>Ga0222421_100001_pt1 | contig 4028985 bp, 3428 predicted proteins | sample 3A1ome_2_FD_182473 | JGI IMG/M metagenome (GOLD analysis project Ga0222421, IMG submission 182473) | Enriched microbial communities from leaf-cutter ant dump, University of Wisconsin, Madison, United States - 3A150A (version 2) | ecosystem: Environmental > Terrestrial > Nest > Insects nest >... | reverse complement strand
TTCTTCAAGAAATGGTGAAGATGTTTACGCTGTATTCCCCGTACCCGGATATTACTTACAGGGTTTTCTTTTATCTCCTCCTCTTTCACCAGCCACATAAAATAGTGATGCAGGAAACCCAGTTTGAGGGCAATGGTCTTTTGTGTGTTGCCACTGCTGCTGCAATGCTTCACATAAGCCATTATATCGTTATAGCTAACCTCTGTTACATCAGGAATGCTTTGCCCCTCCATCCACTCCCAAAAGGCTTTAATCTGCTTAATGATGCTTTTACGGCTGGCTCCTGAGAGCCGTTTCCCATACAGGTAATAATCAAACTGCTGTTCATTATCCATTCTGTTCAAGATTTAAGTGTGTATAGATTTGTGTGCTTTCAAGGGAACTGTGACCCAGAAACTCTTTTATCTTTTCGAGGTTCATTCCCTTTGCCAGTAAATGAGTAGCTATGGAGTGCCTGAGAGTATGAAGTCCTACTTGTTTTTGTTGCAATCTGGCATTATCCGTAAGCTCTATCAATTGTTTTAACCGCCACAGCATAGTTTGCCCATCCATTCTTCCCGCTTTGGCTGATATAAACAGTGCGGGTGATTTACCTGCACCCAATAAAACGGGTCTGCCATCATACAGGTAGATTTGCAGGTGTTGCAGGGATTGCTTGGTAATAGGTATAAACCGCTCCTTGTAGTTCTTACCTTTTCTGACGTGCAGGATTGCTCTGTTAAAGTTTATATCTGCTGTATCCAACTGCACGCCTTCATTTCTTCTTATACCACAGCCATAATAAACCGATAACATGGCTCTGTCCCTGTATTGTAAGACTTCATAGAAGTCCCGGCCTTTTCGATGCTTCTGTTGCTCCGGGAGTATCTCTGTTGCTTTGAATAGCATCTTTACTTCATCAATGGTGAGTACATCAATCTGGCCTGTATCTTTTGCCTCATTTTCCCATTCCAGTATAGGAAGCACTATTTTACCTGTCTGCCGCAAGTAATCCGTAAACAGCTTAATGGCCTGCTGGTGTTTGTTTAAATACGCATTGCTTAATCCTCCGCCTCTGGTAATGTTCTCCCTTTCTCTTAAATGGTCGTAATAGTCGGTGATGTTAATGCTGGCTATCTGGTGCAGTTGCGTTTTACACTGTCCTTCCATCCAGTGCAGTAGTTCTCTTACTGCATTGGGCATGTTATAAACAGTGGTGGGTGCATAGCCCAGTATATCCAGCCATTCTTGAAAGCCCCTCTCCGCATAGGCAAAAGGGGGGCTTTGCAATGGTAGTTGCTTCATTGCTGTTTAGTTTTAACCGTGATGTAATAGTGAAATTTTGTTGCCCTATACTTTTGGAGTGAGCTGTTGAGCCGTGGGCTTCTTCCTCCTGGTTTTCACTGGCTTGAGTGGCTCAGTTGGGGATTGAGCCGTGATTGAGCTATTGAGCTGTTGCAGGATACTGTCCAGTGCGGTGGTAATGCTGCTTTGTAACTGTTGGTAGTCCTCAAAGCTGGCTACCTCATAGTGATAGGGCTTTTGTTTTTCCTGCTTTATGAGGTATCCGGATGTCAGTAATACTAAATTAAGCCTTTTAACGGTGCTGATACTAATTCTCATCCCTTTGCTTACCTGCATACTGGTAAATGCACTGATAGCATTTGTTTGCAGGTATGCTTTTAATTTCTCAAAGTAGTTCCTGCAAGCTCCTGTTAGTTCATCACTTTTCCGTAACAGTACACCCTTCATTAGTTGGTTGGCTGCTGCAATATCTTCTATCGTGGTTTCAATATAACGTTCTCCGGTATCTTCATCTACTCTTTCTGTTCTTTGAAACTGGTGATAAAAAGTTACCGCTTCAATAAATGCCAGATAATGTGCATTGGTTCTTCTTGGTTTGAATACATCTGCTGGTAGTTGCAACTGCTCTGCATACGGGTTTCTTACCTGCACCGGCTGTAATACTCTTTGTGTGTTCTGTAGCAACTGCTTCGTTTTGCTTTCTTGTACCCGGTCAATAGTTCCTGCACTCTTTTTTCTTTGGTAGGCCATTATTCTCTCATCCTGCTCCCTGCTCTCATCAATGTAAATGAGAAAACTCCTGTTGGCATTGTCTTCATATACCTGCTCCTGTGTTGTGCATCCTGCTACACTTACAGGGCCTTCTACTTTAATGTGAACAGTCTTGGTTTCACCAGCAGATGTTTTCTGTGCAAGGGTTTTGGTGATGAGCTTTTTGCTTTGCAGTTCCCGCAGTGGGTATAGCACATTCTCCGCACCATCCAAATCTTCAATCATTACCAGCCGGTGTTGCAGTTCCCTTTGCCCAAAATAGTACAGTGCATTTTCTGATAGCGTAGTAATCTCTATCTTATCTTCCTCCGGTATCAGTTCTCCAACCTTCTCCTGCAAGTAAGTTTTACCAATACCGCTGTTACCCAGTGAAATTACATGCAAAGGATGTTCTCGTTTTCTGCTGGTAAATATCAGGTACATGAGTAGCCTGTTTGTTTCTTCTCCAATCACACCTGATTTTCCTATCATTTCATTGGTTTTATTCAGCAAATCTTTCTGCTCCAAGAACTGTATGGCTGTTTCTCTTTCTTCTCTACTTAAAGCCTTCTCTTTCCTTGTTTCCTGCTTATCTAATTGTTGCAGCCTGTACTGTTCCAACTGACTGGTTATATCAGCAATGGCTTTTGTAAGAGCAATGCTGCCCGTTTCCAACTTCTCTGCAACTCTTCTTACAAACTTCTCCACCTGTGTGTCATTGTACAAATCCAGATTATGCCTCACTGATAATCCTGCCAGTTCTTTATTGTTTAAATAGCCTGCATGTTTTCGATTTATCACTGTCACTTTGATCGTTACACGCATTCTGTCTAAGCCTTCTATTCGCATTCCTCCAAGCAGTTCTATCAGTAGTTCTTCTGTTTGGTAGGTAAAGCAGTGTGGGTTTGTTGTTTCTAATTTCATAATGTTTAAGTTTTGGGCATAAAAAAACCACTCCGAAGAGTGGCTGGAAGAATTTTGAAAATACTTGTTTATGAATGCAGGGTTAAATACCCTATGCCATCTTTTATTTTACATTAGCTGCACTCAAGATTTTGTTTATAAATGGAAATTGTACAATTGAAGAAAGAGTTCCATCATCCCATCTTTCAACAAAGTAATATTTCTCTCCTAAGCGGCATTCTAATACCCATAAAATACCATCCTTTTCAGAAGCAGTTGGGTTTCCAATTTTTTCATTCCAAAATCCTGAGCTATCAATTGAAGAAAAAGTAGATTGCCAAAAATTTCTATCAACGGCTAACACTGTGTCAATGAGACTGCCAGTTCTACCATCATAAGTGCTATCAAATTCTTTTCTTATCAAGTATTTTGAGCCATTCATATCATTCAACCTAACGACCATTGGAGGTCTCCGAGCATTCAGCCATAATATTCTAAGGCACGTTAATTCATTGGCATTTCCTTTATATAAGGAGGGTTCTTTTAAATGAAACAATATTTCAGAATACAATTGCTTAACACTTGAGTCCACCCCAAGGTCATTTGAGATTAACAGAGCAGAATCTAAAGGGAAGTATTGATAACTGCTATCCGAAGGAATAGAACTTTGAAAATTCTTATAATCATTGATTGGCTTCGGTGTAGAGTTATTACATGCAGAAACCATTAAAATACAAAGCAAGAAGACAACTATACGCATAAGTAATAATTTCCTTATTTTTTTAATCTTAAATCTACCTTAGGTTCATCTTTAGGAAGATTTACAGGGTCAATTTTATTCTGTCGTGTGGTATCATTAGGGTCACTCGGCAAATCCGTGCTTACTGTGGTTTGTTCCCGTGTCTTGTAATCATACTTTTTCAATGAGCCATTTGGCGTTGTTAAGTAGCCATCCATCTTCTTATTAATATTGCTCCACTTATCTGTATTTGAAAAATTATTATCGCTGTATGCAACATTAGCTCCCCAAGAGTTCCCGTGAGAATGTATATCTGCAACAGGAGTTGTGCCTTCGGGGGCTTTACTGGGGTCTACAGTAGCACCAGAAGCAGCATTTGGAACAGAATAGCTATAAAATGTTTTCCCGTTTTCTGTGGCTTTATATATTGTTGCACCGTATTCTCGTTTTTCAACAATAGAATTATCATTGTACAGTTTGCCAAAATCTTTTGCAGCAGCAGCAATAGTTTTAAACTTATCTCCGGGGTCAGCAACACGCATTCCATCAGGGTCAATAAACCTCAGTGGGTTATTCAAGGCATAATTATATGGAGAAAAACGTCTCATGGAATCAGAAAGTGGGTCAACCACATACCATCTTCCTATTTGATTGTCGTACATTCTTTTTCCATAATCCAACCACTCCAATCCACTACCGTCACTAAACTCTTTTCTCTGTTCTTCCTTACCGTTGTATTTGAACTTATTGTTTGGCTCCCCAAACGCCAACGTCTTCCCACTTATCCCTGCCATCGTCAAGCCAAAAGGATAATAGTGTGTCTCCTCCAGGATCGGCCCCCGAATATGCGTCACCTGCAGATTGTCAAAGAACACATCGATATTGGTCGCTTCATTGCTGGTATAAATATACAAATATCCGCTTTTAGACACCGTTAACCCGGTTTGGGTAAGAGGCACTGCACTTCCACCGCCTTCTACCTGTACAAAGCCGCTGCTACCATTAACAACTTTAAACTGCTCATCCAGCAATATCCAGTTCAGATAAGCCTTTGGTTTGCTGCCTGTAGTAGTTTGTGTACCTAAAAAGCTGGTAAGCGCTGAATTCAATCCACTTCCGCCGGCCTGTAAATCGCCGGCAGCCACTTTTCCACCGCTCTGACCCGCCGCACTGGTGCTCAGTATATTTAACAACTCATTCAATACATTAGTACTACTGTTGCTGGCAGTACCACTCTCCCATCCGGCTGTTACCCGCAGGTTGTAACTATCTCCGGCCATCACTTTCAACAAGATATTGGGCCCTATCTTCTGCGAACCGGCTTCGTTTTTCAAACGGGCCACTTTCGCATTGGTTGGATAATTGGGATCCGTAAACCAGACCGGTTTGTCAGATTGCGTATTGCTCAGATTATTATAATAGTTCTCTTCGGCTATAATGCTGGCTACTTCCATGGTGGCCGCCGGATACATATCCGTTTTCTTCTCATCGGTCAGCAGCATACGTACATTGCCCAGGTGGTCTTTGATCATGTAGTCATACACGTAACCTGTAATGTTAACACCATCCAATTGCGGGCGTACACGACCTTCTTCCATACCAATAAACTGTAACTTATCTGTATAATCCGTCGTATTAATATCCTGGTCTGCCTTGCTTTCATACACGGCTCCTGACTGGTAAAGTGTTCTGCTGGTCATTACACCTGCTGGACCAGTAGTATTTTCCACTACTCTCTTTTCCAGCTTATTGCCGGCGGCATCATAGATATACGTAATGGTCCCTTTCACGTCTCCGTTTGGCTGACGTACAGTAATACGGTAAGGCAAATTCAAATGATTGTACTCAATACCATCTGCTCCGGTTGTGCCAATATCCTTGTTCAGGTCTTTTTTCAGGTTTCCATTGGCATCGTAAGTATAGTCAACCGCACTGGCATCGCGGGTGCCATGGCCCAGGTGTATGGTAGAAGTACGGAAGTCACCCAACTTGGTATCTGCATCATTGGTTGCATCCAGTACATTTTTCAGCTTATTCGAATTGGTCAGGTAAGTATAGGTAAGGTTATCGATGACATCGCTGCTGGTCGCTTTCAGGCCCCATTGCTTCATGGCCAGAATGTTGCCATTCGCATCATAAGCCGTAGTGGCGCTGCTGCCATTACCCATCTGCATATCAAAATTAATGCTGGCGTGATCTGTATAACTGCCGCTACTGTACTGTCCAAAATCTGCACCCAGTATGCGGTTGGCCGCGTCGTAGGTAAAACCATAGGAGCGGCGTTCTCCATCACCCTTACTGCGCCATTTAGTGCCTCCGATATTACCATTGACCTGATTGGTTCCAAAGCCCCAGTCATAGTTCAGCTCCATCCCAAAATAGCGACTGTCTCCACTGCTCTGTCCATTGGCATAATCTTTATTGATACCAGCGAGCCAGCCACGCACATTGTAGTTTTGATTCAGGATTTCAAGAGGGGTACTGGTGTAGCTACCTGAAATATCCCGTTTCTGACCCAATTCTTTGCTCAGCAGGTTGCCCAGCGCATCATAACTGTTCTTGGCAATCAACGCCTTTTTGGCTGACTCATCGTTGATGGTTTTCCAGGTTTCCAATACCCGTCCTCCCGCATCATACTCCATATTGGTTTTGATCCGCTGACCCGACAGCCCTATCACCTGGTAAGTGGTCAATACTTTTCCGGTAAAATCATACCGGCTGATCAATACATCAGTAGCATCACGGTAGTTGTCGGCAATCGTCTGCACCGTACGCCCTTTATCATCATAAAAACTCACCGTGGTCAGCCATTTACTGGCAGCGAGGTTAGCCGGATCTTCCAGCACACGCACTTTGGTACCCGTTACCAGACCGGTTGTGAGTGCACTGGCCGTAGAAGGTAATGTCTCTGCATGCAGATTGCTACCGGCGTCTAACTGACTATTGTAGGCCGTAGTATATGTTTTATTGGTCCAGTTGTAGGTATCATAATAAGTAAGGGTCAGCGGAATAAAGGTAGCTCCGGAGGGTAAAGGATTTTTATTGATCTCCATCCCTTCCAGGGAAGTGGTCTCCCCATCTGCACCACCCGGGCCTGCTACCAGTTCTGCTGTAAACTCACCGCTGGTAGTTGTCTCAAAATCGTCTTCCATACTTATGCTACGCATCGCCTGATGCACACCACTGGTATTGGGATTGTCCAGTACCAGATCTACCAGCAGGCTGGTATTTGGTGAACCAGGAGTAGCCGTTTGAGTGTTTACCGCTGTTTGCAACGCATCCAGGTTGCCACTATAGGTAAGTATGCCGGTTATTACTGCGCGGTTGAGCCTGTCATAAAGAGTAGCCATCCACTGATTGGCGGCACGCATATTGGCATCCTGCGTAAACACCAACCGGTCGCGTACATCATACACCATATATACCCAACCCGCACCAGGAACCTTTTTCGCCCGCATGCGATTGCGCTGATCATACTCATACCGGAAACAAAGCTCATTGGCGATAGCTGTACTAATCGACCAGCTACTACCACTTATTAATTCTACTGCCCGGGGAGGGATTACAAAGCGCAGGCGCCCCAGATCATCATATACATAATAGGTACAGAGAAAACCGCTGTATCCGCTGTAATCACTCGCAATCGTGCCAATTTGAACCTTCTTTAAAATTACCAGCCCGGCCTTGTCTTTATATTCCACTACTGCATTGCCCGCTTCATCGATAGTCACATTTTTGAATAAAGTACCTGCGCCATAAGCCGACCTTTTCACCGGCAGGTTCAGATTGTCGGGCAATTCATTGCCTGTAAAACTCAACGCATCATAACCAACATCCCATATCTGCACAGCATCTTCTGCTGTATTTACACGATACAATTGCTGTATAGCTTTCTCACCACCGGGGCTCGATGGATTATAAGAACCCGCCCAGGTATTACCCGGCGCAAACTGTTTGCTTACCCGGTTGAGCGGTGAAGGCTCGTACACCGTACGGCTGTAAAAAGCCTGCTCACCCGGCAGCATCAGCTGATTGTTGGCATCCTTATATACATTCTTATAAAAATAATCCTGCTCGGCAAAGGCATTGGTCTTAAAAAGACCATCACTGGCCGATGCAGTTGTTTGCAGATAGGGCAGATACTGTACACTCACACGCCCCATGGCATCATATATGGAAGGTGTCACCACATCCTTTGGGCTGCTGCCGGCACTGGCCTGTCGGGCTACTGTTTGTATGGGTCGCCCTAATCCATCCAGGTAATCGGTAGTCTGCTTTACATGCTGATAGCCATTGGTGCCGCTGGCAGCAGCGTCAAAAGCACTCACACTCGTATAAGGCTCCTGGGCTTCAAAGATGCGCACAAAGTTGACCGGAGTACCAACACCGTAATTACCCGGCAGGGTGGCTACCTGTCCGGTAGCAGCTGGCGTCTGTGTAACAGATGTGGGTTTATTGGCTGTCGGTTGTGCCTGTGCCAGCATACTCCATGCCAGTGAGCTGATAGTAATCAGTCCTGTTAGTATGCGCTTTGTCTGAACAATCATACCCATGCTTATCGAGTTAGTTTTTTACGATATCTTTTTTCTTCCGGAATATTTTCATCACTACCAGCTTTACATACACTCCTCTGGTAAACTATGCGCTATTATTATTTACCACTCACCTTAATCATCACAATCCTCTACCTGGTTGAAATAGTTGTAGCAGAATTTTTTTATGATATTCTGGTCTTTATCTCTGATAAGCCGGAGCCGGTTGAGGCTGTCATACTCATAATAAGTGGTTTTACCATTGGGATCTGTTTCGCTGGTAACTCCCACAAGTGGCTTATGTGTAAGTGTAGTTACGAGCACGCCAGTCAGACTACGCAATTTGTTCAATTCTGTACGCATGGCCGCATCACTGGCTGGTGTTTGCAGGGCAGATACACTGATTCCACTCTCCGAAACCGCACTGGTATATGATTTACCCACAATCTTTGCAACGGGATACTGCTTGTTGTATCCCCAAATGAAACTGGTGACTACACCATCTTTTGCAGTGTATTGCGTTACATTTCCTTTTTCATCATAACTGTCAAAAGTGATATCTGTTTCCAGTGTGCCGCCGAGGATGGACGACTGGATAGTGCCGACCATGGGCAGGTTCCCGCTTTGATATAATTGGTAATTAGACACTGTATTATCCAGATCGCCCCCCACTACACCAGTTTTATAGTTAAACTTCCGAATGACATAATTGAGCATATTTTTATTACGCATAGCGGTATAAACAGATCCCGAGCCATCGACTGAATAGACATATTCCTCAGTACGATCTTCGTTTTTACTGTTGGTTGTTTTTACAGTTTTAAGATAATTAGTGCCCGGATAATAAGTATTCTCCTTTTTGACGGTTATTACCTGGCCGTCCTCATACATTTTTGTTTCATCGCTGGTTATTTCCGCTCTTGAAGTACGCATGAAGTACTGCTCGGCCAGATAGTACTTTACATCGTGACTAGGTATCCCAGAAGACGTGTTAGCTATAACGCCCGTTTTAAGGTTCCTGTTATTAGACTGATTGATCAGCGAGTTCTGAACCTTGTTGTATGTAATATTTCTTTCCTTCTTTACAACTCCAATATTGTCACGCACAATCTCCTTGGTCATCATTCCGCTCAGGTTTGGTAAGTCCTGAATGGGCATATAAGGGTAGTCTGTGGAGCTCCCTCCAGTACCCGACCAGACCAATGGATCATACTGACGTTCTGTTTCAGACCCATCCACCTCTTTTTCCATTACCCGTGCATACACCAGAGGTGCATTATTAAATGAAAGTGTATTTGTAGGCGAACTATTTCTATTAAAGTAGTCCTTGTACTCTATAAGACCGCTTGTATAGGTTACTGTTGTTCTGTAATATCCGTAATTGGGAATCGTAGTAAGATCATTTAGTACTGCAGAAGAATGTCCGTCCGTACCCAGATAGCTGTACTCTTTAATAACAGTTTTTCCAGCTCCATCGTCGGCTGTTATCTTCTTTATACGTAAACCACCCGCCAGCTTATCTTGCGGGGTTGATGTGGAACTTGCTAATACAGATGCCTTGAATGGATATATAAATGCACAGCTCGTATTGATATCATAAACAAATTGGATTCGGTAAAACTTATCGGCTGGCATACTAATAGTTACTTTTTTTCCCTGCCCTGTGAATTCTGAATAATTCCCATCCACATAGGTTGAAAAAGTGCCGTCTGTGCTCGTAATTATAAAACGGGTAGGTATAAAATCCTGCGATTCTTCAAAACAAGTGGGAGGCGCCCCGTTTCTTGGATCATATTCTATTACCTTCAGCGTAAAATTGACATCTGTATTCGTCATCCCAACGGTATTGAATGTAATCCTCGTATTGAAAGCAGATTGAAGCCATTCCCCTTCAACAACTTTAAAAAAATCTTCATAATAATTGATCAGAGAAAATGCCCTGTTCCCTTCATAATCATATTTAACATATCCACCAGTGGGCAAATCCATCCGCTCCAGTATGGCTGCTTTGGCATACACTTCATCGGGCTTACGGTCAGCGCCTACCCAATAATCGCCCATTCCTAATACGCTACCATGAAATGGTATGGTTGGCGTAAATTGCAAATTGTTACGTGCAGGATTTACATTATAGCCCCAATAATCCTGGTTCCTTGAGCCGCGCCGGTTAAGTGCGGTAGTGTTATAAGTAAATGTAGTAGGTTTACTAATTGCGTCATCGCCGGACTTTTCTGTGACCGCATCGAGGCGCAAGCGTTTAGTAAAATCATTACCGGATATTGGCCCTGTAGAATAAGGTCCATTACTACTCGCTATGAAATACGAATGCGAAAGATTAAATTTTTTTATGACAGCATTCTGATAATTTTTTACGGTTACAGATGACAAAGCACTGGCATTTGTAAGATCTTGCCGGCTATGACCAAATGCAAATTCAACGCTACTTCCATCAGGAAAGGTGATAGATGAAGGGGTTCCATCACTCGGGCTAACCACTTGATAACTTGTTGTATAGCTTGACGCAGCCAAACCTGTGCCGGTTAACTCCGCAACCTCGCTCTCACTAAATCCGACCTCATATTGTATCGAACCAGATGGAGTGCCTGCACCACTACCATACGAAAAAATTATTTCATCTGAAGTTGATGGATCAACAATCTTAGTCAAAAGCCATCCCGAAGCCCCGTTGAAAGCAGGCACCGGAGGGAAAGATGTAGGGTTACTGTATGTTTCGGATAGCTGATATTCAGCCAATTCATATTTGTATACAATGCCCTTATCGTCCGTTATTGTAAAAGAGGTGATAGTGCCACTCGTTCCTCCCGACAATGTCATTTCGATTTTATTCTTAGTATGCTCGAGGGGAACTATTGTCTTGTTTTTATCAATTATAAATTTTCCAGACCCTCCGGAAAACGAATAATTAAAAACGTCCTGCTCACCATCCAAATCGCTTTCCGAAATCTGCTTTACTGTATTGGCATATGGTGTATTGCGATCCGTAATGGCAATATTGGGTGAAAAATTTTCGCGGACTGAAATGGTGGGCGATGTATAATAAAATGACTGCGGATTATACATATAGGTAGTGAGGGCTGGCAGTTCCGGAGAATACATATATCCCCTTGTGTCGGTATCATCAGGAAGCCCCCGTACGGTTCGCGAAATTCTACCCACACCAGTCAGAGACCATCCGAGGCCAACATTTGATGCCATATCATCTACCTTATGGCCACCAGCATGATAGGCTAACCCGATAGAAAACTGAAGTTTTCCGCGCTGCCATGACCACATAGGATACGAAATAGAAGGAACACCCGTTGAATAATCAACCGGGATATTCGTAAACTTCTCCAACGCCGCAGCATTTGGTGAAGGCGGTATGATTTTGGGAATCACATCAACTGGCTGTTGAGCAATTGAATTTGCTGTAACACCCGCAACTAATACAAATAACAAACTTCTTTTTATCATTTCTGTTAACTTGATCTGTTTTAGAAACTATACCCCACCCTAAACAACACCGCCTGTGTACGCGGCCTTTGCCGATAGCTCAGCATATCCCAGAGCAGCATCAGCTTTGTTTTCTTTAATAATTTGCTTTGTAAACTCACCACCTTGCTCACCCCGATCAACCCACTGGGCTGCCAGCGACTCAGGTCCTTCAGCTCGCTGAAGTCTGCAAAACCACGCTGGTAGTTGAGCTCATAGCCACCCGTGAGCCAGAATGAACCTTTGAGCTTGTAGTCGATAAAACTCCGTATACCCAGTCCCTGGTGGCTGATCCTGATGTGCCGGATATCCCTGCCCCAGCCTACCTTGTAGCTGGTGCCGATACCGATGATGCTGTTGGGGTTGAGTTTATACCCGAGCGACAGGCCGATATCGCTGCTGGCAGGCAGTAAGCCTCTTGCCCGCTGGGACTGGATGTTGGTGCCGAGTTCGATTCGTTTCCAAAACGATTTGGTCTTTTCGGGATTGGGTTTGAACCCATCGGGCATATCCAGCTCACTGCTGCCTCCACCGGCTTTAAGTATTTTGTCTTTCAACTGGCTCAGTTGGCTTTGGGCGTCCTGCAGGTTTTGGCGAAACTGGGCCTGGGCATTGGGACCGCCGGCTGCCAGCTGGTTTTGAATGAGGTTATTGACCTGCGCTCTTGTTTGCAGACCGGCCAGGTTAGCGGCCTGTGTGGGATCGTTGGGATCACCCGGCAGGCGGAATAGCGAAGCCAGCTGACTGTTACGCCGCATAAAGTTTTCAAAGGCTTTTGTCTTGCGCAGCATCGCCAGGCCTTTCTGCGCCGCTTTCTTATGATCTTTTAATAAGGATTGATATTCTTTGAGCTGGGCGCTGTAGTAGTAGGCCTGTTTGTTGAGCTGCTTCAGCTCCTTGGCAAAACCGAGGTTACCCAGTTTTTCTTTTAAGAGTTGCTTACGCTGTTGTAAAAACTGCTGCACGGCCTGGGCCTGCTGCAGTTGACCTTCCATGCCTTTTAACTTATCCAGTGCTCCGCTAACCTGTTCGTTTTTTAGGCCGAGTTTGGCGAGGTCGGGTTTTTGCTGCAAAAAGCGAAGCGAGGTTTTGAGGGTATCCAGCGCCGGCAGGTATTGCTGTAGTTCGCCGGGGTTCTTTAATTGCTGCTGTAGTTGTGCTGTTTTTGTGGCAGCATCCGCCTGTAGTTGAGCGGCCAGAGCCGAATCTTTTCGGGCTAGTTTGCGCAGGAGTTTTGCTTCCTGCTTTTGCCAGCGGGCCAGTGCTTTACCAGTCGTCTTATCCAGTTTTTGCCCAAATGAAGAAGCCTGCTTTTCAATGGCCAGAATAAATGACTCGCTTAGCTGCAGGGAGCTGTCTATAGCAGCGCCGGGTTGTGCAAAGCAAACCATCCATAAGCTCATTGAGCCCAGAAGCAGAAAGAGTTTAATTCGCATGCTGGTTTTGGTATTGAAAAATCAGTTGTTCAATACATTTTCTTTAGGCGATAAAATGATCAGTTTTGTTCCGCCGCCTTGCTGGTTGATTTCTTTTTTTTATTCTTCTCTTTATGGGAATTTTTTCCCTGATCCTTTTTCAGTTCATCAATCTGTTTTTGAAGCTGGATGACATACAACGAAAGTTCTTCTATCTTTCTTAGTAAAACGGCCTGGTTATCGCCCAGGTCGAGCCCGGAAATTTCTACTTCCTTAGCACTCGGCACCTCAGGCAGGTGATGATTGGTCTGGATAAATTTTTCCAGCTCTGCTATTGAACGCAATTTATACTCGTTTGCAAAAACATAATCGGGCCAGGAAGTCTGATCCACTTTCACTTTTCTGGAGCGGATTGCGCCTTCTACATACAATTTATAGCTCGTATTCCCTATGCTTGTAGTACCGATACCAATACTTTGTCCATTATCGTAAATGAGGCTATTCCCCAGTTCCACCCCGGAGACGAATTTGGGAATATAGGATTGAGTGCCGGTCATTGCGACCTGTGTATTGGCCACTACAAATACCACATCCACAAAATAGTTGGATGAATTGTAAGTTTGATCCGGAACAACGGAAGTGGGAGAGTATTTATATACACCATTTGCGCCATCCACGCCGTCACCCAGTGCTTGTACGGGGCCACTTCCAATAGTGGTCGTAAAATAGTTGGGTGAATATGCGTAATCACCGCTCGGACTAAATAAAGACGCTATATAAGTTACTCCGGCTGTCACCACCACAGGTTGTGACAACCTAACCTCCTGCCAGCCGGATGAAGATTCGCCGGTAAATGTAGCTGAGGTCAGCAATATACCGCCAGATGTCCAGATATGGCCGGTATGGGTTCCAGTGGTACCGGCCCCTTTATAATAACGGATAGCTTTAATTATACCATTTTCGGTGGTTCTGAATTTTACACCAAGTACCACAGCATTTCCATCATTTGTTAATGTAGTAGACGGCGCATCGCCCGAACCAAAAATCTTATACTCGGTTTGGGCGTTTACAGCAGTTAATGACCAGGCAAATAAGAGACACGCAAACAGCGTTATTTTTTTTTGCCCGTAGGGTTTAATTGTTGTTTTAAAAAGTAAATTCTTCATTTGCGTATCTGATTTAAGTTGTACTACTTTTATAAAAAGGCTTTACAGGTTGATGTATTCTGAGAACGCAAAGCACTTTCAGAACATAACCAAAAAGGCCTGTTTACCTCAGTAATTCTGATAATTAATAATATATCGGCTGCTCTTATCGGACAAAAAGTTACGCCCTGATGCGAAAGGGAATATGGTAATGAGAAAACGAGGAAACATACTCCTCAAATATGAAAGCTGTGCCAGCTTATTGAACGAAACGCTACGACAGAGAGTCGTGTGAATAGCAGATCGTTCTGGCTGTAGGATTTGGTTTATTATCATGGTGGATGCGATGGTACAGTGAATTTGATGCTTTTTTGAATAAACCACCTGTCATCTTTATCAAAAATTATCCACAGATTATGAACTAAGTGTATTCACCTGTAGTTGCCGGAAACAACATTAACGCATAATTAAAAAATCAATCCCTGATTAAAATCAGTAAAAAAATGATAGAAAAACATTAAGGGTGCTTAAACTACTCTTAGATTCTTTATTATTTCTTGATCTTGTTCAGGGTTATTATCTAAACAATTGTCTTGCCTTTATATTATGATGGCAGATAAATAATACACGCTTTATCTACAGTGAATCATCAAACATACCCTGTTGTCTGGCTGGCTGCTATTGACAAGTATATATTCTTACCCAAACTGACTATATAAAATCTGTTCCAATCATCACGTTGATTGCTGGCATATTCACCAATCAATATCACGCCTGCAATAGAAAAAGATCATAAAGTAAAGAAATATACTTACCTAAAAATATTTTTCCTTCTTTGATTTATTCAGCCCATTATAGATATTTCTGACTCCCAGTTCTATAATTGTATTTTTGTACAACTCCCTGAAAGTGTAATGTATAAAATACCAACGAATCGTCATTGCACTCAATATAATCAGCAGGTTGGCTTTAAACGGTAAAAGTGTGATTATAAAAAAATCTACTGCCGTGATAAATGCTGTTGCGTCTTCCGTTGTTACCTGTTTTTCTTATCTGCAACTCTCTATAAGAGAATAATTGATCAAGAATATTTTTTGTGTAAAAAAAATTTAAACGCAGGTACTTCTTGCACACACCAATTCCCATCAGTTTTTCAATTTGTTTTTTGCTTGGCTGTCGTTATACTACTTTTTTTGAAACTGAAATGAAGTCAACATAAAATTGTTGGTAATCAAAATCGATTTTCTTCTTAATCAATTTATACAGCCCTTTCAATAAAAGAGCAATCTCATCCAGTAAAATTTGCCGGGCCATCGTGTCAGTTCCCTTACAAAAATCTTCCAGTTTCTCATCAGGCATCCTGATTTCCAAAATTATTCGTTTTTTTATCTCATTTTCTATACCAGGAGGTTTTGTTTTGTATATTTTATGTTCAATATAACGAGGCTTCCTGGGTTTATACCAATCTTCATATCCAGCCTTAGGATAAACAATTAGTAATTTAATTACAACTTCTTCAACGTCTTTTCCATACTTTTTTCCACGATAAAAAAATGCGACACTTGCAGACAAGGGTGGAATAAGGTTAATTTTTGAATCGGGTACAAACTTATCAGAAACTGATAATCTTATTTGAACTTTCATTATTAAACTATTTTCAAACAATGCGATGCAATGTTGACCAGATAAATAACATCCGGCAACTAATCCGGCTGATTACACTGTGAATTGGTAAGATGTTTATACTCGATTTTTAAGCTACGATGCAGGCTTTGTTTACGAAAATGCTTTATCTATCCCCTTCAATTTTGCACTTCCGGATCCGCTCCTTCCAGAAAATATTTTCTGTAATTCTTTTTTAAATACCCCAACCGTATCGACCCATCAGCAAATTGTAAATAGCTGGTAGCCGCTGCATTAATAGAAAATGAGACTTCCTGGTCACCCACAAGCGCCCGGCCTTCTACACTACATGGATATACCAGAAACATATAGTGAAACTCAAAAGCATTAATCGGTTCACTTTTCTTAAAAATATCTATAAGGTCCTTTTTGCTTAATTTTTTCCATTCGCCACACATCTTCACTACATCTGCTCCATCCCGCAAAGTATCTACTGAGCTCGCGTATCTGGTTTCAAGAATATCGATTTTTGCATGTTGTATTATTGAATAATAGATGCTGTCACTAATTGCCTGCTGCTGGTCGTCATTAAAACCCGTATCAGCCGGTTCTTTCCTTAACCCAATAGGTGTTTTGACATCCGTTGTATCCGATTTAGATATAGTAACAGAATCAGGATTTGATTTTTCCCCGTCGTTTTCGCTATTGCAGGAAATAATTAATAGTACCCCGACAAGTACCACACTTAATACAATTCTCATAACAAAATAGTTATTATAGCTACCAATTGCCAGTGATTTGTACCTATTTCTTCAACTCCAGCGCCTGGTACAACGCATCCTGGATACGTGTACGAATATTGAGTTGTGATAGCTTTGGATTATCGCGCGTGGGGTACACGCGGTTGCTGAGAAATACATATACGAGGTTCACACTGGGGTCTACCCATACACAGGTGCCGGTAAAACCGGTATGGCCATAGGTATCGGGCGATACGCTGATGGCCGGATAAGGATCCTTGCGCGTGGCATTATCCTTTTCGGGTTTATCAAACCCATATCCGCGACGACTGATATCGCTGTGATAGGCTGTAAACAACTTAATCGTCTCCGGCTTCAGGTAACGCACCCCATTCAACTCGCCACCATTGAGCAGCATCTGGTATAGCATAGCCAGATCATAGGCGTCTGAAAAAAGCCCTGCATGACCGGCCACGCCGCCAAAAAGAGAAGCGCCTTCATCATGCACATCGCCACGCATCAGCTGCCGGCGAAAATGTTTTTCTTCCTCAGTAGGTACAATACGATCAAGGGCTACCCGCTTGCGGGGCGAAAAACCAGTAGTGGCCATACCCATTTTATCATAAAAGGTCTTTTGCACGTATTCATTCAACGGCATACCGGTGATCTGCTCCACAATTTTTCCGAGAAAAATAAAATCGTTGTCGCTGTATACGTATTTGTTACGCGCCCCAAGCGGACTTTTGAGAATACGGCTCATGAGCGTATCTTCCCAGTCGTTGCGCAGATACAGGTTCTCAGCTACACGTATATCAAATCCCTTTTTCTTTTTATCGCTATAGATAGCAGGATTGGGAACTCCCGTAGCCGGATCAATGGTTTCTTTATAAAAAGAAATAAACGGTACCAGTCCTGCCTGGTGCAGCAGGATATCATCGATACGCAAACTGGCTTTGTCAGTACCTCTCACCACGGGCAGATAATTGCCCAGGTGTTTATGCAGATCCAGCTTGCCCTGCTCCACCAGTTTCATCACCGCCACTGTAGTGGCCGATATCTTGGTGACAGATGCCAGGTCAAATACATCCTCAATATTCATGGCCTGTTTGCCATCGTACTCCATACTGCCAAAAGCCTTGTGGTATACGATCTCTCCGTCATGCACCGCCAGTACAACGCAACCGGGATACGCTTTTTGTGCAATACCATCGAGCGCAATGGTATCAATAACACTCAACTTATCTTTATTAATAGCAGCCCGTGCAGGCTTGACGCCTCCATGCACAAACCCATCGCCTACTTTAAACTGGCATACAGCTACGGGCAATGTACCCATCGAAGATAATTTGCCTGTGAGCAGATCGGCTGCGGCCTGCTGGGTAATATCATCGTCCTGATAGCAGGCAATCAGATTTTTTGCTTCGCAAAAATTAGATATGGCCAGTACATTGCCAAATGCCAGTGTGAGCGGATTATAACTTTGCAGACTGTTGAACAACTGCCGGGCATTTTCGCTGATACCATAATTATTGGCCGGCCGCAGGCTGTAATTATGTATGCCAATGATCACGCGTTCATACCCTCCGTTTTTCAAAGTTTGCTGCAGACTGGCGACCGCACCGGCATTATCGGTATAACTGTATAAATACACGTCTGCCTTCAGGTCATCCTCCATTCTTTTGCCAAAATCGTTGTTGCTGCTGAGGCCAATACCCACAAAAGCTGTTTTAGGGCCTGGCAGGGCTGCCATTGCCGTCTCTGCCCGCAATACGGTGATCGACTGGCTGGCTGCCTCGTAACGGATCTCGTTTGTTTTCGCATTGAGGTCTTCCAGCAGGTTGTCCAGTTTTACCGGCTGCAGTGTAGCCAGTCCCAGGCGATATTTGGCGTGCAGTACTTTCAATACTTTTTCATCAATATCATCCCAGCTCAGTTTTTTTTGTTTGATCGCTTTTTTGACCGCTTCAATAGTTTCGGGTACACTTGCCGGCAGACACAGCATATCATTGCCCGCTATCAATGCTTCTACGGCAATAGTTCCGCCGGGGAAATATTTGGCCACGCCTTTCATCTCAAGTGCATCGGTAAAGGTGAGTCCATCATAACCCAGCTTTTCGCGTAGCAGACCGGTCACGGCATTTTTGGAAATAGAAGTAGCACGGTTGGCAGTATTATCCACTGACGGAATAGACAGGTGGGCGATCATGAAGCTGCCCACACCAGCTTTTACCTGTGCATAAAAAGGAACCAGCTCGAGACTGTCGAGCTGTGCCACGGTTTTATTGACCACCGGCAGATCATAATGCGAATCCACATCCACATCGCCATGGCCGGGAAAATGTTTGGCACAGGCCATGATACCTGCATCCTGCATGCCGCGTGTATAAGCGGCACCAAAGCTGGCCACTTTATCTTTATCGGCACCGAAGGAGCGGTAACCGATCACCGGATTGTTGGGATTATTATTTACATCCACTACCGGCGCATAGTTGACATGTATGCCCAGGCGTTTGCATTGTTCACCCACAGCCACCCCCATACGATATACCAGGTCTTCGTCTTTCAATGCGCCCAGTGTAAGCTGATAGGGGAATTTGGTAACCGAATCGAGCCGCATACCGACTCCCCATTCCCCATCGATGGTCACCATCAGCGGTGTTTTGGCCATGGCCTGGTAGGCATTGGTCAGTTGCGCCTGGCGTACCGGGCCTCCCTGAAAAAAGCAGAGCGCCCCTACATTATATTTCTGAATATCGCTGCTCACTTTGGCTATATGGTCAGGCCCCAGGTTGGAGTGGGCGCGGATCACCATCAGCTGTGCGATCTTCTCTTCCCTGCTCAGACTGCGAAACACCGAATCGACCCAGGCCTGCTCGGGCAACTGGCTGGAAAACTGTGCCTGCGCGGCCGTAAGGGTAAGCAAACAACAACTCAACAGGAAAGCGACTGATTTGATCATACTAAAATTTTGATGGTCAGCGTAATACCAGCTGCGCAGGCCTGCTGCAACAGCAGCCTTAAAAATACTTCTTTTCATGCGATCAGGCTGTGAAGAGCGGCTTAAAAATCAATTTGTTATTTTTGACGCCGGAGAAATTTAGTTGTGTCTGACAAAATCGTCCTTTTACCTGATAATATTGCCAACCAGATAGCCGCCGGAGAGGTGATACAGCGGCCGGCCAGTGCAGTCAAGGAGTTGCTCGAAAATGCGGTGGATGCGGGTGCCACGGAAATACAATTGATCATTGCCGATGCCGGCAAATCGCTGATCCAGGTAATAGACAATGGTTCAGGCATGAGCGAAACGGATGCCCGTCTTTGCTTTGAGCGCCACGCTACTTCCAAGATCCGTCATATCGACGACCTTTTTCATATCCGCACCATGGGATTTCGCGGAGAAGCGCTGGCTTCCATTGCCGCGGTGGCACAGGTAGAACTCAAGACACGCCGCCAGCAGGATGAGGCAGGCACGCGCATAGAAGTGGAAAACAGCGTAGTCACCCTACAGGAGCCGGTAGCATCGCCCGTGGGTACCAGCATCGCGATGAAAAACCTGTTTTTCAATGTGCCGGCGCGCCGCAATTTCCTAAAGAGCAATGCTGCCGAGATGCGCCACATTGTAGATGAATTTACGCGCGTGGCCCTCTCATTTCCCCACATCCTGTTCACGCTTACTGTCAACGCACAGCAAATGTTTCACCTGGATGCGGGCAGCCTCAAGCAACGTATTATACAATTATTGGGCAACCACTACAGTGCCCGCCTCGTAACCGTTAAAGAAGATACCGACTACCTCAATATTCATGGTTTTGTAGGCAAACCCGATACAGCCAAAAAGACAAGAGGTGATCAGTACTTCTTTGTCAACAACCGTTTTATCCGCAGCGGTTACCTCAATCATGCTATCATGAATGCTTACCAGGAACTGATTCCTGGCGACAGCTTTCCGATGTACGTGCTCTTCATTGACCTGGATCCCGCGCAGGTGGATGTGAATGTGCATCCGACCAAGCAGGAGATCAAGTTTGAAGATGAGAAGATCGTATACGCATTTGTACAGGCCGCTATCAAACATGCACTGGCCCAGTTTAGCGTAACGCCCACGCTGGATTTTGATCTGGATGCAGGTATTCAGCAACTGCCCAGCATTCAGCAACCCTTTACAGAAGAGCGCCAGAATGCTATTTCGGGCAGCAGCCTGTTTCGCGGATTTACTCAAAAACATCAGGCCCACTTTATTGAACCTACCCAGCGTGGCAATATGCAACCCTTCCAGGAGTTTTATGCACCGCCTGCCGGAGACGACACCATCGGCCATTACCATGAATCGCAGCAGCTCACTGCGCATAAGGAAGATGAAAATGATTTTTCAAACGCGGAGCTGCATCAGTTGCTCAATACTTATATCGTCACACCCAGTCCGCAGGGCTTCTTGCTCATACATCAGCAGTCGGCACATGAGCGTGTACTATATGAGCAGATGATTGCTGCCGCCAATGGCAAGCCTGTTGCCACGCAGCGCAGCCTGTTTCCTTCCACACTGGAGTTAACACCGGCCGATGCGGTGATCATGCAGGAGCTGCTGCCCGACTTATCACTGTTAGGATACCAGGTTGAGCCTTTCGGTAAAAACAGTTTCGTGATACAGGGCACTCCGGCCGACCTGGAAGCAGGCAATGAAAAGCATGTGCTGGATCTGCTGCTGGAGCAATACAAACATTTCAGCAGTGACCTCAAATTCAGCAGCCGCGAAAAACTAATCCGTTCACTGGCGCGTCAGCAAGCCGTAAAAACCGGCACCCGTCTTACCGAACGCGAAATGCGCAACCTCGTGCAGGAACTCTTTCACTGTGCACAACCCAACAGCACACCCGACGGCTATCCCACTTACCTGGAGTTTAAGCAGGAGCAGCTGGAGAAAATGTTTAAAGGCTAATTTGATGATTTGAAAATTTGGTGATTTGAAGATGGGATTTATATATAGTAAACCTGATTGGTTAAGAAATTTAAGACTTAACACTCATTACTTAGAACCTATTACTCACAACTCATCTTCAAATTTTCAAATCACCAAATCTTCAAATCACTCCCTGTTTCTTATTTCAATCAAAAACTTCTCCACCGCTCTTCTTACTTCGGTGGCAGTGGCGCGGTGATTGTTGACCAGTACGGAAAAGATCAGCAGTTTGCCGCTGCGACTGTAGAGATAACCACTGAGCGCTATCACACCGGATAAGGAGCCTGTCTTGGCAAACAAATAAGGCGTATCGGCTTTATAATAATTCGATAAAGTACCTTTTCCACCTGCGGGAAATATGTTTTTCAACCGTTCCATCCCAAATTCTTTTTCCATTTGCGCAAGGATGACCACAAAATCCTGCGGGGTGAAAAGATTGTAGCGGCTCAGGCCGGACCCATCGGCCCAGCGTGGTGCCTGCGGCAGATCACGTAGGTCGGTCTTCAGCAGCGTATCAATAATACGGTTGCCGTTCATAACACCCAGCCGCTCGTTGGCTACCATCAGCAATGATTGTTCTGCAAAAAAATTATCGCTGCGGTGCATCATGGGTCGCAGCAGTGAGTCCGTGGCCTGTGAATGCATGACCTGAAGTGTTCCTCTTTTGCCCGGCAGTTTCGGTATAGCTGTCAGTGATCGTCCGACCGTATCCGCCATCAGTTCCAGAGCCGATTGCAATCCGTGCGTTACAAAGGGTATATCCAGCTGGCCCTGTTTTTGTTTCCCTTCATGAATAGTATATACATTTTCGCCCAGTGCGCGATCGATGGAAAAGCTGGTATCCTTATCGTCTATGGAAAACTCAACCGGCCAGGCGGGTGATGGCTCGGAGAGCACACTGCTCACCATTTCGTCCTCGTCGGAGTACGGGTCTTTTATTTCTGTCTTGATCCAGCGCAGCACGTTGCCATATACAGGTAGTGGGCTTCTTTCCGGCATATAGCTTTCGAGGTAATCTGTCCACGACCAGCCGGAACCCCAGTGTGTATCCTGCCAGTTGTTTTCGGCAACATAAATGGATTTGCCGGTTGCCCGGAGCCATTCTATCGCCTTTTGTTTTTTGTAATCCCGATGCAGCAATGTAGGATCACCGGCGGGCAACAGATACACAGCTGTATCATCCTGCACATACCGGAATGCCACCAGGCTGTCGCCCAGGTATTTCATAGCCGCGTAGCAGGTTGGTATCTTGGTATTGCTGGCCGGCACAAAGTACTTATCACCCTGGTAGTTGAAGATATACTTACCCGTAGCCGGATCAAAAATACTGATACCGGTATGCGCTGTTTGCAAGGCTTTGCTATCCAGCAGTTGCTGCCGCGCATCCGTAAATCCCTTCTTAGCCGTTCCACAAGCGCTAAGAAGTATTAATAGGCATATCCAATACAGGTTTCGAAACATACTGCTTTATTTAATGTGCTAATGTGCCAATATGCTAGTGTGCTAATGGATAACTACACTAACCTCTATAAGATGCATTATTTGATAATTTAACCATATAAATACAGGTCGACTTCTGCAAAGTTTGTACAAAAATCATCAGCACATCAGCACACTAACCCATTAGCACATTAGCACACTGCCTTTCTCATTGCTTTCAAACGCCTTTTCTATCAGCGTCATCGTCTTAACCGCATCTGCCGCCGGTACGGGATTGAGTCGTTTGCCTGTCAATGCCTGGTATACATCTTCATAATACCCCATATAGTTGCCCGGTACAGAAGTCTGGAAACGACGAATCCACTGACCGTTCTCTTCATAATGAAGCAGCCCATCCGGCTCTGCAGCCGCAGGGCACCAGGGCTCCAGCGAAGGTTCTTTTTCCGCAACCAGTTGTTCTTCCTGCTGATCTGATCTTTGCTGCAAAAAACTGCCTTTTGTTCCATGCAGTACGTAGGCATAGGATGATTCGCGGGCAATGACAGTGCTTTTCAACCGCACGCGGTTTTTGGGATAGTAAAGAAGTATTTCAAAATAATCATTGGCTTCCACGCCATCCTGGCGCAGGATGCGGATATCGGCAAATATTTTCTGTGGCCAGCCAAAAAGCTGCAATGCCTGATCTATGAGGTGAGCGCCCAGGTCGTGCACAATACCCGCTCCCGGAAGAGCGCCTTCCTTATGTTGTTTGCCGCTAAACTGGGTGCGATACCTGTCATAACGCATTTCCACTTCGACAATTTCTCCTAACAGACCCTTTTCTACCACCTCTTTGATAGCACGAAAATCGCCATCGTAACGGCGGTTTTGATATACACTCAGCATCCGGCCGGTTTGCCGGGCCAGCTGCTCCAGTTCACGCGCTTCTGCAGCAGTAACGGTAAATGGCTTTTCGGCTACCACATCCTTACCGGCCTGCAGGGCGGCTTTCACATAGTCGAAATGCGTCTGCACCGGGGTATTGACCACAATGAGTTGAATGGAATCATCGGCCAGCAGCTCTTCAAAAGAGCGATAAAGCTTTGACTGCGGATACCGTCTTCTCGACTCTTCTTTATTACGCTCTACTATGGCAGCCAGTTCAAAGCCGGGATGATTCTGAATAAAGGGGGCATGAAAAATTTTACCGCTCATACCATAGGAACAAATGCCTGTCCGGATTACTTGCTGCATAATACTTTGCTTTAGTTGGGTTGAAAATGGAATTAGCCACGCTCCTGTGCACGCAGCCAGCGTTCGGGGATCTCGTTGCTGCTGGCCAGCAGGTAATCTTTGTAGCTGCAGGCGATAAATTGTTTATCGGGCAGCTGCATCCACCAGCGGCCTGTTTTTTTGCTCTGGATAAAAATGGTTTCCACTTCGGCAAAGGCCATGTGAAATTCGTTGAAGCTATCCTTTTCATCGAGTGAGGCTTCCCTTTTGCCACGGCTTCTGCCATCGAGGATATACCAGAGCATATGGCTGATCTGGCGGGCAGTCAGTTCATCGCGGTCATACTGCGGATGATATCCATAGATACCGATACTGCTGATCATCGGGCTCATGCCGGCAAACCGCATCAGCTGGCAGGCTTCCTCGCCGGTAAAGCCATTGGGAGATACGCGGCTCGAGGGCGCATAAGCATTGGCAATGGCGGAGATGTCAAAAGAAAGAAAGCTGCTGTTGCGGATCACGGGTTCCATTTCTTCAATGCTGTCTTTTACATGTCCTACACGAAAACAGTCAAAGCGCAGCTTATCCATGGTTTCCAGCATACGCGGATGTACAAAATAGCTTTGGAATCCGATATGATTATAATGGCGGATATAGTTGGGTTCGCCCGTAAGCATTTCCATCAGGAAATTTTCGTGGCGAAACGGAGAATCAATATTGAGATCGATCAGGGCATCGACACAGGAGGCTTCCACCGCACGGCGATTGTCGGCATAGGCATGATACTGGCCCAGGGTAAGGTCATGTGAACCACCGAGTATAACCACCAGCTTATTGTCGTTGACAAGCTCGCGCACTACCATACGCAGGGCTGCGTAGGAATCTGTATAGGATGCACCGGCTTTTACATTACCGATATCGGCAATATGGATATCGGTATGCCAGTAAAAGAGCTGGTACAACTGACGGCGGATCGCTTCAGGAGCCTGGCTTTCCTGACCTATCATACCACTGCCGCGCTGTTCACCACAGCCCACAATCACCAGCTGCGCCTCGTCGAGGTCAGGAAACTGGTCCTGGTAAACGTCGATAATTTTGCCTAACTGGCCGTCTTTATATCCTTCATCAAGGGATATTTCATGCAGATTAAGTGGCGATAGAAATTCGGAAATATTAAGATGGTCAGACATGGTTGCAAGATAGGGAAAATGGGAGCGCGGTCGCCGCGCTGCAACCAGGGAGTTCGGGTGTTTCTCTGCCTCTGCTGGCGTGGATGTAGGCGCCAGAACCTATCTTTGCGGCATGGAGCAGTTGCTACAACAGATAGAAGAATACAAAAAGGAGATCGCCGCTTTTGAAGCCGCTGATGACAAACAGGTTGAAGAATTCCGTATCCGTTTCCTGGGCACCAAAGGCCTGGTAAAGGCTGTGATGGGAGAAATGAAGCAGGTACCTGCCGATCAGAAGAAAGCTTTTGGCCAGGTGCTGAATGATTTCAAGCTATTTGCCGAAAGCCGCTATGAAGCACTCCGGGAACAGACTGCTGCCACACAGGGCCCTGCCGGCAGCGGGCTTGATCTGAGCCTGCCGGGCGATCCTGCTCCACTGGGAAGCCGGCACCCCATCACGCTCATGCGCAATCGCATCGTATCAATTTTTCAACGTCTTGGTTTTGCGGTAGCCGAAGGACCCGAAATCGAAGACGACTGGCACAACTTCGGCGCCCTCAACCTGCCTCCGCACCACCCGGCGCGCGACATGCAGGACACCTTTTATATTCAGCAGAATCCCGACTGGGTGCTGCGTACCCATACCAGCAGTGTGCAGATCCGCGAAATGGAAAAAGGCAAACTGCCTATCCGTATGCTGATGCCCGGCCGTGTATACCGCAACGAAACCGTCAGCGCACGCAGCCATTGTTTCTTTCACCAGGTAGAAGGTCTTTATATCGACGAAAATGTATCATTCGCCGATCTCAAACAAACCCTTTACTTCTTCGTAAAGGAGATGTATGGCAAAGATGTGAAAGTGCGTTTCCGACCCAGCTATTTCCCCTTTACCGAACCCAGTGCAGAGATGGACGTATCCTGCTTCATCTGCGGTGGCGAAGGTTGTAATATCTGTAAAAAAACAGGCTGGGTAGAGATCCTTGGCTGCGGCATGGTGCATCCCAACGTGCTGCAAAACTGCCATATCGATCCCAACAAGTACACCGGCTTTGCATTTGGAATGGGCATTGAAAGACCAGCGCTTCTTAAGTATGATGTAAATGACCTGCGCCTCTTCAGCGAAAACGATGTTCGTTTCCTGAAGCAGTTTACATCGGCTATCTGACAATCCCTGTCTAATTGAGTTTGTAACGGCGATAGCTCAGCCACACCGTAGCCAGCAGCAATACTGCACAGGCGTAAAACCAGGGTGTGAACGCTATTTCCAGTCCCACATCTTTGTATTGATCGATGTTAAAGGGGTCATTGCTGTCTCCGCTGCCCGGTGATCCCGAAGGTACTTTTGATACTTTTGACCGAAGATCAAAGAACAGGCCTACCAGTGCGGCCACTGAACCCAATGCAGCAAGCAAGGTGAGCACGATGCCGCCTTTCTGGCGAATAAATGTGAAGGCAACAGCGGCAGCAGCCAGGATAAGCGCTACCAGCGCAAATGTATTGGGATCCTGTTTGCGGCTCGACATATCATTCTTATCTGCAAATGGACCAAAGGCACCCAGGTTGGCCTTCCACTGACTGCCAATAGCCAGGCCAAGGCCCGTATTGGTAAATGCCGCTCCGCTACTGCTATTAAAAGTAAGCCCTCCAAGATCATTTTTATCGGAAGTACTCTTGCAGCGCAATTCTGCAAAAGGCAACAGAAACATCAGCAACGCCGCAATGGCTGCTACTGAAGAAGGCAATGAGGTGCCCAGCACACCCGGCCGTGGGGCAGGCGTGATGGCAGGTGAGATTGGCTGGATGGGAGTGGTGGCGGTATCCATGGTTTTTTCTTTGAAAGATAGGAAGAAAAGGTCAGGGGTAAAAGGGGGAAGGCAAAGGGTAAAAGATAAAAAGTGTAATAACCAGTATTTTATTTGACAGGCCGTTTTCTTTCCGTGGAAGGGTATTTACTCTAAAATATTAGCGGTTACTTGTTTAACAAATCCCAAATACTTAAGATGAGGCTCTTTCCGCCTTTATCCTTTCACCCTCTATCTTTTACCTTATACCTATCTTCGTCATCTAATTGACACAAAAGTGACTATTCAAAGCATATGCATCTGCGGAGCAGGTACCATGGGCAGCGGTATAGCACAGGTGAGCGCACAGGCCGGCTTTCGCACCATTCTTTTTGACCTTAATGCTGAGGTATTAAGCCGCGCACAGGCTTCTGTTGAACGCAACCTGCAGATACTGGTTGACAAAAAAAAGATCGATGCCGACCAGAAGGCGGTCATCAGCGGGCGTATCGTTTATACAGGTGACCTGCAAAGCTGCCTGGCCGATCTTTTTATCGAAGCGATCGTAGAAAAGGAAAGTGTGAAAGTAAATCTGTTCAACCAGCTGGCCGGACTCAATAACGACGAATGCATTTTTGCCAGCAATACTTCTTCTTTATCCATTACACGTATTGCCGGGCAGGTAGTAAATCCGGCACGTATGATAGGACTGCATTTTTTCAACCCTGCTCCGCTTATGAAGCTGGTGGAAGTAGTGAATACTCCTTTTACTCATCCGGAGGTGACCGATACAATTGTTGAACTGGCCCGGCAAATGGGCAAAACACCCGTTACCTGTCTCGATGCTCCCGGTTTTATTGTCAACCGCGTGGCGCGCCCTTACTATATTGAAAGTCTGCGGCTGGCAGAAGCGGGACTGTCTGACTATGCACAGTTGGACAAGCTGTTGACGGCAACCGGTTTTAAAATGGGACCTTTTCAGCTGATGGACCTCATTGGCAATGACGTGAACTATGCTGTAAGCACCTCGGTATACGAGCAGATGGGACAACCGGAGCGGCTCAAACCCTCTTACCTGCAGAAAGAAAAAGTAGAACAGGGTAAACTGGGGCGCAAAAGCGGGGAAGGATATTATAGTTATGCAGACAAAGCTGCCGGCTGAAAAGGAATTTAGGTTCTAACTACAATTTTAGACATTGGATAAAAAAATTCTCGTTACCGGTGGTACAGGCTTTCTGGGATCGTATATACTGAAAGCACTTATTGAGAAAGGATACCAGGTACGGGCCCTGTGCCGGAGCAATAAGCGTCCTTTCTATATCCCTGCCGCTATTCTTGATCGGGTAGAATGGATAGATGGTGATGTACTCGATGTGGTCTCGCTCGACGATGCCATGAAAGGCATCGATGCCATCATTCATGCTGCTGCTGTAGTCTCATTTCAGCGCAGCGACCGGCAGCTCATGCAAAGCGTAAATGTAGATGGCACAGCCAATGTGGTAAACCTGGCACTTGAAAATAATGTTACCCGGCTGGTACATGTGAGCTCGGTGGCCGCCCTGGGACGTAGCGAGCAGGGAGGAGAAGTGAATGAAGAAAAGAAATGGGAAGAAAACAAACTCACCACTCACTATGCACGCAGCAAGTACAAGGCAGAGCTGGAGGTTTGGCGCGGAATGGCCGAAGGTCTTGATGCGGTGATCATGAATCCCAGTACCATACTGGGATATGGTGACTGGCATCAGAGCAGCTGTGCTATTTTCCGCAACATATACAAGGGCTTTAACTGGTACAGCCCGGGAGTCAACGGCTTTGTAGATGTAGAAGATACTGCCAGGGCCGCCCTGCTACTGCTCGAAAGCAATATCAGCGGAGAACGGTTTATTATCAATGGCGACAACTGGCCTTTTAAACAGTTGATGTTTACCATTGCTGACCGGTTTGGTGTGAAGCGTCCCGGCCGGCTGGCTACTCCATTGCTGACCGGCATTGCCTGGCGGCTGGAAGCGTTCAAGGCCTTTTTTACCCGGCAAAAACCTTTGCTCACACCCGAAAGCGCGCGGGTAGCCCATAGCTTTACCCGGTTTGCCAATCAAAAACTCCTGGAAGCCCTGCCCGGTTTTGCATTTACTCCGCTCGAACAAAGCATTGAAAACGCCTGCCGTATGTATAGCCAGGCCGCTCATAAACAATAACCCGGCAGTCCGGCATACTTTATGATCTGTTGGGGGCAGATCAGCATTTTCCGGTCGCATGACCAGATGAGGGCTACGTACCGGAGTTTGTTATCTTTACTGAGATAATTTTTATTCTATGCAAAAACTAAAGTTTCTCCTCCTGCCCATACTGTTCCTGGTGGCAGAAAGAACCCATTCCCAATTTACCATACAGGGCCGTATTGTTGACAGCGCTTCCCGGGAGCCGCTTACAGGGGCATCTGTTTACTGTCAAAATACCACACTCGGCACCGTCACCAATAAGGAAGGTCAGTTTTCGCTTTCCTTAAAATCCGGCGGATATGATCTGATCATCAGCTTTACCGGTTATCAGACGCAGCAGATACGCATCAGCCAGTCGCAACCTGTCATACCTGATATTTTACTTATCAAAGAAGATAAAAGCCTGGGCGAGGTAATTGTGCGCAGCAGCAATGAAGTAAAGGATGGCTGGGAAAAATATGGCAGCTTTTTCCTGGATCATTTTATCGGCACCACCCCATTTTCACAACAGACACAACTGGAGAACCCGGATGTTTTGAAGTTTTTCCTTTTGAAAAAAAGCAATAAGCTGCGCGTACTGGCTACCGAGCCGCTTCGCATCCGCAATGAAGCCCTGGGTTATCAGCTTATTTATCAGCTTGACTCTTTTGTATACGCCTACAACAATGATATGAGTACCTATCGTGGCTTCTGCCTGTTCAGCGAACTGGAGGGAACAGACAGCGTGCGTAGTATATGGGCTGCCAACCGGCAAAAGATCTACCTGGGTTCCAAAATGCATTTTATGCGCAGCTATTACGACAGTACCCTCGCTGAAGATGGATTTGTGATTGCCCTGCAGGACCTGAAGTTCAAGAATAAATTCAACCCCATCAGCAATCCATATGATACCAGCTATTATGGAGCACTGGACAGCACACAGCAGATCGAGATCTGGTTTCCGCGCAAAGCGAGTATTACTTATCAGCGGCAACGGCCCGAACCGGAGTACCTGCAGCAGCTTAAACTGCCGGCCGATGTACCCATTCAGATATCTTATGTCGATTTAACAGATGCCATTGCCATCCGTGAGAATGGATATTACTATGAACAAAGCGCCTGGATCAACCAGGGGTACTGGGGGTGGAAGAATCTGGCAGATCTGTTGCCGTACGATTATGTACCATAAAAAGTTTAAAGGTTTAAAAGTATAAAGGAGAGGTAAAAGGAAAATGGTCGAAGGGATAAGGCATTGTTTGGGCATCGCCCATCTTCACCGTTTACCCTCAACCTTTCACCTTTATACTTTTAAACCTTATACTTATTTCCTCATCACCTTCTCCCACAACTGCGGAATACGTTTGATCCACACCAGTTCCTTTTTCTTTTCTGAAGCATCGATAGCGGGATAGCCAAAATAGGTTTTGCCTCCGGCCAGTGAACCGGGTACACCGCTTTGTGCCAGCACTATGGCATTCTGGCCAATGGTAAGTGTTTTGCTTACTCCTACCTGGCCCCAAAGGATCACACCGTCTTCCAGCGTGGTAGCGCCGGCTATGCCTACCTGCGCTGCCAGCAGACAATTTTTGCCAATGACAGTATCGTGACCAATATGTACCATATTGTCCAGCTTCGTCCCTTTTCCTATGAGTGTATCATGACTTACCCCACGGTCAATAGTACAGCCGGCGCCAATCTCCACCGCATCTTCGATCACCACCCGGCCAGAGCTGAGCATTTTCTGATAATGCACTTCCCTGTCTGTTTTCTTATTGTAATAATAGGCGTCGCTGCCAATGACAGTGCCCGCCTGTATGATGACATCGTTGCCAATGACACAATGATCCAGTATGGTAACATTGGGTTGAATAATACAGTTTTTCCCAATCGTGACATGGTTGCCTATATAGGCATGTGGCATGACGACCGTTCCCTCACCGATCACAGCTGTATCGCTTACCGATTTCATAGATGGTGCAAAAGGCCGGTAATGACGTACAATCTTCTGGTATGCTTCAAAGGGATTGTCAGTTATCAGCAATGCCTTCCCTTCCGGAAAGTCGGTCATCTTATTGATGATAATATAACTGGCGGCTGAGTGAATGCACTTATCATAATACTTCGGGTGGTCTACAAATACCAGGTCGCCAGGTTCCACCTTATGAATCTCATTGATACCGGTAGCCAGTGCACTGGTATTACCGATAAGCTCTGCACCAATAAGCGTAGCGATGCTGGTAAGAGGAACAGGTTGATCAAATCGCATAACTGAAAATTTTGACAAAGGTAATCGCTATGACAGCCGTAAGTAGCAGCACGTATAAATTTTGATTTTCTCTTCGGAAAACCGTTTGCAGATACATACATTCGTCACTTACATTCCATTGCGCATCCAATGTATTCTGCTATGTAAACAGGATAGTATAACAACTATTTTATGCATTGAATGCTTTGTAAAAAATGTGTTGCAGGCATTGCCTTATCCACAGTCGGCTTTAAAATGTGAATAAAATTTATGGCAAATATTTTTTGGATAGTGAAAATTATATTTAATATTGTGTTGGGAAATTTATTTCCCTGTACTTACTAACCCATCCATTATAATGATCCCTTCGATTTCTCGAAGGGATTTTTATTTCTTGTCACCTGCTAACTGTTCTATTCACTGACAGTTCCTCTCTCCTGATTTTATCTGCCCCGCTAAACAACCACGCTCCAATGATGATACAGGCTTTCCGAAAGGCAGGTTTCAGTTTTCTCTGTTGGTAAATAATAATTCAAATACCTTTATGCCCAATCAAAAAAACAACGTATGCTCAAATCCATGACGGGTTTCGGGAGATCGGAACAGACGGTAGGCGACAAAACCTTTCTTATCGATATCAAATCGCTCAATGGAAAGCAGTTTGAATTGCAGCTAAAGATGCCGGCTATCCTGAAGCCTTTCGAGTTTGATATACGGCGTATCCTTTCGGAACGATTGCTGCGTGGCAGTGTAGACTGTGCCATCAGCCTGAAAGATACCGGCAATGCCAAACCGGTCACCATCAATACCGATCTGGCCCGTGCTTATTACCAGCCGCTGGCTAAGTTATCGGCCGAACTGGGGCTTGACGCTTCGCACATCCTGAGCACACTCGTAAAATTACCTGAAGTAATTACTCCCAGCAGCGAAACGCTGACAGACACCGACTGGGCCGGTTTTGAAAAAGTACTCCTGCATGCTATTGAACAGCTCAACACACACCGCCGGCATGAAGGCCAGGTGCTGGAAGAAGACCTGCTCACCCGCATTGTAAATATTGAACGACTCCAGGAAGAAGTAAAAAAACTGGAGCCTCTCCGCATCCAGAAGATCAGGGACGGCATCACCCGCCTGCTCGAGGAAAATGTAGGCAAAGAGAACTATGATGGCAACCGCCTGGAGCAGGAACTCATTTATTATATTGAGAAAATAGACATCAGCGAAGAGCAGGTGCGTCTCAAAAACCATTGCGATTATATCAAATCGCTGATGAAGGATGCCGATGAGGCCAAAGGCAAAAAACTCTCCTTTGTATTGCAGGAGATCGGCCGGGAGATCAATACGACCGGTTCCAAGGCCTATGACTCTTCTATCCAGAAATGTGTGGTATTGATGAAAGACGAACTCGAAAAAGCCAAAGAGCAGGTATTAAACGTACTGTAAAGCGTTTGGGCCATCTAGCCGCCTGGTTTTTATATTTGCATTATGAAATTGTCCTCCATTCTTCCATACCGGCCCGTACAGGTGATAGGTCTGGCCATGCTGGGCCTGATGATATCTGGTTGCTCCCAGATCGATCTTTATGAAAAGATCACCTCTGTACCCGGCCATGCCTGGCAAAGCAGTTTCAAACCATCTTTCGATTTTGACCTTACAGACAGCAGCAAGGTATACAAGGTGTCCCTGGTACTACGTCACAACGAGAAATACCATTTCAATAATATCTATATCAACCTGTATGTTCAGGCTCCCGGTCAGGATACGGCCATGAAGATCCAGCGCGAGCTGCCATTGGCCGCCAACGATAAATGGCTGGGCGATGGCATGGACGATATCTATGAACATCGTATCACAATAGGATTACTGGGTGAGTCGCGCGCCATTCGCCCCGGACGATACAGGCTGCAGGTAGAGCAGATCATGCGTGAAGACCCGCTTCAGAATGTACTGGATGTGGGCCTGCGGGTAGAAAAGAAATAAGCAACGGCTATGCCGGATACCACTAAGAAAAAACTGGGAAGGGCCACACTTATCTACTGGCTGCTGCTGATCTATATTGTAGCCGCCTATGTCTGGTGGTTTATATCACTCGAGCGGCAGAATGACCAGATGCGCGATTTCAAGATCCGCCAGCTCGATGCTACGGTAGACAGCAACTTTTCTGCCGCGCTTTACCGGAATGTACTGTATACGATCGACAATGAATATGTGCGCAACCGGACCAAGTTTGCCGGAGAAGGTATCGTTTTCCTGGCTATCATCTTTGTGGGGGCTGCTTTTGTATACCGGTCTGTAAGACGACAGTTTCGCCTGCAGCAGCAACAGCAAAACTTTATGATGGCTGTCACTCATGAGCTCAAAACGCCGATTGCTGTAGCCCGGCTCAACCTCGAGACGCTGCAGAAACATGCACTCGATCCGGAAAAGCAGAAGAAGCTCATCAAAATGACGCTGGAAGAAACCACGCGGCTTAATTCACTTACCAATAATATCCTTATATCTTCACAACTGGAAGGAGGAGGTTACCAGTTTTCGCGCGAGGAGCTGGATCTGTCGGACCTGCTCAAGGACTGCCTGCAGGACTTCCGTAACCGTTTTCCTGACCGCCCTATGGAAGATGATATCGAGCAGGATGTAGTAATAAAAGGAGACCCGCTGTTGCTCCAGATCCTGATCAACAACCTGCTTGAGAACGCGCTTAAATATTCGCCCCGCGAAAAACCCATCCGTGCCCGCCTGCAACAATTACCTGACCAGATGGTACTGTCTGTGAGCGATGAAGGCCCCGGCGTACCTGACGCAGAAAAGTCGCGCATTTTTGATAAGTTTTACCGTGTGGGTAACGAATCTACCCGCAAAACACAGGGCACAGGCCTGGGGTTATATCTTTGCAGTAAAATAGCCCGCGATCACAATGCCGACATTTCGGTGACAAACAATCACCCGCACGGAAGTATTTTTGCAGTTAGTTTCCGCCGGTGACATGTACTGACTGAAAAGCTGTTTCGCCATGAGTGATGAAAAGAAAAAATCAATTCTGCTGGTTGAAGATGAAGAAAACCTGCACGAAGCCTTAAAACTCAACCTTGAGCTCGAAGGCTACGACGTTACTTCTGCCTTTGACGGTGTATCTGCCCTCAATGCTGTTCGTGATGAGTATTTTGACCTGATCGTACTGGATGTAATGCTGCCCGAAATGGATGGCATCAGCGTGGCAGAAACCATCCGTATCAGCAACAACGAAGTACCGATCCTGATCCTGAGTGCCAAAAACTCAAGTGCCGACCGGGTACTTGGCCTCAAAAAAGGCGCTGATGATTATCTCACCAAGCCATTTAATCTCGAAGAGCTGTTATTGCGCGTTCATAAACTCATCGATAAGAACAAACGCCTGCAGGACCGCTCCACGGTTGGGAATAGTTACACCTTTGGCGACAATATTATTGACTTTAAAGCCCAGGAAGCTACTACCCGCAGCAGCGGCAGGATACAGCTCAGCAAGAAGGAAACCATGCTGCTCAAGCTGCTGATCGAAAACAAAAATGAAGTGGTTCCGCGCGAAAAGATATTGCAGGCAGTATGGGGTTACAATGTGTATCCCACTACCCGCACCATCGACAACTTCATTCTCAACTTCCGTAAATATTTTGAGGAAGACAGCCGCAATCCGCGTTATTTCCATTCTGTACGCGGTGTAGGTTACAAGTATTCTGAATAAGCGAACCCCTCTAAAAACGCTGTTCTATTTGCTGTAATAGCTGCCTGGTCTGCTCCAGCAGGGCATTTTTATCCAATCCGGAATCGGCCAGTGCATAAAGCCCCGCTTCGCAGGTCTCCAGCACCTGTAGCAATTGCTTTTGTATAGTTTCTTCCACTTCTTTTGCCTGCATCAGGCGCAGCAATTCCTGCTTATTGAGATGGCTGCCTGTCATGGGTATTCTATCCTGGAAAAAAAGTAAAACAGCCTGGCGCAGCACCTGAAGAAAATCACGCTCCGTGGCCTCCTGCAATACCACCGCCGGCTGAAGTGCTTCGGCGACAGATAGGTACTCCCGTGGTGGCGGCGGAGGAGGTATGGCCGCTTTTTTAGCCTTACGTGTTTCTGACCGCCAGGTATAGATCACTCCCGCAATGACCAGCAGCACAATGGCTGTAAGATAGAGTGTAGCCGGATTGATTGGTCTTGCCGCTTTTTTTGCCGGTTGATTACTATCCGCAGCCGGCATCGTTTTTTCTTCGGTAGTGACTTCTACATTCCCTGCTGCTGCTGTGATCGTTTTGTACCGGTTGCTGTCGGGATCAAAGAAGCTGAATGTAAATGCAGGCAATGTGTAATTGCCTGGGCTGGCCGACACAAACCTGTAGCGAAAGGTCCGTGTGCCCTGCATAGGCGATGACCCCAGTTGCAACGAATCGGCCGTTGTCGGTTCAAAACCATCTATACCGACCGGCCACTCTATACGTGGTGCTGTCAGTTGCGTAAGATTGCCTCTTCCGCTTATTGCCAGCTCCAGTGTGCCCTGTTCATTTTTGGCGAGGCGGCCCTGGTTCAGCCTGCTGAGTATGCTAAACCGGCCTACAGCACCTGCAAACTGTATGGGTTGCCCCTGCTCGGGCAATGGCCGCACGTGAATGGTGACTGGCTGTGTACGCATCGTATTTTCAATCGTTACCACATTGGCATCTGGTTTTTTTTCTTCCTCACCAAAAACGCCTTCCACTACTTCCGGTTCCTTTTTGGAATGTGATCCGTTTTTCCAGAAGCTGATCTTGTTGATCACTTCCATGGGATCGATAGTATAGTTGCCTTCCTGCAGCGGGTAGAGTTGCACTTTGCGCACAATATTTACATCATACTCCCGGCCATTCACCATTTCCTTTGTAACCACCTGGTCTTTCAGTCCTACTACATCCTGCACGGCAAAACCATAAAAACCCGGATTCTTTACAATATCCGAGCTGGATTGAAGGCGGGAATACAGTTTAAAGGTGGCCTCTACGGGTTGTCCTACAAAACAATGCTGCCGGTCAACCTGTATTTTCATAAAAATACCGCCCTCGATTTTTTTTCGCGGGTCCTCGCCCGGGGCCAGGTAAAACTCGCCAAACGGGTTGGACGAGTTTTGTGTCTGACGCTGTGCTTCTGCCTCACTCAATACTTCAATGCTGACGCTATTGCAGCTCAGCATTTTTCCATTGATACGTGCTTTGGCACCCGGCAAAATATAGCGTCCGGCCCGGTTGGCTTTAAGGGTATACGATATATTCTGCAGCTTCTTTAATCCGGATGTGCCGTTTTGGGTTGCCGGGTTGATCTGCGGGCCAGTGACCAGTTGCAGTTTTCCGAAATCAGGAGGAAAAAATTCATCATCCATCGCTACTGCTTCCATCACATACTGTACACGAAACGACTGGCCGGCCACAAACGGGCCACGACTCACCAGCACCTCAAAAGTGGTTTGGGCAGAGGCTGATACCAGCCCCAGTAACAATATGCTTATAAAAATGAACAGCCGCATCGGAAAATCTAAAATAGTGCAGCGGATGCAAAGCGTTTGCAAAAATTGATGACCGGCAGCTAAAAGGCCGCACGGCTACAGATCACCCAATTGCGGGCGAACCACGATATCTTCCACACAGGCGCCGGCAGAAAGTTGCGTAGCCGCATATACCAGCTGACCGATATCGGAGGCTTCCATAATACGGGCCTGGCTGTTGTCATAATCGCCCCAGGAGTCTGTAAGCACAGCCCCGGGCAATACAGCAGTCACCCTGATACCATGCGGCTTCAACTCTTCGCGCAGGTTTTTGCTAAAGCCATAGAGCGCAAATTTGCTGATGCTGTAAGCACCGCCATTGTCGTATGCTTTGAGCGATGCGATTGAGCACATATTGAAAATATGACCGGAGCTGCGGCTCATCATCGCCGGCAGTACTGTGCGGGTAAGATGATACGCACTCTGCAGATTGGTGGCCAGCTGGCGCTCCAGTGCTCCATCGGGCTCGTTGTGCACACTGCCGGGCTCAAATACACCGGCATTGTTGATCAGCACATCGGGTGCGCCGGCTACATCCAGCATCCATTGCCCCAGGGCCTGCGCCTGTTCTTTTTCTGCCACATCAAAGGCCTTTGCTTTGAACCGGCTCTGCGGAAAATGCAGTTGCAGTTCTTCCAGGGCTTTATATAAAGAGAGATCGTTGCGCGAACTCAGGTACAACTCATGCCCATGCTGAGCAAAGGTTCCGGCAATGGCTTTGCCAATACCTCTCGACGCACCTGTAATTAATATCTTCATAACAAAATAGTAAAGCGAAGTAAGAACTTTTTGCTCATCTGACCATTGTTAATATGCACCTTCGTACTTTGCAACTATGAACAAGCAATACACGCATTTATTTTTTGACCTGGATCACACCCTGTGGGATTTTGAAGCCAATGCCCGTGCCACGCTTGAAACCCTCTTTAATGATCTGCAGCTGGAAAACAGGGGCATTCATGATTTTGAACTGTTCTACACCAATTACCTCGCACATAATGACCGCCTGTGGGAGCGCTATCGCAAGGGTTATATCAAACAGGATGAGTTGCGCGTAAAACGTATGTGGTTGTCGTTGCTAGACTTCAAGGTTGCCGATGAGCCCCTGGCCCGGCAAATGAGTGTACAGTTCCTGGATCTGTTGCCCACGCGCACCATCGTATTTCCCCATACACATGAAATACTCCATTACCTGCGCAATAAGAATTATGAATTGCACCTGATCACCAATGGATTTGAGAAGGTTCAGCACAGCAAACTCAAAAATTCAAGCCTCGATCATTTCTTCGGGCAGGTGATCACCTCCGAAGGTTCAAACAGTCTCAAACCCAATAAAGAGATTTTTGAATACGCATTTCAGAAAGCAGGTGCTACTGCACAAAGCAGCATCATGCTGGGCGATACACTGGATGTGGATATCCTGGGCGCGATGAATGTGGGAATGGACCAGGTATTTGTAAACCACCAGCAGGTGCAAGCCAGCATCAGTCCTACCTATACGGTAAGCTCACTAAAGGAACTGGAAACTATTTTCTGATTACCACTCGGCCACCACGGTCACTCCACCCTGTGGTTTATCGCCGATCTTAACCTTGATTTTGGCATCAAGCGGCAGCAGCAGGTCTACACGGGAACCGAATTTGATGAAACCCATTTCCTCTGTCTGATTCACCGACTGGCCTGCACTCAGGTAATTGACAATCCGTTTGGCCAGGGCGCCTGCAATCTGTTTGGTAAGGACCTCTTTTCCGTTTTTGCGATATACTACCGTATGCCGTTCATTCTCTGTAGAAGATTTGGGATGCCAGGCCACCAGGTATTTGCCTTTGTGATACTGGCTGTATACTACATCGCCCGTGACCGGGTTGCGGTTTACGTGTACATTGAGAGGGCTCATGAAAATGGATACCTGTATCCGGCGGTCGGTAAAATATTCATCGGCCTGCACTTCTTCGATAGCCACTACTTTGCCGTCGGCCGGGGCAATGATGGCATTTTCATTAATGGTCAGTGTGCGACGGGGGATCCGGAAAAAGGAGATAATAAAGATCAGCAGACCTACTGTCACGACTGAAATCAGGGCACTCACCAGCGGCAGGTCAAAACTGAGAAAATAAAACGACAGCAGATTAACGATGCCCACAATAATAGCAGTCCAGGCAATCGTCGGATATCCTTCCTTATGGATAGTCATTTGGCTGAAATTGAAGTGCAAATATAGCGAATAAGACCAGAGGAGTTTTAAGTGGTAAGTATTAAGTTATAAGTATAAATCCGTGATATATTACCAGATCTGGCAAATCCTTCATCCCTACCTTACTTATAACTTAATACTTATGACTCAAAACCAGATAGCTGCTCTTACAAACAGCCACACAAAAGGAATCGCCAGCAGCAATGAATCAAACCGGTCGAGGAAACCGCCATGGCCGGGCATGATCTGGCCACTGTCTTTTACACCGGCCATCCGTTTGAGACGAGACTCGAGCAGATCGCCAAACGTACCTACTACAGAGGCCAGGGTGGCAATAGGTGCTATCAGGGCAACAAATGCCATACTGCTGAAGCCAAAAAAGATCAGAGGAAATAATAAGGACATAACCGCAATACTCAACACAATGCCACCAATAGTTCCTTCCCAGGTCTTTTTGGGAGAAATAGGTGAGAGAGGCCGCTTACCAATGAACGAACCTACTATATATGCCATGGTATCATTGATCCAGATACTGGCGATAATGGTGACAGGTATGAAAATGCCGGATACCACAAACATGGTGTCATGGATATTTACATTCAGTTCAAGCTGGTAGAGATCGAGCATCAGCGCCCAGCTGAGGGAGATATACAATAAGCCCAGTGCAGCAGCGCCAAAAGCTTTCAGTTTTATTACACCGGTTTGAAAAATGCCAATGAGAAGCATGACCACGCCTGCCGCAGATACAGGCAGCGATATATTTTCACGTAATCCATATTGGGCAATATGGAAAATGGGGCGGCAAAACAACAACATCATCCCAAAGCCCAGCAACATGAACCCCTGTCTTACAAATGGATTAAATGGTACCCGGTATATCCTTTCGAGCAGGTTGAAATACTCCCACCAGCAGCCAAAATGAATGATCGAAAAAAGGATCAGAAAACTCCAGTGATTCCATAACAAGCCGGCAAGCATTACTGCTACAAAAACGACAGCAGTAAGTGCACGGGTACGGAATGTCTGCAGGTTGAGCGCCATAGCAAAAGTGTTAGATCACCCGGCGCTGGCCGGCCGATATTTTTTTGAACATAAACAAAAGCCCTACCAGTAATGGAATGGCTACAATACCCCAGAGACTACCGGATCCATCGCGCATGGCCTCTTCGATCGGCTTGCCTTTCCGGACATAGGAATAAAGAATGGTCACGATCAGTGCATTGTTTACAAAATGCGCCAGTATGCTTAACCAGAGCTTGCCGGAATACTGAAAAATGGCTCCCAGGGCGATACCCAACACAAAACGAGACAGAAAACCATAATAAGAAAAATGTGCAAGGCTGAACAGCAGGCTTACTACCACAATAGCCAGCCAGGGCTTATGCGTACCGCGGCTCAGAAAGTTCTGCATCCCACCTCTAAAAAGTGTCTCTTCACAAATAGCAGGTAATAAGGCCATTATCAGCAGGCTTAGGATATAATCCACCGGCCCCCGCATATTCATAATGGCTGTTGTCTGCCTGGTATACTCATTTTCAAGGTTGTCAAACTTTGTACGCCAGGCGTCGGAAAGCGGAATATGCTGGGTGATCCAGGCAAATGCATTGGCAGCAAACAGTGCCGTGGCAATGATCAGTATAGTATACACCGCCTGCTCCCAGGTAGGTTTTGCGGTAAAACCCAACAACTTGACAGGACGCCTGTTGAGCAACCAGGCAGTAACCAGGGCCGGAACAAAAAAACCAACCACGGAGGTAAGGACCTGGCCCAGTTTAATGGCCACAGCATGCTGACTGTGAGACATATCCTCTCTTACCTTCAGATAGTTTTCTCCACCCCACAGATTCCATACTACCTGGCTCAATTGAGCTGCCAGCACCGCACCGGCTATCATAAAAGCTATCAGCATGAAAAATCCGCCTGTGTAGGAAATTCCTTTCGAATCGTTGTCGTACATAGATTTCGACGATAAGTGTGTAAATTTGCAGGTCCAAAAATAGTTGTATGCCGCCACACGGCATGAACCGGGGTTGATTTCTTTTTACAATATGTAAATCATAGGATTGCATACAACTGCCTTTTTTAGAAGATGGTGAAAATTGATAACATATCATTGCCGGATTTCCCCTTGTTGCTGGCACCCATGGAAGATGTGAGTGATCCGCCTTTCCGTGCTGTTTGCAAAGACAATGGGGCCGACCTGATGTACACGGAGTTTATTTCCTCCGAAGGTCTGATCCGTGATGCCATCAAGAGCCGTAAAAAACTCGACATCTTCGACTATGAGCGGCCAGTCGGTATCCAGATCTTTGGTGGCGATGAAGAAAGTCTTTCACTGGCTGCCAAAATTGTAGAAGTAACAAGCCCCGACCTGCTGGATATCAATTTTGGTTGTCCCGTAAAAAAAGTAGCCCTCAAAGGTGCCGGCGCCGGTGTGCTGAAAGACGTCGACCTTATGGTCCGCCTTACTTCTGCCGTGGTAAAATCGACCAATCTGCCCGTGACAGTAAAGACACGACTGGGATGGGACGATCAGACCAAAAACATTGAAGAAGTGGCAGAACGTTTGCAGGATGTGGGTATCAAGGCGCTGGCTATTCATGGCCGCACGCGTACCCAGATGTATAAAGGCGAAGCCGACTGGACACTGATCGGCAAGGTCAAAAACAATCCCCGGATCCACATTCCCATTTTTGGCAACGGTGATATTGACTCGCCCGAAAAAGCCCTGGATTATAAAAACCGGTATGGTGTCGATGGCATCATGATCGGCCGTGCCGCCATTGGCTATCCCTGGATCTTCAATGAAATAAAACATTACATGGCCACCGGCGGGCATTTGCCTTCGCCTACCGTGGAAGACCGTGTAGCTGTATGCCGCAAACACCTGCGCAAGTCGGTAGAGTGGAAAAATCCTGTTGTGGGCATTAATGAAATGCGCCGGCACTACACCAATTATCTTAAAGGACTGCCCAACATCAAAGAATTTCGTCAAAAACTGGTCACCCTTACCACCGAAGAAGAGATCAATGCCGTACTGGACGACGTGGTAACCACCTATAGTGGATATGAGATCAACCGCACACCAATACAGTTGATCAATTATCATGAAAAATGCCCGGTAAACTAACCGGCTTTTTCTTCATCACGCAATTGCACGCATGGCTCAGCACAAAAACTCACCGGACACTGTAACCGGTACCTATCAGCAGCTTCTGGCTACTTATCAGCAACAGGCGCAAAAGCTTACCCGCCAACTGGCCTGGATGAGCGGCGGCCGCCTGCTACTGTTTGTTCTCTGCATTTATATTTTTTACCGCGCCCTCGCTACCGCCAATGGATGGTATTCACTGGCCGGACTGCTGCTGCTGGTTCTTTTCCTGGTCAGCATACGCCTGTATGATCGATTGCAGCAAAACCGGCGTTTTTATAAAGCCCTGGCAAAACTCAACCAGGATGAGTTGGCCTTTTTACAGCAGCAGATCAATAATTATGCAACCGGCAGGGAATACATCGATCCGCATCATGCCTACTCCTATGACCTGGATCTTTTTGGCGAAGGCGGGCTTTATCCCTTCCTCAACCGCTGCAGCACCGGCTTTGGCAAAGAAGCCCTGGCCAGTCTTTTATTGCATCCCGATACCGGCAGCATTGAAGCACGGCAGGAAGCCATTGCTGAGCTGAAGGATAAGCTGGAATTCCGGCAGTTTTTACAGGCGCATGGCAGCCTGCTCGATACCAAAGAAAAAGAAATGGATCAGCTGCGCAGCTGGTTGCAATCCGGTCCGGCATTGAGCCGCTCACTGTATTATGCCCTGCAGATATTTCCGCTGTTTACACTGGGCATGCTGGCCTATTATCTTATTACCGAAACAGACTGGGCGCTCAATGCAGTATACTATTCCGCTATTCTCAATCTGGCAGTAGCCTTTGGTTTTGCCCGCAAGATCTCCGCACAGCTTTCTGTGTCAACTTCGGTAACGACCGTGCTGCAGCAGTTTGCCGGACAGTTAAAACAGATAGAAGCCCAATCATTTCAATCACCATTGCTGCAGCAATTGCAGGCAGGCCTGAAGCAGGACGGGCTCACCGCTTCAAAAGCTATTGGCCGCCTTTCTTCACTCTTCAATTACCTGGAGGCGATCGTAAATCTGCTGGTCAGCATCCTGCTCAATGGGCTTTTTCTTTTTCATATACATATCCTGTACCGGTTAGATGAGTGGAAACGTAAATACGGCTCACATACGCTGGGCTGGCTACGCCTGCTGGGAGAAGTGGAAGCGCTCAACAGTCTTGCCAATCTTTCTTACAACAACCCTTCTTATTGCCGGCCTGCTATCAGTCGCGAAGAAACACTCGAAGCCACTGAACTGGGGCATCCATTGATCCTTGCCCACAAACGGGTGAATAATGATGTCAGCTTTACCGGTCGTCGATTTATTATACTTACCGGCAGCAATATGTCTGGCAAAAGTACCTTTCTGCGTACACTGGGTATTAACCTCGTACTGGCACGTGCAGGTGCTGTTGTATGTGCACGCGCCTTTACCTGTTATCCTTTTGCCGTGCAGGTAAGTATGCGTATTACTGATTCGTTGCAGGATAGTGAGTCTTTCTTTTATGCAGAGCTTAAAAAGCTGCACAGTATCATTCATCAACTCGAAGCCGGGCAAAAAACACTTGTAATACTGGATGAGATTTTGCGCGGTACTAATAGCAACGATAAACACCAGGGCACTATTGGCCTTATTCATAAACTCGTAGCTGCTCATGCCTGCGGCATTATTGCCACGCATGACCTGACCGTATCATCGCTGCAGGATCAGTACCCCGCATATGTACGCAATATGTGCTTTGAATCTAATATTGTAAATGACGAATTGTTGTTTGACTACAAACTCAAAGACGGGATATGTGCTAAACTCAGTGCTTCGTTTCTGATGAAGAAGATGGGGATAATTGATTAAGCGACTACCAATAATTTCTCAGGTATGCTTTAATGCTGTTTTATAGAAACTGTGATCAGGATCCAGAAAAACCACATAAAAGGTATTGCCCACCACATGACCAGCAAGTATCTGGGTGCCCGTTATATGAATGCGTCCCCATTCTGCATCTTCTGGAATATAGGAAGGACAGGAGTAACCCGCCTTTTCTTTGGAGGGATATGCGCCATAAACTGTGAATTTATCAGAAAGTTGTGATCGTAGTGCCCGCTGGCAATAACCACTCAACACATCTACTGCATGGGCCAGAATACCCTTTTCTTCCCATCGATAAAGGCTTTCACCCTGTGTTCTATCCAAATGTTTAAAACTGATTACAAAAGAGTCATCCTTCAGGCTTTCTTTGGAAACTGTTCTATTCTCCAAAAAGTCTTTAATGACGCTTTTCTGCGTATGTGGTTTGGGTTTTAGCTTACCGGCCATACACCTGTTGCTTATAATAATTCCGCATAAGTTCTTTTGGAATAATTACGTTGCAACGGTCTGCAGCGGCATAGCCGACCCTGGCTGTGATCCAGGGCGATTCTGAATGTGTTAAAGCTTCGAGTTGAAGCGACGACAGGTTTCCAAATTCAGACAGTACTTCATCTACCAGTTCCACTTGTTCTGTTGTCAGCCCCTGTTTTAAAATGGTATCCGGGAAAGGTTCGGTACCATCATTGATATATTGAACTTCATCGTATAACACTGACTGATCTTTAATAGAAGAAAAAACCTTTCGCGAAACGGGGCCATGAACCCAGGCTTCAAAATCATCCTCAATAAGAGGCTGATCAAAGTAGGCTAAGTGCATAGCCTGAACATAATAGAGAAGCTTTTGCAACTTGAGGTGAGACATGCCGCCACATTTTTGAAGAATGTACTCTGCCAAATGCCTCGAATCAATCATCCCGATATTCTTTTGCATATCTACCATACACCAAAACTACAATCCTCTCCAGAGATTCACAGCTACCAACTTTTTTTTCCTTCGACTTTATTTTTCCACATTCAAAAGTTGGTAGCTCTGCTTTTTCACTTATTCAATTGACTTGTAATTGCTTCGGCCAATGGTGATACACCGGGGTCAAAATACCCTAATAGCTTTCCGTCTTCTGCTACCAGGTACTTGGAAAAATTCCATACAGGGGCCTGATCATTCCATCCATTGGCCGATGCATGTGTAAGCCAGTAAAATACCGGATGCTGATCTGAGCCAGGTACGACAACCGATTTGCGCACAAGTGGAAAAGTGACCCCATAATTTACCTTACAAAAACTGGCGATCTCCTCATCATTTCCTTTTTCCTGCTCTTTGAAATCGTTGGCCGGAAAACCGATCACTTCCAGTTGATGCGTATACTTTGCCGACAACTCCTGCAGCGCTTCATACTGATGGGTATAGCCGCAATTGCTGGCCGTATTTACGATCAGTATTTTTTTACCTTTCAGCGAAGCCAGGTCAAGATCCTGCCCATTATTGAGTGTGACGTGCAGGTCATATATCGACTGTGGCGGCTGCGTTTTTTTATTGTCTTCCTGCAGGGAGCGGGCACGGCTTCCTGTCAGTTTACTCACCCACATTATAGCCGGATAAATGGCTTTCATGATCTTTTGCCGGATAGTCATCTCTTTTTATTTAATAACTAAAACAACCATTTTCTTAATAAGTTTTTCCAGTGATTCATTCTCTGCTATCACCGTATCACTTTCTTAAACAATCCGATCTTGCCGTTCATTGGCGGATACTTGATAGATGGATCAAACCAGGCAGGTGTAGACATAATCGACTTCTGATGGCTGAATGTGTCGAACGAATACCGGCCATGGTATCTGCCCATACCGCTACCCCCTCGTCCGCCAAATGGCAGACTGGGATTGGTAAGATGCCAGCTGCAGTTGTTCACACAGCCGCCACCAAAAGGTATGCTGGTCATCCAACGGTCGGCTGTCTTTTTGGAAGAGGTAAAAATGTAAAAGGCCAGCGGATCGGGATGGCTCTTGATAACCGCTGCGGCCTGCTCGTCTTGTTCATACGTGATCACCGGTAGCAATGGACCGAATATTTCTTCCTGCATCACTGGTGCATCCAGCGGGGGATTTAATAACAACGTGGGTTCAATATAGAGTTGCTCGCGCTGGTGGCGTCCTCCCGCAAGAAGGGTACCCTGACCGAGGTAACCGACGAGCCGGTCAAACTGCCGTGTATTTATGAGCCGGCAATAATTAGGCGACTCTTCCGGCTGTTCTCCATAAAAATGCAGAATACATTTTCTGATAGTAGCTACCAGTTTATCAACTACCTGCTGATGTACCAGCAAATAGTCGGGCGCTACACACATTTGTCCTGCATTCGAAAACTTGGTAGACACGATGCGCCGGGCTGCCACACCGATGTTGGCGTCTGCAGCAACAATGCAGGGTGATTTGCCACCCAGCTCCAGCGTAACGGGTACCAGCCGCTCTGCGGCCATCCGGTAGATTTCACGGCCGGCCCGCGGCCCGCCGGTATAAAAGACATGATCAAATGTAAACTGCCGCATGAGGGGTGGTATCACTTCAGCCCCTTCACCGTCTGCAAACAGGATATATTCTGGCGAAAAGGTCTGCTCTATTATTTTACGCATTACCGCACACGAAGAGGCGGCGGCTTCGCCCGGTTTGAGCACGGCACAATTGCCGGCAGCAATAGCGCCTACCAGTGGTATCAGCGACAGTTGTACCGGGTAATTCCAGGGGCCTATGACCAAAACTACACCCAATGGTTCCCGTACTATGCGGCTTGATGAAGGCAGGTTCAGCAAATTGGTAGATACCCGCTCAGGGGCCATCCAGCGTTTCAGTTGCCTGATCGTATGATTCAGTTCAGACAGTACCATGCCGGTTTCGGTCACCCAGGTCTCCTCCACACTTTTATTAAGATCTGCTTTCAGGGCAGTGTTCAGCTCCTGCTCATGTTGCAACAGGGCGCTACGCAATGCACGCAACTGCTGCAGGCGAAAAGCCAGCGGCCGGGTGGCGCCTGACTGGAAATAACTGCGCATTTTTTCAAGAGCGGGGAGGTTTATGATATCCATATCCTTTCAATATGACCATAAGTTAGTGTAAAACACGGTACCCGCATTCACGTCAGGTAAATGAGTGTAGAAAAAATACCCCGGTCTATTAACCTAATCGGTTTTTTTCCTAGCGCCATAAAACTGGACGGATATTTGTTCTAAGGGGGTTAATAAAATCATCAAACATGAAAACCCGCATCTTTACCGTTTGCCTTTGCATGCTGTTGATGACCAGTAGCACACCCCTTTTTGCCAGCATCGACAGCAAGGACAGGCGCTCACTTAAAAAAGAAGCAGCGGCTATGACTGCTGATCAGAAAGCAGCCCGGCTGGAAACCATCCGAGCCCGTGTGGAAGAAATCAAATCCATTGATAAATCAACACTTTCGCGCAGTGAAAAGAAAGCGCTAAAAAAGGAATTACGGGAAATGAACCGTGAAGCCCGCACCATGCGGGGAGGAGTTTATCTCAGTGTAGGAGCCATTATAATCATTATCCTTGTCCTCATCCTTATTCTGTAAGATTCTTGTTGTAACGCAGTGAGTTCCATTGCTGCCAGCAGCAAACAATTAAAAGCCATCCTCCATGGGTGGCTTTTTTCAGTGGATAGTGGTCGGTGGCCAGTTATCAGTAAACGGTTCATTCTATCTATCAAAAAAACGATCAACGCCCTACATCCCTGTCAACTGACCACTGACCACCGATCACTGACCACTATTTTTCGTACTTTCATTCACCATGACCGACGAATACTATATGATGCTGGCACTTAAAGAAGCCCGCAAGGCTTTTGATGACGGTGAGGTGCCGGTAGGCGCAGTGGTGGTACTCCAGGAAAAAGTAATTGCCCGCGGTCATAACATGGTGGAGCGGTTGAATGACCCTACTGCTCATGCCGAGATCATTGCTCTCACATCTGCATTCAATACATTGGGTAGCAAATACCTGCCGGAAGCCACTCTGTATGTAACGGTAGAGCCCTGCCTCATGTGCGCCGGAGCACTCTACTGGAGCAAACTGGGTCGTATTGTATTTGGAACCGACGATGAAAAGAACGGGTACAAAAAAACAACCGGCGTCAACTGGCCCTTTCATCCCAAAACCGAGCTCATCAGGGGCGTATTGCAACAGGAATGCGCACAGCTCATGAAGGATTTTTTCCGGATACGCCGCTAACAGAAGTATAATTTCGAAATACGGAATAAATCCGGCCAAAATCAACAGTAAGGCAATAAATTTGTTACTCTTTTAGATCAGAACATTTACGAATCTTAAATCAATAGTTATGGCATTCACATTACCCGCGCTCCCTTATGCAACAGATGCACTGGAGCCGCATATTGACAAGCTGACGATGGAAATCCATCACGGCAAACATCACCAGGCTTATGTAGACAACCTGAATAAAGCCATTGCCGGCACTGAACATGAGAACAAATCGCTCGAAGAGCTGGTAGCCAACGCCGGCAAGATCTCTCCTGCCGTACGCAACAATGGCGGTGGTCACTGGAATCACAGCTTCTTCTGGGAACTGTTGAAATCCGGCGGCAGCAAGCCCTCCGGCAAACTGGCCGATGCTATCAACAGCAGCTTTGGGTCGCTGGAAGCCCTGCAGGAAAAAGTAAGCGCTGCCGGTGCTACCCGTTTTGGCTCTGGCTGGGCCTGGGTGATCGTAAAAGATGGTAAACTGGAAGTGAGCTCTACGCCCAACCAGGACAACCCCCTGATGGATGTAGCCGAAGTAAAAGGCACCCCCATTCTGGGCATCGACGTATGGGAACATGCCTATTACCTGAAATATCAGAACAAACGTCCCGACTACCTCAAAGCTATCTGGAATGTGATCAACTGGGATAAAGTGGCTGAGCACTATGCTGCCGCTTCCAAATAAGGAATGACCTCTTCTTAATAAAAACAGCTGCTATACTCATTTGTATAGCAGCTGTTTTGTTTATAACAATACCTGTTATCAGAAATATTTGGTCACACCAGGTACAGCCACCGGATAATAACCATCATCGTTGGGCAATATCAGGGGCAGTGCATTGAAGTCAAATTTGGTAGGCATAATGCTGATACCGGAGGCCAGTGCCTTATCCCATTCAATGATCTGACCGCTGTAGGTAGCCATACGGCCAATGATAGAGGTCAGTGTACTTTTAGCCCCGTTTTCTGCATCCGCAAATTTGTATTCCCCTTTGGCAATGGCTGCAAACAATTCATCGTGCTCTGTCTGGTAGGGATTGTTTTCGCCTTTTTTATCAAACTTAAACAACTCCTTGCCCTTGAGGTCTGTGACAGTGGCCGCATCGCAACGGATCACACCTTTGGTACCGATCAGCATTTCATCTACACGGCTCATAGTACCGGGAATATGGCGGCACTGACTGTTCATGACTGTTCCATCCGCATAGGTAAACTCTACGTAGTGGTGGTCAAATATTTCGCCATGATCTTTTCCTTTACGTACCTGGCGGCCACCCATACCCTGTGCTTTTACAGGATAGGCTCCCTTGAACCAGTTGACCACATCGATATTGTGAATATGCTGCTCGGTGATATGATCTCCGCACAGCCAGTTGAAATAATACCAGTTGCGCATCTGGTATTCCATTTCTGTCTGGCCATATTTGCGTTTGTTTACCCATACACCGTCATTGTTCCACCATACCTGTGCGGAGGTGATGTCACCGATCAGGTTTTTCTTCTTAAACAGTTCGCGGTAAGAATTCTGATACCGGCGTTGCAGGCCCACTACCACATTCAGTTTTTTCTGTTTGGCAATTTCTGCAGCATCCAGTACACGTTTGATGCCGGCAGGATCGGTAGCCACCGGCTTCTCCATGAATATATGTTTACCCTGGCGAACGGCTTCTTCAAAATGAATGGGCCTGAAACCGGGAGGTGTGGTCAGGATCACCACATCGGCCAGCGGAATGGCCTTGAGGTAGGCATCAAAACCGGTGAACTTACGATCGTCCGGTACATCTACCTTTGAACGCAGGTTGCCCGTCACTCCCCAATCGGAGAGGTCTTCGGCAGTTACCGTTTTATAACATCCGTCAATACGATCGCGAAAGGCATCGGCCATTGCAACGAGTTTCACATTCTGCTTGCTCAGCAGTGCCTGCATAATGGCACCTGTGCCACGTCCGCCGCAACCAATGAGTGCTACTTTGATAACATCATCGGCGCCGGAAAAAAAGTTGGCCTTTGACAGGAAAGGCGCTGCCATCAGTCCGCCTGCCAGGAGGCCTGATTGTTTTACAAACTCTCTACGGCTGTTTGTGGCCGATGGCATGTTTTGTTCATTGCTTTTGTGAGTGCTCATATTCGGTTCGTTTATTGTCCGAGAAATGTTTTGAAAAATGTATCGGCCTCTTCAGCCGTGGGTTGTTTTGCAGGACGTACTATGCGAAATCCAACAAACGGTGCATCGGCATTCCACCAGCGGCTTTTGGGTATCTGCGGATCGCGGCGGTTCCAGACCAGGTCAGACATTAACCTGTCGGCCGGTCGCACTGCCTGCGCATCATCTTTGTATGATCCGCCTCGCACAGTGCGGGGATGACGACTCGATGGCTCCCGCAGAGGTTGCAGCACAGCACCCGATGCTGATGCATAATAATCGGCCTGGTACTGATCCAGTACCCATTCACCCACATTACCCAGCATATCATAGAGCCCCCAGGCATTGGGTTTTTTCTCTCCTACTTTATGATAGCGGTTATCGCTGTTTTTGCTGTACCATGCATAGTCTCCGAGTGTACCGGCACTATCCCCAAATGGATAAACAGTTGTGCTGCCTGCACGACACGCATATTCCCATTCTGCTTCGGTAGGCAGCCGGAAAAATATCCCTGTTTTTGTATACAGCCATTTGCAATACATGATAGCACCATATTGCTGCATACTGTTGGCAGGGAAGCCACCTGCCTTTCCCATGCCAAGGGTCATGTCGATATAGGGTGAACTGGGGCGGGTAATGGCATCTGTCGCAATATTCTGACCCAACGAAACGTCGTTGAGAAATACACTGAACTCATCGTAGGTAACTTCGCAGGCGCCCATCCAGAATGCAGCCAGCTCTACTTTATGCTGCGGCTGTTCGTCTGCCTCTGCACCAGCCTGCCCGGTTGTACTGCCCATTTGAAAACTGCCGGCCGGTACAGGTACCATTACAAACCGTACATCGCTGCCGGGTATGGGTTGCTCATATTTTTTAAAGCTGGTATCGGACTGACGGGCAGAGGCCGGTAACACAGCCAAAGCCAGTAAAACAGAAGGGAACAATGTTTTTTTCAGCATGCAACAATCACAATTGTGCGGACCAGGGAACTGTTGACCGGTTTGCATATCCGCCTGCTGCCTCACCGGGCAGCCCAAGTTAAGCAATGCCGCTTGATATGCAGGATCGACCGATTTATTTTTTTTGATTCAAACGTTTGCGTACAGGCATCCGCACGCGGGGAGCAGACTTATGCTTACATTTAAGGTCAAACACAGAACCCATGAATCGGAGAAAATTTCTGAAAAACGGATTAATGACCGGCGTTTCTATCGGAGCGGCTTCGCAGGTGCTGGCCGGTACGGGCAGTAGTACACATGCACAAACGGCCGATAAGCCTTTTAATCTCAACTATGCCTTTCATGACGGGATGTTTCGCAATCATGCCGGCGATGATTTTATAGATCAGATCAAATTTGCCTATGATAAAGGTTTCCGGAGTATTGAAGACAACGGCATGATGAGCCGGCCAGTGGAGCAGCAAAAGAAAATTGGCGATACACTTGCCAAACTGGGTATGACCATGGGTGTGTTTGTTATCACTTCCGACAACTGGCACTGGAGAACTTCTCTTGCCAGTGGCAAGCAGGAATGGATAGACCGGATGCAAAAAGACTGCCGCGAGGCTATTGAAGTAGCCAAACGCTGCAATGCGCGCTGGGCAACCGTGGTGCCGGGCAATTATGACCGCAACCTCAGCTTTGAATACCAGACCGCCAATGTGATCTCTGCCTTGCGCAAGGCAGCCGGCATACTGGAACCCGCAGGACTGGTGATGGTACTGGAGCCACTCAGCGATAATCCCGACCTGTTTCTCCGTCATTCAGACCAGACCTATATGATCTGCAAAGCCGTCAACAGCCCTTCGTGCAAGATCCTCTTTGATATGTACCATATGCAGCGCAATGAAGGTAATATTATCAACAACATCGATAAATCCTGGGACGAGATCGGCTACTTCCAGATCGGCGACAATCCCGGGCGCAATGAACCTACTACCGGGGAAATGAACTATCTCAACATTTTCCGTCATATCCACAAAAAAGGCTGGAAAGGCATCCTGGGCATGGAACATGGCAATGCAAAACCCGGTAAAGAGGGTGAGCTGGCCCTGATACAGGCCTACCGCAGCAGTGATGCTTTTTTATAAGTAGAAAAATCAGGGGACAGGGTCATAGCCGCTACCACCCCAGGGATGGCAACTGCTGATGCGTTTTACAGCAAGCCACAGGCCTTTGAATACGCCATGCTTTTTCAATGCTTCTACCGCATAATGCGAACAGGTGGGAGTATAGCGGCATTTGGGACCAATCCATGGTGAAATGACCCACTGGTAGATCTTTATCAGCACGATAAAGGGGAGAGCCAGTATACGCCAGAGTAGCTTCACGGTTGTTTTGTTTGGTATAGCTGTTCAATACGGGCTATGACCTGCTGCATACGCTTACTCACTTCTGCAAAGTCGGGCAGCTCTTTTCCCGTATAAATGATAAACACCTGTAGCGGCGGGTTGTTGGGATCGGGGGCGGGTTTTTGCAAACGCCAGGCTTCCCGTATCAGCCGTTTGATACGATTGCGGTCTACGGCCTTTTTAAAATGCCGGGAAGATACACCCACTCCAAACTGGAGGGGGGCAGTGGCAGATGCCGAACGGTTGTAGTGATACACCCGAAAGGGGGGCAATGCAAAACTCTTACCCTGTTTGAACAGGGTGTCCATCAGTTTGCGGCTTTTGAGCCGTTCATTCTTTCCTAAAGTGAATTGTTTTGCCATTGTTCCACAAAAAAAGCTCCGGCTTTGCCGGAGCTCAAAAATATAGAATACCTGTAAGGCTTATTTTAATTTACGCTCGTCAGAAATTGTGAGTTTCTTACGGCCTTTCGCACGGCGGCTGGCCAGTACTTTACGGCCATTGGCGGTTTGCATACGTTTACGGAAACCGTGAACGGTTTTACGACGACGGCGATGCGGTTGAAATGTACGTTTCATAATCTTTTACTTTTTCACTTTTGTCTGCAGATTCTGCCTGCAGTTGTTGAAAATTTGGCCCGGGAGAACGGAGCCTGGTTTCATTTCGCACCCGCGGGTCACCACACCCACCGGTTTGTGAAAGGACGGCAAAGGTAATGTTTGCCGGGCACAACTGCATGTGAAATGGGGATTATTTTTATACGACCTCCGCAAAACACTGGTTATCAGTAAAAGTTTAGCTCAGGTCGAGGTGAGAGGATTGTACGGCTTCGCCAAAAAAGCGGGTGGCGTGATTATCAAAATCCTCGGTTGAATCGGTCGTATAAAAGATCCGTTTGCCCTCGCGGCTGCAACCCTGTTCAATCTCCGGATGCCGCTGCAGGTAGTCGGCCAGGCTGCCGGCCACTATTTCACCCTGCGAAAGCAGTTTTACCGCCACCGGCAGATGCTCCCTGATCTTTTCTTTCATGAGAGGATAATGGGTGCAGGCCAGCAATGCCACATCGATCATCGGACCTTTGTCCAGCAGCTCGTGCAGATTTTTTTTGACGAAATAATCAGCCCCGTGACTGTCTTGCTCATTGTTCTCAATCAGCGGCACCCACATAGGGCAGGCCTCCTGGTACACTTTTATATCCGGAAAAAACTTGCCGATCTCTACAGGATAAGACAACGAAGCCACGGTACCCTGTGTGGCCAGTATGCCTACCTGGCGCGATTCTGAATAATCGCCGATCACTTCGGTAGTAGGGCGTATCACGCCCAGCACACGCTTGTGGGGAGCCAGGCGGGGCAGGTCTTTTTGCTGAATGGTACGCAGGGCCTTGGCCGAGGCTGTATTGCAGGCCAGGATCACCAGGGTGCAGCCCTGCTCAAAAAACCACTCCACACATTGCAGGGTATACTGGTAGACCGTTTCAAAGGAACGGTTACCATAAGGCGCCCGCGCATTATCGCCCAGGTACAGGTAATCGTACTGTGGCAGCCGTGCCACGATTTCTTTCAGTACGGTAAGGCCGCCATAGCCGGAGTCAAAAACACCAATTGGATTTTTTGCAGACATATACTGCAAATGTAAGCCGCCCGGCGTAATCAGCTCCGGAGGGGTTAATTGAGCGCTTCCGCCTTGCGCAGCCAGGTGGTAACCTCCGTATTGTCCGGGCCAAACTCAAGCGCTTTTTTCAGATCATCCACCGCTTCTTTTTTCTTCTTCAACTCCAGGTAACTGCGGCCGCGTGCAAAATAAACAAAGAGCAATTCAGCTTTCTGCGCAGGCTTGTACAGGGTGCCCAGCCGTGTGAAGATGGTGATGGCCTTATCATACGCCTTTGTTTCAAAAGCCATTTGCCCCATCAGCTTCACCTGGTCGGCCTGTTTGAAGGCAACCAGTTTATCTGCCTGCTCATAGTCTGCCAGCGCTTCTTTATATTTCTTTTGCTGATACCGCGCCATGCCCCGGTAGAGATGCATGTTGGGCAGGCTGTCCTTTACATTTTTGTACAGTACAACACATTTATCCATTTCCTTTTCTGCCAGCGCATAATACTTCTGCCGGTAATACGCATCACAAAGCCAGCGATGTGCGCCTTTATTGGTCGAATCATACCCGATACTGGTCAGAAAGTCTTCTTTGGCTGTATAGAAATAGCTGTCGCCACTCATGTAATTGGCCAGTCCTTTATGAAAATAAATACGTGAAAACTCTGCAGAGTCACGTATGTAAATTTCATCAGCATTGTATTCAAAATATAACCTGGCTGTATTGTAATCCCTGCGGGCAAACGCGAAATGACCCAGTTCTATACTGGCTTCGGCATTGAACTCGTCATATGAAATGGCCTGCGCAAAATCGTTTTCCGCTTTCGTACTGTCCTTTAATTCGAGATAGCAGAGCCCCCGGGCGTAATGCAGATCGCTCAATGAAGTCTCCTGCGCACCATACAGATCTATCGCCTTTGTATAAAACGGAATGGCCTCTTTGTATTTCTTCTGTGTACGGGCAATCAGTCCCTTCTCCCAGTAAGCCGATCCGTAAGACGGATCGATCTTCAATGCCTGATCCAGATCGGCCGATGCCTTTGCATAATCTTTCAGATCAAAGTAACAACGGGCACGCCAGTAGTAAATACTTTTTTGCGAAGCGGTATCATCTTTAAAATAAGTGAGTGTTTGTGTATACTTATCAGCAGCCTCTTTCCATTTGGCCTGGTTGTAATACACACTGGCAATGCCCCAGTGCGACCATTTGTAGGTAGGTTCCATTACCAGCGACTGCTGATAGGCCTTCAATGCTTCGGGCCGTTTGTAGGAGTTGTTGTAGCTCTGACCCAGCCAGTAATAACGTGCCGCCATGGCAGTTTTGTTGCTGTTGCCCAAGGCTACACTTTTCTCATAGGTAGCAATAGCCTCTTTGTACAACGACTGGTTGTAATAAGCATCCGCCATCGATGCATAATAATCATCCTGTGTGCTGTCGATAGCAATAGCCGCTTTATAGGCTGTGACGGCATCTGCATGTTTATTGATCTGGCTCAGGGCACGTCCGCGCCAGTATTGTATACGCTTCAGTGAGCTGGTATCTGCTTTGTAATATTCTGCCGCTTTGCCATAATAGTCGGCCGATTTGGTATATTCTTTCAGCGAATAATAACAATAGGCAAGCTCCCAGTAAGCAGATTTCAGGTCGGGCTTGGAAGTGATCGCTTCTGTAAGCGGCGCTACCGCCTCGCCAAAACGCTCCAGTTTGGAAAAGCCATAACCGATCCTGAATTTGATGGTTGCATAATCTTTTTCGTTGTAACTGCGGGCTGCTATGGCTGCTTTATAGTTGGTGATAGCACAGTCATATTTTTTTTCATCGTAACACTTGTTGGCTTCATCGATCTGGCAAACAGCCATCAGGGGTGTTATCAGTAAGAGCAGTAGTGGAAAAGCCGGTTTCATAGCGGTTAATTTTGCAGCCAAGATACTCGTCGCCGGCCGCCTGTATATACCCTGATGACGGTAAAAAATAAGCCCCGGCGGTATGCCGGGGCTTATTTCATTTATTTTAAAGCGTCGTTATCAGGGTCGACCGCCTGGTGCGGTAGGCGCTTTTAGCTTGAGTTTGGTCATAACGGCCTGCGTTATATTATCCGCGTCCGGCATCACAATGAGCGCTTCGCGGCTTAATACATGGCTGTATCCCTTTTCTTTTGATACGGCTCTTACAGCATCCATTACTTCTTTATAGATCGGGGCCAGGTATTCCTGTTGTTTGGCCTGCAGCACCTGCTCACGGATCTGATCCCAGTTCTGGATCTGATAGATATAGTTAGCCAGTTCTTTTGCAATCTCATCACGCACTGCTTTGGGCGTACGCACGGTATCACGATACAGGCTATCCTTGAATTTGTAATTGGTCACCAGGGTATTGTACTCAGGTTGAATAGAATCCAGGTCATAGCGACCAAGCAATGAATCGATTTTGGCAGTACCAGGCATCAGACCTACTACCTGATCCAGGCTGAGATAAGCGATTTTTACCTGGGCCATTGATTCATTAGCCGCGATAACCAGGAAAGCCGCTACTACTAATACTTTCAATTTTTTCATGAGTTGCTGTCTTTTGTGCCTCCGCAGAGGTTTTGTCAATTTTTGAATATAAGAGTCGTTTTGTCTGGGATTAGTTGCTTCTTCTGTTTTCTTTAACATTTGCCTTCACTGAACCGGTCTTAGTTGCGGATACCCAGTTCACGCAACACATCCTCACTTTTGTCCAGTTTGGGGTCGGCAAATATAATGGTAATTCCCTCACTTTTGTCGAGCACAAAATCATACCCCCGCTGGGTGGCGATTTTCTGAACGGCATTGTATACACGGTCCTGAACGGGCTTGATGAGTTCCTGTCTTTTTTTGAACAGATCTCCCTCAAAACCAAAGCGTTGACGTTGCAGGTCACGCACCTCTTTTTCCTTCAGAAAGAGCTGATCCTGGCGTTTTTTCTTCAGGTCCTCGCTCAGCATTACCTCTTCTGCATCATAGTCTTTATACATTTTATCGAGGGCTGCCTGGCGGGTATCGATATCTTTTTGCCAGTCGGCGGCAATATCATCCAGCTGTTTCTGTGCCGTTTTATACTCCGGCATTTTATCCAGGATATAACGGGTATCGATAATTGCATATTTCTGAGCCATTGTACTACCAGCCAGCAGTACAGATACCAGGGTCAGTAAAAGAATCTTCTTCATATAAGGAGTTTTTTGTGGCGCAATCAACTATTATTCCGGTTCAAAGCCCAGCATGAAGGTAAACCTTGATGCATTTTTCAGACCCTGTCCAGGCTGAATACGGTCAAAACCTACACCATAATCAAATCCAAGCAGACCAAACATGGGCAGGAAGAAACGCATACCCACACCCGCACTGCGGCGCAGGCGGAAGGGGTTATAGTCTTTAAAGTTATACCAGCCATTGGCCGCTTCAAAGAATGCCAGGCCATAGATAGTACTGCCAGGATTGGTAACAAGCGGGTAGCGAAGTTCCAGCTGATATTTATTAAATATCGTAAAGAACTGGCTGGCCTGTTGCTGGTCAGGATTGATCGTGGGATCAGATGTCTGGTAAACCGGGTAACCACGGTGAGCTACGATATCGTAACCCAGCAGACCAAAGTTGTTGGTCAGACCGGCATCACCCACCTGAAAGCGCTCAAACGGTGAGTAATCCAGCTTGTGGTTGTAACGACCCATGAAGCCATATTTGGCAGCCAGCTTCAACACAAACTGACGGTTTTTGTCGGCACCCATCGGACGACCCAGTGGTACATACCACTCGGCATTGAAACGCCATTTGTGATATTCCGGATTCTTATAGGGATCCTTGGAGTCGACCAGGTCGGGATTGAATAATGAATAAGGCGGAGTAAACTGCACACTGGCCACCATATTGGAACCGCTGCGCGGGAAAATAGGATCGAATACAGAAGAGCGCTGCAGGGCCAGCTTCATGCTGAAGTTGTTAGACACACCAGTTGCACTCACACCCTGGAAGATGCCATAGTTCATCCGCTTGTACTGGGTGAAATTGAGCGAGTATACCAGGCTGAAATAGTCATCGGGCCATTTCAATTGTTTACCCAGGGCAATAGAGAAACCATTTACCTTCAGATAGTTTGTATCTGACTTGGCGTTATCAAAACGACCGGTAAGATAATCGTAAGCATTGGAGTACTTACTGTTGTTGTAACCAATCGTAAGTGAGTTACGTTTTTTACCACCCAGCCAGGGTTCGGTAAATGAGAAGTTATAGGAGCGGAATGCCCGGCCATTTGATTGCAGGCGAAGGCTCAGCTTCTGACCATCACCTGTGGGCAATGGATCCCAAGCCGATTTTTTCCAGATATTCTTAATAGAAAAGTTGTTGAAGGTAACACCCAGTGTACCGGTAAGACCGATACCACCACCCCAACCGGCCGAAAGTTCCAGCTGGTCAGAAGACTTCTCCTCCACCTTCCAGTTGATATCTACGGTACCGTCTTCAGCATTGGGAACCACGCCCGGGTTGATGGCCTCCTGGTTAAAGTATTGCAGGTTGCCCAGCTCACGTATAGAGCGGATCAGTTCTGACCGGTTAAAGAGGTCGCCCGGTATCGTACGCAGCTCGCGGCGGATCACGTGGTCTTTCGTACGGTCATTGCCCGCAATAGTTACGTTTTTGATACGCGCCTGCGGACCTTCGGTAATACGAATTTCGAAATCAATGGTATCATTATATACCGCTGTCTCTACGGGTTCTACACGAAAGAAGAGGTATCCATCGTCCTGGTAAAAGGCGCTGATGTCACCACCGTCCTGCGACATTTCCTTACCCAGGCGTTTGTTGAGGATGTCTACATTATAGATATCACCTTTGCGGATACCGAGTACTACATTGAGCAGCGAGTCACTGTATTTGGCATTGCCTTTCCAGGCGATATTGCCGAAATAGTATTTGCGGCCTTCATTCACTTTGATATCTACATACAGACGTGAGCTGGCCGTATCTGTCACGATCGTATCCATCACCACCTGTGCATCGCGATAGCCGAGTGAGTTGTAGTATTGAACGAGTTTCTGTTTGTCTTCTTCGTATTTGGTGGGGTTGAACTTGGCAGAAGTAAACAGTTTGAAACGGAAGTAGGGATCCAGTACCTGTTTGGTCTTGCTCAGTGAAAGGAAGCCCCAGTCTTTCATGTATTCATTAAAGCTCATGTGGCGTGTCTCACCGTAGGTGCTGGTATACCGCGATGGGTACAGCGTGAGCTTACTCATTTCCTTGGTGCCTTTCAGTTGCTTTTTGAGCTTAAGGCCGTCAACGGTTTCATTGCCGTAAAAGTTGATCTCATCGATCTTTACTTTCCGGCCTTTGTTGACATAAATAAGAATAGAGTTGGAGTTGACCAGGTTCGGATCTGTTTTTTCATCGATCAGTACCCGCACATTCTGAAAACCTTTATCGCGATAGAACTTGACGGTTACCTCGCGGATATTGCGGCGGATATTTTCGGTGATGATGGTGCCTTTGGCAAGACCGATCTTGCCCTGCAGTTCTTCTGCTTCCGATTTTTTGGGACCGATAAATTTGAAACTTCCCAGGCGGGCCCGTTCTTCCACACTGATCTCCACACTTATCCTGTTGCCCTGTATGCGCGTCACATAGATCTGTACACCAGAGAACAATTTCTGACGCCAGAGGTTATTAATAGCTTTGGCAAAGATGTCGCTGCCGGGATGCATGAAGCGGTCGCCGGGTTGAAGACCTGAGATGGATAATACGATAGAAGTATCGAGATAGCGGATACCGGTGATAGATACATCGTTGATGATAAACTCCCGCGGGGTTGTAGCTGTCTCCCATTCCAACAATGCGGGGTCCACTGATGTAGTAGGTGGTATAGTATCCTGGGCCTGCAGGTTCAGCACCACTGCTATCAGCAAAATCACAAGAGCTCCTGCCCGGCGTAAAATTAGTTGCATGGTTATTTGTTCAAGTCAGTCGGCCCCCGCAAAAGCGGAGCACAATTAGTTTGTTTACTGTATTTTATACGAAGGCCACACCCAATGTGTGCGGCGGCAAATTAACGGTTAATATCGAAAGTGTTTGTTAAAACACGCCGATGTCCTGCCCGTCGCAACCATTGCCAGTGGCTGCTATCAGGGTATTCAAACAGCCTCAGCTGGTTTCCTCCAGCTGATCACTGGTTTTTCCAAAACGTCGCTCCCGGTTCTGATAATCCAGGATGGCTTCATACAGGTTTTCTTTCCGGAAATCGGGCCAGCGTACCTGTGTAAAGTACAGCTCGGCATAAGCCAGCTGGTAAAGCAGGAAATTGCTGATCCGGTATTCGCCACTGGTCCTGATCATCAGTTCCGGGTCAGGAAAATTGCTGGTGCATAAAAACCGCTGCAGGGTATCCTGGTCAATGGCTTCTACGGCCAGTCGTCCTTCCCGTACTTCAAAAGCAATATTCTTCACGGCATTCAGCAGTTCCCAGCGGCCACTGTAGCTAAGGGCCATCACCAGGTTGAGGCCGGTATTGCCACCGGTGATCTCGAGTGCCTCTTTGAGCTCCTGGCGTGCATATTCGGGAAGCATGCTCATATCGCCGATCACATGCAGCTTGATATTATTCTTATGCAGGCTTTCTACTTCCTTGCGGATCGTAGTTACCAGCAATTCCATCAAGCCTACTACCTCATACTCGGGGCGGTCCCAGTTTTCGGTAGAAAATGCATAAAGGGTGAGGTAACCTATTTTCAGTTCTGCGCAGCCTTCGACAATATCACGTACGCTCTCCACGCCATGATAATGGCCATAGAGGCGGTCCTGGCCCTGTTCTTTGGCCCAACGTCCATTTCCATCCATGATGATGGCTATGTGACGAGGAAGACGGTCCTTATCAATTTTTTCGAGAAGCGAAGACATACATTTCTTTTCCGGGCCTTTTTACAGGGCAGCAAAGGTATTTTATTTCACTAAATTCCGGCTATTTGCCCCCGGAAATATCGGCCAGTGGCTCAATTGGCCGTAGGACAGCGGTAAGATTGCAGATTGAAGGTGACATGGAACATAGCCGTCACGAACTGATCCTTCTGGCGGCTGTTGCCCCGCTGACGGCCGGGTATGCCGATCCGGTCGCCCAGTTCATAAGAACGGTCGCTGAGCAGGTAGGCCACCGAAGGGCTGCCATCGCTGGGATTATTGGGGAAGATCGAGGGATCTACATAGGTTTTGCTGACATCGTCCAGGTAATCCGTATTGGTAAAGCGGTGAAGTATTTCAAAACCAATGTTGATCCGTTCATTCAATGCATATTTGACACCTACACCCAGCGGTACGCTGATAGCCATGCTGCTATACTGTTTACGATCGGGATACAGGCTGCTGCCCTGACCTTCGGTACCCAGGGAGCGCAAAAAGATCTTTTCGCCGTTGAGATAGGCAAACGGGTCGTAGCTGAATACACCCACGCCCAGGGTTACATAAGGAGTGAAATTATACCCTGGTTCGCCGGGCAGGAAGCGGAAAAAGTTGAAATCGCCCTGCAGGGTCAGCTCCCATACATTGCTGTTGAAGCTGAGGTTGCGGCGACGCATGTATTCATTTTTGCTATTATAAACGTCTGAATAGCCAAGTCGTGCAAAGGATGCACCGATTCGACCCGACACATAATTGCTGAAATTTTTGCGGAAAAAAACTGTAGCCGCCAGCTTGGGCCTGTTGAGTTGACCCCTGGTATTCAAATCACCAAAATAATGGGCAGCGCCCACCCCCACGCCAAATTCCCCTTCCTGTACAATAGCGTCCTGTGCGTTAGCCTGGTTGCCAATTGTCAGTAAACAGATAATTATCAGGGTGTTTAGAGAAAACTTTTTTACCATAACCGTCCAAAAAGATAACCTGAGTAATTAAAACGGAAAAATAGGCATTTTCTTTTATTGACCCCTGTTAATTTCGCTTATCAAGCCCCCAGGTGAGCTTGGTATGAAGGGTTTGCAGAAAATTATTTTCACTCAGTCGCAACAGGTTAATAGAGAAATTCTCCTTACGTACCGCCAGTGACACATTTTTTCCGACTATCTCCCGGCGCGAGTCCATCGCACAAATGATCTGGTCTGACCGGCTTTCTACCTCAAAAGAGATCACGTTGTCGTCCGGTACAATAATAGGGCGTACGTTGAGGTTATGCGGCGCCACCGGAGTGATCACAAAACTTCCCGATTCGGGAAATACAATAGGACCGCCACAACTCAGCGAGTAACCGGTAGATCCGGTGGGAGTAGCCACTATCAGTCCATCGGCCCAGTAAGTATTCAGAAACTCTCCATTAAGATAGGTGTGTATCTTGATCATACTGGCCGTATCCCGTTTATGGATCGCAAATTCATTGAGCGCATAAGGCACATCGGCAAATAAAGGAAGATCGGCATCGAGATGTATCAGCGTACGCTCATCTACCAGGAAAGAGCGGTTGGCCAGCGACTGTACCGCTTCTTTTACAGCCTCTTTGCCGATGCTGGCCAAAAAGCCCAACCGGCCAAAGTTGATACCCATCACATAGATCGGCTTGTCGCGGGCGAGTGTTACGGTATCCAGCAACGTGCCGTCGCCACCCAGGCTGATGAGAAACTCCACATCAGGGCTGAGATCGGCCGAGCCCGAAAATGTCTGTGTGCTCTCCGGTAAACGAATGATATCCTTTATCTGCTGGTAATAGTCTGCATGTATGATCGGTGCAATTTTTCTGCGACCCAGTTCATCAAAAAAAACCTGCAGGTCTTCCTGCTGGTCGGATTCCATCACCCTGCTGTAGATTGCTGCTTTCATGTACAGTGCCTGATTTGAAACTCGGATCAAGTTACGACTCAGAAAATTGTCTTTCTGTGTAAAAATAATCCGTTTTGTCCTAACTGGTTAAACGACCACTCCAGCTTCAATGTAAAGTCGTAGATAGTTGTAATGTCCAGGCCTATGCCCGAAGAGACCAGTATACGGTTGGATAAGAAATTTTCGCCCGGATATTTATTATAGATATAACCGGCATTGCCATATATACGGCCATAAATATTGAAAGGAATAAGACGTGGTGCAATCTTGCGTGTACCGGGAATACGCACACTTGTCTTGAGGAGTTTGCGGGTAAAGGCTGCTTTTACATAACCTCCTGCCATTCCATCTATCACATAATACTCATAGCCCTGCATGAAGATATCTGAATAGCCCAGCAGCTTTCTGTTGTAATATGGCTGATTGAAGGGCAATTTGATAATACCATACCCGTTGAGGCTAAAGAAAGACCGTTTGCCAGTAGGCCAGTTGGCCGATGCCTTTGCCGAAAGCTGCCAAAGGTTCATAGCCTTGCTGATCCCTTTTTTGTTGAGCATAAGCTCCAGCGCATAACCCCGGGTAGGATAGGGAATATAATCGAGGTCATAATAGGAAAGGCCGTAATAAATTTCCGGATAGGTAATGCGGGTGCGGGCGCCCGGGAAAAAATGCGGATTGAGCAGAGCAACCGTATCGGCTATTTCTTCCATTCCATAACCGATCCCGAAACGGTGGCGGGTGCGGATGGCTTTGCGGTAGACCGCCTCTGCCGATGCTGTTACAAAATTGCGCAGGTAGCGGTCATCTTTCAGAAACACCTGCTTGTCGTCGACAGTATTGTAATTGACCTCCCTGTTCTTGCCCACTGCCAGCGATACATTCAAGCCCCATTTCATTTTTTTATCAATGAAAGGGCGTTCATAGCTAAAGGCCAGCTGCCGGGTATAACCCATTACCCACCACAGACGAAGTTTATCATTACGCCCGGTGGTATTGTTGTACAGCAGCTTCATGCCATAGTTTACCCGCTTCAGACTGGCATTTTGCTCAACCAGCCATTGATTGAGATTGCGGTCGGCCGGTTTGAAATAAGGAACCGGAAAAATATACCAGCGCTCTCTCACCTGCACAATGATGTCTACATTGTAGCCTTCAAAACTTTTTAATGCTACGATGGCTTCGTGAAAAAGAGTGGTATTCATCAACTGCTGCCGCGATATCTCAAAGCGACGCACGAGGTCCTGCAATAGCAGCCGATCACCTGATTTAAAAAAGAGTTCGCGCAGAATGATGTTTTCGCGCGTTTTTTTATTGCCCTCGATAACTATGTTGCGGACAATGAATGGATGCTCATGCGCAGGTACGGTGTAGTTGTCTTTCGAAACGGGAGGCTGACTGGCATTCAAAGAATCCTTATTGCCCGTTTGCTGTGCAAATGGACAATGACTGCAGGCAAGCGCTGACAGGAGCCAAACCATATATTTCTTAAACCTCCGCATCCACGGGCTACAATATCTACTAAATATATCGGATTTTATAATTGAGCTGGTTTGGTAATCCAAAGATCATACCCTGAGGTAGTTCATGAGGTTGTCATAATTGTCCCGCAGCTCGTTGGTATAAAGCTCCTCGCCAAAATAGTATTTGACGTTATACTCATATCGCTGAAAAGTGGCTACTATATCAGATATCTCCGGTTTGTTGATCCGGATCGTCACCTGCATTTTGCCGGTTTCAGCATTATTGGTCGTATTCAGTTGGGTGATCTGTGCGTCGTTGGTTTCCACCAGTTTACTGATCTCATTGAAAGAATACTGATTGGTATCTACCTCCAGTACGATCAGTCCGCCCGGCTCATGCAGGCTCATAAAATCGGCCGCATACCGCAGCAGATCGCCATAGGCTATTACTCCCAGGATCTGATTTTCTTCATCGGTAATGGGAATCAGGCTGAGATTATGGTCGGCTGCTATCTGCAGGGCTTTGAGGAAATGTTCGGTGTTTTTGACAGCTGCCTGTACAAACAGGGGTTGCAGCTGATCCACTGTAGCTTCATCATTCTCCGCTTCCAGGAGATCGTCTTCGCTCAGTACACCCAGCAACCGGCCTTCATCCACCACAGGCAGATGCGCCACCTGATTGTCGTTCATAAGCAGGAGCGCGTCTTCCACCTTATCCTTCAGATGCAAATACGGAATGGTCTGAGATTGTAGTTCTCCGGTTAACATGGGACAGCGGCTGTTAATTGATTCAGTACTAAGACTTCAATGATCATGCAACTGTTGCAGGCTCACTGAGTTTTTTCAAAAATTTGTGAAGGATCATATTGAATTCATCCGGCACCTCCATCATGGGAGCATGTCCGCACTTATCAATAAAATGAAGCTCACTATTGGGGATCAGCCTGTTAAACTCCTTGGCTACAAATGGCGGCGTGATGGTGTCGTCATTTCCCCAGATCAATAACGTAGGTTGTTTGATCTGATTGAGTTCCTCGCCCAGATTATTACGAATGGCACTTTTGGCCAGCGCAATTATCTTAATGACTTTCAGCCTGTTGTTGGTAATACCGAATACTTCATCCACTAGCTCTTTGGTAGCCATGGCGGGGTCATAAAAGGTGAGCTCGGTCTTTTTGCGGATATATTCATAATCCCCGCGTTTGGGGTAAGAATCACCCATTCCGTTCTCAAATAAACCCGAACTACCGGTCAGAATGATGGATTTGATACAGTCAGGCTGATTTTTGAGCACATATACAAGCCCCACATGACCGCCCAGCGAATTGCCCAGCAGGTGCACATTCTGGTAGCCTCTTGTTTCAATAAACTTATGGACAAATTTGGCCAGTCCGCCTACAGATGTATGGAGGATATCCATATCCAGCAGAGGCAGCATAGGCACCACTACCTTGTTGTGATGCTTGAAGTACTCGATGAGTGAGGCAAAATTACTCAACGCACCAAACAGGCCATGCAGGAGCACGAGGGGTTCACCCTCTCCTTCTTCAATGAATCTGAACTTGTTATCCTGTTTAATCTCGTAAGTCATTTTCCCCGGCACTATTAATTTTTGCTAAAATAGTCGTTTTGCTGCAATTATTCACGCCACAAAGCTAAGTCTTTACTTGTTGATATAAATATAACAGGCTGAAGCCCACTCAGAAATAGCAGGCTAAGCGACCGCTGATCAACGTCCTGAACCCGTATAAAGCAGCTGAAAATAATATCGTTTGATGGGCCTGAAATACCAGGTGATCAGCACCACTACAGCCAGCAGCACGGATATGGTCCAGCTGTTGGGGTAATACAGGCCAATAGCCAGTATCACCAGCACCATACGCGCGTACTCCAGGTAAAAGATCCAGCGCCGCTGATCCAGGATAGCGCCACTATTGATCAGGCTGATCAGTATGAACAATGAAAATAATACCAGCTGTGTGCCGGAAAGGTGATGCTCAAAAAGTATGGTCACAAACAGGAGGCAAAGCGAAAAAATCGTCTGCCCGGTCACATACTGCCGGATGGCCACAGTCGGCTGCGGCGATTTGCCGGGAGCCAGGTTCAGCAAATGACGCTCGAGTACCGAACGGTAGCGTGGATCCAGGTCATCGGGTTTTCCAAACAACACTTTCCATTTGGCCCTGAAGCCGCGTGCATGTTTGAAGTTTAAATAGATCTCCAGTATAAAATGAAAGTGCTGCCAGAGAAAGCTATGGCTGCCCAGCGGCTTGGTAAGTCCATACACGATCTTCACATCTTTGCGCTCTTCGGCAAATGTGCCAAACAGTTTATCCCAGATGATCAGCACATCGCCATAGTTTTTGTCCAGGTACTCGGGGTTGGAAGCATGGTGAATGCCATGATGCGTGGGTGTGACCAGTATTTTTTCAAACCAGCCCCATTTGCCCAAAGCCTGTGTGTGAATGAAAAAAGGATACAGCCCATGCACCAGCAACAACGAGCTGATCATAACCGCTGGAAAACCGATCAGGGGCAGTACAGACCAGAACATCGAGCGCACCAATGCCTGGAATACCGTAATACGGGCCGACACAGTGTAATTGAAATCTTCGCTCTGGTGATGTACCACATGCACCGCCCAGAAGGCATTGATCTCATGTGCCAGGCGATGATACCAGTACCAGACAAGATCGGTAGCGAGAAACAAAAGCAGCCAGGTCCACCAGTTGGCTTTAATATCAAACAGGGCCCAGTGTTTATGAATATAATCAAATACGAAAAAGAAGAGCCCGGTGGTAAATACATCGAGCAGGCGTTCTGCAATACCCACATTCAGGTTGGCAACCGACTCGGCATACTGGTAAAAATTCTTTCCTTTACGGCGTGAGTAGTAATACTCCAGCGCAATAAAGAAAATAAAAAATGGTACCGCCAGGCCGAGGTAATTCAATTGCATATAAAGAATTTATAGTCTACAATAACAGTAGACTAAACGAAAATAGGCCATCCTGCTGAAGATACCAAATGAAGGTTGAGGGCTGGAGGTAAAAGGAGAAAGACCGGTATCTGTACTAAAGTTTCGAGGCCACGCCATCGAAGAAGTTGCTGAGATCGTCAAACATATCTCTGAAAAACGGGAGCACCGTACCAAAGCTGCCCACTACACGCGGACCCCATGGCTGAATATAGGAGTAAGTGACGGAACGCTCTGTAGCTGCCGGTGAAAGCAGCTGCAGTTCTGTTGCATAAAACAACAACACACTGTATACAATAGTAAACAGCGCTACATACAGCAGAATACCTCCCAGCCGGTTGAGCCATCCCAGCATTCCTATCTCTACTGTTTTTTGCAGCAGGTTGGCACCCAGGCGTACCAGCAATACAACAGCAATAAATACAACGGCAAATGAAATAACCGGCAACCACTGATCGGAGATACGTACAGACTCGCCGATATAGCCGGCCACTACTGCAGAAAGCTTGATGGCAGCAGCAAGCCCCACCAGTATGGCGACAAATGAAAAAACACCTACAATAAGTCCGCGCTGAAAGCCTTTGATTACTGCCAGCACAAGCAGTATTACAAAAAGCAGATCAATGAGCATAGGCTGGAAAGATGGTTCACCAGGTAAAACGCAGCACTATTGCGCTGCGTATATCCGTTTATTTATTTAACATCTCCTTGACCATGGTAGAGATGGCTTTGCCATCGGCCTTGCCGGCCAGCTGTTTGCTGGCAACACCCATTACCTTGCCGAGGTCGGCAGGCGACTGGGCGCCGGTCTGTGTTATGATTGCACTCAGTGCCTCACGCAGTTCATCCGCGCTCATTTGTTTGGGCAAAAACTTTTCGATCACATCCAGTTCTTCCTGTTCTTTCTGGGCAAGATCGGGACGGTTTTGCTGCATAAAGATCTCGAGACTGTCTTTGCGTTGTTTGACCAGTTTCTGCAGCAGTTTTATCTCTTCTTCTTCCTTCAGTTCTCCGCTACCGCCTTCTGCTGTTTTGGCCAGCAGGATGGCCGCTTTCACTGCACGCAGGCTGCGCAATGCTTTTTCATCTTTTGCCAGCATGGCTGTTTTCAGTTCAGCCATGATTTTTTGTTCGAGGTTCATATCCGTCCTTGTTTTGAAATAAAGAATAGTTTGCCGTTATCCGCTTTGCTTATGCTTTATTGGTCTTCAGTTGCTGTTCCCTGAATTTCTCATAAAAGTCGGTTGCAAATTTTTTCATATCAGCTACCATTTCGGGTTGATTGGTTGCGCGGCCATAGGTATCGGCCATCGTCATCAGGGTCTGATAAAAGAAATCTGCCATTTCATCCACCATCATTTCCTTTGTCCACAGGTCGATGCGCAGGGCGGTTTTTTCTGCACCGTCCCAGAAAGCCAGCATCATGGCTTTTGCAGCCTGGGCGTTCTGGATAGTGGTATCGCTGGCTTTCCAGGATATTTTATCGGGTACGCGGTTTTCGTCTGTATTTACCTGAATAATAATGTTCGACTCTGCCATATATCTGTTTAATTAAAGAAGTGCAAAGGTACTGATTGCCGGTCAACCGCCCGGCTTGCCTGCAGGGGCCGTAAACAATGAATTGAACCAATCCATGACTGCCGGCCATTGATGCTCCTGGTTTCGCCGGCCAGCCGCCTCACGCAGGCGGTTATAAAAATCCTCGTCTTTGTATAAGTGCATCAGCTGATCGGCTATGTGGTCGTGTTGAGCAATATCCACATACAATGCGGCATCTTTTACCCATATTTCATTTTCGGGCGCAGCAGGCAGCACCTGCGGTATGCCGGCGGCCCAGGCCCTGGTGAGGCGGATATGTTCCACCTGCTGCCGGGCCGGTACAATGAGGGCATAAGCTGCTGCCAGCAGCTGTTTTTGCTCCTCATCGGTAGCCTGATCGGACAGGCAGATATCCGCACGGTATTTATAGCTGGCCAGGCTGGCAGAAAGCTGTGGATATGCTGCATCTATCGGGCCGGCCAGCACCAGCTTCCATTCTGTTTTCTGCCGCTTTTTGAAACGGGAAAATGCTTTGAGCAGGGTGATGATATTTGACTGAGCGCCAAACGGTCCAAGGGCCAGAAAATAATTTTTGCCTTCGCTGTACCGGTTCTTTATTTCCTGCTTCTCTTCCAGGCTCAGCCGGGGCATATCCGTTGCCGGCAGCGGGGGCAGGTGCCGGATACGGTCGCCGATGGCCGGCCAGGCTTCAGACCAGCGGGCTGCCTGCCAGGCATTGGCCGACAGCAGGATAGAAGCATTTTGCAACATACCCGGCAGTTGCCGCCGGTATTGCAGCCGTGCCCACCAGCTGGTAACACCTGCAGGATATTGCCCGGGATCGCTGGTCAGCCAGCCCCACTGGACCACATTTTTCAGGGGTACCATCCAGCCGGGACAACCGATAAAAACATGGGCATGTTGCTGCAGCAGCAGATCAGCAAGCTGCTTTTTGTACCAGCGGGCCGCCGCTCCACCTGACTGTGGGATTACCGACAGCAGGGTTGCCGGCTGTAGCCGGTCACCAACAGATTGCTGATCCGCTTGTATCAAAAAAATAAAACGGTCGGCCGGGCGGGCAGTCAGCAGCTGACCGAGCAATTGCATCCATGCCCTGTGGGCCGGCTGATGACTGGTGGCAAACCAGGAAATATCGATAGCTATATTCATGAAGCGCTGCAAAGTTAAAGCTTAGCCCGTTTGCCACAGGCCCTGCACTGGTATTTACGCTGTAGTTTTCCGATAAATGTGTATCGAAAATCAACTCATCATCATTGGTACCTGTCTTGCATTTACCAATAGAAAATCCGATAGTACATCGTATAAAAACAATATCGTTTTCACGGAATACGGTACCCAAAAAAAGGTATAATTACAATTGTATGGCTGGCGCAACGTAGCTACCTTTATGTTTCTTTAAGTGTAATCCAATATTCCGTATTCATCCAACCCGGTAGCCTATGAAAGCTTTGTACCCTTTGATTCGATGGACGCTGCCCCTTGCTTTTATCTTTGTTTCCGCCACCGGCAGCTTTGCGCAATGTCCTGACGGACACCCCGGAGGCGCCACAGCCTTTGATACTACGATCGCGTTTGGTACAGGTATCACTTCGACACCCGTAAAATTTCCACAGTTTAATCCAACCTCTGGTATGGTCACCTGTGTACGTCTTTGTATCACTATCAGGGGTGTTGTAGATACGCTTGCCATCGAGAACCTGTCGGTATCGCCTCAGACCGCCACATTCAGTTACGTTCGTAATGACCAGATCTCCGGCCCCGGGCTGGGCTCGCCGTTGTCGAACAGCATTACCAAAAACTATGGGCCTTATAACCTTGCTGCCACCAATGGTGTGCTGGGTTCAGGTCCCGACCGTGTAGCCCTGGGTCATGATACCGTTCTCAATACGCAGTTGTGCCGTACCATCAGCGACTCTACGACTATTTCCCAATTCTATGGTTCAGACAGTGTAACCTATAACTATGATATCAGTGTATCTGCTAATGCCAGTGTGACTGGTGGCAGCAGTTCGGTACTGGTACTTACATCGGCACTGGTTAATTTTCATTTTGAATATTGTACCTGTCCGCCCACAGTGTTACCACTTAATATCAGTGCATTTAATGTAAATAAGATAGGTACGACAAAAGCAGAGCTTAAATGGTGGGGCTATGATGACCCGTTTGCCAATTATCATTATGAAGCGGAAGTAAGTCGCAATAGTCGTAACTTCATTACTGTTGGTACAATGCCCAAGAACAATGGTACCACAGATGTATACAGGATGTTATATGATGTTCCGAACGGAGAAACCGGTACTTTTTACTTCAGGATCAAGCAGGTTTATAGTAATGGGTATGTTCGCTACAGTAATATTAAGCAGATGATCCTGGAAAGTTCCGCATCGGTGAAATTTTCTCTGTATCCGAACCCATCGTCTGGCATTGTTGGTATCAAATTTGATAATAGTGTGTCAGGACAGTTCAATATCCAAATTTTTAATACGCAGGGGCAGGTTTTAGTGCAGAAGGAGGTGCTGGCATCAGGCTCGGCACCGATACAGATAGCCTCATTGAGTCCGGGTGTGTATTGGTTGAAGCTGACAGATAAGCGATCCCAGGAATCAAGCGTATCTCAACTTTTAATTAAATGACCTCTTAGGTGGAAGAGGATGGTGGCTTGTAAAAGGGGCCTTGGTTCGGGGCCCCTTTCTTTTTGCCCTGCCGGCAGCCCCACGGCCATATTTCTGATACTGGCCTTACTTTCCTACATTTGTTGTTTCACTTTCGTTTTTTATGGAATATAATACAACCCGAAATGGTTTGGCCATGCGCGAATACGGTCGTCATGTGCAGAAGATGATTGAGCATTTGCTGTCTATTGAAGACCCCGAACGCCGGCAGCGCAATGCCTATGCGGTAATTGAGTTGATGGGTTTTCTCAATCCTCATTTAAAAAATGTGGAAGACTTCCGTCATAAGTTATGGGATCATCTATTCCTGATCTCCGATTTTAAACTGGAAGTAAAGTCGCCCTATCCCATACCCACGCGTGAGTCGCTCAGCGAGCGCCCCAAACCGCTCCCTTATCCCAAACGTTATCCCCGTCATTCTCACTTGGGCAAAAACCTGGAAGACATCATTCAGAAAGCACTGAAAGAAGAGAATCCTGATAAAAAGGCCGGATTTGCCAATGCCATTGCCTACTACATGAAGCTGGCCTATAACAACTGGCATAAAGAAACCGTGCATGACGATGCTATTCAGAGCGAGCTCAACTCTATCACCGACGGGCAACTCACCTTCACCAATACACCACAGGTAAAAGCATTTCGCCCCCAGCAGGACAATCAGCGGGAGCGTGGTGGTTATGGTAAGCAACGCAACAAATTCCAGCACCGCAACGGTGGCGGCAATAACCGCCGGAATGAAAACCGCAATGGCGGTGGCAATTTCAAGAAAAAGCGTTACTGATATTTTCTGTCAGAAAAAACATACAGGGCCGGCAAAAAAATGCCGGCCTTTTCTGTCCGGTACATTTCCTGAATGTTCCAAAAAACTAACTTGCAGCTGATTCGGTCTGTGCCGGATTCTATTACCCACATCAATCAGTCTATTCCATGCATTCATTCGAGGTCCGGGGTGGTAAGCGCCTGGCAGGTGAAATCGTTCCGCAGGGCGCAAAAAATGAAGCGCTGCAGATCATCAGTGCCGTGCTACTCACTCCCGAAAAAGTAACCATCTCCAATATCCCGGATATCCTGGATGTAAACCTGCTGATTGAGTTATTGCAGGAAATGAATGTGAAAGTGGAGCGGCCCGACCGTCATACCTGCGTTTTTCAGGCAGATGAGGTGAATATCGATTACCTGCATAGCGATGCCTATCGCAGCAAAAGCGGGCGGCTGCGTGGCTCTGTAATGCTGGCAGGGCCTATGCTCTCACGTTTCCGCAAGGCTTTTATTCCCAAGCCGGGTGGCGATAAGATCGGCCGCCGCCGACTCGATACACATATCATCGGTTTTGAGCGCCTGGGCGCCCGGTTCGATTATCATCCCGAAGATGGTTTCTTTCACCTCGAAGCTCCGGACCTGCACGGTACACACCTGCTGCTCGATGAGCCATCCGTAACGGGTACCGCCAACCTCGTGATGGCCGCCAGCATGGCTCGTGGCACTACTGTTATTTATAATGCCGCCTGCGAACCTTACCTGCAGCAGCTTTGCAAAATGCTCAACCGCATGGGTGCCCGCATCAGTGGCATCGGCAGCAACCTGCTCAGCATAGAAGGCGTGGAAGCCCTCGGCGGCACCACCCACCGCATGCTGCCCGATATGATCGAAGTGGGTTCATTTATAGGCCTGGCCGCCATGACACAAAGTGATATCACCATCAAAGGAGCAGGTGTCGAGCACCTGGGTATCATTCCTGAAAAATTCAGACAGTTGGGCATCGACCTGCAGATCAAAGGCGACGATATACATATTCCTCCCCAGGATGTTTACGAAGTACAACGCTACCTCGATGGCGGCGTACTCACTATTTATGATCATCCCTGGCCGGGTTTTACACCCGATCTGCTCAGCATTGTACTGGTCACGGCCATACAGGCAAAAGGCAGTGTGCTCATTCATCAGAAAATGTTTGAAAGCCGTCTCTTCTTTGTCGATAAGCTGATCGATATGGGTGCGCAGATCATTCTCTGCGATCCGCACCGTGCCGTAGTGATAGGCCTTGAACGCGAACAGCAGTTGCGCGGTATCACCATGAGCAGTCCCGACATACGCGCAGGTGTGGCCCTGCTTATCGCCGCCCTCAGTGCAGAAGGCAAAAGTGTCATTCAGAACATCGAACAGATCGACCGCGGGTATCAGTATATTGATAAACGCCTGCTGGCGCTGGGAGCGGATATAAAACGTATATAAGTGAGCGGTGATTAAGAAGTATAAAGGGTATAAAGAGTTTAAAGGGTTAATGTATACTCTTTAAACCCTTTAAACTCTTTATACCCTTTATACGGTCTGTCAACTGTCCACTATTTTTTCCTTTCTTTGCACATGCAATCATTCCAAAACAAGGTGATCATTATTACTGCACCATCGGGTGCAGGCAAAACTTCTATCACCCGCTATTTGCTGCAGCAGCTTCCCCAGTTGTCTTTTTCCATTTCAGCCGCCACACGTTCGGCCCGTGCGTACGAAAAGCATGGCGAAGATTATTACTTTTTGACACTGGCAGATTTTCAGCAGAAGATCCAGCAGAATGAATTTGTGGAATGGGAAATGGTGTATGAAGGAAAGTATTATGGTACACTTAAATCCGAATTGCAGCGTATCTGGGACAAAGGTCAGTGCCCGCTTCTGGATATCGACGTAAAAGGAGCGATACACGTGCAGCAGCAGTATCCCGGCACTTCCCTGTCTATTTTTATTGAGCCCCCTTCTGTAGATGAACTGCGCAAACGGCTGGAGTCGCGCGGTACAGAAACAGTCGAATCGCTGGCCGCACGGGTCAATAAAGCATCTTACGAAATTTCTTTCAAAGATCATTTTGATACCTGTATTGTAAATGATGATCTTGCCGAAGCGTGCAGCAGGGCAGAAAAAATTGTCAAAGAGTTTTTGTCAAAAGTATAAAGGGTTTAAAGGGTATAAAGAGTTTAAAATGTATAATGACTTTCTCTTTAAACGTTTTATACCCTTTAAACCCTTTATACTTTTGAACTTGCCCCTCCAGTTATTATCTTTACCTTATGACCGCTGAGTGGAGTACCATAGTCTGGTTTGTGCTGACCCTTTCGCTGATGGGTTTCTTTTCGGGCATTGAAATGGCCTATTACAGTGCCAACCGGCTCAATATTGAATTGAAACGCAAACAGGGCACCCGCACCGGTTTATTGCTGGGCAGGTTTGTAGATGCGCCCACCAGCTTCATCGGCATGACCCTGATCGGGTTTACCGTTTTCCTCACCTTCCTGGGTCTGCAGATCAGCTCCGTCATGCAGCCGATCTGGAAATACTGGCATATCGGCTCGGACCTCGTACACATTTTTGTAGAAATAGTACTGGCCACGCTCATCGTGCTCGTTTTTGCAGAATTCATTCCCCGCGCTATTTTCCGGGCACACAGCAATTCGCTGCTGTCGCGGCTCAGTATCGTTATCGATTTCTTCTACCAGATATTTGCCCCTCTGGCTGAGGTCCTTATCAAACTGTCGGGCTGGGTGCTGAATTACATCTTTGACGTAAAACTGGATAAACATAAAGAGCCGCTAAGTCATTCGGAGCTCAAAAACCTGTTTCAGGGCGATCACCTCGAGGCCCGGCAGGATCAGAATACGCAGCTGCTGGAAAAGGCACAGGAATTTCCCAAAGTGAAGATCCGGCAGTGCCTTGTACCCCGCAAAGAGATTGTCGGCGTAAGTCTCAACACCACACTCGAGGAGGTGCGTCGCCGGTTTGTAGAGACCAAGCTCAGCAAACTTGTGGTCTTTGAAAACAATATCGATCACCTCGTGGGATATATTCACCAGATCGATCTTTTTAAAAAACCGGCTACCCTGCAGGATGTGCTGCTGTCTATTCCGGCCGTGCCCGAAAGTATGAGCGCAGCTGACCTGATCAGCAAATTCAGCCGGGAGCGAAAGAGTATTGCCTGGGTGGTAGATGAGTTTGGCGGCACTGCCGGTATCATTACCATGGAAGATGTGCTGGAAGAACTTTTTGGCGAAATTCAGGATGAATATGATACCGAGAAGTTTGTAGAAAAGCAGCTGGCAGAGAATGAGTACATCTTCTCCGGCCGGCTGGAACTTGATTACCTGGAGCAGAAATACGGGCTTGAATTTCCTGAAAATGAATCGGAGACCCTGTCGGGTTATATCATCAATTTCCACGAAACCATTCCCCGCCAGAAAGAACGTATTATCATCGATGACTATGAATTTGACGTGATCAATGTGAGCGATACCCGGATTGAAACGGTAAAGCTCAAAAAGCTGAAATAAGCGCAGGGGCCGGGCTGGCTTTCAAAATCTCCCCCGCTGTAATCGTGTAATCAGCTAAATTTGCCCCACTTTATTGTAATACCCAATGGCCCTGATCGATTTTTTTAACCGGAGAAAGAAGAATAGTGACACAGAAGAAATGTCGTTTATCGACCACCTGGAAGAACTCCGCTGGCACCTCGTCCGCTCGGTAATTGCAGTGCTGGTCTGCGCTATTGTGGTTTTTATTTTCTCCGATTTTGTAGTTGACACCGTTTTGTTTGGTCCTACCAAGGCCGATTTTATTTCTGCCCGCTGGCTTTGCCAGTTTGGAAAAACGATCGGTATTGGTGATGTACTCTGCTTCAAGCAGGTAGATGCAAAGTTTCTGGAAACCACCATGACCGGCCAGTTCATTGCCTCTTTTACCCTCGCCTTCATTGGTGGATTCATCATTGCCTTCCCCTATATATTCTGGGAGTTCTGGCGTTTTGTACGACCCGCATTGTCTGTCAAGGAAAGAAAAAATACAAGAGGGGTTATCTTCTGGGTCTCCCTGCTTTTCTTTATGGGTGTGGCCTTTGGCTATTTTATCCTCACTCCCTTCATGGTCAACTTTTATTTCAATTACAAGTTGAGTGAGCAGATCACCATTATGCCCACATTCTCCGATTATCTCGAAAATCTTATTTATACCACGGTAGGTATCGGGGTGTTGTTTCAAATGCCATTGCTGGTAATGGTGCTGGCACGCATTGGTTTTGTAACGGGTAGTTTCCTGCGCAAATACCGCCGGCATGCATTTGTTATCATCATTATTGCCGCTGCCATCATCACTCCTTCCACAGATCCGTTCAGTCTCACGATTGTGACCATTCCGCTGTACCTGTTATATGAGGCCAGCATCCTGGTCGCTTCACGCATCAATAAGCGTCAGAAAGAGCGGGAAGTGCAGGAGTGGAGCTGATAAGCGCAGTTAAAATCCAAAAGCGGCGTCTTATACCTGCATCCCCTTTGGTTATTTCTCGGTAACTTTAGGGCCTCAACTGCTGAAAACAGTGAACTATGACCTCTCCTTTTGATCTGCAAAAACCTATTGCCATCGGCAGTGATCATGCCGGATTTGACTACAAGGAAGACCTGATCTCCTTTCTGGAAGGCAAGGGCCTGTTGATAGAAGATTTCGGTACACACGACAAAGATTCTGTTGACTACCCCGATTATGCCCATCCGGTGGCTACAGCTATCGAAAGCGGCAACTATGCCTTTGGTATCCTGCTTTGCGGCACTGCCAATGGAGTAGCGATCACGGCCAATAAACACCAGGGCATACGTGCTGCCCTGTGCTGGGGCGATGAGATTGCCAAGCTCACCCGCCAGCACAACGATGCCAATATCATCTGTATTCCTGCCCGTTTTGTACGCGAAGGTGATGCGGAACGTATGGTATCTACCTTCATGACCACCGAGTTTGAAGGTGGCCGCCACGCCAACCGGGTAGGCAAAATAGCCTGCTCCTGATGCCGGCAACCATTTATCAAAAGAGCCGGTTTTCTCCCGCTTTTTCACTTAAGTTTGGGGATATTCCTTTATTAAAATAAAACAAACCATGAGAAGATTATTGCTGCCGCTATCATTGGGTCTTTGCCTGATGGCCACGGCACAAAAAAAGGCCAATCCTGGCACTTATGCCAAGACCATCACGGCTGCCGACATGAAAAAGCATCTGTACATCATTGCAAGCAAGGAAATGGAAGGACGTGACACTCCTTCTCCCGGTCTCGAAAAAGCTGCTGATTACATCGAAGCTCATTTCAAATCACTCGGCCTGCTGCCCGGCAACAATGGCAGCTACCGCCAGACTTATCCCCTTTACAAAGACAGCGTTACCGGTACTTCTCTGAAAGTAAACGGCGCCAGCTTTGATCTCAACCGCGATTTTCAGCCCAATGCCAATGGCAACCATACTGCCGACCTGCGTTTCTCACAGGTAGCATTTGCCGGCTACGGCATTGTCGACGGCGCTATCGATGATTATAAAGACCTGGATGTAAAAGGTCGCCTGGTTCTGATTCTGGACGGCAGCCCCGCCGGTTATAAACCTTCAACCGCCGGTTTTGCCTCTCCTGCCAACATATTTGGTAAGATCCGCAATGCACAGGCCAAAGGCGCTGCTGCCGTTTTGGTTGTGTATGGCAACTTCCCCCGCAAAACATTCAACAGTACTTCCAACTACAGCATGAACGGCTATCCTGCCACCATCATGCCCCAGTCATTCTATATTTCTGAAAGCGTGGCAGAAAAGATCATGGGTGCCGAAAACAAAGGCCTGATCGAGAAAATGAAATCTGCCGCCGTTCCTGCAAAGATCTATAATGCAGAAATAGAACTGGGCTTCAGCAAAACAAGTAAAGTGGCTTATGCCTCCAACGTAGTGGGTGTACTCGAAGGCACTGATAAAAAAGACGAATACGTGCTGCTTACTTCACACTATGACCACGTAGGTAAACGCAACGATACGACCATTTTTTACGGTGCAGATGATGATGGCAGCGGTACTACAACCGTACTGGAAATGGCCGAAGCATTTGCCAAAGCCAAAGCCGAAGGCAAAGGCCCCCGCCGCACTATCGTATTTATGACCGTAAGTGGTGAGGAAAAAGGCCTGTGGGGTTCTGCTTATTATGCCAACCACCCGCTTTTCCCGCTCGAGAAAACCACTGTTGACCTCAACATCGACATGGTGGGACGTATTGGCGAAGAATACCTCAAAGACAAAGACTCTACCAATTACGTATACATTATCGGCGACGACAAACTCAGCACCGACCTCGCTACTATTACCGACCAGGTAAACAAGCAGAATGTAAAAATGAAACTGGATCGCAAATACAATGATCCTAACGATAAAAACCGTTTTTACTATCGTAGCGACCACTACAATTTTGCTGAAAAAGGTGTGCCTGTGATCTTCTATTTCAACGGTGTGCATGCAGATTATCACCGCCCCACAGATACTCCCGACAAGATCAACTATCCCCTGATGGCCAAACGCGGCCAGCTGGTATTCTATACCGCCTGGGAAATGGCCAACCGCAATGATATGCTGAAAAGAGACCTGACGCTCGAAAAGCCCAAAGGCTTCTAAAAAGGGCAAAAGGGTATAAAAAGTTTAAAGGGTTTAAAGAGATACATTCACTCTTTAAACCCTTTAAACTTTTAAACTCTTTCAAACTTCTCTTACCATCCCAGCACCCATGCAAAAATCAACGGAGCTACGATCGTAGCGTCACTTTCTACAATGAATTTGGGTGTATTGATATCCAGCTTGCCCCAGGTGATCTTTTCGTTGGGCACGGCACCGGAGTAAGAACCATACGATGTGGTAGAGTCGCTGATCTGGCAGAAATAACTCCAGAAAGGTACATCATGCCACTCCAGGTCCTGGTACATCATAGGCACCACGCAGATAGGAAAATCGCCGGCAATACCGCCACCGATCTGGAAGAAACCAACGCCTTTGCCTCCTGAATTCTGACGATACCAGTCAGCCAGCCATACCATGTATTCGATACCGTTCTTAACAGTAGAGGCTTTCAGCTCTCCTTTGATCACATAGCTGGCAAAGATGTTGCCGGTAGTGCTGTCTTCCCAGCCTGGTACCACAATAGGAATATTTTTTTCTGCAGCAGCTATGATCCAGCTGTCTTTGGGGTCGATCTCATAGTACTGTTTCAGGTCACCGCTGAGTACTACTTTATACAGGAACTCGTGCGGGAAATAACGTTCTCCCTTCGCTTCGGCATCATTCCATTGTTTGACCAGGTGCTTCTGCAAACGGCGAAAAGCTTCTTCCTCAGGGATGCAGGTATCTGTAACACGGTTGTAGTGATTTTCCAGCAGATCCCATTCTTCCTGCGGAGTCAGGTCGCGATAGTTGGGAATACGTTTATAATGTGAATGTGCCACCAGGTTCATCACATCTTCTTCGAGGTTGGCACCAGTACAGCTAATAATATCCACCTTACCCTGGCGAATCATTTCGGCCAGCGAAATACCCAGTTCACCGGTACTCATGGCGCCGGCAAGTGTGATCATCATTTTGCCACCTTCCAGCAAATGCTGTTCATACCCTTTGGCAGCATCCACCAGTGCCGCTGCATTGAAATGGCGGTAATGATGTTCGATAAACTTTGAAATGGGACCTTTGTTCATGTCTGATTGATTTTAATTTTCCGCCTTCAGACCCCAATCAGGCGGGGGACAATGCGGGTAAGAGCCGCAAAATTACAATTTTACCCTATTCAGGCTCTCCGGCCGTAGTCTGTTCATCATTAAATAAAAAAGGCCGCCTCTACAGAGGACGGCCCGCTTTCATGGCTTTTTGAGGCATTTATTTTACCCGTTCGGCAGATTCAAAACCACCATCGCCGTTTAGCTTCACACGCAGGCGTTTGGAGCGATACTCGAGCAGGAGCGAATAGGTTGTTCCTTCCTGATTGCTCAACTCACGTGCTTCCAGTACCACCGGATGATCGTAGCGCTTATCAACTGCGCGGATCACCGAAAGCGGCAGTTGCTGATAAAACAAACCGCGCAGGGCTCCCAGAAATTCGCCAGCAGCGGAAAAATAGGCTTCTGAACGATGGCCGCCCCATACAAAGCTGACACGTTGCAAACCGCCTTCTTCCTTTGACCAGCGCACATTTTCTGCACCGGCAAACTGACGGGAAAATGTCTGTACAGCTGTTGGCTCACTGCCCGGGCCAGGCTCTGCGGCCAAACCCATAATTGTTGCTGCCAGCATCAGCGGCAGCAGGATGAAAATCTTCTTCATAGAAAAGGTTAAGGTTAATGATGAAATGATTATTGCGAAAAATGTATAAACAACTGGTGCAGGTATCTCCGTTTTTATTAAAACAAAACCCCGTCTCCGAAAGCAGAAGTACGGGGCTTGTTTTTACCACACACCAAAACGAACTGCTTATGCTTTTGTTATTTTTTTGTACACGCTCCACTTGCCACCGTTGCTGGCTTCCAGTACGATACTCTCGTCTGCTTTTTCAAGTGTGATGTAATAGCTGTTGCCATCATTGTTTGACACTTCAAACAGATCAGAAATCCAGTATCCGTTGTAGCTTTTCTTCAGACCAGACTGCAGGTTAAGCGGCAGATCGAGTGAGCTCAGATTGCGCGTGATACCCATCAGCTCTCCATCTGTAGTATAATAAGCCATCAGGCGCTGATTGTTCATTACAAAAGAAGCTTTGTAACTGTTTTTACCAATTGTCCAGGCTATATCAGTAGCACCTGCAAACTCTTTGTTAAATGCATTTTGAATAGTAGCATTTACTGTTGTTTCTTCTGTGGCAAATGAAGCAAGACTGCTGATTGCGATTGCCAGTGTAAGGATCATCTTTTTCATAACTCGAAGTATTTTTTTGTTAGGGTTATTTTTTTAAAAATTGTCATTTGGTAAGTATGACGACACAAAAGTATTGCGGGTTACACCCCCGCACAAGCAAATTGGGATTAATGGAAACGGGTGTTAAACAGCGTTAACAGCTGTTATCTTACATTAACCGCACATCCTCTTTTTTTGACCACTTATAAGCACTATTTCCGCAATTGATACAAGTTTGATTTGATAAAATATTTTTTTATTTAGATATTTGTCTAAATATTTAACGAATAAACTGTGGAATGAACAGTATTTTCAAAGCGCTGAATGATGCTACCCGGCGCGAAATACTTGAGCTGTTGCGGGAAAGGGATATGACAGCCGGCGAAATCGCCGAACGTTTTAATATGTCGTGGCCCAGCATTTCACATCACCTGGATATATTAAAACAGGCGAAGCTGGTCAGCTCTGAAAAGGAAGGACAATACATTTATTACTCATTGAATACAACCGTAGTAGATGAGATCATGAAATGGTTGATGCAATTCAGTTCTAAAAAGCGATAACATGAAAAGACTACTGAACCTTACCGCCTGGCTGGCTATCCTGGCTCCCGGAGCCTATCTTATCACCATCTGGAACCGCCTGCCTCAGCAGGTGCCCATGCACTTTGATTTTCAGGGCAATCCGGACCGGTATGGCAGCAAAACCGAAGTGGTGACCATGGTGGTCATCTTTACGCTCATGGCAGCGGCCATATACCTTTTCTTTCCGCTTATTTATAAAATAGACCCCAAAAAATCGGCGCCGGAAAATAAGGCACGGCTCAAAAAGCTGGGGTTTGCCATTACCCTGATGTTGTCATTTATCAGCTTCTTCATGGTAGATAGTAGCCGCACCGGCTCTATCTCATTGAATGCGAACCTGCTGGTCGCCGGTATGGGAGTGTTCTGGTGTATCCTGGGCAACTATATGTTCAACCTAAAACCCAATTATTTTGCCGGCATGCGGCTACCCTGGACACTGCATGATGAAGAAAACTGGAAAGAAACCCATCGCCTGGCTGGTAAGCTCTGGTTTGGCGGGGGTATCCTCATCTTTTTGCTGGCATTATTCCTTCCTTCCAAAATTGTGCTCGGTGCTTTCATATGTATTACTATGATAATCACACTAATACCGATGATATATTCCTACAGACTGTATCGTCAAAAGCAAAAAAATATATCTCAACCTTAAGCCTTCCGTTATGATCATTCGCAACCTTTTCCTGATCTTATTCATTGTAAACCAGCATCTGCTGCCTGCCCAGACTGCCAGCACCCTAATCGGCACCTGGTCGGGTACCATTCAGGCCGGTCAAAGCCTGCGCCTGGTGTTTCATATAAAGAGTGACGCCAATGGTCAGTGGCAGGCCAGCATGGATAGCCCCGATCAGGGAGGATATGGCCTTCCGTTTGATTCGGTAATCGTCGACAGCCGATCTATAAAACTGAAGATCAATGCCATGCATATTGGTTACGAGGGTATTCTGGAAAATGATACCCTCATAAAAGGACATTTTATACAGGGGGTGAAAATTCCGCTTAACCTGACCAAAGGTGATAAGGCGCCAACAGTTGTAAAACCTGCGGGCATTCCCCGACCTTACCCCGAAGAAGAGATCACCCTGGAGGCAAAAGGAGTTACCCTGTCGGGTAGCCTGGTCACGCCGGTAAATGATTCGAAGAGCGTGGCTGTCCTGCTCATTGCAGGCTCCGGCCCCACCGACCGCAATGGTAATAGCCCGCTTTTGCCAGGCGCCAATAATTCATTGTTACAGCTGGCCGATAGCCTGGCCGCCCACGGCATCGCCAGCCTGCGATACGACAAACGTGGAATCGGGAAAAGCAGGTTCACCGACAATGCCAGTATAGTCAACTCCACCATTATGGATATTGCTGCTGATGCAGAAGCGCTTTTTGGTCTGTTGCGGCAAAAGGGATACAAACGGATAATGATTGCCGGGCATAGTGAAGGATCATTGATCGGTTTGCTCATAGCCAATAAAGTATTGGCCGATGGTTTTATCAGTCTCGCCGGTGCCGGCCGCAAAGCAGCCGTATTGCTGAAAGAACAAACACGGTCACAGTTTACGGATGCACTTTTTCAGGAGTTTACGCTGGCGCTCGATTCGCTGGAAAATGGGATGCGTGTAACAAAAGTAAATCCAGCGCTGATCAATCTGCTGGCACCTGCTGTACAGCCTTATCTGCAATCGTGGCTGCCTCTTGATCCTGCTGCACTCATCAGCAAACTGTCATGCCCCGCTCTTATCGTGCAGGGTACAAAAGATCTGCAGGTGACCGAAGCCGATGCCCGTGCGCTTCGTACAGCCAACCCTGCTGCAAAGCTCCTGCTCGTCGATGATATGAACCATGTATTAAAAATCGTGAAAGAAAATGACCGGGCCGCTAATATCAAAGCGTATAGCGACCCCTCGCTGACACTACCCGGTACTTTAATAACAGGGATCGTAACATTTGCCGGCAACTGACCCGTCATCATTATTGTAGTAAATTAGAGTACCGTCCCTAACGGAATACTCAATTAATCTACACGATGAATTACCTGGCACACGCTCGTTTGTCTTTCCATCACCCGCAGATCCTGCTGGGCAATATGATCAGCGATTTTGTTAAAGGAAAGAAAAAACTATTATACCCACTGCCTGTGCAGGCTGGCATCATGCTGCACAGGTCTATTGATACATTTACAGACGATCACCCTGCCACCCGCCGTGCGGGGGAAATATTCAGGCCTGCTTACCGTTTATACAGTGGTGCCTTTGTAGATGTGGTCTATGATCATTTCCTGGCGCTGGATGAAACAGCCTTTGCTCCCGATGGATTACTGGCTTTCAGCAATGAGGTATATCTGCAACTGGGGCAGCAGCAGCAGTGGTTTCCGGAACCATTTGCCCGTATGTTTCCCTATATGAAAGAACAAAACTGGCTGTATCACTATCAGTCGCACCAGGGCATTTACAACAGCTTTGGCGGACTGGTAAGGAGGGCAGCCTATATAGACAGCAGCCTGGCGGCCAGAAAGCTTTTTGAAGAGCATTACCAACTTTTGGAGAGCTGTTATCGTCAGTTCTGGAAAGATGTACTGTCATTTGCCCGACAGGAATACGAACGTCTTTTACAAGATTTATAATGACCAGCGGCGGCTGGTTCAGTTTTGTATCCTATAATTTTGCGCTCATGAAATTTTTACAACAAGCCTTTCTTGCCTGCCTGAGCCTGTTGCTCAGTGTGTACAGTTTTGCCCAGACCTCATTGCCGGAGGCAGATAAGTCGCCACTGGATGTCAGTTACTACCCGCTCAACTATCCACTGCTCAAGATTCAGAACAAAGCCACAGAAGCTCCCCTGGCCCGGGTCATTTACAGCCGTCCGAAAAGAGAAGGTCGTCCCATTTTTGGCAACCTGGTGGAATATGGCAAACTCTGGCGCCTGGGGGCTAATGAAGCTACCGAACTGGAGTTTTACAAACCAGTGACCATCGGTGGTAGAAAAGTTCCCAAAGGCCGCTATACGCTTTATGCTATTGTAAAGGAAAAGTTCTGGACCATTATTATCAATAAGGAAACCGATATCTGGGGTAGTTTCAAATATAACCAGGCCAAAGACCTGGCAAGGATTGAAGTACCGGTAGAAACGCTCGGAGAGACTGCCGAAATGCTTTGTATGACATTTGAAAAAACCAAAGAGAATTTTAGTCTTATTATTGCATGGGAAAATACAAAAGTGGCTGTTCCCATTCAACCTTAATCGCCAATCTCATGAATCTGTTGCGCCTCTTCGCATTGTTTTTGTTGCTGACCGGCCTTTTATCCTGCCAGGATAATAAAGAAAAAAAACCGGCCACGACTACCCCTGCTTCATCCAATAAACCGGACTCATTGCCGCCTACGGCAACACAGGAAAATTATCCTTATTATATCAATACCGATATGTCGCCCATGGACATGAGTTATTTTCCTGCTGATTATCCCAAGCTGAAAATGGCCAATGGTAAAGTAATAGAGCAGCCTGTTGCCCGGGTCATTTACAGCCGTCCCCATCTTTCGCGCCGCCGTTTTCTCAGTATTCTGAAATATGATGAACCCTGGCGCCTGGGAGCCAATGAATCAACAGAGATCACCTTTTTTAAACCGGTAACCATCCAGGGCAAACGGGTTGCTGCCGGTCGTTATATCATTTACTGCATCCCCAAGCCACATACCTGGACCATCGCGCTCAATACCAACATCGATACCTGGGGACTTAAGCAGGATAGCACAAAGGATGTACAGCGTTTCGTTATTCCTGTCACACACAACAATCCTCCGCTGGAATATTTCACCATGCTTTTCGAAAAAACGGATACCGGTGCAGACCTGGTGATGGCGTGGGATGATGTGGTGGCGAAGTTGCCGGTACAATTCAAATAGTTTAAAGGGTTAAGAAGACTCTTTAAACACTTTATACCCTTTAAACTTTTTATACCTGCCCTCATACTGCCGATAATTTAGGATATTTACACTATATGTGCGGCATTGCGGGCATTATACAGAGCGGGCCTAAACGCGGTCCTGACACGCTGGAGCGAATGACGGCTGCACTGGCCCACCGGGGACCCGACGGGAAGGGACTCTGGCAAAACGACGCTCAGACAGCATTGCTGGGACACCGGCGACTGGCCATTCTCGATCTCACTGCTGCAGGTGCTCAGCCCATGCATTTTCAAAATCCCCAAACCGGTGCACGTTACAGCATCGTTCACAACGGGGAGATCTACAATTACATTGAGCTGCGTAAACAATTACAGAATGAAGGCTACCGCTTTCATACCCAGTCAGACACCGAGGTGATACTGGCCGCTTATGATTTCTGGCAGGATGAATGTGTGGAGTATTTCGACGGCATGTTTGCCTTCGCCATCTGGGATGAAGAAGAACAGGAGCTCTTTGCAGCCCGTGACCGCTTTGGTGAAAAACCTTTCTTTTTCTGGAAACAGGGCGATGAGCTTCTTTTTGCCTCCGAAATAAAAGCACTGTGGGCTGCAGGCCTGCCACGTACGGCCAACCTCAAAATGCTTTTCAACTTTATTACGATTGGCTACACCGGCAATCCGGCCGATCCCCAGGAAACCTTTTTTGAACAGATACAGAAATTACCGCCGGCATCAAGACTCTATTTCAATCCCACAGATGGCTATTTCAGTATAGAAAAATACTATGAGATCGATCCCGATGAGCAAAACGAGCGTATAACAGATGCAGAAGCCATTGAAAAATTCAGGTCCTTACTCGATGCTTCTGTCAAAAGGCGTCTGCGCAGCGATGTAGCAGTAGGTTGCTCCCTGAGTGGTGGTCTCGATAGTTCTGCGATCGCCGCCCGCATTCATGACCTGCAGCCCAATAGCCCGCTGCATTGCTTTACGGCACATTTTCCCGGATTTGAAAAAGACGAACTTCCCTATGCGCGGTTGATCACCACTCCCTGGCAGTTACCGCATCATATTGCTGTACTCAGCGATGCAGACCTGCCTGAACTCTGGCACAGCTTCATGCATCACCAGGAGGAGCCGGTTGGCTCTGCCAGCGCTTTTGCCCAGTACATGGTATTCAAACTGGCCGCAGACACACAGGTAAAAGTATTGCTGGATGGCCAGGGTGCCGATGAGATACTGGCCGGTTATCATAAATACTACAAATGGTACTGGCAGGAGTTGTTTGTAAAACGCCGCCTGTTGCGTAGCAGGGAAATTGCCAGTGCGCGCAGCCTCGGTATCGGAGAAAAGTTCGGATTCAAAAATGTCATGGCCGCACTTTTTCCCGACCTGGCTTCTGTGATCCTCGAGCGGCAATACCTGCTGCATGCGCTGCAGCAACCCGACCTGCACCGCGATTTTATACGCCTGCAAAGCAAAGAAGCCTATTATACCACACCGGAAATACATAGCCTCAACGGTGTTTTGCATTTCAATACCACCACACATGGACTGGATGAGCTGCTTCGGTATGCCGACAGAAATGCCATGGCGCATGGGCGGGAAGTAAGACTTCCATTCCTCAACCATGAGCTTGCCGGTTTTGTATTCAGCCTGCCGGCCCATTTCAAGATCAGACAGGGATGGACCAAGTGGATACTGAGACAGTCGATGGATCAGCAATTGCCAACGGCAATCAACTGGCGAAAAGACAAAACCGGTTTTGAACCGCCCCAGCTGCAATGGATGCTTCATCCGGCTATGCAGCAGCTGATACGTGATGCCCGTCAGAAACTGGTTGATCATAAGATATTGCAGAAAGATATTCTCACCCGTCCTGTAGAAGCCAGTACGGCCTATTCACCACTCACACGCGACTGGCGTTACCTGGCCGCTTCGGTATGCCTGTAAAAGAAAAAGCAACATCTGTACAGATATTGCTTTTAAAATAAAGACTCCGGCTATTTAAAAAATACAGGCTGTATCTTACTTATCGGCCCGTTTGAACTTATCGGTCTGCTGAAGATTACCAAACACATCCGATCTCACGATATAATAGTGATCATCATCTCTCAGGTTGATCACAAAACTTACATCGTCATTGGATGAGGTTTCTGTAACACCGTAGATCTCCTTACCGGCGTATCTTTTTTTCAGTTTGGATACGACATTGGGAAGCAGTTGGTCTTCTCCATAATAGCGGATGGTTTTGAGCAAAGTGCCATCATCCGAAAACTGGGCGCGTATCTGTACTTCGGCCTGTTTGAAATTGGCCTGGTAATATTCCGGGTAATTGTGCCAGGTAATATCTCTGGCCTCACGGAATGTTTCTTTGAAAGCTTTTAACACACGATCAGTCACCGCTTCGGGTGTATTGGCGGCCGCTGCGCTGAGCGTGCTGATTACTGCTGCAATAATGAATAACTTTTTCATGGCGAATGTTTTTGCGTTTAATAAATAATCTGACTCTAAATTATCAGGATCACGGGCGGAGGGCAAGCAATTATCCATCACTGGCGGAACGTGAAGACGTTTGCGTAGTATGTAGAAAACACTAAAATCTGCCGAAGCCTGTTTTTGTCCGCCGAAACCCACAATGCAAACATCCAAAGCATGAATGAACTCAGCCTTAATAAGTCATTAAGGCTATGTTAAAGAAACCAATTGCTGGATGAACGGTCAGAGTAGTTGACAGTTAACAGTGGACAGTTGACAGGTAATAACTCCCTTTAAACACATTAAACTTTTTATACCCTTTATACTGTTAAACCTTTAAACCTTTTATTTTTCCGCCTGTCCAACTTCACTACTTATTAATATTATGAAACGAACACTGCTTATCACAATCCTTTCTTTTTTCCTTTTAACTGCTACTGCACAAAGTCATTTTGCTTCGCTGGATCAATGGCTGGAGCGTGAAACTCCACAAATGGGCGGGCGTGCTGTACTCCTCATTTACAAGGATGGCAAACTGGTATATACTAATACAGAAAATGCACTCACCAGGCGACAAAAGATGGCTGGCCGCTGGATGGCCCGCCGGCAAAAAAAAGAAGTAAACCTCGACGATTTTACACCCGGCAGCAAGATTCCGATCGCGAGCTGTAGTAAATGGCTGAGTGCTGCACTGGTAATGACTTTTGTGGATGAGGGCAAACTGCAGCTTTCTGATACAGTAGGCCGTTATCTGCCTGTATTGGGTCAATACGGCAAAGGGCAGATCACTATCCGCCAGTGCCTCGCACACCTTACCGGTATCAAAGCTCCCGAACTCAAAGAAAGCCTGCGGGAAATGAAAGACATACAAAGTATGGATGAAGCCATTAAACAAATAGCGCTCCTGCCCGTAGAAGGAGCTCCCGGTACGGTATTTCGCTACAGCAATACCGGACTACAGATCGCAGGTGCAGTAATAGAGAAGATCAGCGGCAAAAGTTTTGAACAGTTATTTGCAGAAAGGCTGGCAAAGCCACTGCAGATGAAACAAACGGATTTTGGCAACAAAGCAGTAGCGCTGCCCGCAGGTGGCGCCAGCAGCACGGCCAGCGATTATATGAACTTTCTGACCATGATCCTTCATAAGGGACAATTCAACGGACAGCAAATACTAAGCGTCGCCAGTGTGGAAGAAATGCAGAAGAACCTGGTCACAGATCAGGTGCGTATTGCATACTCTCCCGCAGAGGCAGGTCTGACCATCGGATATGCATTGGGTGAATGGGTGATGGAAAACGGGCAACAGGGTAGTCGTACACTCAGCAGCCCCGGTCTGTTTGGCAGTTTTCCCTGGGTAGACAAAGAAAAAGGATACTGCGCTATCCTGCTTTGCATGAGCGTAAAGTTTGAAGGCCGGCATGAACGTTACCAGGAGTTGAAAAAACTGGTCGACTCTCTTTTATAGTCAATCAGTGAAAATAATTAATACAGAAGGCCCGCTTTGCGGGCTTTCTGTATTATTCCCCATCTTTGCAGATCACGAGGACTTAAACATTTAATTCAGCTTATCATGAAGCTTGCAACAAAATTGATACATGCCGGTGCTGAGCCCGACCCTTCTACCGGTGCTATTATGACGCCTATTTTCCAGACCTCTACTTATGTGCAGGAGGCTCCGGGTGTAAATAAAGGTTTTGAATATGCGCGTAGTCAGAACCCAACGCGCAAGGCCCTGGAAGAGGCACTGGCTATTATTGAAAACGGCCGGTATGGCCTGGCTTTCAGCAGCGGCGTGGCGGCTACCGATGCCGTCATCAAACTGCTTAATCCCGGTGATGAAGTAATAGCCGCTTCCGATATGTATGGCGGCACCTACCGCCTGTTTACCAAAGTATTTGAAAAGTTTGGTATCCGCTTTATTTATGTGGATACGACCAATCCCGAAAATATCAGCAAAGCGGTGACGCCTGCCACACGACTGGTCTGGCTGGAAACCCCCACCAACCCGCTGATGAATATCACTGATATCGCCGCAGTTGCTGCCATTACCCACAATGCCGGTGCATGGCTATGCGTCGACAATACATTTGCATCTCCTTATCTGCAAAATCCGCTTGACCTGGGCGCAGATATCGTCATGCATTCTGCTACCAAATATCTCGGGGGGCATAGCGATGTGATCCAGGGCGCATTGATCATGAATGATCAGGCACTGCGTGAGCAGCTTTATTTTATTCAGAAAAGTTGTGGGGCCGTACCGGGGCCAATGGATTGCTTCCTCGTGCTGCGCGGTATCAAAACCCTGGGTGTGCGTATGCGCCAGCATAGCGAAAATGGTCGTAAAGTGGCACACTGGTTACGCCAGCACAGCAAAGTGGCCCGCGTGTACTGGCCGGGATTTGAAGATCATCCCGGTTATGCGGTAGCCAGCCGGCAGATGCGCGACTTCGGAGGCATGATCAGCTTTGAATTAAAAAATGACAGCCAGGAAGAAGCCCGTCGGGTACTTTCTTCCACGCATCTCTTTTCACTGGCCGAAAGCCTCGGTGGTGTGGAATCGCTCATCAATCATCCGGCATCGATGACACATGCCAGTATACCACGCGAAGAAAGATTGCGTAATGGTCTTACCGATTCGCTGATCCGCCTGAGTGTGGGTATCGAAGATGCTGATGATCTGATTGCCGATCTGCAGCAGGCCATCGGATAATCGTAGCGGAGGATGAGGCATTCTTTCCCCTTGATGGGAATGTGCAGAATAAATATAAAATGCTGGCAGTAAATAGCTTGTAAACGCAACCTCGTTTTTGGCACCGTATATGCAAAATGGTTATTGACAACCCTTTTGCATGACCCAAAAATGACGAACTATGCTTTATCTGATTGCGCTTATTCTGATCATAGGCTGGTTGCTGGGCTTTTTCGTATTCTCTGCAGGAGGCCTCATCCATATCTTACTCATACTGGCGATTGTTGCTATTCTGCTACGTGTGATCCGGGGCGATAGAGTACTATGATGCATTCTGTATTTTTGCGGCATGACGGCCGCATCTCTCAAAAAATTTCTCGATAAAAAGGTTGATACCTATAATCAACCTTTTTTTATTAAAAGCGATCCTATCTGTGTACCGCATCAGTTTACACGCCTGCAGGATATTGAGATCGCCGGTTTCTTTGCTTCCATTTTTGCATGGGGCAACCGCACCACCATTATCCAGAAGTCGCGCGAGCTGATGGCACTCATGGATAATGAGCCCTATCAGTTTTGCCTGCAGCATCGGCCAGATCAGCTTCGCCGGTTACTTCAGTTCAAGCACCGTACGTTCAACGCTACCGATCTGCTCTACTTTGTTCAGTTTCTTCATCACCATTATCAACAGGAAGAAAGTCTGCAATCTGCATTTACCCGGTATGGCCACACCGTAGAAGAAATGCTTACCGGCTTTCATCATTATTTCTTTTCGCTCGAAGATGCCCCTGATCGTACACGCAAGCATATTGCCACCCCTGCACGCGGCTCTACCTGCAAGCGATTGAATATGTTCCTTCGCTGGATGGTACGGCGTGATGATCGTGGGGTCGATTTTGGTGTATGGACCGGTATTGATCCCTCTCAACTGATCTGCCCCATCGATCTGCACGTAGCCCGCGTAGCGCGCGGACTGCAATTGCTCAAACGCTCACAGACCGACTGGATAGCAGCCATAGAGCTCACTACCGCACTCCGCAAGTTTGATAAAAATGATCCGGTCAAATATGATTTTGCCTTATTCGCAATGGGAGTGTCGGAAAAGCATTAGAACCAGGTATAAAGGGTATAAAGAGTTTAAAGCGTATAAAGTGTTTAAGAGAGATCGGTGTTTAACTCTTTAAACTTTTTATACGCTTTAAACTCTTTATACCTTCGATCAGAATATCAACAACCTGTTACTCCCACCTACCTTGGCACCAAAGTTTCTGATATTGTAGGTAAACGTAAGCAGGAAATAACGTTGCAGAATGATGGTCTCCTGGTCCTGCACATAGTTTTCACGCACTGTTCTGAATACGCTGGTGTTTTGATCAAGCAGATCATATACAGACAACTTCACCTGTCCACGATCATCTTTGAGGAAGAGATAGTTCACACCGGCATTCCACAGCCATACCGATTTTTGGATGCCGGGTGCTACCTGTGGATTATACACATAGTTTATAGAACTTTCCCATACCCAGTGCTTCGGCAGGCGTACCACAAATTCGGTGGCAGCAGTATGGCGCCATACTGATACGCCGGGATAGAGCTTGTCTTCATATGTATTCTTTGTCCACGAAGGGCTGTAGCGTTGATTGAGTTCAATTTTATCGGCCCAGTTAAACGACCAGTTTGCGCCGGGGTTGACAGACCAGTTGCGTACCGCTGTCTGACGATCATTCAGGATCAGCTGGGTATTATTTAATGTCGTATAGAAATTGGCGCCGAGCGAGAATTTCCATTGCTGGCTGAATTTGTATTGCTTGCGTACGCTGGCAGAGAATGTACCGCGCCATACCCCATTTACATTGACAGGAACAGAAGTCTGTACCCCGTTTTCGTCGATGAGGCGGGCCCTTACAATCGAGTTGCGCTGAATCTGGCTGTTAATACCAATGTTATAATTAAGGCCGGTTTTTACAATGTATTTGAAAGAACTTATACTGAAGCTATGCGCAATTGCCGGCTTCAGAGCAGGATTGCCCAGTGTGATATAGAGCGGATTGGTATTGTTTGTAACCGGCTGCAGGTCGGTTGCATTGGGCTCGCTCAGTTGCATGTTATAATTGAGGTTGAAGCTGCGGAACCGTACAATGAGAGAGGGAAACAGGTTGGTAAAGTTCTGATCGATCGGATTGTTTTTCATGAACCGGTTACGGATACTCAGCACCCTGAAACTCAGTTGCGGCGTGATCGAAAGTTGCTTGATACGTGCATTCAGTCCCACCGTGGTGTAGGTCCTTATACCGCTGCGGTCGATGCTGTTGGTAAAATCCTGGTTGATGTTGGTGTAGTCTCCGGTTTGTGTGTCAAAATCATATGTGGTGATCGTCTCTTTGTTCTTAAACATTTCAACAGATTCATAAATATTCAGCGTCAGCAGTTTGCTAAGAGGTTCGGAATAGCTGATAAAAAGCCGGCCGCTATTGGTTACCTGGTCCTGGTTACGAAGCTGGTTAAGAATAGTCGTGCTGGGTATTTTATAAAAAACATTTTCTGCCTCGTTATACTGATTGCCATCATTATTGACAAGGTTGAGGTTGAGATTGGCAAATAGCGTACGGCCTTTCTTTTTGAAACGGCGGCTATAGCCCAGTTCCTGAGAATAGGAAGTAGCGTCTGTTTTGGCCCGCTGCAGATTATTGCTTTCGTTGAGCTGAGGCTCAAAGTTGGATCCGGATACAGAGGTTTGTGTACGGTCGCTGCGGGAGTCAGTCAGCAGCAGTGAAGGCCGGAAAGTAAGATCGCTCAATGAATCGATAATCCATTTCAATGATCCTGATATGCGGTGCGAATAATCGCGTGTAGCACCCATTGCATTGGTAAATATATTAAGGGTTGTATCGCCAAAAAACTGATCGATATTCGTTTTCTGCCCTACCCGGTTATTGTTCTGCCCATAAAAATATTGAAGGCTCATGGTTGACCCGCCTTTGAAAACCGTATTCGCATTCACACCGGCTCCCAATGCTTTGCTGATGCCCTGGCCCATACCGCCAAAATTTATATTATTAAAGGAAAAGCCGCCATCGCTGCTTATGCTCATACTATTGATGCCCATACGGCTAAATCCTCCTATGCGCATCACATCATCAATACTAAATGCCGTACGGTTAATATTATTGGTAAACCCAAGCAAGCTCACCTGCAGCGTATCCCGAAACATATTAAGGATGCCGCCGGTTTCATAACGGCTATCGGTACCTGCACCGGCATAGAGCTTCCCGAACATTCCCTTCTTGATACTTTTTTTGAGTTTGAGGTTGATCACCACACCCGTTTCAGACAACGGAAGATCGGGGTTGCGATCCATTTGTTCTTTATCATCGGTGATCTGAACCTTGTCGATAATATTTGCCGGCAGATTGCGTGAGGCTACTTTTGGATCGGTACCGAAAAATTCTTTACTGTCTACCAGCATCCGGTTGGCTTTGCGGCCATTGACGGTAATGTTACCACTTGCATCCACTTCCACTCCCGGAAACTTGCGCAACAGATCTTCTACCAGGGCAGTGGGAAGGGTCTTAAAGGCATTGGCATTGAACTCAATCGTGTCTTTTCGAAAAACCACTGGCGGACGTTCTGCAATAACCAGTACCTCATCCAGTTCTTTCAGCTGTATATTCATACGCAGCTGACCCAGGTTGAGCTGGGCAGAATCGGCGTGCAGCGTAAATTCTTTTCTCCATACCTCATACCCCGTTGCGGTAATCACCACGCGCAAGAGGCGGTCTGTCGGCAACCCGGGTACTTTAAATTTGCCCTGGTCATCGCTTAAACGATAGGTAACGATACTGGTATCTGCTGCTTCAAATACGGTAACGGTCGCATAGGGTACCGGTTTCTTACCGGTGCTGTCTGTCAATGATCCTGCTACCTGGCCTTTCTGTGCTATTGCCGTTATATAAGAGCTAAAAAAAAGAAGAGAGAGTAATACAAGTTTTCTCATGGCGACTGTTTTGGCTATTGTTTCAACAAGGATACGAAACATTCGTAGAAAAAAATGTTTCTTTAACTAAATTTTTAGTTTTATTTTTCCGGTCTCATGTGAACGTGTCCTCTTTGCCGATTCTGATTAGCTTTACATTCTAAAAAAGCAATTATGGATCGGCAAGAGGCGTTGGTAGCAGCTGCCCGCGAGTTGTTGTTGGAACCAACAGATCTGACAAAACTGTATGCAGAGCTGGTAGAGCATATCAATCATATGCTGCAGCACGATTTTGACAGGTTGCTGGGTATTCTCTACCGGATCGATGTAAGCGAAACCCGGTTGCGCTACCTGCTGCAAAGCGAGCCGGATACAGATGCGGCCACTCTTATTGCCAACCTTATCATCGAACGGCAATGGCAGAAAATAAAAACCCGGCGGGAGTTCCGCCGGGATGAAAATATCGATGAGAACGACAGGTGGTGATCTTACTTCTTCTTGTCAAACATGAGCTCCTTCACCTTTTCCTTATCTTCTTTTTCCTTTTTGAGATCAAACATGGTCCCGAATACATGGTCCCAGATGGTGGAACTAACACCAAAACCATTGTGCTCATTTTTATAATGATGCAGGTGATGATTACGCCACAGAGGCTTCATCCATTTGAACGGCGGATTCCAGGCATGAATAGCATAGTGCATAGTACCATACATGAGATATCCTAAAATGAAACCGGGAAAAAACATGAATGTATACTGGCGTATCAGCAGGTACATGATGCCAAACAAAGCAGAAGCGATGATGATGCTGGGCACCGGGGGCATAAACAGGCGCTGTTTATCGCGTGGATAATGGTGGTGATTGCCATGCAGCGTGTACACAAATTTTTTGGCCCGCTCGCTTTCAGCTACCCAGTGAAAAAGAAAACGGTGGGCAATGTATTCAAAAAAGCTCCAGAAAAGCATACCACCCAGAAAGATGAGTGCTACAGTAAGCCCCGGAAACTCCAGGCGTGTATTGCTATAGTACAGCATGTATACGATCACCGGTATGTACATACCCCAAATTACCAGCGGATGCGTTTTGGTCAGCATCTCCAGGTAATCACTCTTAAAAAGACGGGCCTGTCCCTTATTATGAATTTTATCAAATTGCATGGCACAAAGATAATAAAGGCAACGGAGTTTGACGTGTACCTGACCAGTATCAGGTGCGTGATGTTGTTGTTAATAATTCATCCACCCGCCGCAGACGGTAGCCCCTGTCCCTTAAATAGTTGAGCAGACGGGGCAATTCCTGGTAAAACGGAGGCTGACGGCGGGCATCCGTACCAACATGGAGCAGTAAAATAAAACCATTAAGACCTGCGGGCCTGCTGCTTTCATATTGAACTATCGACTGATATATTTCTTCATTGCTGCGGTAACCCGCCAGCCCCGGCCAGGTATAATCGGCATGGCTCCTGGTACCCGGCGTATAATTGATCAGCTGCAGCCCCTGATCACGTGTCCAGGCAGCAATGGTATCGTTGTACCATTCGTAAGGCGGCAGAAATAATGGCGCCGATTTGCGGCTGATACCAAGTGAAGCCATGGCTTCATAATTAGCATACAGATCCTTATCAAACTGGCCGCGCCCAACCAGTAAGCTGTCTCTTTTTTGCCAGTCGCAATACAACAGGTGATCATTGCTATGCGCACCAAGGTAGTGACCATCTTTTTGCAAAGCACGTATACCAGGTATCCATTGAGCGTTTCTGTAGAAACGTCCTGTCAGAAAAAAAGAGGCTTTTGCCTGCTGTTGTTTTAATGCTTTACGGATGCTCATCAATCCATCGCCGAACTCATCACCGGTAAAAACCAGGGCCAGTTGCTTCTGCGTGGTGTCGCCGCGTACAATGGCGCCTCTGTCATTCAGGTAAGGCAATGCAGGTTGTGCAGTCGCCTGTTTTCCGTTGGCCTCCGCCTGCATGGAAGCCAGCAGGTAAATAAGCGAAGCCGTACCATCCATAGTGGGTTCATTGGTGCTGTAGTCGCCATAATCATCGTGATATACTGCCAGATCGCTTTGAAATGCGGCGTACTCATCCGGATCGTTGAGCTGAATTCCTATCAGGCTCTTGTAAATACTTGTGTATACGGGGCCATCTACGAGTCCACCATCGATCGGGTATTTGCCCAAATGAGTGAATGCCGAATGCGGATCTGCCGGCGTATCTCCCCACGATGGCAACCCATACACCATACTGGTGCCCCAGGGATTGCATCCAAACAGCCAGTCAATGCAGGCCTGCTCCAGTTGCTGAAAAGTAGTATCACCTGTCAGCTGCCGGTACCAGCGGCATTGCATGGCAAAGGCAACGGTCAGGTTATTGCTGCACCAGATGAAAGGCACGCCACGAAAAAAAGCATTCCCTTTTGCTTTTTCCCAAACGGCTTCAATCCCCCTGCGGTAAAATGCCAGCACCTCAGCCTGTTTATTTTCCCGGTCATTTATGGCAATCTCTTTAATGTTGCCAGATGTCTTACCCAGCAACTTTGACAATTCATAATGTCCGAGATTAATAAACGGGTACCATTGATAATGTTTGGCCGTATCCTGTCCCAGCCAGGGAGTAATGGGTTCTTTGCCGGCATAATCCAGCGCAGTATTCAAATAATACCCCCGATCGTCAGCCCCGGGAGTTACACGCAGCATCTGGTGAATGGCGGCAGCAGCCAGTTCCATATCATCTACCCAATTGTCTTCGGCATAGATATAGGGCGATCTGACAGAAGCCGTCTGCGTGACACCGGGTTTGCGCCGGGCAAAACTGTATGCATTGAAGGCGCGGTCATAATATCCCTTTACCGGGTCGGTATGTCTGAACAGCGGATCCGTTTCGTACAGGGTATGAGCAAGTGCATATACACTGGAAAATTTGGCTGCTGTAGAAGAAGTGCCGGTGGTATTGTTCATAAATTTTCCCCGTTGCTGTGGCTCACCGCTCACAAAATATACGGGTCGCTGCATACCTCTTCCATATTGTGTATCCTGGCGTGGTATGCGCATATTGATATGGTCCCGGTCATCGCCGATCTGGTTAAACAGCTGACCGGGAGTTGGATTCATCTTCATCAGCCACTGGAGCCCCCAGCGTGCTTCATCCAGTATATCCGGCTGACCGTTACCACCCGCCAGGCCATTTGCCAGGTGCTGATCGGTAAATATGCCCGGAAAATCGCGATAAGCCATCAGTAAATGATAGGTAGCATTGGCCGAGGTTGTACTGTACTGCAGATAATCGCTGGCATCGTGCCAGCCGCCTACTACATCTATATAGCTGCTATCGGGAATGCCGGCCTGCTGGCCATACAGTACATACCCGTCATGAGTGTGGCAACTGTCTTTCAAAAACGGGTTGAACCCTGTGCGCTGCTGGCGCATGTAGCGCAAACAAAAATCAGCAGTGCCATTATAGACCGTATCATGGATACTAAACTCAGGTGAGCGGGCTCCTCCGGCCTGCAGGTAATAACGGCCGGGTTTACTGAAACGTGAAAAATCGAGCCGGTAAGTAGCCGAGAATGGGCCATACGTGCCATACCCTTTGCCAGCCATGCCCGATGTAGCGATCTTGCGTGTGCGGGCATCTATCAATTGCCAACGCGACAGATCAGCCGCTTCTTTGCTGCACCAGACAGCGACCTTTGGCCCTGTGGTGGTATACCCCAGTTGATTGATCCGTATCCAGCGGTCACTTTCCGGACCTGGCAAAAAGGCAAGCAAAGGAAGAAAAGCAATCAGGAACCATTTTCTCATGCTGTTAAGTTACAAACAAGGTTCCTAACTTAGCGGCTCCTTAAGCATCAAACTATGAAACTGGTTTCTTATCTCCACGACGAACGCGAGCATGTAGGTGTACTTATCAATGATAAAGTATATGCCCTCGACGTTTTGCATCCCGACATGCCCAACAATATGAGCATGCTGCTCAACTACTGGGAAGAATCGATGCCTGTAGTACAGGCTGGCGAACTGTTGCTGCGCGAAGGTACCCGTACCAGCAACCGCGCTATCCCTGTCAATGAAGTGATACTGCTGGCTCCCGTACCATTCCCTACCAGCTGCAGGGATGGTTACGCTTTCCGGCAGCATGTGGCAGCCGCACGCCGCAACCGCAAAGCAGATATGATCCCTGAGTTTGATCAGTATCCTATTTTTTATTTTACCAATCATCATAGCATTCAGGGCCCTGGCCCTATCCGCTGCATGCCGGATCATTTCGAAAAACTCGATTTTGAACTGGAAGTAGCGATCGTTATCTGTAAACAGGGGCGTAATATCAAAGCAGAAGAAGCCGATGAATACATTGGGGGTCTCATGATCATGAATGATATGAGTGCAAGAAGATTGCAGATGGAAGAAATGCTCCTCAATCTCGGACCGGCCAAGGGAAAAGACTTCTCTACAGTAATCGGTCCCTGGCTGGTGACACTCGATGAGCTGGCTCCGTTTGAAATACCCACCAAAGAAAATCATGTGGGCAAAACATGGAACCTGCGCATGACCTGTCATGTAAATGGTGTGCAGGTGAGCGATGGTAATGTATCTGATATGGACTGGACCTTTGCCGAGATCATTGAACGGGTCTCTTATGGCGTGGATCTTTATCCCGGCGATGTAATTGGCAGCGGCACCGTGGGTACAGGTTGTTTCCTGGAGCTGAATGGCACGGGCAAACTCAATGATCCCAATTACCAGGAGCAATGGTTGCAGCCAAATGATATTGTAACCATGGAAATCGATCAGCTCGGTAAACTGGAAAATACCATCCAGGCAGAAGATACAGACTGGAGTATCCTGAAACGCAAAAAAAGCTGATCACCCCAAACTGCTCGACATGATCATTGATCTGCACGAATTATCTGCACCGCAAAAACAATACTACCTGCAGCATGTAATTGCACCCAGGCCTATTTGTTTTGCTTCCACTATTGATAAGGATGGGCAGGTTAATCTCAGCCCTTTCAGTTTCTTCAACATGTTTTCTTCCAACCCGCCCATTGTGATATTCAGTCCGGCCCGGCGGGTACGTGACAATACCACCAAGCACACACTGGGAAATGTGCTGGAAGTACCCGAAGTAGTGATCAATATTGTCACCTACGACATGGTGCGCCAGGCTTCGCTGGCGAGCTGTGAATACCCCAAAGGGGTGAATGAGTTTGTCAAGGCCGGGTTTACCCCCGAGCCGGCTACGCTCATAAAACCTCCCATGGTAAAGGAAAGCCAGATAAAACTGGAATGCCGGGTCAATGAAGTAAAGTCACTGGGGCAGGAGGGTGGCGCCGGCAATCTCGTGATCTGTGAAGTATTGCGTATGCATATTGCCGATGAGCTGGCAGATGAGCAGGGCAAACTCGATCAGCGAAAGATCCGCCATGTAGCCCGGTTGGGAGGCGACTGGTATAGCGTGGTATCGGAAGCAAGTCTCTTCCTGGTAGAAAAACCCAATACACAACTGGGTATTGGCTTCGATAATCTGCCGGTCACAATCCGTCACAGCAGTATACTTTCGGGCAATGAACTGGGGCAACTGGCCAATGTGAGTGAAGTGCCTGCCATAGATGCCAGCTTTGATGATGATCATCTGCGTCAGATCATCCAGTACTACAGCCTCAATCCCGAAGAGATGGAAAAAGAGCTGCACCGGTATGCAAGCCGCCTGCTGGCACAGGAAAAGGTAAAAGAAGCCTGGCAGGTGTTGCTGGCTGCAGTCTAAAGAATTTTAAAAAAATGTGGGGCAGGGACCGGATCACTACATAGCAGACCCGGTTCCTGCCCCTTTGTTTTCAGCAACAATATTATTTGCCGCCAAATACTTTTTTGAGAATATCAGATGTACGGGCCAGTGGATTGGCGCGTATGTTAGCCTCTTCTTTTGCTACCTGGTCAAACAAAGCATCCACTGCCTTGCCCACTACAAACGAGGTAAGATCAGGGTTTACTTTTTTGAGAGTAGTAGGCAGACCGTTGTAGGCATTGACAATATCGTCGTAATACTTTGTGGCACCTACATTGTCAAGGCTCGTTTTTACCGAAGGAGTAAAAGCTGCTATCAGCTTCTCCGTTGTTTTCTGTTTGAAATACTGGGTTGCGGCATCCTTGCCGCCACTTACCAGCTTCAGGGCATCCTGGATAGTGATCTCTTTAATGGCATCCACAAAAATGGGTTTGGCAAAACCCACCGCTTCTTCTGCTCCACGGTTAATAGCCAGTACCGCCTTATCTACCTGGCTGCCCATGCCCACTTTGCGTAGGGTGGTTTCAATTTTCTGCGCATCGGGAGGAAGCAGCATTTTATACAGCTGATTACCAAAAAAACCATCCGTTTTATTGAGGTTCAGCACGGCATTGGTAACACCCTGGGTAAGGGCTTCTTTAATGCCCTGGCCGGCCTCAGCTTCAGAAACACCTGAGCCGCTGTTTTTCGATAATATCTTCGGCAGTTTTATCTGCGCCTGTACGGAAGCAGGAATGATAAGCAGGGAAAGGATAGTGGCAGTAAGGAAAGTTTTCATCATACGTAATTGATTTTAGGAGGCTTAAAGTTAAGAACCCATTCATTCAGGGCTCCGGTCATTTGACGCCGGTTTGCCTCAAATAGTGTGCCCTTAGGGATAAATTAACAAAAGAACCGGTAGTTTTTAGGGTAAAACCCCGGGCCGGAGTCCCGGCCGGAGTTTCCCAAACTCATTCAGAATGAGGCCGCCGGCCCTTTGGACTGCTTTCCCGAATCCAGTACCTTTGCCCCACTTTTTGAAAAGCGTAAACATGAGTATGGTACACCTTTCCGAGCAGGAACAACTGCGTCGCGAGAAACTGCACGAGCTGATCATGATGGGTATTGAACCTTACCCGGCTCCTCTTTTTCCTGTCAATAGCAATTCAGCCGAGATCAAAGAAAAATTCAGCGAAGAAACTAAAGAGCAGTTTGCCGACGTATGCCTGGCCGGCCGTATCATGAGTGTACGGGACATGGGCAAGGCCAACTTTGCAGTCATCCAGGATAGCCATGGCAAGATCCAGCTCTACATCCGCCGCGATGACATTTGCCCCGGCGAAGACAAATCGCTGTATGATATTGTCTGGAAAAAACTGATCGATATTGGCGACATCATTGGTATAAAGGGGTATGCCTTTATTACCAAAACAGGTGAAACTTCTGTGCATGTCAGGGAACTTATCCTGCTCAGCAAATCGCTGCGGCCACTTCCAATTGTAAAAGAGGCCGATGGTCAGACCTTCGATGCTGTTACGGATCCCGAGTTTCGCTACCGCCAGCGTTATGCCGACCTGATCATTAACCCTTCCGTAAAAGAGACTTTCGAAAAACGGAGCCGCATGATCAACTCCATCCGCGACTACCTCAACCAGTCAGGTGCGCTGGAAGTAGATACCCCGGTACTGCAAAGCATTCCCGGTGGTGCAGCAGCCCGTCCGTTTATTACCCATCACAATGCACTGGATGTACCTTTTTACCTGCGCATTGCCAATGAGCTATATCTCAAACGCCTGATCGTGGGCGGCTTTGACTGGGTATATGAATTTAGCCGCAACTTCCGCAATGAGGGAATGGACCGTACGCACAATCCTGAGTTTACGATCCTCGAGTTTTATGTGGCCTACAAGGATTACCTGTGGATGATGAATACTACCGAGCAGATGCTGGAGCGTGTAGCTACCGATGTAACAGGTGGTACCGACGTACAGGTTGGCGACAAAGTCATCAGCTTTAAAGCCCCTTTCAAACGCATCAGTATCTATGATGCCATACAGGAACATACCGGTTTTGATGTGAGCCGTATGAATGAAGAGCAGTTACGCTCTGTGTGCCGCCAGCTGCATATTTCTGTTGAAGACAGCATGGGTAAAGGAAAACTGATCGATGAAATATTCGGTGGCAAATGCGAAAAGCATTACATACAGCCCACTTTCATCATTGACTATCCTGTAGAAATGAGCCCGCTTACCAAAAAGCACCGCGAAAAACAGGGGCTCGTAGAGCGCTTTGAACTTATGATCAATGGTAAGGAAATTGCCAACGCCTACAGTGAGCTGAATGATCCTGTAGATCAGCGGGAGCGTTTTGAAGACCAGGTAAAACTGATGGAGCGTGGTGACCACGAAGCCATGTTTATCGACAACGACTTTTTGCGTGCACTGGAATATGGTATGCCACCCACCGCTGGTATCGGTATCGGTATCGACCGGCTTTGTATGCTGCTTACCAATCAGCCTTCCATCCAGGATGTATTGTTATTCCCGCAGATGCGGCCCGAAAAAACACAATATGCCTCCCAGGACAAAGAGCCTGATCAGATTTGACAAATATCAAAATAGGCATACCCCTGCGAACTTTGACTGATTGCTGTTGCAACATTCAAAAAAACTCCTTAAATTCAAGGAGTTAATCAATCCAGGTTAAGGTTATTTATACATAAAAAAGGCCATCTGCAGCTGCGGATGGCCTTTTTGTTTTGAATTAAGTCATTAGTCTACAAACAGATCAGTATAAAGCTGGGCACCAGGCACAGCCGCATAGGCGCTCAGGTCAGTAATACCCGCAGCAGCCAGCACCTGCTCATCAATAAAACAGTTTCCCGTATAGCTGGTAGCCGGTTGTGAGAAGATATAAAATGCGGCATCGGCCAGTATCTCCGGCTTACGGCTCATGCGGGCCAGCGCTTCGCCACCCAGCAGGTTGCGAACGGCTGCCGTGTCGATGGTGGTTCTTGGCCACAATGCGTTGGACGCAATGTGGAAGGGTTTGAATTCGGCTGCCCAGCCCAGCGCCATCATGCTCATGCTGTATTTGGTAAGTGTGTAAGCCACATGCCCGCCCAACCATTTTGGCTGAAGGGATACAGGCGGAGATAAGGTAAGGATATGTGCGTTGGATGATTTTTTCAGATGGGGAATACAGTGTTTGGTCACCAAAAAAGTACCCCGCACATTGATGGAGTGCATCAGGTCAAACCGTTTGGCTTCTGTCTGCTCGGTAGGTGTCAGTGAGATGGCCGAAGCATTGTTGACCAGTATATCTATACCCCCAAAGTGTGCTACTGCTTTTTGAACGGCAGCCTCTACCTGTTCTTCAAAACGGATATCACACTGCACACCTAAACCATGCCCGCCTGCGGCCTCCATTTCCTCCGCTGCGGAGTATATCGTACCTCCGAGGCGGGGATTTTCTTCCACTGATTTGGCGGCAATCACCACATTGGCTCCTTCTCGGGCCAGGCGCAGTCCAATGGCTTTCCCAATGCCCCGGCTGGCTCCCGTAATGAAAACGGTTTTGTCTTTCAACAACATAGTTTTCCTATTTATAGCTGAAGATAGGAAATGCAGCAATACCGTTGTTCATTCCCTTCGTAGATGCCCCGATCCATGCGTAAATTCATTACCCGCCGAATCGACCAATAATGCGCTGGTGTAGATAAAATGCCCACCCTATTTTTGATCACGATGACAGACACACAAATGGTTTCTGTTATCTCAAATAAGCGTCCCGTTTGAATCCGTATATCCTTGGAAGAACCTGACCAACTTGAGCCAGCAAACTGTTTAAGAGAAAACATCAATAGTTAGCACTCAACACAAAGCAGCAGCCCCGGTCTCACAAAGGCCGGGTTTGTTGTTTCTGCCGGATCCGAAAAAAGAAAGGATTACGATCAGGGTTCTTCTGCAAAACCCGATGAAGAGACCACCATATTTCCGAGCGGAGACCTGAATGTCACCGTTTTGAGATCCTGGGTTGCTTCCATACCGCGACCACCACTGATATTATTACCCGGCGAGCGGTAAGTTGCCACACTGTCTGTATAAAAAATAGCTTTATTCTGATCCCACCACAGGTCATGACAGCGCAGGGTATCTCCTTTGAGCGTAATGATCACTACACTATCCCGCAGGTATACCTTATCGAGGTTCTGAAAGTATTTGCCATACTTGCTGTCGAGCCAGGTTTCGATACGTGTGCTGTCATCATAAAAGTCCACATGCAATGAATTGGGAAACTCCAGGTATTGCGAATCGCTCATGACCCGGTACATCAACGGTGCTTTCAGCCTTGCTTTCATTTTTCCCGCCTGGCTCAGGTAGCTTTCCACATGCTGGGCCACTTCCTGCAGCTGCACCTTTTTGGTATACGCTTCTATTTCGGCCTGCGAATTTTCGCAGGAAAACAGCAGCAGGCTGCCTGCCATCACCGGCAGGAGGCTACGAACTATCATCCAGTATAAGGGCTGTCGATTTTTCATGCGCATACGCAAGTTACCAGATAGCCGGCAATAAAGCTATTAGTCAAACTTACGTTTGATAAACCACAGATCGCTCAAAGCAAAACCGGCCGAGATACGAAACATGTTTTCCTTAAGCAGGTTGTCATTATTGCCACGGCGGATATACTCCAGTGAGATATTCACCTTGGTTTCCTGGTACATGGCCTGGCGGCTGAATTTGCGTACCGGCAGATCAAACCCTGCAGTAACACCAAACAGGGGCAGTTTTTTGTCTACCTGTATATAGTCGGTGCCGACAAAGAAACCGGCACGGTAAGTTACATTGCTGAAATAATTGTTTTTGAATACGGGCCTGATCTGACCACCTACACGAAGCTCTTTTTTGTTGCGCAGTGTGGGATCTTTTTCGCCGTAAAAACGATAATCGGCCCATTGCTGCTGTACCACATCCACGCCGATAAGCCAGGATGGTTTGGAACGGTCAGTGCTGTTTTTTTCCAGCACAAAACCTGCAGTAATGTTTTTGGGATAAATGATCTTGCCTTTTATATCCCGCTGTTCATAGGCACTGTCAAGACGCACATATCCGGTTGTCTCATCATACACATAGGTCTCGCGGATCACATCCTGGCTGGCATTCAGTTTTTGCTGTGTATTACCAAATGCACCCAGTGTAAGCGCTATCTCCTGTTTATCGGTACGCTTCAGTATAGCGGTGTATTGCAGACCAAGGTCAACATGTATATTTCCAAAAGTGGTCTTTGTCTGAAAATTGCCGGCATTATACGATATGGAATCGTTGAGTATAGAAAGACGATTGCTGTAATCTTTTTTTCCAAACATATAACCACCCGAGATACCGAGATTCAGAAAATGGCGGTCGCTGAATCGGATCTTGTAACCGGTTCCGGCCGATACCAGGTAAGTACCACCATCACCTTCATTCAGCGTATGTGAGCTGTCGATCGGCAACCCGGTGTTGGGATCGGTAAGACGCGCAAAACGGCTGATCTTATAGCTGATGCGGGATACGGGGCGTAGGCCAAAACTCAACCCCCAGTTGGGGCGCAGGGGCACACCCACCATAATATGCGAAAACAGCATATTACTCGCATTGAAACGGCCTACCGAATTGGGCTCACGCAGCGTGCGGCTGTCAATCTGAACACCTGCATCGAAAATAGCGCGACCCGATTCCAGTTTTTTGGAAGATACCTGCCGGCGCGCCTGAAAGTTGGCGAAGGCGGCGGGATTGCTATAATTAATTGAAAAATAGTCGACATAACCTGCGGAAACACCACCCATTGCCCTACTGTTCACATTGGTATTGGGTACAAGGTCGCCCAGGCCATAGCGGCTGTACGGAGAGTTATCTTGTGCAAAAACAGGAATACAAAAAGCAGTTAGAAACAAGCTGAATGCAGACCTCCGACCACCTAACACATTGATTATCTTAGGGGTTATTGAGTTCACTAATGGCATAAAGACCTTTAAAGATTAAATCTGGGTCTGCAAATATCTTGTTTTTCAGGTGTGAAGCCAAAAAGACCGTATCACCCCCGGTTAACAGCACGTTAAAGTTGTCGAATTTTTGACGGTATTCATCGATGAAACCATCCATTTCATAGACCATGCCCAGCACCACTCCGCTCTGAATGTTGGTATTGGTATCATAGCCCATCAGTGGCACATTGGAGGTAGCCTTCACCAGTGGCAGCTTGGCCGTATAATAATTAAGTGATTTGAGGCGCATCTCCAGGCCGGGTGAGATACCTCCGCCAATAAACTCATTGTACTTATTGCAGAAGTTATAGGTAATGCAGCTGCCCAGCGCAATGATCAGGTTATGCCTGCCCGGATGAAAATATACAGCTGCTGCTACCAGCGCCAGACGGTCGGCACCGATGGTCTCCGGCTTACCTACCGGAGTAGAAAATGGCAGCTTAGTCAAATGGCTCAGCTTATGAAAACGGCTATGAGCTGCCAGCAGGGCTTCCATACCCATATTATGCTCGATGACCGATGACAGGATCGTTTTGGCAGGTTTATAGGTATCCAGCAACCGCTGAATGGTGGCATCGGAATCATCTTCCAGTATTTCCACACGCCTGATCTCTGCATTCTCAAAAAGAGCCACTTTACGGCGGGTATTACCAAAATCAAAACAAAGTGTGACAGACATGGGGGCAAAATAAGGAATTAGTTGATCTACTTCAGATCGAAGCCTTCCAGGTTTTTGAAATGACCATTCAGTTTCACCTTTTCTTTCAACTGCTCCAATCCTGCCAGCATAGGCAGTACTTTAGCGAGGTGTCTTTTGAGGTATTCCTGCCGCTGACGTTCATCCAGCAGCCCCAGCAATTCATATTCTTCTTCCAGCGACAACCCGGCATGGTGTGCTACATCATAAATACTGAGCTCCTCATCGGGTTTGGCAAAATCTTTATTGAGGTTCATGACCCGGTGCAATTCACGCAGGCCAGACATGACGGCGCGCATTTGCTCCATGCTGCCCTGCTCCCTGTTATCGGGATAATTAACGATCGCGCCACTATACAGTTTATCGGGAATAGAACGGATCACTTCCAGGATACGAAAAACCCGCTGTCCGCGTGTACGGATATCCATTTCGCCATTCTCATGCACTTTCACGATCTCGGTTATCTCTACGAGTGAGCCAAAGTCCTGCAGGCGATCTTCGATTACGGTAGGAATGCCAAATGGTTTACCCTGTTCTTTGCATTCATTGATCAGTTGCCGGTAGCGTGGCTCAAAAATGTGAAGGTTGAGTTGCTCGCCGGGATAAACCACAATTCCTAATGGGAAAATGGGAATAAAATTGGTCATACGTTCAAAGGTATTCCCTTTTACAGTTTTTCCTGCAAAGACTATTATCGGGTCATTAAGTCCTTTCACCGGTAATTCTTTATGCATTACTACTGTTTTAATACCTTGTTTGCCACGCCTTTTTTTAGCGATACCTTGCAGTATACTTAATAGTCTATGTGGCAGCAACTATTATTACAGCTACAGGCCGGAGACAGGCGTGCATTGGCCCGGTGTATATCGTTGGTCGAAAATGAACAGGAAGGGTACCTGGCTTTTTTGCAAAACCTGCCTGCTTCGCAGGCTCCTGTCATTGGCATCACCGGTCCTCCGGGTGCAGGCAAAAGTTCTTTGGTAGATGCATTGATCGGTAGTATGGTCGGGGCTGGTAAAAAGGTGGGAGTGATCTGTGTAGATCCTTCATCTCCTTTTAGCCTGGGAGCTGTGCTGGGTGACCGCATCCGTATGAATCAATGGCACAGCCACCCCGATGTATATATCCGGTCGCTGGCCAGCCGGGGCAGCCTGGGTGGATTAAATCAGATGATCATTGAGATCACTGCCGTACTGCAGGCGGTAGGTTTTGATTATATCCTGGTCGAAACAGTGGGGATCGGTCAGAGTGAAGTAGAAATCGCCGGGCTGGCAGACACCACTGTTGTAGTGCTGGTACCCGAGTCGGGCGATGAGGTACAAAATATGAAATCGGGCCTGATGGAAGTGGCAGATATTTTTGTGGTCAACAAAAGTGACCGCCCTGATGCTGACCATTTTATCAAAAACCTGCGGGGCTCCATGCACCCCTCCCGCATGATACCCGTGGTAAAAACAGTGGCTATCTCCGGTACCGGCATTACTGAATTATTGGAACAAATTTTGCATCATCAGGCCCGGATAAGCACGGATAAAAAGGTGAAGCTACTGGCTATCAAAGCCATTTATATTCTGCAACGCTTGCAATTAAAAGCATATGATCTGGAAAAATTTTCGATGCTCATCCGTCAGCAGCTCGCTGCTGGCAGTTTTAATCTGTTTAGATTTATCAGAGAAATAAAATTAAACCCGGATGGAAGCTGATCCAGTCAGTATAGTAATGTGCACCTACAATGGTGAACCATATATTGCTCAGCAACTTCAAACTATTTGCGGCCAGACCTATCGCAATCTGGAAATCATTATAGTAGACGATTGCTCTACTGATAATACCTGGCAGCTTATAACTGAATTTGCCAGTCGCGATCAACGGATCAAAGCCTATCGCAATGCTGTCAATCTCGGTATTGCCAGAAATTTTGAAAAGGCCTGCAATCTTACCAGCGCTGACTTTATCGCTTTTTCAGACCAGGATGATCTATGGCATCCCGAAAAGATTGAGCGCCTCATGCAATTCTGGCCATCCGAAGTACAGTTGGTTTATTGTGATACACAGCGTTTTCATGAACATATCGATCATCTGTCGGGAGTTCCCAGCAAAGGATACCGGCGCTTTGAAGGGCATGATATCCGGAAACTCGCCATTTTTAATACCATAAGCGGTCACTCACTGATCCTGAAAAGGGAATTGCTCAAAAAAATCTTCCCCACTCCCGATACGGTTTATTACGACTGGAAGGCCGCCATAGCAGCTGCCTGCAGTGGCGGAGTGGCTTACCTGCCCGAGACGCTCACCTTTCAGCGTGTGCATGATCATAATGCTTCTATCAGTTCAGAACTCGATATCCATTCAGCAGAAAATATTGCAAAGTTCCGCTGCATGGTAGCCACTCACAATAAAGAGTTTGAAAAAGTAAACGGTCTAAGTACTGCAGATGCTGCATTTCTTCATAAGCTGGGTAAACTCATGGAAAAAACAGCTTTCAATACTATTTTTTCCTGGCGGCTGTTTGTCTTTTTGTTTGCTAACCAGAAATGGTTGTTCTGGCAAAAACAGAAAAAGACTGCCTTCTTTTCCCGTCTCAAACTTTGCTTCCGGCTTTCAACAATATAACCTGCTGCAACGGTTTGGCGGAGTTGGTTGTTAAGCAAATTAATACAGCTGTAACTTTTTATTATATAATAGAATTTACCTATTTTGCTTCAACTACCATTATGTCCAATACCTCTTTACTAATTTCGACATACAATTGGCCGGCCGCGCTGAAAGTATGCCTGGATAGCGTATGCATTCAATCTGTCTTACCTAAAGAAGTCATCATCTGCGATGACGGGTCGGGTGAGGAAACCACTGCTTTAATAGAATGCCTTAAAAAAGATTTTCCCGTTCCGCTTATTCATATCTGGCATGCCGACGAGGGCTTTCGTCTTGCCAGCATTCGCAATAAGGGAATGGCGGCCGCTACCGGCGATTACCTGATCCAGATCGATGGCGACCTGCAACTGCACCGGCATTTTGTAAAAGATCATGTTGCCTTCCGGCAAAAGGGAGCGTTTACCACCGGAAGCCGCACCATGCTTTCTTCCAAAAACACAGCCCTGCTCATCAACAATGCCTATTCGGATAAATTAAAAGTGATGGGCAATCGCAATTTCTTTAACCAGTTACGCGTGCCCTGGGCGCAGCATTTCCTGGCCACCCGTTATAAAAATAAAGGTCGCCACCTCTATTATGTAAAGGGTTGCAATATGGCTTTCTGGAAAGAAGACATTATGTCTATCAACGGATACAATGAAGATTTTACCGGCTGGGGACGTGAAGACAGTGAAATTGCCATTCGTTTAATGAACGTGGGCATCCGGAAAAGATTTCTAAAACTGGGAGGCATCTGTTACCATCTGCATCATCGCGAAGCATCGAGAGCCATGGAAGAATCAAACCTTCAGCTTATGAACCGGGCTATCCGCGAAAAAACCACCTGGGCGGTGAATGGTATCGGCAAATACCTGCTTTCTGTTTAAAAACAATCAACGGTTATTCTTCCACCAGCGGTAACCGATATAGCCAATTATCAGAAGAGGAGTAAAGGCCATGTAAAGAATACCGGTATTGAGGGCTTTGGCCGGCTTTTCACCCAGCTGCTGCGCTGTTTTTGTGCATATCGAACATTGAGCAGAAGCTGGCTCCAGCATGCTCAGACTGGTTACCAGAAATAACGCCATGATCCACTTTTTCATCACTGCCGGATTTTGACGCAAAGGTAGCATCTATTCAGCAATGACCGAAACCGTGGCCAGTATCAATATGTTACTGGCTCTGCCGGTATTTTTCTACCTGCAACAGCATGTTTTCAACCAGTTGTTTGAACTCTGCCGAAAACTGATAACCATTAACCAGCCGGCCACTGTCGGACAGTTGTATATAATCCCTGATAAAATAAAGCGCATCGCGGCACAGGCTTTTCTGCAGATATTCGTTTCCATACTCTTTTACCAGGGCGGCCATCATATGTTTGCCCGCATAATAGGCCGGGTTATTCCAGTTCCAGTCAAAAAGAATACTGTACAGCTGGCCAAAATCCATCAGGGCCGGCTTATTAAAAGCATCGAGCACCATATGCTCGATCAGGTAGAAAACAGCCTCATGCCGGTAAGCATTCACCACCGCATGTTCATGCTCACGACGCAGGTAGGGACTTGTTTTCAGGTAAGGCTCATTATCGGCTACAAACTCAGCAGAACCTTCCAGAAAAAGATGCCGGAGCAGGTAATAAGGCGCTTCCCAGGCAGAATCAGTCTGCCGCAGGTTTTCCATAACAGGCTCATACCGGTATTCGGCCGATTGAATCGTATGAAACAGTTCATGTTTTGCTGATACGGCCACAGCAGTAATATCTCCCTTGTAAAAATGCAGCCCCATATAAAAAGCCGATTTATTGCGGGTAAAAGCAAAACCGGCAGAATAACCTCCCATTAATCCATAAAGGGTCACTGTATCGTTGCCCGCCGAGCGGAATGGTTTCAGTTCTTCGCAGATAGCTTGCGTAATGCTGTCTGCAGACATTGTCAGGCGATCCAGGAAAAGCTTCATACTGTCCAGTTGCTGCCTGATATGCGCATACTGATACTTGGTCTCATCTGCATCCGCTTTTTTGTTTTCTATCGCTTTTATCATTGCCGAGCGGGCAATAGCGGGAGTGGAATTGAGTTTGCTGATCAACGCCTGTGTACCCGCAGACTTCAGCCAGTTGTCCAGTTGTTTTTCCGAAACACTTTTGCCGGCCAGCAGGGCAAGGGTGCTCCGGGCATTCTCTATATCGAATTTTATTATGAATGAAGATTCTTCTTTGGACCGGGTAGTATCACCTGTATTGCCGGCCTGGCTGTTCAGCAGCAGGCTGAACAGAAGAAAACAAAATCCAGACTGTTTCATTGATAAGGTAGTTGATAAGAAAAAAAGGGTACGGTTCTTCTTCTGTTATTCGGTAGCAGGATCAAAACTACCTGTTATCCGATACCGGACATTTATCAATGAGTAACTGGTAAATAAACTGAGTATACCGTAAATGATCTTTTAAAAGCGCGAAAACAGGTCCATGAATTCCTGCTTTCTGTTGCGGGAAATGCTCACGGTAGCATCATTGTCCATTACAATATAACCGCCATCGCCACGTACAAATTTTTTGATGTGGTTGATATTGATCAGGAAAGAACTGTGTACCCGGTAAAAATCAGGTCCGCTGAGAGCCTCATCGATTTCCTTCAGCACTTTTGAAATAAGTATTTTCTTTCCGCCGGTCAGCACCACGTGTGTATAATTGCTTTCGGCTTCGCAATAAATGATATCGGCTGTAGGCACAAAGATGAGTCCATCGTTGGTCGTAAGTGCAATACGTTGCGGAGTCGTTTTTGCCGGTTGATTTATATTCTGCAGCAACAGCTCAAACTGCTCTTTGGTAGGGATCGTTTTTCTTTCTTCGATGCGGGTTATGGTAGCTTTGAGGTCATCGGGGTCAACGGGCTTTAAGAGATAATTAAGCGCGCTGTATTTAAATGCCTTAATGGCAAACTGGTCATAGGCCGTACAGAATACCACATCAAAAAACAGTTTATCAAATTGCTCCAGCATATCAAAGCCATTCATACGCGGCATTTCAATATCCAGGAAAACAACGTCCGGCCTGTAGCGGTTGATCGCTTCGATACCCATTTCGGCCGAATTGCACATGGCCACAATCTCTACCTGCGGACAATAGGTTTTCAGCAGCCACTCCATCATTTCGAGGGCATTCTTTTCATCATCGATCAGGATAGACTTGATCATACTCTTCTTTTTGAATTATGTGTCAATTGATATTTTTACCGTCACCCGGGTTCCTGCAGCTTCGCCATTGCTGTCAACCAGGTCTTCTACAATTACAGATGACTCCAGTTGCGATTGCTTGTTGAGCAGCGACAGTCGGTCTTCTGTCAGCTTCATACCCAGTGATTTTTTGGAAGACGCCGATTTACTTTTCAATTCCCGGGCTTTTTCCCGGCCTACGCCATTATCTTCTATCACACATTCCAGCAGCTGCGCCGATTTGCGGAGCACATGAATAGACAAATGACCTTCCGTTTCCTTGTGAAGCAGGCCATGCCAGATCGCGTTTTCCACATAGGGCTGTATGATCAATGGCGGCACATATACCGTATCCGGTTGCACTGTATCATCTACCGAGATGGTATAATCAAATTTTTTCTCAAACCGGATACTTTCCATTTCGATATACAGGCGCAATGCTTCCAGCTCGTTGGCCAGCGTTACCGATTTGCTGTTGGAGTTGTCGAGTATCAGGCGTATCAGTTTGGCAAACCGGGTGAGATAAAGGGATGCAGTGGCCTGGTCACTTTTTACGATATAACGGTTAATAGAATTAAGACAGTTGAAAATGAAATGGGGATTCATTTGCGCCCGCAATGCCTGCATTTCCACATCAGCCATTTTTTGTTGTGTATCCATGAGTATGGCTTCCGCCCGGGCTTTTTCGACCTCGGCCTTGGCCTTCACGATTTTGTTGGCACACAAGGAAGCGATTGTGGTGAGAATAGATAAATGCTTTTGAGTAAAGAACCCTTTTTTTGAGTGTTCGCAGTCTATGACCCCCCATATTTTGCCATTGCTGATAATAGGAACGGTGATTTCCGAGTAGCGGCGTGCCATATCCATTATATAACGCGGATCACGCGTGGTATCGGGTATGATCTCCGCTTTGCCGGTGAGGGCTACTGTACCGGTAATGCCCTGTCCCAGTGGAATTTCGATCGGATCGTTGATCTCGTTGTAGTTGGCGCTCTTGGGTCCGTGAGCTGCGCGCTGAATCAGTATTTGCCGCTCGTGGTCAACCAGGTAGATCACACAATCTTCAAAGTGCAGCCGGCCGATACAATTCTTGGCCACATCCCACAAAATGGCTTTTACCGAGTTGGTTTCATAAATGCTCGAAGCAAAATAATTGATCGCCTGCTCTGCATCCAGTTCTTCCTGCTTTTCCCGCAGCTGACGGTTTCGTTTGGCCACGATCCAGGCCAGCAGCACGGCGAGCAAAACAAATGCGCCTGCTACAAACCACCAGCGTTGCCAGAGCGGAGGTCGTACGATCAACGTCAGTTCATTATCTGCTTCCTTCCAGGTAGTACCATCTGTGCTGGCATTCACTTTGAATATATAACGGCCCGGAGGCAATGATGAATAACGTGCTTCGCGTATATCACGTCCGTTTTGCCATTGATGCTCGTAGCCCTCCAGTATGTATCTGTACTGGATATTGTAAGCGCCCTTGAGGTTATTGGCCGTAAAGCGAAAACTGATACTGTTGTTGTCATACTTCAACTCCACCGTTTCTTTGCCCCCGACATAAAAGGATGAATCATTGACCGCTACTTCGTAAATATTTACTTTCAGATCGGTAGGCGCATTCAGCAGTTGCTGTGGATAGAAATAGGAAATGCCGCGACGGCAACCCCACAGCAGTTCGCCATTCCGGCTTTTGAGGTAGCTGGCCACCCGGAAGCCCTCCTGTGTAAGCCCTGCAGCCTGATCAAAATACTGCATGCTGTGCTTTTCGGGATCATACCGGATAATGATCTTGGTATTGGCAATCCATACTTTGCCTTCGGAGTCTGTTACCACCCCTTCACAGTTGTCGTATTTCAAACCATTTTCTCTTGTAAAAGTCTGAATACGCCCTTCAGATACGATGCTGAAACCTTTGGGTGTGCAGACATAGACCTGTCCGGCAGCATCTTCATACAACGTATAACATATGTTTGATGCCAGGCCATGCGCTGTAGTAAAATAATCAAGCCTGTTGCTGGTCCGGTCATAACAATACAATCCATTACTGCTTGCCATCCATATCCGGTGTTTCCGGTCTTCCAGTACGGCATTCATACGTTTGCCATCCAGCGAGCCCAGTACAGGGTCGTTCTTAAATGCACGTGAGCGAAGTGTCTCCGGATCGATCGTATAAGGACCCAGCGTAGATACCACCCAGATCTGGCCATCGCTGGCCTGCACCATATCCATAATATACAAACCATGGAGAGCAATGCCGAGTGAAGTATCGCGCGGTACTTTTTGAAACCGTTCCGTACGGGGATCAAATATGGCTACGCCATCGCCATGTGCGCTTACCCATACCCGTTTCTTTTTATCAATACATACCGCCCGTATTTCCAGGTTCTGCGCACCTGTCCATATCGGATTGGATAAATAGTAATAAAAATCAAAGCGGTTGCTTTTGCGGTCCCAGCGGATCAATCGCTCCAGGGCCCCCATCCAGATCACCTGGTTGTCGTCTTCCGCCATCCGGTTTACATAGCTGTCATAAAAATCTCCTTTGCCATTTGTCATCAGGCGCAGGTAATCGGCCTGGCGGTTATAGATATTGGAAATGCTCACACCGGCCACACTGGTGCCGACAAGAATATCGCCATTGCGGCCACTCAGTACCCGCCACGTCATGTTGGCGCCAAGCGAGCTGGGATCGATCGGGTCATGATCGTACCGCAGCAGTTGCCCCGACTTATTAATAATTACCAGTCCGGCAAAGCCTGTACCTACCAGCAGATCGCCATTGGCAGCAGGTCTTACCTCTGTAATAGTTGAGTTGATAATACGCCCATTGAGCTCGCTCGTGAGCTTATACTGACGGGTCACTTCGTGGGTGCGCATATCGGCTATCAATACTGTGCCATGTTCCTGGCCAATAGCCAGCTCGTGCTCCGAGTAACGGCAAAGGCTGAAAACAGCTGTAAACGGTTGCTGATAGATCACCTGTTTTTTTGCATAATCCAGTACCATCACCAGGCTGTCGGTGGCATAGATAATGCGGTCTTCATCAAAAGGGTCTGCGTCATGAAAACGATCATAGTTAAGATGATCCGGTATCCAGGTCAGCCGTTCCCATTTTTTATTGCTTTCGTTGAAATAAAACTGGCCCAGGCTGGTATGTAATACAATACCATAAGTGCGGGTATCCTGGATGGTTTTGCAACCAAAATTGCTGATAGAATCATGAAGAACAACCCGGTGAAAATTGCGTTTTTCATCGATCCAGGTAACCCCCTCTGTCGTTCCCAGCCATACCCGGTTGCGGCTGTCGCAGGTCAGGTGGCTTACATTGTTGGAAGCCATCTGCGGCCGTTCGTCTTTTTTATAGGTTACCACAGAGTAACCGTCATATACATTCAATCCATTGATGGTGCCAATCCATAAAAACCCTTTACGGTCAATGATCATTGACCGGACATTATTATCAGAAAGTCCGTTAACGGTGCTGAGATGAGTGAAGGAAAAAGACTGGCCCATGAGCTGCGGGCAGACAGCCATGAAAGCAAAAAGCAGTAAGAGCCTGTATATGGTTGACAGCATAGTCAATCCGGTAAAGTAGATCAGTTAGTATTGATTCGGCCAGTTGATCTGGCAGTTAATCCACTGAAATTTAGTACTTAATATCGAACCTGCCGGCTCCGGTTGAGTAATTGGCAGGGCCATTGAGTATTTGGCAGTTTACAGCCTCCGGGTCCCGGTCCTCTGTTATCATTCTGTAAGCCCGGTACAATACCCTGGTTCCGGTATTGCAATCCGGCGTTGTGCATATTACTTTTATCATCAAATAAACCTATATGCGTCCGCTATTACTGACTGCGTTGTTGTTGCTGGGCCTTTGGGCCGGTGCCCAGGGAAAAACCGCTACCGAATTGTATGATGCAGGTGTCAACGCCCGTAGTGAAAAAAATTATGAGCAGGCTGCCGGCCTGTTGAAGCAGGCTACCGCACTTGATCCTTCTATGGGTAAAGCCTGGTATGAACTGGGCTGGTGCAGCAATGAGCTGAAAAAATATGATGACGCGGCCAGAGCTCTCGAAAAAGCGCTCACATTGCTGGGTGATCAGGCCAAGATATTTTTTGAACTGGGGTATGCCAACCAGTTTTTAAATAACAAGGAAAAAGCCAAAAGCAATTACCAGCGTTGCCTCGAAATGAATAAGGAGTATTCATCTGCCTACCGGCAAATGGGTCATCTCTATTTTGAACAGTTCAGCGATTACAAATCGGCTCTTACTTATTTCAATGAATATATCAGCCGGGCAAAAGAAGAGGATGTATCGGCCCTGGCCTGGTACAGAAAGGGATATTGTGAAGTAGAGGCAGCTGAGTATGAAAAAGCCGTGACATCACTGAAAAAAGCCACGCTGGTTGATAATAAATTTCTCAAAGCCTACAACGAGCTGGGGTATGCTTATTATAAGCTCAGCAAGTCTACAGAGGCTATCGATGCATATAAGACAGCCCAGTACATCGACCCCGACAACAGCACCGCCTATACCGGGCTGGGTGATGTATACCGTATGCTTACCAAGGAGCCCGACAATGCTTTTGATCAATACCGCAAAGCAGTAGAGCTGAATCCCAAAAGCACCAATTCTTATTATGGTATGGCCTGGTATTTTAATGAAAAGGAACGCTATAACGATGCCATCATCCAACTGAAGAAAGCTATTGACATAAGCCCCAAAACTCCGCAATATCATACCGAGCTGGGCTATAGCTATTATGGACTCAAGCAATATTCGGATGCCCTCAGCGCATTTGACCGCTCGCTGGCTATCCGTGAAACCATGCTGGCCTATTATTACAAGGGGCTTACCCTGATAGAGCTGAAACAGAAAAGCAATGCGCAGGACGTTTACCAAAAGCTGGTTAAAATACATCCGGAGCAGGCAGAGAAGCTGCTCACCAAGATCAAAGCAATGCCCTGATAAAATAAAATCCGCCCGTAACCCAATTGGGTGATGCGGGCGGATTTTGAATCAGCTGATATTAACTTCTGTATACTAGAGTGCTTCGGCACTCATTTTTTTGCTTTGTTTCTGGCGCTCGTTCTCATCAAGGATCACTTTGCGCATGCGGATAAAGTTGGGGGTAACCTCAATACACTCATCATGCTGGATATACTCCATACATTCTTCCAGGGTCATCAGCGTTTTGGGCGCAATGCGTGTGGCATCGTCGCTACCGCTGGCGCGGTGGTTGGTCAGCTTCTTGGCTTCCGTTACGTTCACCACCAGGTCGCCGGGTTTAATGTTTTCAGCCACTACCTGTCCGGCATATACTTCTTCGGCCGGATCGACAAAGAAAGTACCACGATCCTGCAGCTTATCAATAGAGTAAGCGGTTGTCTTTTCTGTATTCTTCGACAACAGTACACCATTGTTACGGCCGGGAATTGTACCCTTCCAGGGTTTATATTCACTGAAGCGGTGTGCCATTACAGCTTCACCGGTAGTCGCTGTCAGCATTTGTGTACGCAGGCCGATCAGTCCGCGTGAAGGTATTTCAAATTCAAGGTGCTGCATTTCGCCCTTGGTTTCCATCACCAGCATTTCGCCCTTGCGACGGGTTACCAGGTCAATTACCTTGGAGGCAAATTCCTGCGGTACATCTACCACCAGCACCTCATAAGGCTCACATCTTTTGCCATCGATCTCTTTCACGATTACCTGGGGTTGACCCACAGTAAGCTCATATCCTTCGCGGCGCATTGTTTCGATAAGTACACCCAGGTGCAGGATACCACGACCATATACTACCAGGCTATCGCCCTCTTCACTATCCACCACTTTCAGGGCCAGGTTCTTCTCTGTTTCCTTCATCAGGCGATCACGCAGGTGACGGGAGGTTACAAATTTTCCATCACGGCCAAAGAAAGGTGAGTTATTCACAGAGAACAACATGTTCATGGTAGGCTCATCCACACTGATCACCGGCAGCGCCTCGGGATTCTCTGCATCAGCAATCGTGTCACCGATATTGAAATCCTCGATGCCTACTACAGCGCAAAGATCACCAGCTACTACTTCGCTCACTTTTTTCTTACCCATTCCTTCAAACACATACAGTTCGCGTACTCTTGTCTTGCGAATCGTACCATCTGCCTGCATCAATGCTACCGGCTGGTTTTCGCGGATAGAACCGCGGCTTACTTTACCAATGGCAATACGACCCAGGAAAGAAGAATAATCCAGTGAAGTGATCTGCATTTGCAGTGATCCTTCGGTCACACGGGGAGGGGGCACATGCTTGAGAATACCATCAAGCAGTGGGTTGATATTGTCGATCTGGGTCAGGCTGTCGTTGAACCAGCCATTTTTACCGCTACCATAGTAAGTAGGGAAGTCAAGCTGCTCTTCGGTAGCATCCAGGTTAAAGAAAAGCTCAAATACGGCATCATGCACTTCATCAGGGCGGCAGTTGGGTTTATCCACCTTATTGATCACCACTATCGGCTTCAGATTGAGCTGAAGGGCTTTCTGCAGTACAAACCGTGTCTGTGGCATGGGGCCTTCAAAAGCATCCACCAGCAGGATCACACCATCGGCCATTTTAAGTACACGCTCTACCTCACCACCAAAATCGGCGTGACCAGGGGTGTCAATCACATTAATCTTAATGTCCTGGTATGTTACTGCAGCATTCTTACTAAAAATAGTAATCCCGCGTTCACGCTCCAGGTCATTGCTGTCCATGATCAGCTCACCGGTTTCCTGATTATCACGAAACACTTTGGTAGCGTGAAGGATTTTGTCAACCAGTGTAGTCTTACCATGGTCAACGTGCGCAATAATGGCTATATTTCTGATTTGCATATTGAATATTTATGACCTCTGGGTCTCTTTATCATTTTTCATCAACTTTCCCCACACCATCTGCACATCGGTCTGTTTTTACCGGTGTAAACAGTTTATCCTAAAGCACATATAACAATTTCCGAATCTGGGGGCGATATTTGCCTGCTCAATGACAAAGCCCAAAGCTGTGGCAATCAACGTTATGAAAGTGGTATCCAATCCCAATTTTACACTTCCTGCCTGTTCTTTTCCGGATTGCCCGCTTTTTGAGGCGGCAAAGGTACATCAATTCGACCGGGGTAGCAAATGCCATAAATAATTAATCCATTCTTCATCTGCGCTTGCCGTCATTTTGAAGTAGCTTTAGCAAAACCATTTCCCATGCGATTTCTCAAATGGTTAGCAGTCATCGTTTTAATACTTATCGTGATTTATTTCCTGGGGCCACGCCCCAGCCCCCCGCTTTACCAGGCACAGCTTCCGGTTATTGCTGCCACAGGTACTGCGCTTGATAGCCTGGTGGCAGCAGGAGAAAACCGCCACCACCTCAAACCCGATAATGAAGCACGTATTGTATGGGCCAATGACTCGCTGAAGCAAAAAACAGAATATGCTTTCGTTTATCTGCATGGTTTTTCGGCCAGCCAGGAGGAGGGAAACCCCATACATGAAGAACTCGCCAGGCGATATGGCTGCAATCTTTATTTGTCGCGTCTTGCCGAGCATGGTATTGATACAACCGAACCATTGGCCAGTCTTACAGCCGACAAGCTCTGGGAATCGGCCAAACAGGCTTATGTCATAGGAAAACAATTGGGAAACAAAGTGATCCTTGTTGGCACCTCCACCGGCGGCACCCTGGCTTTAAAGCTGGCTGCTCAATACCCCGATATAGCGGCTTTGTTTTTATTTTCACCCAACATCGCCATCAATGACCCCAATGCATGGCTGCTTAACAATCACTGGGGTCTGCAAATCGCCCACCTGGTAAAAGGAGAATACAATCAGTCGTCAGACACTACGGCCATTTATCGCCAATACTGGAATTACCGCTATCGGATGGAAGCCGCCGTACAGCTCGAAGAATTGCTGGAAACGTCAATGAAGGCAGGCCTTTTTGCCCGGGTACAACAGCCGGTACTCATGCTTTATTATTATAAAGATGAAGGTCACCAGGACCCTGTAGTCAAAGTATCTGCCATGCAGCGCATGTTCCGCCAACTTGGTACTCCGGACAGCCTGCGCCGTGAAAAGGCGCTTCCCAACACCGGTGATCATGTAATAGGCTCACATATTAAATCACATGACCTGGATGCCGTACGTACAGCCTGCTATGACTTTGCAGATCATGTACTGAACCTGCAGGCAAAACCGCCGACAAACTAACGAATAGCTTGCCGGCGGCTGGTTGTCATAAGGTAGAAGATCATGTTCCTCACATCAAAAATTGGGGTAATAGCATATATTCTTCATGGCTGTTCTATTATAAAAAACATAAAGGCCCTTAACCGCTTTTTCTTCCTGAACCTGCTGGTCACGCAGCATCTGCGACAGGTTTCTTTCTATTGTCCGGGCTATACTGGTCATAGGAGTATCAGTGGGCTTATTTTAAAATGGCTCCTGCAGATGAATCGCCATTTTTTCAATTAATAGAAATAAAGTGGCTATCGCTACTACCACAGGTATTTCCAGCATACCCCAATACTATATTCTTGATACATTACCTCAACCCAGGCGCCATGTGGTACGATCCTGCATAAGTGATTGATTGAGTTGATTTAATACCCATACAACACAAGGACTGGTATGCCATTAGATTTTAAACCGGTATTGCTGGCAAACTTTGCAGTGATTGGTTTTGTGCATCTGTTTAAGTATGAATACAGATTTATAAAAACTGGTGTGACATTTGAATAGATACTGCAAGACAATAGGGCTGGTCATTTATGGTTAACTTTAATCAGTGCTAACCGGCTTCTGTTGATCCGTTTCATCAAACTATGTTACCATGTCTTCTTCCAGGTGGTCTGGCAGTAAAATTCTTAAAGCATTTGGCATTACGGTTGGGGGTACTTTTTTCCCTTTTTCTTTGTGGGGCAAAAATGAAACCGGGGAGCCGCTGATCTTACCAGACGATCCGCGTCATAAGAAACTAAGTAAACCAGTAACGGCTATTACCATAGGAGCCGGTGCCCGCGGCAATGTATACGGAGATTATGCGCTGGAGTATCCTGAACAGCTGAATATAATTGGTGTGGCAGAGCCGGTTGCCTTACGCAATGAGCGGTATGCTATTAAGCATCACATTCCGGAAACGCATCGTTTCAGCAACTGGCAGGATGTTTTTACGCGTCCCAAATTTGCCGATGCTATCATTATTGCCACATCAGATCATCTCCATTATGAACCCTGTATACAGGCATTAAAGCTGGGCTATGATGTTTTGCTGGAAAAACCCATTGCGCCCACCGAAAAAGAATGTCGTGATATACTTCAGTTAACACGCCAAACCGGGCGCATAGTGGCCGTTTGTCATGTACTACGGTATGCCCCTTATTTTGTCAAATTAAAAGAATTGCTGAGCAGTGGCAGTATCGGTGAGGTTATCAGTTTGCAGCATCTTGAGCCAATAGAGCACACACATATGGCCCATTCGTATGTGAGAGGAAACTGGAACAGCAGTACGGCTACCACACCTATCATTCTTGCTAAGTCCTGCCATGATCTGGATATAATCCGGTGGTTACTCGGCAGGGAGTCACAGCAGATTCAGGCCTTCGGCGGCCTGAAATGGTTTCGGAAAGAAAATGCGCCAAGGGGAAGTAAAACTCGCTGTACCGATGGATGTACTGTAGAGGGAAGTTGCCCTTATTCGGCGCTTAAGCTTTACTACCGCAAACGGCAGCGTACATATGTATTTGATCTGCCCGAAAAGAAAAAGCTGCAGGGAGAAGCTATTCTCACCTATTTGCGAACTACTGATTATGGCCGTTGTGTATACAAGATGGAAAATGATCAGTGCGATCATTACACTGCCAATATTCTGTTTGAAGGGGATATAACAGCCAGCTTCAGTATGGAAGCATTCACGCCGTTTGGCGGGCGCCGGACAAGGATCATGGGCAGTATGGGATATATCGAAGGCGACATGGATCAATTAAGTGTATATGATTTTCGCACTGATAAGGTAAAGCGTTATGAGACTATAGTGCAGGAAGTAGAAAACTACCGCAATGAAGGACATGGAGGGGGCGATTGGCGTCTGGTGGCAGATTGGATCCAGGCAGTAGCCCAGCATGATGCCAGTTTGCTCACCAGCACGATAGAGGCATCTATCGAGAGTCATCTCTTATGTTTTAAAGCAGAAGAGAGCCGTTTAAAACAACAGGTTCTGGAAGTGCGGTTGTAGAGAGCATCTGTAAAACACTCACGCGAAGAGATGCAATAAACAAATTACACAAAATGTGTTATACAAAATGTGTAATTTCTGATAATATCCCACAGAATCCCTGCCAAACATTACTGACGCTCCAGCCACCTCGCAAGAAAGCAGTCATAAACCCGGTAATAATTTCCCTCAGCATCCTGGTCCTGAAATATCATTTCCTTGGTAAGCAGTGCATCAAGGCTTCTTTTTACATTGGAAGGAGTTCCCAGTTTGTACTTTGTAATAAAACTTCGTGCATGAGGTTGATACAGTTTATCCTCCTTGGCAATAGCCAGGAGAGCCTGCCATTGAGCGGCCGTTAACAGATTTCTATATTGAAAAAAATGAGCTTCCTGCTCTTTCAATAACTGGCTGCATGTAGCTTGTGTTATTCCAAGATCCATCCGTGTATGCCCATCGGCAAATAGCCGGTTACAAAGAACCTGTGTATAATAGGTGTGCAGTTTGGTCCATTCACAGATAAATTGTAACGAAGGATCATCGATTTTTCGCCGGTTATTTGCAAAATGCTGCCGGATAAAATTTTCATAATCTCCCTGCGGGATCTGCTTTAGTTCAACCAGTTGAGCTGAGCCAAAAAATGGCCGTTTATTGCTTGCAAACATCTCCATAAGCACATGTTTGCTGCTTCCGCTAAAAACAAACCGTGTATTGCGTAAGGGCTGAATAAGTGTGCGAAGCAGTGCTTCTGTATTCTTTTCCGGATAAGTCGCTATCTGCTGAAATTCGTCTATTGCCAATAAAACAGGTCTGTCCAGGCTATCCAGGAATCGCAGCAGACTGCCCAACGATTGCTCCTGTTGGCGGGTCTGGGCAAAATGAAACGCCACCTCTGGTTTACCTGTAAGATTATCATAGCTGATAACAGGCCGTAGCGCTGTAATGAAATCCATTACCTGCTTTCCGATTCCTTTGCGTGGAGGAAATGTCTGCAATATGGCAGTACTCAGCTGACCCAGCAAATCCGTCTGGTTAAGTGTTGCATAGATATCTACATAAATACAATAGATGTCTCTGCGTGCATTCAGCTTGTGAAAAAGATGATTAAGCAACCCCGTTTTTCCCATACGTCGTATGCTCAACAGTGTACTGTGTACTCCATTGCGTGCATTATCGTGCAGGCGTTTTGTTTCTGTTTGCCTGTTACAAAAATAGGCAGGGCCATGATATCCAGTAACAGGAAAGGGGTTTAAAACGGGCATTCTCAAATATACAAAATGTGTTACACAAAATGTATAACGCATTTTGTGTAATTTTTCAGATCGCCAGTACTCCCCTTAAAAGCAATACCTTTAAGACTAAAGCCGCATTGCCATGCCAAAAACACTCCTCTGCATTTTTACCATCTTTTCAAATTTTCTGTTGCTGGCCCAATCGTCCTCACCTGCAAAAGGAAGCCTCTCCTTTAACGCAGGTCCGGCATTTTCATTAAACCCGTTTGGCAATACAGATGCAGGCAGTTCCGGGTCCGGATTTGCCCGTACCGGACCACATGTCGCTTTTACTTATACTACATCATTGCAGAAAAAATGGAGTTTCGTAGCTACCATACAGGTTCAACAACACCGGTTAAATACCTCAGCGCTGGAAAAAGAGTTTTCTACTACACCAATCGCCTCAGGCATGTTTGTGGGTAGTAGCCCTGGTATGCCTCTGCCCGGGAGCGCCTATAAAACCTACCCCAACTGGCAGTTCGAAAAAAAATCCTGGATCGCCGGTCTCTTTTTAGCAGGGGCGCAACTGGTGGGCGGCAAAACAGAAAAATGGAAACCATATATACGCCTGCAGGCTGGTTTATTACATCTGAAACTGCCGGCCATCAAAGGGCAAAGTGTTACCGATACAGCTTCTGCTTATCTGGATCAAAAGGGCTCTTCCGGCACAGGATTGGGCTATAGTAGCACCGCTGGTGTCTATCATCAGCTCAATCGAAAGTTTTTTTTAACGGCAGCACTCTCATATGTAGGAAGTTCACATGTAAATTTCAGCAGGGTCAGGGCCAGCCTGACTACCACACAGGGCCGACCCGGAGAAATACCTTTTTCCATTCAGCAGGCTACCATTACCAGTTCTGCCAGTCAGCAAATAAGCTCACTTAACCTTTCTGCTGGCATCGGATTTACGTGGTAATCCAGGTAGCTTCCTCCGTTAAAAAGGATAACCTATTCCAATATTAAAAATCAGATTTTCCTTGCGCCAGGACGATTTACCTAATGCAATCTGATCAACTACCCATCTCTCCCCATCCGGGAGCGAGGGTTTGCGCAAGGGAAACGCAAGATCAAAACGCAATACGAGAAAAGAAATATCAAACCGGAGACCAATGCCGGTACCGACAGCCAGCTCTTTCAAAAAATGGCTGCTGAATTGCGCGCCTGGCTTTGCAGGGTCATTATTATAAAGCCAGATATTGCCTGCATCTACAAAAACAGCTCCATGCACAATACTAAACAGTTGTGCACGCAACTCTGTGTTTAATTCCAGTTTCATGTCACCAGACTGATCCGGCAGAAAATTACTGGTTGCCGGTTGTGCATATGAACCGGGGCCCAGTGAACGACTGCGGAAAGCACGCACACTATTATTACCACCGGCAAAAAACTGCTTCACAAACGGTAATGCCAGGCTATTACCATACGGAACAGATGCACCTATGATCACCCGGTTTGCCAGCACACTCTTCTTGCCTAGTTGCTTATAATATCTGAAGTCCGTCTCTAGACGGACATACTGACTAAACTGGGCACCCAGGATCTTCCCCGGCTTCCCATCCTTTGCATTGGCTCCCGTCAGTAAGCCCGCAATATTTCCGGATATATCCGCATTGCCATTAAAATAAATACCAGTGGTAAAAATATTATCCTGAATCTGGCTAAAGTTGTAATTATAAGTGGCTCCCAGAATAAACTGCTTTTCGACAGCTTTGGCCAACGATGGATTCTTCGCAATACTATCCTGGTACTGCTGCGATATAAAGGCCGGTTGTACATAGTTGATCGATATCGGGCTCAACTGATGCTCATTCCGGATCGTATTCTTCCATACATAGGCAAATGCAGCCCGGAAAGAATTCATCCGGTACAGCTTCTGTTTAACAAGCACTTCATAGCCCAACAACATATTCGTTTTGGGTATAAACCCGCCTTTGTTATTCACATTAAAAAAGGGTATCAAAAACCGGGGAAATGATAAGTTGCCCTCCAATCCATAACGATAGGTATTATACCCTTTCAGTTGACCACTATACTGTAGTTCAAATCCACCGGTGGCGTCAATTGCCAGCAGCTCTCCGCCTCTGAACGCATTACGTTTTCTCCAGCCCATTGTTACAGAAGATCCGGTCAGGTTGTTTGACTTGGTGCTGGCATTGATTTCGGCCCGGAGCGCCTGCCGCGAAAATGGGGTGAGATAGTAATAGGCATTCAGCAATGCACTATCACCGCTGGGTACCACTTCCAGACGGTTTTTCACAAATTTGAAAAGGCCAAGATTGACCAATCTGCTAAGGGTTGTATTATGATCTGTCCGGTTATAAATATCACCTGGCGCAAATTGCATGGTATGTTTAAACAAACGGGGCTTGTATTGTTTCTGCCGGTCCAGCACATAATATCCTTCTGTAAAAGTCATGTCCTTTTTGGCAGTATCCGCAGGTGGCGAACTCAACCGGTAACCGGGAAAAATAAATACGTCTTTAATATAATAAGGCCTCCTTGCCTCCTTTGGTGTCTCCGGTTTTACTTTCACATAAAGATCTACCTGCTGATCGCCAACCGTACTATCTACTCTTATAATCAGAAATTCCGGATCGAAGAAATAGAAGCCACGTTGTTTGAGGCTATCGTCAATACGTGCACGCTCTGCCCTGATTAAACCAAGATCAAAGGCATCGCCACTGCGTAAATACGTTTCTGATTTGTTTTCAAAAATAGTTCGCTCCAGGATAGACTGACTACTGTCAAAATAAACACCTCTCACATGATACCGGTTACCCGCCAGTACCGTATAATGAGCGCTGGCCTTTTTCCCTTTGACCGTTGTATCCATTTTTACCTGCGCCTGAAAATATCCGGTATTCTCCATTGTGTTTTGCAACACTTTTAAGTTCCTGTCAAAATTGACCCCCGACAGCAACACCGGTGCTTCACCATATTTATACTTTAACCATCCGCGTAATGAAGATTCCTTCTTTGGATTACCGGCAGCATTATAAGCCGAAAGACGCATACGCATGCCCAGAAACTTCCGATTGGGCTTCGGTCTGATCAGGCTATGCAATTCCTCCTGAAGATCCTTCTTTTCGCCTGACTTTAATTTCGCACTGTCAACCTTCAGGGTAGCACCAGTATATAATGCATCGCCTGCAGGAATCTTCTTCAGATTATTGCAGGCTGCCAGCAGAATTATTGGAATGATATAGATAAAATATCTTTTCATTTCGGGTATGAGGTCTTTTATAAAGGTCCATTCTGCACAGACTATTGCTGTGGTTTAGGTGGCGTACCCTCTTGTCTGGCCCTTCTTTCATTACGCAGCCGTTCCTGTTTTTTGCGGCTTTGAAATATTTGTTCAAACTTGTTATAATCCAGTGTAATGATAAAACTCATGCCGGTTTCTACTACATATCCATCTATTACTCCCTGGTAATCATTTTTGCGGTAGGCCCGTAATTTATACCGGCCATCTGAGCTCAATGCGTAATCAATGGCGACATTGCCGGCAATATTATTGGATTGCTGATTGGAGTTCTGTGGCCCTTCGAGCGCAAAATTGCTGCCTACTGTCACTGTAAGCCGGTCATTCAACAGGCGTTTCGATAACCCTACATTCAGATCTGTTTTATCCTGCCGCTCGCCGGTTGTATAATCGTCAGAAGATTCAATACCCAGGTTGATATCTACACCTTGTATCAATCCTTCTGCCAGGCGGTTCAGCTGTTCTGTAAGCAGTTTACTTACACTTTGCCGAAGCAGTGTAGAAGCTGAGTTTTGTGATGCAAGACTTGAGAAAGGATTTTCTGCTACAAACCGGTTTAGCAACAAAAGAGAAAAGACCTGCTTATTCATATCTCCCGTCGACTGCCGTAGTTGTTCCAGCTTCGTACGTACATTGGTCAGAATATCATTTGATACTCCATAACTTTTATTTTCCGGAAGCAGGATATCGAATGATATCTGGGGTTTCATCAATTCACCAGTCATTTTCAACATTACCTCAAATGGCAGCCGCTGCAGATAGGTATTTCTTTCCTGGGCACTGATATTTTCATCGAGTTGTCCTTTGACAAGATCGAGTGGTGCCGTATTAGCTATATACCTGGCGGCGATATTGACGCTGGCACTGGTAGGCTCTCCTTCCCATACAATTTTACTTCCCCGCTGAATGTCAAATTTCTTGCGGATCATATTGAAGGATAATTCGTAAGACCCCTGCTCCAGTTCATAAGTACCTACCATGGTTATCTTGCCACTGGGGTCAATACCTGTGGTCAGCTGAGCTTCCCCGCGAACATTCAGAAAATCTCCATTACCCTCGTCTATGATCAGTGTAAAATCTGCTCCTTTATTTACTTCCACATTAAGGGAGACATCCATTCCCAGTATACCTGAAGTATTGAGCGAGTCGTAAGCCAGCATAAATAAAGAATCCTCAACAGGCGCATCCATATCAACAAATTCTATCACACCATTGCGATCTACCACACCGGGATCGCTCTGCGGTAAGACCACAGTCATTTTGGTTTTATCATTGATGGTAAGCCTGCCATCTATCACCGGCGACTGCTCGGTGCCTTTTATTTTAAGATTGGTATTGAAGTAAAGCTGTCCCCAGAAAAGATCATTATCTGCTTTTGTACTGTTCAATGCCCTGAAATTAGTAGCGCGCACATCCAGGTCAAATTTATAATTGACATAGTTGCTGGTGGCCAGCGTACCATTGAGCATAAGACTGTTGCCGGCAGAATCTTTTACTTCAAAGCGGTCGAATTTCAGGCCATCACGTGTAAACTGCAATTGTTCATTATCGATCCTGAAATAGCTGTTCAGCATCGCAATGTTCAATCCTGCTTCATGAAACTTCAGGTCCCCAACGATAGTTGGAGAATCAATACGACCTGTTACCCGGAATGGGCCCGCCACATAACCAGCCGCGTTCCGGATGCTGCCCCCTGAAAAAGCTTCCGCAGTTTTTAATGGTAGTTTATCCAGGTCCATGTTCAGATCAATAGCAGTAGTAGCTGCATTATAGGTTCCTTTCATGCTGGCTTCATTACCCCGGCCAGATAAAGCCACATCAGCATAGTAAAGATCACTGCCCCCGCTATTATTCAGCTTAGCCGTTACATTGCCTATAGTATCTCTGTGATAGCTCAGGTCACGGATCTGCAAATCGCCTGTAAAAGCCGGTTTTGTCTGCAGATCGCGCAGGTCAAGCTCACCGGTAAGCCGTCCATCTACCAGCGAACTATCCGCCATTATCATACTCGTAAATGTAGATAACCTGAAATCGGAAAACCGTACATGAAGCGGCGCATTGGCTGCCTTTGATAAACTTTGTAAACTTAGCTGTTCCGAACCCTGGCTCAGGGTAAAGTCCTGCGCCTGTAGTCCTCCATCTGCCGTCATCATAATATTATTGGACGCACTTACATCCCATTTTTCATAATTGAGCAGCAGACCCTGTGGTTTAAGGGCAAACACGAGACTACCATCCTGTAGCTGCTGCAACTGGGCTTTCATAGCATACCTGTCTTTGGCTGCCTGATCTTTAACCAGCAGATCCAGGTCGATCTTATTATTTGCCAGAGAAGCCTGTACCAATGTACTATCCATGATCAGGCTGGTACCGCTGGCCAGTTGCCGGGCAGCCATATTCACTTTCAGTGCGCTGTCAACCGTATTTGCTGTTAACAACAGTCCGCTTACCCGGTTACCATCCATGATCAGTTCGTTGGCGCTAAGCTCCGCCTCGATACCTGCCTGGCTTGAAAAATGTGATTGCAGTTTCAAACCATCCAGTTTCTCAAGACCCGGTACCAGCGCCCGCAGCAGTGGCCGGTCTGTTGCAACTGCGTTAAGTGTAAAATCATACTGGCTGCTATCCTTTTTTATCTCTCCCAGGTCGTAGTACGGATCGATTGCCTGCATAAATACATCAGGCAGTGTGCTGAGCCGATATTTTCCTTCGAGCCGCAGGTCGGCAATATCGCTGTTCAAATGAAGGTACTGACCACCTCCCGCTACATCACCTGCTATCAGTTGTACCGTATCCATAGCCACACGCTCCTGCCGGTTGACCAGTAAGGCTTCTGTCAGCAGCAGCCGACCCAGCAGGCTATCCGGGTCAATACGATCAAAATCAGCAGTAATTTTTCCACGGAAAATAAAGGGGTCATCTGACAAATGCAGGGCTTGCAGTTTAATGCTGTCGACAGCAATATCGGCCCTGAGCGATGGCTGTGCCCCAGTCATATCAAATTCAACCTTACTGGTAAAATCAATATTGGAATCGGCGATCACCGCAGTAGCAGTAGCTACCTGGCGATCGAGCGAGCCGGTAAGCGCCAGCTGGCGGTAGGTATAGCCTTTGAGCATTACTTCATCAATCGTTCCATCCATACTGGCGCTGGCCAGTTGCGGATCGTAGCCAACACCTTTTATTTTCACTTGTGCCGTAAGCGCTCCCATCATCGCAGTATCTTTCAGCAACTGACCTAATTGTAATGACCGCGTTTTTACCTGCATATCATATGCGGCGGTGCGGGCATCGGTCAGCGAAGAGGCCGTTCCGGAAAAAGAAACATCTCCTGCACTGGTTTGCAAATCCATAGCTGTTGATACCTGCTTCGTGCCTCCGGTAAGCTTTCCATTCAGCCGCATCTGCGCAGGCAGGGAAACAGAAGAAGGGATAATATCTGCCGGTAATATCTTGTATAAGTCACCAGCACTAGTAGTCATTTCCTGAATGGTCAGGTCTGCATTCAGTTTATCGGGGTCAGGCAGCCCTTTCAGCGTACCCGACAGCTTAGCCGATGTTTGCGAGAGTCCTTTTATCTCCAGTTTATTGATGGCTAAATTGTCTACTGTACCCTTCAGATTTCCATCCATAAACCAGGTATCACCTCCTTTGGCAAAGGCCGGTTGTTCTCTAAGAGATGGTACAAAATAAAGGATATCGGCTACCCGCACACGGCTTTGCTCGATCTGCAGATTCATAGCGAGGGCTGCAGGGTTGTCGGTCACAGCAGCCAAAGATGGATAAGATAACTCAAGCCGGCGCTGTAGTTCTGTACCGCTGCCGGTTTTGAGATAAAGATCCGTGATGCCCGCTTTCGTGTCAGAATATAAAAATCGGCCACGCAACGCAGCCAGGGAAAAACCCGAATGATCAATAAGTTCTGCCTTTTCAATACGCCCTGCCAGGCTGTCGGCTTCCATAATAAAATCGCTAAGCCGCAGTTTGCTGATGTCCGTATTGATATGTGCGTAATCGAACGCCTGCGGCTGGCGGACCTCATTATCATCGTCATACTGAAGTGTTACGTTTGTCAGTTCAACACCTTTGAGCAAAAGCCGCATCGCAGTACTGGCCGATGTGCCCGAATCCGCTTCCGCAACAGAAGCCGCCGGTAGTTGTTGAGCAGTTTTCTTACCGATCCTTACTCCGGCACGTGTATCACTAAGATCCAGGCTACCGAGATCATATAACCCTTTATCTGGGATCAGCAGGCCGGGCTTCCAGTCAAGGCGTCCGGCTTCAATACGGGTATATAAAGCACCCACACTATCCCGATAATCTATTACGGAGCGCTCCAGCAGAAAGCGCCCGGGATCCAGCGTTAGCATCGATGTTGTGTCACTGCTATTTTCCGTTTCCGCCGGTATGCCGGTTGCGGCAACAGGCAATGAAGGGAGCTGTATCACCGTTGCAGTCAGCCCTCTCACAGTAGTCCTTTCCAGGGCAAATACAAAATGGTCGAGATCCAGCTTTCGGGTACGGGTATCCAAATGATCCAGCTGCGCTGTAATATCGTTGCCGGTTACAACATCTTTATATACCAGTCGCAGGTTATCCAGTTCAACAGACCCAATATTTAATACAGTAGAACTGGCCGGTTCTTCCGGTTTACTAACTGTGGTGGTATCGGTGCTACCAAACGCATCAACAATAAACTGAAAATTGAATGCCGTGTCCGGCAACTGCCGGCGGAGCTTAACCGTGGCATCCCTGAGCTGAATACTCTTAATATCTACTTCCCCATCAAAGAGAATGGCGGCGAGGCTCATTTTCACACGCAGGTTGCCTGCGGCAAGCAGCGTGTCCCGTTGCCGGTCTTCGATATACACATCGTCCAGCGCAATGCGGCCACCCAGCGTTACAAAGAGGCGCCCGATACTTACACGGGTATCCAGCTTTTTTTCCAGGTAGCGTGTTGCCTTCTTCGTGACAAACTGCTGCACCGGAGGGGTAAGCAGGAGAAGAAATAAGACAATTATGAGTAAAAAAATCCACAGCAGGCTTTTTAATAAAATCCTGCCGGCTTTTTTCCATCCGTTCTTTTTGGTGGGTTGCTGCTCCATTCGCACCTGGCCCGATGGCCTGCTTTAGTTTTTGCCTGCACTTTACGGTGTTTGGGGCTTCATGACGCCAATACCGGTCATTTCGCCTTCAAAACCCTGTCGTGTCAGTACAACATTAGAAAATATCATGCTATAAATCAGGCAGGTCAATAGTTGGAATTGAAACAGTTTCATTTTCTTCCTATTTGGTATCTTGCCTGATAAATAATGCTTGCTATGCTGCGTACAAAGATCGCTGGAATTGGCATGTATGTGCCTGAAAATATTGTCACAAATGAAGATCTTACCACAGTTATGGATACCAGCGATGCCTGGATACAGGAACGGACCGGCATCCGCCAGCGTCGGTTTGCCACCCGTTTTGAAGACACCACGGCTACGATGGGAGCCGAAGCTGCCAAAATAGCTATGGAAAGAGCCGGTATTACGGCCGCAGAGGTAGATTTTATCATTTTTGCCACCCTTAGCCCCGATTACTATTTTCCCGGTTGTGGCGTACTGGTACAGCGTATGCTTGGTATGGGCGAAATAGGAGCCCTGGATATACGCAACCAGTGCAGCGGATTTGTATATGGCATCAGTATAGCCGACCAGTTCATTAAAACCGGGATGTATAAAAATATTCTCCTGATCGGTTCCGAGATCCATTCGTATGCCCTGGATTTCAGCACAAGGGGGCGCAATGTGTCGGTGATCTTTGGCGATGGGGCGGGAGCAGTTGTACTGCAGCCCACCACAAAAGAAGGACAGGGTATAATGAGCACACATTTGCATAGCGACGGAAATGATGCCGAATCGCTCAGCATGCCCAATCCGGGTTTTCATGGCGGACGTTTCTGGGCCGATAAAAAACCTGCCGTTCCCGATCAGCCATGGGGTGGCATGTTCATTACCCAGGAGCTGATAGATAAAGAAGACCTTTTCCCCAATATGGACGGTCCGGCCGTCTTTAAAAAGGCCGTGGTTAAATTTCCGGAAGTAGTGAGAGAGGCTCTTGCAGCAAACCAGTTGCAGCCAGCCGATCTGCGTTTGCTGATCCCGCATCAGGCCAACCTGCGCATTGCCCAGTTTGTGCAGCAGCAGCTCCGGCTTTCCGATGACCAGGTCTACAACAATATTCAACAATACGGAAATACCACTGCGGCCAGCGTACCCATTGCACTCTGCGAAGCCTGGGAAAAAGGCATGGTCAAAGAAGGTGACCTTATTTGCCTGGCGGCCTTTGGCAGCGGCTTTACCTGGGGTAGCGCCCTGCTGCGCTGGTAATCGTCCGCTTTGAGCGGGCAATTGCAACGCCTATCTTTGCGCGAATGAGCCGCAAAAGCATACTGTATATTATTAACCCAATATCCGGCACGCGTACCAAAAAGAACCTGCAGGAGTTTCTGGAAAAAAAGACAGCCGAGGCCGGCATTCCTTATCATGTCGAATACTCAGTAGCCAATGCTGATTATTCTTTTCTTCATCCTATCATTAAAGAAAAAGGCATTACCAATGTAGGTATTGCAGGGGGAGACGGCACCGTCAGCCAGGTAGTAAACGGATTGATGGGGTTTGATCTGAATTTTGGGATATTTCCCTGCGGCTCCGGAAATGGCCTCGCCCTGGCTGCAGGTATACCCCGCGCTACAGGCAAGGCCCTTGAGGTATTCCTGCACGGCCAGCCAATGCTTACAGATGGCTTTTTAATCAATGGCCAGTTTGCATGCATGTTATCGGGACTCGGTTTTGATGCCAAAGTTGCGCATGATTTTGCCCGGCAACCAAAGCGCGGGCTCAGTACCTATGCGCGACAGGTGATCAAGAATTTTTTCAAAGCTCCTTTTTACGATTTCACTATTGAACTACCCGATAAGCAATTTCAAACCACCGCTTTTTTTATCAGTATTGCCAACAGCAACCAGTTTGGCAACCAGTTTACCATAGCTCCCAGGGCCAGTCTGAGCGATGGGTTGCTCGATATTGTAGTAGTATCCCGTCAAAACAAACTGAAACTCTTGTTGCAAACCCTCCGGCAGATCAGGGGTCGTAATGCGCTTCAGGTCAGTACAGCTATTGATACCCGCAAACCGATCCTGTATTTTCAAACTCCTTCGATCCGCATAGCCAATACCTCTAAAGCTCCACTGCATATCGATGGCGATCCGGCCGATACGCCAGATCAGATACTGGTAGAAGTAAAAGAAAAGTGTTTCAGACTTATCTATCCTGCATAAGGAGATTATTTGTTGCAGCGATCAATGTGCTGCTCCCGATGGCTTCAGTAACTGAAGCAGGCTATTGAAGCTTTGCTGATTTACCGGAGAGTTTACAGAATTGACGATATCCAGTTTTTCGCGCTTACTGAGGTGAAAATTAAGGGCCGCCTTATTCTGTTCTTTTTCGGATGCATACTGAAAAAGGAGTTTATATACACGACGGTCTGAATGCTCCGCATAATAACTTAACATGTCGTTCTGAAAATATTCCATCATTTTAAACCAGTTGTGCTGCAGCAGCAAAAAAGGTTTGGTAGCATGATCGGTAATATCATCCGACAGATAAGGATATTCCCATCCGCCGGGGCTCCGGTCACGGATCTGTATGATCAGCACGCCGCTGGTATTTTCATTGATCCACTGGTCAAATGCCTGCAGGAAACGAAGTGAGGTTTCCTGTCCGTAGTTGTCGCGCAGGCCTGCATCCATCACATCCACCACCGGATCTGAAGGCAGCCAGACATTGGGCAGTACGATAGGAAATGTTGCATTCATGCGCAGGGCAGTAAGCAGCCGCAGGTTATAAGGGCTTTGTTGTTTGAAGAAAGCGCCGAAATCGATCACATCGGGATCCACACCCGGCATACGTGTGGTGTCTTGCCAACTTTGCATCATAAAACTTACGGGCTGGGTACTGATCAGCATTTTGCGGCTATCGCGTGTCACCACTGAGTTGAAGAACATCAACGGAATTTTAGCCTCGCGCTCATCGGCTTCATAATCCCTCAGCTGCTTGTCGAGGTATCCCCGTGTATTACTGTTAAGCTTTTCTTCAAAAGCATATCCCCGGTCTTTCACATAACTAAACTGATCTACCTTGAATTTTTGAGCCGGTGCTATCAGGTCACGTGCAACAAATGAGGAAAACATGGAGTTGAGCAGGTCACTGGCTATATCGTCCACATATTTCTGATCCTGCAGTGTAATGCTGGCACCATTCTGCTTCATCCGGTACAACTCGCGGAAATAGGTAGCTCCGATCATACCACCGGAAGCGCCATTGATCAGAAAAACCTTTTTAAGAAAACTGCCTCCGTACAAACTATCGAGACGCTGCAGCATACTCATCGTAAAAGTGGCACTCCGATGTCCTCCTCCACTGGTATTGATAAGTACCAGCATCGGTTTTTCCTCCTCCTGCCTGGCTTTCCATTTGTCCAGGATGCGGATCATATTTTGCCGGTCCGCCTCTACCTTATCAGGAGTGCAAAGAGCCAGCAGCCCATCTCTGCTATAGGAAGGTCGTTCTGTTTTATTCAGATAATTGAGCCCATATCCTTTATTGCGCGGATCGATCCAGTCTATTTTATAAAAAAAGTTGAGCAGCAGGATCAGAACAGCCAGGTAAGGCACACTCCAGCTTTGAAGAAAATAGGAGAACGCGCCCGATACGCCTATCAGGATGGAAAAAAAGATCGTAATACTCGCTGCAGCAGGTACCTGAAACACCGAACTCTCCAGAAAAAAACCGATAATGATCAGAAATACAAAAGCGATAAACACCGTAACGATCGCGGCGAAGTGATGGCGTTTAAAAAGTGAGTCAATAAACTCAGGAGTATAGTGCCGTACATCCCGCGCCGGACGCAGGCGCACAGGTGTTTCAAAATAAGACTCCACACTCAGCAGGCTTTCTGCATAAAAAGTGGGCTTGGCCGGGCGCAGATGGGTGATATACTCATCAGGTTTGCTGATCACCGGCATCATCCGCCTGAAAATCGATTTGTCTACCCGGAAAAAATAAATAAATGAAATAGCTATGATCAATGATAGTCCGCTCAGAAAACCTCCCGCCAGGAAAAGGATCTCTGTATTGCTGATAAGTTCTTTGTGACGGGTGAAATCATAGGCCTTATAAAAATAGAAAATGAGAAAAAGCAATGGGATCACCGCATTATTAATACAATACTTAAGAAATGGATTGGTCGTAGCAGCCAGAAACCGGAAATTCTTACTGAATAATATAAATGTGCTGATATTCCAGCTCATGATAAACATGCCAATGGAAACACCAACGAGGGCAGCGCTTACAGCACTTACATTGCCCAGGTATTCGGGAGCCAGGTAAAGAGAGTCGGCTCCGAATCCCTTCATAAAGCTGCCATTGACAGTACTGAACAGGATGAACCAGAAAAGCAACAGTACCTGGTATTTCCTGAAATGAAGGAAAATAAGCTGTATGGGAAATGAATGATAAAAGCCGTGTATCCAGGTCTTCATGGATAATTTAAGTGGTGCAGGATAAAAATACTATTTAAACCCTGCACTTCCAATCACTATCGATTGCGTCTTTTTTATGCCAGTAAACTGCGGTGGGGCCGTATCAGGTAGAGCATCCATACCAGCGACAGTAAAAGCAGCATAGCTACAAACTGGTGCGCTACCCCCAGCCATAAGAAAGCATTGGGATGAGGCGATTGCAAAACGGTCAGCACACCAAGTATTACCTGTGCCAGTACAAATAATACTGGTACAAACCTTGTTTTGCGAAACAGGCGGGTGCCGGTAACACGCAGACTACGCCAGCTCCACCACATCAGCAATGCTGTTATGAGATAGGCCAGGTTGCGGTGAATGAAATGGACTACGAGGGGATGGTCAAACAGGAAACTAAAACCGGTAAAATGCCTGTTGCCAAACTGGTTTACATCGGCGGGGATCCATACCCCGTTGATATCCGGCCAGGTTGGTGCCGTCTGTGCAGCTTTAAGACCCGCCATAAATGCCCCGTATATGAGCTGCACTGTCAGTAAAGCGATCAGCCACCATACAGACCTGCGCAATGCAGCGTGTTCAAACCGCGCAGTTGCCGGCACCAGCAACTGCAGTGCAAACCACTGTGTAAAGCACAATAGCCCCAGTGCGAAAATGAAATGAATAGCCAGTTTATAATGGCTCACATATAAAAGTTCCGAATCATCTAATCCGCTTTTCACCATGATCCAGCCAACCAGGCCTTGCAATATTCCCAGCAGGAAAAGAATCAGCAGAGGTCGGATCATTTCCTGTCTGAAGCGGCGTTGAATTAAAAAAATGACGAATGGGATAACAAATACGACCCCGATCAACCGGGCCCACAGACGGTGAAACCATTCCCAGAAGAAGATGAATTTAAAATCACCCAGCGTAAAATGAGAATTCAGGTATTTGTATTGCGCTATCTGCTGGTATTTTTCAAACGCAGCCGTCCATTCAGCGTCGTTCATGGGAGGTAATGCGCCCATAATGGGTTTCCACTCGGTAATGGAAAGCCCGGAGCCGGTGAGGCGGGTAATGCCTCCCAGCAATACCTGGATGATGATCATAAACACCCCTACCAGCAGCCATATTGCTACCGGCTTTACCGATCTTGTCTGTAGCTGGTTTGTTGCCATAGCGGGGCAAAGTTACTTGTCAAACACGGATAAAATAATTTTGTTCATCCAACTGTACAAAAGAACTTGCACCCTATGCTGCATGCGTATTATCAGGAGCATTTACTGGAAGCCGGTTGTGATGAGGCCGGACGGGGCTGTTATGCCGGTCCCGTATTTGCTGCAGCAGTGATCCTGCCCCGCGATTTTTCGCATCCCGTGCTGAATGACTCCAAAAAGCTCACCGAAAAATTGCGGCTCGAGTTGCGCATCATTATTGAAGAAAAAGCGCTGGCATATGCCGTGGCACAGATAGATAATGATGAGATCGACCGTATCAATATTCTGAAGGCTTCATTCAAAGCCATGCACCTGGCCCTTGATGCACTGGTCATTCGGCCCGGATTGCTCCTGATTGACGGCAACCGGTTTGTTCCCTATAAAAAAATACCACATACTTGTATCATCAAAGGCGACGGGTTGTATGCATCGATTGCCGCCGCCAGCATTTTAGCCAAGACATATCGCGACGAGTACATGCAGCAACTGCATAAAGAGTTTCCGCAATATCACTGGAACCGCAATAAAGGATATGGCACGGCCGACCACCGGGAAAGTCTCCTGCATCATGGGCTTTGCAAGTATCACCGCAAAAGCTTTCGTCTGCTGCCGGACCAGCAGGAACTCTGGTAAAATACGCGCTGGGTTAATTAAGGTTAATGCCTTAAACCAACAGAACACTCTGCCTTCTTATTAGCAAACAACATTGCTAAACAAAAAAACTCAGCATCATGAAAAAGATACTCTTCTTTGGTCTGGCATTTACATTGGTTACACTGGCAGCAAGCGCTCAAACAGGTCCTGGTAAGGACCGGGTAGAAGGATTCCGCAAAACGGAAAAGAAAGGTCAGTTTACCCGCGGTGAAAAATTCAAACTCCATAAAAACAAGCGCGATTACGACCGTATGGAGCGACGTTTCAAACGCGATGGCCACATGAGCCATATGGAGAAAAGAAAACTCCATCACAAAAAGCAGCAAAACCGTCACGACAGGTTTCGCTTTAAACACAACCTTCGCAAACGTGCGAGCTAAAGGGGTTTTTCTCCGATAACTCTTTACAGAAGACCGTCAAAAGCGGTCTTCTTTTTTATTTCTGCGGGAAAAAGAGGGCACATGAAAACTGAGGCCCACAAAAGGAGTCAGAAACCGTGCCTTGAGCCGGGCACTTTGACCCGGATCGCTGCAAAACACCAGCCCGCCATCCAGACGAAGCCACTCCAGATCAGGAATAATAAACTGTATTTGTGTACTGGGTTCAGAAAATATTAATGTCCTTTTACGGATCTGATCAAAATTGTAATAGTTGAACTCTTCTTCCGTATAGGATGTACTTGGCGATCCATAGCGGACAAACGAAAAACGGCAGGCCAGGGAAAAACGGAAATACTGGCCGGCATGTACATTCAATACTGGTTGAAAGTACCATTTCAGTAACCTATTTTCATACATGCGGGAATAACCGCTGCTGTTGTTATCCAATCCCTGATCCTGGATCGCAAGTTTGCCTCCTCCAAAGCCGGCAAAGACACCCATATAAACGATTTTCTGCCTGTCAACAGGAACTACATAGCCAACACCCACTTCAAACATCCGGCGCCGATAGTTTATTACCGAACTATCGAAAATATCGTACATGCCTCCCTGTATATAGGAGTATGATTCCTTCTCGCGCCGTTGCGAAAAACTGGCGGTGACAGATAGCTCCGGGGTAATTGCATAAGCACCCTGCAGGTCAAATCCATTGCCGCTTGATTTTTCGCTGTCGCCCTGCCCGGGTGAAGCGTAGTTGCCACTTAGTTTGGCTTCGCCCTTTTCTTCAAAAAAAGGAGTGACGGGTATGGAAGGAGCATAGATATAACGGGGTACGCTACACGATACGGCAATGAGTGAGAGTAATAATAGCAGTAACAGTGGTTGACGGTTCATACCAGATAAAGACCTTTGGCTGGTATTATTTGCTGCTTGTTTACAGAAGATTCATCAAAATGAAGGCAAATGATGACTGTCAATCAATGTTGTAGGCAAAAATCTATTCTTCCCAGGCTCCCAGGCCCTGACGAATCACTACAGGAGCTGATCCGGTACAATCGATGACCGTACTGGGTTCGGTACCGCCCGTGCCACCATCTACCACAAGGTCTACTTCGTGACCAAAGTTTTCATACATGATCTGCGGATCGGTATAATCTTCTACCATTTCGCCCGGCAGTGAAGCGCTCAGAATAGGACGGCCCAGTTCTTTGATAATAGCCAGTGCGATCGGGTTATCAGGTATGCGCAGGCCGATCGTTTCTTTTTTACTCTGCAAGATCCGGGGTACCATCTTGCTGGCAGGCAAAATAAACGTATATGGCCCGGGCAGGTATTCTTTTAATAGCCGGTATGTGCTGGTCGATAACTGCTTGGCATAATCGCTCAGGTGGCTCAGGTCGGAGCAGATAAATGAAAGCTGGGCTTTCTTGGGATCGACATGCTTGATCCGGCAGACATGCTCTATGGCCTTTTGCTGAAGAATATCGCAACCCAAACCATAAATAGTATCTGTCGGATAAATAATAACACCCCCCTTTTCGAGAGTTGTCACCACCGTTTTTATCTGGCGTGGCTGGGGATTTTTTGGATGAATAGGTAATAACATACGCTACACTTTCAAAACAACCCGGCTGTCATGATTCCGGAATTTTTTGTTCTGTAAATGTACACGATCCGGCCGGGTCCGTTTTCAAGAGTTCCTTAAAATTGCCAAACGGTATTGACATCTGCTGTACAATCTTTATTTTTCCAATTGATTATTTTTGTACAAAGCATAACAAATGCAGCTAAAGCCAGTTACAACTGTTGACTCTATTGACCCAGAAACGTTCCGGAAGGAGTTTTATCTGCCCGGCGTCCCTGTAGTGATCCGCAATCTCTCCAGGGAATGGCCTGCTTATCAAAAATGGAACTGGGCTTATTTTAAAGAACTGGTTGGCGACAAACGGGTACCTCTTTATAATAATGTAAAAAGTGATGCCTATACTCCTATCAACAAGGCAGATGATTATAAAACTTTTGGCGAATATATTGATATGATCAGCGGGGGGCCTGCAGGCTGGCGTATCTTCCTGTTCAACATTTTTGACCATGCTCCCCAGTTAACAACAGATTTTACCTGGCCAGAACACCTGATGAAGGGTTTTGTAAAGAAATATCCCATGTTGTTTACCGGTGGTGCCGGCAGCATTACACATATGCATTTTGATATTGATCTTTCACATATCCTGCATACACAGTTTGCCGGTCGTAAACGTGTGCTCCTTTTTCCTTATGCCGAGCAGCATAAACTGTACAGAAAACCTTTTGAAGTATTGAGTATGGCCGATTTCTCGCGCTATTATGATCAGCAGGGTATGCCGGATTATGAAAAGTTTCCTGCCCTGAAGCTGGCCCAGGGATTTGATCTCACACTGGAACACGGCGATACCCTCTTTATGCCTGCCGGCTACTGGCATCACATGGAGTATCTTGACAGTGGTTTTGCCATGAGCCTTCGTGCCCTGCATCCTTCCCTCACTGGTAAGCTCAAAGGGGTGTGGAACCTGTTTGGTATGCGCAGTATTGATACGCTTATGAAGAAAACAGCACCGGTCTGGTGGTACGAAAACAAAAAGCGTAAGTTATTTGCCAATGCCGACCGCGAATTGAAAACAATCTGACCGGCCTGATACCGGCAAATCCGCTTAGCAGAATTATTCAGCTTAATTGATCGTCCATACTTCACGGCCACGAAGCAGTGCATCCAGGTCGCCTGCTTTTCTGGCTTTGGCATCTTCTATCTGCAGTGTCATCATCTCTTCGTAACAGGGACGGTCATTTTCATAAAATACGCCAAAAGGACGTGGCAAATGGCCTTCTATACGGGGATCATCAAACATGCGCACCAGTATCTGGGCTTTATAGATATCTTTTTCATCGTGAACCCAAAGATCGTCCCTGCTGAAGCTGCCGTCGGCCAGGTCTACCACGCGGGGGGTGAATCCATCCAAACGAATCCCTTTATCGGCAGCGGCGCCAAAAACCAGCGGTTTGCCCTGCTCCAGGAAGATCGTTTCCTGGGCTTTGGTACCTTTTTCAGTAAATATCTCAAAAGCACCGTCATTGAAGATGTTGCAATTCTGATAGATCTCCAGGAAAGAAGCACCCTTGTGCTGGTTGGCCCGTACCAGCATTGCCTGCAGGTGTTTGGGATCGCGATCCATACTGCGTGCCACAAAGCTGGCATCGGCACCCATGGCCAGTGCCAGTGGGTTGAACGGGTGGTCGATACTGCCAAAAGGCGTGGATTTGGTCACTTTATTTTCCTCTGAGGTAGGGGAATACTGACCTTTGGTCAATCCGTATATCTGGTTATTGAACAGCAGCACATTCACATCGAAATTGCGGCGCAGCAGGTGGATGGTATGGTTGCCTCCAATGCTGAGTCCATCTCCATCACCGGTCACGATCCATATGCTCAGCTCGGGGCGGCTGGCCTTAAGACCGGAAGCAATAGCAGTAGCACGTCCGTGGATAGAGTGCATACCATAAGTATTCATATAATAAGGAAAACGGCTGCTACAACCGATTCCAGAGATAATTACAATATTCTCACGGGGAATTCCCAGGCCGGGCATTACTTTTTGTACCTGTGCCAGTATCGAATAGTCACCGCATCCAGGGCACCAGCGCACTTCCTGATCAGTAGAAAAATCTTTGGCAGTCAGGCTGGGGACTGTTATCGTGTCGCTCATATAAAAAAGAATTGCCTGTAAAATTAAGCAATAATCAGTTAGTGAAATGGTATCATTCACTGGCAGCAGGAATTAGCCAAGGTTGGCAAGCCGATTTGTAATAATTTGCAGCCTTAATTTCTACAGATGGAAGCTCCTCTATACGACTTTGGAATGGTGGGCCTGGGCACCATGGGCCGCAATTTGCTCCTTAATATAGCCGATCATGGTTTTGCCGCAATAGGTTTTGATAAAGACATCAGTAAAGGACAGTTGCTCGAGGCATCGGCCACAGCCGGTACCACGATCAAAGGTGTTGATTCGCTGGCTCATATGGTTGAACAGCTTCGTCCACCCCGCCGTATTATGATGCTGGTACCCGCCGGCAGACCCGTCGATGCGGTGATCGAGGACCTGATACCGCTACTGTCGCCCGGCGATATTGTGATCGATGGCGGCAACTCGCATTTTACCGATACCCAACGCCGTATTGGCTACCTGCGCGACCGGCAGATCCATTTCATGGGCATGGGCGTGAGCGGTGGTGAGCAGGGTGCCCGTACCGGCCCCAGCATTATGCCTGGTGGTGACCAGGCCGCCTGGAGTGCAGTAAAACCCATACTCGAATCCATTGCAGCCCGGGTAGGCGACGATCCCTGTGTAGCCTACATGGGCAAAGACGCTGCCGGCCATTACGTGAAAATGGTGCACAATGGTATTGAATATGCTATCATGCAGATCATCAGTGAGGCCTATGATTTCCTGCGCCGCGGTCTCAATCTTCCCAATGGTGAATTGCACCGGATCTTCCGGCACTGGAATGAAGGCGAGCTCCAGTCATTTTTAATGGAAATAACCGCCAATATCTTTACCCAGGACGACCCCGATACGGGCAATGCACTGGTTGACCAGATACTGGATAAGGCCGGTTCGAAAGGAACCGGTAAATGGACTTCGCAGGAAGCCATGAATCTGCCCATACCGCTGCCTACTATCGATATGGCTGTATCGATGCGCGATATCTCCGGTTATAAAGAAGAACGCATACAGGCAGCTGCCCTGTATAAACCACGCGTGAAAAGTTTTGCTACCAATCAGGATAAGATCATCGGCCAACTGCAGGACGCCGTTTATCTCTCCTCCCTGCTTTGTTATGCACAGGGCCTGGCCATGTTGCACAAAGCATCGGAAGAGCATGCCATGCAAATACCCCTGCGCGATGTAGTACGCATCTGGCGGGGCGGTTGCATCATACGCTCTTCGATGCTGGAATTGTTTACCGGTGCCTTTAAGAAAAAGAATATCCCCAATATTCTGCTCGATCGTAAGATTGCCTCCATTGTAAAAAAGAAACAGGCTGCACTGCGCCGCATTGTACAGCTTTATGCAGCCGCGCGTATTCCCGCCGGTGGCCTGCAGAGTGCACTGGCTTATTTTGATGCCTATACAACAGAGCGTATGCCGACCAACCTGATACAGGCACAACGCGATTACTTTGGTGCACATACATATCAGCGCATCGACCGCGAAGGCAGCTTTCACACAGAATGGCGATCCTGATCAGGAAAATTCAGCATTGCCTGCCAGCCTTAAGGATTTAAACGAAACACAAACAACTCATGGAAAAGAAAAAGCAACTGCCTCCTACCATCATATTCATTTTTGGCGGCAGTGGTGATCTTACAAATCGCAAGCTGATCCCCGCATTATATAACCTCTATCTCGACAATTTTCTTCCGGACCAATACCTGGTAGTCGGTATTGGCCGCACACCAGTATCCGATGAAGACTATCGCACCAAACTGCAGCAGGGAGTACGCGATTATTCCCGCCGCAAAGAACAGATTGATGAAAAATGGTCTGAATTTGCCGGCCGGTTATTTTACCAGTCACGGGATCTGCAAACAGATGCCAGCTATATTGAGCTGTATAAATGGATCAAAGAGAAAGGGGATGAATGGGGCGCCATGCCCAATGTGATGTTTTACCTTTCAGTAGCACCGCAGCTGGCCCCTTTTATTGCCACCAAACTTTCTGAACATAATATCTGCGACGATGCACAGCATACTCGCATCGTTTTTGAAAAGCCTTTTGGCCACGATCTGCAGAGTGCACGTGAGCTTAATCAGTTGCTGAACGGCCTGTTTCGCGAAGAGCAGATATTCCGCATCGATCATTATCTTGGTAAAGAAACTGTACAGAACATCCTTGCCTTCCGCTTTGCCAATGCCATGTTTGAACCTATCTGGAACAACCACTATATCGATCATGTGCAGATCACGGCAGCAGAGACGGTGGGCGTAGAAGAACGCGGCGGATATTATGAGCAGGCCGGTGCGCTGCGCGACATGGTGCAAAATCATGTGCTGCAGTTGCTGTGTATGATCGCAATGGAGCCGCCCACTTCCTTTGAGTCGAACGAGATCCGTAATAAAAAAGTCGATGTACTGACCGCCATCCGCAAAATAAAAACAGATGAGGTACATGAAAATGCTGTGCGGGGTCAGTATGCAGGTGGCTGGATGAAGGGTAAGGAAGTAACCGGCTACCGGCAGGAAAAGAATGTATCGACAGAGTCGCCGGTAGAAACATTTGTAGCTGCCAAGTTTTTTATCGACAACTGGCGCTGGAAGAATGTGCCGTTCTATATCCGTACCGGCAAACGGCTGCATGAAAAAACCACTTCCATCACCATTCAGTTCAAGGAAGCACCCCACTATGCTTTCCCGGCCGAAGCCGCCGATACCTGGCGCCCCAACCGGCTTACCTTCAGTATTCAGCCTCAAATGGACATTCGTATCCGTTTTCAGGCCAAACGTCCGGGTACAGAAATGGTGCTCAACCCGGTCGACATGGTCTTTAGCTATGCCGATACCTTTGATGAGCAGGAACCCGAGGCTTATGAAACACTTCTCGAAGATGTGATTGAAGGCAACCAGACCCTCTTTATGCGTGCCGATCAGGTAGAAGCTGCCTGGGAAGTGATCATGCCCCTGCTTGAAGCCTGGCAAAAAAGACCGCCGGTAGATTTTCCCAATTATTCACCCGATAGCTGGGGACCCGAAGATGCCGAAGCCCTGATCGCCCGCGATGGACATTTCTGGGCCAATCTGCCTCTTCAATCACGCAATTCCAATCATTAAAACGCCGATACCAATGGAAAAGCATGTTGTTGCCAATGCCAACGAACTTGCCACACAGTTTGCCGGCTGGCTGATAGATCATATAGCCGGTGTACTTGCCACACAGGAGCGTTTTACGCTGGTACTCTCCGGAGGCAGCACGCCTCGTAAATTGTATGAACTGCTGGCTGCAGAGTCATACCGGTCAAAAATTGACTGGCCCCGGATCCATTTTTTCTGGGGCGACGAACGCTTCGTTCCTTTCATGGATGAGCGCAATAATGCCCGCATGGCCTACGATACGCTGCTCAATCATGTACCGGTAGTGCATGAGCAGATCCATGTGATGCGTACCGATCTGCCGGCCGAAGAAGCCTCAATAGCCTACGATGAGATCCTTCACCACTATTTTGGCGATTCCGGTACCAGCTTCGACCTGGTATTGCTGGGGCTGGGCGACAACTCGCATACTCTTTCCCTTTTTCCCGGTTACCCGGTGGTACATGAAGCGGAAAAGTGGGTTACAGCTTTTTACCTCGAGGAGCAGCATATGTATCGTATTACCCTTACGGCCCCTATTGTAAACCGGAGTGCAGGTATTGCGTACCTGGTCAGCGGTGCGGATAAGGCGCCTGCTGTAAAAGCGGTCATTAGTGGAGCACCCGACGCAGACCAGCACCCTGCACAGGTGATCAGACCCACTGCCGGCGGCACCCTTCACTGGTTCCTGGACCAGGCGGCAGCTGCCGAACTTTAAAAAAGGGCATTGCTGCAAACCCATTGCCTTCTGCAACCGTCTACAATCAAAAAAACGCCCGTATGACTATCTCCAAACACCTGCTTGCCATACTGGTCATCACCTGCCTGGTGGGTGCGGGTATTGCCGCTGTGCGTCCGCCTGCCGGCAAATACAAAAACCTGCAGGTACTGCCCAAAGACATTACAGAAGCCAGGATGGACAGCATTATGAACTCCTATAATAAGGCATTGGGGATTGGTTGCAGCTTTTGTCACTCGCCAGTGGCCGGTTATGCAGATAGTCTTGATTACGCCGCCGACAAAAATGAGATGAAAGAAAATGCGCGGAAAATGATCCGGATGACGATTGACATCAATAAGAAAAATTTCTACTACGATACTACCATGCGTCCCGAATATCTCAATATCGTTAGTTGCCGCACCTGTCATCGGGGAGAACCCTATCCGGTAGATTAGTTGACAGATGACAGTGAACAGTAGCCATTAAAGGAAAACTGTATTACCCAAAACTTATAACTCAGAACTTAGAACCCAAAACTCACCCTCTGCCTTCTACCTTTTACCCTTTAAACCCCTCAAACTCTTTAAACTCTGTTTATCGTAACTCTTCTTTCCATTTCGCAAAAACCACTTAAGTGGTAGATTAGTATTTCTACGGAATAAGAACAAGGTTTTACTGAATTTTAGCATAAACCATTATTTTTTAGCACTATGTAGGCAAATTGCGCGTTAATTTTGTATTGGCATATACGATTATATGTCGCTGATGATCCAATCCTAATCCTATAAGAAAAACTGACCACAATGAGTTTTTTTGAATTGATGGGAATAATAGCAACGGTTGCCTTACTGCTACCTGTCATACTTATTTTAATATATCGTTTAACCATCTACAGGAGCTTTCCTGCGCTATTGGGTTATCTCTCGTTACTGGTGATCTGTAACCTGCTTTTGCTTGATTATATCCCTCTCAGCGGACATGCCCATCTGGTACAAAACATTCTGCAGAACCTGCTGGTAGCGCCGCTTATCTTCCTGTTCCTGACTTATTTCAGCCGTACTGCACTGTTGCGCCGGCGCATGCAATGGGTTTTCTATTCAGTATTGGGTATCGAAGCGCTTACCGTCCTGATTTTCGGCTTTTCCTCCCGCGAGGTCAGCTTGTTGTCGGGGGGAACACTGGCTATTACGATCGCTTTTGCTCTTATATTCTTTGTACACCAGGTAAAACTCACCATCACTTATCAGAAGGCCCTTGGTAAGGCCCTGATCGTTTCATCCCTTTTATTTGCCGCCATTGGCCTGGGGTACATTTATGGTGTCCGGTTTTTTGCAAATGCCAGCTATCAGCACGATGCAGACCTGATCCAGTTCCTGATCGTTACGCTTACTTCTGTAAGTCTGGCAGCAGGCATTTATTTTGAACAGAAACGGGTAAAACAGCTGGAAGAGCTGCGTATTACCCGCGAAGAACTGAAAGAGATCTATGGAGTCGAAGACGAAAAAGCGACTGATCCTTTCGAAACAGTCGCTTTAAACTTCGATTCAGACCGTTGGCATTAAAAACAATAACGTCCTTCGGCGATCATTTTATCTGCAATCCGGCGGCGGGCATCCTTTGAGTTGAAAGGATCGGCCTTTGTAAACCGTTTAAGCCCCATAAGTATCATCCGTTGCTCATCGCCTTCGGCAAATGAATTGATGGCATCTTTACCGGCTTTATTGACCCTGTCGGCCGCGTCGTAGAGATAAGTACGCATGATGTCCTGATGCAGGCGGGTAGCCTCCTCGCCATTGGTTTCTGTCATTTTCATTACACGCAGCAATACACTTTCGGCATTGAAGGTTTCGATAGCCATGTCGGCCAGGTTCATCAAAACCTCCTGCTCACTTTCAATCTTCATCATCAGTTTCTGAACAGCAGCACCCGCCGCCATCAAAATGGCTTTTTTGAGGTTGGCCACCAGTTTCTGCTCCCGGGCAAAAGGAGCTTCGTCCTCTGCACCAAAGTCAGGAATGCTCATCAGTTCCTTTTGAACAGCCATAGCTGGTCCCATCAGGTCAAGACGGCCGCCCATAGCACGCTTGAGAGTCATATCAAGTGTAAGCAGCCGGTTGATCTCATTGGTACCTTCATAGATACGGTTGATACGGCTATCGCGATAGGCGCGGGAAATATTGTACTCGGCACTGAATCCGTTACCCCCGTGTATCTGCACCCCTTCATCCACTACAAAGTCGAGTATTTCGCTTCCATATACCTTCAGCATGGCACACTCAATGGCATATTCTTCTGCAGCTCCCAGCAGCGATTCATTGAAGGGTTTGCCGGCGGCCAGCAGTTCTTTTTCTTTTTCATCGATCCAGTTGGCTGTACGGTACAGGGCCGATTCAGACACAAAGATCCGGATAGCCATTTCGGCCAGCTTGTGTTTGATAGCGCCAAAATTGGAAATGGGCTGCTTGAACTGCTCACGTGTACGTGCATATTCTACCGTATTGGTCAGCGCCCGGCGGGCGCCACCCGTTGCTGCTGCACAAAGCTTGAGCCGGCCGATATTCAGGATATTAAAAGCAATACGATGGCCTTTACCAATCTCGCCCAGCACATTCTCTACCGGTACCTTGGCATCCTGAAAATATAATTGCACCGTACTGGAGCCTTTAATACCCATCTTATGCTCCTCAGGACCCTGTGTGAACCCTTCGGTACCACGCTCCACGATAAATGCAGTGAACTTATCTCCATCCACTTTGGCAAATACAGTATACACCTGGGCAAAACCGCCGTTGGTGATCCAGCATTTCTGGCCGTTAAGCAGATAATATTTTCCATCGTCGCTGAGCCTGGCAGTGGTTTTAGCGCCCAGTGCATCGCTGCCGCTATTGGGTTCCGTAAGACCATACGCTCCTGCCCATTCGCCGGTAATAAGTTTGGGGATATACTTTTGCTTTTGCTCCGGTGTGCCAAAGTAGAGAATAGGCAGTGTACCAATACCGGTATGCGCTGCAATAGCCACCGAAAATGAATGCCCGGCGCCCAGGTATTCATTTACAATGGTAGAGGTAACAAAGTCTTTCCCCAGACCTCCATATTCTTCAGGAAATGATACCGACAACAATCCCTGATCGCCGGCTTTATTCACCAGCGACTTCATCAGCCCCGGCTCCAGCGAGTCGATGCGGTCCAGGATAGGATAAATCTCTGCATCCAGAAACTGATCACACATATCGCGGATCATCCTTTGCTCCTCAGAAAAGTTTTCAGCGCTAAATGTATCGGCAGGAGTTGATTCACGAACCAGCCATTCTCCTCCTTTCAATACCTGTTTGGATTCAGTGGCAGCACTCATGGTATTTTGTTTTAGGTTATAAGTTGTATGTATTAAGTTGCTATTTACTTGAGGTTATCATATACTATCTGCAATACCTCTTTGCACACATCGACCCGGTCGGGAGATACAGTGCGCAACGCCTCATTCAGCGTGTCGTCTGCGATCTGCATGGTTTCTTCCTCCAACTTCTGTGCCTGACGGGTCAGATAGATCAGGTTGATGCGCCGGTCGCTTTCCGAAGGCACCCGTTTAACAAGGTTCAGCCTTTCGAGGTTATCAACGAGCCGGGTGATACTTGGCTTGTCCCGGAAAGTAGCGTTGCACAACTGCTGCTGACTCTGCCCGTCTTCTTTCCACAAATGATACAATACACTCCACTGCTCAATGGTAATATTCAGGCCAGCCAGGTTGAATTTCTTTTGCAGCCGGCGGGCAATGGCAGTAGAGGCTTTACCTGTGATAAAGCTGTACAGTTCACCCTTCTTAAAATGGTTGTTTGGCATATAGTTGTTTGTGCAACTATCCAAAAATACTATTAAATTTGAATTGTTCAAATTTTCTTTTGCCCCTAATTTTAGTCGTTGCAACCCCGGTTTTTAGCATACAAATCCTCACAAATTGCCTGGTACCGTTTTGGAAAAGGAGCCAGGCTGGTGCTGTGTTTTCATGGTTATGGTGAAAGCGGTACGGCGTTTTCATTTCTGGAAGACCTGGCCGGAAAAGAATACAGTTTCCTGGCAATAGACCTGCCCTGGCATGGTCAGACCCAATGGCTGGAAAAAGAGGCGTTTGAAATAACAGATCTGCAAAATATCTGTCTGCGATTGATCGGGTTTGAAGAAGATTTACAAAATACACAGCACTTATCTTTCTCCTTACTGGGCTTTAGCCTGGGTGGCAGAGTAGCGCTGCAGTTGTACGAGCTTTTGCCGGCCCGTATAGAGCGGTTGGTACTACTTGCACCAGACGGGCTGAAGGTTAACTTCTGGTACTGGCTCAGCACACAGACCTGGGCAGGCAGCCGGCTGTTTGCCTTTACGATGAAAAAACCAGGATGGTTCTTTGGATTGCTGCGCCTGTTCAACAAACTGGGCTGGGTCAACAGCAGTATTTTCAAATTTGTAAACTACTACATCGGCAATGAAGAAGTAAGACGGCTGCTCTATGCCCGATGGCATTGCCTGAGGCGGATCAAACCTCAGCCGGAGCAGATACGGAAAGAGGTACGGGAGAATAAAACACCTGTCCGGTTGTTGTATGGACGTCATGACCGCATCATACTACCCGACCGGGGATATAAATTCAGAAAGGGTATAGAACCCTATTGCCATATTTCGATTATCGAATCTGGCCACCAGGTATTGCACGAAAAACATGCAATAGCCATTCTTGCCAATCTGTAAAACTCACATGGGTTACCATTGATGTTTTAAATCTTCGACAGTGTATGTTTTGTCGATCGTCTCGAAAACGCTGCTGGCCTCTGTCTTCTTTTTACGTTGGCTAAACTGATAGTATAATGCCAGTGGAGTAACTATTACGATGTAGATAAGTGTCAGTAACAATACGTTCACACACTGGCCGGCTATCAATAATACTTTCTCGAGAAAAGTGCCTATGAGGCGGGCAATCACCGGAAATAAAACAGATAGTGACGCCAGTCCAACAGCAACGTATAAAATCCATATCTGCCGGTTCAGCAGGTATAAGATGATCAGGCCGTTGGTAAAACCCAGAAGTTTGAGATAATGTTGCCGGGAGTTTTTCATTTTAAAAAAGCGTATAGATAAAGCTGGAAATAGTAGAGCCTGCAAATACAATAACTAATGCCAGAATCACCAGAATGATGAATGTAGGAAGCAGCCACCATTTCTTTTGGGTCTTAACAAACGTCCAAAATTCTTTTATGAATTCTTTCATGATTCACGCTTTTTAAATAAAAAGTTGTTGATCACCAGATAGTCGATATCCGTTTGTTGCAGACAATCCAGCGCCTCCTGCGGCGAATTTACAATCGGTTCATCATTTCTGTTAAAACTCGTATTAATGAGCATGGGACAACCTGTTTGTGCAAAAAAATGCATCAGCAACCGGTATAGCTTTGGATTACTTATGTCAGTGACAGTTTGTAGCCGTGCGGTATAGTCAATATGAGTAACTGCCGGTACAAAACTCCGTTTGAATTGAAGTTTTTCTTCCATGGACCACACTGTTGCTCCTTTTGGATAAGGCTCCCTGTATTTCTCTATTAGTGGAAATGCCAGTAACATATAAGGAGAAGGATGAGTGGCCTGAAAATACCTGGCAGCCTCTTCCTGTAATATAATAGGAGCAAAGGGTCTGAACCCTTCCCTGAATTTTACTTTCAGATTAAGTATACGTTGCATTTCCGGGTGGCGCGGGTCTGCAAGGATACTCCGGTTGCCCAGCGCGCGCGGCCCAAACTCCATACGTCCCTGATGCCATCCTATTACAAAGCCTTCACTTAGTAATGTGGCTACTTTTTTGAACAACTCTTCATCGGCCAGTTGTTCCCACGCAAAAGAAAACCTGTTGGCTGCTGCCATCACCTGCTGATCTGAATAGGATGGCCCCAATAAAGAGCTTTTCATTTGATCGGCAGATGAACCGGTAATACGCAGTGGCTTGTCTAAACCGATATGATAAGCAGCCAGGGCAGCTCCCAGCGCACCGCCTGCATCGCCGGATGCTGGTTGAATAAATACGTCTTCAAACAACCCGGAAGCAGCAAGTTTACCATTGGCCACACAATTGAGCGCTACGCCGCCAGCCAGGCAAAGACGGCTCTTGCCGGTAAGCTGTTTAGCTTCCCGGGCCATTGCCAGTACGATATTTTCCAGTACATGCTGTGCTGCAAGCGCCAGGTTGCAATATGACTGATCAAGTGGTTCATTTCTTTTGCGAACGGGTAAATCAAACAGTTTTTGCCACTTCTGCTCATCAAACATGCGGCTTCCATAACGAAAAGAAAAGTATTGTTGATTCAATTGCACGGATCCATCATTGTATTGCCGGATAAGTTTATCCTCCAGGATACGTCTAAACTTATCATACTCCGGATCTGTTTCATTGCCATAAGCGGCCAGGCCCATCAATTTGTATTCGTCTGAGTTGACCCTGAATCCGCAAAAAAGTGTAATCGCTGAAAAGAACAAGCCTACAGAATGGGGAAAATTGAGTTGTTTCCTTATCGTTATACTATTCTCCGAACCCACGGAAATTGTACAGGTAGCCCATTCTCCCACACCATCGATCGTGAGTATCGCTGCTTCTGAAAAACCCGAAGCAAAATAAGAACTGGCCGCATGAGAAAGGTGATGCGAGGAGAATTGTATATTTAGTTTTTTCCTGTCTAATTCGCCCAGTTCGGCCAAACGATCCCGTATTATTTTTTTTATCAGCAGCTTTTCTTTGATCCAGCCCGGCATGGCCTTTAAAAAAGTAAGCAGGCTCAACGGCGCCGTTTCATAAATAGTTTGCAGTATGCGTTCGAATTTAATAAATGGCTTTTCATAAAATACTACCATCTCCAGGTCACTGACAGTTATACCTGCATAAGAAAGGCAATACCTGATCGACTGCAACGGAAAAGTCTGATCGTTTTTGATACGGGAAAACCTTTCTTCCTGTACAGCTGCTATTATCTCACCATCTCTGATGAGTACTGCGGCGGAGTCATGAAAGAAAGCAGAGATTCCCAGAATATACATGATAAAAAAAGTGGCTTATTCGCTTGTTGTAATTTTTTTAAAAATCTGTTCTGCAAAAAAACCGGCCAGCTGTTGATTGGCCTGTGACGAAAAATGGCAGTAATCAACAAATGTTTCGAACTTGTTGTAATGCATGAAAGCAAGCGACACGATTGTTTTTGAAGACACCGTATCAGCATAGTTATGCATTTTTTTTAAATAAGTATTAAAATATGCATTGTTGGTCTCCCCTGACTGATAATAATGCAGCAGGGCCTTTTCTGTTTCGGTCAATAATTCTGGCTGCTTCAGAATCAAATGTGGTTGTATAAAAAGCAGGTGGGGCATATTATCAGCAGTCAGTTGCCGGTCAAATGCCTGTAAATAATGTGAAAAGCTGTCAAGGGTGTTCCGCGTTGCGATAGCCTGGCTGTCTGCCCAGGCAGTAGTCCCTTCCCGATTGAGCCACTCTTTGCGATGCGGGTATCCCTTCTCCCGGGCTTTGCGGAGCCGTGCATTCATCTTTGCTTCAAAAAACCCCTGCTTCATCCAGTACATCAGTGCACTGTTTTTGGTAAATGGAATGATATACCGGAGAGGTGCATGGTGTAGCGGTGCCGCATCCCAATTGGTTTGAATTAGTTCCTTAACTGATAAGGAATTATTTTCTATCAGCGGTTCGTTTACTCCGTCCATCGATATTACAAAGTCCATTGCATAAGCCTCCTTCAGGCGCTGATACTGTAGCTGACTTTGCAAGACCGTAAAGCCGCTATTGGCTGCCGAAAAAACCCGTACCTGCTTATCCGGCATTTTTATTTGTAATTGCTGCTGCAATAAAAACGCTATTGAGGTTTCATAAGTCCGGTCTCTGACACCTGTGATATCGAGCCAGGCGCCATCCTTATTGGAGCCCATACCTTCCATAGCCGAAGCACCAAACAAAAAGACCCAGTAATCGCCGGCTGTTTTATGAGGCATTTCTGTATCACCAGGTTCTGACTTGAATCCTTCTTCATTATTCTGAAAACCGAACCCATAATCAGCGTAAAAAGGCCGGTTACGGAAAATAAGATGTGCATCATCTTTTTGCAAAGCATTGCCCTGTACAGAAAGGCTTGTGTCAACTTTCCTGAATTTGAAAAAAAATGCAACTCTCCCTGCTACTTCCGCCAGCAACAGAAGGATAAGCATTGCCAAAAGGCCAAAAAGTAATTTCCTGGATCGTCTGGTTGTAGCCATAAGAAGTCTGGTTGCTCGCAAAAATGTCTCTTTTTGATGAGAAGCAGGAATAAATTACCGGATCATCATTTTCACCTTTTTACTCTTACAGGTATTAATTAGTTTTGTCCGAAACTAGTCCTGTTGCTAATCCCGGTTATCCTTCTTTTTTCCGGTTATGGGATATTGATTTTTTCCTACTACCTTTTTTGGCGGCAAATACCCGAATTCCGGCCAGATGCTGTCACTGCATGCAAAACTTCCGTATCTGTAATAGTGCCGGTAAGAAATGAAGCAGCACATATCGGCCGGCTTATTGAATCATTACAGGCTCAGCAGTATCCGGCACATCTGCTTGAAATTATCATTGTCAACGATGATTCTACTGATGAAACGGTTCAAATAGTAGAAGGCTACGACAACCTAAAACTGATTCATCTGAAGGCCGATGCAATTAACTCTTACAAAAAAAAGGCCGTTGAGACGGGCATACAGGCATCTGCCGGTAAACTCATTATCACAACAGATGGCGATTGCTACATGGGGCCACGCTGGCTGGTCAATCTGGTAGCATTTTATGAAAAAAATGAATACGTATACATTGCTGCTCCCGTGGCCATGCGTTACTCCAGCCGTTTGCTTTCCCTTTTCCAGGCCTATGATTTTGCGGTATTGCAGGGTATTACTGCCGTTGCAGTACATCGTCAGCTTTATAGTATGAGCAATGGAGCCAACCAGGCATATAGCCGCACCGCATTTGAAGCGGTTGGCGGTTTTACCGGTATTGACCATATTGCCTCGGGCGATGATATGCTGCTGATGCACAAAATGACTCAACGTTTTGCCGGCAAGACCGGATATCTTCTGTCGGCCGACGCCATCGTATATACAGAACCTGCAAACAGCTGGAGCGCTTTTTTGCAGCAGCGTATCCGCTGGGCCAGTAAAGCGGGTCATTATATGGATACCCGCATAAAAGCCGTCCTTCTCCTCGTTTTCCTGTTCAATCTTTGCTTTCCAGTACTATTGATAGCTGGCTGCTGGCAACATCAGTGGTGGGCGGCAGCCGGAGTACTTTGGGCGGGAAAGACGTTGGTTGAACTGCCCTTTGTGATAAGTTTATCGCGATTCTTCAACATGCAGGCGCTGCTCAAATATTTTTTCCTGCTGCAGCCATTGCATATCCTCTATACACTCACAGCCGGTCTATTGGGGCAAAAAGGAAAGTATGAATGGAAAGGCCGGAGGGTCAGGTAACACTGTTTAAAAGTATAAAGTGTATTAGCGGCATGCTATGGTATTCCTTTTACCATTCAACTTTTAAACCATCTACCTTTACTCTTTTAGTTTATCTTGAACCATATTTTTTACGGTGAGTCAAGCTTCTGTTTCCTTTCAACGTGCTGCATGGAACCGCCTCCGGCAAAACAAAACAGCCATGGGTGGTTTGATCGTAATTGGGCTGGCTTTGCTCATTGCCGTATCAGCATATCTGCTGGCTCCCGACGGATCACCGAATAGTAACCGGCAGATAGTGGAAATAGGGGGTAAAAAGACCGGTTTCAAACAGCGCTTTGTACTGGTAAAAAAGGAAAGACCGGTGAAAAAAGCCGGCTTCTTCAAGCGCCTGCTCGATGGGCAGGAAGATGCCTGTTATTATGTACCGGTATCTGCAGCAGAGATTTCCGGCGATTCTGTACGGGTAGAAAAATTTATTGATGATGGTCTTACCGAAAAACGGGTTTATCATAAAAATCAACTGGCAGCAACGCCTGTCATCACCCAAACCTTCTGGCTGGGAACCGATAAGTTTGGCCGCGACCTGTTTAGCCGCCTGCTACTGGGTACAAGGGTCAGCCTCAGCGTAGGTCTTATCACCGTGATCATTTCACTGTCCATCGGCTTATTGCTGGGCTCACTGGCCGGTTACTTCCGGGGGCGCACAGATGATATCATCATGTGGTTTATTAATGTGATCTGGAGCATTCCCACGCTTTTGCTGGTTTTTGCCATCACACTGGTACTGGGACGTGGTTTCTGGCAGGTATTTATTGCCGTAGGTATGACCATGTGGGTGAGCGTGGCGAGGTTGGTGCGCGGCCAGATACTGGCTGTGCGGGAGCTGGAATATGTAGAAGCAGCGCGGGCACTCGGTTTTTCGCATCTGCGTACTATTGCACGGCATATCTGGCCCAATATCCTGGGACCGGTCATTGTGATTGCAGCATCCAATTTTGCCTCGGCCATTGTAATTGAGGCCGGGCTTAGCTTCCTGGGTATTGGCGTACAACCGCCTCAACCCAGCTGGGGACTTATGATCAATGAAAATTATAATTTTATCATCACCCAAAACCCGATGCTGGCCCTTATTCCGGGTATTGCCATTATGCTGCTGGTACTGGCATTTAATTTACTGGGCAATGGGCTTCGGGATGCTTTGCAGGTACGCTAACATTATCTTCAATTGCAGGGCGAGACTTGTATACCGAAACCATTCAGCAAGTATGCTCAATAAAACTCCTGTATATGTTTACGCTTGAACAAATAACCTCAGCCCATTCCCGTGTAAAATCGGGTGCCGATTTTCCTGCTTATATCCACGACCTGAAAGAGCTGGGCGTTTTGCATTACGAAACCTTTGTAAAGGACGGGCATACCCACTATTCGGGAGCCGGTGGTTATACAGCAGATTCACCGGCCAAATACCCCGCACTGGACGTGGCAGAAAAAAGCAATGCTGAAAAGTTTATCACTGACCTGAAAGCGCATCAGCAGGGAAAATCTGATTACCTCACTTTTTGCAGGCAGTCGGCCGGGGCGGGAGTGGAGAAATGGGTAGTACGCCTCGATACCATGACCTGCACCTATTATGACAAGGCTGGTACGGCGATGCTGGTAGAAAATATTCCGCAGTAATTATTTGCTGGAAAAACGATAACTGCCTGTCCAGGTATTGCTGGCCGTAGAGCGGGAAGTTACTTTCACGTCTACCTGGCATTGTGTATTGGCCGGGGTGCCGGTGATCGTAATGGTGCTGGCAACTGAACTGGTATTGAGTGTGGTGGTAAAGAAAGCCGGGGCGCCGGAGCCATCATCTTTGCGGGCACTTACATCTATTTTCACACCGTTGGCAGGCATGTCTGATGTTACCGTTACTCTCACAGTATAAGGAGCAGGAGCTGGCGGTTGTACGGCATTTACTGCCGGGTCTGTTACTACCGTGAGCGGAGCCTCCGAAGGGGGGTTGGGCTCGGGCGAATTACCGCCGCCCTTTCCGCAGGCAGAAAAGGAAGCAATCAGCAATACTGATAAACAGAAATAAAATATGGCGCGCATGAAATGTGTTTTAAATACACAATATCGAAGGTAACAATAAAGCATTATTTTCCCAAACCTGGCCGTTAAAAGGTATAAAAGTATAAAGATTTAAAGAAGAGCGTTTTAACTTTTATACCTTTAAACTTTATACTTATGCCCCCACCCGCACATTTCTGCTAAAACTTTCCTCCAGCGAAATAAAGGTCTCTGTCCGCTCGATTCCTTTGATCTTCTGCAGCTGATCGTGCAGCACATACCGCAGCTGGGAAATGTCTTTGCAGACAATTTCAGCAAACATACTATAGTTGCCGGTAGTATAGTTCAACCGCACTATTTCCGGAATCTTCTGCAGTTCTTTGGCTACAGTGTCGTAGAGGGAGCTTTCTTTCAGATAAATACCTATAAAGGCAATTACATCGTACCCCAGCAGTTTCAGGTCTGCGCTGAGTTTTGTACCTTTTACAACGCCAGCCTCCTGTAGTTTTTTGATCCGTACGTGGATGGTACCACCTGATACAAATAACTTTTTGCCCAGATCGGCATAAGAGATCTCTGCATTCTCCATCATGTGCAGGATGATGTCGAGGTCGAGCTTATCGAGATTCAATTTAGCAGCCGTTTTTTCCATCTCTTTTTTGAGTTTTTCAATTATAAAGTGCAAATATTTGAACAATATCTATATTTTCAAAATAAACTTTGAATATTTTGGAAATAAAAGGCCGATTGTGCTATATTTGTTCTATCAAACGCTCTTTGATACACCGCTTAGTAACAGACCACAATCAGTCTGTACTCGGCTTTATACTGTGGGGTGATGAAATTTTTGGCAGACATGCCCTCTCGTCTCGGGGGTGGGGATAACAGGATAAACGTAATGTAGAGCCGGCTGGCTTCGGCTGGCCGACCAGGGTTGACCACTGGAATTTGCATTATGGCTAACTGCCTCGTGGAGGTTCGACTCCTCCCCCTACAGCTGCTTTTTCTCATGTGATTGTTTGCCTGTGGGTCTTCTGATTTGCAGGCTTTTTTTTGCCCCTACCAACCGTTTTTCTTCAGTTCGCATCCTATCGCTGTAAATTTGCTGTTTAAAACCATACTGTATGAAAAAGACAGGTTTTCTGTTATGCCTTATCGCTGCTTCGACATTTGTAATGGCCCAGGACCAGACTATCAAAAAACTGCGCCAGGACTCTGAACGTTCTATTTCCAAAGACCCGGCCGACACCGCTCAAAAGGTCTGGAAAAAAGGGGGACTCTACGGTATCAACATCTCTCAGGGCTCACTGAGCAACTGGGCTGCAGGTGGTGATGACTTTACGCTTTCCATCAATTCTGTGCTCAGCCTTTTTGCGTTCTATAAAAAGGATAAACACAGCTGGGACAATACGCTCGATTTTAACCTGGGTTATGTGCGCACTACCAGCCTCGGCAGCCGCAAGAATGATGATCGCATCGATATCCTTTCCAAATATGGTTATGCGCTTAACAGTAAGCTGAACCTGGCGGGCCTGGTCAATTTCCGCAGCCAGCTGTTCAAAGGATATACTTATGCGGAAAATGTAAAGACCTTCTCTTCTGCATTTCTCTCGCCGGCCTATGTACTGCTCAGCCCTGGTCTGGATTATAAACCTACCAGCAACCTGTCTATATTTGTTTCGCCGGCCACTGTACGCTGGACCATTGTAAAAGATGATACGCTTTCTGCCCACGGGCTCTATGGTGTAGATACCGGCAAACACGTAAATACCGAGATCGGCGCTTTTGCTTCTATCAATTATTTCAAGGAATTTAATAAGATCGTTACCTACAAAGGCCGCCTCGATCTTTTTTCCAACTACAAAAGCAATCCGCAAAACATTGACATCTACATGACCAACGTACTCAATGTAAAGCTTTCCAAAATCCTTTCCATGACCTATAGCCTGGATATGATCTATGATGATGATGTGCGGCTCTTTGGCAAAACGGGAGAAGGGGCGCGCATGCAGCTGAAATCGCTGGTGGGAATTGGCTTGCTGATGAAATTCTAGCCGGGTGCTTTCTGAGCGCTGACTTACCTTTGCCGGCTAATGGGACATAAAAAACTGATTCGTTTTGAGGAGCTGCTCCGCCTGCCCAATGTATTGCAATACCCCGAAGGCATAGCAGGTACATGGCATAAGCATTTTGGCAACAGCAACCCCCTCACGCTCGAGCTGGCCTGTGGTAAAGGCGAATATGCGGTGGGGCTGGGCAGGTTATATCCGCAGCGTAACTTTATTGGCGTTGATCTCAAAGGCCATCGCCTGTGGGTAGGCGCGAAGAAGGCGCTCAACGAAAATCTGGGTAATGTCGCTTTCCTGCGTACACAGATCGATCAGATACCAACATACTTTAAGCCAGGCGAAGTAGAGGCCATCTGGATCACTTTTCCGGATCCGCAGCTGCGTCGTTCCAAAGCGCGTAAAAGACTGACCCATCCCAAATTTCTCCGCCTGTATCAACAATTTCTGCAGCCCGGTGGTTACATACATCTGAAGACAGACAGCCCCGACCTGTATCATTTCACCAAACTGGTGATCAGGGAGTATGGTTGTCAGCTTCTGGAAGACACCGCTGATCTTTATCAGCAGTCGGACCTGGCACCTGATCTGCAGATCCGCACCTATTACGAATCGCTGGATATTGCAGGTAGCAGGCGGGTGCATTACCTGCGTTTCGCACTGCCGGCTCAGTTGCCAGATGCATCGCATGATGTGTCATTAAAGCAATTACTGGAAAATGAAGAACTGGATTGAGGGTATACATTATTATATCAATGAGCAGGGCCTCGTAGTACTCACAGCCCGCTTTCACCTGGATCGGGGTTATTGTTGCGGCAATGGCTGCAAACACTGCCCCTACGATTATGAACGGGTGCCCGAGCCCAGGCGTAGTGTATTAAGGCAAAACCGGTCGGCCTCAGACAAGCCATCAAATACTTAACTTTCCTGTATGGCTACAAGAAAAAAATCAAAACCCGAAAAACCGCGGAGTATTACACCGAGTGGTCGTCACGAATCCAGCTTTTTTGAACAGGTATATGAGGTGGTCCGTTTGATACCACGTGGGCGTGTTACTTCATACGGCGCCATTGCGGTCTGCCTCGGCACTAAACTCTCTGCAAGAATGGTAGGCTGGGCAATGAACGGAGCCGGGCAGGTAAAACCCAAAGTACCGGCCCACCGCGTGGTAAACCGAAATGGTATGCTCAGCGGCAAACATCATTTTGGCGGTGATACGATGGAAAAATTATTGAAAAAAGAAGGTGTGAAAGTGAAGAATGATATGGTCGTCAATTTTAAGGAACTCTTCTGGGATCCGTCCAAAGAACTCGACGATTTTTAGGTAGAAGGTGAGTGGTAAAAGATAAAATACCTTCTTCTTTTAGCCTTATACCTTTTACCTCAATAATACGGGCTGATCATCCAGTACACCAACACCCCCGTAATAGCCACATACAACCAGACAGGCCAGGTAATGCGCGCGAGTTTTTTGTGTTTTTCCCACTCACCCACCATAGCGCGGTAGGCTGTAAAGAGAATGAAGGGCAGTATAAGGCCGGCCAGCGGAATATGGGTAAATAAAACAAGACGATATAAGATCCGCGCACTGCCTACATGCGATTTCTCTGCTTCGCTCAGTACGCCGTCATGATCCAGGTCGCCAAAAATAGTATCGCCGGCCAGCAGGTGATGGCAGATATAACTTACCAGGAAAAGTACCGACAGAAACATGGCGGTCAGCATTAGTTTTTTGTGCTGTGTATATCGCTTCCCCTTTACCGCCAGCAGGGCAGCTACCAGCAATACCGATACTATAGTGTTGATAATGGCATTGATGCGGGCAAAGACATGTATATCGAAACCCAGATCAACATTTAATTTGACACGGCTTAGCGCCACAACAGCAGTAAACACAATAGCCGAAAAAACCAGGATAAGTATTCTGGCTTTTTTATCATTCTTTTTCCACGCAGCGGATAACATCAGTTCTTTCTTCTTTTTAGAATAAATATCAATAAACCCACTCCAATGATCGCCGACAGAAATGCTACCGCCATGATCTGGAATTTGCCTGCAAAAAAGCTGCGGGCTTTGGGATCTTTTTCTTTGCTGAGGAGGATGATATCCGTCGACAGATTTGCCAGTTCGGTGGTATCAAGTCCCCGGTAATAGCCGCGCACGTGCAGATTGGTATCAATAAGCACAAAGCGATCGGTATGTATAAAGCTGGTATCTACACCATGCCCGTCTACCAGTCCCAGTTTCAGATCATTGATCACAAAATCATATATCTGTTTTTTATCTCCTGTGAGCAGCCACCATTGATCGGGATTGATCTGAAAGCGGTCGGCCCAGTGTTTGAGCTGCTGTACCGAATCGCGTTCCGGATCTATGCTGATGGAAATAAAATGCAGGAAATCGGGTGTTTTATCTCCCACCCGCTGCGAATTGGTAATGGACTGCTGCAGTCGGCGCATATTGGAAGTAAGTGCCGGGCAAATGGTGGGGCAGTGTGTAAAGAAAAAATCGGCGATCAGCACTTTTCCTTTCAGATCTTTCCAGGTCACCTTATGCCCCAGCTGATTGGTCAGCTCAATATCGGGCAGGGTATGCCAGATCGTATCGGTGTATTTTTTTCCATTATGTACGGTGGTGGATGTACTGTCTGGCAGGTAATGGCGGGGCATCAGGATAGTGTCATCACTTACCTTTTTCACAATAAGGTAAGAAATGAGTGGCACCAGTGCGGCCAGCAGTATAGCATAGAGAGCTGTCTTGTTCACTGCGTTTCAGTTTTCGGGGCTCACATTCCCTTTAAATAAAACCACCGGTCCTTTTGTTTGTTCTGCACAAAAAAGACCGGTGGTACAATAATTTTCAAACCTCTTTATTGCTTGCCGGGTTGCGGCTCGGCTACCGGCGCTTTTTCTGCAGGATGATGTGGTCTGGGTGTAGTAGTTTCCTGGAAGTGTTTATCGTAAGTATTACGCAGATTCTTGTAGGAGTTGCCATCTACAATAAATGCAATGATAAACCAGATAAACAGCATCAGGGGCACTACGATGGTCATGATCATATTGCGGATCTCATCACCCAGGTGCATGAATACCGCCACAATGTAATAAGCTTTGGCCAGCGTCAGGATACATACCAGACCCTTGAAAGCCAGTACCAGGAAGGTATTGGGTTCAGGCCCTTTGTGGATGGTGTAGATGATCAGACCGATCGCCAGCTCAATGATCGTGATAATGCTGAGCAGGATGGTTGTTTTTTTCACCCTCTTCTTAAAGGTGGCATCATCTGTATGGTGCTCAAAAGTAATTTCTGATGATATAGGTTGATGTTCCATTTCTTACAAATTCGTTTTATAGATAACTGAAATCAGGTTAGATCAGGTAGAAGCAAAGGAATACAAATACCCATACCAGGTCTACAAAGTGCCAGTAAAGGCCGGCTTTTTCGATCATCAGGTAATGGCCGCGTTGCTGGAATACATTTTTCTGGGTCATGATCAGCATTACGATATTGATGATTACCCCGGAAAATACGTGGAAACCGTGGAAACCGGTAATACCATAGAAATAACCACCAAAGGCAACGGGTCCTTTTTCACGTATATGCATTTCTGATACATTCAGCATGCCTATCAGCTCCTCTTTGGTCTTGCCCATCAGGTCAGCATGGTTAAAGTTGGTATGATGCTCATGAACCAGCGTAGCCAGTGTATGCTGAGATGAATTATTGAGTGCCTCGGTCAGTGCAGCGCCGTCTACCAGCTGACCCCAGGGGTTGTGTGTGGTAGTTTGACCGATCAGTTCGATTTTGCCATCAATCAATGTAGGGTGCACACCAGTGATCAGGTGATGCCACTCCCATGCCTGGCAGGAAAGGAAGGCTATACCACCTACGATAGTCCAGGCCAGCCATTTGATCACACCCTGCTTATCACCTTTATGGCCTGCATGCACCGCCAGTACCATTGTCACCGAGCTGATGATCAGGATAAAGGTCATTACGCTTACGAAAGCCAGGGGAAGGGTGGCATGACCGGCACCGGGAAATGCGTTGAACACCACGTTGGGATCAGGCCAGAAGTTCTGGCTGAAGCGGATAGTGCCATAAGAAATCAGGAACGCGCCAAAGGTGAAGGCATCACTCATCAGAAAGTACCACATCATCAGTTTGCCATACTCCAAATTGAAGGGGCTTTTCCCTCCACTCCACCATTTCGTTTGTTGCGCTGTAGCTGTTGTCGCCATGTTGCTTTTTTTATTCGCGAAATCGTTTATTCTTTCTATTTATTTTCATCCGGCCTTGCCGGTCTCTTATCCGATCACCAGGAAAAACACAAACAGGTATACCCAAAGCAGATCCACAAAATGCCAGTAGGTGGCAGCCACTTCTACGGGTACAGAACTGTAGTTTTTCGTTTTCCCAAAGAACGCTTTTATAAACATTACCAGCAATGCTACGATGCCTCCCACCACATGCAATCCGTGCAGGCCAAAGATCACATAGAGAAACTGACCGGCACCGGTGCTACCGGTAAAATAGATACGCTTCACCTCCCACAATTCCCGGAAGCCCAGCCACTGCATGATCACAAACGCCACACCCAGGGTAAACGTGACAGCGATCAGGGTTCTGTAGTTGAGCATCTTCCGCTCTTTGAATGCTTTCAGCGCCAGTTGTATGGTCAGGCTGCTGGCCAGCATTACGGCTGTGGAAACCCAGAAAATACGCGGCATCGCCACATCGCGCCAGCCCACCATGTTGCTCTTGATAATAAAAGCACTGGTCAGGCCTGCAAACATCATCAGGATACTCCCGATAGCCACCCAAAGAGTAAACTTGTGGGGGTGTATCTTTTTTCGTTGTGGCGTTGTCACGATTTCCATCTCACGTTTATTGTTATCAATTTTTACTCAATAAAAGCGCCAGCAAAACCACTGGCAGATACAGGTAGCTTCCAAACATCACTTTGCGGGCAGCACTTACTTCCATGGTCTGGTACAGCTTTGCACTGCGTCCGATCATAAACAGGTTGGCCAGTACTACGAGTGTCAGGCTGATCTGTCCGGACAGGTCGGTGTACGAACACATTCCTGTAAAGTAAGGCACCATGGTCACCGGCAGCAGCAGCAGCGAGTAGATCACTGTCTGCAGCGCAGTAAACTTTGTGGGGCCCTTGTCGGCCGGCAGCAGTTTAAATCCTACACGCGAATAATCGTTGTGTGCAATCCAGGCAATAGCCCAGAAATGCGGAAACTGCCACAGGAACTGGATCGCAAACAATACCCAGCCACCCAGTGATAATCTGTCGTCGCCGGCAGCCCAGCCAATGAGGCAGGGAAGTGCTCCCGGCACAGCGCCCATCAATACCGCCATAGAACTTACTTTTTTCATGGGCGTATAGACAAACGCATACAGAAACAGACTGAAAGCAGCCACCATTGCCGACAACCAGTTGAAGAAATAACCCAGCATACATACACCGATAAGTCCGGTGATAATAGCAAAAGCCCATCCTTCGGTTTCTGACATACGGCCCGAGGCAATGGGTCGGTTACCGGTACGCTTCATCTGCGCATCGGTATTCTTCTCCACTACCTGGTTGATGGCATTGGCACTACCTGTTACCAACATCCCGGCTACAAAGAGCAATCCGATCATCCTCCATTCGTACTCCACTACTTTGGGTGCAAGCAGGTAGCTGACCACACTGCTAAACACCACCATTATACTTAACGAAAGCTTGATTAGCTGTAAATAATCTTTGATCTTCTGCATCTCACACTTTCGTTGGTTTCGTATTTAACTCACTTTTCTTTTTCTCCTTACGATATGCCTCCCCTGAGGAATACCGGCCTAGTGTGTGCTTTCGTTGGCACCAATAGGCTCAGTCTGCGGGATGAAATCACGACCATCTTTACCATAGTCATAAGCCCAGCGGTGTACCTCAGGAATCTCTCCTTCCCAGTTGCCGTGACCGGGGTTGATGGGAGTTGTCCATTCCAGTGTGGTAGCACCCCAGGGGTTTGTACTGGTCACCCTGCGGCCTTTGAATACGGAGTAGAAGAAGTTGAATACAAACATGAGCTGTACTGCAAATACCACGATCGATACCACAGTGATCATCTTATCGAGATCACCAAACTGGTTGAAAGAGTGCCAGCCTGATTTGTCGAGGTAACGACGGGGCATACCTGCCAGACCCTGATAGTGCATGGGCCAGAAGATCAGGTAAGCACCTACCAGTGTCACCCAGAAGTGGATATAGGCCAGCGTGGTATTGAGATAGCGGCCAAACATTTTGGGGAACCAGTGGTAGATACCGGCAAACATACCGAACATGGAAGCCACACCCATTACAATGTGGAAGTGAGCCACCACAAACATGGTATCGTGCAGGTGAATGTCAATAGTAGAGTTGCCGAGGAAGATACCGGTCAGACCACCAGAGATGAACAGGCTCACAAAACCGATAGCAAAGAGCATACCGGGTGTGAAGCGGATATTGCCGCGCCACAGGGTAGTAAGCCAGTTAAATACTTTGATAGCGGACGGTACCGCAATAAGCAGCGTCAACAGTACGAATACAGAACCCAGGAACGGGTTAAGACCGGTTACAAACATGTGGTGCGCCCATACAAGGAATGCCAGGATAGCAATCGCAAACAGGGAACCAAGCATGGCCATATAACCGAAGATTGGTTTACGGCTGTTGACCGACATGATCTCTGATACCATACCCATGGCAGGCAGCAGGATGATATATACTTCGGGGTGACCCAGGAACCAGAACAAGTGCTGGTACAGGATGGCGCTACCACCCTCGTTGGGCAGGATCTCGCCATTCACCACGATATCGCTCAGAAAGAAGCTTGTACCCAGGTTGCGGTCAAACAGCAGCAGTACGGCGCCGGACAGCAACACAGGGAAAGAAAGAACGCCCAATACAGCTGTAAAGAACAGCGCCCAGATAGTAAGCGGCAGACGGGTCATGCTCATACCCTTGGTACGCATATTCAGGATAGTAGAAATATAGTTCAGACCACCCAGCAGTGATGATACGATGAAGAGTGCCATACTGATGAGCCACAGGTCAGCACCGATCTTTGAACCATCGTTGGCCTGCCCCAGGGCACTCAACGGAGGATACATCGTCCAGCCACCGCTCGCAGGGCCGGTTTGTACAAACATAGAAGACAGCATCACCACACTGGCCAGGAAGAAGAACCAGTAAGACAGCATGTTGATGAAAGGTGACGCCATATCGCGGGCACCGATCTGCAGCGGAATAAGGAAGTTGGCGAAAGTACCACTCAGACCGGCCGTGAGTACGAAAAACACGAGTACGGTACCGTGCATGGTAACCAGCGCATAATAAAATTCCGGTTTGATTACACCGCCTTCAGCCCAGTGACCAAAGAATGTTTCCAGAATAGGGAACGTCTGACCGGGATAACCCAGCTGCAAACGGAAGAGTACTGAAAACAAGCCACCAATAATGGCCCATATGATACCAGTGATCAGAAACTGCTTTCCGATCGTCTTATGGTCCATGCTGAATACATACTTGGAGATAAAAGACTGGTGGTGATGACCATGTCCGTTATGCTCGTCGTGATGAACACCATGTCCGGTGGCAGCTTCTACGTGTGCATGCATTGCTTCGCTCATAACTCTTTTATGTTTTATGACAACCGGTGTTGCCTTTTATTATATTAATTAGTGCGCTCCTCCCGTATTTCCACCAACGGGTGCCAGCTGTGCTACGGGTTTAACGGTATCAGCAGCAGGTTTGGCCGAAGGGTCCTTTTCAGGAAATGCCCTTGCATATTGTGATTTCTGAGAAGCCATCCAGGCATCAAACTCTTCCTGGGTCTCTACTACAATTGTGCCGCGCATACTGTAGTGACCTTTACCGCACATCTGGTCACAGGAGATCTCATATACAAACTCGGGATCGCCGGTTTCGAGACGTTTTTCCTTGGTGGTTTTGGTAGGCGTAAACCACATAGTGGTAGGCGTACCGGGCACCGCATCCATCTTCATCCGGAAGTGAGGGAGACCTACGTCATGAATTACATCTTTGGCTCCGATCACCATCTTTACAGGTTTGTTGACAACCAGGTGCAGTTCACCGGTGGCATACACATCATCGTGGTTATTGGGATCATCCCATATCTGCCCCAGCGGATTGCTTTTGGCATCATTGATCTCTTTGTAATATTTTTTGCCGAGCACGCCATCTTTGCCGGGGTAACGGAACTCCCACTTAAACTGGCTGCCGGTAACCTCCACCACCATTGCGTTGGAAGGCGCATCGCCGGTGATACGGAACCAGTAGAAGATACCAAAGCCTACGAGGATAGTGAGGGTAATGGCAGGAATTACTGTCCAGATCAGCTCCAGCTTATTGTTGTGCGGGAAATAATACGCTTTACGTTTATCTGACTCCTGATATTTGTAGGCAAACAGGAACAACGCGATCTGTGTCAGGAAAAATACAAATCCTGTAAGGGCGATGGTGATATACAACATCCGATCGATGTAAACACCGTGATCGGAATCTGCTGCACCCAGTATCTTACCTTTCAGTTTTTCATTGCAATAAAACACACCGATCAGGCCTACAATCAGGAAGACCAGCATCAGAAAGCCGTTGATCTTATTTGATTGTTTACGGGATCTTTCTTCGCCACGCAGGACAGCTACATACTCACTTGCCTTGGCAATCTGAAATGTCACCAGAAAGCCAAGTGTCAGTATCGCGATGATGAAAAACGTTTGCATATAATATAGTCTATTAAAAAATCCAGGTTTAAGTAAAGAGTTATAAGTATTAAGTTTTAACTGCTTATGACTGTATTCTCTTTAACGTCGAATTAAAAACTCCTTCAACCGGCTACACAATTCTCTCTCTCTTTTACCACCCACCTTTCTCCTATCAGGTGTGGTGGATCACACTTTCTTTCAGCAGCGGATGGTTCTTGGCCAGCAGCGGCGCTTTGGTCAGTGCGCGGCCGGTTACAAACATGATCACACCTACAAAACCCAGTGCCACGCCGAAATCATATACGATCATCGGCACATGATCCGGAGATACCGCCGGGAATACCATCTGATACATATCCAGCCAGTGACCAAAGATGATCAGCAGGGCCATGAATGTAATAGTGCCGTAGTTGCGTTTGGAATCGCGGCTCATCAGGATCAGCAGCGGAGCCAGGAAGTTGATGATAAACATCAGCCAGAAGATACCGCTGTAGATGCCTTCTGCACGGGGTTTGAAATATACTGTCTCTTCAGGAATGTTGGCATACCAGATCAGCATGAACTGGCTAAACCAGAGATATGTCCAGAAGATAGAGAATGCGAACATGAATTTGCCGAGATCGTGCAGGTGCTCATTGTTTGTAAACTCCAGGTAACCGGTGTTTTTGAGATAAACCACAAACAGGGTAATAAGGGCCACACCTGCTACAAATGTACTGGCGAATGTATACCAGCTGTACATGGTGCTGTACCAGTGGGCATCAATGCTCATCAGCCACAGCCAGGGTATGGAAGACATTACAGTAAGAGCGAATACTACAATATAAACAGCCGCCCAAACAGTGTTTGTCCACAGGAATTTGCGTTTGCCTTCGATAGTGGGGATCGGATTCTCATCCAGGCTGCGTGAACGCTGACGCATCTTCCAGCCCAGTACAGACCAAAGCAGGATAGTAAGCACAGTGACAGTGGCAAAGAAGCCGGTATTCAGAAATCCTTTTTTATGATACAGTGTGGGATCATGCTCCACATGCTCCTTGTTGATCCAGTGATAAATGGTGTCGTTGCCGCCAAAAACAATCGCCAGCAGGATAGCACCACAGATCACACCTACTACAGGTACGCAGGCCGAGATAGCTTCGGTCACACGGTTGAATGCCATCTGCCAGCCACCCCAGGCCAGGGTAGTTGCACAAATAAAGAACATACACGCGTTGACGACCAGCAGGAAGTACACGCTGTTTTGCAGCAGGCTGGCCCAGAAACGGGCTTCATTGTGATGAACCTCCTCTGGTGTACCCCCTTTGCCATGTGTGGTAATGTACAAGCCCACAATAGCCAGGATGCCTACCACCATCAAAGCGATAGAGATCGTGTTGTATCGTTTGGGAACAGTGAAATTGAGCTTTAGTGACATCAGCATTCTTTTATTTCGTCAAAAATTTTATTTGGCTTTAGCTACTGCAACGGTGTCTGCAACAGCAGGTTTGGCAGCTACAGTATCGGCTGCACCTGCAGCGTTCGGAAACTGCTTGGCGCGGATATAAGTGATCACTTCCCAACGCTGGCGTGTGCTGAGCTGTGAAGCATAGCTACCCATAGCGCGGATACCGTAGGTGATGGAGTGGAACATTGTACCTTCTGCCATCGCTTTCATATCATCGCCCATCAGGTTTTTAGGCATGGCAGAGAAAGGACCCTTACCATCGTTATACAGCGGACCATTACCATCGAGTTTGGCGCCGTGACAAATACCACAGTTGATCAGGTAGAGACGCTCGGCTTCTTTCAGGTTGACAGAAGCAGCAGCAACCGGGTTCTTTACATTCTTGGACAGTGCGTAACCCAACGAATCGTTTTTGTAGGGATATGCGGGCATTTCACCACGGGCAACTGTACCGGCTACGGGTTTGCCATCAAAATACACTTCTCCGCCTTCCACGCCAGAATGCTTGAGTCGCTCGCTTGCATCTGTATAGGTTTCATACGCTACGCTGTAGGCCATATCCGGCATGTAGGCACGGCCGGGCTGGCTGTTGCCTCCGCATCCCACCAGTGTGGCGATGATTCCTGTAATTCCTGCTATTATGAATATCTTCTTCATTCTCCTGAATTATAATAAGATTATTAAGCTGCTGCTTCGGTCTTTTTACCATACTTAACCGTATCCTGATCATAACGTCCCAGCCACCAGCCGGTCTCGCGATGCTCAACCGATACTTCTTTGGCCCCCAGGCTATTCAGAAACGCAATTACTTCTGCTTCGTTGGTTTTATCGGTACACTCCAGCGCCATTACAAACGTATCGTCTGTAGAGCGGGGATTGAAGTGATCCTTTTTAACAAAAGGAGCCAGTTGACACAGCCAGCAAAAAGTAAGCACCATGCCCACCGCTGCGAAAAGAACGGTAAGCTCAAATGTGATGGGGATCCACGCAGGCAGAGAGAAGAATGGCTTACCGCCAAAGTTGATCTGCCAGTCGATCGTAAGAGCCCAGGTAATAAAGCTTACAGCTGTGGCGGTACCTGTAATACCATAGACAAAGCCCGCTGTGTGCAGACTGGTATCACGCAGTCCCATTACCTTATCCAGTCCGTGAATGGGAAAAGGCGTATACACGTCGTGGATCTTGTAACCGGCACGGCGAACTTTCTTCACCGCAGGAAACAAAACTGCTTCGTCATAGAAGTTGCCAACCACAAATTTTTTTACAGACATATTGATTAATTCAAAGGTTCTTGTTCTGTTTTAAGTTCTAAGTAATAAGTTTTAAGTTATTACTTGCTTCTTAATGGTGCTCGCCACCATGTTTTTCGCCAAACACTTCCACGGTTTCCGTTTCTTCTTCTGCCATATGATCCTTGTAGCTTTCACCATTTTTCTTCAGGATATGCTTGATTTCCGCAAGGGCGATAACCGGGAAGAATTTAGAGAACAGGAAGTAACAGGTAAAGAACAATCCAAACGTACCCATATAGAAACCAACTTCCCAGATAGTGGGAGCATAATAAGTACTCCAGGAGCTGGGCAGGTAATCGCGGTAAACAGAGGTAACGATGATCACAAAACGCTCAAACCACATACCGATATTTACCAGGATACTCATGAAGAATGTGAGCAGCAGGTTTCTTCTCATTTTGCGGAACCAGAAGATCTGCGGCGACAATACGTTACAACCCATCATCAGCCAGTAGCTCCAGCCATAAGGGCTGTTGAGGTTCACACGGTTTTCTTTAAATGCAAACCACTCATAATCCACGTGACTGTACCAGGCCATGAACAGCTCGGTGAGGTAGGCAATACCCACAATAGAACCGGTGAGTACGATTACCTTGTTCATCACCTCGATATGCTCAATAGTGATATAATCTTCCAGTCCCAGCACTTTACGTGTGATTAGCAGCAGCGTCTGTACCATCGCAAAACCGGAGAAGATGGCACCAGCCACGAAGTAGGGCGGGAAGATCGTCGTATGCCAGCCAGGTACTACTGAAGTGGCAAAGTCAAATGATACGATTGTGTGTACAGAAAGTACCAGCGGTGTACTCAGACCGGCCAGAACCAGTGAGAGGGCTTCATGACGTTGCCAGTGCTTGGTAGAACCCGTCCAGCCAAAGGCAGCCACACCATAAAAATATTTACGCCATTTTTCTTTGGCACGGTCACGCAGTGTGGCCAAATCAGGAAGCAGACCTGAATACCAGAACAGCAGTGACACGGTAAAGTAAGTAGAGATCGCAAACACGTCCCACAGCAGGGGCGAGTTGAAGTTAACCCAGAGCGGACCGCGGGTATTGGGGTAAGGCAGTACAAAGAAGGCATCCCACACACGACCCATGTGCCAGATGGGGAACTGACCGGCACACATTACCGCAAAGATCGTCATGGCCTCAGCAGCACGGTTCACACCTGTTCTCCAGCCCTGACGGAAAAGGAGAAGGATGGCGGAGATCAGCGTACCGGCGTGACCGATACCTACCCACCATACGAAGTTGGTGATATCCCATCCCCAACCGATTGTTTTACCCAGGTTCCACTGACCCGTACCATAGATCACCTCCATGGTCACGGATATGATACCGAAAATGAGCAATGCAACCGAGATCAGGAAGCCTACCCACCAAAGCTTTGACGGCTTGGCTTCCACCGGACGGCAAATATCTTCTGTTACCTGGTGATAATCCTTAGTACCATCTACCAGTGGCGGCCTGGCCTGTGATTCGTATCTGAGTAATCCCATAAGTTGTATTTCCTAAAATATGTAAAAGCTATTTTCTGTTCAAAAGGCCTGATTTATCAGCGTTGCTAAAAAACTTCAACCTTTTTTACTTTCTCTTGTTCTATTTTCTTCCGACCCGGCACTCCGTTTTTTCAACAACCCGAAGAGACGGGGATCGGTATTTTTTTTCTGCACTCAGGTTTCAGGTCTTTCAACCTTTTACCTTTTCCCTCCTACCTCTCTTAATGGTGCTCTGACTGAGGCATTGGCTCTTTGGTATCATGTGCAGCTGCTGCGGCATGATGTCCTTTGGGCTCGATGATCTCATCAGTATTGCGCACTTTAGACAGGTAAGTTACATTGGGCATTACGTGCAGTTGCTCCAGTACCATAAAGCTGCGTTGCGGATTCTCAGCACGCACGCGTGATATCTGGCTTGTTTTATCATTTACGTTACCAAATACGATGGCATCGCCGGCACAAGCCTGCTGACAGGCAGTTTTGGCTTCGCCATCCAGCAACGGACGACCTTCTTTCTTGGCCTGGAGCTTGGCAGCCTGTGTACGCTGTACGCAGAAGCTACATTTTTCCATTACACCGCGTGAACGAACGGTAACGTCAGGGTTGAGTACCATACGTGTCAGCTCATCATTCATCTGGTGAACTACGGGATCCAGTTTACCTACCAGCTGCTGATTCTGGTTGTTGGTGAAGCTATCAGCACCTGTATAGTCGGCCCAGTTGAAGCGGCGTACTTTGAAAGGACAGTTGTTGGCGCAGTAGCGGGTACCGATACAACGGTTATACGCCATCTGGTTGATACCTTCACTGCTGTGGTTGGTTGCAGCTACCGGACATACGTTTTCGCAGGGAGCGTTGTCGCAGTGCTGGCACATCATGGGCTGAAATACCACGCCTTTCAGATCATCCGGGTTCTTATCATCCGTTACAAAGTAGCGGTCGATACGCAGCCAGTGCATATCATGGTAGCGAAGTACTTCGCTCTTACCTACCACCGGTACGTTGTTTTCAGTATGACAGGCTATCACGCAGGCACCGCAACCATAGCAGGCGTTCATGTCGACGTTCATACCCCACTTCAGACCGGGAGTGTCGTGCACACCGTAAAGAGTAGCTTCTTTACGGAAATCGCCACCTTTTGCATATTTGTCCAGCAGATCCTGGCGGAAACGAACGATCTCGTTGGGATCTTTTTTGAAGCTGGCCAGTGTTGTTTCGCGCACCACTTCCACACGACCTTCGTAAGAGTTGTGGATCTGTGTCTGGGCGATCTTTTCTTTGCGGCCGGTTTTTTCAACGGTTACTGCATTGCTGTAATCAACGTTGTTGCCGTTGAAAGCAGCAAAGTGGTAAACATTTTTACCTACACCGGCAGCGGTTTTACCCCAGCCTTCACTACGGCCATAACCTACGGCTACGGCAATGGTGTTGGCATTCATGCCGGGGATTACGAGAATGGGAAGTTCCACTTCCTTTTTACCGGCCACCGTGATCTTGATCACGGGTTTGGACGGATAATATTCGTAATCGTTGTCGAGTTTTATTTTCAGCTCCTCGGCCTTGGCCATGGAGATAAGTGCATAGTTGTCCCAGGTAGCGCGTGAGATGGGATCAGGAAGCTCCTGCAGCCAGGGGTTGGCAGCGCCGGTACCGGTACCGATACCTACTTTCTGATACAGCACGATCTCGTCACCGCTTACTTTTTTGGCGTTGCTGATAGCAGTAGCGGCAGCACCTACAGCAGCACTGCTGTAAGAACCGGCACTGATCGCAGCAGGTACTTCTACCACACCATCCTGCAAGGCACGGTCAAAAGCTTCTTCGGTACCCAGTTTGGCTACCCAGTAGTTTTTGAAGTAAGTGAAGTAGTCGGTATTGTTGCCACTCCACTTGAGCAGTGAAGTCTGGAAAGGACGTGTTTTGAACAAGGGGCTGATGGTAGGTTGCAGGAAGCTGGTCACACCGGATTTTGCTTCTGCATCGCCCCAGCTTTCGAGATAATGGTGAGTGGGAGCAATGAACTGGCATTTTTCCGTGGTCTCATCCATACGGCCACTGAAGGAAACGCTGAGTTTCACTTTTGCCAGGGCCTTCTCAAATTTTTCTGCATCATGATAGTGATAGGCAGGGTTGGCATCGGCAATGAACAGGGCGCCTACACGGCCACCATCCATTTCTGCTACCAGGTCGGCCAGGTCTTTATCGATACCCTGACGGTAGTTGGAAGTAGTACCCCAGTTGATGGTGGTACCATACGCACCCACGGCCTGGTTAATGGCATTTACAATGATCTGTACGTTGGCATCGTTGCTGCCACTTACCACCAGTGAAGCACCTTTATTGGCAGCCAGGTCAGCAGCTACTTTAGCAATGCCGGCCTTGAGTTTGCTATCTGCAATAGCAGGAGCAGTTACCGTTGCATCCAGCGCAGCCAGCAGGGCCAGTGCTACAGCACCAGTCTCTGAAGGGCGGTGAGTGAAGCGTTCGTCGGCAGTAGCACCTGTGGTGCTCAGATGGCCTTCAAACTGGTAATGTTTGCTCATCTGCGGATTCTTCTCATCGATCTTGCGACCCTTACCGTAACCTACTCCGTTTTCAACCGGGTTCATCCAGGTAGCCAGGAAGTCGGCATCGAGGCTCACAATTACTTTGGCGGCCTCAAACTGGTAAGTGGGGAGCTTGCGGCCAAAGCCGGAAGCTTCGTTGGCCTGCAGCATACCACTGTAAGAAACCGCATCGGTCGTAACGTGTTTGCTGCCGGGATATTTAGCGAGAAATTCAGTAATGATCTGTTTGGTACTGGGTGATACGATGGTGCTGCTCAACAGTACCACAGATGTACCGGCCAGTCCGGCCATGGCATCACCTACCAGCTTGTCGAGTTGCTCATAAGTGGGTATTTCTTCCCATTTATCGCCTTTCTTTTGCTTGGGGTGAGTGATGCGGTTGGTATCATACAGGTCCAGTACAGAAGCCTGGGCTCTTGCGGTAGTACCACCTTTTGTAAATGAAGCCAGGGTATTGCCTTCGATCTTGATAGGGCGGCCATCGCGTACTTTGGCTACTACAGGGATCACATCACCATCCTGTACATAAGTAGTAGCATAGTACTTAGCCTCTCCCGGTATCAGGTTTTCGGGTTTGTTGGCATAAGGGATCACTCTCCGCTCAGGCACTTTACAACCTGCTGCAAAAGCAGCGGCAGCTGTGCTGAAGCCGAGGTATTTCAGAAAATCCCGCCTGGGAGCCTTTGCATCCAACAGGCCTTTATTATCCAAATCTTCAAAAGGCAGTTCCTCGCGAAACTCGTCTTCCACTTTCTTTTGAAAATTTTCGGGATCATTGATCTGTCCGAAACCTTGCCAGTACTTTTTTTGGCTCATTTATTTCAATTTGAAAATTAGTCGATTCGAAAAATTCAGCTCTTGGAAGGTCTAACCTTCATTCTTGTTCTTAATAGTGGCATTTCTGACATTCCAGGCCACCGATATTAGCCACGGTCACACTATCCATTTTGTGGTTCTTGATATCGTTGTGGAATTTCTCGTAAATGCTATAGAATTTGTTGCCCTTGGTGCTGTCGTAGTTGAAGTCAACCTTGGTTTGACGGTGACAGTTCACACACCAGCCCATGCTGAGCTCAGATACCTGGCGCACCTCATCCATGGCAGTGATTTCGCCGTGGCAGGTCTGACACTGTACGTTACCGGCTCTTACGTGCTGAGCGTGGCTGAAAAATACGTGGTCAGGCAGGTTGTGTATTTTAACCCAGGGAATGGGTTTTGCTTTATTGGGATCCCATGCGTTGGCATTTTTGGGATCGAAGCCGGCATATTCGTAGAGTTTGGCGATCTCAGCTGTACCATTCACTTCATTGCCATGACGGTCATACAGCTTGGGACCTTTTTCATACGTAGTAACCGTTTTGTGACAGTTCATACATACGTTCACAGAAGGTACAGCAGCATGTTTGCTTTCCCAGGCATTGCCGTGGCAATACAAACAGTTGATCTGGTTGATACCGGCGTGTACTTTGTGAGAATAGAAGATCGGCTGCACCGGCTCATAGTTTGTCTGACGCTGCATGCCGATAGCACCTTTGGTGACCATATAGCCGCCAAATACAAACAGTACAACGGCTACCAGTGTGATATATACTTTATTGCGATAGAAAGGAACCGGCTCGGGGCGAATGATACCTTCTACATCATCCGACATTTTTTTGAGGTTGCTGTTGACCTGCAGCAGGATCAGGGCGATGATCGCCAGGATCAGGGAGATCACACCAAAGATGATAGCATTCTGGTTGGAAGTCTCTCCTTCAGGAGCAGTAGTTCCACCTGCAGGAGCAGGGCCACCAGGACCATCAGCAAAAGTTTTATTGATATGGGCAAAGATGGCGTCAATATCCTTATCTGTCAGATCAGGAAAAGAGGTCATCACTGAACCAAACTTGGCTTTCAGCCCCATATAGTAGGGATCTGTATTGGCCATGGCGGCAGCATTCTTTACCCACTTATATATCTTGGTCATGTCGCCACCGTAGTGCTCATGATCCAGTACGCCACCCAGCTTGGGGCCGGTACCATCTTTAAATATATTATGACAACTCGCACATTTACTGGCGAATAGTGCTTTTCCGTCCTGGGCCGAAACTGGGAATGCAGCAAAAACAGCAAAAATCAGCGCGAGCAGAGATAGTTTGTGGGCCTTTGGTTTACAAGGAATCATAGACGCGATTGATCTGAAAAATGTGGATAAATAGCTCTAACCGGCTGCAAAAATAAGTCACGGAGTTAACAAAAAGCCAACGTTTTTAAAAATTTTTTAAGCCGCTACTGGCCTGCATTTCAGCGGATTTTGGGGTGTTTTTCAGACACCCCTGTTTTTGTTTGTCATGAATCAGTCAATCACCCCGGCTACTTCAACAAATGTGAAAATGAAAGCGGGGCATGCCTGTTTTTTCCTGACTTTTGCAGCGCTAAAAAACGAAACAAACCCCCAATCCGCTTTGCGGGTTATCCACATAATCATGTTTCAACGCTTACAACAAAAATGGAAAGTGAACGGGTTGCAGCTGCTGCTGATCCTCTGCACCTTTGCTATAGGCGGCAGCCTGACCGGCCTGGCCGGCAAGCGGATCATGAATTTCCTGCCCATTGAAAAAGGGGTACTCTGGGTAATATTATATATTATATTAATAACTATTCTCTGGCCGATGGCCGTACTCCTGGTAAGCGTTTTCTTTGGCCAATTCCGTTTTTTTACGTCCTATCTCCGCAAAATGGGCCGCCGCATGGGTATCAGCCCAAAAGAAAAGAAGGATGGCATTCCGGTTCGCCGTGTGGCCATTTTTGCGTCCGGCGCCGGTTCCAATGCCCAAAAGATCATCGATCATTTCCGTGGATCTGCCCGGGTACAGGTAGCGCTTATTGTGTGCAACAAACCGGAGGCAGGTGTATTGAATATTGCCCAAAAAGAAGGAATTCCGGTGCTTTTGATCGAAAAGGAACACTTTTTTCGCGGAGATGCCTATTTGCCTGAAATTAAAAAAGCCGGTGTTTCCTTTATTATACTGGCCGGTTTTCTATGGAAAATACCCACCGCACTGATCCAGGCTTTTCCCGATCAGATTGTAAATATCCATCCCGCCCTGCTACCCCTGTATGGTGGCAAGGGTATGTATGGTAATTATGTACATGCAGCTGTGATCGCCGCCGGCGATAAGGAAAGCGGTATCACTATCCATTATGTAAATGAACGGTACGATGAGGGCGCTACCATCTTCCAGGCACGCTGTCCCGTACAGCCCGGCGATACTCCCGATACGCTGGCACAAAGAATACATGCCCTGGAGCATGCGCATTATCCCGCAGTGATTGAAAGTCTTTTGATGAGTAAAGTATAAAGAGTATAAAGGGTTTAAAAGTTTAAAGGGGATAAACCCTCCTTTTACCATCTACCCTTTACCATCTACCTGTCAACTGTCCACTCATTTTATGTATCTTTCTCAACAAATTTCTACCTCATGCACAAAGGGCTTTTGCTTTCGATTGGTCTGTTATATAGCGTAATAGGCTGGAGTCAGGTATTAAAACCTGCCGTACCGGAGACAGCAGGTGTTTCTTCTTCCCGCCTGCAGCGTATTGACCAGGTATTGCAGGAGTATGTTGACAAACATTACCTGGCCGGCGCCACGGCCCTGGTAGCCCGTGATGGAAAGATCATTTATTATAAATCGATCGGTTATAGCGATGCCGCAAAGCACACGCCACTTAAGAACGATGCCATCTACCGTATCGCCTCACAATCCAAGGCCATTACCAGCGTAGCCGTTATGACGCTGTTTGAGCAGGGCAAACTGCTGCTCGATGATGCCATTGGAAAATACATCCCCGAATTTCAAAATCAACAGGTACTCGATAAGTATAATGCAGCCGACACTACCTATACAACTGTGCCGGCCAAACGGGCTGTGACCATCCGCGACCTGCTCACACATAGTTCGGGTATTGCCTATGCCCAGATCGGTACGCCGGAGTCCAATGCCATTTATTATAAAAATGGTATCGTAGGCGGCATCGGCGTGGGAAAGATCAAACTGGGTGATAAAATGAAAATACTGGGCAAAATGCCCCTGTTTCATCAGCCGGGCGAGCGCTGGACATACGGACTGAATACCGACCTGCTGGGCTACCTGGTAGAAGTGATCAGCGGGATAAGCCTCGATGATTATTTACGGAAAAATATCTTCGAGCCCCTCGGTATGAAGGATACTTATTTCTATCTCCCTGCATCGAGCCGCAACCGCCTGGTAACCCTGCATACAGAAGATGCGAACGGCCAGGTAAAACCCACTCACGAAGCCATGAACCTGAATGGTGAAGTAGATGTTGACTATCCGCTTTCAGACGGCACTTATTATTCCGGCGGCGGAGGCCTTTCCTCCACAGCTATGGATTATTCTATTTTTCTGCAAATGCTGCTCAATGGTGGTATATATAATGGTAAAAGAATATTAAGTCCGGTAACGGTGCGCATGATGACCAGCAACCAGTTTGACAAACTGGGCTGGGGCGATACCGTGATGGGCCTCGGATTTGGAGTATATACCAAAAAGAGTGAGTCGCGCAGCCCGTTGTCAGAAGGTTCTTATGAATGGGGCGGTATGTTTAGCAGCACTTACTGGGTTGACCCCAAACAAAAGATCGTAGCCCAGCTTTTCATCAACCAGTATCCCAATACGCATGGCGAGGTCCATGATAAATTCAAAGTATTGGTGTATCAGGCACTTGAAAAATGAGGAACCGGCCATTAACAGACGCTTCTTAGCTTTTATTTTGCAGATTCTTTCGTTACTTGCCGGTTAATCCCTGTGTGTTGACAGTTCGTTTACGCTCCATACCACCACTTCTGCTTGTGCTGCTATTGCTGATACTGGGAAATGCCGTGCAGGCACAGTACCGGATCAAAGGCACCGTATATGACAGCAGCCGCCTCTATCCTGTAGAGTTGGTTTCGGTAATGAGCACCTCTGGCAGCGGTACCATTACCAATGCCAGTGGCGACTATGAGATCAATGTAAAGGCGACCGACTCCATCTGGTTCAGCTATCTCAACAAGCCAACCATTAAATTTCCCGTCAGCAAGATCACCACACCACTTGCCTTTGATATCTCGCTGCAGATAAATATCACCACACTGAAAGAGGTAAAAATACAGCCCCGCAACTACCGGCAGGATAGCCTGCAAAACCGGGAGGATTACGCCAAGATCTTTAACTATAGAAAACCCGGCCTGAGCGTGGTACGGCCACAGACCCAGTATGGTGCTGCTGTTGGCTTTGATCTGAATGAAATCATTAACGTCTTCCGTTTCCGCCGCAATAAAAGCATGCTGGCCTTTCAGCAACGCCTGCTTACCCAGGAGCAGGAAAAATTTGTGGACCACCGGTTCAGCAAAGGACTGGTACGTCGCCTCACCGGTCTCACAGAACCGGTGCTGGATACGTTCATGATCGTATACCGGCCCAGTTACCGCCTTACCTTATTGCTGGGTGACTATGATTTTCAGAAATACATCAAGGACAGTTATGAGCGGTTCAAAAAAGGATTGCCGCCGGAGATCATTCGCTTCAGCGATGAAGAAAATGAGCCCTGATCTCATTCCTGTTAGTTAGCTACAGCACTTACATTTGCATTATGACCGATCAAACCCTGCTTGGACCAGGCACGCGCCTGCAGCATACTCAATTTGGCCCCGGTGTGATTGTAGCCGTTCGTTATGCTACCTATCTCATCTCATTTATTCATCATGGTCTGAAAGAAATTGATAAAACAGATACCAACCTGGAAGAGATCATTCCGGAAAATGTAACTGCGGAAGTAGAAACCAGCAGCGAAGTGGAGCAGTCACTGTTGAAGATACTGCGCCTCTGGGGCGGTCTTACCGAAAACGTACCGCTGGGCGATCGCTGGAAAGGAGGCACCCTGCTGCTGCAGCCGGCAGATAAAACACAAAAAGCAAAAGAAATACCCGTAGACGTCTTCTTTCATAAGATCGTAATGGCGCGCGACCGGCTCCGCGTACTGGAGCAGCAGATCAATGCACACAAACTGCTCAGCGACGAAGACAAGGTAAACCTGCAGCAATACATTACCCGCATCTACGGCTCATTTACCACATTCAATGTTTTATTCAAAAACAAGGAACAATGGTTTGCCGGAGAGAAGAGTAGTACTGAATAAATGAAAGCGATCATTTCTGACCGGTCGTCTTACGCGGACAGCTGTTAATGCCTACCAGGCTGTACAACGGGCAAACACCTACCAGGCTCGTCAGTAGAAACACACCTGCTACAATGACGAGAATAAGCCCGATGGTGCCCGTAATAATGCCACCAAAATAAAGACCTGCCAGCACTGCTGCCGCAAGTATCCGTACTATACGGTCTGCATTTCCCATATTCTTTTTCATATTGCTTACTGGTTGATTGAAAAAAATCAGCCGTTATCCATATAAAAGTAACCAGTGCCTGTGGTGCCGCCCATGATGTGGGTCAGCCCTGCGCCTGATCCCTGAACATTAGTATCTTTCCTGTATGAAGCATCTCCTGGTTTTTATTGTCTGCGCTGTTTTGCACCTGGTCATTTCTGCACAGGAGCCCTGTGACCTGCTGCTCACCAATGGACGCATCATTGACGGCACAGGCAACAATTGGTATTATGGCAGTGTGGCCGTTCGCAACGGAAAAATCGTAGCCGTGGGGCGGCAACTGCATTTCACCGCAGCCAGGACCATCGATGTAAAAGGGCTGGTCATTGCCCCGGGTTTTATCGATGTGCATACCCACCTGGAGGGTGATGAGGCAAAGGCCCCCCTGGCCCAAAGTTTTATTTATGATGGTGTCACCACCTGCATTACGGGCAACTGCGGCAGCTCCAATACAGACATTGGCAAATACCTGCGTTGGGTCGATAGCCTTCGTTTGTCTGTGAATGTAGCCAGCCTTATCGGGCATAATGATGTGCGCAAAGCCGTGATGGGTCGTGCCAACCGCGATGCCACTGCCCCCGAGCAGGCTGCCATGGAAGCACTGGTAGAAAAAGCCATGCAGGATGGTGCGGTAGGTCTTTCTACCGGGCTCATTTATATACCCGGCACCTATACCAAAACACCTGAAATTGCGGCACTGGCCAGGGTGGCAGCCCGCTACAATGGCGTTTATGCTACCCATATGCGCGATGAGGCAGATAGTGTAACGCAGGCAATAGAGGAAGCATTGAGTATTGGCCGGCAGGCAGGCATACCGGTGCAGATCTCACATTTCAAACTGAGTGGTCAGCAAAACTGGGGCAGAAGTAAGGAAACACTGGCACTGGTAGCTGCCGCACGCAAAGAAGGACTGGAAGTCACTATTGATCAGTATCCATATACTGCCAGCAGTACTTCGATCAGCACACTTATTCCTGACGAGATCCTCGCCGATGGCCAGGATAGTATAAAAGCCCGGCTGCAAAGACCCGGGGTAAGGGATTATGTGATCAGCAGCATGCTGAAGAAACTCAAAAAAAGAAAATTAAAACACTTCAGTTATGCGGTAGTGGCCTATCATGCAGCCGACACTACTTATAATGGCAAAAGTATTGAAGCCATCAACCAGATGCTGGGTCGTAAACATACCGCAAAGGAAGAAGCCAAAACCGTAATGGATATCATGATCGCCGGAGGTGCCAGCGCTGTATTTCATGGCATGGGAGAAGAAGATGTAAAACGGATCATGCAATATCCGTTCAATATGTTTGCCAGCGATGCGACCATTCGGGTGCTCAATGCAGGTATGCCGCATCCGCGTGGTTATGGTACCAATGCCCGCGTGCTGGCGCACTATGTACGTGAACAAAACGTATTATCACTCGAGGAGGCTATCCGGCGTATGACATCATTGCCTGCACAGAAATTTGAATTGCATGACCGGGGACTGCTGCAACCGGGATTTGCTGCAGACATTGTAGTTTTCGATCCCGGTACTGTACAGGATCAATCCACTTTTGAAAAGCCGCATGCTTATAGCACCGGTTTTGAGTATGTACTGGTCAATGGCGTGCTCACGGTAGACGGCGGCAAACATACAGGTAGCCGATCCGGAAAAGCCATTTACGGCAATGGTACTATCCCAAAACCCTGACCTTCTTTCTGCTTATTCCTTCATCAGGCGGATGCGGTTATTGATCGTTTCGCCTTTGAGTTCGATATAGTAAATACCACCAGCCAGGCCACGCATACTCACAGGCACACTGTTGGTACCCATTACCAGGTTGGCAGTTCCCTGCCTGATGATGCGGCCTGTATTGTCAAACAGGCGCCATTGCATTTTTTCTCCGCGACTTACGATGATCCGCATTTGTCCCTGATCGGCCACGGGATTCGGATAAAATACAATTGAATTGCGCTGATTGGGTATGGGAATCGATACTTCCTTGCTGTAGGAGAAATGATTGTCGTTATCGATTTCGCTGATGCGGTAGTACACGCGTATATAACCCAGGTCTGATACGTTCTTATCAGTATAGTTGTATTGATGTGTACCCGGCGTATTGGCGGCTTCTACAACACCAATTGACTGGTAGTTGATACCGTCTACACTGCGCTGCACTTCGTACAGCTTCACATTATTTTCGCTGGCAGTTTTCCAGTCGAGCAATACATCTGCACCGTTCAGTCTTCCGGTAAAGCTGATAAACTGTACCGGCAGCGGTGCTTCCACCTGGCTCTTATTGGAAAAGTAGAAGCTGGAAAATGAGCTGATCGTGGTTTTGAGCACATAGTCCACATTCCAGGATTCGCCCCCGGTGAGTTGAAGACTTTCCAGGCTGGATACGGCTGCCGAGCAACCATCGCTGTTTTTAAATGCTCCCAAATCAGCAATGCTTAATACACCTGAAGGCTGACCCAATGAATTGTTTGCCTGCTTAATCGCCTGCAGCTCGGCTGCAGTAATATAAAGACGAAGCTCAACTGGCGTGGCAGGCTGCACCTGCGGAGTAATAGTGATATTGCGGTCGAGGTAAAGACGACGTTTAGTGTCTTCGCGTACACCGGTATTGTTGACATATACCTGTGCACTGACCGTACCCAGGTTATTGCCATTGGCTTTTATCTCAGCCACTACATTACCTTCTGCATCTACGATCGGTACCCACTGGTTGTTGTTTGTATTATTGATCACTACCGGGTTAAATGCCACACAGCTGCCAGGCTGGGCTTTTGCAACCGGTACCTGCGAGCGCTGCAGATCATTGCCTGCTGGATAGGCACCATTGGTACCGGCAAAATCAAGTTTTTTAATGCATCCATTGGTGGCAGGATCCCATTCAAACACCACACCCGATCCGCCAACGATATAGTTGATGCCGGGAAAGCTGGGACCATTACCGCCCTGGTTGGTCATGCCATAATATTTACCACCGCTTTCAGTAAGATTTCCGGTAGGCAGTCCTCCATTTGATCCATCAAAGTCCAGCTTCTTTGTATATACGTTGGTGGCAGGATTCCATTCAAAGATCACACCGGGACCTTCCTGGCCGGGGAAGCTGATATTGCCATTCGTCTCGCGGGTCATACCATAAAACAGATCGCCGGTGCGGCTCAGCGTAAGGCCTGCACGTGGATGCACTCCCATACCGGTCACGGCAAAATCATACTGCTTGGCATATGTATTCGTTGCCGGGTTCCATTCGTAGATCACACCGGAGCCATTTACACCACCAAATGTGGTCATGCCATAAAGCTTGCCGGCACGCGAAGCGAGGTAACCGGTAGGATTGGCTCCATCCTGATCTTCAAAATCATATTTCTTTACATAGCTATTGGCCACCGGGTCCCATTCATATAATACACCGGCTTCGTACTGGCCGCCATAAGAGGTGGCACCATAAAATTTGCCATTGTACAGGAGCGGTGTGCGGGCGGGATATGAACCATTGCTGCTGCTGAAATCGAATTTCTTTGTAAGCGTATTGGTAGTCGGGTCCCAGGAAAAGATAGTGCCTTTATCATTTGCACCACCTTCGCGGGTCCAGCCATATATTTTTCCATCGAGCCATACCAGGTCGCCGGTAGGCAGCGCTCCATTGATACCATCAAAATTGATCCTGGTAGTGAAGGTAGCTGTACGTTCATCGTATTCGAAGAGAATACCTTTGTTGGCCGAACCACCCTTGCTGGTCACGCCATACAGTTTACCTGCTGCCTGCACCAGGTTGCCTTCGGGCAATGCTCCGCCTACAGCACTGTTGAGATCTACTTTGCGCTGATAGTTGCCATTGGCAGGGTTCCATTCAAAGATCACACCGGCATCGGCCGATCCTCCTTTGGTAGCCAGGCCATAAAAGCTGGAGCCATTCCAGGTAAGTGAGCCGTAAGGATTTGATCCGTTGGCTGCCTGGGCAAAATCAGTAACGCGGCTAAGGCTGCTGGTAGCAGGATCATATTCAAACAAAACACCCAGGTTGTTCTGACCACCCATCCAGGTCATGCCGGAAAGTTTTCCGTTGGCCACGGTAAGATTGCCATAAGGATTGCGGCCATTGGTTCCATTAAAATCAACCCTGGTTGTCACACTGCCACTTCCCGATGGATCATATTCAAACAAAACACCCATATCCATGGTACCACCCTCTGTCGTCATTCCATAAAGCTTGTTGTTGTTTAAGGTGAGACTACCAAAGGGATATTTGCCACGCGTACCATCGAAGTTGAAACGTGTTGTATAGTTATTGCTGGAAGGATCCCACGAAAAAATGGTGCCGTATCCATTGGTGCCGCCATCGGCAGTAAGGCCATAAAACTTTCCATTTTTCAGGGTAAGAGAGCCATAAGGTCCGCTTCCTGTAGCGTAATCCAGATCTATTTTTTTGGTATAGGTATTTGAAACCGGATCATATTCAAAGATCACACCGGCAAAGTTGGCGCCCCCATAACGGGTCATGCCATACAACTTTCCGGTTTTTGCCACCAGTGAGCCTTCAGGGCTGTGACCGCCGGCATCGTCGAAATGCACTTTTTTAGTTACCACATTGGTAGCGGGATCCCATTCAAACAAAACGCCGAGGCCAGAGTTGCCCCCACGGTTGGCCAGTCCATAAAACTTGTTGCCCAGCAGCGTAAGACTGCCGTAGCAAAACCAGATATCATCGCCCGAAAAATCGTATTTCTTGGTATAGATATTTGTAGCGGGATCCCATTCAAAGATGACACCGTAGTTGTGGCTGCCGCCTGCAATAGTCACTCCATAGTATTTGCCATTATAGGCTGTAAGCTGATTATAGTAAGGAGAGGCACCGGGATTGGAAAGCAGAAATTCGTGTGCAGCTGTAAACTGGGTACCAGTACTATCCAGACGGAATAATGTTCCTGAATTATGTTCGCCGCCCTGACGGGTCAGACCCCAAAAGCGATATACGCCCTGGGCCCCCAGTTGGGAGACTAAAGTAAGCAGGCAAGCTGCGAGAAGGCAGTAAGTAATGTTTCCGGGTAGCCGAATTTTCATACACGCTAGATTGACGGATGTGATCAAAAGAATACTGGAGCATTAAATTGATCAACGGAATCGGTCAGTACAGGCTACTGGAAAAACAATGCGAATTTGTTTTGGTCGATTTTTAATAAGAATGGATTCAAAAACTTCTGGCAGGCAGGAATTGGACCAGAAGCGGCATGCAGTTGCTGAAACCGGCGTTAAAGATATAATACGGTTTTAATCTTTGCAAGCTTTGGGTATAAAATTATGCCCCATAGCTCCCTAACTACCTGCCGGGCAATAGATTCTCCCGTCACCATCAGGGTTTGGGAGGCAGCATTTCCCAGATCCGGTATTCCTGGATCAGTGGTGGGTTTTCGGGCGAAAGCGTGAAATAAACCATCAGGTCGGCTTTTTCACCCCTGATGATAAACCGGCCACGCAACTGATTTTCTGGCTGCAGAGGTTCTATTTTACGAATGCTACCTGCTTTTTCAAACAACAACGTAGCATACTTGCGCAGGCTATCGATAGGATTATCAGCAAAAAAGTTTTCGGCAAATAAACCCGATGCTTCTGCATTTTTCCAGTCGGGCAGTATTTTCACCAGCTCCGACTGCCGTTGCTCAAGAATAGCAGATGCCGGTGCTTTTTGCGGTTGCAGACCTGTCAGCTTTATGATCGTGTCCAGCACATGAAGATTGATATTGCCCATTGGTGCATATGTACGGTTGGCCAGCGAAACAATGCCAATGCCATAATCAGGCATGATACGCCACTGGCTGCCAAAGCCAGGCAGTCCACCACTATGCGCTATATAGACTTTGCCATCGCAATCGCTCAGCCATCCCAGTCCATAACCATAGGCAGATGCATAGGCACAGGTACGCCCATCGGGATATTTGAATCCGGGATTGAGTCCGTTGAAACGCCAGGGCTGATGCATTTCTCTTACCGAGCTTCTCTTCACCGGTCCGGTTTCGGCCCTGTTGGAAGGCGGCCATGCCGATAAATGAAAAGCCATATAGTGGCTAAACTCTTCTACGGATGCTATCATACTGCCCATGGCACCCCAGCTGCCATCGGGTGTGTCGTGCAGCAATTCTTCTTCACGCCAGTTTTCGTTGATCCAGCGATAACCATGAGCCAGTTTATCAGGCGCCACACGACTGTATTCCCACTCCGCATTTTTCATACCCAGGGGACTCCATATTTTTTCACGTATATATTGCTGGTAAGGCTGACCTGATACCAGGGTAACGATCTTGCCCAACAGGGCAAACCCAAGATTGCTGTATTCGTAGGCAATACCGGGTGGATTGGAAAAGCTGATCTTTTTATTAAGAAAAGCGCGGAACTCTTCGTCGGTATCTGCCAGCTGCCGGTCGCCCCAGGGGTTATCTTCCGGAAAACCGGCACTATGTGTAAGCAGGTGACGAATGGTCAGCACCGGTGCATCGAGCGTGGGATAACGCTGATCTTTCATCTCCGGTATATATTTAGCCACCGCATCGTCAAGCTGCAGTTTGCCTTCATCGCGCAGGCGCAAAATGGCCATAGCTGTAAAACTCTTGCTCATACTGGCTATACGAAACAGGGATGATGAGGTAACCGGAATTTTCTTTTCCAGGTCGGTATAACCTTTATTACCGGTCAGCAAAAGCTGACCATCCACCACCAACCCCCACGACAATCCCGGCAGATGATTCTTTTCTGCATATGCATTAAACATCTGCTCTATTACCGGAGCCACAGCACGTATGCGGCTCAGCCGGCCAGTGTCGGTGAGGTTAAGATTCCTGTATGCCGTATCATATGACTGTACAGATGCAGATGGCTGTTTTTCATCAGACGTGCAGGAAAATAAACCAATCAGTAGAGCGGCTATTCCGGCTGTAGCAGGCTTGTGCATGAAAAGAATTTATTTTCCTAATGTAAATAAAAAATCCTTTGAACAATACATAATCATTGTTGCCTGAATGAAGATTGTTTTAATTAATACGTACGTTTTGAAAGAATGCACCTGTCTGTTCATTGCTTACTTTTTTGTCTTGACACAAAAAATCTATTTAAACGCTTTTACAAATACACTTTTGAAGTGGATTTAAGCCATAAGGCTATTCTATTTTTTATATACTTTATCTTTCCGGCATGGTTTTGCGATCCGTCATCTTTTTTGCTTTGTTTATCTGCACAATGACCGCTTATGCGCAACTGCCGGTAAATGATCAGCAACTGCAGCAACGTTATCCTTTTATCCGCGCTGTATTCAACCGTATTCCTGTATATCCGGCACTGGATAGTTTTTATGAAAAATTATGGCAGGTAAAACAAAGCAACAGCGGACAGGTCTCTGTAGTGCTTATAGGCGATTCACACACACAGCCGGGTTACCAGGCTGCATCGCTCCGGCAGGCTTTGCAATCTTATTTTGGCAATAGTGGTCGTGGGCTGATCTTCCCTTATCAGCTGGCACAGTCAAACAGCCCCGATGATATCCGCAGCAACTCTGCCGGCGGCGCCTGGGGTTTTAACCGGCTTGCCCATCCGGAAATCGATCTGCCCTACGGCCTGTCGGGGTTTGGCATCTCGTCTAACCAGGATCTTGCTGCTGTGCAGGTGCAGCTGCAGGGCTCTGTTGCAGGAAGCCGGCTGCAGTTGTTTACCGATAGCCTGCCACAAAACCAGTGGAGGTATATTGCCGGTGGCGACACTGTACAGTTGATACGTGACAGCCTTTTTCCCTGGAAGACTACGCCACAATCGGTCAGTAGCGGAACCGGTGGTTTTACCCTTGCCGGCAATGGAAGCAGTGCACGTAAATCGCTCTATGGGGTACTTTTATCCTCCGATGACCCAGGGGTTGTTGTACACAATATCGGTGTTAACGGAGCGCGGTATGATCATTTCAACAATGCCTCTCTTTTCTGGCAACAATTGCCGGCATTGCAGGCCGATTTGTATATCGTGAGCCTGGGGACCAATGAGGCACAGGCCAGAACCCTTTCTGAAGCAGCTTTCCGGCAGCAGATATCGCTTTTTCTGCAAAAACTGAAGGCTGTATCTCCGCAGGCGGCGGTTATCATTTGTACCAGCCCCGACTCGTACAAGGGGCGATATTCCAATAAAGTGCTGCAACAGCTCAACCAGTCACTTGCCCGGTATTGCACAGAACAACACCTGCCCCTGTGGGACCTTTACCGCATTACCAGCGGGTATGGGTCTGCTGCCAGCTGGCTGCGCAGAAGGATGATGAACAGGGATCGTATTCATTATACGGCAGAAGGATACCGCATTATGGGCAATCTGCTGCTGAGCGCACTGGCGCGGGGTTACAATAGTTATGCTGCTGACCGTAAATAAGCCCTTATCAGAAGGGCAGGTCTTCGTCTGAGCTGGTCAGTGGTGTGTCGTGAAATTCATCGCCACCCGAAGACGATGCTCCGGATGAAGCGGCACCGGCCAGTTCTACTTTCCAGGCCTTTACATCTGTGTACCAGCGGCCATTATATTCGCGGCTTTCGACGTCAAAAGATATATTCAACGAGTTGCCGGTTTGCAGCTGGTTGTTGTCAATCTTATCGCCCCAGATAGAGATGCAGATCTTTTTTGGATACTGTCCGTCTGTTTCCACAATGATATCCTGTTTTTTCCATTCTCCGTTTTTACCGGTTCCCTTTTGAAGGGGCAGTACCTGGATCAATCTGGCGGTAAGTTGCATATTGTCTGTTTTTCTGCGGGCGAAAATAAGCGTTTATAGGGAAAAGGTAAAGGGCTAAGGCAGAAGGTGTAAGTAGTAATAGGTTTTACGTTATAAGTAATAGGTATAAAACACTTTAAACCTTTAAACTCTTTATACCCTTTATACATTCCTTACCGGCCACTAAAACTGCAGATAAATTGGTAACACCGTTTCTGCAGATTTGAAATAGCCATACAACACCACGAAGCCAAAAAACAGGCCGATATATACCGCCAGGGGTATTTTAGGAAAACGGGCAATCAGGTGGTCGGCGAGGTTGTCGGGAAGAAGGTGAAAGGTATAGGCTACGAGCATCATCAGCAGCACAGACCAGTAGTTGTGGAAGAATGCCGACCATACAGACAGGTCCATATTATTCCAGATCTGGTTGATCATGTGAAATGCTTTGTCCAGATCATTGGTAGCCGGGTCCATATCTGCACTGCGGAAAAATATCCAGCAGAAACATACAAAATGGAAGGTGAGCAGACCGGCCAGCACCCGGTACAGGCGGCGCTGATGCAGGCCGGCCAGTCTTTTGCCGGTAAGCAGCATCCATACCTTGTGTACCGCCAGTGCAATACCGTGCAGCACGCCCCAGAGAATAAAATTCCAGTTGGCCCCATGCCAGAAACCGCCAAGCAGCATAGTGGTCAGCAGGTTCATATTCGCTGCCACCCCTTTCTTTTCGCGCTTCAGGATGGCAGGCATCAGGAACAGCAATAATACTGCTGCACTCAGCAGCGATGCCGTGAGCAGGCTGCTGTTCAGTACATGGCGCGTGGTTACAAAAATGCCGGCAAAGAACAGGATGGCAAATATCCAGGTACCGATAGTGGCGCGGCGGTTACCGCCCAATGGTATGTACAGGTAATCTTTGAGCCACGACGAGAGTGAAATATGCCAGCGGCGCCAGAATTCCGTGATATTTCTGCTTTGATAAGGTGATAAGAAGTTGGGGGGGATCTGAAAGCCCAGCCAGCGGGCAATACCGATGGCAATATCACTGTACCCGCTGAAATCACAATAAATAACTACTGCATAGGCGTAGACGGCAAAGAGATTTTCCAGTCCGGTATAGCGGGTAGGTTCATCAAATATGTAATCAACAAAATTGAGGGTGATGAAATCAGAGATGATCAGCTTTTTTACGAGACCTGAAAAAATGAGATAAAAGCCTTTGGCAAAATCCGTTTCGGTAATAATATAAGGCCGGTTGATCTGTGGTACAAAATCATGTGCCCGTACTATAGGCCCCATCATCAGTTTGGGAAAAAAGCTCAGAAACAGCAGGTAGTCGCTGAATTTCTTTGCCGGCTCAAACTGGCCGCGATATACATCGATGGTATAGCTCAGATTTTCAAAAGTGAAAAAGGAAATACCGATAGGCAACAGCAGGTTCAGCGGGTTGAAATGAGTATCGAACCAGTCGTTGCTGATAGCAATAAAGAAATCGGTGTACTTGAAATAAAAGAGCATGCCCAGGTTGAAGCAGATACTCAGGATCAGCAGTAGTGTTCTGATACTTTTTTTCTGCTGCCGCCAGATGGCATTGGAAAGAATAAAATCTACTACCGCCGAGAGGATCACCAGCAATACGAAGCTGCCGCTTGCTTTATAAAAAAAATAGAGGGAAAAAAAACAAAAGATATACCGGCGGGTCCTGAACTGATGGCGGAAGGTATAATACAAGCCTATGAAGAATGCAAAGAACAGCACAAAAAAACCACTGTTGAACAGTAGTGGGTTTTTTTCATCATATAAAAACTGCCTGCCAAAAGCTGCAAGATCAAAGGAAGACATGATAAATGCCGGGTCTGGTTTATTTTACTGAACGCAGATAATTATCGTACTGGTTCAGCAATGCTTGATAAAAACGGGTGGCCAGGATCTCTGCTCCGCGATAATTGGGATGCACATAATCCTGGTTGGCCAGTGCCGGTCTGGCGGTAGCCCACTCTACAATAGAATTGGTGCCACCCATACTGGCAAACTGGTTGTAAAAACAGGTTTGGGTTTCATAGGCCACTGAAGCCTGTACTTTGATGAGCGAATCGATGCCCACAGCCGATCTGTACTGTCCGCTGTACCGGAATGCCCGGTCGGCTGTACTCACCATCACAATCTCACTTTCCGGAAAACAATGCTGAAACTTACGGATAATCGGAGTCATAGCCCGGCCATACCAGTCAAAGTTTTTATCATTGGGACGAAAAAGAAGGTTTACTCCATACTGGAAAATGATCAGATCATAGGGGTTGGAGGCAGCCACTGAACTCAGAAAAGAGGAATCAATACGCGCCAGCTCGATGCCCGAAATGCCACGAAATGAAAAGTTGTCGACAAAAATACCTGCGTCCGACTCAAAGGATACGCCATACACAGGCAGCTGATCGTTGGCCACACCCAGCGCGATAGAGCGTTTCTTATCATCGGCCAGTACGATACGGTTGCTGGGTTTGCCTGGTTCGATACGGCGGGTCTGCCCGTTTACATTAATAGTAGTACCGGAGGTATAGGTGCCGCAAAGCAGGCTTTTTTCCAGCAGCACGGCCGAGTCGGTAATGGTCTGGTCGGCCAGCTGTACCCATGCATTGCCGGAATGGAAGGTATGACCAGAGAGGTAGAGGCGTTTGTTATTGCCCGATTTAAAGTTCTCATCCTGCCAGCCGTCTGAGTATACAGCCGTGACGGTTTGCCTGAATTTGGCTACCTGCGAAGTGATTGGTACAAAACCCACACCCTGGCCGCCAAATTTCTGCTGGAGCAGTTCGCGGAGTGTCTGGGTCATGAGGTCGCCTTCGATCATACTGTCGCCAAAGTAGGCGATACGTATCTTGCCCGTGCCTGTTTTCAGCAATTCATGCAGTTTGCGGGCAAAGTCAGGCAGCGAGCAGGCCTGGGTATCGGTCCTGAAATCCGTAATAAACTGTGGATGCGTATAAATGGCAAAATGGCGGGCAGCCGGTGAATGGTCGTTGCTGTCCGTGGCCAGACCTGTTGAATCTGCAACAGGTGCCGGATCTGCAGGTGCGGCCACCAGGTCTCCTACCAGGTTTACCCGGCGAAAAGGAGCCCATTCCCAGCCCGCAACAAGAGCCAGTATAGATAGTAAGAGAAAGAGTCCAATGCTGTACGTGACAAAAAGCAACACGCGTCGATTACTGTTCATGTTAGATCCAACTAGGGCGTATCAGAGAGTTTGTGTTTTCGTATGGCAGCGCTGATGCGTTTTTTCCATTCGGCGGGCGACTCGGAGTAACCCGACTTGCTGATGGCTTCGAGCCAGGCTTTATAATCGTTGTTGCCTTTCAGTTTAGGATAGAATTTTTTGCGGGTCAGCAGCTGACAAAAGGCTGCATAAGATGCCGCTACTGTGGGGTATTGTTTATACCTGCTGCGGATACCTTTGGTCCGCAAGAGATTATTTTTTCCTACAATACCAAAATGATTGTTGAGCAGTTTGGCATTGCGGCTGGTGCCGGAGCCGGATTCAATAATCGCCACACCCAAAATTACGGAAGCAGGTATCTCGTATACTTCAGACAGCGAATCGGCCAGCGGTTTATACCGTTTGATATAAGATGTCTGTCCCTGTACTGTCTGCAGCAGCAGCAAAAAGCTGCCGAGCAATAACCAGCGGACGGCCACGGAAACACCGGGCTTCCGGCCCTGGCAGGCATCGTTATATGGATTGACTGACTCCATTAGCGCCGGTAAATATAAGTAGCCTCTTTCTTTTTTAATAATCGTTTACTTTGCAAAAAATAGCAGAAACCCCATGAGCACCCGGTTATATGTAGATGCGGAAGCCCAGCTGAATCAGCAGGAAGAGCCAGGAATTGGCCCTCAAAGCATTGGTTTACGTGCAGTTGCGAATATCATTTCTTATGTATTCCATCCGCTCTTCGTACCGGTATACATGATATTGTTCCTGACGGTGACCCCTCCTTTTTTTGTGGGCGTATCTGAGCAGAACAAGCTGCTGATGGTCGTGCGCTTTATTGTCATGTACAGCTTCTTCCCGTTTATCACGGTATTGCTGCTAAAGGGGCTCGGGTTTATTGATTCTATTTTTCTGCGTACCCAGCGGGAGCGTATCATTCCTTTTGTGGCTACCGGTGTCTATTATTTCTGGATGTGGTATGTGCTGCGCAAGCAGCCGGTGCATCCGGCGCTGGTACAGTTATCGTTCGCCATTTTCCTGGCTTCTTCGATCGGCCTGTTAATAAATATATATATGAAGGTGAGCCTGCATGCTATGTCGATGGGGGTAATGCTGGGATTTCTCTGCATACTGGGGCTTACAGAAACAGCCAGTTATACAATGGCACTGAGCATAACCTGCCTGGTTACGGGACTGGTTTGTACCTCGCGGCTTATTGTCAGCAATCACCGCCCGGTGGAGGTCTATACCGGTGTTTTCACCGGAATTCTCGCTATTTTAATCGCCTGGGGCGTTAATTCCCTCAGCTCCTGACGGGAAAAAAACCATCAAAAAGCGGGAAAAATATCCAAAAAATATTAGCAAGATAATGCTAAAACGTTTAGTTTTGGGTCTGCATTAAGTGTTTATAACATTTCAAAAAGGGAGGCAGCCCAGCTGTTAATTTTGGATATGGCTAAATCAGTAAATTCTACCGACATGTCAACGAATAATGAAAAATTGAAGGCGTTAAAGCTGACCATGGACAAGATCGAGAAAGATTTTGGCAAGGGCAGTGTAATGATGATGAATGAGCGGGGCGAGACCCAGCAGGAAGTCGTTTCCACTGGTTCTATTGGTCTGGATACAGCTCTGGGCATTGGCGGTCTGCCACGCGGCCGTGTAGTAGAAATATATGGTCCTGAGTCATCCGGTAAGACCACGGTAGCGACCCATGTGATTGCCGAGGCCCAGAAAAAGGGCGGTATGTGCGCCATCATTGACGCAGAGCATGCTTTCGACAGCAGCTATGCGCAGAAATTAGGCGTTGACGTAGACAATTTGCTGATCTCCCAGCCAGATTATGGCGAGCAGGCCCTGGAGATCGCCGACCGGCTGATCCTCTCCGGTGCACTGGACGTAGTAGTCATTGACTCCGTAGCCGCCCTGGTTCCCAAAGGTGAGCTCGAAGGCGAAATGGGTGATAGCAAAATGGGTCTGCAGGCCCGCCTCATGAGCCAGGCTTTGCGTAAACTCACTGCAACCATTTCCAAGACAAATACCATCTGTATTTTCATCAACCAGCTGCGCGAAAAGATTGGTGTCATGTTCGGTAATCCGGAAACCACTACCGGTGGTAACGCACTGAAGTTCTACGCTTCCGTACGCCTGGATATCCGCCGTAGCACACAGATCAAAGATGGAGATGAAGCAATAGGCAACCGTGTAAAAGTTAAAGTCGTTAAGAACAAGGTAGCTCCTCCTTTCCGTGCTGCAGAGTTTGACATCATTTTTGGAGAAGGTATCTCCAAAACAGGCGAGATCATTGACATGGGCGTAGAACTGGGTATCGTTCAAAAAAGCGGTAGCTGGTTTAGCTACAATGGGGATAAGCTGGGTCAGGGTCGTGATGCAGTTAAGCAATTGCTGTTCGATAATCCGGAACTGTCCAAAGAAATTGAGGCAAAGATCCGGGAAAAAATAAAAGAGATGCAAGCTTCTTAAAGATATCATCCTCAGCAGGTTGGCTGCATGGATGGGTTAGTACAAAAAAGAGCTGTTCCCCGTAAAGGAGCAGCTTTTTGTTTTTTTTATAAGTTGAAATTCGATTTTCAATGTTTAAACATTATATATTTGTCTACCAATTCTATCAACAAATCCCCTAACCGGGTGTTTAACCTAACCACATGTCAGAAAATAAACCCAGCAAAAGAAAATGGCGTAAAATCCTGCTTTGGGGATTTGGAATACTTGTCCTTATACTGGCGGTCATTTACTGGATTGTAGCCACCGAAAAATTCAGTCCGACCAAAGACCGCAAAGCAGCCTTTGAGGTAAATGCCCTTGACTTTATCCGCGAGTTTCGCCAAAACGATAGCGCCGCCAATGCCAAGTACCGCGAAAAAATTGTAGTACTGAATGGTGTTGTCAACGAACTGGACTCTCCGGATTCTGCCACCGTAAACGTAAAAATCGTGGATACGACGACCGGCGACTATGCCATATTTGCCTTCCAGGAACAATACCTGCCCGAAGCCCGTGGTGTAAAACTGGGAGACAATGTATCGATCAAAGGCTCCTGCAGCGGTTCCAGCTTCAGCGAGATACTGGGAGTTTATTCCATCCCATTCAAACGCAGCACACTTAATAAATAATAAAACAGCAATCACCCATCAAAAATTTAATGCAATGAAAAAAACAGTTCTGATCCTCGCCCTGGTAACCGTGACGGGCACTTTATTTGCTCAAAGAAAAACTACTACTTCTGCAATTGTTGCTTTTGATGCCAGCACCGCTATCGATGCGCTGCCCAAGGCTGAAAACAAAACTGTGATTGCCGCCCTGGATACAAAAACCGGCAGTGTTGCTTTTGAAGCCAACGTTAAGAACTTTGCTTTCTCCAACCCTACTATCCAGCAGCATTTCAACGGAGCAAACTGGCTTAACTCAGACGAGTTCCCTACATTCACATTCAAAGGAAACATCGTAAACCTTTCTTCAGTAGATCTGACTAAAGACGGCACCTATAAAGTGGACGTGGATGGCAAACTGTCTGTAAAAGGCAAAGAGCAGGACCTGAAAACACCCGCCACACTGGTTGTGAAAAATGGAGTGATTACTGCAACATCCAATTTCAGCTTCAAACTGGCTGACTATGGTATCTCTGGCGCCCCTATCGAAGGTGGTAAAGTAGCCAAAGAACCCAAAATAACCGTTAGCGCTGATTTCAAATAACTCATCGCATAACTATAAAAAAGCCGCCGTTGTATTACGGCGGTTTTTTTATGCCCTTACCCTACACACTAACGCTGGTTTATAATGAATCTGGAAGGCTTGACTTAATTTCACGCTCAATCTGAACCCCGGGTTCAGGGAAACCAATCAAAAAAGAATATGAGCAACAGAGTACTGGCAAGCCGCAAACGAATAGCCCTGGTGGCGCACGACAATATGAAAGATGAGTTGATAGAATGGGCCGTATATAACAAAGCGGCCCTGGCCAAACATCGCCTGTATGCAACCGGCACCACCGGCTCTTTGCTGGAGGTAGCGCTCGACCAGTCTGTTTCAAAGTTCCTGAGCGGTCCGCTTGGTGGTGATCAGCAGATCGGAGCCAGCATTGCAGAAGGCAAACTGGATGTTCTCATTTTTTTCTGGGATCCCATGGAAGCCCAGCCACATGACCCCGACATTAAAGCGTTATTGCGTGTAGCTGCCACCTGGAATATTCCAACAGCCTGTAACAGGGCCACCGCCGATTTTATGCTTACCTCACCGCTTATGTACAGCGACTACGAAGCGATACTCAGCGATTACAGCAGCTACGTAAACCGTAAGATCAAACCCCAGAAATAAAGACAGGCTTTTATTCTTTCAGAAACCGGAGTTTTTCCTGCCCCTGGCGGCGATTGAGTTGCACATAATACACGCCCGGAGTCAATGCCGCTGCGTCTATGGCAATACTGTTATTCCCTGCAGCTACATTCACCTGCCTGCGCAGGAGCAAACGGCCTGTATTATCATACAGCAGATAATCCACCTGCTCATTGTGTGTAAACATACCTGTAAGCGTCACGGCATTTTTAACAGGATTGGGAAAGAGTTTCAATTGTGCTTCTGCCTTTACCGTCAGCATGACGATAGAAGAGTAGGTATATTTTCCGAAGAAATCATTTTGTTTTAACCTGTAAAAGATAACATTGCTGCCCAGGTGTGTGGCGCCAGAGTCAACAAATTCGTAGTTGTGTGTACCAGCTGTATTGGCGGCCAGTTTTTTTCCCACGGCTACAAAGTCACGGCCATTTACACTGCGTTCGATTACAAAATCTTCTGCCTGTTCTTCCTGTGCAGTAACCCAGTTAAGCAGAGCATTGTTGCCGGTCAGGCGGCCGCTAAAGGAAAGGAAACGCAACGGCAGCACGTTGGAATAGGAAAGACCATAGAGCTCGCGACCCAGGTTTGTTTCCTGGATACTTGCATAGATCTTCAGGTCCGTTTCAACCAGTTCCTGCATAGTACCACCAGGAACAGATAGCAGCGAAGAGGCTATACGGGTACCGTCATTTGACCCGTCACTTTGCCAGGTCTTGTATCCATTGACCCCATCATTGCCGGTGAAAATAAGTTTATTGATCAGGCTGCTGAAGTTGCCGGCAGCTCCGCTTTCGATACCAGGCCATACATCTTTTACCAGCATTGTACCGGCAGCAGTACCATCGCTCTTCCACAACTCGGTGCCATTGCTGCCATTGTCGGCAGAAAAAAAGAGCGTACCACCAATGTTGCGCAGGCTATAGGGATAACTTTCACCGGAGCCTGTCCAGATATCCTTTACCAGCACAGTACCAGCAGATGTGCCATCACTCTTCCACAACTCTGTACCGGATGAGCCGTTGTTGGCAGAAAAATAGAGGGTAGAACCTATTGTTACAAGATCAAAAGGATAAGATCCGTTTGAGCCTGTCCAGATATCCTTTACCAGCACAGTACCAGCAGATGTGCCGTCACTCTTCCACAACTCCACACCCGATGTACCATTGTCGGCCGCAAAATAGAGCGTGCCATTCAAGACAGCGAGTGCCTGCGGATAAGAACTACCCGATGTGGCAATGTCTTTTACCATTACAGTACCGGCAGCAGTACCATCGCTCTTCCACAGTTCTGTACCATTGGTGCCATTGCTGGCCGCAAAATAAAGTGTATTGTTGATCGCTACCAGGTCAGAAGGATTACTGCCGAGTGAGCCACTGCGGATATCTTTTACCATCAATGTACCTGCTTCTGTACCGTCGCTCTTCCACAACTCCGTACCATTGGTACCATTGCTGGCTACAAAAAATACGTTGTTACCAACAGCGGTCAGATAACCGATACTGCTGCTGCTTGCACCTGGGTTGATATCTTTTACCATCAACGTACCTGCGGCCGTACCATCACTCTTCCAGAGTTCCATACCATTGGTACCGTTATTGGCTGCAAAAAATAAAGTGTTGCTGACACGTGTAAGATAACAGATGTTGCTGCTGCCTGAACCAGGATTAATATCTTTGATCAGCGAGAACTGCTGACCACGTGCAATAGTGCAGGCGCACGCCACGAGGAGTGAAAGAATAGGCTTTTTCATACTGTTCCGGATATAGTTGGATATTGGAGGGATTCAGACATTGACTACAGATGAATCTGCGTCATTTCTTACGTCCCCATCTATACAAACTTCATGTTTAACATCCTCAAAAACAAGTATATAACACCTGTTTTTTGGAAATTAAGGGATAACACATAGAGGCTCTAAAGTGTATACCCGGAGCTATTGCGCTGAAAATTTTGGCCGGAGGCGGGCGGGCGGTCAATCATGCATATTCAAACAACGGACCTTATTATCATCTGTAACGATCAGGTCAAGTGTTTTTTCAATGCTTGTTAAACCAGTTATGAACTTAAGACGTATTTCAGTTTGTGGAGGCAGCGTATCAATACAGCCATAACAAAACACTTCAACTGTTATCGCGCAATTTGTTTTTATCCGTTTCACCAACTCATCGATTAAAAATTTGTACGTGTCAAATTCATTGAGACCGATGGGCGCATTGATAGTGGCCGCTATTTCGTTTATCAGTTCTTTTACAGAAGCTACATCATCATTTATCATAGTCTGCTTTAACTCTGCACAGTTGATTGACTGGTTGGCATCTCCTTTGCTTTTGCTACAGCCAGCATAAATTGTGAGTATAAGCAGAAAAAACAGGATCCGTTTCATATCTGTAACTTTGATGGTTGACTTATCCCCAGGGGCATGTATGGGCTATGACAAGGAGCCTGTCATGATCGTTGCACGGGGGTGAACCAGAGTTTTTATATTCAGAAGCAGGAAGTTAATTATGGCATTTAACCTCAAATCGCCTTTTCCTCCGGCAGGAGACCAGCCGGAAGCCATTCGTCAGCTGACGGAAGGCATACTCACAGGTGAAAAGTTTCAAACCCTGCTGGGCGTCACCGGCAGCGGAAAAACCTACACGGTGGCCAATGTTATTCAAAACGTACAACGTCCCACACTGGTTCTCACACACAACAAAACACTCGTAGCACAGCTGTATGGTGAGTTCAGACAGTTCTTTCCCGACAATGCTGTTGAGTACTTTGTTTCTTATTACGACTATTATCAGCCGGAAGCGTACCTGCCAGTAAGCGATCTTTATATTGAAAAGGATCTTAGCATCAATGATGAGCTGGATAAACTACGGCTACGTGCTACTACCAGCCTGCTGAGCGGCCGCCGGGATATTATCGTAGTAGCCAGTGTGAGTTGCATTTATGGTATGGGTAACCCCACCGATTATGAAAACGGTATTATCCGTATCAATAAAAAACAAACGCTTTCCCGTCAGGGCTTTTTACACGCACTGGTCAATTCACTTTATAACCGCACCACACTGGAGTTTAACCGTGGCACCTTCCGTGTCAAGGGAGATACGGTAGACATCAATCTGCCTTATGTAGACTATGGCTACCGGGTTACTTTTTTTGGCGATGAAATTGAAGAAATAGAAAGTATCGATGTGGTGACGGGCAAGCGTATCGGCAAAATGGAAAATGCCGCCATATTTCCGGCCAATCTTTATGTGGCGCCAAAAGATATCATGCAGCAGGTCATTTATGAAATACAGGATGAAATGCAGCGGCAGGTAGAGTATTTCAAAAACAACGGCAAACCGATAGAAGCGCAGCGGTTAAAAGAGCGGGTCGAATATGATGTGGAAATGATCAGGGAGCTGGGATACTGCAATGGTATTGAAAACTATTCCCGCTTCTTTGACCGGCGTGTGCCGGGTACAAGACCGTTTTGCCTGCTCGATTATTTTCCCAAAGACTTTTTGCTGGTGATCGATGAGAGCCACCAGACAGTACCGCAGGTGAGTGGTATGTATGGAGGCGACCGCAGCCGCAAGCTGATCCTCGTAGATTATGGATTCCGCCTGCCCTCTGCCCTCGATAACCGGCCACTCAACTTTCATGAATTTGAATCAATGATCAACCAGGTGGTCTTCGTATCGGCCACGCCGGATGATTATGAGCTCGAAAAAACAGGAGGAGTAGTGGTGGAGCAGGTGGTACGCCCCACCGGCCTGCTCGATCCGCCCATCGAGATAAGGCCGTCTGTAAACCAGATAGACGATCTGCTCGATGAAATTGATAAACGTGTGACAAAGGGAGACCGCGTACTGGTGACCACCCTTACCAAGCGCATGGCAGAAGAAATGGATAAATATCTGCACCGGATCAACATTAAATCAAAATACATCCATAGCGAGGTAGATACATTGGAGCGGGTGGAGATCCTGCGTCAGCTGCGATTGGGTGATATCGACGTACTGGTGGGTGTAAACCTTTTGCGGGAAGGGCTTGACCTGCCGGAGGTATCGCTGGTAGCCATCCTGGATGCCGACAAAGAAGGCTTTTTGCGCAATGAGAAATCACTCACCCAAACTGCAGGCCGCGCCGCGCGTAATGTGGATGGTCTGGTGATCTTTTATGCCGACCGGATGACGGAAAGTATGCAGAAGACTATTGATGAGACTACCCGCCGCCGCGAAAAACAGGTTGCCTTTAACCTAGAACATAATATCACTCCGCGTACGGTCAAGAAGAGCAAGGAGCAGGTCTTTGCACAAACCTCTGTGCTTGATATAAAAGGATATGATCCGCAAAACCCTTATGCTATCGGCGCTTCGGAAGAGCTGGTACCGGCAGCGGCGGAAGAACAGCCCGAATACAAAACTATTCCCCAGCTGGAAAAAGCTATCGCAGCAACCAAAAAGGAGATGGAGCGCGCTGCCAGGGACCTTGACTTTATGGAGGCCGCCCGCCTGCGCGATGACATGTTTGTGCTGCAAAAAAAGCTGGAAGAAATGAAGAAATAAGGAGAAGCACGTAGATTTACGATAGAGCCCCGGGTACTTCTGCCCTTTTTGTCCGGAAAGCATTGATACTTATTGACGGCTGTTTCGCAACCCCTTATTTTAGCTGCCGAAATCTAAATCCGGAAAACGGCTAAAATCCATTATTGAAAATGAAATCCCGCATTCGAAAAATTGCAAATTTTCTTGCATTCAACCTCCTGTTTTTTGCGCTGTATCTCAATTTCATCCATGCCGATGCACAGCCTTCGGCCGGGTTTGATGCGCTGCCCGATGCCAATACGGGCGCCTTCAGCACTACTGCCCTGACAAAAGACGAAGCCGATAAAAAGGTAACCGTACCGGCAGAAACAGGAAAAGCTCAAAATAACTGATCCCGATAAGGTATAAGGTAAAAGGCGGAAGGCAGGAGGTATACAACTTCCACCCTTCCGCCTTTTTATCGTTGCCCATTTCACTCCTTGCCTTTATACTCTTGGTTGTCATAGCGCCGGTATTTCAGGCCCTGTTAATGCCGGCTGGGGTATAAGGCAGAAGGTATATAACTTCGTCACCGGTCTTTTACCTTTCACCCTCTACCCTTATCCCAGCTTTAACCTTTTGCCCTTCGCCTTTTACCCTTATCCCACTACCTTAGCAGTATGGATAAGAAGTTATTTCTGCTGGACGCCATGGCACTGGTATTCCGGGCTTATTATGCCCTGATCCGCAGCCCGCGGCTGACCAGTAAAGGCAAAAACACCAATGCCCAGTTTGGTTTCACTAATGCACTCACCGAACTAATAACCAAACAAAAACCTTCACATATGGCCGTTTGCTTCGATACAGCGGCCCCTACCGAACGTCATACCGATTTCGAAGACTATAAGGCCAACCGTCAGGAAGCTCCTGAAGACATCCTGGCCGCCATCCCCGATATTAAAGAGATCGTTCGCGGTTTCAATATACCCTGTGTAGAACTTGACGGTTATGAGGCCGACGACGTTATAGGCACGCTTAGCCAACAGGCGGCCAGGGCCGGCTATGAGGTATTTATGGTGACTCCTGACAAAGATTATGGTCAGCTGGTAACCGATAAGATCCGCATCTACAAACCAGGCTACCAGGGTGGTGATGTGGAGATCCTGGGACCGGAGGAAGTTTGTGCCAGGTGGAATATCAAAGAGGTATCGCAGGTAATAGATATCCTGGGCCTCATGGGTGATGCTGTAGACAACATTCCCGGTATTGCCGGCGTGGGTGAAAAAACTGCTGCCAAACTCCTGGGCGAATACGGTACACTGGAAAATGTACTTGCCAATGCCGATGGTATCAAGGGAGCGCTGGGCGAAAAAGTAAGAAAAGGAAAAGACGCTGCTATTCTTTCCAAAAAACTGGCAACGATCATTACCAGTGTACCGGTAGAATTTCATGAAGAAGACTTTCGCCTGAAAGAGTGGAATAATCCACGGCTTAAAGAAATATTCGGTCAGCTTGAATTCAAGACCCTCGGCAAACGCCTGTTGGGTGAAGAGTTTGCTCCTGCCGCACCAGCTGCCGGCACATTGCCTCCCGATATGGTTCAGACCGATCTGTTTGGAAACATCGTGGAAGCTCCGGCTCCTGCTGCCAAAGCGGCTCCGGCCGCGCGTACTCTGTCGGCAGACGATGATGACGCTACAGGACTTCCTGAAAAGAATATTCATAATACACCTCACCAGTACGAAGCGGTTGTTGGTAAAAAAGAACTGGCAGATCTGGTAAAAACGCTGAGCGGATATCCGGAGATCTGTGTAGATACAGAAACAACCGGTATTGATGCCAACACAGCCGAACTGGTGGGTCTCAGCTTTTCCGTCAAACCAGGTGAGGCCTATTATGTACCCTGCCCCGCCAGCCAGGAAGAGACCAAAGAAATTCTTGCCCATTTTGCCCCCCTGTTTGCCGACCCGGCCAAAGTGTGGATCGGCCAGAACCTTAAATATGATATGCTCGTACTTAAATGGTACGGCATCGAAATAGCCGGCAACCTCTTTGACACCATGCTGGCCCATTATGTGATCGAACCAGATGGCAAACGTGGCATGGATGTGCTGAGTGCCAAATACCTTGGTTACGAACCGGTACATATCGAAGAGCTCATTGGTAAAAAAGGTAAGAGCCAGGGCAATATGCGCGATGTTGAGCTGGAGCAGATACGTGACTATGCTGCAGAAGATGCCGACATCACCCTCCAGCTCAAACAGGTCTTTGAACCGCAGCTTAAGGAAAAGGATGTGCAACGGGTTTTTGCTGAAGTAGAAAATCCGCTGGTAAAAGTGCTCATGAACATGGAATACGAAGGAGTGAAAGTGGATGTAGACTTTCTTACCGATTATTCCAAACAACTGGAAAAAGATGCGAAAGCCGCCGAAGAAAGTGTATACAAGCAGGCAGGTGTACGTTTCAACCTGGCTTCGCCCAAACAGTTGGGTGAGGTGCTGTTTGAAAAACTGAAACTCGACCCTTCGGCCAAAAAAACGAAAACAGGCCAGTATCAGACCGGTGAAGATGTATTGCTGAAATTGGCTGTAAAAGGTAATCCCATTGTGGATGATATCCTGGCTTTCCGCGAACTGACCAAACTCAAATCCACGTATGTGGATGCTTTGCCTCAGCTGATCAATCCACGTACCGGTCGTGTACACACTACCTATGGACAGGCTGTGGCCGTTACGGGCCGGCTGGCCAGCAATAACCCCAACCTGCAGAATATTCCTGTGCGTACAGACAGGGGTAAAGAGATCAGGAAAGCCTTCATTCCGCGCGATGAAAAACATATACTGCTTTCTGCAGATTATTCCCAGATCGAACTGCGTATAGTAGCTGCTATCAGTGGTGATGAAAATATGTGCACGGCATTTATTAATGGTACAGATATTCATACCGCCACTGCATCGCGGGTGTATAATGTAGACGAAAAGGATGTAACCAGGGAAATGCGGTATAAGGCCAAGAGTGTAAATTTTGGCATTATATATGGCCAGGGTGCTTTTGGACTCGCCGACAATCTTGGTATCAGCCGTACAGAAGCCAAAGAGATCATTGATAATTACAAAAAACAGTTTCCCGGCATCCAGGCTTATATGGATCAGACCATCAATTTTGCACGGGAACATGGTTATGTACAAACTCTCATGGGACGCAAACGCTGGCTCAGGGATATCAATTCTGCCAACTTTACCGTGCGTGGATTTGCAGAACGAAATGCGATCAACTCACCCATTCAGGGCACCGCTGCCGATATGATCAAACTGGCTATGCAGAAAGTATATGCTGCCATGCAGAAAGAGAAAATGAAAAGCCGTATGATCCTGCAGGTACATGACGAATTGATCTTTGATGCGCTGAGGTCGGAGGTGAAAGAATTGAAACCGCTTATAATTGAAAATATGCAAGGCGCTTTGCCACTGCCACACCATGTACCCGTCATTGCCGAATGTGGCGAGGGCGACAACTGGCTGCAGGCACACTAACCGGTTGCTGTCGTAGGAGCAAGGGGCTTTGATAATTCGTTTGACTTATGGAAATGGTTAAGGATATCGCGGAAAAAACATCCGGCGACCCACGCTGGTACAGGTTTCCCGCAACATTGGTTGAATCAATTCCCCTCGGGATCATTATCCGTGATCCGCATGGTCAGTTGCTGACCGCCAATAATGCAGCACTCGCCATTACCGGGCTTGCCCCCCTGCAACTGACTGATACCGGTTCACTCGACCAGCACTGGAACATAGGCCGCGAAAACGGAACCCTCCTTTCGGCCGAAGAAAAAAATGCCCTGCTATGCGGAACACTTGCCGACCTGCAGCCAGCCGTCTTTCGTATTCTTGATACAGAAGGGCGACTGATCAGGCTCATCCGCACTCATTATTATACAGCAGAATCCGGTGTACAATCCTCACCCACGATCATCACATTTGAAGACATAGAATCTACCATAGCTGCAGAGCATCTGCAGTCGCTCATCGATGGCAGTAAGGTGGGTTTGTTTTTACTGGATACCGATTACCGGCTCATCACAGCAAACAGTTATGCCCGGGAGGTAATGAACAATATCGTTGCAGATACAAATATTGACACCCCGGCTTATTTTATAGACAAGCTACCGGTTTACCGGCGCGAAAAAGCACAGAAAGCCCTGGCACAGGTGCTTCAGGGCGAAACCCTCAGTTACGATGCCCTTTATCACAGGCTAGACGGATCCGATATGTGGTTTCAGGTACACTATCAGCCTGTTGTCAACAAAGCAGACAATACAACCGCATTCATCTGCATCACCGTCACGGATATAACCGAACTAAAGAAGAAAGAAGCCGCACTCAACCAAAGTGAGCAACGCTGGAAGTTTGCACTCGAAGGCGCAGGCGACGGCGTCTGGGAATATAATTTTGAAACCAAAGAATCCTATTATTCCCTCACTTATAAAACAATGCTTGGCTACAGCGATGAGGATTTTGCCAATGATGAAAATGAATGGAAAAGCCGCATTCACCCCGAAGACCTGTACAAGATTGGCAATATCGATCAGCTGTATGGATCGGGGCTTATTGAAAACCACTCAGTAGAATATCGTATCAAAGGAAAGGATGGGGAATACAAATGGGTGCTGGACAGAGGCAAGGTGATTGAAAGAAATGAGGAGGGCAAAGCACTGAAAGTAATCGGTACACATTCAAATATCACTCAGCGCAAAAAGGCAGAAGAGCGGGTGCACCGCTCCGAACAATTATTCAGTTCATTTATGGCCAACACACCTACCATGACCTGGATCATTGACGAAAAGGCGGTATTCCGTTTTCTCAACGAACCTTATATGCGCGCGTTTGCGCTTACCGGCACTGATATCGGCAAAAGCATTTACGACATTTTTCCACCCGCTATCTGCGATGCCTTTGTTGAAAATAACTGGAAGGTATGGAACAGCGGCAAGAGTATGGAGACCATGGAAGAAGGTGTAGGACCTGCCGGTGAAAAACAATACTACCACATATTTAAGTTTCCGCTTAAATCAGACAATGGGGTACGGCTGCTGGGTGGTGTTGCACTCGACATTACACAAAAGGTAGAAATAGAAGCACAGCTGACAGAAGAGCGGGAACGGAGCCGCCGGGAAATCATTCAGGCCATCCTCAATGCCCAGGAAAAAGAACGCGACGAGATTGCCTACGAACTGCACGAGAATGTAAACCAGATGCTGACCTCTTCCAAGCTGATGCTGGAAGTAGCCGCAGAAAAACAGGACCTGAGCCCCGAGTTTATCCGCCGCAGCCTTGGATATATTTCGGAAGCCATCGCAGAGATCAGAAAGATTAGTCATACCCTGCGGCCGGCCACCCTGCAGGACATCAGCCTCGAAGCGGCTGTAGCCGAAGTAGTACAGGAGATAAACAGCAGTGGTAAACTGGCCGTAGAATATTTTTATTCCTTTGCCGGCAGCCGCAAACATATCAAACCAGAAATACAGCTGGCCGTATTGCGCATGGTACAGGAACAGCTGAATAATATCACCAAACATTCCGGCGCATCAGAAGCACGCGTATCCCTCTCCATAAAAGAATCAAAACTGGTACTCGTCATCAGCGACAACGGTGTTGGTTTTGATGTATTGCTTACCAAAAAAGGGCTTGGGCTCAATAATATCACCAACCGGGTAGAATATTATAACGGTACTATCCGTATCAACAGTGCCGAAGGCGAAGGCTGTATCCTGGAAATAGATATTCCGCTGTAAATCTTCAACACAAACCGGTCTTATTTGTATAAGGGTTGTTAACTTACAAAAACGGTCAGGTATGTTTCCCGGCCGTTCTTTACATTTATTTTAAACAAATCAAATGACCAGACTGCTGATACTCGCCACTGTGCTGACTGGGTTAAGTGCCAACGCACAGGAACGGATGGATTTCGAAAAATATAATCCGGCGTCTACACTCAAGGTACCTGAGCACCCTGTTACCAAAGCCAGGTTCCCGTTTATTGATGTACATAATCACCAGTTTGATATGCCCGGTATGGACCTGGCAAAACTGATCGCCGAAATGGACAAAATGAATATGGCTGTAATGGTCAATCTGAGCGGGCAGAGCGGAGACCTGATCAAACAGTCTGTCGCTAATATTAAATCGCATTACCCCAAACGATTCATCGTTTTTGCCAATATTGATTTCAAAGGGGTAGGTACACCGGGGTGGAGTGAAAAAGCCGCCCGCCAACTGGAGGCCGACGTAAAGAACGGCGCCAATGGACTGAAGATCTATAAAAGCCTCGGCTTTTCGGTTACAGACAATGAAGGCAAACGGGTAGCTGTTGACGATCCGCGGCTCGATTCGATCTGGAAAAAAGCTGGTGAGTTGAAAATACCCGTACTGATCCATACAGCCGATCCTAAATCATTCTGGGAGCCTATGGATGACAAAAATGAACGCTGGCTGGAACTGGCTACCCATCCCAATCGCAAAAGAAGTGATACCAATCCGGTACCCTGGCAGCAGCTGATCGATGAGCAGCACCGGCTTTTCAAAAAACATCCGGGTACTACATTTATAGCCGCTCATTTTGGCTGGTATCCCAATGACCTGGCAAAACTGGGGCAGTTGATGAACGAGATGCCGAATATGTATGTAGAGTTTGGCGCGGTGATCGCCGAGTTGGGGCGTCAGCCACGTATGGCCCGTGAGTTTTTTGAAAAATACCAGGACCGTATTCTGTTTGGAAAAGACAGCTGGGTGCCTGATGAATATGCTACTTATTTCAGGGTGCTGGAAACTACCGATGAATATTTTCCGTACCACAAAAAATACCATGCTTTCTGGCGTATGTATGGCATGGGGCTGAGTGATGCCATTCTGAAAAAGATTTATTATAAGAATGCATTGAAAATCATTCCCAATATTGACAAAACGGCTTTCCCCAACTGAATGTAGTCTTTCAGATTGGTCTGCCTTTTTTCCAACTTCATCCAAATACGAGCCCGGCTGCAGATGCAGGCCGGGCTTTTTGGGTAACTTTTATAAAACGTTTGTTTATGAAAAAATTTATTCTGTTGGCTTCAGCTATTATGCTGACCATCGCCGGATTGCGCGCGCAATCTGAAGCTGAAATGAAGGCCTGGCAGGATTTTATGACTCCCGGTGCCATGCATCAGATGTTAGCCAAATTCAACGGGGAGTGGAATGAAGACATCACACACTGGATGCAGCCGGGTGCTGAGCCCATGAAGTCTACCGCCTCCTGTGTCAATACAATGATGCTGGGCGGCCGGTACCAGGAAGCCAGGCATACCGGTTCATTTTTTGGCATGCCTTTCGAGGGAGTGAGCTGGTTGGGTTATGACAACGGGAAAAAAGTCTTTGTCAGCACCTGGATCGACAATATGGGCAGTGGCATTGCAGTAATGGAAGGCCCGTGGGATGAAAAAACTAAAACCATTGATCTCAAAGGAAAGGCAACAGACCCCATGACCGGAAAAGATGTACCAATGCGCCAGGTATTCAAAATCATTGATGACAATACGCAGGTAGTGGAAATGTACGGGGTATATCAGGGAAAAGAATTCAAGAACATGGAGATCCGCCTGACACGAAAAAACTGATCTTTGTTTAATAATTGCGGCCTGTTGACTACCATTGACCCGGCCGCCGCTGCCGCTCCGGAATGGATGTTTCATCCATTCCGGATCACGGCGGCGAACAGTAAGATCTATTTTACTGAAAGAACTTTAGCCTCTGCTTTTGAGCATCTTCTCATAATACGCAATCCACTCACCGGGTTTTATTTTCGAAGCCAGCTCACCAATCACTTCATAAGGGATCTTATTCAGGTTTTTGAACCGGATACAGCTTTTGCCCATATCCAGTTTTCCAACACCCGCTTTACTGCAGGCCTCTGCAAACCATTTGTTGATGCCCGGCATAGAATACACACCCATATGATACACCGCTACAAAGTTTTTCTGCGAAGCTACCGACATAAACGGCAAAGGCAAGCTGGGGTCGCAGTGATAGCCTGCCGGATACAGTTTGTGCGGAACTACATAACCGATCATTCCGTAATTCATTTCTTCTTTAAATCCTTCCGGAATGTTTTTACGGATCTCCTGGCGAAGCTTGTTTACAGCTTCGCGGCGATCGGCAGGCAACTCTTCGAGATAGGCCTTTACTGTTGTAGCAGCAGATTGCATAACGGCGGGGTTTTCTGAAAATTAATCAAGTTCTGCAATAGTTGATTTGATTTTGTTAGCGCCACAGCCCGATAATGGCCCCCATGAGTGTAAGTGCCAGCAACAGATAACCGCCATTGATAAAGATGTATCGCGCACTGCGTTGTTCAAAAAGAGCCACAATAGCCAGACCGCAAAATACCCAGATGCCTGCCAGGAAACCAGCTATCGTGCCCCAGGCCACATCTGTTTTTTGTGCACACTCACCTGTGCAGGAAGCAGGTGAATCGGCCAGGTACATGCCCAGGTTGGCCGCCATGATGAGTGAGAGTACAAAGGCCCAGCCAAAGATCTTTGCCTTATTACCCTTTCGTACATCGTCGACCGAAAGACTGTTTTCTTTCATCCAGGCATTACCAAAAAGCATCGGTGAATACCAGACGCCGCCCAGTACAAAAGCAGAAATACCGGCTACCAGTACAGCCAGCCAGTTGATGGAACTCATATCCATAATGAATCGTTTTTTGAGGTGAATGAATAAATGATGGCATATCTAAACTATTATCTAATTTTTCACCTGCAAATAAATTTGGAACCAGGGTGGAAAAAGAGCTGATCAATACTGCTACTGATCCGACGAAGCAAGCGGCGGCCGGTTTCCGGCCAAATGATATTGCTTTCCGCCTCGTGCTGATCCCCGTTCTGGGCATTGTGATCCCACTGGTTACCGGTATGATCAATACCCACAATTTTTCTCACTGGCAGATCAAACTCAGCTTTTTGTATACCATCGGTATTGCATTTGTGATCTGGCAGGGCAACCGGTCGCTGTTCTTCTCACTGCGCAGTTATTTTGACTGGCATCGCAAGCCGGTACGAAAAATCGTGGCCCTGCTGCTGACCATTGTATTCTATACCGTACCGGTGAGTGTGATACTGCTCACCGGCTGGTACCGCATTTTTGCAAAAGGAGTTATCGACTGGAATGTGATACTCACTGCCTCTCTCATCATTATGATCTGCGTGGTATTCATTACACACGTATATGAAACGGTATTCCTGGTAAAAGAATCAGAAAATGAAATGATCCGCAATATGGAGCTGGAGCGATCCAAAGCAGAGGCCGAACTGGAAGCGTTGAAAAACCAGATCGATCCGCATTTCATTTTCAATTCGCTCAATACACTTTCTCACCTTATTGAAGAAAAGCCCGCCAAGGCCCGTTTGTTTAATGATACCCTGGCCGATGTGTATCGCTATATCCTTCAAAACAAAGGACGCGAGCTGGTATTGCTGAGAGAGGAAGTGGAGTTTTTGAATAACTATTATGCATTGCTGAAGATCCGGTATGAATCGGCAGTGCAGATGGATCTCTCACTTCCCGAAAAATTGCTGGATAGCTACCTGATCCCGCCCATTTCATTGCAGTTGTTGCTGGAAAATGCGATCAAACACAATGAATTTTCTGACCGCTTTCCGCTGCTGATCCGTTTTTGTGCAGAGGGGGAAATGGTGCGGGTGCAGAATGGCGGAAGGCGCAAAAACCAGATAAGGGAGTCATCACGCATTGGGCTTGGTAACCTCGACAGACGTTACCGACTTATTGCGGGAAAAGGTATACGGGTTGAAGACAATGACACAGAATTTTTGGTAGAGATACCATTGCTTAAAATTGAATAAGTATGCGCATTTTGATTGTGGAAGACGAAAAACCTGCCTCGCAAAAACTGCAAAAGGCGCTTCAGAAATGCAGTGTGCGGGCCGAGGTCGTAGCCTGTACCGGCAGCGTCAGCGAAACTGCGCAGTGGCTGCGCGATAATTCCGCGCCTGACCTGATATTCATGGACATTCAACTAAGCGATGGGGTGAGCTTCCGCATCTTTGATCAGATACAGATCAGTTGTCCTGTCATCTTTGTCACAGCATTTGATGAGTACTGGCAGACGGCTTTTGAGCATAACAGTATCGACTACCTGCTTAAACCGGTAAAGCAGGAAAAGCTCGAAGCTGCGCTGGCCAAATTTGAAAAGCTGAAACAATACTTCTCCACGCATCTGCGACAGTTGCAGCAATGGCAGCAACAGCCACAGGGCACGCAGTATAAAAAACGGTTTTTGATAAAACGGGGAGCTGATTATATCAGTGTAAAGACAGAAGAGCTTGCTTACTTCTATGCTACTCACAAACTGGTATGTCTTGTAGATGTGAAGGGACAGAAATATATCCTCGATGAGTCGCTCGCAGATATTGAACGCCAGCTTGATCCAATGCAGTTCTTTCGCATCAATCGCAAATACCTGGTCAATCAGTCGGCGATACGCCGTATTCGCAGTTATCCCAAAAGCAAACTGCAGCTGGATCTTGAGCCTTCTGTGTCAGAAGAGGTGATCATAAGCCAGGAAAATGTAGCGGGGTTTAAGCAATGGATGGGGCAATAAAAAAGCCCGGCGCCTTGTTTCCTCAGCAGCCGGGCGGGTGTTAACTACCATTAACCCAAAAAACGCTTATTGTCGGTTGCCACCGCCACCACCGCGGCGAGGCATCATCGCTGGTTCAATTTCTTCTTTCCATTTCTTGAATTGCTCATCGGTAAGGATTGTTTTCAGTTCCTTATCGCGGGCATCAGTAAGGGGTTGCATTTTTTCGCGCATGGCCTGAAAATCGGGGCGTTCGCCACCACTCATCATTTCTTCGCGAAGTTTATCCTGGTCCTTGTAATATTTGGTAAAGGCTGCATCAACTTTTGCCAGTTTGTCTGCATCCAGTTTGAATGCGCTGTCAATTTTTTCATGCACCATTTTTACCCGCTCTTCAACTGTGCGGCGCTGACCACCGGGTTGAGCCTGCGCAAAAAGGGCTGCACTCATTAAAACAACAGCCAGTAACGCGTGTTTGAGTTTCATATTTGTGAAATTTTAAAAAGCTATTTATTCGTTTTATCTCCCTCACTTTTGGGCTTGCCCATGCGGCGGAACATTCGCAGCAGTAAGGAGTCATATTTTGCTTCCTGATCTGGACGGCACAGGCTTCGTACGCGTTTGAAGTGCTGGAAGGTTTTAATGTCCAACTCGCGTTGCCTTAGTGCTATCACATTGGCGGCGGCTTCGACAGTTGAGTCACTGGCAGCTGGTGTGCTGATCAGGCTAAACAACCCGTCTTTGGCTACGCGCATACTGTCAAACATGGGCCTGATGATATCCCGCTGGCGGTCGCGCAGTTCCTTGTATTTGCTCAACTGGCCTTCGTCAAATCCTACTTCTTTCTGCAGCACATCGGCCATTCCGTTTCTGTCACGTTGCTGGCCGCCATGTGCAGCCGTCTCTGCCGGTTTTTTATACCAGAGAAAATAAGCCAGCACGCCTACATTGGTGAGCAACAGCACTGCAATGATCACCAACAGGTTTTTGTTTCTGCTTGTGGTGCTCATTATGGTGCAAAATTTTCATAATCAAAACTGCTGCTGCTGGCAATGAGCGACTCGCTTTCTACCACGGTCTCGCTTTGCGCAACTGTGTTTGGTGCGGCAGGCGCTGCAGGCTGCTTCAACAGTATGGTTGCATTGGCAACCAGTATCACACAAAGACCTGCGACTACTACTGCGGGGCGCGACAAAAATGAGCCCATGCGTTCCCATACCGTTACCGGTTCATTCCGTTCAAGACGGGCCCGTAAACGTGTATAGAACCAGGGGGCCGGTTGTGCCCGCTGCAATCCGTCAAGGCTTTCCAAAGCCCTGTCGATCCGCTGTTCTATGTCATGCCTTTCGTTCATGTACAAATAGTTTGACGTTATACTTATAAAAAACTTTTGCCGGTTACCGTGATTTATAATGGTTTTCCAGATTTTTACGCAGATTGGTCTTTGCCCGGTGCATGAGTGACTCCACCGAAGAGATACTGGTTTTCATAACCTCGCTAACCTCCTGATAGCTAAGACCTTCTACCTTGTGCAGGGTAAAGGCAATGCGTTGATTCTGTGGCAATTCACGGATTGCTTCAAACAGAATGGCTGCATCCTCCTTTTTGTCAAGCTGCACGCCCGGATGGTTAAAATCCGGCGGGTGTACCAGCACTTCCGTATCCTCCCCAAAAAGGCTTTTTACAAAAGCAAACCGCTTCTTTCTTTTTTTGCGGCGCTCATGATCGAGCGATTTGGTGATAGTGATCCGGTAAAGCCAGGTAGAAAATTTGGAATCGCCTTTAAAAGAGCTCACGGATTGGTAGACCTGCACAAAAACTTCCTGTGCTATGTCTTCTGCATCGGATGGCACCTGCACAATACCGAGCGCTGTGTTGTAAACCATGTCTTGCCAGGTTTCCACCATCTCTCTGAATGCAGCTTCATTGCCCTGCTTCAGCAACTCTACCAATGTTCTTTCATCCAAGCGCCATGATTTTGCTTGAAGCGATATTACGTAAATTTTCTATCGCTTTCAAGGGCGCCGCCGGTTTTAAAATTGCATGGGGCGGCGTTGTCCGCCGTTAAAGCCACCGCCACTGCTGCGGGCAGGTGTACCAAAGTTTTTCAGGTTATAGGTAAACGTCAACATGAAGTATTGTTGTAATACCGTATTCCTTTCGTCGATGATATCAAGCCCACTTACCGTACGGGTTACACTCTGGTTTTGCTTCAGCAGATCAAATACAGAAGCTTTCAGTTCGCCACGCTTATCCTTCAGCAGCTTTCTGCCGATTGCCACATTCCACAACCAGAAGCTGGGGTTATAACCGGCCGAAAGACCGCTATAGCTCTGATTGTTGAGGTCGTTTTGCAAAAACCATCCCGTTTTTGTCAGCAGGTTGAACTGCACACCGGCCGTAGTGGTCCAGTAGTTGGTATTCAGCTGCGGCTGCTGCGCATTGCGGGCCTGGTAATAGTTGGCATTATAAGAAAGCGTGAAATCGATATACTCGCTCACGTTGCTGGCAACTACTATACCACCGGTATAGTTAAATACGTCGGTAGATGTTTTCAGACCATTGGCCAGGCCGGGAGTTTTGCTGTAGGTAAATCCGGCATTGAGATTCACATTTGATTTCAGCGCTTTTACAGGCTGACCAAAAGTGAAGAAGGAACGCAGGCTCCAGAAACCATCGAGGTTAACCGGCTTGGTCAGCTGCGATCCACGGTAAAGAATCACTCCGGGAGCCAGCACCGAGTCCTGGTAAGCCGTATAGATGGCATTGGTCACATAATCGGATGTTTTTTGTAAAAATATGTTGGCAAAAAAGCTTTGACCCTTTTGCGTATTGGTATACGTATAACGGGTAGCCAGCGTATGTGAATATTGCTGATCAAGGCCTGGGTTACCGGTCGATACCAGCAGTGGGTTGGTATTGTCGATCACATTCTGCAACTGGTTTACAGAAGGTGCGCTGACAGATGTACGGTAGAAGATCCGGATGCTGCTGCGCGCAGAGATCTTGGTCCTCCACTGCAGGTTGGGCAGGAAGTTGGTAAAGCTGCGACTGATAGTAGTAACCTGCGGAAACACCTGGTCGCTGTTCAGTTCCGAAAACTGGTAATTCAAACCCACCGAAAACTGCCTGTCACGGTCACCAATCCGGTAAGTAAGACCGGTATTGTGTGTGTTGTAGGTGTTGTCAAATTTGTTGGAGATAGCAGTATCCAGCTGCTCATACTTCTGTGAAACGGCATCGAACCGGAATGTTTCCTTATCCGCCTTGTTGGTGGTAAAGGATGGATTATAATTGAGTTGCAGCGAACCCCGTTTACCAATGGGCTCGGTGTATACGATATTAGAAGATAGGGTACGGCCTTTGGTCACATTATCTGTATACTGAAGAAGCGTGTCGTTTTTACCGCCGCTGCCAAAATAAGTGGCCATTGATTCCTGGTAAGTATCCCCATCACGATCGCTAAACGATGTATTGAAATTTACAGAGAGTGTGCGGCCTTTTTTGGCAAATGAGTGGCGGTAGAGGATGTTGTTGTTGATATTATAGCCAGCGGTAATGCTGCTGCGGTTATTTTCCAGTTCGCTCAGCATCCCATCGGTGAGGTTATAATAGTTCTGCTGAAAAGTATTGCTGCGCGATTTGTTGCGCTGGAAGCTCAGGCTGGGCGTAATGATCAGGCTGTTGGCAGAATCAATACGGTACTCCATGCGGAAATTGATCCGGTGATTATAGTTATTGGTACGGCTCATGGTGCTTTCATCCGCATAGAGGATAGAATCGGGCTTGGCCAGACTCTGGCGGTTGGTAAGCACATCATTATTAAGATTGCTGTTGTTGAAGAAGTAGCTGCCGCTCACATCTATCTTTTTGCCCCACTTGTCGGAGTAGTTGACCCCAATCGCATTGGTTTTTGAAATACCATTTTGCTGGCCCACCGTAAAGCCTGACTGGCCACCACCAAAACCGCCGCCGGGACCGCCACGGCCACCGCCGCCGCCAAAACCACCACGTCCACCACCACTGCTGGTCACACCCAGCAGGTCCTGCGAACCGAAGTTTTGCTGGTTGATGTTGTTGGCAAGGCCAACCAGCGAAATCCGGCGATTGTTTTTAAAGAAGCTCACATTACCACCGGCCTGGTAGCGCTCGTCTGTACCATACCCGGCATAGAAACGGCCAAACTGGCCATTTTTCAGACCGGCTTTGGTCACGATATTGATTGCTTTTTGCGAGTTGCCGTCATCCACGCCGGTAAACTGGGCCTGGTCACTCAGCCGGTCAAATACCTGGATCTTATCCACGATATCGGCAGGCAGGTTGCGCAGGGCTGCAGAGGCGTCATCGCCAAAGAAATCACGGCCATCGATCGTTACTTTTCTGACCTGCTCGCCCTGGGCCGTTACAGTACCGTCCTTGCCTACTGTCACACCAGGGGCCTTTTTGACCAGGTCTTCTACTGTAGCATCGGGATTTACTTTAAACTGGCTGGCATTATATTGAATAGTATCGCCTTTTTGCTGGGCCGGGGGTGTTTTGCTGACAACTACCACGCCTATATTTTCTGTTACTTTTTTAGGAATGAAAAGAGTGCCCAGGTCTACTACCGGAGTGCTGTCGTTGGTAGACACGATCTGGCGAAACTGGTCGTAGGTCACAAAAGTGACTACCAGGTAAAATGAGTCTACCGGCAGGTTGCTGAATTGAAATGCGCCGGTACTGTCAGAAATGCCTTCGCGCTGGAAGTCCTTATTTTTCAATGATGAAAGCAGCACGGTAGCTCCGCGCAGCGGTTTATTATCGACAAGGTCTGCCAATTTTCCTTTAAGTGTTTGAGAATGAGCCTGTAAAGCCAATCCAAGTACAAATAATAACGCGAGTCTAAGTCTTTTCATATTCTTCTAATTACAGCAAATAAGACGCCCCTCTTTTGAATAACCTTCGTTGTTAAAAATGTTAAAACCGCAGATTCGGGCGCTATCCATTGCATATCAGTCGATTTTTCTTCCGATATTTTGCGCTGTGGCCCGATATTTTCGGTTATTCGCCATCATTAAAAGAGTGGTTTGCGTGAAAATTTGGCGGAGCTGGGCGCATTTGCCCGAACTCGAGTATCTTGCGCATCTTAAAATCTTTCGAAGACATTATGGAGTATAGTAAGCTTGTAGCTGTAACCGGGTTGCCCGGATTGTATGAACTGGTCAACAGTAAGAATGATGGTGCGATCATCCGCTCGCTGGATGACAATACCACCAAATTTGCCTCTTCCCGTATTCACAACTTTTCACACCTGGAGAGTATCGAAGTATATACTGTTCGTGATAATGTGAACCTGGTAGAGATCTTTGATGCCATGGAAAAGGCTGGCGGTACGCTACCCGATACCAAAGACAATGCGCAGCTGACCCAATATTTCCAGAAAGCATTCCCCGATATGGATTTTGAGCGGGTATATGCCAGCGACCTCAAAAAAATGGTAAAATGGTTTGAACTGCTCAAAAAGAAAAATATTGAGATCAAACTGTCTGTACTGCCCGAGGCAGAAGAAGAAGCCCCGGTAGAGGAAGAGGCTCCTGCGGCAGAAGAAAAACCGGCCAAAAAGACCACTAAAAAAGAAGCCGCCAAAAAAGAAGAGGGTGAAGAGAAACCCGCTAAAAAAACGGCTGCTAAAAAAGAAAAAGCAGAAGGCGTTGAAGAAAAGCCTGCTAAAAAGTCGGCCAAGAAAGAAAGCGGCGATGCAGAAGAAGCACCCAAGAAAAAGGCTGCTACCAAAAAGAAATAACCAGCTCTTTATACAGAAAGCTGCAAACCCGCTGATGTGTGTTTGCGGCTTTTTTGTTTAAAAAAGGATACCTGATTGCTTTTAACTTTGGAGCAATCCGCTTGTTTTGTTTTAAATAACCTGATATGAATTATAGCGCAGATATTGAAAAATTGCCCCGGCGGTTTATGCCGGCAGATTTTGTAGTAAGCAACTGGGAGACCCTGGAGCCTTATTTTACAGAACTGGCGGGGCGCCCGCTCAACGGTGTGCAGGACCTCGATCAATGGTTGCATGACCTGAGTGAACTGGAAGCCCTGATCAGCGAAGACGCCTGCTGGAGGCAGATCCGCATGACCTGCGACACGGAGAATAAAGAACTCGAGGAGTCCTTCAATTATTTCATGCTGGAGATACAGCCACGCATACAGCCTTATGCCGACCGGCTGAACCGCAAGCTGGTAGAAAATCCTTATGCGGCTCAGCTTGATCAGGCCAAATACTTTACTTACCTGCGCAATGTGCGCAAGAACATCGACCTTTTCCGCGAAGCCAATATTCCCCTGCAGGCCGAGCTGAATGTAGAAGCACAGCGCTTTGGTATGATTGCGGGAAAGATGACGGTAGAAGTGAATGGCCAGGAATATACCCTGCAGCAAGCGGCAAAATTTCTGGAAGATCCTGACCGCAGCTTACGCGAACAAGTGTTTCGCAAAATTGCCGAACGCCGCCTGCAGGACAAAGATGCCCTGAATGATGTATTTGGCTCATTGCTGGCCAAACGTCACCAGGTAGCTGTAAACGCCGGCTTTGATAATTACCGCGACTTCCGTTTTATCGAGCTGGGACGTTTTGATTATAGCAAAGAACAATGCCTCCAGTTTCATGAAGCTGTGAAGCTGCATGTAATGCCGCTGGTCAATCAGCTGTATGCGGCCAAACGCCACAAGCTGGGACTGGATGTGTTACGCCCCTGGGATGTAGAAGCAGAACCCATAGGAATCAAACCATTGCATCCATTCGAAAACGGACAGGAGCTGATCGATAAAACAATTGCCTGCTTCGATAAGCTGAAACCTTTCTTTGGAGATTGTCTGCGCAAAATGCAGCAATTGGGACACCTTGACCTGGAAAGCCGTAAAGGAAAAGCTCCCGGCGGATACAATTGTCCGTTGGCAGAAAGCGGTGCTCCTTTTATTTTTATGAATGCAGCCGGCCAGCTCGACGATGTAACTACGATGGTACACGAAGGCGGTCATGCCATTCACAGCTTCCTGGCCCATCAGCTGGAGTTGAATGGATTTAAAGAATACCCGACAGAAATTGCCGAAGTGGCAAGTATGAGCATGGAGTTGTTCAGCATGAATCAATGGGATGTATTTTTCGACAACAGCGAAGAACTGAAACGAGCCAAAGAACAACAGCTCGAACGCGTCATCACCATTTTCCCCTGGATTGCCACGATCGATAAGTTTCAGCACTGGGTCTACGAAAATCCCACACATACGGTAGAGCAGCGCACGGCCCGGTGGATGGAGATCCTGGAGGAATTTACCTCGCCTGAAATCGATTTCAGCGGGCTGGAAGCATACCGCCAGTATTCCTGGCAGCGGCAGCTTCACCTGTTTGAAGTACCGTTTTACTACATTGAATACGGCATTGCTCAACTGGGAGCCATTGGGTTATGGCAGCAATACAAGCAAAATCCGGCCAAAGCGGTAGACAATTACCTGTCTGCCCTGTCGCTGGGGGGTACCCGTACGCTACCCGAACTTTTTGAGGCAGCAGGACTTCGCTTCGATTTCTCGCCGGCCCATATCAGCGGGTTAATGCAATTTGTAAAGCAGGAACTGGACGCGCTGGAAGCCTGAGGGGGAAAAAATACCCCGAAAGTGGTATGACTTAAATTCGGAAAATTGAAATCTTGATATTATTTTTGATTTCCAATTAGCGAAAACTTATTTTAAAATAGCTACTAATCAGAGCCTTAACCTAAGTCCCCGTGTGTCTACACGGGGGCTTTTTTTATGCCCTGCTTAGCCGCGATCTTCGCTTTGCCTGTAACAAAAGATTTCAGACCGTACACTCACGGCAGATGCCGTTGACCACAACTTCGATATGATCAGTAGAATATCCCTGGGGTAATTTTATTTCCGGGGTCACCACATCGTCGAGACAAAAAGTCTGACCACACTGGCTGCATACAAAATGAATATGCTGATCGTGGTGGTGCCCGGCTTCGCAATCGTCTTTGCACAACGCATAACGCACAGAGTTGTCAGCTGTGGGGATAGTATGGATGATCCCTTTTTCTACAAAGGTCTGCAGGGTGCGGTATACCGTAACCCGGTCAAATTTTTCACCGGCCCTTTTTTCTATATCACCGTGCGCCAGTGCACCCGGCTGCTCGAGGAAGAGATATAATATCTTTTCCCTGCTGGCAGTAACGCTGAGCTGATTGCGCTTCAGTATGTTCCTGATATCTGCTTGCATAGACTCACTATTCTTTTAACATGGTTTCAATATCAGTTATCAGTTCATTGATCTCTTCATCTTTCAATCCGTCATAGATCTTTTTCACTTCACCCTTCCTGTTTACCAATGCCCAAAACTGTGTATGCAGAAAATCGTCGTCGATATTGCGGAGATTATTTTTAGGATCATCAATGGTATAACTAAGCCGGGCCATGGTGTAGAGGCTGTCTTTTCTGCCGGTAAGAAAGATCCACTGGTGTGTATCCACCTGCATAGAGTCGGCATACTTCTTCAACTGGCTGGCCGAGTCCTGCTCCGGATCGCAGGTATGTGAAAGGATCAGGAAATCTTTATTGCCTTTGAACCGCCGATATACTTTATTCATATTGGTGTTCATAGTAGGACAAATGCCCGGGCAGGTCGTAAAGAAATATTCCGCCACATATACCTTGCCCTCCACATCGCGGTTGGTAAACCGCTGGCCATCCTGGTTCACGAAAGAAAAAGGCTGTACCACAGAAATGGTATCCTTTCGTACGATCCATTGTTTAACCACGAGGAAGAATACAATTACCAGCACGGCAAAAAAACCAATATAGAGCAGAGCCTTCTTTGACATAACACGCAATTAATTACCCGCAAAGTTACCAATGATCTGACGATTTTAGTGCCTGTAGGACAAGGGTTAATAAATATTTGCAACATTGTTGCTTTTTTGATACTTTTGTCCTCTTTATGAGATCAAGGATCAACTGGGATGCATTGGGAATCACGGCCTCTGTAGCTTGCGCCATTCATTGTGCCGTATTGCCGATGTTTATGTCGGCGCTGCCTTTATTTGGCGTCAATATCATTCATAATGTGGCATTTGAAGCGGGTATGGTCGCCCTGGCCTTTTGTATCGGCGCCTATTCATTTTACCATGGATTCCGCAAGCATCACCACAGTTGGCTCCCCTTCACCCTGTTTTTTGCCGGCATCGGGCTGCTGGTGCTCAAACTGTTTTTTATCCATTACGAAAGCTGGCTTTTGGTGCCGGCTGTTGTATTGATCGTGCTGGCCCATTTCTTCAACTACCGCCTTTGCCGCGTACATGATCATGCCCATGCCGACGACTGTGATCACTAGGATTGCAGTACCTTGTACAAAACTTACAGCATGAAGACCTTACTGGCCGTTTTTTTCCTGCTGCTCAGCTATTGCAGCCTGGCTCAATCTGCCGATGAAAAAGCCATTCGCCAGATACTCGATCAGCAAACCAAAGCGTGGAATGAGGGCAAGCTGGAGCAGTTTATGAGCGGTTATTGGGAAAATGATTCGCTGATGTTTATAGGCTCCCGGGGCATTACCTATGGCTGGGCCAATACCTTGCGCAATTACAAACAGGGGTATCCCGATACAGCGGCCATGGGCAAGCTGGAGTTTACCCTGTTGTCGGTAAAACAACTCTCGCCTGATTATTTCTTTGTGGTAGGTAAATGGAAACTGTATCGTACTGCAGGTGATCTGCAGGGGCACTATACACTTGTGTTCAGAAAAATAAAAGGTCAGTGGAAAATAGTTGCCGACCATAGCAGTTAAGCCGTACTGGGCGTATACCGCTGTTGCAGCCTCGAAAAGGAAAAATAGGAAAGGCTCAGCCCCGGCACCGATACAAGAATGTCGTAGATATCGAATGTGCGACCAAAGACCGGGATCATCTGCAGATATTCATTCAGTATCAGCAAAGCAAAACTGATAAGGCAGACCTGGCGCAGTTCTACTGCATTGTGCAGGCGTAGCACACGGGCCATCAGGTGATCGCGTCCGTGAAAAAACCAGTAAGCGCCAAAAGGAAGTAAAAAGGAACCCAGCAGATTGGGAGCTACTCCCAGCATAAAATCTGCGCCATGCGGCAACAGGTGAAAGGGACGAACCAGGAATTTGATCAACCAGATCAGGAGTGTTCCTACTATAACCACCTGCCGGCACAGCTGCTTGAATGTCATATTAAAACGAATCCTCCAAAATAGCTATTCCGGCAACCGCCATGTATCCGTACTGGCGGGTATTTTTACCGGATCACTTCCAGATACGATACAGGTGTCGGATCACAAAGAACAATGATACCGGCATGCATACATAATAGATCACGCGGGTATAAACAGGACGGCCGCTATTGTAAGCCCAGCCGAGGTAAAGACCAAACGTGGCGGCTATGAGGATCCAGAGCAGACCCCAGCTTATTGTATTCAGAATTTTGAGAAAAAAACGTTTTACTTCGGGATCCCAGCCCTGTTCCATCGCATTTGATTTTACCGGCAAAAGGTACACTGTTTACTGCAAACTCAGGGTACCAGCAATTCTTTGAACTCGAGTGAGTCGCCGCGAAATACATTGAAGTCGACCTTTGGAATAATTCCGTTTACACGCCCCTGGTCGCTATGCTGCCAGAAATGCCAGTGGCGGCTGATACGCGGTTGCTGCTGCTGATAATAGTGAGCTACCCAAAGCGGATAATCGTCAAAGGCACTGCCCAGGTTCTGGATATAAAAATCCACATTGGTATAAATAATGGGTTTGACCTTGTAATAATTCTCTACCGTCTCGAGCCACTTCTTTACTTCCCTGCGCAGTTGGTCCTTCGATACGCCATTGCGCTGCTCCACATCCAGTACAGGTGGCAGATCGCCCGACTCGAGGTCCACTCTTTTGATAAAATTTTCGGCCTGCATTTTTCCATCTTTTGACGCGATAAAAAAATGATACGCTCCACGCACGACGTTCTGCGAGCGGGAGCGGCGCCAGTTGCGATGAAACTGCGGATCGGTATTGCCCAGACCTTCGGTTGCCTTTATAAATGCAAAGCCAAGTTTAATACCATCCACTTCCATATCCTTCACCTCTTCCCAGGCAATAAGCTGCTGGTAACGGGAAACATCAATGCCGTGAATGCCGTAATTGTTGGGAATTCCGATGCCAAACTCCGGGTAACGGGTAAATTTTACTTTGCGATAAACGAGCCAGCGATAGCTGAACCAGCCACCGGCCAGCAGTAGCAGTAAAAAAACGATCAGCCAGGGCCATCGGGAAGACTTTCTCTTTCTGCGGGCAGACATTAATGATTGAACAGGTTTGATCAGCTGGCCGCAAAGATACAGGGCTCCTATTTCCTGAAAAGTTAATTCCCGCTACGCGCACCATTTCCTGCTGGTCAGATTATCAACGGCGCAGATAGCGCGCTACAAACCGGCTGGTATAAGATGAGCTGGCAGCCAGCTCCTGTTCTATATGGGGTATTTTGCGAATCTGCACCAGGCCTTTCATACCTGCATAATCACGGGCAGAGCTGTACCGGTAGTCTGGTGCCGCATCCACAATCAGCTCGCGTACGGGCTGCTGATGTATAAACTCAAACTGGTGCAGCAATTCTTCCGCATTGGTCATATCGATGTGGACCGGCTGCCACTGATCTTCCCATAGCTGCCATTCCCGCTGCAGGCCCATAAAACCGGCATGCGCCCTGAAGTGATTGAGCAGCCACTTACGTCTTGGTTCCGGTTCTGTATCGGCAGCTGCCAGTATCTTTTCTTCGGTAAATGTGCGGAATGCTGTTATCAACTCCTGTACCGGGGCCATTCCATCTGAGCGCATCAGCAAAAAAAGATGGCTCGACATCAGGCACCAGGCATATACGACCAGGCCCTTCTGATCACTAAAATGGTTGAGTGAGTGAACAATGAGCTGTTTGTAAACCGGGCGCTCAAAGATATCAACCCAGTCGCGCGTATACAGGCTTACAAAATAGCAGGTAGACATGCTTTTATATTCATACCCTTTCATATCCGTTTCGTTTTAGCGGCTATACACCCTTTATACTGCAAAACCTGTTCCGATCCTTTGGGTTGGGGAGAAACAGGAGCTCAATCCCTTTTCATTCCTGCTTTTTTTCGCTTCACAGCCCCTGTTTGCCGCTTCACCGGCAAGAGTCTTTCCGCAACAGCGCAGCGATTGTTATTTGCAGCAAAAATTATTCAGCCAGCAAGCCCGATGCTGTACACGACAGACGGATTGCTCCTTATTCTAAAACATATTTAAATGATACGTTACATTTTTCCGCTATTGCTGATACTGGCCGATGGCCGGGAAAGCCTGTCACAGGCTGCCGCACAACCCTGCAAAATGCCCCTTGCACTCAACAATCAACATCCCATGAAGGATTCGCTGCAATGGCTGGTAAATAAATATGTGACCGATGGCATCCCTGGATTGCAGGTGGCCGTTCGTAACCCACAGGGGTTTTATGTTGCCAGTGGCGGTTACACAGATACGGAAAAGCAAAAAACCTGGGAGCCCTGCACCCCTTCTCTGTTGTTTAGTATCACCAAAACCTACACCGCCGCGCTGGTGATGAAATACCGAGACAAAGGGCGTATTGACCTTGATAAACCCATTACCATCTATCTCGACGCCGTAGCAGCATCTAAAGTGTCGCGGGCCGCTGACATTACGGTGCGGATGCTGCTCAACCACAGCTCCGGCATTGTCAATATCATTGAGCAACCCGAGTTCCTGGCTATTCAATTCAATGACCCTTTTCACCAGCCATCGGTAGAGCAATTGCTCGGGATGATACAGGGCAAGCCCCTGTTGTTTGAGCCGGGTTCAGATTTTTCGTACAGTAATACAAATTACCTGTTGTTGCAACTGATGCTGGAAAAATTATCCGGCAAACCTTATGGTAAAATACTGGAAGCAGAACTGCTGAAACCATTGAAGCTGCAGCAAACCTGGTACAGCCTTCCGGAAAAAAAGGCACAGCAACTGGGTTTTCCCCAGTATTATTTTGACCGGCAGGGCAATGGGCGACTTGAAAACGCCACACGCTGGAACCTGGCACTGGGCGAAGGCAGTATGGGATATGGTGGTATTGCTGCCACTGCTCACGATGTCACAGCATTTTACGAAGCGCTGATAAAGGGGCGTGTCATGAGTGCCGATGCTTTCAGGGAAATGACCACCTGGTTCAAAGGAAAAGAATCGGCGCAGCCAGACTATGGGTTGGGTGTCGAATACTTTCAATATATGCCGGGCAGCACTCCGCAGATGGGTCATGAAGGAGATGGTATTGCCTGCACCACCATGATCCTTTACATACCCGACAACCAAACAGTTTTATATATAAATTGTACCGTGGGTCGTAAACTTGGTGGGCCATTTTTATCCAAAACAATTGAGCTGAAGAATGAGATCAGCCGGTATGCAGCACGCTGGCGATAAGTCTATTCAATATGAAAAAAAACAGTTTGACCAGTGACTTCGCCGGCAGCCGGCTCAACGATGGTTGGTTCCGGTTGCTGGGCATTCCGCTTATCGCCCTCATGAGTCACCTCATATTTTACAATCGCAATGATAGCGGCAACCAGGAGTTTGGCTTCTGGGGCATTTACCTCATTTCGGTTGCAGAAACAATGATCATCTGGGAAAGTGTGCGTCTTGTGATCCTTTATTTTCGCCGCCGCCTGCCCGCTATTGATCAAACCCGGCAGCGTATTATCTGGATACTGGTATACAGCACCCTGGTGACGATGGCTGTACGTGTTCTCAATATCTGGGTCTATGATAAAACACTTTTGTGGGGTTACCGTTTTCCGCTCGAAGGTTATCTGCATAGTGTTTTTGTGGCCCTGTTGTTTGTACTTATTGTAACGACCATTTACGAAAGCATCTATTATTTCCAGATGTGGCACCTTTCATCGCTCCGCGCTGCCGCATTAAAAAAAGAGAATCTTCAAACCCAGCTCGATTCGCTCAAATCACAGATCAATCCGCATTTTTTATTCAACAACCTGAGCTCACTGGCTGCACTCATTATGGAAAATCAGGAAAGGGCAGTGCATTTTGTGGAGGAGTTTTCATCGGTATTCCGGTACCTGCTGCAGGCCAATGAGCGCACGCTGACTACGCTGGGTCATGAAATGGATTTTGTTTCTGCTTATTACAACCTGTTAAAGAACCGGTTTGAACAGGCTTTGCAACTGGAAGTCGCTATCCCTGCCAGCTGCCATGAGCTGCTGATACCTCCGCTCACCATACAGCTGTTGCTGGAAAATGCAGTGAAGCATAACGCGGTAATGGCCGAAAACCCGCTCCTGATACGGATTGCCGCCACAGCAGATGGAGGGTTGCTGGTGAGCAATACACTCCATGAAAAAAATACTCCCAGCAGCATCGGAGCCGGTCATGTGAGCGGCCTCGGGCTGGAAAATATCCGCGCCAAGTATCGGTTGCTCGGTCACCCCGATATGGAGGTCAGCAGATCGGCCACCCATTTTGAAGTGAAGGTGCCTCTTATTAAAAAAGAAACGGTATGAAAATTCTGATAGTGGAAGACGAAGGGCTGGCAGCCAGGCGGCTTAAAAAAATGCTGGAAGATGCAGACAGCAAACTCGAAGTGCTGGGCATCTGCAGCAGTGTGGCCGGCACGCTGAAATGGCTGGAGCAACACCCGGCACCCGATCTCATTTTTCTTGATATTGAACTGGCCGATGGGCAGTGTTTTGAATTATTCCGTCATATACGGCCGGTCACACCAGTGATCTTTACCACGGCGTATGATGAGCATGCTCTGAAAGCTTTTGAAGTAAACAGTATCGCATATCTTTTAAAGCCTGTTAAGGAAGAAGAGTTAAGATCGGCTCTCCACAAATTCAAAACCCTGCAGGAAGCACAACGGGCCGATGTCATCAGCAACATTGAAAACCTGGTAAAGCAGATCGCAGCGCCGGATACATCGAACTATCGTCAGCGGTTTTTGGTAAAAACGGGTCAGCGGCTGGTCTCTGTAGATACCCGCCAGGCTGCTTATTTCTTTACGCGCAATGCGGTCTCCTTTATGGTCACCAAAACCCGGCAAAAAGCTATAGTAGAGTATACGCTGGATGAACTGGAAGCGATGCTTGACCCGGCCGTCTTTTTCAGAGCCAACCGGCAATACATCATTTCGCATGACTGTATACGGGCCATACATCCCTGGTTCAACTCAAAGCTGAAGGTAGAACTGAGTGAGCCGGTAGATGAAGACATTATCATCAGTCGCGAAAAATCGGCTGCATTCAAACAGTGGATGGGCGCATGATCTTATTTACTCCAGTATGCGCAGTTTGGCATAGTTGAGCATGATCTTCTTTTCTCCGTTCTGTTCAAATTTTACGGTGGCAATGGGATTGTGTGCGGCTCCTTCCATTTTGATGACCTCACCAAAACCAAATTTCTGGTGCTCGACCCGCTGACCCACCTGCAATGCAGATGTGTCGCTGGGTACAAAATCGGCCGATGGTTTATGCTCCACTACTTTGGGTGTAGATGCTGCCGGCTTGAGATAAGAAGGAGGCGCATCTTTCTTGCGGGCAGGGGGCGGACCATAGCGTTCTTCTGCCTGGCGCGCAGCCCAGCCGCCATTCATACGTTCAAAAGCAGAGCTTCCAAATCCCGATGACTGATTGCGCGAGCCTCCGCCGGCAAAGCTTCTGTCAATAAATTGCTCCGGCAGTTCGTCGATAAACCGACTGGGCTCATTCTGTACCAGTGAGCCGAATTTGTACCGGGTATTGGCATAAGAGATCCACAGTTTTTTGCGGGCGCGTGTGATCACTACATAAAACAGGCGACGCTCTTCTTCCAGCTCTTCGCGTGTATTGATGGCCATGGCATTGGGAAAAAGCATTTCTTCGAGGCCGGCGGCAAACACACAGTCAAACTCCAGGCCCTTGGCGGCGTGTATGGTCATGAGCTTAACCGTATCGGCATTCTCATCCTTTTCGTCTGCATCTGTCAGCAGGGTGATCTGCTGCAGGTAGGAACCAAGACCTTTGTCCATTACTTCGCCTTCTTCATTGTCGGGGCTTTCTGTCCACTCTTTGATAGAGTTGAGCAGCTCCTGAATGTTTTCGTAGCGTTGTACGCCCTCGGTACTCTTATCGTTGAAAAGCTCCTTTACAATATTGGTTTGCTTGCCTGCATGAAAGGCTATTTCATAAGCGTTCTTGTGGGCGAGCATACTAGAGAAGCTCTTCATCATGGTCACAAACTCATCAATGGCCTGCAGGGTAGAAGAGCGGAAGCCAAACTCTTCGGCGCGCTCCAGCACTTCCCACATGGAAATATTGTTGTTGTTGGCATTGAGAATAGCCCGGTCAACAGTGGTTTTGCCGATTCCGCGGGCCGGGTAATTGATGATGCGTTTCAGCGCTTCTTCATCTTTTGTATTCACCAGCAAACGCAGATAGGCTACCAGGTCTTTGATCTCCTTGCGCTGATAAAAGCTGATACCACCGTAGATGGTATAGGCAATATTCATACGGCGCAGGCTTTCTTCAAAAGCCCGGCTTTGGGCATTGGTGCGGTAAAGAATAGCAAAATCTTTGTTGGCAAAATGATTGCGGAGTTTCTGCTCCTGTATGGTATCTGCCACAAACTTGCCTTCGTCGTTATCTGTCATCGTGCGTACCAGCCTGATCTTTTCACCATCGGCATTTTCGGTAAACAGCACTTTTTCGATCTGGCCTTTGTTATTGCTGATTATTTCATTGGCTACATTGATGATCGTTTTGGTGCTTCGGTAGTTTTGCTCCAGTTTTACCACTTTTACGTTGTCGTAATCTTTTTGAAACTGGAGTATGTTTTCAATCGTGGCTCCACGAAAAGAGTAGATACTTTGTGCATCATCCCCTACCACGCATACATTTTCATGCATGGCTCCCAGCAGCTTGATGATCTCGTACTGGGCGGGGTTGGTATCCTGGTACTCGTCGATCAGGATATATTTAAACTTGCGTTGGTATTTGCTGAGGCATTCGGGCACATTGCGCAGCAGTTCATAAAATTTGAGCAGCAGGTCGTCAAAATCCATAGCGCCGTTCTTAAAACAGCGTTTTACATAAGCATCATAGATCTGTGCCAGCGCGGGGCGGTTGGCCCGCATATCTTCCTGCTGCAGGTAATAATCATTGGCATATTCGGCCGGGCCTACCAGGGCATTTTTTGCAGATGAAATGCGGTTGTAAACGACATTGGGTTTATAGGTCTTGTCGTCGAGCTGCATTTCATTGATCACGGCCTTGACCACACTTTTGGCATCATCGGTATCGTAGATAGTAAAGTTGTTGGGGTAACCAATGCGGTCTGCATCTGCCCGCAATATGCGTGCAAATACACTGTGAAAAGTGCCTATGTAGAGATTGCGCGCTTCGTTGTTGCCTAATATCTTCTCAATCCGCTCCTTCATTTCGCGCGCAGCCTTATTGGTGAAGGTAAGCGCAAGGATGTTGAACGAATCCACACCGCTGGCCATCAGGTGAGCAATACGGGTAGTCAGCACTTTTGTTTTGCCGCTGCCTGCACCAGCCACAATCATAATGGGTCCGTCTTTATGCAATACAGCTTCGAGCTGCCTGTCGTTTAATCCTGCTAAATAGTCATTCATAATCACACATCAGCCCACGGTTAAAAATGAAGGGCTGCAAGGGTGCAATTTACATTAAAGGCAGTAAGAAGGTTTAAAAGTTTAACGGTATAAAAGAGAGATTTGAGGATGAGGGGATTTGAAAATTTGAAGATGGAGTTAATGTGCCTATGTGAGAAAGGTTTAAAGGTATAAAAGCAGAAAAGGGGAAGGCAAACGGTTGTACGACTGTCAACTGTGCACTACTTCCTTTTGCTGGCGAGATATTTTTCATGAATGATCGTACCCATGGGTTTGCCATATACTTTGCTTTCCACCCAGGATATAATATCGAGGTACGCGAATGAGCGTGTTTCGAAACGGTTTTTTTCCAGGTGTTTGATTTTCTGAAGAAACTGTTCCAGTTCCGGCTTGAGGCGGCGTGCCGGCACGTGATGAAATGAATGTCGTAGAAACTTAAACATTTCTTCTTCTATCACTGTCAGGTTCTGCATCTTGGCCATAAAACGATAAACCGACTTGGTGAGCGATTCCATGATATCGTAGTTGCCCAGTTCATAATGTGCCAGCAGGTGCAGCAGACGTGAGTAACATTGCAGGTCGGTCCGCAGCTCGCCCGACTCGTGTATGATGGTTTGCAGGTAATCGATCGACGTGCTGTATTCTCCGCTGCCAAAATAAAGTGTGGCAATCTTATAATTCACCACCATGATGCGGTGCTGATCGAGGAAAATGGCATTTTCTTTCAGCTTATCTTCAATACCCTGCACCAGCGACAATCCTTCGCGGAAGGTGCCCAGCATGAAATGCTGATTGATACGTGCGGTGCTGATATAAATGAATGCCTGTATGCGGAAGTTGTCGTGATCCTGTACCCGGCTGGTTTTTGCAAAGGCCTGAAACTCGCTGAGGGTAACTGCAAACGACCCGTAATTGCGCAGATCAAAATGTGCGTTGAGCAGGTAATGCAGGCCTTTGATATAGTGGCTGGTCTCTACCCTGATCATGAGCGGTTGTGAGCGAAACAGGTCAACCCACTTCTGCGCATAGCGGTAGTATTGCAGAAAATCCTGGCGGATGAAGGCATCCCAGCAATAACATTGATACAGGTAAAGACGTTCATAAAAGCCTTTTAGCTCATGCGCGTTATCCGGCAGGTTTTCGCGCATAAAACGCCGCACACCGGCTTCATCTTTTTCGTTGCGTGCATGGCCGTAACGGGTAAACCAGCTGAACAGCAGCAGCGAAAGGTTACTCAGGCGGGCCATCACATCAATATGCCGGCTCACCTCATTGGCTTCAATCGCCAGCTGTTCGGCCCGTGTATGGATACTCTTGGTTATATGAAGATTTTCTATTCTTTTTTCCAAAGCCACTACCTGGGCCAGAAAATAGAATTTTTGGTGAGCGCGGGCAGTTTCCTTGGCCCGGTCCAGGATTTTGAGACTTTGAAAAAACAATCCTTTTTTATAGAGAATATGAGCATAATCGAACTGCTCATTCAATTGAAGATCAATACTATCGGTGCTTTTTAGCAACCGCAGGCTGGCCAGTATCTGACGATAAAGGTGGGTCTTGAGGTTATAAAGCTGTTTTTTCTCTGTACCCGGTAATTTTTTTAATAATAATTTTTCATCATACGTATCAAGTTTATCCAAAGCATCGAATAAACGTATGATTTTCAGGTCTTCATTCGCAGAACTACGCTTTATATAGAGTTTGAAATGGCGCTTCTCGGCTTTTTCGAGCGATTTTATTAATTGAAATAATATGTCGGGAGAACGGTTGGACATCAGGCAGAAATTTTCATAGAATCAGCCACCAGCAAGGGTTTCAGGCCCCGGCACACTCGTTTGGCATGCTTAAAACTGAACTAAGTTGTTTTGAGTGCAAAGATAAGCCTGCCTACATTTGTGGGGTAATAGTTCATTACATAATTCATACGGCAGGCAATCGTTAAAGCAAGAATAGGCAAGTCGTCAGAGGTCAAGTGAAGCAGCGCCTGCAAACATCCGGTCTCACCGGAATCAACGTCTACTTCGAAGAATTTTCATATGGCAAGCAATCGTTAGAGGTCAGTCCGTTTCTACGGAAGGACCTTTTTTTGTGTAAAGGCCTGCTAAAGTAATAGAATAATTACCTTCTTGTTAATTTTTTTTCACATTTTTTTTGTTCACGGGTGTTAATTACGCCTTTCATCACAATCCTGTTCCGGTACGGGGGCCTGTTACTTTATCTTTATCTCCGTGGCTACCCGGCATATTGAATTCATCCATATTGATCACTTTGACCAGCATTACCATCGTATTCCGCCTCCGGAACGGCTGGCACACCTGGTAGAGTTTTTCTGGGAAACCCGTTTTGAGCACCTCTGGCAGCAATACAGCCGTGGTTTCTCTGATGCGCAATTTGCCAATGTGGGTTACACTTATCTTATCAACCTGGGCAATCCCTATGTAATGCAGGTGGCCGATAAGCGGTATACGATGAAAGGAGATGGCTTTTTGCCCCGGTACAATGCTATTGAATGCTTTCACAAACCCGGTAATCATCTTTTCGGTATCAAGTTCCGCATATCACCGGTGATCTTCGAAAAGAAGATCGATTTTTCGGAATACCAGGGTTATATTTTCCCGCTCAGCTACCTGCTTGCTCCCGGTATACTCAGCCAGGTAAAACAGGCAGCCGATTTTGAGGCACGTATCAATATCCTCTGCGATTATTTTACCCAACTGGTGCACAATTATGATGGGGCCATACACCCGGTGCACATGGTAAGCGAGATCCTGGAGCGTAGTTTCCAGGACAATACATTTTGTCTTTCTATTGAGCAGCTGGCCGGCGATTATGGTATTTCATCGCGCACACTGCAACGCTACTTTGAGATTTGTACCGGCATCAGCAGCCGGCAGGCACTGCAGATCATGCGTATCCGCAAAGCCACGTCGCACCTGGCCAACTCACCGGATAGTTTTCACTACGGCCAGTACGGCTATTATGACCACAGCCATTTTTATAAACACCTGAAATCATTTCTGGGCAACAATACCCTCGAAAAAGCAGAGCAGCCACATCTGCAGCTGCTCTCTCTTCTTCACAAATGATCTTATCAGTTGCCGGCCCGCTGGCGCTCTTCTTCCGACCCGGTACTGCGACGCCGCGCCTGCTGTACTTTATTATTACCAAAACGATAGGTAAAGTTGATGGTGGCCACCCTTGTCTCACGCTGCGCATGCCATTTTTCGACATAGTTGTCGTACGTGATAACAGCTTTGGGCAGGTTGGTCCAGAATATGTCTGTAATATTTGCCCGGATAGTGGCTTTGTTTTTCCAGAGACTTTTCTGAATACCGGTTGATATGGCCCATTGCGGATCGAGTACCATAAACCCATACTGGCCGCCTGTATTGACCTGCCCGTTCAACTCGGCTGTCCAGCCTTTGCCCAGGGTAAACGTGTTGTTTGTCTGGGCGCTGATGGCCGGCCTTCCCTTGCTTAACTGGGTAACACCGAGGCGGCCATTGAATTTTTCATAATAAATATTGCCGTTGTTGAGCATGTTCCACCATTTGCTGATACGCACAGGTACCGAGAAACCGAAGCCGAAATAATCAGACGACCGGAGGTTGATCGGGATCTGTACAGTCACATTGCCGGGGGTGGGGATGTCGGGAAATACATCGGCAAACCGGGCAATGGCAATATTCTGATTGTTGCGCGTATGACTATACGCCAGCGTGAAGTTGAGGCTTTTCACTGTATAGCTCCATTCATATGACCAGGTAAGCTGTGGCAACAAGCCCGGCCGGCCGGTGGCATAAGTGGTCACATCGATCAGAAACAGGAAAGGATTGAGTTGTGAATAACCGGGCCTGTCGATGCGACGGCTCACCGAAAAACCGATCGTTTTTTCTTCGGCCAGGTGCCAGTTGGCAAAGGCACTGGGAAAAAGCTGCAAGTAGCTGGAGTCCCAGCGTACATCTCCCTGCGCCTGGCGGGTGCGTACATTGGTTTGCTCGCCACGCAGGCCCAGCTGCAGGTCCAGCTTGCCAAAAGTCTGTTTCCAGTTTAAATAGGCTGCATTATTATTTTCATCGTAGTAAAAATGATTGGTCTTGTTCACATCATTTTCAGGAGTACCACTGCTCATATCAAAAAACCGGGCATCGTTGTCGGCAGAAACAAAGCTGAGCTTGAAGCCAGCTTCCATCTTTGCCTTACCCAATGACTGGGTATAATCACTTTTTGCGGTAAAAAAACGCAATCGGCCTGTCTGGTGACCGTCCAGTATATAATCGGGCTGCTGACTTGAGCCATCCAGTTTATAATACTGGGTCGCTGTACGCGAATAGGAAGAAGAGTTGTATTGCCCGTAGTCGAGATCTGTGGTGAGCTCGCGCCCGGTACTGTCGAAAGTATGCTTGAGGTTAAAGTTGGCTACCCAGTTTGTACCCTTATCGCGGTTGCCGGCCTGAGTATTAAATGTACTGCTGGGCTGTTTTTGTTCATCGATCACAATCGATTCGTTGTCGTTGTTGCGGCGAAAGCGGTTGAAGTTGCCATTGACAACAACACCGATTATCGTACGCTTGCTGGCAAATATATCCAGCCCCATCCGGCTGCTGTGGCTATTGATAAACGATTTGGTAAAATTGTCTTTCTTATCCTGTCCTACAAACACTCCATTGTCTGTATAGAAATTGCGATCGAGGAAAAGATGGTTGAGTCCTACCCGGTAAGCGTAGTTATAATTGCCGTAGAGATTGATCTGCTTATTTCTGTAGTTGAAGGTGGCCCCGCTGTTGGCTTTGGGGTATACACCCTGTCCGTAACCAGCGGTGAGTGTACCATTGATACCATAGCGCTGATCCTTTTTCATACGGATATCAATGATACCGGCATTGCCAGCGGCATCGTAACGGGCAGATGGGTTGGTGATAATATCAATCCGCTCTATAGCCGATGTAGGCAACCCACGCAGGTAGTTGGCCAGGTCCTGGCCGGTCATGGCAGTGGGTTTTCCATCGATCATAATGATCACACCGGCCTTACCCCGCAGACTGATCACATCGTTGGGATCTACGTTTACACCCGGTGATCGCTCCAGTACTTCCATCGCCGAGCTGCCGGCATTCACAATGCTGTTGTCGACATTTACCACCAGCCGGTCACTCAGTTTTTGAATGAAGGGTTTACGTGCCGAAACAGTCACTCCGGCCATTTCCTTACTTTGCTTTACCAGTTCCACTGGCGCCGGCTGCAGTGTAGCGGCACCTGCCAGCGCAGGCAGCTGTGTCAACCGTGTCTGATAACCTATCATGGCTGCGCGAAAAAGGTAATTGCCGGCAGCCAACCCGTCAAACAATGCGGTGCCTGTACCATCTGTCACCGCAATTTTTACCAGACTGCTGTCTGCTGCTTTTAATAACTCTATAGTAGCTGCTGCCAGTGGCTGGCCCTGTTCATTCTGAAGCTTGAGAATAATTTTTGCCGAAGGCTGTGCATGCAAAAGTGTGGCGCCTGTAAGCAGAAACAAAAGGGTAAACAATGCTGAAATCCTGATCATCTCACAATTTTGGATCAAAGCTGATCAAAAAGACGAAAGGATTCGTATACAATCTGCTCTACTGGCTTGTTCCCGCTGTGGATGGGTACGGGCCTTAAAGACCCATGTCGGATTTTTACATAAAAGGGCCGGCAATGCCGGCCCATCGGTTGTTTTAGAGACGTGAGATCGTTTATTTCTTTTCGCGGATCGCTTTAAATTCTGAGCCTTCTTTCCACTGGGGCCAGGTGCTGGTATTGGCTGCCCGCAGACCTACCTGGAAAAACAGTTTGAGATCTTCGATCGCTCCATCCAGTACCCAGGTATTGGGATCATACTCATCGGATGGGCGATGATAGTTTTTCTCTGTATACTCTTCCCCTTTCTTTTTACCATAGTTTTCATCCTTACCTATTACCTGCGTACCACTTTCTGTATACAGAGCGGGAACGCCTGCCTTGGCAAAGTTGAAATGATCGGAGCGGTAGTAGAAGCCGGCTTCGGGATGCGGTTCATATGCAATGACACGACCGGTTTTGGCAGCTTCTTCTTTCAGATAATCTTCCAGATCGTTCTGTCCCTGGCCCACCACTATTATATCACGTGTAGTGCCATAATAATTGAGACCATCCATATTGATATTGGCAACCGTTTTTGCGATGGGATAAACGGGGTTTTGTGCATACCAGGCCGATCCCCACAAGCCCTGTTCTTCTGCTGTTACGGCCAGCAATACGATGGTGCGCTCCGGTTTATTCTTAAGATGGGTAAAGGCGCGCGCCAGTTCCAGCAATCCGGCTGTAGCGCTGGCATTGTCGAGGGCGCCGTTGTAGATAGAATCACCTGTTTCGTCAGGTTTACCAATACCCAGATGATCCCAGTGGGCGGTATAGATAACTGTTTCGTCAGGATACTTGCTGCCGGTTATTTTACCGATTACATTGTATGATTTGTTGTAAACGGTTGCCACTTTAATAGTGGTGCTGAGATTGAGTCCCAGTGAAGCACCTTTAAATCCTTTTACATCGGCCGAAGCCAGCAGTGTGCTGTCTTTTCCTGCAGCTGCCAGCAGTTTGGCGGCAGCCGGAGCAGATACCCAGCCGATCACATCGCAAAGTGTTTCTGTTTTGCCGCGATTGTCGAGGCGCAGGCGTGATCCGTTCCAGTTGTTTTGAACTACGGTAAAAGGATAACTGGCCGCTTCTGTATTATGAATGATCAGGCAGCCACGTGCTCCCTGACGGGCTGCTTCTTCAAATTTGTACGTCCAGCGTCCGTAATAGGTCATTGTCTTGCCTTTGAAGAGTGTGCTGTCATGCGCATGAAAACCGGGATCGTTTACCATTACAAGCACTACTTTTCCTTTTACATCCAGTCCTTCATAATCGTTCCATCCATACTCGGGAGCAACTACTCCGTAACCGGCAAAAACGAGTTCTGAATTATCGAGACTGACCATGGAATCCGTTTTATCGGTCCAGATCACATAATCATCATAGCCTTTGAGTGTAAAATTGCTTTTGGCTCCGCGCACCTGCATAGTGGGGGCTGCAGTGGTGGTGATGCGAACCATCGGCACTTCCTGAAAATAGTTGTTGCCATTGCCTGGTTCGAGGCCGGTATTTTTAAATGCCTGCTCGAGATACTGGATAGTACGCGTTTCGCCTTCGGTAAAGGGTTTGCGTCCCTGAAACGAATCGGAAGAAAGCTGGACAATATGCAGACCGAGGCTGTCTGTACTGAATGCCGCGAGGCTTTCTTTATCATCGCCTTTGCAGGATGCAAGGCTGGCCGCTGTCAGCGCTATCAAAAAACCATGCGTAATTTTCATTGTAGCTGTTTACTGTTTTTGCAAGTGATTAAAGGATTTATATCAAAAGACAATTAACCGTTGAATTGTTTTTTTACATGGCTGCCATCGCAATAGGGTTTGTTTTGCGAATGACCGCAGCGGCAAAAGGCCGTCACCTTATGTTTTTTCTCTTCTTCGCCACCCGGTCGTTTTACGGTGATATTGCCATAGACCAGTAATGGGCCGTTGGGCATCACTTCTACCTGTGTGTCGGTAATGATTTCCGGTCTGCCAGCCTCATCATTATTAAAATAAAAGCTCAGTGCACCGCTGGGGCATTTCTTTACCTGCTCCACGATCTGACCGGTCGATGCATTTTCGAGATTGATCCAGGGTTTGATCCTGGGGTTAAATACATCCGGCAGACCTGTGGCCGCTTTCCAGCAAATGGTGGAGTGAATACAGGTGGCGGGCTTCCACACCACCGTCACTTCGCCGTTTGTATATCGTTTGGTGATCTCTTTTTCCATGATACGCCTCCTTTTTAGGATCTGTCAACTGTTTATAACCCAAGTTACTTAATCCCGGGTATAATGGTAAAAGTACCGGTGCTTCTCTTTTATTTTACAGGAAGCAATAATACAATTCCAATACATTTGCTGTCAAAATGAGTCTGTATGGCAATTCGGATCTTTATTACGGGTGGTACATTTGATAAGGAGTATAATGAGCTGAATGGTGAGTTGTTTTTCAAAGACACGCATATGCACGATCTGCTGGAGATGGGGCGGTGCCGCCTGAAGGTCGAGATCCGTACGCTGATGATGATTGACAGCCTGCAGATGACGGCAGAGGACCGGGAGCTGATTGCTCATCAGTGCAGCCAGAGTGAGGAAGATATGATCGTGATCACTCATGGCACAGATACGATGTCTGAGACGGCCCGTGTGCTGGCGCAGAAAGTGCACAATAAAACCATTGTGCTTACCGGCGCCATGATCCCCATAAAATTTGGTAGCTCCGACGGATTATTTAACCTGGGTAGTGCGCTGGCCTTTGCACAAACCCTGCCTCCCGGAATCTATGTAGCTATGAACGGACGATTTTTCAACTGGGATAATGTGCGGAAGAATAAACAAACCGGCATTTTTGAGGAGCTGAAATAAAGTGGACGGTGATCTGCCTTTCACCCTCTACCTTACTTATTACTTAAAACTTACTACTCATAACGAAGAAGGTCCGCCATGGCGGACCTTCTCTTTTATATCACTTGTATATTATTAATATCCTTTCTTGGGTTCCAGCAGTTTGAAAAACTGGTCAAGCTGAGGCAGGATCACGATACGTGTACGACGGTTTTGTGAACGGCCTTCTGCTGTGGCATTATCAGAAACGGGTCTGTATTCGCCACGACCGGCAGCAGCCATCTTGGCGGGATCCAGTCCGTATTGATTTTGCAGAATACGAACTACGGAAGTGGCGCGCATTACGCTCAGATCCCAGTTGTCCTGCAGGTTGCCGGCACCTTTGTAGGCAACATTGTCGGTATGGCCTTCGACCATAAACTCGATATCGGGTTGGTTTTTCAGCACGGCAGCAACTTTACCCAGTACTTCTTTTGCCTGGGGAGTTACATCAAATTTGCCGGTTTTGAAAAGCAGTTTATCAGAGATGTCGATGTATACCACTCCTTTGTCTACTTTGATATTGATATCCTGGTCGTCGAGGTTGCCGATCGCACCTTTGAGGTTCATGACGAGGGCCATGTTCAACGAATCTTTGCGGGCCATTTGCTGTTGCAGCGACTGGATGTAGTTATCTTTTGCACCAATATTTTCCATTGACTTTTTGATGCTTTCTGCCTGGGCAGAGCTGATCACAGACAGGTCTTCCAGTTGCTTCAGCGCCTGGTTGTTGTTTGCTTTCAGGAAGTCGATCTGATTTTTCAGATTGGCGATATCATTTTCCAGGCCGGCTTTTTGCTGATTGAGAGCAGCCTTTTCGTTGGTACAATCATTCAGTGACCCCTGCAGCTGTGTCTGTTTGGCTTGCAGGTCGGCCAGGTCCTGCTGAGACTTCTTGAATTTCTTGGAGCTAACGCAAGAAAACAGAAACACCGCAGAGAGGGCTGGTAGAAGGACTTGTTTGATAGTCATTGGACAAATTTTTAAATGAAAAATATTGTTTTGGTGTAGACTGTGCTGTCCGGGGCATCAGTTGGTAAGTGCGCAAAGATATATACTCTGCTTTTGGTATTTATGGGTGAATTGTTAAATCCCAACCCCAAAAACAGCCCTTTTTACCGAAATTCGTTTACACTCTGCCAAAAAATCGGCCAAATTTGCGCCAACCAATCATTTTTTATGACTACCAGAAAAGCTGCTATTGGCTTTATTTTTATTACCCTGCTGATCGATGTCATGGGATGGGGCCTTATCATTCCGGTAATGCCCGACCTGATTGCACAGTTAAAGCATATTCCGGTAAATGAAGCCAGCCCTTATGGTGCGCTGCTTCTTTCTGCATATGCCGTCACCCAATTTTTATTTGCCCCGGTGATTGGTAACCTGAGCGACCGGTATGGTCGCCGCCCTGTATTGCTGTTTTCATTATTGGGTTTTGGTATCGATTATTTATTCCTGGCGCTGGCTCCCGCCTATGGATGGTTATTTATAGGCAGGGTAATAGCTGGTATTACCGGAGCCAGTTTCACTACGGCTGCAGCCTATATTGCTGATGTGAGCACTCCCGAAACACGCGCCAAAAATTTCGGTATGATCGGTGCTGCATTCGGACTGGGATTCGTAATAGGACCGGCCCTTGGAGGATTGCTGGCCGGTTGGGGAATCCGTGCCCCGTTTTATGCAGCGGCCGTACTGTGTCTGCTCAACTGCCTGTATGGTTATTTCCTGTTGCCCGAATCGCTGCCGGCCAGCAACCGGCGAAAGTTTGAATGGAAACGGGCCAACCCGGTCGGTTCCCTTTTATTTTTACGTAAGTATCCCACTATTAACGGGCTTGCCTTTGCTTTCTTCCTTATCTATTTTGCAGCCCAGGCCGTGCAGGGCAACTGGAGCTTTTTTACCATTTACCAGTTTAACTGGACAGAAAAAATGGTCGGTATCTCCCTCGCTGTAGTAGGCCTGCTGGTTGGCCTGGTGCAGGCGGGGCTGACACGTGTGGTCAACCCACGTCTTGGAAACGATAAAAGTATTTACCTGGGTCTTTTCCTCTATGCGGTGGGATTGATCCTTTTTGCTTTCGCCACAGAAACCTGGATGATGTTTGCCTTCCTGGTGCCTTATTGCCTGGGCGGTATCTGCGGACCGGCTTTACAATCTGTCATTGCCGGACACGTGCCACCCAATGAGCAGGGAGAACTGCAGGGAGCTCTTACCAGTCTCATGAGCCTGACCACGATTATTGGTCCGCCTATCATGAACAATATTTTCTACCAGTTTACCAAAAAGGATGCAGCCATTCATTTTCCCGGCGCCTTCTTTTTGCTGGCCGGCATTCTGATGCTGACGAGTCTGATCATCACATTTGGTGTACTGCGGCGGGAGAAGAAAGAACATCCTGAGCTGCGACAGGTCATTGAGGGACCGGCAGAGGGCTCCGTTCCCGGCGGACATTGATCAGGGCAGGGCAGCTGTGAGTGCTGCCACATTCTTTTTTTCGCTGCCGATAAAAATTTTGTCTCCCATTATCACTACCGGGCGTTTGAGGAATGTATATTCTTCGAGTATCAACCGGCGATAGTCTGCTTCGGAGAGCTGTTTGTCTTTCAGACCAAGTTCTTTGTACTTGAGTGCGCGCCGGCTAAACAGGGCTTCGTACGAGCCTGCCATTTTTTTCATTGCATCGAGTTGGGCCGGGGTAATGGATTGGGTTTTGATATCCTGCATCTCAAACCCTTTTTTATCAATGCCGATACTGGCAATAATCGCCTGGCAGGTGGTACAGTTGGCCAGGTGGTAGATTTTCTTCATATGAGATTTAATACAGACAGAGAGCGTTTTGGTTGACTCAATGTACAAATTGCTTTACTTTGTACAACTTATTCAAAAAAGTTATATGGGCAAAGATGAAGTATTTAAAGATGAGATTGAGCAGGTAAGCGATTTTAAGTTTGGTGCCAACGTGGCCAGTGTGTTTGATGATATGGTCAACCGGTCTGTACCATATTATGGAGAAATGCAACGGATGATGGCCGAGCTGGCAGCAGATCACGCCCGCGAAGGAACAGATGTATATGATCTGGGTTGCTCTACAGGTACTACCATGATCGGCATGAATACACTCGTCAACCCCACGATCCGTTTTATCGGAGTAGACGACTCTGCTGAAATGCTGGATAAGTGCAGGTCCAAGCTGACAGAAATCGGTTTTACCCGCCCCTTCGATCTCCGGTGTGCCGATCTTAACCAGGGTGTTCAGATTGAGAATGCTTCGGTAGTAGTATTGTGCCTCACACTTCAGTTTGTGCGGCCTATTTACCGGGAGCGCCTGATAAGAGATATCTATAAAGGCCTCAACCCGGGCGGGGCACTCATCCTGATTGAAAAGATACTGGCCGAAGAAAGCAACTTTAACCGCGATTTTATCCGCTATTATTACAATTACAAGCGCCGCAATCAATACAGTGAACTGGAAATCTCTCAAAAACGGGAAGCCCTGGAAAATGTACTGATCCCTTACAAGCTGAGTGAAAATATTTCGCTGCTGCGTGATCAGGGCTTTGCACACTGCGAGGTGTTTCTGAAGTGGTATAATTTTGCCGGACTTATTGCTGTAAAAAAATAACTCTCTTTTTCCTGGTTCTGATCGCTGCAGCTGCCGGTTGCATGCCTGCGAATGAGTAAAACCGGCTCAATAATCTTTTATGGTCGCTATCGGAAATTTTTTCTTTAAGTACCGCAACTGGATCTTTATCCTGTTTTATGGTGCTTTGTTTATCCCATCGCCGCGTTTGTTTTCTCCCAACCAGTTTGGGGAATATTATTACCTGTTGCCCATTGGCCTGGGATTATTTATCACCGTGCTCGGTCAGCTCATCAGGGGTCTTACCATTGGCCTGGCTTATATAGTACGGGGCGGCAAAGAAGGTAAACCCTATGCAGAAGGACTGGTGACAGAAGGTATTTTCCGCCATTGCCGCAATCCGCTGTATGTGGGCAATATCCTGATGTTGCTCGGTGTGGGCATCCTGGCCAACTCACTTTTGTATGTTGCGATCGTAATTCCTGTATTTCTCTTTATTTATCAAGCCATTGTACTTGCAGAAGAAAACTTTTTGCGGGGCAAGTTCGGACCCGGATTTGATGAATACTGCCGGCACGTAAACCGCTGGATACCCCGGCTCTCCGGCCTGGGAGAAACCTTTGCCAGCATGTCGTTTAACTGGCGGCGCTGGATCCTGAAAGAACACACTACCCAGTTTATCTGGCTGATAGGTATTACATTATTGCTGCTGTTCAACTATCCGGAGCTCACTGGTCGCGATACGCAGTTGCGCAACTGGCTTACCGGCATAATTCTGGGTATACTCCTCCTGATCTACATTTTAATCCGGTATTTGAAAAAAACCGGAAAATTCAGGGAATAATTCGCCGAAATCCGGGCGGGGCCAGCATGAACATTCCCCGGAAAATCTTGTTACTTTTGCATAAACAGCGCCTCCGGCTATGAGCCGGAAGCATGAAAAACACAGTGTCATGATCAAAACAGGTAATCCTATTATCAGCATTTATACAGAAATGACTCCCAACCCGGAAACAATGAAGTTTGTTGCCAACAAGCTGCTGTATCCTGGCAAAAGCGTTGACTTTCCCGATGCTGAAAGTGCCAAACCTTCTCCCCTGGCGATCGAGCTTTTTGGTTTCCCCTTTATCAAAGCCGTCTTTGTAGCCAGCAATTTTGTAACACTCACCAAAACTCCCGAAACCGAGTGGCAGGATGTAATCCCTGCTATCCGCCAGTTTCTGAAAGAATACCTCGAAGAGGGAAAGCCTGTAGTAAACGAAGAAGAGTTGGCCTCCACACGTCCTGTCAGCACCAACGAAGTAGCTGCCGATGACGATGATGTGGTAAAACGTATCAAGGAACTGCTCGACAACTATGTGCGCCCGGCTGTAGAAATGGATGGCGGTGCCATTCAGTTCAAAAGTTATGAAGCAGGTACGGTCAACCTGAGTATGCAGGGAGCCTGCAGTGGATGTCCCTCTTCCATGATCACGCTCAAAGCCGGTATCGAAGGCATGATGAAACGTATGATCCCTGAAGTAAAAGAAGTGGTCGCCGAGTCTGAATAATTTTTACTGCTATATCTTATTTAAAAGCGGGGTCTGAGACTCCGCTTTTTTATTTTCTTTCTGTTGTCTTTTTCCAGGTGACCTTTCTTTGAGCCAGGTAGTCGAGTATAAACTGAAAACAATCGGGGTGAGCTCCCACTTTTTCGGGAGGGAATACTCCTTTTTCGCTGAATAAGCCCTGCATGAGCAACTCTGCGGCAGCCGTACAGGTAAATCCTGTGGTACGGGCCATGGAAGAAAAACCTGTAGCCGGATCATAATAGTCAAGCAGTGAATAGGTGATCTTTTCTGCCGGCCCCTCCAGTATCACTTTCATAACAGTAAACTCCGGTTCGCCCGGTTGCAATTTCCATTGATCCAGCAGCAGTGTGCTGGTAAGATCAAGTGGTATTACCTGCTGACCGGCGGCTACCACGGATTGGATGCCAAAAAAACCAGCCTGCTGCAGTGCAATGATGAGGTCGATATGGCCCGGATAACGAAGCGTTTTTTCCTTCATATCCGGAATATGTGCCATTGTATATACGAGTGAGCGAAGCCCGTCTGTATTGAATGCTTCCAGTTTGCCGGCCTCAGCAAAGTCGAGCATTTCCCGGTCACTGAGTGCCGGCTTCGTAACGGGCAATCCATTTTCGACCAGGCGTGCCGGACGCAGATACTCCTGTATCACATCTACTGGCGAAAAGGGCGCTTTATAATAAAATGGAGGTTGCGGATGCACCGGGAGTCCTCCTACATAACAGGCAAAGGAAGAGATTTCCATACAGGCATTGTAATGTCCCACGATCAGGTTGCTCATGCCAGGCGCCACGCCACAATCCGTTATTACAGTCACCTGTTTTTGTACAGCCAGCTCATGCAACTCAAGCGCATCTTCGGGAAAAAAAGAGATATCCACTACATTCTTTCCGGCATCTATTACACGTCTGAGCAACTGGTAACCCATAAACCCCGGTACGGCAGTAATGACAAGATCATACGGAGCCAGTATCGTTACGAGGTCGGCCTGTCGCAGATCTGCGGGTTGAATCTGAACCGCCGGATTCTGCGCATGCAGCTTTTTCAGTTGCTCCTCATTCCGGTCAAGGCATGTGACCCGATGGCGCGAACTCAAGTCAAGGGCAATGGTGCTTCCCACCATGCCGGCACCCAATACAGCAATCGTCATAACAAAATGAAGTTTGTATGATGATAAAGTTAGCCATTCCCTATACGGAAATTGTCGCTCTTTTCTATTAAGACTTTTTTTAATTAATAACTTTGTAAGGACGCTTTTGAAAACTTGTAAAGCGTTGTATTTTGTCGGCATGGATAGGGATGTAATCAAAATAACTCTTTACTGTTCAGATGGGTATGAGCTTGATGGATTGTTATTTGAGCCAGCAGCACCTGCCCGGGCATTGATATTGATGCAGGGGGGCACGGGTATTAAAAAAGAGTTTTATTCCAACTTTTGTGACTTTCTCCGTCAACAGGGTTTTGTAGTAGTGTCGTACGACTACCGCGGAATTGGTGGTAGTCGTCGTGGTTCGCTCAAAGGAATGAATGCATCCTTAATGGACTGGGCTCAACTGGATATGAAAGCAGCCATCGCTTACGGGGAGCAACATTATCCTGATCTGCCCATGATGCTTATCGGGCATAGTGTGGGTACACAACTGATCGGTTTCACTCCCAATAACAGCCGGTTAAAACTGGTTATCGGAATTGCCAGCTCTACCGGCACCTGGTGGAAAATGAAATGGCCCGGAAACGTGCAGTCATTTTTATTATGGTACATTATTAACCCCGTGCTGACTCCTTTTTTTGGTTATGCGCCACTTAAGCGTCTGCGTATTATGGAAGATCTGCCAAGGGGTGTGATCAGGCAATGGAGCCTGTGGTGCCGCAGTTCATTTTACTTTGGCAGCCATCTGGGCGACTCCATTCCCCGCGAAGACTTTCATCCTTTAAAAGTTCCTTTCATTGTTCATTATTTTAAGGACGACACGATTGCCACTGATCAGACAGTAACGGACCTCACCGGCATTTACAGAGGCACACGTATACGTATGATAAAACACCGGCCCAAAGACTATCATTTAAAAAAAGTCGGGCACTCCGGTATGTTTTCCCGTCGCTTCACGAATAGTTTCTGGAAGCGTATTGCCGATGAGGCCGAACGTTATATCTGATCATTTTGTTTTGCTCTTCTTGTCTGCTTTTCCAATACGAAAACCCAGCGGCTGTGATACATCTACTGGCTGCAGCAGGTCTTTTAAGAGTTTGAAGAGTTGCTGAAATTTCTTGTCATGGGTTTTTACTTTTTTCTCCAGCGTCTCCACTTCCTTATACAATGCATCGTTGACGAGCGCAGCATTTCTTAAGCGGGTAAAGATGCGAATGATCTGAATATTGACGGCAATAGCTGTATCGGTTTTCAGAATGCTTGACAGCATAGAAATACCATTTTCTGTAAATGCCATTGGCGGATACCGCACTCCTCCAGAACCTCCCTGTGATTTTGAGGTCACAATTTGTGACCTCAAAAACTGCTGTTCTTCACGGGTAAGCTCAAACATAAAATCCGGGGGAAACCGAAGTTTATTACGCCTGACAGACTGCTTAAGCACCTTTGTCGGTGTTTGATATAATACTGCCAGATCACTGTCCAGCATTACTTTTTGGCCTCTTACCAGGTGGATCCTTTCCAACACATTGGTGTCCGGGACAAGCCATTGTTCAACTGTTTTTTTCATAGTATAAAGTTTAGGCCACAAATATCCCGGCATGGTTTGACCTGATCAGGGGTTTTTGACGAAAAAAAAGACGTTTTTTTCTGGAAAAAAATGGGTTTTGTATCTTGATAATGATCTTAAAACATCTTTCCATGCCTTATTACCGGTTCTTTTACCTGCTGATTGCCCTGCCTTTGCTGGGCAATGCCCAGGCCGATGAACCCAGTATACGGGATCTGAAAGCCGGCCGGTTCAAAGAAGACAGCAGCTATGTATATACATTACCATTTAAGCATCATAAAAAAGTTTTTCTGATACAGGCCTATGAAAGCAAAATGAGTCACCGTGGTGAGCGGGCCCTTGATTTCAAAATCAAAAAGGGCACACCTATCTGCGCTGCCCGCAGTGGAGTGGTAGTGGCGGCAAGGGGCGATTCACAAAAAGGAGGATTGAAACCCGAAAACCTTTCAGACGGTAATTATATTTCTATCCGGCACAATGATGGGAGTGTGGCGCATTACTGGCATCTTGACTACAATGGATTGAAGGTTGCTTCCGGCGACAGTGTGGTGACCGGTCAGTGGATCGGGGTGAGTGGCAATACGGGCTATTCTGCTTTTCCGCATTTGCACTTTGAAGTGCAGGGTCCTGATAAAAATGGGAACGTGGTACAACTGGCTACACGTTTTCATACACGCAAGGGTATCCGGTATCTGCGACCCGGACGATTTTACCGGACTATTCATACACCATAACTTTTCCCGCCTTAAATTGCTTTGACCGGATTGGTTTCATATCATTACCTTAAGCTTTTAAACAGCCTTTCATGCTTTTTCTATTCATTTTTGGCGCACTGGTGCTGGCTCCGCTGATTATTGCATTTCTTATGCCCGGCTCTTACCGTATCGAAAAGACGGTTATCATCAAGCAGGTTCCGGAACCCGTCATGGAGCTGGTGGGTAATCTTGACCAGCACAGTTTATGGAGCCCATGGCTGCAGGTAGATAAGTCGGCTGAGATCAATATCAACGGTACTCCTTTCACAAAAGGTCATTCACTCGAATGGACCGGTAAAAAAATAGGCAAAGGCTCTCTTACCATTGTCAATGCCAGTGACCGGCATCTGCATTTTGAGCAGCGTTATCAAAAGCCATGGGCATCTGTAGCCCAGGATCATTGGATTTTTGAGCCCTGGGGCGACGGTGAAGTAAAAGTAAGCTGGCAAAAAAATGGAAATCTGCCCTGGCCTATAGCCCGGTTGATGGGTCCGGTCATAACCCGCAATCTTGGTTATCAGCTCGAAAAAGGCCTGAGCAATCTGAAAGAAATCAGCGAAACAGCATCCAACAAAGTATAACCCATTCTTGTTGCTTAAAGAAATAGTCATATCGCCTGTGAAATCTGCCCTCCTGGCCTGCTGTGCTCTTTTTATTTTATCCTCCTGTGCCGTCAGCAATAATCCTTTGCGTGAGCAGACCATTTTGCTTCGCAAAGGAAAACTGATCGACGATACCAGCTATGTCTATGCACTGCCTTACGAAACAGATAAATCGTACCGGATGATCCAGGGCTATTTCAGCCATTTTTCGCACCGGGAGCGTGCTGCGCTTGATTTTAAAATGAAAAGAGGGTCACGGATCTGTGCTGCGCGCGAGGGGGTTGTTGTGCGTGTAAAAGAAGACGGCGACCGCGGTGGCTGGAACAAAAAATACCGGCCTTATGGCAACAATATTGTGATAGAACACCCCGATGGTACAAGGGCGGGATACTGGCATCTGCAAAAGGATGGAGCGCTTGTAAATGTAGGTGATACCGTCGCTCGCGGACAGGTGATTGCCCTGAGTGGCAAAACCGGCTACGCTGCCGTGCCGCATTTACATTTTATGGTCTGGAGGTCAGGCCCTTCCGGCTGGCAGCAGGTTCCTACCCGATTTGAAACCAGGAACGGCCCCAAATATCTGCGCGGTTGGAAAAAGTATAAACGTCCGGCTGGCATTTCTCCCCAGTAAACCCCGCGACATATTTCCCTATTACATAAGTACCGGCGGGCGATTTTAGCTATGTTTACAATCAAAGCGCTCAACACTTGACAAATTTTTTTGAACAGTTCTGGTCAGATTTAACACATACCGGCTGGCTGGAATATATTGCTGTACTCAGTGGATTGGCCAGTGTATGGTTTAGCCGTAAAGAAAGTATCCTTACCTACCCGGTAGGGCTTATCAATACCACCTTCTATATCTATATCAGTATAAAAAATCACCTGGCAGGTGAGGCCAGTGTCAATTTTTATTATACGGTGATGAGCCTGTATGGCTGGTACCTGTGGCTCAGAAAAGATGAACGCAAAGAGAAGGTCTTACATATCAGCTTTTCTAACCAGCGCGACCGGATCAATCAATTACTCTTTTTTGCAATTGCTTTTACGCTGGTATTCCTGGCCCTGGTCTATCTGAAAAACTCATTCTTTCCCGAAGCTATTCCTCCCGGCGATGCGTTTGCCACTGCTACTGCATTTACCGGCATGTGGCTGATGGCGCGCAAAAAAGTGGAAAGCTGGTACTGGTGGATCGCGACGAATCTCGCCAGCATTCCGCTATATTTTGTAAAAGGCCTTGCACTCACCAGTGTATATTATCTTATTCTTCTTGTATTTGCCTTTTGGGGATTGGCTGCGTGGAAGGCTAAAGCGCGGATCATACAAGCTCACGAGTCATGACACGGGGACTGGTTTTTGGCAAATTCATGCCGCTGCACAAAGGGCACCAGGCACTTATTCGCTTTGCATTACAGCACTGCGATGAACTTTGGGTTGTGTTGTGTCATACGGCACAGGAGCCCATTGCCGGCAACATTCGTTTGCAATGGATAAAAAACTGGATAGCGCCCTATCCTAAAATCAAGGTGATCGATTTTGCTTACGATGATCAGGTACTGCCTAACAGCTCTGTGAGCGACCGGGAGGCCTCCCGGCTGTGGAGCAGGGCTTTTCAACAACATCTGCCGGCCTTTACCCACGTCTTTACTTCAGAAGCCTATGGAGACTATATAGCCGAGTATCTGGGCATTACTCATATCAGGTACGATATTGACCGGTTGACAGTGCCTGTATCTGCCACGCAAATCCGCCATGAGCCCTGGGTCTATTGGCAATACCTGGCCAATGAGGCAAAGCCTTATTTTGTTGCCCGCGTGGCTATTGTTGGAACCGAATCGACCGGCAAGTCAACGCTTACACAACGGCTGGCTGAATACTTCGATACAGTATATGTTCCGGAAATGGCGCGCCATGTGGTTGAAGAAACACTGACCGTTACACCTGCACATTTGCAGGAGATCGCCGGCGTGCATGCACGTGCTATACTGGAAAAACTGTCTGCAGCCAACAGGATCCTATTGGCCGATACCGATCTGATCACCACTCAATCCTATAGCGGGTTTTTATTTGGCGAGCCGTTACATACCGATGAATGGATCGGTGCCGCCAACCGGTTTGATCTTTATCTTTTCCTGGAGCCGGACTGTCCCTTTGTGCAGGATGGCACCCGGCTGGGTCTGGCCGAAAGGAATGCACTCAGTGATCATCACCGAAGGCATTATGAGGCATGTGGCAAACCGGTTATATACATCAAAGGAAACTGGGAGCAGCGGTTTCAGGAAGCAGCGGAAGTTATATCCCGCTATTTTTCAGGTATTCATAGTTGATTTTTACAGTATTTGTTCGGGCACTATTTTTTGAATAACATTACAGGCGTTTATTCCGAAAATCATCCTCATGCTCAAAAAAATCGTCATCATAGGACCTGAAAGCACGGGAAAGAGCACTCTTTCGCAGCAGCTCGCAGATCATTTTGAAACGTTGTGGTGCCCGGAGTTTGCCCGTGAGTTTTTACATAGCAATGGAAAAAATTATGAGTACGATGACCTGCTCACCATTGCCAAAGGCCAGCTGGCGCTGGAAGACGAATATGCTGCCAATCTCGAGGCGCAATCACTGCCGATGCTGGAAGAAGGCGGTCACCTTCCGCTTTTTATCGATACCGATATGTACGTAATGAAAGTGTGGTGCGAATTCGTTTTTGGAAAATGTCATCATTATATCCTCGACCAGATAGTGGCGCGTAAATATGATCTGTACCTGCTGTGCCAGACAGACCTGCCCTGGGAAGCCGATGAGCTACGCGAGTATCCCGACCCTCATACCCGGCGTAAACTATATGCGATCTACAAAGACCTGATGGTAAATCAGGATGTGCCGTGGGTAGAGATCAGCGGCACATACGATGATCGTTTGCAAAAGGCGATCAAAGCCACAGAGGCTATTCTTGACTAACGGCTTTTGTTGGTTTTCTTTTTAACGGGAGCAGGCTTGCGGCCAATGATCTCCTGGATATCGGGATCGGGTGATAGAAAACTCATTTGCTGTACAATCTGCCTCGACCGCGCAGCTACATACTTACCGGGAGGTTTTACTTTATATCGTTTGGGATTGGGCAGGCAGGCTGCTATGAGCGCACTTTCCTGTGCTGTAAGCTGGCTGGCAGATTTGTTGAAATAAATATTTGCGGCACGTTCTATTCCAAAAATGCCTTCGCCCATTTCAATTACATTGAGATATACCTCGAGTATTCTTTTTTTGCCCCATACCAGCTCGATCATAAAAGTAAAATAGGCCTCGAATCCTTTTCTGATAAAACTGCGTCCCTGCCAGAGAAATACATTTTTGGCCACCTGCTGGCTGATGGTACTGCCCCCACGTATGCGGCCTGGTTTTTTTTCATTGTATGCCATGGCTTTTTTGATACTCTTCCAGTCAAAGCCACGGTGGTCGGCAAAAAGCTGGTCCTCCGACGCGATCACAGCAAGACCGGCATTGGGCGATATTTCATCGCGGTCAACATAGTCTCGTTTCAATCCATGACCTTTTATCCAGCTTGCCAGTTGTGTGATGGTAATAGGGGGGTCGACCCACTTGAGCAGCAGGATGTATACAAACTGGGCAATAAAAAGAATGAGAAAAATTCTTTTTGTCCAGCGCCACAGATTTAATAGAAATTCTTTCATTTCTGATCAGCGCTGCAATATATAAACTTAATAGCGGGATTACTAAAATGCGCGCTTGCGCGGCAGATGAAAGTCGATCATCTGCAGGCGAAACTTGCGGCCCATCTTTAACTCTTTGCGTCCAAATGACAGCTTGCTGGCAATGTAATTGATGAGGATCGGCCCATATCCAATAACCAGGCCGGCAGTAAGTGCTTTCTTAAAGCTGGTCTGTTTGCTTAAGGTGAGCCCGCCAGTAGTGAGTGCCACACCGCCGGTAATAAGCAACAACTGATTGACAGGAATGTGAAACGATTTGGATTTTTTGGTTTTTATCACCACCGCTTTCACGGATGCGCGGGGTATGGGATGACCGTTCAAAAAAATAGTATCATCCCTCAGGTGGGTAATGAGGCCGGCAGCAATGGTGTCTCCGCCGAGGCGCATCACGATACGATCACCTTCTGTATAGGTCCGTTTTTTCTTAAGCCCTTTTTTTACAAACAGGTATCCCGTTTGTGCCTGGGCAATGTGCCCTGCCAGCAAAAAAATAAAAAGCGTAAGCAGCCGGTTCATGCGGCAAACTTACAAAAGCAGTGCCTGTGAATTTGTTAAATAGCTATTGCAGGTTAAAAATAAGTAAGCAGGCCCCAGATCAGGGCAATACCGAATCCAACCAGTATAAGTCCGTTTACCTGGTTAATAATATGAATATTGTGCGGAGTAAGTCTGTTACGGATCTTTCCGGCCAGCATTACCTTGGCAATATCGGCAGCCAATACCACCAGCAGGCAGGTCACAAATATAATAACACGCTGCTCTACGGTATGGTCAATAAATGTAGTAGAGGTGCCTATCCAGAAAATGAAAATAGCTGGGTTAAGGATATTCATAAAAAAACCGGAAGCGGCAATACGGGCGTAATCGAGATGGCCAAAGCTGACGGGAGCTTTTTTGCCCTGTTCATTTACCTTCACTTTTTTGAAGAACAGCAGGTAAACACCCATGGCGATCAGAAAGATGCTGCCGGCAATACCGATCTCTGTACGCAGATTGCTGATGCGTTTGAAGACCTCGGTAAATACATTGCTGATCAACACGAGTGCGATATCGCTGGCCGAAACACCCAGCACAAAAGCCATTCCCCCCCGGGGGCCGTTGTTGATGCTTTGTTTGATAATAGAAAAAATAACCGGCCCTACTGATATACTCAGCAAAAATCCCAGTGTAATACCTTTTATCAGGGCATCCAGCATAATTCAGATCATACTACCCGTAGCGGCATTGAGTTCGTGCCTGTGAACAGGTGCAGGAAAGCACGCGGCCGGCCAGGGGTCAGGTTCAGGTAAGTGTTCCGGTTTCTAAAAATTTGTTCCAGTCTTCCAGCATCTTCCCTTTCATTACACGGGGAAATTTGTGCTGGCTGCCCAGTTTTCCTTTCAGCTCCATAAAGCGCATGAATTTTTCTTCCGGCAGCACTTCTAGAAAAACTTCTTTAAGAGCGCTATCACGTTCTGTGGCATAATCATCGTTCAGCTTCCGGAGATGACCATCAATATGACTGCGGAGAGCTTCTGCATCGATGCTGTCATTGGTTGCCACATACCATTTGTGGGCAAAGAACCCGTTTTGGGGAAAACCAACTACCGTATATTCAGGAATGCTGATATTGAACTCTTCACTCACCAGTTCAATAGCTTTGTTCATATTCTCCACACTCAGGTGCTCACCCACCAGGCTCAGAAAGTGTTTGGTACGACCAGTGATCGCCACTTCATGCTTTTCCATGTCCACAAACTTGATCGTGTCACCGATCAGATACCGCCACGCTCCTGCATTGGTGCTCATGAGCAGGGCATATTCTTTTCCGGGTTCTACTTCGTGAATCATTTTGGCATCTGGATTGGCTACGATACGGCCATCGCTGTCAAAATTCTTATCATCAAAGGGTACAAACTCAAAGAAGATGTTGTTGTTTAATATCAACTGCATGCCTTTGGCATGCTCACGTGTTTTGAAACCAATAAACCCTTCGCTCGACAAATAGTTTTCTATATACACAATAGGGCGACCCAGTAGTTTCTCAAACCCTTTTTTATAAGGCTCGAACGCTACTCCTCCATGCACAAACACGCCGAAGTTGGGCCATATCTCATGAATATTCTTGACCTTGTAATGGGCGATGATCATTTCCATACACATCTGGCACCAGGCTGGCACACCTACTATATAACCGATATCCCAGTCGCGTGCATGTTCTACAATTTCATTGAGTTTCTGATTCCAGTCGCGGATGGCGGCAATACGGCCGCCGGGCTTATAGAATGTCTGAAACCAGAACGGCCTTTTTTTGGCAAGGATTCCGCTCAGATCACCCGCATACCAGCCGGCTTCTCCTTTTTGCAGATCCGTAGCCCCTCCCAACATCAGAAAGCCACGCGTGAGCGCCTTTTTATTAGCTTCCTCATACCCAAAAACACTGATCAACTGGCGTACATAATTGACGCGGTTGCTGCGAAGCAGGTCTTTGGTAACTGGAATATACTTGCTGGCAGATTCGGATGTACCGGAGCTGAGTGCATAGTATTTGATCTTACCGGGCCAGGCTACATCGGGTACTCCATCGAGTGTCTTTTTCCACCACTCTTCATAGATCTTATTGTAATCATGCACGGGTACCAGTTCCTGAAAACGTTTGCCGGGATGTTTGCTCAATAAAGCTTCATCGAAGCGGTAACGCTGACCAAATTCGGTAAAGCGGGCCTTCTTCAGCAATTTGCGAAGCACACGGATCTGCTGACGCCTTGCATCATTGGGAGGAATGCGCAGGGCAGCCGCTATTGCTTTGGGTATTTTTATATCAATAATTGTGGCCATGTATAGTAGGCTGTGAACTGTCTTTAAAGTTACGCAATGTTAAGAACGAAACGGTTACGAATATCATATGATTTAAGGCCGGTCAAATTCTGTTTTAAACAGTTAGACTCAACCTCCCAGCATACGATAGGATGCAAGAATCTGGCGCAGGTCGGCCACTGGTTCATAATCGCGGGCATACCAGTAGTCGATCATTTGCCTGCTTTCGGAAGTCAGTACTGTATTGGCAGCTGGCGGCACTCCATTGCAGGCCAGTACAGACCGGCGAAGTGATGGCAGACCGGCTTCCGGCTGCGCATAACCGATCCATGTTTTGCGGGCCAACAGCACGGATACGCAGTTGGCAATAAAATGAAATGGTTTTTTTATAAAAAAAAGATGAACAGGAAATGTAAGTACTCCCACTACTGCTACCGACACATCTATTAACCGCTTCAACCGCCGGTTATAGGGGTTCTGTATCTGGTATCCATTTTCGACAGAGAGCGCTTCGCCGCTGCTGTCTTTTGAATGGCTGCCCACAATACTATCTGTATGAGGCAGGCGGAGCTTAACACGGCAATGTGCCGGCAACTGTGGCAGTGTGGCGATTATTTCCTTTACGGAAAGCGTGCCTCCCGCAATAATTATTTCACGAAAAGGAATGGCTTTGTGCAGGTCATGAATAGCAGGCCATGCCGCCAGCACACCGGTCTCTCCGGCAGACACAGCAATACGACCCAGCAGTTGTTGCTCTTTTCCGGCCTTTTGCATCAGCAGATCTATTTCCTGAAATTCTGCTGCAGATGCCGCTACTACGGTGCTGGCATGGTTTGCCTGGGGACGTGTGCCAGACAGCACTCCCGACTTTACCAGAAAACGACGCAGAATACTGATAAAGAAAAAGGCAAGCACCGCTCCAAATAAAATAATGCCCCGCGAAAAACGGTAGTGTTCCGGCAAGAGTGAATAGGCAGCAAGTACCACGATGGTGGCGACCAATGTGGATTGCGCCAGCTCCGATCGTTTATACCAGCGGTCATACAGACCGGCATAATAGGCTGCCAGCAGATACACAACGGTAAATGACGGAAAGGCGATCCATATCAACCTGAAATCGTAACGGGTATCAGTCCTTACATACTCACTCCAGAACCCTTTCATGATCCAGAACGATAACAGTATGAGACCGGCATCCAATAAGGGCAGCCCAATGCGCCGGATAAAACGGCCGGTGGCCGACAAAACGGCTCTCAGCCAGATGGCCACATGTATGAAGAAGTTAAACAGACTGGCCTTACTCCCTCCATAATGTTTGCGCACAAAAAGGCTCATGGCCGTATAAAACATGCGCACATAATTCATACTTCCTTTACGGGTGCTCTCTCCTTTGAAGTGAATAATGCTGGTTTCGGGATAATAATAATTTGTGTAAAATCCATTCCCCTTATCAAGCGGCACTTTTTTTACCCGGTAGCTGAGGTCCACATCTTCGCCATACATGAAGAAGGTCTCATCAAAACCCTGTGTTTTTTCCAGTACTTCATTGCGCAGCAACATAAATGCGCCTGCCAGCACATCTACTTCATGTGTTTCGTGCTCTGCGAGATGGCCGAGATGATAACGGGCAAATACGGGTGAATGCGGAAACAAACGGGCCAGGCCAAACAGCTTGAACAGGGAGATCCAGGGAGCAGGAAAAGCCCTCTTCGATTCTTTCAGAAAACGGCCACTCCCGTCGATCATGCGTACACCCAGAGCCCCGGCTTCCGGATGTGTATCCATAAACCCGATACATAGCCGCAGACAATCTTCCGGAATGATCGTATCGGGATTGAGGAAAAGGATAAAACGGCCATGGGCCTTTTTCCAGCCCTGGTTGCAGGCTTTTGCAAAACCGGCATTTTCTTTATTGGCTATAAACTGTACCTGGTCAAACCGTTCCCGGAGATAGTCGATACTATTGTCCTTTGACGCATTATCAACCACAATCACCTCCCCGTCAATGCCCTGCATGGCCTGCATTACAGAGCAGAGGCATTGCTCCAGAAAATGCTTCACATTATAATTGACTATAATAACCGATACATCCAATAATCAATGACTTAATGCCGCTAAGTAAGACGTTTTTACCTAGAGTGCAAAATGAAGGGACACCAGAAAACCACCTGATACTGAGCAATTGCTGTTTATCTTTGGGCATGCTTAAATCCACATTGATAGAAGCGGCCCGGGCCGGGGCGGCCGAAATCCGTAAATTCTTTAACGGCCAGTTCAAAGTCATGAATAAAGAGGGGATCAATAACCCGGTAACAGAGGCAGACCATGCGGCAGAAAAAGCGATCATGGGAGTGATCAAGGCCGCTTATCCGGATCATTATATCCTGAGCGAAGAAGCTGGTGAGATCATCCAGAACAGCCAGTACAAATGGATCATTGACCCTATTGACGGCACCATCAATTTTGCTCATGGCGTTCCTCTCAACTGCGTTTCTATTGCGGTAGAACATAATGGAGAAATGGTACTGGGCGCTGTATATAATCCACATCTCGAAGAGTTTTTCCTGGCAGAAAAGGGAACTGGCGCCACACTCAATGATCAACCCATTCGCGTGAGCACACAGGATAAGGCCATCAATGCCTGCCTGGTAACAGGGTTTCCCTATACTTATATCAATATGCCTAATGGTCCGCTCGAGGTGTTTGAACGGTTTATCCGGAAAGGGGTGCCGGTACGGCGTCTTGGTTCTGCTGCCATTGACCTGTGCTGGGTTGCCTGCGGACGGTTTGATGGGTTTTATGAGCACAAGCTGGAAGCCTGGGACAGCGCTGCCGGATTTTTGATGGTGCAGGAGGCCGGAGGAACGGTGACCGATTTTGACGGTAATCCCTTTTCGCCCTACCAGCACCGGATACTGGCCACCAATGGCAGTATCCATGCAGAAATGCTGGACGTGATCAATCAGCGTAAAGAACTCTGATCAATGTGCTTCCTGCTATGTTGATCAATGATTAATTTTAGATGGCCGGAAAAGAGGGTCATCGTGTAAAACTTTTGTGTATTATGGAAGAAAGAACTGAAATAAACTCCCTGGGCGAGTTTGGCCTCATCGAGCACCTGACCAGGAATATAGAATTGCAAAACGCTTCTTCGTTGCTGGGAGTGGGCGACGATGCCGCCGTGATCGATCATTTTGGCAAACAAACGGTGATCTCCACCGACCTGCTTCTCGAAGGAGTGCATTTTGACCTGATGTATACACCCCTCAAGCATCTGGGATATAAAAGTGTGATTGTAAACCTGAGCGATATCTACGCGATGAACGCCACACCCACACAGATCACCCTGAGCCTGGGTATCAGCAACCGGTTTAGCCTGCAGGCACTCGATGAATTTTATGAAGGTGTCTATGCTGCCTGTGAGCGTTACGGAGTAGACCTGATAGGCGGTGATACCACTTCTTCCCAAAAAGGCTTTGTGATCTCTGTGACTGCATTGGGTGAAGTAGCACCGGACCAGTTTGTCAAACGCAGCACGGCCCGCAAGGGTGACCTTATCTGTGTAAGCGGTGACCTGGGAGCGGCTTATGTAGGCCTTCTTTTCCTGGAGCGGGAAAAAAAGATCTTTATCGAAAGCCCCGGTGTACAGCCCGACCTCGAAAATGAATCATATGTTATCGGCCGCCTGCTGAAACCCGAAGCCCGTCGTGATATCATCGCCTTTTTCGAAACCAGCGGCATCCGGCCTACCGCCATGATAGATATCAGCGATGGTCTGAGTTCAGACCTTTTGCATATCTGCAAACAAAGCAACCTGGGTTGTGTGCTCTATGAAGACAAACTACCCATTGCAGATGCCATGCGCAATGCGGCCTATAAATTTGAAATCGATCCTACAGCATGTGCACTGAGTGGTGGCGAAGATTATGAGTTGCTGTTTACCGTGGCCCAGGAAGATTATGAAAAGCTGACCTTGCAGGAAGAGATCAGTGTGGTTGGTTATATGACTGCCCCGGACGAAGGCTCCCATATCATTACCAAAGGAGGCAATAAACACGCCCTTATTGCGCAGGGCTGGAATCATTTGAAATAATAGAAACCCTGGCCAGCCCATGCAGAAATTTTTGATTGCATTTTGTGTGCTCTGCTTAACCGGATGCAGTTCGGGCAGGCTATCCGTTTCCCCCACAAAAAAATACAGTGCCGAAGTACTGCAGCATGACTATGCCGTATACCGGCAGGTACTCGAGCAGGCACATCCCGGACTTTACTGGTATACCTCACGCGACAGCATGAACCGTTTTTTTGACTGGGGTGCTGCCCAGCTTACCGATTCGCTGACCGAGCCACAGTTTCGCCGCATACTGAGTTATGTAACCTCCAAGATCAATTGCGGGCATACTACCGTGCGGCCATCAAAAGGATATGAACGCTATTCGGATACAGCCCGCATCACCCGCATTTTTCCACTCAGTTTAAAACTATGGGAGGACACCTGTGTAGTAGCCGGCAATCTTAACCGCCGCGATTCTGTACTCCTGCGTGGTGTGCAGATCACCGGTATCAATGGCCTTAGTATGCCAGTGATTGTAGACAGCCTCTTCCAGTTCCTGTCTACCGATGGATACAACAGAACGCATAAGTACCAATCACTGAGCAACCGAGGTTTCTTTGGTTCATTTTACAGCACCATCTTTGGCTATTCCAACCTGTATACCATTGATTATACAGACAGCCTGGGCAGGCCGGGCAAAACCATGATCCGGCCATTCATTCCCGCGCGTGATACTACAGCCAGGCGGCCACCGCCGCCCGGTACAGTAAGACCACCGCAACCCAGCCGGCGTGATCGAAAAAATATGCGGCGCAATGCGGTACGCCTGCTGAAAATTGACAGCACCAGTCATGTAGCCATGATGGACCTGCAATCGTTTGGCCGGGGTTATGGATTAAAAGGATTCTACAGGCGGTCATTCCGGGCGTTGAAAAAAAACAAGATCACTCATCTTATCATCGACGTACGTGGCAATGGCGGCGGAAGTGTCAACAACAGTACGGCTATTACCCGTTATCTCAGCAGCGCACCATTTAAAATAGCCGACACTCTTTATGCGGTTGCCAAACACAAAAAATACAGCCGGTATATTCAGAATGATTTTTTCAACCGGCTTTTTATCACCTTCTTTACCCGCCACAAACGCGATGGCAACTATCATTTTGGATATTTTGAACGGCACCGGTTCAAGCCAAAAAAGAAAAACCATTTCGATGGTAAGACCTACATTCTTACCGGTGGTAATTCCTTTTCGGCTACCACGCTGTTTGCAGAAGCCCTGCGGTCACAGGAAAACGTAATCCTCATCGGCGAAGAAACCGGGGGTGGTGCCTATGGCAACTCTGCCTGGCTTATACCCGATGTGACCCTGCCCAAAACAAAAGTCCGTTTCCGGTTACCGATTTTCCGGCTCGTAATTAATAAGGATATTCCTAAAAATGGCCGCGGCGTACAACCAGAGGTTTATTCCGGCCCCACCATTGACGCGGTAAAAAAAGGATCAGACTATAAACTGGATAAAGCGCTGGAGATGATCAATGCAGATAAGAAAAAGCAGGAATAATGTGCTAGTGTGCTAATGTGCTGATGTGCTAATGACTTGAAAGTGATGGTGCACTTCCCGCCCTCTCCCTTTTACCTTCTACCTTTTACCTACTACTTTCACTTATAACAAACCCATCGGCGTCTTTCCAGAATGGAAGCTTGCTGCGCACTTCCTCAACTTCTGATTTTTGCAATGTAATCGTAAATACATCTTCTGCATCTTCTTTGGAATACAAAACGCCGCCTAATGGATCTACCACCATACTTTGTCCGCTATGTTCTATTCCGTTGCCATCCTTGCCCACACGATTTACTCCTACTACAAATGCCTGGTTTTCGATGGCACGGGCCTGCAGCAGGGTTTTCCAGGCATGTATACGCCGGTTGGGCCAGTTGGCCACATAGATAAGTGCATCATACTCTGGCAAAGCCCCTTCGGCAGACTGGCGGGCCCATACAGGAAAACGCAGATCATAACAGATCAGCAGATTGATCTTCCAGCCCTTTACAGAAGCGATCAGGCGTTTGTTGCCGGCCGTATAATGCATATCTTCTCCTGCATAGGCAAAGCGATGCCGTTTATCATATACACCCATTTGTCCGTTGGGCAGCATCCAGATCAGGCGATTGAAATAATGAGGCTTCTCTGCGCCTGGCGGCGTATCTTCTATGATCACACTTCCGGTAAGAATAATACGACACTCTGCAGACAGTTTTTTCATCCATTGTACGGTAGGACCATCCATGGTTTCTGCCAGCAACTCCGGACGCATGCTGAAACCTGTGCTGAACATTTCGGGCAACACTACCAGTTCGGTTTTTCCGGTCAGCGGGCGTATCTTCTGCTCCAGTTGCTGCAGGTTGGCCGTCTTATCTTCCCAGGCCAGGTCGGTTTGTATAAGTGTGACGGTAAGCGTTGACATAACTCTTTACTCCTTTATATCTTTTTTGGCTTTGGTAAGAGCGGCAATGGCAGCATTTACCAGCTCCGGTTCATATCCTTTCTGAATCAGGTAATCACTGGTTTTCTTTCTGCGTACCAGGTACTGATCTCCTTTTAGCAATGCATATTTGGAAGTGGCGAGCTGCTGCAGGGTTTGCAGATAAGCCGATTCTTCTATCTGGCGCAATGCCTTGCGGGTACAATAATCATTTACCTGCCGCTGCTTCAGTTCATATTTGATTCGCACACGGCCCCATTGCTTCATTCTGAATTTACCTCCGGCAAAAGCAATGGCAAACCGTTCTTCGTTCAGGTAATTTTCTTCAATAAGTGTGGCAATAATCGCATCATGGTCTTTTTTCCAGACACCGAGATTAAACAGTTTGTCCCGCACTTCGCTATGACTGCGTTCCTGGTAAGCGCAATAATGCTTCAGTTTCTGCAGGGCCTGTTCGGGGGTCAGTTGTTTGCGAAATACTGCCATTGCACAAAGTTACTCTTCCAGTCTGTCACGGCATTCAAATTCCTTTTTTAGATAATCATCATAATGATCTGCCTGTGTAAAGAGATTTCGAAAGGCGGCCAGTCCGCTTTCCTTCGTCATATCCATATCATACATCACTGCACTCAGGATAATATCCTGTTTCATACAACTCAACACGAGGCCACGCACACGAAAATTTTCCTGGAGCAAAAACTGGTAAAGCGATTTGATATGTGCTGGATTGGCGGGCATCTGGCACAGGTAGGCATCGCCGGTTACGAAATAGTTTTCGGGGTTATAGGTGATCTTGATCGTAGCAGAGCCTTCTTTTACTGTCCAGTGATTGGTTCCTTCGCGGGCGAGGCGCACATTCTTTCCCAGTTCTTTCAGAATTTCTTCTATCATGAGCGCAGCACCTACCGGTGGTAATTCTTTTTCGGGCAGCTCCGGCAGTTTTACTTCGGTGCCACAGCTGGGGCAGTACCGGGCAGAGTCGATGGTGTCGCCGGTGACCAGGAAGCTACAGCTATGACAGCGTGTGGAGGCCTGGCCACGGTGAGGCAGGTAAAGACGCAGGGCTTCCTGCAGATAGCTCACAGGCAGGGCAAACCCAAGATTGTCGCCGCCGCGAATGGCCAGCGAGTTGACACCGATTATTTCGCCGGCATCGTTTACCAGCGGGCCTCCGCTATTGCCGGGATTAATAGCAGCATCTACCTGTATATACTTGAGTCCGTCGCGGATGCGATCTACTTTCGAGATCACTCCCTGGGTGACGGTATAGTTGAGCCCGTAGGGGTGGCCAATGGCCAGCACACGGTCTCCGTCTTTGAGTGTTTCGTATGAGCCCAGCCGCACATCGGGCCAGTCCTGCATAGCAGGTGCTTCGAGGAAGGCCAGGTCATGTTTGCGGTCCGTATACCAGACCCTGGCCAGGGTTTTTTCCATCTGTTTGCCGGCAATGGTCACTTCGGCATTGTTGTCCACAACATGGTCGTTGGTGACAATCAGGTTATATTCTTTGAGAAAAAAACCGGTACCCGTTCCTGTTTGTGTAGCAATCTGGATAATGGCTTTCTGGTACTGCTCAATGATCTGCTGTGGATCCATAGGTTTGCTCTTACTTGTTTTCCATGTTTAAAAACTCCAGTTCTGTGGTAAAGGTCTGGTTAAAGTTGACCAGGCTGTCGAATCGAAGGTTCTGTGCCTTGAAATCCATCAGCGGAAATTTCTCCTTCCACTGCTCCTGGATGTGACGGATGCGATCGAGGATGGCATCGCTGTCAAACCGGTTGGTAGAAGCATCGTAGTATTGTTTTTTGTACCCCAGCGCATTGAAATAAGAAGCATAGTTGATTTCCGTATAAAAATGGAAAAGCTCTGTGATCACGCGCGGCAGGCTGTAGGAATACTGGCAATAGGCAATGCCATATTCTATTATCTGGCTGGCAATATGCGGATAACCATTATCGCGGTACCAGATCATGCTCTGATTGGCGGCGTGTATGGAATCTGCAATAGCTTTATGTGTCTGCGGTGCTACAATGGAAAAGGTGTACCTGGAGCGAAACAGGTATTGATAAATTTCTTCCCTGCTACGGCTTTGCAGCTTCCGGAGTTCTTCCAGCATGTCGCGGTTTTTTTCTGTCGGCGGGCGGTCATCCTTACGAAAATAGAGGCCGGCAATTTTTTCGAGTTCATTCAGCAGGTTGCCTTCGGGGGTTATGAGATAGTCGATCCGGTACACGAGCGAAAGCAGCATATAAGATATGCCTCCGGCAAACTTATCGGCGTCGAGACTGGCGGCCAGGTCGATGGTGTCGGTGATCCATTTTTGCAGAAAATCATATTTCACGGCCTTTTCGGCATCGGAAATAACCTGCACATGATCGCTATCGTCCGATTGCAGACCGGAAAAGTCCTGTACCAGCAGATCGTCCTGTTTGTCTGCCTTGGTAGAAAGCTCTTTGAGGCCATGGTATAGTTTACTGGGGCTGGCTGTGAGCAGGGAGCTGTCAAAACGCATGCAAAGACGGTCCTGGTCCAGCGAAAAACGGCTGTAACGCAGGCTGAAATTCATTTCCAGCAGGCGTCGCATCACGGGTACCGAAGCCTGGGGCATACGGGCCAGGGTCACTTCGGCCAGCAGCTGGTCGCCGTCAAAACGCCCGCGCACAATTTTGGATCCCTGGTAAAGGGAAAAACTGCCGGCAGCCCCTTGCCGTTCATAGCGTACGTTTTGCGCTTTGTCGTCTGCCAGGTAATCGAAAAAGGCATCGAATGCCTCTCCGTACCGGCCTTCCTTAAAACAATTTTCAGCATCGGTCCAGCGGGTCACCTTGGCGACCGGTTTATTATTGTCCGAATAGCGGCCAAAAGGCAACTGGGGCGACTGTTCCGTTTTTTTCCTGTTCCAACCGAAGAGCTTATCCAACATGAAAAACAAAAAATTTGAGCGCCTGAAGATACAAAACATGCGGGTTTTAAGGAGGTTCTGACCGGATTGGAATGAGCCCGGCGGAAATATTGGGAGTACGTTAAAAATCAGTAGTTTCGCCCCAAACGAATTCTACGATGAAGTTTATTGTATCATCTTCTTCTCTCCTGAAACAACTGCAGCATATAGCCGGCGTTATTAATGCCAATACGGTGCTTCCCATCTTGGAAGATTTTCTTTTTGAAGTAGAAAAAAACAAACTCACGGTAGTCGCCACCGACCTCGAAACCGTGATGCGTATACAGCTGGATATTGAAGCCAAGGAAAGCGGCAAAGTGTGTATACCCGCTCGTATCCTTATCGACTCACTGAAAAATATTCCCGATCAGCCGCTTACTTTCAATATTGACAAGAATTTCGGTGTTGAAATCACCAGCGACAATGGTAAGTATAAGGTAATGGGCGAAAATCCTGACAACTTCCCCAAAGAACCTGCCGCGGACGATACCACGTCCTTTACTATTACCGCTTCTGCGCTGATCACTGCTATCAATAAAACCCTGTTTGCAACCAGCAACGATGATCTGCGTCCTGCCATGACCGGGGTATTTTTTGAACTGGACAAAAACGGATTGCAGTTTGTGGCCACAGACGCCCACCGCCTGGTACGTTACAAACGCAAGGATGTAAGTGGCCCCCGCTCAGACAATTTTATTGTTCCGCGCAAGCCGCTCAACCTGCTGAAAGCAGCTATCCCGGCCAATGAAGATGAACTTACGCTCAGCTACAACAATAACCACCTGTTTGTAAAGCACGGTACTACCCAAATGAGCTGTCGTCTTATCGACGCACGTTTCCCCGATTACAAAGTGGTGATCCCTGCCGATAATCCTTATCGCCTTACTGTAGGCAAGAGCGACTTTCAGAGCGCCCTGCGTCGTGTAAGCATTTTCAGTAATAAGAGCACCAACCAGGTAGCACTGAGCATCAGTGGCAGCGAGCTGCAGCTGGCTGCTCAGGACGTTGACTTCAGCTTTGAAGGCAATGAGCGCATGAAATGCCAGTACAATGGCGAAGACCTGGTGATTGCTTTCAATGCCAAATTCCTGATCGAAATGCTGTCGGCCGCCGATAGCGATGAAGTAAACGTAGAGCTGAGCACACCTACCAAGGCTGGTCTTATCAAACCGGTAGAGCAGGACGAAAACGAAGACCTGCTGATGCTGGTGATGCCACTGATGTTGAATCAGTAATAAATTTTATGTTTAAAAATAACCGGAGCTTTCCCTTCTCAGGGAAAGCTTTTTTATTACATTCATAACAAAGCAGACTGAATTATGAAATTTGAATTTTTGTGCAGCTTTGACAACTATGTATCTGCTCATATAGCACTGGGTCGATTGCAGGAAGAGTTTATCAACTGTTACCTGGTCGATGAGCATTCGGCTACTATTACCCCTTACCTGGTAAATGCGTTGGGAGGTATCAAGCTGATGGTGGAGAGTGTGCAGGCCGAGCGTGCACGCAACCTGCTGGCTGACATGGAAATGAGCTGAGCCTCGTCCTCTATGACTTGCCCTTTCCCTTTTTCCTTCGTAACTTTTGCATCAATTGCTGCCTTACTATGTGGGATCGCCTTATTCATTATTTTGAAAACCTCGAAACCCGCCCGGTGGAACGAATGGCCATCCTGGTAGGCGGCCTTCTTTTCTTCTGGATCATAGAAGGCGCGATTCCGCTTTTTCCGCTACAATACAAACGGCGCAAGATCAACCATGCCTTCGTCAATTTCGGGTTTACCGTCATTCACCTGATCATTCATACCATACTGGCCATTTTCATTGTAAAACTGTCTGACTGGTGCCGCGCACAGCAATTTGGTATGGTGTACTGGACGAGAGCAGGTATTGGTCTTACTATTCTTATTGGCGTACTGGCGCTCGACTTCAGCAGCTGGCTGGTACACTGGGTCATGCATAAGAACCGGTTGCTATGGCGTTTTCACCTGGTGCATCACAGCGACAACAAAGTAGATGTGACCACGGGCCTGCGCCACCATCCCGGCGACAGTCTGCTACGCGGTATTTTCTTTTTGCTGCTCATTTTTGTCTCCGGTGCGCCCATGTACAGTGTAATGATCTATCAAACCCTGGTGGTATTTGCCACAGCATTTACCCATGCCAACATCCGGCTGCCGCAAAAGCTGGATTATGCGCTGAGCTTTATTCTCATTTCGCCCAATATGCACAAAGTGCATCATCACTGGAAGCAGCCTTTTACAGACAGTAATTACGGAGCTGTATTTTCTATCTGGGACAGGCTGCTGGGTACATTCCGCAAGCTTGACCCAAAAGAGATCCGGTATGGGCTCGACCGTTATTATCCCAACGAAAAAGATGAAGACTTTGTAGCGCTTCTTAAAAAGCCTTTTCAAAAACTGGAGCCCTGATTTGCTTTCGGGGTTAATTTTGCCACATGAAGATCATTGCCATGATTCCGGCCCGCTATGCGGCCACTCGTTTTCCTGCCAAACTGATGCAAGTACTGGGCAATAAGCCCGTCATACGTCATACGTACGATGCCACAGTAGATACCGGCCTTTTTGAAGAAGTTTGGGTGGTAACAGACAGCTCCGTGATCTATGACGAGATCACGCGGCATGGCGGCAGGGCCGTGATGAGTAAACATACGCATGAAAGCGGCAGCGACCGTATTGCCGAAGCGATTGCGGATATGGATGTGGATGTGGTGATCAATGTGCAGGGTGATGAGCCATTTATCCGGAAAGAACCGCTCGAAAAACTGGTGCGTCTTTTCGATGACCCTACTGTGCAGGTAGGTTCACTGATGCGGCGCATCACGACCCGTGCAGAAATTGACAGCAGTAGTTGCGTAAAAGTGGTGGTAAATCAAAAAAAAGACGCCCTTTATTTCAGCCGCAGTGTGATCCCCTATCACGCCAATCTTGAAATAGCCGCGGCCCATTACCTGCATATTGGCGTGTATGGTTTCAGAAAAGAAACCCTGCTGCGTTTTACGCAATGGCCTCAAAGCACGATCGAGCAGACAGAAAAGCTGGAACAACTCCGCTACCTCGATCATGGCGTGGCTATCCGCATGGCAGAGGTTGATTTTCTGAGTGTGGCGATCGATACTCCGGAAGACCTTGATAAAGCAAAAAGACTGCTAACGTGAAAGACTGGTACCTGTCAGCTTTTCAAAATAACCCGGATAAAAACGCGGATCCACCATCCTGCTCTTAAAGATCGTTACCTGTTTATAAAAATTCGTGTCTGTATTCAGTTTTTCTTTCCACTGACTGCGGGTTTGCTCAAAATCTGCGAGCCTGCTATGAGCGAGTTTTAATGAATCGGACAGGCTTTGGTTGCGGGCGTTGAGTCTGTTGATTTCTTCTTTGAGTTTCTTTATTTCTTCATTATACCTGTCGCCCATTGCCAACTGTTTTAAGGAATCGTTCTCTATCGACAACTGTTCTGTCGTAACTCTCAGGTCGTGGATCATTTTTTTGCTGGTAGCATCCGGCAACCAGGGGCGTGCGTCAAGCCAACCAAATAACGCCAGCTGTTCTGTTTTGGGTCCGGCCTGGCTGGTTTCAAAAAAAGCATGGCCCGCCTGTATACCATTGGCCGAAGTATATATCAGGAAGATATTCAGAAAAATGGTCAGATGCCTGAATCGATCAGTACGTTTGTAAATACCCTTGCTGATATAAATGCCTACCATCACAGACAAAATACATCGTAAGTCAGCTGCTTTCCCGCAATTACCGATGTCATACGATAAGCTAACAGGGTAACCGCCCACACGGCCAGCGATACAAAAGAAAGTGTAATGCCTTTGGAGGAGGTAATAAATCCATCAAACCCTTCCTCTGGCGATTTCTTTACTGTCATAAAATATTTTTTATAGTTAATAAAAGATCTGGGTCGGTTCTAACCATGTGATATAATAATATGGTTCCTGCTTTGTTTTCGGAGAGTACAGAAGTGCAGAAAATATTATTTACGGTCGTTCTTTACTTTTTTGCAGTTGTATCCATCGTTCGCTTTTACCCAGTATACGGGAAGCATCCCTGCTTTTACCTACTTTCTGCAGGGTTATTCTTGTGGCCAGCGACTGGATCTTTTCTTCAATTTGCCGGAGATCATATCCCGATTCAATCGCCTGCTGCAGGGCTTGCAGGAAAGCAGGTGTTTCAAACCAATTGTGAACATTTTTCTTTCCGGGTACTTCAAAGTCTGTGCCCCTGAGATCGCCGATGGTAACGGGGCCTTTGCCGCTATAGCGCATCAGCATATTATTGACAACATTCTTCAACTGCCGGATATTGCCGGGATACGGGCGGAAAGAAAGAAGGTCATATACTTCTCTCTCTACTTCGGGCCGTTCTTTTGGAAAACGTTTGCACAGGTAAAAATCAATTATGGCCGGTATATCTTCTCTTCTCTCATGCAGGGGCGGCATACTGATCTGGCAGGTTTGAATACGATCCAGCAGGTCGCTTCTGAATTCTCCCTCTTCTGCCATGCGCGATGGGTCCCTGTTTGTAGCCGATATGAGACGAAAAGAGGAGTACCGCCAGATATTGCCTCCTACTTTTTTATACGCCCCTTCCTGTACTACGCGCAAAAGTTCGGCCTGAAGATTAAGCGGCAGCTCAATGATCTCATCCAGAAAAAAGGAACCTTTATGCGCGAGTGCTACAGCACCATCGCGGCTATGGTCGGCTCCGGTAAAAGCACCTTTTTCATGACCAAACAATTCGCTGCCCGATAGCTCCTTTTTAAGTGTTGTACAGTCGAGTATGACGAGATCTCCTTTTTCGCTGCGGTTGTCGAGACCATGAATGATCTGGGCTATTTGTTCCTTGCCGGTCCCGCGCTCACCTGTGACCAGCACATTGTTGGAAGAATAAAAAGCGACCTCTATTACGGCACGAAGCATTTCAAGGAGTGCAATACTGCTGCCGGCTATTCTGTTTTTGATGACCGGTGAATGTATCAGGCTATCTATGGTGATCCATTTGCTGAGGCGGTGTGCTATGATATCATATGGCTCGATGAGTAGTGCATTTTCAAAAAAATAATCAGCACCATAACCAAGTAGCCTGATCTTGTAATCCGTTTCAAAAAGATCTGCACTGGTATTGAGTACGCACACGCGGTGACCTTTGCCTTTTACCTGAAGTTGTAAAAAAGAAATGGCCTCTTCGTAACCGGCATGTGCATCGAGGAAAATAATTCCGAGACGGGATTTTATACTGGTTGTCCATTTCTCCAGTATAAACTGCTGCTTCGTCAATGAACCGATGATCTTTTCCACCAGGATATGCTTACAGGAGACTCCTGTAAAATACCATATAGTGGCGTAGTCCGGTTTTGAAGCAGCCTGGTTCATAACAACATTTTGTTAGGATGCTACTTAAACTGTTTTAGCGATTAACCCGGTGAGAGAATATTGAAGATTCTTTGAATGGCAGTTCCGAAATCCGATGGACGACGAATGTAAAATATTTCCTTATCCCGGCAAACGCACGCAAAAAATTTCGGCACTGTTGGGTGAAAAAACGGGGATTACGAAATAAAATTCCGGTTTTACTGCTGTAAATACCCGAAAAACCGGGTGGCACAGCATTTGGCAAATGTTTATAGTAATCATTTTTTAACCTTAAACTATGTAGTATGCATAACACAGACCGCACAACAGGCGAAATGGGATATGAATTTGAACAGGAGTATTCCCATGAATTCAACCAGGAAAATTTTGAGCTCAATGAGCTGGGACAGGAATTGGAAAATGCCTTTGAAATGTCCAATGAATACAGTGGTGAGCTGGCGCAGGAATACCAGGGTGAATATAGTGGCGAAGTGAGTGGTGAGGTTTTTCATGAAGCCATGGAAATGGAGCTGGCATCCGAATTATTAAATGTGAGTAATGAGCTGGAGATGGACCAGTTCCTGGGCAAACTGGTGCGCAAAGCCGCCGGCGCCGTCAGTCGTTTTGCCCAATCATCTGCCGGTAAAGCCGTTGGCGGTTTTTTAAAATCGGCCGCTAAAAAAGCATTGCCCTGGGCTGGGCGGGCTCTGGGAGGAATGGTTGGCGGACCCCTGGGCAGCGCCATTGGCGGCAAGCTGGGATCCTATGCGTCCACTCTGTTTGAACTGGAGCTCGAAGGTCTCAGCAATGAGGATAAAGAATTTGAGATCGCGCGTGCATATGTGCGTTTTGCCGGCGATACCGTACGCAGGGCCGCCCGCAATCCGGCTTATCGCTACAATCCGCGCCAGGCAGTGCGCTCAGCTGTAGTGGGCTCTGCCAGAAGATATGCTCCCGGCTTCCTGCGCCGCCGGCCCAGAAGAAGGTATTACCCCACATCCAGACCCGCATCATACAATGCGCCGGTAGACCCGGCTATCTCTGGTAGCTACAGTAATAATTCCGCAGCTCCCGAATCGGGCAGCTGGTACAGAGAAGGAAACCAGATCATCCTAAACCTCTGACATGAACCGGAGTTTATTTGAAACGCAGTTCCTGATCAGCGAGGCAGAGTCATTGCTGTCAAGACTGAAGATGCTCAAACCATTTACCATGAGCATGCCCATGGTGATGGCCGCCGCAATCTCTGACAAAGCCATGCAGGGTATTACCAATCTTACCGTGGCCGGATATAGAGAACTGAAGAAACGTGTCAACGATTATATCAACAGTTTAAAAAACCAGGCCGGTACAGGAAACAGTCCTGCAGAAATGCAAGCCCGGTTTTGTGTGCTCAAACTCCGGTTCAATGCGCTGCTCGACCAGATGGACATTTTTGCGGATGTCCTCTCGCAGCGATCCGAACACGAAACGGGCGTATGGGTCAGCGGGCTCGATGTACTGGCAGAAGATGCACTGCAGTTGAATGGCCGGTATTATGATGCACCACCATTGGTTTGCTTTCTCGAAAGAGGTCACGGCGCCGCTATCAGAAGGGCACGTACGCGACTGCCGGGTGGAGACCTCAATCCCGTGGCCGTGATACAGCTGCCACGCGAAAGGATGGTAGGAAGTGGTATTGCTTCTTCGCTTATCCATGAAGTGGGGCACCAGGGAGGATCTTTGCTGGGCCTGCATGAAAGTATCCGGACACAAATAAGACGGCGGCAGAAATGCAGTCCATTCAAAGCCGGCTGGGAATGTTACCACCGCTGGATCTCCGAAATAGTTTCCGACTTCTGGGCCATGGGATTTCTCGGCATAGGAGCCACCATCGGGCTCATGGGGGTGGTAAGCCTGCCCAAATATTTTGTATTCAGAATGAGCCTGGGCGATCCGCATCCCTTTCCGTGGATACGGGTAAAACTAAGTCTCGCTTTTGGAAAAGCCCTGTATCCGCATCCGCAGTGGGAACGACATGAAGCCTTATGGGAAAGAATGTATCCGGCCAGCCAGGCAGATATAAGAATGAAGGCGCTTATCGATGAACTGGAACTGACGATATCCGAGTTTGTACAGCTGGTGATCAACCATCGTCCGGTTTCTTTAAGAGGCCGGCAGTTAAAAGATGTATTTCCCTGTGCTCAACGGCAGCCGGCGCAATTGCAATACCTGTACAGCTTGTGGCGGTTTTCGCCCGACGAGATCAGTAAGGCCAGGCCATCGCTGGTGTTTGCGGTCATTGGCCAGGCCCGCGCCGACTATGCTATCACCGCACTGAGGGAAAGCGAATTGCTTAGTAAGTGGCTGGGCAACTGGGCCGTGCTCAATTCGGAGAACCGGATGAAACGGGAACTGCCGGATGTATACAAAGGATTAAAACAATTGGTAAACAATTAAAAAAAAATTTATGGCTAAGACAAAACCTATACTTAGGGATATTAAACAGGTTTATTGTACTACAACGTCACATTATAAGAGAGATGGAATACAACTGGTAGATATGTCTCCATCTATTATAACAAGTGAAATCAATCTTGTTGTCGAATTTGAGGATTCTGCTCAATTACGTGATTTTTCTGATTCAAATAAAAGTTTCATTCTTTTTAAAGACGGAAAATCACTTGGGACTTCCTTTAATAAAACATCCGAAACAGAATACTCTGCAAATATTGATATTACACCTCTGGATTGGGGAAAACACAGTATCGATATACACTCTATTAATACTAGTGAGCCCCCTAATATTTCAAATAATTCTCTTGTAGGTAATGTCGAATTTGAAATTGTTCCAAAAAATGAAGGGACCACTGTACGTCTTACCCGCCCGGGTTTTGAAGAAACCCCGGATAAAGAGTTGTGGGATGCGATCCGCTCAAACAGTCTCAATTTCAGGGAGTATTTTGCATTCATCTCGAAAATAATGTCGCAGCGGGACCAAACCATCACCCACGATGGTAGCTTCTTTGGTGTAAATAAGAGACAAAAAGCCGTAATCCGGTCGCCCTTCATTGGCGCCAGGGAGTATAATCTACTCAAGTTTGGAACAGAGTTTTATATGCTGTCGCGCTCAACTCTGAACGCCGACGACATCAGGGGTTACCTCAGTGGCTACCAGGCACTCCCTTATTACGAGGCGATCTCCGATTCGCTGGACGAAATAGAGAAGGAATATAATGTTGGCGCTTCATTGGGCTCTAAAGCAGCGCGGTTCAAGACAGCTTTCTTTATTGAGCTTATCTGGAGTTACTGGATGGAGCAGGGCATGCTGATACAGGCCATGAACCTGATCTGCCTCCGGTTTCAGAATATCGACAATGGTAACCTGGGTCAGCTGGCCAGGTTTGATCTGAGCCCATTAAGACGGTTAAGCCACCTGTTTTGGGATTTTATACAGGACGAACAGCACCGACTGTCTCTGCCACGGCGTGTGCGGGAGTATGATCATGAATACGGGCTCACCCTCAACGGCAAAGCTGTTCCTGCTTTTGTACCGGCCGATTCACGGTCAAAATTCCTCGAAGCTTTTCACAGCCTGCTCACCACAGCGTCTATTTTTTATAAAGAAGCCGATGATACCACGCGTATTGCCGATGCTTTCCCGGTGCTCAACAGCCTCAAGGAAGTACACCTGCTGCTGGCAGAGGGCAATCACAATGCCTATGGCAATCTTACCTGGACATCGAGACACGAAATGCTGATGACGCAGTATATCATATCGCAGGAAGAAACGCGGATCTTCCTGGGTGGCCGACCTATGGTGCCTTATCCCGAAAACTGGATGGACCGGATAGATACTGTAAGAAATATGATGGGATGGGGCAGTACCAGCATTACCTATTTCTACGACCTGGCTATACATGGCGAAAAAATTCTGCTGGCTATCCGGTATGGCAACTGGAGCGATGCCAATATGCCGGCTGCCAGTGCCGCCAACTGGGCCATTGCTTTCCGCGACAGCATCCAGAAATATATCCATGGCTATCGTACGGTGACCGGGGTTGATATGTCTGCCGACAGCAACAGCAACAATGCAGCCCGCACGGTTCAGCCCTCTATACTTATCCAGCGCCGGGTAGCCGAAGAAAGAGCGCGGTTAAGAAGAGCATAACCTGATTTTTTATTAATCAACTGCCGGTCATGCCGGCAGTTGATTTCAAGAAGAGCATATGAAAAAAATTATAGCGGTGTTGTTTTCCTTTTTCAACAACCATCCTGCAGCCTCAACAGAGCCCTGCGATGGTCAGGCCAAAATAATTGTTTTATATCCCTCCAAAAGGAAAAAGAAAGCAAAGCTGCTCCGTATGTTTTAAACCTTTAGCGCATGACATCATCATTAGTACAGGAGATATTCCAGGAAATGGATAATACTTCAAGTGGTTGCAATTCGGGGCAATGCAGCTGCAAACATTGCCAGTCAAAAAAAAATGAAGAGCTATTCCATTTCAAACTGGGTTTACCTGCCAGGGCTGCAGCACTTAATTCCGAGTTTGAGTTCACAGCAAGCAGTGTCAGGAGCTGCCTTCAAAAAATTCCCGGTCTCAGCATTTTACCTTCCAGAAAGGCCAATGAAATTAACCTGGAGCTGGAGGCGCAGATAACCATTAACCGGAGAAGGGGCAATGCTTTCAGGGACCTGATTGCATCCAAACTCAGGGAGTGTGTTGCCGGCAAATTTACACTTCAGGTAGAGGGGCAACCAGCAGGGTTTGCGATTTCCGAAAATGTGACTGCCCCCTGGGGGCGTCGGTTAGGCATGCGCTATATCGACATAAGAATACTCAAAGGAAAAAATATCCTGGCCAATATCGAAACCAAGCTGGGAAGCTCAAAATATCATCGCCTTCAAAAAGCCAAGGACCTGGTTTTGCAAAGAGCCAAAAGAGGCGAAGGAGTTGTTGTAAGAGGCTGCACACAGGAATCAAATCACCCGGACTGTCTCAACGTTTTTCCCAAATTCAATATGCTCCCCAATAAAGAGGTTTCTCTGGCAGAAGAAATGCTGCAGGAACTTGAAACAGGCTATCATGGCTGATTCGTTTAAAAAATATCTTGAAGAGTATAAGGCCATACTCCGGTTTCCGAGTGTGAGCGCGGATCCTGCACAAAAACAGGCCGTTGCAGCCTGCGCAGGCTGGATATATAATTTTCTTATCAACGCCGGGGTTCCCAAAGTGAAACTGGTCACTACCAAATTGCACCCGCTGGTTTATGCAGAATACAGCAGAGATCCGTCTTATAAGACGATCTTATTTTATGGCCATTATGATGTACAGCCAACCGGTCCGGATTCTCAATGGAAATATCCTCCTTTTGAACCTGTAGTACACGACAATTATATCTATGCCCGTGGTGCCTCCGACGACAAGGGGCAATTATTTATTCAGCTGAAGGCGATCGAGCATATGCTGCAAAACAGGGATCAGTACCGGGTAAATATAAAATGTATATATGAAGGCGAAGAAGAAACGGGCAGCCAGCACCTGGGTGATTTTATCCGCGCAAACCGGCGACTGTTAAAAAGCGATGTGGTGGTGGTATCCGACACAAAAATGCTCGCGGCCGACCGGCCGGCCCTTACCTATTCACTTCGCGGCTCGCTGAATGTGGAGCTCACTGTCTCGAATCGTGCCAGGGATCTTCATTCCGGAACTTTTGGCGGCATGGTATATGACCCACCGGTTGTATTGAGCAAAATTTTGGCGGCGCTCCACAGCAGCAATGGCCAGATCGGTATTCCGGGTTTTTACAGACCGGTTAAACAATATAGTGAACGGGAAAGATTGTTTATGCATAGGAGTGGCCCCAGTGATGCTTCGCTGCTTGCCGACTCGGGGGCTATTGACAGCTATGGCGAAGACGGTTACAGTAATTATGAGCGAACGACGATAAGGCCGTCCATCAGCGTCACCGGTTTGCTTGCCGGCCACTCCGGCAAGGGTTTCAAAAACAGTATTTCCTCCAGCGCTACAGCCAAACTCAATATCCGGCTCGCGGGCGGACAGGATCCTCAACAGGTTGGTCGTTTATTTCATTCATTCGTAAAGCGCAGCATACCCGAAAAGTGTTTGTACACTATCCGCTTCACAGGCCTTACTCCACCTGTTGAGACAGACCGCAATAATCCCTATTTGCATGCTGCTGCCAGGGCTTATGAAAAAGTTTTCCGGCAGCCGGTTGTATTTCTCCGGTCGGGAGGTACAATACCTGTGGTAAGCCTGATACAAAGAGAAATGGACATACCGGTCGTGCTAATGGGTTTTGCGCTGTCGGGCGATAATATGCATGCGCCCAACGAGTGTTTCTACCTGCCCACAATTGAGCGGGGAATTCATACGATACTCTCTTTTGCAAAACAGGTTGTCATGTTATAATACTATACGATGAATACGCTTATCATAGATAGTCATTGTCACGCCGGAATGGGTGATGGGTTTACCGGGCCATGGGATACGGATGCACCCCTCGATGCTTTTATAAACCGTTCGCACGCCGCCGGTATACATAGAACCGTTTTATTTGCCGCTTTTCATTCCAATTATGAAAAAGCCAATGAAGCCGTTGCCCGTATAGTACACCAGCGTCCAGGTATATTTCTGGGCTATGTATTTGTGCACGCCGAAAGAGATAAAGGAAATATTTTCAGACTGGTAGAAACGGGCGTAAACCGTTATGGATTTTGCGGCATCAAAGTGCACAGGTACGATGCACGGATCACGCGGGAAATATGTGATGTGGCCAGGCATTTTTCATTGCCGGTTCTATACGATGTTATGGGTGATGTGTCAAGCATAGAATTATTTGCCACGTCTTATCCTGGTGTAAATTTTATCATTCCTCACCTGGGAAGTTTTGCCGATGACTGGAAGGTTCAGCTTTACTGTATTGATTTTTTGGTGCGGCATAAAAATATATTCACAGACAGCTCTGGTATCAAACGTTTCGATCTGCTGGAAATGGCTTTTAAAAGAGCCGGTGCGCACAAAATCTTATTTGGTACGGATGGACCCTGGCTTCACCCGGGACTGGAGCTTGCAAAAATATGGGCGCTCTCTCCAACCAATGAAGAGGCTGCATTAATGCTAAGTAAGAATTTTCTCCGGCTTATATCAGGAGTTAAACGGAATAAAAAGGTTATGCCTCATCGTGACAGTATATATACAAGCTCTTTGAGGCAACGCGCTTAGTTATTATATAATGACAGTCTTTTATTCCAATTAATGAGTGTAACTGGCTGTGTTTACTATCTTTGCCCTTCGGCTCACCAAAGGATTTGCCTGCATGAGGCCATTAAAGAGTATTTACCAGCATATCGTTCTTTACCTCCGCACCAAGCTTACGCGTGTGCAGTACATCATGCTGATTGCTACACTGGTGGGATTGTTTTCAGGACTCACAGCAGTTTTGCTTAAAACCCTTGTGCATCATCTGCAGGTATGGATCAGTGATATGCCTGTCAGCCGTTTTGCCTATCTGCTTTTTCCGTTGATCGGTCTTGTGCTGACGGTACTTGTGGTGCGGCTTTTCTTTGGCAGTTATCTCGAAAGAGGTATTGCCATGGTGCTGAAAGCCATTGCGCGCAAATCTTCTTTCATTCCGCTTCGTCATACTTATCAGCATGTGATCACCAGCACACTTACGGTGGGCCTTGGTGGTTCTGCAGGTCTCGAAGCGCCGATTGTGGCTACCGGCTCTGCCATCGGCAGCAATACTGCGAGGCTGAGCGATCTTAACTATCGCGAGCGTACATTGCTCATTGGCTGTGGTGCCGCTGCCGGCATTTCCGCTGTTTTTAATGCCCCTATCGCCGGTGTGATCTTTGCTATCGAAGTGCTGCTGACAGATGCTGTGGTCGTTAGCTATTTTATCCCGCTTATTATTTCTTCGGTAGTAGGTGCACTTTGCTCCAGGATCATTTTGCAGGAGTCTTCTCTTTTCAATTTCGTGCTCAAAGAAAATTTTGATTACCACAATACTCCTTTTTATATTTTGCTGGGAATCGGTGCTGGTTTTGTTTCGCTTTATTATGCACGTGTGTTTAAAAGCATCGAAGGCCGGCTGCATCACTGGAGTATTAATCCCTATCTGAAAGCCGTTGTCGGTGGATTTTTGTTGATGACACTTTATTTTGTTTTCAGCCCGCTGTTTGGCGAAGGTTATGATAGTGTAAAAACAGTGGCCAATGGCAGTGGTGACATTATCAATGATAAAAGCACACTGTTTTCATTGCTGGAAGAAAACTGGGCATTGGTTGTATTTTCCGGGCTCATTGTACTCTTAAAACCTGTCGCTGCTGCCATCACTATTGGCAGCGGGGGCAATGGCGGCAATTTTGCTCCATCACTTTTCACCGGTGCCTATCTCGGTTTTTTCTTCAGTAAACTGATGAATAATACTGGCTGGTTTCGCGTACCGGAAGGAAATTTCAGCCTGGTCGGCATGGCCGGCGTATTAAGTGGTGTCATGTATTGCCCGCTGTCTGCTATCTTTCTCATCGCAGAGATCACCAATGGTTACGAACTTTTCATTCCGCTGATGCTGGTTTCTTCGATTTCTTTTTTCATTGTCAAAAGTTATGAACGCTACTCGATGGAGACCAAAAAGCTGGCAATTGAGGGGGAGATCTTCACTCATCAAAAAGAAAAAAATATCCTGACGGCTATAAGACTGGAAGAGATGCTGCAGGATAAATATGATACGATAGCCCTTGATAAAAAACTACGCGACCTGGTGGAACTAATCAAACGAAGCGAAAAAAATATTTTTGCCGTTACCGATGCAAAAGGGCGCTTTGCCGGTATCATAGAACTCAATGATATAAAACAACTGTTATTTGATCACAGCCGTTTCGACACGGTGCTCGTGCATTCATTAATGAAAAAACCGGCAGCTATTCTTTTTGAAGATCAGGATATGCACTCGGTAATGACGGCATTCGATATCAGCCAAAGCTGGTACCTGCCTGTGCTGGACAGACAGCGTCATTTTGTAGGTTTCCTGAGTAAAAGTAAAGTGTTTAATAAATACCGGGAGATACTGGCCTCGCAGGTGGACCTCTATGATGAATAATTTTTTTACTCCAACAGAAAAGGTCCACTCAAATGAGTGGACCTTTTTTATAACTATAAAAATCACAACAAAAGAGCGTTCTTATCTGCGCCAGCGGCCGGGTACCCATACATAACCCCTGCGGGTATGTTTCCAGTGTCCGGACGAGCGGTATCCATGACGGCCACGGCTCCAGTAACCGGGTGCCGCTACATAATGTCCGCGCTGCCAGTACCATTCCGGGCCAACCCAGATTGCTCCGCGAAATGGGGGTGGTCCCGGAGCCCGTACAGCAATCCCAACAGGAAAATCAAGCTGCACACGCACCCGTTGTGCGGGCAGCGATTGGCTTATAACCATAGCGAGGATGAAAATCAATATGGTACGTTTCATAACTACACAATTTTATAGCCATTTGACCCGTGGTCCTGACCGGGGTTTAATCGATCTTTGCTAACTTTCTTGTATGAATGTGCACCTGCGACCAGAAAAATACCTGCGGTACCTGAACCTGCCCAAACTCTTTGGAACACAACGTACCAAGGAGATCCTTTCGGTAAACCCCACCATCATACCCACACGTGAAGAAGCGCGCGAAGTAGTGGTTTATGCCTTTGACTACGACGGTCAGAGTATAGAAGAAAAAAAACTGACCTGTGTGGAAGATACGTTTGCCTATAAGGACAGTCCCCGCATTTCCTGGATCAATATCGACGGACTGCGTAAGCTGGAAGTAGATAAAGTGGCTACTCATTTTGGCATACACCCGCTGCTGATAGAAGATATCTTAAGCATCAACCAACGCCCCAAAACAGACGAGGTGGATGGTGTACTGTTTTGCCTGCTCAATATGCTTTATTATAATGAAGAAAAACAAACAGTAGAGCAGGAGCAGATCAGCATTGTGTTGGGGGCAAATTTTGTGATCAGTTTTCAGGAAGATGCCAGCCGCGACGTATTCAATCCATTGAGGGAGCGGTTGAAATTGCCCAGCAGCAAGGCACGCCAGCGTGGCGCCGATTATCTCTGTTATACCATGCTCGATCTGATCGTCGACAACTATTTCCTGGTCATGGAAAAGCTGGGCGACCGTATTGAACTGCTGGAAGAAGAAGTGATCCGCAACAGCAATAAACGCTCACTCGCCCGTATCAACCAGCTGCGCAAGGAGCTGATCGTGTTAAAACGCAATACGGTGCCTGTGCGTGATCTCATTGGGGGCATTTTGCGCAGCGAAAGCGATCTGCTCGATGATCGCAACACTAAATATTTTAAAGATATCTACGACCACATCGTGCAGGCCATTGACCTGGTCGACAACTACCGCGATATCATGGTGAGTATGCAGGATCTCTATATCAATAACGTAAACCTGAAGATGAATGAAGTGATGAAGGTGATGGCCATCGTGACCTGTCTGCTCGCGCCAGCCACGGTTGTTGGCGGCATCTTTGGGATGAACTTTGACAGCATTCCCTACCTGCACAATCAATACGGGTTCTGGGTTGCTGTAGCTATCATGCTGATCATACCGGTGTGGATGATCACGATATTCAGAAAACGGGGCTGGTTTTAGCGCTTTTTATAGACGGGTACCGTGCTGCAGGGTTCGCCATACATAATGCTGCGTGCCACAGGCAACAGTTTTTTGGTCAGCTCCATGTAGGCAAAATCGGCAATAGGCGTGTCTCCGCAACCTTTTATCACGATTCGTTTATCTGCATAGTCGCCAGTATCCAGTTGCTGGATATTACGCAGGAAGATCTGGCGGCGGGCTTCTGCTTCATCGCCCATGACCACATCTGCAGCTATGGGCTGCAGGTAAGTCATGACCAGCATCCAGGCCCAGGCAGGAATGATCGCATCGGCCGTGCAGGTAAGTGCTACCTGTTTGCCGGCATAGGATTGCCAGTCGGTATTCTTCAACGACTCTCTGAAATCCTTTTCTTTCAGAATAAGACCCATAAACAGAAAGTTCTTTATATCAAAAGTGATCACCTCTGCAGCGGGCAAAAGGCTGGCCGGATCAATGGTCACGATTCCGCTTTCGGCTACCTTATTTACAATTATATCTGACATGATTGTATAAATCTGTTGCTAAGATAACATCTATCTCCCGGCAGATGTTGGGATGTACTACAAAAAGAAACCCCGGATATGATCCGGGGTTCAGCAGTTGGTTTTGGTTATCAGCAAATTAATACATCTTAGACAAATTATTCTTCACAGTTGCTGCTTCGCGCAGGGCAAGCGGGGGATAAGAACCGCGCATTTTGGCCTGCTGATACTGTACTTTACGCTGCTCAGCCACATTGCTGTCTGTATTGGCTGTGGCAGAAATATCGTCTACACGCAGTACATACACACCTTCGGTGCCTTCGAGCGCCTGGGGTACGACCTTTCCTTTATTCTGCATATTGAATGCTGCACCGATCACACGGGTTTCGCTGCTCAGTGAGGCAGGACGGGCGCCGGCAAAACGGATGCTGTCTGCTGTTTCAATATTGCGGCCACCCAGTACAGTTGCTGCGGCTTCGAGGGTAGTGATGCTTCCAAGTTTTTTGGCAATTACTTCTGCTTTTTTGTGTTTGAGCAGCAGGGGCTCTACCATATAACGTGCTTTGGCAGCCGGCATAGTACCTTCCTTCTGCACATCGGTCACCAGGGCTACCACCCAGTTGTCGCCAACACGCTCGGGAGCCAGTATATCTCCTTTATCGGCGGCGTAGATATCTTTTACAAAGTTGCGTGATACACCCAGTCCTACAACCTGTGATCCGGTCGGAGGAATATCTGTGGCGATCAGTTTATTGATGCCTTCGGATTTGAGTTTCTCTGCGCTGGCATCAAAAGATTTGGCATCGCGGCTGTCGGCGGCAAATTTGTTGGCCAGGTTGTTGGCATTATTATCTGTCTCCTGGCTGGCTTCAATAGGGCGGGCAAAATAGGCGATCTGATAATGCTGCTCCGGTTTGATGAAGCTCATGATATTGATGTAGTGATAACCGAAGGAAGTTTTCACCACTTTGCTTTCGCCGGGTTTGCCATCAAACAAAATGAACTGACCAAACTCTGGAGCAAATCCTTCTGACTGGATCTGTGTAGAAGAGAATGTCATTTCACCAGCCGTGGTACGTGTTGCATCGGGGTTATAGCTGGCAGCCAGTGTGGCCCAGCTGGCACCACCTTTGATCGCCGCTTCAATACTGTCAATCTTACGTTTGGCAGTACTGTCGGCAAAACCACCCTGCTGCTCGTTGGTGCTGATCAGTATATGACGGCATTTTACAGAATCGGGCAGCACTTTGCTGTCGAGCATTTTGGCCAGTACATAACTATTGCCATCGAGGTAAGGACCGTACACTGCATTTTTGGACAGAGACAGAATGGTATCTTTAAAAGAAAGGCCCATCTGCATATTGGCCATCGTCAGCTGTGATTTGGGGAAATAGCTATCTGAATATTCCAGTGAGCTGCCATTGCGCAGTACAAAAGATCCGGCATCGGACGTAGTGTCAAATTCGGCTTTTGCATCTGTAACAGTTTTGAGTGTCGCGGCACTGTCTGCTGCAGTAGGCAGTGCGCTGAAAGCTACATAAGCAATGCTGCGGCTTTCTTCCTGTTTGAAGTCGCTTTTATGTTTAGCCACATACTCTTCAATTTCCTTGTCGGTCACTTTTACCAGGCTGTCTGCTACGTTGGAATAAAATTCTTTTACGAAAGAAACTCTTGACAGCAGACTGTTGTCCTCATTTTGCTTTTCAATCAGCCAACGGGGAAAATTGATACTGTTGTTAAGAAGTGATGTGTACTTTTCTTCGAGGCGCATATTCTCCAGACTGTTCAGGTATGAATTGAACTGCTCTTTCGATTTTGCGTCTGCTGTTTTCAGCATATTGTCAATGGCCTGTTTGGCAGCCTGTGCATTGTATACACCGGTTTCGGGATCAGAAAAACGCTGACGCAGATCTGCAGGAGGGTTGGCACCATACAGGATATCGCCCAGCTCTTTTTTACCGATCTGCATGCCCAGTTTTTTCATTTCTGTTTCAAGCAGAATACGGTTTACTTCCATGTTCCAGGCATTGCTCACGGCTTGTTGTGTGAGGGCTTCGCTCTGCGGATAACCCTGCTGAACCATGTAATTTTTCTGCTGCTCTACCAGGTTGGCAAACTCGGCCTGGTCAATTGACTTTCCATTTACTTTCCCTACAGATGTGCTGTTGCCACCACGAAAAAGGCTACCGCCATTTTCAAAAGCAAGCATTACAACAAAAATGATCAGGGCCAGGGCAATGATAATGGCCATAAGTTTTGCATACTTCTCCTGGATCTGCTGGATTACTGACATATTATATTATGTAGGGTTAAAAAACGGATGGCAAAAATAGGGGAATTATAGATATGAAAAAATTGTGGATAACTGCCGGAAAGCCTGTTTTTTCAGGGGTTTACGGGCATCGGGCCGAATAAAAAAGGGCTGTCGTAAACAGCCCTTCAATCCGTTTTTTCCGTCAATATCAACCCCCTTTCTTTGGGTTGACGAGTTTCATTTCCTTGACCAGGTGACCAGCTCCTGCATATTTATCTACAATAAATAATACATAGCGGATATCTACCATGATATTGCGGCAAATAGAGGGGTCATAATTAATATCACTCATGGTTCCTTCCCAGACCCGGTCAAAATTGAGACCGATCAGGTTGCCCCAGGCATCCAGGGCCGGGCTGCCCGAGTTGCCGCCGGTGGTATGATTGCTGGCTATAAAACATACCGGCATTTTGCCATTTGAACCATACTGGCCATAATCTTTGGCGGCATACAGTTCGCGCAGGCGGGCTGGTACATCAAATTCGTAGTCACCGGGCACATATTTCTGCATCACCCCGTCCAGATAGGTATAATAATCATACTGTACCGCATCGCGGGCCTGGTATCCTTTTACGTTGCCATAGGTCACACGCAGGGTGCTATTGGCATCGGGATAAAACTTCTTTTCTTTCATCACTTCCATCTGGGCCTGCATGTAGGTACGCTGCAGCTGGTTGATGCGATCCTGTATCTGGTTGAGGCGGGCGGCCACTTTTTCATTATACAGATCGGCCATATCACTATATATAGATACCAGCTTATCCTGGCCGAGGCGGGCAAGCAACGCGTCGGGGTTTTGCTGAAGGGCTGCCAGCGTGGCTTTTCCATCGGCCAGGCCGGTCTGGCTGTATAACTGGCGGGCAAGGGCAGCGTAGTCATCCGATTTGGCCGATGCCGCCACATAAGCAGCTGGCTGACCGGCATACATCTGCATGAGCTGGCCAAAAAGTTGTTCATCTACCTGGGGACTGTATTCTTTATACAGATCTTCGAGTCTGTCTTTTACGCGGCTCAGTACAGTATTATAATTAGATTTTCCTTTGGCATTGCCCAGCGCCCATAGCTGGTTTACAATGGTAAAAACTTCGATCTTACTGGTAATTTCCAGGTAATAATCACGCGCCAGACCATAAGGTTTGAATTCTTCATATGCAGCACCGAGGTCTTTCAGCAAGGATCCATAGGCCGCTTTCCACTGCGGATTGGCATCGACTCTTTTTTGAAATTGACTCTCATACGCCTTCTTTTTATCTACTGCCCCGGTTCTTTTCAGACCCAGCACCTCTCCCTGCCATTTTTTCCAGGCATTGCTGATGCCGGCGTATTTGGCGGCATACTGAATTTTGATGCCTTCATCCTTGCGCATATATCCATCGATCACAGCCAGCGCTTTGTCGCGGATAGCAATTTTGGCGGGATCATTTACATCCATGGTCTGCTCTACAGCAGCTGAATGCAGGTATTCCATAGTGCGGCCGGGAAAACCAAAAACCATGGTAAAATCATTTTGCTGCACACCAGACATAGATATTGATAGGGCGCGTTTGGGCACATACGGCACATTATCTGGCGAATAATCGGCTGGTCTATTGTCTTTGCCGGCATAGATCCGGAACATGGAAAAATCGCCGGTATGGCGTGGCCACATCCAGTTGTCCGAATCTTTTCCAAAATTGCCGATCGAGGAAGGAGGAGCGCCTACCAGGCGGATATCATTATAAGTCTCCGTTACAAAAAGGAAATACTGATTGCCTTCAAAAAAAGCCCGGACAAACGATTTTTGCCAGGATTCTTTTTTTACCTGTTGACTGACCTGGTTGATGTTTTTATCAATGATGGACTGGCGCTCATTTTCGGCCATACCGGCTTTTACTCCGGCCAGTACCTTGGCGCTTACATCATCGATACGCACAATAAATGTGACAAACAGGCCCGGATTCCTTAATTCCTGGCTCCGGTCCATGGCCCAAAAGCCATCTCTTATATAATTATGTTCGAGGCTGGAATGATTCTGGATAGCATCAAAACCACAGTGGTGGTTGGTAAGTACAAGTCCCTGGGTAGAGATCACCTCTCCGGTACAAAACCCGCCAAAACTCACGATGGCATCCTTCAGACTTCCGTTGTTAATACTATATATATCTTTTGCGCTGATCTTCATCCCCTTACTCTTCATATCCTTTTCATTCATCTTTTCCAGCAAAAAAGGAAGCCACATGCCTTCTTCTGCACGGATACACAATACCGGCAGCAGCAACAGGCCCAGCAACATAGATTTCAACTTATTCATATGGTAAACATGTTTTAAAGCTTAAAAGTAGGCCATTTTATGGTTGAGGAAATGCTGTGAATTGCCAAAACAACCCGTCATTTGATGTTGTAAACGGGGTGTGAACCAAAGAATTTACTCCCAATGACCTGTGGATATCCACCTTTATATGTGAATAATGCGGCGTGAAACGTGAACATGAAATAGAATTACTGGCGACAAAATAGTGGATAGCTCCCAAAAGGCCGGCAGGCTATTATTAATTCCCGATTTTTCCCATGTCTATCCACATTTATGCAGTCCGTATATCTGCTTCTTTTAGTACCACTGCGATTATTCACCAATTGTGGATTTCTGCCTCAAATGCAGGTACAGCGTGATTTTCTAATGTGAATTACGTGCTTTAAAATGTGGATACTGAAAAAACAATAATTTTGTGTACTGACTTTTCCACGAATTCACAGCCGTAATAATAATAAGCTTTTTTATAAAAAATATATTATTATAATTATTATTAGAGAAAAGAACGCGTGCGGATTTTATTTTGAAAAATTGGAAAAGCAGTTGGAATATTGCTCTCTCGAAAAACGATCAGTATGAACACAACAGCGTTGAAAACAGCCATGGATGCCGTGAACAAAAAAGGGTTTCTGGATGTGGACATTGATCCCACACTCGATCTTTTTGCAGAAATACAACGCCTGAAGAAAGAAAAAAATGCTGTTGTACTGGCGCACTACTACCAGGAGGCCGATATCCAGGATGTAGCCGATTATATCGGCGATAGCCTTGGCCTGGCACAGGAAGCACAGAAAACAGATGCCGACATGATCGTTTTTGCCGGTGTGCACTTCATGGCCGAGACAGCCAAGATCCTGAACCCGACAAAAAAAGTGGTGATCCCTGACCTTAAAGCCGGCTGCTCATTGAGCGACAGCTGTCCACCGCCACTGTTCAAACAATTCAAAGATCAGCATCCTGACCATGTAGTGGTCAGCTATATCAACTGCAGTGCCGGCATCAAAGCACTGAGCGATGTGATCGTAACGAGCAGTAATGCGCGTATCATTGTCGAGAGTTTTCCGAAAGATCAGCCTATCATCTTTGCGCCCGATAAAAACCTGGGCGCTTATATCAACAAGGTCACCGGACGCAATATGCTGCTGTGGAACGGAGCCTGTATGGTGCATGAGATATTCAGCCTCGAAAAGATCACAAAGCTGAAAATGAGGCATCCCAATGCCAAATTCATCGCCCACCCCGAATGTGAAGAGCCGATCCTCCGGATGGCCGATTATATTGGTTCTACTACCGGGCTGCTTAAGTTTACACAAACGGATCCTTCTACAGAGTTTATCGTGGCTACAGAAGCTGGTATTCTTTACCAGATGATGAAGGCCAGCCCTGATAAGACATTTATTCCGGCACCGCCCAACAACAGCTGTGCCTGCAATGATTGTCCGCATATGAAACTCAACTCTCTGGAAAAACTGTATCTGTGTATGGAGTACGAAACACCGGAGATCAATATGGATGAAGAACTGCGCCTGGCAGCCCGCAAACCGATTGACCGAATGCTCGAGATCAGTGCAAAGGCTGGTCTCTAATTTCCAATACTATGTTTAAAAAATATGCTATTAACCTGGAGCAGGAGAACCGTAGTGTATACCTGATCGGTTTTTTATGCCTGCTGGTGTATGTTGGCTCTCTTTTTTTTCCATTAATGGATAAGGATGCGGCGCACCATGCCAATATAGCGCTGCATATGCTGCAGTACAATGATTACCTGAGCCTGGTAGACCGCGACCTGGATTATCTCGATAAACCTCACCTGCTTTTCTGGAGTTCAGCACTGAGCTTTAAACTGTTTGGAGTAAACACGTTTGCTCATCGCTTGCCTGCTCTACTGTATGCACTTATAACATTGTTGAGTACGTACCGGCTTACCCTGCGTCTGACAGATAAGTCTACTGCCCGGCTGGCGGCCATTATACTGGCTACGGCTGAGGGTTTTATTTTATCTATCAATGATGCTCGTATGGAGACGCCGCTGAGTGCGGGCATTATGCTGGGTATGTGGCAGCTGATCAGTTATGTAGATACACGCAAATGGTCAAACCTCATCTTTGCCGCGCTGGGAGCAGCCATTGCTTTTAGTACAAAGGGATGGGTAGGACCAGGTATCATGTTTATGGCTACATTTTTTTATATCCTTTTTCAAAAGAAATGGGATGTACTGGCCAGTATCCGTACCTGGGTTTTTATTCCCCTGCTTTTTCTTTTTATATCACCGGTAGTATATGCTTATTATTATCAGTATGATCTGCATCCCGAAAAGGTGATCAGAAATATGACCAATATTTCAGGTGTAAAATTCATTCTGTGGGAGCAGAATTTTGAGCGTTTTGGTGGTGATAATTTTAATAAAGGTGGTCGCAACAGCAGCTATTTTTTCCTGTATCATACTTTTCTCTGGGCTTTCTTTCCCTGGTGTCTTTTTGCTTACATGGCCGTGGTATACTGGATCAAGCGTATGCTGGTAAACAAAGAATGGAAAACATCAGTCAATTTTGCAGCGCTCACTTTCGGACTGGTATTGTTTGCTATTTCCTTTTCTAAGTTCAAAATGCCGCACTATATTTTTATGCTGATGCCGCTGGCGGCCATCTTTACGGCAAGCTATCTGCGGGTATTGCTTAATAAAGAAAAAGCGGCGAAATGGTTTCTTACTATTCACCAGGTGTTTGCAGTATTGGTACTTGTTGCCACGATCATCCTTAATTTCTATTTTTTCAAACCATATTCTTTCTGGGTTTGGATCGGTGGAGGCATCCTGATTATTGGGTTGCTGAATATAATGTGGCAAAGTGCGGCAGATAAGGGATTGAAACTGGTGTATGTCTCAGTTGGCTTTTCGCTGGTATTCAATTTTTTTGCCAACTACAGTTTCTTTCCCAACCTGTTTAAATACCAGGGAGGCAATGAACTGGTAAAGGTGATGAAAGAGCGGGATATAAAAGTACCGGATGAGAAGATCCTGCTGCTTGACAACAATGCGCATACATTTGACTTTTACCTTGGGCACAATCACCATGTAGCAGATATCGGCAAGCCGGAATTGCTGGACAGCAGTAAGTATTATTTACTGAGTAGCCCGCTCGCGAATAGCCTGGTGGAAAAAGGATACCGCATCGATACCATTGCCAGCCATGTGGATTACAATGTATCTACATTAAAACTGAAATTCCTCAATCCTAAGACCAGGGAGTCGAAACTGGACACACTGATGCTGGCCAGAATACTGAAATAGCTTATTCAGAAAATAAAGAAATCTATTTCCGGAATATTTCTTTGTTAACCGGTCGGTAGATGATCAGGAAAAACAGCAGGGCAATGCCGGCTTCGAGCAATTCTGCACGTTTTCCATGACGGATCATTTCGGTGAGGCCAAATACCACGAGTATACTTATTACCTGGTAGATATGCGGGATAGGAATACCACTCCTGTCTATAAACTTTTTAAAAGCTGCTGATCTTTTGTAAATGATAGGGAAGAAGACGAGATAGAGACCCATTGCTGCAACGAGACCTATTGAAAATACGATCTTATTTATCTTAAGACCGCCGACTACCAGGTTGTGTAGATTGGTTTCTCCCTGGGCATTGTTTTTCAGGAAAAATTCTGAGCTCTGGATATGGAAGATCCGCTGCCCCCAGGATATTTCTTCGCCTGCAGCAAAGAAAAGGCCGAGGCCCATGATAAATACTACAAAAAGAAACCACGGTTTACGTTGTTTGCGCAGATGAAATACCCGGTAAAAACAGGTAGCAGAACCGAGTATGAGGCCCAGTACTGTCAGCCATTCCACTACACCATCTTCCTGTACATAGGTTTCAAACGTGGGTACATCTGTGTTGAAGAAAAAGAAGCCCAGCGCCAGAATGATAAGTATAAGCAGAAGGATCAGTTTTTCTATAAGAGAAAGCGTTTTAGGCTGCATAAACGGGTATTTATGAAACAAAGATGGTATGTTTTGAGAAGCTGGCGAAATACTTTGTGGCTCATACTATGGAGGCAAGTCTTTGGGCTGCCAGCTTTAGGGTCTCTTCTTTTTTGGCAAAACAGAACCGGATTACTTTATGATCTGTTCCCTGCTGGTAGAATGCAGAGAGAGGTATTGTAGCCACACCTGCTTCTCTTGTAAGACGTTTGGCAAATTCCAGGTCCGGTTCTTCTGAAAAGTGACCGTAAGAGGCACAGATAAAATAGCTTCCCCGGCTGGGTAGCAGCCTGAATGGTGAATCTTTGAGCAGTGATATGAAATAATCTCTTTTTTGCTGCAGAAAACCCGCTAGTGAGAGGTAGGTCTCTTTTTGTTGTAAAAATTCAGCCAGCGCCACCTGTGAGGGAGTATGACAGGAAAAACAATTGAATTGGTGCAGTTTTCTGAATTCTGTCATGAGCAGGGGAGAGGAAATCGCATAGCCAAGTTTCCACCCGGTACAATGATAAACCTTGCCAAAGGAGAAACAGACAAAACTGCGCTGCAGCAGATCGGGGTAACGTAGTATGCTTAGGTGCGGCTGGTTATCATATACAAGATGTTCATATACTTCGTCGGATAATATATAGAGGGAATGCGTGTTTACCAGCTCCCTCAGTTGCCGGATATCTTCTTCGGTCAGAATGGCTCCTGTAGGATTATGTGGATTGTTGAGAATAATAAGTTTTGTACGGGAAGTGATTTTGGCCGCTACTTCTGTCCAGTCGATACTATAATCAGGATAGCGGAGAGGAATACGTACGGGAATGGCACCGTTTACTGTTATGCCTGGTATGTAACTATCATAGGCCGGCTCAAATACAATGACCTCATCGCCGGGATGCAGCAATACGGTGAGGGCGGTATAAATAGCATAGGTACCACCAGGTGTAATGGTGATCTGTGTGGCAGGATCGATGGATTGATTGTAGAGACTGGCTGTTTTATCGGCAAGGACCTGCCGCAGGGGTAAGTATCCCTGCATAGGCGAGTATTGGTTATACCCGTCTTTCATGGCTTTATTGACCAGGTCGATCAGCTGCGGATCCATGGCAAAATCAGGAAATCCCTGGCCCAGGTTTACAGCATTGTATTCCTGTGCCAGCGCGCTCATGACTGTAAATATGGTTGTGCCTACGTCAGGTAATTTGGATGAGAAGGTCAAGTGATTGGTTTTAGTTGTTATTATTTCTTTTTGCCCGCTGGTTTCTGAACGAGAGTATAGGAATGATCGATCCATTCCTTCAGTAAACGGTCAGGTACTGATCCATCCAGCAGTACGGTATTCCAGTGTTTTTTATTCATGTGGTAGCCTGGTAGCACAGCTGTGTATTCATCGCGCAGTTCTATTGCCTTATCCGGATCACATTTTACATTGAACCGGGCTGGCTGCTCATCGAGACCAGCCAGCAGGTAGATCTTACCATTTACTTTATATACAAGCGTGTCGGGTCCAAAAGGAAAGGTTTCTTCTGTTCCGGGTTTGGACAGGCAGTATTCACGCAGCGATTCTATATGCATGATCAGGAGTTTAGGATGGCTGTAGCTTCGATTTCGATAAGATAGGAAGGATCGATGAGGGCAGATATTTCTATCATGCTGGTACAGGGCTTAATGGCACCAAACACTTCGCCGTGTGCGCGGCCATATTCTTCCCAGCGGGTGATATCGGTTACAAACATGCGTGTACGGACTACGTCTTTAAGATCTGCGCCGGCTCTCTGCAGTACTGCCTCGATCCTGGATAATATAAACCGGGTTTGGGCATAGGCATCTCCTTCTCCAACGAGCTCATTGTTTTCATTGACTGCTACAGTACCGGTCACTTCTATATACGGACCCATCCGTACAGCCCTGCTGTACCCTACTATGTCTTCCCATTTGGCTCCGGATGAATAATTGGTTCTTTGCATTATGCTTATTTTTTTATTTCAACGTTTTCAGGAACAATAAGTGGTTCTCCCTGCATACGCAGGAGTACCTGGGCTACCGTGAGCACATCTTTTTGACAATAGGTAACAATGCGGTCGAGTTGCTGATCCTGCCAGTATACCTCGCCTACCTTACTGCCATCAATATCGTCTTTGGGTGTGGGTATGCCCAGGGCATGGGCCAAGAGGTTGAGGGAAGTATAATTTTTGAAGTCGCCAAATTTCCATAGCTCCATGGTATCGAGAAAGCTGACTTCCCAGGGTTTTTTGCCACTGCTATCCAGTATTGTGGGAATGGGTATGTTATTAATGAGCATGCGGCGGCAGAGATAAGGAAAGTCAAACTCTTTGCCATTGTGGGCACAAAGAAATTTTGCTTCACCACCCGACCATTTGCGCAGCATTTCTGCAAAGGAGGCGAGTACCTCTGCTTCGTTATCTCCGGAAAATGATTTGATGACAATCCTTCTGGGTTTACTGCTACCCTGCATTACTCCACAACTGATGCAGATGATCTTTCCGAATTCTGCATAGATAGCTGCCCGCGAATAAATACTTTCACGGGTTTCTTCTTCACGGTTGCGTAATAGAGACTCTGCTTTTTTGCCCCACAACTCCTGCCATTCTGCAGGCATATCAACAAAGTCCGGATATTGAGATACGGTTTCAATGTCCAGAAACAGAATATTGTGCAAAGGATAGTTGGGCATAGCAGTATTTGAATGCTAAAGTTACGCATTCAGTATACCGGCGTATGGGAAATAAACGGAAAAAAAACGTTTTTTTAGCCGTGCTGGATAAGACCAATATGATTACCAAAAGGATCGGCAACGATGGCTACATACATCTCGTGCCCAACTTCTGTTTTTTCCTGTACCGGTGTTGCACCGAGGCTCAATAAATGCTCCACAGCCTGATCAATGCTGTCGACCTTCCAGTAGGCTACACTATGGTTGCCGGTACCGGCATGGGTGGTGTCGGGATCAAGACCCAGTTCAAATCCGTTGATATCAAAACCAACATAAAAAGGCTGATCAAAATAGGGTTCTTTGCCTGTGGCTTTTGTATACCAGGCTTTGGCAGCAGACAGGTCTTCTGTGTGATAGATAATGGTACGGAGTTTCTGGAACATATAGGGTTTATTAAAGGAATTTATCTCCTTTGTTGCGTTTCACCTCGGCAAGGTAATCCTTTATTTCCTGTTCTTTTTCTTTTTTGCAGATGAGCAGCACATCAGGTGTATCTACCACGATAAAATCATCAAGTCCCTGTAGCAATACGAGTTTATTGTCGGGTACATGTACCATTGAGTTGAGGCTTTCGAAGACCATTACATGTTTGCCTACTACAGCATTGTGATAATAATCGCGCTCCATGTTTTGCCAGGCACTGTTCCAGGTACCAAGATCGCTCCATTCAAACGATGCAGGTATCACATATACATTGGATGCTTTTTCCATAATACCAAAGTCGATAGAGATATTGGTACATTGGGGATAAATGCGCTCCAGTGCATCTGCTTCTGCCGGCGTATTGAAAAGATCTTTTTCTGCAACGAAGACTTCATGCATTTCGGGCAGATGATTTTCAAATGCATGAATGATATTTTTTATTTTCCAGGTAAAGATGCCCGCATTCCAGAGAAAATCGCCACTGCTGATAAATGTTTTGGCGAGGTCGACATTAGGTTTTTCTGTAAACGTTTTCACCTTATAAATACCGGGAGCCACTTCGGCGTCTTCGTGTTGTATATAACCATAGCCCGTATTGGGATGAGTGGGTTTTATACCGATTGTTACGAGAGCATTTATATGGTCTACAAAGTGCAGGGCTTTTTGGGCTGTTTCCAGAAATGCGGGCTGATCGAGTATCAGGTGGTCGGCTGGCGACGCGATCATAAGCGCTTCCGGATCTTTCTGGAATAATTTGAAAGCGATATAGGCAATACAGGGTGCTGTATTCTTGCGCGATGGCTCGGCCAGTATATTCTCTGTGGGTAATGTAGGAAGCTGTTTGTGAACGAGCTCTACATATTCTTTGGCGGTAATGACAAAGATGTTTTCTTTCGGAACAAGATCTTTATATCTGTCAAATGTTTGCTGTATGAGTGTTTTGCCTGTACCCAGTACATCGAGAAACTGTTTTGGATAATTGGTCCTGCTCATTGGCCAGAAACGACTGCCAATACCGCCGGCCATTATTGCTACGTAATTCTTTTTGTTCATTACTCTTCCTGTTTCAATAATAATTAAAGAAGACCCTCGCGGATAAGATCATGTAAATGCAGCATACCCAGATAACGCCCTTCTTCCACCACCGCCAGTTGTGTGATCTCGTGTTTACGTAAAAGATCCAGCGCCTCTACGGCCAGTGCATCGGGACCAATCGTTTTGGGTGAGGCTGTCATGATATCGGCGGCCTGCAGATTTTTGTCAAAGCCTATATTTTTTTTGAGCATGCGCCTGAGATCGCCATCTGTTATTATGCCCAGCAGCTGATCGTTGGTGTCCGTTACAGCCGTTACACCCAGTCTTTTTTGTGTCATCTCCATAATCACATCCTGCAGGTGGGTTTGCGGGCCTACGGCAGGTTTTTCGTTGGAAGGATAAAGGTCGGCAACACGGAGATATAGTTTTTTGCCCAGTGTGCCGCCGGGATGGAAGCGGGCAAAATCGTCGGGTTGAAAACCTTTTAATTCCATGAGGCAGACGGCCATTGCATCACCCATTACCAATTGTGCGGTTGTACTGGAGGTAGGGGCCAGGTTATTGGGGCAGGCCTCCTGCTGTACTGTCGTGTCGAGTATGAGTGTTGCCTGGCGGGCCAGGTACGATTGGGTATTTCCCACCATGGCAATAAGGGTATTGCCAAAGTTTTTGATAAGGGGTACGAGAACTTTGATCTCCGGGCTTTCTCCGCTTTTGCTGAGAATGAGTACAATATCCTGCTCCTGTACCATACCGAGGTCGCCATGTATGGCATCGGCGGCATGCATAAAAATGGAGGGAGTGCCGGTAGAATTAAGGGTGGCTACAATTTTCTGTGCTATGACTGCGCTTTTTCCAATGCCGCTTACTACCAGCCTGCCGGTGCAATTTGCAATGGCATTTACAGCGTTTTCAAAATCCGCATTTATGGCAGCTTTCAGACCTTCAATCGATTGTGCTTCTAACTCAATTGTGCGGCGGGCAATTTCTGAGATTTGGATAGACATAACTTATTGCAGTACAATGCGGCAAAATTATAGCTTTTGTTACGAACGGGCGTTTTCTATTGTCAGCCGGACCAATTTTAACGATCAGGGGTTATGGAATACGCCAATTCTGGTGTAAATTCGCAGTCCTCTTTTTACCACTGTTTAGCTCGTGCGAAGGATTGCTGCGATGTCATTCGGGTCCGGTGGGGACCATTCTAGGTATGTATATTCATAATTATGCTGGTCAACAGCAAGAAAATGAGTATCTTAATAAAGCACAAGCGCTGGTGGGCATACCGGCGGTATTGCCGGCAGTAGAGTAATAAATGAATAATGGCAACATCTACAGTCAAAAAATCCGGCTCACGTAAGCCGGCAAAGGTTAAGGAATCTGATTCTGGTAAAACACGTTTCGACCTACACGAAAAATTACAGGAGTATTTTGGTTTTGATAAATTCAAAGGCACGCAGGAGAAGGTCATAGAATCTCTTTTGGCGGGTCATGATACGTTTGTGATCATGCCTACCGGTGGCGGCAAAAGCCTTTGTTATCAATTACCGGCTATGGTGAGCGAAGGAGTGGCAATTATCGTTTCCCCGCTCATCGCACTCATGAAAAACCAGGTAGACCTGGTACGCAGCTATAGCAGCAATGATGAAGTAGCTCACTTTCTGAACTCGACACTTACCAAAAAGGAAATAAAGGAAGTACATGATGATCTGCTCTCGGGCAAAACAAAAATGTTGTACGTAGCCCCGGAGACACTGACCAAACAGGAGAACCTGGAGTTTTTCTCTGATCTGAAAATTTCCTTCTTTGCCGTTGATGAGGCACACTGTATTTCTGAATGGGGACACGACTTCAGACCTGAGTACCGGCGCCTGAGGGAAATGATGATACAGATCAATCCCGACATTCCCGTCATTGCACTTACAGCTACAGCTACTCCGAAAGTTCAAAGCGATATAGTAAAGAACCTGGATCTGCGTGAACCCAAAGTTTTCATCTCTTCGTTTAACAGGCCCAACCTGTATTATGAAGTGTTGCCCAAGATAAAAAAAGCACAGACGGATGAAAGTATAGTGCGTATTATTAAAAGTATGTCAGGCAGGAGCGGTATTATATATACGCTCAACCGTAAGACAACCGAAGAATTGGCCGACCTGCTCAATGCCAACGGAATTAAATCGGTGGCCTATCATGCCGGTCTGGACAGCAAGTTGCGGGCCGAGCGCCAGGACCTTTTCCTCAATGAAGAGGTACAGGTAATATGCGCCACCATTGCCTTTGGTATGGGTATCGACAAACCCGATATCCGATTTGTGATCCATTACAATATTCCCAAATCAATCGAGAACTATTATCAGGAAACTGGCCGTGCCGGCCGTGATGGACTCGAGGGACGCTGTATTCTTTATTATTCGCATAAGGATGTAAGCAAACTCGAACACCTGATGCGTGATAAGCCACTTAGCGAACGCGAAGTAGGAGCACAGCTGATCAATGAAACTGTTGCTTTTGCTGAAGCCGGTGTTTGCAGACGCAAAGTACTGATGAGTTATTTTGGGGAAGAGTATGAGCAGGAGAATTGTGGTGAGTGCGATAACTGTAAACATCCGAAAGAAAAAATAGAAGCAAAAGAAGACGCTATCGTTGTACTGAAAGCAATCCGTGCGCTCGACGAACGATTTGCTACGGACTATGTAGTACAGATCATTGGCGGAAAGCTCACACCGCAAATTCAGATGTTCCGCCACGAAGGGCTCGATGTTTTTGCGAGTGGTAATGATAAAGAGCCACATTTCTGGAACTCACTGATTCGCCAGATGCTGCTCGATGGTTTGCTTAGCAAGGATATCGAAGAATATGGTGTCTTGAAGTTTACAAAGAAAGGAGAGGCGTTTCTTAAGAAACCCAAATCGTTCAAGATCGTTCTCAATAACCTGTACGAAGAGGCCAATGCCGATGATGAGGAAGGTACAGAAGCGAGTGCCGGAGGTGCTACAGATGATCGTCTTTTCGAAATGTTGAAGGAGCTTCGGCAAAAGGAAGCGAAGAAGAAGAACCTGCCTCCTTTTGTGATCTTCCTGGAAACCTCGCTGCAGGATATGGCCACTCTTTATCCTACCTCTGTAGCCGACCTGGAGAAATGCCAGGGTGTTAGCAAGGGTAAGGCTGTTCGTTACGGTAAGCCGTTTGTAGAAATGGTGGCGCGGTATGTGGAGGAGAACAACATCGTGAAGCCCGACGACTTTGTGATGAAGAGTGTGGTAAATAAGAGTGGCAATAAAGTATATATCATCCAGAATACAGATAAGAAGGTGAGCCTGGAGACCATTGCCCGTAACAAGGGCTGGCGTATGGATGAAATGCTGGAAGAAATGGAAACCATCGCTGCTAGCGGTACCAAGCTGAACCTCGATTATGCGATCGACGAGATGCTGGATGAGGCAGAGCAGGATGAGATCATTGAATATTTTAAAGGATGTGATACTTCTTCGCTGCAGGTAGCCCAGGAGGAGCTTTCTGAGCATAATTTCAACTGGGAACAGCTGAAAATTATGCGGATCAAGTTTTTGAGTGAATACGGCATGTAAAACCGAAAAATCCGGATTATTTCATTGATTTTTTCGCTTTTCTGTAGAATCAGCCTATATTTGCAGCCCGCATTTGGCTTTATGTCAAATGATTAAAGGATGGTGCGGTAGCTCAGTCGGTAGAGCAAAGGACTGAAAATCCTTGAGTCGGCGGTTCGATCCCGCCCCACACCACAAAAACCCGTTACGATTGTGACGGGTTTTTTTGTGTTCTGTCGGGAACGTGTATTAAGCTGGTGACAAGACTGAACTAATATAGTGGTAAGGTTCGATCCCTCCCGAAGCTTCGGGACCACACCACAAAAACCCGTTACGATTGTGACGGGTTTTTGTGTGTTCTGTCGGGAACGTGTGTTAAGCTGGCGACAAGACTGAACTAATATAGTGGTAAGGTTCGATCCCTCCCGAAGCTTCGGGACCACACCACGAAGGCCTGTTACATACGTAGCAGGCCTTTTTGTTTGACGTGGTTGAAAATTTATTATGTTATAGTAGCTGAAAGGGCTGCAAGATTAAAGCGTCCTGAGTCGGCGGTTCGATCCCTCCCCAATTCCGGAGAGTACAGCACAGAGGTATTAACGAAAAGACCCGGCATGTGCCGGGTCTGCGGTCAATAAGTTTGTATGTGCGTGAACCGGATAGTTATTTATATCCAATCCATTTGCGCTCTTCCATATTAAAAAGCCAGTAAGTGCCATTCGCATAGGCAAAATTGAAACTGAGCTCGGCGGTGGCAGTTTCCGGAAGTGTCAGCAGCTTGATGAGATAGCCCGTTTTGATATCATAGAGTTCTATCTGGTTTTCGGCTACATTGAGTAAGCCGAGTTCCTGACCTTTTATGCCTGTATAGATCAATGAGGTAGCATTATAATCTTCGTGTGAAAGGGTTGGGTCCTCGTCTTCACCGGGGCCGTCTGCTTTCTTTCTTCCCCAATGTATGGCCACCGAATCAACAGCCTCGCCGTTACTATTGTATTTATAGACCTGCCCACCTCCGAGAAATAACACCTGTTTTTCGGTAAAATTGTAAGTACCTACAGCCTGGGCATTGGGTTGGCGGCTATCGTCAGTAATGTTCTCAACATCGGTGGGGATACCTTTTTTGTCGAGCTGGTAATTGAACCAGCCCAGGGCATCATATCCATTTCCACAGATTTGTTTGGTGACGGAGTTGTACCAGAGGCCACGTACGTCCATCATGGTAGTAAGGTCTTCTTCATTTAAACGTTTACCTTTCTCATCAAACACGGCTAGCGGGTAGCCTGTGTTGCCGGCAAAGGCAGCGTAGTATTGTTTAAGTACCGGATGCCAGACCACAGATGCGCCTCTCGTACCAGGCATATCGTCATCGACGGTTTTTTGCATCTGCAGCTCCTGAGTTTGTTTGAGTTTTTTACTGACTGTTTGGGCATTTGCCTGCATGCCGGTAAGGAGCAATAACAGGCAAAGTGGGTAGAGGAGGGATCGCATTTTCTGAATTTTGCCTAAAAGAACTTCAATTCGGCGTGTTTTGCAATACCCATTAGGAGGTATTTAAAGTGAGGGGTCAATTGTGTAAAGCATTGCCAGAAAGCTCATTATGTCTAAGGGTGGTAGTGTGAGGGGTAGAGGGGACCGGATTTAAAGGTGATAAAAACTTAGTTTACAGATTCGGAAGCCAGCAGATAAATGGATATTTGAGCATAACATCACCATTATGGGTATCTTAATCGGTTTTATTATTGTCTTACTGCTGGTATCCTGGGCGGTATCCAGATCTGTATATCGGAAACTGAAAAAAGAGGATAAAGCTCCCTGGGGTTGGACGGTGGCGAGTTTTCTCTTGACGGCACTACTTGTGCTGGGAGCTGGTTATTTGCTCATAATATATTTATTCTCTTTTGAGCGATAGGGTTTTCGAATAAACCATTCGGCTACCAACAGATTGGGAATAAATCCCAACCAGGCGTCAACCTGATATAACGTGAGGGGATCCATAGATAGTATTACCGGTAACACAAGCTTCCAGGTACGCAGCGTGATGGCGGAGAAAGTAAGGGCATAGCTACGATAGATAAACTTTCTGTGAGCCGTAATATTTCCTTTCCTGATTTCAAGCCATGCTTTTAATGTAAAATAAAACCAAAGAATGTCGAGTGTCAGAAAGGCTAATTTGCCGGGTAAAAGGCCATTTGCATAAATAGCCAGGATAAATCCGGTAGGCACATTTATGAATAATATGACCAGCACATAGATTTTTCCAATGATACGGTGCAGCTTTTTATTGGTGGATAGTATCTGTGGCGAAAACTGTGTAAGACCTGCCATAAGGGGAATTACGGCCGTAAAGACGTGCGTATAAAAGGAAAATCTCCAGATAGGGTTGGAAATATAATCCTGCTTGCTACCTAGAAAATGGATATCCGTTTCGAAGCTGGCATATTCGGCAATCATGCTTAGCATAAGCAGGCTTGCAATACTTATCACGAGATAGACGAGGAAGAGTTTTATGATGCGAAAGGCTACATTCACTCAATAAAGATAGGCACCGGCTGGCTTCAGTAAGGTCCTTTTCTTTCCCATGGCAGTTTCCAATTCCATGAAAATTGTATCTGGCTGTATGTTGTGAGCTTTTCCACCTGTTGTCATAGTTGTTCACATTTATAAAGCATATATGTTTTGGTTAATGCTTTATAATTATCTTTTCATAACAATTAATATATGGTAACTGCCTCAAGCCCCGCCTATCTCACTATCAGCGATCATCATTTTGCCGTGGTCCGGCAAAATATCTCCAACAACCAGAAAGCCTTTTTTGCCCAGCGATCGTATCAGGCGGGAGATGTTATCAGTACCTTCAGTGCCGGTGCAGTAGTGTCAACACCCTCTTACCTTACTGTGCAAATCGGTGTTGATCAGCATATTTTATTGGAGCCGGAACATTTACAGTATATCAATCATAGCTGCGACCCCAATGTTTTTTTTGATACTTACAGCTATGAAATCATTGCGTTGAGACCAATTGAGACAGGAGACGAAATGACTTTTTTCTATCCTTCCACCGAGTGGAGCATGGCTCAGCCTTTTGAGTGTCTTTGCGGAAGTAATCGCTGCCTGGGAGAGATCAGGGGAGCCGCACATCTGAGCCAGGACACGTTAGATCAGTACAAACTCACGCGTTTTATACAACAGCAACTGAATGATCGCAGAAACCGGGAAGAAAGGGCTTAAGCGCCGGATCGAATCGCAGGTCAAGGCTGAGCCCATCCGGAAATTAAAGGTGTGGGTGTTGGTTCCCCACCTGGAAACAACTGACCCCAACCTTCAGTACTACTACGACTTTTCCCAAAGCCTGGAAGAATACAAAAAAGCATTTTCCCTGATGGGAGCCGACTGGGTATGGCAACCGGTGACTGTAAAAGATTACCCTCAGGTCATCGCCGGCATTCGTAAACGGTCGGGCCGTAAGGTTCCGGTCGTGCTTAACCTGTGCGATGGCGATGAGATCAACGGCACCCCAGGTGTGTCGGTCATAGGCGAACTGGAAAAACATCGCCTGATCTATACCGGTGCCTCCGACCACTTTTACCGGATCACTACTTCTAAAATACCGATGAAGCAGGCCTTCGATGAGGCCGCTGTGCCCACTTCGCCCTGGAGGGAGATCCGGTCTGCTGATGATTTATCGGATGGACTTTGTCAAAAACTGGGTGCACCCGTTATTATTAAGCCGGCTGTTTCGGGTGGAAGTATGGGGGTGTCGGTAAGAAATGTGGTTTATACCGATGCCGAAATGGAGGAGCGGGTACGGGAGATCGAAGCAGGATACCGGGGCTGGAATCTGCTGGTTGATGGATTGGTCGCAGAGTCTTTCGTGGTAGGCCGCGAGTTTACCACTTTTGTGGTTGGTTCGGGCAATGAGGTGTATTGTTATCCCGCGGTTGAACGTATTTTTCATGAAAGCCTCCCCGACGAAGAAAAGTTTTTGTCTTTTGACCGATTGTGGGAGATCTATGAGGACGAAAAACCGATGCCAGGAAACGACAATTTTTATGAGTACCAGGCAGTAGATGCCGAACTGAACAAAGAGTTAAGCCGGATTAGTATTGCTGCTTACCGGTCAGTAGGAGGTGTCGGATATGGACGGCTCGATATCAGAATGGATAAAGAGAATGGCAAGCTAATCGTACTCGAAGTAAATGCGCAATGCGGATTAAGCGAAGATGAGAATTATACATCTATCGGAGCTATTCTGCGGTTTGCCGGAGTTTCCTTTGCCGACGTTGTAAAATCTATCATTGATGATGCCTTTGCCCGAAGGGGACTTTCCTATTAATATTACCTGTTTCATTTTATAATATTTTTTTTATGCGCGTTTGTGTGCTGCAGCCTGACTATTCCACCACTGGCGTGGATTATAAAAATTATGATCCTCCCCGTCATTTGTCCGCATTATTGCCCGATGCAGAAGTGGATCACGTTTTTTTAAATAAACTCACTACTTACAGGCAGCTGAAGGAGCTGAAGAAAAAGAACTACGACATTTTTATAAACCTGTGCGAAGGATACCTGGAGTGGGAAGTTCCTTCCATTGATGTTATTCACAGCCTCGACCTTCTGGACCTTCCCTATACCGGACCAACAGCTTTGCTGTATGACCCCACTAAAGAGTTGATGAAGTATGTGGCCTATTGCGAAGGTGTTTCCACACCGGCTTATTTTATTATCGAAAAACCGGAAGACATTGACCGGGTAGAAGAGTTTATGAAGTATCCCTTATTCATCAAGCCGGCAAAGGCGGGCGACAGCCTCGGTATTGATGACCGGTCGATACTTTATAATAAACAGGATCTGCTTAATAAGGTGGTCGAGATTTTTAATGATTATGGACCTCTGCTCGTGGAGGAGTATATAGATGGAAGAGAGTTTACTGTTTTGGTGGCCGCCAACTCAGATGGTAAAACCTGTCGTGTTTTCAAACCAGTCGAATACGTCTTTCCCGAAGGAAAGTTTTTTAAAACATATTCACTGAAAACATCGGAGCTGCATCCGGATTGTAATTTCCCCTGTACAGATCCTGTGCTTGATAAAAAATTGCGTGAGGCCGCCGCACGCATTTTTAAAGGCTTCAATGGAGTAGGGTATGCCAGAATGGATTTCAGGGTCAATGAGGCCGGGGAGATATTTTTTCTCGAAGTAAATTTTACATGCTCTGTTTTTTATACGGATGGATACGAAGGGTCCGCTGATTTTATTCTGAAGTTTGATGAGGCCGGACAGAAGGGATTCCTGGAGCAGATCATAGCGGAGGGCATTGCACGACATAAGAGAAAGCGGAAACCATTTACCATGCGGGGTAACTCCATTTCCGGTTTTGGGATTTATGCCAACCGGCATATCAGGAAAGGGGAAATTGTTTTCCAGGGAGAGGAACGGCAGCATCGTATCGTCACTCGTCAATATGTAGAGCAGCACTGGAATGAAGAGCAAAAACTGAATTTCCGCCGTTACGCCTATGCGTTGAGCAGCGAAGTATTTGTACTGTGGGACGACAACCCGGCGGAGTGGTCTCCCCAAAATCATAGTTGCCATGCAAATACGGGAATGGACGGGCTGAATGTTGTCGCATTAAGAAATATTCGTATACATGAGGAGCTTACCCTCGATTATAGTTCTTTCCTCGATGAGACAATGGAACCCTTCGAATGCCGCTGTGGTGCGGAGAGTTGCCGGGGTATTATAAAAGGAGTGGAAGGAAATTCGGTAAATACAAGGGCCGTTCGCCCGGGTGACTAACGACCCATGTATACCATTAATATTTGTACATCGCTGGGATTGATTCCCGAAATGCGACTGGCCTGTCCAAGAGTCCTGGGTCGCACGCGATTTAATTTTTCCCTGGCTTCATTACCCAGCGCCTGAATTTTTTTATAGTCAAAGGTTTCTGGTATCTCCAGGTCCTCTAGCTGACCCATCCGCAATACAAGTTCTTTTTCCTTTTCTATATATACATCATACTTGACCTGGATGCTGGCCTGCTCTATTGATTCACGCGTATAGGATGAAAGTGTTTCTTCGAGAAATGGTAATGCCTTGCTCAGTGTTTCCAATTCCACATCGGGGCGGAGTAGTATTTTTTCCAGTTTTTGTTTTTCTGCAACTGGCGAAGAGTTCAAACTAATGAGATAAGGATTGATCTGCTCCGGGGTGACGGTATTGTTTTTGAGAAAATCTTTTATCTCCTGTACCTGTTGTGATTTTTGCAGCACACGATCCATTCTTTCCTGTGAGGCAAGACCGAGTTTATAACTCAGAGGGGTAAGCCGTGCATCGGCATTATCCTGACGGAGCAGGGTCCGGTACTCGGCCCGCGAAGTGAACATGCGATAGGGCTCCTCGGTTCCCTTACTGATCAGGTCGTCGATGAGTACGCCGATATAGGCTTCGCTGCGTTTCAATATTACCGGTGGTAACTCTTTTACTTTCTGGTGTGCGTTGATCCCGGCCATCAATCCCTGGCAGGCGGCTTCTTCATATCCGGTAGTTCCATTTATCTGCCCGGCAAAGAATAAATTAGATATTAATTTTGTTTCTAATGTGTGTTTCAGCTGTGTGGGTGGAAAATAGTCATATTCGATGGCGTAACCCGGCCGGAAGATGCGTACGTTTTCAAAACCGGGCACCAGGCGGAGTGCTTTGTATTGTACATCTTCGGGGAGTGAAGTAGAGAATCCGTTTACATAGATCTCGACGGTATTCCACCCCTCCGGTTCTACAAAAAGCTGGTGACGTTCCCGCTCGGCAAAACGATTGATCTTGTCTTCGATACTGGGACAATAGCGGGGACCCACTCCGTCTATTCGTCCGGCAAACATGGGACTGCGATCAAAGCCGGTTTTCAGAATATCATGAACCGTCTGATTGGTGTAGCTGATCCAGCAGCTCCTTTGCTGGGTTGGTTTGACGGTGTCTGTATAAGAAAATCCAACGACATCCTCATCGCCAGGCTGTTCTTCCATTTTTGAATAATCCAGGCTACGTCCGTCGATACGGGGAGGGGTTCCTGTTTTAAGCCGGTCGCTTTCAAACCCCAGGGAAACCAGTTGTTCTGTTATACCGGTAGCTGCTTTCTCTGCAGCGCGGCCTCCGCCAAAGTTCTTTTCGCCTATATGGATCACTCCATTCAGAAAAGTTCCGTTGGTCAGCACTACCGCCTTTGCTTCAATATGATGTCCCAGTCCGGTGATCACGCCGCAGGCTCGGCCGTCCTTTACCAGGAGGCCCTTTACCATGTCCTGGTAAAAGTCCACATTGGGTGTATTCTCCAGCATTTCCCTCCACTTGGCAGCAAATAACATGCGATCGCTCTGGGCACGGGGGCTCCACATAGCAGGACCCTTGCTACGATTGAGCATCCTGAACTGAATCATAGAAAGATCGGTCACGATCCCGGAATACCCGCCCATGGCGTCGATCTCGCGCACTATTTGCCCCTTGGCAATTCCTCCCATAGCGGGATTGCAGCTCATTTGGGCAATGGTTTGCATATTCATAGTCACCAACAGCACTTTTGACCCCAGATTGGCGGCAGCTGCAGCTGCTTCACAGCCCGCATGACCGGCTCCCACTACTATTACATCATAACTTGGAAACATTCGGCAAAGGTAAAGCAATTAAACACTGCGGATAAGGCATATGTTCCATGTGGAACATTGAATGTCTGCTGTCTTTAGGCTTTTGCTAAGACATTTCTTTAAGGGGGTAAAGGGCAAAGATAGAAGGCGAAAGGAGAGAGTGCGCCTGTTTCACGTGGAACCCAATAAGAGATGAAGGATTGGGGAGAGGGGAGAAATGGTGTTTGTTTCACGTGGAACGAGACGGTGTTTTTGTCTACATGACCAAAAGGCTCAAAAGAGCCTTTTCTTACTATTCAACCATCCGGTTTCACGTGAAACAGGGAAATTTCCTTTTTATCCCCTTTGGAAAAGAGGCGTGCATTGCAATGTTGGACAAGGAGATGCGAAATATTGAGATTATCTCTGAGTGTTACCGGGCATCCTTTACCTCCTTGAGAAGGATTTTGTCTTGTAGCCCCACATTGCAATGTGGAGCTACAAGAAGGTGCGAAATATTAAGATTACCTCAGAATCTTGCCAGAAATCTTCTTTTACTCTTATGAGACTCATTTTGTTTGCAGGCCTGTATTGCAATGTGACCTACAGAAAAGCCTTTTGCCCTACACCCTTAACCTTCCACCTTATTTAAAATACCTTTTGAGACAGAGGTCTTCCTGTCTGCGCATCTCTGCCTCCTGGGCAGCCGTTTTATCGCCAAAACCACTGAGATGCAATACTCCATGAAAGATCACCCGGTGCAGTTCGCGATAGATTGGTTGACCAAGCTGGCGGGCATTATCCCTTACCCGATCTACACTGATGTAGACTTCGCCCTCTATGGGTTGGCCGGGCACATTTAGTTCAAAGGTGATAATGTCTGTGTAATAATCATGTTGAAGGTACTGGCGGTTGATCTCCAGCAGGCGTTTGTCGGTGCAAAAGATAAAGTTGAGCGAGCCGAGGCGTTTGCCATGGCGCTTGAAGATGCGCTCAATTTCCTGCTTCAATTGTGTGCGGTTGCGGAGGCTTACCGGGGTTTCAAAAAAGAAACAAATATTTGATTTTGTTGCTGCTGGCATAATTTCAAAATTCGTAAACAAAGCAGAAAAATCAATGTTAGATTTGCTCCAACCGTGTTGGTATGAATAAAAAATTATCAGAGTTAAGGCCTGGTCAGCAGGCGGTGATCAAAGAAGTAAACAGCCACGAGATTCATCTGAAATTAATGGAAATGGGATGCCTGCCTGGTGAGACTATTTCTGTAGAACAGATCGCTCCCCTGGGCGATCCTGTTTCGGTACAGGTGGCCGGCTACCGGCTGAGTCTTCGGCTGGATGAGGCCATGCACATTGTTGTTGATACAATAGATTGATTGTCAATATATTAAATGAATATCGGTTTATATTTCGGCTCCTTCAATCCCGTGCATACAGGTCATTTGATCATTGCCAGCCATATTCTCAACGAAACGGAAATAGACAAGGTCTGGTTTGTGGTGTCGCCGCAAAATCCGTTCAAGGTCAATCACAGCCTGCTCAACGAGTATGACCGCCTGCACCTGTTGCGCGTGGCTACTGCAGATGATCAGCGCATCAAGGTTTCTGATGTGGAGTTTTCGTTGCCCCGCCCGTCGTATACCAGTATAACCCTCGCCCATCTTTCTGAAAAATATCCCGAGCACCGTTTTTTTATCATAATGGGCAGCGACAGTTTTCAGAACCTGCACAAATGGAACAATGCTTCCTATATCATAGAAAACTATCCGGTCTATGTATATGAGCGGCCGGGATTCCCGGTCAGCAATACTATCGGCGCCAGGCTGCATACACTGCAGGCCCCCCTGCTGGAGTTGTCGGCAACGACAATTCGCCTGCTCGTCCGTGACGGCAAATCTATTCGCTATATGGTACCTGATGCCGTGCGCGAAGAAATAGAACGTGCCGGCCATTATAAGAGGTAAAGGGTGAAAGGTAAAAGGTAGGAGGTAAGATTTTTTAAATCTTTATGCTGCTCAAACCAGGAATCCCTTCTGCCCTCTCTACCTTTCACCTTTTACCTTTCACCCTTTACCACCTCCCGCTACCTTACAAAATAGCCGAGTGCCACGCAAATGGCAACAATCACCGGCGAAGGGATTCTTGTATAGCAGAGTAAAAGAAAAGTACCCAGTATCACACCCAGGTTGATAGCGCTGATGGCCTGGGGCAGGATCAGTGAAATATCTTTCAGGATATAAAAGGTAGAACCGATCATGATACCCATCACCGAGGCATTGATCCCCTCGAGTGACCGGTATACGGCGGCATATTTTTTAAGATTATTCCAGATCGGAAAAAAGAAGAGGACCAGCAACGCGCTCGGTAAAAAAATACCGATGGTACCGATCAGGCAGCCCAGTACCTGCATTTCGGGTCCCATATCCTTAAGGGCCATGCCGCCGGCAAAGGAGGCGATGGAAAAAACAGGACCGGGTACCGCACGCACAATACCCATACCGGTATACATTTCTTCCTTATCAATTCTTACTACGTTCTGATCTTTTTGCCTGATGGCATCCGGACGAATACTGAATTGCTCATACATGATGGGCATCAGTACCTGGCCTCCGCCAAAAACGTAACTACCCATCCGGTACATATTTTCGAAGAGGTTGATAGGTTTACGGTCGGGCCAGTCATTCTTTTTGGCGGTTTCACTCACGATACCGGCTGCAATGAAAATGATCCCGAAGAGCCAGAAATTCCACCATTTTATTTTCCGGGGCTTTTGCTCTACCTGTGGTATACGTTTGCGGCTCAGGTTGGTTGCAATACCCCCGGCCACAATGAGCAGGGGAAATACAGCCGGCATTTTAAAAAAGAAAAAAGTGACCAGTGCACTCAGCAGCATGATCACCCAGGTAATGGTATTGCGAATGGCGTGCGGAAAAGCCGCATAGCAGGCATATACCAGGAAGCCTGCCGCCATCGGGGCTATGAATTTAAAAATATCGTTGTGCAGCGCCGTGCGGTCAATATAGTGGAGCAGAAAAGAAAGTGCTCCCATAAATATGCAGGCCGGCAATATCCATACGATCAGCGTAAGTACTGCCAGTGGTACGCCCCCTCTTTTATAACCGATCAGTGTGAGCGTCTGTGTAGAAGAGGCGCCGGGCAACAGCTGGCAAAAAGCATTGTACTCCATCAACTCCTGTTCGGTCACATAATGTGAGTCCTTCACAAAAGTTTTCATCATCATGGCAATATGAGCCTGCGGGCCACCAAAAGCCGTTACACTGTGGAGCAACACAGCTCTTAGAAAATGTAAATGTCTAAGTAGCATTCCTGGAATAAAGAGAAGCAGTGTTATAGAAGCTTAACCGTCTGCATGTCCGTTTGAAGGTAAATGATTAAAGAGATTTTTATGGTAAATTCAGGAAATTTTTTACATGCGCATATTGCTTTTGTCTGTTGGGCTGCTTATGGGTTTTTATCCGATGGCCCAGCTCAGCAAGTCATTGCTGGCGGCGATTGATAAAGTAGAGTCCCGTTGTATTGCATGGCGTCATCAATTGCATCAGCAGCCCGAGCTGGGCAACCAGGAAGTGAAAACGGCCCGCCTGGTAGCAGATCATCTCCGGTCATTGGGTCTCGAAGTAAAAGAAGGAGTAGCCGTAACGGGTGTGGTCGGCATTTTGCGCGGAGCAAAACCCGGACCCTGCATTGCCCTGCGGGCCGATATGGATGGTCTTCCTGTAACAGAACGGGTAGATCTGCCCTGGAAATCGAAAGCCAAAGCAACGTATAACGGTCAGGAGGTGGGAGTGATGCATGCCTGCGGACATGATACGCATGTGGCCATGCTGATGAGTGTGGCCGAGGTGCTCGCGCCCTTACGCAAAGAACTGAAGGGAACGATCAAATTCATTTTTCAGCCGGCCGAAGAAGGGCCTCCCGAAGGAGAGGAAGGAGGTGCTGCGCTGATGGTAAAAGAAGGTGTGATGGATAGCCCAAAGGTAGATGCCGTATTTGGCCTGCATATCAACTCTGCCACACCGGTTGGTACCATTCAATATAAGTCTGGCGCATTTATGGCATCATCCGACTGGTTTTCCATTAAGGTAAAAGGCCACGGCAGTCACGGTTCACAACCCTGGCTGGGCATTGATCCCATAGTGGTATCTGCACAGATCATACAGGGGTTGCAGCAGATCGTAAGCCGGCAAAGTGAGCTCACCCGCGGACCGGTTGTGATCACCGTCGGGAAGATACAGGGTGGCGTACGCAACAATATTATTCCCGAAACCTGCACGCTCGATGGCACTATCCGCACACTCGACAATACCATGCAGCAGGATGTGCATCACCGCATCCGCCATACTGCCGAAACCATTGCCCGGGCATCGGGCGCTGAGGCAGAAGTGACCATCGACACCAAAACCCTGGTCACCTACAATGATCCGGCCCTGCTGCGCCGCATGCTTCCATCGCTGCAGCAGGCCCTGGGCAACGACCATGTACAGGAGCGCGAGTGGGTGACGGGCGCAGAAGACTTTTCGTATTATGGTACTAAAGCGCCATCCCTCTTTCTGTACCTGGGTGGTATGCCTGCCGGAACAGATCCGGCCAAAGCACCACCACATCACACCGCTGACTTTTATGTAGACGACAGTGCTATGAAAACCGGCATTATTGCCTTTTGTGCACTGGTAACAGATTTTTTGAAATGAGACATCTATCTATTTTGCTCGTGCTTGCCCTGTTTGCCGGCAGCGCTCAGCCGGTAATGGCACAAAAAAAGGATCAGCGTTTGCAGCGCCAGATCCAGGAAGCTGTTCAGGGTTTCAATGGCGATGTGGGCGTATATGTAAAAAACCTGCGTACCGGCCACGTTATCCAGATCAATGCAGACACGCTTTTTCCTACGGCCAGTATTGTAAAAGTGCCTATACTGCTCGGCGTGATGGATAAAATACAAAAAGGCGAGCTGCAGTATGATTCGGCACAGATATACCGCGATTCACTTTTATACGAAGGAGAAGACATTCTCGGGTCATTCAAAGACGGAGAGTCCATATTGCTGAAAAAAGTGATGATGCTCATGCTTACCACCAGCGACAATACAGCCAGTCTCTGGCTGCAAAAGCTGGCAGGCACGGGTACCCGTATCAACGAAATCCTGGATAGCATTGGCCTGCGGCAAACGAGGGTCAACTCCCGTACTCCCGGACGCGAAGCCAACCGTATAGCATATGGGTGGGGGCAAACGACTCCCGCGGAGATTGCTCACCTGTTTGAACTCATTTATACCAATAAATTATATTCACCGGCGGCCTGCGATCGTATGATGCGCTGCCTGGGACGCAACTACTGGGATCAGGCAGAAGCCATTTCACAGATACCGCCTACGATAGAGGTGTTTAGTAAAAATGGTTGTGTAAATACCGCGCGTAGTGAAGTGCTGCTGGTCAATGCCCCCCACAACCCTTATATCTTTTGCATATTTACAAAAAACAATAAGGATATAAGCTGGACACGTACCAATGAGGCATGGACCCTGGCGCGTCGCCTGTCGGCACTCGTATATCAGCACTATGAACCGCGTGATAAATGGCGGGCGCCACTGCCATAAATGATCAGCTCAATACCTGGTAAGCGATAAAACTCATGAGATAGGCCAGGCAGGTCATATAGACCAGCTGGATCATAGGCCATTTCCAACTCCGGGTCTCCCGTTTCACCACAGCGAGTGTACTCATACATTGCATGGCAAAAACATAAAAGAGAAGCAGCGAAACACCGGCCGCCAGTGTGTATACGGGAGTGCCATCTTTGCGAACGGCAGATTTCATTTTCTCTTTTAAAGGACCTTCATTTTCCTCACTGCCCACACTGTAGAGCGTGGCCATGGTGCCCACAAATACTTCACGGGCGGCAAAAGAAGTGAGCAGGGCAATACCTATTTTCCAGTCATAACCCAGCGGTTCGATCACAGGCTCGATGGTCTTACCGAAATGCCCGATATATGAATTCTCCAGTCGTGCGTTGGCATATTCGTTTTCGAGAGTGGTGGTATCTGCACCCGGCTGTGCAAGCGCCTGCTTATAACGTTCGGTAGCGGTATGCATTTCTCCTTTGGGTCCGAAGGAGCTCAGGGCCCAGAGCAGCAGACTGATGACCATGATCACTTTACCGGCATCTACAACAAAGATGCGCGCCTTATCAAACATGGTCTGCAGCACATTTTTCCAACGGGGAGAGCGGTACATGGGAAGCTCCAGGATGAAGAAACTCTTTTCCTGGATATGGATAAACCATTTGGCCACATAAGAAACAATGAGCGCCATCACAAATCCAAGGATATAAAGCCCCAGCATGACCAGCCCCTGCAGGCCAATAAACCCAAACAGGTATTTGTTGGGGATGACCAGTCCGATCAGGATAGTGTATACCGGCAGGCGTGCCGAACAGCTCATAAGCGGCGTGATCAGGATGGTCAGCAGGCGTTCTTTGCGGTTTTCGATACTGCGGGCGCTCATCACTGCGGGAATGGCGCAGGCAAACCCACTGATCATGGGCATCACACTTTTGCCGTTGAGCCCCACGGTACGCATGAGCCGGTCGGTCAGGAAACTGATGCGGGCCATATAACCCGTGTCTTCGAGTATGGTGATGAGCCCGATCAGGATGGCGATCTGTGGTATGAATATGACGATACCGCCCAGGCCGGCAATGATACCGTTGATGAGCAGGTCGGTCCAGTTGTTTTCCGGCAGTATATCACTCAGCCAGCTGCTGAACGATGCTGTGCCGGCATCGATCCAGTCCATGGGGAAAGTGGCCAGCCAAAACACACTTTGAAAAAGCAGGAACAACACAGCCAGCAGGATGATATAACCCCAGCGGCGATGCAGTAAAATATTATCCAGTTTTTCGGTAAAGAGCGATTGCTGGCGGGGGTCCGGTTCGCTCACCGCCTGCTGCATGATATGCCGGATGCGGCTGTAGCGGTTGAGGATCTCCTCGGCCTGTGTTTTGGTAGGATTGAACTGATTATTTACCTCAATGGCTTCAATCTGCTGCTGGGTATCATTGTCGAGGTCAAACGACTCATGATTGATAAGATAATGAACGGCCCCGTAATCGCTGATGCCCGGAAATAATTTTTTCACCGAATCCACTGCCGCCGGAGCGAGCCCTTTTACATCTATAAAATCATTGACCGGCGGCTTGTACAGTCCCTGTGCCGTTTGTTCGATTGCCTTTCTGAGCTGGGGGATGCCTTTTTGCTTGCGGGGGTTGACCGCCACTACGGGCACACCCAGCTCCCGCTCCAGTGCTGCCAGGTCGATATGGATCCCCTTTTTCTGGGCCAGGTCCATCATGGTCAGGGCCAGTACCACCGGCATTTTCAGGTCGATAAGCTGGGTGGCAAAAAGCAGGTTGCGCTTCAGGCTGCTGGCATCGGCTACGGCAACGATCACATCGGTGCTGATACCTGCATCCTGCTGCAGGAGCACTTTATAGCTGACCCACTCGTCGAGACGGCGGGGATAGAGGCTATAGGTACCCGGCAGGTCGATGACCTGTGCATCCATACCGCCCAGGTGCATGCTGCCGGTACGTTTGTCAACGGTAACGCCGGGAAAGTTGCCCACTTTTTGGTTAAGCCCGGTAAGGCTGTTGAAAAGAGAGCTTTTTCCGCTGTTGGGGTTACCAACCAATGCAATATGAAGCGTTTTCTTTTTCAAAACTGACTGTAAAAGGGTGCAAAAATAGAGTGCGGGGCTTACATGCGTTTACGAATTACGATTAAATGACAAAGCAGCACGCAAATTGTTCTTACTTGCCGGCGATCAGAATAACCTGGTTAAATCGCTGAAAAAATGCAGGCATCAATACCTTTGCACTACAAATTTTACCCGTTATGAATCTGTTTCGTGTTTCCGCGTCTCTTTTATTGTTACTGATTGTACAGCAGGGCCTGGCCCAAAAACTTAAAAAGGCCGACAAATTAACCCTGACCAATCTGCGTACACATATCGGCCTCCTGGCCGATGACAGGCTGGAAGGAAGAAGAACCGGCACGGCGGGTGAAAAACTGGCAATGGAATATATCAGTGGCCAGTTTTCTGCACTGGGCATTGCGCCCAAAGGCAGCAATGGCTATTACCAGTCATTTGAAGTGAATGAGGGTAAAAAAATTGATCCCTCCACCGTTTTTTCCGTTAACGGGACATCGCTCGTTGTTGATAAAGACTTTTTTCCGCTTCCCTATAGCGGCGAAAAAGCTGTGGAGGCCCAACCGGCCATTGCCCTGCAGGAAGCAGATATGCCCTGGTTTGTAAACCTCCGCGAAGTATTGGAAGAAAACCGCCAGAACCCGCATTTTGATGTGCAGGAATATGTCCGCACCAATGCGCGCAAAGCGTTTGACAAAGCAGCCACTGCTATCATATTATATAATACATCTGATATCAACGACCAGCTTCGTTTCGATGGCAAAGACAAATCTGCCGCACTGCCCCTGCCGGTCATCTATGTAAAAAAAGAAGTGGCTACCCGTTTTTTCAATGACCCTACCGCCAGCCTGCAGATCAAGCTCAATGTAAAACTGGCAGAAGCAAAACGGACCGGTTACAATGTGGTTGGTTATATTGATAATGGTGCTGCCTCTACGGTAGTACTGGGTGCACACTATGATCACCTGGGTTATGGAGAAGATGGCAACTCGATGCTGCGCACCGGCGAACACCTTATACATAATGGCGCAGACGACAATGCCAGCGGTACAGCTGCCCTGCTCGAACTGGGCCGTATCCTGAAAAGCAGTAAACTGAAAAACAGCAACTACCTGTTGCTCGCATTCTCCGGCGAAGAGCTGGGTCTTTATGGCAGTAAATATTACACCGAAAACCCGACGATTGATCTGAAAGCGGTCAACTATATGATCAATATGGATATGATCGGCCGGCTGAGCGATAGTACCCATACACTGGCTATCGGTGGATATGGTACTTCTGCCACCTGGTCGACTGTCATCAACCCACAGGAAAAGAAACTTCCGTTTGCGATCAAAATCGATTCAAGTGGTACAGGCCCCAGCGATCATACTTCCTTTTACCGGAAAGATATTCCTGTACTCTTCTTTTTTACCGGCCAGCACAAAGATTATCACCGGCCAACCGATGATGCAGACCGTATCAACTATGAAGGAGAGCTGCATATCGTAAATTACATCAGCAACCTGATCGGCAAACTCGATAAACAAAATCAGAAACTCGCTTTTTTGAAAACCCGCGAAGAGCAGGCCCGTACCACCTCTTTCAAAGTGACCCTGGGCATTATGCCCGACTATACCTATAGTGGCAATGGACTGCGGGCCGATGGTGTAACGGATGGTCGCCCTGCCGCCCGCGCCGGACTGAAGGCCGGAGATGTGATCACACAGATTGGCGAACACAAAGTAAGCTCGGTAGAAAGTTATATGCAGGCCCTTAATAAATTTAACAAGGGCGAAAAAACAGTGATCAAATTCAAACGGGGCAATGCTGATATGCAGGCAGAAGTACAGTTTTAATAAACAGCAAAAAAGAAATGCGTGTCTGATAAAAGTCTCAAACTATCCATCAACAACCACGACCTGGCGGAAGCTTTTTTTGAAGACAGCCGCCTGTTGGGTATAATGGCCCCGGTAAAAGACTATCAATTTTGCTGGCAGTTGAATAATCTGCTGGGCCTTGATTTCCGGATCAATCATGAGATCGAGATCAGGTTGCAAAAGAAAAGACGCGATTATTTTTTTTCTGTGTTTGAGTACCTCGAGCCCACCGGATCACTGGCACATTATCTGTACAAAAACCAGCATGAGGGAGAGTATCTGCTACCCGAGTTCAAGCATCTTGATTTTTTATGGCTAATGAAAGATGATATTGTAAACAGCGAAGACCTGCAGCAACATATCAACGCTATCAGGTCAATCGCGGGCGTACAACTGGTGGTGGAGCTTACCAATGAGAAAATAAAGAATAAAGAACATCTCGTGTTTTAAAAACTCAGATTATGTGGACAGAAGCCGATAATAAGCTGTACAGGAAATTTCAATTTGCTGATTTCAGCGAAGCGTTTGCTTTTATGACACGAGTGGCATTGCTGGCCGAAAAAGCCAATCACCATCCCGAGTGGAAAAACGTATGGAATACGGTAGATATCTGGCTCAGCACACACGACGCCGGAGATGTGGTCACAGATAAGGACCACAAGCTGGCTGCAAAGATCGATGGGTTATTGAATTAACTTCTTAAGCCTCGAACTGCCCGATCTATTAGAGTAGTAAGTGATTGAATGGCCCCCCGGTAAGACGTAGCTTTTGCTTTTCCCGTCCTCTACCATCTTTTAACTCCGTCTTTTTGCCTCCACGGCCGGCGGGCCGATGTGGTTCGCCGGTGCTGTGTTTTTCTCCGGCCTCGGCTTCTTGTAGTGTTCTTAAAGTCTCAATCGGAGAAAAACAAGGCACCTTACGAACCACAAGAAAAAATAAGAGAATAAGGCAGGGAAAAATCGAGGTAGTTTGACCATGCTATACTGTCGCGCGTCAAACAATATTATAAAAGGCTTGCCATTGTCAAAGCCTTTAAGAGTCCCTTTTATCTCATCAGCCTTCTGCTGGTGTAGTATTTGAAATAATATATATTCAGTGGGTGCACAAGGCGCCTTAGTTTCTCTGGTCCCGCCTGAGGCGGGATGTCAAACGCGAAGCGTTTGACAAAGAGAAAGTACAGCGCCGGGGCACCCACTCGGCCCGCCGGCCGTGGAGGCAAAAAGTCACAAATCAAGATTTTTGATAAAAAAGACAACCCGTCATTCACTTATTGTAGAACCACGAAATGATTCTACTAAATAAAGACCTGGCATCGCCCATTTAATTGGGCAGACACTTTTCATGTAGTTATCAAATTGGGATATAAATATTTATAAAACAATTTTCCAGATGGGGTTTATTCCCTGCTAGGAAGCCGTGAGGGATTCAAAAGGCATCATTTCCCCTTGCGGCGAAACACGATCACTGCATTCTGCTGCAGATCGGCCGTAAAGCGGAGCTGATACACATCATCGCCATCGTGTACGACCAGCAGACCGGTATTGGGCGGATACCGGCCAAGGTTTTCTGCGTACAGTACCAGTTTCACTTCGTCTTTATCGGTAGGTATCTGGATGGTCTTTTTAATAGCAGAGGCCTTAAGACCCTGACGGGCCAGGATGATCTCGTCGTTCAATAACACGCTTACTGTGTCGCCATCAATTTCACCATTATCGTAGAGCGCAAGCGAGAGGCTGTCTGACCGGAAGCTCACGATCTGTGGTGCCGGAGCTGTCCTTTCGTGTACAAACTCAGCCGCCGTAGGGTTACGGGGCGCACTGGTATTTATAACGGGTGTCGTATTAACGGAAACCGGCGAAGCAATTGAATTGCTTTCCTGCGTTGATTTGGTTGTTGCAGGAGCCGAAACCGCCTCTGTTGTTACTGGCTTTGTGGTAACCGTGGGAGGAGGGTTATTTGCCGCAGATTTTTTTGAAGAAGCCTGTTTCTGGTCAGACTCGCTTTCCTTTTTTTCTGCAGGAGTATTGAGCGCTACATTTTCTTTTTTCTCTTCCCTGCGGGTATTCTTTTGTGGTTTTACCTCTTCCTGTTTGGATACCTGTTTTTCATTGCGCGCCAGGTCTGTATTGGCTGGTTTGGCCACCGGCTTGCTGGGCGGGGTCGCAACAGGCGGTGGCGGCGGTGCTTTATAAGCAGCATAAAAAGGAACGTCTTTTGCCATTCTCAGCTCTTCCATGTGGGCAAACAGCTTTGAATTGTCCAGGTTGGTTTCTTCCCGCATGCTGACGGTCCCCCCCATGGCATAAAAATTACGCTTGACGCGGTTTGTTTTCCATTTTCCGTCGAGGGTCCAGGTACTGTCCTGCTGGTTGAGGTGGAAGTAGTAGGTCACCTTCACTCCTTTGTCTACCTGCCCGGGGAAGTTATAGGAAATATATTCGTCGTCGGTTACTTCACAGACATCGCCGTCTACTTTCCCTTTTACCCGTTTCAGTACATAGTAAAGGGTATCATTTACGATAAATGTGCGACGGGAGTAGCCATAGACTTTTTCTTTATACTGGGTCAGTGCTATTTCAAAGGATTGATCCTGGCGGCTGGTTACGCTGTCGTTGGTAAGTGACCCGGTCCAGAGGCCGGTAAGCGACTTTTGGGCCTGGCCAGCGAGGGAGGCGCCAATAAAAAGAGAGATCAGGACAAAGGTTCTCATGATAAGAGCCAGTATGGTTTTTAACAAAGGAAAATGTGTTACAATAACGGATAAGCGGGGCAGCATGGTATATACGGGCATAAAAAAGCCTCCGGAAAGGAGGCTTTTATTCGTTGATCCTTGCGGAATTATACGTGTTTTTAGCGATTCATGCTGGCCAGGAACTCTTCGTTGTTTCTGGTGCCTTTCATGCGATTTTGCAGTTCGCGCATAGCCTCTTCGGTATTCATGTCGGTGAGGTAGACGCGCAGCAGGTTCATACGCTGCAGTACATCGCGGTCGAGCAGCAGGTCATCGCGGCGGGTAGAAGAAGCTGTGAGGTCAATGGCCGGATAGATACGTTTGTTGGCCAGGCGGCGGTCGAGTTGCAGCTCCATGTTGCCGGTACCTTTAAACTCTTCAAAGATCACTTCATCCATTTTACTGCCGGTGTCTACCAGGGCTGTGGCGATGATGGTGAGTGAGCCTCCGTTTTCGATCTTACGGGCGGCGCCAAAAAACTGCTTGGGTTTTTGCATGGCGTTGGCTTCCACACCACCGGAGAGTACTTTACCGGAGGCTGGCGCCACGGTATTGTGCGCGCGGGCGAGACGTGTGATGGAATCGAGCAGGATCACTACATCGTGACCGCACTCTACCAGGCGTTTTGCTTTTTGAAGAGCGATGGTAGAAACTTTTACGTGCTTTTCTGCAGGCTCATCAAAGGTGGAAGCGATCACTTCGGCGCGTACGCTTCTTTCCATATCTGTCACCTCCTCGGGGCGTTCATCTACCAGTACCACCATCAGGTAACACTCGGGGTGATTGGCGGCAATGGCATTGGCCACGGCTTTCAGCAGCATGGTCTTACCTGTTTTGGGCTGAGCAACGATCAGACCACGCTGACCTTTACCAATAGGGGTAAAGAGGTCCATGATGCGGGTACTGTAATCGTTGGGCTGCGTAAACAGGTTGAGCTTTTCGAAGGGGAAGAGCGGAGTAAGATAATCGAAAGGTACGCGGTCGCGCACTTCTTCCGGGCTCTTGTTGTTAATTGCGTCTACCTTGAGCAGGGCAAAATATTTTTCACCTTCTTTGGGCGGGCGAACGGCACCCTGTACGGTATCGCCGGTCTTGAGTCCAAAGAGTTTTATCTGAGAGGGAGAAACATATACATCGTCGGGAGAAGAGAGATAGTTATAATCAGAAGAGCGGAGGAAACCATACCCATCAGGCATCATTTCGAGTACACCTTCCGAAAGGATAACACCGTCAAATTCGATATTGAATTGTTGTTCGCGGCGTTGAGGATATACTTTGTTGGGAGCTGGTGATTCGGGTTGTTGTGGTTGAGGGGCCTGCTCTTCTGCAGGTGCGGCCGGGGCTGGAGCGGGCTCTGCGGCGGCTACGGGTACAGGCGCGGCAGTTTCGGCAACCTGTTCTTCCTTCTCCTCCGTTTTTTTACGACCTCGTTTCTGTGCGCCGGCTTTGTCGTCTTTTTTAGGAGGAGGGGGAGCGGCCGCGGCGGCCTTTTTAACCACTTTCTTTTCCTCTGCGCCTGTATCTTCGACTACAGCTTCTTCGGTAGTAATACCGGTGCTGGCTTTAATGATACGTTTGCGCTTACCCTTTTCCTCGGGGGCGACAGCGCCTTTGGAGCCGGCAATGGCCTGGCTGTCCAGAATCTTATACACCAGCTCCTGCTTGTCTAACTTTTTAGCATTGGGGATGTTGAGCTGCTCGGCAATGTCCAGCAGTTCAGGAACGAGCATATCGTTCAGTTGCAGAATATCGTACATAGAAAGTCTTGAAGTTTAACACAAAGCCTTGATCACAAGTCTGAAAAAAAATGAAAAAAGGTTGAGTTTATATTGAATGGAAACGGGAAAACCTGATGAGCTTATCTAAGGGAGTTGTAGAACTAACCAGTCGTCTTTCCGCTGCAAGTATACGCAGAATTTCGTAAAAACAAAAATATTTAGACCCGGCCCAAACGGCTGAAAACCCCGCCAATGGCTTGAAAACCTTGCATTCGGGAGCTTTTGGTAGCTATCTTTGCTATCCCAATTTTCACATTATGTTCAACAAACGAATCAAAATTAAAGCCTTGCTGGCACAGGAGCCGGCGGGTCAGGAAGTAACAGTTATGGGCTGGGTAAAGTCCTTTCGCAACAATCAGTTTATTGCACTTAATGATGGCTCTACCAATCAGAATATACAGGTAGTGGTTGAACTGGGAAAATTTGAAGAAGCGTTAATTAAACGGTTCACCAGATCTGCATCCCTTAAGGTGACAGGCGTTGTACAACCTTCATTAGGCAAAGGTCAGAAGATGGATCTTATTGCTAGTGCCATTGAAGTACTGGGTGATAGCGATCCTGAAAAGTTTCCGATTCAACCAATGCGTCAAAGCCTCGAGTTTTTACGTGAGCAGGCACACATGCGTTTCCGTACAAACACATTTGGTTCCGTATTTCGCGTGCGCCACGCACTCGCATTTGCCGTACACCGTTTTTTCAATGAGCGTGGATTTGTATACATGCATACACCGATCATTACGGCGAGCGATGCAGAAGGTGCCGGTGAAATGTTTAAAGTAACCACACTGCCGCTCGATGGCACTGCGCCACGCAAGGAAGATGGCAGCATCGATTTTTCAGAAGACTTCTTCGGACGTTCTACCAACCTGACCGTAAGCGGGCAGCTCGAGGGTGAACTGGCTGCAACGGCATTTGGTGAGATCTATACATTTGGTCCCACTTTCCGTGCAGAGAATTCCAATACAGCGCGCCACCTGGCCGAGTTCTGGATGATTGAACCCGAAATGGCTTTTCATGATCTCGAAGACAACGCCGACCTGGCCGAGGCGTTTATCAAATACCTGATCCGGTATGCCATGGAGCATAACCGCGAAGACCTGGAGTTTCTCGCGCAGCGCCTGGCAGATGAAGAGAAACAATTGCCCCAGGACAAACGCAGCGAGATGGGACTGATCGAAAAGCTGGAGTTTGTGGCCAACAACGAATTTGAACGCCTCACCTATACAGAAGCAATCGACATATTGCGTGAAAGCAATCATAATAAGAAAAAGAAGTTTCAGTATCCCATTACCGGGTGGGGCATGGACCTGCAAAGTGAGCATGAGCGTTATCTCGTGGAGAAGCATTTTAAAAAACCGGTGATCCTGACCAACTATCCAGCTGCCATCAAAGCATTTTATATGCGTCAGAATGATGATGGCAAAACGGTAGCTGCCATGGATATCCTGGCGCCCGGCATTGGCGAAATAGTGGGAGGCTCACAACGCGAAGAACGGCTTGACCGCCTCGTAGCCCGGATGGAAGAGATGCATATACCTACCGAAGAGCTGTGGTGGTATCTTGATACCCGCCGCTTTGGTACCGTACCGCATGCGGGCTTTGGCCTAGGCTTTGAGCGGATGGTGCAATTTGTGACAGGCATGTCAAACATCCGCGATGTGATCGCTTTTCCGCGCACACCCAAGAATGCAGAGTTTTAATAAATAAAAGAAAACGGGATATAAAAAAAGAGGTCCGCATTTGCGGACCTCTTTTTTTATCAATGCATACACAACACCGGCACATGCGATTCAAACACCAGCTGTCGGGTAGAGCTTTTCCGGAACAATCCCTCCAGTAGTTTGTGCCGTTTGGGAATAGCGATGATAATATCGAGATTATTTTTTTCTGCGAAATCATTGATGCCGTCTTCGATATCAGGATGCTCAATGAAATGATAATGCGGCCGCAGCGATTCCAGTTCGGTATGCAGCAGTACAGACTGCTCGGGTGTATCGGGTTTAAATTGTTTGTTGTGATAATCTACATTCAATACATGCAACTCTGCGCCGAATGTGGACACAAACTGCCGGATACCGGCAAAGGGAATACTTTCCACCACTTCTTTAAAATCGCTGGCCAGACCAACTTTGCGGATGCCATCGCCATATTCTTTTCCTTTGGGTACAGCTATTACCGGCCACTTCAGGTGTTTGATAACAGTAAGGGTGGTACTGCCAAACAAGGTGCGCTCCAGTGCAGTATGCCCCATTGATCCCATAACCAGTGCAAAAGGGTCGATCTTTTCACAAAGTTCCTGCAGCTCATCTACCACATCGCCCAGGATGGCTTCTGTATATATTTTGAGTCTGCCCGAAGTGACACGCGACAGATCATTTTTCAATTCGGCCAGGCGGTCTTCTGCTCCCTGACGCAGTTCTTCTACAGAGACCATTACCAATGGCGCATCCGTAACCGCCACAGGTATCTGGTAAATATTTACCAGCATTACACTGGCATCGATCTGCAATGCCATATCAGCTGCATAATTCATCGCATTGATAGCTGCAGGAGAAAAGTCGGTTGGAACAATAATGGTCTTCATTTCAAAATGATTTATACCGTAAAACTAGCAATAACAATGCCTGCACGGCATGATCCATATCAGCCGGCCGACTGACAAAAGTGTGGAAAAAGATCAACGTGCCGTCTCATCCAAAAAATAAAGTATGGCCACAATCAACGAAACCATGGGGACTCCGCGGCAGCGTGCCGGAGTTGCCCGAATGAAAAAGAACAATTTACGGATCGACATGACCCCGATGGTTGACCTGGGTTTTTTGCTGGTTGCTTTTTTTGTAATGACCACCGAGCTCAGTAAGCCATTTGTTACACGCCTCAATATGCCCAAAGAGGGCCCACCCTCTGAGCTGGGTGAGTCAGCTGCATTTACGATCCTTATTGATGGAGACAAGGGGATCTTTTATTACCATGGCCCTGCAGATAAGGCCCTGCAGGAAAAGAGTACTCAGCGCAGCAGCTTTTCACCCCGGAGTGGCATAGGCGATCAGATCAGGACATTGCAGAAATGGCTCGATGAGCCGGGTGTATTTAAAGAGGGCCGGGCCGGATTGATGTTGCTGATCAAACCAACTGCAAATGCCAGCTACAACCAGGTGATCAATGCCATGGATGAAGCGCTGATAAATAAGGTCGAAAAATATGTGATCGTATCGCCCGATGAAACCGATAAGGAGATATTGAAATTGGTGGCTGGTGATCAGTGATGAGGGAATGTCTGAATTCTGTGCATTATAGCCTCGCAATGCATTGTAGTTCCGCAATGCATTGCGGGGCTACATGGTGAAAAGCCAATCTGAAATCACGTATACAGAGCATCCTTACAGCAATCCCCGCGATATATCGCGGGGATTGCTGCTTTTACCCCACTCATCCATTTTTTTCTCCATTTATCCCAAAGTCAAAAAATAAGGAGCGCTATTATTCAGCACATTTTATTGATAATCAAGTTATATTAAACAATCTCGGCAGCTGGCTTTGAAAGTTACCTTTAAAGATATGGTACTATGTGTTGCATGGTACCATATTTAACCTTAGCTTTGTGTTGTGATTGGAGGGAAAGGGTCAGTTGAAGGAAGAAACAACCCTGGCCTGCCACCTGCTCCACCCGGTCACGATCAACAAACTTAGTAGTATGAATATAGAGAACACACAGAGCCAGATGCGGAAGGGGATACTGGAGTTTTGCATTCTCTCCATCATTCGCCGGGGTGAGGCCTACCCCAGTGATATCGTAGAGGAAATGCGTGCCGCCAATCTCCAGATCCTGGAAGGAACGCTTTATCCGCTGCTCACGCGATTGAAAAATGCAGATATGCTTACCTACCGTTGGGTAGAAAGTAATTCAGGTCCTCCCCGCAAATATTTTTCGCTGACAGAAAAAGGCGAACAGTTTTATAAAGAACTGGAACAAACCTGGAATGAGTTGTCAAACGGGGTAAACGCACTCACCAGTAAAAAATCGGATAACCCCATCAATTAGACTTCAACCAAAATATTCCCGACATGAAAAAGATTATTAACATCAACCTCAGTGGTCGCGTAATACCGATAGAGGATTCTGCCTATGAAAAATTGCAGGATTATATAGAAAGTTTGCGCCGCTATTTTGCCCATGAAGAGGGTCGTGATGAGATCATTAATGATATTGAAAGCCGTCTGGCCGAACTGATGAATGATAAGGTGCGCAAAGGTGCTGCCGCTATTACCGATGCAGATGTGGAAGAGATCATTCGCAGTATGGGCCGGCCGGAAGACTTTGATGCTGTCGAAGAAGAAACCGAAAACCAGTCGCAATCGCAGCAATCAGGTCGCCGTCAGGAATACAGCAACCAGGGTTCGCGCCGTGCGAAGGGCCGTCTTTACCGCGATACCAGCGACAAATTCATTGCTGGTGTGTGTAGCGGTATTGCCAACTATCTGAATGTAGACCCGGCCATTGTACGGATACTTTTTGCTATCATCACATTTGGTGGTTTTGGACTCGGTTTCCTGATCTACATCCTGCTTTGGATGATACTGCCCACGCGCGACCTGGACAGTTATGGAGGCAAGCGCCTGTACCGCAACCCGGACGATCGTGTGCTGGGTGGCGTAGCCGGTGGTCTGGCCGCTTACTTCAATGTACGTACTACCAATGTGCGTCTCATCTTTGCTGCCCCCCTTATCCTGAGCATCCTGCTGAGCATGCTCGACTGGTTTAGCTGGGGTCACAATTTTGATTTCTTCCCCAACATCGTATTTGGGTCGCTCACCAGCACATTTACACTGGCCTATATCATTCTCTGGATTGTACTGCCCGAAGCCCGTACGCAGTACGAAAAAATGGAAATGCGTGGTGAAAAAGTAGACGTAAACTCTATTCGCCAGAATGTGCAGGAAGGTATGGGCAATATGCGCGACAGGATGAAAGACTGGGGCGAAGAGGTACGTGAATCGGCACAGAACTTCAGTGAGCGTGCCCGCGATTTTGCACAAACCCGTGGCCGCACATTTGCCTCAGAGGTAGGTGAAACAGCCCGCAGAAGTGGTTCTGGCCTGGGTCATGCCATCGGTGTATTGTTCAAAGCCTTTTTCCTCTTCATCGCAGGTACGATCGCTTTTGCCTTCTTTGTAGCATTGCTGGCGTTACTGTTTGGCGGCATTGCCTGGTGGCCGGTCAATAATTTCTTGTGGACCAGCAAATGGCAGCAGCTGTGGGGTTGGGGTACACTTATTTTCTTCCTGATAATACCCCTCATCGCGCTGATCGTATGGGTGGTGCGCCGTATCATGAATGTGCGTTCACGCGGCAGCTACCTGGGTTGGGTATTTGGTACGCTCTGGGCCTTTGGCTGGGTATGCGTGGTCATGTTTGCCTCCAGCATCATGCGCGATGTGAGCTCAGAAGGAGAGGTACTGGAAGCACAGACCATACAGCAACCGGTCAATGGCAAAATGACCGTACTGGTATCGGAGCCCGAACTGGAATACCGTGGCCGCTACAACTGGATCAATGACGATGGCGGCGGCTGGGACCTCAGCGATGATACCCTGAAACTCACTTTTGTATCGCTCAATGTAGATAAAAGCCCCGACAGCAATTATCACGTGACCCTCCGCAAAGTGGCTTATGGAAACAATGTAACCGAAGCCCGCTCACGTGCGTCACATATCCAGTACCGGGTGCAGTCAAATGGCAACCTGCTCGACCTGGGCAATGGCTTTGCCGTGGACAGAAACAGTAAATACCGCCTGCAGCATGTGGTACTGGATATAGAAGTACCTGTAGGTAAAAAAATAACGCTTGACCGTACTCTGTTCAGAAAACTCAGCCTGAACGATTTCAGGGTAAAACGGAGTTATCGTCAGGGTCGTGTGGTAGGTATAGAATGGGAAGAAGACCGCAATTTTCAACTGCAGCCCGATGTGGAGTATACCATGCAGCCCGACCGTACACTGAAAGACAGCAATGGCAAGCGCACAGAGGTAAAAGAAGGCTATCGTTATAGCCAGCGTTCCGGTAACCGCGAACAGCTTGATGAAAGCACAGAAACAACAGGCAGCCGTGCATTAAACGTGAGAAAAGAAGATGTGATCTCCGAAATTGGCTCACCTACTGTTTTTTCCCTGCTCAAAAGCTTCTAGTATAAATTCGGTTGAAGTTGAGCCCGATGTCGATCGGGTGGGCAAGCCCTGGTAACAGGGCTTTCTCTTTTATGTAAAAACGATGAGCGGCCAACAACCGTTCGCTCCTTAATCTTACCTTTGCGCATCAAAATGCATTTATGAAGAATACGCCCTTTACGGAAAAACACATTGCCCTTGGAGCCAAAATGGTTGACTTTGCCGGTTACAACATGCCAATCAGCTATACCAGCATCAACGATGAGCATGCTGCGGTACGCAAAAACGCCGGTGTTTTTGATGTAAGTCACATGGGCGAGTTTATCCTCAAAGGCGATCAGGCCCTCGACCTGATACAGCGTGTCACCAGCAACGATGCATCAAAGCTCACTGCAGGCCAGGCGCAATACAGCTGTCTTCCCAATGAGACGGGAGGTATTGTAGACGATCTGCTGGTTTACTGCATTGAGCCCAACAAAACCTATATGCTGGTGGTAAATGCATCCAATATCGAAAAGGACTGGAACTGGATCAGCAGCCACAATACAAACGGTGCAGAAATGCATAACATCTCCGATAAGACCGGCCTGCTGGCCATACAGGGTCCCAATGCCACCCGCATTTTGCAGACCCTGACCGATATGGATATCCTCAATCTCAAATATTACACATTTGTAAAAGGCCGTTTTGCCGGAGTAGACAATGTGCTGATAAGTGCTACCGGCTATACCGGTGCCGGAGGCGTGGAGATCTATTTTGAAGATAAGGGTGATGATGCAGACCGCATCTGGAGCGCTATTTTCGAAGCGGGTGCCGCTGCCGGTATTCGCGCTATTGGCCTTGGTGCACGTGATACCCTGCGCCTCGAGATGGGGTATTGCCTGTATGGCAATGATATTGATGATACCACATCGCCTCTCGAAGCCGGGCTGGGCTGGATCACCAAATTTTCCAAAGCCTTTACTGCCAGCAATATTCTGCAGCAGCAGAAAGCCGATGGTCTCGAGCGCAAACTGGTAGGTTTTGAAATGATTGACCGTGGCATTCCCCGTCATGGTTATGAGATCAAGGATCAGCTGGGTGTTACGATCGGTGTGGTGACCAGTGGTACACAGTCGCCCACTCTTGGAAAAGCCATTGGTATGGGATATGTTCGTATCGCATTTGCAGCCATCGACACGGAAATTTTCATAAAAGTGCGCGATAAATTACTGCTGGCCCGCGTAGTGCGTATTCCTTTTGCGTGATAGAAGCGGGTGTGGTTGGATTTTTGCTGTGGGGGAGATTGCTAAACAGTCAAAAGCCAGATGAAGAAAATGCCTACCATCCATCTTACGACCTTTATTGCGGCACCGTCAGAGAGGGTGTTTGATCTTTCGCGGAGTATTGACCTTCACAAGCAGTCAATGTCTTCCTTTGCCGAAGAGGCTGTAGCCGGTACACGGTTTGGCCTTATTGAAAAAGATGAAACAGTGACCTGGCGGGCCCGTCACCTGTTTAAAAACCGCTTGCTGCGCAGCCGCATTTCTGAAATGAAAAAGGCCGATATGTTTGTGGATGAACAGGTAGAAGGCGATTTTCGCCAGTTGCGTCATGAGCATTATTTCAAACCCTGCGACAATGGTACGATCATGATCGACCTTGTACAGTTTGAATCTCCCTATGGCATGCTGGGCCGTGTTTTTAACCGGCTGTATCTTACCCGTTATCTCCGGATCCTGCTCGAAAAGCGTAACCAGGCCATTAAGGAGTTTGCCGAAACGGATAAATGGCAAAAGCTGCTGCATAAATAAGCGGTCCGGCGGTTCATCCTCTCTGCGGCGGCCCTTCCGGCGAAAAACATTATTTTTGCCGCCTTGATTATGAGTAACAAGCCCTCTCTGCACACGTCGTTATCGCCCGCATTATTACACCTTTATGACCTCAGCAACACCGTTGTTGTCATTATTGATGTCTTCAGGGCTACCTCTACCATTGCTTCAGCGCTTTACAACGGAGCCAAATGTGTCATACCGGTCGACTCGGTACCCAAAGCCATTGAGATCAGCCGCAGTATCGACGGCATTGCTGCCGGAGAGCGCGATGGAAAAATTGCAGATGGCCTGGCACATGGCAATTCGCCGCTCGAATACGGACGTGATTTTATCGAAAACCGCACACTTGTACTGACCACCACCAATGGCACACGCCTGCTGCAGATGGCACTTGACCGTGGGGCAGAGACCATCATTGCCGGCTCCTTTCCCAACCTGAGTGCTGTGTGTGAATTTCTGATTGCAGAAAATAAAAACGTAGTACTTGGTTGTGCTGGCTGGAAAGACCGGTTTAATCTCGAAGACACCCTGTTTGCCGGCGCTGTTATCAGCCAGGTAAAAAAACATTTTACCGTTCACTGCGACAGTTCGCTCATGGCAGAGCTGATGTATAATAAACAGAAAGGAAGCCTGGTAGGTTTTGCACCCAAACTCACACACTACCATCGCCTGGTAGAACGCTTTGGGCTGATAGAAGATATCCGTTTTTGCCTCACACCCGATATTGCAAATGTATTGCCGCTATACAAAGACGGCCGGCTGGTTGTACATCAGTAATGAGAGCGTTACGGCCGGGCAAAACCATACAAGGTAAAGAAATTTTCTGGCAGTACTGACGGAATAAAAATATTTTAAAAAGCTCCCTTTTTTACGAGGAAATCCCATTTACATTCCTTTACATTTGCCGATTGCCCTCTTCGAAGCGGGGGCATGGATACGCCCCAGCAAAACCCATGCGGCGGTCCATTGTGAACTGTAAATGTTTTTATGGCTTTACCTCATTTGCTGAAGTACGTATACACACATGGAACTGATGAAGTGATCAGGCGCGGAAAGAAGATCCATGCAATAGGATTTGTAGAGCTGATAGAATATGATGACCTGTTTGGCTCAGCGGTATTCCGTGTAAAAGATGACAGTTACTCCACGTACTACAAGGTTTATATTCAAAAATTCAAGGATCCCAAAGGTCTTTCGCTGCGCTGCAGCTGCCCATACAATATTGGTGATATCTGCCGTCACGAAACAGCAGCATTGTTTCAACTGCAGGAGATGATCGACAAAGGTCATCTGCAGGCAGAAGAAGTGCACTACGATCAGCGCCACACCGTGGCTAAAATGAAGACCATTGATCTGAAAACACTGCGTCTTCTTTGCTCGCCCACCACTATGCAGGATGCCGAAAAATATCTGCGCACCCAAAAGGCAACTATTGAACAGGCCGAAAATGAAATGGTGAAAGCGACCGTAGTGCTCGACGGTAAATCGTACGGTGTGCTGATCCGCAAAGACGAAGAGCGCAACTTCGACACCAGCTGCGATTATCATGATCCCGATCATCCGCTATGCCTGCCCAAGGTGATCGTGTTTTTGCAATTGCTCAACGCATATGGCGCCAATTATTTTGACAGCATCCGCAACTGGGATAAGGAAAAAAATAAGTTACTCGAAGCATATGGCTACTCGCTGTCCGATGATCTCACCGGCAAGTTTGAGTTTGCCTACAAGGAAGGCAAACCCTTTCTCCGTGTGCTCGACAGCAGCATCAAACGGGTGACACCGATGGCCAATCCAAACAGGCCGGTGTTGTTGCCGGTAAAAGAAAAAGAACCAGTAGTGGCAGAGCCCGAAGAGGAAGAAATAGTAAGGCCTTCGCTGCGCCTCGGAGTCGTGTTTAATTTTAATAAAAAAGCCTATCCGCATTTTACTGTTGACGCTCTGCTGGGCGAGCCCAATGAGAAAAATGATGGCTTTGCCGGCAAAGCCGAAAAAGCAGATATCAGTCGTTATGTAGATACCGATAAACTGCCCGAAGAGGACCGTACATTGCTGGCCCTGCTGCGGAAACTGCAGGAGTCGGAGATCAATAAATTCGTAAGCCGCAATTCTCCATTTTCCGGTATCTGGGAAAATATCATTCACCAGGAAGATGATGACCTGCCTGCAGAAACCAAAGAGCTGGTGGCCGAATATCTTTTTCCCCGGTTGAAGCAATTGTATACTCCGCGCGAAACGTCGCCACTGTACTACCTGCTGCCCGAAGGCAAATCTTTTAAAACAGCCAACCTGCAGCCACTCACTATTGCCGAAACAGAGGCCCGGCCGCAGTTTAATGTGAAGAAAAACGGGGATTACCAGATCATCAGCAAGGTACACGCCGGCAGCATGGAGTATAATATGGATGACAACGAGAGCGTGAGCCCGTTGTTTTTTTTATACAATCATCAGCTGTACCTGTGGAAGAATAATGAGGTCGTACACCTGGTAGAAAAATTTCTGCCCGGCGGCCGCATGACGATACCGGCAGATGAATGGGGCAAAACCCTTCAGGAATTTGTGATGCCACTGGCCCGTGAATACAAGGTTGACTTTGACCGCTCACTGATACAGGAAGTAAAAGACGGCGACCCCGAAGTAAAATTGTTTCTCGTAGAAAAAGGAGACTTCCTCGTTTTTCAACCCTCTTTTTCCTATAAAGGATATGAAACCCGCTCGCGCGACAGAGACGAGATCGTGGTGCCGCAGGGCGAGAAGCTGCTGATCGTACATCGCAACCGCGAAGCAGAAAATGCCTTTATTGCCAAGCTGCAGGCATTGCATTCCAACTTTATTGTGAATGAAGACAATGGCTCACTGGCACTCAAGGGAACAGATGTTTTGAAAAACAACTGGTTCTTCCTGTTTGTAGACGCCATGAAGGAAATGCGCACACCGGTATTTGGTTTTGAAGCACTGAAAAATTTTCGCTTCAATACTGCCAAACCCCAAACCCGCATTTTCATCAGCAGCAATACAGACTGGTTCGATGCCAAGGTAGACATCGTGTTTGGCGATCAGAAAGTGACGGTGGCAGAAGTAAAACGTGCGCTGGCCAATAAGCAGCAGTTTGTACAGCTCAACGATGGTACGCTCGGTATCCTGCCGGAAGAATGGTTAAAGAAATACTCCCTCCTCTTCCGGGTAGGTGAGGGCAACAGCAATAACCTGAAGCTGTCGCGTTATCACCTGAGTGTAGTGGATGAGTTGTATGAAGGCCGCGATGAGGAAGAGCTGATCGTACAACTCGAAGAGAAATATGAGCGGCTGCGCCAGTTTAATACCATCAATGAAATAGATCCTCCCAATAATCTGAAGATGATACTGCGGCCCTACCAGGTAGCAGGCTTTCAATGGCTCAACTACCTCAAGGAAGTAAACTGGGGTGGTATCCTGGCCGATGATATGGGTCTGGGTAAAACAGTACAGGCGCTTTCTTTCCTGGAGCATTTCAGGGCAGAGATAGGAAAGGGACAGGTAAAGGCGCTGGTGGTTTGCCCCACCACACTGATCTATAACTGGGAGAGTGAGATCCGCAAATTCACTCCCAAGCTGACCTACCGCATTCACCATGGCGCTACCCGCACCCGCCTGCGTGAAGAAATACTCGATCATAATGTAACGATCACTACCTATGGCACTTTGCGCAGCGATATCAAGCTGCTGATGAGTGTCAACTTTGACTACGTGATACTCGATGAAAGCCAGGCCATCAAAAATCCTTCGAGCAAGGTGACCAAGGCTGCCTGCCTGCTCAATGCACGCCACCGGTTGTGCATGAGTGGTACACCTTTGCAGAACAATACATTCGACATTTTTGCACAGATGCATTTCCTGAATCCCGGTATGCTGGGTACCATGGAGTTTTTCCGCCAGGAGTTTGCTATCCCCATCGACAAATTTGGAGAGCAGGACCGCAAAGAGCATTTGCGTAAAATACTTTATCCCTTCATCCTGCGCCGTACCAAAGAGCAGGTGGCCAAGGACCTGCCCGAAAAACAGGAGATGATCCTGTGGTGCGAAATGGAAGACGAGCAGCGTAAGATCTATGATGCTTACCGAAACGATTTCAGGGATAAGATCCTGGGTACCATCCAGGAGCAGGGTATACAGCGCTCACAGCTCACCATCCTGCAGGGCCTGATGAAGCTGCGCCAGATCTGCGATTCGCCGGCTATTCTTAATGAAGAAGAGAAATTTGAAAATCATTCCATCAAGCTCGATGAGATAGGTCGCGAGATCACGGAAAATATCAGCAACCACAAAGCCCTGATTTTTTCCCAGTTTCTGGGTATGCTGGCCCTGATCAAGGCCAAACTCGATGAGCTGGGTGTGAAGTATGAGTATTTTGATGGCAGCACCTCAGCGCCTGACCGCGAAAAAGCGATCCAGCTTTTTCAGAACGATGATAGCGTACGTGTATTCCTTATTTCCCTCAAGGCGGGTGGTGTGGGTCTTAACCTCACCGCGGCAGACTATGTATATATAGTAGACCCCTGGTGGAATCCGGCAGTGGAGCAACAGGCCATTGACCGTACCCACCGTATCGGTCAGACAAAGAACATTTTTGCCTACCGCATGATCTGTAAGGATACCATCGAGGATAAGATCCTGCAGCTGCAGGAGAAAAAGCGGGCCCTGGCCAAGGAGCTCATTGCGGATGATACCAGCTTTGTAAAAAGCCTTACCCGCGAAGACGTGGAATATCTTTTCAGCTAATGTCCCAACCGGCCGGCCATTTGGCAGCCCGTTCATCGACCCTTTTGTGCAGTTCATCTATTCCCCCAAGCATTTTGCGTGGATGGGCGCAGGCTTATATGCCTGTTTACGTCTAATTTCGTATACCTACATATTTATATGAGAAAATTTTTAACTGCATTAGCTCTTCTTTTACTATCCTTTGCGGCTCAGGCCCAGAAAACGGATGGTATTATTCGTGGAAAAATGACCGATTCCCTTTCTAAACAACCAGTTACGGATGCCACCGTATCACTGCTTCATGCCAAAGACTCTTCGCTGGTAACCTTTACGCTTACCAACAAACAGGGGGTTTTTGAAATAAAGGGCCTTGGTAATGGCAATTACCGGCTGGTACTCTCTCACCAGACCTATGGCGAAACGGTACGCCAGGTAGCGATTACCGATGAAAAGAAAACAATAGATCTCGGCGATATTTTTCCTTCCACCAAAATGCTGGGTGAGGTTATTGTAACCAGTGAAGCCCCCATTGTGGTAAAAAATGATACCGTACAGTTCAATGCCAGTGGTTTCCGCACCCAGCCCAATGCCACAGCAGAAGACCTGTTCAAAAAACTACCCGGTATGGAAGTGGATAAGGAAGGTAATGTGAAGTCGCAGGGCGAAAGTGTACAAAAAGTACTGGTAGATGGTAAAGAGTTTTTTGGTAATGACCCCAAACTGGCTACCAAAAACCTTACAGCCGATATGATCGAGAGTGTACAGGTTTTTGACGATATGAGTGACCAGGCCAAGTTTACCAAGATCGATGACGGAAGCCGTAGTAAGACCATTAATATCAAGCTGAAGAAGGATCGCAACAAGGGTTACTTTGGCCGTGCGCTGGTAGCTTATGGCGACAAGGGCCATTATGAAGGCAACCTGAGCATTAACCGTTTCAATGGCAACCAGCGTACTTCGATACTGTTCAATGGCAATAATATCAACAAACAGGGCTTTTCTTTTTCGGACATCATCAGCAGCATGGGAGGTTTCAGCGGCTTTGGCGGTGGTGGTGGAATGGGAGGCGGCATGATGGGCGGTATGCAGGTACGTGGCGGCGGTGGCGCTATGTTTGGCGGTGGTGGTGGCAGCAGCACCGGCCTGATCAAATCGCTTTCGGCCGGTCTCAACTACAGCAATGAGTGGGCCGGTAAAATGAAACTGACAGGCAGCTATTTCCTCTCCAATTCAGATACACGTCAACAGCAGGATATGTTGCGTCGTACCACTTATCCTGATTCTATCGTAACGCTTAACAAACAAAGTCTTTCACAGAGTAAAAACCTGAATCACCGGTTCAACGTCCGTTTCGAATACCAGATAGATTCAGCCAACTCTATTCTGTATACACCCTCACTTACATTGCAGCATTCGGAGAGTTATAGCAATGACACATCTTTCAGCAGCTCACTGATCCCTGCCAAGGAGTTTCTGGCTGTAACTGCACGTACCAACAACCAGAATGAGCGCGATGGTTTCAACTGGGGCAACAACCTGTTGTTCCGTCACAAATTCGGAAAGACAGGCCGTACTCTTACCCTCGGCTGGAATGGTACCATCGGCCGCAGTACGAGCAATGGCCTCACGTATTCCAACAACGATTTTTATACGCAGGATGGCACGCTCTACCGCACGGTCAATCAAAACCAGACCAATGAGCAAAAGACCACGACCAACAACAATGTGTTCAGCACATCCTATACAGAACCATTTGGTCTGAATAAACTGCTGGAACTTAACTATGCCTATACCCGCAATAAGAGCACTTCTGAAAAAGAGACGTATAACTTTGATCCTTCTTCACAGAAATATGAAACACCCAACCTGCTCCTGACCAATAATTTTGAAAACAGTTTTGTTGCCCATCGTTTCGGTGCCAACTTCAGGGTGCAGGAAAAGAAATACAACTACCAGTTTGGTATTGGTGTGCAACGCGCCACACTCGAAAGCCAGAGCTACCAGGCACTGACTCAGAAAGACTCGCTTACCCGCCAGTCGTATACCAACTTCTTCCCCACGGCCAACTTCAACTGGACCCCGACCCGCAGCAAGAACCTCCGGTTCTCGTACAACGGGCGTACCAACCAGCCCAGTGTATCACAGTTGCAGAACGTACCAGACGCTACCGATACACTCAATATCAAGATCGGTAACCCCAACCTGAAACAGGAGTTTACTCACAACTTCAATGTCGGTTTCAATACATTCAATATTCTCACCTTCCGTCTTATTGCTGCCAACCTGAGCTTCAGCACCACGCAGAATAAGATTGTGAACAATATCACGGTCAACGGTCCTGTACAGATCACCAACTACGAAAACCTCAACGGTTATTATCGTGGTAATGCTTTCTTTACTGTTGGTCTGCCATTTAAAAATCCAAAATGGAAAGGGTCAAGTGTGAACCTGACCAATAATATTTCCTATACCCGTGACGTGAGCATGGTGAGCGCACGTAAAAACTATACCAAAACATTTTACGTATCGCAGGGTGCCGGTGTGAACATCAACAAAACAAAATTTGATGTGGGTGTACGTGCCAACCTGGCTTACAATGATGTGAAGTATACAGTAAATACCAACCTCAACGAAGATTACTGGACGCAGACTTATTCCGGCGATTTCTCGTACAACCTGCCTGCCAGCTTTATCTTCTCTACCGACTTCAGCTACCTGATCAATACCGGTCGCGCAGAAGGTTACAACCAGAACATTCCTTTGTGGAATGCCAGTCTGAGCAAGCAGGTATTCAAGAAGAAGAATGGGGAGATCAAGTTTTCGGTAAATGATATCCTGAATCAAAACCAGAGTATTGCCCGTACAGCCAGCGACAACTATGTACAGGATACCCGTAGCATCGTACTGCGCCGCTACTTCATGGTAAGCTTCCTGTTTAACCTCAATCGCATGGGTGGCAATAGTGGTCAGCAGATGACAATGCCCGGCGGCCCTGGTATGAACCGGATGATGAACCGCAACGCAGACCGCATACGCGTACAGTAATTACCTGTACTTAAAATAAACTGACCTTATCAAAAAGCCGGCTCATGCCGGCTTTTTTTATGTACATAAAAAAAGTCTGTACCAGGTGGTGCAGACTTCAGTATAATCAAGGGTTAGTAACGATGTAAAGGGCTCATTTGCGACGGACAAATCCACCCGATGCAGGTGATGATCCGGAGATAAAAACAGCCAGTACCGATTTTAGTAAACGAAAAATGTTGAAAGACGGCTTGTAGTAGCGTTGATAGATCCTGGCGGCTTCATGTGCATGAGCGATGCCTCTGTTTTTCATAACTGGATATGTTTGATAATTGGTTTAACGTAATTAATTCCGGTAAATTATGTAACAAATCGAATATTTTATAATATTTGCACTGCTTATTTAACCCGTTTAATCCTTTACTCGTGAAAAAACTCGTAAAACCACTAGTGGCTTGCAGCCTCTTTTTGCTTTCTCTTTCCCCCACTTTTGCTCAATTTAAACTGAATGCCGTCGGCGAATTTGCGGCAGACATGAAGAAGGTGATCCGCGATTATCCTCACCAGTTTAACAGTATGCTGGGTGCTGTGATCGATGAAAACCCGCAGTACACCAATTATGAATGCAGCCAGGCGGTGCAGGGTGCAGAATCGGTCACGATCACGCGCTACTCTGCTACCACCAAACAGATCTACTCCTGGCAGGCATTGATGTTTACATCAGACGATTTTGAGACCGCCCGCACACGGTTCAAGACCCTTTTTCAGAAGTTCAACAACATGGCAGTAAAGATGGACTACGGTATGACCTTTTATCTCAAAGGAAAATACCAGGAGCCCACGGAGACCAAAACATTTGCCAGCAGTGTACTCCGTTTTGAACAGGCCGACCGTATCACCGACAAAATGCGCCTGGAGATCTCTCTTCAGTATGAATTGATAGAGTGGAAGGTCAGGGTGCTTATTTATGAAAAAGACCGGGAGGATACGGAGAGGGGGGAAATGGTCGATTGAAAAAGGCAGAAGGTATAAAGTAAAAGGGTTCTTGCAGGGATCTATTTATTCGCAATAATTTGGATTTGACCTTACAGACAGCTTATTACTTACCAGAACGCTAATTACAGGAAGAAGAAACCTTTTACCCTCTACTTTATACCCTTAACCTTTTTCTTAACCTTCATTAACATTAATCCAAACCAAATTAACCCGGGCCGGAGCGTAATGCGAATATTTTCGTAGCCGATTTTAAAAACCAGGCTATGAGATATTGCTTTACGCTTTTTATTTTTTTATGGCTGGCGGCCCCGGCCTTTTCGCAAAAGGGGTCGGTAAAAGGAGTGGCTTATGATACACTGGCAAAAAGACCAGTGACCGATGCCACCGTCACGGTGCTTCAAAAAAAGGATTCGGCCCTTATCGGATTTGTAATGACCGACAACGCCGGTCGTTTTTCGCTAACCGATCTGGCTACAGGTGAATACAGGTTGCTGATCACCCATGTGGGATATCATAACCGCAGCATACACTTTTCCATAACAGACAGCCTCACCCAGCCAGACTTGGGCCAGCTGGTATTGAATGACCGAACCAAAGTACTTGACGAGGTGATCGTACGCAGTGAAGCGCCACCGGTCACACTGGTAGGTGATACGGTTCAGTACAATGCCGGCTCTTTCAAAACACCACCCAATGCAAGCGTGGAGCAGTTGCTTAAAAAGCTCCCCGGTGTGCAGGTAGATAAAGACGGTACCGTCAAAGCCCAGGGTCAGACGGTAAACCGTGTACTGGTCGATGGCAAGGAGTTTTTTGGCAAGGACCCTAAAATGGCCACCAAAAACCTGCCGGCCGATGCGATCGACAAGGTACAGGTATATGATCGCCAGAGCGACCAGGCACAGCTCACCGGCTTTGACGATGGCAACAGCGAAAAGACGATCAACCTCAAACTGAAGCAGGATAAGAAGAAAGGAGCATTTGGAAAAATAATGGCCGGCGGCGGTACGCGCGACCGGCTCGAAGGCCGCTTCAATGTCAATTCCTTCAAAGGCGCCCGCCAGATGTCGGTAGTAGGACTGGGGAATAATAACAATACTGAAGGGTTTTCCTTTATGGATATGATGAATTTTACCGGCGAGCTGGCGCGTATGATGCGCAATGGCGGTGGTAATGTGAGCATGAACATGTCTGACAACAATGGCCTGGCCGGTCTTATGGGAAATAATAACCGCGGTATCCGCACCATCTGGGGAGGGGGCATCAACTATAATAATATCATTGGCACCAAGCTGGACTTTACCAGCAACTATTTCTACAACCATTACAACCCGCGTGTCAATTCTGATGTGCGCCGGCAGTATCTGCTGCCCGATTCCTCTTATTTATACAACCAGCAGTCTGTACAGGACAACAACAACAACTCGCACCGTCTCAATCTGGGATTTGATTATTTTATCGACTCATTTCATTCCATCAAGGTCAACCCCTCGCTTGGTTATCAGCAGACACGCAATCGTACATTCAGCAACTATACACAGATGGGGGAAGACGGGCAGCTGAGCAATGAGGGATACAACAATCGCGCTACCAACAACGATGCGTTCAACTTCAGCAACGACATCCTGTTTCGTAAAAAATTTCGCCGCAAGGGGCGTACCCTGTCGCTGGGCCTGCAAACCACACTCAATAACAGTGATGGCGACAGCCGTTTTGAATCGGTCAACCAGTTTTTTGATCGCCTGGGTACGCGCTACCGTACCGATTCTATCAACCAGCGCAGCAATACGGAAAGCAGCCTCACCGGCTATACGGCCCGCCTTGTTTATACCGAGCCACTCTTTCGCCGTTCGCTGCTCGAGCTGAGTGTGGCCAACAGCAATACGCGCAGCCGCTCAGACAAGACCACTTATGATTACGATGCCGGATCGGGTAAATATGATCAGCTCAACGATTCACTCACCAATAATTTCCGCAACACCTACGGTTATAACAATGCCGGTATCAGGCTGCGCACGCAACAGCGGAAGTATAATTACAGCATCGGTCTCAACTGGCAACGATCTACGCTCGAGGGCAAAGTGATATCGGGAATAAAGGATACCCTCATCGGCAAAACTTTTTATAACCTGCTGCCCAATGCACGTGCACAGTATAATTTCAGCCGGTTCAAAAACCTTACCCTCAACTATCGTACTTCCACAAACCAGCCTTCTGTGGAGCAATTGCAGCCTGTGCCAGACATCAGCAATCCGCTGGCCATCCGCGAGGGTAACCCGGATCTGAAGCAGGAGTATTCACATAATCTGCAGCTTAACTATTCGGGAGTAAATCCGTTCAAAAACAAAAACTTCTTTGCTTTTGTCAACTTTATGCGTACCGACAACAAGATCGTAAACAGCGATTCGGTGTTCAGCAATGGTGTACGCAAGAGCCGGCCGGTCAATACCGACGGTGTATATACCCTTACGTCGAATCTTAACCTGGGCCTGCCGGTACGTTTTCTGAAGGGTTCACTGCAGGTGGGTGCCAATACGTTTTACAATAAAAGCCGACAGTTTATCAACGGGCAGGCCAATGGCATCAGCATGCTGTCGGTTGGCCCACGTGTATCACTGGAGCTGAATCCACACGAAAAAGTCAACTTCACGCTGAGCGCAGGTGGCAACATCAATCATACCCGTTATTCTTTGCAAAAAGCATTCAACACCCGCTATTTTTCGCAGTTGTATGAAGCACAGGTGGAATGGGACCTGCCGGGCGGTTTTCACTTCAGTACGGAGTTTGCTTACAATATCAATAATCAGCTGGCAGCAGGCTTCAACACAAAAGTACCTCTGTGGCATGCGGCTATCAGCAAACAGATGCTGCGGTTTAACCGGGGCGAGCTGAAGATAAGGGTCAACGATATCCTGAATCAGAATATCGGGGTAAGCCGCAACAGCAATCAGAACTATATTGAAGACTCAAGAGTCAATACGCTGCGCCGTTATGCTATGATCAGCTTTACCTACAGCCTGAGCAAAACAGGGCTGAATGCGACGGGCGGCAATATGCGGATCATTACCCGCTAATCAAAGATCGTTTTCTCTGTGTATCTGCCCCGGGTGATCAACTGATCGCCTGGGGTTTTTTGTTTGCAGAGCCTATTTTTCCGGCCACCGATAACCTACCCCCTGCTGGGCTGTTATTAATTAACTTTGCATCCACAAAGGCGGACAAATGGTGTTATTTATAAAAAATATGGTATGTGACCGGTGTATCATGTCGGTCATACAGCAATTGCAGGAAACGGGTTTGCCTTATCGACGTATACAGCTGGGCGAAGTGGAGCTGGATGCCGAGCCTTCCGCCAGTCAGCTTACAGACCTGCGCCAGAAGCTGGAACAGCAGGGGTTTGAGCTGCTGGATGACAAAAAGGCTCGCCTGGTCGAAAAGATCAAGAATATTATTGTAAGCCTGGTACATAACAGTGATGCCGAAGATCAGTCGCTGAAGTTATCTGCTATTTTGCAGGAGCGACTCGGCCTGGAGTATCATTATTTATCCAACCTGTTTTCTTCTGTAGAAGGAGTTACGATCGAGAAATACGCCATTTTTCAGCGCATTGAGCGCGCAAAGGAGTTGCTGCGTTATGACGAAAAAAACCTGAGCGATATAGCTTTTGAAATGGGCTATAGCAGTGTGCAGCATCTTTCCCAACAGTTCAAGAAGGTGACCGGTCTTACCCCTACCGCGTTTAAAGAACTGAAACAAAACCTGCGTAAGCCGCTTGATAAGATATAACCGGCAGCCCGAATTTTATACATCCCGCTTCAAATCCTGTAACAATCTGCCGGCGCAACCATTGCAATTTTGTACAAAAGATGGACGATGGTGCAAAGCATTTCAATAACCGGAAACAAAGAACACGATTTAAAGAAAGAAATATTTCCTGTGCTGGAAATGACCTGTGCGGCCTGCGCAGTGAGTGTAGAGTCAATGTTGAAATCGGTTGACGGTGTGACGGACGCAGGTGTCAATTTTGCCAATCAGCAGGCCTGGGTCGTATACGATCCCGGGCAGACCGCTCCGGCAGCCCTGCAGGCGGCTGTCCGCTCTGTGGGTTATGACCTGGTAATAGATACGGAAAATAAAGAGGCGATCCGCGAAGAGGCACAACTGCAACAGTATCGCCAGTTGCGGAAACGTACTGTCTGGGCGCTGGTATTTGCCGTGCCTCTGGTGGTGATCGCCATGTTCTTTATGAACATGCCGTATGCCAATTATATCATGCTGGCATTATCTACCCCCGTTTTCCTGTTTGTGGGCAAACGTTTTTTTATCAATGCCTGGAAACAGGCCCGGCATGGTAAGGCCAATATGGACACTCTGGTGGCGCTGAGTACCGGTATTGCTTATTTATTCAGCGTATTCAATACGTTTTTTCCCGAATTCTGGCATGCCCGCGGACAGCATCCGCATGTTTATTATGAAGCAGCCGTGGTGATCATTGCATTTATTTCACTGGGCAAATTGCTCGAAGAGAGGGCTAAGTACTCTACCTCTTCTGCCATTCATAAGCTGATGGGCCTTCAACCCCGTTTTGTGACCCGCGTAAATGCTGCCGGCGATTATGAAGAAGTGCCATTAGACGAATTGCTGGTAGCCGATAAAGTACTTGTAAAACCCGGCGATAAGATCCCCGTTGACGGTCGTGTAGTGAGTGGCGATTCATTTGTAGATGAGAGCATGATCACCGGCGAGCCCATTGCGGTAGAAAAAAGATCAGGAGCTGCTGTATTTGCCGGTACGCTCAACCAGAAAGGCAGTTTTGTATTCAAAGCCGAAAAAGTAGGAGGCGATACACTGCTGGCGCAGATCATCCGCATGGTGCAGGAGGCGCAGGGCAGTAAAGCGCCGGTACAAAAGCTGGCCGATAAGGTAGCAGGCATATTTGTACCAGTAGTGATGGGCATTGCGCTGATCACGCTGCTGGCCTGGATCGTATGGGGTGGGCCCAATGGACTGAGTGGAGGAATACTGGCTGCGATTACGGTACTGGTCATTGCCTGCCCCTGTGCATTGGGACTGGCTACCCCCACAGCCATCATGGTGGGCATTGGCCGTGGTGCCGAAAACAACATCCTCATCAAAGACGCCGAAAGCCTGGAGCTGGCGCACAAGGTCAATGCCATAGTACTCGACAAAACAGGTACGATCACCCAGGGACATCCGGACCTGGCAGATCTCTACCTCGAGCCTTCTGCAGATGCTACTACGGTACTGCAGGTATTACTTGCCATGGAGGCAAGATCTGCACATCCGCTGGCACAGGCTATTGTAACCGGCTTGCAGAATCGTGGAGTAAAGCAGGTGGAACTGCAGGAATTTGAAAATATTACCGGCATGGGCCTTCGTGCGGTATATGATCACAAAGAATACCGCGTGGGAAATGATAAGCTGCTCGAAAAAAGAGTGGATATTCCTTCTGCAACTTTTAGTCAGCAGATGGACGAATGGCGGCGTAAGGCATATACCATCATTCAGGTGGCAGAAGGCAATAAGCGGGTAGCCGCTATTGCTGTTGCCGATAAGCTAAAACCATCTTCGCGCGAGGCAATTGCCTCTCTGCAGCAAAGGGGGATAGAAGTATATATGCTCACCGGCGACAATGAGGTCACCGCCAGAGCTATTGCAGCCGAGGTAGGGATCAGGCAGGTAAAAGCACAATTACTGCCCGGCGATAAAGCGGCATTTATTAAGCAGCTGCAGGAGCAGGGTAAAGTAGTGGCTATGGTCGGCGACGGTATCAACGACAGCCAGGCGCTGGCCCAGGCAGATGTAAGCATAGCGATGGGTCGTGGAAGCGATATTGCCATGGATGTGGCGCGAATGACACTGGTCACATCCGATCTGCTGGCCGTACCGCATGCACTTCGCCTTTCCGGCAAAACAGTAAGCACTATCCGCCAGAATCTCTTCTGGGCATTTATCTATAACCTGGTCGGCATACCGGTAGCAGCGGGTGTACTGGTGCCCATCAATGGTTTTCAGCTTGACCCCATGCTGGCTGGTGCAGCCATGGCGCTCAGCAGTGTGAGTGTAGTGGCCAACAGCCTCCGGTTAAAATGGGTACGATTATAAACAGGGACTTAAAATTATATAAGCCGGTACACAGATTATGTAACAATGCACCCTGTTGCTGCCGGTAGCTTTGCAAAAGAGAATTAATAGAATAAATTATGGAAACAAAAACATTTAAGACAAATATCAAATGCAGCGGCTGTATTGAAAAAGTAACACCGTACCTCAACAAGACAGTGGGTGAAGGGCTCTGGTCAGTAGATGTGGCAGATGCCGATAAGAAACTGACAGTAGAAAGTCCTGTTGATGAAGCCAGCGTGATAAAGGCAGTATCAGATGCCGGGTACCGGGCAGAGCAGGTGAAGTAACGGCCGCCAGTATAAGTTTTTACGGCAACATTCAACGCAACAGGGTGTTGCTTTTTTATTTACGTTTATCTGCATGCATCTGACAGGTGTACACAGCGGCAATACTTACTTAGACGTTGATGCCCACATTTTCCATCGTCCGTCGACCGTATGTGTGACAGGAGATCCATGATAGTCGGGCACCAGTACGGTGATGGTCCAGATACCTGTTGCATACAGGCGGCGGCGCCACCAGCTTTTGCGGATCTTTCCTTTATATATAATGGGTGTAGCTGGCTGATCGTGACGTACAACGAGGTTATCGTTTTCGTCATGCATCAGTGAGCACGGGTATTTTTTTACAAACTGCAGTGTGCGCTGGTCATATTCCCCTTTTACTATTGCGGGCGATTCAAAATGAGAGCTGGTGTATTCATCTTTACAGGTTCCTTCAAACTGCTGATCTTTCAAATTCAGCTCCAGCTCAAAGCTGATACGCGACAATTGAAGGCTGAGCGAATAAGCGGTGCCATAACGAAAATAGCCGGTCCATTTCCGGGGAAAATTTGGTTGCTGCATTGGGTGGTGGGTAGTGGTGGTGCTGTAAGGAAAGGTTTAAAATTATTAATGACTGATATCAATATCATAACGGGCCAGTAGTCCGGGCAAACCTGCCAGCGAAAACCGGGCTTTTTTGATCTTATTGACAGCAGGGTCGATGGTATAATTATAAGCGGTTCTAAAATCTGTTCTCTCCAGGTTGCAGCGATCAAACAGGGCTTGCTGCAAATTGCACCGGTCAAACACGACGGCATTAAGATCTGCCTCACTGAAATCGGCCTCGCTGAGCGAGCAATTGCGAAAGACGGTTTTCTTTATGCGCAGCTGATAAAAGGTACAAAGGTCCATTACACAGTTGTCGAATGCAAATTCGATCAGAAACTTATCGCAGGTATCGAAATGAAGGCCCAGGAGCTTGCACTGCTCAAATTTCACATCGCGCAGTGAAGTGGCCTGAAGGCTGGCTGTACTCAGGTTGCAGCCGGTAAATGTACATTCACTGAACACACAGGAGCCCAACCGGGCATTGGCCAGGTTGCAGTTGATAAACTGACAATTGTCGTATTCTCCCAGTGGGAAGCCGGTTGCACTGAAATCTGTTTTTTCAAAGACTTTATCCTCAAAAATCGGCTTGTGCATTTGTTGGTAAATGGAGGAGAAAGATAAGGCGGAATAATGGAATATTGATCGTGAAAGAGAAGTAGCCGGCAGAAAAATATCTTCACAGTAAATCTACGTTGCTGCCGGTGACCCTGTCATCCATTTTATTATTATCGCACAAGCGGATTGCGGAAATACACGACCACATCTACACAACGTTGCTGTACATGTGCATCCGGAAAATGCAGGTCATATGCATCTGCCTCTTCGCCCAGCCAGGTCACAAACAAGCGGGTGCTGTCGATATTGTACCGGCTGTTGAGGTAGTCAAATACAGCCTGGGCGCGCCGTTCGGAAAGGGAATCATTGTAGGTAGCCCTGCCGGTAGGATCGGCAAAACCAAAGATCTTCAAAAAAGCAGATTCATCGCCTGCATAAATACTGCCCAGCGCATCGAGCCGGGGATAGTAGCGGGGATCAATAACAGCGCTGTTGGTTTTGAAAAAAACCGGCACCGTTTCTATGCTTTGCTGACCATGGCCTGTATGAGACTGACCCAATACAAGCAACAGGAATAAGAGAATGCGAAAGCGCATATACAGATGGATTATCGGGGTTTGCGGTTGGCATGAAAACGGTCCACATAGCTGGCTATTTCAAGCAGCGGCTGCAATTGGTCCAGCTCCTCTTTTTTGCCGGGCATGGGATGAAAGTCATAACTGCGCACCTTTACCACACAATCATATTCTCCCAGCAGATTGTCGAGCAGCAGCAGGCCATGGTAAGCCACATCGGCATAGTTGGCCTGGGTAAGCCCTTTTATATAGATGATAATATCCAGCGTGTCGCCAGTGATCACCGGAAAGAATTTCATACTCTGCGGATCGAGTGTGAGCGTACCTACTTTCAGCTGCATGGATTTGGCGCGCGACAGGTCCACACGCTGCCGGAAAGCGATAAAATGCCAGCCTTTGACCGGTGGGGCCTTATCGACAATGGAGCGAACCAGCGGAAAAAGCGCCTGGTCACCATCGGCAGAAAAAGTGAGGTTGATAATGCCATTTTGAGGCGGCTCAAGCTCTATGGTCAGTCCGTCGCCGATTTTTTTGATCTGGCTATGAATTTCCTGCAGGTACTTGCCCGGGTCGCTTTCAAATTGCCGAAGCCGGGTTTGATGTTGCTGAAACCAGGTCCAGAATGCTACAATCGGGTCCTGCGCAGGAGTGCTGCTTACAACATCTGCCCTTAACAGCGTGGAAGAGCCGAGGCAAAACAGTAACACCAGGCAGGCAAGTTGTTTCATAAAAGTAAAATTAAGCAATAGCGGGTCAGTTTCATAGCGGTTTGTTTGTTAAAAAGAGATGGATATTTTTTCTAATAAAAAAGGGAGGCAGCACGCTGCCTCCCCGGAGATATATAGAATAATTGTTGTTATGAACTCCGGAACCGGATGGTACCACCGCCATTGCGCTGCATTTCATCGAGCATTTTATTGCGCTCCTCATTGAATTGCTGCTGCGTCACTTTTTTACCTTTGGTAGGTTCCCTGATGGCTTTCGCATTGGCTTTGGGAGATATTTCAATAGCCTGATAGACAGATCGCCCGTTGTCGCTCGATAATTCGAGGATGGCGCCGGGCAATTGTCCGGCCACTTCGGGGCCTATAGCCACGGGTATATCGGTAGTAAACCAGGCTTCTATCGTAGTGGTGTCATCCACCTCTTTGCGTTCCATTTTTCCATTTTGCATATTCATGATAGAGCGCTTTCCGATACGCTGTGATATAGCTTTGCGGCACTGGTGATCGAGAATGGTCTTTGTCTCGTCGGTCAACTTCCAGTTGCCTTTGCGGACGCTGTCTGATATCAGGAATCGTTTATCGAAGAAATCACGTTGCTCTACCTTCCGGCTTTGTGCAAAATCGAAAAAAGTAACGTCTTCTGCACTACTGCCAATAGTACGGATCACCACACCGCCACTGCCGCCTGCTATATCATCCTGTACGTCATCTTCCATTTGCTGAAAAACCATTTGACCATTGGCAAAATTGAGTTCAAACTGCGAAAGCCTTGTCTGCGGGGGAACATCACCTCCGCCGGGACTGTTGAACTGAATATTGAAAACAACCTTACGCTGGTAAATGATCTTTCCTTCTTTCTGTTGCGCTGTAGAGGCAAATGTGCCGCAAAGGGCGGCAACTGCTAATAATACGTGCTTCATTGTTTTAAAAAATGATTAGTGCCCAAAGCTAAAAGTCCTGCTCAGCCCGGGAGGTTAATGCACCTTGGATTTAGGTTAATAAAGGTTAAGATGCCGCGGCGGCTCACGGCTGATTACCTACTTTTGTTTCCACAACAATTTGCAGCCGATGGTACGACTGAGATGGATGGTCTTATTGATGGTGCTGGTAATGCTGGTCATTACCGGCTTTCAGGCTTATTGGCTGCGGGGTAACTACCGCCGGGAAAAAAACGTGCTCGAGTCGCGGGTCAATTTCCTGCTGCGCGAGGCTACACGCGATGTACAGGACTCTATAAACCTGAGCCATATACAACGGGCATTGAAAGACACTGTTGGTACGGTCAATATTAAAAGAGCCATGCCCAGGGTAGCCTACAATGAGAAGGCGAGCAATGTGGTACGCCTGCTGGCGGAAAAATCCATGGCAGATAGCCTGCGCCGCAAAGCAAGCCGTGTCACCAATATGAAGATCACCATGAAATCGTCGGAGGGCAGGGTGATGCCGGATTCTGCCAGTTCATTTATGTTTAACCTCGACTCTATTGCCCCCGACCGCATCCGCGAGATGGTAGTGATCAACCCTGCCAGCAGGGTGCCCAAAGATTCTGCAGTCATGGTAAGGACGCCCCGGTCAATTGCATTGACCCGCCCGGGTGTAGAAAAGATAACTGTCGGGAAGCAGCAACCACGCGACTCTGCCCGTGCAGGATTTACACAGGTCAATACCATTTATATTACCAATGAACGCGGTGATCAGATCCTGCTCAGCCTCGACTCTTTATTTACCGATAGCCTGCCCCAGTCGGTTTTGGCGCAAAAACTGGCCCAGGCACTGCAGGAAGAAAAACTGAACGTATCATTTACTATTCATAAAGCAGCACCCAATGTATCTGCACAGATCGATTCAATTACGTTCAGACCTTCTTTTTTAAATCACTCCCGCTACCAGGCGGAGCTGAACTCTCCTCTTCCCTTTTTATTAAAAAAGATACGGCTGCCCATCCTGTTTTCTGTATTCCTCGTAGGTATCACCCTGCTGAGTTTTGTTTTCCTGTATCGCAGCCTACTGCGGCAGCAACGCCTTTCGCAGATGAAGAGCGACCTGATGAGCAACATCACCCATGAGCTCAAGACGCCTATTGCCACGGTGGGTGTAGCTATCGAAGCACTCAAAAACTTCCATGCCATACAAGATCCGCAGCGCACCCGCGAGTATCTCGATATTTCCCAGAATGAACTGCAACGGCTGAGCCTGCTGGTCGATAAGGTGCTGAAGCTGTCGATGTTTGAAAAGAAGGATGTAGAGCTGAAGCAGGAGGTATTTGACCTCGGACAGGTAGTGGACGAAGTCGTATCCTCCCTGCGCCTGCAGACAGAAAAGTATCATGCCCGGATAAAAGTGGATGCCAGTGGTTCGCTGCAACTCAATGCGGACCGCCTGCATTTGCAAAGCGTCGTATTCAATTTGCTGGACAATGCCCTGAAGTATAGCAAGGAAAATCCCAGCATCCACGTACAACTGACCGGCCGCGACAGGGAGGTAGAGCTGAAAGTAAGCGATAATGGAATCGGCATACCTGCCGGTTATCTCGATAAAGTATTTGAGAAATTCTTCCGTGTGCCTACCGGCGACACACACAATGCAAAGGGACATGGGTTGGGCCTCAGTTATGTGGCCCAGGTGGTAAAACAGCATGGCGGCACTATCAGCCTTGATTCACATGAAGGAATTGGTAGTACCTTTACCATTATCATACCCAAAAATCAGCGCGGCATCTGACGGCGCCACCCTTTACAAATGAGCAATATAAAAGTACTGTATGTGGAAGATGAACTCTTCCTGGGCAAGATCGTAAAAGAAAGCCTGGAAAGCAGGGGCTTTGAAGTAGCTATGGAAAGTGACGGAGCCAAAGCTGTCGGCCTCTTCAAAAAGTTTCAACCCGAAGTATGTGTGCTCGATGTAATGCTGCCCAATAAGGATGGTTTTGCCATTGCAGACGAAATACGCCAGCTTGACGAAGAAGTACCTATTATTTTCCTGACGGCCAAAGTGCAGACAGAAGATGTGGTAAAAGGATTCGGGCTCGGTGCCAACGATTATATCCGCAAACCTTTCAGCATGGAAGAGCTGATAGTACGTATTCAGAATGTACTTCGTCGCAAAGCGGAAGCACCTCAGAAACTCAGCGGTGATAGTGTAAACCTGGGCCGGCTTGTTTTTTATCTCAACCGCCAGGTACTCAGCAATGGTTCTGAAGAGCGTAAACTCTCTTACCGCGAAAGCGAGTTGCTGAAACTGCTGACCGAAAACCGGGATAAGGTGATCGACCGCAAAGACATTCTTAACCTGCTTTGGGGCAATGATTCTTTTTTCAATAGCCGCAACCTCGATGTATATATCACCAAACTGCGCAGCTACCTCAAAGATGATCCTGCACTGGAGATCATTACGATCAAAGGGATAGGGTATAGGTTTGTGACAGGATGAAGAGTTTGATTTGAAGATTTGGTGATTTGAAAATTTGAAGATGGGGAGATAGTGTGCTGATGTGATAATTGACAAGTTTAAAGGGAAAGACTGTCAACTGTCATCTGTTAACTGTCAACTCACTCAAAGTCCTACCTTTGGAAAAACTCCCGCATGAAATTCAGAAATGTGGTATTCCTTTTTATTGCAGCGGTGATCCTGGCCGCGTGGTTTACCAGACCCTCCTACGATGATTTTGTAAAATTTCAGGCCGAAAAGGCAAGGCAGGTCAGTTCTCCGCCTGTCATTGAGTTTACCAATAGCTTTTTGTTTTCGCGCGCACAGGTCACCTATTTTGAAAAACGCGAAGTGCCGGTACCTGTGCAGGGTGATCAGAAAGCTGCAGTAGCTGTACCACGCAGCAAAGAGAAATACCTGGGACTGTTTGGCCGCTTCTGGGCGCTTGACTAAACAGTGTTTTCAACTAATAAGAAATTATGATTGCACATTGTGCCCCGCGCATCTTTACTGGCTACCACTGGTTGCACGATCATGCTGTACTGGCAGATGACAATGGCCTTATTGCCGGGATAATACCGGAGAAAGAGATCCCATCTGCGACAGCGATAAAAAAGTATGCTCCCGGCAGCTGGCTGGTACCAGCCTTCGTGGATTTGCAGATCTATGGTGCCGGTGGCCGGTTGCTGGCAGAATTTCCTGAACCTGATTCACTGACCCGCCTGGTGCATTATTGCCGCGGCGGCGGTGCCGCCTGGTGTATGCCTACGGTAGCGACCAATAGCTATGAAGTATTTTATAACAGTATTGATGCGGTACGGGCCTACTGGCAGGCCGGCGGCGAAGGCGTATTGGGTCTGCATGTAGAAGGCCCCTGGATACATCCGCTGCGCAAAGGAGCGCATATAGAAAAATTCATTCATGTACCCACGGAGCAGCAGGTAAGGCAATTGCTCGACTATGGCCGTGGTGTGATCCGTTTTATCACACTCGCCCCGGAACTGATGAGCCGGGAGTTGCTGCAGCTGATCAGCTCCTATGATGTGATCATTTCTGCCGGTCACAGCAATGCGACCTATGAAGAGGCCCGGCATTCATTTGGCCAGGGCATAACGGCGGTAACTCATTTATATAACGCTATGACCCCGCTGCAGCATCGTGCGCCGGGACTGGTAGGTGCAGCAATGGAAGATGAGCGGGTAATGGTGAGCATTATTCCCGATGGATACCATGTAGATTATGCAGCCCTGCGTATTGCCAAAAAAGTGATTGGAGACCGCCTTTTTGTGATCACGGATGCGGTTACCGAAACACACAGCGGTTATTATCAACACTACCTGGCCGGTGATAAATATGAGGCCAATGGTATTTTGAGCGGATCGGCATTGACAACCATCAAAGCGTTGCGCAACCTGGTGCAGCATGCGGGTATAGAACCTGCAGAAGCCATCCGAATGTGCTCCTTGTATCCCGCAAAGCTGTTGCATGATGCAACGATAACCGGTAGTCTTCAGGAAGGCAGCGTGGCCACTATGGCCCTGATCAATGCCGAACTGGAGTTGCTGGAACTGATAAACTGATCAGCTATTGATACCGGTAGCTTCCTGCTGCTCGCGTTTCCACTGTTTTTCCATCACGAAAGTGCCAAAAGGAAGGATCGATGCTACAAATCCTTTGCCCAGCCAGGCCCAGTTGCGTTTATATTCATTTCTTGTTTCCCAGGCCAATACTATAAAAGCGACAAATAAAAGGCCGTGTAAACCACCTACGATCGTAACTGCAATAGGAATGGATGCCAGGTATTTGAGCGGCATAGCTATAAAAAGGAGTACCAGGAAGGATATACCTTCTGCCATGGCTACTTTGCGAAACAACTGAAACGTTTTGGGAGATTTCATCAGTAGATGTGCATTTAATAGTTGATCACCTGTTCTTCGATAGCTTCGGGAATGGCGCGCCATTCATATTGCTGATTGCGCAGCTGCGGCTCAAAGCCTGCTTCGCGAATAGCGTCCTGAATGGTCTTATACGTAAAGCGGTGGGGGGCACCGGCGGCACTCACCACATTTTCCTCGATCATAATAGAACCAAAGTCGTTGGCTCCGCTTTGCAAACATACCTGGGCGGTTTGTTTGCCCACGGTAAGCCAGGAGGCCTGGATATTTTTAATGTTGGGCAGCATGATGCGGCTGAGTGCGATCATACGGATATATTCTTCGGGAGTGGTAAGATTGTGTACACCGCGGATGCGTGTGAGCAGGGTGTCTACATCCTGGAATGTCCAGGGGATGAAGGCCAGAAATCCTTTGGCGTCTTCGGGCTTGCGGCTTTGAACTTCGCGGATGCGCACCAGGTGCTCAAAACGTTCTTCAATGGTTTCAACGTGGCCAAACATCATGGTAGCCGATGTGGTAATATCCAGTTTATGGGCTTCGTGCATGATATCGAGCCATTCCTGGGCACCGCATTTGCCTTTGGAAATAAGGCGGCGTACCCGGTCGATCAGGATTTCGGCACCGGCACCGGGCAGTGAGTCAAGACCGGCTTCCTTAAGTGCTTTCAGCACTTCGTGGTGGGTACTTTTTTCGAGTTTGGTGATATGCGCCACTTCGGGTGGCCCCAGGGCATGCAGCCGGATATCGGGAAACTCGTCCTTTATCTGGCGAAAAGTGTCTACATAAAACCGGAGACCCAGCTCGGGGTGGTGGCCACCCTGCAGCAGCAGCTGATCGCCACCGTATTTGAGTGTTTCCCGGATCTTTTGGCGATAGGTAGGCATATCTGTGATATATGCTTCCGCATGGCCGGGAATACGGAAGAAGTTGCAAAACTTACAATTGGCAATGCACACATTGGTTGTGTTCACATTACGATCTATCTGCCAGGTTACTTTTCCATGAGGTACCTGCTTTTTTCTCAGTTCATCGGCTACAAACATCAGGTCGGTCAGTGGTGCATTATGATAGAGATATACACCTTCTTCTACAGTCAGGAAACCAAAGTCTGCAGCTTTTTCCAAAAGTTCGGATAATACCATGCGGCTCAATTTTAGGGGGCCAGGCCCGCCAGGTGCAAAAATACGATGCTATAACAACAAAAGGGGGCAGTGGTTTGGGAAACGGGAGCCGATTAATTAAATTTAGAACTATTATGATCTTCCTGCATCTTTTGACAGGAGGCGCTTGTCCTAATCAATTACAACTGCTAACCTGTATTGTCATATGAAAATGAGAAAACAGGCCCTCGCTCTTTTATGCTGCCTGTTGAGCCTGCTTGGGGCAAAAGGGCAGGAGGAGTTTGTGGAGCCTTCGTCGCGCCTGCTTACCCGCATCCCCTTTCAGCAAATGACAGGCGGCGTGGTGGTACTTTCTGCCCTGCTAGACAACTTTCCCGATACACTCAACTTTATACTCGACAGCGGCAGCAGTGGTATTTCGCTGGATTCCACCACCACAGAAATGCTGGGGCTGAAGCCAGAGCCTTCCGACCGCACTATCCGCGGCATTGCCGGCATCCGGAAAGTAGGGTTCCTGTACAACCGCACGCTGCGTTTTCCCCACCTCAGTGTCGACAGCCTCAATTTTCATGTCAATGATTACTCCGTACTCTCCAGCGTGTATGGCATACGGGTCGATGGTATCATCGGCTATGGCCTGCTGAGCCGTTATATTATTAAAGTGAATTATGACAGTCTGCGCATAGATATCTGCAGCAAGGGTATGATCCGTTATCCCAAAGGTGGTTACCTGATCAAACCCTTCCTGGGTACGCTGCCGGTACATTATGCCCGTATCAAGGATGAGGGTGTTCACAATGCACGTTTCCTGCATGATATCGGCGCCGGCCTCTGCCTTATGCTCACCACCGATTTTATTGAAGACAGTGCCCTGCTGAGCCGCAAACGCAAACTGCTGCCCAAACAGGGAGAAGGCATCGGCGGTAAGTTTGACATGTTTGTAACCGTGGTGAAAGAACTCAAAATAGGGCCTTTCCGTTTTCGGAATGTACCCACCTATGTTTTTGATGATAATTACAATGTCACTTCCTATCCTTACCTGGGAGGGCTGATCGGAAATGATATCTTCAGGCGTTTCAATGTGATCTTTAATTACGATAAGCGCGATATTCACATCACGCCCAATTCGCACTTTCGCGATCCGTTTGACTACTCCTATTCCGGTATAGAGTTGTATTACATAGGAGACAGGATCATGATAGGAGATGTGGCACCCGGCTCGCCGGCAGAAAAGGCTGGTATTAAGGACGGGGATGAAGTGATGGCCGTCAACAACAATTTTACACTCAATTTTGACCAGTACAAGTCTGCCCTGCAATCGACCAACGAAAAGCTGCGCCTCATCATCCGGCGCAACGGAGAACTGCTGCAATTTGATTTTAAAGTAAAGAGTATCAAATAATCAGGCCCGAACTATCTGTTTGTTTTTCAATACTTTTGTTTGCCAACCCTGGTCAGGGATCTTCACCATTTGGCCCGCAAAAAGCAATTCATCGCCGGCTGCAATATGATCCTGGCCTGGACAGATCAACTTTTGACTTTAACAGATGTTATTTCACTTATGATACAATTTGAACGTTTCACGCTGGCCAACGGACTAAGGGTAATTGTACATCCCGACACGTCTACTCCCATGGCTGTTATGAATATCATGTACGATGTAGGTGCACGTGACGAGGACCCGGCGCGCACGGGCTTTGCCCACCTGTTTGAACACCTCATGTTTGGCGGCTCCATCAATATTGAAAATTATGATGAGCCCCTGCAGATGGCAGGTGGAGAGAACAATGCCTATACCACCAACGATCTGACCAATTACTACATACAATTGCCGGCCGAAAACCTCGAGACGGCATTCTGGCTGGAAAGCGATCGCATGCTTTCTCTCGCCTTTGGCGAAAAAAGCCTCGATGTGCAACGCAAGGTGGTGTGTGAGGAGTTTAAGGAACACTATCTCACAAAGCCCTATGGCGATGTATGGCACAAAATGCGCGAGCTGGCCTTTCAGCGCCATCCTTATCGCTGGATGACCATTGGCCGGGAGCTGAGCCATATCGAAAATGCACGCCTGCAGGATGTAAAAGACTTTTTCTTTAAACACTATCGTCCCGTAAATGCGGTGCTGGTAGTTGCCGGCAATGTGACTACTGAGCAGGTAAAGGCACTGGCAGAAAAATGGTTTGCCGAAATACCTGCCGGCGAAAAATACAAACGCAGTCTGCCCGAAGAACCCGTGCAAAATGAAGCTCATCGCCTCGACATAACAGCATCCGTACCGCTCGATGCTTTTTATAAATGCTGGCATATGGCTTCGCGTCTCGACCGCCGCTACTATATCACCGATCTGCTGAGCGACATACTGGGCGGAGGCGCCTCCTCACGTTTGCACCAGGTGCTGGTAAAAGAAAAAAAGCTATTCAGCAATATCGAGTGTTATCATTTTGGCAGCACGGATGCCGGCCTGCTTTGTATCGAAGGCAAACTCGTAAAAGGAGTAACACATGCCGAAGCAGAAGCGGCCATAGAAGCCGAGCTTGAAAAAGTAAAGGCAGAACTGGTAAGTGATAATGAACTGCAGAAGGTGAAGAATAAAACAGAAAGCATGATCGCCTTTGAAGACATGAGCGTAATGAACCGGGCCAACAGCCTGGCTTATTATGAGCTGCTGGGTGATGCTGCCTGGATGAATTTTGAACTGGAGAAATATGGTTCCGTAACACCGGAAGATATCCTCCAGGAAAGCCGTCGCCTGTTTAATGACAACAACAGCAACACGATTTATTATCACGCGGCCAATTGATCAATCATTTTTAAAAAGAAGCAGAAAGGAATATTTATGCCCGACAGGAAAAAAGCTCCCGCCATAGTAGATGCTGTCAATTTTAACCTGCACCTGAAACCATATACGAAGCTGGTACTGAAAAACGGCGTAGAAGTATATACGATAGAAGCCGGTGCAGAGGAAGTAATGTCGATTGAATGGGTGTTTTATGCCGGCAATGCCTGGGAAACACAAAACCTGATAGCGGCCAGCACCAATTTTTTACTCAAAAACGGTACAAGCCGGCACACAGCATTTCAGATCAACGAACATTTTGATTACTACGGTTCTTACCTCAACCGTGCCTGCTACAACGAAACCGCCACACTTTCCCTGCATACACTCACCCGCTATGTAGGAGAACTGCTGCCGATGGTACGCGAGCTGCTTACCGATGCCACCCTTCCGGAAGAAGAGCTGGCCATCTATAAACAGAATATGAAACAGCGCCTGCGGGTAAATCTGCAGAAGAGCGATTTTGTAGCCAGCCGTCTTATTGATGCATATCTTTTTGGTGAAGACCATCCCTATGGCAAATACACCCGGTTCGAAGACTTTGACACCGTAGAGCGAAGCCAGCTCGCCGATTTTTATAAACGTTATTATCAGCAGGGCCGCATGATCATGTTTGTGGCCGGCCGCCTGCCTGCCAATCTCGAGCAATTGCTCAACGATAATTTTGGAGATCTGCCCCAGGGTGCTGTAGTTCCTGTCAGCCACCCACTGCATGCTGCCACCGAAAAAAAATACAGGATCATCAATGATGAAAAAGGCGTACAGGGTTCTATACGTCTGGCAAGTCCTTTTCCCAACAGGCATCATCCAGACTTTCTGAAAACGCTGGTGTTGAATACACTCTTTGGTGGTTTCTTTGGTTCCAGGCTGATGCTCAATATCAGGGAAGACAAAGGTTATACCTACGGCATTCACAGCTACCTGCAAAATCATCAGCAGCACTCTGCATGGATGATCAGCACAGAGGCCGGACGCGATGTGGCAGAGGCCGCTATTGCCGAAGTATATAAAGAAATGCAGGATCTGCGCGAAGAGCTGGTAGATGAGGAAGAGCTGCTGCTGGTACGCAATTATATGATGGGCGGATTGCTGGGCGACCTCGATGGTCCCTTCCAGATCATTTCACGCTGGAAAAATATTATCCTCAATGGCCTGGGCGAAGATTATTTCTATCGCTCTATTGATACCATCAAAAATGTGTCGGCAGAAGAGCTGCGTGAACTGGCGCAGAAATATCTGCGGCCAGAGGAGTTTTATGAGCTGGTTGTTGTATAGTAGTTGACAGTGGACAGAAATATATAAGTATGATTTTTAGTATTAACCCACCCTTTAAACTCTGTCCACTGTCAACTGCCCACTGTCAACTATTCGAAATATCATCACCTTTGTAATACTTTTATATCATGAGACTGATCATACGATTGCTGGTTATTGCTGCGGTGACCTATATTTTATCCCAGGTACTGCCGGGGGTACATGTAAAAAGTTATGGCACTGCTATCTGGTTTGCACTGGTACTGGCATTGCTGAATGCATTTCTTCGCCCGCTGCTCATTCTGCTTACCCTGCCGCTGACGCTGTTTACGTTTGGTCTGTTCTTATTTGTGATCAATACGCTGATGGTCTTGCTGGCCAGCGAGTGGATTAACGGGTTTAAGATCGACACTTTTGGCTGGGGCTTGCTTTTCAGTCTCTTGCTTACATTCATTACCTCCACACTTTTCCGCGAAGAAGACCGTCAGCGGCGTGAGCGGGAAGAACGTTTTTAGTATACTTTTTTATTCAATTGGTTTCAGCCGTTCGCGCAGGCGCCTGCCGGGCTGCAGACGTTTGGCTACTGTAAAACGGATATTGCCTGTACGCACCAGGTATTCATGTGAAGATAAAGGGCCGCGAAGATTGAGCGTCTGATCTACCCACGAGATCGTTGCACTCCAGCGATGGCTGTTGTAACCCGCCACAGCGCGAAAACTGACATTGGGACTGATAGCCGTCTTTTGCTGCGATATATTATCCCTGTACTCGCGTACAAAACTGAGATCACCATTGAGGCTAAGGCTGCCGGTTATAAAAAAATGATGTTTCCATACGGCAGTATAGGCATAACCCACACCCGGACCAAACTCCGTAAAACGCAGTTTGTGTATATCGCGTTGCGAATAATTGGCAGCAACCAGTGAGGGCACCAATGCGCTGTCGCCCTTTACCTGACCATGATAGGCTTCAAAACCAATGAGCCAGCTGCCGGCGGAGTGCTGCTGCCATTCCGTTTGCAAAAAGGCAGCACGATAGCTGAACCGCGCAGGACTCAACAGCCTGTATACCGATGTTCCCAATACCATCACATCCATATCGCGGCGCAGATAATAAGGATGATCGGCGGGCGCAGCAGTGCCACGCGGTGTCAGGTAATAACCCTTATAGAACTGACCATAGAGATCAATCACCCATTTGCGGGTATAGATATGCGATTGCAGATCAAGAAAACGCGTTTTTCCCCTTTCATCCCGTTTTTGATCCAGGAAACCCAGGTTGAATCCGAGGTTGAGGGTGATGGCACCATAGCTGGCGCCCACACCTGCATTGAACGCATTGTTGGGCCGGTAATGAAGTGCGCGAAAAGGACGGGGACCCCGCAGACTTACATCCGTATATTTTTTGGAAAGGAAACCTCGAGCTGTGATATGGCGGCGATAGGTATCATAATGCCGGCTCACCGATGAATCGCCCCCGGCAGGTATCTGTGCAGAAGCGGTGAGTACAAAAAGCCCCAAACAAAAAACCGTTAAGAAATATCGCTGCATGTGAATATGGGTAAAAAATTGTGCCAGCCGGCGTTTGCAAAAGGTCAGGGCAGTTTTTCGATGACAGAGTCGAGGTCGCGTTTGAGTTTGCGTCCCGGCGTAAAACGCCGGGCAATGGTAATGCGGAAATCGCCGGTTTTTACCCGGTACTCCAGGTTGGAGGAGCGGCCTTTCACATTGGTACTGTTATGCAGCCACGAGATGGTCAGTGCCCATTGCTCGCTGTTGTAACCTGCTACTGCACGCAATGTGGCATTGGGACTGAAGCTCACGCGGTTGGCACTGCCTTCGGGTTTTTCTTCTTTTACAAAGCTGATATCACCGTTCATTGTGACACTGCCGGTCACAAAGAGATGTTCTTCCCATACATAGGTATAGGCATATCCGGCGCCGGGACCCAGTTCTATCAGCCGCACCCGGTCAATGCCTGCCTGCGGGTAATAACTGGCCACTGCAGCCGGTACCAGCGCACTATCCCCCTTGGCCCGGCCATAATAGATCTCGGCACCAATCAGCACAGAGCCGGCCGATTTCTTTTGCCACTCCGTTTGCAGAAATCCCGCCCGGTAAGAAAATTGTTCCCCATTGAGCAGCCGGTATACCGATCCGCCCAGCAGGTTGACCCGCAGATCGGGCCGTACATAAAAGTTGCGGTCGCGGGTGCCCGACTGCACACCCTGGTTGAGATAATAACCGCGATAAAACTGACCATATATATCTGTAACCCAGTCACGCGTGTAGATATGGGTTTGCCAGTCAAATGATTTGGTCTTGCCTTTTTCATCCTTATTGGGGTTCAGAAAACCAAAACCCGAACCCAGGCTCACCGAAAGGGATTTATAAGAACCGTTGATACCCATGGTCAGCAGGCTGTTGGGCCGGTATTTAAGGCTTTGAATGCCTTCTGGCGCCTCCAGGGAAAGGGAAGTGTATTTTTTAGCCAGGTAAAGGCGTGTGGTGAGCTGATCCTCAAAAGTCACAAAATAGGGGTCACTGCTGCGTTGCCGGGCCTGCAGGTTGCTGCCGGTAAGTATACCGGTCAGTAAAAGGACACAGGCCATGGATCTTCGAAAGCAAAAGGATAGAGATGAGGATGAAAACATGGTGTAAAGTAACTTAAAAATAATACAGCTGCGATGTCCGCCCATCAGGCAAGGATACGGCAAAAACTGCGTTGGTAGTTAAGAACGAATCCATGAAATTCGCAGTATGGCCTTTGATCGAAAAAATTTAACAGACGCGCAGCTTGTCCATTTTTATCGCAGCATCCTTTACCCAAGGCTGATCGAAGAAAAAATGCTGATCCTCCTGCGCCAGGGTAAGATCTCCAAATGGTTTAGCGGCATCGGGCAGGAAGCCATTGCCGTGGGCACCACGCTGGCTCTTGACGAAGATGAATGGATCATGCCCCTGCATCGCAACCTGGGTGTATTCACTACGCGCCAAATGCCGCTCAGCCGGCTCTTTAAGCAATGGCAGGGCGCACAGGATGGCTACAGTAAAGGACGTGAGCGCAGTTTTCACTTTGGTAACCGTGCCCATCACATCTGTGGTATGATCTCGCACCTGGGCCCTCAGCTGGCCATTGCCGATGGTGTGGCACTGGCGCATAAACTGCGTCACGAAAACAAGGTCTCTGTTGCCTTTACCGGCGAAGGTGGTACCAGCGAAGGCGATTTTCATGAAGCACTCAATGTAGCCGCCGTATGGGACCTGCCGGTAATTTTTATCATAGAAAATAATGGCTATGGTCTGAGTACACCTACATCGGAGCAGTATCGCTGCATCAGCCTGGTAGACCGTGCGCGCGGCTATGGCATGGAAGGCGTACAGATAGATGGCAATAACCTGCTCGGCGTATATGATACCATACGTGGTGTGCGGGATTATTGTATTCGCCATCAGAAACCATATCTCGTAGAATGTATGACGTTTCGCATGCGCGGACATGAAGAGGCCAGCGGTACCAAATATGTGCCGGCCGAACTTTTTGCATTGTGGGAGAAAAAGGATCCCGTGCAGAATTATGAAGCCTACCTGTTGCAACAGCAGGTGCTTACAACCGATGACATCACAGCTATACGTGAAGAGCTGAAGCAACAGATAGAACACGAGCTGGCGATTGGCTTTGACTCAGCCCCTTTGCAGGTAAGTACACAAGCCGAGTTGAATGATGTATATGCACCAGCCCCATCCAGCTGGGTATTGCACGAAGGAGAATGGAAAGAAGTAACTGCCACACCTGCACATCGTATTGATAATGCTGCTGCCGGTTATACATTGCCGGCCGATATGCCCGCAGCGGAGCAACGGTTTATTGATGCGATTCAAAGCGGATTGCGGATGAGTATGCAGCAGCATCCCAACCTGGTACTGATGGGCCAGGATATTGCCGGATATGGTGGCGCTTTCAAGATCACCGAAGGATTCGTAAACGAATTTGGAAAGGCCCGCGTTCGCAATACACCCCTGTGCGAAAGTGCCATAGTAGGCACAGCACTTGGCCTCAGCCTGCAGGGTTATAAGAGTATGATGGAAATGCAGTTTGCCGATTTTGTAACGGCAGGGTTTAACCAGATCATAAATAACCTGGCCAAAATGCATTACCGATGGGGCCAGCCGGCCGATGTGGTCGTGCGTATGCCGACAGGCGGCGGTGTGGGTGCCGGCCCGTTTCATAGTCAAAGCAATGAGGCCTGGTTTGTACATACACCCGGGCTCAAAGTGGTATATCCGAGTACGCCGCAGGATGCAAAAGGGTTGCTGATCGCCGCCATCAATGATCCCAACCCGGTTTTATTCTTTGAGCATAAAGCATTGTATCGCGGTATAAGCGGCCCTGTTCCGGAGGGCTATTATGAAATTGAAATAGGCAAGGCCCGTCATGTACAGGAAGGTGAAGACATTAGTGTAATCACTTATGGGTCCGGCGTACACTGGGCACAGGAGTATGCAGCAGCGCATCCGGAACTGTCAATCGATATACTTGATCTGCGCAGCCTTCTGCCATTGGATTATGAAGCGATAAAAGCTGCTGTACAACGTACGGGCCGTGTGTTACTGCTTCATGAGGATACATTGACCGGTGGTATTGCGGGAGAAATTGCCGCATGGATTGCACAGCATTGCTTCGGCTGGCTCGATGCACCGGTGATCCGTTGCGCCTCACTCGACACACCAGTTCCTTTCAATATTGAACTCGAAAAAAACTTTCTTGCCAAAAGCCGGCTGCACGAATCAGTGCAACAGTTGATAAATTTTTAAAATACAAATAAATATCTATAGCATTTACGAGACAAATGCTCACCAATAATGAAATTGTATTGATAAATTTGGAAAGCAAACCAAAACCAACACATTTCATTGAAGAACCTGATTGTAGCACTTTGTGTGTGTATGCTGTCATCGGTATTGCACGCACAGACATCACGCACCGATAGTCTTACCCGCTTATTAACGGCATCTGCAGACCTTAAGGAAAAGGCTGTACTCCTTTTGCAACGCAGCAGATCCTGGCCTTCTGTGCAGACAGATAAACCGCTGGCAGATGCACAGCAGGCGCTGGCACTGTATCAGCAAACAAAAAACCAGGAAGGACAGGTAGATGCCTACGTACAGATAAGTGGTGTATATGCCCGTCAGAATCAATACAGGCTGGCACTTACCATTGACTCTACTGCACTCGAATTAGCCAATACGATCGATTATACAAAAGGACGGGCTATGGCATTGAGCCAGCTGGCCCGCAACCAGTATGCTATGGGCAGCCTGCGTGAAGCGGAAAAAAATTGCCAGCAGGCATTGAAACTGTTTACCGAGGCGGGTCTTGAAAATGAAACAGCAGATACACACAACCGCCTTGGCATCATCTATCGCCGCCTGGCCGATATTCCCCGCTCACTGAAGCATTATGATGAAGGCATTGCTGTTGCCCGCAAGACGGGTGATCAGACATTGCTTTCGACCCTTTACATGAATAAGGCAAACTCCTACAATGAAGCGGCAAGACATGAAGAGGCGATAAACATGCACCTCGAGAGTGTGCGCATAAAAGAAAAGTTGCGTGATGAAAGAGGCCTCATGCAATCCTATAACAATATTGCGCTCGTATTTATGCGCATGAATGAGTTTGAAAAAAGCCGTTCCTATTTTCTCCAGGCCAATGCCCTGGCTACCCGCTTCAATAATAAAACAACACTGGGCTACAATTTTTCCAATCTTGCGACCCTGAGTATTTCCCAGCAAAAACCTGACTCGGTCGATTACTTCTATAATCAGTCGCTTACCGCCTTTACACAAACCGGCGAAAAACCCGGGCTTGGCCTGGTACACCACAACTATGGAATGTATCTGATGGAACAACAGCGTTATCCCGAGTCGGAGCGGCATTTGCGCGAAGCGCTTGCCATACGCCGGCAAACGGAGGCGCGCTATGATATCGCTTCTACCATGAATGTACTGGGTGGCCTGCTTTCCCGCACCGGCCGCAGATCAGAAGCAGAGCGGTTGCTGCTCGAGTCGCTGGATATGCTGAAGGATGAAAACAGTAACCGTAAAAAAGACGCCTACCGGTTCCTGGCCGAGCATTATAAATCAACAGGCGATTATGAAGAGGCCTATAAATACCAGGCAGGCTATGTGGCCATGCGCGATACACTGGTGAGCCAGGATGAAATAACGGCCATTTTGCGCGCTCAGTCGCGGTATGAAGTAGAAAAGAAAGAAGCTGAACTGGCGCTGGCACAAAAGGATAAAGAACTACAGGCCGCTCTGTTAGGTCAGAAAAACCAGCAGCTGCTTTATTTATTACTGGCACTTGGATTGACACTGTTGCTGCTGGCCGCATTTTATTTTGGTTACAGGAATAAGAAAAAACATGCTGCAGAGCTGCAGGCAAAAAATGATCAGATCGAAACGTTGATACGCGAGCTGCATCACCGTATTAAAAACAATCTGCAGGTGGTATCAGGCCTGCTTTCGCTGCAGAGCTACCGTACCGAAAGCGAGGAGGCGCGCCAGGCAATGGACGAAGGCCGCTCGCGTGTGGAAGCCATGGCCATGATACATCAGAAATTATACATGGACAAAGAACTGGCTGCTGTGGATATGAACGATTACCTGCGCAACCTGGGCAATTCTCTCGCAAGTAGTTTTGGGCATTCACCCCATACAGTAGAAACAACCGTTGCCCTGCCGGCTGCCACTATGGATATAGACCGGGCTATTCCTATCGGGCTTATTGTAAACGAGCTGATCACGAATGCATTTAAGCATGCGTTTGCCGGCGGACAGGAACCACATGTACGGGTTAGCCTTCAACAAAAAGGCAATGCACTTGAGCTGATGGTGGCAGATAATGGAAAAGGGATGAATGAAGCTGCTGCGGAATCGAAGTCATTTGGAATGAAATTGGTACGCACACTGGTGCAGCAGCTTGATGGCCGGCTCGAAACAACTGCTGCCGCGGGCACCCTATTCAGAATACAGATCAACAACAAACCGACATGAGCGAACAAAAGATACTGATTGTAGAGGATGAGCTGGTGACAGCAGAAAGTATTGCTGCGCTGCTGGAAGAAGAAGACTATGCCGTCATTGGTATTGCACGCGATGCGGCCACCGCGCTGCTCCTCAGCAGCCAGCCGCAGGCCTGGCCCACCGTTGTCATCTGCGATATTGGTCTGCGTGGTGAAGTAAGCGGCATTGAGCTCGCCGCACAACTGAAGCAGCTCTACAATTGCAGTATTATCTTTCTTACCGCATTTGCCGATACCAAAACCGTGGGCGCTGCTGCCGAAACAGACCCTGTTATGTACCTGGTAAAACCTTATACAGACTCACAGCTGCTCGTAGCGGTACAAATGGCCTGTCTTCGTATGCTGCGGCAAACCGACGGCAATACGACAAGCGGGCCTGTCCTGCAGCTGACCGACAGAGAAAAGGAAGTGGCGTTGCTGGCAGCACAGGGGCTTTCGTCCAAACAAATTGCCCGCCGCCTCGACATCAGCGTGGAAACGGTAAAGACCCATCGCCGGCGTATGATGAGCCGCAATCATATCAACAGCTTTCCCCAGCTGGTTTATTTACTCAATAAGCAAGGATAAAGGACCTGGCGCCTTTACCCATCACCTTTCTTGTGGAATCCGGGAATTGCTGCATTTAATAAGCAGCATGCGCACGAATGATACCTCTACTACTACTGCTTCCCGCCTTCTGCATCTTGATGCCTGGAGGGGTATGGCTATTGCCGGTATACTGCTGGTGAATATTTATGCATTTGGTCTTCCTTATGATGCGCTCAATAACCCATACTTACCGTCATCGGCGGCTGCTCCAGATGCATATAACTGGCTGATGACATCCGTTTTCCTGGATGGTAGTTTCAGAGCGATCCTCTCTTTTTTGTTTGGTGCAGGGTTAATGCTTTGGCAGGAGAAGATTCCTTCTGAGCAAGCGGGTCAATTATATTTCCGACGGATGGGCATATTGCTCCTGTTGGGCCTGGCCCATGCTTATTTATTGCTTTGGTTCTGGGATATCTTATTCATGTATGCTGTTTGCGGTATGCTGTTGTATGCAGTACGCAACTGGCCGGTACGACGGTTGATATATGTGACCCTGCTCTGCGTATTTGTTGCGGATCTTAATAGCAACCGAAAGTTGTTTGAAGATAAAATAGCCATAAGGCAGAGCAGCCTGCCGCAATATCAGGAACGGCTAAAAGAATTGGATACACAATTTTTAACTGCAAGGGCAGCAGAGGAGATAAAGGATAAGACCAGTTCCATTACCGGCTTATACCGGCAGCAGTCTGGTCGCGCATGGAAGGTGCAGACTGCTGATTTTCCCGGATTTTATGTGTGGGATATTCTGATCTGGATGATACTGGGTATTATTTTTTATAAAATGAAATGGCTCACGGGTCATGTACCGCAGGCCGTATCTGTTGGTTTATTACTGGCCGGAGTGGCTGGTCTGTATCTATGCTGGCAACGAGTGCAGCCTGCCTGGCAAAACAAATTCGATCCAATAGCTACTATAAAAGACACACACTGGCAGTATTATGAGCTGGCGCGTACACTACGTTCGCTCGGTTGGCTGGGGTTATTAATATGGTTATGGCAAACACAGCGTGCCCAATGCCTTCTTAGGTTGTTTGCCCCAATGGGCAGGGTATCGCTCAGCCATTATATGATTCAAAGCATGGTCTGTGCGGTATTGTTTTATTATACCGGTTTGAGATTGTTTGGTCAGCTGAGCAGGATGCAGCTGCTTTTGATAGCAGTAACAATTATCGCGCTGCAATTAATGATCAGCCATTGGTGGCTAAAAAAATACAGGACCGGCCTGGCAGAAAGGCTGTTAAGAAAATGAAATATTCTGTAGTACCACAATGCATTGTGGAGTTATTGGTCCTGGTTATAATTTTTCACATTATTCTGAATATACCAGGCAATGGCCTCATATTCTTTTTCATTTCGGATAATGCGGTCATGAAATCTGGGTTGCCAGGCAAAGGAGGGATCGATCTTTCTGGCATTGAGGGTAACGGCGCCTTTAAATCCACGAATTATAGCTGAGAGACTTTTTGATTGAGGACCGAAAGAGCGGATAGGGGTCTTCGGAAAAAGAAAGGGCTCAAAGACGTCATTCTGTAGCGCCGCATTGCAATGCGGCGCTACAGGGATGTATCGCGGCGCTACAGCGGAATCGCTGTGGCTGGCAGATGTATCTTTCAGGACTGACTGATTATATTCATTGTGTCCTATATGTATGATGGAATGAAAATGGTCGGGCATTACCACAAACGGCCCCAATGTAAGGTGCATATCAGGTCGCGTCTGAGGCGTTTTTATCCATTCCTTTTCTGTTAGTTCACCAATAAGAGAGGGGAGAAATTTTTCCCCTGTAATTGATCCGAAGAAAGGCAGGCGATTGCGACAATTAATCGTAACAAAATAGGCTTTCGAAAAACGATAATCCCACCACCAGGCGCGATATTGTTTACGGGAATAAAACATTTTCTTACTCACAGACATCTGCCACACAATTAAGAATTACAATTTACAAAAAAGCGATTGTTTTACCTTTGATAAACTCCTCCTGTTTATGACCCGCACAGACATCTCCATCAGATCGCTTACCGCAACAGACATTCCTGCATTGTCTTCATTACTGATAGAAACGGTTGCACATGGCGGTTCGGTGAGTTTTATGCATCCGTTGCAGGAGGCAGATGCCAGGCAATTCTGGGAAACCTCGCTGGCTGCAGCCAGCGAAAACAAACGGGTTGTGCTGGGCGCTTTTGATACAGGATTGCTGGTGGGTACAGTGACGCTGTTACTGGATTGTCCACCCAATCAACCTCACCGGGCAGAGATTGCAAAAATGATGACTTCGGTAAGTCACCGGGGAAAAGGCATTGCACGCATGCTGCTACAGGAGGTGGAGCACATTGCGAAAGAAAAAGGCCGGACACTTATTAATCTCGATACTGCAGAAGAAGAAGGGGCAGCCGGTTTTTATGAAAAACAGGGCTATCGGCGTGTGGGCATTATTCCCGATTATGCATTGAAACCACATGGCGGACTTACCGGTACGATCATTTACTGGAAACGGATCGGCTGATCTCTATAAATGGATGTGCGCATCCGCAATTAAAATTGCTTTACCCCCTCGTTTGGTGTAGTTATTATGCTACACCAATTCAGCATAATCCCCTACAGCAGAATAATAGGAACTTCTATATGGCGCCGGGTTTTCCCGGAATATTTTGTATTGCTTTTTGAAACGAAAGCATAAAACTATTCCTATGAAGCCAATACGCTACTGGTTGTTACCAGTTTTTGTGCTGTTTTGTGTAGCAGTGTCTGCTCAAAGCCCGGGTCTTATTATACGGCCGGCCGGCGGTGCTGGTACAACATCTCTCAACCCCAACGGGGATGGATATAGTTCTGCTACTACAGCAGGATTTATTACTGATGATATTGCAGAGAGTGAGATTCCTTTTCGCGTAGTGCCTCCTGCACTGTCAGAGCCTATAGGAGATCTGCTCACCGGTCCATCTGGAGGATTTACTGATATAGTACCGCAGGTGGATGGCCTCGGGTTTTATATGTATAAGGATGCTACCAATATCTATTTCCGTTTGCGTATTGGTGGTATTGTGAGTGGGTCAAAAGGATACAGCGTTTTGATCGATACCGATGGAAAAATGGGTACAGCGCAGCCTAATGCCGATCCCAACTATGTGGCACCTTCGGGTAGTAGCCCCGGAAATCCCGGGTTTGAATATGAAGTAGTGTTTCGCAGCAACTTTGAAGTCAGTGTATATCATATCGACGGCACAGCAACGCCGGGTACGCCACAAAGTTTTACACTCAATACGCATTCACAGGTTTCTGTAGCATTGACAACCGACGGCAACAATGCTGACTTTTTTTATGATTGGTTTGTACCATTGAGTGCTATTGGCAACCCCTCGTCGATCAGGATGGCTGCAACAACGGTGACCTCTCCCAACTCTGCTTTGCAGGGTACCCGTTCTGATATATATGGAGTGGATGATGCAGCGTATACCAACACCTCTGCTGCATGGCAGCTGGTGGTAAATGCACAACCGGCAATTGACCTGACCAATTTTGGCCCGTTGGCTCCCGTGTGTACCAATGCTCCTGCGATCACAGGTTCTATTGCTGCCGGTACAGCCGTGGCTGTGGCGGGTACCTGGTCGCGTCTCGATAATACAAAGCCATCGACAGCAGTAGTTTCACTGTATAAAAATGGCGTACTGGTAAATACTACCAGCGTTGCGACCGGAGGTACCTGGAGCATCATAGTCCCCACCGTGGCAAACGGCGATGTGTTTTATGCAAAGGCGCTGGCTACCGGTGAAACGTCGTGCCTGCAGTCAAATAATATTACGGCCAGTGCATGCCTGACCTTGCCCACAGCGCCCACATTAACCTGTGGATCGCTGAAAGGAATCAGTGGCACTATGCCTTCTACAGCGCTCGGTAATACCGTCAAAGTATATCAGCTCCCTGCTACCACGGCCTCGCCCACATCCAGCCTCGTGAGCACGGTTTCCAATCTTACGTATCCCACGCTTACCGGTTTTGCCTATTATACCAACGGATGTTCCGGGGGAAGCAACAATGTGGCTACTGGCGAGTATATGATCGTAACACAAAATGGCAGCTGCGTATCGAACCCTGTATTTGTATGTATCAACTCAGGCAGCAGCGGTACGCCACCAGCCCTGACCACCAATGCCATTGCGCTTTCACAAACAGTTTATCCCTTTCATACCAGTATCAGCGGCACCGGAGCTGCATCGGGCCAGATACTGCGGTTGTTTATCAATGGTACGCATGCAGCCTCGATCAGTGCTACCGGCAGTGCGTTTACTTTTACCGGGCTAAGTCTGAAAGCTGCTGATCAGATTCGTATCTATGCGCAGACGCCGGGTTCGTGTATGACGCAGTCGGCACTGTTTACGGTTAGTTGTTTTGTACAGCCTCCTGTTATCAGTGTCAATGCAACCGGCAGCCTGCTTACTGGTGCTGTAAGTATAGCAGGTACAGCGGGCAATCCGGGTGCACTTGTTCAGATATATAAGGGCACAGCCCCTTCGGGTGTTGCCACAGGTGCAGCCGTGACGGTTGGCAGCAATGGCAGCTGGCTGGCCACAGTGCCGGCGCTGCTGAGCGGCGAGTCGTATTATGCGGTGCTTACCGGAGGTGGTTGTACCAGTGCTGCGTCTTCGCCAGCTACTGTACTTACTCCGGCTGCCTGCCCGGCCATTTCGGGCAGCTATACAGATGCATCTGCTACGGTAAATGGTACGCTGCCTGCTTCTTTTACAGGTACAGTGCGATTATATCTCGATGGAGCACTCATTGGTTCGCAGGCTGTAACCAGCGCTACCAGCTGGAGCATTGCCCTGCCGGCAGGAACGCTTTATTATGGCGGCATATTAAAAGCTACGGCACAGGCTACAGGCACAGCAGAAAGTAATGGCTGCGGCACTGTCACAGTCAACTGTACTTCGCCGTTGCAACCCACCGTATCACCTGCATCTGCCACTATCAGTATCGGTCAGTCAGTGACTTTTAATGTAAGTAATATAACTCCGCTTAGCTGGTATGCAGTATCGGATAACAGCGGTAAAGCCTATGCTACCAGTCAGTACCGTTCCAATAGCAATAGCTTCAGCATAACGACTGGAACCTTTGCGAGTGTGGGTACTTATAATCTCAGGCTAACAGCCGATGCACTTACAGGTTGCCCTGCCAGCGCCCGATCCATATCTATAGAAGTAAAGGGTGCATTGCCGCTTACCCTGCTCAGCTTTAGCGGCAACTATGCCAATGACCAGGTAAATCTTTTCTGGACCACTACCGAAGAAAAAAATGTGAGTCATTTTGAAATAGAGCGCAGTGCAGATGGCATCCGCTTCAACGATATTGGTAATCTACCCATTCAGAATACTACTGCATCCGAATATCATTACAATTATATAGTGAATGGCCGGTTGCAGGTACCCACTTATTTCCGCCTGAAGATCGTTGATATCGACGGCAAATATGAATACAGCCGTGTACTGATGATCAAACCCGCTGCACAAAGCGGAGTCGTGCTCAAAGCGTTGCCCAACCCATTTGCACAGCAGCTGTATATGCAATATCACGCACCGCAAAGCGGTCGTATCAATATGCGCATCATGGATGCGGGGGGCGTGCTGGTCTACCAGCGCGTGCTGCCCGTGATAACCGGCGAAAACCTGCTGCCCGTAAAAGAATCAGCGACCTGGGCTTCCGGCCATTACTTTATTCGTGTACTCGATGAGCGCACTGGCGAAGGTGTGCAGCTGAAGGTGACCAAACAATAAAATAGGTGTTGGCTTTCATTTATACGCGGATCCTTTTTAGGATCCGCTTTTTTTTGAGGGGATGTTTTTGTAGCTCCGCATTGCAATGCGGAGCTACAAAGATGCATTGCGGGCTAAGCAGGTTACGGAACCAAACCATATCTCCGCTGTCTGTCCGCCTTTTCCTTCCGTTTGTTGACGGGTGCGGTCAGAAGGAGAACAGAATTCTTAACTTCAGAAAAAAACCAACATGAAACCATCTCTTGCTATCCGCCTGCTGGCCATTGTCATTGCTGTATTCATGATCCTGCACGGCATCAGCCGTATTGTGACCAATGGTGTGAGTGGTTTTGGTGAATTCCTGGATAGCAAACATTTTCCTGCCGGTCATGTACTGGCCTGGGCACTCACCGTGGGGGAGTTGCTGTTTGGTCTGCTGATGATCGTGGGACTGTTTGTAGAGGTCTGCTGTATCTTCTTTGCCGTAGAATTGTTGTTCGGTATTATCCTCGTGCACTATCAGAATGGCTGGTTTGTGGTAGGCCATACGCTGGGCGGCATGGAATACAATGTGCTGATGATTGTTTGCTTTGTACTGGTGCTGATGACATGGAAAAAGGTAAAAGGTGTAAGGGAAAAGGAGAAGGTATGATAAGTTGTCAACTCTTTACCACCTGTTTTCCTTTTACCTTTCGCCTTTCACCCTGCTACAACTCTTTACGCAGTCGTGCCACAGGAATATTGAGCTGTTCCCGGTACTTGGCCACGGTGCGGCGGGCAATATTATATCCCTTTTCCTGGAGTAATTCGGTAAGGCGTTCGTCGCTTAGCGGGCGTTTTTTGCTTTCGCCTTCTATAAGATCACTGAGTATCTTTTTTACTTCGCGGGTAGATACTTCTTCGCCGCTTTCGGTACTGAGCGATTCGCTGAAGAAGAATTTGAGCCGGTAAGTACCAAATTCGGTTTGTACAAATTTGCTGTTGGCTACACGGCTTACGGTAGAAATGTCGAGGCCGGTTTTTTCTGCAATGTCTTTCAGGATCATCGGCCGCAGGCTGGTCTCATCGCCGGTGATGAAAAAGTCATGCTGATGGTTCATGATAGCCGTCATGGTGCTGAGCAGGGTATGCTGACGCTGTTTGATGGCATCGATAAACCATTTGGCGGCATCTATTTTTTGTTTGATGAAGAGTACGGCTTCTTTCTGGCGTTTGTCTTTCTTGGCGCCGCGCTCGTATTCCTTCATCATATCGCGATAACCTTCGCTGATGCGCAGCTCGGGTGCATTGCGCGAGTTGAGGGTGAGCTCCAGTTTGCCACCATTGTTGAAGATGAAGAAATCGGGCACCACATAACTTTCTGCTTTATTGATGCCGCCTACATTGCCGCCGGGTTTGGGGTTGAGGCGGATGATCTGCTGCATCACCTCTTTGAGCTCATCTTCATTTATAGCCAGGCCACGCTGGATCTTTTCGTAATGTTTTTTGGTAAACTCGTCGAAGTATTTGCGGATGGCCTGCATAGCCGTTTCCACGTCCTTGCCTTCTTCTTTCTGGCGCTGCAGTTGCAGTAGCAGGCATTCCTGCAGGTCGCGGGCAGCTACGCCAGGCGGGTCAAAGCGTTGAATGCGCTGCACCATGTCTTCCACTTCTTCTTCAGTCGCGTTGATGTTCTGACGAAAGGCCAGGTCATCTACAATGGCGCTGGTTTCGCGGCGCAGGTAACCATCTTCATCGATACTGCCCACAATCTGCTCGGCGATCCTTTGCTGTTTTTCATCGAGCTTTAGCAGCCCCAGCTGGTTGAGCAGGGTTTCATAAAAGCTGGCTTCCGTTTTAAAGGGCACCTGTTTGTTATCGTCTTCGGGATAATTGTCGTCGCGGGTCTTGTAATCGGCTACTTCATCATCTCCATCCTGCACATATTCGCTGACGTCTATATTGTCGTATTCGTCTTCGCTGCCGCTTTGCTCTTCAAATTCTGCTTCGGCATTGTCGTTAAACTCATCTACCATTTCCTCCCCGTTCTCATCGTGATTCTGATCGTCGAGCTCCAGAGCGGGGTTTTCTTCCAGTTCTTCCTTGATCCGCTCTTCCAGGTTGGCAGTAGGCACCTGCAGCAGTTTCATCAGTTGAATCTGCTGCGGGGAGAGTTTCTGTAAAAGCTTCTGTTGTAGAGACTGGCTAAGGGCCATAATTTTGTCCAAACGTTTTTAGGAAGGCCAATGAATTTGAGGCTCTTAAAAAGTCAAAAATCCGGCCATTCATCAAAAATCAGGCCGTAAATTTACAAAACAAAGAGATACAAATGGCCCAACGCATTTTTTGGGTAGTTGTTGTGCTGATTTTCCTGTTTAACGGGGAAATTTTTGCCCGGCAAAAGATTGTGGAAAAAAACTTTGCTGTTCCTTCATTTTTAAGGAAGTCGGACAATTTACGTCCTTTCTCAGTGTACCCGGCTGTGGCCGTTTTTCCTGACAAAAAAATTACACTGGCCTCGTCATTTTTTCTAAAACCGCTGTATCCCGTAGCACCTTCTTTTTATATCAATAACCTCAGCTTCATCTGCCGCCAGGAATGGCAGTTCCAAAAAAACACCGGCATCCCGCTCCGCATCAGGCTGGGATCGCTGGAGTATGTAGACAGGATGGAAGGAAAGAGTAAGGAAGTGCGATGAACCTGACGGTTTAAAGTGTTTAAAAAGTATAAAGGGTATAAAGCGCTATACGACTCTTTATACCCTTTATACTCCTTAAACTTTTTATACTTTTTACCTGCTCAACCACTCCATCACCGGCACATCCGCCGGCATTTTGTAGTAATTATTTCTCAGGCTGTCGTTCCAGCCATTGGGGTTGCGGTCAAAGATCTTGCTGCTGTAATAAATGCTGCCCTGTATATTGGGATACTGGCGCAGCAGCCTGATCTGATTGGGCAATTCATTGGGATTTTTCCAGGCAATATTTTTTTCACCCGCGCGGTAGATGCCATGGCCGATGTAAATGTGGCGGCCGTAACTGTGCCGGCTCCACCAGTCTACCATGGTTTCGTAGGCTATTTTATCGTGACCCATTTCCAGGTAAAGCTGCGGGGCTACATAATCGATCCATTGTTTCTGCATCCAAAGCAGGATGTTGGCATAGAGATCATCATAGTTGGTTTGGCCAGCACGTGTATCGCTGCCCATGGGATCTTTATCCTTGTTGCGCCATACACTGAAGGGCGAGATACCAAATTTCACCTGCGGCTTTTCCTGCTTGATGGCCACACTCAGCTTATAAATGATGGAATCTACATTGCTGCGACGCCAGTCGTCTTTCGAAAGTTTGCTGTGTGAACGCACATACGCGGCCTGGTCAGGAAACTCCTTGCCGGGTATACGATAAGGGTAAAAGTAATCGTCCATATGAATGGCATCGATATCATAACGGTTCACGATATCGCGAACCACTTTTACCACAAACTGCTGCGCATCTTTATTAGATGGATCGAAATATTTTTTATCGCCGTAGGTCAGAAACCAATCGGGGTGAATGCGGGTAATATGATTGGAGGAGATAGAAGCCGTCTTTACATTGAAGTTGGCGCGATAGGGATTGAGCCAGGCATGAAACTCCATGCCGCGTTTATGTGCTTCTGCGACCATAAACTGCAGCGGATCGTAATAGGGAAAGGGAGCCTTACCCTGTACGCCGGTAAGCCACTGGCTCCAGGGCTCCAGGGCAGAAGGGTAAAAAGCATCGGCGGCCGGACGTATCTGCACGATCACGGCATTCATCCCGTTTTTCTGGTGCAGATCAAGCAGGCGAATAAAATCTGTCCGTTGTGTGGCAGGATTGGTATCGCCACGCTGAGGCCAGTCGATGTTGTCTACCGTAGCGATCCAGACACCTCTGAACTCATGCGCAGGTGCCGGAGCGGGAGCTGGCTGAGCCAGTACGGTCATTGTGGCCAAAAGGGAAATACAGGTGAGCAGGTGCTTCATGGACAATAGTGTAAATAGGGGATAGATGAATATTAATGCAAAGTTATTTGATTATCAGGTTAATCAAATGATAAAAGAGGGTGGTGAGTTATAAGAGAGGCAGAAGGTGAAAGGTTGAAGGTCAGAGGCAAAATCGGTCCGAACGCTCGGACCGGAATTTCGGATGGGACATGAAGAAGGAGATTTCACCTTCTTCCTTTTACCTTCTACCCTTAACCTTATATCTTATTTCACCCTTCCATTGCGCTCCTGATCTTGTCCAGCAGTTCGCTCAGCTGGGCGGCTTCCTTGCGGGAGAGGTTGCCTAAGATATTGTCCATTTCATCCTGGCGCTCATCCAGGCGTTCGAGCAGCTTGCGACCCTTGTCGGTGATCATCACATCTACCAGCCGGCGGTCAGCCTTGCAGACGCCTTTTTTTACCAACCCTTTGGCGATCAATCGATCCACAATGCGGCTGGTGTCACTCATCTTATCGAGCATCCGCTCCCGTATCTGAAGGGTGGAAAGAGGGTGCGGATGGCTGCCACGCAAAATGCGCAGGATATTAAATTGCTGGGGCGTAATGTCTTCAGAAACAAAGATTTCTTTCGTCTTCTCTGTTATCCAGTTATACGTGTAAATAAGATTGATAGAAGCCTTCTGGTATTCATTTCTGAACCGGGCCTGGTGTATGTCCTGATCAATACCCATAGACAAAGGATTTGATGCGCTAAATGTAATAAGTTTCTGGCAATGACAGGGTTTTAGCTCCCTGGCAAGTACCAGCCTGCAAAATTAATGTTATAACATCAAATTAATTAAAAAAAGTGATCGGTGATTGATGGTCAGTGGCCGGGATAACATAACTGGCCACTGACAACCAGCCATTTTCAACTATTTTTTAACTGTGCCGCCAGCTTAAGAATAGTAAACAGGTGGTGCGCTTCATGCAGCAGGAAAAAGTTGAGCCAGAGCAGGAGGCTAAGCTCGCCATATACAGGGTGGGTGCCTTTTTTGCCGAGGTCAGCATCGGGAAACTGGATGATCTCTGCTGCCATTTCCTTGCGCAGGCTGAGCAGGTCCTGCATGATCTCACGGGTAGAAAGATGGCAGGCATCGGCAAAGCGGGGATCGCCTTCGGCAGTATAGGCGCCAAAGTGCGGATTGTCGCCTTCCAGTATTTGTTTGATACGCGAGACAAAAGTGTGCTGATAAGTGGCCAGGTGTACGATATTTTCAAAAATGCTCCATTTGCCGGGAAGTGGCTGGCGGCGGACCTGTTCATCGGTGAGCCCATCGATGATCTCCAGCAAAGACTTGTGCTGATACTGAAGCCGGGTTGATACAGAAGAAGGTAATGGCATAGTGGTGGTGATTGGAAAAATGAATAAGGTATCAGGTATCGCTCCATACGCGTGTACCTTCCGAACAGTTGGCACAGATGTCTATATTCTTGCGGCCCTTCAATATCTGTGCACGAAACTGTTTGTAGCTTTTGTTTTGCCAGATATCCTTAAACCGCTGCTCACGCAGATTGCCCATGCGGTGCTGTGCATCTTTATCAAAGCAGCAGGGAGCTACCAGCCCATCCCAGGTGATAACGGGATCATGCCAGAGGCGCCAGCACTGGTTGGCCAGTTTGCCTTTGAACTGTGTGCCATTGGCTGTTTTGCGATAGCGGCTGTATTTGTCCTGTGTGGGGATGAGTGCGTTGGGATCTGTTTCGTAATCGTATACCTGGGCTGTTTTAAACCATACATCATCCACACCGATTTCACGGCCCAGTTTTTTTACATCTTCTATCTGGTGTTCGTTGGGTTTTACTACGAGGAATTGAAATACTACAAATGGTTTGCGGCTATTCAGTTCTTTTTTCCAGCGTACGATATTGCGTGCGCCGGCCAGCACTTTTTCCAGTTGTCCGCCTACCCGGTATTGTTCATATACATCCTGTGTAGTACCGTCTATGGATATGATAAGACGGTCGAGACCGCTTTCGATCGTACGGCGTGCGTTGTCGTCGGTGAGATAATGTGCGTTGGTAGAGGTGGCTGTATATATTTTTTTACCCGCTGCATATTTTACCATATCCAGGAAGGAGGGATTCAGATAAGGCTCTCCCTGAAAATAAAATACGAGATACAGTAATTCGCGGTGCAGCTCATCGATGGTCTGCGAAAAAAAATCGCGCTGCAGCATACCGGTAGGTCGTGTAAAAGAGCGGAGACCGCTGGGGCATTCGGGGCAGCGCAGGTTACAGAAATTGGTTGGTTCAAATGAAATAGATACCGGCATTCCCCATTGTACAGGTCTGCCGGTCCACTTGCTGAGGTAATAGCTGCTCAATACCTTCAGCCCGTTCCACACCCGCCGCGGCGTAAGCTTGGTGGCCAGGTTGCGTGTATCTCTCCAGTTGAATTGCGCCATCAATTGTAAAGGTAAGCAAAGAGAGGTTAGTGGACAGTGGATAGTGGGCAGAGGACAGACTGTTGAAAGTTTTAAAAGTGGATACTGTCCACTATCCACTGTCCACAAAACAAAAAGCCCAACCTTTTTAACAGTTGGGCCTTTGATTCATCCATCCTTGTTGTTGTGTCCAATCAGTCGTTTAGTATTTTCGATTTGGTCAGGTATTGTTTACTGGGGTGATAAATAAAGAGGCAGGTACCACCCTGAATGGTTTGTATGATACGGCGGCTTTCTTTTTGTGGTACGGCAGGGCATCCATAACTGCGGCCCATGCTGCCGGCGCCAATATAGGAAGCACCGTGTACAACAATTGCCCGTTGCATTGCCTGGTCATTAAAACCGGGCTCCAGGCCTGCCACACGCAATGAAAGCCCATGCTCACCATAATACGTGCCGCGTGTTACATAAAATCCAAGACTGCTCTGATGTGATTCTGCACGATTCGAAAAACGGGTAGCATATTCTGAACCCGAATTGCGTCCATGTGCAACATAGGTGTTGATCAGTACGCGCTGCTCCTGCATGTCTATTACATACATCCGCTTGTGGCGTGCAGACTGACTGAAATCACAAATAGTGAGATAGTCATCGCGACGGATCTGTTTTTTTTCCATCAATTCTTCATAACCCTTGCAGGCATAATTGAAAGCTGCGCGGGAAAGCCCCAGCTTTTTGAGTCCTGCAGCTTCATATAAAGAAGCATAAGGATTATCTGCATGTTCAGAAGAATCAATGCCCGTTGTAGTGTGGATAGAGACCGGGCTGCCAGTGCGGATCTTTTCGTTTGCCGGCTTCCAGGATAGTCCCAGCCAGGCAAAGAAAAGGCAATACACGGATAGAGGAACCAGGTGTTTCAACAGTAGTACGGATTTTGGATTTTAAAAAGCCACCGGAGCGGCTTCGTAGCGTATCAAACGCCAGCGAGAGCTAAAATAGTATCCGCGTTTTCGAAATGCAAAGAATAATTATCTGTTTTATAGACTTTTGCGAACATTTACGCAAACCCCTACGCACATTTACACAACGAAAAATACGATCAGTTGATCGTGGTCATTTTTAGTAAGCGAAAACTAAATAGTATAAGGGGTATAAAAGGTTTAAAGGGTATAAAGCGTCTGGTCACCACAATCACCCTTTAAACTTTTTATACCCTTTACACCCTTTATACTTTTACTAACTTCCACTTTCCGCGTTTAAAATAAATAAACGCAATAATGGCGATGAGTGTCTCAGCGACAGGGATACCTATAAAGGCGCCCAGGGGGCCCATCTTCCAGTACGTGGCCAGCAGGTAGGCCAGTGGTATCTGAAATACCCAGAAACAGAAGAAATTGATCAGTGTGGGCGTACGCGTATCACCGGCTCCGTTGAGCGCCTGCACCATCACCATACCAATACCATAAAAGATATAACCCGATCCGATGATCATAAGGGCTTTTACTCCGTAGGCCACTACTGTTTCCTCGTGTGTAAAAATGCGGATGATAGGCTCGGCCAGCAGCAGGAACAGCAAGGTGACCCCTGCCATAAAAAAAGCATTGTAGCGTGCAGTGAGTAAAGCACTTTTTTCTGCACGTTCCGGTTGACCTGCTCCCAGGTTTTGTCCGACCAGTGTGGCCGCCGCATTGCTGAGCCCCCAGGCCGGCAGAATAAAGAACACCACATTGCGGATAGCCACCTGGTAACCAGCCGATGCTTCCGTGCCACCGGTATGTGCTACCAGCCAGGCCAGCACGATCCAGCTGCCGGACGCTATCAGAAACTGAAAAGTAGCCGGCCAGGCAATGCTGAATAATGAACGGATAACGGCCGGGTCGGGCCTGAAATGAGCCGGCACGATTTTGATCATTCCCTTGCCGCGGCTCAGGTGCCAGCATTGATACAGCACGCCCATACCACGACTGAAAGCGGTAGCCACGGCCGCTCCGGCCAGGCCCATTTCGGGAAAAGGCCCCAGTCCGTCGATCAGTACCGGACATAATATAATATTAAGGAGACTGGCCAGCCAGAGACTTTTCATGGCGATGGCGGCATTACCGGCTCCTCTGAATATCCCGTTGATCAAAAACAGCAGGATGATGACCACACTGCCACCCAGCGTAATGCGGGCGAAAATGGTACCCTCCTTCACTACAGCTTCATCGGCCCCCATAAACCGGAGTACGTCACCGGCAAAGATGATCCCAGTGATACTGACAACCACGGTGACAATAAATGCAACGATGATCGCCTGCGCACCGGCATGAGAAGCTGCGGCAGCGTCTTTTTCTCCAATGCGCCGGGCTACTATAGCGGTAGCAGCGGTACTAAGCCCGATGGCCGCAGCATATACCAGCGATACCACCGATTCGGTAAGACCCACCGCCTGTATGGCATTTTTGCCCAGCTTACCTACAAAAAACATATCCACTACCGCAAATACGCTTTCCAGGCTTAGCTCCAGGATCATGGGAATGGCCAGCAGGATGATGGCCTGCCGTATACTGCCTTGTGTATAATCGTGTTCCCCACCACGTAAAGATTGCCGGAGTAGCGCAAAAGCCTGTGCTACCTTATTGGCAGAAGTTGTCGGTTTCGACATAAAAACAATTACAAAATGAAAAAAAATGGTACAATAAGTTCAGGCGGGCATACCTGTTGCCGCTCAAAGGAAGACTGTAAAAAGAGGTTCTGGTATCTGGAAGACGAACCTAAGCGATTTTCATATACGTTGCTTGAAGTGATGCAAATGTAGGAAAATGTTCAGCAGCCGGAAAAAACAGCCATACAGGTAAAGCAAAAAACCGGACAAATGATGAAAAAAGGGGGTCGTAACCGGAATAAATGCGATAAGCAATACAGGGAACAATAAAAAAAACAAGCATTTTCTAGGTGTATTTACTTATTCGACAAACAAAATCCTTGATAAAAGCCAAGGATTTTGATCGTGTAGTTGGATGAAAATGAGTTTTTTATTTATTTTAAGTCTCAATCTCCGGCAGTCGTCAACCCAGACTGCCCCCGGCACTGTTGCAGACAGGCACCGGTTTCTCTTCCGGGTTGCGGAAATTGGCCCTTAAAAAAGCAAAGGTTTAAGCTGAGTTGTAGTAGTAAAAGAATAAGCTCTCCTGTTATTTTTTTAATCAACAGGAGAAGTGATTCCTGCTATCCTGAATAATTAACCAAAGCCATCCGCATAACGGAAAACCAGAACACGCATGCAGTTGCCACCCAATTTATATTTACAAAGAAAGTTCACGCAATGGGCCTATATCCATACCTGGCTGGTACTGGCTATAGCAATACTTGTATTATTGGGATGGTTTGCCGACGTAGAATGGTTAAAAAAAATGGGAAGCCCTGTCGTTTCCATGAACCCCACTACGGCCTGTTGTTTTTTGTTGTTTGGTCTTTCCTTTCTGATGCTACGCTCCGGGCGCGCTTCACTTATCACACCCGCACATGTACTGCTTGGCTTATTACTCCTCGTCGCTTTTTCCCGCCTGGTGGCACTACTGTCCGGAACAGATATTGGCCTTGACGCCATTTTGCTGAATAAAAAAGTACTGGCAGAAAATCATCCCGGCTGGCCTTCGCGCATGACCTTCAATACGGCCCTGTCATTTGTAATAGCGGGCATCGGCCTGTTGCTGATACAAAGCAGATCAGAAAAAAAACTGAAAGCCGGTCAGATGGGTGCTTTCCTGTTATCACTGATCAGCTTACTGTCGCTGATCAGCTATCTGTACCAGGCGCAAAGTTTCTTCGGCTTCATGAGTTACATCCCCATGGCGCTCAATACGGCCATCTGCTTTTTCTTTATCAGCCTTAATTTATTGTATTGCGAATCGGGCAAAGGTTATATGCAACACCTGACGACCACGCTCAGCGGGTCCATTACAGCGAGGGTGTTGTTGCCGGCAGCAATACTGATACCCACTCTTTTTGGACTCATCCGGCTATGGGGCTACTGGGAAGGGTTATATGATAATGAATTTGGTGTCACGCTGTTTTCCATGGTTACCATCATTTTTCTGGCAACCGTGGGCTGGTATACTACCATTGCACTTAATAAACGTGACCTGCAGCACCTCAGGACCCGGCAGGAACTGGAAGATAGCCGGGAAGAAATAAATGCCATTTTCCTCAATGGGCCGGACGCTATTGTGGTGATTGACCGCGAAGGCCGTATTGTGAAATGGAACCCGGAATCGGAAAGGCTTTTTGGATGGAAGCGCGAAGAAGTACTGCATCAGTACCTGGCCGATGTGGTAGTACCTCCCGAATTGCGTGAGGCGCATCGCAAGGGATTGCAGCGGTATATGTCTCCTGAAGAAAGTAAGATAATCGGGCAGACCGTTGATATATGGGCTATCTGCAAAGACGGGCGTCATATTGATGTGGCCCTGCGGGTATCACCATTCACCCTTAACAATAACGGATATTTTATCGGCTTTATCCGTGACATCAGCGAGCAAAAAAAGACCGATAAAAAGCTGCAGCAGTTCAACGAAGAACTCTCTTCGCAGGTTGCCGAAAAAACAAAAGAGATGACCGATATACTGGAGCGGGTGACAGATGGGTTTATCGCCCTGGACAAAGAGTTCCGGTATATTTACGCCAATAAAAAAATAGGAGAACTGACACATCATGATCCTGCAAAGCTGATAGGCCGCAACGTGTGGGATGTGTTTCCGGATGCAGTGAATACGCCTACCTATGACGCTTTTATGAAAGCCATGAATGAGCAGGTATATATATCCAATACCGATCATTTTGAGCCACTCGAGATCTGGCAGGAAAATCATATCTATCCATCTGTCAACGGATTGTCTGTATTTATCCGCGATATCTCTGAACGCAAACGGGCCGAAAGTGAGATCACGCGTATGCGTTCACTCTCCGAAACGCTTATTGACAGCCTGCCCGGTGTATTTTATTTTTATGATGAAAACGGAAAATTCATCCGCTGGAATAAACAATTTGAACAGGTGACAGGATACAGCAGTGAGGAGATCGCCGTAATGCACCCCGCCCAGTTTTTCCAGGGTGCCGATAAAGAGCATATTATCAACCGGATCAAACATGTCTTTGATGCCGGTACGGGCGATGCAGAAGCCTCTTTTACTACCAAAGATGGCCGCGAGATACCCTATTATTTCAAAGCGGTACGTATGGAGTATGATGGAAAGATCTGTTTGCTGGGCACAGGTTTTGATATGACAGAGAAAAGAAAGGCGGAAGAATACATGAAGCAGTCGGAACAAAAATATCGTCTGCTGTTTCACAGCAACCCTATGCCTATGTGGATGCTGAGCCTGCCTGAATATAAGATCATTGAAACGAATGAGGCTACACTGAGACAGTATGGTTATACACGTGAAGAGTTTCTGGCACTGGATGTTTTTAAACTGCGCCCACCCGAAGATGAAGACAAGCTGAAACAGTATACCAACCGCAACTTCAGAGGTATTCACTATGCCGGCATCTGGCGGCATCAGAAAAATGACGGAACGATCATCTATGTGGATATCACCACGTATGATACGCATTATGAAGGAAATGCTGTACGGCTGGTACTGGCGATCGATGTGACAGAGCAGCACCTGGCAGAAGAAAAGCTCAAACAATCGTATGAATCCATCCGCGAGCTGACAGATCATCTGCATACGGTGCGGGAAGAAGAGCGGATGCATATTGCCCGCGAAATTCACGATGAGCTGGGTCAGCTGCTGACTGTATTGAAAATGGATGTAGCCTGGCTCAACAAAAGATTATCGCCCGAGCCCGGTCCTGTAAAAGAAAAGATCACGGATCTGCTGTTGTTGATCGATACAACAGTAAAAACAGTTCGGCGTATTGCTTCTGAGCTGAGACCCAGCCTGCTCGATGACCTGGGCCTTATTGCGGCCATGGAATGGCACTTCGAAGAATTTCAGAAACGTTCAGGTATAGAAGGCGCTTCGCAGCTGCCGGATCAGGAAATACCATTACCGGATTCGTTGAAAATCGGACTATTCCGCATTTTCCAGGAATCATTAACGAATGTTGCGCGACATTCCGGTGCAAAAAATGTGGCTGTAGAGTTGCTAAAGAATGAGAATCGGTTAATTTTAACGATCAGGGACGATGGCATTGGCTTTGATACAGGAGAAAGTAAAAGAAAAACACTCGGACTGGTAGGGATGCGTGAGCGTACGGAGGTAATGGGAGGGGAGTATTGTATTGAGGGGGAGCCCGGCCGGGGAACAACAGTGCGGGTATCAGTGCCATTGCCGGTACAGGAGTTAAAAACAGAATAGATTAATCAAGAAGGTATGTTGAAAATTCTGATTGCAGACGATCATGCCATTGTAAGGCGGGGATTAAGACAAATTCTGCTCGAAGAGTATCCGTCTGCCCATGTAGGCGAAGTGGGCGATGCGGAAAGCCTGATCACCGAAGTGGTGACCGGCGACTGGACCCTCGTGGTCTGCGACATGAATATGCCTGGCCGCAGTGGTCTCGATGCACTGAGCCAGATCAAACAGATTGCGCCCCAGTTGCCCGTACTTATTATGAGTATGTACCCCGAAGACCAGTATGCGCTGCGTGTGCTCAAATCCGGCGCCTCCGGCTACCTGGGCAAGGAAACCATCCATGAGCATCTCATACAGGCTATCCAGACAGTGATGCTGGGCAAAAAATTCATCACCCCCTCCATTGCCGAAAAACTGGCCGATGCCGTGCGCGATAATACCGACCAGGAACCCCACGAGCTTCTTTCCGACCGGGAGTTTGATGTATTCAAGCTGCTGGCAGCCGGCCGTTCGGTATCCGAAATAGCGGCCCAGCTCTCGCTCAGCACCACTACAGTGAGTACCTACCGGACACGCATCATGAGTAAGATGAACATCCGGTCCAATGCCGATCTTACCCGCTATGCGCTGGAGCACAAGCTGATTTAACCCCCACCATGTAGTATAAAATCTACATCAATTTAAAGTACTGCGCTACAATATCTACGCAAGGGTTAGGCTACCTTGCTGCGGGCTCTTTGGGCCCTTTTGCCAAACAAATCAACCCATCTGTATCTCATGCTAAGAATGATCATTGCAGACGATCATGAAGTAGTCAGGCAGAGTCTTATTCAGCTATTGCGTGAAGAGTTTTCGCCTGCCCACTTTGAAGAAGCAGAAGATGCCCAGATACTGATTGAAAAAGTCAGACTGGCCAGCTGGGATCTCGTTATTACAGACCTGGCAATGCCCGGCGGCGGCGGACTGGAAGCATTAAAAACAATCCGCAAGACACACCCTTCACTTCCTGTTATTGTTATCAGCACCTATCCTGCAGAGCAATATGCCAAACGAGTATTGAAAGCCGGTGCACAGGCCTATGTATGTAAGGACACACTCCCCGGTGAACTCCTGCAGGCCGTTCATCATATTATAAATACCAGCAAAGCCAATCCGCTTTAAATTTTCATTCCCTCCATCGTAATGGTATACGGACACCGTATCTAAGCAGTTTCCTGTAGTATATATACTACACATCAGATATCGCTTTGCAGACAAAACATTCATCCCTGTTTCTATTGTTTATGATCGGCGATAATCCTTTCTTTGTTGAGGTTTAAGGCGTAACAATCCAACCCATGAGGAATAAAAAGGCAACAGTTCTGATAGTGGACGATCACAGATATTTTGTGGATCGTATGGTCGGTCTCCTGGATGAGGCTGGCGGTACCAGTCGTATCTCTACTGCTGGCAGCTACGATGCTGCTATACATATTCTGGAGCAACATCAACCTGATGTAATATTACTTGACATCAGCATGCCCGATAAAAACGGCATGGATCTGCTTCAATACATTTCCCAAAACAATTACCAGAGCACAGTCATCATGCTTTCCAATCTGTCTGCTACCTACTATCAGCAGGAATGCAAACGACTGGGCGCAGATTATTTTCTTGATAAAACAACGGAATACGAATTAGTAACAGGCATTATTGACACATTCAATAACAACTGATCCGATACCCAGGCGCAGGATATGAAGCTAAGAACAGTATACCCGGAAGAGTACCACAAACCAGGATCCGAATGAAGAAGAGTTGGACAACGCTCAAACAGATTATTAATGCCTCTCAAAGCGACAAGGAATTGTTTCTTTCACTGATCGATGAAAAAGGAACAATCCGTACCGCTAATGCCAGTATGCTGAGAAGCCTTGAGCTGAAAGACCCCCGTGCGCATACCATCAACTTTTTTGAGCTCGTTCCTCCCGAACATGCCGAATATCTCCGTCGCAAGATGGAAGAAGCGGCCATTACCGGCAGTGCTACCGATATAGAATTGTATGTACGCAACGGACAGTATCACCCCATGAAGTGGCAGCTCAACTGCCTGCGCGAAAACGGTACCAACGACACTACTTTTTTCTGTCTCGGTTATAAACTGCTGGATGATGAACGCCAGGAGCGTTTTTATAATCTGGTACAGAACCATTGCCAGTTGCTGATGGAAGGCATCAGCGGTATCATATTCCAGGATACAAACGGAGAGCTCATTGCAGCCAATCAGAAACTGGCCGCTTTGTTTGGAACCACACTCGAACGCCTGTACCAGTTAAAGGATGTGGCTCAGATGTGGGATACGACCTGGTATATCACCGACGAAGCCGGCCATCGTGTCACGTACAAACAAACACCCATGTACCTGGCGTTGCAAACCGGGCAGACACAGCGTAAGACCATGCTGGTGCAGCTGGCTTCGGGCGAGCAACGCTGGTTTCTGATGCAGGCACAACCCCTGTCGCATGTCAGCAATACACAGGAAGAACAGGCGGTGGCAACGAGTGTGATAGATCTTACCCAGGAGCGGCAGCTGCTGCACGATCTGCAGGAGCAGGAGATACTGCTGCATGCTTTTCTGCAGGAAACACCCAACCTGGCCTGGGTGGTGGATGAAGATGAGACCCTGTTGTTTGCCAGCAAGGCTTTTCTTGATTATTTCAATCTGTCCGATACGGCGATTGGCAAAAAGGTAACCTCGCTTATACCACCCACCATTTCACAGGCCGTATACGATTTTCATTTGGATGTGCTCGACTCCGGTCGCCCCGTGCAGACCACGCAGGAACTCAGGCTGGCCAATGGAGAGAATATCATTTCACATATAAATCTTTTTCCGGTAAACCTGCCTTCGGGCCGGAGGCTGATCGGCGGGCAGTCTGTAAGCCTGCCTGACAAGACCAGTATGGAAAAAGAATTGCGCAGTGCCCGGGAGCGTGTATTTGCACTGAGCCGCGCCACTTCCGATGCCATCTGGGAATGGGATATGCAAACCGGCCAGATCTTTCGCAACGAAACGCTGATGGACATGATCGGCTATCAGCCCGACAATAGCCGGGGCCTTAGCTGGTGGCTGCGCCGCGTACATCCGGATGACCGCAATCGTGTATCGGATAAGGTAAAGGAAGCCACCGATAATATGCAGCAGTCCTGGCAGGATGCGTATCGTTTCAAATGTGCCGATGGTTCTTATAAATACATTCAGGACAGGGGCTTTGTAGTCTATGAAAATGGATTGCCGGTAAAAATGATCGGCTCGCTGCAGGATATATCGGCGCTCAAAGAGCTGGAAGAAAAACTGCGCGATGAGCGTGTGCAACGGCAAAAAGAAACTTCTGAGACCATGATACAGGTAGCAGAAAACGAACGCACCCGCATTGGCCATGAGCTGCACGACAATGTGAACCAGATACTGAGCACGGCCAAACTTTTTGCAGACATGCTTTCGCCGGCCAACAAGGACCAGCAGATGATAAAAGATAAGCTTGCCGACTACCTGGTACTGGCCATTGAAGAAATACGCAAACTGTCGCGCGACCTTGTGGCACCGCAACTGAAGGAAGAAAGCCTGATCGACAGCATACGCCTGCTCACCGTTGATCTCGAAATGGCACACGACATGGAGATCCGGTTTACTCACGACTGCGAGGTGGAGCAACTGTCGCCCGGCAAAAAAGTGACACTTTTCCGTATCGTACAGGAGCAACTGAAAAATATTATCAAACACAGCCAGGCTACCGTTACCGAGATCATGCTGCAATACACTTCATCGGAAGTGGTACTGGAGATACGCGACAATGGTACCGGGTTTGAGCCCAAACAAACCTATCGGGGCATCGGGTTGTCAAATATCTATGAGCGTACCAAGTTTTACAATGGAGTGGTCGACATTAAGGCTGCAACCGGTAAGGGCTGTACGCTTACCGTTACCATTCCTGTAGAGGACTAACCTGCGGCGGCGGCCCGGGCCAATGTGTCGAGGTATTGCGCAATATAGGCCTGCTTCTCCCGGCGCCGGTATTGAAGTATAAACCGTGGATGTGGCAACGGAATGATCTCCTGAAACCAGCCATGCTTTTCATTGAGCGTGCTGAAGAACCGGTAATTTTTTTCACCGCCGATACAGATACAACTATGCCGGTTTACCGGCCAGCGGTATTGTTGTTCTATACAACTAACCAGAAATGGCGTTAATCTTTTCAGCAATACTGGGTCATCGTAATAATTAATATTCTTCCCATCCTTTACCAATCCCAGCGGACAAACGGATCCGATAAAAAATTGCCGGTAAAAAGCGGCAGGCCCGCCATAGGCTTCGATCATTTCATAAATAAATACAGCAGATAGCTCAGTGCCACGACCAAACTCATGTGCAATACGGCAGTTTTCGGTCAATTGCAGGGGGGCTGTAAAGTTGATGCCTGTGATACCGGCGCCATACCGCCCCGGGTTGATCCCAAATGCCAGGGTGCGGCTGGCCCGGTCCGAAAAGAAGCGGGTGTAAAAGGCGGCCATCGCATTGCGCACGGCCGGCTCCTGTTGCGGGTGCAGCCAGCCATACCCGCGTGGCAGCTTTCCTGGCTGCAGAGAAGTATAGAAATCAAATACATACTTGCCAAAACCGGTCATAGCAATAAAGCTACAAACAAGAACCCGAAACGACAGCCAAATAGTGCGGTAGGTTTTTTAACGGCAAAAAGATGTTTTTTCACCTGATTTTTACGGTTAAAAAACATCTGGAAACCGAGTTTTTTCTCTTTGAAACTGGGCCTTTATATCCGTAAACTGCATTTCGCTTTCAGTAATCTATGCCCAACACGGTGATCAAAATATTTACCCTTGTCATATATCATGACGGGGTACAAAAGCAATTTGTTTCCGAATTGAGACGTACCGGTTACCGCCATTGTATTGTAGTGCGGATAGAAAACAAAGACGCCATTTTTGTACCCGATGCCGACCGCCGGTATTATTTGCTCGGACCAGCCGGTCATCAGCGGCCCGATGATGGCTCCATCACTTCGGAAATTGTACGGAAACTGGAAGAAATCTTCAGATGGGCATAATAATAGCTTGATCATAATCAGCGGGTGGGCTAATGTGCATCATGTATACCAGCCCGGTTTGACAATAGTTTTGACCGACGAACCTCCGACATCTGTTTTACCTAAATAATTATTATATGAAAAAAATGGTAGCGGCTTTTGATGGATTAAAATTTTCCAACAGCACGCGTGATTATGCATTGTACCTGTCACGCCTTACAGAAGCTCACCTCGTAGGCGTCTTTATGGACGACCCTACTTATACCAGTTATAAGATCTATGACCTGGTAGTAAAAGAAGGGGCTACCGATGCACGGATTAAAAAATTTGAAGAAAAAGACCTGCTTACACGGCAGGCCGCCGCCACTGCTTTCGAAAAAGCATGCCGCGATGCCGGCGTTGTGTACTCCCTGCATCACGACAGGCGTATTGCTATCCAGGAAATAAAACATGAAAGTATCTACGCCGACCTGATGCTGATAGATGGAAGAGAAACGCTGACCCATTATACAGAAAAACCTCCCACACGTTTCATCCGCGATCTGCTTACCGACGCACAATGCCCTGTGTTGCTGACACCCTCGCGGTTTAAGCCATTTAAAAAAGTTGTATTGCTCTATGACGGCGAACCGTCGTCGGTACATGCCATAAAAATGTTCAGCTACCTGCTGCCCGAGCTCAGAGACCTGGAGGCGGAAGTATTGTCGGTCAATACCGGTAAAGGCGGTCATCACCTGCCAGACAACAAACTGATGAAAGAGCTGATGAAGCGGCATTTTCCATCGACCAGGTTTACCGTGCTGAAAGGGAACGCCGAAGAACAAATTATAAAACACTTGCAAAAGGCCGGCGACCAAACGCTCGTGGTACTGGGAGCATACCGTCGCGGCACCGTCAGCCGCTGGTTCAGGGAAAGTATGGCAGATACCCTTATGCGCGGGTTAAAGCTGCCATTATTCATTGCCCATAACAAATAAGTCCGTCCGGCCCGGCAATTATCCATATTGGCCCGGGAGGATATGAGTACAATCAAAACTTTGTGTGACGGGTATCAGGATTTTTTGCTGCCGTAAGGGGGTAGCTTCGGAATCTTAAATCCAGCGCAATGAAACCAGTTCTTTCTCCCGAGATCAACGAAGTGCTGAATACAGCGCACTACCGTCCGGCCATATCCATCATATTGCCGTTTGAGCCAAAAATGAGCCTCAGAGCTGAACTCACCTATGTACTTGAGCTGGCGGCCAGTAAGGTACAACGTCAGCTGGAATTGCAGTATAGCTCCATGGTCGTTGACCCGGTCATGCTCAGGCTGCGAAAACTTATAAAGGGACTCAACTTCAACACACATAAGAAGAGTATAGCACTCTATGTGTCTCCTATATTTGAGAAAGTCTTATATCTGGATATACCCGTAGAGGAACGTGTGATAGTGGATGAATCATTCGAAATACGTGACCTCGTATACAGCAAAAAGCAAATTCACAAATACCTCGTACTGGTGCTGGGTGGCAACGAAAGCCGGATGTTTGTTGGCAATACACGCAGTTTTGTACGCATACTCAGCGACACACCGCAGCCGGCAGCTGCTTTTGAAAATGCACCTGAGCGTGTGAGCAATTTTTCTGACCCATCTGCCCGTAAAGAAGTGCTGATGGAGAAATTTCTGCGCCAGATCGATAACTCGCTCGACCTTGTTTTACACGCATACCCGCTACCACTGTTTGTAATGGGGTCGGAAAGAATGATGGGCCATTTCAAAAAAATGACGCGGCATGGCCACCTGGTCATTGATTACATAAAAGGCAACTATGAACAGGCCGCGCCTGAATTTCTGAAGCATGCATTGCAGCCATTCGTGGCAGACTGGAGTAAAGTACTGCAGGCCGATATCCTGCATCACCTCGAAGAAGCAGCAGGTTCACATAAACTGGCTACGGGTATCAAAGATGTATGGCAGGCAGCTCATCAGCATAAAGGACGCCTGCTCGTAGTAGAAAAAGAGTATATGTATCCTGCCAGCGATAATGAGCGGCAGATGCCAGTCATGGGCATCAATGGAGCTTACCATCCCTTTTCCTATATAAAAGATGCCGTCGACGACATTATCGAGAAAGTTCTCGAGTGCGGCGGCGATGTCGAATTTGTTGATCCCGGTGTAATGACCGGGTATGATAAAATAGCCCTTATTCAGTACTACTGATCCGCCTGGTTCCGATTGACCTATAAAACGCTGGTTATGCAAAAAGTATTAGCTCCCACAGATTTTTCTGAACCCTCTGTAAACGCAGTGACCTGGGCGGCTGACCTGGCCTGTGTATCGGGCGCTGAATTGTATGTATTGCATGTGAGTCCGCTGCCTGCTTCATACAGCGAAATACCACCACCAGCATCGTTAATACAGGATATCGGCAGCAAGGCCGAACAGCGTATGCGGGAGTTGAAAGAAATGCTGTTGCAGCACACACACGATAGCATCCGTATTCATACACAGATAAGCCAGGGCGATATATTACTCGGGATCGAAAGCCTGGCTGATAAAATAACCCCTTTTGCCATAGTAATGGGACCCGAGCGCGAAGGCCCTTTGCAACGACTGCTTGCCGGCAGCCATACACTGGCTGCTGCAAAACAAAGCCGGTACCCGATTATAGTAGTTCCTGAGAATTGTCATTTTTCCAAACTTAAAAGGATTGGTCTGGGTGTTGAACTCAGTGAAGTGATAGAGACCATACCGGTTGATTTTATAAGACAGTTGCAACAGCAGTTTCATGCGTCTTTGTATGTACTTCATATAAATATCGTGGCAGGAGCGATGCTGGCTGGTAAAAGAAAAGAAGAAGCAGGCTGGCTGGTTGAATTATTGGAAGATCTGGAGCCGCAATACCATTATCTCTATCAGGAAAATGTGGAAGAAGGACTTTGCAGGTATGCAGAGAAATATCAGCTGGATATATTGATTGTTTTTCCGCACCGGCGCAATTCCATCACGAAGCTGTTTTTCCAGGGTCATACGCATGACCTGGCGCTTCACAGCCCAATACCCATACTGTTTTTTCACGATTAAATTCAATAAGATGTCTGTATATATTCGTCCGTTCAGCACCATAGGCCTGTCAGACATACCGGCTGTGGGTGGAAAAAACGCTTCATTGGGAGAAATGATCAGCCAGTTGGCTTCCCAAGGCATCCCTGTACCCGAAGGCTATGCTGTTACTGCAGAGGCGTTCGAAGAGTTTTTAACGTATAATCAACTGCATAAGCCGCTGCAGCAATTGATGGAGGAACTTGATAAGGTAAAGTATAGCAACCTGCGCTCTGTAGGTGCCCGTGCCCGCCAGTTGATTAAAGCAGGGAGCCTGCCCCAAAGCCTGCAGGAATCGATAATAAAGGCTTATCGTGAATTGCAACCCGATGCACTTCTTGCGGTGGCCGTAAGAAGCAGTGCCACGGCAGAAGATCTGCCAACAGCCAGTTTTGCCGGGCAGCATGAGTCTTATCTCAACGTCAGCGGCGTACCGGCCTTATTGGGTGCAGTGCAGAATTGTTATGCATCTTTATATACAGACCGGGCTATCAAATACCGGGAGGATAAAGGTTTTGAACATTCCAAAGTTGCCATATCAGTAGGTGTGCAACGCATGGTGCGTTCAGACCTGGCCGGATCAGGTGTTTTATTTACCCTCGAACCCGAATCCGGTTTTGCAAACATTGTTCATATCAGCAGCGTATGGGGGTTGGGTGAAAATATCGTACAGGGTACCGTTACACCCGACGAATACTGGGTTTTCAAACCGGCGTTGCAGCAGGGCTATCAGCCGATAGTGCAGCGCCGCCTGGGAGAAAAGACAAAAACAATGATCTATGGTACCACGCCGGATGCTGCCATAGTGAATATTGATACACCATCGGAGAAAAGAGGGCAGTATGTGCTGTCAGACAAAGAGGTGACCGACCTCGCCCGCTGGGGTATGATCATCGAAAAACATTATGGCAAACCCATGGATATTGAATGGGCAAAGGATGGACAAACGGGTAAGCTGTATATAATTCAGGCCAGACCCGAAACGGTGCATGCCCGGCAAAAAAGACTGCAGGTGGAAGAGTACCGGTTGAAGGGTAGCGGGCTGGTACTGCTACAGGGCCAGGCCATCGGCAACCGGATTGCCACCGGCATAGCACGCATTTTGCAATCACCCGCGGAGGCAGACAGGCTGCAACCCGGCGATATTGTGGTAACAGATCTGACCAGCCCCGACTGGGACCCCTTGTTGAAGCAGGCTGGAGGTATTATAACCAATAAAGGCGGGCGTACCAGCCATGCTTCTATCGTAGCCCGCGAACTGGGTGTGCCCGCTATTGTTGGCTGCAACAATGCCACATCAGAGATCAAAGACGGCGAATGGATCACTATTTCCTGTGCAGAAGGAAAGACCGGCAAAGTATACAGAGGGCAGATAAGCTTTGAAATAATGCATACCGACTTTTCTACAGTCAGCCGTCCGGCGCATACTGCAGCCATGCTCATTGCCGGCGACCCGGATAAGGCGTACCAGCTTTCCTTCTATCCGTCAGATGGCGTTGGACTTATGCGCATGGAGTTTGCCATCACCCATTCCATACAGGTACACCCGATGGCGCTTGTACACTTCGATCAGTTAAATGAAAATGACCAGGCGGCTATTGAGCGTATCGTGCGGCCATATACGGATAAAAAAGAATTTTTTATTGACAGACTAACCCAGGCAATAGGTACAATGGCTGCCGCCTTCTATCCCCGGCCCGTGATTGTACGCATGAGCGATTTCAAGACCAATGAATACGCCAACCTTACAGGGGGCCGTGCCTTTGAACCCACCGAAGAAAATCCCATGCTGGGATTCAGAGGAGCTTCGCGCTATTATCACGAGCGGTATCGGGAAGGCTTCCGGCTGGAGTGTGCAGCTGTCAGTCGTGTAAGAGATGAAATGGGTCTTACCAATGTAAAAGTAATGATCCCGTTTTGCCGCACCCTGGAAGAAGGCCGACAGGTAATTGATATCATGCAGTCTTTTGGACTGATACAGCATAAAAACGGCCTGGAGATATATGTAATGGTCGAGATACCCAGCAATGTGATCCTGGCCAGCCAGTTTGCCGAAATTTTTGATGGATTTTCAATCGGATCAAATGATCTTACCCAGCTCACACTGGGCATTGACCGCGATTCGGCATTGATCAGTTCTTTGTTTGATGAACGCAATGAAGCTGCGCGTACGCTTATTGCCGAAGCAATTCATAAAGCCCGTGAGGCAGGTATTCCAATTGGTCTTTGCGGACAGGCTCCGAGCGATTATCCGGCATTTGCTCATTTCCTGGTTCATGAAGGTATCAATAGCATTTCCTTCAATCCCGATGCCTTCCTGGAAGGACTCCAGCATATAACCGATGCAGAGAAAGACCTGGCCATTGCAAAGACCTGATGACTATCAGCAGTAACGTTGAGGGGTATCAGCCACCGGGCTGTACAAAGCAGGTATCTTACACATCTAAAAAGTACGTTATGAATGATACAGGAAAAATAATTCTGGCATTTGCTGCCGGCGCACTCGCCGGAGCAATAGCAGGTGTATTACTGGCTCCCGATAAGGGCAGCGAAACCCGTCGTAAAATGGCAGAAGGTATAAAGGACCAGCTATCTAAGGGTAAGGAGAAGCTGTCAGACCTGAAAGAAGACTTTGAACAGGCCGTAAGGGATAAGGTGCAGGGCATGGCCTGATCAGTTATATACGAAGAATATGGAAAAAGTATTTTCTGCAGCCGAAGAGCTGACCGATACACTGCGGCAGTATGCAGACACCCGTATTGAAAGTGCCAAACTTTCGCTGGCAGAAAAGGCTTCTGCTGCAATCGCCGATATAGCAGCAGCCCTGTTTGTAGCGATGGTACTGGCTTTCTTTTTCCTGTTTGCCGGAGTGGCGGTGGCACTGCTTTTGGCACCAGCGCTGGGCAGCTACTGGCTGGCCTTCCTGCTGGTTGCGGTATGCTGGCTGCTGGCAGGCCTCCTGATCTGGAAAGGCCGTCAGCGGTTGATCCGCCTGCCGGTGATGAATGCACTTCTGCACCAATTTTTTGAAGAAAATGAAAAAGATCAATAACCTGGATCAGCTAAAAGCAGAAAAACAAAGGCTGCAATTACAACGTCTCCGGCTGGAAACAAAGATGCGTGATGACTGGCAAACACTCCGGTCATCGCTTCGCCCTTCCCAACTATTACGATCCATGCTGCAAAAAAAGCAGTCAGCTGCGGCTGATAATACGCAGGAGCCGGTCGGCAAACTGCTGTACAGGCAAATCGCCTCATGGATTTTTCAGAAAATGAGTGAACGCCGCCGCAAAGCCAATTGACCGGTGGTTCATAACTTTTTCTGTTGCACAACTACTTTGTAACTTACCTGCACATTTCTTACCAACTACCTCTGGCCAATGCAGGATACGATCAACCTCACGCAGGCGCCAACCGGTCTCAGCCATGCAGAAGCTGAAGCCCGGTTGCAGCAGTATGGACCCAATAAATTCAAAGCCGCCGGTTCGGGAGGGTTGTTTTCTGTTATAAAAGGCATCGTACGCGAGCCGATGTTTATATTGCTCAGCATTGCCTGTCTGCTTTATTTTATACTGGGGCAACTTAGCGAAGGCCTGCTCATGCTGGTAGCTATGTGTATTGTTACCGCTATTTCCATCTACCAGGAGCTGCGCAGCAACAATGCCATCGAAGCATTGCAGCAACTGACTGCTCCCCGTGTGCGCGTGATACGTGACGGCCAATTACAGTCTGTTGCGGCCGAAGATGTAGTACCGGGCGACTGGCTGCAGCTCGAAGAAGGTATGACCGTGCCCGCCGATGCTGAAATTGTACGGCAGCACGATCTGAGTGTAAATGAATCGGTGATAAGCGGTGAATCATTGCCGGTAGACAAATCGGATGAGGGCGAACAGCGCCTGTTGTACCAGGGAACAACGATCAACAGCGGCCAGTGTCTGGCTGTAGTAACTGCTACCGGCAACAATACAGTGCTGGGCCGCCTGGGAAAATTGGTAGGGAGTTATGAAATGCCTCCCACACTGCTGCAGCAGCAAACGGCCAGGCTGGTCCGGCGGCTTGCCTTTTTTGGTATTGCCGGTTTTGTGATCATACTGCTGGTCAACTACCTGCACGATCAGCAATGGCAAAACAGTTTATTGCTGGCGCTTACGCTAGCTATGTCGGCCATACCGGAGGAGATACCCGTAGCGTTTTCTTCATTTATGGCCCTGGGCTCGTATAAAATGAGCCGGTTGGGAATCATTTCACGCCGTCCGCAGGTTATCGAAAACCTCGGTGCCGTATCGGTGATCTGCCTCGATAAGACAGGTACTATCACAGAAAATAAAATGCGCCTGCGGCAGTGGTATGATTTTACGACAGGCCAATCGAGTGACTGGGACCCGTCCAACGGCATAGCGGCCACCTCCCTTTTATACTATGGGGTGCTGGCCAGCGAACGTCATCCTTTTGATGCCATGGAAAAAGCTATCTGGGAGGCATGGCATCAATTGCCAGAGGTGGTTCCATCACTACCGGAGATGATCCATGAGTATCCGCTCGAAGGCCGCCCGCCCATGATGACACATGTATACGAAGACACAGTGGCGGGCAAGGGTGCTGCGGAACGGATCATGAAGGTATGCCGGTTGAGTGCGCCTCAGCAGGAACTTATAGCTGCTAAAGTGGAGGAAATGGCCAGGCATGGATACCGGGTGATAGCCGTTGCTGCGGCCACTGGCAGCGCTCCGTTTCCTGCAAAACAGGATGACTTCAGCTGGCAGTTTAAAGGCCTGCTCGCACTCTACGATCCTCCGCGTGCTGATATGGACAAAACGATCGGGAGTTTTTATGCAGCACATATTGACGTCAAAATCCTGACCGGCGATCATGCACATACTGCGGCCAATATCGCCACGCAAATAGGCATCCGGAATACAGATAAGATAATTACCGGCGACCAGGTATTGCAACTGGACCCCGCCGCATTACAAAAAACGGTCAATGACTACACGCTTTTTGCCCGTATGTTTCCCGAAGCCAAGCTGCGGGTCATCGAAGCGCTGAAAGCCAACTCAGCCATTGTAGCCATGACCGGCGATGGTGTAAATGATGGTCCCGCATTGAAAGCAGCCAATATCGGTATCGCTCTGGGACAAAAGGGAACAGAAATAGCCAGGCAGGCAGCAGATCTTGTGATAACGGATGATGACCTGGGCAAAATGGTACTGGCCATAAGAGAAGGCCGTAAGATCTTCAGTAATCTGAAAAAAGCGATCCGCTACATCATTTCCATACATATCCCGATCATTCTTACTGCCGCATTGCCGGCTCTGCTGGGCTGGACCTTTCCCAATATCTTCACGCCGATACATGTAATATTCCTGGAGCTGATCATGGGTCCTACCTGTTCTATCTTTTTTGAACGCGAACCCGTAGAGTCGACTATCATGCAGCAGCATCCGCGCCTGGTCACCAGTAGTCTCTTCAGCCGGCCCGAAATAATTTTAAGTGTGGTACAGGGTCTTGCCATTACAGCCGGCGTACTGGGCCTGTATTATTATTTCATGCATCAGCATGCTACGCTGGAGCAGACACGCACCGTTGTATTTACCACACTTATTGTCAGCAATATCTTTCTCACTTTTTCCAACCGTTCATTCAGGTATAGTGTGCTCCGAACGCTTCGGTACCAAAACAACCTGGCGCCGGTAGTATTACTGGCGGCGGCAGCTTTGCTGGCGCTCATGCTGCTGGTGCCTGCAGTACGCAATATCTTTCGGCTGGCTCCAATCAGCCTGGACCGCTTTGGGCTATGCCTGGCCGTGGCATTTGTAAGTGTGATGTGGGTGGAACTGTATAAAATTTTCACCAGGCGCCGTGAGAAAGCATCGCAATAGTTGCTATAAAAAAGCCCGCCGGTCTTCCGGCGGGCTGGCAGACGGATAATAATTAAGGCTATTTTACGGCAATTTTTTTACCAGCCGTTTTTTTGACCTCTTCTTTGCGGGGAAGCGAAAGTGTAAGTACGCCATTTTCGTACCGGGCTTCAATTTTATCCCTGTTTACATCGTCGGGCAGGGCAAAGCTGCGGCTGAAAGAGGAATAGCTATATTCTTTTCTCGTATAGCGTTTGTCTTTATCTTCTTTACTTTCCTCTTTTTCTGAACTGATGGTAACCATGTTGCCATTCACATCGATTTTGAAATCATCTTTCTTCAGGCCGGGTGCGGCAAGAGCCACCTCATATTCGTTTTCATGTTCTGTAATATTTACAGCGGGTACTTTAAGCATGCGGCCGATCATGCCATCATTTTCAAACCATTCATTCCAGGGTTTGAAGAAGTCGTCAAACACAGATGGAATGGTTCCATTCAGTCTGAGTGATTTTGTTGACATAGTGCCTCCTTTTTATAAAAATTATTATTGAATTGCAGGCTAAAGCTAAATATGAAAGGGGGGCTGTGTCAAGAACTGTGGTCAGTGAAGAAGCTGAGTTTGGTCAGTTATTGTACAGCCGGGTATAATATTCATCGGCCATACGCAGGCTGTCAAAAGCAGGTCTTATATCGTCCATACTGTGCCTTATCATTGAAAGCCACGCTTCCTGGTCATTGTAATAAAGAGGAATTACCCGTTTTTCGAGAATTTCGAACAGTTCATGTGCATCATTTTCATCCTGTATATGTTCCGGCAGGCCGGGGTCAGTGGGGTTAATCACAAAACTATTGACACCATCGTGAGCAAATTCGGGAAACCAGCCATCTGGAATAGATACGTTGATCGCTCCGTTCATAGCAGCCGACATACCGCTGGTACCGGATGCCTCATGACCCAGGCGGGGTACATTGAGCCATACGTCTGCACCCTGTTTTAACAGACGGCTGAGTTTCATTTCATATCCCGTCAGTACACAACAATTGGGATAAGACTTGCTCAGATGCACCAGTTTGTCAAATGTGGCAATAGCGGTATAATCCATAGGATAAGGTTTACCGGCCCAGATCAGCTGCACAGGATGGCCTGGGTTGGTAAGCAAGCGGTGCAGCCGTTTCTGGTCGGTCAGCAGCAATGCAGGCCGTTTATAGCCAGTGAATCGTTTTGCAAAAACTATCGTGAGTATATGCTCATTATAAATTTCACCACATTGATCTGCCACCAGTTCAAAAAGCTGTTTTTTACCTTTTGCCTTTTCACTCAATAGTGCTCCATCGTCATGATTGCGCAATGCCTGGTACATAGCGGGATGATGCCAGTAAGAAAAATCCTGTGCATTGGTAATAGCAGATACCGGACAAGATTCAGCACTGCGGATGCTTTGCAGATAGTTGCCATGCCGGACAGATACTCCATTAGCCCTGCCGGCAAGCTTCAATGCAGTAAGGGTAAGATCCATTACCCCGTTTTCTGTATGACTGACAGACCGTACCACGTCTGCTGAGAGACCGTTGCAATAACCCAGTTTATGCAGCAGGCTGGTTTGTATACGCTCATTACCCCCCGGCTCGGGAGTATGATTGGTAAAAACCAGCTTTTTCTTCAACAGGTCTGTGCTGCGTAGTTGATTGTACAGGTAAAAGGCGAGGGGTAATCCGTGCGATTCATTGAGGTGATAAACATCCGGTTGCCACTGGAGTATTTCCAGCAGCTTTGCGCCGCCTTCGCCCAGCAGTATAGCAGCCGCTACCCGGGTTTCGGGATTGGCATCATAAAGATGATGACAAATGGTTTGTGCCAGGTAGTCGTTTTCGGGCAGATCGGTACTGAGCAAAAAAAGAGGGGCTGTCTGAAAAACTGCCGGGGGCAGATAATAGGCAGCAACCTGAACCGGGTGATCCGATATAGTAATGGTCAAACGGATGCCGGTATCCTGCAAAAAACCATACACCTTTTCCATAAAGAATACATCCATGGTCTGATCCTGCTTGCGGACCTGGTCATAGTATCCGTATTTCCACAAAATACCAATGCCGACAAATGCCTGTCGCAGTTGCCAGGCGCTGCGCAAATGAGATCCTGCCAGAAAACCCAACCCTCCTGCATAGATCTTCAATGGCTGATCAATGCCGTATTCCATACAGAAATAAGCGACGCGTTTATTATAGCGCTCATCGACAGTATAGGGAAACGTTAATTCAAAAGGCATAAAAAATTCTCCTACTGCTTTTCAAAACGCCCTGTCCGGTGTGTGATGCGAATACGGAACATCACAAATTTGACACGGTTGCTGTCATCAATAGTATGTTCTACGCTATGTTCATGCGGATGCACAGTGCTGCTGGTGATCAACGGAAATACACGGTCAAAAAATGTGTCTCGTGCTTTTTCCGCTTCTTTTCCCGTGAGCTCTTCAAAAATACCATATACCAGCACACATTGCCAGTTGGCCATATCAGTCATCCGGTCCACTTCGAAACACACATGCGGATTCTTGCGCATAATGCTGATCTTCTGCCCCTCATTTGAATGACCGTAAATGTAATGGCCATCGTAGGCATAAGTGATTGGTACAATATAAGGTTGTGTTCCATCTGTGCACGCAATGCGGCCCAAAGCCTGGCTGGTGAGCAGACTTTGAATTTGGGGATCAGTTAATTTTCCCAGCATGATGTAGGTGTATTATATTAACACAAAAGGATATGTCATACCAAATCTATCAATGCGGCCAGAAACATTGTTTGATAGACATCAACCCTGGTTATGAGCCTTGTCAGCGCATGCCTGACTGACCAAAATCACACTGCACCCTGACAGGCGGCAATTGCAGGAGCAGAACATGGCGTTTTATTTGTACTGATTTAGCAGATCAACTCAGGCCTGCAAACACCTTAAACATAATTGCCATGAATAAGGGAAAGAAAAAAAACGAATCAAAGGAGCCCAAACGGCCTTTGCAAGATGCAGATCACCCGGTAGATCCGGACGATGCGGCACACGAGCAACCGGAACCTGACCATGAAATAGTGGAAGAGGACGATCCCGATGACCTGCCGCCATATGAGCCCCCCGAGCCCGGAGAAGGGCCATAAATGTTTAAAGAGTCGTGTAGCAGTCTTGTGCTGCCTGAACTCTCTGAACTTAAAAAAGAGATGTCTGTGGTGTAATGGCATCATCTGATCCCAATTGGGGCAACAGTTCATACCGGAAAGCAGTGTGAGGAGGCTGATTGTCGGGTCGTGGTTTGCGCCCGCGTATACTGTATACGGGCCAGTGCTCGAGTTGTGCTGCCGGCATTTCAAAATCGAGGATATGCTGCATTTCGGCATCGCTGAGGTTGGGGTTAAGCCATTTTTGCTCCAGCGCTTCGGGCAGAAAAAGCGGCATGCGAAAAGCATTATCACCATCATTATGGATCTGCCGCATCACTTCATTGGCCGGTCGGGTGATCAGTGTAAACATACCCCGCATCTCGCCTGTTTCGGGGTTGGAAGGCCGTAAGATATTGTAATGATAAAGTCCCGGAAGAAAAAATACCGGGCGCTGCTGCAACCGGATATGATAGGGCACTTTGTTTTTCCATCCGTTGATGGCACGATGTTCATAAATACCTGTCACCGGAACCAGGCAGCGGGCCTGGCGAATGCGGTGCCAGAATGAATTTTTATCACCCAGCAGTTTTTCGCTGCGCGCATTTACCATTGACCGCCGGTATTGATTCACTTTTTCAGGAGTGTTCATATACTCGGCAATGATACCCCATTCAAAACCACGGCGTACATACCGGTCGCCTTCGCGCAGTATCACCGGGTAACGTTTGTGGCCCAGCGCCATTACATGCGCGCCGGATATGATATCGAAATCAAAATCCTCCTCACTTTTTAATCCGGGTACAAAACTGTCGATGAGTTCCAGCTCTGCATAAAAAGAAATATCCAGGCACATAATTATTCTATTCAGGCATTTCAAAATGTGAGAGGGGAATGGTCTCGCTTTCGTCTTCAAAGCCAAGCCGTATCCACAGGTTGCCCCACTCTTCAAATAATCCCACCCTTATCTGCTGACCACGCGTAGGTCGCCATTCAGGATGCCGGCGGCGAATATATTGCCTGATCCGGTATTCGTAAGCTGGCGGAGGCCTCCATTTGTTACCAATTTTTCCTGCATAATAAATGCGGTAACCGGCCGGTTGTGTGGCAGCTATGCCCAGCTTTGCTGCCTCTGCCGGATCAGCTGCCAGTATCTGCAGATGCTGAAGTGCCAGTTCCTCTTCGGTGGCCAGATAGGCTCTCAATAAGAAAGCGGCTTTTATACCTGGCTGTAATCCCCGCAAATAGGTCTGCCGTACAAAAAAACGTTTTCCGGCCGCAATCTTATGGGCGAGTAGTTCAGGACTTAATAAAATGAAAGGATTGTACATAGTAAACCAGGGCGAAGTTACTATACGGGCAATTTGAAAAGTTGAGATTGAGAATGTGCTGATTTGCTAATGACCTTCTGCGTCCTTAGCCTGCTTTGCATTCTTCGCGACCCGGATAAGGCAGAGAAATAGCGACAAAATAGTTCGTGTCTTGTACTGAAGTACCAGCAATGTTACATGTAGGCCCGCGATGCATCGCGGGCCTACATTATTTCCCAAAGTCTGCAAAAGCATCTGTATAAATCTGAGTCTCAAAGTTCTTTGTTGGCGCATTTGTTTTCCCCGGACACTAGTGATGTGCTAATGTGATTTGGAGATTTGAGGATGAGCGGTCTGTTTTTATGTCGTTCGCTGTTGTGCAGCCGGGAAGTTATTTGCTGAGAACCTTTACACCCAATCAAAGATATACAGGCAGTATAAATAGACCCGCTATGCATTACAGGTCTATAACTAAAAACGTATAACTCATCACGTATAACTTACTGTATTACCGTTTCTGTCCGTATGTCTTATGATAAAATATATACGATACAGCCAAAACAGCAAGTACGATCAGGGGAAAGAAGGTCATAGCCTGCAGACCATCTACGGCCCAAATGGAAATGAAGGCAAAAACGAAATCGAAGGTAAAACCGGCATAGGCCCATTCTTTGGCGCGGGGAGGGAAAAAAGGAAGTACCAGCACCAGGCCACCGGCGACCTTAAACATCGAAAAAGCCACTCGGAAATAATCCGGGTAACCCAGGTGACTGATACCCTGTTTGGCTACTTCAGTATTGAAAGTAAAAGCAGGCATGACTGATTCAAACAGAAAAATCAGGAGAGTGGCTACCCAGTAAATGATCTTGTTGCGTTTCATGATTGTTGGTTTAAGTATATTAATTACGGATACAGTTGAGGAGCCATTGTGTACCAAACTTATCGGTGAGCTCACCATATGTAGCACCCCAGAAGGTTTGATGAAGCGGTGTTTTGACAACACCACCTGCTGATAATTTTTCGAAATAATCATAGACCTCCTTCAGCTCGGAACATTGCAGGCAGAGCGCTACCGAACTGTTGTTGCTTTGAGGAAAAGAGATATTGCACATATCGGAAGCCAGTAAGACCAGGTTTTCTTTCAGCAACCGGCCATGCAGGATATGAGCACTCATTTCTGAAGGCAACTGTGCCGCCATGGGTGATTCTCCCACTTTCTGAAGGGTAAGCTCGCCGCCCAGGCATTGTTGATAAAAATTCATGGCCTCGCGGCACTGTCCGTTAAAATGCAGGTAAGCATGTATAAGTGTCATAGTTATTGTGCTTTAGGATTGCTGCACAAACATAGAATACCTGCCTGGGGCAGCCGCTGTGGTATTGCGCCATTCTGCGGGGTTGTTTGCGACAGCAGGTAATCGTACTTTTAGGAACCTAAAAAATTCCAGCGATGAAAAATGTTGCCATACTGGTAGTAGAAACGGCGGTCGTAGAAGCCGTGGCCGATCCTCGTTATATGTTCACAGCCGTCAATGAATTTTTAAAAAGCCGAGGTGAGCAACCATTGTTTCATGTGCAGCTGGTAGGACAGACCAAAGAAGTAAAACTGGCAGATGGCCTTTTTTCCATTCATACCGACGCAGTGCTCAAAGATGCGCGCAAGCCCGATCTCATCATCATTCCCGCACTGAGCGGCAACCTCGAGCAGGCTATCCGGCTCAATGAAGCATTTCTGCCGTGGATAGTACAGCAATATAAAATGGGTGCAGAAGTAGCCAGTCTTTGCCTGGGCGCTTTCCTGCTGGCCTCAACCGGCCTGCTCAATGGCAAGGCCTGCAGCACACACTGGCTGTTTGTGAATGAATTCAGGTCCATGTTTCCCGAAATAGACCTGGTAGATAATAAGATCATAACGGAGCAGAGTGGTTTATACAGCAGTGGCGGCGCCAATTCGTACTGGAACCTGCTGCTGCACCTGGTAGAGAAATATACCAGCCGCGATATGGCTATCCTGGCGTCCAAGTTTTTTGTACTGGATATCGATCGCAAGAGCCAGTCGCCGTTCAATATTTTCAAGGGACAAAAGCTGCATGAGGACGATGAGATCGTGAAAGCGCAGGAGTTTATTGAAGCCAATTACCAGGAGCGAATCAGCATTGATGAGCTGTGCGGCCGTTTTGGTATCGGCCGCCGTACGTTTGAGCGGCGTTTCCGCAAGGCTACCAACAACTCGGTGGTAGAATACATTCAACGGGTAAAGATTGAAGCAGCTAAGAAACAACTCGAAAATGGCCGCAAAACAGTCAGCGAAGTAATGTATGATGTAGGCTACACCGATACCAAGGCCTTTCGTGATGTTTTCAAAAAAGTAACTTCCGTGTCGCCGGTTGAGTACAGGAATAAGTATAATAAAGAGCTCCTCAATTAAGTAAAGTTTAAAGGGTATAAAGGGTTTAAAGAATTTCGCTATGCAATTACTTTTTAAACCCTTTACACCCTTTAAACTCTTTATACTTGTTTTCGCCTTCACATTTTAATAATATCCCTCCTTCCCTCCCTTACTTACATTTGTCCGTCGGCCTTTCTGTATGGCAGGTGCTCAACAACTCCTAATATTAATGGAGTATTAAGGCTTATTTCAAATCATGTTGAATAACTTAGCTGCTATCAAATAAGACGTATCATGAAAAGATTGAAAATTTCGCTGGCTTTGTTGACGGTACTCATGTCACTGCAACCCACCATGGCGCAGCGTAAGGGCCAGCCACTGATGATCGCACACCGCGGTGCCTCGGCCGATGCTCCGGAAAATACACTGACCGCTTTTCGCAAAGGATGGGAGCTGACCGACGCTGTAGAGCTGGATGTACATGTGACGGCCGATGGCAAGCTCGTTGTCATGCACGACGACAATACCAAACGCACTACCGGAGTTGATTATAAAATTGCCGGCACAACGGCCGCAAATATCCGTCAACTCGATGCGGGCAAATGGAAAGGCACGCAGTTTACCGGAGAGGCTGTACCGTTTCTTTCGGAAGTACTCGACGCTATGCCGGCCGGCAAAACGCTGGTCATAGAACTCAAGGCGGGTATGCCCGTGGTAGAGCCCGTAAAAGATGCCGTGCTGGCATCCGGCAAAATGAAACAGTGTGTGGCTATTGGTTTTGATTTCAAAGCCGTGGCCGCATTCAAAAAATTGCTGCCTGCCGTACCGGCTTACTGGCTCACCGGAAAAATAGACAGTACGCAGTATACAGCTATGATAGACTCGGTAAAGCGGGCAGGTATCGATGGTATCAACGTACACTATGGTACTGCCACGCCAGGCCTGGCTGCTGCCTGTCGTAAAGCGCGTATGCCGCTGCTGGTATGGACGGTCAACGATCCGGAAATAGCATTGCGCATGAGAGACCTGGGTGTACAGGCTATTACCACCGACAAACCCGCCATGGTGCACGACTTGCTGGCGGTCAAAAAGAAAAAGAAGAAAAAAAACAACTGATCAGGTTATGAACAGCAGAAGAGAATTTTTAAAGAAAGCAGCGTATTTGTCAGGTGGAGCCGGCTTTATGGGCAGCCTGCCACTTTCTATTCAGAAAGCATTTGCCCTTGATCCCGCACCTGGCAGCACTTACCTCGATGCAGAGCATATCGTATTACTGATGCAGGAAAACCGCTCTTTTGATCACTGCTATGGCACACTGCAGGGTGTACGGGGTTTCAATGACCCCCGCGCCATTTCTCTTCCCAATAAAAATAAAGTATGGGTGCAGACAGATAAGGCGGGCGAAAGTTATGCACCCTTCCGGCTCAATATAAAAGAAAGTAAGGCTACGTGGCTGGGCTCATTGCCGCACTCGTGGCCCAATATGATCGATGCCCGCAATGAAGGTCACAATGACCGCTGGCTCGATGCCAAACGCTCGGGCCGCGAAGATTGTAAGACCATTCCACTGACCATGGGTTATTACAATCGCGAAGACATTCCTTTTTACTATGCGCTGGCCGATGCCTTTACGGTATGCGATCAGCATTTCTGCTCCTCACTTACCGGCACTACTCCCAACCGCACCTATTTCTGGAGTGGTACCATTCGCGGCAAAGAAGAGGCCGACCTGAAGGCAAATGTGTTTAATTCCGATATCGACTATGGAAATGAAAAATCATGGAAAACATTTCCGGAATATCTCCAGGAAAATGATATCAGCTGGAAAGTATATCAGAACGAAATAAGCCTTCCTTCCGGTTTTGCCGGAGAGGAAGATGACTGGCTGGCCAACTTTACGGACAACCCGCTGGAGTGGTTTTCGCAGTATCATGTCCGCTTTAGCCGCACACACCGTGCGTGGATGAAAAAACTCACGGAGACCTTACCCCAGGAGCTGGCGCAGCATGAAGCGCAGGTGGTAAACCTGAGTGGTAAAGAAAAAGAAGACCTTCAAAAAACGATCGAACGCAAAAAGAGATGGCTGGCAGAAGCGCGTGCCGTGCAGGAAAAGTATACCGACGAGGCGTGGGATCAGCTCACCCCTGCGCAGCAACAATTGCACCTGCGTGCTTTTAGCAGCAACAGCGGCGATCCGGAATATCGCCGGCTGGAACAGATCAATTACAAAGAAGGGGATACCGAACGTCACATGCAGCTGCCTAAAGGCGATATCCTGCACCAGTTTAGAGAAGATGTGCGTACCAATAAGCTGCCCACCGTATCGTGGCTGGTAGCTCCTTCCAATTTTTCGGATCATCCGGGCTCTCCCTGGTATGGCGCCTGGTATGTGAGCGAAGTGCTGGATATCCTTACCAGCAACCCGGAGTTGTGGAAGAAGACGATCTTCCTGCTCAACTATGATGAGAACGATGGCTACTTCGATCATATTCCTCCTTTCACCGCTCCCGATCCATACCGGCCGGAATCCGGTAAAGTATCGGCGGGTATTAATCCTGCGGCTGAGTATGTCAACAAAAGCCAGGAGTGGATGAAACAGAAAAAAGCGGAGGACAGCGACCGCGAAGGTCCGATCGGCATGGGCTTCCGTGTGCCATTGGTGATAGCATCGCCATGGAGCCGCGGGGGCTATGTCAACTCCGAAGTGTGTGATCTTACTTCACCCATCCAGTTTATGGAGCATTGGCTCAACGCCCGTTTCAAAAAACAGATAGATGTAAAAGAAGTTTCTTCCTGGCGTCGTGCCGTAAGTGGCAACCTGGCATCGGTATTCAGACCCTATCGTGGCGAGCGGATGGAACTGCCCAAACCAGTAGATAAGGATAGCTTTTTCCCATCTATTCACCAGGCACAGTTTCGCGAATTGCCTACCGGCTACCAGTTGCTGAGTGCAGCAGATGTAGCGCTTATCAATCGTGCGTCGGGAGAGGCGTCTGCTATGCCCAAACAGGAGAAAGGTACCCGCCCCGCCTGTGCCACTCCTTACGAACTCTATGCTGACTTTACAACCAATGCAGGCGGTGAACTACAGCTGAGCATGCAGGCTGGTAATACCTTTTTTGGCAGATCAGCCGCCGGCGCACCGTTTCAGGTATTTACCACGGGCAATTACAAAGGCCAACTGACCCCACCGCGTGCGTATGCCGTAAAACCAGGCGATAAACTCAGCGATAGCTGGCAATTGTCTGCGTTTGATGAAGGGGCATATGAATTGCGTGTGTACGGGCCAAACGGTTTTTACCGCGCACTTGCCGGCAAAGGAGCCTTACCTGCTATGCAGATCAGTGCACAGTATGAAACGAAAAGTAAAAAACCCACCGGCCATTTGAGCTTACATATCAGCAATCTTGGCAAAGACGCTGCCATCATTGTTGTACGCGACAATGCTTACGGCGCTTCGCTGCGCGAGCTGGTATGTGCACCCGGCGTCACACAGCATCGTATTGAACTGGGCCGCCAGCATGGCTGGTATGATTTTACCCTGTCACCGAAGGATGTACCATCTGTAAGCTGGCATTATGCCGGGCATGTGGATACCGGCAAGCCCAGCCGCACCGATCCGCAGATGGCCTGATAAATACCGGTATTCAAAACCGGAAATTCATGATAAGGTTGTAAGAGGTCATATTGACCTTATTGATCGCTGTGCGCAGATCGGTACGATGCAGGGATCCTTTATAGATAAAGAGGAGACCCACGTCAAGTCCTTTCCATAAGTGCTGAAAGGAGTAATCTGTATAAATCTTGAGATGCCGGTAAGAAGGCACGCCATATTTGCTGAGTGCATAATTCTGTACATCCGGCATATAATAATGGCCATACCCTATTTCCGTTTTAAGATGGGCCTGTTTAAAATCTGCTTTTAAAACAGTATTGATCGCATTTACATCGCCATACCCTTCATTGCGTTCCCGGCTCAGGTAGGTAAACAAGGGTTCGGTGCCCCATTCCCGTGGCATGGTGAAACGCCCACCGGCCGTTATGCGGGTATAGTTTACCATCCACTGCAGCTGCCTGTATTGCCATCCGGCACGTATGCCCATAACATGAACCGGTTTTTGATCGGGAAAATAAGTGAGCTGTGGATCTGCATTGCCGCCATCCCTGAGCCGGTCCTGCCGTATATACTGAACCGCCAGCAGCCATTGCACACCAGCGTTGACAGACCATCGTTTTTGCGCCTGTATCAGTACTGTATTAAAAAGACGATCTGCATATTGCTCCCATGCCTGCACGTGTACACTGCTGTCGGGTTGCCAGTGTAATCCTGCCAGACCAATTCCCGCCGACCGGAGATGGTGTTGGTAATTGCCTGCCGCTCCATGAACATTTACGCCCTGCGGATACAGCCCAATACTGTTGCCGGTTCGATACCATTCTACCGTACCACGTGGTGCGATACGATAGATCCATGCCGCCTCCATACGAACGTGCTGCATCTGTCTGCTGACGTAAAGCCCTTCTGCTGCAGTAGGCCGCATACGGCTGTCCTGCGGATTGATGAAAGGTGTCTGAATAAGCTGCTTGCCAAATGTAATCGTGTTGCCATCGCGCTGATAGTTCAGATAGAGCTCCTCCAATCGGTCGATATGGTGTTTGTTGTAGGGGTCAGTGATATCAAACAACCCGATTTCGTACCGGTTATACGCGCCGGTTTGCGGATCGGGCCGACCCAGGTCAGAAGAAAAAAGATTGTAAATAAAATAACCGCTCAGGCCCAACCGGAGATGATGAAAAGCCTGTGTCTGGTAATGAATGCCACCACCAATAGCAGCTGCATAATAATCACTCAGGCCCGCTGCATTGTCGGTTGTCATCAAAAAATGACGGAAGTGACCAGTTACTGTTCCCCGTTTGAATGCCTGCAGCAGGCTATTGCTGTCGACCATTTCCCTGCCGGTGGGCATGTGCTGTGCAGCCACTTCCCGAACCAGCAACAAGATCACCAACAGCAATAGCGCAATGCTTTTTCCTTTTATGAGAAAAGTAAAGGACACAGGCTTGCTGTTGGATCAGAGTGTTTTCCTGGCCAGGTACCAGTCAACCATTTCCAGGCTGCTGTTTTTCCGTTCGGCCAGGGCCTCCAGGGTGCGGGGCGCCGGTACAATTACTTTTTCGCCCGGTTGCCAGTTGAGCGGGCAGGCTACACTATGCTTTGCCGCGGTCTGAAGCGCCACAAGTGCCCTTTTTATCTCTTCCATATTACGCCCTACATTGAGAGGATAATACATGATAAGGCGAATGATGCCCTGCGGGTCAATGATGAATACGGCCCGCACAGCGGCGGTTTCGCTTTCGCCCGGTTGTAGCATACCATAACGCTGGGCTACACGCATGTCGATATCGGCTACAATAGGAAAGTCAAACAAGACGCCCGTTTTTTCCTGCACAGCATTGACCCAGGCGATATGTGAATGAATGCTGTCAATGCTTAACCCCATCAACCGGGTAGTATGTTTTTCAAAAAAATCGCGGTCCTGTGCAAAACCGCTCAGTTCGGTGGTGCATACCGGGGTAAAATCGGCCGGATGCGAAAAGAAGATAACCCAGTGCTCTTTATTAAACTCAGAAAAAGTAAGTTTACCGGTAGTGGTTACCGCTTCAAAATCTGGCGCAGGATCGCCGATGCGGGGCATTTGATGAATAGTTTGCATAATGGATAAAACGATTGGTTAAAAAATGAAAGCAGGCACAGATGCCTGCCACTTATGGGAATAAAAGCTCTTTGATGATAACATAGGCCCCCATCAGCAGCACAAACCAGGCAAAACCCCGTTTGAGCCGGGCAGGTGAGATCTTTTTACTTAACTCATTACCCAGCATGATACCGCCGATGGCCAGTGCAGCCACAGACAACAACAGCGACCAGTTTATCGCAGTATGGCTCAGGTCGCCAGTGAAACCAATCAACGATTTCACCGCAATGATGAGCAATGATGTGCCAATAGCCTGCTTCATAGGCAGATGACTTAACAGTACGAGTGCAGGGATGATCAGGAATCCGCCACCGGCGCCTACCACTCCTGTTAAGGTGCCTTCCAGGGCACCTGCCAGCAATAGCAACGGATAATTGAACGGCTGGGCTTCAGATGCAGCTGTTTCTTTCTTTTGCCCATTGCGGAGCATCGAGAATGCAGCTGCTATCATCAGCAGCGCAAAGAGCAGCATCATGAATACAGATTTGGTAATGGTAAAATCACCGATCTGTGCAATTACCGGGGGAATGGCCGGCACCAGCAGTTTTCTTGTTGTAAATACCGCTATCATAGAAGGAATGCCGAATGCCAGTGCAGCACGCAGCTGCACTTCACCCATGCGGTATTTGGGGAAAACCCCTGCCAGGCTGGTGGCGCCTACAATAAACAATGAATAAGCTGTTGCCACCACCGGCTCCACACCAAAGAGATAGACCAGTACGGGTACAGTCAGAATGGAGCCTCCTCCGCCAATAAGTCCCAGTGAAATACCAATAGCCAGTGAAGCGATATAACCAACAATTTCCATGCACCTGCATTATGTGCCGCAAAGTTGGTAAGGATAGTTGATCCGGTCTGTGATGAAGGTCACGCAGAAGAAGAATGCAAAAGGAAAACAGGAGAGCCTGTAATTGAGCGCCCCCCGAAAATTAAAGCCCCGGAGTGAACTAACACCTCCAGGGCTTTGAACCACCAGAAACCACTAACCATAACTAGGAACCACAAAACAGAACCATTTATGACATGTTCACAGAGACTATTCACAGATCCGGTTTGTTTGCCGGAAACCGGACCTTTTCAAACTTATCCCGATTTTTTACTGTGGTCAACAACGAATAGATGAATGCCCCATCTGTATCGGTAAATCGTCCCTTTTTCTCTAATCGCTGTTACTGGTCAATCCGTTGCTTCATTTCATCGATGGCAGCCCGGCGGTTTTTAGCGGCTTTTACCTGTTTATTGCCAAATGCCCAGGAAAAACTCAGTTTGAAAACACGGGTTTCAGGGTTATTGCGGTAGCTGGCATAGATATCATAAGAGTGCAGGGTATAACGGCGCTTGTTGGTATTGAAAAGGTCACTTACACTGAAAGTGAGGGTGCCATTTTTCTTAAGCAGCGTATGTGAGATGCCTGCATTCATTTCAAACTGCCCTTTGAAGCGGTAAGCGCCAAACTGAAGCGGGCTATAATAGGATCCGTTCAATTCCATTTTCCAGTAAGGGGATATCTTATAAACGTTGTTGTTGCTGACAAAGACAGCTGCAATGGCTTTGTTGAGATTGCTGCCGGCAGGAGCATGGTAGGCTGCATACAACCCACCCAGCGATAATATGCTCTGCAGTTTTTGCTGCATAAAAAATCGGACATGACTCAGGTTGGCCATCCATTGTGTGGCTGCAGCTACGTTTTCATAAGAACTTACGGCGACAGAACCGGGCTCAAGACGATACACTTCTGCCAGTACCTGGGTAAAGCGGCTATAGCTCAGTGATGCCATCCATTGATTGCCCTTGCTCCAGCTGCCTTCTATATTGTGTGAAAAACTGGGACGAAGCTGCGGATTGCCCTGCGAGTAAGCATAAGCGCCCTGGTATATGCGAAAAGGATTTACCAGGTCAAATCCGAAACGCTCGATCTTGCGGCTATAAGAAAGAGAAAGTTGCTGATCGCCGGTGAGGGTATAGTCGATACTGGCCTGCGGAAAGAGACTACCGTAGTTGCGTTTGTCTTTTTGATCAAGCTGAATGGAATACCCGGTAGCCCAGGTCTGTTCATAACGAAGGCCGGCGCTCAGTTCTATTTTTTTCCAGGCACGGCGGGCAGTGAGGTAGGCCGCACCGATATTTTCGTCGTAGATAAAATTATTGGTACGCTGTACATCTGCTTTCCAGTCACCATTCTCCTCAACAAACCAGTTGGCTTTATTATTGGAATGAGACAGGATACCCCGCAAGCCGGTTTCCCATCTCAGGTTGCCGGACGCCCATTGGTAATCGGCCGAAAAAGTGCTGATGCTTTTTTCTCCCGGCCACTGGCTGCGCATACCTGCAGCCGGCGACAATGGCTCACCCTGTGCATCGAGATAAGAAGTTTGATAGTGGTACCCACCTGTTTTTTTGTACCAAAGCTGATCCGCAGAAAGAGAGAGTTGCCCTGTTTTGGCTATCCGGGTATTATAAAACACCGTCATACTGGGCAGGGTCAAACCTGTCTGTGTAGCCTGTTGCTGCCGGGCCGATGAGTCTGCTCCTGCTCCATTGCGGTAGCGAAATGAGTTTATATGACCGGTTCTGTTTTTGTCAGAGAAAAGACCTTTTACAAGTAATCCTATACTGCTTTTGCTGTTGAGTGTATACTCCAGTCCTGTTGTAAACTGGTGCGAAACCGGCCGGTCGTTCCACTGTTGTGTTTCCTGCAGCGTTTCCTTACCGGGCAAAATACGGTTGGATGTATTGTGGCTGTGCGTTTCACTGCTATTGATATCATAGCTGCCATACAGGTTAAGACGGGCATTGCGATAGTTGATCGATGCGCCTGCATTGAGCCGTGCATAACGTGCCATACCAAGGCCGGCACGAAGGCGGCCATTGGTGCCAAAGTTTTTATTCCTTGCCATTTTAATATTGATGACAGCATTGCTGCCTGCTTCATAACGCGCGGATGGCCAGCTGATCAATTCAATTTTTTCTGCCTGGCTTGCAGGCAATGAGCTGAGATAGGTTTCCAGTTCGGTACCCGACAGGCGCAACGGGCGGTCGTCGATGGTGACCATTACTGTTTTGCCCATATACTGCAGTCCCTGCAGGCTGGTAACACCCGGGGCCCTCTTTATCGCATCATACAGATTGTCGGTAGCAGCCAGGGGGCTTTGAGACAGGTTGATAACAGTAGTGCCCGATTTCATTTCTATATAGCGCGCCTGCGATTTTACCAGTACCTGGCCCAGCATGGCGGGATCGGTTTCGAGCACAACTGTTACGGGCCCGGCAGCAGATGGCAACAGGAGGGTTTCCTGTACATACAATTTGTAACCGATCATTTTTACCTGCAGGCGATAGCTGCCTGCCCCGATGCCGGCCAAACGGAAATGACCTGTTGAATCACTGACGGCCTGAACGCGTGTAGCTGCATTGCTGAGTTCTACAGTAGCTCCGCCAAGTGCAGTTATACTGTCGCGGACGATACCCATAAGATCAAATGACTGCTGTGCTTTTACCACAGTACCGGTGAGCAGCGCAAAAAGTACGGTGGTGATAAGAGTGATAAATGACTGTTTCATATTCCTTGTTTTTGTGGTTTGATGAGACAAAACAAAGACAGTGCTGCTCTGCTGACAAGGCCGCTTCTGCAAGAGAGAGATTGATTTATACGAAAAAAGAGGGGGTTCATTTCGCAGAAGAAAAAGCCCGTTTTGTCGAAAACGGGCCTTCCGGCCAGTTGATAAATAAATAGATTTGTTGCAATGAAACTCTTTTCTAAAAACAATCCCGCCGGCCGCTTTATTTCTGCCTATGAGATAATGATCTGGTTCTTTTTTGCAGGAGTTTATAAATACGCGGATTTTGCCGACAGCCCGGAATTGCCCCGGCTGCGTACCAATTTCCCGTTTCCTGTATTATTTCTCTATGGCATACTACTTACGCTCTACGTGATACCTTATTACAGGTTTGTGGGCCCCTGGCTGCTGAAGCGTAAATGGTATGTCGTGCTGTTTTTCTTCACAATTGTTTATTTCCTTTTTGCCAGCCGCGCCTGGGGCTATGTTGTTTCTTATTGGTTCAACGGTTTCAACAGCAATGAAGCCATGCAGACTTTTTTTCAGCATGAAGTCAACTTTTACAGTTTCAAACTGAAAGAGGGTGGCTGGCAGCTACCCGTAGTGATGATGGATATACTGGCCTTTGTATCTGTCATGTTTCTACAGCATTCGGTAGGGCTGGAGCAAAAAAAACACAACCTTGAGACCGATAACCTGCAATTGCAGTTGCAGACACTCAAAATGCAATTGCATCCCCATTTTCTTTTCAATACGCTCAACAGCATCTATGGCATGAGCCTGGTAGGCGAAAAAGATACGTCTTCCTTTATTTTGCGTTTATCAGATATGATGCGTTACATGCTTTATGACTGCCGGAAAAACTATGTACCCCTCGAAAAAGACGTGGAGTTTCTGAGAAACTATCTGGAAATGGAAAAGAAGCGCTACCCCGACGCAGATATAGCCGTTGAGATCAGGAATGAAACAAGGTCGGCAAAGGAAATAGCTCCGTTGATGTTTATCCCTTTTTTAGAAAATGCTTTCAAACACGGTTCGCAGCGGGTGAGTGATACAGGTTTTATCAGGGGGCATATGATCTGCTCCGATAAAGAAGTGTTTTTTGAGTTATTCAATAGTGTATGGCCCAATGCGCCGGATGGTCCTACAGATTATGGAGGTGTGGGTATTGAAAATGTACGAAAGAGGCTGGAGCTGTATTATCCCGGCCGGCACGAACTGCAGATCCGCAAAACTCCTGAGCAGTATATTGTAAATTTGAAAATCAGTTTGGGCAAATGATCAAATGTCTTATTGCAGATGATGAAGTGATAGCACACCAGATACTGGAGCAGTATATTCTGCGTACAGAGGGCCTGGTGCTGGTGGGCAAAAGCCGCAATGCCATGGAAGCATTTGCCAAGATGGAGCAAAACCGTCCCGATCTCATATTTCTGGATATCGATATGCCCCTGGTCAATGGCATCACTTTTCTTAAGTCGCTGACCAATCCTCCCAAAGTCATCTTCACCACTGCTCATGCCGAATATGCCCTGCAGGGATATGACCTGAATGTGGCGGACTATCTGTTAAAGCCATTTTCGTATGAGCGCTTTGAGCAGGCGGTTAATAAAGTAAAGGAATTGTTGCAGCCTGCTGCAACGCCAATGCCTTCGACAGATACCGCACCGGTTGACTTCTTATCGATAAAAGAAAAAGAAGGCTGGCTGCGCATTCCCTTCTCGGCTATCCTGTATATAGAAGGCTCGCGCGATTACGTAAAAGTGGTGACGGCACCCCGTACTTACCTGGTATACCAGCGAATGAAAAACCTGGAAGAATTGCTGCCGGCGTCTTTATTTGTGCGTACGCATAAATCATTTATCGTAAATCTTTCGGCTATTCGCGTGATGCGCACTGCTGAACTCGTGCTTACGGGCGATCAGGCAGTACCTGTGAGCAGCAATTACAAAGAACAGGTGACGACAGCGTTTAAAGGCACAACAGGATAAATCTGGTTGAATGCATCCAATCCGCAGAATGGACTTAATTTAGTTCAAATAAAATCCGGATGCGGAACAACACGCTTTCTCTTCTCTTTTTTGTATTCATACTGTTTGATTGTACCACTTTGCCGGCACAGCCGGCCCGTCTTTGGTACAGGCAGCCTGCTAATGCGCTGGTACCGGATACGATGCCGGCATACCGCGATGATCCCGAGTGGATAAAGGCCCTGCCACTGGGTAATGGACAACTGGGAGCAATGGTATTTGGTGACGTAAACCAGGAGCGTGTGCAGCTCAACGAAAAATCGTTGTGGAGTGGCGGACCCGCGGACAATGATAATCCTGAGGCGGCAAAATACCTGCCGCAGATAAGGGCTCTGCTGTTTGCTGGCAAATTCAAAGAAGCTACCGAGCTGACCAATAAAACACAGGTGTGTGCTGGTGCCGGATCGGGTAATGGCGCTGGTGCCAATGTTCCTTTTGGCTGTTATCAAACCCTGGGCGACCTGCGCCTGCAGTTTGATCAGCCGGCCGCATATACCGACTATCATCGTGAGCTGGACCTGAATGAGGCAATGGTCAAAGTACGCTACCGGCAGCAGGGTGTTTTATTTGAGCGGGAGTATTTTATCAGTACCCGGCCATCTGTACTGGTAGTTCGTATCAGGGCCAGTAAGAAAGGAGCTATTTCTTTTTCAGCTACACTTGACCGCCCCGAACGTTTCTCCACAACGGCTGCCACCGATGCACTGGAGATGAAAGGGGTGTTGAATAATGGCAGTGTTGGTGCAGGTATGCAGTATGCCGCACGCCTGCAGGCACAACATAAAGGAGGTAGCCTGCTTTTTCAAAATGGCCGGTTACAGGTCAAAGGCGCCGATGAAGTAATCCTTTTCTTATCTGCAGCTACCGACTATTTGCCGGTATACCCGGTTTACAGGGGAAACAATTACCAGGCACAACCCGGCAAAGAATTGCAACAGGCGCTGAAGATTTCTTATTCGTCGCTGCGTATACAGCATATCAGGGATCACCAGTATTATTATAAGCGGGTACAGTTGCAACTCGCCCCGGCTGCAGCAGATACATTACCTACAGATAAGCGGCTGCAACGGATACGCAGCCTTGGCGACGACCCTTTTCTTTCTCAGCTTTATTTTCATTATGGCCGCTACCTGCTCATTGCATCAGCCCGACCCAATACACTGCCGGCCAACCTGCAGGGTATATGGGCCAATAAGATCCAGACTCCCTGGAATGCCGATTATCATACCAATATCAATGTGCAGATGAATTACTGGCCGGCCGAAGTATGCAACCTGAGTGATATTCATCTTTCGCTGACTCGTTTTATCCAGACACTGCAGGCGCCTGCTACCCGGTCGGCCGCCGTACAGTTTGGCATGCGCGGCTGGTGTATCAATACCATTGTAAACATATGGGGCTTTACAGCACCGGGTGAGCATCCTTCCTGGGGCCTTACACCCGGTACCAGTGGCTGGATAGCCCGTCATTTGTGGGAGCATTATCTTTTTACAAATGATAAAACCTACCTGCGCGAAGTATACCCCCTGCTCAAGGAAGGAGCACGCTTTTATATGGACTGGCTGGTGCCTGATCCGCAGAGCCGGCAACTGGTCTCGGGTCCTGCTGCCAGTCCCGAAAACAGTTTTGTGGCACCGGATGGCAGCCAGGGCACGATCAGCATGGGACCTTCGCACGACCAGGAAGTAATAGACGAGCTGTTTGGCAGTGTGGAGAAAGCCGCTATTGTTTTAAACGACAAGGATCCCTTTGTTGATTCGATACGGACAGCACGCAGCCGCTTATTGCAGCCGGCAATTGGCAAAGATGGACGGCTGCTGGAATGGGCTCAACCCTACGATGAGCCGGAGCCGGGTCACCGGCATATTTCACATCTTTATGCGCTGTATCCGGGACAGGCTATTTCTGTACAACAGACACCGGCACTGGCCGAAGCAACCCGTCGCTCGCTCGAGTATCGCCTCAGTCATGGCGGTGGTCATACCGGCTGGAGTGCAGCCTGGGTAGGAAGTCTCTGGGCACGCCTGCTGCAGGGCAATGAAGCGCTGAAAGCAATCAATGAAGTGCTGATAAAAAAATCGGCACCTAACCTGTTTGACCTGCATCCGCCTTTTCAGATCGATGGCAACCTCGGTGTTACGGCTGCTATTGCCGAAATGCTGTTGCAAAGCCAGGAAAAACATATTCAACTCTTACCTGCTCTGCCCGATTCCTGGGCCAATGGTCATGTTACAGGGTTGTGTGCCCAGGGTGGAGTGGAAGCCGATATTACCTGGAGCAAAGGAAAACTGATAAGGGCAAAACTACATAGTCGTCTGGGCGGAGAGTTTACAATAAAGTATGCAGACAAATCTGTGACAGTATCAATGAAAGCCGGTAAAGTATACCAGCTGAATAGTAGTCTTCAGATACATTGAACATTAGTATAAATAAATAATCGGTACAAAAAACCGGTTTGCCGATACAAGTTGGAAATTAAAACGCAGCGATGGTATGTTTGAATTATCTCCAAACTGCCTGCTTCGTCACCGCATTTCCTTACTTAAACTGGTAAACCATGAAGAGCAAACCAACCCGGCTCACGAAGCCGGCACTTTTATCTATTATCCTGTTTTTTTTAACTGTATACACCAGCTGCTCCAAAGCAGATTCCTCCGATACGGGCACAACAGGAGGTGCCGGCTCGGCCATTGATAGTACCGGAATTGTATCCGGTACGCCGGAAGGTTCAACAGAAACGGGAGCTGATCCCGATGACCTGGTAGAAAATTCCGTTTTTTCGAAAACAGTCAGCATAGCTTTTGGCAGTGCAGTCACGATCAGCAATCCTCTCGAAGGAAGTGGCGTGACTATTACCACAACCAATGGCGATGTGGTGATCAATGCTACCGTGGCAGAAGTAGAATATGTATTAAGCGGCACCAGCAGCAACGGATCGGTCAAGATCTACAGCGACAAGAAATTCAAGCTAACCCTCAATGGTGTCTCCCTTACCAATGCAGACGGGCCTGCTATCAACGTTCAGTCATCAAAAAGGGCCTTTATTGTGCTGGCCGATAACAGCAGCAATAGTCTCACAGACGGGGCATCGTATGCTGCTGCCGTCAATGATGAAGATATGAAAGCCACGCTCTTCAGCGAAGGCCAACTTATTTTCAGTGGTACGGGGTCACTGACAGTCAAAGGAAACTATAAACATGCGATCTGCAGCGATGATTATATAAGGGTCAGAAGCGGGACGATAACCGTGACGGGTGCCGTTACAGACGGTATTCATAGCAACGACGCTTTTATTGCAGATGGAGGTAGCCTTTCCATTACTGCTGCCAGCGATGGTATAGAATGTGAAGAAGGATTTATTATCATTAATGAAGGTGTTTTTATAATCGGGGCGGGAGATGATGGCATTGCCGCCAGTTATGAAGACGGAGATCCGGATATAACTCCGTATGTAACTATCAATGGCGGTACTATCCGGATACAATCATCGGCAGGAGAGGGCATTGAAAGCAAATCGGAATTGACGATCAACAATGGTGATATTGCCACCCAGACGGCTGATGATGGTCTTAATGCAGGCACGGCTATTTACATCAATGGCGGACGTATCTATAGTTATAGTACGGGAAATGATGCGATGGACAGCAATGGCATCTTTACCATTACAGGAGGCAAGATAGTGGCGATCGGTGCAAGATCTCCGGAAGCAGGGATCGACTGTGACGCCCGGACGCTTAAGATTACAGGCGGTCAGCTGGTAGCAATTGGTGGAGCTACAAGTGGTCCAACAGCCAGTGTATCGACTGTGCCATCGCTTATCCGTGGTGCGGGGACTGCAAATGAACTGATTCATATTAGGGCAGCAGATGGTACAGAGGCGCTTACCTTTCTGGCTCCTGTAAGTTATACTACCATGCTGGTAGCCGGATCCAAACTGAAGAGCAATACCACCTACAGTATTTACACTGGTGGCAGTGTGACTGAAGGTATTCAGTTTAATGGTTTGTATACAGGGGGCACCTATACGCCCGGTACGGCCGGCACGGGTTTTACGACCAGCAGTCTGGTGACGCAGATTGGCGGCTCAATCAGCCGGGGATAAAAAGTGAAAATGAAAGAAGCGGACGAGTCCGCTTCTTTCATTCATTCATAATTGTAACAGGAGCACTATACAGCTTTATATCCTTTTTCTGTCTTTTCGCGTATCAGTTTTTCCCGTTCTTTTTCCGTTTTTTCAGCCGAATCAAAGTTTTTTACCTGTATTTGCCCCTTGGTACCAATTTTCCCAAAACGCACATAGAGTTTGCTGCCATCTGTGGCAATTTCCCAGAACTTGCTGCTATTGCCCTCCACAAACTCAAACCGGGTAAATGAAAGGTGCTCATAACCAGCCGGCGCGGCCGGTGAGAAAGCGGTAGTAGTAGAAGATTTTTCGGTAGTACCAATGTTTGCAACCGGCGATTCTGTAGTCGCTGATACCAGTTCGGCTGTTTCATCTTCTGCTGGCGTCAGCTCTTCCTGTGGTACTTCTTTGAGCCGCCTGATCACCTGCTCCATAACCCGCTGCGGGTTTTGGAGCCAGTCTTTGGCAAACACATGCATGCAGCGCCAGCCAAACGCCTGCAGGATGGCAGGACGCTGATAATATTGCTCTACCAGGTTATTGTTTTCATAATGCTGGCTGTCATCGATCAGGATGCCCAGTGTGTATTCCTGGTCAGATGGCAATGCTTTTATAGCGAGCGAGCACTTGAATCCCGACTGACCTACCTGCTCGGCTACCACATAGCCCTGCTGCTGCAATTGCTGGTGCAGCTCACGCACCACCACATTGCCGGCCGCGGCGGGGTGTAATCCCTGCTTGTTTACTACAAGACCATCCAGGATGGTGCGGGCCATATCCATATTACCGGCACTCACATTTTCTGCATAATGCAGAAAGCGACGGAAATAGTTGGCGCCTTCATTGTATTCGTTGGTGATATGATGATACCGGATACTGCTGACCACCGCCATATGTTTGCGGGCGCGGCTGAAGATTACATTCAATCGCTTTTCGCCGCCTTTTTTATTGATAGGGCCAAAATTCATCAGCACACGCTTGCGTGCATCAAACCCATAACAGACACTCATGATGATTATATCGCGCTCATCGCCCTGTATATTTTCGAGATTTTTTACGATAAGCCCTACAAACTGGTCTTCTTCTGTGCGGTTGTAAGCTTCTTCGAGCAGAATTTCAAACTCCGGATCGGTACGGGCCAGTGCAGACAGCGCATCTTCGATCGTTTGTTGTTGTTCCTGGCTGAACGCAACAATGCCAATACTTTCTTTTACTTTTCGCTTCAGCAGCTCACGTACCAGCTGAGCGATATAGGCAGCCTCCTCTTCATTGCTGCGTTTTTCATAAAGGCTTTGTGTGTGAAAATGGAAACTGATGCTCCGGTCATAAAGGGCATCCGCATGTTGTACCGCTTCTTCCGCTTTGCTGATCTCTATTAGTTTTTTGCTTTCGTGATGAATGGTGCGGTCCGGAATGGTCAGGAGGCCAGCTTCATAAAAGGCGTGATTGCTATAGCTGATCAGTGTTTCGTAACGACTGCGGTAGTGCCAGCTGAGCATAGTACTGCTGAGTTTGCGTGAACCCTGCACCAGCAGGCTGTCGGCTTCGGCGCTTAACAGCTCTTCTTCATGCGGGTTTTCTGTAGTATCCAGGTCATCGGGATCTTCGGCACGTGCCGTAAAGAAATTGGTTGGCGGCATTTGTTTATCATCTCCTACAATGATAGCCTGCGTGGAGCGATACAATGCCGGTATACCTTCTTCAAGTGTGATCTGGCTGGCCTCATCAAAGATGACCACGTCAAAAAACTCCGTATCCAGCGGCAGGCTGTCACTTACACTCAACGGGCTCATGAGCCAGATAGGCTTTAGGTCTTTCAGCACACGGCCACTCTCTCGTGCCGACAGTTCGCGGATACTCTTGAAGCGCATGCTTTTGCCAAATTCATTTTCGAGGATCTTGCGGCCTTCATTATATATTTTTTTGAACTGTTTTTGTTCGGCGTTGAGCTGGCTTACTGCCGTATTGCTCAATTCGAGATTTTGCAGAAACTGTTGCCGTACCGTAGCGCGGATAAGGTCTGCATTAAGACGAAGGAGCCGGTTATAAGCCTGGCGGATTTGTTTTACCGCCTGCTCGATGGCGGGCATATCTGCACCGGCAAAAGCCCTGTGCTGCCTCAATACATCCTGCAGTGTTCGCTGTGCCATAGCCGCCTCTGCCTGGCGGGGAGCAAGAGGTGTCTGGCGCAGGGCCTGCTTTAGCGGTTCGGGCAGCTGGCTGTACTGCCGCAAGGCAGGAAGCAACTCTTGCAGCGCTTCCATATTCATGAGCAGACTATCCAGCTCATCTGTGATCTGCACAAGCGATTTGGTTTGGTATCCCAGCAGGCACTGGTGCAAATGATTTTCGAGCTGTTGAAAAGAGGGTAGAAAGGCACTCAGGTTTTTTACCAGCTCATTGGCCTGCGAATGAGCCAGCAGATAGTCTATCTCCTGGTCACCCTGTTTATTGCGCAATACTTCAATACCCAGGTAGGTGGTTTCGATATTCTGCAGCCGGTATTTTTTTTGCAGGTCCTGCCTGTACTGATTTGCTGCCGCCTGCGCGTCATATTCGCCTTTTAATAATTGCAAAACGGTGGTGATGGAAGGCCTTACCTGGTGTTTGGAAAAATCATATGCGGCCTGTACCTGTTTCTTTAATTGCTTCCAGCTACCGTTGAGAAAACGGAAGAAAGATTTTTCCTGCTTTTCTGCAACAGGCAGGGCTGTGTGCAGGTCCTGTTCCGAAAAACGCTGTATCCAGTTGGTATTCCGTTCGGCGGCGGCGGCAACCTGCTGTCGCAACTGCTGATACTGCTGCATTTGCTGATCAAGCTGTCGGGCGGCTTTATTTTCTTTATTTACTACATCCAGCAGATCATTTTCGGCCAGCGGCTGCAACAGTTGTGCATCCTGCACCAGGTTTTTTACCTTCTGCAGGTCTGTGCTGTGCTGCGGTACAATGGCATTGCTGCTGATAAGCGACTGCAGCTGATTCATGAGTTGTAAGGCCGCCTGCAAATGATCATAGGCCTGAGAAATGGGATTGTCGGTTTTGAGGAGACCATCGTTGAGCTGACTGAGCGGGTGTTGTGCAAAAGCGGCTTCCGCACCCTGCTCTTCCAGTGCTGCAGAAAGCTGCTCGATCGTATCGCCAAATTGTGTCCAGCTGTTGTAGTGCGGCAGGCTTTCCTGCTGCAGGGCAGTCAGTGGCAGCAATTGTTGTTTGAGTTCTATCACCCGCTCAATGAGCCGGTGAATACTGATACCGGCTGTTTCGGGCGTATTGCTATGTGTATCATGAAATGTTTGCAGCAATTGCAACTGTGCATGCAGGCCGGTCAGCAGCTGTGCATGGCGTTGCTTTAATATGGCCAGGTCCATACGCTGCGTGGTAAACGACTCATAGGTAGTGCGTAATTCGCGAATGAAGTCGCGCTTATCGCCCTGGCTGTCGTGAATGTAACAACAAAGCTCATCCAGCCCGTTTTGTTTCAGCCGGTGAAATACTACATCGAGTGCGGCTCTTTTCTCACACACAAACAGGATGTTTTTGCCGCGTGCTACAAAGTCGGCAATAAGGTTGGTGATAGTCTGGCTTTTGCCGGTACCCGGTGGTCCCTGAATGATGAAACTTTGCCCGGTACGGCTGTGCAGGATGGCCTGTGTTTGCGTAGGATCTGCTGCTATTACGTGGTGCCAGCTGGCGGGATCGTTGAGATCAACAGCTGGTGAAGAGGCTTGCCTGGGATCGGTGCTGAACAGGGCATTGAATACATCGTGCTGCACATTATTGTCGATTACATGATTGTAATCGCGCACCAGGCTCATTTTTTTATAATTAAAATTTCCCAGTACGATATTGCAGAGATCATAATCCCAGCTATAGGGATTGTTTTCACTTTCCACCACTTCAAAAAGCGCCCGCTCACGGGTATCATCACCTGTAAGCTGGTTACTGGATATTTTGATATCGTCGTTGACGAGGAATTCGAGATAGCTGGCCCGTGGCTCAATACGCTGGCGGAAGATCTCGAGGCCCAGTGGCCTGAAGTTTTCGGCCTGGTAACTGTATGAAATGTTTTTATAACTGTCGAGGTGTCCGCCGCTGCGGCGCAGGCGACGCCGGTAGTTGCTTACCGTTAGTTTGGCTACACTATGTACCAGCTTGATACGGGGCTTGTCGATATAACGCAACTGAATACCCTGGTTGGCTGCATCTATCTGTGCTTTGAGCTGCTGGTAAAACTGTGTGAGATCCATCGTGTCGAGGTCTACGAAATCTGGCAGGCGTATGCCATACAGTTCACGTAGCTGGTTGGCCAGTACGGGATTCACTTCAGCGGCATTGTCCAGTATCTTTAATGTATAATGGTCTTCTTTGAGACGCCGTGTTTTGCGAATTTCCACCGGCACCAGCAGCAGTGGGCTCTGAATACGTTCCTGCGCATCTTCTTTCAGGTTGTGCCAGTTGAGAAAAGTGATCACCAGCTTCAACTGGCTGAATCCATATTCCTGTACATCGCGCTGGCTTTCCACCCTTATCTTATCGAGGGCTGCAGGCAGATAAGCATGGTCTTCAAACCGCAGGTACTTATTAAGCACCAGCTCTTTCATACCCTTTACCTTCGAAGAAATATCATCGTTCCAGGTAAAGAGCAGATCGGGTCTGATACTTTGATAGTGTAATACAATCGGCACACTGCTTACGGTCAGATTTACAAACCGCATATTGCCTTTGTAATACAATAAGCGGTTGCGGCGGCTGGTATCAAAAAGCCGGTTGCGGAGTTTATTCAATATCAGCTGGCTCCTTTCGGTAAGCTCCTTATTGATCCATCCGGGAATAACGCTGAGATCGGCCAGCCGCTCAGGATCATAATCGCGGTAGTGATGAAGCCGGTGAATGACCTCGTACAGGCTGGAGCAACGTTTGTGCCGGTCGAGTTCTGTCATCTCTGTAATCAGTGCACTGAGGGTGGGATGTATGCGTTGATTGTACTGTACCGGATTGCTGCGATATGCTGCAAAAAGCCGGAGATCCTGCTCATCGTACAGATCAAGGGATAGTGCCATACTGCCCAGTATCAGGCCCAGGCAGAAAATATCCGTTTGCTCGTCATGATGACCCAGCAGCTGTTCAAAACAACTATATCCTTTAAGATAGGCAGGAGATTGTAAGGGAACAGACTTGTCCAGATGTACCTCCAGTGATTCTACCCGGTAGGCACCCGTCTCCACATCGGTCTCGATCCGGCTTTTGCCCACTACATCAAACTGACGCGCACGTAAGGCTTCAAAAAGTGGCTCGAGTGCGCCAGGCTTGTGACTCGGTGCATGTGCCAGCGCTTCATCAATATCCAGGTGCTGACCCGTGATAAAGAGAGCCTGGTCATTGCCAAAAGGTGCTACCTGGCCACTTTCATGAAAGCTCAACACCTCGTCAAACAAGGGCAATACAAAAGCGATCACATCGTCAGTGGCGTAATTGCCCTGGTCAAAAGCGGTATTCAAAAACTCCTCAAATGTGATGATGTGTGGTTGATTATCGGGGAACATGGACAATTGAAATTAATTTGCTAATGTGTTAGTGTGCTAATGAAGTAAGAGCCATAGCCTTTCAGCCTTCACTTAAAACTTATTACTCAATACTTATCACTCATATATTTGCTCGCCTTCATTTTCTTTTACCGCATAATAGGCGGCCAGCGATTTCTGTTTATGTTGCTGCAGTTTTTTATCACTCAGCTTGCCTTCCTTTCTTACAATAGCATCCAGCTGATCTTTTAACTGTGCATCTTCGGCAAACTGAAAAGCCCAGCCTGCCGGCACCTGCTCAAGAGAAGGGTCTACGATCACAAAATCAAACAATACATAAGCCAGGTAGTCTTTGATGCTGCTATGGAAGCCATTCAGTTTTTCTACAAACTCAGCATCCAGCACGGCAGCCTCATCCCAGGCAAAATCGGCAAAGTACTGGCGGGCCAGGCTGATGACCAGCGTGCTTTGTATCCATTTTGGTTTGAGAAACAACTGGAGAAAACGACGGGTAAGTGCGGCCATTTCCTGCTGCTGAAAAATATCCAGCCGGTCAAGCTCGATGTTATGCTGTACCATGTCGCTGACAGTCTTTTCCACATCAGCGGCCTGGTTATGCCAGAGCTGGATCGCCCTGGCGCGTATAAAATTTTCCGGATGAGAAAGGCCTGCTGAACGGGTTTTTGCATCGGCGGCAAAAATCTCATCCGCCTGGCGCAGGTAGCTTTCGGCCTGTATCTGCTGCAGGCCGGTCGACATTTTTACCAGCGATGTGATCACCGGCTCATAACTGCCGGTAACCATTAGCGCACCTCTGTCGCAAAATATCTCCGTATAAAGGCGGAAAAGTCGTGCCGTTTCATAATAAGCAGCTTCGCTGCTGTGATTATTGGCAATGGCGGTGATGATGCGATCAGCCACTTCCAGTTCTCCTTCGAGCAGGGAGTAAAGTTTGATATGCGTGAGCTCATGTGCCAGTACTGCCAGCAGCTCATCTTCGGTAAGCAGTGTGATAACAGGTCCGCTGAATACAATATGAGCTTCCTGGTTGAAATATACAATGGCCGCATTCAACTCTTCTGTATACTGCGCCTGGTATACCGTGACAGGAAGACCGGTGAGCTCAAGTTTATTTTTGACCAGGTCCAGTTTTTCATAGATACCCGCGTCGGCAACCGGGTCAAACTTGTACGTGTTTTTGAGCAGCTCCGTTTTAAATTCAATCAGTTGCTCTTCTTTGTTTTTGGCCAGTGCAAAATAATCCCAGGTCTTGGTTTGCTGACGAAAATAGTCGCAAACCTGCCTGTGATAAGGTAGGGGTGTAAGCATGAGAAGTAGTAAAAATTAGATGGATCAAGATACTCAATATCCGCGGCCAGTGAAAATGAAAAAATGATAAAACCCTATCCAGCCTCTTCGTGGTAAGCATCATCGGTATTAATGCTCCAGAGATTGCTTTTGTCGGCCTGGCCGGCAATGATCGCCTCTACGGCAGCCATGGCTGTAAGCATGCTGTGATCGGTGTTGTTATAGCGATGCATGCCATTGCGGCCGATAGGATAGAGATTGGTGATTGTATTAAACCAGTTGATGACCTGGTCAAAATGCTGATAACCGCCATTGTAGGAGGGATAGGCTTTTTTGACCCGTACGACCAATGTGTCCTTTACGGTTTCGGCCGATAAAATACCGATCTGCTGCATTTCGGTAATAGCCTGGCGGGTTATGTCCTCATCTGCTTGCTGCCAGAAAGATTCTGTTTCTTCGCAGAAGTATTCGACGCCCAGCCATTTGCTGCCGGGATGCTGTACCATGCCCGGGCTCCAGTTGTGAAAAAGTTGCAGGCGGCCGGCTTTTATATTATGATCCTGAATATATATCCAGTTGTCCGACACATCGCTGCCATTTTTTTCGGTGAGCAGCAACTGGTCAGTGAGTATGCCCACTATCAGAAAGTCGCGGTACAGCAATGAGCCGGCAATCTGTGCCACTACATCTGGTACAGGCAGCTTGCTGCAATGCTGTAGCAATTCACGTACAGGCATGGTCGAAAGAAAATAGTCGCCCGTAAAATGATTAATGAGACCGGTGCGTGTATCCCTGGTTTCTACTGCCAGTACCTGGTCTTTTCCATTGCCCTGCAATTGAGTGACCGCCGTATTGAGTAAGATACGTCCTCCCTTTTGTTCAATAACGCGCGCCACGGTTTCCCACATTTGCCCTGGTCCATATAGTGGATACAAAAATTGCTCTATCAGGCTGGTACTGGTACCTTTCTGTTGCAGGCTTGTATTGCGTACGAAGAGAGAACGCAATGCATGGCCAATGACTTTGCCGATATTGAGATTTTTTACACGCTGCCGCCCCCAGTCGGCCGGTATCTGGTGGCAGGGCACGCCCCAGACCTTTTCTGTGTACTCTTTGAAAAACGTAAGATATAACTCAGAGCCAAAGCGGTTAATGAAAAAATCTTCGAGCGATGATTCTGGTTTGCGGGGCATAATGCGGGCACCCAGGTAGCTGCCAAAAATGCGTAAGGAACGACCCCAGCCCAACCGGCGTATGGTAGCGATACCGGGCTGGAGTGGGTAGTCGTATAGTTTTTTTTCAAAATAGATCCTGGACTTTCGCGGACGCAGCAGCATGCACTGATGTACATCCCATTCATTGTGATCAGGTAATGTATAGGAAGCTGTTTTATTTTGATAGCTTAATTGTATGGCATCGCCGGTGGTTGTGGTGTCGAGAGGAAGAAAATGTAACCACCAGTCGACAACCTTTTTTGACTTGGAAAAGAAACGGTGCCCACCGATATCTATTTTATTGCCATTGTGATCAATAGTTTTGGAAAGGCCGCCTGCCTGAGTGTCTGCTTCCAGTACGATGGGAATAATATCTGTATGGGTAAGCAGTTCATATGCGGCCGTAAGTCCGGCAGGCCCGGCTCCTATTATGATAGCGGTTTTAGACAAAAGCGGTTGTGTTTTTTTTAGTAGAGGTAATGAGTGTACCAGTCAGCAGTAGATATTCTCCGATGCTGTACTGCATGGGTATGATATGCCAGGGCAGGATAAGCAGCAGCAGCGCCAATAGAAATAATCCGTATATGGAGTAAGGTAACCGGCGATACCAACCCAACATCAGCAAAGCTGTCAGCCAGGGCATTCCATTATAGGCAAAACGATGAATGGGAGAAAAATAATCGGCGATCATATACAGACAGATACCCAACAAGCCAGCCTGCGCTACCGTAAAACCGTTACGCAATACTACACGACGATAATAATATAGAAGGAGCGTTGCTATAAGCAGGAGATTACCCGCCATCATCCAACTCACAGGCATACGTTGGTGAAAGAATAATTTATACCACACAAATACATTGGAACTTTCGCCACTACCTTTATAACGATAGCGGCGTGCGGCACTATCCGCCTGATTCAGATCCCACCCTTCATAGATGCGGTGACGGGTAAAATGTACTTTATGGCCTGGATCAGGCTGCAGGTGTTGATGCAGTTTAACGTGCTCATTTACCGCTGAGCGGTATTGTTGCCAGTAATAGCGTGATTGTCCGGAACTCAATGCCAGTATCAGTACCAACAGGGCACCTGCCATGCCCGGCAGGAGTTTTTTGAGTGGCCATTCTCTCCATAAAAACAGAAAGGGCAATAAAAAAAAGATCATAGTGGGGCGCAGCAGTATCAGTGCAGCACCAGCCATTCCGGCAATCAGCACCGGCCACTGACCGGCAGGCCTGTACAGCAAAGCAATGAATACAAAACAAAACCATCCCATGACAAAATAGTGCTGCCCCTGAAATACGGTGTCGGTCCAGAACCGCATAAACAAAAAGAGGATGGCTACAGCCGCAATCAGCAGCCGCTGCCGCTGTGAGGTAGCAAGACTGGCTGCAATGGCCAGCATAGACGCCCAGCACAGGTACTGCAGGAGCAACCATATTTTGGAAAAACTACGTTGCGGGATGTCAGCGATAGGGTATAATAATTGATGAAAAAAAGGGGAAGCTGTAATATTGGATGCTGCTATGAAATCATAGGCAGACGGATCGTAATAGCGAAATGGCTGCGTGGAATCCCACCCATAGAAATAAGGAGAGATCCCATCTTTCTGCAAACGGGCTCCCACTACCCGGTTGCGCAGATCGCCGGGATGCTGCCGCTCCAGCCTGATATCTCTATAGATACAGCCGGCGATAGCGATGCTTGCAAGAAAAAGAAATATGTACGTGTAAATACGGGGCATAATTCAATCGGAAACCCGCAGCAAGATAGGCAACAAATCAGGATCAGGAGTTCTATTTGTCGTGAAAGCCCTTTAAAAGAGTCGTAATTGCACCCCGTTGCAACAAGATAAAGGATCAATATTTGCAGAGAAGGTAAAGGGGCAAAGGTAGAAGGCAAAAGGAATAAGGATATGGGTGTGATAAGCAACCTGCATAGCCTTTTACCTTAATCCTTTCACCTTCTGCCCTGAAATAATGTTACAGATGATCTTTTAAAGACACCTGAATAGGACAATGGTATATGTGTTTAAATCAACAGCGGCCAGCAGTTGTGAGGCCACTGTACTGATACAACGTTTACTGCAACTGTACCCGCAGGCCCGCATCAATGTGGATCTTCATGATTGTGATAATGTGCTGCGCGTGGAGGCAGCTGAGGTGGATATTGCCCTCCTGACCGCTACGGCTGCAAAGGTGGGAGTGGAGATAGAAGAGCTGGAAGGGTAAATGTATAAGGGTATAAAGGGTAATAGTGTGCCGGGGCCCTTTATACTCTTATAAAAATCGGTATTTTTAATCTTCTTCCCCCACCATTAACCTTAAACCACCATGCTCACCGAACAGAAGATTAAGCGATGCTTTGTCATTGGCCCCATGAAAAATATGGAACGCCTGCTCTTTCTGCGCGACGAAATCATACGTCCCATACTGGCTCCGCAGGGATTTAAAGTAATAACACCTGACGAAGGAGAGATTGGTAATATCATGCGCCAGGTATTACTTAATCTCGAGCAGGCAGATATACTGGTGGCCGATATCTCAGGCAATAATCCCAATGTAATGTATGAGTTGGGTGTATACCATTGTTTTGGCAAGCCATATGTCGCATTCAAAGACCTCGATTATACAACCGCTAATGAGCAGACTCCGTTTGATATCGCTGAGCACCGCTTTAAAGAGATCCGGCTTTCCGACCCGGAAAACTGCAGGGCAATACTGGGTACTGCCATACTGGAGCTGGTCGCTAAAATCGATAAGCGCGACTGGTTTGGCAATCCGGTGACCGATTTTTTTCAATCGCCCATAGCTGAAATACCTACCGCGGTGGGACTGTTTAAAAACTACCGCAAAAACTTCCTGGCCAATATCCTGCCGATCATGTTTCAGCGCGAAGAAACCAGCAGCAACTATCGTATCGATGTGCGTATCAATGTGGGCCATCGCCAGGAAAATGGCCAGCTGCTGATGGAAGATGTTTCACCGGCCGACAGGCGGTTCATGGAAATGGAATTACTGATCCCCGAGAAAATGGTAATGGCCAATTATACCTATATCGACGATATGAAAGATATGGGTCATATCGACTATGGTATTGCCGAAGTAGGCCGGCGTGTACGGCCATTCAAACTGCACTACTACCGAAAACCCGACGGAAAGCTGGTACTCTGCGATATTCCTACTGTGCTGAGCACTCTCAATGAAAGTATCGAACAGCGCCGCAAACTGCACCAGGACCAGTTTGACAGCGAAGAATGGGAGGTTCTCGAACAGCAGGAACTGGAAAGGTTTTATGCCAAGTGTGAGCTATACCGCAAAGAAATGGAGGGGCATCAGCCAATTACCAGAGGGCGCCTGCACATAATACCCAACTGGCGGATCGGTTAATTATTTACCAGCCTCAACCACCATTCATGCAAACCAGCCAACCCGTCAACCTGTCATCTCTTCAGCAGCTGTCGTCCTCGACAATACTTATCGCCATATCGGGTCACCGCAGTTTACTCGATGAAGATTATGAACTCAATGCCGGTAGCCAGGCGTTGCTCAACGTACGTGTACGCGCCGCATTGCAGCATATTAAAGACAAACACCCCGGACAGCAGCTGGCCCTGCTTACCTGCCTGGCGCCCGGCGCCGACCTGCTGGCAGCAGTAGTGGCCGACGAGCTGCAGCTGCGCATATTGCCTGTAGTAGTCAACCCGGCCCAAACCGCAGAACTGTTGCCTTTTGAGGAGCAATGGCAGAAAACAGCAGCTGTGCTGCATAGTGGTACCGGTACTGCGGAGAAGAATGAACTGGCCGGTATCGTCAATCCGCATTACCAGCATACTGCAACCTGCATAGCCGGTTTTGCCGATTATCTGCTGGTGGTATGGGATGGGGTGGAAACGGGGCTGATCGGTGGCACAGCAGATATTGTAAACATGCTGCTGGAAGGGAAAAGTGCAGCTGGGGTGTATACGATGTATTATCAACGGCCTCAAAGAGTTTTTTCAGACGATGTTATCAAACAATACAGGAAACAGGGTATTGATCCGCGTGGCTGGCTGTATCATATTCCTGCCAGGCGTCATGAAAACCCTTTTCCTATAAGGCGCTACCAGGAAAATACGCTGACGGTCGATGAACCATTTGACCGTACTGTTTTTCCTCTGTCGCCCGCTTATGATGGAGGAGTGATGAAACGGTGGTGGCTGCAACTGAAGCAGCGTATCTGGGGAGATGAAATTGTCTGGAAATTTTTGCTGCCGATTTTGCTGGTAGTGCTCACCATCGTATTGGGCACATATGGCTTCCGGCAGCAGCGGGGTTTTGAAAACTGGAAGACAGATACCAGTATCAATGGTATGAAGGCCATAGTTCGCAAACAATTGCAAACCGGCAGGGATGAAGACTCGCTCAGCGTGCAGGTAATAAAGCAATATGACTGGCACAACAAACCTGCTGTATCTGCCAATGATTTTTATAACGCTGTAAATCTGCTCACGTTTAACTCGTCCACGATCGATGCAGAGCGTACACACTGGTGCCTGAACCTGGCCCGGCTACTGGGGTTGCTGGCTGTAGTAACAGGATTCTGGCAGGCACTGATGGCAGCATTGGCCACAAATTTTAAGACCAATCTGAAGCTGCAGTGGTTGTTATTCAGGCGGTGGCTCAGGCCGGGATTGCGCTACAGCCTTATTATCGGCGCGAGTGAAATGGCGATCAACCTGGCACAGGATATACGCCGGCAGGGCGGACTGGTGATATTGCTCGATGAAGATATCAGCGAAGGCAAAACCACGGAGATATTGCTGCAGGATATTTCGGTATTTAAAGGAGCGCCCTATTCGGCACGCGTGCTCCGCCGGCTCAAAGTGAGCAAGGCCGATGAAATATTTATTCTCGCTACAGACGATCTGGTAAACCTGCGCACATTGCAGGAGATAGATCAGACCTGCTGCAATGAAAAGGAAAAAAACAGCAACTGGTATGTGCATATCGAAGATCCGCATATCAGGGATATGGTGATACGTGCCAATCGGCTGACACGCCATGCCGAAATAGCTGTAATCAATATTCATGAAAGCATCGCACGCAGATTGTTGCTGCGTTACCCGCTCGATATGTTTGAACCAACTCAAAAGGAGCAGGCCGTACAGATGGTGATATTTGGCAATTCGCCTGTGGCGTGGCAACTGGCTACACAGGCGTTGAAACAAAGCGAATATGATGAAGGTCGCAAACTGCGTATTATCTGGTATGCACGCCAGGCCGATGAATTGCAAAACCGGTTCCTAAGCCGCTATCCCTGTCTTGACCAGAGAAGTGAGAATGCGCTTTCCAAAAAATCCTTTGCATCCGCTATCCGTAACCGCCTTTTCGATGATAAAACGCTTCAGTTCCGCGAATTGCCATTGAGTGATGCTTCATTTTTTCAACAGGCAAATGTGCAGCAGGCCATTCAGAACCGTGATGTGATACGTATCTATTTTTGCCTCGAAAACAGTGTTGAATCAGTCGCTTATCTCAATATACTGGCCCGGCGTATCAAAGCGGCCAATGATCGCGAAAATGCTTTTCGCCACGTAGACCTTCAGTTATTCTGTTTTTATAACCTGCCAGATAAGGATGAAGTACGCCATGCTGAATTGCTGAGTAATAAGGCCGCACCTTATTTGCCTATACTTTTTTTTGGCAATTATGCCGATGAATGTACCTGGCAGGCACTTACAGAGCGCAGCCTGGATCGGCTGCCAATGCTGATCAACTACTGGTACTATCAGATGGGTACAGACCAGGAAGAACTTATGAAAAAACCGGTAGATGTTGTAATGGCTGAGGCTAACCGCCTGTGGCGCGATACTCCGGAAGGCTTCAAGGAAAGCAGCCGGCAGGCGGCAGATCATCTGCCCGCTAAACTGAGAATACTGAACCTTCCACTCCATGAGTTGTCAGCGACCAGGTTTAATATGCAAAACAAAACAATTGCTCCGCGAATCCTGCAACTGGCAAAAGTTGAACATTATCGCTGGTGCCGCGAACGTATGATGGAAGGTTATCTGCCACTGCAGGATAGTGAGCCGGAAGCTGTATCGCAACCCGGTCTTTTTGTAAAAAAATGGCGGGAATCAAAATTCAAACACTATTACCAGGACCAGAAACTGCATATTGATCTGCTGCCATTCGACTCCCTGTATACAGGTACGGTCGATGGCGTGATACTTAATGAGAAAAATAAGGATATATCATTTATAGAAGCGATCCCTTTCTTTGTGGAATGGCTGAAAAGGGTTTAAAGAGTATAAAAGGTAATAGTGTATAGAAACTCTTTAAACCCTTTATACTCTTTAAACTTTTTATACTGCTTCATTCGCCACTTCTTTAATATAAACGGTCTTTTTTCCTGCCGGCATTTCCCAGTTGATAGTTTGCCCCTGGCGGTACCCGATAAGGGCCATACCCAAAGGAGTGAGAATGGAAATACGGTTTTGGCTGAGGTTGGCCTGGCTGTGAGGCACCAGCTGGATATGCAGGGTCTGACCATTTTCCTTAAAATCAATGGTAACACGCGAGTGCAGGCGTATCACATCGGCCGGCATCTGCTGCGGGTCCGCAACAACACTGCTTTGCTCCAGCTCGGAAGCCAGGCGTTCGGCATTACGCCCTTCTACAGTGGCTGTATGACGGATATTTTGTACATGACGCTTCAAGAGGTCAAAATCGGATTTGCATAATATAAGTTGTGTTTCTGTGAGCATGATTGAAAAGTTTATAAGTTGATAATAGTAAGTGGCAATACAGGACGTGTTTTATAACATTATATAAATGCAATAAAACCCTCCATAACCTGTATCAGGGAAATGACAAATAATGCAGGCCACTAATCACTGCAAGGAGTAAACCCCCGGGTGAAACAACAACTGGAATCAGGCCGGGGTCTGCGTAATAAAGACTTTGTTGGCAAAAAAGAAGGTACGCAAACGGTTGGATACAAGGCCATTGGCTATCCGCGGAGCAGATAGAAGCAGAAGAGGTGATATGTGCTGAGCCATTGGCATGAGGCAAAGATACGACTTATGGAGGTAAAAGGTAGAAGGTCAGGGGTGAATAGGGTATAGTAACATGTTCTTATTACCTATCATTAAACGCCTTCAGCTTTAACCTTTCTCCTTCCACCTTCTCCCCTTAACCTTACTCAGCCGCTACTACCAGCAACGCCACAATAAGAATAAAACTATACTCGCATCCACCCGTCCCATGCTCGCCTACAAACCAGCCCAGGCTGGCATGGATGAGAATGATGCCCACAACGAGCATAAGAATGAGGCCGAGGCAGACCGGTTTTACATAACGTTTCAGTATAAGACAGATTCCGGCTGCAATTTCAAAAACGGTAATGGCCCATACCGTGATCAAAGGCAGCGGCATGTGTTTGGATTCCATAAAGGAAACAAATTGCGGAATAGTGTCATTGGCAATGCGCACTATAGCATGAGCCAGGAAAACAATCGCCAGTGAAATACGCAGAGCGGTTAGTGCAGATGCCAGTGAAAGGAAAGGGAAAGATCGTTGCATAAAAAATTCAGTTGTAGTTAAAACGATAGTATCAGCACCTGCCGATAGATTTGATAAATGATTTGGTACTGCATCCGCTCACATATTCTCTGAAATGAATATACGCATTCAGAAAAGCAGATGGATCTTCAATATGTGGCCAGTGGCCGATATGATCGGGCAGCAGGTATACTTTGGGGTGAGGAATGAGTTTGGCATACAGCTCGGCCATGGCCCTTCCTGAATTGGGGTCAGCAGGACCGTTGATAAAACAAAGCGGGATCGCTGTATCCTGCATGGCGCCAATCCATCGCTGCTGATAATTGTATTTATCAAAAACCATACGCCCGATGCGATAGGAAATGGATTTCCCCTTTTTGTAAGAAAGTGCATACCACTGATCATCGAGAAAAGCTTTGCCGGGTTGCGTATGACGGCCAAAGAGGCCACTGATCGTTTTTTCGATAAGCCGGCGACTGATGGCCTGGTTGACCAGGTAGCCCAGCCATGCTGGTGACTGCGAAAGCAGGCGCTGGATGAATCGCGGTTTGTATTGATGCATAAATAAACCTCCATTTACAAATGCTACCGAGTTGATCTGAAAGACAGAATGCTGCGTTTCTTCCTGCTGTGCTATCAGCTCCTGGGCCACGCTTACACCCAGATCATGTGCCAGCAGGTGTATCCTTTTTATACCCAGGCTTTGGATCAATGCCTTTGCAATGCCGGTATATTCTTCATAAGTAAAGCGATGCCGGCGCGGCTTATCAGAAAAGCCCATGCCGAGGTAGTCAAACGCGATCACCCGATACTGACCGGTGAGCGCAGGAAGTAAAGACTGCCACTCCAGGCTGCTGTAAGGATATCCGTGCAGGATTAGCAATGGTTGCCCTTCTCCCTCATCGATATAAAAGATCTGGTGAGGTCCGTACCGGAAGTAATGGCCTTTGTTGAGCCAGCTGATCAGCGAGGGCGAAAGTGTGGTGGTATGATGTGCCAACGGATAAACAAGCGGGTTTAAAGAATTACAAAATCAATGGTGTGTGAGAGAGGCTATGTACAAATCTATTATCATTGACAAATGAAGCCTGCTGTATGAGTAGTACAAAAGCTTACTTGTGACGGTTGTAATTGTAAGCAACCGGCCGGCTGGTTGCTGTTGGTTGACACTTTTTGGTTACTGGTAGAAATGAAAACACCGCTGGCGGTGATTTTGTATCCTCGCATAATTTGTCCGATTTTCGGAGTATGAAAAGGTGGATGCTGCATGTTGGATTCTGGATGAGCTACCTGGCTCTCTGCATCCTTATTGAATATATGTGGGTACGGGTGGCTTTACCAGACGAGCCGCTGAATCAATTGCTGCCGCAGGTTTTTATGGCACCCCTCTTCACTTCCACTCCCGAGATATTATTTGCCTATTACCTGCTGTACCGGGGATCTGAACGGTTTATCAATCCGGCTATACCACACTGGAAAAGTATTACCGAGATACTGGTCATGTTTGCAATAGGTGTGATGGCGGTGCGCCTGACCACTCATTATGTGCTGGGTCATGTGGCCTATGGAGGACGGTTTGCAGAAAAACGTATCTGGGACCCCAATGTGATCCTGCGCGTGGTACTGTTCCTGGGCTTTTCTTCAGGAATTGCGCTTTCTATCAAATCCTTCAGACGCCAGGTGGCCTCGCGCGAGCGGGAAAATACACTGATGCGGGAAAAACTGAGTACAGAACTGAAAATGCTGCGCAACCAGTTGCATCCGCATTTTCTTTTCAATACACTCAATAATATCTATGCTCTGGCCCGCAAAAAATCGGATCAGGCGCCCGAGGCAATAATGAAACTGTCCGAACTGCTGAGCTTTATTTTATATGAAGCCGGCCGTGACTCAATTCCGATCGGCCGCGAGGTCAGCTTTCTCGACGATTATATTGCACTGGAACGCATCCGGTATACCGGCCGCCTTTCTATTCAGTTTACACGGCAGATAGATAATTCCGAACAGCTGATAGCGCCATTATTATTGTTACCACTGGTAGAAAATGCCTTTAAGCATGGTATCAGCGAAACACGGTTTGATTCATTTATCCGTATGCACCTCGAGCAAAAGCAGCAGCATTTCAATTTTATGATCGAAAACTCGCTGGAGCGCGACAAGCCCGCCTCTGCAAACGGGAGTATCGGCCTGGTAAACATACAGCGCCAGCTGCAGCTCACCTACAAAACACATTACATAGAGATCAGTGAGACGGAAAAAACCTATAAAGTAAGTTTATATATCAACCTGGATAGTTATGGAAAAACTTAGTTGCATTATTGTGGAAGACGAGCCACTGGCGGCAGAAGTGCTGGAGGATTATATAAAACAGGTACCCTTCCTGGACCTGGTAAATATTTATGAAGACGCCCTGTTTGCACTCGAAGCATTAAAAAAGCAACGGGTGGATGTTATTTTCCTGGATATCCACTTGCCTAAACTGAAAGGGCTGGATTTTATCAAAACACTCAAATCCCCACCGCAGATCATTATTACCTCGGCCTATCGCGAATATGCGCTGGATGGGTACGAGCTGAACGTGACAGACTACCTGCTCAAGCCAATCAATTTCAACCGCTTTCTGATGGCGGTCAATAAACTTAAAAACCAACAGGGGGCAGAAACATCATCTGTATCTGCACCGCATACCGGTGAGCGTCCTCATTTGCTGATCAATATCAACAAGAAGAAGATCAAGGTCTTTTACGACGAAATACTCTATATAGAAAGCAGAAAGGAGTATATCAATATCGTGACGGAAAAAGAATCACATCTGACCAAATACCAGCTCACGGATATCGAAGCCGAACTTGACAAAGCTTCTTTCATGCGCATTCACCGTTCTTTCATTGTAGCCCGCAATAAAATAAAAGCCTTCAACGCTGCAGAAGTAGAACTGGGTGGCCAGGTCATACCCATCGGAAGAAGCTACAAAGAACTGGTGCTGGGTGTTCTTAATCACAAAGAGTAGGCATCTCACCCCGTCGATTTCTTTCAACAATCATCGTACAGCCGGCCTGTTTCCTTTTTACGGGCACAAAACAGGCGGTATTTCTGCATGGACGGCCAGATTCCAGTGCCCTGCCCGCTTCTTTATGATTTTTTGCGTTATTTTATTGTACAAAATGATTGCTGTGAAAAAAACACTATTGGCCTTTGCCGTACCGGTATTGCTGACCGGCTTATCTACCTGTACATCGGGTAAAAAAACTGAAAAGCCGCCCAATATTATTTTTATCATGAGCGACGACCATGCTTACCAGGCTGTCAGCGCATATGGGTATGGATTAAACAGCACACCCAATATCGATCGTCTTGCCAGGGAAGGCGCCTTGTTCAGAAGGGCCTGTGTTACCAATTCGCTGTGCGCACCCAGCCGGGCTGTTATGCTGACGGGCCTGCATAGCTACCTGAACGGGAAAATAGATAACGTAGAAAAGTTTGACTGGACCCAGCAAACTTTTACTAAAGTGCTGCAGCAAAACGGGTATCAGACCGCACTGGTAGGTAAAATACATCTCGATGGTGTGCCCCAGGGTTTTGACTACTCCATGGTGCTGGAAGGACAGGGAGAATATTATAACCCCGACTTTTTAATAGACGGAAAAAAGCAACGCATCAACGGGTATGTAACGGAGATCATCACCGACACGGCCATCAACTGGCTGAAAAATGGGCGTGATAAGGATAAGCCATTTTGCCTGCTCTATCACCAGAAGGCGCCGCACAGAAACTTTCAGCCATCGCCAAAATATATCAATGCTCTCGACGGTAAACATTTTGATGTCCCCGAAACGTTCTTCGATGATTACAGCAACCGCGGCCGTGCTGCCAAGGAGCAGGAGATGAGCATTGAGCGGGACATGCTCTGGGGACATGATTTCAAACTGATGACCGATCCCGATGGCAAACCTACCGGTTACGAAAAGCAAATAGCCCGCTATACCCCTGAGCAGCGCAAAACATGGGACGAAGCCTATGTAGAAGAGAATAAGAAATTTCTGGGAGCAAATCTGAAAGGCAAAGAACTGGCCGACTGGAAATTCAACAGGTATATAAAAGATTATTTAAACACTATACAGTCTGTCGACGATGGAGTGGGCGAGTTGCTGGATTATCTCGATAAGGAAGGCCTGGCAGAAAACACCATCGTAGTGTACACTTCCGACCAGGGTTTTTATCTCGGAGAACATGGCTGGTTTGACAAACGGTTTGCCTACGAAGAGTCATTCCGCACGCCGTTACTGATACGTTATCCCAAAGAAATAAAACCGGGTACCACGATCGATAAACTGGTACAGAATCTTGATTTTGCACCGACCTTTTTAGACTATGCCGGCATCAAAGCCCCGGCACAAATGCAGGGCCTTTCTTTCCGTCACCTCGTAGACGGCAGCGTGAGTCAGTGGCGCGATGCAGTATATTATACGTACTACGAATATCCGGCAGTGCATATGGTAAAAAGGCATTATGCCGTAGTGACGGATCGTTATAAACTGATCCATTTCTATTTTGATATCGATGAATGGGAATTATATGATCTGAAAACCGATCCTCATGAGATGAAGAATGTATACAACGATCCGGGTTATGCAGAGGTGCGGGCCCTGATGCATAAAAGACTGGAGGAGATCAGGAAAGAATACAGGGATTCTGATTCGCTGAATACGATGTATCTCAACAAACTACCCGACAGCGTACGCAACAAATAAAATGGAGTGATCAACCGGCAACTATCATGGTAAAAAAAATTTTATACCTCTGTGGTGCAATGATGTCAATGGTACTGGTATCTGGCAAACGCTCAGAACCTGCTCCGGCTCAGCCCAATATCGTGATCGTATTTTGTGATGATCTCGGCTACGGAGATATTGGCAGTTTTGGTGCTACAGCGTATGAAACGCCCAACCTCGACCAGCTGGCGATGCAGGGAATGCGCTTCACGCAGTTTTATGTGGCCGAGGCTGTGTGTTCTGCATCGAGAGCTGCCTTGCTGACCGGTTGTTATCCCAACCGGATTGGTATCCTGCATGCGCTGATGCCGAATGCAAAGAATGGTATCAGCCAGGAAGAGAAAACCATGGCCGAGGTACTGAAAGAAAAAAATTATAGTACTGCCATTTTTGGAAAATGGCACCTGGGGAGTAAAGAAAAGTTTTTACCGTTGCAACATGGGTTTGATGAATACACTGGCCTGCCTTACTCCAACGATATGTGGCCGGTTGGTTACGATGGCCTGCCATTGACTGATACAGGCAACTGGCGCAAAAAGGAATTTCCTCCGCTGCCCCTGATAGAAGGAAATAAAACCGTACGTACCATTCAGACACTCGACGACCAGGCCGAACTGACCGGTCTGTACACACAAAAAGCCGTTGACTTTATTAACCGCAAAAAAGATAAACCGTTCTTCCTCTACCTGGCTCATTCTATGCCGCATGTGCCACTTGCTGCCTCTGCACGGTTCAAAGGAAAAAGTAAAATGGGTTTGTTTGGCGATGTGATTATGGAGATAGACTGGTCGGTCGGCGAAATAATGAAGGCGCTGAAAAAGAATGGCATTGAAAAAAACACCATTATCATATTTACCAGCGACAATGGCCCCTGGCTCAACTTTGGTAATCATGCCGGCAATACAGGCGGATTGCGCGAGGGCAAGGGTGCTTCTTATGAAGGAGGTATGAAAGTGCCTTTCATCATCCGCTGGCCGGCACAGATAAAGGCAGGGACCATTTGCAACAAAATGGCTTCAACGATTGACCTGCTGCCCACCTTTGCAGCCATTACCAACGGCAAACTGCCGGAACATAAGATCGACGGATTAAACATTCTTTCTTTATTTAAAGGAGATGAAAAAGCTGAACCGCGACAGGAGTTTTATTACTACTATGGCAGCAACCAGCTGGAGGGTGTTCGCCAGGGCAACTGGAAGCTGGTCTTACCACATAAAGGACGCAGTTATGCAGGCTTTGCACCAGGCAAAGACGGTTATCCTGGTTCTGTCAACGAAAGCGCCGAATCCGGCTTAGCGTTATATGATCTTCGCCGCGATCCCGGCGAGCGGTATGATGTAAAAGATACCTATCCCGAAATAGTTGCCTCATTACAAAAACTGGCAGAGAAAGCCCGCGAAGACCTGGGCGATGCGGTCACGGGTGCAAAAGGAAGAAACGTTCGCAAACCCGGTTATGCAGATTGACCGGCACCCCATTTTGACATACATAAAATAGTTGCCTGATCACCAGGTGATCTTTCTATTGCAGCGTCAGTATGCCTTTGAGCCTATGCACTGCAATGGAGTCGTTATTACTATTCGATGACCTGCACCTGCTGTCCAATGCATTAAATCCACACTTACATCCTGTTCGTTTACACATTATGGTTCTATGTTGAAAGGCCCGATTGCGCGCGCAGCGAATGGATAATTTCATGGCTCTGCATGTAATCTGTAAAGGTTTACTAATTACCATAAACTAAAAACGACATGAGAAAACTACTGACATGTATGCTCGGATGTCTGCTTCTGGGTTCATCTGTGTTTGCACAAAAGCAGGCCGAAGGACAGGTGGTGGACGAGCAGGGGAAGCGTATTCCCTTTGTTTCCGTAACGATTAAAGGAAAGTCGGCCGGAGTAACCGCCGATGAGAATGGAGAATTTCTATTACAAAATGTACCGGCCAATGCAGTGATCGTATTGAGCAGCCAGGGTTACAAAGCAAAAGAAGTAACACTTGAAGACTTGCTCAAAGGTCCCATTACACTGGAGACTGCCGTCAATGAACTGAAAGAAGTGGTCATCACCACGGCACTCGGTGTAAACCGTACGCAGCGCTCCGTTGGTTATGCCAGCCAGCAGATCAGTGCCGAAAAATTATCAACCACCAAGCTGGCCGACCTCAATACGGCACTGGCGGGTAAAGTTGCCGGTGTACAGGTGCGTAGCGGATCGGGAGCCAAGTTTGGTACATCCACCATTCGCCTGCGTGGTGTAAATACACTGGGTGGAGGCAATCCTATTTATGTAATTGACGGTGTGATCTCCAGCGCTTCCAACGTCAACCCCGATGACGTTGAAAATATCAACGTGCTGAAAGGACCTGCAGCTACAGCACTCTATGGCCAGCGCGGATCGGAAGGCGCTATTGTGGTTACGACCAAAAAAGGCAGCCGCCAGGGCGTAGGAGTGGAGTTCAACCACACCACCACCTTTGAGCGGGTATACATTCTGCCCAACTATCAGAATGAATATGCAGGCGGCTCTTCACAAACATGGAATACATTCGTCTTCAACCCGGCTACCATGCCGGCGTATCTGCAAGTACTGAATGGTGCCAAATACCACCGCTTTGATGTGGATGAAAGCTGGGGTCCGCGTATGGATGGCTCACTGCACGCTCCCTGGTATGCCTGGGATCCCAGTGATCCGGAGTTTGGACAACTTAAACCGATCAACCCACAACCAGACAACGTAAAAGATTTCTTCAGAACTGGTATTGCCAACAACACAACCGTGGCTTTTTCAAAAGCCGGTAATGGAAGCCAGACCCGTGTCTCTTTTACCAACCTGAGCCGCTCAGGAGTAATACCTAATTCCAGACAGCAAAAAAACTGGCTGGCATTCAATAATACACTGGAGCTGGGTACACGCCTCACGGTAAATACCAACATCAACTATGTTTATCAGTACCTGTTTAATGTACCGTCTGAAGGATACGGCACTCAGACTACCGGATCATTTAACCAGTGGTTTCAGCGCGATGTGGAAACAGACAAGCTGAAAAGATATAAACGTGCCGACGGTACATTTACTTCCTGGAATATCAGCTCGCCTACCAATGTGGCGCCCAAATACTGGGACAACCCCTATACGGAGGTGTACGAGAATACCTCACGTGGTTACAATCAGAGTGTATACGGAAGCTTTGTGGCTTCCTATAAATTGCTGGAAGGGCTGAAGGTGAATGCTATTGTGCGGGGCAATTTCACCAACAACAATGGCGATAGCCGGGTTGCTTCCTATACACTCAATACTCCCCGGTATTCTACTTTCGCCAATAAATTCAGAGAAACCAATACGCTGCTGAGTGCGGATTATGAACGCAACTTTGGAGAGTTTTCTTTCCGCGCAGCAGCTTTTGGTGAGTTGATGAAGCAACAGGCAGCCAATGAGTCTGCAGCCACCAATGGCGGTTTTATCCTGCCCCATGTATATAACGTAAGCAATTCGCTCAATGAGAAAGTAGCCACCAACTCGCAATCGATACGCCGGGTAAACAGCCTGTATGGATATATATCAACAGGTTTCCGCAATATGCTGTTTGTGGATGTCAATGTACGAAACGATGTATCCTCCACACTGGCCAAAGGCAATAATTCCTACATCTATGGAGGTATAAGCAGTTCTTTCATATTCACAGAACTTCTGAAGGATAAATCTGTGCTGTCTTATGGTAAGATCCGTGCTTCCGTGGCCCGTGTGGGTACAGATGTGGGCGCTTACAATACACAGGCTGTATATGGCCTGGGTACAAACTATGTAAAGCCGGTAGGCACAGGTACTGTTACCTATTCTTCGCAGACAATTCCCAACCAGCGCCCCAATGCCGACCTCGAGCCAACCCTGTCTACCAGCTATGAAGTCGGAACAGATCTTAAGTTTTTCCGCAACCGCGTACGCTTCGATGCCGGTTATTATTTCCGTGAAGCCAAAGGGCAGATCCTGTCGGTAAGTGTACCCGGCTCGACCGGCTATACATCGCAGCTGATCAACGCCGGTAATATCCGCAACTATGGTTTTGAACTGACACTGGGCGGCACACCGGTACGTAATGAAAACCTGGTATGGGAAGTTGACTTCAACCTCGGTGTAAACCGCAATAAAGTGGTAGAACTGGCCTATGGCATTGACAATATTCAAACCGGCCTGGACGGTTCCAATATCGCCTTTGGCTTTGTTGGTTCACCCGCAGTATCGCTCAATGCAAAGATCAACCAGCCTTATGGTATGATCATCGGCAATGGTATTAAGAAAGATCCCGCTACCGGCAAACGCCTTATCAGCGACGATGGTTTTTATGTGACAGAAGATAATATGGAGCTGGGTTCTATTCTTCCTAAATTCACCGGCGGCTTCTCCAGCTCATTGGCGTATAAAAAATTCTTCCTCTCATTTGTTGTAGACTTCCAGAAGGGCGGCCGCTTTATTTCCACTACCAAAATGTTTAATCACTACTCTGGCCTGGCAGAAGAAACAGCTGGTCTCAACGATCGGGGTAAACCCAAACGTGATCCTGTAGCCAACGGCGGTGGTATACGGCTGGATGGTATTAATGAAAACACAGGCAAGGCCAATGAGGTATATGTAGAAACACAGGATCTGTACGAAGGCGCCCTGTTTTCTGTATGGGAAAACTGGATGTACGATGCGTCTTACATGAAACTGCGCGAGCTGAGCATTGGCTATGAACTGCCCCGCTCACTGTTTGGCAAGACCCGTATACAGAATGCCCGTATATCACTGATCGGTCAAAACCTGTGGCTGATCTCCAGCAAGGTAAAAGGCATTGATCCTTCAGAACTGGAGCAGTCGTGGCTCGAAGGCGGTCAGCTGCCCGGCACCCGTACAATGGGCGTTAACCTCAAGATCACTTTTTAAGCATACAACTCATTTGATATGAAAAGAAAATTTTTCAACTATATGTTATTGCTGGCAGCATTTGCCGGCAGTACCGGTTGCCAGAAAGATTTTGGCGACCTCAATATCAGCCCCAATGGCCCCTCCACACCCAGCACGCGCTACCTGTTTGGCAATGCGGTAGTGAATATGACGGGTATACAGGCCCCATCGGGCAACCTGTATGTACAGTTTGCTTCGGAGTTTGAATACAATGAAGAGTCACGTTATTTCAATAAGATCTATACCTACGACCCGATCTACTCTATACCACTGATGGATATTCAGTCGGTGATAGATATGAATACAGATCCCGAAACAAAGGATACAAAGGTCGTACTGGAAAATGGTAGCAATGCCAATCAGCTCGGACCTGCGCGGATCCTCAAAGCATTTTTAATACTGCATATTACAGACCGCTGGGGAGATATTCCCTATAGCGAGGCATTGAAAGGAATAGAAAATGTAAAACCCAAATTTGACAAGCAGCGCGATGTATATAATGATCTGCTGAAGGAGCTGAAAGAAGCGAGTGAACAGATCACTGCCGGCCTGCCCAATGACCCTCTTTTTGATGGCAATGCTGCCGCCTGGAAGGCATGGGGCAATTCGCTGCGGGCAATAGTAGCCCTGCGTATGGCCGAAACAGAAGATGCTGCCATTGCCAAAACCGCATTTGCAGAAGCCGTCACTGCCGGACTGATCAGCAGCAATGCAGGCAATGCTATTTTCAAATACCTGACCAACTCGGCTTTTGAAAATCCCTGGTATACCAATTATATCCGCCAAAGCCGCAAGGACTATGGTGTTTCGGAAACTGTATTGAACTTTCTGACCAGCCGCAATGATCCGCGTCTGCCCATTTTTGCCAGCAAGGCATCCAATACCGGTACGTATGTGGGTGTTCCGTATGGCAAAAATGAGAGTTATACTACCAGCGACTTCAGCCTGTTTGCTCCGGGTATTTATGCCCAGAATGCACCGTTGCAGATCACAACCTATGCACAGATCTGCTTTACGATGGCAGAGGCAGCACTGCGTGGCTGGATAGCCGGTGGCGATGCAGAAGTAGCGGCATGGTATGACAAAGGGGTGCGGGCATCGATGGATCAATGGGCATCCGTATCACGCAGCCCGGTTGTCACTATTACAGAAACGGATAAGGTCAATTACCTGGCCCAACCCCAGGTATTGCTACCGGCGATAAATGCATTAAGCTTTGATGAAAAGCTGGATCGCATTCAATCGCAGAAATGGATCAACTTTTATATGAACAATGGTTTTGAAGCATGGGCAGAATGGCGCCGTACCGGTTTCCCCGTATTGCAGCCGGCTGCCGACCCGCTGAGCGTAGACCGTCAGATACCCCGCCGTCAGTGTTATCCTACCACAGAAAAAGACCTGAATGGTGATAATTACAAATCAGTGATCAGCTCGCAGGGTCCCGACGAACTGGCCACCCGTATCTGGTGGGACAAGTAAACCCTGTTCTTTAATAATCTATAAATAATGTATAGGTGATGGTATAAAACCACGATTTGTTTCTCATGTGAACGGTCAATAATGCGAATACAAAAAAGCGTTCACAACGGCTGGTATGTCTATACCGGCCTTTTTTATAGGTTAAAGGGTGGAGGTGAAAGGTAGAAGGAAAGAATGCTTCTTTCTAACTCGTTCCTTCTACCTTTCACCTTCTACCCCCTACCTCTCACTCTGGTACATTTCCCATAACAGCCACCTCAACCGCCGGAAAGAGCTGGTAATGTGGTTTCTGACTGTTTTTTCTGAAATACTCAATTGTGTGGCGATCATCTTGCGGCTCACACCCTGCAGGGTGAGCTGTAAGATGGATTGCTGCTGTGGTGTGAGCCGGGTCAATGCCTGATCGAAGAGCTGCCGTACATCGCGGTGTTCCAGTTTGCGTAAAAAGGCAGCTTCTGCCGGCAATGTCGATTCCTGTGGCAGCGGATAGGTTTCGCGTTTTTGTGACAGGCGTCTGCGGGCCGCGGCAGCCAGCTTATGTGCTGTCTGAAACAACCATTGCTCCGGATGTTCCAGTTGTGCCACCTGCTCGCGCTGGTTCCAGAGTGTAAGCAGGCAATCCATTACCAGCTCCTGTGCCGCTTCATTGTGCCGGAGCTTGAGCAGGCAGAGAGAAAACAAGGGAGCATAATAGTGATCGCACAGCTTTCTGAAAGCAGGCTCACCCGTGGTCACTAATGCAGTAAACAGATTATTATCGGCGTACACTCCATGCATGAGCAGCAGTTTAAAGCAATAAATGCGGTGATTAATAAGAAAGAAAATCACTGAACCTGTCAATAGTTACAGGTCTCACTGCATCCGGTAAAATCGGGGAGTGTGCCGGAAATGAGTGGATGTAAAATAGGAAAAGGAGGAAAAAAATTATGGTAGAATCCGACTACAGCCGGGCTTCATTTTATTCAGCCAGATCATTGATCGGCAAAAGGCTGACCGGGATCCGGTTCTTTTCCGAAACGCAGGATATGCCCATCAGGATCCTGTACCTGCAGCTCCTGTGCCCAGGAATAATTAACAGGCGGACGCAGCACCGTCACACCCCGGCTTAAGAGATAAGCGTAAAAAGTATCCATATCACCGTCAAATCCCACCCAAACCCAGGTGCCCGGGTGGCCCTGCGCCCCCTGGCAGAGGTAGATGCCACCGCCATTTTTATTGACACTGGTAAAATCTTCCGAGCCCCATTCTGCAGCACTAAATCCGAGAATATCGCAATAAAAATGAAGGCTCTGCTTCATATTGCTCACATTCAATATTGGCTGTATGCCTTCGATCCGTATCATGAAAAAAAGGTTATTACAAATTACGAAGCTTTTAGATATCGCCGGACAGGTTGTGACAGATGACAGGTAACAGCGGATAGTTGACTGAATTGTAGTGCCGCGATGCATCGCAGCATTACAATAAGCACCTCCCTTATCCCGCTCTTAACATTTTAATAATGCCGTCATTTTTTTCAAAATCTTGATTTTTGCCTGCCGGAAATCCGGAAAAATTAAGGCAACGTGAATCCTGCAATTGGTTTGAACAGTGGCGACCCCAAAGCCTTTGCCGTGATATTTGAAACATATCACCAGAAGGTGTATTATTTTCATCTGCGTAAGGTGAAGGATGCGCCGCAGGCCGAAGAGCTGACCCAGCAGACTTTTATCAAACTGTGGCAGGGGCGGGCAGCCTTTTCCCCCGACTCTTCACTCGATGCTTTTTGTTTTACTATCGCCCGTTCCGTTTTGATTGATCACTTTCGCAGGCAGGCAGCGGAACGTAAGCGGCAACAACTCATCACCGCATATGTACCGGAGGAAACAGAAGAAACTGCTCCAGGTTTTGAATCAACCGATTACCTGCGTGCGGTAGTGTCAAAGTTGCCTCCCGTGCGCCGGCATGTGGTTTTATTAAAAATAGTGGAAGGGTATAGTAATAAAGAAGTGGCCGAACGCCTGTCTATATCCATCAAAACAGTAGAAGATCATTATTCAAAAGCGGTACGCCAGCTGCGCTCGGTGAGTCTCACCCTGGCCGCTGTTGTCATCATTTCAGCCCGTCTGTGTTAAGTTAATATTATCAGCAGGGGTTAAAAAGCTCCTGCTTCGTACTAATTACTACCAATATTTCTTATTTGAGTATGGAGGTTAACCGGTCGTTGATAGAACGTTTTTTTAATAATGCGTGTTCTGATGAAGAAGCTGGCGTGGTAAAGCAATACCTCGATGCTCACCCACAGCAGGCGGCCGATTACCTGAGAGAACAATGGGAACTGGCAGGCCGGGAAACGGCTCCGGTACCACGGCAACAAACCATGTGGCGCTCGCTGCAGCAGACACTGCAGTTGCCCGGTGCCAAACGGTTTACTCTGTCCACCCTGTGGTGGAGTGCTGCTGCCATGCTGATCGTGGCCATGACGGTATGGGCCATCGACCGGCCACAACAGAAAGTGAAGGATGAAATATATGCTGAGCCAATAGCAGCAAACCCGCAGCCTGTACGTCTGCTGCGCCTCAATACCGGTACACAACCACTCACACTGGCTTTACCGGATAGCTCGGAAGTGGTGTTGCAGCCCGGTGCCTCAGTCAGGTATGACAGTGCGCTGGCTACCGCATCCACACGGCAGATAGAACTCGAAGGAGAAGGATTGTTCAGAGTGAAAAAAGATCCGTCGCGACCTTTTACCGTATGGGCAGGCCCAAGTGCTACTACTGCTTTGGGAACGATATTCAGTGTAGCGCCTAATCAGCAAGGCTATTGTGTGCGATTGCTGGAAGGAAAAGTACTGGTACAGCTTTTTGATTCGATCAACGGGGCGCTGAAACAGCAGGTCATTCTGAAACCTGGCCTGCAGGCCGACCTGGATACATTGCTGGATGTGGCGCAGGTAAAACAAAGCCAGCAGGTGCCTGATCGGTCTGCCAGAGAGCAGCGCAAAGTAGGCAGGTCAGATCTGCATTTTGAAAATGCACCGCTTGCCGAAGTGCTGGATAAGTTGGGTAAATATTATGGAGTAACACTCCGCTATGAAAAAGAAGTTATTAACGATAAATATTTTACCGGACAGGTAAAGGCCAACGATTCTTTGCCCGTGTTATTACAGATAATAGCACAAATGAATGGCTTGCAGGTATTGCCTGCAGGAGAAGGCTATCAGTTGAAACCATCCACCATAAAATAACAGGGAGAATGACCTGTAAACACACTATTAGCCAATAGCTGATACAGGCAATCATTTGCCAGAACCTAACATAAAACGACACAACTATATGCTTATGCAATTGACGCAATGGCGCCGGCTGCTCCGTATGTTATGCGGGTTGCTACTGGTTCTTTCAATGAGTAACGGAAGCCGTGCCCAACAGGCTGCCACTACAGACATTACCGGCACAGTGATGGGCGACAATGGCACCCTGCTGCAGGGGGTGACCGTACAGGTAAAGAATGCCACTACAGGCAGTGCTACTATTTTGTCTGCTGTGACAGATGAAAAAGGTGTATTTGTATTTCATAAAATGCCTGTAGGCGAAAAACTGGACTTCCAGTTTTCATTTGTGGGATATGAAACGGGTTATCAAAAAGGGTTTGTGGCCCGTGCCGGTGCACAGAACAATAGTATGATGATCCGCCTCACACCCGATTCAAAAGAGCTGAACGAAGTAGTAGTAACCGCACTCGGTATCAGCCGTCAGCAAAAAGCGCTGGGTTATTCGGCACAGCAAATCGGATCGGAAGAAATGAACGATGCGCGCTCCAATAACTGGTCGAGCGCCCTGTCGGGTAAAGTAGCCGGCCTGCAGTTGTTGTCTGCCGGTTCGGGCCCCATAAACTCGACACGTGTGACACTGCGTGGCGATATTTCGCTTAACCCTAATAACAACAATGCACTGATAGTGGTAGACGGTGTGCCTATGAGCAACCGCAACATGACCACATCCGGAGTAGACAATGCTTACCAGGCTGGTTCCGGCAATGATGTGCCTGTTGACTTTGGCAACAACATTGCCGATATCAACCCCGATGATATCGAAAGCATCACCATCCTGAAAGGGCCTGGTGCTGCAGCGTTGTACGGAAGCCGTGCAGGTAATGGCGCACTGCTGATCACGACCAAATCAGGCAGCCGCAAAAACAAAGGTGTTGGCGTGACCATCAACTCCAATTACAGTGCTAATACCGTACTCAAATGGCCCGATTACCAGTATGAATATGGCCAGGGTACCGGCAAGGCATATAACACTGCCGGAGAAAAATATTATTCCTATGGAGCTACCGAAGACGGAGCCAGCACCAGCGGCACCAGCAGTGCCTATGGCCCGGCCTTCAACGGCCAGTCTTATTATCAGTACGATCCTGAAGTACAGGGTCGCGGCGCCGAGCGTACGGCCTGGCGTCCTTATAAGGATAATATCAAAGGATTCTGGCGCACAGGTTATACGCTGACCAACAACGTGTCGCTCGAGGGTGGCAGCGATCGGGGTACAGCCCGCCTTTCCATCACCCATTCCAAAAATGAATGGATCATGCCCAATACAGGCTTTGAAAGGATTACAGCCCAGACAGGTCTTAACTATAAAATATCTGACCGCCTTAAAGTAAATACCAAGATCAACTATACCAATAAGGTAAGTGACAATCTGCCGGCTACCGGCTACAACAACCAGTCTATTGCCTATTTTATGATCTTCCAGAATCCCAATGTGGATCTGGCCTGGTATAAAGACCGCTGGAAACGCGGACAGGAGCAGATCGATCAGATACATCCGTTCAGCTCATTTATCGACAACCCTTACCTGATTGCTTACGAGATGACCAATAGCATCAAGAGCAATAATGTGGTGGGTACCATCTCGGCGACCTATGAGTTTTCCAAACATTTTGATGTAATGCTGCGCTCCGGCATCAACCTGCTGAGCGAAGGCCGCGAACAGAAACGTCCTTTCAGCACAGCCAACTTCCTGCGTGGTTATTATAAACAACAAAGTATAAGCGACTTTGAAGTAAACTCAGATGTACTGGCTACTTATCGTACACGTGTAGGAAAAGACTGGCAGCTTACTGCATCGGCTGGTGCCAATACCATGTCGCATGAGTACAGAAGAACAGATTCTTATGTAGGTGGCCTGGTGATCCCGGCCGTATATAAACTGAGCAATGGACAGGCTTCTGCACAGGTAAAAGTGTATGACAAAAATTACAAGGTAAACAGCCTGTATGGAATGGCGGCAGTAAGTTTTAAAGACCGTTATTTCCTCGATGTAACAGCCCGTAATGACTGGTCGAGCACCCTGCCCGCCAGCAACTGGTCATTCTTTTACCCTTCGGTAAACCTGAGCTTTATTCTGAGCGATATCTTCCATTTGCCTCAGCCTATTTCTTTTGCCAAACTGCGTCTCTCTGCTGCAGATGGCGGCAATGATACAGACCCTTATCAAACGCAGAAGTATTATGGTACAAGCGACTTTGCCAGCTCAGGTTCTGTAAACCAGGTATTATACAACGCCAACCTGAAGCCTGAAATATCTACCAACTACGAAGCCGGTCTCGACCTGCGTCTTTTCACCAACCGGCTTACAATTGATGCGACCTATTACAACAATACCACGCGCAACCAGATTGTGCCGGTACCCCTCGATCCTACTACCGGGTATACCAGTGCGATCATCAACAGTGGTAAGGTGCGCAACCAGGGTGTAGAGCTGGTAGTAAGTGGCAAACCAGTGAAGACAAAATATTTTCAGTGGACAACAACAGTCAACTGGTCACGCAACCGCAACAAGGTGCTGTACCTGGCCGAAGAATTTGGTGGAATTGGCAAGCAGGATATCGGGTATGGCGGTAATGCCACTATCCAGGCTCGTGTAGGCGGTACCACGGGTGACATCTATGGTTTCGGATTTGTGCGCTCTCCCGATGGCCAGATCGTGTACACCGCTGATGGTCTTCCCGAACGCCCGCAGGATATCCAGTATATCGGCAGTGCATTTGCTGACTGGAAAGGTGGAATTCAGAATGAGTTTGTGTACAAAAATTTCCGCTTCAGCTTTCTGGTCGATGGACAGTATGGAGGTATTATCTATTCGCAGACACATCACAAAATGACGGAGCAGGGTAAGTTGAAACACACCCTCCGTGGCCGTGAAGAAAACTATATCATTGGCGAAGGTGTGGTACGCGATGCAAATGGTCACTTTGCTCCCAATACCAAGCAGGTGGTGCCGGTTGACTATTATGTAGAGTATTACCGCCGTGCCAATGTGGAAGCCAATTCATTCGATGCTTCTTACCTCAAACTGCGTGAAGCCAGACTGGAGTATGCTATCCCAACGAGTAAGCTGGGCAAATCATTTATCCGCCAGGCGATGATTGCCCTCTATGGCCGCGACCTGTTTATGATCACCAGCTTCCCCATTTTTGATCCCGAAACAGCAGCCCTCAATGGTAATGTACTGTTGCCGGGTGTAGAAATGGGCCAGTTGCCTTCCACCCGTACCATGGGTGTAAACATTACGCTCAAGTTTTAACTAAAAGTGCTACCTGATTTTTAAACACGTTTAATCTCTTTATATGTCAAAAAAGTCTCTTTTAACACTGGTACTCTTCAGCCTGCTGGCTGCATCCTGTACCAAGAGTTTTGAAGAAACAAATACGGATCCCAACCGCATTGATGCCATCAGCCCCGGCACCCTGCTCAATCCCATTATTTATGGCATGAGCACTTTCAACATGCAGCGGAGCGATGATATTACTTTCAACCTGATGCAGGTAATGCTTCCTTTCCCCAGTGTATCAGGTGGTGTGCACCGGTATGATCTGTCTGATAATATCGGTAACAGCACCTGGAATACATCGTATCGCTGGATCACCAATGTGAAAGAAATGTATGCGGCAGCCGTATCGGCACAGGATGTCAACTACCAGGCTATCGCCATGACGCTGAATGCATGGATCTATGCAAATCTTACTGATTGTTTTGGTGATGTGCCGATGGAAGAAGCGGCCCGGGGCGATGAGCGCATTTTCCAGCCCCGTTTTAATAAGCAGCAGGATATTTATCCCGTATTGCTGGCTTCGCTCGACTCGGCCAATAAACTTTTCAATACCACGCGTACCATGATCTACGGCACAGATCTGCTGTATGCGAATAATGTGGCCAAATGGAAAAAGTTCTGTAACTCACTGCAACTGCGTTTGTGGCTGCGTCTTTCACGCCGTACCGAGCTGAATCCTTTTGAAAACCTGAGCCGTATTATCAGCGATCCCACTACTTATCCTGTATTTACCAGCAATACCGAAGCTGCTGTATTATCCATCAGTGGCGTGGCCCCGCTCAGTTCGCCCTGGGGCCGCCCGGTTGACTTTACCACCTTCAGAGCAATGAGTAAATTTTTTCTTGATAGTCTGAATGTGCTCAATGATCCCCGTCGTGCCAGATTTGCTTCACAGGCCCGCAATGCCAGTGGCAGCGCCAATATCGGTTACCAGGGTATACCCAGTGGTTATGCCGGCAGCGAGTCGCAATTCAGCTATATCCCGAGCAACGGGTTGCAGGCACTCGTTACCGGTCCCATGATCTGCCCCCTTCTGCCTTATGCGGAAGTAGAATTTATCAAAGCCGAAGCAGCATTTCATGCTGGTGATCATGTAGCGGCGAAGGCGGCTTATGAAAAAGGCGTGAAAGCAGCTATGGAACAATGGACCGTTACATTCCCGGCCGATTATTTTACCAATCCTGCTGCTGCGTATAACAATACGCTCGAAAGGATAATGCTGCAGAAATACTATGCACTTTATTTTGTAGATTTTCAGCAATGGTTTGAATATCGCCGTACCGGGTTTCCCGTGCTGCAGCCGGGTGATGGTATGAGTAATAATAAGGTAATGCCATCGCGGTTTGAATACCCGCTGCCGGTACGTACCAACAATCCGGCCAATTACAAAGAAGCCAGCGAATGGATGGGCGGCGATGATATCAACAGTAAAGTATGGTGGCAACGATAAGCCATTTTAGTAAAATCTGAAAATAACAATATGATCAATCGCAGGAATTTTCTCCGCAACATAGGGATGGCTGGTGCATTGGTGGCAGCCGAGCCCGTAGTGGCTGCAGGTGTAAAAGCAACCACCGGCTCTTCCAGTCCGCTTCCATTGCTGGTAGTTAAAGGAAGCGTATTAAATAAGGGCAAAGGACTGGCCGGAGTGGCCGTCACCGATGGCTTTACGATCGTATGGACGGATACACGTGGACAATACACACTGGAGGCTCATCCCGATGCACGCTTCGTATACATTTCTGTTCCGGCAGGACATGCTTTTCCGGAAGAAAAAGGAATTGCAAAATTTTATCAGCCGCTGCAACGTGCAAAGAATACCCAGCAGGCTGTATTCGAACTGGAAGCGTTGTCACAAACTGATCTCAGACATCAGTTTGTACTCTGGGCCGATACACAAATGATCTCTGCCGAAGATGCGCAACTGCTGAAGACACAATCGGTACCAGATCTGCAGGCACTTCTGAAAACTTATCCGGCCGGTTCTTTATTTCATGGTATTGGCTGTGGCGACCTGGTTTGGGATAAGTTTGAACTGTTTAAAGATTATAAGGAAGCGATCGGCATGACAGGTATTCCGTTTTTCAGTGTCATCGGCAACCATGATATGGACCTTACCGCCCGTGGCGACGATGAAGCTGCGGATACCTACCAGGAGCAACTGGGACCTACTTATTATTCATTTAACCGTGGCCGTATTCACTATGTAGTACTGGATGATGTGTTTTATATTGGTGTAGATAAAAAATATATCGGTTATGTCACCGACCGCCAGCTCAACTGGCTGGAGCAGGACCTGAAACAGGTGAAGCCCGGCAGTACCGTAGTGGTATCACTGCATATTCCTACCAATACCGGCGTGGCGCGCCGCAGCGGAAAAGAAGAAAGTATGGGCGGTACCGTTACCAACCGCAAACACCTGTACAAATTGCTGGCACCCTATAAAGTTCATTTATTGTCGGGCCATACCCACTTTAACGAAAGCTGGGAGGCCGATAATATCATGGAGCATAACCATGGCACCGTGTGCGGAGCCTGGTGGACGGGACCTGTCTGCAGCGATGGTACTCCCAGTGGATATGGTGTATATGAGGTAAACGGAGATGATATCAGCTGGTATTACAAATCGACGGGCCTTGACCGCAGTTACCAGATAAAAATTCATCCACGCGGAGCCGATAAAAATTATCCCGATGAGATCATTGCCAATGTGTGGAACTGGGATACAAAATGGAAGATAGAGTGGTGGGAAGATGGTGCGGCAAAAGGGGCCATGACACAGTTTGTGGGCCTCGACCCGCAGGCCGTAGAACTTTATGCTGGTCCCGAACTGCCCAAAAAGCACAGATTTGTAGAACCCACACTTGCCGATCACCTGTTTCGGGCAAGGCCTTCGGCCGGTGCGAAAGAAGTGAAGGTGATGGCTACAGACAGGTTTGGAAATAAATATGAAAGCCTGATCAGGCTGTAAAAAAGGTAAAAAGCAGAGGGTAGAAGGTATAGGAAAGAGGCACTCCTTCTACCCTCTGCCTTTCACTCTTCACCTTTATCGTTCGGGTTATTCTTTTTCAAACATCAGCAGGCTCACGGTTCCTTCTTCCGATTCGTAGCGGATATACAGCCATCCTTTATCTTTCCATACACGAAACGTGTCTACTGTTTTCTCTGCGTTATCATTGACTACGATCAGGTAATACAGGTCATTTCTTTTTTCTAAGGTATAGGTAGCGTTGGCCTCTTCACCCATCAGCCGCTGAAAGTATTTACCATCTTTGCTTATACGCAGAAACCCCTCTTTGTAAGGTGCCAGGTTGTTTTTGATAGAGGCAAACGTTTCTTTCTCCTTACCTTTTTCGATTGTAGCTTTTATGCCGGGATCCAGATCGATCGAATCTTTGGCAAAATCAAAATAAACGCCTCCCAGGTTAAAAGCGGCCAGCTTCCAGGATCCGGCAATATCCTGTACAGTCAGATTTTTTTGCGCCAGAGCAACAAAGAAAATACTGGTTACTAAAAAGGTGAGTGTAAGTTTTCTGAACATGGGGTGGTTTTGAAATGGTACAGATGGATGCAGCGCAGCAGTTATAACTGTAAAATAGATTAAAAATTGTACGGAAAACAAGTCTGTTCTGACCTGCCCGCGGCAAAACAGCTACTGGTACTTTTTTTCGAGCTTGCTGTATTTGCCCAACTCCATGCGTACCAACCTCAACTGATCACCTGCCAGGAAAATATAGGCGCCTTCAAAATAGCTGGGATAAGGATTTCCACTGCGTCCCATATAGCTGGCATACCGGCGTACATCAAACGAAAAGGCAAGGACCAGGGAGTCGCCGGAGCGATACAGTAATCGTGTCCAGTCGAGTCCCTGCTGTTTAAACAACTCATAGTCTTTGCGCACTTCCGGCGTCACAATGGCTTCTTCGAGAGTGAAAGGAAATCCTTTGTAACGCGTGTAATAATCAAAAACAGCAGATGATACCGAAGGAGGTAAGCTGGCTATTTTTAGTTTGGTTGATTTGGTAACACGGGCTATACCCGATTGCCTTTCGCTGAAAAAAGCACTTTTGCGTGGGTTTAGCGCACAGGCCACCAGCAGACATAATAATACCGGTAAAAGGAAGATCGTTGTTCTGTTATTCATTCAGGAAAAGGAGTAAGGTGAAAAAGTGTATATATTGACAGGCTTACAGGCAGTATAGCTGCTCGCGTATGCTGATCAATTGTTGCAGCGCCGCTGTTTGGTCGGGCTCTTCGGGCAGGGGACTATCGGGATAGGCGAGTTCAATATCCTGCATCAGCCTTTCGGCATAATCCAGCAGCTCCTGGTATTCCCACTGACCATTTTTGATAGCCAGCAGTTCGGCCCGGTTAGGCCGGCGTACCTGCAATTGTCCTGTCTGAATAATCTCCCTGCCCACTTCCAGCAACCGGATCGTATGCATCATGTTTTTGGCATCATAGTTTTTGCCATGGCTCAGATTGCTGGTATAACGAACCTCGTTGCGCTTTTTCACCCAGTCCCAGTACTCTTTGTATTCGCGGCAGTAGATGGAATAACCGTCTGTATTGACAGAAAGGTAGGCATGCAGGGACTGTCCTTTCGGAATGGAGGACACGGTTACATCGTTGGCTTCGTTGCTACTGATGATACCCTGGCACCAGGCCTCATTGTCTCCGGCAACATAGAGTGCATACAATCCTTTGGCGTGGGCAATGGCAACCAACCCGCATTGTTCCTGCTTTATTCCCTGCTGCAGGAGCCAATCTACAACAGGTATGGAGCCATTATCATTCAGTACATAACAGAACTGGAGCAGGGTTTTACGTTCTGCCGGCAGTGGCTGGTTGATCTTCTTGTTAAACCCCTGCGCCTTACGGATCTGTGAAAACGCATAACCAGCAAAGCTGTCTTTGCATTTGCGCGACAGAAATAATTTCAGTGGAAGCTTATCCATCAATGGATGTCGATAAAGGATGCTGTCTTCGGGAGTAGCCAGCAGTTCGAGCAGGTTGGGGTTATTTTTTAATAGAAGGTCAACAAAACGTCCTATTTCATAATAGACCTCATCATTCGTCTCATTGCTTACCTGCGGAATGTAATCTATACCGAAGTAGGCCGGACGGGGCAGATAAAACACACCCTTGATGTCGGTATCAGACTGGGGTGTATCCAGTCCATAGGCACGGCTGCCGCTGATACACTCCAGCAGCAGCAAACCGTTTGATTTAATGTCATGAATGTTCATAGCGGCGAACAAGTTGACGGAAGAACTCATTAAGCGATTTTATGTCTGCTTCATTCTTCGCTGTTTCGCCGGACCGGCTGCGCAAATCTTCATAGGTAGAGTGGATATAGCTGTTTAATGATTGACTTAATGTCACCAGCTGCTGTTCGGGGGTATTGGCTTTATGGGCAATAAGATCTGTCAGCTCGGCTTGTAATGGAGCAGGCAATTGCTGCATCAATGGGCCGATGGTCATAGGTGCGATGGAATTTTTGTGAAAACACCAGCTGGCCGCCAGCAATGGACGAAGGATATAAAAGAGCTTTTTGATCCCGATTTGCCCGTTTTCGGTGAACGAGGCCATAGCCGATGTGGCTACACCCAGGTAATGAAAGAGATGAGAACGCTGGGAGAAATATTGCTGGCTTACATTCCATAGCTCTTCCCTGAACCCTGGCTGGCTTTTATAGATGATGGGCGACTGCAGCCATTCAAAAGGAGTGGTATTTGATTTGGCCATCAGCCGGAGTACTTTGCGGAGATCCCAGCCATAAATGTCCAGTTCATCTGCAATAGGAAATTGCAGGTCTTCGGATATTTCATTTACCGTCAGGTAATAATCCTGGGGGCGTACAAATATGAAGCGAACGTCGTAATCGCTGTCTGGTGAAGGGAATTGCCAGCCGCGGCTGCCAGACTCGCAGGCATACAGCAGGGTCAGTTCCTGGCGGCTGATCTCCAGCAGTTTTTGTTGAATCAATTCTTGCATCACCTGCAAGATAGCTAACCTCTGGAAAACTTTCCTGCCACTTAGTGTGGTCTTTTTCGACCAAACTATTTCCGGATACTACAGTTTTTCAGGGCGGCTGAAGTCTTTATACAGAATACAGGTTTTTTTAGGTTCGCCGCTATACGCAGCAGGTATATTAGCAGTCTACTATTATTTACAGCAGCAGATCAACCGGATTGTTTCAGACATAGGTGTTGTTGGCTGTCGTTGCGTGACAGTCCTTTCGCAAAATCATTTTGATAAATGCGCAGGTGTATGCCTGCAGGATTAAACTGCTATATTATGGAAATTCATTTTGTACACAGAGGCTTGCATTTGCTGCTGACACATTTTGCCAGCAAGCCCAAGGGGCCTGTATAAAACAGCGCTTTTCATCTCACAATAAGTCTTATTCACCTTAATTCAACAACTGCATGAAAAAAGCTATTTGCTTAATGGCATTGCTATGCCTGATTCTGTCTTCCCGTGCTCAGTTCGCTATTCAACCACTGGCAATAGGTGATAGTGTGCCTGATATGCCATTTGAATATTTTAGCGAAAGCCGGCCGGCTGGCAATTTTGCTGATCTGCGTGATCAGTTTGTAATATTCGATTTCTGGGGGCCTTTTTGCCTGCCCTGCGTTAAGGCTTTACCGCTGCTAGACTCCCTGCAACAGGAGTTTACCTCACTTCGCATCGTGTTGGTCTGTGACGACAGGAGATCGGTGGAAAAATTCTATGCCCGGAAAAAAGAACCAATGCCCTGGCTGGATCGATTGCCCGGCATTGTCAATGACAGCACACTGAAACGGCTTTTTTCAGTAAAAACAGTACCTACTTATGTATGGGTACGCAAAGGAGTGCTATGGAATATCACTGGTTCTGATGCGTTGACTGCAGACAGGATAAAAGCCTTTATAACACCCTGAAGTATCAATTTACTAAACCTTACCAAAACGACGTTATGAAAAAAAGACTGCTATTACTTATTATAACCCTTGCTGTGCTATTGCCATCACAGGCGCAGTTGAAAGGCAGGATTGTCAATGAAGAGCAAAACCCGGTGACAGCTGCCACTATAGAACTGCTGCGTACACGTATGCGTGTGCAAACTGATGTACATGGAAACTTTTTATTGCAGGATGTCCGGCAGGGCGACTCCATACTGGTGGTAGCCACTGGTTATGCATCGCTCCGCGTAGCGGTGCTGATGCGATCAGGCTGGACCATTCAACTGCAGCCGCTTGTAAAAGAGCTCGAAGAGGTGCAGATAAATACAGGCTATCAGCGCCTGCCACGCGAAAGGTCGACCGGTTCTTTTGCTTTTGTGGATAGTGCATTGTACAACCAGCAGGTGGGTACCGATGCCCTGAGCCGTCTCGTTTATATCACCAATGGCATGACTGATAACAATGCTGCCATCAGAAACCGGGGCAGCAATCTTACGAATAGCACCGGCCTGACTATCCGTGGTGTCAGCACTTTTACAACAGCTATTGCGGATCCCCTGATAGTAGTGGACAATTTCCCCTATGCAGGTGATCTGAAAAATATCAATCCCAACGATATTGAAAGCATAACGGTTTTGAAGGACGCGCCTGCGGCTTCTATCTGGGGTGTAAAGTCAGCCAACGGCGTCATTGTCATTACTACCAAAAAAGGGAAATACGAACAACCGCTTCGTGTCAGTATCAGCAACAATACAACTATCACTCCTCCGCCGGATCTGTTTTCACAACCGATTATAGGTACATCGGATATTATCGATCTCGAAAAATTCCTTTTTTCTCAGAATTACCGGCTTGCCGATACGCTGAATCCTACGTTTCCTGCTTTTTCGGATGTGTATGAAATTCTTCTTCGTCAGCGTCGCGGAGCGATTACCGCTGCAGAAGCCGAGCAGCAGATCGACGCCCTTCGCCAGCGGGATATAAGACAGCAGTATGATAAATACATTTACTCCAATGCGGTCAATCAGCAATATGCCATCAGCCTGCAGGGCGGTACACGCCAGGCCAACTGGCGGCTATCGGTCGGGCATGACCGCACGCGCGATAATTTTTCTGCCCCGTACAACCGCACTACGGTACAAAGCCAGAGCGCCTGGCGGCTTTTTAAAGGATTTGAGCTTACGACAGGTATAGATTATGTAGAATCCCGGTCAGCAAACGGAAAATCGGTGGTGAGCCCACAGCTTTCTCCGTATACACAGTTTGCCGATGAGCAGGGCAACCCGGTGGCTTTATACCTGAAGTACAGAAAGTCATTTCTCGACACGCTGGGTGCCGGCAAGATGCTGGACTGGGCCTATTACCCGCTTACCGATTATAAACATATCAATCAAAAAAGTACCGGCTCCAATATCAATCTCAACCTGGGTTTTAATTATAAACTCAAGTCTTATCTGAGCATCGATGTACGTGCACGATACCAGCAGCAGGTGAATGAGGCAAGCAGGCTTGCTGGCATAGGTAGTTTTGAAGCCAGGGACCTGATCAACTACTATACCCAGATCAATCGTACTACCGGAGTGGTGAAATACGGTGTACCTAAAGGCGACATCCTGCTCAGGTCGGCTTCGGTTGAGCAGGCGCAGGACATACGCGGCCAGGTGCAGTTTAACCAGACCTGGGGTATACATCAGTTGACCGTTATGCTGGGTGGTCAGCTATCGGAAACTAAACGAAGATCGAACCAGTTTCAGGTCTATGGGTATAACCCGGAAATTATGACCTATGCATCGGTTGATTATGTGGGTTTAATTACGGATATGTTTGGAGGAAGTGGTATTCTACAAGAGGCGACTGAGTTTCAAAAAACCAATAACCGCACCGTTTCTGCGTATGGGAATCTCGCTTATAGCCTGCTTGGACGATATACCCTCTCTGCCAGTGCCCGGCGCGATGCCTCCAACCTGTTTGGCCTGCGCACCAATGATCGCTGGAACCCGCTATGGTCGGCCGGTTTTAAATGGGATGTCAGCAAAGAACCATTTTATAAAATTGATCAGCTGAATACGCTCCGTATCAGGCTTACCTATGGAGCCATGGGTAATGTAGACCCCTCAAAAGTAGCGGTAAGTACATTTGCCTACAACTCTTCACTTAACCCATACCTGCGTGAGTCCTATTCATCGCTTACGAATGCCTACAACCCCCTGCTGCGCTGGGAAGAAACCCGCATGCTCAATATGGCCGTGGAGTTTGGCCTGTTTAATAATCGCATTAGCGGATCTGTAGAGCGTTACCGGAAGTATACGCGTGATCTTTATGATAAGCTTCCGATTGATCCAACAACCGGCCTTGGAGTGATCACCAATTTGATTCAGAATGCTGCTGAACTAAAAAGTACTGGCTGGGATATTCAATTGAATACTATAAACACTATTGGCGCTGTCAACTGGCAAACAGACATTATCGTTAACAATAATAGCAATGTTATTAAAAAAAGAAACATCGCCACTACGGCAGCAAATGTGGCGAATGGTTCACAAGTAGAAGGACAATCTATCTACGCTTATTACGCTTATGCATGGGGTGGCCTCGACCCGCTTACAGGAGATCCACAGGGCTATGTAAATAAGGAGTTGAGCAAAAACTATACGGCAATGTTCAGCCCCAACTACCCGGTCGAAGATTTAAAGTATATAGGAGTATCTGTTCCTACCTGGACGGGATCAATAGGTAACACGGTTGCTTATAAAGGATTTTCACTCAGCTTCCGTATGATCTATAAACTGGGTTATTATTTCAACCGCGGCTCTATTAGTTATTCGGATCTTATTAGTAAAAAAACCGGGCATGCCGATTATTACAACCGCTGGCAGAAACCGGGCGATGAACTGTACACACAGGTGCCTTCTTTTGTATATCCGGGTGTAGCTAACCGTGACAGATTGTATCTCTTAAGTGAAGAAATGGCTACACGCGGAGACCATTTGCGTCTGCAGTACATTAACCTGTCATATGACTGGCCGGTTCGCGTCAGCCATACGATTAAATCACTTCAATTGTATTGCAACATCAACAATGTGGGTTTGTTGTGGAAGGCTAATAAGTATGGTCTTGATCCGGAAAATTACAAGCAAGCCGCCCCTGCCCGCAATTATTCATTTGGCCTGCGTGCCAGCCTTTAAAACTACATGTATATGAAAAAAAATAAAATGAGCTACCTGCTCATTATGCTGCTGTGCCTTGGTAGCTGCAAAAAATTTCTGGACGAGAAATCCAATCAGCGCCTGGTTACGCTGACAAATATCAACGATATACAGGCCGTTCTCAATTCCACCTTTGCCCAGGGAGGCGCCCCAGCCCTGGCCGATGTGGCCGCAGATGAGTACTATTTGTCCAATACAGATTGGGATAACTTTGGCGCATCCTACTGGCTTCAACGCCCTTATATCTGGTCGACAGATGACCCGTATGGAGAAGTCGCCGGCCAGACACAGTATGATTGGCGGTATTGTTACGACAATGTACTAAGGGCAAATCTTGTACTTCATAGTATCGATGATGTATCCTCTGCAGCAGCCGATGGTGATGCTTATTACCTGGCAAAAGGGCTGGCTTACTACCTGCGTGCCCGCTGTTTCCTGGATGCTGTGATCATTTGGGCAAAAGCCTATGATGAAGCAACGGCTAAGCAGGATATGGGTATCCCCATCCGCCTGGATCCGGATTTTAATAAAGTTTCTACGCGAGCCAGTGTTTATGAGTCATATCACCAGATACTGACCGACCTGAAAGCGGCCGCCAGCAATCTGCCTGATTTTACTATTCACCCGGTACGTGCATCCAGGCCGGCAGCCTATGGCCTTCTGGCGCGAACCTACCTGGCCATGCGCCAGTATGATAGTGCGCATCACTATGCACAACTTTCTCTGTCAATCAGAAATGATTTGCTGGATTTTAATACCATCGCCAATAGTACGGCTACCTATCCCATGCCGATTGGGCATATTGAAGTACTGCATTTTACCACACGACTGGCTCCCACTACCGTTGCCCCCAACCGGGCAAAAATCGATTCTGTATTGTACAATCAATTTGAAGCGAATGATCTCCGGCAATCGCTTTATTTCCGCAGCAATAACAATGGTACTTATTTTTTTAGAGGCACATATTCTGGCAGTGTTGGCTCAGCTTTCGGAGGAATTGCTACAGACGAGGTCTGGCTCATGCTGGCCGAATGCCAGGCACGCAAAGGCATGACCCATGAAGCGATGCAGTCGCTGAATACACTGCTGCGAAAACGCTGGCGCGATGGCACCTTTACCGATCTGTCGGCTGCTACCGCGCAGGAAGCACTTGCCATTATACTGTATGAACGCAAAAAAGAACTGATCTTTCGGGGCCTGCGCTGGATGGATATTAAACGACTGAATAAGGAAGGGTATAATATTACACTACGCCGGATCATCCATGGAAATCTATATGAACTTTCGCCCAACGATCCACGGTATGCCTTACCTATTCCTCTCAAAGTAATTGAGCTTACCAATATGCCTCAGAATTGAAAGCGGAGGCGTTCCCAATGACTACTATTAGAAGAGGCGGTCCCAAATTAAGAGACCGCCTCTTATTACTCAAACACTCCCCAGTGTTTTACTGTCCAACTTTGGTATGCAATCCACGAAGGCTTTCGACCGCGTCAATGACATTGGGGAAAGCATCTGTCATATCTCCATCCTGTTCTGCCAGGAATTGCACCAGCTTACTTTCGTTGCTGCCCGAAAAACCACTCAGTACAGCAGCAGGAATAGTAATAAAACAGGTGACATTGCCCTGAATTCCGCAGGAGGTGGGCTCAGAAATTTTGAATGTCCAGTTGTCCGCATCCAGGTAATCTGAGGGATCGGAAATATCAGGCACATTGAAAAGATCATACGAAAAAAGCATATTTGTAGCAGGTGCTTCTTTTGTGCTTTGGCTACGTAATGTAAATGCACTGAATACAATGGCCAATGCCAGTACGGGAATGGCCCAGATAAACTTCTTCATACTTTTTTGTTTTTGGTTAATTAATACTGCCTACTCTCTTGATCCCAGGTTTTCGGCAATCCCCTGGTGGCTGCAGCCAGTAAGCTGATCATTGATCAGCTTTGAAATGCAGAGCAACCGTTGCTCTGCCGGAAACAAATACCGGGGCGCGCAAATCCGGCACAGGCCTCCTTTTATATAGGCCTGTTTTGAACCATCCTGTCCTAGGTAAAAACCCGGTATTTTAAAAATTCAGTGTTTTTTGGGTAGTGAAAACACGGAGAAATGCGGTCGAAAATGACCAAAGAGAGAAGTGAACAGATAACTGTTTACAGAAGAGTGATCAGGAAGTTCAGACCCGTCATCTCACTTAAGATTACTGTCCACTGTCAACTATATTGCTTTTGTGCGGCCTGCAGCCGCCGGTGTATGCGTGTCTGCAATGCGGTGGGGGCCATCACTTTTATAGCTTCGCCAAAGCCAAGTATTTCCCGCTCCAGCTCAAAGTTCAGTACCACGTCGAGGCGAATGATACATCCCTGTTCATCCTGCTTCAGCAATTGCTGCGAATGATGAAACGGTTTGGTAAGAACATACGGAGCATTGGCCGCATTTATCCAAAGGATAACACGGCGTGCACGATCCTTTTCTGTTTTGGTGACACCAATGGTATCTTCATAATACCGCTCAAAATCAACCCCGGTATACGGCTCATAGTCCTGTGGCGACATTTCGAGGAACTCCACGATCCGGTCAAGTGCCAGCGTGATCAACTGAACACCACCACGTGCCCTGCAGATCAGGAACCAACGGTTGCGATACTCTTTTAAGAGATAGGGATAATATACCTGTTGCCTGGGTGCATCACTGCGGAAAGACTGGTAACTGATAAGTAGCGGAACTTTTTTCAGAATGCTGTGATACAACGGCGTGATATGCTCAATACCTTTCAATTGCCGGTTTGTTTCCAGCTGAATAAGGTTTTGCCCGGTAGAAGTTTTTTTGCGCAATGAGTTTTCAAGTTTTGCCAGTATTTCATTCACTTCGGTGAAATAGTCGAAACCGCTCATTTGCTGTAATACACTCACCATCTCATTCATTTTTTCCAGGTCAGCATCCGTAACCGGTGAATGGTTTATGCTGTAAGCAGCATCTTCATATACATAATATTTCCGGTCAATCACTTTAATAGGCGCATTATAACCCAGGCGATCACTACGCATCAATTGCAGATCGGCCTGTATGGTACGTTTACTCACCCCGTCCCTGATGCCTTCATACTCATAAAGAGCTTCCGATACCTTTTCAATAAGATCTTCCAATGTCCAGCGGCGATAACGATTGCACAAACACTGGTCAATGGTTTTATAACGGATCAATGCCAGTTTATTAATTGCCATGACGTAAAGATAAACAGGTTTCTACGCAATATAGCTGCGTAGATAATTGAATTCCGAACTCATCACTAAAATATTTTACTTAATAAGTAATTTATAATCATTGTATTATAAAAGAAACCTTAAAAAATCTTTTTACTACGCAAATCAATTGCGTATATGGTCTGGCATTTTTGTGTTGTCAACAAAAGCTGTTCCGGCAGGCTCCACACAGCCTGCCGGAAATAACGGGACAGGCGAAAAAAGTGTGCGCGGGCTGTCCCACTTTTTAAATTTGAATCATAGACTTTTTAATAGAAACAAGATGTCACAACCAATTAACGGAAATGATCTGCTGGCACTGGGTTATAAACCCGGCAAACCACTCGGTGTTGCACTTAAAGCCAACCGTAAACGAAACCCATTTACACGCGAGCAAATGCTGGCTCAATATGCAGCGGTATTGAATGCGCCGGAGCAATACCTCGAAGACGCTTTGTTTGGGAAACTCGCAACAGCCATCATCGAAGAGCGCAACCGGCCCGAAGACAGCCTGATATCGCTTCGTGCAGATACGGTCGACTACTCGATGTATGGGGCAGACAACATAGAGCAGGGAGCAAAGACACAAATGAATGTGGCGATGAAACTGCCTGTAACCGTTGCCGGCGCCCTCATGCCCGATGCCCACCAGGGATATGGTCTTCCTATCGGCGGTGTGCTGGCTACACAGAATGCAGTGATCCCATATGGAGTAGGTGTAGATATCGGTTGCCGCATGGCGCTGTCGGTCTATGATATTGCTGAAACTTATTTTTCTGAGAACGCCGATAAGTTTCAACGCGAACTGGTAGCGCAGACACGCTTTGGTGCAGGTAATGGTTTTCGTGGAAATGAACGGGCTTCACATGCAGTGCTTGATGATCCGGCTTTTGCAGCTACTCCCTTTTTGAGCGCCTTAAAAGATAAGGCCTGGACTCAACTGGGCTCCTCAGGTGGCGGCAACCACTTCGTCGAATTTGGTATCATGGAGTTTGCCGGACCAGATGAAAAACTGGGTATGGCCGCCGGCCGCTACCTGGCATTGCTGTCGCATTCCGGATCACGTGGATTGGGGGCGACTATTGCAGGACATTATACCCGTATAGCTAAAGAGCTTTGCCCATTGCCTTATGAAGCGGCTAACCTGGCTTATCTCGATCTGGCAACAGAAGCAGGGCAGGAGTACTGGCTGGCCATGAACCTGGCTGGCGATTATGCCTCTGCCTGTCATGAGATCATTCACCAAAAAATGGCGGCTGCCCTTGGGGCAACTGTACTGTTGCAGGTAGAAAACCATCACAACTTTGCCTGGAAAGAAAACTGGAATGGTACCGAGGTGATCGTACATCGTAAAGGTGCCACACCGGCAGGTAAAGACGTGATGGGAATCATTCCCGGATCAATGGCCACACCGGGCTTCCTGGTGAGAGGAAAAGGAGAGGCAGATGCGATCAACTCCGCATCGCATGGTGCCGGCCGGTTGATGAGCCGTACTGCAGCGATCAAAAGCCTGTCGAAGGAAGATGTAAAAGCTTTTCTGAAAGAGAACAAGGTGACACTAATAGGCGGTGGTATGGATGAAGCGCCGATGGCCTATAAAGACATTCACCAGGTAATGGCTGCCCAGCAATCGCTGATCGATAAAATAGCCACGTTTTATCCCCGACTGGTGAGAATGGCAGATGATGGTAGCAGGGAAGACTGAGTGAATGTTGTAAGTAATAAGTTTTAAGTTATGAGTTCCTGATCCTACCCATTACTTAAAACTTACTACTTATCACTCAAAACTTATAGCCATACCCAATCCTCACCACCTGTGTTTCATAGTAGTCATTGCTGATATAACGGAATCCATTGCCGCGGATCTCTCTTTTCAGACGCAGCGTATTGGCAATATCCGTGACGTTGATAAACAACTCACCCCGCCCTTTCTGAATCGTCTTTTTGGCTCCCCCATCGATAGAGAAGCGGGAAAATGTTTTACCCTGCGGCACCAGGTCAGGAGCCTGATAGATCGCTACCAGCTGCAGTTCGGTACTGCGTGGAAGGCGAACGGTTGCACTCAGTTTGATATTGCCCGAAAACATACTTTCCCTTGCAGCACTGTAACTGCTCTGAACCGGGTAATGATTGATTACGGAAAATGAATCGATCACATTGCGATAGCCATTCAGATTAAGATTGATAGTGCCCCACTTTTCCAGGTTCTGCGAATAGAGCACTTCCACACCGGCCTGATGGCTTTTGCCTGCATTCTGAAAAACGTTATAGATGAGTGTACTACCGGGCACCGTACTTCCAATGCGTGTGATGGTCGCATTCATCCATTTGTAATAAACAGACGAAAACAGGTAACCGTTATTCATCGTTGTTTTATATCCCAGCTCTGCGGTGTTTGTATACTGTGGCCGCAAAGCAGGATTGCCCACCTTGATGATCTCTGCGTCGTCGTATTTCGGGAAAATACGTATATCCACTTCATTAGGCCGGTCTACACGACGGTTGTAGAAAAGGGTCAGGCGGTTCTGACTGCTTAATTTATAAGCCAGCCGCACACTCGGAAAAGGTTGCAGATATTCATAGCCATCACTTTTGTAAACCGGGTGATTGGGATTGACCCAGTAGTTGAGGTGTACATATTCTCCGCGCAGACCAGCTTCCAGCTCCAGCCTATCATTCTCATAAATATAGTTGAGGTAAACCGCAGGAATGGTTTCTGCATAGCGTGCCTTGCCACCGGCGCTTACATCGAGTGCAGAATGTTCGCCCGGTTTGAATTGCATATTTACCGGGATAAACCTTCTGCGAAACTTCAGACCAGCTTCGATACGCCCCTGCTTCAGTGGTTGTACATAATCTGCTGTGAGATCAGCTACATGCTCGTCCGACAGCAATTTGAATGAATCGAGGCTGGTATAGGAAGGCATTTTGTCGGTAAAGAAATATTTTTCGTCTTCGCGGTGAAAGGTGTAGTTGAATCCAACACTGAGTGTGCGCCCCGGCTGGGCAAACCGGTGTTGCCAGCTGGCCGTAGCGGTTACTGTCGTTTTGAGCTCATCTTCCAAAAACTGCCAGAGGCGTAATCTCTCTGTAAGGGATCCATTGAAAAAAGGCTCATCGCCACGGTCCAGGATTTTTTCACTGCTGAACAGGCCAGACACCGTCACTGTATTATTTTTATTCATATACCAGTCAACACCGGTTTTTGCGGTGACGATATTGGTAGTACGGTTGCGTTTGGTCTGCTGTTTTACCGTGTCGCCTGTTTCGTAATAGCGGTCGACAAATTCATTTTTGTTCAGTGTTTTTGTATACAGGTTATCTCCCTGCAAAAAGATGTTGACCTTATTTTTTCTGTAGTTGAGTGATAGCGATGGGTTGATCTTGGGTGTACCCTGGTATTGCGGGCGGATGGTTGGATAATTTTCCCGTTTTATCCATAATGCCCCCAGGCCTGTGCTGAGACCGATACGTCCGTTAAACCCTTCCTTTTTTTCTTTTTTATAAATAATATTAATGATGCCGGCATTGCCGTTGGCATCATACTTAGAGGAAGGGTTGTTGATGATCTCGATCTTTTCTATAGCAGAAGCAGGAATATTTTCCAGGCCGCTTTGTCCGCCAAACCCCGTAAGCGCCGTTTGTTTGCCATCTATCAGCACCATTACCTTGTCGCTACCCCGCAACTGCAGCTTGCCATCCTGGCCAGCGGTTACGCCGGGCAGGTTCTTCATCATTTCCAGCACCGATCCGCCCGACTGGCTGATATTGTCGGCTACGGCAAACACTTTTTTATCCATTTTTGATGATACGGCATCCTGCCGGCCACTCACTATTACCTCGCCAAGACTTTTGGCTTCCGGCGTCAGTTCTATATTGCCAATATTGAGGAAAGTGCTGAGCTGTCCTACGTGCACCTGCGACCTGTATGGCTGGTAGCCTATATGCGATAGGGTGAGCCAGTAATTGCCTGCGCTTATATCTGCAATAGAAAACAGACCGTCTTCGCCGGATATAGTACCCGCCACAAAGCTGCTGTCCTTAATATGCAGCAGGCTGATATGGGCAAATGCTACCGGCGATTTGCTGGCTGCGTCGCGTAGTGTGCCCGATACGGTCACTTTTGTTGTTTGTGCAAAAAGGGTAGAAATGGTCAGTGAAAAAAGCACCGAAATAAATAAACGTGTTTTCATCGTATGTGTATCAATAATTAAGGGCAATAGATTTACGTGAATGTTTGTTCCAGCGATAGCGGTGGGTGAGATAGGCTCCTTTCTGACAAAGAATACCAATACCGGCGCCCAGCAGTACGTCGCTGATATAATGCCGGTTGTTGGCCATCCTCAACAGGCCCACTGTGGCGGCCGTACCATATGCCGCATAGGGCATCCAGGGAAAGCGATCCCTGTATTCTTCACTGAGAAAAGTAGCGGCGGCAAAGGCCTGTGCCGTATGGCCAGAGGGGAATGAAGTATAAGAACTACCGTCGGGACGCAACTGGTGGGTCAGATTTTTCAACAGTGTCACAGTGGTTATCATAGCCAGTTCTCCTTTTATCAGAATGGCAGTACGGTTGGCCAGATCTGTTTTAGAGGGGATACCCATCGCATCCAGTCCGTAGGCGATGAATACAGGAGAATACTGCAGATAATTGTCTACCCTCGTCTTGAACCGGGGTATGATCTCATTGCGCTCTTCTACCAGTTCATTTTTAAAAGATTCCCTGCTATTGCCATTTAGTGCAATACCTGCGACAGAGAGAAAGATCGGGGTATAAAATGGCCGGAAGCTATGGCGGGGAACCTGTGTATTGAGTATTAGGGTGTCTGCAGTCTGCGCATTCATGCGCAGCGGCAGCAGGGTCATGGTCAGAAGGTAAATGAAGAATTGCCGGATTATCATGCAGGAGCTTGTTTACAATACTGCATAGTTACAAGCCGATTTGGAAGAAAATCTGAACTAGAAGCGGATAGCGAACTCGTGAAAGTTAGTACGATATGAATAACTGATATCCCAGTTGTAGCGGGTACAGATCTCTTTCACAATAGCCAGCCCCAGCCCGGTGCCGGGTTTTTGAGAAGATGCTGCGGCAAAGCGCTTGAAGAGCTGCTCCTGTTCCAATGGCTTTTGGCCGCTATTGCCGATGATAAAGTGATCGGGCGCCAGTGCCAGTGTTATACTGCTGCCTTCGGGGCTGTAGCGGATGGCATTTACGAGCAGGTTATTGAGGAGGATCTCGATCAGTATGCGATTGCCATTTACGCAGACCTGCGGAAGGACTTCTTTTTTTACCTGTAGTTGTTTGTCGATGATGAATGGCATGAGTACCTGCAGTGTATGCTCCAGCAACTCAGACAGGTCGATCAGCTCCTGGTCCATATACTGGCTATTCTCCATTTTTGTAAGCAGCAGCAGGTTCTTATTGATGCGCGATACGCGGATGAGCGCTCTGATGGCGTCTTCAATCAATTCGTATTGCCGGGTGCTTAATGGCTGGCTTTGCAGCAGCAATTCCAGTTTGGACTGTATGATAGCCAGTGGCGTCTGCAACTCATGTGAAGCATTGTCGGCAAATTCTTTTTGCTGCCGATAGGCCGCAATATTACCGGAGATCAGTTTTTGCAGGCGTTGATTCAGTTCTGCAAACTCTTCAATATCGGTGTCGGCAAAGGCAACGGGCTGCTGGTCGTGAAGATTAAAATCCCTGATCTGCCCCAGGCTGCTGTAAAAAGGTTTCCAGAGGCGCCTGGAAACACGTTTGTTGAGGAGAATAAAGCCACCCATCATCAGTATAAAGAAAAGAGTGGTCAGCATCGTCACGGCCATGATGATCATATAGCTGTCGTGACGGGCGGCCTCGGCAGAGAGCACAATATTGTGCTCGTTCATTTCATACTCCCACAGCAGGCTGATGGTCACATAATAGACAGGTACGCTTATCACCAGTACCAGTGCGGCATAGAGCAAAAAGCGTTTAAGCGATTTGTTGAGCAGTTTGTTCATACTTCCCATTTATATCCGCTGCCGTAAAGTGTTTTCAGGTAGTTGTTGCAGCCGGCTTCCTGCAGTTTTCTTTTCAGATTTTTTATATGTGCATAGACGAGGTCAAAGTTGTCAAACATATCGGCCATTTCTCCGGAGATATGTTCGGCCAGCGCGCTTTTGGAAATCACCTTGTTTTTGTTGCTGATAAAGTACAGCAAAAGGTCAAACTCCTTGCGGGTAAGATTGATGGGTTTGTCGTGTACCATTACCTCTTTGGCCGGCAGATTGATGCGCAGTTCATTCTGCTCCACTATATTCTGGTTGCCAAATTGTTTGCGCCTGATGACGGAATAGATACGGGCTGCCAGCTCAGGCAGGTGAAAGGGTTTGGCCAGGTAGTCGTCGGCTCCGGCCTGCAGACCGGCGACCTTATCATCGAGCGAATCTTTTGCTGAGATAATGATGACTCCGTCGGCTTTTTGCTGATCTTTTAATTCGTTGAGCAACCGAAGGCCATTGCCGCCCGGCAGCATAAGATCGAGCAGAATACAATCATAGTCGTATGTTTCGATCTTATCCAGTGCATCGGCAAAGGTGGCAGCAAATTCACAGAGGTAGTTTTCATCGGCCAGGTAATCGCCAATGCTGCGCGCCAGTTCAGGCTCGTCTTCTACTACCAGAATTTTCATACGTAAAGCTAAGGCAGGAATCTGAATAATTTCTGAAGCAGTGGCTGGTGGTCAGTAACCAGTGATCAGAGAAGTCAGTTCAATGATAAAAACAAGGCTGTTGAAAATGCTTTTTACCGATCACCGGCTGCCGATCACCGATCACCAGCCACTGACCACCAATTTTCCTGATATTTGCTGCATACTGATTTATGGAAAACTATAGTATTATCCTTTTTTTGCTGGCGCTGCTGATCGGGCTCTCTGCTGTGGCTGAAAAGAAGAAATTACCATCTTCTATTGTACTGATCGTGGGAGGTATCATAGCAGGGTTTGTTCCCTCTATGCCGGAGATTGCCATTGATCCGGAGGTTGTTTTCCTGCTTTTTTTACCGCCGCTTCTCTACGATGCAGCGTTTAATATTTCATTTAAGGACTTCAGGAAAAATATAAGCACCATCAGCTCACTGGCATTTGGGCTGGTGTTTTTAACAACGTTGGGCATTGCAGCTGTTGGCCACTTTCTGATCCCGGATATGAGCTGGCCGGTAGCTTTTGTACTGGGCGCTGTGCTTTCGGCTACCGATGCTGTGGCGGCCATCAGCATTACCAAAGGCCTTGGGCTTTCGCACAAAACACTTACGATACTCGAAGGGGAAAGCCTGATCAACGATGCTTCGGCACTGGTAGCTTACCGGTTTGCCGTGGCGGCAGTCACCGGCAGTGTGTTTGTGTTCTGGAAAGCCGGTCTTACTTTTTTGTTGTTGCTGGCAGGTGGAGCTGCTATCGGCCTGATCGTTGGCCGCCTGCTGGGCGGCATATTGCGCTGGCTGCGTGATTATGATATGCTGATAAACAGTTTACTGCTGCTCACTCCTTTTGTGACGTATCTGCTGGCAGAGGAGCTGCATGTTTCGGGTGTGATTGCCGTGGTAGTATTGGGACTGAGTATGTCGCGGTTGAGTCGCGAAAAATTCCCTGAACCGCTCAAGCAGCAATCCAAAAACATCTGGGATATCATTATTTTCCTGCTCAATGGTTTAATATTTATTCTTATTGGTCTTGAGCTGCCGTATGTACTCAAAAGCATCAACCCACAACACATTCTGCCCAATTTGGGTTATGCATTTGTGATCACCGTAGTGGCACTCGCCATCCGGATGGCAAGGGTTTTTCTGCAGCAGCGGCAACTGGAGCGTGGCTTTCGCTCACCTAAAGTGAAAAGTAGAATTTCAGAAGAGGCGTTGCTTGATTTCAGATCCAGTCTTATCATCAGCTGGGCCGGTATGCGCGGTATTGTATCGCTGGCTATCGCGCTGGGTTTGCCGACACATTTGCAGGATGGGCAGCCCTTCCCGCACCGCCATACGATCATATTCATAGCGGTGGCCGTCACCCTGTTTACCCTGCTGGGACAGGGCCTGCTATTGCCCTGGCTGGTAAAAAGAGTTCAGCATCAGGAATGATCCAACTGCGGGTCATTAAAATAATCAATGGCTATATTGAACTGTACCCGGACAACTCAGCAGGCATTGCCGTAAATAAAAAAGCTCTGCCGCCAAGCGGCAGAGCCATTGGTCCGCATCCGTCCATGAGAATTATTTTGCCTTTTTATACACCGATACATCGCCGGTCATGGTTACCTGCAGCATCAGTTGCTGATGAGTTGTTTTCTGAATAAGCCGCACAAAGTAATGATCCCAGTTGTCAAAAGACTGCGAATTGAGTGTTAGCCCGGTGGGTTCTTTTTCATTATCATCATACAGTGCTACGGCAGAGATATCATAGTCATTGTAATGATCGGTAATATAATATTGAGCCCGTTCGGGCAGGCTGGCGAACTTTTTATCAACGATGGTTCCTACCAGTACACCTTTGTCGTTGTAGTAGGCGTGCGACTGCTCACCGTTATTTATAAAACTGGCTGTATTGTAGCCATCGGTTTTTGTCCAGTTTATCTGCGTGGCCATGGGAAAATCAGTAGCAAACTGCCGGCTGATAATGGGTTTTGAAGAAAGGAAACTGGTTTTGGCGGCACCAGCCATCTGGGCATGAAGGGCTGCTACAGTTACCAGCAGCGCTATGGGAAGTATGAGTGCTTTTTTCATGATTTAGTATTTTAACTGTTCACGAAATCTTTTCACTTCAAACTTAGTACGATAAAAAAGCCAGTTGAGCCGGCAATCGTTGAAAGGGCAAAATCTATAGCCGGGGTTTCGCTCATTTTTTCGCGGACTATTCGTAGTGCAAGGCTTCTATCGGGTCAAGCCGTGAAGCCTTCAGGGCAGGATAATATCCAAAAAATACGCCGGTTACAAAGCAGACCAGGAAGGATAGTGCTACCGACGATTGGGTAATAAGCGTGGGCCACCTGATCAGGAAGCTTACCAGCCAGGTAGCGGAAATGCCCAGTAATACACCTATTACTCCTCCCGTAATGCTGATGAGAATCGCTTCGATCAGGAATTGCAATAGTATATCCACCCCACGGGCACCAATTGACATACGCAGGCCTATTTCGCGGGTGCGTTCTGTAACAGATACGTACATGATATTCATAATGCCAATGCCCCCTACGATCAGCGATATGCTGGCAATAACAGCCAGCAAAATGGTGAGGATGCTGCTGGTAGAGGTGAAAGTGCTGATAAGCTCTGCCTGTGTACGAACGGTAAAATCGTTGTCGGTGCCCGGGGTCAGATGGTGACTGCTACGCAATACACGGGTTACCTCATCAGCAGCCTGGGCGGTTGCATTTTCGTTTATCGCAGAGGCAAAAATATTCTGGTAATAAATGGTCGACGAAATGCGCTCTTGCATGGTGGTAACCGGGCACAGGATCACATCGTCCTGATCCTGTCCAAATGTATTTTCTCCTTTTTTTGCCAGAATACCAACGATCCTGAATGGAATGTTCTTAAAACGAATCGTTTTATCCAGCGGATCATCACCGTCGGGAAAAAGATTGGCAACCACTGTTTGCCCTGCCAGGCATACCTTGGCAGCCGCCTTGTCATCCTGTGCAGTAAAAGCGTTGCCTGCATCGAGTGGCCAGTTGCGAATATCCAGGTACTCGGCCGATACGCCCTGCATGTTGGTGGTCCAGTTGCTGGCGCCATTAATAGCCTGCCCGCGCGATGAGATGGAGGGAGATACCCCATTTATATATTGCTGATTTTTCCGGAGCATCGCCACATCCTGCTCAGTAAGCGATTGTACACTGGTGTTATCAAGCCGCACACCGCCGGTAGCATTGCTCACCGGCCTGATAGTGATCATATTGCTGCCCATGGCGCTTATCTGGTCTTGTATGCTTTGTTTGGATCCCTGTCCGATGGCAACCATGACAATCACTGCCGCTACTCCAATGATAATACCCAGCATGGTCAGAAAAGCCCTGATCTTGTTGCGTTGTATAGCCCTCCAGGCAATACGTAAAAGATTCTGCAGATTCATGGTGTAAGGTTTGTGGGTTGATCGGGTGGGGGAAGACGACCCAGCATCTCGCGTGTATTGTTGATAGTTGTATTGAGCTTATCTCCAATGATATTTCCGTCGCGCAGGGTGATGGTGCGTTTGCTGAATGCAGCAATATCCGGCTCATGGGTGACAAAAATGATCGTCTTACCCTGGTTATTATTCAGATCCTGTATCAATGCCATGATCTCGTACGAAGTGCGTGTATCAAGATTGCCTGTAGCCTCATCGGCAAGTATAATAGAAGGATCATTGATCAGTGCACGGGCGATAGCCACCCGCTGCTGCTGTCCACCCGAGAGCTGGCTGGGCAGGTGATGAACACGTTGCCCGAGACCGACTGCTTCCAGCGCCTGCATGGCTTTCTGATGCCGCTCGGCTGCTGTGTAGTGATTGGTATATAAAAGAGGCAACTCTACATTTTCAATGGCCGATGTTTTGGGCAACAGGTTATACGATTGAAAAACAAACCCCAGTTTTTGATTTCTGAACCTGGCCAGCTCATTGCGCGATAACTGGTTTACATCTGTACCATCAAAGACATAGTGACCGGCGGTGGGTTTATCCAGGCAGCCCAGCAGGTTAAGCAAAGTGGTTTTGCCGGATCCACTGCTGCCCATAATGGTAATGAATTCGCCAGCGCTGACAGAAAAGTTGATTCCTTTAAGCGCCCTGACCAGTTCATCGCCCATTTTAAACTCCCGTTTCAGATCTTTGATATCAATAACTGTGCTGCTCATACAAGATCAGATTATTGTGGCCGGTTGGGCGCAGCCGTATTACGCGGCCTCATTTTAGGTATAAAAGGACTTTGCTGGCTATCTGTTTCTTTGCTATGTGGCGCATTGCCTGTGGCTATTCCCGTTACCACTTCATCGCCGGCATTAAGACCGCTCAGCACTTTTATTTTTGCATCGTCAGAGAGGCCCGTGGTGATGGCCGTATGTACAAGACTATCGCCTCGTTTAATCCATACAAAACCTGCATTGCCTGCGGTTGATTGATCTTTTGTTGTATTAATAAGCCTGTAATTTTTGCCGGTTTCAGCAGCGGGAATAAAATGCAGGGCCCGTACGGGAATTAGTAAAGCTGCACTGTCCTGCTCTTCATAAATGTTGATACTGGCAGTCATGCCGGGTTTGAGCCGCATATCTGTATTATCAACATCAATAAGGGTGGTATAGGTGACCACATTGGCCGATACGCTGGGGTGCAGGTATATTTCCTGCACCGTTCCTTTGAATGTGTTGTCGGGAAATGCATCAACGGTAAAACTGACCGCCTGTCCTTTCTGTACATGACCGATATCGGCTTCATCTACCGCAGCATTTACACGCATACGGGTGAGGTCCCTGGCTATGACAAACAGCACAGGTGCATTCAGACTGGCTGCAATGGTTTGTCCCACGTTTACATTACGGTTCAGCACCGTGCCATTTACCGGCGAATAGATACGGGTATAAGCCAGGTTTTTGCTGGCAATCTGTACCTGCCCGGTGGCATTGCCAATGGCTGCATGTGCGCTGTTGTATTGATTTAAAGCCAGCTGATAATCGGCTTTGCTGATAGCACCGGCGATGTAAAGCTGATTTTGCCGGTTGAAATTATTTTGTTGATAATCAAAATTGCTTTGTGCTGTGGCCAGGCTGGACCGGGCCTCCTGCAGTTGTGCGGTCATGATAGATGGATCTACCTCTGCCAGGAGTTGTCCTTTATGCACCTCACTATTAAAGTCGGCATATACTTTTACCACCAGGCCCGATACCTGTGCGCCTACTACCAGCGTATCTACCGGCTGCACGGTACCTGTGGCGGTAATGCTTCGGGCAATATTGCCATAAGCCGCTACAGCAGTAGCGAGTCTTGTGGTACCGGCGTCCTGTTTTCTGCTGAAATACCAGGCTCCGGCCAGCACCGCTATGGCCAACACAGCAATGATTATTATTTTTTTTCTTTTCATGCGGGCTGTTTTATAAAGTGATCGTATTGTTTAAATAGAACCCATAGAGCTTTTGTTCCAGGATTGCTGTATACCTGGCCTGCGTATAGGACTGTACTGCCTGCAGATACTGATTGCGTTGCTGCAACAATGCATACGTATCGATGGAGCCCAGCCTGAATGCCTCGTTGCCGATGCGATAGCTTTCTGTAGCCGCCTGTAATTGCTCACTGGCGGCCGTATAGGACTGTAACCCGTTTTGCGCAGTGAGATAAGCCTGTTCTACGGCCTGGGTCAAAATCAGCTGTGTATTCTGAAGATCATTCTGCGCCTGGCTATAGGCGATCTTCGATTTTTCGAGATTGGCCTTATTGACCTGTTGCGAAAAAATGGGGATGGAAAGACTCAGCCCGAGCGCCTGGTAAAAGTTGTTGCCGGTTTGCGTAAAATAATTCTGATGAGCAGCTACCGGGTTGCTGAGGATATCTGTATATCCGCTGCCCAACGCACCGGTGGCTTTTAAAACAGGTTTATAAGCGGCTTTGGCATTGGAAATACCCAATGCAGCTATATCCACGTTCAGCTGACCTATTTGCGTATCAGGAAAGTTGGCCAGTGCAGCCTGCTGTACTTCTGCCAGCGGATAGAGGGTGTTATTTACCAGCAACTCTCCTGGTTGAGCCACATCAAAACCGGCCGATGAAGGCAGTTGCAGCAGTTGTTTTAATACCAGCATATTCTGACGTACTGCATTTTGTGTTTGCACCAATGTAAACTTATCAGCGGCCAGTTGTGCCTGCAGTTGCAACAGCGCAGCTTTGGCAATACTGCCGGCATCATAAAAAAGCCGGCCCTGCCTTACCAGCGAATCGGAAGTGGCTACCAGATTTTCTATATACTGAAGGTCTTCACGAGCCAGTAAGATGTCGAGATAAGCCTGGGCTATGCGGATAGTGATATTATTTTCCTGCTGTAATACAGATAATCCTGCTGACTGAAACAAAAGATCTTTTTGCCGGATCGTATTGCTGATGGAGTGATCGTTCCACAATACCAGGCTGCTGTTGAGCGCATAGGTGCCGCTGCTGCTAAGCTGACTCACCAGGCTGCCATTGCCGTTCGCATCATTGTTGGCATGGGTAAAGGTGTTGCCAACAGCACCAGACAGTGAGGGCGTGCGTGCTCCTTTTGCAGCTACCATATCCTGTGCAGCCGCCTGCTGATCCAGTCGCTGGGTATTGATAGATATGTTGTGTTGTTTGGCATAGTCGATGCATTGCTGCAGGGTCCAGCCGGTACCGGCCTGTGTTGCGGGCTGCGCTTGCGACGCAGTAGCAATCATCAGCAAAAAGATCCAGAGAGCGGCCAGTTGTTTCATTTGTCAACATATGAATGTGACTATAAAGTTGAGATTACTTCATAGGCAGAAAAGACCCCAATAGCCCGCGGGGCAAAAACTGTCGGTGAATAAAAAGGTTCTTCTGCATGCAGAAGAACCTTCAGGCAAAAACACCCGGTACGGATTAAAAACAATGGGTCAATGGATGTTGTCTGTGTATCACAGGGTCAGACAATAGTTGGGACAGACAACACGGGTATTTTTGAATGCCGCAACAAGTGTACGGCCAGGTCGGGCGAAAGAATGCGGTCAATACCATGATGCCGGTGAGACCCCAGTACGATCAGGTCTGCATTTTCGGATTCGGCATAGTCAAGCAATGCTTCTTCCACATCGCCTTCGAGGATCATTGTTTTGAGCGAAGGATCACCCAGGTGGCTGGCAGTAGCTGCCAGGAAGGAAGTAGCTTCTTCTTTTATTTCTTCTCCAATGCCAGCCGTGCTATCGGTATAAGCGCCCTGATATCCCATAATGGGAGAATATTCCAGCGCATAATAGGCCGGCTCTGCAATTACATGTGCCAGTACCAGGTCGGCGCCAAGGGCTTTGGCCAGTAGCTGACCTGTTTCAGCAACTTTTTGTGCAGCTGGATTATAGTCAAGGGCAATCAGTATCTTTTTCATACTGTATGTTTTAAAAGTGAATAATTGATCAGGGTCGATGACCGCGTGCTCCGCCCCGGGAAGCACCGCCTCCGGCATGTTCGCTTCGTTGTGGCAGTTGCATACGCGGCAGCCGGTCAATGTTCTGATTCTGTTGTTCCCGCATGGTATTTACATGATCGTTTTCATTGCGTATCAGATTGGATTCACGATCCATTCTTCTGAACTCACGTGGCTGAGGTTGAGTAATAGCAGGTTTATATATCCGTACTTCGTTGTTGTGCCTGGTCATATCCCTGCTTCTGTTGACTTCTTTCATACTCACCGGTTCTATTTTATGCGATACATATTTCTGTACATCTTCTATCTGGGGTCCACGGGCATAGTATTGATTATGCACCTGTGTGGTACTGAAATTATTGATGATATTGATTCGGTTGATATTAGTGTTTACCACGTTGCGGTTCACTACCTGCAGGTTAATATGGCGGTCATAAATGTGATCGCGTGTGCAGGCATTCCAGTAAAATGCTGCAGGCCTCCAGTGGCCGAATTGTAAGCCCACATATACCTCAGGCATCAGGGGAGCCCAGGCGTAATAGCCATCAAAACTTCCCCAGGTTACCCAGGCCGGTGACCATTCATAGCCAGGTATCCACAGCCAGCCATAGAGATCATCGTAGATCCACCGGCCATAATGAAAAGGAGCCCAGCCCCAGGCATAGTCCGACATCCACAACCAGCCCTGTGCAGAATAATCCCAGTAGCCATTGGTCAGGTAAGGCCTGAAGTCGCCCGTGATAGTCGGGTGCCATACATGTCCATAACTGGGATAATCAATCCAGGTACCATAGGGCGATAATTCGTCGTAAAAATTCTGATAGGTGATAGAGGCTGATACGGAGGTTTGTGCCATGCTTTTGGGAGCGCTGCAGGCCGATAAAAGAAAATAACCTGCAACCCACGCTATTTGAATTGCCTTTTTCATGTTGCAAAGTTTTAACCAGGAGTCGTGTCTCAACGGCTTCCGTATTAAAGCTACCTGATAAACCCTCAAAAGGCATGCAACAATCGTCGGGGAGGCAAAACGTGTCGGTGATTATGCCAGATTTCTGATTATCAAAAAGAAAAGGGCCCAAAGCCATCGGCTTCAGACCCTTGCATTTCCCACCAAAACGCTCTTACCTGTTGCTGAAAAAGCTGACATCTCCTGCCATATTGCTTCTCAGCACAATCTTTTTCGTGTCTTTTACCAGCTCAACAAAATAATTGTCTTCATCGTCAAACTGCTGACCATACAGGATCATGTCGGTGTCATTGTATTCATTGTCATCAAAATAGATGACATCATCGGCTGTATATCCTTTGTACTTTTTTGCAATGGTCTCTTTTGCCTTTGCAGGCAGATCGGCGTAGGTTTTATGCATGGTGGTGCCTACGAGTTGGGCATCTGCATCATAATAGGCAGATTGCTGTACGCCATCTTTTGTAAAAGTGGCAATATCATAAGGGCTGTCGCGCCGCCAGGTGGCTGAGAGATCACCAAAGTCGCGATAGAATTGTTCTTTGGCTGCATAGCTTACTTCCTGTCCTTTCAGCTGTTTCAGTACTTTGCGGTCTTCCTTTTTTTCCTGGTGAATCACTTTTTCCTGCTTCGTCAGCATTTTTTCGTTTTTGCGAATAACCACTTCCTGGCTCTGGGCTTGTGAGCTGTATCCGGCAAGCAGTGCTGCAGCGGAAAGTATGAATAGCTTTTTCATTGTTATAGATTTAAAGTGAAACAATAACCGGTACAAACCTACAGGTGGGCCGGGGCCGATCGTTTTGTCAATCGGTGGATGGGCAAAACCAGTAGACGACTGCCTTTTCACGACAAATGCTCCCCGGATTCAAGTTGCTGCCTGAGCAGATCGAGCAGCCGGTTCAACTCATCAAGATCGTCTTGCAGGTATTCGGTATGATCAGAATAAAGGTGCCGTTGGGCTGCTTTCATGCGTAACTGCAGTAGTTCAAACAGTTTGAGGCTATGGGCATGATTTTTCCGGACCCGCAGTTCATCGGTATAATGTGTTTCCTGTGTGGTAAAATTATTGACACCAATCCCGATAAAAACAGACGCCAGGCCGGAGATGGCGATCTCGAGTGCATTGTTGGTAGTCAGAAACGTGAGAAAAATGATGAGTGCACCAATGATAATGAACATAAACACTCCCGGTTTCCGGAGTGTAAGCCAGAAATGATGAAACGATTTACGGATGCGCATACACAGGGTTTTGTGACAGGGCTGGGTAGGAGCTGAGATCATCAAATACAACCAGCGGTTGTTTGCGCAGGGTGTCGATCAGGGCTTTCAGCTGATCTCCTTCCCATGGCCGGCGAAACATCTCGTCGTGCAGCAAAACGATAATATGGTTTCTGGTAAATGTATTTCCACTGGTAAGCCGGCCCATGATCTCATTTTCCATTACAGCAACGGATTGCAAAGGCACCCCACTCACGGGATTGTGCTGCCATTCCAGATCCCAGCCAAACAGTTTATAACCTTGCTGCATCAGCAGATCGGCCGCCTGGCCTCCACCTGCTGTATCGTTTCTGCTCCGGTTACCGATGCGCCAGGTATTGCGCCCGGGCAGACGAACGATCTTGTTGTGCAATTGCAGGTATTGCTGGTTTTGATCAATATCGGCCAGGACCATCTGTGGATGACCATAATAGTGCCGGTAATGTCCTGCTGCGTGCGAGAAACTGTGGTTGTAAATATGAATAAACGGATTGGCCTCGTATAATTTGTAATAATCATCCATCCGGGGATTATAACTGATATTATGGCCTACTATAAATACACTCACCGGTACGCGCTCTGCCAGTATCAGGCTGTCAATATGCTCACTGCCCGGTAGTGGGCCATCGTCAAAACTGAGATAAATATGATAAAGACTGTCTGGCCCGGTCGAATGTATAACCGGCGCAGCATTGCCTGCGTTCATGCCTGTGAAAAGCATCGTATTGATACGCGCTGTGTTTTTCCATAAAAGAATACCCGCGATGACGCAGAGGATCAATGCACTCCCACCAAACCAAAGCGGCCGGTTCCGCCTCATTTTCATACCCTTTTTGGGGCAAAAAAACCAGCAGAAAAACAAATAACAGTATACAAATAGCCCGACAGGCAAAAACTGTCGGTCAACCAATCAGGTTGCCGGAGGGATAAGATCGGCGGCTCAATGCTGGTGAATGAATCACTGCCTGCGTTATGGCAGGAAGCTGATAGCAATTAAAAAGCATTAGCCGAAAGCAGACAGTGTAAAAAATATAGGAGAATGTTCTTAGCAGCAACACAGTTGATCCTCCGGTTTTCATAAAAATAAGGGTTAATTCATGCGCCAATTATATACAGGCATTTTATATGGCTATTATCTTTAGGCAGCAATAGATAATAAAAAAATAACTGCCCGGTTTATTAACCGGTTGAAATAGCTGACACACGCAAGACGGTTTGACACACAGCAGGTCCCGGCTTCCATAACTAAACCAGGAAGCCGGGGCCTGCCTATTTATTACAGGATGCACTGTCCTTTCACTTCAATCAGTATACGGATATAAATGAGCAGCCACAGAATAGTGTAAAGGCTATCGCCGGCGATGAGGCTGGTTTTATCTGGCTTATCCGCCGAAGATGAGGTGGTGTGTTTTGACGGTGCTCATTTCTCCCGGTATGGGCAATCCGACATCACTATTATCTCGCATGCTTTTTACCCTAAGTTTCTCTGCTCACGACAGATAAGAAAGATAAAGTACATTTTATATGTAAAAAGATATAAATGGTGAATCCCTATAAAAATTATATGTATTTAGATATAAATTTAAAATATTTTATTTTTTATATTTAAATACATATAATTTAATAAAAATAAGTAATTTTATATTTAAATACATATAAAATGAAGCCGCTAGATGTCTTTGTGAAAGATAAAAGAAAGGAGGCTGGCCTTACGCAGGAGGAATTTGCTGAGCGGGCAGGAGTGGCACTCACCGTGATCAGAAAGATTGAACAGGGCAAAACCGATCTGCAACTGGAAAAAGTAAACCAGGTATTAAGAATGTTTGGTCATCAACTGGCTCCCGTGCCGGCAAAACAACTAATAGCAGACCATGCGCAGAGCTGAGATTTATTATAAAAATGATCTGGCAGGACACCTGACCGAAACGGACGATGGCGAGTATGTGTTTCAGTATAAGGATCAGTATGTACAGCAACATCCCGACCAGTTTCTCACCTTTACGATGCCGGTTACAACAACACCGTACAGGGGAAATGCCCTCTTTCCATTTTTTGAAGGACTGATACCCGAAGGCTGGTTACTGGATATTGCGAGCAAAAACTGGAAACTTAATCCCAACGACCGGATGGGTCTGTTGCTGGCCTGCTGCGAAAACTGCATAGGCGCCGTGAGTGTAATACCAATCGAGGAAGTACATGAGTAATCGTTGTATATATTGTTATGAATCATTGACGGCCGGAGAAACCGATTTTCACGGTCACTGCAGCAAGGCTTTTTTTGGAACCGACCAGCCTCCGGCACTGGGTTATAGCCTGGCCGAAATGGCGGAACTGGCAGCGCAGGTGGTACAGCGTCATGTGACTGTGCCTGGTGTACAACCTAAATTGTCGCTTTCGCTGGTAAAAAACACCCTGAAAGACGGTCCCAAAGGCCGGCTTACAGTAGTAGGTGCGCTGGGAGGACAGTACATTTTCAAGCCGCCGCACGATGATTATCCGGAGATGCCACAGAATGAACATCTGACCATGCGCATTGCGGAAGCATTCGGACTGCCGGTAGTGCCCTCGAGTCTTATCCGTCTTTCTTCCGGCGAGCTGGCTTATATCACCCGCCGTATTGACCGTACGCCAGGCGGAGAAAAGATACATATGCTGGATATGTTTCAGATACTGGAAGCATTTGACAAGTATAAAGGATCAATGGAAAAAGTAGGAAAAGCCATTGCGCAATATGCCGGCAATACCCTGCTTGATCTTTCTTATTTTTTTGAACTCAGCGTGTTTTGTTTTCTTACGGGCAACAATGATATGCATTTAAAAAATTTTTCCATGATCCGCCAGCCCGATAGTAGCTGGAAGCTGGCGCCTGCTTACGATCTGCTCAACGTTGCCATAGTGAATCCGGCAGACGCAGAAGAGCTGGCACTTACACTGGATGCACGTAAAAGCAAATTCAACCGCACCCGCTTTGCAGAGTTTGGTCAAAAGCTGGGGCTTACAGTCCGCCAGATCAATGCTGTATTTAGCCGCCTTGTTCGCAACAGGCCTGCAGCAGAAGCCCTGATTGACCGTTGTTTCTTATCCGAACAATACCGGGAAAAATACCGGGCATTGCTGCATCAGCGGTATGAACGCTTGATATAATAGTCTTTTTAACAGATAATTTCTCAACATACTTCCCGAAACACCTGATGATCTGATTCTTATGAAAAGCGTCTCCAGGCTGTGGAGCAAGGGATGCTTATTTTATTATATTTAAAGACAGATTCAGGATACGGTGGATAATGAATCACCGGTATCTGAAATTTAAACCAATAATAAAACCTGCAAAAAATGAAAACCTTTTTCTCTCTTTTGCTGTGTGGTCTTTTGCTTGCCGCCTGCAACAACAAAACAAGCGAGCCTGTTAAGGACCTTGCTGCCGACAATCAAAAAGTAATTACCCAGTTGTTTGAGCACTTCAACAAACATGAATGGGAAAAAATGGCAGCGATATATATCGACTCGGCCGAGTTTAAGGATCCGGCATTTGGGCTTAAAACCGTGAAGCAAAGCCGCAGGCAGATAGCTGATCATTATCAGCAGCTCAACGGTTTTCTGCCCGATATCAGTATGACAAATGTGGTGCTCTACCCATCTGGCGATAAGCATGTGGTGGCAGAGTTTGTATCGACTGGTACATCTGGCAGCACGAAGATCGAACTGCCTATCTGTACCATATTCACAGTAGAAAATGGTAAGATCACAAAAGACTATACCTACTATGACATGGTAGGGGCGCCGGTTTCGCAATAACAGTGCTTAATAATCCGCCTCGTAGCCGTGGCCGTTGCGGCCGTAAAAGATCAGCCATTTGGCTGCTGAAAAAAGAATATGAAGTTTGCTTTCCAGGCTTTCTTCATCAGCATCGGGTGGCATACGTTGTGTCTTCAGGTATTCCAGTCCATGTTCTTTTGCGATTGCATCGGCTGCGGCCATCAGGCGCTGGCCATAATCCAGTGTGGCAGGCGCCAGTTTGGTCTCCCACGCTTCCTGCACCAGCTCTTTTCCCACCAGATCGATACAGTCAATGAGAAATTGCCCGCGAAATACATTCTCATCCTGCTCCATGGCGCGGTACATGGGTACTCCGTCTTCTTCTGCAGCCAGCTCAATCACATAATATCCTTCATATTCTTTTATAAACTCCTCTTGGGTCATTTGCTGATCCGTTTGTGCATACATTTTCGCGATCCATTCGTTTGCTGCAGCATCTCTGCCTACCTGCGGAGCACCAATGGTTTCGTAAGTAGGGATTTGAATAGCATACCAGTGCCCGAGCAATTCATCCTGCGAAAGAGTCTGCCTGCTTCCCAGCTTTTCGAGAAACTCCCGTGATTGTTTTTCTGTTCCCTGCAAAATGGCAAATAATTGCTGATACAGTCCTTCGTAGCCTGGCTTGGGTTTTCCCATTGGTCGCATGTCGAGTCCCATAGTGCAGAGGTTTGTTTATTTCTTTTAGGAATGTTTATTTAGTTTTTCAAGAGAGCTGTCGAGCCACAAATTATACCATTCAAAAAAGCCAATTCTTGTCTCTTTCCCAAAATACTCATCCGGATAAATACCTGCATCGCTGCAACGGTCATCATACCAGATACTTCCATATGCAGGCCCATTTACTACGATATTTATTGATACTCCACATCCAAAGTTTGCAATTCGTAGCAGACCATTTGCCCATTTTGGATCAAAATATTCATTTTCCTTTTTTAAAAAGTCTTCATCCGATTCAATATCCCCGTAATCTATATTCCAGGCTTTGGTAAAGGGAAATTCCTTCGAGGGATCAATCTCTTCGCCTTTAATTTTATAATCCAGATCCTGATAAGTAGAATCAAACAGGCATTCAAGTCCATAATATGGTCCCGCACCACCATTACCAGCTTCCTGAAGAAAAAGACGGTATTCTTCGGGAAGACGGATCTGATATTTCAATTCAAAACTATTAATATCTGTTTCCGTTAATGTGGGGTTTAATTTATACAGGTGCTTCGAAGCGCCAAAATTTAAGAGACTTCTGTCCTTTTGAGAAAGAGTAATCAGTTTGTTTTTCAGAGTATCAATAGTTGAAGCCATGGTTAAAATTGCATTTTATATTCCCATCAACGGGCCGGCGGCTCTTACTTTATTTACAAGTTAAAATACTGGGATACTGTTGATTAAAGAAAGGAAAGAAAAATTACCGAAAAACACTTTAAATTTATTGTTTTTCAATAAATATTTTCTGATATTTGCCCTGTCATTTTAGTTTGGAAGAGCAAAAAAGCCATAACAAAGTAAAGCAACATACAGAAAAAGCAGTAGCCTTTACTGCTTGCTAACATTTATCATATAACAATCATCATCAATCATGAAAACGCAAATCAACAATTGGCGCAGGGGAGCTATTGCCCTGAGCATGCTGACCCTGCTAAGTACACTGAATGCCTGTAAGGAAAGAAAGGAGCCGGTTACTGAAGCGGTAAAATCAAAAGAAACAGTTCAGGCTCCGGCAGTGGATATACATACTGCAGTGATGTCAGAAAACACAGCAGTGCTGAAACAGCATATTGAAGCAGGTTCCGATCTGAATGTAAGAGAACAGATGGGCGGCTCCAGTCCATTGATCAGTGCCTGCCTGTTTGGTAAAACTGAGATGACCCGGATGCTGATCGATGCTGGTGCAGACCTGAATGTGCAAAATAATGAAGGCTCCACCGCATTGCACACGGCCGCTTTTTTCTGTCGTACGGAGATCGTAAAAATGCTGTTGCAGAAAGGTGCAGATAAAACGATTAAAAACAAATATGATAATACCGCCTACGAATCAGTAGCCGGCTCTTTTGCCGACGTAAAACCTGTATACGAAAGCCTGGGTAAAATGCTCGAACCCATGGGCCTGAAACTCGATTACACATTTATAGAAAAAACCCGGCCCGAAATAGCTGCATTACTGAAATAATAATACAAGTTCCACAATTACCGATACGATGCCTGACAACAGAAGATACGATATTGACATGCTGAGGGTGATAGCCATCGCGCTACTACTGCTTTACCATGTGGCTATAGCTTTTCAGCCCTGGGGCATACTCATCGGTTTTATTACCAACGATGAACCTTGTACCTGGTTGTGGCCGCCAATGATGCTGCTCAATATCTGGCGTATCCCGCTTTTGTTTTTTATATCCGGTATGGGTGTTTGTTTTTCGCTGCAAAACAGAAGCTGGCTACAACTACTCAAAGAGCGGTCATTAAGAATCCTCCTTCCCTATGTCTTTGGATTCTTTGTGATCGTGCCTTTGCAGTTATTCGTATGGCAGGGATATTATCATCGCCCGTTGAGCTATAACGCGGGTCCTGCCCATCTCTGGTTTCTGGGCAACATCTTTGTATACGTGCTGTTGTTTTCGCCGCTTTTCTTTTACCTGAAATTGAAAGAGAAAAATGGATGGACAAAACAATTCCGGAAATGGCTGAGCCATCCGCTTATTTTATTGCTGATGCTGGCTGCGTTTGTGGGAGAAGTATGGCTGGTGAGCCCTTCATTATACGAACTGTATGCGCTGACCTGGCATGGGTTCTTCTTAGGTCTGCTGGGTTTCTTTTGTGGCTTTTGCATGGCCTGGTCGGGCACAGCATTCTGGACAATGTTGGCAAAGGGGCGATGGTTGTTTTTGAGTGTGGCGGTTTTGCTGTATAGCTGGCGTTTGTGGCAAATGCCGCAACTGGTGCCGCATGTATTGCTGGTTATCGAATCGCTGAGCTGGATCTTTGCGGTTTTTGCATTCGGTTACCGGTATCTCAACCGGCCGGTGCGCCTTTTGCGTTACCTGAGCCAGGCTGCCTATCCGGTTTATATCTTGCATATGCTGTTTCTGTACCTTGCCGCCTGGCTGATCTTTCCGCTGCCGATCGTCGCCTGGATCAAATTCGTACTGGTGTTGTTTATAACAATGGCGGGTAGCCTGGGTATTTATGAGCTGCTGATCAGGCGGGTGAGATGGGTGGGGATGCTATTTGGGGTAAAGGGGAAATGAACAACGGGGCAACGGGGCTACCTGCGTTTTGATTTACTACCTGGCAATTTGCGCAGGCCCGGTGGAATATGGTCGTTGAGTATACGAATGATCCTGTCTGCTGTTGGCTCTGTGTCATTAAAAAGATTGAATGACCATTTTTTGCCTTCAGCGATAATTGTGATGAATTTTCCGGACCCGCTCGCGATACCATTGCCCGGACGATCAATAATGCTGTCTGGCAGGGCATAGACCAGCCGCCTGATCGAATCGGCCGCACTTTGTCTGAATGTGCCGGTCTGTAAAGTATCTATTGTAGTTGCCTGGCCAGGGCGTACCCAGATTATCTCGGAGGTATAGATAAATGTGCTGTCTTCTACCCGGAAGACAGGTTGCCTTTTGAATTTGTTTGACCCAAACCCCATATTTACAAACTCCAGCTTGAAGGATCGCTTGTTCACTGTATCCTGGGCATGAAGATATTCAGGTCCGGGCAGGCAAAACAATAACAGAAGAATAGAGTGAAGCAGATAGTTCATAAAGTATAACCTGTACAATCTAGGCACAATCCGTAAAATTAAAGATGGGGAGTTTGTTAATATCATCAGAAATAAGCCGGAAGAGTGCTGCAGGACCTGCTTTTTGCCGACGGTAGTTGTCTGTCTGTTGGGAAAAATATGTACCTTTTTCAGACCTAATCTTCTGCCATGAAAAAAATCATCCCGATACTGGTGGTCATGTTGTTGCTGACTGCTCAGCATAGCCAGGCCTGTTTGAATTTTTATGTAATAGATAGTAGTGGCAGAGGCCACATGCACGATGATTATCCTCCCTCGGCTATTTATTCCAGTCCCCAATATGATATAGAAACGTTGAACCGTCTCGGGGATCAGCTAAACACTGCTCCCGCGGATAGCAGATTCAAGTATGCCTCCGATTATTGCGCTGTGCTGATTAAGCTGGGTCGTACTCGCGACGCACTTCCCATGCTGGAAAAACTGTTAAAAGAAAAACCCGACGAATACACGTTAAACGCCAATATGGCCGTGGCCCTGGAATTGAATGGGCAACCGGAAAAAGCACTTGAATACCTGAAACGGTCATTGAAACTACAACCCGACTCTCATAAAAACAGTGAATGGTTTCATGAGCGCATACTGGAAGCGGCCATCCTGCAAAAGAAGAACAATACATCCTTTCAGGACATGAATATCCTGAAACTTAACAGGCGCGATTCGTTGAAGAAAGCGGAACAGATATCCTATCAGCTGAAGGAACGGGTGCCACTTACCCCTTCGCCCAACGCCCTTCTCTGCAAAGTAATTACCGAATGTGCCGACTTTTATCGCGCAACTATTTCGCTGGAGTGGGCCATAGAACTGTATGCCATTGCTATTGGCTATTCGCCCGATCAGGTTGTTACAGATAATTTGTGGAAGCAGATCAATACCAGCCGCAGCCGGCTTATGGAATTGCGTAAAGCAGGCAAAGAAGGAAGTGTATCAAAATACCTGTACAAATCCAGTTGGACCAAGGAAATCAATAAACGAATTAATGACTGGAAAAGCTATAAGCCCTACTATTACACCGGCAAGGTTATCACCCGGTTTTGATAACGGAAAACCGTAATCCACCGCACCTGAATACGATAATCCGTCTGCATATCCGGAAATCGTACAGGCTCACTTTCTTATGGCAGAAGCAGCTATACAATACACCGCCGTTTTTAACCGTTTTATAATGCTGCTGTAACGGACAGGGATGTCGGCTAAAACATCCCGGTCAGGCAAATGGGATCATAAACTATTTAAAGACAGTTTATTGTGAGTGTTTACCAGATCATCGACTTTTCCGGCGGCGCTAAAACCAATACCGTGAATGAACCAATACTCCTCAGGGCCGGTACATATTTTTTATTTCTACCCATGTATAACCGGCCGGAAAAGAACCCCAATAACGCCGCCGGCAGAAAAATTTCCTAAGTAGCCTACCCGGCCAATAGCCGAACCAGTTATTGCCGGCAATCTTATCAATATCCGACTAACCAAGACCAGCCTCATGCCATCCAATTTCCTAGCCACCCTTCAAAAGATAAAAAAGCAGGACGTAGAAGTATTGCTGAAAAAAGCCTATCGGGGCATTTGGGAGACCGCTATTAAAAAATATTCTGACAGCGCCCATTTCGTATACGAATTGTTGCAAAATGCCGATGATGCCAAAGCTACCTGGGTTGAATTTAACCTGGAGGCCGGCGGCTTGTGGTTTAAACATAATGGCACAGTACGGTTTTCCATATCTGATCCCGAAACAGAAGACCAGGATGCAGATAAAGGAAAGCTGGGTCATATCAACGCCATTACCTCTATTGGCAACTCAACGAAGATCGATGAGCAAAAGATCGGAAAGTTTGGGATTGGCTTTAAGGCCGTATTTGCCTACAGCCTGACCCCTCATGTATACGACGACTCCATAAATTTCAAACTGGAAAACTACATTGTGCCGGCAGAGATCCCGGCCATTGGCGCAAAACGCAAATCAGGTGAGACGCTCTTTTATTTTCCGTTTAATCATAAAGACAAGCCAACCGGTGAGGCTTACCTGGATATTGAAGAAAAGCTTTGCTCTTTATTTCAACCCATTCTATTTCTGTCGCACCTGGAAAAAATAAAATGGCAATCCATTGTAAAAAAAGGAGAATATTCACGGAAGGTATTGCGTGCGGAACCATTTAATCAGACACTGGCCTCGCTGATGGAGGTCACGAGTATTCTGAATGAAACCTCCCGCAAAGAGCAGATTTGGCTATTTTCCCGGAAGGCCATACACCCCCGGGCCAATACCAGCCACCAGGTATCGATTGGATATTTTCTGACAGATAAAAAAATGATGAATACGGGCAGGCTGTATGATGCCTTTTGTTTTTTTCCTACCAAGGAAGAGACCAAACTGGGCTTTATCATCCAGGCACCTTTTCTGCTGACAGATAACCGCGAGGGGATAAAAGCCGGTGATCAGTGGAATGTAGAGTTGATCAGTCAATTGGCTCAGCTGGCTGCCGACTCGCTGCCTGTTCTGAAGACGATAGGTACACGTGAAAAGACCTTTTTGCTCAATGACAACATCCTGGATCTGATTCCCTATCGCGAAGCCGATTTTGCTGAAGTAGGCAATAAGGCTAAGATTTCCTTTAAACCTTTTTATACAGCCATTCTGCAAAAGTTTGCGGAAGATGAATTATTACCTGGCCGCAATGGCCGCTACCTGAAATCATCAAAAGCATATTGGGTCACCGACCCGGAACTGGCCGACCTGTTTTCCGATCAGCAGATCAGTGAGCTGATGATTGTATACAATGCAGGATTGGTATTTGTATCGAAAGGGCAAAAGCAGTTGAACCAGGCCAATAAGCCACTGGAAGCCTATATCAGTTCGCTGGTCGTGGATGTACTGGATGCAAAAAAACTGTTGAGAAGGATTACCGCAAAATTTATTGAATCGCAAACGGATGAATGGATATTAAAGCTCTATACCTACCTGGGTAGCCGGCGGTTTCTCTGGGACGATAAGGACAGGCTCGCATTAAGGCGGCCCATTCTACTGAATCAGGACCGAAAAGCAGTGACTCCGTACAACGAAGCGCATGAAACGCCTAATATATTCCTCGCTACGGACAATCCCACCAGCTACAATACCATTTACAAGCCATTTATGGCAAATAAAGAAGCGGTTGATTTTTTTCATAGCCTCGGTATTGGCCAGCCTGACCTGAGAACGGAGATCTTGCGCAATATCATTCCGCAGTACTATGCCAATTTTGATTACAATGATAAGCGGAAGCTGCTGCTTCATCTCGAATCTTTTTTGACATATTACGGAACCTGTTCTGTATCCATGCTGGGTGAGTTTGTAAAAAAACTGAAAGAAGTACCGTTTCTGGCATCATTGAATCCGACAGAACCGGGCATGCGCTATTTCTGCGAACCGGAGCTGGTGTATTTTGGAACCGACAAACTGGTCAGTTATTTTGGCGCTTCAAAAAATGCCCACCTGCTGGATGAACAATTTTATGCCGATTTTTTCAAAGGGAAAAGGAAAGAGTTGTTTGAATTCTTTTTGCGTGAACTGGGTGTCTGCACCATACCTAAGGTACAGCAGGTAGAGCGTGCACCCACGCTGGAAACTCAGATAAGGTTTTCGATCGGCAACCTGGATGTGTCTCAAAAGTTTTTTAAGAAACAAACGGTGACCGATAAGGTGATGGATGGACTGGATGATGCGATCGCTAATATTACCCCGGAACGTTCGGTTATCATCTGGGATTTTCTGCTGTTGCATTTGCAGGGGAAGAATACAATTGGCGCAGAAACACTTTTTTCCGGAACATTCCACTTTTTAGCAAAACGGCAGGTATTGCAGAAGGTGGAGCGATTCGATTCGACACTTACACAGGCCCTGAAAACAAAAAAGTGGCTGTATAATAAAGACGGTAAGCTGGTAGCGGTTAAGGATATTCGCCCCGAAACCATGGGCAGTGCATATGATGTAAAAGAACCGCAGGCAGAAGCCCTGCTGGAATACCTGGGTATCAAAAACCCAGATGCTGATCTCGATCTTACAAATGAGCAAAAAATAGCCCTGGCGCTTGGTAGAAAGCTGCTGGAAGAAGGCATCACGCAGGATGAGATCAACGAGGTGATCAGTATACTGGCTGCAAAAAAAAGAGCTGCAGCGCCCGTTGTAGCCGAAAAGTCAGCAGAGAAAACAACGCCGGCCGATGATGATCTGGATCAGATGATGAGTAAGCTGAAAAAGGATATCCGAAAAAAAAGAACCGAAGATCCGGTTGCTACAGATGAGGCGGTGTTGATGCCTGAGGCAGAGCCTGACCAGGACGATTACTCCAAACCTTCTGTTGACCTGCTGCGTAAGATTGAAAAACTGAAAGAGCAGACAGAGGCACAGATTGAAGACCTGACCAGGATTGAGAAACTGAATGAAGTGGCTAACCTGTCTGAGAAATATTCATTTGCCTGGTTTAAGGCTTTGCTGGAACTCGAATACCTGAATAGTGCCGACACCAACACCCAGAACAAAGCCATCACTATACAATTTACAAAGATTGAAAAAGAAGCAGGCTCCGACCGGATACTTGTATTAAAACATCCCAACCGCTATATCCCGCAGGGAATAGAAGATATCGGCGATCTGCAGATCAGGTTGTATGAAGGCGACCGATATACTTCAGTAACGGTTGAGGTGGTGAGTGTAAAGGAATATACGTTGCGGGCAAAGCTTAAGAAATCGGCTGACGATGCCATATCGGACGTCAGTAAGATAAGCAGGGCGGTGGTGGATGTGAAGAATCCCGTATTTATCCTGGATGAATTAAGAAAAGCGTTTAATCAGCTCGGCCTGCCAGACGAATTTAACCTGCAGAAGAACCTGACGGAGAATATCCGGTTTGTATTTGGCCCTCCCGGAACGGGTAAGACCACTCACCTCGCTACAGAAGAGATCATCCCGCTCATGAAGCGGAAAAAAGAATCGAAGGTGCTGGTGCTGGCGCCAACCAATAAGGCGGCCGATGTACTGACCAGGCGGATCATTGAAAAAATGGGGGGTGACGAGACCTATTACCATTGGCTGCTGCGTTTTGGCACTACCGGCGATGCAGAGCTGGAAGCCAGCTCGCTCGTAGTGGATAAGACTTTTGACATCACCAGCAAATCCCGGAATACAGTGGTGACCACCGTTGCCCGTTTTGCCTACGACTATTTTCAACCAGCAGGAGCAGAGGAACGGTACCATTTAAAGTTTCTGCATTGGGATTATATCATTATTGATGAAGCCTCGATGGTCAACCTGGCCAGCATAGCGTATATACTGTATCAGAAGCCGCAGGCCAGTTTCATAATAGCCGGCGATCCGTTTCAGATACAACCGATCACACAGATTGAGCAATGGAAGGACCTCAATATTTACAGTATGGTACAGCTGGACCGGTTTGTAGGACCGGTTACGGTGCCGCATGCGTATAAGATAAAGAACCTGCACAAGCAGTACCGTGCCATTCCCAGTATTGGAAATGTATTCAGCCATTTTACCTACAATGGTATCCTGGAGCACCACCGCAAAGCAGAGGAACAGAAGCCGCTACAGATTCGCGGCCTGGCATTCAGTGATATTAACATCATCAAGTTTCCCGTTTCAAAGCATGAAAGCATTTATAAACCCAATACGCTAAACAAATCCAACTACCAGGTTTACTCCTCTATATTCACCGTAGAGTTTGTGCAGCAGCTGGCGCATCAGATCACACAAACCCATAAGGACCGGTTCCGGATCGGTGTCATTTGCCCATACCGTGCGCAGGCTACACTTATTGAAAAGCTGCTGGCGCAGCAGGAGGCCGGGTCAGATAAGGTAGAGCTGATGGTGGGTACGATACATGGTTTTCAGGGCGATGAATGTGATATCATCATTTCGTTGTTTAATCCGCCTTTCAATATCAGCAAGTCACCGGCCATGTTTCTCAACAAACAAAACATCCTGAATGTATCTATCAGCCGTGCCAGGGATTACCTGTTTATCCTCATGCCGGATGATGACACGCCCGACGTAACGAATCTTTATAAGATAAAACAGATTGAGAATATCGTGCAATCTTATGCAGCCGACAGGATGGCTGTCTATACTTCGGATCTGATTGAGGAAAAAATGTTTGGCAGCAAGACCTATGTGTATGACAATGCTTTTGCCACTTCGCACCAGTCGGTGAATGTATATACCCGGCCGGAGAAAAAGTATGAAGTACGCTGCGAAGACGTGGCGGTGGATGTGCAGATCAGGCAATAATGTTTTTTTAAATGTATCAATAATAAATCTATGACCGACCAGGCAAAACCATTCCGGGGTGCTTTTATCATTCGCCCCCATGATCATCAGATACTAACCAGTACTTATTTCAATACCGGGTGCGGGGAGCCTTATCCCGAAACAGCTAAGCGAACCGAGCCGGGTACGATAGCGGAAGACCCTTTTGTTGGCACATTCCGAACAGTATGGCTGCAGGATGACGGCAGCTATGAATTGAAACTGGAAATCAGCAGAACGCCTGGGGCCTCTTTGTATGAATTAACCTGGACGGGTAAAAAAGGTGTGGAATATTATGGGGAGGCTGTGCTGGAAAGAGAGATATTATTCGGGTATTATTGGGGTGCTTAACCAGGAAACAATATTTCGTTAAATGCCTCTGCTGCTTTATGCACCTGCACCGCCCATTCCTCTGCTGCTGACCCGTCAGCACCATCAGATATATATTTGAGAGACAGGAATGGAATATTCTCTTTCATGGCAATTAAAGCCAGTGCATAGGCTTCCATGTCTACCAGGTTGTAGGCAGTAGTACTATGGTTAGTATCAAAGTGATCGCCTGTACCGCAAATACCTTCAGATAGGCCATCCATTTTTAACCCATAAGAAAGAACAGGGGGAATGCCGGAGAGCGGCGTTTCGTACAGCTCAAATCCCAGCGGCCGCACATCCATATCCCGTTGTATAAACTGCGTACAGCATACAACGGTACCCCGTTTGAAATAATTACTGCCGGCAGATCCCAGGTTCACGATCAGCCTGGGTTTCTGTGTATGAATAGCTTTTGTAAGCGCATAGGCTGCAGCTACCTTGCCAATACCGGTGATCAGTTTATTATGGTTATTGAAATGGTTGCCGGCTTCGGAGTCGAGGGCAAAGACGAAGAGGGTATCGGAGAGGGGGTAGTGGAGATACTCCGTTATTTTGATCATAATATATGATATGCAAGGTGCTTGTTAAGTGCTTCTGGCTTTGGAAAAGCCGGCTAATAAAGAGGAGCAAATTTACAATACCCGCAGTTATTACTTTGGACATCCCCAGTAGTACCCAAACAAAATTCCGTTTTCCAGGACGGCATGGCCTTCGTGATCGGGTTTTCCGTCTTTGGTCCATTTTACGTGGTAAACAGGCGAGTTGGATGATTTTGTTATTTCCATATCCGTCTGATACCAGTCACTGGCTTCCAGCCAGAGTGTTTTGAAAGTTCCCAGAAAGGGGTCGCTCAGGGGTTCGCCCGGCTTAATTCTTTTAGCTGTTTCGGGGTATGGCTCGCCCAGCCCATTGTTGAAATAGGTGCCAGTGAGTATCTGGTGGTCTTGTGACCGAAATACAAAGGCTCCGCGAAAAACGTTTTCCATGTTTTTTTGGGAATATATAAAACTGTTTGCTTATCTCAATGGAACTATTAAGATTTAAAAGAGATTATAAATGTTGCTGGTAAAAACAACCGTTTTTTAACGGTGGAATAGAATCATCTTTTATATTAGTTTGTCAACCCCTTTGAATACGATTTTAAGGAAGTTGAATTTTACGGGAATCCACAAAATAGTCGGATTAGATTTTATAAATTTGAGAGGTGGAACAATCACATTATTTATATATTTAATATGAAAATTAATTTGATCTGATGCATCGAAAGACCCTGGTGATGTTCCGGTAAATTCTGATTGGGTTGTAACAGTTTAAAAATTCTCAGTTCATACTGAAATGGCAGATGTACATACAAAGGCGGTTAGAAGTTATAATATGAGCAGGATTCGGTCTAAGAATACAAAGCCGGAACTGATAGTTCGCAGATATTTATTTGCAAAGGGATATAGATTCAGGTTGCATAGAAGAGATTTACCCGGCAAACCAGATATTGTGTTGTCAAAGTATAAAACAGTCATATTTGTTCATGGTTGTTTTTGGCATGGGCATGATGGGTGTAAATATTTTGTTGTACCTAAAACCAAAACTGATTGGTGGTTAAATAAAATCGTCAGAAACAGGCAAATGGATATAGAACACATTAAAAAACTGAAGTCTGATAAGTGGAATGTTATCATTCTCTTTGAATGTGAATTAAGGAAAGGCCGTATTGATTCCACTTTGAGCAGTGTAGTTAAGAAACTTAATAAAATACAATTAGGATGATTACGGAAATAGAAATAGGAGATGATGTAAGAGTATTTTGCCAGGCAGTTAATTGCAGAGGGTGTTAACTTTCACCCGGATGACGATTTTAATGACCATGTAAATTTTAAAGAAAACAAGCCATGTTATACAAAAGAAGAAACTGACTTAAGGAATGAATTAATGAGTAAATGTTTTGAAATATGTGAAAAGGAGGAGGTTGATATTTATGATGTGATGCTTGAAGGAACATTGATAGAAACTGGCATGGATAAGTTTATCCCTTTACCGTCACAGATTAATCCCGATAATAACTAAGATGAATTATATAGACCTTTTTGCTGGTGCTGGCGGCCTTTCCGAAGGATTTATCCGGGAAGGCTTCAATCCTATTGCTCACGTTGAAATGGACGAAGCAGCATGTTACACATTAAAAACAAGAGCCACCTATCATTATCTGAAGTCAGAAAGAAAACTTGATGTATATAAGAAGTATCTGAAGAATGAAATAACCAGAGACGAACTATACAAAAAAATCCCAGCCGAAATCCTTGGTAGTATAATTAATCTGCCAATTGGAGGAGAAAACAATCCCAGGATTCATAAAGAAATCGAAAAGCAGTTAAACAACAGAGAGGTTGATTTAATTATAGGTGGTCCGCCATGCCAGGCTTATTCTTTGGTAGGCAGGGCAAGGCGCAAAGATGGAATGAAGGGAGATCCACGCAATTATCTCTATGTACAGTATGCAAAATACCTGGAGAAGTATCAACCCAAAATGTTTGTATTTGAAAATGTATTAGGATTAAAGTCAGCCGGTTCGGGTATTTACCTGTACAATATGGAAAAGTTGTTTGATAAGAAGGGATATAACATGAAGCTGTTCACAGTTGAAGCAAACAATTTTGGGGTTTTGCAAAACAGAAAAAGGGTAATTATTATCGGTTGGCAAAAAGAAATAAATATTGACCTGCCAGACCTGGAAGCTATTCGTTGCAATACAAAGCACACCGTAAGTGAATTGTTGAATGACCTTCCTTCTATTCAGGCTGGAGAAGGAGTTGACAAATTTGTTTCATACAGCAAACCTTCAATAACATACCTGAATAATGCTGGCATCCGGAATGGTATCGATATACTCACTCAGCATATTGCCCGCCCGCATACAGAACAGGACAAAGAGATTTACCGGATTGCAGTAGAGAAATTGCATCAGGGAGAAAGACTTGACTATACATCATTACCCAAACGGCTGAAAACGCATGCTAATCAACATTCTTTTTTTGACCGGTTTAAAGTGGTAGATGCAAATGCTGAATACTCCCAAACCATAGTGGCACATATTGCAAAGGATGGACATTACTATATCCATCCTGATATCAGACAAAACCGTTCTCTTACAGTTCGAGAAGCTGCCCGGCTACAATCTTTCCCCGATGATTTTTATTTTGAAGGAGTAAAAGAAGGGAAAAACAGAACGGCTGCATTTAAACAAATAGGAAATGCAGTACCGCCATTGATGGCTCAATATATAGCCAGAACCATAGCCAATATCTTGTAATGGAAAATAATCATAAAATTACCTTGTATGTTTCTTACTATTTGTCCCGGTTTAATGACGAGGCATTAGCAAAACTTAAATATACTACTTGGAATAATGCTTTTGAAGATATTGGACAGAGGTTAAATGTAAAACCACGCTCAGTAAAAACTGGAGGGATGAGTTTGATTCTTTATTTGGTCACAGAGCAGGTTGGCATCAATGGCCGATGAGTCCAAGTAGAGCTAAAGTTGCCCAGGCGCTTGAAGATTTAAGTGAGCAACAGATAAGAGGTCTTGTTACTGATATTCTAACCGGGAAATTAAAGGGGAGCCCGATGAAGAGGCGCGGCTGCTTTCAATAGTAATTGAAAACTCAAAAGATAAAATTCAAAGAAAGTGTATATTAAGTGGGCCAACGGGAAAAGCGGCAGAAGACTTTTTTATTAATCATTTTAATAAAACGTTATTGCCTATTGCAGGTGAGTTATCTGATTGCCGTCATTTTGGTTGTGGTTATTATTTTAAGATAGCATCAGATAACGCCGAGCATTATAGTGAGATAAGAGGTTTAGCTGATGTTTCAGACGAAGTTTTATTTACAGATAAGGAGTGACAAACTGCCATAGAAAAGAACAAATCTTATTATTTGGCAATTGTTTAAAAATATAAACAATGTCCCTTAGATTGATTTTCTACAAAATCCTGCTGATAAACTTAAATCCCCAAAAAACATTTACCCTTCAATTCAAATAAGTTGGAGTGTAACACAAAATCAGCTTTCTGAAATAAATGATTGAGAACAAAAATATACAGTCCGAAATTGCAGACCCTAACCCTGAATTTCTTATCAAATCTATTGCTGAGCAAGGATACAGTTTGGAATCATCTTTGGCTGACTTAATGGACAACTCTGTTTCAGCCAATGCGAATAAAATTGAAGTGCTTATTAAGATGGAACAAGAGCCATTCACCTTGTTTGTAGCTGACAATGGCAAGGGAATGGATGAGGAGACACTTAAAGCAAACATGCAGTTCCCGAGCAATTCGCCCGAAGAAGAAAGAAATGCTTTTGACCTTGGAAGATTTGGATTAGGTATGAAGACCGCATCCTTTTCACAGACAAGATGCTTTACAGTTCTATCACGAAAGAAAGGAGCAAAAACTTACAGTGGGAGAACCTGGGATGTTAACTATCTGAAACAAGTTGGCAAGTGGAGACTGCTGATTAATTCACAGGAGGAAATAGCTAAACTTATTCAACAGTACTATTCACTCAGCGAAGGGCATCTGAATCGTTTTGAAGATTTTGATGCAAACACAATAGTTGTGTGGAAGGGGCTCTACAAGTTTGAAAATTATCTGGAAGAGGACAACAGACAATCTGCATTAAAGAAGCAGATAACAGAAGTCACTACTGATCATTTATCGCTGGTGTTTCACCGATACATGGAACGAAAAGCTAACCCATTGCAGATAAGAATCAACAACAATCTTATTGAGCCTTTTAATCCTTTCCCTACAACGATTCCTGATTTTCGTCCGATAGAATTCAAACAAAAAAATTTCAGCACTGACACAATTAAAATTGAAGGGTTTGTGCTGCCATCCAGAAGCATTGATGAAAGTCAAAGCATTTCTATCTGGACTACAAAAAACAGAAGTCTGATGGACATGGAAGGAATCTATATTTACAGAGCAGACAGATTAATTCACTTTGGCGGCTGGAATGGCATAATCAAGAAAGCTCCACGGCTTCAATTAGCAAGGCTTCGTGTTGACATTGGGAACAGTGTTGACCACCTGCTGCATCTGAATGTTGCAAAATCACAAATTGAAATTCCACATGATTTGACAGCCGCTTTTGAAAAATATATTGATGAGTTGAAAACTCAGGCAGAAAGAGAGCTTTTCAACAGAGGCATAAGAAGATTTTCGTCGCAACGCAAAGAAGATAATGTTCAATTGTTCGAGAGAAAAGCAAGTAACAAAGGAACATTGCTGGAAGTGAACAGCAGTTTTCCTTTACTAAAATCTTTGATGAGTGAATTAAAAAAGGAGCAACTCACAAAACTGAATCTGATAATTCGGATGATAAATACCAGGATTAATGAAATCAGACAAACACATGAAGAGAAAGCATTCGTTGGAATTGAAGAAAAAGATGGTTTGTCTTTGAAAGATTTGATTACATGTGTGAACGAGCTTATTGAAAGCGGGATATCAGCTGAACTAATAAAAAACGATATACTGCCCAATCTTGGATTTACTGAAAGTTCATTGCCACAAGAAGTAATTCAACTATTAAAATAAACTTTATGGATAATAGATACATAGATATCATTATCAAAATCATTGCGAGCAAGGCAAAAGAATATTCTCAGAACAATTCGTTGTCTCCGGCGTATTTCATGAATCTTCTTCCTGAAATAAAAGATTCTATCACTACTGTAATTAAAATGTATGGCTATCCTGAAATTGATGAAGTCACTTTGAAAAGCTATTACGAGACTGCAAAGAATCAATATCTGTCTGTTAATCCAATTGACATTGACCCAAGTAACTCATTGACCAAAAAGGGATTCAAAAGTTGGCTGACAGCAGAAAGAAAAGAGGAGATGAAAAACTCCTGGAATTACACAAACAGATATTTTACCTTATTGGAAAACAAGGGGCGCTCAGAAAAAGTAATTGACGAAATGAAAAAGACAAGTCTTGAGATTTTGGAAAAAATGGGAGACCCCAAATCAAGCGAAGAATTTTATGTGAAAGGATTAGTTGTTGGTAGCGTTCAAGCAGGAAAGACTGAGAACTTCAATGGAGTTATTAATCGGGCTATTGATTCGGGTTACAAATTGATAATTGTTCTTGCTGGGTTAATGGAAGATTTAAGAAATCAGACTCAAGTAAGAATAAATAGTGATGTTGTAGGAGAAGGTGAAGACATAGATACGGGTAGAATAAAGGATGTTGGTGTAGGAGAAATAAGGAAATTTGGCTCTCAAGGAGATGAAAGTGTTGTTCAAATTATTTCTGTGACTTCTGCTAAATCAGATTTTAAGAAATCGTTACTTGATGCTGACTTCTCACTCAATCACACTAATATACTTGTATGCAAGAATAATGTGAGTGTATTGCGTAACCTGATTGTATGGCTACATGACTATCTTCAAGAAAATAAAGACCAGCATAATATCCCATTATTGATTCTGGATGATGAAGCGGACAACGCATCATTAAACAATGAAGGAAAAAGAGGAAGAGAGTATGCTTCAAAAACAAATGGACATATCAGGGCTTTACTTGCATTGTTCAAACGCAAAACATATTTGGGCTATACAGCAACCCCATTTGCAAATATTCTGGCTGACAGAAATGATGCACCGGAGAATAACTGGATTGTAAAGTATAAAGTGAGAGGACTGGCAGAAGAAAAAATACTGCAACGGGTTGACAATTTATTTCCGGATGATTTTATAGTGCTGCTTAATCCGCCAACAAACTATGTTGGAGCAAAGCAAATATTTGAAACAACGAAACCAATTGATAACAAAGCTGAATTAAAAATCCCTTTAATTGAACTTGTAGATGATAACATTGAAAATTTCCCCGATAAGGTTTATTTTTCTAGCGGTAGAGAATGGGTAGGTGTTCGAAAAATAAATAATCAAAATGATTGGAATGAAAAGATTGGACAGTTTAATTCTTATCTTGATTTTGCTGATTTCAAAGAATATAGACGACAAACCAGATCTTCCAGAACAGGAGATGACTTCCCAAGAAAATTACCTGATTCAATAAAAGACAGCATTCTCTGTTTTATACTTTCAATTGCTATTCGTGAAAGCCGAAAACCTGCAATGGTAAATTCCACAATGTTCAATCCGCATAATTCTATGTTGATTCACATTTCAAGATACACCCTTTGGCAAAACAGGCTAAAAGGCTTAATTGATGTATATGTAAGAGAATTGCAAAGCAGTTTACAGCTTGATGATCCAACTAATCCTAGTTCTATCTTTACAACTTTTGAAAGAATCTGGTTCAAGTACTACTCAGAGATTATTGAGCATGTTTCTGACTATTTGCCAAAAGGATATGACGATGAGTTTCTGAAACCTATCAGTTTCGAAACAATTAAAAATAATTTTCTTACGGAAGCAGTTAAAGGAATTGAAGTAAAGGCCGTCAATAGTGTAGCTAAGGACGAACTGAAGTACCCGAGGAACACTCCCAAAAAATATATTGCGATTGGCGGAAACAGACTGTCCCGAGGATTCACTCTCGAAGGGTTAAGTATAAATTACTTTGTCCGTTCAACTGATTATTCTGATGCTCTTCTGCAAATGGGAAGATGGTTTGGTTACAGACCTGGCTACTTGGACTGCTGTAAACTTTTCATCACCCGTGATTCTATGGAGAAATATGATTTGGTTACAAGAACCATCGAAGAATTGGAAATTGAGTTCAAGAAAATGGAACAGAAAGATAAAACACCTAAAAATTTTATTCTCCGTGTTAAAAAGCATGCCGGCGCTTTAAAAATAACAAGACCATCAATACTACGAGATACTATAGAAGTTAATTGGTCATATCAAGACGAACTTGTTCAAACCGCCAAGTTCAATATTAGAAAAGAAAAAATTGAAAAAGTCTATTCAGGTTTTAGCAAAATTTTGACATCAAAATTTGAATTTAAATCCAAGCTAAACGATAATGGAGATGAATTAGGATTTTTAGTTGCTGAAACAAATGCACTTGGAATTATTGAAGTTCTTAAAATGGAAAATAATTTTAGTGAAGAGATATGTGACAGTATTATTAGGTTTATCGACTTGTGCAGGTCTAAAAACAAATTGGGTAAGTGGACGATTGCCATTAAAGCGAAGGGTGATGCCAGCGCATCTGAAGGAAAAGGAGTTCTCACTACAGTCGAATCGGGGTTACCTAAAAATATTGACATGACAATCAGACGAGGTCCTAAAGATGAATCTTCTACCAGAAAATACAGAGATGGATTCATTCACAATAAGGAGTTTACAGCCTCAGGTAAATCTGCAAACATAATTTCATCAGGACTAGATTTTTCTATTCTATTAAATTCCACACAAATCAAATCAGCAGAAAAAGAGTTTATCGAAAATAGAAAAGCATACTATCAGAAACATTACCCTGACTGGACAAAAGAACAAGTCAATAAAAAGGCTACGGATGTAAACATTCCGGAAAGAGTTTACCGAGAAAAGATGACAGACCAGGAAGGGCTTTTGGTAATTTATATTTTGGACTCACACTATGTGTTTCGCCAAGATAGTGGCGATACCAAATTAAAAGAAATGATTGAAACTGATAGAATTGATTTGAATATTCCTTTGATAGGCTATGCAATTGGATTTCCACCAATTGAACCAGACCCGGGAGGAGTTTATGTTCATGGAAATTATGGATTTGAAGAAGATGAGGAAATAGAATTTAACGAAGCAGATTCTGAATTGCCGGATGATGCAAACGAAATGTAATTATGACAAATATTGAACTGAAACAAAAATGGTCAGGGCTTCTAATGAATCCTGTTACAAGTGGCTTTCGGTCACTAAGAATTTCTGCTGACTGTATCTGCGAACTGTATCTCGGTGTGAGCATCGAAGGTAAGAGATGCCTGATACTTGCGTTACCTGAGGAAAAGCATTTAGATTTCAAAGGAGTTCAAAAAGAAAACTTATCTATTGAATATTTCCGGGAAAAGAATCTAATCGTTCTCCAGTTAACCGACATTGATTTCAGCGACCTCTTTGATGACTTGCTTCTTTCTCTCTATCACGGAATAAAAGGCATCAGTCAGGTTGATGAATATTCAAATCATTTTATTGAAGCGTTTTACAGATGGAGTGATTTTTTTGAAGACAAGAAATCAGATTTGCTTTCTGAGGATGCGATAAAAGGAATAATAGGGGAATTGTTGGTTTTGAAATTACTTATCACTTCACCAGACCGACCCGAGATTAATTACCTCTTGAAAGCATGGACTGGACTTTATGATAAAGGAAACGACTTTGAATTGGAGCTTAAAAATATTGAAGTAAAAACAAAATCATTATCAGAAATTGAGGTGATGATTTCAAGTGAATTTCAATTAGAAGTTTTGCCAGGCAAAGGATTGGAATTATATGTTGTTTCGCTACAAAGCGATTTTACAGTTGGTATTCACATCAGAGATTTGATTTTGGAAATAAAAAAACTGGTTCAGGAATCTTCCGGTGACAATACAATCTTGTGGAAAGCCCTAAGTCAAAAAAATGTCACTGCTAAAAATGTGAATCTTTATGACAGATACAGATTCCAACCCCTCAATTGGATTTCTTACAACTGTGCAGATGAAAATTTCCCGAAATTAAGCAGGGCGAATATTCCGGAAGAAGTAAGTGCTTTGAAATACATACTGAGAATAAACCTCTTAACATCATTCATTATCGGACAAAGCAATTTTTAGCATGAAAATTCAGGAATTTCTTAATTATAGAAAGGAATTACTCGATAGTTCAAAAGACGAAGAAGGATTTGTTCAGCAAACACAGTTGTTGAGTCAGATTCTTCCGTTAATGGTTGATGCCAAATTGCTTGATTCAGAAGACTGGAATGATTCTTACTATTTGAATCCTGCCGAGAACTTTAAAGTAAACGGTTATACGGTTAACGAATCAACAGAAAGATTGCAAGTATTCATCGTTGATGAAACAAGTATTGACCTCACTGCTTTGGAAAAAGATTTACAAATCTCAACTAAAAGTTACTACGACAATCAGTTTAAAAGAGTAACCAGATTTTTGAATAAAGCAATCAAAGGATATTTAAATGACGAAGTTCAGGATGCAGACCCGATCAGACCATTGCTCTCTCAACTTTCATCAGCGACCGGAGCAGAGCAGTTTGATGTAATAGAAATATTTCTGGTAAGTGCCTCAGCAACTACTGAAACCCGTGGCACATTGCCACAACCTAAGAGAATCGAATTTGAGGATGAAAATATCTCAGTATCATTTACAAGAAACAGAGAACGAATAAAGAAAGATTTACTCATCATTAAGAAATTAGTTGACCTGAATTTCTTATATGATGTATTGATTTCCCAGGGAAATAGAGAAGCCCTTATAATTGATTTTGAAAATCTGTTTGATTATAAAATAGAAGTAATTAAAGCGGCGGAGGAAGAAAATTTTGAATCTTATCTCTGTGTTTTACCAGCACATATTCTCTCTGACCTTTACAAAAGATATAGTTCAAGATTGCTTGAAAAAAATATCCGGTCATTTCTTCAATTCAAAGGAGCAAACAAGGGCATAAGAGAAACGATTAGAATAAGTCCTGAAAAATTCATCGCATTCAACAATGGAATAACAATTACTTCAACTGCAAAAGACCTTGAAGCTAAAAATGGGAAATTATTCATAAAGTCATTGACAGATTTTCAGATTGTAAACGGTGGGCAAACAACCGCTAGCATCTACTTCACCCAAAAGGATGGTTTTCCAATTGACAAAGTGAAAGTAATGGCTAAGATTAACGTTGCCCGTGATGTGACTGAAGAAGGATTAGATTCTTTGATTTCCGATATAAGCAGATATTCAAATTCGCAAACTAAAGTTTCAAATGTTGACCTGAGTTCAAGAAGTCCGCAACTGAATAAACTTAAAGCTCTTTCCGATAGCATCGTTACGCCATCAGGCAGAAAATGGTTCTTTGAAAAATCAAGAGGGGAATTTAATACTAAACTAAGAATTGCGGGTTCAAACAAAGCAAGAATTGAAAAAGAATATCCAAAGAACTATCGTTTCACGAAAGAGCAATTAGGAAAGTATTTTACTGCATGGGGAGACCAGCCGTATGTTGTGAAAAAAGGCGGCGAAAAAGTTTTCCGATATTTTTTGGAGGAAATCACTGGGGAGTTGCGTAGCAAGAAAGCAATTAATGTAAACCGGGATTTTTATGAGGAATTAATTTCCAAAATTATTTTGTTTATTCAGCTTGAAAAAATTTACGGTCAGGGAAAACATTCTATGGGACAAATAAGGTCAGCAGTTGTTCCCTATGCTATATCGGTAATCTACATTTATACTGATGGCGCTAAAACAGGAAAGCAATTCGACCTTTCTAGAATTTGGAAGAAGGAAAAACTTGAAGACGACCTGATAACATTTTTCACGGAGCTAATGGAGTTGATGAATGGCTTAATAAAAAAATATTCTGAGAGTGATGACTATGGCGAATATGCAAAAAACAAGAAACTGTGGGAGGATATATCAGGCTCTAAAGAGATTGAAAAGTTTATGACCTCAAAAATCGCCAAACAGATTCTAAGCAAATATTCGATTCCGATTAAAGAGAAAAAAAATGGAGGTACAATCGAGGTTGACTTTGAAAGAATACAGATGAACATTGAGATTCTTTCAAAAGGGATGGAATTTTATAATCAGCTCAGAAAGAAATATAATGGTCTTTCGAAGACCGGAGAGAAGAAAATGGACACAATTATTTCTTCAATAATAAAGCTTGAAGATTTAAACGAAGACCATTTACGGTTTGAAAGCAATCTGATGAATGAGATACGGAAAAATATTCCTGAAATATTTGACCAAATAAATACTCCATACAATTATCAGATTGAAAGCACTTTAAAACTTATTATTCTGAAATACAACCAGGCGATTGAAAACGGATTTGGTTTAACTGATTTTTTTAAGTCACTTGAACAGAAGACTTCTGCTGGCAATAACCAGTATTCATCGGTGTTTAACAAGATAGCAGTTGAACTTGAAAAAGGAATTGCTCCGTCGGTTAAAGACATTCAATTAGCATCAAACTATTTTAACAAGGAGACACGACCAGCAAAAGAAACTTCCGGTGGTGCAGTTCCTGAAATCAACCTGAGTGTTTTGAGGCAAATGGTAGAGTGGGATTCTCGAATGAAGGTTTTAACAGTAGGAGAGCGAGCTTATTTAGCTGATTTGGCTTATGAGCTTAAGCCCTTAAACTCATTTCATAAAGCGAATGCTGAGAAACATTTAAAAACGTTATTGATGGCTGGGTTTGACTAATAGGTGAAATTGGATTTTTTTGAAGATTTTCATGACAGCTCATACTATCTTGTAACGCTCCAATTTTAATTAGCAAAGTCTCTTCTTATTTATATCAATTAGACCAGGTTTTACCAAAGAGTAAATTGTGAGCAGTACAAGGTTTTCTAAGCGAAGAAAAAATTAAGTGAAGCACTAGGCTGATTAAAAAAATCTTATAACTGATGGCCGGGTTTAAACGGTACGCAGGACTCAAGCGTAAGCAATAACTAAACATTGAAAATGGTATAAATATGCAGTTTGTCGGTCTTTAGTTACTTGCCTTTTTAAACATTGCTTTGTATGGATATTTTATTTCTATCAATATAGAGTATATTTATCGAGTTCTATGCAAAAGGGCTAATTTCAAAAGCAGTAAGATTGTTTACTAGAACACTTCTTTTCTTAGGTATTTGATAAGCTTTGATTAACCTGCTTATTTACGACACTTACGACATTCGAAAGGAAGACCGGCTTTCCAGCTGCATCATCACTAGGATGAGGTGTTGAAAGGTCTTTGGGAAAACATGGAATGAAAGTGGTGGGCCCGCCATTAAAATTTTAGATGTATGGTCACTGGTCTCTGTACCAATAAAACCATGGCAGCTAAGGATGTTAATAAAATCGCAAAAAAATTCAACTCATACTAAATGAAAGGCCGGTGAGTTTAATATAAATTTGAAAAAACCACCAGGTATGGCCAAACTGTTATGGAGCATAGCTTCTATGCTCACTGGGTTGACTGCTATCTCTCAGCAACCTTCTTCCTTTACATTAAACGGTCGCTTTGATCCCGATACGCTGACCGGAAAGGTATACCTGGATTACCCGGCCGTGGGTGGCTTTAAGAGGGATAGCAGTGAGTTAAAAGGCGGTAGTTTCTCTTTTGCCGGCCAGATCGCCCACCCCGTACTGGGGCGATTGATTTATGGCAGGAAAGAGAAAGACCTTTTTATTGGCGCCGGCAACCATAGGGTATTGTGCAAAGACGCTCGCTGGGAAAATGTCGAGATAACCGGTTCATCGACACAAGAGGAGTTTGATGTACTCGACAATGCTGTCGGCAAGATCAATAAGCGATGGAGTGTGGTAAAAGATACCCTCTATGCTGTAAACAAGAGGAGTAATACAGCTTTCCAGGAGCTGAAAGGATGGGTATTGGAACCCTATTTTGAAGAAATGAGAGAAGCCTATCTCGATTTCTTCGAAAAATATCCGCAATCGTATGTTACCGCCTATTACCTTTCTTTCAATATCATAGAGCTCAACCAGGGTGGCCTGCCTACCGAATCATTAAATAATTACTATGCCGGTTTTCCGGATGCAGTTAAGAATAGCGTATATGGAAAGGGTGTTGCAAAACAAGTGGAAAAACGAAAGATCGCAGCACCAGGTACTGATGCTATTGACTTTTCAAAAAACGACCTGAATGGCAAGCTACTCTCCCTGTCGTCTTTCCGGGGCAAATATGTTTTGCTCGACTTCTGGGGCAGCTGGTGCGTACCTTGTCGTAAAGGCAATCCGCATCTGAAGGAATTATATCAACGGTATAAATCAAAAGGATTTGATATTATCGGTATTGCTGCAGACAACGATACGCCCGATGCCTGGAAAAAAGCAATTGAAAAAGATGGCCTGCCCTGGCATCATATCCTGCTCGATGACCTGAATAAGAAGTATAATATCGGCTCTTACCCTACTAAAATACTGATCGATAAAAACGGGAAGATCATAGGGCGTTATGGTTCAGAAGAGAAGGAGCTCGATGAAATGCTTAGCAAAATCTTTGATAACGCCACCGGAAAAAATTAAAAACCAGGTGATCGCCGATCCTCCTTCACCTGGTTAACCTTTTTGGGAGTATTACTTCTGCCGGCGCACCATTTCTTCGATCCAGATAGGCGCAAAGGGCGAAGTACAACCTTTTGATACGGGGTAATCGCGATAGATACCCAGTTTTTCACCAATGGCCATAGCCCGCTTGCGGAGTTCGGGGAAATGGATTCCTATCTGTGCCAGGGTGGTGTTCATCGTCCACTGTGCTTCTGTGGGGGCTTTGGGCATTTCTTTTTCAATACGGTCCAGTAGTGCAGGCATGTCAATTCCGTCTGGCTCGCGTACAACACGTCCCGCCATCAGGCTCCAGCCAGACCGGGCCGTCATCGGGTCTTTGGACTTCATCCACTTTTCACGCAGTTTTTCTTTATCGGGAAATTCTTTGAGTATATAAGAATTGAACCAGTCTGCCACCCAGGTAGATGATATGGTCGGTGCCATTTTTTCCATGTCAGCCAGCGAAAGCTGTTTGGGTTTTATGATCAGTGCCGCCAGCAGTTGGGCGTCTACATTACCGGTTTCCCACAGTTCCAACGCCAGCTTATGATCGGTCTTAATGGCCTTGGCCACATTGCGGATATCACCCATCTTCACACCAAACTGGTTGTCGCCGGCCCCCGTCTTCTTATTCATCTGGCGCATCTTTTCACTGCCCAGTTTTTCCAGTTGGGCCATTGCTTCTTTGAGTGTCATGCGTAACGGTTTTTTTGAAGTAAAAACAGTCCGTTAAGATAAGACTTTCTGTTGTAGGCATTAATTAGAAAAAGCGGCCATTGGCCGCTTTTCATCAGAATATATTGTAGTAGCTTTTTATGGTACCAGCACAGCTCTGCCTTTTATCTTGCCCTGGCGCAGTTTTTCATAAACGTCTACTGCTTCGTCCAATTTATATTTTTCAATATTAATATGGATCTTTTTCTGCCGGGCGAGGCCTACTACTTCCATCAGTTCGGTACGTGACCCCCAGTAGGGATTGGCCAGGTTTACACCAAACGGAAGTCCCATCATATTATATTGAAACAATCCTCCACCCAGTCCGACAATAGTAAGATCTCCGTCGAGCCCTACCACTTTTGTACCCAGTTCGATAGTAGAAGTGGCTCCTACAAAATCGATCACCACTTTGGCCTTTTTAATGCCGGTGATCTTTTTGATCTGGTCGGCTGCATCGGCATCTTTGGAATTAACTACATGGGCGGCACCCAACGACCGGGCAAACTCCAGGCGATCGGATGTAATGTCGCAGGCAATAATGCGCGTGCCGGTGATTTCTTTCAGGATCTGTACAGCCACATGGCCGAGGCCACCTACGCCGATCACTACTACAAATTCATCGGCCATTAACTTATACAATGAGCGCTTGATGGCTGAATAGGGTGTCAGGGCGGCATCGGTCAGGGGAGCGGCTATGACCGGGTCCAGGTCATAGATAGGTACCAGCAGGCGCGATGAAGGCACCAGCATATAGTCGGCCATTCCGCCATTCAATCCAAGACCACCGCCAAAGGCCTTTTCCGACTGGTGATCGCAATAATTTTCCTGCGAATGCTGGCAGGGCTTACAGTGTCCGCATCCCCAGGGACCATAGACCAGTACGGCGTCTCCTTTTTTATAATCTTTTACATCGGGGCCAATTTCCTCTACCCATCCGGCATTTTCATGGCCGAGGGTAAACTGAACTCCGGAAATAATGCCTTCATCAATAATGTGCAGATCAGAATGACAAACGCCTGCACCACCAATTTTCAACAGCACTTCATCGCCTGTTGGTGTGGGTTTTTGCATATCATTGACAACCCGCACATCCTTGTGTCCAAAAAAACGAACTGCTTTCATACTATTATCATTTAAGAAGGTGATAGAATAGTGTTGAGGAGATAAATCCGGCAGGGAAGGAGGTAGACGTTTCGATGCCAAATTTACGAAATTGTCTTTCAACACCTGCCGGAAAACCCAGGCAAACTTACCACCGCGCTGACCTCAGTCCATTTATTTCCCATCTTTTGCTACGATTATGCTACTTCATTTTTGACAGAATAAATTTCTCCTTCCGGCTGTTGACCACGGAACCTCCTAATTTTGTATCTGTGGAAGACATCTTATATAACCCGGTATTTAATGCCTTGCTGTCGGGCGACCAGCATCTTGGATTTGGAACGGATACAGTGAAATGTTTTGACGAGGAGGTTTCTCCTTTTGTGGGATTTGCTACAGGCAACCATTCCGGCTTCCGGGAGCTGTATGAACTGTTGCCGCCGGAGCGCCGTATCCTGTATGCCACACCCAAACCAATCAATGAACCGGCAGGCTGGGAGTTCAGAGCTCAGATCAACGGACTTCAGTTTATTTTTCCCGAAGGGACCGTACCTGCCGATCCGCCCCTCATTCCGGTTCCGCTCAACGAATCGCATGTGCCGGAGATGATCAACCTGACGGCCCTTACCAAACCCGGCCCGTTTGACAAACGCACGATCGAGTTTGGGCATTACCACGGTATTTTTGAAAATGGTCGCCTGGCTGCCATGACGGGGCAACGTATGCACGTGCAGGATCATACCGAGATCAGCGCTGTGTGTACGCATCCCGATTTTTTGGGCAAAGGATATGCGGCAGCCCTGCTTCTGCACCAACTACACCTGATCCTTTCCCACAACCAGCAACCCTTCCTGCATGTACGCGATGACAATAGCAGGGCTATCGCTCTGTATGAGCGACTGGGCTTTAAAGCAAACCGCCCGATGAATTTTTATTTTATGAAAAAGCGTACCTGAAACAAATGGCGCAATCTGAAAGAGACACGGGATAGGTGTTTTCCACAGTACTCCCTGCATCCGAATCTATCCTTCTGACAAATCTTCCTGACAAATTCAATCCAATTGATTGCCGAAGACATTCTTTTTCCAAGCCGCCCGTTTTTACAAGTGACATTTCGTCTTTTTTAAAAAATCGTCAATATTTTTTAAAATTAAAATCTATTGGCATCAAGTTTGACGCTGTTTGAAAAGGAATGAAACCATTTTGCAAATACAATGAAAGTCGAGAACATCACGCCTAAATCTATGGCGACGACTTTCTTGTGCAAAGCCCACTCGGTTTCTCAGCTACTCTCCGAAAGTTTTTCCAGGTAAGTTTCCGCCTCTCCGCCCTGCGCGTTGCTGTCTTCAGCTTTTGTTAAACCAGATTACTGTTTATGAAAGCATCACTCCATTTAAGGTGGTTGAGGAGCAATATCGCGTCCCTTCCTTTTCCAGATCAAACCAGCCGCCGGTGGCTAAATGATGGCTAATCTTTCGACTTTTTGTTGATCCGACCCTGAAAATCAATGATTTAATAGAAGCATTCGTCAACAATAAAACTGCAAAGCCATGCCATTCTTTGTTACCCCGAGCGGAATACTGCTGATTATTGCCGCTCTTGCGGCAGTTATCAAACTGGTAATTGCATACACTAACCTGATGACCAAAGAAACAAAGGACGAGAGAGCTTCTAAACGGCGAGAAAGAAATAAGAAAAAGGTCAGTCTTGCATTGGCTGTTTTAGGCGTATTGGTATTATGCGCTACAACTGCCAAACAAAATGCCGAAGATCAGCTGATCAAAATAAAGATAATGATCGAAGAAGAGAACCGTGCTAAAATGAACAGGAAGGTCGACACCCTAAACAAAAAAGCAGATACGTTGGGAGTGAAGATCGATTCAGTCTTAAAAAAACTACAGATCGATAGCAGGTTTCTCAGCGACCTGAGAGGATGGGTAATAAGCCATCTATTTTTTAAGGTATTTGTAGATAGTAGTAGAAATGCCAGAACAGTTGAGACAAAAGGTTGGGGTATCACTTTTCAACGTGATCCACTGGCAGAATGCCAAATGTCTTTCAGCGCAAATCCACTGGCTACTTTCCAATTCAGAAGAACAGGCCCGGGCTCCTCTACGCTGATTGCTTTGTGGGATACAATTTTGGCAGAAGATCAACGGGGCCTCTATCGGCTCAAACTGGATACCATCATCAATAGGAGCCGGGAAATGAGTTTTAATTTTGAGCTCATCGATCGGCAGGATAGCACTCCTGTAGCTGTGCCTGCTGATGAATTTTATACCAATTTGCTTGATACAACAATATTTGAGGTGTATGTATATCATTTAAACCCAGCTGTTTCGGATGCTGATTCGATCAAAGAGAAATTGCTGTCTTACTTCAAAAATGTAAAACTCATCATCCCTATAGAAAACAAGGGGAGTTCGGATCTCGAGATATCGATGTCGCCTCATCGCGTTATTATTAATAGTCAGCGAGACGCCGTTTTTATATCATGGAAGGCTGTAGACGCTCAGATTATTTCTAAAAAGGTACCTGTGCAGTTCAGCAAAAAGAAAAAGATGCCGGAAGTGGCGAATTGAAGGAAGCTAATGGGGCAGGTAAGTGAATTGCCTGCCCTGTTTTGTTAGATTAGTTGTCAGCAACATAAGAAAAAAGGTATTCCTCATCCAATCTCCAACTTATACCCTCTGCCATGCACATTTACAATTTTGATATTGGGATCGGCCTGTAGCTTCTTCCGCAGTTTTGAAATGAAGATATCCAGGCTCCGGGTTACGATCACACCTTTGTCTTCCCACACTTCTTTTTGAAGCCTGCTTCGCTCCACTATCGTATTGGGTGACTCAGCCAGGATGCTGAGCAAATGGCTTTCCTTTCCGGTAAGCTCAGTCTTCACTCCATCCAGCTCCAGTTTTTGTTGTTCTGTATAAAAGCGGTAGCGCCCCAGGCTGAGAAAAAGGCTTTCCTGTTCCTCACTGCCCGGAGCTGTGACAGATTTCCTCCTGAAATAAAACCAGCCGCCGGCCAACAAAAGGAGCAGCAGGCCTGTGGCGATAAAATAACCTCTTATCGGCGTCTGAACAGGAAACTGGATCAGCAGTTCATACCGGTTACCCGGCAGGGGGCGGTCGAGGCAGGGAATGGTGGTCTGTGTACTGTCTTTTGAAATAAGAAAACTGTACAGAATTTCCGGGCTGCCTGTCTGCCTTAATTCAAATGAATAATCACGCTGGCTTCCCAATTGACTGGTCAGGATATGTACAAGCGAATCCGTTACTGGTGTGAAAGGGTTTTCGAAACGAAGCAAATAGCTACCCTGCGAGATTTCCTGTACCGGCAACACACGCGACACAGAATCCCCGCTACTCAGCAATATCCGGTGTCCGATATTCCGCATCAGGTTATTTTCCTTTGCCTGGCCAAATGACCAGTCATTGACACTACGCGCCTTAAACCCGATTAAGACGAGTAGTACAACAGGTACCGTCCAGTAAAGCCACCATTTTTTCATGGATCAAATGTATCATTTTATACTATTTACTGCTCATCAGTGATTGTAACAGAGAGATCCATTGAATACATAATCAATGAGTTGTGTTGTATAAACAGGAAAATTTACACTTGCTTACACTTAATTTACATCCGTTTTACCAGCCGTGGCGGGCTGCCTGTTATCATTGTCAAAAAAACGATGGCAAAGCTATTTTCCTCTGCCGGTGTATGGTCGCCAGGCATAGCAGTAGTGCGGATAATAACAGGCTGGCTGATCTTCCGGTATTCGTGGGAGTTATTTCATATTAACGGGCTGATTGACTTTTTGACCGACGTGAAATTTCCCTTTCCTGTTTTTTCGGGTTATGCCGCCAAGCTGATTGAGTTTGCCGGTGGTATTTGCCTGATGCTGGGGCTGTTTACCAGGTGGATCACTCCGTTGCTGATGATCACGATGGCTGGCGTTATTTATACCATGCACAATGGTAAGATCTATGAGGGGGAACATCCATTGCTGTTTCTGCTCTTGTTTGCCGTGTTTTTCTTAACCGGCCCCGGCAAATGGAGCGTGGACCACTGGCTGGAAAATAAATTCAACAAAGAGAAGTAGTAAAAACAGACAGGTATAGCCATGAAAATAAATAGCCTGTAAAAAAACCGGCTCATATATGAGCCGGTTTTCTAAGATTAATCTCTTTTACTGATCGCTTTTGCAATAGCTTCGAGATGTTCATTAAAGGAACTGAGCTGTATCAGCATCTGTCCCGATGTATCGGTTTCGCTTAGCAACCCAAACTTATTGTTCTTTATAAATATTTCCCTGATATGCTGCCAGCGTGCTGCTTCATCCGGTTTTATAAAGCCGGCAATTTCTTTCAGCTTCAGCAGGTTTGCTTCGGCATCGGAGGTCAGGGTCTGCGATTCGCCTTCGTAATGCGAAAGGATCAGCGTATTCACCTCTTCGTGATTCATCAGCGGCACTACTTTACCCGCCATTTTATTCATGTTACGATAAGAGCCCTGCAACTTAAACGCCGGTTCGGTACGATAGGCATCTTTCATGGCGGCACTGGCAATATATTGCTGATTGACCAGCAGCACGATGTTGCGGATGCGGATAATGTTTTTCAGTACCGCAATGGCATCATCCGTTTCCTGGCGATTGTAATTGCCTTCCAGCTCGGGAAGCAATTCACTTTCCGTTTCAATATGATTGATCAGCTTGTACAGGTCTTCAAAACTGCGGTTGCCGATGCGTTGCAGATAGCTGTTTTCCGCAATAGCGTTTTCGATTAGGCTCAGTTTGAAGAGAAGGTCTGAATTGCCGATCACATCGCCCAGGTTATAGACATCTGCCCGGTTGGCCAGCATATCGGGGATCTTAAACTGTTCGCCACTTTCTGTATAGGGGTTACCCGCCATTACCACGCAGAAACGTTTGCCGCGCAGATCGTAGGTTTTGCTTTCGCCTTCAAATATGCCATCCATTTTGCGCTGACCATCGGCCAGGGAAATGAATTTTTGCAAAAACTCCGGACTGCAGTGCTGTATATCGTCAATGTACAGCATTACGTTGTCGGCCATTTCGAAAGAAAGGTTTATTTTCTTCAACTCCTCCCGTGCGCCCGATGTAGTGGCTTCCTGTGGATCAATAGAAGTAATGTTGTGACCGATGGTAGGCCCATTGATCTTAACAAAATGTAAACCCATGGTTTTGGCCAGGTACTCCATCAGTGTTGTTTTACCATAACCGGGAGGAGAGACCAGCAGCAGCATACCCATACGCGCAGTACGCTTATCATCGCCGGCTGCACCGATCTGCTTGGCAAGATTGGAACCGATCAGCGGAAAATACACTTCATTGATCAGGCGGTTACGTACAAATGAGCTTAGCACCTTTGGCTCAAACTCGCCTATCTTCAATTGCTGGCGATAAGCCTGCACCAGTTGCTCCTTCAGCTGATTAAACGAGGTGAATGCCGGTACGATCGTGCTGGTATAGACCCGCAGTTTTTCGATGAAGTGATGATAGTGCAACGTATATTTCCCTTCGGCTTCTATAACAGGGTGTGTGCCTTTCATTCCCATCAGCTCCAGCACATCTGCAGCGGCTCTTTCCCTGTAGGAATGATCTCTGAAAAGCAACAGGCAAACCGTTTCATCGAGGTATTGCTCATCTGCTCCTGTTTGTTGTGTCTGCAGAAAAGCCTGTACCCAGCTCTGGATAATATAAAAGCGTTCAGACACATCAAATCCTGTGTTACCTGCCTCCTGCAAAAACAATTCGGTCCGTTTATTGGCCTGAAGGTATTCGCGAAAAGATTTTTTGAGCGAAAGTGCTTGCTGGCTACTGGTGAAAAATTTGCCTGTCGCAAATTCCTGGTAGAGATAGTGAGCCACATCGGCTGCATCTACAGTAGTATAAGGCGTTTTTGGCTGGAGAAATTGGGCAGACAGCTCCTTTTCTACAAAGGCGGCACGGCGACTTTGCGGGAAACTTTCCTGGATAGAATAAGCGGCGCTGATCAATTGCTGCAGCCGGGCACGGACTGCTTCATCCAGTCCAAACCAAAACAATTGCGCGGCTACACGAACTACCGGTGCATACTGTAGTATACCGAGCGCTTCCTGCAATTTTTTCAAACCCTGGTAAATGGCCGATGCATCTGTATTATGAACACCTTTCAGATAGGCGGCTGAATAATCACGCTCGGTGCGGTCATTCAGAAAAGTTTCAAAATTCCACTGACCGGCTTGCTGTATACTTTCCAGGAAGGTCTGATAAGCGAGGTATTCGGCGCGGTAAACAGTGGCATTTTCAGAAACCAGTTCCTGCTCCCAGATAGCCCGGTGCTGGTAAAGTGAATCGGCGCTTACTTCTTTGTAAAAGCTCGTGCCGATGAGGTGATAGAATAGCCGGTCGTTGCGGCGAACGATAGTGAGATCAAGTACCTGTTTGTTGACCACAAACTTGTACGTACCCAGCGAAATAATATTCTGTCCGTCGGCAAACAGGTCGGTCTTGTCTTTCAGGTTGCGCAGGGCAGTTTCCTGTGCAACTTTTACCAGGTTTTCGAGGTTTTCTGCTTTGGCCACATCACCCAGTCCTTTCAACTCGTCTACCAGGTTGCGTACCTTATCGATCATGAGGTCGGTGGAGAAAAATGCGTAGATACTTTCTTTATCCGTAAAAGTCTGCGCCTTATTCTCCATATTCTTAAGCACGCGCATGCCGATCTGCTCCAGCGAAGAGGTTCGCTTATTGATCTGAGCGATCAACATTTCCTTTTTACCGTTGAAAGCCTTGATGATCTCATCGCGCTTGTCGGCAATCTTCAGTACAAACTCTTCAAAATCGGCAAATTTGCTTTCCAGTTCTTCTACCTGTATGCTGATCCGGGTAAAATAGTCTTCGCATTTTTCCGGCGAAGTGGAGAGGTCCAGGAAGTTGACAATACTCTGGTCAAGCAGGGTCAGCTGGGCATAAAACTCTCCGGTGAGCTCCTGGGTACGCAATGCAGTGGTGGTTCGAACCAACTCTGCTTTTACTTCATTTAGTGAGGCAAAGATGAGTGAGATCTTTTCTACAATGCGGGTGGTTTGCGTGGTATCCTCAATTTTGAGACTGTTGAGGATATCAATGAGCATTTCAAGCCCCGAGGCAATGCCTTTTACGGCTTCTTCTACCGGTTGAGCATCTATTACTTTGGTGACAGCTGCAGCAGCTTTCTTTTGTTCGGCCACCTTGGCTTCATAAGGAGCCAGGGCTTCTTCTTTCAGCAAAAACTGGATGGTATCCTGCGATAAGGAGACATTGTATTGCTGCAGTGTTTCGCGGAGTGCGTTGACGGCGGTCGTATCAATATAGCGCACATTCTGCAGATCGATCACAGCACCCTGCATGCTTCGGGTAGCTGCCAGCAATTCTACCAGCTGGTCGAGCGAAGAGATAGTCGCATTTTTAACGTCAATTACCAGCTGATCAACCCGCTTCTGCATAGCAGCCAGCGTATCTTTTGCGTGCTGGCGCTGGGCCTGTACTTTGGCAAATTCGTCAATAGCGGTATTCGCAATATCCCTGATCTGCATCAAAGGAGCGGCAATATTGAAAGTAGCTTCGTCCTTTAACCAGAAATAAGAATCTATAATGTCATTTGTACGCTTGTTGATATCCTCATAAAGATCTTCGTAACTGTCTTCTTTCTGCAGCAGCTGAATTACTTCCTGGCTTTCGCTCATGGCACTCACGATATCCTTGTTGCCGATCTTGTACAGCACATTATTGTTCATGGCTGTATTTTCTTTCAGGCTGGCGGTATAAGGTGTTTGCCAGATCTGCACCTGGTGGTGCCTTACTGCTTCATTTTCTGAACGGAAATAGATGAGTGTGCCATCATTGAATACAGTAAATCCATTGCAAGTGATAGGCGTCTCTACCTGCTGTACGATCATGTTGTACGACATCAGCACATACGTATTGCTGGTTTTCTGATAGAAAACGTACAAAAAATCTTCGCCGTTGGGTGAGGCAACACTACGGATGAATTCGAGCTCTGTAATAGCCGATTCAAATATTTTGTGCTCCCCATTCTGCAGATAATAGCCATTGGGGAAAATAACGCCCTGGTTGTCGGGCAGCAATATCCCTGCATCCAGCAGGGTAGGGATAGGCAGTACCTGTTTGGTACGTACGTTGAAGATATAGGACCTGAACGCCTCCTGGTATGGTTTGATCTTAATAGCGATCAGGTTGCCCAGGTCGGCGTAATGATATTCTGCATCGTCGAGTTGCTGATCCTTATTCAATACCGGTTCAGAGAAGATCCCTCTTCCGCTATCCGTATTATTCTCGATCTTGAAAGTGATGTCGCCGTTTAACGCTTCAATAAAAACCTTATCCAGAACCGAGATGTGAGGATGCAAACCCAGCCGGCGATTGCTGAGATCGGTCTTGATCCATTCAAAATCGTGCTGAGGTGCTTTTCTTACTTCATGAATGCTGCGGTCATCAATATAGACCAGCTGATTGTTTTTGATCAGCCATTTAAAAGCCTTTCGGTCATCGGGACTTTTGCTGGTCTGAAAGATCATGTACAGATAGTTCTCCGTTTTGGTAAATCGTGCAAAGATGGAGTCGCGGTAGTATTTGTACAGATTGGTAAAATCCGTGATAAAGTTTTCGTCTTCTATAAGCGCCAGCGGATGCGGTTCAAAATGATCGCCGGTAAACTTATAGATGCTGAATACATCGCTCAGCTTAATGTCTTCGCGTAATCCAAAATGGACATTATAGGCAAAGATGGTAAGCTCGCCAAAAGCCATAATGCCGCGGGCCACGCCATTGTTGGCGGTAGTAATACGCTGGTTGGCTACCAGCTGAAAGCCGTTTGAATTGAATATTTTCTTGCGGGCAGCGTTCAGCTTTGCCAGGCGTTGTGTCAGCAGCAGACGCTGCTCTTCCAGCCGGCTCCGGATGATCTCGTATGTGCCTGAATCCAGTATAGCGGTAGTGTTGTTTTCAGTAACTGCCATTGCTCAAAAAAGTACGTTCGGAAAAGAATGGATGTTCTAAAATAGTGCCATCACCTTGTTTTAAGCCAGGTCCGGCAGAGCTATATCAGATAAACCGAAATGATTCACTGATTTCAAAGTATTGCCCCCTGCGCAGACCGCAGGAGGCAATGTAAAGACATCAGACCTTACAGCTTCTTGTTGGAAATACCGAGGCTGCTAGCCAGGTTTGCCAGGTTGAGCAAAGAAGAGCGGTCGCCTTCTGAGCTTTTTTGCTGCATTTTCAGGATAAGGCTTGAAATGGTCAGGTTCTTGATATCGTTCGTTGAAATATTATATTTCTCTGCAAATTCACGGATACGTTCCAGCAGGTCGCCACTGTTGGAGCCATCGCCGATCAAAGCCGTTTTGATCTGAGAAGCATTTTCGCTTTCGTTGATCAGGCGGTCAAAGCCTCTGGCATTGGATATCTGGTTGATGATGTTCTGGAAGAACATGGTTTCGCCACCGACGATATCAATTTTGGCTGTTTTCAACGCATCGCCCAGTACCATGGCCTGTGCATCGGCAATATCTTTCTGGATATTGATCTGTGCCAGTGCGATATCTTTTTCCTTGGTGAGCAGGAGTTTGAACTCTTCGTGATCTTTACCAACCGCATCCAGTTTTTTCATGGCTTCGGCTTTCTCTTCGATACCGGCGGCTTCTGCCAGTGCTTTTTCCTTGGTCACTTCGGCTTGTGTCAGGCCTTCCTTACGTTTGGCCTCGGCGATTTTTTCGATCACGGTAGCGTCTACGGTGCCCTGTCTTTCGGCAGCATCGGCTTTTGCCATCATTACTTCGGCTTCAGACAGACCCAGTGTAGCTTCTTCACGGGCTTGCGCTTCGGCCAGCACTTTGCGGGCTTCCGCTTCTTTTACCGCTGCTTCTTTTTTGGCTTCCGCATCGATGATCAGTTGTTTGGCTTTTTCCTCAGCCGCTTTCTTTTCTGCTTCGGCAGCCTTTACTGTGTAGATCAGTTTTTCTTCTGCCTGCTGGCTGGCCTTTGTAATGCCTACCGACTTATTACGTTCTACTTCGCGGAAGGCTTCCAGGTCTTTTACACCCTGTTGTTCTTCTACCACACCTTTTTCGAGGCGTACGCGATCGCGGATCACATCCTGTATGTTCTTACGCTCTACCTCCAGTGTCTTTTCTTTTTCGATCTGGGCAAGTGTTACGATCTTTTCACGCTCAGTAGCTTCCAGCGCACGGTCTTTTTCCACGCGCTCTGTTTCCACCGCATCTGTGCGTTGTTTATTTTTTTCCGCAATGATGATCTGGCGGAGTTTATTTTCTTCCTGTATAGCCAGTGATTCATCCGTTTTGATACGTACGGATTCTGCTTTCAGGCGTTCTTCTTCACGCACCTTGGTGATCTCGGCCTGTTCGCGGGCTTTGATATTGTCGATTTCGCGGCGTTGTTTCTCTTCTTTTTCCGCCATCTGGCGTTCCAGCTCGAGAATAGCCTCGCGCGCTTCCACATTTTGTTTTTTGATCACCTTTTCTTCCTCGCGTTTGATCAGGTTGGCTTTCACATTTTGCTCGGCAGTAAGCTCAGTGATCTTTTTAATACCCTGTGAGTCCAGGATGTTTTGCGGACTGAGAAACTTTACCTCTGTTTGTTCGAGGTAGTCGATGGCGCAGTCATCGAGGATATATCCGTTGAGGTCGGTACCAATGATATCGAGGATCTCTGTTCTGAATTCGCGGCGGGCTTCATAGAGCTCAATGAAGTCAAATTTCTTACCTACTGTTTTGAGTGCTTCCGAAAATTTGGCTTCAAACAGGTTGCGCAGGGTATCTACATCACTGGCTCTTTCTGTGCCGATGATCTGGGCTACGTTCAATACGTCGTCCACATTTTTATTTACCCGTACAAAGAAGGCTACCTTGATATCGGCCCGGATATTGTCTTTGCAGATGAGGCCGTCGTTTTCCATCCGGTCGATCTGCAGTTTTTTTACAGAGATATCCATGATCTCCATTTTGTGCAGGATGGGGATCACATACATACCTCTATTGAAAGCGACTTTGCCTCCTCCCACACCGGTACGCACAATGGCTTTGCCCTGGGGAATTTTTTTGTAAAAAGTGGCAAAAGCAAAGAGGATAATGAATAACAGAAATACAATTCCTCCGACAAGCAGTAAGCTGATTCCTCCGATTGCTCCCATAGATTGATGTTTGTTTTAAGGTTTAAGTGAAATAGTGACTTGTTATCAGTAAGGTTTTGTCAAACCACGTTGGTCAAGTTGATCTCCGGTACAACCAGGTAATACTTTTTATCTGCCGATTCATCGGCGATCATTACCTCTGCATTGTAGGGAATGGTATCCCCGGTCTTGCTTTGCACATTGATCCGGATGATGTCGCTCTGGATCTTTACCTCGGCTGCGCCGATAGTGCTGCCCGAGATGGTAGATTTCATCCGCGCAATTCTGCCAAGCAGCTCCTGTGCTTCTTCGCCATTGTATCCCATTGCATGATAGACTTTAATAAGTGGTTTGGTAGCGTACCGGGTAATGAAAAAGGCTACCAGGAAAACCGGGATCAGTATCAGGATCGACTTCCAGCCCCAGCTGGCCAGTCCGAATGCAATAGAAGAGACCAGGGTCACGATCCAGGCAATGAATTTGAAGGTAGAATAAACTACCATGAAGGGGACTTTCCCAATGTTAACAAATTCAAGTGCTTTCTGGAAAGCTGATTTATCACCGATCGAATCACCGGCATCAGTCTCGGTGTCCGTGTCTACATCTGCTCCATCTACTTCAACACCGGCGTCTACGTCAGCATCACCAAACAGGTCGCCGGCAATGAAGGTAAATATCCAGTAGATAGCGGTTATGCCGGCGAGAACCGTCATGATCGCATTGCTGAGGGGATGGAATAGAATGTCGGTGATACTTATTAGCATATTGGTTACTGATTTTCAGAGATACCCAGTTTATCTTTAATGGCCTTCAGATCTTTTTCTATCGACAGGGAATCATCCTTCAAAATACTGTTTAATTCGTCTTTCAGGCTGTTTTTATCCCGGGCGATCTCGCCATAGGCTTTGGACAGGGCTTCCTGGTCTTCTACTTTTGCCTTCATGCGCTCCAGCATGGCGACTGTGCCATTGGTATCGAGCTGGGCCAGTTGTTTGTTGACCTGTTCGGTAGCCTTGCTCACTTTTGCTTTTGCCTTGAGTGTACGCAGTTCCTTTTCCCATTTCTCCATATTCTCTTTCAGGATCTCGGTATTGCGCAGCATTTCGCGCGATGACTGCTGAAGGGCTACTACCTGCAGACCAAGTTCTTCCGATTCGGAATAAAATCTTCTGCGAAGGGAAAGGGCTTCACGGGCCAGTTGCTCGGCCTTTACCATATCTACCTGGCCGGCCTGGGCTTTCTGCATGATCAGGATGGCCTTTTCTGCGTAGGTGGTGGACTCCTGCAGGCAGTGGGCCTGGTCATTTTCTGTGCGGATGGCGAGGGCTTTTACCTGGGCATAGGCTTCGGTGGCATCTGCCAGATCCTGACGCAGTTCGCGCAGACCCTGCTCCGTCATCTTGACGGGGTCTTCCATTTTGTCTACTGCGGCATGAATTTCAGCCTGTCCGATTCTGAAGAGTCGTTTGAAAATGTTCATGACTGATAATTTTTTTATAGGTTATTAATGGCCGTTTTATCTGTAATTACTGTTTGGCAAAATCAATGATCTGCCGGGAATATTCACTCAGCAGGAGTCCCAGGGAATTGAGGGCGCCTTCAAACTCATTAAAATCGATATTTCCCAGTTGCATGGTATACCTGAACAGCACCTTATCGCCTTCTTCATTGATGACAAAAGCACCGTGTATGGTATCCCTGTTTTTCTGCAAAAGCTTTTTGAACATATCCATATTGTCTTCCCGGAAGGAAAACAGGAACTGTTCCATGATCAGGATAGGCGGAGCAATGCCGATGATCAGGTTATGGATGCCATCGGGCTGGTTATCGATCTTCAGAATGCCGTTCTGCTCATTCTTGTAGATGATCCTGCAATTAAGCTTTAGAGCGAAATCTTCAATGGTATCTATATAATTCATGCGCGTTGGTTTCAGCTTGACGGAACAAATCTACAAAAAATTGTCAAAATGCAAAAAATATTTGCATTGAAGATAAAAAAAATTACACCTATCTTTGCAATCATGACCAAGATAGGGGCCAATATCAAGAAAATACGGACTACAAAGGGTTTGAGCCAGCAGGCCTTTGCCGATCTGTTTAACCTGACCAGGGGTAATATCTCTTCGTATGAAGAAAGCAGGGCGGAACCCCGGATTGAGACCGTGGTACAGATTGCCAATTATTTTTGCATACCCCTTGGCCAGTTCATTTCCCAGCACCTCACTATCAATGAGATCCTGAAGTTTAATGGAGATAAGCTGATTGCGGACGAAAATCATATCATCAAGCTGCAGCTGCGAGAGGTCCCTTTTATCAATGATAATATATATGTGAAATGCTGCTACCAGGAGCTGGCTTTCAATGACTGGGCTGCTTTTCCCCGGCTGGTACTGCCCGAGGCAAACAATCACAATATGATGGCACTTACGTTCAACCCCAATATTCCCCACCACGAATCACTGCCACAATACCAGTTGCATGATGTGCTGATCTTCGAAGAAGTGACACAGGAGAATATCCACCTTTGCCAGCACAAAACCGGCCTCTATACGACCGACCGCGAGATCATGCTGGGACGTTATGAAATGAAGGAAGACAAGATCGATCTTGTCTTAAATGATTTCAAGAAACAACCATTTGATTTTAAGCACAGCATGCTGTTTTGGAAATTGTTTGCAGTATATCAGCATGTGATGTAGCCTATAGAGGGAATTGAAATGCCTGTAGATGAGGGTTGATAGCTTCTTAACGGCTAACTGCATCCTGAAAGATTACCTGGTTAAAGGTTATTCGTTTAATAAGAAAAAGTTGAATGAACAGGCACGGCAGTTGGATGCATTAAAACAAACTGCACGGTTTGTGCTTAAACAGAATCTGCTTAGGCTGCCTACTTAAAAGTGATATCCCACAGAAAGTCCGCCCATAAAAACCACCCCACCATCGCCGATCCAGGGAGAAATGCCCAGCCGCCCCTGGAAGCCTTTATTTTTTCTCGCATACCGGTAGCCGAGATTAGGTATAAATAAGACACCGCTGGCACGGTAGTTATCATCCCAGAAAACTTTTACTCCAGGCATCACAGTCGCACCCACACCTGCTTCCAAATAATTGGGTGCATGGCCAGCCAGGTAATTTACTCCCAACGGGATAGTTACAAAAGGTGCATTAAAAAGGGTACCAGGAAATATGCCGGCACCCAGGCGATAACCAAATCCTTTATCACTTTTTGATAACCGGGAATCAAAATTGAGCGAGGCTCCAATACCATTGCCGAGGATCTCAACAAAAAATGATTTGTCTGACTGGCAAAATGAATGCAGAGTGCCAGCAAGCGATATTGTAAGCAAGAGGATAATCTTACGCATAGGTGTCTGTACTTTTATGGTGACGAAAAAGAATATGTTACTGGTGGAGATTAAAATGAACAGCTGCAACCGGAAAACTATTGGCCGTTATTGTACCGCGCGACAAAACCGTCGCCTTTTCCATTTTAAAAACTATCGCCAAAGCGGCCGCCCTTTTTTTATTCTTCGATGAAATGATAAAGAACGGAATACTGGCCAGAGAAGATGCAGCACCTGCTACCAGGATGGCCGATTTTAAATTATCATTTTTATACTTCGTAGAGCAATAAACGCCGATGCAAATACCATCCTCTACCAGTTTGCCGCGGGGAAGCACAAAAGCTGTTGTTATTAATCCAGCTCCCGAGCCGAGCAGTATCCATGCGGCCTTTTGCTGATTCCTGCTTTTTTGCAGGTAATCGATAGCGGGTCGCGCAAATGCTTCGGCCGGTAGCTTTATTTCCCGGGATGATATATCCGGAAACATGTTTAACTGGCAGGAACAAGGCTGTTGTATGGAAGCAATTTGTGCGGTGCTTACAGCTGCCAGCAGCAAAAAAAGGACGAACAGGTAAATTTTTATCATATACGCAGATTGAAAAAGTGAATCAATCAAAACAATTTCTGCGTTGTCATAGTGCCGGAGTAAGGGGGCATCTCATTATGGATAACAGGCTCTTCTAAAATCAGTTAGGGGTAACGGATGATCTTTTGGCCAGATCACAAAACCCCTGATAGGGTTGTGGGGCGAATTTATTCCGTCGCTGTTTTTGCAAATAGTAAAAAATCGTCAATTCAGGGAAGCGTAGCAAATTTCTTACATTAGATTCAAATTTTCCGGGCTTTGGTCAATACCACCGAAATAAGACCTTGCCCGCAACTGCGGCCATTTATACGCTGCTATGCGTACAGGGAGGTATTTGCAGCCGGAGGCAGGATGAGCCGTCCCGTCGTTGCCGCACATGAATTTCTGATCACATTCAATCTAACCCAGATAAAATATGGGTTCATAAAACCTGCAGAGGCAGGCAAGACCCCGGTAGAAGAAACGATGAACTCGTCAATCCTGATCACGGGGATCGGCACACAATTTGGCGGCCTGATCACCACCAGCGGCTATTCCCGGTTATTTACCATCTATTTTACCTCTACCGGCTTTTATCACCTGTTTGGTATTCCCGCATTTCATTTCACCAATGTTTTTGAAGAAGATTCATATGCCTGCAGCAGGCATCTCAAAGAGTTGCACGCCAAACTGATGGAAACCGACAGTAGTTTTCAAATGGTTCATTACTGCGAGGCTTTCTTGCTGGAACAATTGTCAAAAAGAAAAATGAAAGACAGCTTACGCTGTATGCTGGCCCTGTCATCGGCTATGAGCAGAAACAATGATAACTGCTCTGTTGAGCAGATGGCTTATACGGCGAATATGAGCATGAAAACATTTGAACGCCATTTTATAGAGCAGGTAGGTGCTTCTCCCAAAATGTTTGCCCGCGTGGTCCGGTTTAATAAAGCTATTGCAGCTAAAATGAACAATTTCCGGTTGAGCTGGACAAGTATTGCCCACGATTGCGGCTATTATGATCAGATGCATTTTATCAGGGACTTCCGGGATTTTTCAGACACTACGCCCAGAGATTTTTTTAGGCATACTCCACCTCTTCAGGAAATGTATACAGATTGACGACAGCCTCGTTGTGTAATGACGGCAATTCAGCTGGACATTGTAATAAAGAAAAGCCTCTCCAAAGCCCAAAGAGAAGATTATTTGGCTAAATCAAGAGCAGCCGATACCATAGCTACATATGTAAACCTGACAGTGCTGCTCAATACATATGATTCTATCGGAAAGGAATTGGATAAAGGGCGGAATACTATTGGAGCCAAGGACGATTTTTTCAATATCAACACCAAAATTTTGCATACTATAAAAACCGACTCTGCTTACCTGGCATCGCGTTTGTCTGCCCGGGACATGGGTTCTCTCAACATGAGCCTGAAAGGATTTATTGCCCGGTACGACTCTATCAAGGCCCTGGGCAATTTAGTAATAGTACCGGTAACTGATTTAAAAACGACAAAACAGACCTTTGCTCCGGAGCAGATAAAAGGAAAACTAGATCATGCTTCAAGAGAAATTTTGAAAAAAGTCGACTAGCTTCCGGCAATTGTTTTAGAAATTCCGAAATATTATTTGCCTAATCAGCCAACCTCACATTGGTATGATAAATTCTCACATAATATTTTTTAAGCGGCACCTATAACTAAGTATATAGTTGTGGTAAACAGGTATTACCTTCACAAAGGAATCGTAGCAAAGCCGCACCGGCATACATTGCGATAGTTGCTGTAATAGACTGCCGGATCGGCGTCACTCAATAATAATGTTTTAATACCTGATCGATTTATGAGAATACCCTCGGCTGTACTTATTTTTCTTTTAATAACGTGTAATGTCAGAGCACAGGTTGTCATTATCGGCACGGCCAAAAAATACAGGGATTCGGTTTTCTATATTGCCGAACAGGGAGGCTTTCATAATATCACCCAGGCCTGGCGCGATAAACAGGTAAAAGTAGTAATTGAAAAGGACCACTCTTTTGCAGTTACAGTCCCCGAACAGGGTATTGGCTCCTGGATGGTCAAAACGGATAAGGGCTACCAGTTTTTTGACCTCATCAGTGGTCACAACCTTACCCTGGTGGCTGATTTTTCCAAAGCATCTCCTCTGCTCGCCACTGGTATCAATGCCGCGGATTTCAACTATTCGCAGTATGCCGATACTGCGATAGTCAAAAAATCAAGAGAAAAATATCTCGGTGGCATCAGGAACAAGAGTATTGATAGTGCATTACAGAGCCGGAAGGAATATGCTGTTTTAAAAAAAGGGATGCTTGATGAATACAGGCATATGTATCCGTTATCGGATGTCTATTATAAATGGCTCAGCTCAAAATATGCCTATGAGCCATTTGAAAGAACGCTGGTAGAAAATATAAAAAACAGGGATTCGGCAGATAATGCCACCTTGTTCAAACTACTGGAGAAAGGGGTCAATGATGAATATGCAGCATTGAATACTGTAGAATACAATGACCTCGTCAATTTTTTCATGTATAAAAAATTTAAGGAGTATAGCCAGGAAGGTCCGAATAAGATCAACCTGTTCAATTTTGCTCAAAACAATATTCTGACAGGCAACACGCGGGAGGTTTACCTGTCGAGGGTGATGGCTTTTTTCTTAAAGGACGCAGACAGCATTTACAACCCTGTGTTTGAACGGTATGACCGGATTGTACAAAACAGGCAATTGAAAGAGTTGATCATCAACGCCCGGAAAGATTATGCGGACCCGGCGACTGCTGCACAAGGTATTGCCAGCGACAATTCATTTGCAGAGATCTTTAAAAAATATAAAGGGAAAATAATCTATGTGGATTTCTGGGCCAGCTGGTGCGCGCCCTGCAGAACAGAAATGCCCAATGCTGCCCGACTGAAAGAAAAACTCAAGACCGAAGAGATCGTGTTTATCTATTTTGGCTATAACGATAAAGAGAAGGCCTGGCAAAAAGCCCGGGAACAGCTCAATATAAAAGGGGAGCATTACCTGCTGAATGACCAGATGATAAAAGAAGCTGATACGCTCTTTGGTATAAACGGCATTCCTCATTATGCCATTATTGACCGCGAAGGGAAAATTCTACATAAGAGGGCAGAAAGACCGGGTGAAGTATATGAAGTACTGTTGAAGCTGCTGAAGAAATAAGAGGCTGAAAATTTATGGAATAAGACCAGAGGGCCATCTTATGCCAATAGCTCAACGGACAGGTAGCCCGCATTTCTTCTACGGCCAGGGTCCGGCAGAGCCCGACAGATATTCCTAGTATCACCAGATCAACTATTAACATGTACTTATCCAGATGTCTCCTGGTCACTTTTCTTACCGGTTTTTGTTTTGCAACAGCCACTGCACAAACCGATGCGGATAAAATGATCATTGAGGGAGAGTTGAAAAACATTCCGGAACCTGTTTCACACATTTATTTTATCTATAGCGGCAATAACTATACAGACAGCACTCCTGTAGTAGGAAATAAGTATAGGTACGAGGTAAACAGCACAGACCGCCCCTGTTTTATGACTATGTTTACCCGTTCTCCCAAAAATCCGGAATCTTACAAAGCCAGGTATATGAAAGTGCTTATATTGGATGGAACGAATGTCAGGATCAGTTCAGTCGATTCTTTTCCTAATATCCAGGTGCAGGGATCGGAAGCCTATAAGGAGTATGTGAAGCTGGAGAGCCTGAGGGAGCCAGCCTCCCGTGCGATCAACGGTTTATTTAAGGAGCAGAATAGCATGAAACAAAAAGGTGATAAGGATGCGGTAAACCTGCTGGACTCACAAATTGATTCGGTAAAACAACACATGGCTGAACAGTTTTTGGAGTATGCGCGTGTAAACCCCGGTTCACCGGCGACTATCTATGCATTGTCTCAAACGCTCACCTTTGCTACAGACAGGGATAAGATCGAACCGGAGGTGAGGAGGCTATACGAAGAGCGCCCGGAGGCAGAAAAGAACACCACCTTTGGAAAAGGCATAAAAGCCAGGGTATATGACCAAACTCTGGCTATTGGTAAAATGGCGCCAGGGTTTGCATTGCCCGATACCGCCAACAATATCATTGCATTTGATTCCTATAAAGGACAATACGTGCTGCTCGATTTTTGGGCCAGCTGGTGCACACCCTGCCGTGCCGAAAACCAGCATATCCTGGAAGCCTGGCAGCGGTACGGACATAAAAACTTTACGGTACTGAGTGTGACCATCGATATACCGGAGGACCGTGACAAATGGATAAAAGCCATCAAAAAGGACGGGCTTGCTTGGACACAGCTGACTGATCGTGAGGGAAAGATCAAAAAAATGTACAAGGTCACCAGTATCCCTAAAAATTTCCTGATCGATCCCCAGGGCCGTATCATCGATAAAAACCTGCGAGGACCCAAACTGGAAAAAGCGTTGGAGAAATTGTTTGAACAGAAGTAATGTCCCTTGTTATTACAAAGATCACGATACCAGGTTCGTTTATCACTTATTGCTGATAATCTTTCCGAAACTGCCGTGGCGTAACACCCTTTTTTCGCAAAAAGACCCGGTTGAAATAGGTCAGGCTTTCAAAGCCGCACTCATAGGCAATACCGGCCACAGACTTGTCTGACTCAGACAACTGCTGACAGGCAAAACCTATCCGCACTTCATTTACATAATCCGAAAAGGTTTTGCCGGTTGCTCGTTTGAAAAATTTGCAAAATGCGCTGTCAGACAGATGGATCAGTGAAGCCACACTGCTGACTGTCAGTTTTTCGTTTGCATGTCTTTGCAAATACCGGCATACCTTATTCAGCCGATTCTCGTTTTCTTTCCCCTTCACACCTGTATAATAGGGTGATGCCAGCCGTGTTTTGCGCTGCGTGGCCAGTTGGTCCAGTATAGTCAATAAGCTGGTGACTTTTTCCACACCTGTCTTTGATGGCAATGCCTGTACCTGCTCACGGACCTTTTTGGTAAACTGCTGTGAAAAAGAAAGCCCATCTGTAGAATCGGCCAGCAGGCGGCTTATCGTTGCCAGTTCAACCGGCTGTATCAGTGATCCAATAAAATGCTCACTGAATTGTATCACTATTGCATTGGAACGGTTTCGCTTGCGTTGATCATCACTGACCCATGTATGCGGCATGTCGGGACCGATCAGCACCAGGTCGCCCGCTTCGAAGTTCATATGACTGTCGCCTACCATTCGTTTACCGCTTCCCTTCACGATCAGCGTCAATTCATATTCCGGATGATAATGCCACTTGAAGGGAAAGAAAGGAACCGCTAATTCATAGGCCAAAAAGGAAGCATCCCCTTTCTTACTGTCGATATCTTCGTATGCTGCTTTCAATTCTTCTTCGTTTATTAATAATGCATACAATATATGCCTGAAATGATAGTATATCTTCAAATTTAGTCAATATAGTGCTATTATTTGCATTGCTGTGCCTGATTGTCGTTGGCAGCTGGTCTATGTTTGTGGAAACTATACGATATGTCTGCCATTCCCGCTACTATTCAGCAAGCGCTGGACACCCCTTATGCACTCAGCGATGATCAGATCGCTTTTTATCAGACCAACCGTTATATCAAACTGAAAGAAGTACTTGATGCGCCCACGCTGGATTATTTCAACGAGGTGATCTCTGCCAAAGTAGCCGAACTCAATACCGCTACACAACGGCTTGAAGAAAGAGATACCTATGGTAAAGCTTTTTTGCAACTCTTTAATCTCTGGCGCGAAGATGAGCGTATCCGTGCGTTGGTATTTAGCCGTCGCGTGGCTAAAATAGCCGCCGACCTGATGCAGGTAGAGGGGGCACGCCTGTACCACGATCAGGCACTGTACAAGGAAGCCGGCGGAGGTATCACTCCCTGGCATGCCGACCAATACTACTGGCCGTTGCAAACGGATAAAACAGTTACGGCCTGGATTCCCCTGCAGGCCACACCGCTCGAAATGGGCCCGCTCGAATTCAGTGCCGCCAGCCACCAGATAGTAGAGGGACGCGAACTCGCCATTGGTGATGAAAGTGAGACCATCATCCAGCAACGTCTGCGTGTTACGGATTTCAAACACGTGGTTGAACCATTTGATCTCGGCGAAGTGAGCTTCCACTCCGGATGGGTATTTCACCGTGCAGGCGCCAACAGCACCAACCAGATGAGAAAAGTCATGACCATCATCTATATGGACCGCGATATGGTGCTGAAGAACCCTGAGAATAAAAACCAGGAACACGACTGGAATACCTGGTGTCCGGGTGCGACCATCGGTGAGATCATCAACAGCCCTATCAATCCTGTATTATACCAGCCTTAATACCTGCCATGCAATTAAAATACGTCTGTCCTTACTGGGGGCAGGAAGAGTTTGGTGCGACCGAATTTCTGGAGCGGGTGCAGCATGCGGGCTATGATGGTATTGAGATCAACGTGCCTGAGTCGAAAGTATTCATCAAAGAACTCAACTACGAGCTTGACTTTCTGCGTTCCGAAAAGGAATTCATTTTTATTGCCCAGCAGGTGCTGCCTGCTGCCAGCGAAACAGCTGATCAGTATATCTGCCGCATGGTGAAACGGCTGCATGATCTGGCCAGATTAAGGCCCGATTTCATCAATTCGCATACCGGCAGAGATCATTTTTCATTCGATGACAACTGTCGTATTATAGAAGCCTGCCTGCAGGTGGCACAGCAAACCGGTGTACATATCGTACATGAAACACACCGTGGCCGGTTTTCTTTTCATGCCAGCAGCCTGCTGCCTTATCTGCAGCGTTTTCCTGAACTGGAACTGGCAGCCGATCTTTCACACTGGTGTACTGTATCAGAAAGTCTGCTCGAAGATCAGCAACATATTTTAACAACCATCTTCCCGCATGTATCACACCTGCATGCCCGTATAGGCCACGAGCAGGCGCCACAGGTCAGCGATCCGGCTGCACCGGAATGGGCAAAGCACGTACGAACTTTTATGGCCTGGTGGCAGCAGATCGTTGATGTCAATCTTGCACGGGGACAGGCGCAGCTAACCATCTGCCCTGAGTTTGGCCCGCGACCATATATGCCGTCGCTGCCATTTACACAGCAGCCTATCGGTGATCAGTGGGCGATCAATGCCCGTTTAATGAACACGCTAAAAAAACAATTGCATGCCCGCATCTACTAATAACAATCTGCGACTGATTGCTCTTATAGCCGCTATCGGCGGACTGCTGTTTGGTTACGACACAGCCGTCATTTCGGGTGCTATCGGAAATCTTACCAACTATTTTTCGCTGAATACACTCGAAACCGGCTGGGCCATTTCAAGTGCGCTGGTAGGATGCCTCGCAGGTGCCCTGCTGGCCGATTACCTGAGTTCGCGATTTGGCAGAAAATGGTGCATGATCGTATCGGCCATTCTCTTCCTGATCTGCTCAATAGGGACTGCCCTGCCCGACAGCTTTACTTCTTTTATCATCTATCGCATCATTGGCGGCGTTGGCGTGGGCATCGCCTCGATGGTAGTGCCTATGTATATCGCAGAAATAGCCCCGCCCGAAAAGCGGGGGTCACTGGTAGCCTATAACCAACTGGCCATTGTGATCGGCATCGTAACTGTCTACTTTGTCAACTACCTGATCGCCCTGCAGGGCAACGAAGAATGGAACCTGTACAAAGGCTGGAGGTGGATGTTTGGCTCCGAAGCCATCCCTTCCATCGTTTACATGATACTGCTCTTTTTTATTCCCGAGAGCCCGCGCTGGCTGCTTATGAAAAACAAACCGGCCAAGGCTTTCAGTATACTGGAGCGGTTTAATACCAAAGAAACAGCAGCGCGCACAGGCCAGCAGATCATCTCTTCGCTAAAAAGCCAGGAGAAGACCAGTTGGCGTGCATTGCTGCAACCCAGTCTGCGACTGGCACTGTTTGTGGGTATTGGTCTTTCCATATTTCAGCAGATCACGGGCATCAATGCCATTCTATATTATGCTCCTGAAATATTCAAAAGTTTTGGCAGCAATACCGATAGCTCATTGCTGCAAACCAGCCTGCTGGGTGTGGTAAACATGATATTTACGATTGTGGCCATTTATCTCGTTGATAAGCTGGGCCGCAAGCCATTGCTTTATATCGGCTCAACAGGAATGTTCGTTGCGCTGGCAATCGTAGGTATAGCTGCTTATTACCAGATAACGAGTGCCTGGCTTTTACCATTTCTTTTATTATTCATGGCTTCCTTTTCCATTTCATGGGGGCCGGTGGTGTGGGTGCTGTTGTCAGAAATATTTCCCAACCGCGTCAGAAGCCTGGCCCTGTCGCTGGCAGTGTTTGTACAATGGATCGCCAACTTTGTGGTTTCTCAGACCTTCCCCCTGCTGACAGGCGATAAATGGCTGCAGCAAACATTTCATGGTGCATTTCCCTTCCTGCTTTTTTCCGTTTTCTGTTTACTGGCACTTTTGTTTGTGGGAAAATATGTACCTGAAACGAGAAATAAAACACTGGAGCAAATGGATGAGCTGTGGGATACAGGCAATCCTCCGGCAAGTCAATCCAGCATTGAACCCGCAAAATAATAGTACATGGAATGTGTGGCATGCCAGCATCGCCAGGCATTCATAAAAACAGTTGTTATGCAAATACCGGTATGGAAACGAATTATATTTTATACGATCAGTTATTGCTTTTTATATAATACCAACCTGATGGCGCAGTCAACAGACCCCTTTCAGCAACAGCAGCAGATTAAAGAAGCCTATCAGCCATTACCCTTTGGCGCAGTTAAGCCCCAGGGATGGCTTCTGCAGCAACTGCAACAGAACCTTGCCGGCTTTACCGGTCACCTCGACAGCCTGGTGCCTGATCTTATTCTGAAAGATGATATCTATGGTAAACAACGGCTGACAAAAAACGTAAAGAGTAAAGATGTAGGAGCTCTTGGTGTGGAAGGAGACTGGCAGGTTCAGTTTCTCTGGTGGAACAGTGAAACGCAGGGCAACTGGCTCGACGGATATATCCGCAGCGCCATTCTTGCCAACGACAGCTACCACCTGGCCCGGGTGAAAAAATTTATCGACTACCTGCTTTCCACGCAGGATGCCGATGGCTACCTCGGTATTTATGATAAGGATCTGCGTTACCAGTTTGATAACGAAAACGGTGAATTATGGGCCAAAACAACTATGTTGAGAGGTTTACTGGCCTGGTATGATTATACACAGGACCGCAATGTGCTGACAGCTATTGAACGCGCAGTGGAGAATACCCTGCAGCATTACCCCATCAATGCCTCGCGACCATTTTACTCTTTAAAACCTGATGTGGGCGGTCTCTCGCATGGTCTCACTTTTACCGATGTGCTGGAAAGCCTGTACCGCATTACCGGCAAACAGGCTTATCTTGATTATGCGCTTTTTTGTTATAAAGATTTTTCGCAACACATACTGAATGAAGATGCGCAATACAAAAAACTAATGGACGTCTCCCTGCCATTAAAGGGGCATGGCGTACATACCTATGAACACTTGCGTACTGTAGCTGCAGCTTATTATATTTCTGGCAACCCACAGCTGGGCACGGCGCTCAAAAATTTTTTGCAAAAGATCGCCCAAACTACCACGGCCACCGGCGGACCTGTGGGTGATGAGTGGATCGGCGGGAAAAAAGCGGATGCCACCACGCGCGGGTACGAGTATTGTTCACTGCATGAATTATTGCACAGCTATGCCGAACTGCTGATCAAGACCGGACAAAAAGAATATGGGGATAAGATCGAGCGGTTGTTCTTCAATGCAGCACAAGGTGCCCGGCATCCGGAGCTTAGCTGCATTGCGTACCTCAAGTCGGATAATTCTTACTACATGACCGGTGGACTGAATGGCGATACAATGGTAAAACACCAGACCCGCTACAAGTACTCGCCTGTGCACCAGGATGCAGCGGTCTGCTGTGTGCCGAATGCAGGAAGGATAACACCTTATTATATCCAGTACATGTGGTTAAAGCAGGGACAGGACCTTGTAGCATCGCTACTGGGCCCGTCGGAGCTTACTACTACGATCAATGGCAAAGCAGTAGTAATAAAACAAACCACCAGCTATCCCTTTTCCAATAGTATCATTTTTGAAGTAAAAGCCAGTGATATCGATTTTGCTCTCAAGATACGTAAGCCGGCCTGGGTTACTTCTTTCAAACTGAATGCAGTGCACACCATGGAAGGTGAGTATATCGTTGTGCGCAAAATCTGGAAGGGTACAGACAGGATAAAACTGGAATTTGAGGCTACACCCAGGGTGGAGCAGGACCTGAACAACGAATACTATTTCACATACGGGCCGCTGGTGCTGGCGCATGCGCTGCCTGCAACGGTACAATCCACCAAATCATTTCCGGTACAGGGCTTTAGTGACCTGATGTATACACCTTCGACCCTGGTGGTATATACTTACGATGGCAAGCCCATTCAGCAGGCAAAAAAAGGAAAGCTGCTGTTTAAAACAACGGCTTTCAACCCCGTTAAGCAAAAAACGGAGATCATTACACTGCAGCCGGTGTCGCAAACCATCTTGCGGCAGGTTACGTTCAAAGAAAAATAAGATGTTATGAAAAGACTATTACTTTGTCTTGCTTTTGCAATACAGATCGGCACAGGCCACAGCCAGCCAGAGATCATCTATCACGTTTTTCAGCGCAGCTTTTTCGACAGCAATGGCGATGGTAATGGTGACCTGGAAGGTATGCGGCAACAACTCGATTACCTGCAGGATCTGGGTGTGACCACTATTCTGCTTACACCGCTTTACCAGTCTGATTTTTACCATAATTACTTTGCTACCGATTTTGAAAAGATCGATCCCGCTTATGGGTCGATACAGGAATATCTGGCCCTGGTGCGGGAAGTACATCGCCGCAAGATGAAGATCTACCAGGATGTGGAAATGCAATATGTGACGGGTAAACATCCATGGTTTAAAGATTCTTATCAGAATCCTTCGTCGCCCTACAGTCCTTATGTGTTTTATAAGGACAAAGAGCAGCGTCAGCCCTGGTATTTTTTTGACTTTCCTGAATTTACCACGTACAATAACTCAAAGCAGCAGATTGCCGTAGTGGATATGCGCAGCCGGGAGGTAAAAGAATATACTAAGAAAGTGTTGGCTTTTTGGATAGACCCAAACGGTGATGGACGCTTTGACGATGGTGTAGATGGTTTTCGTCTCGATCATATGATGGACGACCTGGATTATGCTGGCCGCCTGACCAACCTGTTTCGCGATTTCTGGACACCGCTACTGACCGATTTACGGAAAAAGAATCCGTCACTCAAGATCATTGCCGAGCAGGCCAACTGGGGTTCTTATGGGTATGACTATTTTACCAAAGGGGCGGTAGATCGTGTATTTGCTTTTCGCCTCAAGTTTGCCATCGAGTCGTTTGATAAGAAGAAAATACTGGCAGCTGCCGATAGTACATTTTTACATCTGCCAGCCGGCGCACAACAGGTTATATTTCTGGAGAATCATGATACGCCCCGGTTTGCTTCCTTAAAAAACATTAATCAGGAGCAGCAGAAAGTTGCGGCCACTCTCAGCCTGCTTATGGGTGGTATACCCTCTATTTATTACGGACAGGAGATTGGGATGAAAGGGAAAGCGATGCATGGTACGACCGATGGAAATGATATTCCACTTCGTGAAGCATTTGACTGGTATACCAATGCCAGTGGTCCGGGCATGGCGCTCTGGTATAAAAATACCGGCCCCTGGTGGGATAGCACAAACCTGAAGCCGCATGACGGTATCTCACTGGAAGAACAAAAGCAGGATCCCCGCTCGTTGTGGAATCATTACCGGAATATGATCCGTTTAAAAAAGGAATACTCTGCGCTGGCTACCGGAAAATATGAAGCAATTGCCAACAACAACGACAGAATACTGAGTTTTGAGAGAAGGGCGGGAAAGAATAGAGCAATAGTTGTTGTGAACCTGTCAGGAGTGGCACAAAATGCCGTATTATCCATTGGCGGCAGTGGGAAAATGAAAACCATCTTCGGGGAAAAAGGCAGACAACGTCTGCAAAAGAGAGAATTATCCATAGAGATGCCTGCATATGGCATACAGGTATGGAAGAATTGAGCAGGCGGATAAAAAACAGGGTTATCCGAATTCTTTTGGCGCTTCTTTCACCTCTCGCAGGTCAAGTTCCAGTTGGGTGTCTTCATCGGCTATTTCAGCACCAACGGTAAAAGGGCCATATACATTGTCGATCACTAATATCGCTTTTCCTTCAACGGGAATTATTGCGGGATCTGGATTTTTAAAATTATCAAGCAGGTGGAATCTTACCAGGCTTTTGAGAGGTTTGCGGGAGTTTGTACTGCTTACTTCCAGGCGCACCTTAAATAAGCCTTCTTTATCGTGAAAGATAAAAGCACTCAGTTTTCGTTCATTACGTACAGGCAAACCTCCCCAACGCCCTTTTTGATTATCTGAAACCTGCTGACTTTTTTCGAGATTGTCGAAAAGCCCGATTTTAGTTTTTTCATCTCTAAAGTGACTGATCAGTTGTTGTGCTGCAGATCCGCCGCCACCAACCGATACACGCTGTTGTTCGTTACTGACCTGGGCAAGTGATTGGACCTGTTTGGTCAGGTCCTTTAGACTCAGGGTTATACCACCTGCCGGACTAAAAGAAATATTTGTGAGGCGGTCTGACAGGAGGGCAAGAAAGCAAACGCCGATAGCCAGTGTAAAGTAGAATAAGGCCTGCGCATAACCGTCTTTGACTGTACTGTAACTGGGAGGGGTGCTAATCGATTTATCGAGCGCCTTTTCGGAGAAAGCTACAGATTGTTCATATATCTTTTCCGACTGCCGGATGACGTTAATGCCGGCAACGGTCAATGCGGCAAAAATCAGGATGAGGACAATGAAAACGAATGCTTTCATAACGATGGTTATTTCCTGCTTAAAGCTGTAAAGTTGAACCGGACATCGAGGAGACCAAATACACGTCCTTTTTTGGGATCGTACTTGATTTCAATTGGCAGCCAGAGATCCCTGAATAAGCGGAGACGTAAGGTGCCATTTACGGTGAGCAGATTCTTGCGCTCATCGGCATACAGACCTTTAAAAACCCGGTTGTACTCGCCGCTGACCTTAAACTCGGCCCAGGAAACCGCACCGTCGTTGAAGATAAAGTTGAAGCCAGACTCGACCTGCAATGCTCTGCGGTCAAGATCGCGACCGGCTTTCAGCGTATCGTTGACAAAATTGTAACCACCGTTGATACTAAGCTCCACGTCTACCTTTTTGCCGGGGTTGGAAATACCTTTTAGGATCTCCGCAGATAACACGACTGTTGAAAATCTGAACCGATCGGTGTAGGTCGTATCGCTTACACCCAGGGTAACCAACCAACGGTTTTGAAAATTCTTTTTAATAGCATTGTAATCGTCGAGGGCTATTTTTTTCAAATTGAAATCAGCATCCTTCTCAATAAGTCCTCGTAATTTTTCAAATTTCCCACTTCCTGCCAACTCCTGTAGCTTTTGTTGCAGTGAAGTACTTAACTGGGTAAACGTGGACTCACCGTTTAGAAAACTATTTACTTCAGCATTGGCTTGAAGCAGCTGAGCGCCGGTAAAGGAGTTGAGGTATACTTTTGATAGTTCGTGATTTAAATTTTGCCGTTCATGCCCTGCCTCCAATGCCTTCTTTAAAAACAGTCTCGATACCGTTTCATCACGCTGATTGATGATGGCATATTTTACACCTGATGAAAACCCGTTAAACCTGTTTTCGTTATTGAGTTTACCTGCAAATGAAATATTGAACCGCCTGAGCCATGTATATTTTACATAATGACTGGCCTCCAGTTTATTCGAATCAATTTTTACCATTATTGCATAAGGGTTAGTGGTAAATGCAAGTTCTTTTCTCTCGGATGTCAACTCATTAAGTGCCAGCTGAAAAAAACTTCTGAACACATCTTTAGCGTTTCCTGATTCGAGCTCTTGCTCTGTGAAGATGACTTTCTTAGTATTGGCCATTTCAAGACTCTTTAACGAATCGGCTTTTGCCAGTGAGTTTTTGTTTTGTGCATTAGTGCTGCTGATAAAAGCAAAGCAAATAAGCAGGATTGACAATACGCGGTTAGGTTTCATACAAACTGGTTGACAGGTTAAATAACTATATAGCCAATGTGAAACTCTCCGGCAGGGAAACTGGTGGGAGTTGCCGGCGATGTGGGCACGCTAATATTGATAACGGTAGCATTTGTGCCCGTACCGGTGCCGACTCCATCGACCGTAATCCGGTCAAACTGGGCCACATCCGAAAAATTGACCGATCCGGAGGCGGTGATGGTTTGCATATTGATCAGTAAGCCACCCCTGAAAAGTGCAACGGTGGCGGTTCCCACCCCCCCGAAAAAAGTGACACCTACATTGGCGGAAAGAGATACGGCGGCCAACCTTGTTGGTATAGAAGAAATAGTGTTGTTGAGGTTTACCATCGTGATGGCAGACTTATTGGTTTTTTTACGGGGGGCCGCCTTCTTTTTAGAAGCCGGCTTCCTTTTGCTCGCTTTGGCCATGGGGGATAGGTTTAAATGAAAGAAGTAGTAACCGATTCAATTGCTAAAGTACACCCGACCAAATGTGACAGGCAAGGGGAAAAAACCCGTATTTATTCCGTGGATTTACTGGTTGACGGAAAAGTGAGGATTACCGAATTTGCGGTCATCACCCACTTATTCGTATCTATGGTTTTCCTGGAAAGAAATATTCATTCAGCCAATTTGGTTAATTTAACAGGTATGAAGATCTCTGTAGGAATTACCGATGACCAGTCGCTTTTTGTAAAATCGCTGACCCTGCTCATCAATAGTTTCGAACACTTTAGCGTTGTGTTGCAGGCTACCAATGGCGAGCAGCTGCTGGAAGAGCTGGCCAGGATTGAGCCCAAACCTGACCTGTTGCTGATTGACGTGAATATGCCAAAAAAGGATGGTATTGAAGCAGCTAAGGTGATCAGCCAGCTTTATCCGCAATGCAGGATGGTGGCCCTGTCTGTGCGTGATGACGATACCACCGTTATTAATATGTTCAAATCCGGCTGCTCCGCTTATCTGCTGAAAGACGTTTACCCCGATGAACTGGAGCGTGCATTAAATGAAGTGTATACAACCGGCCTGTACAATGGCGATGCATCTAACATTAATTACCGGCGCCTGCTGAAATCTGTTGAAACCGCACCTCATATCACTGACCGGGAAAAAGAATTTCTGATACTGGCCGGGAGTGATCTTACGTACAAACAGATTGCAACCCGCATGCACCTGTCACCCAGAACGATTGACGGATACCGGGAGGCGCTGTTTGAAAAGCTGAATGTGCAAAGCCGGGTGGGAATGATCCTCGAAGCTGTGCGAAGACAGCTGATCTCTATTAACTAAATCCTGTCTTATTTCTATTATTTAACCTAAAAACTATCAACATGGCTAAACACACAATGGAACTCGATGATGAGGTTCACCGGACTATTGTTTTAGGCGTTGAGCTTGGTGATGACTCTTTTTCGGTAAGAGTAACTCCCGCCAGACTTCCAGCCGGGGGAAAGGTGAATATAATTCATCTAAAACCTTTGGGGCCGAAAAGCCCTTTTGAAGAAATAAAAATCATTTCAACAATGATTAAAATACCGCCTGATTTACTCAAGTTACCCGATCTCCCTGTTTTACCTGTTCAGCAACTTTAAAAGTTCATCCCATTGTGAAGATTGCTGAAATGGAGAGGTTCGTTCGCCACTAAAATATTCACACCAACCAACCTGGCCTGCAGAAGTTATAGTCGCTCCGGGCGGGAAAAAAAGTGAACAACCGCCAACTCCAAACTTCCCGGGGCCGGTCTTATCAGCCTGTATGAGATCGGCTCCTACATGCTCAGCTATCCGAGTTGCTTTCTTTAGCTCCAGAAATTTATTAAGTTTAGCAAGGTCGGCAGTTTGTAATATTCCTTTTTCATACAAAGTTTTTATCCATAATTCCAAATCCAGTAAAAAAAGCCCCGTTATTTCAGACACAGTTTTGAAGTAGGGGAGGGCTCTTAACTTGTCAATTTTAGGCTTTACTTCGTTAATCTGGCTAATTAATTCACTGCTGGTATTTTCCAACTCATGATTAATAGCTTCATAGGTTTTGAGTTTGTTGGCAAATAACATTGTGCCATCGAGGTATTTATTATGACCCATGGTTCGATGCATCTGTATGTAATCATGCACTATTTTTTTTGCAAGATCTTCTGAGCTTATAGAAGGCGTTTTTTCGATATACACAAAGATTTTTTCGTAATCATACCCATAGGCCCACATAGAGGTTTCTGGTCCTATTAGGATGTCTACAGCCTCGCGAAGCATATATCCATTCTCAAACAACTGCATGAAGCAATTGACCATAATCATCAGATCAAAAGGACTATCTCCTGTCAGGTTTGTCAACACTTTCGCAAAATCTGACATCCAAAGCAACTCCAGTTTTTCACAGTTATTACTTGCTTTTTTCTCTATGATATAAAGTTCATTTGGTGCCAGTTTTTTATTACTGTTTCCTGATTCCTGTACTTTATTATCAAGCAGATCTCTAAATCTACTGTTACTTATTTTCTCGTATTGAAAGGCGTTTAGTAAAGTATGATTTGCTCCTACCTTTACGATCCCATCTTTTCTGCCATACTCGTCAGGGCGTAGCACCGATTCCGTCCTAAATGATCTCGCCTGTTCATAATCAGCTACATTTATGCCGAAACCGCAACCATGCGACCAGGTAAAGATTGCCTTCCGATGATGTTTTACATTAGTAAGAATATACTGGAATGCAGCAGCCCATGCATCAGCTGCGGTAGCTGTTGTATTCATCTGCTTCAGAGGCACAGATGTCAAACCAGAAGGGATATTGTCCATATCAAATGTCTGCACATCTAACTCAAAGTGGCCCCTATTGTTTTCATCTTGCACCAATTTGTGCAAGACTACCCAGATTGAGTAAGATGGCTTACACCCCACCCGATTAATGGTGGTAAAAAGCTGCTCCAGAAACGGCCGGAAACTCTTTATTTCCTGGATATAGAACACAAATAACCAGTCGCATTTTTGTTGTATTTTCATTTAACGCTGTTTATGATAGTTGTCAGACTATTTATTCTTATCCTTTTTTTTGCGTCATACGAAAAGGCCTTTAGCCAAAACGTTTTACGCTATCAGATCAATCGCGTTTCTCAAAACGAAGGATTGAGCAGCACATATGTCAGGAAGATAGTACAGGATCCTTATGGATTCATTTGGGCAGGAACACAGGATGGATTGAACAGGTACGATGGGAGGAGAAATATAATCTTTAATAAAGATAACCAAAATACCCATACTTTATCTGGTTCCGATATCCGGGATCTCATTGTTGATACCATACACCATAGTATCTGGGTCCTTACCTCATATGGAGGGATTGACGGCATCGACTACCGTACTGCCAGCACCTGGTTTCGGTACGATCAGCAACGTGATCCGGGTATGAGCCGGGTTGTGTTCAACTGCTTCTTTAATCATAACGACTCCATCTACATCGGCAGCACAGCCGGTTTTTTTACACTCGATTTTTCTACCGGACAACAGCCGGTTTTAAAGCCTGCCAGGAGCTTTATTCGCCTGCAGGAGCAGGCCATCGACAAGGTGGTTTTAAAAGATCAGCTGGCCTGGGTATTTACCCGGAGCAGTGGCGTATTTGTAATGGACATGAAAAGGGGCGAAATGATAGCCCAGACCGGCAGTAGAGATGGGACATTCAGGACGTTGGATGCCTGTGTATTACAAAACGGAAAAGTGCTTGCCGCAACCACCAGCGGTTTGCAACTGCTGGAGTTGACAACGGATAATAAAATCACCGCGTCCGATACCCGGTTGAGTTTTCTCAACGGTGTGCTGGGGAATATCGTTTTTTCCTGTTTCCAGGAAAAGAGTGGCCGGATATGGGTGAGCGATGCCAAAAAAGTTGTCCGCATAGATCTGTCAGATAATAGCTATGAACGACTGAGTGAAAACAGCAGCCTGTCGTCGGAAGATTGGGTGGGGTCTGTGTATTCCATTTTTATCGATCGCCAGGATAATCTCTGGCTGGCCTGTCACCAGGGACTTGCCTATGCTAAAAATGAGGTTTCGCCCTTTTACCGCATATACCAGTCTGCTGCTTCGATCGACCGGATGGAACATTTGTATTATGTTGACCCTAAAAATGATTCTATAACCTATGCGGGCGGACAAAACGGGTTGTATTTCATAAACAGCTATACAGGAACAGTCAGGAATATTTCTCCGGGAATAAATTATTACCATTCTTTTACAACTCCAAAAGGAGATAATATTGTTTCAAACGACAATGGTAGCTTTGTGCTGAGAAACAATCAGCTTATACCGCTGGCAAAAGTGTATAAGGAGTTTGGCGGCAAACAGTTTGTTTTTAATTGCCATGTCCGGTTAAACGATTCTTTGATTGCATTGGGAACAAGGAATTTTAAAGGAGTTATTATCTGGCAACCTGGAAAAGGGATATACCGAATTCTGGACGATGGCCCCGCCGCCGGTCTTTCAGAAAATGTTATCAATGCGCTGTATGTTGATAAGAAAAGAAATCTCTGGGTAGCCGGCGATCAGTCACTGACCGTGTTTAATAACAAACTGGAATCAGTTAAAAGTTTTTCACCGGTTGATACCGCATCAAAAAAAGCGTATTCACTCTTTTTTGATATGTATGATTCGGGCCCGTTCTACTATGTGGCTTCATACGGACAGGGAGTTATCGTTTTGGATAAGGCGTTTAATGTCGTAAAGGAACTTACCACGGGCTCGGGGCTTTCGAGCAACAGCACCTATAAATTGCTTCCCTACCGGGACAGCCTGTTGTTTGTAACATCTAACAATGGATTATCTGTTTTTCACCTGAATGGTGGCAGATACGAATCCTATTTTGAAAGTGATGGGTTGCAGAGCAATAGTTTTGAGGAAAATACCGGGACAGTTTTTAATGATCGTATCTACGCCGGAGGAGCCAGGGGCTTGTCGGTAATCGACCCTTCGCTGCTCAGTGAGAAAAAAACTGACATACCGCTTTTCTTTGACAATCTTGTAGTAGATATGGCAGACGGATCAAAAATTGATACAATCGATGTCGGCCTTGGGTATTTTAAAATTCCGAACAATGCTACCCAAACACGTCTGACCTTCTCGGCCCCTGTTTTTTTTCAGTCTTCCAAGATCGAGTATCAGTACAGGGTAAAGGAATTGCATGAGCACTGGATCGATTTAGGAAACAGGAATGCTATTTCTTTTGTAGGCCTGGCTCCCGGAAAGTATACTATATATATCCGGGCCCGCTATCCGTCTGAAGACTGGCCGGAACAATTTCTTGCCACAACACTTGTATTTACGCCTAAATGGTTTCAGACCCTCGTATTTAAGCTGGCAGTACTTACACTGATCGTTGGTACTATATATCTTCTTTATCGCTTCCGGATCACGCAGATGCGCAAGCAGGAGCAGATCCGGAAAAGTATTGCCATAGATCTTCATGATGATATAGGCAGCAACCTCAATTCGATCAAAATATTTACTCACCTGGCGATAAAGGAAGAGAACCCGCAGCAGCACCTTACCAACATCGAAGAATCACTGACGCAAACAAGCGCCGGACTGCGGGATATGATATGGATCCTCGATGATTCAAAAGATACTGTGGAAGAACTGGTGGCACGTATCAAAAAGTTTGCTCACCCGCTTTGCCTGGCAAAAAATATCGAACTCAGTTGCACCATAGAGTCAGATAAAGTAGAGGACCTGATAACAAAGTCGGAAAAGCGAAACCTGTTGCTGATCGCAAAGGAGGTGATCAATAATGCGATCAAGTATGCCAATTGTAATAGAATTGAACTGGTTTTGACTATAAAGACAAAAAGAAAAAAGCTTGTAATCAGGGATAATGGTAAAGGATTTGATACCTCAGTTGCATCGGCAGGTAATGGGTTAAAGAATATACAACACCGGGCTGCTCAGTTAAAATGGCGGCTGGTGATCGGGAGTAGTCAGCAGGGAACGGTGGTAACAGTGGAGACATAAGGGGCTGCACTGTCAATAGAATATATTTGATAGCTGCGCAGCGGGTTTAACTGATGTTAGATCTCTAAATTAGACATTGGTCTTCAGTGTATCTTTCAAACCGCTGGTTGCTTTTTCTACAACCTTCTTTTTTGTTTTTTGCTGGGAGGGGTTACCGGGTGTTTCAACGATAAATTTATAATTGCCAGACTCCAGTACTTCAAATTTTATCGTACCGTTTTGATCGATACTGAGGTTAGTCATGCCTCCGCCCGGGTTCTTACCGCCTTTGACCACAATGCCCCCGATAGGAGATCCCGGTTTTGCCATGGCCGATGCGTCCACGCGTTTTACTCCTTTTTCATTGATACTTTTTCCCTGGGGTGTTTCCGGAGCTGTAAAGACAAACTTGTATTCACCTGCCTCGAGCCCGTTCAACTCAAACTCTCCATTATCGTTGCTGGATACGACCAGCATATTTCCACCCGGATTTTTGCCTCCTTTGACCACGATACCTCCGATAGGACTACCGGGCCTGGCCATGCCATTGTAAAGCGGGTTATTTCCTGAATTGCCACTACCGCTATAAACCGGGTTGGTTCCTTTTTTTGCAGCACGGCCGGATCCTTTACCCAGCGACCAGCTAAGGCCGGCATTCACATTCAATGCCCGGTAGTTGGTTTCAATCTTTTGACTCTGCATAGTGCCGGTAGAAAGCTGCTGAGATTCGTAGGTATGCTGATCATTAAAACCACCTGCAGGTACCAGTCTGCGTTGTTCCGTAGCGATTTTGGGCCCCATCAGAAGAGCCGATGAAGCATAGATGCCCAACTGACCAGTGAGCGGATAACTGATCCTGATCTGTGGCATAGTGACGAAGCCGGAATGCTTTGCAGCCACCGACTCCTGAAGAGTGAGTGGCTTACCATCTACAGCCGCCCGTTGTGCATAGCCATCCTGTTTCAGACCAAAGTAACCACCGCTGAGAGAAGGTGAAAGGGTGACCCGGCCGAGCAAAAAAGCGGCCTGCAGGCCGGTAAAGGCTGTAAACCCATTGTTGGTAGAGGAGCCTTTCTGCTGGTTGGTAACGGTGAGGCTACCATTATATAATTTGTAAGCGGATTGCGTACTGCCGGCATCCGGGATAAGGCTTTTGGAAGTATAAAAACTGCCTCCGGCGACCACCCCAAGAGCAAACCCGTCTTTGTTCAGAAAGGGGATGAATACATCACCCTGCAGATTGAATCCATTGCCTGCATAGGCTCCTGTCTTTACATCGGAAGAAGAGCTGCTGAGGCCGGCACCTATCGATACCTGGCTGGACTGTTGGGCCAAAGTTGCTGTAGTAGTGGCAAGGAGTAAAGCTGTAAGGACATTTTTTCTCATGGTTCGGATTGGTTTGATGGGTGATTTGCTACATAATCAGGCCCTGTACTTATTAAAACGAACTCTAATAAAATAAAAATCCCCGGGATTTGCAAGTGGGGGGAGATAGGTTGCGGGGATCAACTTTGTTCGTGTTTATTAGGGTGGTAAAGCATCACTGTTTTTATATGGCACCTGGATAAATGTTTACATCGTTCTGTTAACCGACTTTTTGTCTCCACGGTCGGCCGATGTGGTTCACAAGAAAAATAAAAGAATAAGGCAGGAGAATACCGATAAAATAATCCTCCTTTCAAACGCCTCTGTCAATTGTAGGCCCGCGATGCATCGCGGGCCTACATGGGTCTCTAAAAAATTATCAAAATAATCTGGAAGAATCTGATTATAAGCAGAACGGTTTATCAGATCATACTTCGCCGAGCAACGACGATCATTAATAGACTGTGATCAGGCCCAGTTAAAAAACAGGAAGAGCATCTGGCGCTTCCCGCATTAAAGGGTTGAATTTTTTACCTTCCACATCGCCCCGTTTTTTGTCGTTATTTTTTCCAGCTTTCCGTTGCTGACCAGTTTATCAAGCGTCTTTTCACTTTCTGAGCGGGGCGTACCGGAAAGCTCCGCAAACTCTTTTGCCGTTAATGAGTGGTATTTGGAGAATAAGGCTTCCGGAGTTTTAACGTATTCATACTTTACCGCCTGTGGATACAGTTTCAGCAGGGCTGTTTCATAAAACGGGTAAGGCTTTGAACCATACACGATTTCTTTGGCGTCTGCATCATTGATGAAAAACATCGTCGGAAATCCGCGAACCCCATATTCTTTGGCCAGTTTCAGATCTTCTTCAAATAAGTTCTTTGCTTTTCCCTCAAAATCTGTTTTCAGTTGAGCAGTATCCAGTCCAACGGCGCTGGCCGCCATTGCCATATGTTCCCATTGGGCCAGGTTCTTTTTTTGCAGAAACAGCCTTTCCCGCATTTCGCGCAGGAATAAAACAGCTTTATCCTTATCCTGCATTTGAGCCGCTTTGAATGCAATAGATGGTGGATAAGAGGAATGCAGCGGATCTTCGAGCCAGACATCGCCATCGATGGGCATATCGTAATACACACTCACTTCGTCCCAGTGATGCGCCACATCCGATGGTTTGCTGATGCCGCCACTGTTGTAGCTCCAGTCGGGAAGTAAGCCGCCCATGCGGTAATCAATATCTATAAACTGACCATATTCCAGTTTCAGTTTTCTCAGTTGTGGTTCTATGCCCCAGCAGGAGGAGCAGATAGGGTCGGTGAAATAAATGATCTTAACAGGCTTTTCTGTCTTTTGTGTAGTAACCGGATTAGCAGTTGCACTGTCGGGTATGCCGCAGATGCCTTCTACCGGATCGCAGATTAGCGGGTTATTGCTGGTTGTGCTTGTGGTCATGATAATAGTTGCTTGTTTAGGGTCTTTTGTTTGGGCCATGCAGTGGTTGACTGAGATACACATGGCAACAACAGATAGAAATGTATACTTCTTCATACAGGTACTGTGTCAACCGGAAATGATGACAGGTGAAAGCAATGCGATCAATTCCTTTTGAATATCCTGGCCTTTATTGGCATTGTACCAGTTTTGCAGCTGCACTTTCACAATATCAAACGAGGCTTTTTCTGCCGTCAACGCCTGGTATATGGTCTGACAGTCTTTGGGTCTTGGCCCCCAGGTGGCCAGGTCATTGCCCTGGGCATCCCGAATGATGAGTTTGGGAATAGACCGGGCGCCATTGGTCAGGTATTGTTCGATGAGGAAGGGTGCTGTATCCCGCAGCTCGTAGGAGGTAGTGATCAGTGAGTTTTCGCGGGCCATCATTTCAATAAATGGTATGCTGTGTGCGGCATCGCCACACCAGGGTTCGGTGATCACGATCCATTGCTGGGGCTCATCGATCTGGCGAATGAGGGCGATCATTTCGTCGAGCAGCTGGCCTGTTTTAAGCCAACGGTTCATCCGCGACCAGTTGAGTTTTGTATAGTCGAGGTACTGGGGATTGTCGTAGGGAGGCTGATGGCTGTCTGTATGCAGAATGTTTTCAAAATGAGTACTGTATTCCTGAAAAGTCATGTCTGACGGATTAATTTATTAACTAGTGTGCTGGAATAACAAAACTAGAATTCAATAGTTTACAAAAGCCATGTGTTTCCATTCGGAAACCGGTTTCCTCCAGGAAACCAACTTTCTTCAGGCACATTTTAAGCGTAGTTTTGTACCTCAGCCATACGTATATGAAAAAGAAAGCCATTCTGAACAACAATGCCATCTGCCAGAAAAGGATGCTGGCCATCAGAGATACCATGGAGATACTGTCCGGCAAATGGAAGTTTCATATCCTGGGTACCCTGATGCAAAGCAATAGCCTGCGTTTTATGGATCTGCTGCGCGAAGTGGATGGGATCGGCGCCAAAATGTTGTCGAAGGAGCTGCAGGATATGGAAGTAAACCGCCTGGTGACGCGGCGGGTATCAGATACCAGGCCGGTGACCGTGGAGTATGAAATAACGGAGCATGGCAAAACCCTGGCACCGATCATCGATGAGATTGCCAAATGGGGGATCGGCTATAGGGAGGAGGTGTATAAAGGGAAGTCTCCGACCCGGTAAATAAAAAGCTATTATATACTTCTACTAAGGCAACCTCTCCGCTCAACGGACCGGAATATATTCCAGGATAAGCACACCATTCTCCATGGTCTGCACCTGTTTCAGTTCAAAACTCTTTAGTTGCCGGTCATCATCGAAAAGCTTCAGCCCGCCACCAACAGCGACCGGACATACCATCAGCCGCAGTTCGCCTACGAGATCGTGATGAAATAATGATCTTACAAGGGTAGCACTGCCATATACAAGTATATCCCCTCCACCGGTTTTTTTAAGTGCGGACACATCATTAATCACATCACGAAGTATATGACTGTTGCTCCAGTCCGCCTCCTGCAGGCTCCGGGATACGATATATTTTGGCAACTGGTTCATACGATCGGCAAAGAGATTGCCACTTTGGCCTGACCAGTACTTCACAAACTGCTGATAGGTGTTCTTGCCCAGCAGCAATGCGTCTACACCTGCCAGCTCATCTGCTTTATACTTTCCACCTTCCGGGCTCCTGTATTTAGACTGCCAGCCACCGTGGGGGTGAGGCGTTTCATTGCCGCCGGGCGCTTCCACTACACCATCGAGGGTGATGAATTGGGTTACGATAATCTTTCGCATAAAACTCTTTTTATAAAATTAGCGAGAGAGTTTTTATCAAGAGGAGGGGGAAAGAGACAATACAAAGGGGTGAGTGCGACAGACACATATCTAGACAATTGGTGGAAAAGAGAAAATGCAACAGGGCGGAGAAGAACAGCGATTATCCTCCATGCTGCCAGCAGTAATTATTCTTTGCGCTTCTTTTGCACTGTGTTCCTTTTTTGGTGATGGCCTGGCAACGGTTGGTCTTGCGGACTGTACTGTAGGAAATAAAGCTGTTGCCTGTATCTTTTAACCCGTTCAGGTTCGTATTTACACTACTGATCAAAGAATCAATTCTTTGATCGAGGAGGAGTATGCGCTGGTTTAGTTGCTCTGTTCTGATATTGTTTCGGCTGGTATTAAAGCAGGAAGTGAGCAGTATAACCAGGCAGCAACTAAAAACTATTTTCATAACAACTCAATTAGCGGTTATTAATAAGTTTTGAACTTTCTTCAGGACGGAGGCCTTTGTTTGCGACCTCTTGTTTGCGCAGGTATTTGTCGAACATATAGAGAGAAAGAGGCCTCAAAGACCGGGTAAGCTCTACGGGATGATTACCACCGGTGGTGTAGTACTCGATTGTTTTATTTCTCTTTATATAATAAATTTTCCCGACCGACTTCTCCGTTATGGTGTCTTCCTGCATGATCCTTCTAAAATGTTTCACCTTTTCTTCGTTCAGCGGTAATAAAAGCCGGTCTTTTTGTTCTTCATTGCAGGGCGCTTTTTCGTAGTGGTCGGCAGCCCAGTACATGCAACCACTTGCGGAATTTCCCAATGCAAATGGGGCATCGCGTTTTTCCTCCCATAATATATACAGCCCTCCCAGGCTAATGGCCAGTATCAAAAGCACTAGGAAGATCTTTTTAGTTTTATACTTCTCCCCTTTATTTAATAAATCTGTTTGCTGGAAAATCTCCTGCTGCTGTTTATTTGCCGATAAAGCTTTATCAGGCTCCGTGCGAAGCGGGCTTACCGGTTCATCAACAGTCGTTACGAATTCTTCTGCCGGTTTCTTCAAATCATTTTCTACAGGCTGGGTATCGGCTTGCTGATCGGCAGTGCTATGGGTAGGTTTACCAATAATTTGCCATTCTTCGTCGCTTAATAGAACGTCTTTATCAAAGACATGAGGCCTGTGTGGAAAGTCAATCAACCAGGCCAGTAACTCCAGATATTTGTCCGTTAAATTTTTGTCGGGGTCTTTTAAAAAACTATCCAACGGACGGAATTTATCGGCTTCAAATTTTTGAATATGTTCTAAGAATTTCCTTTCATGCGCTACAGTACCAAAAAACCCTCTGAGCGCTGCTTCATCTCTCCTTTCATAACGTTCCCGATAAACATTTACGCATTCCCGCCGGATGTTGGCAGGTGTTGGTTTAGCTAACAATAGAGGAAGCTCGTTATTTGCCCGCTTCTTATTATAAGCTGCTATTACCAGTTTGGTATAGTCTGAAGAGTCTAAACGCATGCGATTTTGCCTCTAACTAAAGTAAACAATAACCGGAATTTTCGGAATTACACCCGGTAAAATAGGGCATAAGCGGAATTCCTGTTTACGGTTAACCGGAATTTTTGGAATGATTGGAATAACCGGAACCATTTGATGGCGAGGCTTTTAGCCGATCATATGTTTGCACTGTGATCATTTGGTGCGGTGTACAACAAACCAGGTGATCTGCTGAGACGAAGATCATGATGCAGGGTTAGCCAGCACGGGAAGTTGCTGACCAGGTATCGATCAACGCTCTTCCTTCCCAACGTAAGAAGCGCTTCTTACAAAACCAGTCCCGCCAGGCTCGCGACCCGGTACGGGCATTTTACAAACAATTTAATTCAACTCAAATGATCAGTTTTATCATCTGGCTTTGGACATTCTTATGTCCGAACCCTTACCATACCATCGATAATCATGGTGATTGTACCAAAGTGCATATGGCTACCGCCAGTGCCCAGGACGCCGGCGATGGCGATACTGGTGGCGAAACCGGAAGTCTTCCGCCCAAACCACCTACACCACCGCCCCCTCCTCCTCCGGGCAATTGATGTACCAGGAAGGCAGAAATATTTCTGCCTTCCTTTTTTTATATTTAAACCAAAATCTTGTCTTTGAAAGTATCAGTTCAAATCCTGTTGATTTTGACGGTTGCTTCTTTTGGGGGATGTAACCGCAAAGCGGAGAATACTTCATCAGAGTATAGTTATTACAAGTGGGGAGAATACCTGCACTATAATAATAAAATGGACTCGGCCTATCTTATGTTTAGCCGGGCCGTCAATAGCAGTACCGATAGCCTTGAAAAGGGTAAAGCCTGCAATTACCTGGGGATGATGCAGCGCAGCACGGGCGATCTCTATGGCGCGCAGCTAAGTCTTGCGGCAGGCCTCACTGCGCTCGATGCAAAAAATACGGAACATCGCGAGATTATCTCCTTTATTTATAACGAACTCGGAAATACCAGCCTTGATCTGAAAAGGTTTAACGAGGCTATCAGTTATTATGATTCTGCCATAAAGATTGCCATAGATACCGGGCATCGGCTCGAGATGATGAACGGCAAGGCAACTGCACTTCAAAAGAAGGGAAACTATGGAGAAGCTATCGTCATTTATGACTCTATACTCAGACTACAACCCGCTGATAGGGCACTTACAGCGCGGGCTATATCTAACCGTGCCAGGACCGAATGGCTGCAGGATCAAAACTATCCAGTACTGAACGAATACTGGTATGTACTAAAGATCAGGCTCGACAGCCAGGATAACCTGGGACTAAATGCCAGTTACGCTCATTTGTCTGATTATTATGCCGGCAACCGCCCGGATTCCGCTCTTTGGTATGCAGGAAAGATGTATGAAAAGGCAACCGAAATAGAAAGCCCGGATGATGTGCTCGAAGCAATGGATAAGCTGATCAGGCTGAACAGCTCTGCCGGTCTGAAAGAGCAATGGTATGAGCGGTTTAAAAAACTGAATGATAGTCTCCAAATGTCGAGAGATACAACCCGCAGCCGGTTTGCCCTTATACGATATGACGTACAAAAAAGTAAGGCCGATAACCTTATGCTGCAACAACGTATTACCGGTCAGCGATTATTAATGACTGGTCTGATCGCACTTGCGGTTATTATTATTATTGGCCTTTCCACCTGGTACCGGAAACGCAGAATAAGGCTCAAACGGGAATCTGAAAATGCAATCCGGGAATTGAAGCTGAAAACTTCCCAAAAAGTACATGACGTGGTGGCAAACGGGCTTTACAGGATTATTAACGAGTTGGAACATAACAAAACGATGGATACAGAAGAACAGATAAGCAGGATAGAGGAACTGTATGAAAAATCACGGAATATTTCTTACGACGATACGGGTGCTCAAATAGAAGATTATCAAAAACAAATTCACCGTTTAATCAACTCTTTTTCGGATCAACATACTCCGGTGATTGTAGTAGGTAACGAAGCGTCGTTTTGGAGCAAGCTCACACCATCTCAAAAACATCAGCTGCAATTGGTTCTTAATGAGCTACTGGTCAATATGAAAAAACACAGTGCGGCTAAAAACGTGGTCATCCAGTTCAAAATCGAAAATGCTACCTGCCTTATCAACTACAGGGATGATGGGCTGGGGTTTCCTCCGGAGATTGAATTTGGTAATGGGCTTAATAATACGGTTAGCCGTATTAAATCTCTCAAGGGGCAGGTTATTTTTGGAAAAAGCGAGAAAAAAGGTGCATCCGTTGCCATCAGCTTTCCGCTTGAACCTGGTAAAATATGATTGATAAAGTAATTATAGCCGAAGATCAGGAAAGTGCAAATCTTTCTGTACAAAGGAATATGGCGGAATTCAAAATCAGCCATGTCGACCATGTATTTTATTGTGATGATGCGCTCAACAAAATACAGGTGGCAAAGGAGAAAGATCAGCCATATGACCTGCTTATTACCGATCTGTATTTTGAAGCAGATGGGGTTGCTCAGAAAATTGCCGGCGGATTTGACCTGGTTCGTTCCGTTCGCGCTATTCAACCAGAGATCATGATCCTGGTTTTTTCGGCAGAAAACCGGCCGGCTACTATCGATATGCTGTTTAAGAGCTACGAAATAGACGCGTATGTGCGTAAAGCCCGGCACGATGTCAAAGAGTTGAAACTGGCATTGGAGGCCCTGTCAAAAGGCCAGCAATATTATCCACAGGCGCTGGCACAACTTGTAAAACAGTCCAATACCTATGAGTTTACCGAATTCGATATTCATATTATCCGTTTGCTGTCTCAGGGTTATCAGCAAAAAGAAATACCAACTTACCTCAAGCAGCATAATATCAGACCGTCCAGCCTGAGCATGATTGAAAAACGGCTTAACCAGATCCGGGCAGAGCTGGATTTTACAAAAAATGAACAGCTGGTGTTATTTTGCAAGGAGGCAGGGATATTATAAGGGAAAACTATCGTCACCCCATCAGCAGAGATGAGATGCAAATGAACCTGATCCTATGTAGCTTATTTAAATACTTTACCCACCTTGCTTCGCATCATAATTTAGCCCCCACTGTATACCTATTTATCTGAATACATACCCAAATACGAACCATAGCGGTTATCTGTAAGCGGCGTCTCTACTTGTCCGCCAGTGGAGAGTGCGTTAAATAATTGATCGGCTACGGTGCTTTACCTGGCTCAGGCCCAAACAATCTCATGTAAATGATTGATTTTAAAAGAATAACTGAGTATCTTCATATTCAGTCAGCTTTATTTAAAACGGTAAAATGCATCTATCATGAGTGCCTGGCGGCAAAAGGCAATTGAGTGCTTTCCGGAATCACGGAAAGACTTTGAGGCCCCCGGTACATCCATTTATACCGTCTTTAGTGAATTGCTTTCTGCAGCAGTCAATTTTCATCAAACAAATAATAGCGACAGGCTTCAAAAGATTTATGATTTCGCTGAATGGTGTTTCCGGCAAAAGACCAGGGACTTATGGAATGCCGCCGGAGTATCTTTTTATGAACACCTGGGCGACTACCCTGAGACAAGACAGGAAATGAGAAGATGGGTTAAACCAGCTATTTATAGAGATATCAGGGAGCTATTGGCAATACGTTTAAGCGAGAAGGAACTACAGCAAATAGATAAGACTTATTGAAGGATGCTGAGAAAAAGAAGGCAGCCAGGCTGGTTATTTACTGTAATAAAATATACAGAAGGATAAATTTTCTGCACTGATGGAAATAGAAAAGCGGATGCCCGCTTCCATCTGCTGACCTATAAATTTCTCCGGAATATCACCAGCCATCAGCAGGTTGTTTTTCCCTATGGCAATGCAATATGCATGATCTTGTTGGCGTCGCTTTCGGATATAGGATGACTGGGATCGCCAGGCATATCTTTGTAACGGACTACTGCCGTAAACTCCCCGCCGAAACATATGTGCAACCAAACGGCCTCTCAAAATTTACTTTATAAGGGATCATTTACCTTTCTATTCCGGGTTGTAACATACCTAAAAGTTTACCCAATCGATAAGTAGTAAAATGCTGATTTTGAAATAGTCAATATCCTTTATCAAATATATTACGGGTTGCCCTTGTCTATGACGTTTAACGAAACAAGTAGGCCCGCGATGCATCGCGGGCCTACAATGGGCGGATGCGTCAGCGCGGTGGCAGAATCATTTTATTACAGGGAATGCAAAGGAAAGAGTGGTATTAAATGAGCGCATAGTGCGAATAAGGACTCTTTTAACCAGGCTGAATCTGTAGCGGAGCTATTGCGATTTACTGACTAATGGTTAAATTGTACAATGAAGCACAGGTAGCGTGAACGCCCCGGAAACATTAAAAAAGGTATAATGAATTGCCGAAGCGCATATCTTATTATTGCCCTTTTATTGGTTGGTCAGTTTTCTTTTTCGCAAAGTAAGTCAGCAAAGATGGCTTCTATCATGAAGGCCTATCATGACTACAACATGTTTGACGGCGCCGTACTGGTGGCGGAGAATGGTAAGGTCGTCTACAAAGGAGCCTTTGGCCAGGCCAACCGCGAATGGAATATTCCCAATACGACTGGTACTAAATTTATGCTCGGGTCTGTTTCCAAACCATTGACGGCAACCCTGGCACTGATACAGGTGCAAAAGGGTTTGCTAAGCCTGGATGGCACCATTGATAGCTATTTGCCGGAGTTTAGAAACAAGCCGGCCGCTAAAGTCACTATCGGCCAGTTGCTCGCCCATACTTCCGGGCTACCTAATTATGATGTGATCAGTGATTTTTTTCCGCGTATAAGCCGGCAGAAGTATACGCGCGAAGAATATGTAAAAGTATTTATCGATTTACCGCTGGCGTTTGCACCGGGTACTCATTTTTCCTATAGTAGCTGGGGCTATTTTACCCTGGGCTATATAATGGAGCGTGTGACCGGTAAATCATATAGCGATCTGATGGCGCAGGATATTTTCGCCAAAGCCGGCATGCATAACTCGGGTTCCTATTATCACACCCAGATTGTGGCCGACCGGGCTACTGGTTACGACTATAGTTTTGGTGGATTTACTTCTGCTGATTTCAGGGATCAGACCAATACCATGGGCACCGGCGATCTTTACTCTACCGTAGAAGATCTGTTTAAGTTTCACCTCGCATTATCCAACAATACACTATTGAATAAGGAGCTGACAGAGCAGATGTTTACGCCGGGCATTGAACTGGCCAGGTATGGTTTTGGCTGGTTCAATCAGCCGTTTAAATATACCGCTACCGATAGTGTGGCATCCAATTTTCACCTGGGTATGACCGAAGGGTTTATTTCCTTTATAAGGAGAATACCGTCGACCAACAGCATGGTCGTCATTCTTTGCAACAGCTCGCCTACTGATTTTTTCGGCATCACCAGCAATTTGCTGAAGGTGCTTTATAATGTACCGGTGAAGGTTAAGCAGCCGGTTCATAAAAAGGTAGAAACGTTAATTGCTACAGAAGGTGCTGAAGAAGCCGTTGCCGCCTATCAGGCGATGAAGTCCGATACGGCCAGGTATTATATCGACTGGATCTCCATGAATTTTCTGGCCCAGCAGTTGTATGATCTAAAGCGTTATGAAGAAGCCCGGATTATTTCGGAAAACAATACCACCGAATTTCCCGATCGCGACCTGGTACTGGTTACAATGGCCAATATTTACCTGGCATTGGACAGGAAACAGGATGCCATACGGTTTTACAAAAAAGCATTAGCGATTACACCCGGTTATGAAGAAGCAAAAAACAGGCTTAGGGAGCTGGAAAAATGAAATACGAAAGACGACCAGAATTTCGGACATTTAAACGGCAACACCCAATTGCAGGTAATCAAAAAAGCAGCGTCAGATGAGAAGGATCATTTCATTTATGCACATTTCACTCGATGGTTTTGTAGCAGGGCCTAATGGAGAAATGAACTGGATCAAAATTGATGAAGAGATTTTTGACCATGTTGGCAAACGTATCCGCCAGACCGATGCAGCGCTATATGGCCGGGTAACTTATGAGATGATGGAAAATTACTGGCCTGCTGCAGGAGCCCGGCCGGGCGCGAGCCGGCACGATATAGAACATTCAAGCTGGTATAACGGAGCGCATAAAATTGTTTTATCCAATACACTGAAAGAGGCGACACTCACGAACACCACCATTATCAACGACGACCTATCGGAGCGGATAAATGAAATAAAACAGCAGCCAGGTAATGAGATCCTGCTTTTTGGAAGCCCTACAGCTACCCATGCGCTTATAGATCAACATCTAATTGACGGCTACTGGCTGTTTGTAAACCCGATTATTTTGGGTCAGGGCATTCCCCTGTTTGCCGGCATCAAGGACAAGGTAAAACTCAAACTGCAGGCTACGCGGCAGTTTACCAGCGGGGTCACTGAGCTGAGTTACCTGGTGGATAAAGTATAAATCGCATTACACCCCATTATTCTTACAAAGTATAGCGAATAAGTGCTATTTTTCTGCACGGAAAAATTGCTTTCATTTGTTTTCCATTTTCCCGGGAACTTACTGTGGCTGAATAACCGGCCACCAGCCTCTGACAAAGCAGTAGCATCATTGCAGCGTACCCCGATAGCCGGCAGGAAAGAATAATTGACCGGGCAATGATCACCCAACAAGCTAATATATCCTCATAATGTTAAGCTATTTTAATGACGGGCTTTGGGAGAGGACATAGCATATGCTGACCTATGGAAAATACTTGCGGCCCGGAAGTAAGATCTATAAAATTTCTGAAGCTCCGATTAAGCATAAACAAACAGTAAAACCATGAACCAGCCATTATGCAGGAGAATCCTGTTGTCTTCACTGCTATTATTTTCATTGGAGATGTTTGCTCAAAGCAACAAAACCCTGCTGGCGATCTTTCCTCATCCGGATGATGAAACCGCTGTTGCAGAAGTGCTGATAAAGTATAGAAGGCTGGGGTACAACGTGAAACTTATCATTGCCACAGATGGAAAAGACGGGACAAGAGTAACAAAAATCCCTGCCGGAGATTCATTAGGCAACCTGAGAAAGGAAGAATCCAGATGTGCCTGCAAGATCATGGGCATTGATGACCCCGTTTTTTTAGGGATAGACAGGCTCGACACGAGGATTGGAGTAGGAAAGTATTTCAGAGAGCATAAAAAACTATTAGACACTTTGAAAATCTTAATACCTTCTATTCAACCCGACATCATCATCACGTTTGGTCCTGATGGCGATACGCATCATGCTGAGCATATTGTAACCGGTGCAACAGTTACAGAGTTGTTGCTGCAGGAAGGGTGGGTGGAAAAATACCCCTTGTACTACCTGGCATGGACAAAGAAGCAGTCAGAAAATTTGATGGAAGAACTGGGCTACCTGGATGAGCAATATTTTAATGTAAAGATTGAGTATACCCAGGAAGAAGAAAATAAGGCACTGGAAATAATGCCCTGCTATGTGACCCAGTATACTCCGGAAGAAATGAAAGAAGACTACAACGGCAAAATAAAGAATCCCGTCAATTTTGTTCATTTCAGGAGGTTTGTCGTACAGAAAGGATTAAAAAAGGATTTCTATTAAATAAAACAGGGCCAACATGAAACGATTTGCGTCCATCACACTCGTATTGTATATGACGACAGCCTGCTCCAACCAGACCAGGACAGGCGCCAGAGCAGATACCAAAGCTGAATCTGAAAAACTGATGCAGGCAAGCCGTGAATGGGCAATTGCCGCAAAGGAGCGGAATACGGATAAAGTTCTGGAGTTCTGGCAGGATGATGCTATCATGCTCAATCCCGCTCATCCGGTTCTTACTGGCAAACAGGCTATCAGCGAAAAGGTAAATGCCAGTTATGCCGATTCATCCTTTAGCATCAGTTGGGAGCCCATTAGCGCAAGTGTATCGGAAGATGGCACAATGGGATATATTATTCAAAAAACAGTCATAAAGTTTAATGGCAGTACGGGACCAGTGACATAACAGTTAAATGCCGTTTCCGTCTGGAAAAAACAAACGGATGGATCGTGGAAGAATGTGGTTGACATAAAAACGCCAGAGTAAATTCTGGTATAAAAAATCTCACCAATCGTGATGACGCATCGTATATCCGCCACCAATGTACGGTTTTGTTAAAAGTTGGAATCGGTTGTCGTAAACATTTTACAGAAGAATATATCGGTGATCATGTCAGGATGCCCGATGAATTGAGAGGATAGTATTAAATATATACACATGAAGTCCATTCTCCCCAAAATTGCTGCGTTTCTTTTGCTATTGGCAATTCCTGCTGTCTTGCCGGCCCAGCTTACGGAGCAGCGTGTTAGTAAAGAAAAATGGCAACGCTATGGTAAGACAAAAAGTATTGGCGTAGCTAAAGCCAGTCTTGAGTATAAGGTGAACGATACCGACACCACATTTCTCCTGTTGCTCGAAGATGAAAGAAAGGAGTTGAAAAGCTTCTTTAGCGTTCGTTTCAACGGCCGGGGTAATACCCTGGAAAACCTGTATACAATCCTCATTTCTTTTTTCGAAAAGGAAAACTGGCGAAATGATGAATATATAAAAATATTTACCCTCGGCGAAACAAAGGTGAGTGTATATAAAGCCCCAGGCCTGATGCCACAGAAGGCAATTATTTTTTCTACAGATAAAGGACGTTGCCGCCTTACCAAAAAGGAAATAAACCAATTGTTTGATAAATGATCATCTTATACATTCTTATTATTTTAATCGGTACTATTCCGCTTTGGAAGACGATCCGGTTTATACAGCTGGAAGAAAAAATAAGAAAGGAAGGTATTTCGACTTATGGAACTGTTACACATATTCATACTACACGCTACCAAAGAGGGCCGGCAACAGACCGGGTGCATACCCGGTACAGCAGCATCCTGCCCGGTCAGTATTATGAAGCCAATTTTGTGGCCAAACATAACCAGTACCGGATCGGGCAATCCATTCCTGTAAAATATCTACCCGGCAAGACGGATAAAATTATTGTGAGCCCCAAAAGAGGTTATTGGCTCATGCTTATTTTTTCGACTCTCCTGCTGCTGTTTGTATTTTTTGCCGTATACAAAATCGACGAAATGGTAAAAGCGGGGGGAGCAATATAGGTGCTCCACCTGCTATATAAAATGACTAGTACGTGGGGGGGGGGAATCTGAAGTGCTATCTGAGTTGTTGTGTGCTATTTAATTTTCTTTTGTAAACGTCCGTTCGCCCTGGGGGCGTTTGATGGTCATTTGTTTTTTTGTTACGTCGAATTCAATTGTTACTCCCGTAGTGATCGTGAATTTATGCTCATCATTTGCTTCGACGGGTATAGGAGAGCCTCCTTCCTGCTGTATGAAAAGCGTGGAATCTTTTCTCGTAACGATCCATTTTACCGGTGCACCGGCTGCAGTATAGGTACCCGTATACTGATTGAGCACTTCCGGGCTTATCCTGAATGCATCGAAGGAAGGTATTTCAAACGGCCTGTTCCAGTAGATATCAAAGACCCCGCTTACGATATCCTTTACCGGGTAGATCTTTGCATTGGTGGTATAGGCCATGGCCAGTTTTTCTTCCGGGCAATAGGCGAGCCAGGCCCCGGAGGTTGAGCTTCCGCCCGTATGGCCGTACATGGCTTTGCCGGCAAATGTGAAGGGTTCCATTCCCATGCCTTCATCATCTGTCATTGTCTTCATCTGGTCGAGACTTTTTTGCGAGATCAGTTTCAGGTCAAACAGGCCCTGGATGAATTTTACCATATCCGCAGGTGTGGAAAGGATCGCACCTGCACCGGCTGTAATGCTGAAATCCGGTTCCTTTGCTTCTTTCCATCCGCCTATATACCGGTAAGAAAGGCTTTCGTTCCTGTCTGTGCTGGTATTTCCTGTGCCCATATAAGTGTTTTGAAGTCCCAGCTTAGACACAATGCGTTCCTTGAGCGCTTGCTGGTATGGCTGACCACCTGCTTTCTCTACGATATATCCCAGCAGCACATAGCCGGAGTTGCTGTAAAGATGCCTGGTACCTGGTTCAAAATCGGGCTGCAGTTGGGCGATTTCGGCAACTCGCTCCTCCTCTGTTCGCGGCTGCATGCCCGAGCCATCGGGAGGCACATTGGGTATACCGCTGCGGTGCGACAGTATTTGTGCAATGGTGATTTTGGAAGCGTTGGGAATTTGTGGAAAGAACTTATCAAGCTTATCAGCAGGCTTTAGTTTGCCTTCTTCCATCAGCTGAAAGATCATTACGGCGGTATACATCTTTGTGATGGATGATATCCGGTATTTTGTCTGGTCAGTCAGCGGAGTCTTCAGTGTTTCGGTGACCTGGCTATAGCCGAAAGAGCGGGTGTAAAGAATTTTGCCGTCTTTGGCAATGGCAATGCTGCCCATGCCTTTGTTTTTTTCGAGGAGGCGGTCAAAAAGCTGATCGAGCTTTGCTTTATCCAGGGGCTGTGCACAGGCATTGCCAATCATAATCAACGATAGTATAGCCCCGGATAATAATTTAATCTTCATGGCTTTGATTTTATCATTTCTCAATAAATAAAAAGCACTTTGAAATACAAAGTAAATGCAAAATAAACCGATCCTGCAAAATATTTTTAGAGGGTAGACTATATTGTTGAAGCAGAGCGGGTTTGTTGAGAATTGGTGTGCGTGGGTCGGTAGTACGATATCCGGGAAGGAAAACAAAAAGCAAATCAGCGAAAATGATCCTTATAAACACATGTAATGTAACTGGTTGTATGGCTAAAAGTGGGATATCTGTCAAAAACTGCCATTGCTTTGAGCGGTATTGCTGTTTTAAAAATTGGTACATTTAAGTACCTAACCTAATTGATAAACTAAAATTTTTGTTATGATCATAGTTCACGATATTTTCAATTGCAAGCCTGGAAATGCTTCCAAAGTGGCAAAACTTTTTAAAGAATGGGCTGGCGTAGCACCCCAAAAGAACGTTAACGTTATGACTGATGTGACAGGTCAGTTTCATCGTGTAATTATTGCTTCCAGTTTCGAGAGCCTGACGGCTTACGAAGAAGGAATGAAGACTATGGGTCAAACTGAGGAAGAAAAAAAGGTAATGGAAAAGTTTAAAGACATGAATGAAATGTATGTTTCCGGCAGCCGCGAGATTTTTAAGCTCTGGTAAAAACTTTTCACGCGTCAAGAAAAAGGGTAACAGGAGCTATGGACCTCGCGATATGTATGCAAATGGTAGTTCCACAAAGCGACAACTACAAAGTGTGTAACTGTTTCTTTTAAGCTCCTTTGATTGGACAATTATGTGTTGCCGGACTGAAAATATTTTGCTATGCTGTATTAAATACTCCTTACTCTTTCACTACCTCAAAGCTTCCCTTTTTTTCACCTTCTTTCACCACCCAGCCTGGTGACAAATATAATTTCCAGCCGTCGCCCGAAAAAGTAGCTTCATCGAGTTTAACGGGTGCCGCCACACGGCGGAAACTGCCGTCACTCGACACGAGCACACCCTTTTCTGCTTCCAGCTTTCCCCACGCACCTGAGGCGCGAAAAGGACCGAAATAGATCGTTCCGACACCCTGAAGCGAAACGGCTCCCCTGGTATCATAGCTATGGTTGCCGCCCGGAAACGAAAGCGTGGGGTCTTCTACATAAGTCTTACGCAATTGATCGAGGCGGGCCTGGCGATCATCCGCTCTCTTTTGTTCGGACAGGAGAATGTCTGCACCATTATACCTCGCAGCAGCTGTGCTGGCCTTGCCGCCTGGTTTAATATTGAGTGCTTGCATCAGGAGCAGGCCAAAGTCATCTGTATTTTTTATTCGCTTTCTCCAGCCGGGAGCAGCTGCATCGAGCAGAAGTCCGTAGGCTGGGCCGGAAAAATAAGCAAAGGTGCGAACGAAACTGGCATCCGTAGCAGTCCGCTCAGCATTGGTAAGTAAATCAAGAGCGCCAACAACAGCGTCGCTATCAGAATCCGCTACAAGTACAGTGGCCGTATAGGCGGCCAGTCCTTCGGTAATTTCCTGCCCGCGCTCATCTTCTGCACTTGCAGGGAAAAGAAGTCGCCGGGCCTCCCGAAATGCGAGGGCATCGGAAACAGCCTGCTTTCGTTGCTTGCCCGAACTGCGAAGTGCCTTCCCGAGTGCTTTCCACTCAAGTCTCAGCCAGTATCTGCCTTCCTTCGAATCGAGATGCTCAGGCGTACCCGCCGCGGCACCCAATTTGAGCTGGGGCTGAATGCCATGAAATAATTCATGAAGAAAAAGTTCCTTTCGGTCACGCGGAGATTTTGTGGCTACATCGTTCCAGATATAAGCACCCCATGTCTCCCCGCCCCATTGAATAGGTGCATTCACAAGACCAAAAAGCCGTGGCCTGGCCTCGTCCGGTGCAGTTTTGCTGGTGGCAATCGTCTTTGTTTGCATGTCGAAGATTACCATTGGTCCGCAGATGGAGATTCCCCATAAGCGGCCATTATCACGCTCGCAGAGAGCCTGAGCCTCTTTGAAATATTCCAGGGCGCGTTGCTGGTCTACCTGTGCACTGGCAACTGTTGCCAGGCAAATAAGAAGCAGTTGCAATAACTGTTTGTGGTAATGCATCTGATTGACGCAATTGGTTAATCAAGTTACGTGAATCCTGTGAAAATAAATAGGGCAGTTACGCTATGCCGATTAATAAACGAGGGATAATCAATTCTTTCTTAGATGGGTGTAGAGGAGTCGTGGATAAAACAATAACAACGAGTGCCTTGACTTTCAATTTAGCTAATTGGGCACCACCAATTACGGGAAACCTCAAAGCTAAGTGGGATTTTATTTTTTGTTTTGTTCAGATGATTGGGTAAGTAAAATATAATAAAACAAAAAATATGTCAATCCGAATAACATGTGTTAAAAAGAGTAATGGATATCATGAAAACCCATATACGGCAATCGAAAGTTTAAGCTGGATTGAAGATGGAACAAGCAAAACCGGAACTACAGGGAGACTCGAAATGTATGAATGGGTTAAGCAAGGGGGGGATGCATATGTAAAAGACTCTATAGGGAATTCGGCCAGGTTGATTCATGCAGAAACAGCTCTGGGCACTAAGTATGTTAAAACCATCGCAGATGAAACAAAGTCTGACAATCTTCTTTCATTGCCTGAGTGTAAGTGATTTTCGATAGTGTAGTAACATATCGGAAGATTGTGATGTTGCACTGCTGTTAGAACGATGTCGTTGGCCATCTTATTGGTAATAACCCCGAACCCTGAAATTTTGTTACAGGCCTTGATGTGTGGGTTATACTGGAAAAATTATTAACCACAAAAGCAATTACCATGATAGTAGTCTTTATCTGGCTTATTGGAGCTGCTATAGTCGGTGTAATTGGCAGCGGAAAGATGATTGGCTTTGGCGGAGCTTTCCTGTTGTCGTTGCTACTATCTCCTTTGATTGGATTTATTATTGTACTTTTTTATCCATCAAAAGAACATCAGCAGAAATCCTTTGAACAACAAAAGATGCAGACGCAAATTCTTCAATCAATGGCTACTTCTCAATCGTCTGCAGTAGCTGGCCGGCAAAATTCTATCGCCGATGAGATTCAGAAATTAAAATCGCTGTATGACGCCGGTGCTATAACTGAGCGCGAATTCGAGCTTCAAAAACAAAAATTATTGTCACAATAGTAATAAAGCCGATTGTCTGTAATGCAAATAAGGGCAGGCGTCGTTTCAAACCGGCTAAAAGACCAGGGTACCCTTTCCGGTTATTATGCTCTTCTTGATTGGACAAATACCTAACCAGCGAGCAAATGATCTCGCCGCTTTTGCTGAATTGAATACGTAAAAAGATAAACCTTGTACACCTTGCACAGGACAGGTTTTTACGATGACTCCCGGGAATTCTTTACAGGCAAAAAGTACGTTGTATTATCAGCTCAGTTTTTTCCATTCGACGCGTCAATCCCATATCGTATAGCCGCCTGAAGTATATCAATGTTTATATCTTTCAGTGATTTAAACTTAATACAATACCCGCTCACGCTTGCTTTTCCTATCTTTTTTCCAAACGTTTGGGCCAGGTAGGTCTTATCTTCAATACCGAGGATATAGACAGAGATCCCCGTTGTGTTAGCGCTCAAACCAATTTGATAAAATTCCCTGCCTGATCCATCAGCATATTTTATGGTGCGAGATCCGTATCCGATATTAGGATTCGAAACAGTTTTGTTTTCACTGTTTTTACCATCGAGGAACCAGAGTTTACATGCTGGCATTACCTGCAAAATGATGCCGTGCAACGTGTGCATGTCACTACGTTTTGGCTCGGGTTGACTGGTAATATACTGGTTGATTTGCGCCTGTACGTTCATTCAGCTATAAAATTACGGACTGCTTATTTTGCTTTTTCATCCTGATAGTTGTCGCGATCAGGACCGTTTCGATAAAGTCGCCAACATGTCCTCCAGGTTGGTCATGCTCATAGAGAATCCTTCTTTAAAGCCCATTTCGATCATCTTCTCCATCCGGGCAAGCGATTCGTTGTAGATGATAATATGCACGGTGGTCTTTCCGTCCTGTTCGTTAAACGTGTAATCCCAGTCAGAGCCCGGCAATTCAGGATTTTCATCCTTGTCTGCAAAGGCATTCAGCATTTTGAAGTTGGTTTTTGGGCTAATGGACGTGTATTGCTGAATGGCCCAGCGCTCCAGGCCTTCGGGGCTTACCATGGCATAAAATCTGCGTCCGCCCACCCGGAAGTCCATAAATTTTGTTTTCGATTTCCACGGTTTTGGGGCTACCCACTGGTCAAGCAGTTCTGCAGTGGTAAATGCATCCCATACGAGCGACAGGTCTGCATCAAACTCACGTGTGATGAATACCTTTTGCGCTGCTTTGTCGACGGTAAAATCAAATAGCAAGTTCATTTTTTCTTATTTTTTAGGGTGTACAATACGTCGTCGAGTTGCTTGAAGCTTTGCTCCATGATCTTCCGGAACTGGTCGAGCCAGACGTCGATCTCTTTCATTTTATCGATTTTGAGCTCATAGAAGATCTCCCTGCCTTCCTGCCGGGGTTTGAGCAGGTCGCACTCCGAGAGGATGCGCAGGTGTTTGGATATGGATTGCCTTCTGACGTCAAAATGCTCCGCAATGGCATTGGGTGTCATGGCCTGTACGGCCAGCAGTACCAGGATGGCCCGGCGGGTGGGGTCTGCAATAGCCTGAAAAATGTCTCGTCTCATGAATTGGTATTAAGAAGCCGTTCGGTTGCAAATATATGAGAAGCCGATCGGTTGCTCAAAATTTATTTTTGGAGGAGGGGTAGGGCTATTGTTGGTTACCGGTTGAAGGCATGCACCCCGGTCATGATCTTGTCTTTGCTTCGTGTATGGCTCTGTAGCCAGCAGTAAGATGGGAGAGCAGGTAAAATGATGAAATCAAACTTACCAGCGATCATTTAAAAGTGCTATAACGGAGAAGTGAAAGTTGTTTTACTGACAATCGGGTAAACAGGCGATAATAGATAGGGCTCTGTTTTAATCTGCTCTATCAGACCACGCTTTAAATAGAGCAATCATTGTATCATCAAGTTTAGCCGGTTGGTATTTCAAAGAGGTAACCATTACTGCCGAACTTTCAGGAACGGCAAATTGTATCTTATAAACAAACCCATTCCCCAGTTTTCCAGACAGAATGTAGCTTAATTGAAGGGGAAAATTCCGGGTTTCCATATCTACCCAAACCCGCGCACGGGAAGCATATTCATCATACTCTCCACCGTAAGGCACAAAGTTTACTATAGATACTTTTTTTCCCTCAAGTACAGATGTCGATACCGTCCAGGTGGAATCAGCAATGGAATTAAAAGGATCTACCTGAGGTACTTTAGAAAAAAAACCTCCAGGCTCAGACATTTTCCCTTTTCGGGTGATACTCGCATCCAGGGACAGTTTGTCAAACCAACTATAAATTTGCTTATCTAAATCATAAAAGGTGTATCCAATTGTATCTGTTTTTAGGTACCCGTTCTCATCTGAAACTCTACTGGAGATGATGTCTATTAGAAAATGTTTCCAGACAATCAATTTTCTATAATTATTAAACAAAGAGGCCGTATCCCCTCCTGCCAAATTTATTGGTGAGCCGTTACTGTCAGTTTTTTCAAACAATTGATTTGAAAGTTCAATATATCCTTCAACCTCCTTAAGTGGCGTATCTTCTGATTTATCCGATAAATTATAGTGCGTGAATGACAATACGATAATTGGCAAAAAAGCGACAATAGTGCCGGGTCGAAATAACATACAGTTTAATTGACGTTACCAAAAATATCAATAATTATCTTAAACACGAACTGTTCAATACTAGGAATGAAGATTTAAAGGCACACAAATATTCGCTAAAATAACTGCCAAGAACAGGAGTGTAAAGAATCTGTTCTTTTAATTTATATCAGGTCGCAAAAGGCTTATTTTATGTAGCAATGCTTATTATCAGGATTGCGGCTGCGAAGTTTTAGCTAGTATTTGGAAGGTAACAAGTAATAATACATATTAGAAATTAATTCCTGCAGCTTTTTAAATACCTGTTTGTATAGTGGACCCGGTGTATAACAAAGTCAGCTGCGGAGAAATTTAAAATGGACGAATAATTAAAATCAATCAGCAGTTTGTCTGCTAAGAAATCGCCATGTCTGGAAGCTTTTTTGTTGTTGCTGCATGTCTCCAATTTACTGGAGACTTCACCCGCTTAATTACTCTATGGGCACTTACTGTTAACTTACCGGGTATATCATAGTTTTTAATACTCCCAATCAATATGGCTCACTGGCAGCTTGTTCAGTTCATCACGGTAATACTTCCACCGGGGCATGAACTTATCCATATAAGCTAAAAACCGTTCATTGTGCAGACGTTCGAGCAGGTGCACCAGTTCATGCACGATGATGTATTCCAGACAGTGTACCGGCTTCTTTGCCAATTCAAGGTTAACCAGAATCCGTTTCTTCTGTATATTACAGGTGCCCCACTTTGTTTTCATCTGCTTGACCCCCCAATCGTCTACCTGCACACCTATCCTACGTTCCCATTGTGCCAGTATTTCAGGTATCAGCTTTTTTAATTCAGCCCTGTACCATTCATTCAGCAGGTGCTGACGTTGGGCAATGCTGCTTCCGGGTTTTATATGCAGGTCAATATATGTTTTGTTCTTTATCTCTACTCTGGCAACTTTATCCGTATCAACTAACCGCAAGAGATAACGCTTGCCCATAAAATAATGGCTCTCCCTGTTAACATATTTCCGCTCAGATTCTCTTTCCTGTCCGGCAAACCTGCGTTGCTGCTTTCTTATCCACGGAAGTTTGGATATGGTGAACAACCTTAGTGTTTCATCATTCACACCTTCGGGTGCTGCCAGACGAACACGACCAAGCGGTGGGTAAACAGCCAGATGAAGGTTCTTAATATTCTTTTTCACTACTTCAACACTTATATTGCCAATCTCCAATCGTTTCATTACTTGAATTCCTCCTGATTCTCCACAATTTCGTAAATCCTTGATACTTCTGCTTCGTCTAATACACCATAGTTGTTCAGTATTTTCCGGATAATTATCCGGACAGCCTTTTCTTTGATGGGGGTGCCAATCCAGTTGTCAGGCCGGCTCTCATTGATGGTATTGAAAAGCTCAATGGCCAGTGTTTCATTCTCGGCAAGGTTATCATACAAAGCTCTCTTTGCCCCGGTATCAATGACAGCAGGGTATTGGGTGGATGCTTTGGGCTGAATCTCTTTTGCCAGTTCTTCAATCTTTTTCAGATACTCTTCATAACTGAGTGCACCTAATTTCCGCTGACGTACAAGCTCAGTGAGCAATACACTCATCTTTTCATAATACACCGGATTAATGGGCATCTCCTGTGTTATTACCTTCCGCATATTGGCTTCTAATGTTTCAGCCATTGCTGCGGGGTTTCTTTTGATGCTGCTGGGCAGTTTTCCGGTAGCATCTTCAATACCGTTTTCAACTATCAACTGTAACAGGGTGGCATCACCAAAGTTGGAGAGTGTACGGCTGGGGTCTGCGCTAAGGTACATATCGAGCAACTGCCGCATGTCAGGCTCATACTTTTTCAGGTCAATATAATCTGCACTGGCTATCTTAATGGCATTCCGCAGCTCAGTATATTCATCTACCTTCTTTTTCACCTGCTCTGCATCTTTATCTGAATAGCCAGCTTCCTTCATTTCTGCTGCTACATTATTGTAAGACCTGATAAGCGAGACTACGGCTTTGTAAAACGTCAGCCGTAATTCTTCCGTTTCTTTTAGGGCTTCTTTACTGTTGGTGTCTTTGCAGAAGTATTTGATGTATTGCTCCAGCTGCTTGGGTGGCTCCACCGGTTCACATAACTGGTGCAGGGTTTCCAGAGCATCTTCCAGACGTTCTTTTGCTTTTTCCAGCCTGTTAATCAATAAACCCTTTACATCTTCTTCTTCAAAGTTGTCAAAGGCGTCAGAGGTGTAATCGGATATAGATTTGTTGAGACTATTGAAAAGGTTTTTATAGTCTACGATATACCCAAACTCTTTATCTTCTTTCTCAGTACGGTTTACCCGGCAGATAGCCTGAAACAATCCGTGGTCCTGCATCTCCTTATCAATGTACAGGTATGTGCAGGAAGGGGCATCAAAACCAGTAAGCAACTTATCCACCACAATCAGCAGTTGCATGTTGGCCGGTTCATCTACAAACTGCTTCTTGGCTGCTTTCTCAAAATCTTCCCGGCTTCTGCCGGCCAGCATTTGCTGATAAATCTCATACTGTTCAATCTTCTCCGTTTCTCCTTCTCCGGTTTCTTCTCCTTTCGTACTATTGGCGTTTGGTTCAAACGAGGTAATGATAGCACATTTCTTAAATCCAAAGTTTTGAAATATCTCGTAGTAACGGCAGGCTTCATAAATGCTGCGGGTAACCAGCATGGCATTGCCACGGCCATCTTTCAGCCGGGGTTTGATGCGGAAATCTTTGATAATATCAAATACTATCTTTTCCAGCCTGCTCTTAGTACTTAACACCTTTTGCATTGTTCCCCACTTCTGCTTTAGTTCTGCTTTGGGTAAATCATTCATACCTCTGGTCACTTCTTCAAACCATTCATCAATGCCCTTCTGGTCTAATACATGCTGGTCAACGTCTCTGGCTTCATACAGCAAGTCCAGCACCACGCCATCACTCACAGCTTCATCAAACTTATAGGTATGTATGTACCGGCCAAATATCTCAATGCTTTTCTTCTTATCAGCTTTTAGCAGGGGTGTACCTGTAAAACCAAAGAATAGGGCCTCGGGTATTATACCCTTCATGGCTTTGTGCAGGTCTCCGCTTTGTGTGCGATGACATTCATCCACAAATACAAACAGGTTTCCTTTGGGACTGAAATCCTTTGGTTTCTTTAACTGCTCAATGAAATCATTTACACTTCCTTCATCTTTATTGCCAAACTTATGAATGAGTGTACATAGCAGCCACGGTTTGGTATCGTTCAGCTTCAGCAGCAGGTCCTGACCGCTTTTGGTGCGGTATATTTCTTCATCAACTCCTTTAAATACCTTTTCAATCTGTTCATCCAGTTCAGTACGGTCAGTTATGATTAGCAACCGGGCATCGCTTACATTTTCCCGTATCCATTTAGCCAGCCATACCATCGTAAGGCTTTTACCGCTGCCCTGGGTATGCCAGATGATGCCGCCTTCTTTTTTGCCGATGAATTGCTGGGCTTCCTTTACGCCAAAGTACTGGTTAGGCCGGCAGAGTTTTTTCACTCCGGCATCAAATACCACAAAGTTGTGAATGATGTCGAGCAGCCGTTTCTTATCACAGAACTGCAGCAGGTGCTGGTCAAGCAGATTTTCATCCGGGTTATAGTGGTGTTTATCTTCTTTCCATTTCAGAAAGTATTTCTCCGGGGTTTTGGTGGTACCATAGTATAGACCTTCTGAATCGTTACCTGCCAATACCACCTGAACGGTCGAATAGAAAGGTTTAATAAACCGGTGCTGCTGGTTGTCCAGGTTCTGGCGTATGCCTTCGGAGGCGGAAACACTGGCTCTTTTCAATTCCAGCACACCCAATGCAATACCGTTTACATACAACACCACATCAGGCCTTTTGCTCTTTTCTCCCTTAATCGTTACTTCTTCTGCTACGGCAAAATCATTGTTTTCCGGAGTCTCCCAATCAATCAGCCAGACGGTTTGCACATTCTCCCCGGCTTCTTCTCTCACTTTTACACCATAGCGGAGGGCAGAATAAACGGATTTATTGACAGGGTAAAGATCGTCGCTAACGTTTACCGCTGCCAGCTTTTTAAATTCAAACAATGCCTTGTTGATTAATGCCTCACTGTATTTGCCCGTCCGGGTTAGCCAGTCCTTCAGGAAGGCTTCTTCGATGTTGCTGTTCCCTTCTTTTTCCTCCCAATTCCCCAAATAGGAATAGCCCAACTGTTCACACAACAGCTTTACCACTCTGTTCTGTGTAATCCGTTCTTTTGTTACGGGGGAGTTTTGCATGGTTAATCTGGTTGCTGTGTTAAGATAGTAAGTTTATGAAACACTTCATTCACCAGTTCCAGCACTGCATTGTCAACAGCTTCTAATGAAGGGTATTCCGCAGATATAGCAAATTCCGCAGTCATACCGTTATATCGTGAAACTGCTTTGAATTTATCTGCCAGCCCTGCCAGAGTTAGAATTGTTTTAACTGTTTGATAGCCGTTTTCATTTGGCTGTGTTGTATTCCACATCACAACATAGGCTCGGCCGTTTGATTCAAAACAAACATCCAATTTGTAGCTTCCGTCTGGCCGTTCAAACCTCTCAAAAATGTAGTAGTTATTCTGGTATTTAAACCTGTTTTTGAACGGGCTCCGGCTCAGATAGTCCTCTGTCTTATCTGCAAATCGTTGTGCCCTGTAGTCAGGAAGATGGACGATAAGTTTGTTAATGGTATTTGCTGCATCAAGCCCGTTGTTTTTGCTGACGAACTGATAGAACTTTTCTTTGACTTCGTTATCCATATCATTATGCCCCAAATGGGCGATTAGTTTAGCATATTGATGTATTACGGAACGGCTATCTTCTGTCTGGCTTTTACTTAAGCAGGGTACGAGCCAACCATTGTACAGGTCAATAGCCGTATTATTAAAAGCTGCAAGATTCTTCACCAGACTGTTTACATTGAAGCTATTGTCAGGAGCCAGTTTTCTGCCATCTTTCGACAGGTACACAATTGCCTTCGGCGGATAGCCACTTGCATATTCAAAGTAATCCTTCAACTGGTTGTCTCTGTCAGGAGCATCGTTAATCTTATTTTCAATAAGGATGCTTTGCTTGCTGGTCTCATCCTTAATCCAAATATCAATTCTCCCGGTTTCTCTTAATACAACGGAGTTGGCGTAGTCCTCTTTTTTTACAGGAACATGATGGCAGCGGTTAAGAAAGTCAATAAACAGATGGAGGAATTTGTATCCTTCTCCATGCAAACCATCAGGGTCGAGCAATGATGCAATCACATCGCTGTGAAAGTTTTCCAGATGTGCCGTATAGCTGGAAATGGTAAACAGGTTGTACCCCGCCTTGGCTTTCTGCCGGTTTACTTCCTCTTGTTTTCGGACAAGCCCGGTTATTTCCGGATGATGTAAAAATTCTACTATTTCCATAAGTCTGTATTAGTCCTTAAACACTTTAAAGCTTAACTGATACCTGTAAAACTCAATATTCCTGGCTACTGACACTGCCCTGCGCGTATCAGAATGTCATCTTCCGGTGCTATAATAACACCTTTCACTACCTGATTATCTTCTGCCAGTTCTTCCTGAACATATTCCATGTACCGCTGTACCTGACCTGCAACACTGCCACTTACACGGCCCCATTTTAGTTCTACAACCAATAACTCTTTTTTGTCTTTGCTGATTGCCAATATACATCAATCGGCCCCGGATCACTTTGGTATTGCTGGCCTACCAATTCACCATCTTCCTCATAGATGTCATACAACTTTCCCAATTCTGTCTGCTTCCAGTTCTGCACTAAAAAATCTTCCAGATGTTTCTCCAAAGCAAATACCGTGGGGTTTTCTACTGAATTGTCTGTTGTTATTATCACAGGTGGACGGTTTCCTGCAATTGGAGTTTCAGCTTCATCTGCATACTTGGTAATATCACTTACTGTGCCAATGGAGCCGGTACTGTTACGCAAAGCATCACTCATAGCAGAACGTTCGATAACACTGTCAAGCCATTTCACACTTCTGCGGTGTGGAAAGGTTTGACCTGCTTTGTAGCTGTAGTTGTTTAAAACCTCACTACATAATAGCTTCCTGTACCGTTTGGGCAAAGTACAATATCACCTTTGTTAATTCCTTTTGCAATCGTCCAGAGAGCCCCGCAGGATAATCCGGCTGAGACCTTGCTTTTCCCCGGAAACTTTTGTTGCCATACGGGGATAAAATTCAGATTAAACTCCCTCCAATTATCAGGCAGTTGATTGGTAAGGTCTATATCCATACCGAAATCAGCACCAATAAAATTACCCTTGTAATATTCTTCAGCATGTTTACTTTTTTGAACCCAACATTATACGGTAATAGTTTTTCATGCTTTATTTTTTTTTATATTTTCCAGTAAATGTCATTAAAAAAGCTATCTGCTTCCAACATGCCACGTAACTCCAGTTTCTGATATATTTCAGCGACCAAGTCACAATAAAATTCATAATCCTCACCGCTAAAAGACTCTGATGTTGCTTTAATATTAACATCCCCCTCGTTACGCAATACTGTAATGGGATTCTTGTTCATATTAGCAAATACTTTTGAATCATATGTCATCATAATTTCTGTCAAATAATTCACACTTGCTCCCTCTATCGGCCTGACTAACTCCTTCGACTTTGTAAAAAGGTGTGCTGGTTTCAGATGAATATTTCCCCGGATGAATCTGACTAATTGCTGAAACTCCCGGTAATAAGGATAAACCTTCCTTCTTAGCCTGAACAGGCTACCACTATGCCACCATCTATCTTCCCCTTCGCTGCCAACCAGCTTATCTAACAGCGGTGCAAAAGATGCCTGTGACAATCGGGGAGCATCTGCAATTGCATTCAACACTTTTCGTGCTTCTTTATAGTGTCTAACCTTTTCAAGATAATTCTCATTACGTTTTGCAGATTTGAATCTTTTGAAATGCTCCTTTAGTTTAAGATAGTTGAACTCCTGCTGGCTTTTCTTCCTGTTGGGTATTGCTTTTGCCTGCCTGTTATGTTTCTTTTGGGCTTCAAAAAAAGATTCGTATCTGCTAATTGCCAACAAACTGGCTTCCTCAGAATGGCCCGGTAGCAATAGCATTTCAAAAAAATCAATAGCATCATTCCATACCGAATCCTGAACCTTTGCCTTAATCAATAAGGAGCATTCCGTATTTGCAGACAGGCCTCCTTCCGTAATATTGGCTGATCCGGAAATAATTGAACACTTTTGACCAACTCTGAATAAAAAAAGTTTCGGATGAAAAACTTCTGAGGAGCTATTCGCATGGGCTATGTGCAGCTTACAGTTCTGTGTTGGTAGAAACAGCGTTCTCAATGTTCGTAGAGCCTTTGGTTCAGTAAGAGCAAAATGCTGCCCTGCAATAACAATCACTTTCCTGCCTTCTTTGGTAGCCTTTTTGAGTGAAGGAAGAATTTTATCCAGCCCTGAAGATTTCAGGAATGCTGTTGCAATATAGACTTCATCAGATTGCTCGATGAGAGAAATAATTTCTTTTTGATGACTAGTTTGATGATTGCTTATGAAATGCATAGAAAAAGGTTTATGTGTTCTTAATTATTTACCGCTATTATGTTCTGACAAAAAACTCCTTCTCGTCAGTGATATAGTAAGAGGATTTACCCGATTCCTTTACCTCTTCTTCCCACAGTTCCCGGATGGCGGGTACGCTGTACCAGTACAGCATACCGCTTTGCCAGCTATCCCATATTTTTTTGTCAATCCTATGCTTGTGGTAATACCAAAAGAACTCCTCTGAGCAAAGAATGAAGTATAGTTTTATGGAGTGTTTCAGTTCCTCGGCGTTATGAGCAGCATTCAGTTTTTCCGTTGTACTGTATTTTTCTTCTACCTCAGTCAACTTTTTGTGCAACTTGCCATACTCGTTATTGAACTCCGTGAACAATTCTTTCAGCATCTGGTCGTCAGCAATCTCTTTACTATGCCGGGAATATCGTGCTGTAATCAAACCGCCACCTACTGCTATGATGACCGCAGCAACGACCTGTATTAGTGCAGCAATTATCTCTGAACTCATACCAGCCTGATTTTACCCGTTAACAATTGCTGCATCATGCCCAGCTTTATCTGCTTGTATTTTTCCAGTTTTGTTTCTAATGAACCTATCTCAGCATCCATATCTGATATTAGACCCGAAATAGCGGCTTGTTCATCTCGTGTTGGAGGCAGTCGGATTTTAATTTTTTTTAAGTGTGCTGGTCCAAAGTTTGGCTGAGCTCCCCCTGTTATCAATAAGTCAATTTGATTTTTAAAATCGGTTGACTTTAAAAAGGTGAGCAAGTATGCATAGTCCAAATCTTGTAATGGTTTAAACCTGATAACACTTGTATTCATTAGAAGAGGTAAATCCTGCCTCCTGACAACAGCTACCTTACCATAGCTATTGCCAGAACTGGCTACTACTATATCATTCTCTTCAATTTCAAAATGTCTATACATTTTATTGAACTCATCTAAAGATATGTGTCTATCGGTTCTATCAAGATTCAATAGTCCATTTTCAAGATTAGTAACGTTAATGACTTTTATCCCACTTTTTGTAAACTGCCAGTTTCTCAGGCCGGGGCCCTCCTGAAACCAACACACTTCTGGCAGCTCTCTAACCTCCCAACCCTCCTTCGGTTGCAGCAGTTGCTGCATGGCTCCCTGTTTGATGTTGCGTTTCTTGGCTATCAGTTTGTCCAGACTGTTTATAAGTGCATCTGTATCACTGAGGGCGGTAGCTATGGCAGTTTGCTCAGAAGTAGATTTTGGTATTGCGATTTTTACATTTGATAAAAGCCTTCCGTTAGTTAATGCCCTTGTCGTGTATGAACTTTTTGAAGTGATTTCTTTTCTAACTTGGCTTGTAGAAAAGCAGTATTTTTTATACTGTAACGCCAGTCGTTCATTTTTTGGACGTGCCCTCAGAACAAATCCACTAAATACAGTGTCTTTAACATTAGAAAGTACAACTGTTGACAATCCAATCTCTTCAATTGTTTCTGATGTTCTGGTAAAGAAAACGTCTCCTTTTTTTACTTCATAGTTTTTGATTTCTTGCGGGGACAACGTAACTCTCCCTAATATATCTGATTCCACAATTCCTGTGTTTTTGTAAACGTCCAAATAGTTTACTATAGGAGTTCCCTTTCCAAAGAACTGCTTTTCCTTATTAAGGCCATTTTTAAAAGTAAAAACATCGGCCAATTGGATTACCTCCCAATCTTCTGGTATCACTCCAGGCTCGGTTTGTTTATATCCTGCTTTTACTTCCATGCAAAACCCATTTTAATCAGGTGAGCATTCACTGTTTCTTCCAATGCAGCTACATCCTTGTTCTGTTGTGGCAATGGTGTTTCATAGCGTTCAGCCAGTTCCTTTATACGTTGTGTCAACCGCTGGCTGATGCGTTCCATTTCGGTTTGTATGGCTTTTTTTATACTGGTCATCCACTTATCAGCAATCACCAGTTGCTTTATGTCAGCTTCCTTAAGGGTGGGGTATTTGGCCAGTGTCTTCTTATCCAGTTCCTCTGTGGCAGTTTTTATCTGTGTGTTTAACTGGGCCTGCTTTTCAGCCAGGGAAAGATATAATTCCAGCACCTGCTGTTCGGTCATTTCTTCTTTTCCGTTTCCGTAAGGGGCTGCATCCTCTGCTGCCATGCTGAGCATTTTAACAGGTTGTGTTTTCTTTTTGGGTGATGTCTCTTTCAATTCTTTCAACCGCTTTTGTACACTTGCTTTATTCACTTTCTCCATAGTGGCAAAAAAGCCTTCTTCACTGCTGTGTTCTTCTTCCAGTTCGGTTAGCTGTGCGACCACCGCTTCCTTATCCGCTTCCAGTTGCTCCAATTGCTTTTTCTCTTTGGAGAAATAACGGTCTATTATCAATGCTGCGGGTACAAGGTCACAGGCCCAGCCTTTATCTACATCTTTACCTGTTTTGTTTTTAACAATAATGCGGTAAGGTTCTGCCTTCCATCCGTCAGCCGTAATGATATAGCAGTCGTCCTGCATGGTTTCCTGCCAGTAGTTCATCAGGTGCTGGTACACATCGTACTTATCCAGCAAGGGTTTATCGGTGTATGCAGTCAACAGTTGTTCTGATATGTCATGTATCAGTTCCTTTGGCTTAAATCCCGGCTTTAATTGTTGCAGCCTTTGTACAGTATGCTGGCTCCAGGTTGCAAACAGGTTGTCCATGCCCTGTATAAAGGAAGTGAACTCCGGATGGCCAAAGATGGTTTGTTTGATGGCTTCCTTATCTACCAACAGGTTACTGTAGTTTGGTCTGTCAGCCGGGGCAAACAGTTGGGCTTTTAAGCTGGGGTATACCTTCCAGTAATTATCTAACGCTTCTATATCTATGTTAGGAATACCGCCCAACAGGTGGGCTTCTATATCCTGCAAGTCCTCCTGCTCCTGACTGTCAATATAGCGGGGAATATTCAGGTTGTAATCATTCTTCGGGTCTTTGATTTCTGCCAGTGGTACAAATCGGCTGTACTTCGGTACGTCAGTTTGCTTATTGAATACATCGGTAATATTATGGATGTCCTGTTCACGAAGTCGGTTTTTGTTACCGTCTTTCATAAAGCCTTTTCCGGCATCAATCATAAAGATGCCTTTCTGTTCATCCGGCAGGTCTTTCCTGGCTGCTGCATTTTCCTTATCAATTACAATAATACAGGCAGGAATGCCTGTGCCATAAAACAGGTTGGCAGGTAAACCGATAATGCCTTTGATATATCCTTTCTCAATGATGGCTTTGCGGATGGTAGCTTCTGCACCGCCCCGGAAGAGTACTCCATGTGGTAAGATAACAGCACCCTTACCACTGCTCTTTAGAGATTTGATAATATGCAAAAGGAAAGCGTAGTCACCATTTTTCTCCGGAGGTACACCATACCCGGTAAAACGGTCAAACTCGTCATTGAAGGGGTCAAAGCCCTGTGTCCAGTTGGCTAAGGAGAACGGGGGATTGGCAACTACATAGTCAAATGACTGCATGAAACCTTTATCATCATGAAAGAGCGGATTGGATAAAGTGCTCTGCCCTCTTTGTATTTCTGCCGTAGGAGAATTGTGCAGTATCATGTTCATCTTAGCCAGACCGGCGGTGGCTACTTCTTTTTCCTGACCATAGAGAGAACCCTTATCGCCTGCCTCATCATACACTTTCAGCAATAGTGAGCCTGAACCGCAGGTAGGGTCATAGAAAGATGTTTTATTGCTGACGTTTTTGATGCCTAACACTTTTGCCATCACTCTGCTTACTTCCGCAGGGGTATAGAACTGGCCTTTGCTTTTGCCGGATTCCGTGGCAAAATGCATCATCAGGTATTCGTAGGCATCACCCAGGATATCATCACCCTGGGCTCTGTTTTTGGCAAAGTTCAGCCCGTCCTGTTCAAAGATGGCTACAAGTTCGGTCAGGCGGTCAACCATTTCTTTGCCTTTTCCCAATTTCTCCTCATCATTGAAGCTCACAACATCTATCACGTTCTCGAGGTTATTAGCTTTTGCGAGTTTGCCAATGGCAATATCAATGCCTTCGCCAATATTTTTTTGGCCTTTCAACTTTCGGATGTCGGCAAAGCTGCCCCCCGCCGGCACATCAATCAGCGCATTCGGGTCGTTGGCGTATTTGTCGGAAACGTATTTGATGAAGAGGAGTACAAGAACATAGTCTTTGTATTGGGAGGCATCCATGCCACCCCTTAGCGCATCACAGCCCGCCCAGAGCGAGGAGTAAAGCTCAGATTTCTTAATAGCCATGTGTTTGGTTGGATCGGTTGGTTCTGGATGCCAAAGTAAGTAAATATCAGGGTATTGTAAAGAGTGGTGGCTAGGATTTGGTTGCTGGTTTCGGCATAGCCGGGCCTTGCGTGAGAGTCTGAAATCAAAGAGGAGCGCTTTGTTTATGCTTTACGGGAAGCCGTAAAGCTATTACTGCTTGTACGTTTACTTTTATTTGTATTGTTTTACGGCAATAAGGAAGGGTTGGGGGCGACAATCTGGACTGGGGGCACGTTGCAGTTGCAATTATTTTTTGGATAGCGTATATTTAAGTGTTAGTGCCAATTCTAATTATCTATTAAAACAATCATTATGGCAGTAATTCAGATTGACACAAACAATTTAGCGACTACCGGCCGACTTGATGAATTCAAAGGATCTATCGCATTAGATCATCATACACATGGCCAATTGCTTGAAGCCTTCTTAGACAAACACATTGGGACATTTCTTCATGATGGACATCGCTTCGTAGGTGGATAAATTCATTTGGGCGATTCCGTGCAAGTAACTGAAAATGATATGGCAGATATGGACTTCATTATTTCACCCAATGATTCCGAAGACTTGTTTTCAGTCAGCAGGACAGTTACATTTAGCGAATTCCTCTTATGCTTTACTGACATAACTTTTCAATTTACTGACCGTGTTGGTTTTGAGGGTGACAATATAGATTGGCAAACTATTGAAAAAATAGTGGATCAAGAGCCAGATTTGGATTAGAATTTTTGCAGATGTTAAATTTTGGAACAATGGCACCTATTAGATCGGGAGACTATGTTAAACACAAAAGCCTTTTTATTAATGGCGGGCTTGCAATGAACGTGATTGAAGTCGAGGGAAGCCGGGCTCTCTGTGAATACTTCGAAGGGGCTGAACAAATTCATAAACAGACTTGGTTTAGCGTGAACGATCTCGAAGTAGTTACTTTCGGCGACGGCGGATTTAAGGATGCCGGAGAATGAAGTGCGGGCAAAAAAAGAAGTTTGCGAAAATGCCAGCTTAAGAGTAAATGCTCAGCAATATGTTACATTCCAACTTTCCTGACACACCCAAAATAAAACCAACATGACAACCATCAAGAAGGCCGCTTTCTTTTCCTTGTTAACAATTGCATTCTATGCATGCCAAAGTTCCGACAAAGAAAGAAAGCTTGCTGAAAAGGAGAAGGAACTTCTTCAGAAGGAAAATGAACTATTGAAGAGAGAGTTGAGTAAGGTAGATGCTTCGAAGGACGCAACTAAAACCGAAGGAATGAAATTTGCGGTTGATCAAGTGCTGGTTAAGGCAACATTTTTGAAGTATCTGCCCAACATTTCAGGCGGGCGAAAACTTTCTACCAGCATTATTAGATTGGGGGATTTGAACGGTGACAACTTAGTCGATGCAGTTGTTGACTATGGGCTTGAACCTACCTATGACGACAACGGAGGCGGTGGCAACGCAATTGCAGAGATACCAGGTTTAGTAGCGCTTGTTAATACTGGGCAAGCTTTGACGATCGCCGACCATTCGGAAGAATTCGGGGGAAATTTCGGTTCAAGAAATGAGTTAAAGAAGATAAGTAGTGGTGTTATTTTTCTCGAAGGACTGGAATATGGTGAAGACGACCCACGTTGTTGTCCTTCAATTAAGAAAACTACTAAGATTGTGTTGCGCAATGGCAAACTTGTTGACCTAAAATAGAACTGCGAGCAACATTGGTATTGCCGATAGTGAGGATGGTCATTGAAACAGTCGGCATCGGTGCATCTGCTATACGAGGTTTAGGTGCTTGACCTGCAACTCGAAGTTTCAATTCTTAACAACTAACTTAATGAAAACCAAGCGGCGGTTCTGGGCGGACGGACTCCTATTTTCCCACAATTGGCAATACATGACCGTTAGGGAATCAAATTGGGAAGTTTACATGAAAGCCCGCCCAGAGCGAGGTGTAAAGCTCAGATTTCTTAATAGCCATGTGTTTGGTTGGATCGGTTGGTTCTGGATGCCAAAGTAAGTAAATATCAGGGTATTGTAAAGCAGGCCTGAATTGCGCCCTGTACCCGGAACAGCCGGCCTGCTTCCGCGTGTTAAGCGATTATTATTTATGTCTTAAAAAAGTTGTCAGCTGATATCGCAGGCTTTTCAGGCTGAAAGATTAACCCTGTAAAAGTCTCCCGGGCACAAAAAAAGCCCGTAAACTATGTTGTTTACAGGCTTCTTGCCCCTGCTGGACGATTATCTATCCAAATCGTAAAAGATATGATTGCTATTTCAAACCTGCCCGACTGTCACGCCGCATAACTCAGTCAGCTAAAACTCATTACAGACTATCGCGGAAGGCTTGGCGCTTAGTTTAAAATTATTTTAATTTAAGTACTATAAGTCCATTAAATGCAATAAAAATAAACCTTTTTCTTGAATTTGTTTGTTTTACGTGGTATATTCGTACTATAAGTACTGAAGTGAGTAGTAAAATAAACAAGCTATTGAGTTCGCAACCACCGGGGATCGTACTGCTTTCCTCCTGGTTGGTGAAGCAAGGATATAGTCATGATTTGCAGCGACGCTACAGGAAAAGTAACTGGCTACAGCCCGTAGGAACGGGAGCCGTTATACGCAGCAATGATAAGGTTGGCTACGAAGGAGCGATCTATGCCCTGCAAATGCAGGGCGGCCTTAGCATTCATCCCGGAGGCCGGACGGCCCTATCATTATTGGGCAAAGCCCATTATCTCGAACTGGCCGCAAGCAAAGCCATCCTTTTCGGCGGAAGCGGCGAAAAACTCCCGGCCTGGTTTAAAAAACATGATTGGGGAGTGAAAGTCGATTACTATGAAACCTCCTTTCTTACGCCAGGCTTGGGACTTACGGAACTGGAGGTTAAAAATTTTTCAATAAAGATTTCAGGAGCGGCCCGCGCTCTGATGGAATGTTTGTACCTGGCTCCCCGCAAACAGGAGCTTATGGAATGTTTTGAACTGATGGAGGGCTTGAATAACCTGCTGCCAAAACAGGTTCAAACATTGCTGGAAGATTGCCAGTCGGTAAAGGTAAAGCGCCTGTTCCTCTACCTGGCAGAGAAAGCAAATCATAGTTGGTTTAATTATCTGGACATGGCGAAAATAGATTTAGGGAAAGGCAAGCGCAGCATCGTTAAGAACGGTGTTTTCGTGGATAAATACGGCATAACCGTTCCGAAAGAACTGGAAGCGTATGGAAAGAATATATAGGCAACAGGTACAATTATTATTATCGATACTACCGGAGGTGGCGAAAGAAAAATGCTTTGCGCTTCACGGAGGAACGGCGATCAATCTCTTTGTTCGTAACATGCCGCGCCTGTCCGTTGATATTGATCTTACTTATCTGCCGATTGAGGATAGAGAAACGTCTTTGAGGCGAATTGCAGAAGCATTGGAAAGAATAAAGCTAAATATTCAGAAAGTCGTTCCCGGCGCTCGCATCATTCCCAGGTATGATGCAGGAAAATTGCAGATTTCCGCAAATAAGGTTGACGTGAAACTTGAGGTCAATTTAGTCAATCGCGGCACCATAGCAGAACCGAAAGAAATGGCACTATGCGACAAAGCCCAGGCTGAATTTGAAGCATTTTGCACGATTCCGGTTGTTTCCATAGGACAACTTTTCGGCGGTAAAATAACTGCAGCTCTTGACCGCCAGCATCCACGCGATCTTTTCGATATAAAATATATGCTGGGAAAAGAAGGGCTTTCTCCGGAAATAAAAGAGGGTTTCCTGCTTTGTTTGCTTTGTAGCGACAGACCAATCCATGAAATCATTCGTCCGAATTTTCAGGATCAGCGTTCAGCACTTGACAATCAGTTTTCCGGCATGACTGATGAGCCATTTAGTTATGAAGAATACGAAAGCGTGCGGGAAAAGCTGGCTGCAACCATCCATGATAGCTTGACCAAAAGGGATAAAGCGTTTCTCTTAAGTGTGAAAAATGTGACCCCGGATTGGAGCATCTATGATTTTCAGCGTTTCCCATCGATCAACTGGAAATTACAGAACCTTCAAAAGCTGAAAGACAAAAATCCCGAGAAACATCGGGAACAATATATGGCACTTAAAGAAAAGTTAGGGCTAACGGGATCTGATAGCCAGATATGAATGATGATAGATTGAAGATGTGCGTCTTTTGCAGGCAATTGTCCCAGCCCCTACTAATAAGGATGACGAGAGGCGGTAATTGTGGTCGACGAAGCGCAAAAAGTCGTCCGAATGGTAAATCGCCTTTGGGCTTTCCACAAGACGTGACGAAAGAAATGCTCGAGCAATACAAAAAACGAGCGAACTAGATTTATGCTATAGGCAGCAGATAAAAGCCGATCTTGGCATGGGTTGATGGTATATTTAAATTAGAGGCAGAAGCCTATTCAGGAAGTGGCTCGAACTTAAAGTGTAATAGTTAGTAGTTGATCCGACAGTTGAGGATTTTTCTTTTTAGTATTCAAAAGGGTTTGGATTAATACAATTAGGCGGCTGGTTCTACCGGAACGAGCAGCTTTTGTTGAGCCAAGTTAAGTGATTCTATAAAAGTTTCCATCGGGGTTTTACCAAAGCAATACCGGCCACTATGGGGTCTTTCCAGATTATAATGCTGTATCCATTTATCGAGATCAACTTGAAGACTTTCTAAGGTCTGGTAAAGCTTTGTCCGGAAGCAAACAGCGTAAAACTCATCTTGCATCGTCCGATGCAGCCGTTCACAGATTCCGTTGCTTTGAGGATGACGGACCCTGGTCTTACTGTGGTCTATGCTCTCAAGTTGTAAATACAACTCGTATTCATGGTTTTCCGGCCTGCCATTGAACTCGGTACCTCGGTCGGTAAGCATCCTTAATACCGGGATCTGGTGCTGTTCAAAGAAGGGCAGCACCCGGTCATTGAGTACATCGGCGGAGGTGATAGCGTGTTTGGTGGTATACAGTTTGGCAAACGCTACGCGGCTGTAGGTGTCGATGACTGTCTGCTGGTAAATGCGACCCACGCCTTTTACGGTTCCCACATAGTAAGTATCCTGAGCCACCAGGTAGCCAGGGTGTTCGGTCTCGATCTCGCCGAAAGCTTCCTGCTTTTCTTTCTTTCGCTCCAGAGCGATAACCTGGGCTTCGGTGAGGATTAAGCCATCCTGGCCAACCCGCTCTTCCAGAGCTTTTAAACGCTTCTCAAATATCTCCAGGTTATGGCGCTGGCCATGTGGTTCGTATTTTACTAAAGGTTTAAAACGGTGGTAATCTGCAAAATACAAAAAATGATTAATTTTCTATTGCCGTAATTAGACACCCAACACACTGAATTTTCTACCTTTATAACAACACAATCATAAATTTAGAAAAACTACCAGTGACACGAGAAGAAATAAATGAATTAAATGCTGTTATAGCCATATTTAGGGGTGCAATAGAAGGAACCCTGGAGGGACAACGAATCTTTAAATTTCCTGCTAATCGGAGGATGTATGAAAATGGAGGTGTGTATACATTGTATACTTTAAAATATGATGTCTCTTGGGATTGGCTTATGCCTGTGTTCTTGCAGATTGCCACCGAGGCAAAGATTGCTATAATACAAAGAACTTTTTGCACAATTGAACACTTAAGTAGCTCACATGATCAGCAAGAAAAAGACCTTAAGAATTTTTCCACGACAAGGAGAGAATTTAATCCTCTAATGTCAACCTTTTTAGCAGTAACAGATTATATCAAATGGGTCTCCAAGACCTTGCCATTTACTGCAAAAAAAATTAGTAGTCGTGAATCATCAAGAATGACTTTAACAGAGAGAATAAGACAGAGGCAGCAAAACAAGGGAAGTAGTGATGACTGAAGTGTTTATGCAATAGTCAGGATTTGATCTTACAGACAGTGTCAGATAAGCTTAAACTAATCGTACAGTTTTGAACCCTCAATATTTTCCTGGCAATGTCCTCCCACATTGAAAAGAGGACTTGCCAGGAAAATAGTTGACCCGACAGGATCAATCTTTGTCAATCAAGATTACCTGTCAGATCAAATACCGAGTTTTACACTTTATAGGTGGCTTTATATCCTTCAAACGGATTTTCATTAATCCAACCGTGTACGACTCCCATATTTAAAATTTTCTTTATGTTCTTCAGGTATTTGGTAGTAGTGTTATGTTTGTTGCCGTCACGACTTTTCAGGTAGAACTCGAAATCAGCCATGAACTTATGTCCCAAATCCTTTAACCGGATATCCTTCTTTTGATACTTGTAAGGAATAAATGCTTCTAACTTTTTCCGTAGTATATCATACTTCTCAAAAGTAGAGAAAGTGTAATCTGTTCCTATCCGGGCTTCAAAGTCCTTGTTATGATGCTGTACCAGTTCCATCAGGGTCATGTTATTTGCATCCAGTCCAAACAATCTGTCCATTAGTATGTCAAGGTTTATATCCCGTTCTTTCAGCATCTCGTTGAATAGCTCCATTAGTTTGGCTTTGGTCTGGGATATGTAAGCATTGATCTGTATTGCTTCGTCTTTTGTGCCTTTCACAAGACCTTTATTCCCGTCCCATCTTGCTGGAGCAATGTTGAATCCGGTTGATAGATTCTTTCTCTCTTTATTGTAAGTAATCCGTAAATAAATGGGTGCATCCCCCTGCTTGTTCAGTTTCGACTTGTACAGCCAGAATAATATGTTGAGGTTGTTAGTTGCCATCGAGGTATCATTTTTAAAGGAAACCTTTTAATGAGGTTGAAAGCCGTGTCCAAATGAAGTGGTAAAGTGGAAATGCCCGTCTGTACTGCATTCCAGAGGAAAAAAGGGTTACCTCCTGTCAAGAGGTGTAGTTACCTTTTTGGTTACCGTTTGGACGAAAAAGTGAGGACTTATGGGGGTCTTGGAAATAAAAAAGCCCTCAGAAACAATGCTCTGAGGACTTGCTCGCTCCCCCCTGCTGGGGGTATAAGATTGCTAATTTTCACCAATTTATATGCAATCCGTAAACATTCCGAAAACAACTAACTAATTGTGTTACAATCTGTAAACATTGTTTTTCTCCCCAAACCTATCTTTTTTAGAGAATTATATTAAGTTAAGGCTTGATATTTAGTTTCAAATTTTAAAATAATTATAACTAGTTATAAAAATAATTAAATTTGCAACAGAATCAAATCATCTTATAAGTGACCTTGGCTGTGCGAACGAAAATAAAGGAGGAAATAGGCCGAATGCCTCCGGGAACAATTCTATTCCCGGCTGATTTCTCTCACCTGGGATCTGTTGCCGCCGTTAACATGGCCCTTTCCCGGCTTAGCAGGGTAGAGTTTATCCAGCGACTGGCACAAGGAATATACAGTATTCCTAAAAAGGAGACGCTTTTTGGCTGGACGCATCCTTCTATGGAAGAAATTGCAGAAGCCATTGCCAGGAAGGACCAGATCCGGATCAGGCCTACTGGCGCGTTTGCTTTGAACAAACTTGGCTTGTCAACGCAAGTACCTACTAAGGTGGTGTATTTAACTGACGGAAGCCCGCGCAAGATTAAACTAAGTAAGGGAGAGATCACATTTAAAAAAACGACGCCAAAGATCATGGCCATCAAGGGGGAAAAGACTTTCTTGGCGGTACAGGCATTGGCAACCCTGGGGCCGGAGGCCGTAGATGATAATATAATTGACCGGCTCTATAATGTTTTGAAAAATGATGATATTCGCCACATAAGAGAAGATGCGAAATTGGCGCCCGCCTGGATAAGCCGCATCCTCCATAAGATTGCCGATAAAATTGCTCATCAATGATCGAATGGCTGCAGCTTTCAGATACCGACAAAATTGCCGTACTCCGAGAGGCGAGCACCAGGACAGGGATTGCTGTCAATGCAATAGAGAAGGATTGGTGGGTAACGCTGACCTTAAGGGCCTGTTTTCTTACTCCCTGGAGAGACAACCTGGTATTTAAAGGGGGCACATCCCTCAGTAAGGCATGGGCGCTGATAGAAAGGTTTTCCGAAGACATCGACCTGGTCATGGATAGGGAGGCGCTAGGCTTTAAAGGCGAACTAAGCAATACACAGATCAAAAAGTTGCGGGAAAAGACGGCAGCTTTTATGGCCACTGAATTCCTGGAATCCTTGTACGCTGTCCTTATACAAACTGGCTTAGATCCCCAACTGATCAGACTGGAAGTAAAACCGGGAGGGGTAGCCGACAGGGACCCACAGGTATTGGAACTACATTATCATTCCGTTTTGCAACCGGACGGATATTTAGAAGATAAAGTGATCATTGAAATTGGAGCAAGGTCCTTAATGGAGCCAGCCAGCGACCGGACCATTCACTCCATCATCGGTACAACCTTTCCAGATCAGTCATACGCCGGGTCACCTTTTACGGTTCTCTGTGTTGATCCCAGGCGTACGTTCCTGGAGAAAGTATTCCTGCTGCACGAAGAATTTTCCAAGTCAACTGAAAAGATTCGTCATGAGCGTATGTCAAGGCATCTTTATGACCTCGACAGATTAATGGATACGGAATTTGGCATCGCAGCTTTGGCAGATAAAGATCTGTACCAAATAATTGTTCAGCACCGATCAAAATATACACCAATCAAGGGAATAGATTACAAAAGCCATGCGCCGGCAACAATTAGTTTTATTCCACCTGAAGCGGTAGCACAAATGTGGGAAAGGGACTATCTATTGATGCAAGAGTCTATGATTTATGGCAGCTCTCCAACCTATGTGGTATTGCTTGAACGTATGGAACTACTAAAGCAAAGATTCAGAGGCTTGGGTGCCGAATGACATCAGAAATTCTTTGTCTGCTATGGGAGGGAAATAGGCAATGTTCCGAAGGCAAGTAAGTTTAATGGGTATGCATTCAGTTGCCATTCCGACGGCACTCAACTTCACATGGAATGAAAGGAGACTAGTAGTGTTTATCACGAGAAGCATCTTCTTCGACCACGGCGTTACATTATAAGAAATAGCTTTCAGTATTTCCAATTTTTTATTCAACTGCCTAGACTAATCTGATTGTTTGCCGAAGTAATTCGTCAAATCCTGAACTTCGTTTTTATATCGAAGGTATCCATATTTGTCCACTATGTTTTTTGCTGCGAGAAGTGAAGAGGGTGGCCCAATACGTTTATTTTTATTTTCTGTAATGTAAAGCCTAGTTTTTTCGATTTCAAGTAACAATCTGTGTAAAGCAAGCTTACTGTAGCGAACTATTTTATCCGCCTTTTCCAACTCTTTATGAGCTGCTTCTAAAGAATTTGTATAATTTTTATATGCCAAGCAACGAAACAATGAAGATTTGGTAATGTATATACGAGGTAATTCGAAATCAATGTGGGCCTGTACCATTTGTTTTTCTGCCTTATCTAATGAAGTTTCAATTTTAATTGATTCAACAGGTTCCCCCCCAGCAGCAAACTTTAAAATAGATAGCTTCGACAAAATTAGATTATACAATGCCTGAAGAAAAGGAATGGTATTGGCTTTTTCCAAACCGTAGGTGGCGATTTTAAGTGCTTTCTCAAAGTTATTTTCCGGAAAAGAAAGCGGCTCATCGTTAAACCAATATTTCCATACATCGGCTTCTATCGTGGCTATAAGGTATTCGCACTGTTGATATCCCCTTGCGGAATATAAGAATGAAGCGTCCTTTTCCAGTGAGTAAAGTAGGGCTTCAGCCGTATTGAATAGTTCGAATGCATTTTTAATATTTCCAGATTCAAGGAAGGTCATAGCTAAGTTAGTATAAGGGGCTGTTCTCCAAACTGGCAACATTGGTTTTTCAAGAAATTTCTGTGAGTATTCAATAGCACTTTCACCGTATTGCCTTGCCTTATTAATGTTACCCAAATAAAGGTGAAGTTGGCTTAAATTACATGCATTAATAACAGCGTGCTGCCATTCTTTACCGGCAACACGTATTTCTAAAGTTTTCTCATATGGAGTTATCGACTCCTTCAGCCGCAGAGAACTTCTCAAGCAAAAGCCAGTCTGACTGTAAAGATGTGCTTGTATACTTGTAGATAGGTTTGGGTGTAGCTTATTAAAAGGGGTTTCAAAAAAATGCGTCAGGACTTCCAGTTCATCTTCTAAAAGACCTAATTGATTTGTACTGTAATATTCATATCCCCGCCATATTCTTTTTTCAAACAATTGCTTAAAAACTTCTTCATGCAATCCTGCTAAGCATCCGTGTTGCGCTGCAGTATACAGTTGAATAATACCATATATTGTATTAGGGAATTCAGGCGCCTTCCGACTAAGGTAGTAATAGAGTCGCCTATTACCTTCTACCCATGTTGCTATATTTTCTTTTAGCCGAAGTTGCTGATATTCTCGGATTAATGGGTGTGTATCGATATCATCTATTTGATCGTCCTGAATACTTGCAATTAAATATTGGTCTCGCAGATATGTTTGAATTCTTCTCCGGTCTTCATTTCTATTGTCTGGCCGAGGTAATAGATCATTCATATCTTTCACAATGGGATCGCTCAACAATGTATCTATTTCTTCTTTTGAAGCGGGACGGTTAAAAAAGCCAAGCAACCTGATAAATTGCTTTTCGCGGGTTGGCAACCAGTTATCATAGCTCCTCATCATTCGGAATGCTGGGTTCCCAAGGTTAGTATCCTCTTTAAAAAGCGGAACCTTAAAATAAGAGCCAATCAATCCCCCCTCTACTTTGTGCAACCAGTTCCCCAATAATATTAACGATAAAGCGTGCTTGTCGAAATATTGCGCGGCTTTTTTGAACTCATCTTTATTGCCAGTAAGCTTAAATTGTTGTAATAATTTTATTGCCGTAGAAAGGTCTAAGTTCTTTAGGTTGATGGACATGTGTCCTTGTATATTCTTATCTGAAAGGTCTTTAACTATTTCCCGGGAAGTGATAATACAAAATACATGTCTGCAAATAGATAATTGTTCAATAAGCACCCTTATACCTGCATCTTTGATGTAGCCTTTTAAAGGAGGCCCAGGGTGTTGAACAGGTTCAAGTCCGTCCAGTATTAATATAGCCCTTTTTTTATCAATAAGGTTTGCCAATCTAGTAGCCCTCTCAGAAACAGTACCCTTTTGGTGGTTCATGTCGCCAAAATGTAAAAAGGCCTTCTCAAAAAAAATTTCAGATGAAACAACAATATTTCCACTTCCCTGACTATAAAAGGACCATTCGAAAACATTTGGTCGCTGAGTTAGCGGTAAAGAAGCTAGCCATAACTTGACCAAGGATGTTTTGCCAACACCACCCCAAGCGACAATACTTATGATATTTGTTGTACGTGAGGTGTAAGCATTTTTAATTTTCTCTACCTCCTTATATCGACCAATAAGAACACTGTAAGATGGTGGTAGTCTGAATTGATAGGTTTTGACAGGCTTAAGGTCAGTAAGTTGTTCTTTAGAATTCTTTTTTTTTAATTTTTGATTGAGAATGATCATAAATGAAGCCGCTGAACTTTCCCATGTATATTTGGCCAAAAGTATTTTCCTCAGATCTAAAACCCCTTGCCTGAAAGTTCTTCTGTTGTCCCTAATATCCTTAAGACCAACCACCACCTTTGAAAGATCTGTAGGATCGATAGCACCTATATTTGATCCATTTATCCTCACGGGAAAAAGCCCGTAATTCCTCATGCGGTCTAATCCTATTTCAGACACAAGAAAATCGTAAAGGCCCGAATTTTCCGATAAAATCAATGGTATACCTGCCGCAATTGCTTCGAGGCCTACAAGACCAAATCCATCATGAACTGATAGCATCATACAAACACCGGCTTGCCGAAGTTCATTTAATAATTTAGATCGATTAGTTTTATAGGGAAGGCATAGTATATTGATGTAAGGCGCAATATCCTCCGTAGCAATTCTTTTTAATTCTTCCGCATCCTCTTTGTTATCCAATCCGATAATCTTTAACGTTCCTCTTTTTTCAGTATTTGGTATTGTTGAAAATGTAGCGAAAGCTTTCGCAGCAAGTCTCATTTGTTTAAGCCGGTCTGTTCTTTCATCATATCGTCCAAACGTAATGGCTATCATTTTCCTTGAAAAATTTGGCCAAGGTTCTATCTTTTGTAATCCAGGTAGAATCATCTCTATTTGCTGGGTCGTTTTTTCCCTCGCCGACTCTTTTAGCAATGGGCCAACCGATATTATAATCGACGATTTGTTAAGTACTTCCTTCTGCTTTTCTATTTTTTTATTTAACTGGTCGGGGGTTACATCACCCTTAATTCCATAATAAGCTTCATAATCCATATGGTGAAAAATTATAGAATAGGAAATAGATCGAAATTCCTGTAAAAGATAGTTAGCTATTTCGCCGGTAAAAACATCATGGCCTACAAAATAGTACAAAGAGGGGCCCTTAAGTTTCCTTATTATATTTTTTATACCTTCAATATCATCCTGTAAAGAGAATTCAGGATCAGATTTATTTAAGCTGTATAAACGAACTTTATTTTTTTGTGCGTCTGTAGCTAGCTCGGCAAGAGTATCATGGAGAGTTATACAGACAACCTTAAAGTCAGATTTTCTCGAAAGACGTCCTAAAGCGGTTGCGAAATCATAATTAAAAGAATTGATCCCTCCCTCTTGATAACCCCAGTGTGTAGAAAATATAACTATGTATCTCATTTTAGTATAATTGCTGAGTTTATATTAAATAGTGATATAAAAATAAATTGGTTAAGAAAGAAATTCTACTACTTCGCACATTGCTACATCTTTTCTATTTATAATTAGGTGTTTAAACGGTTAAAATATTTGCATTTGCTTAGTAACTTCAGTTAGCTAATATTATCAATTGACTATTGGACAGTAAATCAAAACTAAATGATGAGTTGAATAGTTTTCCTTTTTTAGGAAAAATATCAAAGATGATTGCTCGGAAAACGGATTTTAAATCAACTTCAATTAAAAAAAATCCGTGAAAACACCTTTTTTAATATGCCTGAATATTGCTAATATAAGAAAGGAATTAGTCCGCATTTCAGCTAATATACCGTTTACATTAATCAGAAATGTATTTGTGCCAATCAGAAAAATTGAATTTAAATCAACCAATTTATTAAACTTGAAAATTATTTTACTGAAAGATTGCCATTGTTACCTGCGAGTGCAACCCTCATTCTATAAAATTTGAGCAGAAATATTTCTTTCATTTTAAATACCGATTATGAAACAAAAATCAAAAGCTAAAAAAGTAAGAACAGCTAAAAATCGCTTTATTAAGATTACTGTTGTAAAATCTGCAGGTTCCGTAATGCAATGTGGTGGTGGACCACTTTGCAATGAATCAAAGTGAACACAAAGATGTGGTGGAGATGTCCACCACATCTCAAAAATTATCTTTTATGAATATAGTTAGGACAATTGGTAACGTTACTCTAATGGTAAATACTAAAGCCGCCAATGAGGTATTTTTTGAAGAAGAATTTTTAGCTTCTAAAAAGATTACAAACTTAAATCTTTCTCCAACGGACATTTGTGAGCTCGTTACTGAGAATAAATATATACCAATGATAATGTCATGGGAGCTACTTGACAAGTGTAGTTTCAAATGTCCATTTTGTTACATTGTAGGACATTCGAGAAATAACATTATTCGATTCTCAAAAATGAAAACTGAATTAAGAAAACTTATTGATAAAGGATTATTTTATTGTTTACTCACGGGTGGGGAAGCTACACTACACACTGACTTCGTAGAAATCTACCAGTTTCTGAAAGCAAGCGGTGTACTAGTTGAAATTTATACAAATGGTTCACTTATAAACGACAATCTGATAAACTTATTCAAAGAATATGCGCCATATAAAATAGAAGTATCTATTTATGGAACTACACAAAGAGTTTTTAGCGAAAACGTAGGAACCGATAAATTTGACAATTGTTTAATATTAAACAATATTCTGCAACTTAAAAGAAATGGAATTAATGTTGTTTGTAAAACACCTTTGAACAAATTAACTGAAAAAGAATTTGAAGATATTAGAGCCTGGTGTAACAATAATAAAATTGAACATTATTATTCTACGGCAATTTATAAGGGGTATGATGGCGAAAACCTAGATAGATATTCAAGTTCGTTAGAATTACAAGGCAAATATGATGCAATGAAATATTTAAATCTTGAAAAAGAATATCCCGACGACGAAAATATAAAACAGCAACATCCTAAAGGAAAAACCTGTTATACTTGTGCGATCAGGAAATTTGGTTTGCACATAAATTCCGCATTTGAATTAATGCCTTGTTCAGAAACTCATTTTGAAGAAAGCAAATCAAAATTAATAGAAATAGGTGTAGATGAAGCGATAAGAAAATATAGATCATTTGTAGAGCCTTTTATTGGCCGGAGTATAATAGGATGTGACGGTTGTGCAGCTTCAAAAATTTGCAATATGTGTAGCGCAAAAGCAAACGCCGTAACCAATGATAACGGGAAAATAGCCGACTTCAAAGTCCCAGAAGGCCATTGTGAGATTCAGAGGCACAGGCTTACTAAAATGTTTGATTATATCCAAAATGAGGGTTAACTATTATAACGCAAAATATTCGAATTGAATCATAAAATGAAGTTGTAATTCTTTTCAACAAAAGCAGTCTATAAATTTTATTAGGTTTTGATAACAATTTGGCGCAACTCTCAATCTGTGATAATATACTTTGCTAATTTATTTTAACTTTGAAACCTCGGCTCTTTTAAACTCACTCTATCCCGCTTGTTTGAAAATTACAAAGGCTACCAACCGGTAGCCTCGTAAGTTCTTAGTTCTCAAGCTCCCCCTGCTGGACTTGAACCAGCGACCCTCTGATTAACAGTCAGATGCTCTAACCAACTGAGCTAAGGAGGAATATGTATAATTTGAAAATTAGCAGATTTGAAAATTTGAAGATTGTCAAAAGGCTGATTTTCAAAGAGCCAAAACGGGTGGGGCGGGTGCCCTTATCGTTTTGGGGAGGCAAAAATAGGGTATTTTAATTTACGGACATACACTTCACAATCAATTTTTTGCTGAAAAAATGGGCGGCTGGTGAGGCCGCCCGGTTGTGGATGGTGCTGTAGGGTGATTTGTAAAAGGGGAGCTTTAAAGTTTAATGATATAATTCAGTACCAGCGCAGGGTTCACCACGCCAACCGCAGTGCCATTGCCGGTATTGCCGATGGTGCCGGCAGCGGTGACGGTATGGCTGTGGCTGGTACTGCCCGTGTTGATGTTGGACGGGCTGGTGCTATGTGTATTGCTGCTGGTACGCCAGTAAAAGCTGTTGTCACTATCTGTGCCGGCACTCGTACCGTAGCGAGAATTGCCGCCGGTGCCACCACTGAAGTTTTCGGCAAAGTAGGCATCCTGGTAGGTATGCGTATGCGCATCGGAACTGGTACTTACCGAGCTGCCGGTAAAGCTGTGGTTGTGGCTGGGCAGGTTGTTGGTACTGAGTGTCACCGTCTGGCTGCCACCCGTAGCACCCAGGGTGTTGTTGGCACTGAGTCCGCCGGCGGTGGTGAGGCGGTTGGCGGCGGTGCCACCCATATTGTCGAGACCAAAGATGGTACGGCCACGCAGGTCGGGCAGGTTGAAGGTGGTGCTGCCATCGCCGCCGCCATAGGTGGTGCCAATGGCGGCAAAGAGCGCAGCATGGGTGCTGCGGCTGACGGCATCGCCGCTGCACAATACCCAGCCATCGGGAGCCGTGGTGCCGGCATAGGCCATGATGGTGCCGCTGGGCACACCGCCGGTGCCACCGGTGGTGAGATTGGTCCAGGCACTGCCGGTATAATAATAAAAACCGCTGGCACCATCGGTCTGGTACACCAGCAGGCTGGCAGCCGGGCTGCTGATGCCGGTGCGTTGCGATTCGGTGAGGCGGGGCATGAGCGCGCCTTTATCGGTACTGGTCACATCGAGCTGTGCACTGGCATGCGGACTATTGGTGCCAATACCTACCTGGGCCTGTACAGCTATGCCTACAAAAAGGAAAAGAGCGGTAAAAAGATTTTTCATATCGGTGGTTTTAAAGCGTGAGGATGGTGTTGTTATAAATGCTTGTAAAGGGGTGGTGATGAAATGGTCGGTTGTTAAAATTTATGCAGTTTGAAATGACGTCGTTCGCCATTGCGCAGCTCTATGGTGAGCTGGTAGATACCCTGGCTCAGCGTGGTGATAGTATACTGCGTTTGTGGTTTCTGCCATTGCTGTATACGGGCGCCATTGGCGGCAAACAACTCTACTTTTATGATATCGGCAGCATCCATACCCTGCAGGCGGAAGCTTTCGGCCGTGGGGTTGGGGAATACATATAGTGCAGGCATCTGGCCGGCAGCAACGGATGCAATAGCAGAATAGGTACTGCGTCCATCGATGTCGGTCTGGCGGATGCGGTAGTAAAGCCGGCCGGCAGGGGCGGTGGCATCCTGCTGGCGATAGCTGTTTTCACCGCTATTGTTGTGGGCAGCAACAGCATTGCCAACCGGTATCCAGCCGCGGGCATCGGTGCTGCGCTCCACCATAAAGTCACGAACCAGGCTCTCCTGTCGTGTGGTCCATTGTACATGTACAGGAGTGCCCTGGCGCCAGGCTGCTACCGGTCCCCATTGCAGCGGCAGCGTATGCAGTGCATCACTCAACGCGAGCTCACGCAGCTGCACATTGCTCAATGGTTGTGTCTGCACATAGTTGGCCCCGTCATCATAACTGGCGGTCGTCAATGCCTGCCAGTAAGTACCATTATAGTCATTGATAATAAGCCCGGTCTCACCCAGGCCATTGAGCTCCGCATCATCATAATAAAAACGGATAGTGCCGCTGAACGGTGCTGTAAGGCCACTGAAGCCGAATACCCGGCTGGCATAGCTGTTGACCGTAAACTGCGACACGGTACTGCTGCGCGTAAGCTGGTTGTTGTTTAAGACAAATGCGGCAGAAGGCTCCAGCACCAGCCCCCCTGCGTAAAAGGATGTGCCGGCCGCAATATGCAGATCTGTACCCGGCCCCACACTTACAATGTCCTGGGCAGGTAATAATAACGGTACAGACAGCAAGCCGAGCAATACGTATATTTTTCGCATAGGCATGAATTTGCCCATTTAAACGCGAAGACCATTTCTTATTGCCCGTATGCAACCAATTGTTGACTTATAACAAACTAAAATTCAATTATTTGATAATCATCAAAATTTCAATTAGAGAAATTAAGAGTAAACTATTATTTGAAAAAAACGGAGCTTGCCAGGCCATCAAAACTGGTTAATAACAGGTATATATACGATAATCGATTACGTGCTTTTGCTTAATCTCCTGAAATACACCTTAGCAGATTTCTGTACTCATTGGTTTTGACCGACCTTGATATACAAGCAGTAGCTGATTAGAGTACCAATATCATGAACCACCCTTTCCGCAACCGGCGGATCGTTTTTAAGCACCCGGCCTTTACGTGGTTTTGCAGTATTTGTGGTAGCCTCTTCACACAAGCTGCAAACGGGTTATGAAAAGAAACGGAAAATCGCTGCAAATAAAATCAAAGCACATCCTGTTGGTGGTGTTTGTACTGGTATCACTTACCACCAGCCTCTTTGTGTATGAGTCCTGGCAGAAAAGCCGCGATTCGCGCAGGCGCGACCAGGAAGTGCGGCAGACCCTGATGATCATGCGCGGTTATGCAGACATACGCTGGGCCATGGCAGAAAGCGAATCATTACTCAAAAGTTATTTCAGCACCCGCGAAGACAACCGGCACCAGTTGCAGCGTGTGCACCAAAACCTCGACCAATCGCTCCAAAATACATACGACGGCCTGCTGGATACCCTACAGAAAGAAAATTTTGAACAACTTACTGCAACTCTCCAACAGCTTAAACAAATACAATTGCAGGCTCTCGCAGACTCTGAAGCTTCTGCAATGCCTGCAGAATTGCCATTGGTAAACCGCCAGGCCCAACGCCTGCTCAACCAGCTTGATCAACGGCAAAACCGCCTGCTGCAATTGCGTAACCAGGCCAGTGAAGACGCCGCTTCCCGCTCACTCTTCAATACATTGCAGGGCGCTGCGCTCATCTTCATTTTTGTGGTCATCCTGCTTTTACGGCTTTACCGTGATATAAAGCGACGCCAGGAAGCAGAAAGGAGTGCGCTGGAAAATGAAAAGAAATACCGTCTCCTTATCGAAGGTGCCGCAGTTACCATATTTACCACAGATATCAATGGACATTTTAACTACGTAAGCGAAAAATGTCAGCAACTGACAGGTTATAGCCCACAGCAATTGCAGGGACAAGAATACAGCCTGCTCGTAGCTCCCGACTGGCTGCCCCTGATCAGCGAAGTATATCGCCAGCAACTGCAGGAGCGGCAGCCGGAGACTACACAGGAATTTGAGATCATCGATAACCAGGGTCGCCGCAAATGGGTGGAGCAGCAGGCCTCCCTGCTGCTCAAAGACAGTGAACCCCAGGGCCTGCAGTGCATCGTAAAAGATATTTCTGATAAAAAAGAGGCGGAAGCGAGGCTGCGGGAATCGCAACGGATCACCCAATCGCTGCTCGACCATACACGGGAAGGATTCTTTATGGTCGACCGCGAATTTCATATCCTGCTCGTCAACCGCCAGGCTCGCCTGGGTATGGAAATGCTGGCCGGCCGCCCGGTGAGCACCGGCATGTCGCTGTTTGATGTGATGGTCGAAAAAGACAAACCTGTAGCCCGTGCCAATTTCGAAAAAGTGTTTGCCGGTGAGCAGGTAGAAGTGGAGTCTGATTATGATACACCGGATGGTAAACAATGGATACGTATCAGCCATTCGCCCGTACGCAATGCTGCGGGCGAGATCACAGGCGTTGCTATTGTTACCCACGACATCACTGCCGCCCGCCGCCAGGCAGAGCAATTGCGGGATGCCGACCGGAAGATCCGCGCCATGCTGTCGAGTACACAGGAAGGCTTCTATATGATCGATCACGACTATCGTGTACTGATGATCAATGAAGCCGGCCGCGAGCAGGTACGTCGTGCCACAGGCCTGGAAATAAATGAAGGCATGCGGATCGTGGAGTTTGTAGGCCCTGCCCGTATCAGAAGTTATCGCGACCTGATCGAAAATGCCAAAGCCGGCCGCCGCCAGGAAATTGAGACCATGGTCCCCATGCAGGACGGAGAATGCTGGCTTCATAACACCTATTTCCCGGTAAAAAATGAAAAAGGGGAGGTGATAGCGGTCTGCGCCACCACACAGGATATTACGGAGCGCAAACTGGTAGACAAAGCCATGGAACGCATCCGCATCGAAAAAGAGGAATACCAGTTTCGCCTGCAATCCATCCTCGATAACACACCCATGGTGGTATTTATCAAAAATACCGATGGCCGCTACCTGCTCATCAACCAGGCCTTTCGCGAAATGTTTGACGTTACAGACGCAGCCATCATCGGTAAAACGGATTTTGACTTTGATACCCCTGAATCAGCCCGCCGGTACCGCGAAGCAGACGAACTGGTGATCTTTACCCAGGAAAATGTGGTGTCGGAAGAAAAACTGGTGCGCCCCGATGGGGAACATAACCTGCTGATCGTAAAATTTCCCCTGTTTGACCGCCAGGGTAAAGTATACGGTGTGGGCTGCATAGCCACCGATATTTCGGAACGGGAACGCCAGCGGCAGCAACTGATAGAAGCACGCCTGAAAGCAGAAAATGCCGAACGCCTGCAGGAGCAGTTCCTTGCCAACATGAGCCACGAGATCCGCACACCGATGAACGGCATTATTGGCATGGCCAATATCCTTTCGGAAACATCGCTTGATACACAGCAAAAAGAATTTCTCGAGATCATCCGTCACTCATCGGCCAACCTGATGGGGCTGATCAATGATATCCTTGACCTGTCAAAGATCAAGGCCGGCAAACTCATGCTGGAGCAAACCCTGTTTGACCTGTCTGCCATGATGCGTAATGCCCTGGCGCCATTTCAGCTATCCGCACGTGAGAAAAATATTCAACTCCTGTACGAGCCGGATGATCGTATACCACCATTATTATCCGGCGATCCGCTGCGCATCACCCAGGTACTGACCAATCTTATCAGCAATGCATTGAAGTTTACAGAAACTGGTAGTATCACCGTTGCAGTGCGATTGAAAACATTGCGGGAAAATTCCTGCATGCTACTCTTTGCTGTGACCGATACCGGCATTGGCATTGCAGCCAACCGCCTTGCCCATGTCTTTGACAGTTTTGAACAGGCAGAAGCAGATACAGCACGTAAATATGGCGGTACCGGGTTGGGCCTGACCATCAGCCGCAACCTGGTACAGTTGCTGGGCGGCGACCTGCAGGTGAGCAGTAAGCAGGGCTCGGGCACTACCTTTAGTTTTCAGCTGCCGGTACTGCTGCCCCGCGCCAATGAAATACGAACTACTGCTACAACAGATGCTCTTGCATCGGAGCAGCTGGCCGGTAAGAAAATACTTGTTGCGGAAGACAACGAGATCAATCAGAAAGTGATCTTTCATGTATTGCAGAAAGCCGGTATCCGGACGAGCATCGTCAACAATGGCCGCGAAGCAGCCGAACTGCTGGAGGCCGGCAATGATTTTGATGCCGTGATACTTGACCTGCGCATGCCATTGATGGATGGATTCCAGACGGCTGTATACATACGGGAAAAACTGAAACTGCAGATGCCCATCATCGCCATGACCGCCAGTGCCCTGCGCAATGAGCGGGAAAAATGTATAGAGCTCGGCATGAATGGCTACCTGACCAAACCTTTCTCACCACCACGGCTCTTTGAACTGCTGCACCAGTTGCTGCTGGTGCCGGGAAGCCTACCTGTGGAAGGAAACGGTGACGACAATGCATCCGTTTCCACGGCGGTAGGCTACAACCTTTCTTATGTTCATGAAATGGACGATGTGGACTATACCCGCGAAATACTTACCCTGTTTCTGCAGTCGACACCCCCGGCCCTCAACGATATGAACAAAGCGACCCTGCACGAAAACTGGGAACGACTGTATGCGCTGGCCCATAAACTGAAAAGTGCTACCGGCCTGCTGCAGATGCAACAGATGACCGACCTGCTGATCGAGATCGAACAGCAAACACAGGGTCGCCCGGATATGCAGACGCTGGAAACAACACTCAAAAAACTGAAAGAACAATATGTGCTGCTGCAACCCATGATACAGGCAGAGTTGAAAGCCCTGGCCGGTACACCGGACAATGTGCAGCCGGCAGGTTGATAAACAAAAATGAATTAATTTAAAAGTATAAACAATCCCAAACCCTCTAAACTGGACGTTATGAAAATCCTTGTTGCCGAAGACGAACCGATCATGCTCAAGACCATTGCACTCCGCCTGCGCAAAGACGGACATGAAGTGATCGTGGCCGACAATGGCCGCGAAGCCATGGAGCATATAGACACCCACAAACCCGATCTGATCATTACCGATATCATGATGCCCTATTCATCGGGCCTGGAGATAGTAGGTAAAGTAAAAGGGCAAAGCACAAAAACACCGGTGATCGTTCTGAGTGCCATGGGCCAGGAAAATGTAGTGCTCGAAGCGTTTAACCTGGGCGCTGATGATTATATCACCAAACCTTTTAGTCCCAACGAACTTTCTGTACGGGTAAAGCGCCTGGCACAGATCGCTTAATGTAGTTTAATCCGAGAGGTACTGATTCATCCTATGCATACCGACTTGCCAATACTCCTGGAAATTTTACATCCCTACCAGTTGCTGGAAGGAATGTATTTTTTCCTGCTGGTGATTGCCGGTGTCATTGTATTTATAACCATTTACCTGATCAGGCGCAGCCGAACTTCGGCCAGACGCAGGCAATTGCGCCATCAGTTCAGCGATTTTATCAGCGAACTGGCCGTATGCGATACGGATGCAGAGCGAAATGAATGTATGGACCGGTCCGAAACAAAAACACAGCTCGATCGCTGGCTGTCTGATGCTTTTGCCCGCCGCACGCTGATAAGGGAACTAACAGCTACCGTTAAAAATATGAGCGGCCAGGCCGCTACCAATATCTGCTGGTTTTATGAAACGTCAGGTTTGTATAAAGATTCGCTCGAGCAGTTAAAAAGCAAACACTGGCACGTGAAAGCGCGTGCTATTCAGCAACTGGCCCATTTGCAGCAGGCCCGTTATATAACCCGTATCTATCGTCTTACCAACGACAAACACGAACTGGTACGTAATGAAGCGCGTATAGCCGTGGTGAAGCTTACCGGTTTTGAAGGTCTGCGTTTCCTGGATGTGATCACTTATCCAATTACAGACTGGCAGCAGATATCCCTGCTGCATGAGCTGGCACAGCATCGCCGCATTGTATTTCCGGCGATGGAACGGCTGCTGCAATCGCCTAATACCAGCGTAGTGGAATTTACCCTGCGGCTCATTGCCGCCTACCAGGTATATGACCTGCAGGAAGCAGTAGTGAAATGCCTGCAATCGCCCCAATCATCCATACGTGAAAAAGCACTGGCAGCTCTGAGGGAAATAGGTGATACAGCTGCTGCGCAAACGCTGACACAGCATTTTCAAAACGAAGAACCCCGCCTGCAGGTACAACTGCTGGAAGTAATACAAAAGATCGGCTCGGCCGAACAAATCCCTTTTTTGCTGGCGACACTTTCACATGCTGATAATGATGTGAAGGCTGCTGCTGCAAGAGCCATCCGTGAATTGCAGTCTGGCAGCCTCGAGCTGGTGACACAACAGGTGTCGCCCGATACCTATCCCTGGGACCAGCTTTTGCCTCAATTAAAACAGGAGGTAAGAGCATGACCTGGACGCAAGTGGCATACGATTTCTTTACTTACGGCATACTGGCATACTCTGTATTGCTGCTGCTTTTTTATATGTTCATTGCAGGTTACTCCATCGGCGAAACCCGGCGCTACCTGCGCAAAAGCAGTTTTACGGATTATTCTATCATGGCAGTGTCGCCGCATACGCCTTCTATCAGCATACTGGCACCGGCTTATAACGAAGGAGCTACTATTATTGAAAATGTACGTTCGCTATTAAGTATCCATTACAATAAAATGGAGCTTATTGTGATCAATGACGGTAGCAAGGATGACTCTCTCGCCCGCCTCATTGAAGCGTATGAACTGGAGCAGGTACCCTGGCTGGTGACCCAGCATATTGCCACCAAACCGGTGCGGGGTATTTATAAAAGTAAAAATCCTGTTTACCATAAGCTCACCGTGGTGGATAAGGAAAACGGCGGTAAGGCAGATGCGCTCAATGTAGGGATCAATGTAGCCACAAATGATTATATCGTATGTATCGATGTGGATTGCATACTGGAGCAGGATGCCATGCTCAAGCTGGTAAAACCTTTCCTGGAGCAAAAAAACCACCGTGTGATTGCCACTGGTGGTGTGGTACGCATTGCCAACTCCTGCGAAGTGCGTGACGGAAAGATCATTCGTGTACACTTGCCCAAACAATTGCTGCCCCGCGTGCAGACACTGGAGTATATCCGTGCTTTTTTGCTGGGCCGCATGGCATGGAGCCGGCTCAATGGTCTGCTGCTGATCTCGGGCGCCTTTGGCGCTTTTGACCGCGAAATAGTGATCAGGGCCGGGGGTTACGATCACGGTACGGTTGGCGAAGACATGGAACTGGTGGTACGTATGCGCCGATATATGGAAGAACGAAATTTACCGTATAAAGTAAGTTATATCCCCGATCCGCTTTGCTGGACAGAAGCTCCTTCTTCTTTTAAAATACTGGGCCGGCAGCGTAACCGCTGGACACGCGGCACTATCGAAACCCTGCGTATCCATCGCAAGATGTTTTTTAACCGCCGATATGGCGTATTGGGGTTATTAAGTTATCCGTACTGGTTCTTCTTCGAGTTCCTGGCCCCACTGGTGGAGTTTACCGGCTTTTGCGCCTTCCTTATATTTTGCCTGCTGGGTCTGATGGACTGGCCATTCTTTTTTGCTTTGCTGGGTTTTATCTTCAGCTTCGGATTTCTTTACTCCACGTTTGCCATCCTGATGGAAGTACTTACCTATAATCAGTACAAAAAGGGAAAATACATTGTACAATTAATATTTACTGCTTTTATCGAGCCCTTCGTGTTCCATCCTTTTGTGGTATGGTCGGCTGTACGGGGCAATATCGATCTGCTGCGCAAAAAGAAATCGTGGGGAGAAATGACACGTAAAGGATTCCAGGCAGCCAAACAAAACTGATCTTATTAATCGCATACAGTGAAAGAAAAATTCCGGATATCCATACGAGCTTTTGCAGGCCTGCTGACTGGCTGGGTTTTGCTGCTGTTGCTGATGCGCCTGGCAGAATGGCTTATCAATGGCTTTCTGCACCAGTTTCCCGATCATAGCGGCTCATTCCTGTTGACCGTGTTGCAGGCAGACCTGATCTTTATCAGCCGGGCGGGTCTGCTGCTTTTCATCGTATTTATATTGACCGGATCTATCTCATTGCTGGGAGCAAGAATTGTTTTCGTATTACTGGTCCTGGTTTTCTCCTTGGGCTATTTTGCCCTGCAACAATATTATCTCAAAACGAGTGTGCTGCTGGGTGCCGACCTGTATGGTTACTCTGCCAAGGATATTCAACTCACAGCCGGAGCCTCGGGCGGTGTGAACTGGATAAGCATTACGCTGCTGCTGTTGATAGCAGCAATCATATTGCTGCTGGTGCGGTTTAATACGCGTCGCCTGCCCTCGTGGAAAGCGGCATGGATCACACTGCTGGCATTACTCATTCCCGGCCGTGTGCTGCTGTGGGCCGGTGGCCCGCTGACACATCCAACAGGAGAATATGCCAGCAACCTGTCACAGAATAAACTGGATTATTTTCTGCAGGCATCCTGGCAGTATTTTAATCCGCCACCTTATGAAACAGATATTTACAGCGATGCTTACAGTGGCGATTTTGGTAACGATGCCGCCGGAGACAGCATAGTTCAGTTTATTTATACAAATGAGAAGGAATATCCTTTTCTGCATGCAGACAGTACAGCCGATGTACTTTCGCCTTTTATCAGTAATAACGGCAAAAGCCCCAATATCGTAATCATCCTGGTAGAAGGGTTGGGCAGGGCCTTTACCAACGAAGGCGCCTATCTGGGCAACTTCACGCCTTTTCTTGACTCGCTTTCGCAGCACAGCCTGTACTGGGAAAACTTTTTGAGCGGGGGAGGCCGCACATTTGCCGTATTGCCTTCACTACTGGGATCATTGCCTTTTGGAAAAAATGGTTTTTGCGAACTGAAACCCAATATGCCGCCACACCAGACACTCATGAGCATTTTGGGAAAAGAAGGATTCGCTACCTCTTTTTACTATGGCGGCGATGCGTCGTTTGACAACATGGATTATTTTCTGCAGCAACAGCAGATCGGCCGCGTTCATGACAAAAAAACATTTCCTGCAGGTTATACACAGCTGCCGGCCAACAATGGATTTACCTGGGGTTATGGCGACCGCGAGCTTTTTCGTTACTATTTTCAATCATCTGCGGCTACTGTTGCACCCCGGCTCGATGTATTGCTGACGGTGAGTACCCACAGCCCGTTTATGATCAATGAGGCAACGGCCTATCAGCAAAAATTCAATGAACGCCTGCAAAAGCTCGGCCTTACGGACGAGCAGCAAACCATGGCCAAAACATACAGCCAGCAACTGGGCACCGTCTTATATGCCGACGATGCATTGCGTTATTTCTTTGCGGAATATGCTAAAAGACCTGATTTTGCCAATACCATTTTCCTGATCACCGGCGATCACCGTATGCCGGAGATACCGATGTCGTCAAAGATCGACCGCTACCATGTGCCGCTCATTATGTACTCTCCCCTGTTACAGCGTACGGCGCGGTTTCAATCCATCTCTTCCCATTTCGATATAGCGCCCAGCCTGCTCGCTTTTATGCGTAAGACACACGGACTGCAAACACCATCCCTCGCTACCTGGGTCGGAAGCGGGCTCGACACCGCCCGTAGTTTCCGCAACATTCATGCGCAGGCCCTTATGCAAACCAAGACAGACATTATCGATTATGTGCGCGGACAGTACCATCTCAATGGAAATACCCTGTTCCGCCTCACGCCAACCATGCAGGAAGAACCCGTAAATGATGCGCCCCTTCAGCAGGCACTCCGCGCAGGACTGGATCAATATCTGGAGAAAAATCAGCGAATGCTGCAGACAGGAAGGCTGACACCGGAGAGATAATGTGCTAATTTGCTAGTGTGCTGATGTGCTAATGTTCACACAGGCATATAGGCAGATGTGTTAAATAAATAAATGAATGAAATGAAAACTGCCGGCGTAGCCGGCAGTTCCACTTTAGCATTTTAATGATATTGATTGTATAAGCGCTAAAAGATAGTTCGCTTAACACCCCATTAGCACATCAGCACACTAGCAAATTAGCACATTCTATTCAAGTATTTTCGTCACCAGCGGCCTGTAATAATTCCAAAAAAAGCTTCCACGATCGCTGGGGTCATCGTTGTAGAAAAAGGAACGGAAGGCGGCGATGCCTTTAAAGTAAGAAGTGGTAAGATTAACAGGATTGTCGCAAAAGTCGGCGCAGAAATAATAGAAACGATAATCGGCTGCTGCATGTCGGATCACGGCAGGAAACTGCGGTGACAGGCCATACCGCGCCAGCAACTGGTGACCGGCATCATTGACATCTATATGAAAAGAAGCAATGGCGTGGTTGATACTGGTGTCTATACGCATCACATCAAACCAGAAAGAGTAGTTGATCTTTGTAGGCAGACCATATTCGCTGCATGCCGCTTCGGTGGTGACGATCTGCGGTAACGGCTTCGTGAGGTCACGGCCTTCTTCCAGGATCTCCACTTCATCCCTGTTGCTGACCAGCGCAATGCCTGCTTTAGTGAAAGGCCATTGACCACCATGCTGCGACTTATAATTATTAATCAGCCAGCGCGGCAGTTCTTTATTTACCGTTGTATCGAATGAGGCAAAATAACGGCCGATCCACCCGCTCCACTGAAGGCCAAAAAGGGTTTCAAATTCCTGGCGAATGGTCGAGTCGGTGGGAGAGCCAATCGTATTGAATTCGGTGAGGATGAGTTTTTTCTTTTCCTTCATCTTTTGCAAAAACCGGAGATCCTGCCGGCTCATGCCGCCATACAGTATGCCTGAACGTTCTGTACTGGATTTGCCGCTAAACCATTCGTTGTTGTAAACGCCATAGGTGTCGGTAAAATAAGTAACATCGCAGTCCTGGCTTAGTTGCTCCAGTTGTTGCTCTGTAAAACGCTCGAGCCCCTTAATACGAAACTTTTCATCTTTTTGCGGAAAGAAACCAAAGTAGTCGTCGCCGACCTTATAGGATTTGGTGGGTGTTTTGGTATAACGTTCGTGGTTGAGTATCCAGGTGAGCGATGCATGCTCCTGTCCGGCACGGCTGATCTCTGTTTTATCTACAATAGCCATCACCAATTGCTTTTTGGGTGTCAGCAGCCAGGCCAGCCACATCCAGAGCGGCAGTAGCAGGATGGCCAGTATACCATAAAGCAGGAGTCTTTTTCTGGTTTTAGCTGTCATGGTCAAAATCTTCGGTGATAGCCAATGCTGGCGTTGATCTGATTGTCGCGTGTTTTTGGCAGATATTCTACATTGGCATAAGAAAGGCCAAAGGAGAAAAGATTCATTTTTTTGTAACTGAAATAGTAGGCGGCCGATGCACGACGGGTCACCAGTTTGTAGTTGCTGTTGAGCAATACGGCCTGGCTGCGGTCGTCGGGTGAGAGGCCGGTGCCGGCAGACAAACTCAGGTAATCGTCTGCGCCACCCAGGTAATAGCGGGCTGTAGCGGAATAGGATTGTGAAATACGGCTGCTGCCGGGTGTGATATAGGCCCGCAGGTTGAACCACCAGCTTTTATAATATTTTCCGATCGAACCGGTGTAGATCCAGGTATCGTCGCTGAAATGCAGGTAACGAAAACCGGCATCGGCTTCAAAACTATGTGGCAGGTTTACATAAAGCGAAAATCCAGAGCGGAATTTGGGAAAAATGGGCAGGTCGGGCGAATAACCCACATTCACATAAGCGTATACTTTTTTGGCGATATGCGGATAAGCATCTGCTTCAAACTGCCAGCCTGACTCACCAAAGCGGTTGCCGTAGTTGATACGGGCAATGACAGAACCCAACCCGGTCTGCCGGCTGTAATCGATGCTGGCGAGGTGCCAGGCCTGATCAAATTGTTTGGCGAAATGGGTGTAGTCATAATTGAAGCCAATGCGGTTGGCCGAGCGATAATCTTTGATGCGGTCGGCCAGTGCTCGCGCTTCTTTTACCGGAGGCTGTTTGCGTAAAAGCGTATCGGTGATCACCAGGGCATCCCTGTACTGTTTTTGGGCAATGAGCACCTTTGTCTTGAGTAGCAACAGATCGGTCGATGCAGGATGATGGCGCAGCCCATTATTGCAATAGTCAAGCGCCTGCGGGTACTGATCCATAAAATAGGCGATGCTGCCGGCGGCAAGGCTGGCATCTTCATGCTGCGGGGCATCGGTCACGGCACGGTCGAGTGTGATGCGGGCACTATCCGGCTGATCATTCCAGTAAAATACACGGCCCATAAAAACACGGATATCCGTATAACCCGGACTTTGCGAGAGCGCCTGACGGCAACGATCCAATGCGAGTGGGTAATTCTTTTGTTCGAAGGCTGCCTGGCGCGCCTGCACAAACAGTTCGTCGGCCGTAGGCTGTTGGGCAGCCAGCGGCTGCATGCAGGTAAACATTGCCAGCAGGGCAGCAGGATATGGTTTTATTTTCAGCATATTGGATACAGACAATTTTCCCGCGAGGGGATCATTTATAACGTCAAATATCTTCTGAAAGTGTGAAAAACAGAAGGAAAGAACCGCCTTTTTAATGGGGGAGAAGATGGTAAACCCGCTCTCCTGTAAACCGATCAAAACCAGCTGGGCTTCCTGGTATCGGGCAGGTCTACAAAGAGGCCTTCTTCGCGCCATTCTACCGGCCAGTGGCTGAGGTAATAACCTTCTCCACTGGTATTGCGCCCGGTTTTGAGATCGAAGCGGTAACGGTGCAGGGGGCATACTACCTGGCCCAGCGCATCGATGAATCCCTGCGACAGCAATCCACCGGCATGCGGGCATTTATAGGCAAAAGCAAAATAGTGTTGCTGGTGCTGGCCAATGCAGATCTTTTTACCGTTTACTTCGGCTACGGCAATGTTGTTGCTGCCAAAGTCAAGTTCGTTGGGGTGTTCGGCCAGTTTGTGCCACATAGGGAAATAGTTGACAGTGGGTAGTGGGTAGTGGACAGTTGGCAGACAAGCTCCGCTATTTAGTACCTAATATACTATCCACTGTCCACTACCCACTATCCACTAATAAAGGAATTCAGTCTTATACGGATACCTCACCCTATACAGTTCTTTTACTTTTTGCAGGATAGTGGCGCGCAGGGTATCGATATTTCTTTTTTCGAGAGCGGAGATGAAAACGGCATTGCCCTGGGTTTCATTTTGCCAGCGGTCGCGCAGGTCTTCCAGTAGCTCTTTGCGGGTGCTTTCTTCGAGCCATTCATCAAAAGTGCGCTCTTCGTAGAGATCCATTTTATTGAAAATAGTGAGCGTGGGTTTTTCGGCTGCACCAATTTCAAAGAGTGTTTTGTTGACCACTGCCAGTTGCTCTTCATAGGCCGGATGTGAAATGTCAACTACATGCAGCAATATATCGGCTTCACGCACCTCATCGAGCGTACTTTTAAAACTTTCTACCAGGTGGTGAGGCAGTTTGCGGATGAAACCAACGGTATCGCTCAGCAGAAACGGAGTGGTTTCAAAAACCACCTTGCGCGTAGTGGTGTCGAGCGTAGCAAACAGTTTGTTTTCGGCAAATACATCGCTTTTGCTGAGCAGGGTCATGAGGGTGCTTTTGCCCACGTTGGTATAACCTACCAGGGCCACACGAATGAATTCTCCGCGATCTTTGCGTTGGGTCTGTGCCTGTTTATCTATTTCGGAAAGACGTTTGCGCAGCAGCGAGATCTTGTCGCGCACGATACGACGGTCGGTTTCGATTTCCGTTTCACCCGGTCCGCGGGTACCGATACCGCCGCCCAGCCGCTCAAGGTGTTTCCACATACCGCGCAGGCGGGGCAGGATGTATTGATACTGTGCCAGCTCTACCTGGGCTTTTGCCTGTGCTGTTTTGGCGCGGCGGGCAAAGATGTCGAGGATGAGGTCTGACCGGTCGATGGTTTTTATGCCCAGCGCTTTTTCGATATTGTTGATCTGGGCACCTGTGAGCTCATCGTCAAAGATGGCGATGCGGATATCTTTTCCCTGAATGTAGAGGCGTATTTCTTCGAGTTTGCCTTTACCGACAAAAGTGCGGCTGTCGGGATGCTGCAGTTTTTGGGTAAATCGTTTAGCCGTGACAGCCCCAGCGGTCTCAGCCAGGAAAGCCAGCTCATCGAGGTACTCCTGCACCTGCGGTTCCGTCTGATCTTTATGTACCAGGCCTACCAATATGGCCCGTTCTTCTTTTTGTATGGTATTTTTCTTGTCAAGCATTGAACTTGCAAAAGTAGGAAAAGGCGAGATTAATGTGCTAGTGTGTTAATATGCTAATGTGCTAATGCAAAATATTCAAATGAACCAACCATCAGTAGAATGCACTACATTTCCCCTTTTCAGATACAAACTGGCTGAAATTTGCCAGGAACGTCTAATTAGCACATTAGCATATTAACACACTAGCACATTAGCAGATCAGCCCATTTCACTAATTTTGCATCATGTCTGCCATGAAGATCATATTGTATGCGTTGCTGATCTGGTTTTTGTACAATCTCGTATTCCGGTTTATCATACCCATTTACCGTGCCAGCCGCCAGATGAAGAGCCAGTTCAGGCAGATGCGCGAACGGATGGAGGAAGAACAGCAACGTCAGCAACAGTCATCTCCCAATCAGGGTTTTCAGCAATCCGAACGGCCCCAGGCTCCTCCGGCCGGAGATTATATTGATTTTGAAGAGGTCAAATAGTGCATCTTGCGTTATTTCTCATATTTTTGCACCCCGAAGTAAGTTATACGTAATAAGTTATGAGTTCTAAGTACTTAAAACTTAATACTTATAACTCATAACCTTCGCGGACCCTTAGCTCAGACGGTTAGAGCATCTGACTCATAATCAGAGGGTCGCTGGTTCGATCCCAGCAGGGTCCACAGGAAAAGAAAGGTGAAAACGGATAAATGGGTCACCAGGCCCGGCCAATCCGCCGGCAGCACCGCTCAATGACTTGCTAATGCGGAACAAACTTGTTCCGCATTTATTTATAAAGCAGGCCTTTAACCTTTTCTTAACCGCTATGCCAATACATTTGTCCACTACTTAACTATTATATGAAGAAAATAGTACTGATTGCTGTTTCATTGATGATGATACAGTCGCTTATGGCCCAGGACTCTACTGCTGTACCCAAAAAGAAGAAGGCCATCAACCTGACCGGGCGTGCCAATGATCACTTTATGATCCAGCTGGGTTCTGCTGGCTGGGCCGGTCGTCCTGATACCATCAGTACCGGCGGCTTTTCCAAAAGCTTCAACATTTTCTTCATGTTCGATTTCCCGTTCAAGACCAACCCGAAACTGAGCATGGCCTTTGGTCCCGGTATCTCTTCTGACCACATCAAGTTCAAAAAAACCTATGTGGGTCTCAAAGAAAATACCAACACACTGCAGTTTCGCGATGTGTCGGATACCAACCATTTCAAGAAAAACAAACTGGCGACCGTATACCTCGAGGCGCCTGTAGAGTTTCGTTATACCAAAGACCCCGAAAACGCCGACAAGAGCTTCAAGTTTGCCGTGGGTGTGCGTGTGGGTACCATGCTGAAGGCCTATACCCGCAGCAAAACCCTGCAGACAAAGAGCGGTTCTACCATAAATGATTATATGGTAAAAGAATACGACAAAAGTTATTTCAATACCACCCGCCTGGTAGGTACGGCGCGTGTGGGTTTTGGACATTTCTCCCTGTTTGGCAGCTACCAGATCACCACGCTTTTCAAGGAAGGCGTGGCGGCAGAGATCAGGCCGTTTACCATTGGCCTGACGCTGAGCGGACTGTAAGAGAGGTGGAAGGCAAAGGGTAAAAGGCAGAAGGACTGGTTGAAAAACCTTTATCCTTCTGCCTTTTACCTTCTACCTTGTTTGGATCGAATACTCTTTTTTGCTTACATTTGCACCGGAAATAGATTAGAAGAAGGGAACGAAGACCGTTCCCTTCTTCTTTTCCCAGCACTGAATATGGACGGTCAAATACAGGTTTTGGAACAAAAAGTGGCTGCGCTTATTGCTGCCGACCCCGAAGTTTTTCTGGTAGATATCCGGATCAAGCCCACCAATAATATCAAGGTTTTTCTGGATGCCGACAACGGGATCAGTATCGACCGGCTTATTCAGTATAACCGCCGTCTTTATAAGGATCTGGAAGAAAGCGGCATTTACCCTGACGGAGACTTTTCGCTGGAGCTGTCGTCGCCCGGGCTCGATGAGCCGCTGAAACTGCACCGCCAGTATCTAAAAAATATAGGCCGCTGGCTGGAGATCATACTTCTTGATGGTACACGTCGTGAAGGAAAACTGCAGGCAGCCGGTGAGCAGGAGCTGACACTGGAAGAAGAAAAAGGGAAAGGCAAAAAGAAGGAGCTGGTAACACATACCATCCCCTACAGTGATATAAAGACGGCAAAGATTCAGGTTAAATTTTAAAACCGCTGCCCCCATCATGTGATGAGGAAAGCAACAAAAAACAAAAATCTTCAAATTAAATTTTAAGCAACAGCAGGAAGCCGCCGGCAGCACCATCTGTCAGCGGGTTTCCGGTTCAAAATTTGAGTTATGGCAAGTATCAATCTGATCGAAGCATTCCAGGAATTCAAGGATGCAGAAAATATCGACCGCCCCACGATGATGAAAGTGGTGGAAGACGTTTTCAAAACATTACTGCGTAAAAAATTTGGCAGTGATGAAAACTTTGATGTGATCGTGAATGCGGAAAAAGGCGACCTTGAGATCATCCGTCACCGGATGATTGTCGAAGACGGCCAGGTAGAAGACCCGCTGGCACAGGTAGCCTATTCTGAAGCCATTAAGATTGAGCCTGACTTTGAAGTAGGTGAGGAGCTGTTTCAGGAAATAGACCTGTACGACTTCGGTCGCCGCGCTATCCTCGCCGCCAAACAAACCCTGGCCAGCCGTATCAGCGATCTTAAGAAAAATGTACTCGCCAAAAAATATGGCGACCGCACTGGTGAGATCATCAGCGCCGAGGTTTACCAGGTATGGAAAAAAGAGATCCTGCTGCTGGATGAGGAAGGCAACGAGCTGATCCTGCCCAAGAGCGAACAGATCCCGCAGGACTATTTCAAAAAAGGAGAAAATATCCGCGCCGTAGTGAAGAAAGTGGATATGAAAAATAACAATCCCGTCATCATCCTTTCCCGTACTTCACCCGATTTTCTGGCCAAACTGCTGGAAATTGAAGTACCTGAGATTTTTGATGGCCTGATCGTGATCAAACGTATTGTACGCGATCCGGGTGAGCGTGCCAAGGTAGCCGTGGAAAGTTATGATGACCGTATCGATCCCGTAGGTGCCTGCGTGGGTATGAAAGGTAGCCGTATCCACGGTATTGTGCGTGAACTGAAAAATGAAAATATTGACGTGATCAACTGGACCAGCAATATCCAGTTGCTGATCCAGCGCTCACTGACACCGGCCAAAATTACCAGCATGGAGCTGGATAATGACGCCAAACATGCGAGCGTATATCTCAAACCCGATCAGGTATCGCTGGCCATTGGCCGCCGTGGTGTAAACATCAAACTGGCCTGTGAACTTACCGGCTACGAAATCGATGTATACCGCGATTCTGAAGAGGAAGAAGAAGGATTCGATATCGATCTTGAAGAATTCAGCGATGAGATCGAAACATGGGTTATTGATGAGCTGAAACGTGTTGGTTGCGATACGGCCCGCAGCGTACTCAACCTCACACCAGCCGAGCTGGAACGCCGTACGGACCTCGAAAAAGAAACGATCGACGAGGTACGCCGCGTACTGCAGGCTGAATTTGATAAAGAATAAAAGGGTGAACGGATAAAACGGAATACCCGAATGATAAACGGGCTGTATCCGCCGCACACCAACTAAATTTTAATCATACGAATGGCAGAATTAAAACTTCCCAGATTATTAGCAGCCGCTAAGGAATTCAACGTAGGACAGGATACGCTGATTGACTTCCTGGCCGGGAAAGGTTTTCCCAAAGATGAGCTGAAGCCCACGTCCAAGCTGACGGAGGACATGTACCGGGCTTTGCAACAGGAATTCCATGGCGATAAGGCCGCTAAAATGAAGAGCGACCAGGTGGATCTTCCCAAGGGATCGCAAGCGGAAGCCAAAAAGAAGAAGGAAGAAGAAGAAGTGCTCTTCAAAAAAGAAGAGAAAAAAGCGGCACCAGCCAAAAAAGAAGAACCTGCTCCGGCAGTAGTGGAAGAGAAACCTGTAGCAGTTCCTGAGCCGGAACCTGTACAGGAACAGGCACCGCCCACACCGGTCAAGGAAGAAGAAGTGGTGAAAGTAGATGCGCCGGAAATAGTCACTCCCAGGATCATCGACAAAATTGATCTCTCGGCTATCGACTCCTCTACACGGCCCAAGAAAACGATCCGCAAAAAATCGGACGAACCACAACCTCAGCAGGAAGCGCCTAAAAAAGTGGCCCCGGTTGAAGAAAAGCAAAAACCTGTAGCGACTCCTGAGCCGGAACCTGTACAGGAAAAACCGGAAGTGGCAGAACAAAAACAGGAAGAAGAAGCTCCTCCCGTAATTGAAAATATCAGGGCCGAAAAGATCGAGGGCCCCAAGATCCTCGGTAAGATCGAGTTGCCCGTTGATAGTGATACGCGTCCCAAAAAAGACGAAAAGCGCAAACGCAAGCGTATCCCGATCGAGAAAAAAGAAGTACGTGGTGACAGTGGCCCCAACGTGCAGAACCGCGGAGGCGCAGGCCCCGGCGATCGCCGTCCCGGTGGAGGCCAGGGTGGTCAGCATCATGGCGGTCCCCGTCATGATCAGCGCGGACGCTCCGGAGGTCCCGGCCGCAACCAGCACCGTGGTGGTACAACTGGCGGACGCCGTGAGGATAAACTCATCGACGAAAAAGAAATTCAACGGAAAATACAGGAAACCCAGGCCAAGCTGGCTGGTGGCGGCGGTAAAGGCAAGGGCATGAAAGCCCGCCTGCGTCGCGAAAAACGCCAGGAAATGGCCGAGGCCATGGGTGATGACAGCCAGGATAACAAGCTGCAGGTAACCGAGTTTATCAGCGTAAGCGAACTGGCCAACCTGATGGACGTAAACTTTGCTGAAGTGATCAGCAAGTGTATGAGCCTGGGCATCATGGTGTCGATCAACCAGCGCCTCGATGCAGAAGTGATCGAACTCGTGGCAAGCGAATTTGGCTTTGATGTAGAGTTTATCGACATGGAAAAGCAAATGGAAATGGAGGAGGAAGAAGAGGAAGATACTGATGAAGAACTGCAACCCCGCTCCCCTATTGTGACCATCATGGGTCACGTTGACCATGGTAAAACATCCTTGCTTGACTATATCCGCAATGCCAACGTAGTAGCCGGTGAGGCAGGTGGTATCACCCAGCACATCGGAGCTTACCAGGTGAGCCTACCCAATGGCAGAGAGATCACCTTCCTGGATACGCCCGGTCACGAAGCCTTTACGGCCATGCGTGCCCGCGGTGCCAAAGTAACCGACATCGCTGTGATCGTAATCGCTGCCGATGATGCCGTGATGCCGCAAACGCGTGAGGCGATCAGCCACGCACAGGCTGCCGGTGTACCGATGATCTTTGCCATCAATAAGATCGATAAAGACGGTGCCAACCCGCAAAAGATCTATGAGCAGCTGTCACAAATGAACCTGCTGGTAGAAGAGTGGGGTGGTAAATATCAAAGCCAGGAAATTGCGGCTAAAAAAGGCCTCAATATCGACAAGCTCCTGGAAAAAATACTGCTGGAAGCCGAACTGCTGGAGCTCAAAGCCAACCCCGACCGCGAGGCCACCGGTACGATCATCGAAGCTTCGCTGGATAAAGGCCGTGGCTATGTAGCTACCCTGCTGGTAGAAAACGGTACACTCAATGCCGGTGACCTGGTAGTGAGTGGCCAGTACTATGGCCGTGTAAAAGCCATGTTCAACGAGCGTAATAAACGTGAAGATAAAGCCGGACCTTCTGCACCTGCTGTGATCCTGGGTCTCAATGGAGCTCCCCAGGCTGGTGAGAAGTTCAGGGTATATGAAGATGAAGCTGAGGCCAAAGACATTGCCAACCGTCGTGCACAGATCCTGCGTGAGCAGGGTATGCGCGCCAAGAAACATATCACGCTCGATGAGATCGGTCGCCGTCTGGCCCTGGGCAACTTCAAGGAGCTCAATGTGATCATCAAAGGTGACGTGGATGGCTCGGTAGAAGCCCTGAGCGACTCACTGCAGAAACTGTCGACCGAAGAGATTGCCGTACGCGTGCTGCTCAAAGGTGTAGGCCAGATATCTGAAAGTGATGTGGTGCTGGCAGCTGCTTCCGACGCCGTTATCATTGGCTTTAACGTGCGCCCGTCGGCTCAGGCCAACCGCCTGGCAGAAACCGAAGGCGTGGAAATCAAAATGTACTCCATCATCTACCAGGCCATCGACGAGATCCGGAGTGCCATGGAAGGGATGCTGGAACCAACAGTACAGGAAAAGATCGTGGCCAATGTGGAAATACGCGAAGTATACCGTTTCGACAAAGCCACAGTGGCAGGTTGCTACGTGCGTGATGGTAAAGTCAAACGCGACTCTAAAGTGCGCCTGATCCGCGATGGTATTGTGGTATTCCCGATTGGCGAAAATGTAGTAGGTGAACTTGCTTCTCTCAAACGCTTCAAGGATGATGTGAAAGAGGTACAGGCCGGTATGGAATGCGGTCTTACCATCAAAAACTACTCCGACCTGCGCGCCGGCGATGTGGTGGAAGCCTATGAAGTGGAAGAAGTAAAACGTACACTTTAAGCAACGCCCTTGCGGCGGTGCACCTGAAACTTTTGTTAAATAACCCCCAGGCCCCTACCGGGGCTTAAAGGGTCAACTTATTTTTGAGTACCATGAAGTACACAAAACAAATACTGACTGTCGTTTGCCTCCTGCTCTCAGGTATACTGATGGCGCAGGGCCAGGCAAAAAAAGTAGTGGCCGATAAAGTGGTAGCCGTCGTTGGCGACCGCGTGATCCTGCAATCGGATATCAAAACATCACTGCAGGATGCAGAACGCCAGGGAGCACAACTGCCTCCCAATGCCTTTTGTATGCTCATGGATCAGGCACTGGTATCAAAGGTGCTGATGCTGCAGGCAGAAAAAGATTCACTGCCCGTGACCGACGAAGATGTGGAAGCCGAACTGGATCAGCGTATCCGTTACTTCATCCGCGAGCTGGGTTCAAAAGAAGAACTGGAGCGCGTAGCCGGTAAAACCGCCTACCAGATCAAAGACGACGCCCGCGAATCTGTACGCGAACGCAAACTGGCCGAAGCCATGCAGCAAAAGATCGTCGGTAGTGTTAAGATCACTCCTACAGAAGTAAAAGCCTTTTTTGACCGTATACCCAAAGACAGCCTTCCCTTCTTCGAATCGGAGCTGGAAGTGGGACAGATTGTATTGTTGCCAAAAGCCTCGCGCGACCTGGAGCAGTACATTTTTACGGAAATGCTTAATTACAAAAAGCAGATAGAGAGTAAGGCTTCTTCCTTCGAACAGCTGGCCAAGCAGGTATCACAGGATCCGGGCAGTAAAGACCGGGGTGGTTTTTACCAGATCAACCGGAATGAAAAGACCTGGGACCCCGTATTCCTGTCAACTGCTTTCCGTCTTAAGAACGGCGAAATATCCGTACCGGTAAAATCAGACAACTTCGGCTACTTCCTGATCCAGATGGTGGATCGCCGGGGTGATGATGCAGATGTACGCATGATCCTGCGCATACCTCCTGTAACCGATGCAGAGATCGTACAGGGCAAAGCCAAACTGGACTCTATCCGTACACGCATACTGGCTGGCAATCTTGCCTTCAATGATGCAGCAAGACAATATTCTGAAGACCCATCGGCCAAATTTGCCGGTCCTTTCTTTCTCAACCGCGACAACTCACCCTATATCACTATCGACCAGCTTGACAATGAAACCGTGGCTGTATTGCGTACATTGAAAGTAGGTGAGATCTCTACTCCTGCTCCCTTCACTGCCGATCAGGGCAAAAAAGGTGTGCGTATCGTATACCTCAAATCGCGTTCGGAGCCGCATATCATGAACCTCCGCGACGATTACAGCAAGATTGCCGGAGCCGCACTGGAAGAGAAGAAAAGAGAAGCGCTGAACAAATGGATCGAGACCAAAATGGATCTTTACTATATCAACGTAGACAGAACTACCGCCCAGGAATGCCCCAACCTGCAACGATACAAGAGTGAGGAGACGGCAGGACTCTGAGGAATGTGCTAATGGGTTAATGTGCTGATGTGCTAATAGTGTGGACTAATAAGCTGCTAAGTTAAATGTATGGTTAAATGAAAACTGCCGGCATAGCCGGCAGTTTTCATTTTTACATTATAATGATATTGATTGTATTATCAACAAAAGATCATCAGATAAAGCACCCTCATCAGCACATCAGCACATTAACCCATTAGCACATTTTGGCTTTTCTCACTTCATGATTTTCAATCTTTTAATACATTAACAAACTCGAGTCCTCCTCCCTGATTTTTGCTTGCATGAAATGAATTACCTTTGCGCCTTTCCGCAACAAATCTCATGAGCGACCCGATAAAGCACGAATGCGGCCTGGCATTCATCAGGTTAAGAAAACCGTTTTCATACTATCAGCAACGCTACGGAACAGTCATGTGGGGCCTTAATAAGCTCTACCTGCTAATGGAAAAGCAACATAACCGCGGACAGGACGGTGCCGGCATTGCCACACTGAAGTTGAATGTTGAGCCTGGCTACCCGTTTATGGCCCGCAAACGCAGCAATGCGCCCCAGGCTATTGCCGATATTTTTCAGCAGGTAGGCCAGGAGCTGGATGAGCTGGAAAAATATCATCCCGGCATCCGCAATCATCCGGGCCTCATGAAAGGGCATGTGAATTTTTTGGGCGAAGTACTGCTGGGTCACCTGCGCTACGGCACCCAGGGAAAAAATAAACTGGAATACTGCCATCCCTTTATCAATCGCGACACCATTCCTGCGCGCAACCTGGCGCTGGCCGGCAATTTCAATATCGTCAATACAGATGAGCTGTTTACGCTGGTAGGCAAAGAACCCAGCGAGACCATGCGCTTTAGCGACCTGGCAGCCATGATAGAGCTCATGCACAAACACCTCTGTGCAGAAGATGAAGTATCGCCCGATAAAATGGATATCAAAAAAGTGCTGCGCACTACATTGCCCATTTTTGACGGAGGTTTTCATGTGGGTGGTTTTACCGGCAGTGGTGTGGGCTTTGTCTTCCGCGATGCACATGGTATCCGGCCTTCTTACTATTATATAGATGATGAAGTGGTAGTAGCCGCGTCTGAGCGTGCAGCCATCCGCACTACTTTCAATGTAGGTGAAAATGAAGTGAAGGAACTGATGCCCGGCCAGGCATTGATCGTAGATGAGAATGGAAAGATCGAATTTGACCAGGTACTGGAACCCAAAGAGCGCAAAGCCTGTAGCTTTGAGCGGATCTATTTCTCACGCGGCAGCGACGAAAAGATCTACCGCGAGCGTACCGCACTCGGTCATAATCTGAGTGAGCAGGTACTGAAGGCGATCGATTATGACCTCAAAAATACCATCGTTTCATTTATCCCCAATACGGCAGAAGTAGCTTTCTATGGCCTGGTAAAAGGTATGGAAGACTACCTCAATAAAATCAAGCTGGAGCGCATCGTTTCCTGGGGTCGTGATATAGAGCAGGAAAAACTGCAGGAGCTCATCAATCGCCGGGTTCGTATCGAAAAGATCGCCATCAAGGATGTGAAAATGCGCACCTTCATTACCGAAGATGCCAACCGCAACGAGATGGTGCAGCACGTATATGACATCACTTATGGCACAGTGCGGGCCGACGAAGATACGCTGGTGGTAATCGACGATTCTATCGTACGCGGTACCACGCTGCGTGAAAGTATCGTTCGCATGCTTTCCCGCCTCAAGCCCAAAAAGATCATCGTTGTTTCCTCCTCTCCACAGATACGTTATCCCGACTGCTATGGTATTGATATGAGCAAGATGGGCGACTTTGTGGCATTTAATGCTGCTGTGGAATTGCTGAAAGATCGCGGACAGATGCATGTGCTGCATGAAATGCTGGATCGCTGCAAGCAGCTGCAGGCAAACAACGAACTGCATACGGAGAATGTGGTCTGCCGGTTGTACGAGCAATTTACCGCCGAAGAGGTCTCTGCCAAAGTAGCTCAGCTCATCACACCCGAGGGACTGGATATTCCCGTACAGGTAATCTTCCAGACAATCGAAAATCTGCACAGGTCCTGTCCTAATAATCCCGGCGACTGGTACTTTACCGGCAATTACCCCACACCCGGAGGTAACCGTGTAGTAAACCGGGCGTTTATGAATTATATGGAAGGGAAAAATGTGCGGGGCTATTGAGAATGGTGGAAGGTAAAAGGAAGAAGCTATAAGGTTCATATCCGTTTACCATCATACCTTCATCCTTTTACCTTTAATCGCCTTTGCTATGAAGACACTCTTGTTGATACGGCATGCCAAAAGCAGTTGGGACGATTTTTCTGTACAGGATTTTGATCGCCCGCTCAATGACAGAGGCAAACGTGATGCACCTATGATGGCGCAGCGTCTCAAAGGGAAAGGCCTGCTGCCCGATGGCCTGCTGGCCAGTCCTGCCAAACGGGCACGCAAGACAGCCGAACTATTTGCCGAAGAACTCGATTATCCGCGTACAAAGATTGACTGGATACAGGAATTATACCTGGCCACACCATCCGTATTCACACAGGTCATCAGCCGTGTCAGCGATGAACACCATTTCATTGCTATTTTTTCTCACAACAACGGACTCACCGATTTTGCCAATCAGCTCACCAATGTGCGCATCGACAATATTCCTACCTGCGGCATTTTTGCCGTAAAGATCCCCATTACAAAATGGAGCCAGTTTGCGGAAACAGAAAAAGAATTCTGGTTTTTTGACTACCCGAAGAACAGGTAGAAGGTGGGAGGTAGAAGGCATAGGAGAAATCCCTTTACCTTCTACTTTTTACCTTTCACCTTTTCAATCACTCGTGTTGTTTCTTCTTCAAGCCTGTTTTCCTTAAATGCAGGTATGTTGTATGGAAATTGCCTGGCCTGCGCCAGCAGATGGGTCAGGTCAAACGTATCCTGATCGCCAGCCAGCGCCCAGTGTTTTTGTTGCAGATACCGGCTCAGGTACTCCTGCTCAGACTGCCCCGGTGTAGGTACCAGGATTGACTGTTTGCCCATGCGGGCAATATCCATGATAGTGCTGTATCCGCTACGGCTGATCACCCACTGGGCCTTTTGCATTTCTGCCGCATACTCCTGGCTGCTCAGATGATTATAAAAGCGAATATCTCCCGTAGAAGGAATGAGACGTGATGCCTGGGGCAGGCCGCGTACGATGACGGCAGTGCCCGCATAATGGCTTACCTGCTCAATGATCTTTTCTTCGAATAATGTTCTTTGCGGTTCGGGACCGGATAGCGAGATAAACAAATGTCCCTGGCGTATGTTATCGGAAGCAGGTTGTAGTCTCGACAGGTGGCCAATATAGGTAACGGGCGTGCCGGGCATTGTGGCAGGATGTGCCAGCTCGCCGGCCAGGTCATCGGGAATGGGTAGATCGGGTATCCAGCATTCGTCAAAATGGCGGATGCGGCTGTAATGCCAGCGGCGCAACAGTTGTTTTACCGCATTGCCCCAACGATGTTGTATTTGTAACTGATGTGTGAGGAGGATACAGAAAGCATCGGGGTGGTAAAGGCCATACCGGTTGTCGGAGAGAATGAGGTCAAAGGAGTATTGCTGCATCCTGGCCTGCAGCCAGCGATGTTCCTGGTTGATACGCCGGCCGATGCGGGGCAACTGAGCCAGGATAGTGCGGGTAAAATGACGCCCCCGGCGGCTGTAATGCACGCCATATCCCTGCAGGGGTAAGAGGGGAAGTCCGGGGAATTCTGCCTGTAATAATTCTGCCTGGGGGCCTTCTGCAGCCAGCCAGACAGATGCATCCTGCTCCAGTAATTCGTAAATAATAGGAATACAACGTGTAGCATGACCCAGGCCCCAGTCGAGTGGCGCTACCAGCACCCGTGGTTTCCGAAGTGGGCCGGTCGTAAATTCCTGATCCGGGGCAATTTTTGACATTTTTAATTTCCGGGTATACTAATTTGTTTGTAAAATAGTTTTAATTTAGAAATTCAGTCTATGAAGAAAACACAAACGATAACACTTCTGCTCCTCTTTGCAGGAATGATCCTGTTCACAGCGTGCAACAGAAACTACTATTCCGGTAATGGCAAAGGAGGTGGCGGCTGCGGTTGTCCGAACACCAAAGGAATGTCTGGCTTCTAAAAAATAACCGGCGATGAAGATTCCCAATCGCGACCTGCTTGTATTGCTGAAGAATGAGTTCATGAGCCAACAGGCGATTGATCAGGAAGTGGAATGCCTCAACCACATTCTGCATGAAGCAGAAAGTGATGAACATTTTTGCCGGGCGCATGAGCTGGTAAACCGCCTGCGTATTACTGCCAATCCTAAAAAGATCTTAAAGGCCATCCGGTTTTCGGAGCTACGGCCCTTTCAATTTCTTATCAATAAAAATTAAAAAAGCCACTGTAAACAGTGGCTTTTAAGTTTATTAAGCAACTCAGGAAAGCTGCTGCAATGCCTTGCGCAGCTGACTGATCATCGCATCGATTTCTTCTTTTTTGCAGGTACCCACACTGAGCCTGTACCAGGCCGACTGGCGGCTGGCACCAAAAGCATAGAATGGTACTACCGCCAGCTTGGCGTCGTTGAGGATATAAGCAGTGACATCTGCCTGTGTATCCAGTTTTTTGCCATCTGCAGTAGTCTTTCCGGCCGCATCAATTTTTATAGTCAGATAAATGGCGGCTTCGGGTGCTATCGCATCTACCGGAAGGCCTTCTTTTTTAAGACCGGTCAGTCCATTGTAAATACGCGTCAGCCGTTCTGAAACTTCTCCTTTGAAATGCGTAAGGAAACGGTCGATAGCTGCCCTGTTGCCCAGGTAATAAGCCACGGCCTTTTGCTCGGCCATAGGCGCCCAGGCGCCCACATGGGTAAGGATCGCTTTCATCTTGCTGATGATGGTAGCTGGCCCAAAGCTCCAGCCTACCCGCACACCCGTAGCAGCAAAAACCTTACTGATGGCATCAATGAAGATCGTATACTCCCGCATTTCGGGACGCAGCGATACCGGGTTATAATGTGCAATGTCGCCATAGGTAAGATGCCAGTACATCTGGTCATACATCAGGTAAAGTTTCTTTTCATCGGCGCCTCTTGTTTTATTTTCGGCCAGCACCAGGTCGCAGATCGCTTCGAGGTCTTCTTTGCGGAAAGTGGTGCCCGTAGGATTTTGCGGAGAACAGAGCGCAATCAGTGTAGCGCCCTTTATATGCGGAGCAATGTCGGCAGCGGTAGGCATAAACTTATTGGCTTCGGTAGCTTCTACCACCACATGTTCGCCGCCTACAAAATGTGTATAGTGATTGTTGTTCCAGCTGGGTACTGCATAAATTACTTTATCACCCGCATCGCAGATAGCGCGAAATACCGCATAGATAAGCGGTCGTCCGCCGGATGCCACCAGTATTTCGGTGTTCTGATAGGAAAGCCCTTCGGTATCGCGTGTGAAAGCAGCTATGGCATCGCGCAGGTCGAGGTTACCTTCGGCAGCGGGGTAATTGGTAAAATGACGACGATAGGCCTCTACCACTGCATCTTCCAGTTCTTTGGGAATGGGAAAAATAGAAGGATCAAAATCGCCTACCGTGAAGTTGTATATTTTATCACCCTGACGGATCTTTTCCCGGATATCGGCACCCAGCTTGACAATTTCAGAACCAATCAGTGTTTCAGATAAATGCGACAGTTTCATACCACGTATTTTGCCGCAAAAATAGCTAATAATATGAGGAATGTGCTAGTGTGCTGATTTGCTAATGGTCTGTTTGAGAATTCAATATTGGTTATGTAAGGAACTGCCTACAAGTTTTCAATTGTATAATTGACTTCCCGATATACAATCTGGTTGTCATTAGCACATTAGCAAATCAGCACACCAGCAAATTGAATCATTGTTTTTTCTCCTCATACTTCTTCTCCGCTTCTTTCGCTTTGTCGAAGTCGAGCACTACGCCGTTGATGCAATAGCGAAGGCCGGTAGGGGGAGGGCCGTCATCGAATACGTGACCCAGGTGAGCCTTGCAGCGGCCACACTGTACTTCGGTACGGTCCATACCATGTGTATGATCGGGAGTATAGATGATACTACCCTTGCTGATGGGCTCATAAAAGCTGGGCCAGCCACAACCACTTTCAAATTTGGTATCACTTCTGAACAGGGCATTGCCGCAGGCAGCACAGTAATAGGTACCTTTTTCCGAAAAGTTTTCAAACCTGCTGCTCCAGGGACGTTCGGTACCTTTCTGCCGGGCGATATTATACACATCTTTAGGCAAAACCTTTTGCCATTGTTCTTCCGTCAGATTGACCTGAGAGGTATCTGTACGGGAATAAACCGGGTTATCTTTTTTGCTGCTATCCATAATTGCCTGATTTGAAGGTGTATTGGTAGACTGAGAGTAGCTGCATTGCTGCAGGCCTGCGATCCAGGCCAGTATCAGTATCGTTTTAAGTGTGCGCATAATCACTCTTACTGTTTAACAAATGTACGGGTTGCTTGTTTGGTTAAAGGATGCGAAGCCATCCTGCCGGCAGGGATTAACACATTGCCAACACGGGATGGTTTTCATAAAACCAGTAATAACGCCCGGTTTTTAAACCCGGTACTGTATATTTGTTTCTCACCAAGGATACATAAGGCTTATGTTTAATTTGATTCTTTTTGGCCCTCCCGGTAGCGGAAAAGGTACTCAGTCGGAGAAAATTGTTGAAAAATATGGACTCGTCCACCTTTCTACCGGTGATCTGCTGCGAAAAGAGCGTCAAATGAAGACTCCCCTGGGAATTGAAGCACAACAGTTTATTGATAAAGGACAGCTGGTTCCGGACGAGGTAGTGATTGGTATGATCAGTTCTGCCTTGGATGCCAATGCGGAAGCCCGCGGCTTTTTGTTTGACGGTTTTCCGCGTACCGAAGCACAGGCCGAAGCCCTTGATAAGCTGCTGGAACTGAAAAAATCGGCGATCAGCGTGGTACTCTTCCTGGAAGTAAATGAAGACGAACTGATCACCCGCCTTATACATCGTGGCAAAACATCCGGCCGTTCGGATGATGCCGATGAAAACATTCAGCGCAAACGCCAGGATGTATACAAAAAAGAGACCTTACCTGTAGCTGCGCATTATTCCAAACTGAAAAAAGTGGTGAATGTTGATGGTATGGGTACCATCGAAGAGATCTTTAACCGCCTCAGCAGCCAGATCGAAAAGAAGATCCACTAATTAACTTTGCCTTTCTTAATTGCTCGCCATCATGAGCCTTGCCCGGGAAAATTTCCTACGTACGCAACTGATCCGCTATTTACAGCAGCTGGATCCGCATACGCCTCCCCGCTGGGGTAAAATGTCTGTACAGCAGATGATCGAACACCTGGTGTTTGACGCATTGCCACTGGCCAGCGGACAGCTGCAGATTGATCAACTGCTCACTACTCCAGGTCAGTTGCCCCGCATGCGCCAGTTCTTAATGAGTGATAAACCGTTTAAAGAAAACCTGCGCAATCCATTGCTGCCCGAAGATCCGCAGCCACTTCGGTACAACACTCCACAGGCTGCTATCAGCGCCCTGCAGGCAGAACTGATCTTTTTTTTCCGGGTATTTGAACACACACCCTTACTCACGACCCGTAATCCTTTTTTCGGGGATCTCAATTTTGAAGAAAATGTGCAGCTGCTCTATAAACATTCCCTGCACCATCTGCGTCAGTTTGGAATACAGCCGCCGCCTCTTTAGCGGACCTGCTGCAGCAATGAATCTCCTTTTTGCAGACTGCCAAGAATAGCATCGGTGACCTTGCCGGCGACCGTTTGCTGATCGCGCAGGTATTCGATACGGGCAGATAATTTATCCTTAAGGGTGTCTTTATGTTCTACATAAAATTCGGTCATCCATTTGTCCATGGCAAAGTCTGCATAGTTGAGGTCTTTGAGCAGCCCTTCCAGCTTTTCCTTATAAGGTGTTGCCGCTTTTTGGGCTTTGGCGGGCAGTTTTGCCAATGAATCGATCAGTTGTTGGGTGCGTTGCTGCATTTTGGAAAGACGGGCCATCTTGGCCATGCCTTTAATATGTACATCGTCTACCAGCTTGTTGAGGCTGTCTGCCAGTACCGTTTCGGCAGAAGGAGCGTCTTTTTTGCTTTCACTATTGCAGGCGGTCAGCGCCAGGAGGCCGGAAGCCATGAAAAGAAACAGGTATTTCATATGCGGTAGTTTTTCCAAAAGCGGTACAAAGGTACTGGTATCCTGTTACTAAAAGTTTGTAAAACAACGCACGGTCCAATAATAACGAATGTTGGTTTTAGGCTAATTTCGTGGACATTAAACTTTGCTTTCCACTTATGAACAAATTGCAGAATTATGTGACTGGTAGTTGGGTCACCGGTGAGGGAGAAGGACAGATGCTGTATAATGCCGTGACCGGGCAACCCGTAGCCAGTGCCAGTACCCGCGGACTTGATTTTGGTGATATACTCGACTATGGTCGTAAAAAAGGCGGAGCTGCACTGCGGGGCATGACCTTTCACCAGAGAGGTAATATGCTAAAGGCTCTTGCTTTGTACCTGCGCGAACATCTGCCCGAGCTTTACCAGGTAAGTTATCAGACCGGTGCCACACGTGCAGACAGCTGGATCGATATCGAAGGCGGCATCGGCAACCTCTTTGCCAATGCATCGCTGCGCCGCAAGTTTCCCGATGAAACATTTTGCCTCGATGGCGAAAGCCATGTGCTGGGCAAGGCCAATACGTTTATGGCCACCCACCTGCTGGTGCCCCGCGAAGGTGTTGCTGTGCACATCAACGCGTTCAATTTCCCCGTGTGGGGTATGCTGGAAAAAATAGCAGTGAACCTGCTGGCGGGTATGCCGGCACTGGTAAAACCGGCTACAGTCACTTCTTACCTCACAGAGGCGGTAGTACGACGCATCATAGCATCAGGTATTTTGCCCGACGGTGCTTTGCAGCTTATCTGCGGCAGTGCCGGCGATCTGCTCAATTATGTAGAGTCGCAGGATGTGATCACTTTTACCGGCAGCGCTTCTACGGGTCAGCTGTTGCGGGCTCACCCCCGTATCATCAGCGAGTCGGTGCCTTTCAATATGGAGGCCGATTCGCTCAACTGTATCGTACTGGGCGATGATGTGGTGCCGGGCATGCCGGAATGGGACATTTTTGTAAAAGAAGTACGCAAGGAAATGACGGTAAAAGCCGGGCAGAAATGCACGGCCATCCGCCGAATTTTTGTACCCGCCGGCAAAATGGAAGACATGCGGAAAGCCATTGCCGGTGCGCTCGCACAAACCACCATCGGCAATCCGCTGCACGACAAGGTGCGGATGGGACCCCTGGCCGGCGAAACGCAACGGAAAGAAGTGAAGGAGCAGGTGCAGAAACTGCTGGCCTCGTCACAATTGATATACGGAAGCCTCGATAGTGTGGAAGTAGTGGATGCCGATGCCCAGGCTGGGGCATTTCTTTCCCCCTTGCTGCTGCTCAACGAAAAGCCTTTTGCCAGTACGGCTGCACATGAAGTGGAGGCTTTTGGTCCGGTCAGCACCATCATGCCCTATGCTCATATGGAAGAAGCGATTGCACTTAGCAAGATGGGTAAGGGCTCCTTATGTTCCTCTATTGTAACTGCCAGTGAAAAAATAGCGAAGCAATATGTGCTGGGTGCTGCGAGTTATCACGGCCGTATACTGGTATTGAATGAAGCCTGCGCAAAAGAATCAACCGGACATGGTTCGCCTTTGCCGCTGCTGGTGCATGGAGGCCCGGGTAGGGCTGGTGGCGGCGAAGAAATGGGAGGTATAAGAGGAGTAAAACATTATATGCAGCGTGTGGCATTGCAGGCTTCGCCCGATATGATCACGGCGATTACCAATACGTATCAGTCACATGCACACGGCAAAGATCCTGGTATCCATCCTTTCAAAAAATATTTTGAAGAACTCGTGATCGGCGATCAGCTGATCACTGATAAACGAATGATCACGGCCGAAGACATTGATCGCTTTGCTGATCTCAGTGGTGATCATTTTTATGCGCATTTGCGTAATACAGATTTTGCAGGTACCATGTTTGAGCGCCAGGTGGCCCATGGTTATTTTATCATCAGTGCTGCAGCCGGTCTTTTTGTAGACAGTTATGAAAAAAATCCTGTGCTGCTTAATTACGGTATCGATGAACTCCGGTTTACCAAACCCGTATATCCCGGTACAGCTGTTCATATCCGGTTTACCTGCAGGGAAAAACTACCCCAGGACAGTAAGGATGAAAATGATATCCCTAAAGGGATCGTGAAGTGGCTGGTAGAGATACTGGATGATACGGATGAACCGCTGGTGGGGGTGGGCACGATCCTGACGATGGTAGCGAAAAAAGAGGTATAGGGTAAAAGGACAAAGTGGTGGAGTGGAATGAGTATACCTTACGCCATATACCTTTATCCTTTTATCTTATTTTTGGGTAATTAAATTTTTCGATTATGCCTGATGGGTATGTAAAAAGTGAATTTCATAATGGTATAACCACAATAGAGTTTTTTCATCCTCAAAGCAATTCATTGCCGCGGCGTATACTGGAACAACTGGCGCAGGCCATTCATGGTGCGGGTAATGATGCAGAAACAAAAGTGATCTTACTGAAGAGTGGCGGCGAGCGGGCTTTTTGTGCAGGCGCTTCATTTGATGAACTGGCTGCCATTCAGAATGCAGATAGCGGCACGCAGTTTTTTAATGGATTTGCCCAGGTCATCAATGCGATCAGGGTGGTACCCAAGTTTGTTGTCGGCCGCATACACGGCCGCTGTGTGGGTGGTGGTGTGGGTATTGCTGCTGCGGTTGATTATGCAATTGCTACCGAGGAGGCCGAAATAAAACTAAGCGAGCTGGCAGTGGGTATTGGTCCGTTTGTAGTGGGTCCGGCTGTGGCACGCAAAATTGGTCAGTCGGCTTTTTCGCAGTTGGCTATCGATGCCGGCATGTGGAGAAATGCAGACTGGGCACGACGCAAAGGATTGTTTGCAGAAGTGCACCCCAGTGTAGCTGGCATGGATGAGTCGGTCAGCCGCCTGCTGCACACACTGAGTCATTCCAATCCCGCTGCTATGGCCGAACTGAAAAAAGTATTCTGGGAGGGCACCGGCAACTGGGATAAATTATTGCCTGAACGTGCTGCTATCAGCGGCAAACTGGTACTGACTGATTTTGCCCGAAAGGCGATTGAGGGATTCCGGAAAAAATAAGACCAGTAGATCTTTTATAGCATGCCTGTCTGACGGAGATATATCCGCAGACAGGCATTGTTGTTTTTTGCTGCAACGAAACCAACGATCGGAGTTGTCTTTTTCTCAACAGAACAAGTCGTATAAAAAATAAAGTGTTACTATAACACCTGCAGGAAATCAGGAAAAGAGAATTGGTAAGGCATGATGGAAGTATTTTTACAGAAATCCAGTGTATGATTTCCTTATTGTATCATTGCCATTTCATGAGGTGCTTGCTAAGTAAAAGTCACTTAATCGGTTTCTAATCTTATTCTAATCTTTTTTTAATATGACTCCTGATAAAGAGTTTGACTTTTGCCTGCTGATTCCCTGTTACAATAACAGGGTGGGGTTGGTGCGCTCTTTGCAGTCGGTAAAGTATGATACGGCACGGTATTACGTACTGGTAGTAGATGATGGGAGTAAGGAAGCGCTCGATGCCACCTCCCTGATGGGGGAGATCGAAGGCGAAATGTCTTTGTATGTATTGCGAAAGACTGTCAATGAAGGTATTACAAAGGCTTTGAATGATGGATTGAAATGGATCGATGCACGTGATGATGTGCAGTATGTAGCCAGGCTGGATTGTGGTGATACCTGTGCGCAAGACCGCTTTCACAAACAGGTTAAACTGCTGGATATCAATAGACAGTTAGTGTTGTTGGGAACATGGTGTGTATTTCGCCGGCCCGATACGGGCCATGAATATACATACCGCACACCTGCAGATCATCAGTCGATTGTGAAAGGGATGTATTACAGAAATCTGTTTATTCATCCCAGTATTATTTTTCGGTTAACAACAGCGAGAGCTGTAGATTTTTATCCGGAAGATTTTGAATATGCCGAAGACTATGCGTTTTGCTGGCAGCTGCTGATGAAGGGAGAAGGGCATATTATTGATGAGTCATTGGTTTGTTGTGAGATTTCTGATACGGGTATTTCATTGAAAAATAAGAGAAAACAATTAAAAACCCGTTGGAAAGTGATAAAAAAATTTGCACCTCACACAATAAGAAAAATAGTAGGGGGACTAAGGCTATTAACATTGTTTTTACTCCCCGGACGAGTAACTTTGTGGCTCAAATTGTTGAGAAAATAGAATTGTGCAACGTTTCAACGATTCCGTTTGTCAAACAAGGTTGTCATTGACAGCCGTTTCTCCGTTAAGGTGCTCAGCTGATCTGTAGAATAGGTTCCCATAGTAATATTATCTGCATTGGATAATGTAATTGGCAATCTTTTGCATCTAATGCAGGTATGTTAATGAATTTATAGTAACGTCCTATGATTATCATTCATATAGTTGAGCCCTTTGCTGCTGGTGTCGCTGTTTTCGTCAAGTTACTGACGGAGGCAATGCCGAATGATATGCACATCGTCGTACATGGTGAGCGGAAGAAAGTAATGCGTGCAGATGACGTAAAGAAGAATTTTCCCCAACAGAATGTACGTTTTATCCGCTGGCGTTCTGCCAAGCGTTCGATAGATCCCCTGAAAGATATTTTAGCCCTTTCCGAATTATATACCATTTTGCGCCGTCTGAAAAGAAAGGGGCTGGTAGATGCTGTGCACCTGCACTCGTCCAAAAGCGGCCTGCTGGGCCGTGCTGCTGCACGCATGGCAGGTATCAGTAATGTGATCTATACCCCCAACGGGGCTTCTTTTCTTTCTGCCCGCAATGGACTGGCCCGCTTTTTTTACCGTCAGCTGGAGCGGCTGGGTAGCCGCCTGGGTGGCCGCATTGTCTGTTGCTCACCTTCCGAGCTGCATGCCTACCATGAGTTGGGGATTGATGCGCAGTATATCAGCAATGGTATCGAATCGCAAAAGGGACAACAGGCGCCTGCGGCAGGTACCAACCGGCGGTTTACCGTGGTGACCAGTGGCCGGATAGATAAACAGAAAAACCCTGTATTGTTTAATGAGATTGCCAGTTACTTCCGCGAGTTTGCCGATGTACAGTTTATCTGGATCGGGGAAGGAAAGGATAAAAAGCACCTCATAGCAGATAATATCACCGTTACCGGCTGGATGAGCAGTGCAGAGGTTCATCGTATTGTAGCCCGTTCGCATGTATACATTTCCACTTCCGTATATGAGGGGTTGTCTTTTGCAGTGCTCGAAGCGTTGTCGTTAAAAAAACCCGTATTGCTCAGCAATTGTACAGGCAATATGGACCTGGTGAAGCAGGGGGTAAATGGAGATCTTTTCAATTCGTCCTATGAGGCTATTGTGAAACTGCTGCAGTATTACAATAACCGGGAGATGCTGGATGTGATGGGGCAATATTCAGGAGAGATCTGTGCCATCGAATTTGACGTAAAAAAGAATTTCAAATCATACAGGGAGTTGTATAAGGGAATGCTTTCAGGCACAGGCCTGGTACGTCCCAAATGGAGCTTCTGAATTACATGAGAAAAACTATAGCCATGAAACATGCAATACCTGTAATACCTCCTGCCAGTGGCGTACTGGAGATGCATGAGATACGGCAGGCGCTGGAAGGGATAGAGGAAAAGATGGAATCGGAGATCAGTGCCAAGCAGCGCACGATCGACCGGCAGGAGGAAGAGCTTCGCCGCCTGCAGGCATTACTGGAGGAAAAGAACCAGGTGATTGCTGATATCGAAGGCAAGATGCTGGAAAGCATGCGCAAAAGCGAAGGCAACCGCCAGCTGATCAATAAGCTGCTGGGTGATATTGACAGGCTCAACCAGGATGTGGAATGGTATAAACGGACCTTTGAGAAGAGAAGTTTGCTGGGCACGATCAGGCAAAAATTGTTTAGACAATAATTGTCATTAACAGAGTTTGAATAAGCCATAAAAAAATAATACCGGACTAATGGACCCACTGCAACTGTCAAGAAGAAGAATCTTTTTTGGCAATGAGATCATCTCCACAAAAGAATATAAAGGAATCGAAATAGGACCTTTTACGAGACCAACAGTATTGCCTTCAGAGGCAAATATGTATTATGCGGATTATTATGATACGCAAGCGTTAAGGGAACAGGCCAAAAAACTGAATATACCTGAGGAGGAAGTACCGGAAGTGCATTATATAACAAACGAGAAGGAGTTATATCTGCAGGTTCAGCCGGAGCAATTTGACTTTATAATCGCTAATCATGTGCTGGAACATGTGATAGACCCTTTCCGCTGGTTAAAGAATTTAGAGTTTTCATTAAAGCCGCAGGGAAGATTTTTGATCACTCTTCCTGACAAACGATTGTCGTTTGATAAGTTCAGGCCTGATACCAGCCTGGCGCACTTTATTGAGGATTTTGAACGAGGAGGAGAGCTAAGCATACAGGAGCATTCTTTAGAAGCCGGTTTATTTTACGATAGGAATTACATAAACCTTGAGAATAGTCCGATTGAAAGATTAGAGCCCAATTTTTTGCTTTCCTGCAGAAATTCATATCATCCGGGGATGCACGTTCACGTCTTTCAGGCGGAAACTTTTTTGAATAAAGTTCTTATCCCTTTTCTTTCACTCGGATGGCTGAAATTAAAGCTGGAAACTTTCGAATTTAATATTCAACTCGGAGAGTTTTCATTTTCACTTATAAAAAGCGAGCCATTTTCAAATCTTCCACCACTGGATTTTTTTAAAGAGGCATATGACTCCCAACCTATAAGGGAAGTTTCTTTTAAAAAATAACATATAATACGAATGAGTTATCAGGAGCATCAGCCCAGGGGCTTAAAGTGGGGGGAGTATTCTATTAAGTTCGATTATGAGTATAATCCGACAATTAGGAACTCATTTAGCACTAAAGCCGGCGAAAGGATTTTTAAAAAAATTGAATCCAGAAGAACGTTTATCAATGATTTTTTAGAAAACGTAAGTAGCTATAAGAATAAGTTTCAGGCCATCTCATTTGACCAGACCGACGAACAAAATCCATTCTGGAACCAGAACTGGTTTCCCAGTTTTGACGCTATTCTTCTTTATGGAGCATTAAATAGTTTAAAGCCTGAGCGCTATATTGAAGTAGGGTCCGGCAATTCAACAAAATTTGCGCGAAAAGCAATCGTCGACAATAATTTAGCGACCCGGATCATATCGATAGATCCGAATCCCAGAGCCGAAGTCGAAAGCATATGCGACACTACCATAAGGGAGAAGATCGAACGTGTTCCTCACGAAGAAATACTTTCACTTATCAGGCCCGGCGATATTTTTTTCATCGATAACAGCCATAGAAGTTTCCAGGGTTCAGATGTTACAGTATGCCTGACCGAGATAATACCGTCCCTTCCTGCTGGTGTTATCTATGGACTGCACGATATATTCATTCCTTTTGACTATCCGCAGTGGTTTAATGACTACTACTATAATGAACAGTATCTCTTTCAGTGTTACCTGCTGGGTGGAGCGGCGAATGATGAAATATTGCTCCCCACCTGGTACATCTCTAATATGAGAGAATTGGCATCTCCTTTATACGATATTCTTGATCATCCGAATTTGCAGGACGTCAGTAAGGGCGGCAGCTCATTTTGGATGAAAAAAAATTAATAAAAATCGATGGAAAACAAGGAAGTAAATTCGAAAGCATATTGGGATGGCCGGTTTGCGAACGACTGGAAGGATAGAGGAGGAAAAGAGCAGTCTGCTTTTTTTCCAGGGTTGCTGTAGACAATCTTCCGGCGTGGTTGAAATCTGAAATAAAAGAAAAAAAATATACAGTCTGCGATTGGGGCTGTGCTTTTGGAGACGGCACCAACATTCTAAAAGAGTACCTCGATATTCATAAAATTACCGGCGTTGATTTTTCGACAACAGCAATTGAATATGCAAAGAATAATTTTCCCGGGATAGAATTTTTAGCTGCCGATTTTACGAAAGAAATACCTGATACGCAGTTTGATATTTTATTTACATCGAATACCCTGGAGCATTTTGAATCACCCTGGGAAACCCTGAATGCTATCTCCAGTGCAGCACGTTACTATATAGTGGTGCTTGTACCTTTCAAAGAATATGAAAGATTCGAAGAGCATTTTTATACATTCGATTTCCGGAACGTTCCCTTTGCCCTTCCTAATGGATTTGTATTAACGCATTCAACAATAATAGATACCTCCATGCTTGAGGCGAGGTACTGGAACGGAAAACAGGGCCTGTTTGTTTTTTCATCTCCTCAAATATTAACAGCTACTCACAGGTCTTTGCAGGACGTCTCGGTAGAATCGACGACCTCTCTAGCCGCGCTTAATGATCAGCTTCGTAAAGAACTCTCTTTCTCACTGCAGGAATTAAACTATCTAAAAGGCAGAAATGAAGCTTTGGAGCTACAGGCTAATGAGAAAAATGGAGAAGCGGCGCAAAAAGATGAATTGGTTAAGCAAAAAGATGCTATAATCGAGAGCCTGAATGACGTAAGAGCATACCATGACGAACTGCAGCAGCAAAGAAATGAGATTTCTGCCGTTGTAAACACTGAACTCAGCAAGGTAGTTAGCGCGCAGGAGAGTATCATTTTATTGCTGCAGAAGGAGGCTAGCGAAAAAGAAAAGGCAATGGCTGACTTAAGGACTAAAGTAGATGACCTTGAGCAGCAGGTTTTTGACAGGAACCACCTTCTGGAGAAAGAAAAAGGCAGGAAGCAAAGAGAAGATGAGCAACTACATAAAGATCATTTATTTTCTTTAAGGGATTTGGAAAACTCCAGATATAATAGTGCAGTTCTTTCCAGCAAGCTGCAGGAAACCCAAACAGCCCTCACTGACCTCCAGTCAAAGAATGAACTGTTAAACGGGGAAAATAAATGGCTCAATTCTGTTTTGCAGGATATGCGAAATGAATTGTATTCTGTCAAAATGCAGAACCAGGTTGTTCGCGATGCATTTGAAGAAATCAAGGATAGCAGGTCCTGGAGGTATACGTCGTTTTTAAGACTACCGGCATATCATGGACGAAAACTGGCCAGGAACTTCAGCATTAGCAATTTTAAAAGTGTTTTTGCCAGAAAGAAACAGAATAATAAAAAAGAACAGATTGAGCAAACGTTTCAACCAAACGAGGATAGAAGGATAGATAGGGCAGTAGATGAAAGCCAGAGCAAAATTGTCTGGTTCTATGTCAAGGAATTTAATTCCGGTGGGCTTGAGCGGGTAGTTTTCGATTTGGCAGTGCTGTTGAAAGAGAAGGGATACCTGGTTTCAATCGCTGTTGCCAACCAGGGAGGAAAAATCGAAGCAGAAGCATTGCGGGCCGGGATAGATGTTTTTGTACTCAATGAAGACAAAGAGCGGCTCAGGCACTCTATTATTGAAAGAACTCCTGATATCATTTTGATCAATCATTGCTATTTCGAACTTAATGCCTTTAAAGAAGCGGGCGTTCCTATAGTCGAAATAGTACATAATGCCTATTTCTGGCAGAGAGATAATGATTCGTACAAAAAAATGCGAGCCCGGTATATAAGCACTTATGTGGCCGTTTCCAGGTTTGTTTATTCATATGCTGTACAATATCTCGACATTTCCCCGGCATCGATCAGCGTTATTAATAACGGCCTTAACAGTGATGGGTTTATACGACCGTCACAAAAATTAATAGACGTTATAAGAGATCGTAGTAAAGAAGAGGATTTCAAATTTATTCTTGCGGCAAACTTCAGACCCTCCAAGTCGCATTGTACTGCTATAGAAGCATTAAAAAAGGTATTGATAAAATACCCGGATGTTAAGTTGCAGTTTGCAGGTGGAATCGATGATGAGAACCTTTATCAGTTTTTGAGAACCCGGATTGAAAAAGAAAAGCTGGAGCGGAATGTTGAGTTTCTGGGACTTTTAAACAGAAGGCAGCTGAGCCATGTAATGGCAAAAGCCCAGGCCGCCATTCTTCCTTCTTCATATGAAGGCCTGAGCATCACCTCGCTGGAGTATATGTTTTTTGGATTACCAATGATCCTTACAGATCTGGGAGGTGCAGGTGAAGTGATTCAGGATAGTGATATCGGCATTGTGATTCCGGCGCCAATTGCGGTTGATAAACTGGATAATGAAATAATTGCAGAAACCGGTTTGCATCCGAATGTAAAAGATGTTGATAGCCTGGCCTATGCGATGCTCGATATACTGGATAATTATGAACAATGGAAACAAAAAGGGAAAATGGGTGTGCAGAAGATCGGGGGATATTCAATCGGAAAAGTTGTAGATCAATATGTCGGTATAATTGAAAATGTTATTTCCAAGAATTAATTATGCATCAAATAATCATAGTCGCTCCTTACCCGGATATACGATTTGTCACGGAAGGGTGGATGAGCAGAATAAGGGCTATCGACCGGATCTTTAGTAAATTTCCAAGGGCCTATATAAACTTTGGAGATCACCATCGAAAAGACATAGATGGAGCTCCTGTAGTGTGTGAAGAGAGCGTAGTACAGTATAACCTGAATGCCAATGAGCCAAGCCATCAGCTTATATTCGATCAGTTACTGCAAAAAGCTTCATTTTGTTACGTTCACACCGTTCACCTGGCTATTAATGTGGTGAACTGGCTGGCCACAGGCAAAATAATTGTTGACATACATGGAATAGTTCCCGAGGAAGAGATAATGCTGGGAAGACCGGATCAGGCCGAACGATTCACTCCTGTAGAAGAAATGGTTCTGATGTATTGTAATACGCTCGTCGTGGTTACTAATGCGATGAAGGATCATCTGGTCAGAAAGTATCCGAAAACAAATGCGAGTTTTATTATCCTGCCGATTTTTGAAGAGTATAACATTAAAAAGAAGATAATAGAGCGCCATGAAGATGACAGGCGCCCAAGAATAGTATATGCCGGAGGCACGCAGGTCTGGCAAAATGTTGATTTAATGATGGCACTGGTAAAAGAAACAAGTGAATATGTCGATTATACATTCGTTTCTCATGACCAGGAATTATTAAAGCAAAAAGCCAGGGAATTAAACCTGGGCGACCGGGTCACGATCCGATCTGCCAAAAAATCGGAGCTCCCGGATATATACATGACCCATGATTTTGGGTTTGTTCTGAGAGAAGAAACTGCTGTTAATACCGTGTCATGTCCGACAAAACTTTCGGAATATCTCGATTTTGGAATCGTTCCTATTGTTAAATATTCATCGCTTGGTGATTTTGACAGGTTTGGTTATAACTATATAACCGACGAAGATCTGAGGGAACTGATGTTGCCGGATTCAATATGCAGGGCAGACATGATTGAAAAAAATTACACAGCCATTGAGAGACTTATTCATGAATATAAAAGCGGCTCAGAACGCCTGAAAGATTTAGCCTAAAGAGCATGAAGAAATTTTTACTAATATTTGGAACGAGGCCGGAAGCAATAAAGTTCGCTCCTTTGGTCAAAGAATTAAAGAAACACAGCGATACAATTGATGTCAGGGTCTGCGTAACCGGCCAGCATCAACTGATGCTGGATCAGGTACTGACTTTTTTTGATATTGTACCGGATTACAATCTGGCGTTAATGCGTCCGTCTCAGACGTTGTATGATATCACTACGGATATCCTGCAGGCATTAAAAGGCCTGTTAACGCATGATTATCCGGCAGATTATGTGATAGTGCAGGGAGATACAACGACTGCAATGGCTGCCGCGCTGGCTTCTTTTTATAACAAAACAACCGTTCTTCATTTGGAAGCGGGTTTAAGAAGTCACGATAATTATTCCCCTTTCCCTGAGGAAATGAACCGGGCGATAGTGGGCAGGCTTGCCTCTTATCATTTTGCCCCTACAGAAAAGGCCAGGGAAAATCTTATCGCAGAGGGTATAAAGGCACAGGATATCTTAATGTGTGGAAATACTGTAATCGATTCTCTTTTTCTCGGGTTAGATATTATTGACAACTCGGATGAAACTGAGTATAAAAAGAAGTTTGATTTTCTGGATTTCAATAAGAAGATCATTCTGGTAACAGGCCACCGGAGAGAAAATTTTGGAAAACCTTTTTTAAATATTTGTAATGCAATAAAACAGCTAGCAGCGGCTAATCCGGATATTCAGATCGTATACCCTGTGCATCTAAATCCGAATGTACAGGAGCCAGTAAATAAAGTGCTTCAAAACATAGACAGTGTCTTCCTGATACCACCTATTGAGTATAATTTTTTAATATGGCTTATGAAGAAAGCTTATTTTATTATAACTGACAGTGGTGGTATCCAGGAGGAGGCGCCGGCACTTGGCAAACCTGTTCTTGTTATGAGAGAAGTAACAGAAAGGGTAGAAGGTATTCTGGCAGGAACGGCTAAACTGGTTGGGACTGACAAAGATAAAATAATTGAAGCGGCATCGGAATTGCTTGTATCCAGAGAAGTATATGATAAAATGGCAAATGCCGTTAACCCCTATGGAGATGGTACGACGAGCAGGCAAATAACGGATTTTGTTTTGCAGCAACTCATTAAAGAAAATGGTTAAGATGGAAAAGGTCGGTGAGCTTGTGTCAATTGTGATGCCTACGTATAATGGAGAAAAATACATTAGGCAGGCGATAGATAGTTGCCTTAACCAGACGTACCGGAATATTGAATTAATTATTATCGATGATTGCTCTACAGATAACACTGCAGAAATTGTAAAGGAATATCTCAGGAAAGACGACCGGATTCAATATTCAAAAAATGAGAAGAACCTGAAACTTCCGGCTGCACTGAATAAAGGATTCGGACTGTCCAAAGGTGAATTTCTGACATGGACATCGGACGACAATTTTTATTCGCGGGAAGCGATTCACACGTTGCTTTCGGAACTGAAAGCTGACCCGCAGTCGGATATAGCTTACAGCTCTTATACATTTATTGATAAAGATGATAAGGTAGTTGATTCTTTTAATTATAAACCTGAGTTTTTGTTATTTAAATGTGTTGTCGGAGCCTGCTTTTTATATACGAGAAAAGTGCATGATACGATCGGGGCCTATGGCGAAGACAAATTCAGAATGGAGGATTATGATTATTGGCTGAGGGCAGCAGAAAAATTTTCCTTTCATTTTATTGACAAACCGGCTCTTTATTCTTATAGGAAACATAGCGCAAGCCTGACAGCAGAAATATATAGTAGCGATAGCATATTCAGTGAGTATAAGAAGAATTATATTAACGCGTTTCGCTCATTTTTTAACGAGTATATGAAATGTGATTTGTCAGAAGAAGAGCTTATTCTTCATTCAAAAATATTTTTTTCAGAGCTTTTCACTATAGGCCCAGATGGACATATCGATGTTTGTAATGCAGAGGAGCTGCTTGGATATTTTAGAAAGATCAAAACAGTAGACTGGAGCAACTCCAATTTTGATCCGAATAGTATGCAGGATGCAATTGAAAAAGTGCAGGAGAATGCTATTAAAGGGATCATTGATAATATGGTTTTTTTGAACCAGCGATTGGCAAAACAAAATCCCAGGGTCGCCGAACAATTTGCCAAGCCAATCTCCTGGTACTACAAAGAGTATGAAGTTCTCCCTTCATGGTATAAAAAAGTAGGCCATATAATAAAAGCTTTTCAGGGGCATCGAACCTGGGCATCATTAATCAGAAGCCAGAAAAAGAAATGATTTATTGGCTATTAACAACAGAGTATCCTCCTTTTTTTGGAGGAGGGATCGGGACCTATTGTTTTAATACAGCTAAAATGCTGGCTGAAAAAAACAATAAAGTAACCGTTTTCATAAGTGATTCAACTGTTTCTTCCATCCATGAAAAGTATGAATCTGACAATCTGCGCATTGTCAGATTCAATCCCTCACGTACCAGCTCTTCCTCTTTCCTCGGCCATCTGACCAGTTTGAGCTATGAGTATGCGCATATTGTAAAACACTATGTCGCGAAAGAAGGAAAACCGGATATAATCGAAACGCAGGAGTATATGGGCATCGGTTATTATCTGCTGCAGTACAAATACCTGTTGTTTGAATGGTGCAGGAATATCCCGGTTGTGGTGACCATGCATTCTCCTTCTTATTTGTATATGCAATACAATCGTGTTCCGGTATACAGATATCCGAATTACTGGATTTGCGAGATGGAAAGATTTTGCCTGGTCGCAGCAGACCATGTAATATCTCCCAGCCAGTATATGATTGATGAGCTAAGGAGAAATAGTTACCGGATCACTGACGGACTTTCAGTTGTTCCGAATCCGTATCAACCCATGTACGCCAGTGCAGGAGAGAAAGGTACTGTTCAGGAAGAAGAGATCATTTTTTACGGAAAACTGACTGCTCAAAAAGGAGTCTTTGAATTGCTGCAATATTTCTCCGGCATGTGGGACGCAGGGTTTAAACATCCTCTTTTTCTGATCGGTGGTCAGGATATTGTATACCATCCGGACGGGGTTGCAATGGGTGATCTTATCAGAAAAAAATATAAATCCTATATAAAGGCGGGGCTTTTGCTCCTCGAAGACAAAATCCCTCCTCAGGGCCTAGAGGAAAGGATCCGTAAAGCGCGGGTAGTCATTATTCCCAGCAATAATGATAACCTGCCATATGTTGTTTTTGAAATGATGGCAATGGGAAAAATTGTTCTTGTTTCAAAACAGGGAGGGCAATCGGAAGTAGTAGAAAGTGGGATGGACGGGTTTGTGTTTGATCATAAAGAAAAAGGCTCTTTTGAGCGACAGCTATATAAAGTCCTGTCTCTAACCAAGCAGGAGAGGGAGCAGATCACCGGAAACGCAAAAGAAAAAGTCAGGCAGATAGCAGGGTACGAAACGATTTACAGACAAAAGGCTGAGATAATCAATAAGCTACTCGGCAAACCAGGCGGACAGAAAATATCTTTTCCGTACAACAGGCCTATGCAGGCTGGCAGGCAAATAGTCGATAACCGCTCTGACGACAGTTTGCTTTCTGTAATTATCCCCTACTATAATATGGGGAAGTATATAGAAGAAACTGTTCGTTCTGTCAGAGGGACTACCTTTCCAAATATTGAAATTATCATCGTAAATGACGGCAGCAACGATGAGGACAGTATTGCTAAACTGGATCAGTATCGCTCAATACAGGGAATAAGGGTCATAGACAATCAAAATAAAGGCCTTGCTTATTCCAGGAACTATGGTGCCAGGGAAGCCAGGGGCAGATATATCGCTTTTCTGGACGCAGACGATGTGATCATGCCTGAATATTATACTATTTCTGTTGACGTACTCAGGAGGTATGAAAACGTACATTTTGTAAGCTGCTGGACACAGTACTTTGAGAATTCGACGAAACAGTGGCCTGGTTTTTCGCCCGATCCGCCGCTGATCTTATTTCATAATACCGTCAATTCCAGTTCACTGGTATTCAGAAGAGAAAGCTTTTTGCAGGGAGGGTTGAATGATGAGAATATGCCGTTTCAGGGAGTTGAAGATTATATGGCTGTTATTTCAATGGTGGAGAATGGATTTTTGGGTGTAACCATCCCTGAGCTTTTATTTAAATACCGGATCCGGCAGGATTCAATGTTCAGAGCTATTTCGAAAACAAAAAGGCTTTTGCTGGGGCAACATATCGTCGGTAAGCACAAAAAGATTTATGCCGCTTTTGCCGACGAGGTGTTTAACCTGCAAAATGCAAACGGCCCTGGCATTTTACTTGATAACCCAAGTCTGGACTATCACCTCGCAGACAAACTTCCTTTTACAGGCAAAATTTCTCTGCAAATGATAAAACTGATTAAAAAGAACAGGTACATAAAAACTATGGCGTATAAGGTCCATAGAATTTTAAAAAAGTAATATGATTATTCGAATTGTCAAGGATTGGATCGGGAGGTCAAATAAGTTGGAGCGGCTTTGGCTTTTAGCCAAAATCGAATTCAAATTGCGATACTATGAGAATAAGCTTGGTTTATTCTGGGCTTTATTAAAGCCAATAATGGATATTCTGATCTATTACGTGGTGTTTAAAGTGGTAATGAAAACCGACGTGCCGGCTTTTGCCTCCTATTTATTTATCGGGCTCATTTTGTGGAACTTTTTTATTGAGTCAACCACTGGTACAACCCAGTTGCTGAATACAAAAAAGTATCTCTATGAGTATAGCAACATGAATAAGCTGGAGATCTACATATCCACTTTGCTGAGTAATGTAATTGGGTTTTTCTTTAACCTGGTGATGTTCTTAATCTTTTACAATTTTATCGAACAGGAATCAAATGGTTCAACTTTTTATAGTTTATGGATAATACCGTTATTTCTTAACCTGTTTATTCTATCGCTGGCGCTTTCGTTGATTCTTTCTAATATTTATATTATCGCGAAGGACATTACGCAGATCTGGCAGGTCTTTACCAGCTTCCTTTTCTTTTTGTCGCCGATCTTTTATAAACTAACCGTTTTTCAGGAGGCGCTTCCTGCTTTTGATTACGGAAACCCTATTGCCGGTATTATTATCAACGCTCGGCGGGTAATGATGAATAATACCAGCCCTGATATGTCCCTGTTTTTATGGGATTTTGGGTACTCAATTTTTTTACTACTGGTCGGACTGCTTCTCCTTAATAAGTTAGGAGGAAAGGCAGCTGAGAAATTATAATACCATGGAAAATTCTTCTGCAATCATTGCAAAAAACGTAAGTAAGACATTCCACATCAGTGAAGACAGTCACAATACTGTCAAGCACCGGTTATTCAACTTATTTAACCCTCCCAGGAAAAGAAGTGTTGAAGCACTTAAGTTGTTTTCACTGGAGATAAAAAAAGGAGAATGTTTTGGGCTTATCGGAAGGAATGGTTCCGGCAAGTCTACGATGGTCAAGCTGCTTGCCGGTGTCTATCCGAGTGATACGGGCTATCTCAAAATCAATGGTTCAACCATGTTGATGAATCTTGGCGTAGGTATGAGTCATGAGTTAACAGCCAGGGAAAATATTTATGTATCGGGATCGGTGCTGGGACTGAAGATCAAACAGATTGATGCGATTTTTGAACAGATCATTGAATTCGCCGAGTTAAAAGATTTTGTAGATACGAAAATCAAGTATTTCTCTTCCGGTATGGTGGCACGGCTTGGTTTTTCCATTGCGGTGAATGCTGGCGCTGACATCATGTTCCTGGATGAAATCTTTGCCGTGGGTGATGTGAAATTTCAGGAAAAAGCGGTGAAGGTTTTTGAGAGTTCATGGATACAGGGCAAAACAGTGGTGTTGGTGGCACATAGTATGGATACGATACAAAAGTATTGCTCACGTGCGGGCTATATGGTAAATGGTAGTTTGAAATATATAGGCGACCCTCAGACTGCAATAGATATGTACCTGGCTGACAATCAGTAATCTTTCTGTTTGCTACCATAGGGCGTCAGCAGAAAGCAGATCAGGAAGCCGAATGTCATGGCACCCAGGCTGCGGTCAAAATATACTTCCGTGATCATTGCCAGTACCAGTGTCGCTACGATGAATAAAGCAAGTGTATCGCGTGCACGTATCAGCCGGATAACGGGCAGCAATAACCACCCGGCAAAAAACAGGAGGAAGCCGATAAGGCCGGTTGAAAACAGGATGTCGAGATAGTTGTTGTGAACGTTCTTTTTGGTTTTGATGGCAAACTGAAAATCACGTTGTGCATATACACGGTTTAATGCATCACGTTTGTTGCCCAGGCCAACACCGGTTACCGGATGCTCTTTGAACAACTGCCAGCCGCAGGGCCAGGCCGCCAGCCTGAAATTGGCACCATTCCACTGATCGGCACTGAATGTGCCGGCATAATGACTTTCGGCGGCCAGACTTTTATAGTCGTAGCTGGTGACAGTCAATTCTTTGAAGCGATTCAGCGTTTTGGGAAAAAATTTGTACACGAGAAAACCTGCTACAAAAAGGCCCATCAGCAGGGTGGCGCCCTCGAGGTATTTTTTTCTGCCAAAGAGATAGTAAAACAGGAAAGCCAATGTACTGATATACAGGATGAGCATCATATTGCGGCTGGCCAGCAGATAGCTGAAGGCAAATAAAAAGATCAGGGCTGCTGCCTGCAAAGCCTTACGGCCCGGTGATTGCTTTTCAAATAAGAGTGTAAAGACAAATATGTAGATAGATATGTTAACGAAAAGAGATGTGTAAATGGATTGCTGTCCAACTAAAAGTGAAAGCGAGTCATTGTAGAGAAAGGCCGAATCACTGGTACGCGCATAGGTGATCACAGCTGCTATAAGGCAGGCCAGAGCAGCCAGCGTTGTCAGCCAGGCCATCATCAGCAATAACCGGTTGCGTTGCTGACGGTCAATATAAATGAAGCCAAGGGCCAGTGGAAAAATAATCAAAGGAATTCTGAGCTGGAGGAAACGAAATGTATCCTTTTGGTTGTCAGATAGAATAAAGGCACTGATCAATAGCCATACCGCAAAAGCCAGCATCCACCAGATATGGGATCGGCTACGGAAAAGCGCCAGTTTGGAGGCCCATTTGCCTTCTAACAGTGCATAGAACAGTAACAGGCCCAGCAGTATAACCTTGAGGGGTACCAGTGCACTCAGAAACAGGGAGGCAAAGAAGAGTAACAGCAATGAGGGGAGAATAAAAGACCGAATATTCATAAGAACCCGGAATGATTTACCGCAAAAATAAATGTGTAAATCAACCGGCCATGAAAAAAGATAAGAATAACATTAAATAACCTGTATCCTAATCAGTAAGCCATGGAACGTTTATCAGTTGTTATTATCACATACAATGAAGAACGCAATCTGGCCCGATGTCTCGAATCGGTTCTGCCAGTGGCAGATGAGATTGTGGTATTGGATTCGTTTTCTACTGATCATACAGTAGAAATAGCCGAATCGTATGGAGCCGTTGTGTATCAGCATAAATTTTTGGGCTATATAGCGCAAAAGAATAAGGCTTTATCACTGGCCACTTACAACTATGTGTTGTCGCTCGATGCAGATGAGGCTCTGGACAAAACACTACAGCAATCTATTATCAGGGTCAAAAAAGGAGGCTATGCGTTCAAGGCATATAAGATGAACCGGTGCGCCAATTTCTGTGGTAAGTTTATACGTTATGGCGCCTGGTATCCCGAGCCGAAGGTGCGGTTGTTTGACCGCCGCGTGTTGAACTGGGGCGGTCTGGATCCGCACGACCGGATCATCGTACCAGCCACTACCGCTATATGCCCGTTGAAAGGAGATCTGCTGCATTATATCTGCAGCACGGTGAAGGAACTGAAACTGCGTAATGACAACTTCAGCACGATTGCCGCACGTTCTTTATATCGTGCGGGCCGTCGCACCAACTGGCTCAAAATTCTGGCCAGTCCCACCTGGTTTTTTTTGAATGATCTGTTTATACGTCGCGGTATCCTCAATGGATACAGAGGCTGGCAAATTGCAGTCAATCAGGCACGGTATCATTTCTTTAAATACCTGAAGCTATACCGGCTGCAGAAAAAACCTGACTTTACAGTTATTAAAACCAGCCAGGCCACCGAAAAAAAACCGGTGAGCCGGATCAGCAGTTAATTAATAAAGAGAAATTCGGACATAGCCCGCATTTTCCCTATAAAGCACGTTTTCAAATCAGCATATTATCCAATTAGCACATTCTCTCTCCTCATCTTCAAATCAGATATTCAGTCCGCCGCACACACTGATCGTCTGCCCGGTGATATAAGAGCCCATATCGGAAGCCAGGAACAGGGCGGTATTGGCAATATCTTCTGCGCTGGCAAAACGTCCCAGCGGAATGCCGGCTTTGTATTTATCACTCGCTTCGCCTTCTTTGAGGTAGGCTGTCATATCGGTTTCTACAAAACCGGGAGCAATGGCATTGCAACGGATGTTGCGGCTGCCCAGTTCTTTGGCCACACTTTTGGTAAAGCCGATGATACCGGCTTTGGAAGCGGCATAGCTGCTTTGTCCGGCATTGCCCATCTCGCCGATCACACTGCTCATATTGATGATAGCACCGGAGCGGGCTTTCATCATGGGTTTGATCACCTGCTTGGTCATATAGAATACGCTATTGAGGTTGACACGGATCACTTCATCCCACTGGTCGGGAGTGAGGCGCAGCAGCAAGTTGTCTTTTGAAATACCTGCATTGTTTACACAGATATCAACAGTGCCAAATTCTTTGATCACATCGGCAACAAAGGCTTCGCATTGGGCTACCTCACCTGCATTGCTTTGCCAGGCTTTGGCTTTTACACCCAGTGCTTTCAATTTTTCTTCGAGGGCGGCGGCTTTGGGAGCGCTGCTTTCACTTACATAGGTAAAGGCCACGTGAGCGCCATGCTCAGCAAATTTGAGGGCAATGGCCTCGCCAATACCGCGGGCGGCACCGGTTATGATAGCTACTTTGTTGTCGAGAAGTTTCATGCTGTTATTTTTAGTAATAATGTCTTCAATAAAGCGCAAATAAAACGAATTTCTGATTGAGTGGCAGTGCTGGCCGAAAGCTATTTGAGTACCGACAGGATATCTTCTATGTATTTCCGGTCGTTGCAGAGACGGGGTACTTTATGCTGGCCGCCCAGTTTGCCTTTTTGGCGCAGCCAGTTATTAAAGCTGCCAGGTGTCAGTGCATGCAGCACAGGAGGACCGAGAGCAATGTCCTTATATCGCTTGGCCTCATAATCGCTATTGATACGTTTGAGTGCAGCATCCAGGGTATCGCGAAACTGATCGAGTGAAACCGGCGGCGTTTCAAATTCGATCAGCCATTCATGTGCGCCGTTGGCATTGGCAGAAAAATAAACCGGGGCGGCGGTGTAATCATTTACCACGGCACCGGTGAGCCGGCAGGCTTCGGCAATAGCCTTATCCGTATTGTCTACAATCACCTCTTCACCAAATGCATTGATATAATGCTTCAGCCGGCCGGATACTTTTACCCGATAAGGCATCACTGAGGTAAACTGGATGGTATCACCCAGCAGATAGCGCCACAGGCCTCCGTTGGTGCTGATGACAAGTGCATAGTTGCGGCCGGTTTCCACATCGGCCAGGCCAATGGTACGGGGATGTTTTTTGCCATATTCACTTACCGGCATAAACTCCATGAAGATGCCATGATCGGTAAACAGCAGCATGCCATCATCTCCGGGCCGCTCCTGGGCGGCAAAAAAGCCTTCGGAGGCATTATACATTTCCAGGTAATGGATAGACTTGCCTATGAGCTGCTCAAACTGCTGACGGTAGGGCGTAAAGGATACGCCACCATGCATATAAAGCTCCAGCGACGGCCATACTTCTGCCATCGTCTTTTTGCCGGTGATCTCCAGTATACGTTTAAACAGCACCAGTGTCCAGGTCGGCACACCGGATATGGAGGTGACATTTTCGTGGATCGTGCTGGCTGCCAGTTTTTCGATCTTGCTTTCCCACTCGTCCATGAGTGCAATGCTCAGATCGGGTGTGCGTAGCCAGTGGCCCCAAAAAGGAGTGTTTTGCAGCAATACAGCACTCAGGTCGCCATATTGCGCCTCATTGTTCATGGGGTTGATATTGTGACTGCCTCCGATCACCAGGCCTTTGCCGGTGAGCAGGGCAGACTCAGGGTTATACTGGTAGTACATGGTGAGCACATCCTTGGCTGCTTTAAAATGGCAGTCTTCGAGGCTTTCTTCGCTCACCGGTATAAACTTGCTTTTGTCGCTGGTGGTGCCGCTGCTTTTGGCAAACCAGTACACGGGAGTATTCCAGAGTATATTCTGCTCTCCCTGCATCATACGTTCGATGTAGGGTTTCAGATCGTCGTACTCGTGTACCGGTACGGCATCTTTGAATGATTTGATATTAAACAGCTCGCTGAAGCGGTAGCGCCGGCCAAATTCGGTATATTGGGCAGAGGTAACCAGGTCCTGCAGTACTTCGCGTTGCGTATCGCCAGGATGGTTTTTCCATCCTTCAATACGCCAGGCACGCATACGTGCCAGTGATGATATAGCGGGGCTTAGCAAGCTCATAGCTGCCGGCAAAATAAGGAATTTGGAAGACTATGCGGCATGCTTTTGAAGGGGTGTTTGCCGGTTATTTGCTATACATTTTATACTTACTGGTTATCGGCCCGCGCCTCTTCGTGCAGCCAGTCTTTGCGGCGGAGCACAAAATCGCGGCCCAGGTAAAGTTTTTTCACCTGTTCATCGCCGGCCAGTTCTTCTGCGGTACCATGTTTGAAAATCTTGCCTTCAATAAGCAGGTAGGCGCGGTCGCAGATCGAGAGTGTCTCGGTCACATTATGGTCAGTGATGAGAATGCCGATATTTTTATATTTCAACCGGGCTACGATGGCCTGGATGTCTTCTACGGCAATGGGGTCAATACCGGCAAAGGGCTCATCCAGCAAAATGAATTTGGGGTCTACTGCCAGTGCCCGGGCAATCTCCGTACGGCGCCGTTCGCCCCCGCTCAGTACATCGCCATTGCTCTTACGTACGTGGTGCAGCCGAAACTCGTCGAGCAGTGACTCCAGCTTTTCGCGCTGCTCATTTTTGGAGAGACCGGTCATTTCCAGTACAGCCGTGATATTGTCTTCCACACTTAACTTACGGAATACGGAGGCTTCCTGCGGCAGGTAGCCAATACCCATTTTGGCCCGCTTGTACATGGGCAGTTTGGTGATATCCTGTTCGTTCAGGAACACACTTCCTTCGTCGGGCCGTACAAGCCCCACTACCTGGTAAAATGACGTGGTTTTACCGGCGCCATTTGGCCCCAGCAATCCCACAATTTCGCCCTGGTTTACCTCAAACGATACGTGATTAACAACCGTACGGCTGCCATAACGTTTCACCAGGTCTTTGGCATAAATGGTAATAGGCATGGGGGACAAAATTAAGGGATTCGGCGTTCTATGTAGTAAGGAGCAGGTTAAGAAAGGTATAAGGATAAGGGTAAAGGGTAGAAAGAGTAGAGGTGCGTTACCTCTCACCTTCTACCCTTTACCTTATACCTTTCTTATCCTTCCATTCTAAAACTTACTACTTTATACTAGCTTTGCTGCCCAATGAAAGTAATAGACCATATCCGTCAGGCCAAAGAAACACTGATTTCTTTTGAAGTACTGCCCCCGCTCAAAGGCAAGGGTATTGAGGCGCTGTATAATCATATGGATCCGCTTATGGAGTTCAAACCGGCCTATATCAACGTTACCTATCACCGCAGCGAACATGTGTTTAAGAAACGGGCCGATGGCGGTTTTGATAAAGTGGTTGTCCGCAAGCGGCCGGGCACAGAAAGTATCTGTGCGGCTATTATGAACAAATACAATGTAGACACCGTACCGCACCTGATCTGCGGTGGCTTTAGCATCAACGATACAGAAGATGCCCTGCTCAACCTGCAGTATCTCGGTATCGACAATGTGCTGGTGCTGCGGGGCGATGCGGCCAAAAATGAGACGGCTTTTGAACCCGAGGCCGATGGTCATAAATATGCCAGTGATCTTATCAGGCAGGTGGTTAACCTCAATGCCGGTTTATACCTCGAAGAAGACCTGAAGAGTACCAGCAAAACCACTTTTTGTATTGGTGTGGCCGGTTATCCCGAAAAACATTTCGAAGCCCCCAATATGGAGACCGACCTGCGGTATCTCAAAGCCAAAGTGGAAGCAGGGGCCGACTATATAGTCACCCAGATGTTTTTTGACAATGCGAAGTATTATGCATTTGTAAAAGCCTGCCGCGAGGCGGGTATCAATGTGCCCATCATTCCCGGGCTGAAACCTATCTATACACGCAAGCAGCTGACCGTTATTCCCAAGACATTTCATATCGACCTGCCGGCCGATCTTTCCAATGCCATACTCAAATGCAGGAATGACGAAGAGGTGGAAAAAGTAGGTACAGAATGGTTATTGCACCAGAGCCGTGATCTTAAGAAAAATGGCGTGCCGGTACTGCACTACTATACGCTGGGTCGCCCTATGATGGTGGCCGAGGTGGTAAAAGACCTTTGATATAAAAGACTATACGACCAGTAAATGCAGCCTGACCTTATCTGGTCAGACTGTTGAATGTCTGCTGGTTGACCTTTACGGGGTATTTGGCCCGCAGGCGTTTTACCCATTCAGCTTCGAGTACATTCTGATAATCGTTCATCACCAGGCCCTTTGCTTCCTCAAAACTGCGGGGCGAGGAGATTGTATAAACTTTGAATATATAGGCAAAAGAGGCCGTGTTGTCGGTCGGGTTGATCACGGCGGAGGTATGTGTGCCTGCTTTGGGAGCATTGCCATTGAAGCCGGGCAACTGGCTCCATTCAAAACGGCTGCTATCGGCTACCACACGATCACGCAATGGTTCCATAATGCGGCGCCAGCCTGCCGGATCTTTTTCCAGCTCTTTCATCAGGTTGTTGGCAACAGTCTCATCGGGACAAAAGAAAAGAATGGCATCTGCACTTTCTTTCCAGTAATAGTTGGCTTTATTCTTCTGATAAAGCGCTAACAATGCTGTACTGTCAGACTGGGCCTTATTCCACACTTCCTGTTGCATTATTTCAAAGAAGAGATTACCGTCTGTGAATTCGCTCATCTGTAAGCGGAAGTCCTCGTTGTACTCTTCGAGATGATCGCGGTAGTACTGGTACATGGCCTGCTGGCGAAACTCATCCATGAGCTCCGAATAAGGTTTAATGCCGCCCCGGTCGGTACGGTACCGGTTCATTTGGGCATATTGTATCCAGTCGGCAATGCGCCAGGATTGTTTGCCGATAGTGAAGAGAACAGTAGCGGGGGTGAGGCCGCGGCCGAGTCCGGCTGGTTTATAATCAAGCAGGCTGTCGCTGATGGCCCAGAGGGCCGTTTCGGAAAGAGTTGCCTTGCGAAGACCCGGCTTCTGGCCTACCCGCGTATAGATGAAATCGCGGGCGGTTTTCCAGCGGTCGTCGGTCATTACTTTTTGCTGCAGGGCTTCCAGGGTAGCCTCATCAGCCGTAGTACTTACCGGTTTTACCTCCAGCAGTTTTACAATATGAAATCCGTGTTTGCTCTGGAAAGGCTTGTTCAGCTGACCGGGTTTGAGGCCGGCAATATATTGTTCAAAAGCGGGGTCATACTGGCCCACGGCTATCTCAGGTACATTGCCATTGGCAATAGAGCTCACCAGGTCGTTGCTGTAAGTAGTAGCCAGTTTGGCAAAATCGGCTCCGCGTGCCAGCAGCTGGTACAGGGAGTCGGCAAGGCGTGCAGAGGCCTGAATGGCAGCTGCATCAGCTCCGGGAACTGTGGCCAGTAATATCTGCTGGATCTTAATACGCCCCAGGGCAGTACGCTCACCCAGGTTTTTGAAAATATGATAACCGGCCCGGGAGGTAAAAGGCTTTGACGTTTTGCCCACGGGCGTGGCATAGATCACATTTTCGAGGACATAAGGCAGGGTGAATGCAGTGATATAATTGAGATCGCCCTGGTTGGAGGCGGCCGAAGGGTCGTCGGAATATTTGGCGGCTACAGTACCAAAATCCTCTCTGCGTGCCAGTCGTTTTTCTACCTCTTCCAGTTTTTTTCTTGCGGCAGTTGTGTCCAGCTGGCCGCTGCTGTTGGTCAGGCTGATAAAAATGTGGGCTACATGGATATCTTTCTGACTGCGGGCAAAGGCTTCGCGGCTGAGACGGTCCAGCGCTTTGGGATCGCTGAGATAGTTGTCAATGATCTGATCGCGCAGGTTGCCGATCTCTGCTTTTATTTCGGGAAGTGTATCGTATCTGCGGTCATAAGCCTCCCGGATCTTGAGGCGTGAGTTGATGTAAAGATCCAGGTACTGCCGCATGGCACTGGCTTTATTATCTTCGGTGGCCTGGTTGTTTTTGGAAAATGCCCGGAGAAACTCTTTGGCATCGGCTTTATGTGTACCGTAGGTAAAAAGGGTCTGTCCCTGGGCGGTCAGGCCAAGGCCCAATGCAATTGCAGTCAGCCATCTCATTTTCATATTCCTTGGATTTTCGGTGGTTTTGATAACGTCGGGCCGGCTTATTTTATTGGCCCTTATTGATTTTTGAGCTTCAGTTGCAGGATCTCATCTATCTGCTCCCAGCCGAGCTTTTTAGCCACAATACGTTTATCCCTGTCCAGCAGGTACAGTGTGGGCACGGTTTGCGCGTCATAAAGCTGGATATAGCTCGGAATGCCGGCATCTACCCGCATTTTTTCGTCTTCTTTGGAGTAATAGACATGTGTCCAGTCCTGCAGGTGATGGTCATTGATAAAGCCGAGCCAGTCTTTCTTCTTGCCTTCGGTCTCGCGTGCCAGGGCATAAATATGCATGCCGGCGGTCTTCCATTTGCTGCGGTACATAGAATCCAGCTTGGGCAGGGTTTCCTTGCAGTGTCCGCAGGTAGGGTCCCAGATGCATACCAGGGTGTAGGCAGCCGTATCTGCATACAACTGCCGGATAGTGCCGGCTGTGTCGGGCAGGGCAATATCTTCCGCTTTATTGCCCATAATATTTGCCATCACATTATAAGCCCGCTCTGTGATCATTTTTTTGCCTTGCGGAGTAAGCCAGTCATAATCCTTATTGGCAAAATATTTTTCAAATAAATGTACATACACGGCGTCTTCCCACATGTACTTCTGGTTGAGGTAACGGGTAATGAACTTTACCAGCAGGTAACGTGTCATTTCTTTGCTGGCACTGGCATAACCCAGCATCCAGTTCAGCTCCTTGATGGTAGAGTCGGGATGGGGCATCACCAGTGTATTGTAATATTTGTCGAGCCGGTCTTCAAACAGGGAAGCAGGGGTGCGGGTAATACGGTCGTCCCAGAAGTTGATGCCATCCCAGTAGTGGTCCTTGAAATAACGATAGGCAAAAGAAGAATCGTAATGTCCGCCGGGGTGCTGTGCTGCAGGCGGTATTTCCGGCTCTTCCATCAGCTGCATCAGGGCTGCAATGAGCGTATTGGGGTGTTGTTTGATCAGGTCTTTGCGATAGCCTGAGATCTCTTTTTTGGTCTTTTTAAGCTCCGTATCCCAGTGCATAGAGTCGGCCGGATTGAGGGCCGATTTGAGCTGGCGGCTGGCCATGTCGGCAGCCATACCTTTTTTCGCCATTTCGGCCTGGTAGGAAATAAACAGCAGGTTGTCCGGCGAATTGGTGAAAACGGGTTTGCTGAGGTGAGCGGTATCGGCACTTACCGAGAAATGCTGCTTTTTATCGATCAGTAATTCAAAAAAGCGGTCACGGGTGGGGTAGGCAATCACATAAATACCGCCTCCCAGGGCTTTGGGACCACGAAAAACGCCTTCACTTTTATCGTTGAGTTTTACAGAATCAATGATGGGAAATTGTTTACCGGAATAGTGCCCCAGGTATACATACTGGTTGCGGAATGGCTTAAAGGTGACTTTGATCTCGTAGCCGGTCTGTGCACAGGCCCATGCGCCGATCAGCAAGGCAGGTATCAGGAGAAGTTTCTTCATAGTTTGAATGGTCTGTAAAGGTAAGGTAAAAGGTTAAAGGTATAAGATAGAGGGTTTTATAGGATAAGGTGTATGGCGAAAAACAGAGTGTAGATGATTATTAAGACCAAAGGGTTCGATCCTCCTACCTTTTACCTTCGGCCTTTTTACCCTTAACCTTTATTGCGCTAGCTTTGCGCCCGTGAGCAGAAAAAAGAAAAACATAGTATTACCGCAGGTCCTGGTAGCCGATTATGCGGCCGAGGGAAAGTCGCTGGCGCGGGTCGATGGCAAAGTGATATTCATTGAAGGTGCTGTGCCGGGCGATGTGGTCGACATACAGCTGGGACGCAGTAAAAAAGACTGGGCCGAGGGCCGGGCAATCCGTTTTCACAGTTATTCTCCTGATCGCGTGGAGCCGTTTTGCTCACATTTCGGAGTTTGTGGCGGCTGTCAGTGGCAGATGCTGCCTTACGAAAAGCAGCTGGGTTATAAACAGCGCCAGGTGCGCGACAACCTGCAGCGTATCGGCAAACTGCAACTGCCCGAGATGCTTCCCATAATGGGGGCACCGGCTACCGAATATTACCGCAATAAGATTGAATATACATTTGGCAATAAACGGTATCTCCGCCGCGAGGAGCTGAATGATCCGGCCATTACCGGGCAGCAGGATGTGGCTGGGTTTCATGCCCGCGGTCTGTTTGATAAAGTAGTGAATATCGATACCTGCTACCTGCAGGCAGAACCGGGAAATGCCATCCGGCTGGCTGCCCGCGATTTTGCCCGGCAGCATCAGTACAGCTTTTATGATATCCGCGCACACCAGGGCTTTATGCGTACCATGCAGATACGCCTTTGTGCTACAGGCGAGCTGATGGTAAATATGGTTTTTGGCGAAGACAAACCGGCAGAACGGGAAGCGCTGCTCAGCCATCTGCTGCAGCAGTTTCCGGAGATCACCACCCTGCTGTATACGATCAATACCAAACACAACGACAGTCTGTATGACCTGGAGCCGGTGGCATATCACGGCAAGGGATATGTCATCGAAAAGCTGGAAGACTTTTCATTCAAGGTTGGTCCCAAATCATTTTTCCAGACCAATACCCGGCAGGCAGAAAGGCTGTACCAGGTGACGCGAGATTTTGCAGAGCTCAGCGGTCACGAAACGCTGTATGATCTGTATTGCGGTACGGGCAGTATCGGCATCTTTTGCAGTCACCAGGCGGGTCGTATCGTTGGTGTGGAACTGGTGGCAGCGGCTATTGATGATGCCCGGGAAAATGCCGCACTCAATGGCCTGGTAGAAAAAACGGCTTTTTTTGCAGGCGATGTCATTGATATCTGCAACGATGATTTTTTTGCCACGCATGGCCGTCCCGATGTGATCATCACGGACCCGCCACGTGCCGGTATGCATGAAAAACTGGTACAGAAAATCCTGGACATGCAGGCGCCTACGGTAGTCTATGTGAGTTGCAACCCCGCCACCCAGGCACGTGACCTGCAACTGCTCGATGCCAGCTATGCCGTCACACGCATTCAACCGGTAGATATGTTTCCGCACACATTGCATATTGAGAATGTGGTGCAGCTTAAGAAGAGGTAGAAGGGATAAGGCAAAAGGTGTATTTTCATTCTTCCCTTTACCTTCCTCCTTCTGTCTTCCACCTTTTCCCTCCTCCATTTGCCTTATTTTTGCACAATGAGTCAATTCCAGTTTTCCGGGCAACGCATGTTCCCGCCGGTGGTGCTGAATCTTATCATTATAAATGTGTTGGTGTTTTTTGCGCAGCGGACATTTGGCGAGCAGACTTTTGCCATCAACGAGTTATTTGCCCTCCATTCCATTCAGTCGGTATTTTTTAAGTTCTACCAGCTGATCACCTATATGTTCATGCATGGCAGTTTTGAGCATTTGTTTTTCAATATGCTGATCCTGTTTATGTTTGGCTCTTCTGTAGAAAATTATATAGGCTCCCGTAAATTTCTTTTTTATTATCTCGCCTGCGGTGTAGGTGCGGCTTTGTTGCACATGGTAGTGTTGTATTTTGACATGGCACCTTATTACGATATGCTCCGGCAGTTATCTCCCGAAGAGCAGAAAAGTATTCTGTACAGGAGTGATGTGATCTTTAATTCTATTACAGTAGGAGCTTCGGGAGCCATTTATGGATGCCTGCTGGCTTTTGGATTCTTATTTCCTGATGCTATTATCAACCTCTGGTTTTTTGTTCCCATCAAAGCCAAATGGTATGTACTGATACTGGGAGGACTGGAGTTTTTCCTGGGTATCCGCAATTCGGCAGGCGATACAGTGGCTCACTTTGCCCACCTGGGCGGGGCGATTACAGGCCTGTTAATATTGCTGATCTGGAACAAATCAAAGCGAAAATCGTTTTAACAATAGGGAATATGGCAATAACTGGAAGCAACGACAGGTATTGCCTTTTTGCGCACTAGCTTAAATTTATATCCGAAAAAGTGAGCCATGGGAATTCAGGACAGAGATTATGACAGGCGTCTCTCGCTGGCACAGGAGCGAAACTCATTGATCACGCTGATTGCGATCAATCTGGTGGTTTTTGTGATCCTCATTTTCATACGGGCGGTCCTTAGTGTTCAGTATGGCAGCATGGAATTGGGTACGGCAAGGTTTCAGGCCAATGTAGTGCCCTGGTTTAGCCTGCCGGCCGATCTCAGCAAACTGGCTGCCCGCCCCTGGACACTGTTGACCCACATGTTTACCCATATTGATGTCTGGCATATCGTGGGAAACATGATCTGGCTTTGGATATTTGGTTTTATCCTGCACGACCTGACCGGCAACCGCAAGATCATCCCGATCTACCTCTATGGCGGACTGGCTGGCGCACTGGCTTACCTGCTGTTTTATAATCTGGCCCCGGGCATGCACGATTTTCTTTCCGGAAATACAGCTTTGGGTGCTTCGGCCGGCGTCATGGCTGTAGCGGCTGCGGTCACTACCATTTCGCCCGGCTATCGCATCTTCACCATGCTTAATGGCGGCTTCCCGATCTGGATACTCACTGTCATTTATTTACTGATCGACCTGGCCAGTGTAGGCGGATATAACTCCGGTGGCCATATTGCCCACCTGGCAGGTGCGCTGGCTGGTTTTCTTTTTGTATTCTTTTATCAGCGTGGATACGACGGTGGCGCCTGGGTCAACCAGTTTCTTGACTGGTGTCACAACCTCTTCAATCCCGAAAAGCCATCCAAAAAAGCAGACATCAAACAGGAACTTTTCTATAAAGCCACTGCCAAACCTTATAAGCGCACCCCCAATATTACCGAGCAACGGATCGACGAGATACTCGATAAGATCAGCCAGAAGGGAATAGAGGCGCTCACCGAAGAAGAAAAAGAATTGCTGAAACGGGCCAGCAAGGAATAATCTGGCCGTCTGCCACAGATTTTCAGAATTCATCCCATAGCTGCCAGTCATTTGCCCGGAATTCAGGAAATTCGTGATGTTATGGCCAGCAAGTTTCGCATATTTACCAAAAGATTTTTGCTCATCCTGCATTTGCTGGTGGTGTTTTTGTTCCTGCTGGCCTGCCTTGCACCATACCTGGATCCGCAACGCTGGTGGATGCTATATATCCTCACACTTGGTTTTCCTTTTTTACTGTTGTTGGTGGTGCTTATCATGCTGGGATGGCTGCTGGTGAAACCAAAGTATGCCCTCATATCGGCAGGAGCATTGCTGATCGGCATCAAAAGCATTGCTGTTTTTTTTGCCTTTCATAGCTCACCTGAGTTTGCTCAACAAAAAAAACCGGGCACCATACGTATTGCCACCTGGAATGTGGCCCGCTTCATCGAAATGAAACGCAATTTCAACCAGGGCAGCCGTACCCGCCTGCGTATGATGGAGCAGATACAGGCACAGAATGCCGATGTTATCTGTATGCAGGAATTTTTTCACTCACTGGCCTCAGACTGGTACCCCAACCTTACCTATATCAGCAAAAATTTCAATTATCCCTATTACTATTTCTCGCATGATGTAGATGGCGATAAACACTTTACCGGCAGCGTCATTTTCTCCCGGTATCCTATCATTGACAGTGGTCTTATACGTTTTCCCCGTCCCACTTTGCCCGAAGCACTTATGCATGCGGATATAAAAGTGGGCAACGACACGATGCGGGTATATACCACTCACCTGCAATCGGTACAGCTCAAAGCCAGCGATTACCAGACCATTCAGCATATCAAAGACGGAGATGACGGCCTGGTGAGTAATTCCAAAACCATTTTTTCAAAACTACGTACCGGCATCACTAACCGGAAGATACAGGCCGATATTATCGGCCAGGTGCTGGGAGACTCGCCCTATCCGGTTATTTTTTGCGGCGACCTCAACGATGTGCCTAATAGTTATGCTTACCGGCAGGTGAGAGGCGATATGCAGGATGCTTTTTTGCAAAAAGGATTTGGGGTAGGACGTACTTTCACCGCACTTTCACCTACCCTGCGCATCGATTACATTTTTGCCGGCGATCAGTTCAGGATCGATCAGTTTAAGCGTATCAGTAAGCGTTATTCCGACCACTATATGCTGGTGGCCGATGTAGAACTCCGAAAAAGTAAACCCTGACCTCATTTTGGCGTGCTTTAACGAAATCACTGCCCCCATTTATTGGCCGGGCAATGAGGGAAACATTATTTTTGCGCCAGCCCGCAGGGTGCAAAAAGGATCAAGAAATGAGCGAATTAAAGGTTTATAACTCGTACGCCAGAGAAAAGCAAGTGTTTACGCCCATCACACCGGGCCATGTGGGCATGTATGTGTGCGGACCTACCGTAAGCGGCGAAAGCCACCTGGGCCACGCACGCCCTTATATCACTTTTGATGTAGTATACCGGTATCTCACATACCTGGGCTATAAAGTACGGTATGTACGCAATATCACCGATGCCGGCCATTTTGAAGAAGAAGGGCGTGAAGCAGAAGATAAGGTTTCCAAAAAAGCGATACTCGAAAAGCTGGAGCCAATGGAACTGGTGCAGAAATACACCAACCTGTTTCACTGGGCCATGCAGCAATTCAATACCCTGCCCCCATCTATTGAACCGACCGCTACCGGTCATATAGTAGAGCAGATAGGGATGATCCAGGAGATCATCAGGGCCGGATACGGCTATGAGGTCAATGGCTCGGTTTATTTTGATGTAAAAAAATACGCCGCTTCGCATGATTATGGCAAACTAAGCGGCCGTGTAATAGAGGACCTGCTGGAAACCACACGTGACCTGGAAGGACAGGAAGAAAAACGTGACCGGGCTGATTTTGCCCTCTGGAAAAATGCAGCTCCCGAGCATATCATGCGCTGGCAAAGTCCCTGGGGTGTGGGATTTCCGGGCTGGCATATCGAGTGCTCAGCCATGGCTACCAAATACCTGGGCAGCCAGTTTGATATTCATGGTGGTGGTATGGACCTGATGTTTCCGCACCATGAAAGTGAAATTGCGCAAAGTACTATCTGCAATCATGTGGCTCCGGTACGCTACTGGATGCACAACAATATGATCACCATCGATGGCAAAAAAATGGGGAAGAGTTACAACAATTACATTACGCTCACCCAGATGTTTGATGGCAGCAATCCCGTGCTGACCAAAGCCTATCATCCTATGGTGATCCGCTTTTTTATACTGCAGACACATTACCGCAGCACGCTCGATTTCAGCAACGATGCTTTGCAGGCCTCCGAAAAAGGATTACGCCGCCTTTGGGATGCGTATGAAGCACTGGAAAAAATGGGCCTGCAGCCGGCAGAGAATATACAGGCCGGTGATGCAGTGCTGGATGAAAAAGTGCTGAAGTTGATAAATGAGTTTGATGGATTCATGAACGATGATTTCAGCACGGCCAAAGTACTGGCCAATATGTTTGAGCTGGTACCGGTGATCAACTCCATCAAGGACAAAACCATACCGGTTACCGCATTGAGCGCAGCCACTTTTGAAAGACTGCTTACTCAATTTCGTTTATATATCAACGACATTCTCGGACTAAAATCGGTAACCGAAGCAGATAATGACCGCCTGCAGGGTGTGATGCAACTGCTGATCGATATCCGCAAAGAAGCCAAAAGCCGCAAAGACTTTGTGACCTCCGATAAGATCCGCAATCAGCTCACTGCACTGGGTATTCTTCTCAAAGATGAAAAGGACGGAAGTACCAGTTATGCTTTTGACTAAGAAGATCTATCCAACAACAGGCAGTTTATAGCCGTTGTGATACTCCTTCATCAGATATTGCCGGTTGATCTCTTTTTGAGTGAACCGGCTTTTTTCTTTGTCCCAGGTTAGCTTTTGACCGCTGCGGTAAGCAATATTGCCCATCTGTGCCACATTGGCTACGTGAGCAGCCGCGGTGAGCGGACAGTGCAGGCTATCGGGCTGGTTGTTGCGAATAGCATCTGTAAAATTAACCCAGTGTTTTTCCAGGCCATTATCACTGCTTTTGGCGAGTGGCTTCAGTACCTTGCTCTTGCTTTGTCTTTCTTCGAGTACTTCCCAGCCGCCACGGTCAAGTACCAGGGTGCCGTTATTGCCAATAAATGCAATGCCGTGATTGCGGCCATAAGAGCCATTGTCGATACCCATTGCAGAATCCCAGACCATGTTGAAGCCATCAAACTCATAGAGTGTGGTGAGTGTATCGGGTGTTTCTTCGTACAACTCAGGATAGGCAAAACGACCACCCAGGGCGGCAATGGTTTTGGGCACTTCTGCCTTCATACCCAGCAGGGCATAATCGAGCAGGTGTACACCCCAGTCGGTCATCAGTCCGCCGGCATAATCCCAGAACCAGCGGAAATGAAAGTGAAAGCGGCTGGCATTAAAAGGTCTTAGCGGTGCAGGACCCAGCCAGGTTTTGTAATCAACACCGGCAGGAGGGGCACTGTCAGGTACTACCGGCTGCGGGCGCATCCAGCCCTGGTAACACCACACTTTTACCGTACGGATCATACCCAGCTGACCGCTATGTACAAAATCAACAGCGTCTCTGAAATGTTGCTGGCTGCGTTGCCACTGGCCAGCCTGCACCAGTTTGCCATAACGCTGCTGTGCGGCTACCATTGCCCGGCATTCACCAATGGAATTGCCAACCGGTTTTTCTACATATACATGTTTGCCGGCCTCCAGCGCATGAATGGTTTGCAGGGCATGCCAGTGGTCGGGCGTGCCGACTATGATGATATCAATATCCTTATTGTCGAGCAAACGACGGTAATCGCCACCTGTAGTGATATTGCTGGTGTTAATGCCCTGCTTTTGCAGCTCCGCCATTTTATCGGTGATCACCGACTGGTCTATATCACAAATAGCAACGAGGTTGACACCGGGTATTTTCATGGCGGCCCTGGTATTGGACCAACCCATGCCTTTGGCGCCGATCACAGCAATATTGAGTTGTGCAGCAGCAGAGGTGCGGGCAAAAAGAGGCTGATTCCAGTTTTGCAATACGGCAGTACCGGCCAGCAGGGTGGCTGATTGTTGCAGAAATTTTCTACGGGATGACATACGCAATCGGTTTAAGATGCAGGAAAATCTTCTGAAAAAATAACTAAAAAGAAGATAAGGCTTACCTGTTCAGTAAACGTTTTATTTTCCTTTTTACGCTGCTGCTATGGCAGACACAGGAGATTATGGAATCGAACTCTTCAGGTAATAGCTGGCCAATAATGTCATAATCAACACCTTCTATCGAGTAGACATCCAGTAAAATAGCAGCCTCATAGTCCTCGATCTCGTCTCCATACAGGAAAGTGGTAAAAGGGAAAGAAAAGCCATTGGTCGTCACGGGGCGATCGGCCTCAAATATATAAGCATTGAAACAGCGATCGTCAAGATTTACGCATCCATGTGGTTTATCTATGAGAGAGGCCGCATGATTTGTACGGGTAGGTAGTGATGCAATTATTACTTCGCCATTAATATTGGCGAGCACAATAAAATATTTAGGCTTTGCGGTATTACCGTTTTTGAAGTAAAACTCATTGAAGTAAATGACCTGGCCGGCAACAAACATGATCAGCTTTTTAACTGGCGGACAAACTGCTGATTCTCGAGCGCCTCCTTATACCGCTCCTGCAGTGCAGGATTGTCTTCGAATAAAAGGCTGAAGTCAATGGTAAGATCCGTACTGTTTACTAATTCATTTTCGAGCGTTTCCAGTACTCCGTATTTGATCGCGCTTTTTCTCCAGAGAGAGTTGGGGCCATGGGTGTGTTTGACAAGGTAAGCAGCCGGTTTGTCTTTTGCAAAAGAGACAATCTTGTCCAACAGCAATATATCATTATCGCTGAACTCACTGTCGTCGAACCCTTTTTTAGCAACAAAATTATCACCCTTGCGGGCAATGAAATCTTTGAGTAACAGGAGTTCGTCATCAAAGATCTGAGTTGTAAGATCAATATAAATATCCTTTGCAACAGGGCCATATTTCCATAGCTGAAAATCTATACCCAAAAAAGGTTTGCCGGATTTTTTGATAGCAGCCTCCTCAACAAGATAGAGCAACTTGAGTATCTTGGTTTTGTTAAGATCAGGCACATGGGTAGCCAGATAGATAATTGTATTACCTATTTTATTTAGTTGATCTTTAGAAAGGGTTTTATATTCATTACTCATAATACCGGGCAAAACGCCACAACAAATTTACTAAAATAATTAGTGGAATACAGGTCTTCTTTGCGAAATCCAAATTTTTTTTGCAACCTTTTGATTATCAGTTTTACTCTTTGCGAAAGGCGCGCACCATTTCCCGTTTTCCTGCAGGACCGGGTAGCTTGCTTACCTGCCAGCCTGCTGCCTGCATGGCACGACGAACCACACTTTTGCTGCAATAAGTAAGCAGCGTAGCTCCCGGAGCAGCGAGGTCGAATAGTTTTTTGAAGATATCCGCCGTCCAGAGTTCAGGCTGGGCCGTAGGGGCAAATGCATCAAAATAAAAAAGGTGAAAAGGTTCGATGGACAGATCGAGAGTAATAAGGTCCGACTGGATCTTATGTAAGATAAAATAAGGATCAAGTTCATCTGCCCTGTTCCACGGACTGCTGTGCATCGACAGAAAAGCGTGTTGCCACTGCGGTTGGCCGAGTTGTGAGCAATAGTTCAATGATGTGGCTTGTTCTGCCGTCAGCGGGAATTGCTCAATGCTGACATAGTAAACGGCTTGTCGCGCCTGTTTAGCCCGCATCCAGGTGAGCAGGGCATTCAGGCCGGTGCCGAAGCCCATTTCCAGGATACGCAATTGTTTTTCGCCGCGCTGCAGCCAGGGCATAAGGCCTGCTTCGATAAATACATGCTGAGACTCCTGGATGGCTCCATGCAGGGAATGATAGGTAAGTGAAGTGCCTTCTACCTGTATGCTGTGCGACCCGTCGGCAGTAACGATGATTGTGCGTTCCACAAACAAAAATAGCGATTTGAAGATTTGATGATTTGAAAATTTGATGATGAGTAGTAAGTAGTAGGTTCTAAGTAATAAGTTTTAAGTTCATCGATACAAAGAATCACTATACTTCAGAACAGTCTTCAAATTTTCAAATCATCAAATCTTCAAATCGTCTTTACATTTGTACAAACATTTTCCCCGTGCAGTACATTCTTCATTTGTCCAAAGATGCAAAGCTCCGGCGGTTGCTGGCAGGAGCGGAAGGCTATAAGCTGAAAAAGCGGCGTAATATCTGCAACTATCTCTGTGCGTCGATCATGAGCCAGCAACTGTCTACCAAAGTGGCCACCGTAATCCACCAGCGGTTTCTGAAATTGTTTGATGGAGAAGAGCCTTCACCTCAGGCCATCCTCGATATGCCATCGGAACAGCTGCGGGCTATTGGGCTGAGTAATGCCAAAGTGAGTTATGTAAAAAATGTAGCAGCGTTTGAGATAGAACAGGGCATGGACCACCGTCGCCTCGCAAAGATGGATAACGAAGAGGTAATCATATATCTCACGCAGATCAAAGGAGTAGGTCGGTGGACGGTTGAGATGCTGCTGATGTTTGCCCTGGGGCGCGAAGATGTGTTTGCCGTAGACGACCTGGGTATCCAGCAGGCTATGACGCATCTGTACAAGCTGGATGCATCGGATAAAAAGAAACTCCGGCAGGACATGCTACGCATTTCTCAAAAATGGTCGCCCTACCGTACTTATGCATGCAAGCATTTGTGGGACTGGAAAGACAGCAAGTAAAAGGCCTAAAAGTTTAAGGGTATAAAGGGGAAGGGCACAAGGTAGAAGGTAATAGGTATCGTAAAAATCATTAGCACATCAGCATTAACCCATTACTACTCTCGTCTTCAGATTTTCAAATCACCAAATCCTCAAATCCTCAAATCCCTCTATCTGCATACTATCTTCTTCATTTTCTTTTCCCATTCCGGCTTAATGCCCGCTCCCAGGCCGGGTTGTGTGGGAAGCTCTATGAGACCATTGGGATGATACCGGATACCTCCGCTTACCGGATCTTCCTGAAACATGAGTGCGGTATCAAAATCATAATGTTCAATAAATGGTGAGCAGCAGGCAAAGTGTGCGAAAGCTGTCATCGCCAGTCTTGATTCCATAAAAGCGCCTACCTGCAGATGCATACCCGCCGCCTCTGCCAGCTGCACGATCTTCAGGGCTTTGAATATGCCGCCTGATTTACCCAGTTTGATATTCATATAATCGCAGGCGTTGAGACGGATCAATCGTTCTGCATCGTGATCGTCGCCACAGCTTTCATCGCTCATGATGGGGATGGGACTCGCGGCACGTACCTGTGGCAGTTCCATAAAAGCCCAGCGGGCGATGGGTTCTTCGCAATGCTGGATATCAAATGGAGCGAGCGCCTGCAGGGTGGCAATGGCCTCTGGCACTGTCCAGCCCTGGTTGGCATCGATCCGCAGAGGAATATGCGGGCCAACGGCTTCGCGGATGGCGCGGATGCGTTCTACATCGGTAGGACCATGATTGCCCAGCTTTATCTTGATAGCAGGGTAGCCTTCTGCCTGAATGCGCAACGCATCTTTTGCCATCTGCGCAGGCTCACCAATGCTCACCGTGTAATCGGTAATGATATCTTTTTTGTTGATGCCGCCCAGGTATTGGTACAGTGGCATGCCGGCATGCTGCGCTGCAATATCATAAAGGGCCATATCGAAGGCACTTTTAATACTGTGGTTACCATAAATGACTTTGTCCATACGGACAATCTGTTCTTCAATTGCCAATGGGTCGGTGCCCTTCATCACTTTGGCAAAATACTGACCTACCACCAGGCCTGTATCGGCACTTTCTCCATTGATGCTCATAAACGGGCTGCATTCACCATAACCCGTGACGCCCTGGTTGGTCCTGATGACAACCAGTACACTTTCTGCATTGTAAATAGGCCCCAGCGAAATGACAAAAGGCTCTTTAAGGGGTATAAAAAGTTTATAGAGTTCTATCTGGGTTATGACAAGAGACGGGGTAGACATATTGCTGATAGTATAGATCACTGAAAAAGTACCCGGATACCAATAGTAAGCAGCCCGGGCAAAGGTGTGTATTTATCGTTGAGCAGATATCGGTTGGGAAAGGTGGAAACGGGTATATAGCTCTTACATTCACCATATACAAAAAAATCGCCACCCACCGGTACTTCGAGACCCAGGCCCAGATCGAGTGTGAGCCTGTTGTATTTGCCACGTCCTTCCAAAACGGGCACATCGTACAGGGCAGTATCGATTCGTGTATCGCGGGTATTCAACACTTTTCCAAAAAGTAATCCCATTCCTGCAAGGCCATATACGTTGATCCCTTCTTCCGCAAAAGCATTTCCGGTTATGTAACGTTTCCAGCCAAAAGAAAGCTGCGAGAATCGTATGTCCCCACGATTACGATAATCTATGCCAGCGGGGATAGTAGCAGGATCTTTGGCGGTAGCAGTAAGGTTATTCGTAAATTTTCCCCTGTTGTAATAGCAAAACCAGGCGTATCCGGTATTGAGTGCGTCCATATGCCATTCACCCCTGATGGTCTGACCAATGCTCCAGTACCGCTGTTGAGGGGCAAAATTTCGTTGTACGCTGAAATCTGTGGCAATACTTGGTATCCACTGCGCATTTGTGATGCCAGTGATCGAAATAAACAGCAGCAGTAAAAATGACCGGAAACAGTTCAAGTTGATGTTCAAAATGGTTTGAATGCAGGTTTAAAACATAATATGTATAAAAGTATAAAGGTATAACGAATGTGAGCATTTCCCCGTTATACCCTCAAACTCTTATACCTTTTTATTTTATCAGCTTCAGCTCATCTACAATATGCTTTGCGCCTCCCAACTTGTCGATACACCACAGTACATAACGGATATCTACGCAAATGGTGCGGTTCAGATCTTTGTCGAAAGCCAGTTTGTGGCTCAACGCTTCATAGTTGCCATCAAAGCAAAGCCCGATAAGCTCTCCCTGTGCATTGATGACCGGTGAGCCGGAGTTGCCGCCGGTGATATCATTGGTGGTAATAAAACCGATTACCAGGTCTTTGCGAACGGGATCGGCATATTGCCCGAAATCTTTTTTCTTCAGCAGCTCGATCTGGCGTGCCGGCAGGTCAAACTCATAATCTCCCGGCACATATTTTTCAAGCAGCCCTTTGCTGGTTGTCACATAATCATAAAAAACGCCGTCGCGGGGGCGATAGGGTTTTACACTGCCATAACTCACCCGCATGGTGAAAGTAGCATCCGGATACATCATGGCAGCACGTTTGGGATCCATCTCCATGATACCTTTCAGGTAGAGGCGTCCATAATCGGCATTGCGTGAATTGAACAACTGAAAGATGGGCAGGTATTTGCTGTTGTAATTAACGATAAAGGTGCTGGCATAGGAAAATGCCGGATCATTTTGCAAAATGTTCAGGTCGGGGTTTGCGATGAACCGGTTCCAGCGGGCATCATCGAAGATGATCGTCTTTGAAAAGATTTCTGCCGCCAGTTTTTTGTAGGTGGCATCCTCGTTCAATGGACCGTAGTTGTTTTTGAGAGCGCCATAATAACCCACGGGTTGCTGATCTTTGGGCACATCTTCGTAAAACAGGCGGGTGACAGCTGCCAGTATTTGCTGATCAGATACTTTATTTTCTCCTTCGAGGAAACGTTTTCGTTGCTGATCTGCGGCATCGAGAGCGCTTTTTATCTCTGCTGCTTTGGCATTGGTCCTCAGCAGTGTTTTTTCCAGCTGCAGCAGGGATGAAGCGTAAGCGATGAGGGGAGAGCCCAGTATACCTTCATTAATATACTGGCGGTGCTTCGCATACGGACGCCAGGCATCATAGGCTTTTGACCAGTCGCTCAGCAGATTTTCATATTCCGGCTTGCCTTTGGCCCAGGCCTGAAAAGTGGTTTCCGCTTTTTTCTTTTGCCCCAGTATATCGTATTTGAGCAGTTGTTTGGTTTCTCCATCGTAAAACTTCCAGTAATTGGCAATACCTGCATAGGCCGCTGCCAGCTGCAGTTTGACGGCGGGATCTTTTTTCATTTCCTCAAACATATACCGCAACCTCATGTCGCGCAGCTTTACCAGTGTGGGGTTGTTGATATCGGTAGACAGTGATATACCAAAAGAACTTTCATAACGATTAGTACTGCCGGGGTATCCCCAGATCATGGAAAATTCGCCTTCGCGAAGTGGTTTCAATGATACAGGCAGGAACCATTTTGGTTTGATAGGTACATTGCCGCTGGCATATTTGGCCGGCTGGCCACTGGCATCGGCATACACGCGGAATATGGAAAAATCGCCGGTATGACGGGGCCACTCCCAGTTATCTGTATCACCGCCAAATTTGCCCACGCTTTCGGGAGGAGCGCCTACCAGGCGTACATCGGAATAACGCTGGTATACAAACGCCAGGAACTGATTGCCTTTGAACAGCGGGCTTACCCGCACTTCAATTGACTTGCCCGGATCGCTCATTTTTGCATTGATGGCCGCAAGTACTGCATTTTGCCGTGTCAGCCGGTCTGCGCCACTAAGCCCCTTGAGTGAGTCGAGTATCAGGCTGGTCACATCATCTATGCGCAGCAGAAACTGAACAGAAAGTGTAGTAGGGATCTCTTCGCCGCGGTTGGCTGCATAAAAACCATCGCGCAGATAATTGTGCTCCATGCTGCTGGCACCGGCGATCACATCATAACCGCAATGGTGATTGGTAAATAATAGTCCCTGTGCACTGACTATCTCACCTGTGCAGCCACCACCAAAGATCACGATGGCATCTTTAAGCGAAGCTTTGTTGATGGAATATAATTGCTCATTGGTCAGCTTGAGTCCTTTTTTAACCATATCGCCATACACCTGCTTGCCCAGGAGCAGGGGGAGCCACATGCCTTCATCGGCAGCAGCACGCAAAACCAGCATCAGCGAAAAAAAGGAAACGATCAGCAGCTTTTTCATGCATTTGTTTTTAGATAAACAAACCTACAAAAAGCGGCTGATATCGGGCTTGACGGTTATGCCGGAGGATTGCCTGCTTCGAGTGCAGGAGGCGGTGTGTTGAGCACCTTCCAGAGCAGGTCTTTCAGCTCGGTAAGTCCTTTTTGTGTGACGGATGAAATAAAAAGATGGGGAACATCTGCCGGCAGTTCTGCTTCGATGGCTTTGGTCAGCTCCGCATCCAGCATATCACTTTTACTGATAGCGATCACAAACTGTTTGTGCAGCAGTTCGGGATTATATTGTTCCAGCTCACTCACCAGCACTTCAAACTCATGTAAATGATTTTCGCTGTCGGCGGGTATCAGGAATAATAAAATAGAGTTGCGTTCGATATGGCGAAGGAAGCGATGCCCCAGGCCTTTGCCTTCGGCAGCTCCTTCAATAATGCCCGGCAGGTCTGCCACACAAAAGCTGCGTCCATCGCGGTACTCGACCATGCCGAGGTTAGGCGTGATGGTGGTAAATGCGTAATCGGCAATCTTTGGTTTGGCAGCTGTGATCACAGAAAGCAGGGTTGACTTGCCGGCATTGGGGAAACCTACCAGTCCCACATCGGCGAGCACTTTTAACTCCAGTACTTTCCAGCCTTCCAGGCCTGGCAGGCCGGGTTGGGAATGCTCGGGTGCCTGGTTGGTGGGTGTGGCGAAATGACTGTTTCCCAGCCCGCCGCGGCCACCGGGGATCCAGATGATCTCCTGCCCATCTTCCAGTATCTCGGCTTCCTGGTCGCCGCTCTCTTCGTCGCGGGCAATGGTACCCAGGGGTACTTCCAGGATAATGTCTTTGCCAAAGCGGCCGGTCCTGTTGTTGCCGCTGCCGCCTTCCCCGTTTTCGGCCAGTACGTTTTTGAAATAACGCAGATGCAGCAAGGTCCAAAGGTTGCGGTTGCCTTTGAGGATGATATGACCGCCACGGCCGCCATCGCCTCCATCCGGACCGCCCATGGCCGTAAATTTATTGCGCATGAAATGTTTACTGCCGGGGCCTCCATGGCCACTACGACAGAAAATGCGGATCTGATCTACAAAATTGCTTTTTTCCAACTTGACAATGCTTTAACTGCCCGGCAAATATACCATTGCGCGCAGTAATAACCGGCAAAGCCATCGTGTTATCAGGAAATGGGGAACTAATTGCCCTGTTTAACCATAAAAACCGGTCATATCCATCTTTTAAGCGGGTAACCGGCCCGGCATGAAATTTTCAACGGTGTACAGGGAGCGACAGGAGTGGTGCCGGAGTTGTCATTTATTAACCTCAAAAACTATGGTGTATGTTACGCTGGACTATTGCTTTTCTGCTGATTGCGATCGTAGCTGGTATTCTTGGCTTTACCGGTATTGCAGCGGGCGCTGCCTCTATAGCTAAAATTCTATTCTTCATTTTCCTCGTGCTGTTTATCCTGTCTCTGCTGTTTGGACGCTCGGCCCGAACCTGAGGTAGAGGGTATAAGATAAAAGGTGAAAGGTAGAAGGTAAAGGGTAGGTTGACATCTGCCCTTTACCTTCTACCTTTCACCTTCTCAATTGAGGTTGAAACGGAAAATATCTTTCAGTTCTTCGCTGCAGTCGACGCAGGCTTCGGCACACAGCTGAAAATCTTCTTCCCTTATATAAGGAAAGCAGGCATCGGCACACTGCCGGCAACTGAGCCAGCAATCAAAGGCCATGGGGCCGGTGCTGTCATCGGCAGCCTGTTCACTAACCAGTTGTGATACCAGCGAAAAACAGATACGGGCACATTCGGTACAGGCCTGGATAAGGCCGTGACGGGGTTTGCTGCGTTTCATTTCGGTATGAATCGCCGACTCGCAGAGAAGCCAGGTCTTCATACATACGCGGATATAGGGCTCAGTTGTTTGTTGAATCACCGTGTACAGCTTTTTTGTTAATGGATGCTACTTCTTCAACGTATCGGTCAACCAGCGGATCGGCATAAGGGCCATACGCATCAATGAGCGTTCCTTTTATGCCATCAGCAGTTTCAATAACATAAATGATCGAATTGTCGGCCGGGTCGCTGGCGCCCTCAAAACGATAAAAATTTACAATGCTGACCTCCGAGGGCTGGTGGATCTTTTCATGCTGTTGCGAAAGAAGACCCATTTCCGACACCTTAAAATCCTCTGTATAGCCATCGCTGATCAATTTGTTTAAGCAGGAAACCAATGTCCGCATATCTTCAGTACTTGCACTCTTTATCATAACCGTCTTTTTTCCTGTATTCTTTTGCTCAAAGCGCTTGCCAGAATTATGTAATGGGAATAAAAAAAAGGAACCACGAGCTGCACGATTCCAGTCCTTCATTTTTATTTACGACAGAGATATCCGATAATCCGTTATGATTCAGTTTTGTTTAATAAAAATGCAGGATGGTTCTGTAAGGTTTAAACAGACAACAGCTACAGATCAGAATAGTGTTATTTTTTCTTTACCGGACAAAAACATAAACGATACTGTTTGATTTACAGCGATGACTAAAAAATACGGAACAGCCTGCGTATACAAGATGGTTTTTATTCATAAAAAATAAGTGTTTACGGAAGAAGCTCTTTAGATGTCGGGAGATTCATGATCCATATTGTCAGCTACCTGTAATCCGCACTATAAAAGCAAGCTCCCGGGGGCATGCAGATTGGGGAAATTATTACTCATTTAAGGGTGAATGCCGGCTGATCGGGGAACCATTGCAATGGCTGGCATTATTTTTTCATCAGCATAGAAAAATCACTGCATGAGGCTCTTTTTGTTTATCCTGGCGATAGTATTGCTGATAGTATGGGCACTCGGTACTTTTTATTATGACTGGGCTGCACTCAAACACTTATTGCTGATGCTGGCGGCGATCGCTGCCATGCAGGGACTGATGATCTGCCCCAAATCCGTAGTGGCCGGACGACAGGCCGATTCCTGATTTTTTATGGCTAATGGCGGTGTATAACTGCAGATTTAATAGGATCTGTGCTGTTGGGTAAACGATCATTTTGTAATTTTCTGTCAACTAGTTTTTCCGATGCCTTTATCAAGAGTCAAGATCCGCTGGGGCTATCTCATCGCTTTAGTATTGATGCTGATATCCTATACCATGATCTTTATGATCATTCAACGGCTGGTAAAAGAAACCGGTTGGGTCACTCATTCGTATATGATCATTAACAAACTGGAATCGCTGAAGGCGGAGATAACCGATGCAGAAACAGGTGTGAGAGGGTACATCATCACAAATGATTATAATTTCCTGAAGCCATACAACAGTGGCGCCCGCAACACAGGGCCATTATATGGACAACTGGTGGCACTGGCAAAAGATAACCCCCGGTATAAAAGCAGGCTTGATACGCTGGGTACATTGATCCAGCGGAGACTGGCTTCGCTGGCCACTACAATCCGGCAATATCAGCAACAGGGCTTCAAACTGAATGAAAAATTGCTGGCCAACAGGCAGGAGAACAGGATGATCATGGATAGTGTGCGCCTGCTGATCACCCAACTGCAGGACGATGAAAGAAACCTGGTATTGCAGCGCGATAAGAATCTTTCCGGCATTTTCAAAAACACTGCCAACAGTACCGTTGTATCGCTGGTCATTGCGCTGATAACTATTTCCTACTCCGTGATCATTTATAACCGGGAAAATAAGGCCAAGGAAAAAGCCATTTCCAATGCCCGCAATTACAGCCTGCAGCTGGAAGAGCGGGTGATCGAGCTGGACAGGGTCAACAATGAACTGCAGGAGCTGAAAAGTATTGAGAAGTTTGCCGCTACCGGCCGCATAGCCCGCACCATGGCTCATGAAGTGCGCAACCCGCTTACCAATATTTCACTCGCATCGGAACAGCTCAAAGAGATCACCGGGCAGCAGGAAGAAGCAGATATGCTGCTGGATATGATAGGAAGGAATGTAAACCGTATCAATCAGCTGGTTTCTGACCTGCTCAATTCTACCCGCTTTGCACAGCTGGAGTATACGCATAAGAATATTAATGATCTGCTGGACGAAACACTTGAGCTGGCGAAAGACCGGATCGAGCTCAATCATATACAGGTATCAAAATCCTATGCCCGCGACCTTTGTACCGTATATGTGGATCAGGAAAAGATCAAGCTGGCCTTTCTTAATATTATTGTAAATGCGATTGAAGCCATGGAGCGTACTTCGGGCCAGCTGGAGATACGTACGCGCAAGGTAGGCCAGAAATGTCAGGTGGAGATACAGGACAATGGTATTGGGATGGATGAAGAAACAATCCAGCGTCTTTTCGAACCTTATTTTACAGGAAAACTTAGTGGCAATGGGTTGGGACTGACGAATACACAAAACATCATTCTCAATCACAAAGGCAATATCCAGGTAAAAAGCAAAGTGGGGCAGGGTTCCGTATTGATTGTAACACTCGCATTAAATAGCGAAACGCCGTCTCTTCCGGAGGTGTAGATTTTTTTCTACACGGCTTTTTATATCGAGATCTTGTCAATGGTGCGCAGGATCATGTCGCGGCTGAAGGGTTTGCTGATAAAGAAGTCGACTCCTTCACTGAAAGCTCTTTCACGGTCATGTGCGGTATCATGTGCGGTGATCATGATGACCTTGGTAAGCGGATGACTGTCTTTTAAGCGACGAACGTAGTCGATGCCGAGGCCGTCAGAAAGGTGATTGTCGAGAAAGATAACAGGAGGATCTGTATCTTTTAAAAAAGTATCTGCTGCCGCTAAACTGGTCACATGGTCTGCCTGGATATTTCGCTGACGTAGTATACCCTTTAGCAGATAGCAAATATCTACTTCGTCATCGATGATGAGCGCTTGCGGACCAGGATCGGTGCCTTTAGCCATTTCCAGAGAAGGGTAGTTATATGTCTCACGATAACTGTTCACATTGCCCTGAGAACAATTTTACTGCCAAAACCAATGTTTTCCCTTATTTCCCTTCGCAATTTGACGATTTCGGCATGATTTGAGCGTATAGTGAAATGTCGCTGTTAAAAAGATTTAATTTTAATCAAGATTTCAAAACGGCTTTATGAGTAAAAAAATCCTCATTATTGACGATGACATGGATTTGTGTGCACTCCTGAGTAGATTTTTATCCCGTAATGATTATGAAGTAGACGCGGCCTACACTGGGAATAAAGGCATCGCCAAATTCAATGAAAGCCGGTATGATCTTGTGATCTGCGATTATCGGCTGGGAGATATGGAAGGAATGGACGTACTGGCTGCCCTGCGCAAACAGGATCCGCTGGTGCGTGTGCTCATGATCACAGGTTATTCAGATATCAAGACAGCCGTAGAGGTGATCAAGATGGGCGCTTTCGATTATATCGTGAAACCATTGATTCCCGATGAAGTGCTTAGCGTATTGAATAAAGCTCTGCTGGAACCCCCTCCGGCCGCCGGTCAGTCACCGGCAGAAACATCCAGCCGCCGTACAGTAGCTTCCACTGTCAGCGATGAATATATGGTAGGTCAGGCCAGTACAACCAAAACATTGTACGACCAGATCGATGTGGTGGCTGCTACCAATTACAGTATTATATTATATGGAGAAAGCGGAACAGGAAAAGAAGTGATTGCACGTACGATCCATAATATGAGTACCCGCAAAGACAGGCCTTTTGTAGCGATGGATTGCGGCACGCTTTCGAAAGAACTGGCCGGCAGCGAACTGTTTGGGCATGTAAAAGGAGCATTTACCGGTGCCTTGCAGGACAAGGAAGGGCATTTTGAACTTGCAGACGGGGGCACTCTTTTTCTGGATGAAGTGGCCAATCTGTCGCTCGATGTGCAGGCTACCCTGTTGCGCGTGATACAGGAGCGTAAATTCAAACGCGTAGGCGGCAATAAGGAAATGAATGTGGATGTACGTATCATTGTTGCCTCCAATGAAAATCTGCAGGATGCATACCGCAAAGGACGCTTCCGCGAAGATCTGTATCATCGCTTCAACGAATTTTCTGTCAACCTTCCGCCGCTGCGGCAGCGTAAAGAAGATATCCGCCCGTTTGCCGAATTCTTTCTGGCCAAAACAAATCAGGAGCTGGGGAAAAATGTGACCGGCTTTGATGATGATGTACTTCATACTTTTCATCATTACAGCTGGCCCGGCAACCTGCGCGAATTTCGTAATGTAGTACGCCGTGCTGTGCTGCTCACGCCCGCTGGCGAAAAGATCAAAGCCAGCTCCCTGCCCTGGGAAATGAATCAGTCGCTGGCACCGGCACAACCGGCCGACCTGGCCTCAGCTGCACCCGCTTCGGCTCCCGCCGCACCGCGCAAAGAGCTTGATCTGAAAGATGCCGCTATAAGGGCAGAATATGAAACGATCATGTCTGTACTGCAGCAGGTCAACTTCAATAAGAAGAAAGCGGCCGAGTTGCTCAACATCGACCGCAAAACGCTTTATAATAAGATCAAGTCTTTTCAGGAGCAGGCGAAGTAAGGCAGCAGGTAAAAGGCGGAGGGTTGAGTTGTGAGTTATAAGTGACACGCACCTTTAAACTTTTATACTTTACTCTACTATCACCTTCTGACTGACCACATTTTTGCTTTCTGCATTTAATATTTTAACAAGGTATACACCGGATTTTGTTTGTGCAGGCAGCTGGATGGTATTGGCCTGGCCGGCATGCCCCAGTTGAATGATGGCCTGTACACATTGCCTGCCTGCTATGTCGAGTATCTGCAGCGTATAGCGGCCCTGATCGAGATACAGTCTTGTGGTCAGGCTTTTTTGAGTGACAGGGTTGGGATATATCTGGATACGACTATCCGGTGCTTCTTCTTTCACAAAACTTACTGGTGCAGTATTGACGGCAGGTTTTACGGCCAGCAGGTTGCTGTTGCCGAGATCTGATGTACGCCAGGGGCCAGCCTGGGTGGCTCTGGCATTCCAGCCATCGCTGTTCACCACATACAGGTTTGAGTTGTCGACAGCACTGCTCACCAGTATTTCTTTGGTACCGGATACGGCTGCCCCGTTGATGGAAAAATTGGCGGGCAGTCCGCTGATGGCGCCCAGGTGTGTGGTCAGTTTGGTATCAGGGTCTACTTTAAACACGTGATTGCGCGCAGTGAAAATATACAGATGACCATCATCGCCGGCAATCATATCTCCGCCAAAGCTGGTACAGGAGTTGTGGATCGAAATGTCTTTGTTGGCAGGATCATCGGCCAGTGCACCCAGGTCGGTGATGGTAATATTCTTACCTGTGCTGAAACGCAGCAGGCGGTTGCCATCGTTGGTAAGCGCATAACCATAGCCATCTGCAGCAATGGTCATACGGGTGATGATATTGCTTTGATCAGAGGCTTTCTGTGCCGACCCGGCCAGTTCCTGATTATTGACAAAGTACACCTTGTTCGTATTCAGGTCTACATAACGCAGCTGATCGATAAACATCGGTGTGTAAAAAAGGCGCTGATGTTTTTTGTCATAGGCAATGGCAGCCACGCCGGTACCAAAAGGCGCCTGGGCAATGCGACCATAGCGGGCATCGGTCAATGGTTCGGTCAGTTGCTTACGTGTGGCGGCATCGAAAGCCGGTGTTTCCATATTGTTGCCCTGCAGCAGCACATCGCTGTATGTGCCGGTATGGAGATCAATTCTGCGCAGGCAGCTCCAGCTGATTCCATCCCTGGTCAGATCGGTGACGGCATAGGCAAACCGGTCGCCTTGCGCATAACCTGTAAGAGACAGGGAAGAAAGGGAGAGAGAAAGGATAAGTAAATGTTTTTTCATGACGCAGTAGTTGAGTGATTGGTTCTATTAAGGTACAATTATTCTCCTTTTGTGTAAAGCGATGATTAAGGCCGGAAAATAAAAAACCCCTCGGCCAAAAGGCACAAGGGGTCAAGGTATAAACCCTGAGCATGAAAGTGATGTGGCTTATTTCACCACAGAGAATTTAAGGACAGACAGTTCACCTTCGTTGATTACCTGTAAAACATAAGTTCCAGGCTGCAGTCGCTCTAAGTTGTTAACAGTGATACTGTTGTTGCCAGGGTATACCTTATTTTGCTGTTGTGCTACTACTTTACCGGAGATGTCAACCACCCGCACCTCTGCGGTACTGGCCGAGTTGGCACTGAAGCGGACGGTATTGTTACCACCGTGTACCGGGTTGGGGCTGATCATCAATGCAGTTACCTGTTTGGATTCTTTTTTAACGAGTAGCACAGAACTGTATTTGTAGGTGCCATCTTTATCCAGCATTTTAAGACGATAATAATAGGTAGTGCCGTTTTGTGCGCTCAGGTCATCTACAAAGCTGTAGCTGGTACGTGTTACGCTGCCTACACCGGCACGCTCGCCGATAGCTTCATAAACGTTGTTGCCGGTGCTTCTTTCCACGATAAATTTCTCAAAATTAGATTCACCTTCGGCAGTCCAGGCCAGGGTAGTGCTTTGGTTGCGATAGCTGGCGTGGAAATCGAGCAGGCGGACAGGCAGTGTGCTCTGTGAAGGGAAATTGAAGCAGCCCAGGCGTGAACCATACTGGCGTGTGGGGCGGCCCTGGTTGTTGCCGGCATTGTAATCGTAGCCCATGCGGATAGTGATGCTGGGCAAAACACCATTATAAGAAAAAGAAGAGGCTACCTGTGCGCAGCGGGATACTCCATCGCGCTCGCAGGTAGTACCGGCAAAACCGGTCCAGTCTGCACCGCCCTGGTTGTATGTATAGGCGCTCAGGTCGGTAACGCCATTGGCCAGCACCATCGGGTTGTTGGCGGCTACCTTTTGGGCCACACCTGTTTCGCGAAACCAGCTGCCGGCAGCACCACGTGTCACGTTGCCGGCATCATTGCCGTCAATATCATAGTGTACGTAATTGATGTTGCTGAGGCTAACGGTCTGAGCGAAGTCGGTGTTGCTATTGTTGTTTACGCCATTGGGATTTCTGAAAAAAGTCATGGTAAACTGTACATAACCCCGGCGGTCGGTACCATTCAGGTTTTGGTCGGGACGGATGCGGGGGGCAAAAAAGCTGGCAATAGAAACGTTGGCCTGGTCTACAGCGCCATCGTCATCGAGATCCATCAGTTCGGCCTGGTAGAGCTGATCGATCTTGATCTCACCATTGATGGTCACGCCGCCCACATTGGCAATGTTGCGAAAACGCCAAACGGCATTTGTGCCAAGATTGTTGCCATTATTGCCGCGGTTGTATACACCATTGCGGTGATCGGTCACTACCGTATTGCTGCCGGGAGGGCATACGTCAATATTGGCATTGGTAAAGCAACTGTTGGCGTTGCAGGCTACTGGCGTCGGAGCCTGGGGAATTTGTGCCATTGCTGGCAGAGAGGCTGATGTGCATGCAATCAGCAAAGTGTAAAACTTATTCATGCTCGTAGGGTTTAGATATGATGATTCAAAAGTGTTCGGACAAGGGGGCTTTCCGGCACGGGATTTCTACGGCATTAACAGGATTTGAGATCAGGGTTTTGCGCGGGATAAAAAACGGATAGTGTTGGAGGTCTTCGGAGAGGGTATTGAGATAGGAAGATCAAACGATCAGCTACAAACCTACTATCGACTCGGGAAATATGCAAGTAATTTCACAAAAAAATTATCGTAAAACGACTTATTTCTGTTTCCACGGTTTATACGAAACAGCTTTCGTGCTTTTACGGGTGGGCGCCTTTCGAAGTGGTTCACAAGGCTTTAAGGTATTAATACATTCAGCAGGAAGCGCCTGGTAGATGCGGGTGCCTTGTGTCTTCCACGACATCATTTCATCGCTGACTTTACGGATCAAACGTGCCGGGCTGCCTACAATAAGGCTGCGTCTGGCATATTTCTCTCCTTCTTTCACAAAACTCAATGCTCCCACAATGCATTCATCGCCCAGCACCACATTATCCATGATCACGGCATTCATGCCGATCAGGCAATTGCGGCCGATAGTAGCGCCGTGTATGATGGCACCATGGCCAATATGGGCACCTTTTTTGAGTCGTACGGTTACACCCGGAAACATATGGATGGTGCAGTTTTCCTGCACATTGCAGCCATCTTCGAGGATGATCTGCCCCCAGTCGCCACGCAAAGCTGCACCCGGCCCGATATAACAATCCTTACCAATAATAACCTGGCCGGTTACTGCAGCCTGCAGATGTACAAACGAACTGGCGTGTACCACCGGACGAAAACCATTGAACTCGTAAAACATGAGGTAAAAATAGTAAGTTGTAAGAATAGTGGACAGTGGTTAGTGGATAGTGGACAGATTACAGCATATACATGCAATAGGTTTTTACGTCTGGACCTTAATAGAAAAATGAGTTTAATTTATTTCCTGCCCACTAACCACTAACCACTGTCCACTATTAAAAGCAGAAACTTCAATCGGAATGAAAATAATCATTGCACCAGACAAATTCAAAGGCAGCCTGACCAGTTTTGAGGTGGCAAAAGCAGTAACAGACGGCTTGCTGGCGATAAATGACCAACTGGATATACATAGCTTTCCTATGGCAGATGGAGGGGACGGGTTTGCGGAGGTAATGAGCTATTATTCGGGGGCACAGTTGCGCCGCTCAATGGCAGAAGATGCCCTGGGCAAACCACTGCAGGCTATCTGGCAATGGCAGCCGGACAGGGCTACTGCCATTATTGAAGTGGCAGCTGCCAGCGGGCTGGTGTTGCTGCCCGAAACATTGCGCAATCCATTGCTGACCTCTACCTATGGCACCGGTTTGCTGGCAAAGGCGGCACTGGAAGCCGGGGCACAGACAATCATTCTCGGGTTGGGAGGCAGCGCCACCAACGATGGCGGTGCGGGGATACTGGCTGCATTAGGATTTCAGCTGTTTGATGATGCCGGGCAATTGCTGCCGCCCACGGGTCAATCCTTACTGTCGGTAAAGAAAATAGTACCACCGTCGCGAATGCCGGTGGTAAACTGGGTGCTGGCCTGCGATGTAGACAATCCGCTCACCGGTCCCGCGGGGGCGGCTGTCATATATGCACCACAAAAAGGAGCAACCGAAGCACAGGTAGTAGAGCTGGAAGCGGGCTTAAAAAACTGGGCAGCCATTCTGAAGCAACAAACCGGCGTAGAACTGGAAGGACAGCCTTCATTTGGTGCAGCGGGTGGAATAGCCGCCGGGTTAAAAGCTTTTTTTCCCGTTACCATCCGGCAGGGCGTTGAGATGGTGGTAAGTGCAAGTGGTTTGCAGGAAATAATAACCGGAGCCGATTTGCTCATCACCGGCGAAGGAAAACTGGATGATCAGACCGCATCGGGCAAGGTGGTGGGATATATGGCCCGGTTGGCAAAAGAGCAGGGCATCACCTGCCGGGCTATCTGTGGCCAGACAGCATTAAAAACAACCGGTCTGGCCGCCCTAGGAATCGATAAGGCCGTGTCGCTTGTTGACGACAACATCAGCAGCAGACAGGCGATGGAACAGGCTGCTGCGCTTATCCGGCAAAAAGCAGGGCAGTTATTCTGAATCTTTTTTACCGATCAGCGGTTTATTGGTCCTGAAGCAGGTGCCTTTGAAAAGCGCCACTGTGTGCCCGTTTTGATTACTGATGGTAATATGATAAAGGCCGGTAGAGCGGCCATTGTGCAATTCTTTGGCCTCGGCCGTGAGGCGGTCACCGACATGTACCGGTTTGGTAAAATTGATAGAGGTATCGAGCGCCACTGACAATACATTCCGGTTGTTGCAGGCAAAGGCAAAAGCACTGTCGGCCAGCGAAAAGGCAATGCCACCATGCACAATGCCAAAGCCATTGATCATTTCCGGCCGTACATCCATTTCAATGCGGCTGTATCCTTCTTTTATTTCCAGTACACGAATACCCAGCCACTGGCTGAAAAGATCGTGCTGCATCATATGATCGACTACCTGCGCAGGACTATACATATAATTTGAAGATTTGAGGATTTGAAAATTTGAAGATGAGGGGATAATGTGCTAGTGTGCTAATGAAGTGGCTGGTGGTCAGTGATCGGGGTATAGAGAAAATAAAAAATACTACTCCGCCTACCTCCCATCTACCTTTCGTCCTCCGCCATACTTAAAACTTATAACTTACTACTTACCACTAAATATTGGTTTTCTTTTTTCCAGAAATGCTGCTACGCCTTCTTTATAGTCGGCTGTTTGCGCGGCCTGTTGCTGTATTTTGTCTTCAAAAGCCAGCTGATCTTCGAGATCCTGTGTGAATCCTGCCTGCAGGGCCAGCTTGGTATAAGCCAGTCCGCGGGTGGGGAGCGCAGCCAGTGTTTCTGCGATCTTCCATGATTCGGCGCCAAACTGATCGTCGGCGATACTCCGGTAGATCATTCCCCACTGCTCGGCTTTGGCTGCATCGATACGGTCGCCCAGCATCATGATGGCCGCTGCCCGCTGCCAGCCAATAAGACGCGGCAGTACATAGGTACCGCCACTGTCGGGGATAAGCCCGATTTTGGAAAAGGCCTGGATAAAAGAAGCCGACTGTGCCGCTACCGTAATGTCGCAGCAAAGTGCGATGTTGGCACCGGCGCCTGCTGCCACACCGTTGATGGCGGCAACAACAGGTTTTTGTAGCCGTTGTATGCGCGAGATGATGGGATTATAATGTTCGGAAAGGATTCGTTGCATACCCGGACCGTTGGGGTCCACCACCTCGGCCAGATCCTGGCCAGCCGAAAAAGCCTTGCCGGCACCGGTAATATAAACACACCGGATAGTATCCGCTGTGCAGGCGTCGAGTTTATCCTGCAGCAATAAAGCCATTTCGCGGTTAAAAGAGTTGAGCTTATCCGGCCGGTTGAGCGTGATAAGTGCAATTCCGTCTTTTACCTCAAACAGTATCGATGACATAAATGAATATTGAAAGATGGTGAAGGGTTGTTGTCAATGACATTTGAAATAATCAAAGGGTTCCTGGCAATCCAGGCACTGGTAAAGCGCCTTGCAGGCAGTGGAGCCAAACTCGCTGATGCGGCGGGTGTGATAAGAGTGGCAGCGTGGGCAGCGAATAGCTTCTTCCAGGGCAAACCGCTGCGGGTGGCACACATTCTGCCGTGGCAGCGGGGCTGCAATGCCATAAGCCTCCAGCCGCTGTTTTCCCTGCTCACTCATCCAGTCGGTGGTCCATGCCGGAGAAAGCACCTGCTCGATATGCACTGCGGCAAAACCGGCTTCCAGCAATGCCGCCCGTATCAGCATGTTGATCACCTCTGTGGCCGGGCACCCGGTATAGGTGGGTGTCACCGTTACATACACCGTATCATTTTCTACCCGTAGCTGGCGTACGATACCCAGGTCGGTCACAGATACCACCGGTACTTCGGGGTCCATGACCTCATCCAGCACTTTCCAGGCCTTCCGGGTTTCTATGGAAATATCGGTTACCATTGCGCTTGCGGATAAGCTCTTTGCAGAGACTGCATTTCTGCCAGCAAAAATCCTAAATGTTCTGTATGTATACCTTCTTTACCTCCCTGCTGCATCCAGCCGGCGGGTGGCATGTCGAGTGTTGCCTCCTGCAACACCTCTGCCGTGGTTTGCAGCCAGGGAGCGTGTAATGCTTCGAGTGCAAAACCAGTGCTGTGTACGTCTTCGTAGACAGCAGGAATAAATAATTCCCCGGTATAAGGCCAGAGACCGATAAGAGCTTCTTTCATCTTTTGATGACTTTCTTCGGTGCCATCGCCCAGTCGTATCACCCACTCGCTGCTCCAGCGCAGGTGATAAGCTACTTCTTTTGCCGCCTTTTCTGCAACGGCAGCCAGCGGGGCAGAAGGAGATTGTTGCAGTTGCTGATACAGCAATGACTGATAGTTGCTGAAAAAGAACTGGCGCAATACTGTTACAGCCCAGTTGCCTTTGGGTAGTTCGGTGAGCAGGCAATTACGAAATTCACGGCCATCACGCAAAAAAGCGAGACTGTCTTCTGTTGCCTCGGGTCCTGCCAGTGGTGCAGCCAGCTGATACAGGTTGCGGGCCTGACCAATCAGGTCAAGCGAAATATTGGTAATGGCAATATCCTGCTCCAGTACCGGGCCATGACCACACCATTCGCTGTTGCGGTGGCCAAGGATCAGCGCATTATCAGCCAGGTGTAACAGGTAGGGAAGGCTTTGCATAAGAGAGTTCTAAGTGTTAAGTAAGGTAAAAGGTGGAAGGTAAAGGGTGAGAAAGGCCTACCATTTTCAAATCATCAAATCCTCAAATTCATTAGCACATTAGCAAATCAGCACACTGGCACATTGTTCTCCAACCTTCAAATTTTCAAATCATCTTACATGTGTCCCACCTCATCCGGCAGCTCATAAAAGGTGGGGTGTCTGTATATCTTATCAAAAGCGGGTTCATACAGGCTTTCTGCTTCGCCGGGCTGGCTGGCATGAATATGGTGTGACTCCACTACCCAGATGCTTACCCCTTCCATGCGGCGGGTATATACGTCGCGGGCATTTTCAATAGCCATTTGTGCATCGGCAGCATGCAGGCTGCCTACATGCTTATGGTCCAGGCCCTGTTTGCTACGGATAAAAACCTCCCACAATGGCCAGTCGCTACGCGGTATGGCTGCATTTGGTATGGCTGCACCTGATTTGTCTTCAGGGATATCGCCATAATAATATTTGCGGATAAAATTCATTTCTATAAAGATTGCAAGGTTAGAGGATCAGGCTGCCCGGGTCTGGCGGTTTTGTCTTTTATCGGCATGGGCCTGCGCGGCATCGCGTACCCATTTGCCTTCATCCCAGGCATTGCGGCGGGCATCGAGCCGTTCTTTATTGCAGGGGCCATTGCCTTTTACGACATTCCAGAATTCGGTCCAGTTTATTTCACCAAAATCGTAATGGCCGCGGCTTTCATTCCAGCGCAGCTCCGGATCGGGCAGTTGCATACCCAGTACCTTTACCTGTTGTACGCACATGTCTACAAATTCCTGGCGCAGCTCATCATTACTTTTGCGTTTGATCTTCCATTTGGTGCTCTGGTCGCTGTTGGTACTTTCCGAGTCGAGGGGGCCAAACATCATGAGGCTGGGCCACCACCAGCGGTCGATGGCATCCTGGCACATGGCCCGCTGCTCAGGTGTACCTTTTGACAGCGTGAGCAGGATGTCGAAGCCCTGGCGCTGGTGAAAGCTTTCTTCTTTACAGATGCGGACCATGGCCCGGGCATAGGGGCCATAGGAAGTACGGCACAGCATGACCTGGTTGAGGATAGCCGCTCCGTCTACCAGCCAGCCGATAGCGCCTATATCGGCCCAGGTGATGGTCGGATAGTTGAAGATGCTGGAATATTTTGCTTTACCGCTATGAAGATCATTGATCATTTCCTCGCGGGAAGAGCCAAGTGTTTCGGCGGCAGAATACAAATACAGGCCATGACCGGCTTCGTCCTGTACCTTGGCCAGTAAAATAGCTTTTCGTTTGAGGCTCGGGGCACGGGTGATCCAGTTGCCCTCGGGCAGCATACCCACGATTTCGCTATGCGCATGCTGGCTGATCTGGCGGATCAGCGTCTTGCGATAGGCTTCCGGCATCCAGTCGCGCGGCTCAATTTTGATTTCCACGTCTATTTTTTCCTGGAAATGCTTTTCCTGGTCGATTACTGACATTGACAAACAGTTTTTGAGGGCCGGGGCCCTTCTGCAAATGTAAGTATCCTAACGACTGTAAGTGTAAGATTCTGATCAGGTCAGCGGGGATCGTCCTTCATTTTCTGATAGCATAATTGTAGTTTTTAGCAGCTCAAAACGGGCATTGCGAAATAAAACTTGGCTGATTCATAAGAGTTTCTCTAATTTAGTATGGCTGAAACTTGCTTGAATGCTTAATTGTTGATTGCCGATTGCCTGCTCATGATCCCCATACTATTCAGTTAAGGGAACTGCAAATCAGGATTGCCAATGACGATGAAACTGCTTTTACACAGCTTTATCTCCACTTCGGTAAGAAACTGACACAGTTCGCCTTATCACTGGTTCGTTCAAAAGAAATAGCTGAAGAACTGGTGGAGGACGTGTTTGTAAAACTCTGGTCAAACCGTCACCAGGCTGCTACTATCGATAATATCCGCGTTTACCTGTATGTAGCTGTTAAGAACCGCTCTCTCAATGCTTTATCTCAAAAAGCACATGAACTAGTCTCTGCCCCCTTCGATTTTCTCGATACGGCTGTGCATGAGTTTGCCGCCGATCCGTATGAGCTGATGATCACTGCCGAAATGATGCAGCGGATGCACCAGGCCGTGGATAGCTTACCTCCTCGTTGTAAGATGATTTTCAAGCTGATACGTGAAGATGGCTTACGGTATAAAGAGGTGGCCGAGATCCTCAATATCTCGGTTAATACCATCGATGCCCAAATGGCCATTGCTGTGCGCAAGATCTGTACGGTACTGCATATCGAAAAGCCCGAAAAGTCTTTTGGTCAGCAAACGGCTGTTCCTCCCCGGAAAAATCTGAAAAAAAATTAACTTCTTTTTAGTAGATCGTCCTGATTGTCCTGTCCTTATAAGGACAACGACGATTGCTGCATGACCCAAACCGACCGCATCTGGCACCTGATTGCAAGGGCTCTTCATCACGAAGCTTCTCCCCAGGAGCTCGAAGAGTTGACAACTGCTTTAAAGGAAGATCCTTCCCTGCTGCAGCAATTTGAACTCCTCACCCGTGTCTGGGATGAAAAAGACAGTACCGAGGAAGATGAAGAAAATGCCCGTCAGACCATTCTCCGCATTATCAACAAAGCCGAAACAGAAGAAGTATTTGCGACTATTGATAGCAATCGTCACCGCATTCGTCGTCGCAATTGGCTGATAGCTGCTTCCGTAGTGGTTTTGCTGGGAGTTGGCGGCTGGCTGATGTCCACTTTTTCTTTTGCCGGTACCGAAAACGATTCCGTAAAACCAGAGTCGCTGGTAACCGCCAAAGGCAGCCGCACCCGCTCTTTGCTGCCCGATGGTACCACGGTATGGCTCAATGCCGGTTCCAAACTTTATTTTGAAAGTGATTTTAGCGGGGCTACCCGCGAGGTGAGGCTCGATGGCGAAGCTTTTTTTGACGTCGTTAAAAAGCCCGGTCAGCCTTTTATCGTTCATACCAGTGGTATTGATATCAAAGTACTGGGTACGGCCTTCAACGTAAAAGCTTATCCCGAAGATAAAAATGTGGAAACCACTCTTTACCGGGGTAGTGTGAAAGTATTCAGGCAGGAGGAGACAGAAAGTAAGGCCATCAGCATGCGTCCCAATCAGAAACTGATTCTCCCCAAGGAAGCAGCCATGCCCGCCAAAACTTTGTCTGAAGAATTAAAGCCCGCCAGAGATTTTACTGCTGCCAACTATCTTTTAACTGTTATCGACAGCACCAAAGAGGAAAAGGAACGATATGAAACCGCCTGGCTATACAGCCGGCTTGAGTTTCGCGGAGATGACTTTGAAGAGCTCGCTTACAAGCTGGAGCGCTGGTATAATGTCCGGATCGATTTTACAGATGAAAAGGTCAAGAACCTGAATTTCAACGGTTCTTTTGAAAGGGAGTCTATTGAGGAGGCATTTGCTGCCCTTAAAGTAGCCGTTCCATTATTTGACTATAAAATAAATAACCATGTTATATCTGTTGGGTCATCTAAATAACCTGCACCCCAAATGATTTTGTATTAGGCAAAAACGGAGAATGTTGCAGCATTCTCCGTATAGAAGGCCAAACGCAGAAAATTGGAATGAACCAACATTCAGGAAAAGTCGGATTGTTTAACCCCTAATATGCTAAAAGTATGAAATGTTCTCAAACGGTTGATAAAAAACCGTTGCAATCAAAAGCGCAGCTACTTATGAGGCTAACCGCTTTATTGACGCTTTTTTTCACACTGAATGCATCGGCTCATGGCTTTGGCCAGGAGAAGATCAGCCTGCGTGCAAAAAAGACAGAGATCGGTGGCCTGCTTCGTTCTATTGAAAAGCAGACCCAGTACCGGTTTCTCTATAATAACAACCTCCAGGACATCCGGGAAAAGATCTCCATCGATGTTAAAGATGCTGAGCTGAAGGAAGTGCTTGATCTGATGCTCAACAAGACCCGCCTGCTGTATCAGCTGATGGGCAACAACCTGATCGTGATAAAGGAAGGCAATGGTACAGACGCTCCCCGTATTGATGTGGTGGTGCGTGGTAAAGTGACCGGCGAAGGAGGAGCACCTGTAGCAGGGGCTTCTATCTTGGTAAAAGGTACTGCCATAGGTACTACTACCAATTCAGACGGTAGCTTTTCCTTCAGTGTACCTAATGCCAACGTCACCCTCGTTATTTCTTCCATCGGATATGATGAGCAGGAAGTGGCATTGGGGGGACGCACAGATGTGAATGTAGCCCTTGTTACTTCTACTAAAGTAATGGATCAGGTAGTGGTGATCGGTTATGGTACCGCTACAAAGCGTGACCTGACTGGTTCTATTGTGAAAATAAAAGGCGATGAAATCGCTTCTCAACCTAACTCCAACCCGCTGTCATCATTGCAATCAAAAGTAGCGGGTCTGAATATCATAAACACAGCGATCCCCGGTTCCGCTCCCGATGTTAGAATCAGAGGTACCATCAGTGTAGGCTCTATCCGCCCCGTATATATCATTGATGGTATCTTCAGCGACAATATGGATTTTGTAAATCCCAGTGAGATCGAGAGCATGGAAATCCTGAAAGATCCTTCTTCGCTGGCGGTATTCGGTATCAAAGGTGCGGCAGGTGCCATCCTGGTTACTACCAAAAAAGCAAAAGCGGGTCAGACCAATATCAACTTCAATACTTCTTATGGTGTAAAAAACCTGGTTGATAAGATTAAACTGGCCAATGCAGATGAGTTCAGAGCTCTTGCAACCTTTGAAGCCAATAACCGTGTATTTGATGATCCCAATGCGCTTTCGCTTCTCAGTTTCGTAAATAATGTAGGTGGCCCGGGTATGGGAGCTTTTACAGGTAATACAGATTGGATAGATGCGGTAACCCGTACTGCAAAGTTCAGCACAACCAACCTCAGTGTTGATGCCAGCACGGAGAAAAACAGGTTTCATATGGGCCTGGGTTATAACTATGATGAAGGGCTGGTAAAAAAGGTACGTTATGACCGTCTTACCATAAACCTGGCCGATGAATTTAAAATAAACAAGACCTGGAAACTTGGTTTCAATATCATCGGTTCCAAAGAAAGACTGCCCTACAACAGCGGCGCGCTGGAGCAGGCTCGTCGTATTGTACCGATCGTATCTGACCGGACTACGCCTTATTATACCAAGAATCCTTACGGTATAGATTCGGCCAACTTCGATCTCTACTCTACTGTACCGATCATCCAGAACTCAGAGACCAATCCTTTAGCCAACCTGATGTACAACGGCGACAAGAAGATTGATGACAAGTACCGTATGGTAGGCAATATGTATGTAGACATCAACATCACAAAAGACCTGAACTTCCGCAGTACCTGGTATGCAGATATGAGCTGGAGAAACAACCGCGAATACACTCCGCTGTACGACCTGTACGATCCTACATTCAGCGGCGACCAGGTGATTGGTAAAAACACACTGACAGCCGTAAGACAGGATATCATCAATACCAAAGCATTCCAGCAGGACTATATCGCTACCTATAAAAAGAAATTCGGCGATCATAACCTTACACTGACCGGTGGTTTTACTACTTATTATTATAAATATGAGCAGGCTTCTGCCACGGTATCTCAGTCAATTGAAGGAAGAAGTATTATTCCCAACAACAAACGCTTCTGGTATATCAATTCCGGTTTTGGCAATGTGAAAAGTGTAATTCCTTCCGATCAGTCAGAGTATGCTACTGTATCAGGCCTGGCCCGTTTGCTGTACAACTACCAGGGTAAATATTATGTGAATGCGAGCTTCCGCCGGGATGGTTCCAGCCAGATCAGTCGCAACTTTAAGAATAAGTTCCAGAACTTCTGGGCTGTGGGCGCTGCCTGGGAGATCAGTAAGGAAGATTTCATGGCCAACCAGGATATTGTCAACTTCCTGAAACTGAAAGCTTCCACTGGCGTGCTGGGTAACTTTACTGCCCAGGGCAAAAACTATCCTGCTTACCCCACCATCTCTGCTAACTCATCAGCAGTATTTGGTGAAACCCTCGTACCGGTATATGAGCCCGATTACCTGTATGACCCCAACCTGCGCTGGGAAACAGTTAAATCAAGCGAAATTGGTGTAGAAGCAGAGTTCCTGAAAGGAAAACTGCATTTCGAGGCAGACTATTATTATAAGAAAACCGAGAACCTGATCGTATTGCTGGAGCCTTCCGGCGTATTGCGTACACTGACCAACAATGGTTCTATCCGCAACAATGGGTTTGAATTCAGCGCTGCCTATACACACAATTTCAGCAAAGACCTCACACTGAATGTATCAGGTAACCTCACCACGTATGAGAATAAGGTGCTGCATCTGGAGTACCCCAGCAGACCAAACATTTCATCAAGCGAACAGACTCCTAACCAGGCACAGACCGGTTATCCGATCGGTTATTTCTATGGCCTGGTGGTGGAAGGCATTTACCAATCTTACAGAGATATCCTGGGCTCACCGGTAAGTACTATCAATGGCGGTGGTGCCAAGCCCGGTGACCTGAAATATAAAGATCTGAATGGCGATGGTATTGTCAACGACAATGACCGTCAGATGATCGGTAATCCCACTCCTGATTTTACGTATGGCTTCACTACACAGCTGAAATATAAATCCTTTGACCTGGGTATTGATTTTGGTGGAAGCTACGGTGGTGAGATCTATCGTGTATGGGGTACTTCTGAGCAGAAAAACTCTCTGTACAACTACCCTAAATATTATACGGAAGCATGGACTGCTGCAGGTACTTCCAGCACAGTGCCTATCGTAAACCAGTTGCACCTGATTAACCGGGCACCTTCTACATACGGTATTGAAGACGGTAGTTACTTCCGTATAAGAAACCTGAACCTGGGTTACACCTTTGCCAAACTGGCAAGAAACTCAGGTATCAAGAGCCTGCGTCTTTCTTTCAATGTACAAAACCTGAAAACCTGGAAGAAAAATATAGGGTACTCTCCTGAGTTTGCAGGCGATGCGCTGAGCTTTGGAATTGACTATGGCAATGCCGGAAGTGCATTACCCCGTATTGTCACTTTTGGACTGAATGCTAATTTCTAATTACAGGTAACTAGTTAAAATAAATGCAATGAAAACTATAATAAAACTGATCGCAGGTGCTTTGATAGCTTTGCCGGCGATTACTTCACTATCAGGGTGTAAAAAGTTCCTCGACCGGGAACCTTTGCAGGCCACACAGGATGACCTGAACGTAGGTGCCCTCGAAGGAAAAACGCTTGGTCTTTACGGCGCTATCCGCAATTCAAAGGCGGAACCCTATTGCGGAGATGGCTTTGAAGGCATTGCCTGGGTAGCCATGAATGGCTTCCGCTCCGATGATGCGGAGATCGTAGCGGATCCCGGCGCTACAGCCTGGCACCAGACATACGATAATTTCCAGTATACCAAAGATGACTGGGGTGCCGGTCTTTACTGGGATAAGCACTATGTTTTTATTGGCCTTTGTAATAACGTGCTGGATGATGCAGCTCAGAACAATTACACAGATCCTGCATCGATCATAAACATAGCAGAAGCCAAATTTTTCCGTGCCTATTCCTACTTCGATATGGTGAGAACTTTTGGAGATGTGCCTAAAATTGATTTCAAGATCAATACCCCTTCCGATGGCTATAAAGCGAAATCTACAGTAGCAGAGATTTACCAGCTGATAGAAGATGACCTGATAGCAGCAGAGCAGGATCTGCCTTTAGCCTGGCTGGATTACCCCGGCAGGCTCACAAAGACTGCTGCCCGTACATTCCTTGCCAAAGTGAAACTCTATCAGCAGAAATGGGGAGAAGCTCTTACATTATGTAAAGAAGCGATGGCTACAAGAACAGGTGGTGCCAATGCACCATTGTATGCCCCTTACTGGCGAATCTTTAAAACAGAAGGTGAGCTTTCAGAAGAATCCATTTTTGAAATCCAGGCCTATAAAAAAGCTGGCGATGGAGATACCTACTGGAGCCGTCTCGGACAGTGCCAGGGCGTTCGTGGCTCAGGTACCTGGGATCTGGGATGGGGCTGGAATACCCCAACCGCAGGCCTGGTGTCTGCTTACGAAATGGGCGATCAAAGAAAGGATGCTACCATTTTGTTCTCCGGTCAGTCTGACGGTGGGGCTGCAAGTGGCGGATATGGAGAAACCGTACCCAACCTTACCAATGCTCTTTACTGGAACAAAAAAGTTTACAACAAGTACACCGATTACCAGGCGGCTGGCTTGGGAACCCCCAACAATGAAGCGCAGAATACCTGGGTTAATCACCGTGTTTTCAGAATGGCTGACGTGTACCTGATGGCTGCAGAAGCAGCAAATGAAATAGGTGGCGTACAAAATGAAGCTGATGCTACAGCCTGGCTAAAAATGGTACGTGCGAGAGCTGGTCTTGGAGAAATTTCTTTTGTTAGCCAGACACAAATGCGGACAGCAATTAAAAAGGAAAGAAGGGCTGAATTCGCCATGGAATTTGAACGGTTCTTTGACCTGGTAAGATGGGGTGATGCCATAACAGTGCTCGCCGGTAATGGTTATCAGAATAAGCATAGGTATTATCCCATTCCGAATTCAGCACTGAATTCTAACCCGAACCTCGTTCAAAACCCCGAGTGGCCATAACAAATAATCAATAGTTAAAAAAAATGACTATGAAACATATAACTAAAATCTTCCTGTCGGCTTCATTGGCGATTGTTGCCATGACAAGCTGCCAGAAAATGGATAAACCCGAATTGGGCGATTACCCGGTAGACAGTAACCCCCCCGATGGACCATTAAAGTTCTATGCTGCTTTTGATGGCTCCACCACCAATCCATTGATGAATGCCGTAGACAGCATCAGGGCCCTGTTTCCCAGCGATAATCCCTTTACTACTACCGATGGGGTACATGGAAAAGCCATGGCTGGTGTTAATCAAACTTATATTAAATACCCGTCTTTTAATACCTGGGCGGCCAGCGGCAGTATCAGCATTTCCGTATGGTTTAAAAAAGACGGACAGACTAAAAACAATACAGGAGGAAATGGACCCGAATACATTCTTTCCATGCGGGCAAAGAAAAAATCAGACGGAAATGATTATAATGGGAATAATGCCGTAGGGTTTTTATTCCTGGAAGGAAATAATACCTTATGTGCTGTAAAGAGCATGTTTGTGAGTCCTTCTGATGCTTCTAATCCAAACAGCGATCCTGCCGATTCCTGGTTTACATGGGAGGGTGGACAGTCTATCGCTGGTCTTTGCGACAATCAATGGCATCATATGGTGATGGTCTATGACGAAACAAACAGCACGGCTAAATTGTATATCGATGGCGTACAAAACCCCAATGTAAAAACCTGGGCAGGTCATGGCGCCTTGCGCCTATCCACTTCATATATCGAAGAGTATAGAGTTGGGGCCGGACCTTCAAATAGCTTTGCTTCCGATGATTGGTTAGCCGGCTCAATGAAAGGCGGTATCGACCAATTAAGGTTGTATGGGGTCGCTTTATCTGCAACAGAAGTTCAGGAACTGTATGATTCCAAGCAGTAATAATTCATTTTAAACACGGTTTAAGCAAGTAAAGGGCTGAACATTTAGTTGTTTCAGCCCTTTTAAATCTATAACCTTTCTAACTTTCTGTTATGTTCGTAAAAAGGCAATCGCTTTTTTTATCTGTCATATTTCCCGTAAGCGCGGCATTATTGTTATGCTCCTGCGAAAACAGGAAAGAAGACAACGGTCTCTTCGAGAGTTTGCCGGCTTCACAGACTAATATCAGCTTTACCAATACGCTGGCCAAAAAGCCACTCTTCAATATTCTTTATTACCTCTATTATTATAATGGCGCAGGTGTGGCTACAGGCGATATCAACAATGATGGCCTTACAGACATCTATTTCACCGCCAACAATAAAAGTGGTAATAAGCTCTATCTCAACAAGGGCAATTTGCAGTTTGAAGATATTACGGCTACCGCCGGTGTGGCGGGTAACGCAGACTGGTGTACCGGCGTAACCATGACAGATATTAACGGCGACGGTTTTTTGGATATTTATACTTCTGCCATCAGCGGCAAGTATGACCTGAAAGGACGCAACGAACTTTTTATCAATAATGGCAACGGCACTTTCACGGAAAGTGCTGCAAAATTTGGCCTTGATTTTTCAGGGCTTTCCACCCAGGCCACCTTTTTTGATTACGACCACGACGGTGACCTGGATGTGTATATTCTCAACCAGTCACACCATCCTCATGCAAATATCATCGATACGGCCAACCGCAGACGGTTTGATCCGGCATCGGGCGATCGCTTATACCGCAATGATGTGTCAACAACAGGAAAATTTACTGACGTATCTGCACAGGCTGGTATCTATCAGAGCAACCTGGGCTATGGTCTGGGCATAGCGATCGCCGATATGAACAACGACGGATGGGACGATATTTATATCGGCAACGATTTTCATGAAAACGATTATTATTATCTCAACAATGGCAACGGCACCTTTACCGAAAGCGGTGCTGCTCATTTCAGGCATTACAGCCGCTTCAGCATGGGCAATGATGTGGCCGATTACAATAACGATGGCCAGATGGATGTGGTCACGGTCGATATGCTCCCTTATGATGAAGCCGTATTGAAAACCTATGGCAGCGATGAGAATCCGGATATCTATAAAATGAAACTGGACATGCATGGCTACCAGAAACAGTATTCAAGAAACAGCCTGCAGCGCAACAACGGAGACGGAAGCAGCTATAGCGATGTGGGACTGATCAGCGGCATCTCGGCTACCGACTGGAGCTGGGCTCCTCTATTTGCCGATTTTGATAATGATGGCAATAAGGATCTCTTTGTTTCAAGTGGCATCGTAAAACGTCCCGTAGACCTGGATTATATACGTTATGTGTCTGACCTCGATATGCGCAAGGGAAGACAGCAGACCGATGCTTATGATGATGAAGCAATCAAGAGTATGCCCGACGGCAGTTCGCACCCTTTTTTCTTTAAAGGAGATGGGGAGTTGAAATTTAAAGACGTAAGCAATGAGTGGGGCACAGAAAAAATGAAGGGATACTTTACCGGCGCCTCTTATGCCGACCTGGACAATGATGGCAATCTCGATGTCATCATCAACTGTATTGATGCGCCTGCGGTGATACTCAAAAACAAAGCGCCTTTTAAAATGATGACGAATGTCACCTTTAAAGGCGATAGCCTGAACCGGTTTGGCGTAGGCGCCAAAGTCTGGCTGTTTGCCAACGGCAAAATGCAATACCAGCAGTTGTCACTTACCCGGGGCTTTCAATCATCGGTAGAGCCTAAACTTCATTTTGGTACAGACAGTATACGCAATATTGACAGCATGCTTATTGTGTGGCCTGATCAGAAGTATCAGTGGATGAAAAATATACCGGCCATCGAAAATATACAGGCGGTACATGCACAGGCGGGCGGTGTATTTGATTATAAAAAAGTATTTCCTGTACCGGCACCCCTGTTTAATGATATCAGTGCACAGGTATCGGTAAACTGGTCGCATAATGAAAACGACTTTTTTGACTACAACAGGCAGTATCTCATCCCGCATCAGCTTTCTACCCGTGGACCTAAAATGGCCGTGGCCGATGTGAATAAAGACGGCCTCGATGACTTTTTTGTGTGCGGAGCTGCCGGCCAGCCCGGTCAGCTGATGATCCAAACCGCCAAAGGAGGTTTTGTAAGCATAGATACAGCCGTATTTGGACCGGCTGCTGCGAGCGAAGATGTAGATGCTGTTTTCTTTGACGCCAATAACGATGGCTATCCCGACCTGTATGTCGTGTCGGGCGGCAACCAGTACGACAACAACAATCCTGTACTGGCCGATCGTTTTTACCTTAATAATGGTAAAGGACATTTCACTTTTTCTACGGCATCCATACCCTCGCTGCTACGCAACAAATCATGCGTTGCTGCAGCCGACATAGATAAGGATGGAGATATTGATCTGTTTGTGGGAGGTCTTGCAGATGCACGCCAGTATGGCATCGCCCAGTCTTCGTGGTTATTGATCAATGACGGAGCTGCCAGCTTCAAACCTGCGCCAGCAGCCACTATCGCACTCGATTCCATTGGCATGGTTACTGCTGCATCATTTGCAGACCTGGACCAGGACGGTTGGCTCGATCTGGTAGTAACGGGAGAGTGGATGCCGGTAAAAATATTTATGAATAAGCAGGGACGGTTTACTGCCACGGATCTGTCTGCATCTACAGGGTTGTGGCAATCTGTACAGATAGCCGATGTGAATAATGACGGGAAACCGGATATACTGGCTGGCAACTGGGGACTCAACTCCAAGCTGTATGCAGGTAAGGATGGCCCGCTCAAACTTTATGTAAAGGATTTTGACGGCAATGGTTCGGTAGAGCAGATCATGGCCTATACGATCAAAGGAAAAGAATACCCGTTCCTGGCCAAAGATGAACTCGAACGGCCGTTGCCTGTGCTCAAAAAATCGTATCTCTATTATAAGGATGTAGCCGGCAAAACGGTCGATTATATTTTATACAACCTGTTTGAAGGGTATAAGGAACTGAAAGCCGAAACACTGGGATCGACCTGGTTTATCAATGACGGGAAAGGTGGATTCTCCGCACAGGTATTGCCGGATGAACTGCAACTGGCTCCGTTGTTTTCCTTTACTGCATTACCAGGCGGCGACTCTTACCTGGCAGGCGGCAATTTTTACGGAGTGATACCTTACGAAGGACGTTATGATGCAGAGCTGCCCACTATTTTTTCTTATGATAAAAAGACCGGGCATATAAAAAACACGTCGTTTATACCTATGCCGCCCGGAGAAATCAGGGATATCAAATGGTTAAAGACAGCCGGCAGCCCGGTGATGGCTGTTGCCCGCAACAATGAACGGCTTCTTTTTTACAGGGCTAACTCTGCGGCAACCGGCAGTACGAAATAATTTAACAGGCAACTATCATTCCGGCGCAGAAAAGATGGTTGCTGCTTTACATCTAAATCAAATGCGCCACCCATGAAGGCAAGCGATGAATCGTATGAATGCTCAATCTTATTTAAGTATAGTTGCAGGCAGGATAACTGCAACAGGTCTGGCTGTTTGCTTAGTAGCGGCATCCTGCTCCAAAGGTGGTGGTAAGGAAACCCCGACTCCGCCTCCGGTCAATTACAGTCTGACCACCTGGACTATAAACGGTGTGAGCTCCAAACCGGAGTACATCGGTGTAAGTGCCAGTTTTCAGATCAGGCTTCAGTTCAACAATGCCATTGACCGCAGTAGCACAGCAGCGAATATCACTTTGCGCCAGGCTTCGGGCACGCAGGTAAATGCCAGTCTCTCGTACGAAAAAGGAGATAGCCTTATCGTACTTAGTCCTGCTGCGCCGCTGAGTTATCTGAGCCGGTATAAAATTTCCATTGCCAGTCCGCTTCGTTCCAAAGCCGGCGGCCTGCTGACCAATCCCAAAGACATCACTGTCATGACGGGCATCGATTCATCGCGTAAGTTTCCAACCATATCAGATGCTGCACTGCTGGATAAAGTACAACAGCAAACCTTCAAATATTTCTGGGACTTTGGTCATCCTGCCAGTGGGCTGGCGCGTGAGCGCAGCAATGGCAATGCCAATACAGTTACCTCGGGTGGTTCCGGTTTTGGGATAATGGCGATACTGGTAGGTATCGAACGTGGATTTATTACACGTGCCGAAGGACTGACGCGTATGCAAACCATCGTGGCATTTCTGAAAAATACTGCACAGACCGTCAAAGGAGCCTATTCTCACTGGCTCGATGGCGGCACCGGGCAGATCGTTCCCTTCAGCACCAAAGACAATGGCGCCGACCTGGTAGAAACTTCTTATCTCATACAGGGCCTCCTGTGCGCACGCCAGTATTTTGACCAGGCTGCTGCGACCGAAACAACACTGCGCGATGATATCAATACGATCTGGAATAGGGTAGAATGGGATTGGTTCAGACGCGGCGGACAAAATGTACTATACTGGCATTATAGCAACAATTATGAATGGGACATGAATCTGCCCATCCGTGGATGGAATGAGTGCCTGATCACTTATGTGCTGGCTGCTTCTTCACCTACACATAGCATTCCCAAAATTGTATACACCAATGGCTGGGCCAACAATGGCAACAGCCCCTTTACAAATGGCGCCAGCTTTTATGGGTATCGCCTGCCCCTGGGCACCAACCTGGGCGGACCACTTTTCTTTTCACACTATTCATTTCTGGGCATTAACCCCAATGGGCTTGCTGATACGTATGCCAGCTACGAAGAGCAGACACGCAATCATGCCCTCGTCAACTACAATTATTGTAAAGCCAACCCGCTCGGCCAGTTTGGATACGGCGATTCGATATGGGGGCTTACAGCCAGCGATATTCCCAATGGCTATTCTGCCAGCTCGCCAACCAACGACCTGGGTGTGATAGCACCTACAGCAGCCCTCGCTTCATTTCCCTACACACCTGCCGAGTCAATGGCTGCATTGAAATTCTTTTATTATGTGCTGGGCGATAAGCTCTGGAAACAATATGGTTTTGTGGATGCCTTTTCGCTGAAGGAGCCCTGGTTTGCCGATTCATTCCTGGCTATTGACCAGGGGCCAATCATTGTAATGATTGAAAACTACCGCTCCGGATTATTATGGAACCTGTTTGCAAGTTGCCCCGAAGTAAAAACGGGCATGCAGGCGCTTGGATTTACTGCCCCTTATTTATAAGCTTATCGTATGACAACGTTTCGTTTTATACTGGTTATCGCTGTTTTTTTACTGGGTCTGTCTGCTGCCGATGCGCAGAAAAAAAGACCGGTGCCTGCCGGGTTTGATCCCAAAGCACGCCCGATGGCATTGAGCGACTCTGCCCTGCTCGACCTGGTACAACAACAGACCTTTCGTTACTTCTGGGATTTTGCACATCCCGTATCGGGACTGGCGCGTGAGCGCAGCAATGAATCATTTGGATATGGCAATGAAGTGGTGACGACCGGCGGTACCGGCTTTGGTATCATGGCTGTGATCGTAGCCACCGAACGCAAATGGATAGCCAGGGATACGGCTGCACGGTTTCTGCTCAGGATGGTAAAGTTTCTGCACAAGGCAGATTCCTATCACGGCGTATTTGCACACTGGCTCAATGGATCTACCGGCAAAACCATTCCCTTTAGCCGCAAAGACGATGGCGCCGATCTTGTAGAATCCGCCTACCTGTTTCAGGGGCTCTTATGCGCCCGCCAGTATTTTAATGGTACAGATGATACCGAAAGGGAATTGCGCAACCGCATCGGCTGGCTCTGGAATGACGTGGAATGGGACTGGTTTACCCGCGATGGGCGGGAAGTACTGTACTGGCACTGGAGCCCCAACAATGGCTGGAGCATGAACTTTCCCCTTCGTGGATTCAATGAATGCCTGATCACATATGTGCTGGCCGCATCCGGCACGCGGTATCCCGTGTCGCCGGCTGTATACCACCGCGGATGGGCAGAAAGTAATTTCTTTAAGAATGGCAAAGAGTTTTATGGATATAAACTGCCGCTGGGATTTGACTATGGCGGCCCACTCTTTTTTTCCCAATACTCTTTCCTTGGTCTTGACCCGCGCGGATTAAAGGACCGCTATGCAGACTACTGGGAGCAAAATACACATCACACGCTTATCAACCGGGCTTATTGCCTCGCCAATCCGCTTAAGTATGCAGGATACGGAGACTCCTGCTGGGGACTTACCGCCAGCGACACCTACAATGGTTATGCCGCCCATTCACCCACAGAAGACCTGGGCACCATCACACCTACTGCTGCATTGAGCGCATTTCCCTATACACCTGCCGAGTCGATGAAGGCACTGCGTTATTTCTATGAAAAAAAGGGAGACCGCATATGGAGTGAATATGGTTTTACCGATGCCTTCAACGAAACAAAAAACTGGTATGCGCAAAGCCACCTGGCGATCGACCAGGGGCCTATCATTGTGATGATCGAAAACTATCGCAGTGGGTTGCTGTGGAAATTATTTATGAGCTGCCCGGAAATAAAAACCGGCCTGCGCCGCCTGGGCTTTGAAAGCCCCTGGCTCAATCCCAGGTAAACCTATCATAGAGTTTTTGAAAAAACGAAATGACCTGTAAAAAACTCCTTGCCGCATTGCTGTTGTTGTGCCAGACATCGCTGTCACAGGAACCGCGATATGACTATATGCTGTTTACCAACAGCCGCATGCCGGGTAATTATTATTTCAGCGAAGGAAAAACAACAGGAGATGCACAGCTTAAGCTGGATAAGGGACGTCTGCCTGTGACCACTGGGCAAATGTATTCGCCCGGCAACGCATTGCTGCTGGATTATGTAAACGGAAGTACAGGCAAATGGGAGGCCGCGATCAGAAAAGTGCCGGTGAGAGGACAGGACTTTTTTAAAACAGCTCATCAGTTAAGTATCTTTTTTTACCTGGAGCCATCCGCTGCAAAAACATCGGCGCTTCCGGCCATTCAATTGGTGAAGCAGGATGGATCAAAGACAAAAGCAGTCGGGATACCTCGTCTTCGGCCTGGTATATGGCAACGCATCACATTTCCGCTTTCAGCATTTGCTGATCCCCAGATCAGCGAAAGCAGGCAGGTGCATGGTATTGTCTTTAGTCAGCAGGGGAAAGCGGGCATAGCGCACCGCTTATATATAGACGAAATAGGTTTTTTGCCTGACAATGCTGCTACAGAGATCCGGTCGTCTGCGCCCATGCCGGCAGCAAAAGGATATGCAAAACATATTGACCTCAGCTGGCCTGTTGTGACAGATACGGCAGTTAAATACATACAGGTTTCCCGTTCGGAAGATGGAAAGACGTTCAAACCTGTCGGCATTCAGTCACCATTTATCAATCGTTATACAGATTTTACCGGGCAGACAGGTAAGACATGGTATTACCGCATCTCGTTGGTTGACCGGCTGTATCGCGAATCGGCCCCATCGCCTGTAGCAGAAGCCGCCACCCGGTCAATGACCGATGAAGAGCTGATGACAATGGTGCAGGAAGCCAGCTTCCGTTATTACTGGGAAGCTGCTGAGACTACCAGTGGCCTGGCAAAAGAAAATATGCTGGGCCGGCACCAGATGATCGCATCAGGGGCTTCGGGCTTTGGGATCATGGCACTGCTGGTGGGTGTGGAGCGGGGATTCATTACCCGCCGCGAAGCAGCTGACCGGTTTGTACGTATTGTCAATTTCCTGGATCAGGCACAGACTTTTCATGGAGCCTACCCGCATTTTATAGATGGCCCAACAGGGCGTGTCGAAACATTTTTTGGTCCGCGCGATAATGGAGGCGACCTGGTAGAAACGTCGTTTCTGCTGCAGGGACTGCTGGCTGCACGGGCTTACTTCAGCCAGGCAAATGATCCGGAGGAGATGCTGATACGCGATAAGATCACCCATATCTGGCAGCGTGTTGACTGGGCCTGGTATCGCCGGTATCCGGATAGTAAGTTTTTGTACTGGCACTGGTCGCCCGACCAGGCCTGGGTTATTAATCACCGGCTTATCGGCTGGAATGAAACCATGGTCACTTACCTGCTGGCTATTGCATCGCCCTCGCATGCAGTGCCGGCCAGCCTGTATTATAGCGGATGGGCCAACCAGGACAGTACGGGTCAGCAATACCGCAGCGCCTGGGGTGGTACCAAAGAAGGATCCATGTACAGCAATGGCAATAGTTATTTTGGTATACCGCTGGAGGTAGGGGTGTCAAATGGCGGCCCGCTTTTCTTTACACATTATTCCTACCTGGGCTATGATCCGCATGCCATTACAGACAGGTATACCAATTACTTCCGCAACAACCAGGCTATTGCCCGCATCAACTGGATGTATTGCCGGCAAAATTCCGGTGGCTACAAAGGATACAGCGATAGTTGCTGGGGACTTACAGCCAGCGATGGTCCCGAGCATTATGCAGCAGACGAACCCGTACTGAGACAGGATCATGGCAAGATCGCACCCACCGGAGCCATCAGTTCATTTCCCTATATGCCGGCAGAAGCGATGAAGGCCCTCCGGCACTATTACAACGACTATGGACATTTTCTCTGGGGCGAGTATGGTTTCAGAGATGCATTTAACCTTAGTGAAAACTGGTGTTCAGAAATTTTCATGGGGCTCAACCAGGCACCCATGACCGTGATGATCGAGAATTATCGTACCGGTCTTTTATGGAAACTGTTTATGAGTGACCCCGATGTACAGAATGGATTGCAGCGTCTTCGGGCAGAAACGGAGAAACAATAGAGAAACAGGGTAAAAATTCAGGATCATTTTATCATTTATAAAAAACGATTGCCATGGATACTATCTCCCGTCAGGCTTTTTTGCAACGCACTGCAATGGCAGGTGCCGCCTTACTGCTTTCTTCGCTCGAAGGATTTGCTATACAAAGACCTGAAAAAAAGATCAGGCTGGCTATTATTGGCTGTGGAAGTGTGTCGGGAGTATATCTTCCGCATTTGTCCCAGTCTCCTTACGTAGAGCTGGTGAGCGCCTGTGATATCGTATATGAAAGGGCTAAAAACAGGGCTGCAGAGTTTAAGATACCCCATCATTATCCGCATATTGATCAGCTGCTGGCCGGCGCGCCATTTGATCTGCTGGTAAACCTGACCGACATGCAGGAGCATGGCCGTCTTAATAAGATAGCACTCACTGCAGGCAAACATGTATGGAGCGAAAAACCCATGGCCAATACCTATAAGGAAGGAAAGGCCCTGTTTGATTTTGCCAAAAGTAAAAACCTGCGCATCTGGGGAGCACCTGCCGTGGTCAACAGCCCGCAGTTTGCCTTTATGTCAAAAGCATTGCGCGAAGGAAAGCTGGGTCGTGTGGCCTGTGCCCATGCACATTACGGACATACAGGACCGGGCTGGTCGGCTTTCTTTTATGAAAAAGGCGGCGGCAGCCTGCCCGACCTGGGTGTTTATAATATTGCTACGCTGACCGGCCTGCTGGGACCGGCTGCATCGGTTGTGGCTATGACCAGTATAGTGACGCCAGAGCGGACAGTGGATAATAAAGGAAAAATAAAAGTAGAGGCAGAAGATAATGCCATGCTCATCATGGATCATGGCAATGGTGTATTGTCGCATGTGCAGTGTGGCTTCAATTACTTTGATCCGTATGGTCATGAAGGCAAAGGGCAGGAGCGTCCCACTATCCAGATATGGGGTTCGCATGGCAATATAGCCATGGCCGGTTATGACTGGGCACCACATGGAGTGGATATGGCCACACACGATCATGAAAAAACAGAACGCTTTGTACCCGATGCCGGCAGTTACGTATGGCAGGAAGGGGCTTCGGTTATATCAAAAGCACTGGTGACAGGTGAAGAGCCGCTGATCAATGCAGAGCATGCCCTGCATGTACTGGAGATCATCGAAGCGGCACGGGAGTCGGGACGCAGCGGTAAACGCATTGACCTGGAGTCTGTTTTCAAATGGCCGGTTATATAAATATAGAATAACGTGATTCGTAGCCTGTTAAAGGCTATTGTACCCACAAAATCAATTCGTCGGTTGAATTACGCATAAATAAATACTTTTACACCCTTCGTGCATGACTATTGCTTGCGTGTGAAAGATAATGCGTACATAAAAAGATTGCTGGAGCATATCGCCTGGCAGCAGAGCAGAGAAGCTTACAAAGAGCTGTTTATGCTGCTGCATCGCCCTTTATGCCAGTTTGCTGCCGGTATACTCAAATCTGATTATGATGCAGAAGAAGTAGTGTCAGACGTATTCATCCAGGTATGGGAAAAACGACACACAATGGACCAGGTAGAATGGCCGCGTCTTTACTTCTACACAGCGGTCCGGAATCGTGCACTCAACCTGCTGGCCCGGCAAAAAAGACAGCAGGCCGTTGACTCCGCTTACTGGCAGATAACTCCCACACTGGCGGCCCTCAACCCGGAAGAACTGATGATGACCGATGAGATGCTGCAACGCCTGCACAAGGCCATACAGGAACTGCCACCCCGTTGCCGGTTGATCTATAAACTGGTAAAAGAAGACGGATTACGCTACCGCGAAGTGGCGGAGCTACTGGAAATCTCTGTCAAAACCGTTGAAGCTCAAATGGCTATTGCTCTACGCCGCCTGAGCACCTGCATGCAACTCGATATTCCCATCCATTTTAACCGCCAGTCAAAAAAATAATCCAGGAGGCTTTAGGGGTAAACCCATCCGGGCTTTGTCTATAGGGGACATTCATAAACCAACGGAATGACCCAGGAGAATTTTTGGATCCTTTTTTCTAAAAGAATAGCCGGCGAAGCCAGTCCCGAAGAACTGAAGGAACTGGAAAAAATGCTGCGGGAACACCCCGAATGGCAATTTGCGTCCCAAAACCTGGAACTTCTTTGGCAGTCTAATCCCGAACCCGACACTACCGCAGATGCAGATGCTTACCTGGCCCATCTTAAACGGATGGAAGATAAAGGGGTGGCATTTGATGATGAGCCGATCGGGGATATTCCGCTACAACAAGTTCCGGCACGTCGTCGTCGCCTCTTCCTCTATGCAGGTACAGGTATTGCAGCCTCCCTGCTTCTTTTTGGCTGGTTCTTATTCAAAGATCCCGGCACACAAAAAAATGGCAACAAGGTACTGGCCCGCCAGGTCAACGAGGTAAGCACACGATATGGCTCCAAATCGCAGGTGCAATTGCCCGATGGCTCACTGGTCTGGCTCAATGCCGGTAGTAAGATCACCTACGGAAAAGAATTCGGAAAAAAATTAAGGGAAGTAACACTCAGCGGCGAAGCTTTTTTTGATGTGGTAAAAGATGCCGATCATCCCTTTGTGATCCATGCTTCGAGCATTGATATCAGGGTACTGGGTACCGCCTTCAATGTAAAAGCATATCCCGAAGACGAAAAGACAGAGACCAGCCTGATCCGCGGCCGTATTGAGGTTTCCATCAAAAGCCGCCCCAACGATAAGATCATTCTTTCGCCCAACGAAAAACTGGTCGTTGATAATAAGAGCATGCGCGTACAGCAGAATGATGCTGAAAATGATTACGAACCCCTGGTAGCTGTCAATAAACTGAAAGTAAATCCTGTAGACAGCACCGTTGCCGAAACTCAATGGATAGAGAACAGGCTGGTATTTGACAACGAATCATTGCGCGAGCTGGCTGTGAAAATGGAGCGCTGGTATGGCGTGGATATCGAGATCGCAGATAGTGCAATGATGGAAAAAAGATTTACCGGCAAGCTGGACAATGAAAATATAGAGCAGGCTATGGAGGCCCTTCGCTATACATCTCCCTTCAGTTTTGAAAGAAAAGGAAATAAAATCATTATTCACCGCTAACGCTTATGCCATTATGAAGAAACGCAACAACTCTTCCTGAAAACGGTGTATTTGAACCTGAAAAAAACGGGATTCTGTTGGCGCAGAACCCCGCAACAGGTTAACACCGTATGAAATCTCCCCGACGGAGAAGCACAGTTATTAACCCTCAATCGAAAATTATGAAAAAAAATGAAGCTAGGTCTGCATTTTTTTCGGGCCTGCTCTCACCCAAGCTCTTCAGAATCATGAAATTGACAGTATTGTTATTGACGCTGGCATCGCTCCACGTATCAGCCAATTCATACTCGCAGGAAAAAATCACGCTGAAGATAGAAGCAGAAAATATCAAAAAGGTTCTTACCGCTATTGAAAAAAAGAGTGATTATCGTTTCCTGTTTGACGAAGACATTGTAAAAGGCAGTCCCCGTGTGAGCCTCAACGTAAATAAAGCCAGCATAGAGGATGTGTTGAAGCAGGTCTTCAGCAACACCGGCATTTCTTATCGTATACTTAATACCAAACTAGTGGTGTTGCGTCGCGGCACACAGGTTTCGGAGATCACACTCCAGGAACTGACGGTCAAAGGACGCGTAACTACCAGTACAGGCAGCCCGCTTTTTGGCGTATCTGTTTCCATCAAAGGCAGCGCCTTTGGTACCACTACAGATGCAGAAGGCAATTATTCCCTTACCGTACCCGAAACGGCTACGCTGGTATTCAGCTATGTGGGTTTTGTAACGGTAGAAGAGGTAGTGGGCAACCGCTCTGCCATCAACGTAACGATGAGCCAGGCAGAAGGTGCACTCGACCAGGTGGTCGTGATTGGTTATGGTACTCAAAAGAAAAGAGATCTCACCGGTTCCATTACAACCGTAAAAGGAGAGGACCTGGCCAAAATGCCTGCCACCAACCCTATTTCATCACTCCAGGGTAAGGTTGCCGGTCTCACCATCGTCAACTCAGGCCGCGCCGGTTCTTCGCCCACTGTACGCATACGCGGGGTAAACAGTACCAATAATACGGATCCCTTGTATGTAGTCGATGGAGTGTTTCAAACCAATATCGATTACCTCAACCCCGGCGATATTGCCAGCATAGAGATATTGCGCGACCCTTCCTCGATTGCCATCTTTGGCCTGCAGGGTGGTAATGGTGTGATAGTGGTAACTACAAAACGTGCTGCCCGCGGCGATACCCGGGTGACGCTGCAAAGTTCCGTAGGCATACAAAGCGTCACCAACAAGATCAAAGTGACAGATGCCGATGGCTTTAAGAAACTCTATTCTGCACAGCTGGCCAACCTGGGAGCATCGGATTTTGATTATGGCAACTATACGGCCAATACAAACTGGCAGGACCTGGTATTCCGCAATGCCATGATCAATACCAACAGTGTTACTATCTCTACCAGTGGCGAAAAGGGAACAACCCTCATCAACCTCGGTTACAACTCGCAGGAGGGTGTATTGAAATACGACAATTATAAAAAATATATCGCCCGTCTCAACCAGGAAGTGCGTATCGGCAATCACGTGAAAATAGGTGGTGATATCACCGGTTTTCACTGGATATCTGAAGCGCCCAGTGCCGATCTGAACAATGCATTGTGGGCAGCTCCGATTGTACCCGTGCAGGCAGGTCCTGATCTTTATTACAGCATGCCCTCTTTTCAGCGGGCGCAGGTGGGCAACCCCGTGGCACGGGTGAATCTCAACCGCAATACAGCGATCAATAAAGGTTATCGTGCTGTAGCCAGTGTATTCGGAGAAGTGAAGTTTCTGCGTGACTTTACCTATCGCTCCGCTTTCTATACTGATCTTGGTTTCAATAACAGCCGCAGCTATTCGCCTTTGCCTTATTCGTATATCAACCTCGGCGAAGGAGCCAATGCTACAGATACCACGCGCGATCAGACTGCACGTACCAGTGTGAGTCAGTCGCAATCAGAGTTCAGAAAATTTCAGCAGGACCATACGCTTACATTCAATAAGCGGATCAACAAAGATCATGACGTAACTGCAATGGTTGGTTTCTCTACATTGTATACCGGCACTTCATCAGTAGGTGGTAACCGCCGCGATACTGCATTGAATATTCCCAACGATCCTTCATTCTGGTACCTCAATATCGTGAATCAGAATAATCCGCTCTCCAACAGTGGCAGCGGCGGCGAAGAGTCATTCATGTCTGCCTTTGGCCGCGTCAACTATGCGTACCAGGGCCGTTACCTGCTCAATGCCAGCCTGCGCAGAGATGGCAGCTCCAAGTTTGCACCCAAAAACCGCTGGGGTACATTTGGTAGCATAGGTGTGGGTTGGGTGATCAGTGATGAGGACTTCTTCAAAAAAGTACAGGGCATCAACTTCCTTAAACTGCGGGGTGCCTGGGGTACAGTAGGTAGTGGTCTCGGACTACCTGCCAATCTGTACCTGCCCGGTCTTACCACCGCCAACGTAGGTGTTTTTGGCGACAACGTGTATGGATCAGTGGCTCCTGCCTATGTGCCTGACCCCAATCTGCACTGGGAGGTAGTGCGTGGTCTGGATGTAGGCCTCGATGTACGTGCATTGCGCAATCGCCTCTCGGCCGAGCTCACATTCTATGACCGTACTACAAAGGATATCCTTACCACGCTGACCCTGCCAGGTACTGCCGGTAACTATAACTACCGTACCAACTTGGGTACCATCACCAACCGTGGTGTGGAACTGACCCTGGGCTGGAGCGATAAGATTGGCCGCGACTTCTCTTACCGCCTGTCGGGCAACCTGAGTTATAATAAAAACCGTGTAGAATCGATTGGTGACAATATCAACTTTCAGATACTGGGCAATGCCGGTGTGAACCGCACAGTTACCGGCGAGTCTATCGGCTACTTCTATGGCTATCGTCAGATAGGCATTTACCAGGTAGTGGCAGATTTTGACAAGATGCCCAGCTTTATAAATTCACTGCCCGGTGATATTGCTTTTGAAGATGTAAACGGTGATGGTAAGATCTCGTCTGCTGACCGTACCAACCTGGGTACACCATTCCCGCTGTACAATTTTGGTTTCAACCTGGCACTCGAGTACAAGGGGTTTGATGCCATCATCGAAGGCCAGGGCGTGGCAGGCAATATGGTATATACACAGCGCCGTACTTCCACTTTTGCCGTGCTCAACTACGAAGCCAACCGCCTCGATGCATGGACAGCTGCCGGCACCAGCAACGTAGAGCCGATCATGGACAATACGCGTGCAAACAATTTCCTTTTCAGCAGCTATTTCCTGGAGCCCGGCGATTATTTCCGCATCCGCACCCTGCAGATCGGTTACAATTTCCCCAGACGTATACTGGGCAAATCTGTAAACCAGCTGCGTGTATATGTAAGCGGACAAAACATTGCCACATTCAGCAAAACGACTGGTTATACACCAGAGGTAAGCCTGGGCAATCCTATCAGCAGCGGGGCCGACAACGGAACTTATCCCGTACCGGCTATTTATTCATTCGGTGTTAACGTCACATTCTAATGTTATTCATCTCAAAATATTCAGTAATGAAAATGCAAAAAGTGATTAACAGCCCAGCCACCATAACCTTTAGCCTCCTGGCTGCACTGGTTGTGTTTACCGGCTGCGGAAAAAACTTCCTGGATCGTGAACCGCAGGGTCAGTATACACAGGAGACCTACCCTTATCCCGGTGGTTCGGGACCTTATGATACTTATTTGTTTGGTCCCTATTCGGAGCTTCGTTCTTTCAACGCACATAGCCAGTCGTTCATCACCGCGACCAGCATTCGCAGCGACGACGCAGACAAAGGCAGCACACCGGCCGATGGTGGCGCCAATGCCATCAGCATGGACAACTTTCCCGTATCGCCAGACAATGGTTTTGCCAATACACTATGGTTGGGTTACTATGCGCTGATCAATAAGGCCAACATTGCGCTCGATCAGGTATATAACAACGCTTCTATCGTGGCCACACCCGAAGTAAAGAAACAATCAGAGGGTGAAGCACGTTTTCTGAGAGGGTATGGTTATTTTATGCTGGTCCGTCTGTTTGGGCGTGTGCCACTGATCGACAGCATCTTTACCGATGCTGCTGCGCAAAGCAACGTACCCCAGAGCAGCGTGGAGCAGCTATATGCGTTTATTGAAGCAGATCTGCAAAATGCTGTAGAAGGTCTGCCACTAGGATGGGATGCAAAATTTCCTGGTCGCGCTACACGTGGTGCTGCCAGCGGATTGCTTGCCAAGGTATACCTGACCCAGAAAAAATGGGGACAGGCCCTCGCTGCTGCCAACGATGTGATTGCTACCGGTCAGTACGATCTCTCTACTTCGTATAGTAAGATATTTGGTGAAGACGGAGAAAACACCAAAGAGTCTGTGTTTGAAGTGCAGGCAACGGCCACTGCGGCCATCCCCACTGCCAATGGTGTACAGTACGCCTCTATCATGGGTGTACGTGGCACAGGTGTGTGGAACCTTGGCTGGGGCTGGAATACACCCAGCGAATACCTGATCAATGCGTATGAGCCAGGTGATCCGCGCAAGGCCCGCACGGTCATGTTTACCAGCCAGCCCGGACGCAATGGAGAGAGCGATACCATCTATCAGACTGTATACGGTGAAAATATCCCGCTGGGTCTGCCCAACCGCCAGTATAATCATAAAGCCTACTCCAATCCTGCCATGCGCGCCGCCTATGGCAACCTGAGCGGTTACTGGATGAACATTCGCATCCTCCGTTATGCCGATGTACTGCTCATGTATGCCGAAGCAGCCAATGAGCTGAACAATACACAGGAGGCTATCGATAAACTGGAAATGGTACGCGCCCGTGCACGCGGTACCAATAATACCATTCTGCCCAAAGTAACCACCACAGACCAGGATGAACTGCGTGATGCCATCCGCCACGAGCGCCGTATAGAACTGGCTATGGAACACGACCGTTTCTTTGACCTGGTGCGCTGGGGCATTGCAGCCGATGCGCTGCACGCTGCCGGTAAGCCCAACTTCAACAATTCACGCGATGTACTACTCCCCATTCCACAGGCACAGATTGACCTGAGCCAGGGAGTGCTGGTACAAAACTTCGGTTATTAATTCAACCATAACACAAATGCATAACTATGAATTTGTATAATATATTCAGAAAACAGGGGCTGGCTGCCGCAGCCCTTACACTGCTGCTCACACAGTCGTGCAAAAAAGATGGCAACCCGCACCATCTGCCCAAAGTATCTCCGGATGATTATACCGGCAAGATCGACGGTTACACCAGTTCAGATGAAATATTTCCCGAAAACCTGGTAGCCTTCTGGAATTTTGATAACGATTTGTCTGAAACTATCAGCCATAAAACACCCGGCACTACGCAGAACAATGAGATCATCGATGCGGGTGTGCGTGGCAAGGCGCTGAAGCTGACCAGTGGGTTTCTGTATTACGATACCCAATTCGACAATTTCAAAACCACTGCCTTCAAAAGTTTTACGGTGAGCTTTTGGGTCCAGATACTCAACAATGGATCAAAACGTACTATGGCTTTTCAGCTGGCACGCCCCGGTATCTTTAATGGCAATATCAATGTGGCATTGAATACCAACAGCCGCCCCGCCAGCAATACAAACGAGATTACCATACAACCCAGTTACACAGCTTTAAATGCAACATCGGGTGCGACCAATACCCAGGACAATCTGAATGCAGCGCATGCTGCCAGTGGATTTCCGTTTCTTTCGCCCAAAATCGGTATGGATAAATGGACACATATCGTGATCACTTACGATGCTGTCGAAAACATTCTGCAGCTTTGGGGCGATGGGGTAAAGATTGGTGTGCCGGCTTATCAGAATCGTGGTGCGAATTATTTTAATTCTTTTGAGCCAAACGAAGTGATCATCGGATCCAACTACAATGGCATTCCCGGTAAATCGGTGAGCGCCGATGTAAGCTTTGCGCCTATGACAGGCAATGTCGACGAGATACGCGTATTCAATATCGCTTTGCCCGATGCACATATCAAAGCCCTGTACAACCTGGGCGTGGCCAATAAATAATCAGGCGTCTCTTCTTTTAGCATAGCAACCGGGCGGTAAGGCTGGAGCGATCCGTCTTTCAGGTCCCGGTTGTTTTTTTATGAAGATTCTTTTATCCCTGTTTTAATTGAGTATACTATGAATAAAACAAATGTTTTGAGCATACAGGTACTGACGGCCTTTATGCTTCTGCTGCTCGGCTGTAGTCATACAACCAAACTGGGTGGCCATAAGCTGCCGGCAGATATGGAAACCATTTATAATGATGTACAGCGGGCTACATTCCGTTACTTCTGGGATGGAGCCGAACCGGTAAGCGGTCTCGCGCGTGAGCGGTATCATGCAGACGGAAAATATCCGCAAAACGATATGAACGTAGTGACCAGTGGAGGTGGTGGCTTTGGCGTCATGGCCATACTGGTGGGTATCGAGCGGGGCTTTATTACCCGTACAGAGGGTGTACAGCGATTGGAAAAGATCATTCACTTTCTGGAAACTGCCGATCGTTTTCATGGTGCGTGGCCACACTGGTGGAATGGAGAAACCGGTAAGACAAAACCTTTCAGCAGGTATGATGATGGTGGCGACCTTGTAGAAACCTCTTTCATGCTGCAGGGCCTGCTTTGTGTGCGCCAGTATCTGAAAGACGGATCAGCCGCAGAAAAAAACCTGGCAGAGCGCGCAGATAAATTGTGGAAGGAAGTAGACTTCAACTGGTACCGCAATGGCAAAAACGTACTGTACTGGCACTGGAGCCCCAATCATGCCTGGCAAATGAACTTTGCAGTATCGGGTTATAATGAATGCCTGATCATGTATATCCTGGCCGCTTCGTCGCCTACTCATGCAGTACCTGCAGCAGTGTATCATGAGGGATGGGCCAAAAACGGCCAGATAAAAGGGCAGGCTGCACCCTATGGATTACCCCTGGCACTCAAACATAACGGTGCAGAGCAATACGGCGGCCCCTTGTTTTGGGCGCATTATTCTTACCTGGGTCTCGATCCACGCGGATTGAAAGATCAATATGCCGATTACTGGAAAGAAAATCAAAACCAGGCGCTGGCCAATTATAAATGGTGTGTGGAAAATAAAAACGGCTACAAAGGGTATGGCCCCGAAAGCTGGGGACTCACATCGAGCTATTCTGTAAAAGGATATTCAGGCCATGCGCCCGGCACAAACCGTGATAAGGGAGTGATAGCGCCTACAGCAGCGCTTTCCTCTATGCCCTATACACCCGGTGAGTCAACGGCTGCCATGCATTACTGGTACACGCAGAAAAAAGAACAGTTGTTCGGAATTTATGGTTTTTATGATGCCTTCAGCGATACAGAAAACTGGTATCCCCAGCGCTACCTGGCTATCGATCAGGGACCAATAGTAGTGATGATGGAAAACTATCGCACCGGCTTGTTGTGGCGTCTGTTTATGAGCAGCCCCGAGATAAAGGAGGGGTTGAAAAAGCTGGGGTTTGAGAGTCCCTGGTTGAAGTAAGTTCAAAGGGTATAAAGAGTTTAAAACGTATAAAGGGTTGATTTAACTCTTTAAACCTTTATACCCTTTAAACTCTTTATACTTTAGCAGTAAGAGCCGTAAATTTGTGAGCAGCACATTCCCCTTCTTCTAACGATTGTAGTATGCATAAGTTTTTCTCCCCACAACCTATTTGGCAAGCCGCAGGCCTGGCCCTGGTCCGGATACTGACAGGTGGTTTTATGGCATACCATGGCGGGGAAATAATTGATACAGCCACCATGAAAGGTTATTTTGACTGGGAAGCCTTCAAAGGCTTTTCTTCACCGGCTACCATGGTGTATTTGGGGAAAGGCATGGAGCTGGTAATGGGACTTCTGCTCATGATGGGCCTGTTTACCCGGGTGGCGGCACTGGGCATAGCCATCACCATGAGCTATATCACTTTTTTTGTAGGTCATGGCCAGGTATGGTACTCCGATCAGCACCCTTTCTTGTTTGTATTACTGGCGATCCTGTTTTTTTGCTGCGGTCCTGGTGCGCTTAGCCTGGATGCCCTTTTATTTTCAAAAACAAAATCCCGGAACTGAAGTACACATGAAAAAGATTATTGTATCAGCTGCAGTGTCGTTGGGACTCTTTTTTTTGTCTGTAAACAGTAGCGCACAGCAACGTACCTATTGCAATCCGATCAATATCGACTACGGTTATACACCCATTCCCAACTTTAGCGAATGGGGGCGTCACCGGGCTACTGCCGATCCCGTGATTGTGACCTACAAAGGCACTTATTTCCTGTTTAGTACCAATCAGTGGGGCTACTGGTGGAGTGAAGACATGCTCAACTGGAATTTTGTATCACGCCGTTTTCTGCGGCCATGGAATAAAGTATACGATGAGCTTTGTGCTCCTGCCGTAGGTATCATTGGCGACACCATGCTGGTATTTGGATCTACGTATTCATCCAACTTTACCACCTGGATGAGCACTAATCCCAAAGTCGATGACTGGAAACCCCTGGTCGATTCGCTTGCCATTGGCGGATGGGATCCTTCTTTCTTTACAGACGATGATGGCAGGCTGTATATGTATAATGGCAGCAGCAATCGCTATCCTATGTACGGCGTGGAACTCAATCGCAAGACCATGCAACCCCTGGGCACCCGTAAGGAAATGTATTTTCTCGAAGACTGGCGTTACGGGTGGCAGCGTTTTGGCGAGTATATGGACAATACTTTTCTCGACCCGTTTATCGAAGGGTCGCACATGACAAAGTATAAGAACAAATATTACCTGCAGTATGGCGCTCCCGGTACCGAGTTCAGTGGTTATGCAGATGGGCTGCTGGTTGGTGATGGTCCGCTGGGTCCGTTTACGCCACAGTCAGATCCGCTCAGTTTCAAACCAGGTGGTTTTGCCCGCGGAGCAGGTCACGGCGCCACATTCCAGGACAAATTCAATAACTACTGGCATGTTTCGACCATCGTACTGTCTGTAAAAAATAATTTCGAAAGAAGACTGGGTATCTGGCCCACTGGTTTTGATACCGGCGATGTAATGTATTGCAATACTTCTTTTGGTGACTATCCGCATTATCTGCCTCATGTAATAAAAGATCTGCCGGCGGCTCCTTACAGTACACAGGCCTTTACCGGCTGGATGCTGCTGAACTACAAAAAGCCGGTCATGGTATCATCTACCCTTGGCAGCTATTTTGCCAACAATGCAGTGGATGAAAATATAAAAACCTACTGGAGCGCTGCCTCTGCCAATAAGGGCGAATGGATCCAGACAGATCTGGGCCAGTTGTCAACCGTAAATGCCATACAGATCAATTATGCCGACCAGGATGTGGCAGATGACCGGCTGGGCAAACGGCTCGATCAGTATCATCAATACCGGCTGCTGGCATCAACCGACGGACGCAAATGGACGGTGATTGCCGATAAGAGTGCCAATAAAACAGATGTACCGCATGATTATGTGGAGCTGGCACAACCCATACAGGCCCGTTATATAAAACTGGAAAACATCCATATGCCTACCGGCAAATTTGCGATCAGCGGCCTGCGTGTGTTTGGAAATGGTAATGGTGAAAAACCGGCTGCCCCGAAACAGTTTATGGTGCTGCGTACCGAAAAGGATAAACGAAGCGCCTACATCAAATGGAGCCCGGTAGATAATGCCTACGCGTATAATATTTACTATGGTACGTCGTCCGACCGCATGTACAACTGCGTGATGGTACACGACCTGAATGAATACTGGTTTAAGGCGATGGATCGCGAAAAAACCTATTATTTTACCATCGAAGCTATCAATGAAAACGGTGTATCTGCCCGTTATAAAACACTGGAAGTGCGCTAATGAATAAAAGGACATGTATGATCAGAAATAAAAAATGCCGGCTGGTATTGCTGTTTGTGTTTGTGTTTGTGATCGCATTTACCCAACTACAGGCGCAGCCGGGCACAGCTTTCTGGAGCGATATACAGGCGTTTCGCAAGGCCGACAGTCTGCATGCACCTGCGGCAAAGCAGATACTCTTTGTAGGCAGTTCCTCTTTTACCATGTGGAAAGATGTACAGACCTATTTTCCTGCTTACCCGATCATCAATCGTGGATTTGGTGGTTCTTCGCTGCCGGATGTGATCCGTTATGCAGAAGACGTGATCTTCCCGTATAACCCCCGCCAGATCGTGATCTACTGTGGAGAAAATGACCTGGCTGCTTCCGATACCGTATCGGCGGCAACCGTAGTGCAGCGGTTTAAAACACTTTTTTTCATGATCCGTGCCAGGATGCCGCGCGTTCCGGTTGCATTTGTCTCATTGAAACCAAGCCCCAGCCGTCAGCATCTCATGCCCAAAATGCTGGAGGCGAATGTTGCTATCCGCCAGTTTTTAAAAAGGAAGAAGAAAACTGTTTTTATAGACGTATACCATCCCATGCTGACAGACGACGGACAGCCACGCCCGGATATTTTCCTGGACGATAAGCTGCACATGAACGCACAGGGATATGCCATCTGGCAAAAATTGATCGAACCTCATTTATTGAAATAATAAAACAATCAACAATGACAAGGTTACACAGATCCGGAATGCTGATCCTGGCCCTGCTTGCAGGCACGATGGCCATGGCGCAGAGTGCAAACGACGCTAAGATGAAAGCGTTTATTGATGCGCTGATGAAGAAGATGACATTGCAGGAAAAAATCGGTCAGCTCAACCTGCCCGGTGCAGGTGATATTGTGACAGGACAGGCTTCCAATTCAGATATCGCAAAAAAAATCGAACAGGGCCAGGTGGGTGGATTGTTCAATATAAAATCAGTAGCCAAGATAAAAGAAGTGCAGCGGCTGGCTGTTGAAAAAAGCCGGCTCAAAATCCCACTGCTGTTTGGGATGGATGTGATACACGGTTACGAAACCGTATTTCCTATTCCTCTTGGCCTTAGCTGCAACTGGGATATGGCAGCTGTTGAACGCAGTGCACGTATCGCGGCCATTGAAGCCAGTGCAGATGGTATCAACTGGACTTTTTCTCCCATGGTAGACGTATCGCGTGATCCGCGCTGGGGGCGTATTTCGGAAGGCAATGGTGAAGACGCCTATCTCGGTTCAGAAATTGCCAAAGCCATGGTACGCGGTTACCAGGGTACCGATCTTTCGCGCAACAACACCATCATGGCCTGTGTAAAACACTATGCCCTCTACGGTGCTGCCGAAGCGGGTCGCGATTACAATACGACCGACATGAGCCATCAGCGCATGTACAACGAATATTTTCCTCCCTACAAAGCTGCTGTTGATGCCGGCGTGGGCAGTGTAATGGCCAGTTTCAATGAAGTGGATGGCGTACCTGCCACTGCCAACAAATGGCTGCTCACCGACGTACTGCGCAAACAATGGGGCTTCAAAGGGTTTCTCGTAACAGACTATACCGGTATCAATGAAATGATCGACCATGGTATCGGCGACCTCAAAACAGTATCTGCCCGCGCACTCGCAGCAGGTATTGATATGGATATGGTGGGCGAAGGCCTGCTGACCACACTTCCGCAATCGCTCAAAGAAGGAAAGATCACCGTGCAGCAGATCGATGCAGCCTGCCGCCGCATCCTGGAAGCCAAATATAAACTCGGCCTGTTTGAAGATCCTTACCGTTATTGCGATGAGAGCCGGGCAAAAACAGAAATATTCACTCCCGGGCACCGCCGCGAAGCCCGCAAGATCGCAGCCGAAAGTTTTGTATTGCTCAAAAACGATAAAAGCACCCTGCCGCTTCGCAAAGGTGGTACCATTGCCCTGATAGGTCCGCTGGCAGATTCGAAAGAAAATATGCCCGGCACCTGGAGTGTGGCAGCCAACCTGCAAAATGCAACGTCTCTGCTGGCCGGTCTCAAAGAAGTAGTGGGATCGCAGGCCAAAATACTGTATGCAAAAGGTTCGAACATAGAAGGAGATAAGGCACTGCAGGACCGTGGTACCATGTTTGGCCGCACCGTTGCACGCGATGAGCGCCCTGCGGCAGAGATCATTGCCGAAGCAGTGGCTATCGCCAATCAGTCAGATGTGGTAGTGGCTGCCCTGGGTGAAGCATCCGAAATGAGCGGCGAGTCAAGCAGCCGTTCCAATATCGAGATACCACAGGTACAGAAAGACCTGCTGGCTGCGTTACTTAAAACCGGCAAACCGGTTGTACTCGTACTCTTTACCGGTCGTCCGCTGGCACTCAGCTGGGAGCAGGCCAACGTACCCGCTATTCTCAATGTATGGTTTGGTGGCAGCGAAGCCGGTTATGCTATTGCCGATGTATTGTTTGGTGATGTAAACCCTTCGGGCAAACTGAGCACTACTTTCCCGCAGAATGTAGGACAAATACCACTGTTCTATAATCACAAAAACACCGGTCGTCCACTGGGTGAAGGCAAATGGTTCTCCAAGTTCAGATCCAATTACCTCGATGTGTCAAACGATCCTTTATATCCCTTTGGTTTTGGATTGAGCTACACACAGTTTAGCTACAGCGATGTAAAACTGAGCACAGCCAGCCCCAAAGGCAACCAGACTGTCACCGCCAGTGTTACAGTTACCAATACAGGCAATGTGGAAGGAAAGGAAGTGGTGCAGCTTTACCTGCGCGATGTAGTAGGTTCTGTGACACGCCCTGTACAGGAGTTGAAAGGATTTCAGAAAATATCGCTGAAACCGGGTGAGTCCAAAACCATCAGCTTTGCTGTAACCACAGAAACGCTGAAGTTTTACAATTACGATCTTAAATACGTATGGGAACCGGGCGAATTTGAGATCATGATCGGCGGCAATTCGCGCGATGTAAAAAAAGCAAAACTTAGCTGGAGTCTCTAAAGAGACCCGGTGCAACTATAGAGATTTCACAGCCCGGTATTTTAGCAGTTGCTGCTGAGCCGGGCTGTTTTATTTATAATAATACTGATCAGCACCTCTCATGAAAAGAACATTCATTTTTATCCTTACTGCTTTTTGCAGTTTTACTCTCATACAGGCACAGGATTTGGAGCAGTATGAGTACAAAAAGTTTATCCAGAGTGGCGATACCCTGCCGTACAGAGTGTTGTTGCCGTTGAATTATGATTCATCCAAAGCCTATCCGTTACTGATCTTTTTGCACGGTCGTGGCGAAAGTGGCAATGATAATAAGAAGCAGCTGACGCACGGTGCACGCCTGTTTCTGGCAGATAGTGTGCGGGAACAATATCCGGCTATCGTGGTATTTCCACAATGTGCAGCTGCCGATTACTGGAGCAATGTACAGACGGTAGCGGATAAGAACGGAAAACGCACTTTCTATTTTGTAGCCGATGGTGATCCATCACGCTCCATGCGGCTGCTGACATCGCTTACGGATAACCTTTTTCGCCAATATAAGATACGCCGTCAGCAGGTATATGTGATGGGGTTGAGTATGGGAGGTATGGGTACGTTTGAACTGGTGAGGCGCAGGCCCGGGGTTTTTGCAGGAGCCGTTGCCATTTGTGGCGGGGCAGATCCGGCCACGGCAGCCGCTATCCGACAGCCTGGCTGGTGGATATTTCATGGCGCCAAAGATGATGTGGTACTGCCCTCATTTTCACGCCAGATGGTGGCAGCACTGCGCAAAACAGGCGCCCGCGTCCGTTATACCGAATATCCCGGGGCCAATCACAACAGCTGGGACCCTGCCTTTGCCGAACCCGGATTGCTGAAATGGCTTTTTTCTCAGCATAAAAAGAGCTGAGGCTTAGTACAATCAGACAAATTTAGTGTCTATAGTAGGGAAATGCCGTATTGTGTAAAGCCGGCATCAGCAGCATTAAAATTGGTTGTCTATGAAAAGTAAATTAGCGCTGGCCGCATTTATCTGGCTGGCTTGTGTACAGGCCGATTGCAACAAAAAATCAGGTGGCAATAATCCTCCCGACCCCGACCCGCCCACACCCGGGCCGCAGACCAATGAAATGGATTACTGGCTTACCAGGGGAGATCAGACCGCTTTACTGCAAAAACAATCCGGTGTACTGGCATTTACCACTACAGCCAACTATAACCCCGTCATTACGGTTGATACCACATCCCGGTTTCAATCTGTAGATGGTTTTGGATATACCCTTACCACCGGTAGTGCCACACTCATCAATAATCTCAGCCCTTCTATCAAAGCCGACCTGCTGCAGGAGCTTTTTTCTACAACCAATGGCATTGGTATCAGTTACCTGCGTATCAGCATCGGTGCATCTGATCTGAGTGCAGAAGTGTATAGCTACAACGATATGCCTGCCGGACAGACTGATCCAACCCTGGCCAATTTCAGCCTCAATTCAGAAAAAGCCGGCGGTACAGGACTTATTCCCCTCATGAAAGAAATACTGGCGATCAACCCTGCTATTAAGATACTGGGTACGCCGTGGAGTGCTCCCGTATGGATGAAGGATAATGGCAGCTCGGTAGGTGGTAGCCTGAAACCGGAATACTATGATGTATATGCACAGTATTTAGTGAAATATATCCAGGGCATGAAGGCAGAAGGTATTACTATAGATGCCATCACCCCGCAGAATGAACCGTTGCATGGCGGCAACAATCCCAGTATGGTAATGACTGCCGAGCAACAGCGCGATTTTATCAAAAACAGCCTGGGACCTGCATTTCAGACGGCCGGTGTTACGACAAAGATCATTGTCTGGGATCACAACTGCGATAATCCCAATTATCCGCTTACTATCCTGAACGATGCGGCTGCCAAAGCCTTTGTAGATGGCTCGGCATTCCATTTGTATGCCGGCGATATCAGCGCACTCAGTACAGTCCATAATGCACATCCGGATAAGAGTGTTTATTTCACTGAGCAGTACACTGCTTCCAATGGAGACTTTAGCGGGGACCTGAAATGGCATCTTCGCAATGTGATTATCGGATCAATGCGCAACTGGAGCCGCAATGCGCTGGAATGGAACCTGGCCAATGATGGCAGCTTTGGACCGCACACACCCGGTGGTTGTACCGTTTGTAAAGGAGCGCTTACGATCATCGGCAGCTCTACCGTCAGCCGCAATGTGGCCTATTATATCGTGGCACAGGCATCCAAATTTGTGCCGGCTGGTTCTGTACGTGTTGCCAGCAACACCAGTGGCAGCCTGGTAAGTGTGGCTTTTGAAAGACCGGACAAAAAGAAAGTACTTATTGTACTTAATGATGCGACCAGTGCCCAGTCATTCAATATCCGGTTTAAAGATAAATGGGTAGTCACCTCATTGCCTGCCTCATCCGCAGGTACCTATGTTTGGTAAGCAACCAGTATTAATCTAAATAGAATGAAAAAAATAACCATTGCTATTGTCGCGCTGGCCCTTTTCTCCTGCGGAGAAAACCAGGAAAAACCAGTGTCTGAAACCAACACCAGCCATTTCTCTGCAGACGGGAAAAAAGTGCTGGTATATACTACAGCAGACAGTTCACAACTGCGGCTCACGGCCACAGACACACTTTCATTTAAAGAGATGGGTCAGCCTTTTGAAACCCAGATCTGTGTATTTGTAGATCCCGATAAAACCTACCAGACATTCTTTGGTATCGGTGCGGCACTTACAGATGCATCTGCCGAAACTTTTTATAAGCTGCCCAAAGAGAAACAACAGGAGTTTCTGAAAGCTTATTTTGATAAAGAAAACGGTATTGGCTATACCGTGGCCCGTACCAATATCAACAGCTGCGATTTCAGCAGTGGCAGCTATACATATGTAGACAGCAATGATAAAGACCTCAAGTCATTTAATATTGAACCTGACCGCAGGTACAAACTTCCTTTTATCAAGGAAGCCATGCAGGCTGCCGGTGGTAAACTCACGCTGTTTGCCAGCCCCTGGAGCCCTCCCGCCTGGATGAAAGACAATAACAGCATGCTGCAGGGCGGCAAACTGAAGCCCGAATTTTATGATAGCTGGGCACTTTACTATACCAAATTCATTAAGGAATACGAAAAAGAAGGAGTGCCGGTATGGGGTATCAGCGTACAGAATGAACCCATGGCCAAACAACGTTGGGAAAGCTGTATCTATACAGCCGAAGAAGAACGTGATTTTCTGAAAAAACACCTGGGTCCTACCATGGAAAAAGAAGGACTCAGGGAAAAGAAGATCATCGTATGGGATCATAACCGCGATCTGATCTATCAGCGTGCACAAACTTATTTTGATGACCCCGAAGCTGCCAAATATGCCTGGGGTATCGGTTTTCACTGGTATGAAGACTGGAGTGGTGGTCAGCCCATGTACGAGAATATCAAACGTGTACATGAAGCGTATCCCGACAAAAACATTTTATTTACCGAAGGCTGTGCCGAGAGCTTTGATGCAAAACGGTACAATGCCTGGGTATTGGGTGAGGAGTATGGCCGCAGCATGATCAACGACTTCAACAACGGTATGGTAGGATTTACCGACTGGAATATACTGCTCGATGAAACCGGTGGCCCCAATCACGTACAGAACTTCTGTTTTGCTCCTGTACATGGGGATACAAAAACCGGTCAGCTCATTTACACCAATGCCTATTATTATATCGGGCATTTCAGCAAATTCATTCAGCCGGGTGCCAAACGTATCAGCAGTGCCGCCAGCCGTAGCCAGCTGCTCACTACTGCCTTCCGCAATCCTGATGGCAAAACAGTGGTAGTGGTCATGAACCAATCCAATGCAGAAACACCCTATTTTCTCTGGATCAATGGCAAAGCTGCTGAGCTCAAAGCAAAGCCCCGCTCTATTGCCACGCTCGTGTTCTGATAAGACGCCGTACGTTACTTTATTATAACAAATACAGACAAGCCGCCCAGGAAACTATTTGAGGAGACCGGGCGGCTTTTTTACACCTATTAATAGTTTGTCAATGTTTAAAAGTAGATCGCTGAAACAATCGCTGCTGGTAGCAGGCCTGCTGACCTGTATGTTGCCGGCACTGGCACAACGCAAAACAATTGATCAGCGTGTAGACTCTGTGCTGCGCCTGATGACACTCGAGGAAAAAGTAGGCCAGCTGAATCAGTACAGCGGCGACTGGATCTCGACCGGCCCCATTACCAACGATGGCGATAAGCAGGACCAGATCCGTAAGGGACAGATTGGCTCTATGCTCAACATTATGGGCGTGCGGCATACCCGCCTGCTGCAGGAAATGGCGATGCAGTCGCGTTTGCGTATTCCGCTTTTGTTTGGTCAGGATGTGATCCATGGATATAAAACCACTTTTCCCATACCCCTGGCAGAAGCGGCCAGCTGGGATATGGATGCGATACAGCTGGCGGCACGCGTGGCGGCGACAGAGGCTGCAGCGGCCGGCATTCACTGGACCTTTGCCCCTATGGTGGATATTGCACGCGATCCACGCTGGGGCCGTGTGATGGAAGGCGCCGGCGAAGATCCTTATCTCGGTTCACTGATTGCAACAGCACGGGTACACGGTTTTCAGGGCAAAGGCCTGGGGCAAACAGATGCCGTGATGGCCTGTGCCAAACATTTTGTTGCCTACGGAGCGGCAGTGGGTGGTCGTGATTATAACAGTGTGGACATGAGCGACCGGCAATTATGGGAAACTTACCTGCCTCCGTTCAAAGCTGCACTCGATGCAGGTGCGGCTACATTCATGAACTCTTTTAATGACCTCAATGGTATACCAGCTACCGGCAACAGTTATCTGCAGCGCGACATTCTTAAAGGAAAATGGAAGTTTACCGGGTTTGTGGTGAGCGACTGGGGCTCGGTGGGTGAAATGATCCAGCATGGTTATGTAAAGGATAATTATGAAGCAGCCCTCTCTGCTATCACCGCCGGCAGTGATATGGATATGGAAAGCCGTAGTTATAAAAATCACCTGGCTCAGCTGGTAAAAGAAAAGAAAGTGTCCATGGCGGTACTCGATGATGCGGTACGCCGTGTGCTGCGCAAAAAATTTGAACTCGGTCTATTCGACGATCCCTACCGGTTTAGCGATGCCTCGCGCGAGCAGGCTGCACTCAGCAATCCTGCCCATACACGTGCTGCACGCGAAGTAGCAGCTAAAAGTATCGTGTTGCTCAAAAACAAAAACCAGCTGCTGCCATTGAAGAAACAGGGAAGTCGGATCGCATTCATTGGCCCGCTGGTAAAAGAAGTAAAACAGAACCTGGGTTTCTGGAGCATTGAAATGCCCGACGATTCCAGTTACATTGTTTCGCAATGGCAGGGCGTGGTCAATAAACTGGGTGGTACATCGCAGTTGCTGTATGCAAAGGGGTGTGGTATTGAAGACTCCAGCCATGCCGGTTTTGCAGAAGCGGTGCAGGTAGCCGGCCAGGCCGATGTAGTAATACTGAGTGTAGGTGAGCGGCGTGATATGAGTGGAGAGGCCAAAAGCCGCAGCAGCATTCGCCTGCCGGGAGTACAGGAGGAGCTGATCAAAGCAATAATAGCCACCGGCAAACCCGTAGTGGTGTTGATCAATGCCGGCCGCCCGCTGGTATTTGACTGGGTGGCAGACAATGCACCTGCCATTCTGTATACCTGGTGGCTGGGCAGCGAAGCGGGCAATGCGATCGCCGATGTATTGTTTGGTGATTACAACCCATCTGCCAAATTGCCGATGACCTTTCCCCGCAGTGAAGGACAGATCCCCATTTATTACAGCCATTTCAATACCGGTCGTCCTGCTACCAGCGACAAAGACAGGTTTTACCGCTCTGCCTATATCGACGAATCCATTTACCCCAAATTCGAATTTGGATACGGGCTTAGCTATACCAGCTTTGAGTATACCAATCTTAAGCTGAATAAAAAGGAAATGAAAAAAGCGGATAGCATTGTCGTTACGATGGACATTACTAATACAGGTAGCTATGCCGGCGAAGAAGTCGTACAGTTATACCTGCGCGACCGGGTTGGCACAGTGGTGCGTCCCGTAAAGGAGCTGAAGGATTTTAAAAAACTGTCACTCCAGCCGGAAGAGAAAAAGACGATCCGGTTTGTGATCGGCAGGGAGAAATTGTCTTTTTATAATGCCAAACTAAAATGGGATGCAGAGCCCGGAGACTTTGACCTGATGATCGGTTCCTCTTCTGCCGACATACGTCTGAAAGACAGTTTCCGTCTTTTACCCTGACAGAAAAATAGTACATATTAAAAATGGCCCACACAGTGGGCCATTTTCCGTTTATTGAAACAGTGCGTATGTTATCTGACATCAAAATCAACCGACACCTGTGAGGTAAGCGGGTGGCTTTGGCAGGTAAGGATAAAACCCTGTTTGATCTCTTCTTCTTCCAGCCCCCAGTGTACATCCATCTTTACCTCGCCTTCGAGCAGGCGTGCCTTGCAGGTACAGCATACACCGCCTTTGCAGGCATAGGGCAGGTCGGCCCCGGCGGCAAGGGCAGCATCCAGTACGGAATCTTCGCTGCTGGCCGGCATTGTAAATTCAATAGAGCGTCCATCGAGCCTGATATGTACCTGGCAGCCGCTGGCAGGTGCAGCCGCAGGTGCGGCCGGTTTAGCAGAGAATGTGGACTGACCGGGGGTGGTAAATAGCTCAAAATGGATACGACGCTTATCGGCAATGCGTGATTCGAGAAACTCCTTTACTTCAAAGATCATGGCCTCCGGCCCGCAAATGAAGAACTCGTCAGTAAGCACGTAGTCAACCAGCCTGTCGAGATCGCGGAGCTTTTCGGCATTGATGCGGCCATTGAGTACCGGCGCATCCTGTGTCTCGCGACTCAGGATATGGATCAGTTGAAAACGGTCGAGGTATTTATTTTTCAGTGCTTCCAGCTCTTCAAAGAAGATAATATCCTGTCGGCTGCGATTACCATACACCAGTGTGAAACGGCTGAGTGGTTCGGTCGCCAGTGTGGTCTTGATAAGCGATAGGACGGGGGTGATGCCGCTGCCCGCGGCAAACGCTACATAACGTTTGCGATGGGTCGGTTTCAATTCCGTATAAAAACGGCCTATCGGCTGCATTACTTCGAGGGTATCGCCGGGTTTGAGCAGCTCATTGGCAAAGGAAGAAAACAATCCGCCATCTACCTTTTTGATCGCTACCCGCCATTCCTTATCGAGTGGTGAGCTGCAAAGCGAATAGGTACGGCGTACTTCTTCGCCATTGATAAATGTGCGGATAGTGAGGCTTTGCCCCTGCTGATAGTTGAAATCAGACTGCAGGTCTGTGGGGATATCCAGCAATACAGACACGCAGGCAGGTGTTTCCCTGCGTACTTCTTTTACGCGTACGGGGTGAAAATGAATGGACATGGCTTAACCTTGTTTTCTTAATCCATCGATCATGATCATGACCATATTGTCTTCCAGCTCCTGCGCACTGATCTTGGTCTTGGAGCGATGCCATGATTCAATGCCGCTTACAGCATGCAGCATGATAAGAACAGCTGTGGGGGCATCTATATTGCGGATCTCGTTTTTGCGGATACCTTCTTCAATAATAGAAGCAAACTTTTTGCGGTAAGCCCTGCGTTGAGTCTGGAAATTAGACAGATAAGGGTCTTCCAGATGCTTCCATTCACGATCACTCACATATACTTCCTCATAATGCTCAATCATTTGCCCGATGTGGAAGCGGAGCAGGGTTTCCACCTTGTTGATGGATCCTGTGTGACCGGCTTCCAGTTGTTCCATATTTGTGTTGAACCGGTTGGCAACATCAAAACAAATGGCTTCGAGAATCTCGTTTTTGGAGCGGATATGATTGTACAGGCTGGCAGCTTCGATGCCAACAGACTCAGCCAGGTCGCGCATGGAGGTGGCGGCAAAGCCTTTTTCTCTAAACATAATAGCAGCCTTTTGAAGGATCAGATCCTTCTTGGATGCCTTTTTTCTTACTGATTTGGCCATACCCAAAGATATATAGGTTTCAGTCAATATTACCAAAACCGGTTTGAACGGATTCAGTGCTGACAAGCATTTGCCGATATAAACAGTAGGATTTTAAACTTCCCCGGATACGATTTTTCATGTACGTTTGCACGCCCTTTCAGCTCCTCGTTTTCCTGCGGAAAAGGCCGGTCCGGACTTGTTTTATCGGCAGCTGACTAAATCGGAAAACATTACTATAAAAAATAAAACGTTTTTCATGTCATTGATTACAGTAGGCACCATGGCTTTTGATGCCATTGAAACACCCTTTGGCAAAACCGATAAGATAGTTGGCGGCTCTGCCACCTATGTGGCCTATGCTGCTTCTAATTTTATAAAACCCGTACAGCAGGTATCCATTGTGGGATATGACTTTCCCGCAGAAGAACTGGAAGAGCTGAAGCGTCGTGGAGTGGAATTGGACGGGGTTGAGATCGTACCCGACAAGAAATCGTTTTTCTGGAGCGGCCGTTATCAGGCAGATATGAACAGCCGCGATACGCTGGTTACCGACCTGAATGTGCTGGCAGATTTTAATCCCCGTATTCCGGATAGCTACCAGGGAGCAGAGTTCCTGATGCTGGGCAACCTGGTACCGGCTGTACAGCTGAGTGTGATCCGCCAGCTCAAACAACGCCCCCGCCTGATCGTGATGGATACAATGAATTTCTGGATGGAAACAGCACTGCCCGATCTCGAAGAAGTGTTGAAACATGTAGATATGCTGCTGGTCAATGATGCCGAAGCAAGGCAGCTTACCGGCCAGTTTTCGCTGGTCAAAGCCGCCAAATCCATCCTGCAGATGGGCCCCAAGTATCTGATCATCAAGAAAGGAGAGCACGGTGCACTGCTGTTTGATAAGGATAGTGTTTTCTTTGCTCCGGCACTGCCGCTCGAAGATGTTTTTGACCCGACAGGGGCAGGCGACACATTCGCAGGCGGATTTGTAGGTCACCTGGCCAAAACCGGTGATATTTCATTTGAGAATATGAAGCGCGGCATTATCGTAGGTTCCGCCATGGCCAGCTTCTGCGTGGAAAAATTTGGTGCTACCCGTTTGCGCGAGATCACCAAAAAAGACATCGAAGTGCGCATCCAGCAATTCAAAGACCTGGTGAATTTTGAAATAGAATTGCTCTGATCTTTTTGTTGAATACCTGCAAAGCCCGGCAGATCCTGCCGGGCTTTGCTTTATCGCCTGGCCAGGATCATGGGTTGTTTGAAAAGTTCTTTTTTACCATTAAGCGTAAACAACTCAGCCCAGACGATGTATATACCGGCCGGCAAGGGCCTGCCGGTGTTGTCCAGGCCATCCCATTTCCAGCTGCCCTGTAGGCCCATCAACTCATTTTTTACCAGCTCACGAACAGGCCGGCCCTGGTCATCAAATACCAGTATACGGATCATATACCCGGTTTCCTGCCATTGATAGCTGATCAGCAGCAGGTCGTCCTGTCCGTCATTGTCTGGTGTAAAAAGGGTATTACTGAGTTTCAGGCCAGGCACGGGCGGATCCTGTGCATGCATTTGTGAATTGATATAACCGGGTGTACCATAACCGGCAGAGGCAGCAGCCGAGTGCCAGTTGTTGCTGTTGGCAGAAGCGCCTGACGGATCGATCCGTTCCAGCGCTACTCCCTGCAGATTGCGGATCAGCGGAAAATGCATCCTGGCCGAATAAGGTACTTCGTCTATGACCTCGCCCTGTTTATCTGTCAGTATTACCACGCCACTATCGTTGGGATAAGGGGGGAGGGCAGTGAGTGTAAGTATCCGTTCGGGATAACGTACGAGGTAGTGATGTGCAAGACTGCGGGCATCTGTAGTGAGTACAAGATACCCGCCCGGAAAAAATAAGCGGGGAGTAGCAGATAATGAATAAAACTGCTGAAGCTGGCCTGTTGTACTCCTGCGGGCGATCATTAACTGCGACAGATCAATAATTGTTTTACCGGCATGGTACACCTCCACATAATCAAACCCGTTTGGCCGGGGATGAAAGAGTATTTCATTGATAACAATACCGGCACCGGCTGCAGGCCGGCTACGACCGACCGGTAATTGTTGCGTGCCGGAAAGGAGACCTCCTGTACAGCCGGTGAGACCGGTGACCGTTAACTGGTAAACCTTGTCGGGTATTAATGTATCGGCAAGCAGAAGACGCACCTGCATCGCCAGCGGCTCTACAATACCTGACTGTACGATGGCGGGTCCGTTGACCAGTGAAAAATGCCGGGTAACTGTTGTTGTAGCACTGTCAACCGGTGCAGAGAATTCTATAATGATAGTGAGACTATCGGAGAGATAGGCGTGAAGGGCCTGTGGAGGAACGATATCCTGCAACCGGTCGGCTACGGTATTGGGCCTTCCCGGACTGCCGCCATCTACATGAATGCTCGCTGCCCAGTTGCCCATCCATATACAGGGTTGGCCGGTATCGATCATTTCCAGCGACCAGCCTCCTTCTTTCTTGACATCATTCTGGTACCAGCTGCTGCTGTAGGACAAGGCATGTATTACCTGCCCGGCAGGAGTAGTTAGTGTCAATTGGTCCCCCTCATTATCCAACGACGGGAAACTGCTGACACCAATACAGGGACCATAGGCCGAGAGTGCCGCCACGGCACTGTTGGCGCAGATGACTACCTGCCTGCCCGGGTGTAAAGTATAAGCAGGCATAGGCCCGCTTTGTGAGCTGGCATCGGCCAGGCGCCAGCCCTGCATGTTAACAGGTTGATTGGAACGGTTATGCAACTCAACCCATTCGACACCCGGCAGTCCAACAGGCGGGCTGGGGTCTGCCATTAACTCGCTAATCACTATATCATAGCGCTGCTGCGCTTTCAGCCCTGCGGATATCACAATCAACAAAAGGCTAACACACGTTATCCGTTTCATAAAGTGAAAGTAGAAATAGCAGCAGGCATGGCAAGGTGAAAAAAACAAATTTTGGCGTGAATAAAACGAGCCGTTATTTTTGCTAACGGAAAAAAGAAAGAGTATAATTAAGCGATGCTAATAATGAAACATACAAAGCGCATTAAGAAACGTTCCTGGTAGGAGGTTTGCAGCGTTATGTATGACAGTCAACATAAAGAGATCAGCAGGCCTTCCTTACGGAGGGCCTGTTTTTTTATAACCATTATTTATTCATCAAAAAACTCCGTTGCAAACAAACGGAGATGGGGGAAACTCAAACATGAAAGTTGCAGTAGTAGGCGCCACGGGCCTGGTGGGCACAAAAATGTTGCAGGTACTGGCCGAGCGCAATTTTCCGGTAACGGAACTGATACCGGTGGCATCCGAAAAATCAGTAGGTAAGGAAATTATCTTTAAGGGAAAGCCTTATAAGGTAGTGAGCATGACCGATGCTATTGCAGCCAGGCCAGCCGTAGCACTGTTTTCTGCAGGTGGCAGCACTTCGCTGGAGTGGGCGCCCCGTTTTGCAGAAGCCGGCATCACGGTGATCGACAACTCATCTGCCTGGCGCATGGACCCCGCCAAACCACTGGTAGTACCCGAGATCAATGCCGATGTACTTACTGCCAGTGATAAGATCATTGCCAACCCCAATTGCTCTACTATTCAAATGGTAGTGGCACTGAACCCCCTGCATCACAAGTATGGTATAAAACGTATTGTGGTATCTACCTATCAAAGTGTGACCGGTACCGGTGTAAAAGCCGTGGATCAGCTGCAGGGCGAACGAGTCAAAGCCGTGAAAGGAGAAGATTCCGGCTATCCCATGGCCTATAAATATCCCATTGACCTCAATGTGATCCCCCAGATCGATGTTTTTCTCGACAATGGCTATACCAAAGAAGAAATGAAAATGGTCAACGAGACCAAAAAGATCATGCGCGATGACAGCCTCCGTGTTACGGCTACTACCGTACGCATTCCTGTTATGGGCGGTCATAGCGAATCGGTGAATGTAGAGTTTGCCAGTGACTTTGATCTGCAGCAGGTACGCGATCTGCTGGCACAGGCTCCCGGGGTAGTACTTACCGACGATCCTGCCGCACAGCAGTATCCCATGCCCATGGATGCCCATGAAAAAGATGAAGTGTTTGTAGGGCGCCTGCGCCGCGACGAAAGTCAGCCCAATACGCTCAATCTGTGGGTGGTATCTGACAATTTGCGCAAAGGAGCCGCAACCAATGCCGTGCAGATAGCGGAATACCTCAGTCAGAAAGGATTACTGTAAGCTTTCTAATTTAAGATAAGAAACAGGAAGGGTGGCCGGTTGTGGGCTACCCTTTTTATTTCTGAAAATCAGTCCTTTGTAATGTAAAGAATAGAAAAGCTGTAATGATTGGGCATAGTTGTGGCGGAGTATAATACTTTATAACTCGCCACAACTATTATATTTTTATACTTATGGCGAGATATAATAACTTATACTTAGCCATAACTGCTATTTTTGTATACTTGTGGCGAAATATAACTCCCATGGTGATGGAACCAGTTATTGGCAGGGAAGAAGAAAAGAAACTTCTGGAAGAAATGCTTTACTCTGGCGAAGCAGAGCTGATTGCCGTATATGGCCGCAGGAGAGTGGGTAAGACCTATCTGATCCGTAATTTCTACCACCGATACCTGACATTTGAGTTTACGGGTGTTCATGAGGCTACTTTACGGGAGCAGCTGCAGAATTTTGGCCTTGCATTACAGCAAGCTATGAACAGCCCGCTTTTGCCGGTGCCGCCGGGCAACTGGATGCAGGCATTCCAGTTCCTGATCACTTTCCTGCAAACCAGGTTAGATAAAGAGCCCGTTGTACTTCTTTTTGATGAGCTGCCCTGGATCCATACTCCCAAATCAGGTTTTTTACCTGCATTTGGTCTGTGGTGGAATAGCTGGGCATCACGACAACGATTACTCAAAGTGGTGATATGCGGTTCTGCAGCGTCATGGATGATCAAAAATGTGATCAACGACAGGGGCGGGTTACATAACAGGGTGAGTCGTAAGATCAGGCTTCTTCCCTTTACATTAGGAGAAGCCGCCAGCTTTCTGCAGTATCGGGGTATCCGCCTCGATGCCTATCAGCAATTGCAGCTATACATGGCTGTGGGAGGAATTCCCCAGTATCTGAAGCAGGTAAGCAAGGGCGAAAGTGCTGCGCAGGCCATTGATAAAATATGCTTTACCAAAACGGGCTTGTTGCAGACGGAGTTTAAAGACCTTTATAAATCCCTGTTTGACCAGGCAGACCGGCATGAGTTGATCGTACGGGTACTTTCAAAAAAACCGGCGGGAATGAGCCGGGCCGAATTGATGAAAGCCACCGGTTTCACAACAGGCGGAGGAGTTACAGAGCTCTTGCAGGAGTTGGAAGAATCGGGTTTTATCACGCAGCATATTTCGTTTAACCGGGTGCTCAGAGACAGCATATACAAACTGTCTGATGAGTACTCCCTGTTTTACCTCAAGTTTATTGAACAAAACAGAACTTCGGGCAGCGGTACCTGGCTGCGGATGTCAACAACGCAATCCTATAAAAGCTGGAGTGGCTTTGCCTTTGAAGCGGTTTGCCTGAAACATATTGCACAGATAAAACAGGCATTGGGTATTACAGGAGTACAAACGACGGCCTCTGCCTGGCGTTACATACCGGCAAAGGGGGAGACAGGCGCACAGATTGACCTGCTGATAGACCGCAGGGACCAGTGTATTAATCTCTGCGAAATAAAATTTTCAACCGGTGAGTTTGTGATCGATAAGAAATATGCAGCCGAACTGGATCAAAAGGTAAAAATATTTGCAGAGAAGACCCAACCACGGAAAACTATTTTCCCCACCATGATCACCACCTACGGTGTAAAGCAAAATGACTACTATACAGGGCGTGTTCAGGCAGAAATAAAAATGGACCAACTCTTCACCTGATGTTGCCGGTACAAACCCTTTTTCTTTTTATGAAAGATAATAGCTGTAAATAAAAAGCAGCTCCCAATATGGGAAGCCGCTTTTCTATAAACCTTAACCTGACTTACTGTTTCACCACTTCTACATTGATCACGAGTTTCACTTCATCACTTACCACTACACCACCAGCCTCGGTCACCGCACTCCAGGTAAGACCATAGTCCTGACGATTGATTTTGCCAGTGATTTCAAAACCGGCTACTGTCTGGCCGTACATGCTTTGCTGAACACCGCCATATTCTACATTGAGCGTCACAGGGCGTGTCACACCTTTGAGGGTGAGGTTGCCATTGAGTTTGTAGTCATCACCTGACTTCTCGAAAGAAGTAGAGTCAAAACTAAGTTTGGGATGGTTGGCAGCATCAAAGAAATCAGCTGATTTCAGGTGACCATCGCGCTGGTCATTGCCTGTATGAATGCTGTCGATATCGGCAGCAAAGTTGATTTTGGCATCAGAAAAGTCATCTTTCGCGCTTTCTACTGAGCCTTCAAAATTGTTGAATTTACCGGACACGGTGGAGATCACCAGGTGTTTTACTTTGAACCCGATCTCAGAGTGTGCGGTGTCGATTGTCCAGGTTGCCATGATTTTAATTTTTTATTTGTGGTACAAAATTAATGTTTAAACATTGAAACTGCCAAATCTTTTTTGTTAAACCTTCTTTGCGGTTCAAAAACGAGGCCGGAAAAGGCGGAAGGGATTATTCGATAATTGCCTGGTTGATAAAGCTGATCAGGGGTTGTAAGGCGGCAAAGGAGGCTACCGTCTTTTTTACCAGGTCTTTGTCGGTCAGTTCCGCATCGCGCAGGGCCAGGCTGGCAATAAAGCTCTTGAGTTTGAGATATTCGGCAGCAGGATTGTCCGCTTCGTACCCCTTGGGTACGCGGCTCAGCTTGTATTCTGCCTCATGCGACAGATCGCCATATACCGATTGAAAGCTGCGGCTCCGCAATATGCGCAGAAAGTCTTTGAAATTGTAATCGATCTCCTGCCGCACTTTGCGCAGGGCATCGGCCGGTGGCATCCAGATACCACCACCCGTGAAGGACTGGCCGGGCTCGAGGTGAAAATAATAACCGGCGGTGGTCATAGACTGTTTGCCTCCCTGGTTGATACTTGCTCCGAAATTACTTTTATAAGGTGATTTATCTTTTGCAAAACGAATGTCGCGGTTGATCCGGAACATACAATCGCGCGCCACGAGGGTGCTGATGCCTTCATCTTTTTTGCCATGCCGGTCAATTACCTGCTGTACAAAACCGGCAAAATCGGCACGCGCTGCTTCATACCTGCTGCGGTTTGCATCAAACCAGGGCTTGTTGTTGTTCTTTTTTAAAGCCTTTAAAAATTGAAGAGTGGAAGCCTGTATCATTTGAGTGATTTGAAAATTTGAAGATTTGAGAATTTGAAGATGACTGACTCAGGCCATCACTTTCATTAGGGATTTCCTGATAAAGTTATGAACATCTGATCTTATCATTTTCAAATTCTCAAATCTTCAAATTTTCAAATCGCTGATAAGCTTAAGAAATTCTGCCTCCGAAATAATCTTTATCGTATTGATCTTTTTTGCTTTCTCCAGTTTGCTGCCGGCATCTTCACCTACTATCAGGTAATTGAGTTTGGCGCTTACGCCGGAAAGTATTTTACCACCTAGCGCTTCGACCATGGCTTCGGCATCATTTCTTTTGAGGGTTGGCAGTGTACCGGTAAACAGGAAGGTCTGGCCATTGAGACCGCCTTCGGCAGGCTGTGCTTTCTTTTCATTGTGTAAAGTGAGCCCCAGTGTTTCCAGTTCATCCAGCATCGTCAGGTTTTGCGCGTTGCTGAAAAAATGATGAATGCTGCCGGCCACTTTGGGACCCACATCTTCCAGCTCTTTCAACTGGTCGGGCGAATACTGGCTGAAATCCCTGAGATGAGTGACCGCCTGGGCCAGGGTCTTGGCAGTAGTTTCGCCGACAAAGCGAATACCGAGTCCGAAAATGAGGCGGTGCAAAGGTTGCTTTTTGGAGTTCTCTATGGCTGTTCGCAGGTTTTCGATCGATTTGCTGCCAAAACCTTCCATTTGCCCGATCTTGTCAAAATCAAGTTTATAAATACCGGGAATGTCGTTCAGTAATCCGAGGCTATAAAATTTGCGCACATTGGCATCGCCAAAACCACGGATATCCATCGCATCCTTGCTGGTAAAATGGATCATACGCTCCACTACCTGTGCGGGACATTCAATATTGATACAGCGCCATACGGCTTCACCTTCTTCTTTAAACAACTGGCTTTCGCATACGGGACATTTGTGCGGAAAGTGGATCTTTTTTTCTGCGCCGGTACGCACCTCGGCCAGCGATTTTACAATATAGGGGATCACATCACCGGCACGTTCTACCAGTACCGTATCGCCGATCATCAGGTCTTTTTCCCGGATCACCTCTTCATTAAAAAGAGAAATGCTGCCGACAGTAACGCCACCGATGGGCACCGGTTCAATCTTGGCCACGGGTGTGATCGAGCCGGTGCGACCAACCTGAAATTCTACATGGATCAGTTTGCTGGTAGCCTGGCGGGCTTTGAATTTATAGGCAATGGCCCAGCGCGGGTGATGCGAGGTCATACCCATCCGGTCCTGCAGCTCAAAATCATTTACCTTGATCACCATGCCATCTATCTCATAGGGCAGGTCATCGCGCCCCGCTTCAAAAGCATTGCAGTATTCGATAACGGATTGAATACCGCGGAATATTTTTTTCTCTTTTTCGGGGCTGCGGAAACCCAGGTCCCACAGCATTTTCAGCGATGCTGCATGACTGCGCAGGGCAGGCGGTATATCCTGGCCGGCCGACAGGCTGTAATAACTTACGTGGTATACAAACGCCTCCAGGTTGCGCCGTGCTACTTCGGCCGAGTCCTTGATCCGTAAAGTGCCGGCGGCGGCATTGCGGGGATTGGCCAGCGGTGCCAGGCCCTGGTCAATGAGCTGCTGGTTGTATTTGGCAAAATTCTGTTTGTTGATAAGCACCTCGCCACGGATCTCTACTGTCTGCAACCCAAAGCTGGAAAAAGCGGCAGAGAGAGGCAGGCTGCGGATCTGTTTGACATTGGTCGTGATATCATCACCCTCCACGCCATCGCCACGCGTGGCGCCACGTGTGAGCAGATCATTTTCATAGATAAGCGAAATGCTGCCACCGTCAAACTTGGGTTCTACGCAATATTCAATCTCGGTCAGCCCGGTCAGTTCACGCGCCTTGCGGTCAAAATCAACTAGGTCGTCGGCATTGTACGAGTTGTCGAGCGACAACATAGGTACCAGGTGCTGGGCCGGCGGAAAATCCCTGGTGAGCCCTTTTGCCACACGCTGGGTGGGCGAATCTGGCGTGACCAGGGCTGGATGCGCCTGCTCCAGCCGCTCCAGTTCTTTGTACAGCTGATCATATTCCACATCGGCTACCAACGGATCATTGAGAATATAATAACGGTATTCGTGAAAGCGCAGCACATCGCGCAGGATACTTAACTCATTTGTACGGATTTGTTTTCCTTTTGCCTGCTCCAGCAGCGATTTTGTCTGCTGCTGCAACTGCAGAGTCTGCTCTTTGGTATACATGATCAATGGTTTCGGGCTTAAAGGTAGCACCGGGCGGCAAAAGACCGGGAAAGACACTTGCAAAAAAATTAATGTGTCGTAAGTACATATTCACTATCTTCGGTTCCGCGTTTGCCAAAAACTGAATGTGTATGAAGAAACGATTGCTTGTGACAGCCGTCATTGTATTCCTGTTTGCCAGCAGGCCAATGGCACAGCTGCTGACCTGGACACCCAATTTTGCAAAAGAGGGTGATAATATTACCATCACGGTAGATGCTACAAAGGGAAACCAGGGGCTAATGGGATTTACCGGCAATGTGTATGTGCATATCGGTCTTATCACCAGCCTCAGCACTTCGCAGGACGATTGGAAATATGTGCCTTTTACCTGGCCCTCCAGCCCTGCCAATGGACAGGCTACACCGGCCGGCACCGACAAATGGTCTTATACGATCAATAATATCCGCAGTTTTTTTAATGTCACCAATGCTTCGGAAACTATCCGGGCAATAGCCATTCTTTTCAGGGATGCAGCGGGCAACCGTGTGCAGCGCAATGCTGATCTTTCGGTCTTCAATGGCAATATGTATGTGCCGGTGTATGACAATGGCCTGTATGTAAGCTTTATTGAGCCTCCTCTTCAGCCTTATTTCACACCGGTACCCGAGACCATCAGCAAGGCTGTGGGCGATAATATCTCTGTAAATGCGGTAGCCAGCCAGGCTTCGGATATGAAGATCTATCTCAATGGTACTGTCGTGCAGCAGGCCAGTGGTGTGAGTAGTCTCTCTGCTTCACCCGCTATCACAACAGCAGGCAATACAGAGCTGGTGATCGAAGCGGTCAATGGTGCCGCCAGCGACAAGGACACGATCCGCTTTTTTGCAGGTGGCGGCGGAAATGTAGCGCCATTGCCGGCAGGTGTGCGGGATGGTATCAATTACCTGACTGGCAACACAAGTGTGGTGCTGGTGCTCTATGCACCTGGCAAATCGCGCGTGAATGTGATCGGAGAGTTTACCGGCAGCAACTGGACCGAACAGTCTGCCTACCAGATGAACAAAACTCCCGATGGCAATTACTGGTGGCTGCAGATCAACGGGCTGACCCCCGGTACCGAATATGCCTTTCAATACATGGTAGATGGCAGCCTGCGTATACCAGACCCCTATGCAGAAAAGATCCTTGATCCCTATAATAATAACGATCAGAATATTTCCGCTGCCACTTACCCCAGCCTGCGGGCCTATCCCACCGGCCTTACCTCCGGTATCGTAAGTCTGCTGCAGACAAATGCGCCGGCCTATAGCTGGGTCAACAATGGTTTTGTACGTCCCGATAAACGCGGCCTGTTTATTTATGAACTGCTGGTACGCGATTTTGTAGCAGCACATGACTGGAAAACCCTGCGCGACACATTGAGTTATTTGAAACGCCTGGGAATAAACGCCATTGAGATCATGCCCTTCAACGAGTTTGAAGGCAATGAAAGCTGGGGATACAATCCCGATTTCTACTTTGCTCCCGATAAATATTATGGACCTAAAAACACACTGAAAGAATTTGTGGATGTATGCCATGGCCAGGGCATTGCAGTAGTGATGGATATAGCGCTGAATCATTCTTTTGGCCTGTCGCCGATGGTGCAGCTTTACTGGGATGCCGCCAACAACCGCCCTGCCGCCAATAACCCCTGGTTTAACCCGGTACCCAAACATGCCTACAATGTGGGTTTTGATATGAATCATGAAAGCCTGGCCACGCGTTATTTCTTCAGCAGGGTAGTGGAGCACTGGCTGCAGGAATACAGGCTGGATGGATTCCGCTTTGACCTGTCGAAAGGATTTACCCAGACACAAACCTGCGATGCCAGCGGCAATAACTGTAATGTGGGCAACTGGAGCAACTATGACGCCAGTCGTGTGGCTATCTGGAAGAGGTATTATGATACATTACAGCTCAAGTCGCCCGGCTCTTATGTGATCCTCGAGCATTTTGCCGCCAATACCGAAGAGATCGAGTTGAGTGATTATGGAATGATGCTGTGGGGCAATGCCAATTACAATTTTGGTGAAGCGGCCATGGGTTATATTGCCAATTCCAATTTTGAAAATGCGCTGCACAGTGTACGCGGCTGGAGTAAACCGCATCTTATTGCCTACATGGAAAGCCATGATGAAGAAAGGCTCCTGTACAAAAACGTGAATTTTGGAAGTGTATCGGGCGGCTATTCTACCAAAGATACTACCACGGCTTTGCGGCGTATGGGACAGAATGCAGCTTTCCTGCTGGGTATGCCCGGGCCTAAAATGATCTGGCAGTTTGGGGAGCTGGGGTATGATTATCCGATCAATTATTGTCCGGATGGCAGCATCAACGATAATTGCCGTACCAGCAACAAACCCATTCGCTGGAATTATCAGCAGCAGGCAAGACGTACACAGCTGTTTGATGTATACAGCCAGATGGCCCGCCTGCGTAACCATGGCTGGTACAAAGATGTGTTTATCGCCAACAATATCACCCTCGAGCGTAGCCTGGCCGGTGCATTCAAATGGCTCAAGGTGCGGTCAGCCACCGATTCATCGCTGCTTTGCATCGTGGGCAATTTTGATGTGACAGCGCAAACGGCCACATTCACTTTCCCTGCACCAGGCACCTGGTTTGATTACCTGGGCAATACATCGTTTACCGCCACAGCCGGTCCGCAAACCATTACCCTGCAACCGGGCGAATATCATGTATATATCAACCGCAACGTGAATAATATACCCGTCACACCCGTGTTTGATGTCGATAACCCCGCCAATACACTGCTGGCGGCAGTTTATCCCAACCCGGTAAAAGGCGCGAGTATACTGGAGCTGAATATACCCGAGGCGGGACGTACGGAAGTAACCCTGCTCAATAACCAGGGTCAGCTGATAAAATCAGTTTTTACCGGCACGCTCAACCGGGGCAATCAGTTGTTGCCCATTGGTCAGCAGCTGGCAAATATACCGGGCGGCCTATATTTGCTGAAAGTTCAGACCCGGAATCACACCCGGATGGTCAAAGTGCTTATTCAATAATTACTGCTAGTAACCCTCAGACATGGCAAAAGGAACAAACCTGAAGACAGCGGAGCTGGAAAAGATCAGCCACCTGGAGTATTTTAATATTGCGATCTCTGTTGACTGTGTTATTTTCTGTTATCATGAGAAGCAGTTGAAGATATTACTGATCAAGTCTGACCTTGAAGAGTTTTCCGGGCAGTATTCGCTGCTGGGAGACCTGGTAAGACCCGATGAGGATCTCGACAGTGCCTCGTACCGTATTTTGCGCGAGCGTACCGGTATGGAAGATGTGTACCTCGAGCAGGTACATACCTTTGGTACGACTGACCGTCACCCCTCCGGCCGGGTTATTACCACCGCTTATTACTCACTGATAGATGTAAAACATCAGAAGCTGCGGCTTATCAACAATGAGTTGCAGTGGTATGCAGTGAAGGATATCCGTAAAATGGCCTTCGACCATAAACTGATCCTCGATACCTGCCTGGGCCGCCTGCGTGAGCAGGTCATGGAGCATCCCGTGATTTTCAACCTGCTGCCCGAAAAATTTTCGTTGCGGGAACTGCAGGAGCTGTATGAGGCCATCCTGCAGGTAGACCTTGACCGGCGCAATTTCCGCAAAAAGATCGCTATTAAGGACTGGCTCATAGACCTTAATGAGATGGAAGAAGACGTACCGCACCGCCCCGGTAAATTGTACAAGCTCAAACCCGAATTCAAGCGTAAGGCAGGCCGCCGCAAAGCCGGAGGCCCACGCGTGGCTATTGCCTGAAATCCCTGAAAAGCCCTGCCACGGCGGCTTTTTTTGAAAAATTTATTTTTTCTAAAATAAAAATGCTTTAACATTGTGTTCTAAATACACATTGTTGTATTTCTAAATTCTGATTGCTTAACACTTAACGATTGCTTATGTCCTGCAACAACCTGCAAAAGGCATTGATGGCATTCTCGATGCTTTTTCTATCACTCGTTTCCATTTCACAAGACAGGGTAATCACCGGAAAGATTACGGACTCCAAGGATGGCTCACCGCTATCTGGTGTTTCAGTATCTGTAAAAGGCACCACCACTGGCACACAAACCGATGTCAATGGTGAGTATCGCATTTCGGTGAGCTCATCGGCTACCACACTCATTTTTTCTTCTATTGGGTATAACTCCCAGGAGTTGAGTATCGAAGGAAAGACCCAGATCAATGTCAACCTCGAGATTAACAATGCTGCCCTGGGTGAGGTAGTGGTGATCGCCTATGGTACACGTAAACGCGGAGATCTTACCGGCGCGGTTACTTCGGTATCGGCCAAAGATTTTCAGAAAGGCAACATCCCTTCATCTGAGCAGTTGCTGCAGGGTAAGGTAGCCGGCTTGCAGATCACCTCAGGTGGTGGCTCAGCCGGTGGCGGCAGCCGTATCCGCATCAGAGGTGGTGCTTCACTCAATGCCAGCAACGAACCACTGATCGTGATCGATGGTGTACCGGTAGAAAGCAACGGTATTGCCGGCTCGGCCAACCTGCTCAATACCATCAACCCCGATGATATCGAGTCGATGAGCGTACTGAAAGATGCCTCTGCTACGGCCCTTTACGGATCACGCGCTTCGAACGGTGTGATCATCGTTACGACCAAAAAAGGTGCAAAGGGTAAACCCCGTTTCAACTACAATACGCTGGTATCTGCCAGCAAGATTGCCAAAAAAGTAGATGTAATGTCGGCCGATGAGGTCCGTAAAGTGATCACCGACGATGCTATTGCTACCGGCAACAATACCTACAAAAACCTGTTGGGTACATCCAATACAGACTGGCAGGATCAGATCTATCAACTGGCATTGACCACCAATCATAATATCAGTGCCAGCGGTGCTGTAAAGAATATGCCTTACCGCATCAGCCTGGGTTATCTGAGCCAGGAGGGTATTCTGAAAACCGATAAATTCAACCGCTATTCTGCCGGTCTGAATCTCTCTCCCAAATTTTTTGATGATCACCTGACCGTCACATTGAGTGTGAAGGGCAGCCAGACAGAAAATCAGTTTGCCGATGGCGGTGCTATTGGTTCTGCCGTGGCATTTGATCCCACACAACCTGTCAATGGCGGAAAATATGGCGGCTATTATGAATGGCTGCAGGCAAATGGTCTGCCTATCGATCTTTCTACCCGCAACCCCGTGGCATTGCTTAAACTCCGCGACAACACATCGCGCGTACGCCGCCTCATCGGTAATGTACAACTGGATTATAAATTCCATTTCCTGCCCGATCTGCACCTGCAGGCCAACCTGGGTATGGATAATGGATGGGGTACAGGTAATGATAATATAGACTCCAACTCTGCCACCAATTATAAAACAGGCGGCCGCAGAACTTATTACAAACAAAGCAAAGAAAACTACCTGGCCGATATCTCGCTGTTCTATGCCAAAGAGATCAAGAGTATCAACAGTAAGTTTGACGTACTGCTCACGCACAGCTACCAGGATTTCTTTACCAATGTAAACAACTATCCTTCATTCAGCTATCGTGCAGTAGCGGATCCCAACAACCCGGCCAAGAAAGATACCATTGCCGGTTCGGAGCCAACGTTCCTGACAGACAAGCCGCAATACAGGCTTGAATCATACCTGGGGCGGATCAACTTTACGATAGCAGATAAATATCTGCTGACGGCTTCTGTAAGACGCGATGCCAGCTCCAAGTTTTCTCCCGAAACAAGGGTAGGTTATTTCCCTGCTGTGGCTGTGGCCTGGAAGCTGAAAGATCAATTCTTCCGTTTCTCCCGTGCTGTATCTGACCTGAAACTGCGTGCCAGCTGGGGTGAAACCGGTCAGCAGGACGGTATTGCCTACTACTCTTATCTGCCACGTTACTCACAGAGCACGATCTCTGCACAGTATATGTTTGGCAGCTCTTACTATTTCTTCCTGCGTCCTTCGGCATATGACGCCAACATCAAATGGGAAACTACACAGACCACCAATATCGGTCTTGACTTCAGTTTCTTCAACAACCGTATCTCGGGTTCAGTGGATGTATATCAGAAAAAAACCAAAGACCTGCTGAGTGTGATCCCCGTGGCTCCCGGTTCCAACTTTGATATTACCCTGCTGACCAACGTAGGTAATATGGAAAACAAGGGTATTGAATTTGTGCTGAATACCACGCCGGTCAAAACACAGGGTCTGACCTGGGATTTTGGTTTCAATTTCACCTATAACAAAAACAAGATCACCAACCTGCTCAAACAACAGGATCCCGGCTTCAAGGGTATTGATGTGAGCGGCATCAGTGGTGGTACGGGCAACAACATCGGCAAGTTTACCGTAGGTTACGCACCGTATACATTCTTTGTATACAAACAGGTGTATGACCAGGCTACCGGCAAACCCATCGAAGGCCTGTATGATGATATCAACCGCGATGGACGTACAGACGATGCAGACCGTTACCTCTACAAAAAACCTGCACCTGATGTGCTCCTCGGTATCAACACACAGCTCACTGCCAACAAATGGACACTGGGGCTGAGCGGCCACGGTTCCTTCGGCAATTACCTGTACAATAACTTCTTCTCCAACAACGGCGTATTGCGCACTATTAAAAACCCGGTCAACTTCATTGGCAACGCATCGACCGATTATTATCTGAGAACCCAGTTCAACAACAATCAGTATCTCTCTGACTATTACATTGAGAATGCTTCTTTCTTCCGTCTCGACAATATCAATATCGGGTACAATGCAGGAAGCGTACTGGGTACCAACACCAATTTGCGTGTATCGGCCAACGTGCAGAATGTGTTTGTGATAACGAAGTACAGAGGCCTTGATCCCGAAAATGCAAGCGACTCTGGTGTAGATAACAATATCTATCCCCGTCCCCGTATTTATGCACTGGGTCTGAGTGTTGATTTCTAAAACAATAAACGATTGAAAGATATGAAACGTCATACAACAATAACATTGCTGGGAGGTCTGATGGGTCTGCTGATGCTGGCCAGTTGTGCCAAGAAGCTGGATCTGTTTCCGCAAAATGACCTGACTCCCGAAAAAACCTATAGTACGGCTGCCGGCTACAAATCGGTTCTGGCCAAACTGTACGGAACACTATCTATCACAGGTAATGCCGGCCCTTCTGGTCAGCCTGATATTGCCGGTGGTCTTGATGAAGGATCGCAGGTGGCTTTTATTCGTATGTTCTTCAACTGTCAGGAACTGCCGACAGATGAAGCAGTAGTGGCCTGGAATGACCAGACCATCCAGGATTTTCATAACATGCGCTGGACTGCTGCCGATCCATTTCTGCGTGGTATCTATGCACGTCCCATCTACAACATTACACTGATCAACGAATACCTGCGCGAGTCGACAGATGCCAAGCTGGGTGAGCGCAGTATTGCCGGAGTAGATGCCGACGATATCCGTAAGAGCCGTGCAGAGGCCCGTTTTCTCCGTGCCTTCAATTACTGGGTAATGCTTGATCTGTTTGGTAAATCCACCTTTATTACAGAAGAAAGCAAAATAGGAACCGACCTGCCTGGTGAGATCAGCCGTGCTGACCTGTTTGCATATGTGGAATCCGAACTGAAGGCTGTTGAAAGCGAACTGGCTCAGCCACGCACGCTGGAGTATGGCCGTGCCGACCAGGGTGCTGCCTGGGCATTAATGGCCCGCCTGTATCTCAATGCAGCCGTATATACTGGTACTGCCCGTTATACAGATGCGGTCACTTATGCCAAAAAAGTAATTGATGCCGGCTATAGTCTTCATTCCAATTATGCCGAGCTGTTTATGGCCGATAATGACAAACGCAGCAGCGAGTTTATGTTTGCGATCAACTGCGATGGCCGTCGCACACAGGCGTATGGAAATACAACCTTCTTTGTACACGCCGCCTCCGGCGACGATCATGATGACTACGGCGTAGGCAGTGGCTGGTTTGGCTATCGTGCTACCAAAGGTCTGGCAGACCTCTTCCAGGATCTTTCCGGTGGTACGGATAAGCGCGCACTCTTTACCACATCTGCATTCGGAACCAGTCCTGCACAGATTGTGATCACCGATGTGACCAATTTTGCTCATGGTCTGCATGTAAATAAGTATAAGAATATCCGTTCAGACGGGGCGCCTGTTTCTGATAATAATCGCGATTATTCCGATATTGATTTCCCCGTATTCCGCCTGCCTGAAATGTACCTGATCTATACAGAAGCGGTATTGCGTGGCGGTACAGGAGGCGATCTGGGTACGGCTACCAACTACATTAACCTGATGCGTCAACGTGCTTATGGCAACAACAGCGGAAACGTGAGCCAGGCCGATCTGACCCTCCGGTTTGTACTGGATGAGCGCGGACGTGAACTGTATTGGGAAGGACATCGTCGTACAGACCTGGTGCGTTATGGCTTGTTGACTTCGGGCGCCTACCTGTGGCCATGGAAGGGAGGTGTTTCTTCCGGTACCGCAGTAGCAGATAAGTATAACGTTTTCCCTGTGCCATCTGCCAACCGTACGGCCAATCCCAATCTTACACAGAACGACGATTATTAATCATAACCTGAAAAAGCTTCAATATGAAAAAATATTCAATCATCTTTTCCACCCTGCTGGCGCTTTTAATGGTGGCTTGCAAGAAGGATGAAAACCAGGTAATGTATGAAGGAGGGACAGCACCGGTGCTGACCGCTTCTGCCAGTACCATCAACCTGTCATTTGCCAATGCAGATAACCAGGCTGTAAAACTTTCCTGGACCAACCCCAACTATACATTCAATACCGGCGTAAGTTCTCATGACGTAAACTATGTAGTGGAGATCGATATGGCAGGAGCCGGATTCAACAGCCCCAACAAACAATCGGTGGCGGTGAGCCGCGATCTGACTGTGGCGTTTACTATCGGTCAGTTCAATGACTACCTCCTCAATCAGCTGCTGCTGGTGCCGGGTGTGCCACGCGATGTGGAGGTACGGGTGAAGGCCAGCATGGGCTCGCTGGGTGCGGCTACCCTTTATTCAAATGTTTTGCGTTATACCGTTACACCCTATGCTATCCCTCCCAAGGTAGAGCCTCCTTCCAGTGGCAAACTCTATATTACAGGCGGTGCCACTCCGGCCAGCTGGATGGGTGGAGGTGATGCAGAATTGCTGAGCCAGCGATTTACACAGGTTAGCGCCACACTTTATGAATTGCCCAGTATTGAGCTTACAGGAGATGGTTCATTCCTCTTTGTACCGGTATACGGTGACTGGTCGCACAAATACGGCGCAGTTGGTGCAAATAACAGCAACAATGTGAATGGTGACGATTTCAAAGCCGAAGGCGGCGACCTGAAAGCTCCACCTGCCACAGGCACATACAAAGTTGTAGTAGACTTCCAGCGTGGCAAGTATACACTCACCAAACTGTAATCACTTTTAAAGCCAACTAACATGCGCAATAATATAAGTAAACTCATGTTCCTGTTTGCGGCCGCTTTCACCACGTTCAGCGCCTGCAATAAGGTGGAAGATCTGCCTTACTATGAAAACGGGACGGCCGTAACGCTTACGGCCAATGTAACGACCATTGCCCCCACGCCGGCTGACTCGCTGAGCAGTGTGGTGAATTTCAACTGGACCAACCCCAATTATTCTGTAGACAGCAATACGGTAAAATTTGTACTGGAGATCGACTCTACCGGTCGCAATTTTACAAAGGCTATCTCCAAAACCATAACACGTGAGCTGCATACATCGCTCACAGGCAAAGAGCTGAATGCTATTTTGCTGAACTATGGTTTTGAACTGGGTTCGCCCTACGAGCTCGATGTACGGGTATTCAGCTCATATGCCAACAACAATGAGCGGTATGTATCCAATACGATCAAGCTCACCGTTACGCCTTACAACGATCCGGCTGTGCTGACCAGCGATAAATCGTCGGTGGTATGTGCGCTGGCAACTGCTGCAGAAAACTCACTTACATTTTCCTGGACAAATGCCTTTAATGGGTATACCGGCGATGTGCATTATGTGCTGCAGTATGATTCTGCCACACGCAATTTTGCAACTATTCATGAGATAGACCTTGGTACAAATATCTTCAGCCGTGCCATGACGCAGGGCGAGATCAATACAACTGCACTTACCGTTGGTATTCCCGGCGGCAACACAGGTACTGTGGCTTACAGGCTTAAAGCGACTACAGCACAGGGCGCAGTTTCTTACTCAGCTGCCTATAATGTAAGCGTCGAAAGCTATTTCCCTATTGCCCGGTTCTATCTGCCCGGCAGTTATCAGGCTGCTTCAGGATATGGCAACGACTGGACGCCGGAAACGGCTCCTGAACTCGTTCGCGATCTGCGCAGCGATGTACTCAATAGCACTTACTTTATTTACATCTACCTGCCGGCCGGCGCACAGTTTAAAGTAACACAGGGCCGCAGCTGGGATGTAAACTATGGTGGTACAGGTGGCAATATGGTACAGAATAGCTCCGATAACTTTACTGTAGCTTCTGCCGGCGTATATCGTGTAAGCATCAACCGTACAACCCTGAAGTATGATATCCGTCCGGGTCGTATGGGCTTTGTAGGAGGCGGTACCGGTGCAGACTGGGAGCCAGGCAATACATTCCCCACCTACGCCATGGGCGCAGCAGGAACCAATCTTTTTGTAGGGCTGACCAATCTTACTACTGCCGGTCAGTGGAAAATGATCGATAATAATACCTGGAATAGCGGCGACATAGCCGTAGACCAAACACGCAGTTATGGTACCGCAGGCGCTAGCGGCAGCACTATGGAAGTAAATGGTGGCAACAATTTCCCTGCTGTCAGCACTGCCGGTCGTTACCGGGTGATGTGGGATGGCCGCAATGTCGATAATATCAAGTATGAGATAAGCCCCGCTACCGAAATGCGCCTGGTTGGCGATGGTATCGACGGAGTACCCGACTGGAGCCCCGGCAGTTCACCTCAAATGACGTACAATGGTAATGGTGTGTGGACGCTTACTGTTGCCCTCAAAGCGGATAAATCGATCAAATTCCTGGCGGGCAATGACTGGGGCGCTTTCGATTATGAAGACAACAGCGGTGGCAATAATGCAACCGGCGTAAGCCGGGGTATACGCTGGGAAGGCGGAGGTGACTTTAAAACACCCGCTACAGCAGGTACCTATACTATTACACTCAATGAGTATACACAAACTATGCGGATCGACTGATCCTGCGGGAATTCCGCATCGTTAAGCAGGGCCGCTTCCTTACCGGGAAGCGGCTTTTGTTTTACGGCAGCTGATGGCATGTTGCAAACAACAACAGGCTGCTGCCATACCCATATACAAGGGAGATCATCTGCCCCATTTTTTTACAGGTTTTTTCTGCAATGCCCGCTTCAACGGGTAAAGCTGTGCGATACAGCAGATGCCCCGCTCAAATCCATTTCGGATGGATTTTGACGGAGCCGGCCTTCTTATTTTTTAAAAGTTATCCCCCGAAAATATTGTCGCAATCGTTTGCGACAACGATACCGATCGTTTTAGGAAAAACACGTGGTTTTTATAAATATCTGAAAACTAACTTTATAAGACTGTGAGAGTTGTCCAGGAACGGCCGGATTCCCAGGAGAAAGCCATGCAGCATATAGCAGTGTAGAATGGCCTGATGAAAAGAAAGGTGAAGGCAACTACTAAAGGTTTTTGTTAAAGATGTAATAAAATTCAGATGGTGTAGAACGCACAATTTGAATCGTCGCATATCTGCAAAACCCAAAAAACGAATGCTTATGTCAATGAAACGATTACTTCAGGTAATCTGCTTTCCCCTCCTGCTATGCATTGCTGTCCCCTCGCTTGCGCAGGATAGGGTGGTGACCGGAAAGGTTACCAATTCAAAAGACGGCACACCGGTGATAGGTGCCTCTGTTCAACCCAAAGGATCCAATACAGGTACTTCTACAGGCTCAGATGGCTCATTCAGACTGAATGTACCTGCCGGCATTAATATGCTGCTGGTTTCATCGGTTGAGTTTGAAACTATGGAAGTAGATATTACCGGTAAAAGCTCCGTAGATGTTTCTTTAAAAAGTACTGGCGGTGGCCTCAGTGAAGTAGTGGTGATCGGTTATGGTACCGCGCGCAAAAGTGATCTTACCGGTGCTGTTGCTTCTGTGAAACCCAAAGATTTTAACCAGGGTATCCAGGTGGCTCCTGATCAGCTTATCCAGGGTAAGGTAGCCGGCGTGCAGGTAATTAATAATAGTGGTCAGCCAGGTGGTGCCACCACCTTCAAGATCCGTGGCAACACTTCACTGCGTATCGGCAACCAGCCGCTGTTTGTTATTGACGGGGTGATTGTGGATGGTACAAATGCACGCCCCGGAGTAAATGCCTCCGGTGTGGGTGCTACACCTGATGCCAACCCGCTCAACTTTATCAATCCAAATGATATTGCTTCAATCGATGTGCTGAAAGATGCCTCTGCTACCGCTATCTATGGTTCACGCGGTGCCAATGGCGTTGTGATTGTGACGACCAAAAAAGGTCAGTCAGGGCTGCCCCGCCTCGAGCTCAACAGCAGTGTGGGCATCAGCAAGATCCTGAAGAAGATCGATATCATGGATGCATCTATGTACAAGCAGGAATTGACGCAGTATGGTCTTACTACCGGAGACTATGGTGCCAATACCGATGCATATGATGCCATTTTGCAGGAAGCGTTTACTACCAATACCTCTGTAGCGGCAAGTGGTGGCAACGAAAATGCCCGCTATCGCCTTTCCGGCAGTCACCTCGACCAGGAAGGTATACTCAAAGGTACCGGCCTCAAAAAACTTACGGCCAACTTCAATTCTTCGCTGAAGTTGCTCAATAACCGTCGCCTGGGGCTCGATTTCAATCTCGTTACCTCACAGACCAAAGAAAAGATCGGTGCCATCAGTACTGATGCCGGCTTTACCGGTAACGTAATTTCCACTGCATTACAATTCAACCCGACCCGTCCGTTGCGTAAACCGGATGGGTCTATCAACAATTATTTTGACGGCTCTACCGTCAACCCGCTTGAGCTGGTAGAGGGCTACAACGACCGGGCAACAACCACAACTATCCTCGGCAGCATTTCTCCTTCCTATAAGATCACAGATGATCTCGAGTACCGGCTTACCTATGGATTTAATTATGGTACAGGTATCCGCAGAACATCGCTGCGCAACTGGGTAAACCTCGAAAACGTTGGTATCAGTACATCACACCCCAACGGACGTGGCTGGGCCAACGTAGCCAACAACGAACTGCTGACGCAGCAGGTAACACAAACCCTGAGCTACAACAAACGCCTCAGCAGCGATCTCAACATGAACGCCCTGCTGGGCTATGAGTATTATCGCAAAGAGTTTAAAGGCACCAACCTGACAGGTCGCGACTTTGGTGCATACCAGCTCGATTATACAGACTATCTGCAGTTTGGGTCAAACGATACCAAACGGTTTTCTTCATTCCGCAACCCGCTGCAGGAGATCCGTTCTTACTTTGCACGTTTTGGATTTGACTACAGAGGCAAATACCTGCTTACGGCTACCTTCCGTGCAGACGGCTCAAGTAAGTTTGGTTCCAACAACCGGTATGGTTATTTCCCCTCTTTTGCAGCTGCCTGGAATATCAACAAGGAAGACTTCTTCCACTCTACAGTTATCAATATGCTGAAACTGCGGGCAGGCTGGGGTATCACGGGCAACCAGGAATTTCCCTCTGGCGCCTCACTGGCCAAGTATAACTTCAATGAAAATAACGGAGGTCTTTCTGAAAACCAGCTGCCTAACAAGGATCTGCAATGGCAGCAGGACATTCAGGCCAATATCGGTCTCGACTTTGCGCTGTGGAATAACCGGTTGACCGGTACTGTTGATTATTTCAGCCGTACGACTAAAAAGCTGCTGTTTCCCTCTATTTCTCCGCAGCCTTCTCCCGGTACTACGATCTGGATCAATCTCGATGGCCAGATAGAGAACAAAGGCTTTGAAGTAACATTGAATGGAAACATTATCCGCAACAATGACTGGAACTGGGATCTGGGTGTGAATGCCACCTTTGTGAAAAACAAAGTAAGTGGCCTGCCTGCTCCTATTCAGACCGGCGCACTGCACGGACAGGGTATGTCTGGTACGCTGTCACAACTGATCGCCAACGGACATCCGATCAATGTATTCTATACACGTGATTACAGAGGTATTGATGCGCAAACAGGTCAGGCTGTCTATGTAGATGATGGTAACGTATTTTATTTCATGGGCAATCCTAATCCCAAGACCCTGCTCGGTATCAATACTGCTGTAAGCTACAAGAAGCTGACATTGTCGGCCAATATGAATGGTGCTTTTGGTCATGTGATCTACAACAACACAGCCAACTCTGTACTGCCTATCGGTAACCTGGGCACGCGTAACCTGGCTGCCGATCTGTTTAAAAACGGAGAGTCACTTACCAATCCCATCACTTCTTCTTCCCGTTACCTGGAGAAAGGCAATTACCTGAAAATGGCCAATGCCACCATCTCCTACAACATAGGTCGTATTGGAAACAATATCAGCAACCTGAATGTATTTGTGACTGGTCAGAATTTGTTTGTACTTACCAACTATACCGGATTTGATCCGGAAGTGAACACAGATAAGCAAGTGAATGGTATCCCTTCAGTAGGTATTGACTATATCGGTTATCCTTCTGCCAGGACATTCCTGCTGGGTGTAAACATTTCTTTTTAATCAAGAACAAATTCTTTTATTATGAAATATAGAATTGTCTTAACCGCAGCCCTGATGGTTTTACTGGCTACAGGGTGTAACAAGATAGATGAGCGCTTCAAGGATAGCCTGGCGGCCAATTCGGGAAGTGCCGTTACCGCAGCCGATCTTCTTTTGAATATTTACCGCAATGATATGCGCGCCCTTCAAAACCAGGACAACCTGTGGGCTATTCAGGAGCATACCACTGATGAGTGCGTGGGCCCTACCCGTGGTGGTGACTGGGATGATAATGGTATCTGGCGCGTACTGCATGCCCATACCTGGGATGCCAACCACAACTATGTACGGGGTGCATTCGAAAATCTGGGTCGTATTGTGTATAACGCCACACAGGTGCTGAGCCTTAGCCCGACACCTCAGCAGGAAGCAGAGGCCAAATTTCTGCGCGCCTTTGCCAACTTCTTCCTGATAGAGGGATGGGGACAGGCACCTTATCGCGAGCCGGGCGGTGACCCGCTGGCGGTACCAGAGGTTCGTAAGGGAGCAGATGGTATGAGTTATATTATTTCAGAGCTGGAAGCGGCATTGCCCAATCTTCCTACTGGCCCTGTCTACAACGCCAATAAAAACGCTTGCCGCGCATTGCTGATGAAATGTTATCTCACCAAAGGTGTGATCGCCAATCGCAATGCTCCCACATTTGATGCAGCAGATATGGCCAAAGTGATCACCCTGGCCAATGAGATCACCGGCCGCACGCTGACTACCAATTTTTACGACAACTTTGCGCCCACCAACAATACCATCAGTACAGAAAATATCTTTACCGGCGAAAACCTGGGTGGCTCAAGCAGTGGCGGTGTCCGTTCACGTTACTTCTGCTCACTTCACTACAACAATAATCCCAGCGGCTGGAATGGTTTTACCACACTGGGTGACTTCTACGACAAATTTGAAGCAACCGATAAACGCCGTGGCGATAGCTATACCGGTGTGACCAATGTATCTGGTCTGCGCGTAGGCCTGCTGTTTGGTCAGCAGTTTAATCAGTCAGGTACAGCCCTGCAGGATCGCAAAGGCAATCCGCTGAGTTTTACGAAAGTGGTGAAAGCCGTGGAAACAGATCCCAATACACTGGAAGTAACCGGTATCCGGGTAGTGAAATATCCGCCCGACTACAGCAATGGCGATAATGTCGACAACGACTTTGTGATCTTCCGTTATGCCGACATATTGCTGATGCAGGCAGAAGCATACCTGCGCAACTCTCCGGCCAATGCCAATGCCGCCCGCGATCTCGTCAATACTGTTCGTGGCCGCTCCGGTGCCAGCGCACTGGGTAGTGTAACCCTCGACCAGGTACTGGACGAACGCGGACGTGAATTGTACTGGGAAGGCTGGCGCCGCCAGGATCTCATCCGTTATGGAAAATTCCTAAATCCCGACGAGCTGCGCACAACAGCCTCACCCGAGTCGCGCCTGATGTTCCCCATACCGGCACAGCAACTCGCGGCTAATCCTAACCTTACCCAAAATCCAGGTTATTAATAAACACGTCACCGTTAAGCAATCTCTAGTATAAGCAGTCAGTGGAAAGGTCAATGAAAGTTGGCCTTTCTGTTTTTATAGCGTGCTTTCTATGAAGGAATGAGTGTATTTTTAAATGCCCTCTGCAAAGGGTTGTTATTGTCCGACTATGCAAATTGCCAGGATCAGTTTTTATTGCTTGCTTTTATCGTTTATTGCCGCCTGTAAATCAGACGGACCAGTACAGCCGGCCCTGTTTGAAGAGGTGAAAAATACCGGTATCAGCTTCACCAACTCCATCAGCAACAAAAAAGACTTCAATATTTTCAGCTACCGCAACTTTTATAATGGAGGTGGCGTAGCTATTGGTGATATTAACAATGATGGCCTGGCCGATGTTTTTTTTACCGCCAACATGGGTTCCAACAAACTTTTTCTGAATAAAGGAAACTGGCAGTTCGACGATATTTCGGCAAAGGCCGGCTTTGTCGATAAGCCGGACTGGAGTACAGGAGTGGTGATGGTCGACATCAATCACGATGGCTGGCTCGACATCTATGTATGCAATGCCGGTTATGTAAATGGTGAACCGCCCCGCAGCCAGCTGTTCATCAACAATCACGACCTCACATTTCGGGAAGAAGCCAAAACCTGGGGACTACAAAACGAAGGAGGGTATGCCACGCATGCAGCCTTTTTTGATTATGACCTCGATGGCGACCTGGATTGTTTTATTATCAATAACAGTTTTATTCCTGTCAATACACTCAACTATGCCAATCGTCGCGATCTGCGCGCGGCCGACTGGCCCGTGCGCGATTTTCTGAAAGGCGGCGGCGATCGTCTGCTCCGTAATGATGGTGGTCATTTTATTGACGTGAGTAAGGAAGCAGGGATTTATGGAAGCCTCATGAGCTTTGGTCTGGGAGTGACGGTGGGCGACGTAAACGGAGATAATTATCCCGATGTGTATGTGTCAAATGATTTTTTTGAGCGGGATTACCTGTACATCAACCAGCGAAACGGCACATTCAGAGACGAACTCGAAAACTGGGTACAGCATACCAGCCTGTCGTCTATGGGAGCGGATATGGCAGATGTGAACAACGACGGTTATCCGGACATTTTTACCACCGACATGCTGCCGGACGATGATCAGCGTCTTAAGAAAACCACCTCGTTCGAAGGCATCGATGTATACCGGTTGAAACAAAAGAACGGCTTCTACAACCAGTTTACCCAAAACACACTTCAGATCAACGATGGTAACGGCAATTTTTGTGAAACGGCTTTCATGAGCGGAGTAGCGGCGTCTGACTGGAGCTGGGGTGGGCTCATTTTTGACATGGACAACGATGGCTTTTCAGATATCTATGTGTGCAATGGTATTTATCACGATGTAACAGACCAGGACTTCATTGATTTCTTTGCCGACAATATCATACAGCGTATGGTGCTTACCGGCGAAAAGGAAGAAGTGGATAGTATCGTCAACAAAATGCCGTCTACACCTTTATTGAATAAAGCATTTCGTAACCGGGGGCAGCTGCAGTTTAGCGACCAGGGCAGAGCCTGGGGTTTTACCACTCCTTCATTTTCTAATGGTGCCGCTTATGGCGATCTCGACAATGATGGTGACCTCGATCTGATAGTCAGCAATGTGAATGGCCCCGTGTTTATTTACCGCAACCGGCAGCAGGAGCAGGATTCGGCAACGAATTTTATCAGCATTCAGTTGAAAGGGAAAGACGCCAACACTTTTGCCATTGGCTCACTCATACGTGTATATGTCGGCAACCAGGTGCTTTCGCGCGAGCTTATCCCTACACGCGGTTTTCAATCTTCAGTAGACTACCGCCAGGTAATAGGCCTGGGCTCCATCAGTCGTATTGATTCTGTAGTAGTGGTATGGCCTGATCGTACATCTGATAATTTTGGCTCATTAAAACCCGGACAACTGCATATGCTGGCGTCTACCGGCAAAGGCAGGATCATGCCGGTGAATGATAAAATGGGTACTGCCGCTACGCTGTTTACTTCCCTGCCGGCCGGCCTCGATGCGCACCAGGAAGACGAGTATATTGATTTTTATACAGAACGCAATCTGCCCGAAATGCTCTCTACAGAAGGTCCGCGTATCGCCAGGGCCGATGTAAACGGAGACGGGCGCGAAGATATTTATATAGGAGGGGCCAAAGGACAGGCAGGCCAGTTGTATCTGAATACAGCGGCCGGACTGGTCAAAAATCAACAGGCTATATTTGACCAGTATGCCGACTTTGAAGATGTGGCAGTACTCTTTTTTGATGCAGACAATGATTGGGATGCAGACCTCTATATTGGTGCCGGCGGCAACAATGCCCAGCCAGGCTCACGCGAATTGCAGCATCGCCTTTATCTCAATGATGGTAAAGGACAGTTTACCCTGGCCTCACACGCATTTCCTGTCAACAACACAAACATATCAGTAGCGGCGCCGTACGATTTTGACGGAGACGGCGACCTGGATCTGTTTGTAGGCAGCCGCAGTGTACCTTATCAATACGGAGTGACGCCACCCAGCTACCTCTTTGTAAACGATGGCAAAGGGCATTTTACGGACGCGACCGCCCGGCTTTGCCCCGATCTGCAAGCCGCCGGCATGATCACTGCGGCAACATGGATCGATCTGGACAACGATGGTTCACAGGAACTGGTATTGGCCGGCAGCTGGATGCAACCCCGCATTTTCCAGTATAAAAAAGAGAAAGGCGTTTTTGAAGAGTGGAAACAAACCGGGCTGCAAAACCTGCACGGATGGTGGCAAAGCCTGGCACCGGCAGACCTGAACGGCGATGGATTGAACGACCTCGTATTGGGCAATATTGGTAAAAACTTTTACCTGCGGCCGGGAGCCGCTACACCCGTTCGCCTCTGGCTCAACGATTTTGATCAGAATGGCCAGCGGGAGCAACTGGTCACTTACACGGTAAATGGGAGAGATGTACCTGTGTTTACCAAAAAGGAAATAACAGATCAATTCCCTTCACTTAAAAAACAGCATCTGCGTCATGATGCATATGCAGGCAAGTCGATTGCCGATCTTTTTGGCGAAACCATTGTCCATTCTTCGCAAATCCGCAGCTTTGATTACAATGCCAGTATAGTGGCTATTAATAAAGGGGGCGGGCATTTTGAAATAATGGAATTGCCACTGATGACACAGCTGTCCAGCGTAAATTCAATATTGATTACAGATTTGGATGGCAATGGCAGCAACGACCTGATTGTTGCGGGCAACATGTTTGGTTTTCCGCCACAGTTTGGCCGGCTGGATGCCAGCTATGGCCTGGTGTTGATTAACGACGGGAAAGCTAATTTTACACTTGTTGCACCCGCCGCCGCAGGTTTGCATATGCGCGGAGCTGTAAAGGATATGAACTTCGTAAAAACAGATCAGGGCTTATTACTATTGACAGCAATAAACAATGCAAAACCCCAGGTATACCAGTTGCGCGCCGGTAAGCCGCAACCTTGACCTGGTGAAGGAGAATGAACATGCAATGGATCAGGAATAATATGCGTAAGACAGCAGCACTGGCATTGATGACAGCCGGGCTACTGGGCGCATGCCGTAACAAGGAGGAAAAAACCGGAGCACCATTGTTTACGCTGTTGCACAAAGAGCAGACCGGCGTAGACTTTGTCAACAAGCTGTCGTTCGATCAGTCATTCAACCTGTTTAAGTATATCTATTTCTATAACGGGAGCGGGGTAGGTACCGGCGATTTTAATAATGACGGCCTTCCGGATCTTTTTTTCGGCTCAAATCAGGGTGCCAATAAACTGTTTCTTAATAAAGGGAAACTTCAGTTTACCGATGTGACAACCGCAGCGGCCATCCCGGCCGATGGCGGTTGGACAACCGGCATATCGGTGGTCGACATAAACCAGGATGGACTGCTGGATATTTATGTCTGCCGGGTAGGTAATTATGAAACACTGCACAGCCGCAATCAACTCCTCATCAACCAGGGGGTAAATGCAGATGGGGTACCGGTATTTGCAGATAAGGCGGCCGAATATGGTCTCGACTTTTCCGGCTTTTGCACGCAGGCTGCTTTTTTTGATTACGACCTGGATGGCGACCTGGATCTTTTTCTGCTCAACCATTCGGTACACCAAAACGGCACATTCAAGCCGCGTGCTGAATTTGCCGGGCAATATCATGCACTGTCTGGCGACCGGTTTTATAAAAACGAAAAAGGACATTTTACAGACGTTACCCGCGAGACAGGTATAAACAGCTCAGCGATCGGGTATGGCCTGGGTATTGCCATTGCGGATATCGATCTTGATGGATACCCGGATATTTATATCGGCAACGATTTTCATGAAAATGATTATCTCTACATCAATCAGCGAAACGGCACTTTTTCCGAGCAGGGTACCAATGAGCTGATGCATACTTCCCAGTTCAGCATGGGAGTGGACGTGGCCGATGTGAACAACGATGCTTATCCGGAGATCATCAGTACAGATATGTTGCCGGCTGATCCTTATATCCTGAAACGTTCGCTGGGCGAAGACTCTTACGACATTTTCTTTCACAAGATCAGCGTGGGTTATTCTTACCAGTATACCCGCAACAATCTGCAGTACAATCAGCGAAACGGGCATTTTAGTGAAACAGGATTATACAGCGGCGTAGCCGCGACCGACTGGAGCTGGGCCTCACTCTGGATGGACTTTGACAATGACGGACTCAAAGACCTGTTTATATCAAATGGTATCCCCAAGCGGATGAATGACATTGACTATGTCAACTTTGTATCCAACACAGAAGTGCCGCAACGTATCAATACCGAAAAGGCAGGAGGTAAAGATCTGTCACTGATCAGCAAGTTTCCGGAAATCAAGATCCCCAATAAATTTTTTCTCAATAAAGGAGATATGCGCTTTGATGATATGGCGGATCACATAAAAGGCGATCTGCCCGGTTTTTCAAACGGTGCCGTATATATAGATCTGGATAACGATGGCGACCAGGATGTGGTCGTGAATAATATCGATGATCCTGTATACATCTATGAGAACGACCGGAATGACGGTGGAGCGCATACATCCGTATCTGTCAGACCCATTGGACAGACGGACAATAAGAACGCGATCGGATCGAAGGCGGTTGTTTTTTCGGGCAAAGAAGTGCAGGTATATGAAAAGTATCCCGTACGCGGTTTTCTATCCAGTATGGAGGCACCTTTGTTGATCGGACTGCACCAGGTAAAAGTGGATTCCGCTTTCTGGATATGGCCCGATAATACCTATGAACCATTGACATTGGATACTAGCAAAGGACAGATCACACTGACCTATAAGCAGGGACTTCCTTCTTTTGATCTCACCAGCATCAGAAACCGGCATAAGCCAGGAGGTCGCGCTATGCAGGATATCACAGCCGCTGCCGGAATAAATTATGTACACAAGGAAAATCATTTTGTTGAATTTGACCGCGAACCGCTGATCCCTCATATGGTATCGACCGAAGGACCGGCAGCAGCCGTAGCCGATATAAACGGAGATGGACTGGATGATATCTTCCTGGGAGGAGCCCGCAACCAGCAGGCTTCGGTATTTGTACAGCGTACCGGCGGACGTTTTTCACTTATGCCTCAACCGGCACTGGCAGCAGATAGCATATATGAAGATGTGGATGCCTGCTGGGCAGATGTCAATAATGACCGTTATCCCGATCTGCTGGTGGCCAGTGGTGGCAATGAATTTTACGGAAAAGATTTTCACAATACACCGCGATTGTACCTGGGTAGTGCCAGTGGCCTGCTGACCCGCAAGCCCGATGCGTTTGACAGTTTATACCTGACCGCATCCAGCATACTGCCTTATGATTTCAATGGAGATGGTGCTGTTGATCTTTTCATAGGCGCACGCGCAGTGCCCTGGGCTTATGGACAGGTGCCGGTATCTTATCTGTTGCAAAATGATGGTAAAGGACATTTTACCGATGTTACCAGCCAGGTGGCTCCTGAATTGTCAACAGCAGGATTTGTAACACAGGCGTTGTGGGCAGACCTCGACAAAGATGGTGATCAGGACCTGGTACTTGCCCTGGAGTGGGGACCGGTCACTGCTTTTATCAACCAGCAGGGAAAATTTGTCAGTAAAGAACTGACGGCACAAAAAGGATGGTGGAATACACTGACGGTCGCCGATGTAAACAACGATGGCTTTCCCGATCTGCTGGCAGGCAACCTGGGGCTCAACAGCAGGCTAAAGGCCAGCAAAGAGCAACCCGTACGCCTGTATTATGAAGACTTTGATCACAACGGACGAAAAGAGCAGGTGCTTACCTATTATTTACAGAATAAAGAAATTCCTTTTGCCAACAAGGCCGAACTGGAAAAACAGCTGCCTGTTCTGAAGAAAAAGTTTCTCTATGCGGCTGATTTTGCCAAAGCGTCGCTGCAGGAACTGCTTGGCAGCAAAGAATTGGAAAGTGCCGGCAAATGGTCGGCCGACTATTTTGCAAGCGCCATACTTATCAATAAGGGTAATCTTCAATTTACTGTTGAACCATTACCTTTTGACGCCCAGCTTTCACCATTGAAAGCTGCTGTACCGGTAGATGCAGATGGCAATAACCTGCCTGACTTCCTGGTTGGCGGCAATTATTACGGAAACAATATTGAGATGGGGCGTTATGACGCCAGTTATGGACAGATACTGATCAATAAGGGTGAAGGCCGTTTTGATGTACAGGCAATTCCCGGTCTGACTATTACTGGTGAGATAAGATATATACGTCCCCTGCGTGTAGCCGGCCGCCAGGGTTACCTGATAGTACGTAACAACGCCAGTGCATTGCTGATCGATTTTGCGGATGAATAAATGCAGTTACATCACCGGGTAATAGATGCGGGTGATCCATTGCGTACTGTCCGGTTGCTGCCGGCGGTCTGTCACCAGCGATAAAAAAGGAATAGCCGGCGACATGCGTTTAAAATCTCTGATATAGTTCTCTATCTGGGCAGTGGCTTTTTCAATCTGTACCGAACCGCCTTTTACTTCCGTGATAAGAATATTGCCACCGGCCAGCATACGTTTGAAGCTGATATCATTGCGCTGAGGCAATTCACGGTTTACGGGTAGGGCTACTCTTGTAAGGTAGCCACCCTGGGCTTGCTTCAGGATATTGAGCATGGGGGCGCTCATCGCCTGCGCATCGTGTTGTTGCAGGTAGTTGTATAGTTTATCAATAAGTGAATAAATAAAAGGAATATCCGGATAGGTGTTGCTGTTGGCGGAAGTGGAGATCAAAAGTGAATCGCTGATAAGTGCTTCACTGATTGTAAATCCATACACACCGCCGATGCTTCGGAAATAGCTGTTGGTGTGAGCCGATAATTGATCCAGCGCGCTGATGACGGATTGTGCTTCATTGTATCGTTGGATCCGCTGAACGGGATTGTACGATGTGGCAGACCGGTACTCCCATTGCAGGCGAGCAGAATCGCCATTGGCAGGACTGATACTGAGGCGTAGCTGATAACCCTGTGCAGGAGCCACCGGGCTGAAATAAAGAGCGGATTGTGAAAAGCTATCGGCACGAAAACCGATATCGTTCAACTGAAGCTGACCATTCTGCACCAGTGCTGAATGGCTATCGGCCCAGCAAAGCCAGTTGGCTGGTTGCCTGAGCCGGCGCAGGAGAGCATCATAACGATAGGGCGAATAATGACTGCTGGAGTGCTGCACTACATTAGGGATAAACAGGTAGATGCAGGCCAGTGCAATAAGGACTAATGCCAGTAGGATAAGCAGTATTTTTTTCATATGGACGATGCAGGTTAGTAGTTAGGCAACAGAAACAAATTTACCACAGAGTTTAATAAAACAACGTGTTATGAAACGATTGCTTCTTTGCTTTTTTGTATTACCGTTAAGTGCAGTAGTATTGGCACAGGATGCCTGGAAAATAACCGCTCCCGCCGTGCAGCCAGCCGGGTATTACGGGGTCACGGTAGCCAATGGAATGATTGGTATTGTATCGTCGCCCGAACCTTTCCGTGTCAGGGAGGTAGTACTGGCCGGCGCCTACGATCTCTATGGCAGGGGGCGGGTCAGCAATTTTTTGCGCAGCTTCAACCTGCTCAATATGAACCTCGATATTGATGGTACCCGCATTGGTGCCGGCAATATCACCGGTATGCGCCAGGAGCTCGATATGCGCAGGGCCTCCTTTACAGCTACGTTTACCTATGGCGATAAGGCCGAGGTCAGTTACACCTATTACTCCCTTCGCCATCTCCCCTATACCGTGCTGATGGATGTGACCATACAGGCACTGCGCGATCTCCGGTTTGCCGGATCAAGTGTAATGGAAGCGCCCGATGCATTGAGAGATGTACAGAATTATTACAATGAAATAGACCGGCCGCATGTGGTCATCAGCCTGCTTACCTCCTCCGCCAAAAGCCCCACAGGAAAGCTGCTCATGTGCGCCAGCAATACCTTTCTTTTTGGAGAGCAGCATGGTGCAGAGCCGCGGGTCATTCACGAAATGTGGGATAACAATATGCATCTCCTCAAATTTAGCAAGGCACTCAGGGCGGGCGAGACCTACCGGTATTCGCTGACCGGCTCGTCTATCACATCGGCCCATCATGACGATCCGCTCAATGAAGCAGAAAGGCTTACCATCTATGCCAAACTGGAAGGACGTGACAGGCTGCTTCGTTTTCATGAGCAGGCCTGGGATCAGCTCTGGCAGAGCGATATTGAAATAGAAGGTGACCCGCAAAGTCAGCAGGATGTACATAGCATGTTGTATCACCTGTATTCATTTTCAAGAGAAGGCACCGCATTGTCTCCTTCGCCAATGGGACTGAGCGGGCTTGGTTACAACGGGCATGTATTCTGGGATACCGAGTTGTGGATGTTTCCCGCCGTACTGGTTTTGCATCCGGAAATAGCGAAGAGCATGGTGGAATACCGGTTTCAACGCCTGGAGGCGGCCCGCCGCAATGCATTTTCAAAAGGGTTTAAAGGAGCCATGTTTCCCTGGGAAAGTGCGGAAACGGGAGTAGAGGAGACACCTGTATGGGCATTGAGTGGTCCGTTTGAACATCATATTACAGCCTGTGTAGCCATTGCTGCATGGAATTATTATTGTGTCACGCAGGATAAGGAGTGGTTGCGTCAGAAAGGCTGGCCCATACTGCAGGCCACAGCACAGTTCTGGGCCAGCCGGGTAGAGCGCAATGGTCCCGGTCATTACGATATCAACAATGTGGTGGCTGCAGATGAATGGGCCGAGAATGTAGACAACAATGCTTTTACCAATGCCGCAGCACGGGCCAACCTGCGATATGCTACCGAAGCGGCCCGCTTGCTCGGTTTGCCCGCTGACCCGGACTGGCAGCAGGTAGCGGCCAATATCCCCATCCTTACCATGGAAAATGGGGTCACACAGGAGCATGCCAGTTACAAAGGCGAAGGCATCAAACAGGCCGATGTAAATCTGCTGGCCTATCCGTTAAAAGAGATCACCAACCCGCAGCAGATGCAAAAAGACCTCGAATATTATGAGGCCCGCGTGCCCAATGAAGGCACTCCGGCTATGACGCAGGCGATCTTTACCCTGCTCTATGCACGACTGGGCAACCACGAAAAAGCCTGGCACTGGTTTCAGGACGCTTATTTGCCTAACCTCAACCCGCCATTCAGGGTGATTGCTGAAACAAAAGGTGGCACCAATCCCTACTTTGCCACAGGAGCAGGCGGTATCCTTCAGAGTGTGCTCATGGGCTTTGGCGGACTGGATATAACGCCCAAAGGCATAGTGCAGGTAAAGTCAGTTTTGCCGGCTCACTGGAAGCGCCTGACCATCAAAGGAGTGGGGCCTGATAAAAGGAGTTTTACCGTGAAATAAAATAAGAGTTCGGCCTTATTGCTATTCAAAAAAATCTTACCTTGTCTATGATTATTTGCCTTGAGAAAATTAGCTGCCATATTCCTGTTACTCATGCTGTTCTTCAACTGGTACGGCTATCGCATTATTACCAGTCTGCTGGAGAACCAGGCTGATCAGCAGCTCGAAGCCCGCCTTGACAACCAGCAGTATGATGAGGCAGAACTCATAGAAGTAAAAATTCCCCTCCAGGTTCCTTACCAGGTCAGTCAGCCTGAATTTGAGCGTCACTACGGCGAAGTGGAAGTAGAGGGCAAATATTACACCTATGTAAAAAGTAAAGTAGTAGACGGTTACCTCGTGCTGAAATGTATTGCCAACAATGCTAAAGATGAGATCAAGGCGGCCGGTTCCGATTATTACAAAAAAACAAATGGCCTCGACCAGCAGTCATCTGATAAAAAAGGTGGCGATCATTCCAGCTTTGCCAAAAACTTCTGGAGCGAATACAGCAATAAAGTTACTTATCCCGAATTGTCAGTGATTGCGTTGCAATCACGGCATTCTTTCCCCGTTTTTTCCCAAACCCTTCCTGTTTGTTACGCCGAAGTAGCTGGTCAGCCTCCTGAAATGCTGAGCTAAACATTCGTTTTCCTTGAATTGGTTGAACGTCTTTTTCCATTCTGCATACAGGCAGATGGATGGAATTGTATTTAGCGATAAAATATTTTTGAAGGTGAGAACATTTGTTGGTATTTCTCTGCTGGCCCTGGTATTATTAGCATCCTGCTCAGGCAAAGGAGATAACTATAAAAAACTGGCAGCTGATCCTGTTCAGTTCAGCGAGATGGTACATGAACTGAATACGGTAGTGATGGGAAACAATTTCAGCCCCATAGTTGCATCCCGCAATTACATGTACGCCAGCGTGGCTGCGTATGAAGTAATTGCAGCGGGCTATCCCGGTCAGTACTATTCACTGGCAGGCCAGATCAAAGACCTGAAAGCTGTACCCGCACCTGATACTACGGCAGGAGTAAACTTCAATTTCGCATCACTTCTGGCTTTTTGCCAGGTAGGCGAAGCGGTTACTTTTCCTGCAGGCAGCATGAAGGTTTATGTAGACAGCCTGAAGCAACTGATGCGCGATCAGGGCATGCCGGCCAAAGAACTGGAGGCCACATCGGCTTATGCCAGCCAGGTAGCAGAGCATATCATCAAATGGAGCAAAGGCGATAACTATGCACAGACACGCAGTGCTCCCAAGTATACCGTAATGGATACACCCGGTCGCTGGGTGCCCACACCACCTGCTTATACTTCAGCCATGGAACCACACTGGATGGAGATTCGCACCGTAGTGCTGGACAGTGCCGATCAGTTTACACCGCCGCCGCCCATTCCCTTCAATGTCAAAGACACCGGCAGCGCTTATTTCAGGGAAGTAATGGCTATTAAAAATGCCGTTGACAACCTTACCGATGAGCAGAAGCATATCGCTAATTTCTGGGACGACAATCCATTCAAGTTAAACGTATCGGGCCACGTGATGTTTGGCACCAAGAAATTTTCGCCCCCCGGTCACTGGATGGCGATAGTAGGAATTGCCGCTAAAAAGGCCGGCTTCGATTATGCCGGTACCGTATACGCATATACAATTACCGCTATTGCCCAGTTTGATGCGTTTATTCATTGCTGGGACGAAAAATTCCGTCACAATACCGTGCGCCCCGAAACAGTGATCAATAAATACATTGATCCCGAGTGGCAACCCTTGTTGCAAACTCCCCCTTTCCCCGAATATACCTGTGGTCACTCCACCGTGTCGGCTGCCAATGCTGAAGCGCTGACATCCGTGTTTGGTGACAACTTTGCATATACTGATACTTCTGAGCTGGAATTTGGAATACCCAGCAGATCCTATACATCCTTCAGGCAGGCTGCAGAAGAAAATAACTGGGCCCGTTTTTATGGAGGCATTCATTATCACAGTTCATGCATTGTAAGTACAGAGTTTGGCCGGAAAGTGGGCGATTTTATTGTCCAGAAACTGAAGTTCAGGAAGTAACAGTTCTTCCTGCGCCCGAAAACCATACTACTTACTTATGCGTCGCATAAAAATCTTTATACTGCTGGGCCTGCTGGCCGCGCAGCAGCATAGCGAAGCACAGGGCTGTGTGGCTATACGCAGTACAGGCTCATCTTGCTCATTGCAGGAACCCGTTGCAGATAATACCAAATGGCAGTTCAATGCCAACTACCGCTATTTTCGTTCATTTCGCCATTTTAAAGGCAAAGAAGAACAGAAAGAAAGACTGGAGCAGCATACGGAAGTGATCAACTATTCACATGCCCTTGATCTTTCGATTGTACGTAAACTCAATACCCGCTGGTCGTTGAGCCTCAATATGCCAATACTGTCCAACGTACGATCCTCGCTGTACGAACACGGACTGGTAAATGGCGTATATGTAAAACGCGAACGCCGCAATACTGAATCATTCGGCCTGGGCGATATCCGTGCCAGCGCCTATTACTGGGTATTTGATCCCAAAAAAGCACATAAAGGAAATGTACAGGTGGGCCTGGGTATCAAATTTGCCACCGGTGATTATAACTACCAGGATTACTGGCACAATGTAGGCCCCAACGGCAGCAGTGAGCTGCGTACCGTAGATCAGTCCATTCAACTGGGCGACGGTGGCACCGGCTTTACGGCCGAAGTCAATGCCTACCGCCATATCGCGCGCAATCTCGGCGTATATGCCAGCGCATTTTACCTGATCAATCCACGTGAGGTAAATGGTACCCGCACTTACCGCGAAACACTTTCACCGGCGCTCGCCAACGAAACGATCTGCAGCGTACCCGATCAGTATATGGTACGTGCAGGCGTCACCTATATGATAGGAAAATTCACAGCAATGGCTGGAGGTCGTATTGATGGTATACCGGTGTATGACCTTGTAGGAGGCAGCGAAGGATTCCGGCGCCCCGGCTATGCTATTGCCATCGAACCCGGCGTAAGCCTGATGGGTAAAAAAACAAACTGGTTCCTCACTGTACCCGTTGCTATTGCCCGCAACCGTACACAAAGTGTAACCGATAAAGAAAGATCAAAGACCTCTGGCACTTTTCAGCAGGGTGATGCTGCATTTGCCGATTATGTTATCAACCTGGGAATGAGTATAAAATTCTAACCTCATACGCAACTGAAACTACTAAACAACTGCACTATGCCACGATATAAACTGCTTACCCGGATGATAGTACTGGTCCTGCTGGCAGGACTGGCTCCACGGGTTCATGCTCAGACAGAGATCGACGGATTGATGATGGAAAAAAATGCCTTTTGTGTTGGCCCCATGTACAGCTACAGCAGCTGGAAAAATTACTGGGAAGGTACCCGTAAACGGGAAAACCTTAACCTGGGCCGTGTATCCACACAGATGTATAGCGTAATGGGCAACTACGGCATCAGCCGCAAACTGAACGCATTGTTTTCTGTGCCATACGTGAAAACGAAAGCCACTGCCGGTACACTACACGGACTGGATGGCTTGCAGGATCTCAGCCTTTTTCTCAAATGGAGAGGTTACGAACGCCGCACCAGTGGTGGTGGCAAGTTCACCCTCTTTGGCATTGGCGGAGTGTCATTTCCGCTTACCAATTATGTAGCCGACTTTTTGCCGCTTTCTATTGGCCTGCGCAGCAAAACACTGCAGGCGCGTGTGATGGCCGATTTTCAGCAGGGCAACTTGTTTGTAACCGGTTCGGCCACCTATGTGCTGCGCAGCAATATTGAAATTGACCGCGACTCCTATTATACCACTACCATGCATAATACCAACAAAGTGGAAATGCCGGATGCCGCCAGTTTCAATTTCCGCGCAGGCTGGCGCAATCACCGGTTGATTGCAGAAGCGGTAGTAAACAACTGGACCACCCTGGGAGGCTTCGATATCACCCGCAACAATATGCCTTTTCCCAGCAACCGGATGAATGCAACCACGGTAGGGGCCAATTTCAAATATGTACTGCCCTGGTTGCCTCAGCTGTCTATAGTAGCTGGCGGCAATACCACTGTCGCAGGTCGCAATATGGGGCAGGCTACCGGTTTCTACGGCTCACTGTTTTATGTATTTGACCTGAGCAAGAAAACAACATCTGCAAACACCCCTTCAAAAACCAACTAATATGAAAAAGATCATTTTCACAGGCATTGCTGCCCTTGGTAGCCTGGTGCTTTTCTTTACTGCCTGTAATAAAGATGTAGAAGGGCGTACCGATAATATCCCCGCGCTCAATCCCACTAACCAGGATGTGAATGCCGGCACATGGAAACCCGTGCTGCTGACCACTGCCACAGAGTTTGCAGTAGCGGCTCCCATTGCTACCAATACTCCCGACTATATCGCCCAGATCAACGAGATCAAAGGCTGGCAGGAGGATATAAGTGATGAAGAATCACGGATCGTAAAATACTGGAGTGCCGGCGCTGTACTGCGCTGGAATGAAATATTGCGTGAGCTGGTAGCCAAATACAATCTGCCTCCTTACCAGAATGCAGACGGCACCTATCCGTTTCCCAATGCCAATAATCCGCTGGCGTATCCCTTATTTCCCTTTGCCAATCCGCCTTATGCAGCTCGTGCCTATGCCTATGTGAGTGCTGCACAATATGATGCACTCGTGGCTGCCTGGCATTATAAAACTACCTATAACCGTCCTGCGCCTTACCGCGTGGATACCACACTCAAAGTGCTGGTACCCAAAAACACGTTACCTTCTTATCCGTCAGAAGATGCCGTAGTAGCTGGTGCAGCAGTAGAAATGCTGAAGCTCCTTTTTCCCGGTGAGCAGGATTATATCAATCAGAAAGCAGAAGAACATAAGCGTGCCCGCCTTATTGCCGGAGCCAACGTACGTAGTGATATCGAAGCAGGTGAAGCGCTGGGTCGTGCAGTAGCACAAAAATTTGTTACCCGCGCACGCGGCGACCGTGCCGGAGCAGCTGCAGGTAATCAGCAACAGTGGACACAACTCGAAACAGATTGTATTGCCCGTGGCGAAACACCCTGGTACAGCCTCGAAGTACCGCGTCGTCCGCCCATGCTGCCATTGTTTGGTAAGGTAAAAGCGTTTTTGTTTGATTCGCTTACTGCCATCTCATTACGCCCCTTGGCACCTCCGCCTGTAAAAAGTGATCTGATGAAGAAGGAGACAGAGGAGATTCTCAATTTCGTTAATAACCCGACCAGGGAGCGTATCCGCATTGTGCATTACTGGGCCGATGGTGTAGGTACCTCTACTCCTCCCGGTCACTGGGACCTTATCGCGGCCGAAGATTTTATTAAACTCAACTTCAGTGAAGTACGCTGGGCCCGCAATATGGCATTGCTGAATATGTCATTGATGGATGCAGCCATCGTATGCTGGGACGCCAAATATTACTATTTCAATCCACGGCCGGCACAGCTCGACCCGCGTATCAAGACACTTACCGGTATTCCCAACTTCCCTGCATTCATATCAGGGCACTCCACATTTAGCGGAGCAGCGGCTGCCATATTGAGCCATATTGTACCGGATAAGGCAGAAAGTTATAAAGCCATGGCACAGGAGGCTTCTATATCACGTATGTATGGAGGTATACATTACCGCAGCGATTGTGAGATCGGGTTGGTGGTTGGCACAAACGTAGGCAACTATGCGGTAGCAAGAGCCCGTACAGACGGGGCAGAGTAAAATTACAAATCGGTTATTTCAATAAGCATTCATCACGGCGTTGTAATTCTTTACGGACGCCTTCTTTTGAAAACAACGTAATTCAGCATAGCAGACCGGCTCATGAATGAATCGGTCTAAACAAAGATTTGATACAATATAAGCATTCGATTACGGCGTTGTAATTCTTTACGGACGCCTTTTTAATTTTTTAGTTATGAGAAAAAAAATTCTGGGGGCAGGTTTTGCCCTCTTGCCCATGCTGCTTGTAGCACAGCATGATACACTGAGTAAAACCAAATCGCTCGATAGTGTAGTAATCACCGCGTATCTTAATCAGAATATTATTAAGCCACTGCCAACCGTACAGGGTACATTTATTTTCTCCGGTAAAAAGACAGAGGTGATCGACCTGGCGCAAAGCCCGGCAGACCTGACCAACAAAACAGGCCGCCAGCTTTTTGCCAAGATACCCGGTGTGTTTGTATATGATATGGACGGCACCGGCAACCAGGTCAATATTGCTGCCCGTGGACTTGACCCGCATCGCGGATGGGAATTCAATATCCGCAAAGACGGCGCACTGACCAATTCAGATATGTACGGTTATCCTGCCAGTCATTACAGCATGCCTATGGAGAGTATCGCACGTATTGAACTGGTACGTGGTACCGGCTCGCTTCAGTACGGCGCACAATTTGGCGGCATGCTCAACTATATATCCAAACAGGGAGATACAACCCGCCCTTTCTCTTTTGAAAGCATTAATACCGTGGGCAGTTTTAATCTCTTAAGTACCTATAATGCCATTGGCGGCAAATCAGGCAAATTCCGGTATTATGCGTATGTACATCGCAAGTCAAGAAATGGTTACCGGGATAATGAACGCACAGAGTCGGAAGCTCAATCTGTGATGCTGACCTATGAGGCCTCGCCGGCCTTATCCATCCGGTTTGACTGGTCGCGATCCAAATACCTGTATCGTATACCAGGTGCCTTGACGGATAGTATGTTTCAGGAAAATCCACGTCAGGCAACCCGCTCGCGCAATTATTTTAGTCCCGACATTCATGTACCATCCATTACTATCAACTGGCAATTGGCGGCTGCCACCCGCATTCAGCTGTTAAGCTCTGCCGTACTGGGCCGGCGAAATAGCGTACAGTATGATAAACCTACCAACGTAATGGATACGATCAATGCCAGTACGATGCAATACAATAACCGGCAGGTGGATATCGACCGGTTCAACAGTTATACCACAGAATTGCGCTTATTGCAGGAATATAAGACCGGCGCAAGATCGCATACACTGGCAGCCGGGCTGCAGTATATGAACAATGACCTGCACCGTACGCAACTGGGTAAGGGTACGATCGGTACCGAATACGATCTCACGCTCGTGGACCCCGTGTGGGGCAGAGACGTACATTTGCGCACGGACAATATTGCTCTTTTTGCAGAAAACAAGTTTGAGATCACCTCACGGCTCAGCATTAACGCCGGAGCAAGGGTTGAATCGGGCAAGACGGATATGAGTGGAACTATTGTATATTACCCAGCCAATGAATTGCCCGTTAGTATCCGCCACCGGTTTCCGCTGCTGGGGGTCAACTTTTCTTACCGGCTCAATAGTGCCGGCGAATTTTATGGCGGCTGGTCGCAGGCCTATCACCCCATGTTGTTCAAGGATCTGATACCCGGTTCTTTATACGAAAAAGTAGATCCGGATATCAAAGATGCAAAGGGGTATAATGCTGAACTCGGGTTTAGAGGCAGCTGGCGGTTCTTGCGCTGGGATGTAAGTGCTTTTGTACTCCGCTACCAGGACCGGTTTGGCACACTGGCCGAAACAGATAACCTCGGTAATTTTTATACCTACCGTACCAATATCGGCAACTCATTTACCAAAGGACTTGAGATGTTTGTGCAGGCAGATTTTATGCTGGCTGGCAAAATGGGCCTTACCTTTTTTAGCTCTACAGCAGTTACGGATGCCCGCTACAGGGATGCATTTGTAAAATCAGGTAATAACAATATAGATGTAAGTGGCAACAAAGTAGAGTCGGCTCCCGCCCTGATCACCCGCAATGGTGCAGCTATCCGCTACCGAAAAGCCAGTTTTTCGCTCCTGTACAGTTATACCGCCAGTTCATACGCCGATGCATTGAATACAAAAGAACCGCTGAAGACTACCGGAGCAGTGGGCCTGGTACCGTCTTATGGGTTGCTGGATGCAAATGCCTCTTATCGCATTTCGGGCAACCTCGAGATAAGGGCCAATATCAATAACCTGCTCAATGAGCAGTACTTTACCAAACGCCCTACTTTTTACCCGGGTCCCGGTATATGGCCATCCGATGGCCGCAATGGAAGTGTGTCTTTTGTTGTCAGGCTTTGAGGCCTTTAATGAAAATGTTTACCTGTTAGCAGGCAATCCAAATACAACTGCCTGGCATATTTACTGAAGCAAAGAAATAACAGCAATAAGGCCGTTACGAACGACCGAAAACGGATACTTGTATGGGAAATGGCCGATTACCTTAAATTAAAGAGCATTCATGAAAAAATTGTTCTGGATCGGCTGGCTGGGTCTCCTGTTGTTTGAGATTGCCAACGTGTATTTTATTATGCCAATGCCAGGCAGTCAGCGTATGAACAGCTTACCACTGGCTTACTTTCTCTATAGCTGGCGCTGGGTATTCAGGGTTGTTTTTGGGCTGCTGCTGATAGCGGGCTTGCTTCGTTCGCAGTGGCGCAGAAAATGGCTGCTGCTATTTCCATTGTTATTGCTTGCTTCGGTAATCTATTTTGCCAATTTTGTGATGGCGGCCGATCAGATGTTTCGTCAGCCACGTACGCTGGCTATGGCCAATGCAGCATCCAGCCAGGTTGATTCCAGCCGTTTGGTGATCGGCATCCGTATCGGTGATGTGGCAAAAGCCTATCCTATTCAGTTTATAGGTTATCATCACCAGGTACAGGACCGGATCAACGGGCAGCCCATCCTGGTCACCTATTGTACCGTTTGCCGCACAGGCCGCATCTTTGAGCCGGTTGTAAACGGAAAACCCACCCGGTTCAGGCTGGTAGGTATGGATCACTTCAATGCCATGCTTGAAGATGAAGACACGCACAGCTGGTGGCGCCAGGCCACAGGAGAGGCAGTGGCCGGTAAACTTAAAGGCTCAAAACTAAAAGAACTCTTTAGTGCACAAACTACACTGCAGCAATGGCTGCAACTCAACCCCGGATCACTTATCATGCAGCCCGACCCGGCCTTTGCCACAAACTACGATAGCACATTCAGTTATGAAAACGGCAGCAGTCGCAGATCACTGACCGGCTCAGATAGTCTTTCGTGGAATGATAAATCGTGGGTGATCGGAATAAAAGTCGGTGAGAGCCGCCGTGCTTATGACTGGAACAGACTGAAACAGGAGCGGCTTATCCAGGATACGTTGGGCGGACAACCCGTATTGCTGACGCTGGCTAGTGATGAACAAAGTTTTTTTGCTATGGAAAGACCTCGTGCCGATATGTTTTTCAGACTCTCCGGCGATACGTTGTATCAAAACAATATGCGATTTCGTATAGATGGCACATCTATTGATAGCTTACCCCCATTAAGCCCCCTTTCTGCCTATCAGGAGTTTTGGCATAGCTGGCGAAGTTTTCAACCCGCCAGTAGCCGTTACCAACAGGATTGATTTCCGTATAAAGAAAGTATACGAACCAAAGCCAGGTGAAAATCACTGGACTCGTGCGTATATTTTTTTTATATTGTGATACGATTGCTTATTGATATCAAACCAAACGACGGGGGTAATTATGCAGCAAAGTACTCTCAAGGAATTATCCACTGTCCTGGGGATAAGTGTATCCACTGTGTCCAGGGCCCTCAAAGACCATCCTGATATTGCAGACTCCACCAAAAGAAAAGTAAAAGAACTGGCCGAAGCGCTGGAATATGAACCTAATAACAATGCAGTGCAGCTTCGCACGAGGCAAAGCAATGTGTTGGGCATACTGGTACCTTCGGTAGATAATTTTTTCTACGATTCCTTTATCGCTGCAGTAGAAGAAGAGGCGCGCCTGCACGGGTATTCCCTCCTTATTATGCAATCCCGCGATCAGTTGCAGATCGAAATGGCCAACCTGCAGTTATTCCGCAAACGCATGATCATGGGGCTTTTTGTTTCTATCTCTACTGAAATAGAGGACATGACCCCTTTCCGCAAGCTGCGTGAAATGGATGTACCTATCGTCTTTTTTGACCGGGTACCCGAAGCAGATGGTTATAATAAAGTATGCCAGGCCGATAATACCGCAGCGGCTATTGCAGCCAATGCAATTATTGAAAAAAAGAAAAAACGTGTACTTGGCCTTTTCGGACATCCGCATCTCAGTATTACCAAAGTACGCTGTGCTTCGTTCAAAGAAACGTTTGCCCAACAATCACCTGATACCATCATCGACATTGACTATCCCGAAAGTATTGTGGAGTCGCGCAGGGTAGCGCTGGAGGCATTGAAAGAAAGGGGTAAGTATGATGTGGTTTTTTGTATGGGGGACCTGATCCTGATCGGTGTCATGTATGCTATTCATGAACTCAATCTGCGCGTGCCCGAGGATATAGGAGTCATCAGCATCAGCAATGGACTCATTCCTACCCTGTATAAACCAAGGATCACCTATGTGGAAACAAGTGGTTTCAAACTGGGCAAGCTGGCTTTTTCACAAATGCTGTCCTGCCTGGTCAACAATACCACGCCCCGCGAGGTGACGCTGGATGCTGTACTGGTACCGGGTGGGTCTTTGTAAAAAACAAAACTGTTGAAGCGTTTTTGATCCCTGCCTCCAAAACGATTGCTCATGTCAAATTTCAGGATTAAGCTGGCGCTTTTTATTAACTATTTTGTATTTGCCATTCTGCTCAACAGCGTTGGCATACTCATTCAAAAATCCATCAACACCTACCATGTAGACGAGCTGGAAGCCAGTTCACTTGAGGCATTTAAAGATCTGTCTATTGCCGGAGTTTCATTTGTGATCGGTGCTTTCCTGCCGCGCCTTGGTTATAAACGGGGTATGCTTATCGCGCTGGCATTGGTATTTACCGGTTGCCTGGCCATGTATTTTGGTAATACTTTTGGTACAGTTCAGTTGTTGTTTGCCTGCGTGGGTATTTCCTTTGCAGTGATCAAAGTGTCGGTATATACGCTTATCGGCCTGGTTACTTCCACAGACAGTCAGCATAAAAGCCTGCTGAGCGCTATTGAAAGTTTTTTCATGATTGGTATAGCAGCCGGATATATCGTGTTCCCGCTGTTTTACAGCGATACCGACCCGGATGCATGGCTACGCATATATTTATTACTGGCAGGACTTATTGCCCTTTCGTTTATCCTGCTCCTCAGTACCAAATTCAACCTGCCATATACAAAGCCAGGGACGAATTTTAAAGATGACTTTTTGCAGATGTTGTTATTGCATCGGCGGCCGCTGGTGCTGGTATTTATTGTAGCAGCCTTTATGTATGTAATGACGGAGCAGGGCATTATGAGCTGGTTGCCGCGGTTTAATGAAACAGTATTACACCTGGGCAAACGCACCAGCGTATATATGGCAGTCATCCTCATGTTGTCGATAGCGCTTGGCCGGTATGTAGCTTCACAACTGGTCAAACGAATATCCTGGACCTGGATATTGCTGGTCTGCCTGGTTGGGGCAGCTTTGATGGTGGTACTCGTGCTGCCCCAAACAAGTAACGTAAAGCCGCTCGGCACCGATTCGCTGGCAGATGTACCGTTGATCGGTTATATATTTCCTATGATCGGTTTTTTTCTGGCTCCCCTGTATCCGCTTATCAACTCATTTGTGCTTAGTGCCACCGAAAAGCCGTTGCACAGTCCCATGGCTTCTTTGCTGGTGGTCTATTCTGCTATCGGCGGTACCCTAGGATCAAGACTCGTAGGTTACCTGTTTAAAAACATCGGAGGAGCAAAGGCGTTTTATTTTTCGCTGGTGCCAATGGCGATACTTGTCCTGTGTATCATTTTCTTCAGCCGGCAAAAAAGTGTGGATCAGAAAGACATGTCGCTGGCAGCAGGGCATCACTAGTAATCTATACAATCAACAAGTAATCTATCAATGGCAGCAGCAATTTATGAAGCACATCCGCTTTTCGAAGATGTACAGCTGGGAGCCGTATTTCCGGATAGCAAGACCTTTGTAGATTGTATACCGCTTCAGCCCCTGCTCACGATAATGGATGCCTATCGTCGGCAACGCAACCGGGCTGGCTTTGACCTGGCAGCATTTGTCGCACAGCACTTCCGGATACCGGCTCCTGCCGGTTCATCCTATCTACACCAGGCATCACGCACTGTCGAAGAACACCTGGCAATGCTCTGGGAACATCTTACCCGTATACCGGTTGACGAAAACAGTTCGCTTATCCAGCTTCCGCTTCCTTACATTGTGCCCGGGGGACGTTTTGGCGAGATCTATTACTGGGATAGCTTTTTTACCATGCTGGGCCTACCGCTGACGGGACAAACGACCATGCTGGAAAATATGGTCAGCAATTTCGCCTATCTCATTCGCCATATCGGATATATCCCCAATGGTAACCGTACTTATTATATTGGCCGTTCTCAACCTCCTTTTTTCACTCACATGCTGCGGTTGCTGATGCGGACAAAAGGCAATGACGTGTTGCCCGGTTATCTTGAGCCGCTCGAACTGGAGTATGCATGGTGGATGAGTGAGGCCGGATCATTAAAAGAGCCTGGTGCGCTATTACAGACAGTATATATGCCGGGAGGAGAACTCCTCAATCGTTACTGGGATGCCTATGATACACCTCGTCCCGAGGCATACCGGCAGGATGTGGAGCTGGCGGCACATAGTGCACAGCCGGATCATTTGATTTACCGGCATCTTCGGGCTGGGGCCGCTTCCGGCTGGGATTTTAGCAGCCGGTGGTTTCTTGATCCCGAATCTTTTGGCAGCATCAATACAACGAATATTATTCCGGTTGATCTCAATTGCCTGTTGTATCAACAGGAGCAACTGATAGCTCAGGCGGCTGATATGGCGGCACAGAGAGAGAAGGCAGAACTGTTCAGGCAAAAAGCAGGAAGCCGGGCTGCCGCCATACAACGTTATTGCTGGGATGATAAGCAGGCGTTTTATTTCGATTACAATTTTGTTATCCAGAGCCGCTGTACCTCCCGTACACTTGCGGCTGCTTTCCCCTTATTTGCCCGGATAGCTACGACAGAGCAGGCTACACATGTAGCCCGTCAGCTGACAGATGATTTTTTAAAGCCCGGTGGGTTGCTTACTACCCTGCATGCCAGTGGTCAGCAATGGGATGCGCCAAACGGATGGGCGCCCCTTCAATGGGTTGCCATACAGGGACTGGAGGCATATGGGTTTACACAACTGGCCAGGGAGGTAGCGGCTCGTTGGATATCACTCAACCGGCAAGTATATCAACGTAGTGGCAAGATGATGGAAAAATACAATGTTGCAGACACCAGCCTCGATGCTGGTGGAGGCGAATATGCCGGCCAGGATGGTTTTGGATGGACCAATGGTGTCTACCTCGATCTGACGCACCGGTATCATTTATAAAAGCAGCTTCGGCAAATACCCTTCAGCTGATGATCGTTTTATTTAAATGTTTGAAAGCTTCCATTGCTCCCAGGTATTCGCAGGTACGTGCACCAGCTTTATTGGCCAGGGCTATCACTTGCTGCCAGTAGGCCAGGTCTTCGTTGCGAACCGCATCAACACCTGCTTGCTGCAATTGATATAATACCGCTCCTACAAAAGCATCACCGGCTCCGGTAGTATCAACAGGCTGTACAGGAATACTGGCTATGGTATGAACTTCTTCCTGGTAACGCAACAGGGCACCTTCGCTACCCAGCGTAACTGCAAAGGGACAACTGGTCTGCTGCGATAAAAGATTGACGGCTTCTTCCAGGCTTGTAGCTCTGGTTATAAGAAGTGCCTCTTCATCACTCATTTTAAAGAAATGACATTTTCGTAAAAAATTCCAGCTTTGCTCAATAAACGAATCCTGACAATCTCTGTACAGAAGATGACGATAGTTGGGGTCAAAACTGATAAAGAGTTTTTGCCTGATAGCTTCTTCCAGCAATGCCACATAGCTCTCCTGCAAAGGGCCGGGAAGGAAAGCTGTTGCCGATCCGAAATGGGCAAAGCCATACTCCTGCAGATCAGGTTGATCGATATCTGATATACTTAACTGGCTGTCTGCCCCTCTGCTGAAATAGAAATCACGCTCTCCATTAGGGAGCAGCGATACAAAAGCAAGTGTGGTAAAAAAACGGGTATCCTGCAGAAACCATCGGGTGCCCACTCCAAACGATTCGAGTACTTCTTTGAGATGTTGCCCAAAAGGATCAGTACCCACCTTGGCCAGCATGTCTACCTGGCCGCCGAGTGCGGCTATAGCCGTAGCTACATTGGTAGGAGCACCTCCGGGCTTTTTGATAAAATGTTGCCCATCCGATAGCGTTTCTCCCCGGTCGGTGCAGATCATATCGATCAGTGCTTCGCCAATACAGATGATTCTTTTCATATTGATACTGACTTGGGCAGTAAAAAATAGGAGACCAGGACGCTTAGACTACATCACGCTGATGATCGATAATGAATTGAATCAGTTCTTCCAGGCTGTACTCAATACGGCTGATGGCATCGGCAATATCTTCACGGCTTACCTGTGCAGCAAAGGAGGGGCTTTTAAGCCGCTTCAATACACTTTTTACTTCCAGGCCTTCGTATCTGTCCGGACGTACAAGCGCGGCAGCATGAACAAAGCCGGATAATTCGTCAAAGGCATAGATCATCTTATCCATGTTGTTTTGCGGTTCCACCCCAAAATACCGCGGCCCGTGCGATGCGATACAATGGATAACCTCCGGATCTATCTGGCGGCGCTCCAGCTCTTCAACAATGACCCGGCAGTGATCATTGGGGTGTTTTTCCCAATCAGCGTCATGCAACAGACCTGCCTGTTCCCACTTGCGGACAGTCAGCTCATCGGCCTGTTCTTTTTCGAGTGCCCAGGCTTTCATCACAGCTGCTACCTGCTTCATGTGCAGGCGAAGCCGTTCATTAGGCACCCACTCTTCCAGTAAGGCATAAGCATCTTCGGAAGACAACAGGTTGCCTGTATGACCAGGGTCACCAAAACTGGAACGGCCAAGAGCATGGGTAAGCATAAGAGTTCAGAATTTGAACCCGGCAATTTAAAACAATACAGCGTTATATAGCAATGACTGCTTTATTAAAACAATAACGCCGTATTAAACAGCTTTTGCCACGATCAGGCATGGCCAGCGAGCGTGTACTCGCGGGTAAGTGCCTCTGGCGGTATACGTAGAAAATTGCTGAACTTACGGATCATGGTAAGGGAAAGGGCCTGTTTATAATGAAGTACTTTGCTCACGGTACCTTTATCGCCATATACTTTGGCAAGATCGGAAGCCGTGTAACCAAATTCTTCCATACGGATCTTGATGAGCTCAATAGGATCAAGATCGGGGGCATTCCATTGTTTTTGCTCGTAATTGCTGATAAGAAGGGCGAGCAGCATTTTTTCGCGATGATCTTCACTGTCTTTGGCGGCTTCGCGCACTTGTTCGTAGCGGGTGCAGGCGGCGGCATATTCATCCGCATTTTCGATGAGATACCATTGTTTCATAGTATGAAGGTTTAAAGGTTTAAATCTCGTCAGGATCAATACGGTCATATTCTGCATGTGTACCTATAAACCGCACTTCCACCAGCTGATCGTCATAATCTACATAGGCCACCAGGCGATATTTATTATGGACGATTTCGAAACGGGCCAAATTCTTTCCCAGCATACGCGCACGGGGAAAATCAAAGAGTACATCTTTACTGGATTTCCAGCTGGCATTTTCTACTGCCCATTTCCAGGTAGCCAGGTTTTTGCGGGTTTCCGCATGCTTTTGTGCAAAATCATTTACACGGTTCAGATAAATTATTGTCATAAGATAAGGTTTGGCAGAGTGCAACCTACTTATGACTTCAGACCTGGCATTGGGAAAAAACACACAGTTTCATGGTATTTTCCTGACAAAGAGCCGTACAAAGCTACAAAAATAGTTGGTAGATTACCAACCCCTTTCAACACTTTTTTTTCCTTGCAATATTTTTATTGATTTCCAATTCATTGCAAAAGTGCGATGAAAAATACCTGACCAATTTGTAGGAAAACAATAGTCACGTCGCTATCTTTGCGACCCCAATTTCGGCCAACCGGATGGGTGACAATAGAGGGATAGCTCGGTTGTCAAATTACTAAAACCGCCGATCAATCGGCACAAAGTTTTAAAAATGAGTAAATTACATTTCACTACCAAACATGCGAACGAGGCTACCGTTAAGCGCAACTGGTATGTTGTGGACGGTACTAATCAAACCGTAGGTCGTATGTGCTCCAGAATTGCCGCCATCCTGCGCGGAAAAAACAAAGCTTCTTATACGCCCCACGTTGACACCGGTGATTATATCATCGTGATCAACTGTGAGAAAGTTGTACTTACAGGAAACAAGCTGGATCAGAAAGTTTATGATCACTTCACAGGTTATCCCGGTGGTCTGAAAGAAGAAACAGCCAGCAACCTGCTGAAACGTCGTCCTGAAGTAGTAATTGAGCGTGCTGTAAAAGGTATGCTGCCCAAAAACAGACTGGGTCGCAAAATGTATAAAAAATTATTCGTGTATGTAGGTGCTGAGCACCCCCACACTGCACAACAACCCAAGGAGCTGAAATTCTAAACCGGTATCGGCATCCGGGTTGTCCCGGTACGAGCCTCAATTTTTACATTCTACAAAATAAGATAAATGGAAAAGCAAAAAAATGGCGTAGGACGTCGGAAAGAAGCGGTGACCCGCGTTTTCCTGAGCAAAGGAGACGGCAAGATCACTGTAAACGACAAAGACTACAAAGTATATTTTCCGCTGGTATACCTGCAAAACCAGGTAGAGCGCCCCTTTAAAACCATCGATGCTGTTGGCAAATTTGATGTTAAGATCAATGCTGCCGGTGGTGGTATTAAAGGCCAGGCTGAAGCTGCCATGCTGGGCATCTCACGTGTGTTGGTTGACCTCAACCCCGAGTTCCGCCCTGCACTCAAAGCTGCCGGTCTGCTGAAACGCGATCCGCGTTCTGTGGAAAGAAAGAAATTCGGTCACAAGAAAGCGAGAAGAAGCTATCAGTTCAGCAAACGCTAATGGCTTTGTTCTGCCGGTTTGGCTTCACAGGCTTTTGGCCCTGTTTTCCATCCGGTTCAATCATCAAATAATAATAACAACAGACAATGGAAAATAATACATCCTTACAACAGCAACTGCTGGAAGCTGGTGTTCATTTCGGTCACCTTAAAAAGAAATGGAACCCCAAGATGTTGCCTTACATCTTTGCTGAAAAGAAAGGTATCCATATCATCGATCTGAACAAGACCGTTGAATGCCTGCAGGAAACTGCTGCCGCGCTGAAACAAATTGCCCGCAGCGGTAAAAAAATCCTCTTTGTAGGTACCAAAAAGCAAGCTAAGGATATAGTGAGCGAATGCGCAAAGCGTGTGAACATGCCTTATGTGACTGAGCGCTGGCTGGGTGGTATGCTGACCAACTTCAACACCGTTCGTAAGAGCGTGAAGAAGATGCAAAGCATCGAAAAAATGCTGGGCGATGGCTCTTTCGACAGCATCACTAAAAAAGAACGCCTCACACTTACACGCGATAAAGACAAAATGGAAAAGGTACTGGGTGGTATCGCTCAGCTGGGTCGTGTACCTGCCGCTCTTTTCCTGGTAGACATCGGTCATGAGCATATCGCACTGGCTGAAGCCAAACGCCTGGGTATCTCAACTTTTGGTGTAGTTGATACCAACTGCGATCCCAACAAAGTTGACTTCGCAATCCCCGGCAATGACGACGCTACCAAGTCAATCGCTATCATCGTTAATTACCTCACTGCTGCAATCGCTGAAGGTCTGGCTGAGCGTCAGGCTGCCAAAGACGAAGACAGTGACGACAACGCTGATGACGAAAAAGAAAAACGCGCCGCTCGCCTTGAGGCTGAAGCCCAGGCTGAAGGTGGTCGCGGTGGCCGTGGCCGCGGAGGTCGTGGTCCCGGTGCCGGTGGTGCTGGCGGACAGGGTGGTGGTGGTCAACGTCGCCGCACACCAGGTGGTGGCCCCGGTGGCAGAAGATAAGGAACCAGGATTTCTGCAAAGCCAGATTCCCATCTGTTAGGATGTCAGGAAGCAGGTAAACAGAACCCCGGTATTCCATTTTTCTATTTTATCTTAAACGAACGAATATGTCAACTGTAACAATCAGTGCTCAGGATATCAACAGACTGCGCCAGGCTACTGGTGCCGGCATGATGGACTGCCGTAAAGCCCTTACAGAAACCAATGGCGATTTCGAAGCCGCCATCGACTGGTTGCGCAAGCAAGGCCAGAAAGTAGCTGCCAAAAGAAGCGACCGTGAAGCGAAAGAAGGTGTGGTGATTGCCCAGACTACTGCCGACAATAAAAGCGGTATCGTGGTTTGCATTAGCTGCGAAACAGACTTCGTTTCTAAAAATACAGACTTCATCGCCTTTGCTCAAAGCATTGCCGATGTAGCTATTGCCAACAATGTAAAGACTGCAGAAGAGCTCAGCAATGCTACTGTAGGCGGTACAAAAGTGGCCGACCTGATCAACGACAAACTGGCTGCTATCGGCGAAAAGATCGGTATCACCAAGTTTGAAAGAGTAGATGCTCCTTACGTAGCTTCTTATATCCACGGTGCTTACCGTATCGGTGTACTGGTGGGTCTTAATAAAGAAGCTGCAGAAGCCGGTAAAGATGTGGCCATGCAGATTGCCGCCCTCAACCCCGTAGCCGTTGATGCCAGCAGCGTACCTGCCGAAGTGGTAGAACGCGAAAAAGGCATCATCGTAGACGTAATGAAGCAGGACCCCAAAATGGCTGGTAAACCCGAAGAAATGCTGGCTAAGATTGCCGAAGGCAAACTGGGCGCATTCTTCAAGGAAAATACCCTCACTGCGCAGGCCTTCGTAAAAGATGCGGGCAAAACAGTGGGCGAATACCTCAAACAATCCGGAGATGTACAGGTTACCGAATTCAAACGCGTAGCACTCGGCTAATCCGGCAGAGATATAATTTTCAAAGGCCATCCGCAAAGGATGGCCTTTTTTATTGTAACCGGAGAACTACTCAATTTGTAGTAGCACACCCCAACCTGTCGGAAAAGCAGCTGCCAATGAATATATTTGGTATCAGTGAAAAAGGCTACTCTTTTCCTCCTGGTCATCTTTGTTTGCTGGCTGGCTCCGGGCATAGCCCAAACCCGTATTATCGATAGTCTGAAGCGACAGATAAGAACCCAGGCTACCGACCAGGGGCGGCTTAAAGCCATACTACAGCTTTGTGAAGAAAGCCGCAGCCTGCACCGCGACACACTGGAGTATTATGCAAATTATGCCCGTCAGCTGGCCGGCAGGGTTGGAGATCAGCGCGACCGGATCCTCGCCGAACTGGCCATTGCCAATATGCATTTTCGCTGGGGCTGGGCCGACTCGGCACTGGCTATTATCGAACCCGTGATCAAAGACCTCCGTACAGAAGACGCCTCTGTCCGCGATCTGAAATTTAAACTGGAGCGGCAGAAAGCCCTGTACCTCGGTGGCAAACTGCGTTATACGGATGCCCTGGCCGTACTGTACAAACTGGTAAATGATGCAGAGAGATATCACGACACACTGACAATTGGCGCTAACCTCAATACCATTGGGTCTGTTGCATTGCTGAGAAGTGCTCCACGCGTAGCACTGACTTGGCTGCAAAGGGCGTTGGTATATAATACACACGACCAGCGGTATGAGCCGATCCTTGCGGCTATCTATACCAATATGGCCGATGTGTATATGCAGCTGGGGAAAATGGACTCTGCAGAATATTTTATCCGGAAAGGCGTAGGCCTGTTTGGCAAAGAACAGAACCTGTCCAACCTGGCCCATGCCCTGCAGCGACAGTCATCTATCTATATCCAGAAAAAAGAATTCGATAAAGCAGAGACAGCTTTGCGGCAGATGATCGATGTACGCCGCCAGACCAACGATGGGGCCATGTGGGTGGATGATAACCTGACCCTGGTAGATTTTTACCTGGAAACGAATCAGACCGACAAAGCCATTGAATTGTGCAACCAGGCGCTTATCAGGGGCAATGTGGCTGACTCAACGATTCCCGGCGGACAGGTATTTTCCAATAATGTGAACCTGCGTCTGAAATACTATGAGGCGCTGGCACAGGCATATAAACAGGCTGGTCGCGACTCATTGTACCAGGAGTCACTGGAGCGTATCATCAGTGCAAAAGATTCATTTTATCTCGCCAATTCGGCCGAAGCCATTGCTGAGGTGCAGACCAAATATGAAGTCCAGAAAAAGGAGAACCTGATCATACAGCAGAAGCTGGATCTTACCCGCAAGAATAATCTCTTTTACCTGACAGTGGCCGGCGTATTTTTTGTGGCAGTAGTGGCGCTCATCCTGTTTGAAGGATACCGCCGGCGTGAAAAACTCAAAGTGCGCCTCATGCTGGACAAAGAAAAGGATATGGCACAAAAAGCCGTAGCCACAGCAGAAGAAAACGAACGCAAACGAATTGCCGCCGACCTGCACGACAACCTTGGCGCCTATGCCGCCTCCATCGCCTCCAACCTCGATGTGATCAATACCGAAGGGCGTGACGACCAGGAAATAATAGCGCTGCATGAATTGCACAACAACTCGCGGGCTATCGTATCGCAACTGGGCGATACCATCTGGGCACTCAATAAGGAAGCCCTTACACTTACCGCTATCAGCGACCGGTTGAAGATCCTGGTGAAACGTATTACGCCCAGTTATCCCCAGATTGAAATAGACGTAACCGAGAATGTATCGCGCGATATAGGCCTGCCGCCCACCCAGGCCTATCACCTGTACCGTATTGTGCAGGAAGCGCTGGTAAATGCAGTGCGCCATAGCGGAGGTAACCGGGTACGGATACATATTGAAGCAAACGACGACTGGCAAATATCCATCACAGATAATGGCCGGGGAATCTGGACAGAAAACAGTAAATTAACTGCCGGTGGCAATGGGATGGAGAATATGCGCAACCGGGCAGCTAACGGAGGCTGGGCTGTAAGCTGGAAACCCGCTATCCCTTCCGGCACTACCGTATTGATAGGCCCTACTACAATTTGATTATTCTCTACGGGTATGAAATACCTCAAATTTGACGCCTATGCAGTTCAGAATCGCAATGGCAGAAGATAATTCCGTAAACAGGAATACCTTTTTGCAAAAAATAAAAGTAGCGGGCAACCTGCAGCTGGTATTTGCTGCGGCCAACGGGAGCGACTGCCTGGAAGAGCTCAAAGGGCTGCCGCATGCACAGCTGCCACAGGTTGTATTTATGGATCTGCAGATGCCGTCAATGGATGGTATTGAAACCATCCGGATCGCCAAATCGCTGTACCCGCACATACATTTTATTGTACTCACCGTTTTTGACGACGATGAAAAAATATTCGAAGCGATCAAGGCAGGGGCATCGGGATACCTGCTGAAGCATGAACCCGCATCCGTACTCGAAGATGCTATTGTAAACGTGCTCGAAACCGGCGGCGCCCCCATGAGTCCGGCCATTGCCCGCAAAGCATTGCAACTGCTGAGCCGTACGACCGATCCTGGCGAAGTACCGCGCACCGGTTCACAGCTTCCGCTCAACATTACCGATCGCGAAAGGGAAATTCTGCAGCATATGGTCAATGGCTGGGATGCCAAACGGATAGCGTCAGAACTGCAGCTGAGCGTCCTTACTGTACGCAAACACATCGCAAATATTTACGATAAACTACACGTCAACTCCCGTGCTCAGGTGATCACGCTGGCGCACAAGAACAACTGGGTATAATAGTTGGCTACCAACTCTGTATGAACTCATGCAGAGTCCACGGTACTTCTGGCATTCTTGCTGCTTTTCCCCTATCTTCGCAGCGCTAAATTCAATCGCATGCTGCCCAAATACAAACGCATTCTCCTCAAGCTTTCCGGTGAGTCTTTAATGGGTGATAAGAGCTTTGGTATGGATCCTGTGGTCATTGGACAGTATGCACAGGATATCAAGTCTATTACCGAACTGGGAGTGCAGGTGGCTATCGTAATTGGTGGCGGAAACATTTACCGGGGCATGAATGAGGCAGATACGGGCATTGAGCGGGCACATGGCGATTATATGGGTATGCTGGCCACCGTGATCAATGGCATGGCCCTGCAGGCCGGCCTGGAACGTGTAGGTGTCTATACCCGCCTTCAGAGCGCCATCAAAATGGAACAGATCGCAGAACCTTATATCCGCCGCCGTGCTATTCGTCACGTAGAAAAAGGACGTGTGGTGATCTTTGGCGCTGGTACCGGCAACCCTTATTTTACTACCGATACTGCCGGTTCTCTCCGCGCTATCGAGATCAATGCCGATGTGATACTTAAAGGCACAAGGGTAGATGGCATCTATACTGCCGATCCCGAAAAAGATCCTACAGCTACCAAATACGGCACCATTACTTTTCAGGAATGTCTTACGCAAAATCTGCGCGTAATGGATATGACCGCCTTCACACTCTGCATGGAAAACAACCTTCCTATCATTGTATTTGATATGAATAAGGAAGGTAACCTGCGCCGCGTGGTAACCGGCGAAAAAGTAGGTACACTGGTAACCAGCTGATTTTTTACTGCGTTATAAGTTTGGCAAAAGCCGGCTGCAGATAAGCCTTCAACTCACTGAAGGGAATGAAGATATTGATCTCCCCCATAGCGTATGGACCAATTTCGTATGGTGCATAGCTGAACCCGATCCCTTTTGTAGTCAGGTAAAAGTTGTTGTTGGGCTCTATCTTATTCTCAAACAATCCAAATTCTTCGAGGCTACTGTTACGCGCCAGCTTATACTGTAGCCGAAACCATTTTTCCAGATAGCTGCGCAATGCGCTACGGCCTGCAGGTGTCAGCACATCGGCAATTTTGTATTTCTTCTGGCTGGCAGGATTAATGACCACATACTGCGTGGCACCAAATCCATGTGCACCACCTGTGAAGGAATAAGCAGTACTGACCAGCGAAAGAAAACCAGGATGCTGATACATGACCAGCACAGCCTGATCCTGGCTCATCGAGTAGCCGGTAGGAAAAGAAACGAGATCGCTATCCGGCACTTCCCGGAAATCAGTTTTGTAATCGGCCAGGTAGGTATTTTTCAATTGCAGGAGTGAAGTGCCGATTGCTGCCGGCACCGTTTTCAGATCAAAAAAAGCAGCTATCTGGCGACGTACAAACAGATCGGCAGCACTATTGCCCGATGGCCACACCGTAGCGGCATAATAGCTGGCTTCGGGCGATTCGGCCAGTTTTGAACGGAGTTTGGCATCGCCCATTGTATAGATAAAATCGAAACGTGGCGAAAGATCTTTATTCACGGTAGCAGCTACCTTTCTGGCAGTACTGTCGGGGTGCAGCCTCCATTCTCCGGTCAACCCGGTAGCGGTATCGGCTTTTATTTCAAACCGTTCATTCGCTTCCATGGCGCCCGGTACGAACGACAGCAGGCGGATCACTCCCGGACCGGCACTCGTGTCATCGCCGGATACATAAATGGGTTGCTGCATCCGCTGGTAATAGTAAAAACCCGAATAGCCGTTGCCGGCTTTATGAAGATGCAGGGTAAAAGGGTATTTATCAATTTGTCCGGTAAAAGTTTTGAACCAACTGGACTGGCTACGCCCGGTCAGTGGTAGCAGAAATGACAGGGCAAATGCCGTGAGTAGGTGAATTTTCCGCATCTGAGGATAAACTGTTTTTCTTAGTGTTAAAGATAGCAATTATCTTGCGCGTGCTTTCCCTCCTATTGTGAAAAACAAATAACCGTAATCCCGGTAATTTTCTTTAGTTTCAACACACGTTAACGAAACAGTTATTATGGCCGCCACCCTGACCCTCTCAATTCTCGAGATCGTGTTGCTATTATTTGGCGCGATCATACTGGGTATCACCATTCATTTCTTTATAGCCAGCCGGAGAAATCTTAAAGCCGCCACAGAAGAGATGGAACGCACCAGCTTTGCCCGCGACGAGTGGAAGCTGAGATACTTCAACGACATGGAGGCGCGCGATAAGGAAATGACCGATCTCAAACTGCAGGTACAGGAAGCCGAAGAAAACAGCCGCATCTACTCCATGGAGCTGGAAGATGTGCGCCGTAACAACAAACTGCTTAAAACGGAAATAGACAATGCACGTCAGTCCGGCCCACAGCAGGAAGAAGCAGACAAAGCTATTCAGGAACTGGAAGCGCAGGTGAGCCGCCTGCAGCATGATCTCAACAACGCCCGCGCGGTAGAAGCACAGCATCAGCACCAGTTGCGTACAATCGATAACCTGCAGCAGCAAATGGCTACGCTGCGCAAAGAACTCGAAGACGCCCGCGCCATACAACTGACCGCCGAGGCAGAAAAACCCCGCACCGACGATTCTTACCTGGAGCAACTGCGCCAGGCGCAGAAAAGCCTGGCAGAGCATAATCAAAAGATCAATGACCTGCTCGGGAATATTGATATCATTAAAGAAAAAGAAGAAAAGCAACGGGAAATACTTCGCAACAATGAAGAGCTTTACACTCAGCTGGCCGATATGCGGAATATGCTGAGCGAAAAAGAAAAAGAAATTCATTCTATCCGCCAGCAACAGCAACTTACTTCCGAAATGAGCTCTATGCTGGATAATGCCTATAGCGAATTCAATGTACTGCAGGGCAAAATACAAAAGCTCGAAACACAGCTGACCGCTTCCAAGATGATGAACCTCGAAATGGAAGACCTGCGTGAAGAGCATACCCGTATTGTACGCGAACTGGATGAACAGAAAACAAAAGCCAGTCGCCTGTCGCTCGAAAATCAGCAACTGCAGTCATTGCTGGGCGAAACGGAAGACAAACTCCGTGAAGTCAATGTACAACGCCAGCAGCTGCAAAAGCGGGTGGCTTATCTCGAAGAATTGAACAACGATCTGCAGGTAGTATCAGAAGCCAATAAAAAGCTGGAAAGCCAGTTGCGTCGTGTAAGTGAGCTCGAGAGCATGCTGCATGTCGTATCAGAAGAGCGTGATCAGCTCATGCGCCGCCAGCCCGGAAATAAATCAGCCTGACCTGATTCAAATCACGTTTCCCACCCCGGCAGATTCCTAACTTTGCACTCATCACGCACATTGCCATCGCCATTATGCTGGTGAAGGCAATACTCTTTTTACAATGTCCATAAACTTTTCTCTATGACACAGGATATTGCCGGCATCCGCAAGAACTATGCGCAGCGCTCACTGTCAGAATCGGATACCGATCTTAACCCATTGCACCTGTTTGACCGCTGGTGGCGTGAGGCTACAGAGGCGCAGATAGATGAAGTAAATGCCATGACACTGGCTACTGCATCAACAGACGGAGTGCCATCTGCCCGTATTGTATTATTGAAAGGGTATTCTGAAGAAGGATTTACGTTTTTCACCAATTACAACAGCTATAAAGGCAAACAACTGCTGGAAAACCCCAAAGCCTGCCTCGTTTTTTTCTGGAAGGAACTCGAGCGCCAGGTCCGCATTACCGGCATCGTACATAAAGTAAGCGAAGAGGAGAGTGACACCTATTTTCATTCCCGTCCGCTGGGCAGCCAGATTGGCGCCAGTGTATCGCCCCAGAGCCAGCTGATAGAAAGCCGGGAATGGCTGGAAGAAAAATATAAGCAAACCGAAAAAGAACTCTCCGGCCAGAAACCCTCACGCCCCGACCATTGGGGTGGATTCCTGGTAAAACCGGTAGTGATCGAATTCTGGCAGGGGAGACCCTCCCGACTGCACGACCGCCTCGAATACTCACTGGAGCCGGGAGGCAATTGGGTGAGAGTGAGACTCGCACCGTGATGATTTGGAGATTTGAAAATTTGAGGATTTGAAGATGAGTTTTAGGTTATAAGTTCTAAGTAATAAGTTTTCCAGAACAATGAAAGCATTCGATATTTAAATACCATCTTCAAATCCTCAAATTTTCAAATCTCCAAATCAAAAAAGTCCGGCTATGCCGGACCTTAAAAGAAATTCGATATGTAAGCACATCAATTATGCTTTCTTCGCTGCTTTCTTGGCAACTGGTTTTTTGGCTGGACGGCTTTTGCCGAATGAACCTTTAAAACGTTTGCCTTTGGCAGTTTTTTTATCTCCTCTTCCCATGGTTTAAAAAATTTGAAATATAAAGGTAATTATTTTCACTAAAAAAGCTCCGGTACTGGGTGAAGCACTGGAGCTTTTGACGAGTTAATGATTCGATTACAGTTTTGCAGACAGTTCTTTACCGGCTTTAAAACGAGCCACTTTTCTTGCTTTGATCTTGATCACTTCACCGGTCTGGGGGTTACGGCCATTGCGAGCCGCTCTTTTGGAAACGGAAAAAGTACCAAAGCCAACGAGAGTCACTTTGCCACCGCCTTTCAATGTCTTTGTAACGGCTTCCACAAAAGAATCCAACGCTTCATTAGCCTGTGTTTTAGTGATACCGGCATCTTCGGCGAGTTTCGTAATTAATTCAGCTTTGTTCATAATCTGATTTTTTTGAAGATTTTGTAACGGCGACAAATTTAGAAGCTTTTTCGCTGAGATCGAAAAATATTTGCCTTTAAAATGCAGTATTAAAAACTCACCGAATCCGCTACAGGCAAGGATTTTAACGGATTTGACATTGCGTGATTTTACGATACGATTGTGCTATGAATCGCTGAAACCCTTGCTGGGAGCGGTTTTTAGAAGATATGCACTGAAATGCAGTACAGCAGCGGGTTTGCGCGGAATATACAACTGTTTTTAACAGAAAGAAATGCGGGTTTATCTTTTTACACAATCAATTCACAACCTGCAATACAGAACGGAATGAGATCACTTTGTCGCCCCATTTATTAATAACCTTCTTGCGCATTTCTTCTGCATGGTCGCGGATATACCGGTTGTAGAGAGCTTTGCTCTCGGCATGGTATTGTACTGCATAGGTAGGGCCTTCCGCTGTATCTGTCTCAATCAGTTCCAGTATCTGTGCATGAGTAAAACAGCCGGTACCTGTTACATCAGGAATATGTTCCTGCTGCATCCACACCAGCCACTGCTCGGCGATAGCGTGGTCGACTCTCGAGGTTACATTGTAAACGATCATGTCCAAAATTACTGTTTGTTGTCCATTCTGCCGCTGCCGGTATCCTTCTGATCAGGCTGATCGATGAGCATAGCCTTGAGACGCTGATACATGAACGACACAGTCAGCAGCAATACTCCCAGCAGGATGAAAGCGGCAATCTTTCCTCCGGGAGGAACATTGCGGATGTCGTAGAGAAACAACTTGGCCAGCGTGACCGCAAATACACAGAGCGAAATGATCCGCAATGGCTGATAACGATATTTTAACCCCAGCCAGATAAGTACAAAGGAGCAAATACTCCACAGGATGCTCAATCCGGCTTTATAATACAGGTTTTGCCACCAGAGCCAGTCGACCCGGTCCCTGTAACCCAGCCACAACATCGACTGGTACAGTTCAGCACTCAATATGATCAGGATGATTACCGAAGCGATCCAGGCAAAATAAGGCGTCTGATAAGTGACGAAACCGGTTTGTTTATTCCGTACCTGGTAGATGATGTTGCCAAAAACAAACAGCAACAGAGCCGTACCCGCCCAATGACCCAGATAGAGATAAGAAGGCCCTTTTTCCAGCAGGTAAATGGTGACATCTGCCTGCGTGCCTATCGCCAGCAGGTAAAAAAATGAACCGGCCGCAGCAAACAATAACCATAGCTGCGGAGCAAACGGCTCCTTGCGGTATACCCACAAGGTAAACAGCATATAAGCCAGTGTATAAAACAGGCCATAAACAACTTCCAGGCTCGTGTCGGGGAAATACGTGCTAAACTGGTACAGTATCTCCAGTATACCGGTCATATAACCAACGGCCAGTGCCAGTGCTATGAAGAGCGAAGAGAAAAAGGATGCCCGGTAAACAGGCTGCACAGTATCGATTGCTTTGCGGTGAAGCCAGTGACTGATGGCAAATGATATGCTGACAGGCAGACCGGTCAGTACAGCTTTGTTAAGCAGGACAGGAATGGTGCCGCCTGTAAATGCATAAACATCGATCCAAACCCATAACAGACTGAAAAGCGCCCCGGCAGCAAGCAGGATATGAGCAATACGCAACTGGCTGAGGCCACTTCGTAAATATATCCAGAGCAGGATAACGGATTCTGCAGCCCAGAACAGGGCGACCTGCTGCCCTTTGAGTTGTACGGGTGCTATCAGCGATATGAAACTTACGGCGAGGCCAATCAGCAGCAGTACAAAATTGCGGTCAACAGATGGTTTGCGATAAAACAGCAAAGCCAGTGACAGATTCAGCACCCCTAATGCACCGGTAAATACACCGCTCCATTGATCATGCTGCCAGTTTTCGAGAATGTGCAGACCGGCGAGGAAATACAGGAAATTGGTGCCCAGTACCAGTAAAAAATCTAATGCCGTAAAATACCGGCGCAACCGCAGATTGTTAAGCAGGTGCATGCCCAGGAAAAGGAAATAATAGAGTGTGCCATACAGGAAAGCGTGTCCGTAGGGGAAACGATTATCCTCATTATCATTGATAGAGCCGCTGACGAGCCAGCTGCCATAGATCAGCAGCGTACCGATCAGGGCAATGATATTGACAGTCGGCCAGCGTTTGAACCACGAAAGGATAGTCATACCCGTACACAGGATAGCCAGGTAGATAAAGAGCGCCTGGTAATTGTTGTTGCCCGTGCTAACGAGGAATGGAGTTGCAAAACCGCCCAGTGTAGCAAGTATAGCCAGTTCTGACCGGTCATATTTTAATGATAAGGCAACCGCCAGCCCGGTTATCACCAGCATTAAGACAAAAGCAACCGTCTGGCTGATCAGGTGATATTCATGAAAAGCAAAGGCCACACTAAAATACAGCACAGACAGGCCGCCACCCACCAGTACTGAACTGAAAGAACGGTATTTGTTACGTATACGATGCGCAATGCCGATAAGCAGCAAACCGCTGGCTACAGCTATGAGCACCCGCCCCAGTTCGTTGATCCAGTCTTTATCAATGGCATATTTGATAAAGAAAGCGATACCCAGTACCAGTACACCGATGCCGATCTTGTTGGCGATATTTTCACCGATATATTTCTCCAGGTCGCGCTCACTGGCCTGCCTGGATGGTTTTGGTCTTACGGGCTCGATGATGATCCCGGGCATTATATATTCCTCTTCTTCCAGGGCCGGTATAGCAGCAGGAGTGATGATTGGCACAGGTGGTTCTTCTTCGGCAGACTCTTCCGGCGGTACTTCGGTGGGCGAAACAGGTTTGTTGGCCGGAGGGGGCACCGGTGTTGTAACCGGCATCTGCTGAACTATGTTTTCGGTAGAGAGAGGAGACTTTTCCTGAGATTGATGGATCAGGTTTTCAATTTTCCGATCCAGTTTTTCCAGCAGTTCCTGCTGGCGATTAATACGGGCGGCAATACTAAGCAATAACAGCAGCAGTACAATCGCCACCAACAGTAACAGAAGGGTCAATCCTGTCATATGATGATTTTGGTTCGACAAAACGCAGCCGGCGCTTCATCTGTCCAACATCCTGTGCAGGGTGCTGCATTATCAACAGTTGGTGGTGGCGATGAAGCAGCCTATTTTTTAGCTGCCTTCTTTTGTGACCCGGTATTACCCAGATCAATATTTAAATATACCGGACAATGATCACTATGCTTCACATCGGGGTATATTTCTGCATCTGTCAACTGCTTTTTTAGCGGTTCTGTAACATTTATGTAATCGATGCGCCAGCCTTTGTTATTGAGGCGTACCGAGGGAAAACGCTGACTCCACCAGCTATAACGGTGAGGCTCAGGGTGAAAGACGCGGAATGTGTCAATCCAGCCGCTTTCCAGAAATTTTGTCATCCATGTACGCTCGTCAGGAAGAAAACCAGATGAGTTTTTATTACCCCTGGGGTCATGAATGTCTATTTCATTGTGGGCAATATTATAATCGCCACAGAGGATAAGGTTGGGATATTTCTTTTTTAATTGTTTGACATAAGCAAACAGTTCGTCGAGCCACACATATTTATAGCTCTGCCGCTCATCGCCACTGGTACCACTGGGAAAATAGGCATTGATAAGGCGGGTATCACCAAAATCGAGTTGAATGACGCGGCCTTCATCGTCACTGATCTTATGACCGGTACCATACTCCACATGGTCGGGTTTGATACGGGTGAGTACGGCTACACCACTGTATCCTTTTTTCTGCGCACTAAACCAGTAATCGTGATAACCCAGATCGGTAAATAACTGGTGATTTACATTTTCCTTGAGAGCTTTTGTTTCCTGCAGGCAGATCACATCTGCAGGGTCGGTTTTGAGCCACTCAATGAAACCTTTATTGATAGCCGCTCTGATGCCATTCACATTGTAACTGATGATACGCATAAAGTCCTGGAATTTGATCCCAAATTACTGTATAAATCGCTGCATTGCCAAAAACGAACCTTATGCACTGCAGACTGTTCTTACTGTATTTTAATAAGAATACGTTTATAAAAGTTTTACTTTTATCCATTACAATCGAATCAGCATGAAAGGATCAGAACGGTTAATACCCGGCAAGGAACAAGTGTACCTGGAAGGACCCAAGAGCCGGGGTTATGAATTGGCATTTGGATTTCGCGTGTTCCGGCAGTTTATCAAAGGTTTCCGGACGTTACACTTTGTAGGCCCCTGTATCACAGTATTCGGATCGGCCCGTTTCAAGGAAGATCATCCCTATTATCAGGAGGCGGTAGAATTCGGAAAACGTATTGCCGAAATGGGATTTACCACGATGACAGGTGGCGGCCCCGGTATTATGGAAGCAGCCAACCGCGGTGCGTTTGAAAATGGCGGGTTGTCGGTCGGGTGCAATATTCAACTGCCTTTCGAACAGCATGTCAACCCGTACGTACACAAATCGGTGACCTTTGAGCACTTCTTTGTACGTAAAGTGCTGCTGATAAAATATTCCTATGCATTTATCATCATGCCCGGCGGGTTTGGCACCATGGACGAGTTTTTCGAAACTCTTACGCTGGTGCAGACCAAAACCCTGACCCAGTTTCCTATCGTTCTTTTTGGTAAGGAATATTACAGGGAGCTGGTAGAAGCGATGAATGATATGGCTGTGAGAGGCACTATTTCAAAAGAAGATATGAACCTGGTGCTGGTGACAGACGATATGGATGAAGCGATGAGCCATATCAAACAATACATCACCAGCAATTATAAGGTCAGACCCCGCCGCAAGCTGTGGTGGTTGTTTGAGAAACGATAACGGCACGGATTATCAGCTGCCCGGCATTCAAAAGTGCCTATTGAAAAGTTGACTTTTTCGTGTAGGTTTGTAAGCAAACCAATTTGCATGACAGCAGTTGATGCCCTCGGGTATACAGCCGGAGCGGTAACCACCCTCACCTTTTTGCCCCAGGTTATCAAAACCTGGCGCGACAAATCTGCCAGGGACATATCGTTACTCATGTTTCTTATCGCAGCTATCAATGAAGTAATGTGGATAACCTGGGCGGCCCTGCTTAACCCCGTCAACTGGGTCATCGTTGCTACCAATTCGATATTGCTTGTCATGTCCTGTACGATGATCTATTTTAAATTCCGATACAACCAACAGACATGAGCGCAATCAATACAATTATTTTCGACCTCGGTGGTGTACTTATAGACTGGAATCCGCGGTATGTATTTGACGACAACTATTTCGATTCTGCAGAAAAAAGAGCTTATTTTTTTAATCATATTTGTACCAGCGACTGGAATGAAGAGCAGGATGCCGGCCGTTCTATTGTGACGGCTACGCAGGACCTGGTACAAAAATTTCCCGAATGGGAGCCGGCTATCAGGGATTATTATGGCCGCTGGACGGATATGCTGAAAGCATCCATACCAGATACGGTAGAGATCTTCCGGGCATTGCGTCAAAACGAGCGGTACAGGATTTATGCACTTACCAACTGGCAGGCAGGCCTTTTTGATATAGCCCTGGTACGGTACGATTTTCTGCATTGGTTTGATGGCCGGGTCGTAAGCGGTGAGGAGAAAACCCGCAAACCATTTCCTGAATTTTATCATCGCCTGCTAAACCGCTACGATGTAGATCCGGCAAAAGCTGTTTTCATTGACGACAATCTCCGCAATGTAAAAGCAGCACAGGAGCTGGGTATTGACGGTATTCACTTTCAATCACCGGCTCAATTGCAACAGGAATTGCAGCAGCGTGGACTTATCTGACCGGTAGTCTTTTCCAGAACGCTTCGAGATAAGTGTCGCCGACCGGCAGATACTTTCCCTGGATGATCACCCGCTTACGTTCTATAGCATCAATTTTGCTGATGGCTATGATATAGGATTTGTGTATGCGCAGAAATGCCTGGCTATCCAGGTCTTCTTCAAAGCTTCGGAGACTCTGCAGGGTAAGCGTCTTACCTCCGCTATGATGAATAGCTACATAGTCACGCAGGCTTTCGAAATAATAAATGTCTTTCAGGTCTATCCGGATAATACGGTACTCTGATTTTACAAAGATGTGATCGACCGGTGCCGGGGCTGTAGCGATTGCGGTCGCTGTTGTCGTTTGCAACCGGGCTTTGGCTTTGTCGACTGCTACCAGGAAACGCTCAGGCGAAAACGGCTTGAGCAGGTAGTCCACTACATCGTGATCAAAGGCCTGGAGTGCATATTCCTCGTAGGCTGTGGTGAGAATTACCCTGACGCGACCGTTCAGGATCTTCATAAACTGAATACCCGTGAGCTCAGGCATCTGTATATCCAGGAATACAAGATCCACACCGCCCTGCTGTGCAAGTTGCAGGGCAGCAAACACATCGCTGCCGGCCATCACCAGCTCCAGGTCAGGCACCTTGCTGACATAATCTTTCAGCAGTTTCACCGCCAGCGGCTCATCATCCACTATCAGGCATCGGATCATAGTGGGTAAATTTAAAACTTAATATGCAGCTGCACGGTAAAATAGCCGTTTGCTTCTGATACCTGCAGCGAGTTTTTTTCCGGGTAAATAAGTCCGAGCCGGCGCTGTACATTGGCAAGGCCAATGCCACCGGATTCGTCTTTATGCGCCTGCTGAATACGGTTACTGCTTTCAAATAAAAGTTCCTTGTTGCTGACGGCAAGGGAAAGGCGCAACGGCTCCTGCCGGAAGTCGCCGTGCTTGAAAGCATTTTCAATAAAAGGGATGAGCAGATAGGGGGGGATGGTTTTACCTTCTGCCTCGATATGTGTTTCACGCATCACGCGTACCGGGTAATCAAAACGCAGCTGCTGCAAAGTGATAAAATCATCTATATAAGCCCATTCTTTTTCTACCGGCACATGCTCCTTTTTTTCATACAGCATATACCGCAGCAGGCTGGATAACTGCAATACTGCCTCCGGTGCGCGGGCAGATTGCTCATATACCAGCGAATAAATATTATTAAGCGTGTTAAACAAAAAGTGAGGATTGATCTGCGAACGGAGAAATTGCAATTCGGCCTCCCGCGACTGCTGTAGCAGCAAAGCCTGTTTCCGCTGATTGCTTAGCTGCGCGTCTAGCAAATATATCAGGAACCCCAGTAAGACATAGGTCAGCGCATAATACAGATTGTCGAGAAAGTAATAAGCAAAACGGATAGAGGGTGGATAATTCCAGGTATTGAATAAACGACCCAGGACCACCTGCTCCAGAAGGTAACGCTGGCAGGCAAAAAGAATGACTACCCCGATCATGCCCGACCAGAAAGCACCATAACGGCGTGAACTGAAAAATCGATTACCGACCCACCGGGTAAGCAGTAAAGTGGTGGTCACGTAAACGATCTGGCAGATGTTGAAGATATTAAATGCTTCTCCCCAGTCTATGGCATGGCCGTTCTTTAAAAGTGTGATCAGGTCGAAACCCCATACCAGCATGAAGACGGTAAGTGTATATACGAATAACCGTTGTTTCCAGTTCATGCTACTAAAATAACTCTCCCGGTCGCACCGGCATAGGGCTGTCTGCCAATCCTGTTTTTTTGTCTGCAAACCCGCTTTCCGGCCAGAAACACTGTTTGCAGACATAAAAAGCCTGCAGGCAGATCAGTTTCCCCCTGTCCGGCGGCCAGTCGCATTTTTGAGGAAATAATCAACACATGAAAAGATGGATATTTCTGCTGGCAGTCATTGGTGCCATTCCTTATATCTTTTATACCCTTCCCCATCAACCTTTCACCTTTTACCTTTTTTAACCCTTAACCTTTTTTATGCGAATTGTATTCATCATAACACTCCTTCTTCTTTTTTCTGCGCTGCCGGCTCAGCAGATGCTCAGCCAGGACATAAAGGCCCTGCATGGTTTTTTAAGCAAAACACATAGTTATAAGGACCAGATCAGGGGAAAGGCAAAGACTGCTTACTATCAAATGATGGATAGCCTCACGCAGCAGCAACCGCAGAATGCGTACGAGTATTTTCGCCTGCTGGCGCAAATGACGGAACCGCTTCGCGACAATCACCTTTTCGTGTATGAATATCCGCAGCAGGAGATCAAAAGCGCACAGTTTTCGGATACCGCTTTTATGCGTGCATACCGCTCTTCGGCCGCTTATCTCGACTTTCCTTCTGTACGGCTGAGTCTTGACTCGCTCGAACAGCAGCTGCAACGCGCAGACAGCAATAGCGTGGAAGGTATTTATTATTATCAGCAGTATATTAAACTGGCTGTATACCGTTCGGGCCGTGCCGGCGAGTATACCGGCGTGGTGCTGACTTCTGAATTTCCCAACTGGGGCCGGGGACAGATACTGTTTGTTTTGCAGGACCGTGGTGCCGGCCGTTATTCGGCTATCTATTATCAATTGGCACAAAAAACACTCGCATATAGCCGTCATATCAGATATGTTCGGCATGGATTGCCTCTGTTGCAGATTAAGAAGTATCCGCAACAGCCGGTATATGCCGATGTGAAGGCCGGCACTGAGCCTTTTGTCTTCAGCAGGCTGTCAGACAATATCCAATATCTGCGGTTTGGCAGTTTTGCCACCTATCCGGCCAATATCGCCCGGGCAACTAAGTTTTATGAACAGGTCAAAGATTCGCTCACCGCTCCTTATTTGATCGTTGATATCCGCAACAATGGTGGTGGCGGCAACAAGACTTCTGGTCAGTTCCGGAAATTGCTGAAGAAATACGCACGCAAAGGGAAAGTGTATTTGCTGATAAACTATAATACTATGAGCAATGCGGAAGCATTTGCGCTGGATATGCGCGATGCTGATATTGCCACATTAGTGGGAGAGCCCACGCGTGGCATGATCACATATGGCAGCAACAGCGATATCGTGAGAGAACTGCCGGGCGGACGATACAAACTTTATATAACCGATATGAGAGGAACGGCAAGGGACCTCAGGTTTGAAGATATAGGGGTTGCACCTGAGATTGTGCTGGATCCAAATAGCGATTGGATACAACAGGTGCAGATTTTGATAAATTTGCTATGATTTTAAGCGTTTGATATGTAAGTTTAGTCTTTACGACAACAACTTACAGACACCAAACCAACATCTATGTACGATCAGAACGAACCTCCCCAGGAGACGGCCCTTTTTGATGAAGAGATTTTTCAGTACGAAGAAGCGTCCAGCACCAAGCGATTTGTAAACTGGCTGATAGATAACCTGTTTATGCGTTACGTGTTGAGTTATGCCACAGGCTACCTGGTAGCACATTTGCTGGTAAGGATCGCGCCGGACTTTTTATACCAGGTAGTGTATGAAGAAGACAGGTTTACGACGTATCTCTTCCTGTATATGGTTGGCATATTGAACTACTTCGTATATTATACTCTTTGCGAAAAAGCATTTAAAGGCTACACGCTGGGCAAACTTATCAGCGGCTCACGCGCTATACGGGCAGATGGTGGCGAACTTACGCTTAAGGATGCTGTACTGCGCAGCCTGTGCAGGCTCATACCTTTTGAAGCATTCAGCGCACTGGCGGGCCGGCCCTGGCATGATACCTGGACAAAGACAACGGTGATCAATACCCGCCGCTGATTATTCCATTACGGGTCTTAACCAGCGTTCCATTTCCTGGCGGGGCATTCCCTTGCGCTGCAGGTATTGTTCAAACTGATCAGGCTGTATTTTACCGACACCAAAGTACTGGCTTTGCGGATGACTGAAATACCAGCCGCAAACGGAGGCGGCAGGATACATGGCCAGTGATTCGGTAAGATGAATACCGGTGGTCTCTTCACCGCCCAGCAGTTCAAACAGTTTGTATTTTTCAGTATGATCGGGACAGGCCGGGTAACCCGGTGCGGGGCGAATGCCCACATATTCTTCTTTGATCAGCTGATCGTTCGAGAGCACTTCTTCTTTTTGATAACCCCAGTACTGCTTACGTACCTGCTCGTGCAGGCATTCGGCAAAGGCTTCGGCCAGCCGGTCGGCCAGCGCCTGCAGGGTGATCTTGCTGTAATCGTCCAGCTCCTTCTCAAACCGCTTGATATGCGGTTCAATCCCTTTGATGGTGACAGAGAAGGCACCGATATAATCTTCCGGAGCGCCGGCTGTGCCGGGTTTGATAAAGTCGGCCAGGCTCAGGTTGGGCTGTCCGGGTGCTTTCTGGATCTGCTGGCGCAAAAATTCAAGATTGACCGGGCTGGTGGCACTCACGGCAACAGTATCGCTGGCGGTACGGACCGCCGGCCAGAAGCCGATCACTCCCTGAGCACTTAACCATTTCTCACTGATGATCTGATCGAGCATGCGATTGGCATCATCGTAAAGTTTGGTGGCTTCTGTGCCCACTTTTTCATCGGTAAGGATAGCGGGGAAATTGCCATGCAGCTCCCAGGAAATAAAGAAAGGTTTCCAGTCTATGTACTGCCGGATGGTGCTGAGCGGAAAATCGATGAATTGTTTGGCCCCGGTAAATGAAGGCACAGGCGCGGTATAATGATCCCAGTCGGCCTGTACTTTATTGGCCTGGGCTTTTTCAATAGTCAGGTAAGTTTTTACCGGTTTTTTGTTTTCAAAATCCGTTTTCAGTTTTTGATACTCCTGTTGTGTTTTTTGCAGGAAATTGGTTTTCTGTTCACCCAGCAGGGAGCCGGCTACCGTTACGCTACGGCTGGCATCGAGTACGTGCACGACACCCTGATCATACTGCGGAGCGATCTTTACGGCAGTATGCATACGAGAGGTAGTGGCGCCCCCGATCAGCAATGGCTGATTCATACCGCGGCGTTTCATTTCATGGGCCACATTGACCATCTCGTCGAGCGATGGGGTGATCAGACCGCTCAGGCCGATGATATCCGCATTTTCACGGTCAGCGGTATCAAGGATCTTATCGGTAGGGACCATCACGCCCATATCAATGATGTCATAGCCATTACAGCCCAGTACCACGCCTACGATGTTTTTGCCGATATCATGCACATCGCCCTTGACGGTAGCCAGTAATATTTTTTTTGCATTGCTGCTGCCGGCCGATGCATTGTTCTTTTTTTCTTCTTCGATAAATGGTGTGAGCCACGCTACGGAACGTTTCATGACACGGGCGCTTTTTACTACCTGTGGCAGAAACATCTTGCCGGCGCCAAACAGATCACCTACCACGCCCATACCATCCATCAGCGGGCCTTCGATCACATCGAGTGGTTTGGGATACCTGAGGCGGGCCTCTTCTGTATCGGTATCAATATAATCGGTGATGCCGTTGACCAGGGCATGTTTCAGACGCTCTTCGACCGGTGTTTGCCGCCAGGCATCATCTTTTTTCTCCACCTTATCCTGTGCCTTTACTGTTTCGGCAAAAGCAAGAAGTTTTTCTGTGGCCTCGTTGGTTTCATTATTCCGGTTGAGGATCACGTCTTCGCAGAGCTGGCGCAGCTGGGGCTCAATCTCATCGTACACGATCAGCTGACCGGCATTTACGATACCCATGTTCATACCAGCTTTGATGGCATGATACAGGAATACGGCGTGCATCGCTTCGCGTACCGGCTCATTGCCACGGAAAGAGAATGAAAGGTTGCTGACGCCACCACTTATCCCCACCAGCGGCATGGCCTGTTTGATACGACGGGTGGCATTGATGAAATCAACGCCATAGTTATTATGTTCTTCAAGCCCGGTTGCAATGGCGAATATGTTAGGATCAAAAATGATGTCCTGTGGAGCAAAACCCACTTGTTCTGTCAGTATCTGGTAGGCGCGTTTACAGATATCCACTTTCCGGTCTTCAGTATCGGCCTGTCCCTTTTCATCAAATGCCATGACGATCACTGCGGCGCCATAGCTCTGGCAGATGACTGCCTGCTCAATGAATTTGGCTTCGCCCTCTTTCATCGATATAGAGTTGACGATACACTTGCCCTGCACACATTTCAGGCCTGCCTCGATGATCTCAAATTTGGAAGAGTCGATCATGACCGGAATGCGGGCGATATCGGGCTCGCTTTGCAGCAGGTTCAGAAAAGTGGTCATGGCTTTTATGCCATCCAGCAGTGCGTCGTCCATATTCACGTCAATCACCTGTGCGCCGCTTTCTACCTGCTGGCGCGCCACACTCAACGCTTCTTCATATTTATTTTCTCTGACAAGGCGGGCAAATTTTTTGGAACCGGTTACATTGGTACGCTCACCCACATTCACAAAGTTGGTTTCAGGTCTGATGACGAGCGGCTCCAGGCCTGAAAGCCGGAGATAAGGTCTGATGATCGTGTTGTCGTTCATTTGTTCGTTTCTTTATCAGCAGTAGTTCACAGCAATCTTTTAATACGCATCAGCTACCACCGGCAGTTTACGGGGAGAGATACTTTTTACTTCCTGTGCTATATGACGAATATGGTCTGGCGTGGTGCCGCAGCACCCCCCTACGATATTTACAAAACCTTCGCGGGCCCAGTCTTCTAGATAGTGAGCCGTATCGGAAGGATGCTCATCGTATTCACCCATGGCATTGGGCAGGCCTGCATTGGGGTAAGCCGATACATAACAGGCTGCCAGGTGGGAGAGTTCTGCGATATGCGGCCTCATCTCGCGGGCACCCAGCGCACAGTTGAGACCTACGCTCAACGGACGGGCATGCTGCACGGAAGTATAAAAGGCTTCGAGGGTTTGTCCGCTCAGCGTACGTCCCGAAGCATCGGTAATAGTACCGCTGATCATGATCGGCAGGGGTTCTTTGCCGGTATCGCGGAAATATTTCTTGACAGCAAAAATGGCTCCTTTGGCATTCAGCGTATCAAAGATGGTTTCGATCAGCAAAATGTCGGCGCCGCCATCAACGAGGCCACGCACCTGGTCATAATAGGCGTCTACCACTTCGTCGAAAGTAACAGCCCGGTAGCCGGGGTTGTTAACGTCGGGGGACAGTGAAAGGGTTTTATTGAGTGGACCGATAGCGCCTGCTACCCATGCCTGCCGGCCTGACTGCTCAATAGCGGCACGGGCACATTTTACGGCGGCCACGTTCAGCTCATAAGCCAGCGATTGCATTTCATAATCTGCCATAGCAATAGAAGTACTGCTGAATGTATTGGTTTCAATAATATCAGCTCCTGCTTCGAGGTACTGCAAATGAATGGCTGTAATGATCTGCGGCTGCGTAATGCAAAGCAGGTCATTATTGCCTTTGAGATCGAGGTGCCAGTCTTTGAACCGCTCGCCGCGGTAATCGGCTTCAGACAGCTTATACCGCTGGATCATGGTCCCCATGGCGCCATCAATGATAAGAATACGCTTCTCAAGCTCCTGACGAATATCCATACACAAATTTTTAAAAGCGGCCGATTGAAGGGTCTGCCGGGTAGTTGATGACTGGACTATAAACGTTGAAAAATCCGGGAGGAGTTTTGTGGACGTTTATTAGTTCCGCTTATTTACCCAGGCCGAACAATAAACAAATCCGCCTGCGAAAGGCAAAGGTAAGGAAAGTTGGGAAAGACAGGGAAAAAGGTAAAAGGATGAAGGTGGAAGATAAATAAAAGGTGTTGTTGGGCAGCTATTCCTTTCACCTTATGCCTTCTGCCATTTATCTGCCACTCACATACTTGTCTACCGGCAACCTGTTCTGCAGGCTTCTTGCGAGGGTCATCTCATCAGCATACTCCAGTTCGCCGCCAAAAGCAATGCCCCGGGCAATGGTAGTGATGCGAATAGGGAAGGGTTGTAGTTTTTTCTGAATATAATAGATGGTCGTATCGCCCTGGATAGTGGGATTGAGGGCAAAAATGAGCTCTTCCGTCTTTTCCTTTTCTACCCGGTGTATTAATGCCTCTATATGCAACTGATCGGGTCCTATACCATCAAGCGGTGAGATGACACCACCCAGCACATGATAGATGCCATTGTACTGCTGTGTGCTTTCAATAGCGATTACATCGCGGATACTTTCTACCACACAGATGATCTCTTGTTTGCGCAGGCTATTGGCACAGATAGAACAGATATCGGCATCGGCAACATTGAAGCAGCGGTTGCAGAATTTGATCTCCCGACGCATGCGGTCAATCACTTCACTGAAATGATGTACATCGGAAGGGTTCTGCTTCAACAAATGCAGTACCAGCCGCAGGGCCGTTTTGCGGCCAATACCCGGCAGGCGACTAAACTCATTCACCGCATTTTCCAGCAAAGCAGAAGAGAATTGCATGAGGCAAAGATAGGATGATGATTTGAAGATGTGTCGATTTGACAATTTGAAGATCATCTTCAAATTGGCTCATTTTCAAATCATCAAATCCGTTTTTAGTTCTGGTTAATCCTCAGCGTGCCCGTTCGCCTGTTAATCCCCGGCTTCTTGCCCTCTGCTCCTGGTTCCTGTGTGGCATTTTTGAAGATCATCTTCAAATTGGCTCATTTTCAAATCATCAAATCCGTTTTTAGTTCTGGTTAATCCTCAGCGTGCCCGTTCGTCTGTTAATCCCCGGCTTGTTGCCTTCTGCTCCTGGTTCCTGTGTGGCATTTACATCGATTTCGATGGGAATATCGAGATTGGGTTTTATGTTGATGGTGCGTACCAGTGGCTTAACTTTTTCGGGCTGGCGGCGTGTGCCAAAGAAACTACCCGGATCCCAGATGCCATTTTGATTTTCATCTTCCAGGATACGCAGGTTATACTCACCGGGCAAAAACAGGTCGCGGGTGAATGTAGCCGCAGTAAGCGGATAAGAAGCAACGATCTGGTTGTTTTGTATAAACTGCAATACCGGATGACGGCTCAGGTCAAGATTTTGAAACTGGAGGTTCAGCTTGCCATAATCAGTGGTGTTCTTGGAGAAAAAGCTTACCGTATCTGCTTTCAGCAGCTGGTAACCCAGGCTGTCTGTGGCAAAGTCTTTTTCCATGATGATATGGTACAATGTGTTGGGCTTCCAGGCGGGGTTAAAAGACCATTTTCGGCCCGTGCTGTCAGATTCCCAGGTATTGGCTCCGGCCAGGGGAGTATAACTCGAGTCGGTCGATACCCTGATCTTAGTGGTATCGAACGTACGAACGGGGTTCTGGAAAGTAAAGGTAAATGGCGAAAGCAGGTCCTGCTGACTGCCCAGCAGGTTGACGGCAAATTTGAGGCGCTTATCCGTAGCCCCACCTCTTGAACTGCCACTGCCGGTGACAGGCTGGTCCTGTGCTTTTTCTTTTTTCTTTGCTACAAAGGCGTAAAGAGTAAGGTCGGGGGTATTGGCGCCTACTATCACCGCACTATCCGCGAAGGCAAACATTACATCGCTGTTGGGAAAATAGCGATAACTGCCGCTCTCGTCTTTGAGTGCATAGGCATAGTAGGTACCTGGCGCCAGGTTATGAAAATGAAATTCGCCTTTGGGGTCGACACGGGTCACATACCGGGGCTTTTCATCACGCAATAAAGTGTCCTCGCCAGAGCGGTGTAGCATTACTGTTAGCGTAGAGTCGACACCACCTGTCTCTGCCAGTATCACTTTTCCTTTAAACTGTAAGGAGTCGAAGTAATCGCCCGTAGAGAAGATGTAGGTGAAATTTTTATAGATATTCCCCTCATTCACATCTTTGACAGACTTGCCAAAATCCAGGGTGTAAGTGGTATTGGGTTCCAGGTCATCTTTGAGCCGTACCGAAATGGTCTCCAGTTTGCGACTTACTGCAGGCATGCTTTTGGGAACGGGCGAGATGATGAGGTTTTTGTAATAATCATCTATTTCCACATATTCATCAAATACCAGTGTGATCTGGCGGCTGTTGAAGTGAAGGGTAGAGTCGCGGGGCGTGGCTTTCAGGAGCACAGGAGGCAAACTGTCGCGGGGACCGCCCGTAGGCGGCATTATATTGGCACAACCCTGGCTACCGGTGAGCATACTCAGCAATACAATACTGAGGGCCAGGAAAGAAAGAATAGCTTTTACTCGCATAATCAGGCTGCAAACTTAGGCGGTTTGCAGCAAAGGGGATGTTTTAGAATTCTTAATGTAGGGTTTAGTCCTGCTCCTCGTCCGGCTCTTCGAGGGTGTGAAGGCGTACGGCCAGGTTGTTGGTTTTCACAAACTCGCACCAGTGGCAGTCCGGCTTGCCGCAACCGGTATAGAAATCACGGGCCTGTATTTTGGCCCAGGTCTCGCGGATCTGGCCGGTCACGAAAGCGGTATCGTCGGGAGTGATCATGACCTTTTCGCGGCGGTAATTCTTCTTTTTATCGGGCTCAATAAAGTCAAATTCTGTGCTGGCAACTCTCCAGTCGCGTGATTCATAATGATCTACCAGCAATTTGTAAAATACAGCCTGGCGCCAGTAGTCACCACCCAGCGGATCCCTGTCGCCGGGACCTTTGAGCTTGGGGATCGCCTTGTCGGGGTCACCAGTTTTGTAGTCAACCACATTTACGGTTTTACCATCAAACTCCAGCTTATCCAGTTTGCCCTTGAGGGGTACACCATCTACTACCACATTGCGAATGTTGCGCTCGATGGCCACGATCCGGTTAAACTTATGGAGATAATTATCGTAATAATTACCCAATACCTCCTGGCCATATTCGAGCCGGCGGTCAAACTGCTCCTGCGTAAAACTTTCGCGATGGCGATGCATATACCAGATAAAATCGCTTACAAACTCTTCTTTTGGAGGAAATTCTTCTTTGCCGCGATCCTGCATTTTGCGAAACAACTGCTCCAGTGCATAGTGTACCGAAGAGCCAAACTCGGTCGCCTCGTTTTTGGGTGAGGGAATGCGCACCAGGCTGCGGAAATAAAACTCCAGCGGACATTTCAGGTAATTGTTCAGCGCGGTTACATTCATCACAAACTTATCCAGGAGCGGTTGAATATAGGCTTCCTCCAGTGCTTCGATCTCCGGAGCCTGGGCTTCTTCAAAGTGAAGGCTGCTGAACTGTGCCAGTATATCTGCATCGATCACTACTTTTTCAACAGGCAGGGGCTGCTGTTCAAGTATCTCGGCGATAAACATGGATGGCTCCAGTTCCTTGCCATCCTGTTTGAACCGGCAATAGGAAATATGCAGATGCTGCTCGGCCCGGGTAAGGGCTACATAAAACAGGCGGCGCAATTCTTCTTCATCCTTATGTGCGGCAGGATTATTAAAAAGAGTGTCTGGCAGCGTGTAGCCACCGCCGGGTTTGCGTTTTTTCTCCCACGAGGAGGCATTGCAGCCGGCAAAAAATACATGTTCAAATTCCAGTCCCTTGGAGCCATGTGCCGTGAGCAGGTTTACTCCTTTATCGCTGCCACTTACCTGTACGAGCGGGATAGCAATTTCCTCTCTTTCCATCAGGTCGATCAGGCGGATGAGGCCGCCCAGGCGCAGGCGGGGATCGCGCCGCGTCTCTTCTTTTATAAAATCAAAAAGGGCGGTCAGCACCTGCAGCAGCCAGTGCTTTTCCGGGCTTTTCATAATATAACTCAATACGCCGGCCTCACGTACCACTGCTTCAAATAGCTGTTGCAGGGTCACATTGGGCACTTCGCCGATCATTTTTTCTATGAATACACTTGCCCGGCGCAGCTGTGGATGCAGACCACTGCTGAAGAGATCACGTGCAGGAGCATTGAATTTTTCGACCAGCAACTGACGTATGCTGGTACGCCGATCGCCAAACTGGCGATCGGCAACTTCCATGCTTAAGCGGGCTATCTCTACGGGGGGAATGCTAAACCAGTCATAATGCAGGATCTCAAACAAGAGCTCATCGCCGCCATTGGGCTGGTCATGCTCCTGCTCGAGATAGCGCAACAGTTGCAGCAGCTTTTGTGCGAGCGGCTGATCGAGTATGTTCTGATTGCGCTTACTGTATACCGGCAGGTTCAGCAGCTTGAAATACTGCGTGAGTTCTTCGCCGTATTTGTTTTCTTTATAAATAATACCAATGCGACCGGCAGCCACCCCGGCCGACAGCAACTGCTGTACTTCGCGTGTGATGCCGATCATTTCCTGGCGCTGTGTTTCATATTCTTTGATCAGCGGCCCGTGCTGCAGGTGCAGCAGCTTGGTGTTGGAGGCTTTGAGGTCTTTGCTGAGTCCGTCAATTTGTTTTACCAGCCGTTCTTCATTGCGGTCGATCAGCGATTTTGAAATATCCAGGATCGGTTGTGTACTCCGGTAATTTTGCGTGAGCACCACCGTCATAAGATGAGCGCGGTAGGTGTCGGCAAACTGCAGCATATTTTCCACGTTGGCTCCCTGAAAACGATAAATGCTCTGATCGTCGTCGCCTACCACAAACACATTGGGCTGGTCCCAGTAGCTGATCAATAGTTCTACCAGGCGGTTTTGTGTACCGCTGGTATCCTGGTATTCATCTACGAGTATGTATTGAAAACGCTCCTGGTAATTGGCCAGCAATCCTTTGTTTTCCTCAAAAGCACGGATCACCCAGTTGATCATATCGTCAAAATCGTAGCGGTTGCGCTGGCGCATGAGTGCCTGGTAGCGGTCAAATTCGTCAACGGCCGCACGCAGCTTATCCATCTTCTCTTTTTCTTCAGCGATCTTGTCGGTACGTACATCTCCCTTTTTGAATTCCTTAACTGCCCGTTTGGCGATAAAACCATCGCGGTTGGGAAGATCGGCCAGGTAGGCATCAATACGGCTATGAATAAATGCCGGTGTCCAGCCTTCCCGTTTCATGGTGCTGAAGAGCTGGGCCAGGTTGTTGATCTCATAATATACATCGCCGCGGTAGCGCTTCAGCGGATGATTTTTGGGAAATGCGTCGATCAGGTCTTTGAAGAACTGGATCTTTTCAAGATCTGAAATGGGATCCATGCTGGTTTTTTCGAAGAGGGAAAGATTTTCCTGGATCACATCGTTGCAAAAAGCATGGAATGTATAAATGTTGACCTTATAGGCATCTGGGCCGATAAACTGGAGCAGCCGTTTGCGCATGGCGACCACGCCGGCATCGGTATAGGTAAGGCAGAGTATGTTTTCGGGCAGGGCATCGGTATCGAGCAGTATTTTGCCGATACGGCTGGCCAGTATCTGCGTTTTGCCCGTACCCGGACCGGCAATCACCATCACCGGGCCTTCCAGCTGGTCAACGGCTTTGCGTTGCATCTCGTTGAGACGCTCATATTCTTCCAGGAACCTGACTTCCAGTTTTTCATGATTTATCGACATCCGGGCTGAACTTTTTAAGGTAATGAGTAGTTCTTTACAAGTTAATCCAATTCAGAACATGGCCGTCTATTCGCTCAAAGCTGTGCAGCAGCTACCCGTTTCTATCGACCAGGCCTGGGATTTCTTTTCCAGTCCTGCAAATTTACAATTGATAACCCCTCCGGAAATGCATTTTAAGGTGATCTCGCTTTATCACGGACCAAAGATCTATCCCGGGCAGATCATTGAATATAAACTAAAACCGCTGCTGGGCATACCCGTATACTGGATGACAGGGATCACGCATGTACAGGACCGGCAGTTTTTTGTAGATGAGCAGCGCTTTGGCCCTTACAGCCTTTGGCACCATCAGCATCATTTCAGGAGTATCGATGGCGGAGTGGAAATGACGGACATCATACATTACAAACTACCCCTGGCATTTGTTGGCCGCCTGGTACATTGGTTGATGGTACGTAAAAAACTGGAACATATTTTTCAATTCCGGCGCAGCAGGATTGAAGAGCTGCTTGGGGCATGGAAAACCCCGCACCAGTCCGGTATTTCGGCGGCCAGTGCGGGGCGATGAGGTTCGAAAAATTACTTCTTAATAATGCCGGCTCTCTTTTTCAATTCTTCAACTGGCATGGTGATCATACGGCCAATGGGTTTGCCATCGCGATAGCTGATCACACGCAGCTGAAAAGCATCTTTGGGTACCAGCAAAGGTTGCTTATAGACCGGGTAAAATTCATCCGGATAAGAATTATCAAAACTATAATGGAATTGCAGTCCTTCTACCTCTGGTGTTAAGGTCACCACCACACGGTTGCTGTCTTTTTTTGCTACAGCAAAATCAGGATCATACATACTGGGTGCATACTTTGTTTTGGCAGCATCCAGGCGGGCAAACTGCGTTTCTACCTTTTTTACAAAAGCAGGGAAGCTGCGTTCTTCTTTGGGTGACCATAATATTTCAGCAATGGCCAGTGCGCGTGGCCAGGTCATATATTGGGCCTGCCGCAGTGTATAGACCTGCTCTGTCCACAGGTTGCCCTGGCCGCCTTTGATCAGTTTGGCGTCCACACCGGCGGGCACCGGTTCAAACTGCAGTACTTTTTTGAGACGCAATGATGCATATACCGGGGGCTCCATACTGCGGTCGCTCTGCATATAGTCGATGTATACAAAATCGGTGGGGGTCATGACCACTTCATGTCCCTGTTTGGCTGCTTCTATGCCGCCTTTCATTCCCCGCCAGCTCATCACAGCTGCATTGGGGGCGAGGCCGCCCTGCAGTATTTCATCCCAGCCGATCATTTTTTTGCCTTTTGCATTGATGATCTTCTCTACACGTTTTACAAAATAGCTTTGTACCTCGTCGAGATTTTTCAGCTTTTCGCGCTTCATGAGATCTTTAATGGCAGCACTTTTTTCCCAGAAGTTGCGGGCCGTCTCATCGCCTCCCATATGGATATAAGAGAAGGGAAACAGTTGCGCTACTTCGCCAAATACCTTGTCCAGGAAAGTATATACTTCTTCTTTGGCCGGGCAAAGGGAATTGTCGATCAGTCCATAGAAATGCTGGCCACCGCCGGGCCAGACCATGAAGCGATCACCTGAGCTTACTGCATACTTACCCGGCGTGCAGGTGAGTTCAGGATAAGCGGCAATAGCGGCCAGGCTATGGCCGGGCACATCGATCTCCGGCAATATGTCTACATAACGTTCTTTGGCGTATTGTACAATTTCCCTGATATCATCCTGTGTATAGAAGCCGCCATAGTTGCGCGGCTCATCGGGAGTGGGAGGTATGAAATTGCCAAAGGTGCCGGTCTTTTCCACGCGCCAGGCTCCTACGGAGGTGAGTTTGGGATATGATTTGATCTCAATACGCCAGCCCTGGTCATCGGTAAGATGCCAGTGCAGGGTATTGAATTTATATTTCACCATATCATCGATATAGCGTTTTACCTCTTCTTTGGTAAAGAAATGGCGCGATACATCGAGCATCAGGCCACGCCAGCCAAAGCGGGGCTGGTCTGTAATGCTTACCGCCGGCACCTGCCAGTTGGCTTGTGCCATATTGCTGCCTTCTGCTTCGGGAGGCAATAGCTGAAACAGGGTTTGCATGCCGTAAAAAATACCGGCAGGTTGAGAAGCCTGCAGGCTGATACCTGTATTGGAGACACTGAGCTGGTAGCCTTCTGCCGGCAGACCGGCTTTGATGGAAAGGGTGATGCTGTTAGCTGCACCAGCGCCGGTACCTGCGGTGAATGAATAGCCGGTCACGCGTTGCAAACGAGTGGCCAGTTGCCGGGCAAGTGGCTCCAGTGTGGCATCAGCAGCAACAATGCGTGTGCCTGCTGTGAGAACAAACTGACCTTCGCCCCGCGTGAGTGAGGCAGGTTTGGGCAATAGTCGTTGTTCCAGGTCCTGCGAGCGGGCAACCGTGCTCATGGTAAGGGCCATGAGACCCAGAAAGAAGAATTTTTTCATATTGCAAAATAAGAAGGAAATGTGCTAATGTGATTAATGTGCGGCTGTGCTAATGCAATTGGGAGATTTGAAAATTTGATAATTTGAAGATGAGGAAAGGAAAAATATATCAAAAAAGAGTTTGATAATCAGATTTGTACAGATGATTTTGCAGGCTTTTAGAAATGCGGTAGGCCCGCGATGCATCGCGGGCCTACAACTGACAGAGGCGTCCGAAAGGAGAATTATTTTACCGGCATTCCCCTTTCTTATTCTCTTGTTTTTTCTTGTGAATCACATCGGCTTGCTGGCCGTGGAGGCAAAAATGTCGTCAATATTTCCCCGGCAACAGCGATTGCAGAATTTGAAGATGAGAGGGAGAAGTGTGCTAATGTGATCAATATGCTAATGTGCTAATAAAACGCGTTACTTCCCTTATATCATCTGCCTTTTACCCCTTACCTTCTCCATAACAGTACACCCGGCGTATCAAAAACGAACAGTTTACGTGTAGATTGGGAGCGTTACATTTTGACATGCAGGCAGTTAGGGGTCTGGCATTGTTATGGGTAGTTTAGGACGTTCTGAACAACATTTAACTACGCGTATGTTAAAAAACTATTTGAAAACCGCCTGGCGCAATCTGCTCCGGAATAAATTCTATTCACTGGTCACGCTTACCGGTCTTACGGCCGGCCTGGCAGTGGGTATTTTGATCCTGCTATGGGTGCAGGATGAATTGAGCTTTGACAGTTTTCACCGCCAGGCATCGCAGATATATAAGCTCGAAAATGAAGCCGGTACAGATGAAAGCCGCCAGGTATGGACGGTTACCACAGCACCGATAGGCAAATTGTCGAAAGAGGAACTGCCTGAGGTAAAGGATATGGCGCGTATCTGTTACAATGGGTACTACTCCCAGTTTACCAGTACAGGCAAGGTCATTGAAGAGGATAATACGGTATTTACCGATCCCTCTTTTTTCTCCATGTTCGATTTTCCGCTGATCAGGGGAAATGCCGGTCAACCATTTCCCAGCAATGAATCGGTGGTGCTTACGCGTACGTCGGCCGTTAAGTTTTTTGGCAATATCGATGTAGTAGGTAAGGTGCTCACAGCAGAAGACAGCACACGTTTTACCATATCGGGTGTGATCGAGGATTTTCCTGCCAACTCAGCTTTCCGTTTTGACATGCTGTTTCCCATGTCGCTGTTTGGTAAACGATTTTATGAAGGGAAAGACCAGTCGCGCAACCTCGACAACGACTTTCACATGTTCAACTACAGCACTTATCTGCTGCTGCAACCGGATGCCAATCTCCAATCACTGTCTACCCGTATCCGCAATATCCATTTGCGGATGAAGCCGGATGATACCGATGTAGCTTACCTGTTTTTGCCATTGAAAAAAGCACATCTGTTCACCTCCGATGGTAAGGAAGCGGGTATGGAAACGGTGCGCCTGTTTACGATCATCGCCCTCATCATACTGGTAATAGCCTGCATCAATTATGTGAACCTGTCTACAGCACGCTCGCTGTTGCGCGCCAAAGAAGTAAGTCTGCGCAAGATTGTAGGAGCAGGCCGCCGCCAGTTGTTTATTCAGTTTGTGGCAGAGACTACGCTTTTGTTTGTGCTGGCGGCAGCGCTGGCTATGGCCATCATACCGCTGCTGATGCCTTATTTCAATTCAATTGCCGGCAAGGAGCTGAAGTTTGACCTGGCCAATCTGCAGCTCTGGATCTTAACAGGCGGCACTATCCTGGGCACGTTGCTGGTATCCAGTATTTACCCGGCCATATTGCTTTCCGGTTTTGATCCGCTCAAGGCATTGAAAGGGAAGGTGGCTGCACGTATCAATGATAAGTTGTTCCGTCGCGCGCTCGTGGTCACACAGTTTGCATTTTCCGTTATCCTTATTGTAGGCACGCTGGTCGTAAACCGTCAGCTGCGGTTTATGCGCGATAAGAACCTCGGGTATGATAAGGAGCAGGTATTTACGCTGACTATGCGCAAGATGTTTGATCACTATGATGCTGTAAAAGGCAACCTGCTCAATAACCCCGCCGTGCAGGATGTGACACGTACCAGCTCCAGCTCCATCATCGATATCGCCAATCAGACGGGTAATAATGATTTTGAAGGAAAGGCGGCGAATCAGACCCTGTTTCTGCATACCCTGGCGGTGGATCAGAATTTTGTTTCCTTCTTTAAGATACAGATGAAAGAAGGCACCGGCTTTACCGGTACCGGGGCCGACAGTGCGCGGTTTTTGCTCAATGAGACGGCTGTAAAACAAATGGGACTCAAAGACCCTGTAGGTAAGCCGCTTCGCCTATGGGGTACAAAAGGTGTGATCGCCGGTGTGGTAAAGGATTTTCATTTCACCTCTATGAAGCAGCAGATCGATCCGGCCGTGTTTTATTACAAGCCAAATGAGTTGTATCGTATTTATGTACGTGCCAAAGGCAATGAAGTGAGCCAGTCGGTGGCGGCAATGGGAAATGAATGGAAACGGTACAATCCGCAGTTTGCCTACAACTATGCATTTCTAAATGAAGGCTTCGAGCATTTATACCGTAGCGAAATGCGGGTAGGGCGGTTGTTTAATGTGTTTTCCATTATTGCTATTATGATCTCCTGTCTTGGTTTGTTGGGACTGGCGGCTTATACGGCGCAGGTACGTACGCGTGAGATTGGAGTGCGCAAAGTGCTGGGTGCTTCTGTGCCGGGTATAGTGCGCCTGCTGGCAACCGATTTTATCAGGCTGGTGCTGGTAGCAATTGTGTTGGCTATCCCCATTGCGTGGTTTGCGATGGATCGCTGGTTGCAGAATTTTGCTTATCGTACGTCTTTGTCGGCCGGAACATTTGTCCTGGCTGCTGTGCTGGCCATAGGCATTGCCTTGATCACGATTAGTATTCAGAGTATCCGGGCGGCGCTCGCCAATCCCGTGCGCAGCCTGCGATCCGAATAGGGAGTTTTGGGTTATAAGTTTTAAGTAATAAGTAGTGTAGGAAAAACCTACAGGGGTACTTGATCCATAAAAGAAGAAGCGGCCGGTTATCCGGCCGCTTCTTCTTAGAACTTATCACTTAAAACTCAAAACTTACTACTTAACCAGGCATGCGCGAAATATACTTCTCGATCTGCTTGATCTGGTCTACGATCTGTGGCGTAGTCGGTTTCAGTGCTTTTGATTTGCGGAAAAAATCTTTGGCAGCGCGAAATTCGCGTTTGTTGATCATGAGGCTGCACATCTGCAGGTAGGCGGCGGCTTCATTTTCTTTATCGGGCAGGCCTTTACGGAGGGCGCTGCGGATATAACTTTCGGCTTGTCGCAGGTCATTTTTCTGCATGGACAGCATTCCCATCTGCAGCAGGCTGGCGCCTTCGGCTTCTTTCATGGGCATACCCAGGTCGAGGCCTTTTTTCATCATCTTCTCCGCTCCGTCAAAGTCCTGTTTCATCATGGCGATGTTGCCTTTGAGGGTGAAATATACAGAGCGGATGGGCTTATAAAGGAGGTTAGGAAAATGAATGCTGTTGAGTACTTTTTCGGCACCATCCATGTCGCCACTTTCCATGTATTCCTGTATGAGGCGCAGCGGACCAAAGAAGAAGTGGCCGAGGATGAGGATCAGGCCTACAAAATAAAGTGGGAAAGCCGGCCAGAATCCAGCGGCATAATTCACATATCCACCCAGCAGGCCCAGGCCAATGCCGATCCAGAGACGGTATTTGATCAGCAGGTTGTAAAATTTCATATTGACGAGTTATTTGAGCCCGCGAAGTTAGGGAAATAAGGTAAAGGGGGGAGGTAATGGGTTTAAGGAGTATAAAGGGTTTAAAGGGTATAAAGAGTTTAAAGTGTATAGCGCCCATTACCAAACTGGCAGCAAATAAACAACCACCATAGCTATTAATATACTGGTTATCAATAATATAAAATCTCTTTAAACTCTTTATACCCTTTAAACCCTTTATACTTCCTGTCCGTTACTGTTCCTCTTCGTAGTAGATTTTATAATACTTGCGTCCCAATTCGTCCACGCCTTTTTCGATCAGGTCGCGGCGGCCGTGGATGTAGATATGGAAGTTGCGGTCCAGTTTGAGGACGCTTTTGAATACTTTCTGTTGTTTTTTGACGGCGGCCACGTGGATGGCAAATTCGTCTTCGATCTCGAAGTGGCGGGCCGCTTCAAAGTTGCGTTTATGGTCCATGAAGGCATCTACCACCTCCGGGTGATGGATCACCTCCTGGGTAAATTCCTCGAGGCTGAACTGCTCATGGTTTTTGAAATAGTCGATCGAGCGGTTGAGCAGGTCGGCCTGGTCGGTCTTGCTCACGTCAAATTTTTCAGGGTATTCGCTGGTGATAAAATTTTTGCAGAGGCTGAGGTATTTGTCGGTCTGGTGGTAGCTGTCGGTCCAGGGCGTGACCTGCAGGAAGTCGGTGATCCAGTATTGTGCTTCCTGGCCTTTGTTGGTGCTGTCTACCACGCAGACTTTGTAGCCATCGTGTGTATGGGTATGTAAGATGAGGCAACCTTTGTCGAGTTTGTTGACATTGATACCGTCTTCATTGATCATTTGCCGGTCGTCGCCGTTAAGGAGCAGTTTGAGGAAGGTTTCTTTGTTTTCCGATTTGAAAAGGCCGATGGCGTTTACGGTCTCGCCTTCGAAAGGAATATTTTGGAAAAAGGCGACATAAAACTCGCCGTCTTTTACTTTTACGTGGGTGGATTTGCTGTAAAGGAACTCGGCCAGTTTGCGGCTTTGCCCGGGCAGCGAGTCGCGGTCTTCGAAGATGGCACTTACGTAGGTATAGACCTCGTTGAGGGCCAGATCACTCAGGTGGGTGAAGCGGTAAAGTTCATTTTCGTTGAATGAGCCCAGGAAGTAGCGGGTGAGCAGCCGCGTGGTGATATCTTCTTCTATCTGCAGGGGCTCGGTGCTGAGCCGCAACTCTTCGCCCCGGCTTTGGTTACCTACGTTATGGACCATTACCTGTAGCAGCTGTACGTCGTCAATGCCTGTCATGCGGCGAAAATAAAAAGTATAAAGGGTATAAAGAGTATAAAGGGTGCAAAGAGTTTTACTCCGTGTATTTACAGCAACCAGCCACCGGATACTAATTAGCACACTAGCACATCAGCATATTAGCACATTGCTTTTTTCTCATCTTCAAATCATCAAATCTCCAAATCAGCACATTGTTTTCAGTAGTCATCATTTATCTCAATCCAGTACCCGTCGGGGTCTTTGAAATAGATCTGCTGGATGCCATCTACACGTTTGGTGATGCCGTTTTTTTCGCCGGCCCAGCTTTCGTAAGGTATTTTATGTTTTTGCAGGTTGGCAATAAAGGCAGTCATGGACTTTACGGAAAAGCAGAGATGTGAGTTTTTGTTGTGCTCCGAAGGGGCGGCGGCGCCGCTGATCACGTGCAGGTGGCCCTGGCCAATGCTGAACCAGGTATGGCGGCCATCGTGAAAGGGTTCGGGAATGGTATCGAGTCCGATCACCTCCTGGTAAAAGCGGGTGCTGGTCTGCAGGTCGGTCACATAGAGGGCAATATGGTTGAGATGGGGTTTGGTCTGGGCCGCAGCCGGGCTGGGAGCACTTAGTAGAGACATGACTATCAGTAAGTAAAAGGTGAAAATACGTTTCATTTTAGGATGCTTAAACAGCCGGTAAGTTAGATAAAATTGACCTGAAAGCCTTAGTTTTGCGATCCGGAAAAATCGCAGACCTTTTACCTTAGACCTTCTGCCTTTTTCGCGGTCCCGTAGTTCAATGGATAGAATAGAAGTTTCCTAAACTTTTGATGCAGGTTCGATTCCTGCCGGGACTACTTATTGCATTAAGCGACATTTACCTGCACTTTCGGGACAAAATCGAACATTCTCTTTCTCTAAATTATTGATTACTAATAATTGTGTAGAGTTCGATCAATTCCTATTGGGTTAACATATTCTTTTCAACCTTTACAAGCAAGTCGTTTAAGAGTGCAGCTGAGTTGATTTAGACTAAATTTCTTTCACTCATAAATTCTTAGCTTCCTGTGCTAATTCGTAGAATTTAATCAGGTCTACTTTTGCTACTTTAGCCGCATTTATTGCCGGTTTACTAAAGTCCGAGTTAGTTACCAATTGGCCCCTATCAGCATTTTGTATAGAAACAGTACCTACAAGATCACGTATAGCGGATTCGCCGACTTTTATTTTGGGGTCATGTTGTTTAGCCTGTACGATAGTCACAAAAGGGTTGTCTTTTTTACCAGGCGGCAGTGAAAATACCTTTATATCAATTCCATTATCTCGGGTTGGTTTGGTTAATTCAGTATCATGGCCGGAAACTTGATAGATATAATTGACTAACTCTTCAAATTTACGTGGCGAGATATTGCGAGTAATATCAACTCCTTCATTAAATGCTTGTAGCAACACCTGGAGATTTTTTGCCACAATTATTCTAGAATCCTCTTGAGCAACTATATACTCATTTTTATGAATGTAAGCTCTAACCAATTCAATTGCCCTTAATAGCGTTCTCTGATGCCGATTTTGGTCCGCAGAATCTCCTTCAAAACTACTCTTTAAGAGATCTCCGACTATATCGGCAAGTTTCATACTCATTTCATAGAACAACTCAGTCTGACCGCCTAAATCATCAAGGTTATTCCAAAAGTTTGGATTAAGTAGAATCACCTTGTCTGTATACTTGTTTATTTCTTTTATTGTGTTGATTGCATTTACTAGGCGCTCCTTCTTTTCAAATGGAAAGGGATAAGATGTTGCGCATACATAACGTCGATTATGCTTAGATAGCAACTCAATCAGTGGAATCGCTATACCCGAAAAAGTACCACCCCCTAAACCTCCCAAAATAATATATAGGCAGTCTTCACGAATGAAGTTTTCAAAAAATTGAGTCTCGGCTTTGAATACCTCTAACCCCTTTGCTTTATCTCCGGTAGTACCTTTACCTTTTAGGAAATCAATGCCAATTTGAAATTTATTGCTGATACTACATTTGGTTACAGCTTTTTTATCAGTATCAAAATAATAAAGCCTCTCTGGGGAAAAATCTAGATCTTTTAATTTTTCTATAGTTTGGCCCCCATTGCCTCCAAAGGCAAAAATTTTATAGTTAATTCCCAATTCCATCTTGCAAAACTATGACTATGTATGAATTGCGTGTATAGACAAGGTGAAAATCTCTTGTGGGCCAAGAATATAAGAGCCGAGTAGTATTTGCAGGAATTACTTTCACTTTCAAATAAAAAGGAGGTCATTTTTCATTTAAGATGCTACCCTTACTCTTACTACCAGAAATAGATTTTGAGCAAGATCAGGTTTGGTTAATTATGAAACCCATCTTTGAAGAAATGGTTTTCCAAATCTCCAAGAGCGGGGTACTTATGGAAGTTATTAAGTATTGGCTTTTATAAACTCCGTAAAGGCGCCAGTCTCTTCCTCCAAACTTCTTTCTCCGCAAGAAATTCTTTTTGGTAAGAAACCAGTTCATCTTTGTACTCTTTCATATTGTCAGGTAGTTCACCCTTAAGTGCTTTAGTTAGACTTTCTATAGATGTTACCATTTGAATGTAGGCACTTTTTTTTGTACTGTCGGCCATATCGTATATTCTTTTCTCGATTATTCTCATTCCAACTTTGTTTACAGCAAGAGCTTCCTCAATCCACAAACTATCAAGGCTCGTCCTATCATTTATAAAGAAATCCCCTGTCATAAGCCCCGGTAACTTTTTGGGTATTGGCTCTCCCACGTAAGTGTGGACCTGGTCAAGTGTCTTAAATACAAACCATTCGGGGTTCAAGAAAGTATAAAATGAATGATCTGGACTTTGAATACGTAGCCATTCTTTGTAAGAAAGCAATTTTTCTCCAATAGATGGATCGATAACCAATGTATCCGTTGCATTATTTTTTTTAACATACACCAAAATGGCGACATGATACGTCCAACTAACCTTTTCACTCAGTTTGGTCAAATTAGGTACAGTAGGTTTATTCTGTTTGTAAAACAAACTAATTAGGGAAGGATCGAAATTCCATATTTTATAGTGTTTTATTTTACGCTCGTTTAATAAAAGAGAGATGGCATGGGCTCTTTTTTCACAACCTGCATAGGAGTACCTAAACTCTATATCTGTCGAATCTAAAATATATTTAAAAGCGTCTTGTACTGAGGGAAGGTCATTTTTTTCTGAATCTCTCGGAGGGGTATAACTGGGCAAAGATTCATAACCGTGGTGCCAAGTAATGTTAAAATAATTATTCTGCGCCATGCATAAATGCTGTAGCATAACAAAGGCAAACACAAGTAAAATTTTCATACGAGATGGTTTATAAGTTAAGGTGAAGAGGCAGAAAGAACATCTCGCGCCAGAGAAATATTTGCAGTAGGGTCTATTGCGTCAATTCACGCATGCGTGCTCGTATTTCGCTTATCCTTACCCATACCGGTGGATTTAACCGCTGCCTCGAAGTATAGTAAGTATCAAAAGCGCTAAAAGTGCTATTACGGGATACTGTCCCACCGATGCCAGTACTTCCCTGAACATTTGCTATGCCGATTCCTATGCCTGCTTTTGAAGAAAATTCGGCAGATCCATTAAAACTCTGTTCACCTCTGCTTGATGCCCATATTACCTCATACGACATCACCAGTTGGACGCTATCACCATCTTGCATCATAGGAAGCCCCACAATTGCTGACAGAATCTGCTGGCGAATTTCCTTAGACAAATTAACTCCAGATGTATTCCCAAAATAAGCAGCATATAACGGGGAAATGATAACGCCTCCTCCAAGAAAAAACGATGATTTTTTGTCCATAGCAGCTGCGGCTTTCGATTTTATGTCTGCCCCGGGGATAGTAGCGGTCCCATCAATGGTGGCATTCAAAAATCCTGAGCAATCTAAAGTATATCCGAAATTATTTACAGACTTGTTTAGGTAATCTGCTACACTAAGATTGTTAAAAGTTGGGGCCCCAACCGCTATAACACCGCTTTCTATACCGCCTGATTTCTTTTTGATTGTATGCAGCAGAACCGTTAAATCTAATCCTTTGAGGTAGATAGCCTGGTCCGGCATCTGGTTAAGTTGCCTTGCAACATCTCTAGGTACCCAGGATTTATTGTCTTGTTTGTATTTTTTTAGTTTCTTCAAAACTTTTTCAGGTATTGGACAGGGCTGATTATCGGGATCAAAAAGTTTGGCAATAGAATCTTTCACATTCACCATCGATAGAGTGAGATTAAACATTGAAGGTTCAAATGCGTGGCCGTCAAGAGCAAATCCATAAAATTTATTCCAAGCGTTCTCTAAATTATTGGTATCGGAAAGTGTACGCCGAAACTCGGCTTGGAATATTTTCAGTGAATCGGCATTCGTTGAGTTTGCATTCCGAAGTAATTCGTTATCGGGGTTGATCTTCACTTCGGCATTGTTGCAGGAAATAAACAGAAATACGGGTAAGGACCAAAGTAGTCCTTTACAACGGTTGAGTTTCATAACAGTAGTAGTTAAGGTTTAATGATTGACAGCAATTAAATTTAAAAATAATTCAGTCTTAAAAAAATTATATTTTTTTAAGACTTCACACCACCCTCAAAATCAAAAAGGCCTTGACGAAGAAATACCAACGAGCATAGGCTTGGCTGAAGTACGACGCAATGTGAAATGCTAAGGGGATTTCTACTGACTATTGGATTTATTACGGTTCCAGTACTGACAAACCTAATAGGAATTACTCGAACTTTTCTTGTCCCTTTTGAGTTAACAATTATCCTGAAATGTCGCTAATTCCCTCAAATCTTGTAAGAACTGGTTCGAGTCTTCAACCCTTGGGGTTACATCGTTTTATCTGCTTGATTTTGAATGTCTTTTTGATTCTCCTTCTTACTCCTTACTTATACAAATCGGTATAATTATTTGGATTTAAATTATTTATAGAGTTCGAGCTTCAGCTTTGGGGTCTTGGATTTTCGCTAAGTCTGGATGGACGATAGCGTATTAAAAGACAGATTGCTGCATTTTGATTATCAAGTTGCGTAAATTCATAAGTTAGCAGCCATTTTATGTTCAATAGCTATTCTACTATACAGCTTTATGGAGGAAACTTCATCGATCAAGCCCTCCCCAACTTGAAGAATCAAATCAATCAAGAAATTTCAAAGCTTTCTGATAAAGAAATGTCCAATATTGACGATGATGCTTATGCTTCAGATCTTGTAAATAAGTATTCTTTAGACTTTCCTATAATTGATCTCGAAGGGGTGACAGCTAAAACATTTGAAAAAGATATTCCAGCAGAATATTTTCCAGCTTCATTTGCAGTTTTTTCAGGCAAGTCATATAAAAAGGATGTTATTACTTATTATATTCCTTACTCTGGTGATATAGACATCTTGGCTTTTAAACCTAACCCTTTTACAGATTTCTATGGCTATCAATTTAAAATTGACAGAAACGAAAAATGTTTCATTGTCGAAGTAATTAATTTTAGTAATGACGTATATTTAATAAGAAGAACTTACGAGGATAGCATTAGATGTTTAACTAGAGATTATGGTTCTTTAAAGGCGAACTGCGAAGACTTTAATGCAAATTTAAGAGGTTCAATTTTTGAAATGATTTCAAACAGACGTTCTCAATTATCACAAAAAAAGCAATTCCTTGCTGACCTTGGTATTCCCGTGAAACCTGAACCAAAGGAAAATACTCCACTTCCTAAAGCATCTAGTGAAAGTGAAACTATTAAATCGCCAAGAACATATGATTTGGCAATTTCATTTGCAGGCGAAGACAGAGCAATTGCAGAAGCTATCGCACAAGCTCTAATTAAATTAAAATTTGCAGTCTTTTACGACAAATACGAGAAGGCAGATTTATGGGGAAAAGACTTATACTCTCATCTTAATGACGTGTATAGCAAAAAAGCCAAGTATTGTTTAATGATAATTTCCAATAGTTACGCTAAAAAGCATTGGACAAATCATGAACGAAAAGCCGCACAGGCAAAAGCATTTACTCAAAATGAGGAATATATATTGCCGCTTCGACTAGATGACACAGAAATCCCTGGGCTTAATATTACAGTTGGTTACATAAGCTATACCGAAACTGGTCTTGAAGAGACAGTAAATCTTCTTAAAGATAAGCTTAGTCGGTAAAACGGCTGCTAACATTGGTATCGCCAATAGTGGGACTGGAAATGGGAGCAATCAGCAATTGTAATTCTGCTGTGCTGTGGTTCGGGGCTTCGACGAATAAAGCCAGCTTTAGTTCTTAACATTTAACTTTATCAAAAAGCCGGGTAGCGGTTCCCGACGGGCGGATTCTAATTCCCCACCATCAGCAATACCTACCTGTTGCACGTATTTTAATTGATCATCATGCGGCCACAAGACGTTTTATTTTGGCACCGGTAACTCTTCTTTGGGAACTGTTACCAGCCAATAGGAATTACTCGAACTTTTTTGTCCCAATTGAGCTATGTATAATCGCTTAATGTTGCTAATTCTCTCAAATCCTGCAAAAACTGGTTCGAGTCCTCGCCCCCTGGGGCTACAACTACCCACAAATATTCATATACCCTGAAAGAACGCTAAATTCCCTCCAATCCTTCAATAGTTGATTCGGGCAACCAATGCTTAGGACTATTAGTAGTTACTTATTTTAAATATTTTTTCAAAGGAGGCTTTTCAATCTGTAAAAGTATTGGGGGAAATCTCTCTTTCATGCGTAGCCTTAGTGCAACACTCCGCCGGCTTTGTAACAATTCCCGGCAATGTTCTCATGCTGCAGGTACCAAACCAAACAAACCAGGTCGAACACCCTGATGACCGGTCATCCAAAAAATTGACCACTCAACAGTTTAATAAGCCAAACAAGGTATTATGTATTGCAAGATACAGTAGTTAAACAATATCTTTGTTATGCATGTGAATGGAAAGAGGACCTATAAAGGATGAAAAACCTACTATCAAAAACAAAATGATTTCTGTCGTGGCTCCACAAAAAAAGAAAGGCCCCCTGTTCGCGGCTCACGAACAGGAATCGTAAGATATAATGGCTTGAGGGCATGGGTGAGGATACTATTGAATACGAGCTAAAATCATACATAAAAATCGGCGGGGTTTTTTGGACAGCCATGATCATCAATGGCAAAAATTGTTATTACAAAACGGATACAAAGACGTTGTTGTAAACTCCCCTGGAATATTTAAGTAACAAAGGCGGGATCGATCAATATGCCTTTGTGATTATGCCCAATCATATACACTTGATTTGGAAAACAAATGGGACACGAGCCAGCACGACCGGGTGCATAGGATTCTATTGCCTAAAAGCTTTGCTATGAATAAATTACTGATCAAAAATCTAAACAAGACCTACTCCAATGGAGTAAAAGCCATCAACAACATTTCATTGGAAATAAGCAATGGTTTGTTTGGATTGCTGGGGCCCAACGGTGCAGGGAAATCATCGCTCATGCGTACTATAGTTGGACTGCAACATGCCGATAGTGGCGAGATTATTTTCAACGACGTAAATGTTGTGGATGATCCTTTCTTCCTTAAAAAACAGTTGGGATTTTTACCGCAGGACTTTGGTGTGTATCCTAAAATAGCTGCATATGACCTGCTGAACCACCTGGCTATTTTGAAAGGAGTTACCGACGCCCATGAAAGAAAGGAACAAATATTATCACTACTGCAAAAAGTGAATCTATATGCTTATCGGAAAAAAGAAGTACATACTTTTTCAGGTGGCATGAAACAAAGATTTGGCGTTGCCCAGGCATTATTGGGCAATCCGAAGATTATTATTGTAGATGAGCCCACGGCAGGACTTGACCCCGAAGAGCGAAACAGGTTTAACAGCCTGCTCAGTGAACTGGGAGAAGACATCATCATCATTCTTTCCACACATCTCGTGGAAGATGTTCGCAATTTGTGTTCGCAAATGGCTATCATTAATAACGGGTCTGTTTTGAAACAAGGTAATCCTAATGATCTTATTGCAGGCCTTCAGGGACGCATCGGGCGAAAGCAAATAAAAAAGCAGGAGCTTGACGGTTATAAAAAAGATCACAGGGTTATATCCTCACAATTCATAACAGGCAATCTAAATATTCATATCATGGCCGATAGGATGCCTGCCGGGTTCCAGCCCATAGACCCCACCCTGGAAGATGTGTATTTCTCTATACTTGACCAGAATTCAAATTAATTATGATTGCCTTATTCTTATTCGATATAAAGCGTTTCTTCAAAAGATGGAGCACCTGGGTATTGCTGGCTTTGATAGTTGCATTGGGCGTAGTGATAGGAAAAGATGCACATTTTACAATAAGCGAAAGTGTTTATCAAAATTCACCTTACCAAATTTCTTTTATCACCGCACTCTTCAGTTTATCAGCTATATTATTTTCAACCATTTTTACAGCCCAGCATGCAAACAAAGAACTGGACCATAATTTTCAGCAGATATTTTTCAGCACTCCAATCAGGAAAAATCAATTCATTGCAGCAAGATTTGCATCATTGTTGACAATCAGCTTTTTACCCACCCTTTTATTTACAGAAAGCTTTTTGCTTGGCCATTCTTTATCGGCTACCAACTTACGGAAAGAACATGTTTCATTGCTCTATTATATACAACCTGTTCTCCTGTTTACTTTCATCAACACACTTTTCATAACGGCTGTGTTAGGCTTTGCCGGATGGATCTCAAAAAACAAACTGATCATTTACGTTAGCGGACTATTGTTGTACATGATATATATGGCCACCCTCATTTATTCAGGCTCACCTTTAATGGCGGGGGCACTGCCGCAATCGGAACAATCCAGGTTTATCAGTGCTGTTGTGGATCCATTTGGAATGTCCGCATACTTTTACCAGACATCCTCCTGGACAGTTGAGCAAAGAAACGCACAACTGGTTTCATTGAAAGGATTGTTTTTGTTGAATAGAATAAGTGTTGTACTTATCTCTCTATTGCTGCTGTATATAAGTGTCAGAAAATTTAGTTTTTCAAAAAAACAATCAAAGCTCCCATCCAAATCAAAAGAAAACACATACGAGAATAATTTGGACCTCAGCTACAAACGCACGCCTACACAACATGATACCCGGGCACAAGCAAAATCGTTGCTTTCTTTTTCTAAAATACATTTAACCTATATCGTAAAAAGCATTCCTTTTATACTGGCTTTATTGTACGTACTTTTTGGCGTAGGTATGGAAATGTATGCAGCAATTGAAAAGGGTCTCAGAATTCCCCAACAGTATGTAAGCTCCGGATTAATGACCAATGCTATTATTCAGCATTTTTATGAATTAGGTTTGATCATTGTATTGTATTATGCATTTGATATTTTTTGGCGAAGCAACAATGTACGTTTTAACCTGATCGAAAATAGCACCGCCAATACCTCAACCGCTTATTTTGCAAAGTGGATATCATTAGCAGTAGTAGCATTAATATTTACCCTTGCATTAATTGTTGAAGGAATTGTATTCCAATTATTATACAACTACCCGGCCATTGAATGGAAAGTGTATGGCAACCTGTTTCTCTTTGTCACGTTGCCATTGATTGTAATGAGCGGGTTTCTATTATTGATTAAAAAAATAATCAACCGGAAGTATGTAGGACTGGGTGTTGCAATACTATTCGTTTTTATAATGGCAACATCCATTGGTAAAAATTTTATCACACATCCCCTGGCGAAAACATTCTACGTCATTCAGATGAAGTACAGTGATATGAATGGATTTGGCCTATATGGCTCTGCGTATTTAAAAGGAATATTCTTTGGGCTTTGTTGTCTGATAGCATTACTCAGTATCTACAGCCTGGTAAAGAAAACCAATAGAAGCTGGCAGGTATGGGTGCTTTTAATCGGGGCTGTCACTATATCTTCTTATACCGGTATAAAATTATTGGATGGATATAAACCCAAAAGCGAAACAGCCAGTTTAACAGCACAGGCAAATTATGAAACGCAGTATCGCAAATACAGCAACCGCCCTCAACCAACTGTTACCAGCATAATTACAACTGTAGATTTGTTTCCGGAAGAAAACGCTTACCATATAAAAGGCACCTACACACTTGAAAACAAAACCAATTCAAACATCGACAGCATCCTGGTCAATTTCGCCAATGATTTTAAAATAGAAAGTGCAGCACTTCAAATTGCTGATGAAACAATTACAGTCAAAGATCAGTACCAGGTTCTTGCATTGCAGAAAGCGTTAATGCCAAATCAAAAAGCAATCTTTCATTTCAATATTTCCTACCAGTGGAAGGCGGTGAACGGTCATCAATCATTTAATGCCATTGTTGAAAATGGTTCCTTTATGCGCATTAGCCGATACTATCCGCATTTTGGATATGTACTGGAAAATGAAATTGGAGATGAAGCAACCAGGAAAAAATACAAACTGGGCGCCCCATCAGCCACCACAGGATTTGACGCACCAAAGACCGCTAATGATGATTTCATTATGCTTGATATGACGATCTCTACATCAGGCAATCAAACGGCTCTTGGTGTAGGGGAGTTGGCCAAAAGATGGAAACAACAAAACAGGAATTATTTTCAGTACAAAACCGATGATCCTATTCCGTTTCGGTTTGGCATATCTTCTGCTCAATATGCCGTAAAAAAGGAAACGTATAAGGGAAAAAGTTTTGAGATCTATTATCACCCGGCACATGCAGAGAATGTGGATCATCTCATGAATAACGCACGGTTAACCATGGATTATTGTGAAACAAACTTTGGACCCTATCCATTTAAAACCATCCGGTTTGCAGAAGTATCAGGATTTACCAGGGGCTTTGCGGCAACGGCTTATCCTGCAACCATCTACATGACAGAAGACATGATTTTTCATTCCAATATTAAAGCCGATAAGCAACAGGATGTGATCAATGAATTAGCCGGGCATGAGCTGTCACATTTGTGGTGGGGTAATAGTCAAATAAATCCTGATGACAGAGATGGATCGGCCATGCTTACCGAAACGCTTGCTATGTACACCGAAATGATGTTGCTCAAAAAAATGCATGGCAAAGAAAAAATGTTGGATCGCATAAAAATGCACCTCGACATTTATTCCTTCAGCAAAGGTTTTTCAATAGAGCAACCATTGTATAAGGTTCAGCCAGGAGAAACGCATATATCTTATTCAAAAGGAGCCGTGGTTATGTATCTTTTAAGTGAATTAATAGGTGAGCAAAAGGTAAATGAAGTACTGAGAAGTTTTATGGAGAAACATAGATTCCCGAATCCAAAACCTGTTTCAACAGATCTCTTAACGGAGCTATACCGTTTAACGGATCCCTCAGTTCATTCTAAAATAGATACATTATTTAAAAAAATTGAGCCGCTAAGTCTGGGATTGCCAGCAATACCGGAAAACGCTTCCAGGCAATAGTGTCTTTTTGTACAGTATGCCCGGAAGTATCCGATAATACACTCCATTCCCTTAAAACATGCAGAATCTGGTTCGGGTTTTCGAACCTGGGGCAAAGTCAACGCGCTTCTTCTTTAAGTATTGGTCATTTAATTTTTATGAGGTCAGATTCTTATTGGATCAGGACCGTATCGGATACTTTAAGTGGTAAGTTTCTGATAGCCGCGGGGGCTGTCTTTTCTGCTCTTTTTTTTCTAATGATCTTTTTCAAAAGCCAGTTTTAAATCCGGGTGGGTTATCAATGTACGCTTCCTTCGCAGAAGTGTAAGCAAACCGGTATGGGCCGCTATTAAACTGACCGCCATCCCGTTCAGTTGGTTTACCGGTATTCAATACAATAGAATTGCCATAATTGGGGTCTTCTTTTATTTCATAGCTATACGTTACCACCTGAAGTTTGTACTCAGCAGATTTTTTAAAAGCCCCCCATTTTTTTACGTCATTGCCTGGTTTGTCTTTATTCCACCATCCGGCTTTGCCTTTTTTGGGAGTTAGCGTTAGCTGGTTCCCATTGACCTTCCAGGTACCGGATTCGCAAACAAAATATATCGCCTCATTATTAACCGACCAGTTTTTTACGCGGAAAATATAGGTGCCGTCTTGTTGTAGTTGATATTCTTTGCGCAGGTATCCGCCGGTGTACAGACGATGTCCATTTATAAATCCATTTGTTTCCGGCTGATTAATTACCCAAAGTCCAACCACAGTTGAACTATTTGCAGTTTGCCCATTATTGCCCGTAGATTGTTGTATATTGTCTGTATTGATATCGCCTGCATCTATATCAATAGTGCCTTTGAGTGTTTGGTATTCTTTCAACAAAGACGTTGCAGTTGAGTTGCACAATATTGCCACGCAAATTTTGTTATTGCTATACACTGTAAGCACACTTGTGACAGTACTGCCATTGTATTGCCACACACCGCTTCCGCTCATTACCGAACAGCCACTTTCAGGCTGAGGATCAGTTTTCTCCGGCGATGAAATATTCCTGCCGGTTGCGACCAGTTCATTCCAGTCTTTATCGAAATCGGCTTGTATGTTGCCTTCGCTGTTGCGGTGAGCATAGATGGCAATCTGCGCCCACGCCCCTCCTTCAATGCGGGAGTAAGAAATATTACTATTGCCTTGGTTTTCCGCCCAATTGCCTGGCGGCGAATAACGGATGATGTCAAAAGTTTTTTGCCGGGCAAACGAGATTATTGCTGTCATTAAAAAAAGATGGATGAAAAATATTTTTTTCATTATTTAGAATGAGTTTTTATCATAGAGCGCAGAAAAATGTGGATATAAAATAATAGCCATAAAGGTGCGACTGCCAGCAAGGCAGGGCAATCATTAAAAAAGGTGATTTTTGAACCAGGTATAGAGTCTGACGGAAAAGTCAGGGACCGCGGTTGATGAACTGAAATTCTCCCGGAAAACCTCCTGGGCTAAGGACTCATCCGTGGTGGTAGTGTGGAGGTATTTACCTGCTCAGCCGAGACGAAATAATCCGTCTCGTTTTAAAGTGCGAAGCGTTAGGAAAACCCTGTGTGAGGAGATGACCGGCTTCTCCGAAATCTGCTCTTTAAGCAGAGGCTATTTAGAAAACATTTCTTCCGGCTTTTTATTTAATTGCCCCACTTATTTCGATTGCGAATACCTTTTCTTCGGACTCTATAAGGAAGTTGTACGGAACTGAACTTTTTGCCAGATGACCAGGTCATAGACGTTGTGTGCTATGCTAAACGAAACAAAAGCGGTTCAATAATTTAGGTATGAATGGTTATGCCCCTTTCGCAAGCAATCTGGTTAATCGTTTTCATGAGCCTTTTCGCTTGCAGATAATTAACTCCTGATTGTTTTTGTCTGATATTTCTGTGGGTTGTAAACCAGGCGGTGCGACTACAATCTTCAGCGAATCTCCGTCCAGCTCATAAGCAACGCTGACAGGCGTCGAATCGGTAAGTGAGTCCGCTGGCTGAATAGTAATCAACTTGAGACTGCCGCTAGTGTCCAACTTAAACGAATACTTCATCTCCTTCCCGGTCTCGTCTGTGAAGCTAAGTTTATCTCCTTCGAAGACATACATGTAAGTCACATCCTTTTTGACACCGTTTTGGCTTTCTGATTGCGCCAGCCAGACTCCTTGTATGTTTGCCTGGTCAGTAGATTTTGCCGCATCGTCAGCGACTCCACATGACAAAGCGCAAACAAGAACCAATATAATGAGAGCGGTCTTCATAATGTGATATCACCAAAACACTTAATTATATAATAGACGGGCAAATTGCAGTCTTTCATTGTTTAGATGGTATAAAACTCTTTGAAAAGCAATGTATTCCAAATATATCACTTTTGATGAATATTGCAAACGGCAAAGTAGATGACTCTGATTTTTGGGTCCGGCATTTTTTTAACTTTCAATTGCCCGTTAGCCGATTTATGCTCAACTCGGAAAATAGCACGTACAAAACTTTCCAAACCAACATAGCGAAGCAGCGTGTTGGACAATTCTTTTATCACAAATAGGGCAATTTGATGTTTTTATAGTTATCCAGGTGAACCTTTTTAACCATCCAATTTTAGAAATGGTGCGAATTGCAGAAGTAAGTACCGTTCTCACCAGTTGTTCAGACCAACAACCTTCTTTCCTGAAGACTGGGAAAGTAATAAGGTTATGTTTCCTCCATAATTTTTCCTATTTTAACTGCCAATTAATCCTGCGAGTTATATGAAATGTAAAATGCTGGCTGCTGCCATCCTGTTCAGCCTGGTTGCTTTTGCGCAAACCCCAAAGCTCACGTGGGGGGATGAATTCAAGCTGAGAAAAGGCAGCACAGATCTGGAAGTAATTTATGCCGATAAAAGCGGTGTGTACCTGCAGGAAGGGCACCTGGCGGTAAAAAGTTATTTTGTTATCGGCGGCTCTGTGCGCTCCTCGGCTACGTTGGTCAAGCTCGATAAGAATCTGATGGAGTTGTACCGCAACGATTTTAACAAGGAGCTGAAAGGCAAAGAGTTTGAGCAGTTTTTTGTGGTGCAGGACCGCCTGTATGTGTTTGCCACAGACTATGAGAAAAAGGAAGGAAGAATGGACCTGTATGCAGCGGAGTTAGACAAAAACTCCGGCGAGATGGCCGGAAGCTGGAATCTCCTGTCCAGCTTTAACAAGGATGGCAAGAAAGATGAGATCGATTTTAAGATCGACCTAAGTGCAGACAGTACAAATGTGATTCTTATTAGCTCCGTTAGGGGCCGCGAAAAGAATGAGTATACGGTAAGCGAGTTTGATAAAATCCTCAAACCAATCGGCAAGCCCGTTAAAATAAGCAATGAGTTTGATCCAAAAACCTTCCAACTACAGGATGTGCTTTTCACGAACAACAGGAAAATAATCCTGGTAGGGCGGGTCTACGAATACCAGGAGGGCAAGAAGAAAAAAGAAAAATTCCTGGAGTTTACCAACTACAATATCCGCCTGTACGACGAAAAGGGAAGGCAACAAAAGGAGATTAATACCAATATCAACGGCCGCTGGCTCAACAGCACGCGGTTGGTGCAGGAAAAAAACAATGATCTGGTACTGGCAGCCTTTTATAGCAATACAAAAAAGGGCCGTACTACAGATGGCATGCTGGTACAACGCATCAATCCCGTAACCGGTGACGTAATCAGTACCAGCGAAAAAAATATTGACTATTCTATGCTGGGCAGCGAAGGGGATGCCGCCGACGATGAGCCGGATGAGAATGAAACGAAAGCAGAAAGAAAGGAGCGGGAGAACCTGGAGAAAATGAAGAATGAAGGAGAAGCTTTTTCAAGGTATATGCGTTTTCAACGGATTTTTTATACGCCCGACAATGGCCTGGTGATGGTGGCCGAAAAGGTGCATACTTACTCTTATATCAGGCAAACTACCCGGGGCGGCACTGGCACAACGCCCATGCAAACGACCATGACCTATTATACGGTGTATGAATATGGTGATTTGCTGCTGTTTAAGGTAGATGCCGGCGGCAACATCGGCTGGTTGCGGGTGCTGCCGAAAGCACAGCGGGAAATGATTCAGGGACAAACCGGTAGCGGGTTTAGCTTTTGGGGTTATTTCGATGCCGTAAACAGGCCTTTTTATTCAGGCTTTGGTGCCATGCAAACCGAAACCTCTATCCAACTTCTGTTTAATGACAACCCCAAAAATGCCACAGTGACTCAGCCCGGATCAAAAGTCAAAATGGCGACGAATTTTGGAAAGTCACACTGTTTTATTGCAGACTTCAGCCTGGCTGATGGTAAAGTGGAAAGAAGGATGTTTTTTTCCAATTCCGACACGCCTACTTCCATGCCGCGTATGGCTTCGGTGATGGGCCGTGATATGTATATGGTTGGCAGAGACGATCGTGTCTTTGGGAAAACCAAGATTGCCGTCGCCAAAATCTCCTGGGCCCGGAAATGACCCGGGGCTCCGTAACATTTTATTACTATAGGAGGGCATCAATAAGTCACTCCGATGCTGGAGGGAAGTTGGGCATGACTGACAAACATTCCATGCTTAAGTAATTTGAAGCCGGGAAAGGCCTTTTTGCTTTTAACCATTAACCCTCCACCTTGATCACCTTATTTAAGGCCAATCGCCTCCTTTACCTTTTCCTTCCTGTTTCGGGCAACAGGAATTTCATGACCGCATTCTATCAGCAAACGATCGCCATCAGCTTTTATCGGTCAGAATATCAACAATTAGTCATATCTTCTTCCTATATAGACCGTTTATGTATAGCCTGTCAACGTTTTTATCTTTCTTTTTTATTTCCACCGCTATTTTCGCCTGTTCTACTGCAGGTAAGAACAGCAAGAGCAGTAGTAGCGTTGAAAAGCTCCCTGCTGCCTCTGCGCAGGTAGAAACTAAACTGTTGAATGTAGAGCTATCCACGCCGGAATTGATGACCATCTACAGGGATTCCCTGCTGCTGGTGGTAAACAACTTAAACAGCAATCCTCACCATATTCGTGTATTTGATATTGGTCAAAAAAAGGCGATCAATAACATTCTGCCTGTAGGCCAGAAGAGAGGAGGGACCCTGGCATTTATGTCCTATGGTGTTTCCGACAGTTTGGTATGGGCTTTTGACGTGGCAAAAAATGGATTTATCGCAGGTAACCTGGACACGCTATTAAAACGCAATGCAGGTATAGAGTATTATTCGGAATATCGGATAAAACCACAGGTTTTTTATTATGATGCCCTGTTGCTGAACCGCAATGAGGCTTTACTCAGTGGCAATTATGATACAGATGAAAAACTTGTGTATGTAAATTTTTTGGACGGCACACTAAATAAGCAATTGCTGTCTTACCAGGCGGACACTGCCATTGGCTCGTCGATGGTAAACAAAATGTCGTACGAGAGTTTTATGCTGTTAAAGCCGGGCAAGAAAAAAGTCTTACTGGCAGGCCGGTATACCGACCGGTTGGAACTCCTTGATCTTGCCACTGGCGAGTATAAAAAGATCAGTGGGCCGGTAGGCTTTTTGCCGCAGCTTATGCCTTTCACCAACAACTCAGGAGTAACGGTAGCCACACCAAATGAGGAGACAGTATATGGTTTTCTGAAGGGGCATGTTACCGAAAAATTTTTCTACCTGTTGTTTTCCGGCCATCCGGTTAAATCATTCCATCGCTTTTATGGCAATAAGATATTTGTGTACGACTGGGAAGGAAACCCTGTACGACAGATCAGCTTGAAAAATGACATAGTCGATTTTTCGGTTACATCGGACGATAAGATCCTTTACACGCTGAACCAGCAGACAAAGACGATCTGGTTTTCCGAATTAATCTGGCGATAAGAGACCTTAAAGGATACAATTAGCTCAGGTTCGGAGTTTCGTAAATGCCCTATCAAGAACAAGGCTATATACCATTCACTCAGCTGGCTCACCTCCATTTCTACCCTGCAGAGGGTATTTCAAAATAGATCGACTTTCATTATTTTGATGCAAACTATTGTATGAAGCTTTCGTTTTTCTTTTTCCTGATCATTTTTATAGGCACTGCTCATGCTCAAAATGTGCAGACTGCCAGCAAATCCGGGACATCCGGATCATTTGAAATGAATCTGACAGCTTCCATCAAAAATGTGATACGCCTGGCCCAGGACACACAGAAAGAAGGATACCTTTTTACCAAAGAACTGATAAAAGTTTCGAATGAGGGCGAGCCTACGTATGCCGCAGCTTTTCCCATGCCCGGGTTTAATGCCCGTATTACTAAAGGAAGGACGGATCGCAAAAAAGGTCTGACCTACTGGAACTGGAGCACCAGCTTTATGGAGGCTCCAAAAGGCGGAAAGGTAGCCGAAATTGAAGCCCTCGCGACAAAGGGCGACAGTATCGTTAAGGATTTTCAGCAATACCTTGCTCCGGATAAATTACATGCTGTTGTCTCCGTATATATTTCAAAGGTGGTGAATAACAAATACGACACAACCGATTATGCAGCATTGGTAATCGGTTTTACAAAACCTGTCTATCAAACAGAGCAGCAGGTATACGATTCACTGGTTAACCTGTACAAACCATTACTGGCCGACCCGGCTACAGCCAAAGCCGCAACCAACCAGTTTTGTTATGCCCTGGTGCACGAAGGCTTTGCAGAAAGTAAGGCTGTTTCCGCTATCAGGGAACTCCTGCCCGGCATCGCCGATCAGAATATAAACGCCGCATATGGGGTGTGCATGGGCTTTCCTTATTTCGTGAAATATGATCTGGTGAAAGATGTGATCAGTACTCAGCAACAGGAAAAACTGAAAGGGATGGCGCAGAAGTTTATCGATGACTGGGATGCGGAGTGGAAGAAAAAATATGGTAAAGCAGATCGTGTGGTAGTGCAGCAGAAAAAAGCCGAAATGGCAAAGGCTGCTAAGGCCTGTGCCGGTTATGGGGCTGAAACCGATATTAATCCTGATATGTTGGTAAAAGGGGTTGCAGTTTCAGAGAAATCCGGCAGTAAAACTTTTGTAGGCAGGCTTACAGATATTGATTGCACTAAAGGTATCGTATATATAGTACAACCGGGCTATACTAATATGCCTACCAGCAGCAAAACGTTGCAGGTATCTCTCAGCAACTACCGGGTTTACTGGAGAAAACATCACGAGCAATACTACTCCTGCAGCCGTTGCGGAGGTGAAGGCGGCGACTATGTTACGGAAACTGAATCCAAAACAAAGGAACTGCCATTCGGTTATTTTGAGGGCATACGAACTACCTCTACCAGGGTCACTACAAAAAGATATTTTCGCTATTGTACCAAATGTAACGGGACCGGGCTGGTACTGAGAAGAGAATGAGCCCTGCCGGGTAGAAAAAAAGCTGTATAAATCTTAACTCAGCAATGATCTATACGCTGACGTGTATAGCGGAGGTCCGATCCCGGCCGGGCCTGTGTAAGCGGAATTTTTGAGGTTTCCCCGGCGACACCAATTTTATTTTACGCCGTATCTCATTTTATTCTTAATTTTTCTTCTTCTGCTGCTGCACGTAGTTATTCAAAGTGAAGGTAAACATATACATACCGCATCCGGCTTTGCAGGAATATGTTCTGAACATATCAACTGTGAATGCCTTGCTTCCAGAAGGTATTGATGAGGTGATAACCCCTTATCCTCCCACGCCATTTCAATCATTGATGTTCTACTGCAATCATCCTGTATCTATGGGCAGGATCGATGAAACGAAATTTGACAGGCAACCGCTTGCGATAGTGATCGGCCCCCAGTTTTCACGTGTTAATATCAAAGTACATCACCGGTTGAATGCTATACGGGTCGATTTTCTGCCAGGTGGGCTGTACCGCATGCTGGGCATTCCCATGCATGATCTGTTTGACAGAGGATATGATGCACTTGATTTTTTTGGTGCTGAAATGAGAAGTATCAGCGAACAGTTGCAGCAGATCTCCGATTTAGCCGAAGGAAAAAACATCGTGGAAAAATTCCTTTTAACCCGGGTCTCAAAGCTGAAAGAACTATTGCCTTTTGATGCCGCGTTGCGTATTTTGCTCGCAAATGATGGCAATATTTCCGTCGATAAAATTGCTTCATTCTCCTGCCTGAGCATTAAACAGTTTGAACGAAAATGTAAAGAGCGGATCGGAATGAATCCGAAAATGTATGCCCGCATTTTAAAATTTTCAAAGGCATACAGGCTGCATGAAGCCTGCCCGCAACTCAGCTGGATCCAAATAGCGTACGAGGCAGGGTACTACGACCAAATGCACATGATCAGGGATTTCAAAACCTTTGCAGGGGTAAATCCTTCCGTTATCGAACAGCAACTTCTCTCTACACCATTGAGAATGCAGAAAGACCTGCGCTATTAAATGTCGATTTTTTACTATGCTGGTTGTATGTACCAGCGATACTTTTGGTGAAAAAAGTATGAAAGCACATTTTCATGATTGCAAAATGAAATACGCAGTTCAAATCATGGTGGTATTGCTTTCGTTTTACCATTTTTCCTTTGCACAGGATAGCTCAGGAACAGGAACCACCCCTTTTCCGCTCAAAGAGTTAAAAGGGTTTACACAAACGTTTTACTATAGTCCGGGTCATGAGGAACGGGCTAAGAGTATTGCGGTATTTATGGAAAATGCGGGGATTTACTTGCAAAAAGAGGTACGGTTTACACCTAAAACAACATTGTATGTGCTGGCTCCTCAACACTGGAAAGGATTTGCCTCCAAACCACTCCATGATGTCTATGGGTTCCCGCATAATATTGACCGTAGCCGCCTGGCTGTTGCGGCAGAAGACAATGATTTTTGGCGTAGCTTTTTGCCGCCTGTTGACAAGCTGCCGTCACCGATGGCTGCACAGGTTAAGATTGCCTATGGTAAACCGGATGGCTCCTACAGCATGATGCCATTTTTTGACCTGCTTGCTTTGCATGAAATGGGGCACTCCTATACAGCACAGGCGGGGCTTAAAATGCATCGCCACTGGATGGGGGAGTTGTTTGTTAACATTATGCTGCACACGTACATAGCAGAAAAACAACCTGAGCTGTTGCCTGCTTTGGAAACATTTCCGGATATGGTGGTGAAAGCGGGCACTGCAGAATATAAATTCACCAGCCTGGCAGATTTTGAAGAGTTGTACCCTACGCTGGGTATGGGCCCCAAAAATTACGGCTGGTATCAATGTAGGCTTCACTCCGCCGCCAAAGACATTTACAATGCCGGAGGCAAAAAGGTATTGAAAAGATTATGGAAGGCATTAAAGAAACATCAGGAAGAAATGACCGATGAAGAATTTTCCAGCATGCTGAAAAAGGAAGTTCACCCTTCTGTAGCAAACGTGTATTTGAATTGGAACAAAAACTGACTGAAACAATACCTGTTGTTAAAAGCGATTTAGACTGGCATAGTAAATTGTAGCCAGAACTACTTTTTTTGGTTTTATCGGTATCCAGATTTCCTCTTCCGATGACGGATCGTTGTTTTTGTATTTGTCACCCAATACTTCAAAATGAGGTCTGTCGTCGAGCGTGTAACCTGAGCCAGGCAGCCAGCTTCCAAAGATGTAATGGAATATTGAGTTATCGGTACTTAAACCTTTGTAGTCAAAAACTGCATAAAGACCACCTGTCAAAACAAATGTTTCCATTCCGGTGGGTACGTTGTCAAAATCGGCCACTTCAAGGGCTGCCCACTTTTCAAATTCATTGGTCACTTTAAAGTCTGAAAAATGTGTCGGTTGGTAAATCACTAACGAAAGGGCATCATTTGACAGACGCTTGGTTATTTCACTCCGCCCGGTCGCAAAACTTTTCCAGAGCTCGCCTATTTTGTAATCTGCAAAGCTCATGACAAGGCGCTTTCCGATTAATTTCTTTTCACTGGCGGTTTCGATTCTTGGCGTCATGCTTATAAATTGGAACTGGCAAAGTTGCCATTTAAGCTACCCATTTCAATTGACCTGTATCAAAAACGTTTCTGAGATGTAGCTTCCAGGGAAAACTTGTATTAAATGATTGGAGGATACGGATACACTTTTTTTGAAGAAGCGAAGCCAGGGGTGTGGACGTTTTTACTATAGAATTGAACATGACCGTTCCATTATCCATGGGGATAGCCTAGATTTGATGAAGGGCCATCTGAGAGGTTGTCTCTCATAATGATATAAGGAAGTCTGACAAGATCGCAATACAATAGAACCATAAGTATTTATATGAGTATCAATTCACAAAACGTTCTGGATTATCCAAATAACAATACCATTTTTATGGTATGGAATTTTAAAGAAGGCATAGCCGTTAAAGAAGCCTTTAAAAATCTTTGCGGACTGATCAGTAATCTCAACAATTCGGCACGTACAAGATTTCCCGATGCCAATGCCAGTGTAGTTTTAGGGATTGGTTTTGATGCCTGGCATTTGCTGGAGTTGCCTGTTCCGTTGCCGAAAGAATTTGAAGCATTTGCCCCTATTGCCGGCACTAAACATACTGCGGTAGCAACCAGGGGTGATTTGCATTTGCACATCCGCTCCGATGCATATAGCTTTTGCATAGATACCGCTGCGGCAATAACAGAAACCTTAACTGATGCTGCAATCAGTGTAGAGGAAGTGCATGGTTTCAGGTACTGGGACAGCCGCAGCATCCTGGGCTTTGTAGATGGCACAGAAAATCCTCATGGGGCAGACAGAGCCTACTTTGGTATTATCGGTGATGATGATCCTCAATACAAAGGGGGTAGCTATCTTTTTGTACAGAAATACCTCCATGATCTGCAGGCATGGAAATCGCTGCCGGTAAGTGAGCAGGAAAAGGTGATCGGCCGGTCAAAAACCGACGATATTGAAATGCCTGATGACGTGAAGCCTTCCAACGCACATTCGGCACTGGCCAATGTGGGCGATGATCTTAAGATTGTACGCGATAATATGCCTTTTGGCAATGTGGCTAGCAACGAAATGGGGACCTACTTCATTGCCTATGCCAGCTCATTCCAGACGGTAAAAAAGATGCTGACCAATATGTTTGTGGGTGTGCCGGAGGGCAACTATGACCGGATACTGGATTTCAGCACTCCGCAAACGGGCACCTTATTTTTCGTGCCTACCTTTGAAATGCTGGATAGCTTTGGCGGTTAGGTAAATGCTTTTTACAACCTCTTACAGTTTCGTCAACCATGAATATCGAAGCCATTATTGAGGAACATGCCCACCATTTTTTGCAGGGCTTAAAAACAGAATATGGAGGTGATAAAGAGGCATTGCTTATCATCAGGCAGTATATAGAAACCGGCAGCATAAGTGCCGGGCAGGATCATATACTAAGGACACAGCTTGATGATACACTAAAATTAGTAGGGGTGGGTATCCCGTTTGTATTGATCCCCGGTGCATCCATCCTGATGCCTATATTGATAAAAGTAGCAGCCAGGCATAACATTGAACTGATGCCTTCGGCATTTACACAACAGGGCAAAAAGGATACTCCATGAATGTATTCTGTCCTTTATTTTAACCTCAATGCATCAGGTACAGCGCCCCCGATCGTGGTCTCGCCCGATATAAAGCCGACCGTTATAGAGGCAATGTTGATCTCTTCGCCCAGGGCACCATTGTCTATGCTACCCGATACAGAAGCGCCTGCAGAAATGCCCCAGTCAGTTACCTGCAAACTGCCGTCAGCCCCCGCGCCGATAGTCAGGTATTCCAGGGCGGAAGCGCCAATAGAAGCAGTCGCTATTTCTTTCTTGCCGGTATGCCATTCTGCACCAACACCTGCACCAATCGTGACATCCTTAAACGTTCCATTCTCGTTGTAGTTAAGATTCATTTCTCCTACAAGCCCTTCGCCACCGGATATGCTCATCGAGGTACAGTTGAAACTTATTTTGGCCGGACCCAACCCCAATGATCCTTTTACATTGGCACAATACAATTCTTCCCATTGTTTGGGTTTGGCGGTAGTCTTCTCTTTTTGTCCTTGTTCTGTTGGATATATGCAGGGCTCTACGGCGGTATAAAGCGATAGTATCTTGCTGATGTCTGTCAGGTATATTCGTTGTGCTTCCAGGAAAAACCGGTTACTGTTGTCCAGCAACTGTACAGGCATCCAGTTGGCATAATCCCTGCAGTAGATACGGCTTACATGTTCACTTCGCTGGGCAAACTGGTTGGTGAGTTTGGCTACGTCCGAAAGGTATGTGGCCGATTCCTTATTGTATTCTTCGCAGCGTAATCTCATCAGCCGCTCTATTTCTTCTTCTTCATCCGCATGTCCTTCACCGCCTTCCAGTTTATTTAACAAGGCGAGATATTTCTTACCGATCGCTTTCATTTTCTCGTTGTGTTTATCATCCAGTGCCTTTTTATCGAGCTTAAAGACCTGCTCCAGATCGGCTTTCATCTTCAGGTACCAGGCGCTGGTTTGATTGATAATGGCAGCCGCTTTTGTGATCATCAGGGTTACACCTCTGTTCTGGCTGGCAGCTGCTGTCATTTGTTTCAAATTCGGTTGAGGAATCTTTCTGACTGCTGCGAATATTTCATCTTTTGTTTTGCTGAGCGCACTTTTTTCCAGTTCCAGCTGATCGTTAAATGATTTCATCTGGTGCAGATCTTCCGGCATTGCCGGCAACTGAATGCGTTTCAGCAGTGGGAATTCTTTAAAATTAGTGTTTGCAAAATCTGCTGCTTTCTGATGATTGCTTTCTATTTTGGATAATATGTCGGAGGCCTCTTTATTGTAACCCGATTTTAATGCCTGCTTTAAGTAACCTATTGCTTTTTCGGTTTCTGCCTTGCCCGATGATTGTGCGGCTTTGTTGAGGTGAGCAAATGCAGACACTTTATTGGCGGTAGCGTTAAGGCTATCTTTTACAATACATTTTTCTGCAAAGCTTATCGCAGTAGCAGGGTCCCCAAGATTGTAGTAAGCATTGGCCAGGTTGGAAAGGGCTTCAGGGGCGCCACCTGTTTGTTTATTGATGTATAACAATAGAGGAATGGCCTTTTCTGCATAACCGTAAGTGATAAGCAATGAAGCCAGGTTATTGGCCGTAGGCAGATCGGCATAGTCGGTCTGCAATGCTTTGCAAAACAGGTAAAGTGCTGTAGTGGGTTTGCTCTCCAGCCAGGCATCGACGGCCAGCTTGCTGATAGCCGCTGATGTATTGATCTTTTTTGATTGAAGATAGCTGTCGATCTTAGCGCTGTTGGCCTGTTGTAATTTATTTGAAGCCAGCTCGCGAATATCGCCGATCAGTTTTTTAAACCCATCTGCGGAAACGACTGTATTGGATATACTGGCCAGCGCAGCTGATCTTTCGGGGAATTTGTAATCTATTTTCAGCGCTGCTGCTTTGTTGCTGCTTGCAGGCAAAGCCGGCATGCTGCTTTTAAAACCCGTAGGATAAGAGAGGGCGGGCAGTTTATCGAGTTTGGGCAATGGAGTGAAGGTATAAGGAGCGGATTCAAAAGTGGCCGCTGTACCAGTAGGCACGTTCGGGTCTTTTACAACGCCTGCAAACTGTGGCTCCTGCGGATTGCTGGACTGAACGGGTGTACCGCTTTTGACATAGATATTGCTGAGGTATATGCCTGCTTGCCCGCAGTACCAGCCATATCGTTTAAATGTTTTGCCTGTGGGGAGCGCAGTATCATCGCGCATCACCTCCCTGCCATTTACAGTTATTGTCAGCGAAGAACCATTTACAGAAACACTTACATGCGTCACCTCATTTGCTTTTAAGCCAGTAACTTTTATTGTTTTAGTTACTTCATCATATTTCGCCTCCATATACCTTTTGCTGGTCTCTGCTTCTCCACTCAATGCAAGCGCAAACTGGAACCCGTTTCGGTTGATATCGTGCAGGTCTATCGGGTTGCTTTTCTTCGGATTAGTGTCATAGGTGTCCAATCTGAAGTAAACAGGGGTTCTCTTATTTGTAATAGTATTTCCAAAATAAACATCATAGTTCACCGTAAAACTGGCCGGCAGTGGCTTTGTGAAATCAGGATAGAAGGTATACAGGTCAGGTATGGAGATCCATTTCCCCGTTTGCCCGCCTACTGTGTTCAATGTGGCATTCTCAAAACTATGCCCACTACGGCCATAGGTATGCCAGCCTTTTGCAGAAAAGGTGCCGGTTGGGTAACCGTCAAAATCTTCATACAAAATGGTATAGGCATCTTTGTTTTTCGAAGCTGCAGTAGCCGAAATGCCTGCAGGTGCAGTTACAGTATTACCGGAAGATGTAGCAGGAGCATTCACGGGCGTGTAGGCAACATTCTTCATCTTTTCGGGCTGCGACAGCCACTTGCTGGCGTACTCAAAGTTGAAATTACGCAGCAGCGTATTTACGAGATGGTCTCTTTCGGTGGAAAATTGGGGATCGAATTGGGTGGGATTACCGACAGCTTCACCATTGCGCGAGAAAGTCATATAAAGCCACAGCGGGTTGTCGGTTTTGGATTGTTCAATGATTTGCCGGCTGGCCGAGACCAGCATGCGGTACTCGGGAAATGTTTTATCGACAGTCAACCCATTGATGATAACGCGGGGATCCAGGATGGCGTGCCCGCTTTCGTCTTTGAGCATGGCATTGTAAAAATTGGTCTCTTTTAGTTTTGTTGCTTCATTGTAATAGGGTTTTAATCGCTCCAGGGCCTTCTTTACAGCATCCATTGCATAAGGATTTTTTTGCGCAATGCCTGGGTAAGTCGCCAGCTGCCGGTTGATATAATCCACCGCATCCTTTACCAGCACCGGTTTAAAGGGCCATTCACCGTTTTTGGTAACAACCACACCGATCCTGTTCCAGCCTTTGCCATTGTCGTGGTAGTGGTCGAGGTAAGTGCGATAGGGGCGCAGATGCGGCAAGATCTGCCGGTCGACACCCTCCGACTTTAATTTGTCATCGGTATCGCCCGTGCTGAACTGTGCCTGCTCAGCAAAGAGGTACAGGCCATCGGGATTGAAACCTCCCTGCAGGTAATCGCCGGGAAAACCGTTGAAGGCAAGACCCAGGTAGTGTCCGATCTCACAACAGCGAAGGTCTAATTTGCCATTCACGAAATGTGCTGCAAACCCGGCGAGTTGGATACCATAACTATGCAGGGCAGGGGCACCACTAAGCCACCATTGCTGATTTTCCGTGAGCAGGTTGCGTATAACGAGCCCACGGGGGCGGTACGATTGCTGCACCCAGTTAAACAACGTACCGGCTGCCTGCTGCTGCCATACCGTATAGCTGCTTCCTGGCACATTGTCGTCTTTGATGGGTTTGCTGGCTGCCGGCCTCGATGCGTTGACGAGGTATCGCCAGTCGAGTATGGAGTCGCGGTTGAGCTCCGTATCGTTGCGCTGTGCCTGCGTACTGCCTATCATAAGAAGCAGTATCATTACGGCTGTATATTTTTTCATAAGAGTAGTGCCGGTGGCCGGTTTAATTGTGCGGAACAAAGTCTTTTCCCAGTCTGTAGAACAGGTTATTGTTTATGATCAACCCGCTATTATTAGTAGCGGCAGGGTTTGCGTCCAGTACAGGAGTAAATGCTACCTGCAACTTGCGCCCGCTTTGCGTTGTAAGTATCAGTGAGTAATTCACCACTTCATAGGTCCCTTTGCCCAATGCATAGGGGTCACCGAATGTGAGGTTGCTGAATTCGATGCCTTCATTGATATAAGTGCCGTCTTTTTTAAAAAAGATAATGGGGCGTTTATTAGGGTCGATCTGGCGCGAAATGACATCCGTCTTCCCGTTGTAATAGGACAACTCCGGCGAATAAGCTCCTTCAAGCCGTAAGCCATCTACCGGTTTTACTTTTTTATAAATAGAACTTTTCAGATCGGAGTACCGGCTCATGGCGGTAGCGGATATTTTGTACAGCTCCATATTTCCGTATCGCTCATTGCGCAGCTGCAGCATTTTGCCTTTGTCTGTTACACTGCCCCAGCTGCCACTTTCATTGCTGTTGGCCGGAGTAATGCCATTCAATCCTTTTTCGGGCAGATAATACAGGCACTTACCATCGGGGGAAAGCACTACACTTTTAAATGCCATCGACGACAGCGATCCCGTGGTATAGCAATGGCACATCCATACTTCATATTTTACATTGGCAGAGGCGGTTGTTGTTGCTGGTAAAGCCGGTGTAGTAGTTGCTGTTGCGGCAGCCGTCAACTTCACTCCCGGTGGCAGGTCGCCGGCATCGTTATCGAGCGGGCTGTACATCCACTGGTGCAGGCTTTTATCGTAATACTTTCCATCGCGGTCTGTCTCTTTATCATACTGAAGCACCAGGCGTGTGAGGTGATCGACCGGCGATGTTTTTTTGCTGAATGTATAGGTAACAGGCTCCAGTTTCCGGGTTGTTGTTTTGAGCCGGCGTCCCCATTCATCTTTTTCACCGCTGGCACTCTTGCTCCATTCTTCGTTTTGCCCTTTGGCGGGTGTAACGGTAAGCTGGTTGCCATTTACAGACCAGGTGCCGGTTTCGTAAGCAAAGGAGATGGTCTTGGACCGGGTTAAAAAGATCTTATTATAATAGCTGTAGGTTCTATCTGCGTTAAATGAGTATCCGTGTCTGAAGTAGCCAATGGTGTTGTCTTTGGTATTGCCCGTGAAAATGCCCAGTGTCTGGTCATCGCGCACGGTCCACAATCCCACAACGGAGCTGGCCGGCTGTGTAGCTCCTTGGTTGGTGTTTGTATTTTGAACAGGAGCTGCAGCAATTTCTTCTGATACATCTACCGAAGCGATGAAGCTTTCTATATCGGGTTTATAGATATCTGCGTTTGAAAGGATACATACGTTTTGCATGATGTTTTTACCACTGAAGCTGGTAAGAATGGCCATTGTATTTACACCATTATCTGCAAAGAGTGTAGTACCCATCAGCAGATGCCATCCTTTTAAAACCCCGGCGGGCTGCATATTTGCTGCGCCTGTCACATTAAATGCTTTTTTGAGCATATTGTCCCAGAAAAAATCGAAATTCTGCTGGGGACTGCCCCGGTCCGGAAGGGTTTGATAGATCACAAACCTGCAGTAGGCGCCGGTTTTATCATCCTGCCGGAAATAGGTAAGCAGGTTATCGGCTTTTACCAGTTGGTATCCTGCCGGAACAGTATAATGAAGGATACCGAAATTTCCTTTTTGCCCAGGAGACGCAAGTGAGCATAAAAGGAGCAGGAAGGAAAAAAATAGTTTGTTCATTGTGTGCCCGTTAATTCAGGGGTTGGTTGTTTGAAAACTGCAGGATAAAAGTAGCAGGAGCTAATACCCGGATAAATCGTTAAAAAAGGTGATTTTTTGATATAGCATAATAAAACCAATCCCTTTGACTTCCCCGGATCATTAATGTGCGAAGTATTTCGTAGTATAAAGAAAACATGTATATTCGATATACGAAATAAATCGTATGTACATGACCACACCAAAACGTTGTTCTTTTTATGTAGTAATACTAGTGCTGTTTCTTCAGCAGGCTTCCTATGCCCGGCAATCATTTTCCAGCAGGGAAAATATCACCGTCAGGGAAATTCGTAGTTATATCGACGACCTGGCCGGGCAGGCTACACCTCAGGCGAAAGGCAAGCTACAACAGGAGGCTGAAACATTGCGGAAGCGCGACAACGAAGATTTTATGATACTGGCTGCAGATATTTATTTGAAATACCTGAATAAACCGGACAGTGCCAAATACATAAAAGAGGAGATTGTAAAGAAGTACCCAAACGGTAAAACGGCCCGGTACAGGGAAGCGATCAATTTACTGAACCTGTCCAGAAACAAATCAATCACTGCTGCCGAACTGGAAGAGTTGTACAATAAGTGGCTGGAGAAATTCCCTCCGCAGAACTTTGATGATAACGATCAGGATATCTATGCTGTTCCCGTTTCTGGGTTAGCAGATAAGTACCTTGCTCAGGAGGATTTTGATAAATCGGCATTTTTTTCAGCGCAGCTAAAGGGTTCTTCCTTTTACGCATTGCAGGTCTGCAACCTTATGTATGCTTATTTGAAAGAGAATACAGATGTTAATAAATACTTCAACCTGCTTGAAGAAGCATATAATTTAACAGCAGCTGAGGCGCAGGCAAACCCAGCGAAAGTGTCGGCCAACGGAAAATTTTTATATAACCTGGCCTCCCTGTATGCCCAGGTGCTGACTAAACTGGGCAGGCGGAATGAAGCAATAAAAATTGGCAACAAAATAGTGAGTGAAACAAGCTACAGGGATTTTCATTATTACAATGGTGACAAGATCGTAGACGATACCAGGCTGTTGGCTGATAACTATCTGCAAACAGGTAACAGGCAAAAAGCTTTTTCGATCTATGAAAACTACCTGCTGGTACATCCCAATGACAGTATGATCATCACAAAAATGACCCCGGTTTTCAAGGATCTGTATGGGAGTGACGCAGACCTGGGAGCATATCTGTCGCGTGTAAATGGAAAAGGGAGACAAAAGGAGTACAACAAAATAAAGGCGAAAATGATCAGGAAGAAGGCCCCTGATTTTACCCTTATGGACCGTGCAGGAAAAAAGGTTTCGCTTTCGGATTATAAAGGCAAAATAGTGGTCCTTGACTTCTGGGCCACCTGGTGTGTGCCTTGTCTGCAGGCTTTCCCGGGTATGCAGGCCGCCATCGACAAATATGCCGATAACCCGGAGGTGGTTTTTTTGTTTATCAATACCTGGGAAAGGGAAGATAATTACAAAGAGCTTGTTGACGAGCTGATGACTAAAAAGAGTTATCCATTTCATGTGCTATTTGATGAATCCACCGGTTCGACTGCGGCAGCGTATGCTATTAATGGCGTGCCTACGAAGATCGTGATCGACAAAAACGGCCTTATCCGTTTCCAGGACAATAGCGGGGGCAGCAATATTGAAGAGATCATCCGCGATCTGGATATTAAAATTGAGCTGGCTAAGGGGGAGTGAGTTGGCTCAAAGTCTCGGGTAGAAGCGTCGTTACGAGGCCTCAGACTGACTAGGCTGCTTATGCAGGAAATGACTGGAATAGAGATGATTACCGTAACAATACCGTGTTTTCACCTTTTTTAATCTCCCATATTATTTAAATTTTTAACAGAGGATATTGGGGAATGGGGTAAAATCTCTTTGGTCATCCATATTGATCTTTTCATGATGGTTGATGATCAATATGAGTGGGTATGTCTGTATGTCAGCTTTGGGCATGGTGTTCTGAGACGGCGAGAATAGAATATTTGCAATTTATGGGTTTGTGAGAAAGGGAAATAAGGTGGCATTGTATAGTGGGTAGAAAATTTTTATTATATACAACGTCTTCACATAAATTACTAGATAACCCGATCTATGATTAAACAGTTTTCAGAAAATTTCCGAAAAGGTTTTTGGACCGCATTGTATGAATATTTGATTGTCACCCTGCCTGTCGCAATTTATGTTATGTTAGAAGCAATCCATAAGAAAAGCTGGATTGTTTTTATTACTACACCAGAATGGTCGATCGCGACAATTTTTTTGGCATTTATCAGCATCAGTAGATATCGGAGCTCGTTAGAAAAGAGCGGAGGGAGAATATTTGAACCAATTTTTGGATTGATTTCAATTCTTAGTCTGATTCTGATTGTAGGATCAACGATCAATGCATATTTATCTCTTGAAGAAGAAACAATAAACGCTATAGTTATTCGGATAGTACTTTTTATAATCTCTTCATTGAAATTTTTGGTACTAATTACTGGTTCAAAGTTATTGCAACAGTCTAAATAAGGATAATATGCTTACTCCTAACGCAATTGATTTGGGCACCCTGAGTGCAGAAGAAGACAAATACTTTGCTCAACACTTTATTGAGACGAAATATTTGCGAAGGATCACTTCTTATGATTCTGATATTATTTATGGCGCAAAAGGTGTTGGTAAAACAGCTTTGAGAAGAGCCCTTACAGAATTTAATACTGAAAACTATTTAAACACAATAACAATTGATTTAGGAAATATCAGCTTTGAAGGCGTTCATCATCGACTTAGTGCTTTGACGTCTATGTCATATACTGAAATTACAACCTTAGCGCGTACAACGTGGTTGAATATTATTTTAAGTTATGGCCTTTTATCTTTTGTTGATACCCTTGATAAGGGAAGTGACCTTAAACGAAGGATAGTAGAAATATTGAATGAGGATGGGTTTGTGGACAAAGCTAATGTTAGCTCAAGTCCTGACTCTTATTTACAAATATTAAATACGATTGAAAATATATTTCACAAAATCGTATCAGCACCCGTTTATAAAGAAAAAACGTTGACCAATGTGACCCCGGAGCAGCAACATATAATCAGTCAGTTTCCTGTAAATAAAAATATGACAGGAGTACTAAGCGAATCAATAGCGGATATAAAAAAAACCAAGAAAAAGGTATTAGTTTGCTTGGATGGTTTTGACTCGATTGTTGATCATTCTAAGGAATCCCGGAGGACAATATTAGCTGGCTTAATTGATGCCATTTTTAAAATCCGTCTAAATCACGAAATTTCTGAAGCATTTTGTTTTAAAGCTTTCTTGCCTCACGAGTTGACAGCAGACGCCAAAGCAACGGCGTGGGACAGCGATAAACATGCAAACAACATTCATTACCTGGGTTGGCATGAAGAGGATTTTAAAATTTTCCTTGAGAAAAGATTAAGCATTTATTCAAAAAAGCGTTCAACAAAATTTAATGATATATGGAATGAATTTATGCCCGAGAAAGTTATGAATAGTGTGCATAATGTTGAGGAAAACACTTTTGAATATATTCTTCGTCACACGTTATATCGACCGCGTCAAATATTAAGTCACGTACAAAATATTTTCAAATTATGGAATGAGCAAACCTCGGGTCCAGATAAAGTTCCTCCGAGTTTTATTCCTCAAGTAATTGCAAAAAATAATATACTTATGGCTGACAAAGTAGCTGATCAACTTTCTTTAATATATCCAAATATAGTAAGCTTTCTTAAATCATGGCAAGGGTCGCCAATGATAATTGAGTCTTCGAAGTTCAGAGATAAGATCAGAAGAGTTTTCAAGGATTTAGATTTTAGTGAAGTTGACAAAATTTTTGATGACTTGTTTGACTTTGGGATTTTTGGTGTATACAGTCGGTTACCCAAAGACAATAATACTAAGCGTATTAAATATCGGTTTTCATTTGTCGGAGATGATTTAAGTACTCATATTCATAACTCCATAGAAGATTCGGATTTACTTGCGTTTTCGCCTATGTTTAGAGAGTATTGCGGTTGCCTTGCAACTACGGATGGCATAATATTTCCTGTTGCTCTAAATAATTTCGAGGCGTAAAGGGGCTCTATAGCATCTGATAAGCCATATTCGCCAGCAAGCATAGCCGCTGATAAACGAACACCACACTCCCCAGTTGTATTTTCTTTTTACCCCGGTAGCTGATTACGGCTTCCAGCAGATCGAGGAGCTCGGCCTGGGTGTAAGCGGGTGTGAAGGTCTCGGCAAACTGGCGGATGACCGGCATGGGCTGAGCCTGCTCCTGTAGAGTGAGCAGTAACGGACTATTGAGGGCCGAGCGGGCGGGTGATTGATACTTGATTTTTTTGAGCCGGGTGATATACAGAGCTTCGATGGTTCTTTGAAAGGCCTGAAGAAAGGCCAGCAGATTTTCGCGGGCGGGCGCTTCGGCGTAGGCGCTGTCGTCGTTGCAGAGGGCCAGCTCCTGCCAGAGCGTAAGCTCCTGCCGCAGATCATCGAGGGTGTAGGTATCTATGATATCTGCCAGTGCCCGCACGGGGCTGGCGGTGGCGAGGGTCAAAAAATGGTCGGGTTTCTGAAACCGGCCTGGGCGTGTGTTTTCCATCTTACACAGTTTAGTGGGTGAGGTAAAGAGTGATCTTTTTTACCAGTACTGCAGTGTAAGGGGGCTACGGGCTGGCAGGCCTACCCACCAAAAAGAGACGTGGGTTGGTCCTTATCGCACTGAAGGGCTACGACACCCTAACGACGAAATAAGAACGCCCACGCCTGTACCTTCAAGTTAAGAAGGAAAACGCGAGCGATTCACCTTATTTATTCCGCCGTTATTGAAAGGTCGTAGTTTTCAGTGCGTGAATAAAGCGAATACGCTTTTGCTATGTTGAAACTTGGATCAGCTTGAGTTGTTATAATTAAGTTTCATAAAATGTTTAAATATTTAAAGAAATTCTGTACTAATTTACATAAATCTAAAACCGCCAGCAAATTTATTTACAGATTTTCTGAACTTTTTTATATTGCTTCAGTAATTCTTTTCAGAATCTATTTAATAATCAATGACAAAGCTGGGAGAATACCTGCTCGCTAAATCGGTAAATAAATCAGAGGTGGCCAGAAAAACAGGCTTGAGCAAGCCGCGCTTAAGTGAGCTGACCCTTAATCCCTCTGCGAAATTGCGGGCAGATGAGTTGTATCTTATTGCACTGGCGATTGGGGTTAGTCCCTGCGAACTGCTGGTTGCTCTGTTTAATGATCTAAAACTGACGTCTCAAGATTAGAAAACTTGTTGCTAATTGTTTATTTTGTTCATTAGTAATTGACAAATAAGGCCTTATCCACCAATGCCAGCACTGCCAAAAAACCAAAACCCCGAACAAATAGCACGTGATCGTATTGATCGCATGCTGATGGACGCTGGTTGGGTAGTTCAGTCGAAAAAGCACATTGATTTTAGTGCTGGTCCGGGGGTAGCCATTAGGGAATATCAAACAAGTGCTGGTCCGGCAGACTATGTGTTGTTTGTAGATCAGCAACCGGTCGGATTAATAGAAGCGAAGAAAGAAGACGAAGGCCATCGGCTGACTGTAGTAGAAGACCAGTCTGCTGATTATGCCAATGCACATCTGAAGTATTTTAAAAATACCGAGGGCCTGAAGTACATTTATGAAAGCACCGGCGTACTTACAAGGTTTACAGATTATACAGATCCCAAGCCCCGTGGCCGTATTGTATTTTCCTTTCATCGGCCTGAAACATTGCTGGAATGGACTAAAAAAGATAAAAGCCTCCGTGGGCGTTTTGCCGATTTTCCTGAACTAGATGAAACAGGTTTACGTCCGGCACAAATTGTTGCCATTAAAAACCTGGAGAAATCTTTTAAGGGTAACCGCCCGAGGGCTTTGATTCAAATGGCTACTGGTGCCGGTAAAACGTTTACGGCGGCAACATTTATTTACCGGCTACTGAAGTTTGCCAAAGCAAAGCGTATATTATTTCTGGTAGATACCAAAAACTTGGGCGAGCAGGCAGAGCAGGAGTTTATGGCTTACCAGCCGCAGGACGATAACCGAACATTTACCGAGCTGTATAATGTACAACGATTAACATCATCCTACATAGCAACTGAAAGCCAGGTTTGTATTTCTACCATACAAAGAATGTATGCCATTCTTAAAGGGGAAGAAATGGATGATCTCGCAGACGAAACAAATCCTAATGAAAATACTTCCTGGCTGGAACAGCAACTCAATAAAAAAGAACCCTTACCGGTTGTTTACAATTCAAAGGCTCCGATTGAACAATTTGATTTTATCATTATAGATGAATGTCACCGTTCCATCTACAATTTATGGAAACAGGTGCTGGATTACTTTGATGCCTTCCTGGTAGGTCTTACGGCAACGCCGGATAAGCGAACCTTCGGATTTTTCAATGAAAATATTGTTAGCCAGTATACATACGAGGAATCTGTGATCGATGGCGTAAACGTGCCTTATGATGTGTATGAAATTGAAACACATATTTCGCAAAAGGGAGCTAAAGTGGAAAAAGGATGGTTTGTTGACAGACGGGATAAACTTTCCCGCTCCAAACGCTGGCAGCAGGAAGATGAAGACACTGAATATTACAGAAATGATCTCGATAAAAAAGTAGTAAACCCAAGCCAGATACGCACAATTATCAAAGCCTATAAAGAAGCCCTCAAAAAAGAGATATTTCCCAAACGTATAGATGAAAATGGCGAATACGAAGTGCCTAAAACACTCATCTTCGCTAAGACAGACAGCCATGCAGATGATATCATCAATATTGTGCGGGAGGAATTTGACGAAAGCAATGACTTCTGCAAAAAGGTAACATACAAAATAGATGAGGACCCCAAATCGATATTAAACCGGTTCCGTAATGACTACTATCCACGCATAGCCGTTACTGTTGATATGATCGCAACCGGTACGGATGTAAAACCGCTGGAAGTATTGCTCTTTATGCGTGATGTAAAAAGCATCAATTATTTTGAGCAGATGAAAGGGCGGGGCACCCGAACCATTCCAACAGATAAGCTGCAATTGGTAACCAGAACGGCTGATACCAAAACACATTTTGTAATTGTAGATGCTGTAGGTGCCACCAAATCAAAAAAGACCGATAGCCGGCCGTTGGAGCGGCAACCCACGGTACCGTTAAAAGACTTGTTGCAGGCCGTAACGATGGGTGTTAATGAAGAAGATGTATTTCTTTCCCTGGCTAACCGACTGATACGATTGAACAAACAACTGACCGAAACGGAAACAGATAAATTACTGGAATACTCAGGTAGCAGAGATCTGAAGCAACTCACCAGGGCGCTGATAGAAGCCTGGGATCCTGATGTCATTGAGAACAAGGCTCAGGAAATCATTCAGCAAATCCATACAGCTGACCGAAGTCCGGCTATGGAAGAACAGGCACGAAAAGATGCGCAGAAAGCACTGGCCAAAGAGGCTTCTTTACTCTTCAATGGTAAACTGAATGAATATATAGATACAGTGCGCAGGCAGCACGACCAGATCATCGACCATATTAACCTGGACACTGTAACTAAAGCAGAATGGAATAAAATAGCCGTTGATACGGCACAAATCCTGGTGAACGATTTTACAGCTTACCTGGAAGCCCATAAAGACGAAATAAAGGCCCTGAGCATATTTTACAACCAGCCCTATAACAGGCGGGAGATCACCTTTAAGATGATCAAGGAAGTAATGGAAAAAATAAAGCTGGAAAAACCTGTACTGGCTCCTGCCCATATCTGGAACGCTTTTGCAACAGTAGAAAAAGTGAATGGCGATTGTCCTAAAGATGAATTAACAGCGCTGATATCACTAATACGCCGGGTATGTGGTATTGATAAAGAACTGCGGCCCTATGATAAAACCATTGACGATAATTTCAGAAAATGGATCTTTCTGCAAAATGCGGGGCAGCACAATCGCTTCACCCAGCAACAGATGGATTGGCTGCGTATGATCAAGGATCATATTATAAGCTCCTACCATATTGATCTGGACGACCTTGACTATACCCCCTTTGACTCCCAGGGCGGCCGGGGCAAAATGTACCAGCTATTTGGAAATGAAATGGAACAAATTATTCATCAGCTAAATGAAGTTTTGGCAGCCTGATCTGTATATTGCCGGTAAATAAGGATTCCTCATAAATGCAAGTGCCTCTATCAAATATAAATACCATCATTACAAGGGAATACCTGCAAACACAGCCCGAAAACCAGTATTTCGAGCGAAAAGGCCTGGGTGATAAAGAAATTAAGCCTACCAAAATAGCAGAGGAACTGATAGGTATGCTGAATGCTGATGGGGGATTTTTGGCATTTGGTGTTTCTAATGAAGGAAGCTTTGAAGATTTAAAGACACTGGAAGATAGATTAAATGCATACCGTTCGCTTGCTTTTGATTTTATTAAACCGCCGTGCAATATTCAGCTCGAAGAAATTACTATTGATGGAAAATTAATATTTCTGTACCATGTAGAGCAGGATCTGGAAAGGGTATTTTGCCGTAAAGACAATGACAATGTATACCTAAGGGTGCAGGATACCAACCGGCTGCTTGATCGGGACAGGATAAAGAAGCTGGAATATGATAAATCAATCAGACGATTTGAAGAAGAAACGGATAGAAAGTTTGACATAACCGACCTGGATCAAAAGCTGCTGGAAGAATACAGGGAAAAGCTAAATTACAAAGAGCATGTTCACGATTTACTGGTAAAACGCCATCTGGCACAAAAAACAGATGGAACCTATCAGTTTAAAAATGCAGCCATACTATTGTTTGCCCGCGACCCGGAAAAATATATCCCTTCGGCCTCGGTGCGCTATATCCGGTATGAAGGTACAGAAGCGCTCACCGGTACCAGCCATAATGTGGTGAAAGATGAGCGGTTTGAAAACAATATTCCCCGCCTTATTGAGGAAATCAAAACCTTCCTGAAGACATCTTTTAAAGATTATTATTTTTTGGATATGGAAACCGGCAGGTTCAACAAAGTGCCGGAATATCCGGAAGAAGCCTGGCTGGAAGGCATTGTAAATGCCCTTTGCCATCGCTCTTATAATGTGCAGGGAAATGCCATTTATATTAAACACTTCGATGACCGGCTCGAGATCTGCAATAGCGGCCCCCTGCCCGCACAGGTAACCATCAGCAATATAAAAACAGAACGATTTGCCCGCAACCCCCGTGTAGCAAGAGTGCTGGAAGACATGGGTTATGTAAGGCAGCTTAACGAAGGTGTTTCCCGTATTTACGAATCAATGGAAAAATCCATGCTTTCCGTGCCGGAGTACAGCGAACAAAATGGTAATGTGTACCTGGTACTGAAAAACAAGATCAGCCGCCATTCAAAAACAATACACGATGCAGTGATGGAAAAGATAGAAACCGACTGGGGGCACTACAATGATACCCAGCGAAAAATATTGCTTTACTTTTTCACGCATCATAAAGCTACCCTGGGCGAACTGGTGGAGCACCTTCAGATCAGTGAAAATAATGTGCGTACTTATTTAAACAAAATGATAAACGATGAGTTGCTTGACAGGATTAGCGCCAAGCAGCGGGATATACATGCAGTGTACCGGTTTAAAAAGAAAGAAACCCCGTAAGCCATATTGGCCCCTGGTTAAGCAATGTACCTAAAAAGGATTAAAATAATTGAAAATCAATTAGTTGCATTATTTAAACAATACGGATGCCGGTATAAGCAATATTTACCCGCTAGTAAGCAATGTATAGCAGCACACCGAATGATATTGATAATCAATTGATTGCATTTAATAAGCCCTATTGGCTGCGGCATAAGCAATGTTTGCATATAAACCAGGACCGTAAGATGATTCACGAATTAAACGAAATATTAGCAGTATGATAAAAGAGGATTGGATAGAATGCGCCTTTGAAGATTTGTTGGATTATGAACAGCCCACGAGTTATATTATTAAAGAAGAAGAATATAATGACAAATATTCTATACCAGTATTAACTGCAGGTAAAGGATTCATTAAAGGATATACAAAGGAAAAGTTTGGGATTTTTGATAAATTACCTACCATAATATTCGATGATTTTACAACAGCTACTCAATTTGTAAATTTTCCTTTCAAGGTTAAATCATCGGCCATGAAAATTTTAATTCCCAAATCTGACTTGGTGAATTTAAAATTTGTTTTTGGCGCCATGCAGGTAAACAAGGTTCGTGCAGAAACTCATAAAAGATATTGGATTTCAGAGTACTCGAAACTGAGGATCCCCCTCCCCCCACTTCCCATCCAACGAGCCATCGTAAAAAAAATAGAACAATTATTTTCTGCTCTGGATGCCGGTATTGCCGATTTAAAAAAAGCACAGGAGCAATTGAAAGTGTATCGGCAGGCGGTGCTAAAAAGAGCGTTTGAGGGGGATTGGGAAATAAAGAAAATTAAAGATGTTTGTGAAAATATTAAAGTAGGAATTGTTATCAAACCAACTCGCTTTTATTCCCATGATAAAGCTGGTATACGAGTATTTCGGTCTGCAAATGTGAAAGAGTTTAGAATTGAAAACTCTAATTGGATATATTTTACAAAGTCTGGTAATGAACAAAATGCTAGAACCAAGCTAAGGGAAGATGATGTTCTTATTGTAAGGTCAGGTTATCCAGGAACTTCATGTATTGTGACAAATGAATATGCGGGAACTAATGCAATTGATATATTGATTGCGACGCCAGATAAGGATCAAATCTTTTCAAAGTTCTTATGCGCTTTTAATAATTCTCCGTTTGGGAAAGGGTTATTCGCAGAAGGTTCTAGAGGTGTGGCTCAAAAACATCTGAATGTTGGGGTTTATAGTAATTTAACTATACCCATTCCTTCCCTTAAAGAACAACTCCAAATTGTCCGCGAAATAGAATCCCGCTTATCCGTTTGCGATGCGCTAGAGCAACAAATAAACACCAGCCTGCAACAGGCAGACGCATTGCGCCAAAGTATATTGAAAAAGGCCTTTGCCGGCGAGCTGCTTACCGCAGCAGAAATTGCTGCCTGCAAAAAAGAGCCGGATTATGAACCCGCTTCGGTATTGCTGCAGAGAATAAAAAGCGAGAAAGAAAAAGGCAGGCCGAAAATAAGTAAAGGTTCTGTTGAGCCAAAAGTAAAATCGGTTATCGCTAACGTCCCGAAAGTGTCTGCTGATATCCATGCAGGGCTTATTGCCAAAATAATAAAATTACACGAGGCAAATCCTGTCTTTAAGGATAAACTAAGCCATATAAAATGCGAGAAACTGGCGCACCTGGTAGAATATCACGTTCGCATTCCCCTGGGCCGTAGACCGGTAAAAGATGCAGCCGGGCCAGATGACTACCGTCATTTAAAAAATATAGAAAGCCGGGCAGGAAAAGCGGGTTTTTTCAAACAGAAAAAGAGGCCGATTGGTTACACTTATGTTCCCGGCAATAATATGGATAAAGTGATTAGTAAATTTGAATCGTCTGTTTCTGATGAGCAGAATGCGAAAGTCAATGCGCTGCTCCAGCTATTCCTGCCTTTTGACCTGGAGACGGCAGAAATTGCCGCTACCACTTATGCCGGCTGGAACAACCTGATCATTTTGGGTAATAGCCATCCTTCTGATGAGGAAATAGTAACAGCATCAAGAGAGAATTGGTCGAAGCGTAAACTGACTATACCCCGGGAGCGTTTTTTTAAAGCCATCGACTGGCTGCGCAAAAAAGAAATTAATTTAATTCCTACTGGCTACGGATTATTTGTATCCACACCTGCAAAAAAGAAAAAATGACCGACTCAACTATTATATCCAAAATTTGGAACCTTGCCAATGTAATGCGTGATGATGGGGTAGGCTATCTCGATTACCTGGAACAGGTCACCTACCTGCTTTTTTTGAAAATGGTAGATGAGCTGAATAGACCTCCCTATACTAAAAAACTGCATCTGCCTAAACTGAAAAATGCAGAAGGAAAGGAAATACCCAAAGGCGAAGTGTGTAGCTGGCAGAATCTAACCAGCAAAACCGGCGCGGAGCTGGAAGCTTTTTACACCCAGCTGTTACGCACACTATCTACAGAAAAGGGAATGCTGGGACAGATATATGTAAAGAGCCAGAATAAGATTCAGGACCCCGCCAAGCTGCAGCGTGTCATTACCATGATAGACAGGGAAAGCTGGATGATGCTGGGGGCTGATGTAAAAGGAAAGATTTACGAAGGCTTGCTGGAGAAAAACGCAGAGGACGTAAAATCAGGAGCCGGGCAGTATTTTACACCCCGTGCGCTGATAAAAACCATGGTAAAATGTGTACAGCCCAAACCCATGAGAACCATTGCCGATCCGGCATGCGGTTCGGGCGGCTTTTTCCTGGCGGCTTATGACTGGATTACGGAAAACAATAAGTTAGATAAAGAGGAGAAAGAGTTTTTAAAAAATAAAACCTTTCATGGCAATGAGATCGTGGCAAATACCCGCCGCATGTGCCTCATGAATTTGTACCTGCATGGCATTGGAGAGATTGATAAAGAACCGTTGATTGATTCCGGCGATGCATTAATATCGGAGCCTAAGCAGACTTATCATTATGTGCTGGCAAATCCGCCGTTCGGAAAAAAGAGCAGTATTACCATCACGAATGAGGAAGGGAATCTTGAGCAGGAAGACCTGAGCTATAACCGTCAGGACTTTTGGGAGACCACTAGCAACAAGCAGTTGAATTTTATACAACACATAAAAACGCTGTTGAGTATTGACGGGGAGGCAGCAGTTGTATTGCCCGATAATGTTTTGTTTGAAGGCGGAGCAGGAGAAGAGATTCGCAAGCAATTGCTTAAAACAACAGAACTGCATACCATTCTGCGATTACCTACAGGTATTTTCTATGCCAATGGTGTAAAAGCAAATGTATTATTCTTTAAAAATAAACGTGGCGGAAAAGAGAATGCTACAAAGGATGTTTGGGTATATGATTACCGAACCAATGTACATCATACGCTAAAGAAAAAGCCACTAACGGAAGCTGATCTGGATGATTTTGTAAAATGTTACAATCCATCTAATATTTACAAGCGCAAAGAGACCTGGAACGAATCTAACCCGGATGGAAGATGGCGTAAATTCAGTTATGAAGAAATTATAACAAGGGATAAAACCTCCTTGGATATTTTCTGGATTAAAGATAAGAGTCTGACAGATTTGGATAATTTACCAGATCCAGATGTTCTTGCGCAGGAAATAATTGATAATATAGAATCGGGGCTGGAAAGTTTCCGGCAAATATTGAATGATTTAGAAGAAAAGCCTGGAAAATTGGTAACCCCTGGCAGAAAGGGAATAAAAAACTGATTTTTACCATTTTAGAACTCAATATAGTCAGACTATTACCTCTTGGCCCCGCGAATTTTGTTCCCTTCCCTAAAAATCCGCTGATTGCCAAGTTCTTTATTCAACTGGGGTGCGTGGAAGAGTTGGGTTCCGGCATATTAACTACTACCCGATTAATGAAAGAATATGCAGGTAAGGGGAAAGCTGTGTTTATAGAAGACGGAACTTTTAAATCGATTGTTCCCTTGCCCGACGGGAAAGCTGTAATGATAGATGATACAGCAAATGATACAGTAAGTGATACAGTAAAGTAAAGGATAGTAAAGGTTATACATGAATTGGTTAAACAGCCCGGTCTCAAATCGAAAGACCTGGCGAAACTCACCGGGTGTCAGAGGTCTCGATACGCAGAGATATGCAAAAACTAACGCAACTGGTAGAATTCAGGGGCGCTCCTAAAACGGGGGGATATTTTTTAACAGATTATATGCTTTCAAAACTGGATAAAAAATAATCAGATGATTAATTATTCCATGAAATATGGGGTTTCGGAAACTGCACGCTTATTTGACGTGGATAGAGATACCTTAAAAAAATGGGCATACATTTTCTCCGATTATTTGAGCGCTGGGGCTAATCCGGCAAAAGGAACACCTCGCCAATTCTCGATAGATGATGTTAGAGTTTTTGCTTACATTCTTATGTATTGGGAAGATGATCCTGATATTGAATACATCAAATTAGGATTAAACTCCCGTAGTCAATTTAAATATGATTCCATTGATAATCTTATAACTTCTATTACACCCTTATTCAGGGCAATGCCCGGGGATGTTGACGAAACATGGAGAGGTGTCGTTTTCGGAGGTGAATTTGAGCTGGGAGATATTTTTTTGACTGCCGATTCATTCAAAATGGCTGGTGATAAGCTGGTGGAGATAGCGCATAAAAATCACGAAGAACGAGAACTATTTCAGCCCGCTGTATACAATTATCGGCATGCAACAGAATTGTATATCAAATCCATTACAGGAGAGGAGATTAATCACAATTTGCATGATCTATTATTAAAGCTAAAAGCGGTTTTAAAGAATGACTTTAATACAAGCCCTCCAGAATGGTTTGAAAATATTATCGAAGCCTTTCATTACTCAGACCCAAAGGGCGTAGCATTCAGATATGGAATTACCGTGCCGAAAGAGGAATTGTATGCAGATATGCACCAGGTTAAGACGTTAATGAATTGGCTTTCGGCTTCTTTTAAAAGAATTAAAGTAGAAAGGTTAAAAGCAGATTACTGATTTGTCAGAACTCAGCATTGATAGAAAATTACAGCTATTCCGTTCCCTTTTCAAAGGTCGGGAGGACGTATTTGCGACCCATTGGGAAATGCCCGCCAAATCTCCAGGAGGGGAAAGAAAGAGCGGTTATATGCCTGCTTATTTTTATGATCCCTACCGGTACAAGGTTCATAAGATAAAAGGGGGTACTTTTCAATCATACGCAGATAAAAAGTACCTGCCTCTTACGGATGACCAGCTAATGAAACATTTCAATGGCGAACAGCTTATAGGCGTATATCCGTTATTGCAAGACAATACCTCCTGCTTTATTACCGCTGATTTTGATGAACAAAACTGGATAACCGATAGTCAAAAATTCATCGCCTGTTGCAAAACCAAAAATATTCCTGCGTATCTGGAACGGTCTCGTTCGGGCAAGGGAGGGCATGTTTGGGTTTTCTTTAGTCAACCTTATGTTGCGATTAGGAGCAGAAAGATATTCCTGTCAATTCTAGCAGAGTCGGGAGTAATTTCTGTATTTGACAAAGACTCCAGCTTCGATAGACTATTTCCTAATCAGGATAGACATTCGGGAAAAGGGCTGGGTAACCTTATAGCATTACCACTACATAAACCCGCATTAGAGAAAGGAAACAGTTGCTTCATTGATCCGCAAACATTGGTACCATTCCCTGATCAATGGCATTTTCTTTCCGGGATTCAGAAAGTAAGCATTGAGCTGCTGGATGAAATACATAATTCTATTTCGGGTGTTGATAGTGCTAAACGCATAACCAAAGAGCGTGTAGGCAATAGCGAACTGGTTGTGTCATTGGGCAATGCTATAAGATTAAATCGGTCAGAGATACCACTTATGCTAATCGCCTTCCTTAAAGAAGAATTGAATTTTGCCAACGCTGCATTTATAATCAAAAAGAAAACCGGAAAAAATACTTTCGGAATAAAACGCTACTTCAGGTTCATAGAAGAAACCGCAGAGGAAGCCATTTTGCCGAGGGGATTTGCCGGAAGATTATTAAGGTTCTGTAAGGATGCGGGTATTCCCTATTCCTTCAAAGATCAAAGGCAAAAAAAGGCCCTTCTATCATTAAACTTTCAGGCGGCATTAAGACCCTACCAGATTCCGGCAATAGAAGCAACGACAAAGAAGGACATGGGGGTAATAGTAGCTCCACCTGGCTCTGGAAAAACTTTTATGGGATTGAAGCTTATTGCCGATAAGCAACAGCCTACGCTAATTGTGGTTCACCGTAAACAGCTAATGGATCAGTGGATCGAAAGAATTGAAGCTTTTCTGGGCATCTCTCAACAAGAAATCGGAAAATTAGGAAAGGGGAAATTAAAAGTAGGAAAACACGTTACCGTAGCCACTATTCAAAGCCTGGCAAAAGAAGTAGAAAAGGATGAAACTTTAAAGGATGCTTTCGGAACAATACTAATTGACGAATGTCATCATATCCCTGCTGAAAGTTATAGAAAAACAATTCACCAGCTCAATAGCTATTATTTATACGGATTGACAGCCACTCCTTTTCGGAAATATAATGATGGTAAACTTATCTTTATTCATCTTGGAGAAATAATCGCCGAGATAACAGCGCAGCAGACCGGCAGGAATAAAAAGGCTAATGTTATTATACGTGATACAGATCTGGATGTGCCTTTTAATTCAAAGACAGACAGGTTCGAAACGCTTTCAAAGATATTGGTGCATGATTCTTCCAGGAATAGATTGGTTTTGAATGATATTACGCATGAGCTAGATAGCGGCAAGAAAATAGTTGTATTAACAGAACGAAAAGAACATATTGATTCACTGCGCCAATATCTCAAACAATCGTATGAGGTCGTTACATTGAGTGGAGAAGATTCTGAAAGCAGTAGAGCTGTTAAATGGAAAATACTGAATGCAGGAAATTACCAGGTATTAATTACAACCGGACAGTTTTTCGGCGAAGGAACCGATATTCAAACTGCTTCATGTTTGTTTCTGATATATCCATTCTCTTTTGAAGGCAAATTAATACAGTACATGGGTAGAGTACAGCGTACTGAAATAACACCTGTAATATATGACTACCGTGATATTAAGATTGATTATCTAAATAAAATGTTTTTAAAAAGAAATGTTTATTACCGAAAACTGGAAAAGCAGGCGAATTTATTCGATGATGTTGTTGATGGAGACAAGGTCGGTTCGGAGAAAGTCAAGGGGTTGGCTATTGATAAGAAAATACAAATACCTATTGAGTCATTGGAGTTCAGATATGGCAGCATTGCATTTACGTACACACCTGCTGAGTTAAATCTTAAAATTGAATTTGAAATAGGGCATGATGATATTCGCCCGGAATTCGAAGTTCTGAAACCGTATTTTACCAAAGTATTAAAATCAAAGCATATTAATGTATCTGTATACGCAGAAATTGAAAATGAGAAGTTGATATCCCAATTAGCAACCTCGGAAGATGTTAAAAAGATTGATCGGGAAATTATTGAAAGCGTCCGTTTTCAATTTGCCACTAAACCTATATTTAGCCGAACAAGTCCTGATAAGGGGAATTATAACCATCATCAGCTTCAGACAAGCCACCCTTTATACGAGTCAGGCGAAGAAATGCTGGAAGACATACTAAAGCGTTCTAAATTCAAACATCACCGTCATCTGCGATACCTGGCCGATAATCATGCAGGTCATTTATTGAAAATTCGGTTTGTATTAGAGCCATTTTCTTTTGTATTCTTATTAGAAGGCCAGGAGCAGTTTCACATTGTGCTGGAAACTCTCGATACCGAAGAAGCTACCTATCTATGGCATTTTCCCAGGGTTATTTCTGAGTTGCCAGGACAGTTAAAGAGAATAGAAGGATATCTCGATATGATCCGTAAGGAGGGCCGTCAGGATTTTTTAAGGAAGCCTCCGGAGAATTTCAGTCGCATTCTCCACGATTACTCCAATGATCAAAAAGGCTTTATTCTTTGGAAAGATGTTCTGAATGAAAGATTGGTTTAGGTGTCAGACATATAGGCGGCCGGAGACTACCGCGATAAATATCGATAGTTAACCAAACCCTCATTTTCCTTTACTATGGAAATCTATATTTAAGGTTGGGCCAGTAAAGTTAAATATGGGATGAGGCCTTTAGGATTCTATTAAACCAGTGCTATAAGTGGCTGAGTGACTACATTTTCCTCATAATTCAACTAATTAGTTGAATTATGAGGAAAATCGTATCTTTGTGTTTTACCTTATCTTATCAAAATAGTGATGGCAACGGCTGCAGAGGCGGAGGCATTTTTGGAGGCATTCAAAGCTAAACTGGGCGTGTGGGGCGTAGTCTTCCGCGACGACCGGGGCAAAAATGCGCAGGCACTTCTCTCGCTCGAAATCACACCCGCACAGCGGCAGGCTGTGTTGCAGGAGCTGCAACAGACTGACTATTGCCAGGGCCCCCTGGAGGAAAAATTATATGGTGGCGCCGATATGTGGGTGTTTGGAAGAATGATAAAAGGACAGGAAGTGTACATAAAGATCACGACCGGCTTATTGGGTGCACAGGTCATCTGTATTTCTTTTCATCTGGCAGAATACCCTTTAAGTTATCCTTTAAAAACATAGTGTATGAAAAGTCCATTTACAGGCGGTGCAGCGGTGCTGAAAAAGGAGAGCCGTGTGCTCGAGTTCAGAAAAGACTCCTTCGAGGTGTCTTACCATTATTATGTATGCGTAGACTCCGGCGAGCAGTTTACCACTACCGATATCGATACCCTCAACATCACCCAGGTACACAACAAATACCGCGAAAAATACGGTATACCGTTTACCGATGAGATAAAGAACATCCGCGAAAAATATGGCCTCAGTGCGTTTAAGATGAGTGAGGTACTGGGGTTGGGTGTAAATGTATACCGCAATTATGAAGCAGGTGAAATGCCGAGTGTGGCTACAGGCCGCCTCATCAGGCTGGCGCAGGATGCTGCAGAGTTTGCCAAGCTGGTCGAGATGAGCCGCAACGCACTGGAGCCGCATGAGTATGCCCGTGTAAAAAAGAAGCTCGATCAAAATAAAGATGGAGGCATACGGCTGGTAGAGTCGTGGAGCGATTTATTGTTTGGCAGCGGGTTTCCTACTATTAATAATGGCTTCAGAGTACCCAGCCTGGCCAGGGTAAGCGCCATGGTGCATTTTTTTGCGAAGCATAACAAGCCTTTTACCACCGCCCTCAACAAACTGATGTTTTATGCCGACTTTGGTCATTATAAAAAATATGGTCGGGGCATAAGTGGCGTATATTACAAAGCCATACAGCGGGGCCCGGTGCCGGAAAATTATGGTGCGCTGTACAGTCATGTGGTCAACAATCATGCTGCGTGGGTAGAAGAAGTAGATTTTGGCGACTATGTGGGCGAAAGATTTGTAGCGGATGATGCTATGAGCCAGCAGCCGGACGAAGAGTTGTTTACGACAACAGAGCTCGACATGCTGGCCCGCGTGTCGGACCGGTTTAAGGGATTGTCTACAAGAGAAATTGTAGACATCAGCCACGAAGAGCCGGCCTGGCAGCATAATATAAATGAGCGCAACCGAATCAGTTTCGACTACGGTTTTGAGCTGAAAAATGTGGAATAAGGGAGCGTGAATAACGAATGAACCTGCCGTTTTCACTATTCGGGATAACAACTTCGCGGAGAGTAACTATATAGCCACACAATCGGTATTCCAATGTCAGAATTTTTGTCTGCGCTATTCTGCGTTTTCTGCGGGCAACATTTCGGTGAGTTAGCTCTGCAATATTTTTCAAACGCTGCAACTGCCAGCATCGGCTTTGTTTAAGAACGACAATCAATTACACCTAACCGCTGCAACCACCAGCGAGCAGATCGCTTTCCGCTGCCGGATTTGAAAAAAGAAATCGATTGTAAGCCCGGTTTGCTGATGCAGTTCACCGGCCATCGTCTCCACATCAGCGTATTGAAGCAGATGGGCGATATGGTGGAGGGAAAAGTCGCTGTACACCAGCAGTTCCTTTATTTTATTGACACGAACCGTGGCAGCGTATTGAGCAATGCTCATGCCTTCGCTTTCTACAAACAGCCTCTCCGCAAGTATCAACGACACAGGCAGATGTGATTCGGGCAGAAAAGACAGATCGATTATTTTTTCTGCAGGCTGATTGGCCGCATACGCGGCAGCAATTGCTGTTTTAATAAGATCAACAAGGGCTGCGCCCTCACTGGCCGGTAAATTCTGTCCGGTGAATGATGCTTTTTGTGAGTGATGAATAGGGGAGGACATATTGCACAAGTCAGTAAAGAGTGATTAAATAGCCGCGACTTCGGCCTGTACCTGCAGTTTCCTGGTGGTCTGCCTGTATTGTGAAGGCGTAACGCCGGTCAGTTTTTTAAACTGGGCCGACAGGTGGTGTACACTGTTGAAACCTGTTTCGAAGGCGATTTCACTGAGTGATAGTTGATCATAGTCCAGCATTTTTTTTACCCGGTCGAGCCGCAGCTGAATAAAATAACGCTCAACGGTGATACCCTCTGTGCGTGAAAACAGGTCGCTGAGGTAGCCAAACTCGTAGTTTAAGCGTGCGGCAATAAAACCCGATAGCTTATACGACTGGGCATCGTCGCCGAGGGCCAGGTAATCACTTACCGCCAGTTTTATTCCTTCAATAAGCTGGCTCATGCGGTTTTCGATGATCTCCAGCCCTACCTGTTGCAGGCTGCTTTTCAGCTTTTGTTGTTGTTCGGTACCAGGGTCCCGCGCCAATGTGATCCTGCCCATGCTTACGCCGGCATAGGTTATTTGCAGGCTACTCAGCAAATGCTCAACGATCAGTATACATCGCTGGCAAACCATATTTTTTACATGCAGACTATATGCTGTGGCCATGTGAAATATTTTGTGGGTAATGATTGGTTAGCAGATGAGGATGATCCAGGCAATGACGGCGGCGAGTTTCAGACCCATGATCAGGGCTACAGCCAGTATCAGTTTCCAGTCCATGGAAAGTTGTTTCCCGGCGGTGCGATGAGAGCTGCTGCCGGTTGAAAAATCATTTTTAAAAAAAGACATCGTTGGTTTCATGTTTCTCCTCATTATTTAGGAGCACAAAATAACGGCGTGCTAATCGCGAAGGCTTGAACAAAACGGCTACCGGCTTGAATAAACTGGCTATTTTTTACGATGCTCCCCGGCTATTGCTCCTTGAAAAAGGCGAAGTGAAAAAGTGATTTCTGGCTGGCATAGGCAGAGGGCAGGCCTCCCAGCATTTGTAAAAAAGTGCGGGAGAAGTGGGCGGGATCAGAAAAACCTGCTTCATAGGCAGCCTCTTTGGCCGACCGGCCTTCTACAAAAGCCTGCGTGGCGGCCATGAGCCGTTGCCACAGTACATATTGACGCAGTGGAGTACCGGTTTGCTCGCGAAACAGGTGCAGAAAGCGGTCTTCGGATAAGTGCACTTCCGCAGCCAGTACACTGGCCTGGATCTGCTGATGAATATTTTGTTCAATAAAATGAAGCGCCTTTTCGATACGGCTGTCGAGCGGTGGCGTAAAAGGAATCTCTCCCAGCAGGTGATGGAAGATGGCATTGCTGAGGTTAAAGAAACTGTTGCTGGTGAGAAACTGGCTGCTGACCTGTTGCAGGGACTCCAGTATGGAAGCAATCTCGGTTGCCTTATAATACCTTACCGGTTCATTGTTCAGTACTTTCTGCTGCAACTGCCTTCCTGTGCCGGCATCGGGTAGCAGGCAGGCCGTTAGTTGCCAGCCTGTAAAATCTTTTACACCGTGTGGTTCACCTGAATTAATAAGAACAGCTGCTGTTTTTTGCCAGCCATCACGGTCTGTCCAAACCGAAAAAGGAGAGCCATCAAGCGAGCAGGTAAACTGCATAACGGCATGCTGATGCACATCGGCCACGAGAAATGGAGAAATGACCATCATGCGGCCGGAACTGAAATACATGGATGCTTTGGTGGGAGGCATTCATTTACCTGTTATGTTGTAAATGTATTGTTATTAGCAGTCTAAAACAAGCAGGGAATTGTATACATCAAACCCTGCAAAGTGTACGGACCTCGCTACCGGCGCGGCTTAGCTTTGCTGTATCAAATTATTCAACAATAAAAAAACAAACAATGGAAACTAAACAATGCGCCTGTGGCACAACCGCTCAAAACAATACGATCTGCAACTGCGGCGACAACTGCCCCGGTAGTACCTGCACCTGTGGCTGCGCCTGTACTGCCTGAGCCATTCGGGGCACACCGTAAATGTGCCCCTTTTCTAATCAACTAAACAACTGTTATGTCGCTTTATACATTTGCAACAAAAGATGAGCTTCCGCTTTTAAAACCCATTGCCGGACTGCATATTGAAGAGTGTACGGATATTACCCTGCTTTCAAAGCTGGGAGAAGTGCCCGAATCGGAAGTTTTACGCCGGCTGGCCAACGACAACCTGGCTTACGTAGCCTTTATAAATGGAGAACCTGCTGCTTTTGGCTGGATGGCAAGGGGCCGCGCGCGGCTGGGCGAGTTGAATCATACTTTTATTTTACCGCTGTATAACCGGTATCTCTGGAATTTCCGAACCATGCTGCCATTCCGTGGCTTAGGTATTTATCCCGCGTTGTTACAGTTTATGATAAATGCGGAATGGGATAAAGCGGAGCGCTTCTGGATCATTCATGCGCCGGAAAACCGGTCATCACTCAACGGTATTCGTAAGTCGGGTTTTCAGTATGTAGGTAAATTGTATGCAACAAAATCCGGCACGCTTGGCTTTGAAGCCAGCATGCTGCCTGCTGATATCAGCGAAGCTGCCGAAGCCATGGGTTTTATTCCCACCACTCAGCCTACAGCCAGTTGCTGGAATTGCAGCAGCCCTTATTTAAATAAAAAGAATCCCTCCTGCTGCTGCAGCGACAAAGGCGAGGTCTGCCAGGTTGTTTAATAATCAAAAAATCATTTTTTATGTTTACACTTATAGCCTCTATGCTGAACACACCCACCGACTCAGTAAGGAAACCCACCGTATTCAATAATGCAGATACTAAGCCAGAGGCCTCGGCCCATTTTTTACCTGATACTGATGCTGTGGACAATAGCAGTCGCCTGTACACAGACTGGTTATTTGGAGAAATTTCGATTCCTGCCCGCCGGGCTTCGGCAAATTGTCAGTGCAGTTGCAATTAGACTTGCTCTTAGCGCGACTACTGGTTCTGTTTTTTACAATTCATAATCGATTTGCCACAAACCAGCTTTTCTTATCTACAGTTAATGCCATATAGGTTGTATACCTGGATTGGCCCCGTCTAGTTTTACTGTGTTAAATAAAACAATCTTAAATACAAACAGTAAATCAAGACAATGAGAAAGCTATTATCACTCAAACCTTATCTTTTGATGAGTGCTCTATTGATGGGCATCGGATTTTCTTCCTGCTCCAAGTCATCGGCCAAAGAGCCTTCGGGCGGTGGTACCGATCAGGCCAATGTAGTCACGGGTATTGCCGTAGACGCTCAGGGGCGGCCACTGGCAGGAATAAAAGTAAGAGATGAAAACCCCACCGGCAACAATATTCATATCGATGACCCCTCCGGCTCTTCAAGCGGCTCTTATGAAAGTGGCCTGCAGTCGCCCAACGATTTTCCTTTTTACCTGGGCCGTCAGCCCTGATAAAAAGGTGTATAGGTAGTTTAGGTAGATGGAAAAGCCGTGTCTTTACAGACACGGCTTTGTTGTTGAAGATACTGGTTAGCCCGTCAACCACCGGTGCCGGACAAATGTTTTTTTCTCGGGATGCATCCGGATTTACAGGAGGGCTTTAATATCAGCCATCAACTGCTCATCACTGGGACGTTTGGCATCCTTATCAACGATCTTCCCTGTCTTGTCTACCAGCAGGTAGCGGGGAATACTGGTTAGTTTAAACTGGCTGATCAGGGTAGATTTTTTCGGATTGGCCAGTATATAACTTTCCGTTTTATCCTGCAGATATTTGGTTGCTGCAGCCTTCCACACTGAAATGCTTTCATCGAGCGAAATGGAGATAAGTACAAATGGTTCACCGCTTAATTTTTCTTTAAGTTCCCTGCCCGGCTTCATTTCTGCAAGGCAGGGAGGCAATGGCAGGAGTGTTAACGGGCACCTTACTTTTCACCAGGTTTTCCCGGCTCAGGTCAAAATTCTGTTTCGAATCTGCGCCTGCATCCACGCTTTTGTTGAAAGTGATAATCAGAAACCTTTTGCTCCGACATCTTTGGTAAATGTGACCGTTTCTGCCTTTTTATCGATTGTCCGGTCTTTGGGCACTGCATAGGTAATGATATCAAAACGCTGTTGTTGTACAGTATAGGAATTGATAAGCATTAAAAAAATCTTTTGTCTTCATGATCAACCTACAATGGCGAAGTTGTAGTGAAATGTCCTGGTCGACAAACCTTGAAAAAGTTGATATTTAACGCCTCTTCGTTTGTTAAAAGAAATGGTATATTATAAGATGCAGGGCTTTGCCTGGTATACAAATCGTTTTTTTAATGCATTTTTGACTTGATTTTACTGGTCTGGAAACCGGTTTTACCTTAAATGATATTGTATGCCTCTTGGAGTCCTTTTTTCGCTTGACGAGAGTGAAGTTGAAAAATTAAAGTCATTCGAAACCGACGAAGAACGTCTGGTCTATCTGCAGGAAGAGATAGAAGAAAATTATTTTGAAGATTATCCGCAGCGTGTTGCAGAACTCGATAAGGCATGGGATGCTTTGCATCGAAGTCTGACCGATGGCAAGCTCGAATATACCAATGGAACCTTTCCCCTGAGCCACGTGATACTGGGTGGCGAAAGTGTCTATAACGAAGATGATTATGTGATGGTACTGAAAACTCCTGCAGAAGTGATCAGTATTGCCAAAGCAGTGGAGAAAGCGGATGACGATTTTTTGAGAAAAGGATATAACCAGATTGATCCGGAAGACTATGGACTTCGATTGACTGAAGAAGACCTGGACTATACCTGCACATGGTTTAATGACTCAAAGGAGTTTTGGAAATTGGCCGCCAGTGAAGGCCGGTATGTGCTGTTTACTGTTGACCAGTAGTTTTTATCGGGGGTGTATTCTTCCAGGAGGCTGTTTTATACGATAATTGTCAAAAAAACAGTCACTAGGGTTTTACCATTATTGATGTGCCAGATGTATCACTGTATTTTGCGCGTCACCCGCCAGGGTATTGAATATCCAATATGCTGACTATGAAAAATTATCTGCGCAGTACAGTGCTGCTTTTTGCGATTGCCACCGGTCTCACAACTTCGGCCCAGGATGCACGCTGGGGATATCAGTTGTCTTTTGATGGCACCAACGATTATTTTATCGCCAATACTGTTTCTGCTGCGGTAGCCGGCGGCAGCTGGACTATAGAGTTCTGGTTTCGCTCTACCAGGGCGGTTACCTATACCGAGTCTATTTTAGCCTTTAATCCTTCTGACGGAACTAACCGTATCGAAATTGGCGTGGGTCCCAGTACCGGCAATAAGATGTATATCTATTCGCCCAATTCAAGTCCTGGCACTCTCTATGGCAGTACGGCTACTAGTACCAATACCTGGTATCATGTAGCGGTAACATTTAACCCGGCTACGCGGGTCATTCAGTTGTATCTCAACGGCAGCAATACTGCTGACGTGGCTCGTACCCTGCCGGCAGCCGATGTAGTACAGAATACAGACAAGTTTTCGCTGGGTCAGGAATGGGATAATGCCAATGCATCGGGTTTCTTTGCCGGCCAGCTGGATGAAGTGCGTGTCTGGAACAGTATACGCAGCAATAGCCAACTGGTTGATAACCGGTACTGGCAGGTGGCGACCAACTCATCTGGCCTGCTGGCTTATTATAAAATGACCAACAATACCGGAACAACGGTTACTGACAATACCGGCAATGGACGCAATGGTATGCTTGTGAATGGACCGGTCTGGCAGGCTGCTACGGTTACTAAAAATTCAAACGGTACCCTGCCGGCCAATCAATCGGTCAATGAAAACACGGCGCCGGCGGATATTACCCTTACCAGTTTCCCTTATACCAATATTCAATGGCAGCAATCACCCGACAATAGCGCCTGGGCAAATATCAATACAGCCACTGCGGCCACGCTTACCAGTGCTCTGATGGGTCCACTGAGCCAGACAACCTATTACCGCGCCCGCCTGGATAACGGTTATGGTACTTATGATTATAGTGATGTGGTGACGGCCACTATGCTCACTGGGACCCTTCCCGTACATTGGCTGGGTTTCTCTGCACGGCAGCAGGGGCAGGGAGTGCTGTTAAGCTGGAGTACAGCTACTGAAGAACGGTCAAAACATTTTGAGGTGGAATACAGCACCAATGGCAGGGCGTGGAGCCGCATTGGCACCAAAACAGCGGCAGGAAACAGTGCTACGGTTCAGCTGTACGATTTTCTCCATAACAGCCCGTCAAAAGGAATTAATTATTATCGTATTGCTGAGGTAGATGCCGATGGCAACTATAGTTACAGCAAGATCGTCATGATCCAGGCAGATGCCCGGGCCGCATCTTTCAGCGTATTTCCCAACCCTGTAAATACAGGTACAGTGCAGTTACAATTGCACGAAACTTCGACAGTTCAGTTGATAAATAGCTACGGCATCCGCATCATGCAGCGGAAACTGGCGGTCGGCACACATACCATTTCAGTTCAGCATCTGTCCAAAGGCCACTACTGGCTGAGGGTAGGGGACAAAAGTGTGAAGCTGCTGCTGCAATAAGCCTGTGGCGGGCGTCTGTAGATCTGGCAAGGGGAAGATCACCATTCAATTTCCCACTGGCGCTGGTCATTTACAAAATAATTGAGCCCATTGCTCATATGATGCAATTCTTTTCCAACTTTGGAAAAGGAGGTCTTTAACTCATATACCCGCACCCCATTATTTTCGCGGGTAAGGTAATTGATCAGTGCAGCTAAAGTAGGCGGCAAATCGTGCAGCCACTGTCCGTCTTCTTCTTTTACAAATGCCTGGCTCATGATATACGGGTTAAACAGTGCAAGTTAAATGAAATAAAAAGATACCCAACCATACCTCTTTCCGTACACCCGGCTACCGGCTATTGAAATAGTTAAAAAATAAAGAAAAACGGTATTTACCGTTAAATGTTGAATGACGGAATCATAAAGCGAATAATTTTAATAGAAATAATGCGTTAAGCAACTGGCCCGATGCCATTCTTCAAAACCGAACCGCGGAAGGATGACCGATACTTTTCAAACATTCAGACCTCAGCATGCCCAGGTAGCCCGCTACGTGGATTACTATTACCTGGATATTAAACCGGCCAATAGTTCAAACGAGTTCATCTGCTTCCCTCATTTCAATACCTCTCTTTCCTTATATAAATCGCATGTGCGAACGGCCAATGCGGAAATGGTCTATATTCCTGGTGCACCGCCACTCCAGTTATTTACCCCGCTGCGCGAAAAGGTCTTGCTGGTCAGGCAGCTTGGACCACTGCATCGTGTAGTGATCGTCTTTCACCCACTGGGCATACAACAGTTTTACGGCAACCTTAGCTTTACTGATTTTATAACGGATTTCTCTTTCTTTTCTCCGGAAGAACTGGAGTTGTTGCTGGAGACCACCGACGAAGGTCAGCTCGTAAGCTACCTCGATCAGTTTTTAGTTAACCGCTTTGCGGGGTTTAAGATTGATCTGCTGGATAATTGTATCAGTTATATTTTCCGGCATGCCGAAGAGTTTTCTGTAGGCCGTTTTTCGGAAGACCTGCAGGTGAGCAGGCGTCACCTCAACCGGCTTTTTCAGATGCATCTGGGTGTGTCGGTAAAAAGGTTTTATGAGATTGTTCTTTTCCGGAAAACGATCAATCAGAAGTTATTCGTAACACCGCAGGAAAATTTTACCCGGCTGGCCTATGAGTTCAATTTCAATGACCAGTCGCATTTCAACAAGATCTACAAAAAGTTTACCGCCAATACGCCCGCACAGTTCTTTAAACGTGGTACACTGCTGGGACAGACCGATACTTTCTGGCACCTGCTGAAATAAGGTATGTCCCATTTTTACAAGTTTTTCATTTTCAAACCAATCAATTTTGAGTTGTCATTGCTACCGCATTTAACTCAAAAGACCTGAAAATGAACAAACTCTTTTTTTCTGCTTTCTTCTTTCTGTTATTCCAGACCGGCTTTGCGCAGTTGCGCTCTTCTGCCGATACAATTTCTTATGGTTACAGGGTGGATACGCTGTATTCCGATTCATTAAAAGAAACCCGGTATATCAAAATAGCGCTTCCTGAAAAATTTTCGCCAGGCAAAACTTACCCGGTTTTCTTTACGCTCGACGAAGACTGGATGTTTGAACCGGTGATGGTCAATGTCAGGCAATTGACAGATGCCGGCATCATTCCTCCGTCCATCGTGATAGGTGTGCACAGCAACAACCGTTCAAAAGACCTGCGTATGGGCAGCGATGGCAACTTTACCAAAAACAGCCGCGACTTTTATCATTACCTGAATAATGAGCTGTTTGCCTATATCAGCAAAAACGTCACTATGCCGGCCTTTCCCATCCTTATAGGCCACTCCGATGCGGCCGTTTTTTCACAAAAAGTACTGGTGCAGGATGACCAGCCCTTCAGGGCCGTTTTATCACTCAGTCCGCAACTGGAAAAAGGACAGCTACCCGAAATAAAAGCTTTTACTGAACGCACATTCGCCAACTACATCTACCATTTTGTAGCATCCGGCACAAAGGATGCTACCGCCAGGTTAAAGGCCGTGGTGGTGACCGATAGCCTGTTTAAGACCGTACACAATCAAAACCTGCACCTCAAAGCGGCTATTTATGAGGTTGATCATTTTGCCGTCGCCAACAGGGCGCTGGCCGATGGTATTTCATTTGTCTTTAGGGATTTCCTGGAAGACAATGACTGGGATGAAACGTTACTGGATTCCCTGCGTAAGGCAAACACCAATCCTGTCGACGTTATTAAGAACTACCAGGCCAGGGTGAAAAGTATCTATAACCTGGAGGTGATTCCGAGAAATGAAGGTGCGTTCTCCACAGCTTTTGCCCTGCTTCGCAACAAGCAGCAGGTGGAAGAGTATTTTGCTTATAAGACCTTATTGCTGGGGAAAGAGAAATTCTATAATACTTCTTTTGCGCAGGCGCTGGAACTGGTAAAAGACTATGAGGAAGCACTGAAATACTGGAACTACAACCTCGAAGACCCGAATGGTTATACAGGTATCTTCTTTTATTATCAGCGTCCGTTGAATCTGCTGATGAACAGGCTCGACAAGCCAAAAGATGCCATTGCTTTTGTACAGAAATGGTCGGCGCGCAAACCGGAATATGCATTAATCCTGAACTACACTATTGCGAAATACCTGGTAGAGAAAAAGGTGGAGAAAAAAGAAGCCCGCAAAGCTATTGGTTATTGTATCAGTAATTTCAAAGCCAATGGGCTCTTCAGGATAGAGGATGCACAAAAGCTGAAAGAGGCATTAAAGTAGAAATTATAGTATGCTTTTGTAAAGCGTTTTATTATCAATATTGATTTGAGTAGTTTTGATTATTTATGGAAATCAGACTGGTTGTGATAAGAACAAGCGATCCCAAAAGACTTTCGGAGTTTTATGAGGGTCTGGGGCTCTTATTTGATTATCATAAACATGAAAACTCACCCTATCACTATTCGGCCACAATAGGTCAAACGATACTGGAAATCTATCCACTGGCCAAAAATCAAACTGAAGCGGATAAAAACTTAAGACTGGGATTTGCCATAGATCGCTTTGATGAAACTGTTCAATATTTAAAAGAGCAAGAGGTTGTTTTCTTGCAGCAACCTGCAGAAACCAGTTTTGGATTCCTGACAATTATTGAGGATCCTGATGGACGAAAAATTGAATTATACCGTAAATAACCTCATTGTTTTTAATCCGGCAGTTTTTAGATAAAAATCCGGATTTCAACTCATTAACGTTAATTAACCTTGGTAATTGATTGGATAACTATATTTTTAGTTGTAATAGCCCACCTGTTAACTAAACTTATAGCAAATGAGAAAATTACTGACCATTTTTTGTGCAGCTCTCCTGGTACAGGCCGAAGCCCAGATCGATAAAACGGTTGAATACGATTACACCCTACTGTATGATTATACGCTGCAACCGTCTAAAAGCGATACGCAGCGAATCACCGAAATAATGATGCTGCAGGTGGGTAAAACAGCTTCCAACTATATTAGCAAAAACCAATACCTCAACGATTCTACTGTGATGGAAATGGCCAAAGAAGCAGAAGCTACTGGTGTAATGCCCGGTCGCACTACCCGGCCTTATGAAGTAAAAGTGATGTATAAGGTTTTTAAGGATATGGAAAACCGTCAAATGTTTTTCTTTTCCCGGTTTGGCCTGCACCAGGTGTATTATCCCGATTCATTGCCTGTACTGGACTGGACGATGCATGCAGAAGAGATGAGCGTACTGGGACATCTGTGTAAAAAAGCAACCACTTCTTTTGCCGGGCGCAACTATATTGCCTGGTATGCTACAGATATTCCGCTTAGCGACGGCCCGTATAAATTTAGCGGATTGCCCGGCCTCATCCTTTCTATCTATGATACAGAGAAACATCATGTATTTACAGCTACCAGTCTGGAGCAGAAAAAACGCCCGGTAGAGCTTAAGAAATGGGAAGGTACTTTTATAACGGCTTTTGCCAACCGGAATGAGTTCAGAGACTTTACTCAAAAAATGAAAGCCGATCCCAAACTGATGTTTCAGCAGCAGTTTATCCGGATTCCGGAAGATAAACTCGAAGAAATTGGCCAGCGATTAAAAGAAGGGTTTAAGAAGAATGACAACAGCCTGGAAGTGGCGTCTGATCTACAGGTACAGTGACGCCAGCTAACAGTAAGAAAACGGACAGTCGGTAGATAGAAGCAGTCGTGTTTATCGCCACCCTTGTTATATCAAAGGGTTTTGCTAACTTTTGGATGGCATTTCTCCTTTGGTTATCTAAAATTTTCCGATGCGACCGCTACTTTTCCTGGTGTTCCTCTCTATGACTGGTCAGTCTTATTCACAGACAAGTGTCACACAACAGGCCGATCGTATTGATTCACTGCTTCAGCAGTATGTGGCGCTTGATCAGTTTTCGGGCAGCATACTCGTGGCGCGTAAAGACACGGTGATACTTGCCAAAGGATATGGCCTGGCAAACCGGGAATGGAATATACCGGCGCAGTCGGGCACCAGGTTCAGGATCGCTTCGCTTACCAAGCAGTTTACCGGAATGCTGATCATGCAATTAAAACAGGCGGGTAAAATCGATCTGCATGCGCCAGTATCCAAATATCTGCCCTGGTATCCCCGGCATATTGGTACACGTGTTACGATTCACCAGCTGCTGACACATACGGCGGGCATTCCCAATTTTACCAATCGCCCCGATTTTTTCAGCAGTGTGGGACGCCAGGAATTCAGCACCCGCGATTTTGTACTCAGGTATTGCACAGACTCACTGGAATCAAAGCCCGGCACAAGATTTAACTACTCCAATACCGGCTATTATATCCTCGGCGCTGTTATTGAAGAGATCACTCATAAAAGTTTTGCCGCGGTACTGAAAGAGCAGATACTGGATGTAGCGGGAATGACCGACTCGGGTGTAGATGTTCCGGACAATATCATTACCGACCGGGCCAACGGGTATGAGCAGCCATATGGAGTATGGCAGAATGCGCGGTTCATCAATACGGCTTCCACTATCGGAGCGGCAGGCAACATGTATTCAACCGTACAGGACCTCTACCGGTGGAACAGGGCGCTGTATGGCGATAAGCTGTTGAATGAGGCGAATAAAAAGATCATGTTTACACCGGCCTTGAATGATTATGCCTATGGCGTAGGTGTGGTTAAGATCAGGATCGGCGGGGAAAAAGATTCTGTGGTGCTGATGGCACATACGGGAGGGATCAACGGCTTCCGGGCAAAGATCCTCCGGATCCCCGACACAGAAGAAGTGATCATAGCACTGAGCAATACGTCGGACGATTTCAGTACAGCCGATATTTCTGCCATTACACTCAATATGCTGCTGGCATTGCATAATCAGCCCTACACAGCGCCGGCAGCACATATCGTTACAGAAACCGGTAAAAAACTACTGACTGGCAGTGTTGGCGAAGCCATCAGCTTTTACCAGCAGGCAAAGAGTAACCCCGTTTATGATACCAGTCATGCCATGATGCGGCTTGAATCGCTCGGCCGCTACCTGTCAGATATCGGCCGCCGCAAGGATGGGATAGCGGTCCTGAAATTCAATACGGAACTTTTTCCTACCAGTGCCCAGGCTTATGACAGTTATGCCGACGAACTGGAAGAAGATAATCAGCTGCAGGAGGCGGTCATCCATTACAGAAAAACGCTTTTGCTGGATCCGGCTAATCAGCATGCCCGGAAGGCATTGCAGCGACTGGGCAAAAAACCATAACCTGTACCGGCTTTTGGCCTAACCGTTTCTTCCGGCATGATCGGGATACAATTTTACAACGGCTTCGCTCTGTATGAGCTCTTGCGAGTGGATCTCCATGGCAGACAATGGCCCATGAAAACCGGCTCCTGTATCCATATCCCATACATTGCAGGCATGGACCGGAACGGTGCTGTTAAGGATCAGCGTGGGTGTATGGCCGATAAAGATCTCTTTAAACAATTTTAACCTTTTGGGAAATAATTCGGGATGTGTGTGTATTCTCTTTTCCATGGTGATCGCCAGTTCCCATAAGGACCTGTCTTCGGTCAGGTTTGCTTCCGGTATCTCAAACTGTGGCCCGTCGTTGTCACTGAACCCCGCATGCAGGAATAACCTGTTTTCGCCATCTATATGAAATAATGACAAAGAGGAAAAGAAGATGATATGTTTTTGCTTATCTCTTTCTGTTATATGCCGGTAGCTTTCAATGGTAGGTTTTCCTCTGCCGGTTATCCATGCGGGATTTTCCAGTTTTCCCATTAACCAGTCGGCACAAAGGATATCGTGATTGCCTTTAATAAAAATACAGTCGTATTGCTTCTTCAACCCGATGAGAAATTCTATTACCTGGGCCGATTCGGGCCAGCCATCTACATAATCACCGAGAAAGATCAGTGTGTCGTCAGTGGTGGGTTTTATTGCTGCTATTACCTGCTGTAGCGCTTTTAAAGCTCCGTGTATGTCACCAATTACAAAGGTTCTGGCCATTGTGCGTACTCTTTTTCCTCTCAAGATAAATATTTATGGCCGGGCCGAGGTGATATGAACGGCGAATACCTGTTACAACCTGGGTAACCACATACCCATGGTTGCGCCAAATGAACCAGCAGCCATACCGAGCGTGAGCAGGAGCAGCAGCAATGCAAACGACCATTTTTGAACAGGTACTGCCGATGACCGGGTTTTAAAGTATAAATAGACAATCAGCTGCGGAAAGACGTATACAAATATGGCCAGAAAATTCAGGAATGGTCCCCGGAAACTTTTGGGATCAAAGCCAACCGGTGCCTGGTGAATGAGCATCCATAACATAAAGAATACGCGAAACATCCATACACCCATCATGGCTACAAACAGGTGGACAGCCCATTGATTGTGTTGTTTTATTTTTCGCTGCATAGCATACCGGATGGTAAAGAAAGCCGTTACCAGTATGATGAGTGCGTTGATACTGATGGTTACGGCAGTAAAAGGTCCGCCGATTGCTCCTCTATACAGAATGAGGGCCAGGCCCGACAGGCCCATGATAAATGCAGTAAAAATATAAATGCGTCCACTGATCCGGTGAAACCGGGGGGCACGTATGCGTACCTGGTTGATCAGTTGCAAGGGCCCCAGTATGGTCACCACTGCTGCCAGGACTACGTGTATGGCAAAGGCGCCATTTCCCATCGAATCGCCTTTTACATAAAAATGGGAATTGACCAGGTTCCATTTTTCGTAATTGGCCTGCGCGATCGATCCCCAGTATAGCAGGATCACATAGGTGGCAAACAGGAGCTGTCCCAAAAATGTTACGATAAACCAAAAGCGGGTAATGTGTCTGAAAGCCTTACCGGCTGTTTTTAGAGTAGTATTCTGCATAGTGCTGAAGCAATCGCGTGAAGGTAGCTTCGGCACTATGATTCCAGCTTAACATTTGTTAAGAACTGAGTTCCTTCCTGATCCGGCTGAGGCTTTCGGGTTTGATGCCCAGGTAAGAAGCAATGTATTTGAGTGGTACATTTTGAATGATACCCGGGCTGGTCTTTACCAGCTTCAGGTATCGCTGTTCTGCGGTGAGTGTAGCCAGGTCATTCATGCGCTCCAGGTATTCTTCCTGTACCTGGTGAAACAGCTTAATGGTATAATCCTTTTGGGTATAGCTGGTTTGTACCGTTCTGTCGGCATCGGCTTTTGAAATGCGCAGCAATTCGCAATCTGTAATGCACTGCAGGTACTCGTTGGAGATGGTCTGATTTACGAAATGATAATAGGACGTAAAAAAGCGAGGGCCATTATTCAGGTCCACCGTTACTTCTTCTCCTTTATCATTGATATAAAATTTGCGCATGAAACCGGATACGATGAAGTTGTGATGGGTGTGGATCTTTCCCGCCTCTTCGAGCATGGTATCGCGGGGTACAAAGAGTGGTTTAAAGGTCTGCCGGCATTGCTCGCGGTCATGTTCCGGCAGCTCAATGATCTGTTCTATATAATTAAAAAGCGTATCGTAGTAGTGAAGCATGCAGGCTGATTTGGTTGATCCGGGCTGTGGGTGAGCGGCAGTTGTTTCGGCAATTTACAGACAGCAATCAGTCCGGCAAACAATGTGCAATAAACCGATCGGGCAGTAAAAATGCCGGATCAGGGATTGGCGGATTGCTGCAGCCGTTGCTGGTGCTCTTTCAGTTCCTGATATTGATACAATGTATCCTCCACGGCACCGGCCGGTTCACGGCTTTTGACCGGCGATGGGAAAAATGTTTTTCTTCCGGCTATCAGCACGCATACCAGTAGTGTAACTGCCAGAGTTATAGTGGCCGGGTGAGTCCAGAAATTCTTTTTCTTTTCCGGAATGGCGGGCACCGGCTCTTCCTGTACCGACAGGTGCGTGTCAGCGATTTCCCCTTTTTCTTCCGTTTCGGTGTTGTCGCCGGCAGGCGTCACCCCGGCATTTAGCAGGTATCCTTTTTTAGGAATGGTGCGGATACGGTCTTTGGATACATCGTCCAGCATTTTGCGGAGGAAAGAGATCGCCTGGGTGAGTCCGTCTTCGGCGCCGCCATAGTCGTTCCAGATTTCCCGGATGATCTGCTCGCGGCTGACCAGCTCACCGGGATGGGCGGCCAGCAAAAACAGCAGCTTGATGAGCCGTGGTTCGAGCCGGGTAGTGGTATCGGTATCCAGATCGGTGAGCAGGTGTGTATCCGCATGTATGCGAAACCGGTTGTCGATCACTAATGCCTTCGTTTCCATTGAAACAAATCTAGCTAAATACCTGCGCCGGCCAACGCCCGCCGATCAGTTTAAACATATTCTAAAGGTTTTCTAAACCTTTTCCATACAGGAGTACCCATCAAAGCAGGCGACTTTCGGATAAATATTTGCCATGAAAAAATTACTGCCTTTCCTGCTTTTCCTCTTTGCCTGCAACGGTCCGGCAATGGGTCAGCCTGACCCGGCCGGCTATATCCGGCTCAGTGTCCGCTACTACGAGGAAGAAGGGGAACGGTACCTTGGTGTAAGTCCTGAGCTGACCGGCACCCGCAACGATGTGCTGGCACGGGCCATGAAAAAATACCCCCGGCGATTCCGCTATGTGCTGATGAACAAGACCAGGTTTCAGGGGATCTATGAAAAATATTATCCCGACACTATCCGCATCAACCGGCTGTTTACCGACAGCCTCCGGATGGATACTTCCTTTATGCATGTATTTGGTCTTTTGAGCATGCCGTTTACGGGTCAGAAAACACCTGCAATCCGGTTTAGCCGGCAACAGCTGATGACCGTAGCGGCCAGATTTTTCTACTGCCAGGCGGTGCGGACCGATTCGGGGATAGCGTCTACCATCTGTGTGGGGCGGAATGGGCTGGAAGAGCTCGGTTCGTTTCCCGATCAGTCATTGCTGGAGGCATTTTGCTTTGAAGCCATTTTCGAAAAATATTATACCTCTCCCGGTATAAAGAACCTGTTTATCGCCCGGGTTTTATCTTTTATAGAAGAAGGAAGGCAGAGATACATACACCTGTTTCCTAACAAAGAGTTGTACCTGCAAACAGTCAGGCAGTATTGTTTCGAAAAAATGGAACAGGACGATGCACTGGCTACAGCCCTGCTGGATTATTATGAAGCGAATAAAAGCAGCCTGGCTTTTGCGATTGAAAAATGAAATCAGCCGTTTGCTTTCGATAAAGCAAATAATTATTCATCATCTCCTGCCAGGCAGGGAGCAATAAATTTCAACTCATCAGGATTAAACTTCCTTTTCTCCAGCAGGATATTGAAGGTATAGTTTTCTGCAACCTCACCGGCGCGATTGTCGACGCAAACCATTTGATAACTGTACTCGCCGATTACAAATACCAACCGGAAAAACATTCCCTGCTTCAGTGAAAAGCTGTATACGTTGTCCTTTACTTTTCTGGCAGTGATCTTGCTGGTTTCCCATTTCTCTTCCGGTCCTTCCAGTACATAATGGACCGTGAGTTTCTGATCAGCCGTGAGACCTTTCAGTACATGGGCAGGCAAAAAGAGATTGGCTTCTACCTGGGTAGTATCGGATGATTGAGCGAATGCCAGGCCAGATACCAATAATGCAATAAATAAAAGGAAGTGTTTCATGACGGGGTGTTGCAGTAGTTTTTGGTGAATAACACTTCCAGGATAATCGTTGGCGGCAAAAAATGCAATGAAATAAAATCAATAAATCCCCAACGTTCATTTTTGTTTCCAAAAAACACGCAATCGTTTGTTGCTGCAGTTTATTAGGTAAAGCCCGGCACCTGTCCTAAACTTGCAAAGCTTTTAAGCACTTCTGCATTATTCCTGTATTATAAATGAGCGCAATGAAAAAGATTCTACTGGCATTGACCGGCCTCCTCTGCTTTGTAAGCGGATATAGCCAAACAGGTAAACATGTATTCAGCCTGGGCAAACAGGACTTTTTACTCGATGGTAAACCCTTTCAGATCATCAGTGGTGAAATGCATCCGGCACGTATCCCGCGCGAATACTGGCGGCATCGTATACAAATGGCCAAGGCAATGGGTTGTAATACCATTGCTGCTTATTTTATGTGGAATTATCAGGAGACGGCACCGGGCGTATTCGATTTTAAAACAAGCAACAAAGATGTAGCAGCATTTATCCGCACCTGCCAGGAAGAAGGCATGTGGGTATTATTTCGCCCGGGACCCTATGTATGTGCGGAATGGGACTTTGGCGGTTTGCCCACACGATTGCTGAAGATTCCCGATATCAAAGTGCGTTGCAGCGACCCTCGTTATATGCGTGCGGTAGCCGATTATGTAAAAGCCATTTCAGCACAGGTAAAAAACCTGCAATGCAACAATGGTGGACCGATATTGATGGTACAGGTAGAAAATGAGTATGGCAGCTATGGCAACGATAAGGCTTACCTGGAAGAACTGAGAAACATGTGGGTCAAAAACGGGATCATCGTGCCTTTTTATACCGCAGATGGTGCTACCGCGTATATGCTGGAAGCAGGTAATATAGACGGAGCTGCCATTGGCCTGGATAGTGGTGGCAATGATGGCGACTTTGCGCAGGCTACCAAGCGTAATCCCAATGTGCCTTCCTTCAGCAGCGAAACCTACCCGGGCTGGCTCACGCACTGGGGAGAGAAATATGCCAAACCGGATACGGCCAGTCTCAAAAAAGAGATCACCTATTTGCTGGAGAATAAAAAATCATTCAACTTTTATGTGATTCATGGTGGCACCAATTTTGGCTTTACCGCCGGGGCCAATTCATTTTCACCCACGCAGTATCAGCCTGATATCACCAGCTACGATTATGATGCGCCGATCAATGAGCAGGGGCAACCCACACCCAAGTATTTTATGCTGCGCAGCCTTATCAGCCAGTATGTTTCATATACGATACCGGCACTGCCGCAGCCGGTAAAAAATATTTCCATTCCTGCTTTTTCCCTGCAATCATTCACCAGTATCTGGCAAAATCTGCCCAAACCCATCCATGCGGCCCAGCCCAAAACCATGGAAGACCTGGATCAGAACCAGGGCCTACTGCTGTATCGCACCAAACTGATCGGCCATAAAAGCGGGAAACTGAAAATATGGGAGCCGCATGACTATGCGCTCATATTCCTGGATGGAAAATTCATCGATACCGTTTATCGCGATGGAGGTAAATGGGAAGTCAACCTGCCTAAAACAGACGTAAAAGATCCGGTACTGGAAATACTGGTAGAAGGGATGGGCCATATCAATTTTGCGCAGTTTATGATCGATCGCAAAGGCATTACCGATCGCGTGACCCTCAATGGCATGACGCTGATGAACTGGGAAATGTATAAGCTCCCGCTTGACGAAAAAATGATCACATCGCTCAGGCCTGCTGCACAACAGGGGTCACCCAACGGCAATGGCCGGTTTTTTAAAGGCAGCTTTACACTGGCAGAAACCGGAGACACCTATTTTGACCTGAGCGGATACAGCAAAGGTGTTGTATATATCAACGGACATAACCTGGGCCGGTACTGGAACCTGGGTCCCCAGTACCGTTTATATTGTCCCGCTTCCTGGCTGAAGAAAGGTGCAAATGAGCTCATCGTATTTGATCTGCACCAGGAAAACCCGGCGCAGATAGCGGGAGTGACTACTTTGGAATAAGAACAAATATATATTATAGCTACATTTGCAGTTAATTGAACCTATCTGCTGATGTTCACTCGTTTTTTATTATCTGCACTGTTTTTGTTGCCATTTTTTTCGGCATTTGCCCAGGTGGGCTTACCTAACCTGATTCCCTATCGTAGTGGCAACCTTTGGGGCTATTGTGATAGCGTAAAGCGTGTCGTAATTAAGCCAGCATACGATAGTGTTTCGCTTTATGAGAAACTTTACAATTCAGCTGAAAGGAAGGCGTTTTATTTGGCTCTTGTCGTAAAAAGTAAGAAAATGGGCCTTATTGATATAACCGGTAAACTGGTTTTACCGATTATATATGATAACATAAATCTGGTCGACCTTAAATATGATGGAAAATTTGTACTGACAAAAGGAAGCAACACCTTTCTCTATTCTTATGTCACCAGAGAAATGCAGAAACATCCTGCCAACAGCCCGTTGCCTACTATGGAGCCGCTTCGTGATGTTATATTTATTTGTGATGGAGGCAAAAGCAACTATTCGATTAATGACAAGGGTACGGGTATTTTTGAGATAACCTGGAGTAATTATGGGGATACCGGCACTTTGAAACAAGGCTATCAAATTCAGGCAACTAATATTTCGCGCCTGCGATGCAGTAGCAGCATGTTCTTAAAAAAGGATACGCAAGGTTGGGGACTGATCCGCCGACGTGATGGAATTGAATTGCTGCCCTGTGCGTATGATTCAATTTATGAACTACGCCGTGACAACCTGATTGCTGTATACCAAAAGAAAGTAGGCTGGTATATATTTAAGATTAATCACTATACGGATGATCAGTCAGAAAGGATAGAGTCAAACGCGGGGCCGTTTAAAGAAATTGTAGATGGTTTTTTCAACAGTCATTTCCTCGTGGCCACGGATAAACAATGGGCAATTATTACCCCTTATTTCGGACGAATTGGATGGGTGCACAAAACTCCCTACTATTCTTATAATTATTGTGAATACCGGGAACTTATTGCCGTGTTTAACGAAAAGAAACGACTGATTGGCTACATCGGATATGATGGTTCAAAATACTGGGACTGATTTTTTAGATAAATACGCTACCCTGGGTATTAGCAAATAGGAAATCCAAAGTAAGTAAATGTGGATAGTAAAGCTCCAATACCCTTTTCCTTCTACTCTTTTCTACTTTCAGCCTCCCCCGAACAGGGGATATTGCAAGTGATCAACTCGCCTTTGTTTGTAAAATGAGACGGATGGGCTTATTTTACTGTATGAGATGGATAAGCCTGCTTATTATGGCCTTTTGTATAACCCCGGTTTTGCAGGCTCAGCAAAACCCGGTCGATAGCCTGAAGAAGGAATTGACGAAAGAAAACCTGCCAGATACTTCGCGCGCTTTGACTATGATGCGCCTGGCGATACTCTACGAGACGGTTGATACTTCCCTGGCAGCCAGGTATTACAACGATGCGCTACGGCTTTCTATCAGCAAAAAATTTGATTATATCACCGCGCTTGTTTTTCAGAATCAATCCTATTTGTACAAGGCAGGCGGCAATTATACAAGTGCGGGCCGCAGTCTTGATTCTGCTCTTCAGTTTGTCGGCAAAGCAGATCATCCCAACAGCGAGCTGCTGACGGCAAAGATATATGGTGCAAACTCTTCGATCGAGCGGTTTGAAGGCCGGTATAAAACAGCCATCGAATATGCGATGAACGCCGTTCGCCTTTACAACAAACTGGATAAGCCAGCCATGGAATTGAATCAACTTATTGACATTTCCTCTCTTTACAAGGAAATGTATGAGTTTGTAAAGGAAGAAGAGTATGCCCGTAAGGCGATGACGATAGCCCGGAAATTGAATGATAAAACCGCCTACTTCCGCGCCTATTTCGCCACTGCCCTCGCACTTACAATGCAAAACAGATATGCGGAAGCAGAAGCCTATATCGATTCTTCCGGAAAATACTACTCACCCACCGACAACGAAGCATCGCTTACCAGCTATCACCTGATTGCGGGCCTCATCTATATGAACCTGTCTGAGCTGGATCGTTCAAATGAGCATTTCCAGAAAACTGCTGAACTGGCCGAAAAGAGCAAAAACATTTTCGGAAGAATACAGGCCAACCTGCAGCTGGCAAGGGTACTGACCCTGCAGAAAAAATACAAACAGGCGGAGGAGTTACTGCTGGCGATGGAAAAGGAAATAGCACAAACGACCGGTAAAGTGCATCTCGAAATTTTACTTGACTACCAGAGCCGGCTTTATGAAGACTGGGGCGATTATAAAAAGGCGTTGAAGTATTATAAGGAGTATAAGGAAATAGCAGATTCGGCCTCGAGTGAGCAGAATAAACAATATGCCAGCAGGCTGGAGGTAGAATATGAGACAGCAAAAAAAGAAGCCCAGATCAATTTGCAGCAAGCGGCCATAAAACAAAAAAATACGCTCAATTACATTTTAATAGGAAGTGCCGTGGCGCTGCTGGTCATTTCCCTGCTTTCGTATCGCAATTACCGCAGCAAGCAAAAATTGCAGCAGCAGCGTATCAGCGAACTGGAAAAGGAGAAGCAGTTGTTGGCGACACAGGCCTTGCTGAAAGGCCAGGAAGATGAGCGAAGCAGACTGGCGAGAGATCTGCATGATGGCCTGGGAGGACTGCTGAGTGGCGTTAAATTGCAACTCGGAGCCATGAAAGGCAATCTTATCATGGCCGAAGATCATGCCCGTGTATTTAACAATGCGCTCAACAAGTTGGATGAATCAATCAGGGAAATGCGGCGTGTGGCGCATAATATGATGCCGGAGGCGCTGCTGAACCTGGGTTTGTCGCAGGCGCTGCAGGATTATTGCGCCGGTCTTTCTGAGTCGCAGCAGTTTACCATCAACTGCCAGATGTATGGGCTGGATCAGCGAATGAGCCCTTCATCGGAAGTGGTTGTGTACCGCATTGTGCAGGAACTGCTCAACAATGCAGTAAAACACGCCAGTGCTACCACCATCCTGGCGCAGGTGATGCGGCAGGACAACCGCCTTACCATTACGGTAGAGGACAACGGTAAGGGTTTTGATAAAGATCAGCTGGACAGCATGCAGACGGCTGGTCTGAAAAATATTCAATCGAGAGTACATTACCTTCGGGGCCAGATGGATATTCAATCCGCTCCCGGCAAAGGTACTTCTGTTCATATCGAATGCACAATTGAAAACAATGGATAAAATAAGGGTGCTGGTAGTCGATGATCATCCCATGGTGCTGGAAGGTATGCGTTCTATGCTGTCGCAGATCAGTTTTGTAGAACTGACCGGGCTCGCCGCAGATGCTTTTCAGGCCATGGAGAAAATAAAACAGGATACACCACAGATCGTGCTGACCGATATTAATATGCCCGAAGTGAGTGGCATTGAACTGACGGAAAGGATCAAAAAAGAATTCCCCGATGTGAAGGTAGTTGCGATGAGTACATTCAGGGAACGCAGCTATATTTCACAGATGATAAAGAACGGCGCTTCCGGCTATCTGTTAAAAAGCGCCTCCCGCGAGGAGATAGAGGAAGCATTGCTTTCGGTATATGAAGGCAAACTTTATATGAACCTGGATATAAGCATGACCGGAATAGACATACAGGATATAACCAATGCACCTGTATTGAGCCGGCGGGAAACAGAAGTGTTGTTGTTGATCTCGGACGGATTGACCAATCCGCAGATAGCCGAAAAACTCTTTATCAGCCTGCATACCGTTGACAGTCACCGAAAGAATCTGCTTACCAAATTTGGTGTAAATAATACCGCCTCGTTAATAAAAATGGCGGCAAAGAACAATCTTATATAAGCGGCTGTACTATATGCTCCAGTGCTATGGCCTGGTTGTGTACTTCATCTTTGGCCCCATATAAGAGCGTAACCTTTTTGTGTTTCTTTATGAGTGCGATCAACTCCCCCAGTGCGGGGGAATCTTTCAATTCAGCTTTGTATTTCCTGATAAAGCCCGCCCATTTTTCTGGCTCATGATTGAACCATTTTCTTAATTCAGTAGAAGGAGCTACTTCTTTCAGCCACAGATTTATTCTTTCATCTTCTTTATGGATACCGCGCGGCCACAGCCGGTCGACCAGTATGCAAAAACCATCCTCTTTGCCATGAGGCTCGTAGATCCTTTTGATGTGGATAGAATACTGACTCATTTTTTTCTGGTTGATGATAAATAATGATGCCAAAGCAGCATAGTGGCGGCCGATTTATGCGGATGCCATTTGCTGGTAATGGCGATAAGTTTTTCGGGTGATGTGTCTTTCGGAAGTTTCTTGACCCGTTTCAGCGCATTGATGGCGGCCAGGTCGCCCATGGGAAAAATGTTGGCTCTTTGCAGCACAAATAACAGGTAAATATCTACCGTCCAGTTGCCAATGCCCTTGAGTGCCACCAGCCTGCTCCTTACGGTGGAGTCATCGAGTGTTGATAGCTCATGGAGATCAAGTGTACCCTCTGCCAGCGCCTGCGCCAATCCGCGTGTGTAAACCGTTTTTTGCCGGCTGAAATAACAGTTTCGTAGCTCCTCATCTGTCAGTAAAAGAAAGTTTTGAGGTGTTACTTCCGTTAACCGCTCTTTTAACTTGTTTAAAGCAGCCAGTGCAGAGGCCAGCGATACCTGTTGCTCCAGGATAATATGCACCAGCGACTCAAAAGTATTGGGCCGGTTCCATAGCGGCGGATAACCATATTCCCGGATTATTTGCGACAGCTCTTTATCGCGTGAAGCCAGGCCGTCGCATAATTGGTAAAAATTTTCTTTGGAGAGCTGCAGGGTCATAGTACGAACAGATATGGGAGACAATCGGTAATCAAAGTTATCATCTTTGAGAGTATTAACCGTTGTATCTTTAATATAGCCTGTACGCTATTTGTACAGGGATCTGTTCTAATGATTTACCAAACCTATTCGCCGGGTACAGAACTGGCTCATTTTGTAAAATGTTACTGGATACTGGAAAGCCCGGCCGGGCAGATGCCGGTGCGGCAGCGCATAGTGCCGGATGGCTGCATGGAAATGATCTTCCATTATGGCGATCTGTACAAGCAGTATCTGCCGGATGGCGGGTTTGTCATTCAGCCCCGTTGTTTTGTATTTGGCCAGATCACCGATACGTTGGAAATAGAACCGACCGGTGATTCAGGGATATTTTCCATCCGTTTTCATCCGGATGGCTTTCTGCCTTTTGCAACCTTGCCTATCAGAGAAATGGATAATAAGGCTGTTTCGTTAGAACAATTGTATAACCAGGAAGGAACGGATCTGCAAAATACAGTACTCACAGCAACCACTGTCGAAGCAAGAATAGAAATAGTGGAATCTTTTTTATTGAACAGGCTGCAACAGGCCGAAACAGTGGATAGTATTATTAAATCGACCATCGATACCATATTGACCGCCAATGGCCAGCTTTCGGTCAACGAGTTGTCTGCCCAGCTAAAGGTCAACCGGCGCCAACTGGAACGGAATTTTGCCGAAGCAGTGGGCCTCAGCCCCAAACAGCTTTCAAAGATCATTCGCCTGCAGGCCACCCTCAAACTACTACTGAGCAACCAGTTTACCAGCCTCACTGCGCTGGCATATGAAGGCAATTATTATGACCAGGCTCATTTTATCAAAGACTTCAGGGAGTTTACCGGCCAGACACCCAAAGAGTTTTATAGTGATCATCTCAGGTTTTCCTCTCTTTTTTTGCGTACTGAATAGTACTGTCGCATTTTTACAATTTTATGCTTTGGCTACACAGTTATTTTGTTCTAAAGCATAAAAAAATGAATAATCTGATCAACTGGTTTGAAATACCGGCAACCGATTTTGAAAGAGCGGTAACGTTTTACAAGACTGTCCTGGGCACCCCTATCGAGGAAACGGAAATGTTTGGAACCAAAATGGGTTTTTTCCCCTCTGATGGCAAAAATGTATCGGGTGCTATTGTGCAGGGAGCTGATTATATGCCTTCTGCCGAAGGAGTACTGGTTTATCTCAATGGTGGCAACGACCTGCAGCCCGTACTGGAAAAGGTAGAGGCCGCCGGTGGTAAAGTGATTGTTCCCAAAACCCAGATCAGCCCCGAGATGGGATATTTTGGTATGTTTATAGATACAGAAGGAAACAAAATGGCCGTTCACTCCATGCATTAATACCGTGAAAAAAGCAACTATACTCTTCTTTGCCATCATTGGCATCGTCGCTCTCAGCAGCTGGGCCGGTCATTTTCCCCACTCCATTAAAAAAGCCGGGTGGCTGATCGGTACCTGGGAAAACAAAACCCAGCGTGGATCACTCTTTGAAACCTGGCACCAGGTCAGTGAAAATGAATTTTCCGGCAAAAGTTATATGGTAAAAGACAAAGACACCATGGTGTTTGAAACCATCCGTTTGCTGCAGGAAAAAGAACAGCTTTTTTATATACCCGTAGTTAAAAATCAGAATGATGGCCAGCCGGTGCGGTTTGCGCTGAAATCTGTTTCGGACAGCTCGCTGGTATTTGAAAATCCTGCGCATGATTTTCCCCAGGTTATTTCCTATACCCGTGTGACACCCGATTCGCTGCTGGCAGAAATATCAGGAATGAGAAACGGGCAATTGAGAAAACAGCATTTTCCGATGAAGCGGGTGAAATAGGAGCTACTGCCGGTCAATGTCTTTTGTATATTTATAAACGCGCGGCTTTTAGGGCCGCTTGTTTATAAGATAGTCTTGACAAAAAAGAAAGCGAATAGTTACTGGCTGTTGACACCTCTTTGGGGCACTGCGCTGTTTATAGCGTTATACATCCTTGCCACATTGTTTTACCCCGGTGGCTCACAAGCTGATGCTCATGCAAGAGGCTTTAGCTGGACAAACAATTACTGGTGCAATCTGCTGAACGAAAAAGCTATCAACGGCCAATTTAACCCGGCCCGGCCGGTTGCCCTGCTGGCGATGGTTGTACTGAGCCTTACGCTTTCTGCTTTCTGGCTACTGTTTGCAGCTAAGAGTAGTGTGAGTAAGATACTAAGGGTTGTAATTGGTGTATCCGGTGTATTATCCATGGCCGCTGGTTTCTTTTTATTTACGGCAGCAGATCATGATTTCGTCACCAACCTGGCTTCGGCCCTTGGCTTAATAGCAGTTATTGGCACACTGATCGGCTTGTACAAAATGAAATGGTTTGGGCTATTCGTCATAGGGCTCGCTAACCTGCTGCTGGTGGCAGCCAATAATTATGTTTACTACAATAAAGACCTGTTGCATTATCTGCCCGTTATTCAAAAGATAACTTTCGCCGTTTTCCTGGTCTGGATATGTTTGATCTCTCTGCATTTGTACCGGCAAAAACGATAACACGGGGCCGTCTCCGGTATATTTACTGGTGTATATTTATGCCAATAAAGTCTTGGAGTAGAAATGAAGGCGATCATTTTTGATATGGATGGGGTTATCGTTGATTCGGAACGATTCTGGCAACAGGCAGAGCAGGAAGTGTTTTCGTCGCTGGGTGTACTGGTTACAGAAGAGCTTTCAGCAGAGACCAGGTCAATGACGACCGAAGAGGTTGCCCGTTTCTGGTATGAAAAATATCCCTGGCAAAGCGAACAATTGCAGCAGGTAGAACACAGGGTAGTATCGAGGGTGATTGAACTTATCGAAAAAGAAGACTGTGCAATAAAAGGTGTAAAGGCTTTTATTGAACGCCACCGGGAAAAAGGATTTAAAATAGGCCTGGCGACCAACTCTCCGCAAAGGATAATACCGGTGGTATTAAATAAACTCGGCATAGCGCATTTGTTTGATGCCGTTTCATCTGCTGAGTTTGAAGAAAAAGGGAAACCTCATCCTGCGGTATATACAACCACTGCACAAAAGTTGAATGTTGCGCCGGCACATTGTTTTGCTATTGAAGATTCGCATACGGGCATGCTGGCTGCTACCAACGCAGGAATGACCGTGCTGGCTTTTGTAAACAATTACGAAACGAAATACAGCCTGGCCAGTTACAGCATCACCGACTTCGGATCGCATACTATTGACGTGTAATAGAGCAGATTTTCATAAAAAAAGTCAGCCATCGTAAAAGATGGCTGACTGTGCTGGTAACGATACAGGTACCTGTTATACGTTATTTGGCGGATAGGAAGGAACTCCGCCCATAACATAAGCAACCTGTTGTTGCAGGGGTACAGTACCGCTGGGAGCAGGGGGACCAAAGGTTACGATCACAGCGCCAGCCTGCGACTTGGTATCTACATTCTGTACATTGTAGCTGCCGGAAGCAGAACCCAGTGTAAACAAACCAAACAGATCTACTTTGGCAGAGGCATTTACCTTGAAATCACTGACGATATCGGAAATATCTGATCCGGCAAATGTCAGTTTGATGGTAGGCTGCTGGCTGATCACAAAGGTCTTGAGGCGGGAGAACAGTTTGCCGATGCCAAACACATCTGCAACATTGTACTCGGATCCCTGCAGCTTGTAGCCGGTCATGTCTTTGCCCGTATTCGCCACCACTTCCTGCAATATATCATTGGCATACCAGCCCTGGCTGTTGTCGATCGATACAATGGAAGGAATGGAGGGAAAGAGGGTTACACCCGGGTAAGTGATGTTCATGGTAAGTGCAGAAGAAGAAGACACATACTTCGATACATCATACGAGGCGGAAGCATTCAGCGAAAAGCTGATGATCTCGGCAATAGGAATGGAGAATCCCACGCCACCGCTGATCTTCATTTCAGAAGCAGATGACCGGAAGTTGGAGATGGCAATGTCGACACTCACGGAGTTGCCCGCCGTATTGAGGCTGCCAATGAGCTGGTTGGCAGTAGGCAGCTTATTGGGGGTATAACCCACATAATAATTTGCCGAATCCACCTGCATACCCCCGTTTTTGGCCGATGGTGCAGTTACGTTGGCAACGGCGGCATTGAGGTAAGCTGTAGCCGTATAGTATTTGTTGTGCAACGCATAACTGTCGCCGGCAATTGACTGATAAGCCGCAATGGCATTCCGCAACGCATTGAGTGAAGAAGGGATGGCAGATAAGCTGCCAAATTCCTTGATCATCTGGTTAAACACATCCTGAATCTTTCCGCCAAATGGCAGCGGATCAGAAAATACACCACCGGCATTGGTAAACTCGGTAAGCACCGAAGCTATCTGTGCCTGGGCAGCCTGGTCCTGCTGATTCATGGTATTGATATCGGCCGATGAAAAAGAAAATGTTACTGAAGGCAGCAGGCGGGCATAGTAACCGGAAAAACCACCGCCATTGAGTTGCAATTGGCCATTGTCGCCGACACTCAGCAATGTATCGATATCCTGGAGCGAAGCCTCGTTCCAGTAAGCATTGGCACCATACGTGATACCATAATTGAAACCGGCAGGATAATTGACGACCTGAAAGTTGCCATCCAGCTTTGTGCCGAGAAAAGTGCTGACTTTTTGCTGTATAGCATTGATAAAGGCCTGTTGGGCAGGCGTGATGTCTGAAGCCATAAAAAAAGGTTTAAAGGTTAAAAAAATGTACCAGGTTGACCAGGGCGGATTGGCTGGCCGGATCAGGCTACGTTGTACTGCGGAAATTCTGCACTCACTGCTGCTACCAGTATCGCACGCGTTGGTACAGCTGTAGTGTACTGCGTGTTATCCCTGGTCCAGGCTACCTGCACTCCCCATGTGGGATGTGCCAGGTTGAGATCATCGCAAACGGCCCTGGCGGCAAGCATACCCGGACCCGTGTCGGGTTTGCTTCCATAAACACTTACTGTTGGCATAAGAAATGGGTTTGAGGTTTGTGCCTACTCTGTTATAGCTTTTCGGCATCCGCATTTTTTTTTAGAAGCTTCTGGAAACAGTGTCAAAGTAAAAGCCACACGCAAGGGTGTGGCCAGGTAGAAGTACCGGAAAATAAAATCAGGTAATAATGCTTGTGTTTATCCCTGACTGCAAAAAATGCTTCTGGAAAATAGTCTTACGACGAGAGTGATGATCCGGCAACAGGTATGCACCGTAGCTATCAGTGGAGATACCGCAGTCATACAAACAGATTTTTATAGTCGTTTGCAAACTGTTCAAAACCGACACGAGAATTGCCGGTTATGTCTTCCACAGTACTGAACACCAGTATCTCTGCCTATAGAGACAGGCTATAGTCAAGACTTTTTTAATAAGGTCCCCGTACAATGCATTTCTTCATAGCCAGCAGAGTGATGTTGCCCGACAATAAAGAAACCGGTGATCCGAAATTGAATACCAGGATGGTTTGGTAAGAAGGCAGCAGTGTTTTCGTAATGACCTGCGGCGATCTGTTTTGTGCCAGGGAAAAGTGGGAGAATACTTCTTCAAATGCGGCAGGTAGTGCTATATGCTGACTGATATATGTTGCCGGTTGATCCATTGGAGGAGTAAAAATAAAATAAATTCTCCTAAAAAAATAGGAATACTCCTAATTGATTAGTAGTTTTGGTGAAACCCTGCCAAACATGACCAAACTGGCCAAACGCGAAGAGCAGATCATGCAGGCTTTCTGGACTGCCGGCAAAGCTTTTATCCGGGATATTATTCCTCATCTGCCCGATCCCAAACCACATTACAATTCTGTGGCCACGATGGTCAAGATCCTGGAAGAAAAAGGCTTTCTGACGCATGAGACAGTGGGCAATATGCATTGTTACAGTCCATTGATCAGTAAGGAGGCTTACCAGGATGAAGCCATGAAAGATATACTGAGCCAGTATTTTGATAACTCCTATTCCAAAATGCTTACCTATTTCACAAAATCCAATAAGATTTCGGAACAGGAGCTGAAAGATATTCTGAAGCTGATCAAAAGCGATACAAAATGATCAGCTATCTGCTACAGGGGGCTGCTATGACGGCTGTGGGGTGGTTATTTTATACAACACTTCTCCGCAGGGAGACCTTTTTTGGGATCAACAGATTGCTGTTGCTCTCATTGCTTTTTATCGCCTTTGCCGCACCATTGCTTATTATACCCAGGCAGTTTTCGGTAAGAGCACTCTGGCAAAAAGAAATAGCGGTACCTGCTGTGCAGGATAATACGGCTACTATAAACAACCATCAGGTAATAAATAATAATGATGCAGGCGGTGGAGAAGAGATCAGTACACAACCGTCAACGCCCTGGCACTGGACACAATGGCTCCTGCTGGCTTACTGGATTGGTGTAGTCATTCTTGCCATCAACTTCCTGATACAACTGGCAGGGATTGCCTACAAACGCTGGAAACTGCCTGCTATTCGCGATGGCCGCATTATTATTCTCGAAGAAAAAGGAGACCAGTCACCGGGTTCGTTCTGGAATCTTGTACTGATAAATCCTGAACGATACGAATGGGACGTATATGAACAGATACTGGCTCATGAAAAGATCCACGTACAAAAGAAACATAGCATTGATCTCATACTGGCCGAGTTGCTTGTCATCTTTCAATGGTTCAATCCCTTTGCCTGGTTGCTGCACCGGTCTGTTGAAGCCAATCTCGAGTTTCAGACAGACCGCCACCTGTTGCAGCAGGGGCAGGTTGAGCCTGCTATCTATCAGCTCAACCTGCTGAAGGTTGCCGCACCCAATCAACTGCTTCGTATTCAATCGGCCTATAACCAGTCGTTGCTGCAGCAACGGATCCGTATGATGAACCGGCAAAGATCCAACCTGCACAGTTCCTGGAAATACCTGGCACTCGTGCCCCTGTTATTATTCACCTTATCGGCGGTAAACCATCCGGCAGCTATAGAGCTGGTTTATGAAGAATTGTCCGGGCCGTCTGTTGTATTGCTTGATGAAACAAAAACAGCCGGGCCAGTCATAACTGCCCGGCAACAAAAGGAGAGTGATCGTACTAATAAATCAACAGAACTAGTTGGCTCATTGCCGGTTCGGTCAACTGATACGATTGCCGGCAAGAAATCGCTGGCTTCAGATGAGACTCCTGGTATTGATACCATGAACCCGCAACCGGCAATAACTGTTCCGGATGCAGGAGTGCCTGCTGAACCTGTAGCTGCGCAGGAAAAAAGAACTACTCAGCCGGTCGCTCAAACAGATTTGTATGCAGGGTATTCACTCAACGATATCAACAAGCTGAAGAAAGCCGGTATCGGCACGGCGATATTAAGCGGCTATGCAGCCGTGGGGTGGAAAAATGTGCCGGCCGATGAACTGATCAGCTTATATAAGGCTGGTGTCAGTGCGGCCATCATTCAGGGCTACCAGGGTATCGGCTTGCAGGACCTGTCGGCAGATCGGCTGATCTGGTTAAAGGAAAAAGAGTTTTCGGCAGGACGTATCCAGGGGTATCATGGGGTAGGCCTGCAGCATGTATCGCTTGATTCCTTGTACTACCTCGAGTCTAACCGTGTATCACCTGCCAATGTGCAGGGTGTTTTAAGCCTGGGCTTTGCCCAGGTACCGGTAAGACAATTTGTAGATCTGAAACAGGCGGGAGTGAGTCCGGCATATATACAATCATTTCAGCAAATAGGGTTTAATAATATAACACCGGCAGAAGCTATTGGACTTAAAGAGCGCGGATATAAGGCCAATGAGGTAAGTGAATTGGTAAAGAATGGATTTCAACTCACCAGCCTGAGCCAGTTGCTCGACACCAAAAAGAAACGAAAGAAGTAATCACCTAAACAGAATAGCATGAAAATTTTTCAGACAGCACTGCTGACAGGCATTCTATTGTCTAAACTTTCTGCAGTCGGTGCACAGCAAAACACAGTATTGAAAGGGACAGTGACAGGCAGGTCCAGCAAAGCCATCTACCTGTTGCCACGCACACAGTCTATACGGGCGGAAAGTAAGATTGAAATCCCCATTACTAACAACAGGTTTCAGTACACACTGAGTGCAAGTGATATGGAAGCTTACGAATTCGTATTCAAAGACGAACTGGAAGAGGGGGTGTGGAGGCCGGTACTTTTTTTTCCGGATACATCTGTTATTGAATTTCAGTTGCATCCAATGAAAGAATTTGATAAAAACGAGATCCGGGGAGGAGTCGTGAACCGTGAATTTGACCGGATGGAAAAAGAACGGAAAGCCCTGTTTACACCTGCATTCGACCAAATTGTGGCAGGAGAGCGGGTGCTTATTGAAAAAAAGGAATACTACTCCGCCGCATACATGAAACTCAATGAGGACCTGAGAAAAGTATCTGCCGTAGAAGACCGTCAGCCTATCTATGAAAAAAGACATCAGCTCGAAAAAAATAACGGGCATCTTACTCCCCAGGGTATGATCATAAAAAAGAGGATGGATAGCTTAAACAGGGAAATTGCCAACTGGAAATACCTGCAGATCGATGAAAAACCAAGTCTTGCAAAGTACTACCTGATGTATGAAGACCTGCAATACCGGGCAAAGAATGATTCCAATATTATCCGGTTGATCCAGGATAGCTACCTGAAGTATACCCGGGCATTTCCTAATCATAAATACACCCGGCTGGTGACAGATGGGTTGAGTGGCCTGCTACAGATCTACCCGGGCAAACCATTTGTGGATTTTACAGCGCCTGATCTTAACGGGAAGGAGTATCAGTTGTCGGCATTGATCCGGGGCAAAACAGCGCTCATCGATCTGTGGGGCTCCTGGTGCGGACCCTGTATTGTCAAATCGCGCCAGGTAGTGCCTTTGTATGAAAAGTATCAGTCAAAAGGATTTACGGTAGTGGGAATAGCCCGGGAGTTTGATAATACAGATGAATTGGTGAAGCGATTAAAAAAAGAAAAATTCAGCTGGCTCAACCTGCTTGAACTGGATGATAAAAACGGTATCTGGAATAAATATACTGTTCCCAATGGCGGAGGACTCACCGTGCTGGTAGATAAGGCCGGGAAGATTGTGGCGGTGGACCCGACAGCAGAGGAAATCGAACAGTACCTGAGCAAGTTGCCATAAGCATGTTGGAAATAAAGAAAACACTTCATTAAAAAACAGATCAGTCAAACTGGGTGTTGTATAGCTGGTAATACCGCCCCTTTTGTTGCAGCAGGCTGGCATGCGTGCCCTGTTCCATTATCTGCCCGTTTTCAAGTACAAGGATCATGTCGGCATTGCGAATGGTTGACAACCGGTGGGCAATAACAAAACTGGTCCGTCCCTGCATCAGTTTGTCCATGCCGTTTTGGATCATTTGCTCTGTACGGGTATCTACAGAACTGGTAGCTTCATCGAGAATGAGTATGGGCGGCTGTGCTACGGTAGCACGTGCGATATTCAGCAATTGCCGCTGACCCTGGCTCAGGTTGCCGCCATCATTTTCCAGTAAGGTCTGATAGCCCTGAGGTAATCTTTTAATAAATGAATCGGCACCTGATATAACGGCGGCGTGAATTACTTCTTCGTCAGCGGCCGTGAGCCGGCCATAACGGATATTTTCCATTACAGAACCTGTGAAAAGGTGTGTGTCCTGCAATACGATAGCAAGCAACTGGCGCAGGCTGCTCCGTTTGATGTTTTTTATCTCGGTGCCATCGATGCTGATGGTTCCCGATTGAATATCGTAGAAGCGGGGCAACAGGTTCATGATGGTAGTTTTGCCAGCGCCTGTTGATCCCACCAGGGCAATTTTTTGCCCGGCCTGTGCCTCAAAAGAAATATTCTTTAATACCGGTTTGCCGGTGGTATAACCAAATGTTACGATCCGGAAAGATACCTGCCCTTTTACATGTGAGAGTTCTATTGCATCGGGACTATCGCTTTGCTCAGGGGCTTCATCCAGTATCTCAAATATGCGTTCTGCTCCGGCCAGGGCAGCCTGCAGGCTGTTGTACTGGCTGGAGATTTCGTTGACAGGGCGTCCAAACTGCCGCGAATACTGCAGGAAGGCAGCCAGCCCGCCGATGTCAAGCCCTTTTAGAAGCGACAATAATCCACCCACTGTAGCGGTGAGTGCAAAATTGATTGTATTGAGATTTTGAATGACGGGCATCATAATGCCCGCATACAATTGGGCGCGCGTACCTTTTTCTTTCAGTTCGTTATTTAATACGTCAAACTCTCTGCCGGCTGTTTCTTCATGAGCGAAAACCTTCACTACCTTCTGACCCGAAATCATTTCCTCTACATATCCATTTACGTTGCCTAATGCTGCCTGCTGGGCGCTAAAGAATAATTTACTTTTCTTAATGATCCGTCCTGCCACCCACAACATAAAGGGAACTACTACCAGGGTCACGAGCGACAACAGGGGGCTGATATAGAGCATTAATATAAAAATACCCGTCAGCGTAATGGCGCTGGTAAAGAGTTGGGATATGCTGGTGTTTAATGCATCGCTTACCGTGTCTACATCATTGGTAAGGCGGCTCATCAGATCGCCATGGCTGTGTGTGTCAAAAAAACGTATCGGTAAGCTTTGCAGGTGTTTGAACAGGTCTGCACGTATGTTGTAAACCGTTTTCTGTGCAATCCGGATCATCAGTCTGTTTTGCCATATACTGGCAACTGAACCGGCCACATAGATGCCCAGTAAAAGCAAAACCATTTTGATAAGACCGGACACATCATGTGGTATAATATAATTGTTGATAATGGGGCGTAGCAGATAGGAGCCGGTAATGGTAGCGCCTGTACTGATCAGCAATAATGCTGCTACCAGTAGTAACAACCCTTTTTGCAACTTCAGGTATTCCCATAGCCTGTAAATGACCTGGCGGCTGTTTTTGGGCTTTTCGACAGATACAGCACCACGCCGGCCTGGAAGACCGGCCGGAGTCAATTTTGTATTGCTGGCCGTACTCATAAGCTGGCTGTACCGTTTAATTGCTGTGAATGATAGATTTCCCTGTATATGGAGCTGTCTGCCATAAGCTGGTCGTGCGTGCCGCAGGCAACAATTTCTCCATCGTCGAGCAATACAATCTGTTGTGCAGATTGAATAGAGCTAATACGCTGCGCAATGATAAAAATCGTCGTATCCGGAAAATGGGTATCCAGGCTTTTGCGGATATTTTCTTCGGTCACGGAATCTACCGCACTGGTGCTGTCGTCGAGTATCAGGATAACAGGTTTTCTTAAAAGAGCCCGGGCAATACACAACCGTTGTTTTTGCCCGCCGGAAAGGTTTACGCCTCCCTGTCCCAATACCGTATCATATCCATCGGGGAATGAGTGGATAAAATCATGGGCTGCTGCGTCTTTGGCGGCAGTAATGATCTCTTCATCAGTGGCGCTGGGATTCCCCCATTTCAGGTTTTGCCGGATGGTGCCGGAAAACAATTCATTCTGCTGCAATACGATGCTCACGGGTGTACGAAGATTGCGAAGTGTATAATCCCGGATATCCGAATCATCGATCAGTATACTGCCTTGTGTAACGTCGTATAACCGTGGTATCAGTTCTACCAGTGTGCTTTTGGATGAGCCTGTAGCCCCGACAATGGCAGTCGTTTGCCCGGGCTGGGCGGTGAGATTGATATTTTTCAGGGCGTACTCGTTGCCATCCTGCTGGTATTTAAAACACACATTCCTGAATTCCACCTTGCCGCGTTGGATAGTCAGTCCTTTTTCCAGCGCCTCAGCCGAGTCGGTGATGTCTGCCTCCGTGTTGAGCACTTCCAGCACGCGTTCAGAAGATGCAGCAGCTCTCGAGAGTGTCATGATCATCATAGCCAGCATCATCAGCGACATTAAGATCTGCGTGATATAGGTGATAAACGACATGAGCTGACCTACCTGAAAGGTGCCCTGCACTATTTTATTTCCTCCAAACCACAGGATGGCTACAATAGATACATTCATGACAAACTGCATTACCGGCATGATCAGTACGACCATTCCGGAAGCCCTTACAGCTATTTGGCGCAGATCATCATTGGTGCGGCCAAATTTTTTCTTTTCAAAATCTTCCCGTACAAATGATTTTACCACGCGCATATTGATCAGGTTCTCGCGGATCACCTCATTGACCTTATCCAGCCGCCGTTGCATTTTTTCAAAAAAAGGCAATCCCCGGCGAAGAATAATGTAAATGCTGATGGCCAGTACGGGAATGGCAACAGCGATAATAGTGGCAAGCCCCATGTTGATCCGCACCGCAATTATTACAGCAAACAAAAGCATCAGCGGGGCGCGGATAAGCAACCGGAGCGACATCATGATGATTTGCTGAATGATGTTGACGTCATTGGTAATGCGGGTTACCAGCGAGGCGGAGCTGAATTTGTCGAGGTTGGAAAAAGAAAAGGTCTGGATCTTATCAAAAAGACCTTTGCGCAGAGCGCTTGCAAAGCCAACGGATACCTGCGAGGAATAATAGATGTTGCCTACATTGGCAGCAATGGCAATCAATGACAGCAATATCATAAGTCCGCCTGTGCGAAGGATGTAAGACATGTCTTTGTGCATGACACCCGTGTCGACAATTTTAGACATCAGCTCCGGCTGCACAATTTCGCAGGCTACATCTACCAGTACCAGCAACGGTGCCAGCAGCAGTGCTTTTTTGTATTGTTGAAAAAAAGGGAAATATTTCTTCATGCCGGAGAATCAGGAGGATAATTTAGACAATTTTTGCCTGTGTGATAAAACTATTCTGGGTTGTCGGTAACGTTTACATTTACATTTACTTAATGAGTTTTAGTTTGCCATTCCTTTGTCAGCTGAATGCAAAACACAGGCCCATTTCTTTTCAAATCGTCAAATCTTTAAATTAAAAAGGCCGACCCTCGCGGGCCGGCCTCACCTTAAACTAGCACCTATCTCCAGCCACCACCTAAGTCTCTGTAGATATTCACTACGGCGTTTAATTGCTGTTTCTTTGTTTCGATCAATTCAAGCTTTGCTTCGAGGGCATCCCGCTGTGTCATCAGTACTTCAAGATAATCGGCACGGGCCGATTTAAAAAGATCATTCGATATCTCGATAGAGCGGGTGAGTGCATCCACCTGTTTTGATTTCAGCCCATAACTTTTTTCGAGATTGCCCATATTGGAAAGCTGCGTCGAAACTTCCAGGTAGGCATTCAGGATGCTGCATTCATAGTTATACAGGGCCTGTATCTGCCGGGCACTGGCACTATTGAATTCAGCCTTGATCGCGTTGCGATTGATCAATGGCGCAGCCAGGTCTCCGGCCAGGCTATACAACAGTGATTCCGGAAATTTTACCAGGTAAGAAGGTTTGAATGCCTGAAAACCCACCGAACCACTGATACCGAAAGAAGGATAAAATTCGGCACGTGCAATCTTCACATCCAGCCTGGCCGCACTCAGTTCCAACTCTGCCTGCTTAATGTCGGGCCGGTTGGCGAGGAGTTGCGAAGGGATACCCTGTTGTACGTTTGATACGGCCAGTTGCAGAAAATCATTTCCACTACCCCGCACAACAGGCTGCGGATATCTTGCCAGCAGGAAGTTGATCCGGTTTTCGGTCTCTTTCACCTGCTGCATGAGGTCAAACTCCAGGCTTTGCGATTTCAATACTTCCGCTTCAAACTTTTTTACGGCCAGTTCGGTTGCGCGGCTGGCCTCTTTCTGGGCCTTCACCACTTCGAGTGCATTTTGCTGCAGGCTTATATTTTGTTTTACAATAGCCAGCTGATTGTCGAGAGCCAGCAGTTCGTAATACGAATTGGCTACTTCGGCGATCAGATTAGTAAGCACAAAATTTCTGCCTTCTATGGTGGCCAGGTAGCGTTCTACTGCTGCTTTTTTGGAATTGTGCAGTTTGCGCCAGATATCAACCTCCCAGTTGGCATAAGCGCCGATCGTATAATCCATGAGGGGGTCGGGCATTTCCTTTCCGGGTTTGATATCGGTAGTGGCATCTCCGGCACCCTGGCTGGTATAACGACCTACCTTTTCCACACCTGTTCCGGCGCGTAGGGCGACCGAAGGCAGGATGGCTCCTTTGCGGAGACGGATATCGTTGCGGGCAATTTCAATTTCCTGCAAGGTGATCTGAAGTTCCTGATTGTTTTTGAGTGCAGTATCGATCAGGCTTTGCAGGTCAGGATCTGTAAAAAAGGAACGCCATTGTATGCTGGCCGTATTAGTGCTATCGCTGTTGCCGTTAAAGGCATCCGGCACCTGGTTATGCATAGCAGGCTCTACCAGTGCCGGCACCCGGCAACTGATAAACACCAGGCACAGGATCAGCAGGCTTGTACCCGGTATAAATATTTTTGATTTAAACATTGTGATCGATTTCTTCAGTTAATGGATTCTCATCCTCGTTCTTTACAAGCCGCTTCTCGGCAATTTTGCCAAAAACAAAATACAGTCCGGGGATGATGATAACGCCAAACACGGTACCCAGCAGCATGCCGCCGAGTGCAGAGGTTCCAATCGTACGGTTGCCGATCCGGCCCGGCCCCGTAGCTATTACCAGCGGGATCAAACCGGCAATGAAGGCAAAAGAGGTCATCAGAATGGGTCTGAAACGTACACGCGCGCCCTCCAGGGCTGCCTGCAATACCGTAGCTCCGGCGCGATGCCGCTGTACGGCAAACTCCACGATCAGTACCGCATTTTTTCCCAGCAGACCGATCAGCATCACCATGGCGATCTGTGCATAGATATTGTTTTCAAGCCCGGTAAGGCTGAGCAGCAGAAATGCACCGAATACACCGGTTGGCAGTGAAAGTATTACCGCCAGCGGCAGCACAAAACTTTCATACTGTGCAGCAAGGATCAGGTATACAAAGCCCAGGCAGATAAGGAAGATGTATACCGCCTGGTTGCCCTGCGACACTTCATCTTTGGAGATACCGGCCCAGTCAATACCAAAACCACGGGGCAGTGTTTTTTGAGCCACTTCGTTGATCACCTTAATGGCTTCGCCACTACTATATCCCGGTGCAGCAGAGCCACTGATCTCGGAAGCATTGTACATATTATGCCGGGTGATCTCCGACAAACCGTACACTTTCTCCATCTTCATAAAGGCAGAAAAGGGTACCATTTCTTCTTTATTGTTTTTCACATACAGCCGCAGGATGTCTTCCGGCAGGGCACGGTATTCCGGCGAGGCCTGTACGATCACTTTGTACTGACGCCCGAAATTGATAAAGCTGATCTCATAGTTGGAACCAATGAGGGTAGAAAGAGTGTTCATGGCATTTTCGATGCTCACTCCTTTCTGCTGGGCAATATCATTGTCTATTGCAAGCATATATTGCGGAAAGCTGGCGCTATAGAAACTGAATACCGAAGAAAGTTCTTTGCGTTTTTTCAACTCATTTACAAAGTCGTTATTCACTTTCTCCATCAGTTTGTAATCGCCCGTTCCGGCCTTATCGAGCAGGCGCAGCTCAAAACCGCCTGCAGCTCCGTAGCCGGGCACGGCTGGCGGCAGGAAAAATTCAATAGTGGCGCCGGTGATATCTTTCGATTTTTCTTCCAGGTCTTCCATGATCTGCTCCACACTGTGTTTCCTGTCTTTCCAGTCTTTGAGATTGATGAGGCAGGTGCCGCTATTGGCGCCTGTTCCTTCTGTAAGGATCTCATAGCCTGCCAGGGAGGAAACCGATTTTACACCATCTATCGATTCGGATATCTTTTGCAGTCGTTCTGCAATTTCATTGGTCCGCTCCAGCGATGATCCCGGAGGAGTCTGAATGATGGCATAGAACATGCCCTGGTCTTCGTTGGGAATAAATCCTGATGGCACATTATTGCTGAGCAGCCAGGTACCGGCACAAAAGGCGATCAGTATCACGAAGGTTACGAGTCTTCTGTTGACCATCAGGCCCAGCAGCTTCATGTATTTATTGGCAGTATTATCAAAACCTTTATTGAAGCTGCCTATGAGGCGATCAATTGGCGACTTCTTTCGTGGTTTACCATGATTATTTTTCAGGATCATGGCACAGAGAGCCGGGGTCAGCGTCAGGGCCACAATACCGGAGAGGATAATAGACGTGGCCATGGTGATAGAAAACTGCCGGTAAAAAGTACCTACCGGTCCCGACATAAAGGCTACCGGCACAAATACGGCCGCCATTACAAAGGTGATGGCAACGATAGCACCGGCAATCTCGTGCATGGCCTTTTGGGTAGCCTTGCGCGGCTTTAGATGCTCGGTTTCCATTTTGGCATGCACCGCTTCGATCACCACAATGGCATTATCCACTACCACCCCGATAGCCAGTACCAGGGCAAACAGCGTGATCAGGTTGAGCGTAATGCCAAAGTATTGCATGAACATGAATGTACCGATCAGCGATACCGGTACGGCCATGGCAGGGATCAGGGTAGAACGCCAGTCGCCCAGAAACAGGAACACCACCAGGCCTACCAGTATAAAAGCTTCTACCAGCGTATGGATCACTTTGTCAATGGATGCATCCAGAAACTTGGATACGTCGTAGCTGATCTCATAATCCATGCCTTTGGGAAATGTGCTGGCCTTGATCTCTTTCATCTTGGCTTTTACATTTTCAATTACCTGGCTGGCATTACTGCCATACGATTGCTTGAGTACGATAGCTGCCGAAGGCTTACCGTTGAGGTTGGAGTAAATGTCATACATAGAACTTCCAAACTCGACAGAGGCCACATCTTTGAGACGCAGCAGTTCTCCATTGGGGCTGGAGCGTACCACTACATTTTCGTATTGCTCTTTGGTAGTAAAACGTCCGCTGTATTTCAGTACATATTCAAATGATTGAGAGCGTTTGCCCGAACTTTCTCCTGTTTTACCTGGAGAGGCTTCGAGGCTTTGCGAACTCAGGGCTTCCATTACTTCGTCGGCAGAGATCTTGTAAGCCAGCATCCGGTCAGGTTTCAGCCAGATACGCATCGCATATTCCCGGTTGCCCAGGATGTCTGCATATCCCACACCATCCACACGTTTCAGTTCTGACAATATGTTGATGTCGGCCAGGTTGAAGAGAAATTTCTGATCGGTATGCGGATCATCGCTGTAGAGGTTGATGTACATGAGCATGTTTGATTCCTCGCGCGAGATCTTTACACCTTCACGTACCACCAGGGGAGGTAATTTATTTACAACTGACGCCACCCGGTTTTGCACGTTGAGTGAAGCCACATTGGGGTCAGTACCCAGGTTGAATATTACCTGTATGGTAGCTTCGCCATCATTACCGGCATCAGAAGCCATATATTTCATGCCCGGCACACCATTGATGGCGCGCTCGAGCGGGATGATCACGGATTTGATCATGAGTTCTCCATTCGCACCCGGGTAGTCGGCTACCACGTTTATTTTAGGTGGCGAAATGGAGGGGAATTGTGTAACAGGCAATCCTGTGATGGCCAGTATCCCCAGAAATACGATAATGAGGGATATGACGATAGACAGGACAGGCCTTTGTATAAATCTGTTAAACATTGTAGTTCGCTAATTAGGGTTGAACAGTTATTCTGCTTTCAGGCGCAGGTGGGCTATTACTTCTTCCGGTTTCTGGTACTCGAAGGCGATCCTGTCGTCGTCTTTCACCTTTTGTACTCCTTCCAGCAGAATCTTATCATCGGCCGACAGGCCGCTTTCCACTACATAGATGTCGGGCAACTCGCCGGCAACAGTGAGCAGGCGCGACTTGAGTGTATTGTTTTTGTCAACAACAAACACATAGATCTTGTCCTGAATTTCGTAGGTAGCTTTTTGCGGAATGATAAGCGCGTTTTTGAGCGGAAGCGTCATGAGTATTTTGCCGGTTTCTCCGTGTTTGAGCAACCGGTCAGGATTGGGGAAACGTGCGCGAAAGGCGATATTACCCGTTTCGCTGTCAAACTCACTTTCTATTACTTCTACATCTCCTTTGGCTGCCAAAGGTTTATTATTGGCGAGCAGCAGGTTTACCTTGCTGCTGCCACGGGTTTTGATGTTTGTCTGGTACTCCAGGTATTCAGGTTCTGATACGTTGAAGTAGGCAAACATCTGGCTGTTATCGCTGAGACTGGTGAGCAATTCACCTTCGTCGATCAGGCTGCCCAGCTTTTTGGGAAGACGATCAATAGTACCATCAAATGGTGCTCTGATCTCGGTAAAGGAAAGATGCAGCCTGGCCAGCGACACTTCGGCGCGGGCCTGTTCCAGTTTGGCTTCGGCCATCGCCTGTTCGTTTTTGGAAACTACATTTTTCTCGACCAGGGTGCGGGTATTCTGTAGTTCTATTTCTGCTGCCTTGGCTTCGGCCTCGGCTTTCTGCAGTTCTGCTTCATAAAACTTAGGCATGATGCGGAAAAGAATCTGCCCTGCTTTCACATACTGGCCTTCGTCTACATAAATGTTCTGGAGAAAGCCTTTTTCCTGGGCACGGATTTCAATATTTCGTACGGAACGGATTTGTGACACATATTCTTTGGTAAAAGAAGTGTCTACGGTCAGGGGGCTGGTCACAGCATAGTGTGCCACTTCCTGTTTTTCTTCTGCTTTTGATTTGCAGCTTGTCTGATAGAATAAGGCTACTGATAAGCCTGCTAAAAGAACCAGTCTGTTCATAATACTTACTATATGTGGTGAATCGAATGAATGCTTAAGGTGGTGCGGTCTCTATATGCATTATGCACAGGTACCGCGGGCACAAAGGGGCATCAGTAGCCAGGTATCACCTGAACAGGCAAGCAGGGTGAGGAGATGATGTAGGTGCTAATACATCCGGAAGCTGGTGCGTGCAGCTTTTTCCGGGCTAAACTGATACCGTGGAGGCGGGTATCAGACTCTGAAAACGCAATGTTTGATGCAGATATCGGCATGCAGGCCTGTGTTGCCGTGTGTATCAGGCAGGCGATGCCGCAGATGTAGCAGAATAAAATGAGGCTGCAGTGCAAGCAGGCTGCGTGCTAAGAGCCTGAATTTACGTGCAGAGAGGTCAACGGTATCTTCGTCTTCCACCCCATCTGTAAAGAAATATTCCTTTTCGGTATCAATATTCCGGCGGATTGTAGAAAGATTGGCCGGGGCATGATTAAAATTGGTCCAGTGGAGCTTCCTGGCAAATGAGTGCTTCGTATAACCAGTCATGTCCGTCCGTTCAACGGCGGTGGCTGGCTGCGTGCCTACCAGGATTAGTAAACACAGGTATACGAAAAATACGAGAGATCTCATTTCAAAGGTCAAAAGTAGTAAAAGATTCTGGCCGGAATGAAATGCCGGCTATACCAATACTTGCAAAAGTATAGTTAAACTCTGAAGATTAAAAGGTTTGATAATAAAAACGAACAAGTGTAAGTAGAAAGGTATTTTATATTAATCCATTTCTCTAGAATAGATTACTTCAATCCTTTGAGTTGAAGGATTAATTCCAAACTCGTAATGAAAACTTTTTTGGCCATGTCTCCATATTAACTCAACATAATACGCTGCAATCTCATTTTCATCACCGACTGGAGTTACGAAGACATGATCTCTACTCGAGTTTCTTCCAATTGTACCGAGATTCAAATAGTTAACTTTTTCTTTAATAAAATAAAGTTCCCTCTTTGTAAATTTTCTGTTATAGTATTTAGGATGCGTTCTAAGTTTAGTTATAGTTAAGCTAATATCATATACTGGTGTATTTCCTTTATTGACTACTTCAAACCAATATTCTGACAGATATCCAATGTTTGGTTCTTCGGTCAAAGCTTTAAGTATTGGTTCGTTATCTCCTCCTGTTTGTTCAATTAATAATTGTTTATTTAAAACAAAAATTTCATTATTCTTTGAGTTGATTTCTTTTTGAAGAAATTGAACCTTTTCTAAAACATCTATTGCTTTTTGTTGAGATATAATTAATTCGGCACTTAGTTTTTTTCGATCTTCGTCAATTTGTTTTGCTTTAGATTCGGACTTTGACTTGTCTTTCCATTGCACTACTGCGCCAAAAATTGTAAGTAAAGATCCTGCAATAACCAAACAAAGTTGCCATTCCTTAAAAGTAAAACTCATATAAGTCTGCTAAATATTTTAAAACTAATTTGTAGTAGTAGCGTTAGTTTATAGTCAATCAAACAACGTTAATCTATTTTTGAAAACATGATTCATTATAGTAAGGCTCCAAGGCTCTAGTTCGTCCGATATTGAATGTATATCACTTACCTTCATTATGGTGCCACTTTTACTTGTAGGCGATTTATGAATAAACTCTTCACGAGTTGGGTTAAATTTTTTATTCTCGAGATCTAACTCAATGACAAAACAAATGGCAAGATGTTTTTTGCTTTTTTCCGATATCGGGGTATATATTAAAAAAGGAGTGTCATCTGAAATGGTTACAGTTTCATTTATTTCTTCCTTTATCTCTCGTTGAAGAGCACGCTTAATTATAGCCAAATTGTCATCTATAATTGTTGATTTATCTTCTTGTCTAATATGCCCGCCTAAGTAAAGCAAATATCTATTGTGTTCGGGCGACTCTTTTCCCGCTTTATGTTCACTTTTTTTTAGTACCAAAACGGATTGTCGCCTAGTATCTGTTATTACCGCAATTGCAATCGGTTGTATGTAATTTGATTGCTCAATTTGATGTCTTTCTGAAAAAAACATTACACGGCTATTTATTATTGAAAAATCGTTTATTCCATGTGTTAAATATGGAGCAAATGTATCTAAGAAGTACCCGATTTTTTCAGTTAATAGTTCTCGTAGATAGTTTAAAATTTTATTTGTAACATCAAAGCTTACAAAGTTAGGTTCTGTATTAGTAGTATTATATTCTTCTATTTTTCTAAATTTTGCTTCATACACTTTTTTAATCTCATTTATTGATTCATTGTAACTTTCTAAAACCCTTGCATTCATTATTGAACCACTTTTATTTGTCAGTAGTTCTGAAAATTCCCGCTTCATTGCTTCGGTTGGTGTTGTTTTGAATATATAAACAAGGTCTAAATGCTTAGTCCAAATATCGGTCCCAATTAGGAAGTCTTGGAATGTCTGATATTGTGATGAATTAATATAAGGGTTTTTTGGAGGGTTTGTTGAGAGCCATTTGAACCAACATAGTGCATCGAAAATTGCCCTATCAATTATTAATATGTCTGTTTTATTCTCTCCAAGTGCGAGATGTTTTATTAATTCAGACATGGAATTAAATAGTGTCCAAGAATTGAAGAAAAAATCTGTTTTATTAAACACCGGACAGATTCCTGCCATCTCACCGATAACAGAGGTCTTAAAATCATTTCGTTTTAGGAAGATGTTTAGGGCTGTAATTGTTGTCGTTTTCCCGGCTTTCGGAGTACCGCAAAACTCAATAACGAGAGGACGACGTAGTCCTAATGTTCTTTTTAGTTCAAGAATTTCTTTTGCTGTATTTTCAAGAGCCTCGATTTGTTTTACTTTATCTTGAGGGGTCATCTATATCAGTTTGGATCTTTAAATCTATTTGAAAGTGATTTTCCGATTAGTTCAAATCTATCGATAAAATCTCCTGCCGAATAACCAACGAAAAAGCATATTAGGATTGCCACATAGAAAAAATCTGTTGTGAGTGATTTTGAAGCAGTCATTATACCTGCCCCTGACTTTAATGCAAACAGAATAACTATTGAAAATATTGATGCAAAAATTGGTCGTAGAAAAAAATAGAAACTAACGCCTAATTGCCGAATTTTATCTTGATAAGTTTCTGGATTTGCTAGATCAGCATTTATGCAGGCTTTATATAATTTCCGAATATAAAATACGGAGGCGCCTAAAATTGATATATAAATAGATGAAAGTATAGTATTTCGGAATAAAACGTTTTCATTTTCGGGCGGGAATATAAAGATACTTCTAATGAATAGGAAAGCGAATATTCCAATTAGGAAAACATAGTACAAAAAGATTAAAAGGGCAACATTCTTGGTCATCTTAAACCAAGTCTGTTTTTCTGGCAGACTTTGCATTGGATAAAGTTTTGTAACATAAATATTGATTTTTTTTATTATTTATCAAAGAAGATTTTTGATCTATTCAGAAAAGGCCTCATTTTCCGGTAAATCTCTATTTTGTATCCATGAAAAGTCGCCTCATTGTCTATTCCATCCTGATAGCTGCTGTAGCCGGCATGGGATATTTTGCCTATACCATCCATGCAAATAAACTAATGTGGCTGTCAGGTGCCGGCATAGCTTTTTTGCTTTTTCATTTGTTTCGCAAGAGAGAGGATGAATAACCTGAACGGATCATTCTGCCAGCAGGTAGCCGGTACTTCTGCCACCGGCACTGTCTTTTATCAGCATATTTTTATTGACCAGGTCCTGTATGTCGCGCAGGGCAGTATCCTGTGAGGTCTTTGCTATTTTGGCCCATTTGGAGCTGCTGAGTTTTCCTTCAAAGCCATCCAGCAGTTTGTTGAGCAGATGCTGTTGCCGTTCATTTAGTGGAGTACCGGCATGTTTTTCCCAGAACCGGGCTTTCTGCAGTACGCTCTGCAGGTGTTCAAGGCTGGCAGCCAGTGCACGGTCCAGGCAGTTTAAAAACCAGTGTATCCAGTCAGTGATATCGAGCGATCCCTTTTGTGTTTTCTCCAGCATATCATAATAATCAGTTCGCTCTTTCCGGATCTGCGCACTCATGCTGTAAAAACGCTGGGTGGTTTCATCGGCACGTGCCAGTTGCATATCTGCCAGAGCCCGTGCCAGGCGGCCGTTGCTATCGTCAAACGGGTGTATGGTCACAAACCAGAGATGAGCTATGGCCGCTTTCAATACCGGATCCATCTGCCGGTCTTCATTGAACCAGTTTATAAAATGCTTCATTTCTGTTTCAAGCCTGGACGATTCGGGGGCTACAAAATGTACTTTCTCCCTGCCTATGGCGCCCGACACTACCTGCATCGGATCATCGGGAGTGTTGTTGCGCCAGGCACCGACCACTATTTTGTAAGGGCCACTCATGCCAGTAGGAAAGAGTGCCGACTGCCAGCCAAAAAGCCGCTCGGCAGAAAGAGGCTGGTCGCAATGCTGTGTCGCATCCAGCATCATTTGTACTACAGCGTCCGTATAGCGATCTGCCGGCGGGAGGCCAGCCAGTTCTACACCCAGACGCCGGGCTACAGATGACCGTACCGCGTCTGCATTCAGCATTTCACCTTCAATCTCGCTCGACTTTACTACATCAAGTGTAAGCGTGGCCAGGCTGGCCTGGGTTTGCAACGGGAATCCCAGGCTTTCCATACGTCCCAGCAGCCGCCCCTGGTTGTAACGGGCTTCTGCCAGCACCGGAGCCAACACCTCCTGATCCCAGGTAAATTGAGGCCATTGCGGTAATTGATGAATGTAAACAGCCATATTCTACGCAAAATATGCATCGAATATACGGCTATTCGCCGCATATCCCTTATATTCTACGCATTATTTGCGGTGAATAATATGTTTATTCACCGCATCGCAATACCGATTCTATATAAATTATTGATTATAAATTCTTTAGAAAATATTACCCGAAACGGATATATTATCTAAAGAACTGTTATTTAAACCTATGACCCATTACAATCTATGGGCAAACCACACCTGTCGGGCTATAAGACCCCATTCAAACTGTCAACTAATCAAACGACTGCTATGACAACAAGCCTTGGCCGTGTGATCATCCTTGTCGATGATTACGATAACGCTTGTTCCTTTTACCAGAAAAATTTTGGTTGTGAGAAAATATTCGATGCCACACTTCCCGATGGACAGCGTTATCTGCACGCCCGTTTTAGCGTGGATGATAAAACAGGCATATGGTTTCTGAAAGCCGATTCCGGCCAGCAAACATCACTGGTAGGCGGGCAAACCGGCGGGCAACCTACGCTGGTGGTGTATACCGATAACTGCGAAGGCCTGTATACCCATGTACAAAACAACGATGTTAGTATTATGGAACCACTGGTAACGGCAGAGGGAAGCAGTTTTTTTCATTGCCGGGATTTATATGGAAACCGGATTACCGTAGTTGAGATTATTTCCTGACATTTAGCGTAGTAATGAAATTAGTATGGCCAGATATTTTTTCCTGGCATTGCTTGTATGTCTATGCAGTAATACATTGCGGGCACAACAACGCGGGTTGATACAGTTGGTAACACAGGCTCAGCATTCTATCTGCCAGGGCGACACTTCAAGGGCTATTGAATCGCTCAGACAGGCGGCCGTTCAGCACCCTGATGAAGCGATGACCCTTTCGATATATAAAGCACTGGCAAGTCTTTATACAGGTAGCGGGCAGGTTGATCAGGCCAAACAGGCACTGATGGCTGGATTGCGTTTACGTCCGCACCAGGGTACGGCGATGCCGGATACACTGTATTGCCCAACGGCTCCTTACATCAACTACTCTTACCGGTCGCGTGCTGATCTTTGCGCAGGATTGAGTGATCTCTATAAGAGAGAGGGAAAGGAGGATAGCTGCTATTACTATTTGATAATGGCCGATAACCTGATTGCATCATATGGCGATTGTGGAAATGCCATAGAAGCTTACAGGGGAGAATTGTCGATTCGTATCGCAGATCATTTTACGGCTGTTGGAGATACTGTTGCTGCCATCAACTGCCTGCTGGATAATTTTCTTAAACCGGATGTGAATAGCCCGGTTATTACCAAAAAACTGGCAGCTCTGCTGCTGACACGATATTCCGCATTTCAGATAAAAGAGCATATTGAGCACGCCAGGAGCAATATCCGGATTGAAAAGAAAGGTGCTGGTAAATATGTGCTCAGTATGATCCTGTTTGAGCATCGTATTGAACAATGGGGTAGTGGCCGATCGGGTCAGCACAGGAAACTGATCCGGAATCACCCTTCACTGATCCGGTTAGAGAATAACGCAGGTGCATTTTAAGAATATCAGGACGCATACCATGGATAAGATCTGTACTGTGCTGAATGTGGAACTACTCATTGATAACACGGAACAAACATCTCTGCAGCAAGCAAAATAAAAAGAGCCGCACAAGCGACTCTTTTACAGAATTCTTTGTATTAGCGATACCTTATTTCTTTTTTGCAGGAAGGGTATAAAAAACTCCGAGTCCCAGTACCTGGTTTTTGAGTTCGCCACCACCTACCGGCACCTTGTTTATTTTCGAAAAGCTGAATGAATAACGCAGGTCAGCACGCAGTCCCTGGCAAACAGATTCAGGAAATATATAGCCTATGCCCACCGGCACACGAAGATCAGTTGTGTTGTAATTTTTTTTGATGTCCTCTTTCTGTCCGCCATATTTCTCTTTGGAAGACAGCAGGAGGCCAAGCTGGGGGCCAGCTTCCACAAAAACACCATTGGCGATTGTGTATTGTGCCAGTACAGGAATCTGCAGGTAACCTTTCCGGATAGTACCTTTTGTGCCGGTTGAAGAACGTTCTTCTTTTGTTCCCTCACCAGAGTAGAAAATTTCGGCCTGAATGCCAAAGGCAGAAGACAACTCGTATTTTGCGAAGGCGCCGATATTGAATCCAATGACTGATTTTGTTTCAAACTGGTCAGAGGAGAATTTTAATTTGGCAAGATTGACACCGGCCCTCGGACCATAGCTTAACTGAGCTTCGGCAGCTACTGTCGTAAACAACAAGGTAAGCGCAAATAGATATTTCATTTCTTAGGTTTTAAATGATGGAATACAACAAAAATATTTGCCTGCATAAAGGCGGCGAATACCGAGTTTGTAGTAGTGCAGAACGAAGAAGAGAGTTGTCTGAAAAAACAATACCTAAATTGAAGTAGTGCGAAAAGAAGTGTATTACACCATCATAAATCGATAGAAAGTAAAAGGCAGAGGAGTTGGGTAGCTTTCCCGTTAGTAGTTGAAATAAAAACTATCGGAAAAACTTGCACGTTCCAAAAATACGAATATTTTCGTTGATCGTAAAACTTCTACCATGAAAATCTGCACTAGCTGTTTTTCACTGATCATTTCGATGTTTATCGGCAATCATCTGAGCAGCCAGGTTGATCACTGGAAAAAAACGGTTCAGAAACCGGATAGCGCTGCTTTTGAAAAAGAGATCGATCCGGCCCGGTACGGATTGGGAAAACCTGCTGACCTTACTTTGATTGAAAAATGGAAAAATGATGACACCATTTCTGCAGATAGCCTGTATACATTGTTGACCGGTTGGAACAAGTACCAGAAACCCGGCAGGAATGGTATTATTTGCCGTTATTGGGTGCAGGTGGCCCCATCGATTTCGGTGCCATATTTTGTATACATTCCCCGTGGCTATGATCCATCGCGCAAAACAGCCTTGCTTATCTACTATAAAGGAGGCTGGATGTCGCGTCCACAATTTCCTGGCAATTATGTAAAGGAAATGGTGACCGACAATCCGACCTTCGATTACCTCGATGAATACAATATGATCGAAATATATCCAGCCTTACGACAAGACCTGGCCATTTATGGCAAATATGGATATGAGCATCTTATGGCTATGCTGACGGAGACCAGGAAACGATTCAACATTGACGACAATAAGATTTTTTTATCAGGTTTTTCGGATGGAGGCAAAACCGTCTATAATGCTTCTTTTCTTTTACAAACGCCGTTTGCTTGTTTTTACCCGATCAATGGCTCATTTCCATCGCGGCCAGACTTTTCTAACTTTATCAACCGGCCGGTTTATTCGATAGTGGCAGAAAAAGACGAGTTGACTGTACCAGAGAGTATCAGGACCAAGGCCGAATATGCCAGCAAAATGGGTGCGAGCTGGATATATCGGGAGCTGGCTGATAAAAAGCACCTTTATCATAAATATGCAAGCGAGGTATTACCAGTGCTGTTCAGGCATATGCAAGTGACCAGCCGGCAGGCATTGCCGGTTTCTGTTGTCTACGACAGGGGATACAACGATCCGGCATTTAAAGGCATTGACTGGTTGCAGATCAGTGTAGACACGAAGCTCTCCCCGGCTTCCCATCATTTTACAGACAGCATTCACACCTTTTCCATGAGCGGCGAAGCCAGCGATTACCTATATGGAGAAAAAACCGGCCAGGTACGTGCGCATTACCTGGATAATACCTTTACGATAACTGCTTCACAGGTAGATATGGTTACATTATATATTTCTCCGTTGATGGTTGATCTTCAAAAGCCGGTCACTGTGGTGATAAACGGCAAAAAAATGTTTGAACATAAAGTAATGGCTTCAAAAGAATTTATGACCAGCTGGTTTTTAAACAATTTTGACCGTGCACAGGTGTTTGTCAATAAGATTGAGGTAGCTGTCAGGGATTGATCCTGCCAGTGATTATGAGATCAGCTCCTGATACTGCAGCAAGTCGACTACCGGGGGAGATATTGTCCGATAACAAGTTTATTTTTGGGTAAATGCAGCATAGCCGGCAACAACTGACTTTGTTTATTGATGAAGAACGCGAACTTTTTGAATCCGTTCGTAGTCGATATAATCCTGCACAACAGGCACTGATAGCAGCCCATGTTACTTTGTGCAGGGAAGATGAATTGCAGCAGCTGTCTCAGGTGCTGGATAATATTCGTAGCATTCAGCTGGCCCGCCCGGTCACGATCGCCTTCGGTGCTCCGGAACGTTTTGCAGCCGGCAGGGGTTTGTTTCTGCCTGCTGTGGGAGCGAATATGGATTTTCATGAACTGCGAAAACAGCTGCTGAGAGGAGTAATAGCCCAACCCCGGCCGCATCATCCGCATATCACGCTCATTCATCCCCGTAATGGGGAGTGCACAGCAGAAATTTTTGAAAAGCTGAAGCGTTATACTTTTCCCGCCCGGATTCAGTTTCACCGGGTTAGTCTTATTAGCCAACTGGGAGAGGGCGCCTGGAAATTGCAGGAAGAGTTTAACCTGTTTTCCTGATATAATCAGCCTTACCGGTAAAAAGTACCATAATATCTCCCAATCAGTCCACACAGATTGCACTATTCAATGGTAGCTTTGTGGTATGGCAAAAAAGCAAATTCCGGTATATGATATCTGCAGCCTCAACAGGGTAGGCAACCAGGACGATCATTTCCTGGCAGACCGGTTTGCCGATTATCTGCACCGGCATTATGATCACCTGCATTTTCCGCACCGCCATTCATTTTATCATTTGGTCTTATTCACAAAAGGCAAAGGCACACATACTATTGACTTCAACCGGTTTCCGGTAAGACCCTATCAGTTATATTTCATGATCCCCGGCCAGGTTCATAGCTGGCATTTCAACGGGGTTACCGAAGGATATATCATCAATTTTTCGACCGACTTTTTTAAATCGTTCTTGCAGAACCAGCATTATCTCGATCAGTTTGATTTCTTGAGTGGAATAAGTGAAGAAGGGGTGCGTCAGCTTCCACCGGCTTTGCACAAAGAGGTCGTAAATCTTTTTGAAGCCATCCTCACGGCATCTACAGATGAAGGGCGGCACCGTTTTGATCGTATCCGTCTGCTGTTGTTACAGCTTTTTATACAGGTAGATAGTGTGCAGCGGCAGTCTGATACGAGGCCGGTGGCACCGCAGAAGCAATTATTGCTGAAAAGTTTCAGGCGCCTGATAGATACGCATTACCGGACCATGCGTCTGCCAAAGGAGTATGCAGACCTGCTGTATGTTACCCCCAATCATCTAAATGCCCTGGTGCAGGATCTATTAGGAAAGACTGCCGGTGAACTGATTCGTGACCGGGTCCTGCTCGAGGCAAAACGATTGCTGGTAAACGCAGAGATGACCGTTACCGAAATAGCCTACGAGCTCAATTTTGAAGATAATTCGTATTTCAACCGGTTTTTCAAAAAGTATACCGGTGCAACTCCGGAAGAATTCAGAAAGCAATCATTACACTAAATTTCATTAGTATGAATCAGCATATACAACCGGCAGCCCAGCGCTTGCCGGCAAAACCTTCAGGGATCGTTGCAGCGTTGGCGTGCAAATGCCCCCGTTGCCGCCGTGGCAACATGTTTGCCGTAAAAAATCCATACCGGCTTAAGACTACTATGAAAATGAATGAGCGATGCCCCGTATGCAGGCAGCCTTTTGATATAGAAGTAGGATTTTATTACGGCTCCAGCTATGTGAGCTATGCCCTGTCGATAGCGATCAGTGTAGCATCCCTGGTGGCCTGGTGGGTGATCATTGGATTCAGCACTTCCGACAACCGTTTTTTTTACTGGCTGATTGCAAATGCAGTGTTGCTGGTGGCACTGCAACCGATATTGATGCGGCTGGCACGTTCTGTATGGCTGGCGTTCTTTGTACGATATGATGAAAACTGGCAGGCTACTGAACCAGCCGCACCGGAGCGGATAAATAAAGATCAGATGAATAACTGGTAAGGGATTATTGGCCCGGCTGTTTATGTGTGCTGATGGCAATCCTATTCCAACTGTTGATAGTTACGATAGCCATGATCAGTTGTGCAACGTAGTTGGAACCAAATAAATGAATGGCACGATTATAAACGTCATCCGGTAATCCTCCATTGCTGATAAGTGTGATATGTTCTGTGAGCGCGAGGATTACCTTTTCTTCTTCTGAATAGAGGTCGGTTTCTTTCCAGGCATCCAGCAGGAAGATACGTTGCGGAGTTTCTCCCAGGTTAAGTGCGTCGCGTGTATGCATATCCAGGCAAAATGCACAGCCGTTGATCTGTGAAGCGCGGATTTTGATCAGCTCTTTGTGTGTGGCCGATAGCTGGGTATTTTTTAAATAGGCTTCAAGCGAAAACATAGCTTTCGTCGCTAATGGTTCGGTTTCCTGCATGTCGATTCGTTTTCCCATTTGATTTGTTTTTTGATGCAGCAAAGCTACACCTGCAGCAAAAGAAAAAACTTAAACCAGTTTAAGAAAGTGAATCGGGCAGGATCACTCAACGGGCATTACCGGGATCATGTGGCAGGTTGCTATCAGGCGATTGATATGATCAATGAAACGATCCTGATCAAAACGGGAAAATTCGTCATGAATACTGCTGTCGCTTAAGGCAGCTTCGAGCCAGCAATGAAGAAGGTGCTTCCATTCGGAAAGGCCATTAAAAACAAAAAAGCCACGAAGATCTGCTACACGGGGGCAGCCGGGGTGATGCGTATATATCAGGTAACATGACTCTATAAGCAATTCCAGCTTTTCTGCAAAGAAGAGACAGTTGCCGGGAGAGCCTTCTTTCCAGCTATACCGTTCGGATTTTGCAGATTCGCAAAAATGTGTGAACAGGTCAAAAAGCTCCTCGGTGGAAGCGTATTTATGGATTTCCTGTATGGCACTAAGTGGATGAATAATGCCCTGATTGGCTACTTCTTCCATATTGAGGCGATTCAAAAAATGAACAGGCCATGCAGCTACGGTTCTTGCTGTCATAACAAAAGGGTTTACTACCGGCTAAACAAAAGCCGGAAATGAAGAATAGAAAAGATCTTTGAATAATACATTCAAAACAGCAAGGAGAATACTGAATGTAATGCCAGTCAGAAAGCAAGGGAGTAGCTGACCGGAATAATTGCCTGAATGCAACCGGCAAGAATGCCTCACATCCAAAAGCACCACAAAGCTATTTCTTTCCCTTCGGCCTGCCAAAATATTTAGTATTTTTTTTCATCATACCGTGTAAAAACCCGATACAGGAATAGCTGCAGAAAATACATTGTTCTGCTCCTCTATAGTAGCTTAAATTCGTATTTCTGCCGAAACAAATGAAACCAAACAACTATGACCAGTTATCAGGAGATTTTTGAGAATAACCGGCGTTGGGTTGCTGCCCAATTGCAAAAGGATGCCAGTTTTTTTGAAAAGCTGGCACGCGATCAGCAACCCGAATACCTTTATATAGGATGCAGCGACAGCCGTGTGACTGCGGAAGAGTTGATGGGTGTTGCACCCGGAGAAGTATTTGTGCATCGCAACATAGCCAACGTAGTAAGCAATACCGATCTCAATGTAATGGCTGTTATCAATTATGCAGTGCGCCATCTGGGCGTGAAGCACATTATTGTATGCGGACATTATAACTGTGGCGGCGTGAAAGCTGCCATGCAACCGCTCGATCTGGGGATCCTTAATCCCTGGCTGAGGAATATCCGGGATGTATACAGGTTGCACCAGGCCGAGCTGGATGCGATACAGGAGGACCGGCAACGTTACAACAGGCTGGTGGAATTGAATGTGAAAGAACAGGCGATTAATATAATCAAAACGGCTGCTGTTCAGAAAACCTATCTTCAGCATGGGTACCCGCTTGTGCATGGCTGGGTATTTGATCTCGCATCGGGGTTGCTAAAAGATCTCGAACTGGATTTTGAATCTATCCTGCACGATATTCAGCGCATATATAACCTCACCGGCGAATAAACGGCTTCATAAACAAAGAGGGCTCTGCCGGCAAAAGACAGAGCCCATGGTATATGGAAGTGTAACGGATTATTACAGGCGGGTAAAATAAGATACCTGGCCTGCAGGGTCGGATGCCAGCACAATTCTTTCCTTACCTTTTTGCAATTCGATAAAATAATTATCAGCATCCTCAAACTGGTGGTCAAAGAGCACCATGTCGGTGGCATTGTCTTCATTGTCGTCAAAGAGCATTACATCGGTGACGGTATAGCCGGCATATTTCTTATTGATGTAATCGCGTGCTTTTTGAGGAACATCGCTGAGTTGTTTTGCTTCGGTAGTACCTACCAGTTTGGCATTGCCGTCATAAAATGCGGTCATTTGCATACCGTTTTTCATGAATATTACTTCATCAAAGAGTTCTCCCCGTTTCCATGACTGAACGGATACACTGGGAAAATCCTCTTTGAATTGTTCGCGTGTCTGGTAGCTTACTTCTGAACCACTCAACCGGGGCAATGTTTTGTGCTGTTTGGCTTTGGGCATATCAACACGGGCTACGTCTTTGCTTTGTGCGTAGGAGCCCAGCACTGCAGAAGTGCAGATGGCTGCCAGTAATAGAAACTTTTTCATTGTAACATATTTTAGATTATTGTATTATCGATTGACAAACTAAAGGTAGACTGTACCACGGGACACACATTATACAAGTCGGCCGACAGGCAAAAACTATAGTTGAATTCTGTTGCGTACACGATTGTCTGTTGTACCAGATTGCAGCAAAAACAGGTTTCAATAAAAAGCCCCGCCCAAAAGGGCAGGGCGTCATGAACTATCTCACTCCTTACTTACTGTTTGTCTTTTGTAGTTTTTTTGGCAGCCGATGTTGTTTTTTTATGATGGGCGACCATTGGCTGTTTCATCTCTTTTTTGGCGGGCGATGCAGGTGTTTTGTTTTCTGCTGAGCCCTCATTGGTCAATGCAGCCTGCTTATGCATGGTTTTATGCGTGTGTTTTTTCGTGTGCGCAGCAGTGCTTGCGGGAGTAGTGTTGGTTTGTGCAAATGATGCAGTGCAGAAACCGGCAAGCATGGCGAGGGCTAAAATTGTTTTTTTCATGATCTTTTATTTAATGATTAATTGAGATAAGGTTGGGCAGAACTGTAGGGCAGTGGTAGCCGGATGCGTACTTCCTTGCAGGCAACCAGCTGATCATAGAGATAAAGTGTAAGATCCCAGCCACTGATTTCACTCGCTGTTTCCAGTACCAGCAATCCGGCACAGGGGTATGGCCCCATTCCATCATTAAGCTGGCCGTCTACCGCCAAAACCACATTTGTTGCATCGCTGGCCTGTAGTTCCAGTGTTTCGCCGGGATAAATATGAGCGTTTATCTGTACCCATTCCGGCAGCAGCCCGGTGGCCTGAGAGGCTGTAGCCAAAGTGGTTCGGTAGTTGCCACTGATCTGGATCAACCCTTTCTCAAAATCAATGTCAATCTTGAGCGGGCGTCCCCATTTGCCGTTATAGGGTAAAAAATATTTCAATCGTTTAAGTAACATAATGGAGTTGTTGTGCTTGCTGGTATAAACCTACATCGCTCACAGACTTTTGCAGGCCGGCAATCGGTGAACGGGCAAAACCAGTCGGCGGAATTCAGGGTTCCTTATCTTTCAGAAACCAGTGAGGTTGCACGGTTATCTTGCCTGTAAGAGCTGCTGTTGTAATTCGTGGATTTCAGCAAGACTTTCCTGCTGGGAAATAATAAGATGATCTATTTTTTCGTGCAGTATCCTTACTTCCAGTTCACCTTTCAGGTTGACCATATAATCGTTGCGGGCCCGCTGGCGGTCCTTGGCTTCCTGCCGGTTTTGACTCATCATGATCACAGGAGCCTGAATGGCGGCCAGGCATGACAGCAGCAGGTTGAGTAAGATATAAGGATAGGGGTCAAAGCCTTTGTTGCGCAGGGTGAAGCTATTGAGGATCATCCATCCGCCCAGAAACAGGCCAAACAGGCCAATGAATTTCCAGCTGCCACCAAAACTCGCAATCCGGTCGGCCCAGCGTTCCCCGCGCGATCCGGGATTTTTGATCTCACTCGCTTCGTCAGAGATCAGGTGATTCTGGTTGATATTGTCCAATACAGTCAGCTCAAGTTCAGTCAATGTACCTACCTCACGCGAAAGCAGGTTTTGGATATATAATTGCCGGAAATAACTGAATTCAGATGCCGCCAGCTTGCTTTCTTCATCAAAGGCAGGATAATCTTTCTGAATCTCCTTGAGCACTCCGTTGCGGATGGCCCGGCCATACATGAGTTCCTCTGCCGGGAATTTCTTTTGGGAAATATCGCTGGTAAAACTTTGCATGTCCTTTTTTCGCAAAGCTATTCAGCGCCTGGAAGTGAGGAGGGGCAGGATCGGCTACAGGGCAAAAACGATCGGTGGTTGATTTGGAAATTTGGCGATTTGAAGATGCCAATGCGTTCATAAGGATTGATAGAAATCTTTTGCCTCTTCCATTGCACGCCGGCATATTTCTTTCAATTGTTCAAGAATACGGGTAAATGAATGCTTATCCTGCTGCTGATGCTCCAACTCATCCAGCAGGGGGCTTAGTTTGGGTAATAAGCCCATTACCGAAACGCTCGTGCGCATATTGTGCGCCAGTGTGCTTACCAGCGTATACTGTTGTTGGGCATAGGCGTCTTCGAGTTGGGCAAGGACTACCGGAATCGCCTCCAGGAATTGCCCGGTCACTGCTTTCTCATATTCTGTATTACCAAGACTCACTTCACGCATGTAGTCGAGCTGAATAGTCTGATAATTTTTTGACGCCGGGGAAAAAGTGCCCATGGTCGTGAACGTATCTGCAGTAGTGTTTTTTCCCAGCTTTACCAGCAGTTGATAAAGTTGTGCTTCCCGCACAGGTTTGGAGAGATATTCATTCATGCCAAAGCTGATACATTTTTCGCGTTCGCCGGGCATGGCATGTGCGGTCATGGCGATGATGGGCACTTCCGACCCGAGTACCTGCCGTATTTCCTGGCTGGCTGTATAGCCATCCATCACGGGCATTTGTATATCCATCAGTACGACGTGGAAATGATGGGCGCGCAACTGATCTACACAATCCTGGCCGTTGTACGCAAAAGAATAAGTAGCTCCCCAGTGATCGAGCAGGTGCCTGATAAGTGACTGGTTGATCTCATTGTCTTCTGCTATCAGTATCTCCATACCCTGTAGCGAGCCGGCCTTTGGAAGATTTTGCTGGCCATTTAGTTGATGAATGCTGCTGTCGGTTGCTACACCAAAAGGAAGGATCAGTAAAAAGCGTGTACCCTGGCCGGGCTGGCTTTCTACAGTGATGCTGCCCTGCAGCAGGTGTACCAGGTCCTTTACAATGCTAAGGCCCAGTCCGGTTCCGCCATACTTGCGTGTTACAGAATCTTCTGCCTGCTGAAAGCGTTCAAAAATGCGGTCAAGCTGTCCCGGCTCAATGCCAATACCCGTATCGGCCACCGTGATGGCAAGCTGCAATTGCCGGTCCTGCCAGCCTTCTTGTGTAATATGAATATAGATCTGTCCCTGGTGCGTGAACTTAATAGCATTGTTTACGAGGTTGACCAGTATCTGGGTCAGCCGCATGGGGTCGCCTTCAAGTATATCGGGCAAAAGTGGGTCTACTTCAGTGGTGAGTTGCAGTTTTTTTTCTGCTACACGGGTGGCAAACATGGTTTCTACCGCATGTACCAGGTTGCGCAGGCTGAAAGGGGCTGTCTCCAGCCGTATCATACCGGCTTCTATTTTGGAAAGGTCCAGTATGTCGTTGACAATCGCCAGCAGGTTTTCACCAGATTGCTCAATGGTTTGCAGGTAGCGGTTTGATTCCTCATCCATTTTTTTGTGACGCAGCAGGTTGGTGAAACCAAGAATGGCATTGAGTGGTGTGCGGATCTCATGGCTCATGTTGGCCAGGAAATTTTCTTTGATGCGCACAGCTTCCCGCTGCTTTTTCTCAGACAGGTTGAGCTGCTGGATCAAAAGCTCCTGCCGGCGCAGAGTATGGATGATGTACCAAAACAATCCGGCTGCACTTATGAGCACCAGGGTGATGAGGATAATGCTGAAGCGAAGGGCGCCACGTCCGCTCTGGTCCATCGACAAAGTAACTTCTGCCAGGTGGCGTTTGCGGGTGCTGTCGACCAGGCTGGTGACGGTGATGATGGAATCGGCGAGGCGTTTACTGGCGGGGTCTGCGATCATACGCAGGGCAGCAGGCCTGCCGGCTACATGCAGACTGTCGAGAACCTGGTTGCCAAAGGCGATTTTCTGACGCACCAGTTTGTCAAGCTGATCGATATACTTGACCGAGCTGTCATCGTCTGTTACCTTCTGCAATTTTTCCAGGTCGGCATCTATTTCTGCCAGTTGACTCTCTATGCCTCTGAACAGCCCTGTATCATTGGTAGCTACCGCTCCGCGGATACGGCTTTCGAAGGCGATCACATTTTTTCCCAGCTCCTGCAATTGTCTGCCGGTACTGAGTTCCTGCAGCAATTTCTCATTGCCATTAATGAGTGTATTGATGTTTTTGGAAGAGTTGAACTGAATATATACGAGCAGCAAAGTGCCTGCTATAAAGCCGGCCAGGATAAAATAGATAAGTCTTTTTCCTTTCATTGCCCTGATTGTGGCTCTAATTTAGGCTAATTCAAGAACCTGATTTGTGCGGAGGCAGCTTGAGATACCTGTTAAAGAAATAAACGAGCAGGAGAATGGAGATCACCAGTGCTGCTGCCAGCAATAGGATGGAGGACCGGCTGCCGCCCTGGTCCAGTAGTTTGAAAAGTAAGTAGCTGAGTAAAACCAGCACCAGGGTATCGGTAAAGAATAATATGGTATAAACGAATTTCATGGGTTGTTTAAAAAAAGAGGCCCTGGTGGAAACCAAGGCCGTAAACCAAAACCAACTGCTATGAGAAAAACTCATTACGTTTTGTTCACTATGAGAAGTTTCCGATTCAAAATTAGCAGGGACCGGCAGGCTGCCGAAGGTTCAATCGGTCAGTGGGCAAATACTATCGTTGGATGGGCGGCATTCAGCCATTTGTATGCTGGTAGCAGGCATACATCATCCGGTATGGGCAAAAGAAGGCCCAGGAGAGTGATCCTGTAACTGGTTTCGGGACATTTATCCCATTGATATTAAAGGATATTCATACGCTTATTGAGGGTAGCTCTGTAGGCGTCGGCCACGGGGACCGATTTGCCCTGCAGTACCAGGGCGCCGTCCTGGATGCTGTCTATTTTATCGATAGCTACCAGGTAAGAACGGTGCACCCGTTGAAAACGGCTGGCAGGCAGATGTTCTTCCACAGCCTTGAGTGTAGTATGAATGGCATAAAATTTCTGAGCGGTGTGCAGCTTCACATAATCGCCCATGGCTTCTGCAAAAAGAATTTCCTGTACCGCCAGGCGTCGTACAATATTGGAATCACGGATAAAGATAAATTCGCGTTCACCCATGTCCACTTTTTCTTCCTGGCTGCCCTGCAGTTCTCTTACGCGTTCAATAGCCTGTACAAAACGGGCGGGTGTGACGGGTTTGAGCAGGTAATCGGCTACATTGAGTTCAAATGCCTCCAGGGCGTATTCTTTTTTGGAAGTGGTGAACACAATGAGCGGTCGCCTGTTGCCCAGGTTGCGTGTCAGCTCCAGCCCGGTCATGCCGGGCATTTCAATATCCAGCAGCAACAGGTCTACGGGTGTTTGCTGCAGTTGATTATATGCTTCAATGGCGCTTTCGCATTCTGCAATGACCTGCAGGTCGGTCACATGACTGGTGAGCTGGCGCAGGGTCGTACGGGCAATTTTATTGTCGTCAACGATCAGGCAGGTGATCATAGCATTTTTTTATAAATGTAGTATTCCTGCCTTCAAAGATATTTACTTTCCCTGTTCTGAATCAGGCCAGTTTAAGGACCCTGCCATGTGCCCGTAAATAGCTGCAGGAGTAAAATTGATGGGCCGATAGAGATCGGCCCATTTTTTTGTGAAGTAATTAGTTAACAGATCGGTCACCAGTAAAGCCGCAATCACATCAATGCATTTTCCCTTACAAAACATCAATGATCCACAGCCTTCGAAACAACCCGACCTGCTCACTACACCCATTCACAAAACACACTAGACAACCAAATTCAACAACTATGACCAAACATATAGCTGGTACAATAGTACGATGGGTGGGAGGGCGAAGCCAAGTGTTTTTCATCAGGGATTTTATGTTTTTTTCTGAATTAATTTGGTGAAAAAACGGTGTGCCGGCGAAAAGCCATCAGAGGATACTTGGTATAAAACTTGAAACCAGTCAGTAGCGGAGGTGACAGGGGTCAGGGGGAGAATGCTGTTGCTGGTTCATTTTTGCATGACCCGAAAGGATGCCGGACCGGAAAACACAGGAACGGGGTATAAACTTTTATCAATGCTTTGGTATAAACTCACTGACGAACAGGTATCAGCAGAACTGCAAACGGCATCTTCCGGCCTGTCGACAGCCGAAGCGGAAACCCGCAGGCAGCACTACGGACCCAATCAACTGGAACAGGGAAAAAAGAAATCGCCCTGGGTGGTATTGCTGAGACAGTTCAAAGACCTGATGATACTGATCCTGCTCGCAGCCGCAGTGATCTCAGGTTTGCTGGGCGATATGGCCGATACCATCGTTATTCTCATTATCGTATTAATCAATGCGTTGATTGGCTTTTTGCAGGAGTGGCGGGCAGAAAAATCAATGGCAGCCCTGCGCAAAATGGCTGTCACACATACCCATGTGTGGAGAAATGGGGAATTGGAGCAACTGTCTGCTACCGATCTCGTTCCCGGTGACCTCGTTATGCTGGAAGCAGGCAATATGGTGCCTGCCGATATGCGTATTACCGAATCGGCCGGGCTGCGCATAGAAGAAGCCGCACTCACCGGCGAGTCGGCGCCTGTAGATAAGATCGATCAACCGCTTGAAGAAGATGATCTGCCACTGGCCGAGCAGTATAACATGGCCTTCAAAGGCACTTTTGTCACAAATGGTCACGGAAACGGGCTCGTAGTAGCTACCGGTATGCAGACACAACTGGGACAGATTGCCCGTATGCTGCAGGAAGAAGAGATTCAAACTCCCCTGCAGCAACGTATGGCATCATTCAGCAAAAAACTTTCCTTCATCGTTATTGCCCTTTGCCTCTTGTTTCTGCTTACCGGTTGGCTGCGTGGCGAGCCAATGGTAACCATGATCATGACCAGTATCTCGCTGGCCGTGGCTGCTATACCCGAAGCCCTGCCGGCAGTTATTACAATATCACTGGCACTGGCTGCGGGACGCATGGTTCGCAAAAACACGCTGATCCGCAAACTGCCTGCTGTGGAAACACTGGGCTCTGTGACCTACATCTGCACAGATAAGACGGGTACACTTACCCGCAATAAGATGGAAGTGGAAAAGATCAGCCTGCATGACCAGGTATATACGGCGGCAGATACGGAGCAACTTGCCAAAGACGAAGACGGTCGCAAACTGCTGCTGGCAATGGCGCTCAACAATGATGCTGTGCAGGACAATACCGGAAAATGGCAGGGCGATAGTACAGAAATAGCATTGATACATGCTGCCGGCTCGCTGGCAGATATTGCAAAATGGCCGCGCGTAGCCGAAATACCCTTTGATGCTGATCGCAAACTGATGACCACCTTTCATCGTTCGGGAAATGAAGTGTTGTCGTTTACAAAGGGCGCTCCCGACCTGCTGCTCGACAGATGCACCGGTATAGATAAACATGCTGTGCAGGTACAGGTAGATCAACTGGCTTCAGAAGGCCTGCGGGTGATGGGCTTTGCCTGGCGGTCCTGGAGCGATGTGCCCGATAACCCCGATAGTAATACAGCAGAACAGGAGTTGCAGTTATTGGGACTCGTCGGCATTATTGACCCTCCGCGGGAAGAGGCCATGGCGGCGGTGGCCGATTGCCGCTCGGCGGGTATTGTACCGGTGATGATCACCGGCGATCATCCGCTTACCGCCCGCAATATAGCTGCCCGTATTGGTATCATGACAGATGGCGACCTGCTGCTGACCGGGCAGCAGATGAAAGAAATGAAACCCGGCGAACTGACCTACCAGATAGAACAGGTAAGGGTATTTGCACGTGTTTCGCCCGAACAGAAATTACAAATTGTAAAAGAACTGCAGCAAAAGGGACATTATGTAGCTATGACAGGCGACGGTGTTAACGATGCGCCTTCCTTACGAAGAGCAAATATTGGTATTGCAATGGGTATTACCGGTACAGATGTATCAAAGGAAGCGGCACATATGATCCTGCTCGACGACGATTTTTCCACCATTGTACGGGCGGTAAAAGAAGGGCGACGGATATACGATAATATCCTGCGGTTTATCAAATACCTGATGACGACCAATGCCGGGGAGATCTGGACGTTGCTGCTGGGCCCCCTGATGGGATTGCCACTGGCGTTATTGCCGATTCATATTTTATGGATCAACCTGGTATCGGATGGATTACCAGCCATCGCACTTTCTTTTGAAAAGGCGGAGAAAGATGTGATGAACCGGCCGCCGAGGCCACCGCAGCAAACTGTTTTTGCCAATGGCATGGGTATTCATATACTTTGGGTCGGCTTGCTGATGGGTGCTATAGCCCTTGCTACACAAGCCTGGGCTATTAAGCAGGACTTGCACTGGCAGACTATCGTATTTAATGTACTGTGCCTGTCGCAAATGGGGCATGTGCTGGCGATACGATCCGACACACAATCGCTTTTTCGGATAGGAATATTTTCAAACAGGTACCTGATCGGTGCAGTATTGCTGGCGTTTGTGCTGCAGGCCGCGCTCACCTATATTCCGTTTTTGCAGAACATTTTTCACACTCAGTCGCTTAGCCTGAATGAGTTTTTACTGGTGGGCGTTCTTTCTTCGCTCGTGTTTATAGCGGTGGAAATAGAGAAAGCGATCCGGCGTTTTAGAAAGGCAGAGGGTAAAAGGTAGATGGATAAGGGGAAGGGTAATGATAAAAAACCTTCTGGCATTCCCCTTTTTCCTTTTACCTTCCCAAAAACTACCTCTCTCATGCAGATGAGACTCTTCTTACTGGCCGCCTTTTTTTCAATCACCATTCCCACTATCCATGCCCAGGAAGACCGCAGGCCTGCCGGGCTGCGTTGCGAATACCTGGTCAATCCGCTTGGGCTCGATGAATCACATCCCCGCCTTTCGTGGCAGTTGCAGGATGCGCGTACCGGTGCCGGACAACAAGCATACAGCATTATTGTGGGAACCGATTCGCTGGAGGTATTGAATGGCAAAGGAAACAGCTGGCAACTGCCACAGCAGTTCAGCGCCGATCAGCGTGTGCGCTATGCCGGTCAGCCACTGCACCCATTTACCCGCTATTACTGGAGTGTGCAGGTATTGGGCAAAGACAACCAGGTAGCTGTATCTGCAGTAGCCACTTTTGAAACAGGTATGATGAATACGGCCAACTGGCAGGGCGCGTGGATCAGTGATGATAAATCTGTTGAGGAGAAAGCTGCTCCGTATTTCCGTACTGCTGTTGCACTCAATAAACCTATCCGCTCTGCACGCGCCTATATTGCTGCGGCCGGACTGTATGAATTTTCCATCAATGGGCAACGGGTAGGGGATCATTTCCTGGATCCGGCCTATACCCGGTTTGATCGCCGGCTGCTGTATGTAACCTACGATGTGACCGCACAACTTCGCCAGGGTGGCAATGCGCTGGGCATCTTGTTGGGCAATGGCTGGTACAATCACCAGTCTACTGCCGTGTGGAATTTTCATGTAGCTCCCTGGCGGCAACGTCCTGCTTTCTGTATGGATCTGCGCATCACTTACGAAGATGGCACTGTGCAAACGATCGGCACCGGCAGGAACTGGAAAACGAGCACCGGCCCGCTTGTCTTTAACAGCATCTATACGGCAGAGCATTATGATGCCCGCCTGGAACATGCCGGATGGGATCAGCCGGGGTTCGATGACAATAAATGGAGAGGAGTGATACTCCGCTCTGCACCGGCCAGGCTTATCGCAGCGCAGGCCATGCATCCTATCAGGCATACAGAAAAGCTGGAACCGGTAAGTATGAAAAAATTCAGTGACACCAATTATGTCTTTGACCTGGGTCGTACCATAGCAGGTGTAACAGAGTTGACCGTAAAAGCGCCGGCCGGCACAGTTATCCGCCTGCGACATACGGAACGTTTATATGCAAACGGACATACAGACATGTCCAACATAGATGTACATTACCGGCCCACAGATAATACGGATCCTTTTCAGACAGATATTTTTATTACTGCCGGAAAAGACGGGGAAGTTTTCTGTCCGCGATTTAACTATAAAGGGTTTCAGTACGTAGAAATAAACAGCAGCCAGCCAATACAACTTACTACGGGCTCGCTCCACGCCTATTTTATGCATAGCGATGTGCCGGTGGCCGGAAAACTGAATAGCTCAAACCCTCTCATCAACAAAATATGGAGTGCGACCAACAACTCCTATCTTTCCAACCTGTTTGGCTATCCTACCGATTGCCCCCAGCGCGAAAAAAACGGGTGGACAGGCGATGCCCATATCGCCAGCGAGACGGGATTGTATAATTATGATGTGATCACCATTTATGAAAAATGGATGGCCGACCACCGCGATGAGCAGCAGCCCAATGGTGTATTGCCTTCTATCATTCCCACCGGTGGCTGGGGCTACGAATGGGGCAATGGACCCGACTGGACCAGCACCCTGGCCATTATTCCCTGGAATGTATACCTGTTTTATGGTGATACCAGTTTGCTGGCAGCCTGCTATGAACCGTTGCGACGGTATGTTGACCAGCTTACGGAGCGAAGCCCGCAGGGTATTTGCAGCTGGGGACTCGGTGACTGGGTACCTGTGAGATCGCAGACACCTGTACCGCTTACATCGACCATATATTATTATACCGATGTGCGTATACTGGCAGCAACTGCCCGACTATTGGGAAATACGAGTGATGCAGAAAAATATGAAACACTGGCCCGGAAAATAAAAGATGCTTTCAATGCCCAGTACTTCAATAAGACAAATATGCAGTATGGCGATGGTACACAGACCGCATTGAGCATGGCATTGTACTGGGGACTGGTAGAAGATAACTATAAGGAACAGGTCGCAAAAAGCCTGGCAATAAGAGTAATGGCCGACAGCAATCACCTCGACGTGGGCCTGCTTGGAACCAAAGCGATCCTCAATGCGCTTAGTGAAAATGGCTATGCAGACCTGGCTTACCAGGTAGCTACGCAGCAGACATTCCCTTCGTGGGGCTGGTGGATCGTAAATGGGGCAACCACACTGTATGAGAACTGGCCTATAGATGCACAGTCAGACATTTCCCGCAATCATATCATGTTTGGAGAAATTGGCGCCTGGTTTTACAAAGCGCTGGGCGGTATTCAGCCCGATCCACAGCAGCCTGGCTTCCGGCATTTTTATCTTCGCCCGCATATGGCAGATGGGTTGAAAAGTTTTTCTGCCACGTATAGGTCTCCCTATGGAGTGATTACTTCTGCATGGACCAAAGAGAAAAAACGCGGGAAATATACCGTTGTTATTCCGCCCGGCTCTTCTGCTACGGTACAAATTCCCGTGGAACCATTTATGCATATGAAGATGAATGGAGAAACAGCGTTTTACATTACCAAAGACAGTCAGGTGTACTTTCAATCATTGCATCCAACTTTTCCCTATGATATGAAAAACGCACGTCTGCTTGAAATCACTCTTGAGTCAGGTACGTATGTGTTTGCCTGGGAAATGGCTAAAAAGTGACCAGTACATTAGGAGACCGATCGGGTCGCGTAGCGGTCTGATCGATTGAAATGAAGGATTGGATCCGGTAATTTTAAGAACGTTTGCTGTCTTTCGTACCGGCCCGCCAGGCATGGCGGGCCTACAACCCCTTACCACTTATCTTCTATCTTTTACCCTTTACCTTTCACCTTTTAAACCATCAGGTATTTCTCCAGCAACGCCCTCGTCCGTTTTATCCCCGACGGTTCGTCTTGCGTGAACCCTTCAAACTCCACACCTATGTAGCCGGTAAAGCCTGCGCGGGTCACGATAGCAAGGAGGCGTTCATAATCGATCAGCGGTTGCAGGCCATTTTGATCGAAGTCGTATGATTTGGCGCTTACTGCTTTTGCGTATGGCATCAATTGTTCTACACCCAGGTAGCGGTCGTATGCTTCGCCACAGGGTTCCTGTGTAGTGCCCCAGGCATGGGTGAGGCAAAAGTTTCCAAAGTCAGGCAGAGTGCCTACGGTAGGTAGTCCCACGCGCTGCATGACGGCTACCAGCCAGTTGGCATCAGATGATTCGTTGCCGTGATTTTCTACCAACACATTTAACCCCATGGGACCGGCCAGTTGTGCCAGCCGCAGCAGTGAGTCTACCGAAGCATCAAATTTTTGCTGACGGGTACCTTCTCCATGCAGGTTGACGCGTACATGCCGGCAACCGAGAAAGGCTGCGGCATCGAGCCATTTGCGATGTCCGTCGATCGCACGCAGGCGTGCGGCTGTATCGGCACCGGCCAGCGGGCCTTCATGATCGATCATGAGCAGGTGATTGACTACGCCGGCATTGGTACTGTTGCGGAGCAACTGTTGCAGGTAACCCGGGCTGCCAAGGCTTGCCGCCGGCTCCAGGCGGCCACTGCCAAATAAACCGCTAACATATTCTACCGCTTCAAAACCATATACCTCACGTGCCGTACGCGGAAAATCAAGATGATCGAGCTGCCCGTTTTCGATGGCCCGGTGCACTGACCATTCAGCGAGTGAGAGACGTATATCGGAGTGAGCCGTTACAGACTGGTACATATATATTAATAATAAGGCAGGGCCAGCCCTCACTGACCCTGCGCCTAATTTACCCCGATACCGGGAGTATAGAAACTGAAAAAGACAAAAACACTTAAAATTTTTTTTGGAAATACGAAAATAGGGTTAATATTGTATACCAGTATGTACCAGTATATAAAAATGGTACTGCGGAAAACCTCAACGTCATTCTGACCAAATCGATTGTTTATGCTAATCAAGAAATCATTTCTCAGGAGTATGTTTTTCTTCCTGGCGCTCCTGCAGGGCTTCCTGTCTTTTTCGCAAGGCCGACAGGTGACCGGTAAGGTTGCCGACGATCAGGGTAAAGGCCTGCCCGGTGCCACCGTTGCAGTAAAAGGTGCTGCAGTGAGTGTAGCCGCCGATGCAGATGGCCGTTTCTCTATTGCCGTGCCTGCCAGCGCTACCACACTGGTAGTAACTGCCGTTGGCTATACAGAGCAGGAGGTGGAAATCAATGGCCGCTCCACAGTAGATGTCACGCTGCAGACAGATGCCCGGTCACTGGGCGATGTAGTGGTGGTGGGCTATGGAACGGTACGTAAAAAGGATGCCACTGGTGCGGTATCCAGCATTTCAGCCAAGGACTTCAGCCAGGGTGTGATCAGCAATCCCCTGCAGCAGATCCAGGGCAAAGTAGCTGGCCTTACGATCACACAGGCAGGCGGTGACCCCAATGCCAACCTCATCATCCGCCTGCGCGGGCAAACCTCACTGAGTGGTGGTCAGACACCGCTGGTAGTACTCGATGGTATCCCCCTGGATGATCCCAACCAGATATCGAGCATTCCTCCCGGCGATGTAGCTTCTTATGATGTACTGAAAGATGTATCTGCTACTGCGATCTACGGTTCGCGCGGTGCCAACGGTGTTATTATCATTAATACCAAAAAAGGTCAGGCCGGCCGCTCACGGGTAGAGTACAACGGATATGTATCTGCCGATAAACTGGCCAAGGATTTTGACCTGCTTACGGCCAACGAATGGCGTACCATTGTACCCACAGTGCCCGGCATCACACCAGCTACCATTGCCGCATTGGACAAAGGCGCCAATACCGACTGGCTGGGTGCCATTACCCGCACGGGTATCACCCATAGCCATAATGTGGCGGTATCTGGCGGTACCGGTTCATTCAACTATCGTGCTTCGGTCAACTACATGGACCAGCAGGGTATTGTGGTCAACAGCGGCAAAGAGCAGCTGGGCCTTCGCTTTACTGCACAGCAAAAGGCACTCAACAATAAACTTGATCTGCAGGTATCACTGTTCAACAACCAGAACCTGCGCAAGTATACCGACTATGCCATTTTCGCATATGTCAATACCACACCTCCTACCTATCCGGTATACAATCCTGATGGCAGCTATTTTGCCTACTATGATTTTGAACAACAGAATCCGGTAGCTCAGCAGATGATGCAAACCAACCAGGGTCGCGAAAACCTTACCCAGTTGATGGGTCGTGCCGATTATGAGTTGATCAGCGGATTGAAAATAGGTGTGCTGGGTTCTATTTCCCGTTACAATATCCAGACAGAATTTTTCCGGCCCACACTGCCCGGTGTCAACAATGTGAACAGTGGTAACCAGTATGCCGGCAATGTAAACTCCAAGAAAGGCGACTTCCATATCAACTACAATAAGAGTTTTGGTAAACACAACGTAGGCGCAACCGGTGTGTATGAATACAATGAATTTAATGATTACAACTTCCGCGCTTCCGGCCAGGACTTCCTGCTCGAAGAGTCAGGTGTCAACAATCTGGGTGCCGGTAACCCTGCGCTGAATCAGATCGCTTCTTACAGGCAGCAGTTCAAGATCATTTCATTCCTGGGTCGCTTTGCCTACAACTATGATTCCCGTTACTATGCTACGGTGAGTTTCCGTCGTGATGGATCGTCTAAGTTTGGTGCCAACAACCGCTGGGGTAACTTTCCCTCGGCCTCTGTGGCCTGGCGTATCAAAGGCGAATCATTTATGGATAATGTAGGCTGGCTGAGCGACCTCAAACTGACAGCAGGTTATGGCGTGGTGGGTAACCAGGACGCTATTAATCCTTACAACACACTGCTGACACTGGGTGGCGCGGGTCGTTATTATGACCCCAGCAGCAGCAACTACCTGTATCCGCAATCTTATGCGCCCAACCAGAATGCCAACCCTGATCTGAAATGGGAAGAACGGCATGGTACAAACGTAGGTCTGAGCTTTGCTATTCTCAACAACCGCTTCAACGGTAGTGTGAATGTATATAATGACAAGACCAAGAATCTGCTGTTCAATTACATTGTACCTGTACCACCTTTCTTCTACAACTCTATCCTGGCCAATGTGGGTTCACTTACCAACAAAGGCGTGGAAGTGCAACTGGGTGGTGAAATACTGCAGACACGAGATTTCAGCTGGAATTTTGGTGGCCAGATCACTTTCAATAAAACACGTATCACCAGCCTCTCCGGTACATATGATGGCACTCCCATCTCTACCGATCAGGTGCCCGTGGGTCAGGCTACAGGACGTGGTTATGCCAACAACTATATTACATTCCTGAAAGTGGGCTATGCTCCATATGTATTCTATCTGCCTGAGTTTGCCGGACTGGCACCTGCCAACGATCCTGCTACCAACAGCAACCAGCTGTACTATGCAGCCGATGGATCAAAGATCGCTACAGTAAGCACTGCACGCAGAAAATATACCGATCCTACTGCCAAGTTCAATTATGGCTTCAACAGTTCTATGACCTACAAAAACTGGGGACTGAATTTCTTCCTGCGTGGTGTAGCCGGACAAAAAGTGTTTAACAACTACAACAATATCACCAGCAACTTTTCCCGCCTGCCGGGCAACAACGTGACCAAGGACGCTCTTACCAATGGTATCCGTGGCTCACAAACCGCTTCCGATTACTGGTTGGAAGATGCCGGCTTCCTGCGTCTGGATAACCTTACACTTTCTTATACTATTCCTAACGTAAAAGGGCTGGAAAGCCTGCGGTTATATGCAACAGGTAATAACTTATTTGTAATCACTTCTTATAAAGGACAGGATCCTGAGATCGCTACAGGCAACAGTGCACAGTCTTACATTGATGCCAACGTATCGGGCCTTGGTTTCTATCCACGCAGCCGTACGTTCACATTCGGCGTAAATGTGGCATTCAAATAATAATTGCTTGTAGTATCAAATAAAAGATCAGATATGAAAAAGAAGAATCTCGTATATAAAATCACATTGGCAGCAGGCCTTATGCTGGGTTTATCGGCCTGTACCAAGCTGGATCAGGAAGTGTATTCCGTGATCCCCAACCAGAATTTCTGGCGCACACCCGAGCAGATCGCTGCAGGTATTGCCCCGGCGTACGCTTCTCTTACACAAATTCCCAGCGGCGAATTCCAGAACCTGCAGGAACACTCTTCCGATGAAATGCTGGCACCGGCCCGCGGCAATGACTGGCTGGGTGCTGGTCAGCACATCGAAATGTGGACACATACCTGGACGGCCGAAACAGAAGCGGTTGTAAATACCTGGCCCGATCTTTACTCAGGTATCGGTAAGATCAACTTTATCCTCAGCATCGTTAACAGCCTGGATCCTGCTCCCCCCAACCTGGATAATATCAATGCAGAGCTGAAAATACTCCGCGCATTGTATTACTACTGGGCGCTGGATCTGTATGGCAACGTGCCGCTGGTAACAGATTTTGCCACCAATCCCAATACTGTTACCAATACACCCCGGGTGCAGGTATTCAATTTTGTAGAAAAGGAAGTCAAAGACAATATCAACCTCGTGTCGCCCGACGTAAGTCTCTCTACCTATGGCCGTGTGACCAAGTGGATGGCATTTTCGCTGCTGGCCAAACTGTACCTCAATGCAGAGATCTATACCGGTACTGCACGCTGGTCAGATGCCCGTGCCATGTGCGACTCGGTGATCCTCTCTGGCAAGTACAGTCTGATGTCTAATTTCTACGACAACTTCTCACAAAACAACGAAGGCTCCAAGGAAAACATCTTTGTAGTACCGTTCGATAACGTAAACATCGGTGGCAATAACTACCAGGCCCAGACACTGCACTATCAAAGCAATATCAACTTTGGCCTGAGCAGTGGAGCATGGAACGGCTATTGCAGCAACGCTGAGTTCTATAGCAACTACGACACTACTTCTGTATATACAGTGAGAGGTCAGAATACCTACCGCACTTTTCTCGATCAACGGAGTGGTCAGTACCTGATCGGCCAGCAGTTTGCAGAACGTTACAGCTATCCGCCCAACTCCAACGTGCTGGTGGCAAGTACCAACGAGGCGCTCAAGATCAAGGATGCACAAACCGGCCGTTTCCTGAGTTTCTATGCCAATGTGAAAGAAGTAAACAATCCGACCGATACATTCCGCCTGGCTGGATTGCGTAACATCAAATATTTTCCCAATCCCGGTATTCTTACCAGTCAGAGCAACGATGTGCCTATCTTCCGCCTGGCAGATATCCTGCTGATGCGTGCAGAGGCTTCGGTGCGTATGGGCGGACTGTCTGCTACCGATCTCGGTTATGTGAATATGCTTCGTGAACGTGCCTATAGTGGCGATGCCAGTCACAACTGGGCGCTGGCCGATGTAACCCTGACCAACCTGCTGGCCGAACGTGCCCGTGAGCTGGCCTGGGAAAATCATCGCCGCCAGGATTGTATCCGTTTTGGAACGTTTGGCAATGCACGTGTACCGGCCAAAAATGCTGACCCCGGCCGCTACCTGGAGATCTTCCCGATCCCCAAAGCCGAGCATGCAGCCAATCCAAACCTGGTACAGAATCCCGGCTATCCTGCTTTCTAACAGTTAGTTTGGTGATTATAAAAAAAGCAGGCGTGTATTTCGCCTGCTTTTTACATTTTTACATTGCATTGTTATATGAAAAGACTTCTCGCGCTGATTAGCTACCTCGGTATTGCCTTGCTGCTGATACGCTGCGGTTCACCAGCTGCCCCTGCAGATGAAGCCAGCGATCTGTTTGAGCAACTGGATGCCACTGTCACTGGTATCAGCTTTGCCAATACTGTAAAAGACAGCAATGAATGTAATATTCTCAACTTCCGCAATTTCTACAACGGCGGCGGCGTGGCTATTGGTGACATAAACAATGATGGCCTGCCGGATATTTATTTCAGTTCAAACCAGGGTAGCAATAAACTGTATCTCAACCAGGGCAACTGGAAATTTAAAGATATAACGGACGAGGCTGGCGTAGGCGGTATCAATCGCTGGCATACCGGTGTCAACATGGTTGATATCAACGCAGATGGCTGGCTCGATATCTATGTCTGCAATAGCGGCGATGTGTCGGGGCAATTCAGGGAAAATGAATTGTACATCAATCAGCGCAACGGAAAGTTTATTGAATCGGCAGCGGCGTACGGACTGGCAGATAAAGGCATTGGTACACAGGCTGCTTTTTTTGATTATGACCTGGATGGAGATCTGGATTGTTTTATTCTCAACAATAGTTTTCGCCCCATAGAAAGTTTTGGTTATGACCGCAACATACGTCATGTGCGAAGTGAAAGCGGCGGTCACCGTTTTTACCGCAATGATAATGGTGTATTTAAAGATATCAGCACAGCAGCCAATATCTATGGTAGTGAAATTGGGTTTGGCCTCGGTGTAAGCATAGGTGACGTGAACAACGACGGCTGGCCCGATATGTATGTGTCGAATGATTTTTTTGAAAAAGATTACCTCTATATCAATCAGAAAGATGGCAGTTTTAAAGAGGTAATTGCCGATGCCATGGGGCATACCAGCCTGGCCAGCATGGGCAGCGATATAATGGATATCAACAACGATGGCTGGCTGGATATTTTCACCACCGATATGCTGCCCGAAGGAGATTATCGTCTCAAAACCACCACACGTTTTGACGATTATGATGTGCAGCAGGCCAAGCTGCGCAATGACTTTCATCACCAGGTGCAAAGCAACTGCCTGCAACTAAACAATGGCAATGGCAGTTTTCGGGAGATAGCCAGCTATGCCGGTGTAGAGGCAACCGACTGGAGCTGGGGCGCACTCAGCTTCGATTTTGACAACGATGGCTGGAAAGACATTTTTGTATCCAATGGGATCAATAAAGACCTGACCGATCAGGATTTTCTCGATTTCTACAGCGCCGCCGATATGCGCAATAAGGCCATTGAAAAAGGATTCAGCTACCGCAGCTTCCTGGAAAAATTAAAATCGACACCGATCGCCAGTTACGCTTTTGTCAATCAGCGTGACCTTACCTTTAAAAATAAGTCGGCTGTAATGGGCCTGGGCACTCCCTCGTTCAGCAACGGCGCTGCCTATGCAGACCTCGATGGCGATGGTGACCTCGACCTGGTAGTGAATAATGTGAATATGCCTTCGTTTGTATACCGTAATCATACTTCAGAAAAAAAGAAGAAACATTTTCTGAAAATAAAATTTGAAGGAGACAGCCTGAATCGGTTTGGTATTGGCAGCCGTGTGCAGGTATTTGCCGGCGGACAAATGCAGACTACCGAAAATATTTCCAGTCGCGGGTTTCAGAGTGCGGTAGAGCCATTTGTATATTTTGGACTGGATACCGTAAAGCAGATTGATAGCGTCCGGATCATATGGCCCCGGCATCAGTATCAAACCCTGTATAAACTTATGGCCGATACAACGGTTACAGTACGCATAACTGATGCAAAAGACAGCTGGTCTTATCAGCAGCCTGTTATTGCCCCATTGTACCAGTTGCTCGACTCATCCTGGATAGCGGGCAACCGGCAACACGAAGAGAATGATTTTATAGATTTTGACCGCGAGCGGCTTATTCCCAAAATGATATCGGCCGATGGTCCGCCACTGGCCACCGGCGATGTGAATGGAGATGGATTGCTGGATTTGTTTATGGGAAATGGAGCAGGGTCGCCGGCCCGGATTTTTTTACAACAACCTACTGGCAGCCTCCGGCAGCAGTCACAGTTTGTATGGGATCAGGACAAACAGAGTGAAACGACCGGTGCAGCTTTTTTTGATGCGGATGGTGATGGCGATCTCGACCTGGTGGCTGTATCGGGTGGAAATGAACATGCACCCGGCGCATTGGAATTGCTGGCCCGGCTGTATATAAATGATGGCAAAGGAAACTTCAGCCGTGCATTCAAAGGCTGGCCGCTGGTATCACTCAATGCTTCCTGCGTGGTGACGGCCGATGTGGATGGCGATGGCTTAACAGATATTTTTATCGGCGGTCGCAGCGTGGCCGGGTCTTATGGTAAAGCACCGGGGGCGGTATTGCTGCGTAATACAGGTAAAGGAGAGTTTGTAAATGCAACAGCCACAATGGCGCCTGAACTGCAGGAACTGGGCATGGTCACATCTGCTGCCTGGGCTGTACTGGAAAAAGGAGAAGATCCGCGACTGGTGATCGCAGGAGACTGGATGCCGGTCACTGTTTTTCATTTTAATAAAGGAAAACTCAGCAGGGAAAAAGAACTGGACGGATCTGCCGGCTGGTGGAATTGTATAACCGTAGCAGATATAGATGGTGATGGCCGTCAGGATCTGATCGCCGGCAATACGGGACTCAATGCCCGGATACGTGCAGATGCTGATCACCCCGCCAGTTTATATGTAGGTGACTTTGATAAAAACGGCCAGTCTGAATGCCTGCAGGTATATTATAAAAAGGATGGCAAGCCATATCCATTTAATCTCAAAGGGGATTTTGTAGCCCAGATGCCTTCGTTCAAGAAGAGAGTGCTGTATTATACCAGCTACGCAGGCAAACCGATCGAAGAATTGCTGACACCTGAAGAACGGAAACAGGCACAGGTGCTGCAGGTACAGGAAAGCCGTTCCTGTATTTTTTATAATAAAGGAAAAAACAATTTTGAAAAAACAGCCCTGCCGGCAGATGCACAGCTTAGTGCTGTCTATGCTATATTGGTAAAAGACCTGGATGGAGATGGGCGTGCTGACCTGCTATTGGGTGGTAACCTGTTTGGCTTAAAACCAGAACAGGGACGACTGGATGCCAGCGAGGGTGTAGTATTGTTGCAGGACGATCATAAAACATTTCGTTCGGTACCCGCACAGCGATCGGGTCTGCGGATAACCGGTGAGTTGCGTTCACTGCAGCTGTTGCCACGGGCAAAAGACACATTGATCGTGGCGGGCCGAAACCATGACGCATTGCTGTTATTCCGAAAAAACTGATATGTACAGATCAATAGCGAAAGGGATTGGTATGATAAGTATGGCGGCGTTGCTCAATGCATGTGGCCATAGCGAAAAGCCATTGTTTGAATTATTAAAGGCTGGTCAGACTGGTGTCAGTTTCAGCAATCAGCCTACGGCAAACGATTCGCTGAATATTCTCGATTATCTCTATTACTACAATGGTGGAGGCGTAGCCGTTGGTGATATTAATAACGACGGGTTGGCTGATATTTATTTTACAGCAAACCGCAAGGGGGCCAACGGACTTTATCTCAATAAAGGAAAATTTGTTTTTGAAGATATAACCGCAAAGTCAGGCACAGCGGGCATAGCCGACTGGCATAGTGGTGTGACCATGGCCGATGTGAATGGCGACGGCTGGCTGGATATCTATGTATGTGCAGTAAGTGGCAAACTGGGATTGCAGGGACGTAACCAGCTTTTTATTAATAACCGTAACGGCTCTTTTACAGATAGTGCAGCAGCTTATGGATTAGACTTTGCCGGCTTCAGTACGCAGGCTGCTTTTTTTGACTATGACCGGGATGGCGACCTGGATTGTTACCTGCTCAACCAGTCAGCCCATTCAGTGGAAATGTATCGCGATACATCGCTGCGACGTGTACCTGGTGGGCCGGCAGGCGATGTGCTGCTGCGCAATGATGGCAACCGGTTTACAGATGTCACACGAGAAGCAGGTATCTACAACAGTATTCTGGGTTATGGCCTGGGCCTGGCTATCGCAGATTTTAATAATGATGGCTGGGACGATATCTATGTCGGCAACGACTTTCACGAAAACGATTATTACTACCTCAACCAGGGCAATGGCACATTTAAGGAATCGGGTGCGGCTCATTTCGGCCATTACTCCCGCTTTAGTATGGGCAATGATGCAGCCGATGCAGATAATGATGGCCAGCTGGATATTGTTACGGCCGACATGCTGCCGTTTGAAGAAAAATTTCTTAAAACATATAGTGGTGGCGATGCGCTGGATATTTACAAATACACCGTGGAGCGCAATGGTTTTCAGCCACAATTTTCGCGCAATAGTCTGCAGCGTAATATGGGCAATGGAGAATGGTTTGCCGAAACGGGCCTCATGGCCGGTATTGCTGCCACCGACTGGAGCTGGAGTCCGCTGCTGACCGACGTGGATAATGATGGCTATAAAGATCTTTTTATGTCAACAGGCATAGTAAAACGTCCCGTTGATCTCGATTATATGCGGTTTATCTCCGGGGCCTATGTGCAAAAGAGCCTAGAACAAACACGTGGTCTCGACGAAGCGGCGCTTTCGCGTATGCCCGATGGTATCATGCACAATTTTATTTATCAGAATAAGGCCGACGGAACTTTTGCAGACAGGAGTGCGCAGTGGGGTATGACCGATTTAAATTATTCAACAGGCGCCGCCTATGCCGACCTGGACAATGACGGGCGAATGGACCTGGTTGTAAATAACCTGCTGGCGCCTGCAGGTATTTACCGCAACAATGGGTCGGGCCAGCGTCATTATTTACAGATAAGTTTTGACGGAAACACACCTAACACTTTTGGTGTAGGGGCCAAAGTATACCTGTTTAACCGGCACAAACAGCAATACCAGCAGCTGATGCTTACCCGGGGTTTTCAATCGTCTGTGGCACCCCTGCTGCATTTTGGCCTGGATACGGCCAGCGTTGTAGACAGCCTGCTGGTGATATGGCCCGATCAGCAATGGCAGATGTTGTATAAAGTATCTGCCAACCAGCGGGTGATACTGCATCAGAAAGATGCCAGGGCCGGATCGGTGCAGCAGCCGGCCATGACAGGCAGCTGGATGCAGGATCTGTCGCCGGCAATCGGTATCAACTGGCAGCACAGGGAAGATGTGTTCAACGATTTTAATGTGCAGCGCCTTATCCCGCACCAGTTATCGGCCCGTGGCCCGGCGCTTGCCGTAGCAGATGTGAATGGCGATGGGCGCGATGATTTTTATGCCGGTGGTGCTGCAGGACAGCCGGGTGTACTGGCCCTGCAGGATGCGGACGGGCGTTTTCGCATAAGCCCGCAGCCGGCACTGGCAGCAGACAGTGCTGCCGAAGATGTAGATGCACTTTTTTTTGATGCCGATGCAGATGGCGATATGGATCTGTATGTGGTAGCTGGCGGCAACGAATACAGGGGTAATCACCCTGTCTTGCAGGACCGGTTATATCTCAATAATGGACAGGGCGTTTTTGAGAAGGCGGTAAATGCGCTTCCGGCTTTTGCAGTTAATAAGTCGTGTGTGACTGCTGTTGATTTTGATAAGGACGGCGATACAGATCTGTTTGTGGGCGGGCTGGCCGATCCGATGGCTTATGGCAAACCGCAAAACAGTTACCTGCTTATCAATGATGGTCACGGCCATTTTACGCTTGCAGATAAAAAAACTGCCGACCTGGAGACCCTGGGCATGGTAACTTCTGCTGTATGGACCGATCTGGATGGCGATAGTTATCCTGAGCTGATTGTAGCAGGTGAGTGGATGCCCATTACTGTTTTTGCCAATCAGCAGGGACGTTTGCATAAAACAAATGCGGGACTGCCTGCCGGTTGGTGGCAGTCACTGGCGCTGGCCGATCTCGATGGTGATGGGGATATGGATATCCTGGCCGGCAATTATGGACTTAACTCCAAACTGCAGGCCAGTGCCGCCATGCCCTTAAAACTTTACCTGAAAGATCTGGATGAAAACGGGCAGATCGATCCCATTCTTACCTATACCAGGCCCGAAGGAGAATTTACTTTCCTGGGAAAAGATGAACTGGAGAATCAATGGCCGGCTATCAAGAAGAAATTTTTGAAGTATGCCGATTTTGCCGGTAAAACGGTGAAGGAAGTTTTTGGTGACCAGCTCGATAACGCACTTGTGCTGCAGGCAACCGACCTGCGGTCGGGTATTATCTGGAACAAAGGCCAGGGACAGTTGTCGTTTGAAGCATTGCCGGTAGCGGCACAGGTATCACCCGTGTTTGCCTGGGCTACTGGTCAGTTTGATCACCAGGGGCCGGCAGATATCCTGGCTGCGGGCAATTTTTATGGTGTGATGCCTTACGAAGGGCGCTATGATGCCAACCGGGGTTCATTGCTCAGAGGCCTTCAGGCAGGCTCTCAACTGATGTTTATTTCAGGCGGAGGTTACACTCCCATCAGTGGGGAGGTCAGGGCTATCAGCCGTATACGTACACCCCGGGGAGAGTTGTTGCTTGTAGCACGCAACAATGCCAGCCTGCAATGGTTGCTGCCTCAATAAACGGGGAATAATAATGTAACAGTCTGTTGTGTGGCCGTGTATTTTTCCAAAGGCAATGCTACCCGCTTCAATCCTTTATCAATACAATATTGATTCATGGCTTTGTACAAGGCAGGCAGCTGATCAGGGGCACAGTTGCCGCTCAGCAGCCGACCATTGCCCGGCAGGCGCAGCCAGGAGATACCAGGTGCCTGTGTTTTTTCTTTCAGAACGGGTAGGCCTACTGCTACCAGTATACTATCACCCGGGCGGTTGTGCCGCGATATAAAATGATAATTGCCGCCGGCAGCATCGGTTGTTTTTAAATAATCAGCTAGTTGTGTACGCAGATGGGTGATAGCGACGCTATCCTGCCCATTGGCCACCGTTACCGATGCAGTAAGGATCAATGTATCCTGTACCGGGATAAGGTGTAACGGAAAACCATAGTAACGAGCCGGATCTTCCAGTTGTGTTTTGAGCAATGAAAGGGCTGTACTGCCGGCCGGTGATCCCAGCTTTTCTTTTAACCATGTCCAGCCGGATATGCGCCGGCTGCAGGACACCGTAGTCTGAAAGCCCTGGCCTGCCGGCTGGGCGATCCATACGGTCGTATTTTTTCCTTTTTCATCGGTCAGTTCAACAGCGGCGGCATTGAGGGCTTTTACCAGCAATTGCTGTCCATTGTGCAATTGTATGTGATCAGGAAAAACAGAGCTGTCCGCGCCAGGATACCATTTTACCAGGTTGGCAGGTTGAGTGAGCTGGGGGCCTACTTCATACACCGATGCATTGATCAGAATGCGTTGCTCCCGGCGGAAATGAATAAGGAGCAGCGATACCGGCAATATGATCAGTATTGCCAGCACCACTGCTCCTGTTTTCTTTTTTATATCCCATTGCATTTTGCTCATGGGGCGGGTAATTATTGCAAGATGGAAATGATCTTTTTCAACTCCTCCATATCCGGCAGATATACATTGCCAAAGTCAAGCACTTCGGGGTTGGCAAAGGTCATGGGATTGGGAGAGGTCCTTCTCAGTGAGCCATGAAACTCGCGTGCACCGGTCTCCTGCATCAGTTGTGCAATATTACCTGCGGTAATGCCGGCACCGGGCATGATGATAATGCGGTCACCAGCCTGTTGTACCAGTTGAGCCAGCAGGGCACTGCCCTGGGGAGCTCCGCTGCGCTGGCCGGAAGTAAGAATGCGCTCGCAGCCGGCGGCAATGATGTCTTCGAGCGCCTGCAGCGGATCGGGTGTGGCATCAAAAGCACGGTTGCAGGTTACTTTCATGGGGTAGGCCAGCTCTACAAATTCTTTCAGCCGGTCGATATCTATTTCCCCGTTTATTTTTTGCACGCCAATAGAAATACCATCGCAACCCAGCTCTTTGCAAACGGCAATATCCTGTTTGATGATAGCCAGTTCATCTTCGTCATAAAAATAGTTGCCGCAGCGGGGGCGCAGGATGGGGTACAGTTTGATGCTGATCCTCTCGCGGGTACGTTTGATATGGCCGTAGCTGGGTGTAGTGCCGCCTTCTACCGGGTTGTCGCAAAGTTCTACACGGTAAGCACCTGCCTGCTCGGCCATGATGCACGACTGCACATTGAAAGCGCAAAGTTCAAATCTTGCTTGTGGGGTCATGGTATTGATATGAATTAATAAATACTGTTGGAATGAAAAACGGTATCGGTTTGCTGATTGCGTACTGCATAGGTAAAACCTTTCTGCAGGCAATATGCACCATATTCTCCTTTTTTGTTCAATGCAAGAAATCCAACCTGGATTTCTTTGGCGCGGGCGGGGTTGCGTTTGATAATACGCTCCACCGCTTCCCTGCAGGCAGCCTGGGGGCTGCGTCCCTGCCGCATCAGCTCTACGATCAGGTGAGCGCCTACTATGCGGATCACTTCTTCGCCCACACCCGTGGCAGTAGCGCCGCCCACTTCATTGTCTACATAAAGACCGGCACCGATCACCGGTGAGTCGCCCACACGGCCCTGCATTTTATAGGCCAGGCCACTGGTGGTACAGGCACCGCTTATATGGCCCTGCGCATCGATCGCCAGCATACCGATGGTGTCATGATTGTCTTTGCCACCGGGCATGGGATCTTTGCCGGGCTGGTACAATTGATTTTCGATATTGGCTACCGGCTTGTATTCCGATGTTTTCAGCCACTCGCGCCAGGCTTTTTCGGCGGAGGGTGTCAGCAGATTTTCTTTGGTAAAACCATTGGCCAGCGCAAACCGCAATGCACCTTCGCCGGCGAGTATGATATGCGGCGTTTTTTCCATCACCAGCCTTGCTACGGAGATCGGATGTTTGATATGCTCCAGGCACATGACAGAGCCGCAATTGTATTTTTCATCCATAATGCAGGCATCCAGTGTGACACGGCCATCACGATCGGGCAATCCGCCATAACCCACGCTCTGGTTGGTTTCGTCGGCCTCGGGTATACGCACACCTGCCTCCACCGCATCGAGCGCGCGACCAGAACGGCTCAGTACATCCCAGGCAGCAGCATTGGCTGCTTTGCCAAAATCCCAGGTAGATACCACCACCGGGTAGCTGCCTTTTGATGCATCAGGAAAAGAACCGGCAAACAATTGTTTGCCGGTCATGATTGCTGCTGAACTTACTAGCGATTGCCGTAAGAAGGTTCGTCTGCTTGACATGAAATAAGATTAACCGATCATTTATTTAAGTGAAATGGTATGTGTGATCTTGCTGATACCTTTCAGTACATCTGTACCACCAGTGCCTGTCCAGTTGTCTTTATGAACAACTACATTGTTGGGCAGGTTGCCGGCGTCGAGGAAACTGAGCTGCATGGTTGCTTTGTCGCCTGTGTTGTTTACGGTCAGTTGCAGGTTGATACGGCCAAATGGTGTACGGATACCATTCAGTTTGGTTACGTCACCAGGTTTGGTCCATTGTTTAGGCAATGCCTCAAACACGTGCAGGTCATTGCCACGGTCTATCTGCAGCATATGGATCACCATACGCACAAATTCGGCACTGGCCCAGTTGTGCGGCATATCGCCTACTTCTTCATTTCCCTTACCATTGGGCTTTTGCTCTTCACGCCATACCATGGTAGGAGAGGAGTGATTGGCAAAATCATAAAGCAGTTGGGGAATGCCTTTGGTTTTGCCCAGCCATTGCATGGCATGACCATAGAAAGAGCTGAAATATGTCCAGAGACCATCTGTCATCCAGCCGGTAGAGATAACCAGGCCCTGCTCGCGGTGATCGGTCAGCATGTCGACGGTCTGCTCGGCCCACTGTTTTACTTCGGGGTTTTCATCAAAGATCTGTCCGGGATATACTGACTGGCAGAAAGCCCACTGACCGCGTTGTGCCTCGTGGTTCTGCTCATTGTTGATCATCACAGGCAGGTAGGTATTTCCTTTTTCATCTTTACGGATATCTTTCCGTGCTTTGTCTACGAAGAAATTGAACCAGTTGTTGTAATCTTTTTCCCACTCATCGGCCTGGGCAGTTTTGCCCAGCCAGCGGGCGGCTTTGATGGCCCATTTCATACCGCTGAGACACCATTCTGTGTTGCTGTAGTCATTGCCATGTTGAATACCGCCATCCACATTGCCGTTTGGCAGCAGTCCATAGTAAGATTTACTGGGGTCTTTCAATGCTTCTGCACGCAGGTAGTTGATGCGGCGCAGGCAACCTTCTACCACACCCCAGTTTTCTTCGAGCCATTTGCGGTCCTGTGTGAGCATGGCATGGCGTATGACCATAAAGGGCACCAGACCATTTTCTTTATGGAAAGTGGTGATCATCTCAAAGCCGCCATCGGGCAGCTGAAAGTGTGTGAGGTAGTCGATACAGCTGCGTACATCTTTTACGTAGTTGAGCATGGTACCCACTTCGAGCAGAAAGCTGCCATCTGCCAGCCACAGACCACGGTAGATGGTGGGACCTACGTGAAACGATTTATTGCCTTTGCGGATGTCGCGTGCCTGGAAGATGTTGCGGATGCTGGATGCTACCATTGCCTGGATACCGGCATCAGGTACCTGGATGGCATTGGCAGAAGGGCTGTTGACCTTCCACCAGGCAGCAGCTTTCTGCTGTTGCAGGCGGCTGGCAGCCACCGTAGGCGTGTATTTAAGCGAAGTGGGGAAGAAGCGACTGAGGGTGACGGCAACCTGTTTGCTTTCGCCGGCTTTCAGTTGTACCGCAGGCACCTGGATGGTGTAATGGTTAGATGAATCCTTTACCACTTCACCAATGCCAATGCTGGTAGCCAGTCGGGTATATTCATCAAACTGAATGTAGTTGCTTTCTTTTTTCAGTTCATCCAGCCCTGCGTAACGCAGTACCGGTTGGAAGGAAGTGGCCGTGCTGCCGGTATTCTTAAGCGTGATCACAGAATGATAACGACGCTCGGGCATACCTACGTTGGCACATTTGGCATACAATAAGGCCTGGCTGTTGGCTTTGCCGGCAACGATATTTTCGGCACTGGGTGCATTGCCTTTAAAAAGCCAGAGGCCGTTTACGATCGCATCGCGATCTTTGGCGCCGGGGCGATTGGTGATCACGATGGTGAGGATGCCATCTTTATCGGCATCTACCGCTTCAAAAGTATATACACCGGGTTTGCGATAACCAAAGTCTTTTACGGGATCGATATCTTTTTGCGTTGCACCCTCTACGTGAATACGCATCTCGCGCTGACCGGGCTCCTCATATTTTCCTTCGCAGAAACCAAGTGCTACGGCATGACGTGCGCCGGCAGGTACTTTGATATGAAATTCTACGAGGCCTTCACCAGACAGACCTTTTACGCCCATAGCAGCATCCTGGAAAGAAGCATCACAGGCTACAGTGGGTTTTGACCAGTCGCGCAATGCACGGCGGCTGTCGAAACGTACAATGCTGTACATTTTTTCCGCAGCAGGGATTTCGAGGAAGGTTTCTTCGGTGATCTGAACGTTGCCGCTGTTTTTTACAGTTTGTAAAAGCGGAAAATTGGTCGATTGCAATTGCTGATCTTTCCAGGTGGCTGGTGTCTGACCATCAAACTGAAGTGAGAAAGAGAAACTACGGGGGCCGCCTTTGTAACCATAATCGCCAAAGAGCTGGCCTTCTTTTCCTACAAGCGTCTTTACAGGATCATCGGGCAGGCAGACAGAGGTTTGCCACCAGGGAATACTGTAGCGGTGGTCTACAACCAAAGGCGTAGTTTGGGCAGCACTTTGTATCGCTGCCGAGCCCATCACCAGGGCTAGTGGTAATACTTTCCGGAGTGCAGATTGTACCATGGTAAAACTAGTTTAGGTTAATGAGATGAGATACCATTTCAGCTAGCAATAAGGTTTGTATTAAAACATCGGGTTAGTCTTTTGATCAATGTGGTGCTACAAATACTTCTTCCATTTCTTCCAGCGTTTTTCCTTTTGTTTCCTTTACCACTTTGAGGCTGAAAACAAAATTGATAAGGCTGCAAAGCGCAAACATCCAGAAGGTGACCGCGGCACCTGTCTTTTCGAGCAGCCAGGGAAAGAACTGGCCTACCATCCATACAGCGATCCACAGGGCCAGCGTACATACGGCCACTGCTTTTACGCGTACTTCTGTCGGGAATATTTCGTTGATCACGATCCAGGTCACTGGCCCCAGCGAGAATGCAAAGCAGGCGATATAGGTCAGCATCAGGATCAGCAGCAGTGGTCCCTGTGTATTATTGGTATAAAAAAGTAATCCGCACAGCACCAGCGATACTACAATGCCGGTAAGCCCGGCAATGAGCAATATCCTGCGTCCGTATTTATCAGCCCAGCGTATGGCCAGGATGGTAAAGAGCATATTTACTGCGCCAATGATCACCTGAAAAAGCAGGGCATTGCTGCTGTTGATACCAGCTGCTTCAAAAATGCTGGGACCATAATAGATGATGGCATTGATGCCGGAAAATTGTTGAAATACGGCCAGCACGATACCAATGATCAGGGGCAGGCGTATGGCGGGTGAGGAAAGGGAAATGCGTCGTGCAGAAGCGCGGCCAGCGGCTTTGCTGATCTCGGCCAGTTCTTTTTCTGCCTCATCAGCACTGCGTACTTCCTGCATGATGGCTGTGGCTTTTGCCGTCTGTTGCCGGCTCATGAGCCAGCGAGGACTTTCGGGCACACGTGTGAGTAAAGCAAGGAAAAGAACAGAAGGAATAGCCATTGCCAGGAACATGGGACGCCAGGCTTCTGCCTGGAAAAACCAGGTAGCCCAACTGCTGCCAAAATCGTGATGACTGTAATTGACCAGCAGGGCATTGGAAAAATAAGCGAGCAGGATACCCAATGTGATGGCCAGCTGGTAATAAGCGATCATGCGGCCACGCTGGCTGGCGGGTGCAAACTCTGCAATGTACATGGGCGACACTACCGATGCCATACCCACGCCTATGCCACCGATCATGCGCGCAATCACCAGCACACTGAATGAAGGAGGAAAAGCACAGCCTACTGCTGATATCAGAAACATGATGCCAGCCAGTGCAATGGTTTTTTTGCGACCGATGCGGTCACTCACCAGGCCTGTGATCAGTACGCCCAGTATACAACCTGCCAGTCCGCTGCTCACGAGCCAGCCTTCCATGACAGTATCCAGCGCAAACTGGGTTTTGATCAGTTGAATGGCGCCCGATATAACGGCTGTATCAAAGCCAAACAGGAGGCCGCCAATAGCTACAGTAATGCAAATGAATTGCTGCCGGGCTACGTGTGAAGACATGGCAATCGTTTTATGTTTTTTAAAGTTTGATCAGGGTATGAAAAACAAGCGGGGGGTTAATCCCGCTTGTAATCATCATCGTAACGTTGAATATCGTTCTGCTGCCAGTTACCAAACGCTACTTCCAGTACACGCACCGGCTGATTGCCTGTGCAGGTAAGACGATGCTTCTCACGGGCCGGTATCCAGATCTCGTCACCGGCTTTGTATTCTTTTACCTCTTCGCCTACCTGTACCAGAGCGCCATCATCAATAACGATCCAGAGCTCCGCCCGTCCCGTATGCGACTGCAGGCTTAACCGCTGACCGGGTAATACGGTCATAAGGCTTACCGTGCAATCTTCATTGTTGGCAAACTGTTTGAAACTGCCCCAGGGCCTGCTTACAAAAGCCACATCAGGTTTGTTGCCGGGAATGGGCTTGGTTACATAATCGCTCATGGATAATTGATGTTTTAGGGTTTGGTACGTACAAATGCCTTGATGGTGCCAATGGTTTTTCCTTCACTTTCACCATAGGGGCGTATTGTATATTCTTTTACAGATTCTGGTATTACAAATGTTTCGGCATAGTGTACCACAAACGGTGCAAAGGCGCCTGTCGGGCTTTCTACAATTGCTTCACGGCCTTCTACCAGGTTCAGTACATTCACACTGTCGTTGGTGTGGTGATGAACGGTTTTGGAGAACCAGTGTCTTCTTGTTTCAATGAATTCACGTTTGTGCAGGCCGGTACGTTCTTCTTTCCATCCGTCTCCTTCCGCTACAGGTTCGATAACATTGACCAGCTCGCGGCGGGTAGATTCGGGAGTGCGCCCCCAGTCGATCACCTTTTTGCCATGCTCGATATTGATCGGGCGTGGTTTGCCATCAAGACCCATGCGTCCCCAGTCGTACAGCTTGAATGTAAAAATGTAAGGCGTAGCGCTGATCTCGAGCACCATACTGTTTTTGCCGGAGCAGTGAATGGTACCGGCAGGGATCAGTACGTGATCATGTTTTTTGACCGGCCATTTCTCTACATATTTATCTGCATCAAAAGCTTCGCCTGTCTGCTGGGCTTTTTGCAGATCATCGATCATGGCATCGCCATTGATATTATTCTTGAGCCCCAGGTATACCACCGCATCGTCTTCGGCATCGAGCATGTAATAGCTTTCGTCCTGCGTATAGGCCATACCAAATTTTTCGCGGATATACTCCGTGGTCGGGTGCACCTGCAGGCTGAGGTTACCTCCGTCCATCGTATCCAGAAAATCGAAGCGGATCGGGAACTCATCGCCAAAACGGGCATGCACCGGGTCGCCCAGCAGGGTGCGGGGATGTGCAAATACCAGGTTGATAGAAGGAGTTTCAATGATCACATCGTTGAAACGGAACAGCAGGCTGTTTTCTTCCGGCACACAATCAAAGGCCCAGGCATAGTTGATAGCGCTGCGGTCCATATCGCAGTACTCCTTGATCCACTGACCACCCCATGGACCGGGATCGAAGAAGGGTACGAGGCGAAAAGGTTGTGTAGTGGCTTCTTTCAGCGCATTGTTGTAAAGAGCACCGGATACCAGTTTTGGTTCGCCGGCAATGGTGGTATCTGCCAGCAGGTCCCAGCGCTGCATCAGCGTTTTCTTATGTTTGTCGCATACACGCCAGTCAACAAAGAAGGCCTGTTTGTATTGAAGAGAAGTTTTCAGGCTATTGTTATTGAATCCCAGGTTGCCTGCTTCATTGTTGCGGAAGCGAAGCTGAATTTCCCAGCGGGGCATATCAAAATATACCAGCAGATCGTATTGAGCTGGCACCAGTGCTGCGCCCGGCCCATAAATAAAAATGGTGCCGGAGCTAATCTTATCAATAGCCTCACGGGTCTCTGCCAGTTTTACCGGGTCTATGAAATCTTTCATTTCCAGGCGGGTGATAAAGCCAAAGATGTCGTCGTCTGTTACATCGGGATATACCAGTTTCTGCAGTTCATCCTCAGCTTTTAAAATATCACGGGTATAAAAGAAAGTTCCTTCCAGCCCTTTGCCGAGCTGGTCAATGAGCTCTGAGTCGCGTACACCCTGATAAGTTTCGAGCACCACAATTTTTTTCTCTGCCGGCAGCTGATCAATTTTCTGATTGATACGTGCAAGGCAGGCGTCCCAGCCCTTCACCGCTTCACCAGGTGCAGCGGCAATGTCAATAAAGGGCTTTTTGTCGTAGTTGGATATAATAGGAGGTTTCATAATCAGAGTGACTTCAGGTATTATAGCTGATGTTGCAGGCAGTACACGGCACCCAGTATACCGGCTTCTTCGGTAAGGTTGGAAGCCCTGATGTTAACGGTACCCCAGGGTGTCCATGCATGACGGGCAACTTTTTCCTGTATATAGGGTAAAATGATTGCAGCACTTTTCATCACACCACCACCAATGACCACCACATCGGGATCATAGGCGTGAATGAGATTGATCACACCCGCGGCCCATACATCCATACATTCCTGCTGTACACGGATGGCCAGTGAATCTTTTTTTTCCGCCGCATCAAAAAGAGCGCTGAAATCAAGGCGGGGCGACTGGGCCAGCAGGCTGTAGTTGAGTGATGGCTCCTGTAAGAGTGTTTCCCGCAGGCTCCAGGTAGAAGCATGCGCCTCTACACATCCGATATTTCCGCAATTGCACAGGCGGCCTTTGTAGTGAATGCTCATGTGTCCGCCCAGGCAGCCGGCCTGAAAATGTTTGCCACGCAGCAGGCGCCCGTTGATGATGGCCGATGAACCCACACCGGTACCAATGGTCATTGCCACGAGATCATCCGTACCCTGGCCGGCCCCAAACTTCCATTCGCCCACCGCGGCCATGCGTGCATCGTTGTCGATAAAGAAAGGTACCTGCCACTGTGCCTGTACCCAGGCCGGCAGGTCTGTATCAATAGCGTCGTTATATTTCTGATTGGTAGAAAGAATGCGTTGCGAAACAGAATCGACCAGTCCCGGAAAAGCCAGTGCAATACCTGATAAGCCGGCCGGATCAAGCTGCTGCGAATGGATGAGCTGCCCGATGGTCTGCTGCATCAGTGGCAGGCTGGCCTGCAGACCCTGAGCCGATACAGCCGGTACCACATCGAGGGCCAGCAGTTTGCCGTCTGCTACCAGACCCGCTTTGATGCGCGTACCGCCCAGGTCAATGCCGATATAATAGTTGTTGTTAGCAAGCATAAGGAAAAAGAGAACACCAGGTGGTGCGATTAGGAAAGCGGGTTCTTGATCAGTACAGGCTGGCCATCCTGCTCTACCAGTATGCGCGAAAAACCTGCTGTACTGATAGTGGCATAATCATGACCAGCATCGGAAGGCCATACGGCACTAAAGACCAGTGTGGTGCTGCCGGTATTGGCAGTACGGTGTGCGGTATAGCCATTGATATAATGAAGACTGCCCGGATACATACGTTCAGCCCAGGTATTGCGTTGCTCATCCATCAGGATCAGCATGCCTTCTCCTTCGATGCAATGATAGATCTCGGCCCTGTCGCGCAGCAGGTGAAAATGACCTTTGGTCATGAAGTATTCATTTCCCACTTTACCGGGCAGTATATAAGTAATGCCAAAGAATAAACCGGCCAGTGTGCCTTCGGGTACCGGAAAATAGGAGGCTACTTCATATACATGCTGTTCTTGGGGCATAGCGGCCCAGGCGGCCTTGTCAGCGAAAATATCTCCCAGGTCACCCAGTTGCCGGCTGAGGCGGTCAATGGACGGGCCGGTAAGTGATGTGCCGGAGAAACGAACAAACTGATCTGCGATCTCGGACATGAAAAGACGTTTTAAAATGACTGGCGGTCGATAAGGATGAACGGATTTTCTACCACGTCCCGTTTGCCATTCATGATCATGTCTGCCATGGTTTTGCCCATTGCATTGAAATCAGTTGTAATGGTGGTGACCCCGTTGGCAATAATGCTCTTCAGGTTGGTCTCGTTGTAGGAAATAAGGCCGATATCTTTACCGAGTTGCCATTGTTGTTCTCTTGTTTTCTTCACGATATCTACCAGGTGGCGGTCTTCGATGACAATAAAAGCATCACCTTTTTCCATTGTATCCAAAGGAGCTTCCGGCACCACAAACGTGGGTATCATTTTGCGGCGCGAAAACTTATTGAAACCCGCAATGATATCGCGTGTGCGCACCGATTCCGGAAATACCAGGTAAAGACGTTTGTATTTCTTTACCAGGTCCTGTGAGTCGATAAGGATGGAATAGATATCGTTTTCAAAATCCTGATATACACCAGGAAATTGTTTATTGTATTCTTTATAACCCACGTCAAGCAGGAAAGTACGCCGGGCATCGAGCTTCGACAGGATGGAAGACGTATCCGAATGTACTTCGGGCATGATCACAAATGTGTTGTAATAACCTGCCTGCTCACGTATCAGCGACTCAAACATCTTCATGCTATGGTGGTGAAAATAGATGTCGAGCGACGTGGTCTTGGGCAAATGATTGAGCAGTGAGTTGAACAGGGTCTCCTTATAGGGAGTGAAGGTGCTGAACAGCAGGAATATCTTTTTGGTGAGATTGGTTTCCGTGCTGGTGACAAAATAACCTTTGCCGGGAATGGAATCGATAATACCCGACGAGCGCAGCTCATTATAAGCAGTAAAAACGGATCCGCGGGCCAGCGAAAACTCTGCCGAGATCTGGTTGACCGAAGGGAGCATATCATCTTTTGCCAGTATGCCCTGGTCAATATTGCGGTGAATGGATTGCACAATCTGCTTGTACACCGGGGTAGTCAGCGAGGTGTCAATCTGGATCAGGTCGGTTATTTTTTTTGACTTTGTCATAATCGGCGGAGGCAAGGTTTAATGGTGCGTAAAAGTAGGGTTTTTATTTGAAATTATAAACTGGTATATACTGGTATGTTTTTTTCAATCTTGCCGGGCTAAAGTTCGAGATTGATAAGGCTGTCTGAAAAAAAATTTGTGCAACCCAAAAGTTGCATTAATTTAGCAACTCAAAGGTTGCATATTATGAACAGAGATGTTTTTCAGGCCATAGCAGATCCCACCCGCCGGGCCATCCTCGGGTATCTTTCTTCGGGACCGCGTAATGTCAATGCCATTTCGGGCCAGTTTCCCATGAGCCGCATGGCGGTATACAAGCATATAAAACTGCTGACAGAGAGCGGCCTGGTACAGGTGCGGCAGCAGGGTCGGGAGCGGTATTGCGAAGCCCGGCCGGAGCGATTGGGTGAAGTAAGTGAATGGATAGATCAGCTGCGCCAGCAATGGACAGCCCGCCTCGACCGGCTGGATGCTTTTCTGCAGGAGCCGAAACCCGCTAAATCAAATCGAAAAAATAAAGCGTAATCATCATGAACAGTAATCTGACCAGCCGCGTAGACGGCAAAAAACTGATCATCACCCGCCTGTTGCATGCACCCCGCGAGCGGGTATTTGAAGCCTGGATAAACCCTGCGCAGATCATTCACTGGTGGGGACCGGATGGATTTACCAATACCATCCTGGAAATGGACGTGCGTCCCGGCGGTGTGTGGCGTTTTATCATGCATGGTCCCGATGGGGTGGATTACCCCAACAAGATCGTTTATCAGACCGTAGACCGCCCTGCCCACCTCCATTACCTGCATAGCGACGATGTGCCGGATGGCGGCAGCCAGTTTGAAGTGGATGTACGGTTTGTAGATAAAGGAGAGACTACCGAGCTGCAGATGACGATGGAGTTTGCTACGGCTGAAGCGTTGCAGCAGGTGGTGGAGCAGTATGGAGCGCTGGAAGGAGCGAAGCAGACGATGGGACGATTGGCGGAGTTTGTAGAGAAGGTATAAAGGGTTTAAAGAGTTTAAAGGGTATAAAGCGTAGAATCAAAAAAACAACTCTTTATACCCTTTAAACTCTTTAAACATTGCTTTACCTCTCCCAAAAATGCGGAGGCTCTATACCCAACGCACGGAGATATACATACCCCTGTCCGCGGTGATGGATCTCATTGTCGATCACATAAGATACGGTACCGTACGTCCTGTCTTTCCACTGGCCAAAGGCCACATCTTCTTCCTGGAAACGGTGAGGGGGGATAGTCGGCCACAGTTGGTTAAGCTGTGCGGTAGTCTTGTCCCATTCTGCCAGCAGGCTCTTTTTGTCTTTGGGGTGCTCGCCGGGACCAAAGAGTTTACTGGCGTCTTCCCATACACTGGTTGCCACGCCTTTTACAGTAGGTACGGCCATGATCAGCATTTCAATAGCCATTTCGCCAAAGGGGCGCATGCCACCTACAGAAAATGTGAAAAGCTTGTCGTCGGGAAATGCTTCGATGACACGGCGGGTAAGTGCGCGGTGACCCTGCCAGTGTTTAAGCCATTGTTCGGGAGTAATGGTGATGCCTGTTGCAGTAATTGTTTCCATATATGCTTGTTTTAGAGTTCAAAGAAACAGCGGGCTGGTGACAGCCTTATGTCAGCAAGTTTACTGCCAGGATAATTTTTCTTTTTTATTTCCGGAGGCTGTCAGCGGGCGATGAGCGGGACACTGGCTGCCTGTTGTGATGCGGCTGGCGCCGAAGACGCTCTTACAATGAGCTGAGGGGCCAGGCTACGGGTTTCAAATTCCGTGATCGGGCGCTTGCTTTCGATCATCTGCAATAACAAAGTGGTGGCAATCTCGCCCATTTCAAAAGCGGGCTGCTTGATAATGGAAAGGGCGGGATCGATCAGTTCGGTAAGATCGGAATTGGAAAACCCGATAAGTGCCACATCCTCTGGTACGGCAACCTGGCGCGACTTTAATACACGCAGGCAGCCGGTCGTGAGCTTATCGGAAATGGCCACAATGGCATCGGGCCGCGGATCGAGTGCCAGGAGTTGCGCCACAGCATCGCTGATCTCTGTATGAATGAGACCGCCATGCGGGCAGTAACGTATATATTCATCTGCCGGAGGCAGACCACTTTCGGTCAGTGCAGCGCGATAGCCGGCCAGCCGGTCGCGGGTAATGGAAAGAGACTCACTGCTGGCAATAGCTGCAATGTGCCGGTAACCGTTGGCCACCAGGTGCCGGGTGGCATCGTAAGCGCCCTGGTAACTGTCTACAATTACCTTGTGGGTCTTTATTTCACTGACAATACGGTCAAAAAATACAATGGGCATGCCGCGTTCAAACAACTCGCGAAAATTGCTGAAGTCGGTTGTTTCAGACGATACCGATACGATCAGTCCATCGATGGAGCGCGAGGTGAGATAATTGAGGTTGATCTGCTCTCGCTCACTCGACTCGCGGCTTTGTGAAATGATAACATTGTAGCCGTTGTGCCAGGCAATGGACTCAATACCATCGATGGCCTGTGAAAAAAAGCTATTGGCTATTTCGGCAACGATGACCCCTATGGACCGCGTGCGGCGTTCTTTCAGACCCAGTGCGATCGGGTTGGGGTGATAGTTGATCTTTTCGGCATACTCCAGGACCAGCCGTTTGGTTTCCGGGCTGATCTCATAGCTATCACGCAGGGCCCGGGATACGGTTGAGGTAGACAACCCCAGGGCTTTGGCTATATCTTTTATGGTTACCGCTTCAAACTTCATGGTGATTGGAGTAGTCGATGCAAAAAATGCCCCTAAAAATAACCATTTTAAGTGGAGTGCCGGACGCTATCTGCGGCCATTCCCGGCAACGGTGCTGCTCTTATGCATACAGGGTGGGTATACTGCAACAGGAATGAGATCGTTGCCGGGAACGATTGCGTAAATAAAGCGCTGATTATCTTGATGCAATAAATAAAAACTGCCTAGACTTGTCTCAACTAACGGTGACGGATCGGCTTGTCATGGGTAATTCAAATGCCAGTTGTTTTATCCCGCACTTTTGCAATACCGGGTACATACAGGTACCCTGCATGGGCAGACATCTGCTGTCTTCTTTCCGTTGGTAGAGATTGCAAATACCTCAAATAAAGTTTCCTAATCAAAACGATTGCAGTATGAAAAAGCTACTGTTCCTGTGCCTGTTGCTGAATGCCTGTCTGCTAAGGGCATACGCTCAGGATCGCCAGGTATCGGGTGTGATCACCTCCACCGATACCCGTCAGCCCGTGGAAGCAGCCACGGTGGCGGTAAAAGGAACTAAAACTACCGCCCTCACCGATCAGCAGGGGCGTTTTACCATTTCGGTCAGGGGCGATAAAGCCGTGCTGGTCATCACCCATACCGGTTTTGTGCCGGTAGAACTGGAAGTGGGCAACAAATCTTCGGTAGAAGTATCGCTCGCTGCCGAAGTAAAATCGCTCGATGATGTGGTGATCATCGGTTATCAGACCGTAAAACGCCGCGACCTGCTCAGTTCTGTATCATCGGTCGGTGCGCGCGATTTGAAAGACATTCCCGTCAACTCTGTTTCCGAAGCCCTCACTGGCCGCCTCGCCGGTGTGCAGATCACCCAGTCAGAAGGTTCGCCCGATGCCAGCGCAGTGATCAGGGTGCGTGGCGGAGGTTCCATTACCCAGGACAACTCTCCGCTCTATGTAGTAGATGGTATACAGGTAGAAAATGCCCTGTCTGTACTGGCTCCCCAGGATATTGAAAGTATTGATGTACTGAAAGACGCATCTGCCACGGCTATTTATGGTGCACGTGGTGCCAATGGCGTAGTGATCATCACTACCAAAGGCGGCAAAGCCATGAAGACACGTATCAATTACAACGGACTGGTAGGTGTACGCCAGCTGGCCAATGCGCTGGATGTTATGAATCCCTACGACTTCGTGATGTACCAATATGAGCGTACCCGTGGCAGCTCATCGGAGAGAGATGGTTTTCTGAACACCTATGGTCGTTGGGAAGACCTGGAACTGTACAAGAACGTGCCTTTTGTAGACTGGCAGGATGAAATGTTTGGCCGCAATGCGCTTATGCAGACCCACAATGTGAGCGTAATGGGTGGTACTGCATCCACTAAATTCAACCTCAGCGTCACCTCCAATACCGAAGACGGCATCATGCTGGGTTCCGACTTTGACCGCAAGCTGATCAATTTCCGTTTTGACCATACTGTTAATAACAAACTGAAAGTAGGCATGACGGTCCGTTATAATAATACCGTTGTAAATGGTGCAGGCACAGCCAATGCCGGTTCATCAGCCACGAACCGCCTGCGTCATGCTATCAAATACCGTCCGATACTCATGGGCGGACAGGATATTACGGATTATGATCCGGACTATGCGCTTGAAACGAATGCCAATAGTCTGTCGCTGGTAAATCCCATACTGCTCAACCAGGCCGAGTATCGCCGTAACTACAACAGCACAGCCAACTTCAGCGGTTATTTCAATTACGAGATCAACCGTTTCCTGTCATTCCGCTCCACACTGGGTTATGATATCAGCAATGTGCGCCAGAATGCATTCAACGATACCATCACGTCGATAGCCCGGCAGAATTCCAATATGCCTACGGCGTCTATCAACACACAGACACGCAATACGCTCAACAATTCCAATGTACTCAGCTTTACCATGAGCAAATCAGGTACAGCTTTCAGCGACCGCAATGATCTGGATGTGGTACTGGGTCAGGAATTGTTTGAGACCGTGTATAAGACCTATGGTATAGAAACCCGTTATTTCCCTGTAGGTATTACGGCAAAAGCAGCGTTGGGCAATATGGGCCTGGGTAGTGCTCCGGCCGGCGCCACACAACCGCCGCCCACTTCTACAGAAGCAACCAGCCGGGTCTTCTCCTTCTTTGGCCGTGTCAATTACGCATTTGATAAAAAATACCTGGCCAGCTTTACCCTGCGTGCAGATGGATCGAGCAAATTTGCCGAAGGCAACCGCTGGGGTTATTTCCCTTCTGGCACACTGGCCTGGCGTATTTCTGAAGAGCGATTCATGGATAACCTGAAACCCACCATCAGCGATCTGAAGCTGCGGGTGAGTTATGGCCGCGCCGGCAACAACCGGATCAATGATTTCCTTTATCTCACACAGTTTGTAGCCAACACCTATTATAGTATCAATGATCAGCTGGTCACTGCTTTCCGTCCTTCGGAGCTGGCCAATGCCAACCTGGTATGGGAAACAACGGTTTCGCGCAACCTGGGCCTGGATATCGGTTTGTTCAACGATCGTTTACAGATCTCGGCCGATGCCTATAAAAACACGACGAGCGATCTGCTGGTCAATGTGCCGGTACCTACCAGCTCTGGCTATACACAGCAGATCCAGAATGTGGGAGCTACTTCCAATAAAGGCATCGAACTGCAGATCAATGGTACACCCATTGCCAACCGCAACTTTACCTGGCGCGCCAACTTCAATATTTCCTTTAATAAAAACAATATTGAAACACTGGGCAAGTACCAGGATTTCTTCCTGTTCTCTTCCGGATGGGGTGGCGCCAATCAGCCATCTGACTATCTTGTAAAACCTGGTCAGCCTGTAGGCACTATCTGGGGATTGTTTACTGATGGTTATTATACCGTCGATGATTTTAACTACAGCAATGGTGTATATACACTGAAAACGGGTGTGGCCGACAACTCAGGCATTACGGCCACCGCGCCTCAGCCCGGTATGCTGAAGTTCAGGGATACCAATGGCGACAATGTAATTGATGACAAGGACCGTGGTATCATTGGTAATACCCAGCCTAAATTCTTTGGTGGCCTGAATCAGCAGTTCTCTTACCGCAATTTTGACCTGAGCATCTTCCTCAATTTCCAGGTGGGCAACGATGTGTATAATGCCAATAAGCTGGAATTTACCAGTGGCTATACAGTCAATTCCAATTTGCTGAGCAGCATGAATAACCGCTGGCGCACGGTTGATGAGAATGGGGTGGTGGTGACCGATCCGGCCGCCCTGGCCAAGCTCAATGAGAATGCCCAGCTGTGGGCGCCGCTTCGCAGTGCCAGCTCCTTTTATGTGCATTCATGGGCTGTTGAAGATGGTTCTTTCCTGCGGGTAAATAATATTACTCTGGGTTACTCGCTGCCATCAAGGCTGCTGAAGAAAATGAAGATTGAAAACTTCCGGGTATATGGTACGGTCAACAACCTGGCTATATGGACACGCTACTCCGGCTACGATCCGGAAGTGAATACCCGCCGCAGCACACCGCTTACACCGGGTGTGGATTATGCGGCCTATCCACGCAGCCGTGCCTTCATTTGTGGACTTAACCTTACCTTCTAATCCCTTCAACAAAGAATAAAATGAAAGCAAATGCATTTTCAAAATGGGCCGTTACAGTACTCATGACTGCAGGCGCATCCTTGCTGTTGGGGTCCTGTAAAAAATACCTGAACGTAGAGCCTGTATCTTCTTTTGGTACAGACTATGTTTTCAGCAATACTACCAATGCCGACCTGGCGGTGATGGGGGCCTATTCGGCCCTGGGCGGCGACCAGGGATATGGTATCCGCATCAGCATGTATTATCCGTATGATAATGATGAGATGATGGGACAGAGTGGTGCTGCCGGCGACAATGAACGCCGAGATATTGCCCGTTACAATACCAAGCCCAGCAATACGCAGCTGGCCAATCCCTTCAACCAGCTGTATGCAGGCATCGAGCGGGCCAATATCTGTATTTACAATATTCCCCGCATGACGATGTACAATAATGGCACGGAGTCGGAAAAGAAAAAATTGCGTCACCTGTATGGCGAAGCGCTCACGCTGCGTGCCCAGTTCTACATGGAGCTGATCCGCAACTGGGGCGATGTACCCGCCCAGTTTTTACCGGCCAGCCAGGAGACAGATCTGTTTAAATCAAAAACAGATCGCGATACTATTTATGACCGGCTGCTGGCCGACCTGGCAGAAGCTGCCACACTGGTGCCCTGGCGTACCGAAAGCGCTGTGAGCAATGAACGTATCACACAGGGTGCTGTACGCGGACTGCGTGCGCGCATTGCGCTTTACCGTGGTGGTTACTCCCTGCGCAAAAGCAAACAGATGGAGCGTGCGGCCAATTACAAGGATTTTTACCAGATTGCCCGCCAGGAATGTGAAGCCATTATGGCACGTCCGCAGGATCATAATCTCAATGCCAGCTTCAAAGCTGTATTTAAAGATGCCATTTGTGCACACCGGCAGGAGCCCAACGGAGAAATACTATGGGAAGTGGGCATGACCGGCGGAGGCAGTGGCTTTGGCGACAGCAAACTGGGTTATTACAATGGCCCGCGTTACAACAATACCGGCAACTCGGCACTGACCATTTTGCCTACTTATTTTTACTCATTCGATCCACAGGATACGCGTCGCGATGTGACCTGTGCTCCTTACGACATTGCACAGAACCTGAATCTCACCGCGCGCACACTGCAAACCATGGTCGATGGCAAATTCCGCCGCGACTGGACCTCTCAGCTCACTTCGCAGGCGCAGTACTTTGGTACCAACTGGCCTATGATCCGTTTTTCGGATGTGCTGCTGATGTTTGCCGAGGCCGACAATGAACTCAACAATGGCCCCGGTGCTGCTGCGATTGCTGCTTATGAAAAAGTACGGGTGCGTGCATTTGGCGGCAATGCTTCCCTGATTGGTACAACGCCTGCAGACTATGCCGGATTTTTTGCTGCCGTACGCAATGAACGTATGCTGGAATTGGGCGGTGAAGGTATTCGCAAGTATGACCTGATACGCTGGAATATGCTGGGCCAGCGCCTGGCGGAAGCCAAAGCGGCTATGCAGGCCATGGTCAATAAGGAAGCACCTTACGAGAACCTGCCTGCCAAAATGTATTACCAGGCCAACTCACCCACCCTGGTCTGGAGTCACTCCTTCTATGAGCCCGGACCGGCATCTGCCCCTACCGGTTATGTAGAAGTGGCATGGGTAGGAAGTGGCGTTACCACTACACTCATCAATATCATTGCTTCCAATTTCACTGCCAACAAAAGCGAATTGCTGCCATTGCCGCAGGCAAGTATTGATGCCAACCCCAACCTGACACAGGACTACGGTTATTGATATGACTCATAAAAAACATTGCCAGATGAAATCAACAACATATAACAGTTTGCTCCGCCTGCTCACACCTGTAGTGGTGCTGATGGTACTGGCCGGCTGCAAAAAGACAAAAGACGAAACCCTTAATCTGCCCCGGCAATTCATGCCTGGTACTATTAAGGTGACAGCCGGCGAGACCCAGGCCAAACTAGACTGGGGAGCATCGCAGTTTGCCAGCGCCGGTATGACCTATACGGTAGAAGTATCGACAGATACCCTGTTTCAAACGGCTGCACCTATTTCAAAGCAGGCAGAAACTCCAACGCTCACGCTCACAGAGGCTGAGCTGGAAATCGAGACAAAATATTATGCCCGGGTCAAAGCCAATGCGGTTGGCAGTACTTCCGAATCTTATTGGGTTCACAGCAACGGATTCCGCATCACCGGTGAGCAGATATTTTCATCGGTACTGGATGCCGAACTTAAAGACAAGTCGGTGATACTGCGCTGGCGTCCCTATGCCGGCCTTACGCGCATCATGCTTACACCGGCTGCCGGGGGCAGCAGCCGCGAAATAACACTCACTGCCGATGATGTGACCGATGCAATGAAACTCATTGAAGGGCTTACAGCACAAACATCTTATGTAGCTACTATTTATCAGAATAATGTGCGCAAAGGAGTGATCACGTTTACCACCAAGGAACCCAGCATCTATAGCATTGTACTCACACCGGCCGATGACCTGGTAGCGGCCGTTGCTGCTGCGGCCGACGGAGACCTGATCGGTCTGCAGCCCGGAACCTACAATTGCGTGGATGGTACGGGTGCGTATGTAAACCTGGTGGTAGAAGGAAAAACAGTAGGTATTGCATCTGTGTCAGACAACCCGGCTGATACCAAAGTAAATTACCGGGAGGTAACACTCAAAGGAACTGGCGCAGGTGTACGCCTGAGAGGCATTGGCTTTGATGGACTGGCTGCCGGTTCTGCATCTGCTTATTTCATCAATCTGGTAGGTCTGGGTGCCGATGCGGATGCCGCTACATTTAAGAATGTGATCGTAGACAATTGTGTGGTGAGCAATATGGGAAACTGTTTTTTCAGAGGCAACCGTGCTGCCAACAACGCACATAAGATCGACACCATTCGTATTGCCAACAGCATCATATCTGACAGCCGTTACCTGAGTGCCTATACTTTCTTTACCATGGAAAAGCTGGAGTTCAAAAGCCTGGAAATGATCAATTCTACCTTCAACAGGCTGGGCAGGGCTATTGTCGGGTACAGCACCAATATCACGGTGCCGGTGATACCCCGTATCGTGATCGATCAGTGTACGATCAACAGTTTTGGACGCGATGCGCGCAACAATTTCTTTGTGGATGCAAATGGCAATCAGCTCACGCTGACCATCGAAAATTCCATTATAGCCAATACGCCCATGAGCGGGCAGACAACGGGTACCAGCCTGATACGGGGCTCTGCTACTACCGCTTCTATGCGCAATTGCAATTATTTTAATCTGACAGATGGTGCGGCTACGCCTACGAACCTGACATTCCCGGCGCTGGTCACGCAACAAAACAATACGACGGCCAACCTGGGATGGACAGAAAGTCAAAACACATTTACACTGCCGGCCGGGTCTGATTTGCGGACAGCCAGCAGCAGCGGAGGTGCTATTGGCGATCCGCGCTGGGCATTATAATATTTTTTAACCGAAGACCAGATGCGGACAATACTGCACCTGGTCATTGAGGCAAATACACCATTACCCCATGAACTGTACTTACCTGTTTACACACCATAGCCATAAAGCCGCCCGCAGCGGCCTTTTGGCTTTTTTGATAAGCCTGTTGTGTCAGTATGGTCATGCGCAGGCTATTGCTTTCCCCGGTGCAGAAGGATATGGAAAATATACTACCGGTGGGCGTGGAGGAAAGGTGATGGTTGTGTCGAACCTGAACGACGATGGTCCCGGCAGTTTTCGCGAAGCAGTCACGGCACGTTACCCGCGTATGGTGGTGTTTAGTATATCCGGTACCATTCATCTAAGTTCGGCAGTAGTCATCCGGGGCGATGTGACGATCGCAGGACAAACCGCACCGGGTGCAGGCATCTGCCTCGCCGACTACCCGGTATCGCTTGGCGGCGACAACATCATTGTCCGTTATATGCGTTTCCGGCTGGGCGACCGTTTTCAGGATAAGGGAAAAGTGCATGGCAGCGGGCACGATGATGCCTTTGGCGGCAATCGCAAAAAACATATCATCGTCGATCATTGCAGCATGAGCTGGAGTACCGATGAAGCGTTTACCGTATATGATGGCGACAGCACCACCCTGCAATGGAATATTATTTCAGAGCCGCTCAACTACTCGTATCATTTTGAAAAAGGAGATACCGATTATGAAAACCATGGTTATGGTGGTATCTGGGGCGGGCGTCACCTGACGGCTCATCACAATCTCTTTGCCCACTGCATCAGCCGCAACCCACGTTTTGCCGGTATACGCAGCAGCCCCGAAGAACTGGTGGAGTTTGCCAATAATGTGATCTACAACTGGGGGCACAACAGTATATATGGTGGCGAAGGAGGCAGCTATAATATGGTCAATAACTATTACAAATACGGTCCCTCCACTTCCTCATCGGTACGCTACCGTATTGTAAACCCTACCCGTCAGGATCAGCCTGCTATCTATTACGGACAGTTTTATGTAGCGGGCAATTATGTAGATGGTGCAAAAGATGTTTCCCGCAACAATTACCTGGGCATACACCTGGATAAGAAAGCAACAGATGCGGATAAACGCGCCGCTACACTGGCAAAACCTGCGCCTGCCCTGCCTGCAAAATGGCAGTCGGCCGCAGACGCCTATGCCTGTGTATTGCAATGTGTGGGCGCCAGCCTGCCGCTGCGCGATGCAGTGGATGCACGTATCATTGAAGATGTAAAGAATCGCACGGGTGGTATCATAGATGTACAGGGAGGTTACCCGCATGGCACGCCGTATGAAGTAAGCAAGGCCGCCTGGCCGGTACTGGCTGCAGCACCAGCTCTGACTGATACGGATGGCGATGGCATGCCCGATGAATGGGAGCGCAGCAAAGGACTTAATGCCAGCGATGCCGGTGATGCGGGCATACATACGTTGGATAAATCGTATACCAATATAGAAGTTTACATTAACAGTCTTGTGTCTGAAAAGACCACAGGAAAATAACAGGTGTGTATGAAAAAAGCACTGCTCGGTATTGTTTATTTGATGATCTTGTGTTCATTTCAAATGCCTGCAACATCACGCATACATATTTACCTGGCTGGCGATTCTACCATGTCGGTCAAACAAAAAAAAGCCTGGCCCGAAACGGGATGGGGAATGCCCTTTTCCACTTTCTGGGATTCAACTATTGTAGTAGATAACCGGGCTATGAATGGCAGAAGTACCAAAACCTTTATACAGGAAGGTCGCTGGCAATCTATTGCAGATGCACTGATGCCTGGCGATTATGTATTCATTCAGTTTGGTCACAATGATGAATCAGTAGAAAAGAAAGAACGATATACGCCGCCGGATTCTTTTCAGCTAAACCTTCGCCGTTTTGTAACAGAAGTACGGGCACGGAAAGCGTTGCCTGTTTTATTTACACCCGTATCCCGGCGCAAGTTCGATAAGGCGGGTCAGGCCCTGGAGACGCACAGTGCGTATTCTCCACTCGTCAAAGCCGTAGCAGCCGATATGCAGGTGCCGCTGATTGATCTCGACACCCGCAGCAGGGCCTTGTACCAGGAACTGGGCGAGGCCAGGTCACGCCTGTTGTTTCTACAGTTAAAACCCGGCGAGCATCCCAATTATCCGCAAGGCAAAGAAGATAATACACATTTTAATGAACTGGGCGCACGACTGATAGCCCAACTGGTGCTGGCCGACATACGCAAAGAATTGCCGGCCCTGGCTGATCATATCATAAAAACAGAGTGACGATGAAGCGGCTGATCCCTGCATATTTTCTGCTCATGATACTGACCGGCACTACTGCTTTTGGTCAGCGGAGACTGGTGGTCGCAGCAGATGGATCGGCTGCATTTACCACCGTGCAGGCCGCACTCGATGCAATAAGCCCGGGTACTACAGATCGTGTAGAGATCTTTGTAAAAAAAGGAGTGTATCGTGAAGTAGTGATCGTGGATGCCCGCAAGCCACCCATCCGGCTGGTCGGTGAGCAAAAAGATTCAACTATTCTCATTTTTAATAATCATGCCGGTACCCGTTTGCCCAATGGTGATACGCTGAATACCTGGACCTGTGCCAGCTTCTTTGTATATGCCAGCGATTTCAGTGCGGAGAATATCAGTTTTGCCAATGATGCCGGCTTCACTGCGGGTCAGGCGGTGGCAATAAGAGTAGAAGGCAACAGGGCCTCTTTTATTAACTGCCGCATGATCGGTTTTCAGGATGTGTTATTCCTGAGTGGCAGCGGTGTGAAACATTATTTCCGTGATTGCTACATAGAAGGCACCACCGATTTCATTTTTGGCGCGGCTACGGCAGTATTCCGCAATTGCCATATTCACAGCAAAAAGAATTCGCACGTCACTGCAGCGTCAACCAATAGCATCATCCCTTATGGATTTGTGTTTATAGATTGTAAGCTCACAGCAGATAGCAATATCAATAAAGTATCGCTGGGAAGACCCTGGTCGCCCACCGCCAGTGTCACCTATATCCGCTGCTGGATGGATCGTCATATTACTGCGGCCGGCTGGGACAACTGGCGCAACCCTGCAAATGAGACCACGGCGCGTTATGCAGAATATAAAAGCTCGGGTCCGGGAGGGCAGGCGAGTGGACGTGTAAGCTGGGCAAAGCAATTAACCGATATGGAGCTTGAAAATTTCACAGTACAAAAGATACTGGGTAGCTGGCAACCCGATCCGGCATTACCCGGTCTATGATGATATCTAAACAACATACCATGAAGCAATTTTTTTTAGTGATCATGAGTGCATTAATCTTTTCAGCCGGTCAGGCACAGTCAAAGGAGGAAACAGCCGTAGCCAATGCAGTGGAACAACTGCGCCAGGCCATGATTGATCCCACAGAAGCCAAACTCAGCAAACTCGTCATGGCTGAACTTAGTTATGGACATAGTGGCGGCAAGCTGGAAGACAAAGCCACTTTTATTCAAACACTCGTTAGCGGTAAATCGGATTTTGTGACGATCGACCTGCTGGAGCAAACGATAACTGTAGTAGGCAAAACCGCCATTGTACGTCACCTGCTCAAAGCGGCTACCAACGATGGTGGTAATCCCGGCCAGGTGCAGTTGAGGATATTGCTGGTCTGGCAAAAGACAAAGGCTGGCTGGCAACTGCTGGCAAGGCAGGCAGTGAAAGCCGGTTAGGGCTTTTGCAACGCTACCGTTCCCGGTAACGATTGCGTAAATAAACAGATAGAAATGATTGATTATGACCGTGTTTGGGGGTAAACTTGTGAGCACAAACCGGTGAAAAAAAGCGATTTCTTGCAATGAAAAAGAAATTTTTTTCCGTAGCGCTGGCACTGGCTGCCGGACTGCTCGTATACGGGCAGGGTACGGTGCGTCAACCGGTGATCAAACAACCGGTTTTCAAAAAAGATACCAGCAATATCTTGCGTGCCGGGGCAGTGGGTGATGGCAATACACTCAATACAAAAGCTATTCAGCAAGCCATCGATGCACAACATCGCAAGGGCGGTGGGGTGGTACTGGTTCCCGCAGGACTGTGGCTCACAGGCCCTATTGTTTTAAAAGACAACATCAATCTTCATCTCGCGCAGGGAGCTACTCTGCTTTTTACAGCCGACTTTGATCAGTATCCATTACTCGAAACAAACTGGGAAGGTTTGCAGCAGATGCGTAACCAGTCGCCTGTCTCTGCTACAGGCGCTACCAATATCGGTATTACAGGCAAGGGTATTGTAGACGGCAACGGCGATGCCTGGCGCATGGTTAAGAAAGATAAGCTTACCGGCAGCCAGTGGAAGAAACTGCAGGACAGGGGTGGCGTATTGAGCGAAGATGGCAAGACCTGGTATCCTTCTCAGAAATCACTGGCCGGTTCCAGACTCACCAATCCCGGTGTACTTTCTCCCGAAAAAGATGCGGCTTTCTTCAATAGTGTCAAGGATTTTCTGCGGCCTAATATGGTGCTGCTGTCAGAATGCAAAAATATTTTACTAGAAGGAGTCACATTTCAGAATTCTCCCGCCTGGTGTATTCACCCGCTTATGTGCGAAGACCTGACGGTAAGGGATATTAAGGTCAAAAATCCCTGGTATGCGCAAAACGGAGATGGGATAGATGTAGAAAGCTGTAAAAATGTATTGATCGAAAAGAGTGTATTTGATGTAGGCGATGATGCCTTGTGTATGAAAAGCGGCCGTGATGCAGAAGGGCGTAAACGCGGCAAACCCACGGAGTCGGTGATCATACGCGATTGTATTGTGTATGCCTCTCACGGAGGTTTTGTAGTGGGCAGCGAAATGAGCGGTGGTGTGCGCAATGTATTTGTCAGCAACTGTACATTTATCGGTTCAGATATCGGCCTCCGGTTCAAAACCACCCGCGGACGTGGCGGCGTGGTGGAAAATGTTTTTATCCGCAATATTTATATGAAGGATATCCCGGGCGAGGCCATCCTGTTTGATATGTATTATGCAGCAAAGGACCCGATATCGCTGGCGGGCGAAAAACGGGAATTGCCCAAAGTAGAATTTAAGCCGGTAGATGAGACCACTCCTATATTCCGCAACATTCATATCAGCGATGTGTATTGCAATGGGGCAGAAAAAGGTGTTTTTGTAAGGGGCTTACCCGAAATGCATATCAGTGGTATTGTGATGGAAAATATGGTGATCCGTGCGCGGCAGGGCATCGATATCCAGGAGGCGAGTGATATCACTTTCCGCAACGTACGTATCGAGTCGCCTGGTGCCGAACCACTGGTAGACATTCTGCAAAGCAATCGTATTCATTTTGATGGATTAAAATATCCCGCAGGCACTCCGTTGCTTTTCCGCGTGAGCGGTGAGCGCAGCGGCGCGGTGAATTGGAAAAATATTGACACAAAGGCGGCACAGAAACTCATCAGTTACGAACTGGGAGCTGTAGCAGCCAATGATCAGAAAAACTGACCGGACATGAAGTATTTGTTTTGGATAGGACTTACGATGACTGCATTGACGTCTGCTGCACGTCAGCTATCACCTGCACCACTTTCGCAGCAGATGGCCCATACCGCTATGCAACTCTGGCCCGATTCTTTTTTATTGCAAAATGATAAGGTAGCCAAATGGCGTTACGACCAGGGTGTGATCCTGAAGGGAGTGGAGGCCATTTGGAAACAGACAGGTGAGGGGCAGTGGTTTGATTACATTCAGCGCAGTATGGACTTTTATGTGCAGAATGATGGCAGTATCAAAGGATATAAAAGCGAGGAATACAATATCGATCATATCAACAATGGCAAATTGCTGCTGTTGCTGTTTCAGGTAACCGGAAAAGAAAAATACCGCAAGGCGGCTGCGCTGCTACGCGATCAGTTGCGTACGCATCCCCGTACATCGGCTGGTGGTTTCTGGCACAAAAAAGTGTATCCGTCGCAGATGTGGCTCGATGGTCTCTATATGGGCCAGCCTTTTTATGCGGAGTATGCCAGCATTTTTCATGACGACACTGCTTTTGCAGATATCGTCCGCCAGTTTTCATTGATGGAGCGCTATGCACGCGATCCTAAAACAGGATTGTTGTATCATGGCTGGGATGAAAGCCGGGCACAGCAGTGGGCCGATAAGCAAACAGGCCGCTCTGCCAATGTATGGGGACGTGCACTGGGCTGGTATGGTATGGCACTCGTAGATGCGCTTGACTATTTTCCCGACACCCATCCGGGCCGCGATACATTGAAGGCCATCCTGCAGCGTTTTGCCAAAGCAGTGACGAATGTGCAGGATCCTGCTACCGGGCTCTGGTACGATGTACCCAATAAGCCACGTGAAGCGGGCAACTATTTCGAAGCATCTGCTTCCTCCATGCTTGTTTATACCCTGGCCAAAGGAGTGCGCAAAGGATACCTGCCTGCTTCATACCTCGTCAAAGCCCGCAAAGGGTATGAAGGAATAAAAAAAGAATTTCTTCAACGTAACGATGACCGGCTGGATCTGAAAGGCACGGTAAGCGTATCCGGACTTGGAGGTAATCCCTATCGCGATGGCAGTTTTGCCTACTATATGAGTGAACCGGTGATCGTGAACGATCCCAAGGGAATAGGTGCATTCATTCAGTGTGCGGCAGAAATGGAATTGCAGGAAGCTCCTAAGGCGGGTGCGGGCAAAACAGTGTTGCTCGACCGTTTCTTCAACAGTGAAAAAAGAAAAGATGCCGGCGGCAAAAATGATTACTGGCATTATACCTGGACAGAATGGTCCAATCCCGGCTTTGCATTCCTGGGCAATAAGTTTACCAAATATGGTGCGCAACTGGCCAACCTGGATGTGGCGCCTACCGCAGCGAATCTGCGTAAAGCCGGTGTATACATTATCGTAGATCCGGATCATGTAAAAGATAATCCACAACCCAATTATATGACGGCCGAATATGCCACAACGATCAGCAATTGGGTGAAAGCTGGTGGAGTATTGCTGCTAATGGGTAATGACAGCGCCAACTGCGAACTGAAACAGTTCAATCTGCTGGCCGGAAAATTCGGGATCAGTTTTACAGATGTGAGCCGCAACATGGTAAAAGATGATGTGTTCTCCATGGGTGAAGTAAATGTGACAGCACGGAACAGTGTGTTTAAACAACGCAGGATGTTTTTGAAAGAGATCAGTGCGCTGACGGTAAAAGCACCGGCCAAAGCATTGATTGAAGATAAAGAAGGAGTGATCATGGCAGTGGCAACCTATGGAAAGGGTAAGGTACTGGTAGTGGGTGACCCCTGGCTGTACAATGAATACGTGGATGGGCGTAAGCTACCTGCCAGTTTTGACAATCTCGGTGCAGCAGACGATCTGGCCTACTGGCTGCTGAAGCAGGCAAAGAAATGAGAAGACCGTCGCTCATATTAGCACTGACGATTGCTGTATGGCCGGCTGTGGCGCAGCAGCAGATAGTAGTGGCAGCCGATGGCTCAGGCGATTTTAAAACGGTGCAGGGAGCACTCAATAGCCTGGTGGCAGAAGCATCGGCACCGCGTACTATCTATATCCGTAAAGGGATATACCGCGAAAAGATTTATATCGAAAAACCACAGGTGATACTGGAAGGCGAGGATCGTGAAGGAACCGTGCTGCAGGCGGCTATTGCAAGAGACGAATGGCGCTGCGGTCACCAGGATGACTGGGGTGTGGCCACACTCAATGTAGGAGCCAGTGATGTGGCGCTGAAAAACCTGACCATTGCCAATACCTACGCAATGGACAACCCGCATCCGAGAACAGTGATCTGTCCGCTGGATACAGCGGCAGACGGTCGCCGCATTATCCGTGCCGATGGGCATCAGATGGCCTTACGCACGCTGAACGTTACCCGGCTCAGGGCCATCAACTGCCATTTTATTTCAAAAGGCGGTGATACCGTGAGTCCCTGGGAGGTTAAAAACGGGCAATGGTATTTTAAAGACTGCATCATGGAAGGAGGTGTGGATCTGTATTGTCCGCGTGGATGGGCCTGGGCAGAAAATTGTCATTTCATTGCGCATGGCGGCACTGCTGCTATCTGGCATGATGGCTCTGCAGTAGCCGATGCAAAGACCGTATTGAAAAATTGCCGTTTCAGCGGGTACGACAATTTCCTGCTGGGCCGCTATCATCGCGATGCACAATTTTTTCTGATCGGTTGTGTATTTGCCGCCAACATGCGCGACTCGGCTATTTACCGGGTCAGCAATGCAGCGGCATTCAACTGGGGGCACCGGGTTTATTATGCCGGATGTCATCGCGAAGGAGGAAAAGACTTTAGCTGGTACCGCGATAACCTGCCAGCCGGCCTTAAGGCCGCTGATATTACTGTAAAATGGGTCTTTGGCGAAAGCTGGAACCCCGAAGAAAACTGAAGGAGTGATGCGATTAAACAAACAGAACCTTACACAGATACCTGCCCAGGCGGCACTGCAACTGCCGGCGGCGGAGATAATTGACCTGCCGGAGCGGGTGCTGCAATTTGGTACCGGCGTACTGCTGCGTGGTCTGCCCGATTATTTTATTAATAAAGCCAATAACCAGGGCATTTTCAACGGACGTATAGTAGTGGTGAAATCAACCAGCCAGGGTGGGGCAGATGCGTTTGCCGCACAGGATGGTTTGTATACTACCTGTATCCGTGGTATTGAGAATGATCAGAAAGTAGAAACATTTGTGGTCAATGCAGCGATCAGCCGTGTACTGTCGGCCAATCAGCAATGGCAGGAAGTGTTGGCCTGTGCAGCATCGCCGCATATGCAGGTGATTATTTCCAATACAACCGAAGTAGGCATTGTGCTGGTGCAGGAACAGGTAACGGGTCGGGTACCGGAATCGTTTCCCGGCAAGCTGCTGGCATTCCTGTATGAGCGGTTTCGTGTATTGGGAGCCTCGGCCGATAGCGGTATGGTGATCGTACCAACAGAATTGCTGGCCGACAATGGCAGCCGGCTGCGGGCAATAGTGCTGGAACTGGCCGCTTATAATCAGCTGGAAACGGAGTTCATACAATGGCTCACTGATGCCAATCATTTCTGCAATACGCTGGTTGATCGTATTGTACCTGGTAAATTGCCGGCAGCTGAGCAGGCTCAGCTGGAGCAGCGCCTGGGCTATACCGATGAGCTCATGATCACAGCTGAGCCGTTTGCACTTTGGGCTATCGAATCTGATACGGCCCGTGTACAGGAGCTGTTGTCATTTGCCGCAGCTGATAGTCGTGTGGTGATAGCTCCGGATATTGAGAAATTCCGTGAACTTAAACTGCGCCTGCTCAACGGTGCCCATACATTTACCTGCGCCCTCGCCCACCTCAATGGATTTACCTCAGTGAAGGAAGCCATGCAGGATGAGGCAATGGCCGGATTTGTACGGCGGCTGCTCATCCTGGAGATTGCCGAGTCGGTCGACAGTACACTGGCCAGCTACAACGAAGCCTGTGCATTTGCCAATTCCGTACTCGACCGTTTCCGTAATCCTTTCCTGGAACACCGCTGGCTGAGCATAGCGCTGAACTATACGGCCAAAATGCGGATGAGAAATATACCTTTGTTACTGCGCTATTACCAGCAGCATAATAAGGTGCCGGTTTGTATGACGCTTGGTTTTGCCGCATACATCCGGTTGATGTGCGTACAGGAACAGCCGGATGGAAGCTTCTCCGGCAGCTGGAATGGCCGCAGCTATACCATACAGGATGAGCATGCTGCCTTTTTTGCGGAGAAATGGGCGCTGGTAAGCGGGCACGGCCTGGTACGTGAAATATTGAGCAATGGAGAACTGTGGGGTACCGATCTGACTACCCTGCCCGGTTTTGAAAAGCAGGTGACAGAAGACCTGTTGCAATTGCAGGAAGGAGACCCTGCAGCATTACTGACTATTGAATATCTTAATAAATCACTTGTATAGATGAAACATATTGTGTTGAAAGTGCATGAGGCCGACAATGTGCTGGTGGCGTTGCAACCGCTGACAAAAGGAAGCACTGTGGAATATGGAGGCCGTGCGTATGTACCTGTAGATGATATACCTGCCAAGCATAAATTTTTCACCACAGCTATGAAGCAGGGAGACCGGGTGATCATGTACGGGGTGACGGTTGGGCGTATGCAAAACGATGTGGCCGAAGGAGGATTGATGACCACTGCCAACACCAAACATGAAGCCGATCCATTTGTATACCGCCCTTTTCAGTATCACTGGCAGGCTCCGGATGTATCAGCATTTAAAGGACGCACCTTTAACGGTTATCATCGTTCAGACGGACGAGTGGGTACGGCTAACTACTGGCTGTTTATTCCCACCGTTTTTTGTGAAAACAGGAATCTCGATGTGATCCGCGAAGCACTGCACAACGAACTGGGCTATGCCGTCACCGATAAGTATAAACAAAAGACAAAGGAACTGCTCAGGCTCTACCAGCAAGGGGCAGATGTGGCGACCACTCCGCTTGATATCCGGGAAGCCGTAATACCTGCCAACCGTATTTTTAAGAATGTAGACGGTATAAAATTTCTCAATCACCAGGGCGGATGCGGCGGCACACGTCAGGATGCCGAAGTGCTGGGCAAACTGCTGGCGGCTTATGCAGATCATCCCAATGTAGCCGGCATCACGATCATGAGCCTGGGATGTCAGCACCTGCAGACACGCGAACTGCTGGATGCGCTCAAAGAGCGTAATCCGCATTTCGACAAACCCATGCTCATATTTGAGCAGCAGCAGTCGCAAAGCGAAGAACAACTGATCACCGAAGCTATCCGCCAGACATTTCTCGGACTCATCGAGATCAATAAGATTGAACGCAGACCTGCATCTCTCGATAAGCTGGTGATAGGTGTGAAATGTGGCGGCAGCGATGGATTCAGCGGTATCTCGGCCAATCCGGCCGTTGGCTATTGCAGCGACCTGGTGGTAGCACTGGGAGGTAAAATATTGCTGGCTGAGTTTCCTGAGCTGTGCGGAGCAGAGCAGGAGCTGATCGATCGCACGCGCCATGAAGCGGCCGCCCATAAATTCATTCATCTCATGACCACTTACAATGATGCGGCTCACCGGGCGGGCTCTGGCTTTCATATGAACCCATCACCGGGCAATATCCGCGATGGCCTTATCACCGATGCCATTAAAAGCACCGGTGCTGCCAAGAAAGGAGGCACTTCGCCGGTAGAAGATGTACTGGACTATACAGAACCTGCCACACATGCCGGCCTTAACCTCGTATGCACACCTGGTAATGACGTGGAGGCTACTACCGGCAAAGCTGCCAGCGGGGCCACCCTCATTTTATTTACCACGGGCCTCGGTACGCCCACGGGCAACCCGGTTTGCCCCACCATCAAAGTGGCTACCAACACATCGCTGGCGACCCGCATGGCCGATATCATTGACATTAATACAGGCCCGATCATCGATGGCGAAAAAACCATTGCTGAAATGGGTGCAGAAATACTGGAGTATTGTATAAAAGCTGCCAGTGGCGAAGTGATTCCCAAAGCTGTTCAGCTGAACCAGGATGACTTTATTCCCTGGAAACGCGGTGTATCACTTTGACCCTGACATTTATCAGAACCTAAATGGTTGTTATGAAAAAATTTTTAGATGAAAATTTCCTGCTGCGTAGCAAAACCGCCCAGCAGCTCTATCATGAATATGCCAAACAGATGCCGGTGATCGATTATCACAATCACCTGCCTCCCCAGCAGATTGCGGAGGACAAACAGTTTGGTACTCTTACCCAGGCATGGTTGTATGGCGATCACTATAAGTGGAGAGCTATGCGTACCAACGGTGTAGACGAAAGCTATTGCACCGGTACACAATCTGACCGCGACAAATTTCAACGCTGGGCCGAGACAGTTCCGTATACGCTGCGCAATCCGCTGTATCACTGGACTCACCTGGAGCTGCAGCGTTATTTCGGTATCACAGAGATACTGAACCCGGAAAGTGCCGGTCGTATTTATGATCAGTGTACAGAAATGCTGCAATCGCCCTCACATTCTGTGCGTCAGTTGCTGCGCAGGATGAATGTAAAACTGGTTTGTACCACGGACGATCCTGTTGATACACTCGAATTTCATAAGCAGATACGTGAGGATGGTTTTGAAATACCTGTGTTGCCAGCTTTCAGGCCCGATATGGCCATGCAGGTAAGCCAGCCGGGTGTGTTTAATAATTACGTCCGCAAACTGGAGGCTGCTACCAATATTGCCATTTCCTCCTTCGACGATTTTCTGTATGCGCTTCAGAATCGCCACGACTTTTTTGCATCTATGGGTTGTATGGTATCTGATCATGGACTCGAAGAGGTCTATGCCGATGACTTTACCGGTTCTGAAATAGACGCTATCTTCCATAAGGTACATGGTGGTAAAGAGCTGAATGAGGCCGAGCAACGCAAGTTCCGCTCCGCCATGCTGATCCATTTTGCCGAGTGGGATTGGGAAAAAGGATGGGTGCAGCAGTTTCACCTCGGTGCTATGCGCAACAACAACTCGCGCATGATGCAGGAACTGGGACCCGATACCGGCTGGGACTCGATGGGCGACTTCAGGCAGGGACGCAGCCTGGCCCGTTTCCTCGACAAACTGGATACGAATAACAAACTAGCCCGTACGATCATTTATAATCTCAACCCGTCTGACAATGCCCTTTTTGCTACCATGATCGGCAATTTCAACGACGGCTCTGTGGCAGGCAAAATTCAATGGGGATCGGGCTGGTGGTTTCTCGACCAGAAAGACGGTATGACCAAACAGATCAATACCCTGTCAAATATGGGCCTGCTGAGTCGCTTTGTAGGCATGCTTACCGATTCACGCAGCTTCCTTTCATTTCCCCGTCATGAATATTTCCGCCGTATTTTGTGCGATCTGTTTGGCGAAGAGATCGAACAGGGCGAATTGCCCAACGACCTGCCATGGGTAGGTAAAGTGATCCAGGATATTTGCTTCAATAACAATAAAAATTATTTCAACTGGCAACTCAATAGCCAGACGGCAGGCCTGAGCCAGGCTGCTGTTTAATTCAGCAATTATGGGAATACTTCAGCAATTCGATCTTACAGGCAAACAGGCACTGGTTACCGGATGCAACAGAGGGATAGGTAAGGCAATGGCTATTGGTCTGGCAGAAGCCGGTGCAGATATTATTGGTGTATCGGCATCGCTCGAAAGCAGTGGCAGCGAAATAGAAAAAGCCGTGCAGGCACTCGGCCGCAAATTCACCGCTTACCAGGCAGATTTTTCCAATCGCGACAGCCTTTATGCATTTATCGAAAAAGTAAAAAAAGCACATACACATATAGATATCCTGGTAAATAATGCCGGTACGATCAAACGTGCTCCTGCAGCGGAGCATCCCGATGCAGATTGGGACCAGGTACTTTCTATCAACCTCGATACGCCATTCATACTGGCCCGCGAAATAGGTAAACACATGCTGGAGCAGGGTGGTGGCAAGATCATTTTCACCTGCTCGCTGCTCAGTTTCCAGGGAGGCATCAATGTACCCGGATATGCCGCCAGCAAAGGAGCAATAGCCAGCCTGGTAAAAGCGCTGGCCAATGAATGGGCTGGCAAAGGGATCAATGTAAATGGTATTGCACCGGGTTATATTGCTACAGATAATACAGAGGCATTGCGGAATGATCCGGTTCGCAGCAAATCGATCCTCGATCGCATCCCCGCCGGTCGCTGGGGCGAAGCCGATGATCTCAAAGGAGCTACCGTATTCCTGGCTTCTGCTGCTGCCAGCTATGTGCAGGGAACGATACTGACGGTAGATGGAGGATGGATGGGGAGATAATGTGCTGATGAAGAGAGAATTTGAAGATTTGGTGATTTGAGGATTTGAAGATGGGAGAGGCGATGTGCTAGTGGGTTAATGTGCTGATGTGCTGATGAAGAGCGGATTTGAAGATTTGATGATTTGAGGATTTGAGGATGGGAGAGGCAATGTGCTGGTGGGTTAATGTGCTGATGTGCTAATGAAGAGAGGATTTGAAGATTTGATGATTTGAGAATTTGAAGATGAGAGAGAATGTGCTAGTAGGCTGATGTGAAAATGTGCTGATGTGGCGGTTACGTTCTTTGTCTGCTTTATGCTCTTTTCGATCTATCCCTTTATACTCTTTAAACACTTTATACCCTTTATACTTTTAAACTTTTAAACATTCATGGATATACGATTTGGTAACAGTCCTTCGGAAGCGAAGGGAATGACAACGGAACAGTTGCGGCAACATTTTTTGATCGAAGGCCTTATTGGTCAGGGCGAAGTACGCCTTACCTATTCGCATTATGACCGTATGATCATTGGCGGTGTACAACCGGGTACTACGGCTATTGAACTGCCCAATCACCCGGAGCTGCGCGCCGATTATTTCCTGGAGCGTCGCGAGCTGGGCGTGATCAATGTAGGCGACGCCGGCATTGTGACAGCTGATGGAGTGAGTTATGAATTAAATAAACTGGATGCAGTATATATAGGTAAAGACACACGTGCGGTAAGTTTTGTGAGTAAGGATGCCGCTGCTCCGGCAGTATTTTACCTGTTGTCGGCTCCGGCACATCACAGCTATCCAACCATGCGCTGCACAAAGGAAGAAGCATCACCGGTGTCGCTGGGCGATAGCTCCACTTCCAATAAACGTACGATTTACAAGTATATCCATGCCGATGGTTTGCAGAGTTGCCAGCTGGTGATGGGGTTGACCATTCTCGAAGCCGGCAGTGTATGGAACTCGGTACCACCACACACCCATACCCGCCGCATGGAGGTGTATTTTTATTTTGATGTACATCCTGATCACCGCGTATTCCATTTTATGGGCGAGCCACAGCAGACACGCCACATTACCATGGCCAATTACGATGCAGTGATCTCTCCACCCTGGAGTGTGCATTTTGGCTGCGGCACAGCCAACTACGGTTTTATCTGGGGGATGGCAGGAGAAAACAAAACATTTACAGACATGGATCCGGCTCCGGTAGCCACGCTGCAATAGTTAATGGCAATGAGAAGTACAGAACAACATAATGAAATAAAGAGGGGTAAAGTATGCTGCTTTGGTGAGTTGCTGTTGCGCTATTCGCCCGCACTGGAAGGCAAGTGGATACAGGACGCCTCCATGGCAGTATATATTGGCGGAGCAGAGCTCAATGCTGCAACGGCGCTGGTCGGCTGGGGATTACCGGTGAGGTATATCACCGCATTGCCCGACAATTACCTGAGCCGGGAGATTGTAACTGAATTGCAGCAAAAGAAAATTGATACCAGTGCTATTATGCAACAGGGAGATCGTATAGGCGCCTATTATTTACCGCAGGGTGCAGACCTTAAGCATGCCGGTGTCATTTACGACAGGGCTTATTCTGCATTTGCCGGATTGAAGCCGGGCATGATCAACTGGAAAGAAGTGTTGAAAGACTGCAGCTGGTTTCACTTCAGCGCTATCAGCCCTGCATTGAATGCAGACGTGGCAGCTGTATGCCTGGAGGCCGTGCAGGCGGCGCGTGCAGCGGGATTGACCATATCGGTTGATCTGAATTACCGGGCCAAACTCTGGCAGTATGGCATGAGCCCGGCGGTAGTCATGCCGGAGATGGTGCAGTATTGTGATGTGATAATGGGCAACTGCTGGGCGGCCGAAAGTTTACTGGGCGTGCCGTCGCCTATTAAAGAAAGTACGGGCCTTACAGAAGAGGAACTGGTGCATGCTGCCATGAACAGTATGCGGGAAGTGAAGCTGAAGTTTCCGCAGGTAAAACAAATGGCCTACACATTCCGGCTGGCAGATACCTACTGGGCCGTTTACCAGGAGGAGGGAAGGTTTAAACGATCATTGACTTTTCCGATAGGTAAAGTAGTCGATAAAGTGGGCAGCGGTGATTGCTTTATGGGCGGGATCATCTATGGTATGCAGCAGCAGCTTTTGCCGCAGCACCTGATCAATTTTGCCGCAGCTGCTGCCGTGGGCAAGTTGCATGAAGTAGGTGATGCCACCCGCCAGACAGTGGATTCTATTGAAAAAAGATTAGCAGAAATGCAAACGGCTTCGGCCCAATAAATGAATATGGAAAGTAATCAGCAATTGATCCGGCAGATCGGTGAGCAGGGGCTGCTGCCTTTGTTTTATCATGCCGATGCGGCAGTATGTACCGATGTGGTAAGGGCATTGTATGCGGCAGGTATCCGTATTGTTGAATTTACCAACAGGGGCGCACAGGCGCTGGAAAATCTGAAGCAGTTGCATCAACTGCGGCTGCAGGAGCTGCCTGACCTGATCATAGGTGCAGGTACGATCACCACGGCCGATCAGGCCAATCGCTTCCTCGATGCAGGAGCCGATTTTCTGGTCAGTCCCGTATTTGATAACGATGTATGTGACGTGGCCTACCTGCGCAAAGTGCTGTGGATACCCGGCTGTATGACGCCAACCGAAATTCATGTGGCGGTACAGGCGGGGATACAACTGATCAAACTTTTTCCCGGCTCGGTACTGGGTCCCGGATTTGTACAGGCCATCCGTGAATTATTTCCCCAGACGAAATTTATGCCTACGGGCGGTGTAGAAGCAACAGTAGAAAATCTGGGAGCCTGGTTTAAAGCCGGTGTGGTAGCTGTGGGCATGGGAAGTCAGCTGATCACGAAAGAAGCGCTGGCGGCAGGTGATTATACGCGGGTGAGCAGTAAGACTGCCGAAGCTATTCAGCTGATACAAGCCATCAGGCAATCAAAAAAATAAAGCTCTAATTAGTTCACCATTGTTGCCAGTGGCAACGAAAACCAACGATCATGCAGCCAAAAATCGGAAATTACAGATGGACCATTTGTGCCCTGTTGTTCTTTGCCACCACCGTCAACTATCTCGACAGGCAGGTACTCAGCCTGCTTTCAACTGACCTGAGTGAACAGTTTAACTGGACCAATACGGACTACGCAAATATTACAGCTGCATTTCAGTTTGTATATGCTGTATCGCTTTTGTTTGCCGGAAGGATCATTGACCGGCTGGGTACAAGATCCGGTTATACCTGGGCGATTATAATCTGGTCTATAGGCGCCATATTACATGCAGTTGCTGTTCCTATGGGAGACCTTTTTTCCAATGCTTTGGCCTCTGCCGGACTCGTGGCGGTACCCGCATCGGTTCTTGGTTTTATGATTGCACGGGCTGTACTTGCATTTGGCGAGGCGGGCAACTTTCCGGCGGCTATTAAAGCCACAGCCGAATATTTTCCCAAAAAGGAACGGTCATTTGCTACCGGTATTTTCAACTCCGGCGCTAATGTGGGTGCTATCCTGGCTCCCGTAACCGTTCCCTTTATCGCAGCTAACTGGGGATGGCAAACCGCATTCATCCTGGTGGGAGCGGTTGGTTTCATCTGGTTGTTTTTCTGGAATATTTATTATGAGCGGCCAGAAAAACAAAAACGTCTTTCGGCTACGGAGATGCAATACATTCTCAGCGATAATGCAACTGAGCAACCTGTGGCAGATAATAAAGGAACAGAAGAAAAAGTGCGCTGGTTTAAACTGCTTGGTTATCGCCAGACATGGGCTTTTACCATTGGTAAGTTTCTGACAGACGGAGTGTGGTGGTTTTTTCTTTTCTGGCTGCCCAAATATCTCGAGGCACAATATGGCATGGTAAAAACGGACATCGCTTTCCCCTTGTTTGTATTATACAGCATGACCATGATTGGCAGTATTGGCGGTGGCTGGTTTCCGGTATACTTTATGAAAAAAGGATATTCGGCTTATGACGGTCGTATGCGTGCCATGTTTGTAATCGCGTTATTTCCGCTGGTAGTACTGGCAGCGCAGCCTTTGGGTGCGGTGCAGGCATTAGGCAATAACGCTTATTGGATACCTGTGATACTGATTGGTGTTGGCGCTTCAGCCCACCAGGCCTGGAGTGCGAATATCTTCACCACTGTATCGGATATGTTTCCCAAAAAAGCGATCGGCTCGGTAGTAGGCATTGGTGGTATGGCCGGCGGACTGGGTGGCGTGCTCATCACTAAACTCAGTGGCGCCCTGACCGATCATTATAAAGAATTGGGACATATTGAAACAGCCTATACGATCATGTTTGTACTCTGCGCAGTACTGTACCTGGTAGCGTGGATCATTATGAAATCGCTGGTACCGAAGTACAGGCCGATTACCGATCTGTAGAAAGGTAAAGGCTAAAGGTGGAAGGTTGAGGGTAGATGGAATGGAAGGAACTATAGACCACCGATCGGACCACGAAGTGGGTCTGATCGAGATGTGTAAATAGATTGATCAACGATTTATGGCGATTGAATAAAATTATCGAAGTCCGAAAACGAAACCGCTCGATCAGGACGCTTCGCCTCTCAGGCGGAGGCACCCTATACCTTTTACCTTCCTCCTTCCACCTTATTCATAGATACGCTCGATCGCATCCTTATACTTTTCCGTGATCACTTTTCTTTTCATAGAAAGTTTAGGCGTGAGCTCACCGGTATCAATACTCCATTCATTGGGCAGCAATTCAAATTTCTTGATCTGCTCTACGTGATTGAAATATTTATTGAAACTCTCTACAAGATCTTTATAAAAGCTGATCACCTGTGGATTGCGGATGAGTTCTTCATTGCTGCCATCGGGTACCTGGTGCTGACGGGCCCAGTCGCGCAGATTGGGAAATGAAGGAATGATCAGAGCGCCTACAAATTTGCGTTCCGGTCCTACGATCATTACCTGCTCTATATAAGGTGACTCCTTCAATTTATTTTCTACCGGCAGTGGCGCCACGTATTTGCCACCACTGGTTTTAAAGAGTTCTTTTTTGCGGTCGGTGATCTTGAGGAAACGGCCTTCTGCCAGGGTGCCGATATCGCCCGTGTGAAACCAGCCATCGGTTATAGCTTCTTCGGTCAGGTCGGGACGTTTATAATAACCCAGCATGATATGTGGTCCTTTGCTGAGTATCTCACCATCTTCAGCAATCTTTACTTCAACGCCATCGATGAGTGGGCCTACGGTACCAAACTTCCGGTCTTGCTCCTGAAAGCGGTTTACTGCGATAACGGGTGATGTTTCGGTAAGGCCATAACCCTCCATGATCACGATACGTGCCGCCGTGAAAATGCGGATCAGGCGTACCTGGCAGGCGGCTCCACCGGTCACTATACAGCGTACGCGATTGCCCAGGCCTTCACGCCATTTGCTAAAAATTAATTTGTTGGCTATGCCCAGCTGCAGATTGTACCAGAATCCCTGGTTGCGGTTGATCTCATAACGCTCGGCCAGGCCGTGTGCCCAGAAGAACAGTTTTTTCTTGATGCCGGTGAGTTCAGCACCCTTTTGCATGATGCGGTCATATACCTTTTCGAGCAATCGCGGTACCGTGGTAAACATTTCCGGTTGTACCTCTTTGAGGTTGTCGCCAATTGTATCGAGGCTTTCGGCATAATAAATGGAAGTACCCCTGAACAGGTAGAGGTAGCTCACCATTTTTTCGAAAATATGATTGAGAGGCAAAAAGCTTAATGCAGTCTGGTTGTCGCCCGGCGGGAAGCAGGGCAGGCAAGCCACTACGTTGGAAAGGATATTGCTATGGGTGAGCATTACTCCTTTGGGTGTGCCGGTAGTACCGGAGGTATACAGTATGGTGGCTACATCTTCGTAGCGCACTTTATCGGAGAGGTTTTTTATTTCTGCCAGGTGAGCGGCTGTGCTGAGTGCCTGTACTTCTTTCCAGTGGCGGGCATTGGCCACATGCTCAAAGGTGAAGATATGTTGCAGGCTGGGCACTTTATCGCGCAGGCTTAATACTTTGTGATAAAGGTCTTCGTCGTTGACAAAAACAACTTTTACCTGCGCGTCGTGCAGGATGAATTCGAGTTCGTTGACATTGATCGTTGGGTATACCGGTGTGAGGATGGCACCGATCTGCTGCACCGCCAGGTCTACCATCAGCCACTCGGGCCTGTTTTTGCAGAGGATAGCTACCTTATCGCGGCCCTCCACCGTCATATCATGCGGGCCAATACCCAGTGCCAGCAGGCCTGCACTCAGCTCATTCACAATACCGGCTACCTGCTGTGTACTGTACTTTTTCCATTGACCGCTTTCCTTGCCGGCCAGCATCACGTCGAGTGGTTGCCTTTCGAGGTGCCAGTTGATGCAATCAAATAATCTGCGGGGTTCAGTCATCATACAATCGTTATTAGTAAATAAGAGGCAGCTGAAACAGGAAACTGATACGGTTAATGGTCGGACAAATTAGGCAAAAAAGGATATATAAAAAAGAGTTGCCTCTTGGGTCAAAAACACCTTTCTTTGGTTTAAAACTTTAATTCAGCTAATTTAATATAATTTGATCGAAGATCGCTTTCGTAAACATCAATAACCTTATCCGCTAAAACCGCTAGATCACGTGATACACTTTTGTTTTTTGGCGGAAATCCTTTGTGGAATTTTACCAGATGAATTTTTGTCATATTGTTTTTAACAAATTTTATCGCCTCTGCATAATCGTAGTCGCCACTAACTAATATTATTTTGTCACATTTCTTTTCGACACTTAGTGAGATCATTTTTACGGCAAGAGCGATATCCACTCCTTTTTCACCAATGTATAGCTGATTATAAGGATCGACCTTTACAATACCTGTTTTGACAAATTCGATATCGCCATACTCCAGCGATATTTGGTCATAATTATATTCTATCCCTGCAAATTTTGTTTTTTCCGCGGTTAGCCATTCTTCAATTCTTCGTGCTTCCAAATTGATTTGCTCTAAAATATTGTCTGGCACACCAGAGCGGTTGACTTTGTATGCCTGAAAGTGTGATCTGAATGATTTATAGCAAACCTGATTTCTGATATTGGAAGCAGTGTAATAGCTGTCCAGAATTTTCTGTGGCCGGAACCAATACGTTCGGATAAGTTCGTCGTCAGCTGTTAGTAAAGACGAGAAAAATTTATCCCAGATAATATCCCTTTCCATAATGCCTATATGCTTAAGGCTATAAAAAAGATTTTGTCCATCAATAAGAATAATTGTGCTTTTCATAATAAAGGTTTAATGGTTTAAATAAAAAAAGCCGTCAACTATTGACGGCCGTAGTGTATTCAGGTAAAGGCTACCTAGTGTATTACCACCTTATCGGTGTGTTTAATTTCGTTGCTTTACAAAGTTATGAAATTTTGAAAAAAAACAGATTTTTGTGAGAAAAGTCAGCATTGGTGCCAGTCAATAGTCTGCAATTTATTGATACACATAGTGAATTGACAGACTTAAAATCAGTTGACTTTATAGTACTGACCGGGCGGCATCCGGAATACCCGGTTGCGTTGAAATTTATCAAGCGCGTCAAATTGTTCGGCGTGTGTCTTGGTCCAGTTGTCGTAAGCAGCCAGGTCGCTGGAAGGTCCAAATAGCCACTGGTTATAGGCTTCAAACATGCCATTCTGCAGCAACTGACGCTGGTAGTCAAACAGGCGGAAAGGATATTTGGACGCATATTTGGCATCCCAGTCCAGGATGAAACGTGTGCGGATCTGGGTGAGTGTTTCGACGGTAAGCCCTTTGTTGGCAACAGCACTTTGACGGCTCATTGTTTCGAGAAAGGCTTTGGCAAACTCGCTCTTGTTCTTTTCTTCTCCTTTCATCAGGTCTGCTTCTGCAAACAACTTTTCCTTATAAGATTGCAGCAGCAGGCCTTTCATGGCGGAACCCCGTTCGGAAAGGCTTTCCATGTTCACAAAGATCTCTCCATAGACCACGCTCCATACCTTGTCTTTGGTATAGAAATAATAAAGAGCTGCATTGTAGTAATTGCCGCCATAAGCGGGATCTACCTGTATGCCTTTTTCCCATTGATCAATAGCGGAGAAATTTCTGCCGGCCCACAGCAGTTCACCATATTCGCTGTAGAGGGGTCCGCTTTTGGGAAATTTCTTCAGCGCTTTTTTATACATCTTATCACAATCCTTTACTTCCTCGAGCGCCTTATAAACGTTGCCGGCAATCTGAAAGGTGACCTCATCGGCATCTTCGCGGTCTATCAGCACTTTTACACCTTCGAGCGCGCGTACATAATCGCGTTTGAGGTAATAGCTCATCACCAGGTCCTTTTGCATCTCCAGGTTGTTTTTGTCCTGGCTGAGTGCTCTTTTGAGTACCACCACGGCGTTGTCAAAATCGCCTGACCGCATGAATGATTTGGCTGTTTCGTGCAGGGTTTTGGGATCATCTCCCTGTGCCAGGCTGGCCAGCGCAGTGAGTCCTGCAATGAAAAGAAGGGCATATTTTTTCATGGTCGCAAATTAATCAGATCAATTCAGCCCGCCTCCCGGGCTGCTTTTTTATAACATTTATTTGAGCCTTTGACCTGCCGATCAGATCAGATGGGTCAGCAATCCGTCGCGCAGCTTGGGCTCAAACCAGGTACTTTTAGGCGGCATCACCTGTCCGCTGTCGGCAATATCAAACAGTTGCTGGATAGTGACGGGGTACAGGCTGAATGCTACCCTCATCTCGCCACTGTTTACTCTTTTCTCCAGCTCACCCAGGCCGCGGATACCACCTACGAAGTCGATACGCTTGTCGGTACGCTGATCTTTTATGTCGAGTAGTTTATCCAGCACATTGTTCGAAAGGATGGTCACGTCCAGTACGCCAATAGGGTCATGGGTGTAGGTATCCTTCCTGGCAGTGAGGATATACCACTGTTTATCCAGATACATGCCAAACTCGTGCAGTTGGCCGGGCTTTACGGCTTCGGGGCTTTGCGTGATCATAAAATCATCCTGCAGGGCGCTGATAAAGTCATCGCTGTCTTTCCCGTCCAGGTCTTTTACCACGCGGTTATAGTCCATGATGGCCAGCTCACTGGCAGGAAATATTGTGGTCAGGAAATAACGGGCATCGGCACTGTCGGGCAGGGCTTTGCTTACCTTGGCAGCAGAGGCGGCACGGTGGTGGCCATCGGCGATATAGGTGGCGGGCACCTGCTGGTCAAAAATAGTTGTAATGCGGTTTACAGCAGCTTCGTCCGACACAGCCCAGATGGTATGCTGCACGCCATCGGCAGCGGCGAAATCGTACAGGGGCGCATGGGTTGTCTTCCAGTTATTGACCAGTTCATCCATTTCGGCCACATTGTTATAGGCCAGAAATACATTGCCCGTTTGGGCACGGATGGTCTGCATATGATCGATCCGGTCCTTTTCTTTCTCGGGCCGGGTAAACTCGTGCTTCTTTATTATATCATTAAAATAATCATCTACCGATGATACACATACCAGCCCGGTTTGGCTGCGGCCATTCATGATAAGACGGTATATATAGTAGCAGGGCGTTTCTTCCTGTATCAGCGTGCCATTGTTGCGAAAGCTGCCGAGATTTTCTTTAGCCTTGTCATATACAGCCTGGCTATGGGTGTCTGTGTCGGCAGGCAGGTCGATCTCTGCTTTGGTGATATGCAGAAAGGAAAGGGGGTTGCCGGTAGCTTCGGTACGGGCTTCTTCGCTGTTAAGTACATCGTAGGGGCGTGAAGCTACCTGTGCAGCTACACTTTGCTGAGGTCTAAGGGCTTTGAAAGGTTTAATGTTTGCCATCAGTTAGTTATTGACTCTTTTATCCTTTTTTGTAAAAAACGTTCTTATCCTTTTTGCTGTGCAAAATCTTTCATCAGATCGGTGAGTGTAATGACGCTTTCGATCGGCAATGCGTTGTACATGGAAATACGGAATCCGCCTACACTGCGGTGTCCTTTTACCCCATACAGTCCTTCCTGTTTGCAGCGCTCTCCAAATTCCTTTTCCAGTTCGGGATTATCGATCACAAATACGCCATTCATCAGGCTGCGGTCTTCTTTGGCTACAGTACCGCGAAACAGGGGCAATTGATCCAGGGTGTTGTAAAACAAACCGGCTTTTGCCTGGTTTTTTTGCTCAATGACCTTTACGCCGCCCTGGCGGTGCAGCCAGCGCAGTGTGAGCATACATATATATACGGCAAATACAGGCGGCGTGTTGAGCATGGATCCATTAGCAATATGATTGCGGTAATCCATCATGGTGGGAATAGCACGGGTGGTTTTTCCCAGTATTTCCTTATTGACCACTACCAGGTTTACACCGGCAGCACCCACATTTTTCTGTGCACCTGCATAAATAAGATCGAAGCGGTTGAAATCGATACTGCGGCTCAGGATATCGCTGCTCATATCGGCGACCAGGGGCACTTTGTATTGATAAAAGGCATCCAGGTCCTGCCACTGTGTACCATAAATAGTGTTGTTGGTAGTGATATGGAGATACCGTGCAGTAGCCGGCACATGAAATCCTTTGGGCAGGTAGGTATAGTTTTTATCTTTTGAACTGCACACTACTTCTACATGGCCAAACAGTTTGGCTTCCTTAATGGCTTTGGTGCCCCATACGTCTGTATCGGTATAGGCGGCCATTTCGTTATCGTTGAGCAGGTTCATGGGTACCTGCATAAACTGGGTGGAGGCGCCGCCGTGCAGAAACAACACTTCGTGCTGCTCATCCAGCTGCATCAGTTCCTTTACCAGCGATACGGCTTCGTTGAGCACGCCTTCAAACAGGGGTGTGCGGTGACCAATCTCGAGGATAGAAAGACCGGTACCGTTAAAATCAAGGATAGCCTGGCTGGCTTCTTCAAATACTTCGCGGGGGAGGATAGAAGGGCCTGCATTGAAATTATGCATCCGCTTTTTTTCAGTTGTAGTCACGCTTGACCGGGTTTTAATTGAGTGGGCAAAGATAAGCCTCAATCATTGGTTTGCAGTATACAAACAATGAAAGAAAGAACTGGCAGCAAAGCATTTGAATAACAATTATTCGTGCGTGCGGCCTTTGATGGCAGCTGTCTTCCATGCCTGCTGCAGTGCCTCAAAACCAGCTTCATCGGCCGGGTCCCATTTTACAGCACCCAATGACCGCAGGTCTGGCTGGCCGGCATTTATCCAGGCGGTATACCAGAAGCTGGCCACTCCAAAAATGGATTGCCGCATGCGACGTTCCACCATGCCGCCCATCAGGCGGTCATAGGCCAGGGTATAGGCGGTGGAGTATTGCCGCACCAGGCGACCATTTCTTTCCTCAAACGCGTATCGCTGGTCGGGCGGAAAGCGAAGGGAAAGCTCTTTTTCCAGCTTTAACACAGAGTCGGCCGCCAGCGCACTTTCCAGTACCCGCTGCCAGGTAAAGGAAAGCGGATCGTGCAGGTAGACAGCGCGTTGCATCAGAAAATCCCAATGCTGATCGGCCAGTAGCTCCGGAATACGGCTCTCCCAGAAACCATGGATGCCCCGCTGATTGGTATACTGGCCATTGTGGTTGCTGCTGGTATGCAGCGGTACATGGGCGTCGGCCACATAATGCCCCAGCTCGGCTGATAGTTTAAGGATACGTTTGGCATCGCCGGCCCTGAAGGCTTCGGTGAGCCGGTGCAGCATGGTTTGTATCCACCACGGCACAATGCCATGACTTTGCAGGCTGTCTGCAGTATAACGGTCGCGGGCAGCATTCCAGCTGCGGGGCAGGGCGTCGAAGGGGTAACTGCCATAACGGTCCATGTCAATATAATGCCGTGGGCCTTCTTCTGCTACCGCATAGCGTCGCTTGTCGGGGTCTACGGCATGCTCTTCCAGGAAAGAAATATGTGGTTTGTAAAACACGATCATTTCCGGAGGCAATAAAAATACAGCCAGGAAATTGATGCGTTTGTGCCCATAGAAGCCCCAGGCATGGCATTGCGAAAGGCAGAAAGTGAAAGGTAAAAGGAGGGATAGGCGCAAAAATGTACGCATGAGTTTACGGTTTAGTCAGTGAAAAAATGGACCAAACCGTAAGGGAGTTTAATCCTTGTCCATGCTAAGTTCCGGTTTTTTTCGCTCTTCTTCAAGGTCTACCACGCCACCGGTTACGGCATACTTCATGGCTTCGCCCGAAGTGATGGCGTCGATCTTGCGCACTTTTTCGCGTGGTAAAATATATAACTGGCCGGCAAAGTTGTAGGCCTGTGGTACATAGACGGCTACTTTATCGGATCCCATTTCAAACTTGCCCATTTCCTCATCGGTCAGGAAGCCTACGATCCATACATCGGTAGAAAATACATTGGCCAGTACGGCTTTATTGAATTTTTTCTTGTCGCCGGCAAACGCTTCGAAGAAATCCTTTGTCGAAGTGTAGATGAATTTGATCACGGGAGTGCGCTCCAGCCAGTGATCGAATATGTTGATCACACTGCCCATCAGGAAGTTGCTGCTCACCCAGCCTACCAGTATGATAAGGCCGATCATGATCACAAAGCCCAGACCGGGGATCTTTTTGGGATACCCCCGCTCATCCACATCGATCAGGGAAGGAAACAGATTGTGGATAAGATTGGGGAGCAGGCCATCTACAAAATTGAACGCGGCCACTACCGCCCATACGGTAATGGCGATAGGTGCGAGGATGATCATTCCCTGCACAAAATAGCGCAGCAATTTTTTGAGCTGCAAGCGGTTAGAGGTCTTTGTCGGTTTTTGTAAAGGAGGCATTTGCAGGCAAAGGTAGGGAAATAGATTACCCGCTCAGACCAACGAATGTTCGCAAAAATGATTGGGATAAACGGATAAAAAAAAGGATGGAAACTTTCGTAACGAAAAAAGTTTCCATAGTTTTGTCGGCGATTTTGTGATTATGGATCATCAGGAAAGAATTGTACAAAAGGCTCAGGAGCTCTTTTTGCGGTATGGTATCCGCAGCATCAGTATGGACGAGATAGCCCACCATCTCGGCATGAGTAAAAAAACCATTTACCAGTTTTTCACCGACAAAGACGCCCTCGTAGAGGCCGTAGTGGATGTAGAGCTGAACAGCAACGAGAATGAATGTCTTATCTGCACAGAGCGTAGTGAAAACCCGGTGCATGAAATGTACCTGGGCATGGAAATGATGGACGATATGCTGCGGCTCACCAATCCATCGTTGATCTACGATATGCAGAAATATCATCCGGCTTCTTATAAGAAACTGGAAAATCACCAGCAGGGTTTTCTGTTTGGAGTGATCAGGGATAACCTGCTGCGCGGTGTGGAGCAGGGATTGTACCGGCCGGAGATCAATATCAACATACTGGCCAAATACCGTCTGGTAAGTGCATTCCTGGTATTTAATCCCGAAGTGTTTCCTGCCGGCAAATCGGATCTGGGTGCGATAGTACGCGAGATCACACTCAATTTTTTATATGGAATATGTACCCCCAAGGGGCAAAAACTGATACAGAAATACAATCAAGAAAGAAACAAAAACCATAACCATGATGAAAGGAAGTAAGCGGGGAAGATGGATATTGATACTGGCCCTGTTGCCGGTGATCAGCATGGCGCAGACAAGGCATGAGATGAGTCTGCAACAGGCGATCGATTATGCCCGCAAAAATAATGTGCAGGTGAAGAATGCATTGCTGGATGTACAGATCCAGCAGCAGACCAACAGAGAAGTAACGGGTAGTGCCTATCCGCAGATCAGCGCCAACGGCTCCATGACCTACAACGCCAAACTACCGGTGAGCCTGGTGCCGGCCGAGTTTTTTGGCGGCACACCGGGTACGTTTGAAGAACTGGCCTTTGGGGTGAAATGGAATGCAACAGGCGGTGTTACGCTCAATCAGCTCTTGTTTGACGGACAGGTATTCACCGGCCTGCAGGCACGCAAAACCCTTATCGAGTTTCAGCAGAAGAATGTAGAGATCACCGAGGAGACCATCCGCGCCAATATTTACAAAGTATATTACCAGCTGGTAGTCAGTAAAACACAGCTTGACCTGATCGATGCCAACCTCGACCGGCTCGAAAAGCTGAAGAAAGATACCCGCATTATGTACGACAACGGGTTTGCCGAAAAACTGGATATCGACAAGCTGGATGTACAACTGGTGAATCTGAATACGGAAAAAACCAATGCAGTCAACCAGATCGGCAATGGCTACCTGGGCCTCAAGGTACTGATGGGTATGCCGATTAGCGATGAAGTGGTGCTGACCGATACACTTTCCAATGAAATGATACGTGATGGTGTGCTGGATGCTTCGCAGTTTGATTATGCCCAGCGTCGCGATTTTCAGTATATCAATATGGGTGTGCGTCTGCGTGAGTACGATGTACAACGTTACAAGATGAGCAAGATACCTACCCTGTCGCTGAGTGCTTATTACAACAAGAATGCGCAGCGTAATGAATTCGACTTTTTCAAATCAGGAGGCAGCTGGTTCGATATTTCTGCGATCACACTGAATCTCAACATTCCGATATTTACCGGTTTTGCCGCCAATGCCCGTATTTCAAAAGCCCGGCTGTCGATGCAGCAGAGCATCAACCAGCGGGAGGCATTGAAGTTGCAGATAGATAATGAGGTGCAGGTGGCGCGCAATAATTATACAACGGCCGTATCCAACCTCGATTATCAGAAAAAGAATATGGGGCTGGCCGAGCTGGTGTATGAGCAAACCAAGAAGAAGTTTGAAGTAGGTACCGGCTCACAGACGGAGATCAATACAGCCCAGACCGATCTCAAGTCGGCACAGACCAATTACATCAATGCGCTGTATAATGCCATCATTGCCAAAGTGGATTTCCTGAAAGCCACGGGTAAACTTTAATAAGCTAAACCAAACCCAAAGACAGATAAATCAATCGATATGCAAAAGTTACTGAACATAACCATGAGCGCAGCAGTGATACTGCTACTGGTGTCCTGCGGTGCTGTTGATAGCAACAAAGAACTGGCCAAGAAAAAGGCCGAGCTCGAAAAGCTGAAGACCGAGCAGGATGGCCTGGTCACTAAAATTGCCGACCTCGAAAAAGAAATTGCCAAGCTGGATACTTCGATGGTGATTGCAAAACCCAAGCTCGTTGCAGTTGAACCCATCGGCAACGATTCCTTCAGTCATTACATTGACCTGCAGGGCAAGATCGATGCACAGAACGTGGCTATGGTGGCACCGCGTGGCGCTGGCGGAGTGGTACGTTCCATCAATGTACGCCAGGGACAACGCGTGGGCAAAGGACAACTGATCCTGCGTCTTGACAATGCCATTGCACAGCAACAGGTAGATGCTGCCATGGCCCAGATACCTGGTATTGAAGCGCAGGTAAAACTGGCACAGAGTGTATATGAGCGTCAGCAGAATCTCTGGAAAAACAATATCGGTACAGAAGTACAGGTACTGCAGGCCAAAACCAATGCAGAAAATGCCGAAGCCCAGCTGAAAGCAGCGCAGGCCAACCTGCGTATGGCACAGGAAAGTGCAGGTCTCGCCAATGTATATGCTGAAATAGATGGAACCATTGACGTGGTGAATGTGCGGGTAGGCGAATTCTTTTCACCCCAATCTGCTGCCATGCCGGCTACAGGTATCCGTATCGTAAATACAGGCAACCTGAAAGTACAGGTACAGGTACCGGAAAATTACCTGGGCAGAATAAAACAGGGTACCAGCATCCGCGTGACACTGCCGGAACTGAATAATAAAGTGATCACTACCAAAGTGAGTGTGGTAAGCCCCCTGATCGACGCAGTAAGCCGCACATTTACTATCGAAGCACCTGTGCCGCAGGATAAGGATTTCCGCCCGAACCAACTGGCAAAAGTTCAACTGCTGGATTATACCAACAATGCCGCCATCACCATTCCTGTAAACGTATTGCAGAATGACGAAGCCGGTAAATATGTAATGGTCGCTTCTGAAGAGAACGGAAAAATGCTGGCACGCAAGAAGCCTGTAACCATCGGAGAATTGTACGGTGAGCGCCTGGAAGTAAAAGCAGGACTCAGCGGTGGCGAAAAACTGATTGTGGGAGGTTTTCAGGGTCTGTACGACGGACAGCTGATCACCACCTCTGCACAATAAGCAAAGGAAATGTGCATCAGACCAAACCAACAATATTTGAAAGAACAGCAGTACATGAATGTCGGCAAAGCAGATGTTCTGTACAGCAACAGATAAACTAATAGTATGTCTGCACTAGAAAATTATACCGGGAAGTTTAAGGAGTTTAAACCTACTTCCTGGGCTATCAGGAACAAGACCTCCATGTACCTCTTCATGCTGATCGTAACGCTGTGGGGAGTATATCAGTTTGTGGCATTGCCCAAGGAGCAGTATCCGGATATCGTAATCCCAACGGTTTATGTACAAACCATATATGTGGGAAACTCTCCCAGGGATATCGAAAATCTGGTGACTCAGCCCATCGAAAAACAGATCAAGGGCATTACAGGAGCAAAGGTCAATAAAGTAACCAGCACCAGCGTAAACGATTACTCGGCCATTACCGTAGAGTTTGGCACCGATGTGAAAGTAGATATAGCGGTACAGAAGGTCAAGGACGCTATTGATAAAGCCAAGCAGGATCTGCCTACCGATCTTACACAGGAGCCCACTGCGCTGGAGGTGAGTTTTTCGGAAATGCCGATCATGTATGTGAACCTGAGTGGTGACTTTGATCCTGTGCAGTTGAAAAGATATGCAGATGACCTGAAGGATCAGCTCGAAAGCATGTCGCAGATAAACCGGGTAGACCTGGTAGGTGCCCCGGAGCGTGAGTTTCAGATCAACGTGGATAACTACCGCATGCAGGCTGCCGGTATCACATTCAATGATATCTCCACAGCTGTAGCCAACGAAAACATGGATATCAGCGGCGGCCAGTTGCAGGTAGGCAATATGCAGCGCACCATGCAGCTCAAAGGACAGTTTAAAACTGCTTCCGATATCGAGCAGATCGTTGTGCGCAACTCAAAGGGCAACCCCATTTACCTGCGCGATCTGGCAGTGATCAAGGATACGATCAAGGAACGCGACAGCTATGCACGCCTGGATGGTAAGAACGTAATCACCCTTAATATCATTAAGCGAGCCGGTGAAAACCTGATTGAGACCAGCGATAAGGTAAAAGAGATCACTGCACAGATGAAGGAGGCCCAGTTTCCGCCCAACCTCGATGTACGTATAACCGGCGACAGCAGTAACTCTACCCGTACCTCGTTCAACGACCTGGTAAACTCCATTGTGATCGGTTTTATACTGGTACTGCTGATCCTGATGTTTTTCATGGGTGTGACCAATGCCTTCTTTGTGGCCCTGAGTGTGCCGCTGAGTATGTTCGTGGCATTCATGTTCCTGCCGTTGGGCAATATCGTGGTTGGTACGGCCATCACACTCAACTTTATCGTACTCTTTGCCCTGTTGTTTGGTCTGGGTATCATCGTAGACGATGCCATTGTGGTGATTGAAAATACGCACCGCATCTTTATGGAAGCCAAAGGAAAGATATCTTCCACAAGAGCGGCCATGATGGCGGCAGGAGAGGTGTTTATCCCCGTACTGGCAGGTACGCTGACCACACTGGCTCCTTTCTTCCCGCTGCTGCTCTGGCCGGGTATCATCGGTAAGTTTATGATATACCTGCCATTGATGCTCATATTTACGCTCACTGCTTCGCTGATTGTCGCATTTCTTATGAACCCTGTATTTGCGGTTGATTTTATGAATCACCCAGAAAAGGATCATACAGCCAGCAAGTGGGCAATGTTTAAGAAATGGGGATTCTGGATACCGGTGGCACTGGGCATATTGCTCGATGTAATGGGTGCACCTTTTCTGGGCAACCTGGTCATCTTTATCATGATCTGTATTGTACTGAATCATTTCTTTATCGATAAATGGATCCACTCATTTCAGAACAGGGTACTTCCCTGGATCATGAGCCATTATGAAAACCTGTTGCGTTGGGTACTGAAAGGATGGCGTCCCGTGTGGATGCTGCTGGGAGCAATCGGTCTTTTCTTTTTCTCAATTGTAGTATTTGTATTGAGAGGAGCGCCGGTGGTAACTTTCCCCAGCGCAGATCCCAACCAGATCTATGTATATCTCAAACTGCCAACGGGTACCCGCGTAGAATATACAGATAGTGTAACCCGTATACTGGAAGATCGTGTGTATAAGGTACTGGGTATGGACCCTGCAAAAAATGCGACCAACCCAATTGTGGAGAGTGTGATCACCAACGTGGCAGTAGGTGCGGCGGATCCCAACAGCGGCGACCGCAGTACCCGCAGTGAGCTGGGTCGTATCCAGGTATCGTTTGTGGAGTTTGAGAAAAGACATGGTCACTCGTCGGCACCTTATCTTGACAGCATTCGTGTAGCCATGAAAGGTATACCCGGCGCAGAGATATCGGTAGACAAAGAAGCCAATGGCCCTCCCACAGAGCCACCGGTCAACATTGAAGTGGCCAGTGAAGACTTTGATAATCTTATTCATTCAGCAGTTGCCCTGAAAAATTACCTGGATAGCATCCAGACGCCCGGTGTAGAAGAACTGAAGATGAACACCGATCTGCAAAGCCCCGAAGTATCGCTGCGGGTAAACCGCGAACGTGCCATGGCTGAAGGCGTTTCTTCGGCACAGATAGGCATGCAGATCAGAACGGCCCTGTTTGGCTATGAAGCCAGCAAGATCAAAGATGGAGAGGATGAATACAAGATACAGGTACGCAATAATGAACTGCAGCGGCACAACCTGGTTGACCTGCTCAATATGAAAGTATCCTTTATGGATATGAGTTCAGGTCAGTTCAAGAGTGTGCCTATTTCATCGCTGGTCACCTACGACCTTACCAGCACGCTGGGAAGCGTAAACCGTAAAAATAATAAGCGGGTGATCACATTGCGGTCCAATGTGCTGCTGTCGCAGGGCTATACGCCGCAGGGCGTAAATGTGGAACTGGCCAAACATATTGCCAATTTCAACCGCACGCTTCCTCCCGGTGTCACTATTAAACAAACGGGTGAAGAAGAACAGATGCAGGAAACGTCTGCATTTCTCGGCAAAGCCCTCCTGGGTGCTCTGCTGATCATTCTGCTCATTCTTGTATTGCAGTTCAACTCGGTAAGTAAATCCGTGATCATCCTGACAGAGATCATATTCAGTGTGATCGGTGTATTGCTGGGCTATGCGCTGACCGGTATGACGGTGAGTGTGGTAATGACCGGTGTGGGTATCCTGGGTCTGGCGGGTATCGTAATCAAAAATGGTATCCTGGTGATCGAGTTTGCCGATGAGTTGCGGGCACGTGGATTACGTACACGCGAAGCGGTGGTACAGGCGGGTAAGACACGTATCATCCCGGTGTTGCTGACAGCACTGGCCGCCATCCTGGCGCTGATACCGCTGGCCGTGGGCTTTAATATCAACTTCGTGACCCTGTTTTCTGAACTGGACCCACGGATTTTCTTTGGCGGTGATAATGCTGCCTTCTGGAAGCCCCTGTCCTGGACGATCATCTTTGGTCTGGCATTCGCTTTCTTTATGACCCTGATCATGGTGCCCAGTATGTACCTGATTGCAGAAAGGCTGCGTCGCCCCATGCGGAATACATTTGGTGGTAAATGGATCTCCTTTATGGGTATTCCGCCACTGACCCTGGTCTTTATTTTGCTGATGATCTATGCAGCTGTAAAGCATCGCTGGCAGGTACGCCGCCGCGCTGTGCGGCTGAAAAATGCCCGGGTGAATGAAAGTTTTGTAGGAAGCTGGTTTTAATATATTATAAATAAATAAAGTATAAAAGGCAGGTTGTAAAAGACCTGCCTTTCTTTTTAGATTTTTTTAATTTTTTTTTAATCTCACGCAGCATATAAAAGCAGGTGCTTGTCTCTTTAATGTGCCTTTCTGCTTGAGGCACCTGATTGACTGCTATTGAACTTGTCGTATTAAAAGTTGGTTTTGTATCCGCCTATCTAACTGCTTAGCGGACGAAGCGGCCCCATCTGAGGGCCGCTTTTCTTTTATGCAAAGTCGAAGTATAAAAGTTTAAAGGGTTTAAGGAGTTTAAAGCGTTTAAAGGGCTAAATCGCAAAACGGATAAGAATGCCAGGATTTCATTAGCACATCAGCACATTGTCTCTCCCATCTTCAAATTTTCAAATCTCCAAATCTCCAAATCATCAATCGTATTTCCTTCCTTTACTAAGAAAGAAATCCCTGTAAGAAAGACTGATCGTAAGCTGGCCGTAATTTTCCCGGATCAGGTTTTGCCGGGTAGTGCCGCGCTGTCCCGCTTCGAGTGCAAGTGTATAGATGAGATTGCGGCCCATCACCCCGCCCATGCCTGCCGTAATTCCAAATTCACTGATTGACTGGTTGCTGATCTGCAATGGCGATTTGGCCACAAACCCGCCCACCTGGAAATACCTTTTTTCGAGCAGCATATTGCCTACCGCAGCCTGGCGGGCAAATTCGATACCGCCTGATATTTTATGGCTGCTCACCATCTGCCAGCCCTGTTTACGGATGCCCACACTGCTCCAGTCCTCGTAAGTATAATCGAGGGCATAGGTAGTGCGGTTGTTATGCCGTAGGGCAAGTCCTGTTCCCCAGGAGCGGGGCAGATCGAACCGGCCATTGCCGACAAAATTGTCTGATACCAGGCTGGTGCTGCCTTCTACAACTGTGAGCGAGCGCTCGGCCACCATTTTTACCCGCGGGCTGAAGCGACCTCCCAGCGAGAGATTCCATCGTTTTCCCAGATCATGATTATATATACCACCTGCCTGAAAACGGGCTGAGCCGTAATAGTCCTGCACCTTGGTCAGGATCGGTTGTGAAAGACCGGCATCGGTGATGGTCTCGTTGCGGTTGATGCCACCGGCGATGATGGAGGAGCGCAAGCCGAGCGAAAGATGTTTGCCCAGCGCAACCGAATTGATCCAGTAATATTCGTTGAGGCCTCCATCGCCTGTTTGGGTGGTCGTGTACCTGGTAGCAGAACCTTCCACAGCTTTGCTGCCGGTGTAGGCATAGTTGACATTGCTGAACTGGCCAAAGCCAAAACTGCTGGCCCAGAACCCATTGATCTTTACAGCAACGGAAAGGCGTTTGATCCAGAAATCTTTGTTATTGCTGTTGTTGGCGTCGATGGCAGACCCCCGGTAGCGGATGGTTTTGCCGGTGGCCGCCGCATCGATCAGGTAAAAGCTGCGGGTAAGGCCGGTAAGGGCCGCCGGATTGTTGTCGATCAGGTAAAAAGAGGATAACCGTGCCAGGCCTGCACCACCCATGCCACTGGTACGATTGTATACATGATGATCGATGTCGCCCAGGCCATAAATAGAATAAGGTGTATTCATATTCTGCGCCTGTGCTGTATGGATACTGCCGATGAGTCCCGTTACTAACAGTACACGGAATGTATAAGTGGTCATAAGATTAGTCTTTTTTGTTGTTGATGATAAGCATCGAAAGGACCAGCTGCGAGGAACGGTTGCCACGCCATCTGTCGTTAAGTATCAGCCGACTGAGATTGGAGGTACTGTCTTCGTGATTCAGAAAAAAACCGCTTTGCTCTGTACCGGCTGTAGTGAGCAATGAGTTTATATAGGGAGTGATATTAAAACGATAATAGGTGTTTTCGTTGTAGATGGCATCGATCACCGGATCTACCTGCAGCAGGTAAGAGCCCGATGAATCGTACACCTGCTGCCCTTCTATATTCGTAATATCTGTAGTGGTAAGGTATACTTTTGAAGGCAGCCGGTACGTGTCATTTGTAAACGAGAGTGGCTCCGGACGGAGTATCAACTCGGCCTTTAATAGTTTTACCAGCGTGTTGTTGTACAGCAGCGAGCGCAGGGTGGGGAACGTAAGCTTTATCCGCATCCGCATACCTGCCTGCATAAAAGCCAGGTGGTCGGTTTGTGCGCTGGGTATTTCGGTAACATAACCCCCGGTAGAGTTTAATCCTGTACCGGTTCTGTCGGGTGTCAGTTGATTAAATGCCAGGTCATTGGCCAGTGAGGCAAAGTCTACATAATGATCTTCCGGATAAGGAAATGTGTGATGATAATGTAACCGGATGACAATATCGCCGGCGGCTCCCCTGAAGCCAAATACGGCACCCAGATATGCATCGTCTACATCAATACGCAGTCCCTGCATATAATTCAGAAAAGTGCTCTGATCGCTCAGCTCTGTTGCCTGCTGTTGCAGCTTGGCCAGTAATTCCCGGCCTTTGGCATCATCGAGCCGTATGGAAAAAGAATCGGTAATAGTGGGGCGGATCCGGATCTGTCTTTGTCCCAGTACGGTTGGCTTTACCGCCACCTGGCTGGTATTGTACAGAAAAGAGCTGTAGGTATGTAGAATGGGTACAGCCAGCTCCTGTACACGAAAATTGAGTGGCTGTGTAGTATCACCATAATAATACTTGTTGGGACGTATCAGCAGGGTGAGTGAATCAAATACTGCAGAGGTGGGTATATCCGGTTTTTCTGCCGGAATAGTGAATTGTGCATACACTTTTCCGCTTACTGTGCCCAGGTAGGGATCTTTATAACGGCCAATAAGGTACGAAGTGATATTGTTGGTTTCGAAGGAATCTCTGAAAACAGTGGTCATCTCGACGCCTACCGAATCGACAGAGATCAATTGAGTATAACCTTCATCTGGCACCGAGCCAAACAATACCTCGTTGCGTGTGCAGCTTTGGATAATTACAAGGCTGGTAATAATAGCAGGGAATAAAAAAAGCCTGATCAGCTTCCGGTTCATGCGCAAATGCTTTTAGGATCAAATGCTGCAATTTATCGGGGCGCCTGACTCCTGAATTGTTATAGTATATCAACGATGCAGATAAATCGGTGAATAAGAAGTCTGCACCGACTATGGCCTGTTTATCAGTATGAGTGCCAGTTTTACTGTCAATTCCGTTATCGTATATGCCCCTCCCGGCTTCGTCTATATGTTGGGCCAGTTCATCTATTTTAAGATAATGTTCCCGGTCTGCGCCGATACTTTTATCGAAAATCTTCTGTACACGGCCAATGGCCTTTATAAAAACTACTAAACTAATACTAGATGAAAAGGACGTATGCTTATTGGGTGGGGGCTTCGCTGATTGTAACCTCTCTGATTGTGGCACCCAGCTGTACCAAGTCTACCGATGATGATAGCGAACTGGTAGGCAACTGGAAGCGGAGCGATGATTTTGAAGGAAATGCCCGTAGTGAAGCGGTGAGCTTTGTGATTGGCGATAATGCTTATGTGGGTACAGGCGCTACAAACACAAATACTGAGCGCTTTAAAGATTTGTGGGAGTATAATGTGGCACGTCGCTACTGGGTGCAAAAGGCTGACCTGCCGGGAGCGGCCCGCAGTTCTGCCATAGCTTTTGCTATTGGCAGCAAGGGTTATGTAGGCACGGGGTATGATGGCGCACAAAGACTGTCGGATTTCTGGGAGTATGATCCCTCCGGCGATACCTGGACACAGAAAGCCAATTTTGGAGGCAGTGCCCGTACAGATGCTTCTGCATTTACCATAGATGGCAATGGCTATGTGGCCTGCGGATACGATGGTAATTGGCTGAAAGATCTGTGGGAGTATACACCCGGAGCCGGTAGTGCAGACCCCGGCACCTGGACCAAAAAAGCGAGTGTGGGTGGTAGTAAACGTTCAGCGGCCATGTCCTTCACATTTGGCGGTAAGGCCTATATATGTGCCGGCGTAAACAATGGAGAAGTGCAGCAGGATCTCTGGCAATACGATCCGGTGGAGGATACCTGGGTCGAGAAAACGAAGATTTATAACTACTCAGACGATAGTTATGATGACGACTGGGGTACCATAGCCCGTCACAACGGAGTGGTTTTCACCATTGGCAATTATGTATACCTGGCCACGGGTGAAAATGGTTCCATCAACTCAACCACCTGGCGTTATGATCCGGTCAATGATACCTGGGTAGAAAAAACCGGGTTTGAGCAAACCGGCCGTACCGGCGGAGTGGCCTTTACGATCAGCAACCGTGGCTTTGTGCTCACTGGTCGCAGCGGAACGCTTATGATGGATAATATGTATGAATTCCTGCCGGATGATGAGCAAGTGGACAATGATTAATAAGAAGAACAAGCCGTTTTGGATACTGGCTGCAGCACTGCTGATCTCGGCTGGTATCTGGGTGCTGGCCTGGCGGATAAATCAACCCGCCCGGCCGGCCCTTTCGGCCCGTGTATTTCAGACCACCGTAGGCTGGGGTTATGATATACTGGTAAATGACAGCCTGCTCATTCACCAGGAGACCATACCGGTAGTGGGTGGAGGCCAGGGCTTTGCACGGCGGGAATGGGCAGAAAAGGCATCGCGCCTAATAATTAACAAAATGGAAAGTGGCCGGCATCCCAGGCTCACTAGTTTTGACATCGCTCAGATTTGTGAAACAGATATCTCCTCATATGGCAAACAGGGAACGCCTGAATAGTTTTTTGCTTTCCCTTTTTGGGATGAAGAAGACCATTAACAGGGGACACCTGCTACTGATCATTCTTATACATCTGGCCGGCTGGTGTCTGCTCTTCTTTCTTCCTGTACTGCTCTATCCTGTACGTATAAACGACAACTGGTTCTACGCGCGGGAGATCGTAGACAAATCGGTACTGATCGTTCTCTTTTATACGCATTACTATTTACTGATCCCCCGGCTGTTTGAACGGAAAAAATATCTGGCCTATACCGGTAGCATCATACTGGGATTTGTACTGTACCTCGGTTCGCATATGGCATTGCGGTTTCATTTTATGGGAGCAGCCGGCGGACCTATGGTGCGCATCTTTAATGGTGCCCGTGTGGCGGGCGATACCATGATGAGCCCGGTTGTATTCCGTGACTTTTTTGACAATGGAATGCAGAAGGTAAAACTGGATACGCAGGTATCGTTGCGCCAGGCATTCGGAGAAAGAGGTGTAGCAGTGATGGGACAGCCGCCCATGCCCATGGGAATGATGTCTGGCGAAACCCTGCTGTTTGGTATCCCCAAACCCATGGTCATGCTTTCGTTTAACCGCACACTCAGCTCATTTGCACTGATGCTGCTTATGGGAGGGTTTATCCGGCTGGCGTATTCATTCATCCGTAATCAGAATGAAAAGAAAGTACTGGAAAATGCCAACCTCAATGCCGAAGTCAATTTTCTGAAATCACAGATCAATCCGCACTTTCTTTTCAATACACTCAATAGTATCTATGCACAGGCGCACTCCCGTTCGGAAAATACAGAATTCTCCATCCTGAAATTGTCGGAACTGCTCCGCTATGTATTGTATGATTCCGGGGCAGATAAAGTGGAACTGGCAAGAGATATACAGTATATCAACAATTATATCGACCTGCAACGCCTGCGGCTCAGCAATCGTATTCAACTGGATTATTCGGTAGAGGGAGACCTCGATGGGCTCAGTATTGCGCCCATGCTGCTGATCAGCTTTATTGAAAATGCATTTAAACACGGCATCAGCTACACGCAGCCGGGATCTATCCTGGTCCGTATCAGGACCGGGCAGCTGGGATTACACTTGCTGGTACATAATCCCCTCGTGGAAAAAGAAGGGGTTGTGCCGGGTGGATTGGGATTAAAGAATGTAACACGCCGCCTGGCATTATTATATCCGGGACGGCACAAGCTGGATATCATCCGTACACCGGATGCACATATTGTAAACTTAAAACTGGATCTGTCACATGCTTAACTGCTTAATTATCGATGATGAACCGCTGGCGCTGCAATTGCTGGAAGATTTTGTAAGCAAAACTCCTTATCTCAGGCTGGCAGGCAAGTTTGAAGAACCGCTGCAGGCACTGCAGGTGCTGAAAGAGCAGCCAATCGATTTGTTGTTTCTGGATATCCGGATGCCCGATATCTCCGGCATTGACTTTTACCGTTCACTACCCTATAAACCGGAAGTGATCTTTACTACCGCTTATAGCGAGTTTGCGATCAATGGTTTTGAACTGAAGGCCATGGATTACCTGCTCAAACCTATTTCTTACGAAAAGTTCCTGACCGCCTGCAACCGTGTCAATGATTTTCTGGCGGCACGGCAATTGAAGGAGAAAAAGGAAAAGGATTATTTTTTTATCAATGTATCGCACAAGATGCACAAAATATTTTTTGATGATATCCTGTACCTCGAAGGCTATAAGGATTACACAAAAGTGCACCTGACCGGTAGCCCCAACCCATTGTTGATACTGCACAACCTCAAATATTTTGAAGACCTGCTCGAAGACAAGGAATTTATCCGCATTCACCGCTCCTATATCGTTTCGCTCCGCAAGCTCAATACCATATCGAGAAAAGCGGTGAGTATCGGTAATCTGCAGTTGCCGGTAAGTGATAATTACAGGGATGGGTTTTTTGCCCTGATAGGGGAGCATGCGAAGTGAGAATAGTTTAAAGAGTATAAAAAGTTTAAAGGGTATAAAGGGAGAAATTCTCATTAAACCCTTTATACCCTTTAAACACTTTAAACTTCTGGCACTACAAGTGTTTTTTTATCTCTTCCACCAACTCCGTCTTGGTAATCGGTACTCCCATAATTTTATTATACCCTTTGGCATCTATCAGGAATACATCGCGGATGATCTTGATGAGCTGGCCATTATTGATTTCGGGAATAAGGATCGTGTCGAAGTTTGAGAGGATGCTGCCCAGGTTGGAAGGGAAGGGGCGCAGGTAACGCAGATGTGCATGGCTTACGGCATGACCATCGGCCTGCAACTCGGCTACGGCAGATTTGATGGCGCCATAGGTAGAGCCCCAGCCCAGTACGAGCACCTTGCCTTTGTCTGCACCGTTGTCGATCTTTTGCTCAGGAATATATTCGGCTATTTTGTCAACCTTCTGCTGGCGGATCTTTACCATCAGCTGGTGGTTGTCGGGGTCATAACTTACGTTGCCGGTGATGTTTTGCTTTTCGAGACCACCAATGCGGTGCTCCAGTCCCGGTGTGCCCGGTACGGCCCAGGGGCGAACCAGTTTTTCGTCGCGCAGGTAAGGCTGCAGTTTTTCCTCTCCATGTCCCAGCTCTGTTTTGAATTTGACGTGAATGGGAGGCAGGTCGGCCGTCTGCGGGAAACGCCAGGGCTCAGCGCCATTGGCAATATACCCATCGCTCAGGAAGATGACCGGTGTCATATGCTGTACCGAAATACGCACAGCTTCATAAACGGCATCAAAGCAGTCGGCAGGAGTGGAGGCCGAAATGACCGGCATGGGGCATTCGCCATTACGTCCATAATAAGCCTGCAGCAGATCCGATTGCTCGGTTTTCGTAGGCAGACCGGTAGAGGGGCCGCCACGTTGTACATCTACAATGAGCAGCGGTATTTCCAGCATCACCGCCAGTCCCATGGCTTCGGCTTTGAGGGCCATACCAGGGCCAGAGGTAGTGGTCACGCCCAGCGAACCGCCATAGGCGGCACCAATAGTCGAAGTGATAGCAGCTATTTCATCTTCTGCCTGGAATGTGCGGATACCAAAATTTTTATGACGGCTTAATTCATGTAGAATATCTGAAGCGGGCGTGATGGGGTAGGTGCCCAGAAACAGCGGCAGTCCGCTGGTCTGTGCAGCGGCAATGAGCCCATAGGCCAGTGCCTGGTTGCCCATCACAGAACGATAGTTGCCGGGTTGCATCCGCGCTTTTTCCACTTTATAGGTAGTAGTGAAAGCTTCGGTGGTTTCGCCGTAATTGTAACCGGCTTGCAGCACTTTGAGATTGCTGTCAAAAATATCGGGCTTTTTACCAAACTTATCTTTCAGAAAACCAATGGTGCTTTCCATATCGCGGCCATAGAGCCAGTAGAGAAAGCCCAGTACAAACATGTTTTTTGCCCGGTCTTTTTCTTTCATACCCATCGTGAATTCCTTCAGGGCTTCGCGGGTCATCTTGGTCACATCCATACGGACCACTTCGTATCCTTCGAGACTGCCGTTTTCCAGCGGATTTTCTCCTTCGGGATAATTGGCGAGGCGCAGATTCTTGGCATCAAAACCATCGGTATTGACAATGATCTTGCCGCCCTTTTTGAGTGCGCCCAGGTTGGTCTTCAATGCTGCGGCATTCATAGCCACCAGCACATCGCAGGCGTCGCCCGGGGTGTATACACGCTCGCTGGAGAAATGGAGCTGAAAACCGCTCACACCGGGCAGCGTACCCTGCGGGGCACGTATCTCGGCCGGGAAGTCGGGGAAAGTAGATAAGTCAATACCCAGTAGGGCAGTATTATTGGTAAACTGTGTACCTGTCAATTGCATACCATCACCACTGTCACCAGCAAATTTGATGACCACATCATGAAGTGTTTCCTGCTTACGAACCATGCTAAAAAATTGTTCCGCAAAATTAGGATAGTTTCTCCTACCAGCGGGATTGGATTTGCTGTTGCTTTTATAAAATCTTTAACCACGCCGATTTGCAAAAGGGCTGGTACGTGATGTAGTTTCATAGCGGTATTTTAACCACCGCCTCCCATGCATTCCCCCAGATTATCGGGCCTCCTGGCCCTCCTGCTGCCAGCAATGCTGCTGGTACTTGCTGCCTGCAATCAGTCTGCAGCCCCCAGTCCTGAAGTTAAAAAGCACAAACTGGCCGAAGCGCGGCAATATACGGCCCCTCCGCCGCCGGCAAAGCCCAAACCGGTCTCTAAGAAAAAGAAGATCTATCTCACCTTTGACGATGGTCCCAATCATGGCACCCGCAATGTGCTGGACATTGTGCAACAGGAAGATGTGCCGGTCAGCTTCTTTATTGTAGGCGAACATGTGTTTGCCAGCAAGGCCCAGGCCCAGCTTTGGGATAGCCTGCGTATGGCCCGTAATATTGAAATATGCAATCATAGCTACACCCACGCGCACAACCGGTACGATAAGTTCTATGCCAACCCCGGTACCGTGGTCGATGATATGAAACGTACCCAGGAAAAGTTGTTGCCCCGGACGTCTATTGTTCGTGCACCCGGCCGCAATAGCTGGCGTATCGACAGTATTCAGTTTACCGATATCCGCAAAAGTGCGCTGGCCATGGATTCATTGCAAAAAGCCGGCTTTGTCGTATTGGGCTGGGATCTGGAATGGCATTACAACCCCGTGACCTTCCAGGTCAAAAACACCGCCGATGAGCTGCTGATGCAGGTCGACAGCCTGTTTAGCAAAGGCAAGACCCGTATCCCCGACAACCTTGTACTGCTGGCGCATGACCAGGTATACCGCCGTTCCGAAGATTCGGCCCAGCTACGGACATTTATCCAGAAGCTCAAAGCCCGCGACGATTATGAGTTATCGCTGGTATCTGCCTATCCGGCCATTGCTGCACGCAAGCCTGTCTCGGTCAATGATAAAGCCGCACCGGTCGTCACTACTACGGTAGATACCAATCAGGCGCGCCGTTATGACACCCTGCCTGCCGATACGCAGCCGGACAGTATTAATCGTGATACACAGAAAGCAAAGGAAAAAGCAGGGTGGTGACCCTGCTTTTTTGATAGTATCTGTTGAATGGGAGATTATTCACGGCCATCGAAGAGGTTGCCCAGTCCGCCCAGGATGCTGCCTTCTTCCTTTCTGTTGTAAGTGCCATAGGCCATGATGCGGCCTGCCAGGCGGCTGATGGGGAGCGATTGCAGCCATACATGGCCGGGGCCCTGCAGGCGGGCAAAGAAGAGTCCTTCGCCACCAAACATCCAGTTTTTTACCCCGCGTACAAACTCAATGTCAAAGTCGATCGTGGGAGTATAGGCGACCACGCAGCCGGTATCTACTTTCAGTACTTCGCCCGGCTGTAATTGTTTTTCGATTACATAACCGCCGGCGTGCATGAAGGCAAGGCCATCACCTTCCAGCTTTTCCATAATGAAACCCTCGCCGCCAAAAATGCCAGTGCCCAGGCGACGCTGAAAGTGGATGCCCACGCTCACGCCTTTGGCGGCGCAGAGGAAAGCGTCTTTCTGAGCAATGATGGTGCCGCCCAATTGCTGCAGGTCAATAGGGATGATCTTGCCGGTATAGGGAGCGGCAAAGCTTACTTTTTTCTTGCCCTGGGCCACATTGGTAAATGTGGTCATAAACAGGCTTTCACCAGTAAGCACCCGTTTGCCGGCGCTCATCAGTTTGCCGAGCAGGCCGGTAGGCTGCTGCGAAGAGCCGTCGCCAAAGATGGTTTGCATCTGAATACCATCGTCCATCATCATCATGGCGCCGCTTTCGGCAATAGCCGTTTCGGAAGGATCCAGTTCGATCTCTACAAACTGCAATTCTTCTCCGTAAATCTTATAATCGATATCATGGTTAACACGCAATGCCATAGTGTAAAAATTTTATCCAAAGTTAAAAGACGGTGGGGTATCCGCCTTTTCATTCGCCGGTTTTAAAGGGGCCGTTTACCGATTTGCAGCCATTCTTCCACAGCCGGTAAAATAACCGGAGAAAACGGGGTTTTAATTGATAAATGGCGTCGTAAAAAGCCGGCTTTTCCTTACTTTGCTGGCCTCTCCAAAAACAATCCTTTATGAGAAAAAAAGTCTTTTTGCTTGGCGCCCTGGCCTTGCTTGCCGGCTCAACTGCCTTCTCGCAGGCAAAGCTGGTCGAGAAAGTAACCCGCCAGGGAGATGAACTGGTGATCCCTTACGAGAAATATGTTTTCCCCAATGGCCTTACGGTCATTATCCATGAAGATCATAGTGATCCCGTGGTGCATGTGGATGTTACCTATCACGTAGGCTCGGCCCGTGAAGAGATCGGTAAATCCGGCTTCGCCCACTTCTTCGAACACATGATGTTTCAGGGCAGTGACAACGTAGGTGATGAGCAGCATTTCAAAATAGTAACAGAGGCAGGTGGTACCCTCAATGGTACGACCAACCTCGACCGTACCAACTATTTTGAAACAGTACCCAGCAATCAGCTGGAAAAAATGCTCTGGCTGGAAGCCGACCGTATGGGTTTTCTGCTCGACGCCGTAACACAACAGAAATTTGAAATTCAACGCGAGACCGTTAAAAACGAGCGCGGACAGCGTGTCGACAATGTACCTTATGGTCTTGCCGGAGAATTGTTGTCTAAAACAATGTACCCGTACGGCCACCCCTATAGCTGGCTGACCATCGGCTACATCGAAGACCTGAATCGCGTAGGTGTAAACGACCTCAAAAACTTTTTCCTTCGCTGGTACGGACCCAACAACGCTACGCTTACTATCGGCGGTGATGTAAATCCCCAGGAAGTGCTGAAGATGATAGGCAAGTATTTTGGTCCTATCCCTGCTGGTCCCAAAGTGGAGAACATGCCACCCATGGTGCCGGAGGTCAACAAGCACCGCTTTGTGTCTTATACAGACAACTATGCACGTTTGCCGCTCATGCTCCGCTCTTATGCCACTGTGCCCAACTATCATAAGGATATGGCTGCACTGGCCTGTCTCGCACAGGTATTGGGTCAGGGCAACAACTCTGTACTGTATCAGCAACTGACCAAAAAACAACTGGCTCTGCAGGCCAGCTGCTTCAGCGGTCTGAACGAACTGTCTGGCGCCTTTACTTTCCAGGTGATCCCTTATCCCGGCAAGTCACTGGCCAGCATGTATCACCTGCTCGAGAATGCACTCGACAGTTTTGAGGTACGTGGAGTGACCGATGATGATATCGCCAAATTCAAAGGCGGATATGAATCACAGCTGATCAATGGCCTGCAAAGCGTAGCTGGTAAAGTATCGCAGCTGGCTGCTTTCCAGACTTTCACCGGCAATCCCAATATGATCGGTAAACTGCTCAGACAATACCAGTCTGTGACAAAAGAAGATGTAATGCGGGTGTATAACCAGTACATCAAATACAAACACCCCGTTACCGTAAGTGTGCTGCCTAAAAACCAGGACAACAAAATGCTCGTAGGCAATGATAATTTCACAGTTGATCAGAGCAATTACCAGGCACCTCATTATGGTTATGAAGGATTGAAATATACCAAGGCAAAGGACAATTTTGATCGTACCAAAATGCCGCCCAATGGTCCCAATCCCACCGTCAAAGTACCTGCCTTCTGGAAAAAAGACTGGGCAAATGGTATCAAGATCATTGGAGCAGAAAATGCCGAAGTGCCCACTGTTACACTTTCAATCAAAATACCCGGCGGTCACCTGCTCAATACCAACGACCTGTCAAAAGCCGGTCTGGCGTCATTCTTCACCACTATGATGAATGATGACACCAAAAACTATACAGCAGAGCAAATGAGCCGTGAGTTGCAGAAACTGGGTAGCTCGGTAAGTGTATTCAGCGGCATGGAAGACATCACCTTCCAGGTACAAAGCCAGAAAAAGAACCTGGATGCGACCCTGCGCCTGCTCGAAGAAAGAATGTTCCGTCCCAAGTTTACTCAGGAGACCTTCAACCGCTTTATGAAGCAAACCATGGAAAGCTTCAAAGTGGCTAAAACACAACCCGCTGCTGTGGCAGACGATGTATTTGCGAAGCTCAACTACGGTAAAAATCATATCCTGGGTGTTGCAACAGATGGAAATGAAGAGACCGTTAAGTCATTTACACTGGCTGATATCCAATCGTATTACGACAACTACATGACCTCACAGGGCACCGAAGTAGTAGTGGTAGGTGATATTTCTGAAAGTGAAGTGTTGCCTAAACTGTCATTCCTCAACAATCTGCCCAACAAGAAGGTTACTATTCCGGTTGCACCTGCTGTACCGGCCGTTGAAAAGACAAAGATCTACCTCGTAGATGTTCCCAAATCTGCCCAGACAGAATTTCGTGTAGGTTATGTGACCGGCCTGAAATATGATGCTACAGGCGAATACTATCGTACAGGTCTTATGAACTATGCGTTGGGTGGTGCATTCAACAGCCGCCTCAACCTCAACCTGCGTGAAGACAAAGGATGGACATATGGTGCACGCAGTGGTTTCTCTGGCGGTAAACAAACCGGCGATTTCGAATTCAGTGCCGGCATTCGTGCCAATGCTACAGACAGCGCTCTGATCGAAGTAATGAAAGAACTGAAAAATTATAGCGAAGGGGGCATTACAGACGAAGAGCTGAGCTTCCTGAAAAGTGCCATCGGTCAGCGCGATGCATTGCGTTATGAAACAGGTTTCCAGAAAGCCGGTTTCATTGGCAATATCCTCGACTATGATCTGCCCGGCGATTATGTAGATCAGCAAAACAAGATCGTGGCTGGTATCAGCAAGGCAGAAATAGATGCACTGGCCAAAAAATGGGTCAATGCCAATAAAATGAATATCCTGCTGGTAGGTGATAAGGAAAAGGTACTGCCCGGCCTGCAAAAACTCGGATATGAGATCATTTTCCTGGATGCAGACGGAAATCCGGTAGAGAAGAAAGCCTTCTAAGAAAGGCGAGAAATTGTTATAATAAAGAGGAATGCGCCCAACCGGGCGCATTCCTCTTTATTATAACAGGTGAAGGGTAAAAGGTAGAAGGTTAAGGGTATTAGTCGCGCCTAACCTTCTACCTTTTACCCTCCACCTTCTTAAAGTATACGCACACTTCCCGCAATCCACACTGTCCGCAATGCGGATTACGGGCCAGGCAGGTATAACGTCCGTGCAATATGAGCCAGTGATGCGCTTTATGCACCAGCTCGCGCGGAATATATTTAAGCAGCTCCTTTTCTACGGCCAGTGGGGTAGAGGCGCTCTGGGGCACCAGGCCCAATCTTTTACTGACACGAAATACATGCGTATCTACGGCCATATTGGGTTGCCCGTCTATTACGGAAGTAATTACATTGGCCGTTTTGCGCCCCACACCCGGCAACTGCACCAGCTCTTCGACGGTCATAGGTATCTGCCCGTGAAAATCGCTGGCCACTTTTTGCGCCATGCCTATCAGGTGCTTTGTCTTGTTGTTGGGATACGATATGCTGCGCACCAGCGGAAACAGTTCATCAAACGTGGCGTGACTTAGCGCATATACATCGGGATATTGCTCAAAAATGGCAGGTGTGGTAAGGTTGACACGTTTGTCGGTACATTGAGCCGACAGGATAACTGCTACCAGCAGCTGATAAGGAGAGTCATAGATAAGTTCTGTCTCTGCATTGGGACTGTGTTGCTGAAAATAATCGATCACAAACTGATAGCGTTGCTGCCGGGTCATAAAAGAAATATAAGCTGACGCGAAATTAAGTGGCTTAAAATAAAATATCCCGTAGTACCGGAGTACCACGGGATAAAAAATTGTAATCAGGCCTGTGTTAGTTAAACGGTTTCAACTGAGTTTTCGCGGGCGTAGTTCAGTACATTCAGGATAACTTCAGTACGGGGTGATTGGGTAATTGCTTCCAACCGGTGATGAGAAGCTTTGAGTACTTCGAATTTTTCCCGCAGTGTCCAATCTCTCAGCAGCGCCTCTTCGATGGCAGCCGCTTGCGCAGGCGAGGATTCCTTATACAAATACCGTATAAGCTCCTCCGGAGTAAAATTTGTCATGGGCAAACCATTAATGTCCTAAAAATCAGTGTCCAGTTAAGTAAAGTCCGGTATAAAAACGGGTATAAAGCGGTGTTATTGTGCTAATCACCTCAATTATTCTCATTTACGGGGTTTTCCGGTACCAGAAACAGGTCTTCATTATCCCTTTTCATCAGGTGTTTTTCCCGGGCATATTGCTCCAGGGCGGCGGGATTGGACTTCAGTTGCTCCAGAATGGCGCGTTCTTCTTCTATTTCTTTGGAATAGAAGGCTTTACTCTCTTCCAGTTCACGAAGCTGGCGGTTTCGGGCCGACTTGGTGAACACATCATTTTTATCAAAAAAAAGCATGATAACAGCAAAGGCTGCTATAGCAATGAAATACTTGTTTTTGACCCAGGCGGGGATGTGCTGAAGGAGTTTCAAGACGGATAATTTTAAAGAGGGGTGGTTTACCAATCCGGTAAACCACCCGGTATCTTACAGACCAAATTTAATCTTTCCTTTCGGATAAATAGCACTCAGGCCCAGTTGTTCTTCGATCCGGATCAGTTGATTGTATTTGGCAATCCGGTCGGTACGGCTGGCAGAGCCGGTTTTGATCTGGCCACAATTAAGCGCTACAGCCAGGTCGGCAATGGTGGTATCTTCTGTCTCACCGCTGCGGTGGCTCATGATGGTATTGTAACCATTGTGCTGTGCCAGGGTAACGGCATTGATGGTTTCTGTGACAGTGCCTATCTGGTTTACCTTTACCAGCAGCCCATTGGCGATTTTTTTATCAATACCCTGCTGCAGACGGGTTACATTGGTTACAAACAGGTCATCACCCACCAGCTGACATTTATCACCTACGGCTTCAGTCAGATTTTTCCAGCCATCCCAATCGTCTTCGGCCATACCATCTTCAATGGAGACAATGGGATATTGTTTTACCCAGCTGGCCCAGTATTTTACCAGTTGATCGCTGCTCATTTCCTTGCCGGAGCTTTTGTGGAAGACATATTTTTTCTTCTTGCTGTCCCACAGCTCGCTGTTGGCAGCGTCCATGGCGACCACGATCTGCGAACCGGTTTTGTAACCAGCTGCCTGAATGGCATTCAGTACAGTTTCAATAGCTTCTTCATTGCTCTGGATGTTGGGGGCAAAACCACCTTCATCGCCTACATTGGTGCTGTATCCTTTTTTCTTCAGCACGCTTTTGAGTGCATGGAATATTTCAACACCCCAGCGCAGACCTTCGCTGAAGGTGGGAGCGCCTACGGGCATGATCATGAATTCCTGGAAATCGATTTTGTTGTCAGCATGCGCACCACCGTTGAGAATATTCATCATGGGAATGGGTAGTGTGCGTGCATTGGTGCCACCGATATAACGATAGAGCGGCAGGGAGGCTTCCTCGGCAGCAGCCTTGGCAGCAGCCATGCTCACAGCGAGCAGGGCATTGGCACCCAGTTTGCCTTTGTTGGGAGTGCCGTCCAGCTCTATCATGAGCTGGTCAATGCCCGATTGGTCAGCCACATCAAAACCAAGCAGCTCGGGTGCAATGAGATCATTCACATTCTTCACCGCTTTCAACACACCTTTGCCAAGATATTTTTTCTTGTCACCATCGCGCAGTTCCACCGCTTCGTGAATACCGGTGCTGGCCCCACTCGGTACAGCAGCGCGGCCCAGAGCGCCTTCGTCGGTCAATACATCCACTTCTACGGTAGGGTTACCGCGACTGTCCAATATCTGTCTGGCAAAAATCTCGGAAATGTAACTCATGATTGATTAGTTGATTTTGTTTTATAGGGCAAATATAATAATCCTGTATGGATACAGCCCGCCTCTTCAGAGATGTTAATACAAGATCCTGCGTTAACTAACAACTGTGTGTGATCCCGAAAACAGTAGAAGAATAAAATTATTTGCCCGAAGATCCGCCGGTAAGCTGCCTGAATACATCTTCCAGTTTATGGCTTTCGTTCTGAAGTGATACGATATTGAAGCCTTTTTCTTCAGCCAGCGGAAATAACTGTTTGCGGATAGCGTCTGCGTCGGTGGTTTCTATGCGGAATTGTGTACCGCCGGCTATACTCGCCGATTCCATACGTTTCACTGGTTGCAGGTGCATAAGACTATCCAAACCTACGGTTTCTTTAAACTGAACGATTACGGTTTCAAAACCGGTCTGCTTGTTTTGCAGATTCTGCAATGACTCGTCTGCCACCAGCTGGCCTTTATTGATAATGATTACCCGGTTGCAAATAGCTTCTACTTCCTGCAGGATATGGGAGGAAAAAAGGACGGTCTTCTGCTGCCCCTGCCGGCGTATCACCTCGCGTATTTCGATGATCTGGTTAGGATCCAGGCCCGAGGTAGGCTCGTCGAGGATCAGTACTTCCGGATCGTGAATGAGTGCAGCAGCCAGTCCTACCCGTTGTTTATATCCTTTCGACAGCTGACCGATCTTCTTGTTGGCTTCAGGTTTCAATCCCACTGTTTCAATTGCTTTTTCCACCGCCTGTTTGCGGTGCGGAAGTCCATGCACCTCGGCAATAAAACCCAGGTACTCCCGTACATACATATCGTAATAGAGAGCGTTGAGCTCAGGCAGATAGCCGATCTTTTTCTTGGCATCGAGCGGCTGACTGTTTACATCAATACCGCATACCCAGGCTTCACCATCGGTGGCAGTAAGGTAGCCCGTCAGGATTTTCATAGTGGTTGATTTGCCGGCGCCATTGGGCCCCAGGAAACCCACGATCTCTCCCTTGTTCACCCGGAATGAAATATTGTTGACAGCTTTCTGTTCGCCATATTGCTTCAACAGGCTCTTGACTTCTATTGACATACTACAAACCTACATCATTCATTCTTTAAAATAAAAAACCGCCCCGCATTGCTGTGGGACGGTTTCATGGCATTTATGCAAATGTGTCAGAGGTCATCGAGGCTGTAGATGTCATCCACAGGCGAGCCGGCGGGCAATTCAAATACAGGATTGATCAGCCCGTCCTTGAGGCCATATACCCAGCCATGCAGGTGGGGACGCTGCTCATTTCTCCAGGCACGCTGAATGCTTGATTTGCGGGCCAGGTTTTTTACCTGTTCAATCACATTCAGTTCTACCAGGCGGTTTACCCGCTGCTCTTCATCCGCAATAGCGTCCAGCTCGGCTTTATGAATACGGATCACATCCTTGATATTGCGGAGCCACATGTTGAGCACCGGTTTATAATCCTTGCGTGTCATAGCCGCCTGCACACCGCCACAACCATAATGTCCGCATACGATCACGTGGTTTACCTTCAGGTGATTTACCGCATAGTCCAGCACACTCAGAAAATTGACATCTGTATTCACCACCAGGTTGGCCACATTGCGGTGTACAAAGATCTCGCCTGGCTGGGTGCCGGTGATCTCATTGGCAGGCACACGGCTGTCGCTGCAGCCTATCCAGAGAAAATCCGGTGTTTGAATCGTGGCCAGTCGCTTGAAAAAGTCGGGATCATCCGCTACTTTTTCGGCTGCCCAGGCTTTGTTTTCCAGTAAGAGTCTTTCGTATGAGTGCATATAAGGTATGTGCTTTATTGTTTTTGCAATTCTACAGCTTTTATCTGTTTGTCGTGTGAGCGGGTATAATGACCATCTGTACTATACGACTCGATCAGTTTTTTTGAAAAACCCTGGTCCTTGCTCACACTCAGTTTCAGTTCTACCTGGATATCTTTCAGCGGTGCATGTATCATGAAATCTTCGATGGTCTCTACAATGTCCTTGTCAATAAAATCTGCACGCGATGCATCGATCAGCACATAGGATCCTTCCGGTACTTTTTCGAGCTTATGCTTAATGATCGGTTTATTGAGAAATGATACGTCCTTGCGCAGGCGAAACAGAAACTTGTTGGCATCGTTTACCACAAATACCGCCGAGCGGAAATTGCTCCTGATCACAAAGAACAGTCCTACGCCGATACCAATGATCACGCCTTTGAGCAGGTCAGTGGCCAGGATGGCTGCAATGGTGACGACAAAGGGAATAAACTGGTCCATACCTTTTTTGTAAAAAGCCATGAACAGGGCCGGTTTGGCCAGCTTATAACCGGTAAAGATCAGGATAGCTGCCAGGGCAGCCTTGGGTATCAGGTTGAGCAGACCGGGTATCAGGGCTACGCAAAGCAGCAGCAATGCACCATGATAGATGGCCGACATCTTGGTACGTGCACCGGCATTTACGTTGGCCGATGACCGTACGATCACACTGGTCACAGGCAGGCCACCCAGCAGACCAGACAGCAGGTTGCCCAATCCCTGGGCTTTCAGCTCACGGTTGGTAGGTGTGACACGCTGATAGGGATCGAGATCATCGATCGCTTCAATGCTCAGCAAACTTTCGAGACTGGCCACAAGAGCTATGGTGATACCAGTGACCCAGACCTGGGGTGTCAGTATGTGACTCCAGTCGGGCTGCGAGAAGAAGGAAAAGAATTCGCCGGCCGACTGGGCCTGGGGAATAATTACCAGGTGCTCTCCCTGCAGTGCACTGCTGCCTGAGTTGACAAAGAAAAAATTGATACCAACGCCTATGAATACTACCAGCAGCGGAGCCGGTACCAGGCGGATGAAGCCCTTACGACCGGCCACCACTTTCTCCCATATAAAATGGAAGGCCAGGCACACCCCGCCAATCAGCAGAGCAACCGGTGTGATATGTGCAAAGGAGTTGAAGAAATTGGAAAAGATATTTCCCTTTTCCTGTACCACGCCTTCATCTGTTTCAAAATGTGAATCATCACCCAGCAGATGAGGAAACTGGTTAAGGATCAGGATCAGGCCAATGGCTGCCAGCATGCCCTTGATCACGGCATTGGGCACGTAGTCGCCAACGATGCCTGCCTTCAGAAAGCCAAAGAGTATTTGTAATACACCGGCAATCACCACAGCTACCAGAAAGGCCTCAAAAGAGGGCAGGGTGATCAGGGCCGCAGCTACGATGGCAGTGAGACCGGCAGCCGGACCACTTACACTCAGATGCGAACGGCTGGCGAGACCTACCACTATACCACCCACTACACCGGCTATAATACCGCTAAACAAAGGAGCGCTGGAGGCAAGTGCCACACCCAGACACAGGGGCAGCGCCACCAGAAATACCACAATGGAAGCGGGTAAATCGCTGGAGAGGCTTTTCAGATAATCTTTTGCACTTGGACGTGCTGACATAGAATAATTATTTTGAGATGAATGAATAGGTTATTTATATAAAAGGGATTTGGATAATTATACGGGCAGTTTATACAGCCATTTCTTTCAGCCGGGCGGCTTTTTCAAACATTTTGCTGATAAAATTCACCCGGCCGTTTTCGATATTATAGATACCACCTACAATACCGATCTTGCCTTCTTCGTACAGTTCACGTAAAATGGAGCTGCGCTCGAGTATCTCTTCCATGCTGTGCAACACATTGGCCTGGGCCACTACCTCGGCATATTCATGCATGGGCAGGTGCTCGCGGGCTGCAGCTGTTTTTTCAATAGCAGGTTCAATTTTATTGAGCAGGGAAGTCAGCTTGCCCATTTTTACATGTTCGCAGGCTCCTTTTACGGCACCACAACGGGTGTGTCCGAGTACTACGATCAACTTGGACCCTGCAGCGGCACAGGCGTACTCCATGCTGCCGATGATATCGTCATTGACCACATTGCCGGCAATGCGTATGCTGAAAATATCGCCGATGCCCTGGTCAAAAATCAGCTCGGCAGAGGTGCGGCTGTCCATACAGCTGAGTGCTACGGCAAAAGGATACTGGCCGGTAGCCGTTTCGTCCATCTGGCGCAGCAGATCACGGTTTACTTTCAGGTTGCCCGTAAACCGCTTATTGCCGTCTGCTAAAACATCGAAGGCTTGTTCGGGAGTCAGGTTCTCCTGAAATTCTTTGGTATGCGTTCTCATTGTCTATTGATATTAATAAGGTTAATAATTGCAGATCAGTTACCAGCCTTATACAGCCGGCATGGCCATCACCATTCCCTTTGCGGTATGGGCGGGCCTACTCATGCATTAAAAAATGTGTACTTGAAAAGTCAGATCAGAAAAAGAAAAGTGATAACGGGTCCGGAGCCAGGTGTGCAGGCCGGATCGCTACCATCAGGCGATGGTATTGGGAGGAGGGCATAACATTTCTCCATGAAAAGCCACATATTCCTTTACTGCCTGGCAGCGGGAATGCTGGCTGGCCAGTTCGGCCGCGTGAAACTGCTCATCGGTGTGATGCAGGTATTCTTCCGAAAAAGAAGTGGAAGCAGAAGTGGAAGAAGCTTTTTCTTCTGTATTGTTGCCAAAAGGATTGCAGGACTGCTCATCATTATCAGACAGGTCATTCCAGTGCACCTGCCGCTCCTGCGCCATGATCTGGCTGGCGGCTACCACAAAAGGTGCGCTCACCGTCATCCATAACAGTGTCACTATCATGAACAGGCTGCTGCAGATCTGCCGGAGTTTATATGATGAATTCCGTTTTTTCACGTGTTGCAAAAGTACATTATAACAGCCAATACAGAAAGTTGTTCATATAAAGTTTACATAAACAGGACAGAGGCTAAGATATTCACTATTAATAGTTTGCCTAACGCCTGTTTGTTAAAATTTGAGGACGATCCGACTTTTTGTTTAATAATCGTTCGCAAATGTGGTTCAGCAAGTTTTTTTAAAAAGGCAAAGAAAGAAATAAAAAAAGGGCTGAATTCAGCCCTTTCAGATTTCCCTGATAAATCCTGCGTATAGGTACAGGTTTGATTTTCTTTATCATTCCTGCATCTGCTCGGGGGCAGCCGATGCATTATCCGCATATTCGCCCCGCAGGCAGTAATAACCAAACACACCCAGGCCGCCTACAATGATAGGCGTGAGGATGAACGCATAAATAATAGCGGGTATCCTGTCTTCGGGTTTATCGCTTTCAAATTTGGGAATGGCCTGTGAGATGATCAGGTAATAACCGGCAGCCGCGGCCAGCGCCAGCCACACAAACCCGAGGTATTTTTTCAATGTATTCATATAGAGAATCGGTTTATAGAATTAAAAATGGGTTAATCATCAACACGCCTGTCTTTGCCATTAATGTAAAGAGCGCCTATAATAAAACACACAGCGGCTAATATAATAGGATACCACAATCCTTCGAGGTAAGGTTTGTCATACGGCAGTTCTTTGCCCAGTTTGGCTGCGGCCTCATTGGCCTGCGAAGCCTTGGTGGTCAGAAACAATGCAATGGCCGGCAGTAAACCACCAAAAATGCCATTGCCGATATGATAAGGAAGTGACATGGACGTGTAGCGGATGCGCGTAGGAAACATCTCTACCAGGAAGGCTGCAATAGGACCATACACCATCGTTACGAAAATGACCTGGATGAAAACAAGGAATGCAAGCTTGCGGAAAGAGCCTTCATCGAGTGTGACCACACGGCTGGTTGATGCATCTTTTTTGGGATCGGCCAGGGCGGCATCGGCATGAATTTTTTCTTTAAGCGTGACCTGCATGGTACTTCCGTCAGCATAAGAATAGGTAGTAAGAGTAGTACGCAGGCTGTCGCCGGCATGATGTGCGTCTGCCAGTGTATGGCTGCTGCTGGTACGGTTTGTCTCCTGCTTTTGTGTGACGCTGCCGGCATTGAACATGGCCGAATAGATAGGACGATAACAAATAACCGCTATCAGCATACCCAGCAGCATGATCCATTTGCGGCCGATGCGGTCAGACAGCCAGCCAAAGAAAACAAAGAAAGGTGTACCAAACAACAACGCCCACATGATCAGCCGGCTGGCCTGTGATACATCTACAGACAGGGTGTTTTGCACAAAACTCAGCGCATAAAACTGGCCTGTATACCAGATCACCCCCTGGCCCATCGTAGCGCCAAAAAGCGCGAGCAGTACAAATTTGAAATTGAAACGATGGCCAAAACTTTCTTTCAGCGGATTGGCAGACACTTTTCCTTCGGCCTTGGCGCGGGCAAACAGCGGCGACTCCTGCATGCGCATGCGTATCACAATGGAAATGCCTACCATGATAATAGACACCCAGAATGGAATACGCCAGCCCCAGTCGGCAAAAGAATTTTCATTCATCATACCTTTTACCGTAATGATCACGAGCAGGGAGAGAAAAAGCCCTGCGGTGGCTGTGGTCTGGATCCACGAGGTCCAGAAGCCACGCTGATGGGCTGGCGAATGTTCGGCCACATAGGTAGCAGCGCCGCCATATTCGCCACCGAGTGCAAGTCCCTGCAGCAGGCGCAATACGAGCACCAGCACAGGAGCGAGATAGCCGATGGTTTCAAATGCCGGGATACAACCAATCAGGAATGTGGAAAGCCCCATTAATACAAGGGTCAGGAGAAAAGTGTATTTGCGTCCTACCAGGTCACCCAGTCGGCCAAATACCAACGCACCAAAAGGCCGCACCACAAAGCCAGCGGCAAAAGTGGCCAGCGTGGAAAGTAAAGCCAGTGTGGGATTGCCTTCCGGAAAAAATCTGGTGGCAATCACCGGGGCCAGGCTGCCGAAGATGTAAAAGTCATACCATTCTATCAGGGTGCCTACCGACGAAGCGGCGATGACACCGGCCAGTCCTTTCTTATTGGTTACTGAATTCATAGATCGCTTGATTGTTCCAGACAGTGTTTATTAATATGTATTGAAAAGAATAGTTTGCCCGCCATTGTATCCAATCCGGACAAACAGGAATATGTGCTGAAAAAATGCTGCATAAGATTGGGGAAGCTACCTGTCCGGTTTTATAGATGATAGAATGAATAGGATGGCTGATATCCGCACCGATCATATGATCTGCGAAGATCTTGTGCAGGCATAAAAGCCGGACAGAGGCAACAGGCAATCGATAATATAGCTGGCATAGATAAAATCAGAGCAGCGTTGGTTAGCATAAATATACTTATTTAAGGATATAATTTTTTCTCAAGCCTTTGCATTCAGTACTTTTAGGACCCAAAAAAAAGGTTGTATGTCATATCCTTACCAGATACGTAGTCTAGATCAGTACAAACAAGCGTACGCATCAAGTATAGAAGATCCCGAAAAATTCTGGGGCGATGTGGCCGGACATTTTCACTGGCACAGCAAATGGGACAAAGTGCTTGACTGGAATTTTAAAGAGCCGAAGATCGAATGGTTCAAGGGAGCAAAACTCAATATCACCGAAAACTGCATCGACCGGCATTTGCCCACCATGGGCGATAAGCCTGCCATTATCTGGGAACCCAACAATCCGGAAGAGCGTGTACGTGTAGTGACCTACAACCGTCTGCACAAACGTGTGTGCCAGGTGGCACAGATGCTGATAAATAATGGCGTGAAAAAAGGAGATCGTGTTTGTATCTATATGGGCATGGTGCCCGAGCTGGTTTATGCCGTATTGGGTTGTGCCCGTATCGGAGCCATTCACAGCGTGATCTTTGGCGGCTTTAGTGCGCAGAGCATTGCTGACCGCCTGCACGATGCACAGGCCGAATTCATCATCACCTGCGATGGCGCCTTCAGAGGTGCAAAGGATATTCCGCTCAAAAGTGTAATCGATGATGCGCTGATCGGCAACCGTACCGTAAAGCGTGTGATCGTGTACACACGTACACGCACACCCGTATCGATGATCAAGGGCCGCGATGTATGGTGGGAGGATGAAATGGAGCATGCCGAAACACAGATCGAAAAAGATGGGGTAGTATCTTTCCCGGCCGAGCCGGTCGATGCCGAAGACCCACTGTTTATTCTGTACACATCAGGCAGTACCGGCAAACCCAAGGGAGTAGTACATACCTGTGGAGGATACATGGTATGGACCAACTATACTTTTGTCAACGTATTTCAATACCGCCCCGGCGATATTCATTTCTGTACAGCCGATATCGGCTGGATCACCGGGCATAGCTATATCGTGTATGGTCCGCTGAGTGCAGGAGGTACCTCACTGATGTTTGAAGGTGTGCCTACCTGGCCCGATGCCGGCCGTTTCTGGGATATTGTAGACAAGCATAAGGTAAATATTCTCTATACAGCACCCACGGCCATCCGCAGCCTGATGGGCTTTGGCCTCGAACCACTGGCAGGTAAGGACCTGTCGTCGCTGAAGGTACTGGGTACGGTAGGTGAGCCGATCAATGAAGAAGCCTGGCACTGGTACGATGAGCATATCGGTAAAAAGAAATGTCCCATCGTAGATACCTGGTGGCAGACCGAAACAGCCGGTGTACTGATATCCAACATGGCTGGTATCACTCCCGGCGTGCCCTCCTGGGCCACACTGCCCATGCCGGGAGTACAACCATTGCTGGTCGATGAAAACGGGAAAGAGGTCACCGAGCCGGATGAAGAAGGAATTTATAAAGGAAATCTTTGCATAAAAGGCCCCTGGCCTGGTATACTGCGTACCACCTATGGAGATCATGAGCGTTGCCGGCAGAATTATTTTGCTACGTACGAAAACCTGTATTTCACCGGCGATGGAGCCCTGCGTGATGCAGCAGGTAATTATCGCATTACGGGCCGCGTAGATGATGTACTCAATGTAAGTGGTCACCGTATCGGTACTGCAGAAGTGGAAAATGCGATCAATATGCACGCCGGCGTGGTCGAAAGTGCAGTAGTGGGCTATCCGCACGACGTAAAAGGACAGGGCATTTATGCCTATGTGATCTACAGCCATCTGCATGGCGATGAGAGCCTGACCCGCCAGGATATTTTACAGACAGTGAGCCGCATTATCGGCCCTATTGCCAAACCAGATAAAATTCAGTTTGTAACAGGTCTTCCCAAAACCCGCAGTGGCAAGATCATGCGCCGCATACTCCGCAAAATAGCCGAAGGCGAAACGCAAAATCTGGGAGACACGTCTACGCTTCTCGATCCGGGAGTGGTGGATCAGATTAGGGAAGGAAGGCTATAGGGTGAATGGTGTAAGGTAAAGGGGTATGGTTAATTAATTCTGTTGTCTTTACCTTAAGCCTTCCGCCCTTTACCTTTTACCTCTCTATAAAATAACAAAGCAGCCCGGATAAGCTGCTTTGCAAGGTTTTTCCAAAATTCAGTTGCGATGTGTTTTTTCTGCAAAAACTATACCCCTTTCTGATTTTGTGGAAAACCCCTGGGGTTATTTTCTGATCGTCACCTTTGTACCGACAGGAGTAAAATTGTAAATTTCTTCTACGTGTACATTTTTCATGGAGATGCAGCCCAGAGTCCAGTTCTTGTATTTATCGATCACAAAATCTTCGTTGGGCCAGGTGCCATGAATGCCGATTGCGCCGCCAATGCCGGCAGAAGAAGGGATCTCGCCCCGCTCTTTACGCTTCTTGAATTTATCCCAGCTATCCCTCGTAGGATAATCCAGGGCCAGAAAACGGTCCCACTTTTCATGTACACGTTTGGAAACGATGCGGAAGCTGCCCTCGGGCGTATTCTTATCGCCTTCCATTTTCTTATCCTCCAGGCTGTTATTGCCAAATACCACCGGATAAGTGGCATACCATCCTTTTTCATCATATACGCTCAATTCATAATCAGACTTGTCGATGATGATAGACACATTGCCTTCTGGTCCGGCTGTGTGGCTACGTTTCATCGGCGTCGGGGTGGTTGTGCGATTATGCGATGAAGGAGGCGCAAACACAAGCAGTCCGCTGCCCAATAAAAGGGATCCGAGTAGTAGAGTATTTTTCATGGATGTACCTTTCCGTCCACAGATGAAACGGCTAACAGGTTTGGATTATTTTTCTCAATGATTGCTTTAACGATAGTTTTACAAGTGGGCCATGCTGCAAAAATGATGCAAAAAAATCCCTGCAACGGATCCATTGCAGGGATTGATAAGAAGAAAAAAATGTATGTCGTAGTTTTTAGCCGTAGTAAATCCAGGCCGGCCGTATTTTTTCTGTTACCAGTTGCTGAACCGGAAACCTACGGTATAGGGAGTATGATCCAGTCCTTTTTCGTACATGCTCTTGAAGGCGTAGCTGCCATAGAGTTTTACCACACCCAGTGATACTTCACCTACATAAGACAGTTTCCATTTGCGCAGGTCAAAATCACTTTTTACTTTTTCCACATCGCCGTCGATTTTTGTTTTCTGGCGGGCGCTGTACAGGTAGCCCACACTGATACCGGCGCTCAGGCCATAGTTGCGTGCACGATCGGGTGTAAAGTTGAAATTGATCATTACAGGCATGGTCAGGTAGTCGGCCGCCAGTTTGTTTTTGCCAGTGCCCGGATTATCGAGATCGATGAGCGTGGGGTTCTTGTTGTAGCGGATATGCTTGTTTTCAAAATGATAGTTGTTGAGCTCCAGCCCCAGGCCATATTTCAGGTTGACCACGTGTTTGATCATATTGATCCGCTGCATGAAAAACCAGATGTTGACACTTCTTGATTTGCCGCCGCGCAGTTTGAACCAGTCTTCATTGCTGCCTGGAGCGATGGCCTGTGCTTCTGCGCTGGCATAATTGGTCTGGTCGCTGTAGTTGGCAAAACCAAGGTCAAGTATCCACCAGTTGGTGCTGATATTGGCTGGCTTATCGCGGTAGCGCTTGGTAAAGCGGAATACGCGGTTGCCTCTGCGGGTCGTATCTCCGCCGCCGCCGCCCGGCTCGCGGATGATGACCATGCCGCCAATTTTGATAGTATCAGGTTTTTGTTTGCTGCTGGTATCTTGCTGAGCAAAGCCGGTGATCAGTGTGCATAAAGCTATGCACAGGGTAAAAATCCTTTTCATAAAAATCTTTTGATTCTGTTTGTAAAATTACAGGCGGATGGCCACCCCACCAATCAATAACCGGTCATCGCTGTCCGTTGCCTTTATATTGGTGGTCCGTTCAAAGGTCCGCGTAACTTTCCGGAAAAATCCACGGAGCTTATTCTTTTTGGCGGGCTCTGCATCCATTTCATCAGCTGCATCGCCGTCCGCTATTCTATTGTCTAACGGCTGAATATTGGCAGGAGTTACAGCCGCTACCGGTTTTATTTCTTTCGAAAATGTTAAGGGTGCACTTTCGGGAGCAACAGGGCGAACAAAAATATCTTCTGCATTTTCGTTGATAGTATTGGCCGCGATCACAGCATTGTTGTTTGTATTGAATGAAGCATCGCTGGCTTTTATATTGTCTGTATTGTTATCTGTAGTACGATGGTTGCCGGTTGTAACAGCAGGCTGATACAAATCAGTAGCAGGTTCTGTGGCAGTATTTCCGTTGCCGCTATTGCTACTGGCAGGGCCTTCGGGTTGAAGGGTATTTTCCGGTTCTCCTGTGTGTGCTGCATTTTCTGTATTTGCAGAACCGGTATTCTGCGGAGTAACCCTGGGTTGCTCACCGGCGGGCTGTGTGATGGCCATACCCCGGCCCGGCTGCTGTTCATTTTCATCGCGTACCAGCATCCAGGTGCCAGTGCCGATAGCCAGGATCAGCGAAGCGGCAATGGCAATACGGCGCCATACGATAGTACGTACCCGGGTCTCTGTACGATACAGGTTTTGTTTATCGGGAAATGCAATACTGGTGTCGGGTTGCAGGCGGGTATGGAGAAGTACCTGCAGTTCGGCAGCATAACCGGGTTGGTCAGCTATCCAGTTTTCTACCTGCAGACGTTGCTGAGGAGTGAGTTCATTGTCGATATAAAGGAAAAACCATTCTTCATAGTTGCCGGCATTGATCTCACCTGTTGCCGTACTGCGCAGCAGGCTTTCTTTTCCGTCAAAGGAAATGTCCATATCGGGTTGCAGGCGTGTCTGAAGCAACAGATCCAGCTCGGCCTGCAGGTCGGGATGCAGGGCGGCAAAAGCTTCCACCTCACGGCTGGCAGCCGCATCCAGTTCCCCGTCAAGGTAAAGGATGAAATACTCTTCGTAATTATGACGTGTGATCATCATTGCTTGTTTTACTGGCAGCTAGCCATCATTTTTCTTAAATCACATTTTCAATTTTCACCAGGTATTCTTTCAGCTGTACACGGGCCCGGTGCAGGTATACCTTTACCTGGCTTTCGCTCAACCCCGTTATCTGGCCAATTTCATCATAGCTATAGCCTTCATAATCTTTCAGCAGCACCAGCGACCGCTGGGTCTCACTCAACCGGTCGAGTGCTTTTTCCAGCACCCGGCGCAGATTGGTTACCGGACGGTCCTGCACGCGGCTATCCTCGCTAAACTCTTCCCGCAGGCTTATCCGCTTCACTTTGCGGATATGATCGATCATCTGGTGATAAGCTACGGTAAATAAATAAGACTTGGAACGGCTGGCATCTACCTCAGCCCGGTTGCGCCACAGCTTTTCAAAAGCGGTCTGCACCACATCGCGCGCGTCCTCTTCATGTCTTAAGTTCTTGAGAATGAACCTGTACACGTTGTCAGACCAGGTGCTGACACATTCGTTATATTCCCTTTCAGTCATAAACAGCCGGAGTAATGGGCAGGCAATAAAGTTAATCAACCCGCCCGGGATTTATGAGTAATACGGTCTTGTACAGAGAAAAGTTACAATCAGCCGAAAAAAAGCCTGAAGATCAGAAAGAGGAGAAAAACTGGTTGGGGAGGTTTTCCCAGATCATTTTACCGCCTTTTTCTTCCTTTTTGCAGGATTCTTCCAGCGACTCCTGATCAGGTCCGGCACCCGTACCTGCCGGCTGGGAAGCCCACAGTACCAGTGTCATGCCTGCCAGCAGCAATGCAAAAAAGAGGCCATGTATCTTCAGTTTCAGTCTCATGTGTTGGCGGGTTACTATCATTTGACGACAGCTCTCCAAAAAATGTTACAGCAAAAATAAAATCTCTTCAGCCAGACCGGAAGGGCAAATTGACAGACAGCGGATTTTTGCCAATGAACTGCGGAAAAATGGGGGTGAATGAAGAAAGTTTAAAGAGTATAAAGGGTTTAAGGAGTTTAAAGGGGTAAATCGCAAAGATCCCATCAGCACATTCCTCTCCCGCCTTCAAATCCTCAAATCTTCAAATCTTCAAATTTCATTGGCACACTGGCACATCAGCACATTCTCTCTCCCCTCTTCAAATTTTCAAATCTCATTGGCGCACTGGCACATCAGCACATTAGCACATTATATTTGCATTCCAAATCAATCATATGAATCAAAAATTTGCCCAGCGTATTGCCGGAGAGGTAGAAGAGATAAAGACGGCCGGTCTGTATAAAACAGAACGTGTAATAGCCAGCCCGCAGGGTGCGGAAATCACCGTCAATGGCAAAACAGTATTGAATTTTTGCGCCAACAACTACCTGGGGCTTTCCAGTCATCCCAAAGTGATTGAAGCGGCTCATCAGGCAATCGACGAGCGTGGTTATGGTATGAGCAGTGTGCGTTTTATCTGCGGTACGCAGGACATACATAAAGAACTGGAACAGAAAATATCAACTTTCCTTGGCACAGAAGATACGATCCTCTATGCAGCGGCTTTTGATGCCAATGGTGGTGTATTTGAACCGCTTTTCGGCGAAGAAGATGCCATCATTTCTGATGCACTCAATCATGCTTCTATCATCGACGGGGTGCGTCTTTGCAAGGCGCAGCGTTTTCGATATGAGCACAACAATATGGCCGACCTCGAAATCAAACTGCAGGAAGCGGCCGCCTGCCGCAGCCGCATCATCGTCACCGACGGTTCATTCAGTATGGATGGTACCATTGCGCAGCTGGATAAAATCGTAGAGCTGGCAGAAAAATATGATGCAGTGATCATGATAGACGAGTGTCACTCTTCCGGTTTCCTGGGCAAAACAGGCAGGGGCACACATGAGTACCGCGGTGTAATGGGTAAGATCGATATCATAACCGGCACGCTGGGCAAGGCACTGGGAGGCGCTTCCGGTGGTTTTACTTCCGGCAAAAAGGAAGTGATCGACATGCTGCGTCAGAAATCAAGACCTTACCTGTTTAGCAATACACTGGCTCCATCCATTGTTGGCGCTTCTATTGCTGTACTCGACATGCTTACCGAAACTACCGAATTGCGCGACCGGCTCGAATACAATACCCGTTATTTCCGTGAAAAAATGACCCAGGCTGGTTTTGATATCAAACCGGGCGATCATCCCATTGTACCCATAATGCTGTACGATGCAGTGCTGGCACAAAAATTTGCCGCGCAACTGCTCGAAGAAGGCATCTATGTGATCGGCTTCTTCTTTCCGGTAGTGGCCAAGGGCCAGGCACGCATCAGGGTACAGCTGTCTGCTGCTCACGAACAAAAACACCTCGATCAGGCTATTGCAGCATTTACCAAAGCAGGTAAGGCCCTGGGAGTGGTGAAAGGATAATAAAAAATGGTTGCAAATAATAAATACGGGAGGCCGGCAATTTTGCCGGCCTTTCCTGTTGTCGCCAATGACTATAAGGTTGTTATGAATAGCGTTTTACTGAAATCGGAATTTTACGATATATGAATGTCTGCAGACACTATTGATCTGATTCAAAAAACAACGGCATAATATTCGCATTAGCAATAATAAAATAGTACATTCGTTTTCGCTACAATGATCTAATTCTACCGAATACTCCTCTGGAATTCCTCCAAATTTTATTGTTTCAAAAGTTTAAATCGTTTTCATGAAAAGAACGTGGCTGTTCCTTATGGCTGTTATGGTAGTGGTGTTCACCCTGTCGTCCTGCGCGGCAACCAAACGCGATTGCCAGGGAGTAAAGCATTACAAGCAAAAAGGCGGTTTCTATTTGTAAAGACCGCAGCAAAAGAAGATATGTCACTATCCCGCCCGTTACCGGCGGGATTTTTTATTCATCGCACAATGAGGCCGATAATGAAAACAAATCGGTTACTTGCGTTTATGCACAATTCAGGCCGTTTAAAATCCTTGCTGTTGCTCCTGCTGGTACTGGCAGGCAGTACACTGGTACAGGCACAGAAAAAAACGTTCCCGGCCGGCTGGCTCGGCCACTGGAAAGGCGATCTGTCGTGGTATCGTCCCGGCACCGAAAAGCCCCAGGTCGTGCCGATGCAATTGCAGATAGCAAAAGCCGACTCAGGGTATAGCTGGCACCTTACCTATGGCGAACAGGCGGGTGATCACAGGCCTTATATACTGCTGCCCCGCGATAGTGCCCGCGGCCATTGGGTCATTGACGAAAGAAACGGTATTGTACTGGATCAGTTCTGGACCGGTGGCCGACTTTCGGGAGCTTTTACCGTTCAGACATCTACACTGGTCAATACATATTATCTGCAGGGCGACAGCCTCACGGTGGAGTTTTATTCGGTGGGAGCCGCTCCGTTAAATACAAGCGGAGAAGGCACCGCCGCCTCGCCCCGTGTCGACAGCTACCGGCTGCAGGGATATCAAAAAGCCGTATTGAGAAGAGAACCCTGATGGTTACCTTTGCGAAAACATTTTTTCACGCATGCGTTTGATTTTTTCCTGTTGCGCGGTTCTGCTGATCTGGCTGGCCGGCTGCTCTCCCAATAATGTGAAAGTAGATGATAGCCTGGGTAAATATTTTACAGAAAACAAGGTGACCGGCTGCTTTGGCCTCATGAATAATGGTACGGGCAAATTCACCATTTACAACCTGGCCCGCTACCGCGACAGCAGCTATCTGCCTGCTTCTACATTCAAGATCGTTAATTCACTCATCGGATTGCAGACAGGCGTTATCAGCAGCGACAGTATGGTCATTGCCTGGGATGGTATCACAAGACCGGTTGCTGCCTGGAACAAAGACCTCAATATGTATGATGCCTTTCGCGTATCTGCAGTACCCTATTACCAGGAGGTGGCCCGCCGTATCGGTAAGGATACCATGGAGCATTGGCTCAACAGGATCCATTATGGGGCACGCACCGATACGGATGTTGTACATATTCAGACAGCGGTCGATACTTTCTGGCTCGACAATTCGCTGCGTGTTACGCCCGACCAGCAACTGGGCCTGGTAAAAATGCTGTATTTTGATCAGCTCGGGTTCTTCAAAATACACCAGGAGGCGGTAAAAAGGGCGATGCTGTTTGAGGATACGCCCGACTATCGCCTGGGATATAAAACCGGCTGGGGTGGCTGGGATCCGGTGCGGCAGCGGCATATTGGCTGGATAATAGGCTGGATCGAAGAAAATAAACACCCCTATTTTTTCGTACTTAATATAGAATCGCACCAGCAGGATTTTGATATGCCGGCTGTGCGGATAAAAATGCTGAAAGAGATCCTGGACGATATGGGCTTTATGAAGGGAAAAATGTAGATGGTTTGGTAGGATTATTGCAGTATGCAGGAGCCGCCTCCGGGCTGCCAGTATTTATTTAATAGCCTTTGTCTTTACATTTTCAATACCGTGAACTGGTTTGGCTTTTTGCCGGATTGCTGCTGGCAGCTGGCCTGTTCTTTATGGCCATGCGCTGGCGCAGGCGGGCTATTCGTCGTATAGGTGATCCGGTGCTGGTCAAAAAATTGTTTTACCACTATGCCCCCTACAGTGCCGGTATTCGTTTTGGTCTGCTGAGCCTGGCTTTTGCGGCCGGGGTCGTGGCTGTAATGCATTTGCGTAAGCCCGGCGATTCCGGTGCCGTAAGCCGCAAGGGCATCGATGTGGTCATTGCACTCGATGTAAGCAAGAGCATGCTGGCTACCGATATGGCTCCCAGCCGTCTTGACCGTGCCCGCCAGCTTATCAATAAACTGATGGATGCGATGCCCAACGATCGTATAGGGTTGGTACTTTTTGCGGGTCAGGCTTACCTGCAGATGCCCCTCACTACCGATCATGGGGCGGCGGCCCTTTTTGTATCAGCCGCTTCGCCCGATGCTGTTCCCTCGCAGGGTACGGTCATCAGTGAGGCGCTGAAACGCAGTGCCGGGGCATTTAACGCTGCAGAACGTCGTTTTAAATCAGTGGTGCTGATCTCTGATGGCGAAGACCAGGACGAAGATGCCGTTGCCACGGCCCGCAACCTGGCCGAGCAGGGTATGATGATCAACACAGTAGGGGTAGGCTCGGCACAGGGCAGCTATATACCCGATCCGTCAACGGGAGGTAATAAGAAAGATGAAATGGGCAACGATGTGCTCTCCCGCCTCAACGAGACAACCCTGAAAGAAATAGCGCGTGTCACCAATGGTACCTATGTGCATCTCGAAAACAGCGATGAAGCCGTGAGTCAATTGACTGGCCAGCTGGGTCAGATAGAAAAGAAAGCCTACGGAGATGTGTCGCTGGTCAACTTTAAAAGCTTCTACTGGATCTTTGCCGGGCTGATGCTTTTGCTGCTGCTGGCCGAGCTGTTTATTCCGGAAGTAAAAAAGAAAAAAGCATGATCCGCCGTTACTGTATCATAACGATCCTGTTTTTGGTGCCGGGCCTTTTTGTCACGGCGCAGGATCCCGATCAGTTGCTGCGTGAAGGCAATGCGCAATACAGCCGGCAGGAATACAAAGAGGCAGAAGCCACTTATGCAAAGGCCATGGAGTTGCAGCCTGGTAATATGAAAGCACGTTTCAACAGGGCCAATACCCTGGTACGTCTGTCCCGCATGGATGAAGCCATTAAAGAGTTTGATGAAGTGGCTTTTCGCAGTACAGATAATGCCGTAAAAGCAAAAGCCTATTATAACAAAGGAGTCGTGTATTCCGGTCAGAATAAGCTGGATGAAAGTATCGACGCGTATAAAAAGGCGCTTATGACAAATCCGGCAGACAGCCAGGCAAGGGAGAACCTTCAAAAGGCGCTGCTGGAACAGAAGAAAAAGCAACCCCAGAAAAAACAGGAGAATAAACCGCAGCCTCAACAGAAAAAGCAGCAACAGCAGCCACGCATGACTGAGAAAGAAGCACGCCAGCGGTTGCGCCTGCTGGAGCAAAAAGAGAAAAACGTACAGGAACGCCTTCAGAAAGAACGTTCTAAAAACAGCAGTGGCAGTGGCCGCGACTGGTAAATCTGCATTCAACCGCCTTCCGCAATGTTTGCTATTTTTGCAGTTGCATACCGGAGTCCGGATATGCCTAATTTTCCGCTTACATGCAATTGTATACCGAATCCATTCAATATTATCAGCGTCTCGCCACACGCGAGGTACGTGTAGGAGATCTGTTGCTCGGCAATTACCATCCCATACGTATCCAGACCATGACCACTACCGATACCATGGACACGCTGGCCACCGTGGAGCAAAGTATACGCTGTATAGAAGCAGGCGCGGAACTGGTGCGTATCACCGCTCCGTCCCGCAAGGAAGCCGAGAACCTCCTGCTGATCCGCGATGAGCTGCGCAAAAGAGGTTATCGTACACCCCTGGTAGCCGATATTCATTTTACTCCCAACGCTGCCGAAATTGCCGCCCGTATAGTAGAAAAGGTGCGGGTGAATCCGGGCAACTATGTCGACAAAAAGAAATTTGAACTCATCGAATATACCGATGCCGATTATGCAGAAGAGATAGAACGGATTCGTGAACGGTTTACTCCGCTGGTGCGTATCTGCCGCGAATATGGTACCGCTATGCGTATTGGTACCAATCACGGCTCCCTGAGCGATCGTATTATGAGCCGCTATGGAGATACACCGGTGGGTATGGTGGAAAGTGCGATGGAATTTTTGCGCATTGCCCGCAACGAATCCTATCACAACATCGTGCTCAGCATGAAGAGCAGCAATCCGCAGGTGATGGTGCAGGCTTACCGGTTGCTGATCCAGACCATGCACACCGAGTTTGGCGAATGTTATCCGCTGCATCTCGGTGTGACCGAAGCCGGCGATGGCGAAGACGGGCGTATCAAAAGCGCTATCGGCATCGGCAGCCTGCTCGAAGATGGCATTGGCGACACCATCCGCGTATCACTCACCGAAGATCCCGAGTTTGAAATACCGGTATGCCGTGACCTGGTAAAACGATATCCGCACCAGCAACAACGCCCTGCTGACGTACCTGTACAGGAAAAAATAAAACTGCCGTATGATCCGTTTGCCTATCGCCGGCGTCAAAGTTTTGAAGTAGGAAATATTGGCGGTAAACAGGTGCCCGTAGTAGTAGCCGATTTGAGCAAGCTGGAAACGATTACCCCCGCCAGTCTCAAAAGTATCGGGTATACCTACCATGCTGATACCGATAAATGGTCTATTGCCGATGGCGCCGCCGATTATTTTTTCACCGGTCACCAGGTACCGGCATTTGCATTGCCGGGCACATTGCGTGTACTCGTTTATCCGGCTGCGTGGCAGGAGGTACAGTTGCGTACCGATATAGATCCCGCATCTTTTTATCCCATTTATGAAAATAGCGGCTTTGCACAGGCCGAACACAGGCATCCGTCACTCAATTTTGTGATGCTCGACGCAGATGCGGCCAGCCAGCCCTGGTTGTCTCAGCTGGCCAATGATTCGTCTGTAGTACTCTGCTTCAGCAGCCGTGCGCAAAATGCGATGCAGGCAGTCCGTTCGCTTTTTATTCATATAGAAGAACAGGCCATACACAATCCGGTCATCCTGATCACCGATAGCGCCGGCCACACGCCCGATGAACACCTGATTCATTTCGCTACAGAAACAGGTGCCTTACTGCTCGATGGTATGGGCGATGGTATCTGCCTGGGTTATTCTTCCGGCGCTACCATGGATGATCTGCGTACCTCCGGTCGTACCTATCTTCCGGTAAATGATATTTACCAGTTTACCAACAACACGGCCTTTTCCATATTGCAGGCTACCCGCACACGTATTTCCAAAACGGAATATATCAGCTGCCCCAGCTGCGGCCGTACCCTGTTTGACCTGCAGGAAACAACAGCCCGTATCCGTGCAGTGACACACCATCTCAAAGGGGTCAAGATCGCTATTATGGGATGTATTGTAAATGGTCCCGGCGAAATGGCGGATGCCGATTTTGGTTATGTAGGCAGCGGCCCCGGCAAGATCACCCTTTATAAAGGAAAAGAAGTAGTGAAAAGAAATGTAAACAGCGAGGTCGCCGTCGATGAGCTGATAGCACTGCTGAAAGAGAATGATGCTTGGGTGGAGAAATGATTTGAAGATTTGGTGATTTGAGGATTTGAAGATGGGAGAGAGAATGTGTTGATGTGCTAATGTGTCAGTGTGCTGGTGGATTTGAAGACGAGAGAGAGAATGTGTTGATGTGCTAATGTGCCAGTATGTTATAATACTTTTTCCTGCATTGTATCCTTTAGCCTTTTACCTTCCTGCCTTTTACCTTTCCTACGCCTTTTACTTTTAGCCCTTCCTGATTATCTTTGATAACCATATCAATTTATTATGAGAAAAATTCTTATCTGCTGCCTGCTGATCGCAGGGATGCTTATCGGCTGTATTGAAACAGAAACCACTACCACGATCGAAAAAGACGGATCGGGGCAGTTGGAAGCTATTGTAGACATGGGCCAGATGATCCAGGCGCTCAAATCCATGAAACAAAGTGAGTCGGAAGAAAAGATAAATGTTGATTCTCTCATCCGGTTCAGCAGTTTTACAGATACCAGCAAAAGCCTTACGGCCCGCCAGAAAGAATTGCTGCGCAATATCACCCTTGGGCTTAAGATCAACTCAGACGACAATGTATTCCGGTTTAAAGTACTGGCTCCTTTCAAAAGTACCGATGAGCTGCAGGAGATCAACCAGATCATGTCGAGCAAAGAGTTTGACCAGGTATTTGACAAAGCCATGTCCAATACAGAATTAGGAAAATCAGAGGGCGAGCAACCTGAATCAAAGCGTGAGAATGACAATATTTTCGGTTCTATTTTTCCGGATTATTTCACCTGCAATTACAGCAAAGGCCTGATAAGCTGTGTGCTTAACAAAGAGAAATATGATGCGGCCATGGCTGATATGAAAAAAACGCTTGACCTGGAAGATGATATGGCGCAATCTATGTTTGGATCAACCAGTTTTGTCAACCGGATCAAATTGCCCAATAAGGCAAAAGAGGTAAAAGGTCCCAGCCTTACCACTTCGGCAGACGGGCTGGTACTGGAGCAGAAAGGCAGCCTTCTTGATATTTACCAACACCCCGAAAAATATGTCTATACCATCCGATACTAAGCAAAACAGACAGGGAGACTGGCTGCCGGTATTGTTTCTTTTTATACTGGCCGTAGATATCCTGCTGGGCTGGCTGAGGCTCGAGGAATGGCGGTATATCAGTAAACCGCTTCTGATGCCGGTATTGCTGATCTGGTTTCTGATGCAGGCAGGTGCCATGCGGCCTCTGCTAAAGGGACTGGTAGTGGCGGCATTGATTTTTTCCTGGATGGGCGATGTGCTGCTGATGCTGGAAAGCCAAAACAGTGTATTCTTTATGCTGGGGCTGGGCGCTTTTTTACTGGCTCATGTGTACTATATCATTTTCTTTTACCGGCTCATGCGTCACCTCGGTACCCCTATCAAAAGCTGGATCGCCATATTGCTGCTGGCTTACTATGGTTGCCTGTTGTATATCCTCACTCCCCATCTCGATACATTGCTATGGCCGGTAAGGGTATACGGATTAGTGATCAGTGTGATGTTGCTGCTGGCAGCACAGTTTGCATTTGCCGGTATAGGAAGGGCTGGCCGGGAGATTGCTATAGGTGCGCTGCTTTTTGTGTTATCGGATTCTGTGCTGGCTATTAATAAATTTTATTATTCATTTGCTGCTGCCGGAGCCATTGTTATGCTGACTTATGGGTTGGCTCAGCTACTCATTATCCGCGGTATTCTTCTCTATCTCCGGCAGGCTGCTCCGCGGGAGGAATGAGTCTGTATCTTCGTTTTCAAATTACCAACAGTGAACCGGGTAGACAGGCTGCATGCCATATTGGTGCATCTTCAGAGCAAAAAACGGGTGACGGCCCAGGAGCTGGCCGATCGCTTTGGGCTTAGTCTGCGCACCGTATATCGCGATATCAAAGCACTCGATGAAAGCGGTGTTCCTGTTATCGGCGAAGCCGGCATCGGCTATTCGGTAATGGAGGGTTACCGGCTGCCTCCGGTCATGTTTACGCAGGACGAAGCAGCCGCCCTGATACTGGGCAGCAAGTTTGCCGAGAAATTTGCCGACCAGCAGGATAAACGCAATTTTGAATCCGCTCTTTTTAAAATAAAAGCAGTATTACGCTCGACCGATAAAGAGTTTGTAGAAGAGCTGGACAGCCGCGTAGCTGTACAGACGGGTCCTATACCCATTGATGATAGTATGGAGCTTCATCTCTCCGCTATGCGCAAGGCGATCGTGGAAAAAAGAGTGATCTCCATTCAATATTATTCTGCCTATAAGGAAGAGACCACCGAGCGGCAGGCCGAGCCTATCGGACTGTTGCATTACAGCCAGGCCTGGCATTTCATAGGCTGGTGCCGGCTGCGGCAGGACTATCGCGATTTCCGGATGGATCGCATCAAACGGCTACAGATCATGGATACCCGTTTTGATGAGTCTGCACATCCTTCGCTGCAGGAGTATATGGGACAGCTGAAACGGGAACGCGAACTGACAGAGGTCATGATCAGTTTTGATAAAGAGATGGCCCGGTATATGTTTTCCCAGAAATATTATTACGGGTACGTGTCTGAAGAGGAACGTGAAGGCCGGGTATACATGCGTTTTCTTTCTGCACATACCGACTCACTGGCCCGCTGGCTGCTCATGTATACCAATGCAGCCCGTATTGAACATCCCGAATCGCTGCGGCAGCATGTGCAGGGTCTGCTGCAGGAGCTCAATATTCATTACAAATAATTTTTACTGTCAGCAATACATGCTGACATAAGGCTGTCACTGCTACCCATTTGCTTTGCATGGTATCAAACAACAAAGCAACATGAAAAAAACAATGCCTTCGCTCACCGCCCTTGTTTTCAGTACGCAAACCTCACTGGCCCAACTGGGTAAGTATGTCGTGACCGTAGCCCGCGATCTTTACCAGGAAGCAGCCCGCCAGGGATTGATGCCGGTAGCTCCCATGCAGTGGATCTATACAGGAGCAGACGGTAAACCCAATACCGTTTTCACCCTGGAAATAGCCTTACCGGTGATGGGCAAACTCACTCAGCCTTCTGTGTTCGATTTAAAGGAGCTGCCACCATTTACGGCATTTGTGGCCATACATCAGGGTCCCTGGGAGCATTTATATGAAACCTACGACCGCTTGATCGATGAAGTAAAGAGTACCGGACAGCAGATGAGTGGTGTATGCAGGGAGCAGTACTTGCTGATCGATACGGCGCATCCTGCTCATCATGTGACAGAGGTACAGGTAGGTATTGTATAATGATTGTCTTCAAATTTATTTCTGACAGATATGAACCGTTTTTCGATGTGGTCGCTGCTGGTAGTTGTATTGCTGGCAGGTACTGCTAAAGAACCCCTCATTAAAAAATCAGTTACTATGAAGCTGAATGCTGGCATTGTCACTCCCCGTTTGCAGGAAAGCCGTGATTTTTACAGCGGTGTGCTCGGTTTTGAAGTCGTATTCGAGTCAGACTGGTATATCCTCATGCACAGCCCCGGAGGACAGTCGCAATTGGCATTTCTGCAGCCGGAGCATCCATCGCAGGACACACTGTTCAAACCCGCCTTTGCCGGGCAGGGTATGTTTCTGACCATTGAAGTGCCGGATGTGGATGCCGTATATGAGCGTATCAAAGCGATGGGTGTGCCGGTACGTATACCGGTCAGGAATGAGGCCTGGGGCGACCGCCATTTTGCTATTGTGGACCCCAACGGAGTGGGGATCGATATTGTGACCTATACGGCCCCGGTAAATTAAGGGCCATCTGATTGTCTTCCCGCAACCTTCCATTAAATTTGATGCCTCAATGAATGCTATGCAGACAGATTTTTTGGTGGTAGGCTCCGGAATAGCCGGATTGACATATGCGCTGAAAGTAGCTAACCGTTTTCCCGACAAACAGGTATTGGTGATGACCAAGGCTGCAGCCGATGAGACCAATACAAAGTATGCTCAGGGTGGTGTGGCAGTGGTCAACGACCTGGAGAAAGACAGTTTTGAAAAACATATTGAGGATACGCTCATAGCGGGTGATGGTCTTTGCAACAAACAGGTGGTGGAGATCGTGGTAAAAGAAGGCCCCGACCGGGTGAGGGAAATTATTGAATGGGGTGCCCGCTTTGATAAAGAAAAAGATGGTGATTATAAACTGGGCAAAGAAGGCGGACATTCCGAATTCAGGATCATTCACCACAAGGATGTGACCGGTTGGGAAATGGAAAGGGCATTGCTGGAAGCGGTATACAGCCAGCCCAATATCACGATCATCAAACATTTTTTTGTCATTGATATCATAACCCAGCACCACCTGGGCTACCTGATCACCAAAGCATCGCCGGATATCACCTGTTATGGCGTATATGCGCTTAACCTGCAGACCAATCAGATAGAGAAGATACTGGCCCGTACTACCATGCTGGCCACCGGCGGTAATGGCCAGGTATACCGTACCACCACCAATCCTTCTATCGCTACCGGCGATGGGGTGGCCATGGTTTACCGGGCCAAAGGACGGATTGAGAATATGGAATTCATCCAGTTTCACCCCACCGCATTATATGAGCCCGGCCTGCGCGGACAGGCTTTTCTGATCACCGAAGCAGTACGGGGAGACGGAGGTATATTGCGTAATAAGGAGGGGGAAGCATTTATGGAGCGCTACGATGAGCGCAGGGACCTGGCCCCGCGCGATATTGTTGCCCGCGCCATCGATAGTGAGATGAAACGTACGGGTACAGAGCATGTATGGCTCGATTGCCGGCATTTTGACCGCGAAAAATTTGTAGAGCATTTCCCCAATATTTATCAGAAATGCCTGAGCATAGGTATTGATATCAGCCAGCAGATGATCCCCGTGGCTCCTGCAGCACACTATAGCTGCGGAGGCATCAAGACAGATGAATGGGGGCGCACTTCTATCCGCAACCTGCATGCCTGCGGAGAGTGTGCCAGCACCGGCCTGCATGGGGCCAACCGGCTCGCCAGCAACTCTCTGCTCGAGGCCATGGTATTTGCACACCGCTGTTTCCTCGATGTCACCGAAAACCTGCCCCAGGGCCAGTGGGAGACTGCTGTGCCCGACTGGAATGCCCAAGGCACTTCGAACCCACGCGAAATGATCCTGATCACACAAAGCCTGAAAGAACTGCAGCAGGTCATGAGCGATTATGTGGGTATTGTGCGCAACACCGTGCGCCTGCAACGGGCTATGAAGCGGCTGGACCTTCTTTTTGAAGAAACAGAGCAGTTGTATCAGCAGGCCACACTTTCGCCACAATTGCTGGAACTGCGCAACCAGATCACCGTCGGTTACCTGATCGTAAAAGGAGCCAGTTTCCGGAAAGAAAGCCGTGGATTGCATTTTACAACCGATTATCCCACAAAAGCAGAATTGGTACAAAACATCGTGCTCTGAGTTTATCTTTGCACGATTATGTATTATGTAGTGTATGGATTGCTTTATGTAGTATCGCTGCTGCCGCTGCGGGTACTTTACCTGTTGTCTGACTTTGCCTGGTTTATCATATACAGGGTAAAAGGATACCGGAAGGATGTGGTAATGCATAACCTGTCCATCGCATTTCCCGAAAAAACAGAAGCGGAACGGGAAAAAATCGCCCGCCAGTTTTACCGCCAGTTTACAGATACGTTTATTGAGTCGATCAAGCTCATCTCCATGAGCGAAAAGCAGGCCAGGCGGCGTAGCCAGATCGATATAGACTATATCAATGAGCTTATCGAAAAAGGGCGCAACATTCATATAATGGTAGGGCATCAGTTCAACTGGGAATTTGCCAACATTGTATATGCCCGTCGCATGAAGATCCCGTTTGTAGGCGTGTATGCGCCTATAGGGAACAAGATATTTGACCGTATCTTTTATAAAACCCGCAGCCGCTACGGTACTATCCTTATATCAACCCGCCAGTTTACAGGGCGTATGCACCATGTTTTTGCCGAGCAATATGTATTGGGGTTGGCAGCTGATCAGAACCCTTCCAATGCCTCGCGCGGTTACTGGCTGCGTTATTTCGGACAGCCGGCTCCTTTTGTAACGGGCCCGGCAAAAGGTGCCGTAAAAAACAACACTGCTGTAGTTTTTGTAGGTTTTGAACGGATAAAAAGGGGATATTATGCATACCGGACCATTCCCATCACCGAAGAAGGCAGTGCCTATACGCCGCAACAGCTGACGGTGCTGTACAAACAGGCGCTGGAAAAATTTATCCGGCAGAATCCCGCAAATTATCTCTGGACACACCGCCGCTGGCGTCACGAGTGGTTGCCCGAATACGGGCCTGTAATTGAAGACGATATCGTCCTTCAGAATAGCAAATAATAGCTGTTTAACACAATTTTAAACTTTCCGCTTTCCAGTGTTTTTCACGTCTGTTTGACGCGATTGTTGAGCTATTATTGCTATATGAAAATAATCCGTTCACAGCGAGAACTTCTGTTGCAAAACCGGATGTTATCTTCCAGGCAGGCCATCCTGGATCATTGCATCGAAGAGGTGATAAAGGAAGTATATGAGAATACGGCGCAGTTGCTCAGCCTGGCCCGTATTCAATTACTGCAGCCAGGCGCCCCACAGGACGAAAAGTCCGGTGAGCTTATTGGCCAGGCTATAAGAGACCTGCGTCGTCATTGCCAGCAATTGCAATGGCCACTGGCTGTACAGGAGGCCCAGGGCTTCCGGGAATTGTTACAACAGGAGCTGCATCGATATTTTCCAACTGCCTGCTTTGAAGGGTATCCTGCACAAGCGGCTCAGCACAAAGGGAGTAAAGAGCTTCGTTTGTTTTTATTCAGTATATTATTAAAGATTTTCAGGCAGCTTCACCGGGGCCGTAGAAACGTTGTCGAATCATTGCTGATCAGCGAAGACGACACCGGCATACAGGTGCAGTTGCTTTACAATGGCAAACCATTGACATGGGGGCATCTTTCTGCCTCATCTTCACTGCCGGGACTGGTAAGGCAGGCAGGGGGGCAGTGGCTGCAGGAAGCCGCCGGTCCGGAGAGTAATCAGCTATCGATTCACCTTAACTATAACAGGTTTGTATGAAAAATATTACCGTAGCACTGGTAGATGATCATGTACTGCTTCGTAACGGCCTGGCCGGACTGGTCGCCAATCTTGGGTACGAAGTGTTATTTGAGTGCAGCAATGGGCTGGAGTTAAAAGAGAAACTGAATATATTGCCTGAGCCACAGATCATTTTGATGGATATCAATATGCCCGAAATGGACGGCTATGCAGCCACCTTGTGGATGAGAGACAACCATCCCAAAGTGTCTGTGCTGGCACTGAGCATGTATGACGATGAGCAGGCCATTATCCGTATGCTGCATAATGGCGCCAAAGGGTATGTCATGAAAGATGCCGACCCGCGCGAGCTGAAAGCCGCCATTGACGATGTATTAAGAAAAGGAGTTCATTATTCAGAGGTAGTGACCGGCCGCCTCTTGCATTCTATCTACCAGGTAGAAGAGCCGGAGAACACACCTTCGATGCATGCACCGCAACTCAATGACCGGGAAATAGAATTTCTTAAACTGGCCAGTACAGAACTTACCTACAAGGAGATCGCAGAGAAAATGCATCTGAGCCCCCGCACCATCGACGGCTACCGCGATACATTGTTTGAAAAACTGAATACAAAAAACCGCGTGGGCCTTGTCTTATATGCCATACGCAGCGGGTTGGTGCAGGTACGTTAGACCTTTCGCAGTGTGATAGAGGTCCCTTCATCATTACCAGATTGAATGAGCAATTGGTAACGCAATTGTCTTGCACGCCGCTGCATATTGGTAAGCCCGTTTCCTGTATGGGTCTGTTTGCTTGCAAATCCTTTTCCATTATCACTGCAGCTGATCTCCGGATGTTTATGCCCCGTCAGCCGGATGCTGACTTTTATTTCGGTGGCTTCGGCGTACTTCAGTGAATTGTTGATCGCTTCCTTTAGGATCATATACAGGTTGCGCTTCTCTTCGCTGTTGAGCCGGTACGATCTTGCCTCATTGTCGAGATCTTCTACATAACGAATGCCCGATGCTTCGCAAAGCGGGCCGGCAAACTGGCGGATGCGTCCCGTCAGATCTTCGAGCGTGTCTTTGCGGTCATCCAGTACCCATATCATATCCCGCAGACCGGTGATAGCTTCCTGTATACTCTCTTTTATCTTGCTTACATTGCTGCTGTCTTTTTCCATCAATGCCAGGTTGGCGTACACCTTTACACTGTTAAGTGTGCTGCCCAGGTCATCATGCAGGTCGCCGGCCAGTTTGGTGCGGATGGCCTGTGCCTGTTTCAGCTGGTTGATACGAACACGATAAATAATGTATATGCAACCCAGCGCCAGCGACAATAATATAAGTTTAAACCACCAGGTCTGATGCCACTTCGGAAGTATGGATACAGACAAGGCTTTTGGCTCCTGCCAGTTGCCCTGATCATCTGTCGACCGTACATGTACAGCATAGTTGCCAGGCGCAATACCAATCAGGTTCAGAAAATTCTGATTTCCCAGATCAATCCAGTCTTCATTGATCCCATCAATTTTGTAGGCATAGCGAATGCGGCTATTGCCCGGATACAGGATGTTTTGAAAGTAAAGCGTGGTTTGTGTGACATTTTTTTCAATAGAAGCAGAGGACTTGTCAAGCAAAGAATAAGTATACAGCCTGTTGCGGTTATCGACGGTTGTATACTTTGTAAAAACAAAATATCCCTTGTTGGGATGGAAGTCAAGGAGAGGCGGGTCAATAAGCGTAAGGCCTCCTTTTCCGCCAAAATAAAGCAGCTTATTTGCGAGGAGGCCGCTGAACTCTTCAAACAGGTTGCCATGCAGGCCGTCGTCGGCGGTAAGATTTTCTATTCTTATTTCGGGGAAATGAATGATGTTGATACCATGGTTGGTGCTTACAAAAATGGTGTTGTTGCCGGTGTTGAATAACTTATAGGTTCCGTTGTCGGTAAGCCCTTTTTTTTCATTGATGGTCTGGATCACCCGAAACTGTTGATCGGTTTCTATTACGCCACTGCCGTAACTGGTAATGTAAAAGCGGTCATTGAGGGCCACCATATCGAAAAACAGGGCATAATAGTCGGCCCGTCCAGGCTGTTGAATGCGATAGCTGTTCAGATTGGTTGTAGCAGGATCGTAACGGTAAATGAAATTGTCGGTGAGTATGTAAATCAGCCCGCCGTGTTGAAACAGGCTGTTTACCTGTGTCAGGGGTGGATTGGCTTGCGCAGATAAATGTCTTGCCTGCCTTTTTTGATAATTCCAGATCACCACGCCCTTGTAGTTTTCAGTGCTCAGTATCAGGCAGGAGTCTCCGATGGCTTCTACATCGTTGAATGAAAATTGTTGGAATGGCAGCAACTCCGGAAAACGTTGTCCGCAGGGGACCAGTTGCCGGCCATCGAGTATGTATGTATTGTTGCGGTCAGAGACAAATAGCTGATTGCCGGGGCCTTCAAAAGAGAGAAAGAATGTTTCGTTTTCAAAAAGAGTGGTCACCTGCAGTTGTTTGTCAGCAATGCTTAAACCATTGCTGGCCGATATGACCAGGTCGCCGTCTTTTTTGCGTAGTATATGATAGGTCTGCCCTATCCTGTATTTCCCGTTATAGCTGCCGGTGAGTTTGATAAAAGGATCGGGTTTCTGTTTCAGCAGCGCGAGTCCGTTTTGACTTCCCATCCACAAATTGCCAGCCTGATCGGCAAACAATGCATACGTTGAGTTGAACCAATGATTATTTTCCGGCGAATAGGTAGAAGATATTTTTTCGAAAACTCCTCCGGGCTGGCTGATATACAATCCACGGCTGCTGGCAATAGCAATATCGTTTGGAGCTATGGTTGTAATAGCATGAATAATTGTGTCTGAAAATCTTTTTTCTACAGATACTCCTTTCTGATTTGAGTGAAAGATCAGTAATCCACGGTTGGTGCCTACATAAAAGGTCGAATCGCAGGATACAAAATCAAAGATCTCATCGTTGGGGTCAAATGGTTTCTGTTTGAAGGAAGCTGTGAGGGAATGTACCGACCATTGCCCGGAGCCCGAGCGGGTCAGCGTATCGATCGATCCATCTGCAGTCAACCCGCAGATCTTGGAAGGCGAGCAACTGGTAATGCTTATATAGGGCCTGTTGATGGTATGCAGTACGGTTACCTGCCTGGCCTGATAAGGATTGATGTCAATGATAAACAACCCGCGGTCTGTCAACAGGCCAAAATCATTACCGGCCCTCGTCAGGCTTTTGATATCCTTTGCTTCAATGCTGGCGGGCAAATGCACTTCTTTAAAATGCAGGCTATCTGCTTCCCGTATAAGTACGGCCAGCCCTTTGTCGGGCGACATGACCACCAGCCGGTTTGATGCCGGCTGATAACAGATTGAGCCAATAGCGGTCCATTCTGCATTTTCTCCCGTCGTTTGTTTTACCGGTATTTTTTCAAATGACCGGCTATCGAATCTGAAGATGCCATTTTGTGTGGCCAGCCAGATGAAATGCTGATTGTCCATTTCAATGGCATATACATTGGCAATGACATCGTCTTCGAATTTCTTTATTTGTATCTTTGGAAAGGTTTGGGCCATGCCGGAGAAATGGCAACTGATTAGCAGCAAAACAAGCAATAGCGGATGAATCTTGCTTTCGTTTTTCTTTTTGATACAACAGGCCATATTTCTACTATTCAACGCCTGGAGGCAGAGATGCGTGCATCCCGGGCAGGTGATCGATTCCGGTTATTTTACTTAAAAATGAATAGTGAAAGTCCATTCGAATATAAAGATTTTCTATATGAATTGAAGGATACAAACGAAGGGCGATCCTTTTACAATGTCGGAGAAAGAGTTTACAATTTCAAGTTTGAAGATGACCTGGAAGCCTGTTTTAAAAAAATAGCTTCCCTGTGTGCACCGGATACACGGTTTTGTTTCTGCACTTCCGGGCATGGGAGTGCATATGGATTAGGCTCCATTCAATACACACCGTATGAGATACCCCTACGGGAAACCGTAAGTACCGGTACTTTGTCAGCGCATACGGGCAGGCCATTGTATTCTTCTCTTATCTGGAATAAAAGCCTTGCCCGGGCTCTTGCTCATCTGCAGCCTGTATTCCTTTATTTTAATAACTGTCATGTAAACTATTTTGACTCTCTTTACTTCTATTCCGGCACCTCACGTTACATCATTGCCACCGAGAACTATGTAAATACCAGCATGCTGCAATTAGATGCCCTGATCAACAAACTGGCGAAGTGTGATCAGGAAGCAGATGACCGCGTTATTGCCGGTATGGCTTTTGAAGTGGCAAAAGCCGGTTTTATATATGGCAGCAAAGCACCCGGCATGACCGGTGCATCCCTCTTCCTGATCGATATGCAGGAAATGCCCCAGTTGCTGAACAGGTTTAATGAATTAGTGGGCGTATTACTCCAACCTTCCTCCCATCTGCTCGACTGGTATCTTCCTTTGCTGCAGGAAATGCGTATGCATTACATCACGTCATTCGATTTGACAGACATGACTTTCCTGTTGCAGAAAATGAATGAGCGGCTCGTTGCTTTTCCGGCTATAACAGTACACATTCGGGCAATGGTGCAACTCATTGGGCAAATGGTACTGGATAAAATAACAATTGAAGGAGACCCTTACAGCAACTGCCAGGGCATATCACTGTATCTTCCAAAAGGCAAAAGAATGTACTATACCAGAATATTTACTGACTATACCAAACGTTATTCAGCCGGTGAGCTGCCTTTTGCCTGGTATGAATTAATAGATATTGTGAGGAAAAATATAGGATCTGCTTCCTGAGCCTGAAGAGAGTGGTACCCTTATCCGTTGCGGGGAGGAACCTTTCCATTGATATCCCAATCCGGATCTGGCGGATCCATGAGTAAACGGGAAGCAGCAGCAGGTTCTATTTTCAGTGTATGAGTAGCAGGGTTGGTACTGTCATCGCGAACGATATAAATAACAGGGTCGGCGCTGACATTGATGGGCCTGATAGGATCGCCAACCAGTGATATGGCAAAAAGACTGACTGTGTCGTTGTCATATGGGTTTCCCTGATTAATAATAGAGGCGATTTCGTTGGAGGGCACATTGCTGTTTTGCAAAAGGGTTGTAAGCTGTGTTACAGAATACATTACTACTTCTTCCATAGCTGGCGGTAAGTTTGGTGACTACTAATGCCAAAGCTATTATCTGCAAATTCCGACACAACCGTTTTTTAACGGTATTTAGATAAAAGAAGAAGCGACTCAGATGAGTCGCTTCTTCTTTTAATTCAGCATGCTGGTTTCTTTTATGATCTCAACATTTTCCTGTGCTTTGATCTGCGTCCATCCCCCTTCTACATTGCGGAGGTTATGAATGCCCTGCCGTTTCAGAAGCGAAGCCGCAATGACACTGCGATAGCCGCCCGCACAATGGACGTAGATGTTGTGATGATCTTCAAAACTGGAGAGACGACCCGGATCTGTCATATCGCTCAATGGCAGATTCAAAGCGTCTTTGAGATGACCTTCGGCAAACTCGGCTGGTTTGCGTACATCTACTATGATAAGATTATCGTCAAAGCGCTGATCCATCAGCAACTCATCTGCTTCTACATCAATGATCAGGTCGATTGGCTCACCGGCCTTTTGCCAGGCTTCAAATCCTCCTTCGAGATAACCCTGCACCTGATCAAGCCCTACACGTGCCAGCCTGATAATGCTTTCTTTTTCCTGCCCGGCTTCTGCTACCAGCAGTATGGGTACGTTGAAAGGAAGCAGGCTGCCTGCCCATTCAGCAAAACGTCCGTTGAGACCAATGCTGATGGAATCGGGGATGAAGCCACGGGTGAAAATATCGGAATGACGGGTATCGAGAATAATGACATTGTCTTTTGAAGACAATTCTTTGAAACGGTCGATGCTGAGTGGTTGTACGGCTTTTTCAAGTACTGCATCCAGACTGTCATATCCTTCACGATTGATACGTGCATTGATAGGGAAATAGGCGGGTGGCGGCGGAATGCCATCTGTGACGGCGGCAATAAATGCCTGCCTGTCTGCCGCCTGCAGTGCATAGTTGCTCCGCTTTTCTTCCCCGATTGTGCTGTGTGTATCAGGTCCCAGGTTTTTGCCACAGGAGCTGCCGGGACCATGAGCCGGATAAACCAGTACATCATCGGCCAGTGGCATCAGTTTGGATTGCAGGCTGTCGTAAAGCATACCGGCAAGATCGGCGGTAGTGATCTCTGCATCTTTCTGTGCCAGGTCGGGCCGGCCCACATCACCTACAAACAGGGTATCGCCTGTAAACAGGCAATGATCCTTTCCATTTTCGTCTTTGAGCAGGTAACAGGATGATTCCAGTGTATGACCGGGAGTATGAAGTACTACCAGTTTAAGGCGGCCGATAGAAAAGGTTTCTCCGTCGCCGGCTATCTGGGCAGGAAAGGAGGTGACCGTACCAGGGCCATAGACGATGGGTGCCTGGGTTGCTTTGGCCAGGTCGAGGTGACCACTCACAAAGTCGGCGTGAAAATGTGTTTCAAAAATATACCTGATCCGGGCCTTGCGTTCTGCGGCCAGTTGCAGGTATACTTCAATATCACGTAGGGGGTCAATGATAGCAGCTTCGCCATCACTTTCAATGTAATAAGCTGCTTCACTCAGGCAGCCGGTATATAATTGCTGGATATACATACGAATGAATGATTAAATAACAAAATTACTCCATATCAAATAAAAAAAGGAAGCCAGCGGCTTCCTTTTAAATCAGTGATCAGATTGCCTTAATTCAACAATGATTCTACGAAATTGTTGAGTTCTTCGATCCGGCCCGTATTTACCGTATAGTAAATGAATTTGCCGTCCCTTTCTGTATTCACGAAGCCTGCTTTGCGCAGGATTGATAAATGCTGAGAGGCTACTGACTGCTCCAACCGGAGTTTTACATAAATTTCAGTAACGGTGATCCTGCCATGTTCATCAATGAGTTTGAGGATCTGTTGTCTGAGTTTGTGATTGATTGCCCGCAGTACTAATGACGCCTTCTTTACATTTAGCAGGTCCACTTTCAGGGAGTTGCTATTATCCGGAGCCGCATTGAGCGTTAACGTGTAGTTGTTCATAGTAATGACCGGTTAAATATAAATTGCAAAAATAACTATGTATGACTGCTTTTTAAAAAGAAAAATGTTAATACCTGCCTCAGTACAAACCATTAATTAACGGCCTGTATGATAGAACTCTTTGAGATAAAAAGGTTCGGTATAGGCCAGATCGGCCCAATCCTTACGAACAAAAGCAGACTCTGCTAATCCGCTCATATTGATAGCGCTAGCTTTGATGTTGCTGAATAGGACATTTTCAGCCGGTAAGATACGACTGGCTTTTTCCATGCCACTGCCACTCACAATTATCCTTCCACGACTCACCCATTCTGACAGGCTGTTTTCTTCGAGAATCCATGCGGCCGGTTCCTGCAATAACCTGTATTCCTGATCATAAACAGCCATAAAAACTTCCATTCTCCTGGCATCGATCATAGGACAAATGAAATCAACTGCTTCATCCTTATGAACTTCTGCCATTACCCGGAGTGTCGATAACGTGATCAGCGGAATATTGAGCGCATAACAGTAGCCTTTTGCTGCTGCCAGCCCTACCCGCAAACCCGTATATGACCCCGGCCCGTTACTCACAGCTACTGCCTCAATGTCATGGAATTGTAAATTTCCCTGCTGCAAAAGGCCTTCAATGGCTCCATGCATCCATGCCGCATGATCCTGTTGCTGTACATTTTCTGCTACAGCAATTGCAACGGCATCCCGTGCCACACATACCGATGCGGTACTGCCTGCCGTATCTATATTAAGAATAATTGCCATTATTGTGCCAAAGCTCTTTGTTGTAGTAATGCAGCAGGTTGATACCGTGGATGCTCTGCGGCCAGTTTCTCTAAAAGAACATAAACATTGCGCACCCCCAATAGTTCACACCATTCAAAGGGCCCCCATGGGTAATTGGTGCCCAGTTTCATAGCTGTATCTATTTCTGCTTCAGTACTTATTTTTTCGTTCAGTGCAAAAAATGCTTCATTGATGATCATACATACCACACGTGCGCTCAGCATTCCGCTTACATCCGGCACCCATTCTGCTTCATGCCCCAGCAACTGCATCACTAATGCTGCCCGCTGCCGGCTGTCGGTATTGCCGCCGGTCATTTCAGTCACTGACCGGCGAAGGAATCCCGGCCAGCCATTGAAACGGATAACGTGTGCAGGCAATCCGGCGCATGTTTCTGTTACCTGATTGATCAGTACGAGGCTGGCGCCAGTATGGAGCAGGGTTGACAGGCGATGGCTATCCTGGTGATCAAACAGTAGGTCTATTATCACAAAATCGTCCTGTTGTTTCTCTATCTGATCAGGTGTGCTGATCCGTTTTACTCTGATATCAGGAGAAACAGGTGTAGTCGTCATTTCCTGGTACAATGCTTCATCTGCAATCACCCATACGTTCATATCCGGTTTTTTGCAAAGAAAGCGCATAAAGCTATATTCGCTTCATCAAATTTATTAGTATGGCAGGCAAGATCATTATTAAAACAGCAGATGCCCCTCCACCTATTGGCCCTTACAATCAGGCAATACTGGCAGGCGAAACACTTTATATCTCCGGGCAGATATGTATCAATCCTCAGACAGGTGATCTGGAAAATAAAGACGTGCAGCAGGAAACAAAGCGCTGCATGACCAACCTGGATGCTATTCTGAAGGCAGCAGGTATGACTTTTTCCAATGTAGTAAAGACAACCATTTTTATTACAGACATGAAACGGTTTGCTGAGATCAATGAAGTATATGGTTCTTTTTTCAGTGGCGATTTTCCGGCGCGCGAAACAGTACAGGTATCGGCTCTTCCCAAATTTGTCAACGTAGAGATAAGCATGATAGCGGTAAAATAAAATACCGTACGGTCATAAAATAGAAAAGCCCCGATACGGGGCTTTTCTATTTCTATAGCAAAAATGGTTAGTGGGCAACGACCATTTTTATGATTTCACTCTTTCCGTCGAGGGTTACTGAAACCAGGTACAAACCATTGCTCAGTGTGGAAGCATTGATGGTCTGGATCAGCTGACCTGCCTGCATACTCTGTTTGTTCAGCACCTGCCGTACCAGTTTGCCTGCCTCATCGTAAATGACGATGCTCAACGATGTGGCAGATGAGGTGATGACCTCGAGACGGGCCTCACTGCTGACCGGGTTGGGGAACAGACGGATATAACGTCCATTTACCAGGCTGCCAGTTTGGAAACTCTGATTGGCAGAAGGTACATAAATGCTGGAAGTAGAACAGATGGGGATCAGGTTGTACTCGTAGCTGGCACCAGGCTGCAATCCGGTGAGCTCATATTGATCGCCGGTTACAAATACACGTGTCCAGGTAGTAGTGCCGGCAATACGATATTGCAATGTATCTGTAGTCACACCTTCGGGATTGGTCCACTTCAGCAATACCCGTGAAGGACTGTAAGCTGTTGCTGTGAAATTGGTGACATCGCCGCAGCCAATCACAGTAATGATAGCGGTAGCTGTGTTGCGGCATCCATTGCTGGAAGTGCCCTCTACAGTATAAGTAGTAGTCGACAATGGTCGATAGGTGCCGGTAGTTGCTGTGCTGCTAACCATGTCGGGCAACGAAGACCAGTTATACTGACTGGCCCCGGTAGCGGTAAGTGTTTGTGTCTGGAATTTTTCAATGGTTGATGAAGCGGGTGTGACAGCTACCGTTGGCGCAGGTAAAACAGTCACGGTTTTAAATTCAGAAGAAGTATTACAACTGCCCAGGCTTACCTGTACATTATAGGTACCTGAAGAGGTGGCAGAATAAGTGCTTTGGGTGGCATTCAGTATAGGATCTCCATCCTGGTACCATTGGTAAGAATAACCAGTACCTGTGCTGGCGTCAAACTTAACACTGCTGCCACTACAGAAGCTTAGACTTCCGGTAGTCGTAAGAGTAGCTGCGGGAGAAGGGTTGACAGTGATGTTTACCGGCGAGGAAGTAGACTGGCAGGTGGCTCCGGCTGAGACTTGCACCGTATAACCTCCAGACGCAGTAGCTGTATACGTTGCTCCGGTCGCTCCGGTGATAATACCATTGTCTTTATACCATTGATACGTATATCCGCTGCCGGCAGTAGCATCGAGAACGAGGCTGCTACCACTGCAGAATGTGGTGCTGCCCGCAGGTGTAATTGTTGCCGCTGGGGGAGCAACCTGCACCACCTGTATGTTTTGTGTTCCATTGCAGGACCCGGAGACTGCGCGCACCGAATAATTGCCGGCAGCGGTAGCATTATAAGAACTGCTGGTGGCGCCTCCAATCGGATTGCTGCCCAGATACCACTGGTATGTGTAGTTGGGGTTACTGGTAGCATTAAGTGTAATATTTCCTCCCGCACAAATTGCGGCTACCGGCGAGGGCGTTACGGCAAATGTGAGTGTAGTGCCTGAGTTGCCGATTACCACATCCTTGGTAATCTTACAACCTGCCGCATCAGAAACAACTACATGATAGGTGCCGGGAGCAGCATTACTGAGTGTGGCCGTAGTCTGACCGTTGCTCCAGAGATAGGTGAGCGCGCCACTTGAATTCTGAGCGGTTACCGTAGCAAAACCATTGCTTTGGTTACAGGATGCATCCACTTTGCTGATATCAACCGTCATGCGGCAGGTACCGAAGCAGGCTGCTCCGCCAATCACGTTGCGGATACGATTGCCGGGTTGCGTACCAAAGCCATTATTGAAATTGATGCCGTAACCGGTAAGGTGGCAGTAACTCATAATGGTACCACCATTTGAAGGGGCTGGCCCGGGGGGACAAGCGGCCGTACCAGCAGGGTAGGGTTCTGTAGGATAGCAATTGTCAAGTGCGCCACCTACCCAGCCACACCATTGGGTATGATTGGAGCCAAAATTATGGCCTAACTCATGGGTTACAACCTCAACCGTCCACGAGTAAGTGGGAAAACCTGCATATGTACTATTAATTGCGCTTACAGCGGAACGATTGGCTTTATAAGAGTTGCAGGGGCTCCCTAAGATAAAAGCGATGCCACCGCCAAGATTGCGTCTGGAAAGAAAATGAGCATAATCGCCTGTATAGCTGGTGTTGGCTATTCGGTCCCGGAAAGCATATAATACCGATTCTGTATCGTTTAATCCCGCTGCGGCTTCAGGATCTTGTGATGTCCAAACCGATATCTGCGACACCTGCACTTTGATATCTTCGTTAGCATATAGTAACGCTACATTATTAAAAAAACCGAGTACGAAGTTTATAACATTTGTCGTGTTGCTCCCTTTTTCCTGGTATAAACTGTAGTCGCATTCAAAATAGATTTCAATAGGCTCTCCTACCATCTGGCCACGTGCCTGGGGAGTATTGGCTGCCGAAGAGTGCTCATCCGCATAAATATCAGCATCGGGTGTAGCACACACCAGCGGGTTCTTTACTTTCAAATCTGTTTCGCGGTACAGCGTGTATTCTGAAGTGGCCTTGCCATTGGCTTCGATCGGACCCAGTACAATATTGCCCTGTTGATCAGCGATAACGCCCATTACACGATCATTGATAATGCTGATAGTGGCAAAGCCGGTACCGTCTTCCAGTGTGCCCTGGTAAAATACTCCGGTGTTGTCAAATTGAACAGCGCGTCTTCCGCTGGCATTGGCTTCCATAACACTGAAGTTGTCAGTGGTCAGCTGCACTTTTTTTAGTTTCAGTTTCAGCTCACGGTTCTCAAACGGAAGCTTCAGATCAAACGATTCGGGTCGACTGCGTTGCAGGCTGGTGAATCGCTCTGCTTTCAGTTCGAGTGCTTCATATTTGGCGGCCACATCCGAAAAGCTGCGCGATAATGCGGAACGCTTTTCAAAAAGGTCGGCGACCTGCTGAGCATGCAGGATAATAGCGCTGCCCAGCAGCACTGTCAGAAGTAGGATTGCTTTTCTCATAAGTAGAGTAAAAATAAGCACTAAATCCTTATGTTGGCAACAGCTACGGTTCATTAAATACTCTTTCATTATCAGTAGATTGTGCCTTAATTTGTTATATTTACGGTATTCTTATGTTCCGAGATTGGATAAGGTCTTTTCTGCTTCGGCCGGTGAGCTGGGCCAGCCGTAAACTGGCATCCAAACCCCGTCGTTCACGCATTTTCAAAGCGCTGGATACATTATACACGCAAATACAGGATAATTCCGGAAAACGTGGCCTGGTCATTCCCTTTGCAGAAACGGAAGGCCGGTTTATCATTTTTTCTGATCAGCATAAAGGAGCGCGTGACGGAGCCGACGATTTTGCCAGTGCCGAACCAATGTATCTCGAAGCATTGAAATACTATAATGAACAGGAATATCAGTTGGTATGCCTGGGTGACAGCGAAGAATTATGGGAGAATGGTCTGGGCCGGGTTAAAAAAATGAATACCGCAACGTTTGATCTCGAAAGAACTTTTCTGGCTCGCAAAGCCTTCATAAAAATATTCGGTAATCACGATCTGTATTGGGATAATGACCCCTTTGCCTGGTGGCAATTGAAAGATATCTATAAGCAATCGCTTAAAGTATATGAGGGGGTTATACTGACTACCCTGATCGAGGGGCGTCCGCTGAGAATCTTTTGTACCCACGGACACCAGGGCGATGCGCAGAGTGATGGTAACTGGTTCAGCAAATGGTTTGTGGCACAGGTATGGGCGCCACTGCAGGGATACCTGCGCATCAACCCCAATACACCGGCCTATGATACGGAAAAGAAGACCCTGCACAACGAGATCATGTATGAATGGTCTGCCAGCCAGGCAGACACTCTTCTTATTACCGGGCATACACATCAACCGGTATTTGCTTCACTCACTCACCTGGAGCGTTTGTACAAACAATTACAAAAGGCAATAGCAGCAGCTGATGAAAGCAAAAAACAGGAGTTAGAGGCCGAGATCCGGCTCAGAGAACGCGAGTTTGCTGCTGTATCGGTAGATTACCTGCAAATGAAGCCTTCTTATTTCAATACCGGATGCTGCTGTTTTGCCGATGGCGATATCACCGGTATCGAGATCGAAAACGGCTGTATAAGACTTATCAAGTGGAGCAGCAGGCAGGAGGGGCTGAGAGTCGTACTGGAAGAAAGAGGGTTAAGAAGTTTAAAGGTTTAAAAGTTTAAAAGTGTAATAGCCAAGATTTGATTTTACAGACAGTGTCAGATCAAATACTGAGTTTTTACATTTTAAGTATGCTGCCCGGTCAGGACGCTGCACGTCTCAACTAGCTTCCCTACTGTCATGTCCACTCTTAACTTATTATACCTTTATACTTTTAAACCTTTAGAATGCTCTCTTCCACCGGTTATTCTCCCTGTTCACGTCAGGTAATTTTTTATCAGGGTCAATAATGATCTCTTTGATCTCGCTGGTGGCCTGCAGGTGAATGGTCCAGTCGGCGCCGCGTTGCCAGATCTCTACCGGCAGCAACAGGCGATGCTCTTTGCCATTGCTTTCCTTAATGAGCAGATCAACCGGCATGGGCATTTTCTCTTTGTTTTCGATGGTTATCTCTGCGCCATTGCCCGGATTATTTTTTACATACTTTACTTCTTTTACAGCCTGATCAAGTTTCCAGGAGTTGAATACCCAACTGCGCCAGAACCAGGCCAGGTCTTCGCCGCCTACATTTTCCATAGTATGAAAAAAGTCCCAGGGGGTAGGATGTTTATATGCCCAGCGACGGATATACTCTTTAAAGGCGGTATCAAAGCGTTCTGGCCCCAGCACCACATCCCGCAGAGCATGCAACATCTGTGCGGGCTTCATATACGCGGCGATACCCAGGTTCTGCTGCTGTATTACGTCGGGCGTGGTGAACATGCCATCCATTTCATCGCCAAAAGTGGCTTGTATCATAAAGGGTAGTGAGGGGTTGCTGAAGAAATTGGCGTCTTTGTACACTCCGTTACGGAAAGCATCTGTAGAGAGGTCATTGATAAACGTATTGAAGCCTTCATCCATCCAGGCATATTTGCGTTCGTTGCTGCCCACGATCATAGGAAACCAGGTATGGCCGAATTCGTGATCGGTTACATTCCACAGGCTGCTGCCGGTAGAAGAATAACTGCAAAAAACGATACCCGGATATTCCATACCGCCTACTGTGCCGGCTACATTGATGGCTGCTGTGTAAGGATACTCGTACCATTTGCCGGAATAATATTCGATAGAAGCTTTAACCATTTCGGTGGATTTTCGCCAGTCATCTTCTTTTTTCTCCCGTGCGCTTTCTGCCGGATAAGCACTCATTGCCAGCGCTTTTTTGCCACTGGGCAAGTTAATGCGTGCGCCATCCAGTATGAAAGCACCCGAAGCGGCCCAGGCTACATCGCGGGCATTGTCGATACTGAATTTCCAGGTGATCGTGCCTTTGCGGCCATTCCGTTGCTGACCGGTCACTTCCTTGAGGCTGCGAATAACCACGGTTTTATCACTTTCACGTGCCTGGTTGTAGCGAGCCAGTTCTTCGGCATTAAAACATTCGGCCGGATTGAGCAGCGTGCCCGATCCTACTACCAACAGGCTGGCAGGAGCGGTGACAGCATATTCGATATGACCATATTCCAGGAAAAATTCTCCGGCACCCAGGTAAGGATCCACATTCCATCCCTGGATATCATCGTACACACACAGGCGCGGAAACCATTGAGCTATCTGGTAGATCCGGCCATGCTGTGTCTGAAGCAATCCCATGCGGTCAGTGCCGTATTCCGGCACTGTAAAGGCAAACGGAAGGCTCAATTTTATTTTTCCTCCTTTGGCAGCCAGCGGTTCCTGCAGCCATACCTGCATACGTGTGTCATTGATAATAAAGCGGGCCTGGTATTTTCCCTGGGCGCCCTCTGCTTCTACAGTCGTTATAGCATAACCACTGGTATAACCGTCATTGGCCCACCGGCCACCAGCTTCGGTAGTGGTAGCAGACCCGCGGGAATCTTTTTTGTAAATATTCTGATCCAGTTGCAGCCACAGAAAACGGAGATTGTCCGGGCTATTGTTGATATACTCAATATCAACAGTGCCTGCGATACGTTTCTGGCCGGTATCGAGTGTACAGTTGATGCGGTAGCTGGCCTGGTTTTGCCAGTATGCAGGTCCGGGCTCGCCACTGGCGCTGCGCATGTCATTGCCGGGATAAGGATAAAACCGGGGGTTAAAGGCTTCTTTGGCATCAAATACACGCTGGCCGGTAGCCAGCAGCGTAATGATGCTGGCAGCCACGGCTGCAGCAATACGCTTCATCATGAGACGGAAATAATTTATTGCTAACGAAGTTAAGCGAAAACGATCCGTATTAAACGGCCTGCTCTTTTGTAAGGGGGGGTATCAGGGAAACAGTGATGCTGCAATTGCAACGCTTTCCGGCTTGCCCACATCGACCCAGCTGTCATTCTGATGAAAAAAGCCGAGTATCTGTTGCGAAGGTGCCAGGTCCAGGTAGGCATCTACGAGCGAAAATTTGCCCTGCAGCTGCAGCTTTTCAAATATCTGGTAGTTGAACAGGCTTATGCCGCTAAAAGCATAAGGCCAGGCATCAGTTGCCGGAATAGCAATACGCTCAGCGCCGGTTTGCAGATTTTTCCACCCGGTAAGACGCATATCGGTATCAAATAAAAAACAACGGCTGCTGCTGCGGCCGCTGACAGCAAGTGATACGAGCGGACTATGCTGGCGGTGAAAGGCCAGCAATGCATGAAGGTCAAGAGTCGTGAGAATGTCTACATTGATGGTCAGAAAATCTTCGCCCGGTGTGAAGAGGGGTGCTGCCTTGAGCAGGCCGCCGCCGGTCTCCAGCACTTCCCTTCGTTCATCACTGATCTGTATACGGCTACCCCATCCGTTATGCTGCTGCACGGCATCTTCGATCTGGTCTGCAAAATGGTGCACATTTACAATTACATCGTAAATATCGAAGCGCTGCAGGTATTCCACATTCCGTTGCAGCAGGCTCTTGCCATTGACAGGGGCCAGTGCTTTGGGATGATGCTCTGTCCATGGTTTAAAACGTGTGCCCAGTCCGGCACTGAAGATCATTGCTTTCATGATGCTTTGCCGGGTAAAGGGTTTTGCCAGTTGCAGGCATCCTGCACCAGGTGACGAAGCTCTGTCTGAACCTTAAACTTATTGCGTAAATGACGGGCCAGCGCATCCGCAGCATATACACTCCGGTGCTGTCCGCCTGTGCAGCCAAAACTCACCATCAGGCTGGCAAATCCACGTTTGATATAATCTTCTACCGTGATATCTACAATATCAAACACACTATTGAGAAATTCGGGCATACGTGTCTGCTGCTCGAGGTAATCTTTTACTTCCTTGTCACGCCCGGTTTTTGTTTTCATGTTCTCGATACGCCCGGGATTGAGAATGCCCCGGCAGTCGAAAACAAAACCACCGCCATTGTCTGAGCTGTCTTCCGGCATTGACTTTTTAAAAGAAAAACTGGCAATATGCACGATCAGTGGTGTATCGGCAGTAGCCTGTACCGGTGTGAAATGTTCGATGATCTCATCGGCTACACAGATATTGAGTATTTTTCTGAATTCGGGTACAGCAATGCCCAGGCTTTGATTTTCGAAGAATGCCCGGAGGTTACGCAGGGCCAGCGGAATGCTTGTCAGAAATTGCGCTTTCCGTTCAAACAATCCCCGGAATCCATAGGCGCCCAGTACCTGTAGCAATCGTATCAGCACATAACCATTGTACTGACTGCGGAAAATACCACGATCGAGAGAGGAAGGAATGAGTTTTTCAAACGCATTCATATAGTCTTCCAGCAGGTTTTGTTTCCATTCTTCCGGCAGATTGGCGCGTGCCTGCCAGATCATACTGGCCACGTCGTACTGGGGGGCACCTTTCATGCCTCCCTGGTAATCGATGAAATGCACGTGGCTGTCGGGCGTGATCATGATGTTGCGGCTTTGAAAGTCGCGAAACATGAAGTATTTGTATTCTGTATGTGTAAGGTAGTTGCTCAGCGCTTCGAAATCATCGATCAGCTTTTGCTTATCATAAGGCTTGCGCAGGGCATCCAGGAAATAGTACTTGAAATACAACAGGTCGGCCATGATAGCCTGTTTGCCAAATTCACGGTTGGTGAGGCACTTGCTGTAGTCAAGGCCTTTATCTCCTTTTACCTGCAACTCAGCCAGCGCTTCCAGGCTTTTCCGGAAAAGAGCATATACCTCCGGTACAAAACCTTTAGTTTCCAGGTGGTTTAGCAGAGAAATGTCTCCAAAGTCTTCCTGCAGGTAATACACGCCATCTTCACTCACGGCCAGCAACTGCGGTACCGGCAGTTGTTTTGTCCCAAACTCCCGGGAAAAGTAAATAAAGGTTTCATTCTCCCTTGTATTGGCACCATAGGTACCAATTACCGACTGGCTGCCATCCGAAAGACGGAAATAGCGGCGTTCGCTGCCTGATTGCTGCAACACATCCAGGCTGGCAGGGTCACTGCCTTTCCACTGCCGGTAAAGAGATCGGATATTTTCAATGATTTCCTGCATGTATCAAATGTAAAAATAAAATAAGCGATGCTTAGCAAAGAGCGAGCCATTCCGCAAGTACAGTGAGTTCTTTTTGTTCTACTATGCCGGCCTTGTGCAACGCTTCATAAGCTTCGCGCAGGTTATCGCTTACACTCGAAGCAGACAACGAATCGGCCACCAGCTTCAGCGCCTTTTCACTATGCAGATACATAGGCACTTCGCTTTCATAATCCTTGAAGTAATCGTGCTCGTTGCGTTTTTGTACTACTGTGGCCTTGGTGAATCCCAGATGGTAGCCATGCTTCCAGAGTATGGGCTGGGCTACGATGCCCCGCAGTATATCTGTAAAACGGAAAGTCACAAAAGAGGGGAGAAACAGGAGCGGAAACAACTCGCGGCGTATAGCTGTGTTTTGCGAATTGAAAGGGCAAACAGTACCCCTGGACAGCACCACAGGTTCTTTATCATCGAATATACAGGGCGTGTTGTCGGTAAGCCGGTAGATGGCGTCTACATCGGGGTCTTCGTCGGCAAGCCCCTGCCAGATGCCTATTTTCTGCGTGCTTTTGGCTGTTGCCCATTGCAGTTTTTCGCGGCTGTCGCGGATATGACGCAGCGGCAGGCCCCTCGGCCAGATAAACTGGCTGGTATAATGCTGGTAAATATTGACCCAGCCCAGATCGGGTTTGGATACGGTGAAACTGCTTTCAAATGGAGGAAACTCCCAGCCGGCATAGGGAATGTTGTCGTCATCGGTGTCAATGATCACTTCGGCACCCTGCCGCATGGCATATACGTAGCCAAGCATCTTCCGTCCATAGTGATTGTAGGGGATGCTCTGGGCAAAAGCAGGTGCCAGTTCCAGTTGTTGCTCCACGCTCAGGTAAATGCAGCCATCCTGCTGCCAGTGGGCAGGAGTTTTTTTGTCGCCTACTACAATCAGTTGATAACCCTCCTGGCGGGCAAAAGATTTAACCGCCTCGGTAGGTTCAAAGATGCTGGTGATGACGATATATTTTTTTACAGATCGTTGTGCCATTTCGATAATTTGACTGGATGATAATAAAGTTGATTGGCGGGAAATCCTTCCATAAGCGCCTTGAGCGAACTGTTGAATTGTTTTTCTACTGCCTGAATGTCTTCCGGAGTCCAGAGTGCCTTACCCTGCAGGCGCAACTGGTCTTCCAGTACGATCTGCCGGGCACTCAGAAGCAGTGCAGTGGGTATTGCTATTTCTACAAACAATCCGGCTGCTGCCATAATGCCGCAATAACGGCAGAAATCGGCCACCGTTTCGCTGGTGATGATCAGTATATCGGAATAAGATCCGGCAATAGGATAGGGGAGTTCTATATGTGAACCTTTCCTGTATTTTTTCCATTTATAACGGAAATGATATTGTTTAAACAGCCAGTATTCCAGCGCCTTTTTGCCGGGCGGTGTTTTTGTACCAAAGATATTGGCCATGCTGAGTGGTACTGTATCGATACCATGCTGTTTGAAGCGGGCAACGGCTTCATCGCGTGAGGGCAGCTCACGCGCAATCTCAGCACCTTTCCGGTTATGAAAGAAGTCGATGCCTTTAAAAGTGTGCCACCAGGCTACACCGGAAGTGGTTTGAAATTTATTTAGCTGGGGCAAAAAATTAACTCCGGGCGCGAGACCTGTTTGCTCCAGTACATTGTGCTCATTGATAGAGGGATGCAGCAGGCAATCGTCGCCTATAAAAATATAGTGGGTAAAGGATGGGTCAAAGAAACGCGAAAACCCCTGGGCAAAATAAGATTGAAAGAAATTGGAGCTCTCATATACAGGTATCACATGGGGGTTTGACCCATTGTAAAAGGGCACCAGGAAACGGATATGCCGGAAACGGCCGGCATATATTTTTTCCAGAACCGGGATGTTTTTATCATACCGGTGATTAAAGACGATGACCAGGCAGGTATTGACCATAAAAGTGGCCAAAAGTAGAAAGAAACCGGCTAATGAGCGCGCAGTAAATTATTGTTTGATTTTTTGCGGTTTGACCAGCTCGCACATTCCATGAATAATGCCTGCGCAGCGACCCGGCAATGATAGATTCCAGCAGGTTTTTATTAATACCCTAATGCAGAAGCAAAGCATATAATCCCATAAATGCGTATGCTTTGCTTACTTTTTTGTCTTGACACAAAAAAGTAAGCAAAAAAGGTCAAGGCCGCAGAAAAATGGCGGCCGTGGCGGAAGGCGGGGCAATGCCGCCAAACTCGCTCCGTATATTCCTGCATTAGCAGATTCGTTCGGGCTCACACAATGGCGGCATTCCGCCTTCGTACTTGCTGTTAAGTGTAATGTCATTTGGCGGCGCCCCGCCTTCCGCTCCGGCTATTTCGCCATTTTTCTGAAGGCCATAGGGAGCAAAAAACCGAAGTGATCTCCAAATGCCAGAGTTAAGTAAGTCAAATAATGATATAAACGGCGGGATGTTTGGTTGAACAACAGGAGATGCGTTCTGAATCAGGAAAAGAAGAATCTCAGCGAGTACCTGCTTCGTCAACATATAGCAGGTTCATAACAATAAGGTCTAAAAACAAAAAAGACAGTCAGGTAGAACTGGGTTCTAACGGACCTCATAAAAAGGAAGTCCTCCCAACTGTGATGTAAAACTACATCGAATGTCAGAACAAACCACCCGTTTTTTCACCATTTTTAAACGTTTTTTTCTGGCATTTTGAAAACCAGTTTTATCAGAAAAAAGTGTAGGATAAGGTGTTCCGGAAACGGTATAACAGTAATGTGTTCCGGTTTATTTCAGAAATGTATGGCTAACACCCGTTTGTAGAAGGCCGATTTTGTTATTTTTGCCCTTGCGAATAAAAATTCATGGCATATATACCTTCTCATAAGATCCGCATCGTGACAGCCGCTTCATTATTTGACGGGCATGATGCGGCTATCAATATCATGCGCCGCATTTTGCAAAGCAAAGGGGCAGAGATCATTCACCTGGGGCATAACCGCTCAGTAAAAGAAATAGTGGAAGCAGCTATCGAGGAAGATGTGCATGGCATTGCCATTACCAGCTACCAGGGCGGACATGTGGAGTTTTTCAAGTATATGAAAGATCTGCTTGAGGAGAATGGTTGTGGTCATATCCGCATTTTTGGTGGCGGCGGTGGTACCATCCTGCCTGAGGAGGCAGATGAATTGCATGCTTACGGCATCACCCGTATTTATTCGCCGGATGATGGACGCAAAATGGGCCTGGAAGGAATGATTGAGGATGTGATCCGCCAGTGCGACAGGTCGCTCAATGGCACAGGAATATATACAAAGCCGCTTCAATTGGGCGAGGTGCATGACATTCGCCGGGTGGCCCGTCGTATCACCAATGCCGAGAACGGCCAGGAGCAGCCACATGAGCAACCAGCTGTGCGTATACCCGTGCTGGGTATTACAGGTACAGGCGGTGCCGGTAAATCGTCGGTTACAGATGAGATCGTGCGCCGTTACCTCAACAGTTTTACAGACAAGACCATTGCGGTGATATCCGTTGACCCTTCCAAGAAAAAAACCGGCGGAGCCCTCCTTGGAGATCGTATCCGGATGAATGCCATTTCGCACCCGCGTGCCTATATGCGCAGCCTGGCTACACGTGATGATAATAAGGCGTTGAGTGCACATGTGGAAGAAGCGATAGAAATATGCAAGGAAGCCGGGTATGACCTGGTGATACTGGAGTCTGCAGGTGTGGGGCAGAGCGATGCTTCTATCCTTGACTATTGTGATGTGAGCATGTATGTCATGACACCTGAGTATGGTGCAGCATCCCAGCTGGAAAAGATCAATATGCTGGATTATGCCGACCTGGTCTGCATCAATAAGTTTGACAAGGCCGGCGCGCTCGATGCCCTGGCCGACGTACGAAAACAATACAAGCGTAATCATGGGCTGTGGACGGCAACCGATGCCGATCTGCCCATAATAGGCACTATGGCCAGCCGCTTCAATGACGAAGGCGTGAACCGTTTGTTTGCTATGCTGCTCGACAGATTGCAGACAAAGACGGGCGTACATTTTGGTGAATTCAGTTTTCCCGAAACAGCTTCCGTGTCGCAGGCCGTAATCCCTGCCAGCCGGGCAAGATACCTGAGTGAGATCAGCGATGCCAACCGCGGGTACGATCAGCTGGTAAAAGAACAGGCTGCTATTGCCAGCCGGCTTTACCAGTTGCAGGGCGCACTGAATGCCATACAGGAATCAGCAGCTCCGGCAGAACTGATACAGGCTCTTCAAAAACAGATAGATGCCCTGCGTGATCAGCTCACTCCTGTCAGCCGCAAACTGGTCCAGAACTGGCCGGATAAATGGAATGAGTACCAGAAAGATTATTACGAATACACGGTACGGGATAAGGTCATCAGCCAGCCCATGTTTACTACCAGCCTGAGTGGCATGCGTATCCCCAAAGTATTATTACCACGTTATAAAGACTGGGGAGACCTGCTGCAGTGGCAGGCACAGGAAAATGTGCCCGGGCATTTTCCCTTTACTGCAGGCGTGTTCCCGCTCAAACGGGAGGGAGAGGATCCTACCCGCATGTTTGCCGGTGAAGGCGGCCCGGAACGTACCAATAAACGGTTTCATTATGTAAGTGCCGGCCAGCCGGCCAAACGTCTCTCCACTGCTTTTGACAGTGTCACACTCTATGGAGAAGATCCCGATTACCGTCCGGATATCTATGGCAAAATCGGCAATAGCGGCGTGAGTATTGCCACCGTCGATGATGCCAAAAAACTATACAGTGGTTTTGATCTTTGCGATCCGCGTACCTCTGTTTCCATGACCATCAATGGTCCGGCACCCATGTTGCTGGCCTTCTTTATGAATGCGGCTATTGATCAGCAGTGTGAAAAAAAGATAACCGAGCTTGGCCTGTGGCCCCAGGTGGAAGAACTGAAGCGAGATAAGTTTGGCGACAATGTACCGCGCTATTTTAATCCGTCATTTCCCGATCAGTTGCCCGAGGGCAATGATGGCCTGGGCCTTCGCCTGCTGGGACTCAGTGGAGAAGAAGTATTGCCTGCTGATGTATATGAGCAATGTCGCCAAACGGCGCTGCAGCAGGTGAGAGGTACTGTACAGGCAGATATCCTCAAGGAAGACCAGGCGCAGAATACCTGTATTTTCTCTACGGAATTTGCCCTCAAGCTGATGGGCGATGTACAGGAATATTTTATCGATCAGAAGGTGCGCAATTTTTATAGTGTCAGCATCAGCGGTTATCATATTGCCGAAGCCGGCGCCAACCCGATTACACAGCTCGCCTTTACCCTGGCCAACGGGTTTACCTATGTGGAGTATTACCTGAGCCGCGGAATGAACATTGATGATTTCGCTCCTAATCTTTCTTTCTTTTTCAGCAATGGTATGGATCCGGAATACAGCGTCATTGGCCGCGTGGCCAGGCGTATCTGGTCCAAAGCCATGAAATATAAATACAAGGCCAATAAGCGGAGCCAGATGCTGAAATACCATATTCAGACCTCGGGCCGCAGCCTGCATGCGCAGGAGATCGACTTCAACGACATCCGCACTACCCTGCAGGCGTTGTATGCTATTTACGACAACTGCAACTCACTGCACACAAATGCCTATGACGAGGCAATCACAACGCCTACCGAGGAGAGTGTGAGGCGGGCCATGGCGATACAACTGATCATTAACCGTGAAATGGGTACCGCCCGTACCGAAAACTTTATCCAGGGCAGTTTTGCCATCGAAGAACTGACCAACCTGGTAGAAGAGGCCGTACTGGCAGAATTTGACCGGATTACGGAACGCGGTGGTGTGCTCGGAGCCATGGAGCGGATGTATCAGCGCAATAAGATCCAGGAAGAAAGTCTGCATTATGAACACCTGAAACATACCGGCGAACTGCCACTCGTGGGTGTAAATACATTCCTGAACAGTAAGGGCAGCCCCACTATTGTGCCCAGAGAAGTGATACGCAGTACAGTTGAAGAAAAAGAATTGCAGATCACAAACCTGCAGGCCTTCAAACAACGCCATGCAGAAAAGGCGGAAGCCAGTCTCCGGCATCTCCGGAAAGTAGCTATTCAGAACGGTAACCTCTTTGCTGCCCTGATGGATGCGGTTCGTTATTGTTCTTTGGGACAGATCACGCATGCGCTGTATGAGGTAGGCGGGCAGTACCGGCGTAATATGTAAGAGAAGGAATAAGGTAAAAGACAGAAGATAAAAGGTAAAGGATTGTTAAGAATCTCTTTTGCCTTCCACCTTTTACCTTATTCCTTCATTCTTTGTTTACTTTCCATTCTTAACTTAATTTACAGGGCCATTTCTTTCCTGTCCGTAAATCTGAACACTGATGATCCGTCTGAGCTGTACGTTACTGTTTTTATTCCTGACTGTTGCCGGGCTGCAGGCGCAGAATTTTGAATCCACGCTCGAGCGTTACGGTACAGAATTTTCACAGGAACGAGCCTATCTGCATTACGACAAGGCGACTTATTCTCCCGGCGAGACGATCTGGTTTAAAGTATACCTCATGGAAGGGCCATTCCCGGCCGATGCCAGTAAGAATTTCTATATCGACTGGACCGATGAAACGGGCAAACTCATCGGGCGCACTTCCAGCCCCCTGTATGAAGGCACTACCAATGGCCAGTTTGACCTGCCGGCCGGTTATAACGGAAAGTACATCCATGCCCGCGGCTATACCCGCTGGATGCTCAACTTTGATTCTGCTTTTTTATATAATAAGGATATACGTGTGCTGCAGGCCGCTGGTGTCGCCAAAAACAAGCCGGCTCCGGCCAGTTATCTCGAATTCTTTCCGGAAGGCGGAGATATAATACAGGGGCTGGTAAATAAGATTGCTTTCAAGGCGCATGACGAATATGGTATTCCGGTAAATATAAAAGGAGTGGTGACCAATGCCGCCGGCAAGGTGATAGACAGCCTGCGCGTGCAGCACGATGGTATGGGTGTTGTTTTCCTTACCCCCAATGCAGGAGATGTGTTTACGGCCGTTTGGAAAGATGCACGCGGTGCAGAGAAAAAAACAACGCTGCCTGAAGCAAAAACCATCGGTATCACTCTGCAGGTGTCGCCGATCAAAGACAAACGATATTTTGCCGTGTCCGTAGAGCGGGGTGGCTCATTTGATCCCGGACAGATTTACCTGGTAGGCACTATGGGCCAGGTAATGGTATTTAAGCTGGCGAAAGACAGCAAGGCTGGCGAAATAAAAGGAGTGATCCCTACCAAAGATCTGCCATCCGGCATTCTGACCATTACAGCTTTTGACGATCAATGGCGCCCGCTTGCTGAGCGCATCACCTATATCAACAACGAAGAGTATGTATTCACCCCGGGCGTGGAAGTAAAACACTGGGGTATGAATAAAAGGGCTCGTAATGATATCGAAGTAACCATTCCTGACAATCTCACCGCCAATCTTTCTGTATCGATAACCGATGCAGGTATAGAAACAGACAGCAGCGACAATATCATCACACATTTGCTGCTCACCGGCGATCTGAAAGGGCAGGTATATAAACCCGCTTACTACTTCTCCGGTACCAATGATACCATTGCCCGTCACCTGGACCTGGTCATGCTGACACATGGCTGGCGCCGGTTTAAATGGGAAGATGTGGCCAGTGGTAAATTGCCCACTATCAGCTATCCGCGCGATACCACCTATCTTACCATGTCGGGTCGCGTATATGGAGCAACACCGGCAGAATTGAAGGAAGCGCAATCGATCATCCTGATGAGCAAACCCAAAGATGCAGAAGGAAATGTGATGGTAGTACCCCTGCAGCCGGATGGTCAGTTTGTAGAACCCACTATGATCCTCTTTGATTCCACTACGATCTATTACCAGTTTGCAAAGGCCAAAAAAATGAATAGTGCCAGTGTACGTTTTCTGGAAAACAAACTGCCGGCGCTTACCTCAAATCTTTCGGCCAGCGGACGTTTTGCCAACCCATCACCGGATACAACCGGTTTTTACCGGCATATGCGATTGGCAAAGGAACAACAGGATCTGCTCAAGCTTTATGAAGGCAAGCTGCTGGAGAATGTAGTGGTAAAGTCAAAAACAAAAACACCTGAGCAGCAGATGGATGAAAAATATGCTTCCGGACTTTTTTCCGGAGGTGACGGATATTCATTTGATCTGCTCAGTGACCCACTGGCAACGGCTAATCTCAACATATTTACTTACCTGCAGGGTAAGGTGGCCGGGTTGCAGATATTTAATGCAACAGGCGGAGGTACGCCTTCTATGCAATGGCGTGGTGGTTCTCCCCAGCTTTTCCTGAACGAAATTCCGACCGATGCAGATATGATCTCTTCCGTATCTGTAAGCGATGTAGCCTATGTGAAAGTGATACGTCCGCCATTTATGGGTTCTATAAACGGTGCCAATGGTGCGATCGCCATTTATACACGCAAGGGTAATGATGTGAAATCTGAACCAGGCAAAGGCCTGCCCAGCAATATCGTTACCGGCTACACTGCTATCCGCCAGTTTTATTCACCCAACTACAGTTCATTCAAGCAGGATCAGGAGAAAAAGGATATGCGTACCACTCTTTACTGGAATCCGCAATTGATGACCAGTCCCGGCAAAGGAAAGATCAATTTCAGTTTTTACAACAACGATTTCTCACAGGCATTCCGTGTAGTAATTGAAGGGATGACACGCGATGGGAAACTCACACGTATAGAGCAGGTGCTGGAATAAGGATGGACGGTCCTGAAAATTAAGTCCGATTACTTACCTTTCGGTCTATGCTCAACCATTACTTGCGCCGCTGGACCCTTCTGGCAGGTCTTGCATGTGTGCACACTGCTTTAACGGCTCAATCAACAGCTCCTGTTGCCTTTACGGTCTCTCTGGAGCAGCCAGCTTCTCAGCAAATCAAAGTTTCGATGCAGGTACCGCGTAGTACAGATGCATTCCTGCTACTGCGTATGCCCGTCTGGTCGCCCGGCTATTATCAGCGACTTGATTATGCCCGGCAGGTCAGCAATTTTGTAGCAACTGATGCCACCGGTCGCCCGCTCAGTTGGGAAAAAACAGACAGCAATAGCTGGAAGGTGAGCTGGCCCCGTACAGGGTCGGTCAGAGTAAGCTATGATGTAAAGGCAGCGCGTGCATTTGTTGCCAATTCTTACCTCGATACTACCCGTGGCTACATCGTACCCACATCTGTGTGCATGTATCCCGAAGGAGGTATACAAAAGCCGGTAAAGATTACCGTAAAGCCTTATAAGGCCTGGAAACAGGTGGTGACCGGCCTGGATAAAGTGCCGGGCCAGGCACATAGCTTCACCGCTCCTGATTATGATGTGCTTTATGACAGCCCACTGCTGGCAGGCAACCTGGATTCGCTGCCGCCATTTTCGGTAAGAGGCATTCCTCATTATTTTGCCGGATATAAAATGGGTGAGCTGGATGGTCAGTCGCTGATGGACGATCTGAAAAAGATCACTACAGCCGCCGTCGACCTTATTGGAGATATTCCTTTCCGCCATTATACATTTATTGGTATTGGTCCTGGTCAGGGAGGTATTGAACACCTGAACTCCACTACGATCAGTTTTAACGGCAATGGCCTGCGCGAGCGCGGTTCACGTGTACGAATGCTCAACTTCATTGCACACGAATATTTTCATCATTACAATGCCAAACGGATACGCCCCTTTGAACTTGGGCCTTTTGATTACCTGAATGGTAACCGTACCAACCTGCTCTGGATTGCAGAAGGGCTTACGGTGTATTATGAATACCTGATCCTGCGCAGGGCCGGCATTACTACCGAAGAGGAAATGATCAGTAACCTTCGCAACAATATTCTCGCATTTGAAGGCAAACCCGGGCGTTTGTTTCAGTCACTGGTACAGGCCAGCTACGACACCTGGTCTGACGGACCTTTTGGCCGTACAGCCGATGAAGTGAATAAAACCATTTCTTACTACGATAAAGGACCTGTGGTGGGAATGCTGCTTGATTTCACTATTCGTCATCACAGTCAGAACAAGAAGTCGCTCGATGATGCAATGCGTACCATCTATTATAAATATTATAAAGGAAAAGGACGCGGCTATACCGATGCAGAGTTTCAAATAGCCTGCGAAGAAGCTGCCGGGGTATCGCTGGCTTCATTCTTTGAGTATACCCATACGACCAAAGAGCTGGATTATCCGACTATACTGTCTTATGCAGGCCTGAATATTGATACGGTGGCACGTGCCCAGCCTGGTGCGTGGCTGGGTTTCACGACGCAGATGCGTAACGACAGCCTGTATGTAGGCCAGGTCGACTGGCAGTCACCAGCCTGGGAAGCGGGTATCAGAGGCCGTCATGTGATAACGGAGATCAATGGACAGAAAGCCACCCGTGCTATACTGGAAAACCTGCAGAAGAGCAGTGAACCCGGAACGGAAATAAAATTGAAAACCATGCAGGGCGGCCAGGCAAAAGAGCTGACCATCCGCTCTGCTGTACAAAAGAAAGCCTCTTTCGAAATCACGAAGATGGCAAACCCCGATGCATTGCAGCAGGCCATCCTGGCCGACTGGTCGCGCGGGGCTGCAACAGGAAAATGATGAGCACATGAGATACCGGATTCGCTATTCCCGGAAATGGGCTGTACTGGCGCCGCTGCTGGCATTTGTGATTTTCTCTGCCTGCAAGCAAAGTCAGTATGCAGCTACCAACCGGGATTATAAGAAGCAGGTTAAAAAAATGGCCCGCCTGCTGCGGGAGTATCCGCTACGCGACTCTGCAGGACTGCCTTATGCAGGCGATTGGGTGGGTACGACCAATTTCAGCATGCGCCGCCCCAATATCGTGGTCATCCATCATACTGCACAGAACAGCTGTGATCAGACCCTGCGCACATTTACCCTTCCGCGTACACAGGTGAGTGCGCATTATGTGATCTGCAAAGACGGTACCGTGTATCACATGCTGAATGACCTGCTGCGGGCTCATCATGCAGGCGTAAGCAAATGGGGAAATGCAACGGATATCAACAGTAGCAGCATTGGTATTGAACTCGACAATAACGGGGCTGAACCTTTTTCAGAAGCGCAGATCGGCAGCCTGATGCAATTGCTGGGCAGGCTGAAAAGAGCGTATAATATTCCCCCGGCCAATTTTGTAGGACATGCAGATGTGGCACCCGGCAGAAAAGTAGATCCCAACCGCAATTTTCCCTGGCAACGCCTGGCTATGGAAGGTTATGGTCTTTGGTACGATACAACAGCAGTGCAGGTACCCGTGGGGTTTGATCCCATGCAGGCATTGCGTATCATCGGGTACAATGTAAAGCAGCCTGCTGCCGCCATCCAGTCATTCAAACTTCATTTCTTTCCTGCAGATTCTTCCGCACAACTGGGCGAAACGGAAAAAAAGATATTGATGAGTCTGCAGCAGCGTTATCAATAAGCTGATAACCATACTTTTTTGTATCTTATACTCTCTAACGGTTGGCCCCGCTGGTTTTTTTACCGGCAGGGCCTGCTGTATTTGTAAAGGCCTGCGTATAGGCACTTAAGCATTATTTTTGCGATTTGATCATTTTGGAAGGCGCGTGTATATTTTATTATGACTGCAGAACATCAACGACTGGCCGTTAACGCCACTAAAGAGATACCACTGGCTCAATGGGGCCCTTACCTGAGTGAGCGGCAATGGGGCACTGTGCGGGAAGATTACAGTACCAACGGCGATGCCTGGCATTACTTCCCCTTTGAGCATGCACATTGCAGGTCTTACCTGTGGGGCGAAGATGGCCTGGCTGGTATATCTGATTACTTTGGAAATCTCTGTTTTTGTATCGCCCTCTGGAACGGACAGGATCCGATACTGAAAGAACGGCTTTTTGGGCTGGGTAATCCACAGGGTAATCATGGAGAGGATGTAAAGGAATTGTATTATTACCTCGACAACCTGCCTACACATTATTATATGGAATACCTGTATAAATATCCGCAACAGGCATTTCCATACGATCAGCTGCGTACAAAGAATGCGGGCCTTAGCAAGCAGGACCCGGAGTATGAAATACTGGATACAGGTGTTTTTAACAACAACCAGTATTTTGATGTGCTGGTCACATATGCCAAACAGGGCTCAAACGATATTTTCATTAAAATAGATATCACCAACCGGTATCATAAATCTGCTGAACTCACCCTGCTGCCCACCCTCTGGTTTTATAACCGCTGGGCCCAGGGAAGTTTTAAGGAAAAACCGGCTATCACCTATGTAAATAAAACAACGGTAAAGGCTGAACACGAACGGCTGGGGGAGTATTATTTTTATTTTCAGCCGGCAGATAAGCTTTTTTTTACCGAGAATGAGACCAACACAGAAATAGTTACCGGCACGCCCAATACCAGCATTTTTACCAAAGATGCTTTTCATAATGCTGTGATCCAGGGCAAAAATGTGGCGGAGCTTACCAAACGAAAAACAGGCACCAAGTTTTCTCCCGCCTATAAGATAAAGCTCGCAGGCGGCGCCACCCGCACTTTTTATTGCCGTCTTAATAATAAATGGGTCGATAACCCATTTGCCAATGGATTTAAGGACGTATTCACTGTGCGCAAACAGGAGGCGGATGATTTTTATGCAGCCATACTGCCCCGGGGTATGAGTAAGGATATGGCCCGGATCCAGCGGCAGGCCCTGGCCGGTGTATTGTGGAGCAAACAATACTACCATTTTGATGTGGAAGAATGGCTGAGCGAAAGTGATGGCATCACCCCTGTAAGCGCTTCCAAGCAGCATGGCAGAAACAGCGACTGGAAGCATCTCAAAAACCAGGATATCATCATGATGCCCGACAAATGGGAATATCCGTGGTATGCCGCCTGGGATCTGGCCTTTCAATGTATATCAATGGCAGTGGTTGATCCCACCTTTGCCAAACACCAGCTGCTGCTGGTCATGCGGGAATGGTATATGAAACCCGATGGCCAACTGCCTTCGTATGAGTGGAACTTCAGCGATGTGAATCCACCCGTGCAGGCCTGGGCTGCCATGCAGGTCTATAATATTGAAAAACGGCAGAAAGGCGCCGGTGATGTGGCCTTCCTGAAAAAGGTTTTTCATAAACTGCTGATCAATTTTACCTGGTGGATCAACCGGAAGGATGTTAATGGCAACAACATCTTTGAAGGAGGATTTCTCGGGCTGGATAATATAGGTGTATTTAACCGGAGCTTCCATTTTCCCGGCGAGATCCAGCTGGAACAGGCAGACGGTACCAGCTGGATGGGTACCTATGCCCTCGATATGATGGAGATGGCGCTGGAGATAGCCATGCACGATCAGTCTTTTGAAGATACGGCAACCAAGTTTTTTGAACACTTTGTACTGATTGCCGAATCGCTCAATGAGCATGGCCTCTGGAATGAAGAAGATAACTTCTTTTATGATGTGCTGTGTATAACCGGAGCCGATCCTGTACCACTCCGTATACAGTCTGTAGTGGGCATCACACCGCTGTATGCTGTTTCCAGCATCAGCCAGCGGGTGCTGGACCGCCTCACCGATTTTCATAAACGGATCAGCTGGTTTGAGAATTACCGGAAAAAGAACAATAAGTTCTGGCCCAACGAAGAGCGGAGCGATGATGGCGAATTGCTGCTGTCGCTGGTACCCAAGGAAAAGCTGGTAAAAATGCTGCAGCGCCTGCTGGATGAGGAAGGATTTCTTTCTCCCGGCGGTATCAGGGCTTTATCCAAATACCACGATCAGCATCCCTATTCAGTAGCGGTAGAGGGAAATATGTACAGTATTCGGTATGATCCGGGCGATTCTACTTCCGATATGTTTGGCGGCAACAGCAACTGGCGGGGCCCTGTATGGATGCCTATCAACTTCCTGATCATCCAGTCGCTGCGCAAATACGGTGAGTTTTATGGCAACAGTCTCGAGGTAGAGTACCCCTCGGGGTCGGGTGTGATGATGAACCTTACCCAGGTGTCGCAGGAGCTAACCAAACGGATCATCAGCCTGTTTGAGCACGATCTGGAAGGGAAAAGAAGATTGTATGGGGATTATAACTGGTTTTATCAGCAACCGGGCAATGAACAACTCGTATCATTTTATGAATACTTCCATGGAAATTCAGGCCGGGGACTCGGTGCCAGCCACCAGACCGGCTGGACGGCACTCGTGGCAGAACTGATCAGTGAATATGGAGATGTGGCCGCCAATGCATCAATAAATAGGATGGCTGGTACAGATTAATAGCCAATCGGCCAGGAAATATCGACAGAAGCGATTGTTGTAAATCAGAAAGGCCGTATTTTCGGAAACCTGCCAGGGCTCTGGACGGAATGGCTAACGATCGTTTCCAAAAACTGTTGTTGTCTGAACCATTGCAACGGTTTGACGGAATTCGGTGTCACCATCGGGTTCGTATTAATAAAATGCTTCACATGAGAAAACTGCAAGGGCTGTGCGTTATGCTGGTCCTAACCTTTACTGCTGCTGCACAGCCTGTTGCTATGAACAACGGGTCTGCCAATCCAGCCGAAGACAGTACACTTTCCCGCTACCTGTCAAATCGCGGCGAGCTTTTACCGATTTATAACGGACGTCAATTCTCAAGCGGATATGCTGCTATCAAAGGCAGTGCATTCTATGCTGTAAAGGACTGGACACTCGGTTCTGTCTGTTATGAAGGCGTCTGGTATCATCAGCTGCCTGTTTTATATGATATATACAGAGATGAATTATTGCTCCGTCATCCCAGTGGCATACCCCTGGTGTTGTATGGCGATCGTGTACAGGCGTTTCAGTTCGATGATCTGAAGTTTGTGCGGTTGTCTGCCGAGCAAACAGGCCTGCCCAGAACCGGTTACTACGAAGTACTGGAGCAGGGACCGCTTACAATCTATGCGTATCGTTTTCGCTTGCTCGAAGAACGGATTGTTGATCAGCGGGTAGAGAAAGAATTTATGGATAAATCAAGATTCTATGCTGTCTGGAAAGATCAGGTGATCGCGGTATCAAAGCAAAAGGACCTGTCCAGTATTACACGCGATAAGCGCCAGGAGATACAGCAGGCGCTTAAAGCTGCCGGCGTCCGCTTCAAAAAGAATCCGGCGGAAGCCCTCAAAATCATTGCCCACACTTACAACCAATCTAATCCCTAGCATGCGAATTATATATTCCTTCCTACTGCTTGTATTAATGCTGGGCACCCAGGCTCACGCCCGTCAGAAATCGGAGATCCGGATCACAGGTGTATTTGAAAAAATGCAATTGCCGGATTTTTTTGAGAAACTGGAAGCTCAGGCACCCATTCATTTCTTCTACGACAGCAAAAAACTGGATTCGGTTGAAGTAAACCTGCGGGCAGAAAATGAATTGCTTTCTTCCGTGCTGGAAAAAGCGCTGAAAGGAACCCTGCTTCAGTTTGCAGTTGATGCAGACAACAACGTATATATAACCAGGGGAGCCCGTATCGCTACCAATTTGCCTGCAGGCTTTTTCCCTGCCCCCGGTCGCCCGGCGCCTGTACCTGCTGCCGACTCACTGGTTGACTATGATCTGGCGCAGAAAAAAAGCCGTGTGGTCACTTCCGAAAATAAACTTTACGAGATCGGGATAAAAACGAATACGGTACGCGGCAATGCGATTGTAACCGGTACGGTGCGTAATGCCAAAACCGGCGAACCGGTGGTAAATGCTTCTGTATTTATTGATTCACGTTATTATACCGTTACCGACAGCTACGGAAACTATTCACTCACCGTACCTGCCGGAAAATATACCCTCAATATCCTTGGTCTGGGTATGCGTGACACCAAACTGCAACTTGCTGTTTATTCAGATGGCAGGCTCGATGTAGAGCTGGCTGAGCAGATCACAACATTGAAAGAAGTAGTGGTGTCTTCGCGCAAAACACTCAATATTACCAATGTGAATATGGGTGTGGCCCGTCTGGATATCCAGACAATCCGCAAAGTGCCCTCTGTATTTGGCGAAGCCGATATCCTTCGTGTCATTACCAGCCTGCCTGGTGTGAAAACGGTGGGTGAGGCCAGTACCGGATTTAACGTACGCGGTGGCTCTGCTGATCAGAACCTGATCCTGTATAATGAGTCTACCATTTATAATCCTTCTCACTTCTTTGGTATCTTCTCTGCATTTAACCCTGAGGTGGTAAATGAGATAGAACTGTATAAAAGCAGCATACCGGCCAAATTTGGCGGTCGCCTCGCTTCTGTACTTGATATCAACAGCCGCGAAGGCAATAAGAAAAAGATCACCGGCTCTGCAGGTGTGGGACCTGTTACCAGCCGTGTACACCTGGAGGGTCCGATCGACAAGGATAAAACTTCCTTCATACTTGGTGCGCGCACCACTTATGCCAACTGGCTGCTGAAAATTCTCCCCGACGAGTATAAAAACAGTAAAGCTGCATTCCAGGATGTAAACCTGGGTATCAGCCACCGGATAGACAGTACCAATAATATCTATTTCTCCGGTTATTTCAGCAATGACAGATTTTCGCTCAACAGCGATACAGTGTATGGATATTCAAACCGCAACTTCTCATTGAAATGGAAGCGCAATTTTACCCGCCGCCTGACCGCAGAATTCATTGGCGGGTATGATCAGTATCAATATAAAGTAACCAGCGATGCCAATGAGACCAATGCTTTTGCTCTCAAATTTGCTATCCAGCAGTTGTACCTGCGTACCAATTTTGTGTACTACCTCAATCAGCAGCATGGCTTTGATTTTGGTTTGAGCACACTCCGGTACAAGCTGGATCCGGGCACTTATGAGCCCAATGGCAAAGGATCACTGGTGCAGAAAGAAGAAGTGGAAGCGGAGCAGGCGCTGGAATCGGCAGCTTATATCACACACCGGTTCAATCCTTCCAATAAGTTCTCTATCAATACCGGCGTTCGCTTCAGCCTGTATCAGTACCTCGGTCCGCAATCAGTAGATTATTATGCTCCCGGCCTGCCCGTGACAGAGGGTAACCGTACTGAAACACGCAGCTATGGTAAAGGCAAAACGATCAACAGCTACTCAGGTCCTGAGTTCAGGTTCTCTATACGTTATTCACTTACACCTTCTTTCTCTGTGAAGGCAGGATACAACTCACAGCGTCAGTACATTCATATGTTGTCTAATACAACAGCGATTGCTCCTACTGATATCTGGAAGCTGAGTGATCCAAATATCAAGCCGCAACGTGGTGACCAGGTTTCACTGGGCTTCTATAAAAATCTGAAGCAAAATACTATTGAAACATCAGTAGAGCTTTATTATAAGCGTATCTATGATTACCTGGATTACAAGCCGGGTGCTACCCTGCTGCTTAATCAGAATATCGAAACAGATGTGATCAATACCCGTGGTAAGGCCTATGGTGTGGAAGTGCTGTTGAAAAAACCAGGTGGCAAACTGAATGGCTGGGTGAGCTATACATACTCCCGCATCCTGTTGCGCTCCGATGATCCGGACCTGGGTATCCTGGTAAATAATGGCAGATTCTATCCGGCAAATTATGATAAGCCGCATGATGTAACACTTACGGGCAACTTCAGGGTGAGCCACCGCTTCAGTGTGTCGCTGAACGGTTCGTACAGCACTGGTCGCCCCATTACACTGCCTATTGGCCGTTATTACTATGCCGGTTCACAGCGGGTACTGTATTCAGAACGTAATGCTTACCGCATACCTGACTATTTCCGGATGGATTTCTCGATGAACATAGAAGGCAATCACAAAGTGCATCAGCGTACACACGGGTCATGGACAATCGGGCTATATAATATGCTGGGCCGCAAAAATCCATATTCTGTTTATTTCGTCTCTGAAAACGGGTTGGTTAATGGGTATAAGTTGTCCATATTCGGCAGTGTAATACCATTTGTCAATTATAATATCAGATTCTAATGATGCGTACATCCTTTCTTCCGTTAGCAGGGCTGATGCTGGTGATGGCAATAGGTTGCCAGACACGCTATATGCCCGAAATTGTTGCCAATGCTCCTGACTACCTGGTAGTAGAAGGATTGCTCAACACGGGAGAAGGGGGAACCAGTGTGCGTCTTAGCCGTACCACCAAAGTAGACAGGGGCAATGATATTATTGGTGATGGTACTGCAACGGTGACGGTAGAAGGGAAAGATAATTCTTCTGTTGCGCTGTCGAACCAGGGTTCCGGTATATACACACATCCTGACCTGGATCTTATTATCGGCAATGAATACCGTTTAAGAATACATACCAATGATGGAAAAGAATATCTCTCCGCCTACGTGGTAGCCAAATTGACACCGGCTATCGACAGCATTACCTGGAGGAGAACGGCTGATGGCGGAGTGAGTTTCTATGTCAACAGTCATGACAATACCAACAATACCCGGTATTACCGATGGGAGTATGATGAGACCTGGGAGATCCACTCTTTTTATTACTCAAAGTTCATTTTTGAAAATGGTACAGTACGCCGGCGCGTTTTGCCGGAGGAAGATGTGTCGGTCTGCTGGCGGCATCTTGCTTCCACAGGGATCTTACTTGGCTCTACAGCCAAACTGACCTCGGATGTTGTCTCACAAATACCCATATGGGGTTTTGGATTTGGAAATGAGCGCTTAAGTGTACGTTATAGCATACTGGTACGACAGTATGCGCTGGACAAAGCTGCGTTTGCGTATTATGACCTGTTGAAGAAAAATACGGAAAGCATTGGAACTGTTTTTGATCCTATGCCTTCGGAAGTAAAAGGAAATATTTTCTGTATGACAAATCCTGCCGAGCCGGTGCTGGGATTCGTTTCCGCATCGGATGTTCAGCAAAAGCGGATTTTCATTTCGGCCAGTGAGGTGCCCGGCTGGCGTTTTTACCAGGATTGCGATTCTACCGCTGTTTCGTATCAGGAAGCAGCCAAGCTTTTTGAAACGACCTGGTATAAACCGTATGACGAATGGGTGGATCCTGTTACATATGACAGGCTGGGATATTTGGCAGGATATGATTTTTGCGTGGATTGCACGCTACGAAAGGGAGTAACTACCCGCCCTTCTTTCTGGTAATCGATAGCCAGGAGGAGCATAAGAGTATTAGATGCGTTATGTATAGAGTAACTTTTTGTATTGTTTTGTTTACGTTGCTGACGGCCACCGGCTGCCGGGAACAATATCTGCCTGATATCGTGGCCGAGGCGCCTGATTACCTGGTGGTCGAAGCAGTACTCAATGCAGGAGAGGGGGGGACCAGTGTGCGTCTTACGCGCACGACCAAGCTGGACAGGATCAGTCCAATCACCGGCGAAGCAAATGCACAGGTAACGGTAGAAGGAAAAGATAATTCCAGTGTTTCGCTTTCTTACCAGGGAAATGGAGTATATGTTCATCCCGATCTCAACCTTGTTATTAATAATGAATACCGGGTGCATATACGTACCAGTGAGGGAAAAGAATATTTGTCGGCCTACGTAGTGGCCAAAGCCACTCCTCCCATAGATAGTATTACATTGGAACGAAGAATAGATAAAGGAATGAATGTGCAGGTCAACAGTCACGACGATGCAGGCAATACCAGGTATTACCGGTGGGAGTATGAGGAGACCTGGGAGATCCACAGTTATTATTTCTCGAAATATGTATACGAAAACAAAAAGGTGCGCAGGCGCGTATTGCCGGCCGAAGATGTATCTGTGTGCTGGAAGCATAATAACTCGACGAGGATTGTGCTTGGCACAACAACCAAGCTGGCAGATGATGTGATTTCGAGAATTCCCATCCTTGGCTTTCCATTTGGGGATGACCGGTTGAGCGTTCGGTATAGTGTACTGGTGCGGCAGTATGCGCTGGAAAAAGAAGCATATGAATATTATGACCTGCTGCGCAAGAATACGGAGAGCCTGGGGACCATCTTTGACGCACAGCCATCTGAGAATAAGGGGAATATTACCTGTGTCAGCGATCCTGCAGAACCGGTTATTGGCTTTGTGACAGCTTCGACAATTGAAGAGAAGCGTTTTTTTGTTTCTGCCAGCGAAGTGCCGGACTGGCGTTTTCAGGAGTATTGTTATACACAGGTCGTAACACTGATACCAGATAGCACGGAATTTTATTTTGGAACCGGCGGGTATAAACCATACGATACGCTCGATATCGATCCGCTTAGATCAAGGCCTCCGGCTTATCTGGGGGCATTCGATTATTGTGTGGACTGCAGAGATCGTGGCGGGTCAACAACCCGTCCGTCTTTCTGGTGAGAACCGGCAGAGGGCAGTGCTGTTGATGTAAACATGAATTATATAATACCATAAGACAGGTAACATATGTATAAATATTTTTTTCTGGTCATCTCTTTTGGGTTGTTGCTGTCAACCGGCTGCCGGGAGCAATACCTGCCTGATATTGTGGCCGAGGCGCCCAATTATCTGGTGATCGAAGGAGTGCTCAATGCGGGACAGGGGGCTACCACTGTACGTGTTACCCGTACGACCAAGATAGACCGGGCCAGTACAATCGTAGGCGAGGCTAATGCACAGGTAAGTGTAGAAGGGAAAGACAACTCCACGACTTCGCTCTCTTATCAGGGCAATGGGGTATATGTACATCCTGGTCTGAACCTGGCCATTGGTAGTGAATACCGCCTGCGTGTGCGTACCAGTAATGGAAAGGAATACTTGTCTGCCTACGTAGTGGCCAAAGAGACGCCCGTCATTGACAGTATCAGCTGGCAACGCTCCGATGATAAGGGAATTTCATTTTCTGTCAACAGCCATGATGATGCCGGGAATACCAGGTATTACCGGTGGGAGTATGATGAAACCTGGGAGATACGTTCCACCTTTTTTTCGACCTATGTATATGAAAATGGAAATGTACGCAGGCGGATACTGCCGGCAGAAGACGTATCCGTATGCTGGAGAAATAACAGCTCAACCCGTATCATGCTGGGCTCCACTGCACGCCTGGCATCCGATGTAGTATCTATGTATCCGATCACAGGTATTCCATTTGGAGATGACAAGCTGAGTTTCCGGTACAGCATCCTGGTGCGTCAGTATGCACTACCAAAGGATGCATACGAGTTTTATGATCTGTTGCGGAAGAATACAGAAAGCATCGGATCTATTTTTGATGCGCAGCCTTCTGAAGTCAGGGGAAACATCACCTGCGTCAGCGATCCGGAAGAGCCGGTTATAGGATTTATTACGGCATCTTCCATCGAGGAGAAACGCCTCTTTGTTTCCGCCAGCGAAGTACCCGACTGGCGCTTTTTCCAGGATTGTGATAACAAAACCGTTACACTGGATAGTGTGTCGTATTATTTCGGAATAAGTGGCTACAAGCCATTTGATGCAAATATAAATCCGCTGACAGACCGGGTAGAAAGTTATAAGGGTTCGTATGACTATTGTGTGGATTGCAGGGATCGGAAAGGTTCAACCACCCGCCCGTCATTCTGGTAATCCAGTCTGCTGTCTATTAATTATAATGCCAGAGTTTGATTATGTATAAATCTCTTTTTCTGTTTGTTTCACTGATCTTCCTGCTGTCTACCGGCTGCCGGGATCCGTACCGTCCTGATATCGTAACCAAGGCACCTAATTACCTGGTGATCGAAGGTGTGCTCAATGCGGGACAGGGGGCTACTAGTATACGTATTACCCGTACTACACAAATGGACAGGGCCAGCGCCATCACTGGTGAAGCGAATGCGATGGTAACGGTAGAAGGAAAAGACAACTCTGCTGTTCCATTGTCATACCAGGGCAATGGCCTGTATGCACATCCCCATCTCAACCTGGTGATCGATAACGAATATCGTTTGCGGGTAAAGACAACCGATGGCAAGGAATATCTCTCTGCCTATGTAGTAGCCAGGACAACACCGGCAATCGACAGTGTGACCTGGAAGCGAACGGCTGAAGGAGGGATGAATATTATGGTAAATGCCCATGATGATGCCAATAAAACAAAATACTATCGTTGGGAGTATGATGAGACCTGGGAGATACATACATATTTTTTCTCCAAGTATATCTACGGCAACAGGCAAATGCGCCGGCGTGTAATGCCGGCCGAGGATGTATCTACCTGCTGGCGTAGCAAAAGTTCTTCCAACATCCTGGTGGGTAGCACCACACGTCTTGAGTCAGATGTGGTTGCACAGATGCCTGTAACTGGCTTTTTGAATGGCGATGACCGCTTAAGTGTACGATACAGTATCATGGTACGTCAGTATGCGCTTGACAAGGCCGGCTACGAGTTCTTTGATCTGCTGCGCAAGAATACCGAAAGCATTGGAACAATCTTTGACCCACAGCCATCTGAGATCACGGGCAATATTACCTGTGTGACTGACCCTGCCGAGCCAGTGATCGGGTATATAACAGCGGCATCCATAGAAGAGAAAAGGATTTTTATAAGTGCCAACGAGGTACCGGACTGGCGTTTTCCACAGGTCTGCGAGGTGCAAAATGTGACTCCCGACAGTGTGTTCTATTATTTTGAGATACTTGGCTATTCTCCCTATGAGGCCGAGTTGCATCCGGTCACACAGCAACCCGTTCTTTATTATGGAGCCCAGGGCGATTGTGTGGATTGCACTAAAAGAAACGGAACGACCACCCGGCCATCCTTCTGGTAATATTAAAAAAACAATAGTACAAACGATCTTATTACACATTCCAAAATCAAGTATACATGTTCAAATGTGTTGCGATGAATAAGAAAAAGCTGATTAGAGGATTGATCCTGATGACGCTCACAGGAGCAGCAACAGGCGTACAGGCTCAGTCTACTGCAGAAACCAGGATCAATGCCCAGGCAGCGGCTATGACACGTACCGATTACCGGGAACGGATATATGTGCGTACCGATAAACCTCAGTACCTGGCTGGCGAAATCATCTGGTTTCAGGTATATGGAATGGATGCATCGTCGTACAAGCCATCTACGCTGAGCAAAGTAGCCTATGTAGAGCTGCTGGATCGCAACAGCAAACCTGTATTGCAGGCCAAAGTGTCTTTGTCGAAACGGGGAGGAGAGGGGTCCTTTTATCTGCCGACCAATCTGCGTACAGATCACTATCTGCTGCGTGCTTATACCAGCTGGATGCGCAACGAAAAGAATCCTCATTTTTATGAGGCACAGATCGGTGTCACCAATACAGTCAGCATAACCCCCACTGCAGAGCGTATAGACAGCCTGGCCACCGCCATCGATTTTTATCCCGAAGGCGGGCAATTGCTGCAGGGGCATCAGTCGACAGTGGCTTTTAAAATAACAGGAAAAGACGGACGGGGTATAAGCGGCACAGGCCTTTTGCTGAATGCAAAAGGAGATACGCTCACGCAGTTTCAGACACACCGGTTTGGTATGGGCCGTTTCAATTTCACACCACAGGCAAATGAAACTTACCGGGTGCGTGTACAACTGGAGAATGGACGAGTGCTGACAGAAAATGTTCCGGCAGCGGTAACAGCAGGTTACCTGTTGAACGTGACGGCGAATACCGCAGGTGCATTGCAGGTACGTGTGGGCACGGCCGGCCAGGGTGAATCACTCACCGTAGTGGCGCATACCCACGCTGGAGTGCGTCAGGCAGTACAGGTGCAGGTGAGCAGTGGTGCAGAAGGGACTGCGCAGATCGAAAGATCACGACTGGCCCCCGGCATTAATTTTATTACATTATTCAACGGACAGCAACAGCCCGTTGCAGAACGTCTCGTTTTTGTACGCCCCGACAATAAACTGAATGCAGATATTTCGCTTGGCAAAACCCAGTTTACCAAAAGAGATAAAGTGACGCTGGGAGTAGCGGCAACAGGACAGCAAGCCGCCGACAGCATTAATTATTCAATTGCCGTATACCAGGCTCCGGCAGAAGGCGGGCTTGATTTTGCCAGCATTCAGACTTACCGCTGGCTGCAGGAAGATCTGCTGGGTGTTATCGAATCGCCCGGTTATTATTTCTCCAAAGACGGAGGTGTGGAAGAAGCTACTGATAACCTGCTGCTGACACATGGCTGGCGCCGTTTTGCGTGGAGTTCTGCCGGCAATACTCCCTGGAAGCATACACCGGAAGCCGGAGGGCACTTGATGGGAGGAAGAGTGATCAATAAAAATACAGGGCAACCGGGAACCAATATCCTTTGTTATTTATCAGCACCGGCAGTGCCCTATAGCTTCCAGTCTGCCCGGAGCAATAGTGAAGGATACGTATTCTTTGAAGTAAATAATTATTATGGCCCGGGCGAGATAGTGATGAAAGTGGTCAGCGATTCTATGGCCAAATACCGGATAGATATTGTCAATCCTTTTGCCGAAGATCGTCTGAACCAGCAGTTGCCCCTGGTGATACTGGACAAAAAACAGGAAGAAACCCTGGTGCAGCGAAGCATTGCCATGCAGGCGCAAAACCTGTTTCTGGCAGATAGCCTGCGTCATTTTCTGTCACCATCGCTCCGCGATACACTGCCTTTTTATGGCAAAGCAGAGCATACGTACAAGATGGATGATTATAAACGATTCAGCACAGTCGAAGAAACGTTCCGGGAATATGTATACCCCACTACTGTGTCTATGCGCAATGGAAAGCCAAATTTAGTTGTGCATGATGCCCTGTATGGACAGGCCTATGACGAGAATATACTGGTACTGCTGGATGGAATACCACTGGCAGATCACAATAAGATATTCGGCTATGATCCGATTAAACTGAAACGGCTCGATGTGGTGACCAGGCGTTATGTGCTGGGAGCAGCTGCCTTTGCCGGCATCGTGAGTTTTGAGACCTATAAAGGAAAATTTGATGCCTTTGATCTGGATCCTTCTGTAATCATGGTGGATTATGAAGGCCTGCAATTGCGCCGCGAATTTTATGCACCCGATTATGCCAAAGCCGGAGCAACTGGCAACCGCCTGCCCGATATGCGTACTACGCTTCAGTGGATACCCAGCCAGGTGATATCTGCAAGCGGTAAATCGGAGATACAGTTTTATACATCTGATCAGAAAGGCCGTTTTGTAGCGGTACTCGAAGGTCTGTCAGACAGCGGCCAAACCGTAATGGCGGCCCGTGAATTTGTAGTAGAATAAACGCTGAAAAATAAAGACGTGAAAGCCGGAAAGTTATTCGCTTTCCGGCTTTCCTGTTACACAATGACGGTAAGTGCCCGGAGTGATACCTTCCTGTTTTTTAAAGAGGCGTACAAAGTAATTGACATCTGTAAAACCACACTGCAGGCTCACGGCAGTAATGGTCTGACGCGGATCGGCCAGCAACTGTTTGGCCAGTTTAATACGTTCGCGGTTGATATATTCCAGCGGCGTGATGCCAAACTGCTCCTTAAACCATTTGAAAAACATATTACGGCTCAGGTAGGCTTTCCGGGTCAACTTATCAACAGCTATCTTTTCGGTAAGATGTTCGTGAATGTAATGCAGTACGTAATGCAGGCGACTATGATTGGTGCTATCCTGTTTTTCTATTTCTATCTGCTGTAAATGCTGACTCTGTACCAGGCGTATCAGTAATTCTTTGATATTGAGGTCTGCAAAAATGTTCTTGGCCCGCTCCCCGCTGCTGCAAATACGGATGAGTTTATTGATAAGCCCGGTGACCTCGGTATCATTGTCGAAATGATATTTATTGAACTGCAGTTTCCAGTCGTGCTGATCCAGCGGATCACTGTTATAATAATTGTTGAGATACTGCAGGGTTTGGTTGACATACTGTGCATCTACGGCCAGGGCGATACATTGGGTGGGGTTTTCCTTTTGTGCTTCAGGAAAATCGATTACCATGGTCTCGTTGGCAGGTACGATCACCGATTCGCCCGGCAGGTATTCGAAGGAAGGCCTATCAAAAAGATGCATCACCTTCTTGCCACGCACCATACTGGTGATCACAAAATCATGAAAAGTAAGAGGAACGCGGTAGGCCTCCTGGTAGCTTTCAAAAACATTCAACTCACAATTTTCCAGATTGAAAATGCGCCGGTTTTCAACCAGTGTCTGTAAATACCTGGGTTGCGTGAGGTCTATTTTATTTAAAAAACTTTTTACTGGCACAGAACCGTTTTTCACTGTTCAAGTTAGCACATCCGGGGCGTCCGGCCTTTACCGGGAGTACGATTATGCTAAAAGAAAGTACAAAATTACCCAGGAAAGAGAGGTAAAAGTTGAAAATTGACATATTGTTTAACGATTAAAACGCTTGCAATGAGTACAACTACAGCCGCCGCCCCCAAAGGCAATGTGGCAGCACGTCCCAAATTCAAATCACGGTATGATCATTATATTGGCGGTGAGTGGATAGCCCCGTCAAGTGGACAATATTTTGATAATGTGTCGCCTATAGACGGCAAAGTATTTACCCAGGCTGCGCGCGGCAATGCACAGGATATTGAAAAAGCTGTCGATGCTGCTCAGCTGGCTTTTAAAACCTGGGGTAAAACCGCAGCCGCCCAGCGCAGCAATATCCTGCTCAAAGTGGCACAGATCATTGAAGATAATCTTGACTACCTGGCTACGGTAGAAACCATTGATAATGGTAAAGCTATCCGCGAAACCCGGGCCGCCGACCTCCCCCTGGTGGTAGATCATTTCCGGTACTTTGCCGGCGTCATCCGCAGCGAAGAAGGCACTATCAGTGAACATGATGAAACTACAGTAAGTATCAACCTGCATGAACCCATCGGTGTGGTGGGCCAGATCATTCCCTGGAACTTTCCCCTGCTGATGGCTACCTGGAAAATAGCTCCTGCACTGGCAGCGGGCTGTACCGTTATTGTAAAACCTGCCGAACAGACACCCACTTCTATTATGTGCCTGATGGAACTGATAGGAGACGTGATCCCTGCCGGTGTGCTGAATATTGTAACAGGCTTTGGCCCCGAAGCGGGTAAGCCGCTGGCTACTTCGCCCCGTGTGAATAAGGTAGCATTTACAGGCGAAACCACTACCGGACGGCTGATCATGCAGTATGCTTCGGAAAACCTGATACCCGTAACCATGGAGCTGGGTGGTAAGAGCCCCAATATCTTCTTTGAATCTGTAGCCGATGCGGATGATGCATTTTTTGATAAGGCGGTAGAAGGCGCTGTGATGTTTGCACTCAACCAGGGCGAAGTGTGTACCTGTCCATCACGTATACTGGTACATGAGAATATCTATGATCGTTTTATGGACCGGGTAATTCAGCGCACCAAGGCGATCAAGATGGGCAACCCGCTTGACTCTACTGTGATGATGGGTGCGCAGGCAAGTGAAGATCAGTATAAGAAAATTCTCAGCTACTTCGATATCGGTAAGCAGGAAGGGGCGCAGGTGCTTTGTGGCGGAGAAGCTTTTCATCAAAACAGCGGACTGGAGCATGGTTATTATATCAAGCCGACCATTTTCAAAGGGCACAATAAGATGCGCATTTTCCAGGAAGAGATCTTTGGTCCCGTAACTTCTGTTACAACATTTAAGACAATGGAAGAAGCCATTGATATTGCCAACGACACTCTTTACGGTCTGGGTGCAGGTGTATGGACCCGCGATGCGCATGAACTGTACCAGGTGCCAAGAGCCATACAGGCTGGTCGGGTGTGGGTGAACTGTTATCACCATTACCCTGCCCATGCTCCGTTTGGCGGGTATAAAAAATCAGGATTTGGACGGGAGACACATAAGATGATGTTGCAGCATTATCGGCAAACCAAAAACATGCTGATATCCTACAGCAAAGACAAACTGGGCTTTTTTTAGGCAAGCAATGTTTATAGGCAAAGAAAAACGGTGGCCCGTAAGCCACTGTTTTTTATTTCATCATTCAACGTTTCAATCATGGCTATACCAAGAGTACTGGCCAATGAGGCCGCTGCTAACCTGATTGCACTGCTTAAAGAAATGCATGGTCCATTGATGTTTCATCAAAGCGGTGGTTGCTGCGACGGCAGCCAGCCGATGTGCTTTTCGGATGGCGAATTCAGACTGGGCGGTAGCGACGTAGGATTGGGCTACGTAGAAGATTGCCCGTTTTATATGAGTGCCGATCAGTTTGTTTACTGGCAGCATACACAACTGATCCTGGATGTAACGCCGGGGCGGGGAAGCAGTTTCTCACTGGAAATACCACTAGGTGTACGGTTTATTATACAATCACGCGTGTTTACAGAAGAAGAACTGCAGAACCTGGAACCCACACACCGGATTACGGATAGTGAAGAGGTGTCCTGAGTTTTCTTATATTAGACAAAATATTGTCTGTATGAAAAAAGCAGGATTATTTGTTTCATTGCTGACATTGTTCCTGGCCTGCAACCAGCAGGATGCACCTTCTGCCGGAACGTCGTCTGATACTACTTCTGCACCGGATAAACCGGATGCACTGCCGGCAAAGGATTGTTATGCCTGGGTGGCAGGCAAAGACAGTATTTATTTCAGCCTCGATCGGGGAACGGGAATCCGGAATGGCCGGCTCGTATATGCCTGGGCAGAAAAAGACCGGAACGAAGGAGTATGGAAAGGTACTATTGATGAAAATATCCTGGCCGGCTGGTATACATTCAATTCAGAAGGACGCCAGTCGGTACGACAGGTAGCCTGGAAAGTGGCAGGTAATGCCTTGTGGCCGGCTTTTGGCCCGGTAAAGCAGCAGCAGGATACATTTTATTTTGCTGACCCCGTACATTTGCAGTTTGACAGTACACAGGCCTGGCAGCAGGTGACCTGTGATAAGTAAAGTTCTCTTTATAAAAATAAAAACAGCCGCTTCAGCTGATCTTATACAACTCATCCCAGCGGGTGGTATAACGCGGACTGCGCAGCTCCTGCCGCATTTTCCAGTTGCGCGTGGTGCCGCTGCTTGCAAACTTGAGGATATCATCGCGCTGACTGAAATTGATATTGTCGATCATATCCATTAGCAACCGGTTATTGTTGTGCGCCGGGTCGGTAAACAGGTTGCCCTGTATGGACTGATCGGGTACAATGCCGCTAAGCATGACCCCGGCTTTTTTATACAATTTTCCTTTCTCAAAAAGTGATTCTGCCAGGGCTACCGCCGGTTTGATCAATTCATGTGTGGCAGAAGTAGCCACAGGCAGCCGGGTCTGATCGCTGTGTGTGGCTCCCCGGAAGCTGACCGAATGATCCTGACCTTTGCTGACAATGAATACATGGATCACGCTGGCTGCCCCATACTGACGTCTTAATTTCTCTGCAGCCCGCGAAGTATACGTGGCTACTGCTTCGCGGATGGCACTCAGTTCGCCTACCGGGCTGCCAAACATACGGGTGGTGGCGATCATCTTTTTGGCAACCAGTTCGTCTTCCATATCATGACCGGTCTGTCCCTTTAACTCACGCAGGAGACGTATGCCTGTGACTCCGCCAAGATGAACACGTCCGAAATCTTCCCGCAGCTGACTTAACTGCCAGGCATCATAAATTCCCCAGTTGTTGCGCAGTTTATCTGCATACTGGTAACCCACTCCCCAGACATCTTCCACGGGAGTACGGCGCAGGGCACTGGCTATTGATTCCGGCGTATTCAATATCAATACACAACCGGTTTCTTTCTTATCTTTTTTTGCCAGCCGGTTGGCTACTTTGGCCAGCACCTTGGTGGGCGCAATACCTACCGATACCTGGATGCCCGTCCACTGCCAGACAGTGTTGCGTATGCGTATGCCCAGCTTGTGCCATTCTTCTTCAGAAAAACCTTCCAGATCCAGAAAGGCCTCATCTACAGAATAGACCTCTACCCGGCTGGCGCCTACCAGTATACGCAGGGTTTCCATTACACGCCAGCTCAGGTCACCATATAGATTATAATTGGAAGAAAATACGGTGATGCCATGCTGCTGTATCAATGGTTTGGCTTTGAAGTAAGGACCCGCCATTTCAATGCCCAGCTTTTTGGCTTCATCACTTCGCGACACGATGCAGCCGTCATTATTACTGAGTACGACTACCGGCTTGTGTTGCAACGAGGGCCTGAACAAACGCTCACAACTACAGTAAAAGTTGTTGCAATCGACAATAGCTTTCATACGCCAACTGGTTTAAGTGAATACTAAGCTCCGTGGAGATCATGGATTACAAAAGTGACCACACCCCACACGGTAAAGTCGCTGAACTCTGCCAGATTGATTGGTTTGTAACGATTGTTTTCAGGGATCAGGAATGCAGAGGAGAAGTTTTTATGAAAACGGCGTACCAGCAGCTCCCCATTGAGTACGGCAACGATGATCTTTCCTTCGGCAAGGCGTATTGACCGGTCTACAACAAGTATGTCATTGTCAAAAATGCCTGCTTCACGCATGGCATCTCCTTTCATGCGAAAAAAATAAGTGGCCGGTTTATTCCTTACCAGCTCTTCATTGAGATCAATGCCCCTTTCCATATAATCGTCTGCAGCAGCTCCAAAACCTGTGGCATTGGCTGTTTTGATCTCCTGCTGGGTAAATTGTTTACTACCCTTATAAGCAGCCCCAAAAAAATAATCTTCATTCATATAGAATCATTTAAGTGTTTGATAGGAAAGGCAGCTGAAAAATTTACTTAAAGGTGGGAATATTTTTTGGAAAAACTAAAAAAGTTAGTAAATTTATGCTAATAAAAGTAGTTGCTAACGGCAGGTAAAAATCAGGGTTATGGAAATAACAGGCTTGACCATTCCCGGGTACCGGGTCTTTGAATATCAGTTGGTGATTCCGCTTCCCGATGTGTTGCGGGATAAAGTGCGCCTGCTGCGGCAGGAGTTCAATACGGCTTACCAGATAGAAGGGAAGGGGTTGGGGCGATCGAGCCTGTTGCTGGTCAATTTTGTGCAGTATGAAATGATGGAAGAGCGTATCAGTAACCGCTTGCGCCATCTGGCGATGGGAGTTACGCCTTTTAAAGTGGAGTTGAAGGACTTTGGTAGTTTCCCTACACACAGTGTATATGTGCAGGTGGCTTCCCGCCTGCCCGTACAGAAACTGGTAAAAGAAGTGAGACAGGAGACCCAGCGGATCATGAAGCTGAATGACGATGACAAACCACATTTTATCCTGGAGCCTCATATCACACTGGCGGCCCGCCTTAAACCATGGCAGTATGAAAAGAGCTGGCCGGAATACAGCCAGAAATCATTTAGCGGGCGCTTTATTGCTGACCGGATGCTGCTGCTAAAACGACTGGTCGGTGAGTGGCCATTTCGCGTTGCCGGCACATATTCCTTTGAGAATATGCCGGTAGCGACCCGCCAGGGACAATTATTTTCTACCTGAGTTTACGAAACAGGTTATCAATGGCAGGGCTGAAACGGTACACCGTGTTCAGGCAGGCAATTTATTCTCAATTATTTCTATTATTCATATCGGTTAATAAGCAGTCTTATCCCATGTCAAAACTAAAACAGGACCATTATAAAGTAAAGCCTGCCACCCAGGAAGAGGTTACCCAATATCTGCAGGGACGGGGAGCACAGATCAATACACCCAACAGGTTTTTAAAGGACCAGCGTACACGGGAACATATAGAAGGTATCGACGACTGGTCAGAAGAAAATGCGCCTACCCAGTACCTGGAGCAGGAGGCAAAAAGTATTGTCAATAAAGTAGACAGCCCCGATGTGGGTATGGGATATAGTATGAATCCATACGCAGGCTGTGAGCATGGCTGCATTTATTGCTATGCACGCAATGTGCATGAATACTGGGGGTATAGTGCAGGGCTGGACTTTGAACGTAAGATCATCGTTAAAAAAAATGCACCAGCCCTGCTGCGCAAATTCCTGATGAATCCCAGGTGGAACCCTATCCCCATTATGCTGAGCGGCAATACAGATTGTTATCAACCGGCCGAGCAGCAATACCGGCTTACCCGGCGCCTGCTCGAAGTATGCAATGAGTTTAATCAGCCGGTTGGTATTCTTACCAAAAATAGCTGGATACTCAAGGATAAAGATATACTGGAGCAGATGGCCCGTAAAAACATTGTATCGGCCATGGTGTCGATCACTTCCTTCAATGAAGACCTGCGCCGTGTAATGGAACCCCGCACCACCACTGCACAACAAAAGCTGCGGGTAATTCGTGAACTCAGTGAAGCCGGCGTGCGCATGGGTATAATGATGGGGCCAATGATACCGGGTCTGAATGAACATGAGATGCAACGTATCATGAAAGAAGCGCGTGACAATGGAGCCACTTTCACCGCGTATACATTTATCAGGCTCAACGGCGCCATCAAACTGCTCTTTCATGACTGGCTGTATAAAAATTTTCCGGAACGTGCCGATAAGGTCTGGCACCTGGTTGAGCAATCACACGACGGCAAAGTGAATGACAGCCGCTGGGGAGTGAGAATGCGTGGTGAAGGAAGCATTGCAGAACTGGTGGCACAGCAATATAAAAAATATGGAAAACTGTATGGAATGAACGCAGAAGACTGGAGCCTGGATACTTCTCAATTCAGACGCCCCGGTGAGCAGGGGCGCTTGTTCTGATCAGGTATCGTACTGGTTGGTGTATCTGGATATTTGAAAATTTGAACCGGGGTAGTTGGCAGCGGCCAGCGGGTTCGCCTTCTCAAATATCCAGATACGTAACCGGTACCTAATAATATTTCATTAATCGGATATGGCCGCCGTTTTTTTCACATCTTTTTCTTGTTTTTTTCACATGGTACTTGCTCAAGAGCTGGTTATTTTCATGTTCTAAACTTTTTCCTATGCAAGAAAATTCTGAACAATTCCCGCCTGAAGAGCGCGAACAAAACCCTGATGAACCCGCCAACTGCTCATCAGGAAAACCTTTCAAACCCCTGTTTCTCAATGACGAATATTGGGAAGAGCTTTCTCCGGATTGTTATGAAGGATTTATTGACCGTGTGATGGAGTTTGAGCGGCAGTATGCCCTTAAGAAGTATGTGAAAGTGGGCAAACGGCTGGGATATCCCGGTCATTTCAAACCAGTCGACGACATTCCTGAAAATGAAATGGAACAGGCCTGGGCAGATCTGCATAATTATATGCGGGAGCACGGTATCAGTCTTACTGCCTGCAGCCCCCGTGTATCCAGGCGTGATCTGTATCGGTTTGCACTGGGCGAAATGCTTGATCTGGATGTAAGCGATATCGATATCCCAGACCTGATCCATTGCTTTATCTATGATGAGTTTTATCCTGATCCCGTCTATGAGGCCACCCAAACGGCCTGTCACTTTGGTGTAAAAGCCCTTTTGGAAGATCGCCCCATTAATATCCCGTTTCATTTCTGGGAAGATAATCTCCGGCTCAATCAGCACACCGGTCTTACACGCGACGAATTAAAAAATGTGGTCAACCGCTTCAAACGCTACTACACAGACCTGATGCCCAACGAAGTGGTATGTACAGATTGCCAGATCATGCATCCTTTCTGTTATACAGAAGGTGTGTATTCGATACTGACCAGCCTCAATGGAAAAACCTGGCTTACCAGGGCAAACTGGCGCGTATTGCTGGAGTTTGATACCATCAACGGCTACTGGAATATCCGTGAAGTAGAAATAGATGAGCTGGAATTTTAATCCTTCGATCTTTTCTCAAACAGAAGTAGTTCTACAGATCCGGTAAACAGGCGCAACTGATTTTCACTGATCACAACTTTGTCGGCCTGCTGAAGTGCTTCCAGAAGGGCATATTCAGTGGGCTGACTTTCCTGGCAATACATTTTTGTAGAAGCAAGCGGCGAAAAACTGATGCTATTACCCGCCTGCGTATAATTTCCAAAAAAGCGATTACACCCGGCAAAACCGCTGACCCTCTTTTGTTCACTATCAAAACTGATAGAAGGAATCCTGTCCGGAAGATGACTCCAGGAAGTATCGCCGGAAATAGCTACCAGTGTCCATTCAGTGCCGCTAGCCGATACCTGTTGCTGAACTGATGCTGCACGGTTCTCAAAATGAGAAGATTTCATTGTCCAAAGGAATATGAAGGAAACTAAGATCCATTTCATTTTTATAACGTTTAAAAACCAGATGCGCGTTGAAACTTCTTTACACACAACCGGCACTCCCTTTATGATGATCTTAACAGCAAGCGGTATTGAGGGAACAAATTTTTTTTCACAAAAATTTGGCAACATCAAAAAAAAGTTTTCATCTTTGCATCGCAAATAAAACAACCATGTATCAGGCAGCATCACATAATAAACTAACATGCATGTTTCCCCGGAAAGGAAACAACTGCAAGTGCGGTGGTATTGCCACGGATCGGTAAAAGACGATTCAGATGCAACGAAATACAGGCCCCGCAAGAGTTTGCGGGGTTTTTTGTTTTCAATGGGTTACCTTTTGCAGAGTGCGGGAATAAACCAACCTGTCAGTAATTATGAAAGAAAATAAAGCATGATCATAAACGGATCAGAAACATATACACAGTTGCCGGAGCTTCATGGTAAATGGGCATTGAGCATAACAGCCAGTAAAAGAAAATTATCTTTTTCGGTTACAGGCCATGTTATGCCCCAACATAATCCTGCAATTAAAAAGATACTGTATAACCGGATAAGAAGTTGACGTTATGCCATAACGCTACGGAGCCCGGTTGTATCAAACAGCCGGGCTTTTTTTTGCCCGTTGTATTAAACCGGAAGGAGGTAGCTATGATGCTGATAACAGGTGTACTGTGCCTGCATTTGCTGTATGCCATTTTTGGCTGGCGGCAAATGCAAAAAGAGGAAACAACAACAGAGAGGAAAACAAGGGTAATATATCCTGCAGAATTTCCTATGCGATGATATTATGTGCAGAAGGAGGGAAATAAGCGCGCTCCGTGAGATGCAGCGGAGCCGCTTTCCTTAAACAAAGAAATTCCATTAAGCCTAACTATGAAAACGTGGCAGGCAATATTGACCTGCCACCATTTAAAAACGAAAGCCATGCAAAGGACACAGGACTGGAGGCGTCTCAATGGCGAGCGCATTGCCGGTGGAATAGAAGAAGAACTGACCAGGCGACTGGAGCAGGAGAACAGGGAAGGACATACGCTGAAAGCCTGCATCGGTACAGACAGCCAGGTGAAAGGAAGTACTATCCATTTTGCAACAGTGATAGTGCTCATCCGGAAAGGAAAGGGTGGTTTTATGTATGTACTGCATGATACGACCCGTCAGAAAATGACTGTCAAGGAACGTATGCTGTTTGAAGTTGCCAAAAGTATTGAAGTGGCTTACCGTGTCTGCAATATATGCTCAAGGTTTAGTGTGGATATGGAAGTACACGCAGATATCAATACCAACCCGGCATTTAAAAGTAATGAAGCCCTGCGCGAGGCAATGGGCTACATACGTGGCATGGGGTTCAGCTTTCGCGCCAAACCGCACGCATTTGCCAGCTCTGCGTGCGCCAATAAAATGGTACAATGACGGCTGGCATAATAATAAACAACAAACCAAATGGACACTATAAGTCAGCAAAAAATACTGACACTAAACGGACTGATCAGCGATGATTACCTGGATGCCCGTCAGCTGTATCTCTATCAATTTGGAAGATTGCCCCATATTCAGCAACTCTTCCGCATTGACGGTGAGAAGGCCAGCGAGACCATCCGGAAACAATTGGCCGATGAAGTGGCAGATATTTACCAGATGCAGTGGCGTACAGCAGAGAAAAAAGCAAATACGCTGGACAAATCGGTGATCATCCTTCACCGGCGCGTGATCCTGAGTTTTGACGGAAGCTATTGCGAGATCCTGCATGACGGACAACAAACCAAACGGGTGGATGAGCTGATGAAACTATTGTTCAAACACCGCCAACGACAAAAAAGGCAACCGCTGGAAATAAATCTTGTTGTGCAGACCCGGGGCGGAGTAGAGTTGCGCTCCATGGACATCCGGCGTACACGACTTGATATCGATCTGTTTTATGAAGATGATTTTAAAGCGGTGGATGAAACGATACGCACCAGGCTGAACCAGAAAAACGATAAGGGCATCGTGCTGTTGCATGGATTGCCGGGTACTGGAAAAACAACATACCTGCGTTACCTGGTAGGCCGGCTAAAGAAAAGAGTATTGTTTCTTTCGCCATCTGTTGCGGAATACCTGATGGAGCCATCCTTTGTGCAATTACTGATCAGCCACCCCAACACGGTACTGATCATTGAGGATGCCGAAAATATCCTGAAGGACCGCCGGTACGGATCTGGCTCAGCTGTATCAAACCTGTTGAATATTTCGGATGGCCTGCTGGCCGATTTTCTCAACGTGCAACTGATCTGCACATTCAACAACGCGCTTACCATGGTCGACCAGGCGCTCACCCGCCAGGGAAGACTGATCGCACGTTATGAATTTGGACGGTTGAGTGTGGGCAAAGCCCAGCGACTGGCCACCCGCCTGGGGTTGAACACGGTGATCGAAACACCGGCAACTATTGCCGAGATCGCTCATCCGCATGAGCAACCGGCAAAAGTGCAGGAGAAACAGGCCATAGGGTTTCGCCGTACGCAAGAAATAATGAATTAATGAGATACCGGCGAGAGCCGGTACTCAACAAAAGCTTCCTGGTCGGAAGGCAGAGAAGCAGTTAAGGGCAATCCGGAGGTGTGTTTCAAAGAAGCACCCTGGTGCAACGGTAGTAACCAGTTGTATACCATTGCCACACTGACCGATCTGCAACTGTAAGTCGGGGGTTCGACTCCCCTTCGTAGATCCGTAATACGATAGCTCAATTGGTAGAGCAACAGAGTCATGCAGGTTCGATTCCTGCTCTCCCTTAAAGGAGGACGCTCAATGGCAGAGCACTACACTCAGGATGTAGAGAACGCAAGGAGACCATCACTTCTTTACCAAAGATGAAAACCAACAATGTGTGATGTGATCCGGCAAATGGGTGATTGCCTGCAATTGTCCATACATCCGGCAAACGCCTGCAGAAGACTGCCTGGTAAATAGTGGAGTTGAGAACAACAATACCTAAAGAGGTGGCGTATGGTTTCAATAACGGATTTATCATCTTTCTTCTCCGCGGGGGCAGGATGGCCGGTCACATGTTTTGGGTATTTGATAACCTTTTAAAAAAAGAAAAAATGCAAAGAGTGACTGTAAATGCCTGGCAGATTGGCCTGGTATTTAAAAATGAAGAATATGTACGTATGATCACTACCGGTACCTATTGGTTCTGGAAAGGCCAGCGTGTATACAAATACGATATCACACTGCCATTTGCCGCTCCCGTAGATCTCCGGCTCCTGCTGGAAGATGAGGAACTGAAAAGTGTGCTGGATGTAGTGGAAGTAGGTGACGGCCAGATTGCACTCCGTTTTGAAAATGGATTGCTGAAACAAGTGCTGAATCCGGGTGTATATGCTTTCTGGAAAAGTATCCTCAAAAACCGGTTTGTACTGGTGGATACAGGCCAGGCAGATATCCCGGAGGAAATAGATCGCAACCTGTTTCAACATCCGCTGCTGGTACCGTACCTGCGTAACCTTTCTGTGGAGCCGTATGAAAAGGCCGCCCTCTTTATGGATGGCCGCCTGGTGAAAATCCTGGAAGGTGGTACTTACTACTGGTGGAAAAACAAGAGCAGCATTGTGCTGGTGCGTATTGATACACGTGTGCAACAACTGGAGGTCAACGGGCAGGATATCCTTACCAAAGACAAAGCAGCACTGCGGCTCAATGCCTGGGCCCAGTATGCGGTAGAGGACATGAAGCAGGCTGTGCTGGCCAATAAGGCGTATGATCAGCAGCTCTATGTGGCCCTGCAACTGGCTTTGAGGGAGTATGTAGGAGGTTTTACACTCGACGAACTGCTGGAGAAAAAAGATGACCTGGCCACAGTTGTAAAACAACGGGTAGAACCTGTAGCCGCGGGACTGGGTGTGCGCCTGATGAACTTTGGCGTTCGCGACATCATACTGCCTGGAGAGGTAAGAGCCATTATGAACCAGGTACTGGTAGCAGAAAAGAAAGCGCAGGCCAATAGCATTCTGCGCAGGGAAGAAACTGCGCAGACCAGAAGTTTGCTCAATACAGCCAGGCTGATGGAGGACAATGCCATACTCTGGAAAATGAAGGAAATGGAATATGTGGAACGGATCGCTGAAAAGATCAGCAGTATCAGTATCCAGGGAAATGGGGCGTTGCTGGATCAGCTGAAGGGAATATTTGGTAGTAAGTAATAGGGTTTAAGTTATAAGTAATGCAGAGGTAAAGGGTGAAAGATAAAAGGTAGAAAAGATCACGTCTCTTCTTTAGCCCTGGATTATTTACTTAAAACTTATTACTCAAAACTTAAAACTTGAAAAATGGGACGATTAAAATTAATAGCAAAAGAACTACGGGCCATTGGTTTTCCGGAAGGACCGGCAATCAGTGTAGCCATGCAGGTCATGGAAAAGAATTACAGATTTGAAAAAAAGGAGGTGGTTATGAATTTACTGAGGAAAGTGCTGGCAGCACCGGTTGAATACAGCCAGGATGCAATACTGGCCGTCATTGCGGAAAAGCTGATGCCTCCGGTAGAAAAAGAACCCCAGGCCACATCACTTAATAAAAGCGGTATCCAGTTTAATGTATTTGGCAGCGAACATATTGAAGAAGTGGCCATGCATCAGATGTATACGGCAGCCAAACTGCCTGTGTCTGTGGCAGGGGCATTAATGCCCGATGCACATGCCGGATATGGTTTACCTATCGGCGGTGTATTGGCTACCCATCAATCAGTGATACCCTATGGGGTCGGTGTTGATATCGGCTGTCGTATGTGCCTGAGTGTTTTCGATATTGATCCGAAAGAACTCACACAGCGTGAGCACCAGTTTGCCCGTATGCTGGATGAAGCTACCCTGTTTGGCAGCGGCGCTCAGTTTAAACAGGCCAGTAATCATGCGGTGATGGAAGATCCGTTGTTTCAACAATTGCCCCTGCTCAAAAACATGCACGGCCGGGCATGGAAACAACTGGGTACTTCTGGCTCGGGTAATCATTTTGTGGAGTTTGGAACGGTCACTATTGACGAAAAGGATAAAGTACTGGGCGTGGAAGCCGGACGTTATCTCGGACTGTTGTCACATTCCGGTTCGCGTGCATTGGGTGCAAAGATTGCCAATCATTATACGGGTATAGCTATCAGCAAACGCCGCTTGCCCGCCGATGCCAAAAACCTGGCCTGGCTCCTGCTCGATGAAGAAGAGGGTATGGAATACTGGCTGGCTATGAACCTGGCAGGCGATTATGCAAAGGCATGTCACGATGTGATTCATGCCAGGATCGCGCGAGAACTCGGACGTAAGCCGGTAAAGATGATCGAAAACCATCACAACTTTGCCTGGAAAGAGCAGTGGGAAGGACAGGAAGTGATCGTGCATCGTAAAGGTGCTACTCCTGCCGGCAAAGATGTACTGGGCATTATACCCGGATCAATGACAGCCGATGGTTTTATAGTGAAAGGAAAAGGCGAACCGGCTGCTGTCAACTCTGCTTCACATGGTGCCGGGCGCCGAATGAGCCGCGGTGCAGCGATGCAATCGATCACTCATGCAGCATTGAAAGAAGAATTGAAGCGGGCGGGAGTGAAATTGCTGGGAGGCGGTCTTGATGAAGCGCCATTTGCTTACAAAGACATCCATGAAGTCATGAACTCCCAAAAACACCTGGTAGAAACAATCGGCCGCTTTACGCCGAGAATAGTGAAAATGGACGGATGATGTGTTGATTTGATGATTTGAAAATTTGAAGATGGTATTTATCTACACGTAGCCTGCATAACTCATTCTCAAATTTTCAAATCATCAAATCTTCAAATTGTCATCACACTTTAATATAAATCTTCTTCCTGTCCATCCAGTAACAGATCATCCACATAAACGTGATAACACAAAGAGCATATAACAATGACGGCAGGCGGGGATCGCCGGGAATGAATTTGAATACGCGGGTATAGAGCCAGTTCCAGGGATTTACACCTTCTCCCAGCCGTATCAGTGAAAGACCTTTTGGCAAAAAGGCACTCAATGCAAAAACGAACAAAGCATTTTTACCGAATACATCAAAGAAGCGGGCGGCGGCCCCTTTATATCCCCGGAATTCGATAAGGTAGATCATGGTGGCAATAGTGATGGTCGCCAGGCCGGATGTGTATACAGTAAATGAACTGGTCCATATCTTTTTATTGATGGGGAATACCATATCCCACATAAATCCGGTGACCAGCAGGGCAACGCCTGCTATAAAAAGCCCGGTGACCATTTCAAAATTCTTCCCTTTTTTCTGGATATAATCGCCTACCATAAATCCGAAGACGACCTGTACAATGGCAGCTACGGTGCTGGCCAGCCCCTCCGGGTCAAAAGGCACTCCTTCTCCTCTGTATAAATGTGCTGTACCCAATATTTTTTTATCGACCCTGTCTGTGCCAAACCAGCCAGCCAGGCTATAAGGGTCAGCCGGATTGCCTGCATAACAAATAGCCCAGTATGCCAGCAGCATGACCAGTCCCACATAAAAAGCCATGCGGGGTTTCAGGTAATACAGGAGTATGGCTGCAAAGAAATAACAGAGAGCAATGCGCTGCAGTACACCCAGTATGCGCACGCCCCGGGTCGCTTCCTCATTTACCCAGGGAATAAAACGAAGGCTGTCTTCCTGCCATCTTACAAAGGGCCACCAGTTGAGGAAAAGACCAATCAGGAAGATCAGGGCAGTGCGTTTAATCACTTTTTTCCAGAAAATGGCAGCACCGGCAGCTTCGAGGCGGGGCATGACAAATGACAGGGCATTTCCGACGGCAAATAAAAAGAAAGGGAATACCAGGTCAGTAGGTGTTAAGCCATGCCACGGAGCATGTTTCAATGGTGGATAAATATGCGACCAGGAGCCGGGATTATTTACCAGGATCATGAGGCAAACGGTAGCACCCCGGAAAACGTCGAGCGAATAGAAGCGCTGATTCACTGCAGTTGGTTTTGCATAAATGTAGGAAAAAGCGATCACTGGCTTCTTCCGATCAATTATAATATATAAGACCTTATTTTAAACTAACAATCGTTAGTCAATAGCAAATGATTCACAATCTGCCATTTTTATTCCTTTGCCAGTCACATTTAGGCGACTATATTTGCATCTGTGCGACAATAGACGAGGGTATTTTTCGTTCATAGATCGCTTCAATTAACCGGTCCTGTAAAAAACAATTTATGTGACCGAGGTGGCGAAGCCATCTAAATATATATGAGTTGTGTCGCGTAAATGGTTAGCATTATATAGCCGTCCCCGGTGGGAAAAAAAGGTCAACCAGTTGTTGACAGACAAGGGATTAGAGAGCTATTGCCCACTCAATAAAATCCGGCGCAAGTGGAGCGACCGGGTAAAGCTGGTGGAGGAGCCGCTTTTTAAATCTTATGTATTTGTGAAAGTAAGTGACGAAGATCGTACTGTGGTGCGTATGACACCCGGTGTGGTCAATTTTGTTTACTGGAATGGCAAACCGGCAGTGATCCGCGAAAAAGAGATCCAGGCGATCAAGCGGTTTCTGGATGAACATGAGAATGTGGAAGTAGAACCTATCAGTATCCAAAAATATGAAAGGGTGAAAGTAACCAGCGGTCCTTTGATGGACCAGGAGGGAGAGGTGATGGATATACGGCATAAGACTGTCAAAGTAGCGATCGACAGCCTTGGTTATGTGCTGATTGCCCATATTGAAAGAACTAAACTAACTTCGGCCCGGCCAGAGATAAACGGTAAGGGGAAAGACCGAAATCCTTAAAGAAGTATTCATGAAACTATTCCGCGCATTTTTGCTCCTTGCATTTCCTTTTTATTTTATTTCCTGCGGTACGCAGAAGCGTATTCCCAATTATCTGCAACAGGTAACTGATACGACGCGTACGGCAGCGGTGCTGTATCCCGAATTGCGGATTCAGAAAAATGATCTGTTGTCGATCCAGGTATATAGTGCGAGTACGAAGCGGGAAGTATCGGATATACCATATAATCTGCCGGGCGGCACCGGGACGGCCACTGGTGCAGATGGAGGGTCGGGCTCTACAGGTTTTTTGGTCGATGCCCGTGGAGACATTGACTATCCGATGATCGGCAAGCTACATGCGGAAGGATTAACCCGCCAGGAACTGGGGGAAGTAATTCTTCGAAGAATCAATGAAAAAGATTCTGTGCTGGCCAGTCCTTCGATCATTGTAAGATTTCAGAACCTACGGATTACAATACTGGGCGAAGTTGGTCATCAGGGTGTGATACAGATACCAGGAGAAAGGGTTAATATCCTCGAAGCGATTGGCCTTGCTGGTGGGGTTACCGATTTTGGTTTAAAACAATCCGTCAAGGTCGTGAGGGAAACAGACGGAAAGCGGGAGATTGGTGTTGTGGATTTATCGTCAAGTGATCTTTTTGCTTCACCGTATTATAATCTGCAGCAAAATGATATGGTTCTGGTAGACCCCACCATACGGAAAGCCAAAAAAGTTGAACAGGAGGCTTTCTTCCGACAAACGGGTTTTGTGCTCAGCATCATTACTGCTATGGCCGTAGTAGTAAGGCTATTTCAGTAATCGTTTCTAAAATCAGATTTTAATGGAAGATCAGTCATCAATAATAAATTCAGTTCAGAAAGCAGATACCTCGTCGCTTAGTTTAAAGGAACTGTTTTATAAGTATATCCGATTTCTGCCCTATTTTGTTTTGTCGGTTGCATTGACACTGCTACTCGCATTTGCCTATCTGCGCTATACAGATCGTATATATGCAGCTACAGGAAGCTTGCAAATCAAAAATCAGCAGTCAAGCCAGCGTACGGATCCGGTTGAAGAACTTATTTCGGGTAATAACCGGTCGCAGAGCATTCAAAGTGAGATCGAAGTAATAAAATCACGACCGGTAATGGCCCGGGTGGTGAATCGTTTAAGGCTCCAATACAGCGTTACAGCATTAGGGCGTATCAGAGACAGGAATGTGTATGGCCAGTCGCCTTTTTCAATTGTGAGTTATAAAATCACAGATTCATCGCGCTCGTTTACCTATAGAGTGAGATATGCCCAGAAAGGAAAATTCCGGATCAATAATAGGGATGAGTTGATTGCAAGCGGAGAACGGTTTAGCCTTCCGGCAGGTGAATTTGCCCTTTTCGAAAATTTTGAGCCGGCAGTAGGCGCCGAATTTGATGTGGCATGGCGTGCAACTGAATCGCAGGCACGTAAGTATGCCAGTCAGATCAAAGTTCAACCAAAATCAAGTGGTACAGGCATCCTGGTTATCGGACTGGAAGCCAATAACCCTTATCTGGCAACCGATATTGTTAATAACCTGATGGTTCAATATGATTCATTAACCATTGAGCAGAAGAATTATTCTACAGATCAAAAACTTTCATTTATTGATAGCCGGTTGGATAACCTGAAAAAAGAATTGGATAGTTTGCAGGAAATAGCGCTGGATTATAAAGGAAAACATGATTTGATCGATGTGCCGTTGCAATCTCAGGCTTCTCTTGCAAGGATAGATGAAGCAAATAAAAATGTTTTCGATCAGGATATAATGATTGGTTTGGTAGATTATATTACCAGTTACCTGCAGGATAATAAAAACCAGTTCAACCAGGCGGTGGTTCCTTCTTCGCTTGGCTTGCAGGATGCTGTATTGAATGAGTTAGTAGCTGGTTATAATAAGGCACAGTTAGAGCGCAAGGGGATGCTTGAAGCCAATATTCCTGCTGCTAACCCGGCTATTAAAGAGATTGAGGCCAGTATCGAAGAACAACGAAAGAGCCTTATCGAAAACCTGCGCAATCTGAAACTCTCTTACCTGGAAAGCCGGGCCCGCATACAACGGAATATTACAGACCAAAAAGGATCGTTGAAGGATTTGCCTGTTAAAGCCAAAGAGTTGGTAGACCTGGAACGGCAGATCAATACGAAGTTGGCTTTATATACGCTGTTGGAAGGGAAACGGGAAGAATCTGGTATTGAGCGAGCGGCTACTACCTCTAATTCTACAATTGTTGATCGTGCGGGAGTAAGCCTGACACCCGTCAAACCGGATAAACGGATTATACAATTGATCGCAATTCTGATTGGATTAGCCCTGCCAGCGGCTATTCTGTTCATAATCGAATTGCTAAATGATAAGATTACAACCCGGTACGATATAGAAAAGATAACAAACGCGCCGATCATCGGAGAAGTTGGTCACTCTTATTCTGAAAATGTGCTGGTGGTTACCAAGACCAGCCGCACAATGGTTGCAGAACAGTTCCGGACCATTCGGTCAAACCTGGACTATATAATATCTAAGGTCAAGAAACCGGTTATATTGGTCACCTCTTCGTTTAGCGGGGAAGGCAAATCGTTTTTGAGTACCAATATGGGGGCTGTGATCGGGCTGGCCGGGAAAAAGACTATTGTACTGGAGTTTGATATCCGTAAGCCTCGCGTACTCACGGGGCTAAAGATGGGTAAGCATAAAGGGATAATAAATTATCTGACCGGCAATAGCCCACTGGATGAATTGATTCTGGAAATACCCGGATCGGAAAACCTGTATGTATTACCATGTGGCCCGATACCACCCAACCCTTCCGAAATGTTACTTGATGCCAGGGTGGAGGAATTGTTTTTGACACTGCGCCGGCAATTTGATGTAATTATTATTGATACGGCACCTGTAGGTATGGTAAGCGATGCAATGACCCTGGGCAAATTTGCCGATTGTACATTGTACCTCACCCGGCAGGGACATACTTTTAAAAAGCAGATTTCACTTATCGATGAAATATACCAGGGTAATAAGCTGCCCAGGATATCGGTGGTTATCAATGATGTAAAATTGAAGCCGGGCTATGGATATTATGGCTATGGACGTTACGGATATGGTTATGCCTATGGATATGGTGAAAAAGATTCGTATTATCAGGAAGAAGCATTGCCTAAAATAGGACTGCTTGGTAAAATAGGCCGTGTACTTAATCCGGTGAATTGGTTTATCCGCAGGAAGTAATTGTTCTAAAGAAAAACAGCAGATTCTTTATCTATGAAAATATTAGTAACGGGCGGGGCGGGGTTTATTGGGTCTAATCTTGTAGGCGCATTATTAACACTGAAAAATGTGGAGAAGGTTAGGGTACTCGACAATCTGGCAACAGGCTCTTTAGATAACCTGAGAGAATATGAAGGCGATCCCCGGTATGAATTCGTCCTGGGCGATATCAGGGAATACGAAACCTGTCTGAGGGCCTGTGAAGATATTACTGCTATATCGCACCAGGCTGCACTCGGCTCTGTGCCGCGATCAATAAATGATCCCATTACCAGCAATAATGTCAACATAACAGGAGCTCTGCATATCCTGACCGCAGCTAAAGAAACCGGTATTAAGCGGGTGGTCTATGCAGCCAGTTCGTCTACTTACGGCGATCATCCCGGCCTGCCAAAAGTGGAGGATGCCATTGGTAACCCGCTTTCTCCTTATGCCGTTACCAAATACGTGAATGAATTGTATGCGCAGGTGTATGCCCGTTTATACGGCCTTGAGCCGATCGGATTGCGTTATTTTAATATTTTCGGACCACGCCAGAATCCCAAAGGACCTTATGCAGCGGTGATTCCGCTGTTTGTACAATCGTTATTGTCTGATCAGGCTTCCATGATCAATGGCGATGGCAGCCATAGCCGCGACTTTACTTATGTAGACAATGCCGTAAGCGCAAATATTCTCGCACTCACCACCACAAATGCCTCTGCAACAAACCAGGTGTATAATATTGCCTGCGGGCATCAGACATCACTGCTTGAGCTTTTTGAAAAGCTGAAGGAAGAAGCCGGAACAGATCTCCGGCCGCAGTTTGGTCCCGAACGCAAAGGCGATGTAAAGCATAGCCTGGCTTCGATCGAAAAGGCCCGGCAGCTGCTGGGGTACGAACCCCTGGTGACAATTGAAGAGGGGCTCCGGAAAACTTTTGCCTGGTACCAGGCGCATTCTGAAATATTTCAATCCCATTAACCTTTATACCCTTTCCCTCATGAAACAAACCATTATAATTACTGGCGGCGCCGGCTTTATCGGCTCGCATGTAGTACGCCTGTTCGTAAATAAATATCCTGGCGCTCTTATCGTCAACCTGGATGCATTGACTTATGCAGGCAATCTGGAAAATCTGCGCGATATAGAATCGGTGGCTAACTACCGGTTTGAGAAAGTAAATATCCAGGATCCCGCAGAGCTGAAACGTGTATTTGAGCAGTACAAGCCGGATGGGGTCATTCACCTGGCTGCCGAATCGCATGTAGACCGGTCTATTCACTCCCCGCTCGATTTTGTTTATACCAACGTAATTGGTACAGTAAATCTCCTGAATGCGGCAAAAGAAGCCTGGGAGGGGCAATATGAGGGCAAACGCTTTTATCACGTGTCGACCGATGAAGTGTATGGTGCGTTGGGCGAAACCGGTTTTTTCACGGAAGACACACGCTATGATCCGCACTCACCATATAGCGCCTCCAAAGCATCGTCTGATCATTTTGTGAGAGCCTACGGCGACACTTACGGGTTGCCTGTTGTGATCAGTAACTGCTCCAATAATTATGGTCCTAATCATTTTCCCGAAAAACTGATCCCGCTTTTTATCAATAATATTATCCAGAAAAAACCTTTGCCTGTCTATGGCGATGGACTGTATACGCGCGACTGGCTTTTTGTAAAAGATCATGCTACCGCTATTGATCTCGTGTATCATAAAGGTGCCAATCACAGCACATACAATATTGGCGGATTCAATGAATGGAAAAATATTGATCTGGTTAAATTGCTTTGTTCACTGATGGACAAAAAACTGGGGAATGCATCCGGCACCAGTGACCAATTGATAACTTATATCAAAGATCGTCCGGGGCATGACCGCAGATACGCCATCGATGCAACCAGGATCAATAAAGAGCTGGGATGGAAGCCTTCTGTTACCTTCGAAGAAGGATTACAGTTGACTATTGACTGGTATTTCGACAACCAGGAATGGCTGAAGCATGTGACCAGCGGAGAGTACCTGCAATATTATTCTTCCATGTATCATAACAAGTAGCCGGTGAGTGCTGAAAAATTTCATCTAAAGGGATTAAATGGGTTGCGAGCCATTGCCGCATTTGCCGTAGTCCTGTCGCATACATTGCAAGCAACACCGGTTCTCGGTCTTCCACAGCCCCAAAAAGGTTTGCAGCTGGCCCGTTATGGAGTCACTGTATTTTTTGCAATAAGTGGTTTTCTGATCACATACCTTTTATTGCTGGAAGTTAAAAAAACAGCTACTGTTAATGTTCGGGCTTTTTATGTGCGAAGAATTTTGCGAATATGGCCACTTTATTATTTTTACTTGTTACTGGTCATTATTACAATCCTGATCTTTATCCCTGATCAGATGGATGGGAAAATGCTTCCGTTTTATGTGATACTTTGTGCGAATATTCCTTTCATACTGCACATGACACTGCCTATGCTTGATCACTATTGGTCGCTGGGGGTTGAAGAACAGTTCTATCTTTTCTGGCCGTGGGTGGTTCGTAAAGTGAAAAAACTCAGCTCTTTCCTGTTAGCTTTCATAGGCGTCTTTTTTGTACTCAAATTAGTAGCCTGGGTATATTTAAAGAAGACGGGCACACTGTGGCCGTATACTCTTATTGAAGTTTCTCGTTTTCACTGCATGGCAATAGGAGGCCTTGGTGCGTACTGGCTGTTTCAGAAGAATAGTCTATTTGTGAAAATTATTTATAACCGTTTTTTTGAGGCTTTTGCCTGGATCATGCTATTTAGTATGGCTTTTATTGACTTACCGCTGCCTTCATTGATTTCCAATGAATGTGTGGCTGTTATGTCGGTATTTCTGATCGTAAATGTATCTGCAGAACGCAGGAAAATTGTCAGCCTCGATTTACCTGTTTTTGACTTTCTAGGTAAGATTTCTTACGGTATTTATGTATATCATAAATTGATTATTTTTTTTGTAGCAAGAGCGATCGCCTCATCATTGCCGGCAGATACAGGCAGCACAATCAAGTATGCCTTACTTATGACTTCTGTGTCCGGCTTTACGGTACTTGTTTCATGGCTTTCCTATACCTATTTCGAAAAGCGTTTTCTGGTATTGAAGGAACGCTTCATGATAGTGCCAAGCACCGGCTCAAAGGATAAGAAAATCAGTACAACTTAACCATTCAATAATATCTTATAACTATGAAAGGAATAATACTCGCTGGCGGATCAGGCACAAGACTGTACCCCATTACAAAGGCGATTTCCAAGCAATTGATGCCTATTTATGACAAACCCATGATATATTATCCGCTGTCGACGCTGATGATGGCGGGTATCCGTGAAGTACTGATCATAACCACCCCCGAGGATAATCCTTCTTTTGTACGGCTACTGGGCGATGGCAGCCAACTGGGATGCCGCTTTGAGTATGCTATACAGGAAGTACCCAATGGTCTTGCGCAGGCTTTTGTAATAGGCGAGTCGTTTGTCGGTAAAGACAAGGTAGCACTTGTGCTGGGCGATAACATCTTTTATGGGGCAGGACTGGGAAGTCAGCTCAAAAAACTGGCAGATGTGAACGGCGGATATGTATTTGCTTACCAGGTATCTGATCCCGAACGGTACGGTGTTGTGGAGTTTGATGCAGAAATGCGGGCTGTAAGTATTGAGGAAAAACCAACTGCTCCAAAGTCCAACTACGCAGTGCCTGGACTATATTTCTATGACAATGAAGTAGTGTCAATTTCAAAATCACTGAAGCCGTCTCCCAGAGGCGAATACGAGATAACAGACATCAACAGGGAATATCTGCGTCGGGGTTTATTAAAAGTGGCGGTACTTGACCGGGGCACAGCCTGGCTGGATACGGGCACTTTTGACTCATTGAGTGATGCGAGTGAATTTGTACGTGTCATAGAAAAGAGGCAGGGTACCAAGATTGGATGTATAGAGGAAGTGGCCTTTAGGAACGGGAACATTTCCCGGGAACAATTGACTGAGTTGGCCGGCATATTGTCAAAGAGCGGTTACGGCGAATATCTCAAAAGATTGATTTAATAAGATCTTTGTTTTTTGCTTTTCGGGCATTAAGGATACAAAAAGCCTTTGGTGGTATAAGTCAAGAGGCATTAAATCATAATGACGCTTCGTTGTCTTTAAGACGTTCTGCGATATCAGGTTTGGTCTGGACTTTTGCACAACAATTCGGAATGCAGGCTATTTCGTTTATTGTGACAATTTTCCTTGCCAGAATACTCTCTCCTGCGCAATTTGGCCTTGTCGCTATGATCAATGTGTTTACAGCGTTAGGTTCCGCACTTGCAGATGGAGGCTTGAGTCAGTCGCTGATCCGGGCGAAAGAGGTGGGTGAGAAAGATTTTTCGACAGTTTTCTTTACCAACTTCTGTATTAGCTTGCTGCTCTATCTTATTCTTTTTCTTACGGCCCCACTGATTTCGGTATTTTATAAACAGGCGGAATTGACAGATATTATCCGGGTGTATGGATTACTGTTATTGACCACCAGCCTCTCTGCCGTTCAACTTACCCGGCTTACCAAAAATCTCCAGTTTAGAATACAACTCGCAGTTGCCCTGCCATCGCTCATCCTGGCAGGCATTGCGGGAGTGTTGTTTGCATTAAATGGATTCGGAGTATGGAGCCTGGTATACATGGGGCTTCTTCAATCTATTTTATCTACTATGCAATTATGGATTTATACCGGGTGGTATCCAAGTATAAGAAATTTCAGTATAGATCGTTTAAGGTATCATTTCAAATTCGGGATAAATCTTACGGCAGTCTCGGTAATCCATACAATATATCTTAATGTTTATTCCCTGATAATAGGAAAATATTTTTCAGCATCCACTTTGGGATTTTATACCCGGGCTATCTCATTGCGGGATATATTCGTTAATAATATCAGCACAGCACTGAATAAAGTTCTCTACCCCACTTTTGCCAAAATCCAGGATGATAATCAGCGATTAAAGCGTGCTTATAAGAAAGTGATGTTGCAGGTATTTTTCTGGGTGACGCCATTGCTGAGCTGCACGGCAATATTTGCAGAGCCTATGATACGGTTGGTGCTTACCGCCAAATGGCTCCCGATGGTCCCTTATTTTCAGATACTTTGCTTTATAGGAATACTCACACCTGTTCAAACATATAATGTCAATATATTAAAAATAAAAGGGCGGTCAGATCTTTTTCTTAGACTGGAGTATGTAAAAAAAGTCATATTTCTGCTTGGCATTTTTATTGGCCTTCAGTTTGGGATATATGGATTGTTGATTAACCAGGTTGTTTCAAGCCTGTTGGGCTTATACATTAACTCTTACTATAGTGGTAAACTGATAACGTATCCACTGGCGGAACAATTGACTGATCTTTGGAATACAATTCTGGTATCATCTTTTATCTCAGCAATTGCCTTTGCGCTGCTTTATTATCTTAAGCCTGGTGGTTTCATATCTGATTTTGCTTTATTGGTGATTGGATTTATTGGGTATTATCTTATGTTTTTTGCTGTCAGTTATTTCTCTCGCAGCGAAGCTCTAAAGGATTTTATCGGCATTATCTCAAAAAAAGGATGAAAAAGATTAAAATTTTCGCAGCCTCAGATCGAAATAATTACGGGGATCTTTTGTTTCCTCTGGTTATTCAAAAAATTGTTCTGAAAGAAAGGATACATTGTGAGATTGAAAACTTTGGAATAATAAAATCGGATTTAAGCGCATTCGGGGCTTTGCCAACCCAATCGTATCGACAATTGATACAATCAGTAAAAAGGGACAAAGGCGAAGAGATGCAGATAATTATTGCAGGTGGAGAGGTGCTCGGAGGCCGATGGCTTAATATACTTCGTTATATTTCTGAATTTTGGAATCGGATTAATTCAAACAAGCTACTTCGCCGTATCGTTAATAGGTCCGGGTTTATAGAAAACTATTACTACCGATTCTATAAGAGCAGCCGGCCATTTATACTGGATCATCCTTTTTTCTCCAAAGCGGCCATAGCATATAATTCGGTAGGTGCACTTGCTGCTGGGGGGATACTCAATATAAAAAGGTATTATAAGTATTTTGAACAGGTAGGAGTTTTGTCTGTACGGGATAACTATTCACTTTCCAATTTTTCGTCAGTAGGCTTGAAAGCACGCCTCATTCCGGATTCAGCACTTATCATGTCTGACTTATTTACAGAGGAATTGCAGCAGCTCGTAAGCGACCCGGTTAAAGAAATTGGCATGAGCCCTTATGTTTTTGTGCAATTGGGGCATTCAAAAGGACCGGATGATCTTGAACTTTTTGCGGGGGAACTGGAGACTTTTTCGAGAAAAACAGGATTGCGGGTCGTTTTGTGTCCTATCGGCTTGGCAATGGATCATAATGATCAGAAAATTCTTTCAAAACTGAAGTCACTTATCCCTTCCTTTATCTATTATGACCCTCAGAATATTTATGAGATCATGTTTTTGCTGGCACATAGTAAAATGTATCTGGGTACAAGTCTCCATGGTATCATCACTGCACAAAGTTTCGGAGTTCCATCGATCGCTTTTACCGAAAAGATACCTAAGCTGAAATATTATATTCAGACATGGCTGGCAGATCCGGACAATATCGTATGCGGTTTCACGGATTTTGATAAAGTGAATAGACGGTTAGCGGTTTATGATTCAGTATTGTCGGCAAAAAAATTGGAACAACAAAAGCAGCTTGTTTATAGAAATCTGAATGAAATAATCTATGGCTGAAAGGAAGGTTTTTTGTGTGCTTGTAACCTATAATGCAGCCAGGTGGGTAGATAATGTACTAAAGCAGCTGGCCAGATCATCAGTGAAAATGGGAATCATTATCATTGATAATGGCTCTACGGACGGCACACAATCAATAATATCCTCTTCCGAAATAGAAGTGGATTTTGTCCAGGCCGAGCGAAACCTGGGCTTTGGTAAAGGAAATAATATAGGTATAAAACGAGCATACGGCCAGGGAGCTGATTTTGTTTTTTTGCTGAACCAGGACGCTTGGCCTGAAGAAAATGCTGTTAAATACATGGTTGATGCTTCTGAGAGGCATCCGGAATATGGTATTCTAAGCCCTGTACACCTGGATGGCACCGGCTTGGCACTGGATTTTAATTTCTCCCGTTATGTGTCACCTATGGAGTGTCATGGATTCTTTTCAGATGGTTTCCTGAATCAACTAAAAGAAGAGCCTTATGAGTTGCCGTTTGTAAATGCCGCAGCATGGTTGGTTACGAGAAACTGTATTGAAACTGTAGGTGGATTCAGTTCCACTTTTTTTCACTATTCAGAAGATGACAATTATTGCCAGCGGGTACTGTTTCATGGTTTGAAAATAGGTATCGTATCAAAAGCGCTTATCTGTCATGACCGGCAGAATGTTACGAAGAATACATATTTTACGGACTACCACAAACGTATAAAAAGAGGCCTTGCACTTGAATATTCCAACCCGAACGCGAATTATACTGTATTCAAAATGATAAGAAACTCATGTGTCCTTATAATGAAAGATCTCATGATGGCTGTAACCAGGCTGGATGTCAGAAGACTTCAGATGTTTAAAAGCCGGGTTGGTATACTTTTTTCGACCCAGTATAGTCAAATTGTAAGAAATCGGACATTAAGCCGGACTAAGGGGTTGCATTTTCTTGATTGAATCTGACAAATATGCAGAAGGTAACCGTCATTATACCTACTTATAATAGAGAATCTGTACTGGCTTTTACTATCGACAGCATACTGGCCCAATCTTATCAAAATTGGGAGTGTATTATTGTAGATGATAACTCTACAGATAATACACCGGGTATTGCCATACATTACAGCCAAAAAGATGACCGGATAATTTTTTTTCGTAGAGACCGTGAGCCAGGAAATGCAAATACCTGCAGGAATATCGGATTGACGAAGAGTACCGGTGAGTTTGTAATTTTCCTTGATTCAGATGATTTGCTGAAGCCTGACTGCCTGGAGAGGCGCGTTCACATCGCTACCACTAACCCCGGTCATGAATTCTGGGTATTCAGGGTTTGGCGAAAGGAGAATGAGAAAGAAATAATGGATAGCCGGTTCTTGAGCAGGGACTCTGATATGCTGAATAAATTTCTGGAAATGAAGTTGCCCTGGTTGGTGACATCTCCGTTATGGAGACGAGAATTTATTTCTTCGATAGGAGGCTTTGAAGAACGTTTGGATCGGTTGCAGGATGTTGAGTTGCATATAAGAGCATTGGCAAATATTAAAGGGAGCTACTATATTGATATGGAAGGCGATCCTGACTGGTCATATAGCTACCGCCCTTTTAATAAAGTACAACGAAATATCCCGTTGCTTCAAAAGAAAATCAGGTCCTGTTTGTTTATCTGCAATGAGTTTGGCGAATTAGTTGCCGGCGACCGGGGTCGGTCAGAAGCGTTACAAAAAGGCATGTCTGTTTGCCTGGTTAATTTTATTTATGAGAATAGGTTAAATGACTTCAAAGCGGCAGAAGAAATAAAATATTTTCTGAACGGTTTGCGAGCATCAGGATGTATTTCGTTGGGGCGACTGCGAAAAATGAAAATAGTTATTGCTATCCCGGAGTTTTTTCTTCGTTTGCCGGGTTCGTACAGGGCGATTAGCGCTTTTCTTGTATAAAAAGGGAATGAATAGGTAGTAATACAGAAAATACGTGGGGAAAAGTTATTAGAATGGGCAAGAATATAAAACCCAAATTATTGCATGTAATAGACTCTCTCGGGTTCGGTGGGGCGGAGAGATTGCTGGTGGGTGTTGTCAATAATTTTGACGATGTAGAACACCATATCATCTCTCTATCTGCCAGAACTGAGATGAAGAAGGAACTGCGCCCGGACTGTTTTTTTCAGTCACTGAACTTTAAAAGTAAACGTGATTTAATAAAAATTGTGATACAGATTTCCCGCTACATCAAGCGGCATAAAATTAATTTGGTTCATTCACATCTTGTATTATCAAATATAGTTGCCAGGCTGGCTACACCTGCATATATTCCTCTTTTTAATTCTCTCCATAGTCTTGCCGGGAAGAGATTTTTCAGAAAAAAATATGCATGGCAAACAATTGCTGAGAAATGGACCTATAAAAAAAGGCACACTATAATAGCCGTGTCAGATAGTGTTCTTCAGGATTACCAGCATGCAATCGGCATAAAAGGGAATGCGCATGTTCTTCATAATTTCGTAGCCGATTCTTTTTTTGCGGTTGCCCCGCATTTATATAAGCCAACCGGTACCTTAAGCCTTGTAGCGGTAGGAAGCCTAAAACCTGAAAAGAACTATCAATTCCTGATTAAAGCATTTAAGAATTTACCTGTTTCGGTGAAGCTTGATATATATGGCGCAGGACCATTAAGAGAAGAACTGGAAAAACAAATTGAAGAAAGTAAGGTTGCCATTACTTTGTGCGGAAACGTATCTGATATCGAAAATGTGTTAATAAAATATGACTTGTATGTAATGGCTTCCCGGTATGAAGGCCATCCTATTGCCCTATTGGAAGCAATGGCTGCTGGTATGCCAACACTCGTGGCTGATATACCTGTGCTGAAGGAAGCAACCGGTGGTGAAAATTTCTTTTTTTGTGCGGAAGATGAATCTGATTTTTTGAGAAAGATACATCAGGTATTGAATGAAGAAATTAATCTGGATAAACTAGCGGCATCAAATTTCTCATTTGCAAATTACCATGCGCGTAAGGGAATGTATTTAAAAAAATTACGAACGATATACGGTACAGCTATTTTTCTTAGACCGGATCAAACGATCACAACTGAATCAGAATGATCATAATCACGTTGACCTGAATGAGCCTTTTGGGTGGTATAAATTTTTTAATATTGTTTAATTTATCAATATGCTGTTAGTCAGGATGAAATATGTTCTTCTATTGGCAGGCCTGTTGCAGAGAACAATGGGTGGATTTTGCCAGTCAACACATATGATATATATTCCTGCTGATGCAGAAATTCAGGTAATAGAATCTGCAAAGGACATGGCTTACTGGCTTGAGAAAGCCGGCGCGGGAGTCTTTACTGTAAAAACTGCTGAAGGTGAAGAGGAGGGAGGAGCTGCTGGTATTCATATAGTATTTACGGAGAAGTCTTCTGTTTCGGCTTATGTCCGGAAACAATTATTGGCCGATGGACAGACTTTTCATCTTCAAGCTAATGGATTGACCAATACATGGATAACAGGCTCTGGATCCAATTCCTTTATTAATGGCATTTATACTTTTTTGCAAGAGCTGGGTTTTCGCTGGTATATGCCGGGAGACAACTGGGTGAAATTAGGGGATATAAAAAAAACACTTCGGCTCAATGGAGTATATACGCCTTCATTCAGAGACCGTTCGTATGTAGGATCAGGCGGCGCCAATCCCATTCCGGGAGTAGATGCAGACAACTCGTTTAGAGAAGATTACAGAATATGGAATCGGCGAAACAGGTTTAATACGGATTATCCGGCAATAGGACATCAGGGAGCAGCCTTCTATAATGCCAATAAGGCGATATTGCAAAAGCATCCAGAATACTTTTGTAATAAAAATATAAGCAGCAATCCACGACTGAATTTTGATAACCCGGATCTCGTAAACCTGCTGATTAACTGGTCGCTTACACAAAGGAAATCGGGTAATCGTTTTCCCCTCATAGGTGTTGAGCCAGCAGATGGCAGCGGAAGTACAGCAGACTGTATGCCTTCAACAATTCCAGGTATTAGAACATGGTCAGACAAATATTTTTGGTTGGCTAATCAGGTAGCTGCAAAATTGCCTAAAACAGACACCGTTACTCGAGTAACAATGTATGCGTATAGTAATCACGCAGACCCGCCTAATTTTTCCTTGCAAAAGGAGGTCTACCCGGTTATCATTCCTTATGCCTTTCAACGTAGTTTGGATCCAGATAAATATATAGAGGTATGGGCAATGAAGATGAATGGCCGGCCAATGGGAATCTATGATTACTGGAATATTACACAATGGAGTATTTGCCTTCCACAGTTTAGTATTTACAGTATGGCCCGACACCTTCTTTTCTGGAAGCAGAATAACATTGCTTCTATTAATCTTGAATCTACTTATGCCAAGGGGCCCATGGGGCATGCTTACTGGCTGGCCGGCCAGTTAATGTGGAATGTTTCGGCAAACTTTGATTCTCTGTATAATGAGTTCCTGGTAGATAATTTTGGGGCCGCTGCCCAGGATATACGCCGTATGTATGACAGGTGGAGCCGGAACTATATGGGAATGGCTGAAGCTTCTTTCAGCTATGATGATCTCGGTAAAGCAAGTGCCCGTGTAAAAGATCCTGCAATTCTTAGGCGGATAGCCGAATTGAAAGCATACGTCCGCTATATTGAGTTGTATGAAAAATACAGTGCCAAAAAAACGCCTGCGGGCTATGAACAACTGATTCAATATGTATTAAGTATACATCATTTAAGGATGCTCCATACAAGTGCCCTGGTGTCGTTATATATCCCGAAGCCGGCAGGATATAAAGTGGCCACTGATAAGAAGATACTTGAACAACAATATAGCCGTGTAAAGCCACTCAGCCCGGACAATATCGAACGGCTATTTCAGCAATGGAAAAAGGCCTCTCCGTCACCATTCCAGATATCAAAACTCAGTTTTGATATCAAAAAGCTCAGGCCGGATATGACCGGCAAAAAGCTGAATATTCCTTTATATATTAATAATACCAATAACTATCAGTTTTATTTGTCAGAGAAAAGAACGATAAAGCTGAGCGTTGGAGCAAACGGCCCAGTTAATATACAGATATTGGATCAACAGGGTACTGCTGTACTGGAAAAGAGTATTACTGCCAGCAAAAACGATTACACTGATATTTCTATTGCGCTTGAAAAAGGGGTGTATACTATTGTATGGGGCGCAGCCAGGCGATTTAGCAGGATAAAATTACCAACAGATTTGGCCATTATCTCTGCAGATCGTAATTATGATAATGCAGGGTTTCCGCTTCAGTATATATATGTTCCATCAGATGTAAACGAAATTGTTTACCAGGATGTTTTAGGCCCGGGTCTTAACCGGCGGGGATACTGGCTGCAACCCGATGGCACCAAAGTACAGCCTAAACAGGTGCAAGGGAATATTTATAGGATACCTGTTCCGCCAGCTTATCGGGGCAAGGTATGGACGCTGATTATCGGACACCGGCAATTCAAAATGCTGAATATACCAGATTACTATTCTCTTAATCCATTTGAGTATACCGAATAATGCATTTTCCAAAGATTCTTTACATTACGTATGATGGGCTGACAGACCCATTGGGACAATCGCAGATATTGCCGTATATCTGCGGCCTAAGTAAGAAGGGATACCAGTTTACAATACTTAGCTTTGAAAAAAGACAACCGTATGAAGCGATCAGTCCAATGATTGATGAAATTATAAAAAAGCATTCGATTCAATGGGTGCCACTATCATTTACATCTTCACCTCCTTTGTTGTCTAAGTTATATGATGCTATTCGCATGAGACGCGCTGCACAACAGTTGCACAAGAGGGAAAAATTTGATATGGTGCATTGCAGGAGTTATCCGGCTGCTGAGATTGGCTTGTTACTGAAGCGTAAAACAGGCATTCCTTTTTTATTTGATATGCGCGGCTTCTGGGCCGATGAAAAAAGAGATGGCGGCGCCTGGCCCGATACTAATTTTATATTCAAAAGGGTTTACCGGCATTATAAGAATAAGGAGAAAGCATTTGTAAACGAAGCTGACCATATCATATCACTTACCAATAACGGGAAGGCAGAATTGCAGACATGGCCTGCTTATAATCATGCCATACCAGTAAGCGTAATTCCCTGTTGTGCAGATACCGCATTATTTACTGTTAAGAGTAAAGATGAATATTCTATAGCGAGACAGGATCTTGGCCTGCCGCCAGGCAAACTTGTTGTCAGTTATCTTGGTTCTGTGGGCAGTTGGTACATGCTCGATGATATGCTGGCATTATTCAAGCGTATCCGTACTTCTTATCCGGGGTCTGTATTTCTTTTTATCAGCCATTCTGACCCGGAATATATTTACCGTCAGGCAAAAGCGGCCGGAATTGAAAAGGATGAATTGTTGATACGGAAGGCAGGACGAAAAGAAGTGCCAGGTTTGGCTAAAGCTTCAGATATCAACATATCGTTTATTAAGCCGGTATACTCAAAAAAATCAAGCTCGCCTACAAAGTTGGGGGAGGTGCTCTGCATGGGCATTCCTGTGATAGTAAATGCAGGCGTAGGAGATGTAGACAAAATAGTGCAACAGGTAAGCGGTGGTATTATTTTGCCAGACATGTCTGAAGACTCCTTCGGAAAAGCTGTTGCTGCCATACCCGAATTGCTGCAAGCCGATCCGGAAAATATCAGGAATAAGGCAATGAAAATATACGATCTCGACCGGGGAGTTGAATTGTATGCTCAGGTTTACAAAAGCGTCACTGAAAAATAGCTTTGAAAGGAATGCAAAGAAAAAAGATATTGATCCTGTGTCCTTATCCGGAAGACAAGGCTCCCAGTCAGCGACTTAAATTTGAACAATACTATGACCATTTCAGAGCCGCAGGATATGATCTTACCGTCAGTTCATTTGTGAGCCCTTCTTTCTGGAATGTGATTTACAAAAAGGGGCATCTGCTGCAAAAAGCATATTATACAATCGCTGGTTATATTCGGCGCCTGGGCGACCTGTTTCGTATCAGGAGGTATGACCTGGTATATGTGCATCTATGGGTAACTCCGCTCGGCCCTCCCATTTTTGAACGGCTTGTACGTAGCCTGAGCCGGAAAGTAGTCTTTGATATAGATGATTTGGTATATCTGAAAAACCTCAAATCTAAGGCTACGCCACTCATCAGTAAATTGAAAGGTGCTCAAAAACCACTTTACCTGATGCGTGTTGCAGATCATGTCATTACATGTACCCCCTATCTTGATAATTTTGTCCGGCAGCTTAATGTTAATACAACTGATATTTCTTCTACTGTAGATACTGAAGCATACCAGGCAAAAAGTGGCTATTCATTGAAAGAAGGAAAGCTGGTGCTGGGCTGGAGCGGTAGTCTTAGTACAGCCAAATACCTGCATTTGCTGGATGATGTTTTCAGGCAATTGTGCCGACATATTGATTTTAAACTACTGGTGTTGGGCGACAGAAATTTCCGGATCGAGGGCGTGGATGTAGAAGCCTACGATTGGGAAAAATCTATCGAGTTGTCTACCATTAGCCGGTTTGATATTGGTCTTTATCCCCTGCCCGATGAGGAATGGGTATATGGTAAAAGCAGCCTGAAGGCTATTCAATATATGGCGATGGGAATTCCTACGCTTGGTACTGCCATTGGCACCAATTTTCGCGTGATAGAAGATGGGGTCAGTGGCTTTCTTATCAATACACCGGAGGAGTGGGTAAGCCGTATTATTCAACTGGCTGAAAATATAGAATTGCGCAAACGCATTGGGGAAAATGCGCGGCAAAAAGTAGTGGCAAATTTTTCTATTTCAGCCAATAAAGATATTTATCTGGAAATATTGAATAAAATGGCCGCAGTCTGATATCTTCATTTTTTATCCTACATCCGGTATGACTGCAAAAACGCTGACTTCGAAGGACTTTTCTATTCTGGATTCTATAAGAGGAATTGCATCTTTATATGTTGCGATCGCTCATTGTAGAGGTGTCTTATGGATGGGAGGCAATTATTTCCAACAAGTACATCCTTCTTCTACATGGTCGATAGGGGACTATCTGGTATTTGGGAGCAGCATGCTTACCCGGTTGGCGGTTGAATTTGTAATTGTTTTCTTCCTGCTTTCAGGCTTTTCGATAGCGCATAGTCTGGCTAAGAGCAAAGCTCCGGTTTCTTTTTATAAACGAAGACTGGTGCGCATATATCCTCCTTATCTGGCCGCCCTGCTATGGGCAGGCATTGTTTTTCTTTTGACAAAGGCAATTTTCCCTCAGTGGTATGACGGCAGTTATACGGATTTCTCGTTTCTTCGTACCAATCAGATGAATGATTACTGGGATATTGATCAGGTATGGAGAAATCTGTTTTATATGCCGGGTGACGGATTTATTACCCCTTTCTGGTCATTGACCTACGAAGTAATCTTTTATTTGCTGGCACCTTTCCTGCTCCGCCGGGTACATCTGTATGTGATCGTTTCCGCAGTTCTGTTTTTGTTGCATTGGCTTATTCTTGGGGCGATTCGATCCCTGCATATTAACAGGTATATACACGATTTTCTTTTTGTTTATAATATATATTTTGCTGCAGGAGTACTGTTGTATACATATTATGACCGGGTACAGCAATATTATGGAATGCTGAAAAAATCAACACACCTGGCAGCAATACTATTCGTACTTGGATGTACATTCGGCGTTAATTTTCTGATGAAGACAGAGTCTGAATATTCTTTCCTTGCGGCGGCGATACTGGCGGTTTTGCTGATTCTTTTTTTTCTGCGTTACCAGATCCGTATTGGCTGGTTGATGCAAGTGGGAAAATTCAGTTACACCCTTTACATAACTCACATGGCATCTATATTCCTTTACCTGGCAGCTTATTGGTTAATAACAGGCTACCGGGGCCATTATATCGAAAACTATTTTGTGTGGATGGGGGCTGTGCCATTCTGTCTGCTGCTTGCTTATATACAGTATTGGCTGATTGAAAGCAGATCCAAAAACCTACTCAACAGGATGCGTCAACAAAAGCCGGGAGAAACTGGCAGAACGGAGAAAGATAATTATGCTGCACGGATTTGATATACTGATGGGCCTTATAACCTTTGTCCTGCTGGATCGTTTTTTGTCCTGGACAACTAAGGGGCATGATGAGTCTAGCAGGAAATTTTTTCATCAGGCCTTCCGATTCAGGATGATATGCGCAGTCCTATTTTCACTGATTACAGCATATTATTATAAAGGCGGAGATACGGAAATGTTTTTATATGGCTTGCGTGACATGCGCGAGGCTATACGTTCGGGTAGCGTCAGTATAATGGATATCCTTTTGACCGAAAATTCTTATCAGAACGAGACGCTGGCATATTATTTTGATATTGACGGGTCAATTTATCCAGTAGCGGGATTCATGCACCATGCTTCCAACTTTATGGTGCCAAAGCTGGGGTTAATACCTTTTCTTCTTACGGACAGTTACATAGTTCTTTGCTTTTTGTTTAGCTTTTTTGCTTTAGCGGGGTCTATACGCCTGTATAAATTCTTTTTGATACAGTTTCCTGATATGCGCAAAGAAATTGCCGTAGCCGTTTTGTTTCTTCCCAGCGTATGCTACTGGAGTTCCGGCTTCCTGAAAGATTCCATTTGCTTCGGCGCTATAGGGTTTTTGCTTTATGCCCTGTATCAATTATTTATCAACCGGCGCAAAATGCTTGCATCATTGTTATGGATAATTGCCAGTGTCTATATGATATACACTATCAAAGTGTATATCCTTCTTGCATTGATCCCGGGAATTGCATTTTGGTTGTTTGGAGTAGTAAGTTCAAGAGCTAAAAGTAAAAGCGTTCGCAGGGTGATCATACTTATCTCACTGATCTTGGCAGGATTGGCTACGTCTTATTTTATTAATTTTCTTACGTCCGATGATTCACTGGCAAAGTTTAGTGTCGATAATTTGCTTGAGTCGAGTGAAAATAGCCGCGAAATATTCGAGCGAAGAGGAGATCAGGGCTCCAATTTTCAGATTAATACGGGTAATCCGATACTTATGGTGGCAAACGGATTAGTTGCTACATTTTTCCGACCCTTTCCATGGGAAGTAAGTTCACTAATAGTACTTTTTTCGGCCATAGAAGCCATTTTATTTCTCGTATTGATTGGTTTTTTGATTTTTAAGGCAGGGATACTCCGCACAATGAGAACCATATTCGACTCGCCTATTCTGACGCTTTGTTTTGCGTTCGCCGGGATTTTTGCCGTAGCAGTTGGTATATCTACCACCAATTTCGGATCCTTGTCCAGATATAAAATCCCCTGCCTGCCTTTTTATTTGTTTTTTATTTTTGGGACTTATCGTACGCTCAACATTGGTTACCCCGGATGGATGAACTGGATACTAAGAAAGGTAACTGACAACAAGATTCATCCGTAACCATATTTTTTAAATATCTCACATGCTTGTGACACCACCTACCGGTACAAAAAATTCAACTGCTGAAGGAAAATCTCTGAAAGTTTTTTTTCCTAACCTGGATGGGCTGCGCTTTTTTTGTTTTCTAAGCGTTTTTTTCTTTCATTCATTTGGATCCAGTAAAGTGGATTTACACGGATACGCTTTATACAGAGTCGTCAAGCTTTTCTTATTTAAAAACGGTGTTCTAGGTGTTAATTTCTTTTTTGTACTCAGTGGATTTCTGATTACTTATTTGTTGTTGCTTGAGAAAGAAAATTTTGGATCCATTAAGGTTTTAAATTTCTACAAAAGACGGATATTACGTATATGGCCGCTTTTTTACTTTTGCGTGATATTTGGCTTCTTTATTTTTCCTCAGATAAAAATAATGTTTGGTGAGACGCCTGATGAGCCGGCACGTCTTGGATTTTATCTTACTTTTCTCAGCAACTTCGATATTGTTTATAATTCATCTCCTGATTCATCTGTTCTGGCTATCTTATGGTCGGTTTCGATTGAAGAACAGTTTTATCTGATCTGGCCCCTGATTATTTTACTGATCCCTAAACGGTGGCTACTTCAAGCTCTTGCCACCCTGATCCTTGCTTCTTTTTTATACAGACTTGCCAATGCCGACAGCTATTTGAAGATGACACTTCACACTTTCTCGTGCATCTCCGATTTGATTGTCGGAGGCTTGTTTGCTTACATGGCCCTATATAATAACAGATTTGTGGAATGGATTAGAAAAGCGCCGAAGATTACCTGGATTGGATTATACCTGGCTGTAATTATCGTCTACTTGTTTACCCGGCAACTGTTTCAACAAGATCATTTTCTGTATGCGATAGAAAGACTGATCATTTCAATTATATTTGGGTTCGTTATAATCGAGCAATGCTACGCTGACAATTCACTTTTTAAGATGTCTAATTTCCCGATCATATCAAGGTTGGGGACCTATACATTTGGCCTTTATTGCTTACATCCGATTGCCGGCTTAATTGCCAATAAAGGACTAAGTATGCTAGGGCTAAACTCAAATATATACCAGATCATGTTTCTTGAAACGGCTGTTTCGCTAAGCCTTGCTATCTTATTGGCTTACGTGAGTTATCGTTTTTTTGAATCACCGTTTTTGCGACTTAAAACAAGGTTTGCCAGGATTTCTAAAGATTAAGTATAGGATATTATGTGTGGCATAGCCGGCTCAATAAATTTCAACCTCAACATTCCCCGCCTCACCCGCGATCTCTGGCACCGCGGTCCTGATGCACAGGCTACTTTTGCCGAAAATAATGTGCAATTGCATCACCACCGGCTGGCAATTCTCGATATCGGCGGTGGAGCACAGCCTATGCATTATGAGCATCTTACCATTATTTTTAATGGAGAGATTTACAATCACCTCGATGTGCGGGCGAAATATGGCCTTTCCTGCAAAACCAATTCGGATACCGAGACCATTTTGCATGCGTATGCCAGCCAGGGGGCTGAATGCCTCAAGAGTTTTGACGGCATGTTTGCGCTGGCCATTTATGACAGGAAGAAACAATGCCTCTTCCTGGCGCGTGACAGAGCCGGGAAAAAGCCCTTATATTATTACCTGAAAAATGGTGTATTTGTTTTTGCCAGCGAACTCAATGCGCTGAAAGGCCAAATGGCATTAAGCCCCGATGAAGAAGCATTGCATCAGTATGTAAGGCTGGGTTATTTTTACGGCAATAAAACTGCTTACCGGGAAATACGCGAATTGCCGGCCGGCTCTTATGCCAGCGTATTACTTCAGCAACCGGTAGTACAGACCGAACGCTGGTGGAATATACACGACTATTATCAACAGAAAAACAATATAGACTTCGATGAAGCCCTGAAACAAACCGACGCATATCTCCATGCTGCCGTAAGGCGCCGGGTAGAATCATCTGATCTGGAGGTAGGTTCTTTTTTGAGCGGAGGCATCGATAGCGGTCTTGTTACTGCTATTGCTACAGAATACAATCGCTCACTCAAAACATTTACCGTTTCATTTGAAGGAGAATACGATGAAGCGCCGCTGGCCAAACTCGTAGCTGATAAATATGGCACCAGCCATCATGAGATCAGGATCAGTTTTGATAACCTGGTAAATGAGGTGGAAACCATATTGGGCAATTATGGTGAACCATTTTTTGACAGTTCGGCTATACCCAGCTATTATGTAAGCCGTGAGGCACGTAAACATCTTACGGTGATCCTCAACGGAGATGGCGGTGATGAGCTTTTTGGCGGTTACAGACGTTATGTACCGTTTGCCAAATACGATTTTTTCAACCCGGGTTTTGTGGTACGATCGGCAGCTACCGCGGCACATGCCCTGTTGCCCGTGCCGCATAACAAGAAAAGTAAATACAACTATCTCTATCGCCTGGCAGACCTGGCCCGCAAAAACGGATTGGATACCTACCTCTCTGCAACCATCGACAGCTTTGAAGGGATAGAGAAATTTCTCACTGCACCACTGCATAACCTGGATGCCATCCGCCAGGACTTTGAGCGGATGAACAAATCATCGCTTACGGGTTTACAAAAGCTGATGAACCTGGATTTTGATAATATCCTTGCCGGCAACCTGCTTGTTAAAATGGATATTGCCACTATGGCCCATTCGCTCGAAGGCAGAAGCCCGCTGCTGAGCAAAGAATTACTGGAATTCGTGCCCGGCCTCCCCGACAGCTATAAGATAAAAGGGAAGCAAACAAAGTATCTGTTACGTACACTGGCAGAAAAATATCTGCCAGCCGATCTGATACATCAACCCAAGCGGGGCTTTGAGATCCCGCTCAAAAAATGGATCGGCACACAACTGAAAGATATTATTGCAGATCATATACTTCCTGCAAATGCCTATTGCCGCCAGTTTGTACAGCCGGGCTTTATTGAAAAGCTCTGGAATAAAGAGTTAAATACCAGCGATGAGAAACGCGCCAAAATGATCTGGGCGTTGTTTGCGCTGGAGGTGTGGAAGCGAAAACTCTAATAACCTGTACAAACATCTGGTGTATAAAGAGTATAAAGGGTTTAAAAAGTATAAAGTGAAATGGAGTCTCACATTTAACAAGACTGGCTGAATTCTCAAATATTTTTATACCCTTTAAACCTTTTAAACCCTTTATACTCTTTATACGCTGACTAAAGATTTTTACTTCTATAATGAGACTGATACGAGTAACTACTGTCCCCATGGCCCTGAAGGTTTTGCTGAGAGGACAGATGAAATATATGGCCAGCCATGGTTTTGAAGTAGTGATGGTGAGTGCTGATGGTATAGAGCTGGAAGATGTAAAGATGTATGAAGGCGTAAGGCATGAATGCATTCACATGACCCGGCAGATCACACCGCTGGCCGACCTCCGTTCTTTATGGAAACTGTACCGCTTCTTTAAGAAGGAAAAGCCCGATATCGTTCACTCACATACTCCCAAAGCCGGTTTGCTCGCAATGATGGCGGGGAGAATGGCTGGTGTGCCCATACGGATCCATACTATTGCCGGGCTGCGGTTTATGACCTCTACAGGGCTTACCCGGCGTGTACTCGTGGCAATGGAGCAGATTACAGGACGCATGGCAACACATGTATGGCCCAATAGCAACTCGCTTAGAAGCTATATAGTGGAGCAAAAATTGGTGTTGCCGCGCAAACTGGATATGGTGGGAAAAGGATCCAGCAACGGAATTGACCTGGATCGTTTTTCACGGAGCGCGTTGAAGCCGGAGCGTATAGAGGAAGTGAAGAGAATAATGCAGTACGATCCTGCCTGTAAATACATAACAGCAGTTGGGCGCATTGTGAAAGATAAAGGGATTGCCGAGCTGACACAGGCTTTTACCCGTATATATGAACAGAACAGGTCTGTACGGCTGGTGCTGGTGGGGAGTTTTGAAGAACACCTTGACCCGCTCGATGCAGCTACCATGCAACTGATCAAAACACACCCGGCTGTTATACTGGCAGGCTGGCACGATGATGTGGAATATTTCATGGCGCAGGCCGATCTGTTTATTCATCCCTCTTACCGCGAAGGTTTTCCAAACGTGGTATTGCAGGCAGGTGCTATGGAATGCGGTGTACTTGTATCACGGATACCAGGTAGCGTGGATATAGTGGATGACCAGGAAAATGGCTTCATCTTTGCCGTGCAGGATGCAGAAGATCTGTATCAGAAGCTGAATCAGGCACTTCAGGAGCCCGAAAGAATGAGGGCACTGGGGCAGCAGCTCCGTAAAAAAATAGAAGCTAACTTTGATCGCCGGTATGTGCAGGACCAGTTAAAACAGAAGTATGAGGCATTGTGGGATGCATCCGGAAAATTGAATAAGTGAAAGAATGGACGAACTAAAAAAACTTCGCATTTTATTTATAGGCAAACAGGATGATTATTGTTCCAGAATGGCTGCTGATTTTATCGGCAGGCATTTTACCGGAGCAAAAATTGTTTTTTCCAAACGTACACAAACCATTCCTCCCGACTTACTGGAATGGGAAGGAGATTTGTTGATCTCTTATCTCGCTCAATGGATTATACCCGGTGAGTTGTTGAGCAAGGCCCGTTATGCCGCCATTAATTTTCATACGGGACCTCCTGCCTACCCGGGAATTGGTTGTACCAATTTTGCCATTTACAACGGAGAAAAGGAATTTGGCATTACCTGCCATCATATGCTGGCACGGGTCGATTCCGGATCAATAATAGGAGTGCGTTATTTCCCCGTATTATCTGCCGATACTGTCTTCACCATCACACAACGCTGTTATGCAGAGATCTGGCACCTGTTTTATGAGCTCATGACCGGGCTGCTGCAAGGGCGGGAGCTGCCACAGAGCTCCGAAAAATGGCTTCGGAAACCATATACCCGCAAGGAGCTGAATGCCCTTTGCGAATTGGATCCGGAGATGCCGGAGGCTGAGATTCAACGGCGTATAAAGGCCACCACCTATGGCGATAAAGTGTGGGCCTATATGGTCAGGGGCGAAGAGCGGATTCCGTATTTTCCACAGGCTAAATCAGAGTAGATCTACTCTTTCTGGATTCAGGGATTTTTAGAACTTTATAGTCGAAATCCAAATCTAAATGAAATCCAAGCTCAAAAAGCCTGTAGCCGTTGTTGGCTATTCCGGTCATTCCTATGTCATCATTGACATTCTTCTGAATGCCGGTCGAATTGTAACCGCATACTGCGACTCTTCCGAGAAAGAAAAAAATCCCTATCATCTCAATTACCTGGGTACAGAAATGGCTGTAGTGGATACGCTTCATGCCTACGATTATTTTATTGGAGTGGGCCATAATGGTATCCGCCGTAAAGTACAGGAAGCCCTGGTAAATATATTGGGTCAGCCCATTAATGCAATTCACCCAAGCGCGGTTGTATCTGCATCGGTAGAGATGAAATATGGCGTAATGATCTCTGCCAATGCCACGCTTAACCCCCTGGTTACGCTGGGCTATGGCGTTATCTGCAATACTTCCTGCAGCATTGATCATGAGTGTGCAATCGATGATTTTGCACACGTAGGCCCCGGTGCTGTGCTCTGTGGCAATGTGAAGATCGGAGCCGGTACTTTTGTAGGTGCCAATGCGGTCGTAAAGCAGGGTGTTTCTATCGGTAAAAATGTAACCATAGGCGCCGGTACGGTCGTGATCCGCGATATTCCGGACAATACGATCGTGGTGGGCAATCCTCAGCGTGTGCTGGTAAAGCCGGAAGTTCAGAAACTGGCTGCCGCCTGATTGGAACCGCTTCCTTATCTTTGCTCCCGTTAATAGCTTTAAGTGATTAGTAGCATGTGTTAAGTTCACATGCTACTCCTTTATTTGTATGATACCAACCGGCAATGAGCAATATGCAACATTGATTGCACCGCTTTATTTCTATTTTAAACTTTCAGATCGGGCCTATAAAAAATACATGGCCAATAAGATTTTGCTGCATGCCCTTAATATTTATGAAGCCAACAAAAGAATAAAGGAGCTGCTGATCAACCACCCTACCCACATTCCACACGAATTGCAGGACGATGCCATCGAGCTCATCAACCATTACAGCATCTGGATGAATCAGTTTGAGGAATTCAGACGTATGCAGGAATTTGAGCTGAAAGACAGCTTTATATTTTATCACATAGATGATCAGTCGGCTTTTCCCCGGCAGGCTGAGCAGCATTTTGTAGATTATTACAACAAACAAATTAAAATACCGGAAAATGGTTAAAAGAGTTTTAGTGACCGGCGGAGCCGGCTATATCGGATCAGTACTGGTACGTATCCTGCTGCGTCAGGGATTTGAAGTAGTGGCAATGGACTCGCTCAAGTTTGGCGGCGAAGCCCTTTATGATGTGGCCCAGGACCCCAATTTTGAATTTTTCAAAGGAGATGTACGCAACGAAGCCGATATCGATACGGTACTGAAAAAAAATATCGATGGCATCGCTCACCTGGCAGCCATTGTAGGTGACCCGGCCTGTTCCAAATTTTCTGATGAGGCACGTGAGGTAAACTGGGATGCTTCGGTATCATTGTTTGAAAAGGCAGAGAAAGCCGGCATCAAACGATTTGTATTTGCCTCTACCTGCAGCAACTACGGAAAAATGGCTGACCCCAATGCGTTTGTCGATGAAACATCCGAACTGCGTCCCGTATCGCTCTATGCCGAACTGAAAGTGAAGTTTGAAAACTATCTGCTCCAGGAGCGTAAAGACGCAGCTATCTGCGCCACTGCTCTCCGCTTTTCAACTGTATACGGATTCTCTCCCCGTATCCGCTTTGACCTTACCGTAAATGAATTTACCCGCAACGTATGCCTCACCGGCGAGCAGGAGATCTGGGGACCGCAGTTTAACCGCCCTTACTGCCATGTAGATGACCTGGCCCGTGCCGTGGTACTGGCACTGCAGGCGCCCGAGGCAAAAGTGAAATCAAATGTGTTTAATGTGGGCGATACCTCCGAAAATTATAGCAAACGTATGCTGATGGAAGAAATCCAAAAGCAACTGCCCAATGCAAAAGCTATTTATGTCGACCGCACAGAAGACCCCCGCGACTACCGCGTCAATTGTGATAAGATAAACAGTGAACTGGGCTTCTCCATCACCAAACGCGTACCCGATGGTATTCGTGAGATCATCAAGCTGATGGATAGCGGTATCATTGACGATCCCCGTTCCAAAAAGTTCAGCAATATTTAAGCACATTTTTCCAACCCTCGTCAATCATTAATTTTTATCCGCTATGCTTCTGCTGTCTGGACCCAATATTGCCGGCAATGAATGGAAATATGTGAAAGATTGCCTCGATACCGGCTGGGTATCTTCTGTGGGCGCTTATGTAACCCAGTTTGAAAATATGGTGGCCGAGTTTGCCGGTTGCCGTTATGGAGTAGCTACCAGCAACGGTACCTCTGCCCTGCACATTGCATTGATGCTGGCGGGTGTACAGGCCAATGATCTCGTGATTACTCCTAATATCACGTTTATTGCCACTGTCAATTCTATCAAATATACCGGCGCCGACCCGGTACTGATCGATGTGGATCCGCAAACCTGGCAGATGGACCTGGCTGTACTGGAAAACTGGCTGCAGCAGCAAACCCGTGCCAATGATAAGGGAGAACTGATCCATACCGGCTCTGGCCGTGTAGTGCGCGCTATTATGCCGGTGCATGTGCTGGGCAATATGTGCGATATGGATCAGTTGCTGGCTATTGCCGGCAAGTATCATCTGCCTATAGTAGAAGATGCTACAGAAGCGCTGGGCTCTTATTATAAGGGTAAGCATAGCGGTGGATTTGGTAAAATGGGCTGCTTCAGCTTTAATGGCAATAAGATCATCACCACCGGTGGTGGCGGTGTGATCGTGACCAATGATGAAGCACTGGCCAAAAAAGCAAAACACCTGACCACACAGGCCAAAAGCGATGCATTTGAATATATTCACGATGAGGTAGGCTACAACTATCGCCTGGTAAACGTGCTGGCTGCAATGGGTGTTGCTCAAATGGAATTGCTGCCTTCCTTTATCAAACGGAAAAAAGAAATTGATCTGTTCTATCGCCAGCAACTGAATGGTGTGGGCGATATTCGTTTTCAGCAGGTGCCGGATACGGTTGATGCCAACTGCTGGTTGTTTACATTCAGCACCAGTCGTCAGAAAGAAGTGTTGCGTGTACTGAATGAACAACAGATGCAGTCGCGGCCGTTTTGGGTTCCCATGAATCAGCTGCGCATGTTTGCCGGCGATATTTATGTGAGCAATAATGATCAGTCGGGCCAGGTGTATCAGCAGTGCCTGAGTATTCCCTGCTCTACCTATATAAAGGACGAAGAGCTGCAGGCGGTAGCTGATAAGATCAAATCTGTATTCTGATAAAGCCATACCCCTTTATTCTGGTCTATGTATCCTGTTGTCAAGCGTTTTTTTGATATCCTGTTCTCACTGATTGCCCTGGTGATCCTGTCGCCGGTACTCATCCCGATCATTATTTTGCTGAAGCTTACCGGCGAGCATGAAGTATTCTATCTGCAAAAGCGGATCGGGTACAGGAACCGCGAATTTTTTATCTGGAAATTCGCCACCATGCTCAAAAACAGTCCCAATATGGGCAGTGGTGATGTGACTACGCGCAATGATCCGCGCGTGACAGCGGTGGGACGTTTTTTACGTATCAGCAAGATCAATGAGCTGCCACAGCTGATCAATATCCTGAAGGGTGATATGTCGTTTGTAGGACCGCGTCCGTTGGTACGGGCAGGTTTTGAACGTTATAGCCCTGAACTGCAGGCGCGGGTATACCAGGTAAAGCCGGGCCTTACGGGCATCGGCTCGATCGTATTTCGCGACGAGGAGCTGATCATTACACAAAGCTCACTGCCGCCTCATGAGTGTTATCGCCAGGTAATCCTCCCGTATAAAGGAGCGGTTGAAATGTGGTATCAGCAGCATTATTCCTTTTATACAGACGTTATGGTGCTGTTTCTGACAGCATGGTATATCGTTTTCTCAAAAAGCAACCTGGTGCATAAAGTGTTTCCCTCACTGCCTGCCCGGAATTTTTAGCATACAGGCAGGGAAATAATTAAGTAATTTCATTCTGCTGAACTCTACGTGGCTATGTTTGGATTGTTTGGAAAATCAAAGGCGCGAACTGCCAGCTTCGATTTTTCGTTGCTGGGCACAGATATGCACTCGCATATTCTGCCGGGTATTGATGACGGTGCGCCTGAACTGGCGGCTTCGGTCGAACTCATTCGTGGTCTGAGTGAATTGGGGTATACCAAACTGGTGGCCACTCCCCACGTCATGTGGGATATGTACCGCAATACACCGGAGATTATCCAGGCACGTCTCGACCAGGTCAGGGCTGCAGTAAAACAGGCTGGAATAAAAGTAGAGCTGAGTGCCGCTGCTGAATATTTTCTCGATGAGCACGTAGAAGAGTTGCTTAAAAACAAAGAGCCGTTGCTGACCGTGAGTGGCAACAAAGTACTGGCGGAGTTTTCGATGGCTTTTCCCTCGCTCAATATTAAAGAGCTTTTGTTTGAAATGGTATTGCAGGGCTATCAACCGGTAATCGCACATCCGGAGCGGTATGTCTATCTGCAACGGAACAAAGAGTTTTATGATGAGTTGCGTGATGCCGGTTGTTTGTTTCAACTGAATATTCTTTCTATAAAAGGTTATTATGGCCGTACTGTGGCAGACCTGGCCCAGTACCTGCTCAAGCAGGGATATTATGATCTCGTAGGCACTGATCTGCATCATGCCCGGCACCTGGCAGAACTGAAATCGGTACCTGCACATCCGTTATTGATGGAGTTGATCGGGCAGGGGAGGATATTGAATAAGGAGTTGTAGGAGGATAAAAGGAAGAAGGAATATGGTGAAAGGTAAAGGGTTGGACAGCAGGTTGTAAATGATAGAAGCTCCACCTTTAACCTTCTGCCTTAAACCTTTGCCCTGATAGTTTGTATTTAATAGTACTATGAGCGCTTTTACCATTAAGGACCTGGAGAACCTCTCCGGCATTAAGGCACATACCATACGTATGTGGGAGCAGCGCTATAGTTTTCTCAAGCCGCAGCGGAGTTGTACCAATATCCGCTATTATACCAATGAACAGCTGAAGACCATACTGAACATTGCTTTGCTCAACAAGTATGGTTATAAGATATCGCATATCGACCGGATGCAGCCAGATGAGATATGTGCCCGCATACTGGAGCTAAGGGAAGCAGAAGCAGCGCAGGAACGGATCGTGAATGAGTTGCTGCGTGAAATGGTTGATCTCTGTACCGATGCGTTTGAGTGTACCGTCAACAAATACATCGCAGAGCATGGTATGGAGCGTACAGTAAGAGATATCATTTTCCCATTTCTCGAGAAGATCGGAATACTCTGGCAAACCGGTCATATACTACCTGCACAGGAACATTTTGTAAGCAATGTGATCCGCCAGAAACTCATTGTGGCGATCGATGGTCTGAAATGTCAGCCCAATGGAAAACGGTGTATGTTGTATCTGCCATCGGGCGAGTATCATGAGCTGGGATTACTTTTTCTCGCATACATCATCAAAAGCCGGGGTGGCAGGATCATTTATCTCGGAGCCAATGTGCCGGTCGACGATGTGACGAGTGTTGCCAAAAGCCTGCAGCCAGATATGGCCTTTATACACCTGACCAGCACTTCGCCTCAGTTTAATTTTGAGAAATTGCTGCGCCAGGTTGAGCAACATATGCCGGGCCTGCCTACCTATATTTCCGGTACTCTCGTACAGCATTACAGGCGTACGCCACCACACAATGTGACGTTCAAATACAGCCTGCCCGAAATGATGGAGTTTATTGAATCTATTGAAAATCAATAAACTAAATTAATTTTTTGCTCTTCACATTTCCCTAACAAAATTAAGTTGGCCGGGGTCTCTGTTTTGTTTAACTTTAGGCCCTATAAAATTAAACAAAAGAAATGCCCACTACAGATTTTAATGAGGTTTTGCTTGAGAATGCTGACTTTCTCAAGCCCTTTGCCATTAATCTGACAAGGGATAGTGAAGCAGCCAACGACCTGTATCAGGAAACATTGTATAAAGCTCTTGCCAATAAAGAGAAGTACAATGTCGGTACCAATATCAAAGCATGGTTGTTTACGATCATGCGCAACATATTCATCAATGATTATCGCCGTAAGGCCAAGCAGCGCACTATTTTCGACAGCACGCCCAATGATTATCTGATCAACCTCAAGCAGGCTTCAGTTAATAATGGTGCGGAGACCGATCTGCGTATGAAGGAAATCTATGCGGCGATTCATCAGTTGCCGGAGATATTCAAGATTCCCTTTCAGCTTTATTTCGACGGGTACAAGTACCAGGAGATAGCAGATCTGCTGGATGAACCGTTGGGTACGGTAAAGAGCCGTATACACTTTGCACGCAAACTTTTAAAAGAACGCATCAGTCGCCATTGATTTGATTTGCAGCTATGGCAGCGCGCAGAAAAGTTATTGTAACAGGCAGTGGCTTTGCAGGACTTTCTGCGGCAACCTTTATGGCCCGTGAGGGCTGGGAGGTGACTGTATTTGAAAAAAATAATACACCCGGCGGGCGTGCAGCCCAGTGGGTGCAGGATGGTTTTGTGTTTGATAAAGGCCCCAGTTTTTACTGGATGCCCGATGTCTTTGACAGATACTTTGCCCAGTTTGGCCGCCAGGTGAGCGATTATTACAAACTACACCGGCTCGATCCATCGTACCGGGTATACTGGAATGATGAATATACAGATGTGCCTGCACAACCGGAGCAGTTAAAGCAGTTGTTTGAAAGCTGGGAACCAGGCAGTGCAGCACGGCTGGATAACTATCTGAAAGGTGCCGGTTACAAATATGAGGTGGGTATGAACAGGCTGGTATATAAACCCGGCAGATCATTGCTCGAGTTTATGGACTGGCCCACCCTCAGCGGTATGTTCCGGCTCGACGTATTTACGTCCATACGCCGGCATATTGCGCATTACTTCAAACATCCCCGTATCAGGCAACTCATGGAGTTTCCTGTGTTGTTTCTGGGAGCATTGCCGCAGGATACACCAGCTCTCTACAGCCTCATGAATTATGCAGATATCAAAGGAGGTACCTGGCACCCCGCGGGAGGAATGTATTCGGTAGTCCGTGCGATGGTGCAACTGGCCGAAGAATTGGGTGTACAGTTCAGCTATGCAGAAGAGGTAAAAGAGATACGTGTAGAGTTGGGTCGCACTACAGGTGTGATAACCGATAAAGGAAATTATGCTGCAGATGCAGTGATCAGCGGGGCAGACTATCATTTTACAGAGACCAGGCTGCTGCAGCCACAGTATCGCAGCTATTCAGAAAAATACTGGAACTCGCGGGTGATGGCGCCTTCCTGCCTGTTGTATTATGTGGGAGTAAAAAAAAGACTGACCCGTTTGCGTCATCATAACCTGTTCTTTGATGTACCTTTTGAACCCCATGGTCATGCTATTTATAAAGAACCGGCATGGCCATCCAGCCCATTGTTTTATGTGAGTATTCCTTCACTTACAGATCGTACGATGGCACCAGAGGGTGGGGAGACACTCGTTTTCCTCGTGCCGGTGGCTTCGGGCCTGCAGGGTGATACGGAAACATTGCGTAAAGACTATTTTGAACACATAGCTGCGCGGCTTGAAGAGCATAGCGGTGAGACGTTCAGAGATGCCATTGCCTGCTGGCAGTCGTATTCGGTAAGTGATTTTGTGAAGGATTATCATTCATTCAGGGGCAATGCCTATGGACTGGCCAATACGCTGCGGCAAACGGCTATTCTGCGCCCATCCTGCCAAAGCAGGAAAGTAAAGAACCTGTTTTTTACCGGCCAGCTTACCGTACCGGGTCCCGGTGTGCCTCCCAGCCTTATCAGTGGTGAGGTGGTGGCAAAACAACTTATCAAAGCCACCCGCTGATATTTTCGACAGAAACAACAAAACTGCCTGCATGATACAACTGTTTCATACTGCCAGCGAAGAATGTAGCAATACGGTGACCCGGCGATACAGTACTTCTTTTTCTTCGGCTATTCGTATGCTGCATAAAGATCTTCGCGCACCTGTATGCAATATTTATGGGTTTGTGCGCATGGCTGATGAGATCGTAGACAGCTTTCACGATTTTAATAAAGAACATCTGCTGCAGGAGTTCAAACAGGAAACATACCAGGCCATCCAGCGTGGTATCAGCCTGAATCCTATTTTACATAGTTTTCAGCGTACGGTCAACCAGTACGATATTGATCATGGCCTTATTGATGCTTTTTTCAGGAGTATGGAAATGGATCTGACCCGGAAAAATTATGATCAGAAGGGCTATGAAGAATATATCTATGGCTCTGCCGAAGTAGTGGGCCTTATGTGCCTGACTGTTTTCTGCGAAGGCGACAAACAGCGGTACGAAGAATTGAGAAAACCTGCAAGGGCACTGGGTGCTGCTTTTCAAAAAGTCAATTTTCTGCGCGATATCAGGGCCGATCATTCCGGGCTTTCGCGCGTTTATTTTCCCCGTTGCGATTTTAATAATTTCACCTGCGCAGAAAAAAGGCAGATTGAAACAGACATACAAAATGATTTCAGGGAAGCTTATGCAGGCATTTTGCGGTTGCCGATCAAAGCCCGTTTTGGTGTATATGTGGCGTATAAATATTATTCATCGCTGTTTTGTAAAATAAAAAAAATGCAGGCCTCCTGCATTCTTACCAAACGGGTTCGTATTCCCAATCATTACAAATGGATGATCGTATTGCGGGCGACAGTAAAAAAACAGCTAAGGCTCATCAATGCAGAAAACCCTGCTGCCGCTGCAGGTTAAATAAACCCGCATAAGCAAAGCCGTTTATAAGGCTTTTGGTAAATTTGCAGTTGAATTGAAAAATAGTTGATCATGGAAGAGCAGGTAGTGTTGGTTAATGAAAGAGATGAACCGGTTGGACTGGCAGGTAAACTGCAGGCACATCAGGAGGGTTTGCTGCACAGGGCGTTCAGTGTTTTTATTTTTAATCCCGAAGGCCAGTTGTTATTGCAACGCAGGGCGATGGAGAAATATCACAGTGCCGGATTGTGGACCAATACCTGTTGCAGTCATCCGCGCAACGAAGAGCCGGTAGCACAGGCCGCTGCCCGGCGCTTGCAGGAGGAAATGGGATTTTCGGCACCCCTCATCGGCATATTTGATTTCATCTATAAAGCAGATTGTGGAAATGGATTGCAGGAGCACGAGTTTGATCATGTATTTGCCGGCGAATATTTCGGCATTGTACCCTTCAACCCTGCCGAGGTGATGGATAGCCGCTTTATGAATATGATAGCCATTCAGCAATGGCTGGAAAGAGAGCCGGAAGCTTTCACCGTTTGGTTCAGGCTGGCTTTTCCACGCATCCAGGAATGGTGGGCTTCCAAATATGCATCAATAGCTGCCTGATGACAGTTTTGTATTATATACTGGTTTTGCTGGGCACATTTGCGGCCATGGAAGGAGTTACCTGGCTTACGCATCGTTATGTGATGCATGGATTTCTCTGGTATCTGCACAGGGATCATCATCAGACAGAACCCGGATTCTTCGAAAAAAATGATGCCTTCTTTATCATATTCGCTATTCCCAGTTTTTTACTGATCCTTTTCGGTTCGCTCAACCAGGTATGGTGGATGCAGGCGATTGGTTTTGGGATCATGGCATACGGCTTTGCCTATTTCCTGGTACACGATGTGATCATTCACCAGCGGTTCAAATGGTTTACCCGCAGCAATAATACCTATGTGCGTGCCATCCGCTGGGCACATAAAATGCATCATAAGCACCTCGGCAAACATGATGGCGAAAGTTTTGGAATGCTGCTGGTAGCCCGCAAGTACTGGCACAAGATCCGCCGCGACAAACAGCTGATGGCCGGTAATAAAAAAGTGGAATATGCACCGGAGCACTCAGCCGAGTGACCGCCGGATGCCGACCGGCGAATACGCATGAGCAATCAATCAACTTCTTATCAGCTTATTATTGCCGGCGCCGGCGCTGCCGGCCTCAGCCTGCTCATGCGCCTGGCCAGTAATGGTTACCTCGAAAAGAACCGGGTATTGCTGATCGACAAAGAAGAAAAAAATCAGAATGACCGCACCTGGTGCTTTTGGGAAACTGACCCCGGTTTTTTTGAGGATGTCGTATACCGGCGCTGGTCGCAGCTCGATTTTTTCAGCAATGATTTTTCCGGTGCGCTTACTATTTCTCCTTACCAGTATAAACTGATTCGCGGGATCGATTTTTACAAATATTGCTTTGACACCATACGCCCGCATCCGAATATTACCTGGTGGCGGGCCAATGTGCAGTCTATAAAAGAAACACCGGAAGGGGTGAGGATAGCGGTGGAAGGTGAAGAAGAAAGATGGTATGCCGGAGCCCGCGCCTTCAGCTCTCTGCCGGCACGGGTTACAGATCAGCCCAATGCCATTCATTTGCTGCAACATTTTAAGGGATGGGTTATCCGTACAGAACAACCCCGCTTTGATTCCGCCCGGGCCACCTTAATGGATTTTCGCATCAGTCAGCAGCCGGGCACGGCCTTTGTCTATGTATTGCCTTTTTCTGAACAGGAAGCACTGGTAGAATATACGCTGTTTACTCCTGCACTGCTGCAGTCTCAGCAATACGAAGAGGGATTAAGAGATTACCTGCAACAATACCTGCACCTGGATAGCTATACCGTGACAGCAGAAGAATTTGGTGTGATACCTATGACCAATACACGGTTTCCCCGGCGCGTGAATGGAGTGTTTCAACTGGGCACAGCCGGTGGACAAACCAAAGCTTCGAGCGGATACACATTCCGGTTCATTCAAAAACAGTCAGATGAGCTGGCCGCAGCATTGCTGCATGGCACACCCATCGATAAAATTGGTACAAGTGCTGCACGCTTTCGTTTTTATGACGAAGTATTGCTGCAGGTACTGCACCGGCAGTTGTATCCCGGCCACCGCATATTCTCCCGGCTGTTTAGCCGCAATGCAGCAGCGCAGGTATTCCGTTTTCTTGATAATGAAAGTAAGCTCCCCGCTGAACTCCGGCTGATCAGCAGCCTGCCCGTATGGCCGTTTCTGAAAGCAGCCCTGCAGAAAAAATCTCCTTACTGATCGGGATCCAGCTGCATAAATTCCCGTTTCACCGCTTTAAGCATACTGAACAATTGCGCTACCTGTATCAGCAGCATGACCACCAGTGCCAGCAATACATACCAGGGTAGTTTCACTTTGTCGATACCGGTGATGTTCTGAAACCTTTCCAGCTGCCAGCCGGCCAGCGCTGCACCAAAGGCCATACCTACCAGCAGGAATGAAAGCAGGGAGTATACCACTTTCATAAACATGATACGCATGGTAGAATAGCCTACTTTGAAGTTCTCAAAAATGGCGGCAGGAATGATCAGCACCAGGGTGATCCAGCTCCAGTTTTTACCAAACCAGCTATCGCTGAGTGTAAGGTTAAGAACCAGTATCAGCAAAATGGAAAGTAATCCCCAGGGAAAAAGAAGAAAGGAGGATGGTTTAGCCGAGGTGGGCATAATAGTTTAAGTTTTATAGGAGAAAGTTACTCATCTTTCGGCAGATACCGGAAGGATTATGAGGAAAGGTACTTCTCCACAAATGTCCTGCAGTAGTCTTTTATCTGATCTCTGACGGCAATAAAAGCTGCTTCAATTTCCGCCTCTGTACCAGTAGTACGTGCCGGATCGGGAAAGTCGTGATGCAGGACAAGCGCCGGACCCGGCCATACAGGACAGGCGCTGCGTGCATTATCGCATACGGTTATAACCACATCAAAATTCAGCCCGGCATATTCGGTGAGTACATTGGAAGTATGGCCCGATATATCAATACCATCTTTCTGCATTGCAGCAACAGCCCGGGGATTAAGGCCATGTGCTTCCACACCTGCACTGTATATCATCGCCTGCTCTCCACAGTACTGGCGCAGATACCCTTCGGCCATCTGGCTCCTGCAACTATTGCCCGTACATAATACCAGTATCTTTTTCATTTAATAAAAATAATCAGGTTTAGTTGCAGCAACCCGGCGCGCAGCAGCCTGCCGGTTTTTCTGCATAGACGGTGATACTAAAAATACCCTGTCCTGCCGAATTGAAGGATGCGATTTGCTCAGGTGTGAGATAAGCGCCCAGGATATCGTCCGGAATATGAATAGCCTTTTCTTTCTGCACTGTAATACCGGTGAATCCATTGTCTGCAACAATAGCCATATATTCATTTCGCTCAATGGCACCGGCCACACAACCGGCATACATTTCAGCAGCACTGCGTAAGGCATCAGGAAGATCTCCCAGCAGCACCACATCTGAAATACTGAAATGACCACCGGGTTTAAGTATCCGGAAGATCTGCTCAAATACGGCTTTTTTATTGGGCACGAGGTTCAACACACAGTTACTTACCACCACATCGACTGAATTGTCTGCAAGAGGTAAATGTTCAATGTCACTCAGTACGAATTCCACATTCCGGTATCCCAATGCGGTAGCATTGGTGCGTGCCTTTTCGATCATGGCCGGTGTAAAATCAATACCAATCACCTTTCCTTCTTCGCCAGCCTCTCTCCGGACGATAAAACAATCGTTGCCTGCTCCCGAGCCAAGATCAACTACTGTATCACCTGATTTGATACGGGCAAATTGGGTGGGCAACCCGCAACCCAAACCCAGGTCGGCTGCCGGCACATAACCTTCTACCTGGCTATAGTCATCGGTCATGATATTGGTAATGTCGGGACTGCAACCGCTGGCCCCGCAGCAGGATGCCTGATTAGTTTCTACCGACTGACCGGCAATGACCGTATATTTTTCCTGTACCAGTTGTTTTAATGCGTTGTCATTGTTCATGGTTACTGTTTTATTTATTGTAATATTGCGATGAATAGATTCAAAAAAAATCAACAACACTCATCACGGTTAACATACTCTTCGAAGAAGCCGGACAAAGTAGTCCGGTACTGATCCCATATTTTTTTGTCAATACAATAGCATACACTGGTCCCTTCTATGTTACCTTTTATCAGCCCTACTTTTTTTAATTCCTTAAGATGCTGACTGATCGTTGCCTGTGCCAGCCCCAACTCGTCGACCAGCTCGCCACAGATGCAGGCCTGAGCTTTTATGAGATGTTGCAGGATTGCAATGCGTGCCGGATGCCCGAGTGCTTTCATGATGCCGGCCAGGTGATTTTGCCGTGAGGTGAATATTTCAGATTTAGTAAGTCCCATATTCATCGCAATATTACGATTAAAAGTGGTTCGAAAAAATTTTTCCTGAAAATTCATTCCCCGGCTACCCGAAGAGGGATATCTACCATCAGCGTAAAACCCTGTCCCGGAGCTGTATGAATGCTGATATTGCCATTGTAAATGCTGGCGCGCCCTTTCATATTCCGCAGCCCAATGCCGCCGCTATTGTTGTTGCTGTCCATGCCACGACCGTCGTCGGTAATACGCAAATGCAACAGCTGGTTCTGGGTGATGATCTCGATAGTCACCAGCCTGGCCTGGGCATATTTGACAATATTGGTGCATTGTTCCTGCGCTATGCGGTAAATGGTGAGTTTAAGATCGTCGCTCAGCAATGACTCATTCAACTGGTCGTGGATGAGATGTACTTCCACTCCCGAATTGCCCAGCATGGTTTGAGCCAGCCGCGATATCAGTTCGGAAAGGCTTTGCTCTACAAAATCGGGTGTGGAGAGCTCATGCGCAATTTTCCGGTTTTCTTCTATTGCATTCTGGATATGCCCGATACAGGTGGCGATCATTTCCAGGTTCTTTTCTGGATTGTTTTTGACCATGGATAACAACAGCTTTGCTCCTACCAGTATCTGGTTTACATTATCATGTAGTTCTTCTCCGATTGCGTTGCGTTCTTTTTCCTGTGCTTCCAGGGCAATGGCGGTGAGCCGTTGCTGCTCGCGGCGTTGCTGATCCAGCAATTCTTCTTCCAGCTTTTTTCTTTCGGTAATATCTGTGATGGCCCCAATGGCCCGGAGGGCTCTTCCGTTAATGTCGCGGATGAAAATAGCATTGTTAATGATGTTGAGCAGCCGCGGTTCTTTATTGTAAATGCGGTATTCGTCCTGCCAGTGCATACGCTGCGGATCATTGCGGGCTGCCCTGAATCCTTCACGAACCCGCTCCCGATCGGTAGGAAATACAAAATTGCCACTCTGCGCTACCTGCCAGTCGAGGTCGAGGTTAAGGCCGTAAAGTTTTTCCTGACCTTCATGTACCAGCGTTTCTCTGTTGTCAAAATTCAGTTCCCAGATGATATCCGATGCCGCCTGGGTGGCATATTTAAACCGTTCATTACTTTCCTGCAATTCTTCTTCGGCTTTTTTGCGGGCGGTAATATCGATACGGATAGAGAGATATTGGTAAGGTTTCCCCTTTTCATTAAGAAACGGGATGATGGTGGTATCTACCCAGTAGTGGGTGCCGTCTTTGGCCCGGTTGCGGAATTCGCCCCGCCAGATATTGCCATGAGCGATAGTGACCCACAGCTCACGAATATATTCGGGCGGGTGGAAAGATGAATTAATGATGCGGTGGTCGTGCCCGAGCAATTCGTCTTTTTCATATTTGGAAATGGTGCAGAAATTGTCGTTGGCATAGAGGATAATCCCTTTCTGATCGGTGATGGCTACAATGGCGGAATGGTCAAGGGCATACCGGTAGTCGGCAATTTCCTTGTCGGCACGTCTTTGCTTGAGGGCAGCTTCGATAGCAGATGGCAGGCGGATGAGCCGGTCTTTGAGGATATAATCATCCGCCCCCTGTTTAATAATATTAGCTGCATATTCTTCCGAAACGGTACCCGTTATCAGGATGAAAGGCAGATGCGGGAACCTTGCCCGCACCAGTTGCAATGCTTCTGTGGCATTGTATTGGGGCAGGGTATTGTCAGACAGGATGAGGTCAGGCACTTCATCGTCCAGTGCCTGCAAAAACTCTTCGCGATTGCTGACATGCCTGAACTGACATTCGATGGGGCTTTTTTTGACGGCCCGTTGTATCAGTTCCGCATCCGCAATATTGTCTTCGAGTAATAATATTCGTAATGGCAGGTTCATTACCTAAGCAGGAGGTTGGTTGAGCAATAACCAGTAAAATCCCAGATTTTTAATAGCCTGGGCAAAACCTTCAAAATTTACCGGCTTTACAATATAGCTATTGGCACCCAGGTCGTAACAGCGCTGAATGTCGGGGTTCTCTTTCGAGCTAGTCAGGATCACAACGGGCAGTGAGCGTGTTCTGGGATCATCTTTGATCTGTTGCAGCACTTCGATGCCATTTACTTTGGGCATCTGAATGTCGAGCAGGACCATTTTGGGGGTGTATTGTACTTCCCGTGTGTCGGCATATCTGCCTTTGGCGAAAATAAATTCCAGTGCTTCTTCTCCGTTTTTTACATGCACCAGGTGATTGGCCATATTGTGTTTGCGCAACTCACGTATGGTGAGCTCTGCATCGGCAACATTGTCTTCAACCAACAGTACTTCTACTGAGTTGGGGTTCATAGCTGAGGTTTTTGGTTTTCGTTTTATTGATCGGGCAATGAAAAATAGAATGTCGCACCTTCGTCTACCCGGCCTTCGGCCCATACACGTCCGCCATGACGGCTGATCACTTTCTCTACCAGGGCCAGGCCCACACCGGTACCTTCAAACTCTTCGGGACCATGCAGGCGTTGAAACACCTTGAACAGTTTGCTGCTATACTGAGCGTCAAATCCCACGCCATTGTCCTTTATCCGGAATACAATAAAGTTATTTTCCCGGTAAGTGTCAATAGCAATTATGGCCTGTGGTCTTGTGCTGCTGTATTTGATGGCATTCGAAAGCAGGTTGATCCAGACCTGCCGCAGGGTGTTTTTGTCAGCAAATACCGGAGGAAGCGGGCCAATGTTCCAGCTGATCTGGCCAGCTGTCCGGGAACTGTTTTGGGCGGTAAGTTCCCCAATGATCTCATTCACCATCTTGTCGCTCAGCAGCTCGGTTTTCATGAGTTCCTGCTTGCCCATGCGCGAAAAGGCCAGCAGGTCATCGATGAGGTGGCCCATTTTCTCGGTATTCTCTTTAATGATACCGGTAATACGCCGGGCTTCATCGTCCAGCTTGCTGGCATAATCCTCTTCGAGTATGGTGGTAAAACCAATAATACCCCGGAGTGGTGCCCGCAGGTCATGTGATACAGAGTAGGTAAATGCTTCCAGCTCTGCATTGGTTTTTTTGAGTTCTGTTTCCAGCGTTTTGCGACTGGTAATATCTCTCACCGATGCAGATACCATCATACCTTCCTGGGTACGGATGGGTGAGAGGCTGATCTCGACCGGAAAAGAGAGTCCATTCTTTTTGACCGCATTAAGTTCCAGACCTTCTCCCATGGATCGAACGCGAGCAGCTTTCATATAATTGTTCCGGTGCATTTCATGTGCACCTTTCAGGCTGGCGGGCATCAGTACCTCTACCGGTTTGCCGATCAGTTCATTTCGCCTGTAGCCAAACAGGTTCTCTGTCTGGTGGTTGATCATTTTGATAAGGCCTGACTCATCGACGATCACGGTGGCGTCTGGTGCAGCATCCAGCAGGGCGCGGAATTTTTCTTCATTGAGTTGCTGCTGGCGTATGCCGCTACGTATGCGATGAATCACCAGTATGCTTAAGAGTACGCCGGCAACCAGAATGGAATAGAGAATGATGTTAAGCGTGCCAACAGTGCGTTCATTGGCCGAGCGGCGTACCTGCAGCAGGCTGTGCTCGGTTTCTTTCATGCTGGCAGTCAGGGTGCGCACGCTGTCGGTTTTGATCCTTCCCCTGAGCGTCATCACTACCGCATGACTGGTATCGCTCAATGGCTGTTGAACAAGGCTGGCAGCCTGCCTGGAAAATTCCATACGTACACGGGCCAGCAAAGCAAGGGAGTCGCACCGGCGGGACTGAATAGGATTATCGCGGGTAAGGTGTTTTAGTCGTTCGATCTGTCGTTCTATCAGTGCCTCAGACCGCTGGAGATCATCCAGGTAAAAATCCCTGCCCGTGATCAGGTAACCACGGGAAGCTGATACATTGGCCATGACGCCAATTTCAAAATCCTGGATATGCCGCAATACCTCTTCGGTGTGCAATACGGAGGCGGCGGTATCTTTTACACGCTGTGACTGGCGGTAAGAGATAAAGAACACGCTTGCAATGGCTATTATTACCAGTGCCAGGGTGAGTGTCAGAACCTGTGAGATGGATGCAGTCCGGGCCATAACGAAAAAAATAGTTGATGCACGGACTTTTTAATCGTGCACGATCAAGTATTGATTTCAGAATTAATCGGCCTTTCCGGAGGCTTTTGCTGTTTCCGGCCATGCGCTGTGAGCCTGGCTGGTGGTGGCATTAACTACAACAAGATAAAACTTTTTTGTTAATAGTAAAGCCGTGTTATCACGGTAGGGCCTTCAACAAATGTTGGCTCGAAAGCCAACAAATTGAGCAGGATCAAGATACTGAATAAATAATTATGACAGAAAGATTGGAAATTCATTAGTAATATCACATATTGGTTCACACATACATTTATTTATGGCTGAAGAAGACGTAATTCTGAAGAAAATCGGGAAACGCATCCGCGCAAAGCGCCAGGAGCGTAACCTATCACAGCAGGATCTGGCCGACAAGTGCGGTATCGAAAAGGCAAACCTTTCCCGTATTGAATCGGGTCAGGTAAACCTTAAGGTGCTCACTTTGCGAAGAATTGCCCAGGCACTGCGCACACCTGTTCGCGACATTTGGGTTTAACAACAGGTGCACAAGCTAAAGCCTGGTTGCCGGATCCCTCATCGGTAACCAGGCTTTTACCTTTCTGTCCCCAATTGTGGGAAAAGCCCCCTTTTTTGCCGCTTCGAAATGTACTAAATTGTCACCCGGCTCAAATCCTATCCCGGATTATGCAGGAGCGTGCCGGTCTTCTATCAGGCCGGCCATGTAGCATCCCCTGTATGCCTTAAGGCTGGCACTGCTTGAAAACTCGACAATGCGACGATTAGTACTCCATGCGCTGCTTTTGCTGGGCGCCATTTTATATTTCTTACCCCAGTCCGTACAGGCCCGACAGGCCGATGGCGATTCTATTCTATCCAACTTTGTATACCGGGGCTGGAACAATCAAACAGGTTTACCTCAGAATACGGTCTATGACCTCACCCTCGATAAGGAAGGCTTTTTATGGGGTGCTACCGAAGAAGGCCTTTTCCGGTTTGACGGCGGTGACTTTACAATTTTTAATGAAGGTACCGCTCCGGGTATCGGCTCCAATACCTTTTATGCACTGGCTGCCAGAGGCAACAGTGTATGGGCCTGTAACCGTACTGGCCTGGTACGGATCGGAAAAAAAGTAGAACAACTCATCGACCTCAGCCATCACACACAGGGCGGCTGGATAAAATGTATGGAGATAGATGATGAGGGACGGGTATGGATCGGCGCCAGCAATGGCAACTTATTTTATTATCACAACGGACAGGTAAAACAGGCCGGCATGTGGAAACAGGACCGGGCAGGCTCTGTAGACGTCCTGCGCTGGTCACCGCAGGGACTCTTTGTCGGATGTGCGCGTGGCCTGTTCCTGATAAGATCCGAAGAAGATGTGGAAGCCGCTCCGGTTCCTTACTTCAAAAATATGATGATCACTGCGCTGGCCACCGGGCCTGATCAGCAGATATGGGTAGGTACCGGCGGCAATGGATTGATAAGAATGGGTGAAGACACACTTGCGCTGACCGAACAAACCGGTCTGAAAGAAAATTATGTCAGCAGTCTTTACTACGCGCAGGACGGACGCCTTTGGATCGGTTACCGCAGTGCCGGATTCCAGATATATGAAAAGAAAAAGCTGCACACTCCCGAGCAGGGGCGATACGCACACGATGGGGTACGGGTGATCCTGGCAGCCGGTGGTGATGTGACCTGGATCGGCACCAACTCATCGGGGCTGATACAGATCCGGCCTGCACTCATCCGCACGCCACCAGCCGGCAGTGCGCTTAACGGACGTATCACGTTGCCCATTTATCAGCACCCTAACGGAGATATCTGGGTAGGCTCGGCAGGAAGGGGTGTGACCCGTTTGCAACCTGACGGTAAGGTAGATACCTACCAGCAGAATAATGGGCTGTCGAATAATCTTGTGCTTTCTATATACGGTCGCGGTGATTATATCTATATCGGAACGTCGAATGGCCTGGACCGGTTCAATATTCGTCGTGCAGGTTTTGACCGGCATTATACAACCTATCATGGCTTGCGCAACAACGGGGTGCTGAGTCTTTTTACAGATTCGGAAAATACCATCTGGATCAATACCCGCCAGGGTGGGCTGCACCGGATGGATACAAACGACCGGATTGAAGTAGTAGCGCTGCCCGACAATGTAGCCAATGCCACCCTGATCTGTGCATTTGAAGACAAACAGGGCAACCGCTGGTTTGGTAGCCGGGGTGTAGGTATGATCCGCATCGACCGGCAGGGACAGATCACGACCTATTATCATGCCCAGGGATTCCCTTCGGATATCGTGTATTCTTTTTTTGAAGACAGCGACGGCGATATCTGGATGGCTACGGAAAAAGGGCTTGTCGTATTCAGCAAGGACCGGTTCCGTGTATTTGGACAGGAATCCGGTCTGCGTTTCAACGAAACCTACCGCATACTTCAGGATCCGGATGGTTATATATGGCTCAGTGGCAACCAGGGATTGCAGCGTATAGCCCTGCAGGACCTGCTGCACGTAAAACATATGGTGGGAGAATCGGCTCATATGCCTGTAAGACTCTTCAATGAATTTGACGGCATGCCCAATGCAGAGGCTAATGGTGGCTTTTTTCCGGCAGGCTGGCGTATGCAGGATGGGTCGTTGTGGTTTCCTACTTCGGGCGGGGTAGCTGTTGCCGACTCCCGGCTGGTACGTGAGCAAACCAACAAACTGAATATCCAGGTACAATCACTCCGTTTTGGCGACGAAGAATTTTTTGGTGACCAGCCCATTAGTTTGCCTCCCGGGGTGTATAATTTTGAAATACGCTATACCAGTATCGATTTTGCGAAAGCATCCGATATCAAGTTTCATTACCGCCTCAAGGGACTAAGTGATAAATGGACTGCAGCGGGCAACCGGCATATAGCTTATTTCTCTGCCCTGCAGCCTGGCAAGTATACATTTGAAGTACGGGCCGAACGTTATGGGGAATGGTCGCCTACGGTGATGATGGCGTTTACCGTGAAGCCACAGTTTTATCAGACAATCTGGTTCAAAATAGTAATAGGCCTTCTGCTGCTGGGAGTGGCTGCCGGTGTGGTGCTCTACCTGCGTCAGACTGCCCGCCGCAAGATCCGCGAGCAGCAACTGATCAATAAGGCACAGATAGATGGCCAGGAAAAAGAACGGCAAATGATCAGTATCGAGCTGCACGACGGGGTAAACCAGCAGCTGTCTACAGCCAAAATTTACCTCGACTATGCACGTACACATGAAGCAGACCGTGGGGAACTAATTGCCAAAAGTGCCGAAGTGGTGCATAAAGCCATTAATGATATCCGGGATCTTTGTCATTCGCTCACTCCGCCGGGATTAAAAGACATGGGTTTTAGAGAAGCGTTGCAGGATATGCTTTATTCCTATGAAAAAGTAGGAAAGTTTATCCCGCATCTGCGCTTCGATCTGCCTGACGACGTGATGGGAAAGGATCTGCAGTTTACACTTTACCGTATTACCCAGGAACAACTCAATAATATTGGTCGCCATGCCGAAGCCCGGAATGTATGGCTTGAGTTTAAAGCGGCAGGGCCCATGGTACAGGTTACTATTACGGATGATGGCAAAGGGTTTGACCTGGCCGATTACAAAGGCGGACTGGGTTTTTCCAATATGCGCAACCGCTTATCCCTGTATCAGGGAAAAATGGATATCCGTAGTACACCGGGCAATGGCTGCACGCTGCAATTGCAGGTACCGCTCCGGGCAAAACTATAAGTTGGGTAAATACTGGCTGCAGATGAATACGATCAGGGAGGTCTAAACATTTGTATAGATGCTGATTAATAAAACAGTCTTCTGCAGGTGTGGATCAAAAACGGGCTTTCCGTGCTATTCAGACAACAGGCGCAATAGAATGGTTGCAGGCAGGGGAAATCTTTTTGCAGAAAAAGCCGGTATTATCTATTTATTGACTGCGATCAATCGGGCATGTATTGCAGTTTTTTCAATCGTGCTATGATAGCGCCTTTGGTACGTTCAAAGTATTCGGCCATTTCGCCGACAGAAGCTCCCCGGTCACACAGGTCTTTCAACTCTTCATCCAGCTCTGGTGTCCATGGTTGATATGCCGACTTGCCATTTTTGTATCGTTCGGCCGCTGTTTTTCCTTTCGATTGATCAGTACTGCCTGTACTGCGCCAGCCGGCAATACCCTGCCGGCCTCCACGGAGTGCGCTTTTACTGCGTTCTGCCTCGGTGATGTTTTTTTCGACAATGATATGTGGCGAAGAGGCCACCCCTTCGGGCAATAAAGATTCGGGGATATGCAGGCGGTATCGTGCCCGGGTGACGGCTACATACAGCAGGTTGATCTCTTCATTCCATTTGGCATGATCGGTCGACTGTGCATTTTTGGCATTTTCGGCCAGCATACGATCCAGCTTGCGGGCGGTTACAAAATCATCTACCAGGTGTACCACATCGTATTCCATGCCTTTGGCGCGGTGTACGGTCGAAAAGATCATCTCGGCTTTATCGCGGTCTGCGTCTCCGGTATGCAGATCCTTTAACTGCTGAATGATGTTGTGTATCTCGCTGCCATATTCCTTTACCAGTTCCAGCATCATGGCCAGTTGCTGATCCTCCGTTTTTTCAATATACTCTTCCAGGTCTTCTACAGTCTGCATGGAGCTGACCAGCTTGTCGCGTATACGATCATGCTTACCGTTGAACAGATTAAGTACATCGTAGAGAGAGGCGCCATCTTCTGCATAGGTGTAGCTGTTGATATTGCCTTCAAAGTAGATGTGTTTTACTTTCCGGTTGTCGGTTATATATGCAATAGCGCGCAGGAGTAATCCCAGGTTGGTACGGGCTATAGTGGCTTTTGTTTTTTCAGTACGCTGGCGTCCTTTGCCGGTAATAGCTACGGGGGCATGTTCGCCCAGTTTGCTTTTCCAGTCTAGCACAGCCATGGCCAGGTTGGCCATATCCTGCCGGAACCGGAAGCTGGCAGATAACTGCAGGGTGGGGAAGGTAGCCAGGGCCAGCGAGTTTACCGCATGCCTCCATCCATAGATCTGCTGGTGTGTATCACCTACGATCACCTTGCAGGCGGGCTGGCGCATGAATATATCCAGCATGGCGGCAGAAGCATCCTGACCTTCATCAAACAGGATATAATCAAAAGGCAGCTGCGGCCGGCTGAGCTGAAATTTCTTTAAATAAAAATCGTGGGTGATCTCGATGGACGCTTTGTCCATACGGGCCAGAAACTGGCGGGTACCCTGTTCTATATATGAATAAAACTGTTTTACAAAATTGCGCGCCTTGATATCTGTGATGGTTGTCAGGTAATCCAGCTCCTGTACGCGTGCCGCATCGCTATTGCAGAAATAGGTAATAAACCGGTTGATATGTGTGGCAATGATGTATTCGGCATGTTTTTCACCAGTAGCAGTAAGGCCGAGCAGATCGGCTATTTCATGGGTCTTGTATGACTGGGCACGTACCTTATACGGACTGCCTCTCATAATATGACGAAATGCCAGCGAGTGCGCCGTTTCTACCTGTACATTGATAAGGCCACGCTCCGCAAACCGGCGACTGGCTTCCTGGCGTACAGATTTATTAAAGGCAAGATATAAAATGCGCGACCGGGCCGGCCTGCTGGCAGCGTATTCAATAACCGTAGTTGTTTTTCCTGAACCTGCTACGGCATTGATCCGGATATTGCCCGATGATGCCAGTATCAGCTGTTGCTCCTTTGTAAGAGAAGAACTCTCTGCCGCTTCCACTTCCTTTTCCTTATGACTTGACGATTGACCACTCATACCTGACTGATTTCAACAAGCCACAAAGGTCGGCATAGGGCAGCAACCGATGAAGTGTTTTTTACTGAAAAAGGAAGTTGTTTTACACATGAATTTTCGTTTTTTTCACCAGAAACCGGGTAAGATCAGCATAATATCTGCCAATTAAATAGAAAAATGTTCGTACGAATCCTTCTATCTTGCGGAGACAGGTAAATGAACATTTATATTGTTTAAAACAGATTGCGTATGCTGAGCCGGTCCGCTTATAATAAAAGAAGGAACAAAATATTTTATCAGTTGCTGATCACGGCCTGCATGGGTCTGGCATTTGCTGCAACAGCATCTGCACAGAAGGTCACTACCCAATCGCAGTTTATTTATGATACGGCTCCTTTTAAAAGCTGCCATGCATCTACGCTGGCACAAACAAAGGAAGGGCTGGTGGCTGCATGGTTTGGCGGTACCGAAGAAAAAAATCCGGATGTGGAAATATGGTTTAGCCGTGAGGTCAACGGACAATGGCTGCCGCCTGTATCAGTGGCAAATGGTATCCAGAAAAACGGCACCCGTTATCCCTGCTGGAACCCGGTATTGTATCAATACCCCGATGGACCACTTTTACTTTTTTATAAGGTCGGGGCCGACCCGGTAGAATGGTGGGGAGAACTGAAGCGCTCCTACGACCAGGGGCATACCTGGTCGGCTGCGGAAAGACTGCCAGAGGGAATACTCGGACCCATTAAAAACAAACCGGTGTTACTGAAAGATGGCCGGCTTATCTGCCCCTCCAGTACCGAAAACAAGACGGATGGCCGCTGGCAGATACATCTCGAGATCACAAAGGATCAGGGGCGTACCTGGACCAAAACAGCTCCGCTCAATGATGGACTCAAATATCATATCATTCAGCCCAGCCTGCTTTTGTATGGCGGTGATTCATTGCAGCTGCTTTGCCGTAGTATGGAAAATCGTGTAGTATCCGTCTGGTCGGCAGATGGTGGCAAACAGTGGCAGGCGCCGGATACACTGTCTCTGCCCAACCCCAACTCAGGTACCGATGCCGTGACCATGAGCAATGGTCTGCAGGTACTGGTATATAATCCTACAGAACGATATCCCGGCAAATGGGGCGGATCAAGATCGCCTCTTGCGGTAGCCACCTCAACCGATGGCCGCAACTGGCATCCGCTGCTGACACTCGAAACAGAACCCGGCGAATATTCCTATCCGGCTATTATTGAATCAGCTCCGGGCCAACTGGTGATTTCGTATACCTGGAAGAGGGAGAAGATCAGGGTGTGGAAAGTAGTGATAAGGTAGAAGGTAAAAGGTGGAAAGTAAACAAGGTCGCATATCCCCCAGACCTTCTACCTTCCACCTTTTACCTTCTACTTTCTGACTATCTCTTCTCGATCTTACTGCTACTGCCATTCGCAAACCTCAACACATAATATCCCGGCAGCAGTGAACTGATATTTTTCTTTTCGGTTCCTTTAGTTACTTTAAACTGCATCATGACCTGTCCCTGCAGGTTATAGACCGTGCAAATGCTGTTGTGCAGTGCGGCATCCTGTATCTCAATGTACAGGTATTCGCTGGCAGGCGAAGGATACAGACGCACCGATGTTTGAGCGGTTTGATGGAAATTGACAGACCGGATGGGGGAGTAGGTCAGGCTGCCGTCTTTGTCTGTAAGACGGATGCGATAATAGTTAAGACCCGTACCGGGTTGATTATCGGTATAGCTGTATTCTTTTTTCTCCACGGACTGACCGGCAGCTGTATGGCGGCTGAGGTCGGTATACTGAATACCATCGGTGCTGCGCTGCACGGTAAAGTAATCGCTGTTGATTTCTGTCTGCGTAGACCAGTTGAGATTCACACTGGCTCCTGCCGGGGTTGCTGTAAATATTCCCCATTGTGCCGGCAGTGTAGTGCTTGGTACTGCACTTCTCGACGCATAGGAGTTGGCGCCCTGGTTGGCAAGTGTTGTTTTATTGGCACGTACCCGGTAATAATAAGTCGTACCTGTAGTGAGACCCGTTACCGCATAATTGGTGGCAGTGCCTACGTTGAGCGAGTTGTAGCCCGGTACAAAGCTGCTGAAATTGGCTGCAGTGGATACATCCAGCTGATAGTTATCTACGGTACCTACAGTGGGGGCTGTCCAGTTGGCAGTAAAACCGGCAGGGTTGATCTGACTGGCTGCGGTTGGCATCGGTGCTACCATGGCATAGCTTTCCACAAAATTGGAAGTGGCGCCGGTGAGTGCAAAGTTTAGCAGGTTGGCTGTGAGGTTGCTGCTGCTGTAATCCTTTACACGTGTCACAGCTGTGTTGCTGCCACCGCCAACACCCTGGTCCATTCGCAGGTAGGCGAGCAGCCCTGTTGTATTGCGGGGCAATGTATCATAGGCATAGGCGCGTACTTCGGCTTCGCTGCGTATACGGTCCCATACACGCACTTCATCGATCACGCCGGAGAAATAACGGTTATCGTCATTCCAGTTGCCGACCATCAGTTTGGAACCCGCACCCGGATCAGATACACCTACAGGACCCACGTTGCCTACGTCTACACGGGAGCCTACGGCATCACCGTTTACATACAGGCGCATGGTGGTGCGGTCCGTACCATTCCAGGTGGCCACCAGGTGATACCATTTGCCCGTTTGCAGGTTGCTCACCGGGTAGTCGATGTGGCTTACATTACTACCCGTATTCATACAAAAGAAAGCCAGGTTGTTGTTGTAAATAAGCAGTTCGATACCATTGCTGGTCCTCGATTTATTGACGATTTCCTGTGTGCCGCTGAGGCTATTGAACCGGACCCAGCACTCGAGTGTTTTGATGCTCTGTGCCGTGATCGAAGAACCACAATCGATATAATCGTTTACGCCGTCAAAATGCAGACCTGCAGCCGGAGGTGCCGGTATGGTAGCCGTGACGGTGATGGCGGCAGAGGTATCATTACAGCCATTGGTTACTACCAGCTTGTAATCGCCCGAAGCAGTAGCTATGTAACTGCTGCTGCTGGCACCACTGATAGCCACGCCATCGCGCAGCCATTGAAAGGCGGTACCGGTATTGCTGCTGCTGAGTGTCACCGAGCGGCCTTCGAGAAATGTGGTAGCCCCGCCAGCACTAATGCTTACTGCCGAATAAGTAACACCATATTTCTGATTGAGATAACGGTTGACCTGTGTGATCTCGCAAAGACTGAGTTTGCGGTTGTAGATGATCATTTCGGCCATGTCGCCGTTAAAAAAGTTGTTGTCACCATCCAGGCCGATACGGATGGCGTTGAGTGCATCGGTACCCATAGTGGTCTGATCGGTAAACTTGGTGACCAGCTGACCATTGAAGTATATGGCTGATCCATCTGTGCCACCTGCTTTACTGTATACAGCAGTCAGGCACTTTAACTGTCCCAACTGTCCGGCTCCGGTTACATTTATCGTATTGGGAGCTACATTACCAAATGAAACGGATCCCATATCGGGATCAGAAGCACGGCTGCTGAAAAAGAAACGGTCCCAGGCGCCATCATCACAACCCCATACCGCCTGGTCGCCTGAGCGGGTACCCTGTTTGTAAACAGTAAAGATGGTGATTTCGGGACTGGTCATAGCCCTGATATCCATTGGTGAAGAGTAGGCGGAACCTATTGTGGCCGATGTGCGGGTAAAACGGATCACACCCTTACCATTGATCTGGTTGCTCTGATAGGTTGGTGAAGTATATCCCGCTCCGGAGTTGAAGAGGGAGGTATGACGGCTATTTCCTGATTTGTCTCTCCAGCTGCTGAGTGTTGATGCATTGGCAGGCAAAGTGCCATTGCCATTAGGATCAGACGCATCCAGCCATAGTTGAAGATTGGTGATATCGGTCGGAATAGTTTGTGCCTGCACGCGGGCGGATGAAGCCCACAGATATAAGGCAATGAGCCCGAAACGGACTAACTGGTTCATAGATATTGGTGGTTTGTTTAATTAAATATCAACGGAAAATGAGGCGGAACGATCGGGAGTTGGCTATTGAGACAGGAGGAGATAAGTATCCGCGTCCAGGATTATACAGATGCATGTTAGTGTTTTTCAGGTAAAAGGATATTGAACTGCAAGATAGAAAAGGATCACCCTGAAATCAATTGATATTAATCAAAAAATAGACACAACTCGCTTTAAATCAATTAAATAGGTGTAAACCATTAGTTCCGCCTTTTCCCTTATGAAAAAATAAGTGGCAAAAGAAGGCTGACATTGCCCTGGTTACCCGTCTTTGAATGACTTGCACACCAGCACCATATGTACACTGGTTGCTGCGTGTAAACAGCCGGCCGGAAGGTTTTTATAAAAACTGGTTATTTTTGAAGCTAACCACCATCAAGTCCATGTATCTGCTATCTGAGTATTATTATGTGATACTGATCCTTCAGCTTATCTGCGTATGGCATTGCGTGCGCAAGGGAAATGATAATAAATGGCTGTGGATCATCATTCTTCTTCCGGTGATCGGCTGCCTCGTTTATTTTTATTCAGAGATACTGACCCGGCGCAATGTGAATGAGCTTCGTTCAGGTGTGGCATCGGCGGTGGTACCTGGGCTTTCTGTCCGTAAGCTGGAAGAACAACTCCGTTTTTCTGATACATTCCAAAACAGGATTGCGCTGGCAGATGCATTACTGCAGAGGGGTGACACACAGCGGGCCATCGGGTTGTATGAAAGCAGTTACGCCGGAGTATTCCAGGAAAACGAACACCTGCTGCAGCAAATGGTTATTGCCTATGCGGCAGTGGGCCGGTATGAAGAATTGATTCCCCTGGCACGTAAAGTTTATAAGTCTCCCCAGTTTGCCCGCTCGCCGGCACATCTTAAATATACGCTCGCACTTGAAAAGACCGGTCGCATCGAAGAGGCAGAAAAAGAGTTTCGCCTCATGAATGGCCGTTTTGCCAACTATGAACCACGCAGTGAGTATGGAGCCTTTCTGGCTCGCCAGGGTCGTACGTCGGAGGCCAGGCAATTGTTTACAGAAATGCTGGGCGAAGTGACCCATTTATCTTCCCGCGAAAAAAGCCGTAACCGCGCCTGGATCAGTAAAGCGAAAGATGAACTGGCGAAGATGAGAGATTAATGTGCTAATGGGTTAATATGCTAATGTGCTAATGATTTGAATATTTGGTGATTTGAAAATTTGAAGATGAGAAGAAGAATGTGCTAATGATTTGAAGATATCCTTTCGCCCTCTTCCTTCCATCTTTTACCTCACTTATAACTTTCCAAAATACCCTGCTTAAGGTATACGACCGGCGCCCTTCACTTTCTAATTTGGCAGAAAAACAGGTCTATGCTCAGACAACTGTGTACAGTATTGTTATTTCTCGTAGTTACTCTTCCGCTTGCAGCACAGTTGCCGCTGCTGTATCCTTCGCGAGTGCAGGGCAAATATGGCTATGTAGATGCCGGCAATATGGAGCGATTGAAATATATGTTTGAATGGGCTACTCCTTTCAACGAAGGATATGCTTTTGTAAAAAGTGGTATATGGGGTGGATATGTACGGGAAAACGGCACCTGGGCATTTTATGATTCTACCCTGCAATCGGGCCAGGCGATGAAGCAGGGACTGGCAGAGGGCCGCAAAACAACAGGTGCAGGTGTGGTGGACAGTACCGGAAAAATAATCGTTCCGTTCGAATATGCATCTGTACACCGCTTTGACAACAACCGCATATTCCTTGCTTTTAAATACGAGGATAAAGGCAGCAGCAGAAAAACCATAGCACATCTTTATAACTATGCCGGTATGAAAGTGGCCGCCGACTTTGATGATGCGCTCTGGCAACCCGGCGGCTGCGTGGTAGGTATGAAGCAAAACGAGCGTTATTGGTTGTATGGCCGCGATGCCAGGGGATTGCTCGGCTACCAGGTAGATGATCTGTTTGCCGGTGTCTACGGCACCCGTGTCAAACTCAATGGCCTGTATGGAGCCGTTAACCGGTCTGGTCAGCTTGTACTTCCCATCCGGTACAAAGAGCTGTGGGTGTCTGAGTGGCAACCCTATGCCAACTACCGTACCACTACCGACTCATCCGCCTATTTTGATATGGACAATGGCCGGCTTGCTTTCAACTTCCTGGGTATATTGCCCAACCCCATAAGTGATGGGGCAGCGGTGATCACCTATATCAATAATGTACACAATGTGCTCGATGTAACGGGCAGGCGTATAGGACAGCTGGTGAGCTTTGAAGATACCAGCCGCGCTGCACAGGGCGCCTATGTGCGCACCTTCTTCCAGCTGCATTATTCGGAAGGGATCATAAATATTCGCCATAAAGACAAAAAATGGTATGCGTACAATAAGCAGGGAAGCCTTGCTTTTCCAAAAGGATATGATTTTCAGTTTGAGTTTAAGCAGGGCGTAGCCATTGTACATTCAGATGGCTATAGTTACCGGTATGGACTGATCGATAAAACCGGCCGGGAGATACTGCCGCTTGAATACAAGAGTATCCGTTATACAGAAGAACCCGGTATCCTGGAGATAACGAAGGATGATAAGGCCAGCCTGATCAAAACGGATGGTACGGTCGTATTTCCTTTGCAGCCGGTCATGTTCAGCTCATATGGAAATGGTTTCTTCCTGGTGACGGGCAATTATTCGCTGAACTATAAAGACTATGGCTATTTTAATGCCCGCAGCGGTTTCGTTTATTTCAATACACAGGAGTGAGGCTCCTATAGCGCACTCACATCCAGTACACGGAAAAAATCACGGTCAAATATCCTGAAATAGATCCAGGAAGGATACCAGTTGTAATATGGCCAGATCTTTTTAATCGAATTTTGCTCCGTAGTGTATGCCAGCATGGACGCTTTCTTTTGCCGGGCATAGGAGGAGATATTGATCGCTACAGTAGGCAAAGGCATGCCGGCGCACTGATATACTTTTTTAGCTTCATTATATATCGGCATTTTACCCAATACATTTTCTGCCAGCGAAGGGGGGAATACGGCCTGGTAGATCTTTTTTACAGTAAAGCCGGAATCATTTTTATGTTGCCGGCAATAGTCCAGCACAAGCTGGCTCATCACCACATGATCCGGATTGCCGTACCCGCCTATTTTATCGTCGAGCGTAAATAGGACCGTCGGCTGATATTGCCGGATATAACGGTCAATGATATGCGTGAGTGAATCGGTCTTATAGTTTTGGGCAAACATACTGTAGGGCATGGGCATGTAGGCGGCTTCTGTATTCATGTCGTTGCGAAAATTGAAGTCCACCGGGTCTACGCCGGCCAGTCCCTGTATGCCGGCAACTGTCTGCAGGGCAATCCTGCGCTGCGGATTTTTGATACTGTCTTTGTGTGCATACAGGCCGCCCTGCTGAAAGAAACACATTTCGCGGATACTCCATCCGTTTTCACAAAGCATAGACATCGTGCCGGAACTACCTACTGCATCGTCGTCATGCGCCATAATGATAAGAGCCCGTTTGTTATGCTCCTGTAGCAGGTAATCATCTGCCGGGTAAACTTCTTTAGGAGCCAGGCTATAGAGATAGACCAGGTGACCGCCGATGGCAACCAGTACCAGCAGCAGGAGGAACAGGATTTTTTTTGCAATTTTTTTCATCAGTTCTTTTTTGAAACGCTTTCAACCGCTGTAAATTTAGTGGGTGACAGGAGCAGTCGTGTAGTATTTATCGGACATTTTACACCTACCCCTTCCCGTTTAACAAAATTGTGTATGCCGCCTTTGCATGATGTTGGTTATCCCTGTAGTGCACTGCAACCCTATATCCGTTGTTACCTCGATGTACGCATGGGTGTTGCCGGTCAGCGGGTAAACCGCCTGTTGCCGGCCAAACTGGAGCAGTGCCTGTTTGTGACCACCGGCAGTGCACCGGTTGTGACCCATGCAGATGATACCCTGCACGGGCAGGATATGCTTTATCCCGCTTATCTCTGCAATGTTCGCGGAGCAGTAAAGGGTTCATTGATCCGGTTGCAAATGCAGGGAGTGCTGTCGATGTTTGTGATCATTTTCAGGCCGGCAGGTTTTTATCGTTTGTTTGGTATACCACCGGCTCATTTCTCCGATGCGTTTACTCCTGCAGCACTTTCACTCGGGCCTCAGTGGGAAACAATGGGGCAGCAGATCGCAGCTGCCGGCAGCATGCTGCAGCGGCAGTTGATTGCAGAAAATTTTTTACTGGACCAATGGCAGAAGAATGGTGGTACTGGCACAAATGTGCTTGAGCAGGCGTTGACGGCAATCGATGGGGGAGCATTGCCCACCGTGGTGCAGCTGGCGCAGCAGGCTTATCTGAGTGAGCGGCAGTTTCGACGCGTGTTTACGGAATACACCGGCCTGTCTCCGCAAGGGTACCTGCGCATTGCCCGTAGCCGGCAGGCCTTGCGACAGAAACAATTGCAGCCACAGCGCAGCTGGCGTTCTATTGCTTTTGAACTGGGCTATACCGACCAGTCGCATTTCAACCGCGAAATGAAAAGCCTGGCAGGCATTGATCAGGCGATTGAACCTGTCAGCAGCCAGTTTCTTCATGTGGAAGGAACGATATTGCGCCTGCTGTAAAGGTGAAAGGCTGAAGGTAAAAGGAGTTAATGATTTGGAGATTTGATGATTTGAAAAGTTGAAGATGGGAGGAAGAATGTACTAATGTGTTAAAGGTAAAAGGATATCTAAGCCCTCCCTTTACCTTCTGCCTTTTACCTCACCTATAACTTACATCTCCACCTCCATTTGCGTACATTCCCTGTACCAAAAGCGAACACTGTCGGTCGCTTTTATTTCAATTAACGATTTGATTTTTAATTATATATATAATTGGCATTGCTTTAGACAGCAATCAGCGGTCTTTCTTTCATTTCAGTAAAAAAAGGTATGATAAAAAGTTATATCAGGATCGCCTGGCGCAATCTTTTCCGCGACAAGTCTTCATCTTTTATCAATATCAGCGGACTGGCTGTAGGCATGGCCGTAGCCATGCTTATCGGGTTGTGGATTTATGACGAATTATCCTTTGACCGGTACCATGCTGATCATGATCGTATAGGCCGTGTCATGCAGCAGCAGACGTTCAATGGTGTTGTTTATACAGAAGAGTCACTTCCCTTTCCACTCGGTGCTGCCCTGCAGGCGCAATATGGAAATGATTTTGATGAAATAGTGATGGCCTCCTGGGAAGATGATCATATTTTGTCTGCCGGCGATAAGCATATCGGTCGCCGGGGAATGTATATGGATAAAGGTGCGCCTGACCTGTTGTCGTTAAAGATGATACAGGGCGATTATAAAGCATTGCAGGAGCCGGGCAATATCATGCTGGCTGCTTCCACAGCGGAGGCCATGTTTGGTAAAAGCGATCCGATGGGCCAGCTGATGAAGATTGATAATGCCCAAACCGTGAAAGTGGCCGCGGTGTATGAAGACCTGCCGTATAATACTACTTTTCGCGGAGTAAAATTTATTGCACCCTGGGAGCTTTATGCGGTCACGGAGGCTTGGGTAACACAGGCCAGGGACAGGGCAGAGTGGGGCAACAATTCCTTTCAGGCATTTGTGAAACTGAAACCGCAGGCCAGTTTTGAAGGAGTGAACAAGAAGATCAGGTCGGTTAAGAAGGATCATTTATCGGGGGCTGAACAATTGTATAACCCGGCTATACTCGTGCACCCGATGAATGAATGGCATTTGCGTTCGTACTGGGAAAACGGTGTGCAGCAGGGCGGACAGATAGAATATGTCTGGCTGTTTGGCCTGGTCGGTGTGTTTGTACTGGTGCTGGCCTGTATCAATTTTATGAACCTGAGCACGGCACGATCCGAAAAACGCTCACGCGAGGTGGGCGTGCGGAAAGCGATAGGCTCTATGCGACGCCAGCTGATCTTCCAGTTTTATACAGAATCGCTGCTGATCGTACTTTTTGCCTTTTTGCTAAGCCTTTGCCTGGTACAAATAGTACTGCCGGTGTTTAATACTATTGCCGACAAACAAATGCTGATTCCCTGGGCACAACCCCTGTTTTGGTTTACCACACTTGCTTTTGCTTTACTCACCGCGGTGCTGGCGGGAAGTTACCCGGCCCTTTATCTTTCTTCTTTTCAACCAGTGAAGGTGCTGAAGGGCACATTCAAAATGGGACGCCGCGCAGTGTTGTCGCGCCAGGTGCTGGTAGGCGTTCAGTTTGCCATTTCGCTTACGCTGATCATTGGCACAACGATCATATACCGGCAGGTAGAACATTCCCGCGACCGGCCGGTGGGTTATGACCGGAGTGGTATGGTGATGATCACTATGAAATCAAATGATTTTTATGGTAAGTATGACCTGCTGCGTACCGAGTTGAAGCAGGCGGGAGTGATCTCAGAAATGGCGGAGTCGTCGAGCCCGCTTACCAGTGTATGGTCAACCAATACGGAGTTTGACTGGGCCGGCAAGGCTCCCGATTTCACCGGCGATTTTAATACCATTTTCGTTACGCATGAGTTTGGTAAAACCGTGGAGTGGCAGATGAAAACGGGTCGTGACTTTTCGCGGGATTATCCTTCCGATGCCTCTGCTATTATCCTTAATGAAACGGCTGTAAAATTCATGGGGCTCAAAGAGCCGGTCGGCAGTGTGGTGCGCTGGCTGGTCAATGGTAAACAACGGGAATACCATGTTGTAGGCGTAGTGAAAGACCTGTTGATGGAGTCGCCCTTTGACCCGGTGAAACAGACCATGTATTTTATGCAGCCTGACAATGTCAATGTGATGTTGCTGCGGTTGCATACCGGGCAATCGGTCAGCCATGCACTGGCCGGTGTTGAAAAGGTTTTCAAAAAGATCATTCCTTCGGCTCCCTTCGAATATGAATTTGTAGACCAGACCTATGCTGCCAAATTTGCCCTCGAAAGCCGTGTGGGCAGGCTGGCTGCAGCATTTGCTGTGCTGGCTATTTTTATCAGCTGCATGGGACTGTTTGGGCTGACGGCTTATGTAGTAGAGCAGCGTACACGCGAGATCGGTATCCGCAAGGTATTGGGTGCATCTGTAACACAGGTATGGGGTATGCTGTCGCGTGATTTTATAAAACTTGTGACATTGTCCTGCCTGGTTACTATACCGCTGGCCTGGTATGCCATGCATCAATGGCTGCAACAATACAATTACCGCACCTCTATTTCCTGGACTATATTCCTTTTCACGGCGGGCGGGGTTTTGTTGCTGACGCTGGCAACGGTCAGCCTGCAGGCAGTTAAAGCGGCCCTTACCAACCCGGCCAAAAGCCTGAAGTCGGAATAAAGGCAAAGCTACCGGCCACGCCCTACCTTTGCCTGATTATGCAACAACCGGATCCTGCTGATCTGCTGATCAGGCATTTTGAAAAATATATCCGTGTAAGCCCGGAGTTGAGGACGGCGCTTCTTGACCGTCTCAGTTATCGTTCATTCAAAAAAGGAGAACAGGTACATGATGCCAACCTGGTATGTACCCGCAGTTATTTTATTCAAAAAGGGCTGATGCGTACTTATTTTCTGAAAGATGGAAAAGAGATCAGCGAGTATTTCTGCTGCGAAGAAGAATGGGTGAACTCTCCCCGCAGTTTTATTCAGCGCCGGGTCGATATTTATTATATAGATGCTATTGAAGATACAGAAGCGTTTGTGCTGCATGTCAACGATCTCGTATACCTGTTTGAGCATTTTCCCGAAATGGAGCGATACTCGCGCCTGTCGATGGGGACGGTTTTTGGCCACCTGATGGAGCGCATCACTTCGCTCCGGTTTACCACGGCGCGGGAAAAGTATGATCATTTTTGCAACGCCTATTACGATATCTATCACCGCATTCCGCTGGGTATGGTAGCTACCTACCTGGGTATCACGCCGGAAACACTGAGCCGTATCAGGGCCGAGAAGTGATTTTTTGATACAGGTCAAAAACTATCCGGAGTCAATCCCGCATTTTTGAGGAAACAAAGCAATTATGATGACCATTCGTTTAGTAGTTCTCCTGTTTTTGGGAATAGGTTTTTCGTGCCCCGTATTTTCGCAAGACACGCTAAAGGTAACCGGAGTTGAGGCCGTTTTATATAAAGGAACCGGCAAAGAGCAGCCACTGATCGTAGGACTGGGAGGATCGGAAGGAGGGAATGCCTGGACCAGTACCCGCTGGCAGAAAACGAGAGATGAGTTTCTGCAACGCGGTTATGCTTTTCTGGCCATTGGTTATTTTGCCTGCAAGGGTACACCTGATACACTTGACCGCATTGCTATCGACGGCGTATATGCTGCTGTTGCTGCAGCACGCCGGCAACCCGGCATAGCTGCCGGCCGCACGGCAGTGATCGGCGGTTCGCGCGGAGCAGACCTGGCATTGCTGCTGGCCAGTTATTATCCTGATATAAACTGTGTGGTTGGACTGTCTGCCAGTCATGCCGTTTTTCCCGGCCATACCATGCATTTCACCACTTCGTGCTGGACATATGCGGGTCGGGAGTTGCCTTTTGTGCCGGTCAACGAAGCATCGGTACCATTCCTCATGAAGAATGATCTGCGTGGAGCTTTTGAAGCCATGCTGCAGGATACCGTAGCCGAGAAAAATGCCCTGATACCGGTAGAAAAAATACAGGGAGCCGTGTTATTGATGTCGGGCAAAAGTGATGAGATATGCCCTTCTACAGCCATGTGCGATAAAATGATGAAACGGCTGCAGGCCTCCCGCTTTAAATATCCGTATGAACATGAAGCTTACGCAGGAGGCCATGGCGAGCCGCTTCGCCATTTTGATAAAGTTTTTTCTTTTCTGGAACAACACTTTCCTGTAATCCGCAATTAAACTGGTTCAGACAGGAAAGGATATCCGTATTTCGGTGCCTTCTTCCATAGCCGGATGAAAGCTGATGTCTCCTTTCATATAAATGATATAATGGTTCACATACAGCCAGAGATTCTTTTGTGCGCCGGTCGCATGTGCAATGTCGAAATTGCTTCTGCCATCGGTCAATGTTAAATTGATCGACCGGCCAACCGGATCCACACCGACACCGATCTTTTCGATACTGGCAGGTGTATTGGTATTGCTGAGCAGGGCTTCGGATATATGATAGATCGCAATAGAAACAGGGTTGCTGATAAGTTCAGCCGCCATGCCGGCCGGTTGATAACGGATCGTATGTTTGGCAGGTTCGCTGTATTGCTGGCACAGGGTTTTCATAGCTGCATCCAGCCCCAGCTGTGCAAGAGGCTGTGGAGAGAGGCTGTAGCTGAGTTTCTGCAATTCCAGTATCGCATGTCCTAACTGGTGCAGGCTACGGCCAAAACTATCGGCCATATCAGGGCTAATGATCAGATTGTCTTTCATAATTCGGCAGTGGTGATTAATGATCCGTCTGCAATTGTTTTCTTGCTCGTCTGGCTACGGCCTGGTGGCAGGCAAAACAGCATATCAGCCGAACTATTTCGCCATTTACAAATAAACAGCTGAAAATGGAGGTAACCACTCCCCGTTTTGTGGGATTTTGGAGGCTTCCGCCTCTCTGCGCTTTCATCACCTTTTTGGGGGACGCCCGGTAACGCGTAGTTGTATCAGGGATTTGGTTTTAATGCGCGGATATATGCTATGAATGCAGCCGCGTCAACACGGCGGAAGAGATTTTGATCAGGCAGACTATGACCGGCAAATCCGCCATAATAGGGGATAGGAGTTTCTATGGCTGCACCTGCCTGTGCGGCTTTCAATTGCAAAGGTTTGAAATAGCTTCTGCTTACATGAATGCTGAAGTCCGACCAGCCAAATTGAAAAGAGGAGCCGCATTTTTTGCAGAAGTATATAGCACCTTCACCCTGCTCATTTCCTTTATCATAATAGGTAAGGGCATGGGCGATGAACATTTCTGTTTCATACATGGAAAAGGATTTTCCCCAATCCACACAGTCTATACTGGTATATTGAATAAAACGGGGAAATGCACAGGGGCAGGCTGCTTCCTGATACCAGGCAACAGTCTGCCTGATCAGCTCAGAAAATTCTTCTTTACCGACGGGATGGTCGGCAGAAGTATCCTGTTTTTGTTTTCCCAGTAAGCGGTCGAGCAGGCCCATGGCAGAAAATTTTAGAAAAGATAGGAACAAAAAAGGAAGAAGTGTGAAAGGTAGAAGGATGAGGGTATAAGGTTTGTAGCATCGTGGTGCTACAAAACAAGATCATCCTCCATTGTCCTATACCTTCTACCTTTCACCTTTTACCTTCTGCTTCCTCCATGCAACATTTATTCTCTTCCCGCGACTTTATAACTGAGCAGGTCACATGCCTTCTTTCAATTGACAGGCATCTTGTAATCATACTGCTTTAATCACTGGATTTTAAACCGGATCATTCAATTTGCCGGGTCAGTTGTGGTGACTGACCGGTATGAGACGCTATTGTATATGAGAAAGATTTTTATTATTACTACACTGCTTTTTTCATTAACCATATATGCCCGGCAAACTGTTGCCTATACCATTAATGGTCACGTGAGCGATAGCAGTACGCAACAGCCGCTGGGTATGGCCAGCCTGTCGGTCAGGAACAATATAAACAGCAAACAGGTATCTGCCACCTTAAGTGCTACAGATGGCCGTTTTCAGTTGCAGCAGATACCAGCAGGCAGCTACCGGCTCGAGATAACGCTCGTAGGATATCAGAGCAAAACGGTGCTTTTACCAGACAGCTTATTTGCCGGACGCGACACGATCAATGCCGGACAGGTATGGTTGTACCCGGTAGCCGGCAACCTCAAAGAAGTGGTGGTCACCGCCACACGCCCGCTGATCAAACAGGAAATCGACCGGATGAGTTATGATGTGCAGGCTGACCCGGACAACAAGGCGCAGACAGTAATGGAATTGTTGCGCAAAGTGCCTTTGCTGTCGGTTGACGGCGACGACAATATTCAGTTGCAGGGCAGTGGCAGTTACCGCATTTTTATCAATGGCAAGCCATCGGCCCTGCTGGCCAATAGTCCCAAAGATGCCTTACGGGCCATGCCGGCTTCCAGTGTACAAAAAATAGAAGTGATCACCACACCTCCTGCCAAATACGATAGTGAAGGACTGGCCGGTATTATTAATATTGTATTGAATAAACGGACCGATAATGGTTACAATGCCACCATCACCAGCCGCAACAGTATTCCGTTTGGTCCCGGCCTGACAGGCACAGGTACTTTCAGGCAAAACAAATGGGGCGCCAGTGCATCGGTAAGCCGTTCTTACCGGCTCAGCACCGACATCGATTCGCGCAACTATCGCGAGACTTATGATCCTGCCTCAGTCTTTGAGCAGCAAAATTCGAATAGGATATGGGGCCGTTCGTTTTTCAGCAATGCAGAACTCAGTTTTGAAGCCGACAGTTTAAATCTGTTTACCGTATCCGGTTATATTGGGTCAGGTATTTCGCGAAAGATACTTACTTACCATTCGGTTTTTGGCAATGAAGAGCCTAATGCCGAACAGCAACTGTATACTGTCACCAACAATCAGCGTACCCCCTGGCGATCCGGCGACCTGGGCTTCAACTATCAACGGGGATTCAGAAAAAATGCCCAGCAGCTGCTTACATTTTCTTACCGGTATAATATGTATGTAAACAACTATTCCGTTGCAAGCCGTATCACCGATAAGACAAACTATAATAGTCCCGACAACGACCAGTATAACAAATCTGCCGCAAAGGAAAGTACCCTGCAGCTGGATTATGTACATCCCTACGGCACAGCCACGATGGAAACAGGTATAAAAATTATTCTGCGCAGCAATACCAGCCGGGCAACGGTATATAACTGGGAGCAGCAGGTGCCTGTGGCAGATCCAGGCCGCGCCAATGATTTCAACTACCAGCAGAATGTTTTGGGTTTTTATAATTCCTGGAGCTGGAAGCTGGGTACTGTGACAGCCAAACTGGGTGTACGACTGGAGCATACACTCGTGGATGCCGATTTCAAAACTACAGGTACAGGACTCGACAGGCAGTATACCAATTTTACTCCTGTATTATCACTGATGCGTACCCTGCCAGGCAATCAGACACTCACTGCCGGTTTCAGCAGCCGCATAGAACGCCCCGGTATCTGGCTGCTCAACCCCTTTGTAGATAGATCCAATCCGCAACTGATCTCTTCCGGCAATCCTGATCTGAAAGCTGTGCAGAGCTATCAGGGAGAACTGGGATATACCCGAACCGGAAAAGGTACGCTCAACCTGCGTGCCAGTTACCTGTACTCGGGCGGCACCATCATGAATGTGGTGCGTATACTGTCCGATACACTTACGCAGACCACGTATGATAATATTGGTACCAATTCTGTGCTGCGGCTGAATATCACCGGCAACTATCCAATGGGTAAATTTTCGGTCAACTTCAGTACGGGTGCTTTTTATGTATGGGTAAAAGGCCCGTATAACGGCCGTTTTTTCAGTAATGAAGGAATTCGCACCAATAGCTTTGCCAGCCTTACATATCGCCCGGGTTACGACTGGTTATTTGGTGCTAATGCCGGTTTCAACAGGCGCTATATTACCCTGCAGGGCAGCTCAGATGACTTTTATTATTATTCATTGAGCGCCGGCAAATCGTGGTTTGATAAACGTTTATCCCTGAACCTTATTCTCAGCAATTTTGGAATGAAATACTATTCATTTAAACAATACTCTTCCACTCCTGATTTTTACCAGTCCAATACCGAAGATATTGTTTATCGCAACTTCAATTTCAGTGTGAGTTATAAGTTTGGTAAGCTGGCTGCAGGTATTAAAAAGAATAAACGCGGCATCTCTAACGATGACGTGAATAATGGTGGTAAATAGGAAATCACTGCCTTACTCCTGCTGCAGCGATTGGGCAGGATTTACCCGGCTGGCCCGCAGGCATTGCAGTGAGATCAGGAGTCCGGCCAGCAGAAATACAGCAGCGCATACGAGTACATACAAAAAGATGTTTTGCTGTATGCGGTAAGCGTATTGATTGAGCCAGTTGCTGCTGGCAACATAGGCTACCGGCCAGGCTATCAGGTTGGCAATGGCAAACAGCCAGGCATAATCTTTCAGAAACAGGCCAATGATACGCAGCGAATCTGCCCCCAGCACCTTGCGCACGGCTATTTCGCGGGTACGTCGGGCCAGTGTAAATGATACCACACCAAAGATGCCCAGGAAAACGATCAGCAGGTTGAGTGAGGTGGCGATATAGCCGGCCTTTCTGAGCTGCAGTTCTGATTGATAAAGCGATCTGAATTTTTCATCCATGAACGTGTATTCAAAAGGCGCATTGGGTGAAAGCTCCTGCCATTTCTGACGGATGGCAGCCATTGCCTGCGGAATGTGGCCTGCCTTCAGCTTGAGCGACAGGAAACGGTAGGCGGTGGCATCTTTTACATGAAAAAATGCCAGTGGTTCGATACGCTCCTGCATGGTGGAGTAATTGAAATCTTTTACCACACCGGCGATAGTCAATACATTGCCGGCACTGGGTACACGTACCTGCCGGTTGATGGCAGTAGCAGGTGTAAGCCCCAATGACCTGGCGGCCGATTCATTTAATACGATCTGGTTGGGGATAAAGCCGCCTGATTGATTGAAGCAGGAGCCGCTGATGACCTGCAGACCAAAAGTCGCTGCATAACCTTCGTCGGCACCCATGGCCGGAATAAGCACCGTTTGCCCGTTGCCGTTCACGAGTTGCATATCCATGCTGTTGGGCGGTTTGCGATCGGGGATTTCAAAAGAAAGTGATGCCTGTGCTACCACCGGCAATTGCTGCAGTCCCTGTTTTATACCGATCATTTTCTCCACACCAGCTGTATCCCATTGTTTGGGAAATGCTGTGACAACCAGTACCTGTTCCTCATTATAACCTTTATCTTTTGCAAATACATAAGCCACCTGTCTCGATACGGTCAGGGCACAAATGAAAATGATAATGGCAAGGGTGAATTGAAAGCACAGCATGACCTTGCGTAGCCGGAGGCCGCCACGGGCCGAATCACTTTTGCCCTTTACGGCATGGATCATGCGGGTGGCACTCAGTACAAATGCAGGGTAAATGCCGGCAATGAGTCCTGTTATCAATATAAGTCCCGTCAGGAAAAACCAGGGGCCTGCACCAAAATTGATCACCGAAGGCAACCGCGTATTTAATACATCGCTGAATAAAGGACGCAGCAGCTGGTAAATACCTAACGACAGCAATGCAGCAATAGTGGTAAGCACCAGCGCCTCGGTCAGAAATTGAAGGATGAGTTGTTTTTTCTGACCGCCAAATACTTTTCTTAACCCTATTTCCTTTAAGCGATAAGTAGAAGTGCCGATATTGATATTAATAAAATTGATGACCGCCATGATCAGGATGAGCAGCGCCGCTGCACCGAGTGTGAGTGCCATTTTACGGGCAGCACCATTCTGATCATTCAGATAATAACTCTTAAGCGGCGCCAGCTCTACCTGCAGATTTTGCTGAAAGGGTTCACTGGCATATTTGGCCAGCAACTGTTTTACAGGAGTGGCAAGTTGTGCAGGCCTTATGCCAGGCTGCAATTCCACCATGCCGATTTCGTAAGCACTGCTCCAGTATTGTGCCGGATCGCCACCACCGTAGTATCGATTACCTTCTGTGGGTACAAATACATTGTAAACGATGTTGTTCATCAGGTGAGTGATGGAGTTGTAAGGAATATCGGCCAATACAGCGGTTACTTTATATACCTGGGGATCGCCGGGTATGGTACCCTGGATGCTGATGGTCTGGTCGATTGGGTCCTGCTCACCAAAAAGTTTTTTGGCCATTGTAGCCGTGATCACTGCAGAGCTGTTATCGGCAAAAGGTTTTGCTTTATCTCCTTTGATTACTTCAAAGCCATACATGCTGATAAAACTGGTGTCGCCAATAGCAATATCTTCTTTGAAATGCCTGTTGCCGGCAGATACCACATTGGTCACGGGATTGTAGCGGTAATAACCGGCTACCAGTTGCGGATATTCCTCGCGCATGGCTTTGGGAAGCGGGCCCAGGGTGGTAAACTCAAGCCCCATATCCTTTTCTTTCCAGCGGCTCTTGATGATGTACTGGTTTTCTGCATGGCGGATACCGGCATTTACATTGTATTGCTTCAGCACATACAGGCCAATGATAAGAGTGAAGCAAATGCCCACAGCCAGGCAAATAATATTGATGGCAGAAAAGAACTTATGCCGGAACAGGTGCCGCATGGCTACGGTGATATAATTTCTAAGCATTTGGTTGGATTGAGAAAACGGAACAGGGGTGCACTAAACGAATAGAAATTTAAGCGATTCTCTCCAAATGCAGTGTTAAGGAAAGCGGAACGGTAGTAAAAATGGCTGGCAGGGTTTATTTTAACCGGGAAGGGTTGTAGCCGTAAAATTTCTTAAAGGCGTAAGAGAAGTGGGAAAGATTTTCGAAGCCGGCTTCGAGGTATGCGTTGGCCGGGCTGATCTTTTTTTGTGAGATAAGAAAATGTGCCCGCTCCAGCCTCCTGGCCGACAGCCATTTTTCGGGTGTTTCGGTAAAGATCTTTTTGAAATCGCGTTTGAAGGTAGCCAGGCTGCGGCCGGTGAGCCGGGCAAACTGGCTGAGCGGCACATTGTAAGTGAAATTCTGGTTCATGAAAGCTTCCAGGTCTATTTTGTGTGGCTCGTTGAAGTCAAACAAGAAGGCCTGCAGAGCGGGGCGGTTGCGCAATAACAGCTCGATGGCTTCCCGCGTTTTGAGTGCTGCCAGTGCCGGCGTAAGCTGGTCGGGTTGATCAAAATAAGGAAGCAATGAATCGAAGTAGCTGCGGATAAAGCGGTCATCGGTCAGTTCGATCAGGCCGGGACCGCTGTAGCGGTTTTGCGTGCCAATGCGTTGTTCGGCTGCATACCGCTGCAGCGATTCCCGGTCAAGAAAAATATTGATCGACTTGAAAGGACGGCCATCCTCGGCAGGTACTTTCATGGTTTTGATCAGCTGATTTTTCCGGATCAGGCCAATCATACCACCGCCAAAAACCTGCAGTCCATTGTTGGTATGAAAATGTGTTTCTCCACTGATGATACAGCCAAGGGCATGCTCAGGTACAAACTGTTCATTGCCCCGCTTACGTCCCTCTTCGCAGGAGTAAAGGAAATTATGTTGAAGCAGTCCGCTCATGCGTGGCTCATTTGTTTTACCTGGCTCATGATCAGTTTATCCATCAGCCGGTCGGGTAATAATTTCCGTAAAATTAAGGTAGGTTTGGCCAAATAGCCGGCCGAATAGCGTGCTTTTGGCTTGCGTACTTCTATGGCTTTTTTGATCAGTTTGGCAATGACAGCAGGAGGTGCATTTTTGCCCTCCGTGCCGCTAAAGGCTCCCGCAAAATCACGGGCCATATTTTTATATGCCGTGTGACCCGAAACTCTTTGCAGGCTTTCAAATGCGATACCGCCCCATTCGGAGGTTACGCCGCCCGGTTCGATCACCACCACATCAATGCCAAATTGTTTTACTTCATTGCGCAAACTGTCGCTAAGCCCTTCGAGTGCAAACTTGCTGGCATGATACCAGCCGCCAAAGGGCGTGGCTATTTTGCCCCCGATTGAAGATATGTTGACGATCCTGCCGCTTTGCTGCAGGCGCATCTGGGGCAATACCAGTTGTATGAGTCTTGCTGCACCAAATACGTTTACTTCGAGCTGGTACCTCGCATCTTCGAGAGATACATCCTCAATGGCGCCATAGGAGCCAAATCCGGCATTGTTGATCAGTACGTCAATGCGTCCTGCTTCACTTATTATCCGGTTTACAGCATCGGTCATCGATGCATCATCGGTTACATCGAGGCGAATAGCCTTTACGCCCAGGCCAGCCAGTTGTTCCAGCCGGTCAACACGGCGGGCAGCGCCATATACAATATACCCGGCCTGGGCCAGGAACCGGGCTGTTTCCAGGCCTATGCCGGCAGAAGCGCCTGTTACGAATACTACTTTTTTCATGTCTTATGATTTATGTATGACAGCACAAAGGTGGGCATAACCGGCTTTGCAGGCTTTGGCCAGCAGCTCAAATTGCTTTGTTGACCGGGTCATTCATCCGTTTGTCATGCAGAAGAAACAGGTAGTGTAAATATTTTCTTTACGAAGCCGGTATCAGACATTTTTGAAAAAAAGCAGGTATGAAAAGAAACACATTTATACGCTTGCTGCCAGGTATATTCGGCATACCGTTATTGCTTCCGGCAACATCCTGTAGTCCGGGGTGCAACAGTGTGCAGTCAGATTCATTGGTCAGCAACCGGGCCAGCGATGAGGTAGTGGGCGATTATTGCGACGGCTGCGAAGCCATGTATGAAGGCATGCCGCCGCTGTCGCAGATAACATCGGTCGTGGATATACCCGCAAAGGAGGAGTCCGGCGAGCGGCTGGTGATAAAGGGTAGTGTCTATAAGCCGGATGGGGTCACGGCAGCCCGCGATATTATTCTGTATATATGGCATACAGATGCCCGCGGATATTATTCACCCGCACCCGGTCAGCGCCATGGTCGCCGCCATGGGCACCTGCGCGGCTGGCTGAAGACGGATGCGGATGGTTTTTTCCAGATCAATACGATCCGCCCGGCACCTTACCCCGGCGAGAACATACCTGCGCATCTGCACATCCTGGTAAAAGAACCCGGCAAGACACTTTACTACATCGATGAAGTATGGTTTGATGATGACCCGCTCGTGACACCGGTGCTGCGCGAAAAAGCAGGAAAACGCGGCGGCGATATGATCATTCATTTAGCTAAGGATGATAAAGCTGTATGGCGTGGCGCACTGGCTATTAATCTGGGATTACGTATCCCCAATTATAAATAAGGAATTATTATGGAGCAACGGAAAGCAGATATCGCTTTACTGGTCTTACGTATCGTGCTCGGCGCTACCATGGCATTTATGCATGGCTGGCTTAAGCTGACAGGAGGAGTAGCGGGTTGGGAAAACCTGGGCAAAGTGATGCAGCATGTAGGCATCGGTTTCCTTCCTGTATTCTGGGGATTTATGGCTATGCTGATCGAGGTAGGTGGCGGCATTTGCCTGATACTGGGTGTGGCTGTTAAACCAGTATCCGTATGCATGCTGCTGGTGATGCTGATGGCACTGATCGCAAACCTTGCCGAGGGTTATGGCTGGGAAGGATCGGTAGAGATACTGGAGGTAAGCGCTATACTGGTTTGCCTGCTGCTGTTAGGCCCGGGCAGAATGAAGGTGGGAGGTATAAGGTAAAGGGCAGAGGGAATACTTAGATCCTTCCACCCTTTACCTTCTACCTCTTACCTTTTTATCGACGCCATATCAATGACAAACCGATAGCGTACATCGCCTTTCAGCATACGTTCATATGCTTCATTGACCTGCTGAATATTGATCAGTTCAATATCGGCCGTGATGTTGTGTTTGGCGCAGAAGTCGAGCATTTCCTGTGTTTCGGCAATACCACCAATGGCAGAGCCGGTAAAGTTGCGTCGTGGCATGACCACATTAAACGGCATGACGGAAAGCGGGTATTCCGGCAGGCCTACCAGGGCCAGGGTACCATCGAGTTTCAATAGACCGAGATAGGCATTGATGTCATGTACAGCCGATACGGCATCGAGTACGAAATCAAGTTTTTTGGAATACTGGCGCATTTGTTCCGGATCGGTGGAGATCACCACTTCATCGGCGCCCAGGCGTTTGGCATCTGCTGTTTTGGAAGCAGAGGTAGTGAAGACGATCACATGCGCTCCCATGGCTTTGGCCAGTTTGATACCCATGTGGCCCAGCCCGCCGATGCCTACTATACCTACTTTTTTGCCGGGACCGGCTTTCCAGTGTTTCAATGGTGAGTAAGTGGTAATACCTGCACAGAGCAGAGGTGCAGTAGCCGCCAGGTCGAGGTTGCCGGGTACACGCAGTACATAATTCTCATCGGCAACAATGCTCTCGGAGTAACCTCCATAGGTTTGTTTGCCGGTTTGTTTTTCCGGGCTGTTGTAGGTAAATACCGGACCCTGGTCGCAATACTGCTCAAGCCCTTCTTTGCAATGATCGCACTCGCGGCAGGAGTCGACCAGGCAGCCAATAGCAGCCAGGTCGCCTACCTTGAATTTGCTGACATGGTTGCCCACTGCAGCTATACGGCCCACTATCTCGTGGCCGGGTACGCAGGGGTAAACAGTATTGTGCCATTCGTTGCGTGCCTGGTGCAGATCCGAATGACATACGCCGCAAAAAAGGATTTCAATTTCCACATCGTGCGGAGAAAGGCCTCTGCGTTGAATGTTCAGCGCTTCCAGCGGTTTTTCGGCAGCATGCGTGCCAAATGCTTTTGCGTTTTTGGTTGCTATCATGTTTTGTAGGTTAATGTAAACAGATGGGGTTTCTGGAATGCCGCACAACTGCAGTCTGCCGGAGTACGAGGTTGGCAGGTATGGTTGTGCCGGGCACAGCAAAGGTATGGTTGTCCACCGCATTTCCCGCTACGGGATTCAAACAGGAAATGAAATGAATCAAAGAATCGCCGGCGGGCAGGTCATTCTCTGCTCAGGATCTTTTCCCTCACCTTAAATTCTTCGATATCTACCAGCGACAGGTATTTCCGGATCAGTTCTTCATCAAACTCCGATTTGTGATTCATGGCGGTCAGCTGAATGCGTTGCGCTTCCAGCAGTTCGAGGTAAATGCGATAAAAATCGGGTAGCCTGTTGTCGGCCGGGTCCAGCTCGGCGGCAATCGTTTTTTGCAGGTGGCTGGCATCGATCTGCAGTCGTTCAAACAGGTTGTTGAGGTGCTGATTGCGGCTCCTTTCCTCACTGTATTTTTCTTCCAGTGCCTGCAGGGAGGCCAGGGCAATTTTTTTCTGGATCACCAGTTCCTGCTGCTCTTCAGAAAGAACACTGAAGCGGTCTTCAGGTTTAATGATCCTGATCAGCCAGGGCAGGGTAAGCCCCTGAAAGACCAGCGTCACCAGTATCACTACAAAGGTGATAAAGAGAATAAGATTGCGGTAAGGAAAGGGAGTGCCGCTATCTGTAAGTAATGGTATCGACAGTGCTGCTGCGAGTGATACCACACCGCGCATGCCTGCCCAGCCGGCAATGAGAGGTGATTTCCAGCCGGGATTGGCATCGGCCACTGTAATGAAACGGCTCGCGATGCGGGTAAAACCTGCGGCGCCAAATGCGCAAATCAACCTGATCACGATAAGGGCGAAAGAAATGGCCAGTCCATAACCGATGGCGCTGCCCAGGCTTACATCGCCCAGGTCGCGTGCTATGGAAGGCAATTGAAGACCGATGAGCAGAAATACCAGTCCATTGAGAACAAAAGCCAGGTTTGACCATACATTCACACTCTGTATACGGCTCCGGAAATTGAGCATATGCTGCCGGCGGACAGCCAGGAAAAGCCCGCCACTTACTACGGCCAGTACACCGGAAAAATGAAAATATTCCGCAAAATAATACATGCAATAGGGCGCTACCAGCGTGAGCACAATCTCAATACTGGGAGTGACCGGCAGCCAGCGGTGAATGGCATAAAACACCATGGCTACAGCCAGGCCGATCAGCGTACCCATGATTATGACGAGAAAAAAGCTCAGCGCCGCATCCTGGAAATGAAACTGACCGGTCATCACGGCGGCCAGGGCAAAACGGAAAACGATCAGTGAAGAAGCATCATTGAGCAGGCTTTCTCCTTCGATAATGCTCACCATCGACTTGGGTACCTTCACTGTGCGCATGATGGTGGTAGCAGACACAGCATCGGGCGGAGAAATGATGCCTCCCAGCAAAAAGCCCAATGCCAGCGTGAAGCCGGGTATCAGTGCGTGCGATACGACTGCAATGGCACAGGAGGTGATGATCACGATAGGAAAGGCCAGACTCATGATCACGCGTCGCCATTTCCAGAATTCTTTCCAGGATATCTGCCAGGCAGCTTCATACAGCAGGGGTGGCAGAAAAATGAAGAATACGATCTCGGGACTGATCGTGATCTTCGAAAACTCATTTACCAGGCTGAGCAGAAGCCCGCCCAGTACGAGTACAATAGGATAGGCGATCTTCAGTTTCCGGGCCAGCATCACCAGGCCCAGGATGATCAGTACGAGGTAAATGTATTCTATGAAAATATGCTGCATGTGGCGGAGGTATATACACTAAAGTAAGAAAAGAGCGGCTAGGCCGGGCTTTCCGTTCATACATATTTGTGAAAGCGGACCAGGGCAGACTATATCTTTGAGTCTATTGTAAAAGTCATAGTCATGCAAAAACTTTACCTGGCAGTATTGCTCGTTATCCTCGTACAATTATCCCATGCCCAGCCACTGACGCCTTCAGTTGATAAACGGATAGAAATGCTCAGCATTATTTCGCGCCTGGCGGGTTATGAAGAATACAGCAGTGGTGATGCCGAAAAATATGTAGCCGCCATTCATGCTCATTTTGATGCATATAAAGAAGATTCACTCATCCGGTATGCAGGGACTGTACGCGAAAAGCTGGGAATCGGCTTTGATGCAGTCATGTCTTTTGCGATCAACCTGAAGCAGAAGGGACAGAAATTTTCTCTGCTGCCCAACTGGCGCGAGGGCATCGATAAACGATGGACGCCCGAAGCCGCCACCGAGTATCTGCGACTACTGAACCGGTTTTATAAGACGGCAAAAGCCGCCACTTTTTTCAGCCAGCAGAAGCCTTATTACGAAAAAGTGATCGCAGCATTTGGCCAGGTGCTGGCACGGTTCAATCAATCATGGTACCAGGAATATTACGGTATTGCCCCCAAAGATAAATTCACCATACTGGTGGGTTGCGGCAATGGCGGAGGCAACTATGGCCCATCTGTTGAGCTGAAGGATAAAACACACCAGGTATATGCTATTATGGGCAGCTGGAGTTTTGATAAGGAAGGGAATCCTGTATTTAAGGAGCAGAGTTACCTGCCTACCGTTATCCACGAGTTCAATCACTCTTTCATCAACCCGCTGCTTACCCGTTACGAAAACAATACTGAGTTGCAAAAAAGCATGCAAACTCTTTTTGATACCATGCATACAGAAATGGAGCAGCAGGCTTACCGCAACTGGCACACTGTACTGAATGAATCCCTGGTAAGGGCCTCGGTGGTCCGTTATCTTATGAAGAATAATCCCGATGATAAATCCATTGCGGAAGAAGAGATCATTCTTCAATTAAACCGTGGCTTTTTGTGGATGAGAGACCTGGTAACACTTCTGGGTGAATATGAGGACAACCGGAGCCGGTATCCGGCGTTTGATACTTTTTATCCAACGATCATTGATTTTTTCCATAAAGCTGCGGGCAATATTTCGCAGACAAAATCAACGTATGAATCCAGCCTGCCCCATATAGCAGCGATTGAACCATTTGGCAATGACGCGCAGAATGTAGACCCGTCTACCAAAGAAATAATCGTACGCTTTGACCAGGTCATGCGTGGCAAGGGATACTCGATTAATTACGGGCCATTGGGCAAGCAGGGTTTTCCTGTAAAATCGGTGATTGGCTATACGGAAGACAATAAAGCCGTGCGCCTGGAAGTAGAGCTGAAGCCGGGTACCGAATATCAAATGGTGCTTACCGGTCTTTCTTTCCGCAACACAGCTGGGTATCCGATCCGCAGTTATCTCGTGAAATTCAAGACTGGCAATTAAGCCGGTATTGGGTAAATGTCCGGATCCGCAGTTAAAATTCGTTTAAAGTCGGGTCAGGTTCAGACCGAAGGTTTATTTTAGCTGCATTATAAAAGTGCAGTGGTATGAAAAAATGGCTTCTGTTGGCCCTGTCCGCCCTCTATGCGGCGTCTGTAATAAATGCACAACGTAACCAGTCGGTGCCAGATCGGTTTAAACAGGCCATTCCTCAACTGATGGAGCGTGACCGTATTCCGGGACTGAGTATTGCCTGGGTGAGTAAGGGTGCTGTTGCCTGGACAGCCAACTATGGGGTAGCCCATGCCGGACCCAATAATCCTGTCACCGATTCGACGCTGTTTGAAGCCGCCTCATTGAGCAAGGTGGTGACAGCCTACGCTTCTTTAAAGCTGGTAGAAATCGGATCGCTTGATCTTGATAAACCACTCAATACGTATCTGGGTAATAATTATGAAGTCGGTAATGATCAGCGTATCAACCAGATCACTGCACGGCAGGTATTATCACATTCAGCCGGTTTTCCCAACTGGCGCAGTGAGTCAGATACGGCACTTCCCATTCTCTTTAATCCCGGTGAACGATTTAGTTATTCAGGAGAAGGTTTTGTATACCTGGCCAGGGTGATGGAAAAAATAACGGGTATGCCTTATACCGAGGTTATTGCCAAAACCGTATTCGCGCCACTGGGTATGAAGCAAAGCAACATGGTTTTTTTGCCTGCATTCAAAGAAAGATATGCATGGAGACATAGCTGGCTGGGTAAAGCATCTGGCCTGGCAGATTATCCCGGCGCCAATGCTGCGGCCAGCCTGCGGACCACTGCACGTGATTATGCTGTTTTTCTTTCGGCGGTGCTTACCGGAAAAGGGCTGAAGACAGAAATGCACCAGGAGATGCTTCGCTCACAGATAAAAGTAGACAAGAGTCAACCCACACTGGCCTGGGGACTGGGTATTGGTCTGGAAGTAAACCGTAAAAAAGAATATGCCTGGCATTGGGGCGACCAGGGCGACAGCAAGGCATTTTTTATGGCAGATATAAAAACCGGTCATGCGCTCGTATATTTTACAAATAGTGCGAATGGATTGTCTGTCGCTCCCGATCTGACAGCAATTGCATTTGGCAAAGGCACTCATGATATCCTGAAATTTGTTGCCTATGGCAAATTTGATCCGGTAGCGGTTCGTTTATTAGAAGGGATAGAACGCGACGGAGCTACGACTGCGCTGGCCGTTTACAACCGGGAAAGGTCTCAGCCAATTGGCGAAGAAATGCTCAATAGTATGGGATATGACCTGCTACGGAATAAAAAGACTACCGATGCCATCCTTTTATTTCTTCAGAATACAAAGGATTATCCCAATTCGGCCAATGTATGGGATAGCCTTGCAGAAGCTTATATGGAAAACGGAGAAAAAGAGCTGGCGATCCGTTATTATGAAAAAACGCTGGACCTCAATCCTCAAAATCCCAATGCAGTGAATCAGTTGAAGAAGCTAAAACAATAATGCCTCGTGGATGATCAATGGAGGAAATGATCATTCTTTCAGTAAATCCCTTTCAGCATTTCATGATCTGGCGTTACTCCCCGGCCAGGCTGTTGTAATGCCCTGCTACGATTCAAACATTTTTTTGTACGGTTAATTGGTGAAACGGAAGCTTCGGCTGGATTTTTTTCCGTATCACCCGAGGTTGCGCCAATTTGCGCAGCAAAATACCTTATTATGAAAATGTTTGTAATGCTTTCCGTTTTTGCTTCCGCTACATTGATTGGATGTAAAAAGGATAAAGAATCTGTTATTCAGCAGGAGACAGGTAAGAAATTGGCACAGTATGATTATGCCTACTCAAACCAGGAGGCTACGGTCACAGAAATGAGTTATGATGTAAATGGCCGCATAGCTGCCATAAAAAGTGAGATAGGAACGGAGGCCTTCAGCTATCAGTCTTCATCAAAACTTGTGATCACACTTCAGTTGCCGTCTGACAACTCGGTGGGTCGTGTGATGGAATGTACCAGAAATGCACAGGGATATATTACGCATATTGATATGCGCGATGCCTCCGGCAATTTGCTTACTAAGATCGATTATGTGTACGATCAGGATGGGTATATGATTAAAAACAGGTCAGAAGGTTTCGGTAATGTCAATAACACTGATTATGTAATAAAGGAAGGAAACCTGCTTTCTGCAAAAGAATACCAGGGAGGCGAGCTGAAATATACCTACGAGTTTACTCACTCTGCTATAGCCAATACCCTGCCGGGCAGCTATTATGGTCTTTACCGGGTTGATGGATTGTTTGGCAGGAGCTTCAAAAACACGACGAGCGAAATGAAACAGTATAAGACAGATGGCAGCCTGTATGGGCAGATTCAGAGTCTGTTTCAGCTCGATGCAGAAGGATATGTTGTCAAAGAGATCCGCAAGTTTCCCCTGGCAGCAAAAACAGCCGTATTAACCTATACAATGAAATAACCGGAGGATAGTGTTTGATTAAATGGATACAGCCTTTGACCGGTTGTATGAATATCCATGAAAAGCGGCTTGCTGATCAGCAGGCCGCTTTCTATTACGACCGATACCGGAATGGCCCGACGGGCAATACCGCTGCTTTAACGCCTGGCTGCTACACTTCGACGGGAAAGATTTGAACAGCCGGTCGCAGGGACGCAATTTTGAAAATGAATGACGGTTATGACACAACAGGAAATCAATATCATCCGAAAAACCTGGAAGATCTTCCGGGGCATCAATCCCGCCATTGTAGGCGATGCATTTTATAGCAAGCTGTTTGCCGATGCGCCGGCTGTACGGAAACTGTTTCCCGCAGAGATGGACGCCCAGTATAAAAAGCTGGTAGATATGTTAAGCAGCATCGTGGTTCACCTGGACGACCTGTCGGTTTTGTCGGAAGAATTATCCGCAATGGCCCGACGCCATGCCGGATATGGGGTGAGGCCCGGGCATTATAAAATTGTAGGCAATGCATTGCTGTGGACGTTGCAGCAGGGCCTGGGTACCGACTGGAATGCAGCTGTAGACAATGCCTGGCGAAAATGTTATGCGCAGCTGGCCGAAAAAATGATAATGGCCGGGGAGGAGGTGGAAGGGAGAAGGTAAGGGGTGAAAGGCAGAGGGTGAAAGGCAGGAGGTGAAAGGTCAAAGGTTCCTGATCCCTTTAAACTCTTTATACCTTTTAACCCTTAAACTTCGATCAATCCCTTTCATGTGAGCAGACCGGCAGAACGTCGGAAGCTGGAATTGATGACTTCGCTGCTTTCGATCAGGTAAGCCAGTTCCCTGATCTGTTCGTATGACAATATATTTTTCCTGATACAAAATCCCTGTTCCAGTAATTCTTTCCTCATCGGCCGGTTTTACAGCTCAAAGATAGCCACTGACTGCCGATTGCCCTTTCACCCTCTCTCAAACGGGTAAAAATAAATAAAGCTATTTCTCCGAAAAAAAGTAAAGACCGACAGGGCGGCCCGGCGACCTTTTTTTGTCCGGAATAGATAAAGTAAATTGGTTCTAAAATTCTGCTGCATGAGCTTTCTGAAGAAGATATTTTCGGGAAAAGAAGAGCCGGTCAGGTCATACGACGATTTCTGGGCCTGGTTCAAAAAAGAAGCCAAAGGCTTTCACCAGGTGATCAAAACAGGAGGAGATGTAGAGAAGAAATTCTTTTCACGGCTTACACCCAAACTCGATGAGCTGAGGGGAGGATTTTATTATGTAACCGGCATGTGTGATGAAGATACGGCCGAACTGATCTTTACGGCAGAAGGGAATACCAACAATATTGTTTTTGTGGAAGAACTGGTGGCAGCGGCTCCGTCTATTGCCGGATGGAAGTTTGGTGCACATAAACCCGCACTCGATATCAGTGATGTGTCTATTGAGATGGAGGGGCTTCAGTTTAGGGAAGACAAACTCAGTTTTTACAGCATCGACACACCCGGCTATCCCGATGAGATCAATGTTGTTGTAGTATATGATGATTTTACAGAAGAAAAAAAGGCAACTGTGGTCAATGGCGTTTACCTGTTTCTGGATAATTACCTGGGCGAGCTGGATTTTATAAATACGATTGACAACCTGAGTGTGATCAGCAGGGCAGAGGCGACCCAACCGCTTATTCCTATCGTTAAACTGCGTGATTTTCTTACCTGGCGGCAAAAGGAGTTTGTGGAAAAGTATGAAGGAGAACGCTACGATATAGAAAATGATGGTCATTCTGTACTGGAAGGGCAACTGGAAAGCGGCAACCCGCTGATCGCCGTAATAAATACCGAATTGCTCGAATGGGATCACAAAGCCTCGCATCCCTGGATAGCTGTATTTACCGCCAGCTATGATGGCAGCAATAATAATGGCCTGCCGGAAACGGATGACTATAACCGACTGGATGAACTGGAGCAGCAAATGCTGAATGAGTTGAAAGACAGGGATGGTTGCCTGTATGTAGGCCGGCAAACAGCCAAAAATGAACGGGAGATCTATTTTGCCTGCAAGGATTTTCGTAAACCGGCCAAAGTATTTTGGGCCTTACAACAGCAATATGCCTCTTTTTTTGAAATAGAGTATGTGATCTACAAGGATAAGTACTGGAAGTCTTTTGAAAGGTTTATGGATAATGGATAATAAACTTTTGGAATTATGTTTATAGCTATTAGTCTTTTTTTAAGACCCCTTTTTTTTAAAACCTATCCTTTAGTTCTTATCTGTTTGATTGCGTGTAAGAATGATGCTGAGAGCCTTCGCCCTTTGATAAGCAAAGACACAAACAATCTCCTGGAAAAAGCGAATACATTGTTTGTTTTTGTTGGCGAAAGAACAAAAATAGAGAGTATGCCATGGGAGCCTGGCTTGATGGATTCGAAAGTGAAAGCGACCTATAAGATACTGGAAAGGGTTTATGGAGAATATCCGGATGGGGTTATTGAATTTATGGCGTATGATCATTATGGTACGCCAGCGTTTACAAAATATAAACATGCCCTGCTGTATCTTTCAAAAGGAGAGGAAGGGTGGTTTCAGGAAAAATATGTATTCGACCCATTATTCAAAACAAAAGATGGAAGATGGGCAGGCCCATATTCAGATGAGTATGACCATGTCTATAATAAAGAAACAACTGTAAAGCCTGAAAAAATTGACTTTGCCGAAAGAGTATCCTTTCCTGCAAGGGGTATCGATGATAATGGCAAAGAATACATTTTATCCTACCCGCCTCCTTATTTTAATCAGGTAGGCGATACAGCCTTTGCTGTTTACGGAAATTATGTTCCTGAGCTTTTTCAGCTTAAAAGAGACGGTGTATTAAAGGCAAGAGAATTGTTTTAAAAGAAAATGTAATAAATGTGAGCGTTAGGCAGGACTTATTTGTATAAAAGGACACATAGTTTATTGCAGGCCCGCCATGCATGGCGGGCCTGCAGGTACCACGTGTTTATTTCGTACCTTTTACCGCAATAAACCCAATGCTCACACTATGCAGCAGATTGAATCGATCAACATCGCCGAAAAATTTTCCCTGTTCGACAAATTATGGACACCCCATATCATTGGCGAACTCAATGGACAGTATGTAAAACTGTGTAAGCTCAAAGATGAGTTCGTCTGGCACAGCCATGAAAATGAAGACGAGCTTTTTATGGTATTCAAAGGCACGCTCATAATGGATTTCAGGGACAAAACCGTAGAGATAAAGGAAGGTGAAATATTGATCGTGCCCAAAGGGGTGGAGCACCGGCCCCGGACCAATGGAGAAGTAGTCTTCAATCTTCTCTTTGAACCCAAGGGCACACAACATACCGGTGAGGTGGAAACCGAACTCACCGTCAAAAAACTCGACTGGATTTAAATGCTGGTTAATGGATAAACTTACTATCTGGCAGATACCTGATGAGGATGTAATTGTAACCACCCGTGTGGTGAATGCACCGCAGGCAACGGTCTTTGCCGCATGGACAAAACCAGCGCATCTGCAAAACTGGTGGGGCCCAAACGGATTTACAACCATTATTGATGTGTATGACCTGCGGCCGGGAGGCAAGTGGCTGTTTGCAATACAGGCTGCTGATAAAACGTCCTATCCCAATGAGTGCACTTTTGTACAGATCAATCCGCCGGCACAATTGGTCTGGAACCATGAAGGAGCACCTCATGAGTTTCAGGTTGAGGCATCGTTTGAGTCTGTATCTGACCAACAGACAAGGGTTATATTCAAAATGAAATTCAGCTACTCCGGTGAATGCAGCAAACTACGGACAATCATTACGGAGAAGAATGAAGAGAATATGGATAAACTGGAGGCAGAACTGGCCAGGATGCTATAGGTCTGCTGCACAACATATGATCAACAGATTTTATCGATAAACCGGGAGCGCATTAATTGCGCTCTTTTTTTGTGCATCCGGTTAATCATGACCGTTACCGGAAAAAACATTTGGCTAATTACGAAATAATCGTAACTTTACGAAATATTCGTAATATAAATTGTTGTTTATGAAAAGATTAATATTATCATTTATCGTATTAAATTGTTTGATTTTTACCTCTTCTGCGCAGGAATCAACGGATCCTGTATTGCTCAACGTCGTTTATAAAACAGTGCATGTGAATGATACAAATCATCGCGATCAGCCACTGGTGGAGATTATGTTGCTGCAGGTGGGGCAATCGGCCAGTAAATATATCCGCGAATCTTATAAGCCCAGGCCGAAACAAACCAATACCAGCACTGGCCCGGTAGTGATGGCGGTTGGCCGGCCAATGGCTGTGGTCAACGGACCGGGCATAACTGATATAGAAATGTACCAGTATCCCGCTACCAAACAAATGAACATAACTGCCAAACTCGGCATGCAGGATTACCTGATGGAAGGGAAATTGCCCGTCATCAACTGGCAGGTAACGAATGAGACCCGCCAGATCGATGCATACACCTGTCAGAAGGCAACCGGTTCTTATGCAGGTCGTGTTTATACAGCCTGGTTTACCAGCGAACTGCCGTTTCAATGCGGCCCCTGGAAACTTTCAGGACTACCCGGTCTTATCCTGGAAGCGGAAGATGAAAAAAAGGAAGTGCAGTTTTTGTTCAAAGACATGTATAAAGACAGCCTCGACGCCACTCTCGCCTCCAACCGCAGAAAACTGATCAAGGTAACCGAGAAGGCTTATGAAAAGGCAAGAGAAGCTTTTTTTGAAAACCCTGTTGCCAGCATGCAGGCCCAACTGCCTCCCGGCGCACCAGCAGTAGAACTGGCCTATCGCGATGGTTCCGGAACATCTGCTACCGGAGCAGAAGCAGTTCAGATGATTGAAAAAAAGAAAAAGGAAGCCAAATACAGCAATAACAATCCTATTGAACTGAAGAAACGATGAAAGGCCCTTTATTAATTATTTCTTTTCTCCTGCTTCAGCTGACCCTGTACGGGCAAAGACAGATCAGCGGGCGGCTTACCGATCAGGCTGGCCAGCCTCTGGCACACATCACTGTATTGCTTAAAAACAGCCCCGGCAAGATCATTGTATTCGCCTATAGTGATCAGCAGGGACAGTACAGGCTCCGGTTGCCGGATAGCCTGGCGAGGAATGAACTCTATCTCGAGATCAGCAGCCTCAGCCATCATTCTGTAAAGCAGCCTTTGCAACCGGAGAAGGATAGCTATGATTTTTTGCTGACTCAGAAGGTAGTATCCCTGCCGGAAGTAAAGACACGCAACCGGCCGGTGATCAACTCCAGGGGCGATACACTGAGCTACAATGTCAGTTCATTTTCGCGGGAAGAAGACCGTAGTATTGGCGATGTGCTCAAACGCCTGCCAGGGCTTGTCGTGGGCGAAAACGGCATGATATATTATAATGGCCGGGCCATTTACAACCTGTATATAGACGGCGACAATCTGATGGATGGCCGTTATCAACTGGCTACAAAAGCGATCAGCAAAGACATGATCAAATCGGTGGAAGTGATACAGAACCATCAGCCGGTAAAAGTATTGCAGGATAAGGTTGAGTCGGATAATGTAGCGCTCAACCTGGTACTGAAAGATGAAAACAGCATAAAACTATCCGGCCAGGTCATGCTGGGGGCAGGCCTGCCCCGGTTGTTTGATACAGGAACAGACCTGATACTGCTTAACAAAAAGATCAAAATGATCAATTCAGTCAAGGCCAATAATACCGGTCTTGATTATTCCGGTGACCTGGTGCAGTTCGGCGCATCCTCATTCCTCGATGAGACAGGCAACGCCCGCCCACGGGCATTGCTTTCAGCCGGTACGGCAGGCAGCCCGGATATTCCCCGCAAAAATTATTACTTCAACAGATCAGGTCTGCTCAGTATCAACAACCTCTTCAATACAAAAAAGAAATTGCAATGGCGGCTCAACATACAGGCATTGGTTGACCGCAACCAGTTTGACTATGCCAGCCGGGTAAACAATTACCTGGCAGGAGATACGATCCGTTATTACGAAGATCAGTCTGCCGTGCGCAAACCCTATCAATTCAATACGGCGCTCAACCTGATGGCCAATAAACAGAAGTATTACCTCAACAATACCCTGCGGTTAAACTTTGGCGGAGAGCAGAATACCAGCAGTATGGATCAGAATGGCTATACATTTCATCAATACCTGCGCAGCCGGACCTATGATATATCCAATCATTTTAACTGGACTCCTGCAGTAAAAAATAGTATCGTAAGTATTAGCTGGTATGTGAACCGTTACAACAATCCGCAACGCCTGCGCATCGATACCGGCCTGAATGCAGATCTGCTGAATGAAGGCCTCCTTTTTGATGGTATCCGGCAAAATGCAGCGACCCCTACTTTATTCAGCCACGCATATATATCGTATATGCCACGTAAAAGCCTGATCAGCCAGACCTACCAGGTCGGTTATATACAGGAAGAGCAGGAGCTGAATTCTATGCTGTTGCTATTGCAGCAAAACGGAAACGAAACAGCCTACAGGGGTGATGTGGGTAATGCGCTGCGCTGGAGCAGGGCCCGCTTTTACCTTAATCCCACTTACCGCTACGGCAACAACCGCTGGCATCTTAACCTTTCGCTGCCGGTTATGCAGCAGGCCATTCATTACCGCCAAAAGGAATACCTGCTTAATAATAAACAACGCCAGTTCCTGTTTAATCCATCGGCCAGCATTAAGTTCTTACTAAACGCGGAAGATTATATTGACCTGGGATATAGCTATACAAACAATGTTGGGAATATCTCGGGTATCTACCGCGGAGCGATCCTTACCAATTACCGCAGCCTGTTTGCCAACGATGCGGCACTCCAGGAAAAATACAGTACCGGTCCCCGATTGTATTATAGTTTCCGCCGTTCTATCAGTATGCTCTTTATCAATGCCGGAATAAGCTACAATAAAGTAAGAGCCAATTCCATCCTTTCCAGTATACTGACCAATAATATACAGAAGACCATACTGCTGCCTTATGAAAACGATCAGAGCACGTTTCAGGCATCTGCCGGCGTCAGTAAGTATGTTTTTCCCTGGAAAACAACTGTATCACTGAAAACAGTTTTCAATAAGGCCCGGTTTGAACAGTATATCAACAATGAGCTGCTCCCTTTTTTCAACACAAGCTATGAAGTGTCGACAAGTGTGGAAACAAAACTCTTTAAAGTACTGTCATTGAGCTATAGCGGTTCTGCATCGAAGAGTATAAGCAAACTGGAGCCAGCCCGTGGGCAAACAGTAAATAGCAGTAAGATGATCCAGCTCAGACAAAACATGGCTATGGGGTACTCATTTTTTTCCGGTTTTCTTCTTAGTATGAAAGGAGCACATATCTACAACCGGCAGCCGGCTGTGTCAACGGTCAATTCTGTTTTCCTGGATATCAATGCCCGGTACCGCCTGGCCAAATGGCGCACCGACCTGGAACTGGAGGTCAACAATATTGCCAACCAGAAAACCTATGAATTGTATACTCTTTCCTCGGCTGTGTTTGCGGTAAGCCGCTACAATATCCGCGAAAGACTTTTTGTAATACGGGCCACATTTAATCTATAGTAAGGGTGATATGAAAAAAGCGTTATTATTTCTTTTGCTCGCAGGCAGTTATTGCCAGCTAAGCCTCGCACAAAACGCTGCAGAAGTGAGCCGTTTTTCAAAATTTCCTGAAGAGGTCAGTTTACATCTGCAGACATTGTTCCGGATGAAAGCACCGATAGCCCGCAGGATGTTTGCAGTCGATTCGTCGCTGTATATCTGGAATGAAGAGAGTGCAAACGATTATGCTTTTTATCGCTACTCATTAAACGGACAACGGTTGTCGGAAGGACTGATAAAAGGTGGCCAGGGATATGGGCAGGTGGTGGGGCCAATGTCGGCAGGCATTTTTCAGAAACATACATTATGGGTGCACGATATCATGCTGGAGAAACTGGTGGTAGCTGAGCAATTGAAGGATAAGACTGGCAAAGATTCCCTGGTGCTGAAAGAATATAAATTGCCCCGTTTCTTTTATTCTGTTCAACTGGCAGAGGGCAACCGGCTGCTGGGCGCCGGCGCATACGAAACTCCGTACAAAATTGAAGAAGTAAATATTAACTCCGGCAAAGATATCCGGCAGTTTGGTGCATTTGATAAAGCACCTGCCGGTGCGCCTTTTGGGTCATGGAAACATGCGCAGGAGGGATTTCTCTTTCTGCAATCCCGGGGCGGAAAGTTGGTACTGGCTTCCCGTTTCAGCGACCGGATAGAGATTTTTGATCTGGAGGCCCAGACCAGTAGGCTGGTAAAGGGGCCGGAAAATTTTGATTTTGCCTTTGAACCTATCCAGACAGGCGGTATGGATATGTCTATGCGGATAGACGAAACGAGGTTTGCCTTTTCAAACGGCGCTGTTACAGACCGGTTCATTTACCTGCTCTATTCGGGCAAACAACATGAGACAGGTACACCCAATGACAATGAAACGATCTATGTATACAGTTGGGATGGCCAGCCTGTTAAAAAAATGAAACTGGACAGGCCGGTCAGAAGTTTTACTGTGTCGGATGATGATAGTATACTCTACGCTTACGATAAGAAAGCAGGGGCAGTACTCAGTGTACGTATACAGTAATAGCGATAATTAATCGCGCTGAGGGGTTTTATAACCTGTCACTATCCTTACCGGTTTTGTGGCTTCGCTATTAACCGAATCTTTTGCGGTATGTGGTGCATCGGAGATCGTGCTATAGTTTCTGGGTTTGGGGTAGCCTACTACAGTTATGACAGTCTCGTCATCTGCCTGTGCTGTGGAGGCAGTACCATTTTTTTCCGGTATCTGAATGCCGGCCACTATTTTTACGGCCGGCGATGAAATGTCGGAGCGCTTATTGGCTGTATTCGTATCGGGCCGGTTTGCCGGGATGTTTTTACCTGCATTAGTTTGTACGCGTTGACGACGCTGGGTGCCGCGTGTTGATTGAGCGGGTGCTGATGTGGATGCCTGAGACAGATGAACTATAGCCGGAGTGTGTGTGCTCATGGGCAGTATCTCGCTGACGGTTATCTTTTCTTCTTTCCTGCTTTCTTTTTTGGTGACCGTAAAAGCCAGGGAAGTAAGCAGAAGGACGGGCAGCAATAAAAAGTACCTGGTCAGTGTAAGCTGTGATGAACGTTTTACATTCATCATCCGGATCCTTTTTTTGAGGTCAGAAAGATTAAAGCTGCTGGCGATAGGCAGGGCCTGTTTCATGCTGCCAACATCCAGCAGGCTGTACTGGTAGGTCTTTTTGTCAATGCCTTTGCGCAGTACTTTTTCGTCCGTAATGAATTCCAGGTTTTCTTTCACCGCTTTGCGCATAAGCCATACGCCGGGGTTGAACCAGTAAAAGACCACACTCAGCTCTGCGAGGATGATGTCGAACGTATGCCATTGTTTTACGTGTACGCTTTCGTGTGTGAGAATATGGTTCAGCTCCTCGGGGCCATGCAGTGCCGGGTTGATATAAATACTATTTCCAAAAGAAAAGGGACTGAGTTTTTCATCAACAATACGTACCGTGTGATTTTTGAGCAGACCTTTCTGCGAGCGGTTATGCAGCCTGTACAAAGCAATGAACTGACGCAGCAGCCGGAAACCCATTACACCCACACCGAGCCAGAATAACAGGATGATCCAGGTCCAGTACTGGTTGGTATTTGCCAGTGTTACCATCTGCTCATTCATTTCCGGTACGATGTTCAGGGCATTATCTGCATGCCGGTAAAAGAAGTCAGTGAGATCAATAAACGGGTAAATGCTGGAAAATAAAATGCCAAAGACAAGAAAAGTCCGGTTGATCGTATAGAATGTGAGGCGCCGCAATACAAGGTAATAGGCGGCCGCAAACAACAGGAGTGCGATATTAATTTTGAACAATACGATAAACAGGGCAGGCATAGCTTAGTTTTCGGGGTTTTCAATCAGCTTGATCACTTCTTTCAGTTCTTCCACACTCACTTTTTTCTCTTTGGCAAAATAGGCGACCACGTCTTTATACGAGCTTTGGAAAAAATCGTTGACCACTCCGGACATAAATTTTTTCTTATACTCCGCCTCTTTCACTTTGGCACTATAACGGATGGCCGGACCCATCTTTTCGCTTTTCAGGTATCCTTTCTTTTCCAGGTTTTTGATGGTAGAGGCAAACGTGGTGTAGACAGGCCTGGGCCGCGGAATATGGTCCAGGAAATCTTTGATAAAGCCAGGCCCGTTTTGCCAGACAGCCAGCATGGCCTTTTCTTCATGTTCGGTTAATTTCTCCATTTGTTACGAAGTGTTCGTAAAGGTATGAGATTTTCGTAATAAGATGAAATTTAATCGCTGCTGTTATCACTCTTTGTTAACATATTGTCGGATACCGGACCATGTTTGTAAAAACACCTAATTTCGCCTCTCTAACGAACGTAGCGAGTGGATTCAGAAGGCTCTAAATATGAAGAGTATAAGCTGTTGGCACTACTGGCAGAAGATAGTCACTATGCATTTCAGCTCCTCTATGACCGGCACCGCAACCGGGTTTATCAGACGGCTGTGCGCTATCTGAAATCGCCACAGCTGGGCCAGGAGGTAGTGCAGGATGTATTTATGAAGCTTTGGTTTGAACGGCATGACCTGAAGCGATTCGCCTCTCTCGAAGCCTGGATCTATACAGTAGCCCGTAATAATATCATGAACCGCCTCAAAAGGCTGGCAGTGGAATGGAAAGCGCTTCATCACCTGGGCAATCAATCCGCTTCCTCCGACCAGCATACCCTGCAGCAACTCGACGACCGCGAATACAGCCGCGTACTGCAGGAGGTAATAGCAGACCTGCCACAGCAGCAACGCCAGGTATTTGAACTGGCGCGCCACGAGAAGCTGAGCTATGCAGAGATCGGTGAACGGCTCCGTATATCCCCGCTCACCGTTAAGACCCATATGGCGCGGGCGCTTCAGCAGATCCGCATTCAGCTGGCTGGCAAAGGCATTGAGATTCCTCTTGTTATCTTTTTCCTGAAAAATTTTTTCTAAGCGTGTACTCCGGGCAGATGAGCTGGTTGTTTTAGATTGAAAACAGCCGAACCACCCGTTCTATGAGCTCAAACGATCGCTTTGCCTATTTGCTTGATTTATATGTATCAGGCCATGCCAGTCCACAGGAAAGGGAAGAACTCTTCAGCCTGCTGGCTTCCGGCCGGTACGATACCCAACTGGAGGATCATATCTCTCAGAGCCTGGCGGGCAATGATGCCGCCGGGGCAGAACTCCCTCCTCATATTTCGCAGGAAATTGTTCGCAATATCCTGGATGCTGAAAAAAATGCGGCAGCTATCATACCCGTATCGCGCAACCGTTTTGGCTGGCGCAGGGTGGCGGCAGCCGTGTTGCTGGTAGCAGGGCTGGCAACAGCCTATTTGCTTTGGCGCCCGCAGCCGGCCGGCAACGAATTCAGCGCACAGATAAAAGGAAAGACACGCGAACAAAAAAATCAGAGCGATACGCTACAGCAGATAGTACTGGAAGATGGTAGCCAGGTCACCCTTCATCCCGGTACTACACTTTATTACCCCTCCCATTTTTCAGATACGGCCCGTGAAGTATATATGGACGGTAGTGCATTCTTCGACATCAGACCCGATGCACATAAACCCTTTCTCGTATATGGCCGGCATATCATCACCCGTGTGCTGGGTACCAGTTTCCTGGTCAGTACCGATCCGCAGACCGGCAACGAAGAAGTATCGGTACGTACCGGCCGTGTGCAGGTATCCGAAAATACACGTGTAGTAAAAGAAGCTGCCGCACTGGTATCTCCCGTCATCATTACACCCAATCAGAAAGCGGTCTATGAGCCGGGCAAACGTGCCCTGCTGACGACCCTGGTAGCACAGCCACAACTGGTGCATAAAGAAGTATCGCAGGAAAAAGCGCAGCCGGCGCCCGGCTTTCAGTATGAACAAAAAAGCCTGGATTATATTTTCTCCGACCTCGCCCGGGCCTATGGGGTAGAGATCATCACCGATAATGCCGCACTGGAAAAATGCCTGTTTACCGGCGATATCTCCGGCAATGATCTCTTTACACAGTTAAAGATCATTTGCCTGGCCACGCATTCATCTTATGAACTCAACGGTACCCGCATCCTGATAAAGGGGCAGGGCTGTGAATAATAAATAATTGCTTAACCAAAACAATTGCCACATGAAAAAAAGATGTCCAACATAGTACAAAAGAGGAGCCGGCAGTGGTGACACACTGGCCGGCTCCGGGAAGCTGAATCAGCTCCGTTTTCGTTTTAAATCTATTCTCAAAAACAAAAACTGTTTAAATATATGAAAAATAAGCAACGACTTGTTGCTTCAATATGCTTTGCCATGAGAATAACGATTGCTCAAATAGCACTGATATTGATCTCGATAAGTTCTCTCTACGCAAATGAAGTTAACAGCCAGGAGGTACTTTCCCGCAAGTTTACACTGCACATGGAAAATAAGCCGCTCAGTACGGTCATTGCAGAGATACAGAAACAGACGGGTGTGGCTTTTACCTATAGCGTAAATGCAATTAATGCCAATCGCCAGTTCAGCGTTAACGCCAGCAACCAGCCCATTGGCTCTTTTCTGCGCGACAACCTGATGCCGCTGCAGATCAGCTACGAAGTAGTGGAAGATAAGATTGTACTGTTTAAACAGGCCCAGGCCCGTACGGCTCCTGAAACCGACATCGAATCTGTACAGCTGGAAAAAACAGTAAAAGGCAGGGTGGTAGACGATACCGGTGATCCCGTAGCAGGCGTGACCGTTACCGTAAAAGGAACACGCCAGTCGGTAGTGACTGCTGCCGATGGATCTTTTGCCATTGCTGTGCCCGACGACAATGCGGTGCTGGTATTCAGCAGCATTGCACACGATGCCGTGGAGATTGCCGCAGGAAGTGTAAGTAATAGTCCTGTTGTGCTCAAAAAAAGAATAGAAGACCTGCAAAACGTGGTGGTAACCGCGCTCGGTGTGCGCCGCCAGGAAAAAGCCCTGGGTTATGCTACTCAATCAGTAAAAGGTAATACACTGCAAACGGTAAAAGGAGTGGATGTAGCTACTTCACTTACCGGCAAAGTAGCCGGTATGATCGTGAAGAACAGTTCCGAGTTCAGCGCTGAGCCCGAACTGACACTACGTGGCGAAACACCGCTCATCGTGATCGATGGTGTGCCTTATGGCAACATGACCCTGCGCGATGTGCCTCCTGATGATATTGAAACCATCAACTTTCTGAAAGGAGCAACTGCCGCAGCCCTGTATGGTGAGCGTGGCGGCAGCGGTGCCGTGATGATCACCACACGCCGTGGAGCAGCCGGTAAAGGACTCGCTATTTCTTTTAACAGCAGCAGTATGTTCGAAGCCGGTTACCTGGCCATACCTGAGATGCAGTCGCAATATGGCCGTGTGATAAATACAGCCACCAACACCTATGTACGCTCTGGTGACGGCTCCTGGGGAGCGCCGCTCGAAGGACAGGAGGTGATACAATGGGATCCTTTTTCCAAAACCATGCAGCCCATGCCGTTTATTGCCCGCGGAAAAAACAACTTCAAAAATTTTCTGCAGCAGGGATATATACTCAACAATAACCTGAGCATTGCGCAAACAGGAGAGATGGGCGGATTCCGCGCTTCTGCTACCTGGGTGCAAAACAAAGGCACCTATCCCAACTCACTGTTTGATAAGATGACCTATAGTGTGGGTGGCGATATTAAACTGAAAAAATTCTCACTCAGCACTTCACTTTCTTACAACAAACACGAATCACCCAACGTAGGGTTTAACGGGTATACCGGGTATGATCCCATGTACAGTATGCTCATCTGGGGCTCTCCCGATTGGGATGTGCGGGATTATAAAGACTACTGGATGATACCCAATGAGGTGCAAAACAGCAGTTATACTGCCGGCAACAACAACCCTTATTTTGACCGCTACGAGCGTACACGTTCCTATAACAAGGATATCTTCAACGGGCAGCTGACACTCAACTATGAGTTCATAAAAGGGCTGAAAGCTACTGTACGTACCGGTTATGATACTTACAGCAACAAGCAGGAGGTGAATATCTCCAAAGGTTCATTTCAGGGTGGTGGCAGCTCCAAAGTAATGAATGCCGGTACAGAGATATGGGGTGAATCGCAGAGAGGTTCTTACAATATCGGCATCAGCCGTGGCTTCAGTACCAATACAGAAGCGCTGTTGCTGGGCGAAACACAATACAAAGACTGGCGCATCGACGGTTTTGTAGGAGGTTCCGTATTCTACCGTCAGGATGAAGGTATAGAAGCCCGTACACAGGGTGGTCTTTCCATTCCCGGATACTACTCACTCAAAGCTTCCCTCAATCCGGTCGCTGTACAGTCAATCATTTCGCGCAAGCAAACCAATAGCGTATTTGGCCGTATCGGTTTTGGCTGGCGCAACCTGGCCTTTATCGAAGGTACTTTCCGTAACGACTGGGCATCTACACTTCCACGCTCTACCCGCTCGTATTTCTATCCCTCGGTGGCCGGTAGCCTGATCGCTTCCGATCTGCTGCCCCGTTATGAGTGGCTGTCGATCTGGAAACTCCGTGGTGCATGGACCATGTATAAAACACCCGCGTCTATTTACGCTATTAATAATGTATACTCTATTGCCACCAATCAGTGGGCTGGGCTGGGTACGGCTACCTATCCTACCACCATCCGCCCCGACGATGTGTTTCCCGAGTCGGCCAATACCACAGAGATCGGTTCCCAGTTTGGTTTCCTGGGCAATCGCCTGATGCTGGATGTGACCGGTTACTGGAAACGGATGTATGACTTCCTGGTTACGTCTACCATCAGCCCTTCATCGGGTTATACCGGTGTGTTTACCAATAGCGATGAAGAGCGTACACGCCGCGGCCTGGAGATCACCCTCAATGCCACACCTGTAAAGAATAAAGACTTCCGCTGGGATGTAGGTTTCAACTGGTCTACCTATGCTACCTATTACACCAGGATGGACTCCGTATATTCTGTAAAAGGAAGGGATTGGGTACAAAAAGGTAAACGTGCAGATTATTATACTATCAACGAATACCAGACAGACAACAGCGGCAATATCGTTTTCAGCAATGGTGTACCTACGTACAAGCCGATTCTTTCACTGGCCGGTTATTCTGATCCCGACTGGACATGGGGCTTCAATACCTCATTCAGGTATAAAAATCTTACACTCAATGTTTCACTCGATGGCCGTGTAGGTGGTCTGGCACAGTCTGTAACGGAAATGTATATGTGGCGTTCGGGCAATCACCCCAAATCGCTTACGCAGGAGCGTTATCTCGATGCGACCAATGCAGGTTCCAAAAACTACCTGGGCGAAGGTGTGAAAGTGGTATCCGGTTCGATTGTATATGATGCCAACTACAAAGTGGTAAGTGATACGCGTGTGTTTGCGCCCAATGATGTCTATACGACCTACAAGTCTTATATCGAAGCACAGCATAAGGGAACAGCCTGGGGCGGTGCTCCGTCGCCGGTTGATCTGTATTCTACTACGTTTATGAAGCTGCGCGAGGTGTCTGTTTCCTATGCTCTTCCGCAAGCCTGGTCAAAACGGGTATCTGCAAAGAATATTTCTGTGTCGGCTGTGGGACAAAACCTGATCTACTGGGCCAAACAGTTCAAGTACTCAGATATAGATGGTGGTACGGAGAATTTTATCGATCCTTCACTCCGCTACATTGGTGTTAACATCCGGGTAGATTTCTAATGACCCCAAAATTTAAGACAATGAAACGTACTAAAATACTGACAGCTGTACTGGCCTTTAGTTTACTGATAGGTCCCGGCTGTAACAAATTTGATGAGATCAATGATAATCCTGATGCGACCAGCCAGGTCAATGCCAGTATGCTGGCTACAGGTATCATCCTGAAAAATCTGCGCTTCAACGGACGCGATGCCATGGCTTACCTGTCAGACAATGGTATGTCCAAATATGTGGCCTACGCCAACCAGGGCATTATGTCTTCTCAATACGGGTATGTGGGCTCTACCGATTTTGGTAACATGACCATTTTGCCCAATGTTGAGAATATGCTGAAGTATGCCACCGGCAGTGTAATGGAAAATTCCTATAAGGGTCTCGCTAAATTCAGCCGTGCCTATATGTTTTACCAGGCAACGATGAAGGTGGGCGATATTCCGTATTCTCAAACGGGAAAAGGGCAGGAAGGTCTTATTGCCGCTAAGTACGATACACAGGAAGAAGTGTTTAAAGGAATACTGGCCGAGTTGAAAGAGGCCGATGAGTTTTTTGCCAATGGTATCAAATTTGATGGTGACCCTACTCCCTATGCAGGTGATCCGCAGAAATGGCGCCGGGCCAATAATGCTTTTCGTCTGCGTGTCTTGCTTTCCTTAAGCAAGAAAGCCGGTGGATCTGGTCTGAATGTAGCACAGCAATTTGCAGATATCGTAAATGCAGGTTACCTGATGGAAGCGGGTACCGGCTACCTGGGTCTGGCTTATTCCAGCGTGAACATGCATCCTATGTCGGGCACCAACGATCTGTTTACCAGCCGTACTATTGTGAGCTCGCTGCTGGTTGATCAACTGAAGTTGTACAACGATCGCCGGTTGTTTTATTATGCCGATCCTTCCAAAGCGCAACTGACCGGTGGTAAAACCGAAAACGATCCCGATGCATATGTAGGGGTGAACGTATCGGATAATTATGACGACATCACCACCGCACATATCGCCAATACCTATTCGCTGATCAATTCCCGCTATCTCAAGGAAGTAGCCAGTGAGCCCCGCATGATGATGACCTATGCCGAGCAGCAGCTGACACTGGCTGAGGCACGTGTATTGGGCTGGATCACTACGGGTACTGCCGAGGGATATTATCAATCGGGTGTTAAGGCTGCCCTGGGTCACCTGATGGCCACGGCATCTTCCTATGCGCATGGTATGGCGATCAATCAGTCTTATATTGATAATTATTTTACCGGCGAAGCCGCATTCAAGGCAACTGAAGCTGACCAGTTGAAACAGATCTGGATGCAGCGCTATTTCCTGAATTTTATGCAGGATCCTATTCAAACCTATTATGAATACAGGCGTACCGGCTATCCTGAGTTTCCGATTAATCCTGCTACATCGCTGAATGAGAATAAGAAAGACGCTATTCCTGTGCGGTGGTTGTATCCCGGGTCAGAATCCACGTACAACAGAGACAACCTGCTGGAGGCGCTGAACCGTCAGTATGGAGGAATAGACGAAGTGAATAAAGTCATGTGGTTGCTTCAATAACCCCCTATGCAGACCGGGAACCACTTTTTAAGGTTCCCGGTTTCTTATGTAGATTGCAGGACTGATAGTGTTAAACAAAAAATCATGAAAAAACTGGTTGTTTCCTTTGCCCTGTTGTTGATGGCAACAGCGCTCGTGGCACAAAAAGAAGGATGGACGCTGCACTGGTCTGATGAGTTTAATAAGAATGGCCTGCCAGACAGTACTATCTGGAGTTTTGATACAGCCGGCAATGCGTATGGCTGGGGCAATAATGAACTGCAGCACTATACCGCTAAAAAACCGGCCAATGCCTGGGTAAAAGATGGCATACTGAAGATCACTGCACGCAAAGAAAAGGCAGGAGGTAAGAACTATACATCGGCCCGCCTGATCACCAAAGGAAAAGCAAGTTTTGTATATGGCCGCATGGAAATACGGGCCAAACTGCCTCCGGGCAAAGGCACCTGGCCTGCTATCTGGATGCTGGGAGAAAATATCGGCGAAGTAGACTGGCCCACCTGCGGCGAGATTGATATTATGGAACACGTGGGGTATGAAAAGGACAGTATCTACGGTACCATCCACTCGCAGACCTACAATCACGTAAAAGGAACACAGAAGACAAAAGCTATTTTTATCAAAGATCCCTATACCGCCTTTCATGTATATGCCATTGAATGGACGCCTGACCGTATGGATTTTTATGTAGACGATCAACTGTACAACAGCGTACAGAATGAACACCTCACAGAAAAGGAGTGGCCGTTTGATAAACCATTTTTCTTCATCCTCAACCTGGCGGTAGGCGGCAACTGGGGAGGAAAGATGGGTGTGGACGAGAAGGTATTTCCTGCCACTATGGAAGTGGATTATGTGCGGGTGTATAAGAAAAAGTGAGTGCTGCGTGTTGGATTGTAAGTTTTAAGCAGACAGAAAGACCAAAGGGTACATAATTTTAATGGCCCCTGTCGGAATTGTAAGCACAATCAGACAGGGGCCATTTATTTCAACAGATATTTTCTTATCCGTTTCTTTAATAAGACGATACCTTAAGGAAAGAGATATTGTCATTGATGATGACCCGTAGCAGGTAAATTCCTTTTACAGCAGGTTTTTTAAGCGTGAGGGTACTGCTGCTGCTACCCGATTGCAGTACATGTCCCTGCAGATCGGTTAATGCATATTTCAATAATGTATTGTTTTGTATCTGCCAGGAGTGGCCTATATCTGCCACCCGCAAGATAGGTTGTGTGACCTGTACCGACCGTATGGGAGATATTTCCTGTTTCCCATCGATATCTTCCATGATAAGGCGATACAATATGCGGCCTGCTCCTGCGGTTTCATCACCAAAACTATAACTGCTGCCATTGGCCTGGCGGCTGGCGCCTACGGTGCCAATAGTTTCAAAAGCGGTGGCGCTGCCTGTTGCCGAACGCTGCACTATGAACTGGCGCAGGTTTTCTTCATAACTGGTTTTCCATTTCAATTGTACAGTTGTGCCAGACTGCTGGGCGGTAAAGGATTCCAGCTTTACCGGCAGCGTAATGTAAGTGACCTGGATATAATTGCTCATGGCTGCGGGTGCGGTACGGCAGAGATAACTGGAAGTCATTTTCAGTGAATATAGTTCGCCTATTGCAGCAGTGGAAGTGCTGTAGGTAGCAGACTGTGCTCCGGGAATGATTACGCCATTGCGATACCACTGGTAAAGAGGGGTACTGCCCTCAAAGCTGCTGGTGGAAGTGAAGTTAACTGCTGGTGTGGAAGATATTTCAACAGTGGGCTCGCCCACGGGCAATACCGTCATGGTAACAGTATTGGAAGTAGCCGGGTTATTGGTGGCGCAACCAATGCTGCTGGTCAAAATGGTACTTACTACGTCGCCCGAATTGAGCGAACTGCTGCTATAGGTAGCCGATGAAGTGGGAGCCCCTGCATTGCTGCCGTTGATACGCCACTGGTACAAAGGACTGGCGCCTCCGTTAACCGGTGTGGCGGTGAAACTGATAGTGCTGCCACTGCACACCGTGTTGCTGACGGTGGCAATGCTTACGCCGGCCGTTCTGGTAGCCTGGGTCATGGTGACGGTAGCAGTGGCAGTGGTAGTTGCCAGGCAGCCTGTGCCGCTACCGCCTGCCGTGATCTGTACGCCGATCACATCATTATTGGCAAGGGTACTCGTAGAAAATGTTGCATTAGTGGCCCCGCTTACGGGGGAGCTATTTCTATACCATTGATACGTAGGATTGCTGCCTGCATTTAATGAACTGGCAGAGAAGGTAACCGTTTGCCCGGCGCAAAACTGGTTGCCGGGTGCATCGAGCTGGAGGCTGGCTGCCGGCGTTACGTTAGAAGTAGGGCCATCGTTGATGCGGATACCATAAGCAGTGCTGGTATATCCCGTGGCGGCAAAAAGATTGATGCGGGCATTGTCTGCGCTGCCCCAGCTAAAATCAATACGATCTACCACACGCCCCTGGCTGCCTACAGGAATGGTGATAGGCGCCTCGAAAAGATTGAAGTTGGTGCTGGCGGTAAAGGCTGATGCACCTGAGGTGCGGGCTACGCGATCAAGATTGCCCAAAGCGCGGTTTGTAGAAGCCGTGGCAGGTGTAAGATACCAGTCGGGAAAATTGAGTGACCCTGTATAGGTAGAGCCGCCATCGGTAAAATGTACGGTATAGTTGACAACACCCGTACCATTTCCTGTAGTACCTACTACATACAGGCTGGAGTAAAGGCTTTTGTTTTGTGTGCCAAAAGTAAGTGTGCCGGATGTGCTGCCGGTGCTAAGGTCGGGATTGGAAGACGACCGTAGTTGAAGAGAGTTATTGCCTGCGTAAGAAGCCAGGTGATATTCCCTGCTGTTGTCCTGTACGCTATTGAAGATGCCCGATGCCGGAAGCCCGTTGCTGCCGGTAGTGGATCCATTATTATAGCCGCTTGCATAAAAGGCATTGCCCGATGAGTTGTCAATAGCCCCCGTAGTAGAGGCATCGGCAGCACCGCTGCCATTGGCAATTACATCGGTATTGAAACCGGTGAGGCTCACAGGTTTCATTTCGGAAGTAATAACCGGGCTGGTGCTACAGCCATTGGCATCGGTGACCGTGAGCAGGTAGTTGCCAGGGGAGAGGTTGCTGAGATTGGCGCTGGTAGCATATGGACTGCCATTACGTGTCCAGCTATGAGAATAGGGTGTAGTGCCTCCGGTGGTATTAATAGTAATAGAACCGTTGTTAGCGCCCGAGCAGGAACCATGCAGGGCTGAGTAGGTAGCTACGAGTGCTTCCGGTTGCGTTACCGTTACATAAATTGTTTTGATACATCCCGAAGCATCTCTTACAGATACAGGATACGTATTGGCTGTAAGTGCTGTAAACTGGTTGCCGCTTTGCCAGGCTCCTGCACCGGCTTCGGCCAGTTGATAAGAAAACGGACCTGTGCCACCCGTTACATTTACAGTAATGGTGCCCGTAGTACCATTATAGCAATTGACATGTGTGGCGGTAGCGGTAACAGTAAAATTGCACTGGGCCAGCGATGGAATGGAGATAAACTGGGCGAAGGCGAGCATGACAACAGCAATGCCTGCCCATTTCATGTTGGTGAGGTGTTTCATACAGGGAGATGGCTTGTAAATAATTAGTAACACTGAGCTTTCGCCGGGCAGGATTAAGGATAACGGCGCAAATTTAATTCTGATATAACGGTCAGGTGGTTAGAAAACTATTAACAGCAGAGGAAAAATATTTTTTTTGACAATTGTTAAATTTTTGGATTGATAATTATCAAGTATGTTGATTATTGTCAAAGTCGGGATAGAATTAATTCGATGTCGCAAAAGACAACGTCGAATTAATTCTACGTTATTTATCGCTTTTTGGAAAGGATAAAAGATACGGAGGTGCGGTATTGATCATATATAGGCGGATAGTCGAAGCAAAAAACCCGGGTTACACGCAGTCGATTGCCGGAAGCGCAGTAAAAGATTAGACGTAACTTGCAAAAGGCCGGTCAGCAGAAAAATGGATGCATTTCCGGCAGTATGATTAATCCTGAAATAATGATCTATGAAACATAGAAAATTGGGAAACAGCGGTCCCGATGTATCAGCCATCGGGCTGGGCTGCATGGGATTGAGCTTTGCCTATGGTACAGCGCCCAGCCGGGAAGAGGCTACCAGCCTTCTCCATAAAGCAGTAGACATGGGAATCACTTTTTTTGACAGCGCAGAAGCCTACGGTCCTTATACCAATGAAGAATTGCTGGGATATGCACTGGCTCCCATCCGCGACCAGGTAGTGATCGCCACCAAGTTTGGCTTTGAAAAGGCACAACCTGCATTGGGCGTCAACAGCCGTCCGGAAAATATCCGCAGTGTGACAGAAGCGGCGCTTACACGACTGAAAACGGACCGGATCGATCTTTTGTACCAGCATCGTGTCGATCCGGAAGTGCCTATTGAAGAGGTGGCAGGTACCGTAAAGGAGCTGATCGAAGAAGGGAAAGTGAAATACTTTGGCCTGTCGGAAGCCGGTGCAGACACCATTCGCCGTGCACACGCCGTGCAACCCGTAGCAGCCTTACAAAGCGAGTATTCGCTGTGGTGGAGAGAGCCGGAGAAAGAAATATTTCCCGTGCTGCAGGAGCTGGGGATCGGCTTTGTACCTTTTAGTCCGCTGGGAAGAGGTTTTCTTACCGGGGCTATTAATGCCAGCACACAATTTGATAAAGGCGACTTCCGCAATGTGCTGCCGCGGTTTGATGAAGAAAACAGGAAAGCCAACCAGGTGCTGGTAGACCGGCTGAGCAGTTTTGCAAAACAAAAAGAGGCAACACCTGCACAGGTAGCCCTGGCCTGGGTACTGGCACAGCAACCGTGGATCGTGCCCATACCCGGTACTACCAAAGTGCACCGGCTGCAGGAAAACATCGGAGCAGTTTCACTCCACCTGACCAAGGAAGACCTGCAGGCTATCGATGAGATGTTTGCCACCATACAGATCAAAGGCGAACGTTATCCGGCTGATCTGCAGCGGCGCGTGAGTAAATAATCATACTGAATAAGCTTTATGAATGCCTGGCTCATCGTAGGTCAGGCATTGGCATGAAAGGCCGGCGCTACTAAAAATTATGTATTGCCGGCGCAGTCTCATAATAGGACTTTTAACCTTCAAAATCGTTCTATATGAGATATACCTTAATCGCTTTACTGACGCTTATTATCATCACCAGTTGCAGCAAATCGGACGATAAGAAACCGACCAGCTCTGAGGTGACAGCTCCGCCCGCTTCGCTGGGGCTCAACAGTTTTTACAAAAAATATGTGGATGCCGGTGGTATTCCCGTAGTGAGCTCGGCCCAGGTGGCCGATGAAGCCCTGCTCAAAGCCAGGGAGATCATCAATGACATGGTGAGTAATATATCTGCCGAAAAGCAAAAGATGATCCAGAACAAACTCCGGGTGGGCATCATTGGAATCAATGAGCGGCCCACACAAATGCCGGAGTACAGCGATCTGTACACAGCTTTCCCCGGTACTGATTGGGACAACCGTGCCCGTGCCTACGGTGCTACGCTGGATCGCCCGCTCACAGCAGCTCCCGAAGAAAGTATGCTTTGCAAACAGTCTATTGACTGGTACAAGGGTGAAGAGATCCTGACACATGAGTTTGCTCATGCCATTCATGAACTGGGTATCCGCTTCACCAACGCCAATTTTGACAGCCAGCTGCAGGCCGCTTATAATCATGCTGTATCTACCGGCTTATGGGCCAACACTTATGCCCGTACCGATGTAAGGGAGTACTGGGCAGAGGGAGTGCAGTGCTGGTTCAACTGCAATATAGAAGCTATTCCCACCAATGGTGTGCACAACAACATCAATACACGTGCAGAACTACAAACTTACGATCCTCAGCTATATGCGCTTATTGGCCAGTATTTTTCATCGGAGAATAAGAAGCATGGCTGTTACTGATGTCCGGCAGGACTACAAATGAAGAAAGCCCTGCAGCGCGGCAGGGCTTCTTCTATGTGTAATTGACGGATGAGAAAAACGGAAAATCTGCCGGGGGCATTATTCTGTTCTCAGGTTTTTGATCGGATTGCTCAATGCAGCCTTTACTGTCTGGAAGCTGACGGTGATGAGGGTGACCAGCATGGCCCCCAAACCGGCAGTGGCAAATATCCACCACGACATATCTGCGCGATACGAGTAGTTGGTCAGCCACTGATTCATAAAATAATAAGCCAGCGGTATAGCTGCCAGAAAAGAGAGCAGCACCATGAATACAAATTCTTTGGAAAGGAGCTGCCAGAGGCTGCTCAGGCTTGCGCCCAGTATTTTGCGGACACCGATTTCTTTGGTACGTTGCTCGGCTACAAAGGAAGCCAGACCAAACAGGCCCAGGCAGGAAATAAAGATGGCCAGTGCTGCAAATAGTGTCACCAGGTTGCCGATCTTCATTTCGGTGGCAAATTTTTGTGCATACTCATCGTCGACAAAGCTGTAGTCGAATGGTACTTCGGGATTATATTTTTTGAAAATGGTTTGCATTTTACCAAGTGCATTGGCCATACTCTCGGTTGATTTTACCCGGATGGTGAACAGCCCTTTAAATCCTTTTGATAAAAAGATAGACGGCTCCGGCGGATCGTAAGGAGACTGTGTAATCATATCATTGACCACACCAATGATGTTATATTTCTCCCCGTCAAAAGTGACCTGTTTGCCGATCGGCTCTTTGAACCCGATGACACGTGCCGCAGCTTCATTGATGATCATGCCCGATGAATCGAGGCCAAAATCGCGCGAAAAATCACGCCCCTGCTGTATGCGCCAGCCAACTGTTTTGCCGAATTCAGGAGATATATTCACATTTCGGAAAAAGGCTACGAGGCCTGGCTCTTTACCTTCCCATTCCAGGCCGTTATTGTTATTGAACCGGGCCAGCGATTGTGATGAAAGAGCCACGTTATCTGCCACACCCGTCTGTAGTAATTCTGTACGAATGGCCTCCAGGTGTTTTTGTATTTCCGGTGCCCAGGCCGGTATAGCTACCAGCCCTTCGCGGCTGTAGCCAACAGGTCTGTCTTTGGCAAATTGGATCTGCCGGAATACCATGATGGTACCAATGATCAGCGTAATGGAGATGGTAAACTGAAATACCACCAGTATCCGGCGGTGCGCAAATGCAAAACGTCCTGCCTTGAGTGTGCCTTTCAATACTTTGATGGGTTTGAATGACGACAGGTAAAGCGCGGGATAGCTACCTGAGATCAGGCCGGTGGCGAGTGTAAATGTCAGCACAACGATCCAAAACAAGGTGTTGCCCCAGGGCAGCGAAAGCTGTTTATCGGCCAGGGTATTGAAATAAGGGATCGCCAGTTGACAAAGGGCCAGCGCCAGCAGCAGAGACAGAAAGGCCACCACGGTTGATTCTGTCAGAAACTGGAAGATCAACTGACTTCTCACGGATCCGATTGTTTTACGGATACCCACTTCACGGGCGCGTTTTTCGCTGCGGGCCGTGGAGAGGTTCATAAAGTTGATGCAGGCCAGCAGCAATACAAATACACCGACCACACCAAAAAGCCACACAAACTGAATATTGCCGCCGATGGCTTTACCGTTTTTGAAATTATTATAGAGATGCACATCGCTCATGGACTGCAGCATCAACTCTTCTTTCCATTCTTTTATATGCGGGGTAGGGACATTTTTAATAAGTGCATTTACCTCTGCAAAACCAGCTTTGTCAGAAAGCCGTACAAACAACTGGCCGCAATGATTGCCCCAGTCATCGGCCGTATTTAACCAGTTGGCTTTGTTTTGCCAGGGCAGTAGTATCGCTGTATTATAAAAACTGGTATTGTAGGGTAGGTCTTCATATACACCACCTACTTTCATGTCTGCATCATTATCCAGCCGCACGGTTTTGCCGGTAGCATCTGCATCGCCAAAAAGGCTTTTGGCAAATGAGTGATTGATAAGGACAGATGATGGATCATTCAGCGCATTGCCACTGCCGGAAAGTATCTTCAGGTCAAACATGTTTACAAAATCGGGCTGCACCCACAAACCCTGCCGCTGCAATTTTTTATCAGCAGTGGCCAGCAAATGACCACCGGGCCAGCTGGTGAGCGATACATGGCTGAATACATCTTTGTAGCCGTTGCGGAGCGCATCGCCCATGGGCATAGATACGGTACGCCCGGTGTAGACCTCGCCATTGTTGGTCTGGTTGATCATGACCTGGGCGGTCTGTTTGTAATTTTTGTGATAGGAATTGAAAGTTATTTCATCCCATACCCACAATCCTATCAGGAATGCAATGGTGATGCCGCTGGCCAGCCCCATGATATTGATAAACGAATAGACCTTGTTTTTGGTCAGGTTGCGCCAGGCTATTTTGATATAGTTTTTCAGCATAAGCGGGTGTTGAGTGGTAAAAATTGCAGCCGTTGCGCAGGAGGTAGTGCCTAAAATATGCCACGGATAGAATAGGCTGAGTATCAAATTTTTATTGAAATATGCCGGCGCTACCCTGTACGGTTATGATACAACGGATGGGCTCTTTTGATACAGCTATTGTTGCAGGGCGCATTCGGTATTTTATTGGACCATTGGTAAACTGGAAGCCGCTTTTGGCGAGCCGATCTGGCCGGTAGCCACTCATCAGGAGGCGGAAAACGTGGAAATAACCTATACGGAATGCTTCAAAACTGCTGAAGGAAAGGCTGTTTTTGTACAAAGCGCAATAGATGATAAGGGCAAATTGCCGGCAACATTACAGGAGCCTGTTCTGATAGGAGGAAGTGATACTTCTGCAGACGGCACTCCTGTCTTAAGCTAAGGATAATGAGTAAAGTCAAAGATATCCATTTCGGTAACCCGGCAGAAGGGGTGACGTCTAACGTGCTGAATTTTGAGACGGCTCTTGCAATGGCCAATCTTGCTTATGCCACTTCGCGTGGCATTATCTATACACGTTGTGAGGCAACAGGGATCGGCCAGGTCATTCTGCCGGTCTTGCTTACAGCTGATCTCGAAAAAATTTTACGCCGGATAACGAATAAATAAAACAGTCTGGTAAGATAAGTGGCTTTTGAGCATAGAAACCGGCTTTATCGCCGCCTCAATTCTTTTAGTATATTAGCATTCATTAATAAATCTATATGAAAATAAAAATCCTGTTTTCCTTTTTTGCGACCCTGGTTCTTTCTGCAAGTACACTCCTTGCACAGGATGTGCAAACCATTGTAAAGAATCATAATGAGGCCATGGGTGGTCTGAAAAACTGGGACAAGGTAAAAACGTTTATCATGGAAGGTACCATGACGGTGATGGGTATGGATATACCGCACAAAATGAGTTATATCCGCGACAAAGGCATGCGGCAGGATTTCAGCGTTATGGGATCCGATTGTTACGTGATCCTTACCCCCAATGCCGGCTGGAAGTTTATTCCCGTTCAGGGCGACACAGCGCCGGTAGCTATGAATTCCGATGATTTAAAAAGTACCGGCAATGAGCTGAGCTTTGAAGACAAGCTAATGACTTCTTTCCGCAAGAATGCCAGTTTTGAACTCCAGGGAAAAGAGGATGTCAATGGCGCATCCTGTCATAAAATCAAAGTGACCAACCCCGATAAAAAAGTATATACCTGCTATGTGGATCCCGCTACGTGGTACCTGGTAAAGACAGTAGAGATGGTAAATATACAGGGACAGGAAGCAGAAGTGGTAACTATTTACAGCAAACATACCCAACAACCATCTGGTATCGTAGTGGCTTTGGGAGTAGATGCCGGCGAAGGTGGTCAGATAGCGTATACAAAGGTCAGTGTGAATACGATTGAAGGAGAGGGTATACTGAAACCTTAAATGATTGTGGATGAATAAGACATGCTGCTGTCATACCTCCACGCATACCCACATCAGTAGTTCAAATATTTAATCAACAGTTAAAAACCGGCTTGCCGGTTTTTTTATTTTTGTTTAGTAAAATTAAATTCTAGCTTTGTCCTGAAATGAAAAAGGTCCTCGCCTTTATATTACTTTTTGTTTACCTGGGCACTTCTACGGGTGCTACCGTACAGTTGCACTATTGTATGGGTAAACTGGCTGACTGGGGACTGAAAGATGCATCATCCGATACCTGCGGCAGCTGTGGCATGGATAAAAAGAATGCCAAAGACAACGGTTGCTGTAAAGATGAACATAAGTTCGTCAAAGGAAAAGAGGATCAGAAAACGGCTGAAACCGCTTTTCAGCTGATGCAACTTACCGCCACTGCCGTTCCTGTTTCTTTCTATGAACTGGCGGAAACCAATCTTCCTTCTATTGCAGAAGAAAACCCTGTGAGCAACGCCCCTCCCCGAAGTAGCGCTGTTGCTGTTTATATTCTGCATCGCACATTCCTGATTTAAAGATTACTTTTTTGTACTAGCCGGACAATACTGTTGTCGGGCTAAAGGCATTTCCTATATGCCTGTCTACCCCCTTTTTTCAATAATAAAACAATCAATATGAAGTCAATTAAACTGCTCATGCTGGCGGCTATTGCCCTGCTGTCTGTATCTGTATCTGCCCAGGAAAAAACCGATTCGTTTAAAGTGTATGGCAACTGCGGAATGTGTAAAAAACGCATTGAAAAAACTGCCAAAGCCGATGGCGTAAGCGCTGCCACCTGGGATGCTGAGACAAAGCTCCTCACTATTACCTACGATCCGGCTACCATCAGCAACGAGACTATTCAGAAGAAAATAGCTGCCGTGGGCCATGACACGGAAAAATTTGAGGCAGATGATAAAGTATATGAGAAACTGCCCGGCTGCTGTCTGTATGAACGGAAGAAAAAAACAACGGAGACAAAAAAGACAGCCACACAACATTAATTAACCTTTAAAACAGGATGATATGAGAAAGACATTTTCAGCGGTTCTGCTCATTGCCACGGTAGCGGTCACAGCCTGCAACAACGGCAAGGATAAATCTGCGCATGAAGGACATGATATGGGTGATAAAAAGCAGGATACCTCTGCACACAGCACTGCTGCAAATGATGCAGAAATTAAAACAGTGCAGGCTTCTTTTACCAATGCAGATGCAAAAGCAGCCGCTGCTATAAAAGAAATAGTGGATCACTACCTGCATATCAAGAATGCACTGGCAAATGATAATGGAGATGAGGCGGCCAGGGGTGGCGAAGCCATGAATGCTGCGATCGGAAAACTGGATAAATCACTGCTGACAGCCGAACAGAAAAAAGTGTTTGATGCCGGGCAGGATGACCTGAAGGAACATGCGGAACATATTGCCAAAAACGGAAGCAATATCAAACACCAGCGGGAACATTTTGCCACGATGAGCGAAGAAGTATATGCGCTGGTAAAAGCATTTGGTGCCGGCCGGCCGCTGTATCATGATCATTGTCCGATGTACAACGATAACAAAGGCGGTATGTGGATAAGCGAAACCAAAGAGGTCAAAAATCCCTACTTCGGTGCAGAAATGCTGACCTGTGGTAAAGTGGAAGAAGTGATTCAGTAAAACGGATGATCAGGGAACCGGACGATGAAGTGTGCGACGCAACGGAAGCTGAGCAGAATTACTGAAGCCCGGTACATAAAAAAATAAATCATGGTTCAGAAGCTAATTGAACTATCCTTACGCAACAGGTTTATCGTGCTGTTTTTTGCAGCCGGCCTGTTTGCGTTTGGGATATATGCGGTAAAGAAAAACCCGATCGATGCCATTCCTGACCTGAGCGAAAACCAGGTGATCGTATTTACGGAATGGATGGGACGCAGCCCGCAGGTCATAGAAGACCAGGTGACATACCCGCTGGTGAGCAATCTGCAGGGTATACCCAAGGTGAAGAATATCCGCGGCTCATCGATGTTTGGGATGAGTTTTGTATATGTGATTTTTGAAGACAACACAGATATTTACTGGGCACGCACGCGGGTGATGGAGCGGTTGAATTTTGCCCAGCGTCTGTTGCCACAGGGAGTAACACCAACACTTGGACCGGATGGCACTGGTGTGGGGCATATCTTCTGGTATCACCTCGATGCGCCAAAGATGGACCTGGGTGAGCAGCGGGCATTGCAGGACTGGTATATCAAGTTTGCCCTGCAGACCGTGCCTGGTGTGGCCGAAGTAGCCTCCTTTGGTGGTTTTGAAAAGCAATACCAACTGGTGGTAGACCCGGTAAAACTGCAGTTCTACAATATATCCCTGATGGATGTGATGAACAAGGTACAGGCCAATAACAATGATGTAGGTGGCCGCAAGTTTGAGATGGCCGATATGGCCTATATCATCCGCGGACTGGGATACATAAAAAGCAAGGAAGATGTAGAGAACATTGCATTGGGCAATTACAGCGGCGTGCCGGTACGTGTAAAGGATATCGGCAGTGTGCAAATGGGAGGTGATCTGCGGCTGGGCATTTTTGATGTGGATGGTAAAGGCGAGGTAGTGGGCGGAATAGTGGTGATGCGGTATGGAGAAAATGCAAGTAATGTCATAGCAGCCCTCAAGGAGAAGATGAAAGAGGTACAGAAAGGGTTGCCGGAAGGAGTGACGTTTCAGACATCGTACGACAGGAGCACCCTCATTGGGGCAGCCATCGATAATATCAAAGGAAAACTCATAGAGGAGATGATTGCAGTGTCGCTTATCGTGATCATATTCCTCTTTCACTGGCGCAGTGCATTAAGCATTATCATACAGATACCTCTCACTATTGCGATCAGCTTCATTTTACTGAATGCATTCGGGCTGTCATCCAACATCATGTCGCTCACAGGCATCGCTCTTGCTATCGGTGTGATAGTGGACAATGGGATCATCATGGCCGAAAATTCTTACCGCAACCTGGCAGAGTGGCAGGAGCAACATAAACCGGGTAAATCGTAAAGCATGAAATGGATTAAGCAGATATTCCGAAAAACAAAAAATAAACTGGCACCGGATTATTACCGGATACCGGAACTGGAGCGCATGCGTATCATCGAACGTTCCTGCAAGCAGGTATCACGGGGTGTGTTTTTCTCCACGATCATTATCATCACTTCTTTTCTACCGGTCTTTTTACTGACAGGCCAGGAGGGAAAACTGTTTCACCCGCTGGCCTATACCAAGACCTTCATCATGGTAGTGGATGCACTGCTGGTATTGACGCTGGCGCCGGTATTGATTTCCTTTTTTATGAAGGGGCGTTTCCGGGGAGAGCGGTCCAATCCTGTCAATCGCGTCCTGGAGCGGCTCTATGAGCCGGTGATCCGGTTTTGTATCAAGTGGAAAAAAACAGTGATCGGTATCAACCTGCTGGCATTACTGATCAGCATCCCGCTTATCATGCAGCTGGGCCGTGAGTTTATGCCACCACTGGACGAAGGCTCCCTCTTGTTTATGCCGGTGACAATGCCCGATGTATCGAACGCTGAAGCCAAACGGCTGCTGCAGGTACAGGATAAGATCATACGTACCGTACCCGAGGTAGAGCATGTACTGGGTAAGGCAGGGCGTGCCAATACGGCTACAGACAACTCGCCTATCAGTATGATCGAAACCATCATCCTCCTGAAACCAAAATCGGAATGGCGCAAGGGGATGACGAAAGAAGGGATCATCGGGGAGCTGAATGCAAAAATGCAGATACCAGGTGTGACCAATGGATGGACACAGCCTATCATCAACCGCATCAATATGCTTTCGACCGGTATACGTACCGATGTGGGTGTAAAAGTATACGGCCAAAATCTCGATAGTATTTATGCCTTTGCGCAGACTATCAAACGGCAACTGGAGGGTATTGATGGTGTCAATGATCTGTATGTAGAACCGATCACCGGGGGAAAATATATCGACATATCGATCAAACGCGAAGAGATCGGTCGCTACGGACTGAGTGTGGATGATGTGAATACAGTAGTGGAAAGTGCACTGGGAGGTATGAAACTCACCACTACTATCGAAGGCCGTCAGCGGTTTTCGGTGAATGCGCGTTACGGACAGGATTTTCGCAATAACCTCGAAGCATTGAAACGCCTGCAGGTACAGACGATGAGTTTTGGCCCCATTCCGCTGGAGGCAGTAGCAGAGGTGAAATTGAGCGAAGGCCCGCCCATGATCAATTCTGAGAATGCCATGCTGCGCGGCACTGTACTTTTCAATGTAAGAGATCGTGACCTGGGCAGTACCGTAAAGGAAGCCCGGGAGAAGCTTGATCAGATGATCGGTAAACTTCCCAAAGGCTATTTCCTGGAATGGAGCGGGCAATATGAAAACCTGATACGCGGCGAAAAGACACTCATGACGATACTGCCGATAGTGCTGGTGATTATTTTCTTCTCGATGTATTTCGCTTTTCATTCCATACGCGAAGCATTCTTCAGCCTTATCAGTATCCCCTTTGCATTGATTGGCGGGGCATATATGATCTATATCTGGGATGTAAACCTCTCGGTGGCGGTTGCTGTGGGCTTTATTGCCCTCTTTGGCCTGGCAGTAGAAACCGGCATTGTGATGGTGATCTATCTGAACGACGCCATGCAGCAGTTGGTGGCCAAAAAAGGTAATTCGAAAGAAACGATAACGCGGACTGATCTGCAGGAGTATGTCATTGCCGGTGCAGCAAAAAGACTGCGCCCCAAACTGATGACGGTGGCTGTGTCGCTGTTTGGCCTGGTGCCCATATTATGGAGCAGTGGAGTGGGCAGCGATGTGATGAAGCCGATCGTGCTGCCTATGATCGGCGGTGTATTTACTTCGGCTATTCATATCCTGCTGGTGACACCGATCATTTTCCTGATGACCAAGGAATATGAATTGAGAAAACTGGGAAAAATAGAAGTGCTCGAAGCACATCATTAAATATATAAAGGATGAAAAAAATAGTATTCCTGTCTGTACTGAGTGCACTCCTGAAGCTGCCGGCGTCTGCGCAGGTGCTGAAGCTGGAGGCGATAGTAGATAGTGTGAGATCCTCGCACCCTGTGGTGAGAATGTATGACAACGAGATCCGCTCTATGGACGAAGCTGCCAAAGGCGCACGAAGCTGGATGCCGCCGCAGATCGGGGTAGGCCAGTTTATGACGCCTTATGATGTACGCCTGTGGAGAAAGGAGGGTGATATGAAAGGTATGGGATCGGTAATGGTCTCCGGCGAGCAGATGTTTCCGTCAAAACGGAAACTGGACGCAGATGAACAGTATATGAAAGCCATGTCATCGGTAGAGAAACAAAAGAAAGGCGCCACGCTTAATGAACTGGTAAACGATGCCAGGCAGTTATATAATGAGTGGGTAGTACTGAAAAAGAAACTGGCAGTACTGGGCGAAAATGAAAAGGTGCTGGATTTTATGATCCGAAACGCGGAAATACGGTATAAGAATGGCCTGGAAAAGATCAGTGCTTACTATAAAGCCAAGGCCGCCCTGGGTGATATAAAGAATATGCAGTTGATGTATGCAAACGATATCCGTGAAAAACGAATACGTCTCAATGCGCTCATGGGCAGAAATGCAATGACCTACTTTGATATCGATACAGTCTATCGGCTCAATGAGTATGATAACCTGGTATTTGACAGTACACTTTTCTATAGCAGCAGAAGCGATCTGAAAGCGATCGATCAGGAAATGAACCTGTCTGTGCTGAAACAGGCCACAGAAAAAGCCAGCCTGCGCCCGCAGTTTGGTATACGATACGAAAACATGTTTGGCTTTGGCGGTCAACCCATGCAGTATACCATTATGGCTATGGTAAAAATACCGATGGCCAAATGGTCGTCAAAAATGAATAAGGCCAATATTGAAAGCCTGAAATGGAAAAGCAATGCCCTGCAGGCGCAAAAGGAAATGATGCTGAATGAATACAGCGGCATGGCATACGGAATGCGCAATGAACTGCAGTTGAAAAAACAACAACTGGAGTTGTATGAAAAAGAGATCATACCAGCCCTGAAAAACAATTACCGGACCATGCAGCTGGCTTATGAGCAAAACACGGAGGAACTGTATATGCTCTACGATGCCTGGGAAACGCTGAATATGAAGCAGCTGGAATATTTTGAAATACTGAACCAGGCTTTGAGCATGCAGATCAGTATTGAACGATTAATTGAACAACAATGAGAATAAATTATTTCCAGTGGTTGCTGCCCGTATTGCTGTTGGCAGTGGCCTGCAAGGATAAAAAAGCTTCGCACACAGGGCATGTCACACCAGTGCAGCAGGAGATGTATACCTGCCCTATGCCGGAAGATTCTGTATTCAGCGAAAAACCCGGGCAGTGTCCCAAATGTGGCATGGACCTGGTGAAAATGGAACACGACGGTCATGAAGCAGCAGGTGCTGTCTATACCTGCCCGATGCACCCGGAGATTGTGAGAGATAAACCAGGCACCTGCCCCATATGTGGGATGGACCTGGTAAAAAAGGAAACCGGCAGTCAGAAACTGAATGATGCAGAGCTGGAGTCTTTGTTGAAGCCGGCCAATGAATTTGTGGTATCATCTGTTCCTGTGACGACGATTGAAAAGCGCGGTGAGCAGATCGAGATTGAAGCACTGGGCAATATTGCCTATGATACCCGGCAGGCCGGAAGTATTTCGGCCAGGATATCGGGGCGTATAGAGAAACTCTATGTACGTTACCGCTATCAGAAGATTGCAAAAGGACAGCATATCCTGGATATTTACAGTCCTGAGTTGCTTACCGCACAGCAGAACCTGTTGTTTCTGCTAAAAAATGATGCAACCAATACAGCATTTATTGAAGCAGCAAAGGAAAAACTGCAGCTGCTGGGTATGAGCAGCGGGCAGTTGCAGCAAGTGATAAAAACCGGCAAGCCTTCTCTCACGATAGCAGTTTATAGCGGATATAGCGGGCATATTCACGAAGCGGCTACAGCAGCAAATATGAATACACCGGCCGGGCTAATGAAAGACATAGCGCTGATCACAGAAGAGCTTTCACTCAAGGAGGGTATGTATGTGCAGAAGGGGCAGTCGGTATTTACTGTATTCAATCCCGGCCGGGCCTGGGCTGTATTGAATATTTATGGCGATAATCAGTCGCTTATCAAAACCGGCAATACCGTACGTGTGCTTCCGGAAACGGCACCGGAGAAAGACTTCCGGGCACGCATTGATTTTATAGAACCCTTTTACCGCAAAGAAAGCAAGACACTCACGGCACGTGTTTACTTCGACAACAGTACGTTGCGTATACCAATCGGCAGCCAGGTACGGGCCACCATTTTTGGAAATTCAAAAGAAGCATACTGGTTGCCCAAAGAAGCTGTTTTGTCGCTGGGAATGGATAAAGTGGTTTTTCGAAAGGCAGGCAACGGGTTTGGAGCAGCACGGGTAAGCACGGGTATTATTCACCAGAAACATATACAGGTATTGAGCGGACTGGCAGAGACTGATTCAGTGGCAGTGAATGCTCAGTACCTGATGGATAGTGAAAGTTTTATCAAAGTCAAAAACTGAGAAATGAGTAAAAGCAGTTTTATAATAAAAGGTCAGCAAAAGTCCGGAAGGCTGATACTGTTGCTGGCCGGACTATTGATCGCTTCCGTTTTTCTCTGGTCCTGCAAAAGCAAAAAGGAGGTACCGGTTGATCCGGATGTGTATTATACCTGCTCGATGGACCCCCAGGTGATATCGCATAAACCGGGCATCTGTCCCATTTGTAAAATGGACCTTACACCGGTAAAGAAGAATAACGGAGAGAATAAAGACGAATTGCAGCTGAGCGATCAGCAGATCCAGCTGGGCAATATCCGGACAGATACTATCAGGAACGGAACAATCGGCGACCAACTGGTGCTGACAGCTACGCTCAACTTTGACCAGATGAAGACCACTTCTGTCAGCGCACGGGTGAAGGGCAGGGTGGAGAAACTCTATTACAAAGCATTGGGCGATTATGTAAAAAAAGGAGCGCCGCTGTATGATCTGTACAGCGAAGAGTTGAATAATGCCCGGCAGGAATACCTGCTGGCACTTGACAGGAAGAAAATATTTTCGGGCGAGGCGGTTATAGATTTTGATCAGCTGATACAGAGCGCACGCAATAAGCTGTTGTTGTGGGGTATGACAGAGTCGCAGATCAGCGAACTGGCCAAAACGGGGAAGGCCACACCTGTAACCACCTTTTACAGTACGGCGGCAGGTTACCTGACGCAACTGGACATTCGGGAGGGAGAGTATGTAATGGAAGGGGGCACTATTGTAAAGCTGGCTGATCTGTCTACCCTTTGGGCAGAGGCACAGGTATATACATCGCAGCTGGCACAGGTAAATGCCGGTAGTGCAGCCACGGTTCAACTGCCCGACTTTGATGGAAAAGAAATTCAGGGAAAAATTGAATTCATGAATCCTGAGATAAATCCAGATACACGGATCAACCTGGTAAGGGTGACGATCCCCAATGCCGGCGGCCAGTTGAAGCCCGGCATGCCGGCTTATGTATTGCTGAAAAGTCCGGTCAGAAATTCGCTGACCCTTCCTATCGATGCGGTGATACGTGATGGCAAAGGAGCGACAGTATGGATAAAAGTGAATAAGAACACCTTTAAAAGTGTGATGGTTGAAACCGGGCTGGAGCGTGATGATCGTATAGAGATCAGGTCGGGCTTGAAGTCTGGCGATGTAGTGGTGCTGACAGGAGCATACCTGCTGCATAGTGAGTATGTATTTAAAAAAGGATCAGACCCCATGGCCGGGCATAATCATTAAATCAATTGTATGCGCCTGGTAAAACGGATCGCTATGATATTACTGGTGCTGTTTTTCCTGATACAGTTCATCCGCCCCAGGAAAAACAGGGGACTGGTAGCTGGCAGAGCTGAGATCGGCAGGGTCTATAATATGCCACCGGAAGTGACCGGCATTTTACAAAAGGCCTGTTATGATTGTCACAGTAATCACACCCGTTATCCCTGGTATGCAGAACTGCAGCCTGTTGCATGGTTTTTGGAAAAGCATATAAAGGATGGGAAAAAAGAATTGAACTTCAGCGAATTTGGAGCGTACTCCGACAGGCGAAAGATCAGCAAATTAAAAGCTATCGCCGCGCAGGTCAGAGACGGAGAGATGCCGTTGCGGTCCTATACATGGCTACATGCCGAAGCCCGGCTCACCGGGATTGAAAAGAGTAAACTAATACAGTGGATAGATACGGTCATTGAATCACATTGATAACTAAAACCAACATTATGAAATATTACCGTTTGCTCGTTTTTGGTGCATTTTTTCAGATACTGGGCAACAATTTTATACATGCGCAGAGTACTGAAGTGTGTTATAACCCCAACCTGGTAAAGGATACCTCAAAGAAGAGTATCAAATCGATGGCGGTCGGTATGATCGGAAGTGATAGCGTAAAAATAAATTATCACTCTCCCGGTGTGCGCAAGCGCATAATCTGGGGAGGTCTGGTACCATATGATGAAGTATGGGTGACAGGGGCACACGACGCCACTACAATCGAGATAGATAAGCCATTTTTCATAGAAGGAAAAGGGATACCCGCGGGCAAATATGCCCTCTTTACCATTCCCGGCGAAAAAGAATGGATCGTTATTATTAACAAGCACTGGAAGCAGCACCTGGCTTCGGAGTATGATGAAAAGGATGATGTGGTACGGGTCAGGGTAAAGCCTGTTGTAAACACCCATACAGAACGGCTGCAGTATTTTATAGAACCTGCCAGAAATCGTACAGGCAAAATTGCCATAGCCTGGGAAAAGGTCAGGATAGAATTTCCCATTACCATTAAAAATTAAAGGATGAATCATTCTCAGCAATACACCTGCCCCATGCACCCGGAAGTGGTGAGGGATGCGCCGGGCAAATGTCCCAAATGCGGTATGGACCTGGTACCGGTACAGTCAGCAGCAGATAAACCGCAAATGAGTCATATGCATGCAGGACACGGTAGTATGAATCCTCCTATGGGGCATGTGGGCCACGACCATCATGCCATGATGATTGCTGACTTCCGGAAACGGTTTTATGTAGTATTGGTATTGACTGTGCCGGTAATGCTATTGTCTGAAATGATCCAGCACTGGCTGGGTATCCACATCAGATTTGCCGGTGCAGGTTATGTATTGACGCTCCTTTCCTCCATTATATTCTTTTACGGAGGCTGGCCATTTCTGAAAGGCTGGTGGAGCGAAATGAAAACCCGCAACCCGGGTATGATGACACTGATCGGGTTTGCCATAACGGTGGCATATGTCTATAGCGTAGCCACGGTAGTTGGGTTAAAGGGAATGGACTTTTTCTGGGAACTGGCTACGCTGATCCTGATCATGCTGCTCGGGCATTGGATAGAAATGAAATCAGTGGCCGGCGCATCGCGTGAGCTGGAGTTGTTGGTACAATTGATGCCCGACGACGCACACCTCGTGCATGGTGATCATATCATGGATGTAAAAACCGAAAGCCTGAAAGAAGGTGATGTAATACTGATCAGGCCCGGCGAAAAGGTAGCAGCTGATGGGACAGTTGTTGATGGAGAAAGTTATCTGAATGAAAGCCTGTTGACCGGCGAATCGAAGCCGGTAGAAAAACTGAAAGGGGATAAGGTAATAGCCGGAGCTATTAATGGCAACGGCGCATTGCGCATATCCGTAATGCACGCTGCCGGCGACTCTTACCTGTCGCAGGTTATTAAGCTGGTGCAGGATGCCCAGCAATCAAAATCCAAAACACAGCTGCTGGCCGATAATGCTGCACGCTGGCTCACCCTCATTGCTATTGTAGCAGGGGTGGCGACTTTTCTGATCTGGTATTTATCAGGCCAGGAGTTGGCATTTGCCATCGAAAGGATGGTGACGGTAATTGTGATCTGCTGCCCGCATGCACTGGGGCTGGCTGTTCCTTTGGTAGTGGCTAAGTCTACCGCTCTTTCTGCAAAAAGCGGGTTGCTTATTAAAAACAGGACAGCTTTTGAAAATTCCAGGAAAATTTCAACACTGGTATTTGATAAAACCGGTACCCTCACAGTAGGTAAGTTTGAAGTATCGGTGCTGAAAACTTTTGCTGCAGGGCTGAGTGAAAATGATTTGTTGCGGCTGGCTGCCGCACTGGAGCAAAACTCCGAGCATCCTATTGCCACAGGTATTATGCAGAAGGCAAAAGAATTGTCGATGGTGGTACCGGCTGTACAGAATTTTACTGCTATCACCGGCAAAGGTGTTGAAGCGACCGTAGAAGGCAGAGAGATAAAAGTAGTCAGCCCCGGTTACCTGAAGGAAAAGAACCTCCTGTTTCCCGAAGGCTTCAGCCAGGATGCGGCCGAAACAGCGGTGTTTGTACTCGTGGAAGGAAAGCTAGCAGGTTATATTTCACTGGCAGATACCATCCGGCCCGAATCTGCAGAAGCCATCAGCGCTCTGCACCGTGCAGGTATTAAACCGGTATTGCTCACCGGCGACAATAAACAAGTGGCAGCAAGTGTGAGTGAAAAACTGGGCATCGATCATTATTACGCAGAAGTTTTACCACATCAGAAACTGGAAAAGATAAAGGAATTGCAGGCAAAAGGAGAATTCGTAGCCATGACAGGAGATGGGGTAAATGATGCGCCTGCACTTGCACAGGCTGATATTGGAATTGCTGTAGGCTCAGGTTCTGATATAGCTGCAGAAACAGCGGCTATTGTTTTGGTCAACAGTAATCCGAAGGACGTTGTGAGCCTGATACAATTTGGCAAAGCGACTTATCACAAAATGATTCAAAACCTGGCCTGGGCCACTGGTTATAATATTATAGCCCTGCCGTTGGCTGCCGGTGTGTTGTATAAATCAGGAATACTGCTTAGCCCTGCTGCAGGTGCAGTATTGATGAGCCTCAGTACGGTGATAGTGGCGATAAATGCAGGCTTGCTGAAGATCAAAAAGTAAGACAACTATAGTTTGATATATTAAATAAAGGAGTGGCTGTTCAACCACTCCTTTATATTCATTATAGCAGTTGTATTTTCTGGCATGTTATTTTAGGCCTGTAATGACAGGCCTGTTGATTCATTTAAAACCAGTTTATTATGACTACAACACGCACATCTCCGGGCTCTTTGGCCAGGAAGACAATGGTGACTGCTAAAAAGAAATGGTCGCGTAAGGTTACCGAATACAGTCACGCGCTGGATATTGAGAAGGGTGTATTTGCCGGACGCAGCCCCGAAAAGATTGCAGCCTCCTTAAAACGTTCAGTCACACGCAGCAGCCGCAGAAAAAGCACGCCGTATCAGTCTGCCATGTCCATGTTGAATTTTTATATTAACCGTGGGGGAAAAAACTTTTTGCATCGCGGAAAAAAATACTCGAGCGAACCAAACCGGCATTGAAGAAGGTATTTCACCGGGAGGATCTGCTTATTCCTCCTTCACTACTGAAAGCAGAATAACAGTTTCCGGAAAGAGAGGCTATCTTATTGCATTTTCTCCGGACAGCAGTGGAAGAATTATAGCCAAACTGCTTTCGCGATGTTTGTTTCCTGCAATAAATACCAGGTACTGTCAAACAGGCTACCTCCTTCGGGGGATAACGCCACGGAGTAGAATGACTGGTTCAGGTGATTGCCCTGCCAGATAGAAATTCTCACTTTTGAGCAGTTATCTACTATTAAAATAGCTGCATCATGACAATTGCATACCTCCTGCTATTTCCACCCAGAGCAATATCCGCCATTTGCCGGTTTAAAGTAAAACATACAGACACACTATCTTATCAGCAAACACCCTGTAATTGATATCAGGGTCGGCTGAGTATGATCACTGGTCAGCACAATACTTGCTGTGCCGGAGAGCAGGCCGTGTAAAATTTTGGGCAGTATTTTTTTAAAAAAATAAAAATGAAGATGAAAAATCTGTGGCTTCTATTGATGCTTTTCCCTGTTTTTCCACATTGCATCAAAGCGCAGGAGAAGTATGATATTGTACAATATACAGCTCCCGAAGGCTGGAAGCAGGAAGAGCTGAACTCAGCCCGCGTCTATTCACGCATCGATGGAGGCAGCTGGGCGCAAATAGCTATTTATAAAAGCACGGTCAGTAAAGGAAATATGGAGGAAGATGTGCAAAGTGAGTGGGAGAAAATTGTGCTGGCACAGCATACCATAGAAAATGAAGAAAGATCACAGCCCCAAACGACCGATGGCTGGACGATTGCCAGCCGTAGCGGTACCTGGCAATATAATGGCAGCACTGTGGCCACTATTCTTACTACTTATAGCAACAACCAGGTTTGTGTAAGCATTCTGTGCAATGTCACGGCGCAACCTTACCTCGGCAATTATCAGGATCTGATCGGCTCAGTTGAGTTAAGTAGCGGACCGGGGAAGGGCCCGGTTGGCACAACGCAGGAACCTGTAGCAACAACTGCCGTCAAAGACCAGTTCAAATACAATACAACCAACTTTGGTGACGGGTGGGTGAGCACAATCCAGACAGACTGGGTCGAAGTGAGGAAAGGTGCTTTGAAAGTGCTGCTGCATTATCCAAAAGAAGGCACTGTATTCTCTGCAGATCCGGGACCACTCACCAATGCTGCCTGGGACATACTCGTAGCTCCGCGTTATTCCAGTCTTAAGAATTACAGGACTGCCTATATATCCAGTTATATCCGTCAGTATTTTGGAATGGGCTACCTGACAGACAACAGCACGCAGCGACCTGTTTTTGTCCTTTTGTTTCGGAGTGATGGCGGATGGGTCGAGTGCATTGCGCCTGACAAGAATGCTTTTATACAGGAGTTTAAGTTTGATCCAGAGGCAGTTGATCATAATACTGAATCCGCTGTTTCTAAACTCGTTGCCGGAATGGTCGGGTATAACAAGTTTGCAATAGCAGCTGAGGATATTAATAACACTGGGAAATGGAGCGATCATTTTTCCAGCAATACTTTTTATTCCAATTATTATACAGGAGCTTATGAAGGCATGAGTACCTATTCTTCTTCGCAATGGTTTGAATTTGGGAAAAATCAATCTTATAACTGGGAGCTGGTAGCGGCTAATTCTGCCGGTGGGCGTACCAGCTTTGCAAAGGCTACAGGAAAAGGAAACTTTAAACTGATCAATGAGTGGAAGATCCGTTTTTCGGAAATGGAAGGTAAGCCCAAAACATATGATGCTTATTTTTCTGCAATCCCCGGAGGCAGGGTCTTATGGCTGAATGATGCCGAATACCCCGGCAGTGGAATTTTTACCGGATTCACACCATCAAACAAACGCTGATGAAAACCGGTATAATGAAAATAATGGCCTGCAGCCTTATGCTGGTTCTCTTATCAACTGTGGTTTCTGCACAACCCGCCAACGAACGGGGCTGGTACGAACGGGCAGATATAGAAGATGTGGAAATAGGCTGGATAAAAACGTTGCAATTTAAGGATCCGGCAAAGCCTTTTGCCCGGCATGGATGGAGCTATACGGCCAGGCAGACGGATATAACACAGAAAATAGCTACCTGGATACAGCAGACCATCACTCCCCGCGGAATGCTGGGAGAAATGAATCTGTCTGTATTGGCCCCTGAACCCAGCTATCCTGTCAGCCACAAATCGTATGATTTTAACGAAGCTGAGAAGAATAACCGTAAAGCACTTCCCAATACATACGGCGCCTATGCGAAATTTTATATGCTTCTTCAAAAAACCAGTACGAAAAGGTTCTGGCCAATCAACGGAATGGCAGATCATTATATCTGGCAGATTATGGCCAACAATATAGAGATGATCACCAGGCAGATGGTATTGCTTTCATCGCCTGACGAATATTATTGCACTATGCCCCGATACACCATATGTATGAAAGGCGAGTATGATAAAGACTGGATGGTGCAATACGCCAATTACCGGAACTTTACGGGCAACCCGACGCTTCAGCGTTACGATCATTATCTTATTCCTTCCGATGCTGTTGATTACGCCCGTCGCGATTACTATACCATTGTTATGACCAGGGATAATCAACCGCTTCCATTCGAGCAGGTCACGATGGCAACGTTTATCAGCCGCCTCGAAAAACAACTGCCTCTTATGTATACCATCGCTCTCAACAATGGTACAAAGCTGGCTAATCTAATGACCGATGCCCAAAGAGGAATTCAGATTCTGAAAAGGAAGTTTAAAGATCAACAAAACGAATTTGTGTATATACTGGGATCTGCATTTCAGATAGATATTCTCAGTCTGGCGCAAATTGAGGAGGGGAAAAATATCCATTGGATCAGAACGCAGGCGGTAACACAGGAGAATCGCGACTACATTTCTACCAGTTTTCCCCTGCTCCGATTAAAGAAAGGGGTGAAAGAAAACCTGGCTACCAACGGGCCTCAATGGATCGTATGCCGGCTTACAAAAGGAGTTAGCCCCGGCAACACGGGAGAAATACATCTGATGGAAACATTCATGAATCGATTCAATTATGATTATGTGTACGATTATTTTTTTGGAAAAGAAAAAGTGATACAGCCCTATAAGCCGCTGGCATTCGTAAATGCCCAGGAAGGAAAAAATATGCAGGCTGTATTGCCGCTTTCGGAGGAAGCTAAAAGAATAAAGTCAGACAAATCGGTTCTTTATTTTGAAGATTTTTCAACTACACCCATTCAAGCCACACCGGCCAACTGGAATACACAGAAAAGCGAGATTACTGGCAATAAGGTGGAAGTGGTAGAGGTAAACGGCGCCAAAGGAAAATGGCTGAAGTTGAAACGGACAGCCTATCCCACCGATATTTCTCTGCCGCAGAGCGGCAACTTTATTATCAGCTTTGATGTATTGACGCAAAAGGGCGATGTGCCCTGGGGTACACCGGGCATTCGGATGGAGCTCTACTCCAGCGCCAAAGTAAATGATGCGGCAAATCCGCACAGGTTTAGCATTGATGTATCTCCCGGCGATATGAATAGGAAAGACGCTGCCGGCTGGGTAATGATAGGCCGTCAAATGCCCGAAGGTTATCGCGATTGCAAAATAGAGAGCTACTACTCCCTGCCCCAGTTTACCGGCAGCAATAATATCAACCAGGTCAACATGGCCATTCAGCGACAGGGAGAAACGCTGACTGTATTGTGCAACAATAAAAAAGTATTTGAATGCACGAAGGCTTTACCCGCCAGCCTGAACTTTAAATCGATCCGTTTTGAGGTAAACGAAAAGAATGTGTATCACATCAGCAATGTGATGGTAAAGAAGCAATAACATCCCGGGCTTTTAATACAGAAGCAGAGAGAGGATACCGATAAAACATATTCGGACTGCCGGCAATCGCTACAGAACCCCGGCTTCCTTACTTAGTATTATTTCAGCAGACGAGTTGGTATCTGCAATGACAGGGTCGTTTAAACGGCCCTGGTAAAACCAGCAACGGCAGTAGCAACAGCTTTACCGCCTTTATTTACAATAGACGCCTGGCTGCGAAGTAGCCGGCAATTCCACCGAAGACGCGGATCAGTACTATCAGGATGGAAATACCTGGAAGGAAGTATTCCGAAAAATGAGTACCTGTATGGGTTTAATAGCAGGGAGATCGATAACGAGGCAAAGGGAGAAGGCAACCAGCAGGGATTTGAGATGAGAATTTATAACCCACAGGTGGGGATGTTCCTTGTCTGCAGATTAATCAAAATCGTGTTTTTAATAACTGCGGTCGGGTTTTGAAGGACGAGGTTTTTCTCACATTCCCAGTTTTCTTTGATCGGATAAAGTTATGGAAATTTATAGTAGGCGATTTTCAAAGAGTTATTGACTGGGGTATTATGTTGTCATCACTAATTATTCTGAAGAAGCAACGTTCCGATGATTTTATGACTTTGATAGAACTTATCAAAGAGAGTTTTCAACTCAGTCAAAAAGGTGATAAACATTTGTTGAAGCTAATGGTAGATAATTTGATGGCACGGAAAGAACAGGAAAGGGGGGTTCAGTAACGATATTTTTGATAACCAGATCAGGCAAAAAGATACGGTAATATAAGCTGCTCCAGCCCTTTGGTGCCTGTAGCTTGTTTGCAGGGGAAGGTTTTAATAGTGTTATGCTTAGCTGCAAGCTAAGCATAACTTTTTATATATAGTCTGCTTCCATCAGTAGGAATCACCCGTTCCGCTACCGTTAAAAAACATTTTTTTATGGCGAAAAAACGGATCTCCGGACCGGAGAATGATAGTTCTTTGTGTAAGCCTATCTATGTGGGCAACTAAATGAACGATAATTGAGAGGCAGACATAAAAAATAAACTTATGACCAGAAAGAAGCAGGAGTTACAGACACTGGTAGCAGAACAGAAAATACTGACCAGGATCTACTTTATAAGAGGACAAAAAGTCATGCTGGATGAAGACCTTGCGGCTATGTATGGAGTTGAAACCCGGCGTCTGAATGAACAGGTGAAACGCAATTTGAAAAGATTTCCTAAAGATTTTATGTTTACCCTTACAGCGAAGGAGTATGAAAATTTGAAGTCGCAAAATGCGACTTCAAATTGGGGAGGTAGGAGGAAACTACCCAATGCTTTTACGGAGCAGGGAGTTGCTATGCTATCAGGCGTTTTAAACAGTGATATTGCTATCGCCGTAAATATCCAGATTATGCGGGTATTTACCAGACTGCGGGAATATGCGCTTACGCATAAAGAGATCCTGTTGCAATTAGCCAAACTTGAGAAAGAAGTCAAAGGCAATAGCAAAGACATTGAGAATATCTTTATGGTGCTGAAAGAACTGATCGAAAAGCAAGCCAGGCCCCCAGCCCGCAATAAGATTGGTTTCAGGCGTAAAGGAGAGAAGGAATAGATTTTCCTTCGTAACATGTTGTTTCGCCAATATGATTTCTTAGTCCATCTTATCGATTGCTCCGTGTTTTCTTCAGAATTGTTTCCAGCAAGCACCATTTTGAAACAGATGACTGTAACAGATTCAGGCCAACGAAGGCTGTTAACCAGAGCCAGTTTTGATTGACGTATACGGCAAGTGCCAGGCTGGTCAGTACCAGTGTACCCGCTACTGCGCGAATGATGTGTTCGTTTGTCATGATGAATTGTTTTATATCAGGTTGTTTGTTCTACAGAAAGTATCACTGCTCTTACCGGAAAAGCAGGCTGCTCCTGTTGGTTGTATTGGGTTAACTCATGGAGGGTTTGCCGTGCAATGTCATCGCTGGTAAAGCTGAATAGCATGATAGAGTTAAACAGGTCATCGTGCCGGGGGCTCCCAAACCAGTTGTACATTTCATTAGCCTCTTTTTCATTGTCAACACCCTGTATTTTGGTGATACTATATTTCTTTATACCATTGCGATCAAAGATGCCGGCCACAGCCTCCTGGCATTCCTGTATTGCGGTTACTATTAGTAATTTCATACCGTAAAAGTTTATGCTTTGTATTTTTTCCTGAGCATTTTGAAATAAAGCAGCGGCACTACCACCAGCGTCAGGAAGGTGGAGGTGACGGTACCACCCATCAGCGAGATGGCCAGGCCCTGAAAGACCGGATCGGTAAGGATGATAACAGCTCCCAGCACTACTGCGCCAGCGGTGAGCAGGATAGGCATAGTGCGTACAGCCCCTGCTTCAATAATGGCATTCTTTAACGGCGCACCTTCTTTTAACCGGATATCAATAAAGTCGATGAGCAGGATGGAATTGCGGACCATTACACCCGCCAGCGCAATGAAACCGATCATGGAAGTGGCGGTAAAATAGGCTCCCATAGCCCAATGTCCCAGGATAATGCCAATCAGTGATAGCGGGATGGCAGATAGCATCACCAGCGGCACCTTGAAATTCTGGAACCAGCCTACGATCAAAATATAGATGATGATGAGTACGGCGCCAAATGCAGCACCCAGATCGCGAAACACTTCAAAGGTGATTTGCCATTCGCCATCCCATTTCACCGTATAGTCATCTTCTGTCTCCGGAGCATGCGTGTATTCTTCGTTGAGTTGGTAGCCGGCCGGCAGTTCAATACTTCTTAGCTTATCAGACACTGCAGTGATGGCATAGATGGGGCTTTCCAGTTTGCCGGCCATATCTGCAGTGAGATAGATAACTCTTTTTTGATCCTTACGATTGATGCTTTGTGCTACGGTACTGCGCTGCCATTGCCCGAGTTGACCCAGCAATACCTGGTTTCCTATTTGTCCTTTTACAGGCAGATTGCTGATGGTCTCTAAGCTGTTGAGGCTGCTGTCAGGAACTTTCAGCCGGATATTTTCCGGCTCAAAAGCTTCGGCTTTGTGCAGTATGCCGGCATTCACTCCCGAAAGCATGCCATGAGCCGCCATCGCCACCTGCGCAGGGGCAATACCGTTGCGCATTGCTTTTTCGCGGTCTACTACAAATTCGTATTCGGGTTGCGGGGCTTCAATGCTCCAGTCAAGATCTACCACATCAGGCGTTTGAGCCAGCAGATTCTTTACCTGCAAGGCGACTTTTTGCTGCTCTGCTTCATCAGGACCATAGATCTCGGCTACCAGGGTTGATCGTACCGGAGGGCCGGGCGATACTTCTACCAGCGATATACTGGCACCGTACTTCGCTGCAATGTCCTGTATCGGCGTACGCATATCGCGGGTGATGGCATGACTCTGAATAGAGCGCTCTTTTTTGTCAACCAGGTTTACCTGTATATCGGCAGTATGGCTACTTTGGCGCATATCATAGTGGCGCACCAGTCCGCTGAATGTGATAGGCGATGAAGTGCCTGCATAGGTCTGGAAGTTACGCACCATCGGTTGAGTAGACAGATAAGCGGCTATTTCCATCGTTACGGCCTGCGTGCGTTCCAGAGTGGCGCCTTCGGGCATGTCAATCACCACCTGGAATTCATTTTTATTATCGAAGGGCAACATTTTCACACCCACCGATTTTGTATAAAATAATACGAAACTGGCCAGTAGTATCACTGTGGTGGTGATCATAAAACCCCAGCGGCGTGCCCGGTTGTTGAGCATAGGTTGTATGATCTTGCGGTATAGTTTATAGATGGTTGTTTCTTCCAGTACGGTACCCTTTTTATGTTTTCCCCCGGCTTTTTCTTTTTCGCGCAGGAAAATATATCCGAGGTATGGTGTAAGTGTAAGGGCCACCACCAACGATAAAAGCATGGCCACAGCGGCGCCAATAGGCATCGGGCTCATATACGGTCCCATCATTCCGCTCACAAAGGCCATGGGAAACACTGCGGCCATCACCGTGAATGTGGCCAGGATGGTGGGGTTGCCTACTTCGTTGATCGAAAAAATAGCAGCTTGCAGAAAGGGTAACTTTTTCAGTTTAAAGTGCCGGTGCATATTTTCGGCAATGATGATGGAATCATCCACCACAATGCCTACAATAAATACCAGTGCAAACAGCGTAATACGGTTAAGTGTATAATCAAGGAAATAATATGCTACCAGGGTAAGCGCAAAGGTGACGGGTACGGAAAGAAATACTACCATACCACCACGCCATCCCATGGCCAGCATCACAAACGCAGTGACGGCCACGATGGCAATAGCCAGGTGCAGCAGCAGTTCAGAAACCTTTTCGGAAGCCGACTCGCCACTGTTGCGGGTGATAGTAGTTTGTACCTGGTCGGGAATTAATGTTTTGTGCATGCCATCCAGTCTTTTTTCAATCAGTTTGGTCAATGCCATGGCATCGGCCCCTGATTTTTTGCAGACAGAAAGGGTGACAGCCGGATAGGCAGAAGGAAATTTTTGCTGCTCCACAGCAGATGCTTTACCATAACCAAAACTCACGTATTGCCGGGGTGTTTCATACGCCTCTTTTATGCGTGCAACCTGTTTGAGAAAAACGGGTTGTTGCCCATTGGTACCCACTACCAGGTTTTCTACGTCTTCTGCAGATTGTAAAAAGCTGCCGGTCTTTATGGCATAAGCCGTGTCCTGTATCAATAGTTCACCTGCCGGCATTTGTACATTCTGTGCCTGTATCTGCTGCTGCAATGAGTCCAGGTCAACCTGCAGTACGCGCATCTTTTCTTTATCCAGTATTACCTGCAGTTCCAGGCTCTGGCCACCGGTTACATTCACCGTAGAAACATCCGGGATTTTCTTCAATTCAGCACCGGTCTGCTGAGCGATCTTACGCAGTTCCGCACCGGAGTACTGCTGGCTCCACATTGTAAGGGCAAAAATGGGCACATCGTCAATGCCACGTGATTTGATAAGAGGGGGAGTGGCTCCCTGTGGCATCTGGTCAAGATGCTTCATGAGTTCCGTATACAGTTTCACCTGCGAGCGTTCGATGTCTTCGCCTACTTTAAACTGCACGATCAGCATAGCCTGTCCGTTCATTGAGGTAGAGTATACATGCTCAACGCCCCTGATATTGGAAATGATTTTTTCCATCGGTGCAGATACGCGGTTTTCCACTTCCTTGGGCGAAGCGCCGGGATATCCGATGAAGATATCAATCATAGGTACTTTGATCTGTGGCTCTTCTTCACGTGGGATCATGAAGATGCTGTATGCTCCCAGCAGCAGACCGGCTATCATCAGCAGGATCGTAAGCCTGGAGCGGATAAACGCGTTGGCTATTTTTCCTGAAAATCCATTTTCCATAAATAGTATCTTAATAAACCGTCACCTGTAGTACAGGAAAGTAAGGTTTGAATGATTAATATTTTACCGTGGCTCCATTGTAGAGGCGGCTGTTTGACTGACTGATGTATGTTTCGCCATTGCTCAGGCCCGAAAGCACTTCGATCTGTCCATTACTTACGGCACCTGTACGAAGCCAGCGCAACAGAGCCTTGTTGTCTGCGACAATCGTGTACACACCTGTCAGGTCGCCCTGTTTTACCAGGCTTTGGACCGGTATGCGAATAGGACCTTCTGTATGTATATTTTTTCCGTTTACGGGTATTTGTACATGTATATACATACCAGACAAAAGGCCTTCATGACTGCTGAGATCGATTTTTACCAGGTACTGACCACCGGTTCCAACAGACGACTGGCTTATCTCAACGATTTTTCCTGCTACTGTTTTAGTGGATTGTGCCGCATCACTGACGGTTGCCTGCACCGTTACAGACATACCTTTACGAACCAGTTGCACCTGCTCATCCGTGAGCATGATATTTGCCTGCAGCGCACCGGAACTTTCCAGCATCAGTACCGGCATACCAGGGCTGGCGAGACTACCTGCTTCCATCAGTTTTTGGGTGATGGTGCCGCTGAAAGGTGCTGTTACGTTGGCATAAGCAAGGTTAGCATTTACTTCATTGCGCATTTGATGGGCAGCCTGTACCTGCGCCTGCATAGCCCGGTATTGTAGTGTTACATTCTCAAGTTCTTTGTCTGTAGCACTGTTTTGCTGACGGAGCACCACAAAACGTTCATAATCTTTTTTGGCATTTGCCAGAGCGGCTTCAGCTTGCGCTATAGCTGCTGCTACCTGTCCATCTTTGGCCTGTATGTCGGTCGATTTTACGGCAAACAGCAATTGGCCTGCTTTTACATTATCGCCGATCTTTACCGGTAATTGGGTTATATAGCCCATGATGCGGGTGCTGATGGCTGCTGACTGGCTGGCAACCAATTGCCCACTCACATCCATCAGGTTGTTGTCGACGCTAATGCCGGCTTTTGCTATGCTGACGGTGATAGCAGTTGTGGGGCCAGTTTCTTTTTCCTTATTTGATCCGCCACAGGAAGTCAGTATGGCTGTCAGCGGCAAAGCGTATATGAATTTTCTAAGCTTCATGTCTTTATTGTTTGAATGGGGTGAGTGGTTTTACTCTGCTGTTAAGAAATGGATATAAGCCAGTGTACTGTTGTGCATCATCACGGCCTGTTTGTAAAAAAGTTTTTGTTGTGCCAGCTGTGTTTGTGCCAGCAGGATATCAGTTGTACCAACCAATCCCTGATTGTACCGGTTTTGCAGAATAGTGAGGGCTTCAGACGCCTGTTCGCTGGCCAACTGGTACTGGCTCAGTTGAAAGTCGGCATCCTTTAATTGCAAACGGGCTTTTGCAAGAGCCTTATCATCCTGTTCTTTTTGTTGCGTAAGTTGCAGCCTGATCTTTTCCTGTTCGAGGGTTTGAGTGGTCAGCTTATTCCGGACTTCATTTCCCTGGAAAATATTCCATGACAGTCGGAGGCCGGCCAGGTATGAAGCGTTGCCAAAACCCAGCGCATTCTTGTCATTAAGTTGATAGGAGGCAAATCCATTGACTTTTGGGATGATGCTTCGCCGCGTACTTTTTATCAGGTCATTGTAGGCTGCGATAGCTGTGCGATATGCCTTGAAGTCGGCACGGTTGTCGGACAATTCCTTTACTTGTTGTGTACGGTAATTCAGTTGCAGGCTGTCTGGCTGGTAAACTATACCTGTAGGCTGGCGCATTAGTACACTCAGGTTATCCGAATGCTCCTGGAGAGCAGATTCGGCGCTGGCTTTTTGTGTTTGCGCAGATCTTAACTGCACTTCTACATTGAGCAGATCTGATTTTTGTACATACCCCTGGTCATAGCGGTCTTTGGTCCATTTGTAAATGGCCTGAAGAGTAGTAATGGCCTCATCGTTCACTTTTATCATTTCATATGAAAGCTGTAGCTGCAGGTATTCCATTTCGGTGGTCAGCTGTACATAGTCTCTTGTGCGCTGCTGCTGGTAATTGACAACTTCGATCTGTTTGCGGGCAGCATCGCGCATGGCGAGCAGATCTGCATTATAGATAGGCTGCATGAATGTCGCCATGGTAGTAAAGTTGCCTGTGGCCCTGGGATTATTCAGCAAGCTGGGCATAAAATCATTTTGGGTGATGCCACTTTGTTGCAGTTTAAATCCAAAAGCATTGAGAGGGTTGTCGGTGACCATAGCATTGTATTCTATGCCAACACGGGGCAGAAATATGGCATCGGTTTGCCTAAAGCGGGCTTTTGCTGTTTGAATATCATTGCCGGCCAGTTGCAGTTGCCGGCTGCTATCAGTTGCCCTTTTAATGGCATCTTCCAGTTTGAGAGGGGCTTGCGCCAGGCTTATAACAGTAAACAGTGCACCGGCGCATAACAAGCTTAGTTTTTTCATCCTGTCTTTATTTGCAGGAGCAAAACTATTTTGACCGCAAAAGTTTTTTGGTGACAGGAGTTACGCAAAAGGAGCGTATTGTGTGACTTTGATTACATACGGTGAAACATATTATTCAATGTATGAGTATAATTACCGGACTGAGAGTTGATTTGCTCATACCAATTAGGAGACAGACTTAATATACAGGAGGTTTTGCCTTGCGATAAACACGTATAAAAATCAAATACTCCTATAAACTATCCGGAATCCAGTAATCTTGTATTAAACTGTTGCCACATAATCGATCGGCCATATGATGATGAACCTCTTTTAAAAGATACTAGGAGAGTTTATTTTAAATACATTAAATTGATAATCAATTAATTAAAGGAGCTATCGGAAAGAAGGGTCTCAAATTTTCAAAAAAAATTTGTTTGAAATTTAAAAACGCCTTTAACTTTGCTAACGGTGTTAGGTAAAACACAATGACATGGGAATTGCAGAAAGACGTTTACGACAAAAGGATGAGGTAAGGTCCAGTATACTGGATACTGCCTGGAAAATCGTCCGTGAAGAAGGATGGCAGTCCCTTTCTATCCGTAAAATAGCAGACGCGATCGAATACAGTGTGCCGGTGATCTATGATCACTTTTCCAATAAGGAGGCCATCCTGCTGGAGTTTGGCAAACAGGGTTTCGATCTGCTGGCAAGGAAGATGTGCGAGGCGAAGCAGACAACCGATGACCCCGGCGGACAGATCAAGGCAATGGCAGATGCCTACTGGAATTTTGCCTTCCGCAACAAAGAATACTACCAGTTGATGTTTGGCCTCGGTATTGCCAGCTGTGAAATGAACAAATGTTTACCCGAGTCGATCACCTTCCGCGACCTGGTAATGGAACCGATAGCAAGATTGCTGGAAGAAAATAATAATAACAGGTCTATAAATGGTTGCCTCAAGTACCACACATTCTGGTCTGTTATTCATGGATTAATATCAATAAAAATGACCGCAAATACACCGGAAGTGGCCGACGAGCTCAACAAACTGGTACTCGACGATGCTATAGAAGGATTTATCAAAAATCTCCGGGGATAGGAATATTTTTTTGCCCCGAAAGTTAACGATGTTAGGAAAGGTAGTAGCGTTATAACTGATTGCCTGCCAGCCTGCAGCCGCCCACCCACGGGTGCAGATCACAAATTTTTTATTCAATCATTCGTAACTGGAAAGTGATCCCGCTTTCCGTAACACCAGTCTTATGCAACAAACAATCAACAACCAACCCCGCAAGTCAGTATTATTGCTGACCTGGTACCTGTCCCTCTTTATCTGGGGGCTTATAGTGATCGCTGCCTTATCCGGATGCAACTCATCAGCCGGAGCACCCAGTATGCCGCAACAGGCACCGCCTGCCTTACCGGTAGTGACCCTGCAACAATCGCCGGCCACTACTTACCAGGAATTCAATGCATCGCTCGAAGGAAGCCAGGATATTGAGATCCGTCCGCAGGTAGACGGCTACCTCGATCAGATACTGGTAGATGAAGGCGCTTATGTGAAAAAAGGTCAGCCACTTTTTAAGATCAATGCCCGCCCGTACCAGGAGCAACTGAATACCGCACGTGCAACACTCGCGACGGCCAAAGCAAATCTGGCCAATGCCGAGATCAATGTTTCCAAACTCACCCCGCTGGTTCAAAACAATGTAGTATCCGATGTGCAGCTGAAAACCGCTAAAGCATCTTACGATGCAGCAGCTGCCCAGGTGGCACAGGCCGAGGCACTGGTGCAAAGCGCTTCTATTAATCTGGGCTATACCACAGTATCTGCTCCTGTAGAAGGGTACGTGGGCAGAATTCCTTTCCGCACCGGCAGCCTTGTTGGCCTCAGTAACCCGACTGCATTGACAGTGGTGTCATCGGTACGCGAAGTGTATGCTTACTTTTCTTTCAGCGAAAAAGACTTTCTGGCGTTTACGCAGCAATTCACCGGCAAAACGATCGAAGACAAGATCAAACAATTTCCTGCTGTGGAACTGGTGATGGCCGATGAGAGCCTTTATCCTGTGAAAGGGAAAGTGGAAACGGTGACCGGTCAGTTCAACAACAACAGTGGCACCATCAGTTTTCGCGCAGCATTTGATAACAAGGATGGCCTGCTCCGCTCCGGCAATACCGGCCGCATCAGGGTACCGCATGCAATGAACAATGCACTGGTGATTCCCCAGGAAAGCACCTACGAACTGCAGGATAAAGTATTTGTGTTTACTGTTGCCGACAGCAACAAGGTGGTCAGTGTGCCTCTGCAGATATCCGGGAAAACAACCAGTTATTACCTGGTGGAAAATGGCCTGCAACCCAATCAACGGATCGTATATGCAGGATTTGACCGCCTGAGAGATGGAGCATTCATTCAGCCGCAACCCGTATCACTCGACAGTATTATTAGATCAAGACCCTTATAAAAAATAACCCTGCTAATAAGCAAGACTGCAATAGCGATAAGCAGGGTTATTGCTCATTCATTTCCTCAATAGTCAACTCTTACTGATGTTTAAAAGATTTATAGAACGGCCGGTTCTATCAACCGTTGTGTCGATACTACTGGCGCTGTTAGGAATTTTATCACTATTTACATTGCCGGTGACGTTGTTTCCGGACATCGCTCCGCCAACTGTGCAGGTTACAGCAACCTATCCGGGTGCCAATGCCGAAGTAGTGGCCAGGGCAGTGGCTACTCCGCTCGAAGAAGCGATCAACGGGGTGGAAGACATGACCTATATGACCTCTACCGCCAGCAACGATGGTACACTGGCGATCAATGTATATTTCAAACTGGGTACCAATCCCGATCTGGCTGCGGTGAATGTGCAGAACCGTGTATCAAAAGCTACCAGCCAGGTACCGCAGGAAGTAGTGCAGGCAGGTATCTCCACCCAGAAGCAGCAAAACAGTATGATCATGGTGCCGCTGATCTATAGTAAAGACAGCGCTTATGATGAGACCTTTCTGCAGAACTATGCCAAGATCAATATCATTCCCGAAATACAACGCGTATCGGGTGTGGGCCAGGCACAGGTATTTGGCGCAAAAGATTATTCCATGCGTATCTGGTTAAAACCAGACCGCCTCACTGCTTACAATCTTTCTGTACAGGATGTACTGAAATCGATCCAGGAGCAGAATATTGAAGCTGCTCCCGGCCGCTTTGGTCAGGGTAGTGCGGCATCATTTGAATATATTCTTAAATACAAAGGCAAGCTTTCCAAAAACGAAGATTACGAGAGTATCATTCTGCAAACGGCACCAGATGGCGGCGTGATTCGTCTGCGTGATGTGGCCCGCGTGGAGTTTGGATCATTTTCCTATAGTGCCAACACGAGGATACTCGGTTATCCGGGTATTGGTATTGCCATCTTTCAGACGGCCGGTTCCAATGCCAATGATATTCTGACCTCGGTAGATGAAGTGCTGAAGAAAGCAGCTTTATCTTTCCCCACCGGTGTTGAATATTTCAACATGTACAACGCCAAGGAGTTTCTCGATTCATCTATCAGCCAGGTATTACATACGCTGATTGAAGCGTTCATCCTGGTGTTTATCGTGGTATTCATCTTCCTGCAGGATTTTCGCTCAACCCTGATCCCGGCCATCGCAGTACCTGTGGCCATCCTGGGCACATTTTTCTTCATGCAGTTGTTTGGATTTACTATCAACCTGCTTACACTCTTTGCGCTCGTGCTGGCGATAGGTATAGTGGTGGATGATGCCATCGTGGTGGTCGAGGCGGTACACTCCAAAATGGAACGAACACGTTTGAACGCCCGCCAGGCAACCTTACAATCGATGAGCGAAATATCGGGAGCTATCATTTCGATCACGCTGGTCATGACGGCCGTGTTTGTACCTGTCGGATTTATGCAGGGACCTGCCGGTGTTTTCTATAAGCAATTTGCCTTCACTCTTGGTATTGCCATCCTGATCTCTGCTCTGAATGCATTGACATTGAGTCCGGCGCTGTCAGCTTTATTCCTGCGCAATACCCACGATGAAGCACATACGCCGGAAGGAAAGAAAAAGAAACAGGGTTTTGGTAAACGATTTTTCAGAGCGTTCAATGCGGGCTTTAACGCCACTACCAATAAATACCGCCAGAGTCTCCAGTTTCTTTTCCGCCGCAAATGGGTGGCCATCGGTGGATTGGCAGTAGTATCGCTGGCAACAATATTCCTGATGCGTAAGACGCCTACCGGTTTTATTCCTACAGAAGACCAGGGCTTCATCATCTATTCGCTAAACCTGCCTCCGGGCGCTTCACTCGACCGGACAGAAAAGGTGATGGCAAAATTTGACAGCATTCTTACAACAGTTGAAGCAGTGGAACGTCGTGGAGCGGTTGCCGGGTTGAACATTGTGGCCAATGCCAACAGTTCTGCTTACGGGGTGGGTTTCATTCGCATGAAACCACAGGAGAAACGAGGTGCCGTGAAGAGTATTGACGGTGTGATGGCGCAGATCAACGAAAAATTTGCAGCCGTCAAAGATGCCAGCGTATTCCTTTTCGTTTTCCCCACTGTACAGGGATTTGGTAATACCAGCGGTTTTGAATTTATCATGCAGGACCGCACCGGCGGGCCACTCGATAAGATGGCCAATACCGCCTATGGCTTTATCGGCGAACTAATGAAGCGGCCCGAGATTGCTTATGCTTTCACAACCTTCAATACCGGCAACCCGCAGTATATGCTCGATGTGAATGAAGAAAAAGCCAAACAGCTGGGTATTTCTGTCAATGACCTGATGCAGACATTGCAGGTATATTATGGCAGCAGCTTTGCTTCAGACTTTAACCGCTTCGGTAAATTTTACCGGGTGATCGTGCAGGCAGACATTGCCTATCGGGCAGAAGAATCTTCGCTGAATACGGTATTTGTAAAAAATGATAAAGGAGAAATGGTGCCTGCCAGTGCAGTAGTTGCGCTGAAACGGGTGTATGGTCCGGAGATCGTGAACCGCAACAACCTGTTCAACGCCGTTACGATCAATGGTATGCCCAAACCCGGCTACAGCTCAGGCGATGCTATCAAAGCGATCCAGGAAGTGGCTGCCAGTTATCTGCCCCGCGGTTACTCCTATGAGTGGTCGGGCATGACACGTGAAGAAACCGGGTCGAGTACAGAAACGAGTGTGATCTTCCTGCTGAGCCTGGTGTTTGTGTACTTCCTGCTGGCCGCACAATATGAAAGTTATATCCTGCCACTGGCGGTGATACTTTCGGTACCTACCGGTATATTCGGAGTATTTGCTTTCATTAACCTCACCGGCATCGACAATAATATTTATGTACAGGTAGGTCTGATCATGCTGGTGGGCCTGCTGGCAAAGAATGCGATCCTGATCATCGAGTATGCGGTACAAAGAAGAAGAGCGGGCAAATCGCTCACCGCATCTGCGATCGAAGCTGCTAAACTCAGGTTGCGCCCCATCCTGATGACGTCCTTTGCTTTTATTGTGGGCCTTCTGCCGCTGACATGGGCCAGCGGAGGTTCCGCACTCGGTAACCGTTCTATTGGTACGGGTGCACTGGGCGGCATGCTTACGGGTGTAATCCTGGGCCTCTTTGTCATACCGGTTCTCTTCATCATCTTCCAGGCCTTGCATGAAAGGGTAAGCCGCAAAAGACCAGCAGCGGCCGTTACTCCGGCACTTGCATAAGATTGGACATTTTAAAAAGTAAACAAGATGAAAATAGTTATAACGCTCAAAAACCAGGTTCTGTCGCTGGTGCGCAGATGGTCGCACCGGAGAAATGATACTGGTGTACAAAAAGGGATAGCCCTGGCTGATTAAGCAAAGAAATAAAGGATGAAACAGCCGTGTACGCATACAATGATTCTACCGGATTAAGAATAATACACGGCTGATTTCTTCCATACAAATAAAAAACAACTACAAGGATGAAAACATGGATAAAGCAATCTTTCTCAGTAGCAGCGCTGGCTCTCTTGCTGGTAAGCTGCCGCGTGGGAAAGGATTACCAGCGCCCCGAACTGGTATTGCCTGCACAATTTGATACAAACACCAGCTATGCCGATACCAGCAGTATCGCAGACATCCCCTGGTCAGCGTTTTTTTCAGATACTACATTAAAAGCGCTGATCTCAAAAGGGATCCAATACAACAATGATCTGCTGATCGCGCTCAAACGCCTGGAAGCGGCACAGCGCCAGGCCAGGCAGGCAAAACTTCTGCAACTGCCGGACGTCAACCTGCAGATCACCGGGCAATATAACCGCCCTTCTGACAACAGTCTGAACGGACTCAGTGCACAGGGCTTTCTTGGCAAAAGTTATATAGAAAATTATAATGCCAACCTGGCCCTCTCGTGGGAAGCAGATATCTGGGGAAAGATCAGGGGGCGAAAAGAAATTGCACTGACGCAATACCTGCAAACGGCAGAGGCTGTAAAAGCCGTGCAAACGCAGGTGGTCACAGAGGTAGCTCAGGGGTTTTATAACCTGCTGATGCTGGATAAGCAATTGCAGATAGCCCGGCAAAACCTTGCGCTGAATGACAGCTTTCTGCTGGCCACCAAACTGCTGAAAGATGCCGGTACCGTTACCGCGCTGGCGGTACAGCAGGCCGAATCGCAAAGACAGGCAACAGCTTTACTGATTCCTCAACTGGAGCAGGATATTGCTTTGCAGGAAAATGCCCTGCAACTACTGACCGGTCAGTTACCGGGCACACTCGCCCGCCAGACTTCATTGACTGCGCTGACAGTAAGTGATGATCTCCATACCGGTCTGCCGGTGAGCATGGTCAGCAGAAGGCCTGATGTACGTTCCGAAGAACTTGGACTGGTGATCGCCAACGCGCGTGTGGGTATCGCGCAGGCGGATATGTATCCTGCGTTGACGATTACGGCGGGTGGTGGACTGGAATCGTTCAAATCGAGCAACTGGTTCAATATTCCCGGATCATTGTTTGGGCTGGCAGCGGGCTCTATCCTGCAGCCGGTATTTCGAAAAGGAGCATTGAAAACACAGTTTGAAGTAGCTAAGATCGAACGGGAGCAGGCTGTAATCCGCTTCAGGCAAAGTGTATTGCAGGCTACTACCGAAGTATCCAATGCATTGGTGCAGACAGATAAGCTGAAACAGCAGCAACTCATTGCGGTCGGGCAAACCGATACCCTGAAAAAAGCAGTAGTAAATGCCCAATGGCTATTTAAAAGTGATATGGCCAGCTATCTCGAAGTGCTGACCGCCCAGGGCAATGCCCTGCAGGCAGAATTGAATCTTGCCCTGATACAACGAAGCCGCCTCAATGCCCAGGTAGAACTCTACCGTGCACTGGGTGGTGGATGGAAATAAAGAGAGGGACTATTGTGTGGAGATAGCCGTCCTGCCTGCAGGGCGGCTTTTTTGTGTTGGTATCAGGCCGTTACAACGATTTTTCGTCTAATATCATCTTAAATCGTCTCGAAAGGGTGATAAAATTGCTTTTTTCGTCTCAAATCGTATCGAATCGTCTCATATTTTAGAAATATAATCATACATTTATGTCTCAAATCGTCTCATGAATTCTATTAAGATTTACACACTTCAGTTTAATCCAGTTGACTGGATGGTATTGATGCAGCAGCTTAGCCAGCTGGATCGCTTCGATGCCGCCTGGCAGGCTATTGAAAGAAGGGAGCGGATGGCATTAAAAGAGTTGAAGTCAATAGCTACAGTGCGCAGTGTAGGAGCGTCAACCCGGATTGAAGGGGCCCAGTTGACAGACAGGGAAATTGAAATATTAATTGAAAATCTTGATACTACACGGTTAAATGAAAGAGATGAGCAGGAAGTTGCCGGCTATTATGAAACGCTGAACCTTATCAACGAATCCTATCGGGATATCAGCATTTCGGAAAGCAGCATAAAGCATTTGCATAACAGTCTTATGCGTTTCAGCAAAAAAGACAATTACCATAAAGGCAATTATAAAATCAATAGTAACAAGGTAGAGCGTACTGAGGTGGATGGAACAAAGACTACTATATTCGAAACGACTCCACCTGGATGGCCAACGCAGGATGCGATGGACGCCCTTGTCAGGTGGTATGGGTCGGACGCAACAACACATGCATTGATTCGCACTGCCATTTTTGTGTACGAGTTTTTAAGTATACATCCATTTCAGGACGGAAATGGCCGGCTCAGTCGTTTGCTGGCTACGCTGCTCTTACTAAAGGGCGGATATGTATGGATCGAGTATGTGAGTTTTGAACATGAAATAGAGCATCGAAAAAAAGAGTATTATAAATGTCTGATGGATGCTCAGCGTAATCGACCCGGCGAAAACGTTACGGAATGGGTAAATTTTTTTCTGGATTGTCTTAAGAATATACAACAGCAGTTATTGCAGAAGCTGAAGGAAAAAGAACAACGCGAGAGCATAGGAGTAAGGGAGCAGGCTATTTATACGTTGGTGGAAAATAATCCGGGTATCAACAGTGGTACAATTGCCGAAAAGCTTCGGATACCAGCCTCAACGGTCAAGCGGATTCTGGCAGATTTGGTAGCAAACCGTAATCTCATTGTGCATGGTGCAGGAAGAGGAACAAGCTACAGCATTGCCGCCACAGATCTGATCAGGCGTGATGTTACAATTCGGTTAACCAGCCGGGAAAGAGTAAAAGAGTTTACACTGCCGCAGATTGGCTCATTTTTGCGCATAAAGAAAATAGTACTTATTCCGTTATTTGAATGGACGCATCCGGACGAATGGAGTACAAAACTATCGACCACTGGTTTGTACATAACCATACAGGCTGTAACAAGTAAAGGCATGGTTTTTCGCCAACCTTATTCCATTTTAGGGTACAATGATCCTTCCTATTTTCAACCGGTATTTATTGTAAAGCCAAATATTGTGATGCCAGATCAGCTTCGCTCGAATGGTGCATTTAAAATCGATTATCCTATTCGTTGTCAGATTGAACTATCAGGAAGTGTTGATCAGTTTGATTTTGATGTGATGTTGGTGACTGATGAGGGGTAAAGTTGTATTGTCAAGATGCTGGCTGTCGTGAATTGGAGTGATCTGACCGGCCTGCTTGAACTGACTTCATTTTCTTCCATACAACAGCAACCGTTTAAATGCATATATAGCAGGAAAGCGATTGAATTCTTTCTGCACCCGGTATCTGAATTCGGGTAAAAAGAGCCGCTGCTGGCTTTCTGTCATTCTTTCCAGGTAAGGAATGAGGGAGGAACCGGAAATGAAATCAACCAGTTTGTCTGCATCATCGGCAATGATCGGGTAGACCTTTTGACTGATCTGGATATTGGTCAATCCGTTTTCAAACATTATCTGTGCATACTGATCGATCGTCAGCAGGGGCGATTCTCTCTTCCAGCCATCCAGGAAATCAACAAATGGTTTTTCCTGTACCAGGTCGAGCAGGACCCTGTTGAGCAGGTTTTCCTTCTGTACCGGCATTTGTATAGCGAGCTGGCCTGTATCACTTAAAAGAGAAATTAGCGCTGGAAAGAGAATCTCGTGATTATTTGACCACTGCAGGGCAGCATTGCTGAAGATGAGGTCCCAGTGTTGATTGGCATTGGTGGTAATAAATTCTTCTACAGTAGAACGTTTAAAGTGCAGGCTATTGCTCTCCAATTCACTGCTTTTGGCCAGCATCTCCGGCGAAGGATCTATGCCCAGGAATGTTGCTGTATCAAATTTTTCCGAAAGGATCTTTGTCTGTTCACCTGTACCACAACCGATGTCAACAGCGTTTTTTAAACCATCTGCAGCGATTAGTTGAGCGAGGTCAAAAAAAGGCTGATAACGGATGTTTTTAAATTGATTGTATTTTTCCGGGTTCCAGGGCATGGCTCTTTTTTGATAATATTTCTGAAAAGAGAATATATGAGTGCGAAAATAGAAAGTATCATGTATTTCATTTTGCTTTGAGAGATATATTTAATGAGAAAAGGAGGGCAGGCGTTTGATGCCTCCCTCCTGTTTATAGCTACTAACAATAATTAAACTGATTGTCCGCCATCGACGAGGAAATTAGCTCCTGTAATAAAGGAGGACTCGTGGCCCGACAAAAACCGGATCATATCTGCTATTTCATGGGGCCTGCCCAATCGCTGCAGGGGAATACTGTTGACGAGTTGTGTTTCCAGCTGATCATTCAGGCCGATCTTGTTCATGATCTCGGTAGCTATGGGACCCGGACTTACCGCATTCACGCGTATCTGCCGGGTGGCCAGCTCGAGTGCTGCTATTTTTGTTACTGCATTGATCGCCGCTTTGCTGGCCGCATATACGGACGCCTGTTGCGGAGAGATAGTAGCCGATGTAGAGGAGAGTAATATCACCGATGCGCCATCATGGAGGACAGGAATAAACCTGCTCAGCGTAAAATAGGCGCCTTTAAAATTCACATTCATTATTTCATCAAATACACTTTCCTGCATCTGCGCTATGGTGCCGAATTTGGTGATGCCGGCGTTGATAAGCAGTATATCTACCTTGCCAAACTGCCCGGCAATTGCTGATACGAGGTTTTCAATAGCCGCCAGATCTGACTGGTCCGCTACCAGTCCTGTTACGTCCAGCTCCAGTGCTGCCTTCTCCACTGCTTCTTTTCTTCTGCCGGTAATGATGACTGTGGCGCCACTTTCGCGTAGATTTTTGGCCGCGGCGTATCCAATTCCGCTATTGCCGCCCGTGATGACGGCTACTTTATTCATAAGAGGTTTCATCGCTTATTTGATTAACTGATTTGAAAAGTGATTCCGGTCATTTCTTCACTCAATTTCCAGAGCCGTTTGGCATTGACCTCGTTTAGTGAATAAGCCTTTACACCAGGCGACATACCTTCATCAGCCGCCAGCGGAGCAATATCCACATCTTCGCAATACACACCGCCAACCTGGTTGAGCAGGGGGCTGGTGGCACACCAGACTGTCGTGGCAGCACCCTGAGGAATGGTCTTTAAAGAAGCCGCTACTTCGGGCAGCAGATTGCCATCCGCATCTACAAAACCCATTTTTTGAAAAAGTTCAAGCGGAGCTTCTCTTCCCAGTTCTGTTCCGCCGATAGAGCCGGGGTGAAGCGAATAGACTCTTACATTGGAGGATTGTGCGCGATTGTCCAGCTCTACCGAAAAGAGGTTGACAGCCGTTTTAGATTGTCCATACCCCGCCAGTGTGTCGTATTCGCGGTGCAGAAAATTGGGATCTTCAAAATCAAAATTGGCAAACTGGTGACCGTGTGAGGAGACATTGACGACTCTTGCTCCGTTGGCTTTTTGGAGTGCAGGCCATAACCGGGCGGTCAGTTGAAACACGGCCAGGTAGTTGGTAGCCAGTTGCGATTCAATACCACGTTTGTCTCTGCGTAAAGGCACCCACATGATGCCGGCATTGTTGATCAGTAAATGAAGTGGCCGGCCGGATGCCAGAAATTTTTCTGCAAAAGCATCGATAGATGCGGGATCGATCAGGTCCATTGATTCTACTTCTACATGAGGCAGGCCCCGCAGATTTTTCTTTGCCTTTTCGATATCTCTGGCAGGCACGATCACTGTTGCGCCGGCTGCTATCAGTGATTTGGTTGTTTCGAGCCCGATGCCCGTATTGCCACCTGTTACGATGGCAATTTTTCCTGAAAGGTCTACGCCTTTTATTACATCTGCTGTAGTTGATTCTGCATGGAAACCTGAACCGGTTGGGTGTTGCAATGCTCCGTGATAATTGTGCTGTTTCATTTTTTTATTGTTTTGTTGAAACAAAAATAGATCACACTAAAACCAGCGATTTTGTTTAAAAGGCCGAATATGCTTTGTTTAGAAGACCGGCCTTTTTACCGGGAATACAGGATTATTAAATAAAAAATGGCTGCTGCAGAGATGCAACAGCCAGGTTATTCGTGTTTATAAATGATACTCCGATCACATATTCCAGCCACCCGAAGCTTCAATATTCTGACCCGTTACCCAACGAAACTCATCAGAAAGAACGGAAGCGATAACCAGTCCGACATCATATCCGTCACCCAGCCGGCCGAGAGCGGTTTTTTCAACAATGGGAGGAATGACTTCCGGATACTTCTCAAAAGCATCTTCGGCAATACGTGTCCGGGTTGGGCCGGGGGAGACAGCGTTGACACGAATTTTGCGTTGAGCAAATTCCATCGCCATATATTGGGTAAGGGTTATCAGGCCTCCTTTCATAGATGCGTAGGCGGAGTATCCTTTCTGGCGGCCGGATACCATGGCAGAATTGCTGGTGGTATTAATAATAGCACCTCCGTCGGGAATAAGATCCAGTAATTGCTGAGTAAGAAAATAGGGTCCCTTCAGGAGTACACGAAAGAATTGTTCAAAAAGCTCTTCTGTTGTTTCCTGGAAGTAAACCATCTTTCCAAAGCCGGCATTATTGACCAGGTAATCCAAACGATCTGTCTGCCATTCCTTTTTCAGGACAGATAAGAGCTCCTTTCTGAATTGGGGAAACGTTTCACTTTTGCCTACGTCCAGTTTAAGAGGAATGGCTTTTACATTTCTGCGTTCAACCTCGGCAATAGTCTCCTGAACCCTGTCTTCGTGCTGATTGTAGGTGATGATAGAAGGAATGCCCTTGTCGGCAAGAGCAATGGCGGCACCCTGGCCAATTCCCGAACTGGCGCCTGTGATAAGGGCAATTTTTGTCTTGTTGCCTTGTGAATGATTTTGTTTCATACAATTTATTTTTTGTTGAAACAAAAGTAGAAAGGGGTAAAGCCAGCGGCTTTGTTTAAAGGACCGAGTTTATTTTGTTTATAAGATCACACTTGTACGGGCAATTTATTTCCGAAATGGAAATGAAACAGGCAGGGAGGATCATTGCAAAGCTTTTCGCCGACAATCGGTTTTGAGGAGCCTGTTTATTCTTAAATAGAGTTGTTATTAACTTCTACATCAGTTACTTTATAGTATCAGTTGGAGCGATGTATGGAGTGTCGCCAGTATGTAAGGTATCCGAAATCCCCCTGATCAGTTCCTGGTAATCTTCCCGTTTAGCTGTTACAGTCAGATAGAGAAAAGTGATGATGATTATAAATAGTATGGAACAACCGATTAAGATTCGTAGAAAAACTTTTGAATTTTCGCTGGACATAATAATAGTTTATAGGTACCACATAAGTTGTTAACCGAAACGCATAGGAAACCAGAGAACCTGTATCTGCATGAAGGCTCCCTTTCCGCATTTGTGCAATGTAAATTTTAGTGAAGGAATCTGTAAATGTGGGTGGTACCGGGCCTGCCCTCTTGCAAGCCATTTGAAGTATGTGCATTTATGCCAAATGTGCAATGTGCCAGGTCCGACTTTACTCGAAACCGGATATGTGACACGATTTTGCTTTGGCGAAACCTATCCAACAGGTAATGTACCGCTATTTATACTGATAAAGAGGAATGTTAGCAATTAAATGTGGGAATGAGTGTAGGCAAATGGTCGCTAACCACACGTAGATGCGAGGCAACGGTTGATAATCTATTGTTTGAATCATGGAGTTGATGTACTGCTGTAATAATAATGTAATGGTCTGGTAAGGATTTTTGCTTACGGATATTTTGAGAAGATGGCCTGTCTGCACAACTGTACGCATGAGTGACAGCGACCGTATCGAATGCGTACGATCGCGGGACGATTTTTTTAATAAGATTCTGGAAATGAAACGTTTGGTAAACTGGCATCCCGGTTGATAGTCATTGTGAAACCATTGCTATGAAACAGCAGACAACTATGCTTTTCTGTGTACTGCTATGTATGCTTGCAGGCTATAAACCATTGCAGGCACAGTCTAAAACGGTGATCGATCAGAAAGCGCTGATCGATAGTCTCAACACAGCGTTATTCAAAAATTATATTTTTCCCGACAAATCAGAACACATTTCCGGTTATCTCAACGGGCGGATCAAACAAAAAGTGTATAAAGATATTATTGACCCCACTGCATTGGCAACAGCCATTCAGCGCGACATTAATTCCGTTCATTTTGACCCGCATCTGCGTATATACTATGCACCTCCTTTTGAGGCAGAGCTGAGAAAGCCGCGTTCTGCACCTGTCATCGATGAAGCGGCAGTAGCGCGTGAGCGGGCCGGCAACTTTTCGTTTACCCAGGTGCAGATACTGAATGGCAATATCGGTTACCTGGCGTTTACAGGGTTCAGTAATCAGGTGACGGCGGCAAAACCTACTATTACTGCGGCATTTCGTTTTTTGTCTAATACCGACGCGCTGATCATTGACCTGCGCAAAAATGGTGGTGGCAGCCCGTGGATGGTAAAACAGATTGCGAGTTACCTCGTCAAAGACAGCATGCGCCTCAACGATATCTATGAAAGAAGACTTGATAAAACCGTACAGTTTTGGGCTGATCCTTCTGCGACAGATAGTACGAGCCTGCTCATGCCGGTGTATATCCTAACCAGCCGGGAAACGTTTTCGGCTGCAGAAGACTTTACCTATGCATTGCAGGCTGCCAGGCGTGCTGTTGTTGTGGGCGATACTACTGGTGGTGGCGCACATCCTACCGGCCCTGTGCCCCTGGGTCAGGGTTTTGTAGCAGATATACCCATGGCCCGCTCCATCAACTACATCACGGAAACAGATTGGGAGGGTACAGGCGTTTTACCCGACCATCCCTGCGCGGCAGATGAGGCGCTGCTGCAGGCACAGGCGCTCATCCTTACCAAAAGACTGGCAGCAGCCCTTACCGGTGATGAAAAACAACGTACCAACTGGCTGCTGCGTGCCCTGCAGGTACGTGACTATGACAATAGTATTACTCCTGCTATTCTGCAAACCTATACGGGTGACTACGACCTTTTTACCATCTTCATCAAAGACAATAAGCTGTATATAGACGACCTCAACGGTAAAGGCCGCCAGTTTCTCCTGCGCCCCATCACACCTGCGCTTTACCTGGGCAGCGATTGGTTTCAGGTAGAGTTCATATCCACACCGGGGCAGCCGATGCAGCTGAAGATGCTGGGCAGGCCCGGGTGGGTAAATGTGTATGACCGAAAGTGAATGGTTGCCCGCTCATAACGAGAATGTATAGCCCCAGGGAGGTATATTTAAGCATATGTCGATATAAATTGCCGTAGGAGACAATGGGTTAAGAAATTCTTATATTTGTCAATCTTCAAACCACCACCACCAAATTGCCACATGAGAAAATTAACTGCAACCCTTGTGCTGTCATTATTTTTTGGCACCACATTCTCTCAAAAAAACATGCTGCCAGGTTATATTGTTTTGCCTTCAAAAGATACAGTCTGGGGCTCCATTGATTACCGCAACTGGGAAAAGAACCCAAAGGAAATCCTGTTTTCGTCATCAACTTCCGAATCGCGTTCCTATACAATTAATGATATAGCGGCTTTTGGAGTGACCGGCCGGGATTATTACCGCAAAGCCACCGTGTCGGTAGATGATAACACCGTAAATGCCTGGGAGGTTTCTATCTATAGTAAAGAGCTGGTACGTGAACAAACCGTGTTTCTGCGGATATTAAATGAGGGTAAAGAGCTTACGCTCTATGAGTTTGTAAACTTCAAGCCGCATTATTATATCGCAAAGCCAGGTGGTCCTGCTCAGGAACTTATCTACAGGCTTACCAAGAATAGTGAACTCAGCAGTAATGTCATTACATATGACGATTTCAAAATTCAGTTAAAAGAACTCTTGTCAAACAATGGAGCATTGAGTTATGAGCGGTCTTTAAAGATTGACCGGCTGAATTACAAAGAGAAGGATCTGGTAAAATTTGTTTCGCAGGTGAATGGTTCGACTTCTGATAAAATCAGTTTTGCCAATAATAAAAAAATTAAACCAAGGTTATTTGCCGGAGGAGGTGTTTTGCTCCCTAATTTCAGTTTTAACTCAGCAGATGCCAGGTTGCAGTCTATCAAGTTCAAAGGTAAGTTTTCGTATATCATTACAGGAGGGGCTGATTTTTTCGCATCCAGAAACCTTCAGCATCTCTTTTTACGACTGGAGTTGTCGCTTAGCAGCTTGCAAACCGAAGGATCCGGTACATCGAATGATTATGCTACTTCCACTACGATGAAAAATGAGTTTTCACTCAAACAATTTAATATCACTCCCGCGATCTATGTGATGGATTATTTTTTGCGGACAGAAAAGGTTAAGGTATTTGCGGGAATTGGTGCGGGCTATAATTTCAGTACCTATTCCGAACATGAATTTACATCTACCAATAACCAGACGAGCTATGTAACGAAAGCGGATGATTATCCTGCATTCGAGAAGGGCTGGCTGGGACTTTACGGCAGACTGGGCGCTGCAGTTTCGTCAAAGCTTGAAATTGGTGTAACAGCCAGATTTAGCGGCTCATTTGTTAATCGTATATACACCAAACAAAAAGGCGTGCCGGTTTCTCTCCAGGTGCTTTACCTGTTTAATTAAAAACTGGTTTTGTCATTATCCGCTTCGAAGAAATGAGAAAGGGGCTGTTCGAAAAACGAACAACCCCTTTTTGTTGTCTGATAGCGCTGAATGTATTTATTGTACCACGATCTTTTCAGTTACAGGTATGTCTTTGTTCAACCGTAATATATATGTACCTGTCGGAAGCCCGGTGATAATGATTGTTTGATCATTGGTGACGGCATATCTTTTTACCATTCTTCCCTGCATGTCTATTACCTGCAGCTGTTCTGTTTTGTCTATGCCGGTCACTTTCACATTCAGGTTATCTGCGGCGGGGATCGGCCAGGCTTTTAGGACTACAGATTTTTCTTGTGATCCTTCCACTATTCTTATTGCCGAGTAAGTGAATTTTTGATCAATGTCGACCTGCCGGAGGCGATAATAGGTTTTTCCGGCATATCCGTTCATATCTGTGTGCACATAAGATAAGGGAGTAGTTGAGTTGCCGTCGATGGCTTTGGAAGGAATGAAGGCAAGGGATGTAAAGCCTGCTTCATCAGCCCTTTTGCGCTCTACATAAAAGCCGCTGTTGTTAATTTCCTGCAGCGTATTCCAGTTGAGCAACACCTGGCTGGCATTGACGCGTTTGGCAGTAAACTCCAGGCCTGTTACGGGCAGAGGACTCTGCGCAGCCGATAGCGGTTGCAGCAACCCCTGGGTCACGATACTGCCATTGGTGATCGTGCTGCTAAACACTTCGCCCAGGTTAAATTCAAAATGGATTGTATTTACTGTTGCGGCACTACCTCCGCTGTTTATGACAGACGGCAGTATCATCTGGGCCTTAGTCGCACCCGTGATGAAAAGAAGTATAATAAGTGTGAAATTTTTCCTCATATAAAAAGTTTGGCAGTATTATTTAATGCCGTAACCACTGAAATAGGCCCGGGTAAGTACGGGGTTGATGCCACTCTTAGCTCGTGAAAGTTCGTTCAGCCATACCTGGTCGCCTGGAGCAGCCGGCAAAAGTGTATGATATTACCTGATAAGATACCCTGCAAATTCACATTCTTCGAGAATAGGATTGGAACCATCTTTTGTACTGGTTAATGTCTTTAACCAGACCTGGTCGCCAGCTTTCAATACCAAAACTTTGTCGATCGTTGAGGTGACGGTGTAGTACTCCGGTTCCCAGTGACCGGTGGCTTCTTTTACTGTTTCCACACCATTACTCTTAACAGTCAGCCGCAGGTAACTGTATGTGATATTTGTATTCGTGTTATTGGTTTTAATAGTAACCTTTGTCGTAAACCGGTAGAGGCCTGCTGCAGGAGCGGTGAAAGTGCTGGACGGAGACTGGCCAGATAAGGTGAAATTGCTACTTCCGTCAAACTCTTCCGTAGCGGGGTGAATTTTGTATTCCACATTATTGGGAATGTTTTGTAAACCACCCTGCGCGGCGCCGCTTGCCAGGAACCCTACCGGGGTTGATGTGGTTGCTGCAGGAGTTTTCCAGGTAGCATTTCCATCCGCATCACTGGTAAGTACTTTTCCTGCTCCCGGGCTGGTGTTGCCGGCTTTAATTTGCAGATTGCCTTCTACTACCAGGGCTTTGCCATCGACACTGGGCTGAATGAATTTGCCCGCCGTGCCGGTTGATGCAGTTGCTGCTGCATATAATCCATATCCAGACGCTGTAAGCGCATACACACCATAGCCATTTGTGGCGGCCTGTCCGTTTACACCTACTCCAAGGCCGCTCGCAGTACCCAGCACACCGTTGCCTGTACCGGTTTCACCTTTTACACCGGCGCCATTGATTGCCTGTCCAAATACGCCCGCTCCTGAATAGTTTGTAGCAGAAGTATAGCCATGAACACCATACCCACCCAGGGCAGGGTTGCTCCCTGTTACACCACCCACCTGTGTTACAAAAGCAGAGCCTGCTACGCCACTTTTTGTTTCGGAAGATCCCGTTATGGCGATACCGTTTATACTTTCACCGCTAATGGCATTGTTGGCTGAGGTAGACGTGTTTTTAATTTTAAGCACCGGGCTGGAATGACCGTTAATACTCGTATCCAGCGGGAACACCAGTTGCCTTGCCTGCTGGCTGCTGATGGCAAAGGGCACACTCACCATTTGTGTGGTGCCCAGGTTGCTGAACGCCTGCCCGTTTACACTAATCTCCGTTTGAAGAAACTTATTACCCTCGCTCCAGTTGATACCGGTAAAACTTCCCTGTATACCAGATGCACCTGCGCTACCTATCTGTACATTGAATAAACCAAACTGATTGCTGGTAACGCTACGTGTTTCGCGGTATTCAACCGCACCAGTGGGTGTTTCGGTGTGTATGGAAAGACGCACGGTTATCTGCTGGTCTGCATAAGGCAAGCCACTTGCATTACGTGCCACACCCTGGTAGTTGATTGCCAGGGGAGCCTGTGCTTTGACAGCAGCGACAGACAGGAAAAGAAAAAGTAAAGAGAAGAGCTGTTTCATAAAAAAGTTTTCGGTAAATGGTGAATGTTTGATTAGGGCACAAAAATGAAAATCGCCCGGGGCGATAAAAAATTTCTTCGTTCATGGTGTGGCAGATAGCTAATGAAAAGTGAAATATCGTCGATGAAGCGTAGGGAAGGCAACGGGATCGAAACAAGATCTTTCAGCAGTTTCCTGTTGACCGTTACTGTCAACTGCCGGTCCATTTTTATTCAAAGAAATAGATCTACCCAAGAGGGATCTCCCAATAATCTCTTTCCTTCAGACGACAAATACTTGCATTTACACTTCAGATTCGTTTTGCCACACTTCGTTTGAAATACCGCCCATTCCGGCGCTATTATTTTGGCATCAATAAAAGAGTAATAAATTTGAATATGTTGAAATCACTTACCGGCCTTGTCCTGTTCCTTTTGGTTTGTAGCAGCGTTATGGCCAGGCAGGATCAATACTTTTTCAGAAAGCTGGGGGTGGCCGACGGGCTCAACGATGGCAACATACTGGTCATCTCACAGGATGCAAAGGGATTTATGTGGTTTGCAACCCGGTCCGGTCTCAATCGGTATGACGGCTATTCGGTAAAAACGTACAGCTATATTGTCGGCGACAGTGCTTCGCTGCCCACTGCGCTCATTCGCAGCATGGCTGCCGACAGCGCAGGCAACTTTTGGATAGGAACAGAAAACGGCCTCTTGCAATATGATGCCGCTACCGACCGCTTCCTGCCTGTAAAAGCCCTGGAAAATACATGGGTAGGGCAGATCATAGCTGTCAATAAACAAACGCTCTACCTGGGTACCAGCAGAGGCCTGGTAGCATACGATATTCGTACCAGGCAGACCCAGTTTTATATGCAGACGGCAGAAAAGTTGTTGCATACAAGAGTATATGATATAGCCTGGCGCAATAAACAACTCTACCTGGCCACGGGCAATGGGTTACTGCAATTCAACCCGGCTACACAGACAGTCAAAAAAATGGAGATCCCGGCTATTGAGAAAGAGACGGTCATCGCTGTTGCCGTGGATGACAAAGACAACTGCTGGCTGGCAACAAGAGGCACTACCGCTTTATTGAAATACAACCTGGCACGGCGTACAACCGACTATTATGGACAATATTTTGAATCGGGGCCACATACTATTGCCAACTTTACTTCTTTAATGGCCGACAGCAAGGGCCGGATATGGGTAACGACCCAGCTCAATGGATTGCTCTATTACAATGAGAAGAGTAATCGTTTTGATGCCTTTTTGCATAATCCCCTGCAGGTATGGACACCTTCGACCAACCTGCACAGTGCGCTATACCATAGCAACGATGGTACGGTCTGGGTGGGAGGCAACAATGGTGTCAATTATTTTAATCCCGACAAAAACCTGTTTCGGATCATCCCGGTTTTTGATAAGGAGCCCGACATACGAAACCGTCGGGTGGCCCGCCTGGCAGTAGAAGATAAAAAAGGGATGTTGTGGTTTGGTACTATGGATGGGTTGGTAAGATATAATCCGGCTACACAGGAGTACCGGGAGTGGAACAGCCGGGAGCATAGGGCGCCGGTCCTGCATTACAACTCGGTGCGGGGACTGCTCTGCGACGATGACAATAATATATGGATAGCTACGGGCAAAGGCATCAACCTGCTTAGGCAGGATGAAAACAAAATGGTCTTCTTTACAGAAAAGGATTCCATACCAGGCGTATTCTATTTTTCTGCCGATAAGGACCGCGCCGGCAATTACTGGTTTGGAAGCCGCGACCGCGATGGTTTTTATTATTATGATTCCGGGAAAAAAACCTTTCACAGCATCCGGCAGTTTCCCGGGCTGAGCGGGTACAGTGGCATAGGGGGGCGCAAGTTGCTGCATGATAGCAGGGGCCGGTATTGGCTGGGATTTAATGGAGATGGTCTGGCCATGTATGACCCGGCCAGCGGCAAACATTACCGATGGAAGGCGGGCAATGATATGACAAAGGCCATTGCCGGCAATATCGTGGTAGATATTAAAGAAGACAAGAAAGGAGTGGTGTGGATAAGCACCTTTACCGGGTTGAGTGCCATTGAGCCGGTATCGCTTCACATTCAGAATTACAACAGCAATAACGGTCTTATCAACAACAACGTAAGTGCTTTGGCGGTTGATAAGGACGATCGCTTGTGGATGGGCACTGGCAGCGGGCTGATGATGCTCGACAGTACCCGGAAATATTTTACTTCCTTTGGCCTGAAGGATGGTCTGCCATCCATTGAGTTTCCCGAGCACGCTTCATCTGTTCTTAGTAATGGTGACCTGATGTTCCCCACCCAAAATGGGTTTATCCGCTTTACACCTGGTAGTTATAAAAAAGAGAATAACTCACTGCAGCCTTATTTTACAACATTGCATGTCTCCGGCAAAAATCCTCAGCTGGTTTTAGGCGATGCTATTCATCTGCATCATAACGAAGGGTTTTTCAGCATCGGCTTTGGTGCCATCAATTTTGACAATGCTGCCGGCAACTGGTATGCTTACAAACTGGAGGGGATTGACAAAGAATGGAAATATACCCAAAACCGCTTTGCCAATTATACCCGGATACCCGGTGGTGATTACGTGTTTAAAGTAAAAACCGCTATTGACCGGGAGCAATGGAGTGGTCCTGAACTGCAACTGCGCATACATATCGACACTGTTTTTTACAATACGCTGTGGTTTCGGGCACTTGCAGGACTGTTGCTTTTGAGTGCTGCTTATTTTGTGTATCGCTACCGCATTCGCCAGAAAGAAAAACTGATGCAGCTGCAAAGCAAAGCACAGCTGCTGGAAAAGGAAAAGGCGCTGGTGATGTATGAAAGCCTGAAACAGCAGTTGAATCCCCACTTTTTGTTCAACTCGCTCAGCTCGTTGTCGGGTCTTATCGAGGCCGACCAGAAGATGGCGGGCAATTTCCTGGAGCAGATGTCGAAGATATACCGGTATATACTGAAAAGCCGTGACAGTGAACTGGTATCGCTCAAAGAAGAAATTGATTTTGTACAGACCTATATCAGTCTGCAAAAAACGCGGTTTGGCGATGGCCTGCAGGTGCAGATCCGTATAGCGGATGTGGACAAGCAGCTACGAATAGTGCCGGTGACGCTGCAGAATCTGCTCGAAAATGCGATCAAGCACAATGTGGTCGATACCGATTCGCCACTGATTGTGGAAATGACCACGGCCGACAGCTACCTGGAAGTGAAGAATAACCTGCAGCGAAAGAAAGTGCTGGAGACATCCAACAAGCAGGGGCTCGCCAGCCTGCGCTCGCTGTACAAATATTTGAGCAAAAAACCGGTTGAGATCAGCGAAACGAAAACAACATTTATCATCCGCATTCCTTTAATAGAAGCATAATATAAACAGTATGAAGGCCGTCATAATAGAAGATGAACACTTTAATGCACAGGTGCTGCAGAACAAGATAAAGAGTATTGACCCGACCGTAGAGATAGAAGCCGTGATCCCCAGTCTTAAAGTGGCCCGCAAATGGTTTTTGAACAATGCGGAGCCCGACATCCTTTTTATGGATATACAACTGAGCGATGGTGTAAGCTTTGAACTGTTCGAAGACTTTCAGCTGAGCTGCCCCATTGTATTTACCACCGCGTACGATGAATACGCTATTCGCGCATTCAAGGTAAACGGGGTAGATTATTTATTAAAGCCCGTCGATGCGACCGAGCTGCAGAAAGCCATTGACAAATGCAAGAATATCATTCAGCAAAAAAAGAATTCAGCGCACGACTTTTCGATTTTAATGAAGGCGCTCAACCTGGGCGGCAACATATCCGGCCAGTACAAAGAACGCTTCATGGCCAATGTACGAAATCAGTGGATGCCAGTAGCCGTAACCGATATTGCCTGCTTTGCCCGAGAAACGCTTAATTATTTATACCTCTTCACCGGCGAAAGATACCAGCTTGATTTTGCTACGCTGGAAGAGGTGGAAAACCTCCTGGATCCGCAGAAATTTTACCGGGCCAACCGGAAGTATATCATTCATATCGATGCCGTACTCACGGTAAAGGCTGTCGAGAACTCCAAACTTATTGTAAAGCTCAAGGAGCCCAATCAGAAGCTGGAAATAGATATTAGCCGGGAGAAGGCACCGGGGTTTAAGAAGTGGCTGGACAGGTAGGGAGGATATATGTCGCATACTTTAGCAAAATGTTAGTTTCCGTATCTTGCTAAAATGAAAGACAGGTTCTTTGCTGCGCTCCAATCCATCGCTCCATTAAGTAAAGAAACGATGGCTGATATCGACTCCCGTCTTGCCGCAGCGCATTACCCCGCGCATACGATCCTGGTAAGGGACGGACAGGTTTCTGACAGAATGTTTTTCATTCTCAACGGCGCGTTAAGAGCGTATTATATTCACGAGGAGAAGGAGTATACAGACTGGTTTATGTTTGAGAATATGTTTGCCTGCTCACTTTCCGCTTTCTTTGGTGCTGTGCCAAGTCCGCAATGTATAGAAACCCTTGAGGAGACAGATGTGCTGATGCTTACCCGCCAGCAGCTGGACGACCTCTGCAAAAAACATCATGACATGAGCCTGCTCAATGGCCGCATACTTTCGCACAGCCTCGTCACCCTGCAAACGGGGTTTATCGACCAGCGGTTCAAGACAGCGCCGGAGCGATATGCGCTGTTGCTGGAGCATTATTCCGAAGTGCTGAGGCGGGTGCCGCTGAAGTATATCGCCTCTTACCTCGGCGTAAGCCAGGAAACGCTGAGCCGGATAAGGGCGAAGAAATAAGCGTATGTTGCCATTATTTGACCTGAGATCAAATCAACCTCCGGCCGCCCATTATAGATTTGCCGCATGATACTACTGATATATGCCATTGTTATGCTCGTCTTATGGGTTGGGATGACGCTGCTGCTCATTATCAATACCCGGAAGATCAGCTTTATGAAAGGTCTTTCGCCGCAGCTGTCTGAAGCGCCCGCTATTGCCATCGTCATCGCTGTAAAGGATGAGGAAGCAGAGGTGGAGGAAGCGCTGCAAAGTGTGTGCGGGCTGCGGTACCCCAGTTTCCGGATTATTGTGATCGATGACCGGTCAACCGATGGTACCGCTGCCATCCTGCAACGCATGGCGGCAAAGGATCTCCGGCTGACGGTGATCACAATTGATGAATTGCCGACCGGATGGCTGGGAAAAAACCATGCCTTATACAAAGGCTATTGCGCCAGCTCCGAAGAATGGCTATTGTTTACCGATGCCGATGTAAAGTTTGCGCCCTATGCCTTGCAGAAGGCAATGAACTATGTGCAGCAAAAGAACCTTGACCATCTTACCGCACTGGCAGAGATCACTTCGCCTTCTTCACTGTTTGTGGCGGTGATGAATGTATTTGCCATCATGCTGGATATAAAGCTGAAGCCCTGGACAATTGCCGATCCTAAATCATCCTCATCGATGGGAGTGGGGGCTTTCAACCTGGTAAAACGTACGGCCTATGAAAAAGCCGGTACGCATGTCATGATCTCCTTACGCCCGGATGATGATCTGAAGCTGGGCGAGCGCATCAAACGCGCGGGTGGTCGGCAGGATCTGCTGTATGGTGAAAAGGAGATCAGCCTGGCCTGGTACAGCAGTCTATCGGCGTTTGTAAACGGCCTCATGAAGAATATGTACTCCGTATACAATTACCGGTTTATCCCTGCCATAGGTACGGCGCTGGTTACGTTCCTGATCCTTGTATTGCCGGTACCATTATTATTAGTTGCCGGCGCTCCTTATCACTGGATCGGCCTGGCCATTATTGCCAGCTGGCTGGCATTGCTATTTGGCAAAAAAGGAATTCATGCCAGATGGTGGCATGCCCTCATCATTCCTTTTGCCGGACTGGTGATGGTGTATATCATTATCAAGTCTACTATTCTTACCGAGCGGCAGGGCGGCATTTACTGGCGGGGGAGTTTTTATTCTTTGGGGAAGTTGAGGGGGCAGGGGTGAGGGGCTTTCATAATACTATCTCGAGAGTTTGAGGATACAATAACATCTTCTATAGGTAATTGGGAGCTGCGCATAACAGGGAAAACAATAACAATGCAGAAGCCGAATATTTTAAGAAAGCAGAGTCATAAACGGGGTTATGCGGAGATATAATCTCCGCATAACAATTGTCTGGGAAAACTACGGAAAACAAGGTGATATAAATTTTTCAGGCCCATAGCCTATTTATGTGATACATCTTCCCGTTTTAACACCTTTTTTGTTGAAGTTGGTTCCGGGTAAATTAGCTGCCCTGTTGATCCTTCGGACAACAAAGCATCTTATCAAAACACAATTTCCAGTTCAAAACTTTACCATGAGAACGAATCTTTTAGTTCCGTCTTTTTTATTATCAATGCTCTTGTTTTTATCTTGCAACAAAAGCGATTCACATCTGCCGGATGGAAATAATAAAGCTATTGAGGAAGCAATGATTTTCTTTAAAAACGTTGTACTTAATCAAAAGCAGGGGCCTAATGGCATCAAGAATAATAGCCCAAGAAATATGGTATCAAAATCGCCACAGTGGGTCGATGCCCATATTAAGAGCACAGATCGTATATCGGACATTGTGGTAGTCCCGATAAAATTTGGCAAAAAAATTTATCATTCAAGTAAAACCAGTAATGGTGAAAGATTAACCCTGGAGAATGAAGCGAATCTGTTTATTTATAAAACCAAATCGGGCTTTACGGCGGAAGTCGTAACATTATTTCCTGACGAAGAGAGCTATAACCCAATAATCAATGGCTTTTCTGGTGTTATCGTTGTAGAAGATTGGCTCGGTAATTCAATAAGGAATTTCAGGGTTCACAACAAGGTAGTCTCGCAAGTCCAGTTCACGTCTAATACTGTACATCGTGGCCTAACGCCTGAAACGGCCAATTTAGGTACTTACTGTTATACAAGGGATTGGTATCTTTGTTCAGTAGATGAGTTTGGTAACCCCTACGATTGCGTATTTGACTATACAGAAGTGCTTGGATGCTTTGAAGAAATAAAGCATGATGAATTTGAGGAGAACCCGGGCGGTGGGGGATATGTTGAAACAGAAATTGCGTCAACAAGAACAGCGATTTTCATGTGGGAGTATTGGAAATTATCTGCTGCTCAGGGTGGCGGATCGATTTTTGCGGATTTTGCGGTTGTTGGAAAATTTCATAGGAATCACCCGGAAAAAGATAAGTTTATAGGTGGGTATTTTACGGGGGTGCTCAACAAAGTCTTGTATGGAACAACTCAATTCGCAGTAAATGACGCTTCAGTTACGGTGAACTCTGTTACCCAGGCAACCGCAATGATGGACGGCACATTTAAGTTTGCCAATGGAACTAATTTTAGGGCTACCAATACGATCGCAAAACAATTTTCTCAAATAAGCTGGCCTGCAGAATGATAGTCAGAAATTGCATAGTTTTATTGGTCTTAATTCAGTTTATCTTAGCCGGGTGCAGTCAGGCTCAAGACGCCAACAAGACGGAAGGTGTAGTTAAAGCTTTTCAACATGTGTATAATGGTGATCAAAATGGATTGCCATCTTTTACAATCAGCTACAGAATCTGGTATCGGGGGAATACATCAATACAAGAGATTCCTATTGTAAATTTTGTGCAGGATACCTTGGGTAAAACCAGTGTGACAGTTGCAATTACCCATTATTCCTATATCAATCCGGATACAGAAACTTATTGCTCATTTCCTCAAATGAGTTTAGGCCTAAAGGATATCAAGTATTTTTCTGAGATTGATTCGGTGTTAAAAGATGGAGCGCTGGACTTGTATTCTGACCAGCCTTTTGAGTATGAAAAAATAGTCAGGATGCGCGATACGCTGGAAAATGGAGTAGAATACCAGCGATATCGGGTCTTAAAAACAATTAATAATATTAATGTTGAAATTGAAAGTTATTTAAGATGCGATAAAAAAGGGACTATAGTGACATTCTTGAAGTCGATAAGCGACTCCTTAAAATGCCCCATCGTGAAAACTAATGTTTACGAGAATGGCCAACTGGCATCTGTCGGGGAATTTGAGTACCTCAGTAATACACTTTCCAGCGACGAGATAAGAATATTCGATTTATTGGAGGCGGGAAAACAAAAGTAAACCGATCGGCTTTTCAGTTAATCCCATTGCTGGTTGGTTAGCAGGGTAATTCATCGCGAAGGCGTTTGGGGAGGGTTTGAGAATGGGGGAGGATGTTGTAGGACGAATTTAGGTGAATTGGGGAGGAGGAAAGGGAGGGAGTTTGTTGTGAGGTTGTTTTGGGAGCTTTCAGAACTATTATGTCCGTCATTCATATCGGATAAAGAGGGGTGCTGAGCAGTTTTTGATTTTATGGAAAATGAGTGTACTCCTTTTTATACTGCATAAAAAACCACTGCGTTATCCATTCCTTATCTAATCTCATCGTAAAGGGGGCGGAGGCTTCGGTTGCATTCTAGTCTTTAGGAGCTTGTGCACGCAGTCATTCGATGATTTATTTGCCATCTCCAACAACCTGGATATTTACGACGGCTCATTTGTAGGTTGAATAATAAATTGTGTAAGAGTAGAACAAGAGACCGACTCCATTTTTTGAAAAAGAAGATGCGAAAATTGAGGTGAATGCTCGTTCAACCCGGCAGGTTGGCTGCATTCATAATTTGGTCGCTCTACCATCCAGCAGGTCTTGGTCCCTTTTCCTGTATCATCACTTCGATAAGTCTAGACACATTGCGACCTTTGGATGCGGAAAAGTCAATCAAACCCCACTCCAGTAGTTGTTGAAGTTTTTCGGCTTTGTCGGTAATAGATTTTATTTTTTTATGATTGACTCCATAACGACGATTCGATTTCCCTGCTGGCTATCCCGCATGGCGTGATGTACTAACCAATTTCGCTGGTCTAATAATTCCTCCAGCGCTTTCTGTAATTCCTCCGAGTAAGCGCCTTTTTTTTCGGCCAGTCTGATCACGGTACCAAATGTATTTCGTTGCTGTTGCGAGAGAAAGATATTCGCCTCACTTTCCCCCACGTCGGGATTCAACTTAAGAGTCAGGCAATGGGTTAATGCCTGCTCCAGAATCTGGATCTGGCATATCGCTTCACCCATCCTTTCGTATAACCACATCTGTTCCTGGTTTGCTTGCTTCATAAATGGTTTGATGAGAAATCTCCTAGATAAAGTCTTTGATTCTTGAATAATGCACTGTCGTAATAGGAATTGCTATTTCTTTTTTCTTTTTACGACCCTTTGCGAAATACCATTCACCTCTATAACCCCCACTTCGTAATCAGGGAGGCTTGAAAATAAGGCAGTGAGTGTCTTATAACCGAAGTTGCGGGCATCGAAACTCGGATCTATTTTCCGCAAATTCCATCCGAGCGTAGCGATATTAGCATAATCGGTTTCATTGGTTGACATATCAACCGCTTTACTGATGATATCAGCTTCTACTTTTGGTTTTTTGCCGGATGATGGTTTAGCGCTGCTTTGTGCTGGTTTTTTCTCAGTTGCCAGATCAGTTTGCTCTGCTGTAATCGTCTCCACAAAAGTGAACACTTCGCATGACTGGACAAAGGCAGTAGGTGTTGTTTTTACACCAACGCCCATCACAAACATTCCTTCCTCACGTACCCGTTTGGCAAGGCCTGTATAATCGCTATCGCTTGATACAATACAAAATCCATCGACCATTCCACTGTGCAGTATATCCATCGCATCTATGATAAGCGCACTGTCCGTAGAGTTTTTGCCAGAGGTGTAGGAGAATTTCTGGATCGGTGTGAAAGAGGTATCATTAAGTACTTGCTTCCAACTGGACATCTGGGACCGGGTCCAATCGCCGTAAATTCTACGGATTGTGACCTTCCCGTATTTTGATACTTCTTCGATGATGGGTTTTATTAGTGATGCCTGTGCATTATCGCCATCCACAAGCAAAGCAATGAGTTCGTTTCTTTTTTTCATTTGGAGAAATCTTTAGTTAGTAGTTGGTTTTAATGTGGCCGGCCAGGATATTCTACTTGATCATTCCATAAATTTACATAAAGAGTAACGAGGAGTTGGCGCAAATCCATATAAGCCTCTATAGTTTCCTGTATTTCTACGCTTTATACTACAGGATGCAATATATTCGGTTCGGGTTATGTCTGCACAAATAAAGGGATTTTCTTATTATTTTTAACGGATGCAGGGCCAACCTTCATATAATGAACAAGCGTTGCTGCGGCAATTAGCCGCCAGTAGCGAGACTGCTTTCCGGACACTATTCCTGGCGTACCGGGGTAGGCTTTATACCTATGTGGCTAAAGTGTATATTACGGCAATGGGATTTATGCAGGCCGTTTGGATCGGACGGACGAAGTTTGATGAGTTCGTTGCGGCTAACAAAGTGAAGACGATCAAGAAGGACCGGAAGATTTATGTGCCGGCCGGGGAGGTGGAGCGGTATTTTGAAAGTAGAACACCCGGGTAAATACGGTAAGTGGTTCCCCTGACAACCGTTACGTTACTTGTTTTTGGCTTTAATCTGTATATTTGGCTGATACTAACCCATTAAACCGAACTGCTTGTCCCAACCACTCGCCACTTCGCATACTGTTAATCATGGACGACCTGTTTTGCCCATCAAGCGGGTAGAAATTTTTTCTGCCGACGAGTGGGAAATATTTATCGAAGAATGGCTGGATGTAAAAAAGAAAAATTACCGCGAAGTAGAACGAATGGGCGGAGCCGGTGACCAGGGGCGAGACATTGCAGCTTACGTGACCGACAGTAAGCGACCTAATTACACATGGGATTGTTATCAATGCAAGCACTACGATAAAGCCCTTTCTCCATCGATGGTCTGGAAGGAATTTGCCAAAATTATTTATTATAGTTTCAAAAAGGATTATCCCGTACCGCGCAAGTATTACTTTATTGCGCCTAAAGGCTGTGGTACGGCGTTATCCTCGCTAATAAAAAAAGCAGATAAACTGAAAGAGGACCTTAGAACCTATTGGGGGACATACTGCGAGGATCACATTACTGCAAAAGGAAAAGTAACCCTGGATGGAGACTTGCTTACCTATTTTGACGCCTTTGATTTTTCCATTTTTGAAAAAAAACCTACCAAGAATATCATTGAAGAGCATAAAGCTCATGCCAATCATCTTACCTGGTTTGGCGGTGGTCTTCCACCGCGAATGGAACTGACCCCTGATATGGTTCCAACCGATATCCAGTTGAACGAATCAGTGTATGTGTCACAGCTACTGGGTGCCTACAAATCAGAAAGCACCACTGACTACCCTGACGCGGGTTACCTGGTTGATCCGTATACCAATCATTTTAAGAGAGCACGATTGAGTTTTCATTTTGCCGAGCAGCTACGCAACCTTTATCGTGATAATCTCCCCGCAGGAACGTTTGAAAAATTTCAGGAAGAAATTTTTGACGGCGTAATTAATACCTGTGAGACCGCACATAAAAACGGGTATGAAAAAGTCAAGGCAGTAGAAACACAGGCCAACAATATTGCCATATCCTCCAACCCGCTAAAGGATGTCAGTATTCAAAAGGATAAAGTTGGCGTGTGTCACCAACTATGCAATGATCAGCGTTTAAAGTGGATATAACGATGGAAATCTTTCCTTTCAATAATAGTGTGGAGACAGGGCTGCGAACCTTATGCTTGCTGCATTCATTGTATCCGCGTTCGTTTGACCTGGAAACGCTGGTGTGCCTGGATTATCTGTGTGTGCATACAGGTGATTTCGATAAATCGGTAAAGAGCCTGCATCCTGCTAATCCTTATCGAACCGGAGAACTTTATGTCCGGCGTAGCATTATTGAGGAAGGTTTACAGCTTTTTGTTGCCAAGGGGCTTATCGAAGTGCATTATGACAGCTCCGGTATTGAATACTTCGCGAGCGATGAAGCATCAAGCTTTTTAGACAAGGTCAGTGCAGGCTATTCCGTTGAACTCATGGATCGGACGGAATGGGTATCTGTCAGATTACAAGATCTGGATAAAAACGGTATACAGTCAATGGTTAAGAATGTAACTGCGGACTATGCCTTTCAAATGATGAAACGATGAAGTTTGGGTTTATCATAAAAGAGCTACGACTTACGAGTCCCACCCACCGGGCTGCGTCCATGGTATTCAAGCTCGGCCTCAATATTATTTCCGGTCCTTCCAACACCGGCAAGACCTATATCTTTCAATGCTTAAATTATATGCTGGGCGGTTCTAAAAGCCCCAAGAAAATTAAGCAGGCACAACAGTACTCGCATTGCTATCTTGAAATTGAATCCAGCACCGGAGATGTCTATACATTGAAATCGGATTTGGTAGGAGGTGCCTTTCATTTGTTTTCAGCCGACATGGAACGCAGCCTCGACAAAGCGCATTATGAGGTGTTGAAGAGAAAGCACGATGATGTCGAAAAGGACAATGTATCTCAGTTTCTACTGTCGCTGTGTAACCTAAGTTCCAGAAAGTTGAAGATGAATGCGGATGGTAAAAAACGCGGACTCTCTTTCCGCGATTTGGTGAAATTAGCCATGATCGAAGAAACAAAGATCACCACCGACAAATCCCCGATCGTGACAGGTCAGTACACCACTGAGACTGTTGAAAAGAGCGTTTTTAAATTTATTATTACTGGTAAAGACGATAGCGATATTATTGAGAAGCTTAGTTCGAAGGAAATTTTGCACAGAAAGGGAAAACTGGAAATGTTGAATGACCTGATAAGCGGAATCGATGAAGAACTTAAAAAGACCAATGTTACTGAGTTTGAGGAAGACCAGCTGCCAAAACTTCAAAAAGCGTCGGAGGCCATCCGTGCAAATTTGACAAACCTGAATGACATTAACCAGCAACTAAACACCCAGCGCAACGAACTTTACCGGACGTTATCAACGGAGGAAGAGATCAGTGCCGAGTTAACAGGCATATTCGAGAGAAGTCAAATCCTCGGTGAGCAATATGACTCGGATGCTGCAAGATTAGCAAGTACGATTGAAACCTGCGAGCTGCTGTTCTCAGGAGACACCACAATCAAAGAATGTCCGATTTGCCACAATGGAATTACCAAAGTTGTTTCCGAAAAGGATATTGAATCGGTACTGACGGCTTGTAGTACTGAGCTACAAAAGATCGGGTTGTTAAAACGGGAGATTCTGCTTTCCCGAGAAATTATTTCGCAGGACAGAGCCAAAACAAGAGACAATATTCTTAAGATAAAAAGTGATCTGAAAAACCTTGAAAGGGAGCTCGAAGAGAACGTGCAAAGCAAAATTCGGACTTCAATTGCTGAGTTAGCACGAATGCAAGCGGTAGAAAAGCAATTAACTGAATATATCCAATTAACGGATCGCAGAAAATCGCTCGTGACATCACGGGATACCATCGCAAGGTCGGTGCCCGATAAAAAGAAGGGAAGTGTGGATGACACCAATCTTTCCTCCATTGTCTTCCCGGTAACTGAACAGATGGATAAGATTTTGTCTGATTGCAAATATCCAAACCTGAGCGGCGTTTCCTTTAATGAGGATAAAATGGACTTTATCATTTCAGGAGAAGACAGGGAACTCACTGGGAAAGGTTACAGAGCCATCACTTACTCATCCTTTATTATAGGCCTGCAAAAACATATCGTCGATCTTGAGTACGCTATCGGCGTCCCTGTTCTCGATTCTCCTTTTGTCACGTACCGTAAGCCGGAAAGAGGTGTTGGAGACGATGTTATTCCAGTGGACCTTGCGATGGATTTTTATAGGTACCTTGCATCTTGCGATCTGCCGCAAATTATCGTTATGGAGAATGAAGAGCCTCCGCAAGAAATAGAACCCCTTGTAAACCATGTCATCTTTACACAATCATACGACCAAGGAAGATACGGATTTATTCCAGTCTAATATGCTACCATCGGTAGTATCTTTCATATTTAGTGGTGATCCCTTTCTTATATTAATGCGCGACTAGTCGCCAAAGTATTATTGACATGTATACGAAAATGAGTTCAAAAAAAAAGCAACGATTTGTGTTTTCTTTAGCGAGGATGATGTAATTAGCCTCGCATTAGGTTTTCATGAATAGCAGGATTGTTTCTTGCTTTATCCGGGTATAAAGATTCGACATGTCATCAGGAAATAAATACACCGTGAGTGGATACTCCGGACTGGTTGCAGGCAGAAATTGTCTGGAGGATATTTTCATTGTAGCTAGTTTTCTGGCATCTGACGAACCGAAATTATTGATCATATTTTCAATTCCTGATATGGACTGGCTTAACAATACATTCGCTTCAGTGAACCTTTCTTCCTTTCGAAAAGCTTCTTTTAATTGCGAGGTGGAGTACATGCCAAAACTAACAGTAATTGTTGCATATGTGACGAAGGCATTGACTACCCGGTATTGCAGAAGCGGATTCGTTTCGTTGCCAGCTCCGCTATTCAGTCCATTTAATTCGCGTGAGCAGAACTCGACCAATTCTTCAAGCCTGTATTTTCTTACAAAACTAAATATTGCTGCAATGGTGGTAGACAAAGCAATATTAGCATTCGCTAATTGTATAAGTAATTTGCTAAGCTCGGCATCTTTTTGAGGTTCATTGGTTACATCAGGTATAGATTTCAGCCATTCATAGATATGGATTACCTCGTTTCCCAGCGCCTCCGTATTACTTGACCCTTGCCGGTAATATACCTTTCCTGGTTCAATTCCTTTCATTTTCACTGTGGCATTAATAGGCGTTGCATATTTTCGGATAGGAATTTCTAAAACTGCAAGCGTGATGTCTCTGACATTTACACTGTAGAAATGAAATTCTGGACGAGGCATTACCCGAGATTTAATTTTATCCTGAAGAATAGCATCATCTATCACCTGGCTTAGACCGACAAACACAGGAGCTTCTCCCGGAACCTGCTTGACCCCAAATATGATATAACCTGCCTGGCTTCGGATTGTATTAACCATTGCCATCACATCTTTTATAAAAGCGACCGTTCCTTTATCTTCATCACCATTGCTGGTGAAGTCATAAAACGATTGTTTAAAATCAAGTATGGAAGATTCAGGTTGTTGACATAGTTGCTCCAGGTCGGATGGCGTTAACATATAGTGAAATGAATAGATAGCGGTTTTAAATAATCGATGATTTATCCGAATATACAGCACTTCTATCTGACCAAAATCAGCTTATTAATGAGTTTAAGATTGATTGCTGGAGGGGCGTTATAATAATCGTTTTGATATTCTTAAGGACTGAAAACATTAATCAAGTAAGGTAAAGCAGATTGAAACAATGGTGTTGCTAGATTTCCTGCCACATCTTCAAGGATCGATCTAAGAGATTTTAATGTTTCGCCAATTACACTTCGTTTGGGTTTAGGAGAATTTGTCTGAGCTTCAAGTGTTGCAATTTCAGCTAAGAGTTCATTTTGTGTTTCAACGGTAAGTTGCATTTTTGCAATTTCAGATTTAAAATCGCTAAGGAATGATTTCAAGTCAGATATGTTATCAGCTGAAATTGTTACATTTTGCGTTGAATTCTTTGTTCCTTGCTGAATCACCGAATTATTCATTGACTGAACATTAATAATATTAATGGGTAGAAAATGCTGGGTTGGTCTACCAGGATTTGATAATGCTTCTTCTACTTCTAACACGCCATGATGAGAAATACCAATTCCTCCGCCTAATGCCATCGCTTCTAAAAGGCCTTCATCAATAAGATATTGCGCAATTCTTTGCGAAGTCAGGTAGTCCATTCCGAGTTCCTGACCAATTTCTTCGGTGTCTACCATACAATGCGTATCCCCCTGCGTCTCCTTATAAACTTTTTCAAGAAATAGAAATCTCTGCTTTTTTAATGATTGAATATCCATTCTTAAGGTTGTTTGTTAATAAATTCGGTGTGTAAAGCAACATGACAATTGGGCAAATTTGTGTAGGGTAAACGTTCACTATAGAACCTACTGTGATCATGAACTTTTTCGAGACATGAACTATATTCTGTAAGCGATTTGACATTAAAAATATTAATTGCTCTTTTGAAGAAATTCTGAGATACAGATTTAAGCATCAATTCAGGGGTATTGTGTTTTCGTAACGTTGAACAATTCGGCACCCAAACGCTGTTGCTAAAATCCTGTGCTTTCCAAAACAACGAAATGAAAAATAAAAGTACATCAATATCGGCGAGCTCTTCAAGGCTGACAAAATCTATATCCTGATGCATTGATTTAATCAATTCAGCATATAAATTTACATGCCAGTGTTCAAACGCTCCTTTGTTAAATCTTCGAGTTCGATCGTTAATGGTTGGTGCTGGAATATTAAAATCTGTAAAAGATACGGTCGAAAAAATTGTTATTGGATGAGAACTTAGTTTTTGCGTCACACATTTTACCTGATAATGGTTATTTAGAAGCTCGCACCATTCTTCAATCTTTTCATTCTTTGCGAGATATGCGGACAAATAAAGGAAAATTGAATATATAAATATCCTACGGTGGTCTGATTGCAGAAATCCCCAGTCAGTTCTGTCAAATGATTCATACTCATCATAGCTTACCTGCATGAGCTTTTTTAAACATTCAAATACCAAAGAGGTGTTATTAGAATTCTCGTAAACACAAATAAAAAAACCTAACATTTTATTTCTCAATTCGATCATCTTTAATACTTCATCCTCAATTTTATCCCCCCATGGACTATGCATATTTAACTCTTCAGGAGGGGGGACATGATGTTGTTTGAGTTCTGCGATTAATCCCTCGTAATATTTAGTTGCCAATTTTTGTGCATTCCCCAAATTATGAATAAAGGCATTTTCAATTTTCAGCAGGTCAATTTTTGTATCAATTGATATAAGAAATCCTTGTACTTCTTGTACTTCTTTTTTATCAAATGAAATTGTTGAGCTATCGGTTGACTGCTGAATTGCAGAGTTGATCATTTGATGAATATGTATGATGTTGGTGGGTTGAGTTCTATTAAATGATCGCGACTCTTTCGTCTTCAATAAATGTTCAAAATACTTTCGGCCGGATTGGTTAAGTTCATATTTATTCATCGGACGATCTATATATTTTCGGAATTCAATTTCAAGCATGTGGTGAAGATTCATGGATGAATAGCCCCGTGTGTTCTTAGGTGCTTCGTCCATAAGTATTTCCGGAAATTCTTCAAACTTTAGCGGAATGTCTTGTTCATATAAATAACGCAATAGGGCGAAGTTGTAATCATCATACACAACCTCCCTGATTCTGTCATTTTGCTTTTTAAAAAATTGTTCGACCGATTTGCTACCGAGATCTGTAAGTAAGACGCGATTATTACTAAATTCAGCAAGTTTGTCTGCGATGAGAGTCTTGCAGATTTTTTCAGCGTTTTCGGCTGATCCAAGCCCTAAGTTAAAAGAAATAGATCCATATATATGCCCTTCCTTATCTCGATTTTTATACAAGTATTGCAGTACCTTGAGAGCTTGACCGTGGATATTCATAGACGTGGTTTGATGAGTAGATCTATACTTATTCAAATTTTCACAATTAGGTTATTAGCGAATTAATTCGCACATTAAAATTAATTAAATTAGTTTATATGTTAATATATCATACTATTGGTTATACCCAATTCTCCTCCTTTCATCCCATTTCCTTTCAGCTGCCTTCTCATCTAGTAGGTTTTCCAATATGTCATATATCTGATTGAGCTGTACGTCATGTTCGCCGATGCGTTCTTTGATTTGCTTCAATTGTTCTTTCAGATCATTTTCCCTAAGCAGTATTTTCCTGATTTCCACAAACGTAGCATTAATTGAAGCAGGGAAGAAAACGTGAAGAATGGAAACGATTGTGCATGTCATTGTAGTGCCCGAAGCAGAATGGAAATTACTGCAAACAAACCAGCAGGAAATCGTGCGGATGCTTAAAGAAATAAGAAATACAACACCCCAGTCAGGGATGACCATACCTTATATCACTGCAATGGAATTTATGCAGACTGTTCGTGTTGGCCGGATGAAGTTTGATCAGTTGGCGCAGGCTAATAAGGTTAAGACTATTAAAAAGGATCGAAAAATTTATGTGCCGGTTGGGGAACTGGAGAGGTATTTTCGTTCCTAAATTAGAATATCATGGATTAAATTTCTATGGCCTGTTCATTTATTGCCTGCGGTATATTAGTGCGAATATAGTTGATCAATTTATCTACAAATGGCTGAAAATCGCTTCCATTATTAATAGTATCTTGATTGACTATGCCTCTATAATCCACAAGTTTTACGGCTGAAGTTAAGTCCCGTTCTGCAGCAAGATTTTTGGATACCAAAAGATGTACATTTGAACCGATACTGTCAATCACTTTCACTAAAGGAATAATTTCTTCCAAGGAAAGTTTATATTTATCATTCACTCCCTCGTATTTTGTTATATCAACAGAAATCAGGGAATATTTATCGATATTCTCGGAGGCTCTTTCCAACTGCAGTTTGCTCATCGACACTGAATTATTTGAGTCCCACCTGGATTTAACTTCTATAAAGTATAGGGGAGTGCCGTCGTAGTAAATAATAATATCCTGGCCGCCCTGTACGTCTTCTGTATTTAGGTCATGATCCTTATCTATGACAATTTTTGCGGCGATCACCTCGCTTAGTTTTTCACGAATCTTATCCTCAATGTATGTCCCGATTTTATATTTATGCGCGAAATCAGATTGCCTTTCCTTTGCTGATTGTACTGAAGTTTCAGCCTGTGAAAGTATCTGCTCAAAATTCGGAAGTTGAACGAGTTTGCCGAGTTTCTTCAATTGATCTTCCTTCAAAGTCACTATAGAAAATATATCATCCTTGGTCGATTCATTAGTAACAACATCCAGCATCAGGTTTGCCTTCTTGTCGTCCAACCTAGGAAATAAATCCTTGAAGAATGGCCGGTTTAATTTAGAAATGATGTTGAGTATATCCTCTTTAAATGGGTGATCGTTGATATCCCGAAAATCTGTCTCAAAGAATATGTCCTCGATCCTTGTTCCTAAGTTTTTATTCGTTTCTTCTTCATTTTCAATCAGAAATTCATTGAATTTAATGTCAGCAACGGTTGCTTCAATTAATTTACCGGTGGCGCGGTTATACAGATCGGTAATGTAGTCGTTAAGATCTAGTGCCTTTTTCAAATCGGTCATATGACAAAGATTATAAAGCTGGTTTGGATAAATTTTCGATGTGGTATAAATCTCTTTGAACCTGTCTTCATTGCAAAGCGCAATGTTATACAGAGTCGAGGTATTGTTTTTTATCCATTCTTGTGAATGCTGAGCCAGCGTGTTGAAAAACACTCTTGCAATGTTTCTCTGAGCTTGTCTTACATCCAGATCTTCTTCTTTGTTGGCTAGGGGATCAATCTGTAGTAAATTGGGAGATGCATAATAATAGGTGCTGATAATTTCCATCAATTTTGTTGGCTTGCTCTGGGAATTGATATTGCTATGAAGTTTACAAAACCGGAGCGCTGCCAAGAAGAAGTTCATTTCCAGATTATCGGTGTTTGTTGTTACACCTGTTTTATAATCTTCCGGTTTGTGTTCTTTTGGAATGCACAGACGGTTATCCCCGCATTTTTCGTTCAGAACCGTATTAATTGTATTTGAAAAATCCTTCCGGTTATAATTTTCAAACTTGATGTCAAATGAAAAATTTTCGTCTACTAGTTGCGTAATAGCCTCAGGTATTAATATTTTTCCAATTTCAATTAATTGAGGAGGTAATTCTTTTGTTCTCTTCAGTTTATTCAGTAGTTGGAATTTACCTTCGAGATTAGGCAGTAAAGTATGATCGGTGAATAGGTCCGTTTTCTTATCTGCCAATAAATATTCGTAATATTTTTTAAGTTTTGACTCATCAAAATCTGCGAGGGAACCTTGTTCTATTTTCTTTACCAGTTCTTCGTTACCCACGAAAGTTGCAGTCGGTAATCCCCATTTCTTAACGTAGGTGCTCCACTCTTTTATTGTTTTCGCAGAAGGAATAGGTTCATAGAATTTATCGAGTAAATAATAAATGCATTCAACATATACTTCCTTTTCAAAGAGTTCAGCATGCAAAAAGGTAATCTCCGATGCTTTTTTAGGGCCTAATTTGGTTTCAACTATTTTCAATTCCTTGAAATCTTCCACCCATTTTTCCTGCAAGCCGTTAAAATATTCATTCAATAGTAGATTTTCTGAGTTGCGTTTAAAGTTAACGCTTGCATATAGCAAAGGATTCGATACCGTCAAGATATTACTAGACAAAAATTTGAATAGAAGTAAAGTTGCTTTCTCAACCAGTTTCCTGTTTGTTTCCTCCTGTTCTTTAACTTGGTCCTTGGTGCTATTCAAATGGATGCCGTCTCTTTGTTCAGTCGGAAGAAATTGATTACAGTTGATGATAAAGTTCATGCCAAAACTTTCGGTTCCAATCAATGGGTAATAAAGAAATAATTTTGCCACCCTTTCCGGAAATTCAAAAAGGTCGTGATCTTTATTTATTGGAAGAATAATTTCAATTTGGTATTCAGGATCTGCGATGGAATATATTTCCCTTTGGTCTTCTTTTTTTTGAATAGTAGTTTTATATAGTTTTATGCCGGCTTCATTGGGTTCTTCGATCTTACTTAATAAACAAAAATCAGTTTCCTGACCAGTAGGTGCTATAATTTTTACAAATTTTAACCTATTGTTTATCGTTAAAACAATGGGTACGTAATCTTCAATGTCACGATAGGACTCTTCAACATATTTTTTCTCCTGGTCTGATTCCGGCAAATAAGTAAATGTTGTCTGCAGCTTGGGATTTTCCACAACTTTGCCGGTCTTATCAATTATTTCGAAGGCCTTATCTTTTTGTATTCTTATTTGATCACTTAGTTCTTCCCATTTTTTCGGGCTCCTGTCAATTGGAAAATCTTTTAGTTCAAGAAAATGACCGGAAGAGGTTTGCAAAATGGAATTGAGTATAAATTTTCTACCTAGTGAATGTGTTGTCAGGAAACCTGTTCCATATTTTCCAACAGGTGGGATCTCGCTATTCTCATCCTTGTCTCCTGAAACCTGTTTAATGAGAGATATAAGGGAGTTGGAGTTAAAAGCCCGGCCATTATGTGTAAAGGAGAATTTATTATCTCTGTAATCAATCACGACTTCACATTCTGTAGTGAGGTCGCAGGCATTTTGAACTAGTTCCCAGATAGCCCGGTTAGAAGAAAAGTCATTGAACTTTTCAAAGTCGCGAAGCATTTTATCCGCGTGCTGCCGCAAATCCGACCTTTCGGATAGTATCTTAGCTTCTTCTACCTCTTTTGTCCTGTCAAGTGGAATGTTCGTATTCATGATTTTAATTGATGGTGTTAAAATCTAAGTAGGATTTCAACAAGTTAAGGAAAAGGGCGAGGTCGGAGAAAGAAAGGTTATCTGTCTAAACTGTTAACTATTGAATACTAATTGTTTAATGGTGTGAAATCTTGAATTTGAGCCAAAATCTTGTCAAATTCAATATTTAATTGATTCAATTTTTGAATTTCCGGTGCTAGTAAATTTAGTGGGGAAGACAGATATGTAAAACATCCTCCCATACCATGAATGAGGTAGCTTAATGAACCCAGGATGCGTTCGATATGAATGTTAGATTCCTGTCGCTGCATGAAATGAGCCATCATTCCGAAGTGCTCATATTTTGAGTAGTAGGAATAAAGATCATAGACTTTTGAAAATTTATTGGTAAGAGGGTGATTGTGAATTCTCTTAAACATCTGTACAGGCGAAATTGGATTGGAAGAGATTAGTTTGAATTCTGGTCTACTATACTCAACAGATGTATCTACAAAAAGAAATGAATAGTTTGCAAAAGTCATGTCTATTGCAGCTTTGTATTCATCATTCGTGGTGAAACCTGCATTTTTTGCCTCACGCAGATATTTGAAAGTAAAATTTATCTGATCGCATAGAATTCGGTTAAACTCGTAATCAAACTTTGAACCGGTTGGGTCCGTGGGTGTTTCTACATCGGCATGAAAGCTCACTAAATAAAGCATAGTCATTTCATCCAGGAGCCCTGCACGAATGGTCAACCCTATTGAAGTCTCCAGATTCGAGTTTGCAGCATAGTTTTTCAGCATGAAGTCGATGCTCTGAAGGTGAACGGTAAAGCGTTCCAGGAAATTTAAATACGTGAATACTTTCAGATCATATTTCTCTGGGGGAAATTTCTTAAATGCACTAATACCTGCTTTTACAACCTGATCGATGCAAACTGTAGCCTCGCCTACTAATGTTTCTTCTTCAGGAGTTAGACGATAATTCATTTTTCGTATTAATAAGTAGAAAAAATATAATGATAAACAGTCTTTTTTCTTGAGAAGGTGTGTTCCGATTTAAAATATACATATCCGGACGGGTCAATTACAATTTCCGACCAACTGCCCTGAATGTAGTTCATTTCTTCCGCCATAATTAGTTGCTGGTACTCCTGCTGGATGGAAGTTTTCCTATTGTTGATCATAAAAACATATCCTTCCTGTTCAAAATCCGTTAAGTAACTTCTAAGCTGATTAATGACATTCTTCTTATCGCTGTTCCACCAACCTTTGAACTCAATGATTTTATTTGACATTGATGGGTGCGACACCTTGAGATCCATCCTGCCGGTACCTTTTTCCAGTTCCGGTTCTGCTACGTAACCTGCCATAATAAATGCCATCTGAAACCAGTAACGAAAGGCGCTTTCGTCTTTAGCATCATCTTCTTTTAGCTTTCTGATGCATTCTGCATTCACATCCTGGGATTGAAGGACGTGGATCGCGTTTGCAAAATCCTTGATAAAATCAAATATTCTTGGTTTACTGCTGTTCTTTTCTTTTTCTATTACATCACCAGCCAGTTTCTTAATGGTATCGATATAATATTTAGCAAGTTGATCACCACATAGATATTGGGGAAAATGATAATCGTCAATTTGGAATGAGATTGGTTTTTCTGCACCTTCAAAGACAAATTCTACAATTGTTTTATTATTTCGTGTAGTAATCCTGGCATTTTTGAAATCCTTCAGTTCATACCGAGTATTGATATTTGAGTTTACCAATGCAGTAACTGTTTCTAAGGCAAATGTGCTGACATATAAACTATCTCCTTCTACTTTGAAAGTTAATACCAAGAGTTGACGGTATGGTTCATGATGTTTGTTCAGTCTTGGATCGCGTCTGATATCCTCAACATCTAAATGCGAAAAGGACTCTTTCCCGTCGCAAATACTGTTTATTCCATAACCCCAAAAGCCTTTGCCAAAAAAATTATCTTGCGCATTGAGTGATTTCAGCTTTTCACTATTGTAATGCATATACGATGGGATATTTGGAGAATATCTTCCCTGCCCCCAAATTGCGTCAGCATATCTGAAAAGTCTTTTCTGTATAATTGAAAAAAAATAATCTCTGTGCATATGCGGGTCAGTATGCATATATATTGGTTTGAACTAAACAGGCATATCGATTTTGATAAAGATGATTACAAAGCTACTGTCAATCAGTTATATACCCAAGCTTTTAAAATCTGCTCTCTTCGTTCCTTCTACGATCTCCGGAAGGTTCACGTCATAATAGTTTCCGGTGGTTTCCTGTTTGGTATGACCCATCATTTTGGATAGGACTGCTCCTTCAGCACCGTATCGGATCCAAAGTTGCGCATTGGTATGGCAGGCCACTTTGTTCGTGATGTTTTTATGTATGCCGACCATGGTGGCTATTTCTTTTAAGTTTCTGTTATAGACAGGTTCTTCAATCAGATATTGCCTGTCGAAAACCAGTTTGTCGTTGCTACGGGAGCGATATTTTTTCCAGGATGGTTTGATTGCCGTTTTTATCACGGGCACCAAGGATGATATGGCCATACTCCTCATCCATCTGTAAATGATCTTTGGTGAAAATGAACAGGTCTTTATAATAGCACCCTGTATACACTTGAAACAGGAACATATCCCGGTCACGCTAGAGGTGCTGCTGGATGGAGGAGAACTTCAATGCCTTCCATTTTTTTACTTCCTGTAAATCCAGGGATGTCCTCTTCGCTTTTTGTACCCTTACGTTTAAACCATCAAATAAAAACTCCATTTGAGAGGGTGCCAGGAAGTTTTCCCGCCGGGCATGACGAATCACTTTCTTTAGTGCTTCCTGATATTTTTTGGTGGCAGCCCCACCCAGTTCCAACTCCACTTGCATAAAGCGATTGAAGTCTCTCAGCAAAGTGTTATCGATCTCAGCAAAGAGGATATGCTTTTTGAACTTCTTGAGATGTGTAAGAGTAGTAGCGTATTTTTTAATCGTATTGAGTTCGAGTTTTTCCGGTGGGCGCTTGATATAGCGGTCCATGAAATCCAGAAAACATTTGTTATCACCTTTATTGGTAAGGTGGCCGATAACGCCAAGAACTGTAACTGGTTTATTGAAACTGATGGTTCGTTTGATGTGCTCGGTAATGGATGCTTTGATCTCGACGATCTTGCAGTTGATCTCAAAAGCATAGGGATGATTGGGTTTGATCCAGGCATCATCTTTACCGGCCCATTGATCCTCCCGGATCTTTTCAGGAACAGGCACTTTGAAGTACCAGGCTGTATTGCCCTGCTTAATGCGGATATGCACCGGATATAGCCCGGATTTGTTGTTTTCATTTCTCCAGTTCAACACTACGCCTATTAACGGTATACTCACCATACAAAGGTCGTTTTAGGATTCTTAAAAAAACCGTAAACGAATTAACGGGTGCCCACGGGGATTAAAAAGAGTACTAAAACGCAGAAAGCCTTACCAGTCAATGACTTTGTAAGGCTTTCAATCTTTTTAATTCCCGTTAAATTTGTGGGGTAGTAGCCTCGACAGGAATCGAACCTGTATCTGGAGCTTCGGAAACTCTTATACTATCCATTGTACTACGAGGCCATGAACGGTAAAAGCTAAGGGGTAGAAGGGTTAAGGTCCTTATAGCCAGTATCTTATATCAGTCCGTGGGCATTGCTGGTAAAGATTTTTACAGCAATGGCCAGCAAAATTACGCCAAAAAACTTTCTGACAGCAATTAATCCGGCCGGACCGAGCAATTTTGCTATGGCTCCCAGGCTTTTAAGTACGATATACACCACTACCAGGTTGGCCAGGATGGCCAGCAGCAGGGTAGTGGAGCCATAGTTGGCCTTGAGCGACATAATAGTGGTCAGCGTACCGCTTCCCGCAATCAGCGGAAAGGCGATCGGCACCACCGTGGCAGCCTTTACATTCGACTCACTTTTGAAGAATTCCAGCCCCAGCACCATCTCCAGCCCCAGGATGAAGATCACGATAGAACCGCCCACGGCAAAGGATTTGACATCGAGCCCCAGCAACTGCAGAAAGGGCTGCCCGGCATAGAGAAATACGATCATCAGTCCACCGCTGATGATGGTGGCCCGGGCCTCATTGATACCGCCCATCTTTTCCTTGAGCGAAATAAGAATAGGCACCGAACCTATAATATCTATAACGGCAAATAAGGTAAAACTCACCGTGATGATCTCCCGGACGTCGAGCATAGTAGTTGGTTTGAGGCAAAAATAAGCGATTCCAATGTGCTAGTGGGTTAATGTGCTAATGTGAGAAATGTGCTAGTGTGCTAATGAGCGGAATGCCGGTAACTCTGAATAGTTCTAACATTATAGCATATCAATGATCGGGTTGGATACCCCCTGTGTGACTGTTCAAAGCAAATGCATTAGCACACTAGCACATTTCTCACATTAGCACATTATTCCCTTACTTTGTTTCATGCAAGAAGATGTCTTATTGCGAATCAGTAATCGCTTGCGCGAGTTGCGTAAGGAAAAGAATATTACCCTGCAGGAGCTGGCAGACCAGGCTGGGGTATCCAAAGGCCTGCTGTCGCAGATCGAAAACAGCCGCACTATTCCTTCCTTATTGGTATTGCTGAACCTTATTAAAGAATTGAAGATTGACCTTAATGAATTTTTTAAAGACATCAACCTGCACCCGGACGACAACAAACTCATCCTGCGCCAGCAGGCCGACTACCAGCCCTTCGAAAAAGAAAATGCCCAGGGCTTCCACTACCGCCGCATCCTCAGCACCGCCCTGCAGGACTTTCACCTCGATTTTGTCTTACTCACACTCAAACCCGGCGCTACCCGCGAGCCGGTACAAACCGAAGCCTTCGAATTCAAATTCCTCCTGTCCGGCACCGTCCGCTATCGCATCGGCAACCAGGAACTCACCCTTCACCAGGGCGACTCCCTCTTCTTCGACGGCACCGAACTCCACAACCCGTACAACGAAACCAACCAGGACGCGGTGATGCTCGTAATTTATTTCTTTGGAACGAAGGCAGAGCAATGAGGGGAATATGCTAATGGGTTAATGTGCTAGTGTGCTAATGTGAGAAATGTGCTAATTAGCGGAAAATCTGTAAAGCAGTAGTGTTCTGTCTTTATCGCATACCAGTAATCGGGTTGTGTGACTCCAGAGTGATTATTCAAAGCAAATACATTGGCACATTTCTCACATTAGCACACTAGCATATTCAAAAGTTTAGTATTTATAAACATTATTGACATTCTCGCGCATTTTGTTTAGTTTTTCTTAACTATCTGGTAATATGGGGAAAATTTTGGCTTAACATGCGGCGGATAGTTTTGGCCCTCATTTCAAAACTAACGCCTCATTATGTTCCCTCAAATCATGCAACGCGCCGGGCAAGTGTTACTTACCTTCCTCTTGCTGGCAGCGTCAACCGTAGCGATGGCACAACGTTCCATCAGCGGTAAGGTAAGCGACAGCAATGGCCAGCCGCTCTCCGGCGCCACTGTACTCGTTAAAGGCTCCAAAACAAGTGTAATGACCGGCAATGATGGCTCTTTCAGCATCCTGGCCGACGACAAAGCAGTACTGGTGATCAGTAGCATTGGCTACCTCTCACGCGAGGTAAATGCCACTGATGCAGCTTCCATTCAGTTGAGCACAGACACCAAAGACCTGGGCGAAGTAGTCGTGACTGCCCTGGGTATCCGTAAAGAAAAAAAGAAACTGGGCTATGCCCTGCAGGAAGTAAAAGGCGAAGACCTGACCGTAGCCCGCGAAAGCAACGTGGTCAACCAACTGGCTGGTAAAGTAGCCGGTGTTACCGTGGTGGGCAGCAACTCAGGCATTGGAGGCTCGGCCCGCGTATCTATCCGCGGCGAACGCTCCGTGGATATCAATAAAAACCAACCACTGTATGTGGTAGATGGTGTGCCTATCAGCAACTCTATCAGCAGCGGTTCCGGTCGCAATAACCAGGAAGTTGATTTTGGCAATGGCGCCAGCTTTATCAACCCTGATGATGTGGAAAGCATGAGCGTGTTGAAAGGCCCCGCAGCTGCAGCCCTCTATGGCTCACGTGCGGCCAATGGCGTTATCCTGATCAAAACAAAAAGCGGCAAACGTTCCAAAGGCATCGGTGTGGAAGTAAATAGCAACTACACGATGGAAACCGCCCTGAAACTACCTAAATACCAGACCGTATATGGCCAGGGCAATGGTAGCGGTGGCGATTTTGCTTTTGTAAACGGTGCCGGTGGTGGTCTGGCCGATGGTACAGATGAAGGCTGGGGCCCTTCTTACAGAGGCCAGAGCTATCCCCAGTTCAACTCACCCCGTACACTCAACGGACAGGTGATCCCCTTCTTTGGCGGTGATATGAATGCTCCTGCCGGCAGCGTGATCACGGCTACACCGTGGGTGGCTGATAAAGACAACCTGAAAAATTTTCTGCAAACCGGCAACACATTTACCAACAATGTGGCCCTGACCGGCAGCAATAGCAACGGTGATTTCCGTCTCAGCTATACCAATCTCGATCAGAAAGGTATCGTGCCCAATACGGACCTCAAACGTCACACGGCTTCTTTCTCCGGCGGCTATAACCTGACAGATAAACTGTCGGCCCGCGCTTTTGTAAGCTATATCAAAAGCGAAAGTGGTAACCGCCCCTCTATCAGCTACGGTACAGAGAGCCTGATGTATCTCTTCAACTGCTGGCTGCCTTCATCGGTGAAAGTAAGTGATATGAAACGCCTCTGGCAAAATGGCCTCGATGGTCTGAAACAGTATGGCTGGAACTACAACTATCACGATAGCCCTTACCTGACCACGTATGAAAATACCAACGGTCAGTATTACGATCGTATCATCGGCAACGTATCGCTGAAATATGATTTCACCAACTGGCTCAGCCTGCAACTGCGTACTGCTACCGACTGGAGCAATGAGCGCCGCGAATACCGCCGTGCTTTCAGTACTCAGCGTTTCCCCTTTGGTGAGTACCGCGAAACAGGTATCGTAAACGAAGAACGCAACAGCGACTTCCTCTTTACATTCAACAAAGACATCAACAGCGATTTTTCGGTAAACGCTACTTTGGGTGGCAACCAGATGCGCCAGACATCGCGCTGGAAAGAAGATGTGGCCGGACAGCTCAACATCCCCGGTATCTACAGCCTCAACAACTCACGTATTGCCCTGGTTGCTGAGCAAAGCAACGTGGCCAAACGCATCAACAGTCTGTACGGTTCAGCCGGTGTGTCCTGGAAAAATAAACTGTTCCTCGACTTCACAGGCCGTAACGACTGGAGCAGCGCCCTCACCCTGCCGGAAGAGCTGAAAGCTTTTGGTAAAGAAGTGAACTCTTATTTCTACTCTTCGGTAGCACTGAGCGCTATTGTAAGTGATATGGTGAAATTGCCCGAACTGATCAGCTTCCTGAAACTGCGCGCCAGCCTGGCCCAGGTAGGTAATGATACTGATCCGTTCTCTTTCACGCAGACCTACAACCGCAGCGATCCTTTCGGTGCCTACCAGATCTACAGCGAAACCAGCAGCCTGGCCAACCTCAATCTGAAACCGGAGATCAGTTCTGCCTATGAAGTAGGTGCCGACATCCGCCTGCTCAATAACCGCATCGGTATCGATGTGACTTACTACCAGAGCCGTACCAAAAACCAGATACTTAACCTGCCGCTTGATATCACTTCCGGTTACAATACCCGTAAGATCAACGCTGGTCTGATCCGCAACAATGGTGTGGAAGTGATGCTCACTGGTTCTATCATCAAAAACAAATCACTCACCTGGGATGCATTTGTCAACTTCTCTGCCAACCGCAGCAAGGTGCTCGAGTTGACCGATGGTCTTACCAACTACGTAATGGCCTCACGCAGCGTAAGTGTGGAAGCCCGTGTTGATGAGCGTATGGGTAATATGTACGGTATCGGTTTTGCCCGCGTACAAAGCACTGACAAAAATGCTCCTTATTATGATGCCACTGGTAAGTATGCCGGTCAGATGGTATATGGCGCCAACGGTCGTCCTGTTGCTACTACCAACCGCATCCTGCTGGGTAACTATAACCCCGACTGGCTGATGGGCCTGGGTAGCAGCCTTAACTATAAAGGCATCCGCTTCAGCTTCCTGTTCGACATCCGCCAGGGTGGTGAACTCTACTCGCATACACAAACAGTAGGCCGCGAAGGTGGTATAATCGAAGAAACACTCGAAGGTCGCGCTGATGGTTATGATCTGTCAAAACCCGGCAACGGTGTGATCGGCCAGGGCGTAGTGCAAAATGTAGATGGCAGCTTTACCCCCAACACTACCAAGCTGACAGCCCGCGAATGGCATACTGCCTGGACTGCCGGCCGCAACATTGCCGAAGGGGTAATGTATGACGCTTCTTTTGTGAAACTGCGCGAAGTACAACTGGGTTATACTATTCCTGATAAAGTGTTTGGTAAACTGCCTTTCCGCAGTGCTACCATCACCCTGGTAGGCCGCAACCTCTTCCTGTGGGATAATGTACCCCATGTGGATCCGGAGACAATGTCATACTCTGGTGGTACAGCCCTGCCCGGTATCGAATACATGGCCCTGCCCAGCACACGCAGCTATGGCATCAACCTGAGCTTCAAATTCTAATCTCAACTATCAAAATCATACAGTCATGAAACTGTTCAGAATACTTACTCCCTTACTGCTTGCCGGCTCACTGGTGAGCTGTAAGAAGGATTTTGAGGAAGTGAATACCAATCGCAACAATCCCACTTCCGTATCGCCCGATCTGCTGCTGAGCGGTGTGATCAAAAGCATGATGGACCGCCAGGTAAATGAAGCCTGGGGCATCGGCAACATCGTAGTACAACACCACGCCAAGATCCAGTTTGTAAACGAAGACCGCTACCTGTGGGGTGAGCGCAACGATATCTGGAGTAGCGTATATAACAACTACCGCAACCTGCAGAATATCTTCATCAGTCTCAAAGGAGATGAGACGAGTCCTTACTATGGCGTATCGCTGATCATGAAAGCATGGATGTTTTCGCTGGCGACCGATGCCTATGGCGATGTGCCTTACACTGAAGCGGGTAAAGCAAAATCAGATGCGGTGTATCAGCCTGCTTACGACAAACAGGAAGATATCTATACTGGCATCCTGGCTGATCTCAAAAAAGCCAACGAAGTACTGGCTACAGCCGGAACCAGCCTGGCAGGTGATGTAATGTATGGCGGTGGTGCCGGTGCTATCCTGAAATGGCGCAAGCTGGCCAACTCGCTCCGCGTTCGTTACCTGATGCGCATTTCCAAAAAGAAAGACGTGGCTGCAGACCTGCAGGCTATCGTGAGCAATCCCGGTGCCAACCCTGTTTTTGAAAATAATGCCGACAATGCAGAAATGAAATACCTGGCCGCAGCTCCCAACCAATGGCCGCTGTATGGTACACGGGTAGGTTCATTTGATGAGTTTCGCGTGAGCAAAACACTGACAGACCGCCTTACAGCGCTGGGCGATTCACGTATCAACGTGTTTGGTCGTCCTTCGCAAACATCTGTAGCCAACGGTACACCCAAAATTGAAGGGGTGCCCAACGGTCTGAGCGATGTGGATGCACTGGCTTATAATGGGGGTGTACAGGGTGTGTCACGCGTGGGTTACACCTTTGCCTGCCTTGTTTGCAACGACAACAACCAGGCTGTTCCCGATCCTGCCGCTCCCCGTGCCCTGCTGATGACCTATGCCGAATTGCAGTTTCTGCTGGCAGAAGCCCGGCAGAAGAGCCTGATCACTACAAGTACTGCCGAGGCATACTATAACAATGGCGTTGCAGCCAACTTCAGCTACTGGCAATCGGTGGTGCCCACCGCCTATAACCTGGATGTGAGCATGCCCGCCGGCTACATGGCACAGAGTGCTGTGGCTTATGCCGGTACCGATGCAGAAAAGCTGGCAAAGATCGCCCTGCAAAAATGGATCGCCCTTTACTTCAATGGTCTCGAAGCCTGGTTTGACTGGCGCCGTACAGGTATGCCCACGATCACTCCTGGTCCTTCTAACCTCAACAACAATAAAGTACCCATCCGGTATATCTATCCGCTCGAAGCACAATCACTCAACGGCAAAAACCGCGAGGATGCGGTGGCCCGCCAGGGAGGTACCGATGATCTCAATACCAAAATGTGGTTGCTTCAGTAATCGCTATGTGTAACAGGCATTCAAAATAAGCAGTTGTAACAGGCGGGATATATCCATATCCTGCCTTCTTTACTTAGAAACAAGCATATGATCCGCCGCTTCATTTTTCTTATTACATTTTTTTCGTTCTTCTTATCATCCGCAGATGCACAGGTGGCAACTGCAGGTCAGCCCTTGCCTGCCTGGCAAAAAGGCTACCTGGATATTTATCATATCAATACCGGCCGCGGCAATGCTGCTTACTTTTTACTTCCCGATGGTACCAGCATGCTGATCGACGCAGGCGAATTGTCGCCACTGGATGATCGCACATTTACCGCCCGCAATGCAGTGATCAGACCCGACAGCACGCAAAAACCGTTTGACTGGATCGTACAATTCATCAGGGCTGTAACGCCAGCCGGCCAAACGCCGGCAATAGATTATGCGCTTCTTACTCATTTTCACGACGACCACTTTGGCGCCTGGTATCCGCAGGCTCCCTGGTCGCGCTCTGGTGCGTATCAACTGACCGGCATCACCGGTGTGGGCGAGCGCATTTCTATACATACACTGATCGACCGCGCTTACCCGGCATACAATTATCCATTCGATTTTAAAAAAACGGCAGAGTTGTACAAGGGTGGGGAAGTAGAGTTTACCAAAACGATCAACAACTATTTCTCTTTTATAAAAGAAAAACAACAGCAGGGCTTAAGGATGGCTCCTTTCCGTGCCGGCAGCGACCGCCAACTGGTATTGCTCCGCGATCCGGCGTCTTTCTCTGCTTTTTCCATTCGTAATGTAAAAGCCAATGGAGATATATGGACCGGTAAAGATTCGGCTACTTACCAGCATTTTCCCGGTTTCAATAAGACCGACCGCAGCACATGGCCTGACGAAAACAGCCTGAGCCTCGCTTTACTGTTGCGGTATGGTGCATTCAGCTATTATACCGGAGGTGACAACCCGGGTAATGTATTCCTGGGTGATAGTCCGCTGCGCGATGTGGAGTCTGCCATGGCCCGCGCTATCGGCGAAGTCGATATAGCCACCATGGATCATCACGGCAACCGCGATGCCATTAATGAAAATCAAATTAAAATATTAAAACCTCGCGTGTGGATCGGGCAAACCTGGTCATCTGATCATCCCGGGCATGAAGTATTGATCCGCCTGGTGTCGCCGCATCTCTACAAAGAACCGCGCGACCTGTTTGCGACCAACATGCTGGAGGCAAACAGGCTGGTGATAGGTCCCCTGATCGATCGCTCCTACAAGAGTCAGCAGGGGCATATTGTAGTACGTGTATTGCCCGGAGGCGGCAGTTACTATGTGATCATCCTGGATGACACCACTCCCGCCATGCCGGTAAAAGCCGTGTTTGGTCCTTATACTTCCAAAACATCTTCCACTACCACTAAAACGCATTAATAGTTTATGAAAAAGAAATTATTCATCACAGCGATCGTCCTCGTATCCATGCTGGGCATCCGTGCGCAAAAAACAGAAAACATTGTTGTAGTGACCATGGATGGTCTGCGCTGGCAGGAGGTATTTGGCGGAGCCGACAGCCTGCTCAGTTTTGCCAAAGAAGTGCCCTATAGTACAGGTTATGTGCAACAACATTTCTGGGCACCCACAGCCGATGAGCGCCGCCAGAAACTGATGCCTTTTTTCTGGAATGTGATTGCCAAAAAGGGAATTCTGCTGGGCAACCGCAACTTTGGTAACTATTTCAATAATGCCAACCCCTACTGGTTCTCTTACCCGGGATACAACGAAATATTTACCGGTTACCCGGATACGGCTGTTAATTCAAATGACAAGATCCCCAATAAGAACGAAAACGTTTTTGAATTCCTGGGCAAACAACCCGCTTACCGCAACAAAGCAGCTGTGGTAGGCTCGTGGGATGTATTCTCTTTTATTTTTAATGAAAAGAGATCAGGAGTACTGGTCAATGACGGATTCCGTGATATGACTGGTCAGCTTAACGACCGTCAGCGTCACTTTAATCAGCTGCAGCATGAAATGCCGCCCATCTTTCATGGCGGCGAGCGGCTCGATGTGGCTACGTTCAATATCGGTTTCGAATACCTGAAGGCAAAACAGCCCCGTCTCTTCTTCCTGGGCCTGGGCGATACCGATGAGTTTGCCCATGGTGGTATCTACGACATGTATCTCGATGCCACACAAAAGGCCGATGACTGGATCCGTCGTATCTGGGAGTATATTCAATCTACTCCCGCCTATAAGGATAAAACAACGCTGATCATCACTACCGATCATGGCCGTGGCCTTGCCGAAGGCAGCAACTGGAAACATCATGGCAGCCGTATAGCGGAGGCCAGCGAGATGTGGATGGCTGCAATCGGTCCTTCTATTCCTGCTATAGGCGAATGCAAAAAACAGGGACAGGCTTACCAGGGACAGATCGCTGCTACCATTGCACGTATGCTGGGTCAGGAGTTCAAGCCTGCCCATCCTGTATTACCCGCTATTGACTGGACAACTTATTGATCACATTTAAAATAAATCCGGATGCAAACCACTACGCAGTCTCCGCAGGACACAGCCCGTTATATCATCAGCCTTTACAACCAGTTTGGAGGCGAGGATTATATAGGTGAGCCTGTATCGCAACTGGAACATATGCAGCAATGCGCGCAACTGGCAGAGCAGGAAGGCTATGATGAAGAAGTGGTGCTGGCTGCTTTCTTTCACGACATCGGTCATTTCTGTGAACACCTCATGCCGGTACAGCACATGGATGGGTTCGGTATAGTAGATCACGAAAAACTCGGAGCTGATTTTTTGCGCAGCCAGGGCTTTTCTGAAAAGATTGCGCAGCTGGTACAGAATCATGTGGAGGCCAAACGGTACCTCACTTTTCATTATCCGGAGTATTACGAAAAACTCTCAGAGGCCAGCAAACGAACACTGGAATTTCAGGGTGGTCGTATGACCGCCGAAGAAGCAGCTGCTTTCGAAGCCGATCCATTGTTTGAGCTGCACATAAAATTGCGCCGCTGGGATGAAGGCGCCAAAATGGAGCACCAGCCATTACAACCCATGCTGTACTATGAGTCCATGATGGTACGGCATCTGCAGGAAACTACCACACACTAAAACTAATCTATATGTCTATTCTACTTGCCGTATTTGATATTGCCGGCACCACCGTGGCTGATGACAATGCGGTGGCCTCTGCTTTTCAGAAGGCATTCGAGCAGCATGGTATCATCATTGCTGAAGAAGAAGCCAAACCGCTGATGGGCTATAAAAAAACCGAAGCAGTACGCCTGATCCTGAATCGCCATCAGCAGGATGACAGCACCGAAAAAGTAAATGCCATTCATGATTCATTTATAAATGAAATGAATGATTATTATGAATACTCTCCGGCGGTGCGTGCCATGCCCGATGCCGAATCGGTTTTTTTGCAATTAAAGGAAAAAGGGATACGCATAGCCCTCAATACAGGTTTCCCCCGGGCTATTGCCGATACCATACTGGCACGCCTGCAATGGAAAGAGCGCGGACTCATCGATGATTATATAGCCAGCGATGAGGTAGCTGCCGGACGCCCCAGCCCCTTTATGATCCGTGAACTGATGCGTCGTGCACAGATCACGGATGCAGCACAGGTGGTAAAGATCGGTGATACGGAGGTAGATGTGGCGGAAGGAAGAGAGGCCGGTTGCCGTCTCGTAGTGGCGGTCACTACCGGCGCTTTCACCCGTGAGCAACTGGTGCCCCATGCGCCGGATGAAATTGTAGACAACCTTTCTGCACTTCCTAACCTCATCTTTAGCCGTGCCTGAGATCACAACTGTCGGTCCGCGTATCCGGAGCAGTCGTCAGTTGCTGGTAGCCGGCGGTGCAGCAATAGTGGCTTTCCTGGCCTATAGTGCTGTATATGCCTATCGCAAACCGTTTACTGCGGCTACGTTCAGTGGTGTCAGTTTCTGGGGCGTCAGTTACCAGACCTGGTTGATCATCAGCCAGGTGATCGGCTACATGCTCAGCAAGTTTGCGGGTATCCGGTTCATTGCAGAGCTAAAACGTAATGGCCGCTGGAAGACAAGCGTGCTGCTGGTAGGTGTTGCATGGATCAGTCTTCTCTTCTTTGCCATCACACCTGCGCCATACGGTATGATCTGCCTGCTGATCAACGGATTTATGCTCGGCTTTATGTGGGGTATTATTTTCAGCTATGTAGAAGGGCGGCGTGCCACCGATTTTATTGGTACGGTCATGGCCATCAGTTTCATTTTTGCCGGAGGTTTTACCCGATCAGTGGCCGGCTGGCTGATGACAGAGTGGGGAGTTACAGAAAAATGGATGCCTTTTGTGACCGGGCTCGTTTTTATTGGTCCTTATCTCCTTTGTATTTTTTTACTGGAACGGCTTCCTCCACCGGATAAAGATGATGTAAGAGAACGTACACAACGCCAGCCCATGAATGCAACAGAACGACGTGCATTTATCAAAAAATTTGGTATGGGCATCATCATGGTGACGATCACCTATCTCTTTCTTACCATCGTGCGTGATATACGGGACAATTATATGGTCAATATCTGGAGTGAACTGGGGTACAGGGATGACTACTCCCTGTTTGCCCGCAGCGAAACACAGATATCGCTGATATTATTGGGTACAATGGCGCTGCTGGCATTGATCCGGAAAAACATGGAAGCCTTTCGGGTGATCCATGTTGTGATTGCCATCGGTTTTATACTGGCAGGTATTTCGTCCTGGCTTTTTATCCAGGGCTGGATCAATGGCCGGTTGTGGATGCAACTGGTAGGGTTGGGACTGTACATGAGCTACATTCCTTTTAACTGTATTTTTTTCGAACGCATGATTGCGGCCTTTCGCATACAGGGCAATGTCGGCTTCCTGATTTATATCGCCGATGCATTTGGCTACCTGGGCAGCGTGGCTATCATGCTTACCAAAGAGTTTATGGACATAGATCCGGGCTGGGCCGGCTTTTATTCCCATGCTGTGGTGATCGGAAGCCTGATCAGTCTGGCTGGTATTTTGGCTTCGTGGGGATATTTCAATAAAAAGTATTACACACAAAATAGCAGGTAATGTCGAAAACAGCAATTGTTATCGGAGCTGGTATAGTTGGATTGGCTACGGCCAGGGCGCTGGCAATGAGGGGATATAATGTACAGGTGATTGATCGCTCACCGCAATCGCTGGGAGCTTCTATCCGCAATTTTGGAATGATCTGGCCCATTGGTCAGCCGGATGGGCAGTTGTACGAACGGGCCATGTTGTCGCGCCGTATCTGGAAAGATGTGTGTCGCGAAGCCGGTATCTGGTATGATAAGGTGGGTAGTTTGCACCTGGCGTATGAGGCAGATGAATGGCGTGTGCTGGAAGAATTGCGCGAGCGTTTTCAGCATCGTAATTATCTGCTCCTGGATGCAGTGGAAACGGCCAATGGTTCGCCGGCAGTAGTACGCGAAGGACTCAGAGGCAGTTTGTACAGCCCCGACGAAATGATCGTTGACCCGCGTGCAGCGATAGCACGGATACCCGCCTGGCTTACAGAACGCTGGGGTGTTACATTTATCTGGGGACAGGCGGTAACCGATGTGGCTTACCCGGCCGTGTATGCCGGCAACAATGAATGGGAGGCTGACGAAATATATGTATGCAGTGGCGTAGATTTTGAAACGCTCTATCCACAACTTTTTGCAAATGCTCCTATTACCAAGTGTAAACTACAGATGATGCGGCTGGCCCCTCAGCCGGGCAACTGGCGTATTGGTCCGGCACTTTGCGGAGGATTGTCTTTACTGCATTACAAAAGCTTTGAAGCGGCCACTTCTTTGGCGCAATTGCGTGAGCGGATCGAACAGCAATTGCCACAATACCTGCAATGGGGCATACATGTAATGGTGTCGCAAAACCAGGAAGGTGCGCTCACAGTGGGAGACTCTCACGAATACGGTGCAGGCCATGATCCCTTTGATAAACGTTTTATCAATGAATTGATCCTGGATTATCTGCGTGGCTTTGCCCGTTTTCCCGACGAGACCGTACAGGAATCCTGGCATGGGGTATATGCAAAAATGAAAAACGGTCATACAGAATGGGTGGTGTCGCCAGAGTCGGGGGTGACGGTTATCAATGCCCTGGGCGGGGCAGGTATGACGCTTGGTTTTGGGCTTTGTGAACAGCTGATTGCTGCCAGAAGTAAATAGTTGCTGACAGGTGCTGAAGAGTTCCTGTTACCTCACTGGTATTTCTTACAGTTGCAGGCCCGCGATGCATCGCGGGCCTACTTGCGTGGGCAAAGCGGTAATAAATTGGCTATAAAAAATATCCTCCCGTTAAAGGGAGGATAAGCAAATTATAAGGAAACATAAACGAGTCTCTTATTTAGGATAAGCATTAGAGTTTTTCATGAATTCGAGAAGCTTAATTACTTCCGGCCTGGAAAAAAATACAGCTTTGTCAATATATAGATCGCCATTAAAGGAGCCGCGCAGCCCTGTGTCAGGTTTTTTCCCGGCTTTCTTTGTAGTCTTTCTGCTAAATATTCCCCCCCCAAAAAAATTCATACTCAAATCTAGTACATTACTTACAGGCGTTCAAAAGAAATTTTGAACGCCTGTAAGTAATTGCTTTGTAATAAATAAAATTCTGGAAGGTAATTTATTTTAGAGTTGCACAGCCACACCTCCCATAAAGTTGAATCCGCGTGTGTTGTAGCCACGCAATTCAACGTACTTACTATCGGTAATGTTTTTGAGGTCAGCAAAAACACGAATCTTTTTAGAAAAACGGTATTCTCCAAACAGATCGACCAGGGCGTAAGCACCTAGTTTCTCTGGAGCGACACCATAAATGAATTCTTCACGCGGACTTACAGAGCGAAGTGATGCGCGTACCAGCAATTGTTTGGTGACGTGAAAACCAACCTGCAGATTGATAAGATGGCGGGGAATACGATAAAGATTAAAATAAGTAGTGTCTTTGCCAAGAGGGGCGCCGGTGCCATCGTAGCTGGAGCGGGTTTCGCCATCGGTAAATGTATAGTTGGCATCGATATTCCAGCGGCCGGCCTGGTAGCTGGCTTCAGCTTCCACGCCATAATTGTCCTGGCGACTGATATTGGTATACTGGCTGATGTAGTTGACCGGATCGAGTGTGATATACTGGATACTGTTATTTGTACGGCGGTAAAAACCGGTAACACGTGTACGCAGACCGGCTACAGGTTTCCATTCAAAACCAGCTTCGCCAACTTTTGCTTTTTCTGGTTTCAGGTTAGCATTGCCACTGTAAGGATCAAATAACTGGTACAGGGTAGGTGCTTTGAAGGCAGTATAAAGATTGATATACGCTTTTACTGTTGGCGACAACTGGTAAGCGGGATTGAAGTTGAACGTGAAATTATCTCCATATTCAGAATGGTGATTCCAGCGGCCACCAGCTTCGAGGTGCAGACCAGGTACAGCTTTGTATACAAGCGACGCATAGGGGCTGACCTGTGTCATGTCTTTACGCAATGGATCAGCAGCGTAAGGCCCCGTTGAACTCACGGAAAAATAATTTTGCAGTGTGTTTTGCAAACGCCAGTCAGCGCCAGCCAGCAGTTCCCAGTTTTTCCAGATCCAGTTGTTATATACTTCGGCAAAGTGTGTGCGCCCGATATAATTGCTTTTGGAGAAATCTACATAAGGGCTGCTTTTGTAGGTGGAGTCATCTTTATAATCACGCTCTACATAATTGAAGTTGTAGTTGATGTGGAGCTGACCCCTGGCATGGGTAAAAGCGAAACCTGTTCCTAATTGCCCCTGGGTATTTTTAACCGTATAATCGCGTTCGTCTGTAAATGCAGCTGCATCCAGATCGGCTTTATAGTAGTTGAGCCGTCCCATCACGTTGGCCTGCCAGCGTTTGCCGAGCTGCCAGCCGAGGCGGATGTTGCCGCTATGCTGATTGATACCGTCTTTATCGAAGTTGCCATTTCCATTCTGGTCATGAGCAGCAGAAAAGCCGTTGGATTGCAGGTGGCTGTAGCCTGCATTGTAAGTGATTTTGCCGGATGCACCATTGATGCCGGCATCCTGGCGGAAAGTACCATAACTGCCGGCTGCCAGTGTAGCCTGTATATTACGGGTGCCGGTGGCCGCACGTTGTGTGATGATATTGATCACACCGGCTACCGCATCTGAACCATACAATGTGGACTGGCCGCCTTTGAGTACTTCAATACGGGCTACCTGGTCGAGGGCAATGAAATTGAGATCAAAATAATTGCTGATAACAGAGGGGTCATTGACCGGGATGCCGTCGATCAGGATAAGTACATTGCCCGCTGCGGCGCCGCGGATGCTGGTGGTAAGATTGGTGCCCAGGTTGCTGTTGGCGCCAATGATATTGGTGCCGGGAACCGTGTTGAGCAGTTCGGCCAGTGTCTTTCCGGCATTTTCTTCAATCTGCCGGCGCGTGATAACGGTGAGCACCTTGCCTGTTTCCGATTGTTTGCGTGGATACTTGCTGGCAGTAATGACAACTTCATCAAGTGTACGCAATGTGTCCTGTTGCGCGCATAGCTGGCTGCTGATAGTGATAGCAGCCAACGCCAAAAAAGTCTTTTTCATGAATACATGAATTTTTTTGGGTGACTGCTTCCGGAACAAAAAAGAGAAGAAATATAAAAGCCGTAAAAGGCTAATACATTTCATGCTTTTCACCCGAAAGCTGAATGTGGTTTCAATCAACCGGGCAGGTCTTCTGGCTTGGATGATTGTTGCCGCCTTCCCGATCCGGTATGCCGGAACAGTGGCCGATTTGCAACAATGGTGGCATTTAGCAACCGTTGAGTACGTATTAATGACTGTACTCCATCCTTACAGCTACGGGGATAGCGCCGGATTTGCACCGGACTTCCCTTTTAATCCCCCACAGGGGGAACCTGGTCGGCTGCAAATGTAGTATCTGTGTGAATGCAAACAATGAAGTATTTATACTGATGTCTAAAAAACGGGCAATTAACGGGTTATAAAAAAAGCGATGATTATCGTCAATTTTCAGGATTCTTACCCGGTAGAAAACCACTTATTTTAAATTACACGAAATACGTATTCCACAGCTTTTTTACCCGCACGCTGATCGGCAATCTTCCTTGAATGTGAAATAAACCTGTTGGTTTATTTCATTTGTGAGAATGTTTGATACAAATTTGTATTGATCATGCGGATCAGGTATACGCAGATCAACCAGGAAGCTGAGGGAAATATAATCCAATCCGTACTATGAAAAAGAAACAAACCCGGCTATATCTTATAGTGGCGTTGTGGCTGACCGCACCGGCAGTCATGGGTCAGTGTCCGGCTGGTACCTCGCAGGCGGAATTAAATTGGGATCATATCGACTTTCTTCCATCCAACAATACACGTTATACCGATTATTATCCATCTGCCGCGTTTCCTTTTACACAAAAGTTTGCTATTGGTACCCGTGCTGTGACATTTACAATGGCTCCGCAGGCCAATATCACACTCAATGGAGAAAACGGAACCAATACAGCACATGGTGGCAGCCCTTCTGTGACAGCAGGCGATGACGTACAGTTCACCACTACTGCCACCTCGGCCACTACCATCACTATGACATTTGATCAGGAAGTAAGTAATGTACGGTTTTCCTTATTTGACCTGGACAATAGCCAGCGTGTGACTATCGGTGCGACCAATGCGGCTGCTACTGCATTGCCTGTAACCATTGCGCTGGCAAACGGAACTTCTGGTGTGACACTCGGCGGTACAGCCAATAATCCTACTGCCACAGCTCCCGGCACCGGATATAATAATGGTGATACACGCGGATCTGTTAATATAACAGTAGCAGGTCCGGTAAAAGAAATTGTGATCACCATGGATAATGCCTCCGGCAATATCTGGCTGTCTGATATCAGCGCCTGCGTGACCGGCAGCTTTCCCAACGATTATCAGCAGGTATCACGCCCGTTTGATGGCCAGCCACAATATGTGCTGGCGGTGGTGAACAACAATATTTATTATGTCAATCCATTGAATGGTCAGGCTTATTTCCTGTTTAATGAGCCGGCTCACAATCGCCTTAACTCACTGGCTTATGACCCATACCGCCGTATAGTGTATTATACATTCAGCTTATCAGGTGGTAGCATTCCCCAGAGTGATAAAACGGTGCGTCAGTATAACGTGGATGCCAAAACCATTTCCATACTCATTCCCAATGTCAATACGTTTGGTATCCCTACTTACGAAACGGGTGTGGAATCAGGCGCTGCCAGTTTTTATAATGGCTCGCTTTACCTGGGTATAGAAGGGTATACCGGGGCCAGTTATGCCGCAAGCCGGAAGTCTACGATCTGGAAAATCGATTTTGATGCATCCGGCAACGCCATCGCGCCGGCCACACAGGTATTCGGCATACTGTCTGATGATGGTACCAATTCGCAAAACATACATGACTGGAGCGATTTTGCTATCAGCAACGGACGTCTTGTAGACTTTGATGGATCAGGCAGCGGCGACATTGATTATTATCATTTTGATATGATGACGGGTGTACGTACCAATTATACACCTGTAGGCCCTGTACCCCGCCAGACATCACTGGGCTGGGATGAGGTAATGTATAATGTGGATGCTACCATTGCGGCTTATAACGGAACCAATGGAGTAGGCACGCCCTATACTATTTCAGCACCGCTTGGCCCCACGATCCCTACGGGCAGTGGCGCCAGCTGGGGCGATGCTGCAGGGCCGTATCGTCCATTCCTTGATTTTGGTGATGCGCCGGCCAGTTATGACCCCAACCCGTTATCACCAGCCTGTCATGATACGCTTACGCCCAATGTTGGTGGTCGGCGTACCCGTATGATACTTGGTGCAGCAGAAGATGTGGAGTGGCTGAAAAAAGGATTTACTACCGTCGAGGATAATTATGAAGACGGCCTGTCGTTTGTACCCATTTATTCTCCCATTACCGGCAGTTATACTGTTCGGGTAGATGTACAGAATACCAGCGGTACCCCGGCCACTGTCATTGGCTGGCTTGACTATAATGGAAATGGAGTGTTTGATGCTGCAGAGGCCAGTACTGTTATGACGGTACCGTCGGCAGCAGGTACACAGCAGATAGATCTTAGCTGGTCATCGTTGCCTGATATTTTGCCCAGCGGTTCCTATACCTATTTGCGCATACGCGTCACCCAGGCATCTGCGGGCATGGCTGCTGCCAACGCTACTGGCTATTATGCCATGGGCGAAGTAGAAGATTACCGGATAGTTGTTGAAAATTTTGTACTGCCTGTTCAGTTGATCTCATTTGAAGCGTCTCTGTCAGGTGCCGATAAGGCACTTTTGAAATGGAAGGCAGTGGAAGAGCCTTCATTGCATGGATATGAGATACAGCGCAGCGTGGATGGCATTAACTGGGTGAATACAGAATTTGTAACGGCATCCAGACAATCTGCCACCAAACAGTATCAATGGATCGATCAGCAGTTGCCGGTTGGGAAAACATGGTACCGGCTTCGCCTGATCAATGCGAGAGGTGACCATAAATACAGCGAAATACACCTCGTGCAGCGCAAGGCAAAAGATGATGTCATGATCCAGCTGTCGCCTAATCCGGCCAGCACACAGCTTCAGTATAATATTTCGGGATACAGACCCGGCTCAACAGTGACCCTGCGTATCATATCGGTCAGTGGCCAGGTACTGGATACCCGTATAGCAAAGGCGGGAGCAACACAGGTAAACGGAGTGCTGCTGCTTTCGCCATCGTGGCCTGTGGGTACATACTGGCTGCAGGTGCAGACAGATGAGCGTATACAGCATCATTCTTTTATACTCAGGCGTTGACCATAGCAGCGTTGTCCTGATTTTTCCGGATTCATCGGTACAATCGGCCTTTTTACCGTTACGGCGATAGCCTTTACCTTTACCGCTATCGTCCTTTGCGGTAATGAAGCAACGCCTTATTAATATAATAGCCCATGTGGCCGGCTGGGGACTTCTGCTCATCCTGGTTTTGGGCTTTGCCTATCGTGCCCCCGGTGGCAGCAACTGGATGCATAGCGTTTTCTCCTGGCCATTTGTATTGTTTGCTGCGGTATACATCAGCCTGTTTTACCTGAATATCTATGTGCTGATCCCTGCCTTTTACCTGAGGCGCCGTTTTCTGCTTTATTTTTCGATCATCCTGCTTTTGCTGGCCGGAGTGAGCATACTGCGGCCTTTTGACCGGCTCATGAAAAGGTTTCCGCGTGTGGACCGCGTCGATAATAATTTTAACGCTCCGCCAGGTATGCGGCAGGGATTTCGCGCCGCTTTTCCTCCGTCCGACTCTATGGAACCACGCTTTTTTGCAGAGCCACCGCAACGCCTGGCGGGAGACAGTAGCCGTCCTTTTCCCATGCCACCTGATGGGCACCGCCGGCGCGGTCAGGCAGATATTGTCAGCATTATTCTTTTTATCACCGTCTGGTCATTGAGTACAGCCCTTTGTATCATCAGCCAGTGGCGCAAAACGGAAAAGAGGGCTATGCAGGCGGAGGCCGAAAAGGCCACTGCTGAACTCAGTTTTCTGAAGGCGCAGATCAACCCGCATTTCCTTTTTAATACATTGAATAATATCTATTCGCTGGCCATTACCAAAAGTGAGCACACGGCAGAGAGTATTATGAAGCTGTCGAATATCATGCGGTATGTGACGGATGATATCCGCGAAGACTATGTGCTGTTGAGTCATGAACTGGAGTGTATGCGGGATTACATAGATCTGCAGCGATTGAGACTGGGCCGGAAAATGAATGTGGAGTTTTCGGTGACCGGCGATGTGGGTGAAAAAAAGATTGCTCCGCTCGTGCTGATGACCTTTATCGAAAATGTATTCAAATACGGCATCAGTAATCATGAGCCTTCCACTATCCGGATCCGGCTGGCAGTTGAGACGCATAGTATTACTTTCTTTTGTCAGAATAAATTATACGAACATCAGCGCCTGGTAGAGCGCACCGGTATTGGTATTGCCAATACCCGCCAGCGCCTGGAGCATCTGTATAAGGGGCGTTATTTTCTGGATATTAATACAGATGAAGGGCTTTATACAGTACAGTTGACACTTCAGGCTTAAAAGAGCCTGCCGATTGACAGGTTGCATAAAACAGATTCTTTAAATTAGTAATTGCATGGTATTAAAATGTATTGCTATAGACGATGAGCCACCCGCACTTGAGCTGCTAAAGGCCTATATCGAAAAGACACCCGGTCTGCAATTGCTACAGACATTTGACGATGCACTGAGTGGCGGAGAATTTTTGCGGAGCAACGCTGTGGATCTCCTGTTTGTAGATATTAACATGCCTGATATCACAGGGCTTGACCTGGTACGTTCATTAAAGGAGCGGCCAATGATCATTTTTACTACCGCGTATAAAAAATTTGCACACGAAGGGTTTGAACTGGATGCCATTGATTATCTCCTTAAACCGATCAGCTTTGACCGCTTTTCGAAAGCTGTTATCAAAGCCGCAGAATATTTTTCCTATAAAAGCAAGTCGGGTAGTGGCACACCCGATAACCTATTTGTCTACTCCGAATACAGGATGATCAAAATCCCCCTGCAGCAGATTGAATACATCGAAAGCCTGGAGGATTATGTGAAAATACACCTTACCGAAGGCAAGCCTGTTATGACCCTCATGACACTGAAAAGTACCCTGGAAAAACTGCCTTCAGAAAAATTCAGGCGTATTCACCGTAGTTATATTGTAGCGGTGGATAAGGTATTATCCGTTCAAAACAGGAAGGCCCGCCTGGGCTCGACAGAACTGCCCATCAGTGATAGTTATGCATCGTTTGTGCAGGAATGGAAGCAGCGGTGAAGAAAAGTATAAAGGTTTAAAAGTTTAAAGGGAAACGTGCTGGTTGATTTGAAGATGAGCAGAATGTATAACTGTCAACCGACCACCGGCCACCAACCACTCTTCTCTCTCCACTATTTTAACATTTCCCATTCAATCTTTGGCGTCCTGCTTGCGTTAAATGGCAACGCCCACCTGCCTTTTCTCCTTATTCATTACCGCTAATTGCTTTCTGAGGTATTTATTCTTTTAATTGAATTGTACATGAGAAAGATCCTGATCGGCATGATTGCCGGACAGCTTTTGGCTGTCGTGTCTGCTTGCGGGCAAAATGTGAATGTTCCCCGTTATCAATTAGGTCTTGGCCTGGGTGCTTTTGTGTATATGGGCGATCTGACGCCCAACTCTGCCGGGTCTTACAGAACATTGCGGCCGGCGCTTAACCTGTATGGCGCCCGTCTTTTCTCCCGCTCCTTTTCTGTAAGAGCTAACCTGGCGCTGGGCTCTTTGCGGGCAGATGAATCGGTATATGATGATCCGGAGTACCGGTCGCATCGCGCTTTTGCATTCAAAACACCACTGGCAGAGCTCTCATTATTGCCCGAATGGAATATACTGGGAAAAAATTATGAAAGTAAAGGCCTGGCGCCTTATGTATTTGCCGGTGCAGGTATCAGTTTTCTTTCGGTCAAACGCGACTGGAGCCGGTTTGATGCCACGTATTTTGGCGATGGTTCACCTGTGGTGACAGGTCTTCAGGCTGATATGGATCAGCGGCCTCCCCGTACCAGGTTGGTGATACCGGTAGGACTTGGGCTCCGTTATTATTTTTCCGATAAATGGGGTGTGCAGGCCGAAACAAGTTATCGTATCACAGGAACAGATTACCTCGATGGATTCAGTAAATCCGTCAACCCCAATAAAGATGATGCGTATCACTCACACTTCCTGAGTGTTGTTTATCGTATCGGTAAAAAAGATATGCTGGATTGTCCGCCGGTCAGGTATTAGTTTAAAATGTATAAAGAGTTTAAAGAGTATAAAGGTAGGAATGTACGTGTTGTACAACTGTTAACCGTCCACTGACCACTGTCAACTGTCCACAGTTCTCTCTCATCGGCACAAACTTCCTGTTCATCTATGATAATTGCTCAATGACAGATAGCGGTAGAAATTTGATCTAAACTACCGAGATATGGAAAGAAAACTTTTTTTAAGAAAGGGAATGGCTGTACTGGGTGTGGCCTTTGTTGCCCCGCTGGCATTAGGTTGCCGCAAGAGCAATGACGATAGTGCTGATTCAGATACTGAAAGTTCGTCCGGGTCGGGTAGCAACAGCGGTACCTGTACTGCTTCGCCCACAGAAACGGAGGGTCCTTTTCCCACTAAAACGCCATCGGGCCTGCAGCGTACTGATATCCGCGACGACCGTACCGGCGTACCGCTGAGTATTGAAATTGCTATCCGAAATCTTAATAATAGTTGCGCGGCACTGGCAGGGGCTATCGTAGATATCTGGCATTGCGATAAGGATGGCTATTATTCAGAATATGGCGGCACGGGGATGCAAAGTGTGAATTATACCGGTGTACACTTCCTGCGTGGACGCCAGGTGACAGATGCAAATGGGTTGGTGAACTTTACCTCCATTTTTCCCGGTTGGTATAGCGGGCGGGCCACACATATACACGTGCATGTATACAATGCCAGCGGTACTTCCCTGCTGGTGACCCAGATATCTTTTCCCGAAGGCAGCAGCAGTGCAGTAGCTGTGGTAAACGGTTCGGCCGGTACTGCATATGGATATACCAGGGGAATGTCGGGTTATACGTACAATGCCAGCGACAATATTTTCAGCGATGATACCGGCAATATTGAAATGGCAACCATCGCAGGCAGTATTGCAGCCGGGTATGCACTTACTCATAATATACAGGTGAAAGGTTAAAAGGTCAAAGGTTTAAAGGTTAAAAAGTTTGAAGGCAACTATAGATAAGAAGCCCTTTATACTTTTAAACTTTTAAACGCCTTGAACAAGACTCTGCCAAGCATGAAAATTATCACACTTGTGTATAAGAAACTCATAACAGCTCAAAGCGAAGGGGCGTGGGAGAAACTGGTTTTTGCAGACAGCTACAGGGAGTTTTGTATGCAGGGACAGTTGTTCAGTAATGAGGGTCAGTATATGAGCTTTGCGCAAATGCAGGCGGCTTTGCCGCGGGCATCGCAACTGCATCACCTCGTAAGTACATCGGTGATTGGCTATCTGCGGCAACTACAGGGTACGATCCCCGATCTGCGCGATAGTACAGGACAACTGTTTCTTTCTTTCGATCAGTATCGTTTTGAGATAATAGCATCGCACCTGCAACAGCAGGCACAGCATCAGGTAGCGATCTTTTTTTATAGCCAGCCACAACTGTGGCATGATACGATAGGCGAAAGGCTGCTGCTGTCAGATGCAGGTGCTGTTGTAGAGAATAATAACTATCAGACTCACCTGATTGCCCTGGCCGCCAATACAGGGATCTATTCATTAAAGACCCATCAGGAAAAATGACGGAAGCAAGGATATTTCTGAGCAATGAGCGCGGGCTTACAGAATCGGATTGGTTCAGGACATATAATATGTTCAATGCCGGCTGTTATATCAACCCGCACAAGGAATCTTTTGAAAGCCTCTATATGCTCAACGAAGAAACGCTGGCACCAGGCCGCAGGCTGACTACCGAAGTGCAGGAAGATTCTTACCTGCTGCTGGTACCCGTAGTAGGTGGCGTGCAATGCAGCGGAACGGGGCGTAATGCTATGCAGGCGGAGGCCGGCGAACTGCTGGTATGGCCGGCAGAAAAAGGATCTGTCCTGCGCGTTCATAATCCTTATGAAGATCTCGTACAGTTTATTCAGGTAGCGATCAAAGCAAATAATACTCCCCTTCAAAACCAGGTACAACAGTACCCGTTTGTACTGGATAAAGATCAGTTGAGTTGTATAGAAGAAGGACAGGAGAGAGTGCTGCCATTTGTGGCAGGTCTGGGTAAATACAAAGGACGGTCGGAAGATGTTTACCGGCTGGCACCAGGGCGTAGTTTATTTGTATATGTGATCCAGGGTGCATTCGAAGTACAGTCGCGTCTCCTGCATGCAGGTGATGGCCTGGCCTTATGGAATTGCTCAGAAGTGGAATGGGAAGCCCTCAGTAATGAGGCGATTCTTTTGCTTATCGATCTTCAAACGGAGAAAGTGTAAAGGGTATAAAGAGTATAAGGGGTTTAAAGAGTTTGTTCCTGTAATTTAAATAGATAAAGTAGGCTGTTGTAGCCATTAGCACATTAGCATATCAACACATTATCACATCATTTCTTTTTGTCCCATTGTATCGCCGCGCCAGCATAAAAATTTCTGCGCGGAGCTGCATTGTAATAACGTCCGGCGGCTGCATTGATATCATTGCCGAGGCTGTATTTTTCGTCAAGCAGGTTGTCGGCGCCCGCATATAAATTGAGACGGATACCGCCTGACAGATTTTTGCGCCAGCCCAGCCGCCAGCCCAGTAGCTGGTAGGAGTTGGCCGTAGCCGTATTGGCATCATTCAGATAAATACGTGAAGCCATGTACCAGGTGATCTGGCTGTACAGCCCGGCAGCGGATTGTACATCGGCCAGGAGGGAGAAGGTGTTGGCGGGGACAGAAGGTACTTTTTTACCAGAAAAATCATCGGTGCCTTTTATAAAACTGCCATAGCGGAAATGGCTGTAGGTATAATCGGCCTGCAGTAATACATAGCGGATGGTACGCGATGAAGCAGGGTTGTAGGTGTAGTCTGCATGCAGCTCTATTCCTTTCTGACGTACGTCGCCTGCATTGATAAAGTAGTCGCCGCCGGAAATATCACGCCGTTGTACAAGGGCATTGTTGAGCTTGAAATAAAAACCGGTGGCTTCAAATTGCAGTTTGCGGTTAAACAGGTTGTAGCGGGCAGTGAGTTCATAGTTCCATCCCTGTTCAGCCTCGAGGTCGGTACTGATAACACCGGTAGAAGGCAGCACCTCGGCTGTGGTGGGAGGTGAAAATCCTTTTGATACGCTTGCCAGCAAGTACAGATCGTTGCTGAGCTGGCGAAGGATGGCCAGGCGCGGAGCCAGTTCATTAGGATAGTCGCGTTTTTGCAGTGTGACGGGGTATTCGCTCAGCCGGCGGATAGCTACCTGCGCACGGTTAAGACTTACTCCGGCAGTGATCAGCCATTTTTCATTGAGATTGATGTCGGCCTGGGTAAAAGCGGTAAACAGGGTATTGCGGATATCATCATTGGTCTGAATGGTATCGGGGTTGCCATTGCGGTTATTGGCGACCTGTGTGTTGAAATATCCCTGCTGAAACTCGGCACCGGCTACCCATTGCCAACCATTTTTTTGCTGCTTCTGATCGAGTACAAATATGGTACGTCCACCCCACTGTGGCTCGCTGCGACGTTCGTAGTTGCGGATGGCAGAGTTTTTTATCTGCGAATAAGAACCAAACAGGGTGGTTTGATTACGCCAGTGATTGCTGATCTGGTAGTGGCTGGAGAAACCGGCAGTCAGGTTTTTTTGCGCAATGGCCGCATGGGCATCTACAGCGCTGGGAAAACCGCCACCGGCAGGCCGGGCTGCTTTGGGGTTGGTATTGTATTCGTTCAGGGTGAGTGCTCCCGGTGTTTGATAATACATGTCTGTATAGAGGAGCGATGCAGTCAGTTCCTGTTTTTCGGATGTTTTGATACGGGAGCTCCAGCTCAGGTTGTCGCGGCGCATACGGGTCTGCACCCGATAGCCATCGCTCTGATTGTGCGCATAGGTGACCTGGTTGGCGTGGTCGGTATCGCCAAAACGGGCAGATGCCAGGATGTTGTGAAGGCCGTAGCTACCGCCTACATATTCGAGGTTGGCACCCGGACGCCAGTTGTCAAAATTGTTCATTAGTATAAGACCGCCGGTACCGGCTCCGTAAAGACTGGAAGCGGGGCCTTTGAATATTTCAATGCTGGAAAAATTGTTCCAGGCAAACTGGTTGAAATAAGTGTTGCCGCCGGCATCGGTTACGGGAATATCGTTCCAGTATACTTTTATGTTGCGTACGCCAAAGGGTGACCGGAGCGAACTGCCCCGGATGTTGATACGGTAACTGCCCGGTGAGCGCTCTTCCATACGTACTCCGGCAATGGAGTTGAAACTGTTGACCAGCGAAAGTTTATTATTGCGGTCGCTGTTGTTGAATTGGATGATACGGACGGGAGCCGTGGTTTTATTGGGAGTGCGGTACTGTTCAAATGCGCGAACGGTCACTGCATCGAGGGTTACAAGACTGTCTTTTTCGGCTTGCTGAGCCAGGCCATTGAGGCAAAAAAAGAGAGGGGTAAGCAGTGGTAAAATTTTCTTCATAGTATTGGCTTGCTTGGCGATATGAAGGTAAAACGTTATTTCATTACCTTCATTGCATGAGAACCAAAAATAAGCTCGGACTTTTTTCGTTGACGATGATCGTGATAGGCCTGGTGATCGGTATGGGTATCTTCAGGACCTCCAAGGATGCTGCCCAGGCAGCACTTACGCCGGAACTTTTTTTTGGAGCATGGATCGTGGGTGGGCTGGTGGCCTTCTGCGGTGCCCTTACCTATGCAGAGATCGGCAGCCGCTACCCCGTGACAGGCGGTTACTACAAAATATTTTCCTACGCCTATCATCCTTCCATTGCCTTTGCCATCAATTGTATCATTCTTATATCCAATGCCGCCAGTCTTTCGGGCGTGGCACTCATAGGGAGTGAATATATTACCCCCATCATCCTGCCCGGAGCCAGCAGTTTTACACAATCACTCGTGGCCATGGGCGCCATTGTATTGTTTTACGGCGTAAACCTGATGGGGCTACGCATGAGTTCGCAGACACAGAATGTACTCATGCTGATCAAGATTGCCATGCTGGTGGTATTGATTGCGGCCCTGTTTTCCCCCGTATTGTACAATACTGCACCGCAGCCTGTACCCGATATGGATACGGTAAGTTTTGGTACAATTCTTTTGTCGTTTGGCGTGGCGCTGAAAGCTACCTCCTTTACCTATGGAGGTTACCAGCAGACTATCAACTTTGGTGATGAAATTGAAAAGCCTCAGAAAAACATTCCCCGTGGTATTTTCATTGGCATCCTGGTGATCATTTCGCTGTACATGACGGTGAGTTTTGCCTATTATAAAGTAATTGGGTTTAATGAACTGAAAGAAACCTCGGGGATAGCCGCCATTATTGCCGAAAAAATGTTTGGTCCAACCGGCAAGTATGTTTCTTCCATACTGCTCTTTGTGGCCGTGCTGGCTTATGTAAATGTGCTGTTGCTCAGCAATCCCCGGGTTATGTACGCCATGAGCGAAGATGGGATACTGCCGGCGGCATTCCGTAAGAAAGATGAAAAAAGGGATGTGCTTACGGTCAGCCTGACTGCTTTTGCTGCCATATGTATAGTGGTATTGTTTTTTGCCGAACAGTTTAACCAGATACTCAGCTTCACTATTTTCCTTGATTCTATAGGTATGGCCACCTCTGCAGCCACGATTTTTATCCTGCGCAAACGTACCCGTCACCTCGATGGTACGGGCATTTATACCATGAAGCTTTATCCGGTGATGCCGGTTATTTTCATTATCGCTTACCTGTTTGTGGGAACGGTGATCGCCATTACCGATCCTATGTATGCGGTCATAGGTATTTCGGTATTTGCTGCTTTTCTACTTTTGTATTTTGCTACACAATCATTCAGAAAGAAATCTGCATAATTCATGGATCTGTCTTATATACTTAATGAGCTGGGTGAAGAACGGTCTCAGTATTTTAATGCCGTTGCTCCGCCAATCGTGCAGGCCAGCAATTTTGCCTTTAATACGGTCGACGAGCTGGCGCGTGCCTTTGAGGATGAAATGGGTGGTTACCTGTACAGCCGTGGTCTTAACCCAACGGTGGATATCCTCCGCCGCAAGCTGGCGGCACTGGACCAGGCCGAGGATTGCCTGGTATTCAACAGTGGGGCGGCAGCCATTTTTGCCGGCGTACTGGCCAATGTAAAAGCCGGTGATCACATTGTATCTGTTAAGAATCCCTATACCTGGGCGGCCAAAATGTTTGATGTGATACTGCCACGCTTTGGAGTAACTACTACCTATATTGATGGCACGCTGCTCAGCAACTGGGAGAAAGCTACCCAGCCCAATACCAGTTTTTTTTACCTGGAATCGCCCAACAGCTGGTCTTTTGCGCTGCAGCCAATTGAGGAAGTGGCCACATTTGCACGCAGCCGGGGCATTGTGACCATGATCGACAATAGTTATTGTACACCTTTATATCAGCCGGTGATACCGATGGGGATTGACCTGGCTATGCAGACAGCTACCAAGTATATCAGTGGTCATAGCGATACGCTGGGAGGGGTGCTCAGCGGTACACATGCCATGATGAAAAAGATATTCGACAGCGAATACCTCAATATCGGGAGTGGTATTCAGCCTTTCAATGCCTGGCTGCTGATCCGCGGGTTGCGGACCCTCCCTGCACGCATGGAGCGGGTATACCGGTCTACGCATCAGCTGGCTGCATGGCTGAAACAGCAGCCGCAGGTGGAGCAGGTCATTTTTCCTTTTGATGAAAGTTTTCCGCAATATGAGCTGGCGCGCCGGCAAATGAAAGATGCGGGTGGCCTGCTCACGCTGCAGTTGCGTGCCGGCAGCAGGGCTTCCATTGTCCGGTTTTGTGAATCGCTGAAACATATCCTGATGGCGGTAAGCTGGGGAGGTCATGAGTCGCTCATCATTCCCAAATGTGCGGGCATATCAGCGGCTGATTTTGATGCCGGCAATCCCGAACACCAGTTTGTGCGGCTGTATGTGGGGCTCGAAGATCCCGATTACCTGGCAGCAGACCTGCTGCAGGCGCTCAAACAGGTACAGTAATTCCATTTGTCAAAAATAAGGGCGCTGGCAGCCCTTTTCTTTTATTTTTGTTATATGATGACCCGAATCCTGCTCCTGCCTGTTTGCCTGCTGCTGGTAATAGGTAGCATTGCCCAGCAGCCCTGGGATCTGCAGAAATGCGTGGACTATGCACTGGCCAATAACATATCCGTGAGACAGGCCGATCTGCAATCACGCTTTTCCGATCTCGCCCTCAAGCAGGGCAAGGCAGCCCAGTTGCCCACGCTCAGTTTTAGTGGAAATGCCGGCTACCGTTTTGGTCTTTCAGAAAACCCCACGACCGGTATCCTGGAAAACAACAAATTCTTCAACGTGGGTTTGCAGATGCAGTCGCAGGTGACACTTTTTAACTGGTTTGCCATCCGTAACAATATTGAAGCCAACCGCCTTACGCTGGAAGCTGATAAAGAGCAGACCAAAAAGGTACAGAATGATGTGGCATTGAATGTAGCCGTAGCCTACCTGCAGATATTGCTGGCACACGAGCAGGTGAATGTGGCAGAGATACAGGTGAAACAAACAACGGCACAGCTGGAAAGCACACGCAAACAGGTAGATGCCGGCAAACTGCCTGAGTTGAATGCAGCACAACTGGAGTCGCAACTGGCCAATGACAGCTCCTCGCTCATTACCGCACAGGCCTCGGCACAGCAATTTATACTTCAGCTCAAAGCCCTGCTTAATGTGGATGCCGGCGCTCCTTTTTCAGTAGTAACGCCGCCGGTAGAAATGATCCCTGTAAAGCCTTTAGCTGAGTTGGAGCCCGAAACAGTATATGCTTCTGCACTGGCCAATTTGCCCCAGCAAAAAGTAAATCAGCTGCGTATTCAATCGGCCGAGCGGTCGGTAAAAGTGTCGCGGGCGGGTCTGTTGCCCACCATCGCTGCTTTTGGAGGATTGGGCACCAGTTATGTAAATCTGAAAAGACCGATCACCTCGGTTGGTCCCAAATCTCCCACAGGTGCTACTGTAACCGTCGGCGGTACCGACTACAGCGTGGATGCACCCCGTACCGTCATTATTGGAGAAGAAGTGACTCCGGTAGGCCGGCAATTCCGTACCAACTTTGGCCAGAATATCGGCATTGGCTTAAGTGTACCCATCTTCAATGGGCGGCAGGCCCGCACATCCTGGGAGCGGTCAAAGCTGACGCTTCAGAATCTGCAGCTCACCAAGGAGCAGGGCGACATGCAGCTCAAACAGGATATTTACAAAGCATATGTAGACGCCACTGCTGCTATTCAGAAATATCATGCTAATCAGAAAGCGGCAAGTACAGCACAAAAAGCGTATGATTTTGCACAAAAAAGATACGAACAGGGGCTGCTGTCTACCTATGATCTTATCAACAGCCAGAATGCATTGCTGACAGCCAAAACACAGCAGCTGTATGCACAATTTGATTATGTATTTAAAATAAAACTCCTGGAATTCTACAGAGGACAGGGGCTGAGTTTATAAACCACTGAATTACCAAATCTGCTATTGGTCATGAGTAAAACAACTAAAAGGATCTTGATCGTCGTTGGGGGAGTAGCTGTAATTTTTGCTGCGCTGAAAATGTTTGGCGGCAACAAGAATGACAGCGAAAAAGTAGCCGTTGAAAAAGTAGTTCGCCGCACGATCGTCGAAACCGTTACTGCCAACGGACAAATCTATCCCGAAGTGGAAGTAAAGATCAGTCCCGATATTTCCGGTGAGGTGACTGATTTGAAAGTAGCAGAAGGCGATAGCGTGAGGAAGGGGCAGGTACTGGCCCGCATCTTTGCCGACATCTATGCCTTGCAGCGCGATCAGGCAGCCTCGCAGGTAAACCAGTCGCAGGCCACAGTAGCCAATAGTGAAGCGGCACTGGAAGCATTAAACGCCAATTTGCGCCAGGCGCAGCAGGCATATGACCGCAATAAGGCCCTGTACGATGATAAAGTAATATCCAAGGCAGAGTTTGAGCAGTTTGAAACCACACTCCGCTCTGCTCAGGCCAACTATAATGCCGCTAAACAAAATATTGCCAGCCTGAAAGCCTCCGTACAGTCTGCGCAAACCGGTCTTACCCGTGCCAATAAGGACCTGGGCCGTACTACGCTGGTAGCACCTATGGATGGCGTGATCTCTTCACTGCTGATCAAACAGGGCGAGCGTGTGGCAGGCAATAGTTTCAATATCGGTACCGAAATGATGACAGTGGCCGATATGAGTGTACTTGAGGTACGCGTAGATGTTGGTGAAAACGACATTGTGCGGGTCAATATCGGTGATAGTGCAGATATAGAAGTAGATGCGTACAACAACCGCAAGTTTAAAGGAGTAGTGACACAGATCGCGAGCAGTACCAAGACCACCGCAGCTTCTGCGGTGAGCAATGAGGTTACTAACTATGAAGTACGTATCAGGCTTGATCCTGCTTCTTATAAAGACCTGGTCGATCCGGCCAAACCCCGCAAATGGCCGTTCCGCCCCGGTATGAATGCCAGTGCGGATATTAAGACCAAACGGGTGGAAAATGTATGGGCAGTGCCCAGCATAGCAGTCACCTCCCGCGTGAAAGGCAGCGATGAAAGCCTGGCCGATAAGAAGAAGGAGCAAAACGAGCAGAATGATGATAAAGGTGTGCAGGAAGATGGCGCGGTGAATTCTTCCGAACTGGAAGAAGTGATCTTTATTGTGCAAAAAGATGGTACTGTTAAAAAAGTACTGGTCAAATCAGGTATCCAGGATATTACCTACATAGAGATCGTAAGCGGCCTTACCGGAAATGAAGAAGTAGTAGTGTCGCCATATGCTGCTATCAGCAAGACATTGAAAGATGGAACAAAGGTGACGGTAGTGCCGAAGGAAAAGTTATTTGAGAAAAAGTAATTCAGAGTGGTGGGTAATAAGTTCTAAGTTGTAAGTAATGTTCGTACGTCGTTTACTTATCACTTAGAACTTATCACTTATTACTCGTCACTTAATATTTGAAGAGTGATGGAAAAGTTTGGTATGCTGGGAAGCGGTAGCTGGGCTACTGCGCTCACCAAAATACTTACCGATAAGCAACAGCATGTGAACTGGTGGATCCGTAACGAAGCGAATGTGAAACATCTCCGCGCCAGAAGGCATAATCCGGCACATCTCACCTCCGTTAATTTTGATCTTTCCTTATTGCATCTGAGCACTGACCTGCAGGAAGTGATCAGTCTGTCAGATGTACTGGTGATCGGCATACCCAGTGCTTTTATCGAAGAGACGCTGAGCGGTTTGCCGAGGGATTGTTTTAAAGGGAAAAAAATATTGTCTGCCGTAAAAGGATTATTGCCTGGCAGCAATATTCTGCTGAACGAATACCTCCATCGTGAGTTTGGATTGCCGCTGTCTGATTACTTTGCTGTGCTGGGGCCCTGCCATGCAGAAGAAGTGGCGGCCGAAAAATTATCTTATCTCACTTTTTCCGGTGTGGATGTAGCGGTGGCTTCTGAAATGGCCACCAGTTTCACCACCGATTATATTAATACGGTTGTCAATCACGACATCCTCGGGGTGCAGTATGCGGCCGTGCTTAAGAATGTTTATGCGATAGGAGCAGGTATGGCGCATGGACTGGACTATGGCGATAATTTCTTAAGCGTATACATTGCCAATGCAGCCGATGAGATGGCCGAGTTTCTGCGGCGTTTTGGTGCGGAACGTATTGTAGTAGGCGAGCACCAGGGGCAGGATCCCATCACCCATCGCAAGACGCCTAACTATGCGGCTTCCGTATACCTGGGCGATCTGCTGGTAACCTGCTATTCATTGCATAGCCGCAACCGTAGTTTCGGAAATATGATTGGCAAAGGTTATTCGGTACGTACTGCACAACTGGAGATGAACATGGTGGCGGAAGGATACAATGCCGCCCGATGTATTTACCTGGTCAATCAAACGGTACAGGCGCCCATGCCCATCGTCGATGCCATTTACCAGGTATTATGGGAACAGTTACCTCCCTCGCAGGGCTTCTGGCAGATAGAGCAGGTGCTGGTCTAAGATTAATCATTTCCGGGGCGGAAGAGATCAGCCGCAATACCATCGGCCAGCAGCTTGCCTTCATCCGTAAGGCGCAGATGGCCTCCTTCCTGTTGCATCAATCCTCTTTGTACATAAGACCGGCTTTGTTGTAACAGCTCATCTATCCAGGTGTCGGGTACCTGATAAGTGCCGGCCTGCAAATGGAGTCCTTCGGTGGTGCGGAGCGCTATCATGATGTGCTCATTCCAGCGTTGAATGGGCGTGAGATCTTCTTTTTCGAACGGCAATATGCCCTGCTCAATGCTCTGGATGTATTTGGTATTGTTGGCTACATTCCACCAGCGGCTGCTGTCATCGTATGAGTGTGCAGAAGGGCCGAGCCCCAGATAGGGTTTGCCCTGCCAGTAAGAAGAGTTGTGGCGGCTGCGGAAACCGGGCCGGGCAAAGTTGGAAATCTCATAATGCTCATAACCTGCTTCACGCATCCATTGCATCAGCAGCAGAAACTGGGCCGATTGCCGGTCAGGGTCTACATCGGCCGATTGGTGCTGGCGTATCTGCTTGTGCAAAGGGGTCTGCGGCTCTACCGTAAGGGCATAGCACGAAAGATGTGGTACGCCCAGGCCGGTAAGCTGCATTACATTGCTTTTCCATTTCTCATCGCTCAGGCCGGGACTGCCATAGATCAGGTCGGCAGTAATGTTGTTGAAAAAACGGAGCGCCAGTTCCAGTTGATGACGGGCCTGTGTAGCATTGTGCGCACGGTTCATCCATTGCAGATCTTCGTCAAAAAAACTCTGGATGCCGATGCTGAGCCGGTTGATGCCACTGCGCTGCCAGCTTTCCAGCTTTTCAGCGGTGATATCATCGGGGTTTGCTTCCAGCGTCACTTCGGCATCGGGCGAAACATCGAAATGCTTATTAAGATGGGCAAGTAATGAGTCGATATCCGCTATGCCGAGCAGGCTGGGGGTGCCCCCACCGATATAGATTGTTTCTATTTCGCGACCGGGGTGGGCTACTAACGTGATCTCTTTCAATAAAGCGGCCATAAATTCGTTCTTGTACCGCAAAGAAGTGGTGAAGTGAAAGTTGCAATAATGGCAGGCCTGCCTGCAAAAGGGAATGTGTATGTAAATGCCCGCCAATGATTTGTGTTTTAATGAATACTTTTATCGCCACATATACTAACTGATCTTATGGGCAACCAGCATAGGGACAATACTGCAAAATTAAGACGGGCATGGCTGCTTCCGTTTTTTTTATTGCTGACTACCTGTCTTTGTGCACAGCAAAAAGAAAAATACAGGCTGGAAGTACGCGCCGCAGATTCGGCAACGGCTGCTGTATTGCCGGCATTTGGGATACCGGCAGAGTTTGATACCCGCAATGACTGTGTAACCTATGTGACCAAATTGCCCGGGTTGCTTCAGTCGCGTGGTTATGTGACGGCCTCACTCGATACAGTGTTGTTTGACACCATGCATACCCGGCTGGTGATCTACGCAGGAGATAAATATACCTGGGCACAACTGGATACCCGGCAGACAGATCGCAATGTACTGCAGGCCATTGGCTGGCGGCAAAACAGTTTTGAAGGCAAACCCATGGATTTTGCTGAGTTGCGCAGCTGGCAGGATAAAATGATCAGCTATCTCGAAAACAATGGATACCCTTTTGCCAAAGTATGGCTCGATAGTGTGCAGGTAGAGACACCCGAGCAGGTGCGGGCCCAGTTGTATCTCGATAAAGGTCCGGCATACCATATTGACAGCATCCGTGTTAATGGTACGGCAAAGATCTCCAACGACTTTTTGCAGCGTTACCTCGAGTTGCCCAATGGCAGTGTATACAGCAAGGAAAAACTGCTTCGGGTAAGTCGCCGGATAAGAGAGCTTACTTATGTGGAGGAAGAAAACCCGCCCCGCATTATCTGGCTCAATTCGGGGTCGGTGCTGGAACTGTTTCTGAAACAAAAACGCAGCAGCCAGGTCAATGTGCTGGTCGGTTTCCTGCCCAACAATGATCAGTTGTCGTCTAAAAAAATACTTATCACCGGCGAAGCCAATCTTAATCTTCGCAATGCCCTGGGCATGGGAGAGACCATCGGGCTCAACTGGCAGCAATTGCAGGTACGGTCTCCGCGGCTCAATATCATTTATCAGCATCCGTATTTGCTGAATAGCCCCATTGGTCTCGATTTTTCCTTTGATATGTTTCGCAAAGACAGCACTTTCCTGAATATAAATTTCCAGTTGGGTGGCCAGTATGTGGTGAATGCGCAGCAATCGGGCAAGATCTTTATCCAGCGTTTTCAAAGTATCGTGAATGGGGTGAATAAAAATTTTATCCTGCAGCAATACCGCCTGCCCGATGAAGCGGATATAGGAACGACCAACCTCGGTCTGGATTATGAGATCAATACAACCAACTACCGGCTCAATCCTACACGTGGCAATGAATTCAGGGTCATCACCACTGCCGGTATAAAAAAACTGAAAAAGAATAATGAAGTACTTGAGTTGAAAGATCCGGGCAATCCCTCTTTTGATTTTGGCACTCTTTACGATACACTTAAACTGAAGACCTATCAGTTCAGGGTAAGACTCACGGCGGCTCATTACTTTCCGTTGGGCGCTCAAAACCGGACCACGATCAAGGCAGGGCTTCAGGCCGGTTTTTTGCAGAGCGGAAATATTTTCCGTAATGAGCTGTTTCAGATTGGCGGATACAAACTGCTGCGGGGTTTTGATGAAGAAAGCCAGTATCTCTCCCAGTTTGCGGTAGGCACGGCAGAATTCAGGTACCTGATCGGGCAAAACTCTTATTTCTACGGATTCACCGATGGAGGGTGGGGGCGTAACAATAGTCAGAATACGCGGGTCAGTTATACTTACCTGGGTGTGGGAATGGGCCTGGCTTTTGAATCGAAAGTGGGCATATTTAACCTGGCCTGGGCTATTGGCAAACGGAGCGATCTTGATTTCAACCTGCGCCAGTCCAAGATACATTTCGGGTTTGTCAATTATTTTTAAATCCGCAAAGCCGCAACCAATGCGGATATGTTAACAGAAAAAAGGTAGCTGCTTATGTTTTTCATTCAACGAAAGTTATTTTTGCAGCTCAATCTGTCTTCTTTGTTGCGTTTTTCGTTCCTGCTGATTTGTCTAGTTTTTTTGTGCCAGGCTGGTCGTACACAGCAGCCGGGCGATACGTTGCGTCTGCCGGCAGATACTGCGCTGGCGCAAAAGGATACGGCGGGACTGGTAAAAGACACTGCTGCAACGCCTGCAGCCGATACTGCGGTAAACTTTGAAGTGTCACACCGGCCGGCATTATCTATCCTGCCCTGGCAACTCACCTGGGATGGGCATCTTACGCAGCAGGTGATGGCTCATCATCCTTTTTTTGACTTCGTATCACGCCCGGTGGCCGTACCCTCGCAGTACAGGCGCTTTGAAGGCAAGGAACTGTTGTTTTATGTAGTCGTGTCGCTGGTATTGCTTTTCGCCTTATTGCGCCTGGCTTTTGCAAAATATGTGTATGATCTGTTTCGGGTGTTTTTCCGCACTACGCTTAAGCAGCGGCAGATAAAGGACCAGTTGATGCAGACACCGCTGCCGTCGCTGGTATTTAATATATTCTTTATAGCTACTGCCGGGCTTTACAGCACTTTTCTGCTCTTCCATTATTTTGAATACCGGCCGGTAGAGAATTTCTGGTTGCTGTATCTCTACTGCGCGGCCGCACTTTCTGCCATTTACCTGATCAAGTTTATCGGGCTCAAGATTATGGGCTGGATGTTTAATATCAGGCAGGCTGCGGACTCCTATATTTTCATCGTCTTTATTATCAATAAAGTGATCGGAATTTTCCTGTTGCCCTTCCTCGTTTTACTGGCTTTTACCACAGATCCGATCTATTCCGTAGCCCTTGTATTGAGTTGGGCAGGGCTTGCCTGCCTCTTTCTTTACAGGTTTGTGCTGGGCCTCACAGCCGTTCGTAATGAGGTCAGATTCAATCTATTTCACTTCATTTTATATATCGCTGCCGTAGAGGTTGCGCCCCTGTTCCTGATTTACAGAGTGTTGCTATTAGTATTTTAAGTAGAAAAACGTAACTTTGCGTCCAATTTAGCCGACCTAACATGGTAAAAAACGGGGACAAAAAGGCCGATATGCATAAGGTCAAATCGATTCAAAAAATCCTGATTACCCAGCCGCGACCGGAAAGTGATAAGTCGCCATACTTTGAGCTTACCCGCAAATACAACGTGGCGTTGGAGTTCCAGCCCTTCATCCGGCTGGAAGGGATACCGGCCCGGGACTTTCGCAAGCAAAAGATCGAAATACCCAATTTTACAGGGGTTGTTTTCACCAGTCGCAATGCCATTGACCATTTCTTCCGTACCTGCGAAGAAATGAAAGTGAGTGTTTCGCAGGATACCAAGTATTTCTGCATCACAGAAGCGGTGGCCCTGTATCTGCAAAAATTTATCCTGTATCGCAAACGCAAAGTGTTTTATGGCGCCGATGGCACCAACAAAAGCATGTTTGACGTGATCAACAAACATAAAGGCAACGAAAAGTTCCTGTATGTATGTTCTGAAAACCAGCAGGATAATGAGATCGTAAACTGGCTGAAGACAAACAATTGCGAATTTGCCCTGGCATTTATGTATCGTACGCAGAGCAATGATGTAAAGGATCTGCTTACCAGCACAGAATTTGATATCATCTGTTTCTTTACCCCGAGCGGTATTAAAAGCCTGTTTGATAACCTGCCCAAGTTTAAACAGAATGGTACCGTCATCGGTGCTTTTGGTGGCAACACCTTCAAGGCAGCGGAAGAGGCCGGACTGAAACTGGAGATCAAAGCTCCGCAACCACAGGCTCCCAGTATGGTGGCTGCACTGGACCGTTTTCTGGCAGAGATGCTGAAAAGTAAATAAGCGAATACTTCATAAACGAAAGGGATGACACCAGTGTCATCCCTTTTTTGTTTTACCGGGCAGGTCGTTTACACGAACTTTGGTGACTATGTCAAAGCAAACCAATCACCTGGCCGCACAAACCAGCCCTTACCTGTTGCAGCATGTGCATAACCCCGTGGAATGGTACCCCTGGAGTACTGAAGCACTGGAGCGTGCCCGTCGTGAAGACAAACCGATACTGGTCAGTATCGGCTATGCAGCCTGTCACTGGTGTCATGTGATGGAGCGGGAAAGTTTTGAAAACGCTGACACGGCGGGTTATATGAATACTCATTTTATTAATATAAAGATTGACCGCGAGGAGCGTCCCGATCTCGATCATATATACATGGATGCAGTGCAGGCCATGACAGGCAGTGGCGGATGGCCGCTCAATGTCTTTCTGACATCTGAACTGAAACCTTTTTATGGCGGCACCTATTATCCTCCGCAGCGGGTGCATAACCGTCCGTCATGGATGGAAGTATTGCAGGGTGTAGCCAGTGCTTACCGGGAGCGTCGCGAAGAGATCGAAACACAGGCGACTAACCTGACTGCGCACCTGCTCAATGCCAATAGTTTTGGATTAAAAACCGATACGAAAGCGGCTGACCTTTTGCAGCCTGCCCAGAATGAAGCCGCCTGTGCGGCACTACTACAGCAGGCAGACAGGGAATGGGGCGGCTTTGGCAGAGCGCCCAAGTTTCCTCAGACCTTTTCGATCCAGTACCTGCTCCGGTATTATCATCAGTCGCTGGTTGCTGCGAAAGGTAATCAGGAGGATCAACCGGAGTCGGCGAAAGCAGGATTGCAGCAGGCACTCCTTAGCCTCGATAAAATGATAACAGGAGGTATCTGCGACCAGCTGGGAGGCGGGTTTGCCCGCTATTCTACTGATACCGAATGGCTGGCGCCTCATTTTGAAAAAATGTTGTATGATAATGCGCTGCTGGTAAGTGTAATAAGTGAGGCTTACCAACTCACCGGTCAGGAAATGTACCGCCAGGTACTGGCAGATACTATCGGGTTTGTAGAAAGAGAGTTGTATCATCCCGATGGTGCTTTTTTATCGGCACTCGATGCAGATAGCGAAGGAGTGGAGGGAAAATTTTATGTATGGACTGCCGATGAGGTAAAGGAATGCCTGGGTGACGATGCGCCGGCGTTTTGCCGGTATTATGATATTACCCCGCAGGGCAACTGGGAGGGGCATTCTATCCTTCGGGTGCTGGAATCGCTGGAGACGGTGGCTGCCGGACTGAATATATCTCCGGAACAACTGGCGGAGATTGTAGAGAAAGGGAAGAAAAAACTGATGGAGCGGCGTAGTCAACGGGTGAGGCCACAACTGGACGACAAGGTACTGCTGGGCTGGAATGCGCTGATGAATACGGCCTGTTGTAAGGCTTATGCGGCTACCGGTGAATCGCATTACCGCGATCTGGCCGTTAAGAATATGGAGTTTTTGTGGGAGTGTTTTAAAGCCGGAGAGGGCGGATTTCACCATACCTGGAAAGCCGGGCAGGCTACCTTTCCAGCCTTTCTCGACGATTATGCCTTCCTGATCCAGTCGTTGCTGCATTTGCAGGAGGTTACCGGTCAGACCGGCTGGCTGGAGCGGGCGGCAGGATTGGCGAAACATGTGCTGCAGCATTTTGCGGAGGAAGCTGGTCCGTTCTTTTATTATACACCTGCGGGACAGCCGGATATTATTGTCCGTAAAAAAGAAGTGTACGACGGGGCTACGCCCTCCGGCAATGCAATAATGGCCGAAAACCTGTACCGGTTGAGCATCTTACTGGACCGGCCGGCCTGGCGCGAGCAGGCAGTGGCCATGATAATAGCCCTGGGTCAGGCAATAGTCAGGTACCCTGCATCGTTTGGTTGCTGGAATAATTTGTTGCTGGAAATGGTGTCGGGGACAGCCGAAGTGGCCATTTTGGGACAGGGATATGAGGAATTACGGGGAGAATTACTTAGGATTTTTTCACCATATAAAGTCCTCATGGCAACCGATGCGGCCAGCAATACGTTCCCTTTACTGGCCGGAAAGGCGGCTGGTAAACCGGCGCTGATTTATGTGTGCCGGGATTATGCGTGTCAACAGCCTGTAACTTCATCAGAAGCAGCTATATTGCTGATAAACAGGGGTGCAAAGCATAATTAATTTGCTGTCGTATACAATAAAACGGCCTCGTTATTCGTTAGAATATTTACGGCGTATAATCCGCTTTGGCTGCACAAATAAAAATTGTAACGTTGTGTATACGAACAAACCAAAATATTATATTTGCCCAATACCCTTTAAGTGTATGAAAATGAAAAACCCTACCTACGCACTCCTCGCGGTGGTGTGTCTAACCATGCTGTCCAGCTGCGGGATCCTGGGAAAAAAGAACAAAGGCGGTGCCCTGCCTAATGATGGCCAGGTGCACGGTATCTCTCCCGGTGATCGTTATGTACTCCCCAAGCCCCCCGGCATGGTGTATATTCCGCAAGGTACCTTTCACATGGGCCCCAGCGATGAAGATCCTGCTTATGCGTTCAGTTCGCGTAACCGATCCGTATCTATCAGTGGCTTCTGGATGGATGCTACTGAAATCACCAACAATGAGTATCGTCAGTTCGTATACTGGGTACGTGACTCTGTAGCTGCCCGTAAGCTCGGATATGTAAAATCCGATGCAGATGGCGTAGAGCGCGTAGACTGGCAAAAGATGAAGACGCTCAAATGGAGTGATCCCAAGGTGGTAGAAGCCCTGGCTGGTACCAACCTGATCCTTGCTCCGGAAGATCGCGTTTTCGGTAAAAAAGAGATCGATGTATCTCAACTGATCTACCATTCAGAAATCTTCGATCTGAAAGAAGCTGCCAAGCGTGAAAACGCCAGCAAGCCCCGCTCCAAATTTATCATTAGGAAAGACGAACCCATTTATCCCGATACGCTCGTGTGGATCCGTGACTTCACGTATTCTTACAACGAGCCTATGACAAAACGTTATTTCTCCCACCCTGCATTTGGCAACTATCCTGTAGTAGGGGTGACCTGGAAACAGGCTACTGCCTTCTGCGAATGGCGTACACACTTCCTGAATGCCTGGCTGGATGGTAAGAAACGTGTACAGGAGTCCGACTTCCGTCTGCCTACAGAAGCTCAATGGGAGTATGCAGCACGTGGCGGCCGCTCACAGTCCATGTTCCCCTGGGGTAACTATTATCCACGCAACAAGAAAGGGTGTCTGATGGCCAACTTCAAACCCGGCCGCGGTAACTATCCGGAAGATGGCGGTTTCTACACAGTACGTGCCGATGGCTACTGGCCCAACGATTATGGTCTGTACTGTATGTCAGGTAACGTGGCAGAGTGGACTTCTTCTATCTACTACGAAGGACGCAACAATTTCCAGCATGATATGAACCCCGATGTACGCTGGAATGCCAAAAATGACGATCCCCCGCTGATGAAACGTAAGATCATCCGTGGTGGTAGCTGGAAAGATGTGGCTTACTACCTGCAAACCGGTACCAGCACCTATGAGTATCAGGATTCTGCGAAGTCCTATATCGGCTTCCGCAGTGTAATCGACCTGCCAGCCGCTCCGCAGAAAGGTCGCCGCAGATAATAAAAGAATTTCTCATACTAAAGGGGTCGCCTGGCGACCTCTTTTTTTCCCTTGTGTACAACAATTTTCATATACGTTTCTCCGTTTTAGTTAAAATTTAATAAACTATCAAAAACGAACCCTTTATGAATTTCTTTAAATCCCACAAAGGTCAAGTAGTACTGAACTTCCTTTTCAGTTTTTTCGCCGCCGTGGTAATCTTCGCGGCAATGATGAAAATTCTTCACTGGCCTGGCGCTGACTACGCCATCATGGTGGGTCTGATTGCAGAAGCCATTGTGTTCCTGGTAATGGCCTTCCTGGTGCCCCCGCCCGAAGAACCCCATTGGCAACGTTATTTCCCTGAAATCAACGTTCACCCTGACCTGGATCCCAACTTCAAACCTACACCCCTTTCTCTCGGTGGTGGTAACTCTGGCAACCCCGCTCTCAGCAAAATGGAAGACATGCTGCGTGAAGCAGACATCACTCCTGCCAACCTGAACCGTCTGAGCGATGGTTTCAAAAAATTTGGTGGTACTGTTGAGAAAATGGCTGATATCACTGACGTGGTAGCTGCTACCGGCGACTACACTGCCAAAACAAAAGAAGCTGCCAATGCTCTTGGTTCAATGAAAGATGCTTACCTGGGCGCTGCTCAGAGCATCCAGCATTTCAACCATGCAGCTGATGGTACCAAACAATTCCACGAGCAGGTGCAGGTGCTGACCAAAAACCTTTCTTCGCTCAATACGATCTATGAGCTGGAACTGCAGGACACCAACAATCACCTGAAAGCAATGAATACATTCTACAGCAACCTGACCAAAGCTTCTGAAGCAATGCAGGGTAGCGTAGAAGATGCACAAAAAACCAAAGAACAAATTTCTCTGCTGGCAAATAACCTGGGCCGCCTGAACAATATCTATGGCAATATGCTCAGCGCTATGCAGGGTCGCAACTAATTAACTAACGGAATAAAGGGTTTGTTCTTTTCGATTTAATCCATATCCCGTGATTTTTGAAGTGTCACCATTTCTTACTAATCAACAAAAACCAAAATAGTCATGGCTTTACCACGTGAGCCCCGGCAAAAAATGATCAACATGATGTATCTGGTGCTGACAGCTCTGCTGGCACTGAACATCTCTGCTGAGATTTTGAATGCCTTTAAAACGGTAAACAGGAGCCTGGAGACCACCAACGTTACTGTAAATGCTTCTACTGAAACGATCATGAAATCGTTGAAGGAAAAGGTTACAGAAGATGCCACAAAAGAGCGCGCCAGCTACTGGCTGCCCAAGGCAGAACAGGTTGTAAGTCTCTCCGGATCTGTATATAACTATATTCAGGATCTGAAAGCCCGCATCGTTAAAGATGCCGGTGGTGATATTAAAGATCCCAGCAAAAAATTCAAGGAAGATAACCAGGATATTACTACTCACCTGATGGTTGAAAAAGGTGAGGGTAAAAAACTCTACGGCATGCTGGCACAATACAAAAAAGATGTGCTGGAAGTAGACCCTGAGATCAAATCCAAATTTGAAGGCAACCTCCAGATCGACCTGGAAAAACCGCCTACCACCAACAAAGGGAACAATACCTGGGAAGCCGCTTACTTCCGTATGGTACCCACTGTGGCTGCATTGACCATTCTGAGTAAATTCCAGAATGACATCCGCACTACAGAAAACAAAATTGTGGCAGAATGCCATAATAAAGTAGGTGAGGTAAAAGTGGTATTCGACTCCTATGCTGCTATCGTAGGTCAGAATTCCAACTACCTGATGCCTGGCGAAGAAGTAGAGATCAAAGCCGGTATCGGTGCCTTCAGTAAAGCTGCCAAACCCATTATCTCTATCGGTGGTGCAACTGTACCCCTGGGAGAAGAAGGTTTTGCCACACACAAGATTCCCGGTGGCGGCATTGGCAACCACGTTGTACCTGTAAAGATTTCTTATTTCAATCAGATTACAGGCAAACAGGAAGAAGTGACCCGCAATATTGAATATAAGGTAGGTCAGGCCAACGCCTCTATCGCCCTCGATGAAATGAATGTACTCTACGTAGGTTACCCCAATAAAGTGAGCATTGCCGCCAGCGGTGGTGGTGATGATCGCGTAACAGCTACTATCACAGGTGGCGACGGAAGCCTGCAGAAAGTAGGTCCCGGTAAATATGTTGCCAGCGTTAAAAGTGTAACAGATGATTGTAAGATCACTGTAAGCGTGGATGGTAAAGTAGCCGGTGTATCTCAGTTCCGCGTGCGTACCATTCCTCAGCCTGTAGGTACTGTAGGTGCCTATGTCAGCGGTGCAAGCGTTCCCGCCGGCGCCTTCAAAGCACAGGCAGGTGTGGGTGCATATATCAAAGACTTCCCGCTCAACCTGAAATATAGTGTTGTCAGCTTTGTAATCACTGCCGATGATCCTTCTTCCGGTGATATCGTGGAAGAAAGATGTACAGGTAACTTCTGGAGCCCCGGTGCACAGCGCCTGGTTAAAAACCTGACTGCTGGCCGTACAGTTACAATTGATGATCTGAAGGCTCAGGGACCTGATGGTCGTGTGCAATCGCTGCCTTCACTGGTATATTATATCAAATAAATTGAATGGAGATGAAAAGCCTTGTTGTTAAATCGTGTTTATTGATCGCTTTTGGTGCCCTGGTGGCTGCAGATGCTAATGCCCAGCGTGGAGGAGCCCGCCGCCGTACCTCATCCGGTACGCCTGTGCAGGAAACTCCGCAGCAGCAGACAAATAACAACGCACCTGTAAATGCCAACCCCTACGGTAATATTCCTATCGTGGTGGATACGACATCGGGAGATGTAAAAGGAACACCATCGTTGAGAAACGATAATGCCTTTGACAAATCATTTGTCAACGATCGCACCCCTCTGCCTTATGAGCATCTTCGTGTAGACGATGCCCTTTTTGCAGAGAAAGTATGGCGCGAGCTGGACCTGCGTGAAAAAATGAACCAGGCATTCCGTTACGAAGCCATGGGTGATGGCGGTGGAAGTGAAATGTTTATCAACATCCTGATGGAAGCAGTTTCATCAGGGGCTGTAGTCGCTTTCGAAGACGAACGTTTCAGCACGCCCAAAACAGTTCAGTCAATTCAGGAGCAGACGCAGGGTTCAATGGACACCGTACCCCAGGTAGATCCGTTGGATCCCAGCAAAGTGCTGCGTTATGTAGTAACCCGCTCCAGCTTTGACCCCAAAACGGTGATGAAGCTGCGTATTAAAGAAGAATGGGTATTTGACCGCGAGTCAAGCCGCATGTACTGCCGCATCCTGGGTATAGCACCCCTCAAATCACAATTCTTCCCCAATGGTGAGGAAAGACCCGGAGCAACCCCGTTGTTTTGGGTGTATTATCCCGACCTGCGCCCCATCCTCGCCAAACGTGAGGTGTATAACCCCAAAAACATGGGTAACAGCCGCATGACCTGGGAAGAGCTGTTTGAGAGCCGTATGTTCAGCAGCTACATCATTAAGTCTACTTTTGATAACGCCTCTAACCGTGCCATCCGCCAGTATATCAAGGACCCCATCCTGGCCCTGCTGGAGGGAGAGAATATCAAAGAGAAAATCTTCAACTTCGAACAGGATCTGTGGTCTTATTAAGGCCCGGGATACCCCCTGCAAAAGCATAGTAAAAATCCCCGCCTTTGGCGGGGATTTTTTTATTCAAGAAACTCATTCAGAATTGTTTAAAAAAAATAACAAAAAACAGGCGAAGGCTATAGGAATATGAGATAATTGTTGTATTTTCGTCTCGGTTTTTCATAGGATATTGGATTTTAAAAACGGGGCTGGATTTCTATCCTGGCCCCATTTTTTTTGTTCTTATTTGTCCTTTTCCATATCCATGTCGGGATGGAAATAGCGGAAAACCAGCAATGCTTTTGCCGCTCCCAGCACAGCCTGCAACTCTTCGAGGCTCTTTTCCTTTACATTTTTTACCGAACGGAATGTTTTCAACAACTGATCAGCAGTGGCCTTGCCAATACCGGTAATTTCTTCCAGTTCATTTTTAAAAGTGCCCTTACTTCTTTTCTGCCGGTGAAAGGTGATACCAAACCGGTGCACTTCGTCCCTGATACGACGGATCAGCTTGAGACTCTCACTGTTATAAGGTAGTTTGAGCGACTCCTGATCACCGGCAAAGAATATTTCTTCCACATTTTTGGCGAGCCCTACCAGGGTCGATTCGCCTTCGAGCCCCAGCTCCTGTATGGCCTCCAGCGCAGCACCCAGCTGGCCCTTGCCGCCGTCAATAATAATGAGTTGGGGAAAAGGCAGTCCCTCATCGCGCAGGCGTTTGTAACGTCGCATAACGGCCTCTTTCATCGAGGCGAAGTCATTGATGCCGGTGACGCTTTTGACGTTGAAATGCCGGTAATCGGCCTTACTGGATTCCCCATTGCGAAAGCAGACCATGGCCGACACGGGGTAACTGCCATGGAAGTTGGAGTTATCAAAACATTCAATATAAACGGGAAGCTCCTGCAGTTGCAGGTCCTTCTGCATCTGCTCCAGTACCGGTATCATATCCTTTTTGATCCCCAGCCTCAGGCGGGCTTTTTGTTTCAGCTCGTCGAGAAAATATCCCGCATTTTTCTCCGACAACTCCAGCAGCTTTTTTTTATCGCCTGCTTTGGGAATAGTGAGCTGTATACCTTCTTCGGGATATTCGATGGGGAAAGGCACAACGATCTCGGGCGAATCGCTGTTGAATGTGCTGCGCAGGCGACCGATCGAAAAGGCCAGCACCTCATCTGCCGGTTCGTCGAGATGTGTTTCTACCCGCGTGGTATGTGTCTGTACAACGGTACCATTACGTACCTGCAGAAAGTTTACAAAAGCGGCATCTCCTTCCCTGAGCAGAGAAAATACATCCAGGTCGCCGGTACGGGCACCTACTACCACACTTCTGGCCTGATAGTTTTCCAGGAATTCGATTTTCTTACGTACCAGTTCGGCTTTTTCAAAAGCAAGATCTGCTGCCAGGATCTTCATTTCATCTCTGAAATGTTTCATTACCGGGGCCAGGTTGCCCCGAAGCAGATTTTTAAGCTGATCCAGGTTCTCCTGGTAATCGGCGGCCGTTTGATGTCCCTCGCAGGGACCCTTGCAGTTGCCGAGATGATATTCGAGACAAACCTTGAATTTGCCGGCACTGATATTCTTCTCCGTAAGATTGAGTGAGCAATTGCGGAGCGGGATCGTATGCCGGGTAAACTCGATCAGCTCGCGTACTTTTTTTACCGAAGTGTAAGGACCCAGGTATTCTGAGCCATCTGCCTCGCGGTGGCGGGTCAGAAATACACGGGGGAATGGCTCTTTTTTAATGACGATATAAGGATAGGTCTTATCGTCTTTGAGATTGATATTGAAGATGGGCTGAAACTCCTTGATGAGTGAGTTTTCGAGCAAAAAAGCATCTTGTTCCGAATTGACAATAGTAAACTCAATACGCCTGATACGACGCACCAGTTCATGTGTCTTGTAGTTGGCCAGGTTTTTATTGAAATAAGAGCTAACCCGCTTACGGATATTTTTTGCCTTACCTACATAGACCAGCTCACTGGCCTCATCAAAGTATTTATAGATGCCGGGCTGTTGCGGAAGGCCTGATGCAATATGTTGAAATTCGGCAGCTGTCATTAGTCAGGGTCACAGTCCCCAGTCAACCTTTACAGTGGTCACTGTTTCGGGTTTTCCGTTTTCCTGCGTGATGGTCGTGATCAGGAAACCCTGATCGGCATTCCAAAGCATTCGTTTCTGGACAGAACTGTTTTTCTTGTTGAGCAGGGTGTTAATAATAATGTTTTTAACCTTATCACCATCCAGAGAGGGTTTGATCAGGATTTCCTGGCTCTGGATCAATTCATCTTCCTTATCCAGGGGATCCTGTCTTATAATGGCAAGGCCGAGGCTTTCGTCGTAGTTTGTCGTCTCCCGGAAGCGGGAAGCATATTTGGGCAACGAAATGTCTGGCAATGCGAGAAAATCGGCCACTAACGTTTTGAATTCTTCGCGGTTGATAAAAATGGTATCAGTATGTGTGCTGTCACGCTGTTCGTAACGGCGAATGGGCACTACACTACTGTCGACCGCCGCAATCTGGCTTTGCAGGATAGGAAGAACGGGAAACAGCTTTTCCTCATTAACCGGTTTTTTCTCTTTACACCCGGACATGAATGCCAGGATAGCCAGCAGGCTCAATATACTGAATAGGCGCATAAGGGGATTGTCTTTGTCAGATAGACTGCAAAAATAAATCAATTGTGATGATTTTACCGGCAATGCTCTATGCCTGATCAGGGATTGATAGACATACCGATCTTCAGACCAAAATCAAAGAGATTTTCCTTAACCGGGTATTTGTTCTGGAAGCTGGAGAGCCACTGGTAACGTACCTGGGGTCCAATCTGCCATTTGGTATGGCCCTTGCCATAGTTGACAAAAGCTTCAAATCCGGTACTCACATTTACATGGCGGATAAGCCAGGGCACTTTTGCGTAGTTCTTATAATCTGTGGAGATAAGATAAGCACGGTCGCTCAGCACATACGTAGGCTGAACAGTACCGGCTATGCCAACACTGGTTTTCTTCTTGTTACCAAACAGGATCACTTCTGCACCGATGGGAACGGAAACAGAGAAGTAATAATTTTTCAACCAGTCTGATCTGTAACCGTTCTGGCTGCGGTAGCGGGTCCAGGTAGCTACCGTTGTGCTGGCCGGGTCATCGAGGCTGATCACTGCTACTTCTGCGGGGTAAGCAAATGCCTTGATGTCGTAGCGGTTTACATTGAACTGCAGACCTGCACGCAGGTTGATGTTACGCGCCAACGGGTAACGGGCCATTACACCCAACTGGAAGCCGAGATCGGGCTTATGGGTAACTGCTTTATTTACATCCTTCGTTTGGGCAAAGGGATAAGGAAGCCCGGGAGAAGGAGTGCCATTGAATGATTTATTCTGCGTGAGACGGCGATAGCTGATAGTGGGTGTCAGGAACAATTGCCATTGCACACGTGCCGGACGCGGTTTGTAGCTATTGGTAATATTTTCGGCACTAAACAACAGGGGTATATTCCTTTGTCCTGCATCTGCATTTTTAACAGCTGCGCTGGTAAAATGAAAATCGGCCTGTTTGGCAGCCGGATCTTCTTCCTGGCGGATAACAGGGGTTTCATTCAGTGCCAGGGTTCTTTCTCCGTTAGCCAGATTCTGCTCGCTCTTGCGGCTTGCGGCAGCAAGCTGCGGTGCAGGCATCCGTACCGGTTCATTGTCGGTCACTGCTGCGGGGTCAGCCGCTACAGCCTGTATGGCAGATTCTTCAAAATTATTGAGGAAGGGTGCACGCAGACTTGAAGTAGCTGTTGCCGTATTGTTGACAGCCGAAAGTTCTTCATCGGTCTGTTGCTGATCAAAGCGAAGTAATTTTCGGAGTTCGTCACCTTCTTTTTCTTTAGTCACGGCCGCTACTGCCGGATCGGCAGCATCTGGGGTAGTGCTGATTTGTGTAAATGAAGGAGCTGAAGCAATATTTTGTTTTTTGGAAGTAGGGTAGCTGCGCATTACCAGGGTAACCGCTCCGCCTGTCATCAGCAGTAAAAATGCCAGACCAAAGCCATACCATCTTCTGCGTTTATGCAAGGAATTATGTACCCCCTTCCATACCTTTTCGGAAGGGAACATCCGGTACTGATCAGCATATTCCTGCACATACCGCTCAAAGTCCCTGTTACTAAAATTCCTCTCCATAACCAGTTACTAATTTAGGATACGAACTACCGGTGGCTTACTGCTGCCAGCCAATCGATATCTTGTTTTGGTTTCTGCATGATCTTCTTGCGTACCAGAATATCTTCCAGCATTGCCTTGGCCCTTGTGTACTGGCTGCGGCTGGTGCTTTCTTCTATATCCAGCATACCCGCAATTTCCCGGTGGCTGTACCCCTCAACCGCATAGAGGTTGAGTACGGTTCTGTAACCTATGGGAAGTAGTCGTATACATTCTACCACCTGCTTGGCCTGGATAATGGCCGATACACTTTCTTCACGGATCTGCATGCTGGTGGCATGAATGATATCTACACTTTCATTGAACTTTTTATTCTTCTTCAGGATGTTGATACAGGTATGCACGATAATGCGCCTGATCCATCCTTCAAATGCTCCTCTGTTTTCGAACGTATGCACCTGCAGGAATACTTTGATGAAACCTTCCTGCAGCATATCCTCCGCGTCTTCCCGGCTATGTGCATAGCGGTAACACACCGCCAGCATTTTGGAACTGTACCTGTTGTACAACTCCCGCTGAGCAGCCGGATCATTGTTCATGCATCCTTTCAGAAGGGCTTCTTCGGTCATATTTCCCGTTTGGCTGCCTGTAATTTAGACAATTTTAGCTTACAAAAGCTGCATGGGCGACAAAAAAACAGGCCCTCAGGGGGCCTGTTTTGGTCGAATAAGACTATCGATGGGGTATCGTGCTTTCAGTGTATCGCGGAGGGCATCTGCCCAGGAAATGAGCGTATTCTTCTCTGCCTCCGTCAGTTTGGCGTCTTTATGGATCCAGGTATAGGAGTTCAGCGGCATTTCTCCTTCCTTTACCTGCTCGGCTATTTCCTCGAGCTTATGATATTGATAACGAAGGCTGCGGTTGCTGTATTCGTCGAGGTTCAGCTCTTTTTTTCCGTCATTGACGTGATCGGTCATCCACCAGTCGACGGGCTGCAGTTTGGCATACCAGGGATAGCGGGTATTGTTGCTGTGGCAGTCATTGCAGGCTTTCTGCAGTATCTGGTTCACATTGTCCGGAACGGGCAATACCGTAGTAATGTTATTGGGTTGTGCTCCCTCCGATTGATTCTTTTTAGGATGAATAAACTGGATGATGAGCAGTGCTGCCAGCAGCACAAGCAGGATTTTTTTGATCATGGCGGCGCTTATTTTCTCCTGAATTTAGGCATTATCTGTGAGGATTTCGCCAGTCATTGCAGCAGGGATGGGCAGTTGCATCATATGCAGGATGGTCGGGGCGATATCGCCCAGTTTGCCCGGCTTCAATGTACCCTTCCATTCGTTATCAATAACAAAGAAGGGCACCAGGTTGAGCGTATGAGCTGTATTGGGCGATCCGTCTTCATTTATCATATAATCGGAGTTGCCATGATCTGCAGTAAGGAAAATAGTGTATCCATTGGCCAGGCCGGTGGTCACTACCCTTTCTACACATTTATCAACTGTTTCCACGGCTTTGATAGCGGCTTCCCAGATTCCGGTATGGCCCACCATATCTGCATTGGCATAATTGATACAGACAAAATCGGCTGCTTTCTGCTCCAGTTGTGGCAGCAGCGCATCGGTGAGTTCATAGGCACTCATCTCCGGTTTCAGATCGTAGGTCGCCACTTTGGGTGAAGGTACCATAATACGGCTTTCTCCTTCAAAAGGCACTTCGCGTCCACCGCTGAAGAAGAAGGTCACATGCGGATACTTTTCCGTTTCCGCCATACGGATCTGTTTTTTGCCATTATCCTGCAGCACTTCGCCCAGCGTCTGGCGCAGGTCATCGTTTTCAAAGATCACATGTACATCTTTAAACTTGTGATCATACTGCGTCATGGTAGTATAATCCAGTTTGAGCTTATACATATTGTATTCGGGGACATCGGTTTGTGTAAGCACTTCGGTGATCTCGCGACAGCGATCGGTACGGAAGTTGAAACAGATCACTGCATCGTCCTGGCTGATCGATCCCAATGGCTGCTGCGCTTCATTGATGATGACGGTGGGTTTGATGAATTCATCGGTAATGCCGGCAGCATAGGATTTCTCAACGGCTTCAATCGCATCGGTTGCTTTCTCGCCTGCGCCATTTACCAGCGCATCGTAAGCCAGCTTTACCCGCTCCCAGCGTTTGTCGCGATCCATGGCATAGTAGCGGCCACTTACGCTGGCAATACGTCCGACCGAAGTATTGAGATGTGCCTGTAGCTCTGTGATAAATCCGAGCCCGCTTTTGGGATCACAGTCGCGGCCATCTGTGAAAGCGTGGATATATACTTCTGAAAGCCCGTGTTGCTTGCATACGTCTACGATGGCTTTGAGATGGTTGATATGTGAATGCACGCCGCCATCGCTCACGAGTCCCAGCAGATGCAGTGCCTTACCATTGTCTTTGGCATATTGAATAGAACGCAACAGTTGTGGATTTTTCGCAAAAATGCCTTCCCGTACAGCTACATTGATACGCTGCAGTTCCTGGTAGACAATGCGCCCGGCACCGAGGTTGAGGTGACCTACTTCCGAGTTGCCCATTTGCCCATCGGGCAGCCCCACGGCTTCACCACAGGTGACGAGGGTAGTATGCGGATAAGGGTCATAGAGTGAGCGGGTAAAAGGGGCGTTGGCATGCTGAATGGCATCGGCAGATGCAACTTTCCCGAGTCCCCAACCGTCCATTATGATCAGAATTACTTTTTTAGGTTCCATGAATTTAAAACATTGATTTTTAATAAAAATAATGGGATCAGACAGGTTTTAACCAGTTGAACCGGCAGGCTGTTCAGATGGCAGGCGCAATGTACAGGAAGATAATGGGTATAAATTCACTCATTATCAGGTAACAATGCGCTGTAAAACTACAGATCATTCCTATATTTCAGAGCGAAAGGTTTAAAACTGGGTGATTTTGTTATTTTAGTATCGGTTTTAACTACTTTATCAAAAACAGGCACGATTATTTACTAATAACCTATGAAAAAAAGATTATGAAAGCACTTATAACTTCTTTTTTACTGGTTGCCTTTGTCGGGTTTTCGTCTTTTACAGACCAAAACGCGATCGATAGTGTTATCAGCGCATTGCGTGCTGGTAATGCAACCGAACTCTCCAAATATTTTGATGACAACGTGGAACTTACTCTTCCCGTCAAAAGCGATAGCTATAGCAAAGCCCAGGCACAGGTGATCGTAAAAGATTTTTTTGCGACCAATGGTGTAAAAGGGTTTGACCTGAAACATAAAGGCGATTCACCCGGTGGTCATTATTGCATAGGTACATTGCAGACCAAATCGGGCAGTTTTCGGGCACACGTATTCCTGAAGACCCGGGGCAATAAGGAAGTCGTAAAAGAGATCCGTTTTCAGTCTATTCAATAAAACTACTTCATCATTTAGTTTATAGCGGGATACGGTTATTCCCTTTGTGAAGGGTACGCTCTGCCAGTTTATCCCTGTATCTTATTTTGACAGGCCCCGCTTCTGCAGCATGCACAGTAAGGGTCTGCAGTACTCCATCTTTCCACTGCATATCGATACTGTATCCACCGCGGGCACACAATCCTGTTATGCTGCCGGCAGGCCATGTATCGGGCAATGCGGGCAACAGGTGAATTTCATTGTTCTGGGATTGCAGCAGCATTTCTGCGATGCCGGCGGCACCGCCAAAATTGCCATCGATCTGAAAAGGCGGATGCGTGCTCAACAGGCTGCTCAGCGTGCTTTTTTCCAGCAATGACTGTACCTGCTCTCCGGCTTCATTGCCATTTAACATCCGTGCATAAAAATTAATGATCCAGGCTTTGCTCCAGCCGGTATGACCTCCTCCGTTGGCCAGGCGCCGTTCTATTGTTTTTTGTGCAGCGGTAAACAACTCCGGTGTATGTAATGAGATCAGGTTGAGTGGATATAGTCCCAGCAAATGGGAGATATGCCTGTGTCCGGGTTCCACTTCTTCAAAATCTTCAACCCACTCCTGTATGGTTCCGTTTGAACCGATTTTAATAGGAGGCAGCTGGCGGGCAATGCTGTCTACCTTTGCCTGCAGCGCTGCGTCTGTATGCAGGATGCGGGCGGCTTCCGTAAAATTGGCAAACAATCCTTTTATGATTTCGATATCGATGGTAGCTGCATACGACAACTGCGATCTCTCTTTGCGATTGCTGCCGGGTACAAAGAATGCATTTTCGGGCGAGTGAGAAGGGTTGGTGACGAGATAACCTTGCGGTGACCGGATCAGGAAGTCAAGGACAAACTCAACCGATCCCTTCATGACGGGATAGGCTATTTCTTCGAGGTATTTTTTGTCGCGGGTAAACTCATAATGCCTGTATACCGGAAAAGTCATCCAGGGGCCGGCCATGGGAGATACACCCCATACACCGTCTGCCACACCAGTGCGGCCGTACAGATCGGTAAGATGGTGGAGCGTCCATCCACGGGCATTGTACATTTCTTTGGCAGTTGCTGCGCCCGGCACCATCAGTTTTTGAACAAATCGTGCCAATGGCAGGACGGTTTCGGGCAGGTGGCCTGTTTCCGCAGGCCAGTAGTTCATCTGCAGATTGATGTTGGTATGAAAATCGGCATTCCAGGGTGCTTTGTACAGGTCGTTCCAGATACCCTGCAGGTTGGCAGGCAGGCGACCCGGACTGCGCGAAGAGCCCATCAGGAGATACCGGCCAAACTGGTAGTACAACACAATTAATCCCCGGTCAAGGGCACCCGCCTTTACCTTTTCCAGCCGCTTGTCGGTAGGTATACTGTCGTTTGCCCGGTCTCCCAAATCAAATTGCACCCGGTCAAAATAACGGCGGTGATCTTTTATGTGTTCTGTCTTCAGCGCAGCAACGGAGAGAGTGGCAGCTTTGCCCAGTTTGTTTCTGCAAATGGCCAGCGGATCGATAGTGGGATCCGTATCCAGCAGGTCGATGTTGTAATCGGTAGCACCCGTAATGGCGATGGTAATATTTTTTGCTGACTGTATATGGTAGGTTGCAGCTGTATCGTTGACGGTGCTGGTGATTTTTCCGTCAGTGGCCAGTATTTTCATAACGCCTGCAAAACGCATGTGTCTGCCTCCGGGACCTGCCAGCGAATCTTCCCGGTCGTTGATCTGTCCGGTATAATACAGCAGATTGTTTTCGGCTCTGTAAACGTCCACATCGTATTGTCGCAGAAATGCCAGGGAGAGCTTCAAAGGCTTGTGCGCACTGATGCTGACAATGATCACATCTTTTGGCGCAGAAGCATATACTTCCTGTTTTATAAAGTTGTCTGCCACGACAAATTCTGTTGTAGCAATGCCAGTGTTCAGGTTGAGTGATCTTTTGTACCGGGTTGCCGTACCTGCATGTTCGTAATGAATATAGAGGTTTCCCAATGGCTGGTACGAACGTACACGTGGCGGCGTGCCTACCATGTATCTTGTGCTCAGATCGAGTGCTTTTGTGTATTCTCCGCTGAAGATGGCGGTTTGTATTTCAGGCAGATGCTCTGCTGCTTTTTTATTGTTGTTATTGATCTTGCTGCCGGCCCATACACTCTCTTCATTCAACTGGATGAGTTCATCGGTGCTGCGGCCAAATACCATGGCTCCCATCCGCCCATTACCTACCGGCATGGCTTCTGTCCACTGGGCGGCAGGCTGCGTATACCATAACCGTAGATCTTTTGATTGGGTCAGCGCCGGTAATGGCGCCAGTAAAACGAAAATGATCAGAAACGACCGCATATGCAAATGAGTTTAATCGGCTTGCTGAAATTAAAGGGTTTACCTTAAAAATCAGTACGGGGCATGGTCAGGTTTTTCCTGTGCCTGCATATGGAATGCCTATTTTTGCAACTATGAGTTTTGACAGTCAATTACAGCACCTGATTGATGAAGCCCTGCGCGAAGATGTAGGAGACGGAGATCATTCCACACTGGCCAGCATTCCGCCCAGTGCACGGGGTAAAGCCGTATTAAAGATCAAGGAAGCAGGCATACTGGCCGGTGTGGCCGTTGCCGAAAAGATATTCCGCTACAAAGATCCGGGTGCCGCTTTTCAACTGCTCAAAGACGATGGTGAGCCTATGCAACCGGGAGACCGTGCCTTTGAAGTGGAAGCGGCTGTTCATACTATTCTGCAGTGTGAGCGGCTCGTGCTTAACTGTATGCAGCGGATGAGCGGTATTGCCACACTTACCCATCAGTATACAGAAAAACTGCATGGCTACCGTACCCGCCTGCTGGATACCCGCAAGACCACACCCAATTTCAGACTTCTTGAAAAAGAAGCGGTACGCATTGGCGGTGGCGTCAATCACCGGTTTGGCCTGTACGACATGATCATGCTCAAAGACAATCATATCGATTACTGTGGTGGTATTACGAAAGCTATTGAACGCAGCTGGGCCTATGTACAGGAAAAAAAGCCGGGCCTCAAAATTGAAATTGAAACCCGCAGCCTCGACGATGTGAAAGAGGTGCTGGCACATGGTAAGGGAAAGGTATTCCGTATCATGCTGGACAATTTCAACCCCGCACAGATATCCGAAGCACTGGCATTGATCGATGGCGAGTTTGAGACAGAGGCCAGTGGGGGTATAAACCTGAATAATATTGAAGAGTATGCCCGTACCGGTGTTGATTATGTATCTGTAGGGGCATTGATACACCAGGCGCGAAGCCTTGATCTCAGCCTGAAGGCCATCCCGTCTTAATGTGTATACCAACAGGCGTTTATCATTATTAATTGCAGTAACTTAACTGTCATGAGTAAAAAGAATAAGCCCGACAACAGGGGCTTTGTATATAGCACCGATCCCAATTTCAGTTTTGAACCGGAGCAGGAGGCGCAGGAAACCTTACCGCCTGCCCAGCAGCGGCTGCGTGTGCGGCTGGATACCAAACAGCGGGCAGGCAAAGCAGTCACGCTGGTAGAAGGTTTTGTGGGCTCCAAAGAAGATATGGAAGCATTGGGGAAGAAACTGAAGAATCTGTGCGGCAGCGGCGGCTCAGCCAAAGACGGAGAAATAATAGTGCAGGGCGATCACCGGCCCAAAGTGGTGCAATGGCTGATCAATAATGGCTATAAGCAGACGAAACAGGCGGGAGGGTGAGAAAGAGTATAAAGGGTATAAAGAGTTTAAAGGGTATAGTAAAAAACACCTTTTAAACTCTTTATACCCTTTATACTCTTTAAACTCGTTTACTGCCCCTGCGCTAAGCTATACGCTTTCTTATCTCCCCACATATTCAGCAGCTCAAGTGAACATATTTTAAAATTACCACTGAGGCTTACATAAAGTCCGATCACATCCTGCTGATTGAGCGGTGAGCCATCGATACTTTCGAAACGTACATTGTACTGGTTGACCAGGTTGGTATATACAGAGCCGGTTGGCCATACCTGTGTACCCCGGTTGCTGATGCTTACCAGGTTAAACTTCACGCCGGCATGACGCTGGCATTTGTGAGCAATAGCCACTGGCTGTTCATCGCTTTCGATAAAGAGGTCAACACCCACAATACTTTCCGGCGCTGATTCTTTAGACACCATCATGGAGTTTTGTTCCAGTTTGAACGGTGTGGGGGTACCGGGTTTGTTGGGTATAATGGGTTTGGCACCTACTGCAGGCTCCTTACCAAAGTTGGCAATGATGGCATCGGCAAATTCGGTAGTGTTTACAGCAGGTTTGCTGCGGTCACCAAAGTCGCCGGTATGTACACCGCTTTCCAGGGTATACAACAAGGCATTTTCTATAATAGCGGCATTTTCGGTAAGACCTACGTGGCGCAGCATGGCAATACCACTCAGGAGCAGGGCTGTGGGATTGGCGATGTTCTTGCCGGCAATATCCGGAGCTGTGCCGTGTACTGCTTCGAAGATGGAAATATGATCGCCAATATTGGCAGAAGGAGCAAATCCCAGGCCACCAACCAGGCCGGCACAAAGGTCGCTCACAATATCGCCCTGCAGGTTGGTGAGTACTACCACATCAAAGGTATCGGGGCGTGTGACGAGCTTCATACACAGATCATCTACGATGATATCATCTGCTTTCAGCTCGGGAAATTCTTTGGCAACTTCATAAAAGCACTCCAGGAAGAGACCATCAGTAAGCTTCATGATATTGGCCTTATGACCGCAGGTAATACGGAGGGCTTTTTTCTGACGGGCCATTTCAAAAGCATAACGGATCACCTGCATACTGCCGGGGCGGGTGATGAAACGGCGGCTCAGTGCCACATCGTGCGTAAGCATATGCTCGATGCCACCATAGGTGTCTTCAATGTTTTCCCGTACTACCGTAATGTCGATAGGGATACCGGCCTTACTGAAAACAGTGTCTACACCATGCAGGCTCTGGAAGGCACGTTTGTTGGCAAACGTATTCCAGGTCTTACGTGCTGTAACGTTGATGCTTTTTACTCCTTTGCCCTTGGGGGTCTCCATGGGGCCTTTAAAAAGCAGGCCCAGCGACTCAATGGTCTGGCGGGCTTCGGGAGTCATTCCGTTGTTGAAGCCTTTGTCAAACACCCATTTTCCCATGTCCACAAACTCATATTCCAGGGGTGTCTCGTTGGCAGTAAATATCTTAAGGACCGCATCCATGATCTCTGGACCGATACCATCTCCTTTGGCTACAGCTATTTTCATATTGAAATAAAAATTAAGAGGTGCTTTGAAGGCGCAAAGTTACGTCATGAAGTTGTAAGTAGTAAGTTATAAGTTTTAAGTTATTGATTGTCCGTCAACTACCTGCTGTCATCTGCCCACTGTCAACTGTCCACTATCCACTGGTAACTCTGACCACTTTTTCTTATTTTTACTAAAACTGATTGGTATGAACAGTATCATCTCCGAAGGAGTACAGGTGAGTGTGGAGACTTTTTATCAGCCGGATTACAACAATCCGATCCAGTCAGAGTTCATGTTTGCGTACCGCATTACGCTCGAAAATCACAACGTATTTCCTGTTCAGCTTCATCGTCGTCACTGGTTTATTTTCGACAGCAATGGCAGTCACCGCGAAGTGGAAGGTGAAGGGGTGGTGGGCAAACAACCCGTTATAGAACCGGGCGAATCTTATCAGTATATCAGCGGGTGTAACCTGCGTACCGAAATGGGAAAAATGAAAGGCTCTTATCAAATGGAAAATCTGCATACCCGCCAGATGTTCCGGGTAGATATTCCTCCGTTTGAGATGATCGTACCGATGAAAAACAATTAGTGTAGTTGACAGTTGATAGTGGACAGTAAGAAAAGTCTTAAAACTTACCACTTATAACCTTCTACCTCTCACCTTCAACCTTACCTCGGCTTGTATTTCGCTCCCTCCAGTATCTGCTCAGCCGGCATTTTCATGATTTCATCGATACTCTTTTTCGCATTGGCGTCTGCATATTTGCGAATGATCTGACGGCCAAACCAGGGGCCGATATTGCCGGGTGAATATTCCTGGGAAAGACTTTGGGTAAAGGGGCTTTCACCGATATAGTTCTGGATCACGCTGGGCTCCAGCGAGTACAATTGTTCGCTGCGGGTGATCAGGCTCCAGCTGTCTCCTTCGTTGGCCTGGCACCAGGCCAGTTGTTTGCCAGTATATCCTGTAATGATCGAATCTGGGGTCTGGGGCAGAAATTTGCCTACCAGCCACCAGCGTTTACCTTTTTCGATCATTTGCTCGATAAGCGGCTGGGTACGGCTTCTGTCGGGAAAAATATCATCGGCAATCTGCTTCATGATATCAGGCAGTATGTATTCTTTCGAAAAACGACGACTACGGTACAATGGCGCTACACGGGTCACAAAGTCCTCGCTTTGATATACGGAGTATTGCGGTCCCATGTAGAACTGCATAAAAAAACCGACCATATCCGGACCCATGAAAGCTGCAGTGTATTCGCCATTGTCCATACGCGCCAGATCCTGCATCGATTCAAGCCGGCCAAGTATGGGCACCAGCTGATGAGGCAGTTCATAAGCCGGGAAATAATATTTCACGTACCGGAAAGCTTTTTCCAGGTCCGACTTTATCTGTTTCATATCTCCAAAGACCTGCTGGGCAGAGTCGTATACAAAGCGGTAATGCTGCAGGAAAAGCCTGATCTCTTCCGGCTCGGCAGAGCCGATCACTGCCTGAAAATACATAGGCAGAAACTGGGGGTAGCCAGCCTGCAGTTGCTGCAACCCCTGTATGAGCTGATTGGTATCCAGGGAAAAGAAATCCCGGTCAAATCTTTTTTCCGTCAGGGAAACCTGTATGCCGGATACATCGGGTGCTTTCTCTTTTTGCTTGCAGGAAACGACCAGGATGACCGCTATCAGAAATGACAGGAAAATGGTTCGGTTGATACGCATGGTGACTAAACGTGCCGGTTATCAAATTGTTGTAGCTGCGAATGTAGGCAAGAAAACATTAGCGTAATTTTGAGACTATGAAGATCGCCCTCGCTCAGCAAAACTATCATATCGGCAATTTTGAAGCAAACACGAGTAAAATAATAGCAGCTATCAGGCAGGCAAAGCAGGATGGTGCAGACCTCATCGTTTTCTCCGAACTGGCTGTGTGCGGATATCCCCCGCGCGATTTCCTGGAGTTTGAAGATTTTATCCAGCAATGTTATGCCGCCATCGATCGCATCAGACAGGAAGCAGATACGATCGGAGTACTGGTAGGATCTCCCGCACGCAATCCGCGCAAAGAAGGGAAAGACCTGTACAATGCAGCTTTTCTCCTGTATGAAAAAGAGATAAAAGCCGAGGTGCACAAGACCCTGTTGCCCAACTACGATGTATTTGATGAATACCGGTACTTTGAACCGGCCGACAGTTGGAATGTGGTCGTATTCAAAGGCCACCGTATAGCCGTTACTATCTGTGAAGACATCTGGAATATGGGTGAAAATCCATTGTATAAGATCACTCCCATGGAGGAACTTGTCCGGTTTTCTCCCGACCTCATGATCAACCTGTCTGCTTCGCCCTACAACTATGCACAGGATATTGTGCGCAACAGCCTCGTAAAGGCGCATACACTGAAATATGGCTTGCCGATGTTTTACTGCAATACAGTAGGCTCGCAGACAGAGATTGTTTTTGACGGAGGCAGCCTTGTATACGACAGTAAAGGCAATTGCCAGGGGGAAATGAAATACTTCGATGAAGACTATCGTGTATTTGATCTCGAGGCAATGGAGCAGGCAGCCTCTGGTGAAGCGGTTGCCGGCGGGCCGGTTTATTTTTCGGCAATGGATGTAGGTGCCGGCGACGACACCATCAGCTATCTTACCGGTGAAAAGAATATTGAGGAAATATACCAGGCGCTCATATTGGGTATCAGGGATTATTTTGGAAAAATGGGTTTCAAAAAAGCTATCCTGGGATCCTCGGGTGGTATTGACAGCGCTGTCACACAGGCGCTGGCAGTAGCTGCACTCGGTAAGGAAAATGTACGCGCCATACTGATGCCTTCGCCTTACTCCAGCGACCATTCCGTAAATGATGCCGAGATACTGAGCCGCAACCTGGACAATCCTTACGACATAGTGCCTATCCGGAATATTTATGAATCATTTCTTTCCGAACTCAAACCCATCTTTGGCGATTTGCCTTTCAGTATTGCTGAAGAAAATATACAAAGCCGTACCCGCGGCAACCTGCTGATGGCTATTGCCAACAAGTTTGGTTATATACTGCTCAATACATCCAACAAAAGTGAACTGGCTACAGGCTATGGTACTTTATACGGCGATATGGCTGGCGGCCTGGGAGTGCTGGGCGATCTGTACAAAATGCAGGTCTATGCCCTGGCGCGGTATATCAATCGGGAGCGGGAGGTCATTCCTGTCAACATTATCGAAAAAGCGCCGTCGGCAGAATTGCGGCCCAACCAGAAAGACAGCGACAGCCTGCCGGAGTATGATCAGCTGGACCGGGTACTGTTTGCCTATATCGAGTTGCGTAAAGGCCCGCGGGAGATTGAAGCGCTGGGATTTGATGCCGCCCTGGTGGCCCGGATACTGCGACTGGTCAATACCAATGAGTACAAGCGAAACCAGTTTTGTCCTATCATCCGGATCAGCTTTAAGGCATTTGGGGTTGGCCGTCGTGTGCCGATAGTGGGCAAATACCTGTCCTGATACCGTATTTATTTGTTTTCAATGGGTTGAATCGGAGGATTTTTGCAAATAAATGCCGAAAAACTTCGTTTTATCCGGTACGATTTCGCATATCGGCAAATATTTTGCTAATTGGCAGTACGTATTTTGTGTCACCATAAAACCAACCGATGTTAAAAACCGCAGAAGACATCAGGCAGTTGAATGAGCGTATCAGCCACGCTGCCCAGTTTACCGATAAGTTGCGTGAAGAAGTGGGCCATGTGATCGTGGGCCAGAGTCATATGCTGGACAGGCTGCTCATTGGCCTCCTCAGCAACGGACACGTGCTGCTGGAAGGAGTGCCCGGTCTGGCCAAAACACTTACCATTAAGTCGCTGGCGCAGGCGATCCATGCCAAATTCAGCCGTATTCAGTTTACACCCGATCTGTTGCCTGCCGACGTGATCGGTACCATGATCTATAATCAGCAGCGAAATGAGTTTGTGGTGCGCAAAGGACCCATCTTCGCCAATTTTGTACTGGCCGATGAGATCAACCGTGCTCCGGCCAAAGTGCAATCGGCCCTGCTTGAAGCCATGCAGGAGCGCCAGGTGACCATTGGCGACTCTACCTACAAACTGGATGCACCTTTCCTGGTGCTGGCCACTCAAAACCCGCTGGAGCAGGAAGGTACCTATCCATTGCCCGAGGCACAGGTGGACCGGTTCATCATGAAAGTGGTGGTAGGTTATCCCAAAATGCATGAAGAGCAGATGATCATCCGCCAAAATGTGCAGGGACTGGAAACACCCGCCATCAAACAGGTTGTATCTGTACAGGAAGTGATGAATGCCCGCGACCTCACGCGCCAGATATACATGGATGAAAAGATCGAACAGTATATTCTCGATATAGTATTTGCCACACGTACACCGGGGCAGTACAACCTGGAGCGTTTGCGTCCACTGATCAGCTATGGTGGTTCGCCACGGGCGAGTATCAACCTGGCACTGGCGGCCAAGGCTCAGGCATTTCTCAACAAACGCGGATTTGTCATACCCGAAGATGTGCGCAGCATTTCACTCGATGTACTTCGCCACCGCATCGGCCTCACCTACGAAGCCGAAGCAGAAAATGTGAAAGTAGAAGATGTGGTGGAGGATATTTTGAAAGCGATCAATGTACCATAGTGGACAGTTGACAGTGGATAGTGGGCAGGAGATTTTTTAATAAATAGTTACCGGTAGAGTTTGAAAATGTGAGATTATGGCGGACTATAAAAAACTTGAAGTATGGAAGCAGTCTATGATCCTGGTGGAATCAGTTTATGAACTTACAAAAAAGTATCCGGTTGATGAACGTTATGGCCTCACGAGCCAAACAAGAAGAGCAGCAGTCTCTATCCCGAGTAATATAGCTGAAGGTGTAGGGCGAAATCACAGACGGGATACTATTCAGTTCTTACACATTGCGAGAGGATCAATGTATGAGTTGGAAACGCTGATGGATATTGCGACAATGATAAAGATTGCCGATGTGAGAGAAGTCGATTCCTTAAAGACAAAACTGACGGATTGTATTAAGCTTATTAACGGTCTTATAAACTATTTTGAAAACACACTAAAAGAGTCAAAATAATAACGATACCTGGATAGAAAAAGGATACGGAAAACACAACTATCCACTGTCCACTATCCACTGTCAACTCAACTATGCTGACTACTGCCGAAATACTGAAAAAAGTTCGCGCACTGGAGATACGGAGCAAAAAACTGGCTTCGGATCTTTTTACAGGCGAATACCATAGCGCTTTTAAGGGCAAGGGCATGTCGTTTAAGGAAGTAAGGGAATATGCAGCAGGTGATGATATCCGGTTTATTGACTGGAATGTGTCGGCCAGGTTTGGGCATCCTTATAGTAAGGTCTTTGAAGAAGAACGCGAGTTGACAGTAATGCTGCTGATCGATATCAGTGCGAGTTCGCTGTTTGGCACCCGCCAGTCTACCAAGCGGGACATGATCACCGAGATAGGTGCGGTACTCAGTTTTTCGGCCGTGAACAATGGCGACAAGGTCGGGGTGATCTTTTATAGCGACCAGGTAGAGGCTTATATCCCTCCCAAAAAAGGAAGACAGCATGCTTTATATATTGTACGCGAGCTGCTGAGCAAGGAGCCAAAGGGCAAAGGTACCCGGGTGGCTTCGGCATTGCGTTATTTCACCAATATCACCCGTCAGAAAAGTATTGCATTTATATTGAGCGATTTTCTGGATGCCCAGTATGAAGATGCATTGCGCGTAGGTTCCAGAAAGCATGACCTGATAGGTATCAAACTATACGATAAAATGGATATGGAGTTGCCGGATGCCGGCTTGCTGCGTGTGCAGGATGCCGAGTCGGGCGACCGGAAATGGGTAGACAGCAGCAGTGCTTTTGTGCGTAAGAAATACCAGGAAGAATTTTTCAGGGTTACGGCATATAGTACGCAGGCTTTTAAGCAGGCCGGGGCCGACCTCCTGCACGTGCGTACAGATGAGGATTATGTAAAAGTGCTGCAGCGATTCTTCTTAAGCAGAAACAAATAAACCACCAGTTATCCGCTTTTGTAAGCGGAATATGATTGAATGAGCAGACAGTTATTTCATAGAGCCGCCGGTATATTGGTTTTATTGCTGGGTGTCCTGTATGGCCAGGCACAACGTGATACGCGAATAAGTGTGATGGCAGACAGAGACAGAATACTGATAGGCGAGCATATAAAACTGACACTGGAAGCAGAGATTCCTGAGACGGAGCCGATCCGGTTTTTCAGGCTCGATTCGCTGGGGGCATTTGAAATAGTGAATGCCGGCAAGATCGATACCAGCAATACCGGCAATGGCACCCGTTTGCGGCAGATACTCACCATTACCAGCTTCGATTCCGGCAGCCTGATGATACCGGCATTGCCATTGGGCGACAGTTTACGGTCAGACACACTGCCGGTAGAGGTGAGTTATACTCCTTTTGATCCCAGTCAGCCTTATCATGATATCAAGGATATATTGCCGGCAGAAGAACCGAAAAATGAACCGCAACGCTGGTGGTGGTGGGTAGCTGCGGGCTCGGTACTTGTGCTGGTGATCATTTATTTTATTGTGCGTGGAAAGAAAACACCACCACCCGCAGCACCGGTTGTGCCACCTGATCCTTTCAAAACAGCCATGGAGCAGCTCGACGAGCTGGAAACGCAACGGCCTGCCAAAAAAGAATACTATTCAAGAGCGGTTGATATTTTCCGGGTATATGCCGATCAGCGCAAAGGCATCCATTCGCAGCAGCAGACAACAGATGATGTGGTACGGCAACTCAGGTCTATCGGCCTGCCCGAAACGCTTTATACCAATCTCGCCAAAAGTCTGCGTCTGAGTGATTTTGTGAAATTTGCCCGGTTTGAACCAACCATACAGGATGATCAGGAACTGATGAATGTCATTCGCGAATCAATAAGAACCCTCGAGGGAATGAACTGATGTTGCTAGACTGGATTAAACATATGAGTTTTTTGTGGCCTGAAAACTTTATGCTTTTCGGGCTCATACCCCTGCTGATCTGGTGGAAGACAAGCCGTGCCGACCGGTTGACGGGAACGGTACGGGTGTCCAGCAGCCAGGCTTTCAGGGAGCAAAGCTGGAAGACCCGGCTGATCCATTTGCCATTTGTATTAAGGCTGCTGGCTATCAGTGCGCTCATCGTGGCGCTGGCGAGGCCGCAGCAGCGCAATGATCAGCAGCAGACTCTGGGTGAGGGTATCGATATCGTATTGTGTATGGATGTGAGCGGCAGTATGAACTCTACCGATATCAAACCTTCCCGTATGGAAGTGGCCAAGGAGATGGCGCAGCAGTTTGTGCAGGGACGGCCGGTAGACAGGATTGGCCTCGTGATCTTTTCGGGCGAAAGTTTTACGCAATGCCCCATCACTACAGACAGGGCTACTCTCATAAGACAGATACAGGCACTGGAAAGCCGGCGGTTTTTGAAAGATGGTACAGTGATAGGAGAAGGACTGGCTACGGCAGTTGACCGTCTTTCGCAGAGCAAAGCGCGCAGCAAGGTGATCATCCTCATGACAGACGGAAAGGAAGATGCACCGGATACCCGGCTTATTGATCCATTGACGGCGCTGGATATAGCCCGCTCACAGGGAGTGAAAGTATATACGATCGGTATGGGTGTTGAACCCAGTACTATTACAGAGCGGCCCGATGCCGCAGCACCCAGCCGCAATGCAGCCGTTGATTTTCTCGATGTACAATTGCTGCAGCGGATAGCCAATGAAACAGGCGGACGTTATTTCCGTGCACGCGATAAAGAAGGCCTGCAGCAGATCTATGCGCAGATCGATCAGTTGGAAAAATCAAAGATCGATGTCACTTCATATAAAAAGTACCAGGAGCTGTTTCTCCCCTTTGTGCTGGCTGCACTCGGCTTTTTGCTCCTGGAAATGATCCTGCGTTATACCATATTCCGCAAAATACCCTGAGTAGCGGTGATATGCAGGCAAATCATGATCTTTGGGTCTCATGAAAGCTATCGTATATAAATCTACCGGAAGTTGGTATGTGGTAAAAAGCGAAGATGGCAGGTGGTTCAATGCCCGCATCAGGGGCGTATTGAAGATGGACGATATTACCAGCACCAATCCTGTAGCCGTTGGCGACGTGGTGGAGATTGATATAGAGGAAGAAGAAGCAGGTACAGCCATTATCAATTCTATTGCAGATCGCCGCAACTATATCAACCGCCAGTCTCCCAAATCAAAGTATCAGCATCACATAGTAGCCGCCAACCTCGATCAGTCGGTGCTGGTAGCTACGTTGAGGGAACCGCGTACCTCGCAGGGATTTATCGACCGCTTTCTCGTGGCCTCCGAAATGTACCATGTGCCGGCTGTGATCGTTTTTAATAAATGGGATCTGTACCGCGAAAAAGAGAAGCTGCAGTATGAAGAATGGGCGGCTATGTATGGTGAGGCGGGTTACCCCGTAATTGTCTGCAGTACGGTCACGGGAGAAGGTATTGAAGAATTGACACAAAAGCTGGCTGGCAAAATCTCTTTGTTCAGCGGACATTCAGGCGTGGGCAAATCGACCCTGCTCAATGCCATACTACCGGAATTGAAACTGCGTACACAGGATGTGAGCGGGTGGAGTGGCAAGGGTATGCATACGACCACCTTTGCCGAAATGTTTGACCTGCCTGGCGGAGGCAGCCTGATCGACACCCCGGGAGTACGGGAGTTTGGGCTGGTGAATGTGACCAAACAGGAGTTGTCGCACTATTTTCCCGAAATGCGCAGCAGGCTTAATGACTGCCAGTTCAACAATTGCCAGCATCTCAACGAGCCGGGATGTGCTATTAAACAGGCTGTGGAGGACGGAACGATCACCGCAGAGCGATATGAAAGTTACATTTCGTTATTGCTCACTATTGATGAACGGCCCTATTGACTCAGGCAATACTGCGCTGCTGCAGGGGCAACCTGTCCTGCAGGACCGTAGCCAGCTCCACTACCGCTTTGTTATCTTTATGTAAAGCATCTTTGGTGCGGGTGGGAAATAGGGAAATGCCGTTGTAGATATTGTAATGCAGCGTGAGGTAATGTCCTTTAAAACGGAAATCCCAGCTGATAGAATCAAATTCATCTTCTTTTTGCAATACACGGAGGCGCAGATCATCCTGCAAAATACCGGCTACCTGGTAGAAGAGGTTCAGGCTGCCATCGTCTGTGATGATGGCTTCGGTGCATCCGAGCGTGGTTCGTAGGGCAAGGCTCATAGTATACGTTTTAAGGTTTAGTGGTTTTACTATAAGACCTGGAAATTCCCCGAATCGCTGCCTGGTAATCTAAAATTAACTTCTGAATTTCTTTGCTTTTCGGGCTGCTTTTTCGGCCTTGGGATCGCCGCTCAGGAGTTTTTCAGCGCCCACATTCTTCCCATTGGTAGGACAGCCATATTTAGGCTTGAAGAGATTGCAGGAGACCATCATGGTCAGAAAACAGATGAGTACGGATAATAACAAGGCGTTCTTCATAATGACAGAGGTATATTGGTAGAACGAATTTAACCCGTAAAAATTGCAATTGCTATAGTAAAACTACGGGCTGCCTGTTATTGATTATGAGCCGCCTGAATGCCAGTTGCTTATCGTACGAGAAAATTTATACCTGGTGACGGAACCAGTCTGCATAGCGGACATAATTGCCGGCAATACGGTTGATCTCTCCATGAATGAGTTCCTGCGAAATGTCTTTAACCTTTTTGGCAGGCACACCGGCATAGATGCTGCCCGGTTCACAAATGGTATTTTCCAGCACCACAGCACCGGCTGCAATGATCGTATTACTGTGCACTACGGCCTGGTCCATCACAATGGCACCCATACCGATCAATACATTGTCGTGCAGGGTGCAACCATGTACAATGGCATGATGACCTATTGATACATTATCGCCGATGGTGGTACCACATTTCTGGTATGTAGCATGAATACAGGCACCGTCCTGGATGTTTACACGGTTGCCTATGCGGATAAAATTTACATCGCCCCGTACCACTGCATTGAACCATACACTGCAATCATTTCCCATCACCACATCGCCTACTACGGTGGCATTGGGAGCCAGGAAACAATTGTCACCAAAAACGGGGTGTTTGTCTTCTACAGGGAGTATAAGTGCCATGGGCAAATTTAAGTATAAAGGGTATAAAGGGTGTAAAGAGATTAATACTGGTAAAGATGATTTTTAGTTTCATTTCGCTTTAAACCCTTTATACCCTTTAAACTCTTTATACCTTTGTTTCCATGAACCAACGGGAACTTTTTTTACGGCATGTAGGGCAGACATCACCCGCTCCGCTCGCGCTGGAGATTGTAAAAGCAGAGAAAAGCAGCCTGTGGGATGCTGCGGGCCGGGAGTATATCGACCTGATAGGAGGCATCAGTGTGGCCAATGTGGGACACCGGCATCCGAAAGTACTCGCGGCCATCCGGGAGCAACTGGATGCCTACCTGCACATAATGGTATATGGCGAATTTGTGGAGAGCCCGCAGGTGCAGTATGCACAACTGCTCACGCAGCAACTACCCGCCTCACTCAACATGGTTTATTTTACCAACTCCGGTGCCGAAGCGGTAGAGGGTGCCATGAAGCTGGCCAAGCGTGCTACCGGGCGTACAGAGATCATTGCATTCCGTCATTCCTATCACGGTTCCACACAGGGAGCATTGAGTATTATCGGCGACGAATACTGGCGCCAGGCTTACCGGCCATTGCTGCCGGGTATACGCCACCTGGTCTATAATGCTGCCGAAGCAATAGAAGCTATTACCGGTAATACGGCTTGTGTGATCGTGGAGACGGTGCAGGCCGAAGCAGGAGTAAAGGCGCCATCGGTGGAATGGATGAAAGCCCTGCGTCAGCGAAGTGACGACACCGGTACATTGCTGGTGATGGACGAAATACAAACCGGGTTTGGCCGTACAGGCCGCCTCTGGGGATTTGAGCACTTCGGTATCGTACCTGATATCGTGTTGTTGGGAAAAGCACTGGGTGGCGGGATGCCATTGGGGGCATTTGTAGCCGACCGTCAACTGATGATGACCCTGACCGATGACCCGGTACTGGGGCACATTACCACGTTTGGCGGCCATCCCGTGAGTTGCGCTGCCGGCCGTGCAGCCCTTCAGACGCTGCTGGATGAGCAACTGATGACGGGGATTGCTGAAAAGGAGCAGTTGTTTCGCACGTTATTGAGGCATCCTGCTATTAAAAGTATTACTTCTTTTGGCCTGTGGCTGGCAGTTAGTTTCGATTCTTTTGAAACCAACAAGCGGGTGATCGATGCATGCATTGCCCGTGGAGTGCTTACGGATTGGTTTCTTTTTGCAGCCGACAGCCTGCGCATCTCTCCTCCGCTTACTATCACCGATACGGAAATACAACAAGCCTGCGCGGTGATCCTGGAGTCGATTGAACTTGCGGGAGTAGTCTGACCGGATGCGGCAGGTAAATTTTTATTGTAAAACTTAAATGTTATCAATACATTTAAGAATAAAATCATTTATCAACCAAAACAAGCCGCATGAAAAAACTTCTTCTCCTGTTGGTACTTGGCGCATTGTCTCTGTCTACCTACGCTATCACAGAGCCTGCCAAATCTGTTCCCGGTAAAAAAGCGCTGAAAGCAACTGAAGTGTATTTACCTATTGGGAAAAACAAAGAACTTGTCTCTGTCTATGAACTGTCGCGGATGAGCCCGAGGGATCTGCAAAAACTGACAGGCAAAAAGATGGGTTTTTTTGACAGGATGGGTTTTAAAATATCACAGAAAAAACTCCGGGCCAGCATCAATCCGGATGGAACTTTCAATAGTAAACGTGTAAACAAGTATTTCAAAAAAATGGAATCGGGCGAAGCCGGATTTCATATCGGCGGTTTTGCATTGGGGATATTGCTGGGCCTGATAGGTGTGCTGATCGCTTACCTGATCAATGATGATAAGAAAAGGAATCGTGTAAAATGGGCCTGGATAGGCTGGGGCGTGTGGGTGCTGATCCTGATCCTGGCACTGATATAATTAAGACAACTGATCATAAAGAAACAGCCCCGAAAAAACGGGGCTGTTTCTTTTATACAGGGGAATGAATTATTTGATAACAGCCGAATAAACCGCAGCCGCGAGTAACGCACCGGCTATCGGGCCGGCAACCGGTATCCAGGCATAACTCCAGTCGCTGTCGCGTTTGCCGGCAATAGGCAAAATAAAATGGGCAATGCGAGGACCGAGGTCACGTGCCGGGTTAATGGCATAACCGGTAGGCCCACCCAGCGAAAGGCCAATAGCCAGGACCAGGAAGGCAACAGGCAATGCGTCCAGTGCGCCCATAGAGCCACTGGGTTTGGAAATGCAAAGAGCTCCGAATAAGAGTACAAAAGCGCCGATACATTCGCTGATGAAATTAAAGACAGGCTTGCGGATAGCTGGTGCTGTACAGAACACCGCCATTTTTCCATTGGCATCTGTACTGGCATCAAAGTGAGGTTTATAAACCAGCCAGACCAGAACGGATCCGGCAATGGCTCCCGCCAGTTGTGCACCGATATAGGTAACCAGCAATCCGCTGTCAAACCGATCAAATGCAGCCAGCGCAATGCTTACCGCAGGATTGAGATGACCACTGCCACCCAGGTGGTTCGAGGCATACACGCCTACGAATACGGCCATACCCCAGCCAAATGTGATGACGATCCACCCACTATTGTTGCCTTTGGTCTCTTTTAAAACCACATTGGCTACCACCCCGCCACCCAGTAATATCAATAAGGCGGTGCCAATAAATTCTCCCAGGAAAGCTGACATAATCGTTAGTTTTTTGCAGTTTAATTCAAAATGTATTGTTGTGCCATTTGTGTGAATGCGTTGATCTGTGCCTGTTCCCATTCCCTGTCGTAATGCAGTATCCGGGCCATACAGGCAGCCACCCGTGGTGCCTCCTGTACTGCTTTGCGGGCATCGAGCAGCAGCATACGGCTACGTCGTGCCAGCATATCTTCTATGGTAAGACAGGCTTCGGTTCTGATACTCTTTTCAATGGTACGGTCATCCAATGCCAGCACATCGGGAGGTGGATCATTGTGGCCGACCAGCTGCAGTGTGCGTGTGGGAGTAGGGGGAATAGTAAAGCCCGCCTGACTTGCTGCGGTATCAATTACCTGCTCTGCCATATGCCGGTAAGTGGTCCACTTACCGCCAATGATACTGATAAGACCAGAGTCGGCTGTACTGATCAGGTGGTCGCGCGAGAGTGCCGAAGTCGTTTTGCCTTTTGCCCGTACCAGTGGGCGTAATCCGGCAAATACGCTGCGCACATCACTGCGTTGCGGATCGCGGGTCAGGTAACGTCCGATATGAGTAAGAATGAAATCGATCTCTGCGGGTTGTGCCACAGGTTCGGGTAATGCTTCATTTACCGGCGTATCGGTGGTGCCCAGCACTACTTTGTTGTGCCAGGGCACAGCAAACAGTACACGGCCATCATCGGTGCGGGGGATCATGATCGCCGTATCACCAGCCAGAAATTCGCGGTCCACTACCAGGTGAATGCCCTGGCTCAACGCCAGCTGGTTTTCGTGACCGGGATTGTCAAGACGGAGCAATGCATCCGAAAAAACGCCGGTGGCGTTGATGACAACACGGCTGTTTACTTCGTAGGTATGACCGGTAAGTGTATCGCAAACGGCTACACCGGTTACCTTTTCCCCGCTTTTTAATAAAGAAACGACCGGGAAATAATTAAGCACTACAGCCTGTTGCTGGCGTGCGGTCTGGGCCAGGCTTATAGCCAGGCGGGCGTCATCAAACTGCCCGTCATGATAAACGACAGAGCCGCGCAACCCCTCCGGATCGAGTGTGGGAGTGAGCTCAAGCGTTTTTTCTTTTGAAAGAAAAACAGAAGGCCCCAGCCCCAGCCGGCCGGCCATCCAGTCGTACATTTTGAGACCAATACCATAAAAAGGGCCTTCCCACCACTTGTAGTTGGGAACAACAAATTTCTGGTTATGCACGAGATGCGGTGCATTGCGTAATAAGAGCCCCCGTTCTTTGAGCGCTTCCATTACCAGCCGGATATTGCCCTGCTGCAGGTAACGGACACCACCATGCACCAGTTTGGTACTGCGCGAAGACGTGCCTTTTGCAAAGTCATATTGTTCAAACAGGATCGTACGTAATCCGCGCGACGCGGCATCTACGGCAGCACCCAGGCCGGTGGCGCCGCCGCCGATAATGCAAACATCCCATTGTGTTTGCGCCTGCATTTCCTGGATCATTGTGGCCCGGTCCATCATGGGCATTCAGAGGGTTTAGATGTGTATGAAAAATTATTGATTATTGGCCCATACTATAGAGGCACGCACCGCCCGTTGCCATCCGCTTACCAGTTGCTCTCTTTTATCGGCTGCAATGCCCGGTTTAAAAGTCTGATCGGCCTGCCACTGACTGGTGATGTCTTCCATATTTTTCCAGTAACCTACGGCCAGTCCTGCCAGGTAAGCTGCACCCAGGGCCGTAGTTTCGGTGACGGTGGGTCGTATCACCGTCGTGTCGAGGATGTCGCTTTGAAACTGCATGAGCTGATCATTGACAGTAGCCCCACCATCTACCCGCAATTCTTTGATGCGAATACCTGCATCGGCTTCCATCGATTTTAATACATCGAGGGTTTGGTAGGCAATGCTGTCGAGTGCTGCCCGTGCTATATGTGCGCGACTGCTGCCGCGTGTGAGGCCAAACAGGCTGCCTTTGGCATAAGGATTCCAGTGCGGAGCACCCAGCCCGGCAAAGGCGGGTACCATATATACACCGTCTGAGTCGGGAACCTGCGCTGCCAGTGCTTCTATTTCGGATGAATTGCGGATTATCTTTAACTCATCGCGTAGCCATTGTACCACGGCGCCGGCAATAAATACACTTCCTTCCAGTGCATAGTGCACCTGGTCGTCGATCTTCCAGGCAACGGTGGTCAGCAAATTATTTTTTGAAGAAATTGCCTGGGTGCCGGTATTCATCAGCATGAAGCAACCGGTGCCATACGTATTTTTTACCATACCGGGCTGGGTACACAGCTGACCAAAAAGAGCTGCCTGCTGGTCGCCGGCAATACCCGCGAGTGGTATGCGCGAATCGGGAACAAAGCTGCCGGTCACTCCATATATTTTACTACTCGGTTTTACCTCGGGCAGCAGCTGACGCGGAATATCAAATAACCGGAGCAGGTCATCGTCCCACTGGCAGGTATGAATATTGAGCAGCATGGTACGGGAGGCATTGGATACATCTGTCACATGCAACTCACCACCCGAAAGTTTCCAGGCCAGCCAGGTGTCTACCGTACCGAAAGCGAGCTCGCCCCGCTCAGCTTTTTGCCTTGCGCCGCTTACATTATCAAGTATCCATTTTAGTTTGGTAGCAGAGAAATAGGCATCAATGATAAGACCGGTCTTTTCGCGAATGGGCTCGGCCAGGTTGGCGCGTTTCAACTCATCGCAATAGCCGGCAGTGCGACGGTCCTGCCATACGATAGCATTGTAAACCGGCTTGCCGGTTTTGCGATCCCATACCAGCGTGGTCTCTCGTTGATTGGTGATACCGATGCCTACTACCTGGCGCATCGTGATCCCTGCCTTGGCTACTGCCTCGGCCAGCGTGCCATATTGAGTACTCCAGATCTCTTCTCCGTCATGCTCTACCCAACCGGGTTGCGGAAAGATCTGTCTGAATTCTTTCTGTGCCACACTGATGATTTTGCCCTGGTGGTCAAAGATCATGCTGCGGCTGCTGGTAGTGCCCTGATCCAGGGCAAGAATGTACTGAGAAGGCATGGAAGCAATGTTTGAATTAGTTGTGGTAAGGTAAGCAAAACTTTGCTTGACAGCTACATTCATGACTAATTAACAGCCTGTGGTGGCAGGGTATTTCTGCACCCGTATTTCTTTTCTATCTTGTGTCCAACCACCGCAATATTACTCATGAAACGTACCTTCTTATTTTGCATACTGTGTCAGCTTCTCACATGGCCTGTTGTATTGAACGCTCAGAAAGGAAATACACCAAAAACACTGCTTTGGCGTATTTCGGGTAATGGTCTTAAAACAGACTCTTACCTGTATGGTACCATGCATCTGCAGGATAAACGAATATTTAATTTCAGTGACTCATTGTACTACTATCTCGAAAAAGCAGATGGCTATGCTATGGAGGTAGACCTGCGTGATTTCCTGGACTCGATGATACAACGCGGTGTGGCTGCGCGCGAGTCGGCATTTTTTGATGACGACGATGAAGAAGCAACGATAACCAAACCGGCTGGTAAAAAGAACGCCACTATCGATTCTTTACTCAGGCAGGTAAAGGATAAGAATGATGTGGCCAGCAGAAAAAAACTCATCAAGATCAGGGAAGCACTCGTGCATATGAGTCTTAAGAAACGCGAAGAGATGCCTACTATTATGGATGCCTGGTTTTATGGTATTGCCCGGCGCCAGGGCAAATGGCTGGGTAGTGTAGAAGAGGTCAATGATCAGTTGTCGCTGGTAGATGAGGTGGGACGTGAAATGAATCATGATGCATTAAAGTCGTCGCCGGATGAGCTGGGAAGATCGCTGGAAAAGATGATCCAGATTTATATTTCCCGTGACCTGGATGAACTGTACAGGTATGCACAGCCAGGCGCAGGGCAGCGGCAGGAGGACCGGATCTTTATAAGGCGCAATCACAAGATGACACAGAGTATGGACAGCCTGGCTCATATACGAAGTGTTTTCTTTGCCGTAGGCGCAGCACATTTGCCCGGAGACTCAGGCGTCATTCAGCTACTGCGCAATAAAGGATATACCGTATCGCCTGTACTGTCATCCAAAACGCGGAATCCCGATCAGTATATGGCAAAGCTGGAGACAGAGCCGTGGGTCGCTATCGAAGACCGCGACCAGTCACTTCGGGTGGATATGCCCACCACCGCTTCCGATATTAATATGTTTGGCGATGCCCTGTCCATGAAATACAGCATGGACATTACCACTATGACCTTTTTTATGGCGGCTTCTGTAGAAGTACCTGTGGGCACAGAAAAAGAGCGGGCCAAAGAGGTGTTGGATAAGAATAAAAACGTGACGGCACTCAACCGCAAAGAAGTGGAAAACGCCGGTTTAAAAGGGATGCAGGCAGATGTGTATATGCGTAATGCGTACTACCGGGTGCAATATCTTACCAGCGAAGGACGTCTGTATATGCTGATGGCCGGCGGACAACGACGTGAAAAGTTGAACTCCCCGGACGTAGCACGTTTTTTTAAATCATTTAAACCCCGTCAGGCTGCTGCTAAACCAACAGAGGCATGGTATGCTCATAATATGCCCGACAAAGGCATGTCCATTGATTTTCCCCGTAAGCCCCGCCGCAATAAACAGCTGGAAGCCGAAATGGACGACGATGATGATAGCCGGCACCAGATCTTTGATTTGCTGGATATCAGGACAGACGTCTACATGATGCTGCGTATTGCCGATCTGAAAGAGGCAAAAGTGGTGATCAATGATTCTTCCTATTTTGATATCTACAGAAAATCCTTTGAGGGTACGATCGATAGTGTCACCCGCGATGAAATGGGAGCCTGGCAGGGATTTCCTGTTTATTATCTCGAAGGATACTCTGCCGAACGTGATGCGCTGTTGCGAATTATGACGGTCAACAGGGGTAATCGCAATTATACGCTCTATGCCGGGGGAAGCCCGGAAAAGCGATCACAAAACATGCTGGACCGTTATTTTCAATCGTTCCGGCTACAGCCTTACCCGCAACTGACCCGTAAGAAACAGGAGTCTGCGGAAGGAAATTTTTCTTCAACGGCTCCTGCTCCATTCCATCTGTACCAGGATAGTGAAGAAGAGACAACGCCTTCTCTGTTTTCGCATTATGTAAGCATCGATTCAATAGAGGCGGTCTGGTATGAAGTAATAAAAGCTCCGATTAATAAATATATGTGGGCGGATAGTGACAGTGCCTATTTTAAAAATGCGCTCAAAGGATATGTTGCCTGGAATGATTCCATCCTGCGTCAACAGCCGGTTGTCAGCAATGGAGTGAAAGGCCGGGAATGGATCATCGGACTGGGAGACAGTCATTTTCAGAAACGGGTTCGCATTTTCTTTAGCGGCGATTCCATATACAGGCTTATCGCATATATACCGGCACTATATATGAATGAGCCGCGTCACAATGCCTTTTTTGAGGATTTCCGTATCACAAAGCCGGAGAAGAAAGTTGATCTGCTGAAAAATAAAGCAGGGTTACTGCTGCGGGATCTGCAATCGGCCGATTCGGCCACAGCGGCAGCAGCACTCGAGACGCTGGAAGAAGCGCCGTTTGTGAAAGCAGATATGCCATTGTTGTACGAGGCCTTCATGAAAGGGTATGCAGATGATTCGCTGGACAGGTATTTCAGTACGCGCAATCAGCTGCAACTGGTGATAGAAAAGCTGGCGGATAAAAGCACTGTACAGTTTGTAAAAAATAATTACAAATCCTTTGCCGGTCAGCGGGAACCCCTGAAGGTGGCCATGCTCAACCTACTGGCTGCTATTAAGACAAAAGAGTCCTATGCGCTGCTGAAGGAGTTGCTCCTGAAATCTACTCCTGCCGAAGTGAAGGACCGGGAACTTTCTACCGATATTACCGACTCACTGCAACTGGCAGCAACACTTTATCCTGAACTATTGCAGCTGGCCGCCAATCCGGCGTTTAGTGGCAGGATACTACAGGTCACTACCGAGTTGCTTGATAGCAGCATTGTGCCGGTATCAATGATACTGCCCTATGCTCCATCGATCTACCGGTATACGGATTCGATCATACATGTGTTGCAGAAAACGGATTCATCGGCAATAGAAGGCTATCTCGAGCGTAACCGGATACATCTGCTGGCCAGGCTGAAACAGCCCGAAGCATACCAGTTGCTGCAAAAATACCTCTCGGTCAATCAGACTTTTGTACGAATGGAAGCGACCATGTTGCTCCTGAAAAATGAACAAAAGGTTGAGGCATCTGTACTGGAGAAAATTGCAGCCGACAGATGGTTTCGCCGCGATCTGCATGATAGCCTGCTGGTGATAGGAAAGGAAAAATTATTTCCTGAAAAATACCTGTCGCAGACACTGCTGGCAGAATCGGATATGTATAATGTAGCTTATGACGAAATACCGGTAGCGGCACTGGAACTGGTAGGCGAGCGGCAACTGCAGTATAAAGGGGAAATGAGAAGATTCTACCTGTTCCGCATTCAGTTTGAAAGCGCCGATGAGGAAGAGCCGGAGGTTTACCTGGGAGTAGCAGGGCCCTTTTCGATAAACCGCAAGGATACAGGCAGAAAAGATGCCATCACCGGTTTATTTACCAGCGAAAGTTATGATCCCGAAAAACTGGATGAACACCTGAAAGCATACCTGGATGAGATTGCCTTATACGAAGACGAAAAGGAAGAAGAGTGATCAGAATGTAAGCCGGAAACTGCCGAATACACCAAATCGTTTGGTCGTTTCCGATAATTTGCTGGGCAGCACGCGCCAGATAAAATCTATGCGGAATACGCGCAGGATATTATCTACACCTGTGCCCAGTTCCATATAGGTATTGCCATTAAGCGTCTGGAAAGTATTGCCCTGTTTGAAATTGTAAAGGCGGTTGGCATTGGAAAGACTGCCCCAGAGGGTTTTGGCAGTCCAGAACTGGCGGAATTTCAACTTGGGGAAAAACCGGAAAATGCCATTGCCGATAATGTGCTCCACATTGAGGCCAAGGTATTTGTCGTGAATAAATTCATAACGGTTCATCATGTTGAATGCATACTTGTTGTAGTAATGCAGTTCATTGCCGGGGGCAATATCCAATAATACATATGGCAAAGTGCCAAAGGTGCGTCCTGCATATACCTGGTAGGAAATGCTTCCAAATGGAGGTATCTTAATATAGTCAGATACGCTGCCCGATATTTTGGTATAATTATAACTGCTGTTGAAGACACCGGCTATACCGCGGGAGATATAAAACTCGCCGATCGGGTAGGGGCTGCCGAGGCTGGTGCGTAAAAAAGTAGCTTCCAGAAATTTTTCCAGGTAAGCAAAGCGCAGGCGAAGGGATACTTCAAAATTGGTAAGCGGCGAACCACCGTTGGAGGTGGGGAATGAATCCTTGACAGGTATGTTGCGCAACGGTGTAAAACTCTTGTGTGTGAGTGCTACCAGCTCCGACAGGCCGAGGCGGTGCTCATTAAAAAACTCAAAACGCTTTTCATTTACCTTCAAAAACTTCAGCGGTATATTGGGTTTACGGATGGCGAGAGCGAAGATGTTGTCGGCTGTCACTTCTCCATAATAGTTCTGACCAAAGTCCAGGTCGTTGGTATACGAACCATACCAGTAACGGCGTGGATGTTTGCGGGGCAGGTAAAACAATTCGGCTTTACCTTTTAGTTTACGATCACCAAAGCCATAGGCCAGGTAGCCGTGATACCACCAGTGTTTGTCAAATTTCTTATTACTGCCGATGTCAAACCGCATACGGAAACCTTCATATGAATTGGCGGTCATCCAGTTGAACCAGGGGCCTATCTCAATATTTCCAATGTCCATATACCCCGTGCCGATAAACTTGAGCCGGCGGGCAAGTTTCTGGAAAACCGGTGCATTGGTAAGCGTATCGATCATACGGATGATGCCTGCTTCGGTCTTGGTGAGTTCCTCGTGGCGCGACAGGCTCCAGAAGTCCCTGTCTTTGTCGGCAGCGCCGGGGATGGTGATAATTTCTTCCAGCAGAGAGTTCTTATTCAGCTCCGCCACTACAGAACTGTCGTTGACCCGCACATTGCGGTAGGTAGTGGTTTTGCGGCCAATGAGACCCGGACTGTTTTTGCCAATAGGGGAGAGGTCGGCGACAAATTTATCTTTTGATAAAAACCAGGTAGAGTCATCAATCATCCGGTACTCCTGGATGAGGCTGAGGGTTTCGAGAAAGTTGACATTGGCGTCTTTGCCCAGGCGGAGATTCATTTTCTGAATGGCAAAACTGCCGGCATGTACCCAGCAATCTCCCTCAAAAGTATTGGTGCCTTTGCGGCGGGGGGTAAACACAAGGTGATAAAAACGCTGATTGTTGACTACCTGTGTGTCCAGCACGCGATAATTGTAATAAAGGTCTCCGTTGTCGGAGGCCGGACTTACAAACTGTTTGTCAAATACCGCGATGAAATTGTTGTAGATATTGACGTTCTGATCCATGCCACCCAGGAACTTCAGGATGCTTTCATTTTTTACACCATTGGTATTGGCTGCGCGGATCACTTCGCGGCGCTTCAACGGTTTTTTCTGATAATAATAATCGGAGATGGCTTCGGTAAGGTAGGTAGGCAGGTATTTAATGCCTTCGGAGCTGTCGATATTCTGGTTGATCACATCTCCGAGCGGGCGCAGTGGTTTGAAGCGGGTGATCTTTTTAAAGTTGACATTCTTTATATCCAGTTCCAGTTTGTTGTACAGCTCATAAGAGAAATTGCTGAACCGGTATCGGTCGTTCTGCGGTTTGTGCTGCACGATCTTTCGCCATACCAACAGTCCTTTATTGACCTTGGCTCTTACCCGTACGGTTTCATTGAAGGTGCCTCTCTCCAGCGATATGCGTATCTGCAGTGAGTCGCGTGAGGGGTCTACCCAAAGGCTGTAATGCTGGTAACCCACGCAGGTAATGAGCAGGGTGTCTGCCGGCCATTTGTCGAGGTTCAGGTAAAAATGCCCCACAGAGTCAGTAAGGGTGCCGATGCTGGTGCCGGGAAAAGATATAGAGGCAAAGGGAATCGGTTCTTCGCTGTGTGCGTCAACAATGGTGCCGCTGAGCTGCTTGCGCTGCGCCTGCACCAGTAGGGTGAGCAGGCAGAGGACGATCAATAAGGATATACGGGGTAATTGGTTTTCACGGCCCATCAACGGCAAATTTATTGACAAACCCTGACTTCTGATGCAGAGCGTGCTCAGGAAAGTTTTTTTGACAGATTATTTGGAATTGTAACGTACCGCTACTTACTTTGTATTTCAAAGTGCTTTTATATGGAAGAGCAAATCCAGGATCAATCAGGACTGCAGGATGTCAGGGATATCCGCCGGCTGATGGAACGGTCGAGCCGTTTTACCACCCTGAGTGGATTTAGTTGTGTTGCCGCCGGTGTGGCGGCATTGCTGGGAGCCTGGCAGGCTTACCGGTATATTCAGAACTATTATGGGCCCAACCCCGCTGAGTGGCATTATACAGATGCCGCATTTGTGCAGCTGCGGGATCAGTTGCTGTTGCTGGCATTTACCGTATTTGCGGTAGCCCTGGCCACCGCATTTTATTTTACCTGGACCAAATCCAGGAAGCAGGGTGTTTCATTGTGGGGACATAGTTCGCGCCGGGTTTTCTGGAATATGGCAGTGCCCCTGGGTGCAGGCGGATTGTTTATATTGGGAATGGTCTGGCAGGACGAATGGCGTTTTGTAGCTTCCGGCTGCCTGTTGTTTTATGGACTGGCCCTCGTCAATGCCGGTAAATATACCCTGGCAGATATCCGCTATATGGGTTACTGCCAGATAGTACTGGGTTTACTCAACCTGTTTTTGATTCCTTATTCTGTTGCCTACTGGCTGTACTTTTGGGCGATTGGCTTTGGTGTGATCCATATTGTATACGGGTTGCTTATGTGGTATAAATATGACCGGAAATCAGCTGATTAATCTGTGGAGTTATGAAGAATCCGATAACTGGACTGAATAAAATTTTTGATAACCGCATCCGGCTGGGTGTAATGAGCATCCTGGTGGTCAACGAAGAGGTTAGCTTCAATGATCTCAAGCAAATGCTCGAGGTCACGGATGGCAACCTGGCTACCCACCTGGTGAGCCTTGAAGAAAACGGGTATATCAAGGTGCATAAAGGGTTTATTGGCCGCAAGACCAATACCACATATTCTGTGACACGAAACGGGGAAAAGGCATTTTCTGACCATGTGCATGCACTGGAAAATATGATCAAAGGGCTAAAGTAATTTTTTTTGTACCTATACTTTGAAATACAAAGTACTTTTTATGAAAGATTCAATACGTATTATCCGTCGCTGGTTACTCTTTTATATGATCAGCCTGCTGGTCAGTGGGTTAACGGTATTACCGCTTCAGGCTGAACTCGATATACTTGCACGCAGTTTTTTGCCCGATACCGCGCTTGGGCAGTGGTTCAGCGATGTACGCGATGCCTGGCGCGAGACGAACGGTCGTTATTCTTTCCTGGCTTATGGATACGACTGGCTGGCCTTTGCCCACCTGATCATTGCGCTTCTTTTTATCGGCCCCTATCGCGATCCGGTGCGAAACCGCTGGATCATAGAATGGGCGATGATCTGCTGCCTGCTGATAATACCGGTAGCCCTCCTGGCCGGTTATGTACGCAACATACCTTTTTGGTGGCGCCTGATCGACTGCAGTTTCGGAATACTGGGCTTGATACCCCTCAGCATTTGTCATAGCCGGATCTGCCAGCTGGAGGAGGCCGAAAAAAACAATGCATTAACCATAAATGAACAGGCTTATGATTTCCGCTAGAATTATGCGGAATAGGTTGTAATCAGTTTTTACCTATACAAAAAAGGGTACATGAAAATAAAAATGATCCTCCCGGCTTTAATGGAAGCGAAAAGCCCTTTCTGGCGGCCTGTCAAATATTCGTTGTTTCCTCCACTGGGACTGGCTACACTGGCGGCATATTGTGATGCAGTAGATGAAGTGATACTGCAGGATGAGCATGTAGAAGAACTGGACCTGAACGACTCTCCTCAATTGGTGATCATCCAGGTATATATAACCAATGCATTCAGGGCATACAGAATAGCTGATCATTATCGCAAACAGGGGGCATGGGTTTGCCTTGGTGGTTTACACGTCACCTCTTTGCCCGATGAAGCGATGCCACATGCGGATAGTATTTTTATCGGTCCGGGAGAAGATACATTTCCGCAGTTTCTGTCAGATTTCCGGAGGGGATGTGCACAGCGTATCTATACTAATAAAGAAAGGGATATTACAGAGCTGCTTCCTATTAGAAGAGACCTTATCAAACGGCAACATTACCTGGTGCCTAATTCGATTGTAGTATCAAGAGGTTGCCCGCATCATTGCGATTTCTGCTATAAGGATGCTTTTTTCGGAAAAGGAAAATCATTTTATCATCAGCGTGTTGACAGTGCGCTTGCTGAGATAGATCGTTTGCCCGGCCGGCACCTGTATTTTCTGGACGATCACTTGCTGGGGAATCAAAAATTTGCTTCGGCACTATTTGATGGCATGCGTGGTATGAATCGCGTGTTTCAGGGCGCATCTACTGTAGATGCCATATTGCGCGGCGACCTGGTTGAGAAGGCGGCACAGGCCGGATTACGAAGTGTGTTTATAGGGTTTGAAACGTTGAGTGAAGCCAACCTGAGCTTAAGTAATAAAAAACAAAACCTGGGAAGAGATTACAGGCAGGCCATCAGCAGGCTGCGGGATTTGGGAGTAATGGTAAACGGAAGTTTTGTATTCGGCCTGGACGATGATGATCCGGATGTGTTTAAGCGAACCGTTGACTGGGGCGTTGAAAACGGGTTGGTAACAGCTACCTATCATATCCTCACTCCATATCCCGGTACAAGACTTTATCAGCAGATGCAACAGGAAGGCAGAATACTGCATACTGACTGGGAAAAGTATGATACCCGCCAGGTAGTGTATAAGACCAAAGGGCTTTCCGCCAAACAATTACAGGATGGTTACAACTGGGCCTACAAAGCATTCTATTCCTGGTCAAATATATGGCACTCGGCTGCAGTCAATACAGATACGGTTATGCGCAGAAAACAACTGATGTACACGATTGGCTGGAAAAAATTTGAACCCTTCTGGAATTTTATTATCAAGACAAGAGGGCTTAACAGGCTGCTGCCCCTGCTGGAACATATTCTCGACAGGAAGAATTCTGCCAGCAACAAATCCCCTTTCCCAGCCATTGCCTGATACTTACTAATCCGTAAACAAATAAAACTATGCTACGATTTATTAAAAGCTTTCAGTATGCCTTTGCCGGCTGCTGTTTCCTGATGCGTACTCAACTTAATGCATGGGTGCATCTGCTGGCTACTGTGACTGTATTTGTCCTGTGCTGCTTCTTTCATCTCAGTACGACCGAATGGGCGCTGCTGCTGATAGTGACAGCTTCTGTATGGGCAGCCGAATTGTTCAATACCGCCATTGAGCAGATAATCGACATGGTGCATCCGCAATGGCATACACGCGCCGGACGGATAAAAGATCTGGCAGCAGCAGGAGTACTGGTGACGGCCATTTCGGCAATGGGCGTTGCTGCATTCATATTTATCCCCAAAATCATACATTAATATGCTTTCAAGGAGTTTTAATTTTTTGCGTTCTTTTCTGAGCAATTGGGTGTGGCTGAGTATTGCATTCAGCCTGCTGCTGATGACAGTGCGGGTAACCATTACCGGAGAGCACTCTTACCTTTTCCTGGCGTGGAATCTTTTTCTGGCGTTCATTCCCTGTGGTATCACGGGGTTGTGCATGATGCGGCCACAATACTGGGACCGCAGATGGTTGCGCACAGGCCTGGTACTGCTCTGGCTTGGTTTTTTGCCCAACAGCTTTTACATCATTACTGATCTTTTTCACCTCGACGTGGATAGTGCGGCACCTGCCTGGTTTGATCTGCTGTTGCTATTTTCCTTTGCCTGGAATGGCGTGGTGCTGGGTATCCTGTCTGTACGTCAAATGGAACTGTTGAGCCGGCTGGCCTGGGGAACCCTGCGTGCACGTTTTTTTCTGCTGACCGTAATGTGGCTTTGTGCAGTGGGTGTATACATAGGCCGTTACCTGCGGTACAATAGCTGGGATGTCTTGTGTCAGCCCTGGCAACTGGCGGCCGAAATGCTGCACCGCATCATACATGCCCGTGAATATGCACTGATGTGGGGCATGACAGGCCTGTATGCCATTTTTATGACTCTGCTTTATTACACGATCCGGGATTTGAGCAATCATTTTATAATAAAAAACAAAACAGTATATGGAACAAACAACAAAAGAGAATTTATGGCAGAAAAGTAAACTCCTGGTAAAAGGAGTGCTTATTGGTTTTCTGTCGTTATTATTATTGATACCGGCTTATTTTGTACGGGATCTGATAGAGGAACGGGAGGCAAGGCAAAAGGAAGCCATTGCCGAAGTGAGTAGTCGCTGGGCCGGTTCGCAACAGGTACTTGCACCAGTGCTGGTAGTACCTTACTGGGAAACGATAGAAAACAGCAATGGCTCCAATGAGTCTGTACGCCGGCTCGCCTATTTTTTGCCCGATAAGCTGGGTATCAACGGCCAGTTGAAGCCTGAGCAACGGCACCGGGGTATTTATGATGTCATGCTGTATAGTTCCGATCTGCAGATAGACGGGCGTTTTGATCCATTGCCTTTGCAGCAACTGCAGCTGAGCGCCGATAAGGTAATATGGAATGAAGCATATGTAGCCATGGGTGTGACCGATGCAAAAGGATTGCGGGAAGAGCTGCAGCTCAAATGGAATGACACTGTTTATACCCTTAATCCGGCGCGCTTTGATACCGGTTTTATAAAAGAAGGGTTTTCTGCGCCGGTGCCGGTTGCCCCGGGCGAACAAGTGACATTTTCGGCTCATGTTAAACTGCAGGGATCGGGGCAGTTGTTGTTTTTGCCAACGGGTAAGTCCACGGATGTAAAGCTGAGCTCCGTGTGGAAAGAGCCCAGCTTTTCCGGGGCATCATTGCCTGATTATACATTGAATGATGCGGGATTTACGGCTCAATGGAAAAGTATGGCACATACACGCAATTTTCCGCAGGCCTGGAAAAATCAAACCTACCAGTTGCAGTCTGCAGCGATGGGCGTGGACCTTTTTATCCCGGTAAACGGATACCAGAAGACCATGCGTTCTGTCAAATATGCATTGTTATGCATCGTGCTCACCTTCGCAGCTTTCTTCCTGGTAGAGACAGCGGGTAAGCGCTCAGTGCACCCCCTGCATTATGGGCTGGTAGGCGCGGCACTTATCCTGTTTTATACCTTATTGCTTTCTGTATCGGAGTACGGCGGTTTCAATACGGGATATATTGTGGCGGCTGTGAGTACGATAGCATTGATCACCCTGTTTCTGAAATCGGTTTTGCAATCGGGCAGGCTGGCGGCGGTAATGGCCATGGTGCTGGCTCTTCAGTACGGCTATATATTCGTGGTATTGCAGTTGCAGGACAGTGCGCTGCTGGTCGGCAGTGTCGGACTGTTTGTGGTGCTGGGAGTGATCATGTATTTCTCCCGTCGCATAAAATGGTAAGGAGTATTGGATAAATGAAAAGAGGCTGCCCCGGTCTTTCGGGACAGCCTCTTTCTATTACGATGAAATATCATTAGAAGTCAAAGCCCATGGCAAAATACCATTTGGGTTTGTTGCGGAATACGCCATTCATTTCCCAGGCGGCATCTACCCGCAGGAAGTAGCCGAGCAGGGTAGAACGCGCACCAAATCCATAACCTCCCGCAAAAGGTCCAAGGCCCCCGGCTTTGAAGCGTACGCTGGGCGTATTGGGGTTGTTGGGATCATTGTAGATATTTTGCGGGCGTTGAATGTTTTTGAGATCACCTGCCCATGCGGTACCGAAGTCAACAAACTGAACCAACTGGAAGTTGCGTAAGAATGCATTGTTGATAGGTTTGTCGAAGAAGGTAGTGAAAACGGGTACGCGGATCTCACTATTGAGCACGATCGCATTATTACCGTTTGCCACATTTTGATTAAAGCCCCGCACATTTACCGCCAGCGACTGATACGTATAGGCATCAGTAGGTCTGTTGCCGTTGTTGAACTTGGGCGAGAACCAGTTGTCTACGCCACCCAGGTAATAAATTACTTTCTGGTCGCCAAAGGAGAAATCACCGGCAGCACGTACCGCCCAGATCAGGTTGCGGTAAATGGGCAGATAGTGGCGGGCATCCACACCCAGGTTAAACATGAATTTGCCGTCTGTATTTCGCTTGGCCATCTGGGTAAACCAGTCTGCAAAGATCTTGTAACGCAGGCCATGCAAGACATTGGTGGCAGGGTTGAGCGTATTGTCATATACATACTCGAGACTGAACTGACCATAGGTCAGCTTGTTGTCCGGTACTTCGGCCGATGCGGGATCAATAGCTCCCAGCACCTGGCGGTCAAAACGGGGGCCAATAGTAGCACGCAGGCTGCGGATACGGTCGAGCGGATAACGCAGACGGGCGAGGTAATAATTGGAAAACTCCTTGCCCGGATAACCGGCACCACCTACATCAAATGTTACGGAGTTGCTGCTGCGGAAATAGGTGAATCCCCAGTCAAGCCTTTTGCGCAGGTTGTAGAATTCAAAAAGTACATCATTGTCGCGCAGGTTGGGTGCAATGCGGATACCACCGGTAAACTTCAGGTCTTCCATCAGGTCGGATGTGCCCACGCGGATCAGACCGTTGAAGTCTGAACCGTTTGACAGGTATACAGGGCCTACACCGCCACCATATGGCTGAAATTTATTGACGGCCAGTACAGAGTTGTTGAAACCTGTGACTGCATAATCGGCGAAGAATTTGGGCGGACGATATTCATACAGCTTGGCTTTACGCAGTGGTGTTTCTTTTTCCAGGGGTGTGGTACTTACCACATCTCCGACCTTGCTGTCTGTTTTTTCATCCTCAAATTCGCTCTGGAAGAAATTGTCTTTTCGTTTGGCGCTGTCCGGTACATTCGTCGCAGGTGCATCCAGCGTCGGCCTGAACGATCTTTTCCGGTCATTGTCCATGACCTGCTTCATGTACTCGGTGGGGCGTGCATTGATATTGCGGCGCCGTAAGGTGTTTTCATCTACCCGCAGGCGGTACAACAGTTTTACATCACCCAGTTTTACCACCTCACTCACCTGCTGATTGTCGCCGGCAGTGCGCGTCTCGAGCAGACTGCTTTGATAGTTGGTGAGCGAAAACACGTAAGCCGAGTCGTTGGTGATGGATACGTAGCCCACGGAGTCGATATCGGTCTTACCCCATTCATTCAGCACACTGTCTACCTCGGCAAGCGGAGGATTGCGGAGTACCTCATCGCCAATAAAAATAAGCGTATCCAGCCCTGCACGTTCTGTGCGGAAGAAGCCTGCATACCGGTTATTGATACCATTTTCATCACTTACAAAAGTGAAGTGCGAACTGTTGTATTGTGAAGGGAAACGGGCATTGCCGTACCGCAGGGAAGTGAGCTGTGAGATTTGTTTGAAATCTGATTTGTTCCAGTTGTCAACCAGGAAAACGTTGAAATGAGGTCCGGGCAATGAATCCTCCGTACTGCCGGCCTGTGCAGAAGGACGGTTGCTGGAATAGATAATACCGGTTTTGTTGGGGAAAGCTACAAAAGCAGGATCCAGGTCATCATACACGTCGTTGGTGATCTGGTCATAGCTCTGCTTATCGAGTTTGTAGACGAAGATATCTGTCTGACCACTGCGGATGGCACTCAGGAGCAGTGTATTGTTGTCCAGCATGTATTTCATATCCTGCACCTGGTCAAACATGGGCAGTTCCTGCTTCATAATGCGTACCCGGCGTACGGCATCGTATACAAACAGGTTGAGTTTGCCCTGGTGAGAGTACAATACAGCAATGCGGGTGCCTTTGCCATCCCAGGCAATGATGGGATAGTTGGGATTTTTTTCATCCTCGCGCGAGCGGTGGCCAAAACGCAGCAGCACTTTGCGGTTTACAAAGTTTTCATTCAGCACTACAGAATAAATGCCCTGTTTGAATTCCACCACCACATAGGTAAAGCTCTTGGGATTGGGGTTGGCGTTGAAGCGGATGAAATCCTTTTTGCCGATCACTTCGCTTACCCCTAACTGTCCTTTGGGCGCATTGCGGCGACCGCGGATATCCTTATAATACTGCTGGGGCATATCGTTCATGAATTGCTTCAGCAGGTCCTTGAATTTCATTTTGGCTACCTTCTGCGACGCGTTGTTGAGATTGCGATAAATGCGTGCGAGGTAGAGGAAATAGGTGACTTTATTTTTGCCGTACTTGTCAGCTACATATTTCCAGAAAGCATGGCCGGCCAGGTTGGGTTTGGCAAAGGCAAACTGGTAAAAATTACGATAGGTGCCGGCCAGCATTACGCCGCGAAGATCATCGTCGAGAGCCGGGCTCCAGTTTTCGGCAGCATATTCCACATATCCATCGGTCAGCCATTTGGGAAGATCGAGCAGGGCCTGGTTGGCCGCAAATTCGCCCAGGTCATCGCCAAAGAGCTGGTTGTCTACGAGTACTTTGGCCAGTCCCTGGCGGATCTGGCGGCGCAGGTTGTCATGATTGCCATCAAAATAAACCAGCATTTTGTTGTTGACCAACTTGGTGACGCCTCCCGTATTTTGCCAGTCAACTCCCAGTCCGATATTGGACTGCTGCATTTCATCAAAATTGTTGTATACCACAATGTTGATACGGCGTTGCAGGGCATATTCAACAAACTCTTCCAGGCTGGGCAGTTCGGCTTCAGCAATCTGAGCCACATATTTGCCCAATCCCAGGCCATCCTCACTGAAATAGGTGTTGAAGTTTTCTGTCTGGTAATACCTCCATTTGAATTTTTGGTATTGCACCCGGTTTTTGCCAAACTCTACCGTACTCACTTGCGCGCCGGCCATCATCCAGGTACCACACAGAAAGCAGCCAATCAGGCCTAATTTTATTTTCCTCATATAATCGTTTGCTGTTTCGTAATCAGTTTAAATCGTTGTTTTTGGATTCAGTGTTGCCGCAGTTGCCTGGTTGGTTTAAACTTTATCTTTGCCGCTGCTGCCATGTGGGGCTGAGCAGCTTACAAATTTACCGGAAACAAGTCTATATTTAAAAATACGAAAAACCCATCATGTTAACTGTTAAGACATTCACTTTTAACCCCGTCCAGGAAAATACATACCTGCTGTATAACGATAAAGGTGAGTGCTGCATTATTGACCCCGGATGCTATTTTGATGAGGAAAAAACGATACTTCGGCAGGCCGTTGAAAATGGTGGGTTGACGCCGGTACTGCTGCTGAACACACACTGTCACCTGGACCACGTATTTGGCAACCAGTTTGTATACGATACCTGGGGTTTGCAGCCGCATATTCATGAAAAAGAGCGGCCGGTACTGGATCGTGCCGCCGAAGCCGGTATGCGCTGGCAATTGCCGTTTGTCAACTATACCGGCCCGGTGCATCTGCTGGCTGCCGGCGACCAGGTACAATTGGGTGATGATACGATGACCGTATTGTTTACTCCCGGGCATTCACCCGGCAGCATTTCCTACTATTGTGCCGCGCAACATTTTGTAATAGGAGGCGATGTATTGTTTCAGGGCAGTATAGGTCGTACCGATCTGCCGGGCGGCGATTATGAAACCCTGATCGACAGTATCAAAACGCAATTGCTGCCAATGGCAGATGACACGATCGTCTATTCGGGGCATGGGCCTGCCACCACTATCGGCCGCGAGCGGCGAAACAATCCATTTTTGCAGGATTGATTCAAGACGTTGGCTATTAATTTTTTGTAAAGTAATTCTTAGCGCAGGAACCGGCCTATAAGAGGCAGCTTCTGGAATTCCTTTTTTTCTACATTGAGAATAAACCAGGTAAACAGCGCCAGTAGTAGTGTGGCAAATCCATAGTTGAAATAAGGACTACTGATCCAGTAGGTAAGCAGCAGGTGGATCCAGTACAGCAGCAACACGATAACCATATAGGCCACCAGTTTTTTCCAGGCATAGGGTATCCGGTATTCCCGTTGTCCCCATACAAAAGAGATCACCATCATGGAGCCATAGCAGAAAAAAGTTGCCCATGCGCAGGCCATATAACCGAAGCGGGGGATAAAAAGGTAATTGATCAGTACTGTAATGCCTGCCCCGATGAGGGTAATGCTGGCACCCGCCCGGGTTTTGTTGGTGAGCTTGTACCAGATACTCAGGTTATAATATATGCCCAGGAACATATTGGCCAAAAGCAGGATAGGCACCACTTTCAACCCTTCCCAGTATATTTTTTTGCCCAGAAAATGTTTCCAGACATCCAGGTAGAGAGTGACTACGAGAAACATGCCGCATACCGCAATTACAAAAAACTTCATGACCCGGGCATAAGTACGTTGCGGATTTTCGCCCTGCGCCTGTTTAAAGAAAAATGGTTCGGCACCGAGCCGGAAGGCCTGTACAAAAAGTGTGATCAGGATAGAGAGCTTATAACAACCGCTGTAGATACCCACTTCCGTTTTGGAATCGGCGGCAGTTGACCACCATTCCAGCATAAAACGATCGAGGGTCTCATTGATCATACCACCAAAGCCGGCAATGACCAGCGGCAGGGAGTAGATCATGATCTCTTTCCACAGGGCGGTATTGAATTTCCATTTAAAGGAAGAAAACTCCTTCCACAGCAGGATAAAGGTGAAAATGGACTGAGCCAGGTTGGCGATCAGTATATAGGTGACGGCATTGTCTTTTTTATAAAAAACAGAAATAGCGCCATCGGGGTCTTTGGCCAGTAAGGCGGGGCAAACACTCAGGAAAAATATGGTAAGACCAATATTGATGACAATACCGGCAATGCGCACAAAAGCATATTTAATAGGGCGACCCTCCTGCCGGAGCCGGGCAAAAGAAATAGTGGTAAGGGCATCGAAGCCGATGATAAAAGCAGCCAGTGTGATATAGTTGGGATGGTCTTCGAGCGAGGTGATATTGGCCAGGCTGTCGCGAAAAAGCAGCATGGTGCCGGTAAAGGTGATGGTGCTGACCAGCAGCGAAATGGTAATGGTGCTGTATACGTCTGTAGCCTGGTCTTTGCGCTGAATGTAGCGGAAATAGGCAGTTTCGAGGCCATAGGTAAAAAGGATATTGAGAAAGGAAACCAATGCATAGATCAGGCTCATTTCCCCATAGTCGCTGGTAAGCAAGGTACCGGTGAGATAGGGAGTGAGGAGGTAATTGAGAAAACGGGCGGCAATGGAACTTGCCCCGTACCAAAACGTCTGTCCTGCCAGTTGTTTGATTCCGCTCAAAAGAATGCTGATTTCCTTACAAATGTAACGGCTACCTGTTCAAAAACCGAATTATTAACCGTCCTTCCCATCCTGGCCGGCATGCAACCGTTTTGACCTTTCTGCTATCTTTGATAAAAATTCACAATATGAGAGTCGTACTGCTTTTACTGATGGCAGCCTTTATGTGGCCTGCCAGTTCATTTGCCCAGGCTTATGAAAGCCAGCTGACCTATGAAAAGAAGAAACAGAAAGCCATGAGTATGGATTATAACTTTTCGCAGGAGGCAGTAGAGAATGCCATTGTAAAGAAGATAGAGGATATGGGTACCCTCGGGAAAGTTCAAAAAGGAATTTTTAATAAGGATAAAGGGTTTATTGTGTTTAAAGACGCGATCGTCTCTGAGGTGAGCGATGAGCGGATGGATTACATCATTAAAGTGGATCGCAAGAGCCGCAAGGAAAAAGACGCTTCGTCTCTTTCCATTATTCTCAACAAAGACGGGCAGGATGCTATCCCCGCCATGGATGCCCAGGCCATTGGCAAAGTGAAAGCATTTCTGAGCAATCTTTACCCCGATATTGAAGAAGCCAACCTGGAACTTCAGATCAAATCGCAGGACGATGTAGTAGTAAAAGCTGAAAAGAAATTCAAGGATCTGCAGGACGAAAAAGCTGACCTGGAGAAAAAGCTGAAGAAAAATCAGGAAGACCTGGAGCGTCAGCAAAAAGAAATAGAATCACAGCGTACTTCACTCGATCTGCTGAAAGGCAAACGCAAGGTACCGGCTGCTACCAATCCTTGATTGGGCAGCTCAGGGCTTGCCCAGTGCCGGATCTTTCAGAAAAGCAGAGTCGGTGAGTGTACGTAAAAAACGTATCAGCTGATTGGTTTCGGTGGTGCTGGTGGCAATGCCGCCGGCTACCAGCGGATCTACGTTAGGCGAGAGCTGCACACCGCTGCGGTAATGACTGATGCACTGGGCAAGCGTATTGAAACGTCCGTCATGCATATAATTGGACGATACATCCACATTTCTTAAGGTAGGCACTTTGAAACGCAGCGAATCGTCTGCCAGGCCTGTAATGCGCATACGGCCATAATCATTGAGCAGGGGATCGACCGGCAGGCCAATATTGCGATAGCTGAAATCGGTAAACATTGGCTCTGGGTGGCAGGTGGCACATTTGGCCTGGTAGAGCTGGTACCCGGCTTCTTCATCGGCCGTAAAGCTGAGTACTCCTTTTTTATAACGATCGTAGCGGGAATTGCCTGACACAAGGGTGCCGGTAAACTGTTCCAGTGCTTTCAGGATATGATCCGGCGCGATGAATTCTGTCCGAAATACTTTTTTGAACATTTTCCGGTATTCTGCATCACTCTGCAGTTTATTGATAACTCCCTGGAAACTCTCTGCCATTTCAATATGCCCGGTGATGGGTTGTGCAGCTTCTGTATAGAGCGAATTGAATTCCCCGTCCCAGTGAAAACGGTCCTGCCAGGCCAGGTTAAATAAGACCGGTGCATTGCGCAGTGTATGCGAACCATTATAACCATGACTGCGATCATGTTCATAGGTGCCAAAACCGGCAATCTGCTGGTGGCAGGAGGCGCAGGGATAAAGACCATCTTTGGAAAGGCGGCCATCATAAAAAAGTTTTCTTCCAAGTGTGATTCCTTCTTCGCTAAGCGGATTGCTGGCAAACCGGTTGAGTGGCTGGGGAAAACCATCCGGAACGGTTAGTGAAAGCAGGTGCAGGTTGTTGGGATTATCGTTTTTGCGACAGGCACCCAACGCACGTGCCAGCAGCACGAGGCCACCAAAGGCAATGATCAGGACGGTGAGTTGTCGCTTCATAGGTGCTGTTTATTTGCTACAGATCGCCCGGCTTCCATTTGCGGCGTGAAGATTTGCGTTCGGCATTTTTCTGTTTTGACTCCTTTCGCCGTTCTTTCGTTGCCTTGCTGACATGGGTGGCGATCCGTATTTTTTTCTTTTTAAGAGCGCTGGCCACCAGTTGATTTATTTTTTCAACCACTTCTTCCTTGTTGCCAAGTTGGGTTCGCTCTGTTTGCGATTTTACCTGCAGCAGCCCTTCGGCAGAAATGCGATTGGACAGGCGTGAGAGCACCAGTTGCTTTTGCTCCTCCGTCAGCAGGGTAGAATCCATTACCGGCCAGCTGCCGATCACAGCCGTTTCTACCTTGTTTACATTTTGCCCGCCCTTGCCGCCGCTACGGGTTGTCTGAAATTGTATTTCCTTTCTGAGATCGATCATATGCATAACGCCAAAAACACTTCCCTATTTTTGCTGCTTAAAGGTACAACTTATGCGTGTTGTGATACAAAGAGTGAGTCGCGCCAGCGTAACCGTCGATGAAAAAATAACCGGTGCTATTCATAGCGGGCTGCTGGTATTGGTCGGCATTGAAGATGCAGATGGCCGGGAAGACCTGGAATGGCTCAGTGCCAAGATCGTGCAGATGCGGATATTCAATGATGCAGATGGGGTGATGAATCTCTCGCTGAAAGAAGTGAACGGAGACCTGCTGCTGGTGAGCCAGTTTACCCTGCATGCGGTGACTAAAAAAGGCAATCGTCCTTCCTATATACAGGCCAGCAAACCGCCTGTGGCTATTCCCCTATACGAACAGTTTATTGCCCAGTTGGGAAAAGACCTGGGTAAACCCATCCAGACTGGTGTATTTGGTGCAGATATGAAAGTAGAGTTGGTCAACGATGGGCCGGTGACCATTTGGATGGATACGAAAAACAAATAATTATTTCACGGCATAATTATCCGTAGGGCCCTGCACGCAACGGTCCTACAAGGCAACCCCGATTTTTTCTGAATAGGATTTGCCATCAGCCATACGGATCATCATAAAATAAGCTGATGAATTGACACTGATCCGGAACTGATAAGACGAGGCATTGATATCTTTTTGCTCCAATACCCGGTGGCCGCCACTGGTCCAGACCATAACAGACAGTATATTGGTTGTATTGCTGCGTATAGTGATCTGTTTGCCGGCGGTGAGTACCTTGTAGGGTTTGGCTTTGATTACACTGTCTTTGGCGGGTTTGTACACAGGCTGCGCCACAATACTGCCGAGTGGCAATACCAGGCAGATACAAAGAATAAGATAGAATCGGGTGGCTGGTGTCATAGAATAACTTGAATGATTCGGTAAAATTTAAGTCTTCAACCTGCGCTTTCGGGCAGGGCAGTTAGCAGGGCGGATTGGGAATGGGAGTGGATAACGGCAAGAATCGTGCTATATTGTAAAAAAAATGCAAAAATATTTTTTATGACTATTCAGGATGCGCAGCAACAGGTGGATCATTGGATCAAAACAGTAGGTGTACGCTACTTCAGTGAGCTTACCAATATGGCCATCCTGACCGAGGAGGTGGGAGAACTGGCACGTATCATGGCACGGCAGTATGGAGACCAGTCGTGGAAACCAACTGACCGGCAAAAAGATCTTGCCGATGAGATGGCCGATGTAATGTGGGTACTTATTTGCCTGGCCAATCAGACCGGGGTAGATCTTACACAGGCGCTGGAAAAAAATTTTGAAAAAAAGAACATCCGTGATGCGGACAGGCATAAGGATAATCCGAAGCTGCGGTGAAAGTTTGGAAGTTTAAAGGTTTAAAAGTATAAAGGGTATAAAGGGTTTAAGAGGTTTAAAGTGTTTAAGGCGTATCCCTTTTACACTGTCCACTGTCAACTATTTCTGGCATAGTTTTTTTCTCATATACGGTATGACTTTCAGAAAAGCGTGGTGCATTATCCGCGATTCGTTTGTTGATTTTTTTCAAAGCCGTGTATTGAAGTTAAGCGCGGCGCTGGCTTATTATACCGTGTTTTCATTGCCCGGTCTTATCATTATCATTATCTGGGTGAGCGATATCTTCTGGGGTGAGCAGGCGGTGGAGGGTACGGTATATGGGCAAATAGCCGGGTTGGTCGGGCAGGATGCAGCCCTGCAGATACAGACCACGATCCGCAATGCCACGCTTTCGCCCGAAAGCAGTTTCGCTACCATAATAGGGTTGGGTACTTTGATACTGGGTGCCACCAGTATTTTCAGCGAGATACAGGATTCAATCAATCTCATCTGGCGGCTGAGAGCCCGGCCGCGAAAAGGCCGCGGATGGCTCAAGATGATCCTTAACAGGTTGTTGTCTTTTTCCATTATCGTATCACTGGGCTTCCTGATGCTGGTGTCACTTATAGTCAATGGCGCCATGGATGCTTTTATCAACCGGCTTACAGAGATATTTCCGCAAACAGAAGTGATACTCGCCTATGTGTTTAACCTGCTGTTGAACTTTGCGGTCACTACCTTTTTATTTGGACTTATTTTCAAAGTACTGCCCGATGCCCGTATTCAGTGGAGGCATGTACGTGCCGGAGCTATTGCCACCGCGGTGTTGTTTATGGCCGGCAAGTTTCTGATCGGTTATTACCTGGGGCATAGCCGTATGTCATCGGCATACGGAGCAGCAGGATCGGTGATCGTGATCCTGCTCTGGGTGTATTATTCAGCCATCATACTTTACTTCGGTGCCTGTTTTACCCGGGCTTTTGCGATACATACGGGATCACATATTTATCCCAACCAGTATGCGGTGTGGATTGAGCAGGTAGAGGTAGAGTCGACTTCCACATTACAGGATCAGCCTGCAGCGGCTGCGGCAGAAGGGCATACTGCATCTGCTGCTGATCAGGGCGCTACCAACCGGTAACCGATACCGCGAACGTTCATAATAGACACGGCGGGGTCGGCAGACAGGTATTTGCGCAGGCGGGTGATGAAGACATCGAGGCTGCGGCCGGTAAAAAAATCATGCTGTCCCCATATCTTCAGTAAAAGGTGCTGCCGCTCTACGGTCTGGTTTTTATGTGTAGCCAGCAGGTGCAGTAATGCGGCTTCACGGGCGGTGAGTTGTATCTGCTTCTGCCCGTTTTGCAGTAATCCGCTATGAAGTGTAAGGTGGAAACGGCCGAATTGCTGCTCATCACTGACCGGCACAGCCTGTTCAAAAAGGTTGCGTTGTGGATGCAGCAGCACTTTGATGCGTATCACCAGCTCTTCGAGGCTGAATGGCTTGCGGAGATAATCGTTGCCACCGCTTTCAAAGCCCTGCACCACATCCTGCGGCAAAGAGCGCGACGTAAGAAAAAGGATAGGCACACGCATATCGTCTTTACGGATCTGCCGGGCAATTTCAAAACCATCGCCATCGGGCAACATCACATCCAGGATCACCAGTTGGGGGCGAACGGCAAAGTACTGGCTGAGCACGCTGGCGGCACGGTTGCACAAGGTTACTTCAAAGCCGCGCATACCCAGGCTTTCCTGGATGATCATACCCAGGTTTTCTTCGTCTTCGACCAATAATATACGGGTGGCTACTGTACTCATGCGGGAATACTAAGGGTGAATGTGGTGCCTTGCTGCTGTGAACTGCTGACGCTGCAATGTCCCCGGTGCGCTTCGATGACCTGCTTTACATAATAAAGCCCCAGGCCATATCCTTTTACAGCATGCCGGTTGCCCTGCGGTACGCGAAAGAATTTTTCAAAAATATGCGGCAGGTATTTTTCCGGAATACCATTGCCGTTGTCGGCAACAGTAAGTGTTACACGCTCCTGCGTGGCTTCCAGTTTGATCTTTACCAGTACCTGAGCACCTCCATATTTTACCGCATTGTCGATTACATTGTTGAGGGCATTGTATAAATGCAGCCGGTCGCCGGTGACCCATACAGCCTGCCCGGGAGCCTTCAGCGAAATGGTGAGTTTATTCCCTGCCGCCAGTTCCTGCGCAGCCATTATTTCCTCTGTGAGCTGGCGCAGGTCAAAACGTTGCTGGTGCAAATGCAACCCCGACTGATCGTAAAGACTGCTTTGCAGCACCTCCTGTATCAACGAAGAAAGCCGGTCAAGCTCCTGCCGGGCAATACCCAGGTAGCGTTGCGTACGCGCAGGGTCGGCCAGTCCATCAAAATGGGTAAGCGATTCAATAGCGCCTGATACTGTAGCCACGGGTGTCTTCAATTCGTGGGTGATATTGCTGATAAAATCGTTTTTGATCTGGCTGAGTTTTTTCTCCCGCCGCAGCAGGGTAACCAGATAATAAAAAGAATAACTGATAGCCAGCAATAACACGACGGCGCCTGCCAGCATCCATTTCAGCCGGCTGAGTATAAAGGAAGGGGAGGTGTCGAAGATGGCACGCACATAGTTTTCGCCCGGTGTATGCCTGAAGGTGCTGAATGAACGGCTGGCCAGCTGATTTTTGCCTGCCACGCCCGGTGGTAAAATGGATTGATCGAGCAGGCTGTCTTTATCTGCATAATAAAAATGAAATGGTACAGCGGCGTTTCTTTTCTGCAATTCCGCTTGCAGCAGGGGACGCAGGCGGGCTGTGTCAAAAGCCCAGCCTTTGACAAGTGTATTTACATAATTGCCCAGGTGCTGGGTGTAATAATAAATGGTATGTTCTTCGAGGTTTTCTTTTCTGTAAGAGTGCGCCAGGTGTCGCGCCGTTTCGATATACACACTATCCAGTGGATGACGGATAGGCAGGTCAATAGCCTGCAGTGATAGTTCAAACCGGTCGGTTGTGTCGGTCATGGACCGGATGCGATAGATCTGCCGGTTGAATTTTTCTGCCCAGCGGCTGCTGATCCTGATCTTGCTGGTATCGGTGAGATACTGGAACATTAATTTTTCCAGGGTATCGCAACGCAGCAGGAATTCACGCTTTACGGCATCTTCATAAGCCAGGTTAAAGTCTTTGCGTAATCGCTCGCGGCTCGCGCTATAAAACTGGTACAGCCAAAAACCCTGCAGCAAGGTGAAACCAAACAGGATAGCCCCGCAGATCAGCAATATAACACGACCCTGTTTTTTCATGTGGTCAAAAATAGGCGGCCGGTGCCGGATTGACGGTATGGCTTAACATAAATTAACAGAGACTAACAGGTGCCTTAACCCGGTAAGCGGTAGCCTATGGGTTCTTTTGTAGAAAAAAATATGCACCGAATATTCATTTCGGCCGTGTGTATGCTGGCAATCATGACCAGCAAGGCCCAAACCATCGAACTGGAAGATGCCTTTCCGGATTTCGTTATCCGTAACCTGGTAAATGCTCCTGCCAGAGAAGTGGATGTCTATAAACAAACCGACCGGTTTATCATTCTTAATTTCTGGGGTACCTGGTGTGCACCCTGCCTGCCGGAGATGGATTCATTGCGGGAGATCCAGAAACGGTTTGGAAAAGACCTGCGCGTGATCGCCCTGGCCAACGATAACGAAAAAAGAGTGAAGAACTACCTGGCCAAGCGCCCAACCGGTGTATGGATCGCAGCAGATACCAGTTTTCATCTCTACAAACAGTTTGGCTTTACTTACGTGGGACAGTCGGCCATCCTCGACCGGCAGCGCCGGGTGATCGGGTTGGTGCGCACCGATTCTATCAATACTGCCTTTATCCGGAAAATGCTGCGTGGCGAAAAGTTGCCCCAAAGCGGGGAACGGAGTAAGGGGGTAGCCGGCAATTCAGACGAAACAGATTTTTTCAGGCTGGATAGTACGCTGCAGACGCATCTGACCCTCATGTCGTATGTGCCGGGTCAGCGTGCTATGAGCCGGTATTATCCGCAGGAGCCGTTTAAAAACCGGAGGAGAACTTTTTTCAATGTCAGTCCCACGGCCATGTACAAAACTGCTTATGATATCACCTCGCAAAAGCAGGTGGCGTATGAGTTTGATGAAAAAGCAGAGCTCGATTATAGCAACCGCGGCAATCTTTACTGCTTCGACATACTGGTGGCGCCGGGACAGGAAGACAGTCTCAATATCCTGATGCAGCAGCGATTGAATATGTTGTTGCCTGTAAAAGCCCGTATGGAGAAAAAAATGATGCCGGTATATGTGTTGCGTACAACGGATGCCACCGGATGGAAAAATTCCACTGCCGCCGAGAGTTCCTGGGGGTTCAGCGGCCGTGGATTTGAAGGGACAGCCATACCACTGCAACACTTTGCCGACTACCTGGCCAATGAGCTGCCCCTGCCTGTAGTAGACGAAACCGGGTTGTCGGGCAAATATGATATCCGTACCGAAAACGTGTTGCGTACGGTCGAAGAAGTGAAGGCGGCCGTCCAAAAACTGGGGCTCAGCCTCGAAAAGGCAGAGCGTGAAATAGACCTGTTGATACTTTATAAGCCATGATAACAGCTGTTAGCAGCGCGCCGGCCGGGCATTTTACAGAATAAAGCCAACTTTTCCATACCTGTAAAATGCCCGTTTCGGCTTATTTTTGCCGCCACTATGGCAAACGATTCCAATAAATTTCAGGCGATCATTTCGCACTGCAAAGAGTACGGTTTTATTTTTCCCAGCAGCGAGATCTATGACGGTCTGCAGGCGGTATATGATTACGGCCAGATGGGGAGTGAATTGAAGAAAAATATCAAGGATTACTGGTGGAAAAGCATGACCCAGCTGCAGGAAAACATTGTGGGGCTTGATGCGGCCATCTTTATGCACCCGACTACCTGGAAGGCATCGGGGCACGTTGATAATTTCAACGATCCCATGATCGATAATAAAGACAGCAAAAAACGTTACCGCGTCGACCACCTGCTGGAAGCCCATGCAGACGGCCTCAAAGCCGAAGGCAAAGAGGCAGAAGCAGAGGCGCTCCTGTCGGCTATGGATGCCCTGCTGGCCAAAGATGATTTTGCCGCACTCAAAAAACTGATCGAAGATAATAAGGTAAAATGTGCCATCAGTGGTACCAGCAACTGGACAGATATCCGCCAGTTCAACCTCATGTTTGCGACCGAATTTGGGTCCACTGCATCTTCTGACGAAGAAGATAATAAGGTATACCTGCGCCCGGAAACTGCCCAGGGCATATTTGTAAACTTCCTGAACGTGCAGAAGACCGGTCGCATGAAGATACCATTTGGTATTGCCCAGATCGGAAAGGCTTTCCGCAACGAGATTGTGGCCCGCCAGTTTATTTTCCGCATGCGTGAGTTTGAGCAGATGGAAATGCAGTTTTTCATACGCCCTGGCACACAGAAGGACTGGTATGAATTCTGGAAAGCAGAGCGGTTGAAATGGCACCTCAGCCTCGGGATCCCCGCAGAAAAGTACCGTTATCATGATCACATTAAGCTGGCTCACTATGCCGATGCCGCCTGCGATATCGAGTTTGAATTCCCTATCGGCTTTAAGGAACTGGAAGGCATTCACAGCCGTACGGATTTTGACCTGCGTCAGCACCAGGAGTACAGCAAAAAGAAACAACAGTATTTTGATAATGATATTGATCCTGCTACCGGCAAGCCTTATGGCAATTACATACCTTATGTGATCGAAACCTCCATAGGTCTCGACCGTATGTTCCTGGCGGTGATCAGCCAGTCGTATGAAGAGCAGGATCTGAGCACACCCGAGAAAGAAGATAGCCGGGTAGTGCTGAAACTGCCGCCGGCACTAGCACCTATTAAACTGGCTGTATTGCCGCTAATAAAAAAAGATGGTTTGCCCGAAATAGCTGAACAAATCATGCAGGAATGCAAACCGCGTTTTCGTTGTTTTTATGAAGCAAAAGATGCGATTGGCAGACGTTATCGTCGTATGGATGCATTGGGCACACCTTTTTGTGTAACGGTGGATCATCAGACCAAGGAGGATAATACGGTGACTATCCGCTACCGCGATAGTATGGAGCAGGAGCGGATACCGGTTTCGCAGATACGCGAGAAGGTAGCTGCTGCCATTCAGTTGTAATAGAAATATATGTATCTACATAAAGTAAAAGGCCCGCATAGCGGGCCTTTTACTTTAACAATATTTTTACATATCGGGGTTATATATCAATTGGCGGAAAACTGCCGCAGGTGGTGGTCGAGGTGTTTCCACATCATCTTGCCCCATTGCTCGGGGGTGAAATGGCCAAAGGCAGGATGGGGGTATTTGCCGGCCACACCGGGACCTGCCTCCTGAAACTGTTGGATAAGGCCGATGAGTCGTGTACGCTCATTTTCAAACTGCCGCTCATCTTTTATGATAAACTGGGGGCTGGTAGGCATGCCATGGCGCCATACTTTATCATTGTACAGCATGGATTTGAAGGCCCAGGCGATCCAGCGGATGGGGATCATGGGTTTTAATGGCTTATCGCTCAGGGGAACCTGAAACGCCACACAGCAGTGGGCCAGCATCTGGGATACATCCATTTTGCCCCACTGACGTTCGGATTGTGTGCTCAATGATTGCACACGGGCCACGATGTTGTCGCAAACATCTTTTTCAAACAAATTTTTTACATCAATAGTCATGTGATAGCCTGGTTTTGATTCTGCCGCTAAAATCCGGATTAATTCGCGCTTGCGGGCATGATTTTCTACAAAATGTAATCAACTGAGCATAACCGGCAAATAAATGCTCAAAATGCCGGATGGATAGTTGCCCCCTCAGGACTATCGGTCGTTGCACGGAATTAAAAAAATGTTATTATCCGTATAGCTCCTGATGAATAGACTTGCGGTCGTAGCCCAGTGCCTGGATACGCTGTTTGGCTTCGTCGATCATATTTTTCCAGCCACAAAGGAAAAAATAGGCGGGTGGGGGTATCATTTGCTCAGGGTTGTCGGCAGAGCGCACACTCCCGGCGCGGCAGATATCTTCATATACCTGGTGTACATAGCCGATACGTACCAGGTGGTCATAATTGCCGGGTTCTTCGCGCGAGTAGGTAGTAATGTATTGAAAACTGCCCACATTGCGTGTTAGCTCCTTTAGTTCAGGTGCATAGAGTGCATCGCCAAATTTGCGGCAGCCAAATATGAGATAAATACGCTGATGCGAGATGTTGTTGTTCAAAACATGATGCGCCATAGAGCGGAAAGGAGCCACGCCCGTGCCGGTACAGATAAAAAAGAGGTCACGGTCAATAGGGTCGGGCAGTGTAAAGACGCCCTGTGGCCCGCGCAATGTTAATTCGCTGCCAACCACTACGTTATTAAACAACCAGGTCGTGCCGGCACCACCTTCCAGCAGTACAATCACCAGTTCGAATACGTTGCTGCCGTCGGGCCAGCTGGCAATGGAGTAACTGCGCCAGCGTCTTGCAGGCTTTTCATGAATGGGCAGATCGAGTGTTACAAACTGACCGGGTTGAAAATCAAAGGAACTGAGCTCAGGCACTTCTATCCAATATCTTCTTGTATTGGGTGTTTCGTCAATGATGCGGATCACCTTTCCGGTGCGCCATGGTTGAACGGGCATAGCAAGCGATTTAAAATGTGGTTAAAACTTCGCGCTCCTCTACAAGATACTTTATTAATGCTTTCTCTAATGTAAAATGAGTTTTCCACATAAAAAAGTGGCTGGCATGGTACTTGTTTTTTCATTAGTGCTTTTGTACCGAATGCCCATCGCCTCCAGGGTATATTTTTTCTTAACTATAAAAATTTACACGATGAAAAAGAGAATGTTTACAACTGGCGTGGCTTTGGCAATGGTAGCAGGTTTGTTTGCTTTCACTACCACGCAGTCAGGGATTGTTGGCAAAGTAGCTCCCGCTGATGGCGCTTCTACTGTATGGGCCATTTCGGGCAGCGACTCTACCAAGAGTGCAGTTACGTCCGGCAGCTTTTCACTCGCCGTAAAACCGGGGACCTACAAAGTGATTGTAGATGCTAAGGAACCCTACAAAGATGTGACGCTTGAAAATGTGGAAGTGAAAGATGGCCAGGCCACAGACCTCGGAGAGATTTCTCTCCAACAATAAGAAGCACAGTTCGGTTGATGCTACAAACGGAGACGTAGAAAATGCGGTGTCAGAATGATGCCGCATTTTCGTTTCTGCACGTATAAAGAGTATAAAGGGTATAAAGAGTTTAAAGAGCGTTATCTATACCCGGGCGCGTCAGACATTTTCTACTGTATGTCTTAAACCCTTTAAACTCTTTATACCCTTTATACTCTTTATACCTTAATTTTGCAGCGCGGAACTATGATCCAGGAATTGCTGCAGCAGTATCAACAAACCCCCCGCCTGTTTCAACTGGTGGACAGACTTTCTTTTGCCCAACCGCAGCAATTGATCCTCACAGGACTGCGGGGAAGTGCCCCTGCCCTGGTCACCGCTGCTGTTTTTTCGCACGATGCCGCCAGCCAGCTCAATCATGTTATCATCCTCAACGATGCCGAAGAAGCGGCCTATTTCCACAATACGCTGGAAAACCTGACAGGGGCACTGGATGTTTTTTATTTTCCCTCTTCTTTCAAAAACCGGAAAAATTACCGCCTGCTCAACTCATCGCACGTCATGTTGCGTACAGAGGCACTTACCAAAATCGCCGCAGGTGGCAATAAGAAGGTGCTGGTGACCTATCCCGAGGCATTGATGGAAAAAGTGGTGGTACCCGGTACATTATCGTCCAATATTATTTATATAAAAAGCGGTGATACACTGCAGGTTGATCAGCTGCTGCTGAAACTGGCCGACTATGGTTTTGAACGGACCGATTTTGTATACGAGCCAGGTCAGTTTGCCATAAGAGGCGGTATACTGGATATTTATTCTTTTGGAAATGAGAAACCCTACCGGGTTGAGCTGTTTGGTAATGAAGTAGACTCCATTCGTATAGTAGATCCGGAAACACAGCTGAGTGAGCGTAAACTTTTGCAGGTTAGTATCATTCCCAATGTAGACACCCAGTTTGAAAACGAAGACCGGGTATCCCTGTTTGAGTTTATGCCGGATAATACGGTGGTATGGCTGCAGGATTATGAACTGTGCCGGGAGCGGATTGCAGATGCCGAAGCCGATATAGTCGCTTTCCTGGAGTTGACAGCCAATGCTCCGGCACCGCGGTCGACCGAGGAAGATGATAAAATGCTGCGTGCACAGGTAAAGCCGGATGATTTTATTGGCCCTGAAAATTTCGAGCAGGCATTATCAACCCATCATGTGGTGGCATTTGGCTTTGGCGCTACACTTCCGCCCGGTGGTGTAGCTGTTGATATTGATTTTCGCACCCGGGAGCAGCCGGCATTCAACCGCCAGTTTGACCTGCTGATCACGGATCTAAGGAACTGGGAGGCGAAAGGATTTTCCCTTTACATTTTTGCCGATAATCCCCGCCAGTTGGAACGGCTGCAGACCATCTTTGATGATCTCAAAGCCTCTATTGTCTTCAACCCGGTCGCAACATCCATACACGAAGGGTTTATTGATGAAGACCTGAAACTGCTTTGCTATACAGATCACCAGGTCTTTCAGCGGTATCATAAATACCGGGTAAAACAGGCGTATAATAAAAATAAGGCCTTAACACTGCGAACGCTGCGTGAGTTGCAGCCCGGCGATTATGTGACGCATATCGATCATGGAGTGGGAGTATACAGCGGACTTCAGAAAATGGAGGTCAATGGCCGTATGCAGGAGGCGGTACGTATTATTTACAAGGATAGCGATATCCTGTACGTCAATATCAATTCGCTTCACAAAATAGCCAAATATACCGGCAAAGAGGGTAGTGTACCCAAGATCAATAAACTGGGCAGCGATGTATGGAGCCGGCTGAAGGATAAGACAAAGGCAAAAGTTAAGGAGATCGCATTTGATCTTATCAGGCTGTATGCACAGCGAAAGGCGCAGGAAGGTTTTGCCCACTCGCCCGACAATTACATGCAGACAGAGCTGGAGGCATCTTTTATTTATGAAGACACGCCCGATCAGAGCAAGGCTACTGCCGATGTAAAAAAAGATATGGAATCGCCGTCACCTATGGACAGGCTGGTGTGTGGCGATGTGGGATTTGGTAAAACAGAAGTAGCGGTACGTGCGGCATTTAAGACCTGTGTGGATGGTAAACAGGCTGCGGTACTGGTGCCTACCACTATCCTTGCATTTCAGCATTATAAGACATTCAGTGACCGGCTCAAGGATTTTCCGGTCACGGTAGACTATATCAACCGGTTCAAATCGGCAAAAGAAAAGAAAGAGACACTGCGCAAGCTGGAGGAAGGAAAGATTGATATCCTGATAGGTACACACGGCCTGCTGGGCAAAGAAGTGAAGTTTAAAGACCTGGGCCTGCTCATTGTGGATGAAGAACAGAAATTTGGGGTAGCGCATAAAGAGAAGATCAAAACACTGCGTACCACCGTGGATTGTCTTACGCTGACGGCCACACCTATTCCCCGTACACTTCAGTTCAGTCTTATGGGTGCGCGCGATCTGAGTATCATGAATACGCCACCGCCCAACCGGCAGCCGATACAAACCGAGGTGCAGGTGTATAATGAAGATTTTATCCGCGATGCCATTTATTTTGAAACGGAACGGGGCGGTCAGGTATTTTTTATTTATAACCGGATCAGCGGACTGGCAGAAATGGCGGCGATCATCCAGGGATTGTGTCCTGATCTCAGCATCAGCTATGCTCACGGACAGATGGAAGGTCATGAACTCGAAGAAAAGATCCTGAATTTTATTGACCGGAAATATGATGTGCTGGTATGTACCAATATCGTGGAGAGCGGTGTGGATATTCCAAACGTGAATACGATCATTGTCAATAATGCACACCAGTTTGGCCTGAGTGATCTGCACCAGTTGCGCGGACGGGTAGGGCGTAGCAATAAGAAGGCTTTTTGTTATCTGCTGGCACCACCCATGAGCACATTGCCGGCCGATTCGCGCAAGCGTCTGCAAACACTGGAACAGCATAGTGAGTTGGGCAGTGGCTTTCAGATAGCCATGCGTGACCTGGACATACGCGGAGCGGGTAACCTGCTGGGTGGTGAGCAAAGCGGATTTATGGCCGAGATTGGATTTGAAATGTATCAGAAGATACTGGATGAGGCAATAAGGGAACTGAAACGTACAGAGTTCAAGGAATTGTTTAAGGAAGAAATTGCCCGGCAGGATGATTTTGTACAGGATTGTACGATAGATACGGACCTGGAGATACTGATACCCGATGACTATGTGGGCAATATCACCGAGCGGCTGACATTGTACCAGCGCCTGGATAATTGCGAAACAGAAGAAGATCTGCTATTGATGCGCGAAGAGCTGGCCGACCGGTTTGGAGCTATTCCCCAGCAGGTGGAAGATCTGTTTGTGACGGTGAGATGCCGCAAGCTGGCGGTTGACCTGGGCTTTGAGAAGATGTCGCTTAAGGATGAGGTTCTTCGTTGTTTCTTTATCAACCGCCCGGATTCCCCCTATTTTGAATCTTCTCTCTTTACTCATGTGCTGGCTTATCTGCAGACCGGTACCAATAAGGCAAAGCTTAAACAAACAGGTAAGTTGTTTTTGCTGGTGGTACAACCGGTGAAGAATATGGAAGAAATGTATCGTTTCTTAAGTGGTCTTCACCGCTATTGTTTTGAAGAAGTGGCGGTAGGTAAATAACGCAGAACCCGCGTATTTTCCCCTGATAATGAGCGCAATTTGTGCAAATGCTGGATTTTTCTAAGTAATTGTCCTATTTTAGCCTCAGTCACCAAATCACTATGAAACCCCATCCAATCTCCTTGCTGTGGCTTCTCCTGCTCTGGAGTGCCGCCTCTTTTGCGCAAGTGCCTGTATCCGGCAATATCCCTTCGCGCCAATACCCGCTCAAGCTTGCAAGCGGCATCGTTTTCCCTGATAAAAATATTTCAGCTGAAAAAATAGCAACGATCAATAAGCGCCAGTTGCGTGTGCGTGGACGCCAGTTGCTGGTAGTTCAGTTTGATGAAATGCCGACTGTTGCTCAACGCCAGGAACTGGCGCAGGCAGGAGTTAGCCTGCTGGAGTATGTGCCGGACAACGCCTACATGGCTATCGTGAATGGTGATATCAAATGGGATGTTTTGTTGCGTAATAAAGCACGGGCCGTAGTAGAGTTGAAGGCGGAGCAAAAGATGCAACCGCAGCTGGCGCAGGGGCGTTACCCGCAACGTATAGTAAAACCTGGGGGAGCGCTGGATATCTGGATCAGTTTTCCCCGTGCATATACCGAAACGGAAGTGAGGGAAGAATTGCAGGCCCGCGGCTACTTGATTAATTCTGATCTGTATAAAGATTACCGGGTACTGGCTCTTACCGTTCCGGCGGAGCGTTTAAGAGACCTGGCGGTCTTACCTTATGTTGAATATATGCAGGCAGCACCAGGTGCAGATGAAATATTGAATAATAAAAGCACTGTAAATGCACTCGCCAATGTATTGCAGTCTGATCTTCCTGGCGGACGTCAGCTGACCGGATCGGGCGTGGTTGTTGGTGTAGGGGATGATGCAAACCCGTTGCGGCATATAGATGTACAGGATCGTATTATTAATCGTTCGGCTGCTACTGCAAACAGTCATGGGTTGCATGTAACGGGTACACTGGCGGGTGCGGGTATCCGTGACGAACGTTTCAAAGGGTTTGCTCCCGGGGCTACAATCGTATCGCAGGTCTTTTCCGGTATACTCGCCAACGCTCCTGCTTATGTGCAGGATCATGGAATGGTGATCACTAATAATTCGTATGGTAACATCGTAGATGATTGCCTGAGTTTTGGGGTATATGACCTCTATTCGCGGGTGATGGATCAGCAACAGTTGCAGTTGCCCTTTCTTCAGCATGTTTTTGCAGCAGGTAATAGCGGCAACTATCTCTGTGGAAACTATGCAGCTGGTTTTGGAAACGTACTGGGTGGTTATCAAACCGCAAAAAATGTAATAAGCGTAGGTACGGCCACCGAAATAGAAGTTATATCACCCGGCTCAAGTAAAGGACCCGTAAAAGACGGGCGCATCAAACCGGATATTACAGCACAGGGTGCCCGAGTGTATTCAACTATTCCCACCAATTCATATGGAGTGAGTTCTGGAACCAGTATGGCTGCCCCGGCAGTATCGGGAGGGCTTGCATTATTATATGAAAGATACCGCCAGTTGCATGCCGGTGCCAATCCGCGCAACGGGCTGATGAAAGCGCTTATTTGTAATGGAGCAACCGATCTGGGGCAGCCTGGTCCCGACTACAGTTACGGTTTTGGCTGGCTGAATCTGTTGCGCTCCGTAAGCATGCTCGAGAATAATAACTACATCGATCAGCAGGTAAATGCAGGTGCTACCAATACACATAGTTTCACCCTGCCGGCAGGTAGCAATATTGCACAACTGAAAGTAATGTTGTACTGGAACGATGAGGCGGCTAATGCACTGGCGGCACAGGCACTTATCAATGATCTTGATCTGCAGGTGAGTGGTCCCGGTGGTACCTGGCTGCCACAGTTGCTCGACACAATCCCTGGCAGGGTAGACCGACCCGCTACAACCGGCGAAGATCATATCAATAATATTGAGCAGGTGGTTATCAATAATCCGTTGCCAGGCACCTATTCATTCCAGGTAAAAGGAACCCGCCTGCCTAGCAGTAATCAATATGAATATTTCCTGGTTTATGATACTGTACCGGCTGGTACCAGACTTACCTACCCACTGGGTGGGGAACATTTTCAGGCGACTGATTCTGTATATATATCATGGGAAAGTGCGGGCTCGCAGGGGCAACAGGTAAATATTGAGTTCAGTACAGATAATGGTAATAACTGGACTACGCTGGCCACAGCTGCAGATGCGGGCATGCGTCAGTATAAATGGTTTGTACCAGCAATACCTGCTACTAATGAGGCAAGGATCAGGCTTACCAACAACAGTACTGGTGCTGTGAGCCAAAGCGAGGCTTTTGTGATTGCAGGAGTGCCGACCGTCACGCTCGCATCTGTACAATGCGAAGGGTATATTGCCATTAACTGGACAGTTGTGGCAGGTGCAACCGATTATGAAGTAATGCTGTCAAATGGCGGAGAAATGCGCAGTATAGCAGTAACCTCAGCAAATACATATACTATAAGCGGGCTGGCCAAAGATTCCAGTTATTTTGTGACAGTAAGAACACGTGTAAACGGTGTGCCCGGACGCAGAGCCCTGGCAGTAAACAGGGTTCCTTCTACCGGTACCTGCGCCGGTAATATTTCCAATTTTGATCTGAAGATGGATGCGATCATTAGCCCTGTTTCCGGACGCTTGCATACTGCCAGCGCGCTGACCGCCGGTAGTCAGGTGATTGTACGAATCAAAAATCTTGACAATATAGCTGTTTCAGGAGGTATTCCTGTAACCTATCAACTCAATAATGAAACGCCTGTGCAGGCTACTGCCACAGCAACGATAGCGGCTTTAGGCGTTTATATATATACGTTTACAGTGCCGGTTGATCTTTCTGCACCGGGCACTTATCGCCTGAAAACTTACGTGTCTTATCCAACAGATATTGTAAGGGCCAACGATACGCTTTATACAACCATCAGGCAGTTGGACAACCCGTTGATTGATCTTACGCAGCCACTGGTTGAAGATATGGAAGCAACGATCGATACCGCTTTCACCACCCGTCAGACCGGCCTGCCTGGCCTTGATAGATTTGATTTTATCGGATCAACTTCTTTTGGACGTATCCGGACATTTGTAAATTCCGGGATAGCCTGGTCTGGACGCAGGGCGCTCACACTCGATGTGGACCGTTATACTGCTGCAGGTAATGTGGATTCACTCACCGGTACGTTCAACTTGCAGGATGTGGATCCATTAGTGGAAGATATACGCCTCGACTTTATGTATAAACATCATGGTCAGCAGTCAAATGCTGCCCACCAGGTATGGATCAGGGGCAATGATCAGCAACCCTGGCTGCCTGTATATGACCTGTATGGTAATCAGGCTGACCCTGGTGATTTCAGACGGTCTGCAAGTATTGAGGTGAGTGATCTGCTGACGCAGGCCGGCCAGTCGTTCACCAGCAGCTTCCAGGTACGATGGGGACAATGGGGACAAATGCTTGTTGCTGACAATAAGAGTGCATCAGGCTATACATTTGATGATATCCGGCTTTATAAGGTAGTTAATGATCTGCAGCTGATCAGCATCGATACGCCTATTGTAGCCAGTTGCGGACTGGGCACAGCTGTACCGGTTCGTATTACTTTGCGCAATAGCGCCAACCTGGCTATAACATCTGTTCCTGTTCGCTACCAGATAGATAACCAGGCGATAGTTACAGAGATCGTTAACAATATTGCCGGCAACAGCAGCATCAGTTATACATTCAATGCTACTGCTAATCTTTCTTCGTTGGACCTGCACCAGGTCAAAGTATGGGTTGACCTGGCAGGCGATACATTCCGCGACAATGATACCGCTGTTGTAATACTCAATAATTCACCCATAATCACCAGTTTCCCTTACCTGCAGGATTTTGAAAATGGGGCAGGCAACTGGTACACTGCCGGAAAGAATAGTAGCTGGGAACTGGGTACACCTGCTGCGATAAAGATCAACCGGGCTGCCAGCGGACAGAATGCCTGGAAAACAGGGTTGCATGGTAATTACAATGACGGAGAATTTTCTTATCTCTATTCCCCCTGTTTTGATATCAGCGGAATGACGAAACCCACACTCAGTCTGAGCATCGCTCTTGACCTGGAAGATTGTGGTACCTCCCTTTGTGATGGAACGTATATCGAATATTCGGGAGATGGCAAGACATGGCAGCGTCTGGGCAATGCGATATCCGGAGTGAACTGGTATAATAAAAATTTTTCCGGAAATGAGCTGTGGAGTGTGCAGGATTATACACGCTGGCATGTGGCTACGGCAGCACTGCCTACGGGTTATTCTCAATTGCGGTTGCGCATTGTCATGAGCTCAGATCCTTATGTAAGCAAGGAGGGTATTGCAGTTGACGACATTCACATCTACGATAATATGCAGGGTATTTATGCAGCGCCACCTTATATCAGCCAACTGGTTGCCCAGCCTGCTGTAGCAGGCAATGACTGGATACATTTTACCGATGGAGGTAAGCTGCTGGTCTCAGTGAAACCCAATGGCCAGGAAATGGGTAATACCAGTATACAGACTTTTGTACACGATGGAGAGGTTCGCAACTACAATAATCAATATTATCACGACCGCAACCTGGTGATCACTCCTGCGCAAAATCAGCTGACCGATTCGGTACTGGTTCGTTTCTACTTTACCGATGCAGAAACGGAGGCGTTACTGGCTGCTGCCGATTGTAGTACCTGCCCCCATGTAGGGTCTGCCTATGAGCTGGGTGTGGCCAAATACAGCGATGCCAAGAATGCGACAGAAAATGGAAACCTGGATGACAATACCGCCACCAACTGGCTTTTTGCCGACCCGGCCAGTGTACGCAAAGTGCCTTTTGATATCGGGTACTACGCAGAATTTAAGACAAAAAGGTTCTCAGAATTCTGGTTAAGTAAAGGACGGCTGGATAATCAGCCTGCTCCCTCGGCTTCACTCTCCTCATTTGATGTGGTAAAAGCGGGAACAAATGATGCGCTGCTCACCTGGGTGATGAGTAATGAATTCAATATTGACCAGTATACTATAGAAGTGGCTAAAGGCAATACCGCTTATGATCAAAACCAGTTTACCTCCATCAGTACCATGCCATCAAAAGGAAATTCAACTGTTGCCCAATCCTACACATTCACCGATACGGAACCAGGCAAGACAGGAGTACGGTATTACCGGATACGGGTTACGGGTATTGATGGATCTGTGCAGTATTCTGCCATAAAAGCGCTGTTGTTTACGGACGAGCTCAGCTGGCTGGTATATCCCAATCCTACATCGGGCAGCAGCTGGCTGGTATACCAGATGAATGCAGATGAACAGGCGCATCTCCGTATCTACAACTTGCAGGGAGCTATCATCAAACAGCAAAAATTGACCGGCAACAGCTTTGTACAAAAAGTGGAAATTGATCTGTCGGCCTATAGCGGTGGCATGTATATGTTTGAACTCACCAGCACACGGGGGAAGAAAGTGTATAAGGTGGTAAAGAGATGAGTTATGAGTTTTAAGTCTTAAGTTATAAGTAAACTGGCGGCGTATCTCAACAGGCAATGTTAACTCAATCGCCTACTCACAACTTAAGACTTAGAACTCATAACTCCCTTCATATTTTCCCCTCCCATTCCTTCTCCTCATCCCTTTTGGCCCGGGCTATTTCATTGAGAAGAGCAGGATATCCGCTTACATACAGAAAGCAAACGACAGCGGTGGAGTAAAGCATCAATGCGATCAATGCTGCGCTGAAAAGGCCCTGCAGTATGACCATTACATTGGCAAACATGAGCAGCCCGGTGTTTATTATCAGGAGCACAGGCGAGATCCGGGACCGGATGCCCAGCATTATAAAACTTAACAGCGAGAAAAGATAGATAACCAGCAGTACAAAAGTGAGCCAGTGCTCGCGCGTGATGAGTATATGTTGAATGAGTACGGTGGCTGTGAGCAGGCAGCCAAAGATGCCGGTATAGGTACAGGTATCTTCTTTGCCCTGCGGAAGTTGCTTCATCAACAGTTGGTTTTGTGAAGCTCAATATTAGTAGAATAAAATGACACCTGCAATGGACGGGCGGCAGGTAGTGGCACATGGATTTTTTGCTGATTAAAACAAAATTGCCGGCAGGAGAATCGTTTTGTACCGCTTTGATAAAAGAAAAAAACCGTACGCATTGCGCACGGTTTTATAAAGAAGATCGATGTGTAAGTTTACCATCCTTGTTTGGCAATACCCGCTTTGATAGCAGCCAGCGCTTTTTCTTCGCCCAGGAGTGTAGTAAGCTTATTACCCTTGCCATCATGGCCCTGAGCCATATAGGCACCTTTGGCGGTTTTGGTAATAACGGCATCCTGGATAGGCACTCCTTTTTCTTTCGTTTTCACATTGTAAGCGGTAAGTGTTACTTCAGCCATAATTAGTGTTTTTTAGCATTAGTAAACGGCGAAATTACTGAATTTGGTGTCTGTGACTGGTCAACTACCTTAAAAGATAAACAAATAGCCGGGTGAAATACCGGACATTTGTTTGAATATCAGTAAAATAGAAGAATATTTGAGTTTTCCACTATTTATAAAGAAATCAGATTATACGTCCAGTTTGGCGTATTTCGCGTGCGATTCAATGAATTCGCGGCGGGGTGCAACCTCGTCGCCCATCAGCATACTGAAGATGCGGTCTGCTTCTGCAGCGCTTTCGATGGTCACCTGTTTGAGGGTGCGTGTATCGGGGTTCATGGTCGTATCCCACAACTGGCTGGCGTTCATTTCACCGAGACCTTTGTATCGCTGTATGTTTACGCTGTCTTCTTTGCCTGCACCGAATTTTTCTACCAGGCCTTTTCGTTGGCCCTCATTCCAGGCATAAGCCTGATCCTTTCCTTTTTTAACCAGGTAGAGTGGTGGCTGGGCAATGTATACATAACCCTGCTCTACCAGCTCTTTCATATAGCGATATACGAAAGTGAGGATCAGGGTGGCGATATGCGAACCGTCCACGTCGGCATCGGTCATGATGATGAGCTTGTGGTAGCGGAGTTTGACCAGGTTAAGCGCTTTGGGGTCATCTGCTGTGCCCACGGTTACGCCCAGTGCAGTGTACATATTGCGGATCTCTTCGTTTTCGTAGATCTTGTGCTCCATGGCTTTTTCCACGTTGAGGATCTTACCACGCAGGGGAAGGATAGCCTGGAAGCTACGGTCGCGGCCCTGCTTGGCAGTACCGCCGGCCGAGTCACCTTCGACCAGGAACAGTTCACAACGGTTGGGATCGCGGTCTGAGCAGTCGGCCAGCTTGCCGGGCAGACCACCGCCGGTGAGTACGGTCTTACGTTGTACCAGCTCACGCGCCTTACGGGCAGCAGCACGGGCCTGGGCCGCCAGGATCACTTTGTTGATAATGTTGCGGGCGTCTTTGGGATTTTCTTCGAGATAGGCATCCAGCACCTTGGAGACGGTGCTATCCACCACACCGCTTACTTCGTTATTGCCCAGCTTGGTTTTAGTCTGGCCTTCAAACTGGGGCTCGGGTACTTTTACAGATATAATTGCACTCAGGCCTTCGCGGAAGTCATCGCCTTCAATTTCTACCTTGGCTTTTTCGAACAGACCGTTTTTGTCGCCATAACTTTTGAATACCCGTGTAAGTGCGCGGCGGAAGCCGGCCACGTGGGTACCTCCTTCAATCGTGTTGATATTATTGACGTAGGAGTAGATATGCTCACTGAAAGAATCGTTGTAGTTGAGCGCTACTTCCACGGCCACATTACTGTTTTCGTCATGCCCTTCTACATAGAGGATCTTTGGGATGAGGGCATTGCGGCCACCGTTTTTGTCCAGCATTTCCACGAATTCCACAATACCGCCTTCACTGTAAAACTCTTTTGAGAGAGGCTGATTGTTTTCATCCAGCTCGCGACGATCAAGGAGCATAATGCGGATGCGGCGGTTCAGGTAAGCCAGCTCACGTAAGCGGCCTTCCAGGATGTCGCGGTTGTAGACGGTAGACAGGAAGATGCTGCTATCGGGCCAGAAGTGAACCGTGGTGCCGGTACGGTCAGTCGTGCCGATCTCACGTACGGCATACTGGGGTACACCGATCTTGTATTCCTGTTCAAATACTTTTCCTTCGCGATTGACAGTTACATGCAGGAGCGTGCTAAGCGCGTTTACGCAGCTTACACCCACACCGTGCAGACCGCCGGATACCTTGTAGGAGCCTTTATCGAATTTACCACCGGCATGCAGTACGGTCATTACTACTTCCAGCGCACTTCTTTTTTCTTTGCTATGCATGGCAGTAGGGATACCACGGCCATCATCTTCTACTGAGATCGAGTTGTCTTCATGAATGGTGACAACAATGTTTTTGGCATAACCGGCAAGCGCCTCGTCGATCGAGTTGTCCACTACTTCATACACCAGGTGATGGAGACCTTTGACGCCAATATCGCCAATGTACATGGCAGGTCTTTTACGCACGGCTTCGAGACCTTCCAGTACCTGTATACTGTCTGCTCCATAACTGGCGGGTGTAGCGGGTATTTTTTCAGTTGTTTCTGTGCTCATAAAAAGCGTAAATCCAGAGGATAAAAAAGTGAAAATTGGGTAACATACAAATGTACGGAAATAGCCCTTCCCAGCCCGGTTTGAGGGCTTGTTTTTTGCACAATTTTGACTTAAAAAGTGGGTAAAAAAAAGCCCCTGAATGGGGCTTTTCTAAGTTATTTTTCCGATTGAAACTCAGGGCGGTTTTTAGCGTCAGGGACGTTTTACGATCTGGGCAACCAGATCTGCCTCTGTAGCCACTTTATTGCCTACATAAACGGTCCCTTTCATTTCACAAATGCCACGCCGTATGGGAGCGGTCAGCTCCATCTTAAGCAGCATGGTATCGCCAGGCCGTACCATTTGTTTGAACTTACAGTTATCTATTTTCAGGAAATAGGTATCGTAGCTGCCTTCGCCGCTCAGGTTGATGGCCAGGATGCCGCCACACTGGGCCAGTGCTTCAATCTGCAATACACCAGGCATTACAGGGTTATTGGGAAAATGTCCCTGAAAGAACCATTCATTGAAAGTTACATTCTTGACACCCACGATCTGCGAATCGCTCAGCTCAATGATCTTGTCGACCAGCAGAAAAGGGAAGCGGTGAGGGAGTTTTTTTTCGATATAACTCAGGTCATACACCGGGGGCTGCGTAGGGTCATACGTGGGCACTCCCTTGATGTGTTTGTTTTTTTTAATATACTGCTTGATACGGCGGGCAAACTCCACATTGGTACTGTGTCCGGGACGATTGGCAATGATGCGGGCCTTGATGGGGTAACCGATCAACGCCAGGTCACCTACCACATCCAGCAATTTGTGGCGGGCGGGCTCATTGGGGAAACGAAGCTCCAGGTTGTTGAGGTATCCTTCACTTTTTACTTCAATCTTATCTTTTTTAAAGATCTTTTTCAGCCGGTTCATTTCCGTTGCATCCACAGGTTTGTCGACGATCACAATGGCATTGTTCACATCGCCGCCTTTGATCAGGTTATGCTCGAGGAGCATTTCCAGTTCGTGCAGGAAGCAGAAAGTGCGGCAGGGAGCGATCTCGGAAGCAAAGTCACGCATCTGCTTCAGGCCGGCATGCTGGGTACCCAGTACCGGTGAGTTGAAGTCGATAAGCGTGGTGATATTGTAATCCATGGCGGGCATGGCAACCATTTCCACCCGCTTGGCTTCGTCATAGTAGTAAATATTTTCATCGATGCTGTACCATACCTTGGCTGCGTCTTGTTCCAACACACCAATTTCTTCGATCAATTCAACAAAAGGCTGCGAACTGCCGTCCATGATGGGCATTTCGGGACCATTGATCTCCAGCAGACAGTTGTCTACGCCCATACCCACGAGAGCAGCCAGCACATGCTCAACCGTACTTACTTTGGCCCCATTGGCTTCCAGCGTAGTACCCCGGCTAACATCGGTCACCAGGTCGCAATCGGCCTTGATAATGGGCTGATTGGGGAGGTCGATACGCTGAAACTGCAGGCCAAATCCGGGGCTGGCGGGTTTCATAGTCAGATCGGCCATAATGCCGGTATGCAAACCTGTGCCGGAAATGCTGATGGCGGATTTTAGCGTATGTTGTTTATCGGGGTTAAACTGGCTGTTCATGATACTTTAATCCAATTGTTGAATGCGCAAAGATAAGGTGAAAGGATATAGGGGATTGTGTTTGATTTACAGGCTGGTAAAAGTGGGCAGGAGGCAAAAGCCAAAGGGCTGAAGGGGGAAGGAACGGGTGATTTTTGCCCGCCTGTATGTCCGAAAACCGGCATGAGCAGACGGTTTTTTGCCTTTTGCCGGCAAAGGTCTTTTGTAACCCCCGTGTTCTGCATTACCTTCCGCAAAAGCAACCGCATGCTAAACCAAACTACTGTCAAACCGTCGCGCATACAGTCTATCGATATACTCCGGGGAGCCATCATGATCATTATGGCCCTTGACCATGTGCGTGATTTTTTTCATGACTCAGCTATGACCGCCGACCCGCTGAATCTCAGCACCACTACACCACAGTTGTTCTTCACCCGCTGGGTCACACATTTCTGTGCACCCATCTTTGTATTCTTATCGGGCGTGTCGGCATATATCAGCGGACAACGCAAGACCAAAGAAGAACTAAGTGCTTTTTTGATCAAAAGAGGATTTTGGCTGATCGTGGTCGAACTGGTGGTCATCACTCTGGCCATTACATTTAACCCGCTTTACAATGTGCTGATCTTTCAGGTGATCTGGGCTATTGGCTGGAGTATGGTGATACTGGGCTTGTTGTTAAGGACATCGTATAAAATAATACTGGTGGTGGGGGTACTGCTGGTGGCCGGACATAATTTGTTTGACTATTTTGCAGGGGCAGGAGATTCTGTGGCCATGCGCATACTGGTCACTTCGCCCAGTGCATTTATTCCTTATGCTGCTAACCGCGGTATTCTGGTGGCCTATTCTATATTACCCTGGACCGGTATTATGCTGCTCGGATACTGTTTCGGGGTTCTGTACAGGTCCGGTACAGATAGCATGTACCGGCACAGGAAACTGCTGCAATGGGGGCTGGGTGCGCTCGCCCTCTTTGTAGTGCTTCGTCTGATCAACCAGTATGGCGATCCGGCCCCCTGGTCGGTACAGGAGCGGCCGTTGTACAACCTGCTTTCATTTGTGAATGTGACCAAGTATCCCGTTTCGCTGCAGTATACCTGCATGACAATCGGGATCGCTATTTTATTATTGCGTGTTCTGGAACGGCAGGCTGGAGCCGTGAGCCGTTTCTTAATGGTGTATGGTAAGGTGCCGTTCTTTTATTATGTGCTGCATTTCTTTTTGATCCATTTTCTTTGTGTACTCTTCTTTTTTGCTTCCGGCAAAACCACTGCTGAAATTATAGATATGAATTCTCCTTTTCTTTTCAGGCCGGTGAACTATGGGTTTGATCTCTGGGTGGTCTATGCTGTGTGGATCAGCGTGATTCTAATACTGTACTTTCCCTGTCGCTGGTTTGGGCGAATAAAGCAGGAACGCAAAGACTGGTGGCTGAGTTATTTGTGATGCACCTATGATCAATAGGTAGTAGTCATGTCTTCGTCTACACAAATGATAAAGTCGGCTCTTTGTTTATTTTCTTTCAGCAGCTGCTGAATATCTTTCTGCGATACGGTGCTGATAGTGGCATACTTCAATGAAGGGGCCTGCTTGCGCAGGTACCAGAGAATACCTTCATAGTTGTCTGAATGGTAGGCACCGTTGAAATGGATCAGCAATGAACCTGGCTTATGATATTGCAGAATGAAATGGGCCATGGTGGCATCCTTGATCGCCTGCGCCTTGGGCAGATTATCACCTCCGTGACCAGGCATCATCTCTTTCATCTTTTTATAACCGGGCAGTTCGGGGTCATAAGCAATGGGTAGGGACGCCATCCAGCTTTTGGCCAGTGAAGGCAGGGTATCGAGTGCCTCCAGTCCACCGGAAAAAACCAGCGATGCATAACGACGGGGCACATTGCTGGCGGCAACAGGTAATTTTTTTTCTTTGGCATAATTGACCAGTGGAGCATAGTCGGTCGTGTAATTGCGCCATAGCCTGGCCGAGGAGTCGAGTCCTTTAGCACTTATTTTTCCCTGCAGATAAGCATCCAGTGCAGCCTGATTGTCCTGTTCAAACATTTCGAATCCCAATGCCAGTTGCCGGGCTTCGCCCAGGTCTTTGGTTACTTCCAGCTGCAGCCAGTGGCTGATGGGGTTGTTGTGAAACTCTCCAAAAAGTACAATGTCCTGGCTTTTGAGCGTCCGGATCATTTTTTTGTAAGATACTTTTTTGCCTTTTGCATTATAGAGGACATACGCCGGTTTTTTTTGTGCCATACCGGCAAGCATGCCGCACAAAAAGACGGAGAGAAACAGCCATTTTTTCATGGAGGCAAAATAGCGAATAAAAAGCAGTTTGCCAGACAGTGTCCTGTCTGTGGCCGGTAAAGAAATCAGCTGATGCCGGCTTTTTCTGCCAGTAATTGTTTGACCAGCGCTTCCAGTTCCTTGATACGTTTTTCCAGATCAGGCAGTTTGCGGGTAACGGCCTGGCTGCGCAAGGCGGCGGTATAGTCAAAGGCGGGTGAGCCCGTCACGGCTTTGCCTGGTTCAATAGATTTGCTGACGCCACTCTGGGCATTTACTTTGGAGCCATCGCCCAATTGAATATGTCCCACGATGCCGGCCTGGCCGCCGATCATTACGCCATTGCCGATCTTGGTGCTGCCACTGATACCGGCCTGGGCGGCTATTACCGTGCTGTTGCCGATCTCTACATTGTGTGCGATCTGGATCAGGTTGTCGAGTTTGGCTCCTTTGCGGATCAGTGTACTGCCGATAGTAGCACGGTCAATAGTGGCATTGGCACCTATCTCCACATGATCTTCGATCACTACATTGCCGATCTGCGGTACTTTTTTGAAGCTGCCATCGGCCTGGGGAGCAAAACCAAAACCATCGCTGCCGACCACTGTGCCCGAATGAATAGTTACATGATTGCCGATTACGCAGTCATGATAAATACGTACACCCGGGTGGATGATACAGTTTTCGCCAATTACAACATTATTCCCGAGAAAAACATTGGGGTAGATCTTGCTGTTGTTGCCCACTTTTACGCGCTCACCGAGATAGGCAAAAGCACCAATAAATACCTGCTCGCCGTAACTGGCGGTGGTAGCAATATAGCTGGGTTGCTGAACGCCCTGCAACTGCTGTTGCATGATTTCCTGGTATTTGCTGAGCAGGGTTGCAAAGGCACTATACGCATCCGGCACGCGGATGAGGGTGGCACTTACCGGCTGTTTGAGTTCATACCCTTCATTGATGATGATAACGCTGGCGCCAGTGGTATAAAGATGTTCTTCGTATTTGGGGTTGGCCAGAAAGCTTAGCTGACCGGCTACTGCTTCTTCAATTTTTCCAAAAGCGGTAACCGCAGCGTTGGGGTCACCTTCCACACGGCCATTGATCAGTAAGGCTATCTGAGATGCAGGAAATGTCATGTTATAGTTTTCTAACTACCGGAGTAGCAATGATAAACCCGGGATTTGGATGCAGGTTACCACCGGTAACAGCAAATGTAATATTTTTTAACCGTGCGACTCAGGTTCTGTTGAATGAGTGCATTATCCACTGTAGAGATGTCTTTTACCGTACCATCCTTGTAGAGAATATTGATCCGTTCATCTGCCGGGTTGTAAGTGGTATTAGCCGCTTCTCCGGTAAAAATGAAATAGTCAAGAGCCTCATCGTCCAGGTCCATACGTTGCCGCAGATCTTCCCTTAGATTGATTACCAATTGTTCATCAATCGGCTCAGCCTGCAGCCGTACTTTATAAAGCCTCCGGTCTATTAGTGAACGGCATAGCAGGGATAATATTTTGTCGGGATGCTGTGCCCAGTTTTTAATCGTAGCCATTACATCGTGATCATCCAGCTGGCAAAATGTATCGAGGTAGCTGTCAAACTGTTGCTGTCCCTGCAGGTGCAGGAAAAAATCAAATGCCAGCGATGCTGCAGGAACTGTTTCGCCCCTGGCTATGAGCTGGCGGGCACGGCGGATGATACGGACCAGCATCATTTCAGCACCTACAACCGTTTTGTGCAGGTATACCTGCCAGTACATAAGGCGGCGTGATACGAGAAATTTTTCGATGGAATAAATGGCTTTTTCTTCTACTACAAGATTATCGTCTTTGACAGCCAGCATTTTAATGATACGATCGTAGCCAATCACACCTTCCGCCACGCCTGTAAAGAAACTATCCCTGTTGAGATAGTCCATACGGTCTACATCCAGCTGACCGGAAACCAGCTGGTGAAGGAATTTTTTGGGATGGTTATTGGTGAAAATGTCAATGGCCATGCCGAGCTGGCCATTCATTTCGTGGTTCAGTTTGTGCAGGATCAGCAGGCTGATGGTCTCATGATGTGCACCGGGTATGAGCTCTTCTTCCAGTGCATGGGAAAATGGGCCATGGCCCACGTCGTGCAGCAGGATGGCTACTTTAGCCCCCAGTTCTTCCGCTTCTGTCACAGGTACGCCTTTACTCTTGAGCTCAGTGAGTGCATTGCACATAAGGTGGTAGGCGCCCAGTGAATGGTGCAGGCGGGAGTGCATGGCACCGGGGTACACTAGGTGGGCAAATGCCATTTGATGGATATTGCGCAACCGTTGATAGTAAGGATGCGATATGATCTGCAGGATCAACGGGTGGTCAATCGTAATAAATCCGTAAACGGGGTCGTTAATGATCTTTCTGACGGGTACCATTGTTGGTTTTTTGTTAAAGGCCAGTTGGCAAAAGTACTGAGGCTGGCCCGAAAAAGGTATTTTTGGAATCCTGCTGTCACTTATTTATCAAATTTGTATATGAGTAGAAAATTTACGCTACTTGCCGGCCTTTTTCTTGTGCTGCTGCATCCTGTACGGGGACAGCAACAGGAGCGGACTTTTGTACAGCAGTTACGTTACCTGTTGTATTTGCCGGAAGGGTATGAAAAAGATACCACCCGCAAATGGCCGTTGATGATATTTCTGCATGGTTCAGGCGAGAGTGGCACTGATCTGGAAAAAGTAAAAGTGCATGGTCCTCCCCGGCTGATCAAAGAAGGACGGCAATTTCCTTTCATAGTGGTATCACCGCAAGCGACCAACGGCTGGCAAACTTTTCAGCTGATCGGTCTGCTGAGAGAGCTGAAGCAAACTCTGCGGGTCAATCCCGATAAGGTCTATCTCACCGGTCTCAGTATGGGCGGATATGGTACCTGGAACCTGGCAACAGAGTATCCCAATGAATTTGCAGCCATTGCTCCTGTATGTGGCGGTGGTGATACCAGCAAGGCCTGGGTGCTCCGGCATATACCTGTATGGTGTTTTCATGGTGCGCTGGACAATGTAGTACCGCTGATGCTTTCTGAGCAAATGGTTAAGGCGGTAAAAAAGTATAATCCTGCGGTAAAGTTTACCGTATACCCCGATGCTAATCACGATAGCTGGACGGCTACTTACAGTAATGATAGTTTTTATACATGGCTGCTGGCCCAGAGCAGGTATCATCCCGTGGCCAGGCCGGCTACAGCAGCAGAACTGGCGCCTTATGCCGGACGATATGTCAATGGTGCCGATACGGTAACACTGGCGCTAAAAGAAGGTCAGTTGCGCGGCTACAGCAATCCCGCCACCAATTTTGAATTTGAGCTGCTGATGTCAGACCAGCACCAGTTCTATATCCGGGAAGATGAAACAGCAGAATTGTTTTTTTCTATCGATAAGAAAGGGAAAGCACAGGATTTTGAATTCAGAGGGTCGCAGCGACGGCTCCGTTTTAAACGTTTGCCCGCAGGTAGGTAGTAGACAAATAGCATCAATCAATTAAACACGTAAGGTATGGCAGTTGCAAAAATTATCTGGGTAGATGACGAAATAGAAAGTCTGCAGTCGCAGAAGTTATTTCTGGAGAATAAAGGTTATGAGGTAAACACTTTTACCAATGGCTTTGATGCTATTGATTATGTAAAAGAGCATCCGGTAGATGTAGTGCTGATTGATGAAAGCATGCCGGGTATTACAGGGTTGGAGACGCTGGCCAAGATCAAGGAGATCAACCAGTCGCTGCCGGTGGTGCTGATCACCAAGAACGAAACGGAGAACCTCATGGATGAGGCGATCGGTTCGCAGATCAGCGATTACCTGATCAAACCGGTCAATCCAAACCAGGTATGGCTGAGCCTGAAAAAGATCATTGATAATAAACGCCTGGTGGCGGAGAAAACCACTACTGCTTACCAGCAGCAGTTCCGCAACCTTTTTATGGCGCTCAACAGCAATCCGGATTATAATGAATGGATGGAAATATACCGGAAGCTGGTGTACTGGGAGCTGGAAATGCAAAAAAGTGATAGCCCCGAAATGCAGGAGGTGCTGCAGAGCCAGAAAGGGGAAGCCAATACCGAGTTTTTTAAATTCATTTCCCGTAATTATTCCAAATGGGTGGGTCCAAAGAGTGTGGAAGGGCCGGTGATGAGTCATTCGCTGATGAAGTTTAAAGTATTGCCGCACCTCGAAAAAGGGACGCCGCTTTTCTTTGTACTGATCGATAACCTGCGTTTTGATCAGTGGAAGGCTATCCAACCTATTTTTGCAGAAAGTTTCCGGATCCTCGAAGAAGACAGCTTTTACAGTATTCTGCCCACGGCTACCCAGTATGCCCGTAATTCCATTTTTGCAGGCCTTTTGCCGGTGGAAATAGAAAAGCAGTTTCCCCAACAATGGAAAAATGATGATGAGGAAGGAGGTAAAAATCTGCATGAGGAAGAGTTTTTGCGGGCGCAGCTAAAACGGCTGGGGCATGGCGATCTCCGTGTTTCCTATACCAAGGTGCTCAATAACAATGCAGGTCTTGAGTTGGTAAACAATGTGCATAACCTCCTGAACAATGATCTGAATGTGATCGTATACAATTTCGTGGATATGCTCAGCCATGCCCGTACGGAAATGGAGGTGCTGAAGGAGCTGGCTGGTGATGAAATGAGCTATCGGAGCATTACTACCAGCTGGTTTGAGCATTCGCCATTGCATCAGGCATTGAAAAAAATTGCCGACAAGGGAATCCGTCTGGTGCTGGCAACCGATCATGGCAGTGTGCGGGTCAAGACGCCCTGCAAAGTGGTGGGAGATAAGCAGACGACTACCAATCTGAGGTATAAACACGGCCGGAATCTCAATTATGAGCCCAAAGAAGTGCTGGCCTTCCGCGATCCGCGTGAAGCGGGACTGCCGGTGCCTACGGTCAACTCCTCGTATATTTTTGCCAAGGAAGATGGCTTCCTGTGTTATCCCAATAACTACAACTATTATGTGAATTACTACCGCAATACTTTTCAGCATGGCGGGGTAAGCCTGGAAGAAATGATCGTGCCGGTGATCAAAATGCAGAGCCGTTAAAGGGGCGGAAACAGCCTTTTATAGTGTGGATAAGTAGGTGCTACCCCTTGGGTACCCTATTGTAATTTTGCACTGGATTTATAATCAGGTAATCGAATACGTTTTAATCGGAATATGAAGTATACGCAATCCACCTTAGATAAACTGGAAGCCATTACAGAACAGGCCGGTTACATACTTCGGTATGAACGTGGCACTTTTCAGAGTGGCTATTGCATTCTGGAAGCCAAGAAAGTGGTAGTGCTGAATAAATTCCTGCAGATTGAAGGCCGTATCAATACATTACTGGATCTGATACCTCAACTGGATATCGCTCCGGATACGCTTACAGATGATGCGAGACGCCTTTACCTGGAAGTAATGGCACGTCAGCAGGCTGCCCAGCAGGAACCTGCCGGAGAATAAGCGCCGCTGTTCCATTTTTTCAAATCATTATCTTTACGGTGTGACCTGTCCGCCTCTCCAAATAACTTTTTTGGGAACGGGTACCAGCAGTGGTGTGCCCATGATAGCCTGCGATTGCCAGGTTTGCAGTTCCCCCGACAAAAAGGATAAACGCCTTCGTTCAAGCATACTGGTACAATCGGCTACCACTACCCTGGTTGTGGATACTGGTCCTGATTTCCGTTATCAAATGTTGCGGGCACAGGTAAAACGCCTGGATGCCGTATTGTTTACCCATCCGCACAAGGATCACCTCGCCGGGCTGGATGATGTGCGGGCATTTAACTATCTGCTGCAGCGACCGATCGATGTTTATGCAGATTCATTGACAGAAGAAGCTGTGCGCCGTGATTTCTATTATGCTTTTACGGATACCAAATATCCCGGTATTCCTGAACTGAATATGCATACCATCAATATGGAGCCGTTTATGGTGGGTGATATCCCGGTGATACCTGTGCAGGTATGGCATTTGCGTATGCCGGTGCTCGGTTTCCGTTTTGGCGACTTTACTTATATCACCGATGCCAACCGGATCGATGCGCCGGAAAGGGAAAAGATCAAAGGCAGCCGTGTAATGGTACTGAATGCACTGAGGCGTGAAAAACATATCTCACACTTTACGCTGGATGAAGCTGTTGAAGTAATTCATGAGCTGAATGTTCCCACAGCGTATCTTACTCATATCTCCCATCAGTTGGGACTTCATGCCGATGTGGAAGCTTCTCTTCCTGCAGGCATTCATCTGGCCTATGATGGATTGCAAGTGCAGTTGTAATTGTGTTTTCCTCATTTTTTTGTGGTGAAAAAACGGAGAAAAGGTGTGGAGAAAAGCGAAAGAAAGGGTGAAAAAGCTATGAAAAAACCGAAGGGAGGGGTGTAGCTTTGTGGGGAGGTCATAAAATAGGAAGGCCTTGTGGAGGTATGATATGAGTGGTTCTCTTTCCATAAATAAATCTTACTCACTTACAGGAGTCGAAAAGACACTCAACCATGCTATCCAATGGGTCTTTTTTTACAGGATGCTCTTTGTAGGTATAGCGGTTATTCTCATCAGCATTGCGGGTGCGTTGGTTTGGATGCAGTCACCTTTTGAATACCGGGCTGCCAATCTTATGGCGGTACTTACCGGTGGTTCTATTGTGATTGCCATATTTTATGCAGTGCTCAATTATGAGATGAATTATAGCCGCTATGAGATGAACCGGCAGCGTGCCCGCAAACTGGCGGCTTATGGAGCTGCCACAGAATGGCATCAGCCGTCTGTTGTTCAGCATCTGAAGATCACCAAGAAGTTCTATGAAAAGTACAGGTACCTGATCCAGGAAAACAGATCGCGCGAGTTTTCGGAGATGCTCGACAGTCATGAAGAAGCGCGTGCGGCTTTGTTATCCATCTTTAACCAGTTAGAGTGTATTGCCCTGGGGATCGAGGAAGGCATACATGATGAGCGATTCATTCGTCAGTTCTTTCGGGGCATATTTCTCGCTTATTTGAACGATTATGAGTTTTATATTTTATTCAGGCGAAAACTGGTAAATAATCCTTCTGTTTGGGTTGGGTTTACCGCGCTGGCTCATAAATGGCGATGTCAATAAAGCTATCCTTTGTGTGTATATATTAAAACCATTTTTTATTACTAATAAAACCTTAGCTATGAATACTAAAATCTTTTATGAAGCGAGTGGCTGGTGATACCAGCTTCAGCTATAATTTTCCGGCAGGGCTTTATGTCCTGCTTTTTTATATTTAGGGATAAAATAAAAACCAACTAACAACTGTTAGTATTCCGAATTTTTGTTTACCTTGCAGCAGCCTTTGACGATTGCCAAGCCATGATCTGAAGGCTTCGACTGTGCCACACTGGTTTGACCGGCGTGGCACAATTTGTATAAAAGATTAAGCGAAAACCCAGCTATGAACTTTGAAGAATCAGAAATAACGCGACAGGTAGCACAAACAGCGCGTGATTTTGCACAGCAACACATACGACCGCATGTTATGTCCTGGGATGAGAGCCAGGATTTTCCACGCCAGCTTTTCCGTGATATGGGACAGCTGGGATTGATGGGAGTACTCGTTCCCGAACAGTATGGCGGATCGGGGCTGAGTTATTTTGAGTATAAAACGGTGATAGAAGAGATCGCCAAAGTGTGTGGATCGATAGGCCTTAGCCTGGCAGCACATAACTCACTGTGCACGGGTCATATTCTGCAGTTTGGTAACGAAGAGCAGAAGAAAAAATATTTGCCCCTGCTGGCCAGTGGAGAATGGCTGGGAGCCTGGGGATTAACAGAAGCCAATACAGGCAGTGATGCGGGCAATATGCGTTGTACTGCCGTAAAAGATGGCGATGAGTGGCTGATCAATGGTACCAAAAACTGGATCACACATGGCAAGAGTGGCGATGTGGCAGTAGTGGTTTGCCGTACCGGCGAACCCCGTACGCGCAATAACTCCACTGCATTTATTGTGGAGAGAAGTGCTGCAGGATTTACCGGAGGCAAAAAGGAAAACAAGCTGGGCATGCGGGCCAGTGAAACGGCTGAAATGGTATTTGACAATTGCCGTATTCCGGATGCGCAAAGGCTCGGCGAGGTAGGAGATGGTTTCCGCCAGGCCATGGTGGTGCTGGATGGGGGCCGGATATCCATCGCATCGCTGTCGCTGGGCATAGCCAAGGGCGCTTATGAAGCAGCCCTTCACTATTCGCAGGAGCGTCATCAGTTTGATAAACCTATCAGCAGTTTTCAGGGTATTTCCTTTAAGCTGGCTGATATGGCTACCGAGATTATGGCGGCAGACCTGCTTACTTCGCAGGCATGTTACCGCAAAAATCATAAGCTGCCCGTGACCAAAGAGGCGGCTATGGCAAAATATTATGCCAGTGAAGTGGCGGTCAAAGTTGCCAATGATGCGGTACAGGTATTTGGCGGATATGGATATACAAAGGATTTTCCGGTAGAAAAATTTTATCGCGATGCGAAGCTTTGTACCATCGGCGAAGGCACCAGCGAAATACAAAAGCTGGTCATATCAAGAGAAGTGTTGCGCCAGTAACGATGGTAAAACAATTAATAATAAGAAAGCACCCGATCGGGTGCTTTCTTATTATATCTATATCAAAAACGGATACTTAAAAACCGCGCTGGTTATTGGTAGTGCCGGTGTTTTGCCAGAACTCCTGCGGCATGGGTTTTTGCAGCAGGTACTGGTAATAGAAGTTATATGCTTCTGTACGGTTGTGCAGGCCTTTGGCGGCGTTGTTGCCACCAATACCATGACGCTCACCGGGGTAAAGCATAAACTCAAAATGCTTTTTCAGGTTTTGCAGTTTGTCGATCAGTACCAGGCTGTTTTGCATATGCACGTTGTCGTCCGACGTACCGTGTACGATACGCAGCAGACCCTTCAGCTTGTCGGCATAGGTCATAACAGATGTGGCTTTGTAACCTTCGGGGTTTTCTTTGGGCGTATCCATGTAGCGCTCTGTGTAATGAGAATCGTAAAACTGCCAGTCGGTAACAGATGCGTTGGCTACGCCATGTGTAAACACGTCGGCGCCATAAGTGAGAGCCATACAGGTCATATAACCACCAAAGCTGCCACCGGTGATACCCAGGCGGTTGCCGTCAACAAAGGATTTTTCTTTGAGCCACCTGCCACATTGCATATAATCTTCGATCTCATATTTACCCATCTGACGGTGTATGTAATTCATTCCTTTTTTACCAAAATGGCCACTGCTGCGGTTGTCAAATACAACCTGTATCATACCTTCTTTGGCCCACCAGAGTTCTGTAGCGCTGGTTTGCCAGGTGTCCATGACACGGCCTGAGTTGGGGCCACCATAAATGCTGGCCAGAACAGGATATTTTTTGGAAGGATCGAAGTTGATGGGATAGATAATAAGTACCGGAAGATCAAAAAGACCATCGGCTGATTTTACACGGGTCAGTTCTTTACGGGGCAGGGCGTATTCTGCAAAGGCGCTGCCTTTCGCATTTCCGATCTCACGAACAACCTTTCCTTTCATATCCATCAGTACCATGGTGGTAGGTGTGGAGATGTTGGAATAAGAAGTGATAAAATATTTATTGTTGGGTGAAATATTCATGCCTGCATAGGAATAATCTCCACTGGAAAGACGGGTGACTTTTTTGCCATCAAAACTTGCGCTATACAGATCCCAGCGGGCTGAATTTTCCTTGCGGGCATTGAAATAGAGCACCTTGTTTTTTTCATCGATCTTGAAAACAGAGCCTACTGTATATTCTCCATTGGTAGGCTGGAAAAGCAGTTTGCCATCCATGTCGTGGATAGAAAGTTGTGCCCAGCCGCTTTTATCGCTTTTGAGAATAAAACCTTTGCCGCTGGGGAGAAACTCAACCCGGTCTCCTTTATCCAGATCGATCCAGGTAGTTTGCTGCTCTTCGTAAATGGTTTTTTTTGCACCCGAAGCCAGGTCGACCTGGTATAACTTCAGCTGATCCTGTCCACGGTTCATCCATTGTATCCAGAGTTGGCCATTGGGTGTCCAGTAAGGTTCGCCAAAATACTGATCATCTTTTTCGTTGAAGTCGGCCCAGGTGATGGCTCCGCTTCCTATTTCCGCCACGCCGATGCGCACTTGCGGATTGGGATCACCGGCTTTGGGATAATGTTCGTTTTCGAGGTATCCATGCTGATCTTTGATCACATAGATAGGGAAGGTAGGAACCTGTGCGTCATCGAACCGCATAAAGGCAATACGTTTGCTGTCATTGCTCCACCAGAAGGCGCGATAACGGCTGCCGCGACCCAGTATCTCTTCAAAATAAACCCAGGAAGCATAACCGTTCTTGATGTTTTCTGAGCCATCGCGGGTGAGTTGCGATGTCTGGCCGTTTTCTGTATTGTGTACATACAGGTTGTTGTTGAGTGTGTATGCGGCCAGTTTACCGTCTGGGCTCCAGGTGAGGTTTTTAGCCTCTTTCGGTGCAGCAAAATCTTTTGCGGCAGTGCTGGTTGCGGGTTCTTCATAAGGTGTGGCAGCGCCCGTTTTCACATTCACGACCACGGATGTGGATTTGCCACCGGCTTCGCGGCGGGTCTCTACATACTGGTTGTCATCAATCCACTTGCTGATCTGGGGCAGTGTCTGGGTGATTTGGGTGGGCACATTGCGGAAGGCCTGATCGTAGGTCACCTCCCTGTTTTGTGCAATGGTCCACAGGCTGCAGCCTGCAGTGAGCAGGCCGACTAAAGAGAGCTTTTTCATGTGAATGGCATTGGTGAACCCGGAAAATACGAAGGAATGGATGAAATCGGTACAACTGAGACCAAAACTCCCCGGGTGGTCAAAAACAGGGATGACTGCCGTAATTTTATGTTGTTTGCAGCAAATGAACAGTCATTTAAAGCACATATTCTATGCCTTTCCGGGTGTATGCCTGGTATTGCCGGGTGTTTACCGGCTCGGCTATCTGAAAATTATTACTAATCGGAATAGTGTTACTTCTGCTTCCACAATCGAAAAGCCCATGCCTGTATTCTCAGATACAGCTGCGCGGGGAGAAGTGATTTTTACCAAACATTGCAATACATGTCATGCCGTCTTCAAAAATCATAGCGAAATGTTTTTAGCAGCTATAGGCAACAATCATTGGTCGGACAGAAAGGAGTTATTTCGCTGGCTGCAGGATCCCGTTTATTATATGAAAAACGAACCGTATGGAAAAACGCTGTTCGAGAGATTTAGGTCAATGTGCTTGCAACCCACACCTCGTCTCAACTGGATAGAAATGGAAGAGGTAATAGCGTATCTGCATTATTGCCGGGAAAAACTTTTAAACTCTTTATACATTTCTTTCTATCGCACTTCCTGCATATCAACGAGCCGTTTGTAGAAGCCATTGAGTGCAATTAATTGCTCATGGGTACCTCGTTCTACAATTTTCCCTTTTTGCAGCACCACAATTTCATCTGCATGGCGGATGGTCGATAGCCGGTGAGCGATGACAATGCTGGTACGGTTTTGCATCATGTTGTTGATGGCATCCTGTACCAGGCGTTCGCTTTCGGTATCGAGTGAAGAGGTGGCTTCGTCGAGGATCAGGATCGGCGGATTTTTGAGTACGGCACGGGCAATGGTAAGGCGTTGTCTTTCTCCCCCGCTGAGTTTGCTGCCGCGGTCACCGATATTGGTCTCATAGCCTTCTTCTTTGCCGACAATAAAATCATGTGCATTGGCAATGCGGGCGGCCTGCTCTATGGCCGCAAGGTCTGTGTGGACCTGCCCCAGGGCAATATTGCTGGCAATCGTATCATTGAATAAAATAGGCTCCTGCGTCACCACACTCATGAGGCTGCGTACAGAGCGAAGAGAATAGTCTTTGATATTGATACCGTCAATCAGCACTTCACCGCTGGTCACATCATGAAAGCGGGGTACCAGGTCGGCCAGGGTGGATTTGCCGGCGCCTGATGAGCCTACCAGCGCTACGGTCTGCCCTTTATGGATGGTGAGATTGATATGGTCGAGTATCACGGCGTCGTCGTAGGCAAACACTACATTGCGGAATTCAATTTTATCATTGAAGCTATCGAGTGTTTTGCCACCCGGGTTGTCGTCGACAGTAATGGGGGAATTGAGCACTTCTTCTACACGCAATAAGGCGCCACTACCGCGCTGGATATTGAAAAATGAAGTGGAAATATTTTTAGCAGGATTGATCAGCATGGCAAAGGATGCGATATAGGTCACCAGTTGCCCTCCTTCGATCGCATTGGCCTCCAGTACCAGCCGGCCTCCGAAATAGAGAATGGTACAAAGCACCATTACACCGAGTACTTCGGTCAGGGGTGAGGCCAGGTCACGACGTGCGCCCATTTTTTTGCGGATCTCGAACAGGTCACTGTTTACAGAATGGAAACGGTCGCTTAACAGTTTTTCGGCCAGGAAAGCTTTTATGACACGCAGGCCGGAGAGGGTTTCATCAAGGATGGAAAGGCCTTCGCCGAGTTTGACGGCCGCATCCTGTGACTGACGTTTTAAGGTACGGCTCACGCGGCCAATGATGAGGCCGGTGACAGGCAGTAAAATGAGCAGGAACAGTGATAACTGGGGGGAGAGCAGTATCAAAAAGACCAGGTAACCGACGATGGTAATAGGGTCTTTGATGAGCCCGTCGAGCATACCCACCACAGAACCTTCGATCTCACCAATATCATTTGTCATCCGGGAAATGATATCGCCTTTTTTCTTTTCGGTAAAATAGCCGATAGGCAGGCGCAGGATCTTATCGTATAACTCACCGCGCAACCGCGTTACGATAGAGGTGCGGATAGGCACCGATAGCCGGTTGGAGAGGTAAATGAATAAATTTTTCAGGATCGTCGAGCTTATGATAAATACACAGATCACGCTGAGACCGGCAATCTTGTCTTTTGTAATGATGTCGGTCAGCAGATTGGTGATATAGGGTCCTAGGGTCTGGCTTTTGAGAATGGCTCCGCCTCCCATGTCGGCATTGAAGATCAGGTCGAAGAAGGGAATGAGCATGCCAATGGAAAAAACGCCAAAAATGGTGGCCAGTAATACGCAAAGCAGATAGAGCGCCAGTTGGGATTTCTGGTGCCTGAGATACTTGAAAAACCGCGAATATTTTTTCATCAGGTCCTGGGTGTTCGCTTAAACGGGGCAAAGTAAGTAATTTTACCGCGTCTGCCAGCAGCTTTGTGATGGCAGGCGATAAAATGCTGTAAAATGGAAGAAGGTAAAAGACAGAAACAAATAGCCGGTTTGCTGAACGAAGAGATGAACCAGATCTTTCAGCGCCTGGGGCTTAGTATGATCGATGGTGGTATGGTTTCCATATCGGCAGTGAAGGTAACTCCCGACCTGCTGGAAGCCCGGTTTTATCTGAGTTTCTTTCAGGTAAAAGACGTGGAATCAGCACTGAAAAAGATAGAGGAGCGTCATCATGAAATCAAGAAAGAACTGACCGGTCGTGTGCGTCACCAGTTGCGCAGTATGCCGGTGCTGAAGTTCTTCCAGGACGATACGCTGGACCATGTTTTCAAGATGGAAGAACTGTTCAAAAAGATCAAGGGCGACCAGTAGAGTTACGCTTAGTTTTAACTTAATATTTACATATCACCTTGCACTTCCTCTTTGCCTGGCGCTATTTCAAAGCCAAAAAATCAACGAATGCCATCAATGTGATTGCCTGGATCAGTATCGGGGCCATCATCATGGGCACGGTGGCGCTTATACTCGTATTAAGCGTTTTCAATGGCTTTGAAGACCTGGTGAAGTCATTGTATTCCTCTTTTTATACCGACCTTAAAATAAAACCGGCTGCAGGTAAACATATATCCGTTACGGCTGAGCAACTGAACCGGTTAAGGGCTATAAAAGAGATAGCCGGTTTTTCGAGGGTCATTGAAGAAAAGGCGCTCCTGCAGAATGAGGACTATCAGTCGGTGGTACACCTGATGGCGGTCGATGATGATTACCGGCAGGTGACAGGGGTGGCTGATCATATCGTCAGCGGTCAGTATGATCTGGGTACGGCAGATGCGCCCAAACTCATACTGGGTACAGGGGTGGAGGGAGCGCTGGGAATTGCTGCAGATCGCAATCTTTTTTATCTCAAGATCATCCTGCCCCGCAAAAGCAAAACAGAACAGATCGATCCGCTAAACGATATCAGCAACGACAACATTCAAAGTTCCTCTTCCTTTCAGATACAGCAGGACTTTGATACCAAGTATGCTATTACCAACCTGGATTATGCCCGCCAGGCATTGCGGCTCGACAGTAATCTGTATAGCGGCATTGAGATCAAATTGCGCGACCCCAATGCTGCGGATGATGTAAAGAAAATAGTCGAAAAAACAATAGGCCCCGGTTACCTGGTGCAAACCCGTTATGAGCAAAACCAGAGTTTGTATTCAGTCATGAACATGGAGCGCTGGATCATTTATGGTGTGTTGTCGCTGATACTGGTTGTGGCCGCCTTTAATATGATCGGCGCATTGACGATGCTGGTGCTGGAAAAACAGAAAGATATTGGTGTGCTGCATGCACTGGGAGGCAGCCGCCGGTTTATTCAGCGTATTTTCTTAAGTGAAGGGCTATTGCTGGCAATGGTGGGTACGGTCATTGGTATGGTACTGGCCATTCTTATTGCCTGGCTGCAAATCAATTTCCATCTCATCCCTCTCGAAGGAGGGACGTTTCTTATTAATTATTTTCCTGTAAAACTGCGGGCTGCTGACTTTTTGCTGGTAGGGGCTACCGTGCTGGTTATTTCCTTACTGGCCTCCTGGCTGCCTTCTACCAAGGCTGCCAGGCACCAGTTTAGCTTACGAAGTGAGTAATTAAGTAGTAATGCTTAGTAATCGCCAAGTGTTTCGGGCAGTTGAGCCAGTGCTTTGGCGAGTTGCTCATCGTTGGGAGCAATGCCATGCCACTCATGCGTACCTTCCATAAAGTCCACACCTTTGCCCATAATGGTATGCATCAGTATGCAGACAGGTTTTCCCTGGCCGGTCAGGCTTTTGGCTTTTTCCAGTCCTGCAACCACCTCATCCATATCATTACCATTCATTTCGAGAGTGGTCCAGCCAAACGCATCAAATTTGGCGCGAAGATTGCCAAGATTCATAACCTTGCTGGTAGGGCCATCAATTTGCTGGCCATTCCAGTCGATGGTGGAAATGAGATTATCTACTTTATGGTGTGCGGCAAACATGGCGGCTTCCCAAACCTGGCCTTCATCGAGTTCGCCATCACCATGAAGTGAAAAAACCAGATTGCTTTCGTTATTCAGCTTTTTGGTAAGGGCGGCACCAATTGCAACGCTCATACCCTGACCCAGGGAGCCGCTGGCAATGCGGATACCGGGCAGGTGTTCATGCGTAGCGGGGTGACCCTGCAGACGGGAGTTTATTTTTCGGAAAGTAGCGAGTTCTTTGATGTCGAAGTAACCTGAGCGTGCCAGTACTGAGTAGAAGACGGGAGAAATATGACCATTTGATAACACAAAGACGTCTTCGTTGTGGGCATCCATGTGAAATGCCGGATCATGTTTCATTATCTTGAAGTACAGGGCAGTGAGATAGTCGGCACAACCCAGCGAACCACCGGGGTGTCCGCTGTTGGCTCCATGTACCATACGGACAATATCACGACGTATTTGCGATGCAATGGCTTTCAGTTCAGGCATAAAAATTAGGTACTTTTTAAACTTTTTGTATCTTGCCCCCTCAAACAGGTTAGGGCGCTGCAAAAGTGCAATCTTTTTTCCGAAAAAATCCATCCGTTGATATTAATCTCCTCCAATTCCACCAATCAGAGGGGGTGTGATAGTTAATATTGGCGAAGTATTAATTAGTTCAGACCCAATGATAAACTTAAAGGTTTAGACCTATTTTTGTACCGTAAAACCCTGCTTGATGCTTGATGTATTGTTAACAGCTTCGGTGTCGTTCATTATATCATTCCTGGCTATACCGGTTGTGTTGCAGATTGCAGATCAGAAGAAGCTTTATGACATTCCTGATGAAAGAAAAGTGCACACTCATGCGGTAGCATCACTGGGAGGAGTAGGCATTTTTGGAGGCTTTCTGCTCGCTTCACTTTTATCTATCCAGGGATACTTAAACCCTGAATTTCAATACTTTTTCGCGGCTGCGCTGGTTATTTTCTTTCTGGGTCTGAAAGATGACCTGATCGTTCTTTCTGCCAGTAAGAAGTTTGCCGGCCAGGTAGTAGCTGCTTCTATCCTCATACATCTGGGTGGTATCCGCCTCGACAGTATGCATGGATTGTTTGGTTTTGATACCCTGCCCGAGGCCTTTGGGCTCGCTTTGAGCTATCTGACCATTATAGTGGTCATCAATTCGTTTAACCTCATCGATGGGGTAGATGGACTGGCAGCCAGCCTGGGCGTACTTACCATGCTTGTTTTCGGTACTTACTTCTTCATGATCGGTTATCAGGCTTATGCATTGCTGGCCTTTGCGCTCACAGGCAGCCTGGTTGCTTTTCTCATATTCAATTACCATCCCGCCCGTATTTTCATGGGCGATTCCGGCTCGCTTATGATAGGCCTGATCAACTCCATTATGGTGATCAAGTTTATCAATGTGGCCAGCGATCCTTCTGTAGTGGTACCGATCGGTGCCTCTGCGGCAGTGGGGATTTCTATTTTATTTGTTCCCCTGCTCGATACACTTCGTGTATTTGGTATCCGCATCTTTAACGGACGTTCTCCGTTTACACCAGATCGTAATCATATCCATCATTTGCTTCTTAGTAAAGGGCTGGGACATGCGGCTGTTACTTTCACCTGCGTATGTGCCAATATCGGTTTTGTAGTACTGGCCTATTCGCTGCGTTCCCTGGGCTCTACGGCTGTGCTCCTAATCATGCTGGCCATTGGGTTCAGTGCTATCGGCACACTGTATTACCAGCGCAGGCGTCGCAGTGCCATGGTGATCTCGACCCGTCGTATACTGGAACCGGCAGAGCTGAAATCGACTTCCAAAGTGGTTACCCTCACCCAGGAAGCAGCAACAGCGGATCACAACTGATTTTTCAGCATTTTTTTCCTGCTGCCAGGCTCAGCACTGGTATTTGATACCTCCCGCGCGGGAAACGGGGCTATGTTTTTTTTAAAGGCATGCTTTTGTTAGCTTTGCGTTTGCTAAAAATCAAGAACAATGGAAGAAGTTTCAAGAATTATCTCAGGAGCAGAAGAACAGATGAAGAAAGCAATAAGCCACCTGGAGGCTGAACTGGTCAAGATCAGGGCCGGTAAAGCCAACCCGCAAATGCTGGATGGCCTGGTGGTTGATTATTACGGATCTCCTATGCCTATCAACCAGGTAGCCAATATCAGTGTAATGGATGCCCGTACATTGAGTATTCAGCCCTGGGAAAAAAATATGCTGCAGCCCATTGAGCGGTCTATTATTGCGGCCAACCTGGGTGTTACTCCCCAGAATGATGGTGTCATCATCAGGCTGTTTCTTCCGCCGCTTACAGAAGAGCGCCGCCGCGAACTGGTAAAACGTTGCCAGGGAGAAGGGGAGCATTCCAAAGTAGCTGTACGTAATATCCGTCGCGACGCGATCGAGAATATCAAGAAACTTCAGAAAAACGGGTTAAGTGAAGATGCTTCCAAAGATGCAGAAGCGGAAGTACAGCAAGTGACTGACCGGTATATCGCAACGGTCGAAAAACACCTGGCTGCAAAAGAGAAAGAGATCATGGCAGTATAATTACTTCACCGGAATAATATTGAAATGGTAAGGCAGCTCAGGCTGCCTTATTTTTTTCTGGTCTGTTGGCCAGAAAGACACCCGCCAGGATGATCAGCAAACTCAGCATAGTGATCCAGCTGATATGCTCTCCATCAAGCGCACCCCAGAAAAGCGCCACAAAAGGAATTCCGTAAGTGACCAGCGAGGCAAATAATCCACCACCACGCTGTACAAGTACATAGAATATAGCTGTGCCGATAGCACTGCCGACAATGCCCAGGATAACGGCATTTAATACGGACCATTGAACGACGGTGTCGCTGAAGTTGAGTTGAAAGAAACCCTGCAGCCAAAGTACAAGTCCTGCAGGAATGGCCATCAGTGTTACGGAAACAGTAGCCACATGCAGTGGATTATATCCTTTGAGATTATGCCCCACCTGGTTTACATTGAAACCATAACAAATGGTGGCCAGTAATACGAGTGCGGCATAACCCAGGTTGGCAAGGCTGATATTATCCTGGCTCAAGGTGAGCAGGCAAAGGCCGGCAAAACCTACCAGTATGCCGGCAAGCCGGGCAGGCCTGATCCGGTCTTTGAAGAAAACGATCCCGATCACGGCAACACAGATGGGGGTAAGTGAGTTGAGGATACCTGTGAGTGAGCTATCGATACGAAAAATGGCTGTGGCAAACAGGAAGGCGGGTAAGAGATTGCCACAAAGACCGGTAAGGATCAGGATGGGCAACTTGCGTACTGGAAAGCTGCGAAAATGAAAAATGGCAAAAGGGAGACAGGCCAGGCCGGCAGAAAAAATACGCAGTGCGGCAATCTGCGAAGCACTCAGCCCTTCGCGGCTAACCTTCATTAAAATAAATGAGCTACCCCATATAAAACAAAGCAGTATAAAAAGAGGCCACTTGATCCAGGTTGTACGCATAAAGAGGGCAAAGGTCTGGAATTAGCAGCAGATGAAACTTCTGATGAAAATATGCGTGTATAATATGTTCATGATCATAGTGTTATTTATTGACTTAGGATGCGATAGAGGTCGATGTGATTAGATATATCACATTTTTTGTAATTTGGTTATATATCGCCCGGTATATGTCATTCGATGTTACATATCCTCATAAACTGGCATTGCTGCCGCCCTCCGATATCGAACTCGATAATGAGGCCCGCGGGTGGCTGTTGAAAGCACGTGTGCAGCTGGCAGAATTGAAAGGATATTGTGCAGGGCTTCCAAACGAGATGCTTCTTTTAAGTCCGGCTATATTGAAGGAAGCCGTAGCCTCATCTGAAATTGAGAACATTAATACAACCATAGAAAGAGTACTGCAACAGCAATTGTTTGCGGAAACGGAGCAACGCCCGGAAAATAAAGAAGTGCTCAGGTATAGGGAGGCTGTTGTATATGGTTTTCAGAAGATGAAAGATCTTTCATTGAGCAGCCGGCTAATCCGCGAAATACATAAGGTCTTGCTGGGAGACAGGAGCCATGGATTCCGGAAATTTCAGAATCATATAGAAAATTCGGAGACCGGCAAAGTTATTTACACCCCGCCGGCAGCAACAGAGATCGATAACCTGATCGGCAACTGGGAGAAATATATGCATACAGAAGATCACCTGGGAGACAATCTTGATTGCAGGGATCCGCTGGTAAAATGCGCTGTTTCACATTACCAGTTTGAAGCGATACATCCCTTTAATGACGGAAATGGAAGAACAGGAAGGATATTGATGGTTCTTTATCTGACATATACCAGGGTGTTGAGCCATCCGGTTCTTTTTGTCAGTGGCTATATAAATAAAAACAGGCCTGAGTATTACAGGCTCTTACAGCATGTGACCCTCAATAATGAATGGCTGCCTTATATAAAATACATGTTAAGAGCTTTCGGTTTTCAGGCTATGGAGACGAAAATGCTGCTGTTTAAGCTGATGAAGCTATTTTATGAAACCAAGGACAGTGTGAAAAGCAACTGTAAAAGTATTTATAGTGCCGACCTGGTAGATATCCTGTTTTCGACGCCTATTATTACACCTGTTCGCCTTGGAACCCTTTTGGGCGTTCATTATACTACCGCTACACGCTACCTCAAGGAACTGACCAGTAAGTCATTTCTGGAGCACAAAAAAACCGGCAAGTATCAGTTGTATATTAATTCAAAACTGATTCAATTGCTTAATAACACCGAAGCATAATACTTTGCATTGCAGAAAGCCCTATTTTGGTAAAAGAAAAACATACAACATGGCTAAAATAAAACTGGCAGAAACAGATACCCGGGCACCTAAAGATCTGAACAAGGCCGAGACAAAGGAAAAGACACAGGCCATCCTGGAGGAGCTGGACGAGCTGCAGAACCTGCTGTATGCAGAAGGTCGTCATAGCGTACTGGTGGTCATACAGGGTATGGACGCCAGCGGCAAAGATGGTCTTATCCGGAATGTGTTGGGCAATATGAATCCGCAGGGCGTGCGTGTACAATCGTTTAAAGCGCCTACTGCAGAAGAGCTGGCACATGATTTTCTCTGGCGCATTCATCGACACTCACCTGACCGGGGTATGATACAGGTGCTTAACCGGTCGCATTATGAAGACATACTTGTGACCCGTGTACATAAATGGTGCGATGATGCGACCGCTAAAAAGCGGATGAAAGCCATTAATGACTTTGAGCAGTTGCTGGAAGAGCATAATAATACCCATATCCTGAAATTTTACCTGCATATATCGAGAGATGAGCAGTTGAGCCGGCTTACGGAACGCCTGAAAGATCCTGCCAAAATGTGGAAGTATAATCAGAAGGATTTTGACGAAGCACAGCTATGGGATATTTATATGGAAATGTATGAAGCCTGTTTTGCCGAGTGCAATAAACCCGAATGGATCATTGTACCTACCGATCAAAACTGGTATAAGGAATATGTGGTGGCCAAAGCGCTGCGCGATCTGCTAAAGGGATTAAAAATGCAGTACCCGGGTATCAAAAAATAAGGGTTGTTGAAAAACAGTAACTGGAAAATAGTTATTAGTGCTGATTTTTATCTTACCTTTTTAATACGGAACAAAAACCAATCATTACTTCACGTCAAAACTTACTTTTTATGGGTATGCTTAAAGAATTCAGGGATTTTGCGCTTAAGGGCAATGTGGTGGAACTGGCTGTAGCCGTGATCATCGGCGGTGCTTTTGGCGCAATTGTATCATCGCTGGTTGACGATGTGATCACACCCCTGCTGCTGGCGCCTGCACTGAAAGCCATTAATGCCGAAAACCTGGACCAGTTGACCTGGGGAGGCACGGTCAAGTACGGCAAATTCCTCTCAGCGATCATCAAATTTATTGTCATCGCCTTTATCCTGTTCCTGATCATCAAAGCGATGAACAGTGTAAAGAAAAAAGAAGCTGCTGCACCGCCTCCGCCCACGCCGGAAGATATCCTGCTGCTGCGTGAGATTCGCGATAATTTAAAGAAATAGGGGCAAGCTATTTTCCCGTATTTTTGACACCCTGCCAGTGCCTCCGGCGCGGGCAGGGTTTATTTTCAATAGTACCTCATGGTAAATACATCATCTTACCAGATACGGCTGCCCCAGTTTGAAGGCCCGTTTGATCTGCTCCTGTTCTTTATCGAGCGGGATGAATTGGATATTTATAATATTCCTATCGCAAAGATTACCAACGATTTTCTCGATTATATTCATCAGCAGGAGCATCTCAATATTGAGATGTCGAGCGAGTTTATCCTGTTTGTCTCTACCCTTATGCGTATCAAGGCCAAAATGCTGCTGCCGCGCAAGGAGCTGGATGCCCAGGGCAATGAGATCGATCCCCGCGAAGAGCTGGTCAACAAGATCCTGGAATACAAACGCTTTAAGGAAGCATCTGCCCAGTTGGCCGAGATGGAAGCCATGCGTATGCTGATGGTAAAACGCGGCAATATCCAGAAAGAACTGTCGGCCATTGGCGAAGAAGCGGGTGAGGGCACCGAAATTCAGAACATTACCCTGTTCAAACTGATGAAGGCCTTTGAACGGGCTATGCAGAAATATTCTGACCGGATTAATAAGCCGGTACACACGGTGGTACAGTACCGCTATACCATGGAAGACAGCCGCCAGGATATGCTCGAGCTGGCACAGCGCGAAAAGACGGTAGCATTTGAACGCATTTTTGAACAGGCAGAAAACAGGGTACATGCTATTTTTCTGTTCCTGTCATTGCTGGAGCTGGTACAGCAAAAGTTCATGAAGATCATGATCGGTGAAGGAAAGAACAATTTCATCATTGAGTACAATGAGCCGGAAGACAGGCTGACTGAACTGGAAGAAGAAAACCAACCACAATAACTTTAAAAAGGAAGATTATGAAACGTTTTGGAAGCGCAAACTGGAAAGGTTCCGGCAAAGAAGGCAAAGGCACCACCAGTACCCAATCAGGCGTTCTTGACAATACGCAGTATTCATTCAACAGCCGTTTTGCAGAAGGCATCGGTACCAACCCCGAAGAACTGATAGCTGCGGCTCATGCCGGTTGCTTTACGATGAAGCTGAGCTTTGTACTGAATGAAGCCGGCTTTACAGCTGATAATATCGATACCAAGTGCACCATTACATTCGAGAACGGCGCCATTGTGGAAAGCCACCTGGATGTAAGTGCTTCGGTGCCTGGTATAGATGCGGCTAAGTTTGAAGCCTGCGCTGCAGATGCTAAAGCGAATTGCCCGATCAGCAAATTGCTGAATACGCAGATATCGATGACGGCCGCACTGGCGTAAGATAAGGTAGAAGGTGGAAGGTAGAGGGTGGAAGGATAAGTTCTCTACCTTTCTCCTTTTCTCTTCCGCTTCAACAAGCGCCTGTTTAGAAAGAAATCTTTTCGGCAAATAGATCAATGAAGGAATCATAACTGTTGTTCGCCGGTATTCCTTTTACCTTCTACCTTTCACCTCTACTCATAGATCCACAGCAACACCGGCTTCTTCGAGCCAGTAATCAGCTTTTTCAGTTGTTGTAAAAAATCAGGCGATACCGTAGGGCAGCCATCGCTCTGGCAGAGTTCTTCACCATCGGGCTGGTTGGGAACACATTCATGACTGTGCAATACCACGAAGCGCTGAAAGGCGTTGCTGTTGCTCTTATCAAGTCCGTGAAGTTTATAGGCCAGCCCAAACCGCCCGTTATAAGAATAACCGACTTTATATTTCCCAAGAGAAGTGCAACCGCTGCCCACCTCATTGCTGTAACGCCGGCCTTCGAGCCAGTTTTCATTACAACGGCCGTGCGTGACCAGTCCCTGCAGGCGAATGCTGTCGCCACCGGTGTCATAGACAAAGAAGCGGTTTTGTGACGATGGCAGGCTCATGTCGATCAGGAAGAAAAGCTGATCATGATAGCCCCGGCTTTGCGCATAACGTCGTGCTTCGACTGCTTTTTCCTGCAGTTTTTCGCGCAGCTTATTGCTGGTGATTGTATCGGGGCTGACCTCAGGGGGGCGCTGATCTTTTCTGTTCAGTAAACGGGAGGAGAATAACCAGGTAGTGCTGAGCAGCAGCACAAAGAGAATGAGCAGTGGCCGGGCGCGCATGGAGAGTGGTTTAATCGTCAGAGATGCTGTGTAAACGGCATTCCACAACGACCCTACTTCTTTTCGCTGTTAAATAAAACTGAAAACGGATCAGTGTTTATTGCAGGAGCGCAGATACGGTCACCTTGTCCTTCATCATTTCGCGGATAGCTGCTGTGATAGCGGCGGTATCGTAGCCACATTCGTGGTGCAGCTCGCGTGGAGTGCCATGCTCTACGATGCGGTCGGGTATACCCAGTATACGGATATCGTTTTTATAACCATGCCGCGACATAAACTCGAGTATGGCGCTGCCAAATCCACCTTCTACTGTGCCGTCTTCAACGGTGATGAGTTTGGGGTAGCGCTGGCAGGCTTCGTGCAGCAGGGCTTCGTCGAGCGGTTTTACAAAACGCATATCGTAATGGCCGGGCTGGATACCATCGTTGCGCAGGTCGCGGATGGCTGCAGCAGCAAAATTGCCGGGATGGCCGAGCGACAGGATAGCGATATCCTGGCCTTCACGAAGGCGACGGCCCGTGCCGACCCGGATCTCGCTGAAAGGCGTTTTCCATTCAGGCATTACACCTTCGCCACGGGGATAGCGGATCACGAAGGGGTATTCATTGCTGTCGAGCTGCGCGGTGTACATGAGATTGCGCAATTCGCTTTCATTCATGGGGGCACTGATCACCATATCGGGGATGCAGCGCATATAAGCAATGTCGTAGGCGCCATGATGCGTGGGGCCATCGTCGCCTACCAGGCCGGCCCGGTCGAGACAAAATACCACGGGCAATTTCTGGATCGCCACATCATGGATCACTTGGTCGTAGGCGCGCTGCATAAAGGAAGAATAGATATTGCAAAACACGCGCATGCCCTGTGTGGCCATACCGGCACTGAGGGTGACAGCATGCTGCTCGCAGATGCCCACGTCAAAAGCACGGTGCGGCATTTTCTCCATCATAAATTTGAGCGAAGAGCCGGAAGGCATGGCCGGAGTGATACCGAATATTTTTTCATTGGCCTCTGCCAGCTCTATCATGGTATGACCAAATACATCCTGGTATTTGGGAGGCTGGGGAGTGTCATATTTTTTCCGGAATATCTCACCGGTCACTTTATCAAATAAGCCGGGCGCATGCCACCTGGTCTGATCCTTCTCTGCCAGTGCATAGCCCTTTCCTTTTACAGTGATGACGTGCAGCAACTTGGGACCGGGTATTTCGCGGAGATCGCGCAGGGTGTCGACCAGCTTGGCTACATTATGACCGTCGATAGGGCCAAAATAGCGGAGTTTGAGCGCTTCAAACAGGTTGGCACTGCTGCTTACCATTCCTTTGAGGCCTTCGGCCAGTTTGTGCCCCATGGCACGGCTGAAGTTTTTGCCTACGGGCAGTTTGCCCAGCAGCTTCCATACATCATCCTTTACTTTATTGTAGGTAGGCGATGTGGTAATATCGGTCAGGTATTCCTTGAGGGCGCCCACATTGGGGTCGATGCCCATACAGTTGTCGTTGAGGATGATCAGCATGTCCGTATCGGCCACGCCGGCATGGTTCATGCCTTCGAAAGCCAGGCCGGCTGTCATGGCGCCATCGCCGATCACGGCCACACATTTGCGATCGGTTTCCCCTTTATATTTGGCGGCCATGGCCATACCCAGGGCAGCGGAAATAGAGGTGGAAGAATGGCCTACGCCAAATGTATCGTATTCGCTTTCAGCACGTTTGGGAAAACCGCTGATGCCATTGTATTTACGGTTGCTGGGAAATTCGTCGCGACGCCCGGTCAGGATCTTATGGCCATAGGCCTGGTGACCCACGTCCCATACAAGCTGGTCATAAGGCGTGTTGTATACATAATGGAGAGCAGTGGTGAGCTCGACCACACCCAGGCTGGCAGCAAAATGCCCTCCGTGAACACTTACCACATCAATGATATACTGGCGCAGTTCATCGCAAATCTGGTGGAGCTTCTCTCTTGGCAATTTCTTCAAGTCGGCGGGCGAGTTGATCGTCTGAAGAAGCGGTCCGGGGGTGATTTCCATCATGTACAGTTTAACGGTGTAAAATTAGTATTTTCCGGCGAGCCTGTATCATAGTGGCTTTTAACGAAAAATCAGGGTGGATGTTGGACTCCGGGGCGAGATAATGGCGTATAAACAGCCCATTTGTAAAACTTATCTGCCACTGGTATATTTACGGGGGTACTGGCTCGCAGGAATCATTAGCTTTGATACTTATGATATTAGGCAACGCTCGATATTGGTTATTTCAGTTTATTGGCTGGGGGTCATTTGCCCTGTTCAATATCCTGTTTGCATATTCGTTCGACAAACTGTCCACACCCACCGACCGTTACCTCGTATTTGGCCGCCTGGGGCTGTTTGTGGCCCTCGGCGTGGTGCTCACGCATATAATGCGTATACTGGTATTGCAGCTCAATATTTTGCAGCAAAAACTGGAGCGGCAGCTCGTGGCCTTTATCCTGGTGACACTGGGCTTTTCGCTCCTCGGCGCGTATCTCGACCTGACCCTGCTGGCCAGTTATGGTATGCTGAATAAAAACGAAAAAGAATACCTGGATAATAAAGTGTTGCTGATCCTTAACTCAGCATTTTACTTTTTCATCTATTTCTTTATCTGGAATCTTATCTACTTCGTCTATCATTATATCACCAAAAGCCGTAAACAGCAGCTGGATACATTGAAACTCGAGTCGCTGGTGAAAGAGCTGGAGTTGAAAACGATCAAGGCGCATATCAACCCGCATTTTATTTTTAATTCACTCAACAGCATCCGGGCACTGGTAGATGAAAATCCGGAGAGAGCCCGCAGGGCCATTACAGAACTAAGCACCATACTGCGCAGCAGTATGCAGGCCGATAAATCTGAATCGGCAGTGATGGAGCGCGAGCTGGCCATTGTGCGCGATTACCTGGCCCTGGAGAATATGCGTTTTGAAGATCGTCTGCAGATAGAGTATGATATCGATAGTGCCACCCTGCCGCTACCCGTACCACCCATGATGCTGCAGACGCTGGTCGAAAATGCTATTAAGCATGGCATCAGCAAACAGATACATGGCGGAGTGGTGCGGATAAAATCGGTGATCAGGGATCATTTTCATGAACTTTCTGTACAGAATACCGGTTACCTCAATGGCTATGCCAGTGGGGGAGGATTTGGGCTCAGCAGTACGACCAACCGCCTGAGCCTGCTCTATGGAAATAAAGCTAAATTTGAGATAAAGCAAGTTGCTCCCACCCTCGTGGAAGCAAAGGTTTTAATACCACTGGCGTCTGATCATTAAAAACAAACACATGAGAGCAATAATTATTGATGACGAACGTCTGGCCAGGGCAGAGCTGAAAAAGCTGCTACAGGAATTTCCGGAGGTAGAGATTGTGGACGAAGCAGCGAATGCGGAAGAAGGGATTGCCAAAATTGAAAGCCTGCAGCCTGACCTGATCTTTCTGGACATTCAAATGCCGGGCAAAACAGGCTTTGATATGCTGGCGCAACTGGAGCGGGCGCCCCAGGTGATCTTCACCACGGCCTACGACGAATTTGCCCTTCGGGCTTTTGAGGTCAACGCGCTCGATTACCTGCTCAAACCGGTTGAACCCAAACGCCTGGCCGATGCCATTCATAAACTGCAGCAGGCCGAAGCACGCGAACACAAAATCACCGGTGAGTTTACCAACAATAGTATACTGGGCGAGCATGACCAGGTCTTTGTAAAAGACGGGGAACGCTGCTGGTTTGTAAAACTGAGCGAAATACGCCTCTTTGAAAGTGTGGGCAACTATGCCAAGGTATTCTTTGGTCCGCATAAACCGCTTATCCTTAAATCGCTTAATGCACTCGAAGAAAGACTCGATGAAAAATTCTTTTTCAGAGCCAATCGTAAGCATATTGTAAATCTCCGGCTGATCGAAAAAATTGAACCGTATTTCAATGGAGGTCTGCTGCTGGAACTGAAAGGCGGCGAAAAAATTGAAGTGAGCAGAAGACAAACTGTTAAGTTCAAGGAAATGATGAGCCTTTAATATCGATTACTTACCACTTTTACTAAAAAAACAATTAATGAAGTTCCTTACTCTTGCAGCCCTGCTCCTGGCAGGCTCTTCCCTTTTTGCACAAAAAACGGATGGCATTATTACTGCCACCGAAGCCGCACGTATAGAAAATGTGCTGGCCAGTGATGCCATGCGCGGACGTAAAACTTTTTCTCCGGAGATCGATAAGGCTGCCGATTTTATTGCGGATGAATTCAAGAAAGCAGGTCTGCAGACATGGAATAAATCAAAATCGTACAGACAGGAGTTTGCGCTTACTTCTGCCAAACAAACAGATCTGAAAGCGAGTTTTGATGGCCGTCAGCTGGATCCTAAAGAGATCGTACTGATCACCTTTCAGCCGCAGGTCAGCATTGATCAGTCGCAGCAATATGAAAAGGTGAGTATTCCTGCCGGTAAATCTTTTTTCCAGGAAGCGATGGCACTGACCCGTTCCGGAAAAAATCTGCTGGTAGCCGTTGATACCAGCTATAGCCGCAATTTTTCCCGTCTCAGCCGTCTTAAAAGCGGTGCGATGAGCGCTTCCGGCAATAACGTGATCTTCTTCCTGGGTGCACAGCATCCGCAGAGCTACCAGATCACAGCCACACACGAAATTTCGAAACAGCAACTGGCCAATGTGGTGGGTATCCTGCCCGGCAAAAGCCGCAAAGATGAATACGTGATCTTTTCTGCACACTATGATCATATCGGTGTAGGCAAACCTGTGAATGGAGACTCTATTTATAATGGCGCCAATGATGATGCAGCCGGTACCACAGCCGTGATACTGCTGGCCCGTTATTTCAAGGCGCTCAAGGATAACGAGCGCACCATTGTATTTGCTGCTTTCACCGCAGAAGAAGTAGGTGGCTTTGGATCACAATATTTTTCCCAGCAGTTTGATCCTGCCAAAGTGGTGGCCATGTTCAATATTGAAATGATCGGCACCGATAGTAAATGGGGGCGCAACTCTGCCTATATCACCGGTTATGAAAAAACAGATATGGGTGCCATTCTGCAAAAGAACCTTGAAGGCACCGGCTTTACATTTCATCCGGATCCCTATCCTGATCAGCAGCTGTTTTACCGCTCAGACAATGCCACACTGGCCCGCCTGGGTGTACCTGCGCATACGATCTCAACAGCCAAGATGGACAGTGAGCCGCATTATCACAAAGTGAGCGATCATCCGGAAACACTGGATATGGAGAATATGGCCATGATCATTAAATCCATTGCCCTGAGCTCGCGCTCTATTGTGGCAGGTAAGGAAACGCCATCGCGTGTGAATGTGAGCGAGCTTCGCTGAGATAAATGATTTTATAATAAAGAAGGGAGGTAGCATGCTACCTCCCTTCTTTATTATTTATACCGGTAAATGTTATTGTTTAACTACGGCTACCGAATGAACGGCAGCACTCATTTCGCGGATAAGAGCGGGATCTTTTTCGATGGCATTGCCCACGACGATCACATCGGCGCCTGCCTTGCAATTGAGATAGGCCTTTTCGGGGTCAGTGATACCGCCACCTACAATAAGCGGTGTATGAATGCTGCGGGCAACCGATTCGATCATTGACTCCGTAATAGGGCGACGCGCACCGCTGCCGGCATCCATGTAAATAAGTTTCATGCCCAGCATTTCGCCTGCCATAGCCGTGCACATGGCGATCTCATTCTTATCGGCAGGTACGGGAGCCGCATTGCTGATATAGGAAACTGTGGTAGGGGCGCCGCCGTCAATGACGATATAGCCTGTAGACATGATCTCCAGTCCGCTCTGGCGTACCGCCGGGGCAGATACCACATGCTGGCCTATGAGCAGCTCAGGATTACGACCCGAAATGAGGGAGAGGTACAACAGGGCATCTGCATACCGGCTTACCTGCGAAGGGCTGCCGGGAAAAAGTATGACCGGAATGTTGCATTTATTTTTCAAGTGTTGTACACACTCGTCCAGGTGATTAGAGATTACCAGGCTACCGCCAACCAGGAAATAATCCACCTGTGAGGCAGTGGCCAGCGCCACCAGTTCATCCAGCACCGCAGTATTCACTTTATCGGGATCGATCAGGACTGCAAAAGACTTGCGTCCCAGGCGTTTTTTTTCCGTAAGTGATTGATAGATTGTTGACTTCATCCGGTACCGGTTGATTAGTGCAAAAATGCGAAAAAGTTTTGAGTTACACGGGGTTCTGGGCCTTTTGGTGCATATTTCCGTGTATATAAAGGGGCGATCCGCGGATTTTTCCCTTACAGCCGTATATAACTGGCCAGTTGTACAATATGATTATTGGTAAATGCGCTGCCCCGGCCATTGATATACTGGTTCATATAACCGGCTTCCAGGTCCAGTTTGGGACTCAGGCGGTATCCGCCGGCGAGATAAAGCCGGTTCTGATCAAAGAACTCCCCGTTTACATTGGCCTTGTTGCCAATATTCACAAATACTTCGTTTTGAAGTGCGGCAAAGGGGCCTTTGGTAAAAGAGCTGCCGGGCGACTGAAGCGGCAGGACGGAACGTACGAAATAACGGAAACGGCTGGCATACACATGTCCGTCATTCTTCAGTTCATTACCACTGACTACTGAGCGGGAAATAAAGCGCTGCTCCAACCGGAAGCGATGTGCGATCATCGCTGTTTTAATCTTATGGCTGATGACGAACTGTTCCCAGATGCGCTGCTCCGGAGCGTAACCATTTACACCTGACAGGGTGCGGCGGTTATGAATAAAAGCGTGACCAACTGTGGCGGTCATATTTTTTCTTACGTGATAGTTGAAGCCCACACGAAACAGGAATGTCTGTGTGTGTTTAAATTCATCAGTACTGCGTAATTGAATGTCGTTGTGAATACTGGTTTTCTTTCCTGTTTTGAATGTATTGAAAGTAGCCAACCAGCCGGAGAGTTGTGTTTGTCCCTGTGCGCAGAGTAAATGTGATGTGCCGAGCAGTAATACAACTACTAATAATCTTTTCGTCATGCAGTGTGAATTAGTAAACGGCAAAAATAAGTTATAAGTTTTAAGTATCTAGGTAGTAAGTAAGGTAAAAGGAGTAGGGTAGAAGGAATAGGCTGGAACAGGTTTTAAGTTCCAGGTAGTAGTAGGTAAGATGTCTGCTCTTTAAACCTTTTAAACTCTTTATACGCTTTAAACGTGCAGTCAACTGTCCACTCTTCTGTTAACAAATTATTACGCGAATGCGATCATTTTACCAAATAAAATTTACCCCTAAAAAACGCGAAAAAGTGCAAAAGTCCTGTAAGCCAGCCTAGTAAGGCGATTAGGGAGTTTGGCACGCTCTTTTCCACACAATGGGGATATTCGATCGCTGGAAATTTGAGTAGCAAAAAATACTTTCGTCTAGGCCTGTCGCCAGACAGGTTTTTCAAAACCACGAGACCCGTTAAATTCTTTTAGTTATGAGTAGTAAAAAGCAGTCATCTGCCAAAAGCGGATTACAGTTTCGTCGTCGGTTTACGAGCGATGCTGTAAATGTATTTGATATGTTCGAGTATGACTACCGTACCTCGGTGATCCGTAATCCCTCGGGTGAGGTAGTATTTGAAATGAATAATGTGGAAGTCCCTAAACAGTGGAGCCAGATTGCCACCGATATCCTTGCGCAGAAATATTTTCGCAAGGCCGGTGTGCCGCAGCCTGATGGAAGCCTGGGACGTGAGACTTCGGCCAAACAGGTGGCTCACCGCATGGCCAATTGCTGGCGTGCCTGGGGTGAGCGTTATGGCTATTTTACCAGCACACAGGATGCACAGGTGTTTTATGACGAACTGGTTTATTCCATACTCAACCAGATGTGTGTACCCAACTCCCCGCAATGGTTCAATACGGGCCTGCATGAATCATATGGTATCACAGGCAAACCGCAGGGACACTACTATGTAGATCCTGCCGATGGTCAGCTGAAGAAATCTCAAAATGCCTACGAGCGCCCTCAGCCTCATGCCTGCTTCATCCTGAGTGTGGATGATGACCTGGTCAACGAAGGCGGTATCATGGACCTGTGGGTACGTGAAGCACGGATCTTCAAATACGGTTCAGGTGTGGGTACCAATTATTCCAACCTGCGTGGAGAAGGTGAAAAACTGAGCGGTGGCGGTACTTCCAGCGGCCTGATGAGTTTTCTGAAAATCGGTGACCGTGCTGCAGGTGCCATCAAGAGCGGTGGTACTACCCGCCGTGCTGCCAAGATGGTGTGTCTTGACCTGGACCACCCCGAGATCGTAGAGTTCATCAACTGGAAAGTAGAGGAAGAGAAAAAAGTAGGCGCACTGATCAATGCCGGTTATGCTTCCGATTATGAAGGAGAGGCATATCGCACGGTAAGTGGTCAGAACTCCAACAACTCTGTGCGTATCCCCAATAGCTTTTTTGATAAACTGAAAAACGGCGAAGACTGGGAACTTACCGGCCGTATGGATGGCCGCGTGATGAAGAAAGTTCCTTCCCGCGCACTCTGGAACCAGATTGCCTACGCAGCCTGGCGTTGTGCCGATCCCGGTACACAATACAATACAACCATCAATGAATGGCATACCTGCCCTGCCGGTGGTCCGATCCGCGCATCCAACCCCTGCTCGGAGTATATGTTTCTCGACAATACCGCCTGCAACCTGGCATCGGCCAACCTGATGAAATTTTATGATGCAGAAAAAAATCTGTTTGATGTAGAAGGATATGAGTATAACTGCCGCCTGTGGACGGTTGTGCTGGAGATATCTGTACTGATGGCACAGTTTCCTTCACGTGAAGTGGCACAGCTGAGCTACGAATACCGTACGCTGGGCCTGGGATATGCCAACCTCGGCACACTGCTGATGGTAAGCGGTATCCCATACGACAGCGAAGAAGCGCGTGGTATTGCCGGCGCCATCACCGCTATCATGACCGGCGTGTCGTATAAGACATCGGCAGAGATGGCGGCTACACTCGGCGCATTTCCCCGTTACGAAGAAAATAAGGAAGCCATGCTGCGTGTAATGCGCAATCATCGCCTGGCTGCCTATGATGCCGATGAATATGAAACACTGAGCCTGAAACCCATCGGTCTGAAAGCACAATATTGCCCCGACTATCTGCTCAAAGCTGCCTGCAAGGCATGGGATGATGCAGTGGAACTGGGTGAAAAACATGGTTACCGCAATGCACAGGCTACTGTGATAGCACCCACGGGTACTATCGGCCTGGTAATGGATTGCGATACCACCGGTGTGGAGCCCGATTTTGCCCTGGTAAAATTCAAGAAGTTGTCTGGCGGTGGTTATTTCAAGATCATCAACCAGTCGGTGCCTGTAGCATTGAAAAATCTCGGATACAGCCAGCGCGAGTCAGAAGCGATCATCAAGTATGCAGTAGGTAATGCTTCCTTTGCCGGAGCGCCTTTTATCAATCATCAGACATTGAGTGAAAAAGGATTTATTGCCGATGAGATCAAACGTCTCGATGCAGCTGTTGCTACAGCTTTCGATATTTCCTTTGTTTTCAATAAATATACCTTAGGTGAGGAGTGTTTACAGCGGCTCGGTTTTGTCCCTGAGCAATACAACAACTTTGAATGGAGCCTGCTGGAAGCACTGGGATTCACTGAAGAGCAGATTGAAGCTGCCAACGATTACGTTTGTGGTACCATGATGCTGGAGGGTGCCCCGTTCCTGAAAGAGGAACATCTGCCCGTTTTTGACTGTGCCAACAAATGCGGAAAAAACGGCCAGCGCTACATTCATGCGCATGGCCATATCCGCATGATGGGAGCGACGCAACCATTTATCAGCGGCGCTATCTCCAAAACCATCAATCTGCCCCATGAAGCTTCGGTAGAAGAAATCGCCGATGCTTATTTGCTGAGCTGGGAGCTGGGTCTGAAAGCCTGTGCTCTGTATCGCGATGGATCCAAGCTTTCACAGCCCCTCAGCAATAAAGCAGACAAAAAGAAAAAGAAAGAAGATGCCGGATCTGCTGCAGAGGCAGTAGCAGAAACTGCGCCGTCTGCAGTATCATCTGTCAGCAACATCGTTGACATGAGCCTGCTGACCGTAGAAGAATTGCTCGAAGAAGTTCAGAAACGTGTACAGTCATCGCCCGATACCAAACTGAAACGCAAACTGGCCAGTATCGTTGAGCGCCGCACACTGCCGGCCAAACGTCGTGGCTTCACACAAAAAGCCAAGATCAACGGACAGGCCGTATTCCTGCGTACAGGTGAGTATGGCGATGGTACACTGGGTGAAATATTCATTGATATGGCCAAAGAAGGCGCCACCATGCGCAGCATGATGAACTGCTTTGCCATCTCTATTTCAATAGGTCTGCAATACGGTGTGCCACTCGAAGAGTTTGTAGACAAATTCGCATTCACCAAATTTGATCCCTCCGGTTTTGTAGAGCATCCGAATATCAAATCAACTACATCTATTGTCGACTTCATATTCCGTGTGCTGGGTTATGAATACCTGGGACGTACAGACCTGGTACATGTGCTGGACAAACCCGAAGTGATGAATACCGGTGCCGATGACTGGGACGAAATTCCCTCGAGTCTTGAATACGCGAAGGAGCCTGAGCTGTCAAGCATACGTATCACACCTTCTGCAGGCACCATCACACCATTGCCTGCCAAGCAGCAACGCACGCAGCAGGCGGTGAAAGCAGACAGCGGTATGGATGCTGTAAATGCAGCTGCCAAAAACATGCAGAGTGATGCTCCGGCCTGTAATGTGTGCGGACATATCATGATGCGCAGCGGTACCTGCTACAAATGCCTCAACTGTGGCAACCAGGGCGGCTGCAGTTAAGCCAAACGTTGTACGGACGGAAAACCACTATAGTTTCACAAGTGTTATCCAGATCCCGCTTCGAAAGGAGCGGGATTTTTTAGTTGACAGTGGACAGTTGACAGAAGGAGATGTTTGAAGGGTATAAAGGGTTTAAGAAGTTTAAAGAGTTTATATACTTACTACTTAGAACTTATGACTTTCTGTCCACTGTCCACTGTTAACTGTCAACTATTTTACCAGTTCATTCTCTTCCTTATATACGCACTCAACTCGGCGGCCATGGCAGTATGTTCCTGCAGGTTGGGATGAAATGAACAGCCGCCGATGTACCTGTTCCGGAAAAAATAATGACTGACCCGCTTATCTCCCTGCTGACGCAGGGTTTGCTCCACAGCATTGATATAACGACGCAGTGTGCTGTCGAGCGGTTTATCGGCCATCGGGCTGGTCAGTAAAACAAGCTCTGCACGCGGATATTGTCTGCGGATCGTTTGCAGGAAATTTACATAAGCGCTGCAAAAAGCAGTTGAATCCTGTATGCCATCATTCTGCCCCAGGCATACAGTGACCACATCGGGCTGATACAATTTAAAATTCCAGGATAGGCCGTCTTTATTGATATCCGTTTTGTCAAACAATTGCGGCATCACATTTTTCTTATCACAACAGCTTTTGATCAACCCGATACCCGATTCGGAAGTGAGTTGCCATTGTGCGTTGAGCAGGCGTGCGGTTTGCGGCCCATAAGCCATATAAGCACTGTGCTGATCATACCATTCGCCAGAGCCGCATTTGATATCTGCATCGTAGTTGCCCATGCCACAGGTGATAGAGTTGCCAATGAACTCTATTTTGCGTTTAGGCGCCTTACGGGGAGGCAATAGTTGCGGACAGATAATAGTTACGGGTTGCAGGTAGCCAATGCTGGCTTCGGTGTCTTTGCATACCACTATTTCATGTTCGCCTTCGGGCAGGCCGCTGGCCAGTACGATCCGGTTAGAACTGCTTTTTGTCTGTATACGTACCGGGTTGGCGTTGTCGACAATGATGTGAATATAATTGTGCGACTTGCCCCATTTTTCTTCGTCCTTTATTTCCAGTACACAATAACTTCCTTTGAAACGGATGGTCATATATACCCCCGAAGCCCAGAAACGGGGTTCAGCAGCATTGCTGCGGTCTACGCGGCCGGTTATCTTAATAAACCGGTGACCGGCATTATAGCGGGTACTGTCGGTATTACTGCCGGCCAGCAGTTGCTGACTAAAGCATATCGCCACCAGCAGGAGAGAAAAACGTGCATGCATAAAAACAACGGTTAATTATTGTTTCAGCAGATGTGGTTCGATCAGCGGTTTCCAGATCGCATATCCTTTTGTATTCATATGCAGGTTGTCTGATTTGAAGATATCTGTCATAATACTACCGTCTTTGTTGAGCATATGGTGAAATACGTCGATGAAAACCGTGTTCTTCTTTTTCCGTATATATTTTTTGATCAGCTTGTTGCCTTCTTTCATTGTCTTCAGGTTCTTTTCGCGCGAGGGGCTGGGCTTCATGGAAATGTAGGCAATGGGGATTTTGGGGTAACGGCTTCTTATCAGGCTGTGCAGTTCTTTAAAACGGCTCAGAATGGTCTGGCCGGTTACATTGGCGCCGCCCAGGTCATTTTCGCCGCAATAGATCACGATCTGTTTGGGGTTGTAGCGAAAGATGACATCATCGGCATACATGATCAGGTGAGGAAGCGAAGAGCCGCCAAAACCACGGTTGAGAATGGGATAACCCGGAAAATAATCTTTCACATCTTTCCATAAGGTAAAAGAAGAACTGCCAATAAAAAGGATCGGGCGCTCAGGAGGGGCATTCAGCGAATCCAGTTTTTTGAAATACCTGACCTCGTTGATAAAAGGCTGTTCGGTGTTTTGCGAAAAGGAAGTAAAACTGTTGACCAGCAGCAGAACTGCAATCAGGAAACGTACTTTCATTAGTAATTTATTTCAATGATTAAAAGGAGGATTAGATAAAGACGCGGCTGCCATAGGTATAGTTTTCCCGAAACTCCTTGGGTGTACAGCCTTTTTTCTTTTTAAAAATGCGGTTGAAGTTTGAAATGTTATTAAAGCCACAGTTGTAGGCCACTTCCGATACCGATTGCGTGGTGTCTATGAGCATACGCGAGGCATGACCCAGCCTTATCTCGATCAGGCTGTCTATAAAGCTGATGCCTGTATGCATCTTAAAGAAACGGCTGAACGATACTTCGGTCATATTGGTGAGGCGGGCGGCATCTGCCAGCAATACCGTTTTGTCGAAATTCAGGTTGATGTATTCCATTACTTTTTCAATACGCCGGCTGTTGTAGGAAGGCTGCAGGTTGCTGAAAGAAGCGTCTGAAAGTGTGCGCATGTTGCGGGAGATGGACAGGTCGTGAAAGATCGACATCAGCTCCAGCACCGAATCAAAGCCCTGTTTGGTTTTAAGCTGTTTGAGCCGGGGAGCGAGCTGCTCGGCTGTGGCTTTGGAAAAAAGGATGCCCCTTTTTGATTTTTCAAACATCTCCCGCATAAAATGAAGCTGGTTGCGACGGAGAAATCTTTCGTCGAAAAGGTCTTTGTGAAACTGGATGGTGATCTCGTGTATCTGTTTGCTTTTACATTTATGGGTTTGCCATACATGGGGCAGGTTAGGACCGACCAGCACCAGCTCGTGATCGCCGATCTCTTCAATATGATCGCCTACCATACGCCGCGCGCCGGCAGCATACTGAATGAAATTGAGCTCAAACTCCTCATGATAATGGAGGGGAAAATCAAATTCTGATTTTGTTCTCGAGAAAAGGGTAAAGCAATCGCTACTGGTCAGCGGGGTGATCTCCTTAAGGATGTTTTGCATAATCAGGATAAAATAGTATCAGTGTCTTCAAAAAATAAGTTCCGGATTTTTTTCTGTTCAGGGCCCGGAAACACTTGATTTTCTAAGGAGTCAGGTGAATTAAAGCTAATAATATTTAATGCACCGGTCAAATTTGTATAAATAAAGTATTGGTAATGGATATAATAGTATTATGCCTCGCTTTGGCTAGGTACCTATTTTTGGACAAATAATAATTGTTGCTATATGAGAAAAGAATTGCTGCTTGTTTTTCTTCTGTCGTTTTTGTCTGTGACGGCAGTGCTGGCACAAACCCGCGCCATCTCGGGTTCGGTGCTCACCGAGCAGGGGTTGCCGCTATCGGGCGCCACTGTAGCCGTGAAAGGCTCCAAATTATCGGTGCTTACAGATAAGGATGGCAAATTTGCACTATCGGTACCAGATGATGCAAAACTGCTGGTGATAAGCTATGTGAGTATGGAAACAGTGGAGGTAGCGCTTACCCGGCAGACATCCTATGCGGTGCAACTGGTGCCTTCGGCATCTGCCACCTTATCCGATGTGGTGGTAGTAGGTTATGGTACAGCCCGCAAAACGGACCTTACCGGTGCTATTCAGCGTATCAGCCGCGAAGACCTGGTAAAAGACATTCCTACCAACATCCTGCAGGCGATGCAGGGTAAACTGGCGGGGGTTAATGTGACGCAGAATGACGGTGCACCTGGTGCAGGCCTCAGTATCCGTATCCGCGGCTCCAACTCCGTACTGGGTGGTACAGAACCGCTGTATGTAATAGATGGGGTGCCTTTCAATAACAACAGCAGTGGCGCCACGCCACAGGCTATTGGTGGCGACGAAAAGCAAACCCTCAATGCACTGGCCTTTATTGATCCCAATGATATCGAATCGATCGACATCCTGAAAGATGCATCGGCTACGGCCATTTATGGTTCGCGTGGCGCCAATGGTGTGGTGCTTGTCACTACACGCAAAGGCCGCTCAGGTCGCGACCGGGTAGAGCTCAATGCCAGCGTGGGCATAGCAGAAGTTTCAAAAAAAATGGATATGCTTTCTGCCTACGATTATGTGAACTATCAGAATCTGGCTTACGACAACTCCAACCTGTACGAAGGCACCAACTATGTGCTCCCTTTTCTTAATCCCGAAGATTACCGGAGCCGGAATGTAAACTGGCAGGATGCTATTTTCAGAAAAGGAATGTATCAGAATTATACCGCCAACTTTTCTGGTGGCAATGAGCAGGGCAATCACCGCATTGGCTTCAGCTACCTCGACCAGGAAGGAACGGTTATCAATTCCAATTATAAAAAATTCGGCATCAGCCTTAACCTCAACCGCAACCTGGGCAAACGGATCAAACTGGGTACGAGTACCTCTATTTCCAAAACCACGACCAACGGTGTCAAAACAGGTACTGACAAATCAGATGCGGCAAGTGCCGGTGTGATCCGCTCGGCTACCACCTATCCCACCAGCATCTCGGATGTGGAAGGATATGATGAAGCCGGACAGGGGTACTTTATTACCAACCCGGTGATCTATTCGCGCGATGTGCTCAACCGGGTCACAAGTATCAATATCTTCTCATCAAATTACCTGGAAGTAGCGTTGATGAAAGGACTGAAGTTTCGCCAGAACCTGGGTGTGAACTACGGTACCAGCACACGCGATCAGTATTATCCCCGCACGGTATACGAAGGATTCAGTGTGCGAGGCTGGGGGCTTAAAGCCGACAACCTGTGGAACAGCCTGATCACAGAAAGCATCCTCAATTATAATACCACTATCAACGATCATAGTATCGGCGGCATGGCGGCTGCAACCTATGAGCGTACCGATGGTCAGTGGAAAAGGGCAGAAGCCAAGACATTTCCCAACGATGTGCTGAAAAATGAAAACCTGGCTGCCGGCGAAATGATCATGCCGGTTGTCAACAGTCGCTATCAGTCTACACTGATCTCTTTCCTGGGACGTGTGAACTATGCCTATAAAGACAAATACCTGCTCAACGCATCTTACCGTCGCGACGGATCGAGCAAATTTGGCCGTGAGAATAAGTGGGCTGGTTTCTCTTCCTTTGGTGTAGCCTGGAAGTTGTCGAAAGAAAACTTTATGTCCAACGTACGTGGAGTGAGCGATCTGAAGCTGCGCTTCAGCTACGGTCAATCGGGCAACCAGGGTATTGGCTCTTATGCTTCGCTGTCAAAGCTGGCTGTATACAATTATGTATTTGATGGCGCCCTGCAGACAGGTCTTGCCGATGATGTATACTCAGGTGCAGCCAATGAGAATCTGAAATGGGAAACCACATCGGCTTACAATGCCGGTCTGGACCTGGCACTTTTCAAAAACCGCCTTACACTGAGTGTGGATCTGTATCAGAAAAAGACAGAAGATCTACTGCAATATATCACCACACCTGCTTCTACCGGGTTTGAGCGTCAGCTGCGCAACTCCGGTTCGGTACAGAACCGTGGTATTGAAGTACAGCTTGGCGGCGACATCGTCAAAGGCAAAAACTTTGAATGGTCAGCCAACTTCAACATTGCATTCAACCGCAACAAGATCCTCAGCCTCGGCAGCGATGTGCTGGAGCAGTTTGCCGGCAATATCTCAACCGGCGATGCACCTTTCATCCAGGTGGCAGGTAAGCCCATTGGTGCATTGTACGGATATGTAGAAGATGGTTATTATGACAACGAAGCCGAAGTGCGCAGCGATCCGATGTACGCCGGTCAGTCGGATGCCATTATCAAACGCATGATCGGTGAGATCAAATACCGCAACCTGGACAACGACCCTACATCCATTTCCGTAACTGACCGTACGTTTATTGGCGATGTGAACCCGGATTATACATTTGGTTTTACCAACAACTTCAAATACGGTCGTTTTGATCTCAGTGTATTTGTAAACGGCGTACAGGGAAATGATATCGTAAATATGAACACCCGCTTCAACGGCAACCTGGGATCGTTCAAGAATATTTCTTACGACATGTATGAAACGGCCTGGGCTGGCGGTAAGGACAATAGCCAGGCTACCGGTCCCAAGATCATGCGTCAGTTCTGGCGCAACCTGCTCTTCTCCCGCCGGTTTATCGAGGATGGAAGTTTTGTACGCATCAAGAATGTGACCCTGGGGTACAATGTACCCGTTTCTTTCCTGAAAGGCGTGACTTCTATGCGCGTTGCATTTGGTGTAAACAACCTGTACACATTTACCAATTACTCTGGCTTTGATCCGGAAATGAACAGTTACGGTGACAACCCGGCTCTGTTTGGTGTGGACCTGGGTGGTTATCCCAATGCACGCACTTACAACCTGAGCATTCGTTGCAATTTTTAATGCCAAACCGAAAAAGAAGAAATGATCATGAAATATAATGTCAAATACCTGATTGCTTCTGCCTTGCTTTTTACGATGCTGCTGGGAGTGTCGTGCAAGAAAGCACTGGAAGAGAAGCCCTTTTCTTTCCTTTCTCCTGAAAATTTTTATCAGTCAGAAGGGGATGCCAAAACCGCCATCAATGGTGTGTATAATGTACTTTACTCATGGGAATTGTATATGCAACCCTTCTGGAACCTGACAGTGCTGGATGATGATCATGTATCCGGCGCCGATTGGTACCTGGGTACATCCGGAGCCGGCAACCCACAGGGGTACTGGGGTGTGGATGGTCCATGGGTAGGCTGTTACTCCATGATAGCACGGGCCAATACCGTACTGGAAAACGTGGGCAGGATGGAAGAAAACATTGATCCCGATATCAAGAACCGTATCATGGGTGAAGCACATTTTCTGCGTGGCTGGGCGTACCTGCAGCTGGTACAGTTGTATGGTGGCGTACCCATCCGGCTCGAATCGCTGGAGATCGATCAGGAGTCAAGCAAGCCCCGCGCTTCTGTGGTAGAAACCTATGAAGTCGTATTCAATGAATTGAAACAGGCAGAAACCTTGTTATTCCCAAGAGGTCATGAAAAAGCAGGCGAACTGGGACGTGCTACCCGCGGACTGGCCAAAGCATTTCTCGCCAAAGCCTACCTGACCATGGCATCCGGTGCCGTAACCGGTGGTACTATCACCGTAAGAGGTGGTCAGAACAACAACCTCTATGATTATCCCAAAAATGTAGTGGCGGGGCTGGAAGGTGTGGATGCGCAGGCCTATTTTGCCCTGGCCCGCGACAAAGCGCTCGAAGTAATTCAAAGCGGCGAGTACAGCCTGTTTACCAGCTGGAGAGATCTATGGAATAAAGCCAGCCGCAACAAACAGGAACATATGTGGGAAGTACAGTCACTGGCAGGCACCGCCTTCATCAATAACCTGCACAACTATTTTTCCGCCTATTCCAGTTTTGGCCGCGGTGCGGTATGGATGACCAACAATCATTACATGGATTATGAAGACCAGGATAAACGAGTGCTGGATGGGGTGGTTCATAATTACCGGACCAATACCAATTATCCTTACTACTATCCCTCCTGGCAGGCCAGTCTTTACCAGGTGGTGAATGGAGTGACGTATAACAACAATGGTAATACGGACAACCGGGCCTATATCATCAAGTATGCATCTGTGGCAGACAGCACTGTGGCGAATAGCGATGCGTATTACCCGCTCATGCGTTATTCGGAAGTATTGCTGATGTATGCAGAAGCCGCCAACGAGGCAGCCAATGGCCCTACTACTGAAGCCTACAACTATTTGAATGATGTACGCGACCGGGCCGATGCCACAGAAGCACCCGTTGGCATGACACGCGACGAGTTTCGCAGCTTTGTCATTGCAGAACGCGCACGTGAGTTTGCGCTGGAAGGTATGCGTCGTTTTGACCTGATACGCTGGGGCATTTATCTCGATGTGATGAATAAGATACAGATCGGGCAAAACAACATTTCCAAAGTAAGGGCCCAGCGCAACCTGTTGCTGCCTATCCCCCTGGGAGAGCTGAACAGTAACCGGGCTATTACTACCAATAACCCAGGCTGGTAAATCAACATCTTCAAAACAACAACCACTTGTTATATGAAACGAACACTTCAAACCTGTTTCTCACCTGCTGCAATAGCACTTCTGCTACTGACAGTGCTGGCAGTTGCCTGTAAAAAGGAAAAGAAAGAGGATACAACTCCTCCCGTCATCACGGGAGTGACCAACCTGCTTGACCGCGCCAGTATACTGGAGTCGGCAGATTTTGATCAATGGATCCTTATCAAGGGGCAACACCTGGCTACTACCTTCAAAGTAGATTTTAATGGGGAGATCGCTTTTGACTCGCTGGTATATGCCAACGATACGGTCATCACCGTCAAAATACCCAAAACACTTCCCGACCCCATCAATAACCCCATTACGGTCTATACAAAATACGGAACGGCTACTTACAACTTCCGTATTCTGCAACCACCGCCTGTCATTACAGGGTTTGATCCCGTGGCCGGACCAGAAGGCTCACAGGTTACCATACTGGGCGATTTCTTCAATGGCGTGACCAGTGTTAAATTCAATGATGTGGAAGTGCCCATCATTTCCAGCAGCAAATCAACCATCACAGTACAGGTGCCGGTGGGACAGACCTACGGGTATGTGTATGTGACTACACCGGTGGGTACTGCCAAATCCGAAAAGGTATTCGGGTTTAAGTTGGCGGTATATGATGAAGCGCTGGCAACCGGATGGTCCAATACCTCCTTTAGCTGTACTGCCAATTATGCCCATACCGATACGGTAAAGAGAGGCACATACGCACTGAGAGCAGAGGCTACTGCTGCCTGGGGAGCGCTGCGCGTGACCAAAGCAGCCCCTGCCATAGACCTGACCGGTTATAGCGGAGTGAAGTTTTCTGTCTATGGTGGCCAGGGATCGGAAGGCAAAAAAGTAAAACTGATGATCAATGGTGTGACAGCTACTGGCTATACCGTTACACTCAAAGCCGGCCAGTGGACCGATTTCCAGATACCACTTTCGTCACTGGGCAACCCCACTACGGTAAGTACGCTTACCTTCCAGGAGTTCAGTGGAATTAAACAATTGCTATACTATGACGATATTGGGCTTTATTAATAAAAAAGATTGTATCTATCAATGCGCATGATACAAATAGGGAATAAGCAATCAATCAGCAGTATGCCAACCGGTTCCGGCCTCCATCCAGGATGGCCGGAACTGTTGGGATATATGCATGCCCAACCGGCAATCAAACGAAGCCGCAGTATCCGCCTCCTGTTGACAGGAGCGTTGCTGTTATGTACTTTTTTCGTGGAGGCTCAAAAAGCTTCCGATCCTTTGGCCACACCCGAGGCGCGTCGCTTGTATGCCGGTCTTGAGAGGCTGGGCAAAACATATACCCTCTTTGGCCACCAGGATGCGCTGGCCTATGGCGTGGGTTGGAAGGGTGTCAATGGCAACAGTGATGTAAAGATCGTGACAGGCGATTACCCGGCTGTATATGGCTGGGACCTGGGTCATCTTGAGCTGGACTCCTCCCGCAACCTCGATGGTATTCCTTTTAACCGGATGCGGGATTATATCCGCCAGGGATATGACCGCGAGGCGGTGATCACGATCAGCTGGCATTTGCGCAACCCCGTCAATCTCAAATCTGCCTGGGATACGACGCCCGGCAGTGTAAAGGCTATATTGCCCGGCGGAGCAAAGCATGAAGTATTCAAAAGCTGGCTCGATAAGCTGGCCGGTTACCTGAGCAGTTTAAAAGGAAGTAACGGGAAAAGTATCCCGGTTTTGTTTCGCCCTTTTCATGAATTTACCGGCAACTGGTTTTGGTGGTGTCGTAATGTATGTACGCCCGAAGAGTTTATTGCACTCTGGCGGTTTACCGTACACTACCTGCGCGATGTAAAGCAATTGCATCAGCTTTTGTTTGTATATAATACGGCCGAGTTTAAGGATGCAGCCGACTTTCTGCTTCGCTATCCCGGAGATGATGTGGTCGACGTACTCAGCTTTGATATGTACCAGCATGGCGGAGGCGATAAACGCGCTGCCTTTACCAATGAAGCCCGGCGCCGTTTGACTATCATCTGCGAACTGGCTAAAGAAAAAAAGAAGATTGCTGCATTTGCAGAAACAGGTTATGAAGCTATTCCCGATGCTGCCTGGTGGACAGAAGTATTGCTGCCCGCCTTGCGTGGCTTGCCCGTGGCCTGGGTACTGGTATGGCGCAATCATGGATATAAGGCATGGGAAAAATCCATGCATCACTATGCGCCATATAAAGGACATCTTTCGTCGGCCGATTTTATAAAATTTTTCAACGATCCCCAGATGATGTTTGAACGTAAGCTGCGGGCTCAGCACATCTACAGGCACTGATATGAAGCTACAGTTGATTGATATTCTGATCATGCTCACCTACCTGGCCTCGATGGTAATGGTGGGTTTCTGGATGAGAAAACGAGCGAGACTTAATAAGGAAAGCTACCTGATGGGAGGTAAGTCGCTGCCCTGGTATATGCTGGGGCTGAGCGATGCCAGCGATATGTTTGACATCAGCGGTACCATGTGGATGGTGGCGCTCTGTTTTGTATATGGTATGAAGAGTATCTGGATACCCTGGCTGTGGCCGGTGTTTAACCAGGTATTCATGATGATGTTTTTGTCAAAATGGTTACGGCGCTCCAATGCCAACACAGGAGCCGAATGGCTAAAGACCCGTTTTGGTACTGCCGGCAGAGGTGTGCAGGGTTCACATAGCGTGGTAGTGATCTTTGCATTGATAGGCTGTTTTGGTTTCCTGGCCTATGGGTTTATCGGTCTCGGCAAGTTCATCGAGATCTTTGTACCCTGGGATGCCGTGAGTGCTTATGTTCCTTTTGATGTAGCGCCTGCCTATGTACCCCATTTTTATGGCATCGTATTTACATTGTTTGCCATGTTCTATTCGATCATTGGGGGCATGCACAGTATTGTACTGGGTGATTTTATCAAATATATGATCATGATCGTGGCCTGTGTATCGGTAGCTGTCATCGCTATGATGCATTTGCATCAAAACGGCGGACAACTGCAGGTGCCCGATGGTTGGCTCAACCCGTTTTTTGGCTGGGAGCTGGGACTTGACTGGAGTTCCACTGTGCCGGAGGCCAATCAGAAGATTGCCGACGATGGATTTGGCCTGTTTGGAATCTTCTTTATGATGATGCTCTTCAAAGGCATATTTGCGAGCCTGGCCGGTCCGGCGCCTAACTACGATATGCAAAAGATCCTGTCTACGCGCTCTCCCAAAGAAGCCAGTAAGATGACCGGGTTTGTATCGATCATTCTGTTGCCGGTACGTTACTCCATGGTCATTGGCCTGACCGTGCTGGCCCTGCTTTATTACAAACAGATGAATCTGACAGGGGCCGATGGTACCGACTTTGAGCGCATATTGCCGGCCACTATCAATGAATTTTTACCGGCAGGTATCATGGGGCTGGTGCTTACCGGTTTGCTGGGAGCCTTTATGGGCACTTTTTCCGGTACACTCAATGCTGCCCAGGCCTATATTGTCAACGATGTATACCTGCGTTATATCAACCCCACTGCCAGCAATAAAAAGATAATCAGGACCAACTACCTGGTGGGAGTGATTGTAGTGGCGATCGGTATTGTACTGGGCTTTTTTGCGCGCGATGTAAATAGCGTATTGCAATGGATCGTTGGCGGGCTGTATGGTGGTTATATCGCTGCCAATCTTTTCAAATGGTACTGGTGGCGATTCAATGCACATGGCTTCTTCTGGGGTATGGCCAGCGGTATCGTGGGAGCGCTTGTATTCCTCAAACTATTTGATGGCCTGTTTCTATATATCTGGCCATTGCTCTTTGTGATATCCATTGCCGGTTGCCTGATCGGTACCTATACGGCGCCGCCTACCGATATGGAAACGCTGAAATCTTTTTATAAAACAGTAAGACCATGGGGATTCTGGAAACCCGTGCATGAGCAGGTAGTGGCAGAAGACCCATCGTTTGAGCCAAACCGGCGGTTCAAACTCGATATGTTCAATGTGGTGCTGGGCATCATCGCACAATGCTGCCTCACGCTTTTGCCGATGTATGTCGTATTGTGGATGAAGCTGCCCTTACTGATCACAATTGCGATACTGACTGTGATTGTTATTATTCTTAAAAAAACCTGGTGGAATAAGCTCGAAAACTAAAACCTTATTATATGGATAAGCAGTTTAAAGAAAGAATGCAGATGCTGGTGGGAGATTATGAACAGCTTCTGAAACGCGAGAACAAAAAACTGGAATCAATACATGGACTTTATCACCGGTACCTTCACCCGGTATTGAGTACGGCACATGTGCCGCTGACCTGGCAATATGATTTTAACCCCGATACCAATCCCCGGCTGCTGCTGCGCAATGGCATCAATTCGGTGCTCAATGCAGGTGCTATCAAATGGAATGGCCGGTACCTGCTGATGGCGCGTGTGGAAGGGTATGACCGGAAATCATTTTTTGGTATTGCAGAAAGCCCCAATGGGGTAGACAACTTTGTGTTCCGTGATGCACCTGCTATCATACCTGAGACAGACGAACCCGATACCAATGTATACGATATCCGGCTGGTGGCACATGAAGACGGTTGGGTATATGGATTGTTTTGTACCGAGCGCCGTGCCAAAGATGTACCCGAGACAGATCAGTCGTCTGCAGTGGCACAATGCGGTATCGTACGTAGTCGTGATCTGATCAGCTGGGAGCGGTTGCCCGACCTGGTGACACCTTCTCCGCAACAACGCAATGTGGTACTGCATCCTGAATTTGTGAACGGCAAATATGCGTTCTATACCCGCCCGCAGGATGGTTTTATTGAAGCAGGTAAAGGAGGGGGAATCGGATTTGGCCTTGCCGGCGATATCACTCATGCCGTGATCAGCGAAGAGTTTATCGTGGATCCGAAAATATATCATACCGTATATGAACTAAAAAATGGCTCAGGCCCTGCACCGATACGCACACCGCATGGCTGGTTGCACCTGGCGCATGGCGTACGCAATACAGCGGCTGGTCTGCGTTATGTACTCTATATGTTTATGACCGACCTGCATGATCTGACCAACGTGATCTACAAGCCGGCCGGTTATTTCCTGGCGCCCGAGGGCGTAGAACGGGTAGGCGATGTATCGAATGTCGTATTCAGCAATGGCTGGATACTGGATGATGACGGCACCGTATTTATTTATTACGCATCATCCGATACACGCATGCATGTGGCAACGACCACACTGGATATACTCGTCGACTATGTGATAAATACACCGGCCGATGAATTCACGTCGGCTACTTCCGTAAAACGCATCCAGGCGCTGGTGGCAGGAAATAATGGTTTTAAAGAATCGCTGGTGCCGGCTGCAACACATGAAGAACCGGTTTATAAATTATCAGAATGACGATAAGTCTGCCGACCAATACAGCAAAAAAAGACTGGCTGATGGGTTTTCGCCGGCAGCTGGACGAAGAGTTGCAGGCTATCCTGGGCTGGTGGATACGCTATGCAAAAGATGCTGAGCGGGGAGGCTTCTACGGCAGTGTGAATGATGCCAATGAACCTGACCGTACTGCTTCCAAAGGACTGGTACTGCATGCGCGGGCAGTGTGGACTTTTGCAGCAGCATACCGCTATACAGGGCAGCAGCAATACCTGGCGGAAGCAACAAGCGCTTTCTATTTCCTGGTATCAGCATTTTCCGATAAAACAAACGGAGGTCTTTACTGGTCGGTAGATGCAGACGGTAACATGCTGGATGGTAAAAAACAGACATATGGGCAGGCGTTTGCCATCTACGGATTGTCGGAGTTGTACCTGGCATCGGACAACCGGCAGGCACTTGACACCGCGATAGATATTTATGAAAATCTCGAACGGGTAGCATGGGATAAACAGTATGGCGGATACATAGAAGCGTTTGAACAGGACTGGGCACCACGTGCTGATTTCAGGTTGAGTGAAAAGGAAGAGAACCTGAGCAAGACCATGAATACACATCTGCATGTGATAGAAGCCTATGCCAGTTTATATAAAGCATGGAAAAATCCTGACCTGGCTAAACGCATCAGGGATCTGCTGGATATATTTTATGATAAAATAATTGACCGAACCTCGTACCGGCAACGGCTTTTTTTTACAGAGACCTGGCAACCGGTTGATAGTATCATTTCTTTTGGGCATGATATTGAAGCTGCCTGGCTGCTGCATGAATGTGCGGTCGTACTTGGTGACCATATTTATATAAATCGGTTTGCAGATATGGCTACCAATATGGCCCGTGCAGCAACCGATGGACTGGACGCCGATGGCGGATTGTGGTACGAATATGAAGCAGCAACCGATCACTGGGTCAGGGAAAAACACTGGTGGCCGCAGGCAGAAGCGATGGTTGGTTTTTTTAATGCCTGGCAGCTTAGCGGCCAGGACCGTTTTCTGCAACAGACTGCACATGTATGGACTTTTATTAAGCGATATATTAAGGATACAGAGAATGGAGAATGGTACTGGGGAGTCACAGCGCAATTGCAAAAAATGGAGGGGCAGGATAAAGCAGGTTTCTGGAAATGCCCTTATCACAATTCACGTGCCTGTATCGAATTGGGGCATCGTATCGGACAGTTGCTGTCATCTGTTTAGCAGACAGTTTTCCTTATTGATTTCAATATTCCTTTTCAATCATCATGCTTCGTCTTTTTAAGAACCTCACTTTCTGGGTACTGGTGGCTATCACGGCGGGTGTGCTGGTGGGTCACTATTTTCCGGAGCTGGCGCTTCGCCCGGTATTGGATAAGAGTTATAGCTTTCATCTGCTCGGGCAGGAGATGAACATCAAGTCTACTTTCAGCGAACTGCTGGGCTCTGGTTTTATCAGCATCGTAAAGCTGTTTATCAATCCTATTATCTTTCTCACGATCACGCTGGGTATAGTGAGTATGGGCAATCTCAAAAAAGTGGGTCGTGTGGGAGCGAAGGCATTATTGTACTTTGAGGTAGTCACTACGTTTGCGCTCATCATCGGTGTAGTGGTAGCATTGCTGATGCAGCCGGGGCATGGAGTGGATACTTCTACCATAAAAGGAGCCGACGTCTCTGCCTATACCCAAAAGGGAAGTGATTTCAGCTGGGGACATTTTCTGAAAGAAAATTCTACGCTGCAGGTATTGCTGGTAGCCCTGGTACTGGGTGTATCGTTAAGCCTGGTGCAGAAAAAAGACAGACTGGTCCATGTCATGCATGTCGCTTCGCGTTATGTATTTAAGGGATTGCACCGGGTGATGCTGCTGGCGCCTGTGGGTGCCTTTGGCGGCATGGCTTATACGATCAGCAAATTTGGTATCGACACATTGCTGCCACTGGGCAAGCTGATGATTACCGTATACATCACCATGGCGCTGTTTATTTTTCTTGTGTTGTATTTTATTCTGCGGATGTACAAGGTGAGCCTGATCCGTTTTCTGAAATACATACGGGAAGAATTGCTGATCGTACTGGGTACTTCCTCGTCCGAAGCAGCCCTGCCCTCCCTGATGGAAAAGCTGGAGCGGATGGGATGCTCCAAACCGGTAGTAGGACTGGTAGTGCCGACCGGTTATTCATTTAACCTCGATGGTACGACGATCTATTTGTCGATGTGTATGATCTTTTTGGGGCAGGTATTTCATGTGGAGCTCGGCTTTGGTCAGATAGCGGCCATCGTTGGTATTCTTATGCTTACTTCCAAAGGGGCAGCGGGTGTCACCGGTAGCGGTTTTGTTGTACTCGCTTCCACGCTCACCGCCATCAAGGTCATACCGGTAGAAGGGCTTGCCTTGTTGCTGGGAGTTGACCGCTTTATGTCGGAGGCCCGTGCTATCACCAACTTCATTGGCAATGGAGTGGCTACCATCTGGCTGGCCAACAACGAAAAGGAATTTGACCGCGATAAAATGGAAAGGGCATTTTCCCGCGTATATGAAACAGAAAATATTATTACCGATAATATCGAAGCCAATACGGTGGCGGATGATAATAGTCTACTAAAATAATCAGGATAAACCGCTCACACCTGTTTTCATTTACCTGCTGAATAAGTATATTTGGAAACAACGATGTGTAAAAGGATTGCTATATGGCTGCTGGCGGTTTTTGCTGCTGCACGGGTTTTTGCCCAGGTCGATTCATATTCGTTTTCCCGCCTTGATATCAGCAACGGACTTTCCAACAACCAGGTCAATTGTTTTTACCGCGATGCCAAAGGGTTTTTGTGGGTGGGAACATTATCAGGTCTCAATCGCTACGATGGATACCAGTTCAGAGTATTTCGTCACGATCTGAAGGATACAAATTCACTTACAGAAAATTTTGTGTCCCGTATACTGGAAGGCCCGCATGATAAGATATGGGTGGAGACAAAAACCGTATTCAGCATACTCGACCTGCGTACCGAAAAGGTTACCCGCAATATACAGGCTGCTTTAACGGAACTGGGCATCAGCGGCACCGCTGTGTCAGATATACGAAAGCGGGCGGGCGGCACCTATTGGTTCCTGATGGATAGGCAGTACCTGTGGGAGTATGATCCTGCCGCGCGTAAGGCAAAGCGTATATATGCTGCGCCTGCCGATGAGCCGGTTGCTTCTTTCCAGTTTGACGGCAATGGGTTTTGCTATGTATTGTTCCTGAACGGAAAGCTGATATGGCTGGATGCAGCAACGGGAAAAACCGTTGGTGAAACGGATGTACCCGGCCGCATATTCGATGGTACCCTGCTCACTTTCCAGATTTTTGTAGACAGTGACAATGACCTGTGGTTATACTCGCAGGCCACCAATCCCAAAGGAGTATTGTGGATAAAGCCGCAGCAGGACAAGTATACCCTGATCTGTAAAGACAAAGGCCCCGTGCGGCTCAATAATAATATAGTAGCAAGTGTGGTGGAGGCATCTAAAGGAGAGATATGGATCGGTACGGATCATGGCGGTGTGAATATCTACAACAAAGCCACCAATGCCATGCAGTATGTGCTGAATAAGGAGGATGAAGTAAAATCATTGGGGCAAAACAGTATTGTATCTGTATACCGGGATGATAAAGGATATGTATGGGTAGGCACTTATAAAAAGGGGATAAGCTATTATCATCCCGGCATTATTAACCTGCCATTGTATCGCCACCATACTGCCGGACGCAATAGTCTTTCGTACGACGATGTGAACCGCTTTGCGGAAGATGCCAGGGGGAATATCTGGATCGGTACCAACGGGGGCGGACTGAATTATTTTAACCGGACCACCAACACTTTTACCTCCTATACGCATGACCAGGCCAACCCGGGCTCGCTCAGTAATAATGTAATTGTAAGCCTGTTTATTGACAGGCAGCAAAAGTTATGGATCGGGTCATATTACGGCGGACTCGATTGTTTTGACGGAAATAAGTTTACACATTATCGTCACGATCCGGCAGACAGCAACAGCCTGTCTGATGACAGGGTATGGGAAATATTTGAAGACAGTAAGGGCCGCATGTGGATCGGCACACTCGGCAATGGGCTGGATCTTTTTGACAGGGAAAAGAAAACATTCAAACATTATAAACCTTACCTGCCCAACTCCATCCGGTCAAATTATGTGGCAGATTTTATGGAAGATCAGTCTGGTAATATCTGGATCGCCACATCTGACGGGCTCAACATCATGAATGCAGCGGGTGATTTCTCCTATTACCAGCATCAGTCGGGCAATTCGGAAAGTATCAGCAACAATAACGTTACGGCCATTGTGCAGGACAAGCGGGGATGGATATGGATCGGCACGCATGATGGACTGAATATCTATACCGCGCCCGGCAAAAAGATGATGACATTGCATACCCGCGACGGCTTACCACATAATACCATCCTTACACTGGTAGAAGATAAAAATGGCTGGGTATGGGCGGGTACACCCAACGGGCTGGCCAGCATCATGCCCGATGAGAAAGGTGAATTGCAGAATTTCCGGTTTATTAATTATGATGAAAGGGATGGTCTGCAGGGCAGAGAGTTTAACGAAAATGCTGTACTGCGTACCAGCAAAGGCGAATTGCTGTTTGGCGGATCCGGGGGATTCAACCTGTTTATGCCACCCGCGGCAAAACACCGCCGGTTTGATGCACAGATGGCGCTTACCTCTTTTCAGGTATTTAATAAGCCGGTAGCAGTAGGAGAGAAAGTAGACAAACAGGTTATTTTGCCCGCCTCGCTTGCTTATACGGATGAGGTCATTTTAAAACATAACCAGAATGTATTTTCTGTAGAGTTTGCGGCACTTGATTTTGCCAGTACAGAAAAGGTAAGGTATGCCTATAAGCTGGATGGATTTAATAATGACTGGTTGTATACCGATGCCGGTCAGCGTATGGCAACCTATACCAACCTCGATGCGGGTACCTACAAGTTTCGTGTGAAGGCGATGAACAGCGAGGGTGTATGGAGTGGCGAGTCGGTACCCCTGACGATAAAAGTGCGGCCCCCTTTCTGGAAAACACCGCTGGCCTATATTATATATATACTCGTAGCGGCTTCGGTTCTGTATTTTGCCCGAAGAATGGAATTGCAACGGGCACGCCGCCGCTATGCGATTGAAGAAGAGAAAAAAGAAGCCCGGCGCAAGCATGAGCTGGATCTTATGAAGATCCGCTTCTTTACCAATGTAAGCCATGAGTTCCGGACACCGCTTTCATTGATACTGGCACCTGTAGAGAAGATGCTGCAGCAGAACCCGGGCGCCGATATGCGTACGCAGATAGAAATGCTGCAACGCAATGCAAAACGGCTGCTCAACCTGGTCAATCAGTTGCTCGACTTCAGAAAACTGGAGGAAAAAGAGCTGACCCTCAATGCTACCAGCGGAGAGATCGTTTCCTTTATCCATGATGTAAGCCGCTCTTTTACCGATATCGCAGATATCAAGCACATTACCTTTTCTTTCCGGAGCAATGTCGATTGCTTCTATACCCGCTTTGACCAGGAAAAGACGGAACGCATTTTATTTAACCTGCTTTCCAACGCATTCAAGTTTACATTGCCCAACGGGCATGTGACGGTAGATGTGAAACTGGAGGAAAGGGGCATGCAACACGAGCTGACACTCCGGGTGACAGATACCGGTATCGGCATTGAAAAAGACAAACAGGACAAAATATTCGAGCGTTTCTTCCAGACAGAAGTGCCGGACAATATGGTAAACCAGGGTAGCGGTATCGGGCTCGCCATCACCCGCGAGTTTGTGCGTCTGCATGGCGGCGATATAGCAATAGAAAGTGAGCCGGATCGCGGCAGCAGCTTTATCGTAACCATGCCAGTAGTAAAAGAAGAACAGCTATTGCCGCAGACGCCTCACCCGGTAGAAGAAAACCTGGCAGAAGAACAAACAGATGAATTGCCGGTAGCAAAAGAGGAAAAGAAGTACACCAAACAACCCATTGTGCTGCTGGTAGAGGATAATGAGGATTTTCGTTTTTATCTCAAAGACAATTTAAAAGAGCATTATCATATCATCGAAGCAGGAAATGGGAAGACAGGCTGGCAAAAGGCATTGGCCGCTCACCCCGACCTGGTAGTGAGTGATGTGAGTATGCCCGAGATGAATGGCATTGACCTTTGCAAAAAAATAAAAGCGGATAAGCGCACTTCCCATATCCCTGTCATTCTGCTGACGGCGCTTACTGGCGAAGAGCAGCAACTGCGTGGCCTGGAAACCGGCGCCAACGATTATATGACCAAGCCGTTCAATTTCGAGATACTGCAAACGCGTATCCGGAATCAGCTGCAGCAAAACCTGGTGCTGAAAAAAACGTATCAAAAGCAGGTGGAAGTAAAGCAGGGCGAAATAACGGTGGTACCGGCAGCCGATCTCTTCCTGCAGCAGGTGATAGCTGAGGTGGAGAAGAATATGGCAGAGCCTGATTTTTCGGTCGAAGACCTGAGCCGGACTTTATGCATGAGCAGGGTGGCCCTGTATAAACGCATGTTGTCGGTGACCGGTAAGTCGCCCCTGGAGTTTATCCGCGATATGCGGATGCAAAAGGCGGCTATGCTGCTGGAAAAAACGGATATGACCATTTCAGAAGTGGCCTATGAGGTAGGTTTCAACAATCCCAAGAACTTCAGTAAGAGCTTTAAGGCCACTTTTCAGGTACTCCCATCAGCCTACCGGCTCCAAAAACAATAAAGCAGGGTAATATTTTGTTAACCGCCCCTTCTTTAAGTATTTGACTGTTAATTATTTAATTTTCCGCCAACCTCCCTTTTTTTGCAGGTTAACATTTTGATACCTATATGTAAACGGTTGCATACCGTGCTCCGCAGAATCACATAGTATTTTGGGTTTGGAATTTTGCCGGGTAAAAAACCTTGCGAAATCAGCCTGCCGCCTGGCAGGAAAAAATGATTGCTGTCTATATTGAAACTGGTCTTCTGCGGCCGGGGCGTCCTGCTCCGCCTGTACGATATTCCTTCATGTTGCGGCATATCATTCTTCGTCACCGGGCAGCAACTGGTAATAGCAGTGGTTCTTTTAACAGATGAGCCGGCACCTAATCTTAACGATAACAAATTTGCCAAGACAATGAAAAAAACTAACTGCTTAACGGGTGGCGCGCTGTTTTTCAGTCGCCTCTGTCTTTTTTTCTGCTGGAGCCTGGCGATTGCATGGATGCTGATGCCGCAAAAACTATGGGCACAGCAGAAGGGCGGAAAAACGATTTCTGGTACCGTATACAACCAGGAAGGCGCACCGCTGGCCGGAGCCTCCATTACTGTAAAGGGCGAAAAAGCCGCCCGTGCTACAACGGATCTCAGTGGAAACTTTACCGTATCTGTTCCACCAGCCGCTACCACGCTGGTAATTTCTTTTGTAGGGGCCAGTCCACAGGAAGTGTCTATCGTAAATCAAACAGCGATAACAGCCACACTACAGGTAGCGGATGTCAAACTCAGCGAAGTGGTGGTGATCGGTTATGGCAGAATGAAAAAGACAGACCTGAGCAGTGCACAGGTTTCCATTTCCGAACAGGATATTAATAAAACAGTAAACTCCACGCTCGACCAGGCCATACAGGGTCGTGCGGCAGGGGTATATGTGACGCAAAACTCCGGGCAGCCGGGTGGTGGTATCTCTGTCAACATCAGAGGTGTGAGTACATTGACTGGTACTACACAGCCTTTGTATGTGATAGATGGCGTGCAGATACAACCGGACCTGTCTGGCAGCAGCAATGATGGCCGCTTTGGGTCATCCAATGCGCTGGCCGGTATCAATCCTGCCGATATTGAATCGATAGAAATATTGCAGGGTCCATCGGCAACAGCTATCTATGGTACACGGGCCACGAACGGTGTGGTACTTATCACTACGAAAAAAGGCCGCAAGAACCAGAAGGTAAGAATCTCCTATGGTTTTCTCGGCACACTGCAGGATAAGCCTAAGCAGCTTTCAACACTCGATCTGCAGCAATGGGCTACTATGAAAAACGTAAGCGATTCCATTCTCGGATTTACACCCAATGTTTCCCTCTCCGATCCAACTGTATTGGGCGATGGCACCAACTGGCAGACAGCAATGTTTAAAAGGGCGCCCATGTTCAAACACCAGTTAAGCGCTACCGGTGGTACAGAGCGGACAACTTTTTATGCGTCGGGCGAGTATTTTCAGCAGGATGGTGTGGCCGTAGGCTCTGATTTTAAGCGTTACTCTTTCCGGTTGAACATCGATAACCAGACTACCAGCTGGTTAAAGCTCGGTGCTTCGATGAGTGCATGGGGTACAAAGGAAAAACTGTCAACGACCAACGAAGACGTGATCCGCGATGCCCTTACTACAGCACCTAACCTGCCGGTAAAAAATCCCGATGGATCCTGGGCCGGTGCCACAACGGTTGAGTTTGGCTCCAATGCCCAGTATGCGCCCCGCAACCCGATTGCGATGGCCAGCATTATCAAAAACTATCTCGACAGAGATGGCCTGCTCGGTGGTGCATATGCCGAACTCAAGCCATTGAAGCACCTGACTGTACGCGTAAGCTTTGATGGCAACAAAGATTCCAAGCTGGCATTTACCTATACACCAGAGTTCTTCTTCGGTCTGAATAATAATAACCCCCAGGCAACCTTATTTACAGAGCCTGGTCGTAACTACTACTGGAACTTTAACCAACTCGTGCGTTACGAACGTAATCTCGGTAAAACGGGCCGGCACTGGATTGGTGCCATGGTAAGCCATGAAGCACAGGAGTGGAGCTATAAAGGCACCCCCAACATGTATAATCTTGTGACAAAAAACCGTTCTGGTATTCCATACAAAGGGTCAGGGGCGCTTGAGTCCTATCTCGGTCGTATCAACTATTCATTCGATGATAAATATATCCTGCAGGCGGCAGTGCGGGCAGATGGTTCAGCCAACTTCACCGAAGAAAACCGCTGGGGTTATTTCCCTTCAGCTTCCGTAGCGTGGAGAGTATCCAAAGAAAAGTTTTTGCAGGAAGTAACCTGGCTCAATGAATTGAAACTACGCGCAGAATATGGTGCTACCGGCAATCCTTACCAGTCGGGTATATATACAGCCTATCGTCCCACATGGACAGCATTTGATACCGCTTACCGCGTAGGCAACTTTGGCAACCCGGATCTTACCTGGGAGCTCACCAAGACCGCCAACTTTGGTATCAACCTCAATATGTTCCGCAACAGGGTGCAGATAGAAGCCGATGTGTTTGACCGTACAACAGACAATCTGCTGTATCGCAACGATGGTCTGCCTGCCTATCTCGGCACTACCGGCTCAGGTGGTATTGGCGCACCGATCGTCAACTTCGGTTCACTCAAGACAAGAGGTTTTGCGGTTACCATAAATACAGTGAATATAGATAACCGTGCTGCCGACTTTACCTGGCGTTCCAACTTTAATATTTCTCATTTCAAATCCACTATACAATCCACATTTGCCGGCAAGCCGCTGTATTCGACTGCCTGGTGGATGAATGATTTTATGGGACAATCGGCAGTAGGCCAGGCACCCTGGGTGTTTTATGGCTATGTAGCAGAAAAATTGTTTGAAAGTGTGGATGAGATCAACAAATCGGCTGTGCCGGTACAGTCTGATGGCGTGACACGCCTGCCGGCCAATGAAACAACAGGTGTGTGGGTCGGTGATATCAAATACAAGGATATCAATGGCGACGGTCTTATCAATGAAAAAGATCAAACGGTGATTGGTAATCCCTGGCCAAAATACACTTTTGGGTTTACCAACTCATTTGCTTACAAAAATTTTGACCTCAGCGTACTCGTGATAGGTACAGTAGGCAACGATGTATACAACTACTTGCGCTACAACATGGCCAATCCCAATGGTGTAAATATTGGCAGAAACCTGTTTGAAGAAGCATTTGATTTTGCAAAGATCAATACATCCCGCACAGGCCTGGTCAATCCCGGTACTACCGTGCCGCGTATCACCGCAGCAGATGTAAACGGTAATGCCAAACGAATCAACAGCTTCTTTGTCGAAGATGGATCCTTTGTACGTATCAAAAATGTGACACTCGGTTATGTTCTGCCACAGCGCTGGCTGCGTGAGACAGGATTTATCCGCATGGTACGCCTGCAGGCCGGTGTGCAGAATCTCGCCACATTCACCAAGTATAAAGGATTTGATCCCGAGATCGGTACATACGTAGGCAAAAACGTAGGTGGTGCCGACCGGATCTTCCAGGGCGTGGATGCAGGACGTTATCCGCTGACACGTACGTACACCCTGAGTGTAAATGTTGACTTCTAAACATTCATCCATTATTTATAAAAAATAAGGACAATGAAAAAAATAACGCCGCATAAAACAGGATTGCTGATACTGGCCATGCTGGTATTGCTCGTATCCTGTAAAAAAGATTTTTTGAACCGGCCGCCGGAAGATGCTATTACGGATGGTAATTATTATACGAGTACCGAACGTATGATGGCTGCTACAGCCGTATTGTACAACCTCGTCTGGTTTGAATACAACGATATGCCTTCATATGGTATCGGCGATGGTCGTGCGGGTATGATGACCACCGGTGGAAGCTTTATTCCGGAAGATATCCGTTTTACATCCACGCCGGTTGACCGCTCGGTAGAGCAGGCCTGGCGCTCTTTCTTCAATATCATCGGGCAGAGCAATACGATCCGTTATGGTATCGAGACCTATGCGTCCGAAGCCATACCCGAGGCTATGAAGACCTATGCCGTTGCAGAATGCCGTTTTATGCGGGGCATGGCTTATTATTATCTCGTACAGACTTTTGGAGCGGTGCCTGTCATCGAAAGTAATACCGCCCTGCTCACCGATACATCGCTTTCGAGAAATACGATCCCCAGTGTATGGAGATTCGCCATCCGTGATCTGCGCTTTGCGGCAGAGAATCTTCCTGCTGCTCCTTACAAACCCGGCCGTATCACTAAATGGTCGGCAGAAGGCATGCTGGCAAAAGCCTATCTCGCTTATGCCGGAGTGATGAGCAACAACAGCGGTACGCGGGTACAGCAGTTCCTTGACAGTGCTGCCTATTTTGCCAAAGATGTCATTCAAAACAGCGGCGCTACGCTGATGACCGATTATAAGGACCTGTTTCTGACACGCAACAATAACAACAGCGAATCGCTATTTGCACTGCAATGGCAGTTCAATAATCCTGCACAGTATGGTACGCAGAACGATGTGCAGGCCTTTCTCGCTTTTGAAAGTAATACCATCACTGGTTTTGGCGATGGATGGGGTGGTGATGTAGGCGCGGCTAAACATGTGCTGGAAATGTATGAGCAGGGCGATAAGCGTCGTAAAGTGACCTGGTTTTATCCCGGAGAATATTATGACTGGTTTCGCTGGAAACCCAACGGCGGCGATGTACAGAATATGATCGTTCCCAACAGGGATGTAGATGGAACCGGTGGTAACAACCGGGCGTGGGTAAAAAAATATATAGTAGGCGGCCCCTGGGACAACAACGGACAGATCACCTTTATGGGTACAGGTATGAATACCTATATCCTTCGCCTGGCCGATGTATACCTCGTATATGCAGATGCCATGCTCGGTAATAATGCCAGTACAAATGACGGACTCGCACTGAGCAGTTTCAACAGCATCCGAACAAGGGCAGGATTATCTACTGTATCATCTATTACCTGGGACGCACTGTATAAAGAGCGCTGGCTGGAACTGGCCATGGAAGGGCAGGCCTGGTACGACCTTGTGCGTATTTACTATTATAATAAGACCAAAGCCTTTGATCTGATCAAAGCGCAGAACCGGGGTGATTACTATCTCATACCGAATAGTAACACAAACGCTACTGCCTGGACGATCAACCCGAGAACTGATTACTATGTGACAGCTGTCAGCGATGCAAATTTCTGGTTGCCTATACCGGCCGAAGAACTGACCAAGGCACCCAACCTGAATAAACCTCCGGTTGAATACCCATGATGCTAAAACTTAAAACTGCAGGTCTTACTCAAAAATAATTTGATATGAAAAGTAAAACACTTTCTTATATACCTGGTCTGTTGTGGCAATTGCTACTGCTGGCCGGTCTGCTGGCTTCCTGTAAAAAATCAGAAAGCGATTATACAAAGGACAGCGGAAAGAATCCTCTTATTGCGAGCGTAAGGGCCATCACACCAGCTCCCAATAATTTTACGCTGCAGGAAGCATTCCTGGGGCAAACGATCGTATTGCGGGGCGAAGGGTTTGAGAGTTTGCGCAAGCTGTATTTTAATGGCTTCGACACTTATTTCAATCCCGCTCTTTTCAGCGATACAACGGCAGTAGTGACCATACCGGCTGCCATGCCTTTATCAGATTTGGTGACTTCGCTCAATACCATCCGGATCATCAACTCCAAAGGTGAGTTTACCTACGAGTTTCCGATCAAACCCAATAACCCGGTTATCACATCCGGCTCACTGGAAAATACGCCGGGTGGCGTATCGGTGACATTTAAAGGAAGTAACCTGTTTATGATCGATGGATTTTATTTTATCGACAGCATTGTATTCCCTAATGGCAATAAAGTTGTGGAGTCGGCCATAACCGGTAATCCTGATGGCACAGAAGTGACGCTGACTGTGCCGGATGGTGGCTTGCAACGGGGCGATTCGCTGCGGATTTATACCAACCATGGCAACGGTACTTCGTTGTTTCGTTTCAACAACTGGCTGTCGCCAACAACCGGTTACATCGCCAACTTTGATGCGGTAGGCGGATCGGGTCAGTGGAATCCTCCCAGCGATGCAGACAACCCTCATTATGGCTGGAGCCAGCAGCAATGGGTTGGGGAATGGGTGTCTGATCCGTCAGCTACTTATCCCAATGCCACCGGTACCTGCGTGGCGATACATCCCGCTGCCAATGTCACTCCGGGCGATGACTCGTGGTGGCAGGATAACCGCTGTATCATAACCAACACCGTGTCTTCGTGGGCTGCCAATATGAACGATGCCATCATCAATTATGCGCTGAAGTTTGAGGTCTTTGTAAAAGACAACTGGACTGCCGGCAACCTGTGGGTGGCACCGGGATGGGCTGACTGGTCTTATATAGCAGAGTATTCGCCCTGGAAAAAAACAGGCTCTTACCGTTCTACCGGTTGGGAAACGGTAAGCATTCCCTTATCCGAATTCCATAAAGCAAAAAGCAACCGGTACGACAAAGGCGGCGATCCGCCTGCGAATATGAATGAACTCATGAATGCAAACGGAAGCGGTGGCATGCTCATGTTTCGCCTTACCACCGCTGACGGTTTTAACGCAGCCGGCAATGAAGTGGCTACAGGGCCCATTGCCCCGGGATCGCTGCGGATTGCAATTGATAATATCCGGATAGAAAAGATCAAATAGTTATTCATAAAAAGTTTCTCGTGCAAGCAGTTGTTATATAGACAAAATCCTTAGTCGTTCCTTTTCATATAGCAGCAATCGACCGACGAAAGGTGGTTGCGGGGAGATTTTTCTTCCTGCAACCTATTTTAAAAAATACGGGAAACACGTTCCACATAATTTTTATGGCGAAATGGGGTAGATATATATTAATCTGTGCCGGATGCTGGGTACTGGCGGGCAATTCCTGCAAAAAAAAGACAGCCATATCACCGGAACCCGAAGAGCCGGTAGTGATCGACCCGGCTGTTGATCCACCGGTAGCGGCGACTACAGGATTTTTTCTCGATGAATGGCAGCCTAAGACATTTACCGTTCCACCGGCCGTCACCACTACACCTCCGGGGTCTGCTGTCTATACTATCAATATCGACCGTAGCAAGGTATTGTCAAAAATATCACCGGCTTTGTTCGGTAATAATGCAAACCTGTGGATGACACAGATCGTAGATCAGCCGGTATTGATGGATCACCTGAAAAAACTTTCACCAGCTATTATCCGTTTTCCCGGTGGTAGTATCAGCGACGTTTTTTTCTGGAATACCGATAAGAATACTCCGCCTGCAGATGCCCCGGCCACAGTTGTAAAGGCCGATGGGAGTACAGAAGCGGCCGGTTTCTGGTATGGCAACAACAGCGATGCCTGGACTTTTTCTGTGAGTAATTATTATCAGTTGCTGCAGCAGACAAACAGTAAGGGGCTTATCACGGTCAATTACGGATATGCCCGCTATGGAACCGGCCCTGACCCGGTAGCGGCTGCAGCTCACCTGGCAGCAGAATGGGTGCGCTACGACAATGGACGCACCCTGTACTGGGAGGTTGGTAATGAAAATTTTGGTGACTGGGAAGCCGGCTACCGGATTGCTACTGCCAGCAACAGGGATGGTCAACCGGAGTTTGTTTCCGGTCAGCTGTATGGTCAGCATTTTAAAATATTTGCCGATTCGATGCGTAAAGCAGCTACCGCTATCGGCAAACAGATCTATATCGGTGCTGTAATGGTAGAAGCGGAAAGCCCTGCCTGGGCCACCACTACTCATCGCAACTGGAATAGCGGCCTGCTCACTTCTATTGGCAACAGTGCTGATTATTATGTGCTGCACAATTATTACACCGCATTTCAAACCAATGCAAATGCTGCGGAGATACTGGCTACACCCGTTACAGAGACCAATAAGATGATCGCCTTTGCAAAAACAGTATTTACGACCAATGCGGCTGCATTAAAACCACTGGTGCTCGATGAGTGGAATATTTTCTCGACCGGCTCCAAACAACAGGTTTCGCATATCAATGGTCTGCATGCAGTGCTTATACTGGGCGAGGCCATGAAACATCAATTGGGGCTGACTGCACGTTGGGATCTGGCCAATGGCTGGGACAATGGAAATGATCACGGTATGTTCAGCCAGGGTGAAGCAGCTTCCGGCGAAACAAAATGGTTGCCAAGGCCTGCTTTTTACCACCTGTATTTTTTTCAGAAAACTGCCGGTGACCGCCTGGTAGAGTCTGCTCATTCCATACCCGGGACCATGGTGTATGCGACATCCTTCTCTTCTGGCGAGACAGCACTGGCTATTGTAAACACCTCTACAGCATCTTATACGACAAAAATTGATATAAAGAATTTTATCAAAGGCGATAAATATTATTGGTACACACTGGCCGGGGATAATGATAACGGAGAGTTTTCCCGAAAAGTAATTGTCAATGGCACTGCTCCCGATGGAGTTGCCGGCGGCCCTGCCGCTTATGCCACACTGCCGGCACGTAGTGCGGCGGCGGCTGGCGGGATAACAATAGAAGTGCCGGCCAGGGCCACTGTATTCATCGTAGTTGATAACAAATGATGATCATGATGAAAAAAATATTCGCGGTTCTCCTCGTACTTTCTTATTCCTTTCCGGTATGGGCGGCTGATGGTAGCTATAAAATTGTTCCCGATGGTGTGATCATTTATCCTGATATACGCCTGAGTGGTGGTGCGGCAATCGTAAAGATCGAACTCATCAGCGACCGTATTGCACATGTGATCGCTTCGCCCAAAAAAGATATACATCCTTCGAATCACCTGAGTGTGATCAGCCCGGCAGGAGCATTTAATGCCGATACCAAAGAGAAGGAGGGAAAACTGATAGTCACTACCAAACAGCTGATCATTGCAGCCGACCTGTCTACAGGAGCTGTTACCTTTTCCGATACCAAAGGCAACCTGCTGGTCAGGGAAAGAGGAGTGACCGGCAGGCAGATCACCCCGGCTGTGTTTGAAGGCACTTCATTGTATCAGACCCGCCAGGTATTTGAAACTACTCCGGATGACGCCTGGTATGGACTCGGCCAGCACCAGGAAGATGTGTTTAATTATAAAGGACAGCAGATACTCCTGTTTCAGAACAATACGGAGGTAGCCGTACCCTTTTTGGTATCGGCAAAAAACTATGGTATACTCTGGGAAAATTATTCGCTTACCCGGGTAGGTGATGTACGCCCCTATCAGCCGTTGTCTTCGCTTCGTTTATTTGATGAAAAAGGAAATGAGGGATGGCTGACTGCATCCTACGCCAATGATCACACGCAACCGGACAATATTTACCTGCGCAAGGCAGAATCGGTGATCGACTACGCTTATTTGAACGATAGCAAACTGCACCTGCCGGCCGGCTTTGCCGTAGACAGGGGATCGGTAGTGTGGAGCGGTAAATTCAGCAGTGGTGTCACGGGAGAGCATAAGCTACGGTTTACCTATGCCGGCTATATCAAAGTATGGATAGACGGAAAACTTTTGTTCGACAAATGGCGGCAGGCCTGGAACCCCGGCGCAGGAGTGATCAATGTGCCGTTGCAAAAAGATAAGAAATATGATATGCGCATTCAATGGATACCTGACGGAAGCGAATCTTATCTCACGGCCAACTGTCTGCCACCGGTAGCAGAGCAGGATGAGTATAGTTTTACGTTTGATTCCGAAGCGGGGCGACAGGTAGATTATTATTTTGTATACGGACAAAATATGGATGAGGTGGTAAGTGGTTATCGCGAGCTCACCGGCAGAGCGCAGATAGTACCGAAATGGGCCATGGGTTTCTGGCAAAGCCGCGAGCGGTATAAGACCCAGGAAGAACTGTTGACGGCCATAGCCGGATTCCGCAAACGGAAGATACCGATTGACAATATTGTACTTGACTGGAGCTACTGGCGCGAAAAGGAATGGGGTAGTCAGGATTTTGATGAAAAACGGTTTCCCGATCCGCAGCAGATGATCGATGATCTGCATAAAAAATATAAGGCAAAGATCATGATATCGGTATGGCCTAAGTTTTATGAAGGTATACCGGCCTATGATTATTTTAATGAGAGAGGCTGGTTGTATAAACGTAATATAGCCGACCGCCAGAGAGACTGGATAGGGCAGGGTTATACTTCCACTTTTTACGATGCCTTTAATAAAGAAGCCCGTGAGGGATTCTGGAAGCTGATATATGATAAACTGTACACAAAAAAAATAGACGCCTGGTGGATGGATGCCAGCGAGCCGGATATCCTGTCAAACGTGTCGCCAGATCGGAGAAAAGAACAAATGTCACCCACCGCAATCGGTACAGCTGCAGAGTTTCTGAATGCCTACCCGTTGCAGAATGCCAAAGGCATTTATGAAGGGCAGCGGGGTGCAGACAGCAATCGCCGGGTTTACCTGCTTACCCGCTCCGGGTATAGCGGATCGCAGCGGTATGCTGCCACTATCTGGAGCGGCGATATCGCTTCGCGCTGGGAGGATATGAAAGCACAGATCAGTGCAGGGCTCAATTTCGCCTTATCCGGCCTGCCTTACTGGACCATGGATATCGGAGGTTTCTCCGTCGAAAAAAGATATGAAAAACCCAATGCGGCTGACCTGGAAGAATGGCGCGAACTGATGACCCGCTGGCACCAGTTTGGAACATTTGTTCCCATCTTTCGCTCGCACGGACAGTTTCCGGTAAGGGAAATGTACAATACCGCACCCGAGGACCATGCAGCCTACAAAAGCATGGTTTATTACAACCAGCTGCGCTATCGCCTCCTGCCTTATATCTATACCCTGGCAGGTGAGGCCTATCATCAAAATGGTACGATCATGCGGGCGCTGGTATTTGATTTTGACAAGGATAGTAAAGTGAAAAATATCGGTGACCAGTATATGTTTGGACCTTCCTTGCTGATCAACCCCGTGTATCAGTACAAGGCAGTAAGCCGGACTGTTTATTTACCGGCAGGACAGGGATGGTATGATCTGTATACCGGCGTATATACAGCAGGAGGGCAAACGATCACTGCTGCGGCCACCTACGAAAGAATGCCTGTATTTGTAAAGGCTGGCGCCATCATACCAGCCGGCCCAATGATACAGTATACCGGCGAAAAACCGGCAGACCCTGTTACGCTGTATGTATATGGAGGAAAAGACGGTCATTTTTCCTTGTATGAAGATGAGGGCACCACCTATGATTATGAGAAAGGGGAATTTTCTCAGATTGATATATCATATGATGATGCTGCAAAAACGCTCACGATCGGTGACAGGAAAGGATCGTTTGCCGGCATGCTGACACAAAGAGTTTTTTATATACGATATATCACCAAAGAAAATCCTGCTGGTATTGATTTTGCCGAAAAGACGGGAAAGAAGATAACGTATAAAGGAAAGAATATAGTAGTTCGCCTGAATTAATTTCTTCGTACAGAAATGAAACGATTTTGTTACATACTTTTTTATTGTCTCGGGTTATGGTTGAATGCGCCGGCGCAGGAGGCAGGTCGCGAATCATTTGACCGGAGCTGGTTTTTCTACCTGGGCAATGATACGGTTTCAGCTGCGAAATGGAGATCACTGCAGCTGCCGCACGACTGGAGTATAGAATTGCCTTTTGATGAACATAGCCCTACCGGCACAGGTGGAGGCGCTTTGCGGGGAGGCATGGGCTGGTATCGGAAACAATTCGTGTTGCCGGAGGCAGATAAGGGGCAGAAAATTTTCATCGATTTTGATGGGGTGTATTGCCGTAGCGAAGTATTTATCAACGGGCATTCATTGGGGAAACGCCCGAATGGATATATATCGTTTCGTTACGAACTTACACCCTATCTCCGTTTTGGCAGGGCGATGAATACGCTGGTGGTGAAAGTAGATAATTCGCAGCAGCCCAACAGTCGCTGGTACAGCGGCAGCGGTATTTATCGTCATGTATGGCTGGTCAAAAAACAACCGGTTCATATTAGTAAGGACGGTGTATATATTACTACACCCAGAATTTCTGCGGGGCAGGCAGACCTGCTCATACACACCCATTGGAAGGGAGAGGCCAGGCCTGGTACAAAGCTGAAACTTCGCCATACTGTCTACGGGCAGAGTGGCAAGCTGGTGAAGGAGATCAGCGCTCCGGTATCGGCAGATGAAGGAGAGAAGGCGCTAACGGTTTCTATCAGCAATCCCCGGCTATGGTCTGTAGAAGATCCCTTTTGTTATTCTGTAAAAACAGTGCTTCTTGATAACGGAAGGGTGGTAGACGAAAAAACGACGGTAACAGGTATCCGTTCTTTTCGGTTCGATGCGGCAAAAGGATTTTTCTTGAATGAAAAACCACTGAAGATAATTGGCGTGTGTAATCATCACGACCTGGGCTGCCTGGGCACGGCGGTTAATAAAAGAGCGATAGAGCGGCAACTGGAGATATTGAAGGGGATGGGTATTAATGGTATCCGTACCAGTCATAACCCTCCGGCGCCTGAGCTGCTGGACCTGGCCGACCAGATGGGTTTTATTGTAATGGATGAGGCTTTTGATATGTGGAAGCGGTCAAAGTCAACATACGACTACAGTCATGACTGGGATGCCTGGTACAGGCAGGACCTGGAGGATTTAATAAAGCGGGATCGTAATCACCCCTCTGTATTTATGTGGAGTGTAGGCAACGAGATAAGCGAGCAATGGGGTGATGCCGCAAAGGGTGATACAGCGGGAAGAACGATCATGCGCGACCTGGCCGCCATTGTAAAAAAACTGGACAATACCCGGCCGGTGCTAACTGCTAATAATGAACCCGGTGCTTGGAACAATCTGCTCGCAACCGGTGTGAATGATATTATTGGTTACAACTATAATCATCGTAAGTGGGATTCGGTACAATATCAATGGGGAAAGCAGCCGTTTATTGTTACCGAATCAGTATCTGCGCTGCAGACAAGAGGCAGCTACGATATGCCTTCGGATAGCATCCGCCGCTGGCCGGCAAGATGGGACCTGCCGGTTGAAAACGCCAATGCTGATCTGAGCTGTTCTGCTTACGACAACTGCTCAACACCCTGGGGCAGTACGCATGAAGAAACGTTGAAAGAACTGTTGCGCTATGAGCATGTGAGCGGTATGTATGTGTGGACAGGGTTTGATTACCTGGGCGAACCTACTCCCTATCCCTGGCCTGCCCGAAGCTCTTACTTTGGTATCGTAGACCTCGCAGGTTTTCCCAAAGATGTATATTATCTCTATCAAAGCCTGTTTACCAGCAAAAATGTGCTGCATGTGTTCCCGCACTGGAACTGGCTACCGGCACAACCTGTCGATGTATGGGCTTATTATAACAATGCCGATGAAGTAGAGCTTTTTCTGAACGGAAAGTCGCTGGGCAAAAAAAGTAAAAGCGGAGAAGAATTGCATGTGCAATGGCGGATAAGTTATGAACCAGGTACTCTCAAAGCTGTATCCAGGAAGAACGGGAAAACGGTACTGGAAAAAGAGATCCATACCGCTGGCCCATCATACGGCATACGGTTAATACCTGACCGGAGCAGGCTGCAGGCAAATGGAGAAGATATGTCGTTTATCGCAGCAGAGATCGTAGACAAAGCAGGCAATGTAGTGCCAGATGCGGCCAACCTGGTAAAGTTTACAATAAGTGGCCCGGCCAGCATTGCCGGCGTGGATAATGGCAGTCATACCAGCAGGGAATCTTTCCAGGCTCCGCAACGTTCTGCATTTAATGGAAAATGCCTGGTCGTGATAAAGACGAACAGGCAGAAAGGAAAAATCGTTGTGACGGCATCGGCAGATGGACTGCAGTCATCGGCTGTTTCCTTACAGGCTAACTAATAAACAGGTTAAACGTTTATGAAAAAGATAGTATCACTTACAGGCTGCCTGCTGCAGGCATGGTGGCTGATGGCACAAGCGCCTGTGGTAGGATTGAATCAGTTGGGATATGAGCCCGCCTCTGCCAAGCAGGCGCTGGTATTGCATGCAAACACCGATAGTTTTTATATTCTGACCAATAGCAGGAATGATATTGTTTATAAGGGAAAGCTAAGCGATGCCCGAAAATCTCCGGTATCGGCGCTTTCGGCAAAACTGGCAGATTTTACCAGTATAAAACAACCGGGCAACTATTGGTTATCTCTACCCGGTGTGAAGGAGTACTGGCCTGTCACTATTGGAAATGCCGTGTATGAGCCGCTCAGTGCAGCAGCCATAAAGGCCTTTTACTTTCAGCGATCCGATATGGAGTTGCAGCCGGCGTATGCAGGCAAATGGGCAAGGCCAGCCGGTCATAAGGATACAAAAGTATTGATACATGCATCAGCCGCGGGCAAAAACAGGCCGGCCGGTACGGTTATCGCCTCGCCCGGTGGATGGTACGATGCCGGAGACTATAACAAGTATATCGTCAACTCCGGGGTCACGATGGGTACCCTGCTTAGTGCTTATGAAGATTTTTCTCTTTATTATGATACATTAAAACTTGCTATACCCGAAAGTGGAAATGCCATACCCGATCTGCTGGATGAGATATTATACAACCTGCGTTGGATGATGACGATGCAGGACCCGGCAGATGGAGGCGTATATCATAAATGTACCAATGCTGCATTTGATGGCATGGTCATGCCGGGCGTAACCAAAGAGCCGCGTTATGTAGTACAGAAATCAACGGCGGCCGCGCTTGATTTTGCAGCTACCATGGCGCAGGCAGCAAGAATATTCCGGGCGTTTAAATCGCAGCTGCCGGGCTTGGCAGACAGTTGTCTGAAAGCAGCTGTGAATGCCTGGAATTGGGCAGAAGAAAACCCCAGGGTTTTATATGAGCAGGAAGAAATGAATAAACGGTTTCAGCCTGCTATTACTACCGGTGGTTATGGCGACAGGCAGTTGGATGATGAACGGTTTTGGGCTGCAGCAGAATTATTGGTGACAACAGGGCAAACCTCGCATGCCGCACAATTAACCAAAACTGTTTCGTCCATACAATCCCTGCCCGGCTGGCCGCAGGTAGGTATGCTGGGAATATTTACTTTATTAAGGCATGCCGGTCGTATCAATGACCTGCCACTGCTGACAGCAGCGCGCAAACAGGTGTTGCTGCTGGCCGATTCGCTGTTGCGGGGCCGGGAGAAGAGTTTGTCAGCTACTGTGATGGGCGCGCGGATAAACGATTTTGTATGGGGTAGCAGCGCTGTGGCGGCAAACCAGGGTATGCTATTGATCAACGCCTACCTGCAGACGAAGGAACAGAAATACCTGGATGGGGCGTTGTCTAACCTGGATTATTTGCTAGGTAAAAATGCAACGGGTTATTCTTTCGTAACCGGTATGGGTTTTAAAACACCCATGCATCCGCATCACCGCCCGTCGTATGCAGATCAAATAGAAGATCCTGTGCCCGGTCTGCTGTCAGGCGGACCCAATGCGCAGGCATACCGGCAGGATAAATGCACTTATGCATACAGGGAAGCAGAGCGGCAATATACGGATGCACTCTGCTCCTTTGCATCCAACGAAATAGCGATCAACTGGAATGCGCCGCTTGTATACCTGGCCGGAGCACTGTGTGCTATCAGTAAGTAGCGTGCGTTTTTCCGCTGCCTTCGCTGCTATGTAGTTTCGGCAGGCAAAGTGGGGAATACGGTAGCGATCAGTTCGCTGAACAGGGAAGCAGTGACAGGGCCGGGCATGCCATTACCGATCGTGATATCATCTACCTGTATCACCGGCAGTAAATGTTTGGTAGTGCTGGTGATAAATGCTTCTTTCGCTTCCAGCAGATCAGGCAGGATGACCGGCGCTTCTTTCACACGCATTTTTTGGGCAGCCAGCGTCAGCAGTTTTTTTCGTGTAACGCCGGGCAGTATGTTCAGGGCTGGTGTAACCAGCTCATCCTGCTTATTGACAATAAAAAAATTGGCCCGGGGACATTCGGTTATCACTCCCTGCTGATGATACAGCACATCTGCTGCTTTTTGTTGCAGAATATGTGGCTGCAGCCATACCGCCATCAGGTAATCGATAGTTTTTACCTGCGGCAACTGCCGCTGATGCTCGTAGGTGATCAGCCGTATACCTGGCTGCAAACTGGTAGCTAGTTGAAGAGGCTGCTGTACCAGCAGGAGTGTGGGGTGATGAATGGAATAACCATCGGCTGCATAGCCTCCGGTCAGTGTCAGCCGCATGCCGGATTGCGGCAGATCATTTTTTTGAATGAGTTCGCGGATGGCCTGTGTCAAAGCTTCTCTCGAAAGCAGACTGTTCAGTCGCATTGTATGGGCCGATGCAAAGAAGCGATCAAGATGATCTTCCAGAAACACGGGCTGGTTGTGAACGATTTTGAAAAAATCGAAAATACCATACCCCCGCTGAATAGACATATCGCTGATGTGGATATGGGCTTCTTCGGCCGGCATCACAGTGTTGTTGACACGGGAATAAACAGTACTCAAGGCAGACGTTTATATTTTCGAAGTAAGGAGATGATCTTATCCATGGGGATTGCAGGTATTTTCCGCCCCTGTTTGCCGGTCATATCTGTCGCCATGAATAAAGAATTGAGAATTGCTTCTTCGGTGGCTTCAATGGTAGCGAGAAACAGGGGTGTTACATAATCATTGTGCAGTACGGCTTGTTGTTGCAGTGGTTGCTTGGTAGAATAAGGTATCCGTAAGGTGCTGTCTGTAGAAAAAGCAATGACATAATCGCCACTGCCATTGGATGCAATACCTCCGGTGCGGGCCAGGCCCAGCATTGCTCTTTTGGCCAGCCTTTCGAGGTTGCGGCTATCGAGCGGAGCATCGGTTGCCACTACCATCATACAGGAGCCGTCCACACCTTTCAGCAGTTGTTCGCTAAAAGCAAACTTTTTCAGTTCTTCACCTACCGGTACACCATCGATCTGCAGTACGCCGCCAAAATTTGTCTGCACCAGTACGCCTACGGTATAGCCACCCAGGCTGGCCGGCAATTTGCGCGAAGAAGTGCCGATACCTCCTTTAAAACCAAAACAGACCGTGCCGGTGCCGGCGCCGACATTTCCTTCGGCTACGCTGCCTGCCTCTGCCTGCACTATCGCATTGATCACATCGGCTTCTTTCACATGCATACCCCGTATATCATTCAGTCCGCCATCATTTGTTTCTCCCACAACGGCATTTACCGATTGCACATTTTCGTTGCCGGGTTGCTGTAGCGTATATTGAACGACCGATTTGAGAGCAGTTGCTACACTCAGTGTATTGGTGAGGATAATGGGTGTTTCTATATTGCCCAGTTCAGCTACCTGTGTGCTGCCGGTCAGCTTGCCAAATCCGTTGCCGCTGTAAGTCGCAGCCGGTACCTTTTGCTGAAAGATATTTCCACCGTGTGGTAAAATGGCGGTCACACCGGTGCGAACCGAGTCGCCTTTGATGAGTGTCGTATGCCCCACTTTTACTCCCGGTACATCGGTGATCGCATTCAGCGGCCCTGTGGAGAGAACACCGGGCTGCAGGCCAATATCGCGTACCCGTTGTGGTTTTTGAGCAGTAGCTGCATGGGGTATAACCGCTAACAGCAAAATGACGATACCTGGGCGCATAAATAAAACTATACGTGTGCAATGAAGGTAGCACATACTGTGTAAAAGGATACTTACATTTGAAATAAAAAGATGAACTACCAGCCTGATCAGCATCGATACGATAAGATGATTTATAACCGCTGTGGCAAAAGTGGTTTATTGCTTCCGGCTATCTCGCTGGGCTTGTGGCACAACTTCGGTGGTGTTGATTCATTTGAAAAGGGTCGTCAGATCATACGTACTGCATTTGACCAGGGTATTACACATATTGACCTGGCCAATAATTACGGCCCGCCGCCGGGCTCGGCCGAAGAAAATTTTGGCGCCATTCTGCGGGCAGATTTTCCCGGGTACCTGCGTGATGAATTGATTATTTCCACAAAAGCCGGATGGCGGATGTGGGATGGGCCTTATGGAGAATTCGGTTCACGCAAATATCTTATCGCCAGTCTTGATCAGAGCCTCAAACGGATGGGGCTGGAGTATGTGGACATTTTCTATTCGCATCGTCCCGATCCGGATACACCCATGGAAGAAACCATGATGGCGCTTGATCAGATTGTGCGAAGTGGTAAAGCCCTGTATGTGGGCATATCCAGTTATGATGCACAACAATCACGCGAGGCATTTGACATATTGCGCAGCCTGGGCACTCCCTGCCTCATTCATCAGCCCAAATATTCTATGCTCGAGCGTTGGGTAGAGGATGGCTTACTGGATGTGCTGGAAGAATATGGTGTAGGTTGTATCCCCTTCTCACCCCTGGCGCAGGGCCTGCTTACGGATAAATACCTGAAAGGCATCCCGGCCGATTCACGGGCCAGCAAGGCGCATGGATTTTTGCAATTGCACGAAGTATCAGAAGCTCGTGTAGCGCAAATGAAAGCGCTGAATGAGATCGCCGCTCAGCGCGGGCAATCATTGTCGCAAATGGCACTGTCGTGGCTGCTCAAAGATCAGCGCATTACTTCTGTACTGATTGGTGTAAGCTCAGCAGAGCAACTACAGAATAACCTGGGCAGTTTACAAAAACTGGATTTTACAGCCGATGAACTGGCTGCTATTGAAGTGGTGCTGGGAGCTAAATAGAGAAACCGATTGTTGTTCCGCTATACATAACGGGATATAAAAAGCCTTTGATAGTCAAAGGCTTTTTATATGAAATTTTGATACTGCTGGTACATTTCCAGTATGGGCTAACGGAATTGTCCCATTGCCGGTCGCGCGTATTTCAGGCTGGTTTTTTCCTCGGAATTGCGAAGCTGGCTTTCTATCTTGCCGCCAGTAATCCAATAATACATGAAACGTTCTACCGTACTCTGGGCTCTTATTATCATTATCTTTTTGCAATCCTGCAGCCGTGCTATAACGCCGTACGAAGCGGCCAATAATCCGCGCGGAAAAAAATGCCGGAATATCAGGTAAGTTGACTGTAAGGGAAGTTTAAAGGGTATAAAGGTTTAAAGTGTTTTATATCGAAGAATACTTAAAACTTATTACCCGAAACTGTCAACTATTACCCTTTAAACACTTTATACGCTTTAAACCATAGTAGTTTAGTGCCCAAACAGGCTGCCTATGGCTCCTTCGAGCATAGGGAATTTCTCTACCACATAATTTTTGATTGTTTCTACTGCTTTTTTTGCCTGCTCGTCGGTGAGGCCGGCTTCGGCTTTCAGTTTTTCGATTAATTCCTGCATGGTAATAGTTTGAGTAAATGAGATAAAAAAGGGAAAGACTGGCTTTCCCTGTATTGATATTGTAAGTTAATTAAAACGGTTGACTTGCCGCGGCACTAGGCCACTTTGAGCAGGCTCAGCTTGCTCTTGTCAAACTTGCGTTTGGCATATTCCAGGTCCAGCGTAAAGCTCTTTTCGCGGGAAGAAGGCAGCTCAAACATAGCATCGGTCAAAATGCCTTCGCAGATACTGCGGAGACCGCGTGCGCCCAATTTGTATTCCACAGCTTTTTCTACCATGAAGTCGAGCACATCGCTTTCTATCTCGAGGCCGATACCCTCCAGTTCAAAGAGACGCTTGTATTGTTTGATCAGCGCATTTTTGGGCTGGGTCAGGATCGCACGAAGTGTTTCTGCATCCAGCGGATCGAGGTGAGTAACTACCGGCAGGCGGCCCAGCAGCTCGGGAATAAGGCCAAAGCTCTTCAGGTCCTGTGCGTTTACATAACGCAGCAGGTTTTTCTTCATATTATCCTGCAGGTCTTTGTCTACATTGAAACCAATGGTATTGGTCTGTACCCGGCGGGCAATGATCTTGTCGATACCATCAAATGCACCACCGCAGATGAAAAGGATATTCTGCGTGTTGATCTTGATGAGCTTTTGTTCCGGGTGTTTACGGCCACCCTGTGGGGGTACAAGTACATCGGTACCTTCCAGCAGTTTGAGCATGCCTTGCTGCACACCTTCGCCGCTTACATCGCGGGTGATGGAAGGGTTGTCGCCTTTGCGGGCGATTTTATCGATCTCGTCGATATATACGATACCGCGCTCGGCAGCATGTACATCATAATTGCAAACCTGGAGCAGGCGGGTCAGGATGCTTTCCACATCTTCACCTACGTAACCGGCTTCTGTAAATACCGTGGCATCCACAATGGCAAAAGGCACATTGAGCATACGGGCAATACTTTTGGCCAGCAGGGTTTTGCCGGTACCGGTTTCGCCTACCATCACGATATTGCTTTTTTCAATTTCAATATCGCCATTGCCGCTTCCATCGGTCGATTTTTGCTGCAGGCGTTTGTAGTGATTATATACGGCTACAGCCAGTACTTTTTTTGCTTCATCCTGACCGATCACATACTCATCGAGGAACTTTTTAATTTCCACGGGTTTTTTGATGGTCAGCTTAAAAGAGGAGGGGGCAGATTTTTCATCACGCACCATCAGCTCCTGGTCAATGATCTCACGGGCATGCTCCACGCAGTTCTCGCAGATATGCCCTTCCTGTCCCGCGATCAGGATTTTCACTTCATCGCGGCTACGACCACAAAAGGAGCAGTGTAAAATATTTTTTGCCATGTTTTTTACTTAGGTGACTGGGCTTTACTAATCAGACGTCAGCAAAATTAAAAAACCGTCCGTGAAAAGACGGTTTTTTGCCAAAACTTATTCAAGTATTTGATAAATATACGGTTACAGATTCGTAATAACCTTATCCACAATGCCGTATTCTACTGCTTCCTGGGGATCCATCCAGTAATCGCGGTCAAAGTCTTTCAGGATCTGGTCTACGGTCTTGCCGCAATTTTCGGCCAGGATACGGGCACCCATCTCCTTGACCTTCTTGGTCTGGCGGGCCTGGATCTCCAGGTCCGTGCTCACCCCGCGGATAAAACCACCCAGCGAAGGCTGGTGGATCATCACTTCGCCGCTCGGATAGATAAAACGGCTGCCTTTTTTACCGCCACTCAGCAGAATGCTGCCCATAGAGGCAGCGAGACCCATACAGATGGTGCTTACCGGGCTTTTGATCATCTGCATGGTATCATAGATCACCATACCACTGGTCACCACACCACCGGGGCTATTGATAAAAAATTTGATCTCTGCACCGGGTTTATCGGCATCCAGCAACAGCAGTTTGGATACGACGTCTTTTGCACTTTTGTCGTCAACTACACCCCAGAGATATACACTGCGGGAGTCGAAGAAATATTTTTCCAGCTTCTTGCTGAACATCATGAGATCCGACTTGGGCTGTTCTTCTTTTTCTTCCTCTTCATCGTCAGACCGCCATCCTTTGTTGATATATTCTTTATTGAACATCATATGTTGCAATTTTAGAGATAAATGGTTGGGTTAATGCTTACTTGTCTTTTTTGTCTTTGCGGGGATTGATCAGCAGCACTTCGTCTACCAGGCCGTATTCTTTTGCTTCGGGGGCTGTCATCCATTTATCCCGATCAAAATCTCTTTCGATCTGCTCTATGGGTTTACCGGTATGATAGTTTACGACTTCGTACAATTCGGTTTTGAGTTTGCGGATCTCATTCACGGTGATTTCGATGTCGCTGGCCTGGCCGCCGATAGCGCCACTGGGCTGGTGCATCATGATGCGTGAATGTTTAAGTGCAGCTCTTTTACCTTTTGTACCGGCACCCAGCAGCACACAGGCCATGGAGGCCGCCATGCCGATACAGATGGTAGCCACATCGGGCGTTACATACTGCATGGTGTCGTATACGCCCAGGCCGGAATACACGCTGCCACCGGGGCTGTTGATGTACATATTGATATCGCGTGTGCGATCGGTAGAGTCGAGGAACAGCAACTGGGCTGTGACGATATTGGCTATTTCATCATTGATAGGATAGCCCAGGAAAATGATCCGGTCCATCATCAGGCGGCTGTATACATCCATCACCGCTACGTTCATAGGACGTTCTTCAATGATATTGGGTGTCATAGCCGTTACCAGGTGATTGCCATAGCTATTCAGGGTATTGCTGGAGATACCCCGGTGTTTCACCGCATATTTCTCAAATTCCGAATTAAAACTCATGTTATTGAAATTAAGAAGTTAATTGACCGACAAGTTAATCATGTTAATCCATGAATGACAACGAGCCGGCTGATATTTTAGTTGTCCGGTCCTGCGACCGTTGCCGGCTGCAGGATTGGGTTTATTAATAACAAATTTCTCTCCAACAGGTTTTGAACAGCCTGTCCGTGACAGTTTTGCATATTTTCCCGGTGAAAAGGGGGACATGCAGCAGAAAAATGAATTCCATCCGGGCGAAATGGCACTCTTCCGGGAGCGGCATTTCGGCAGCAGTGCCGTTGCTCAGGAAAACATTTCCCTTATCTTATCAAAGAAGCCCTTGTCGTTTTTATCAGGCTGTGGTTTGAAATTGGGCGACTGACCCAGTTTTTCCAGTGCAGCCTTTTCTTCGGGTGTCAGGTGCTGCGGGGTCCATACACTTACATGAATGAGCTGATCGCCCTTGTCGTATGAGTTAACAGCCGGAAATCCTTTGCCTTTAAGCCGGAATATTTTTCCGCTTTGTGTGCCGGCCGGAATTTTGATCTTGGCACGGCCATCAATAGTAGGCACCTCTACCTGGGTACCAAATACAGCATCGGGGAAAGAAAGGTGAAGTTCATAAGCTACATTCAATCCTTCGCGCTGAAGCTCTTTATGGGTCTCTTCTTCTATCAGGATAATAAGATCGCCAGGGGCGCCACCACGCTCACCTGCATTACCCCTGCCGGCAATATTCAGCTGCATACCTTCCTGCACCCCTGCCGGAATATCGATACTCACCGTTTCTTCGGCATATACACGGCCTTCGCCTTTGCAGGTACCGCATTTGGCCGTTACTGTAGTGCCTTCACCATTGCAGGTGGGGCAGGTAGTAACGGTTTGCATCTGGCCGAGGAAGGTACTTTGTACCTTACGCACCTGGCCGCTGCCACCACAGGTCTGGCAGGTCTGGATGCTACCTTTATCTTTTGCGCCACTGCCGCTGCAGGTAGCACAGGTTACATATTTTTTTACCTTGATATTCTTGGTCACCCCTTTGGCAATCTCTTCGTAGGTGAGCTTCAGTTTCACCCGCAGATTGCTGCCTCTTACACCACGGCTGCGCTGGCCGGCGCGGCCACGCTGCTGACCTCCAAAGAAGCTGCCAAAAAGATCGTCGCCAAAGATGTCGCCAAACTGGCTGAAGATATCATCCATGTTCATACCGCCGCCATAACCTCCGCCGCCGCGGGCAGCATTGCCTACGCCGGCATGGCCATAACGATCGTATTGCGCACGTTTATCCGCATCACTCAATATCTCATAAGCTTCTGCTGCTTCTTTAAATTTTTCCTCTGCAGCCTTATCACCGGGATTGCGGTCGGGGTGATACTGCATGGCTACCTTGCGGTAGGCTTTTTTTATTTCATCAGCACTGGAGCCTTTGGCTACTCCCAGTATTTCGTAATAATCACGCTTCATAAATTGATTTGATATTGCAGGGCAGAAGTATAGTTCAAATAGTTTTGATAGCCGAAGTAAATGTTATTTGCCCACGACTACTTTAGCGTGACGGATTATCTTATCATTGAGATAATAGCCCTTTACCACTTCGTCCACTACTTTTCCTTTCAGCGCATCCGATGCTGCCGGAATCTCGGTGATAGCTTCGTGCAGGTCTGCGTCAAAATCCTTGCCCACTGTTTCCATCACTTTTACACCTTTTGACTGCAGGGTATTGCGCAGCTTGTGAAAGACCAGGTTTACACCTTCACGGATCTGCTGGACATCATCGGTCGTTTCAAGCTGCTTCTGGGCACGGTCACAGTCATCCAGTACAGGCAGCAACTCTACGATCACGTCGCGACCGGCAGTCTGGATCAGTTCCATCCGCTCTTTGGCCGTACGGCGTTTATAGTTTTCAAACTCAGCTGCCAGACGCATATAACGGTCTTTGGCATCCTGCAATTCTGTCTTTAATTTTTCCAGCTCAGGTTCATTTTCGACAGGGTCATTGAGGAAGCTGCTTCCGGACTGGTTTTCATCGGTATTGATAGCCATTCCAGCCTGATTCTCAGCATTTTCCTGTCCCTGTTCGCGTAAGTCTTTTTCTGCCATTTTTTACCAAATTGTTTGCAAAGGTAAGTTAGTCAAGAATATTGCCAAGGGAGGAGAAAGGACAAAATGGCCGGCCGAAGAAAAGGTTTAAAGAGTATAAAGAGTTTAAAGGGTGTCTCTGCCTCGTAGCACCCATGCCCATTTCTAGTTACTCTTTATACCCTTTAAACTCTTTATACTCTTTAAACCCTTTATACTTTGCGTATCTTGCGCCCCTATGAGCAACGTATATCTGAAAAAACGCATATCACCCCGTGTGGCGAATGGACATCCCTGGATTTTCAGCAATGAGGTAGAGAAGGTGGAAGGCGAAGTGAGCGGTGGCGAGATCGTCGATGTTTTTTCACACGACAAAAAATTTGTCGGACGGGGCTATATCAATCCCAAATCGCAGATACTGGTACGCCTGCTCACCCGGCAGAAAGAAGAGGTCAACGACGATTTCTTTCGCCAGCGTATCAAATCCTGCTGGGAGTACCGCCAGCGGCTGGGATATGTCGAAAACTGTCGCCTGGTATTTGGAGAGGCGGATTACCTGCCCCAGCTCATTATTGATAAATTCAATGATCATTTTGTTATCCAGACGCTGGCCCTGGGCATAGACCGCTGGAAGCCGGCCATTGTACAAGCCTTGCAGGAAATATTCAATCCCCGTGGCATTTACGAGCGCAATGATGTGCCGGTACGTGAACTCGAAGGTCTGCCACAGGTGAAAGGTTTTTTGTCTGCTCCGTTTGATACACGGATTGTGATCAATGAGAATGGGCTGAAATTTCATGTCGATATCGAAAACGGGCAAAAGACCGGTTACTTCCTGGATCAGCAGGACAACCGCCGCGCCATTCAGCATATTGTCAAAGGCGCCGAAGTGCTGGGCGCATTTACCTATACCGGCACATTTGAAATACATGCCGCCCACTATGGCGCCAAATCTGTATTGGGCCTGGATATTTCGGAAAATGCCGTAGAGCAGGCCAATCGCAATGCAGCGTTGAATGGCCTGGAAAAAATTTGCCGCTTCCAAGCAGCCAATGCCTTCGATGTATTGAAACAATGGGGCAAGGATGGCCGTCAGTACGATGTGGTCATGCTAGATCCTCCTGCATTTACCAAAAGCCGCGAAACCATTCAGAAAGCGATTACCGGATATAAGGAAATCAATCTGCGGGGTATGAAACTGGTGAGGCCCGGTGGCTTCCTGGTTACCAGTTCCTGTACCAACCTGGTCAATCCTGAATTATTCCTGCAGACCATCGATATGGCTGCCCGCGATGCCCGCCGCCGCATAAGGCAGGTAACCTTCCAGGCCCAGGCCTCCGATCACCCCATTATCTGGGGAATGGATAATACACAGTATCTGAAATTTTTGATCGTCCAGGTGCTGTAAAAGCAGACAGATAACAGTGGACGGTTGACCGTAAGTATAAAGAGTTTAAAGGTTTAAAGTGTACCTTCTTTCTCTACCCACAACTTATTACTTAAAACTTAATACATAAAATATACCTTCAGCCTTCCAGCCTCGACCTTTTACCTTCTTAAAACTTATTTCGAGACCTGGAACTTGCCGGTATCTACCAGTTTGCCGGTAGCATCGGTGATGTGAAAGATGTAAACGCCCCGGTTGTATTCGGTGACAGGGATAGTAGTCTTTTCCTGGATATTCTGATTCTCGTACATTTTTTTACCCAGAAAACTATAGATGGAGAGTGTGAGACCTTTTTGATAGAGCTTCTGCAGATCAAACGTGATATTGGCGGTAGCGGGGTTCGGGTAAAACTTAACCGACTTGTCCACTTCCGGCTTGGATTCACGTGATACCTGTGCGGTGGCACTAAAGGTAATCAGGAGAATAAAGGATACTATAGGTAGAATTCGCTTCAACGAAACAAATTTACATTTATTATGACAATAATAGAACCAAAAATCAATTCATGCAACGTAGAACTACGATAAAATAAAAAAAGTTCTAAATCAGTGATTTAGAACTTATAAGCAAAGAGCTTTTAACAAATATTTAGTGCAGTTGCTTCAATACATCCTGGATGGCGTTAAAATTGGGAACGTCGCCGGCATTTTCCAGTACTTCGGCATATTGTACGATCCCTTCTTTGTCGATCACAAAGGCGGCTCTTTTGGAAACACCCTTCATATCGAGGATCCAGTCGTTGTAGATGGCGCCGTAGGCGGCGGATGTTTCTTTATTGAAATCGCTCAGCAGCGGGAAATTGTAATGCTGCGCTTCTTTGAACTGGGCCAGGGTGAAAACAGAGTCGACAGAAATGCCGAATACAGCTGCATGGGCATTGTCGTAGGTGGCAATGTTGTCACGTACACCACACAGTTCTTTGGTGCATACGCTGGTAAATGCCTGGGGGAAAAACAGCAATAAAACATTTTTTCCTTTTTGTTCTGCCAGGGTCACTTTGTTTTTGGCACTATCAAAAAGACTGAAACCGGGAGCCTGCTGGCCTACTTGGATCTGCATGATTGTCGGGGATTTGATGTTTAAGAGAAAGTGTATGCGAAAATAACAAATGCCATGGCAAAAGGTTGAGCTGTCAAAACCGTGGGCAACGTATGGCATTGAGGCTTGAGTTGTGCCGGTCAGGTAAAACGCCGATATAGGAAAGGCTCAGTTCAAACCCGCCACGACCCAGGCTGGCCGGACGTAATTTGGAAATGTTTACATCGTAGCTGAAGGCAAAGGAAAAGCCACTGTAATCGACCTTGATAACAGGAATAAAAGCATCGCTCCAGCGCAGGAATAATCCGCCATGGATCACATAGTCCGGATTATCTATTTCGGGCCCCAGTTTGAGCCCGTACAGGGCACCGGTCACTACCTCCTGGTATTTGTTTTGAAGAGAATAGTCGCCCTGTAGTGTGATGTATGACCACTCGGTCACGCCAAAGCGGAAACCGGCCGAGGCCACCCATTTGGGATAAAGTGTGGTATTGGGATCGCGGAAAAAAGTATTACGGGGTTTGGTGAAATGATGATAGGCCAGGCCCAGGTAATAGTTGTCGGCCGGGTCATCAGTAAGATTGGAGTTGTAGCTCATGCCCACGCTGCCATCAAGATAAGTGTAATTGGTGGCCACCGTTGGTTCATTGTCGCCTCCGCCGGTATAGCTGCCATCTGTCGTGATCTTGCTCCGGTCAAAGTGCCGGTTGACCACACCGCCCATAAAGCCGAGGGAGAGATAACGGTTCTGATCCGCACTAAGCGCTTTATGGTAATTGAGCGTGGGCATAATATTGGTCTGGGTAAGAGCGGCTGTACCGGCACGGTCAAAGAAAACCTGTCCGCCCAGTGTGATGAAATCATCCATTTTACCAATGGGCATTTTGTATTCTCCATTGAGCGAAACGGTTTTGTATCCTTCTGTCACACTGCGCCACTGATCGCGGTAGACGGTTTGAATACGATAGTCGCCGGTAAAGATGCCGGCCAGTCCGGGGTTGCGCAGCAAGGGTGTTTCAAAAAACTGGGAAAAATGCAGATCCTGTGCGTGCAACGGCCGGTCTGCCATCAGCAGGCAGATACAACCAATCAGATATGTATACCATCGTTTCATAGGCGGTATCAGCGCAGCAGTGTTACATTTCCTTTTACAGGTATTACTGAATTGTTTTCACATACAATTTCCATCAGATAGATGTATACGTCGGCACTTGCTTTTTGTCCTTTGAATGTACCATCCCAGCCCGCAGCGGCATCGTTGGGATTAAAATCCTTTCTGTCAAAGACTACCTGGCCCCAGCGGTTGAAGATGGTGAATTTCCGGATCTTGAACAGCCCGGTACCACGCGGGAAGAACGATTCGTTGCGGCCATCGCCATTGGGCGAGAAGGTATTGGGCACAAAGAAATTGAAGTTGTTGCACACAACATTGACCGTAACCGATCCGGTGTTGCGGCATCCATGCACCGTCTCCATATTGACACGATAAGTGGTGGTGGCCTGTGGATTGGCAACAGGCTGGGGACAGTTAAAACAACTGAGCCTGTACTGGGGTGCCCAGGTATAACTGGCCATATTGCCGGTATAGGTCATCAGCAATGGAGTACTGGCGCCTGATATGATAGTGATGGGATCTTCCTGTGGCGTGGCTGTAGGCAGCGGGCTCACATACAGCGGATGGAAAGCCGTGTCGCTGCAGCCGATCTTGTTGGCAGTGATGAGCTGCACCACGAAATCGCCGGCAGTGTTGTAGGTGGCTGATCCATTCTGGCTGGCAGCACCCTGCCCGTTACCAAAATTCCATTGCCATTTGGTGATGGAGTCAGGCACGGCGATCGATCCGCCGAAAGATTCTGTTGCGTTGATGCAGATGGTGTCCCTGGCCGCAATAGAGGGCTGGGGAGTGCGATAAACAAGTATGGTGTCTAATGCAAAACTGCTGCAGTTGCTTTGCGTGGTAATGTCAAGCCGCACTACATAGGTACCTGGTTGTGTATAGCGATGTGCAGGGCTTTGCGCTGTAGAAGTATTGCCATCGCCAAAGGACCATAGTGTGGAAATGATCGGTTCGTTTTTGGTAGTGAAATCGGTAAAGGAAACTGTTCCTGTATCGCAAAACTCTTTACGGTCTTTGCCAAACAGCGGGATTGCCCCCATTACATCGATTCGCGGATTGCCGGTAACGGTATTCTGACAGCCCGAAATGGTGTCGAAAATCACCAGGTATGGCCGGTTGAAACTGGGTTTGGAATAAAGATGACTGAAACTGGTGCGCCTGGTGGAATCAACAGTACCATCGCCAAAATAAAAATAGAACTTATAACCTGCTGGCATGGTCAGATTGAAATCCACCTCCAGTGAATTGCAGGCACGCGTCTGCGGACCATAACTGATCCGGATATCAGCCGGGTTGTGTACCGTTACAGAAGACTGGGCAGAGTCTATACAGCCACCATTGCCCGTCAGATATAACTTGGGAGTGAAAGTGCCATAGTTGCCATAAAAATAGCTGGGGTTTTGGAGCGTAGACATACCACCATCACCAAAGCTCCAGTAAAAAGAACTGTAATCCTGGCCTGCAAAAGTGAAGCTGGTACGCAAGGGTGGACAGAGTGTAGTCGTATCCTTGATGCTGAAAGCGGCTTTGGGTGATCTGATCTTAACATATGCCGGCCTGACCACAGAGTCCTGGCAGCCGGAAGCGTCTGTTACTACCAGCTTCACTGTATAATCAGCATCGGGTGCAGGATAACTGTGAAGAGGGTTGGCATCAGTAGAGGTACCGCCATCGCCAAAACTCCAGGCATAGGAAAGATTTACACCTGCGGAGGTATCAATAAATTGTAAAGGTGTTTCGGGACAGTAAACAGTATAAGCCCTGAAGCCTGCACGTGGATTGGATACAACCACATTGGCAGGCAACTGATACCGGTCCGTACAACCAGCTGCATCTGTTACTGTCATTTGTACGGGATAAGATCCTACCTGGTTATAGGTATGGGTAAAAGGCGGAGCGGTAAATGTCTGTGTAGTACCATCGCCAAAGTTGAATTGCCAGTTGCGGATTGATCCTGCCGGTGTGGTCTGATCGGTAAAACTGATCGTTTTGTCAAGGCAGGCACCCGGAGCAGACGGCGTGAACCGGGCAGTAGGACCATTTACCTGGATGTAATCAGCAATAGTACGGGTGGAGGTACAGCCATTTATATCTGTAATGGTCAGGGTGACATCGTAGGTGCCCGCGTTGGCCAGGCTGTAATGAACGATGGCGTCGGTTTCGGGCAATACAACACCATCTACAATCCATCTATAATTTCTGATATTATCTGCATCCAGGATGCCGGTGGCAGAAAGAGTGAAAGGTTGCCCTTTACATACCGGATTGGTATTGATAGTAAATGTTGCCTGCTCGTCGGCTATAATAATCTGTTTGCGTTGGGTATATGAACAGGTGCCATTGGTGATCGTTTGATTTACGATGTATGTTCCCGGTCCCGGATACGTAAACGGAGGAGGAATCTGCGTAATGAATTGAGTATTGGCAGGATCACCCATTTCCCACAGATAAGTAAGTGGCGTCAGTGTGGGATCAACCTTACTTTCATCGGTAAAAGTCACCTCCCGGTTATTGCAATTAACGGCGTAACGGAAATCGGCGACAGGAGGCTTTACATGTACAGTTTGAGTGGCGCCTATCCGGATACACTTGTTGTTACTCACCTGCAGGGTAACAACAAGATTGCCGGTATCCTGAAACTGGTGGGTAGGGTGCTGCAGGGTTGAAGTACTGCCGTCTCCAAAATTCCATAACCATTCCACCAGGGCGCCAGGCGTGGTGATGGATTGATCTGTAAAATTAAAAAGGGTGCTGGCACAATCATCCAGTGGCGCGACGCTGAATGCGACGGTAGGAGGTACGCCGGTACGCACGCCATTGGGAATAGTGACTGTTTTGGTACATCCGCTTACTGTTGTAATGGTCAGGGAAATATTATAGTTGCCCGGGCTGTTGTAGGTATAAGGAGGAGGATTGCGCACATTGAAAATGGCTCCCGGCTCACCCAGGTTCCAACTGTAACTGGCTACAGTATCCACCGTCACGATGTTTACAGTGGGCGTATAACGGAAAGGAATACATCCACCGGTAGGAGCATTGATCTCGACCTCAGGTATCTTGACGGTGATAAAGTCCGGTTTTACAACTGTGCGCTGGCAGCCAGACGCGGTTACGGCAGTAAGGGTAACGGTATAGACGCCTTCGGCTGTATACTGATGTGTCGGATTTTGCTCGGTAGAGGTGGTGCCATCTCCAAAATTCCATTGCCAGGATACCGCACCGGGAGTAAGGTCTGTAAACTGAACGCTGGCAGGCGCCTGGCAAAAAGTGCTGTCATTGGATCTGAAATCGACAGCAGGCAGGGCATTTACCGTTACAGGTTTGGTAATGGAATCAGTACAGGTACTGTAGCGGTTCACAAGCCGTACATTATAAGTACCGGGAGTAGTAAATGCTTTTACTGCATTGATCTGCCCGCTTGAAGTACCATCTCCAAAAAACCATAATGATGATTCCGGGTTCGGCGATGAGGTGTTCTGGAAAGTGACGGGTACATTGAGACAAATATCGGCAGGTACAGCAAAATCGGTAGTGGCGCTGTTGATAGTGATCCTCTTTTGCAGCGTCCCTGTACAGCCCAGTGTGCTGCTGGTATTAAGCGTCACCGTATAAGTGCCGGGTGCAGTATAGGTGGCTGTTGGATTTACGGCTGTACTGGTTTGCCCGTTTCCAAAATTCCACGAATAACTGATAGTGCCGGGACCATTTGATTGATTCCGGAAATTGACTGCATAGGGAGGCCGGCAGGTAGCCGGTGGCGTAAAGTCAAAATCAGTATCTATTGATCCTACTATGCGAATATAACTGCTCCTTACCCGAGTCTGCTTACACCCTGTACTGCTGGTGACCGTAAGCGTGACGGCATAAAATCCCACATTTGTGTACGTATGACTCGGATTTTGTTGTGTGGAAGTACCTCCATCGCCAAAATCCCATTCCCAGCTTACGATAGTGCCTGTGGTTGTAGTGGATGCATCTGTAAATTGAATAGTAGCGGGTACACAGGCCAGTGTCAGACTGGCGTTAAAATTGGCAGTTGGTGAAGGATAGACAGTGATATAATCAATACGCTCCGTTTGGGCAATGCCGGTACTGTTTTGAACAACCAGCCTCACAGAGTATGTGCCCGGTGTACTGAAGGTGACAACAGGATTTCTTACACTGGAAAGAGTGCCGTTGCTGAATTCCCAGTTCCAACTGGTAGGGTTGCCGGTAGACTGGTCGGTGAAACTTACGGTAAGAGGCACACAACCCGAAGTGACATTGGCCGTAAAATTGGCAACCGGGTTCTGGCTAAAGACGGGCAGAGTGCCTGCAAGCAACAGCAATACAGCCACCAGAGTTTTCTTCAAAGTATGGTACGATAAGGTTTTCAGGCACTTTAGTTTTACTTGCTAATGGCGGCACATAGGCTTAACAGGTCAGGCCTTTCCGTGAAACTGCCATTTCAAGTTCGATTCCAAATCCCGTATTATCAATAGGTGGAATGCTTCCGTTCGTACAATGAAAGTAAATCAGTTTTGAAAATACCCCAAATTATAATTTATCCAAACGCATGAATTTATTGTTGCCTGCATCTGTCTGGGTAAGAATTACATAGTTCAATGTATTGTTGGTGATCAACCAGGTGCCGTTGAGATAGGAAACAGGGGGAACTGCACCTGCAAAAAGAGCCCAGGTACTACGGGCAGATACATCGCCATTCCACTGACCAGTAGTTTCCACAGTGCCATTATGAATGGCATCTACTGTCATGTCGCGGTGATATTGAAAACGATACCCGGAAAAAGAAGGAGTCTGATCGGTGCTATTCAATGTAAATTTTGTGACCGCCCATTGCCCGCTGACCATCACGTCCAGGATCTTTTGTTCCTGGATATGTTCAATCGTTTTTTTGCAGCTTAGAAATGGCAGCAATAGCAGCAGGCCGAGTAATGGTTTTTTCATAGTTTGGATACAACTACAAAATACAGGTCAGCCCGCATTTCTGCAAGCGTAAAAAGGCCAGTTGTAAATGGGGAAAGCTACTCTTTGGGGAAACCCGGGTCTGCTTTTATTTCCTTGATTTGCAATAGATGGCGTTGACTATGCCCGGCCATGAACAACATGAACTGGTAGGCATCGACTTTGCCAAACGGGAGATCGATGATATGATTGCGCAGGTCTTCCGTAGTGGTCTTGGCATATTTCAAATGGTTGCCACGACTGAGTTTAAAGGCAGCCAGCGCTTCCTGCGTATTTTTCCAGGGTGCTTTATCCGGGCGTATTACCTCGGGCGCCTGTCTTTTTTCTGTACGGTCGGTAATGCCCTTGAGCAGATCGTCATCCGACACAGTTACCTCCCTTCTTTTATCGGGAGTAGGCGGATTCTTCATGGCCGTTTCCAGGAGGTTCCAGAGATTGTTTTCGGCCAGCGTAATATGATATACACATTCGCGAATGCTCCAGCGGTCGGGAGTAGATTTATAATTGAGTTGCTTCTCCGAAAGACCTTTTACAGTTGACTGGATAGCAGATTTGGTATCTTTTAATTCGCTGACAAGGAATTTGCGTTCTTTTGAAGTAATGGTGGTATCGGTTATTTTGCCCGCAAGCCCGGTAACAACCAGGAGTGTTAATAGCAAGCGGCCTTTGGTTCTTTTTAGCATGATCTGGCTGGTTAAGTGTGTAAAGGACCTAAATCGTTAGTATAGCTGCCAAAGGGTCTAGGTTTATTAAAGGTAGGAATCTTTTGAAACAAACAATTGTTGGCCGGTTTATTTCAACGGTCTTTTCTTGACCATACCACCCCGGGTATCTTTAATACTTTGCATGACAATGAATGCGTTAGGATCGATTTTTTCCACCTCGGTCGTCAGCCGGCTGATCTCCAGCCGTGTTACCACTGTAAAAAGAATATCGGTAGCCAGCGTATTCTCTCCTCTTTTACCGAACCCGCGTTTTCCCGCATAGATCGTCAGTCCCCTGCCCATTTTTTGTTTGATAAATTCACCGATCTCAGCGCTCTTGGGAGAAATGATAGTGACACCGGTAAATTCTTCCACTCCCTCGAGTACAAAATCGACAGTCTTGGATGCAGACAGGTAAGTAAGTATGGCATACAACGCCACATTGGTGCCCAGCAGGTAGGCTGCTACAGAAAAGATGATAATATTGAAGACCAGGATAAAATCACCAACACTCAGGCTGCGTTTGCGACTCAGGAAAATGGCCAGTATTTCGGTGCCATCAATGACCGCTCCGCCCCGTATGCTGAGGCCGATACCCGCCCCGAGGAAAAAACCGCCAAACACCGCTACCAGCAGTTTGTCGTCTGTGATCGGTTTAAAAGGTATGATGGCAACTGCAAAGGCCAGCAAGGCAATGGCCACGATACTTCTTAAACCGAATTCATAACTGATCGTACGGAGACCGAGCAGGATAAATGGAATATTGATGAGTACGATCAAAACGGAAAGGCTGAATCCTGTCTTCGCATTAATGAGGAGGGATGTGCCGGTGACGCCACCGTCAATAAAATTGTTGGGCATCAGGAATCCCTTTAGCCCGAATGTGGCAGAAAGTACACCCAGTAAAATAAACAGTATGCTGCGCACAGCGCGGCGGAACATCAGCTTTTTTTGCCAGGCGGCCTTGGCTTTACGATATCCCGCAAGGGATTCGGTACGTGCCAGTGTGAGCCTGATCTTGCTGCGAAGGTTGTGGAAAAAGCGGATCGGCATGTTATGATTTGCCAAAGATATTTATTCGCCGGTCAAATGAGGGTGAGCAAATCTTTAATTTACGCATCTTTGAAGCCATAAACCGATCAGCGATATGCGCATCAGTACCATCACTTCATTTCTGGAAAGCCTGGCTCCGCCGGTATTGCAGGAGTCATACGATAATGCAGGACTCATCATTGGCTCGGGCGACTGGGAGTGTACGGGTATCCTGTGTTCGCTGGATGCCACTGAGCCAGTAGTGGAAGAGGCGGTACGCAGCGGTTGCAACCTGATAGTAGCACATCATCCGATCGTTTTTGGCGGGCTTAAGCGGCTCAATGGAAATAATTATGTAGAGAAAACAGTGATCGCTGCCATCAAAAAGGATATTGCAATCTATGCCATACATACCAACCTGGATAATGTAATGGAAGGCGTAAGCGGCCGTATGGCGCAGGTATTGGGGCTGCGGCAACTGCAGGTACTGGCGCCCAAAGCCGGCACGCTCCGCAAGTTGTTCACCTTTGTACCATCGGCACATGCAGCTGCGGTAAGATCGGCCCTGTTTGCTGCCGGGGCAGGGCAGATCGGCCGTTATGGCGAATGCAGTTTTAACGCGACCGGTACCGGCACATTTACGGCAGGCCCCGGTACCCGGCCCTTTGCCGGCGGGGAGGGTGTGCCACACGAAGAGGCGGAGACAAAAGTGGAAGTGATCTTTCCGGCACATCTCGAAAAAGTGGTAATAAAGGCCCTGCTGGCTTCTCATCCATACGAAGAAGTGGCCTATGATCTGGTAGCGTTGGCCAATACCCATGCCGGAACAGGTGCCGGCATCATCGGGGAATTGCCCGAAGCATTGCCTGCCACCGGTTTCCTCAACCTGCTGCGCCAAAGTTTCCATACCCCGCTGATCCGTCATACCGCCCCGGGTGGCCGGTCCATCCAAAAGGTGGCACTTTGCGGTGGTGCAGGTAGTTTCTTGATTTCTAATGCATTGAGAGCCGGAGCCGATGCCTTTGTGACCGCCGATCTGAAATATCACGAGTTTTTTGATGCCAATGACCGGCTGCTTTTGGCCGATATCGGGCATTATGAAAGTGAGCAATTCACAATAGACCTGCTGCAAGAGGTTTTGGAGCAAAAATTTCCTAACTTTGCCGTCCTTAAAACAAAGGTGGAAACCAATCCCGTGCGTTATTATATTTGATCCGTTTAATAAAGCATTCCGGCATCACAGGCGCCACCATCAAATAAAATCGTAGCAATACATGGCAAACGTTAAAGAATTTTCTGTTGAAGAAAAACTCACAGCGTTAATTAATCTTCAGAAGATTGAGAGCAAACTCGATGAGATTCATATTTTGAAAGGAGAGCTGCCGATGGAAGTAGCCGACCTGGAAGACGAAATCACCGGTCTGCATGCCCGCCAAACACGGATTGAAGAAGAAATCAACGGTGTAACTGATTTCATTCAGCAACGCAGAGATGCGATCAAGGAATCAGAAGCCCTGATCAAAAAATACGAAAAGCAAAGTACCAACGTAAAGAACAACCGCGAATTTGAAGCGGTCAATAAGGAAATTGAAATGCAACAGCTGGAAGTAAAGCTGGCCGAAAAGCATATCAAGGACGCTACAGAAGAGATCTCCGAAAAAGCGGTACTGCTGGAAAAAGCTAAAAAGAATATCGCTACCAAAGAAGGTATTTTGTCTACCAAAAAAGGTGAGCTCGAAAAGATCATCGCCGCTACGGAAAAAGAAGAAAAACATTTCAGCAAACAGGCCGCCGAAGCCCGCGAGAATGTTGACCCCCGCCTCATTACCAGCTACGAAAAGATCCGCAAAAGCTATCGCAATGGTCTGGCAGTAGTACCGGTAGAGCGTGATGCCTGCGGTGGTTGCTTCTACTCCATCCCTCCGCAAAAGCAAAGCGAGATCAAACAACACAAAAAAGTAATGATCTGCGAAAACTGTGGCCGCATCCTGGTCGACGATGACCTGGCCAACAGCATCGAGATTAAATAAATCATTGGTATCACCAGTAACAATCCCGGCCTGACAGTTCAGCGCCGGGATTTTTTTGTCATTCAGTCAGCAACCGCTTTTGCAGGAAGTAAAACAGACCCTGCCTTAAAGCACTGGTGATAACGGTTTTTTATAACGGGCATTTGCCAATAACTACTAATTTGCAGCATAAGATGCTGTCTGTATTATCCATAAAGAATTACGCCATCATTGATGAGCTGACCATTGATTTTTCCGGCAGGTTAAATGTAATTACCGGAGAAACCGGTGCGGGCAAATCGATCATTGTAGGGGCGCTGGGATTGATCCTCGGCGAGCGGGCCGATTCATCTGTACTGGTCAATAAGGATAAAAAATGTGTGGTGGAAGGTGTTTTCAAAAATGATCAGAAAAGTGTGCGCCGCTTTTTGAAAGAGCAGGAGCTGGATGTGGATGAGGAACTGGTGATCCGGCGCGAAATAGGCAGCAACGGCAAATCCCGCGCATTTATCAACGACAGCCCGGTCAATCTCTCTCAGCTGCAGGAACTGAGTAGTCTGCTCGTAGACCTGCACCGGCAATTTGATACACTGGAAATAGGCGAGAGCGATTTTCAGCGCCAGGTGCTCGATGCACTGGCAGGCAATCAGTCGCGCCTGGAGTCTTATCAGCACTGTTACAGCAACTGGCAGGAAATAAAAAAAGTGCTGACCGCTTTAAAGACACAAAAACAACAGTTTGATAAGGAAGCCGATTATAACCGGTTTCAGTACAATGAGCTCGGAGAGGTTGCTTTGCGTGACAACGAGCTGGAAGATATCGCCCTTGAGCTCAAGACGCTTTCGCATGCCGAAGACATCAAGGGCGCACTGGGCCGTGTCTATGAGGCACTCGAAGAAGCCGAGCAGCCGATGGTACAGCAGTTGAAAAGCCTGGTACAGCAACTTAACCCATACACAGCCTATCACAACGACCTGCCGGCACTCACCCAACGGCTGCAGGCAGCACAGGTGGAGCTGCAGGATATTGCGGATGAACTGGACCGTATCAGCGGGCATGTGCAGTATGACCCCGCCCGTATTGAACAGTTGAATGAACGTCTTTCGGCAGGATACCGCCTGCAAAAGAAACATGGAGTAAGCAGTACGGCCGAGTTATTGCAGATACAGGCAGTGCTGGAAGAAAAATTGCAGGCCGTACTTCAGATTGATGACCAGATATCGGAAAAGGAAAAAGAGGTACAGGCGCTCGAAAAACAGGCCACTCAACTGGCCACACAGCTCACAGAGGCGCGTACACGCCAGGTAAAGCCGCTGGAAGAAAAAGTAAATAAACTGCTGGTGCAGGTAGGCATGCCCAACGCACGGCTGCAGGTAGCTGTACAGGCAGTGCCCCTGCAGGCAGACGGAGCAGATAATATCGAATTCCTATTTGATGCCAACCGCAGCGGACAGTTTCAGCCGGTACGTAAAGTAGCCAGTGGTGGCGAACTGAGCCGGTTAATGCTTTGTATCAAATCGCTGGTGGCACAGAAGATGGACCTGCCCACACTCATCTTTGATGAAATAGATACCGGGATATCCGGAGAGGCTGCACGCCAGGTAGGACTGATCCTGAAAGAGCTGGCGGCAAGCCGCCAGGTTATCTGCATCACGCATCAGCCACAGATAGCCGGTAAAGGCGATGCTCATTTTTATGTATATAAGGAAGCGGAGAAGGACAAAGTAAAAACGCATATCCGCCTGCTGAGTACAGACGAGCGCATTACCAGCATTGCCCGTATGCTGAGCGGAGAAAAACCCACCGCAGCCGCCATGGAGAATGCGCGTGAAATGGTAAACGGATAATTGGTTGGGCACATAACTGAACTATGAACCTGGTCTATAAACTCCTTTTTTTCGGCCTCATCTTTTTGCTGACAGCACTGGCCGGCTACAGGATTTATGTGTTTTTTGACCGGAAAATTCAATCAAGCCGCAAGGGTCGCGAAGTAATCCTGTATGCAGTATTGTTGTTTTTGATCTGCGCCCTGTTGCTGTTTGTATCTACCCTCGCATTGGTATATGGCTATGAATGGCTGAAAGCGGCCCCTGACTCCGTTTCCGATAGTGCTACCGCATGAAAACACGTTCGCTACTGATATTATTATTGCTGCTGGTATCACTGATACCTCTTTATTTTTTGCAAAAGCTCCTGCAGCGCTGGTTGGAGCCCCGCCGGTCGCTGGGCCGGCTGATGCTTTACCTGCTCATCGTGCTGGCCCTGGTCTTTGGTTACACTTTTTTGCTGGTATGGCTGGCAGGCAAGCTATTTCCGCATGCTTAAACAGAACTTCTTATTTTTACCGTCACAAAATCAACAGCAATGGCTAACAACTTACTGAAAGGTAAAAAGGGTATTATTTTCGGCGCTCTGGACGAAAAGTCCATTGCCTGGAAGACCGCATTGAAATGTTATGAAGAAGGTGCGCAGATCGTGCTCACCAACGCCCCCGTGGCACTTCGCATGGGTGAGATCAATAAGCTGGCAGAAGCATGTGGCAATGCTCCGGTAATAGGAGCTGATGTGACCAATATGGATGATCTCAAAAATCTTTTTGAAAAATCTGTAGAGTATTTTGGCGGCAAGATCGACTTTGTGCTGCATTCTATTGGCATGAGCCTTAATGTGCGTAAGGGGAAACATTATACAGACCTCAATTACGAGTGGAACCAGAAAACACTGGATATTTCTGCCATGAGCCTGCACCGCGTATTGCGTACTGCCTGGGATATGGATGCCATCAATGAATGGGGTAGTGTAGTGGCGCTCACTTACATTGCAGCACAACGGGTATTTCCTGACTACAATGAAATGGCTGATGCCAAATCTCTGCTGGAAAGTGTGACACGCAGCTTTGGCTACCATTATGGTGCTAAGCGCAAAGTGCGTGTAAATACTATTTCCCAATCACCCACCCGCACCACTGCCGGCAGCGGTGTGAAAGGGTTTGACGGCTTTATCAATTATGCAGAGGCTATGAGCCCGTTGGGCAATGCCTCGGCCGAAGATTGTGCTTCCTACTGCGTGATGATGTTTAGCGATATGACACGCATGGTCACCATGCAAAACCTGTTTCACGACGGAGGATTCAGCTTTACCGGTGTAACACAGGAAGTAATTGACAAAATGAGCAGCTGATATATAGTTTAACTATAAAGCAAAAGCCTCTGCACAGCAGAGGCTTTTGCTTTATCAAGGATTTTGTTGCCGTTGCCGGCAGGTGGTGTCAGTACTCGTCTTCGTTAAACAGGAAGTCGTCCTGTGTTGGATAATCAGGCCAGATGTCTTCAATAGTCTCGTATACATCGCCTTCATCTTCCAACTCCTGCAGGTTTTCGACTACTTCGATAGGTGCGCCGGAACGGATTGAATAGTCAATCAATTCGTCCTTGGTAGCCGGCCAGGGAGCATCTTCCAGATACGAAGCTAATTCTAAGGTCCAAAACATCTTCTCAGGGTTTTATTTTATTAAGAGAATCAGGCAAAAAAGCCGGGGCGGAATACCCCAAATTTTCCGCAAATGTAATTGTATTAACGAATTTTCCAAATCCTTAGTTGCGCGGACGTTTTTGAAGATTTTCTTAAAGATTTTGCCCTTGAGGCTGAATGAGTTTTGCTGCCGGGCCGGTTTTATGGATATTTGAACAATTAAATCAATACCGCCGGCATGATTACAGGCAAGGATATTTATAAACGGTATGGCACTGTCGAGGTGCTCAAGGGAGTGGATATTTCGATCGGTAAAGCAGAGGTGGTGTCTATTGTGGGGCCGTCCGGCTCCGGAAAAAGTACCCTATTGCATATTCTGGGCACGCTTGATCAGGCCGACAAAGGCTCGGTGACAATGAATGGGCAGCTGATCTCGGCGCTTGGCGGTAACAAGCTGGCGGCATTTCGTAACCGGCATATCGGCTTCGTATTCCAGTTTCACCACCTGTTGCCCGAGTTTACAGCACTGGAAAATGTGTGTATCCCCGGCTGGCTGGCCGGCCGGCGCAAGGGTGAGGTGAAAACAGCTGCCGCAGAATTGCTGGCCATGCTGGGGCTGCAGCACCGTATCGACAACAAACCCAATCAGCTCAGTGGTGGGGAACAGCAGCGGGTGGCGGTAGCCAGGGCGCTGATCAATAAGCCGTCGATTGTCTTTGCAGATGAGCCTACCGGTAATCTCGATTCTGCCAATGCACGGGAACTGCATCAGCTGTTTTTTGACCTGCGCAGCAGGTTTGAGCAAACGTTCCTGATCGTCACACACAACGAGGAACTGGCCCAGCTCAGCGACCGTATTTTGCATATGCGCGACGGCAGGATCGTGGAAAATGTGGCAGTAAATTAAACACTATACCCGGGGCCGCCAGGGAATCTCTTCGGCTTTCAGCAGCATACCGGCATAGCGGCCCAGCACAAACAGGTAATCGCTCAGCCGGTTCAGGTATTTGAGAATGATATTATCCACCTCCTGGTCTTCCATTTCCAGCCGCACAATACATCTTTCTGCCCGGCGGCATACACAGCGGGCTACATGCAGTTGAGATACGGTGACATGACCTCCGGGTAAAATAAAATGCTTCATGGGAGGCAGCGTCTCATTCATCCGGTCTATTTCTTTTTCAAGCAGGGTGATGTCTTCTTCTTTCAGGTCGGGAATACGCATACGCGGCTCCTTTACAGGATCGCAGGCCAGCGCCGAGCCAATCGTGAACAGCCGGTCCTGCACTTCGCGCAGCAACTGTCGTCCGCCTTCATCGGTCAGCATATCGAGGCAAAGACCAAGATGTGAGTTCAATTCATCAACAGTGCCATAGGCTTCGATGCGCAAATGGCTTTTGGGAACCTTTGTACCGCCAATAAGCGAAGTAGTGCCCTTATCGCCTGTGCGGGTATATATTTTCATTGCCATAAAAGGCCGGGTTTACATGATTATTCTTCGGGTTTACTGTGCCACCGGCGTGCCAGCCAGGTAAAGCAGCAGATCATGTATAAAAATACGAACAATAAATTGAGCTGCATGATCAGCTCTTTATGATTGGATATCCAGTAGCCCACCGGAAACCGGGCTTCGTTTAACTGGCTCACATCTTCATTCATGGTGGCGATAAGGCGGTGATGTTCATAATTGCTGGAAATAAGAAATGAGATGATCGGCAAAACAAAGGGAAGGCCATAGACCTGCCAGCAAAGCAATACACCCGAGACGGTTTTGGAACCCGTATCGCTCAGTGTAACCAGGTAACCCGTGGCAGTAATGATCAGGAATACGACCAGCATTGCCTGACTCACCGTATCGCCTTCGTGTGAGGAGGCAGCCAGCAACGCAAATAAAATACACCATACTACTGTACCCACCACACTGATCAAAAACACGCGACGTGAAAAAAAGCGATACGTGATCAGCAAAAGGGCCGCCGAAAGAGCAAAGTATAAAAGGATGGTAAGCTGTTCCTGCCAGAAACTGCTGTTTGATTGCTCGAGGTAACATTCATCGACGAGCGAAAGTACCCGCCTTATTTCACCAGCTGAGAAGAAGGGCTTTTCAGGAAATCCGCTACCCGCATACGGCGACTGTGCCAACCGCTGCGTTACGCTAAAAAGAGAATCCTTAAATACCCAGCCGACCATGGTGTCGGGATGCATATCCTGCTTTACCGAATACTTTTGCGAGATGGCCAGTACCTGTTGCAAAATGGACATAATGGAATCTCTCTTGCCCCCGGCCAGCCAGTTGTTGATAATGACAGAGCGCTCGGTTGCCTTTAAAAATGCCGGGTAATCGCTTAAGTCAAGTTCGGTGTTGCAGTAATAACGATAGCTGAATGCCCCTGGTTCCCGTATTACTTTTAAAGCACGTTTATAAAGAAGCGAATCTTCCCTTATATAGTTATCATAAACGGCGTTAGTGTCGGGAGCACTGAATGCTTCTCCATGGCGCAAAGCCCGTTCATCGCAGCTATTGAGTTTGAAATAATCATTTTCTTCCTGCGGAACAAAGGCCAGTGCCAGGTTCAGTACATTGCTTTCATGTACCAGGGTTTGACGTGATACCAACTGGCGTACTTTGATGCGTGCACCCTGGTGATAGGAAAGAAAAAAACTACAGACGCCGATCAGTACGAGCACTACCAGCGAAAACTCAATGGCCAGGTGTTTTCGGCCAATAGCATAAAAACTTTTATACGCATTGTTGCGCAAATAAAAAATCAGCCACCCCACACAGACCAGCAGGCTGAAAAGAATGGAAAGGGTATATACCTGCCCGCTATTGATGCTGCTGATGGAATAATGCCTTTGTAATAACGAGTAGTCCAGGCTGAGATAGCCGGCCAGGCCAAAGAACAAATGAATCAGCAAAACGACAGCCAGTATCCAGGGCAGGCGCAGGTTCCAGATGAGCGGGTAGTGGGTGAGCAGGTATTGTTTGATCCGGTTTAGCATGGCAGGTGGTTAGGCGTCAAAAAAACGGCGTGAAGAAGTAGTGATGTCACGAAAATATTTTACGGGCAGCTGATGACGGGCCATCAGTTGCAATACTTCACTCAACCGGGTATCGTTGAAGTAAAGGATGAAGCTGCCGCCGTTGTACGAAAGCTGCTTCAGTGGCAGATCCCTGAAAATGGTCTGAAGCTCTTCGCGGCTGCAGTCGGCTTCCAGCTCTATGATCAGTTCAGTGGCTGCAAGATTTTTATCAGGAACGGGGCTCGTATAATCCTGCAGGCGGGCCTTACCCTGTTTGAGGAAGATTACCAGTTGTGATACTTTTTCCACCTCATACAATTGCTGGGAACTAAGGATAACGGCCATCGGCCTGCTGGCAGATTGTGCCAGGTAGCGCAGGTCTTCCAGTATGATCTGCTGAGCCAGTACATCGAGGTTGGCCAGTGGTTCGTCGAGCAACAGTAATTCCGGCTTACGCAGCAAGGTACGAGCCAGTTCAAAACGCATTTTATAGCCAGATGAGATACGTTTCCAGCTATATTGCCGGAAAGGCCGCAGGCCCATGCGGGCGCAGATCATCTCGGTGCGCAAAACATTTTCCTGTCCTTTAAAACCATAACTGGCAGCCGTAAACTGCAGATTGTCCATCAGCGATCCATACCAGCTGGCAGGCCGCTGGGGAATAAAGGCCAGCCGGGTGCGCCGGTCATACTGATCGCGGATGCGGGCAGTGTTGCTGAACTGGTAACTGATAGAGCCTCCATCGGGATGCAGCTCGCCGTTGAGCAGCCGCAGCAGGGTGGTCTTACCGTTGCCGTTTTCGCCAACCAGTCCAATGATCTGGCCGGGATAAGCCGTGATATCAAGCGAAGAGAGGCTGAATGAACCATGCGCGTAGGTCTTATGGATCTGCTCAGCGATCAGTGCAGGCTTGCTCCGGTCGTGAATATGGGAAAGGCCTGCATTCTCTATTTGCTGCAGGAGGTCGCCGGCCTTTTGAGGCAGGTCAGTCAGTTGGCCTTTATCATACCAGTCGCAGAAATCGAGTGTACGTGCATACACTTCCATATTTTCGGTATCGATGGCTGCATCGAGCAATCGCCGGTAACCCAGGTGGCTGTCGCCATGATCAAAATAGCCCCGTATGTCGGCCAGTTGCCGGGAAAATGAAGGAGTGGTGGAAGTATTCATGGCAGGAATAAATAGTTTAACCCCATGCATATGCACAGGCATACAGGGGAATAATCAGAACAAAGTATCACTAATTCGCCGAAACCGGAAATGGGGATCAGACTTCTTTTTGAAGGGCGGCACGCTCATTTCGCTTGTCGCTTTCAATAACACCATCGCGCAGGCGTACCACGCGGCGGGCATGATTGGCAATATCTTCTTCGTGGGTTACGAGTACCACCGTATTGCCACCCGCATGAATATGTTCAAAGATATCCATGATCTCGTAAGAGGTGCGGGTGTCGAGGTTGCCGGTAGGCTCATCGGCCAGTATCAGGGAGGGATCATTGACCAGGGCACGGGCAATGGCTACACGCTGCGACTGACCACCACTCAGCTCATTGGGTTTGTGGTGTGAGCGGTCTGTAAGGCGAACCATATCCAGCACATGCAGCGCTTTTTCGGTACGTTGCTTCTTGGGTACGCCGGCATATACCAGTGGCAGGGCCACATTTTCCAGTGCGGTGAGGCGGGGTAGCAGGTGAAACTGCTGGAAGACGAAACCGATCTCCTTGTTGCGGACATCGGCCAGATCATTGGATTCCATTTTGCTCACATCCTTTCCGTTGAGCATATACTGACCGGAACTGGGTGTATCGAGACAGCCGATTATATTCATGAGCGTACTCTTGCCCGAGCCGGAAGGCCCCATGAGCGCGACGTAATCATTTTTTAAAATATCCAGTGCCACACCCTTGAGCACTTCCAGCTCATTTCTTCCAATGAAATAGCTTTTGCGGATATCCTTGAGCTGAATAATAGCAGACATATCAGGTGTTTGACTTTTGATGAGGGGCGATGCCCGCTATGATTATTTTTTGATCACTTTAGGAACAGTAAAAAAAGTATCGGTATGGGCCGGTGCATTGCGCAATGCCTGTTCGCGTGGCACGGAGCCCTTTACTTCATCTTCACGCAATACATTCACCTCGTCGCTCATAAATATAAGCGGCTCTACCTGGTCCAGGTCCAGTTCGTCGAGTTTTTCTACAAAATGGATCATCCGTTCCAGGTCACCCCTGATCTGCTCTTTCTCCCCGGTTGTAAAACGGAGGCGGGAGAGATGGGCCAGCTTGTCGATCATTGCTTCGGTCACTTCCATACGACAAATATAAACATCCTGACCTTTTTTTGTCCGGCATTTAGGATGACCGGACAGCGCCTAATTGGCCTTTGGGCAGGACACAAACAGCAACTTCTCAGTATCTTTGCGGCCCTGTGCCTGACAAACAGCACCGGAAATAGGAATATGTCAAACAAGAAAGAAAGAGTAATGAGTGGGATCCGGCCTACCGGCTTCCTGCACCTGGGGAATTATTTTGGTGCATTGCGCAATTATGTGCGGATGCAAAATGACTATGATTGCTATTTCATGGTAGCCGATTGGCACAGCCTGACCACTCACCCCGACACCTCACAGCTCAGAGGCAGCGTGATGCGGGTACTGGCAGAAAATATTGCGGCCGGCCTGGATCCCGAAAAGGCCTGCCTGTATACACAAAGCTCCGTTCCGGAAATTGCCGAACTGTACCTGTTGCTGAATATGCTGGCGTATAAGGGTGAGCTGGAAAAGACCACGACCTTCAAAGACAAAGTGCGGCTACAGCCCGAAAATGTGAATGCCGGCCTGCTGACCTATCCTGTACTGATGGCAGCAGATATACTCATTCACCGGGCACTCTATGTGCCGGTCGGAAAAGACCAGGAACAACACCTGGAGATGGCCCGCAATTATGTACAGCGTTTCAATCACCGCTATGGCCAGCTGTTTCCCGAACCTGCCGCCTTTAATTTTGGAGAAGACCTGCTGAAAGTGCCCAGCCTGGACGGCGCCGGTAAAATGAGTAAGAGTGAAAACCAGCTGGCCACACTCTACCTGGTAGATACCGACGATCAGATACGGACCAAGATCAAGAAAGCCAAGTCCGATAGCGGTCCTGCTGAACCCAACTCGGCCAAACCCGATTATATCGAAAACCTCTTCAGCCTGATGAGGTTGGTAAGTGCGGAAGAAGTGGTCAGCAAATTTGATGAGGACTACAATAAGGCCAGCATCCGCTATGGCGATATGAAGGCCCAGCTGGCAGACGATATGATCCGGTTTATCGCCCCCATCCGGGAGAAAGCCGAATCCATTTACAACGATGAGAAATATCTCAGGCAGGTAGTGGAAATGGGGGCTGAAAAAGCGCGTAAAAGTGCTGGCGAAACCATCCTGATGGTGCGGGAAGCGATGGGACTCAGGTATTTCTGAGCTCCTTAATACTGATACGCAACCAAACGGAAAGTTTTATATATTCATTTTTTTAAAACCTCAAAAATTACTCCACCCTGGGGGTGGCGGGATGGTATGGCAAAAGCAAAAAAACCAAAACACATAGCTGTAGCCGGTAATATCGGAGCGGGCAAAACCACATTGACAGAGATGCTCAGCAAACACTACAAGTGGATACCCAATTTTGAAGATGTCGATCACAATCCCTACCTCATGGATTTTTATGAGGACATGCCCCGCTGGAGTTTCAACCTGCAGATATACTTTCTGAACAGTCGTTTACAACAGCTGGTGGATATACAGAAAGGGACCGAGACCGTGATCCAGGATCGCACCATTTATGAGGATGCCAACATATTTGCGCCCAACCTGCATGAGATGGGGTTGATGAGCAAACGTGACTTCGATAACTATTTTCATTTTTTCCAGACTCTCAAAACGCTGGTACAACCTCCTGATCTGCTGATCTACCTCAGCGCATCTGTACCTACGCTGGTGGGACAGATACAGAAGCGCGGCAGGGAGTACGAAGAAAATATTCGCCTGGATTATCTCAAACGCCTCAACGAATATTACAACAAATGGATTGATGCGTACAAGGAAGGTCCGCTGCTGGTGATCAATGTCGACAAAAACAAGTTTGCAGAAAAAGAAGAAGACCTGGGCGAAATCATCAGTAAGGTCGACAGCCAGCTTTATGGGTTGTTTTAAAATAGCAGCAATTTTATGCGTTTCCTGTTGATCAGTATAACCTTACTGGTGTGTATAGCTGTGCATGCACAAAAAGATACGGCAAAGATCATAACCGATACGGTCAGACTCAATGAAGCACCGCAGAACCCCGACAAAAAAACGGCCCGGGTGACGGTACAATCAGGTACCGGCTGGAAACAACGCGGCAATAGCTGGAGTGACCGCTGGCTTACGCACGTAGAAAAACAGTCGCTGGTGATTGGTGATAAGCTATTGAAGACAGACAGTACAAAGCGTATCTACAAAGCCTTTATTGAATTTACGATCAACGAAGACGGAACGTTGCGCGATCTTAAAGTGACCTGCTCACCAGCCCATGCTTTTGTACAGCGTGAGTGCGAAAAGATTGCCCGTACCATGCCGGCACATAAGCCAGAATACCGCAATGGCAAATATGTGCGCCCCCGCATCTATCAGCCGGTAGAGATCAAGGTTAATTATTGATTGTTTTGTAAATTTCAGGTAATGTTTTCCTTTTTTGGCCAGCTGACTGCCAGGTCTGTGAGGCTAACACAAAAAGTATTGCCATGAAATTTCAGCATTTACTTACTTCAATTGTTGCCGTGTTTGCCGGTATGCTCGTATCGGCGCAGGAGGCTGAGAATGTTTTCACAAAAGTAGAAATCGGGGCAAATACTGATCGCCGGAAATGGGTGGCCCATATCCGGAAGGGTACCCAGTTGCCAGACTCCGTGATACAGGCAATTCCCGATGGACAATACAAAGTGAAAGTGCAGTTCGTGATCAATCAGCATGGAGATATGGGGCAATTAAAATTGCTGGAAGATCCCGGTTATGGACTTGGTCAGCGGGGACTACAGCTTGTGAGCCAGTATCCTGACCGCTGGACTCCTGCCAGTCAATGCGGCCGTAGCGTAAAAGCATATAAGCAGGAAGTAATTGTGTATGAAATAAAAAAACCGGTTGTTGATAACAACAACCGGTGAATATATGAAAACCGTCCTCCTTGGTTTGTGTCACACAAACCAAGGAGATGATGATGTCACACAAACCAAGGGATGATGATGTCACACAAACCAAGGGATGATGATGTCACACAAACCAAAGGAGATGATGATGTCACACAAACCAAGGAGATGATGATGTCACACAAACCAAGGAGATGATGATGTCACACAAACCAAGGAGATGATGATGTCACACAAACCAAGGAGATGATGATGTCACACAAACCAAGGGATGATAATGTCACATAAACCAGGGAAACATTAATCAACCTTTGGCGCAGCGTCCAGTATCTCCTGGTTTACACCGGACGCATATTTTTCAAAATTCTTTACAAAGAGGCCAGCCAGGTATTTGGCTTTTTCATCGTACGCGTTTTTGTCGGCCCAGGTATTGCGTGGGTTAAGTACTTCGGCAGGCACACCCGGACAGTTTACGGGGATGGCCATACCAAAACGTTCGTGCTGTACAAACTCCACATCATCCAGCTGACCGTTCAATGCAGCGCTGATCATGGCCCGTGTATATTTCAATTTCATACGACTGCCTTCGCCATAAGGACCACCGGTCCAGCCGGTATTGATCATCCACACTTTTACATCATTATCCATCATCTTGCGGCCCAGCATGGAGGCATATTTGCCCGGGTGCAGTGGCAGGAAGGGGGCGCCAAAGCAGGCACTGAAAGTGGATTTGGGTTCTGTGACCCCGGCTTCTGTACCGGCTACCTTGGCTGTATAGCCACTGATGAACTGGTACATGGCCTGGCCGGCATTAAGACGGGCAATGGGAGGCAATACGCCAAACGCATCGCAGGTAAGGAAAAAGATATTGCGGGGCAGGCTGCCTGTAGAAGGCTCGGCAGCATTGCTGATAAAATGCAGGGGGTAAGAGACACGGGTATTTTCCGTAATGGCGGCATCATCAAAATTGATGCGGTTGGTGCCGGGGAAGAATTGGGTGTTTTCTACCAGTGCACCTGGGCGGATCGCATGAAATATCTCGGGCTCTTTCTCTTCGGACAGATTAATTGTTTTTGCATAGCAGCCCCCTTCAAAATTGAAGATGTTGTCGTTTGTCCAGCCATGTTCATCATCGCCTATAAGCTGACGTGCAGGATCGGCGCTGAGAGTGGTCTTGCCCGTACCGCTCAGGCCAAAGAAAACGGCGGTATCACCTTCTGCGCCTTTATTGGCACTGCAGTGCATGCTCAGCACATTTCTTTCCTGTGGCAGCAGGTAGTTGAGAATAGTGAAAATGCCTTTCTTGATCTCTCCGGTATAACCGGAGCCGGCGATCAGAATGGTCTTATGTTTAAATGAAATGATGGCTGCATTGCCCTGGCGTGTACCACATACCTGCGGGTCCAGTTGGAGGGTGGGTGCAGAATAAATATGCCATTCGGGTTTGAATGTTTCCAGTTCCTCTTCTTCGGGTCTGATAAACATGTTGTAGGCAAACAGGTTGTTGGCCGGCTTTTCATTTACCACGCGTATACGCAGGCGGTAACGCGGATCGGCACAGGCATAACAATCGCGCACCCACAGCTCGCTGCGACTGTTGAGGTGATCGGTAACCTGTTTGTGAATGATATTATAGTAAGCGGGATCAATAGGCAGATTGAATTCATTCCAGTGGATCGTGGCGGCAGTGAGTTCATCTTTTACAATGAACTTGTCTTTGGGCGAACGACCGGTAAACTCACCGGTAAGGATCACCAGGGCTCCAGAATCGTTCAGCTCACCTTCACCGCGGCGCAGTGTGGCCTGTACCAGTTCGTCGGGCGTGCATTGATAGTACACATGGTCTGCATGAAGAATACCTGAAAGCTCAAGATTGGTGGGAGACAGGACGGTTAACGTAGTAGACATAGAAGCAAGCAATTTGATAAGACACAAAGGTAAATCACAAAATCCGGTAAATACAAACGAGTGTTAGCGCTACACATTAGAAAACGTTTCGGGAAAAGGTATTATTATTTAAAAAATCTATAAAAAGATTGATTTTTTAAAATTTTTCTAAAATCCTCCCTTTTATCGTTCGACGAATTCCATTTTCCTGCTTTCGGTCGATTTTTATCCGTCGGGGTATCAGTGCCGGCTGCAGCAAATAAATTGTTACCATTGCAAAGTCAAATTCAATTCTTTACCTCATTGAGAGATAGTGTCACATGAAAAATTTACCCATTAATTCCCAGCTTTTTGTGAAGAACAGGGCTCGTTTTGCCGCCCGTATGCCCAAAAACTCGATCGCCATTTTCCTGAGCAACGATGAAGTGCCCAGCAATGGCGATGCCCTGTATAAATTCAAACAAAACAGCGATCTCTACTGGCTTTCGGGGGTCGTGCAGGAAGATTCGATGGTGATCCTTTTTCCTGATAATCCTGATCCCAAATACCGGGAAGTGCTGGTGCTGGTACGTCCCAATGAGCTGAAAGAAAAATGGGATGGCAAGCGCCTGCGTGCCGATGAGGCCCGGGCCGCCAGCGGCATTCAGACCATCGTGTGGGCCGATAGCCTGGAAGCTCCGCTGCAAACATGGATTCACCTGGCAGAAACGCTGGTATTGCCCAGCAATGAAAATGACCGTAAAGCCAGCCAGATCCGCACACGCGATTACCGGTTTGTGGATGAAATGAAACAACGTTATCCCCTGCATAAGTTTGAACGGGCTGCACGCATCATGCGCGATCTGCGGGCCATAAAAACGCCGTATGAGATCGAAGTAATGCAGCAGGCAATAGACATCACAGAAAATGCATTCAGAAGACTGCTGCGCTTTATCAAACCCGGCGTGAAGGAGTATGAGATCGAAGCCGAGATCGTGCATTCATTCCTGATGCAACGGGCTACCGGTGCTGCCTACAACAGCATTATCGCGAGCGGTGACCGGGCACGCACACTGCATTATGTTTTCAATAACCAGGAGTGTAAGGATGGCGAGCTGGTGCTGATGGATTTTGGTGCCGAATATGGCGGCTATTGCGCCGACCTTACCCGTACCGTACCGGTAAATGGAAAGTTTACCGCCCGCCAGAAGGCAGTATATAATGCCTGTCTTCATTTGCACAATTATGCAAAAAGCATTCTCAAACCAGGTATCAGTATTGTGGACTATACCGAAAAAGTAGGAGAGGAAGCTACCAAACAGTTTCTGAAACTGGGTCTTATCAGCAAAGCCGATGTGAAGAATGAAGACCGCGACAACCGCGCTTACCGCAAATACCTGTATCATGGTATTTCCCACCATCTCGGTATTGATGTACATGACCTGGGTACGCGTACTGAGCCGATCACTGCCGGCATGGTATTTACCATAGAGCCGGGCATTTATATTGAAGAAGAAAAAATGGGTATCCGGATCGAAAACAATTTCTGGATCACCCGCACCGGCAATAAGGACCTGATGAAAAATATTCCTATCACTGCAGAAGAGATCGAACGCCTGATGGCTGCCCGTTAAAATGCAGCTGTCATAGCAAGCGCTTTTGCCATGAGTTGCCTACTTTTGAACCCAACTTATACGTACAGATACACATGAAGCAAATCCCCAATCTTTTTACGCTGCTCAACCTGGTGTTTGGCTGCCTGGCTATCGTGAGCACACTGCAAAACGGAATCAGTTCATACGCCACCCCCGAAGGCCAGCAGCTGATTGATATGCCGGAGCGTATCTGGATGGCTTCCCTGTTTATCGGGCTGGCTGCCGTAGTAGACTTCCTGGATGGCTTTGTGGCCCGGCTCTTCAAAGCCACTTCAGAAATGGGCAAACAACTGGATTCGCTGGCCGATGTGGTGAGCTTTGGTGTGGCACCCGGTATGATCCTGTACCAGCTGCTGCGTCTCAGCTTTGCCCAGTCACCCGCTGGTCTCGATACACCCATGATCTGGCTGGCCATTGCATTTATACTGCCTGCCGCCGCCGCCTGGCGCCTGGCCAAATTCAATCTCGATACAGAACAGACCTATCATTTCAAAGGAGTGCCCACACCTGCCGCCGGATTGCTGGTCGCTTCATTTCCGCTCATATACTGGAATATCGGTGAACCCTGGGCCCGCGAGCTGCTGCTCAATAAATGGGTACTGATCGGGGTGATACTGGGCCTGTCTTTTCTCATGGTATCTTCTATTCCCATGATGAGCCTGAAGTTCAAAGATTTCAGCCTGCAAAACAACCTGCCCAAACTGATCATACTGGCTATAGCCGTGGCAGCGATATTATTTTTGAGCTGGCTGGCCGTTCCGGTCATTTTCGTCGCCTACGTTTTGGTATCTTTGGCGCTCAAAAAGAAACTAGCATGACATATACAGTACAGATAAAAGTGATGCCGTTGAAAGACCTGCTGGATCCTCAGGGTAAGGCTGTGATGGGTGGCTTGCAAAACCTGGGTCTCAATGGAGTATCAGATGTACGGGTAGGGAAGAACATTACCCTGCAGGTAGATGCTGCTTCGCCTGAAGCGGCTCAGCAGATTGCCGAAGAAGCCAGCAAAAAATTACTGGCCAACCCGGTAATGGAATATTTTGAAGTATCGGTCAACTAATACTGACCTGCGGAAACACTGGCCGTGCCAGCATACCAATGCCCATGCTTTATCTGGTTCCCACACCCATCGGCAATCTGAAAGATATCACCCTGCGTGCACTGGAGGTACTGAAGGAGGTAGATCTTATACTTGCCGAAGACACCCGTACCAGCGGTCATCTGCTGGCGCATTACCAGATCACCCGGCCATTATCACCCTATCATCAGCACAACGAGCACCGGGTACTGCAACACCTGGTAAGCCAGTTGCTGGAAGGCAAAAAAATGGCACTTGTGACCGATGCCGGCACACCCGGTATCTCTGATCCCGCTTTTTTGCTGGTACGCGAATGCGTAAAAACAGGTATTAAAGTAGAATGCCTGCCGGGAGCAACAGCTTTTGTTCCCGCTCTCGTCAATAGCGGCATACCCGGCAACCGTTTTTGCTTTGAAGGTTTTCTGCCGCAGAAAAAAGGACGCCACACCCTGCTCACCCGCCTGGCCGAAGAAGACCGCACGATCATTTTCTACGAATCCCCAATGCGCCTGGTCAAAACACTCGAAGAATTTATCGGGTACTTTGGTGCCGACCGGCAATGCAGTGTCAGCCGCGAACTGACCAAAATGTATGAAGAAAACAAACGGGGAACCCTCGCAGAACTGGCACAGTATTTTGGCGAAAAGCCTGTAAAGGGCGAAATCGTGATAGTACTGGCCGGTAAAGAGAAATGATAATTTATTTTTAAAATCCCCGTCCTCTGTTCATTTAGCAGCTGCAGGCAACAATTTTGCAGAAGAGCTTAAAATAATCTGTTATGAACAAATTTTTGATCCTGTTGACATTGCTGACAGGCCTGCTGACCACTACCACCACCCAGGCCCAGATCAGGGAGATTCCCAAAGCCGTAGAAGAAACGTTTACCAATCAGTATAAGGGTGCCACCAGTGTGGAATACAAAGACCAACTGGTGCGGGTAGATGTGCATTTTGAACTGGAGGGTGAGCAAATGATTGCTTCGTACAGCAACAAAGGAGTATGGAAAGAAACCCAAAAAGCCTGGGAGTTTGAAAAGCTGCCACAGGAAGTAAAAGATGGCTTTGACAAAAGTAAGTTTGCCGACAGAGATGTAGATGAAACCGTGATGATCTACCTGCCCGGCGGCACAGAGCAATACCGGATACTGGCCAAAAAGAACAACGTGGAGAAAAAGTATCTGTTCTTTAATCCCAAAGGACGCCTGCTGCGGACCAGTATCACGCTGTAAAATCAAAGGAAACCCCGAAAAGCGCAATGCCCTGCATTGCGCTTTTTTTTATGATCGGGCATGCCGGCGATCATTTTTTCTTTTCATAAAGCCAGCATTTCCCGAAATTTATCCTTTGTTCATCGTAAATAAACAAGGCATCTCATGAGAAGATTCTCTTTCCTGCTGGCAGTTATGGCCGCCGGCATGTTGGTTAAAGCTCAGCCAGACCGCTGGCAACAAAAGGTGAAATACGTCATGGATATTGACATGAACGTGACCACCAACCAGTTTACCGGCAAACAAAAACTGGAATACTGGAACAACTCGCCAGACACACTGAAGCGCGTTTTTTATCATTTGTATTTTAATGCATTCCAGCCGGGCAGCATGATGGATACCCGCAGCCGCCGGCAGGGTACCATCCAGGTAGGCCGTGGAGCAGACTGGGATGGCCGTGTCAAAGACCGTATCCAGAAACTGCAACCCGATGAGATCGGGTATCAAAAGATCCTTTCATTGAAAATGAACGGACGCCCGCAGAAATACGAAGTGCTGGAGACCATCCTGGAGGTTACGCTCGATAAGCCGATCCTGCCACGCACCAAAGCTGTATTTGATATGGATTTTGAAGCGCAGGTGCCCTTGCAGATCCGCCGTAGCGGCCGCGACAACCCCGGTACCAAAGTGCGTTACTCCATGAGCCAGTGGTATCCCAAGATGTGCGAGTATGATTATGATGGCTGGCATCCCACACCTTATATCGGACGTGAGTTCTATGGTGTATGGGGCGACTTCGACGTGAATATCAAAATTGATAAAAACTATATCCTGGGTGGTACCGGCTATCTGCAAAATGCTGCACAGATCGGTTACGGATATGAAGCACCCGGAACAAAAGTGACAAGGCCGGCGGGTGACAAGCTGACCTGGAAATTCGTAGCACCCGGTGTGCACGATTTCATGTGGGCAGCCGATCCCGAGTATATCCACAAAACCCGCAAGGTGAGTCCTGATGTAACGCTTCACCTGCTCTATAAGTCAGGCGCTACCAATGCCAGGGCATGGGAAAAGATCCTGGATGATGCAGAAAAGGCATTTCCCTACATCGAAAAAACATTCGGCGTTTATCCCTACAAGCAGTATTCATTTGTACATGGTGGCGATGGTGGTATGGAATATCCCATGTCTACCCTGCTGGCCAGCCCCGGCGCCTGGCTGCACGAATGGATGCACAACTGGTACCAGGGACTTTTGGGTACCAATGAATCATTATACGCCTGGATGGATGAAGGATTTACCAGCTATGCAGATGACCGCATTTCTGCATTCCTTAGCGACAAAACCACCGGCTTTATACACGATGGCAGCTATCGTGGTTATTTCTCGCTTGTAAAGAGTGGCAAGGAAGAACCGCTTACCACGCATGCCGATCACTTCAATACCAATTTTGCCTACAGCGCTGCTGCCTATTCAAAAGGGGCCGTATTCCTCGAGCAACTGGGTTATATCGTAGGTGCGCAGGTAAGAGATAAAATACTACTGGATTATTATCGTCAGTGGCGGTTCAAACATCCCAATGTGGATGATTTTATCCGTATTGCCGAGAAGAACAGTGATATTGAACTGGACTGGTATAAAGAATACTGGGTAAATGGTACCCGCACTATTGATTATGCCTTTGACAGCCTGTGGGAAGAAGGAGGCAAGTCAATGATACGCGTAAAACGTGTGGGACTGATGCCAATGCCGGTTGACCTGCAGCTGACCTTCCGCGATGGCAGCTCAGAAATGCACTACATACCACTCGATCTTATGTATGGCGCCAAGCCGGCAGAAGATACCATCAAACGCAAAGTGTATCCTGCCTGGAAATGGACCAGTGAAACGTATGTAATTGAATCTGACCGTCGCATTGGCGATATAGTGCTAGCCGAGATTGATCCCAGTCAGCGTATGGCGGATACAGAACGGCAGAACAACAAACTCAAATTGCAATAGACCCGGACTTTTCGGGTGAATAATTAAAAAAGCCATCCTGCATAGCGGGATGGCTTTTTTAATTTGATTAGGGCCCTCGCCTTATGATCACGAAGTGCGAAGGAATAGTTTAACGGTTAACGGTAGGTTTAAGTAGAACTTCCGATTCTTGTACGAAACTAGTGGGTTTGCATGGGGTAGGGAATACCACTTTAGTGGTATTTTTATACCCTTTTGTAACCCTTCGGGAAGTTATTATCTGCCAAAATATTTGTTAACGGCTTCGATCCTGTTGGTCACATGAAGTTTTTCGTAAATATGATAAACATGTTTACGGACCGTTTCGGGGCTGATGAACAACTCTGCAGCTATTTCCTTGTACATCAGTCCTTTACTAAGTTGTTCCAGGATTTCTTTTTCGCGGTTGGAGAGGCCGTCCAGGGCTTCTGTTTCGGAACTGGCAGCGGGTTTGCTTTGAAAGGCAGCGACTACCTTGCGGGCAATCTGGCTGCTCATGGGCGCACCCCCCTGATAAAGTTCCCTGATGGCTCCCAGCAGGCGGGCCGGAGCGGTCTTTTTGAGAATATAGCCACTGGCGCCGGCGCTGAGTGCCTGAAAAATCTTTTCATCTTCTTCATACACCGTACACATCATAAAATTGGTAGCGGGTACCTGTTGTTTAAGTATACGCACACAATCAATACCGCTTTCTTCTGTACCCAAGTTGATGTCCATCAACACTACATCTGGTTGAAGGTCAGGTATTTGTCGTATAGCCTCTTCGGCCGTTCCGATAGTGCCTACACATTCATAGCCTTCTGACATGCTGATGATCTCCTCCAGCGCGTTGCGCAGATCCCTGTTGTCATCCACAATACATACCGAGATATCTTTCATACTGCAAAGTTGGCCCAAGCGGGGCAATAAGCCAATACCACTAAGCGGTAATTCATTTAGCGGGGTACATAAATAATATACTTATCCTGGAAAAAAGGCTCTTTAAACAGGTCGCTTATCGGAAGTTGACGGGGGCGTGTGCCGCTTTCCTGGATTTCAGCAGCCAGGTCGCCGCCCTTGAGACAGATCAGGCCGGGCACCGGCAACTCGCTGCCTGCCGGCTGTTCTTTCTGCAAAAGAGGCCGGCTCCAGCGCCACAGGTCTTTTAAAGGAGCCACGGCACGTGATACTACAAAATTGAAACGACGGTTTTTGATGTCTTCTACCCGGCTATGCTGTGTAGTAATGTTTTTAAGCTGGAGAGCTTCCGAAACAGCATCTATCACTTTCAGCTTTTTGGCGATGCTGTCGACGAGATGAAATTTTACCTCCGGAAAAAAGATGGCGAGGGGTACACCCGGAAAACCACCGCCGGTACCCAGATCAAGGATCTCCATACCCGGCTCAAACGGAAAGCTGGCCGCAATGCTCAGCGAATGAAGTACGTGCCGTTCATAAAGACTGTCGATGTCCTTACGCGATACCACATTGATCTTTTCATTCCATTCGGCATACAGCGGTCCCAGGCCGCCCATCTGGGTCAGTTGTGTGGGAGTGAAGTCAGAAAAATACCGTAGTAGGGGCTCCAGCTGAGGGTTGCTGCCTGCGTTTAACTCCATTGTTTACCAGGTTTGCGCCAAAGGGCAGGGGCAAAGATCAGATAATAAAAGAACATCCACAGATCAAGCAGGGGATACCAGCGCCAGAGATCGCCTTCACCCATTTTTTTCATGGATTTATAAAAAACAAAACCCTGTATCAGCAGGCGCGCACCAAATACCGCGAGCGCCCAGCGCCAGTCAAAAAAGATGATGCTGGCAGCCAGCAGCGGATAGAAAAGAAACTGCGTGGTAAAATAAAGTCCCAGCAAAAACTTGTGACGTGGTTTATAATACTTGGCCGTGGTGTAATGCCGTGATTTCTGCCGCAGCCATCCTTTCCAGGTGGTTTTGGGAATGGAGCGGGTAACCGATTCGGGATCCAGGATCACCGCTGTATTGGCGCGGTTGGCTACCTTATTGATAAAAAGATCATCATCGCCACTGGGTATATGATTGATGGATGAAAAACCCTTGTTGCGAAAGAAGAGTTGTTTTTTGTAAGACAGATTTCTGCCAACACCCATATAGGGAATACCTGCCAGCGCATAAGAGAGGTACTGCAGGGCGGTATGAAATGTTTCAAACCGGATGAGCTTATTGAGTACTCCTGATTTTTTGTGATAGGCGCCATAACCCAGTACGATCTCTGTGTCATCATCGTATGCGTCCTGCATTTTCTGGATCCAGTTTTCACTGGCCGGCACACAGTCGGCATCGGTCAGTAGCAGGATCTCGTGTTTGGACTCACGTATGCCGATCGAAAGCGGATATTTTTTTCCGGAAATAAGTTTGGCTTCCTGTGTCAGTTCCACCACGTTGAGCGACTTGAACGTTTTTTTCAGCTCCTGCAAAATGTATTTGGAGTCATCTACAGAATTGTCGTTGACAGTTACCACTTCAAACGTACTGTGGTATTGCTGCACCAGTACACCGGGCAGGTTGCGGGCCAGGTTTTCGTCTTCGTCGCGTGCACAGATGATCACCGATACCGGATGCTGCTGACTGCGTAATTTGGGTTTTTGTGTAAAAAAAGCGATGCGGCTGAAAAAGAAAAGGTAGTAGAAAAGTTGTATAACCGTAACGGCACAAAAGGAATAGAAAACGACCTCACTCCAGTTAATTGGTGGCATGGCGCGAAGATATGAAGGAAAGGTATAAAGAGTATAAAGGGTTTAAGGGGTATAAAGAGTATAAGAGCCACCCTTTATACTCTTTATACCTTTCTTTATCTTGCACCGCTATGGCCGCACTAACATTCGAATTACAGGCCCGCGATACGGGGTCAAAGGCAAGGGCCGGTATTATCCGGACAGATCATGGTGAGATACGGACCCCGATCTTTATGCCGGTGGGAACGGTAGGAAGTGTAAAAGCAGTGACCCAGCAGCAGTTGCGCCAGGATGTACAGGCTCAGATCATACTCGGCAATACCTACCATTTGTACCTGCGCCCCGGGCTGGAAGTGCTCGAAGCAGCCGGCGGTCTTCATCAGTTCAATGGCTGGCATGGCCCCATTCTTACAGACAGTGGCGGCTACCAGGTCTTTTCACTGGCCGGCACACGCAAGATCAAAGAGGAAGGGGTGACTTTTCAATCACATATCGATGGGTCCAAACACCTCTTTTCGCCGGAATATGTAATGGATATTCAACGGGTCATCGGCGGTGATATCATCATGGCTTTTGACGAATGTCCGCCCGGAGGAAGCGAATATGCCTATGCGCTGCAGTCAATGGAACTGACCCATCGCTGGCTCGACAGGTGTGTCACCCGTTTTACCGGCACGCCGGACAAATACGGCTATACGCAGAATCTCTTTCCAATTGTGCAGGGCGGTACGTTCAAAGATCTGCGGAAACGATCCTGTGAATATATCAGCTCCAAAAATGCAACCGGCAACGCTATTGGTGGTTTGAGCGTGGGTGAACCAGAGCCGGTGATGTATGAAATATGCGACTGGTGCTGCGATAATCTGCCCGATCAGAAGCCACGTTACCTGATGGGAGTGGGCACACCCTGGAATATCCTGGAGTGTATTGCCATGGGTGTCGATATGTTTGATTGTGTGATGCCCACGCGCAACGGACGCAATGGTATGCTATTTACCACAGCGGGAGTGATCAATATTGACAATAAAAAATGGGAATCGGACTTTTCACCCATCGATGCCGGTCTGCCCTGCGAGGTGAGTCAGTATTACAGCAAGGCCTATCTGCGTCATTTGATGAAATCAAAAGAAATCCTTGCGCTTACCCTGGCCAGTATTCATAACCTTGCTTTTTATCTCTGGCTGGTAGGTCAGGCACGCGAAAAGATCAGCCAGGGCGTATTTGCTTCCTGGAAAACGGAGATGGTCGAACGGCTCAAACAACGATTATAAAGTAAAAAGGCCATTGCGGATGGCAAACATCGCCAGTCCCACGCGCGATTGTACCTGCAGGCGCCTGAAGAGGTCATCGCGGTAGCCTTCCACGGTGCGGGGGCTCAGGTCCATTTCGGCAGCAATTTCCTTGTAGGTCATTTCTGTGCAGCAGTATTTAAGAAAGCGGATCTCTTTTTCGGAGAGTCCGGCAGTGCTGTTGCCGGTACCGGATACATCCTGTCCGGCCATATGATTCAGCACCCGCTGGCTGACCAGGTCATTCATATAAAATCCCTTGTCACGCACATCTTCCAGTGCCTGCCTGAAGATGGCAGGCTTGCTGTCTTTCAGGATATAACCTCTTGCACCGGCGCGGATCATATTGATGATGGCCACTTCGTTGTCCATCATGCTCAATACCAGTACACGGGTATCGGGCAGGTTGTCGCGTATCCATAAAGCGGTTTCGTGACCATCCATTTCGGGCATGGTAATGTCGAGGAGTACGATATCGGGAGCGGGATTGGTCTTCAGCTTTTCGATAAAATCTCTGCCATGATCTGCTTCAAAGATCACTTCAAATCCGGGGATTAAAGAAATAAGTTCGCCCAGTCCGCTGCGCAGCAGGCTGTGGTCATCTACCAGGGCCAGTTTGATAAGAGGTGTATCCATGGTTAGGTGTTGATCATTATTGTTACCAGAGTGCCATTGTCCGGCTCGCTTGTAATGTGCATTTGTCCGCCAATCATATTACAACGGCTGCGGAGGTTTTGGAGGCCGGCGCCGTTTTTTGCTTTTTCCATATCAAATCCACGGCCATTATCCTTTATGCGCATATGCAACTGGCGGTCGATGGGTTCGGCCGAAAAGTCAATGGCACTCGCCTGTGCGTGTTTGATGATATTGTTTACAATTTCCTGAATCATCCGGAAAAGAATGATGGATTTGTCTGCGCCCAGTGGCGGCAATGCGGAGGCCGTAGAAAAGGATACCTGGTATTGCCCGGTTTTTTCCAGGTCAGAAAACAGGCGTTCGGCTGCTTTGAGCCATCCGGCAGAGCGGATCACTTCACTATCCAGTGAGTGGCTGAGGTTGCGCAGGTCGGTGATGGCTTTTCCGAGCAGGTCATCGATACGCTGCAGCCGGTTTTCCTGATCGGGAGCCTCGATACCATTTACATTGATACGGGCCAGGCTTAATACCTGTCCGATATTGTCATGAATTTCCTTACTGATATTGTTGAAGGTCTGTTCCTGTATTTCCAGTTTGGAACGGAGGAGGGTCTGTTCAAACTGGATACTCATCCGTTCTTTTTCCAGCAATAATCTGTTTTTGCGGCGCAGGTATATCCGGAAAAGCAACACAGCAGCAGCGACCAGTAATAGAATAAACAGGCTGCTGCCAACTATTGAGATAATAAAGTCGACTTTCTCACTCGGCATAGGTAAAAAGCATAAATAAAGCAGGAATACATAAAAATGCTCATTACCTGTGGAATCAAATGATACACTTTCATTCCAAACAGGATAATGTCACGGGGTATCAGAAATTTTCTAAAGGTAATGCTAATTGAAGTTACCGGATAAAAAATGACCACGCCGATAGAAACCCACAATACAGGGAGCCAGTATTTTTCCAGTTGCCGGTCGTCGAGTTTGAAATATTCTACCAGGAATAAAAAAGCGAAGAAAGTACAAACAAAATTGCGGAGAGTACCGGGGTACCCGCCCGGGTCGCGGATAGATTCCAGGAAAGTAAAGTTGAGTATTACCAGAGCCAGGTAAATGCCAGTCACCCACAGCATGAGTTTCACCCGCGGTTTCATAAAAGGAATGCCGCTGTAAATAAGAAAAAACACTAATACCGTAATGGGGCGATAGACATTGTATATGTAGGAATTTTCGAAAGGAAAAAAATCGGGGATCAGTTCCTGTATAAAAACATAGGGCAGCAGGAAGGCCAGGGGTAAAAGGCTTCTGGTGGCTATCTCCTTGCGAAAGAGAATAGCCACCAGAGCCGAAACGCCAATAATGATATCATATAGTATGATGACTATCGACGCTACCAAACTGTTGCCGGTCATGGCAACGTCTTTCCGTCATTGAATGGGTTGATAGTACCGTCAGGATCCTGCAGACCGCCACCCAGATTGATCTCTTTGGGTAAGACAGCTGGTTTGCCGTCTTTATACGGCCAGATAATAGCGGTGATATGTCCCGCCTGTACAAATCCTTCGGGATACACGCCTTCGCAGATGCGGAACTCATCCGCATAGGGCTGAACAGCATTGATCCATTTGGAGAAAGCCGCTGAATCGTAACAGATGCAGTGGGTTTGGGTTTTCATGTCTACACCCAGGCTATTCATATAAGAAATGTACTGGGCAATCATAGCATTGGCTTGTGCTACGGGAATTGGTTGGCTTGCCATAATCAGATGGTTTTTTTACGGTTTGGAAATCTAAATTAATAATAATCAATATATTGATAACAATATTTCTACAATTTAACATTAAAATCAGGATTAGCTGACCGTCAAAAAACGGGGTCATTCCGGGTTGAAATCACCTTGACTTCTATCGCTTAATTGCCCAGCTTTGTGTCAGGGTCTTAAAAGAGACCATTAACCATTAGCCGTATCGTTTTTTTGAGGGCTTTTCCGGATGGCCCATTGTAAGCAGGATTCTTCCTGTGAGCAATGGGCTTTTTTAGTGCCGGGTTTTCGGGAGGTACGGGTTTTCTGCATCTATTAACGCACAATTTTCCATTTTCTTTTGTTAAGAAAAAATGAGATCGTGAATTACGGCTTCTTTTTTCACATTTCTTTCCCCGATAATTCTGTTACTTCGCAGCCCGGGAGCCGGGTGTTGACACTAAAGAACCCAGCCTGTTGAAAGCTGAATGGGGAAACTCGACTGGTACATATTGAAGAATTTTCTGATTACTTTCTTCTTCTGCATGATGTTGTTTATGGTCGTAGCCGTGGCCGTAGACAGCAGTGAAAAGGCAGACGATTTTGTAAAAACAGGTCTTTCCACCGGCAAGATCATTACCCAGTATTATTTTGGGTTTGTGCCTTTTATCTGGGGACTTTTATTTCCGCTTTTTGTATTTATCGCCGTTATCTTTTTTACCAGTCGCCTGGCTACCCGGTCAGAGATCATTGCCATACTGGCCAGTGGTACCAGCTACAACCGTATGCTGCGCCCTTACTTCATCGGTGCCCTGTTTCTGGGTACCCTGTTGTGGCTGGGCAACCGCTACCTGATTCCCCGGGCCAATGCTATCAGGAGTAATTTTCAGGCCAGCTATATCGACCGGGATGACCCTACCAAGAACCGCAGCTTCACTACCTGTATCAATTGTTTTTACCAGCGGGTTGATACCAACACCTATGTCGGCATCAAAAACTTTGATACCGCCAGCAAATCGGCTGGTAAATTTTTTCTCGAGCGTGTGAGCCACAACCAGGTAATATATAATGTGCGCAGCAATTATGTGCGCTGGGATACTGCACATAAAAAATGGCAGCTCATCAAAGCCGTGGAGCGATTTGTCGACAGCCTGGGTGAGCGCACCCAACTGCGCGACACACTGCTGCTGAGCATTCCCCTCAAACCCGAGGAGTTGCATAATGATGAATACATCAAGGACAAGCTGACCACCCCCGAGCTTTCTGCCTATATAGCCCGCGAAGAATTGCGGGGAAGGGAAGGACTGAGTGCGCTCAAGGTAGAGAAATACCGGCGCACAGCCACGCCTGCTGCCGTGATCCTGCTGACTCTTATCGGGGCGGTGATCGCCAGCCGCAAAACACGGGGAGGCAGCGGTATGCACCTGGCCATGGGTATCATCATTGCCGTATTGTTTATCCTGTCTGATCGCTTTTCTACCGTATTTGCCACCAAGGGCAATTTTCCACCTTTGCTGGCCGCCTGGTTGCCCAACCTGGTCTTTATCGCAGTGGCCTGGTATATGTACCGCAAAACACCCAAGTAAACTGCAGCGGTTTTGCCGGTATACTTCTGTACAGGTCCTTTCCGGGACCTCATGCAGGCTTCTGTCATCAATTTCCCATAAAGGCAGTTCTTATCATTTTCTAATTGAACATTCCGATCCAATTTTTTGTTACCCCAACGTGCATTAGCTACCTTTATCTCTTAATAATCACTGGAATTTTAAATCCGTTGTCATGGGTATAATTAAAGAAAGGTTTAAGGCCAAAGCTGACCAGCTTGGCGGTGAAATCAAGGAATTGCTCAAGGAACATGGTAATAAAGTGATCGGCGAAGTACAGTTGTCGCAGATCTATCAGGGAATGCGGGGCATTACCGGCCTGGTAAGTGAGACGTCCCTGCTCGATGCGCAGGAAGGCATCCGTTTCCGTGGTTATTCCATCGATGAGCTTCGTGAAAAGCTGCCCAAAGCCCCTGGCGGTACGGAGCCTTTGCCCGAAGGCCTTTTTTACCTGATGCTGATTGGTGAGTTGCCTACAGAAGAAGATGTGCAACACGTGACTTCTGTACTGCAGCGCCGCAGCCATGTACCCAATCATGTATTTCATTCCATCGAGGCACTGCCGCTCAGTACACACCCCATGACACAGTTTGTGGTCGCCATCATGGCGCTGCAGACCGAGAGCCAGTTTGCTAAAAAATATGCAGCCGGATTAAGCAAAAAGGATTACTGGGAGGCCGTGTTTGACGACTCCATGGATCTTATCGCCCGACTGCCGCGTATTGCCGCCTATATCTACCGCCGCAAATACAAATTCGGCGAACATATACAGCCCAATGGCCTGCTTGACTGGGCGGGCAACTTTGCCCACATGCTGGGCTTTGAAGACGATACCTTCAAAGAACTGATGCGTCTCTATATGACAATTCATGCAGACCATGAAGCGGGCAATGTATCGGCGCATACGACTCATCTGGTGGGTTCAGCGCTGAGCGACCCCTATCTCAGTTTTGCTGCAGGTATGAACGGTCTGGCAGGCCCCCTGCATGGCCTGGCTAACCAGGAGGTGATCAAATGGATATTTGACATGCAGGAGACGCTCAATACAGACAGCCCCAGCAAGGAAGAGATTGCCGAGTATGTAAAAAAGACACTCAGCGAGGGTAAAGTAGTACCCGGCTACGGTCATGCTGTACTGCGCAAAACGGATCCCCGCTTTACCGCACAGATGGAATTTGGCAAAAAGCATATGCCCGATGATAAGCTGGTACAAACCGTATGGAATGTTTATGAAGTCGTACCACCCATTCTGCAATCGCTGGGCAAGGTAAAGAATCCCTGGCCCAATGTGGATGCGCATAGCGGATCGCTGCTGGTGCATTTTGGCATGAAGGAGTATGAGTATTATACGGTTTTATTTGGCGTAAGCCGTGCACTGGGTGTGCTGGCTAATCTTTGCTGGAGCCGCGCACTTAGTTTCCCGATTGAACGTCCCAAATCGGTGACGACAGATCTCGTGAAAAAATGGCTCAGGAATGAAGCGGAGATCTGGGGAGAATAAACCCCACATTATATAACTGAAAAGCCCCTTGTGTGGGGCTTTTTTTATGTCATAGGGCGAAGGGCGTTTCTGGTATGGTTTTTATTCCAGTTAGAATGATAACAGATTCCTTAACGCTTTAAATCGTACGATTATGACTAACCGTAACAAAGTAATGCTGGGCATTCTCGGTGCGGCTGCCGCTGGCGTCGTTATTGGAATGTTGATAGCTCCCGAAAAAGGGAAAGACATGCGTAAAAAAATCCGGAAAACTGCCGGCGATTGGGCTGATAGCCTGGGCTCGCTCTGGCACAGAGGCAAAGATGGCGCTGAAGAAATGGCAGAAGACGTAAAAGAAAAAGTACGTCATGCCCGTGCTGCTGCAGAAGAAAAGGTAAACAAGCTGAAAGAAAGCTATAGCTAATCGTATTTTTGCCAGGGGCTATTGAAAGCGGGTTGACAGAAGAGTCGTGAAAAACCGATACGCTGTTGGAGCTACCTTTCAATAGCCTTTTTTATTTTACATCACCCAACCCAGCCTGCCATGGAAGAATTAAAAGAAAAAGCAGCCGATCTGGTTGACCATGTCGAAGACCTGGCCGATACCTACTATAAACTGGCCGTTGTAAACATTACGCAGAAAGCGACCAATATCGCTTCCGGAACCGTGGTGATGGTGGCCGTATGTGTATTGGGTCTGCTCATATTTTTATTTCTGGGCATTGCACTCTCGTGGTGGCTGGGCGATCTGCTGCACAATCGCGCGCTTGGTTTTGTACTCGGAGCGGTTGTGTTTGCCTTTTTGTTATTACTGATCCTCTGGATGCGCTCCCGCATCCTGTTTCCTTATATCCGCAACTTAATCATCCGCAAAGTATATGAACAGGACAATCAGGACATATGACGATCTGCTGCGGGAAAAGCAACGGCTGACCGCTTTATTGCAGGCCCAGAAAGAACTGGTGCGGCAGGATGTACAGGCTATCAAGCAGGAGTTGGTTCCTGTGCAGAAAGCCATAGAGTGGGCAGGGCGTCTTACCACGCGCGACCGCAACAATGTATTGCTTACCGGTGTGAGCGATTTCCTGGTAGATGTGATCGTGAAAAAAGGATTGCTGGCCCGTGCCGGCTGGATCACCCGCATTGCCATTCCCTTTATTGCCAAAAACCTCAGCTCTCACCTGCTGGCCGATTATAAAGATGTGCTGCTGGCCAAACTGGCTTCCTGGCTCAGTAAGAATGGTAGCGAACCAAAGGAAGAAGATTATGGCGATGGCCCGGCCGATCAGCCCTTTGCGGAAAACAAAAAAGAAGATTGATACTCCCTTTATTAAATTGATCAAATCCCCTATTTTTGCGTCCCCGTCAGGGGATGTAAGGGGAATTAGCTCAGTTGGCTAGAGCGCTTGCATGGCATGCAAGAGGTCACCGGTTCGACTCCGGTATTCTCCACGAAAAGAGACTCATGAAAATTGGGTCTCTTTTTTTTGTGGTCACCGGTTCTCCCGAGGCTTCGGGATCCGGTATTCTCCACGAAAAAGGACTCACTTAATGAGTCCCTTTTTCTTTTTTAGCTCAGTTGGTAGAGCGCTCCCCACTGCTGGCGGCATGCAAGCTGTCACCGGTTCTCCCGAGGCTTCGGGATCCGGTATTCTCCACAGAAAGGGACTCACTTAGTGAGTCCCTTTTTTCTTTTTTAGCTCAGCTGGTAGAGTGCCCCCCGCTGTTGGCAGGATGTAAGCCGTCACTGGTTCTCCCGAAGTTTCGGGGTTCCCTGATAATCAAAATGTTAGTTCTGCAACTTTTTTATTCTAAAACCTGCCATCTTACTACGACGACCCCATAAAATCCAGCCTGTTGATATGCAGTCTCGTCATTTTCGATTCAAGTGTAGTCGGTTTGATCTTCAGTAATTCGGCGGCGCCATTAGCTCCCCTGATCCTTCCTTTGGTTTGTTTAAGAGCCGCGATGATATACGCTCTTTCTGTTTCCCGTTGCGTTTGACGCATTTCTTCGAGATTATTGAGCGTGGTATCAACCGGTGGCATTGATACTCCTGTTGAAAGTTTTCTGGTAAGATCCAAAGGAGAGTGACCATCGTTCAGCACAACGGCCTGCTCCAGGACGTTTTCCAGCTCGCGGATATTCCCTGGCCAGTGGTAAGCATACAACTCGTTCGACATGAATGCGGTAATACCGTTGAATGGTTTGCCGAATGACCTGCAGAACTTGTTGGCGAAATAATCGGCCAGTGCGGGTATATCCGATTTCCGTTCGCGCAATGGTGGTAGCGTGATGGGGAATACATTGAGCCGGTAATAAAGATCAAGCCGGAAATTTCCTTCTGCTACTTCTTTTTCAAGATTGCGGTGTGTGGCAGTGATGATACGGACGTCCACTTTTACAGGAATTGTGCCGCCTACATATTCGATTTCTCTTTCCTGCAGCACACGTAATAATTTTACCTGCATGGCAACCGGCAATTCGCCGATCTCATCCAGAAAGATCGTTCCCGTATTTGCCAGTTCAAATTTTCCTTTTCTTTTTTCAATGGCTCCGGTGAAGGCTCCTTTTTCATGACCAAATAATTCCGACTCGATAAGCGTAGGAGGTATGGCAGCGCAGTTCACCTTTATGAATGGGCCATTCTGCCTCGGTGAAAGTGAATGGATAAGCTGGGCAACCCGTTCTTTTCCCGTACCACTCTCCCCAAGCAGCAACACAGAAGTACTGTATGGAGCCACCTGGGCGGCCAGATCCAATGCTGCGAGCAACAGGTAATGGTTGCCGATAATACTACCAAACGCGATATTGGCATCAGTATCACGCAATGGCCTGGTAGTGACAGATAAATTGTGTGCTGCTTGTTTTGCGGATGCGGGGTAGTGAATTGTTTGTCCCGCCAGCTGCTCTAGCGAAGGGTTTAACCGGTTCAGCAGATCGGTATGATCTTTTGTATAAGCCCCGGGCTGCCGGCTGTAAAAACAATAATGAAGAGAAAGCCCATAGCCAAGTGCAACAGGGAAAATGAGTATTACTCTTTGCCGGAAATGATGCGCCATTATACCCTGTAGCGAAGGATTTACTTTTCTTTTGCTCTCGGCTTCCAGGTTGCAGATAGCAGGCGGTGTGCCGGCGCGGCTATTTTTACAAATGGCAGCCAGTTGTTTTTTGCTAAAACCCGTAATTGTTTCCAGCGCTGTTTTTCCTATAAGCTGGTATTCGTCAAAGCCAATTCTTACATAGGCAATATCACTAAACTCTTCGTAGTTGGCAGGGCGCATTCCGGAAGTGATCAGATCAAAGGGGATAAATGATTGAAGTGCTCTGGCCACCTTCAGCAATTTGTCTGCAGCGTCCGTGGTTTCCCGGCCGATCTCTGCCAGGCGTTTTTGCAGCAATTCTTCGCGCCGCAATTTTGCTTCAAGACTGTGGGTGTGCCGGTACCAGGCAATATCCAGTGTGATGAGCAGATCCTGTTCCCGGAAAGGCTTGACGAGAAAGCCGTACGGTTCAGTGGCCTTTGCCTGTTCCAGTATCTCCTGGTTTGAGTTTGCGGACAGGTAAACAAAAGCAATGTTCTCCGCGCGTAATTTCCTCGCAAGATCGATCCCTGATAAATCTCCTTCGAGGATGATATCAACGATCACGATATCCGGTTTCTGACGCTGCACAAGCTCTTCGGCTTCTTCTGCCGAAACAGCAATCCCTGTCACTTTGTGTCCCGCCTGCAATAGCAATAACCGCAGGTCATTGGCAACAATGAACTCATCCTCCACAATCAATATTTTCCTGGTCATGCTGTTCATACTGGTGGGTGATTGGTTGGAGATCCATCCTGGATCTGCTTTTGGGTTATGGCAAACCGGATCACGATATGTAAGCCGTTTCCGCTTTCAATATTCAGATGACCTTTTAACTGTTTTGCAAGGCCCCGTACCAGCTCCATACCGAGTGAGTTTTGTTCGGTAATATCGAAATTCTGCGGCAGGCCAATTCCATTGTCTGCGATCGTCAAAAGCAAGTGATCCGCATCATCGGTCTGCAGGCTGATACTGATCATGCCGCTCCTGCCATCGGGAAAAGCGTATTTGATACTGTTGACCACACATTCGTTAATGATCAGTCCGAGGGGAATAGCTTGTGATACATCAAGATTCAGTGGTGAAATATTTTGCTGAACGACGATCCTGTTGCCGGTGCCAAGACTTGTCTGCACATGCATCACCAATTCGTTTACATATCCAGGCATCGAGATGGTGGCAATATTGTTTGACTGATAAAGTTTCTGATGGATCAGCGACATGGCATATACACGCCGTTTACTGTCCTGTATGGCGGCCTGTGCTGCTTCATTGTTGATGTATACTGCCTGCGAGCTTAGCAGACTGGTTACGATCTGCAGGTTGTTTTTAACACGGTGATGGATCTCCTTGAGCAGCCATTCGCGGTCGGTCAGCAATTCCTGCAGTTGTTCATTTTTCTGAGAGATCAGCAGACTGCTGCGCTTACGTAAGCGATTTTGCCGGTATAATAGTATGGCAATAACGATCATGCCGGCGATGCCGGCCAGCGTCAGGTTTCTCACCAGGGTTGCCTGCTTCAGGTTGGCATCTTTTAGTATTGCCTGTTGGTTTAATGCAGCGATCTCTTTTTCTTTTCCCTGTGTATTATATAAAACCTGGAGCTCTTCGGCCTGTCTTATTTTTGTGATCCTGAAATTGGAATCGAGCAGCTGTACATATTTCTCATAATGTTGCAATGCGGAGGCTTTATCGCCCAAAGCAGAATCGATCCTGACCAGTGTTCTGTAATTCGCTACATCGTTGGAAAGCCGGCGGTCTACATTTAACGGATCCGAAAAATACATCTCCAGGTATTCCCGTGCCTTTAAAAAGTTGCCCTGCCTGAAACAGATGTGAGCTAACTGGTTGTTGATAAATTCTCTTCGCATAGGGCCACGAATGCTTTCCGCTATTCTTTCCAGCGAATCCATTCTTTTTGCATAGATCCAGGCTGAGTCCAGCTTTCCGAGATACATATAACAATTGGATAAGGCCAGGTTATAACTGAACTGGTCGGAAAGGGTTTGGGCTGTCCTTACCTGATGCGATATATCCGATACGAGTTGGTATGCTTCCTTTGCTTTGCCTGATTGCCCCATCCAGTCTACGATCGTTCCCAGCACTCCGTATACAGCTGCGCTACGGTCTGCTACAAACCTGTTTGCTGCCCGTTGCAACATTTCAAAGGCCTCTTTATTTCTGCCTTCAATATAATACAGATCAGCCCGGCGGTCAAAAAAATGACCCCAGCCAATGCTGTCACGGGTTTCTTCGGCAGATTTCAATGTCTGAAGTGAATAACTAAACGGCTCTCCGAATTTTCCCTGAAACAATGTGACGAGCGTCAGTGCGTCGGCAGTGTAATGTTTATAGGGGAAATTCATTGCTTCGATAAGCGTGAGGCTGCGAAGGAGTGCTTTTTCGGCTTCATCCAGTTGTTTTGATACGACCAGCATATAGCCGAGACCTGTCAATACGTTTATAGCCCCTTCTTTATTACCGAGACTATCATACATATTCGCAGCCGTTTGCAGATCACTTATCTTTTGAAGAAACGTAGCTTGTGTGGGTGCGGTATACAAACCGCGATAAGCATATGCCCGCGCAGTTGATTTCCGGTCGCCGGATTTCCTGCATTCCTCAATGAGGCGGTTGAGTATAATATCGCCTTCAGGATCATTGACCTGTATATACATCTTGCCAAGAAGGCATTGTGCAATTCTGCCCAACCTGCGTTCAGTGGCCGTGTTGCTTTCTTTTATAGCGGTGGTAAGAAAAAATTCAACACTATCCCGGTATCTGTTATAATTGCCCGGTTCGAAAGCGTAATAGGCTCCAAGCAGAACAAGCCACTGCAACCGCTCATGGCCCGTTGCTTTTGCCAGCAACCTAAGTCCTTCACCGGGCTGATGATTGTCGATCCATTTGGCCTGCGACTGGATCACCGGATCGTCAATCCCTTCTGCGAGCACCGGGTAGCGGCTAAGACCGAGCGAATGGCTGGCAAGATACAGGCAGGTATCATGGTCAATCTGTCCTTCGTTAGCCACCACTATGTAAGTGGAGCCGAGCTGCAGATTCAGGCGTTGCCAGGGTTCGCTATCCAGAGACGGATGATAATAAGTATAGGTCTTAGTTGCGGATGTTTGGGCAGATTGCGGCTTCGCATTGAATGGCAGGAATGCGCATAATAAAATGCATATACAATTTGTCCGGAACATTTTTTTGTATTTAGGAAATAAGCAGCCGGCGCTTTTATACCCGGGTGCGGCAGATCGTGCGAAGTTTATGCAGGATAAATTTAAGCGAGATTCCAGAAAGAAAATGCGTGTGACAAAAACTCCGAAACATTGGAGTTCGTTGATAAAGTCTCCGATCTGTTGGGCGGAGCAGCCGGCATGTGTTGATCTGTTCTATCCGCTATTGCATATAGGAGGCTGTTTTTCAGCTCCTTTGAATCTATGAACCTTGTTGGCACGTGAGGGTGATGACCAGTGGCATGCATATCGCAGGGTGTCTGCAAACCAATCGTTATGACACAACATTCTTCCTGGGGCGCATCAGCGCCGATCGACCCAAAAAAAGGGTTCAAGATCCACTTAATTGTTTTCCTGCTTGCTATCCCTGCCAGCTGGCTTGTATGGTTTCTGACTGACAGAACTTATCCGTGGCCCTTATGGTCAACACTTGCCTGGGGTGTTGGATTGGTCTTTCATTACCTGGGCGTTTTTGTTTTCAAAAAATCACAACACTCTTAAACTGTACTTATGAATCCGCAACAAAAAACGTTCAGACGTGTCGTGACAGGGCATGATGACAAAGGCAATGCGATCATACTTTCCGATGCACCGCCTGTGCATACCCAGTTGGTAGGTGGTCCGGGAGGGCCTACATTTTTCGAGGTATGGCATACCCGCGAAACCCCGGCACTCATCCTGGCGCAACCAGGAGATCGTGACGAAGATGGCCTTATGCTTCCGCCGCCCAAAAACGGGACACGTATCCGCGTGATCGAATTTCCTCCGGAAGGGGAAGAGATCAGCAAACTGACCGCTGCAGATGCGGTGGCAAAATTCAAGTCTATGGGAGGAGAGGAAGCTGCTACTGCTACCAGATCAGCGCCGCATCCGCTGATGCACCGTACAAAAACTGTGGATTATGGCATCGTGCTGGAAGGTGAGATCACATTGGTAGTTGATCTTGGGGAGACGAATTTGCACGAAGGCGATGTGGTTATTCAGAATGGCACTAATCACGCATGGGCAAATCGCTCCGGCAGGATCTGCAGGATGGTTTTTGTACTGATCGATGGCGAGTTAAGCAAAAATGACTGATCTCTGACTTGGACTGCAAAAGCAGGTTTCCTCCTCTGACCACCGTAAGAAAACGAAGGAGGAAACCTACTCCAGACCGAACTAGCGATGTCTCCTGATTAATTAAAACAATACTGAATTGTCATGCGTATTACTCCAATACCTCCGGAGCAGCTTTCTGCAGATATCCGCTTTGTACATGATGAGATCGCTAATCTCGTTGGACATAGCCAAAGCCAGGTTAATATGCTGGATGAGGCAGGCGCACTGATCGGCCCATTCCCTGCGATGTTAAAATTTCCTGTTTTTGGCATTCCCGCATTAAGTTTTATGCGCACACTCGATCTGCATGCTACACTCGACAAACGCGTACGTGAAGTAGCGATCCTTACGGTTGCGGCAGCTTATGGAGCGCGGTTTGAATTGTATGCCCACCAGATCATGGCATCTGCTTTTGGTCTTGCAGATGATGTGATCGCTTCGCTTGCTGCAGGGGCGCAACCGCAGGGGTTGAACGAGCAGGAGGCTATAGCCCATATCGTGGCACGTGCGCTTACGGGCGGTCATCTCCTGCCAGACTACACTTATCAACGAGCTGTTGCCCTGCTTGGCAAAGACGGTACAGCTGAACTCTTCTTCCTCATCGGAGGCTATGCGCTTCTTGCAATGATCCTGAACGGGTTTGATATGCCGGCCCCTGATTGCCCGGATAAATAAAGCGATAACCAACATTTAAAAAGAAAACCAATGAAACCAACATCGTTTTCATTATTACCCATCCTCCGGGTTGTGTTGCTGGCAAGCCTGCTGCCATTGAGTACTACTATTAATGCTGAACCGGGGAATGAAGGAGAAGTGGCAGTGCTCACACGCTTTGAAGTAAAGAAGGGGCACCTACACAAGATCAGAAGACTGATTGCCAAATATGTGAAGCGGGCAAATAAGAGTGGGGATAATATAATGGCAGAAGCATTCTATGAGCAGGATAGTACCTCTGTATTGTGGATCATTGAGCGGTGGAGCAACAGGGCAGCGTTTGATAAAAGCAGGGCTGGCAAAAAGTTCAGGTTGTTTCAACTGTTATCATCATCAAAACTGGTGCAGTTGCCAACTTCTATTTATGTAAAAGACCTGGAGCCGGTTTCGAGAGAACAATGGCGCAGGAAGCCTGCAAAAGATGATCAGCCCATCACAATTATGTTGTTCGTGGATAGCCAACCCGGAACGGAAAAATCTTTTCAAACAATCTATCACACGGCAATGCCTCAGTTCAGAAGCGAACCCGGCGTGATCAATTACCAGCTTTCACAGTTAAACAGCGATCCCGCACAATTTGTGACCTATGAAAAATTCAGGAATGAAGATGCCTTTCAATATCATCTTCAATTTCCTCCGATACAACCTGTGATCGACTATCTGAATACAAGTATTAAAAAGCAGCCCTTTCAATTGGGCTTACACCGGTTGGTTGAATTCGCCCCACTCAAACGGGAATGATCAACGAATCGCCGATTAATATTTTTTAAAACACTAAAACATCAACAATGAAAACAATTAACCAGCTGCTGGCAAGTATAATCAGCATATTTACTGCTTCAACTGCGACAGCGCAGGTCAATGTTCATGCATCTCAGGTGAGCGATTATGAATTGACCGTTCTGAATCAACTCGGTTCTCCTGCGGTAGTGGTGAACATGCCTGTGTCGCAATTATTGAATGCGCCGGGCAATGAAGAGCTTCGGGCATTCTTTTTTACCCCGGTAAAAGATTCCACCGTTTTAAAAGGTAAAAAAATCGCCGTTATCGCTGCCGATGGTTTTGAAGAGATCGAACTGTTAGGCCCCGTCTGGTATTTTAAACAACTCGGTGCGAAAGTGGATATCGTGGCTCCAAAGTATAACCCGGCTCCCGCGAGATACGGGCTGATGTATCCCGAGATGTCAAAGACACATATCATGGCGATCCAGTACCTGCAACCGGTTGGCTGGATCAAATTTGACCGTACAGCCGATCAGATCAGGGTAAGTGATTACGACGCAGTGTTCATTCCCGGAGGCGCCTGGAATCCTGACAATCTCCGCTATGATAAAGATGTGATCAAATTCATCCAGGATTTTAACAAGTCGGGAAAACTGATCGCTGCGATCTGTCATGCTCCTGTGGTGCTCGCCTCTGCAGATATCCTGAAAGGAAAGAAACTGACCGGTTACTGGAATATCCAGGTTGACCTGAAAAATGCGGGTGGTATCGTGCTCGAGCAACCAGTGGTCACAGATGGCAACCTCGTCACCAGCCGGCATCCGATCGATGTGGCCGACTTTTCGAGGGCCGTAGAAAGCTGGCTGATAAAAAATAGTCGGTGACCCTCACCCACCAACTATTTGGGACCCGTCAAACATTTTTAAGCATAAAATAATAAAAATGAAAAAAGCAATCACTTCGCTGCTCGCTACGGCATTAGCCAGTTCTGTACTGGTTTCATGTGACCGGAATGAAAAAAGCACCCCTCTCCGGTCAAATACCTATGTGCTGGTTCATGGCGCATGGCAGGCTCCTTATGTTTGGGATGATGTTCGAGCGGAATTGGAGCAACAAGGCAACAAGGTCGTCGTGGTGGAGCTGCCCGGTCATGGCACTGATCAGACAGCTACGCATACGCTGAGCCTGGATGTATACCGCGATAAAGTGATCCAGGCAATACCTGATGACACAGGCAGGGTGATCCTGGTCGGGCATAGCATGGCCGGTATGGTCATCAGCGCTGTCGGGGAAAAGATACCATCGCGCATTGGCAAGCTCGTGTATGTTGGCGCATTCCTGCCAACCAATGGCCAGGCATTGACAGATCTCGCAGAGTCTGATCCTGGCTCAAAGCTGGGGCCATTGCTTGTTCGTTCTGCCGATCAGCTTACACTGGATGTTGTTCGTGACAGTCTTACCTATCTTTTTATTAATGATGGTTCGTCGTCGGCAAAAGAGCTTGTCGTTAAAAATTACCGGGCTGAGCCATCGATACCATTTATCAATAAGGTCAGCCTGACAAAAGAGAATTTCGGTAGTATTGAAAAGGTGTATGTTAAGACCTTACAGGATATCGTGATCTCTCCTGCGTTGCAGGATCGTATGATCGCTGACGCGGGCATTCAGCTGGTGTACTCATTGAATACGAGTCATTCCCCCTTCCTGGTTCAACCAAAGAAGCTGGCAGATATGCTGGTGGACCTGGCACAGGAGGTGACTATTCTGTCTGATCGAAAATAAAAGAAAGGGTCGGCCGTATGGCCGATCCTTTTCTTCGGGTGATTTTTTATATCGATGCGCATCCATACTGGTCGAAATTGGTTTTTTGTCGTGATCCCGCCGAAGCTGCGTAGCCCAGGCGGATTTTCATTTAAAAGAAGTGCTGTTTCGTCGAACCGCATACGATATTCAAGATCAATTATTTAGAACATATGTATGCTTTTGGAGAGTATTTGCAATCATTTAGCACAGATCAAACAGGCACTGGGCATTTCAGGCGTGTATACCGAAGAGTCGGCCTGGAGAAAGACGTCGCAAAAAGGACCGGGTGCTCAGATCGATTTACTGATTGATCGGAAAGATCAGGTGATCAATATTTGCGAGATGAAATACCCGGAGTCGGAATTTGTGATCGATAAAGCGTATAGTGCCGAATTGGAAAATAAACGCACTGCCTTCAAGCAGGCCACAGGCACTAAAAAATCGCTGTTCCTGACCATGCTGACCACATTTGGATTAAAAGAAAATGAATATACAAGACGGCTGATCCAAAGCAGCCTGACGGTCGATGATTTGTTTCAGTAAAGACTATTCGTACACTTTTGACCATCGTACGCCAGTCTTTACTATTTTAGGCGTCTGATCTCTTAAACCAAGTTAATTCTTATGCGATCCATCAACTGTTTTATCCTCTGCCTGCTGTTTTGCCTGGGCAGCAGTAGCCTGTCTGCCCAGCGCGGACTGAAATGGAATACCGAAGGCACTGCCTATTATGCCATTGAGAAAGGTGTAATCGTGCAGTATGAGCTACCTTCTTTCAACCGTTCCGAAGTGATACAACCGGCACAGCTTACCCCCACGGGCAGCGACAAGCCGCTGGCTGTACGTGATTTTGCTTTCAGCGCAGATGGCAGCCGCCTGCTGATCTATACTAATAGCAAACGCGTTTGGCGGCAGGATACGCGCGGCGATTACTGGGTGCTGGACCTGGCTGGCAAAACACTGCGCCAGCTAGGCAAGGGCAAACCGGAGTCGTCGTTGATGTTTGCCAAATTTTCACCCGATGCCAGCCAGGTGGCCTATGTAAGCGGGCATAATATCTACGTGGAAAATGTACAGACCGGCACCGTGAGCGCCCTCACAACAGATGGCACAGACCGTATCATCAATGGCACATTTGATTGGGTATATGAAGAAGAGTTTGGTTGCCGCGATGGCTTCCGCTGGAGTCCCGATGGCAGGAGTATTGCCTACTGGCGGCTGGATGCCACACGTATCCGCAATTTTCTCATGATCAATAATACCGATTCGGTGTATTCCTTTACCATACCAGTAGAATATCCCAAAGCCGGTCAGGATCCCTCTGCCTGCAAAGTGGGAGTAGTGACTGTGGCTACAGGCACTACCAAATGGATGGATGTACCGGGCGACCAGGTGCAGCATTATATCCCCGCCATGGAGTGGATGGCCGACAGCAAACAGATCATGCTCGAACAGCTGAACCGCAAGCAGAATGAAGCAAAGATATTTCTCTGCGATATCGGCACCGGCGCTGCACACTCCATTTACAATGAATCTACCACCACCTGGATCGATGTAGAGCCTACGGAAGGGAATGGCTGGAAATGGATCAATGGTGGAAAAGAGTTCCTGGTGATCTCCGAAAAAGACGGCTGGCGTCACCTGTACCGGGTGAGTACCAAAGATGGAAAAGAGCAACTCGTGACCGTGGGTAATTATGACATGATCAGCCTGAAAACAGTCGACGAAAAAGGCGGCTACGTTTATTTTATGGCTTCGCCAGACAACTCCACCCAGCAGTACCTGTACCGCATATTGCTCAATGGAAAAGGAAAGCTGGAGTTGTTGTCGCCGGTCGATCAGAAAGGTTCACATAACTATACACTTTCACCCAATGGTAAATATGCCAGTCATAACTTTTCGAATCATAAAAATCAATCCGTATCGGAATGGGTAAGTTTTCCCGGACATAAAACTATCAAAGAGAATTCCCGTAAGATGGAACCTTCCGGCAATGTGGAAATGTTTCAGGTCACTACCGAAGATGGTGTGACCATGGATGGCTGGATGGTAAAGCCCAAAAACTTTGACAGTACCCGAAAATATCCCGTACTGTTTTTTGTATATGCCGAGCCTGCCAGTGCCACTGTGCGCGATGCAATGGGTGTGGCCAGTACGCGTTTGTATGCCGGTGATATTGCTGCGGATGGTTATATCCAGATCAGCGTGGATGGTCGCGGTAGCCCCGCTCCCAAAGGTGCTGCCTGGCGTAAGGCTATCTACCAGAATATCGGCATCATCAATATCCGCGATCAGGCTATGGCCGCAAAAAAGATCATGCAATGGTCTTTTGTAGACACTGCACGTATAGCTGTGCATGGCTGGAGCGGTGGCGGATCTACCACGCTCAACCTCCTGTTTCAGTATCCGGATATTTATAAGACCGGTATCGCTATTGCACCTGTAGCTAATCAGCTGCTGTACGATAATATTTACCAGGAGCGATATATGGGTCTGCCCCAGGAGAATAAGGAGCCATTCGTACAGGGGTCACCTATCACGCATGCCAAAAACCTAAGGGGCAACCTGCTGGTAGTGCACGGCACCGGTGATGATAACGTACATTACCAGGGCACCGAAATGCTGATCAATGAGCTGGTAAAACAGGGCAAACAATTCCAGATGATGAGTTATCCCAACCGCAGCCATGGTATCAGCGAAGGGCCTGGCACTTCGCAGCACCTGTCGCGGTTGTTTACCAGTTTCCTGAAGACCCATTGTCCGGGCGGACCACGATAAAAATGATAATTGCTATAGGTAATAAAAACCGCCAGACTATACACTGGCGGTTTTTATCTTTATGAAGAAAAGTGAAGTCGACATCTTTAATAAAAACTGCTCATGCGCAAGTGGGATTCATATAATAACACGTTTACATTATTGCTTGTACTGCTGTTGTCCTCTATATTTTCCGCGTGTGGGGGTGGCAAAGACCCTAATCGTATTATCGGCAAGTACAAAATTTCCCGTATGATCTACGGAGAAATTATGATCAATGCGCTGCATAAGGAGTTTCACGAAAATTCAAACGGCGCCGGCGTGGAGGTTCCGCCGAGCGTGGTTGGCGTGGGTAATAACGAAGATTTTATTATAGTCAGGCAGCATCCGGTAAGTGAAGGGTCGGGGAGTTATATACCTGATACCACTATCACGAATTATTATATCGTTGACATGAACAATAAGTACAGGAATTACCTGGAAATGAATATCGGACCTTTGACAAAAAATGAGTTTGACAGCCTGCGGACTGTATTTAAAATAGAGAGCATTCCGTTTGACAGGGATTATTCTGCTTACCGCAAAGTGAAGATCGTTGAATAAGCATATCCGGACTGGTACAGGAGTTGTGGTATTACTATATCACTAAAAATTACCACAATGGCAAAGTATTCCAAAAAAGCGGGCGAGAAGGTGGAAAAAGCAATGCACGAAAGAAAGAAAGGCACCTTGCGAAGCGGTCGCAGCGGCAAAAAAGTGACCAGTCGTAAACAGGCTATTGCTATTGGCCTGTCCGAAGCAAGAGAGGCCGGGGCTAAAGTGCCGAAGAAGAAAGCAGCAAAGAAAAAAACAACTTCCAGAAAGAAAACTGCTCCGCGCAAAAAAGCTGCGAAGAAAAAAACGGCATCCAAAAAAAAGTAAGAAAGCTGGTGACTATATTTTCATTTTAAGTTTTACTCCACACACAGTGCCGGACGATGTGGAAGATTTGCCTCAAAAATGGGCAATTCATATGCTGTTTACTGGATCGTATCGGAGCAAAGATCTGCATTAGCTACCCGTGCCAAACTGCATCCGAAACGTACACCTTACTGTACGGATACGTACGGTTTCGTATTTTTTAAGCATGTAATTTATTGATAAATAATCAGTTGCGACTCTGGCAAACTATTTGTTTAGCAAATATGAATGAAATAATATGAACCGTAATTATTTAGGTGAATTTGAAGAGCTCGTATTGCTGACCGTAGCAGCCCTGGAAGGGCAGGCCTATGGTGCCCTGCTGCTGGAGGATCTTCAAAAACGTACAGGCCGCAACATACAACTCAGCGCCATCCATGTTGCACTTTATCGCCTCGAAGAAAAGAAACTGGTGCAGTCCTGTATGGGAGGTGCTACTGCCGAACGTGGTGGTCGCCGGAAAAGATTCTTTTCTGTTACGGCCGATGGTTTACAGATACTGAAAGATATCAGAAACGTGCGCGAATCACTCTGGCGCCTCATACCCGGATAAGCACAAGCCATGAACAAACAAACACAACACAACCCTCCCCGCTGGATCCATTTTCTCCTGCACAGGCGTATTGATGGAAATGCCCTGGAAGAAATAGAAGGTGATCTGTATGAAATGTATCAGCATTGGGTAAAAAGATCAGGTGTACTCTTTGCCCGGTTGCGCTACCTGCTGCAGGTATTGTTTTATTTGAGAAAGCTGCCACATACTCTCCGCCGGAAAGCTAAACCAGTATATCCCAAAACATATTCAAAACCATTTATCGATACTGCTATGTTGCATTCATCATTAAAAATAGCGTGGCGACAGCTGCGCAGAAGCAAAAGTTATGCATTGATCAATATTGGTGGGCTGGCTGTAGGTATGGCTGTTGTGTTGATGATCGGGCTGTGGGTATGGGACGAGCTGTCGTTTGACCGCAATCACAAAAACCATGATCGGCTGACCCAGGTCTGGCAGATGGTCAATTTTGATGGCAACAAAGGTTTTTATAATTCAGTGCCTGTACCACTGGCAGAAGAGCTGCGTACAAAGTATACGGGTATTGAAGCAGCCGGTATAACTACCTATCCCAGGGATTATGTGATCATGGAAGGAGAAAAGAAGCTGACACAAACGGGTCTTTTCGTAGAGCCGGATCTGCCTTCCATGCTCTCGCTCGAGATGACTGCAGGAAATGTGCATGCCCTCGCCGATAAACAATCCGTATTGATCTCCGCATCAATGGCAAAAGCATTGTATGGCGAAAAATCTCCGATGGAAGAGGTTTTCCGGATCAATGACAACCTGAATGTAAAAGTGGCAGGGGTATATAAAGATCTGCCGGCCAATAGCTCTTTTAATGGTGTTAAGTTTATAGGGGCCTGGTCGCTTTTTACTACTATGGATGGCTATGCGTCGTTTGCCTCGGATAAATGGGATGAAAACTCCTTTCAGCTTTTTGCACTGTTGAAAAAAGACGTGCCGGTCGATCAGTTGTCTGAGCAGATCAGGGATATACGGATGAAGCGGGAAAACCCACCGCGATATAAACCACTTTTTTATCTACATCCGATGGACAAGTGGCATTTATACAGCGATTTTTCCGACTGGGCAAAAAGTGATGGATTGATCAGGCTTGTCAGGTTGTTTGCCATGGCGGGTATTTTTGTCTTATTGCTGGCCTGTATCAATTTTATGAACCTGAGTACAGCACGCAGCGAAAAAAGGGCAAAAGAAGTAGGTATCCGGAAAGCCCTCGGATCGCAGAAAGGTCAGTTGTTGTATCAGTTTTTCTCCGAATCGGTATTGATAGCGTTTCTTTCCCTTCTGCTCTGTGTGTTGTTGAGTTGGCTGGCCCTTCCTTTTTTTAATGATATCGCCGGCAAAAGTATGCAGATGCCCTGGGGCAACTGGAGTTTCTGGGCAATGCTGCTGTTGTTTACACTCGTCACGGGCCTGCTGGCCGGCAGCTACCCGGCTCTTTTCCTGTCTTCTTTCAAGCCGACAGCTGTATTGAAAGGTGTATTCAGAACGGGCCGTGTAAATGTGTTCTCGCGCAAAATACTGGTGGTATTTCAGTTTGCTGTCTCCGTGGCACTGATCATTGCCACCATCGTGGTAGGTAAGCAGATCGAGTTTGCCCGGGACCGGTCGAGTGGCTACAGCAGGGAGCAACTGGTGGAGATACCCATGTATACCCGCGAGTTGTATGGACATTATAACGCCTTCCGTGACGATTTGCTGAAAACAGGTGTCGTATACAACATGGGCCAGTCACAGGGCAGTATCACGGCCGACTATGGGGGTACGACAGACATATCCTGGCCGGGGAAAGCGCCCGGTACTTCGCCGTTGCTGATGTCTAACAGGATAACACACGATTTTGGCAATACGGCAGGGTGGACCCTGGTCAGGGGACGTGATTTTTCCCGGTCGTTTCCAACCGACACGGCGGCCATCATTTTTAATGAGGAAGCTATCCGGCTGATGGGGCTCAAAGAACCGATCGGCCAGGTCGTGAGAAGCAGCGGGAAGGATTACCGTATCATTGGTGTCGCGTCCAATATCATCAAAGACGATCCGTTCAAACCGGTAAAGCCTACTCTTTATATTCTTGATTATAAAGGGGTAAACAGTGTCATGGTACGGATTAAGAAAGGAGTGGATATGCGCGATGCCCTCGCCAGGGTAGAGCAGGTATTTAACCGGCATAGCCCTTCGGCTCCATTCGATTACAAATTTGTAGATGATGCCTATGCTGTAAAGTTTGCAACGGAATTACGGATTGGCAAACTGGCGGGTTTCTTTGCCGGCTTTGCCATCTTTATTTCCCTGTTGGGTTTATTTGGCCTGGCAGCCTTTATGGCAGAACGGCGTACCAGGGAGATCGGTATAAGAAAAGTCCTTGGCGCCAATATCTTGCAGGTATGGACACTTTTATCAAAAGAGTTTATCCTGCTGGCAGCACTGGCTTTTGTGATAGCGGCACCGGTAGCCTATTATTTCATGAATCAATGGCTCGAAAATTATTCTTACCGTATTCGGATTTCTTTATGGACTTTTGTGGTTGTAGCTATCTGTATTGTTGTGGTGACTATTTTCACCGTGAGCATACAGGCTATACGCGCTGCGTTGATGAATCCTGTACGCAGTATCCGTACCGATTAGTTTGGTACCGGAATATTCCATTTGGCAGCTTTAAAGTTTAGATAAAGCGTTTTCCGTAAAATGGCCACCCTGCTGCAGGTGGCCATTGTTGTAGGTGAAAGGGTATAAGGTAAAGGGTGGAAGGTATATGGTGAGAAATACAAATGCCTTTTATCTTCCACCCTTTACCTTATACCCTTTCACCGGAATCGTTTGCGCTGATCACAGAACCGGGCTGGCAGATTTCAAATAAATTCGTTTCCCGATAAACGATTGTTATGTATTCTACAGTTGTCAGGTTCTGCCAGGTTTCTTTCCGTTTCCTTTTATTGATATGGACACTTTCCTTTATGCTTCCCTTCTTTGCCCGCGCACAGATGCGGCAGGTTATGAACATAAACAGTGGATGGCAGTTTGTGAAGGGTGGAGCGGAGCAGCCTGCATCGGATGCCGCCTGGCAACCGGTGAGTCTGCCACATAGCTGGAATACGACCGATGTGATGGATGATCAACCTGGTTATTACCGGGGGCCAGGCTGGTATCGCCGGCTGTTGCCGGCTGAAGCAACGGAGTCTAACAGGCAGGTATATCTTCGCCTCGAAGGAGCCAATCAGCTGTGCAGTGTATATGTGAATGGAAAACTGGCAGCTACGCACACCGGTGGTTATACCGCCTTTCAGGTATACCTGACGCCCTATCTGTCTGCCGATACAATCCACCGTTGGAACGAATTGCTGATAAAGGTAGATAACAGCCATAACCTGCAGGTGCCGCCGCTTACGGCCGACTTTACTTTTTTCGGGGGGCTTTATCGCGATGTCTGGCTCATGAATATACCGGCGGTTCATTTTGACATGGCTACTACCGGCAATGATGCCGTGTATGTGTATACCCCACAGGTAAATGCACAGCAGGCACAGGTGCGGATAAAGGGGCAGATGGTAAATCAGATGAATACACCGCAACGGCTTGAGCTGCGTGCGCTGGTTGCTGACAGTGCGGGAAGGTTGATTGTGCAAAGCGCTAGAAAGATTACGCTGAAACCCGGGCAACTGCTTGACTTCAGCCAGGATCTGCCTGTTGTAAAGCAACCCGTATTGTGGAGCCCTGACCGGCCTTACCTGTATTCCATCACCACACAGATAGCCGATGCAGCGACCGGCCAGGTTATTGACCAGGTTGTAAATCCGCTTGGTTTTCGCTGGTACCGCTTTGATGCCGACAGCGGTTTTTTTCTCAATGGAAAGCCGCTTAAACTGATCGGTGCCAGCCGTCACCAGGACCGGCCCGGTATCGGCAATGCGCTGTCCAATGCACAGGCCCGGCAGGATATGGAATGGCTAAAGAAAACAGGGGCCAACTTTCTGCGGGTAGCACATTACCCGCAGGATCCGGCTATCCTGGAAGCCTGCGACCGCCTGGGTATTTTAACCTCTGTCGAGATCCCGGTTGTAAATGAGATCACCGAGTCTGATAGCTTTTACAACAATTGCCTGGCGATGCAGCGGGAAATGATCCATCAAAACTTCAATCACCCCAGTGTGATCATGTGGTGTTATATGAATGAAATATTATTGCGCCCGCATTTCAATGGAGATAAGGAACGGCAACAGGAGTATTTCAAAAACATAACGCGGCTGGCTGGCAGACTGGATAGTCTCACACGGGCCGAGGATAAGGAGCGTTACACCTTTATGGCCTGCCATGGTGATTTTGACCGTTATCATCAGACCGGCCTTACCCGTATCCCTATGGTGCTGGGCTGGAACCTGTATTCGGGCTGGTATGGCGGTGTGCTGGCCAATTTTCCTTCTTTCCTGGAAAAACACCATAAGGAATTGCCGCAGACGCCACTGGTGGTATCAGAGTATGGTGCCGACGCCGACCCGCGTATCCGTAGCCTGCAGCCTGTTCGTTTTGATAAAAGTATGGAGTATACCACCCGCTTTCATCAGTACTACTGGGCCGAAATGAAGAAGCGTCCTTATGTGGCAGCAGCCATGGTATGGAACCTGGCCGATTTCAATTCGGAAACGCGTGAAGAAACCATGCCGCATATCAACAATAAAGGATTACTTACCTGGTGCAGAGAACCCAAGGATGTTTATTATTTCTACCAGGCAGCCTGGCGCAATGAACCGGTGCTGAAAATTACTTCTTCGGCCTGGCAGTATCGTGCGGCCTATGCCGATAGCGGTAATGTACAGGTTGCTACCCAGTTGTTGCAGGCAGCAACCAATGCAGATTCGGCAGAGCTGATCGTAAATGGCCGGTCGCTGGGCTGGCATAAACCGGCTGATTATATAGTAGAATGGAATGCGCCTTTTGTGCAGGGGGATAACCGGGTCGTTGTTCGTGCACAGCAGGAAGGACAATGGTACAGCGATGAGTGTGTTGTTAATTATGATATTTTAAGCACTATGCCGGGTTCTGCCATACCCGCTGCCGGCATCAATGTATTGCTGGGTGCCAACCGGTATTTTATTGACGAAGAGTCGCAGATCACCTGGGTGCCGGACAGACCGTATCGGCAGGGAGGCTGGGGATCTGTAGGAGGCACAGTCTTTAAGATGGCCGGCAATACGCGTATGTCGTATGGTAGCGATAAAGCGATCAGCGGCACAGATAAGGACCCGGTCTACCAGACACAGTTGGTAGGATTGCAGGGGTATAAACTGGATGTACCAGCCGGCAGTTATGAGCTCACATTACATTTTGCGGAACTGCAGGGCGCAGCCGCCGCACCGCTGGCATATAACCTCTCTTCTAATAGTAGTTCGGAACAAAAGATCCAACGTGTTTTTAATGTAGCTGTCAATGGCGAGCCATTGCTCCGGCAGTTTGACATAGCTGCACAGTACGGAGTGGCGGTTGCCTCCTCGGTGACCACTATCCTGCAGGTAAAGGAAGGGCAGGGTATCACGCTGCAGTTTACCGCAGTAAAGGGTGAACCCGTACTGAATGCACTTCAGCTTCGAAAAAAGAATTGATCATGCGCAGATTCAGATTAACCGTATCCCGCTGTTTGCTCAGCATTTTTTTATCCGTAACTACTTTTTCCGCAACAGGTCAGGATGCCTGGCAGTCGGCCTGGGTGCAGGAGGTAAACGGTACATTGACATATAAAGCAGATGGTCAGGGCAACCGGATTCCTGATTTTAGTCATGTCGGCTACCGGCAAGGGGCTGCTCCATTGCCGCAGGTACCTGTGGTGTTGACCCTTGTTGCCAACGGCAACGATGACCGCGCAGTAATTCAGTCAGCTATTGACGAGCTGGCGCAACATACACCGGATAAGGATGGTTTTCGCGGAGCCATATTGCTGAAGAAAGGGGTATGGAAAATAGATGGGCCTATCCGTATTGCGGCCAGTGGTATCGTATTGCGCGGAGAAGGCGAAGAAACCCGGCTGATTGCTACAAGCCGGCAGCAACACAGCCTGATCCTGGCACAGGGCAGGGGTGCTGTTACGGAAATTGCCGGTACGCGGCAACCTGTTGTGGATGACTATGTGCCCACAGGCGCTACCGCAGTGCGCGTAGCCAGGCCGGAAATGTATAAACCCGGAGATGCAGTCATCTTATTCAGGCCGGGTACAGCCGCCTGGATCAGCGACCTGAAAATGGATCGTATAGAAAAACGCGATAGTGCTACCAAACAGTGGACGCCGGCCGAGTATGACCTGCATTTTGAACGAAGAGTATTGCGGGTGGAAGGACAGACCGTTGTACTGGACAATCCCGTGATGATGCCACTCGAGAAGAAGTATGGTGGCGCTTATTTGTACAAATACAGTTTTGAAGGACGTATACGCCAGGTAGGAATAGAGGATCTCAGTTGCGAATCGGAGTTCCGCAGCGATACAGATGAGACACATGGCTGGAATGCCATTACCATGAATCGTATCGAAGATGCCTGGGTAAAAGGAGTTACGGCCCGGTACTTTGGATTTGCCTGTGTAAACCTGGGCGATAAAAGCCGGCAGGTGACAGTAGTAAAATGCCGCTCTCTCGATCCCAAATCGCAGATCACCGGTGGGCGACGCTATTCATTCAACAACGACGGCCAGTTGAACCTGTTTCTTTATTGCAGCGCTACTGACGGCCGGCACGATTATGTAACCGGTGCGCGCGTTTGTGGTCCCAACGTATTTTATGCTTCTGCTGCTGCCAGTGCGCATGCCGATATTGGCCCGCATCACCGCTGGGCGGTCGGTACTTTGTACGACAACATCGTCACCGACGGAGAGATCAATGTACAGGACCGGGGCAACTGGGGCACGGGCCATGGATGGGCAGGAGTGACGCAGGTGATCTGGAACAGCAGGGCCAAAGCCGCAGCTATTCAGAATCCCTGGGTATCGGGCGTGAACTATGCCATAGGATTGCAGGCCGATAAGGTAAAAGGACGCCTTGGCGGAAGACCCGATGGTATCTGGGAAGGCCAGCATAAACCCGGATTAGTCCCTGCCTCTCTTTTTCGTCTGCAGGCCGCGGGGTTGCATCATCCTTTTGAACCCTGATAACAGATTATACAAAGAGGGATGCCAGGGCATCCCTCTTTCTTACATGGACTGTTGACGATCACTGTCAGAACCGGGTACCAACACCCAGTCCGAAAACGAAGGGATTCACATCTACATCTTTCAGTACAGTATTAGTTGCGCCTTTGATGGTCACATCTGTTTGCAGGAAGATTTTCTTTACATCGAGGTTAAGGAACCATTTATCATTGAGTTTATAATCGAAGCCCAGCTGGGTGGAAAAACCTGCTTTGTTTTTGTAATCCAGCTTGAGTGCCTGATCCTTTTCGCCATAAAAAATAGTGTAGTTGATGCCGGCTCCTACATAGGGAGTAATATTTCCTGCAGGGAAATGGTATTGCAGATTGAGTGTGGGAGGCAGCAGCCATACCTTGCCCAGTTTGGCGGAGGCGTCACCACCGTCCAGTTTTACCTGGTGATGGGTAGTACCCAGGATCAGTTCGGCAGCCAGGTTTTTCGTAAAGAAATAAGTAAAGTCGAGTTCCGGTACTACGGAAGTGGATATCTTGATATCGGAGCCAGCGAGGTCGTAGCTGCTCGAAGGGGGTACGGCGGCAATGGCACGCAGTCTTACTTTCCATTTCTGATTGTCGGGAGAGGCAGTGTTTGTCTTTTGCTGTGCCAGTACTGCGAAGCTGCTTAGCAACAAGAGCGCAGTCAACATGTTTCTTTTCATGAATGATTCATTTTGATAGGGCAAAAATATCCGCAACCGCTACCGGCACAGGCTGACTTTGGTCAGGAGAAAAGATGATTGGAATAGAGATGGGGGTATCTTTAATTGGGTCTGCTGGTTCTGTAAAATGTATAAAGGGTATAAAGAGTATAAAGGGTTTAAAGCGTTTAAGGTGTGTTACTGGATAGATTTGGAATGAAAATGTCTGCTTCCTTTTATCCCCTTCCTTCTACCCTTTATACGCTTTAAACCCTTTATACTCTTTATACCCTTTAAACACCCAGGATCAAACGTTTGCCGAAATTCACTCAACCGTTTGCATATCATTGCTGTGGAATTATGTTTTACTTTCAGGGCTGCGCCGGTTTTCGGGGCAGTTTTTTTAATACGATTAAATCAACAGGATGAACCGTAAAGAATTTGTAAAGAATACAGGACTGGCCATGGCCTCCCTCAGTTTGTTGCCAACCGGTAGCCTTTTTGGCGCAGCTGCTGATCCCAAAGTGAAAGTAGCTATTATCGGTGTAGGTCTGCGCGGGCAAAATCACCTCGATCTGTTGCTGCGCAGAAATGATGTAGACCTCGTGGCTATTTGCGATATTGATGACCGTATGCTGAAGACTTCCCGCGAGATGATCACCAAAAGCGGAAAGAAAATGCCGCAGGTTTACACAGGTGATGTAAATGCATGGAAAAAACTGCTCGAAAAGGAAAAACCGGACGCTATTGTCATTGCCACCCCCTGGGAATGGCATAAACCCATGATCATTGGTGCACTCGAAGCCGGGGTCAAATATGTAGGTACCGAAGTAATACTGGGCATTACACTCCAGGACCACTGGGATGTCGTGAAAGCTGCCGAGCGGTACAGTGCCCACGTGATGATGCTGGAAAATGTATGTTACCGCCGCGATGTAATGGCCGTGCTCAATATGGTGCGTCAGGGACTGTTTGGCGAACTCATGCACCTGCAGGGTGGTTACCAGCACGACCTGCGCGAAGTGAAATTCAACGACGGAGTGAACCCTTATGGGCATGGGGTGGAATTTGGCGAAAAAGGATTCTCAGAGGCCCGCTGGCGTACCGAACATTCTGTACACCGCAATGGCGATCTGTATCCGACTCACGGTATCGGGCCCATTGCACACTATGTCAATATCAACCGTGGCAACCGTTTTACGACGCTTTCCGCCTTCTCTACCAAGTCGCGTGGATTGCATGATTATGTAGTGAAAAAAGGAGGAGCAGATCACCCCAATGCAAAGGTCAATTTCAAACTGGGCGATATAGTGACTACCCAGATCGGGTGTGCCAATGGAGAGACCATCCTGCTGCAGCATGATACCAACCTGCCAAGGCCTTATTCACTGGGCTTCCGCGTACAGGGTACAGAAGGTATCTGGATGGACCTCAACCGTGGTGTTTATATCGAAGGAAAATCGGCCAAGCCACACCAGTGGGATGATCAGAAAACCTGGTTTGATAAATATGACCACCCGTTGTGGGCACGCTGGAGCAAGGAAGCACAGGGCTCTGGTCACGGCGGCATGGATTTTTATGTCATTCATTCATTCATCGAATCGGCCAAACGCAAGTTGCCTACTCAAATGGATGTGTATGATGCGGCGGCCTGGAGTGCCATTACTCCATTGAGTGAGCAGTCTATTGAGCTGGGTTTTGAAACCGTGGAGTTCCCCGATTTTACTGGCGGCCAGTGGATGTATCGCAAACCTGTTTTTGCACTCAATGATGACTATTAACAGCTAAACCTTATCCGTTCTGGAACCTACTACACTAGCCCCATCGCTCGTGTCGGTGCTGCCAGCTTTTGGGCTGGATGTTGCCGAATGCCGGATCCAACCGTTTGGATCAGGGCTCATCAACCATACCTGGAAGATAGAAAGAGGCGATGCGGCGTATATACTGCAAAGTATCAACCAGGCTGTATTTAAAAAACCGGGTGATATAGCACATAATCTGCAATTGCTGGGCAGTTACCTGCAGCAGCAGCATCCGGAATACCGGTTTATCGCTCCGCTGGCAACGCCGCAGGGCGATACCCTGGTATATATGGCCGGTGCCGGATATTACCGGCTGTTTCCGTTTGTAAACGGTTCGCATTCCATCGACGTGGTGGCTACTCCCGGGCAGGCTTACGAAGCGGCCCGCCAGTTTGGTGGTTTCACACGCCGCCTGGCAGGCTTTCCGGTAGAGCAATTACATATCACCATTCCCTCGTTTCATGATCTTACACTGCGCTATCAGCAGTTTTTGAAAGCCGTGGAAAATGGCGACCGGGAGCGCCGCCTGCAATCGGCCGATCTCATCAGGCAGGCAACGCTGCATGCAGATATTGTTACCGAATTTTCGCAGATCAGGCAGCACAGCGGATTCCGGCAACGGGTTACGCATCACGATACCAAGATCAGCAATGTCCTGTTCGACAACCAGGGCAAAGGGCTCTGTGTGATCGATCTCGATACCGTCATGCCCGGCTATTTCATCAGCGACCTGGGCGATATGATGCGTACTTATCTGTCGCCGGTGAGCGAAGAAGAAAAAGATGTGGAGAAGGTAGAAGTAAGGGCTGCATTTTATCAGGCCATTGTAGAAGGCTACCTGTCGGAGATGCGGGACGAACTGAGTGAAGCTGAAAAAGATCATCTGTTCTATGCAGGCAAATTTCTCATCTATATGCAGGCACTGCGTTTTCTGACCGATCATCTCAATAACGATGTGTATTACGGAGCCTCTTATCCCGGGCATAATTTCTACCGGGCACGCAATCAGTTTGCCTTATTGCAACGGTTGGTAGAGAAAGAAAGCGGGTTGGTAGCTATCAATTAGGGTGAAAACACCCATTTTACAAAAGTTGGTAGCTCTCGCGTTTTGTCAGCATTATTTTTTTTAGAAGGTTTACAGTGTGAAAGAGTTTTGTTGTATTCTAAAAAATAATTGTATGTACACGCCCGATCATATTGCCGATTTCTTTTTGATCAATATTTCCGCAGAGAAAGGAGATACTATTTCCCCGCTCAAGCTTCAGAAGCTGGTGTATTATGCACAGGCATGGCATTATACGATCTGCGATGTTGCTCTTTTTGAAGAAGGTATTGAAGCATGGATGAATGGACCCGTTGTGCCTTCGCTGTTCCGGCGCTTTGCGCAATATACCAAGCATAGTGCTATTGATATAAAACAACAGGAGTTGAACGTTCCGAAATTTGACCCGAAGACAGAACAGATCCTGTTTGAAGTATTATCCATTTATGGAGAACATTCAGGAGCTTATCTCGAGCAGTTGACGCACCAGGAGCAACCCTGGAAGGAAGCAAGAGGAATATTGCAGCCCTATGCAAAAAGCAACGCCGTCATTTCGCCGGAATCCATGAAAAACTATTATTCCCGGTTTTTGAATGAGTAAAAAGCACAAACAAAGAAGCTTTGTTCCATTGCAGTATGCCGCATTAAAGATCAGTAAAACGAAGAGTTACATTAATACAAATGCCTCTGTTCTTAATACCTGGAAGCAGATCGGTGATGCGGCGAATATATTTGTTTCATTACGGTATGTTCAGCACTCCTGGCAGTGTTTTTCCGAATGGAGTAAAACGGAGATGGCCGAATTCTGGGGTTTTCTGAGAAAGATCCATGAATATACCTGGGCCATGCTTTTTTCTCAAGGCGGAAAAGGAGGAAAAACGGGTATGGGGTATACCCAGGTAGCAATAGAGAAATATCCGCAATCTTTATTCAGGGATAACCTTGATCCAAACATTACCCTTTTTGAACTCAGGATATCCGAAAAATCCCGGGTACATTGTTTTCGTCACGAGTCTGTCTGTTACATATGCTGGCTGGACCGGAATCATGATATACTGCGATAGGCAGGCTGTGGCTAAAAACATTTCTTCCTTATCTCCAAACGGCTTACCGGTTTTCAACCATTGGATGGCTTCAACTGTTACTTTTGTAGTAAGCCGCATCATATGGGAGTCTTCAAACAACTGGCAGAATATCTCTTTATCCGCAAAAAGGATCCTGACCGCCCGGCCAGCAAATGGGTGGGTTATATGCACGGCATTAACCGGATCAGTCTTATTCTTTTCATTATTTGCCTGATCATACTGGCTATTAAGCTGCTCCGGTGACAAATTCATAGATGCTGCGTGCGGCCTTTGCAGAAGCCCGGCCGCCCTGGCTCAGCAGTTGCTTTAATGCTGCATAGTCATGGGCCAGTTGATCTTTGCGTGTTTCATTGTTCAGGATATCATTCAGTTCGCGGTTGAGATTGGCGGCTGTAAGGTCATGCTGTATCAATTCTTTCACCACCAGCCGGTCCATGATCAGGTTGACCAGCGAAATGAACTTTACTTTTATCACCCGTTTGGCAATGGCATAGGAGATGGGTGAGCCTTTGTAACAAACCACTTCCGGTACGCCAAACAAAGCCGTTTCGAGTGTGGCCGTACCACTGGTCACCAAAGCGGCGGTCGACTGCATCAGCAGTTCATACGTGGCATTGCGGGTATAGGTCACGTTGGGGTAGGGCTGCAGCATGTGGTCGTAAAACGATTCATCCATACCAGGCGCTTTGGCTACCATAAACTGGTACGCAGGATATAAGCGGCTTACTTCGAGCATCACCGGCAGTTTTTTGATGATCTCCTGTTTGCGGCTGCCGGGCAGCAGGGCTATTACCGGTTTGTCGGCCAGTTGCTGACCTGTACCGGCGGCTATGCGCTGATCCACTACTTCTACCAGCGGATGGCCTACATACTCCACTTCCCAGTCCCATTTATTTTTATAATAATCCTTTTCGAACGGAAGGATCACCAGCATTTTGTCAATACACTGCTTCATCATCTTCACCCGGTTTTCTTTCCAGGCCCATACCTGCGGGCTGATGTAGTACACGACCCGTATGCCCTGTTCGCGCGCCCATTTGGCAATACGCAGGTTGAAACCGGGATAATCGATCAGCACCAGCGTATCTGGTTTGAATTGCAGAATATCTTCTTTGCAGAAAGCCAGGTTGCGGAAAATGGTGCGCAGGTTCATGAGCACCTCGGCAAAGCCCATAAAAGCCAGATCGCGGTAATGTTTGACCAGCTCTCCTCCGGCCTCCTGCATTTTATCACCACCCCAGCAACGTACAGAGGCGGCCTGATCCAGCTGGCGCAACTCACGAATGAGATTGCTGCCATGAAGATCGCCCGATGCTTCGCCTGCAATAATGTAATATTTCATACGCTGTCAGATTCACCTCCATGGGGTGCTGTTAACGTGTTGCCTGTTTAAAGGCTAAAGATAAGAAGGCTAACTCAGGAGTTGAATACCTTCAGGACCAGAATGGCGATGCCAAAGACGACGGTGATCAGGAAAATGCCTTTGGCCGTGCGGTCGCGGTGAGTATTAATATAAAGGGTAAATAATACCACGTTGGCCAGCAGTGCCAGTGACCCTATAGAGGTGATCAGCCGGTTGTCGCTGAAGAACTGCTCCAGGAAGATGCCAAAACTATTGGAGGAGAATTTGGCAAAATAGATGATGATGAGCCCCAGTAATGGTCCCAGGAAACCCAGGATAAATCCAAGTTGCAGGTTGTCTTTTTTCAGAAACATTATTTCCAGCTTTTTTCCAGTTTCTTTTTTTGTTCGTAATTGGTAAGATCAAACTGCACGGGAACTACGCTCACATAACCATTGGCCAGCGCCCATACATCGGTATCCTTTCCTTTGTCAAAATTGACGAATTCGCCGGTGAGCCAGTAGTAATGACGGCCATGCGGATCCTGGCGCTCGATAAAATCCTCTTCGTATTTGGCATAAGCCTGCCGGCATATCTTGATTCCTTTGAGCAGTTTGGCGGGCAGGGCCGGAAAATTCACATTCAGTACCGTATGCCGTTCCATTTTGATGCTCAGCATTTTTCTTACCACCTCACGGGCATAAAGACGGGCGCCTTCAAAATCTGCTTCGATGCTGTGATCCAGCAGCGAAAAACCTGCCGATGGAATACTCTCAATAGCGGCTTCCACAGCAGCACTCATGGTACCGGAGTAAATAACGTTGATGCTGTGATTGGCCCCGTGATTGATACCCGATATGCAAAGATCCGGTTTGCGGTGAAGTACTTTGTCGACTGCAAGTTTTACACAATCCACCGGAGTGCCTGTGCAGGAGTAGGCTTCAATATCTCCAAAATTATGAACCCGCTGCAGCCGTAATGGCTGACCGATAGTAATGGCATGTCCCATACCAGACTGTGGCTTGTCAGGAGCTACCACTACAATTTTTCCCAGGTCCTTTACCGCTTCTACCAGGCTGCTGATGCCAGGTGCTGTGACGCCATCATCGTTGGTGACCAGGATAACCGGTTGGTTTTTTCCGCTGCGGGCGGTAGATTTTTTTGTAGCCATAGAAAGCGCAAATGTGGTATTATTTTTCGGATGTGTCAAGCACGAATTTATACCTGCTGCTAAAAAAAGCGGCCTAAAATTTTGGGAAGACAAGGAAATTAGTAAATTCGCTAAATAAATTAGTTAGGCATGGCACTTTCCAATCAAAATCTGAAATACCTGCGCAAGCTTCGCGGGTTGACACAGGAAGAATTTGCGCAAAAGCTGGGTATTAAAAGATCCCTGCTCGGCGCTTATGAAGAAGAGCGGGCAGAACCGCGTATGGAAGTTCTGGAAACAGTATGTGATATGTTCAAACTTACCATGGACGATCTGCTCCGGAAAGATCTGAGTGATACAAAGAGTAATTATCTCTCCCGTCGCCGGGCCATGAAGCTGGCCGGTGGTCGTTCAGAGATTCCTTTTGTGCCGGTAAAAGCCGCAGCCGGTTACCTGGCAGGCTATGCCGACCCGGAGTTTGTCGATGAGCTCAATACCTTCACCCTGCCCATGCTTTCCGGTGGCAATTACCGGGCTTTTGAAATAATCGGGGATTCCATGCTGCCAACCCCCAGTGGGTCTGTAATAGTGGGTGAAAAGATTGATAACCTCGAAGACGTGAAAAACGGCAACGCCTATATCGTAGTTTCCCGTCATGAAGGCATTGTATATAAACGTATTCAGAAAAACGGTCGATCAAAGAGCAAGATCACCCTGGTGAGCGATAATCCCGTGTACCATCCCTACACAGTCAATGCAGATGATGTGCTGGAAATGTGGCAGGCTCAAATGGTTATCTCCAAAGCCAGCCAGCAGCACCAGTGGGATGTAGGGCAGCTGGCCAGTATTGTCAACAACCTGCAGGAACAGGTAGTTTCCCTAAAAAAACGGATGAATTAACAGGTCGTCTGTGATTTTGACGGTTTTGGGTGATTTTTTTAGCCTATTGTTTTCTCCTTCGCGGTCAGACCTTTATATTTGAGCGGAACTGACTGTATGTATAGAAGACCTGTCCTGCTGTGTATGACGCTGTTATGTGGAATTGCTGCCGTGCTGGCACAGCCCAGGTCGCTGCCATCCGTTAAGACCAATCAGCCTCCCCGCATTGACGGTGACCTGTCAGATCCGGTCTGGCAACTGGCCCCGGTAGCCACCGATTTTATCCAGAATTTTCCCAACGTAGGCAAACAGGCTACCCAGCGCACCGAGGTAAGGGTCGTTTACGACAACACTGCCATCTATATCGGAGCCTACCTGTATGATGATCCGGCCCTCATTCGCCGCCAGATCACTGCCAGGGACGAAGAGCAGCTCAAAGACCTTGATTACTTCTCCGTTTTCTTCGATACCTACAATGACCACCAGAACGGTTTCCAGTTTCTGGCCACCTCGAGCAACGTACAAACCGATGCAAGGCTGGCTCCCAACCTCACACTCGGCTATGGAGAATATGGCGACAAGACCTGGGATGCCGTATGGGACAGCAAAGTGTCGATCAAAGAAGATGGATGGGTGGTGGAAATGAAGATACCCTACATCTCTCTGCGCTTTTCGAAGAGTGCACGGCAGGACTGGGGGCTTCAGTTTATGCGCTCCGTTCGCCGCAGCAATGAAACCACCTTCTGGAACCCCGTTGATCCCAATGTAAACGGGTTTGTAAACCAGTTTGGCTTACTCAAAGATATTATTGATATCAAACCTCCTCTGCGCCTTAGTTTTTCGCCTTATGTATCTACCGGTTACAGACGGGCTCCTGAAGCCAGCGGTTTCAGCGAAGAATGGCTCAAGAGTGGTGGTATGGATGTTAAGTATGGCATCAACGAAAGTTTTACGCTCGATGCTACACTGGTGCCTGATTTTGGACAGGTGATCTCCGACAATGTGGTAAACAATCTCACTCCTTATGAAGTAAGGTTTGATGAATACCGCCCTTTCTTCACAGAAGGTACCGAGATCTTTAATAAATCGGGACTCTTCTATTCCCGTCGCGTAGGTTCTACTCCTTCTGGTTATTATGCCATAAAGGATATGGCAGATGCCGATCCCAACCTCGAGATAATCAGAAATCCCGGGCGTACACAGCTCTATAATGCCGTAAAATTTTCGGGGCGCACACCATCCAAACTGGGTATTGGCTTTTTCAATGCCGTGGGCGCGCCTATGTATGCGACCATACGTGATAAGTCGACCGGCGATAAGACAAAGATCCTTACAGAGCCGCTTACCAATTACAACATCCTGGTGCTGGACCAGGCACTGCATGGCCGCTCTTATATCACCTTTACCAATACCAATGTGATCCGTGAAGGACAGGCCCGCGATGCCAATGTCAGCGGTCTTGATTTCAGCTTTTACGACAAGAAGAACATGTTTAATGTAAGAGGGTATGGGCACTACAGCAAAATATTCGGCACAAACAGCACCGAAGGTTACAACACACAGCTGCGTCTCGGTAAAGTGAGTGGTCGCTGGCAGTATTATGCACAGAACCTGATCCGCTCGCTCAACTATAATCCTACTGACCTGGGTTATCTGCAGACGGCCAATCAGCATATCAACCAGGCCTCGATCGGTTATTATCAGTATGAGCCCACACGCAGTTTTTTAAATTATAATTATACACTTACAGCCGTATACCGTCGCCTGTACCGGCCAGATGTGTTCAATGATTTCACCGTAGAAGCTACCTCATTCTGGTACCTGCGCAATTTCTGGGATATCAATCTGCGTGTGGGTTACCTGCCAGATCAGCACGACTATTTCGTGATCGGCCGTCCCTTTGCACAATATGCACGCCGGCCGCAATATGGCTATGTAGGACTCTCCGGCAGTACCGATAGTCGTAAACGTCTGTACTTTCAGTACGATGTGCTGGCTGCTGATTTCTTTAAAAATCCCGAAAAAGAGTATTACATATTGTCAGGCGGCGTACGATACCGGTTCAGCAATAAACTGACTATCGACCTCAATCATCGCTTTGAAACAGAAACAGATTACATCGTATCAGGCGGCCGCGATGGCATGGGGCAACCCCGTATGGCTTTTGTTGATTTCAAGGATGTGACATCTGTGCTTTCTGGTATTTACAACTTCACTCCGCGTATCAATCTCACCCTGCGGGTGCGTCATTACTGGAGCAATGTAAAATATAAACGCATTGCCTATATCGATAGTAAAGGCTATCCGCAATCAACGACTGCTTTGTCTGGCCTGGATAATGTGAACTTTTTTAATACCGATGCATTCCTGACCTGGGACTTCCGCTATGGCAGCCGTCTTATCCTGGGCTACAAAAGCTGGCTGGGCGATGATCAGACCTATAGCATCGATGGCAACCTGTATAAACGTTACTTATCCAATTTTGGTAAGACCTTTGATCTTTCGCACGGCACAGAACTCACCGTTCGCTTTATTTATTTCCTGGATTACAATCAGCTGAAGAAGCGGCCAAAATAAACGGGTCATTTTTTTCCCAGCAGAATAATGTCTTTTTCCACCAGCGCGTAGGCATGATCATCTCTGCCCGGCTCTACCGTATAGGACCCGGTAAAACGGCTGAATGCCGGCAGTATGCAGTAATTGTCTGTAAAATAGAAACAGGGAAACCGCAGCGCCTGCCGGCCCTTGCCCCTGATCGAGACTGCAGGGTGTACGTGCCCGGAAAAAGTATGCAGGTTTTCGGGCAGGCCGATACCGGGCTCCAGCACATCGTGTACAAACTGATGGCTTCCTATTTGTAATGGCTTTTCGTGTACTTCAATAGCAGCATCTGCATACCATCGGGCGTCCAGTATGTCATGATTGCCGCGGGCCAGTTTTATATCGAGTGAGGCAAAATCGCGTCGCCAGCGCAGAAAAAGATCCAGCTCGCGATTGGCATGACTATGGCTCAGGTCGCCTACAATGATCAGCCGGTCTGCCTTGAAAAACAATATCTGGGTCATGAGCCTTTGCAGGTCTTCCTTGTATACCGACTGTGGCACAGCTATTCCTGATTTCCGGAAATGACCGGTTTTGCCGATATGAAGATCAGCCACAATAAGTGTTTGCTCATTTTCCCAAAAAAGTGTGCGTTCATTGCTAAGCACAAAATGATCAGAGCCGATGGTATGAGAGAGAAGGGCAGGCATTTGTGCGAAAGTATAAAAAGTTTAAAAGTATAAATGTTTAAAGTGTTTAAGGAGTATAAAGAGTATAAAGGGTTTAAAGCGTTTATATTAGCAAACCCTCCTTTTCAGCTATTCTAAAAACACCCTTTAAACTCTTTATACCCTTTAAACCCTTTATACTTATTGTTCTTCGAGCTGCTGCTGCATCCTTCTCACCCTGTCTTCCAGTTTTTCGGACGAAAGGTCTTCGCGCATGCTGTCTACCTTGATGGGGAAGCAGAAAGGAGTGAGTTGCTGCGGCCAGGTAATGACGATGTTGGATTGCTGGATACGTTCCAGCATATCGCGCAGGCGCACTTCTTCCATCTGCTGATCCATCACTTCCTGGTAGGCCTGGCGTAGCAGCAGGTTGTCCGGATCGTATTCACTGAATACCTTAAACAGCAGGGAAGCGGATGACTGCAGGTGCCGTGTCTTTTTATACTCACCCGGGTAGCCCTGGAATATGAGGCCACCGATCACGGCAATATCCCTGAATTTGCGCCGGGCCATTTCTGTAGAGTTGACACTGCGTTGTATGTCCTGCAGCAACTGGTCAGGCGAGAAGAGCTCATATACATTGCTGTCGTCGACCGGTATGGGCTGATCGCTGAGCAGTTCAAAGCCATAATCGTTCATCGCAAAAGAAAAGGTAATAGGCCGGATACGACTGATGCGATAGGCCAGGATGGCGGCCATGGCCTCATGCACCAGCCTTCCTTCAAAAGGATAAACAAAGAGATGATAACCGTCTTTTGTTTCGATCTGTTCGATCAGCAGTTCGTTGGCAGCAGGTATATGTGAATGTTCCTGTTGCCGTTCAAACAGGGGGCGTAATGCGTCTATTTCGTAGGGTACATTCTTTTGCCCTGGCGTGGCCAGGTTAAGTGTTTCGCGCAATTTGCGGCCCAGGTTGGCCGACAAAGGCATGCGACCACCATTCCAGCTGGGCACTTGCGCTTTGCGGGCCGATGATTTTTTTACCAGTACCGTCATGTCTTTGATCATGACGAGCTCCAGGTTGCGGCCGGCCAGGGTAAATACATCGCCAGGTTCAAGGCGGGAGATAAAATATTCTTCAATGACACCGATATAACCACCGCTGAAAAATTTAACCTTCAGCATGGAGTCGCTTACGATGGTGCCGATATGCAGGCGATGCCGCATAGCGATACGCCGGTTGCTGATATGGTATAGTTCGCCAATGCGCTCTACCTTTTTGTATTCGTCATATTGCTGCAGTGCATTGCCTCCTTCGGTGATATGCAGCATTACCTGGTCCCATTCCTGCTCCTGTATATCGCGATAGCAATAGGTACTGCGCACTTCTGCCAGGATATCGGGTGCGGCAAACCCTTCGCCAATAGCCAGTGTGCACAGGTATTGAATAAGTACGTCAAAGCAAAGCATCTGTGGCGGGCGGCTTTCAATCAGCGATTCGCTGATGGCCGATTTTAGTGCAGCTGCTTCCATCAGCTCGAGCGAGTGGGTCGGTAAAAAATAAATACGGCTCACCTCATCGGGCCGGTGACCGCTACGGCCGGCTCTTTGCAAAAAACGGGATACACCTTTGGGTGAGCCTACCTGTATCACTGTTTCCACCGGTCTGAAATCGACACCCAGGTCAAGTGAGGCAGTGCATACTACTGCCTTCAGCCGCCCGGTATGCAGATTTTCTTCTACCCAGTCGCGCAGTTCGCGATCCACACTGCCATGATGCAGGGCAATGGCACCAGCCAGTTCGGGCGCTACCTGCAAAAGGGTTTGGTACCACAGTTCACTCATGCCCCGTGTATTGATAAAGATGAGTGTGGTGCGGCTGGCTTCAATGATAGGGAGTACTTTATGCACCAGTTTAATACCCAGGTGCCCGGCCCAGGGATATTTTTCAATTTCATCCGGCAGCACAGACAGGATATCTACCTCTTTGCGTACCTGTGCACGTATGATACTGCCTTTTTTTTGTAAAGGGGCCAGCAATACTTCGCAGGCTTCATCGAGATTGCCAATGGTGGCAGATATACCCCAGATGCTGAGGGGCACAGCGGAGGCTGCCCGCCGGCGCAAACCGCAGATACGGCTGATGGCGAGTTCTACCTGCACACCCCGTTTGCTGCCCAGCAGTTCGTGCCATTCATCCACGGCTATGATGCGCAGATTCTTTACTGCATCGGGATAACCTTTTTGCGCCAGCAAAAGATGCAGGCTTTCGGGAGTAATGATCAGTACCTCGGGCATATTCCTTTTCTGGCGTGCCCTTTCATTTACATCCGTGTCACCATTGCGAATGCCTACCTTCCATTGCATGCCCAGGCTGGCAATTACTTCCTCCATGGCGCGGCCTATGTCTTTGGCAAGGGCTCTCAATGGTGTTATCCACAGCAACTGCAATCCGTTGCCTCCCTTTGTCTGGTATTGTGTGGGATGCTGATTGATAAAATCGATCAATGCGCCCAGAAATACAGAATAGGTTTTGCCACATCCGGTAGGGGCATTTACCAGGCCGCTTTGGCGGTTCAGAATAGCTTGCCAGGCCTGTTGCTGAAAAAGAAAAGGAGTCATGCCCCGGCTTTGCAGCCAGGCGTTTAACAGGTTAAATCCAGCGGATGATTCCAACGGCGTCATGAACCATAAATCTCCGGTATTTTTTATCGTCAGAAAAAAGCGATCAGCGTTTTGGCGGGATTAGTAGTTGACCGACTTGATCAGGCCATCCTGCCATTTTATGAAATAGAGCCGTTTGTTTTCAAAATACTGCAGGCTCATGGTGCCTTTGCTGAGTACCGGTTGAATATCGAAATCGGTGAAAACAGAATATTGTTTATTGCCCAGGTTGGATGACAGATCCCTGCCATGCTGCTTCAGTAGTTTGGCATATTTCCAGGTCACTTCATAACCACGGAATACCATATCGCTCGGGCGGGCATACATGGTAGTATTGAAGTAGTTGGTAATATCCTGGCTCACCTTATCGGTCTTGGCATTGTAAAAGGGATTGCTGTAAATGATCTCCGGCCCTTTGAACTCGGGACGGGTAAATTCACGGATACCTTCCCAGGTCGGCATACCAATGATGGTACTGCGATAGGTTTTACTGATACCCGCCAGTTGTGCTGCCAGGCGACGGCCAAAGTTGATATCAAGACTACCTGCCAGGCACACATTGGTACGGGTACTATCGAGATGTACACGCAACTGGTTGACGGTAAAACTATCGACCAGGTCTACATACCTGATCTTTACCGGTGAGCCCATCGCTGTTTTACTGTATTCGTCCAGTACGGTACGTATATGATCCTCGGTGGCTCCTTTTTTACGGAATACCACAACCGGGTTCAATGAATAATATTTCTGGATATAGCGGTAGATGCCTTCACATTGTGTTTTCAATGTGGGATTGAGCAGTACAAAGTAGGGATTGCTTTGTGTGCCTGCATCGTTGGGAATGGTGGTATTGATAACCGGCACATGTTTGCGGTAGCCAAATTCTGAAAATGTACGTACTTCATTGCTGCTGCAGTGTGCTATGATCAGGTCCACTTCATCCAGCTCAGGTTTGGCCAGTTGTTGCTCCAGCGTTTCTGTAGCAGAGCGGGTGTCGTATACAAAAACCTCCAGCGTGATGCCTTCGCGCGACAGGCTGTCAAGTGCCAGCTGTACGCCCTCGTAAAACTCAAGACCGGGGTTGATGAATTTGGGAAATACATTTTTGGCATAGCGGTATTCGTTCAGCTGATTGTAGGCCGAATCGAGATACAGCGGAGCAAAAATGGCTATACGGGGTGTTTCTGCGACCTGTTGCGTATGGCCTGCAGTGGTCAGCAAACAAAAAAGAGTCAGCCCCAACAAGAATTGTTTCATGCCTAAAGGTTTAGTGAGGCAGTGTGCAGCAATGCTGTATTACTCCCACTCAATGGTGGCTGGCGGCTTGCTGCTGATATCGTACACTACCCGGTTGATCCCTCTTACGTTATTGATGATCTCGTTAGAGATATCGGCCAGAAAGCTATAGGGAAGATGCGCCCAGTCTGCCGTCATACCATCCACACTTGTCACAGCGCGTAGTGCCACAGTGAATTCATAAGTGCGCTCATCACCCATTACCCCTACACTTTTAACCGGTAACAAGATAGCTCCGGCCTGCCAGACAGTTGCATAGAGATCGTTATCTTTCAGACCTTTAACATAAAGGTGATCAGCTTCCTGCAACAACCGTACCTTTTCTTCGGTGATCTCGCCCAGGATGCGGATAGCCAGACCCGGTCCGGGGAAGGGGTGACGGTCAATCATTTCGGCAGGAATACCCAGCTCGCGACCTACTTTGCGCACCTCATCTTTGAAGAGATAGCGCAGCGGTTCTACCAGCTCGAGGTGCATTTTTTCAGGCAATCCACCCACATTGTGATGCGATTTGATGGTCACCGAAGGACCATGCACAGATATGCTTTCGATTACATCGGGATAGATAGTGCCCTGGCCCAGCAGTTCAATACCCTGGATGTGTTTGGCTTCTTCCTGGAAAGTATCGATAAAGAGTTTGCCAATGACCTTGCGTTTGGCTTCAGGATCGGTTTTGCCTTCCAGCTCTTTATAAAAAACCTGTTTGGCATCCACTCCTTTCACATTCAACCCCAGTTTGGCATAAGTGGCCAGCACTGATTCAAATTCGCCTTTGCGCAGTACGCCATTGTCTACAAAGATGCCATAAAGGCGATCGCCAATAGCACGATGGATAAGGGTGGCAGCTACTGTTGAATCGACTCCGCCGCTGAGAGCCATGATCACTTTACGGTCTCCGATCTGCTGGCGCAGGGCCTCTACCGTATCTGTGATAAAATGTGCGGGAGTCCAGTCCTGTGAGCAACCACAGATAACAGTCAGGAAGTTGAAGAGTATTTTTTTGCCTTCGGTAGAGTGGTATACTTCCGGGTGAAACTGTACGCCATAGAGGGCGCACTCTGCGGGATCATTTTGTGCACGGCGAAATGCAGCTACAGGAATACTTTCCGTATCAGCCAGCAGTTCAAAGCCAGCCGGTAATTCTTTAATCGTATCGCTATGACTCATCCATACCTGGCTGTGTGCCGATACACCTGCAAACAACGGATCTTCCTGTTTGCGTTCCAGCTTGGCACGGCCATATTCCCGTTTGTTGCTTTTGGCCACCACTCCGCCAAAACGTTTGGCAGTAAGCTGGGCGCCATAACATACTCCCAATACAGGTACTTTTTTTACAAAGGCCTGGATATCCACGTCCGGAGCATTGGGCTCATTGACCGAAAAGGGTGAACCAGACAGGATAATACCCTTCAGGCCGGGCTCAAAGGTGAATGTCTTATGGTAGGGGATGATCTCGCAGTAAACATTGGCCTCTCGTACAGCCCTGGCGATCAATTGAGTATATTGGGAACCAAAATCGAGAATAAGGATTTTTTCCGTCATGGTGCTGCGAAGGTAAAAAAACTGTGGCTAGTTTGGGCGGATGGTTTTATATATCCGCCGGGATCATGTATTCTTGTAACCTCGCAGATCAGTTCTGCGTCAAACAGGGTGTACCTGACAAAAAAGCTATTCGAAACATCAAAACCAACATCATGAAACGATACGGATTTGCATTGGCACTTGTTATTTCTGTTTTATTTATTTCCTGCGACTTTGTGGGCGGACGCCGGGTCCATGGCGATGGTAATGTAGTAACGCAGGACAGGAATCTCCGCGATTTTTCGGCTGTAGAAGTAAGCAGCGCCATCCGCCTCAATGTAACACAGGACTCCGCTTATTCTGTAAAAGTGGAAATCGACAACAACCTGCAGGAACTGGTAGAGGTATATACAGAAGGAAAGGTCCTGCGGATCCGCCTGGCCAATAATATCAGTATTAATCCCACACACGATGTGATAGTACATGTGTCCGGTCCGTCTTTCAATCACATTGGTGCCTCAGGAGCCTGCAATGTGGTTGGTAAAAATATGTTTACCGGCAACGAGCGTTTTGATCTTGATCTGAGCGGTGCGAGCGAGGCGGATCTGCAAGTGGATGCGCCTGTAGTGAACATAGAGCTGAGCGGAGCCTGCAAGGCTACCCTCAAGGGCAAAACCCGCGATTTCCGGATCGATTGTTCGGGCAGCTCTACTGTACGTGCTTTTGAACTGCCTGCAGAAAATGTATCAGCCGGACTCTCCGGAGCCAGCAATGCCGATGTATTTGCCAGCGTGCGTATTGATGGCGAACTGAGCGGCGCTTCAGATCTGGAATATAAAGGTGGCGCACAAACCAATATTCATACAAGCGGTGCTTCTTCTATCCGCAAAGTGGAATAAGCCAGTTGTAAGCAGTATAGAAAAAGCCGGCAATGCCGGCTTTTTTATTAGCTACCCGTTTTGTGGTATTGACCGGCATGTACAAATGATGGATATTGCGCGGCATTAAACCGACTTGCTATGTTATCCCGCCGACAATTTATCAGGCAGGCAGGCCTCGCTACAGGGGCTGTTTTAGTATCTGCACAGGGCCACAGTAGTTTTTTTATTGGCCGTAAACCCACCGTTCTGATCATAGGAGCCGGCTTCGCCGGCCTGGCAGCTGCACTTGCTTTGCATCGCAAGGGCATATCCAGTGTGATACTCGAGGCCCGTAACCGTATCGGCGGCCGTGTATTTTCCTATCCCATCGATCCGGCAGAAAACCTGGTGATAGAACTGGGCGCCGAGTGGGTAGGACAATCGCATACACGCATCCAGGAACTGTGTGGCGAATTTGAACTGCCTCTTACCAATAATCAACTGGATACTCATCTTATTTATAAAGGAGCCTATCACCGCAAAGGAGAATGGGATTACAGCGATAGCTGGAAAAAGAAATTCCAGGAAATGATGGAGCAGTACAAACATCTTTCCGACAAACAAAAAGAAGAGATAGACCGCATCGACTGGTGGCGCTACCTGGTAAATAATGGTTGCGAAGGCCGCGACCTGGACCTGCGCGAACTGCTCGACAGTACCGATTTTGGAGAAAGCATCCGTCATGTATCCGCCTTTGCTGCACTGGCAGAATATGCAGAAAGCAGCGAGAAAAACGAAATGGACCTGAAGATAAAAGGAGGGAACGGGCAACTGGCTGAGCGTATAGCCGACAGGATAGGACGGGAGAATATCCGTCTGCAGCACCGTGTGACGCGGATTGTACAAAACCGGCAGGGAGTAAAAGTGTATTGCGACAATGGACAGGAGTTTGCAGCCGATAAACTGATCTGCACTGCTCCCACTTTTGCGGCTAAGAAAATTAAATGGGAACCCGGTTTGCCGGAAGCACAACTGCAGGCCATGAACGAATTGCAGTATGCGCGTATCAACAAGAATCCGCTGCTTTTTACCAACCGGTTCTGGAAAGACGAAGCCTTTGACCTGGTAAGCGATCAGTTGCCGCATTATTTCTATCATGCTACGAAAGAACAGGCTTCTTCCAAAGGCGTGCTTATCTCCTATACCATCGGCGACAAAGCGGCAGTGGTGGCCAACCAGGATGAAGCCTGGCGCACGGCAGCCGTGCAGCAAACGCTGGGACCCCATTTGGGGAATGTGACAGGCTGGTTAGAAAAACAGGTAAATTATTACTGGGGAAATGATGAGTTTTCGCATGGGGCGTATGCCATGTATGGCACAGGGCAATGGTTTGGACTGATGCCAAAGCTGCGCAAAAAACATATGCATACCTATTTTGCCGGCGAGCATCTGGCCGACTGGCAGGGATTTATGGAAGGGGCGATTAATTCAGGCGAAGAGGCAGCGGAAATGGTGAAATAAAGGTACCTGGTATCCCTTTATAATAGGATATATATGTCCTTAGAGTGGGGGATGGGTTAAACTATTTGTTTTAAATCAAAATACATTAACCTTGTCCCGTTCTTTTTATTTTTCCCATCCTTCACGTCTTTATCTGTAAGATAATCAAAGCCGTTTTTTTCATAAAATTTCAAGGACTGGGAATAGGCATCTACTGTAATAAACCGACAACCTGTTTTATTTTTATCTACAAACCATATCTTGAGGTAGTTCAATATTTGAGTACCTATTTTATTGGCCTTATAATCATTATGAACACCGAGTCTTCCCAGTTTTACAGCAGGATAATCTTTTCGCCGTTTGTTATGAGGTATTTTCTTACCAACTTTGGTTATCCAAAAACTCTTGCTTCGACTTTCTTCTATCTTTATTTTATCGTTGACCAGCGTAAAGAAGGCTACTGTTTTATTGGATACTAAGTCTTCTAAAAGGTATGTTACCGAAAACAATTGTCCTAGCTGTGGACAAGAATCATTTAGCAAAAAATCATTTAAGTCGGTATCTCCGCAATCAAAGGGTTTGATTGGATAATCATGTTCTAATCTAACCAACTGAAAGTTGCTAAAGTCCATTAAAATTTGGAAATAGAACGTAATGCGCTAAAATGCTCACGCATTGTAGCGAGTTGCTGGGGAGACGCTTTCGTATCTTCAGCCTTTTTTATTTTTCGTAAAAAACGCCTGGCATCTTTCCCTTTTAATGTAGGGGTATCTTTTATAGGCTTAGCCATGGTGTAAAGGTACAAAACAATAATATTTTGGAACTCTAAAATGATTGGTTTATATCTTGTTGATTGATAGAATAGTATGGGTTCTGCCGCTAACCTGAACCAGGTAGGCCTTAAATTAGATGTCACTACACTGTCAATAATTTTTCTTCGGGAGTGATTTAGTTTATCATTATAGACATGAAGATTATAGGACTTAGAAAATATCCTGGAGTATATTCTTGCGAAAGGTGATCAGGGCAAAGGGCAATATGTGCAAAAAAATTACAAATTCACATGCCTTACCGTTATGCGTATATGTCGTGTACGTCCCTTGTCGTCTGTACAGGAAATCTTGACAGGGCCTTCATCGGGGAGAAAAAACTGTTTTTCCCCTGCCGCACAGCTTTTATAGAATTTATCATTGATATACCAGTACACCTTGCTCACATCGTTGGCTGTTTTGCACGACAACTGCAGCGGTTCGGGATTTTTTTTGCTGATCAGGTATTCCATTCCATTTGATGGAGAATGAATGACCGGGGCGGCACCTTTGATCAACTCTTCACAGTCGGGGTTGTGCTCCGGTATTTTCTCATAAGGTACGTTGTTGTCGGCCATCCACGACTGCATATCGGGACTGATGATCCGGTACCATTTTTTCTGATAGCCGCTGGCAGGCGCACAGGCCCTGCAATAAGATATCCTGCCATTGGCGCTGATCATGATTTCCTGCCGGTTGTTGCAGGGCAGGGTAGAAGAGATCAGGGGAATAAAATAATCGGATACCAGTTGTGTGCACTGCGGACCGGGTACCATACCTGTTTCGCTGCATACCTGGCGAATGCTGCAATCGGCCGGCGCGTTGAACCAGGCTTCATCGCTATCGTAGTCAATCGTATTAAAGATCTTGAATAAAAGCGGGGTGGCTACATTGGCACCACTCAGGTCGGCTACGCCTATGCCGGAAAAGTTTCCTACCCATACACCCACTGTATACTGCCGGTTGTAGCCAATACTCCAGGCGTCACGCCGTCCGTAACTGGTGCCGGTTTTCCAGGCGATCTTGGGCATGCGTTCAGTAGCGGTCCAGTTGAGCGGGAAGTCGGGCCGGTTGACCTTCGATAAGATCTCATTGATCATGAATGTAGCTGCCGGGCTGATGAGTTGCCTGCCGGGTTGAGGCTGCTCTTCGGTTGTGAATGCAGGGGTATAAAATTTCCCGTCATTGGCAAAACACGAAAAAAGACCGGTCAGTTCCTCGAGCGTGGTGCCGCAACCACCCAGGATCATGGAGAGACCCAGTTTGCGCCGGTCATGCTGGATCTGTCTGAACTGTGCCCCACCCAGCGCATCGATGAGACGGTCGGTGCCCAATTGTTGTAAGGCATTTACAGCAGGTATGTTCAATGACTGCTCCAGGGCAAACTCAACCGATACGTATCCATGAAAGCGGCGGTCATAGTTTTCCGGTGCATAACCCTGGTAGTTGACAGGTACATCGGCTACTACCTGGCGGGGAGTGAGCAGGCCCTGGTCAAAACAAAGTGCGTAGAGCAATGGCTTGAGTGTACTGCCTGGCTGTCTTACTGCATTGGCTCCGTTTACCTGTCCGGCATCGGCGGTATCTGTAAAAGAGGCAGAACCTACGTAACTGAGTATGCGGTGTGTTTTGTTGTCGATGACGACTACAGCAGCATTGCGGATATTGCGCAGCTTTTGCGACCGCGCATATTCGGCTACCAGCGTTTCGGTTTTGAGCTGCATATTGAGGTCAATGCTGGAGTTGAGTTCGGTGCCACCCCGGCGTTTCAGTTTATAGGCAAGATGCGGCGCCAGTTTGGGTACGGTATGCCGCCGGGCCGTCAGCGGTTCGGCCAGGGCATCTTCAATTTCTTTTTCAGTAAATACGTTGTCGTCCGCAAATTTTTGCAACCAGCGGTTGCGTTCTTCCATGATCCGGTCATTGTTTCTGCCTACTACCAGCGAGGAAGGGCGGTTGGGGATGATGCTGAGAGCGGTGATTTCTGCCAGGGAGAGATGGTCCGGATCTTTTTTAAAATAAAGCAGGGATGCTGCTTTTACTCCTTCGATATTGCCCCCATAGGGTACGAGGTTCAGGTAAAGCTGCAGTATTTCGTCTTTACTGTATTTCCATTCCAGCTGCAGAGCCCTGAACATCTCAATTACTTTACTGCCCAGGGTTCGCGGCCGGCGTTCCAGCGCACGGGCTACCTGCATGGTGATGGTACTGGCACCAGACGTACGTTTCATCTGCAGTACATTTTTGACAAAAGCGCGGCCTACCGCCAGCAGATTGATGCCCGGATGTTTGTAAAAGTATTTGTCTTCCTTGGCCAGGATGGTTTTGCGCAGCAAGGGAGAAATTTCATTCAGCTCGGTCTTCATCCGCCATTTCTGATCGGGAGTCAGAAAGGCATGAATGACGGTACCCTTGTTGTCGGTGATGATGGTAGAGTAACTGATCCGGTCGGGGAGTGGAAATAAAAGGTTGAGGAGGAAGAAAAGTAATACAGAAGCCAGTATAAACAGGCCCAACCGCTTCAGCCAGCGCAAAAGGCGTGGCTTATATTTGCTGATCCGGGATTTCACCGGCCAAAAATAGTTTAAAGGGTATAAAAGTTTAAAAGTATAAAGGAAGACAGCGCTTTTTCCTTTATGCTCCTTATACTCTTTATACCATTCACACTACACTATCCACTGTCTGCTAAATACCGGCCACCGATCACTTATCACTGCCACTTTCTTTTTATTTTCGTCGCAGAATTTGCTTATCTTCTCAATACAATTAACCTGACCATTCAACCCCTTCCTAATCATTATGCGACGTATGCCTTTTCTGGCGGTACTTGCCCTGCTGCTACTGGCAGCCTGTAACCGCAATGCCGTATCTCTTTCCTATACCAATGCCAAAGGAGAAGTACCTCAACTCGGCAACCTGGTATTCCGGTTTAGTCAAAGCATGATTGCTGACAGCCTGCTCAATAACTGGGACTCGTCGGCCTTTATCAGTTTTAAACCTGCTATCAAAGGCCGGTTTCGCTGGGAAAGCCCCGACCAGCTGGTGTTTTCTCCGGCGCAGCCGCTTGACCCGGCTACCAGTTATACTGCCAGTGTCAACAGCGAAGTACTACGCTTTAGTAAATATGATAAAGTGGAAGGCGGTGATAAGATCAGCTTTTATACCCCGGGGCTCCGCCTGGATGATGCCCGCGTGATCTGGATAGGCGAGTCAGGTGCCAGCGCACAACCGCAACTGGATCTTTATTTCAACTACCGGGTCAATCCGACAGATATAAAAGAAAAACTTAAAGTAGAAGTCGAAAATAAGGAAGCGGCATATGATGTGATCACTACCAATGCCGATAACCGTATCAGTATCCGCATCAGTGGTATCAAGACAGAAGATAAGGACTATGCTGTAAGTGTAAAACTGGCCAAAGGTCTTAAACCGGCTGTTGGTACCAACAGCACCGCCGATCCTATCACCACCTCACTTTCTATTCCCTCGCCTTATGTGCTGACCATTCTTGCGTCAGAAGCCGAACATGATGGTACGGAAGGTATCATTCGTGTCAGCACCAGTCAGCAATTGGGCAATGAGAATGCCCGGAGCTTTATCAGTTTTGAACCGGCAGTAGCTTTTACTGTAGAAAATACCGAGACAGGTTTTTTGATCCGCAGCGACAAGTTTGATATGGAGCGGAGTTATACCCTTACGGTAAAGAAAGGTCTGCGTGGCCGCCTGGGTGGGGTACTCAAGGAAGATTATGGCAACAGTGTTGCTTTTGGGGAGCTGGAAGCCGGTATCAATTTTACGAATAATAAAGCAGTATACCTCTCCCGCCAGGGTGGTCGCAACCTCGAGGTACGCATCACCAACGTACCCAAAGTAAAACTGGTGATCTCAAAAATATATGAGAACAACCTGCTGATGGCACAGCGTTATGGCTATTATCCCCAGGAGACACGCTCTGCCAGTTACGACGACGAATATGGATATGACGATTATTATGGAAGTGATGCCATGCTGGGCGATGTAGTATATGAAAAAGAGATCGATACCCGTTCATTGCCCCGCTCTGCCGGCGGCCGCCTGCTGAATCTTTCTTCGTTTGAAGACCGGCTGCCCGACTTTAAAGGAATATATCATGTAATGATCCGGTCTACAGACGATTACTGGGTAAGGGACAGCCGTTTTATTTCAGTATCTGACCTGGGACTGATCGCCAAAGAAGGCCAGGATAAGATTGTGGTATTTGTCAATTCCATCAAGACTTCGCAGGCCGTATCGGGAGTAAATGTAGCGGTCTATGCCAGCAACAATCAGCTGATAGGTACCGGCGCAGCCGATGCCAATGGTGTGGCAGAAGTGGCGTATACCAAAAAGGATTTTTCCGGCTTCAAACCGGCCATGATCATCGCCAAGACCGCCGAAGACTTTAACTACCTTCCTTTTCAGAATACACGCGTCAATACATCGCGCTTTGATGTAGGCGGCAAGCGCAACAACCCGTCGGGGCTCGATGCGTTTGTATATGCCGAGCGCGACATTTATCGCCCTGGCGAGCGGATCAACTTTTCCGTGATCGTGCGCGACAGGCAATGGAATGCTCCAGGGGATATGCCGCTGAAATTCCGTTTCCTCATGCCTAACGGAAAAGAACTGAAATCGTTTCGCAAAAATCTGAATGAGCAGGGGTCTGCAGAAGGTAACATCGACCTGGCTACTTCTGTTATTACGGGCAGCTATACACTGGAAGTATACACATCTTCCGATGTACTGCTGACCACCGAGCGTTTTTCTGTAGAAGAATTTGTGCCCGATCGTATCCGTGTCAACAGCAAACTGAGCAGTACAGCTGCCCGTCCCGGCGAATCGCTGCAACTGTCTATCAACGCGATGAATTTCTTTGGTCCGCCGGCGGCCAATCGTAATTATGAGACCGAGGTGCAGGTGCGTCAGCGTTCTTTCAGCCCCGAGAAATTCTCGCAGTATAATTTTACGCTTGCCAACCAGCAGTCGTTTGGCGACAAGATTGTGGAAGAAGGAAAAACGGACGCGGAAGGCAATGCTTCCTATACCTACAAGGTTCCCGATACCTATCTCGATAAGGGCAGGTTGCAGGCCACTTTTTATACTACCGTATTTGATGAAACGGGGCGCCCGGTTAGCCGCGCCGCAACCGCCGATATCTTTACACAGGATGTATTCTTTGGTATCCAGGAAGACTGGTACTATTATTATCCGCTCAACCAGGCGGTGAAGTTTCCCCTCGTGGCGGTGAACAAGGAAGGCAATGGCATCAACGCAACGGCCCGGGTAGAGGTGATCAAGCATGAGTACCGTACCGTACTGGCCAAGAGCGGCAGCTATTTCCGATACGAATCGCAACAGGACGATAAAATGATGACCGAAAGCCAGCTGGCTGTGGGCAATAACACTGTATTTTCTTATATCCCCCGCTCGCCGGGCAATTATGAACTGCGTGTGTACAGACCTGGCTCCAATACCTATGTGAGCCGTAGCTTCTATAGCTATGGCAGTTGGGGTGGTGATAATAATTCATTTGAAGTAAGCAATGAAGGTAATATCGAGATATCGCTGGAAAAGAAATCTTATTATGCCGGAGAATCAGTTAAGGCACTGTTCAAAACTCCCTTCAGTGGCCGTATGCTGGTGACGGTAGAGACGGATCATATCGTTTCTTATCAATACGTGGAGGTCAGCAACCGTACTGCTTCTCTCGACCTCAAACTCAGTGGCGAGCATGTGCCCAATGCCTATATCACTGCCACACTCATCAAGCCGCATGAGTTGTCAGATATCCCGCTTACGGTGGCGCATGGATTTCAGAATGTAAAAGTGGAGGAAAAGAGCCGGCATATTGAAGTGTCCATTGCGGCTGCTAAAAGCGTTCGCTCACGTACCAAACAAAAGATAAAAGTAAAGGCTGCACCGGGCAGCATGGTTACCCTGGCCGCCGTAGATAATGGCGTACTGCAGGTCAGCGATTTCAAAACACCTGATCCCTATGGATATTTTTATCAGAAAAAAGCATTGCAGGTAAATGCATTTGATCTGTACCCATTGCTGTTTGCAGAAGTGCGTGCCAAACTGAGCAGTACGGGTGGTGATGGCGAACTGGATATGATGAAACGGGTGAACCCCATGCCGGCCAAACGTATCAAGGTGGTCAGCTACTGGAGTGGCATGCGTAAGGCAGACGGAAGTGGTGAAGCCGAGTTCGATGTAGAAATACCGGCTTTCAGTGGCGAGATCCGGATGATGGCCGTATCGTATAAGGGCAATAGTTTTGGTGCCGGTGAATCGGTGATGACGGTCGCCGATCCGATCGTGATCAGCAGTGCATTGCCCCGCTTCCTGAGCCCGGGCGATACGGTGTCTATGCCGGTGACGCTTAGTAATACAACCGATAAAGCGGCTACGGTAACTGCCACGCTCAAAACAGAAGGTGCAGTAAAAGCGCTGGGCGGTGTTTCACAGTCGATCAGTCTGCCGGCCAAAAGTGAAGGTCGCGCCAGCTTCCAGCTCGTGGCCAGTACAGGTATCGGAATAGGTAATGTGCAAGTGCAGGTAAGTGGCCTGGGTGAAAAATTTGAAGAGGCTAATGAGATTTCGGTACGACCACCTTCTACACTGCAGAAACGTTCTGGCAGTGGCTCTATAGCTGGTGGTGCCAGTCAGAAACTGGATATCAATCTGCAGGAATTTATGCCTGGCAGTACGACATACAGCCTTGTAGTGAGCCGCTCACCTGTACTGGAATGGGGCGATCAGTTGCGTTACCTCGTGCAATATCCTTACGGATGTACAGAGCAAACTATTTCGGCTGCATTCCCGCAACTGTATTATGGCGATATGGCTGACCTGATGCAGCTCAACAGCCAGGGAAAGGTCAATGCCAACAGCAATGTGCTGGAAGCTATCCGCAAGATCAAGATGCGGCAACTGTACTCCGGCGCTGTTACACTCTGGGATGGTGAGGGCAAAGAAGACTGGTGGACGACGATCTATGCCGCCCATTTCCTGCTCGAAGCGCGTAAGGCCGGGTTTGATGTAGACAACAGCCTGCTCGAAACGATGCTCAGCTATATCAATTTCCGTCTGAAAAATAAAGAGCTGATCAGCTACACCTATAACCGCGATCAGAACAAAAAGATCGCACCCAAGGAAGTAGCGTATAGTCTGTATGTACTGGCTGTAGCCGGTCGCAGCAATGTGGCTACCATGAACTATTATAAAGCCAATCCATCGGTACTGGCGCTCGACAGCCGTTATCTGCTGGCGGTAGCGTATGCTACTGCAGGCGATAAAAAATCGTTTGCCAGCCTGTTGCCTGCCTCGTTTGAAGGAGAGGTATCGGTTGCGCAGACAGGTGGCAGCTATTACTCCGATGTACGCGATGAAGCCATTGCGCTCAATATGCTGCTCGATGTTGACCCCGGCAACAAACAGGTACCACTGATGGTAAAACATGTAAGCGACAAGCTGAAAGGACGTCGCTGGCTGAGCACACAGGAGCGGGCTTTTGCCTTCCTGGCTCTCGGCAAAAATGCACGCAGTGTGAAGAATTCTACTGCCACCGCAGAGATCAAAGTGGATGGCAAAACGGTAGCACGTGTAGAAAACGGGCAGTGGCGTGGCGACCAGGCTGTACTCAAAGGGGGTAATATCGAGATCAGTACAAAAGGCACAGGGCCTATTTATTACTACTGGCAGTCGGAAGGCATCAGCAGTACCGGCTCTTATGTAGAAGAAGATAGTTATATCAAGGTGAGAAAACGATTCTATGATCGCTATGGCAGCCCGATCAATGGTAATTCATTTAAACAAAATGAACTGGTGATCATCGGTATCACACTTGAGCGTACATTCAATACGGCTATTGAGAATGTGGTGATCACCGATCTGCTGCCGGCGGGTTTTGAGATCGAAAACCCGCGTACACGTGAAATACCGGGTATGGACTGGATCAAAGACGCCAGTACGCCTACGGCGCTGGATATGCGCGACGACCGGATCCATTTCTTTGTAGATGCCTACTCCAATAAACAAACCTATTATTATGCCGTGCGTGCCGTATCACCGGGCCAGTATAAAATGGGCCCTGTGAGTGCCGATGCCATGTACAATGGAGAATACCATAGTTACAATGGCGCCGGTGTGATCAGGATTACACAATGATAAAAGCATTTCCTCCACACAGGCTCGCCATACCAGGCGGGCCTGTTTATTAAGGAGGCATTATGAAAAGAGCCGTGATTTTATCACGGCTCTTTCTTTTTATGGAAAATAAAAAATATCAGGAAGGGTTCTGCTTACTGGCAGAGATAGTCACCACAGGTATATGCGATGCATACGACAGCAACCGGTTGGTGAGCCGGCTCCAGAGACCAGGCAGACGAAAATCCTTAACGGGATTTACCATGATCAGGTCTGCATTGATACGGCGGCTGAAGTCGAGTGTGCTCTTAGCCAGGTTCTTTCCTTCGAGCAGAAAGGTCTGAACGGGCACAGTAGAAATGCTCTGTACCATTTCCAGTGCATTGGCGAGAATGTTGTCTTTTTCGTCAACGGCCTGGCGCAGAGAAACAAAATAGACGGTCGACTTAAAGGCACGGCCCAGCAGCGCTGCAAGCCGTATCTGGCGGAAAGGTATTTCACCCGATACCGGTAATACGATCTTTTTATAATGACATACCAGCCCGCTCGACCGTACAGCCAGTACCGGGATATGTGTTTTGTTGGCCAGGCGACTGATGGATACAGCCGATATGATACGATGCAATACATTGAAACGTGCCAGGCCGGTAATGACCAGGTCCATTTCATAACGTTCAATATACTGTTGCAGCTGTTTGGAGCGGCTACCGGTAAGCACACTTATTTCCATCTTACCTTCTCCGCATAATTGCTGACTGTAAGCATCACGCACTTGCTCCAGCCGTCTGAAAGCAGTTTCGGCACTGTACTGGCGGGCAAGTGACCGGCGTTTTCCAGCCACATACACCAGATGAACATTGCAGTTAAAACTGTTTGACAACTCAATAGCCTTGGCTATGGCCCAGCGGTTTTTGCTGGTGAAGTCAACCGGTACAAGGATGTTATAAAGTTTGTTAGACATAGGCATCCGTTTTAGTTGTTTTTATAGTTGTTTCCGGCGGTAGTAATTTACCAAATTTTGCTCAGGCAAGTGCCAGCAGCGGTTCAAAATTTCTTTGTTTAATGCTTTTATAGGCAATTTTTTCCAGCATTTCATCTGTTGCGCAAAATGCGATCCCTCTTCCGGCATGTGCGATCATGCATCGGTCATCCTTGCTGTCGCCTACGGCAATAACGTTTTTCAGTTTCACATTATATTGTTCACATACATATTGCAATGCATTGGTTTTGCAGAAACTATGTCCGCAAATGCTGTCGGGCGAGCCAAAGAAATAGGAGGGCAGGTTGACCTCCCCGGTCGATTTGCCTTCAAAAAATTCCAGCTGATGAGCCATCGAAAAGTCGGCTCCGATCTGCTGTTTAACATAATTGGTAATAAGGGTATAGCTATGACTGATGATACCCACCAGGTATCCCTTTTCTTTATACGCTTTTACCATCTCACGGATATTTTCAGCCATCTGCATATTGCTGATCACATGCAGCAGCTCATCCATCGTTCTGTTCTTTAACAACAGGCCAATCCGCTTGGTGAGAATGATAGGATCTTTTTCGTTGAAGCGCAACTCATCGAGCTTTGCACGGAATCCGAATTCCGAAGCACATACATTGATAAAACGATCAGTGAGGATGGTATCGTCCATATCCAGCACGATCATCTTGTGATAGGCAGAGAGATTTTCACGAAGTGCATTATTCATTTCCCGCTGAATGGTCTCGAGTGAGTTTACACTCTCCAGCGAAAATTCATTGCTGTTGTGTCGCTGAGCCCTGTTCAGAATAGCGCGCGATACTTCGCGGCTCATTTTACCCAGTGCTTCCCAGGGCTTACTTTTATTTTCAATGTAGCCGATGTTTACTTCTGCTACACGGGCCTTCATCAGGTACATGTCGATGAGTATGCCGATATCTACTCCATAGTCGTTGAAGAATTCAATTTTCTGGAAGTAATTTTTTTTACCGGCGATCATACCACTCAGCGGTTGTGCAAAATGTGCCAGTCCTGGAAACAGGATGGTCAGCAGTGGTTTGGCAACCAGCTCGGTCACACGTCCGGCATTGCGGGCAAAAGAACCTTTTACAAAATCAGCTTCATCGTTTATCAGTGGGGCAGTGAGGTTATGTATACACTGATCGGGATAGGGATCGATATCTGCATCGAGAAATACTACCAGTTCGTTGGTAGCTGCATCAATACCTTCTTTCATGGAGATGCCCTTGCCCCGCGTAGCACTGATCAATACCCGGGCTCCGGCTTCCTGTGCCAACTCAACCGTGTTGTCGTCAGAGGTGTCGTCCACAACAATTATTTCAGAGACCAGTGGCTCTGACTGGCAGAACCTGATCACCTGAGCAATCGTATTGGCTTCATTCAGCGCGGGTATGATAACCGTTACCATGAATTCCTCTTTGGGTTTAGTGAATAAAATTGTGGCTAAACTGACACACCGGATCGGCAGACACCTTTTTCAGTCAAACATCGGGCCTAATATCTTCAAACACTGCATCTTTCTCAGGTCCCGGAGGCCCGAAGCTAAGGATAATCAACCGGCTGTCACATTGGAATTAGATTAGAAAGGAATTTCTTAACATTCAATTAATTAGATATTAATAAAGACCGACAAAATGGCGCACAAAAATGAGCCTGAATTTGTACGACAAAGGGATATATATGACAAGGAGATAGCATGGGGTAAAAAATCACCATATTTCAGCATATCGATCAGAACATAAGCCAGGCCGATCGGATAAGGTGGTTGGGCGATTGCATAAAAAAAAGATCTATGTGGCGTCTATTTTCGACAAAAAAATCATGGACAATGTAATGGATGAACTGAAACGGGAAGTAGAAAAACAACGCAGGTTATTGCGCAGATATATGTATTTCGGAAGTCTGCTCATCCTATCTTTTTTCTCATTTCTTCTTTTGTCTTTCAGGGGTACTGACAATGTACGGATACTGCGGGCGCGCGGCCTGGTGATCGTAGATGAACAGGGACGGGACCGGATACTGATCGGTGCACCATTCCCCGCAAGCAATCAACGTATCCGTACCGATTTCGAAAAAAGCAAGGCAGCCTGGGGCTGGAGGTTTGGCGGTAAGTTTGACTGGTACAAAACCAATAAAAGTATTGACGCCAGCGGAGCCGGTATGGTTATCCTGGATGAGAAAGGACATGACCGGCTGACCATTGGTGCTCCGGCGCCCAGTAGCTGGATCGGACGTATCGCACCGCTTACAGGCATGACCATCAATGACGATGAAGGAAGTGAACGTGCCGGGTTTGGGCTGATGAAAAATGAAAATTTCAACCGTGTAGTGCTGGGTCTTGATCATGCGACCGGTTATGAAGCAGCTACGATGGCAGTGATAGAAGATGGTTCTACATCCATCAGGCTTAATGATCCTCAAAATAATAACCGGCTGCAGTTGCTTAATGACAGAGGCTTGCTGAGCGAGCGGGAGTCATTGCCACCGCTTATGTCGGGTATGGTATTGAAAGATGAAAAAGGAAATACCAAATCATTGCTGGATGCCACACCACTTAACCCGGTATGGTTGCTGAAAGATACCCTGCGATGATGTAAAGGCGTTTCGGGATATTGCTGTTGTGGCAAATAGTGTTTAGATTAACAATGTGATAATGTAAATCTGCTGGTCTGCAAAAATGAAGCAGGTATTACAGACAATTTTATCAAAAGAATACGGGCAGGATGTTTCAAAACAGAAAAATGATATGGCTCCATGTGCTCTACTGGCTGCTGGCACTGGTTGATTTTATGTTTATCTCCAACTGGTTTGCCCAGCAGGGAGGTTCTGTATACTACCAGGACAATGGTCTGCGGGTACATCCTATGCTGTATCATTTTATTTCGCACTCACCGACTATTTTACTCACGGCATTTTTCTTTTACCTGCACCTGTTGCTTATTATTCCGCATTTTTTTGAAAGAAAGAGATATCTGTCATATGTGGCGGCAGTAATAGTGACTATTGGCGGCCTGTATCTTCCCTTGCGTTATCTCATCGAAGAACATTTTTATAAATGGATCGGCGGGTCGGGGCTTTCTGCTATCAATATGACTTACTGGGTCACCGACAGCAGCGCTTATATACTACGATATTGTTTTGTGGCAGTAGCATATTATCTCACCTGGCGCTGGCTTACCAATGAAAAAGAGAACCAAGAGTTGCGGTCGGCCAGGCTGGCTACTGAACTGGCTTTTTTAAAAAGTCAGCTGAATCCGCATTTTCTTTTCAATACATTAAGCAATATTCATTCGCTGGCATATACCGGATCGGCACAAACGGCACCCGCTGTGTTGAAATTATCAGATATGATGCGGTATATGCTTTATGATAGTGACGCAGCAGAAGTGGAGCTGGAGGAAGAACTGGGCTATTTGCGCAATTATGTAGCCCTGCAGCAAATGCGCTTTGGTAACGAAGCCAGTATTGAATTGCAGATCACCGGCAGTACAGCGGGCTGCCGGCTTGCACCTCTGCTGCTGGTACCTTTTGTAGAAAATATATTCAAGCATGGCGATCTGAGTAGTGGTCAGACTGCTGTCATTACTATCGACAGCGGGCCGCAGAAGCTTAGCTTTTATGCAAGGAATAAAGTGGCGCGATATAATCCCGGTGCAGCTTCGGGCATTGGTATCAACAATACACGCAGGCGGCTGGCATTGCTGTATCCGCACCGTCATTTGCTGGATATCCGGCAAAAGGAGGATATTTATGAAGTTCGCCTCGTTATAACATTTCCTAATGGCTGAAATGAATCTTACTACAACGGTCGTTATTGTCGATGATGAACCCCTGCAACACCAGGTGCTGGCCGATTATGTGGCCCGCACACCTGGGTTGTTGTTGCTGGCAACATTTACCGATCCACAGGCGGCTCTCGCATTCATCCGCACACAGCCGGTAGGCCTGTTGCTGCTGGATGTGCAGATGCCTGTGCTGAATGGATTTCAGTTGCTGGACCTGGCAGGGCCGGGTATACAGGTGATCATTACATCGGCGCATCCCGAGTTTGCATTGATAGGGTATGAATACAATGTGATGGATTATCTGCTGAAACCCATTTCGTATGAGCGGTTTCTCAAAGCTGTGGAAAAGATAAGACAGGTGCGGCCAGGCCGGTCACCGGCTGTGACGGCTCCGGGATATCTGTTTGTAAAATCAGGGTTCAAACTGGTGAAAGTGGCGCTCGATGAAGTATTGTATGTAGAAGCCATGAAGGATTATGCGGCTATTGTGACCGATACAGAAAAAGTGTTGAGCCTGGTATCGCTCAATACGCTGGAGAAAAAGCTGCCGGCAGATCGGTTTGTGCGTATCCATAAATCGTATATAGTGGCACTGGACAAGATCAGGGCTATTGATAAGAGCAGTGTGTGGATGGGTAAGGTGGAATTGCCTATCGGAAGTACATACCGCGATCTTTTCCTGCAGCGTATCAGGGAGCTTGGTATTGATTGATATAATAAAAAAAGTCCTGCATTGCAGGACTTTTGCTTGGTATGAAACGAGTTCAGGAGATTAATAGTCGTTGCTATAACCGCCACGGTCACGATAACCGCCACCGCCTTTGTTGTAGCCGCCGCCACCACCTTTTTTGAAGCCGCCGCCACCGCCGCCGCCGAAGCTTCTTTTCTTGAAGCCACCGCCGCCGCCGCCTTCAGGCTTGGGCCGGCTTTCGTTCACAACGATGTTGCGACCGTCTACCTCGGTGCCATTCAGTGCAGCGATAGCTGCCTGAGCCTGGTCGTCGTTAGGCATTTCTACAAAGCCGAAGCCTTTGCTGCGGTTTGTGAATTTGTCCTGCACGATCTTGGCAGAAGATACTTCGCCGTGAGAGGCAAAAAGGTTCATCAGGTCCTGGTCTTTCAGGTTCCAACTGAGGTTTCCTACGTAAATGTTCATTTTGAGAAGTTTAAAAAAATAAAAGTGCTAACAGTAGAGAATACCTGTGAACATTTACTGGTTTTTCGAAACGTTCAGGACTTCTGGAACTGTACAGAACACCAAATCACTACGAAAATAGCGGATTTTTTTTGAGATAGATTAAAATATTTGTGGAAAGCCTTGTCTGGTGCGGGTTTCAGGCTCTAAACGGCTGATTTTAAGGGGAAAACCCGGGGTAAAAACAACAAAAAACCCCTCCGGGGAGGGGTTTCAGTTATTTGGAGCGATGTAGAATTACTCGGCTACTACTTCAAATTCGAGCTCGGTATTGTGACCGTTGCCAAAGTCGATAGTGGCTTTATAAGTACCCAGTTCCTTCACTTCGTCTACGATATGAATCTTGCGACGGTCAATATCGTAACCACGTTGCTCACGGATAGCGCGGCTGATCTGCAGAGAAGTTACGCTACCGAAGATCTTACCGGAAGTACCGGTTTTGGCACCCAGTTTCAGGGGAGCTTCTTTCAGTTTGGCGATAACGCTGTTGATCTCAGCCAGCATTTTCTCTTCTTTCTTGCGTACCTGTTTCAGGCGCTCTTCGAGCTGAGCCCGGTTGCTGGAGCTGTTTTCTACAGCCAGCTGACGGGGCAGCAGGTAGTTACGGGCATAACCATTTTTTACCTTCACCACTTCGTTGGCACCACCCAGATTATCTACGTCTTTAATTAAGATTACTTCCATTGTTTTCTTTTTTTTCACTTACCGCTTCCCAGTATCATTTAATATGAATGATCACTGTCCCCGGTCATGTAAAACCAGGTTAGGGTCAGTGGAGCTTATTTTAAAAGATCTGTTACGTAAGGCAGCAGAGCCATCTGGCGGGCTTTCTTAACCGCGTCAGATACTTTGCGCTGATATTTCAGACTGTTGCCTGTAAGGCGACGGGGCAGCAATTTGCCCTGCTCGTTCAGGAATTTTCTCAGGAAATCCACATCTTTATAATCGATGTAACGGATGCCATATTTCTTGAAGCGGCAGAATTTCTTAACACGCTTGTCGCTTTTAATGGCGGTCAGGTATTTGATTTCGTTCTTTGCCATGTCTTAAGCCTCCACTGCTTTTTCGGTTCCTGTTTTTACACCACTTCTCTTTTTGGCATTGTACTCGACGGCGTATTTATCGAGTTTTGTGCAAAGGTGACGGAGCACGCTCTCATCACGCAGAAGCTGGATCTTCAGCTTCTCATTGAAGTCGGATGGCGCAGAATATTCCAGCACCCAATAAAGACCAGTTGTCTTTTTCTGGATCGGATACGCCAGTGATTTCAGTCCCCAGGGGTTTTCAGCTACAACAGAGCCGCCAAATTCGGCAATCAAACCTGCATATTTCTTTTGTGCAGCTTTGAACTCATCGTCGCTGAGTACAGGGGTAAAAATCACCATCAATTCGTAGTTGTTCATTTACCTCTTTTTTTGTTTAAAAATTCGATTTCTTCCCAATGGGTCCTCTGCCGGTAAAGACAGGGGAAATCTGCGAATACAGATTTGGGGCGGCAAAGATAGGAGTTTATGCCCAGATGTGGAAATCTCCGCTGGCCTAAGTTTCTGCCTGTTCAGATACAGGTAATGCGGAGCAAATGAATTAGTGTAAGATATTGATAATTAGGTGTATATAATATGTTTCCTCGCCAACTGCTGACCAAATTTCGGACATTCCGGGCATAAAAAAGCGGGAGGGTCATACCTCCCGCTTTCTATGTCAGCGAAAACCGGTTTAGAACTTAATCTTTAATATGGTAGCGTATTCGCGGTCATTACCCTGGCTTATTTCCACTATATAAATACCAGTGGGGTAATTGTTGCCGATACGTACACTCTGGCCAGGAGGCAGATTTTTCTTCTGCTCAACCACTCTGCCCAGGATATTCAATATACGCATATCGACAGTGCCATTGGGGTTGCCACCCTTCAGTGCAACATTGAAATAGTTGAAAGAAGGATTGGGCGCAACAGTCATTGTCAGTCGCGGATAACTTACCGTATTGCAGGAACCCAGTTGATCGCCATGAGCCAGGTGATCGGCTACAGCAGTCTGGTTGACCTGCTGGGTGCTGTTTTTATGACAGATCACCACTTTGCCGGGCTGGCCTGTCACCCGCACATCTTTCACCGCAATGGATTTGCTGGCGGTTGCCTGGCAGCCATTGGCATCTGTAACAGTGACGGTATAAGAAGTGGCAGCCGCGGGGCTAACGGTAGCTGTGGCAGCAGTAGAAGAACTGCCTGTCCACTGATAGCTGTATCCGGCTGTACCACCACTGGCCTGTGCATTGAGCGTGATGGAGCTGGCCGGGGTATAACCGATATAAACAGTATTGACAGCTGTACCACCTGGCAGTGCATATGCATCAGCAATGGCTACACTGGGCTTGGGGGCCACAACCACCTGCGTGGTGCAGTTTACTGCATTGCCCCAGGTGTCGGTAGCTGTCCAGGTAATAGTGCTGGTACCTGGCTGGAAGGCGCCACTGGCATCATTGCCGCTGCCGCTGCGCTGTGTGGCTCCGGTGATCACATAACTGTAGGCGACCATATCACAGTCGTCCGTAGCTGTAAATGCCGGGATGGTATAGTTGCCTGATTCATTAATACAAAGCGGTGATACAACCGGGCAGCTGGTGACTACCGGTGCTGTAGTATTGGCAAAACGATAACGGGTGAATACAGGATAGTGATCAGATGTGGTATTGGCATAATTGGTGATCAGGTTGGCCACATCATTGAGCACGCTGGCTGTTGCCGGCATGTAATAACCCTGCATTTCATTTGATACTACTACATGGTCGATCATGTCATTGTAGCTGGCAGTTGATTTTTTGCCGGCCAGGCTAAGCGGCAGGGTGAGTGCCGAATAGTTGACAGCATCATTTACAAATGAGCTCCATGAAGTAGTGGTGAAACCTGCGGTGATAGATACATCCAGGTCATCGTTGAAGTCGCCCAGTATAATGATATTGTCGCTGGGGTAAGATGTATTGAGTACAGCGTACAATGCATCTGCACCGTTTTTACGGCGATCATATGAAGTAGCCGTGGGCGAAGTATTGGCTTTGGCATGTACCAGTACAAACCGTACTTTTTGCGTCACACAGTTGAGTGTCACATCGGCCGTCATCATATAAGGGAAACGGCCACTTGACCAGTAATTGTAATTGGGATTGCTGAGATCCTCTGATGTATTGATACCTGCAGACAGCAATGGTTCGGCGGTGATATTACTGAGTACAGAAGTTTTGTAGACAAATGCCAGTTTCTGTGCTTCACTCAGCGGACCTGCGGTACCGGAGTTGGGATTGGTATGTGATCCGAAATTGCTGATCACATAAGAATAACCCGGCATCTGGCTCACTACACTGACCAGCCTGCTTTCATCCACCACCTCTACGAGGCCATATATATCGGCATCGAGGTTCTGCAGAATAGCTTTTACATTCTGCTCCTGCTGGGCATCATTGGTGGGACCATTGGCGGCACTGCCAAACCATTCCACGTTCCAGTTCACTACTTCGAGCGTGGTCAGCGGATTGATGCTGCTGCCTTTCAGATTGACAGTAGCAGAAAGATCGCCGGTGGCAACAGATATAGTGCCTTCAAAATTCTGATTGTTCTGGCTGGGAGCAAAACGTACCAGCGGATGCAGGGTGACGTTATTGGCTTCCGCCTGCGTATAGGTAATGCTGGAGCTAAAGCTGCCACCATCTTTCGACAGCAGGAAGTTGCTGCTGGCGGTAAGTGTCACTCCATCGGTAAGGTCATTGCCGGTAAAGCTGAAAGGTTTGTCGGCAGTAGAGCCATCGGCCACAAATGCAAACTGGATATCTGTTGAACCCAGTGTGAGACTTGGAGCAGGAGGCACTGGTGAATTGATGAGGCTGATATCATCGAGTGTCCAGCGGGCGCCATCATCATCGGTGCTGGTGTATACAAAGGCAAAATGTACATTGGGCTGTTTGAATGCAGCCAGGTTAACGTCTGCAGAGAGCGTCCATATATTGGAAGCCTGCTGCGGGAATTTGCCATTGATATCTGTCCAGGTGGCATTGGCAGGATCACCACTGGTGTAATCGGTAGAAACTTTCAAATGTAATGGCAGCCCATTAAATGCGGTACGGCTCCAGAAGCTGAGCAGCGGGTAAGTAGTGCCACTAAGATCAAATGAAGGCGAGATCAGCCAGTCTACGTTAGGTACATTGGTACCTCCTGAGAAACCATTTATCTGAACAGCATTGGGGAAAGCGGCAGTGCCGGCCGGCGCATTCGGATCGCGGCCAAATGTGGTACAGGCCCAGGTGATGGCACCGGTGCTGCTGTATTGCGTAAATCCATCTGTAAGCGCACTGGTGCAGGTATTGAAGTTGGCGCTGTAGAAGCTGGCACCGGTCTGGAATGCCCAGCTACCCGCATCTGCAATGCCGGCAAAATCATTGCCTGCCAGATCTTTTACCAGTCCGGCATCGGCAATGACATAGAAGGCCGTGTTTACAGCCAGTGCCGGTACAGATACAGACAGCGTGTTGCCGGCCAGGACAACACTGGCATTGTTTACATCTATGCTGAACACCGTACTGTTGTCGCCCGCATTGCGGAGTTGCAACAGGCCGTTGCCTTTTACCACCTGCTCATTAAATGTAATGCTGAGCGTGGTATTGGCAGGCACATCTGTACTGCCGTTGGCAGGAGCCAGGGTAGTAAAGCCGGGGGCAGTAAGGTCTGCAGGGTTGGCTTCGATCGTAAAATCATCGATACCCAGGCCATGATCAGCACCACTGTGATCGATATCTTCCCAGCGGATCATGATCTCGTCGCCGTCGGGAATGCTGAGGCCATTGATGGTATAACTGATCAGCACAGCATTGGTGCCAATAATGTTGCCATCGAGTGTGGCTGCAGTGGCTCCGGTAACAGGGCTGGTGAAATTGAGTTCGGTCACGGGTGTCCAGCTGCCGCCGGCCAGTGAGGTAATACTTGAGGCTGACTGGTAAGTGAAATTCACCGTTTGTGCGCTGGCATTACCACCGTTGCGCCATTGCTCGCCGGTATAGCTGATCTTAAGCGATGTGATAGTAGTGCCGGTATTGTTTTTGAAACGGGCGCCATAGAAGATTGTACCAGTGCTGCCGCTACCTACCGATCCCAGGGCACGCTCTGTGCTGCCTGTGCTGCCGAAGCTATACAATGCACCGGCATTGCTGTTGCCGTTTGCAGCATTGTAGGCAGTGCGTGTGGCATACCACCCGGGTATGGTACTGTTGTCGGTCCAGACATTACCTGTGCCTGCGGAGGCCAGCGTATTAAAATTCTGGCTGTATGAAGTCACCAGTGGCAATGCCGAGGGTATATCATCATCGGCCAGGTCAATGCCGGCAGCCGCGTTGCTGATCACATATCCATTATTGATAGTCAGCAGGGTGATGCTGATGGTTTTAGCGGGCTCTGCAATGGCATCGTCCATTACAGCCAGTGTGATAGTGCCGCTGTTTTGCCCTTCGGCAATGGTAAGGCTGCCGTTTAATGCATCGGTATAATCGGTATTGAGAATAGCAGTACCTCCCAGGCTATAAGTGATGGTGACACCACCAGCCGGTGCAGTTGCTGAAAGAGTGACAACAAAGGTTCCATTGGCAGCAGGTTCTGCAGCATCGCTGCCGGCGCTTACACTAGCTGTGGGAGCCGGGTTGGCTTCTGTAGCTACAGATCCGGTCAGCGGGGTAGTGATATTATAACAGGGGCCGGCATTTTTATAGGCAAATACAGTGATGTAATAAGTAGTGGCAGCATCGAGCCCTGATGCCGTAAAACTGGTGTTACTGCCAGCAGCCACTACCGTTGCATTGCCGAGTGTATTACCGGCAGCGAAAGAAGCGCCATTGCCGGGAGTCTGGGTCAGTGTGGTAGCAGTGCTGATGAGTACCAGGTAGCCATCAGCATCAGCAGCAGCAGTAAAGGTTCCGTCAATGCTGGTGATGGCTGGTGTAAGGTTGAGCGCACTGGCCTGGCTGGCAGGAGCCGTACAGGCAGCGCAGGATTGTGCAGGCGAAGCACTGTTGCGCGGACTAGGTGCGCCGGTCGCAAAATCAAGAGCGTTGTTATTATTGTCAACACAACCATTACTGCCACGCAATACGGCCAGCGTATTGGAAGGTGCGGGAGTGGGGCCGGTTCCTTCAAAACAATTGGCCGTGGTACCAAAGCCAACAAAATCCACCACACTGGGACAACTGCCTGTAAGTGCAGTATTGTTATTTACCAGTGCTACTTTGCCTGCCGTGCCACTCATGTTGATAGCACCGGAAGCATCTGGTGTGGGCAGGGGAGTTGTGCCGCCAGCACCGGCTCCTTCCTGTACCAGGTAATAGCTGCCGGCAGGAATGGTGCCCGAGAGTGTGGTGACCTGCCAGCTCGTGCCGGTAGCACTGGCATATTGCACAGACCAGCCGGTCACATTTACCGGTTCTGTTCCGCGGTTAAATAGTTCAATAAAATCATTGGTATAAGTGGCGCCACTATTACCGCCGCCGCCATATACCTGGCTGATGACTACCTGTGCATCAGCTCTGCTTAGCAGAAATGAAAAAAGGAAAAGAAAAATTCCTGAGTAGATTTTTCTCATATGCTGTTTGGTTTAGTAGAAATGTGTTGCTGTGCTATCAGATCGGGCCTTTACCTGAGATGGTTTTTTAGAGGAGCTGGCGGGTCAGTCAACTAAGCTAAGGAAAAACAACATTCAAAAAAGAAGTGCTGTCGTTTTTTGTTTGCACAGTAAAACTACGAGAAGGTTCCGTCCGATCGTTTCGGTAACAGTAATATAATATGCAGAAGGCTTTGCGTTTTTTTGCAGGCAGTAAGTGTAAAATATTATTCAGCTGCTTTTACATCAATGACACGCAGCTGTAAACTTTTGGATCCGTTCCATTCGTTTTCATCCAGCTTATACACGATGTCTACCGGCTGACCGTTTTTCAATAATTCATATTTATCAGCCATGCCAAAACCTATACCATTATAAACAGTCTCGCCCTGCCTCAGTGAAAACCGCAGGTGTTGCTCTTTTACAATTTTGGAAAAGCCACTGTCTGTTACGTGCCGGGTAACAAAGACAGGTCGCATGTTTTCGGGACCAAACGGCTCCATTTGTGTAAGAATACGGTAAAGGGTCCAGTTGATGTCGGAAAAACTGATTTCTGCATCGATCACAATTTCGGGGATCAGCAGTTGAGGATCGATGGTAGCGGCCACAACCTCTTCAAACTTTTGACGAAATGCTTCCACCTGCTGTATTTCCAGCGTCATACCCGCTGCTGCAAAATGGCCGCCATACCCGAGCAGCAGATCACGACAGGCATGAATAGCTTCATAAAGATTGAAGCCCGGTACACTGCGTGCGCTGCCTGCAGCATAGTCGCCAGAGCGGGTAAGGATGATAGTGGGCCGGTAAAACTGTTCGATCACGCGTGAGGCCACAATTCCTACCACACCTTTGTGCCAGTGGGGCTGATACAGTACGGTCGACCTGCAGTGATGCCAGTCAGGATTATTGACAATTAAAGAAATGGCTTCCTGTGTGGTTTGTGAATCTGCTTCCTTGCGGTCAGAATTATCATTGTGCAGCATCTCTGCGTAATGCAATGCTTCTTCAAAATTTTCGGCTATAAAAAGCTGTACTGCTTTTGATGCATCATCCATGCGGCCGGCAGCATTCACGCGCGGTGCGATCATGAATACAAGATTGTTGATGAATAGTTCTTTCTGAAGGCCACTCAGATGTGCCAGTGCCTTGATACCATGATTGGGCTGTCGATTGGCTTTTTGCAGACCATGAAAAGCCAGTATCCTGTTTTCGCCGGTGATGGGCACAATATCTGCAGCAATGGCGGTGGCAACCAGGTCGAGGTATTCCCATACATGATCTGGTGACAATTCCAGCTTTTCGGCCAGTGCCGTCATCAGTTTAAAACCCACCCCGCAACCACATAATTCTTTGTAGGGATAAGGGCAGTCTTTTTGTTTGGGATTCAGAATGGCTACAGCCGGAGGCAACTCTGCATCGGGCAAATGGTGGTCGCACACAATAAAGTCAATACCCAGGCTGCGGGCATACGTAATGAGCTCTACTGATTTGATACCACAGTCGAGCGATACGATCAGCGAATAACCGTTTTCGTGGGCAAAATCAATACCCGCACGGCTCACACCATATCCTTCGCGGTAGCGGTGAGGGATATAAAATCCCAGGGAGGTATGTATTTTTTTCAGAAAGGAATAAAAACTGGCTACAGCAGTGGTACCATCCACATCGTAATCGCCAAATACCAGGATAGCTTCTTTTTTTTCAAATGCCTGCAGCAGCCGGTCAACAGCCTTATGCATATCCTTCATAAGCCATGGGCTATGCAGCTGATCGAGTTGGGGGCGAAAAAATGACCGGGCATTTTCAAAACCCGTAATCCCTCTTTGAGTCAGCAACCGGCAAAGGATAGGATGAATTGCCAATGCTTCCTGCAGTTCTGTCGCAGCAGTTTCGTTGAATGGCTGTACCGACCATCGCTTTTCCATACACAAAATCCTTTTACAAATGAATCAATCCGGCGCAGCCTGCAGGGACTGCACCATTCTATTAATATTTCCGGTCGGTTACATAGCTTACCAGGTCTTCCAGTCCTTTCCGGATCGGTGATTCCGGAAACTGGCCAAGGATAGCAAGAGCCTCCTGTTTATAGGCATTCATTTTCTCGATCGTATAGGCAATGCCTCCGGCTTCTTTTACCCGGTCTATTACCCAGTTGACACGCTGGCGGTCCTGGTTTTTATTTTTGAGAACGTAAATAATTTCCCTGCGTGTGGCTTTATCAATCGTGTTGAGTGTATAGATAAGCGGCAGGGTCAGTTTTTTTTCCTTTATATCATTGCCGGTAGGTTTACCTACGTTCTCGCTGGAATAATCGAAAAGGTCGTCTTTTATCTGGAAAGCAATACCCGCTTTTTCACCGAATAAGCGCATTTTTTCGGTCAGCTCATGATCCTGGCTGGCCGACCAGGCTCCGGCAGCGCAGGCAGATGCCAGCAGGGAAGCTGTTTTGTTGCGGATAATTTCGAAATAAATATCTTCCTTGAGGTTGAGTGAGCGGGCTTTTTCCAGTTGCAGCAGTTCTCCCTCGCTCATTTTACGCACAGCATCGGATAATATATGCAGTACCTGGTGGTCATTATGATCCAGCGAAAGCAGCAGTCCTTTGGCCAGGAGGTAGTCGCCTATAAGTACATTGGCTTTGGCTTTCCAGAGTGCATATGTAGAAAAAAAGCCACGTCGCTCCATGCTGTCGTCCACCACATCATCGTGTACCAGGGTGGCGGTATGGAGCAGCTCAACCAGGGAGGCTGCGCGGTAGCTGGGATCGGAAACAGGGCCCAGTAATTTGGCCGAAAGCAGCACAAACATGGGACGGAGTTGTTTGCCTTTACGCTTGACAATGAACCGCATGATGCGATCCAGCAGGGGAGTCTGGCTACGGACCGCCTCGCGGAACCGCAACTCAAACTCCTTGAGTTCTTTTTCTATCAGGTGGACGGGAAGGGTCATAAAAGCGGCAATTTACGCCGCAAAAAATTAATGCCGGTCAATGCATCGAAATAGGCATTTTTTTTGACTAAGTAATTGAAAAATAACCTCAATGGCCGTAATAATTTTCACAAAAATTTGGTAATTAAGCATCAAAGCCTATTTTTGCGTTTTATTTAGGACATTGTTTTTCGTCAAATCTTAATCCTCAGTTATGGTAAGCAAAAAGTACATGTTATTGGCGGGTTTATTCTGCCTAATGGCATCATACGGCTTAGCCCAGGTGAAAACGGGTGGCAGTTATGATCCCTCTGATTCTTCGGTGGTTCCGAGCAAACGTATGCCACAGCATACCGAGTTTCTCAACGGAACATATAATTTTCCTGCAAAGCCCCGCAACCAATGGGAAATTGGTATTAAGGGTGGCGCTACCACCATCAGCGGCGACGTACCGGCTGTATTCCCCACTCCTGCCTTTGGCTTACATGTAAGGAAGGCTTTTGGTTATGTATTCTCTATGCGTCTGGAATACCTGAATGGTACTGCCAAAGGTCTGGCCTGGAGATATACCGAGAATATCAATAAGAATACCCCCTGGCCGGCTGCAGGTTATACTGACCCCTACGCTGGCGGTGATCCTGTATTCCTGAACTACAAAACGAAACTTCAGGATCTGTCTCTGCAAGGTATCTTCACGCTCAACAACATCCGCTTTCACAAAGCCAAAACCGGCATGAACATCTATGCGATCGCTGGTATCGGTGGTACTATCTACGAAAGCAAAGTGAATGCGCTGGATGAAAATAACAACCCTTACAACTTTGCCAGCATTCCTCAGGGAATCTATAAAGATCGTAAAGACACTAAGAAAGCGCTGAAAGACATGCTCGACAACAGCTACGAGTCTGATGCACAAAACCAGGGTGACCGCCGTCCCAAACTGTTCGGCAAAACGTTCAAACCCTCTGGTACTTTCGGTGCCGGTATCGCTTTCAAACTCAGCAACCGTCTGAACCTGGCTATTGAAGATCGCATCATCATCGTTAAAGATGATCTGCTCGATGGTCAGCAATGGCAGGAGCATCCTGGTGGCAATGCCGCTCTGTCTCCTGACTATGATTCTTATAACTATGCAACAATTGGTCTGAATATCAACCTGGGCAGCAAATCTGTTGAGCCCCTGTGGTGGCTGAATCCGCTGGATTATGCATACAGCGAGATCCGCAACCCCCGCCTCATGAAGCTTCCCAAACCCGTTTTGCCCGATGCTGACGGTGATGGTGTAACTGACCAGTTTGACCTCGAGCAAACTCCTGCCGGTGTACCCGTTGACAGCCGTGGTGTAAGCCGCGATACAGATGGTGACGGTGTACCTGACTACAAGGATAAAGAACTGATTACCCCCACACATTGCCAGCCGGTAGATGCTGATGGTGTTGGTAAATGTCCTTGCCCTGATAAGTCTTGCTACGAAGGCCTTATTAAGGATAATACGGATGATTGCGCTGCCAAACTGGGAGCTCTGCCCAGCGTTACTTTCAAATCAGGTTCCAACAACCTGAGCGATGACGCTAAAGCAGTACTGGCTTCTGTAGCATCACGCATGCGCAACAACCCTGACTGTAAAGTAGTGGTTGTAGGTTACTGCTCTTCTAACAAGAAAGAACAGCAACTGAGCTGGGATCACGTAAATAAAGTAATCACTTACCTTATCGAAAAAGAAGGTCTGAGCGCCGACCGCTTCATCTTCAATTACGGTAACGATGGTGGCGATTGCAACACTGTTGATCTGCGTGGTGCCAATACAGGTGAAGAAGGACCTGCCCAGGTAGCTCCTCCGCATCCCAACCTCCGCAAGAAATAAGTCACTCACATAACTTTTTGCCCACAACCCCCGCTCAGGCGGGGGTTGTTTTTTTATAGACAGAAAGCCGGTTGGTAGAGCTAGCGTATTGATTTATCGGGTTTTATCAAAACCTTAACGCAGTCGCCTTGGCGTCCTATCTTTTTTATCCAAGATTTGCCCCTTATCTATTAACTTTGCACACCTTTATGCGTTTTATACCCGTTATTATTGTGGCATTCCTGCTGGGCAGTTGTGGCAAAAAAAGCATTACTAAAGTGCTCAAAAACCCCGACCCTGAGTATAAATTGCGGATGGCAGAGAAGTATTACGTGCAAAAGAAATACAACAAAGCCCAGGTATTATATGAAGATGTAATGCCTTATTATAAACCCCGGGCCGAGTTTCAGGATATTTATTACAAATACGCCTATTGCGCCTATTACCAGCAAGACTATCCCAATGCGGAGAATCTCTTCAAAACTTATATGGAGATATTCCCCAACAGCCCCAAAGGCGAAGAGGTGGATTATATGCGGGCCTTCGCTTTTTATAAACAATCACCCAAGGCCGAGCTGGACCAGACCAACACGATCAAGGCCATGGGCATGATGCAGGTATTTATCAATACCCACCCGGGGTCTGAACGTATCAAGGATGCCAACGGTATCATTGATATATGCAGAACCAAACTGGAGGTCAAAGACTACAAAGGCGCTAAACTGTATTACGATATGGGCCAGTTCAGGGCAGCTGGGGTGGCTTTTACTTCCCTGCTCAACGGTTTTCCCGATTCAGAACGGGCCGATGAGTATAAGCTGATGGTGATCAAATCTTATTTCCGCTTTGCAGAAATGAGTATCGAGGATAAAAAAATACAGCGTTTTGAGCAGGTGATCGATGAATGCCATGAGTTTACAGATCGTTATCCTGACAGCAAATACCGGAAAGAAGCAGAAGATTTCTTAAATTTATCGCAATCAAATATTAAAAAAATAAAGGATGAGCAAGCTAAGACGCCAGCTTAGTGCTGGTATTGCCAACAATGTGGAAACCAAGAATCTGGAGGATATCCGTAAAAAAACGGGTAACCTGTATGAGTCCATTGCCGTTGTGGCCAAGCGGGCTAACCAGATCAATATTTCCCTGAAAGAAGAGCTGCACAACAAACTTGATGAGTTTGCCAGCCATACAGACAGCCTGGAAGAAATTCACGAGAACAAAGAGCAGATCGAGATTTCACGCGCTTACGAGCGTATGCCCAATCCCGCACTGCTGGCTACCCAGGAGTTCATGGAAGATAAAGTGTATTTCCGCAAAGGTCAGGATCAGTTGTTTGACTAATCCGGCCAACCATCATACTGGAAGCGATCCATTACGGATCGCTTTTTTTATGTAATCCGGCTCACCTCTTTGCAAATGATGCCTTTACTGTTTATAAATGGTATTTTTGGCCTATGTCACTCAACGGAAAAAAGGTACTACTGGGTATTACCGGCAGCATTGCTGCGTATAAATCCATTACGCTGGCCCGCCTGCTTGTAAAGGAAGGAGCAGAGGTAAAAGTGGTGATAACTCCCGCTGCCCGCGATTTTGTATCACCACTCACGCTGTCGACCCTTAGCCGTAACCCGGTGATTTCCGATCTTTTTGACGGCCAAAGCTGGTCCAACCACGTGATGCTGGGCCGCTGGGCCGACCTGATGCTGATAGCGCCTGCCAGCTGCAATTCGATTGCACGTATGGCACAGGGCCTTTGCGATAATATGTTGCTGGCCACCTATCTCTCGGCCACCTGTCCCGTGTGGCTGGCTCCGGCCATGGATGAAGATATGTGGCACCACCCGGCTACCAAAGCAAACCTGGAGCGTTTGCAGGCCTATGGCAACCGTATACTGCCTGTAGGGCGTGGAGACCTTGCCAGCGGACTGACGGGCGATGGACGTATGGCCGAGCCGGAAGAACTGCTGGAAATGATACGCAGTTATTTTCTCTCTTCACAATCATTAAAAGGACGGAAAGCACTTGTTACCGCCGGCCCTACATACGAAGCCATTGACCCCGTACGTTTTATAGGCAACCATTCGTCCGGTAAAATGGGAGTGGCCCTGGCAGCGGAACTGCAGCGCAGGGGAGCAGAGGTGACACTGGTACTGGGACCCTCATCTGCACCTGTACCAGCCGGGTTGCAGGAGCTTATCCGGGTTACCAGCGCCGAAGAAATGTATGAAGCCTGTGCCCGCGTATTTCCGGTCATGGATATCGCCGTGATGGCGGCTGCAGTGGCCGATTACCGGCCGGCTGAGGTGGCAGATGAAAAGATCAAGAAAAAAGATCAGGAACTGGAGCTTACCCTTGTCCGCACACGCGATGTGCTGAGCAGCCTGGGCAAACAAAAAAGAAAAGAACAGTTGCTGGTAGGTTTTGCCCTGGAAACGAACAACGAAGAAACTCATGCACGGGAAAAGCTGGAGAAAAAAAATGCCGATATGATTGTCCTGAACTCGCTTCGCGACAGCGGAGCCGGCTTTGGACATGATACAAATAAAGTGACCATATTGCTGAAAAATGGCGAAACCAAAACGTTTCAGACCAAAAGCAAGAATGAAGTAGCTGCCGATATCATTGATACCCTAATCGCTAATTTGTTATGATGCGTAAAAGTGTTTATCTGTCACTGTTGCTGGTACTGGTTTTTTCCAGCCCCAGGGCTCAGGAATTACAGGCCCGGGTTACCGTTCTTGCCAGTAAGATCAGTACACAGACGGATAAAAAGATTTTTCAAACACTGCAGGCAGGACTCAGTACTTTCCTGAACACCCGCAAATGGACAAAAGATGCTTTTCTGCCCAATGAAAAGATCAGCTGCAATTTCATGCTTAACCTCGAGCAGGATCTGGGCAATAATGTGTTTAAAGGCCGACTCACCATACAGGCTGCCCGTCCGGTATACGGTACCATGTACGATTCGCCCATGATCAATTATGTAGACGATAACGTGGTATTCCGCTACCAGGAGTATCAGCCTATTGAGTTTAATGAAAATCGGGTGCAGGGAAATGATCCCGTTGCTGCTAACCTTACGGCGGTGCTGGCCTATTATGTAAATATTATCCTGGGATTTGACTATGCTTCGTTTTCCTTGCGCGGTGGTGATCCCTATTTTCAGAAAGCCTGGAATATTGTCAACAATGCGCCCGAAAGCCGCGACATTACCGGCTGGAAATCGTTTGAGAGCCAGCGCAACCGTTACTGGCTGGCAGAAAACCTCAACAACAGCCGCTTTGCACAAGTGCATGAGGCGGTATACTCCTATTATCGCTCGGGAATGGATCTCTTTTTTGACAATGCAGACGACGGACGTACAGGGGTACTGAATGCTATTACCTTTCTTTCCAATATCAATAAGGAGAATCCCAACTCCATGATCATCCAGTTTTTCTTTCAGGGACGCAGCGGAGAACTGGTAAAAGTGTTTAGCAAGGCCGACAATGATCTTCGCACCAGGGCCCAGGAAATGCTGAGCAAACTGGATTTAACCAATGCTGCCGCGTATAAAGAATTGAAATGAGAACCTCTCTTTGTATCGTTATCATAAGTATGTGGATGATCGCCTGCAACCGTGGTCCGCAGGTACCCAAAGGCGTATTGCCTCCCGACAAAATGGAAGATGTGTTGTGGGACATGGTGCAGACAGGTGAGTTTCTGAGTGGATTTGTATTGTATCGCGATACGAATATCAATGCGATCATGGAAAGTCAGCGCTGGTACGAGAAAGTATATTCTTTTCATCATATCAATAAAGACGATTTCAAACGCAGTTATAACTGGTACCGCGCGCATCCGGATATGATGAAACGGATACTGGATTCATTAGCTGTCAGAAAAGACCCCGAGTCCGCAACTGCTGCAAAAGACAGCTCGTCTGTCCCCATACACGACACAGTCAGGATCCGGAAAGATACCACAGCAGCAACGCCGGGTTCTGTTACAATCACCCCTCCCGGCAGCGTAACGGTGATGGATAGCCTGCGGGAACGGCGTAAACGTGCCATTCAAAAGAAAATCACCATAGATTAATCTGCCGGTTTCCCTTTCAGGTTTCCTAATTTTACAGCACAATTGTATTGCCGATGAATAAAGTAGTAGCTTCAGCAGATGAAGCAATCCACGACATTAAAGATGGGGCGGTGCTCCTGCTGGGAGGCTTTGGTCTTTGCGGTATACCCGAGCACTCTATTGCAGCACTCGTACGTAAAGGAGTGCGCGGCCTCACCTGTATCTCCAACAATGCCGGCGTTGATGATTTTGGCATCGGGCTTATGCTACAGCAGAAGCAGGTGAAAAAAATGATCGCTTCTTATGTAGGAGAAAATGCAGAGTTTGAGCGACAGTTGCTGAGTGGTGAGCTGGAAGTGGAATTGATCCCCCAGGGCACGCTGGCTACACGCTGTCTCGCAGCCGGCTATGGGATTCCTGCATTTTTCACACCGGCAGGTGTGGGTACCGAAGTAGCGGCTGGCAAAGAGCAGCGTCGTTTTGGAGATAAGGATTACCTGATGGAGCTGGCCTTCGAGGCAGACTTTGCCCTTGTAAAAGCATGGAAAGGCGATACAGCCGGCAACCTGGTCTTTCATGCAACTGCCCGCAATTTCAATCCCATGATGGCAATGGCCGGGCGCATTACCATTGCCGAAGTGGAAGAGCTGGTTCCCGCCGGTGAGCTGGCACCCGACGGCATACATACTCCGGGCATATATGTACACCGCATATTCAAGGGCACACAGTTTGAAAAAAGGATTGAGCAGCGTACCGTACGTACTAACTGACAGGCACCTTCATTGTAGTTCATATTTTATCTGATCCGCTATGTCATTAACGAAAGAACAAATTGCACAACGTATAGCGCGTGAATTGCGCAATGGTTATTATGTGAATCTCGGCATCGGCATTCCCACACTGGTGGCCAATTACATTCCCGCCGGCGTGGAAGTAGTACTGCAGAGTGAAAACGGCCTGTTGGGTATGGGGCCATTTCCACTGGCCGGCACAGAAGATGCCGACCTGATCAATGCCGGCAAGCAGACAATCACTACCGTGGCAGGTTCTGCTTTTTTTGATTCAGCACTCAGTTTTGGTATGATCCGTGCCGGAAAAGTTGATCTGACCGTATTAGGCGCCATGGAAGTAAGCGAGCAGGGTGATATTGCCAACTGGAAGATCCCGGGCAAAATGGTGAAGGGTATGGGTGGCGCGATGGACCTTGTCGCCAGTGCCCGTCATATCATCGTTGCTATGATGCACACCAATCCTAAAGGAGAAAGTAAGCTGCTGCCTCAATGTTCCTTACCGCTTACCGGGGTACGTTGCGTGAAAAAGATTGTATCAGACCTGGCCGTGCTCGATGTATTGCCCGAAGGCGGGTTCAGATTGCTCGAGCGCGCACCCGGAGTAAGTGTGGAAGAAATAAAACAAAAGACAGCCGGCAGGCTGGTGGTGGATGGGGAAATACCGGAGATAATGTGCTAGAGGGATTTGAAGATTTGATGATTTGAAGATGTGCTGATGAATGACTCCCCGCCTTAAACCCTTTATACTCTTTATACCTTTTATACCCTTTAAACGTTTAAACCTTTCTGCCAGCTCTCTAATCTATCAGATTATTTTTCACTGCAAAAAACACAAGCCCGGCTGTATTCTTGCTGCCGAAGCGCTCCATCAGGCGGTCTTTGATGGCTTCTACAGTACGCGGACTGATCTCCATTTTCTGCGCTATTTCCTGGGCAGTAAATTCCATACAGATAAAACGGAGCACATCCCTTTCCTTATCACTCAGTGTGATCTCGTTGTTGAGAGAAGGCACAACTTTTTGGCGGGAGTGTGATTTTTTGAGGAGGATGCGGTTGACGAAGTTGTTGAGATAATATCCTTTTTCCGATACTTCCATGATAGCACGGCGTATCTCCTGTGGTTCTGCATTTTTGAGAAGATAACCATTGGCACCGTTTTCCATCAGGTGATAGACGAAGCGTTCATCCTCGTACATGCTCAGCACCAGAACTTTTATACTGGGGAACTGTTTGCTGATGACTTTGGTGGTTTCAATACCGTCTTTGCCGGGCATACGAAGGTCCATGAGCACTACGTCGGGCTCTGAGTCGGGTAATCCCTGCAGCAATTCTTCCCCGTTTTCGGCTTCCTGTACAAATTTGATATTGGTAAAAGGCCGAAGCGAAAGGATCACACCCTTGCGAAATATTTTATGGTCATCAGCAATTGCTACTTTGATCATTCCCATAGATTCAGATGAAAGATAAAATTAGCAAATTAAACCCAACTACTGGTAGGGCTCATCTTTAGGCAGTTCAATAGTAACCTTGTAATAGGTCTGAGAAATATCTTTTTCAAAATATATACTACCCTGTACTACACGGAGGCGGCTACTGATATTTTTCAGTCCGAGGCCGATATTACTTTTATTAAGCTTGTCGAAATCGGCCTGTACCAGGCCGCGCCCGTCGTGGTGAATACGTAAATAGAATTTATCACCATGTACATTTTGTGTAAGGTGGATAAAACTGGAACTACTGTGTTTAAGGATATTATTGACCAGCTCCTGTACAATACGGAATACGACCAGTTCTTTTTCGGGTTTCAACCGTTCGCGGTAATCGTGAAAACGGCTGCTGGCATTCATTGTACCTGAGCCGCTGATCTTTTGAAACAGATCATTTACGGCTGATTCGAGGCCAAAGTTTTTCAGCGTGGGTGGCATCAGGCTATGGCTGATATTACGCACCAGCTGAATGGTGTCGTCAATGATCTGACGGGCCTGGAAAATGGATTGCAGTTGGGTGGCCTTATCCTGGTTGACCAGGTTTTCGTTGAGATATAAACGGGCGGTGGCCAGCAGCGGACCGGCATCGTCGTGCAGGTCGGCGGCAAGGCGCTGGCGTTCTTCTTCCTGCAGTTTGATAGAGGCGGTAAGCAGGATTTTCTGTTGCTCTTCTTCCATCTTTTGCAGGGTGCGCTGATAGCGGCTCACCTTGCGCTGGTGAAAGATGATAAACATTACAAGACCTACAGTGAGCACCAACATCCCCATGGTGCCTATAAAAAGCACAGAGGAAACTCCTGATTGGTTGGTGGCTTGAAGCAAAAACATAATGGGTAGTACAGTTCTTTATCTAACATCCAGGTCCAAAAAAGGAATGGATGATGGCGGGTTTTTAGGTTTAGGTTGTCTATAACAAATGACCATGGCTATGGCAAAAAATATATTTTTCAGGATATAGAAAAAGTCGATCAGGATGGCGAACTTTCTTCCTTCTCCCGGCGCCAGTTGATTGGCGTAAAGATAGATAAAGAATGATCCCGATAAATATAGCATAAAGCCGATCACCACCCAGAACCTGTAATTGTAATTGATGTAGGAATCTTTGATGAGGTTGCTCATCTCAAAAAGTAAATAAAAGGAAAAGCTCAGGATGAGCAGGGTTTCCACGCCGATAGGTATGGAGTCGATCCGGCTTCGTTTGGCCGTAAAGAAATAAATAGCCAGGAAAGTGATAAAGCCCAGCGAAAAGAGCAGGATGACCCGACGCATCAGCTTATTACGGACGCTCAGCCAGATAAAACCCGAAAAACAGATATATTCAAAAAAAGTAAGGAAACTGTTGTAATAGCGGCTGGCGTCGGGAGGCAGGGATTCCAGGGTGGTAATAAGTAGATCCCCTAAAATACTTACTGAGCAATAAGTAAAAATGATCCAAAGTCCTTTTTCGCTGCGTAATTTGCCGATAAATAGAAGAAAAAGTGCGAAAGGGAGGTAGTCCGCGTAACCAGATATATATGAAAAAAGGTTTTCTATGACTTTGGATTTTACCCAAATATAGAAAACCAATTAAAGATTTGAAAGAATTGGAACTTATTTGTTGAACCAATCTTCAACGATCAGAACTGAATCCCAATCGATTTGTCTTTTGCCTAACCTTTTCATAACAGTAACGTTTTTTTGAATTCTTGAATCGATTCTGACCCAAAATTTGGGCATACCGGCAGGTTATTCCATAGGGGGAAACACGGAAGGAGGCACGCAAATCGGCTGAAATGCAAGCTGGTAAAGGCTTTACGGCATTTTACTTCGTAAATAATCTATTCAAAAACGGGTATATTTTCTAGTAAAAAACCGTACTTTTACGATAGTAAAAATAGGTAAACTTCCCATGATTTTTTACTTTTTTTCCTGGGTTATGCACAGATGTGGATAAAGCTGAGGGAGAAAAACAAAAAGAAGTTGATTGACACTGGATTTCGCATCGGTTTTTCAACGGATAAAGGAAATCATGTTATGGACGGTTTTCCCGGGTTGAGCGGGTTGGGATATTGGATGATGAGGCGGCTAGTCCTCGTCAATCAACTTGTAACAAATATAGACCGGCCTGGCTACTGCCGCAAGAGCATTAGTGCGGACTTCCGGAGCGCTGGTATTTACGGCTGTTATCGTACCCTTACCAGCCGACCGGCAGGTAATGATACGAACCCACCGACCAGTTCAATGGCTCTCGGGAAAACACAGTCCGGACCGGTCAAAAATTTGAATGTGAAGCAAATAAGACGGGCAAAAAAAACTACATTTGGCATCGGAAAATCACCCGGTTCCGCAATAACGGGCTAAAACCTGACTACTCATGAGCATGCAGCAGATTAAAGTGGCCATTGCAGACGACCACAAGATATTTCGGGACGGTATCCGCATGGCCCTGAAGGATAAAGAATATCTCAAGATCCTCTGGGAGGCCGAAGACGGTAAGGACCTGATGCATAAACTTCAACTCAAGGTGCCGGACGTGATCCTGATGGATATCCGGATGCCCGAAGTGGATGGTATCAATGCTATCAGCATGATCCGTAAAGAATATGAAGCAGTTAAGATCATTGTACTGACCATGTATGACGACCAGGAGATGATCACCAAGATGATGGAAATGGGTGCCAACGCCTATCTCACCAAAACCACCGACCCGGAAGAGATCTACCAGGCCATCCTGACCTGCATGAACGACGACTTTTATTTCAACGAGTTGGTGAATAAAGCTGTTCTTCTCAAACTGCAACATAAAAAAACGGTACGCCAGTTTTATCCCAACCCGATAAAGCTTTCCGAAAAAGAGATCCGCATCTTACGTCTTATCGCAGAAGACAAGACGACGGAGGAGATTTCCAAAGAAGTGTTCCTGAGCCCGCGTACGATCGAAACTATCCGGCAGAATATGAAACAGAAGGTTGGAGCCAAAACCATTGCCGGCCTGGTCATGTATGCGATGCGCAATAAGATTTTAGAATAATCATTTACAAGCCTGTTTTCATTCTCTTAACCTGCTGTGCTATGAGCAATCCGGGTACTTTATTTGACGGCCTCTATAAAGATCTGTGGCGAAAAATAGTGCCTGAAGCGCTTACGCAGGTTGAACTCGAATTTATCTTACAGGTCACCGGTCTGGAACCGGGCGATACCGTACTCGATCTGATGTGCGGTTACGGCCGGCATACACTGGGCCTCGCACAAAAGGGACTTCGGTTAACCGCTGTTGACAGTGCACCCGAGTATATTGAAGAGATCAGGCAGGCTGCAGATACTTCCCTGCCCGTGACGGCACTTGCTGCAAAGGTAGAAGACCTGGATCCCGGCCAGCCCTATGATGCGGTCATCTGCATGGGCAACAGTATATCTTCTCTTAACAAAGAACAGACCCTGGTCCTTTTTCAGAAAGTAGCCCAGTGTCTTAACCCCGGTTCAGTCTTTGTACTCAATACCTGGATGCTGACAGAAATTATCAGCCACAAGATCAAGGAGCATGAGTGGTTTCATATCGGCGAATACAAATACCTGCTCGAAAATAAATTCCACCTCTTTCCCACCCGTATCGAGACCACCCATACCATCATTACCCGGGATGGACAGATCGAGGAAAAACAGGATACCGATTTTATTTTTTCCATTGCTGAATTCAGTGATATGCTGAAACAGTCAGGCCTCACACTGAAACAGGTTTTTAGTACCCCCCGCAAACGTCCCTTCAACCTCGGAGATGAATATGCGTACCTTGTCGCGGTTAAAGAGTGAGTAGTTGAAAGTATAAAGAGTATAAAGGGTTTAAGTGTTTAAAGAGTTAGACTAAGCATTAGCACATTCCTTCTCCCATTAGCACATTCTCACATTAGCATATTAGCACATTAAAAAAAATGGCTGACAGATCAGATCCGCCAGCCAATGCTCAACCGTCCATTGTTGAATATTATTGCTTCGCTACACGTTCAGTAGCGATGATACCATTTTGACCAACCAGTTGCACCAGATAGATGCCTTTGTTGAGTGAAGCAGCTTCAGCAATTGTTACGCTGTTGTAACCGATGCTGATAGAAGCAGTCTTCGTGAGTTGCACCTGGCCCGCCATGTTGAGGACGCGGATGCTGATCGTCTCACGTGTAGCAGACTGGTAGCTGATGCTGAACTGGCTGCTGAAAGGGTTGGGGCTGGCCTGTACCTGAATACCGTTTTTGTTGCCAAAACGCACAATACGTGTTTCAGACAGTTTCTCAGCACCTGTAGGCTCGATGGCACGGATACGGTAGTATACTGCTGTAGCCTGTGTATTCACCTGTTTGTCTTCGTAACGATAATTGTTGGTAGTAGTGGCTGCCATGGTCTGGATAACAGAGAAGCTGTTGCCATCGTAGCTGCGCTCGATTTCAAACTGGGTGCCATTGTCCTGCTCAGAAGACCAGGTAAGTACAGGTGTGTTGTTGGCTACGTTTACAAAGAAGTAGTTCCATTTTACCGGCAGGATGATCTCGGAGCGGTAAGCCAGGCCACAGGAAGGATACGCGCTGATAGTATCGGGAGCAGAGAAAGCGCGGTATACCACATTTTTGCGCACGTTGCCTGACTGGTAATCGAAGATAGTGCTGTTGTTGAGGCGGGTGACATCGTATACATACAGCGAGTCTTTGGTTGTACCGTTGGTACCTACATTACCACTGTTGATGCGGGTAGTACCGGTAAAGTAGAAATAACCTGCACCATTGATTGTACCATTGTTCTCAAAATTTACACTCTTAACACGGCCGGTAAGTGTGCTGGTAAAAGTACCGCTGTTGACAAATACGGAGTTGTTGCGGGCGCTGGTAACCCAAAACAGGCCATTGTTGGTGAAGGTGGTACCGTTGTTGATCTCCACGCCATTGTCGATGACCGTGCGGCAATCGTTGGCAAAATTGCCACCAGAGATGGTGAGTTTACCGGCAGTATACAGTTTGCCCAGGTTGTTGATACGGGTATTATTGAACTCCAGGTTGCCGCTTACTTCAATGATATTGTTGTTGACCAGGCTGGAGCTGCTGCCCATATACATGGTGCTCTTTGCTTTGATGATGCCATCGTTTACCAGGTTGCTGCTGTTGAAGTCAACAACACCATTGAGGGTAAGGAGGGCGCCATAGGCGTTAATGAATGTAGCGTTGCCACCCAGGTAAGTTTTACCGTTGATAGTGGTTTTACCATAATTGCTGATCGTAAAACGCGCAGACTGTCCGTCAAGGGCAGGCAGCACGGCCTGACCGCGTACAATAATAGTGCCCTGGAAGTAGCCAAATGTGCTGGGAGAAAAGCTAGCGCCTTCAGCTACAATGATTTTACCACCTTGCTGCCAGCTGTTTATAGAACCGGTAAAAGCACCGGATTTGATGAAGAGGCTGTCGCCGTTATTGATTGTGTAAGAAGAATTGCTGCCATTATCTACGTAAGTACGTTGTGCAGCGGCAGAGAAACTAATAGCAATAACTAAGAGTAAAAGGGTAGAAATACGGATCATTTTGTTTTCACTTAGGGTTGAATTAATCGGGTATCGTCGGGATCGGATTTAATTACGAAGAAATCTTTCGATGTGTTTTACCGTGTTTCCCTCGTAATCTGACGCAAAACTATTGCAGGAATTACGCAGATACAATAGTAAAACTACCCACTCATTTATTATGAAAACAGCATATGTTAGTGTAATCGATTGTGTATCATTCCTTTTGGGGCAAGAAAAAGCCCGATACTTTTTTTGTATCGGGCTTTGAATTTGATATTTATCAATGAAATCAGGCCTCTTTGCCGTGGCAGTTCTTGTACTTTTTACCACTTCCGCAGGGGCAGGGTTCATTGCGGCCAATCTTTGGAGCCACTTTTACGGGTTCCTGGCGGGGGGCTTCATTTTCATCAAACCGGTCGCGCTCATTGGCTGCATAGTCTTCACCGGCAGCATCGATCTCGTCCTTATTGGCGGTCATTTTGCTGTAATCGGTCTTTTCCGGCCGTCCTTCACGTAAAGGAGCATTTTCCTGCTGTACAGGTATGCTGGCATGACACAGGAAGGATACGATGTCCTTATTTACCTCGGCATCCATATTCTTAAACTGCTGGAAAGCCTCACCTTTATAGATCACCAGCGGGTCTTTCTGCTCGAGGTAGGCGTTCTGTACGCTTTGTTTGAGGTCATCCATTGCCCGCAGATGCTCTTTCCAGGCATCATCGATCACCACCAGGGTGATAGTCTTTTCGAGGGCTGCCAGCAGTTCAGCACCTTGCGTCTGTACAGTTTTATCAAGCGGAGCCAGCACATTCAGGCCTTTGCGACCATCGGTAAAGGGCACCACTACATTTTCAATATGCTGCCCCTGGGACTGACGGATGCCTGTAAATACGGGTACAGCGGCTTTGCCCATGTCCGTTTTTTTGCGGCTGTAGTTGTCGCTCGCCTCCAGGTAGAGTTTGTCGATCAGCTGATTGGGATCACCTTTTTTGAATTCTTCTTCCCCGATCTGTGTGTCAATACCAAAGTTGACGATACAGGCCAGTTTAAAGCCTTCGTAATCCAGCTGCTCGCGGAAAACAGAAATAAGACCTTCTGCTACAATGGCAAAGGCATTGTCGATATCCAGGGCCAGTCGTTCGCCAAACAGGGCATGCTGGCGTTTGTTGTAGATCACATTCCGCTGTTTATTCATCACATCATCATACTCCAGCAGGCGCTTACGGATACCGAAGTTGTTTTCTTCTACCTTTTTCTGCGCGCGTTGAATGCTGTTGCTGATCATGCTATGCTGGATCACATCGCCTTCCTTATAGCCCAGTTTGTCCATCAATGAGGCAATACGCTCACTGCCAAACATGCGCATCAGGTCGTCTTCGAGTGATACGTAGAATTGAGAAGAACCGGGGTCACCCTGACGACCGGCGCGACCACGCAACTGGCGGTCAACCCGGCGGCTTTCGTGACGTTCGGTACCGATAATGGCCAGACCGCCGGCTTCTTTCACACTGGGTCCGAGTTTGATATCCGTACCACGACCAGCCATGTTGGTGGCAATGGTCACAGCGCCGGAAAGACCGGCTTCGGCAACAATCTGTGCTTCACGGGCGTGTTGTTTGGCGTTCAGTACATTGTGCGGGATCTTTTTCTGCGTCAGCATACGGGCCAGCAGCTCACTGATCTCTACAGAGGTCGTACCTACCAGCACAGGCCGGCCGGCATTGCGCAGATTTTCGACCTCGTCGATAACGGCCTTGTATTTTTCCCGTTTGGTTTTGAATACCAGGTCCTGCCGGTCATCGCGGATCATCTTGAGGTTGGTAGGGATCGAAACCACATCCAGCTTGTAGATGCTCCAGAACTCGGCGGCTTCTGTTTCCGCCGTACCGGTCATACCACAGAGCTTGTGATACATCCGGAAATAGTTTTGCAGGGTAATGGTCGCATAGGTCTGCGTGGCGGCTTCGATCTTCACACTTTCCTTGGCTTCGATCGCCTGATGCAAACCATCTGAATAGCGGCGACCATCCAGGATACGACCTGTTTGCTCATCCACAATTTTGATAGCACCATCCATTACCACATATTCTACATCCTTTTCAAACAGTGTGTAGGCTTTCAGCAATTGCTGCACGGTATGAATACGATCTGCTTTCTGGGCATAATCGTTCAGGATAACTTCTTTTTGCTGCAGCTTTTCTTCATTGGTCACGCTGCCCTTTTCGATCTCTGCCAGTTTAACACCAATATCAGGCAGTACGAAAAACTCTGCATCTTCACCGGCACGGGTGATAGTATTAAGGCCTTTATCGGTAAGGTCTACTGAGTTTTGTTTTTCGTCGATGTGAAACAGCAGCTCTTCATCTACAATACGCATGTTGCGCTGCTGATCCTGCAGATAGTAGTTTTCGGCTTTCTGGAGTTTTACACGAATGCCGGGTTCGCTCAGGAATTTGATAAGCGGACCATATTTGGGAAGCCCCCTGAATGCACGGAAAAGATGCAGGCCTCCTGTTTTGGGATCATCATCTCCTTTTTCGATCAGCTTCTTGGCTTCATTGAGGCTGTAACGTACTATGCGTTCCTGCTCATGTACCAGCTGCTGGATCCGGGGTTTGTGTACATGAAATTGTTGCTCATCTGCACGGGCCACGGGACCGGAAATGATCAATGGAGTACGGGCATCATCGATCAGTACGGAGTCGACCTCATCCACCATCGCAAAATGGTGACCACGCTGTACCATTTCTTCGGCAGAATGTACCATGTTGTCGCGCAGGTAGTCAAAACCAAATTCGTTGTTGGTACCATACGTGATATCGGCCAGGTAGGCCTTGCGACGATCGTCGCTGTTGGGCTGATGTTTGTCAATACAATCTACCTGCAATCCCAGCCATTCGAAGATGGGACCGTTCCATTCCTGGTCACGGCGTGCGAGGTAGTCGTTCACTGTTACAATGTGTACGCCTTCGCCGGGCAATGCATTGAGGTAAGCGGGCAGGGTAGATACCAGGGTTTTACCTTCACCCGTCGCCATTTCGGAGATCTTGCCCTGGTGCAGCACTGTACCGCCGATCAGCTGCACATCGTAATGCACCATGTTCCAGGTGACAATGGCACCGGCCGCCGTCCAGGAATTTTGATAATAGACTTTATCACCATCGATACGGATGTAATCTTTCTTCACGCTCAGCTGACGATCGAGGTCTGTAGCGGTAGCTTCCACCTCTGTATTGTCTTTGAAGCGGCGTGCCGTTTCTTTGATAAGGGCAAAAGCTTCGGGTAATATTTTTTCCAGGATTTCTTCGATCTGTTTGTTCCGGTCTTTTTTCAGTTTATCCACTTCCTGGTAAATAGCATCCTTGCCACCCAGGTCACTGAAAGGAAGCGCTTCGGCTTCCTTGTTGCGGGCTTCAATGTTGCTGTCAATTTCTTTCAGGTGCTCGCGGATGCGCTGGCGGAATTCCTGGGTCTTGTTACGAAGTTGATCATGGCTCAGGCTGGCAAAAGAGGCAAAATGCTGATTGACCTGCTCCACAATGGGCAGGATCTTTTTCACATCCTTGTCTGATTTGTTGCCGCCAAAAAGTTTGGAAATAATTCCGAGCATGGTTCAATGTTGTTGTGTCTTATATAATATATATACCACTATAGGCAGTGACCGTTTCCCCTGTCAAAAAAAATGCTACAATCCTTTTAGGGTCAATTTGGCAGGATGGCAAAGATAAGGCATTGACACAAGCCTGCCGACCTGTGCACAGGCTCATTTGGCAATTTCGGCAACGACGGATATGGGGATTTACCGATTCTTTAACTTACTTTGCCCGCACCTCCTGTATTAACAGCTGTAATACTAGTTTGCTATGCGTTTTATCCGGTTGATACATACTATGCTTGCCATCAGTCTCCTTATCTTTTCTTCGTGCAACAACGCAGAGATCGGCAACAGCCGCGACGTGAATCCGGATGCGGTGTACATGGACTACCGGGTATCCGGTTATGACGATGAAGAAGATGTGACTGTGGTATTGCAGTTCAAATATGCCGGACCTTTTGGCACCACCCTGGTGCTGGAGCCGCCCAGCCAGATCCTTTTTGATGGGGAAGAGCTGCCGGTAGACAGTTCCCGTTTTTCCGGTGCTTATTATGAGTTGAGATTATCAGCCAGTACTTTTGGAGGCACCCACCATATTTCTTATACCGATCTGAATGGAAAAAAATATGAGGAAAGCTTTGAATTCCCCCTTTTTCATACGACGGATTCTTTACCAGCAACGTTACAACCAGTTGATTTTGAGTTTGAAATAGCCGGTTTGTCGGAAGATGACACCCTGCACCTGGTGCTTACCGATACAGCCTGGGCCAGCCGGGGCATCGACACTTTTCAGCGTGTGGGAAATGGCCGTCTGGCGATTCCGGGCAGCCAGCTCGCCACCCTCAGCCGGGGGCCGGTACATCTTGAGATGGTGTGTGATAAGGAGTTGCCACTGCGGCAAACGACCGTCGAAGGAGGTAAGCTGCAGCTTACATACACCCTGCGGCACAAGTTTGACCTGAAAGACTGACGGGAGCGGTTGTTCCCCGCTTATCCACATACCCGTCATTTTTATTTTTGCCGCTGGAAAATCAGCCGTCTACCCATACCTTTGCCGCCGAAAATCGGCCTGCTGATCAAAGGCGGGAAAAGGAGCTGATGAATAACCCCGATTCTCATTCTAACTAATTTACTTATAAACGTTTAATACCTACAATGGCTGGTCAGTTAAAAGAGGTGCGTAGCCGGATCAAATCGGTACAAAGCACACAGCAGATCACAAAAGCAATGAAGATGGTAAGTGCAGCCAAACTGCGCCGTGCCCAGGACGCTATTGTGCAAATGCGCCCCTATGCTAAAAAGCTGCAGGAACTGCTCAGCAATATTGTCAGCAACAGTGAAGGTGAAGTAGGTATGAAACTGGCCGAAGAGCGCCCGGTAGAAAAAGTGCTGATCATCCTGATGACCAGCGACCGTGGTCTGGCAGGTGCTTTTAACACCAACCTGATCAAACTGGCTAAATCCACTATCAATACGCAGTATGCCAGCCAGCTGAAAAAAGGAAATGTGACGATCTGGGGTATTGGTAAAAAAGGATATGAGCATTTTGCCAAAACCGGTTACCAGGCCGATGCTACCTTCAAAGACCTGTTCCTGCACCTGAGCTTTGAAAATGTACAGAAGATATCGCTGGCTGCTATGAAGGCTTTTGAAGAAAAGCAGTTTGATGTGGTAGAGATCGTATACAGCCAGTTCCGCAATGCTGCCATTCAGCGTTATGAACTGGAGCGTTTCCTTCCTATTCCTAAAGTGGCCAAAAAAGAAGGCGACAAAAAAGCCGACTTCATCTTTGATCCCAGCAAGGAAGAACTGGTAGCGGAACTCATGCCCAAGATACTGAACACACAATTGTATAAAGCTGCTCTCGATACACACGCTTCCGAACATGGTGCCCGTATGACGGCCATGGATAAAGCGAGCGAGAATGCCAACGAGATGCTGCGCTCCCTGAAAATTTCCTATAACCGCGCCCGCCAGGCTGCAATTACGACCGAGCTTACAGAGATCGTAAGCGGTGCTGCAGCGCTTCAGGGATAATACGCGCTATTGTCAGGTAGTTTAACGCCTTTATATTAAGGTTAATCTAATACCAATACCAGCTGCATCCGGACTGGTCAGTTATCCGCATTTGCCAGTGAAAAATGTGAATAACCTCATTTGACCTCTTAGGCCATTATGGCTATTTTGCCAGTCCAATTCAAGTTTTTTTTGACACTGGACCTTATTCGTATAACCCGATTTTGTAGATGGAAATAACAAGTCTGATACCGCATATTGAAGCGCTGGTCTTTGCGAGCGATAAGCCCCTTACCTCACTGGATATCACTGAGCTCGTAAATAATGCCTTTGGCTTTATGGAAGATAAGATCACCCTTGATCAGGTAGAATCTGCCATTGAGGGTGTGCAGGAGAAATACAACTCCGAATTTTATCCCTTCGAGCTTCGTCAGAGTGGCGGAGGCTGGCAATTCCTGACCAAAAAAGATTATCATAAAACCATTGCCCAGCTCAACGGCGATAAATTCCTGAAAAGATTATCAGCAGCGGCACTGGAAACACTGGCCATCATTGCTTACAAACAGCCGGTGACCAAAGGAGAGATAGAAGCCATCCGTGGTGTAAGCTCCGATTATGCCGTACAGAAATTGCTTGAAAAAGAACTGATCATCATCAGTGGCCGCAACGAAAAACTGCCGGGCCATCCGTTGGTATATTGCACTTCCAAAAACTTCATGGATTATTTTGGCCTCAACTCTGCCGATGATCTGCCCAAGATCAAAGAGGTACTGGCCGAGCAACTGGTGGAGCCTACTGTCATCAGGGACAGTGTAGCAGGTGAAGAGTCAGAGGCCGGTGGTTCGGCCGATGAAAATAACCCCGCTCAGCCGGAAGATCTTACCGAAGGAGAACTGGTGGCTATGTCTGTATCTGAAGATGGCGAACTGGTAGAAAAACCAGAAGCAGACAGCAATGAAGGAGAGGCCTGATACAGGGTTCCTTTTAATCCATTCAACAGATAGGGTATTGAAAACAGCAGGTCGGCCTTAATGAGCCTGCGGTAATACGTGTGTAATTGACATGGCTGCTGTATCTTCGCTCACTATGTCCGCAAATTCATTATCAGCCAGTCAGCTGCTGCAGGCAGCCGAACATTTTGGTACCCCTCTTTACGTTTATCACGCCGAAAAAATCCAGGAACAATACAACCGGCTCACCGCTGCTTTTCGCGATAGTAATGTGGTGTTTTACTATGCCTGCAAAGCGCTTACCAATATAAATATCCTGCGGTACATCCACTCACTGGGAGCAAATGCCGATTGCAGTTCGATCAATGAAGTAAAACTCGCATTATATGCAGGGTTTCCTCCTGCACGCGTATTGTACACTTCGAATGGAATTGCTTTTGATGAAATTGAAGAAGCAGCCTCACTGGGTGTAAGTATCAATATCGACAGCCTGTCGAACCTGGAAAAATTTGGCCAACGGTTTGGTCATAGCTATCCCGTAGGGATAAGATTGCGTCCCAATATCATGGCTGGTGGTAATATCAAGATATCTACCGGGCATGATAAAAGTAAATTTGGCATCCCTGTTGAACAGCTGCCACAGATACTGCAACTGGTCAAAGGATTTCAGCTGAATATTTCCAATCTGCATATCCATACTGGCAGCGATATCAAAGATGCCGATGTATTTGTGAAAGGTATTGAAGTGTTGTTTGATATTATTCCTCATTTTCCCGAATTGAAATCAGTGGATCTGGGCGGTGGTTTCAAAGTGCCGTATAAAGAAGGCGATGGGGAAACGGATATGCTGCTGCTCGGGCAAAAAGTGAAAGAAGCTTTCGATAATCATCCGCAGGCCAGTCAGCTGCAGATATGGTTTGAACCCGGCAAGTTTATGGTGAGTGAATGCGGCTACCTGATCACCCAGGTAAATGTGATGAAACAAACAGCTGCCACACAATTTGTGGGAGTCGACAGCGGGTTCAATCACCTGATACGCCCCATGTTTTATGATGCTTATCACCGCATTGGCAATCTCAGCAATCCTGATGGTCAGCTGAATACCTATACCATTACCGGCAACATTTGCGAAACAGATACGTTTGCCTGGGACCGCCCGTTGCCCGAAGTGCGGGAAGGCGATTACCTCGTTTTTTATAATGCCGGCGCCTATGGGTTTGAGATGTCGAGCAACTTCAACTCCCGTTTCAAACCTGCCGAAGTAATGGTAAAGGACGGGGCCATGCATCTCATCCGGCGCAGGGATACGTTTGATGACCTGCTGCGCAATCAGCTCGAGCCATAATACAGGTTTAAAGAGTTTAAAGGGTATAAAGGGTATAAAGAGTTTAAAGCGTATAACAGGTTGTTTTGCATATATCTTAAAGACAGCGTAGATACTCTTTATACGCTTTAAACTCTTTATACCCTTTATACTTCTCTAATCCGCTCTTAACAGTTTCGTCATATTCGCCTAACGCTGCCGTAACAGTGCAGAAATACTTTCGCGGCAAATACAACTGGCTTATGACGAAATACGTTTCCCGTTTTTACCTGTTAACCATACTGCTTTCCCTGTCGCTGGCATCCGCTGCACAAAAAGCTGTACTGCGTGTAAAAGTTAAAGACGAAGATAATCTGAACCTGCCCGGCGCTTCTATCTCCCTCGAACCCGGTGCTTATAAAGGTGTTACCAACCAAAATGGAGAATGGGTAATAGCGGCTCTTCCTGCCGGCCGTTATGAACTCCGTATCTCTTACATTGGTTATGAAACACTGGTTAAATCCATCGACTTTAATAACCAGGAGTTGAATATCGACGAGACGCTGAAAAGCAAAGTCGTGACTGGCAAAGAAGTAGTGGTGATGGGTGACCGTCTGAAAGGTCAGGCCAAAGCCCTCAATCAGCAAAAAAATAATTTCAATATTACCAATATCGTTTCAGCCGATCAGATCGGCCGTTTTCCCGATGCCAACGTCGGTGATGCGATGAAGCGTATTCCCGGTATCACCATGCAAAATGACCAGGGTGAAGCGCGCAACATTATTATCAGAGGCCTGGCTCCCGAGCTTAACTCAGTAACGATGAACGGCGACCGCATCCCTTCTGCAGAAGGCGATAACCGTCGTGTGCAGATGGACCTGATCCCGTCTGATATGATCCAGACGATCGAAGTAAACAAAACCCTGTTGCCCGATATGGATGCCGACGCCATTGGCGGATCAGTAAACCTCGTGACACGTGCGGCTCCCAATGGTCTGCGTTTTTCCGCCACCGGTTCTGCTATCTATAACCCCATCAGGGAGAAAATGGGCTACAACGGTTCATTCATTATCGGCAACCGTTTTGCCAAAAACAAACTGGGCGTATTGCTCAACGGTTCTATCAACAGCAACCGTTATGGCTCAGATGATGTCGAAGCTGTATGGAAACAGGATGATTTTGGCAACGTATACACAGAAGAGATGGAGATCCGCAAATACTTTGTAGATCGTACCCGCCGCAGTGTAGGTGCTACGGTTGACTATCAGTTCAACAACCGCCATTCAATCGTTTTCAAAGGTCAGTACAACTGGCGCGATGACTGGGAAAACCGTCTTCGTTACACCGCTACCGATATTGAACCGGAGTATGATGCCAACGATAATATTACAGGTTATGCAGGTGAGATCCGCCGCGAGACCAAAGGTGGTCTCGGCAACAGCCGCAACAAAAACCGCCGCCTCGAAGATCAGCGTGCTCAGAGCTATAACCTGCGTGGTGAGCACCTGCTGGGTAAAGTGAAAATGGACTGGTCTGCCGGTTTCTCACGCGCCAGCGAAGAAAGACCCAATGAGCGTTATATCAGCTTCCGCAAAAAGGATGCAGCTGTAACATTTAGTGGCAATGACCCCCGTTTTCCCCTCGTAACTAATAGTGTAGATGCTGCTGATTATTCACTGCGTGAAATCACAGAACAGTTCCAGGATCAGTACGAAACAGAATGGAGTGGCAAGATCAACTGGAAGCTGCCCGTAAAAGCATTTGACCAACTGGGCAATATCAAGTTTGGCGCACGTCTGCGTGCCAAAAAGAAAGTGCGCGACAATAACTTCTTTGAATATTCTCCCATTGGCAGCAACGAAGCTGTGTTTGATAACCTGACTACACTGCCTACAGTATTCCACAACAGTGATGGTTTCAACGCCGGTTCAAAATATGTACCCGGTATGTTTGTGGATCCCAAATACCTGGGTTCACTCAACCTGGCCAACAGCACAATGTTTGAGCAGGAAGATGTGCCTGCAGAGTACCTGGCCGCCAACTATGATGCCCGTGAGACGATCACAGCCGGCTACCTGATGTGGGATCAGCATCTGAGCGATAAGGTAAGTTTCATTGCAGGTCTGCGCCTCGAAAACACCTCCAGCAAGTACAAAGGAAATATCGTGGAAGATGAAGATGACCTGGTAGGTACCCGCGAAGTGAAAAACAGCTATCTCAATGTGCTGCCCCATCTTTCATTCCGTTTTGATCTTACCAAACAAACCATCCTGCGTGCTGCATGGACCAACTCTATCGCGCGCCCCAATTATTATGACCTGGTGCCTTACTTCGACGTGCGCCCCGGTGATGAAGAATTGTTTGTGGGTAATACTGACCTCAAAGCTTCACGTGCCAACAACTTTGACCTGATGCTGGAAAATTACTTCCCGAGCATTGGTGTGGTATCGGTAGGCGGTTTTTATAAAACCATCGACCAGTTTATTTATCGCTTCCGCGATGAGCAATTCAGTACAGCAAAATTTGCTGCAGCTTATCCCGATGTGACACCCAACCCGATTCCCGGCGGTACCAACTGGACTTATATCGAGCCCCGCAATGGCGACAATGTGCAGGTATATGGATTTGAAGTAGGTGTACAACGCCAGCTCGATTTCCTGCCTGGTATCTGGAAAGGCCTGGGTGTACTGGTTAACTATACGTATACCAAATCGAAAGCGAAAGGTATTTACAACGCCGATGGTGAAGTGCGTACCGATCTGCCGCTGCCAGGCACAGCTCCCCATATGTTCAACGCTTCGCTTTCTTTTGAAAACAAAAAATTCCTGGCCCGTCTGTCAGCCAACTTCTCTGCAGCTTATCTCGATGAGTTGGGTGGCGATGCATTTGAGGATCGTTACTACGACCGCCAGTTTTTCCTGGATGCCAATGCTTCTTATGCAGTTACATCCCGCATACGCATCTTTGGCGAAGCCAATAACCTGACCAATCAACCCCTGCGTTATTACCAGGGCATCAAATCGCGCACCATGCAGTCTGAGTATTATCAGTCGCGTTTCAACCTTGGTGTTAAATTTGATCTGAGCAAATAATCAACAGGCTAAGAAAACCCCCAATACCCGTGTGCCGGCCGATCTTGTGACGCCGGCACACCTCTTTAAGATTATGATACAACAACTTTTTTCCCGCCATACGATTCTTCCGCTTGCCGCCCTCGCCTTGCTGACAGCCTGCGGAAATGAGCCGAAGCAAAATGCTGCTCCCACAGCCATAGATACACTGCCGGTCAGGCCCATTGCCGTTACCGACACCGTATTTGATGATAGCGACGATCCCGCTATCTGGATCGATACTGCCAATATGGCCAACAGTTTTATTATTGGTACAGACAAGAACAAGGAAAACGGCGGCCTTTATGTATTTGGGTTGAATGGTAAGAAAGATAGTACCCGCACTGTACTTGCATTGAAACGTATGAATAACGTGGATATCGCATATGGCCTGACGATGGGTAATAAGCGGGTCGATATTGCAGTGGCGACCGAGCGTGATCGCCAGAGCATCCGCATTTTTGCCCTGCCTTCCATGCAGGCGATCGATGGTGGTGGCATTCCGGTATTTGCCGGTGAAACGGATAATCTACCCATGGGTATTGCCTTATATACCCGTCCTGCAGACGGTGCAATTTTCGCCATTGTGGGACGTAAATCAGGGCCTGCCGAAGGATACCTGTATCAGTATCTGCTGCAGGGAAATGAAACAGGATTGGTTCGCGCCACACTGGTCAGAAAATTTGGCCGCTACTCCGGTAAAAAAGAAATTGAATCCATTGCGGTCGACAATGAGCTTGGTTATGTCTACTATTCCGACGAGCAGGTCGGCATTCGTAAATACTATGCTGATCCTGAAAAAGGAAATGAAGAACTGGCTTTGTTTGGCCAGGGGCAATTTAAGGATGATAATGAAGGTATTTCTATCTACAAGCTGGATGATAAAACCGGTTATATCCTTGTATCTGACCAGGCTGCCAACAAGTTTAATGTATATCCCCGCGAAGGCAAAGAAAATGCGGCGCATCGGCATGAGCTGCTGGCCAGCATTCCTGTATCAACACGCGAAAGTGATGGCAGCGATGTGACTTCTGTAAGCCTGCCCGGTTTTGAGGGTGGTTTGTTTGTGGCCATGAGCACCGATAAAACTTTTCAGCTATACCGCTGGGCAGATATGGCGGCAAAAGCCGGACTCAAAGTGAAAACAGCGAAATAAACGGATACAATTATTTTTTCAATTGATCAGCAGAATGCGCGCTACGCGCATTTTTGCTTTTAAAGCGGTAGTACCGCCGTGGTTTACCCATATTGCTGAAGGTGAGCGTGACCCAGGCAACGATGATCAGACCCAATACAGCCAGTAGCATGTCTTATGGTTGAGGGGTGACCTGGATAAGTACATCGGTTTTGGAGCTGACCGGCGTACTGTTGCCCATCATCTCTGCGGTGCCATTGGATTCTATATGAATGGTTTTTTGACGCAGCAGCCGGGTGGCGGGGTCAAGCAAAATACTGCCGGTGCTGAGGCTCTTGATAGTGGTAGTAACGGTCATGCCGCGCATGTCGGCCTGTTGCTGGCGATTGCTGATCCCTTTGAAATTTACAATGATCGCGGTATCGGTTATAGCAGTGAGTGTATAGTCGATGGACCATTGCTCTTCGCGGTTGCTGCCCGTATGATTCCAGGTATCGCCGATCGCTACATTGCCGGCGGGAAGTACGGCAAAAAGACTCGGTTCATTTTTGGCAGGAGGATTAGCCACTCCCATCAGATCGCCCAGCAGGCCGGTGATGAATTTCAACTGGTCATCCTGTTCCAGCACCGGCATCGCGGCAGGCTGTACCAGCATGGTTTTTCCCACCGTGTCTACGATCAGGTGATAAGATTGTTTGAGCCATTCGCGTATCGGTTTGCCAAAAGCCGATTGAAGGTCGGCAGGCTTATCGGAATCAAATGATTTTTTGGCTCCCATGCCATCAAACGAAAAACGGATACCCTGTACGGTATGATGCAGGGTGGTATTATCGCCTGTCTGATTGGATACCACGTATTGATGGCGGGCCACCCCGCTGGCCGAAAAGTCGATCGATTGACCCATGGCCTGTTGCGCCATCGTATTTTTCAGCTCTACCGATACTGCCAGGGTTTGGCCCTGGGTAAAACCAAGCGCCCCGGTCACCGACTGGGCGGTAACCCAGCTGGAAATCAACAGGCAGATCACTGAAAATAACAGGCGATTTTTTGTTCCATTCATTAGCATGCTCAAATTTGACGAAACTTCTTTGAAAAAGGCTGGCTCCTGTTCAAAAATAGCAAAGCCATTTCAGTTACTTAACGAAATATTACGGTGAACTTCTTACATTTAAGTACAAAATTTTTCTGCTATGCCTATCAGAATGACAGATGATCCGAAAGATCCCAATCAGCAAGACTTTAATGACGACAGTGGAGGTGGAGGCAACCGGCCCAACCTTCCCGGCGGAGGTGGCGGTGGCCTGGGTGCATTGCTGCCTTTATTGCTGGGGCTTTTCAAAGGCAAGGGAATCCTGGTACTGCTGGTACTGGTGGTAGGGGGATATTTTTTATTGGGCAAAGGCGGTGGCGGCTGCAACCTGGCCGAGATTGCCCAGAGCGCGTTTTCGCAGAGTGGCTATAGCTTTAATCCGGCGGAGTTTAATAAAGCGTCTGTATATGAAGGGCTGGAAGATAATGATAGCAAAAATCCATTGCCCGAGGCCGTTTCCCTGCTTCGTTTTGCACCCGACCGGGGTGACCAGGGCCAGCAGGGCAGTTGTGTGGCCTGGAGTTGTGCCTATGGCGCACAGACAGTGCTGACTGCCGCTGCTACTCACCAGGACCCCAACCAGATCCGGTTCAGCCCGTCTTACCTCTACAACCAGATCAAGCTCGATGGATGCCAGGGCTCTTACCTGCAGCGGGCCATGGAGGCCATGAGTGCCAACGGCGGTGTGCCGCTGAGCGATTATCCCTATAGTGACCAGGACTGCGACCGCGAGCCATCCTCTACCGACAAGCAAAAAGGAAAACAAAATGTGATCCATGGCTTTTCCCGTCTTACCAACGGCGATAATATAAATAAAATCAGCGTCAGGGCTATCAAGGAACACCTGGCCAAAGATGCCCCCGTAGCCATCGGTATGATGGTGGGCCAGTCATTTATGCAGGATATGATGGGCCGTGAACTGTGGCAGCCGTCCGGTATGGATGCCTCGCAGGTGGGTATGGGCGGTCATGCCATGTGTGTGATCGGATACGATGACCGTAAGTTTGGCGGAGCATTTCAGATCATGAACAGCTGGGGATCGCAATGGGGCAAAAATGGAGTGGCCTGGGTACGGTATGGCGATTTCCAGAATTATGTGAAGGAAGCCTATGGTATTGATCCGCTGCCCAAACGTACCGAAGTGGCCAGCGTGCCGCTCGAGTGCAGTATCGGGCTGGTAAGCAATGACACCAAACAATACATTCGCCTGCGCAATGCCGGCAGCAATAATTTTCAGACTATCGAGCCTATTAAGGCCGGCACCCGTTTCAAAGTGGAGATCAAAAATGAAACGGAGTGTTATATCTATATTTTCGGCTCAGAGACAGATGGATCCAGCTATGTGCTGTTTCCCTATAGCCCCAAACATTATCCCTATTGCGGCATCACCGGATATCGCCTTTTTCCCAAAGACCAGTCGCTCACGGCCGATTCTGTCGGCACCCGCGATTACATAGCTATTGTGGTGAGCAAAGAAGCGCTTGATTATGATCAGCTCAACCGTACTATCAGCAGTACACCCGGCTCCAGCTATGCAGATAAGGTCAACCAGGCTTTACGCAGTATGACGATCCGCTCTGCCCGGTTTAACAATACCGCAGACGGCGCTATTTATTTTAAAGTAGATGCCAACGACAACAAAGCTGTAGCCAGCATTGTTGCTTTCGATAAAGTACCGTGAGAAAAAATAAACAATGATAAATATGAATGGCAAAAAAATGATGGTAGCAGCCCTGCTGCTGATGCTGGTACAGGTGGTTTCGGCACAGGATATGTCAAAATTCAACCTGTATAAACCTGCGGAAGATGGCGCTAAAGGCATCAATGCGGCAGTGGCAGAAGCGGCTAAGACCGGCAAGAATGTGTTTTTACAGATCGGCGGCAACTGGTGTATCTGGTGTGCACGCTTTCATGATTTTATAACAACAGATGCACAGCTTGACTCAGTGGTTAAAGCCAATTATGTAGTATACCATCTCAATTTCAGTAAAGAGAATACCAATAGCGAATTGCTGAAGAAATATCAGTTTCCCCAGCGCTTCGGCTTTCCTGTTTTCCTGATCCTGGATAGTAAGGGCAATCTGTTGCATACACAGAATTCTGCTTACCTCGAGAAAGATAAGAGTTATGATAAGAGCAAAGTAATGGGCTTTTTGCTTGACTGGACAGTGAAGGCACTGGACCCTGCCCAATACAAAGATTACTAATGGCAGAGCACTCATTTGCCGACTTTGCCCGTATAGCAAAGCATCCGGTCAGGTTCCGTTTGTTTTTGCTGACGCGTCTGCCCGGCGCATTCTTTTCCGGAGTAAAAGTGCGTGCGCTGGACCAGGAGGCCTGTAGTGTGAGTGTGCCTTATAAATGGTTTACCAAAAATCCTTTTCGTTCTACCTATTTTGCCTGCCTGGCCATGGCTGCCGAAATGAGTACCGGCGCACTGGCTATGGCTTATCTTTACAAACGCCAGCCTGCTGTATCAATGCTGGTGGTGAATATTTATGGCGATTACCACCGCAAGGCAACCGGCCGCACCACATTTACCTGCGACGACGGCCTTTTATTCAACCAGCAGATAGCTGAAGCTATTGAAACCGGCCAATCACGTGTAGTCAAAGCCCGTTCAGTGGGTCGCAATGAAGCCGGTGAGGTAGTGGCTGAATTTTTTATAACCTGGTCGTTTCGGGTGAAAGGTGCTGCCAGGACCTGATGCCCGCCGACCCCATAATGAAAACGAATGAAGATTGCTTTTCATGGTGCCGCCCGCACCGTAACCGGTTCCAAACACCTGCTCACATTAAAGAATGGAAAAAAGATATTGCTGGACTGTGGCCTGTTTCAGGGAATGGGAAAAGATACAGATAGCCTGAACCGCGATTTTGGTTTTGAACCGCATACCGTCGATGTCATGATCCTTTCCCATGCGCACATAGATCACTCCGGTCTTATTCCCAAACTGGTGAGCGAAGGTTTCAACGGCCGTATTTTCTGTACACCTGCCACCTCTACACTTGCCGAAATATTGCTGGAAGATTCCGGCGAAATACAGGAAGATGATATTAAATTTTCCAATAAGCGCAGGGCTGCCCAGCATTTGCCTCTGCTGCGGCCACTTTATACAGTAGAAGACGCCAAAGCCGCGGTACAGCATTTCGAAACTATGGAGTATGGACGCTGGTTTACGGTAACAGAAGGAGTGGAAGCCATGTTTACGGATGCCGGTCACATTATTGGCAGTGCCTGCGTGCATTTGCGGATCAATGAAAATGGAAAACAGGTACACCTCACTTTCAGTGGCGATGTGGGCCGGTACCGGGATGTAATATTGAAATCACCCGAAGTATTTCCACAGGCTGATTATATCATTATTGAATCGACCTATGGCAATAGCCTGCATGATGCTGCCGACAGCACGCCCGAACTGCTGCTGCACTGGATCAAGCGGGCCTGCATGGAGAAAAAAGGTAAACTGATCCTGCCCGCATTCAGCGTAGGTCGCACACAGGAAATTCTTTTTGCACTCAACCAGCTGGAGCTCGAGAACAGCCTGCCCAACCTGGATTATTATGTAGATAGTCCTCTCAGCATTGAAGCCACCGAGGTTGTAAAGAGCTACCCGGCCTATTTTAATAAGACCATTCAAAAGATACTGCAATCAGACAACGATCCTTTTTCGTTTAAAGGATTGAAATATATCAAGACTGTAGAGCAGTCAAAATCGCTCAACTATCTCAATGGACCTATGGTGATCATTTCTGCCAGTGGCATGGCAGATGCCGGCCGTGTCAAGCACCATATCAGCAATACAATTGAAAACAGCCGCAATACAATTGTATTTACCGGTTATTGTGAACCCAATTCGCTTGGTGGTCGTCTTATGGCTGGTCAAAAAGAGGTCAGCATTTTTGGAGTAGAGCACCAGGTGCATGCAGAGATTGGAAGTATCAGGAGTATGAGTGCGCATGGTGATTATGAAGACCTGAGTCAGTGGCTGGCCTGCCAGGATCCCCGTCAGGTAAAACAATTGTTTCTGGTACATGGCGAGTATGATGTGCAGCAGGAATTCAAAAGAAGGCTGGTACGTAAAGGGTTTCAGGATGTAGTGATCCCTGAGCAGCATTTCGAGATCGGTCTTTCTGCAGACTAGATCTTTATTAATCTGAATAAAGAATGAGGAAATAAAAAAACCGTACCAGAAATGGTACGGTCTTCAAAATCTTTTGTGTTCAATCAGAGAGTAGAATTCTTTCTCGTAGGGATTCAGATTTTGAATGCAGATGCGGTATACCACATCTTTTTCGGGGTTATCCATGAATGTCCGGATCTTAAACGGGCTTCTTCTGAAGGATTTGGCTTTTACACGGTTTCTTCGGAATTGAATCGGCTACAGGCCTTTCGGCTTTTACATTTGATATCGGTGGCTTTTCCGGGTTATACTGGTCAGTTCGGCTTTTCCGGAGATAATTGGATGCAATGGATCGGTCCAGAGTGTGTGCCAAAAATTGACAACACAAAGATGCGAAGTATATAGATAACAGCCTAACCATTTTCGATGATCTGACTCAATTTATCGTTTTTTGGATAAGACATATTTTACTTTCCGCTTATTAGTTTTTTAACAACAGCCCTGTTGGCTTTACTTACCGGCAACTCAAGCTCATCTATCAGCAGCGATTGTTCTTTGATTGCTGTTACTGCTTGCTTATTAACAATATAAGAACGATGGATCTTTACAAAATCAGTAGCAGGCAATTCGGCAAATATGCCTTTTATTGTATGATGACTTAGGTATTTATGCTTAGTAGTGACGAGTCGTACATAATCACCCACGCTTTCTACATACAGTATTTCACTGAGCGGAAGCCTGATCAGCGATCCATTTACTTTTACAAAAATATGATCAGTAAATGATGGACCTGAATGAAACGTACCCATCGCTTTCTTTATCGCTTCTTCAAAACGCTGATAGGTAAAAGGCTTTTTCAGAAAATCAGTTACATGATGCTCAAATGCATCATAAGCATATTCTTTTTTGCCGGTAGTGAGGATCACCTTTGGGCGATAGTTTAGCTGGTCAAGCAGTGCAAATCCGCTGGCGTCAGGCATTTCTACATCGAGAAAAACAATATCGGCAGGGTGTGCCTGCAAGCCGGCCAGGGCCTCCTGTACCGTGCCATACATGCCGGTAACACGGATATGCCCATGACGTTCACAGCAGCTTTTGAGATAGGCAGCGGCAACAGTCAGGTCTTCTACTATGACGCAGGACAATGTCATGTTGCTGATTCGTTATAAACAATAAGCCGGGATAACTCCTGGCCAAGTATCTCTGCACATTCATCACATTGCGTCAGCAACGACTGTACGCCGGCATGCAATGTTGATGCACTTGCTTCCTGTGCTATGGCATGTTCCAGGTCTTTGCAGGTTTGCTGCAAGCCCGGTAAACCGATGAAACCAAAAGTGGGTTTTATTTTATGAACAGATCGTTTTAAACCGTCCATATCCTGTTTGTCCCAGGCCAGGCGAATTTCAGAAAGATCAGCAGGAAAATTTTCATGAGCTATACGGAAGATCTCCTGGATCCAGATATAATCATTTCCATATAGCGATGATAGGTGTTTACTATCAAGACGTTTGTCGAAGGAGAACAAACCTGTGTTTTCAGTAAGGGACATAGGAAATAGAAACGTTTTTTAAACGTTTATGAGAAACAAATTAGTCATTTTTGTGCGGTTGAAAAAATCCGGAATCCAATTTATCCAGCCTTATGGAAAAACTAACTGCTGGTTTGTTGCATACGACATGGCATGGCATCAGTGATGCCGGCATAAAGCCTGCAATGGCTGATAATGCGCGCAGGGCAGTAATGCTCATGAACAGGATATTACTATCTGCGGCATTGGTCAACCTGGCTATGCTTATCATTTACTTTTATGCAGCGCTTTATCTGAGTGCTTTTGCAAACGTAGCAGCCTGCGCCCTTTTTTTCCTGGCTATCTGTTTCAATTACTGGCATTGTTATAAATGCGCGAGAGCTTTATTTGTACTTACCGTTAACCTGTTTATTGCCGGGCTCAGTGTAGTGGAAGGGTCGCGTACAGGCGCTTACATGTATTATTTCCCCGCACTCATTGCCATGGCTTTCCTGGTAAGGATATATACCAGTTACACAGAACTTACTGTTACTTATATATTCTCTATCCTCTGCATTTTCTGCACCATTTATCTTATTCCCACCAATACAGGTATTCAGAAAATGAGTGACCAGATGGCAAACAGTATTTTTCATTCTCGCCTGATGCTGTCGGTTTCGCTGACCATGTATATTTCCTACCTGATCCTGCGCAGTAATCGTAACAAGGAAGATCAGTTGCTGGCAGAAAAGCAGTTTACCGATTCTATATTCAACACCTCGCTGGATAGTGTGTTTATTGTTCGTACAGATGATCATAGTGTGACGGATTGTAATCAGCGTACGGTAGAGTTGTTTGAAATAAAGGATAAACAGCTGCTAGCCGGTACGCAACTGGAGGACTGGCTGGATAAGGAACAGATCAATAAATTCAGCATGCTGTGGCATACCAGGCAATTGCCTGCAAATGTAAACTGGCAGGGAGAACTGAGCCTGACTACCAGGACCGGCCGCAATTTTTTCGGATATGCGAGTGTGGTGCTTTTTGAGTATAAACAAGCCTCCTTTTTAAAGATCAGTATCCTGGATATTACCAACGTGAAGTCGGCTGAGTTTGAACTCATGAAGGCAAAGGAACGGGCAGAGTCGGCAGCGCGGCTCAAAACCCGCTTCCTGAGCAATATGAGTCACGAATTGCGAACGCCGCTCAACGGCATTATTGGTGCTACCAATCTGCTGCTGGAAGAAGATATACTGGAAACACAGCGGCCGCACCTGGATATTCTCAAATTCTCTTCCGAGCATATGCTCAACCTGGTCAACGATATCCTGGATCATACCAAGATGGAAGCCGGCAAGGTTGAGCTGGTCAATATGCCCGTGAATATGCGTGTGTTTTCCCGCCAGTTGATCAGCCGCTTTTCGCAACAGGTATCGTCAAAAGGACTGCAGCTCAAAACCTTCATTGATCCTGCCCTTGATATGGAATTGCTGACGGATGAATTGCGGCTGAACCAGGTGCTTAATAACCTACTAAGCAACGCCATTAAGTTTACACCGCAGGGACATATTACCGTAGCGGTAAACAGGATACTGGCCACCAGTTCGCATGCCACTGTTCAGTTTATGATACAGGACACAGGTATCGGTATTCCGGAAGATAAGCGCAAAGAAATATTCGAAAGCTTTACTCAGGCAGATACCGACACCACCCGCAAGTATGGAGGTACGGGTCTCGGGCTTACCATTACAAAAGATATTCTTAAGTTGTTTGGTGCAGAGCTGGTGATGCAGAGTGAAGTAGGCAAAGGCACCAAGTTTGTATTTATGCTCGAGTTGGGTATTGCACCTGTACGGCAGATCATACAGGAAGCAGCAGCGATCGAGCGCGACAGCCTGCAGGGATTGCGTGTGCTGGTAGCAGAGGATAACCCTGTAAATATGTCGGTGGCACGCCGGTTCCTTTCCCGCTGGGGAGTAGATGTGGAAGAGGCTGTTAATGGAAAGGAAGCCGTTGAAAAATTTTCGCCAGACCGGTTTCATTTATTATTGTTTGACCTGGAGATGCCCGAAATGGACGGCACTGCGGCCCTGCGCGAGATCAGGAAGGTAGATGGCCGTGTACCGGTGCTGGCATTTACAGCTGCTGTATATGATGATATTGAGCAGGATCTGTTGCAAAAAGGGTTTACCGACTTTATACATAAACCGTTCCGCCCCAATGACCTTTTCCTGAAGATCAGCGGACATGCGCCGGTGCGTTAACCCTGGTATTTGTAGCATTGCCATGCTACAGGACAATATTTTCCCTATTGCTAACGGATTGTTAATCTCCCTGTACCCGGTACTGCATTTTCACAACTCCTTAATAAACGCAGGCCCTTTTTTTTCGTTTATAATACCGGAATGCTTTTTGAAATACGTTTAAAAAAGGGGGTAGTTATGAAGAAGAATAGCATACTGGGGAGCGGAGTACTGGCGTTGCTGCTATTGCTGGCAGGTTGTGCTCCCGCAGCTCACATCGAAAAAGACGATGCAGTCGATTTCAGTCAGTATAAAACATTTGCATGGACAGAGAAGAAAGAATCTTCAAAAGGAAGTAAGACAAATGATCTGGCAGAGAAAAAGATAAGGGATGCAGTGAATAAGGAGTTGGAACGTTCGGCCGGATGGGAGGAAACGACCGACAACCCGGATGTTTTACTCAGTTATGATGTACTGGTAGAACGGTCATCACGCAGAAATTCGGATCCGGTATACAGTCGCCCATTCACCCGTACATTTTATAATCCCTATGCACGTCGTTTTTATACAGTATATTATCCGTCGCGTTTTGTAGGATACGATGATTACAATGTTCCTACCCGTGAAGGTACTGTTACCATCACCATGGCGGATGCGAAAACGGATAAAACTATCTGGCAGGGCTGGTCAACCGGAGAAGTGGATAGCCGCAATCTGAGCAGCAAACAGATCCAGTCCAGCGTCCGTGCTATATTCAAGAAGTTTGATGTAGCGAAGAACTAATTTGTTGATAAGGACGGTTTGTTTCCACGCGCTTGTTGCTTTTGCAGCAGGCGCTTTTTTGTGGATAGTTGACAGTGATCAGTGGTCAGTTGACAGAATGCCCCCTTTAAACTCGTTATACCCTTTATACTTTTAAACCTTTCAACTTTATACCTGACCACCGGCCACCGGCCACCGACCACTTATTGTATAGAAAATTCCGGATGCACCAGCGATTTATATTCCGGATGACGCTGCAGATAGGCGTACACGTACGGACAGTAGGGCCATATCTGGATCTTCTCTGCAGTAAAATGATCCAGCAGGGCTTTTACCAGTTTTCCAGCCACTCCTTTTCCTTCCAGTTCAGGCGCTGTTTCAGTATGTGTAAGTGCGATGCCTCCCTGGCGCATGTGACGGTATTCTACTTTGGCCAGGTATCCGTCTATCCACCATTCATACTGACGGGCTTCCTTGTTGTCGATCCAGTTTACGGTGTCGGGAATGTTGATCATGTGAAGAGATTTAGTGCTAAAAATAATAAACTATCAGACAGTTTACTGATTGCCGCTCAGGATACGGTTGGCTGCTGCAATTTCCGGCTCCAGGATGGTGTGTGCCATACCCGGAAAAATATCGGTCTGCACAACAGCGCCCATATTGTTGAGGATATTTTCACTGGCATATACGCGGGTCAGCGGCACATGCGGATCTGTATCACTGCTGCCAATATAAACAGGTGTGCCGGCAAAGTCTCCGCTATAATTGTCCGGATAGATGCGGTCGCCAATAAGGCCTCCGGTAAAAGCGATCACTCCGCCAAAACGTTGCGCATGCCGGGCCGCAAACTCCAGGCTCAGGCAGGCGCCCTGCGAAAAACCAGCCAGGTAAATATGATCTGTGGGAATGGTTTGTTGTACGGTTTCTACCACACCCCGGAGGTTCTCGATAGCCGCCGTGAGCCAGGGTTCATTCTGGGCTGGTGGTGCCAGAAAGCTGTAAGGGTACCAGGTATTTTGTGTGGCCTGCGGAGCCAGTACCGCAAAATCTTTCAGCAGCAAATGCTGTTGCAACTGAAGGATGTCGGCGGCTGTACCACCGCGGCCATGTACCAGTATCAAAGCTTTGGAGGCTTTTTCCAGTGGAAGGCCGGCGGTCAGCACCTGATTTGTATGAAGAGATGGTTCCATTTTTTATTTTTCTAAAAGAAATTACAGTAAGATCAGATGAATTTTTTCCAGTCCAAACTGATCGGTGTCAGTCCTTTTTCAATCCGGTCACGTTTGGGTTCTTCCCATACCGGCAGTTTAAGACCCTGACCCAGTTGTTCTTTAGGTTCATCTATGGCAAAACCCGGAGGGTTGGTCGCTACTTCAAAAAGTACGCCACCCGGCTCACGAAAATAGATGCTGTGAAAATACTGGCGATCCAGTACGGGTGTCACGCTAAAACCTTTTGAGGACAGGCGTTCCTGCATTTCCACAATGCTGCTGTCGTCATCGGTGCTGAAAGCCACATGATGGACCGTGCCCGATCCGCCCAGCCCGCGCAAACGTTCCGGCTCACATACCACGTCGACCAGGTCACCCACTTTACCACTTGCACTGTAGCGGAAACGGTTGGTGCTTTCGCCCAGCAATTCATGATTCATATAGTTGCTGAGCAACGCACCAGTTTTTTCGTAGCCATCTTCGCTCAGGGTAATGCTGTGAAAACCTTTCACTGCATGCTCCAGCGGGATCTGGCCATAAGAAAAAGCAGGCCGCTCATCTTTATCACTGGCGACCAACTCGAGTCCCAGCCCATCGTTGTCTTCAAAATAGATGAATGCTTCATTGAAGCGTTCCTGCGGATCGGAATGTTTGATGCCGAATTTTTTCAGCCGCTCTGTCCAGTAACCCAGGCTGTTGGCCGGTATGGAAAAAGAAGTAGTGGTAAGTTGTCCTTTGCCCTGGCGTCCCTTACTGATCCCTTTGTAAGGGAAGAAGGTCATGATGGTACCGGGCGAGCCATCTTCATTGCCATAATACAGGTGGTATACATCAGGAGCGTCAAAGTTGACGGTTTTTTTAACCAGCCTGAGTCCCAGTATACCCGCATAAAAATCCAGGTTTGCCTGGGGATCATCAGCAAAAGCGGTTACGTGGTGAAGTCCGTTGATTAAAGGTTTCATAATATCCTCTCTTTTTTGCCGGTCTGCCGGCTTTTTATTTATTTGTCCTGCAATAGTTTGTCTGCAGGCGCTTTTATGATTGATTGACTACACAAATTTCGCTCCTTACCTGTTCTCAGAACATAGACTTATTACGGAAAAGCATGTACAAATCAGGGTTGTACGTACCCTGATCGGATGATACCAGCCGGCGGCTTTTGCCGTACCGGAAATATCCGGTAAAATTGTTGTATGGCACGTGTTTTAATCCTGTTTGCACATCCGGCGCTGGAGCGGTCAAGGGTTCAGTCCCGCATGGTCCGCCATGTAGAACACCTGGATGGTATCACTTTTCGGGACCTGTATCAGTTGTATCCTGATTTTGAGATCAATGTAAAAAAAGAACAACAGCTGCTGCTGGAGCATGACTATATCATCTGGCAACATCCTTTTTACTGGTACAGTGCACCACCGCTCATCAAGCAATGGCTTGACCTGGTACTGGAACACAACTGGGCATATGGTTCCCGGGGCAATGCCCTGGCGGGAAAATATGTGCTGAATGCAATTTCTGCCGGAGCTTCACATACGGTCTATACCCGCGAGGGACGTAATCATTTTACGGTGCGCGAGTTTCTGGCGCCATTCGAGCAAACAGCCCGGCTCTGCAAAATGGAATACCTGCCTCCGTTTGTCGTGCATGGCACCCATCGGATCAGCAATGGTGATGCTGATCTCTATGCAGTACAGTACGAACAATTGCTTATTGCCATTGTTAATAACAGGCTGACCCCTGCCCAAATGGGAGCAGCTACTTACCTCAACGATCTGTTGCCCATTCCTCAATCTCTTCAATCCTCATAACTATGGATCAACATTCATTTCTTTTCCAGGCCATGGTATACCTGGCTGCCGCAGTGGTGATGGTGCCACTGGCAAAAAAACTGGGACTGGGTTCAGTGCTGGGATACCTGCTGGCAGGTATCGTGATCGGCCCTGCGGTCATGGGTTTTATTGGTAAGGAAGGGCAGGATATCATGCACTTTGCCGAGTTTGGGGTGGTAATGATGTTGTTCATTATCGGACTGGAACTGGAGCCCGAGCTGCTCTGGAAAATGCGACGCTCCATAGCCGGTCTCGGCGGATTGCAGGTATTGGGTACTTCGCTGATCGTAGCTGCCATAGCTATGTTGTTTGATCTGCACTGGAAGCAGGCATTGGCTATTGGGCTCATACTCTCGTTGTCGTCTACAGCTATCGTATTGCAAACGCTGAACGAAAAAGGGTTGATGAAAACGGCGGCCGGGCAAAGCTCCTTTTCTGTGTTGCTGTTTCAGGATATTGCCGTTATCCCCATGCTGGCGATATTTCCCCTGTTGGCCAGCAATAGTGCAGTGGCCGGTATCAAACACGAAGAAGCGGCCGGTTTTACCGGTCATTTACCCGGCTGGGCGCAAACACTCGTAGTGCTCGGTTCTGTAGGATTGATCATACTGGCGGGCCGTTTTTTGATACGCCCGCTCTTTCGTATCGTAGCTGCTACCAAACTGCGCGAGGTCTTTACGGCTACCGCTTTATTGCTGGTGATCGGCATTGCAGTGTTAATGACACAGGTGGGGTTAAGCCCTGCATTGGGAACCTTCCTGGCCGGTGTGGTACTGGCCGATAGTGAATATAAACATGAGTTGGAAAGTGATATTGATCCTTTCAAGGGATTACTGTTGGGGCTATTCTTCATAGCAGTGGGAGCCTCGATTGATTTTTCATTGCTCATGGATCATCCTTTACGGATACTCGGACTGGTAGCAGGATTGATGGCACTGAAAGCATTCGTATTATTTGTGCTCGGGCGGATCTTTGGCATGAAGACAGATCAGAATCTTATCTTTTCTGCTGCACTCAGCCAGGTAGGTGAGTTTGCATTTGTTTTATTCTCCTTCTCGCTTGACGAAGGGGTGTTGCCACCGGACATCGTATCGACCATGATTGCCGTAGTAGCCATCAGCATGGCCATGACACCCTTTGTACTGTTGCTGAATGAACGATTTATACAACCCCGTTTTGGTTCCTGTGCAGTGGCTGCCGAATCGCGTGAGCCTGATATAATAGAAGAAAGAAACCCTGTGATCATAGCTGGCTTTGGCAACTTTGGCAATACCATTGCCCGTTTTTTGCGTGCCAATGGTGTAAAGGCGACCTACCTCGATATTGATACAGACCGGGTAGATGTGCTGCGCAAAATGGGATTCAAAGTGTACTATGGCGATGCATCACGGCATGACCTGCTGAAAGCGGCCGGAGCCGACCAGGCCAAAGTGATCATCATCGCTATTGAGCCTCCCGAAAAAAGACTGGAAATGATTGAAACAGTTAAAAAACATTTCCCCCATCTTCACCTGTTTGTACGGGCCCAGAATCGTTTTGATGCTTACGATCAGATGAATGCAGGTATGCTGCACGTATACAGGGAAACAGTTGATACAGCGCTGCGACTAAGCCAGGATGTATTGGTACACCTGGGACACAGAGCGTATAAGGTAAAACGTATGGCCAATGTATTTCTGAAATATGATGAGCAGGTGCTGAAAGAACTGGCTTCAATCAGGGATGAAGATGAGTATATCGTTGCCGCCCGTGGGCATATCGAGGAACTGGAGCGGCTGCTGCAGACCGATCTCAATAAAGCGTTGCCGGATATAGATGCAGGGTGGGATGATGATGGTCTTATTGCAGAAGCGCGCGGACTGACTTCGCCCGAAACGAAATGATCTGTTCGGTTACCGCCATTTCATAAATGATGATACAGGCCAGGCAGGTTTTTGCTGTCATTAATCAAAATTTTGATCCGAAATGGCTCCCCGGGCTTCATATACTGATTTCCATCAATTTATATTATAGGGTATCCCTTATATTTGTCTGATAGATTAAAGGATATCTAATGAAAGCCTCCAGTTCTCCACCAACCACTCCGGCCAAAACTTCAAAACAAGACGATGTCTCTGCTTTGCTGGCGACGCTGGATTATTTTCATCCGCTTGATGAAACTGCCCGGCGTTTTATGACGGAACGGTTAAAGCCGCTTAAAATCAACCGGCGAAAATTATTGTTGCGTGAAGGGGATATTTGTCAGCATATTTATTTTATCAGGTCGGGAGCAATACGCGGATATGTGGTAGAAGGCCTGCAGGATATTACGACATGGATAACCGTCGAAAATGAAATGGTTACTTCCATTGCCAGTCTCAATGAACGTGCTCCCTGTACCGAAAATATTCAGACTATCGAAGATTGTGAGTTGCTGACCCTTACCTATGATGATCTTGAAAAGTTGTATCAGATATCTCCCTCATTTAATATTACAGGTCGCAAGTTGCTGCAACGGTATTACTGGGATGCAGAACAACGTGCATTTATCGCGCGGCTGACCAAGGCAGAAAATAAGTATCGCCATTTTCTATCTCGTCATCAGCACCTGGCCAATCGTATACCCCTTAAGTTTATTTCCAGCTACCTGGGTATGACTCTTGAAACGCTTAGCCGTATCCGCAAAAAAATATCGCTCGCTTCGCCCCGTTAAACGCCAGTGCGATCAGTCATTACCGGCAGCCATTGCTGGGTTCGGGGATCAAAATATTCAGTCGCTGAACGCTGCAACCACAGCTTGTAATCAAATTTGTTGAAACCAATTGCCAGGTAGCCGGGATAATAAAAGAAATGTCCGTGTTCCTTTGCCCATTCGGCTTTCAATAACATCAGGTATTTTCCCAGGCTGAATTTGGCATAGTCGGGATCAAAAAAATTAATAATGCCGGCAATACTCCTGGCTCCCTTGTCAAAAATACCGGCGGCAATCAGTTTCCCTTCATCACGTACTTCTATCATACGGGTGTCAAAAACCTGGTGCAGGCGGCCATTAAACAAATAATCGATCAGGCTCGGTGAGGTGGCAAAATCAACGGACTGCCTGTATCGCTCATACAGGTCATCCATTTCTTCAGTAAGCAGCAGGGGTGTACACCGCACTTCAAACGAACTGTTCATACGTTGTATCAGGCGTTGACGTTTTCCCCAGTGCAGGTCGTGTAAGCGGATACGCAGCCAGTAGACAGGAAAAAATTGTTCTTCCAGGTAAATCAGGTGCGTGGTGAATATAGTGTGTCCCATACGGAACCATCCTCTTGCCAGGTAATGGTCCAGTGCCAGACCACTTAATGAGCGGGGGAAATCTATGTCGTGAATCATGGCAACAATAAAACAAATTCGTCGGCAAGGTACAAAAACATTGCCAGGCGCCGGGGGAGAGTACACTGTGGCAGAGATTTAACCTGCTTTTGTTGCTACCGGTTTCTTTTTTAGTTTGTAAGGCCGGTTAAAAGCTTCCTGTGATAATTTGAAATGAGCGGCCAGCTTGCGGATAACATCTTTGGAGAGCCCCTTTTTATAATTCAGGATATCGGAAACATATCCTTTACTGATACCCAGCAATGTGACCAGGTCGGTTGCCTTCATAGTATGGTCAGCCATAAGGGAGCGAATGAGTTGCACCGGATCGAGGCTGTCAAAACTATTGTGGTCTGCATCCCATTTTTCTATGAGTACGGTCAGCAGCGCAATCTCGTCTTTTACAGCACGGTTGCGTGCGCTGGAAAAAACCATCTCTTCGAGCTTGCTGCAATAGGCAGCATACTGTGTTTTGCTGGTGATGACTTTGTATTTGAGACTATTCATAAAATAAAGGTTTAGAATTTTTGTATGGTAAACTGTTCATTGCTTTTACAAACCCTGTCATACTCTGCATGTGTGCCTACCCAGGAGATAAACAGGTGTACCTGCTTTTCGCCAAAGGAATATTTGGCAATCAAACGATAATGATTACCGCCTATATTGAATACCACGCGATTGCTACCCCTGCCCAGTAAATCTGCCCCGGCAAAACCTGCTTTGATATCTTCCGGCATCTTCCAGTCTGCATGCCTGATCTTATACAGCCACTCTTCCATAGGCCCACGGCTCTGGGGATTTAACCATGCATAAACCTCGAGGGTTTCTTTCCTTATCAAATGAACTTTCATAACAAAGGTATACTTTTTTCGTTAGTTCACAAAATGTGAACTAAATTTTCTTTTCTTCCCCAAAGCAACTTATACGCGGAGAGACAGGCAAAGTGTTTTCAGCAGTTTTCCAAGTTGTTTTTCTGACGGCTGGATGGTGATTACACCGCTGCTGAATGATTTTTTAACGGAAGTGATCTGGCGCTCATTAGAAGTCAAAAGGTTATATTCGTGGCAGCGCATTCGAATGAGGGTTATTTCTGTTTTTGTATTTATTTTCTTCATTCCGCTGTGGGGACATACAGCGGCGGATAGCCTGTTTCGGCTGGCGTCACATTACACAGACTCGCATGGACTGCCGCAAAACAGTATCAAATCAATCGCAAGAGACGATAAAGGTTTTTTCTGGCTGGCTACTGAACGCGGGCTGGTAAGATTCGATGGTCAGCGTTTTGTCACCTATCTGACTACCCGCCAGGGATCCCGGTCAGACCGGTTTGGTCACATCATAACCGACTGGAAGCGCAATTGCCTGGTAGCTTTCAATGATAAGCAGGATTTCTTCCGGGTATTTCCTTCCGGGCCTGTAGCAGACTCCGCTTACCGGGGCGAACTGGCAAATGCGATCAGTTTTCTGCCGGGCTTGCCCGATTTCAGGCGCTTTCCTTTAACAGGGTTACCAGCCAACAACAACGGGGCCCTGCAAATGGGCGATACGACTATTCTGCTGGCCGATTCACAGCTCGTTTATGTGTCCACACCAACACAGGTGGCCCTGTATGTGGCAGGAAAACTTCTTTACCGGAAACCTTTTCAGCATACCGATCCCTCCCGCTTTTTTCTGATGGGGAATCAGCTATATTATTTTCATCCGGATCATACCGTATCGGCATTTGGTACATCAGCAGTGACGCGTTTCAATGTAGTTGGGTTGCCGGAAAAAACAGGCGGCAAAAACCCATTCCGTTTTCTGTGGAATAGTAATCATCCCGACAGGGTGGTCGTTTTTGTGGATCATGATGTATATATAATGCATCGCAACAGAGATTGGGTGATTGCCAAAAGGGTGCTGGCAGGGTTTGATACAGAAAAGGAACTGATTATCTCCGCATGGGCAGACCCGGCTGGCCGGCGCCTGGTTCTCGGTAGTCATGTCAGGGGATTATATGTTTTTGAATTTCCTTTTTTCACGCCTGTTCCCCAGTCAGCAGACAGTGATCCCGATCACGTATATTATGCGCAGGCTGCCTGGCGCGATGAATGGCTGCTTACCGGTCAGGGACATTTATATACACCCGCTCAAACGCAGAAGCCGGTTGTACTGCCAGGGTTTAGTGCTAACTCCGAAAAAACCAGCCTGGTGCTGGAAGACGATAAATGGGCATGGATAAAAAGAAATTCACAGCTACACCGGGTTAGCCTGCCTGATGGGAAATGGATGAATAGCTGGTCAATGCCTGCCGGTATCTCCGTTTTCACAAAAGGTGTTGCACGGCAATTGTGGGTTGGACTGGAGAACGGGCAATTGCTGCTTTTTGATCCGGATAATAAAGATCGACCCTATGAAATAAAGGCAAAGTTGCCGGCAACTGTTCTCTGTATTGCTCCATACAACGAACAGGAATTGTATGTGGGAACAGAAGCAGGTGTTTTCAGGGTGATTATTCCTTCCGGCCAGGTAAGTAGTATTGACGGCCTGCAGGATAAACAGGTGAGGAGTGTATGGTTCGAAGGACCGGATAGGTTATGGATCACTACCTATGGCCATGGATATTATTTATATAGTGGAGGGAAGCTGACCAGTTTTCCGCTCGACAGGAATAGTTATCTGCTAACTGCGCATTGCATAGTAAGTGATAGTAAAGGCTTTTTCTGGATCACGACCAATCGGGGACTTTTCCAGGTGGCTAAAGCAGATTTGCTGGCGTATGCAGCAGAAAGTATCAGGGAGATTTATTACCAGTATTATTCCACAGAGCAGGGATTGCTGACCAATGAATTCAACGGTGGATGTCAGCCCTGTGCCGCTCAGCTGACGAATGGGATGTTTTCTTTGCCGTCTATCAATGGTCTGCTCTGGTATTTTCCTGATCGCTGGGAGCCGGAACTTCCCGTCGAAGAGTTATTTATAGACCGGGTATCGCTGGATAAAGAGGATATAGCTTTTACAGAAAATATCTCCCTGCCCCGCAATCTGCAGCAATTGAAATTGTTTATCAGCACACCTTACCTGGGCAACCCCGCCAATCTCGATATCAGGTATGCGCTGAATAAAAAAGGGGATAAACAAGTATGGCTTCCGGTAGAAAATAACAGCATCGTATTGTCGCGCCTGCCGGCTGGTGAATATGAGTTGCGCATCAGGAAGGTCAGTGGTTTTGGTGAAAATAATTTTACGGAAAAACTGATTGGGCTGGAGGTACCTGTTCACTGGTTGCTTCACCCGGTTGCCTTTCTGGCCTATATTATTATTGCTGTATTGATCTCTGTGACCGCTGTCTGGTTACGTACGCGGTATATCAGGCGCAAGAATATCCTGCTGCAGCAGCGTATACGCGAGCAGACAGCAGAGTTGCAGGTGGCATTGGGTGATCTGCAGCAGTCGCAGCAGGAATTGATGCGGCAGGCCGACTGGCAGCAACAGATGCTTGCCGTATTAAGCCATGATATTAAGGCGCCGTTGAAATACCTGATGTATACGGCCGATTATATTCAACGTGGGCTGCAGCAGGAGGGAAACAGTGTCTATGCAGAACATAGCCAGACGGTAAACGAATATATACGCCGGCTTTATCATACCATGGATAATCTGCTTCAGTATATCAAGACCCAGTTGAAAGATGGACAGGTGACTTTTCAGGATATAGATGTGTGGAAGCTGGCAGAAGATAAAAAAGCCATTTTTGATGATATTGCCCGGCGTGTAAATACCACGATTGAAAATAAAATAACACCCGGCACCTGTTTGCATTCCAATCAGACACTGCTGGCTGTGATGGTGCACAACCTGATCGACAATGCCATAAAAGTTACTGAAAACGGAACAGTGACGATCGAAGCCATCAACGATCATTCCGGCGCTTATATACGGGTGAGTGATACCGGTATGGGCATGCCGCCATCGCTGATAAAATGGTTAAGCCAGGAAAATGAAGAAGATCAGCCGGCAGAACTCACCGGTGCTAAAGGAAGTGGTACGGGCATCGGGCTGCTGATCGTAAAGGGGCTTGCTCTTTTCTTACATATCCGCATCACAGCAGAAAGTACAGAGCACGGTTCTTCGGTTTCGTTATGGCTGGACCGGGCCGCCGGTGTTGTCGGCTGATCCGTCGGCAGACTTTCTTTTCATTGCTTCTATCTCCCGGAGTTTTTCAGCAAGTTCCACCACATTGGTTACCTCCATTTTTTCGAAGATGCGTGCCTTATGCGTGCTGATAGTAGACAGCTGGATATGAAGTTTGTTTTTGATCTCTGTTGGGCTGACTCCTTTGGCCAGCAACTGCATGATCTCTATTTCGCGGTCCGACAGGTTTTTTAGTTTAAACGTTCCCTGGGGATTACGGGTAGCAGAAAGGGATTGAAATAGTTGTTGCTGAACGGCAGCGCTCGCATAGGCCTGTTTGTGTAATACCTTATGAATGGCCGCTTTGATTTCCTGGGGATCAGATTCCTTTTGCAGGTATCCGTTTGCTCCCGCTTTCAGGTAGCGGATCGCATAAATGGATTCATCATAGCTTGACAGGATAAGAATGGGAATATCTTCCTGCTGATTCCTCACGGCATGGATCATTTGAATGCTGTCGCCGCCGGGGATATTGATGTCCAGAACCAGCAAGTCAAAGCGTTGTTTTTCCAGTTGCTGCAGGGTAGATTTAAAATTGGTGGCTTCGGCTACCTGAGCCAGTGGATACATTTCTTTGATCAGCAATCGGGTGCCCAGCCGTACTATGCCATGGTCCTCTGCTATCAATATATGTAATTCACTCATGCCGGGTTTTTTGCAAAGATAAACCCCGGTATAGGATTATAGCAAACAAGCTGGCTGTAGAATTAATTCTATTGCAAATGGAAACTACTTCGATTGACAGCCGGGGAGGGGTGATTTACCTTAGCAACATGAACCCGCCCGTTGCTGACCGTACACCCACCATCCTTTTTTTTGAAGACGAACCCGAATCTGTTTCATCGCTGAAAACAATCATTCAATCAAGCCTGGCGCCGACAGTACAGATCAACACCGTTTCTTCCATATCCGGCGCACTTACGGTAATGCGGGAAGAAAATCCCAGCCTTATTATTGCCAACCTGGAGTTAAGCGGTGCATTTGATCTGCTGGAGGCGGTGCGGTATTCACCAGTGCCGGTACTGCTGACGATCCACGAATATCCCGAGTCGCTGGCAGCTGTACGTTTTCTGCAGTGGGAATATCTTATAAAACCGTTTCATAGCTCTCTTGTATCCAAAAAAGTACAGGAAGTATGGCTGAAGCCTGTTGATCAGATGCAGGTACGGTTTGACATGAACTGATCAGTCAAAAAACAAACAGGTAGCAGGTTATTGCGCTCTATCTATATGTTCCATCGTCTCTTCTACCATGTGCTGAATAAAGACCGGTTGCCGGCCTGATGATCCGGGCCGGTTTTTTTATTGGTTAATAAGTTCGGCAAGAGAGCTGACGCCTGTTCAATTCAGCAGTATGGCAATGGATTGAGCGGCCCATTTTTTTTGAGGAGTGATCCAGGGGCACTGATGATCTTTTATGACCTGGATCAGTTCCCAGGCCTGTTTGCGGATCAGATCGGTGTTTCCGGTTTCTTTAACGGGTTGTGGTTGCAGACGGGCTATGATCTCACCACTGGTGGCATAAAGTGTTTGATCAAAAAGCTTTCCTACTACATTTCCCGAGCGGCCAAATACGCAATCTCCCAGTACCACTCCGGCTACAGCGTGGTTCTCGGGCAGGAAAATGATATTATTATTTATATAGGCAATAGCTTTTTCTGACTTGTCCAGTAATGCATTCATGCTGCAAATAGAAAAAAAGCAATTGATATATGCCTGTTATGAAAATGTTACCAGTATCACAGAGAGATAAAATACGGAACATGCAGCTTTGAGTCGCCAGTCATTGTCTACTCAGCAGCATGCCTTTGCGGCATATGACCGCCGGCTTCTCAATTAGCAGCCCCGCTTGCGGGGCTTTCTTATGGAATTAATAATTTGTTTTTCTCGCAGATACCAGCTTGTTTTTACTGTATCCTAAGTTTGCAGGGCTAATTGATAAGCCCAGCGGCAACAGGCTGTTTACGCGGCCTGTTCCGACTGGCACCAGTATATAGTCCTGCTGTTTGCCGTACCCTGTGAAATATCCGGTATCCAACATCGGCCTTTTGATTCAGTAAATCGACTATCATGAAAAATGCATCTGCCAGTACCATTGTACTGATCGTGTTGGTAAGCGTGGTGCTGATTGTTTTGCTGCTGATCCGCAACTGGCGTGACAGGAAAAAGGTACTTCCTCCCAAAAACACCGATGATACCGTGGGGCAGGGGCGGGGTGATTACCGGCGCAGGCGAAATCGTATCTGACAACAGCCTGTATATGCTTGCGCTGTATTTCCCAGGTCACAGACACAGGGGATTGAGTTTTTAAAACGAGCGATTCTTCCGTCCGCATACACAAAGAGGCCTGCTCTGCTGAGTGGGCATCTTTTATAACGATAGTGCCAGGATTATGCTATTAAGATCATTTTATGTAAAAGAAAGGTGACCCGGATTATCTTACCCCCGGACTCTTTCTGACTCCTTTGTTCCGATACCGTTAAAACACTTGCAGCACAATGCGTTCTTTTTAAGAGCTTAGTAAGGCGGTAACTTCATTTTTCACCCAAACGAACTGTTATGAAAAATAACTTATCATCTCCGGGGCAACCGGGCCAGGGCCCATTTACCCGCGATGAAATAATATCCTATCAAAAGCTCAGGGCTTTTATAGGCATTACAGGGCTGCTTTTACCTGTTCTTGCAGTAGTTGGTTGCTTCATACTTGGTGCGGGATCTCATTCATGGCAGATTTCCATCAGTCATTACTTTTATAGCTTTATGCATATTGCTTTTGTATGCATACTTTGTATGCTGGGCGGCTTTCTGCTTACTTACAGGGGTAAGGATAAATGGGAAAGCCGTCTTTCCAGCCTGGCCGGATATTTTGCGATTGGTGTTGCGGCATTCCCGACTGCGTTTGAAGGATTCGATCCCAGTGAAGATGGACCCAACCAGTACATTAAACTGCTTCATCCTGTTGCCGGGTTCTGGAGCGACCTGCATTTTGTGTTTGCGTTTGGGCTCTTTACCTGTTTTATTATTTTCTGCCTTTATTATTTTCAACGCCCCGACCGGCAATACGAAACGGATGAAGCTGTAAAGTTTAAACGCAGGAAATTGATATATACCATTTGCGGCTGGGTGATCGTTTTCAGCATTGTGCTGATCGGTCTTTTCAATTTTGTGATCAAACCGGAAACAGGCATTTTCGTATACAGCACCTTTATTTTTGAAACCACAGCTTTGTGGGCTTTTGGAACGGCCTGGTTGGTGAAAGGTTCATCTGTGCTGAAAGGTGTACCCGTCGTTAAGAATATGATCCGTTCTATCCGTTGACAGTAGATAACATTGATGAATTAAAGTGTGAGATAGGGATCGCCGGCTTTTTCATGGAGAAATAACGAGCCTTTATTTATTAAGAGAGATGAATAGCAAGCCTGACTGATAAAATAAAAAGACCCACTCAGCGAGTGGGTCTTTTTGTAGCCCGTACGGGATTCGAACCCGTATCACCACCGTGAAAGGGTGGTGTCCTAGCCCTTAGACGAACGGGCCGTCTTGTAGTCAGGCTGATTTTGCAACCAGACCTTTGTTTTAAGGGAGTGCAAAGATAGGGGGAACGTCTATAAACTTCCAAAAAAAAGCGGGAAAATTGATAAAATTCAAAAGCCCCCGCCTCGTATTACTTAATCCTTAAAACTTGCTACTTCCTCCTGATCTTCTGGCTTTCATGCTAATTTCCGTAACTTCGACCCTCTTAAAAAATCTAAATTATCAGGAAATGAGCACAGTTAAAGTTGCAATCAACGGTTTTGGGCGGATTGGCCGCCTGGTTTACCGCCAGATCTATAAAATGGAAGGTATTGATGTAGTAGCTATCAATGACCTTACCAGCCCCAAAGTACTGGCACATCTGCTGAAGTACGACAGCGCCCAGGGCCGCTTTGATGCCGATGTAAAAGCAAAGGAAAACAGCATTGTGGTCAATGGCGATGAAGTAAAGATATATGCACAAAAAGATCCTGCACAGATTCCCTGGAAAGAACATGAAGTAGACGTAGTGCTGGAGTGTACCGGTTTCTTTACTGATAAGGATAAAGCAGCAGCTCACCTTACTGCCGGCGCCAAACGTGTTGTGATCAGCGCACCCGCCACCGGCGACCTGAAAACGATTGTATATAATGTCAACCATAGCATCCTCGACGGAAGTGAAACGATCATCAGCTGCGCTTCCTGTACGACCAACTGCCTGGCGCCTATGGCCCAGGTACTGGATGAGAAGTTTGGTATTGTAAACGCGCTCATGACGACTATCCACGCGTATACCAACGATCAGAACACACAGGATGCTCCTCACCCCAAAGGAGATCTGCGCCGCGCCCGTGCCGCTGCTCAGAATATTGTACCTAACAGCACAGGCGCCGCTAAAGCCATCGGCCTGGTGTTGCCTAACCTGAAAGGTAAAATGGACGGTAGCGCACAGCGTGTGCCGACCCTTACCGGTTCACTCACCGAGGTGACTGCCGTGCTGGGCAAAAAGACTTCAGTAGAAGAACTGAATGCCGCCATGAAAGCAGCCAGCAATGAAAGCTTTGGTTACACAGAAGACGAGATCGTAAGCAGCGATATCATTGGCATCACTTACGGATCTCTGTTTGACGCAACCCAGACTCGTGTACAAACGGTTGGCGATACACAACTGGTACGTACGGTGTCCTGGTACGACAACGAAATGAGTTACGTAAGTCAGCTGGTACGTACCGTACACTATTTTGCCAAGCTGATCAGCAAATAATAACTCACCCCGGGGTGATCAGGTGCCAAAGGAAATCATCGGCAGTTTGCCGGTGACGTCCCTTACCCGATCACCCTTTTTCTTTACAAACCATCAGCACATCTTCAAATCCTCAAATCTTCAAAACGCATATGAGTTCTTTCAGCTCTCATAATTTCAAAGGTCAGAAAGCCCTGATACGGGTTGATTTTAATGTGCCGCTCAACGATAAGTTTGAGATCACCGACGATACGCGTATGACAGCCGCATTGCCTACCATTCGCAAAATACTCAACGACGGAGGCAGTGTGATCCTGATGTCGCACCTGGGTCGTCCGAAAGATGGTCCCACAGATAAATATTCATTACGTCACCTGCAGGCACATCTTTCTGCATTGCTGGGAGGCCAGGCGGTGGCTTTTGCCGACGATTGCATTGGCGAATCGGCTGTAAAGGCAGCAGCGGCCCTGCAACCCGGCGAAGTATTGTTGCTGGAAAACCTGCGGTTTTATAAGGATGAAGAAAAAGGCAATCCCGATTTTGCTGGCAAGCTGGCTCAGCTAGGCGATGTATGGGTCAACGATGCGTTTGGTACTGCTCACCGGGCACATGCCTCTACTGCAGTGATCGCACAATTCTTTTCTCCCGAAAAAAGATTCTTTGGACTGCTGATGGAAGGAGAAGTAGCCAGTGCAGAGCGTGTATTGCATCAGGCAGAAAAACCTTTTGTAGCGATCATCGGAGGCGCCAAAGTGAGTGATAAGATCCTTATCATCGAAAACCTGCTGGAGCGTGCTACCGATATTATTATTGGCGGTGGTATGGCTTATACATTTATGAAGGCCACCGGTGGCACGATCGGTGCATCGCTGTGTGAAGAAGACCGGCTCGATACCGCTTTGGAACTGCTGAAAAAAGCCGAGGCAAAAGGCGTATGTATCCATCTTCCTTCCGACTCTATCATCGCCGACAAATTTGCTGCTGACGCCAACACATCCGTATCCCCCAGCAATCATATCCCCGACAACTGGATGGGACTGGATATTGGCGCCAATGCGGTAGAACAATTCAGCAATGTCATCAGCCGCTCAAAAACCATTCTCTGGAATGGCCCGATGGGTGTATTTGAAATGGCCAAATTCCAGCACGGCACCAGGGCAGTGGCAACAGCTATTGCAACGGCCACTGAGCACGGCGCTTTTTCGCTCGTGGGTGGTGGTGACTCTGTAGCTGCTGTCAACCAGTTTGGCTTTGCAGATAAAGTAAGCTATGTATCCACAGGTGGTGGTGCAATGCTGGAGTATTTTGAAGGAAAAACACTCCCCGGTATCGCCGCAGTAAAGAGTTGAGTTTAATTATATCAGTTATATCCCTGCAGTTATACGAATAGCTGCAGGGATATTTATTTATAATATGTAATGATAAATGGGGATATTTGCGGGAATACCAATCTACCCACAAGCATGAGAATTCGCAGACTTATTCCGGCCCTGGCCCTTCTTTCCCTCCTTGCTTCCTGTCAGAAAGAACTTGGTTTTATTGAAGATGCGGAGAATAATGGTAATAACGGCAACAATCCCGGCAGTAATGTAGATGTAATAGGCAACTGGAAATTTGCAGGTACAACCGCAGTTAATAGTACAACAGCATCTTTCACAGAAGATGGTGAGGTAAACCGGATTGAATCCGTTCTGGAATATGGCAGCACAGACCCCGGTGGAACACTTACTTTTACCAGCAATCAGATGACAACAAGGGGCATTACATTCAATATCGAAGGAGTTATGCGCACGAAATATACCGTGGGCGGTGTGGTAATGCTGGAGCAGGAAGATGATGTGAACGCATTTACTCCTCCCAGCGATGGTCAGACAGGCTATGTCAGAAACGGACCAGATACGTTAACTGCCGATCAGCCTCCTTTCGAATTTCCAACAGGGCCGGGTACCGGCGTGCCTGTTACGAATGCTAAAATTGGTATGAAACTCCGTATGAGCAATGACACGCTCTATACACGCATAAGAATGGTGACATCTGTAACTATTCCGGATCCCGATGCGCCTACTACCATGACGATCAATGTAAATGCGGAGTACGCCTGGGTGAAATAGAAAGTTGTTATTAATCAGCCTTTGGCCTGATCTCAACCAGCACATCATTATTGCCACCATTGCTGCTGCATACATATACTTTGCCTGCAGGTGAGATACATATATCGCGCAGGCGGCCATATGTGCCATTGAGATAAGTGGCGCTGCTGTCAATCGCATTTCCGGCAGCATTTAATTTTAACTGATACAGCCGCTGATTTTTTAACGTAGCAAGCAACAGCGAATTTTTCCATTGTGGTATCAGGTCATGCTGGTAATAGTCCAGGCCTGCTGTGGCAATAGTAGGTGTCCAGGCAAGTATCGGCTCTGCCACCTGCTGACTGCTGCAAAAAGATGATTCGCCACTCTGATCGCAATAGCCTGTTACATCGGGCCAGCCATAATTGCGTCCTTTCTCAATAATATTTATTTCATCATCGCTGCTGGGACCATGTTCCGAACTATACAGCCGGTTATTGGCATACACCAGCCCCTGTGGGTTGCGATGTCCCCATGACCAGTAAGGATTGCCCGGCTGAGGATTGTCGGATGGTATACTGCCATCCAGGTTTAGCCGGAGGATTTTTCCATTGACGGAACTGATAGTCTGTGCCAGGCCGGGGGTGGCCGCATCGCCTGTGCTGATAAACAGTTTGTCGCCTACCACCAGTAGCCGGCTGCCATTGTGGATACTGGCTGCGGCAATCTGGTCCAGTAAGATGGCCGGGCTGCCCAGGCTCTGGCCACCGCTGCTGTACGTGTATCTTACCAGTTTTTCGCGGTAATTGGCGCCATTCATATAGTTGTAGATCACATAGACATAGGGGGTGCTCGCAAAAGAAGGATGAAGAGCCATCCCCAGCAACCCGCCTTCACCATTGCTGACCACATCGCTGATGGTAATGAGTGTATGGCGATCGCCGGTTTGGGGATCAAAGCGACTGATACGCCCGCCCCGCTCTGTCATCCAGATATGGTCATCGGGACCCCAGATGATTTCCCAGGGATGCTGCAGATTGCCGGCTACCACACTGTCGCGCAAAGGCACTTCGCCTGCCGGGGCAGGATTGTTGCCCGATTTACTGCAGTATACACCGGTCAACAGTGAGACACAAAGGAAAAGCCCCAAAGTTTTGACAGCATTTTGCATAGGCATCAGTTGTATAAAAGCGGGTTCCAAAATCATGCCGCAGAGGTACGTTTTCGCAGGTTTACCGACAACTACACTTGATATACCGAAAAATAACCGGGATGAACTACGAAAAACGGTAATTTTAATTTTATCAAAAACACTACACCATGAAAGGAGTCAAAAATCTCGGAATCTTAGTTGTTGTTGCCATTCTGCTCATTTTTGGCGTTTGGGGCTGCTCAGGTTACAATGGTCTTGTAAAACAGGACGAAACCGTTAAGCAGGCCTGGAACAACGTAAATACAGAATATCAGAAACGTGCAGACCTGGTAGACAACCTGGTCAATACAGTAAAAGGTGCCGCCAATTTTGAAAAAGAAACACTGACGCAACTTGTAGAAGCACGTGCCAAAGCCACTTCTATCAATCTTACTGCCGATCAGCTGACTCCAGAAAATATGGCTAAATTTCAGGAAGCACAGGGACAGATGTCCGGCGCACTCAGTCGCCTGCTGGCCGTGGTGGAGAATTATCCTGACCTGAAAGCCAATCAGAATTTTTTGAAATTAATGGATCAAAACGAATCTATAGAAAACGATATCAGAAACTCTCGTCGCACTTTTAATGAGGCTATTAACGGTTATAATACAAAAGTGCGTTCTTTCCCGATGAACCTGCTGTCGGGAATGTTTGGTTTTAAATCCAAGGAAGGTTTCAAGGCAGATGAAGGCGCTGAAAAAGCTCCCAAGGTTCAGTTTTAATCCAACAGCATGCGATCAAAAAAAACAGTTTACCTGCTGATAGCAGGAGTGATACTGCTGCTTGTGATCTATTTGGTTGTCACTTACAATGGACTGGTGAAGAAGGAGGAACGGGTCAATCAGCAATGGGCAGAAGTGCAAAACACCTACCAGCGCCGACTTGATCTGATTCCCAATCTCGTCAATATTGTAAAAGGGGTATCGGACTTTGAGCACGGCACGCTTGAAGAGATAGCTGCTGCCCGTGCCAAAGCATTGAGCGGATTGCAGGTGACTTCTGTAAGTGGCGAAAGCTACGCCGAGCAAACACGGCTACAGGATTCACTGGCTGCATCAGTTAACCGGTTGATTGTGGTGATTGAAAAATATCCCGCGCTGAAAGGGACATCTGCTTACTCAGGTTTGCAGACGCAATTAGATGGGACAGAACGACGGATCAAGATAGCAAGACAGGATTTTAATGCTGCTGTAGCCGGGTACAACATTTCTGTTCGCAGCAGCGCTACCGGCTTGGTAGCCCGTTTGTTTGGATTCAAGGTAAAAGAAGGTTTTACGGCCGATGCCGGATCGGATAAGGCCGTTGAAATAAAATTTTAAATAAAGCCAGGTGTTTTCCTTTTTCCGTAAAAGAAAATTTTTCAGCGAAGCTGAACAGGCGCTTATCCTGAATGCGATCCGGGAAGCAGAAACGCGCACCAGTGGTGAGGTAAGGGTCTTTATCGAAAGCCGTTGCCGCTTTATGGATGCCATTGACCGTGCAGCCGAAGTATTCTTCCGCCTCGAAATGGATGAAACAGCCGATCGTAATGCCGTGCTTGTCTACGTGGCCGTGCAGGATCATCAGATGGCTGTATTTGGTGACAAAGGCATTCATGAGCGCGTAGGTACCGATTTCTGGAATGCAGAGATTGCCAAGATGATGGAGATCTTCAATAAGGATAATATAGCCCAGGGCATTGCAGCCTGTGTTGAAGATATTGGCCAGGCCCTGCACCGGCATTTCCCTTACGACCGCGATACAGATAAGAATGAATTACCCGATGATATAGTTTTCGGAAAATGATTTTCATGAAAAAATTTCTCCTGATATGGTTTCTCCTGATCAGTCTGGGCAGCTTTGCACAGATTGAAAAGGTGATTCCTGAAAAGCCCAATCCTCCTCGCCTTGTCAATGTACTTGTTCCCGGTTTTCTAACAGCCGAACAGACTACTGCACTTGAGACCAAACTGGTGGCATATGATGATAGCACATCCAACCAGATTGCCATTGTGGTAGTAGATGATCTCAAAGGCTACAGTGCCGGCGATTATGCCACGGCACTGGGGCGCAAATGGGGAGTAGGAAACAAGGATTTCGACAACGGAGTAGTGTTGCTGATCTCTACCGGAGGCGGCGATGGCAACCGCGATGCATTTATCGCACCCGGCTATGGGCTCGAAGGACGTGTTACCGACCTGCTGGCCAGGTCAATTATTGACAATGAACTGATCCCTGATTTTAAAGCCGGTAATTATTATCGCGGACTCGATCAGGCAGTAGATGCGATCATAAAAGCAGCCGAAGGGCGCTATAAGGCTCCGGCCGGTTATGGCAGTAAAAGAGGTAAAGGGATAAGCCCGCTTTTGATCATCATCATTGTGGTAGTCCTTATTGCCCTCTTCAGTGGCGGAGGCGCAGGAGGAGGTGGTTATATGTCGCGTCGTGGTTACAGAGGCTGGACCGGCGGATGGATAGGCGGCGGTGGTGGTTGGTCCGGTGGTGGAGGAGGAGGCTGGTCTGGCGGTGGCGGCGGAGGTTTTGGCGGCTTCGGCGGCGGAGGCTTTGGTGGCGGTGGAGCAGGAGGGAAATGGTAAGAGAACGATTTGAAGATTTGGGGATTTGAAAATTCGATAAAGATCAGATAAAAAAGGGAGTAATCATTTTGATTACTCCCTTTTCATTTAATATACTGAATGAAAGATTTTCTATCATCTTCAAATTTTCAAATCCCCACATCTTCAAATCAGATCAGAATCCTTTCCTCATCGCTTCCGGCAGTTTTGATTTCAGGTAATCGATCTGCTGCTGGATGTTGGCGTTGTTGGGATCGGATTTGAGTGCTTCGTTTTTGCTGCGCAGGATGCCCTGCAGGAGTTGCCCGTTGATAAACATATCGGTTTGTGAACGGTAAGCCTCGGGAATGGCATCACGGAATTTGATGATCTCATCCACACCCCATTTGAATTTTTCCGTGTTTTTGATCATGCTCAGGTAGTCGGCCACATTGCCAATTGCATCAAATTTGGATTGACCTACAGGCATAGCGGCAAACTCTCCGATCACCTGGTCGGCCAGGCTTTCGTCACCGGTCCTGATGATCTGGGTAAGGATGGCCGATTTGAGGGCTCCCTTGCTCGGTTGTTTGTTCAGCTCACGTGCAATGGTCAGCGCACCTGCTTCATCTATTTCGGAAAGAGCGCTCAATGCAGCACCGGCAACACTGTACGAAGAGTCGCGGGTGGCTTTACGAAACAGGTCTGTGTATTCATTTTTCTTATAGTCACCCAACTGATCGATAGCGGCTGCACGCACCAGCGAAGATTTGTCGGCGGTGGCCAGTTTGGCAAGTATAGGCTCAGCAGCTGTTTTTACAGCATCCTTCTTCATATCCAGCCGGTTGATGGCCAGCATGCGAAGACCGGCAAAAGGATCATTGCAGGCTTTGCGCATCAGTTCTGCTGCTTTGGCATCTCCCTGGTTGCGTGCTGCAAATTCGATAGCCTCGCGACGGTCCATATAGTTGCCGGCGTAGGTATACTGATGAATATAATTGTCGAGATTCTTATTGTCTTTCTTTTGCCACAACAGGATCTTGTCGCCATCCACATTTACCAGTTCGGGATGTTTGTTATAGCTCAGCGTGAATGTGTCGGTAGCATTTTGCGCCCATACGGGATAGCGTGTTTTTTTGTTGCCTTCATATACGTCGATATTGACAGGCAGTGTAAAGAGCTTTCCTGATTTCTGGGTTTGGCGGATGATTACTTTTACTTTCCCGGCTGCATCATCATAGGCATAATCTATTTCCACAGAAGGGTTGCCGTTGCTGAAGTACCATTGATTGAAGAACCAGTTGAGGTCACGGCCCGACACATCTTCGAGTGCAATACGCCACTGATGCGCTTCGGCAGATTTGAAGCGGTACGTGGTCAGGTAGGTATTCATAGCTTTGAAAAATGCGTCATCGCCCACAAAGTTGCGCAGCATATGCAGGATGCGGCCACCTTTCTGGTAGCTCACTGCATCAAACATGTCTTCGCGGTCTTTATAATAAAAGCGTACCAGGTCTTTGTTCTGGCTACCACTCATAAGGTAGCCCTGCAGGCCCTGGTAGTTCTCGGCATCGCCGGCGTCCTTACCGTATTTATGTTCGGCCCAGAGGGTTTGGCTGTAATCGGCAAAAGATTCATTGAGGGTGAGGTTGCTCCAGCTTTCGGCAGTTACATAATCACCAAACCACTGGTGAAACAATTCGTGGGCGATAGTACCTTCCCAGATATTATCATCTACCAGCTCGCGTGCATCCTGCTGTGCTGTTTCCTGGTGTATGGTGGCTGTGGTGTTTTCCATGGCGCCTGCTACATAGTCGCGCCCGGTGATCTGTGAATATTTCACCCAGGGAAAATCCACACCCGTGATCCTGGAGAAATAGGTCATCATTTCCGGCGTGTTGCCGAATATTTTTTTGGCGACACCGGCATAGTCCTTTTCTACATAATAGTTCACCTCTTTGCCACGCCAGCTGTCTTTGATAACAGCGTATTCGCCTACACCGAGGAAGAAGAGGTAGGGAGAATGCGGCAGATCCATTTTCCAGTAGTCGGTGCGGGTGCCGTCGGTATTCTTCTTTTGCGACATCAGTTTACCGTTCGAAAGTGTTACATACTTGTTGTCGACAGTAACAGACAGTTCTTCGGTGGTTTTCTGGGCAGTTTTATCGATAGTGGGGAACCAGGCCGAGCTCGATTCCGTTTCACCCTGTGTCCAGATCTGGGTGGGTTTTTTCTTGTCTTCGCCTTTGGGGTTAATGAAATACATGCCTTTGATGCCCAGCATCTGGTCTTTGGCATATTTTTCTTCAAATTCGTCGGGCTTGGCTATATAATCAATGAAGATGGTATACTTCTCGCCGGCTTTATAGGTCTTATCCAGTTTGATACGTATTTGCCAGTCATTATAAGTGAAAGGCAGGACCTGTTGCTGGGTACCTTTGATAAGCGCCACTTTTTTCAGTTCCATGCCCTTGGCATCGAGAGTGAGCGAATCGGTAGCATAGAAATGGGGCTGCAGGGTGATCCAGGCTTTGCCGTAGAGCCATGATTTGCTGAAATCCGGCTTTACTTCCAGCTTGGTATGCACCAGGTCGTTGATACGGGTGGCAGTGGCGCGGTATTCTTTTTTCCAGGATGTATCCTGGAGCTCGCCGGGCTCCTGCGCCAGCACCGTGCCGGTAAGCAGGGTGAGGCCAAGCAGGCTTAAGAAAATCTTCTTCATATTCAGAATTTAAGTCAGCAAATGTAGGATAAGCACCTAGCTAAGTTCATGAAAATGTATGAATGGCGCGGCTTTTAACAAGTCATTGTAGCGTTATTTCAGTTATTTTTGAACCAGCCAACATCAGCCAATGAACCGATTGATCGTCCTCATATTCGTTTTGTTTACATTGCCTGCTGCCGCGCAAAAGGATTATTATATCTATATCCAGGCCGATGCAGAGCAGCCTTTTTTTGTCCGGCTGCAGGAGCGCAATTACGCTTCTGCCAGCAATGGTTATCTTATTCTTTCGCGGTTGAGGGATAGTGCCTATTCTTTCAGCATCGGTTTTCCCAATGGCAAATGGCCGGAACAGCGGTTTAATGTCAGCATCGCCGGCCGCGACCGCGGTTTTCTGCTCAAGCAGTTTGAAGGCAGTGGCTGGGGATTGTTTGATCTGCAAACCCTGGCGGTGATCCAGGCCGAAAAGGTTGCCGAAGAGCCAAAGCCAATACCGGTCAGCAATGAAAAGGTTTCTCCTTTTACCGATATACTGGCGAAGGCGGCCAATGACCCTTCACTCAGGGAGCGTAAACCTGTACCGGCAACTGTACCTAAAGAAACACCCAAAAAGCCTGTAGCCGACTCGTCCGTGGCCATCACAAAGCCAGCAGAGAAGATAATAGCAGAACCGGAAAAACAATCTTTACCGGTGATGAACGATACAGGCTATATCAGTAAAACTGTTGTCGTCACACGGGATACTTTGGTGGTTGACCGGAAAACAGATGGTGCGATTGCCACTCCTGCAAAGGATACCGTGGTTGTCGAAAATGTGACTATTACTATTATTAAGGAGGAGCCAGAGCCACCCGGGCCTGTCAGGTTGGATACTGTTATAAAAACTCCGGCAGCCGATAAACCAGTAGCGGAAAAGAAAGAAGTTGCAGAGCAGCAGGCAGCGGTTGTAAATCCAGCGCCGCTGGTGTCTTCACAGGTTATCCGCCGCTCGGAGAGCAGTACTTCCGAAGGGTTTGGACTTGTGTATACCGATCAGTATACCGATGGTCGCATAGATACCATCCGGATACTGATCCCCAACCCCCGCAACCTGCTCCGCGCAGATGACCGGCCGGGAGATAAACGTTTCCTCGAGGACATCTCATCGCAGGGAGGGGATAGTGTAAAAGTGCCAAAGACCAGTACCTGTACGGTCACTGCCAGTGAGAACGACTTTCTGCAGTTGCGCAAGAGGATGGCAGCGCAAAAAGCCGATGATGCGATGATCGCAGAAGCCCGTAAGGCATTTAAACAGAAGTGTTATAGCGTAAAGCATATCCGCAACCTGGGTGTATTGTTCCTGAATGACGCTGCCCGTTTCCAGTTTTACGAGGCAGCCTATCCGCGTGTAGCCGACCCCGCTGCCTTTGAAAGCCTGGGTGTTGAACTGAAAAATGAATATTACAACCGGCGTTTTCAGACCCTGTTGGGTGGTCAGTAGCAGAAAGAAGGCCGGTCTGTCTTTACGTCGTTTTATTTAATCAAGGATTTTGATGGCAAGGTACTTTTTGGAAGTGTCTTATAAGGGCACAGCTTACAGTGGTTTCCAGGCGCAGGAAAATGCCATTACCGTACAGGCGGAAGTGGAGCGGGCCATGCAGGTGCTGGAGCGCCGCCAGATAAGGCTGACCGGTTCTTCCCGTACGGATGCCGGGGTACATGCCCGGCAGAATTTCTTCCATTTTGATAGTGATGAAGGGCTGCATCCCCAGTTCATATATAAGATGAATGCGATACTACCGGCAGATATCGTCATCCGGGGGCTGTATGAAGTAGCGCCGGATGCCCATGCCCGCTTCGATGCCCTGACGCGGGAGTACAAATACTTTATATATGCACAGAAGGATCCGTTTCTGGCCGACCGGGCTTATTTCTTTCCCTACCGTATAGACAGGGAGGCCCTGCAGGCAGCGGCGGCTGTGCTAAGGGAGTACACAGATTTTACCAGTTTTTCGAAGCGTAATACCCAGGTCAGGACCTTTTTGTGCCGGATCGATGTATCGGAATGGATAGAGCAGGATGGCTGCCTGGTATATCATGTAGAGGCTAACCGGTTTTTGCGGGGTATGGTACGGGCGTTGACCGCTACCATGTTGCAGGTGGGGAGAGGGAAGCTGGATCTGGCGGGTTTCCGGACTATTATTGAGGCAAAAGATTGTACTACAGCGAGTTTTGCAGTGCCGGCACATGGGTTATTTCTTGAGCGGGTGGCTTTTCCGTACCAGATGGGAGGGGAGCGGTAAAGTCTTTTTAACTCTGTAACCCTTGTCTGGCGCGGGATTTGGCGCGTTGGGCAGAAATACTTTCAAAAAAGATTTGGCAGGAACTATTTCACTCCTATCTTTGCACCCCCGCACACAAAACGGGTTAGTTCTCTGAAAGTTGTGATACTGATGGCAGATAAAAAAAGATGAAAAAAGTTCAGAAAAAATTTGTCAGTAATCTTCAAACACCTACCTTTGCAACCCGTTCATAACGGACTAGTTCTCTGATAGTTGTGAAGACGAAAGCAAAGAAAAAACTGAAAAAAAGTTGAGGAAAAAGTTTGCTGGTAATTAGTAATCGCCTACCTTCGCACCCCGCTTCAAAACGGGTTAGTTCTCTGAAGGTTGTGAAACTGATACTGACAAAAAAGAGGAGAAAAAAGTAAAGAAAAATTTGCCAGTAATTTGCAAAGGCTTACCTTTGCAATCCGCTCCGAAAAAAAGGAGCCAGTTCTTCACAAAACAAATTGATTTTCAAACCAAAAGCTTCTGAAAATTTCTTAAAAAATTCGAAGAAAAATTTGGTAGAAATAAAAAGACTCTTACCTTTGCACTCCCAATCGAAAATGGGGCAGCTGGTAAAACGGCTGAAGCAAAAAGAAAGCGTCTAAAGATCTTTGAAAGTTGGGAAACAATAGCACTTCTTCCTGGTAAGCCACCAGGGAGAAACCAAAAAGGTAAGTCAAAGCGAAATAAATTCGATTTGACACGTTAATTAAAAGTTTTCGCAGTTTACTGCGAATAACACTTTGAAGTTAAATGTCAGTATCAAACATCATTTACAATGGAGAGTTTGATCCTGGCTCAGGATGAACGCTAGCGGCAAGCTTAATACATGCAAGTCGAGGGGCAGCATGGTGTAGCAATACACTGATGGCGACCGGCAAACGGGTGCGGAACACGTACAGAACCTTCCTTCAAGCGGGGAATAGCCCAGAGAAATTTGGATTAATACCCCATAGTACTACGGAGTGGCATCACTTTGTACTTAAAGATTTATCACTTGAAGATGGCTGTGCGGCTGATTAGGTAGTTGGCGGGGTAACGGCCCACCAAGCCTACGATCAGTAACTGGTGTGAGAGCACGACCAGTCACACGGGCACTGAGACACGGGCCCGACTCCTACGGGAGGCAGCAGTAAGGAATATTGGTCAATGGACGAAAGTCTGAACCAGCTATGCCGCGTGGAGGATGAAGGCCCTCTGGGTTGTAAACTTCTTTTATATGGGACGAAAAAGGGACTTTCTAGTTCAACTGACGGTACCATGTGAATAAGCACCGGCTAACTCCGTGCCAGCAGCCGCGGTAATACGGAGGGTGCAAGCGTTATCCGGATTCACTGGGTTTAAAGGGTGCGTAGGTGGGTTGGTAAGTCAGTGGTGAAATCCCCGAGCTTAACTCGGGAACTGCCATTGATACTATCAGTCTTGAATACCGTGGAGGTTAGCGGAATATGTCATGTAGCGGTGAAATGCTTAGATATGACATAGAACACCAATTGCGAAGGCAGCTGGCTACACGAATATTGACACTGAGGCACGAAAGCGTGGGGATCAAACAGGATTAGATACCCTGGTAGTCCACGCCCTAAACTATGGATACTCGACATACGCGATACACTGTGTGTGTCTGAGCGAAAGCATTAAGTATCCCACCTGGGAAGTACGATCGCAAGATTGAAACTCAAAGGAATTGGCGGGGGTCCGCACAAGCGGTGGAGCATGTGGTTTAATTCGATGATACGCGAGGAACCTTACCTGGGCTAGAATGCTGGGAGACCGTGGGTGAAAGCTCACTTTGTAGCAATACACTGCCAGTAAGGTGCTGCATGGCTGTCGTCAGCTCGTGCCGTGAGGTGTTGGGTTAAGTCCCGCAACGAGCGCAACCCCCATCACTAGTTGCCATCAGGTAACGCTGGGAACTCTAGTGAAACTGCCGTCGTAAGACGTGAGGAAGGAGGGGATGATGTCAAGTCATCATGGCCTTTATGCCCAGGGCTACACACGTGCTACAATGGAGAGGACAAAGAGCTGCCACTTAGCGATAAGGAGCTAATCTCAAAAACCTCTTCTCAGTTCAGATTGGAGTCTGCAACTCGACTCCATGAAGCTGGAATCGCTAGTAATCGTATATCAGCAATGATACGGTGAATACGTTCCCGGACCTTGCACACACCGCCCGTCAAGCCATGGAAGCTGGGTGTACCTAAAGTCGGTAACCGCAAGGAGCCGCCTAGGGTAAAACTAGTGACTGGGGCTAAGTCGTAACAAGGTAGCCGTATCGGAAGGTGCGGCTGGAATACCTCCTTTTTAGAGCTTTCGGTTTGAGTACGCTCAACCGATATAGAACTTACTGGCTATTGTTTCCCACTACTTTCAATTTTAAAGTTCTTTTCCATAAAATAGTAACCCGATAACTCGGGGGCTACAAATACAGATCCGTAGCTCAGCCTGGTTAGAGCACTACACTGATAATGTAGGGGTCAGCAGTTCAAATCTGCTCGGGTCTACTGAAAGGTAAAAGGTAAAAAGGCGTAAGGCGAAAGGCGAAAGGCTAAGACCTTTGACCTTCCAACTTAAAGCTTTCACCTTACTATGGGGGGTTAGCTCAGTTGGCTAGAGCACCTGCCTTGCACGCAGGGGGTCATCGGTTCGACTCCGATATCCTCCACCAAACAAAAGGCGACCAAGGATCATCGGTTCTCCCGAAACTTCGGGATCCGATATCCTCCACCAACAAAAGTTCTTTTATAATAGATAATGCCTGAGAGGCGAATGATGGTTCGAAACCATATTATCTGCAGACAGTTTTTTTGAAAGAGAACCTGAAGGTTCAAATCTTCAAATTCTCAAATTTTCAAATCAACTAAGCTCTTTGACATATTGGGAAAATAAATGTTAGAACGAAGTATCTAATATTATCGATCACAATTTTGAAATATCACACCATATTATGGTTGGTCTGAAGAAATGTGGTCGGGTAACAACTACAATTAAATAACAAGTCTTCAATGAAAATTGAAGCCTCATATTAATTAAGTTTTATAACTTTTTTAAAGCAATTAAGGGCGCATGGTGGATGCCTTGGGTCTGAGAGGCGACGAAGGACGTGGTAAGCTGCGATAAGCCGGGGGGAGCTGCACACAAGCATTATATCCCTGGATCTCCGAATGGGACAACCCACTATACTGAAGGTATAGTACTCGAAAGAGAGCCAACCTCCTGAACTGAAACATCTAAGTAGGGAGAGGAAAAGAAAACAATAGTGATTCCCTGAGTAGTGGCGAGCGAAAAGGGAATAGCCTAAACTTGTTCCGCGTGCGGAACGAGGGTTGTAGGACTGCATTTAGAAATCATCATCAAGTAAAATCATCTGGAAAGTTGAGCCATAGAGGGTGATAGCCCCGTAAACGAAAATTGATGAGGACGAGCAGTATCCTGAGTAGGGCGGGACCGGAGGAATCCTGCCTGAATCTGCCAGCACCATCTGGTAAGGCTAAATACTCCTCAGACACCGATAGTGAACCAGTACCGTAAGGGAAAGGTGAAAAGCACCCTAAACAAGGGAGTGAAATAGTACCTGAAACCGTGCGCCTACAAGCGGTCGGAGCCCAGCAATGGGTGACGGCGTGCCTTTTGCATAATGAGCCTACGAGTTGCTCCTCACTGGCGAGGTTAAGTATGTCAAATACGGAGCCGTAGCGAAAGCGAGTCCAAATAGGGCGCTTAGTCAGTGGGGGCAGACGCGAAACTTTGTGATCTACCCATGGGCAGGTTGAAGTTCTGGTAACACAGAATGGAGGACCGAACCCGTTGACGTTGAAAAGTCTTGGGATGACCTGTGGGTAGGGGTGAAAGGCCAATCAAACTGAGAGATAGCTCGTTCTCCCCGAAATGTTTTTAGGAACAGCCTCGGATTATGAAGTCTGTTAGAGGTAGAGCTACTGATTGGGCTAGGGGGCTTCACCGCCTACCAAACCCTGACAAACTCCGAATGCTAACAGATATCTCCGGGAGTGAGGCTGCGGGTGCTAAGATCCGTGGCCGAGAGGGAAATAACCCAGAATAGCAGCTAAGGTCCCTAATAAGTAGTTAAGTTGATCAAACGAGGTAGGACTTCTATAACAGCCAGGATGTTTGCTTGGAAGCAGCAATTCATTTAAAGAGTGCGTAACAGCTCACTGGTCGAGAGGTCCCGCACGGAAAATAATCGGGCATCAAACTACTAACCGAAGCTCTATGATCGCCACTTCGTGGATGATCGGTAGGGGAGCATTGAAACAGCATCGAAGGTGACCGGCGACGGTTGCTGGAGCGGTTTCAAAAGAAAATGTAGGCATAAGTAACGATAAATAAGGTGAAAAACCTTATCGCCGAAAGTCTAAGGGTTCCTGATCAACGTTAATCGGATCAGGGTTAGCCCGGTCCTTAGTCAAACCCGAAAGGGGTAGATGATGGAAAGCAGGTTAATATTCCTGCGCCTGCTATGCATTAAAAGTGACGGAGAATGCTAGGTACATAAGCTGACGGAATAGCTGAGTGAAGTCTTCGGATGACACGTAGTACTGAAAATTCTTCCAAGAAAAGCGAGCATAGCAGCCGGTACCGCAAACCGACACAGGTAGACGGGATGAGTATTCTAAGGCGCTCGGGTGAGCCGTGGAGAAGGAACTAGGCAAATTGACGCTGTAACTTCGGGATAAAGCGTACCTACTTCGGTAGGTCTCAGTAAAATGGTTCAACCAACTGTTTAACAAAAACACAGGGCCCTGCAAAATCGTAAGATGACGTATAGAGCCTGATACCTGCCCGGTGCTGGAAGGTTAAGGAAGGGTGTTCGGCGCAAGCCAAAGCTCCTGACTGAAGCCCCAGTAAACGGCGGCCGTAACTATAACGGTCCTAAGGTAGCGAAATTCCTTGTCGGGTAAGTTCCGACCTGCACGAATGGTCTAATGAGTTGAACGCTGTCTCCTCCACGAGCCCGGTGAAATTGTAGTATCGGTGAAGATGCCGGTTACCCGCCACGGGACGGAAAGACCCCGTGAACCTTCACTACAACTTTGCATTGATTTTGAATTACGGATGTGTAGAATAGTTGGGACGCTTTGAAGCTTTGGCGCCAGCCAGGGTGGAGCGGTCGTTGAAATACCAACCTTCTTTGATTTAGAGTCTAATCCCTTGCGGGAAACAGTGCATGGTGGGTAGTTTGACTGGGGTGGTCGCCTCCTAAAGAGTAACGGAGGCTTGCAAAGGTACCCTCAGTACGGTTGGTAATCGTACGTAGAGCGCATTAGTATAAGGGTGCTTGACTGTGAGGCACACAAGCCGAGCAGGGACGAAAGTCGGCTAAAGTGATCCGGCGGTTCTGTATGGAAGGGCCGTCGCTCAAAGGATAAAAGGTACTCCGGGGATAACAGGCTGATCTCCCCCAAGAGCTCATATCGACGGGGAGGTTTGGCACCTCGATGTCGGTTCGTCACATCCTGGGGCTGGAGAAGGTCCCAAGGGTTCGGCTGTTCGCCGATTAAAGTGGCACGTGAACTGGGTTCAGAACGTCGCAAGACAGTTCGGTCCCTATCTGTGGTGGGCGCAAGTAAATTGAGAGGACATGACCTTAGTACGAGAGGACCGGGTCGTACGTACCGCTGGTGTATCAGTTGTGCCGCCAGGTGCAATGCTGAGTAGCTATGTACGGACAGGATAAACGCTGAAAGCATCTAAGCGTGAAACCTTCCTCAAGATGAGTTTACTTTTAAGGGCCGTCAAAGACTATGACGTTGATAGGCTATAGGTGTAAAGCTGGTAACAGCAAAGCCAAGTAGTACTAATTGCCCGTACGCTTTAATTTTTTTTAGATATTCTTCTAACATTTCCCAATATGATCTTATTTATAAGGTGTAAGGTCTGAGGCATAAGGTATAAGGTTAAAACCTTCGTTACCTCTAACCCTCAAACCCTGATCCTTTTACCTTTTTATGGTGGTTTTGCCGAGGGTGTTCACCTCTTCCCATACCGAACAGAGTAGTTAAGCCCCTCATGGCCGATGGTACTGCACCACAATGCGGGAGAGTAGGTAGCTGCCATATTTATTGAGCCCTTCGAGCAATCGAGGGGCTTTTTTTTGTTGACAGTGAACAGATGACAGTTGACAGCGGTGTCTAAAAGTATAAAGATCTTAAAGTTTAAAAGACTCTTTTCCTTCTCACCCTCCTCCTTCCGCCTTTTACCTTTTACTTACTTATTACCTTTTCGCTATATTCAATGGACCAATCAACTGCCATTGAACCTTCGAACCCCCAAACACAAAACCTTCTTCTTCGTCGCAATGGGGCTAATTGGCCTCTTTGCCACGCTTACCGGGTTTGGTAAGACTTTTATCTCGCCATCCATCCAGGGCCGGTTCTCCGCCCCACCCGTTATCTATATTCATGGCGCCCTCGCATTTAGCTGGGTACTGCTTTTCCTGACTCAATCTATACTGGTCCGTCGCAAAAAGGCGCGCCTGCATATGCGCCTCGGTCGTATAGGCCTCTTCGTGGCACTGGGAATCCTTATTACCATGATACCCGTAGGCATCTTCCAGGTACGGCGTGAACTGGCAGCCGGCCTGGGTGGCATCGCTTACTCAGGTATTGTAGGCACAATCATCTCCGGCCTTCTATTCTTTGCATTGGTCACACTGGCTATTGTATGGCGACGCAAACCGGTATATCATAAACGCATCATGGTACTGGCCACTATTGTACTGCTCTGGCCGGCCTGGTTCCGCTTTCGCCACTATTTTCCGGGCATACCAAGACCAGAAATATGGTTTGCCCTGATACTGGCCGACAGCCTCATTCTGATAGCCTGGGCCTGGGACTGGTGGCGGCAGCGTCGTATTCACCCTTCCTGGCTGTATGGTGGATTATTTATTATCATTGAGCAAAGTATGGAAGTCTACCTGTTTGATACGCCTGGCTGGAGAAACCTGGGCAAGAACCTTTTTGAACTTTTTACCGGCGCAAATTGAAGAAGGAATAACCATAAAACAAATACCTGACTAGGATGTCCACTGTTGCCTATACCGCTCAATACAAACCCAATAGATGGAGTCATGTTCCGGATATGCTTTTTGGCTATGGAACAGGTCTTATTATTTGCATGCTGATCAGATTTTTTGTGGAAGATAAGTCACTGAATCCGGCGCCCTTCCTGGGTATTCTTTTTATCGTTATAATAGTTCGTATAGCTTTTCCCGAAAACCAGAACCAACTTTATCAACTAATGGTCAACGAGTCCACCAGGGAGATAGGCATACTCTCTTACAATCCATACGACGGGTTTGAAAAACGTTCCGCACCATTTGAGCAGGCGCAGATCCGCTTTATAAGCAGTTTTTGGAAAAAGAAGGTGACGGGTATCGGTATTTCGATAAAAGGAGGTAAGCCTTTCATTTTACAAAAAGGAAGACGCCAGTTTTCAGAAAGTGCACTGAAAGAGGCTGTAACACAGCTGGATGCAATTACCCATGTTGTTGGTAGGAGCAACCGGGAAAACCAGTGACAGAAGGCGAACTGTAGTATACTATACACAAGTACTCCGATCGCATTTCCGTATATTTAAGCCACAGTTTATCAAATCAGCCACCATGACACCACGTAGCCTCCTTATTATAATTCTTCGTGTATTAGGTATAATCTTATTAAGAGCGTTAGTCCTATCCGTTACAGAACTCGTATCCTCGGTATGGTATATGTTTTATTATGGAATTTCTGGAACCGATGTGCTTTTCGGCATTTTCATAACCTTGATCTATATTCTTATAGTACTGGCTCTTGGGTACTGGTTGATTTTTAAAACTGAAATTTTAATTGATAAATTCGGATTGGACAAAGGGTTTTCCGAACCCGTTTTCCAATTCAATATTAATTCCCGCTCCATTATTCAGATGGGACTGATCATTACAGGAGCGGTCATTCTTTTCTGGGAACTACCAGGACTTGTAAAAAACATTTATACAGCCTGGCAACAGAATTACATGACCAGACTTACAATACCCGCTAAAACAGACTGGTCGCCCGTTAGTGTTTCGGTTGTGAGAATCATACTGGCATTACTGATTATTGGCGAAAGGAAAAGAATATGCCAATTTCTGGTTAAAGAGCAGGCAAGTGAGCCTTTAAAACAGGATACCAATTCGGATTTACCAGCCTGATCTAATAGATTTGTTGTAACTGTACCTACGAAAAAAGTATAGTAAATAACATGCAAGAACCAAAAAGAAAAAAACGTTTTCTCCATAGCCAGGACTGGCTGGGCGATCTGCTGGAAATGCTGGGTTACTTCATCGCTATTATATTCGATTTCTTTTAACGTCATTTGATTGTAAGAGAAAAAGCTATATCTTTTTCTGCCAATTCAACTGCATGCATAGCCCTGCCAACATCATCAGTTTTCCTTCGCTGAAGGAGAGAGTACAGTCTACATTCATTGATACTTTACTGATCATTTCCCTCATGTTTGTTGCTGCCGCTGCACTTGACCGTTTTGGTCCTGTGCCGGATTGGGTACGTATCGTAATATTTTTGACCTTGTGGCTCGTGTATGAACCGCTGGCTACTTCACTGGGAAGCACGCTGGGCAATTATCTGATGAAAATAAGAGTACGCGAATACGGAAAACCAGACCAGCGGATCAATTTCCTTTTGGCCCTGGTTCGCTATGTAATAAAGTTTTTATTAGGATGGCTGTCATTTATTACCATTAGCACGAACCCCGAAAAGAGAGCTATTCACGACCTGGCCGCGGGATCAATCATGATCAAAATACCTGCCTGGGGAAACCAATAAAGAAACACAGTTGTGAGGAACGCAACCTACACAGACTTAACAGTTTTTTGTAATCAAACATCGTAGCTTTCCTTAAATAGCTGTCAATGCACAAGTACTTCCTGATACCGGTATATCTGTTTATTTCCTTGTCTGTGTGGGCAAAGCCAGGCCCTTGTTTTAAGAATAAGAAAACGGTCTTAAAAGCAATCAACCAGTCTAAAATCACCGACGAGGTAATCCTGCTAAAAAGAAAAGGCTATTTTAAATCGTATACAAGCCTGCTGGGATTGCGCATGAACAAACTCACCGGCACTTATGCCGTAAAAGAAGACAGTATTTTTCTGAACATTTGTTTGAGAAAAAATAACTCAGAATCCTATGCTATCGGAGTAATTGACAAAGGAGAGCTTAACCTGTTTTTCCCGGATAAAATTGAAGAAAAAAACTATGTAGTATACGATCCCGGGCAACTGAAGGAACGGCGTCGCAAAGCTAAAAGATCAGCCTCTGGTGCTAATAACGAATAGCGGTATACCGTTTACTAAAAATTCTGATCAGGAAAAGTACAATCAGCCTAAGTTTATGCTGAGAAATGGAATCTTTTCCCTCACCAGACAAAAACGATCAGACATGCCCGCTACTTCCCTGTTATACCCCTTATTGTTTTGTGATGAGCCAGAATTGTACCTGGCCAATCGGCAAAAGCCTTATACTTTTCCTTACAACATACTGGCCGGTGACGGCGACAGTGTACAGTTAAGGTCACTGGCTGCAGACACCACACAGGAGTCCCGCATTCGGTTGCTGGCCTGTCATCAATTGCAGCAAGCGGGTCAGGCGATTGATAGTAAAGAACTACTCGGTGTGGTAGTCGAAGTAGCCCTACCCGAAGGGCTCGATGTACTGGCTGCCTATGCAGATGGCACCGCCCGTTTTCTGCATCATACGGGCCGTGTCATTATCTGGGAAAACGGAACGGATAGCCGGTCGCGACAGTTGATCGATCAGTTGCTTGCTGCATCGGTCAAAGTAGTGGCACAGATCGGGCCATGGGATCAGCCGCGGCGTCCGGCTCCTGCGGCAGGGATGGCTCGTATCAGTTTCCTGGTAGCAGATGGACTTTATTTTGGCGAAGCGCCGCTGAATCATCTTTTCAACGATCCGCTGGCTGCGCCCGCTTTGCAGGCTGCAACAGTTCTCATGCAGTTTTTGACGACTGCGCCTCAATAATATTCACCTTATCAGGGTATGAGCTATCTCTCATTATTTCCGAAATTCAGAGATGAAATTACCACTGCTGTCTCTCCTGCTGTTGGCCTGTTTTTCTCTTCCGGCACAACACAAATATGTAATGCCGGAGGCCGATGCCGTACAGCTTGTAAAGGAAGTATTGCGTACAGCACCGGTGATCTTCAGCCACTCCAATGCCCGTACTCTTTGCGAGGTAAACAGAAATGTACCGGATGATGTATTACTGCGTCTAAAAAAGAATGGCGGCATCGTTATGCTCACCTTTGTCCCTTACTTTGTAAAAAAGACACATGCGGACTGGCTGGATGCTGGCGATGCAGAATACTATGCAGCAAAAGAAAAATTTGCACAGCAGCCTCAAAAAATAGACAGCATCATGTTGCAATGGGAAAAACAGAACCCAGAGCCGGCCGTAACGGTAGCAGATCTGGCAGATCATTTTGACTATGTACGTAACCTGGTGGGTATTGATCATATCGGGCTTGCCGGTGATTTTGATGGTATCGGATTTACTATAAAAGGCCTGCAGGACGTGTCTGCCTATCCCAACCTACTGATAGAACTTGCGCGTAGAGGCTGGAGTATGAATGATCTCCGTAAAATCACAGCACGGAATTTTCTGCGGGTTTTCAGAGAGGTGGAAGAAAAAGCTGCAATAAAAATGTGAAGAAAGATCCTGAATGAATTATTGTGCAGAAAATCCAATTCTGCAGGCTGCAATGTGAGGTCATAGTTCGTATCTTTCCTTACAAAGCCTCTGATCATGTCAACATCACGTAGCCCTTTTTTACTGATCCCTTTACTGGTACTCCTGATTGCCTGTAGCCAGTCTTCAAAAACGCCCGATTATTCTGCTCAATTGCTGCGGATAAATAATCAGTATGACAGCGCCCTCCTGAAAGGAGATACAGTTGCATTGGGTAAACTGTTTGCGCCCGATTTCACCCTTGTCAATCCCGATGGCCGCCTGTTAAACCGCCAGGAGCAATTGCTCAATGTGGCCACTTCTGAACTTAAATGGGAAAGCGCGCGCAGTGAGAATGTATCTGTTCGTATATACGGAAACACTGCTGTATTACTGGGCGAATTTCGGGGTACCGGCTCATACAGAGGAAACCAGCTTACTGTGCATGAGCGATATACTACCTTCTGGATAAAGACGGATACCAGCTGGCAACTGACAGCAGAACATGCAAACCTTGTTCGCTAATGCCTGGCAGTATGAAGTATTTTAAAAGAACCATACCGCTCCTTTTATTAATAGGTGTTCTGTCATTCTCGTACAGATCTGCAGAACTCCGGCGGGTTTATATCAGTGGCCGTGCCCAGGGCACTACTTATCATATCACCTATTATGCGGCAGACTCGCTGCTTACACGGTCTATGATAGACAGCATATTTGACCAGGTGGATAGTTCTCTTTCGCTCTACAAATCCTATTCATTGGTGAATAAATTCAATGCGTCTGCCGAAGGTGTAGCGATGGATCAGCATATGCAAAAGGTGGTAAAGGCTGCTTTGAAAACCAGCCAGGAAACAAAAGGTATTTTTGATATCACCGTATTCCCGCTTACCAACGCCTGGGGCTTTGGTCCTGCGGGGCAGCAGCCTCTGCCTGATTCAGCAACTATTCGTTCGCTACGCGCCTGTGTAGGCAGTAATATGCTCCACATAAAAGGAAACCAGCTATATAAAACAAATCCCTGTGTGCAACTGGATCCGAATGGCATTGCACAAGGATATGCGGTAGACCTGGTAGCCGCTAAGCTCGATGCACTCGGTATTCGTCATTACCTGGTGGAGTTGGGTGGTGAGTTGCGGATAAAAGGACGTAAACAACCTTCGGGACAAAAAATGAGTATTGGCATTGAAGCGCCTGGCGAAAACGATTTTGAACCCGTGATGGAGCAGGTGATCTATCTTGATAAAGGCGCTGTGACTACATCGGGCAATTACCGGCGTTATCACGAAACAAACGGTCAGCGCCGTAGTCATCTGCTCGATCCGCGTAGCGGCTATCCGCTTAGCAATGAACTGATCAGCGTCACAGTAGTAGCACCTGATGCCATGACTGCCGATGCCCTCGACAATGCCCTCATGGGTATGGGCCTGCAGCAGGCATTACTGTTTATAGAAAAACGTCCGCGACTGGCCGCACATTTCATTTATCACCGGGCCGATGGCTCGGTGGCAGATACAATGAGCAACCGGTTTAAACGATTACTGAAACCTTAAATCTTCATGACCGCATATGGATAGAAGACATTTTCTGGAAATGACAGGAGTATTAAGCGGGGCACTGTTGTTTTCCCCGACAATGGTACTGGCAGGCAGGGCGGAAGCCATCCGCGTAGGTATCATTGGCTGTGGCGACCGTGGGCAGGGCATTATGCAAATGATGGCCACACTAAAGGATGAGTATACCATTACGGCTATTTGTGATATACTCGATTTCAGGCTGGAGGTAGCTGCAAAGCTGGTACCTGCCAAAACCTATAAAGAGTATCGCCAGTTGCTGGACGCCAGAGATGTGGATGCGGTAGTGATCGCCACATCCCTGCATATGCACTATGCCATTGCCGCCGATGCCATTCGTGCTGGTAAGGCGGTCTATCTCGAAAAAACGATGACCTACAATATACCCGAGACACAGCAACTGGTGAAGCTTTGTGCACGTTATCCACAGCAGACGCTGGTAGTGGGCCATCAGTACAGGTATACGCCCCTTTATTTTAAAGTAAAGGAAATGATCAGCAAAGGATACCTGGGAGATGTAACACAGATTGACTGCCGCTGGGACAGGAACTGGAATTGGCGCCGTACCGTACCGGCAGGTTACACCGATGAGCAGATCAACTGGCGCATGTACAGGCGCTATTCAGGTGGTTTGCCTGCCGAGTTGCTTTCACACCAGATGGACTTTATCAACTGGGCCTTCGACACACATCCGGACGAAATAATGGGTACAGGCGGGATCGATCATTTCACGGACGGACGCGAAACCTACGACAATGTGCAGGTGCTTTTACGATACAGGGAAAAAGGAATGATCGGCAATTTTGGCGCTACCTGTGCCAATGCACATGAAGGTTATATCTTTAAAATAAAAGGAACAAAGGGGATGGTTTCCCTTTTGCCCGATAAAGGAGTGTTTTATCCCGAGGCAGATGCCAAAAAAGAACTGCAGACCGTAGATGGGGTGAGTGGAGCTACCCGCCTGGAATGGAACACAGACGGAGGTATCTCTATCGTGAATGAAAAAATGCAGGATGGAACCTGGTATGCATTAAAAGAATTTTACAACAGTGTGAGAACAGGTGTTCAGCCGGTATCAAATGTGAAGACAGGAGCCACCACAGCCGTGTGTGTACACCTGGCCAATGAAGCCATTTTTACACATAAGATACTTCCCTGGAAGACGGAGTACAATTTCTGAACAAGTAGTTGCTGCATTAACCGGTATTTGCAGTAACTTCCCTGTATAACTTTCAAACGATTGGCCGATGAAACAAACTGTCGTTTTTGTTCTGCTCCTCTGCTTTTGTACACACCTGATGGCACAAAAGAACTCCTGGCATTCCCTTTTTGACGGAAAGACACTCGAAGGATGGAAACAGGTAGCCGGCACGGCAAAATACACGGTAGAAGATGGCGCCATTGTAGGCACCACAGTACCCGGCAGTCCCAATACATTTCTGATCACTGAAAAAACATATGGCGATTTCATTTTAGAGCTGGAAGTAAAGATCGAAGACAGCAGTTCCAACTCAGGCATTCAATTCAGAAGCCATTATGATGCTGACGGCAACAAGGGCAAGGGGAAAGTATACGGTTACCAGTATGAGCTGGACCCATCTGCCCGTAGCTGGACAGCGGGAATATATGATGAAGGTCGCCGCGACTGGCTATACCCGCTTTCGCTCAACCCATCAGCTCAGGATCGGCTGGAAGTGGGTGTATACAACCGGATAAGAGTGCAATGTATGGGAGAGACCATTAAGACATGGATCAACGACAAGCCGGCTGCCTGCCTCATTGATCGTGCGGATGTATCGGGATTTATTGCGCTGCAGGTACACAGCATTGGTAAAGCTTCTATGGCCGGCAAACGCATCTGGTGGAAAAATATCCGTATTCGTACCGGGCATTTTGAACCACTTCCTTTTCCTACATCCATCTATGCCGTTAATACCATTCCTAACGTACTTACGCCATTTGAAAAAGCCGGAGGCTGGAAGTTGTTATTCAACGGCAAAGATTCTGAAGGCTGGAGAGGTGCATATAAGAACGAATTTCCCGCCAAAGGATGGGGTATCGCGGATGGCATACTGGCTGTATTACCATCAAACGGGGCAGAATCAACCAATGGTGGCGATATAGTGACAACAGAACAATTCAGCGCCTTTGACCTTTCTTTCGAATTTAAACTCACTCCGGGTGCCAATAGCGGCGTCAAATATTTTGTAACACTTTCGGAAAACAATAGTGGCTCGGCTATCGGTCTCGAGTATCAGTTGCTCGACGACACGCTGCATTCTGATGCTAAACTCGGGCGTGATGGCAACAGGACCCTGGCATCGCTGTACGATCTGATCAAAGCCGAAAAACAGAGCCGCTTTATTCATCAGCCAGGTGAGTGGAATTGGGGACGTGTTGTGGTGTATCCCAACAATCACGTGGAGCATTATCTCAATGGCATTAAGGTACTGGAATATGATCGCGGATCAGAAACATTTCGCCAGCTGGTAGCCATCAGCAAATACAAGGTATGGCCCAATTTCGGCGAAGCGCCTAAAGGGCATATCTTATTGCAGGAACATGGTAATGCCGTACAGTTCCGCAGCATCAAGATTAAGGAGTTGTAAGTTTTAAGTAGGTGGAAGGCTAAGGGAAAAAGGTAGAGGGTACAGGGTAGAAGGGATAGGAGAAAAAGGATAAGTGTATAGGATTAAGTGGATAAAAGGAGTGTCAGCCTTTAAACATTTCAGTCCACTATCCACTGTCAACTGTCATCTGTCAACTATACATTATGAATCGTAGAGACTTCGTTCGCCAGGCATCTGTTACAGCCGCCGGTATTACTATTCTCAACTTTCCCATATTTGGAAAGAATGCACCATCCAATAAAGTGGTTGTAGCAGTGATGGGTGTCAACAGTCGCGGGGCATACCTGGCTGAATGTTTTTCCAAACTGCCCAATGTGGAAGTAGCCTATATCTGTGACGTGGAAGACACAGCCATTGCCAACGGACTTAAACCTTTTGCAGCTGCGACGCGCAAACCGCAGGTGATAAAAGATGTACGGGAACTGGTAACGAAAAAAGACTTCGATGTGCTGATCATTGCCGCACCCGATCACTGGCATGCACCGGCTGCACTGATGGCTGTGGCAAATGGCAAACATGTATATGTAGAAAAGCCCTGCGGACATAATCCCCAGGAGGGTGAGTGGCTCGCAGCAGCCGAAAAGAAATACGGAAAGCTGATACAGATGGGTAATCAGCGCCGTTCATTTCCCAATCTTATTGAAGCAGTGAGGCTGGTGAAAGAAGAAAAGATCATTGGTGAAACCTATCTGGGCAAGGCATGGTATGCCAATAACCGCAAATCGATCGGCCGTGGCAAAGAGGTGCCTGTACCGGCAACACTCGATTTTGATCTGTGGCAGGGACCTGCGCCAAGACTGCCTTACCGCGACAACCTGGTACATTATAACTGGCACTGGTTCTGGCACTGGGGCACTGCAGAAACCTGTAATAATGGTACACATGAAATTGACTGCTGCCGCTGGTTCCTGGGAACTGATTTTCCTACCAAAGTAACATCAGCCGGAGGCCGCTACGCTTTCTCCGATGATTGGCAAACACCCGATACACAGGTTGCCAGTTTTGAATTTGGCCCCGGCAAAGCCATCACCTGGGAAGGGCGTAGCTGCAATATCTTTCCTGTAGAAGGAGCCGGGCGTGGTTTTGTGATCTATGGTACAAAAGGCACACTGGTCAATAAAGGAAATGATGATTACCGCATCTATGATTACGACAATAAACTGGTGAAGGAAGTAAAGAGTGATGCTAAAAATGATCCCACCAATCCTGTTGCCGCCAGCGGTAACCTGGATTATTATCACTTCAACAATTTCGTACAGACAGTGCGGGGAGAAGCAAAGCTGACTTCGCCGGTGAGCGAAGGACATAAGTCGGTCTTGCTTTGCCACCTCGCCAATATTGCCCAGCGTACAGGCCAGACCCTGATCTGCGATCCCGGCAACGGACATATACGTAATAGCTCCGCTGCCATGAAGTTGTGGGGAAGGAAATATGAAAAAGGCTGGCAACCTGTAAGGTAGAAGGTATATGGCTGAAGGTTTTAGGTACAATGAGCAGGATGGGGACCTTTTTTCTTTGACCCTTATCCTTTCTCCTTATTTACCACTTTTTTACGATCTTTGGCGCTTGCAGTAATGAGCAAAAAGGAACGCATCATACTGATTTTGCTGGCAGGGCTCAATTTTACCCATATTCTTGATTTTATGATCATGATGCCATTGGGTAATTATCTGATGCCCGCTTTTGATATTTCCGCCAGTCAGTTTACATGGCTGGTTAGTGCCTATTCCATCAGTGCCTTCGTTGCGGGTATCGGCGCAGCACTGATAGTCGACCGGTTTGACCGAAAAAAGATATTACTGATATCGTATTCCTTTTTTTTGATAGGAACACTTGCCTGCGGACTGGCCAATACCTATTCTTTTCTTTTTGCAGCACGTATTATGGCTGGTTTGTTCGGTGGTATTATCGGAGCACAGGTGCTGGCCATCGTAGCCGATCTGTTTACCTACGAACGCAGAGGGCAGGCCATGGGTACCGTGATGAGTGCGTTTGCCATCGCCTCTATCCTGGGGGTGCCTTTTTCTCTCAAGCTGACCAACTACTTTGCAGAAGACTGGCATATTCCGTTTCTGCTGGCAGCAGGTGTAGGCATCATATTAGTGCCCCTGATCATCTGGAAACTGCCCTCCATGTCGGCACATTTAAAGGAAAACAGGTCTCAGCGAAGCTCACGTGAAATTCTCTCTACCGTTTTTTCCAATCCCGCTGCCCGTTCTGCGCTGGTCTTTTCGGGCTTGCTTATGATGGGCCACTTTCTGATCATTCCTTTTATCAATCCATTTCTTGAATTCAATAAAGGGTTTTCCAAAGATCAGACCCCGTTGATCTTCCTGGTGGGAGGCTCGGCTTCCCTGCTGGCAGCATTGCTGCTGGGCCGTCTCTCGGATAAAGTGGGAAAGCTGCCGGTTTTTTCGGCCTGTGTTTTTTTATCACTCTTCATGGTGATCGTTATCACACGCATGCCTCCATTACCGTTTACACTGGTACTCCTGTTCTTTGCCATCTGGTTTATATTCGCAACAGGGCGTGCGGTGACAGCCCAGGCCATGATCAGTGAAGTAGTGGAACCAGAACATCGCGGCAGTTTCATGAGCTTCAATGGCAGCATTCAGCAATTAGGAACCGGGCTGGCTTCTGTGGTGGCAGGATATATTGTGATCAAGGAAAAATCGGGTCGCATCATGCATTTCGACTGGCTGGGTTATGTCAGCATCGTGGTGCTGGTCGTGAGCCTTATCCTGGGGCGCCTGCTTTTTTCTGCAATGGATAAGCAAACAGCTGATGCTGTGGCAGTGCCGGCTGGCGAGGATAACAGCGCCGGTTGATCATGCAGATGCCCATGACCGCATTATCAGGGAACTCAATTATCGCTTATGCGTATTTTGATAATCATTTTTCCCGTACTTCTTTTTCTTACATCCTGCAATACCAGGTCTGCACTCAAATACAGTGAAGACGTAGTGGCGATTCAGCGGCAGCTTATTGATTCTGTCAACATGGCCCAACCCCGTGTGGTGCATTATATGAAAGAAGGGTTGCTGGATAGTCTTGCGCTCATCAGCCAGCACATGGAAACCGTAGCAGGCGGTAAACTGGAGCAGCTGGAAAAACTGCAATTGCCCAATGTAAAAGGAGGTGAGGACTTTCAGCGGGCATCCCTGCTCTACTTCGCTCACGTACGCAGCATATATGTCTCTTATAAAACTTACGGAAGGGCGCAGGATGATTCGAGCCGTGAACAGGAGCGGTTGAAAATGATCAGGCTGGAGACAGAGTTGGATACAGTAGTAGAAGAAATGCAGAAGGCGCAGCAGGCGCTGGCTAAAGCCAACGGTTTCCGGCTACAGCAATAAAACAACCAGGGCCTGCAAAGCAGGCCGTAGTTGTTTTATATATCTGGCGAAATTATCTGGCTGCGATCCGGTATACCGGGTACTGCATATAGGCGGGTTCAAACCAGGGCGATTGCTGGAAAACAAAGTTGAGCTGATCGCGTCCACTCTTCGCAAATGCCGTATCACTGTTGCGGCGATCATTCAGTTTTTGCTGCAGGTCTTTATTGTTTTTCAGATAGTCGGCAGCAATATCTTCAAATGCATAAGCAGAGTAACCTTCCTTTTGCCCCAGTATGGCATCAAAGAAATTCCAGGTGAAATAAGAGTCTTCTGCACGTGGCTCCAATACTTCGATCAGGAAACGATTGGCCTCCTGGTTCATGGGGATCAGCCAGTCTCCTTTGCGAAAGCGCATCTTTTGTACAGAGCTGCTGGTTTTTACTTCTGTATTGATGTGATGCATTTCATACTGGCGGGCCCCGGCTTTATAATCGGTAATGCGATATACCTCTACTTCGATGGTGGTATCTTTCTTCAGCTGCTGCATGTTTACTTTATTGAGCTTTAGCAGGTCAGTTACTTTCCACCATCCCTGGGGTACGATGTATGCTGCAGGTTTTTTGATAAATTCTTTGGCTACATACTGATTGTAGATAGGGATCTGTTTTTCGTATGGCTGGCTGCGGTCATAGTAGAGGCGGGGAAGGCCGGATACCTCACTCGGTTTGCGTCCGGATGCAAATCCTTTGTAAAGAAAATTTTGAGAGCGGCTGCGATCCAGTGTCCAGCTTACCGCAAATTCTGTCTGCGTACGTACAGCCTGTTTGCTTTTGGTACGCAGGTCGCTGATGGTGCTGCTGTTTTTGCTGGTAAAATCAATGAAGGTCTGCATCAGCGCATACGATGCTTTTACCCGTTGATCGTACGGTTTGAGCATATGGCTCTCGGGCATAAAGGAGAACGTGTGAAAGAGCGCGCCAAAGCCGGTGCCATAACGGGGGCTGTCCCAGAATGCAGGCCAGCCTTTTTCGGGAGTTTCACCAAATGAGTTTACATATGGAATGAGATCGTACCCTTTTTCTTTCATACCTGCATAAAGTCCCGGTTCAAACTGTGTATTCATAAAGTCGCCCATGGCGCCACCCAGTTTGTTGTGCTGTGTGGGAAGCAGGGTCATTACGTGCTGGTAGTCGGCTCCATTGCTCACATGGTTGTCTACAAACACATCGGGGTCTGCCAGATGGAATATCTCCGCAAAAGCACGTGCATCGCGTGAGTCGCATTTAATAAAATCGCGGTTGAGATCGAGGTTCTGCGAGTTGCCGCGGAAGCCAAACTCTTCCGGACCATCCTGGTCGACCCGGTAATTGGCACTGCGGTTAAGGCATCCGCCAATATTATATACGGGAATCAGTGCCAGTACGATGTTGTCGGGCATTTTCCACTTGTTGGCTACGATATCACGTACCAGCAGCATGCTGGCATCGATACCATCCGGCTCGCCGGGGTGAATACCGTTGTTGATCAGCACGACCCGCTTATTGTTTTTGCGGATATTGGCAAAATTGTAATCGCCGTTGTTGGATACTACTACGAGGTGCAGGGGATAACCCGCATCTGTCATGCCCATGGTCAGCATTTTGACTTTGCCCGAGGCAGCATCCAGTTTTTGCCACCAGTCGATGATCTCGGAATAGGTGGGGGTCTGTGTGCCTTTTGACTGTTCAAACCGGGTGGTGATGGCCTGCGACTGAGCCAGTAATGGCAGCAGGAGGGCGGCGAGCAATAGTTTTCTCATGAACCAAATGTAGGAAGAAAGGGGGGAAGGTAAAAGGTTAAGGGTATAAGGGAAAGGAGATAAGACGATCAGTAGATTGGAGCCGATATATACCGTTGGATGTAATTGGTATCACTCCTTCAACCTTTTACCGTTCACCATCTATAAAAGTAGAAAGGCGACCGATCGGTCGCCTTTCTACTTTTATAGAAAAACCTCTTATTTAGCAGTAGCGACACGCTTAGCCAGCTTGCTCTTCAGGTTGGCGGCTTTATTCTTATGAATAACACCACGCTTAGCCAGTTTGTCGATCATAGAGGCTACATCAGGCAGTTGCTCAGACGCTTCTTTACCGTTAGCTGCTTTCAGGTCACGGATGGCATTACGGGTAGTTTTGCCATAGTATTTATTTCTTTCACGGCGTTTTGCAGCCTGGCGCATATCTTTTTTCGTAGCCTTATGATTAGCCATTTCGTATCAATTTTAAGGACGGCAAAGGTAAGGGGGATATGGGTAATCACCAAATTTTGATCATTTTTCCTGCCCGGAAAATGGCTAAAATTTAGACTGGCTGCCCCTTCCGATAGCAGGACACTGTAAATCAGGGGATAGCCGGCGGGTGCGAAAACGTTTCCGTAGCCGGTTGCCGGGCAGGGAGGCCCGAAAATCTGCTTTTTTAACCAAAATGGCCCCTGATTTTCAGACTTTTTAGGCGATATTTGTGTCCCAAAATAAAAGTAGCATGTCTGCAGGCGGCTACGAGGCAATAGCAGCAGGGTTTACAGCCCGGAACATCTTGGCTAAGGCAGCGGAAAGCGGCAGTTGCAGACGGCAAACAGGTACCGCCGAAAATATCCACATTCATGAAGGATTTCTCATATATCACGAATTCTCACCCTGCGTTTATTGAAAACCTGTATAGCGAGTTTGTCAAGAACCCTGAAAGCGTAGATCCCGATCTCCGGAAATTTTTTGAAGGCTTCGATTTTGCCATAGGCAATGGTCATGCTGCCACAGCTGCCCAAAACGGGACGGCTGCCGCTGCAGTTACTGGTGGCGCAGACAGCAACTGGCGCAAAGAACTGGGTGCCTACCGCATGATCCTGGGCTATCGTAACAAAGGTCATCTTATTGCAAAAACGAATCCCATTCGCGAACGCCGCGACCGCAATGCCAATCTTACCCTTGCCTTCTTCGGTCTCGAAGAGCAGGATATGGATAAGGTCTTCCAGGTAGGCGAACGCGTGGGACTGGGTGCTACTACATTGCGCAATATCCTCGGCCATCTGCAAAAAGTATATTCCGGCCCTGTTGGCCTCGAATACAAATACATCAGCGATCAGAACCGGGTCAACTGGCTGGCTACTGAGATGGAGAAAAAATTTGCCGATCCCGTGCCGCTGGAAAAAAAGAAACGTATCCTGGAAAAACTCAACCAGGGGGTGATGTTTGAAGAATTCCTTCACAAAAAATATGTTGGACAAAAAAGGTTTTCGCTCGAAGGCGGCGAAACCACCATACCTGCACTCGATGCTATCATCAACAGCGCTGCCGATCATGATGTGCAGGAAGTGGTGATTGGTATGGCACATCGTGGCCGTCTCAACATACTGGCCAATATCATGGGTAAAACCTATGAGCAGATATTCAGCGAATTTGAAGGCACTGCCCAGGTAGATCAGACAATGGGTAGTGGGGATGTAAAATATCATATGGGTTTTGGCAGTGAGGTGACCACGCCCAACAATAAGGTGATCCACCTCAAACTGATGCCAAACCCCTCTCACCTCGAGGCCGTGAATCCTGTAGTGGTAGGCTTTGCCCGTGCCAAAGCAGATGTGCTGTACGAATCAGAATACGAAAAAATACTGCCGATCCTGATCCATGGCGATGCATCGATAGCCGGTCAGGGTATCATATATGAAGTAATGCAGATGAGCAAGCTGAACGGATACTATACCGGCGGCACTGTTCATTTTGTGATCAATAACCAGATCGGGTTCACCACAGATTTTGATGATGCCCGCAGTTCGGACTACTGTACTTCACTGGCAGCAGCTATCCAGGCGCCTGTTTTTCACGTAAACGGAGATGATCCGGAAGCGGTGTTGAAATGTGCAGAGATCGCTACCCGCTATCGCCAGGAGTTCAACTCAGATGTATTCATCGACATGGTATGTTATCGTAAACATGGCCATAATGAAGGCGATGATCCCAAGTTTACGCAACCGCATCTATATGCGCTGATTGAGAAGCATCTCAATCCCCGCGAAGTATATATCAATTACCTCATGCAGAACGGCGAGCCGGATGCCAAAGCACTGGCCGAAGAGATGGAGAAGAAATTCTGGGCCGATCTGCAGGAGCGACTGGATGAAGTGAAACAAAAACCGCTGCCATACCATTATCAGCAGCCGGAGATCTGGTGGCGCAACCTGCGTAAGGCAACAGAAGAGGATTTTGATCACTCACCTGTAACTGCGATCAGCGAAGAACATTTTACTGCAGTATTTGGGGCTATGATGAAATGGCCCGAAGAGTTTAAGCCACTCCGTAAGATCGAGAAGATCATCCAGGATAAAGTGAAGCTGTATGAGGCGGAACAAAAACTCGACTGGGCCAGTGGTGAACTGATGGCCTACGGCAGCCTGCTCATCGACGGAAAGGATGTACGCATGAGCGGACAGGATATCCGCCGGGGTACTTTCTCTCACCGCCATGCGGTATTGCGCGATGAAAATAATGACAGCGCTTATAATCGTCTGAGCCGTATACCTGGCGCAACAGGACGTTATCTTATCTACAACTCCCTGCTGAGTGAATATGCTGTGCTTGGTTTTGAATACGGTTATTCACTGGCCAACCCCAATGCATTGGTATTGTGGGAAGCCCAGTTTGGTGATTTTGTGAATGGTGCACAAACCATGATCGATCAGTTTATCAGTGCCGGCGAACAGAAGTGGAACCGTATGAATGGCCTGGTAATGCTGCTGCCTCATGGTTATGAAGGGCAGGGGCCAGAGCATAGCAGTGCCCGTCTGGAACGATTCCTGCAATCCTGTGCGGAGCTGAATATGGTTATTACCAACATCACTACCTCCGCTAACTATTTTCATGCCATGCGTCGCCAGATAGAATGGCCTTTCCGCAAACCGCTGATCAACTTTTCGCCCAAGGCCAACCTGCGTCACCCGGGCAGCTATTCCCCCAAAGCCGAGTTTCTGCAGGGAGGTTTCCGTGAGCTGATCGATGATGCCAATGTGAATGAGGCCGAAGTGAAAAAAGTTCTTTTCTGCAGCGGCAAGATCTATTTTGACCTGGCCGAGCGAAAAGAAAAAGAACAGCGAAAAGACATTGCCATAGTAAGACTGGAGCAGTTATATCCGCTGCCTTACCGTCAGCTGGAGGAACTGTATCAGAAATACAATAAAGCCACCTGGTTCTGGGTACAGGAAGAGCCGCTCAATATGGGCGCAGCTTCTTATCTTCAAATGAATCTCAAATCGATCAACTATGGGGTGATCAGCCGTCAACCTGCCGCTTCACCCGCTACCGGTTATATGAAGGTGCATAAACAGGAGCAGGAAGAGATCATTGAGACCGCATTCAGTATCTGATAGCAGCATCGATAACGGAAAACAACAGATAGCATCACATAAAAAGACAGTTTAATGATAGACATTAAAGTACCAACAGTAGGGGAATCCATAAGCGAGGTGACCCTGCTGAAATGGATCAAGAAGGATGGAGAATATGTGGATCGGGATGAAGTGATCGCGGAACTGGAAAGTGAAAAAGCCACTTTTGAAGTAAATGCGGAGCAGGCAGGTGTGCTGAAAACAGGTGCACAGGAAGGTGATACCCTCAAAATAGGCGATGTACTGGCCAGCATTGATGAAACGGCTCAGAAACCTGCAGCATCAGCTGCTGCCCCTGCACCTAAGCAGGAAGCTCCGAAAGCAGAAGCACCCAAAGCTGCACCGGCATCAACAGCACCCGTTACAGCGGTACCCAACGATATTAAAGCCACACCCGTGGCTTCTGCCATTATTGCTGATAAAAAAGTTGACCCCAAATCAGTTACTCCCAGCGGATTTCAGGGCAAGATCCTGAAGGAAGACGTACTGGCTGCCCTTTCAAATCCTGGCCGCAAGGCTTTTGCCGGCAGCGAACTCTTTGGTCGCAATGTGCGCACAGAGAAGATGAGCAACCTGCGCAAAACTATTTCACGCCGTCTGGTAGAATCAAAGAATACTACGGCCATGCTGACCACTTTCAATGAAGTGGACATGACCCGTATCATGGACATCCGCAATAAATACAAGGATAAGTTCAAGGAAATGCATGGTGTGGGTCTGGGCTTCATGAGCTTTTTTGCAAAAGCCTGTGCTGTAGCCCTGGCCGAATGGCCCTCTGTGAATGCCTACATCGATGGCGATCAGCTGGTCTATCATGATTATGCAGATATCTCCATTGCTGTGAGCACGCCGCGCGGTCTTACCGTTCCCGTGATCCGCAATGTAGAAAGTCTTTCTATGGCCGATATCGAGAAAAAAGTAATTGAGCTGGCTGGTAAGGCGCGTGACAGTAAACTTACTGCCGAAGAACTTACCGGAGGCACATTCACCATTACCAATGGCGGGGTGTTTGGCTCACTTATGAGTACGCCTATCATCAACATTCCGCAGAGCGCCATTCTCGGCATGCACAAAATACAGGAACGGCCCATGGCTATTAATGGTCAGGTAGTGATCCGCCCCATGATGTATATCGCACTTAGCTATGATCACCGCATTATTGACGGCCGTGAATCAGTCAGCTTCCTGGTGCGTGTGAAGGAGCTGCTGGAAAGTCCTGAGCAGTTGCTTATCGGTAAGGACCCGGTAAAAACATTGCTGGAGTTATAATCGATTATTTTTCCCTGAAAATAAATTAAGAAAGGCTCCACCGAGGAGCCTTTCTTAATAAAGGTCATGCCATTCAGGATTGTTATATTGCAGGAGTATGAAACATTTTTCGCATCTCAATACGGCTCAAACGATACTGACCCGCTATCAGGGGGCGCAACCGTTTCATCATTTTATCCGCGAGTTTTTCAGGCAGCATAAAAAATATGGTTCCAAAGACCGGAAAAGTATTGCCCGGCTCTGTTACAGCTGTCTGCGGCTGGGATATGCTGCCCGTCATTTATCACTCCAGGAACAAATACTGACAGGCTTATTTCTTACCAGCCCTACTGCTGATGAGATGACCCTTCAGCTTATTCCGCAATGGAATGATGCCATCACTTTGCCGCTGGCAGAAAAACTGGATATTGTACATCTGAAGCCTGATGCTATTTTTCCCTGGCAGGCGCAGCTCAGCAAAGGAGTAATTGCAACAACGCTTGCCGAAAGCATGCTGGTACAGCCTGATCTTTTTTTGCGTATAAGACCAGGTTACGAAGAGAAGGTACGCCAGCAGTTGTCGCAGGCCGGATTAGCCTTTCGGGAAATGGGCAGCCATTGCGTGGCACTCGACAATGCAGTGAAAGCAGATGACCTGCTGCTGATAGATAAAGAAGTGGTCGTCCAGGATTATAGTTCACAGCGTGTAGGTGAATTGCTGAAGCTGATTCCACCTGCTGCAGTAAAACAGGTATGGGATTGCTGTGCTGCCAGTGGTGGCAAATCAATCCTGGCTTACGACCTGTTGCCTGATATCAGGCTTACGGTATCCGATATCAGGGAATCAATCCTGGCTAACCTGCGTAAACGTTTTGCAACGGCCGGAATAGAAAAATATGAATTGTTCAGGGCAGATATGTCTGTGACAAAGGTTCGCCCGCCGCTACCGGCCTATGACCTGCTGATCGCCGATGTGCCCTGCTCCGGTAGTGGTACGTGGAGCCGCACACCCGAGCAATTGTATTATTTCGACGAAAAGGAAATTGCAACATATACTTCGCTACAGCGTAAAATCCTGAGCCAGGCCATTCATTTTGTGAAACCCGACGGTTATTTTCTGTATATCACCTGTTCTGTCTTTGCTGCAGAAAATGAGGCACAGATCGCCTGGCTGCAGGAGGCTGGATTTGAATTGGTACAGCAGCAACTGTTGACGGGTTATGAGTTCAAAGCCGATACGCTGTTTGGCGCGCTGTTGAAAAAACGATTATAATCGCAGTAAACTCAACTGGCTGAATACTTCTTTTCCTGAAAATATATTGACCAGGTATTGTCCTTTTGCCCACGACTGGCTGGGCAGGTTATATACAGTTCTGCCGGCGTCCTTGCTGGCCTGTTGCTGATAGGTGAGATGCCCGGCCATATCATAGATACGAATGGAAAAAGAAGGCAGACCGTTTACACTTTCTATGACCAGGTTGGTATTGCCACCCGATGGGTTGGGAGAAAGATAGGCCCTGTTGTGCTGAACGGGCGGACAGAGATCTGTTACCACCACACTCACGGTATCAATATAACGGGCTGTAAAGCTGGCGGCCGCAGTATCGATAACCTGGCAGATGCGATAGGTGATAAGTCCTTTGCCAAGGCTATCGAGCGACAGGCTGCGTTCATAAGAATGAGTGCCGAGTGTGGCACCGGCGGCAGCGGCGATGACGTCTACTTTTTTAAATTGTGTTTCGCCGGGCAGTAATCGTTCAATTTCATATCGCATGGCCGATACGTCTTTGCTGGTCCACCTGATCTGGGCCATACAACCGGCCTGCGTGATGCTGGCTGTAGAAAATACCACCAGCAAATCACCCGTGGCTTTTTTCATATCCGGAATGCCGTAGCCGATACGATTATTGGGATTGTTGTAAATGCTGCTGGCCTCTTTCAGCACCTGTACGATCTGCATATTTGAAAACTCCGGGAAACCCTGCCAGAGGCAGGTAGCCAGCCCTGCCATATTAGGACAGGCAAAAGAGGTGCCGTTGGAAGCGCTGATCGTATTTGCCGTAGACTGCACCAATGCAGCTACACCTACTGAGGCCATATCCGGTTTTACCCGGCCATCGGCAGAAGGGCCATAACTGGAAAAAGTGCCCACCACGCCGTCAATATTTACAGCACCTACAGCTACTACACTATCACCATCGGCGGGTGTGGTAATACGTTTCCAGTAATCATTGCCCGAGTTGCCGGCAGAGTTGAAAACCAGCAGGCCTTTGGCCGCAGCAATATCAGCAGCACGTGCAGAGATGGTGGTATTGCCGTCGAGATCGCTATAGGGGTAGTCGGCTACAGGAGAATTGAATTCATATCCATACCCCAACGAACTGGAAATAACATCTGCACCAATACTGTCTGCCCGCTCCGCACCGCAGGCCCAGTTAAATTCCTCGATGGGATATTCGGAGGATACATCTTCTGTCCGGAAAAGATGAAAGGCTGCCCTGGGGGCCTTGCCTACAAACTGGCCGGGGATATTGGCCGCAATAGTCGAGAGGCACATCATGCCATGTGAGTTGTCGTCTGCAACACTGGCATTGCGCGACACAAAATCCCAGGTGCTCAATACCTGGTTGTTGATGTTGATGCTGTCGAGTGCACTTAATCCGGTATAGTTAAAAAAGCCGCCATCGAGCATGGCTATCTGCATTCCCTGTCCGCGCAGACCTATGTTGTGCAGGAATTCGCCGTTGTGTAAATGAATTTCGGCAAAAGAGTTGTTGCCATATTCGTAATAGTCATTGGTTTGCTGTCTTTGTGCACGGCGCACCAGTGGCGGATCTTCCAGCAGTTCTTCTTCCTTGGGTATACGAGGGGCGATGCCGCGTGCAGCCAGGCCACTTATGTTGCTGACAAATGGTAAGGCTTCTATGCTGGCAATAGCTGTACTGCTGCTGGTTTGAATGCTGATGGCGTTGAGCCAGCGCGACTGATTAAGTACCGTCACCCCTGCCATCTGCTGTATCTGCTGAATATAACTGGCTGGTACAGGAATGTCGGTGCTGTCGATGGGGATCTGAAAGCGGGTGCGGCGTTCCAGTGCACGTGCAGACAGGTAGGCAGCGGGATTGGCAAGGCTAAAGCTGGTAGCGCCTTTGTCTTTAAACTGAACAAGATACCGGTTGTACTGGGCGTGAAGATCTGGCAGCAGTGAGCAAATAAGCAGTGCTGAACAAAGAAGGTATTTCATAAATCTCCACATTGCCTGTTTCAAAGTTAGGCAATTGGGGTTTAGTTATGATCTACCATCCACATCGTGATGCCAAAGCCTGTGTAATAAGGATCGGGGCCGCTGAGGTTAGGTTGATATTCCCACAATTCATATTCCCGGTAAACGAGACCGATGCCTTTGCTGTATTTTTCTACAGAGCGGCTTTTGTATCCATAACTTTCGGGGTCGGCAACGGGTACATTGGAAAAATCGTCCTGCTGCTCTACCGTCCATACATCGGCATAGGTCTCACCGTTTACAGTATAGCTGGACTCAAACAGCTGGTAATAAAAATCCCAGGTGCGGATATCGTCATCGTTGCTGAAGTTGAAACCGTATGAATCATAAGGATCGGTAGGCAAATAAGTATTACCACGCCAGGTAGTGCCTTCCCGTATAGGGGACTGTAATTTGATAAAGCGAAGATTGTCTTCTACCACTTCAACACGGTTGTTGAAAGGAGTGATCATATAAGAACCGTTGGCCTCCCATTCGCCGGAGCCATCGGCATTTTTGATATAGCGGTAAATGCGATAAGTGGGATTGCCCTGCGCATCGGGTATCTGTGCATCCACTACATGCTTTACGAGATAGCTGTGTGTTTCCGGCTCACGCTGAAAGTCTACAAATACCAGCGAATCGAGGCGATAGGTAATGAATTTACCCACCTGTACCGGTATATAATCAGAGACCGGTTCCAGCTGCAGGTCTTCTTTCTTGTCAGAGCAGGAAAACAGGCTGATGCAGGTAAGCGCAATCAGGCCCAGCCGCAGGCGTAAAAAGGAAGTCATAAGCATTTAGTTAGCTCCAGGATACAAATTGAAATTATAAAGCTATGGAACGCAATGGCTTACATCCCGATCCACAGGTAGTATTGATAACCAACAGGATAAAACGTGCAGGGGAGGCTTTTATTGCGTTCTGATCAGCCTGGCAGGCGGGTACCCAGTTGAATGATACCGCCGCCGATGACGTCATCGCCTTCATAAAAAACGGCACTCTGACCGGGAGCAATTCCTTTGGCATGCTGGTAAAAATGCACTTTCATGGTGCCATTTTCCGGATACAGGTTAGAAAGCGAACCACTGTCCTTGTAACGGATCTTGGTAGTGGCTTCCATGCCCGGCGTAACGGTATCATATTTAAGCATATTCAGCTTGCCTACGATCATTTCATTTTGTTCCAGATCTGCCTCGTCACCCAGTGTGACGGTATTGGATGAGGGATCAATACGGGTTACAAACACGGGACGGCCCAGGGCAATATCAAGCCCTTTGCGCTGGCCAATCGTATAAAAGGGATAGCCTTTATGTTTCCCCAGCACATTACCTTCCTTATCCACAAAAAGGCCTCCGGCCACTTTGTCTTCCAGGCCATCTACCCGGCGTTTCAGAAATCCGCGGTAATCATTGTCGGGTACAAAACAGATCTCATAGCTCTCGCTTTTGGTAGCCAGGGCCGGATATCCATAATCCATCGCCATTTGGCGAATCTCTGTCTTGCGATAAGGGCCAAGCGGCAGCAAAGTACGGTTCAGCAGGTCCTGCTGCAGCCCCCAAAGCACATAGCTTTGATCTTTGGTTTCGTCCACAGCCTTGCTCACATAAAAACGTTCGTTGCTATGCTGGGCTATTTTGGCATAATGCCCGGTGGCAATATAATCGCAACCCAGGGCATCGGCACGTTTGAGCAGGGCACGCCATTTAATATGCGTGTTGCAGAGCACACAGGGGTTGGGAGTGCGGCCAGCCAGGTATTCATCCACAAAGTTGTTGATCACAAAATCGCCAAACTCTTCGCGGATGTCGAGGATATAATGCGGAAAACCATGCTCAACAGCTGCCTGCCGGGCATCGTTAAAACTATCTACATTGCAGCAGCCGGTTTCCTTCTTACCTCCGCCACTGCTGCTGTAATCCCAGGTTTTCATGGTAATACCTACCACTTCATAACCCTGATCATTGAGCATGAGGGCTGTAACGGTACTGTCAATACCGCCACTCATCGCTACCAGCACTTTTCCTTTTCGGCTCATAAAAAAACGATTATGCCCAGGTTTGACGGCCGGGCAAGGGGCAAAGATACTACAATTGAAGCGGTAGATGGTTCGGGGAGGATTTGAAGATTTGGTGATTTGAAGATTTGAAGATGGGGAAATAATGTGCCAATGTGCTGGTGTGCTAATATGCTAATGGTGTGTTCTACCGACCTGGAGAAAAGTGCTCTCTTGGAGATTATCATTGATAATGAAGTATCTGCAATCAGATCTGAAATCATCAGCACATTTATCACATTAGCACATTGCCCCATCTTCAAATCTTCAAATCACCAAATTTTCAAATCCCCTCAATTCCCTATCTTCCACGTTGCAATCAATCAACAGTCTATGAGAAAATTTTTCTTTGTGCTGGGCTGCCTGCTGCTGGCCGGCCTGGCCATTGGGCAGGACCTTTCCTATTACCTGCCCGACAGTGTGAAGTATAATCCGGCCATTCCCCGCCCCAAAGAAGTGATCTATCATGAAGTAGGCGAATATCATGTGACACATGACCGGCTGGTCAACTACATGAAAGCCGTAGCGGCAGCTGCGCCTGACCGCATTAAGCTGGAAGTAATGGGGCTTACCTACGAAAAACGCCCACAGGTACTGCTGATCATCACCTCTCCCCGCAATCATCAGCGGCTTGAAGAGATCCGTAAGCAGCATGTGCAGCTGACCGATCCCAATCAATCGGCTAACCTGCCTGTTGATGATATGCCGATTGTCGTATACATCGGTCACTCCATTCATGGCAATGAACCCAGTGGTGCCAATGCAGCACTGGTGAGCGCTTATTACCTGGCTGCTGCACAGGGACCACAGATCGAATCCCTGCTCAACAATGTGGTGATATTATTTGATCCTTCTTTCAATCCCGATGGTCTGCAGCGTTTTTCTACCTGGGCCAATCAGCACCGTAGCAAAAACCTGGTAAGTGACCCGGCCTCACGCGAGTTTAATGAAGTATGGCCCGGCGGCCGTTTCAATCATTACTGGTTTGACCTTAACCGCGACTGGCTGCCCGCCGTACATGTAGAAAGTCAGCATCGCCTGGCCTGGTTTCACAAATGGAAACCTAATATTCTTACAGACCATCATGAGCAGGGAAGCAACGCCACCTTCTTTTTTCAACCCGGTGTGCCTTCGCGTGTAAACCCGCTCACGCCGGATAAGAACCAGGACCTGACCGCACGACTGGGACAGTTTCATGCACAGTACCTCGATCGTATCGGGTCATTATATTTTACCAAAGAAAATTATGATGACTTCTACTACGGAAAAGGATCTACCTATCCTGATGTGAATGGTGCGATTGGTATCCTGTTTGAGCAGGCCAGTTCCCGCGGACATCTGCAGCAGACCAGCAATGGCCTGCTGAGTTTTCCTTTTACCATCCGCAACCAGTTTGTAACAACGTTGTCTACACTGGAAGGGGCCCGCGTATTGAGAAAAGATTTTCTGCAGTGGCAGCGTGAGTTTTATCGTACGGCTGTACAGGCTGCCGGAGCACCGGCTGTATATGTGTTTGGATCAGCAACCGATAAACGTAAAACTTCCCTGTTTGTACAAATGCTGTTGCGCCACCAGATAGAAGTATATGAATTGAAATCCGGTATTAAAGCAGAAGGGCAGAGTTTTGAATCGGGTACTTCGTTTGCTGTGCCATTGCAGCAATCGCAGTCGAGACTGATCAAAGCTATATTTGACCGCACCACTACTTACCGCGACAGCCTTTTTTATGATATTACTTCCTGGACCATGCCACTGGCTTTTGGACTCCCATCTGCCCAGGTGGTACCGGCGGCCGCTCCGTTGGGCAAAAAGGTGGAAGAAACTGTGTTTGAAAAAGGACAGGTGACGGGCGGCCCGTCTGCCTATGCTTATTTATTTGAATGGGATGAGCTACTGGCGCCGCGTGCTTTGTATGCCCTGCAAAAGAAAGGAGTGCTCACGCGGGTGGCCACACAGCCGTTCGAAATAAAGGCGAATGGGCAGGTACGCAAATTCAATTATGGTACGATCGAGATACCCGTAACCTTGCAGCAACTCAATAGCACTGCTTTATATGAACTGATAAAACAGACGGCCGAAGAAAACGGGCTGAATGTATACGCAGTCAGTTCCGGCAGTTCTGCCAGTGGCAGCGACCTGGGCAGCAGCCGGTTTGCACCGGTTGCGACGCCGTCTGTAGCCATGATCGTGGGCAGTGGTGTCAATGCCACCGATGCAGGCGAGGCCTGGTTCCTGCTTGATCAGCGCATGGACCTGCCTGCCACACACCTGGAGCAGGCGCAGTTTAACCGGGTCAATGCAGATCGTTACAATACCCTGATCATGGTGGGCGGCAGCTACCAGGATCTGAATAAGGAAAAATTAAAAGCCTGGGTACAGGGTGGCGGCACACTTATCTTGCTCGAAGAAGCGGTAAGCTGGGCTGCACAGAACGGTATCAGCGCTGTGACCTTTAAAAAGGTAAAGCCGGCTACAGATAGTACCCAGAAGCTGACCTATGCCGACAGAGAGCAGGTGGCCGGAGCGCAGCAGGTGAGTGGGGCTATTTTTGAAGCGCGGGCAGATCTTTCGCATCCGCTGGCTTATGGTTATCGACAGCCAACGGTGAGTATGTTCAAAGCCAACAGGGTGTTTATGGAAAAAAGTAAGAATCCCTATGCTACACCATTTGCTTACGGCGCCAGACCATTGCAGAGCGGATGGGTGAGTCGCGAGAACCTCGATGCTATTCAGCAATCGGCTGCCGTGGTTGTCAATACAGTGGGTAGCGGACGGGTGATCAATATCGCCGATAATCCCAACTTCAGGGCATTCTGGCTGGGAGGAACCCGTTTGTTTATGAATGCGATCTTTTTTGGCCGCACCATCGATGCCGCCAGTGCCCGTACCGAAGATTGACAGATTTACACGAAAATTAAATGGTTAAAAAACAGGAATTCAGTGAGGATTTTCTCCTGAAATTCCTGTTTTTTTCTCTTGGCAACGGCCTGTCCCGTATTGTATCTTGCATGTATGGGGTAGTTGGCGGTAGGTTAGTAAAAGTTATTAACAAACCGGTCAGAGCCAGGGGACTGGCTTCCTTCCGGCGATGGCAGGCCCGATAATAATACTAACTTGCCGCTTTGTTTTAAATTGTAAAAATCTACCATTATGATAAAAATGCAAATTATTGGTAACCTCGGCAAAGATTGCGTCGTGAATACCGTGAATGGGAAGAATGTGATCAACTTTACCGTCGCCCATACAGAGAAATTTAAAGATGCGCAGGGGAATCAGCAGGAAAAGACGACCTGGGTGGATTGTTCTTACTGGACCGATCGTACAGCTGTTGCACAATATCTTACCAAGGGCAAACAGGTTTATGCAGATGGTCAGCCTGAGGTGCGTACTTTTCAGCGCAACGATGGTACTTCAGGCGCATCCCTGGTACTGAGAGTACGTGAGATCCAGTTGCTCGGCGGCCGTGGTACAGAAGGCGGTGGCGGCAATCCCGGATCTTATAGTGCCGGCAACAATAATAGCTACAACAACAGCAACAGTGCTGTGTCATCTGGCAGTGAAGCCGCTGCTGAGCCTATGGACGATCTTCCATTCTAATACTGTTTTTTGTCAAGCCGCTGGCTAAGTCTGCGGCTTGACAAAAAACTCTAAAAGTGTTGACTCTTACTGCATGCAGGAATTTGTTTTTGACTACAGCCGGTTACTGGCATTCACCCGTCAGGTATTTATTGCAATAGGTTGCCCGGAGCAACAGGCAGAGACAGCCGCTGAAACGTTGTTGTCAGCCGATCTCAGGGGTATTGACTCTCATGGGGTGGCCCGCCTTAGCGGGTATGTGCGCTTATGGGAAAATAAACGCGTCAACGCCACGCCCGATATTCGCGTTATTCACGAGACACCTTCTACTGCTGTAGTAGATGGCGATAGCGGTCTCGGCCTGGTAGTAGCACCCTTTGCTATGAAGCTGGCTATTGAAAAAGCCAAACAGGTAGGTACAGGTTGGGTGAGTGTTCAAAACAGTAATCACTTTGGAATAGCAGCCTGTCATGCTATGATGGCACTTGAGTATGATATGATGGGCATTGCCATGACCAATGCAAGCCCGCTGGTAGCGCCTACATTTTCCATTGATAAAATGCTGGGCACAAATCCTATTTGTGTAGTGGCACCGGCAGGAGAAGAGCCGCCGTTTGTGGCCGACCTGGCTACAACCACTGCGGCCAATGGCAAACTGGAGATACTTCAACGCAAAAGCCAGCCAACACCCGAGGGTTGGGTACAGGATGCCGAAGGCAATTCGACCAATGATCCGCATATCCTGAAAAAAGGAGGAGCCTTGCTGCCACTGGGTGGCGACCGGGATCATGGCAGCCACAAAGGGTATGCGCTGGGCGCCATTGTCGATATTTTTTCAGCCTTGTTAAGTGGTGCCAACTATGCGCCCTGGGTACCACCCTTTCCCGCATACGTACCATTGCCCAGCCAGCAGCCCGGCAAGGGTATCGGGCACTTTCTGGGTGCCATGCGCGTAGATGCATTCCGGCCTGCAGCAGAATTTAAAGCCAGTATGGATCACTGGATCCGCGGATTCAGGGAGGCCAGACCCGCTCCCGGCCAGGAAAAAGTATTGGTACCGGGCGATCCCGAGCGCGAAATGCAGGCAGAAAGATTACAGCAGGGTATTCCGCTGCTGCCCGTGGTGTGGGAAGATCTGCAGCAGTTGGGTAAACGTTTTCAGCTGGATTTACCTGATTTTAAAGCTTGATATGAAATATCTGTCATTTCTCCTTATCCCTCTCTTACTCTTATCCTGCCAGCGCGAAGTGGATGAACAATTGCCAGAAGAAGATATTATCTCCACTTCTCTTAAAGAGATGGTAGCACTGGATACCACACTACCATTGGGACAGGACACTATGGTCAAGATACTATTTGATCATGATCAGCAATCCCGGATTCAGACAATTTCTGTGAGTAACAAGATTACTGAGGTGGGAGAGCTATATGAATTCAGGTACCACGGGAATGAGGAATATCCATATCTGATAATATCAACTCTTACTGATGTTACAGATATAGTTATGGACAGCACTTTTTTTACTTATGAAAACGGTGTTGTAAAAAGAGATACTGCCGTAAGCTATGAGGAAGTTCCGGTTATTCAACAGGATTTTCGTTTGCAGCAGCGTACTATGACTACCCTTATCCGTACGGGCAATACAGTACGGGTACAGAAGAACAGGTACGATCATGCGCCCACAGGAGAAATTACGTATACGACTAGCGAGGAGGATTATACGATTTTATCTGAAGGACCTTATTTCTATGAACACGTATCGAATGATGAATATTACCGTATAAAGCTGTCCACCATTTTAAATCCCTACAAAGGAATTCCCAGGTATTCTGTTTTCCAGGAAAATTGGTTATTGGGCAATGCAGGTGCTTACGATTATATGCCTGAATCTATGGATATGCAGGGCAATTTTTATCGGCAACGCATGAGTTATACATTTCAGACTAAACCTGATGGCTATCCTGCTATAATGTGGGAGAAAGACCTGGACTCCGGAAATGTCATAAAATGGATATTTAAATATTAGCCAGCTTATAGGTCAAAACAGGAAAGTCTGCAAACTGTGAAAAGCTATCTATTATTCGCCTAACGCACGTTTTTGCCACTTCTCTTATCTTTGCTCTCCATTTAAAAACTGTAAAATCTCGGTAAGGGGGAACCAATCATGAAAGTAATGAAGTTTGGAGGTACCAGTGTGGGCAAGCCGGAGCGCATGCACCAAATCGTATCACTGGTGACCCGTGAGACAGAGCCAACCATTGTAGTATTGTCGGCACTGTCTGGCACCACCAATGCACTGGTGGAAATAGGTGATAATATTGCGAAAGGCCAGCGCGGCACAGCCAAGGAATGTATCGATAAGCTGGAAGCGCATTATCACAACTTTATTACAAGCCTGGTATCCAAACCTGAAACCGTTGCGAAGGCAAAGGCAATTGTTGCCGAGCATTTCGAGTTTCTCAATATCATTTTAAAGATATCTTTCAGCGAAGCCCTCAGCAAGGACATCCTGGCACAGGGGGAACTGCTTTCTACCAAACTGTTTTGTACCTACCTCGAAGAGCAGGGCATTCCTCATTCCCTGCTGCCGGCCCTGGAGTTCATGTCGATAGATGCGTATGATGAGCCCCAGATCGGCAGTATCAAAGCAAAGCTCAGTCAGCTGCTGCTGCAGCATTCCGATAAAAAATTGTTTGTAACGCAGGGCTACATCTGCCGCAACAGCCGTGGGGAAGTGGACAACCTGAAGCGGGGCGGAAGCGATTATTCGGCTTCGCTGATCGCCGCTGCCATCGGCGCCAGTGTGTGCGAGATATGGACCGATATTGATGGTATGCACAACAACGATCCCCGCGTAGTGAAAAAGACAGTGCCCATTGAGCAACTGAGCTTTGACGAAGCAGCGGAGCTGGCCTACTTTGGCGCCAAGATCCTGCACCCTGCCAGTATCTGGCCGGCACAGCAGTATAAAGTGCCTGTAAAGCTGCTCAATACAATGGAGCCTGAGGCAAAAGGCACCCTCATTGCAGAACAAGCGGGTAGTATAGGTGTAAAAGCCGTAGCAGCAAAAGACAACATCATCGCTATTCGCATTAAAAGCAGCCGGATGCTGCTGGCCTACGGTTTTCTGCGCAAGATCTTTGAAGTATTTGAGAAATACCGCACGCCTATCGACATGATCACTACCTCCGAAGTAGCCGTGTCGCTTACTATTGACAGTTCCCTGCATCTCAAAGAGATACTGAAAGAACTGGAGCCATTTGGCACCACAGAGGTGGACCATAACCAGACTATTATTTCTGTAGTGGGCAATGAAATAGGACAGACCACCGATATCGTAAAGAAACTGTTTGGCTCTATTATGAATATACCTGTCCGTATGGTGTCGTACGGTGGTAGCCCGCACAACATCTCCTTACTGATCTCTGCCGAGTACAAAACGCAGATACTGCAGCAGCTCAATAAAGGAATGTTTGGCCTCGAATAAGTTAATTACCGTTAATGCCGGGTTTATTCGGCAATCTTCTTTTAAATTGCCGGTATGTTACGCATACCGGCTTTTCTTTTTCTGTTTTGCACGCTGATCTCACTGAGCGGGATAGCTCAATCCGTTATCTCCGGCAGGGTAGTGAATGCCACCAGCCAGGAGCCGGTGGCTGGCGCCAGCGTGTTTATCAGCAATACCTCAAAGGGTACCGTATCTGACAAAAACGGATACTTTGAGCTAGGAGATATCTCTTCCGGCAAATACGACCTGGTCATATCGAGCGTAGGCTATGAAACCAATGCATTTTCTTTCAGCTCAGCCCAGTTGCCGCTCAATCTCAAAGTAGAAATGCAGGTAAAAGTGCGCACACTGGAGAATGTAGTAGTGGAGCCGTCTGTAGAAGAAGGCTGGGATAAATGGGGGCGTCTTTTTATTGAAAATTTTCTTGGAATGACCCCGGCGGCCGAACAGTGTAAGATCAAAAATGAAAAGAGTATCCGTTTCCGTTTCTATAAAAAAAGTAACCGCATCATTGCCTATTGCGATGAGCCGATCATTGTCGAAAACAAATCATTGGGTTATCGTATCAAATATCAACTCGAGAGTTTCGAGGTCCGGTTCAGGGAAGGATCATCCGCCTATACCGGATTTGCCCTGTTTGAAGATATGGATGAAAAGAAGAAAGAGGTAAGACGCCGCTGGCGGCAATCGCGCGACAAGGCATTTTATGGAAGTATGATGCACTTTATGCGCGCGACCTACGAAAATACGCTCGTGGCAGAAGGCTTTGAAGTGCGTCGCATGGTACGCACTTATAACCTCGAAAAACAGCGTGTAAGAGAATTGTATCGCCAGCAGGCACGGGTCAGCAGCGGCAATGTGCTATCGGTACGAGTGGGAGGCAATAATAATGCTCCTGTCATTCAAAGTAAAGACAGCGTGGGTACAGATTCTTCGGCTTATTATAACCGTATTTTAAACCAGGATGACTATACAGATGTGTATGCACGGGAAACGCTTACGGCAGACAGCCTGCTGTATGCCGTACATCCCGGATTCAAAGAGATCTATTTCCCCAATTACCTGCTGATCACCTATAAAAAAGAAACGGAAGACCCCGCTTACCTGGCCTATCACCGGGAGAAACGAAGCGTTACCTTTCAACGGTCACTCGTGTGGCTGATCAACCCGGTCACGATTGCCATATATCCTGATGGCAGTTATTATCCGCCAGACCAGATATTTTCCAGTGCTTACTGGGGATGGAGTGAAAAGATGGCCGAAATGCTGCCACTCGATTTCAGACCCTACGATAAAAAATAATACACAGGCCTGTCTCAGAATGACCGGTCTTTGAATGGCGGGTCTCAGACCCGCCAGCTGATTATACAATAAAACGACGAAAGGTAAGATTGATACGCGGACTATGCACACGGGCGCTTTTCGGTAAACAATGCAGCCAGTTGGTTTGTGTATTTTCTTTCATAATAAGCAGGCTGCCCGGTTCCAGTAAAATGTCTGCTTTCTCACCTGTCCGTTTATGTTTAAAAGAAAAACGGCGCGCAGCACCCAGGCTAAGTGAGGCAATAAACGGTGTTGGCCCCATGCAATTCTCATCATCGCTATGCCAGGCCATCCCCTCCGTGCCATTGTGATAGAGGTTGAGGAGACAGGAATTGAAATGCACGCCACAGGCATCTTCCACCCGTTTGCGAATGGATTGAAGTTCGGCTGTCCAGGGCAGGGCTGTCCTGGTTATTTTAGAATAGGCATAATCAAAATTGCCATCCCCATACCAGGCTACTTTTCTGCTGGTAATGATATGGCGGCCAAAGATGACCGCTTCATCGTGTTTCCATTCAGTAGAATGCAGCAATGCCTGGTAAGCCGAAGCCGCCTCAGCGGCTGACAGAAAATCAGGCTGATAAGAGCTATGCCCGTCAAAGGGTAAAATATTTTCAATGGGAGTGCTGGTGAAGAGTTGCATGTTTCCATTTTAAATAAGCCGTCCGGCAGCAGTGAGCGCAAGGTCTGAAACCAGACCCGAGTGCGGCTTTTTCATCAGTAAAAAATACACGATTTTCCCGTTTCATTCGTTTGCCTGACCGGCAATGGAGTGTACCATAGATCTTCAGGCGTTTGTGGCCGGCCCATTTTATTTTACCGGCATATATGAGACGCCATATGGCCTGGTCACTCGTATGCTGATGTTCCTGCATCGGTACTGAATTGATCGGCACGAACAGATTCCCAACCCAGTAACGCCATTTTGCGATCACTGCCCCAGTGATAATCACCAACGATACCGCTTGACCGTATCACACGGTGGCAGGGAATGAGGAAAGCCACGGGGTTGTCGCCAACGGCCGTACCTACAGCACGGGCGGCACCGGGTTGTCCAATAGCCCTGGCCAGCTGGCCATAACTGCAGGCCTGCCCCTGTGGAATACGAAGCAGCAACTCCCAAACTCTCAATTGAAAAGGAGTGGCTTTGAGGTGCAGTTTTATCTCCCCGATATCTTTTCCTGTACCGCTGATCACTTCCAGTGCCTGAGACTGGTATTCATCCGGCTCATGCTGGTAGGTCGCATTGGGAAAAAGCCGGTTCAGTTCTTTCATCGCAACTGTTTCATCGTCTGCAAAAGCCATGTAACAAATGCCTTTTGAGGTGGAAGCAATAAGCAGTCTTCCAAAAAGGGAGTCAGCATATTGATACCGGATCGCGATACCTTCTCCGCCTTTTTTATATTCTCCGGGTGTCATGCCTTCGAGCTTGATAAACAGGTCGTGCAGGCGGCTGATGCCCGAAAGCCCGTTGGAATAGGCCGTATCGCTTAAGGAGCGGTGCCCGGTATGCAGCATTTGTTTGGCATGCTGCAGCGTGATATACTGCAGAAATTTTTTCGGACTCACACCCGCCCATTCGGTAAAGAGCCGCTGAAAATGATACGGGCTCAGGTGTATACGGGCAGCGACTTCCTCCAGAGAAGGCTGATGTGTAAAATGCTCACTGATATAGGCGATCGCCTCTTTTATCTGGCTGAAGTGCGCATGAGGTGTATTGGCTGTTGATTGCATACGGCAAAAATAGAGCACCCGGAAGCCTCTGCCTATCCGTTTCTTGCGGTTTTGTGAAGGAGATGTAACAAGCGGGAAGAAATGTTACAGAAATTCCCTGATGACGGGATATAATTGCAGGAAAACGTTTTTGGTGGCTTTCCATTTTTCCAGCTGTGCAGTACGGCTTCTGTAACGAATCAGCCCGCGCTGATCCAACAGGATACTACTTCCCTGCGTATCCTGATTATTGATGCGCATGCTTTCTTCGGGCGACAGGGAAATAAGTTTGAAGCCAATATCATACCGTTTGCAAAATGCGCTGACCGAGTCGGCATATCCCTGCACAAAAGCAATGCACTCAAAGTTTGAATGACCACGCAACGAATTGTAGAGTTCATTCAATACCTGTAGCTCTGCAACAGATGATTTTTCAAGATCAGGACAAAACTGCAGGAGGACTGTTTTGCCCAGGAGTGATTCTTTTGTAAAAGTGCGGCCGTTCCAGGTAAAAGAGAAATCAGAGAGATCATTATTTACCGCTTCCTGTTTTACTACAGTTGTTTTTCGTTGAAACAGGGCTGTAACCAGGCTGTCCTTTTCCATTTCGGTAAAGGCCTGTGCCTGTACAAAGACACCTGCCAGTAAGCCGATAAAAAGTAACCGATAACGCATGCATATCCTGATTTGTCTAAAGATACTGGATTAACCGATCCATTGCTCGCCTGCCAGTCTTTTCGTGTATGGAGTGTTGATATTTTCAGGATAAAAGAAAAGGCCGCCCATGAGCAGCCTTTTCCGGGTGATGATATGATCGGTTAAAATGCTTTGGGCTCAGAAGCAGCTCCTGTAGTTTTGGGTGCCTGTTTCACATATTTCTCCAGCCAGCTAAACTGCTCGGCCAGTACATGCAGTATGTTTTCACGACCGGCATAACCGTGGCTTTCATATGGCAGACTGATATACTTGGCGGTGCCGCCATGACCTTTGATCGCATTAAACATCCGCTCGCTCTGAATAGGATAGGTGCCGGTATTGTTGTCTGCATCACCATGGATCAGCAGCAGCGGTGTTTTGATCTTATCGGCATAGCTGAATGGGCTCATGGTATTGTACAGGTCAGGTGCCTGCCAGTAGGTGCGGTCTTCATTCTGGAAACCAAATGGCGTCAGTGTGCGGTTATAGGCACCGCTCCGTGCGATACCTGCCTTGAAAAGGTTGGTATGCGCCAGCAGGTTGGCTGTCATGAAGGCACCATAGCTATGACCACCTACAGCTATCCGGTTGCGATCGCCCACGCCCATATCGGCCAGTGTGTTGATAGCGGCTTCGGCATTCATCTTCAGCTGATCCACAAAATTGTCGTTGGGCTTTTTATCCTTATCAGTAGCTACGATCGGCATTTCGGCGTTGTTGAGTACAGCATATCCCTGTGTTACATAAAATACAGGAGAGCCCCAGTTGAGCAATGTAAAGCGGTGCTCACTGCCACGTATCTGTGCCGCATCAGCAGCCGAGTTGTATTCTGCGGGATAAGCCCAGATAAATACCGGCAGGGGGCCGTCTCTTTTAGCATCATACCCTTTGGGCAGATACAGATCGCCGGTGAGATCGATGCCATCGGCACGTTTGTATTTTATTTTTTGTTTGCTTACTCCTTCCAGTTGCGGATAAGGATTGGTAAACTGTGTCAGCGGCCGGTCGGCAATGCGCGCCTTCAGATCTTTGAGCCAGTAGTTGGGCATATCTTTTTCTGATTCGCGGCGGGTCACCAGGGTCAGGCGATTGGCATCCAGCACACGTACTACCGTTTCAAAAGTGCCTTCGGGGCAACGCCAGAGTGTATCGGCCTTTTTGGTATGGATATCGTACGACAACAGGAAGGGAAGATCGCCTTTGGGCGAACTGCCTGTAGGGTTATTAAGCAGGATCTTGTTGCCGTTATCGATCGTCAGCAAAACATTGCGATCATACTTATTGGGAGCCGTTACCGGAAACCCGGGATTGGAATAAGCATCCGTTGTGTTGCGCGTGATCAGTTTTTCCAGGTCGCCGGTAATGCTGCTGTAGCGATCCAATTGAGTGGTTTGTTTGCCGGTAAGACCTTCGGTTACCAGGGCTACTGATTGGTCGCCCCAGGTAGTGCCACGATAACGCATTTTTGTTTTAAACAGTTCGCGTGGCTTTTCGCTGAAAGGCGCAGACTGGGCAAATACGGCATCGCGGTATTCCACCTGTTTTTTGATGAGGCCGCTGTCGAGTGGTTCGCACCAAACCAGTGTGGCTGGTTCATCATCGCGCCATTCAAAACCGCGGGGCACAGGTTGTACATTATCATTGCCCGAAGGAGCTGTTTCGGAAGAAGGCAGGTCTGCTACCTGTTTGACCAGTTTGCCGTTTACATCGGTGATCACCAGTGTGCTGGGGAAACCGCCGGCGGGAACCAGGTAAGAGAACGGTTTTTTAAGTGTACGGATCAGCAGGTATTTCTTGTCGGGCGAAACATCAAGGCTGCTGTAAATGGCCGGTTGCCCGATCCGTGTTTCCACTCCGTTTACATTTTTGACGAGTTGAGTCGTGGTATAGAATTCAAACAACTGCTCATCGTACGGACTCTTTATCATGTCCTGGTACGTAGGGCGGGGCGAGGCCTTGCCATAGTTTTCCTGCGTGGCCGGTCCTTTGGGGAGGAGCGGTTTGGGTGGTGCTGCCGAAACGGGTTTGATGATCGTGCGATACAGGAGGGTGTTGCGGTCAAACCACTGGTAACCACCATAAGCAGTATTCAGAGCGGTCTTGTTCACTTTCGTGGCTTTTTGTGTGGCCAGGTCAACCACGTAGAGATCAACACGGCTGGCCGTCGTATGCGTGAAGGCGATCTTGCGGTCGTCGGGACTCCAGCTTACCGCACCAGCATACAGGGGAGAAGGCAGACCGGTTATTTTACTTTCCTTACCAGTCTTAAGATTACGTAAAGAAATGTTGTTGATAAAATTCTGGCGACTGGGTGCGAAGTTGGCCGGATTGAGGCGCAGCCCTGCAATTTTCAACTCAGGCCGGGCCAGCTCTTCTACAGAAGGATAACTGCTGCTTTCTGTCAGGATCATCCATTCCCCTTTATCGTCAATGTTGACATTGGGGGTTGGCTTGGCCAACAACATATCCATAATGTCTTTGGGAGGTGTTTTGTAACTGCCATCGTCCTGGGCAGTTGCTAAAAAAGGTAAACACAAAGCGATGAGAGCAATACGAAACAGTTTCATATATGCATTGTTTTGGATGTGAACGGTCAATAAAATACCGGCCCGAAGGCAGGTTGCCGAAGATACTGATTAGAGGGTAAAAGCGTATGGGCTTATGATAAACGGCAGACACAGCCATTTTGCCATTAACTGGTTCAATTTATCCATTTGCTCACTTGCCTGTAAGCCTGCTCCGTACTGCTCCTAGCTTTGCGCCATCCATTTAATCATTAAACCTGTTTGTATGAAAAAAATCTCCATTATTGTGACCGCTATGGCCTTATTGATGGCCTCCTTATTTACCATGAATGCCAGCGCACAGATCAGCGTGGGTGTGAAAGCGGGAGTCGGTCTGACCAATTTTTCTGAAAAGGAAGACAATGGTCTGACCACCAAAACGGGCCTGGTAATCGGTGCACTGGGTACCTACCAGATCCAGCCCAAACTTTCTGTACAGGCCGAACTGCTGTATTCTATGCAGGGTGCCAAGGAAGGAAAAGGATCGTATGATTTCAATTACATTAACCTGCCTCTTACTGTCCGCTACAATGTGTGGAACAACCTGCACCTGCATACAGGACCACAGTTGGGTTTCCTGGCCTCTGCCAAAACCAATTACATGGGCGACAAGGAAGATGTAAAAGACAATGTAAAAGGTGGTGACTTTGCCTGGCTGCTCGGTGCTACCTATGAGCTGAAAAATGGTTTCCTGGCCGACCTGCGTTTTGTAAAAGGTCTTACTGATATTTCAGACAACGATTCTGATATCAAAAACACCGGTATTCAACTGACCATAGGTTATCGGTTTGGTGCTAAAAAATAAGTAGAGTGTGTGGTTTAACAAAACAGCCCCGGCCTGGCCGGGGCTTGTGGTATTATAGCCAAAGAGATTAATAGAGCTGTTTCAATAATTGCAAGCCTTCGGGCCAGTTGCCCAGGCCAGATGCAGAGTTGATATGTCCTTTGTCTCCCACATTGATCAGCCGGCTTCCCCAGGCCCGGGCAAAGCTGGCGGCCCGCTCCATTGTTACATATTCATCATCGCTGCTGGCAACTACAATAGTCGGGAAATGGATTTGATGCAAAGGCATGGGAGTAAAACCTGTGGTGCCCGAAGGGTAGGATGGGGCTTCCACATCGCTGGGTGCTACCAATAATGCTCCTTTGATAAGCTGCCCGCGCTCATGAGCCCAGTGCGCAATGGTGCAACAGGCCAGGCTGTGTCCTGCCAGTATTACCTGCGACAGATCACGCCCGGCGAGGGCTGCGTCGATACCCTGCAGCCAATGCTGCATAACAGGTGTTTCCCAGTCATTTTGCAGAATGCGTGTAAAACCCAATTCCCGTTCCCAGTGTGTTTGCCAGTGTTCCGGTCCCGAGTTGTATAAGCCGGGATGAAGGAGTATATCCGGTTGGTTCATTTATTTTTTAAAGGTAAAACCTTTGGGTGCCCGAAGTATGCCTTTGTCGTACAAATTTACGTAGAGCACAACGGGTTTGCTTTGCCCGCCTATAGTCACTTCATACATATCCAGCAGGCCGCCGCCCATAAAGCCATTGGGTGAATTGAACGGGCAGCAACTGCCCCTTCGTGTATATGTTACGGCCTCACCACCCGGACCCAGCAGGGCATTGAGAAAACGTCGCTGATTGTAGGCGCCGCTTTCCGTAGCACCGCTTACCATAATGGGATTGGCCTGGGTATAGCCATAGGAATCATCGGCCGACACGCTGTCGAGTCTGAAGGTGATCTCATCGAGCAATGGATGATATCCATTGTAAAACAAGTGTCCATAAGTGGCTTTTTCTGAACTTCTTTGTGCATTCAATGAGCGCATGGCTTTTTTGGAAGGGCCGCCGCAGGCGGTCAGAATAAGCAAAAAGATAAAAGGGAAGAGTAATTTTTTCATAACAGATGGTTTAACTAATGGATGTTCATATTAGCTGAATTTCATAAAAAAATTTGATGATTTCCTTTTTTGCATTCATATTTGCAAACAATGAAACATCAGTTCAATACTATTCAGTGGTGGTGGCATACACAATCCCCGGGGTTGCTGTAATGTCATTGCTTTGTCTATAAAGTAATTCAGGCCCCGGAATAATCCGGGGCTTTTTGTTTATATCCGCCATAGCGGATGCATTAAAAAGGAAGTGATCTGTATGAAGAAAATCGAGTTATTTACCTCCTGTAGCCGTATGCTGGCAGATGTGTATACGCCCGTGGGCATCTATCTGCGCCTGCGTGACCGGTTCCGGGATACCATCTTGCTGGAAAGCACCGATCATCACCTGGCAGAAAACAGTTACTCATTTATCTGTATCAATGCCATTGGCGGAATGGAAATACGCAATGCCGAAGAAGTAGAGTATAAAATTCCCGGTCAGCCTCCCCGCCGGCAGACAATCCAGGCAGATACGGATGTGCCCGGGCTGCTGTGGGAGTATATGCAGCGTTTCGATGCCAAAACAGATGGCAGCCGTGAAGCGCGCTTTGGCCAGGGCTTGTATGGTTATACGACTTATGACGCTGTGCGTTTTTTTGAAACCATTCACCTGAGCAATAAGAAAAAAGATACGATAACACCCATACCGCTTATGCGTTACCGGTTGTACCAGTACGTAATAGCTTTTAATCATTTCAAGGACGAATTGTTTATCTGCGAAAACAGGGTGGGTGATATGGAGAGTGAGCGCTCGCTGGTAGAATCGCTCATCAGAAGCAAGGATGTACCGGTTTATCCATTCCAGGTGAAAGGCACAGAATCGTCCAATATGACCGATGAAGAATACCGCCAGATGGTAAAAAGCGGTATCAGCAGTTGTATGCGGGGCGATGTATTTCAGATCGTGCTCAGCCGCCGTTTTCAGCAGGGATTTGCCGGTGATGAGTTTAATGTATACCGTGCCTTAAGAAGCGTCAATCCTTCTCCTTATCTTTTCTTTTTTGATTACGGCGATTATAAACTCATGGGGTCTTCGCCCGAAGCACAGATACTCATTCACGATGGCAAGGCTGTAGTGCATCCCATAGCGGGTACATTTCGCCGCAGTGGCGACGATGCGGTCGATCGCCTCGAAACAGAACGCCTGCTGCAGGATGCCAAAGAAAATGCAGAGCACGTAATGCTGGTAGACCTGGCGCGCAATGATCTCAGCCGTCTGTGCGATGAGGTAGAAGTAGCGCGTTACAAACAGATACAATATTACTCTCACGTGATCCATATGGTGAGTGAAGTGGTGGGTCGTGTGCGCCCCGACAGCAATCCCTTTTCCCTACTGGCCAAAACATTTCCCGCGGGCACATTGAGCGGAGCGCCAAAATTCAAGGCGATGGAGCGTATCGATGAACTGGAGCCTACCGCACGCAGTTTTTATGGCGGGGCCCTTGGCTTCATTGGCTTTGATGGCAGCTGTGTACATGCCATTATGATCCGTACCATCCTGAGCCGGCTCAATACACTCACTTACCAGGCAGGTGCCGGAGTGGTGGCTGCCAGCCAGCCTGAAAATGAATTGCAGGAAGTAAACAATAAACTCGGCGCACTTAAGAAAGCCATTCAGTTGGGCGAAGAAGTGCGTTAAATCATTTTACCGGAAATAATAGTTGCTGTGAAAATATTAGTATTCGATAATTACGACTCTTTTACCTACAACCTGGTACACCTGGTAGAAAAGATCCTGCATCAGCGGGTAGATGTGTACCGCAACGATCAGATACCACTTGAAGAGGTTGCTGCATACGACAAGATTATCCTGTCGCCCGGACCGGGCATTCCCGAAGAAGCCGGTCTGCTGCTGCCCCTGATCAAAGAGTATGCATCTGCCAAATCCATCCTGGGCGTATGCCTGGGGCATCAGGCTATCGGGCAGGCTTTTGGGGGCAAACTCATCAACCTGTCTACGGTCTATCACGGCGTGGCTACGCCTGTTGAGCAGGTAAGTGGCCTGGCAGCGGGTGCTTTCCCGTATTTGCTGGATGGCCTCCCGCACCAGCTGGAAGTAGGGCGCTATCACAGCTGGGTAGTGGCCGAAGAAGATTTTCCCGGAGAGCTGGAGATCACCGCCCGCGATGCCAATGGTTATATCATGGCTTTGCGGCATCGGCAATACGATGTGCAGGGCGTACAGTTTCACCCCGAAAGTGTGCTTACTCCGCAAGGAGAGAAAATGCTCCGCAACTGGCTGCAGCAGTAAAAGAAGAGGAAATTATAAATGATCATTCATTAAGAAAAGAGAATTCGGGATATGAAAAAAATATTGACCCTTTTGTTTGAGCATAAAACACTCGGCAGGGCAGCAGCAAAGGATGTGTTGGTAAATATCGGGAAGGGTGTTTACAATGAACATGAGGTCACGGCATTTATGACAGCCTTCCTGATGCGCAGCATTACCATAGAGGAACTGCAGGGATTTCGCGATGCACTGCTGGAGCTCTGTGTGCCGCTTCCCGTTGCAGGATACGACACGCTGGATATTGTAGGCACCGGCGGAGATGGAAAAGATACATTCAATATCTCCACACTTGCCTGCTTTATCGTAGCCGGTGCAGAACAAAAAGTGACCAAACATGGCAATTATGGCGCTTCTTCTGTAAGCGGCGCTTCCAATGTAATGGAACAGTTGGGCTATCAGTTCAAAAATGATACTGCTGCATTGGAGCGCGAGGTAGAAGAAGCCGGCATATGTTTCCTGCATGCACCCTTGTTTCATCCGGCACTTAAGACAGTGGGGCCTATCCGTCGCAACCTGGGCATGCGAACCTTCTTCAATATGCTGGGACCAATGGTCAATCCCAGTCATCCCAAATATCAGCTGGTGGGCGTATACAGCCTGGAAATGGCGCGTGTATATAATTACCTGCTACAGGAGACCGATACGGAATTTACCATTATCCACAGCCTCGACGGATACGATGAGATATCGCTTACCAATGATACCAAGGTGATCACCCGCGATGGAGAAAAGATCATGACGCCTGAGCAGCTGGGCAAACGAATGGTATACCCTGCCGATATACACGGCGGCGCTACTGTAGAGCAGGCGGCCGCTATTTTTCTGCAGGTGATCAAAGGAGAAGGCACCTGGGCGCAGCATGCGGTAGTGCTGGCCAATGCAGCCATGGCCTTATTCAGTACCGGCCGGTATTCCAGCTATGAAGATGCTTATCTTGCGGCAGTAGAAAGTCATGAGAGTGGCCGTGCCTATGCTTCACTTAAAAAACTGTTGAGTCTGCAATGAGTAATATCCTCGATACGATAGTAGCACAAAAGAGAAAAGAAATAGAAACGCTGAAACCGATGAGCAGCATCGAACGTTTCAGACGCGAAGGCTTCTTCTGGGAAATACGCACCCGCTCGCTGCGGGATCATTTACTGGTGCCCGGCAGCAGTGGTATCATTGCTGAGTTCAAACGAAAGAGCCCCAGCAAAGGCTGGTTCAAACCGAAGGAGCTGGAAGTGGAACCAGTCGTGCGGGCCTATAATGATAAAGGGGCAGCCGGTATGTCGATCCTGACCGATCAAACCTTTTTTGGCGGAGACCTCGATGACCTGATACAGGCAAAAGTGATCTCAGATATACCGGTGCTGCGCAAGGATTTTATGATCGATCCCTGGCAGATAGCCGAGGCACGCGCTTTTGGTGCAGATGTGATCCTGCTCATAGCAGCCTGCCTTACTCCCCAAGAGGTAAAGGAGATGGCCATTTTTGCGCGTACGATCGGACTGGAAGTATTGCTGGAAATACACAATGAAGAAGAACTGGGTCATATCTGCGATGAAGTAGATATGGTGGGCGTGAATAACCGCAACCTGAAAACATTTGAAGTAGACATTAATACTTCTTTGCAGCTTATCAACAAGATTCCAACAGATAAGGTAGCAGTGGCAGAGAGTGGTATCAGTAATGTGGAAACGATTGTAACTTTAAGAGAGGCCGGTTTCAGGGGATTTCTGATAGGCGAAAATTTTATGAAAGAACCCGATCCCGGTACCGCTTTTGAAGCATTTGTAGAAAAACTGCGTATTGCGCAACACTAATCAACGATTGCAGGCCAGTTCATCATAAAACTGGTATAACTATGCAGGAAAGTACAAACACTCCGGCCGCACGTCCCCGTTCCGGCATGCGCATCAAGGTATGCGGTATGACATTGCCTGAGCAGGTGAATGCACTGGATGAAATGGGAGTTGACTTTGCCGGCTTTATCTTTTATTCAAAGTCGCCGCGTTACATGGCGCAAAAGATAACGCCGCAAAAAATGCGACAGATCAAAGGGCGCATCGCCAAAGTAGGTGTGTTTGTAAATACCCCTTACGAAGAGCTGATGCGTACCGTAGAAGATTACCGGCTGGATATGGTACAGCTGCATGGAGATGAAACGCCATTCTTCTGCGAGAAGGTGGCCAACTATGTGACGGTAATCAAGGCCTTCCGGCTGTCTGACAACGATCCTATTGAATGGATCACCCGCCCGTTTCACGACAGCACAGACATGTTTATGTTTGACACAATGGGTGCGGGATACGGCGGTACGGGAAAGAAATTTGACTGGACCGTGCTGCGGGAAGCGCAGCTCGATAAATTGTTTTTCCTGAGCGGAGGTATAGAGCCCGGTGATGAAGAGATGCTGCGCGATTTTGCAGCAGAAGAAGCAGGAAAGCGATTATTCTCTATTGATATCAACAGCCGCTTTGAAGTAAGTGCAGGAGTAAAAGATATGGGCAAAGTGGCTGCATTTGTACAAAAACTAAAAGAAAAGTAAACAGGTAGTCTGCAAACGGATCGCCTGGCAGCAGATAAGCACATGGAAACAAAACAATCAACAACCGGTTATACATCGCCCAGTGAGCGGGGGTATTACGGAGAATTTGGTGGCGCATTCATTCCGGAGATGCTTTACAGCAATGTAGAAGACCTGCGGTCGCGTTACCTCGGGATTATTAACGACCCCGGTTTTGTAGCAGAGTTCAGACAATTGCTGAAAGATTATGCCGGCCGGCCTACTCCGCTTTACCTGGCTCAGCGGTTGAGCGAACTGCATGGTACGACCATTTACCTGAAGCGCGAAGACCTCTGCCATACCGGTGCACATAAGATCAATAATACCATCGGTCAGATATTGCTGGCACAACGCCTGGGCAAAAAAAGGATCATTGCAGAAACAGGGGCCGGGCAGCATGGTGTGGCCACCGCTACGGTATGCGCGCTCAAAGGGCTGAACTGTATCGTGTATATGGGAGAAAAAGATATCGAACGACAGGCTCCCAATGTAGCGCGTATGAAAATGCTGGGCGCTACTGTGATCGCCGCCACATCGGGCAGTAAGACACTCAAAGACGCCACCAACGAAGCTATTCGCGACTGGATCAATCATCCGGCCGATACACATTATATCATCGGGAGTGTCGTAGGGCCGCATCCTTATCCGGATATGGTAGCGCGTTTTCAATCGGTGATCAGCGAAGAGATCCGCTGGCAGCTTGAGGAAAAAACCGGCAATGAATTGCCTACCCATGTGCTGGCCTGCGTAGGCGGAGGCAGCAATGCAGCCGGCGCATTTTATCATTTCCTGGACGAGCCCGCTGTACAGTTGATTGCGGTAGAAGCGGCAGGGCTGGGCATCGACAGCGGACATACGGCCGCTACTTCGCAACTCGGTCGCCCGGGTATTTTACATGGCAGCAAAAGCCTGGTGATGCAAACACCCGATGGACAGGTAGTGGAACCGCATAGTATTTCGGCAGGATTGGATTATCCAGGTATTGGTCCCCTGCATGCATATTTGTTTGTATCAGGCCGCGCCCGTTTTCTGAGCGCCACAGACCAGGAAGCTGTAAATGCTGCATTTGAACTGGCACGGCTCGAAGGTATTATTCCTGCACTGGAGAGTTCGCATGCGTTAGCCGCTTTGCATCAGTTGAAATTTGCTGCCAGCGATAAAGTAGTGGTATGCCTGAGCGGACGTGGTGATAAAGACCTGGCCACATACATGCAATTCATCAAATAATTGTTGCCATGAAACATATTTTCCCGTTTGCTTTTATCCTGCTGCTCGGAGCATGCAACCGCGACACATATGTGACCAGCAAGGCCCAACTCTCCAAAGTGGCAGAGGGGTGCACAGCGGTAAGTGCGGCTGTGCGTAGCGTATCCAATATAGGTGGAGAGCGGTTTGAGTTTCAGAAATGCCTGCCCGATGATGAAACACAGCGCCGGGTGATCGCAGAAAGAAAAGGGGATACCGTAGTAGTGCGGTTTGACACCAAAGGGGCGACTGCAGCACCGGCCACATTTGACGTCATACTCGACATAGACAGTTACCCGGCATATCGCTTTATCACTATCGACGACAACACATTTCCCATGACACGGGAAGACTATTAATCTTTACAACTATCATGAGCCGTTTACAACAACTATTTGCGCAAAAGAAAGAACGCGTATTGAATATTTACTGTACTGCAGGTTATCCGCATGCAGGCAGTACCGTCAAAGTGCTGGAAGCGGTGCAGGAAGCCGGAGCAGATATGGCAGAACTGGGTATGCCTTATAGCGATCCGCTGGCCGATGGCCCGGTGATCCAGCATAGCAGTACCATTGCTTTGCAAAATGGAATGACCATGGAGCGGCTGTTTCAACAGCTTCGTGAACTGCGTAATACCGTTCATATACCCATTGTACTGATGGGATACATGAATCCCGTATTGCAATATGGATTTGAACGTTTCTGTGCCGATGCTGCTGCAGTGGGTGTGGATGGACTTATCCTTCCGGATCTGCCGGAGTATGAATTTGAAACTGTCTATGGAGCCATAATAAAAAAGCATGGGCTTGATTTTATTTTCCTGGTAACGCCCGAGACCGATCCTGTAAGGCTGCGCCGGCTGGATAACCTGAGCACTGGCTTCCTCTATGCCGTTTCCTCATCTTCCACAACGGGAACAGACAAGGACATGGATGCAGTAGCAACTTACCTGGCACGGTTGCAGCAGATGCAGCTGAAAAATCCTGTTCTCGTGGGATTTGGCATTCGCGACAAGGCCACCTTCGATGCAGCCTGTCTTCATGCCAATGGAGCTATAATAGGCAGCGCTTTTGTACGGGCACTGGAAAACAGTGATAATGAGGTAGAAGACGCTCACCGTTTTGTACGTACGGTGCTGGACTGACGTTGTAGAAATGTTAAGAGATCGGGCTTCCGGCAATTGGATTACCCCTGTATTTTACAGTCAGCAAAACCTGAGTATCTTTACGGGCTAAAGAAGCTGATAAACTATGAAGGCACGAATATTGTTTTTACTGTTGTGGCCACTGTGCAGTATTGGCCAGGAGAAACTGACCATCAATGGTAAGATAAATGGATTGAAAGAAGGTGGATTGGTTTCAGTCACCGATGCCAACCGTCCGGATGATACGCTGGCCAGCGGAAGAGTAAAAAAGGGTGTTTTTGTACTGAATGCAGAGTTGAAAGAACCCATGCTGGTAAATTTTAACCTGGCCACAGGCAAAACTATCATGTCGTTTCTGTCGCCCGGCACACTCCGCATCAATGGTGATGTAAATAAACTGAAGCAAATAAAGTTTGCAGGTTCTCCTACTCCCAATGAGTTCAAACAATTTCAGCAAACCTTTGACCCCCTGTTTGAATCGCTTGTAAAGATCAACCAGGAGGTACAGATAGGTAACCGGTCAGACAGCATACGTACCCGTATGGATGATACCCGTCAGAAAATACAGGATGGCGTGGACCGATATATCTCAGCCAATAAACAATCGCCGGTGAGTGCTTTTGTGCTGGCTGCTACTTATCAGCTTACCGAAGATGTATTGCTGACCGAAAAAAGACTGAATCAGCTGACGCCCGATGCACTGGGCAATATGTACGGTATTTATGTGAAGGAAGCAGTGGCAGAAGCCAAGATCACGGCTATTGGCAGCCAGGCCATGGATTTCACGCAAGCCGATACAGCAGGACTACCTGTTTCCCTTTCTTCTTTCCGGGGAAAATATGTCTTGCTAGATTTCTGGGCAAGCTGGTGTGGTCCCTGCCGGGCAGAGAACCCCAATGTGGTGGCTACTTTTCAGAAATTCCGGGATAAGAATTTTACCGTGTTAGGTATCTCACTGGATCGCCCGGGACAAAAGGACCGCTGGGTACAGGCTATTCATGCCGATAATCTTACCTGGACGCATGTCAGTGATCTGCAATTCTGGAGCAATGCAGTAGCGCAGCAATATCGCGTGCAAAGCATACCCCAAAACTTCCTGGTCGGTCCCGATGGCCGTATTCTTGCCAAAAATCTCCGGGGTCCCGACCTGGAAGAAAAACTTTGTGAAGTATTGGGATGTAATTAAAAAATATTCGTGTTACTCTTCGTCATCGAGTCCGAGCAAGGCACTGATCTTAGACCAGTTGGAGAGCCGTTGTTTGTCGTATTTTGAAGTAGGATCGCCGGCTTTCTTTTCTGCAACATCGATTACATACTGCGCCTGCAGTGATAATCCTTTCAGTACAACAATTACTTCTTTGGTATAATCGATATCTGACTGCGATTTGAGTGCCTTGATGTCCAGCATCTCCTGCATCATTTTGGCAACACTGCCGATCATGCCTACCTGCTCCTGCATGAGGGCAACTGTGCGCTCTTTGTCGTAGTGTTCAGAAACGAATGCATCGGCTACAGCGCCCACAGTAATGTAAGTGTTGTACATGTAACCGGCGGACAGTCCGCCCATTACTTCCAGTTTTTTGGTTTCTTTCTGCTCATCTGTTGCCTGGGCAAAAGCAGAAGTGGAGAGTACGAAGATGGTGGCGAGGAGAATGGTGATTTTTTTCATTTGTACAGTTTTGTGGTAAAATACGGTTATATAAACGATTTACATAATCCCCCTTTGTAGTGAACCGGCCTGTAAAAAGCTTCCTTTTGTATGGACCTGCCCGGTGTTTGAGACCCCGGAAATCCGTATTTTTGCACCGGTCTGCTGGCCCGTACTCTCCCTGGGCTGATAGCGGCAGAATTTTCATAAGTGTTTAAAAATCAATTTTTCACGTGGCATTGATTAAAAGTATATCCGGGATCAGAGGAACGATTGGTGGCGTACCCGGAGAAAACCTGAGTCCGATTGATATTGTAAAGTTTGCAGCGGCCTATGGCACTATTCTCCTCGAAGAAAAAAAGGCTGCCACTGTAGTATTGGGCCGCGACGGGCGCATCAGTGGCCCCATGGTGCGCGACCTGGTAGCCAGTACCCTGACCGGCCTGGGTATCGAAGTGGTCGATCTGGGACTTTCTACCACACCTACTGTAGAGATGGCTGTAGTAATGGAAAAAGCAGATGGAGGCATTATCCTGACTGCCAGCCACAACCCCAAAGAATGGAATGCCCTGAAGCTGCTGAACAGTGAAGGTGAATTTATTTCTGCCGCCACCGGTGCCCGTGTACTGGAAATTGCCGCAGCTGAATCATTCAATTTTGTGCCGGTAGACAAACTGGGAAAAATCCGTCCGGATGATTCTTACCTGCAAAAACATATTGACGCCATACTGGGCTATCCGTTGGTAGATAAGGACGCTATCGCTCGTCGCAATTTTAAAGTAGTGGTCGATGCGGTCAATTCTACCGGTGCCACATTTGTACCAGCCCTGCTCAATGCACTGGGCGTGGAGCAGGTGATAGTGCTGAACGGAGAAGTGAATGGCCGTTTTGCCCATAACCCCGAGCCGTTGCCGGAGCACCTGACCCAACTCAGTGCAGAGGTAGTAAAACAAAAAGCGGATATGGGTATCGCCATCGACCCCGATGTGGATCGTCTCGCTTTTGTATGTGAAGACGGCAGCATGTTTGGCGAAGAGTATACCCTGGTAGCTGTGGCTGATTATATACTCAGACACCGCAAGGGCAATACCGTGAGTAATATGAGCAGCACCAAGGCGCTGAAGGAAATTACTCTCAAACATGGTGGTGAATATTTTCCCTCTGCAGTAGGAGAGGTGAATGTGGTGCAGAAAATGAAAGAAAAATCAGCCGTGATCGGCGGAGAAGGTAATGGAGGCATTATCGTCCCCGATTTTCATTATGGCCGCGATGCACTGATCGGTATCGGTTTGTTCCTTACCCACCTTGCCAACCAGAAAGGTGGCATGAAATCATTGCGCAGCAATTATCCGGATTATTTTATTTCAAAAAATAAAATAGAGCTGGAAAAAGGCGTGGATGTAAAAGGCATTTTTGAGAAGATCAGGAACAAATACCCCAAAAACCCCGTCAATACGGAAGACGGGTTGAAAATAGAATTTGACAACGACTGGGTGCATCTCCGCACCTCCAATACAGAACCTATCATCCGCATCTATGCCGAAAGCGATTTTGAATCAAAGGCGAATAATATAGCCAGCAGGCTGATGCAGGATATAAGAGAGTTTGTATAAAGAGTATAAAGGGTTTAATAAGTTTTGAAAAATCTTCATCACTTTAAACCCTTTATACTTTATTACTGAAAAGCTGAGAGCATATCCGAAACAAAGTCGAGCGGAAGAATAAGGCGGGCCTGCATCACTGAATGCCGCAGGTCAGGACTGGTTTCAAGAAATTTGCTGAAGCTATGCTGGTAGCTGAACTCAATACCAAAATTGACGACTCTGTCAAAATTGAACCCAACTACGCTCACACCACTCCATACATTTTTGGTAATGGCATCCTGGTTGAGTTCAAATTTCTCTCCGCCCAACGTCTTACCATGTCCCCCTACCTGGAACCCGATCTGGGGCCCTGCTCCTACAAAGAATGACTGAAAAGATCTGATAGGCCGGTACTTTAGGATCACCGGTACATTGATATAGTTGATGTATAATTTCTTGATATCATCATCGCTGGTCGCTTCCTTGTTTCCAAATCCCTGTTGCGAAAAGTAGCCTTCAATATTGAGAATGGTCCGGGCATTTTTTCCCATCAGGGCAAAAAAACTCAACCCGGTATTGAAGCTTGCTATCCGCTGTGCGCCGGACTCGGCAGGGTTTTCCCAGCCGGCAGCACCGGCATAATTGAGCCCTGCTGTGACGTACACACCGGCTTTGACTTTCTCTGTTGTATACTGTCTCGCGTGAGTGATTGTGCTGAATGAAATAAATAAAAGCAGCAAAAGGCCAGTTCGTTTCATAAGGTGATCTCCGTTGTTTGATTAGTGAGATCCGCAAGATAGAAGCCGGTAGAAAATGCTGCAATACTCAAAAAGAGGGACAGGGCGAAGTATAAAGGGTATAAAGAGTTTAAAGGGTTTAAAGCGAAGAAGATTCCCTAACCCTTTAAACTCTTTATACCCTTTATACTCTTTAAACTAGCTTGTCCGGAGTGATCGGCAACTCTCTTATCCTTTTACCCGTAGCATTATATACTGCATTAGCTACAGCAGCCGCAAAACCGATCAGCGCTATTTCTCCCATTCCTTTTGCACCCATCGGGTTGAGAATGGGGTCTGGTTTATTGACAAAGAGTGCATCGATATGGGGTACATCGGCATGTACAGGCACATGATAGTCGCCAAAATTATTATTGATATAGCGGCCATACCGGTGATCGATCACCGCTTCTTCGGTGAGCGCCATACCAATGCCGCCAACAGCACCGCCGATCATCTGGCTGCGTGCTGTCTTTTCACTCACAATCTTTCCCGCATCACCTGTCGTTACGATCTGTCTAATCCGCACCACACCCGTATGCGGATGTACATGCACTTTCACAAAGTGAACAGAGAATGAGTAAGAGGAGTATTTGCGCAGCTCGTTACTGCCTGCAGAAGTTTTCAGTACTTCAATTTCCGGCAGGCGGTTGCGGTTCATGATATCGGAGTAATTGATCCGTTTATTTTTATCGGTATTTGTAAAAACCTGCCCGCTTTCAAATACAAGGTCCTCCGGCCTGGCATGTTCGAGGTAAGTATGCAGGTCTTTTACCGCCAGGTCTTTGAGCCTTCCTTTTATTTCGGTGCAGATCTCGAATACTGCAGCACCTAGTGTGGAGGTGGTGGCAGAGCCGCCCTGTGTGGGGCCTGGTGGCAGAGATGAGTTGCCTAACTCAAAACGGATTTTTTCTTTGGGTAGCTGCAAGGTGCTTGCTGCAATCTCTACCATAGCGGTAGCAGTACCTGGTCCCATATCGCTCACGGCACTCTGTAATACCAGTGTGCCATCGGCTTTCAGGATACCACGGGCAGCAGCCTGCCAGCGCATGGCGCTGAATACGCCGGTGCCCATACCATAACCGGTAAGCATGCCTTCTTCTGTAAGGCTGCCGGGTTTGGACGGACGCGACCCCCAGCCGATCTTTTCTGATCCCAGTTGATAACACTCCTTCAGAAATTTGCTTGACCACGGGAGGTTACGTTCCGGATCGGTATCGGCGTAATTGCGAAGGCGGAGTTCTATCGGGTCCAGGTTGAGTTTGTACGCCAGTTCATCCAATGCGGATTCAAGTGCAAAGCAGCCGGTAGCTTCGCCCGGACCGCGCATCCAGATAGGTGTACTTACATCGAGTGGCAATACTTTGTAAGAAGTATTTACATTGGGACAGCTGTATAGAAACTTGCTTGCATTGACAATACCTTCGGTAAATGTTTCGTAAGACGAAGTGAGTCCTACTGCCTCATGAGTAAGTCCTGTAAGCTGTCCGTCATTGGTAGCGCCCAGTGCTACACGTTGCCAGGCAAAAGGGCGATAGCCTACCATGGTAAACATCTGATCGCGGCTTAACATGAGTTTTACGGGGCGCATCAGTTTTTTGGCAGCAATCAAAGCAGCCATCTCATGTGGCCAGGTACGTAAGGCACTTCCAAAACCACCGCCCACATATTCTGCAATCACCTGCACCTGGTTTTCTTTTAAACCAAAAGCCTGCATCACGGCGCCCTGTGTGTCTTTGGGCCCCTGTGTTTTGGTATAGACCGTTACTTTTTCCGGCGTTTCCCAGTGGGCAATGATCGCATGCAGCTCCATGGGATTGTGCGTTTCTATCGGCACTATGTAACTGGCTTCTACCTGCACCGCTGCTTTTTTCCAGGCATCGGCTTCACCTCTCGAATAAGTTGGAGCATTCCATCCACCTTTGGGTGCGGTGGCTTTAGACAGGTTTTTGATAAAATCTGTCTCATGCGGCTGGCGGTCATATTGCACTTTTACTAAAGAAGCAGCGTATACAGCGCGTTCATATGTATTGGCTACGACCAGTGCTACAGGCTGACCGTTGGAGTAGATCTGGTTGTTGAAAAAAACTTTCAGCCCTTCCCAGTCCTGGCCCTGCGGATTTGCCTTTTTGTCAACTGGCTCAAATCCCGGAACACGAATGGTGTTGAGATGCGAGAATACGCCCACAACGCCTGGAGCACCGGCAGCAGCTTTTGTGTCGAGCTGGCGGATACTGCCTTTGGCAATCGTACTGCTTACCAGCACACCATAGGTCATATTAGGAATAATATGTTCGGCTGCATAGCGGGCTTTTCCGGTTACCTTATCGCGGCCATCTACACGATCGTCCGGCTGAGGCCATCCGGCAAAATAGTTATCGGGATAGTTCATGGCAAATGCGTTTATTGATTAGTATGATCAGAAAAAATCAGGCAACTGAAATGCCGCTGGCTTTGGTCAGTGCTTCCACAATGGCAGCGGGAGCCAGTTTGAGTTTGAAATTGTTGGAACCGTATCCTTTGGCATCTTTCATGGCCGTTTGTGCAGCCTGCTCAAATACAGGTATGGCAGGTGCTTTGCCCGTGAGCATTTTTTCCGCTTCAAACAGGCGCCAGGGTTTATGTGCCACACCACCCATTGCCAGGCGTGCAGCGGTAATTTTATTGTCGCGGATATCGAGTGCAGCAGCAACCGAAACCAGGGCAAAAGCATAGGAAGCCCGGTCTCTTACCTTGAGGTAATGCACATGATGGCCAAATTGATTGGAGGGGATATAGACGCCGGTGATGAGTTCGTTTTTATTCAGGTTATTATCTTTCTCGGGTGTTGTGCCCGGCAACCGGTGAAAATCTGCAAACGCAATCTTACGATCGCCGGCCGGTCCGCTTACCTGTACCTGTGCATCGAGCGCCGTGAGTGCTACACACATATCGCTGGGGTGTACGGCAATACAACTGGTCGAGCCACCAAAGATGGCATGCATGCGGTTGTATCCCTGCAGGGCGCCGCAGCCGCTGCCGGGCCTGCGTTTGTTGCAGGGCATGGTGGTATCATAGAAATAACCACAGCGGGTGCGTTGCAGCAGGTTGCCGCCCACGGTGGCCATATTGCGCAACTGGGCAGATGCACCGGCTTTCAGTGCCTGCGACAGCAATGGATAGGCTGCCTGTACAGATGCATCGTCGGCCAGGTCGCTATTGGCTACCAGTGAGCCGATGCGGAGGCCATTACCTTCGTCGATGATCTCTTTGAGAGGCAGACTGGTGATATCTATCAGGCGACCGGGACTGGTTACACCTTTTTTCATCAGGTCGACGAGATTGGTGCCGCCGGCAATAACGGCTGAGCCAGGAAATTTGCGGAGCGCGTCTACAGCTGCCTTTACGGTACTCACGCGCATGTATTCAAAGTTGATCATACGTCGTGCCCTCCTTTTTTTACGTCCATAATGGCATCTACAATATTGGGATAGGCGCCACAGCGGCAGATATTACCACTCATAAACTCACGGATCTCTGCTTCACTGTTGGCATGCCCTTCGCGTATGCAGGCAATGGCCGACATGATCTGTCCGGGTGTACAGTAGCCGCATTGAAATCCATCAAATTTGATAAAGGCTTGCTGCATGGGATGCAGTTCATCTCCTTTGGCCAGCCCTTCTATAGTAGTTACCTGTTTGTCATGGTTCATAATAGCCAGCGACAGGCAGGAGTTGATACGACGTCCGTCTACGAGTACAGTGCAGGCGCCGCACTGGCCATGGTCGCATCCTTTTTTGGTGCCCATGAGACCAAAATGTTCACGCAGCAGATCAAGCAGGGTAGTACGCGGCTCTACCGATAATTCGTGGAAGACCCCATTTACTTCCAGTTGCAAAAACATTTGCTCAAAGAGAGCGGCTATTTTTTCATCCTGCTCAGCAGCTCTGACCAGGGCAGGACTTGCGGCTGCCAGGGCGGCAAGCGCAGTTGATTTTTTCAGGAAGTTGCGACGGCTTTCTCCGGCACAGCCGGCTTCCTGATCCTTTTCATGATGGATCATAGCAAGAGGTTGTGGTACTAAATTTAAGAAAAAGAGTTTAAAGTGTATAAAGGGTATAAAGCGTTTAAAGAGCCCGTAACTCTTTAAACATTTTAAACCCTTTATACCCTTTATACCGTTAAACTTCTATCCTCGGTAACGATACCTACTCTTATCGCCCTCAACCCACTAACTCCCTGCAACTCTTCCAGTTCCAGAAATTCGAGGTCGTCATTGAGAATGTTTTTTTCCTGCAGGTGCTGGATATAGCTGATATATTCATCCGCATCTTTCTGATCAAAATAGACCAGGGCTATTTTGCCGGGCTGTGTGAGGCGCTCACGGGTATTGCGGATATGTACTTTGTCGATTCTTTTTTTGAGGATATGATAGCGGATGTTGTAGCCGCCTTCCACATCAAACCTGCGCTCATCGTTGCGGAAGCTGATGTCGATGGGATTGGAGTAGATGAAAATGAGTTGCGTGGTCTCCAGCGGTACCTTCATACGTGGTATCAGCATCTTCGACAGGCGGGCAATGGCTGCCATAGAGCCCAGTTGCCAGAGACGCAGGTTCTTGAGATACACATTGTCGAAGGGGCGGTCGGGCGCAATGGACTGCCCGATATAGATGTCGTATTCAACACCATCTGTCCTGAATTTTTCGAAATAGCTGGGATAGGCCTGCTGTATTTCCACATTCATCAGGTCGAGATAGTTGTTGACCGCACCATTGATCAGCTGCATGGATTCTTCCAGCTGGCGGCGGTTGAGCCAGGCCTGGCCGGTGGCCGGATCGGTCTGGCAGAAATAATCGTTAATGATTGGCTCCAGTTCGGGATGCGATTGCCGGAAATGCTGCAGAAAGGGATGTGCCTCGTCGGTGATGAACTGGTTGATGCGAATCTCGTCGTGGGTGGTGAGAATATCATCCAGCAGACGGCGCCATTTACGGCATTTGAAAATGAAATCGTCAGTAAGAGCAAAGCCCACACGTTCTTTCAGATGCTGCAGCACATCGTGCAGGCGGTCAAACTGGTATTGCAGATCGGCCAGCACAGCACGGTTGCGCTCGATGGTGGAATTGCGCATGTCGATGGCGCCATACAATGGGTATACCTGCCGGAATTCGATTTTGCGGATCGAGGCAGGTTTCCCGTCTACACGGCTTTGATAGATATAGTCCCAGGCTGCTTCATTGAATTTCCATTGCACAGAAGGCTGCAGCGAGGTGAACTTTTCCCGGATAGTCTCATTGATACGGGAAGTGAAATCGTCGATACTGTTTTGGATCAGCTGAGCGATCAGGGTCGTGGCAGCATCAATACGTGCAAAGACCTGTTCATTCAGCGCATCTTTTACTCTCGAATACATTTCAAAAGCGCCGACCACGTTGCCATTGTAGATAACCGGCAACAGGGAATAAGATTTAACACCGGCCAGTTGAAACAATTTACCTACCTGCAACTGAGGAGGTGGTGATTGCTCCAGGTCACGGAAATAAACGATGCGGGGATTGTTGATGAATTTTTCGATCAGCGGGAGAAAGAAATCTTTCATCACACCTTCCTGTTTGCCCATCGAAAAGAGGATGCTGTGCGAATAGGCATCATAATCCTGTACGATCTTATTGTTGATCTGGAATATAGGCAGCAGGCTGAACTCAACGTCGTTGCTGCCCGCCAGGGCTTTCAGGCTTTGATTGATCGCCTCATGGTTTTCTTCATTGGCTTTGCCATGCGAATTCACCAGCAGGTCACGCATTTTTTCGATAGCCTGCTCTTCTGTGACATCGGTGATGGTGAGAATGGAAAACCCGGTAAAGCTGAAGAGACTGAAAGGGAGTATACGTTCCAGTACATCCATACCCGACTCTTCGTGCAGGTGCACCTGCAGGTTTTCGAGGTTCAGCTCTGGCAGCTGACCGTTGGCCACAACTTCTACAAAACGTGTGTCGATATTGATCCGGTAATAACGCAGCAGGCCGGTCTGTCGGTCAAAGAGCGGCTTGATAATGGCATTTCGCTGGTTAAAGTTGAAATCGTAGAATTTGTCGAGCAGAAAAGAGTAAAGCATTTCACATTTCTGACGATGCATCAGGCTCTCGTCGTCGTCGTGCAGGTCCTGTCGTAATTGTTGAGAGTCTGCTTCTGTCAGAAATTCATATAAGGCATCTGAGCCAAAGAAAAGCTGTGGTGTTACCGGTACCGAAATGCCCCACAGCACTTTTTTCTCATCTTCCACCACCGTCGACAATACGATGTATAGCAGGTTGAGCAATTCTTTGTACCGGCCGGTGTCTTCCACATCGATCACCCCATCGAGTTCGGGATATTTCGCAAACTTTTCCAGGATCAGTTCATAGATCTCTTTTTTGATGGCGTCCTTATCTTCCAGGCGTTTGCGAACGTAATCAAGAAAAGGCCTGAACGAAAGACGGGCATCGATTGCTTTGTCTTTCGTGTCTTCTGCCGATTTGAATGTGATCAGACGATGTTGCATAGTGCAAAGTTAGGAGTACGATTGAGTATCCACCCGGTCAAAACCGGAATCCGACGGTGAAATACGGCAGCCAGCCTTCTTTTGAGTAGCCGGCCACCAGTTGTAAAATGGCCATCCGGGCGGGGGCATAGTAAAAGCCTCCGCCATAGCCATTGTGCCATTTCCCGGATTCTTCTGCCGTTTCCCAGACGCGGCCGATATCGAAAAAGCCGGTCAGCCCAAACTGGCCGGGTAAAAAATAACTGGCAAAATCGGCCAGCTTGATCCGGAGTTCCAGGTTGTTGAAAAGAGCGTGCTGGCCGGCAAAACGGTATTGACGGAAACCCAGCAGATTTTCATGGCCGCCGATGAACTGCGACTGATAAAAAGCTGTTTTACCAATAGTGATACCGCCGCCCAGCCTTTCGGCCAGGATAATACTGCGGCGAGCATTCAACGCTTTATAAATGGATATCTCCGGGTTGATCTGGATGAATGAACGGGCCACTTTATTCATGCCCTGGAACCCCTGTATACGCAGCTTCACCAGCGATCCCCAGGTTGGAATAATGGTATTGTTGCGGGTATCATTTTCAAAATTCAGCACCAGGCCCAGGTGCAGCTTATGCTTTTCGATAGTGCTGCTGTCGTACGAGCCGACCAGTGATGTATTGCTGATAAAACGACCTTCATTTTCGTCGCGGTCATACCGGTACAACTGCATGGCCGGCCCTACGCTCAAAGAAGTTCCTTTGGAGCCGCGCCAGCGCAGGGCAGCCTCTGCCTGGTAAATAGAAAACCGGGCCCGGTAGTAACGCAGGAAGCCATCGGTTTTATAAAACGGTGTGTTGTTGCCCCGGCCAAAGAAATTCTGTGTGTTGTCGGGTGCTTTGATCAGCGCCTGCAATAAGAGATCGGCTTTTCCGGCCACCTGCATCCATTCGCTTTTGTAACGGATCCGGTAGGCTTTGGTAGAAAAGGAATGGGCTGCCAGCAACTGGTGTGTACTTGCATACGGCACTTTGCGGAAGCCCTGGTGGGTATGTTTGAAACCCAGGCCAAAAATAAGCCCGTCATCGAGGTTGTAGCCAGCCGTGATCAGCGGCATGGTTATATGGTAAAGGTTGGTCGGTACAAAAGTGGTGATGGATGTATCTGCCGACAGCCGGCTGCGTACGCGGTTGCCCGCGTCATGCAGGTGCGCCGAAGCGATTTGGTCATAGAGCCTGATCTTCTTCTTGCTGCCATCGACCTGGTAGGCCTTGTATCCCTCACCGCCGATGATACGTAAGCGGATAGATGATTGGTTGTTGTCTACAACAAGGCTGTCGCGGCCGGCCTCGAGGTAGATGCGGATCTCTTTGGTTACCGAAGGATCAAAATGACGGTCCATCAGCTGATCTTTCAGTTCGCCGTCTTTGTTGATCTTCCTGGCTACGACACGCAGGCCGCCGTTGTCGGTGCCGGTAATGTGAACGAATTCATTTTTCTGTGTACCACGTATATCTACAATCCTGCTGGTGAAGCGATAATATTCTTCCATGGCAGCAGGAAGCTGGTCACGCCGCTCTTTCATTTCGCGGATCAGCTTCTCTCCGCGCAGGGCGAAGGCAGCTGCCGGCAGCCGGTGAAAAGCTTTTTCGATGACCGAATCAGATACAGCCGCTACAAACTGGCGGGTTATATTCATCCATTCATCGAGGTTCCACTGATCGGCCATCAAAGGGCTGACAAAGGACGACTTGATGAGTGAGTATTTTACTTTGGGGATACGGCTGCCAAATCCCTGTAGTGTGGGCAGTACCCAGGAGCGGGAAGCCAGCTGCGGCAATAGGCCTTCGCGGATATAGAGTGCCTGGTCGCGGTCGCGCGGTACCGGCTCGTAACGTTTTTCCTTTCCTTTACGCGTGTCGGCCCAGCGCCACTGATCGGGGTGCCGGTCCCAGTCGCTGAGGAGCAGATCCAGCAATCGTGCCCGCAAAAAAATCCTGGTATCAATGGTATTGTCGTTGTCGGCAAGTACCTTTTGCATCATGTCGGGCGTATTGTCTGACTTGCCGATGGGTTCGCGCTCTTCGAGCAGGGCTACCTTGCCGGCAAACAGCCGCTGGTATTTGCCCAGCAATGTGTCGGGTGCTACCACGCCGATCACCGGGTTGGCATGCGGCACTTCTGCAGCAGTAGCCAGTACCGGCACCACCAGGGGCGCAAAGGGGTTTTGTGCACTCATGTAATCGTCGAGAAAGTCGCGGGCAAATGTGCCACGCAATTCTTCGGGCAGCAGCGGATCCGGATTTTTTTCCAGGTTACGAAGTACCCATTCACGGCCTTTGGCATCTTCGAGCCGCAGGGAAACGGTTTGCATGCCGCCCCCTCTCTTTTGAGGAGTAAGCCCACCATGAAGTTGCGATAACCGGAGTACAGGCAGGGTGACAGCGGTGGCAAATTCTTTCCGGTAATTTTCACCAAACAATTTTCGTTTGAAGCGGCTTACCTCATCATATTCCGGGCGTATGCGTATGGCCATGCTGTCGCCCTGTATGGCAGCATAAGATTCTGTCTCCTGTCGCTTCACATCATGATAAGTCACTTCGTACTCATAAGCCAGCGAGGTTTGGTTTCCGGATAAGGTATAATATTTCAATACCAGCTTATTGCCTTTGTACCAGTCGGCTATTACATAACCATTGCGGGCTTCGCCAAAGAGAGAATGTTTGCCCTTGATGGTATAATTGAGTTTGGCGCCGCTGCCACTTACTACCTGTGTTTGCCCGGTTTGGGCATTGTGGATCAGTTGCAGGCCATGTTCGTGCCCGGCCACATGAACAAGGTTGGGCGTTTGCCCCATGATGAGGTCAATACGCCGGCGCATGTCTTTGTACAACGGATGGCCCAGGTCTTCGGGATTGGTAAATGTTTTGCGCAGCAACGGATACAATGAGCCTACTACAGGAAGCGGGATATAAAGATTCTTGTTGGCGACAGTAAGCGGAAACAGGTGATCTTTGAACGAAAACCGGCCACCATGTGTGCCATAACTTTGAAATGGGTGGTGTGCCGCCAGCAGGATCATTTTATAGCGGTTTTCATAAAACAGCTCATTAAAACGTGCCAGCACTTCGTCGCGGCTCTGGCAATCGCAATCTGCCTGCGGGTTTTGTTTATTGAAAGGGAATAGCCACCATTCGGAATCGAAAGCAATGATCACCAGGCTGTCGCTGACCGGTATGGCTACCGGATCGGGGCAGCCATTGGGAGGAACCAGTTGCAGCAATGAATCCTGTTGCTCCTGTATGAACTGCCATTGCCGTTTTATTTTGGCCAGGCCGTTTTTGCCCATACGGTCCCAGTCATGATTGCCGGGAATAAAATAAACAGCAGAGCCGGCTGTACGCAATGGTTGCCATTGTGAGCGGAGTATATTCTCAGTGGTGTTTTGCTCTGCACTGCCCGGCAGGCCAATGCCACGGGGATAGATATTGTCGCCCAGGTACAACACGGTAGTACGTCCTGGCAGTACCCGGCTGGCTGCATCGGGGATGAGCGATCGCTGTGCTGCGTCCATTTCACCTGCATCGCCGATGAGGATGACACGGTGCAGTATGCTGTCCTGTGCTGTGACCAGCGTGGCCCACAGCAAGGCGCACAGGGAAAACAAACTTTTTATCATAGCACTGGGTTATGGTTGTGAGTGGTAGGCAAATCGCAACACATTGCCATTGGACAATTCATCGCCTTCGTTGGATATAAAAAGGTTGCCATCCCTGTCAAAGGCAATTCCCTCGGGCTGACGAAATTTTGCCGGATCAAGCGCGTATACTCCCTGCACGGTCCATTGTGCGTCGGTGATCAGCAGCAATTTATTCACAGAGCTTACTATATACCAGTCACCGGTCTTGGGGTGCCGCGCCAGTGCAGATGGTTCAAACCGCTGCTTCTTGCCTTTTTTCTTTCCTGATTTTTCAAAAATGTGATCAGTATTGATGCTGAAAGCAGAATCGCGGGTAAGTGTACTGTCGGTACCCCAGCGAAGTGTATAACCACTGACCAGGTTTGTTCCTTTGTCCTGGCTGCATTGCTTGCACAGCACATAGAGCAGGCGCTGTGTGGTATCTGCATACATGCCTTCAAACTCCCCATCGGCCATCAGGTCTTTCCATTCCTGTACCCCATTGGCTTCGTTCGACTGCAGCTCGCCTTCCGGGAAACTGAAGATGGTACCATAACTGCGCAACAGGAATACATGTCCGTTTGAAAAAGCAATATCCTCATAGTCGCCCCGTTTGCTAAAGCGTGTTTCCCTGTTTTTCTTTTGTCCCGGTACCAGTGCATACACTTTGCCTTCTTCATCCTGCTGGGCGTAGAGAGTATCGGGATTACCATTCCTGAAAGCGATACCGGATATCTCCAGCAATACTTCCGGCATAATGTATTTCTCCGGATTGCTGAGGTCATATCCCGGTGGATTGCTGACAGGATCAGCCTGCCTGCTGTTGTTGCAGGAGACAATAGCTATAAGGAAAGAAAAGAGGAATAAGTAGAAATTTTTAATCATCGGCTTTTATTTTAATCCAGAGGGCCTCCTGCGAGCGCAACGGTTCATTCAACACAGGTACCGCCTGGTTGTGCAATGCATTGTCGAGACTGGTGGCTTGCTGGTTGTCTGACCACTGCAGGTCAAACATATCAGTCAGTTGTTGACGAAGGGCAGGTTGTATGATGGGGAAGCAAACTTCAATGCGCCGGTAAATATTCCGCTCCATCCAATCTGCACTGCCGGCAAAAACTTCCGGATTGCCGTTGTTGTGAAAGTAATAGATACGTCCATGTTCCAGGTAACGGTCCACAATGCGGCGTACTTCAATCCGTTCACTCACACCGGGCTCACCGGGTACAAGCCGGCAGATACCCCGTATCAGTAACTGTACGGTTACACCGGCCTGCGAGGCTTCATAGAGCTTGTTTATTAACACAGGCTCTTCCAGATTGTTCAGTTTAATATGAATGCGTGCAGGCAAACCAGCCTGTGCATGCCTGATCTCGCGGTCAATAAGACTGGTAAAGCGATCCAGCAGGTTGAACTGGGCTACCAGCAGGTGCTGGAAATGAATGGGGTTATCAGCTTCGGGATGTTTACGTTTGCTGAGAAACAGGAAGAGCAGTTCGAGTTCCTGCAGCATTTCCTTATTGGCTGTAAATAATATATGGTCGGTATAAAACCGGGCGGTGCTTTCATTGAAGTTGCCTGTAGCCAGTAAACCGGCGTAGTGTACCCGGTCTCCGGTTTGTTTTTTTACCATGGCAATCTTGGCATGCACTTTTAACCCGGGTATGCTGTATACGATCCGTACGCCGGCTTCTTTCATCTTTTTGGCCCAGCGTATATTGTTGGCTTCGTCAAACCGGGCCTTCAGTTCTACAAACACCGTCACCTGTTTGCCATTGCGTGCGGCTGTCATCAGGGCGGTGGCAATGCGCGAATCGCCTGCTACACGATAGAGTGTGATCCATATCTCCTGCACTGCAGGGTCGAGCGCGGCTTCATTAAAGAAACGTAATACGAGATTGTAATCATGATAAGGCGGATGCAGCAGGATGTCGTGATGCAGGATACTGTCGAGCAGGCTCGACGAATCGGGTACCTGCATGCGTTTGCCCGGCCAGCGCGGATAACAAAGCGCGGCATCCTGCACCGGAAACTGTGCCAGATCGCGCAGGTGATGATACCGGCCTCCTTCCATAATGGAAGCATGGCGCAGGCCCAGCGATTGTATCAGTGTATCGAGAACCGTATCAGGTATGCCCGGACTGTACAATAACCGCGTTGCAAAACCAAGATCGCGGCGGGCGATCTGTTTTTCTATCTTTTCTGCCAGGTCGCCTTCAAATTCATCCTGCAGATCCAGTTCTGCATCGCGTGTGATCTTGATGCTCCAGGCGCCACCAATGGCGCAACCGGGAAATACAGTTGGCAGCATGAGCCGTATAATATCATCGACAAAGGCCACATAAGTGACAGCGCCTTCGGTGGTCATGAAAAAACGCCCCAGCGAGGCGGAAGGGATATTGAGCAGGTAGATTTTATCCTGGTCATTTTGCCGGAGGCATACGGTCAGGTATAGTTCATTATTGACAGGAAAAAAATCCTGCTTTTTGTCCAGGTCTACCGGTTGCAGATAAGCCATTACCTCGGTGAAAAAATAATCTGCCACCTGCCGGCTGATATTGCCCGGGATATGACCGTCGTAGATGAGTTGGATGTTTTGTGCGGTGAGGCCAGGTAAGATATGCTGCTGCATGATGCTTCCAAACCGTTGCAGCTGGCTGTGTATCTTTTCTGTCACGGCCTGCAGCCGCTCGGGTGTACTGGCCTTTTCTTTATTCTTTTTTATTTTCTGCAATGCCATCAGCGCAGGGATGCGTACCCGGTAAAACTCGTCAAGATTGGAGGAGTAGATGCTGAGAAAACGGATACGCTCCAGCAGGGGCACCTGCGGATTGGCAGCTTCGTCAAGCACACGGCCATTAAAGGAAAGCCAGCTGAGGTCGCGGTCAAAATAGGGGTAGTTCACTATGCCGGGTTTAGTAACTGATCTTATATTATTTGCCAGAAAGAATAGAGGCGGCCACGAATGCAAGCACCGATACAATCAGGCCAAACATGAAAATATTATAGGAAATGCGCAACAATTTGTACTTACGGCCCAGTACCACCCCCTGCGCATACACATCCTTGATAAGGGTACCATACAGGAAATCGCGGTCATTCATCACTTCCAGCATACCGGCAGTGTAGTCGGGCAGGTTCATTTTGTAAAAGTTGCCGAAAAACAACAGGTTTACTTTTTTCTCATTGATATCCTGCTGGGTGAATGTGCCGGTAGGAAGACTGGGGCGTGTAGCCAGTATGGAAAAGATAATGGTCAGTACACTCACGGTCAGTATCAGGTAGGTAGGCCAGGCCAGGTAGCTGTATTCTTCCAGTTTGCGCAGCAGGATGCTGATCACGGCAGAGAGGATGATAGAGTTTACCGTGATCATGATCTGCGCTTTATTGTCGGCCATATCGCTGAGGCGCTGATTGTTGTTGCTGGTGATGCGAAACATGGTCTCAATGCCCCGGTCAGGCCGTTTACTACGGCTATCTTTTTCGGCAGATTTGCCGGCGCCGGTGGTATCGGCATCAGGCGTGGGCATAGCAGCTGTGGCTGATGACAGGGGTACCGGCTCGGCAAGAGGTTGCTGAACCTGTTTGCGGGCAGTTTTTTCTTTTTTCTCTTCGGCTTTTCCTATCAGCCGGTTGAGGTTTTCCTGCTTGGTATCGTTGAGGAGAAGCTGGCAATAGCTGGTGAAATAATGATGGTTTTCGAGGAGCCGGATAGTGCCGAGGCGCCAGTCATCTTTATTGATCGCCACTCCTTTTTTGAGTTCGGCCTCTTTCCGCATCAGCTTGTTCTTGTCCGGAAATTCGCTGGTGCCCAGATGAAACAGGTCGGCATCACACACGATTTGTTGCAGCAGGTTATGGGGGGTCTGCGGCATGCGGGTCGCCAGTATGCACTGGCGTATTTCACCGATCGTAGCTTCGTCCAGGCCCTGACCATGCAAAAAAGCGGCAGCCAGTTCGGCTCCGCGGCTTTCATGATCTGAATAATCCACATAGTAGCCGGCGTCGTGAAACCAGGCGGCAGATACGACTATGAAATAATCACGTTCATTCAGCTGGTAATGGTCGGCGATCTGGCTGGCGGCCTTTACCACGCCCTGGGTATGAGGCAGGTTATGATATACCAGGTGTGCGTCGGCCTGTGCCTGAAAAAAGTCCAGCTGGTGCTGCGCCACACGCTGTAAAAGCTCAGAAAAATTCATGCAGGGGGTTGTTTGGGTTAAAATTACTTAAACTGGGGGTTACGTGCCATGCTTTCTATTGTACAAACCCTCGTATTTGTTTTCTTTATCAATACTTAACTTTGCGCCGGCCGGTCATACACCGGATTAACCTTTTTTAGATTTCAGCTATGGACCGTATCTATTTTGACAATGCCGCCACTACCTCGCTCGACAGGGAAGTGCTCGATGCTATGCTGCCTTATATGACCACTCATTTTGGCAACCCCAGTTCTATTTATTCGTATGGCCGGGAGTCGCGCCTGGCAATAGAAACGGCCCGCAAAACGGTGGCCCGGCTGCTGAATGCCCACCCGGGTGAGATTTTCTTTACCAGTGGTGGTACAGAAAGCAATAATACCGCCATCCTGTCGTCGATCCGCGACCTGGGATGCCGCCATATCATTACTTCGCCTATCGAGCACCATGCCGTGCTGCATACGGTAGAACATTACGATAACCAGGACGAAGTGACCAGCAGCTATGTAAAATTGCTGCCCAGCGGTCACGTAGACCTGGCCGATCTGGAAGAACAACTGAAACGGTCAACGGTTCGTTGCCTGGTGAGCCTTATGCATGCCAACAACGAGATCGGCAACCTGCTCGACCTCGATGCGGTAGGTAACCTTTGCAAGACCTACAATGCCATTTTTCATTCAGACTGTGTGCAGACGGTCGGCCATTATCCCCTCGACCTCCGCAATACTCCCGTACATTTCATTTCCGGTGCCGGACATAAATTTCATGGTCCCAAGGGAGTTGGTATCCTTTATATCAATGACAATGTAAAGATCAAGCCATTCATTTATGGCGGTGGCCAGGAGCGTAATATGCGTGCCGGTACGGAAAACCTGTACGGAATCGTTGGTTTTGCCAAAGCCCTCGAGCTGGCCATGACCAGTTATGAAAAAGACAGCGCCTATATCCTGTCGCTGAAGCAATATATGAAGCAGCAGCTGGCTGCACAGATTGCCGGTGTACAGTTCAATGGCGATGTGGATGGCCGCTCACTCTATACCGTGCTGAGTGTGGCATTTCCCAAAAATGAAAAGTCGGAGATGATCCTGTTCAACCTCGATATTAACCATGTGTGCGTGTCTGGCGGCAGCGCCTGCAGCAGTGGCGCAGATGTAGGCTCTCATGTGATCCGTGCCATCAACAATGATCCCAACCGGGTGACAGTACGTTTTTCGTTTTCCAAACACAACACCACCGAAGAGGTGGATCGGGTGGTTGAGAAAGTGAAAGAACTTGTATAAAGGGTATAAAGAGTTTAAAAGGTATAAAGGGTATAAAAGTACTGTCCACTATCCACTGTCATCTGTCAACTAAAGATAGTACCAGGGATTACGCTTGGCCGCGTACATGTATTTGCGCATATTGCGCCAGAAGGCGAGGATCATGTAGAGGATGATAGGGGAGCCCATGGTGAGAATGGAAGCATACATGAAATATTGTCTGATACGGCTGGTTGCAATGCCCATCCTGTTGCCAATGGCCGAGCATACGCCAAAGGCATTCCACTCCACAAAATCCTTGAATCGGTTCATGGAGCTAATTTAGGTAAAACCCGGTGATCCTGCAAGGGTGTTAAGAAGCGTTAAGAGCGCCGCTTTCTGTTTCCAAAAGCGGATGCTTTGTCGTAAATTCGCAGCACTTTACGGATTGTGCGGTTGGTTAATGGCCCGCAGACGATTAAGCTCCTGAGTTACATCCTCTTGTTTTGCTCCGCCTGCTGGCCGACGATCCCCCTGCATTTTCTGATCCACATTATTAAAATTCATCTCCATGGTATTTGATCTCGACCTCATTAAGAAAGTATACGCCGAGATGCCGGGCAAGGTAGCCGCCGCCCGTCAGCTTCTGGGTAAGCCGTTGACTCTGACAGAAAAGATTCTCTATGCGCACCTGTTTGGTACGCTGCCCGCAGCCCCCCACACCCGGGGCAAGGATTATGTAGACTTCGCTCCCGATCGTGTAGCGATGCAGGACGCTACAGCCCAGATGGCCTTACTTCAGTTCAGTACCTGTGGTCGCGATCAGGTTGCCGTTCCTTCTACCGTACATTGTGATCACCTGATCCAGGCCAAGGTAGGTGCCGTTACGGACCTGCAGGTAGCCAAGGAAACCAACCGGGAAGTATACGATTTCCTTTCTTCCATCAGCAATAAGTATGGTATCGGTTTCTGGAAACCCGGTGCCGGTATCATTCACCAGGTTGTACTGGAGAACTATGCATTTCCCGGTGGTATGATGATCGGTACAGACAGCCACACCCCCAATGCCGGTGGCCTGGGTATGGTGGCGATTGGTGTGGGTGGTGCAGATGCGGTAGACGTGATGGCCGGACTGCCCTGGGAGCTTAAAATGCCCAAACTGATCGGTGTAAAACTGACTGGTAAAATGAGCGGCTGGACCAGTTGTAAGGATGTTATCCTCTGGGTAGCAGGACAGCTGACTGTAAAAGGCGGCACGGGCGCTATTGTTGAATACTTCGGTCCCGGTGCCGATAGCATGAGCGCTACCGGAAAAGGTACTGTTTGTAATATGGGTGCCGAGATCGGCGCTACCTGCTCACTGTTTGCCTACGACGAAAAAATGAGTGCTTACCTCAAAGCTACCGGCCGCGAGGAAGTGGCTGCCCTAGCCGATGGTATTAAGGATCACCTGCGTCCCGACGCTGAAGTATATGCAGATCCGGCCAAATATTATGACCAGGTACTGGAGCTGGACCTGAGCACACTGGAGCCTTATGTAAACGGTCCGTTTACGCCCGATCTGGCTACACCTATCTCCCGGATGGCTGCTGCCGTTAAAGAAAATGGCTGGCCCGAAAGACTGGAAGTCGCATTGATCGGCAGCTGTACCAACTCCAGCTATGAGGATATCAGCCGCAGTGCTTCCATTGTGGAAGATGCCGTGTCTAAAGGACTGAAAGCAAAATCTGAATTTACCATTACTCCCGGTAGTGAGCAGGTACGCTTCACTATTGAGCGCGATGGGTTCATCCATACATTCGAAAAAGTAGGTGGTGTGGTACTGGCCAATGCCTGTGGTCCCTGTATCGGTCAGTGGGCCCGTCATATCGACGACCCCAATCGCAAGAATACCATCATCACTTCTTTCAACCGCAACTTTGCCAAACGCAATGATGGTCTGGCCAGCACACATGCATTTGTGGCTTCACCCGAGATCGTGACGGCAATGGCGATTGCCGGCAGCATCAGCTTCAACCCGCTGGTCGATACGCTTACCAATGAGAAAGGCGAAAATGTGAAGCTGCAGGAACCTACAGGTTACGAATTGCCCCCCAAAGGATTTGCCGTTGAAGATGCCGGCTACCAGGCCCCCGCTGCCGATGGCAGCAGTGTACAGGTAGTAGTGGCACCCGACAGCAACCGTCTGCAACTGCTGTCGCCATTTGCCGCCTGGGAAGGTACCGATCTGAAAGGACTAAAACTGCTGATCAAAGCCAAAGGAAAATGTACGACTGACCATATCTCTATGGCCGGCCCTTGGCTTAAGTTCCGCGGTCACCTCGACAATATCAGTAACAACATGCTGATCGGTGCAGTGAATTTCTATAATGAAAAGACCGACAACGTAAAAAATCAGCTCACCGGCGAATATGGTCCGGTGCCTGCCACTCAGCGTGCCTATAAGGCTGCTGGAATCGGTAGCGTGGTAGTAGGTGATGAAAACTACGGTGAAGGCTCATCCCGCGAGCATGCGGCTATGGAGCCCCGTCACCTGGGTGTACGCGCGATCCTGGTACGCAGCTTTGCCCGTATTCACGAAACCAACCTCAAGAAACAGGGTATGCTGGGCCTCACTTTTGCCAACAAGGAAGACTATGACAAAGTGCAGGAAGATGACAGCATCGACATCCTGGGTCTGCAAAGCTTTGCTCCCGGCCAGCAGCTCACGGTAGTGCTCAATCATGCCGATGGCAGCAGAGATGAGATCAAAGTGAATCATACGTACAATGAACAGCAGATTGAATGGTTTAAAGCAGGCGGAGCGCTGAATGTGATCAGAGCGCAGTTTGCGAAAAAAGGATAAGAGGTAAAGGGTAGAATATGTAAGGTGATGAATGAAGGATGATATTCCTTGTAAATAATAACAAAAGCACCCATTGGGTGCTTTTGTTATTTAGGTATGAGATAAAGGATATAAGATAAAAGAAGTGTTGTCGGTCTGTTCCTTCTACCTTTACGAAAGATAAAGGATGTAAGGTGAAAGAGGTGACGCCTCTCTATTCCTTATGCCTTCCTGCCTTTCACCATTTACCTTTATGACAAAAGCCCCCGATTGGGGGCTTTTGTCATAAAGTATGCTTCGCCTGAATTAACTCAGGTGTTTGGCAAGGTGTTTCGCCATGTCAAACATAGATACTTGTGCTTTGCCGCCGAATACGGGTTTCAGCTTGGCATCAGCATTGATCATACGTTTGTTGGTTTTGTCCTGCAGTTTGTTGGCTTTGATATAAACCCAGATTTTTTTCACTACTTCTGTGCGGGGCAGAGCTTTTGTACCGATAACGGCACCCAGAGCGGCACTGGGAGTGAGCGCTTTCATGAAAGCTGCAGAAGGTTTGCGGGCTGATTTTTTCTTAGCTGCTTTTTTGGGAGCGGCTGCTTTTTTCTTGGGAGCTGCTTTCTTCACAGCTTTTTTAGCTGCGGGCTTTTTAGCAGCAGCTTTTTTCTTTGCAGTTTTTGTTGCCATCTTGTTTTTAGTTTAGAATGTTAATGGGTTGTTGAAAATACCCATACCAAATATAGATTATTTCTTTTCCCAAAGAAATCTCCTGCATTTTTCTTTTTCCACTGTTTTCCTTCGGAAAAGGGGGATTTCCCTGTTCGTCATCTGGCTGCTGTAACCGCCTTTTCCGAAGGGGAATCGGTTTTTTTATTGCTTGAATGAATCCATTCCTTATTGATGAAAGCTGTGAAATGCAGTCTGGTGGCTGATTTCAGCAGATGGTTGTAATAGAGTCTTTCTGCTTTCCTCTGTCAAAAAGTATTCCGGCCTGCAGCAGGACCAGCCTTTCCGCTCAGGGAAAAATACTTATTGACCCCTTACAAAAAAGTGGAAAACCAGTGGGGAACTGATCCTGTTTCCTTCGGAAAAAGGCCGGTTTCGGAGAGAAAAACAAGCCTGTCGCCCTCTCACAGGCGCATTTATCTCCTGTAGACGCAGGTAAGAGAAGTAGTAAAACGACTACAGCGGAGTTGAGAAACAAAGGACAAATGAATGAGGCCGGCAACTATTTTTTTCGGCTGGCTGTGATGGTAGCTTAGCTCATTGTTTGGCAAAAAGACGTACCCTGATTTAATCCGTATCCGTGAAAATGCACCGTTCCCTTAACCGTATTTAAAAACCATTTGTACACTACAGACTATGAAAAAGTATCAGGACCAACCCTGGAAAAATCTGCTGGATGTAAGCGTGAGCCTCGATCATTTCAACTTTACCCGCGACCTGGTGGAGAAAATGGCTTACCGCCCTTTTTCCGAGACAGAACATATTGACCTGCCAGATGGCGAAATGCTGGAGCTGTCTGCTATCGAAGCCTATATGAAAGGCAGCTTTCATCTGAGTATAGGAGATGGTGCCATAAAAATGCCTTTTATCAGCAGCTTCTTCTTTACCTGCACCCGCATTGCGGGCGACCAGAACCGCCTTACCTGGACCCACTCGCTTTCCTGACCCTCGCTCGCACTGACTCCCGTTTCCCTGTCAATCTGGCAATTTTGCCGGTTTGGAACAGCTATTGATAAGCTGGGCTGATTAATCAGTTAAACAGTTTATTCTATGGTACAGGAAAAGGGAACTATTTCCATCAATACGGAAAACATCTTTCCGATCATTAAGAAATTCCTCTATTCGGATAATGAGATCTTTTTGCGCGAGCTGGTCAGCAATGCCGTGGACGCCAGCCAGAAAATGCGCCGGCTGGCCTCACTGGGCCATTATGCACAGGAGCTGGGCGAACTGCAGGTAAAAGTTGCCGTTGACCCGCAGGCCAAAACGATCACCATTTCGGATAACGGGATCGGCATGACGGCCGAAGAGATCAAAAAATATATCAACCAGGTAGCTTTTTCAGGAGCAACTGAGTTCATGGAAAAGTTCAAAGAGGCCAAGGATGCCAATGAGATCATCGGGCGGTTTGGCCTGGGCTTCTATTCAGCTTTTATGGTGGCCGACAAAGTGGAGATACAAACCCTGAGTTACCAGCAGGAGGCAGAGCCTGCCCAATGGACCTGCGATGGCAGCACCAGCTTTGAGATCACTACAGGCTCGCGTACCAGCCGCGGTACCGATGTGATACTTTACATTAATACAGAGTCGGAAGAATTCCTGGATAATAACCGCGTACAGGCCATATTGGATAAGTATGCAAAGTTTCTGCCGGTACCCGTGCAGTTTGGTACACGTAGCCAGACAGAACCCGACGGTGAAGATGAAGAAGGCAAGCCCAGATACAAAACAGTAGAGGTTGATAATATCATCAACAATACCACTCCCATTTGGGTAAAGGCACCGGCCGAGTTAAAGGATGAGGATTACCTGAACTTTTACCGGGAGCTGTATCCTTTTGCCGATGACCCGTTGTTCTGGATCCATCTCAATGTAGACTACCCGTTCAACCTTACCGGCGTATTGTATTTTCCCAAGGTCAAGAACGATTTTGAAATACAGAAAAACAAGATCCGGCTTTTCAGCCGCCAGGTATTCATTACAGATGAAGTAAAAGATATCGTACCGGAGTTTCTGCTGCTCTTGCATGGCGTAATTGATTCGCCGGATATTCCGCTCAATGTAAGCCGCTCTTTTTTACAGGCCGACAGCAATGTAAAAAAGATCAACAGCTATATTTCCCGCAAAGTGGCCGATAAGCTCAATGAGCTGTTTGTAAAAGACCGGAAAAGCTATGAAGAGAAATGGAATGATATCGGCCTGTTTGTAAAATATGGAGCGATATCGGACGAGAAGTTTTATGAAAAGGCCAAAGACTTCTTGCTGCTGACCAGCACATCCAAGCAACATTTTACCCTGGCAGAATACCAGGCCAAAGTGAAGGATTTTCAGACAGATAAAAATGATACACTGGTGTATCTCTACAGCCACGATCCGGAATCGCAGGATAGTTATATCCAGGCAGCGGAGAAAAAGGGATATGACGTGCTGCTCATGAACTCACCTATCGATACCCATTTCCTTTCACACCTCGAGCAGAAGCTGGAGAAAACCGCTCTCAAGCGGGTAGATGCAGACGTGCTGGATAAGCTGATTGAAAAGGGCGAGGAGACGGTGCACCAGTTGAATGAGGAGGAGCGCACCCAGGTGAAAGCGTTGTTTGATAAAACGATCAGCAATGCCAGCATGCAGGTGCAGATCGAAAGCCTGCCGGCCGAGGCGCTGCCTGTGACTGTGACTATGGAGGAGTGGATGCGGCGGATGAAAGATATGGCCAAACTGGGCGGCGGTGGCATGCAGTTTTATGGGGCCATGCCGGATAATTACAAAGTGACTGTAAATGCCAATCACCCGCTCATCGGCCGTATTCTGGCAGCCCCACAGGAACAGCAGGCGGCCATGATCCAGCATGCCTATGACCTGGCTTTGCTCAACCAGGGGTTGCTGAAAGGACCGGCCCTGACTGCCTTTGTCGAGCGCAGCGTCGGCAAAATTTAAACTATCTGAAAGGCTATAAATACATAACCCCGGCAATTACCGGGGTTATTTTTATGGGCATGGCAGGACTCCTTGTACGTTAACTTGCTTTGCGGTGCTCGACTGGCATCGGTTTTGGCTCAACCACCAGAAACTCAGGCGGATCAGGATATTGCTGGATCAACTCGCGGTACTTTACCTTCAGGTTGCGCTTGAAACTACCCAGGTAACCGGGTACACGAAGACTTTCCTGGTTTACGGTAACCGCCTCTATGAGATCATTACCGATATACATCATGAGTTGCATAGACGTTCGTTTGCAATTACAAAGCAACGCCAAAATTCAATGACACACAATATCATAACTACTCAATTTGCATGGTAAGTTTACGAAAGAAGGAAATACGTTTTTTCACGATGTGAAGGAAGGGATGTTTTATAACAATGTTTAAACATTGAAATGTGAAAAATGGTGTATCTTTACATGGCATGATGCGACGTAAATTCATACAAACATTAACCGGAGGGATTGTAACTATGGGAACGCTTGCAGGTTTTAAGAAGTTTACGGATGGGCTGAAGGAGCAGGAAAAGCCGATGCCCGTCCTTTTTATTGGACACGGTTCGCCCATGAATGGCATTGAGCATAATGCATTTAGCCTCGAATGGGCCCGCCGGGCCCAGCATATGCCGGCGCCCACGGCTGTCCTGGTCATATCGGCCCACTGGCTCACCCGGGGCACGCATATCACCGCTATGGAGCATCCGCGTACCATCCACGACTTTGGCGGTTTTCCGCAGGAGCTGTTTGCGGTACAGTATCCGGCCCCGGGCATGCCTGCCCTGGCCGAAGAGACCCGCAGCCTCATCGGCAGCACCCAGGTAGGGCTTGACCACGACTGGGGGCTGGACCATGGCGCCTGGACAGTCGTGCGCCATATGTTTCCGGATGCAAATATCCCCGTATTGCAGCTGAGCATTGACTATGGCAAACCGGCGGCGTATCATTATGAACTGGCCAAAGAACTGGCTGCGTTGCGCCGGAAGGGGGTACTTATTATCGGCAGTGGCAACATGGTGCACAACCTTCGCCTCATTGCCTGGGATAAACTGGAAGAGCCCGGTTTTGGTTTCGACTGGGCGATAGAAATGCACGAACTGTTCAAGCAAAAGATCAGCGCCGGCGATCACCGCGCCCTCATTGAGTATGAAAAGCTCAGCAAATCGGCCTTGCTGGCAGTTCCCACACCCGATCATTATTATCCGCTTATGTATGCCCTGGGGCTGCAACAGCCACAGGAGACGCCTGAGTTTTTTAATGACCAGTTAGTGGCCGGCTCTCTCAACATGACCTCTGTTCAGTTTGGATAACCTCATTTTTACATAGCCCGATAAGGGTATATTGACTGCTGGTATTGTAAAATAAAAACCGAATGTTTAAATTCGGTCAGGCCTTTCCTCATTTTACCGCCAAATACCAGCACATGTTTGCTCGAATTCCGGTTCCGGTAAGACTCAGTCTTGCCTACCTGATTTTTGGAATTTTATGGATCATATTCAGCGGCCAGCTGGCTGCACGTCTTGCTGCGGGTAATACAGAACGTATGCAGGAAATAGAGCAGTACAAAGGCATTTTCTTTGTATTGCTGTCCACTCTTTTTCTTCTCATTCTCAGCCGCTCCATGTACAAGCGGCTTATCCATACGCTCGAAGAATATAAGGTCATGGAAAAAAAGAATGACGCACTGGTCACTGCAACCAAGGAAGGTATATACGAATACAATATCCGGGAAGATAAAGTGCTGTTCAATGCCACCATGCGGCAGATACTCGGTATCACCAACAACAAGACCATCTATGATGCCCGCCGTTTCTGGGAGACGCATATTCATCCCGACGATTTGCAGCGTGTGCTGCAGCAGTTTGATGGCGCTATGAAGGCGGGTATCAATTACTGGCGCGAAGAATACCGGGCACTGACCATCACAGGTCAGATACGTCATGTACTGCATAGCGTATATATCCTGAAAGATGACTGGGGTACGGCTTATGGTGTGATCGGCGCCATCCAGGATCTCACCGAATTTCGCATGCTGGAGCGGGAGTATCATCGCCAGCAATTGCTGCAGAAAATGGAACTTACCCGCTCTGTGATCAATGCAGAAGAAAAAGAACGGAACCGCTGGGCAGAAGAGCTGCATGATAATATCGCACAGATGCTGAGTGTAGCCAGTCTCTATGCCGGCTCACTGCAACAGGGTGGAAAAGATACCGAGACACTCGCGGCACGTATCAAGGAGATGCTGGAAATGTCGGTGCAGGAGATCAGGCAGCTATCGGCCAATCTGAAACCGCCCCGCTTTGAAGAGCAGTTGCTCAAAGATGCCATCGCCTCACTGATCCGGTATATCACCCGTGTAAAAGCAGTACAGTTTTCGGTACATGTAGCCGAAGAAGCCGATCAGTGGCTCGACGAGGAGCAGAAGCTGATGGTATACCGTATCGTACAGGAACAGGTCAATAATATTATCAAACATGCCGCGGCTACCGTTATCAGCATTCAGATAGAAGCCAGCGAAGAAAATGCCCTGGTGCGTATCAGCGACAATGGACGTGGCTTTGATGTGGAAGTACAACCCGAAGGCACAGGGCTGAAAAATATCAGGAGCCGCCTGGAATTATTTCAAGGGATCCTTCATATCCGGAGCTCTCCCGGGCGCGGCTGTGAGTTGCAGGCCAGCTTCCCGCTGCAGCAACCGGCCTGATCAGCTATTCCAGGTTTCTGAATTTGAAACATTCCCGGATGATGATGCGGCAGTTTTCGGCCATATCATCCAGGTTGCAGCTAAGCACCTGCAGGTTGTGTGGTAGACCATTGCCGGTTTCCATCAGGTCCAGTTGCAATACATCTCCTTCGGTGCCGCGCGAACGGCAACGCAGTTTCCCAAACAGCTCCTCGGCCTGTGCGCGGCTACTGCTTACAAAAAATTTTCCGAAGGGCTCAAAACCTTCCGGTGTCTTTAACTGCAGCACGATGTAGAAATGTGTCTCTTTCATACACATATTGTAACAACCGGGATGCCAAACCTGTTTTCTGCAAGCCTGTCAGGGATATAAACGGGTGAGAATGAATTGGGCAGGAAAGGGTCGGGCTGTCTTTTAACATATTCACCTTAACTTGAGGGGTATATGAACTGGATATTACTGGTTGAGATCATTTATATCTCCGTTCTGGTGCTGGTCTGTCTGCGGATCATTTACGACACCCGCAGTGTTACCAAAACCATGGCTTACCTGCTGTTTGTGATCTTTTTTCCGGTGATCGGCATGGTCTTCTATTTTTCATTCGGTATCAATTACCGGAAGAGAAAAATGTATAACAGCAAACTGCTGGCCGACGAGCAATTGCTGGGCGCGCTGCGGGATTACATTTCGCCATACACCGATGAAACCTTGCGTAGGAGTTCCGGAGTATTGCAGCATAACCGCGAGCTGGCTTCTTTCCTCACCCGCGACCTGCACAGTCAGCTTACCGGTCACAACCGGGTGAAAGTATTGCTGAATGGAGAAGAGAAATTTCCGGAAATGCTGAAGGCCATCAGCGAAGCCCGCCACCATATCCACATCGAGTATTATATCTACGAAAATGATACGATCGGCCGGCAACTGGCCGAGCTCCTGATGCAGAAGGCGAAGGAAGGAGTGACCGTTCGATTTATCTATGACGATTTTGGCAGCCGCGATATCCGCAAAAAACTGGTGCCTCAATTAAAAGCGGCCGGTGTGCAGGCGTTTCCTTTTCATAAAGTACTGATCCTGCTGCTGGCAAACCGGCTCAACTACCGCAATCACCGCAAGGTGGTGATCGTAGATGGGCAAACGGCTTTTACCGGGGGTATCAATGTGAGTGATAAATATATCAACCAATCAGACAGTCGCCTTTACTGGCGCGATACCCATCTGCGTATTGATGGCCCCGGCGTATATTACCTGCAATATCTTTTTTTGTGCGACTGGCGTTTTTGTTCCGGCGAAGGACTGGCTGCAGATAAGATGCTGTTTATGCCACCCAGCCTTGAGGCCAACAATACGCTGGTACAGATAGCAGCCAGTGGCCCTGACTCCAATCAGCCGAGCATTCTGTATTCGCTGCTGCAGGCCGTATACCTGGCTCAAAAGGAGATACTGATCACTACGCCTTATTTTATTCCCGGCGAAAGTATGCTGGAAGCATTGAGCATTGCAGCCCTCAGTGGTCTGCAGGTGAAGCTGCTGGTGCCGGGTATTTCCGACAGTAAGCTGGTAAATGCAGCTGCCCGTTCTTATTATGGCGATCTGCTGGATGCGGGCGTGGAAATTTATCTATATAAAAAAGGATTTGTGCATGCCAAAACGATGGTGACCGATAGTAAACTCGCTGTGGTGGGATCGGCCAATATGGATTACCGGAGTTTTGAATTGAATTTTGAAGTCAACGCATTTGTATACGATACTTCAGTGGCAACATCCATGCGCGACACTTTTTTTGCAGACCTGCAGCATGCTACACGTATCGATCCCGAGCGCTGGGCGCAACGGGCATTGTACAGGGAAATAGTGGAAAAAATTGCCCGTTTGTTATCTCCTCTCTTATAATCCATGCAATCGTTAAAAAAAAGTATATACGCATCCCTGCCGGTATAAAATCGGTAATTTTATGGTTTTAAGATGAAGTGCCCATGGTAAAACCAATAGCAGTTACGGCAGCTCTGTTGATAAGCAGTATGGTTTGGTCGCAAAGCAATCCACGGCCATTTATTAAACTGGTGCAGCCCGTGAGGGAATCGACCGTTGTAAAGAATGCGCGCCAGTTTATATCCGGCAGCACCTGCAAAGGATGTGAGCTGACAGTGAATGGCAGCCCGGTAAAAGTATATTCTTCCGGAGGGTTTGCCTATGAACTCAATCTGAAACCAGGCGATAACCAGTTCAACCTGCTGGCACGATCAGGCACCAATACCATTGCACGGCTGGTTACCTTTCGTTACGCACCTGCTGCACCGCCCGATACGGTGAAGACACTTGGCATTGCAGCCATAGAAATAAATCCTGCGGGCAACCTGCTGGTGCGCGCCGGCGACAGGTTGCGGTTTCGTGTTAAGGCATTACCGGGAGCCCGGGTATATGCCATTGACTCCCTGCCGCTGTATGAATTGCCGACAGGCCCCGGTCAGACCATGCCCGGCATTTACCAGGGAGAATATACAATACGGGCAACAGATTCTTTTTCTTCCCTGCGTATCCCGTTTTTTATCAAAGACAGTGCAGGCAATACGGTTACACGCCGTGCAGATCAAACGATCAGTATACTCAACATACAAAAACAGGGAATGGTCATCACCCGCGGACGACTTGCTCATTTGCTTTATGGCATAGGCGAAGACAGATTGGGCGGCGCCAAGATCGGTTATATCGATTCTTCTATCGTATTGCAGGTGACGGGCAAGGTAAATGACCTGTACCGGGTACAGCTTACTCCTTACCGCACAGCGTATATTCCGGATGATGTGGTAGAGCCGCTGCCGCCCGCCTACCTGTCGCCCAAATCGCTGACCGGCAACTGGCGGGTATATGGAGATTCTGTGAGTGATTATGTAACGGTAGCATTGGATGCCCGTCTGCCTTACCAGTCTATGCAACAGGCGGACCCGGCGCGTATTGTAGTAGATGTCTTTGGCGCCACTATCAATACCAACTGGATCACACAGCTGGAGAATACACGCGAGATCAAAAATGTATCTTATGAGCAGCTCGAAGATGAAGTAGTACGCATTACGATCGACCTCCGTCACCAGCAACACTGGGGGCATCGTATTTTCTATACCGGCAATCGCCTCAACATACAGGTGCGCCGTCAGCCCGAGCAGCTGGATCTGCGTCACCTGCGTATTGCCATAGATGCAGGGCATGGCGGCAGCAATACAGGCGCTGGTGGGCCCACAGGCAGCAGTGAGAAAGAGCTGGCGCTGGCTGTATCACTCAAATTAAAAAAGGCATTGCAGTATTACGGCACCCATGTGATGATGACCCGGCAGACAGAACAGTTTGTAGATAATAAAGAACGTATACTGATGTACCGCGACAGCATGCCCGACCTGCTGATCAGCATCCATCTCAACTCTTCTGCCGATCCCGTGAATGTAGGAGGCACCGGTACTTTTTACCGGTATACCGGCTTCCGCCCATTCAGCCACGCTATCTATAAACGAATGCTGGAACTGGGATTAAAGGAATATGGCAATACGGGTAGCTTCAACTTTATGCTCAACAGCCCGATAGAATATCCCAATGCGTTGGTCGAAATGCTTTTTATCAGCAACCCGGAAGAAGAAGCGCTGATACTGGATGAAAAGTTTCAGCAGGATATTGCTGATAAGATCGTGCAGGGGATAAAGGATTTTTTGCAATCCTGTCAGAGGGAAGGTGAAAGGTAAAGGGCAGGTGGTAAAATGATTTATGTAGCCTCGCAATGCATTGCGAGGCTGCATATTTTGCGTCCCACCTTTCACCCTATACCTCAAAACCTTTTAAACCGCTCCACGCACGCTCTTTCCAGCTCTTCGCGGTCATCGGGGTGGGCGATATCAATTAATGCTTTTGCACGCTGCCGGAAGTTTTTACCAAACAGATAGGCTACACCATATTCGGTTACCACATAGTGCATATGCGCACGGGTGGTCACCACGCCGGCACCGGGTTTCAGGAAGGGTACAATACGTGAGATGCCTTTATTGGTGCGGGAGGGGAGTGCAATGATAGGTTTACCTCCCTCACTCAATGCCGCGCCGCGCATAAAGTCCATTTGACCACCTACTCCTGAATATTGGTAGGTGCCGATGGAGTCTGCACAAACCTGGCCGGTGAGATCAATTTCAATAGCACTGTTGATAGAGACCATTCGCGGATTGCGGCGTATGATATGCGGATCGTTTACATAGTCGATATCGAGAAAATTGAAAGCAGGATTATCGTCTACATAATCATACAGCCGGCGGCTGCCCAGTGCAAAAGCCGTTACCGTCTTATGCGGGTGGATCAGTTTGTAGCGGTTGTTGATCACATTTTTTTCTACGAGGTCGATGATGCCGTCTGAGCACATTTCGGTATGCACACCCAGGTCCTTATGGCCGGAGAGCGCTTTCAGTACCGCATCCGGAATAGCGCCGATACCCATTTGCAGAGTGCTGCGGTCTTCGATCATATCGGCCACATGACGTGCGATCCTGTTTTCTATATCAGTCACACGGGCAGCGTAATTGTTTTCGTAGAGAGGCGCATCGCAATAGACCATGCTACTGAACTGGCTGCAATGAATGAGGCCGTCGCCATGGGTACGGGGTACCTGCGGATTTACCTGGGCTACTACATAACGGGCCGTATTGACGGCAGAGCGGGCAATGTCGACAGAAAGCCCCAGGGAGCAATATCCATGTTTGTCGGGAGGCGATACCTGCACCAATGCTACATCGAGCGGCAGTATATTGCGTTTGAACAGTTCCGGTATTTCGCTCAGGAATACCGGCACGTAATCGGCCATACCTTCCTGCACGGCCTGCCGCACGCTGGCTGATACAAACAGTGAGTTGAAATGAAAACTCTCCGCAAAAGCCGGCTTGTCTACCTGTACGTCTCCAAATACGGTAATCGATACCAGTTCTACATGGCGCAGGCGAGGGGCTTCGGCAGCCAGTGCCTTCAGCAAAAAGGTGGGCGTTTGCGCACTGCCCTGTACAAATATCCGCTGGCCTGACTGTATCACAGACAATGCTTCGGCAGCTGTCTGGTAAACGGGTGTTTGGTTCATACTGCAAAGCTATAAACTATGTATTTATAATAACTGACTAGTCTTAGGCAGCCGGCTGACAGGCATCAGCCGTGTTGTAAAAGGGCTGGTTGCAAATGACGGCCGCAGCCTATCTTCGCAGCCGCATGGGCAATAATAACCAGCATAATAAAGAGGCATTACTGGGCATAGGCCTGGCTTTGCTGGCTGTTGTAATATGGTCGGGCAATTTTGTGGTGGCGCGTGGTGTGATCCACCAGATACCACCCGGCAGCCTGGCTTTTTATCGCTGGCTTACAGCTACGGTTGTATTGTTCCCTTTTGCTATCCGCCCGTTGCGACGGGAGTGGAAACTGGTGCGTCCCGCACTGGGTTATCTATTCTGGACAGCGCTGGCAGGCATCACGCTGTTCAACACATTTGTATACATCGGGGCCCATTATACCAGCGCTATTAACCTGGCATTGATAGGAACCACTTCGTCGCCGGTGATGGCCATCTTGCTGGCACGCATTTTCCTGAAAGAAAAACTGGATAGTTTCAAGCTCTGGGGACTGGCCCTTTGCCTGAGCGGTGTATTATTGCTGCTTTCGCATGGTGATATCAATTATTTGCTGCATTTCCGGTTTACAGCCGGCGATGGCTGGATACTGCTGGCCGCATTCACCTTTGCTGTATACAACATCCTGGTAAGACGTAAACCTGCGGGGCTCTCTGCCATCACTTTTCTTTTTGCCCTTTTCTTCCTCGGCACCCTGATGCTGATACCTTTTCTGACCTGGGATCTGGCTCATGGACAAACCATCGCCTGGAATGGTTCATTGCTGGCCATTATCCTTTACCTGGGCGTAGGTACTTCGGTCATCAGTTTTCTGTGCTGGAACAAAGCTATTTCGGCATTGGGAGCTGGCCGCACGGCATTGTTTGGCAATCTAATACCGGTCTTCAGCAGCCTGGAGGCCGCCATTTTTCTGAATGAGCAGTTTACCAGCCTGCATGAGTGGAGTATGCTGCTGATCTTCGGAGGGATTGTACTGGCCAACTGGGTATTGCTTAGGTCATCTTTCAAATAATGTAGGGTCAGTTGTAGGCATTGCCTGTAGCATATTGATGGTATCTTTGCGGCACCATTCAATTATCTGTTTAAAAAATCAGCATATGGAATACAGGAAATTAGGTAAATCGGATCTGGAGTTGTCAGTGATCACGTTTGGGGCCTGGGCCGCTGGGGGATGGATGTGGGGAGGTACAGAAAGGCGCGATGCCATCGAAGCTATACGTGCATCCTATGATCTGGGTGTAACCAGTATCGATACGGCACCTATTTATGGGCAGGGCGAGAGCGAAGAGATCGTAGGAGAGGCCATCAAAGGTCTGCCGCGGGATAAGGTGCAGATACTGACCAAATTTGGTATGCGCTGGGACCTGGCCAAAGGAGATTTTGCTTTTCATAGCCGCAACAACCATGGACAGGAAATTGATATTTACAAATATGCCGGCAAAGAGAGTATAATAAAAGAATGTGAAGACAGCCTGCAGCGTCTTGGCACAGATTACATTGATCTGTTTCAAATACACTGGCCCGATGTGACCACGCCCATTGAAGAATCGATGGAAGCTGTAGCGCAGCTGATCAGCCAGGGCAAAGTGCGTCACGCAGGTGTATGCAATTACAATGAAGAACAACTGGCAGAAGCGCTAAAATATGTGCCGCTGGTATCGGACCAGGTGCCTTACAGCATGGTGAAACGCCAGATTGAAAATGCAGTTGTACCCTTCTGCCTGCAACATGAACTGGCCATACTGGCATACAGTCCGCTCGAGCGCGGATTGCTAACCGGTAAAATGCAACCCGGGCATCAGTTTGCGGCAGGTGATCATCGTGCCGCCATTCATTTCTTTTCGCCGGAGAACCTGGCACGTACCAACGCATTTCTCGACAAGCTCCGCCCACTGGCACAGGAAAAAAATGCAAGTCTCAGCCAGTTGGTGTTGCGCTGGACGGTAGAGCAGCCCGGCATTACCATTGCACTGGCCGGTGCCCGCAATAAAGAACAGGCCGTGCAGAATGCCGCCGCTATAAAAGTGAAACTAAACGCAGAAGAGATCCGGTTTATCAGCGATGAGTTAGCCAAGCTGGAATTGGTGAAGAAGAGTTGACTGTGGACAGAGTTGACAGTTAACAGATGACCGTACTTTTAAACCTTTAAACTTTTATACCCTTTAAACCGTCTTTCAGAACCTATTGGCAGGGCAGCCTACTTTTTTGCTGCGCTTATAGCCGGGTAATCCCGCAATCTGTTTGTATTTGTCAAAGTAAAAACGCAATGTAAAAGTGGCGGCTATGTAAAAATAGCCGTCTTTGTTTTTGCTGTTGCCGCGGGTGGCACCGGCAGCGGGATAGGGACCGGCACCTACCTCATCGCCCCGATAGGCCAGGTCCACTGCCTGTTGACCTTTTGCAGCGAGTAATACAGACTGATCTGCATAAGTACCGCTTACATCGTCGAGGTAGTCGGTAAATAATTTGCGGTAACCCATTTCGATACCGACCCGCATATCTTCATTGAGCATACGTTCTGCTCCGATTCCCAGCGGAATATTGAGCTGTGTGAGCTTATACTTATCAACGCCCGGTACCACACCCTGGCCTTCGGTAGAAAGCGGCTGAAGAAAAACCTTTTCACCGTTTTCATCCTTCGTGCGGGGTTTGAAATGATAAAGAGCAATACCGGCATATACATAAGGGGTCCACCAGTGATAATTCAGGTCCAGTATGCTGTAGTGCAGCCCGGCTTCCCATTCAAACAGGCTGCTGGAAAAATTAAGGTTACGCAACTTCATAGAGGCCGTACCCTTTTTATCATCGGCGCGTACCCCACCCAGTGTCAGGTAAGAACGCAATGCCAGGTGCTCGGTAAGGTCATAGCGCACACCCAGTGAGCCCATGAACTTGCTTTGTGACAGCGATAGCGATTTGGCCTTGAGGTCACCCTGGTACGACATCGCACCCAGTCGGGTGGAGAAATGGAAATTCTGGGCAAGTGAGCCCACAGGGATCAGCAATAACAGGAATGCCAGTTTTTTCATGAATACGCGTAGGGTCTGGTTATGGTTATAAACGTCCGGGCATTAAAAAAAGTATGTATGGCCAGGTAATGGCTGTACATACTTTCTGGTGTTGAAGGAGGGGGTTTCTACTTTTCAGCGTATTTCAGGTGCCGGTGTATTTCTTTGGTTTGCCGGCCTGCTTCATTAAACGCTTTTTGAAGAGTCCAGTTGTTCTCAGCGTCAGGTTTATCATACTCAAAGCGTGTCACTGTGGTGGTAGCTTTGTCGTCCTTGTATTTAACAACCGTTTCCAGTTCCGGCTCTCCCTGCTTATTCAGTTTAATGGAGGTTCGTGATGTTTCTTTTCCGGCACTGTCCAGTTGCACTTCACTTATGGGGAAACGGCCTTCATAAGTGCTGCTGAATGAAAGTTTCAACTTGCCATCGGGTTTGTATACACGTCCGGATGCCAACAGATCATATTCATTTGTCACGAGTTCTTTATATGTCTGGATGAGTTGCCGGGAAGAGTCATAGTTGTAGCCATACTGATATTTTCCCGTAGAATCGAGTGTGATGGAGAGGGAGTCCTGCAATTTACCTTCTTTGTATGTAGACCATCCCTTCCAGAGACCATTATCGTGGTGGTAGTAATGTGTGATGGTTTGCAGGATGCCCTTTCCGTCTTTTTCTTCGAACTTGTCAAGACTTCCGTTTGAAAAGTAAGCCGACTCGATAGCGAGTGTGTCGGTACGCAGATGTCCTGTACTGTCAAAGAAAAAAATGGAATCTTCTGAAAAAATGGCATTGCCGTTTATGTTGAAATCTGCAAGGTCTCTATGGCGGGCTTTAGTCTCCGGTTTGCTGGCACAGCCGGCCAGTAGCAACAAAAATAAGGCTGATAGTAAGTATCGCATATATAGATGGTTTGGTGTACGCAGGGGTTGGTACGGCGATACATGTCTACAAAGGGCAGATAGCTTAAATATACGATTTTTTTAGGTCAAATGTGCCAATGTGCTGGTGTGCTAATGTGCTAATGATTTGGTTGAGGAGCTTTTAACCGGAGCATTATCTGATTATAATCATTCTGTTTATAATGTCTTTTTGAAGAAGCAGCCTATTCAGCATTAGCACACCAGCACATTAACCCATTAATCTTCGCTGTGTTTGGAGATCGTGCTATCCAGCCTTTTTACGAAATCATGAATGATATCGTGTTGAGGCAAAGGCGGTACGGATGGGTCGTTGCCTGGTTTTGATGCATATACCATACGCAGCCTGCACTTACTGCAGGCTGCTTTGCGGCAGGGCGGCTTTGATTTGGCCAGGACCGTGCTGTCGCTTGTAGGTATGGTACAATTGCTCATGACAGATTTACTGATAGCGATAGGTGAAGATGCTGGTAGTAGTGGGTCGTCCGGGCAGACCAATAGTAACGGTAGCCTTCTCGGGCAATCCATTGTTTTTATAAGTATAGTTGTATGCAAATTGATCAGACAGGGTCAGTGTGGGATCGAAATGATTTTCCTGCAGAATATTATTGGAGGAAACGGTCTCCCAGAAAAGAGCGAGTAATTGTTTGTGCTCAAACAGGGGATTGACCTGGTCGTCGTAGGTGAAATCCACATGACCGCTGCGGGAGAGCTGGCCCGGTATGGCATTGCGGACAAATGCAATGGTCCTGCTGATATTGCCGGCAGCATTGTATTCAAAGTCGAAGCCGAGATACGGCTCATAGTCGGGTTGATTGCCTAAGTAGATAATGGTACGCTTGAGCTGATCGTTTTCATATTGATAAGTCGTATAAGCCACCCGGGCATTGCTCATGTAATAATCGGCGCGGATCATTTTCCCATCCTGATATACGGGAATCAGTTCGTCGCCATTGCCGGCACTCAGTTTTGCGATCTGGTTCTGCTGGTAAGAAACCAGGAATTCCATTGTTTCGTCACCCAGGTTCAGATCACTTTTTACCACGACTTTGCTGACGCGGCCGCTACCGTCATAAAAAAAATTAACCTGGCGGTCGTCGTTTTTTACTTCGGCAACACGAATGTTGTCGCCAGGGCTATCGGGTGTATTGTCTTTATCTTTTTTGCAGGAGGCAGCAGTGAGCATCAGGCCGGCAAGCAGTACTAAGCCGGTAAGTGCCTGTTTGTAAGAAAATGTTGTCATGGCTTTTGATTTATTTGAAAGGCAAAAAAACAGGCAATGCGATCCTTTCAGAAGCCAAAACTGTATGAATTGCTGAATGGGGGGCTCAGTTGAGCGAAAATCTATCCGAAACAGGGCAGGGGTGAGGATGCTAAAGAGTAACAAAAAGGCCGGCGGGGCCGGCCTTTTACAGAATGTTAGCGTCTGGCAGTCGACGCATTACCCTTGGCCAGCAGGGCCAGTTGACGGCCAGCAGGCAATTCGCTGGAGGTGTAATGAATGCTCCAGCGAACCTGACCAGCCAGGTTTTTGAGGCCGGGAGCTTCGCTTATTTTGAATTTCATGGCATTACCGGGAGTTGCATTGTCTGCAAAACGCCAGGTTTTTATAACCTCACCCTTTTCATTTTTTACATCGACCCTGCGCGCTTTGCCTGTCTGTCCGCAGTGGTGATAACGGATGCTGATCTCATTGTCCACTCCTGGTTCGAGGTACAGGGTGCTGGCGCCATTCATGTTTTTGCCAAACAGCTGCACAACCAGTTTGTTGTTCAGAAAAACTTCGAATCCTTCTCCGCCCCGGCGGGGAGTATAACTCATCAATACGCCACTTACCACAAGCAGCGCCATGAGTCCGGAGATAAGCCGGTAATTGATTGTTTTCATGACGTTTTATTTTTATTGATGTAAAATGGATTTGCACCACAAAGTAGTCTGCCCCACGCGCCATAAAAACTAAGCTTGATCACCGGAAGCATATTCTTGATCAACAACAAAAAGCCGCTAAACAGCGGCTGAAAGAGTATGGTATAAACAGTGGAAAATGATTAAATGGACCTGCGGTTGCGGATACGGCTCAGCGTTTCGAGTGTGATGCCGAGGTAAGAAGCGATATACTTCAGCGGGATACGATTGGACAGATTGGGACGTGTCTCTACCAGCCGTTTATACCGGCGCTCGGCGGCGGGTATGCGCGAGATGTAGGCCCGTTCTTCTGCAGCACGATAGCTGTCTTCCAGTACTTTGCGCCCCACCACATTTGATTCGGGATAAGTGGCATAAAGTTCTTCGACCAGCTCATACGGCATGCCGATCAGCTCACAGTTTTCGATTGCCTGAATGGATTCTTCGGAAGGGAGCTCAAGTCCGAGATTACGAATGGTGCCAATGACCTCATTCTCTTCATTGATCCAGGTAGTGATCTCCTTTCCATCTTCTACAATATAGCCTCTTACCACACCTTTCAGGATCAGGTACAGGCGGTCGCCTTTGCTGCCAGGTTTGAAGATCATCTCTCCGCGTGCAGCATGCAACGGGAATGTGCCAGCGTCGATACGTGCGATAGCTTCCTGGCTGATGGGATGAATGTGGTGAAAAAAAAGACTAATAGGAGAATGGCCTCCATATTTCGACCAGCGATCTTCGAAAGGTTGTTTTGATAATGACATTTTTATTACAGGCAAAGAATGTTGCGACTATTGGCAAGTGGCAGAGCGCAGTACGTATTGTTGTCAATGACAATCCTGTAGTACGCTCAACCCGTCATGCGGTAAATATAAACGAGAATTGCCGATAAAAGTTATGATTTGATTCCATTCGCCACAATAATCCTGACAGAAGACAATATTAAATTGTTAAACGGGTTGAATTTTCACGCCGTCCACCCGGTTTTCCGGGGGCTAACAACCGTTTGACACAAGGTTGACAGGAAAGTCCTATTTTCCCGTTACAATCCCTGTTTTTTGTACACCCCGATAATAAAAGCTATGCGTGTTATCTTTTTACCGCTGATCTGTTTGTTTTGCATTTTGTGTGTCTCCCCGATAGCTGTAAGTGCACAAAAAGGCGGGAAGTCCATTGCGGTGATCGCCTATTACTCCGGCAATGCCAGCCGGATAGATCAGTACCCCGTTGAAAAACTCACGCATATCATTTATAGCTTTTGTCATCTCAATGGCAACCGGCTCAATGTAGACAACGCCGGTGATACAGCCACTATTCAGAAACTGGTGTCGATGAAGAAACGCAACCCGGCATTGAAGATCATGTTATCGCTGGGCGGCTGGGGCGGTTGCAAACCCTGTTCCGATGTATTTGCCACGGTACAGGGGCGTCTGGAATTTGCTTCTTCGGTAAAAGAGATCAATAGTTATTTTAAAACAGACGGTATTGACCTCGACTGGGAGTATCCCGCCATTCCCGGTCATCCCGGGCATCCTTACCGCGATGAGGACCGGCCCAATTTTACAGCACTTGTACAGGCGCTGCGCGATAGCCTGGGCAAAAACAATGAGATCAGTTTTGCTGCCGGCGGTTTTCCTGTTTTCCTCGAGCGTGCAGTGGAGTGGGATAAACTCACCCCGCTCATTGACCGTGTCAATCTCATGAGCTATGATCTCGTAAACGGCTTTAGTACGGTGACCGGGCATCATACACCGCTTTATTCCACATCCAAACAGGTGGAGAGTGCCGACCAGGCCGTAAAATACCTGGCCGGTATCGGTTTCCCGCTTAATAAGATCGTGATTGGCGCTGCGTTCTATGCCCGTACCTGGGAGCAGGTAGAGGGTGATAATAACGGTCTTTATCAATCAGGCAGGTTCAAGAGTTTTGTTCCCTATTCCATATTCAAAAGCACGATCACCGCAGAAAAAGGATACCAGTTTTTCCAGGATAAGGAAGCAGGCGCCGCCTATGCCTATAATCCGAAAGAAAAGATATTTGCCACTTACGATGATATGACCTCTATTGCTGCCAAAACACGGTATGCAAAAGAGAAGGGCTTAAATGGAATAATGTTCTGGGAACTGACACTCGATGTAGCCAGTGGCGGATTGCTGGATAAGATCCACAGCACATTGCATCCTTAGTCTTCATCGCTGCCCCAGCGGAATGTCCGGATGGGCAGCCCGGCCAGGTCGAGTACACGGTCAACCACGGTAGCAGCCACATCCTCGAGCGTCTTGGGTTTGCTGTAAAAAGAAGGAGTTGCCGGGCAAATAATACCGCCGGCCTGTGTCACCGTTTCCATATTACGGATATGAATGAGATTATAAGGCGTATCGCGCACCACACAGATGAGCCGGCGTCTTTCCTTCAGCACCACATCGGCTGCGCGTGTGATCAGATCGTTGGAGATACCGCCTGCTATGCGGCCCAGCACCCCCATAGAGCAGGGCACTATGATCATGGTGTCGTACTGTCCCGATCCGGAAGCAAAAGGAGCCAGGAAGTCCTGCGTTGAGTAGGCCCGGAAAGGCAATCTTGTGTAGCTGTCATCATCCAGTTCTGTCTGCCATACCTGGCGGGCATTTTCTGTCATCACGATATCTACAGCCGACCAGTGATCTTTGAGCATCTCCAGTTTGCGCAATACCTGGCGTGCATAGATAGAACCGCTTGCTCCGGTGATGGCCACGACAATTTTCTTCATAAATAATATTCTGGATGTAAAATTCTGCTAATTATCGTAGGATAGCAACGAAAGTTAGACAAACGTTTGCGCAAGTGAATAAAGGATATGGATATATCATTAATTAACGTTATAACATTGAGACCAGTCAATAAATGGTGTTTTTTTAACACTTTCAGCAAAAAAAAATGACAAAAAGTTTTGTGTTAATTCTTTATTCCCGATATTGCCTGTGAATTTTCATAGGATAAGGTTTAATGGTTAATGGTTTTTGATTAGGGCCCTCCCGGATTTCATTCGGGAGGTTCTTTTTTTCTAAGCCCTTTGTAAGTCCATAACGGCACCCTTATCCGCCACGGCAGTTACTGCCGGTAGTCAATCTAATTCTGATTAGTACAGGGATAAAAAAAGAGAACGTCATACGTTCTCTTTTTCTTTTCAGACTGCTTATAGTCCTGATTATCTTGATTCGGCCATATCGGGAATCGCTTCTACTTTATATTCGCCGGCATCCAGTTTTTTCTTGGTAGCAGAAAATGCTTCCAGCGTAGCCTGGATATCTGCATCTGTATGAGCTGCAGTAGGGATAAGGCGGTAGATGATATGTCCTTTCGGAATTACGGGATATACTACAATAGAGCAGAAGATGTGATAGTTTTCGCGCAGGTCCATCACCATGGCTGTAGCTTCTTCCACACCACCTTTCATGTACACGGGAGTTACCACAGAATCTGTCTTGCCGATATCAAATCCGCGTTCTTTCAAACCGTTTTGCAGCTTCAGCGCATTTTCCCAAAGTTTTTCCTTGAGCGAGGGCTGCGTACGCAGCAGTTCCAGGCGCTTCAGATTACCGATCACCAGCGGCATAGGCAGGCTTTTGGCAAAGATCTGCGAGCGGATATTGTAACGGATATAATCAATGATCTTACGGTCACCGGCAATGAAAGCGCCGATAGAAGCCATTGATTTGGCAAAAGTGGAGAAGTAAAGATCGATCTGATCCTGTACGTCCTGCTCTTCACCGGCACCCGCACCTGTTTTTCCCAGTGTGCCAAATCCATGTGCATCATCTACCAGCAGGCGGAACTCGTATTTGTTTTTAAGCGCGGCTATTTCCTTCAGGCGACCCTGATCACCGGCCATACCAAATACTCCTTCGGTAATCACCAGGATACCGCCTGATTTTTGTTTTTCGATGAGTGCAGTGGCGCGTTGCAATTGTTTTTCGAAATCTTCCAGGTCATTATGTTTGAAAACATAACGGTGACCGGGGTGCAGGCGCAGACCATCGATAATGCAGGCATGGCTTTCTGCGTCGTATACGATCACATCATGACGGCCGCACAGTACATCGATAAGGCTCACCATGCCCTGGTAACCGAAGTTGACAAGAATGGCATCTTCCTTTTGTTCGAAAGCAGCCAGCTCGGCTTCCAGTTGTTCATGATAGTTGCTATTACCACTCATCATACGGGCACCCATCGGCAGCGCCAGACCAAACTGCTGAGCAGCATCTGCATCGGCTTTTCTTACCTCCGGATGATTGGCCAGCCCCAGGTAATTGTTGAGGCTCCATACAATCATTTCCTGTCCGCGAAATTTCATTCTTGAGCCGATTTCGCCTTCCAGCTTGGGAAATGCGAAATAACCATGTGCGCGCTCACGATGCTGACCAATCGGGCCGGCATGCTTCAGAAGTCTGTCGAAAATATCTGCCATATTATGGAATTGTTATTGAGTGGATAAAACTGCGCAAAGGTAAGGTTTTGGCGGCTTTGCTCAAAGTACGTATTCTCAAGTGTATACGGTTGGCTATTAATGGGTAAGCCAATAGGAGGGTACAAAAATGCCCCACTGTGCAGTGGGGCATTTGAATAGTAGAGAACGGGTTATTTAGATAATCAGCAGGGCGTCGCCGTAGCTGAAGAAACGGTACTTGTCTTTGATCGCTTTCTTGTAAGCCTCCATGGTAAGCTCATAGCCGGCAAAGGCGCAGGTCATGATCAGCAGGCTGGTTTTGGGCAAATGAAAATTGGTCACCAGCGAATCCGCAATGTTGAACTCGTAGGGAGGATGGATAAACATGTTGGTCCAGCCTTCGGACGGTTTCAGCAGTTTTTGTGCAGTGAAAGATGATTCCAGCGCACGCATGGTGGTAGTGCCTACAGAGCAGATGCGATGACCGTATTCCTTGGCACGGTTCACGATCTTGCAGGCATTATCTTCTATGCGGTAATACTCCGCATCCATTTTGTGTTTGCTCAGATCTTCCACTTCAATCGGGCGGAAGGTGCCGAGCCCTGTATGAAGGGTTACTTCAGCAAAGCGCACCCCTTTGATCTCGAGGCGTTTGATGAGTTCGCGGCTGAAATGCAGACCGGCTGTGGGAGCAGCTACAGCACCTTCATGCTTGGCATATACGGTCTGGTAACGCTCTTTATCTTCCTCATCGGGTTTGCGCTTGATGTATTTGGGCAGCGGTGTTTCACCCAGTTTTTCCAGTTGCTCGCGGAATCCTTCTTCAGAACCTTCCCACAGGAAACGGATGGTACGGCCACGGCTGGTCGTATTGTCAATTACTTCGGCTACCAGGTCTTCCTGGTCTCCAAAATAGAGTTTGTTGCCTACACGTATCTTACGGGCAGGGTCAACGATCACATCCCACAGGCGGTTGGGCTTGTTCAGCTCGCGCAGCAGGAAAACTTCAATCTTGGCACCTGTTTTCTCCTTACGGCCATACATCCTTGCAGGAAACACTTTGGTGTTGTTTACTACAAATACATCCTTGTCATCGAAGTAGTCGAGGATGTCGCGAAAATGTTTGTTTTCGATCTGACCGGTATGACGGTGTACCACCATCATGCGCGCATCTTCTCGCTTTTTCGCAGGGTTTTGGGCAATAAGATTGAGGGGCAGGTCGAAACGGAATTGTGAAAGCTTCATGAGTTTATTGACAATTTTATATAAGGTCTCATGACTCAAACCGGTAGAAGATACCTGGGGAGCTTGCATCCATCCCCGGTCTTACGGCACCGGGCCTGGTCATGCGGACAGCTTTTAAAGCGTGCAAAGGTACAAAATTAACCAGATAACCCCCAGAGGGGTGTATAATTTTTTGATTCCGGTTCTTTCCCAGACTTTTTGCTGTTTTTTGCCGTTAATACCCCAAATCGGGGGTAATTTACCACCCAGCCCACCTAAGACACTGCCTGCCAGATAATGATGAGCCGGTTGGGAAGTGAATGGCTGTGTAATTGTCTCCAAAATGAATCATAGGAACTGTATGAAACGAACCCTACTCCTCCTTTTATTGCTGCCCTGCCTGGTAAGTGCCCAGGCACCCCGTCTGAAGAATAAAAAATACCAGGGATTGCTTTGGGAAATAACCGGCAATGGTCTCAAAAAACCATCCTACCTGTTTGGTACCATGCATGTGAGCAGCAAACTGGCTTTTCACCTGGCCGATTCATTTTACCTGGGTATACAACAGGCCGATGTGGTGGCACTGGAAACAAATCCCGAGTCGTGGCAGGAAGATATGACCCGCTACGACCTGGAGTCGGAGCGCTATCAACGCTCACGCGGTGCCGACTTCTTTTCTCCTCCCGGCGATTACCTCACACAAAGCACGCTTAAGTTTTATAAGTACGATAAGAAAATAGAACGGGCGCTCTACAGCAATCCTTCTACGATCAATAACCTGCTGTACAGAAGCTATGGCGATGAATCAAACGATTTTGAAGAAGATACGTACCTCGATATGTATATCTACCAGTGTGGCAAACGCTGGGGCAAAAAAGTGGCCGGCGTAGAGCAGTATGCCGAAAGTATGAAGCTGATGGCAGAAGCATACAAAGATGCTTCCAAAGAAAAAGATCGTAAGGAACGCAGCTATGACAATGAAGGAAGTTTTTCGTCCGGACGCCTCCAGGAAGCATATCGCAGCGGCAACCTCGACTGGCTTGATTCGATCAATAAAGTAAACAGCTTCAGCCCGGCATTTGATGAAAAATTTCTCTACCGCCGCAATGAAATTCAGGCCAGCAATATTGATTCTATTTTACGTACAGGTCAGTCCCTATTTGTAGGAGTGGGTGCTGCGCATCTGCCCGGGCAAAGAGGCGTTATTGAAATATTGCGTGCCAGTGGTTATCGCCTGAGAGCGGTAAGAATGGTGGACCGTGACAGCCAGCATAAAAACCAGGTAGAAAAATTGCGTGTGCCGGTGGTATTCTCCACACAGGCAGCAGCAGACGGTGTGTATAAGGTCGATATTCCCGGCAAATTTTACCGGTTTGGTGAACAAAACGGCGTATCGCAGGAGCAGTATGCCGATATGGCCAACGGAAGTTATTACATGGTCACCCGTGTGATGACCAATGCCTGGTTGTGGAATCATTCAGCCGATCGTGTCAATCATATTGTAGATAGCCTGTTGTATGAAAATATTCCCGGCAAAATACTGACCCGTACCAAAATTGTCCGCAATGGTTACCAGGGACTCGATATTACCAATCGTACACGCCGCGGCGATATCCAGCGCTACAATATTTTTGTCACCCCGTTTGAAGTGATCGTATTCAAGATGAGTGGTACGGGCGAATATGTAAGCAAAGGTGAAGAGGCTTCCCGCTTTTTCAGCAGTATTCAGCTCAGGGAATTCAAACCCATGCCTGCAGTGGCACAATGGAAAAAAATTACAGCGCCCATGGGAGGTTTTGTAGCCGAGATGCCGCATGACCCTTTTACCGGCAATGACGGCAGCTGGATATACGATGCAGCTGATGCTGCCAATGGCAATTTTTTCCGGATCATCCGATCAGATATCCATAATCATAATTTTGCCGAAGAAGACAGCTTTGATCTGCAGCTGATGGAAGAAAGCTTTGGCGCTTCCGAATACATGGATAAGCAGTTGACCCGGAAGGTGGGCAAATGGCAGGGGTATCCTTCGCTCGATGCAACCTATAAAGACAAGAGCGGACGTTTTTACCAGGTACGGTTTATCATCGAAGGTCCGCATTACTATACGCTTATTGCCTGCGGCAAAAAGAATGGTCCGGCATTGGATCACTTCATGCGTTCGTTTGCCATCAAGCCATATCAGTATCCGGTGGCGACCAGACGGGTAGATACCACGCTCAACTTTTCTGTGATGAGCCCCGTATTTCCGGAGGCTGCCAAAGAAAAAATGGAACTGCCCAGCTATAATTACGGCTATGGTGGTGGCGATGACGAAGATGAAATGGAACGCATCATGAATGGGGGTGCTTTTAAAAGCAAGATCATTCGTAATGACACAACAGGCGAGCGCATCTTTGTCAATTTTTACAAAGTGGGCCGTTATATGGAGCTGGAGGATACCACTGTACTGGATAAGTCGGCAATATACCCTGCTGGCAGCGACACTACCTGGATCGTTCGCAGCAAAAAGAAATACGATCTCCCCAGCGGCTACCGGGTATGGGAAAGCCAGTTGTCTGATACGGCCAGCAGCCGCCTGCTGTGGGTAAAGAATTTTTACCGCAAGGGTGTAGGCTTTGGTTTGTCTGCCGAGCTCGATACACTTAGTCAGCCCAGCCCTTTCCTGCGCAGTTTCTTCGACAGCTTTGCTCCCTCCGATACCATCACAGGTTTTGATCCTTTTGCCAAAAAGTCAAAATTCTTTTTTGATGATTTTCTGAAAGGAGACAGTACTGCACGTAAGAGAGCCGCAGGAGGATTGAATTATCTGCGGGTCGACTCTACTGATCTTCCCCTGCTGATACAATCTATCAGCTCGCTGAGCTGGAAGGAAAAGAAATACCTGGATACGAAAAGAGAACTGATCAGTAAGCTGCGCAAAATACAAACACCGGCTGCTACAGATGCACTGGTTAAAATGTATCATGCGGCCAACGATACGCTCGATCTTCAGATGACGGCACTCAGCACCCTGGTGCAGCAAAAGACAAAATATGCCATGGGCAAATTCAGGGATATTGTGGCTGCAGAGCCGCCTGTGCTGGGAGCTACTTCCAATTCGTGGAATGAGTTTAATAATTATTCCATCCGGTTTGATGCAGGGGGCGATCGTTCCTATTTTGGTGGCAACTTCCTGGGTAGCCTGTACGATTCATTGCAGCTTACCAAAACGGTGCTGACCGATCTGCTGCCGCTGATCAATCTCGATGATTATAAAGATGCGCTGATGCAGCTGATGGCCGAGATGGTAGACAGCAGTCTGCTAAAGCCTGCAGACTATGAGAGCTACTACAGCAAGTTTTTGCTGGAAGCCAAACAGGAAGTGCGCAAACAGGCTATTCTCGAAAAGCAGAAATCCATTATGCAGGCAGAGAAGAAAAGAGACGATGAGGATAATAAAGGATATAACCGGTATAATGACAACGATAAAGACCCGGGCAATGATGATCTGCAGTTGTATGCACGCCTCCTGATGCCCTTCTGGGATAGCAAACCTGCTGTATCGACAGTGATGCAGCAAATGCTGGCTTCTGCCGACAAGCAACTGAAATACACTACTACATTGCTATTGCTGCGTAATAAGAAAAGTATTCCCGATACGATGCTTGCTTATTTTGCCGGACTTGATGAGTATCGGTATGATCTGTACAACGGGTTAAAGAAGATCAAACAGCTGGATAAGTTCCCTGCCCGCTATAATAATCATATTGACCTGGGACGAAGCAAATTGATCAGTACTGCTTCTTCCTATTCCAAACCGGATTCTGTGGTCTATCTCAGTCGTCTGCAGTCGCGGGTCAAAGGGAAAAATGGCTTTGTCTATTTCTTCAAATACAAAAAGAAAAAGGATGATCTTACCTGGTACCTGGGTTCGGTAGGCCTGTTGCCTGCCGATGAAAAGAAGTTTGCATTTGCAGACATGGAAGAGGAGGATGAAGTGGATACTGAGTATGGTTATTATGTGGAGAGATCCTGGAATACACAATCACCTTACCTGCTCACCAGGCTCGGAACTACGCGGTTAAAGGAAGATGAACCGGTAGCGGTTCAACTGGCGAAGGAACTGAAACGTCTTATATACAGTCACCGCAAAAGCGGACGGGAATTTTTTGACAACGAATCGGATAGTGATTCGGATGAAATTGTGCCTGGAGCGATTGATGTGGCAGGCGACGACAATTAGGCGGGAATGCCGGCCGGTATGGCTGTTATCAATTTTTGGGTATAAGCGGATTGCGGGTGCAGGTAAACCTGCTCGGCCGGACCGCTTTCCTCAATTTTACCTTTATACATGACCATAATACGGTCACTGATGTATCGCACCACTGACAGGTCGTGCGATATGAATACGACTGTAAAGCCAAATTCTGCGCGCAGATCGTTGAGCAGGTTAAGCACCTGTGCCTGTACGCTTACATCCAACGCAGATACTGATTCATCACAAACCAGGAAGGACGGATTTAGTGCCAGTGCGCGGGCGATAACGATCCGTTGTCGTTGCCCTCCCGAAAACTCGTGCGGATACCGGTTATAATGCGTGGCATTTAATCCCACTTTTTCAAGCAGATGAATAACCTGTTCTTTCCGCTGCAGCGCAGTCAGTGCGGGATAATGCACCCGTAGAGGTTCTGCAATGGCAGGGCCAACCGGCAAACGCGGATTGAGCGAAGAGAACGGATCCTGGAAAACCAGTTGTATTTCTTTTCGTAAAGGACGCAGCCGGTCGCGGGCGATTGTACTGATGTCTTCGCCTTTGTAATACAAATGGCCACTGGTCGGTTCTATCAGGCGCAACAATGTACGGCCCAATGTGGTTTTACCACATCCGCTTTCACCCACCAGTCCCAGCACCTCGCCTTTATAAATCTCAAAGCTCACTTCATCTACCGCTTTGGTATAGGCGAGGGGAGTACCGAGCCAGGATCGCCGGGTGGGATACCACACGGACAATTTATCGGCCTTTATCAGTACTTCTGAAGAGATAGCCGGTTGAATAATGCTGGCCGCAGTAGCATTGTTATTGCCTGCAAGAAAATCAGCCACTACGGGCAGTCTTTTTCCTTTTTCATGCAATACAGGGCGGCAGGCCAGCAGGCCGCGGGTATAGGGATGTACGGGATGATGGAATATTTCCCTGACTGTATTTTCTTCCACGATCTTTCCTTTCAGCATTACGATGGTGCGGTCTGCGATCTCTGCCACCACACCCAGGTCGTGGGTGATAAATATGATGCCCATGCCTGTTTGCTGTTGCAGTTCCTTCAGCAACTCGAGGATGGTTTTTTGTACGGTTACATCGAGTGCGGTTGTTGGCTCATCGCAGATAAGCAGCTGTGGTTCGCAGCACATGGCGAGAGCGATCATGACCCGTTGCTTCTGTCCGCCGCTTAGCTGATGCGGATATTTATGAAAGGTCAGTTGCGGATCGGGTAGTTTGACTTTGGCAAACCAGCTGAGTGTTTGCTCGCGGGCTTCTTTATAACCGAGCTTTTTGTGCATACGCAGGGCTTCCATCACCTGGCGGCCACAGGTCATGACCGGGTTGAGCGATGTCATGGGCTCCTGAAAGATCATGGCAATATGATATCCGCGTATTTTCTGCAGTTCTTTCTCCTGCAGAGTCAGCAAATTGACCGGTTCCCCACCGGTTCCCGAAAAATAAATGGCCCCTTCTTCATAACGGGCTGTATGGGGAGAGAGTAATTGTAAAATGGAAAGTGATGTCACTGATTTGCCTGAGCCGGATTCGCCCACCAGTGCCACCACCTCACCGGCAGATACGCTGAAGCTGATCTGCTCCAGTGCCCGTGTAGTGCCATTTTCGGTATGAAAAGAAAGCGTAAGCCTGTCTATACGCAGCAGTGGCTTCATTATTTGGGTACTACTTTTACAGACAGCTTACGTGACGGTGTGGGATAATAGGCCATACATACTGCGCAGTTTTCCTGCTTGCTGGAGTCGATATAAAAATAAAACTCATCGCCTTCTTTGATCGTGTCGGGAAACTGGCAGGGGTTGCCCAGACCAAAAGCCTGTTTGTATGTTTTGCCGGTCATCTCATCGGTCCAGCTGGCATTGATGAGCGTGGTATCTATTTTACCTTCCAGCAGGCTGAGGGTATAGTTCATACAAATGCCTTTGACCTCCAGCTTTCCTTTATACCTAACGGGGTCCTTGCTACCGCCGGAACAGCGTTCGGCAGAGATGGTGAGCACAAAAACAGCGCTCAGTACGAGGATGAGTTTTGTATTCATACGTGCAGGTTTTTAAAACTTAAGATGCCGTACGGTAAGGCCATCATTGATCAGCTGCTTCAGCGAGTCGATACCAATGTGTAAATGTTTTTCTACATACTGGGCGGTCACCGACTTGTCGCTTTCTTCTGTTTTTACCCCTTCGGGGATCATTGGCTGATCGCTTACCAGCAGCAGGGCACCGGTAGGGATCTTGTTGTAAAAGCCAACGGTGAAGATGGTGGCTGTTTCCATGTCGATCGCATAGGCGCGTACCTTTTGCAGGTATTCTTTAAAAACTTCGTCGTGCTCCCAAACGCGGCGGTTGGTAGTGTATACCACGCCGGTCCAGTAATCCACGCTGTAATCGCGGATGGTGGTAGACACGGCTTTTTGCAGCGCAAATGCAGGCAGTGCAGGAACCTCGGCCGGCAGGTAGTCGTTAGACGTTCCTTCGCCCCTGATGGCGGCAATAGGCAGGATGAGGTCACCGAGTTTGTTGCGTTTCTTCAGACCGCCGCATTTTCCCAGAAATAAAACAGCCTTGGGTTCAATAGCGGTCAGCAGGTCCATGACCGTGGCAGCAGTGGGACTGCCCATACCAAAGTTGATGATGGTAATGTTGTCGGCAGTGGCACATTGCATGGGCCGGCCGATGCCTACTACAGGCACTTTGTGCCACTCGGCAAACATGGTCACATAATTACTGAAATTGGTAAGCAGGATATACTTGCCAAAATTTTCGAGGTTCTCGCCCGTATACCGGGGGAGCCAGTTGTCTACTATTTCTTGTTTTGTCTTCATCTGTTGATAAGGGGTGAGGAGGCCGGTAAGCATTTGCCGGCCAGGGGCACCATTTCGCAATTTAATCAATTACTTTTGAAGCATGCTATCTATTGAGTATCCGGTGCCGGATTTTATGGTAAAACGTGAAAAAGGCCGGGAACTGATCTTTGATCGCCTTCGCCGCCGCTGGCTGGTACTGACGCCGGAGGAATGGGTGCGTCAGAATTTTATTCAGTACCTGGTACAGGCATTACATTATCCGCCATCACTCATAGCACAGGAAAAGACCATCCGGCTGGGAGAACTCAACAAACGTTTTGATATCCTGGTATACAACAGCGCACATGAGCCCTGGATGATGGTGGAATGCAAAGCGCCTTCCGTAGCACTCGATGACCAGGTGCTGCAGCAATTGCTGCGTTATCACCTGGCAGTGTCGGTGGGGCTGCTGGTAATAACCAATGGACATGCTTCGTATGGCTGGGAAAAGAAAGGGCATGACCTTGTTTTGATCCATACATTGCCCGGATGGGTAGGCAACAGTTGAGTCATTATTGCCCGGATAATTATAGAAAAAACTCTGCTTTTATGTAGTGCAGGATAAATTATTTGTATAGTCAGGTTAATTGATCTTTTTGCTTCCACGGCCGGCCTGTGTTTTTCTCCGGACGTTGTTAAGGGCAATTTCCTGAAAGATTCAATCGGAGAAAAACAAGGCACCTTGCGAACCACAAGAAAAAATAAGAGAAAAAGGACGGGAAATTGAGGTGAAATGATCTATTCTTTCCGCTATTGCATCCATCACCTGAAAAACCGGATTAGAAGAAGAATACCTTATCAGGCAATTTGCCCCAAAGAACTGTGATTATCCAAACAAATCACTGCTCAGGTACCGGTCTCCACGATCGCAGGCAATAAATACGATCACGCCAGACGAAAGCTCTCCGGCCAGACGCAAAGCGGCCGCTGCCGCCCCGCCACTGCTCATGCCGGCAAAAATACCTTCTTCCTTTGCCAGCCTCCGGCTCATCTCAGTAGCTTCTGCCTGCGATACATCCAGTACACGGTCTACACGCTCCGGTTCAAATATTTTGGGAAGATAGGCGGCCGGCCATCGCCTGATGCCCGGGATAGAAGATTCTTCTGTGGGCTGACAGCCGATGATCTGAACAGCAGGATTTACTTCTTTGAAATAGCGGGAACACCCCATAATGGTACCCGTAGTACCCATGCTGCTTACAAAATGGGTAATGCCCTGCCGGCTGTCGCGCCAGATCTCCGGACCGGTTGACTTGTAATGCGCCATATAATTGTCCGGGTTGGCAAATTGATTGAGTATAAAATACTGTCCTGTAGCAGCCTGCTGCTCGGCATAATCGCGGCAGGCTTCTATACTTTCCAGCAGTATCACTTTGGCGCCATAGGCTTCCATGGTAAGCGTACGCTCGCGGGTACTGCTGGCCGGCATGATCAATTCTATTTCCAGGTCATACAACCGGGCGATCATAGCCAGTGCGATACCAGTATTGCCGCTGGTAGCTTCAATGAGTTTCATGCCGGGTTTAATATCGCCCCGCTCTACAGCAGAACGGATCATATTAAGGGCCGGCCGGTCTTTGACACTGCCACCGGGATTATTGCCTTCGAGCTTGGCATATATCCTGACATTCTTATTGGGATTGAGTTTCTGGAGTTCCACCATAGGCGTGTTGCCCACGAGATCTGCAATAGTTGCCATACTTACCAATTGATTTGTTGATCGACCACTTCGATTTCAGGTTTGTGATATACGGTTGAGTAAGGAGGTATGCTGCGCGTAAGCCACACATTACCGCCTACGATACTGTGATGACCGATTACCGTATCACCTCCGAGTATGGTAGCCCCGGAGTAAATGATGGAATGATCTTCTACGGTAGGATGACGTTTGGTATTGGCCAGGCTTTTGTCTACACTCATTGCTCCCAGCGTCACACCCTGGTATAGTTTTACATGATGACCGATCACTGTTGTTTCGCCTACCACAATGCCGGTGCCATGGTCAATAAAAAAATGTTCACCTATAGTGGCACCCGGGTGAATGTCGATGCCTGTTGCGGAATGGGCATGCTCAGTCAGTATACGGGGCAAAATAGGAATATCAAGTTTCAATAGTGCGTGCGCTATGCGGAAAAAAGCGATGGCGTAAAAACCCGGATAGGCGCGTATCACTTCAAACTGGCTTTGTGCTGCGGGGTCGCCGGCCAGGATAGCCTGTACGTCGGTATCCATGATGCGCAACAGCTCCGGCACCAGGTCAAAAAACTGGCGGGCCTTTTCTGCATGATCGCAGGGGCCGCAGGCACGGGTGGCTTCAAATAATATAGTGAGCTCGCGTGCAAGCCGTTCAAATTCTTTTTCTACCATATCGGCAGAAGCCGGAAAGCTGTCTGAACGTTCGGGATAAAGAAGCTGCAGCAATTGATTGGCCCAGCCGGCAATACGTTCATTGGGCGGCACCTGTTCGATACCCTGCTGCTTCTGAAAAATTGTTTTGTAAAAAGAAGGATTCATGCTGACCCTGTTTCTGAATAGAAGGCAAAATTACAATATCTGCAACAGCACGGCCGGCCATCGGGTTGAGCATTTAGATAATAATAGGCTAAAGTTTGCTGCGTAGCAGGCATGATAAAGCCCGGCATTAGAGGCCGGGCTTTACATTTATTTAAAATAAACGCCTGTTATCAGGGTTTATCAAAAATTTTCTCGTCAATAGGCACATTGACTTCGATCTTATCAAATTTTACAGACTGAAACTCTTCGCCATCCGCTTTTTGTATACGGGTAGCAAAAAACTTAAGGCCATTCACTTCTTTCAGGTCGGAGTAGTAGGTCTCCACATCTGTGCTCTGTCCCATCATTTCCATATTGGCTACCGATTTGATCAGGGTATAATCGCTGGCATTGATAAAGAAAGTAGTGGCTTTTTGTGTATCGCCCTGAGTGAGTTTGATCTTGTATGTCTGAATACCTTCGACAGCTTCCTTACCGGCCATTTCAATTTTATGACCACGCGCTTTGTAGTCCATCAGGATGCTTGACACATTGGCCTGTGCTTTCAGGTCGGCCAGTTCGCCTTCTGTTACGTCGGTAGGATCAGGAGCGCCTGCAAATTCGTTTTGCTTCCAGGCTTTTCCATCTTTATAGGAGCTGATGACGGCTGTACCCATTACTTCCACATCGCTGCGCACTGCTTTTCCATTGATCACCTGTACAGTGATAGGCAATTCCATGCCCTGCACGGTGATAGAGCCCGACATCTTCAATGTTTTCACATTGTTGAAAGCCGGGAGGCCACCCAGCGCCTGGGCATATTTTGCAACGATCTCTTCGGCAGTTTGGGCCTGCGCACTCAGGTAGCCCAGTGTGGCTATCATCAGTAATAATTTCTTCATGAGGTGTTTTTTAGTATAGAATGAAGGTAAGTGGAATTGGGGTATGTGCAAAAACCGGACCGGTGAACGGCTGAAAAAAGGGGGCCAACTGCATGAGGGGATAAAATAAAAAACCGGGCACTGTCAGGCGCCCGGTCTCTATAAGTGCAGTGTTGTGCTTAATTCTTGTTCTTATCTTTTTTCCCAAACAGCTTGTTGAGAAACCCTTTTTTCTTTTTAGGTTCTTCTACCGGTGCTCCGATTGGCTTAGTTGCCTCCGTTTTTTTTTCAGGTACTTTTGCGCTGTCTTTTTTGGGCTGAGGTGCATTATCGTCTACAAAAGGTTTGGAGTCGGTAGGGATATAATTGTAGTCGTCTGGATTACCGATACCCTGATCTTCGCCCTGAGCCGGCGGTTCAAACTCAGCATCGCGGGGGATGAAATCGGCACTGTTGATCTCGTTTTCGAGTTGTGCCGGTTTTACAAATCGGGCTGTACGGTCAATGCCCAGTGTTTTGTCGGCATATACTTTGGCAAAGAAAGCTTCCCAGATAGGACGGGCGGCCGCGCCACCAAAACCCCCGGCGCCTTCGTTGCGGATAAAGCGGTCATCGCATCCCACCCAGGCTCCGGCCAGCAGTTGAGGAGTATACCCCATATACCAGGCATCGGCATTGTCGTTGGTCGTACCGGTCTTACCGGCCATTTCGGAAGCGCCCAGGCGCCCCATCAGGCCTCTGGCAGTACCGAAGTTTACAGTGCCTTCCATCATGCGGGCCATCTTATAGGCAGTGGCTTCGCTGGTGGCTTCCTTGCGGTTTACACTGTAGTCGAAACGTTTGATCACGTTTCCGTTGCGGTCTTCGATCCGGTTGATGAAATAAGGTTTGGTGGTAAAGCCATTGCCGGCAAATACAGTATAACCCCACATCATTTCAAACAGCGAAAGGTCGCAGGCGCCGAGTGCAATAGAAGGAAAGGGCTCTATCTTGGTTGGGATATTCAGTTTGGCATTCAGGAAATCTGCAAAAGCCTTGGGGCCTACTTCTTTCATGATATAGGCAGTGGCACAGTTTCTCGAATAGGCCAGAGCACTGGCCATGGTCATGGTTCTGCCACTACAGCTTTTGGTGGTGGCCGGTACCAGTTGTTTATTGCCAAAATCCTGTTGCTGATCGACTACTTCGGTTTCGGGACTAAAGCCGCGGTCTTCCATCGCCTGCATATACAGCAGTGGCTTGATGGTTGATCCTACCTGTCGTTTGGTATTGATATTGGCATGGTCAAACTTGAATGTTTTGAAATTGATACCGCCTACCCAGGCTTTGACCTCACCCGTTACCGGATCCATGACCATAAAAGATGTCTGGATCATCTGCCGGTGATATTTGATGGAGTCATAAGGCGTCATTACGGTATCCTTTTCCAGTTTGGAGTTCCAGGCAAATACCTTCATCGGCACCTTCTGGTAAAAAGTAGCCTTGATCTCTTTGTCACTCAGGCCATCGTCGGCCAGGTTGCGCCAGCGGTCGCTGGCTTTCATTTGCCGTTGCAATACGTCTTCGTGATTCTTCCATACATTGCCATTGCGGATATAAGAAAGTGAGTTGAGATTTTTTTGCAGAATGGGCAACTGCATACCCACGGCCTCTTCGGCATATTCCTGCATACGTGGGTTGATGGTGGTGTAGATCCGGAGGCCATCGCGATAGATATCGTAGGAGCTGCCATCGGGTTTTTCAAGACCTTTCAGGGCATTGCGTACCTCGTCTTTCAATACCTCGCGGAAATAAGGGGCGTAGCCGGTATTTTCATTCAGCTTATTATAATTGAGATTGATCGGCGATTTTTTCAGTTTGGCAGCTTCGGCTTCACTGAGTTTTCCGTTTACCACCATCTGGTTGAGTACCACATTGCGGCGCTCCAGGGCTGCTTTGGGATTGCGGCGGGGGTTGTAAATGAAATTTCCTTTCAGCATACCGATCAGTACGGCAGCTTCTTCCACTTTCAGGCGATCGGGTTCTTTTTGGAAAAATGTACGGGCCGCATTGCGGATGCCATATACGTTGTCGCCAAAGGGAACGGCATTCAGGTAAAGGGTGATAATTTCTTCTTTGGTGAAATTGCGTTCCAGCTTTACTGCAATGATCCATTCTTTCAGCTTTTCCACCATACGGTTCAGGAAGTTTTTGCTGCCCTGGTCCAGCAGGGCTTTGGCCAGCTGCTGGGTAATGGTACTGCCACCGCCCTGGCGGCCCAGTGTGAATACAGCGCGCAGGGTCGATTTGGTATCGATACCCGAATGGTCATAAAAACGTTCATCTTCCGTAGACACCAGTGCATTGATCACATTGGGTGAAATGTCGCGGTATTTTACATTGCTGCGGTTGCCGCGCTCTGTATAATATTTACCCATCAGGGTGCCATCAATGGCATATACTTCCGATGCCTGCTGGATAGCGGGATTTTCCAGCTCTTTCAGCGAAGGCATTTTGCCGAATACACCAAAATTGGCCAGGATGATCAGTAGTACAAAACCGCCAAAACCAATCAGGAAGAGGCGCCAGAAAATGCGAACAGCTTTTTTCATAGTTAGATGTATAAGGGCAACGCCCATTTTTCAGCAAACCGAAATTAATAAAATCTGGTCCGGCTGGCGGCTGCCGGCAATTAATTTTTTCCTAAAGCAAAAGAAATCGATCAGAACTTACCGGGCAAGTTCTTGTCCAGGAACTGTTTGTATTTGTCCACATCCTTGTAGTTCTTCAACAATTCAAGATTAGGCGCGGAAATGATCAGGAAGCTGTATTTGCCTCCGCGCAACCAGGGCAGGATCTCCGTAGGCGTTTTGGGACGGGCGCGATCTACATAAGCCAGCGCCTCTTCTGCATTGACAAATGGATTGATCAGTATCAGCCTGTTGTCTGCGTCGATATCAAGCAGTTCGGCTTCCAGCGGCTTGCCGGAATAGTTGTTGCGGTTATAGATGGCAAAGGCATTGCGGGCTTCGCGTACAAATACAGGGTCTACCTTATTGAGCAGTATTACTACATAGTGCGGTGCGGCCGCATTGTACTGGTAATTGAGTGTGGGCAGTTGTACTGCAGGTTTATTGAGTAATGAATCTGCTGTGGTACGGTTTTTCTGTGCCGTATCGCGAAGGGCGCGGGTAGAGCCGGAATCCGGTATGGCAGATACAGGTTTTTGCAAAGGCTTGATGGCAGGCGCAGCTGCGGCGGTATCCGGGGCGGGAGGAGTGACTACCTGCACAGGCGGATTGTAGGTAACGGGCGGCGCAGCTTTCCTGGCAGTGTCTTCGGCCGGCATTACAATGACCAGGTTGCGCAATTCTTCCTCGATTTCTGCTCTGCGATTGAGCACATCGAGCATGGTAGTGGCTTTTTCTGCCAGCGGCTGACCCGAAAACTGGTTGATGATATTGCGCAAAACAACCTTGGCAGTAGAGTCTTCGCGTTGTTTGATATAATATACGGCTTCAATATAAAGCAGCTGTGGTGTCCAGTAGGTGCGGCCATAGGTGCTGTCCAGCTTCTTTTTCTGGGCAATGGCGTCGGCAAAATTGCCTTCGATAAACTGGTCATATACGCGCTCATAGGCACGTGTGGCTTCGTCGTTGCGGCTTTTGCCCTGCGGGTCTTTGCCGGTAGTTACAATAGCGGTGAGGTTGCTGTGGCTGTAGTTCTCATTCATCAGCTGCTTTACGGCAGTGGCTTTGAGGTTTTCACCGTTTTTGCGATAGCAATAGTAAAGGCTGAACAGTACCTGGTCCATACGCGGATGCTCTGGAAAGCGCATGCGCAATGATTCGAGGGTGTCGGTGCCCGTACGGCAATCGTCCAGCTCCTGTACCAGTGTGGTGCCGAGTCTGAAAAGTGCATTCATCACAGAATCCTGCGATTGTTTCATCTTTTCTTCTGTGAGTGGCAGCCGGTCATACAGGGCATCAAAAGTGATCTCTGTATTGATGGCTCCGGTGTTGATACCCGTATAGGCTCCTGATTTTACGGGGTCTATGTTGTCATTCTGGCTGTTGCGCAGGCCTGCAGCCTGTGCTGCACTGCGCCGCCAGTTGTCGGTATTGGGCCGGGTGCCCCAGCGTGTTTTGAACTCGGTTTGCCCGCGCTGACGCAGCGTGGTATTATAGAAGTACCATTCACCTTTTTTATTGTCAGTAAAAAGACTGGGTGCATTTTGCTGTTGCGTATTCAGTGTTGAGCCGGTGCTCACCAAACCATCTTCTTCTTTCAGTCCCTGCTGGCGTCTTAGCTGCCGGGCTATCCTGCGTACAATGCCACGCCGCTCATCTTCGGGCAGGCTGGCCAGGTATTGCACACTGTCCTGGCGGTGCAATACATCGAGGTCATTGACCACCCTGATCAATATCGCCTTGCGCGCCATGATCGCATCGGGATCGATAATGCCCGGATCACCGAGCTGCACACTATCATAAAAATTGCGTGCGGGCCGGTAAAGCCGTTGGTTATAGCAAAGCTCAGCCAGTTGCAAAAAGGCTTTATTACGTTGTTCGGCATTATTGCTTACATACCGCGTACTCTTCTGCAGCAGGCTGATGGCGGCTTCTGTATTGTTGCGCTCCAGTTCCATTTGTGCAGCCATGTAGTAAATGATATCGCGGTAGTCAACGTATTTATCACGTTTTGCCATCCGCTCCAGCGTGGCAATATTTTTACCGATAGCATCCACGCCTTCTTCTTTGTCTACCCGCACCAGGCCTAGGCGGGCATATACATCGAGGATCGGATCGGTCGTATGGGCGATCGCTTTGTCGTAAAAACCGGCAGACTGTTCAAGCCGGCCCTGTTTTTCATAAAGTTGTCCCAGCAGGTATTCCCAACGGGCACGTTCCTGTTTGTTGGTTGCATTATCAAGCGCCAGCTCCAGGTGGGCAGCGGTGCTGTCCCAGGCTTTTTGCCGGTAAAAATAATAGGCCTGCACTTCTTCCAGGTCTTTGCGAAGGCGTGTGGGAAATGCGGTATCGTGCCGCAGGGCCAGTATCAGGCTGGAGGCCTCTGTATATTTATCCTGCACCAGGTAATTGCGGATCTGCCAGATAAATGCATCATTGCGGCTGGGCGGCTCACTGAAAATGCGCCGGGTCAAAGAGTTTTTTTCCCTGGTGGCAATACTGGTAGCGCTGTTACCATCGCGGGCACTGCCAATGGTCAGGTAGTAACCATCCTTTTCCTTGGTGGCAAAGGCATAGTTAATAAACTGAAACATCAGGTAGGCCGAGTCAAATTGTTTTTTGAGATAATAGCTGGCTCCCCAGAGCAGGTAAAGATTATCTGCCCAGTCGCTGCGCAGGTCATGCAGTACAATGCCGGTCTGGGCTTTGAAGGAAACCGAATCGAGCTCCAGGCTGTCGGCTGCCGTTACATCCAGGCTGTAATTATAAAAGGGGAGTAGCTGGGAATAATCTTCTTTGAAAGAGAGTTTGGCCCGGCTGATAATCTCATTCAGCTTATTGTTGGCATTAAAGAAATAATTGTAATGTGTAACCGTGTTCTGGATGAAGCGACGGGAAGCAGTAAATTTTTTCTGGGGCTTTTCGGAACGCAGTACCCGGTTTTCAAATTCCTTTGGTTTTTTGATGTCAAAGCTGAAGCCATACTGGCCAAATGCAGTGGTAGCCAGTACACTAAGCAGTAGTGGAAACGAAAACCGTAAGACCGTATGGCGAAAAGATAACATGGTGTGGCGCAAACTAAGTCCTTAATAACTGAATTTCAAATATTTTAGTATAAAAGTAGGGCAATTTTTTTCCCTGTTTGGGAGTTCTGTAATAGTGCGAAACCACGCCCATTTTCTTACCTTTAGCCACCCATAAATTCCGACTATGGCAAAACTTGATGAATCATCCACACTAAAACGGTTACGAAACCGCTATCGTTTGGTGGTGATGAATGATGATACGTATGAAGAAGTAGTCACTTTTAAATTGTCGCGCCTGAGCGTTTATGTCGGTTTGTGCACAATTTTTGTAGTATTAGTGGGCCTGACTGTGGCCCTGATTGTTTTTACGCCGTTAAAATACTATATACCCGGATACGATGATTTACGTGTAGGGCGCGAATACCGCCAGTTAAAATACCGGGCCGATGCATTGGAGAAGCAGGTACAATATCAGGAAGGTTATATTGAAAATGTGCGAAAGGTATTGAGGGGCGATGCAGCAGCATTGGATACAGTTCAACTGCAGGTGCCACCCGAAGACATTTCAGATGACTGAGCAACTGGTGAAATAGCTACGGGCTATCAGGACAGTGAGGTGGTTAATCAGAATCGATTTTTGTAAAACCCAAATATCTATGTTTAACTCCAAAAACAAAACCGACATGCAACCTGAAAAAACCGGCTCTGGCGGCACTACCCTCATTGGTGCCGGTACTACACTCAAAGGCGACATTCACAGCAACAGCGATCTTCGTATAGATGGCACCATCGTTGGCAATATACACAGCTCTGCCAAGGTTGTCATTGGTGCCAATGGCGCCGTGGAAGGAGATATTACCGGGCTGCAGGCCGATGTGATCGGTAAGGTAACCGGCAATATTAAAGTGAAAGACCTCCTTCAGCTACGGGGAGACTGCACCGTCAATGGAAATCTTTATGCAGGCAAGCTGCAGGTAGAACCTTCTGCCACTTTCAATGGCCAGTGTCATATGGGTGGGGCGGCCACACCGGTAATAGAGGCCAGTCAGCGTAATGGAAAAACCGAAAAAGAAGCCGTACTCCAGTGATCCTAATGGCTGGATGCGCTACATGGGGTTAGGAATGCAGCTGTTGGTGGCTATTGGCGGAGCCGTTTTTGCCGGGCTCAAAGCAGATCAATGGCTGCATGTGTCGCCATTGTTTGCTTCTGTATTACCTTTGCTGGTAATCGGGTTGATATTTTATAAACTGATCCGGCAAACTGGAAATACTGGCGATAATGAGAAATGACCATTTCAAACCCCTTCGACCTCTTTTTGTTTTATTCTTATTGCTGAATGCTTTTTTTCTGCTGGCCAATTCCTGGCTTACGGAGCGGGGCATGGATACACGGGTACTGATCACGGGCAATGTCATCCTGCTCCTGGTGATCCTGGTCTCTTTTATCCTTACCCGCCGCAGCTTTGATGACCCCAATCCCAATGTATTTGTCCGCGCGGTATATGCGGGCTTTATTCTTAAATTTTTCGTGATCGCCGTTGCTGCCTTTGCTTATATCATGGCCGTACGCGATAAGGTCAATAAACCCGCACTCATTGCCTGCATGGGACTTTATGTGGTGTATACCATTATAGAAGTTCGTGCCTTACTGCAGCTGCTGAAGCAGAAAAAGAATGGCTAAGAAAGAAGCTCCCATGGAACAGTTGCAGGCTTTCCTGCCACCGGATACCTATCCGGCCGTGCTGGAATTTTTGCAGCAATACAAGGTACATCTGACAGTAGCCCGCGAGCGCAAATCGATCCTGGGCGATTACCGCCACCGCACTGCCAGTAGTAATCACCGCATCAGTGTCAATGGCAACCTGAATCCCTATTCTTTTCTCATCACGCTGCTTCATGAACTGGCACATTTGCTGACCTTTGAGCAACATGGTCATAAGGTACTGGCCCATGGGCGGGAGTGGAAAACTATTTACGGCCGCCTGCTGGCCCGTTTTCTTACACAGGAGGTCTTTCCGGCCGATATAAAAGACGAATTACTGCGCTCACTGCATAACCCCGGTGCCAGCACCTGTGCCGAAGAAGGATTGATGCGGGTATTGCGACGCTACGATACCGATAAGAAAAGTACTCAGCTCAAACTGGTAGAAGAGTTGCCGCCGCAGGCACTATTCCGTACGGCCGACGGACGCGTGTTTCAAAAAGGAGAACGCCTGCGCAAGCGTTTTCGCTGCCTGGAAGTAAAAACAGGCAAACTTTATCTCTTCAGCCCCGTATATGAAGTATGGCCACTTAGCTGAAGTTTCATAAAGGCTTTATTATCTTTGTGTTCTAAAACAAACCTTTTATGAAAAAGATAATCCTGGTTATGATGCTGGCAGCGTTTACTGCACCGGTATGGGCGCAAACAGAAAAAGGAGATTGGCTGGTAGGTGGTAGTTTTAACCTCAACACATCTGACAACAACACTCAAATTTCCCTGACGCCCAACGCTGCTATGTTTGTGATCAAAAACCTGGCAGTAGGTGGCAATGTTACGCTGAGCTATGCAAAAGAAGGCGTGATCAAAACCACCACATTCGGTCTCGGGCCTTATGTACGGTACTATTTTACCAGTGCCAATGTGCGCCCGATCGTACAGGGTAATTTTAATTTTATCAGCTCCAAAACAAAAGTGAATAATACTTCTTCTACCAATAACGGTACTAACTATTTTCTGGGCGGTGGTGCTGCCATCTTCCTGAGCAGCCATGTATCGCTCGATGCCGTGCTGGGATATGATCATACCAAGTATAACAGCCTGCCCGGTGGCGGTGGTTTTGCGATGAACATAGGTTTCCAGGTATACCTGCACAAACGCCAGGTAGACCGCCTGCGGGGACGATAATACCGGAGAACGTGCTAATAAGTTTAATGTGCTGATTTGCTAATGGATTGGAGAATCCTGATATATACCGCTTAGATGATTGTTTGTAATGCTGGTATAGTGGAGAGTAAAGGAGAACAACAACGCAAAAATGATCCTGCCGTTGTCGGCCGGAATCAGATAAAACAAGGCCCGCGATGCTTCGCGGGCCTTGTTTTATTAAAGTTTGCGAAGCATCCAGAGGCTGCATCCGGTATGACCCGAATTTCCCATGGCATGATCGATATAGTGAAACCCGAGGCGTGCATACATGGCCAGCGCCTGCTGCAACTCGGGCATCGTTTCGAGATATACCTGGGCAAAACCTGCAGACCGGGCAAACTCCAGGCTATGATCTACCAGGCGGCGGCCAAGGCCCTGGCCACGCGCAGCAGGTGACAGATACATTTTTACCAGTTCACAGGTATCGGATGGCAGTCCTGCCGTGGGAAATATACCCGCACCACCGAGTAACCGGCCATCCTGCTCCGCTACGAAATAACCGGATCGCGGCTCACGGAATAGTTCATATAGATGATCCGTAGTGCTGTCATAATAAACAGTGCCGGGCTTATTGGCACCAAACTCTGCCAGCGAATCGCGGATGATGCGGGCCAGTGTATTATTGTCGCCAGGCGCGATAGGGCGAATCTGTATTTCCATTTCACAAAACTAATCCAGTATCAACACTGTTTAATCCAGCCGCACCACTTTGTTTTTGGGATACTTCACGGCGTAACCAATGCGCACGGCGGCATCCTTGCGTGGCTCCAGTTGCAATTGCCAGGTCACCTGTTGAGTCTCCTCATCCAGTTTGCCCGATTTTTCTCCTACACGGTCCACTTCAATTTCTTTGGATGTAGATACCGGAAACTGATCTTCGATAACGATACTGACAGGGTACTGTTTGTTGTTGCGAACCGTGATCTCATACTGGCGGGTATCTGTACGGTTGCTCCCCAGTAGTTTTTTTGTACTGAATTCCTTCAACAGTGTCCGTTTGAGCTGAATGCCATTATCGCGTCCCAATGAAAGCTGCAGGGTGTCATCGGCATTGCTGAGATCGAGCCAGGAGTTGCCGAGAAAATTGCCTTCAAAAAACAAACTGGCTTCGCCCGAAAGCAGGTTAAGGTCCTGCCAGTTGCTGACCCTCGCGGTGAGATAAGCGTAAGGATCCAGTTTGGGTACAGCATAATATTCATAAACGGCCGGTACATCAAAATCCTGGATATGTGCACGGTACTGCTGACTGTCGCTGGGTACAGTAAAGGGTTCCTGTATCTCAAATACAGTAGTGGTGGGCTGATAATTTACACTCGTTAAAATGGCAGTAGGGAGCTGCTTGCGTGCGGCACGATTGGATTTGGTGGCAAAATCATCTGTATCATAACTATAATCGCTGCTGCGGTTGATCGACAGTCCGGTGACGACCACTTCGCTCAGATCGTTGCTGCTGGGTTGCAGCAAAACACGGTTAAAACCAGGTTTAGCAGCGATCTCTGCCTGGGTATATCCTACAGAACTGATGACAAGCGTGCTGACCGAAAGTGGTACGTTGAAACTAAAGAGCCCGCGTGCATCGGTGGTGGTGCCTGTAGAGGACCCCTTGGCCATTACCGAAGCAAAGCTGATCGGCAGTCCATCCGGTCCGGTCACTATGCCGCTCACGGTGGTTGTGCCCGTGTTGTTGTTTGTGCCAATAGAGGATATTCCGCGGATGCGGATAGAGGCGGGTTCGGGGTAATAGAATCGCAAAGGCCAGGGGCTGAGAATTGGCTTTTCGCCGTTTTGCTGGGGATCGCCCGAGGAGAGCGCCATTTTTACCTCCTGCCAGTCTTCGCCGGAATGCTGGCTGATAATGGCTTTCATTTGCAGCGCCAGCGGCTGGCTGATGTTGGTGACGCGGATATCGTATGCGGCCTGCCAGTACGCATCCTTTACCAGGTAACTTAATTGAAACTTTACCGGCCCGGCTTCTTTTACTTCTACAGTAGCCAGTATATCGCTGGTCGACAGATCTTTTTTCTGGTGCAGGGCCGTTAACTGCTGCGTCGTTTTCTGAAGAGCGGATTGGAGTTTGGTTTTGCGCGCCAGTACATCGCTTCGTTCTTTATAAAGGGTTGTTAAGCGGTTGCGCTGAAAGTCGGCAGCCTCTTTCAGCTCTGTGGCTTTTAATGTGGCCTGCTCTCCCTTGATCTGCTGATTTTTTAATAACAATTGTTCCTCCTGGTCCAGCACAGTTTTTAAATTGTCTTCAATAGCGATCTTTTCTACCCAGTCCTGCTCCTGCTGTTCCAGTTCTTTTATTTGTTCATTTACCTGTTGCTGTTTGATGAAATTCTTCTGCCGGGTCACCGACAGGACGGTGATCTTGCCTTCGGCTTTCAGTTGTATGCTTTGGTCTTCCAACTGTGGTGACAACCCGTTGAAAACAAGCGTATGCTTACCTGGCTGCAGTGGTTGGCTGGCCTGTCGCTCTACCTGGGCACCTTTCTGAAAGACAGTTACTTTATTTATCCGTGAGGCAATATTGATCGTGCTTTTTTGTGCAATGAGATAGTTGGCAGCACAGAGACACAGAAGTGTGGTCAAAAATCGGATCATAGCAGTGGTTTTTAAACCAGATGCAGCTATGGTATTAATTACACAAAAGACATACTTATATTACCGGTAGCGGGTTTATAAGGTTAGAGCGAGTTGATAGTCTGTTATCTGAAACCCCAATCGTTGATAAAAAGACAGGGCGCGCTGATTGATACCAAATACATGCAGGCGGAGTAGTGAAGCGCCTTGTGTACGGCCTATGACTTGCAATTCCTGTATCGCGATAGTACCCAGTCCCAGGTCGCGTTTGTCATCCTGTATCCAGATCTCATAAAGATAGAGTGTAGCCGGAGAAGTGTTTTCAATAGTATACCAGCAATAGCCCACCATATCCTGCCGATGAATAATGCTGTAAAAAAAGTGATCGGGAGTGTCCAGCCCCTGTGGAAGTAACTGCTGAAATGTTTCTGCTGCTTTTTGTGTCGCCGTCTCTGCCGGCCAGTCACCATTCAGTATTTTATTTTGTCCAAACAGGGGAATAGCCGTCTGTTTAAACAGTTGAAACTGATCGTCGGTCATGGGTTGCAGCAAGGTGGACATTGAGCAAAGATGGAGTAAAAGGAATTAAAATCAGGCAAACAGTCTTCCAGCTCTTTTTGCCTGCTCATTTGCCCGTTGCTGTTTTTTGCGAAAAAAGACGGGCAATACTCTTTGGCAGTAATGGTTCTACCAACTGACCTATGTAGGTTTTGGGTGTGGCCTCTTCGATACCCAGCGCAGTCGGTTCTTTGTTGGGGCAGGTATAGGTGCCAAAGATGATATCCATTAATGGAGAAATATTCGCATAATTGCCGGCATCGCGTTCTTTGGCGTGGTGCCAGTGATGTAACTCCGGTGCACCAATGATTTTTCGGAGCGGGCCAATAGGCAATCGTACATTGGAATGTATATAAATGGCCCATATACCGCGAAAGGCAATCAGGCCTGCGATAGTTTCGAGCGGAAAACCCAGAATGAAGGCGGGCAGATTAATCAGCCCTACTGTATATAACGAATCAAGCGGATGTTCGCGATGTGCAGCCAGCCAATCCAGCTTTTCAGTGCTATGATGTACTTTGTGAAACCGCCAGAGAAAGTCAACGCAATGCTGCAGGCGATGTCCCCAGTAAATAAGCAGATCGCTGAGCAAGATCACTTCCAAAGCCTGTAGCCACCAGGGTTGAGAGGCAACCTGTTGCCGGAAGGCAGCCGGAACCAATGTACCTATCCACTGGTCAAAATAACTTAATGTCCAGATAACCCAGGCACTCCATAGGAGGTACTGACCGGCCATAAAACAAAGATCCAGTAACCAGCCTTTGCGAAACATTTGTTGTCCTTGTTGTGCCGGAAAAAAACGCTCAAGCGGTATAAAAACCAGCATCAGAAAAAGAATGCTCACCAGTAATGGTTCCAGCAGCTGCCACATGATTATGGATTTATTCTGGTTTTGAATGTGTCTTTTTTCCCTGATACAGGATATTTCAGCCCGGGAATTGCTTTTTGTTTATAAGAGGTGTCGGCCAGCAAACGGAGTATAGCACTATCAGAAGAAAGAGGGCGATCAGGTGTTGATACTAAAACAGACTTTGATCCTCCCATGTAAACATGTCGTTTATCTGGTGTTGTCTCTTCTTTGGGAATAATGATCACTTTACTGCTCGACATCATGACAGGGCTTTTTTTCAGGGAGTCTTTTCCTATGGTGTCGGTCAACTGGTCGGCTTCTGACATAATAGAAGGTTGGATCTGTTTGTCAAATACGCCCGACCGGTAGGCGATAAATAAACCGGCCAGCGAAACAGATAGCAGTATTACAGTGGTCTGGGCAATTCGATTGCGAGGTTGCATACTACAAGATATTCTATGGTTGAACAGGTAGTAGTGCAGGAATTGTTAAAAATCAGGCAAACAACCTGGTTGCCAGAACTGCCAGCTCCTGCCAGTTGCCTGCCGTTTTCTTAAAGCCCAGCAGCGAAGCGATATGCGTATAGATAGCCGCCGCCGACCAGCCCTGCTCGCGCAATGTGTGGATAGACGTATCGCCGGCTGATTTACTGAGCTTTTGTCCCAGCGTACCCAGCAACAAAGGATGATGAACAAACAGGGTCTGCTCAAAACCCGATATGTTCAGCAGGCTTGCCAGGTATAACTGGGCCCAGGTACTGGGCCAGAGATCAATGCCCCGAACGATCAGGTCTGTGCCCAGGAGCTGATCATCGATCAGTGAGGTCAGCTGATAAGCGGGATCGCCGTCTTTTTTGCGGACCACAAAACCATGCATGGAAGCAGGCAAAGACAGGCTGACCGGTGAACTGCCCAGGCGCCTGACGGTTAATGTCTTGCCGGGATAGCTCCTGATACGCCAACTGGCATCGGGAGTATCGAGGGGTAAATTTTTGTGCTCACAGGTGCCAGGGTAACCGCTGCCAACAGGTAATTGCGCCAGTTGTGAACGGGAGCAGGTGCAGGCAAATACGTGGCCGTCATCGGCCAGTTGTTGTAAGGCCCGCAGATAATGCGGCATACGGAGTCGCTGCGTATGCTGTTGCGAATAAGCTGTATAATCTACGGGGCCCTCGTCCCAGTGAATGCCCATAAACGATAATGTTTCGAAAATATCGTCTGTATATTTCTTTTCTGCCCTTAACTGATCCATATCGTCAATGCGCAGCAGGATACGGGCGCCTGTACGTTCGGCAAAATAGGCGGTCAGTGCAAAGGAAAGTATATTGCCCAGATGCAAAAAACCACTGGGAGTAGGTGCCAGCCGGGTAAGAGTACAGGTTGGATAGTCACGGATACTATGATAGCTTGTCAAAGGAAATAGTTATAAAGCAATTTACTTCATTTGACTTATTGAAAGAGTACAGGAATACTGATCATAAGTAAAAAAAGCCCGGCAGCGTTATGAGATCGCTGGATGGTATTGGTTAGGCAATGCACTGGATTCTGCCGGGCTATCCAGTAGGGGATTCAGGAACACTATTTAGGAGCCAGCGGTGTCATAAAGAGTATTAAGTGATAAGTTTTAAGTTATAAGTATAAAGTGAAGACCTTGAACTAAAGTGAAGCCTGATTTTTATAAAGCTGAAGGGGCGCATTCTGCTAATGCGCCGGCCCTCAGGTTCTCAACAGGATGCGGACTTATCTGAGGTTGCATGAGAGAATTTTCTGTAGCTACATGCTCAGGGGGCTTTTCCGGATCTTCAAAGTCTTCCAACTGAAGAATGAGCTGCCCTTTGGAAGGCAGGATACGTATCCGCTTCTTTTCGAGAAAGCCCAGCTTTTCTAACCACTTGCCACTAAAGCGGATCTCGGGAACCCGCGTATCCTTGAAATGAGTACAGCGGATCAGTGGCTGGATCTTGAGTGACCGGGGCTTCAGATCGATATCGATAGCCGCTTCCAGAACAGGCTCATCTTCCAGCATCCGCTGCCGGGCACTCTTACGTGGCGGGCGTACAGGCTTGTCCGATTTGGGTTTGTACTTGAGGCCTATCAGGCCGAGGGCGTATACGCCATGCAGATGATGTACTGGTCGTGTCATGCAACGAATCTACGTTCCGCCACAGCCCCTTTCCAATGGTTTTTCACCAGATTTTTGTCGTTTTTTTCTGACTATGCAATGGTGTTTTCATCAGATACCGGCGTTAAAAAAGCCCCGGTCAGCTGACCGGGGCTTTAAAATATATTGGTACTGACGAGTTAAGCTACCGCTTTCTTTACGAGATCGGCTGCTTCACTCAGCAGGATCGCACTTTGTACTTTCAGGCCGCTTTCGTCGATCAGTTTTTTGGCTTCTTCAGCATTGGTTCCCTGCAGACGCACAATGATAGGGATATTGATATTGCCCAGGTTCTTGTAAGCTTCAATCACACCTGCAGCCACCCGGTCGCAACGTACGATGCCACCGAAAATATTGATCAGGATAGCCTTTACAGCGGGATCCTTCATAATGATCTTAAAACCGGCTTCTACAGTTTGAGCATTGGCCGTACCGCCTACATCCAGGAAGTTGGCAGGCTCACCACCACTCAGTTTGATCATATCCATAGTAGCCATAGCCAGACCGGCGCCATTTACCATACAACCTACATTACCATCCAGCTTTACAAAGTTGAGGTTGTATTTGCCGGCTTCTACTTCTGTAGGATCTTCTTCTGTTACATCGCGCAGGGCTGCCAGGTCAGCATGACGGGTAAGTGCATTGTCATCGAGGTTCATTTTGCAGTCTACAGCAATGATCTTGTCGTCAGCTGCCTTGAAGAGCGGGTTGATCTCCAGCATGGAGCAATCAGCACCCACATAGGCATTATAAAGATTGGTTACAAACTTTACACAATTCTTGAACGCTTCGCCACTCAGCCCCAGGTTGAAGGCAATTTTGCGTGCCTGGAAAGGCTGCAGTCCGCCGGCGGGGTGTACCCACTCTTTAAATATTTTTTCAGGGGTGTCGTGCGCTACATCTTCGATATTCATACCGCCTTCGGTACTGTACATGATCACATTTTGTCCTTTGCTGCGATCGAGCAGTATAGAAAGATAAAATTCCTTACGTTCAGTAGGGCCGTCATAGTACATGTCCTGGGCTACCAGCACTTTGTTGACCACTTTACCGGCAGGACCGGTTTGTATTGTCACCAGCGTACCGCCGAGCAGTTTGCCGGCTATTTCCTGTACATCTTCGAGTGATTTAGCCACTTTCACACCGTTCATGCCATTTTCTTTAATGGCTCCCTTACCCCGTCCACCTGCGTGGATCTGCGCTTTCACTACGGCAAATTTGCTGCCTGTCTGTGTCTTGATCTGGCGGTAGGCTTCTTCTGCTTCCTGCACACTGGTGCAGGCAAAACCTTCCTGTACGGGTACATTATATTTCTTCAGTATTTCTTTGGCCTGGTATTCGTGAAGATTCATGAGCAAAAAATTTCGGCGAAGATAGGTGATTTCGGCTTCGGTTGCGGTCATAAAAATGAGTGTACGGACCGTTCTTTACCTATATTTAATACATGCTACGGATCGCATTTTTGTTACTGATGGGTACACTGGCAGGCTGTGCCGGTACAAGACCACAACTGCCCGTCTCGCATCGGCACAATCCGCTAACGGGTGCTGCATTTTATGCAAAGGCAGCAGGCTGGGGCTGGCAGCAACGCGATTCGCTGGCCGTATCGGAGATACTGGCCGGCAATATGCCGGGCCGGCTCCGAAAGCTGCGCCCTGTACCTGTACAGATCACCGATAGTGCAACCGGCCGGCAGGTGTCGGCTGTTTTTTATGTCACGACAGATTACCTGGCCATCGGCCCTTCGGCCAACTGGGCCCGCGTACCTCTCACACCAATGGCTGCACAACGCATAGCAGACAGCTTTCGTTGTTATCTGCCCACACCGCGGCTGGTAGATGCCATTTATCGGTCGGCAAAAGTGAAACTGGAACCCATACCCATGTATGCCTTTCGCGACAGCACACCCACGCTCTGGCAACATCATCTTATTATAGAAGGGCAGAGGCAGGGACGCGAAGGATTGATCGCAGGTATTAAGAAAGACGTGGTAGTGAGCAACCGGCTGCTGCAGGATGCCCGTGGTCACCGGGTGGCTATCTACGGCTGGCATCGGCCTGATGGAAAACCTATTCAGCCACTGTATACCGGCCATGTGGACTGGTACGTGGATTACAGCCATGGCATCAGGCTCGTATGGCATCGTGTAAAGGTGAATGGCCGCTGGATGGAATACGAAGAGGTACTGGCACACCGGCTTTACCGGCGACTGATCTCGGATGAATATGTACCCATTGCGCGTTACCCCAAACAATAACGGAATTGTAGGGCAAAACCTATATTTGCCCAATTGAAATGAAAATTATGAGTTCGCCAATCCTTCAGCAAATACAGGAGACAGTCAGCTATCTGAAAACACGTTATGCGGAAGTGCCCGAAGTAGGTATTGTACTCGGAAGCGGCCTGGGCAATTTCACGCGGGAAATAGAGATTGAAGCGGAAGTGCCTTATGGAGAGATACCTCATTTTCCTGTATCAACGGTAGAAGGACATAGCGGCCGTCTCATTTTTGGTGAGCTGGCCGGCAAAAAAGTAGTGGCCATGGCTGGTCGCTTTCATTATTATGAAGGATATACGCCGCAGGAAGTGGTATTCCCTGTACGGGTAATGAAATACCTGGGTGTGAAAACAGTATTGCTCTCCAATGCGGCCGGTGCAGTGAACCCCGATTTCAAAGTGGGTGATATCATGATCATTCGTGATCATGTGAGCTTTTTTACGCCCAATCCGCTGATCGGAAAAAATATTGCAGAACTGGGCCCCCGCTTTCCGGATATGAGTGAACCCTATAAAAAACAGCTGATCAATAACGCCAAAGCGATCGGCGCAAAAAACGGGTTTGATTTAAAAGAAGGTGTTTATGTGGCCGTGACCGGTCCCACGTTTGAAACCCGGGCCGAATACAGGCTGATCCATTTTGCCGGAGGCGATGTGGTGGGTATGAGTACCGTTCAGGAAACAATAGCTGCTGTACATATGGGCCTCGATGTGTTTGCTGCCAGTGTGGTGACCGACCTTGGTATCCGTGAAGAAGAAAATGTGATCACTCACGAAGAAGTACTGGCAGCGGCCAAAGAAGCAGAACCCAAACTGGCATTATTGTTTAAAGAGCTGATAAGGGCCATTTAACAATTTTAAACTCAGAATCTGCCCACACCGCAGTAATTTGCGCTCGCGCCGGAACCAGTTGCCTGGTTTCCAATGCGATAAACCAGTGCATCTCCGACATGGCCAACTACCGCAGTCAATATCTGTCTTTTTTCAATAAAAAAAATAATCAACCCACTGCCCGTCCGCTTTGGCAAATGGTAATATTACTGGCTCTCTTATTGGGGATCAGTGATGCGTTGTGGGCGCAAAACCCACTGCTGCGTGGAGCCGGTGGCCGTCTGCGCCAGTTTGGCCGCAGTATGTCCGGAGGTTCCAATACAGACAGTCTCAAACGCCGCGACAACAACGAAGATTCTATCACTATCCGTTTCAGATACCTCGACTCTACCCGCAATTACCTGCTTGATTCATCTATCAATGATTATTCGCTGCGGTTTCCCCTGCCCGCCACTTATGTATGGCTGGGTAATAACGGTACAGCAGCCCGCTCTCTTTTATTTGACCCACTGATGCAATCGGGTTGGGACCCGGGATTTCATGGGCTGGATATTTACAAATGGACAACCGATAAGGCCCGTTTTTTTAATACAACAAGACCTTATTCGGAGCTCAACTACCAGATCGCTTCGCGGGCCGAGCAGATCATCGAGATCGTACATACGCAAAACATCAAACCCAACTGGAATTTCCTGTTTCAGTACCGCCTGATCAATTCGCCGGGTTTTTTCAAAAACCAGAAATCGAATCATAATAATTACCTGTTTACCTCCTGGTACCAGTCTGTCAAAAAAAGATATAATGCTTACCTGCTGCTGCTGGGCAATAAACTGCAGGTAGGAGAGAATGGAGGGATACTGGATACTGCAGATTTTCTCAATGATCCCGTATACAAAGACCGGTTTAATATCAATACCAAACTGGGTGGTGATCCGGTGTATGGTTCCAACTTCTTTTCGACCGATGTAGGTACCGGCAACCGCTACAGCGATTTTACCGTACTGCTCCGCCAGCAATATGACCTGGGCCGCAAAGACTCGCTGGTAACCGACTCTACGGTGGTACCCCTGTTTTTTCCCCGTCTGCGGTTTGAGCATACTTTCCAGCTGGCCCAGCACAAATACAATTTCCGCGATTATGTAGGAGACTCTACCTACTACAAAGATCAGTATGCCCTGACACTGCCGCTGCCGCTCGATACGGTGCTGGTGCAGGATAAATGGCGGGAGATACTCAATGATTTTTCCATTTACCAATATCCCGATGAGAAGAACCTGCAGCAATTCTTTCGGGTTGGTGCTGCTTATCAGAATCTCCAGTTGCAAAATCTCAAAGGCACATTCAATTTTTATAATATCTACGGTCATGCGGAGTACCGCAACCGTACCCGCAATCAGAAATGGGACCTGGAGGCAAATGGCAAACTCTATTTTGCCGGGTTGAATGCAGGTGATTATTCGGCCAATGCCAGCCTGCAACGATATGTTGGCAAACGCCGGGGATATGTGAAGCTTGGTTTTGAGAATACCAATCGCCGTCCGTCATTTGTGTTTGATGACCGCAGCAGTTTTTACCTGGGCACTACGCCGCTGGATCTGAAAAAAGAAAATATTGCACATCTCTCCGCATCGCTGTACCAGCCTGCATTGCAGCTGAAACTTTCCGGTCATTATTACCTCGTTACCAATTATACCTATCTCAAAAACTGGTACGAACTGTCGCAGGAAGGAACGGTGTTCAATACGCTACAGATCGCCATTCAGAAGACGATCAGCCTTGGCCGCAACTGGAAATGGCATGCCGATGTATACCTGCAGCAGGTGGTTGGTAATGCACCCGTGAATGTGCCGGCCTTATTTACCCGCAACCGGATTGGCTATGAGGGCAAGCTGGGCTTTCCCAACCTCAATATTGCTTTTGGAGCAGAAGTAAGATATCACACACCTTATAAAGGAGATGCCTATTCGCCCGTGCTGGGCCGGTTTCAGTACCAGGATACGACCACCATTCGTAACCAGGTGCCGCATATCACCGGGTATGTACATTTCCGGATCAGGGCGTTTAAGTTTTATTTCCGCGCCGAAAACCTGAATACGGCCAGCCTGAAAAACGGGTTTGGGTTTACTAATAATATCATCGAATCGGCCGGGTATCCCTATCCCGGCATGGTGATGCGCTTTGGGATATACTGGAGCTTTGTCAATTGATTGCCAGCGCTCTGTGCCGGCAAAAATGTTAAGATTGAGGAAGATCATTGCAGGTGTTATATCGGCGCTTTATCTTTGTTTCTGTCGTGAGAAAAATAGCTGTCGGCATATTGACCGTTTTATACCTGCTGGTGACTACCGGTGTGGTGGTCAATTACCATTACTGTATGAACCGGCTGGCTTCGACCCAGTTTTATGCGGCCGAAAGCAAACAATGCGGCAAATGCGGCATGCATATCAGCAAATCGCATGGCTGCTGTCACGATGAGGTGAAGGTCTATAAGCTGGACGATGATCAGCAGGCTGCTTACCAGATCAGTTTTTCGCTTACACAACTGGCGATACCTGTGGTGGAGCCGTCTGTTTATCTGTACACAGATTTCTGCAATACACCGCTTAATACGCATTGGTATAATCATTCCCCACCTTTGCTTTCCATGCAGGATACCTACCTGCAAAACCGCGTTTTCCGGATTTAGAATAAATACAACGCTGCTTAACCGGTTCCTGATGGAGCCGCTGTATCCGTATGTCACAGGCAGCGCTGAAACTGCGGATAGTTGGTTTATTTCCGATCTATTTATTCTAAACAAAAAATTATATGAAAACGATTCGTTTTTTCTCTATTGCCCTTCTTTCCATTGGTATCAGCATGAGCGCTATGGCACAAAAAACCAGCACAGAAACCGTAGCCGTATCTGGTAACTGCGGTATGTGTAAGTCAGCTATCGAAAAAGCTGCCAAAGGCGCCGGTGCTACCAGTGCCACCTGGGATAAGGATGCCAAACAGCTGAAGGTAAGCTACAAAAGTGGAGGCACCGACCTGGCAAAGATCCAGCAGGCTGTAGCCGCTGTAGGTTATGACACCCGCGACGTGAAAGCTACAGATGCCGCTTACGATAAACTGCATGCCTGCTGCAAATATGACCGTGCTGCAGCTGCTACAGAAGCAAAATCATGCTGTGCTGCCGGTTGCGATATGAAAGACGGCAAATGCAAGGATATGGCTGCCTGCAAAAAGAATGGTTGTTGCAAAGATGAAGCTGCCTGCAAGGAAAAAGGCTGCTGCAGTGCCGATAAGGCCGATGCAGCCAAAGCAGAGAAGGCATCCTGCTGCAAGGATGAAAAAGGAAGCGTGGCCAAAGCCGATGCAAAGAGCTGTTGCTCCGATGCTCATTAATCAGTAAATTTAGCAATGATGAAAAGAGTTTTGTTGCTGGTACTGATAGCCGGGAGCAGCCTGCTGACACGCGCACAGGATTTTAAAAGTGCTCAGTTGCAGGCTACCGGTCTTACCTGTGCCATGTGCAGTAATGCCATCAATAAAGCGCTGCTGGAGTTGCCTTATGTAGAATCCGTAAAATCTGAAATACGTACCTCTTCTTTTGCCATTGTATTCAAAGCCGGTCAGGATGTGAGTATCGATGGCATTCGTAAGGCGGTGGAGGATGCCGGATTTTCGGTGGGCAACCTGAAGCTTACAGGCAGGTTCAATGCTGTAAAGCTGGGCGACGATGCCCATGTGGTGATAGGAAAGGAAGCTTTTCATTTCCTCGATGTAAAAGATCAGGTGCTGGAAGGCGAGCAGACCATTACGGTATTGGATAAAGGATTTATCACCGCCAAGCAGTTTAAGAAAATAAGCAATGGACATAAGATGGCCTGCGTGGTATCCGGAAAGGCGGAGTCGTGCTGTGCCAGCCAGGGTATAGCTGCCGAAGCCCGGGTATATCATGTGACCATCTGACGGTTTTGCAAATGATGAGGTGTACAGCCGTACACCTCATCATTTTTAATTAGTAAAAATGCGTTTAAATAAAATCATTGCTGCAATAGCCCTTTCTGTGTTGCTATGCAAAGTGCAGGCACAGGAAACGGCTAATATTTCCGATCCGCGTCTCCAGATCCGCCTGCCTACGGTCAAAGGCGATTCCATCAGCCTTGCCTCATTAAAAGGAAAAGTGGTATTGCTCGATTTCTGGGCCAGTTGGTGTATGCCCTGCCGGGCCGCCAACAAACATCTTACAAAACTGTATGCCAAGTACCAGTCAAAAGGATTTGAGATATACAGTGTGTCGGTAGATGAAGAAAAAAGCGCCTGGAAAAAGGCTATCACAAAAGATAAGATCACCTGGCTGCAGGTCAATGATGCGGCAGGTAATATGGGCAAGACGATCCTCGACTGGAATGTATCGGTACTGCCCACTACTTTCCTGATCAATAAAAAGGGCGATGTGGTAGCGATTGACCTGGAAGGAAAGGCGCTGGATGAAGCCGTTGCACAGCTCTTGCAGGAGTGATGCTTTTACCATGAAACATTTATTATTTCTGATAAGCCTGCTCACAACAGGTGTTCTCCATGCGCAGGAACTGTACGTATATACAGAGCCTGCTTCCAATGTGCCCGCACGCTCGCTGAGTGCAAGACTCAGCGTAAACGGTATCGGTAAACAAAAGCCGTATTACCGGTCTATGCAGCGGTATCAGCCATCGCTGATGCTGGGGCTTAATAAAAACTGGATGCTGGCTGCTGGAGCCACCATTGCCGATATGCATACCAGCAATACACGGTGGGAGTCGGTATATCTCTATGGCAAATACCGGTTTTTGTCGCACGACAACCTGCACTCTCATTTCCGCATGGCAGTTTTTGGAGAGGTCGCCTATACACGCAGCCCCTTTCATTTTGATGAAGTGTCGCTCCAGGGAGATAAGGATGGTGTACAACTCGGTCTGATCGCAACTCAGCTCTGGCATAAACTGGCCGTATCAGGTTCTGTCAGTCATACACAGGTATTGCATTCATCACGCACAGATAAAGTGTTGTATCTGCCCTCCCGTATCTATCAGACCATGAACTATTCCCTGTCGGCCGGTTACCTGGTATTGCCGGTGACGTATAAAAGTTATAAGCAAATCAATCTTAACCTGTATGCAGAGTTGCTGGCGCAGCAGTCGCTCGACAGAAAGGCCTGGTATGTAGACCTGGCCCCGGCTATTCAGCTGATCTTTACCAGCAATACCAAGGTCAATCTTGGTTATCGTATGCAACTGGACGCAGAAATGGAACGGATGGCCCGCAACAGCTGGCTGGTAACCGTGGAGCGGACCTTTTTGAATGCATTAAAGAAAAAGAAGGCACATTAAGCTGAATGAGATTCATTTATAAAGGCTGTACTCCTCGTTGGATACAGCCTTTTCCTTTTCCCTGTATTACCGGCAGATAAAAAATGGAACAATACTGCCCATTTCTACAACAGGAGCATTATATTTGCCTAAATATATTTTTAGGCTTGTCTAAAATATTATTTAGATAAATATAATTATGAGGTCTTTTATACTACTTTTTTTCTGTTTAAATCTATTGGATACAGCTGCACAACACCCGGTACAGTCACGTGTCGCGGACGCTGGCAGCGGAGAGCCACTGGCTGGCGCACACGTAGTGAATACAGATGGCAGCAGGCAGACACTCACGGGCCGCGATGGCCGTTTCCGGCTGGAATTGCCGGCTCTGGACGATTCGATCCGTGTCAGCGCTGTCGGTTATCATACACAGGCATGGGCGGTGCGTGCCGGTCTGCCGGCCGTATTATTGCTGCAGCCCGCACAGCGCGAGATCGATGCAGTAGTGGTGAGCGGTACCCTGCGTCCCATGAGCAAACTCGAAAGCCCCGTACCGGTGGAGGTATATACGCCGCAGTTTTTTAAGAAAAATCCGGCTCCGAGTATTTTCGAATCATTGCAACAGGTCAATGGCGTGCGCCCACAACTCAATTGCAGTGTTTGCAATACAGGCGATATACATATCAATGGACTGGAAGGGCCTTATACCATGATCACCATCGACGGCATGCCCATTGTGAGCAGCCTGGCCTCTGTATATGGACTCTTTGGCATACCCACGCAACTCATAGACCGGGTAGAGATTGTAAAGGGACCGGCCTCCGGTTTGTATGGAGCAGAAGCGATCGGAGGGCTGATCAACATCATTACCAAATCGCCGGAGAAAGCACCTTTATTAAGCGGCAACCTGATGATGACCAGCTGGCAGGAAAAGAACCTGGATGTTGGCATTAAACTAAAACCCGGCAGGAAAACAAATTACCTGCTGGGCCTCGATTATTATCATTACGGGCAACGGATCGATAAAAATAAAGATGGCTTTACCGATGTGGCATTGCAGCATCGTATTTCGGTGTTTCAGAAACTCAGCTGGCAGCGAAAAGAGGGGCGCAAAGCATCGCTGGCTGCCCGCTATTTTTATGAAGACCGCTGGGGTGGCGAAACCAACTGGTCAAAACAATTCAGAGGAGGCGATAGCCTGTATGGAGAAAGTATTTATACCAATCGCTGGGAGCTGATAGGTCAGTACCAGCTGCCCGTGAAGGAATCGGTCAATCTGTCTTTCTCCGCCACACATCATAACCAGAACTCGTTTTATGGGATCATTCCTTATAAAGGAACACAAAACATCGGATTTGCTCAACTGGTATGGGATCGTAACCTGGGCAACTCGCACAGCCTGCTGGCTGGTGCAGCGCTCCGGTACAACTGGTACGATGATAATTCAACTGCCACTGTTGATACCAGCAGCGGACGTAACCGGCCTGAACGCTACTGGCTGCCGGGCCTTTTTGTACAGGACGAATGGAAGATCAATGAAGCGCATCGTTTGCTTACAGGAATACGGATCGATCATCACCCGGCGCATGGGCTGATCACCACACCGCGTATTGCGTGGAAATGGCAGCTGGCGCCACGCGAAGTGTTGCGGGTAAATGCAGGTACCGGTTTTCGTGTAGTGAGTCTCTTTACCGAAGATCATGCGGCGCTTACCGGTGCGCGTGCGGTAGAGATCAGGGAAGAACTTAAACCAGAGCAAAGTTATAATATCAATCTTAACTATACCCGCAGCTGGCAATTGAACCGGGCCGTTTTTCAGGTCGATGCATCGGCCTGGTACTCGCATTTTACCAACCAGATACTGGCTGATTATGATACGGATCCGCAAAAGATCATTTACCAGAATATAGACGGATATGCAAGCAGCAAAGGTTTTACGCTGAATCTTGAACTCAGCAGTGGTCATCGGTTCAAGGGAATGGCCGGTGCTACCCTGCAGCGTGTGATGAAGCACAGCCGCCTGCAGCAGGGTGGATGGGAACATCAGCGCCCGGTACTTACCGAAAACTGGAGTGGTAACTGGACGCTCAGTTATAGTTTCCCTGCTATTGGTCTCACGGTAGATTACACCGGAAATATTTATGGTACTATGCGGTTGCCGCTTATATCGGCACAGGATCCGCGTGCTCCTTACTCACCGGTATGGAGTATTCAGAATATCCAGTTTTCGAAAAGGATGGTGACCGGTTTTGAACTTTTTGCGGGAATAAAAAATCTGCTCAACTGGACGCCGGCACGCAGCACTCCATTTCTCATTGCCCGCTCGCACGATCCATTTGATAAGCAGGTGCAGTATGATGCAGCAGGCCAGGTGCTGGCAACCCCCGACAATCCATATGCGCTCAGTTTTGATCCGTCGTATGTATATGCACCTAACCAGGGATTAAGGGTTTTTGCCGGTCTTCGCTGGCAGATTAAGCCCTGAGGACAATTTTTTAATGTGCAATAAGCCCGCGCTTTATTACCTTTAATGCGTGAAGCGTATTGGCGGCATATTGCTTATCTCGATCTACATGCTCACCTTTGCAGGATTCAACAACCTGCTGAAGGCACCTGTGCTGCTGTCTCATTTCAAAGAACATCGCCAGCTGGACCCCAATATCAGCTTCTGGACATTTATCAAGATCCATTATGTTGGCCCCATTATAGTAGATGACGATTTCCAGCGTGATCAGCAGTTGCCTTTCCGCGATGCCGCTTTCTTTCTCGTGGCCGTAAATTATGCCTGCGAATGTCCGCAAACCCAGATTGAAATAGATGGACCGGGTCAATCTGCTATCGAATTTTCAGATCGCTACGTATTCAATAAACCTATACGTGCTCCCTACGATATATTCCAGCCTCCCCGGCGTGCCTGAGACGATATGAACCCCATCTCTCATTAAGGCACAAATAATTTTACATGTTAAATGCAATTATTCGCTTTTCCGTAAGGAATAAGCTGATCATTGGTATTGGCACACTCGCGCTGCTTATATGGGGTGTGCTGGACCTGAGAAAATTACCTATCGACGCGTTGCCCGATATCACCAGCAATCAGGTACAGGTGATTACGGTATCGCCCACTTTAGCAGCACCGGAAGTAGAAAGGCTGGTTACGTTCCCGATCGAACAGGCCAATGCCAATATTCCGGGATTAAAAGAAATGCGTTCCATCTCCCGCTTTGGTCTCTCGGTGGTGACGGTGGTTTTTAGTGATGAAACAGATATCTACTGGGCGCGCCAGCAGGTGGCCGAGCGGCTCAATGCTGTGCGTGAGCAGATACCGGTCACTGCGGGGCGACCCGAACTGGCACCTGCCACCACAGGCCTGGGCGAGATATACCAGTATGTATTGCGCCCTCAGAAAGGGTATGAAAATAAATATGACCTGACCGAACTGAGGTCTATCCAGGACTGGATCGTACGCCGCCAGTTGCTGGGTACTCCCGGTGTGGCCGACGTCAGCAGCTTTGGTGGTTACCTCAAACAATATGAAGTAGCCGTGGTACCTGAGCGGTTGAAGGCCATGAATGTAACATTGAGCGATGTATTTGCGGCGCTGGAAAAAAACAATCAGAACTCGGGCGGCGCCTATATTGAAAAAGGCCCGGCGGCACTTTTTATCCGTACCGAAGGGCTGGCCGGTACGTTGCAGGATATTGAAAAAATATTTGTTCGTCATACCAGTGCAGGTATTCCTGTGTACGTAAAAGATGTAGCAGATGTGCGCATCGGTCACGCCATTCGCTATGGCGCCATGACCTATAGCGATAAAGGCGAAGTGGCCGGCGCTGTCATACTCATGCTCAAGGGAGCCAACGCTTCGCAGGTGGTGGATGAGGTGAAGAAAAGGATCGAACAGATAAAGACCACACTGCCCGAAGGCGTGGTGCTGGATACTTTTTATGACCGTACCAAAATGGTCGACAACGCGATCGGTACCGTGAAGAAAAACCTGCTCGAAGGAGCACTCATCGTGATCTTTGTACTCGTACTGTTCCTGGGCAACCTGCGTGCAGGTCTGATTGTTGCTTCTGTAATACCGCTGGCCATGTTGTTTGCCATTATTGGTATGAACATGTTTGGTGTATCGGGCAATCTCATGAGCCTGGGGGCACTCGACTTTGGATTGATCGTAGATGGTGCGGTGATCATTGTAGAGGCGGTGCTGCACCGGTTATCACATTCCAAAGCATTGGGTGGCGTCACCCGTATCGATCAGCAACAGCTGGATGCAGAAGTGCAGAACTCTGCAGGTAAAATGATGAACTCGGCTGTGTTTGGCCAGGTGATCATCCTGATCGTGTATCTGCCTATCCTCACGCTCACCGGTATTGAAGGAAAAATGTTCCGGCCCATGGCCCAGACGGTTTCCTTTGCCCTTATCGGTGCATTTATCCTGTCGCTTACCTATGTGCCCATGATGTCGGCACTGGTGCTCAGTAAAAAACTGCAGCATAAACAAACCTTTTCGGACCGGCTGATGGAAAAACTGCAGCGCTGGTATAAGCCTTTGCTGGAAAAAGCGCTGGCTTTTCCTAAATGGGTGGTAGGCACTGCACTTGTACTTTTTGCCGGAGCATTGTTTCTGATCGGACGACTGGGTGGTGAGTTTATCCCCGAATTGCAGGAAGGCGATTTTGCGGTCGATGCCCGTCTGCTGACGGGTAGCTCACTTACCGAAACCATCAATACCACCCAGAAGGCAGTTCATATTCTGGAAAACAAATTTCCGGAGATAGAAAAAGTAGTGACACGTGTTGGAGCCAGCGAAATCCCGACCGATCCCATGCCACTGGAGATGACCGATATCATCATCACACTGAAACCAATCAGCGAATGGACCTCGGCAACCAGTTTTGACGAGCTGGCAGATAAGATGAGTAAGGCGCTGGAAGAAGTGCCGGGTATGACCAGTGGGTTCCAGTTCCCCGTACAGATGCGTTTTAACGAACTCATCAGTGGTGCGCGGCAGGATGTGGTGTGTAAGATATTTGGTGAGAATCTCGATAGTCTTTCCGGCTATGCGCATCAGTTGGGCTCGCTTATTAAAACGGTGAATGGTGCTGCCGATCTCTATGTAGAGGTCGTGACCGGTTTGCCGCAGATCATTGTGAAATACAACCGCGATGCCATGGCGCATTACCAGTTGAGTGTGCAGGAAGTAAACCAGGTGATACGGGCGGCTTTTGCCGGCGATGTGGCGGGCACCGTTTATGAAAATGAACGCCGTTACGACCTGGTCGTCCGGCTGCGCGATGAAGGCCGGCGCGATCTGTCGGATGTACAGCAATTGCTGATCCCCACGCCAATGGGATTGCAGGTACCCCTCTACCAGGTAGCCAGTGTGGAAATAAAAGAGGGCCCCAACCAGATACAGCGCGAAGATGCCAAACGAAGGATCATCGTGGGCTTCAATGTACGCGGCCGTGATGTGGAATCGGTGGTAAATGAATTGCAGGAAAAAGCAGGCAGCCAGTTGAAACTATCTACCGGGTATTATGTGAAATATGGCGGACAGTTTGAAAATCTCGTGGAAGCACGCCAGCGTTTATCCATTGCAGTGCCTGCTGCATTGTTGCTGATTTTCCTGTTGCTGTATTTTGCCTTTGGCTCACTCAGATATGGTGCACTCATCTTTACTGCTATCCCGCTGTCTGCTATTGGCGGAGTACTGGCATTATGGATACGCGATATGCCGTTCAGTATTTCGGCGGGTGTCGGGTTTATCGCCCTCTTTGGTGTGGCAGTGCTGAACGGTATTGTTCTTATCACCGAATTCAACCGGCTCAAGCAGGAGCATCCGGATAATATTAAATACATTATTATGCAGGGAACACGTGTACGGCTACGCCCTGTGCTGATGACGGCGGCAGTAGCTTCTTTGGGATTTCTGCCTATGGCACTTAGCCATGGTCCCGGTGCAGAAGTACAGCGCCCGCTGGCCACAGTGGTGATCGGCGGTCTGGTGACGGCTACGCTGCTTACCCTGGTGGTGTTACCCATTTTGTATCAGTGGCTCGAGCAAAGACGGCTTCGTAAAGGCCGCGTACCTAAGGTAGCGATGCTGCTCCTGTTGCTGTCTGCAGCAAGTATGACCCACGCCCAGCAAACGCTCACGCTGGAGCAAATGAAGGAACATGCGGCAAAATCCAATCAATCGCTGCAGGCGCAGCGCCGGCAGACCGATTACTGGAAACAATTGCAGTCGGCCTCCTTTGATCCGGCAAAGACGGTACTGGGTGGTGAATATGGCAATATCAACAGTGCACAGAACGATACCCGTTTTTATGTCAATCAGTCATTTAACCTGCCGGTGGTATACAAACGCCAGCGTGAGTTGTATGAAGTACATGCCCGCGCACAGCAGGATTTTGTGAAATGGAAAGAAGCCGAGCTGATGCGTTATGTATCACAAACCTTCAATCAGCTGGTAGATCTGCAGGAGCGGAAAAAAATACTGCTGGGGCTAGATTCGGTATACAGCCGTTTTCAGCAATCGGCGGCTCTCCGTTTGCAGGCAGGGGAGAGCAATGTGCTGGAAAAAACAACGGCCGATGCCACGCTGCAGCAGATCAGGTTACAACAGCAGCAACTCGAAAGTGATCTGCGTATGGCACAACAGCAACTGCAATGGCTGCTGCATACGGACCAATGGTTATTGCCGGCGTATACCGACCCCCGCATGCCGGCTACAGCCGTATTGCTGGCAGACAGCACCTCTGCAGCACATCCGCAATTGCAGTATACCCGCGCGCAGGAAGAGCAGGCGCGCGCGCAAACACGACTGGAACGCTCACGCCTGTCGCCTGACTTTACACTGGGTTACAGCAATCAAAGTATAGTGGGATATCAAAGCAGTGACGGGGTGACGCAGAAATATTACGGAGCCGGCCACCGGTTCAATACAGTAAGCCTGGGTGTGGGCATACCCATCTTCAACAAGGTGACAAAGGCCCGGGTACGCGCCGGACAGGTAAGCGAGGAAGTGGCCAAACTGACCACCGCAGCTACAGAAGAGCAATTGCGCATCAACCTGCAGCAGTTGAAGGAAACGTTTCGTAAAAGACAGCTGGAGCTGCAGTATTATGAAAGCAGCGGCCGTCGGCAGGCTGCGGCAATGGTACAGCATGCACGGCTGGCTTTTGAAAAAGGAGAGATCAGTTATATGGAATGGGTGCTGCTGATGAATAATGCCGCCACCATCCAGCTCGGCTATGCCAACGCATTGAAAGGGTACAATGATGCCCTGGTAGAAATTGAATACTTAACAGGAAAAGAAAAACAATGAGAACGATCATTTTTAGCATACTTATCACAGGCCTCCTGGCCTGCGGGTCAGCTCCCCAAAAAGAACCGGTAAAGGAAGAAGTACCGGCAGATATTGTACAGCTTACACCTGCACAACTCAGCACTGCCGGTATCGAAACCGGCATCGTGGAAAAGAAAACGATCAATTCGGAATTGAAAGTAAACGGTATGGTGGATGTACCACCGCAAAATATCGTGTCGGTCAGCTTTCCGCTGGGAGGATATCTTAAAACTTCCAAGCTGCTGCCAGGCATGCATGTAAACCGTGGCGAAGTGATTGCCATTATGGAGGATCCTGCACTGGTGCAACTGCAGCAGGATTACCTGATGGCACAGGCACGGCTGGTATACCTCGAGCAGGACCTGGCCCGGCAACGCATGCTGAATGAAAATAAAGTGAATGCAGATAAAGTGTATCAGCAGGCACAGGCAGATCATACTGCACAAAAAGTACAGGTAAAAGGGCTGAGCGAAAAACTGCGGCTGATCGGCATGAATCCGGATAAACTGACGGAGGCTACTATTTCACGAAGCGTACCCGTTTACTCACCCATCAACGGATTTGTGTCGCGGGTAAATGTGAATATTGGAAAATATGTGAACCCCGCCGATGTACTTTTTGAACTGATCAACCCCGATGATATGCACGCGGCGCTGACTGTTTTTGAAAAAGACATAGCCCGGGTAAAACCACATCAGAAAGTTATGGTCACGTTTGTAGATGAGCCCGATCGTGAATACGAATGCGAGGTGCTGCTGGTGACCCGCAATGTGGATGCCGACCGTAGCGCGCTGGTGCATTGTCATTTTGAAAAACAGCCTGACCGCCTGTTGCCGGGCATGTTTCTGAATGCCCGCATTATGGTGCACAATGTAAATGCACTGGTAGTGCCCGACGAGGCCGTAGTGCGGTATGGTAATACAGAATACGTGCTGCAGGAAGAAAGTGCCGGAAGATTCCGCCTGCTGGAGGTAGCGACCGGCGCGCGCCAGGGTGGCCTGGTAGAGATCAGCAGCAAGGCAGCAGAACTGGAAGGCAAAAAGATCATTATGCGTAATCCCTACCCGGCGCTGTCAAAACTGAAAAATGCAGCGGAGGACTAAAAAACTTGTTTGCAGGACTCCTGATCAATCTTGCCCGGGGAAATGATCTTCCGGAAAACTGTGTTAATAATGAGATATCTGTAAGTAGGTGTATCAACTATAGAGCAGTAAATCTCTTATTTTTTTCTTGTGGTTCGCGAGGCGCCTTGTTTTTCTCCGATTGGATCTTTTAGAGTTTTGCTGTTAACAGAGTCCGGAGAAAAACACAGCGCCGGCGAGCTACATCGGCCTGCCGGCCGTGGAGGCAAAAAGTCGGTTAATCCGGTTTTTCGGGCTAACTATTTATACACAATAAAAAAGTAAAGGAGCTTTCGGTCATTCCTTTCCCCTGGGCAACAGTGGCTTCCTGATTTACCAGATTTTGACAGGAAAAACAAATTTTTTTGTTTTGGGGCTACCGTTACATTTGCTCCCCCAAAACATGAACCTATGGAGCTAAAATATTTACAGCAGATAGCGGGAACCCTGTCGCTTACCATGAAGCAGATCAACAATATCCATGATCTGCATGCCGAAGGATCGACCATCCCGTTTATTGCCCGTTACCGTAAAGAGGCCACGGGCAACCTCGATGAGGTAGCTATTGCCAGTGTGATCGACCAGCTCAAGTATTTTACTGAGCTGGAAAAAAGGAAGGAGACGATTGTAAAAACGATCGGGGAAGCCGGCAAGATGACGCCCGAGCTGAAGAAACGTATTGAAGATTGTCTGAATGCTACCGAACTGGAAGATATTTATCTGCCGTATAAACCCAAGCGTAAAACAAAAGCATCCATAGCTATTGAAAAAGGGCTGGAGCCACTGGCACGCCAGCTTTTTGACCAGGAGCTGCAGGAAGTGGATGCAGAGGCGGCACGTTATGTAAATGAGCAGGTAAAGGATGCTGCAGACGCATTGCAGGGCGCCCGTGATATCATTGCAGAATGGGTAGCCGAGCACGAAACGGCCCGCAATACCGTGCGCAAACTGTTTACAGAAGAATCCGTATTGTCTTCGCGTGTGCTGACTTCCAAAAAAGAAGAAGCCGATGCACAGAAGTACCGCGATTACTTTGAGTTCAACGAACAACTGGCCGACAGCCCTTCGCACCGTATCCTGGCCATCAGGAGAGGGGAGAAAGAAGGATTCCTGATCATGGATATTGGTATTGAGAAGGAAGCAGCTGTGGAAGAGCTGAAACGGAAGTTTATCAAAAACAGTGGTCCGGCTGCACAGCAGGTAGGCCTTGCGATCGAAGATTCATTCGGTCGTTTGCTGAAGTCATCTATCGAAACAGAATTCCGCATAGCCAGCAAAACCCGGGCCGACGAAGAAGCGATCAAGGTATTTGCCGAGAATCTGCGTCAGTTGCTGCTGGCTTCGCCGCTGGGTCATAAACGCGTGATGGCGATCGACCCCGGTTACCGTACCGGATGTAAAGTAGTGTGCCTGGATGAGCATGGCACTTTTCTGAAATATCAGACCATTTTTCCGCATGCTCCGCAAAATGACTGGAGTGGTGCTACACAGACCATCAAAGAACTGGTGGCGCGTTACGATATAGAAGCTATTGGTTATGGCAATGGTACCGCCAGCAAGGAAACAGAACAACTGGCGCGTGGCATAGACTTTGGCAAACCCGTATCGGTATTCATGGTCAATGAAAGCGGTGCTTCTATTTACTCGGCCAGCGAAGTGGCCCGCGAAGAGTTTCCGGATGAGGATGTAACTGTACGTGGTGCCATCAGCATCGGCCGCCGCCTGCTGGATCCCCTGAGCGAACTGGTAAAAATTGACGCCAAGAGCATCGGCGTGGGACAATACCAGCATGATGTAAATCAGAACAGGCTGAAAGAATCGCTCGACCAGGTAGTGGAAAGTTGTGTGAACTATGTAGGAGTGGATCTGAATACAGCCAGCAAACACCTGCTGATGTATGTATCCGGTCTGAGTGCCACGGTGGCGAAGAATATTGTAGAATACCGGACAAAGAATGGTGGTTTCAAAAGCCGCGATGAGCTGAAGAAAGTAGCTATGCTTGGCCCCAAGGCCTTTGAGCAGTGCGCCGGCTTTTTGCGGGTACCAGGTGCAGTCAATCCGCTGGACAACTCAGCCGTACACCCCGAAAGCTATCATGTAGTGGAAGAAATGGCTACCAAAGCCAACTGTACCATTGCCGAGCTGATCAGCAACCCCGAAGTACGGAAACAGATCAAAGCAAAAGATTTTGTATCCGAAACGGTCGGCCAGTTTACTATTGAAGACATCCTGAAGGAACTGGAAAAACCCGGACGTGATCCCCGCTCACCCATTGAAGAGTTTCGCTTTGCCGAAGGCATCAGTACCATGGCAGACCTGAAACCCGGCATGCGGGTGCCTGGTATCGTTACCAACATCACCAATTTTGGTGCTTTTGTAGATGTAGGTGTAAAGCAGGACGGGCTGGTGCATATCTCACACCTGAGCAACCGGTATATCAGTGATCCCAACGAAGCGGTAAAGCTGGGGCAAAAGGTAATGGCTACCGTGCTGGAAGTAGATACAGCGCGCAAGCGTATCTCTCTTTCTCTGAAAGATAATGCGGCCGATAAATCAACATCGGACCGCAAACCCGGTAAGCCCGGAACAGGCAAGCCGGCAGCTAACCGCAAACCCGAACCGCTCAATCCGTTTCAGGCCAAACTGATGGAGCTGAAGAAGAACTTCAAGGATTAAGAATAATTTTTATGGGATTATATGCAAGAAGCCCGCATCGCGGGCTTCTTGCATTGTTGTGGGGCGACAGGCGTGGTTCTGTAATAAGGAATATGCTGACTATTGTAACCCCGCAATGCATTGCGGGGCTACAGATTGAATCCTATTTCTATATAATTATTTCTCCGAATAATTTTTCTGCACTTATTGAGATCGCATACCTCTGTGGGTTTTTAGTATCATCGGGTTTCTTAATAATCAGTGGGTGCACCCACTCGGCCTGCCGGCCGTGGAGGCAAAAAGTCGAATAATAGTTTATACAGTTTGCAAAGATTTTTCAGGTTTTGTCGCATCATTAGTCCCGCAATGCATTGCGGGTCGACAGGCATGGTTCTGTTATATATCCTGTAATAAGGAATATGCTGAATATTGTAGTCCTGCAATGCATTGCGGGACTACAGGTTGGACTCTGTTTCTATATAATTATTTCTCCGAATAATTTTTCTGCATCCATTGATACCACATATCCCGGTAACTATCACCTACAGGAATCTTCTTTTGCTGAATGGTCACTTCATGACGTGTGCATTCCTGTATAGCTGTGCTGTTGATGAGATAGGAGCGGTGAATACGCTTAAACAGTTCTTCGGGCAGAAGGGTAAGCAGGTGTTTCATGGTCATATAAGAAAGATAAACACCTGTGTTGGTTACGAAGCGCAGGTAGTCTTTGCGTGACTCAACATACAGTATATCGGTATGTGCCAGTTTTACCAGGTGCTTTCCAGACTTGATCAATAAAAAAGCAGGAGGGGTAGGAGCCTGTTGCTGCCATTGACGTTGGAGCGCTTTGGAAACGGCCATTTCAAACCGGTCAAAAGTAAATGGCTTGAGCAGGTAGTCGACGGCATTGAGATCATAGCTCACGGCTGCATATTCGGAAAAAGCAGTCGTGAAAATGACGGCAGGCGGATGGGGCAGGGACCGGATAAAATCAATACCCGAGATCCGTGGCATTTTGATATCGAGAAATAAAAGATCGGCCGGCTCACCGGCCAGTACGTTTATTGCTTCACCCACATGCGCACAGGAAGCAATGAGTTTCAGTTCCGGCATACGTTGTACATAATGTTGCAATACCTGCCGGGCCAGTGGTTCGTCGTCTATGATCAGGCAACTCATGCTCATGATAGCTGTAAATTTAGCAGGATACGAAATTCGCTGGCCGTTTTTTCTATTTCGAGTTGATGGGTGCCCGGAAACAGAAGTTCCAGCCGTTTGCGCACATTCTGTAAACCTACACCTGGGTTGCTGCTGGCTGCATCTGCCGGCAGGCTGTTGCTGACCTGCAGGTTGAGCTGGTTGTTTTCTACCAGGATCGCTATGTCGATCCAGCCGCTCCCGGTTTCCTGGTCAAGGCCGTGTTTGAAAGCGTTTTCTACAAACGGTAATAAAAGCAGGGGAGGTATCTGGTAGTCTTCCTTATTTCCCTGGACCAGAAAGCTGACCTGCTTATTGCTGTCATGCCGGATATTTTCCAGCTCGATATAATCCTGTATAAACTGGATCTCTTTACTTAACCGTACCTGCTCCATACTGGTTTCATAAAGGATATAACGCATCATGCTGGCCAGTTTCTGTACTACCGGCGCCGTTTGTACAGACTGTTGCAGGGCGAGTGAATAAATATTATTGAGTGTATTAAAGAAAAAATGCGGATGCATTTGTGCTTTTAATACATCGAGCTCCAGTTGCAGCTGCTGCTCGCGCAATTGCTGTATCTCGCGATCTTTTTGACGCGTGCGTACAAAATAGGCAACAGCAGTTACAGCAAGCAGGTGCATGAGCGTCAGATAAATGCTCTGGCGCGGCCCGTTTCGCTGGCGTTTAAATGCATTGGCTGCCATCCGGGTCACCTCTTCCGGCAGGAAGCTCATTTTGGATATCAGCCAGTCGTTTGCAAAGCGGATATAAAAATCGAATACAGTTATAAATACGATGAGCACAATAATAAACCACCCATAACGCCGCGTAAACAGAAAGCGGGGGACGATGAGTTTGTAGTAGAAAAGAAAAGCGATGATATTGAACAGGCCGGCGAGGCCAAAATAAACGACCGTGACCATTAATGAATCCCTGTCATTGAAGTCGCTGGCATGTTGCAGCGCACTCAGAGAAGGCATGATGGCAAAGTAGATAAGAAAAAACAGGGCTTCCTGCCAGCTTAACCAGGGGTTGGTGGTATGTACAGTGGATTTATTCATTTCAACAGTAAAAATGAAGAAGTAATAGGATCGGGTACATGATTTTTCGACAAATACCCGTCGATATTCGATGTATAATAAAGCCGATATGATCCTGCCGGAAATTACAGCCTTTATATCGAATCTCTTCCTGCGATATCTGAGTACGGAATATTTTTGAGAAAAAGCCATGAAGAAAAATAGTGCACTCATCGTCACCGGTCTGTTAAGCTGTATGACCGCTATAGCCCGTCAGGATGTACCGGCACCGGCCATGCAGGTATTGCAGAAAATGGAGGCCGCCATGCAGCAGCAGTCTTTCTTTTCCTTTCATACACGCATGCGTTATGTAGCTGCAGATCTCGATGACTCCGTTTCGCTGGCAGAAGCAACGGTCTGGATGCATCGCGAACCGGCGGATAGCTTTTATGGCTATTATTTTCATATCAAGGGCACTAATAGTAATGGCGCCCATGATTATTATCATGATGCAGGCGGTGTGACCGAAATACTGCATAAAGGAAAAGAGGTCTTGCTGTTTGAGCTGAAAAAGTTTGCCGATAACGATAATCATCCGGCGCGGGCCCGTTCATCGGCACGGGCAACCCGTACGCTCTGGTTTCAGCCGCACCCTGTTGAGCACCTCCTGACTAAAAATCCTTATTACCCGATGCCGGCTGTGCAGATCGATTCCACAGACAAATACTGGCTGATCACGTTTAATTATCCTGCCAATAAGATGGGCGCCAGTTCGCAATTACTGTTGCAGGTAGCGAAGAACAATTATTTGCCCCAATCTACCAGCAGGACCACCTGGTGGAATGGTACTGTGCATAGAGAGCAATGGCAGTTTGATCAGTTCAATGATGATAAAGCCTACGTAGAAAACGGTCTGCTGTTGCATGATCTGCATGAAGGATATTCCATTAAGAACTTTCAGCGGCCGGGAACGACAGTCACTGCGGCGCCTGTTTCCGATTGGGTGGGCAAATCAGCTCCCGGTTTTTCTTATCCAGATATGGATGGTAAAATGGTGAGCTTACAGGATCTGCGGGGAAAATATGTGTTGCTCGATTTTTGGGAGCTTTGGTGTGGGTACTGCATACTGGCTATTCCTGAAATGAAACAGAAAGCGGATAAATATCGTGCTGCAAACGTGGAGGTCATTGGCGTCACTTCAGAAAATGAAGCCGGTATCAGGCGTATCGTAAAGGCCAATCAGCTGAATTACCGTAACCTGCTGGCCAGCGAAAAAATGATAAAGGACTACGGGGTAGATGGCCGGCCGAATTATATACTCATAGGCCCTGACGGAAAAATTCTTGCTTATGACGATAAAGCAGCGATTGAAAAAATACTGGCCAGCCTGCCGGCAACTCAGCGGTAATCTTCCCGGACGGGGGCAAACACATCGAGTACGCGGCAGTTTACTTTGGCTACAGCACCATGCAGTGTGTTGGATGGTATCACATAACACATGCCGGCAGTAAGTGTGACCTGCTCATCACCGATCTTCATATCCAGTTCGCCTTCGAGTATATAGGTGATCTGCTCATGCGGGTGTTGATGGGCGGCCAGCTGACTGCCGGCTTCGATATCCACTACTCCCAGTGTCATTTGCTGACCGTGTACATAATGTCCAATGAGCCCGGGAGCCAGCTGACGGGCAGGATTATCAGTAAGTAAAGGCATATATAAAAGATCTGTTGTGATAATTAAAAAGCAAAAGCAGGTTAGTCTTTTTCAAAGTAACAAAGGCTGCCGCCTACCCATTCCTTATCCTTGTTGTATCGTACGCCGATCATCTTTCCTTTGCTGAGGCGGGCCAGGTTATTGGCAGGATGGGGGCGTGCATCGCCATCTTTCCAGAAATAAAATATACGTATCTCAGCCTTGGCAGGAATATCAGGGGTCTGGATGATATCGGCGTATTTTACCTTACGCTGCAGTATCCAGTTTTCGGGATCTTTTACAGCCTCCACGTCTGCGTGGGTCACATCAATGATCACACCCTGGCCGGCAAAGGAGAAAAGCGGTTTTAATACATAATTCTCCAGGTCGGCTGGCAGTTGTTTTATTTCATTTAAAAAGAAAGTGGCCGGTACATAAGGATGCCTGATCAGTGGCAAGGTGTATTTGCTGATGCGGTAAAACCAGGAAGGATGTGGTACCCACTCCACATCCAGTTCTTCAAAAAATATTTTCCCTTTTTGCTGTACTTCTTCCGGCTGTTGAAACAGGTCGTCAAAGATCACCCGGTTGTAAATGCGGTGAATGGGTGTCTTTTCTCCATCGCGCAGGTAAAACAGTTTTTTGCCTTCCCGTATCAGTTCGGTTATACATACCGGCTGAATACCGATATAGTCCTGGGTGCAATAAAAATCAATTCTTGTTTTTTGCTGATGCGGAAATATTTCCAGCAGCACTACATGCTCAGGAGCATGTTTGCCGAGAATGATGTTTTTCAGTTCCGTGATATAACTCTCCTTGGCATGGCTGCCCAGGTAGGCCGAAAAGGAAGAAGGTACAGTGAAATGATTGCGGAATACATCGTCGAGCAATATCTCATAGGCAAACAGGGAAGGGAAGCCCTGCATTTCGATGAGCTGGGGTTCATATTCACCTGCTTCGTTTACACAAATACCAAAGTCAAAGGCGATAAACTGGCTATGCCCTAGGTCGCCCGGTACATTCAACCCGGCCGGGATCGCTTTATCGGTACGGCTGACGAATGACGGATCAGTGATGATGTCAACAATACTTTCGCAGGCGTCCAGCAGTTTATGTTTAAAGGATTTGGGTACAAATACCGCTGTTTCGGCCACACGAAATTCAATAGCACCCGGATGTACACTGTTTAATTCTTCGAGGAATGCCTGGTAGCGCGCGGGTGTAAAGTTTTGATTGAATTGCTGACGTATCTCGGGGATCATTCAATAGCTATTTTAGTAATAGGGAAGTTACGGCAGTAAGCTGTTGTAACCAAATGGAATAGGCTTGCCGGTCGTGGAGGAAAAGAGGCCGAAATTATTATAGCCAAAAGAAGAGACATCTTGCAGGGTATAACACATGAAAAAGCCGGCATATTGCCGGCTTTCAAAAATATCGGTTTAAAAAATTTATACTATTGCCATTTCATGACGTCCTACGGCCTGTGTAAGAAAATTGGGCAGGATGGTGGCATAGGTCCAGGATATCTTATCCGGATCATCCAGCTGCTCCAGCATACTGTTGAGCTTATCTTCACCATGCCCTTCTATAACGGTCTTCCGTTTTTCCTCTGTACGCAGGTACATGCTCATACCCTGTGCATCGGCTTCGGGATGAAACTGTGTACCGATCATGTAATCATTAAAACGGATACCCATCACGGCACGCTCATAAGGCACATGAGCCCGCATTTTTTCAATACAAAGGATCTGCCCGCCGGCTTTGCGCAGCAGATCGTGATTAGGCTGTATGACCTGGTAATCGCGGCTGTCTACTGCATAAAAAGGATCACGCAAGCCTTCAAATACTTCTTCATTGCGCCCGGCTTCCAGCATATGTACGGGAAATACGCCAAAGGCGGTAGACTTGCGTTTGCATACCAGGCCGGCATTGAAATAACGGCTGGCCAGCTGAAAGGAGTGGCAGATAAAGAAAATATGTTTTTTATCGGTGTTGGAAGGATTGCTGTTCCAGCGAAGCATATCGTTGAGCCAGCGGCACCAGGCAATATCCCAGTCATCAAAACGGGTGCTGAGCGGATCGCCCGGACCTCCGCTACTGATATAGATATCGTAAGAGGTATCGGGGAGTTCCTGGCGCAGACGTACTTCAAATTCCCTGCATTGTACCTGTAAATCCTGCTTCAGCGCCCAATCCTGAATGATCTGCCTGATACAGCGCATACCCTGGTTGGCGAGGCCTTCATAGAGGTCAAGTATTGCAATGCGAATGGGTCGGTTTTCGCTACTAATCATCGTGCAAATTTAAGAAATTTTAAAAGGGCAGCCAAGCTGGTGGCGGCTTTGGCCCCGCAGACCATGATCCTCAGACTGATAGACATAGCGTTCTTATTTCTTTTCATATACTTTTTCACCCCCTACAAAGGTGGCTGCAGGGCGTATACTGAGCAGCTTTCCGGCATCCGCTTTCAGCAGGTCCTGATCCAGTATGACCAGGTCGGCCCATTTGCCGGCTTCAATACTGCCTTTTTCCTTTTCTTCAAAATTGGCCTTCGCTGCCCAGATGGTCATGCCGCGCAGCGCTTCTTCACGGGTGAGCGCATTCTCGGTTTGAAACCCGTTGTCGGGCCATCCTTTGGCATCTTTCCGTACCACGGCCGCATAAAAAGTCTTGAAGGGAGAAATATCTTCGACGGGAAAGTCGGTGCCCAATGGGATCCAGCCATTTTGTTGCAATAATTGTTTATAGGCATAAGCGCCTTTTACCCGTTGTGCCCCCAGCCGGTCGCCGGCCCAGTACATATCTGATGTAGCATGTGTGGGTTGTACGGAAGGAATAACAGACCATTGTCCAAAAAGTGAAAAATCTTCGGGAGCCACCACCTGTGCATGTTCAATACGCCAGCGGCGGTCATTTTTATCTTTCAGGTACTTGCCATAGGTATGCAGGATGGTGCGATTGCCGCTATCGCCGATCGCGTGTGTACACATTTGAAAATCGCGTTGGGCAATCCAGTTGGCCACCGAGTCGAAATGTTCGGGCTGGCTCAGCAGAAAACCATAATGGCCGGGTTTGTCAGAATAAGGTTGCAGCAGGCAGGCACCACGTGAACCCAATGCGCCATCGCCATATACTTTAAATCCGCGTACATGCAACCGGTCTGTTTTGATGATCTTCTTTTTATCGAGATAATCAAAGTTCTCTTTGGCATCGCTGAGCATTACATACAAACGCATTTTCAATGCACCGTTTTTCTGTAATTCATCAATGGCATCTACATCTTTATAGCTGAGACCGCAATCGTCGATCGTAGTCAGCCCCATGGCAAAACAATTACGTTGTGCATCGAGCAGCGCTTCGCGGTAGCTGGCTGCACCCATGGCAGGGATATGCGTGCTGACCAGGTCTACGGCATTGTCGACCAGGATACCGGTCAACTGGTCATTGCGTACTTCCACTTCTCCGCCGGTAAGTTTAACGCCTGGTTTTACACCGGCCAGGTCCAGGGCCTTCTGATTGGCAACGGCTGCATGCCCGTCAACACGGGTAAGCAATACCGGCCGGTCGGGGAAAAGAGTATTCAATTGTTTGTTGTCAGGAAATTCTTTTACAGTCCAGTCATTCTGATCCCAGCCACGGCCAATGAGCCAGCCATCGGGCTGTGTGGTGGCAAACTCGCGCAGGCGTGTCAGTATTTCTTCCCAACTGCCGGTGCCGGTAAGGTCGGCTGTCTGCAGGCCGATGCCATACCCTACAAAGTGGGCATGTGCATCGATAAAGCCGGGATACACAAACTGCCCTTTGGCGTCTACTGTTTCCCTGGCCTCATACTGTTGCTGAAGAGCGGCAGTAGTACCGGTGGCGACAATTTTTCCGTCCTGGATTGCTACAGCTTCTGTAGTGCTGAAGGCAGAATCAACGGTATAGACTGTACCGTTGATGATAAGCAGGTCAATTTTTTTACGGGAGCTGCAGCTGCTGAAAATGATCAGCAGCAACATCCCACAGGCAGCCAGCGTTCTCATGTTTTTCAGATTGTTGGCCGGCAAGATAATTATTTAATGCCTATCTTTTCCGTATCAAATACTTTGTTATGATACGCTCCATCCTGCTGCTGGCTGTTGTTGCCACCATTATTTTTTCCTGTAAGGAAAAAGAAAATAAGGAAACCGCTGCTGCCATGACGGTAGCGGAATATTTCAACTACGGCGATACCGGCGTGCAGACAGCGGGAGTGCGGTTGATCCCGATCAAAACACCGGTTGGCAATTTCAATGTATGGACCAAAAGGTTTGGCAATAATCCGCGTATCAAGATATTACTCCTGCATGGCGGTCCGGCTATGACGCATGAGTATATGGAATGTTTTGAAAGTTTTTTTCCGCAACAGGGTTTTGAATTTTATGAATACGATCAACTGGGTTCTTATTACAGCGATCAGCCGGCAGACAGTAGTCTCTGGACCATCGAGCGGTTTGCAGATGAGGTAGATCAGGTGAGGAAGGCTATCGGAGGCGATTCAACCAACTTTTATGTACTGGGCAATTCATGGGGTGGTATCCTGGGCATGGAGTATGCACTCCGGTATCAGCAAAATATGAAAGCCCTGCTGGTAGCCAACATGATGGCCAGTTGTCCGCAGTATGGCCGTTATGCCAATGAGGTTCTTGCCCGGCAAATGGACCCCGCAGTGCTGGCTGAGATCAGGGCATTGGAAGCAAAAGGCGATTTTGCCAATCCCCGCTATATGGAATTGCTGGTACCAAATTTTTATGCAAAACATATCTGCCGCCTGCCGCAATTTCCCGATGCGGTGAACCGTGCATTGAAACATGCCAATGGTACTATTTACACACTCATGCAGGGGCCTTCTGAGTTTGGTATTGCCGGCCGTCTGGCCAACTGGGATATCACGGACCGCTTAAAGGAGATAAGAGTTCCCACGCTGATGATAGGCGCCAAGTACGACACCATGGATCCCGCTGCCATGGAAACGCAGAGCAAGCAGGTGCAAAAAGGCCGTTATCTCTATTGTCCCAACGGTAGTCACCTGGCTATGTGGGACGATCAGCAGGTGTTTATGAATGGGGTGATCGGGTTTATCAAAGACGTGGATAACGGACGGTTTTAAAAATCCCTGTCAGACACTCACTACCTGTTGGTTATAAAAGGCTTAGTGGTATACCCTAATAGGGTGATTTTTACGTTTTTCCACAGAAAAAGCATCCCTGTGCATACATTTCAAAACCGGCATTACAAAAAATATGTATCTTTAGCCGTCCTTAGCTCTATGCAAACACTCCTGCAAAGAGCTTATTGGTTCAACCAGAGAATTAATATCCTTTCTAAAGAACTCCTGGCCTAAGCACCTCTGATTCTTTTTTATTAGTCGCCATTAAACCACAGATTTAATCCATGGTACGGAGTCTCTTACCCTGTAACTGGAGAGGATACATGCTGGCATGTGTTCTCCTGCTTGTAAACTTAGTTTATTCCACCGCCCAGAACCCTATTGTCACGGAAAACGCATTGACGGGTAATCCCAAATCGGAATGGGACATCAGCGGGTCGGGTGATCCCAATATCCAGGGATTTGCTACCGACATCAGCGTCAACAAAGGCCAGACGGTACGTTTCAAGATAAGTGTGACCGGTGGCGGTACGTATGCCATTCGCATTTACCGGTTAGGTTATTACCAGGGAAACGGCGCCAGGCTCGTTACTACACTGGGTACCACATTTACAGGAGTAAAACAACCGGAACCCAGTACCAATACCACCACTGGTTTGATCGATTGTGGCAACTGGAGTGAATCTGCCTCCTGGGCAGTACCTTCTACGGCAGTATCCGGTGTTTATATTGCACGACTCACCCGTTCCACCGGTTCAAGTCATATTGCATTCATCGTACGCGATGATGCAGCCAATTCACCGATTTTATTTAAAACCTCTGATGCCACCTGGCAGGCTTATAACGTATATGGCGGCAACAGCCTGTATGTAGGCTCTACCAGTTACCCCGCAGGTCATGCGACCAAGGTTAGTTATAACCGTCCTTTCATTACCCGCGATGGCGGTGGTGGCGGTGGTGCCATGGAAGACTGGCTGTTCAATGCAGAGTATCCCATGATCCGTTTCCTGGAAAGAAACGGGTACAATATCAGTTATACCACCGATGTGGATATGGATCGCGATCCGACTCCCATCACTCCATCTACCCATAAAATATTTCTTTCTGTAGGACATGATGAATACTGGTCGGCAGCAGAACGTACCAAGGTAGAGAATGCACGCAATGCCGGTGTGCACCTGGCTTTTTTCAGCGGCAATGAAGTATACTGGAAAACACGCTGGGAAGACAATAACCGCACACTGGTTTGTTATAAGGAAGGCACACTGGGTGAAAACGTATGTGGTACCAAATGTGATCCCAGTACCGAGTGGACGGGCCTGTGGCGGGAGGGTTGTGGTTATCCTTCGGGTGGAGCGTGTAAGCCCGAAAATGCACTGACCGGACAGATCAGTTGGTCAGATGTCACCAGCGCTATCACCGTGCCGGGAGCATATCGTAGTCTTCGGTTCTGGCGCAATACAAGTGTTGCTTCGCAGGGAGCCAATCAGACCACCACATTCCCCTCCGGCACACTTGGATATGAATGGAATTATGAACAGTATCCGGCGTCTATGCCCAATGGACGGATTATCCTTTCTTCCACAACTGTCAGCGGGCTTACCCATAAACTATCACTGTACCGGCATAGCAGCGGCGCGCTGGTATTCGGGGCCGGTACCGTACAATGGTCATGGGGACTTGATAATATTCATGACCGGGGAAGTGCAGCGCCTAATACAGCCATGCAGCAGGCTACTGTAAACCTGCTCGCCGATATGGGCGTACAGCCCGGTTCGCTGATGTCGGGACTGCTTGCTGCTACTGCCTCTACAGATGTACAGGCACCTGTGCCCGTGATCACGTCGCCTGTCAATGGTGCTACCGTAACAGCTAATAGCGCCATTACGATCAGTGGTACGGCAACCGATGCAGGTGGAGTGGTAGCCGGTATTGAAGTATCTGTTGATGGCGGCAACACATGGACGGTAGCTACTGGTACTACGAGTTGGAGTTTTTCCTGGACACCCACGACTTCGGGCTCAGCCAATATCCGCGTACGGGGATTTGATGATAGCGGAAATATGAGCGTGCCCGGTGCTGCAGGATCATCTACGAATATCAATGTGACGGTTTCAGGAGGTTCGCAGGCTGGTACATATAGCGTATTCCAACCCTCTGTTGTACCGCAGATCACACTGGAAAATGATGGCTCACCGCTTACACTGGGTATGAAATTCCGTTCTACACAGAATGGTTATGTGACCGGTGTGCGTTTTTATAAAGGAGCCGGGGCAACCGGTACACATACCGGTACGCTGTGGAGTAGTACCGGCACCAAACTGGCCGAAGTCGTATTTACCAACGAAACAAGTTCCGGATGGCAGCAAATGCTATTTGCATCGCCGGTCTCAATTGTAGCCAATACCACTTATGTTGTTTCTTATTACAGCAGTTCGGGTGATTATTGCAGCAGCAATCCCTATTTTACTGCTGCGATAGTGAATGGTCCGTTGCGTGGCCTGGCCAATGGAGAAGACGGAGTCAACGGTTTGTACATTTATGGAAATAATATTTCATTCCCCACTTCCAATTATGGGTCCAGCAGTTATTTTGCAGATGTGGTGTTTACCAATGTGGTTGATAACACGCCTCCAACAGTATCTTCAGTAACGCCGGCCGCCAATGCTACAGGCGTATCTCAATCGGCAGTGCTGAACATTCTGTTCAGTGAAGATATGACAGCAGCAAGTGTTACCGCCGCTGCCATTACGCTCCGCGATGCTGCCAGCAACAATATTCCCGGAACTGTAACATATAATGCAGCAACCCGTACAGCAATATTCACTCCATCTGCAGCACTCAGCTATCAGACTGTCTATACAGCACGTGTGCTAAGTGGCAGCAATGGGGTAAAAGATGCGGCGGGCAATGCACTTGCTGCTGATTATACCTGGAACTTTACTTCACTGGCAGACCAGGTGCCGCCTACTGTGACAGGCGTGACACCGGCAGCCAATGCTACGGCAATAAATGTAAATTCGGCTGTCACAGCAGTATTCAGCGAAGCAATGTCTGCTGCGTCTCTCACTACAACCAGCTTTGAATTGCGCAATGCAGGTAATGTACTGGTGCCTGCTTCCATTTCTTATAATGCGGCTACCCGCACGGCGACACTTACGCCGTCAGTGCCGCTGGCTGCATCGACCGTATATACTGCAAAAGTGATCGGGGGTACAGGCGGTGCGGCGGATGCTGCAGGCAATGTGCTGGCCTCTACCTATACGTGGAATTTTACAACTGAAGCGGAGCCCGACCTGGTGCCGCCGGTGGTAAATACCGTCACTCCATCAAATGGCAGCGGGTCGGTAGCCACCAATGCAACTCTTACCGTTGTATTTAATGAAGACATGCTGGCTGCTTCAGTAAGTGCCGCTACAATTGAATTAAGAGGGCCGGGTAATACACTGGTACCTGCTACAGTTTCCTATAACGCAGGTACACGTACCGCTACGCTGACGCCTTCGGCTGTACTTGCCTACGCAACTGCCTATACGGCTACGGTCAAATCAGGGACCAACGGTGCAAAAGATATTGCAGGCAATGCCCTGGCTGCGGACTATGTGTGGTCCTTTACTTCTGTAGCGGACCTCGTACCACCACAGGTAAGCAGTAGTACACCGGCCAATGGTGCCAGTTCTGTTGCAGTGAACACTACTGTATCTGTAGTATTTAATGAGGCTATGGCGGCTGCTTCCATCTCATCGGGCAGCATTGAGTTGCGCGATGCTTCCAGTGCACTGGTAAATGCAGCGGTTTCTTATAATGCCATTACACGTACTGCGACATTGATACCTGCTGCCAACCTGGTAAATGCAACAGTATATACTGTAATTGTGAAAAGTGGTCCGGCCGGAGTGAAAGACGCCGCAGGCAATGCCCTGGTCAGTGATTACGTATCTTATTTTACTACAATTTCAAATAGCGTGAACCTGTTTTCTCCCAATACAGTGCCAGGTTCATTTGGAAATGATGGTACAGCCCTTACAATCGGTGTGAAATTCCGTGCTACACAGGCAGGACTGATCTCCGGTATCCGTTTTTATAAGCGTACCGGATCAACCGGCACCAATACGGCCATCCTGTGGAGCAGCACCGGCACCAAACTGGCCGAAGCCGTATCCGGCAATGAGACAGCTTCGGGATGGCAACAGGTATTGTTTACGACACCCGTAAGTATTGCAGCCAATACAACATATGTTGCATCATATCACTCCTCCTCCGGAGACTACGCAATTGCCAACCCGTTCTTTACTACAGCCCTTGTGAACGGCCCGCTTCGTGGACTGGCAAGCGGTGAAGACGGTCCCAATGGCGTATACAGGTATGGCACCACCCCCGCATTCCCCAATTCAAACTACGAGACCAGCAATTATTATGTAGACGTATTGTTTAGCGCAGGAGCTGTGGCCGATGCAACTCCGCCACAGGTTAGCGCAGTGGTGCCTGCCAGCAATGCGACTGGTATATCGCTGACAACAACTGTGACAGTGACCTTTAATGAGGCCATGAATATTGCATCGGTGAGCAGTTCTACCATCGAGTTGCGCACAGCGGCCAATGTGCTGGTACCTGCTTCGGTGAGCTATGATGCAGCCAGCCGTACAGCCACACTGACGCCTGCAGCCAGCCTCAGTACGTCTACCACATACCGCGTTACGGTGAAGAGTAGCGCCAGTGGGGTGAAAGATGTAGCCGGCAATGCACTGGCAACAGACTTTACATCAGTCTTTGCAACCATTACGGATAATACACCTCCCTCTGTTACCAGCGTCAACCCTGCAGCAAATGAAACGGGTGTGGGACAGGCAATACTGCCAGCAGCCGCATTTAGTGAGCCGTTGTCTGCAGCCACTGTTACATCTGGTACAGTCGAATTGCGCGATGGAACCGGACAACTGGTGCCGGCAACAATAAGTTATGAAGGTACCAGCCAACTGGGCGATAATCTGGTGCGCATTACACCGCAATCACCATTTAGCTATGGTACAGTATATACGATCACACTCAAAGGCGGCTCATCCGGTATTAAAGATGTAGCAGGTAATGCGATGGCCAGCGATTATAGCTGGAGTTTTACCACGATGTTTGATGTCACGCCTCCGCAGGTCACACAGGTGTCGCCGCTGTCTGGCGCTACCGGCGTAGCACTTAGCCTCACAGCCTCAGCTACGTTTAGCGAAGCCCTGCAGGCCGCAAGTGTAAGTAACGCTACTGTCGAGATCCGTGATGCAGCCAATACACTGATAGCAGCCGGTATTGCCTACAATGCAGCAGCTAACCAGATTGTGATCACACCGGTCGACTCGCTTAATTATCTGACCACGTACACTATTACTATCAAAGGTGGATCCGCCGGTGTGAAAGATGTAGCCGGTAATTCGCTGGTCAGTGATTATAGCTGGAGTTTTACATCTGTGGCTGATCTCGTGCCCCCGGTCATCACAAGTGTATTACCTGTCAATGGAGCATCTGCCGTATTGCCGAATGCGGCGCTTTATGCGCAAGTCGGCGAAGCACTGGATGCCGCTACAGTTAGCAATAACACTGTTGAACTGCGTGATGCAGCCAATGCACTGGTCACTGCTGTTATTAGTTATGATGCGGCCAACAAAAGAATTGTGATCACTCCTGCCGTTGCATTGACCTACAGCACCAATTATACGGTACTTGTCAAGTCCGGTACAGGTGGCATAAAAGATTTGGCAGGTAACGGGCTTGCCAGTGATTACAGCTGGTCATTTACTACCATGGCCGAGCCCGATGTTACGCCACCGGCTGTTAATACTGTAACTCCGGCTAACGGGGCTACGGGAGTGCTGCGGAATATTCTGCCGTCTATTGTATTCTCCGAACCGATCGATCAGGCCAGCCTGCAAAATGCAATAACGCTTACCGCCCCGGGCAATACGCCGGTATCTTTTACACTTACTTACAACAATGCCACCCGTACAGCTACTCTCACACCTGTATCACTGCTGGAGTACAATACTGCGTATGCCATAGTGGTGAAAAGCGGAACTTCGGGTGTGAAAGACCTGGCGGGTAATGCCCTCGCAATTGATTACAGCTGGAACTTTACCACGCTGGCCGATGTGGTGGCGCCTGCCGTTACAAGTACTGTGCCTGCCGACGGAGCGTCCAATGTGTCTGTAGCAACAGCTATACGTATTAGCTTCTCTGAGCCATTGAACGCTGCTACGGTGAGTGGCTCAACCGTGAGCCTGCGTGGATTGCTGGGTCTGCCCGTTACAGCTACTATCAGCTACGATGCAGCACAACAAACCATTGTAGTGACCCCGGCGTCAAACCTGAGTTACCTCATCGGGTACTCTGTAGTGGTTAATACCGGCGTGAAAGATCTGGCGGATAATGCCCTGGGAAGCAACTACACCCTGAACTTTACGACCGAATCATTCCTTGACCTTACACCGCCACAGGTGACTTCCGTATCGCCTGCCAATGGTGCTACGGCCATCAGTGCCAATACAACTATACAGGTGTCGTTTAATGAAGACATGCAGCCCGCCAGCATCAGCACCACCAGTATTGAACTGCGCGATAATGCAGCTACGCTGATACCGGCTACAGTTAGCTATAACGCTACTACCCGTACGGCTACACTGATTCCTTCTGCGCATCTCGGTTACCTCGCGGTATACAATGTAAAAGTGAAGTCGGGATCATCTGGAGTAAAAGATGATGCAGGCAATGCGCTTTCAGCTGATTATAACTCGAGCTTCACTACAGAAGCAGATATGGTGGCACCCACCGTCACGCAGGCGATACCTGCACCGGGTACCACAGGAGTAAGTGTAGGTACATCTGTCAATGCCACATTCAACGAAGGCATGTCACCGGCAAGTCTTACCACTTCAACCATTGAGCTGCGAAATGCGGCCAATCAACTGGTGCCCTTTACGATCAACTATTATTCCGGCACATTTACCGTATCGCTCACGCCAACAGCTGCACTGGCCTATAATACTACCTATACCGCAACGCTCAAAGGCGGAACAAGCGGAGTAAAAGATGCAGTGGGCAATGCCCTGGCTGCAGACTATAGCTGGAGTTTTACTACGGTGACAGACCTCGTGGCACCTACAGTAGCCAGCACAACTCCGGCAGCCAATGCTACTTCTGTAGCGCTTAATACAGCGCCGGCGGCTATTATGAGTGAAACGCTTACTGCTGCCAGTGTTTCAGGCAGCACGGTAGAATTGCGCAACTCTGCCAATACGCTTATAGCAGCTACCGTAGCTTATAATAATACCACAAAGACCATTACGCTTACACCTGCCTCGGTATTGATCAGTGGTACCGTTTATACCATGACCATTAAAGGAGGAGCCAGTGGTGTGAAAGATGCTGCAGGCAATGCCCTGGCGGCAGATTACACATGGTCGTTCACTACAGTGAGTGCTTCCTATACAGTATTCCAGCCCGGCACAGTGCCTGCCGGTTCAGAAAATGATGGAACTGCCCTGACGCTTGGCATGAAATTCCGCAGCACGCAGGCGGGGTATATTACGGCTATCAGGTATTATAAACCAGCAGGGGCTACCGGTACCCGTACAGGTAATTTGTGGAACAGCGCCGGTACCAAACTGGCCGAAGTAATATTTACAGGAGAAACGGCATCAGGATGGCAACAAATGGCACTTGCTTCGCCCGTAGCTATCAATGCCAATACCACTTATGTGGTCTCCTACCACAGTTCTTCGGGCGATTATCCTGTTACCAATCCTTATTTTACTTCGGCTATTGTGAATGGTCCGTTGCGTGGTCTGGCCAATGGCGAAGACGGCCCCAATGGTTTGTATCGTTATACGGCAACACCGGCATTCCCCAATTCCAACTATGGTTCCAGCAACTATTGGGTAGATGTGCTGTTTACGGCTGACTCAGGTCCCGATCAGACACCTCCGTCTATCGTATCGCTTTCACCGGCCAATGGTGCCGGTAGTGTAAATCCGGCATCGGCTGTTACCATCAGCTTCAGCGAAACCATCAGCCCGGCCAGTGTTACCAGTGTCAGCTTTGAACTGCGTAATGCAGCCAATCAAGTGGTACCTGCGACACTGTCGGTATTGCAAAATCAGGCGGTGCTTACACCTTCATCTGCATTAAGCTATTCTTCTGTATATACCGCCACCGTGAAAGGTGGCAGCACCGGCGTGAAAGATGTAGCCGGCAATGCACTGCAACGCGATTCTGTATGGACATTTACCATCGCTGATCCGCCACCACCGCCTATTACCTATAATGGACCCGGTGGCCCCGTACTGGTACTTTATTCTGCCAGCAATCCTTATAGCCGCTATACCATTGAGATATTGCGTACAGAAGGGTTGAACTACTACCTGGCCAGGGATATTGCAGATGTAACCGCTACTGACCTGGCCAATGCAGATGTGGTAGTGCTGGGTGAAGTAAATGTTACGACGACCCAGGCCACTCAACTCAGCAATTGGGTAAATGGTGGGGGTACACTCGTTGCATTCAGACCTTCAACTGAGCTCTCATCGCTGCTGGGTATCACCAAAGTGTCAGGAAGCCTGGCCGATCAGTACCTGCTGGTGAATACCAGTTCCGGTCCGGGTGTGGGTATCGTCAATCAAACGATCCAATTCCACGGTACGGCCGATCTGTATACACTCAATGGCGCTGCCAGCCTGGCTACGCTGTATAGTTCTGCGACCACGGCTACCACTTATCCGGCCGTCACACAACGTGACGTAGGCAGCAATGGTGGCCGCGCTATTGCATTCACGTACGATCTGCCCCGCTCTGTTGTATATACACGCCAGGGCAATCCTGCGTGGTCGGGGCAAAAACGCGATGGTACCACTGGTCCTGTTCGTTCAGACGATCTTTTCTATGGAGGCAGTGTCGCCGACTGGATCAACCTTAACAAAGTGGCGATACCGCAGGCCGATGAGCAGCAGCGTTTGCTCACCAATATCATCCTGCAGGGTAATATGCACCGCAAACCATTGCCCCGCTTCTGGTTCCTGCCACGTGGATTGAAAGCAGCTATCGTGATGACAGGCGATGATCATGCCACAGGTGGTACATCGGGTCGCTTCAATCAATACCTGACACTCGGCCCCAACTCTGCAGCAGATGTTGCCGACTGGAAAGCCGTACGTGGTACATCTTACCTGTATACCGGCTCACCGATCAGCAATGCAGAAGCCATAACTTATGAAGCACAGGGCTTTGAACTGAGCCTGCATACCAATACCAATTGTGAGAACTTTACTGCCTCTACGCTCAACAGTAATATATCCACGCAGATGTCGCAGTTGCGGGCGCAGCTGCCTGGCATTTCTGCGCCACTGACACATCGCACGCACTGCATGGTTTGGAGCGACTGGGCTACCGCAGCAAAAGTGCAGGCGCAGAATGGTATCCGTATGGATGTGAACTATTACTACTGGCCCGGTAACTGGGTTCAGAACCGCCCCGGTATGTTTACCGGTTCAGGTATGCCTATGCGTTTTGCAGATATGGATGGTACAATGGTAGATATCTACCAGGCTACTACCCAAATGACGGATGAATCCGGCATCGCCCTGCCCTGGTTCTGCGATCAGTTGCTGGATAAAGCACTGGGACCTGAAGGGTATTATGGTGTATTTGTTACCAATATGCATACAGATACGGCCAACCATATCGGGTCTAACCGGATCATTGCTTCGGCTCAGGCGCGTCAGGTGCCCATCATTTCGGCCCGTCAGATGCTGACCTGGCTCGATGGACGCAACAACTCTTATTTCGGGACCATGACCTGGAACAATAATCAGCTGAGCTTCCCGGCCACAGCACTTGCCGGAGCACGCAACCTCAAAGGCATGCTGCCTGTCAATGCCGCTACAGGACAGCTCACGTCTATCACCCGCAATGGTAGTTCAGTAGCATATACCACTGAGACCATCAAGGGTATCGCTTACGCCTTCTTTGATATCACTATCGGTACCAGTAATTATGTAGCGACCTACGGCAGCCTTGGTCGCGGTACAGCTGAAGAACCAATAGCAGCAACCATTGTAGCCGTGCCGGCAAGTGACTCCGTGTCAAATGCCAAAGCAGCATTGCAGGTAGATGTGTCTCCCAACCCCAGTACCGATCAGTTTACACTGATCATTAAAGGGTCTGCAGGCGAAACAGTGTCTGTACGTATTACAGATATCACCGGACGTATCAAAGAACGCCACGAAGCCGTTCCTGCCAATGGTGTACTGCAACTGGGAGCATCCTGGAAAGGCGGCTCTTACTTTGCCGAAGTGATACAGGGAGATCAGCGTAAAGTGGTGAAACTCGTCAAGCTTAATTGAGTTGTGAGTATTAAGTTATAAGTTTTAAGAGGTCCGCCAGGCATGGCGGACCTCTTAGGTAAAAGGCAAAGGGTGCAAGGAACAGAATAATTGTCTTTGTAGTCCCGCGATGCTTCGCGGGACTACTGGTATAAGGTAAAGGGTAAAAGAATAGGATAATTGATTTCGTTTTCGCGAAAGCGTGCCGGCATACAAAAGCGCCGCGATACATCGCGGCGCTACAAATGATTTTACAAAATCAGTTTAATTAGCACATCAGCACATTAGCATATTGCTCCACTCATCTTCAAATCAACTCTCTCACTTCAACTGCCTTTTATACAGCTGCACCGTATTTTCCAAACCTAAATAAAGTGCATCGCAGATCAGTGCATGGCCGATGCTTACCTCGTCGAGCCAGGGAATGTGCTGGTGGAAATAATGAAGGTTGTGCAGGTCGAGGTCATGACCTGCATTAAGTCCGATATTCAATTCGCGTGCTTTTTCGGCGGCGGCTACATAAGGTGCCACGGCCGCTTTGTGATCGCCGGCTGCATAGATGCGTGCATAACCTTCTGTATACAGTTCGATACGGTCGGTGCCTGTGGCAGCGGCTCCTTCCACCATTTCCACCACCGGATCCACAAAGATGGAAACGCGGATACCTGCCCGCTGAAATACCGGGATGATCCCGCGCAGGTAATCGCCATGCGTGAGGGTATTCCATCCATGGTCGGAGGTGAGTTGCCCCAGTGCATCGGGTACCAGGGTCACCTGTTGCGGACGTACTTCCAGTACGAGGTCAATAAATTTCTGTTCTGTACAGTTGCCTTCGATATTGAATTCGGTGGTGATGATGTCACTGATATCGCGCACGTCCTGGTAACGGATATGCCGCTCATCGGGGCGGGGATGTACGGTCACCCCGTCTGCTCCAAACTCCTGCACATCCCTGGCAGCCTGCAGTACATTGGGGTTATCACCTCCGCGAGAATTGCGCAGGGTGGCTATTTTATTGATGTTGACAGAAAGCTTTGTCATGATTCAGGTATTGAAAGTGAAAAACGATTACAGATGATTTAGATAAAGCCGCGGCAATTGCCGGCGCCACAGCGGCAGGGTAGTTTGCCTTCATGATGTGTTTCGCCATAGTCGCAGGTCAGCTCTTCTCCGGCACGGATGGGGCGCAGGGTGTAAAATTCTACTTTCTGGTAGGCACGGCGCATAAAGGTATTGGGATCGCAGGAGTGATTGATATAACGGAGTGCATTGCTGTTGATGCTGGCATCGAGAGCAATATCCTCGTTGTCAAACTCCACCATAAACAGTACGTTGTTGGGTTGAAGCCGCACCCGCTTCTGTGCTTCTTTGTAAGAAATGATCTCACCGCCCATATTGCCCAGCTTGCGGCGGGCAGGGATGGCTTTATTGGCAAATGCACCCTTGCCGGCTATGCGGCTTTTGCGGATCTGTAAAGGAAAATTAAGTTCTTTCATCATGAATGTTTATAATAGCAGTGACGTGGTTAACTTATCTCTACCCAGGTATGATCAGCCAGCAACTTTACAGCTGCTACAAATTTACTAAAAGGACCGCCGGTACCCCATTCTTTGGGCGATACCAGTGACAACATATGACTGCCATCCTTTTTTTCATATAGATAATATACCTGGCCGATATTGGGTTTGAAAGAAAGGCGGGTGTTGTAGATCATCATCGAAAGCTCTTTGCGTTGCTGGATCTCCTGTGCCTGCAGGGCCAGCAGTTCGATCTGCTTGCGGATCTGATCCAGTTGCATATTGGTTTGCTCTTCCATAGCGGTGAGCGCCTTGTGACGGATGAGGCCTTCTTCATTGGGCCGGATCACTGCACCGGCTACAGATGCAGAGTAGGGTAGTACGCTTAGCTGCTTGTGATAATATTCGGTATTGATATAGTCGCTGCCATCGGCACGTTTGCCCTGTTGCTGAATGCGCAGGTAACCATTCGGCATTATTTCGTGCACCACATGCAGACAGGCTTCCCCCTTTTTATAAAAATGAATTTCGAAACGAATGCTATCCACCAGGTGCAGCTGAGCCTCATCAGCCATTTCGGGGTGAGTAAAAGTCTGCAGTTCAGGGGTGGCTTCCAGTACATATTCTGTACCAAATGCCTGGTGCTCGAGGCTGACCCAGTTTTGTTCGATCTGCAATTCCTTACGTCCCCCGGGTGCACTGATCTTATAGAGGCCACTCAATGGACGGTCGCCCCATTCGTAGGTGCCTTTTTCGGGAAAGAGTTGCCAGGATGCAAGAAAGTTATATGCCTGAATCATGTAAGGAGTAACAGTTGTATAGCCGGGTTGATGACTGTGCCCCAAAGGTATCAATCTGCAGGATAATGCGTGTGTTTAATAGTTGCGAAGGCCTGTACGCAATAAAGAATCTTTTTGTGCAGGCGTCCAGTTGCGGGAGTTTTGATAAATGGCTTCTTCCCAGCCACCGTAATTGGCATTGGGCAATACAATGAAACGGGTACCGAAACTGCTTTGTAATGCATCTACGCCGGCACTGCGTTCGGCTTCTGTTTTTTTGTCAAAAAGATCGCTGAAGTCGGCAAGGTTATCGCCCAGCAGCATCACGATATCATGTGTGCGGGCAATCTGCTGGCGGCGGCTTTCCTTGCTGGATGAGGTCTGGCGTAACAGTAAATGATCGTCGGTGGCCTGGGGAAATCCAAAATGCTGCAGGTTGCGGAGTGTGCCTGCACGTTCCACTTCATCACGATTGGTGACATAGAAAATATCAATTCCTTTGGAAGCGGCATAACGAAAAAAAGCAAGCGCTCCTGCCAGTGTATCGGCTTCGGCGCGGGCTGTCCAGGCGTGCCAGCTGTCGGCCTCATAGTCTTTGCCCTGCAATGCCTGGTGCACGGCATAAGGACTGTTGTCGAGAAATGTCTCGTCGATATCTGTAACAATAGCACGGGGCTTGCCGGTACCGGCGGGCAACTGATCTACCTGTATGCGGGCCAGGTAAAAGGCCTGCAGGCAAAGCGCCTTATATTCAGCCGCACGCTGCTGAAAAACAGAAGACCATATCTTACCATCTACTACCAGGGAGCTGCCGGAAGATGTTTTGGCCAGTTGACGGGATGAGCCACAGGCCAGCAGAAACAGCAGGGCAATAAGGGATAAATACTTCATATGCAGAAAATTTAAAAAGTCCCAATTTTCTGCAAGATACTGATTCAGGAAGGTTAAGGGCTTAGCCGGCTACCTGTTGCAGTTCGGCCTCAATTTCTTCGCTGAGCTTGGATTCATTATCGGTGATCCAGGCCGGCAATGGCTGGGGAATGATCGTCCAGTGGGTCGTATTGCGCTTATGCATATAAAATATGATGCGGTTGCCCCGGTCGTCTACCGTGTCCACAGAAAAAATATCCTCCTCCAGCTGACGCAGCTTGCGGAAATTGAACTCACGAAGCCGGCCACCAGCTTTAATCAATCGGGTAAAATGAACCACTTTGGTGAAATGTATTTGCATAAGGCACTGTTAGAATAGTAAGTTGATGCTGATTTCCTAAATCCTCCCATCAGCGGATAGCCCGGGACAGATTCTTTTTTACTAACAATTTCTGTGCTACAAGTGTTTTTGCTGTCACAAAAAGTTGTTCACAGTCATAATGTCCAGAAGGGGCTGCTTATTGTGCTATGTTGATTTTTTGGGAAATATTTAGAAATGTAAACACCAGCTCAGGAGCGCCGAAAGGGCCATGAGTCCATCCAGGATGAAATAATATAATGTGTCTGAGAAATGAGTGCTGGCATAAGAGTACAGGAAAAAGGTGATTATGCCCGGTATAGCGAGTAGTGCCAGGGTGGAAAGAGGCCAGCCATACACGGCCAGCAGCACGGTCCATACAAAAAACAACAGGATACAAACGGCAAAGAGGCGCCAGATGGCTTTATCACTCATCCAGGTGATGAGGCTGCGTATACCAATACTGCGGTCATATTCCCTGTCGCGGTAATCAAATAAGATGCAAATAGGGTATAAGAGGAAAAAACGGGACAGGGCAAAGAGGGTAAAGGAGGGCTGCCAGTCCACACCGGCCATCAAAGGGGGCAAAATACTGGTCACATGCGTCCATACCATGGCCAGAAAAATGGTTTTTCCCAGCGCCACCCGGCGCAGCCATCTGAATACCGGCAGCGGGATCTTGGGGGCGGAATAAAGAAAGGTAATAAAAGCCGTAAGCAGCAGCCATTGCCAGTGATCGAGGAGATGGATACCGTAATAAATACTGCCCGCCAGTCCTGCGATGAATAAGACCAGGTGCAACTGGCGGTAACGCCGCAGCCAGCGCAGCCGGGGCGAATCCAGGCCTGTATCTGCACTCAGGTACCAGTGAAAACTATAACTGCAGATACTGGCAGAGAAAATAAAAGGCAGCAGGTGGGGCGGAACGGTGCCGTTGAGCAGCAATAAACAGGTTTGCCAGGCCATGAGCACAGCACAGCCCGCAATGAACAGATTGCTATAAATAAAGAAGTGAAATAAATGGCGCAACAGCCGCATGATATCAGGGCAGAAGTATCACCAACTGATCACTTACCACGGTATCGCTCAGGTTGCCTTTTTTGTCTGCAACCGAAAAGCGAATGTGGATAGTATCATTTTCGACGGTACTTTCTTTCAAAAATCCATATTCAAGTGTATAGTTGATCTCTCCATTGTCTTTTGGAGGAAAATCAGGCAGCGTATAAAATAAGGTGTCGGTCTTATCCTGGGTCGGGTCAAGAGGCAATTGATTTTGCCGGCGGATAATGGCGGTAAAAGGAGCCTGGTTCAGATCTCCTTCCTTATCAAAAAAGTTGAGCCGGATACGCAGTGTGGTACCGGGGCCAACCTCTTTGGTATTATAATCTTTTATTTCAAGCCTGGGCTTGGTTTCAAACTTATCTTTGCCGCATGCCGCCACCAGCAAGGCTACTGAAACTATAAAGGAGACCGGAATTAGCTTCATAACTCACAATTAGTAAAACAAATATAATCTTTTTTCAACGCCCGGCCGACGAGATGAAAAGTCAATGGAACGATAAAATTTTTGCGGTAGATGAGGCCGGATTTGAGCCGCTGGCACTGGAGCTGTTCCGGTATCAGCATACGCAAAACCCTGTATACCGTGCGTTTGCCGATGCGCTGGGCATAGTACCCGGCCGGGTACAACGGCTGGAGGAGATACCTTTTTTGCCGATCCGGTTTTTTAAAAGCCATGCTATACGTACCGGCCGGTTTGAGCCGGTATTGCAGTTTGAAAGCAGTGGTACCACGGGTATGGTCAACAGCCGGCACCTGGTGCGCGATCCAGCCCTGTACAGGGAAAGTTTTTTGCGCTGCTTCGAGCTTTTTTATGGCGATGTGCGGGATTACTGCATTATCGGCCTGTTGCCTTCTTACCTCGAGCGGGGGCAGTCATCATTGGTTTATATGGTCAATGAACTGATTGCCCGCAGCGGACATCCCGATAGTGGTTTTTATCTCCATGAGTTTGATGAATTGCACAGCCTGCTCAACCGCCTCGAAGCAGAAGGCCAGCGGGTATGGCTGATCGGGGTCACTTTTGCCCTGCTTGACTTTGCTGCCACTCATGCCATGCAGCTCCGGCAAACCATTGTGCTGGACACAGGCGGTATGAAAGGACGCCGGCAGGAAATGGTGCGTGCAGAAGTACAGGCGATCCTGAAGAATGCTTTCGGATTGAAAGATATTCATTCGGAATATGGCATGACGGAACTGTTTTCGCAGGCCTATGCCAAAGCCGATGGTCTTTTCTCAACACCACCCTGGATGAAACTCTTACTGCGCGAAGAAGAAGATCCGTTACAATTACTTTCCTGGCGCGGGCGGATCGACCGGCCACGTAGCGGGGCCGTCAATATTATTGACCTGGCCAATGCAGACTCCTGCTGCTTTATTGCCACCGACGATGCCGCACGCCTGTATCCAAACGGCCAGTTTGAGATACTGGGCCGCCTGGACAACAGCGATGTGCGTGGCTGCAGCCTGCTCACAGCCTGACCGGATCAGGCATTGTGCATCCACTCCCGGAATTGCGGGGCCATCTCCTGGCTCACGATAATACAATGGTTGAGTTCAGGCAGGGTCAGGTCCACGATCAGCTTCACTTTTTCATAGGCCTTAAAGCTTCTGATAAAATTGATATTGATAATATACTGCCGGTTGGCGCGAAAAAAATTGTTTTCATCCAGGCATTCTTCCAGTTCCGACAGGTTTCTGTCAGACAGGTACTTCTTTCCCCAGCGGTCGATCACATACACGATCTTATTTTCCGTGTAAAAAAGCACCACATCGTCGAGCCGCAGCGAAATGCTTTCCATTCCTTTTTTTACCAGCAGGCGTTTCTTTTTATGATCGCCTACATACTGCAGCATTTTTTTTAGCGAATGATGATCGGTAAAATGCTTTTCCAGCATCCGGTATTTGATAAGAGCTTTACGCAGACTGTCGCGGTCAACGGGTTTCAGCAGGTAATCGATACCGTTGTATTCAAAAGCATTCATCATAAACTCATCATAGCCGGTGATGAAGATCACAGGAGTGCGTACATGCCCCTGGTTGAAGATCTCGAATGAGAGGCCGTCACTCAGTTGCACATCACTGAAAATAAGATCCACATCTGGCTGCTGAGACAGGAATTCGATGCTTTCCCGTACAGTGCTCAGCCGGGCCTGCACCAGTACATCATCTGCCAGAGAAGAGAGCGTGGAGATGAGATTTTCCTGGGCAGGTTTTTCGTCTTCGATAATAACAGCGTTTAACATGGCAAAGGTTTTTTAGAGGGTTTCCGGGTGGTAGTCCGGAGCCGGTTTGGTTAATAATGGTAGTTTGACAATAAACTCATCGTTGATGGTCTCCACGGAAATGGATTTACTGAAAAGAATTTTATAACGTGCTCCCAGGTTGCGCAGGCCAATACCTGTAGAGTCCACTGCATAGGGCTTGGGCCGGATGCGGTTGCTGATATGCAGGTAAGGACCATCGAAGCCCACACGGATCAGCAGCGGATTTGTTTCGGAAAACTCATTGTGCTTGATCGCATTTTCTACCAGCACCTGCAGTGAGCAGGGAGGGATCAGTACCGTTTCGGCAATCGATTCGGAAATTGTCTGCAGCTTCAGCTTATCATCGTGCCTGATCTGCAGCAGGTAGAAATAGCTGTGTATAAACTCCAGTTCTTCCTTGAGCGAGATGAGTTCCTTATTCTTATTGATAAGAAAATATTTATAGACCTGCGCCAGCCGGTTGTTGAAGCGGTAGGCTTCTGCCGGCTGCTCGGTGATCAGGTGATTAAGAGTGTTGAGTGAATTGAAAATAAAATGGGGATCCAGTTCGTTGCGCAATGCCTGCAATTCGGCGTGCGAACGTTCCTTATCCAGTTGGTCTACTATTTTGGTATCCAGTTCCCGTTCCTTGCTGAGATAGATAACCTCATATAGCAGGGTAAAGATGATGACGGCGACTACACAGGCTGCCTGAAAACGGTAAACAGAGCTCCAGGTCAGGGGCTCGCGGGAAAAGCTCAGCCAGAGATAGGCGGCAGCTCCACCGGTAAGCGCACCATATAAAGAAGAGGTGACACAGATAAGCAATACACGTGGCAGTGGCAGGCGCAGCGGGCGGTAAAGCGGGCGCAGCTGCCGGTGAATGGCATTACAACCTATCCATATGACCAGCGAGGTAACCATGAATAGAAGGTTGGCAGCAATCAGTTCGGGTAATGTATAACGTTCATACGTGATCAGGCCGGCCATCAATGGAAGGCCGATACCCAATAAGGGAATAAAAAAAGCTTTCAGCACCAGGTCTTTGATCATGGCAGTGGTTAAGGTTAACAAAACCTGTTTTTGTCCGGAGCTTTCTCATGTGTGTGGGTATAACGATATCCGGATATAAAACTATCAGTACAAACTGTTAAGCAAGTACAAAAATTCTCTATGTGGACATATTCCAGTACAAGTGGCAATAATGTCCCGGCGTATGAAAGTTGCCGGGTCTGAGTGGGGAAATAATACGTGGTTAAAGATAAAGAGTTTTCAGCGATCAAAAACGCTGCTTTATTCCTCAAAATTCCTTTTACAACCTTTTTTACTGTGTTGAGACAGCCCTTTTCATTTGCCGGTAATATTAATAAGAACTATAAAAGCCGGTTTAAAGTGTCAGGATTCATGCTTCAGTAGCAAAGTGCCCAAACTAAGAAACGTACGGCCGGAAATTGCTGCCTTATTTGGGAACCAAAACAAGAAATTGCTTATGAAGAAAGTAGTCCTGTTGATTGCATGTATGTGCAGTGTGCTAATCCTGTTTGCGCAACGCACCATTTCCGGCCGGGTTTTAAATGAAAAAGGAGATCCCGTGCCTTCTGCGTCGGTTCAGGTGCGCGGTAGTTCTGTAGGAACAGTTACCGGGCCTGATGGACGTTATACCCTGGCACTGCCCGCCGGTGCCCGTCAGTTAGAATTCAGTAATGTAGGTCTTACTCCGCAGGTAATAGATCTGCGGGATGGTGTATCCGTGTATTCCGTATCGTTGTTGCCCGTGACATCCAACCTCGAAGAAGTGGTGGTAACCGGTATCAGTCGTACCCGCCGGTCCGAATATGCCGGTGCGGCCAGCAAGGTTACCGAAAAGGAATTGCGGAATGTACCCGTAGGTTCTTTTGATCAGATGCTGCAGGGACGTGCGCCCGGGCTTACTGTATTGTCGGGCAATGGCCAGCCCGGTAGTACGGCTACTACCATTTTGCGTGGCCCTACCTCCATCACCGGCGGCAGCACTCCCCTGTATATTATAGATGGCATGCCTATCGAGGGCGATGCTTTTCAGGGTATCAATCCCAACGACATTGCTACGATAGATGTTCTCAAAGATGCTACTGCAGCAGCCATGTATGGCAGCCGGGGTGCAGCAGGTGTGATTGTGGTGACAACCAAACGCGGGGCATCGGGTAAAATGAAACTGGGTATCAGCTCTCAGTTCGGTATCAAAGGCAAGCCCGATTTCAAGTACGACATGATGACCACCAATGAACTGCTGAAAGCACAGGATGATCTGGGGCAGCAATTGCCGAATAGCACCCTTACGGCCTGGGGCAATTTTCCCACATTGCCGGGCTGGCAATACTCGCACAATAACCCCAACAAGCTGGTAAACGGAAGCCTGGTGCCCAAAACACAGGCCGACTTCGAATTTGGCGATCGCCAGCTCGACAGCCTCCGGGGTGTGAATACCAACTGGTATGACTATTTCTACCGCAACGGTACATTCAGCAATAACGAGATCAGTTTTTCCGGAGGTACCGGCAAAACACGTCTGTATTCCAATCTCGGTGTGTACAACGAACAGGGCATCAACAAGCCCAGTGATATGAAACGTGTCACACTTCGTTCCAATATGGATTATGCAGATGAGAAGCTCACGTTCTCGCTTTCTTCCAATATTGGGTATACCCGCCGCAACTTCCAGTCAAATGCACTCAATTCATTTGCTGCATTCGTGAATCCCTTCTTTGTACCCATGGTCACACCCGAGTACATAGGAGCCTACGGCGCCGATGGCAAGTATAATGTAGGTACAGGTATCGTGTACAGTGCGCCTACGCAACTCGACAAAACACAGTACGACAGGGTGTACAATGATCAGATCAAAGCTGTATTGTCGATGAGTGTCAATTATAATTTCACCCGTAATATCTATGCAGGATTCCTGACCGGTGTTGATTTCCGCCATACACAGAATACTACTTACAACGATCCCCGTGTGTTTGATACCTATACCAATGCCAATGTGCGGACCAAGACAGGGGCAATGACAGAAGGGTATAACCGGCTGCTGCTGCTCAACGCACGGGCTTATGCGGGTTATAAAAATACATTTGCCAACGATCATGATATCGATGTGACCGTATACGGCGAATATCTCCGTACCTATAATAAACTGCTTACGGCCACTGGTTTTGGAATTGACCCGCGCCGTCCCAATACCATCGCAGCCATCACAGCCGGCAATGCAGCCAACCAACTGTTTCAGACCATCGGGGGAGGCAAAAGCCAGAATATCCTCGAGTCTGTCATGGGGAATGCACGTTATACATTTAAACACAAATACACGCTCACCGGTACTTACCGTTACGATGGTACATCCAAACTGCCTGAGCAGAACAGGTTGAAAGGATTCTGGAGCATCGGTGGTATCTGGGATGCCAGCCGCGAATCATTCCTGAGCAACAGCCGTTCGGTTAACCAGCTGCGTGTAAAACTCAGTTATGGCCAGTCGGCCAATGCGGATAATTTCCCTTACGGCGATTTTGGTTACCTGCCTCTGTACAATACCCAGTCTAACCTCATCTCGGGCAATATCGGTATCATACCCAATGTGGATGCGCCGGGCAACCCGCTGGCCGAATGGGAGTATACCAATACTACCAACTTTGGTGTGGAGTTTGGTATGTTTAAGAACCGTTTTTATGGAGATGTGCAGCTTTATAATAAAGCAACCAACAAACTGTTTGCCCAGCTTTCTCTGAGTGCAACAGCCGGCCCCTTCGGCAGTATTGATGTAAATGCCGGCAGCATGTATAACCGGGGTATAGAGTACAGCCTGAACTATGATGTGATCAGGAACCGCGATCTTACCTGGACTGTTTCCGTAAACGGCGCTTATAACAAGAACCGGGTGACCAGCCTGGGTAGTGTATCTTCTTTCGAAGCAGGAACCAGTCTCATTACAGTAGGATTGCCGATAGGCTCACATTATGAAGTAAAATGGGCCGGTGTGGATGCGTCGACCGGTGCGCCATTGTACTACGACCTGAACGGAAAAGTAACTCCGGTCTATTCTGCGGCCAACCGTGTACAGGACTATGGTACATGGATTCCTCCCTATACCGGTGGCTTTGGTACCACATTGCGCTACAAAGGATTCGACATTTCTGCTTTCTTCTCTTATGCAGCCAAAGGTTACCGTGTCAATAACCTGGAGTTTTTTGTAGAAAGCCCCAATTTCCTCGCGCAGGGTATCAACCAGGCACGTTCACTCAACTTCTGGAAAAAACCGGGCGATGTAGCCTCTACTCAAAGCCCGCTGTATCAAAACCAGTTTACATCCAAACTGATCCAGGATGCTTCCTTCCTGCGCCTGCGCAACGTCACACTTTCCTATACCATGCCGCAGAGTGTACTGGATAAGCTGAAGCATTTCTCTTCTATCCGTGTATATGTACTGGGACAAAACCTGCTGACCTGGACAAAGTGGAAGGGACTTGATCCGGAAGATGATAACAATATTTCACTGAGTGAATATCCCAATCCCCGTGCCATCACTGCCGGTATCGATATCAGCTTCTGATTACTCTAACTGAAACAAGATTTAAACTATGCGTAACAAAAATATATTCCTGTTGCTGGCAGCGTTCTTACTAACGCTGGCTGCCTGCAAGAAAGATCTGGCATTGGATCCAACAGACAGCGTGGATGAAACAAAAGCTTTCGAAACGGTAGATGACCTGCAGAAAGGATTGAATGCGGCTTATGCACGATATTCCCGCCCTGTATCGATGTATGTGTCTGCACTGGCCTCCGATGAAGTTAAGTTTGGACCAGACAATGGAGGCTCTGGTCAGTTTACCTACCGGTTGCAGTATGGTACAGACGGAACCACGGGTGGGGATGTGCTGACAGGCTTTGGTTCCTTCTATACCCTCATAGACCAGGTCAACCGGGTATTGCCCAACATTGAAGTGGTAGCAGCGGTCAATCCTGGTGACGATGCCAGGCGCCCCATTATCAAGGCACAATTGCTCGCGCTAAGGGCCATCGGGCATTTTGATCTGCTCAACTGGTACAGCAAGAAGTATGATGCGGCTGATCCACTGGGTGTGCCTATAATGCTCAAAAGCGAATTGCTGGCCCACCCTGCCCGCAATACTGTAGCAGAAGTGCTGGCGCAGATCGATGCAGATATTCAGACAGCCAAAAGCCTGCTGCCCGATGTGACAGCCGGTACATTTGCTGATCTGTCTCTTAACAAGATCAGTATTGCCGCTTTCGAAGCGCGTGTGGCGCTGTATAAAGGTGACTGGCAAAAAGCCATCGACCTGGCCAGCACTGTTATAGGCAGTGGTATCAAGCCCCTGGTGACAGGCGATGATTTTCGGGGTATCTGGACCGATGTCAATACCAACGAGACCCTGTTTCGCCTGCGGTATGAAAACACAGGTACACTTGGTACGTTATGGACTGCTACCAGTGGCAATGTGATCTTTTCGCCTTCTGATAAGATCAACAGCAGTTATGATGATGCCGATATCCGTAAAGCAGCCTATATCGGCAATGCTTCCGGCAAACGGTATGTCAATAAATTTTATACATCTTCCCGTGGCGGACGTATCGTGGATGCCAAGGCCATCCGTACAGCGGAGATGTACCTGATACGTGCCGAAGCTTATGCACGACTGGCTACACCCAACATCACAGCCGGCGCAGCAGATCTCAATGCATTGCGGGCAAAACGGATCACCGGTTATACCGATGAAAGTTTTGGAAGTGCACAGGCCCTGATCGATGCGGTGATGCAGGAGCGGTTTAAGGAGCTCTTCCTCGAAGGGTTCCGCTTCTTTGACCTGAAGCGACAGGGTCAGGCTATGCAACGGAATTCGAGCGATGTGGATAGCCCCAACTGGCAGAGTTTACCGGCCAACAGTTTCCGGTTCGCCCTGCCTATCCCGCAGGATGAAATACTGGCTAACCCCAATATGGTGCCTAATCCGGGCTATAATTAATAATTGTGGCCGGTACCCATTTTATTACCAACCCCAATCTGTTTATATATGAATCGTTTTTCTGCCATACCTGCATTGCTGCTGATCAGTTCACTGGCAATCATTGCAAGCTGTACCAAAACTGCATCCAACCTGTTTATTCCTCCCGAAGAGGTACATTTCCTGGGCGATAAAACCCAGAGCTATGCTATCGAAACAGATCCTGCACCGGCATTTACGGTCAAACTGGGTGTAACAACCGTTGCCAAAGAAGACCGTACAGCCACTGTCGAGATCACTTCGCCAACAGGTGCTGCTGCGGGTACGCAGTACAGCCTCACCGGCCTTACGTCCAATACTATTAATGTACCTGCAGGATCTACAGTTGTAGAGTTTGGTATACAGGGTATCTACAGCGAGTACACCGCCGGGCGCCGCGATACCTTGCTGATCGTGCTCAAATCGCCTTCTATTGCACCCGCGTCATTCAATGATACGTTGCGGCTGATACTCCGCGGACCTTGTTTTGACGGCGATGTAGCTGATATCAATACTCTGCTGGGCAATTATACGCAGACCTTCGAAGGTGGCAGTGGACCTTATACAACCACTATAGGCAATATGACGCATACAGCAGGAACTACAACGGCCACTGCCATGATGAATAACCTGTTTGATTATTTTGGTCCTGTTACCATCAACTTTGACTGGACAGATCCTGCCAATACCACGGCAGAGATCCCTCTCCAGATCACAAACAAGGAGTATGCAGCCGGCCAACCGTTTTATGTAAGGAGCAAACCCGGTCAGCCGAATAAGTTTTCTATTTGCAATGAGCGCATCACTTTCAAACTGGATGTACTGGTGCTGATCGGTGGCTCGCTGTACTATTACGAAAATGGAATGGATTATGTAATGGGTCGCTGATCATTACAGACCTGATTGTCTTTAACAACAATAAGAGGGTGTCCTGAAAATAACAGGATGCCCTCTTTCGTTATTGGCTATATCATGAGTAGTCCTATAATACAGACGCTCTGATATGTACGATCATTTGTTATTAATTGCCGGCCGGGCTATTTGCCTGCTACAGTAGGTATTATTCATGCCCCGGGCAGGCTGTCCCGGCAGAGCCGGCACGGACCTTGTACTTTTAAAGTAAGAAACAGCAACTAACCGCTTAACGGTTTTAAAATAGTTTTCTCATGTGAACGGTCAACAAGACCCACGCAGGTGGTTTTCAAGCCGGCCTGCTTTTTTTTTATTAATAACCTCAGAGAGACTCCGCCAGGGTTTCGGTATTTTACTTTATCCCCATATTCTAAGGGGATCGTTGGGTAAAAATGTGCATCATTTTCCTCAATATAGTCTAAGTTTATGGCCGGGCCGGATGGCAGACCAATCCCATCCATTTGTCTTGTTGCCATATTATGTTGTTATTGGGTATTGATCTCGGAACTTCTTCAGTAAAAGTATCAGTAGTAGATGCAGCCACACAGCGTTGTGTGGCATCGGCCAGTTATCCCGATACAGAGGCAGCTATTGCCGTACCACAGGCGGGCTGGGCCGAGCAGGATCCCGATCAGTGGTGGGAGTACGCAGGCAAAGCAATCCTGCGCTGTCATGCATCGGGTGCTTACACACCGGCCGATATAGGTGCTATCGGCATAGCTTATCAAATGCATGGACTGGTACTGGTCGATCAGCAGCAGCGGGTATTAAGACCTGCTATTATCTGGTGCGATAGCCGGGCCGTGGCACTGGGTGACCGGGCATTCGATGCACTGGGCGCTTCTTACTGCAATACGCATCTGCTCAACTCGCCGGGCAATTTTACAGCCAGCAAACTGGCCTGGGTCAGGGAAAATGAACCGGCTGCCTATGCCGCAGCAGATAAGATGATGCTGCCGGGCGATTTCCTGGCAATGCGTCTCACCGGGCAATGCACCAGTACAGTATCCGGATTGTCCGAAGGCATCTACTGGGATTTTGCCAAAGGAACAATTTCAGAAGAACTGTTGAAATACTGGGGGCTGAATGAATCACTGATAGCTCCCGTGACACCGCTTTTTTCCGAACACGGACGTTTGCTGGCTCCTGTAGCCGAAGCGCTGCAACTGCGTGCCGGCATACCCGTCACCTACAAGGCAGGCGATCAGCCCAACAATGCTCTTGCATTGAATGTGCTGGCGCCCGGCGAACTGGCTGCTACAGCCGGTACATCGGGAGTCGTGTATGCTGTAGCCGACAATCTCGCGGGCGATGCCCTTTCACGTATCAATAGTTTTGCTCACGTCAATCATACGACAGCCGACCCGCGTATCGGTTTGTTGCTTTGCATAAATGCTACCGGTATTTTTCAAAAATGGATAAAAGATATTGCCGGCAGTGATCTCAGTTATCCGCAGCTCAATGAGCTGGCAGCCGCTGCTTCTTCGGGATCAGCCGGATTGCTGGCTATCCCATTTGGCAACGGAGCGGAACGTATGTTGCAAAACAGGATCACCGGCGCTCACTTTCATTCGATCGATCTCAATAAGCACAACCGTTCGCATATGGCCAGGGCTGTGCAGGAAGGTATTGCCTATGCTTTCCGCTATGGAGTGGATATAATGAAGGAAAATGGAGTACCGGCACAGGTAGTACGGGCGTCGAGGGCCAACCTGTTTCTGAGTCCGCTGTTTGCCCAGGCTTTTGCAGATATCAACCAGGTAAGCGTGGAGTTTTTTGAAGGCGACGGGAGTTTTGGCGCCGCCCTGGGAGCAGGTATAGGAGTGGGTGTATATGCATCAGCTGCAGAAGCTGCCATGTTGCGCAAGCCAACCGGGCGTATCGAGCCGGGGCATCAGCCGGCGCTCGAGCAGGGGTATGACCGCTGGAAACGCTGGTTGCAGATCCATTTGGATCAGCCCGAGTAAAAACGATTTTTCATTATAAAAAATAAATCAATACCCATGTCAGTTGTTACAGGTGATAGAGAGTATTTCAAAGGTATACCGGCTATTAAATATGAAGGCCCCGAAACAGATAACCCGTTTGCCTATCGTTGGTACGATGCCAGCCGTGTAGTGGCCGGCAAAACCATGCAGGACTGGTTGCGTTTTGCCTGTGCGTACTGGCATTCATTCTGTGGCAGCGGTGCCGATCCTTTTGGCGAGCCCACACACCTGTTTGCCTGGGATGAGCCGGCCGATCCGCTGGCCCGCGCACGCGCCAAAGCAGATGCTGCCTTTGAATTCATCACCAAACTGGGTATCCAGTATTACTGTTTTCACGATGTGGATGCGGTAGATTATACGCGCGATGTAAAAGAGAATGAAAGCCGCCTGCAGCATATTACCGATTACCTGCTGCAAAAGCAGCAAAGCAGTGGTGTACGATTGCTGTGGGGTACGGCCAACCTGTTCTCCAGCCGCCGTTATATGAATGGCGCAGCTACCAATCCCGATTTTGCTGTGCTGGCCCATGCCGGTGCCCAGGTAAAAGCAGCACTCGATGCGACCATTGCACTCGGTGGCGAAAACTATGTATTCTGGGGCGGACGTGAAGGCTACATGAGCCTGCTCAATACCGATATGAAAAGGGAAAAGGAACACCTGGCCCGTTTTCTTCAGATGGCCAGGGACTATGCCCGGTCCCGGGGTTTCAAAGGCACATTCTTTATTGAACCCAAACCCTGCGAACCCAGCAAACACCAGTATGATTACGATTCCGAAACAGTGATCGGTTTTCTGCGCCAGTACGATCTGCTGCAGGATTTCAAACTCAATATCGAAGTAAACCACGCCACACTGGCCGGCCATACATTTACGCACGAGCTGCAGATAGCTGCAGATACCGGTATGCTGGGTTCTATCGACGCCAACCGCGGCGACTACCAGAATGGCTGGGATACAGATCAGTTTCCTAATAATATCAATGAGCTGGCAGAGGCCATGCTGATCATCATAGAGGCAGGTGGCTTTGGTGGTGGCGGCATCAACTTTGACGCCAAGATCCGCCGCAACTCTACCGATACCGAAGACCTGTTTCATGCCCACATCGGAGGCATCGACAGTTTTGCACGCGCATTGGTGATTGCCGACAACGTATTGCAGCGTTCCGGCTATAAGGCTGCCCGCCGGCAGCGTTATGCCAGCTTTGACAGTGGTGATGGAGCCGCCTTTGAAAAAGGACAGCTCAGTCTCGCAGATCTTCGCCGCATTGCTGAAACCAGTGGCGAACCTGCTGCTATCAGCGGCAAACAGGAATGGTTCGAAAACCTGATTAACCGTTATATTTAATCTTTCAAAACCAACGATAAAGGCTCCATATGCATTCACTCCACTTAAAGGATTACATCGTATTCCTTATTTATTTCGTGATAGTAGCAGGTTATGGTTACTGGATTTACCGCAGAAAGAAAAAAGCGACAGTTACCGCCTCGCACGATTATTTCCTGGCCGAAGGATCGCTCACCTGGTGGGCTATCGGCGCTTCGCTGATCGCATCCAATATTTCGGCTGAGCAGTTCATTGGCATGAGTGGCAACGGCTTTACCATGGGCCTCGCTATCTCTACCTATGAGTGGATGGCCGCAGCCACACTGCTGGTGGTGGCTATTTTCTTCATACCCGTATATCTGAAGAATAAGATATACACCATGCCGCAGTTCCTGCATCAGCGATACAACGGCACCGTGGCTATGATCATGGCTGTATTCTGGCTGCTGTTGTATGTAGTGGTCAACCTTACCTCGATCCTGTTTCTGGGAGCGCTGGCCATCAGCAGCATTTCAGGCATCAGTCTTACTGCCTGTATGATCTTCCTTGCAGTATTTGCCATCATTATCACATTGGGTGGCATGAAGGTGATCGGGTATACGGATGTGATACAGGTATTTTTCCTGATACTCGGCGGCCTGGTGACCACGTATCTGGCACTTGACCTGGTAGCCAAACATTTTGGCGGAAGCGGGGTGGTAGAAGGCTTTAACCTGCTTACCAAACATGCCGATGATCATTTTCATATGATATTCAAGAAGGATAATCCCAATTATATCAGTCTCCCCGGTCTTAGTATCCTGGTTGGTGGTATGTGGATTGTAAACCTCAACTACTGGGGATGTAACCAGTATATCACCCAGCGTGCACTCGGCGCCGACCTCGATACAGCCCGCAAAGGGTTGTTGTTTGCAGCATTCCTGAAACTGCTTATGCCCATCATCGTGGTATTGCCCGGTATTGCGGCATTTGTACTGTATCAAAACGGTTATTTCCAGCAGGAGATGATGGTCAATGGCGAACTGGTACAGGATAAGGCTTATCCTGTATTGCTGAACCTGCTGCCTGCCGGATTGAAGGGGCTGGCATTTGCCGCTCTCACAGCCGCCATCGTGGCCTCGCTGGCAGGCAAGGCAAATAGTATCGCCACCATCTTTACACTGGATATTTATAAGAAAAAGGTGAACCCCCAGGCCGATGAGAACCGGATGGTATGGATCGGCCGTATGGCAGTGATCGTATCCATGCTGCTGGCTGTGCTGATCGCTCCTTTCCTGGGTATCGATAAAAAAGGCGGCTTTGAATATATCCAGGAGTATACCGGTTTTGTATCACCTGGTATCCTGGCGATGTTCCTCATGGGCTTCTTCTGGAAAAAGACCACGTCCAACGCGGCATTGTTTGCAACGGTGGGCGGCTTCGCTCTTTCTATCCTGTTTAAAATACTGCCCCGCCTGATGGATCTGCAGTTCCTGGCTGCTACCGGTTTCTCCAAACAGGTTAAGCAAAAGGATGGCACCATGCTGTATGAAATTCCATTCATCGACCGTATGGGCTTCGTTTTCCTGATTGCTATAATAGGTATGTATGTGATCAGCGTGATAGAAAATAAAAAAGGTATCAGACCACAGGGGCTGGAAGTGGATCGCCGTATGTTCCGCATGTCGCCGGCTTTTGCTGCCGGAGCATTGATCGTAGGCGGTGTCCTGACAGCACTGTATACCATATTCTGGTAAAACGACCGGTTATGATCAGAAAAGGATTGCTGAAATACCTGGTAGGGCTTTGTCTGCTGCAGGCCTGCAAAAACGCTCCTTCCTATCCATACGAAGGAGCCCTGGAGCGGACAGATGCTGCCCTTGACAGTATCATTACTCCCGATGCACGCCCGGAGCTGATTGCAGAAGGGTTTGACTGGAGCGAAGGGCCATTGTGGCTCGAAAGCCGCCAGCTACTCATTTTTTCTGATGTTCCCCGCGACACCATCTTTTCATGGTCAGAAAAGGAAGGAGTAAAGGTATTTCTCACACCATCGGGCAATACCACCGGCATAAAGCGTGGTGGAGAAATGGGATCCAATGGATTGCTGCTGGACAAAAACGGCAGGTTGGTGCTATGCCAGCATGGCAACCGGCAACTGGCCGTGATGGATGCGCTGCTCAATGCGCCGGCAGCCCGCTATCAGCCACTTGCCGCCAGCTATAGTGGTCGCCGTTTCAATAGTCCCAATGATGCGGCCATGGATACAGCGGGTGATTTTTATTTTACCGATCCGCCTTATGGGCTGGAAAAAGGTATGGAGGATAGTGCAAAGCAACTCGGCTGGCAGGGTGTGTATAAGGTAAAAAAAGATGGCACGGTACTCCTGCTGATCGATTCACTTACCCGCCCCAATGGTATCATCCTGCTGCGGGGTACCAATCAGCTGATCGTAGCCAACTCTGATCCGGATAAACCTTACTGGTACAGGTATGAGTGCCTGCCCAACGATTCGTTGCGTGCTACCGGTTTGTTTTATGATGCACGTACTGCTGCTGCTACTGCACAGGGCCTGCCCGACGGGCTGAAAGCCGATAGTAAAGGAAATGTATTTGCTTCAGGCCCCGGTGGTATCTGGATATTTAATAAAACAGGTAAGGTATTGGGAAAAATAAAACTCAACGGGCCGGCATCCAACTGTGCACTGTCGGCCGATGAACGTACTTTATATATTACCAACGACAGCAAAGTGCTGCGCTTACGTATGCGATGAAGAATGTACCCGCAAACCGTAATAAGATGGTCAAGATAGTAGTAACAGATGGCTTCACGCTCAACCCCGGTGACCTGGACTGGTCGCCGCTGCAGGAGTTGGGCGAATGTGTGTTCTATGATCGCACAGCACCTGCCGATACAGTGGAGCGGTGCCGGGAAGCCGATATTATCATTACCAATAAAACACCCATAGGCAGCGATATCATTGCAGCGGCCCAATCGCTCCGGCTGATCTGCGTATCGGCTACTGGATATAATAATGTGGATACAGCAGCTGCCCGCGAACGCGGTATTCCTGTATGCAATGTACCGGAGTACAGTACCGATGCTGTAGCCCAGCATGTGCTGGCGATGCTGCTGCATTATACCAATCATATAGCCCGGCATGCCGACGCTGTGCAGCAGGGGCAATGGGTGAGGAGTGCAGACTTCAGCTTTAGCGTGGCTCCTGTTACAGAGCTGGCCGGTAAGACAATGGGCATAGTAGGTATGGGCCATATCGGTACACGGGTGGCTACACTGGCTGCCGCATTCGGCATGCAGGTGATCTATACCAGCCGCACACCCAAACAGCATGCGGCAAGGCAGGTGTCGATCGAAGAGTTATTTAAAGAAAGTGATTTTATAACCCTGCATTGTCCGCTTACTCCGCAGACCAGCGGTTTTGTCAATGCATCATTACTGGCGTCGATGAAATCCGCAGCTGTACTGATCAACACAGGGCGTGGCGGATTGATAGATGAAGCAGCACTGAGCAATGCATTGCAAAACGGAAGACCCGCAGCAGCCCTGCTGGATGTATTGAGTACAGAGCCGCCGGCGGCTTCCAATCCATTGCTGGGATTGCCCAACTGCATCATCACGCCGCATATTGCCTGGTCGGCAGTGGAGGCACGCAAAAGATTGCTGGATACCGTGGTGGCCAATATCAGGGCTGCACTGGCCGGCAAACCACAACATGTTGTCAACTGATTTTTTAAATAATAAGAATAAGAGAAATGATCCGCACACAAAAAAGGATATGGTCAACACTGCTGGTACTGATAACGATAGGACTGATGCCGGCAACAGCAACAGTGAAACTGCCCCGCATTTTCACCTCGCATATGGTGCTGCAGCGTAATAAGCCACTGCAGGTATGGGGCTGGGCTGACAAAGGTGAATCGGTGACGGTGGAATGGCAGGGCAAAAAACTGCGTACCAAAGCTGCAAAGGATGGCAGCTGGCAGGTACAGCTACCTGCTACGTCCGCGGGTGGTCCATACAACCTGGTTGTAACCGGTAAGAACCGGATAGAGCTGGAAGATATACTGGTAGGTGATGTATATGTGTGCAGTGGTCAGTCAAATATGGAATGGACCATGCGCGCTGTTAATAATTCGGAAAAAGAAATCCGTGATGGAAATAATCCACTCCTTCGCCTGTTTACCGTACAAAAGGCAACAGCTTTTGAGCCGGCCGCTGACCTCGAAGGCGGACAATGGCAAACCTGCATACCGGAACATTTGATAGATTTTTCGGCTGTAGCGTACTTCTTCGGACGTAAACTGGCGGCCGAAGAAAAAATACCTATCGGACTTATCAGCAGCAATTGGGGTGGTACCAATGTGCAGACCTGGATCAGCTGGGATGTGATGAGCAAACTCAGCGGATTTACTGATGAGGACAGGTTACACTTTAAAGCTGCCAAGTCGGGCATGGAACAAAAGCTGGCCACCTTCCGTTCGCTGCTGCAGGAAAATAAAGGCGAAAAAGAAAAATGGTTTGATGGAGGAGGTGACTGGAAACCCATCAAACAACCAATGGCCTGGGAACAATCGGTGATCGGTAATGCCGATGGTATCGTATGGATGAAAAAGGAATGGACACTGCCTGCATCGCTGGCTGGTAATAAAGCCAAACTTTACCTGGGGCCGATCGACGATCATGATGTGACCTATATGAATGGAGTGAAAGTAGGTGCTACGGATGTATACAATAAGGAGCGTGTATACGAGCTGGATGCAAGTGTATTGAAACCCGGCAAGAATCTGCTGGTAGTGAAAGTGACGGACGATGGCGGTGGCGGCGGCCTGTATGGTCGCGCCGATCAACTGTATGTGGAAGTGGCGGGCGAACGCATTGCGCTGGCAGGCGACTGGCAATATCGTTCAGTAGCACTCACCACCGAATTTGGTATCCAGGATGTAGGCCCCAATCAGTTTCCTTCGCAATTGTTCAATGCCATGATCGCTCCGTTTATTAAGATGCCCATTGCCGGTGCTATCTGGTACCAGGGAGAAAGTAATGTAGGTGAGGCCGTGAAATACCGCTCACTCTTTCCTGAACTGATCCGCAACTGGCGCAGCAAATGGAATGATGAGTTCCCGTTTATGTGGGTACAGCTGGCCAATTTTACCGCACCTGCTACCGAGCCGGGCCCCAGCGACTGGGCCGAACTGCGCGAAGCGCAGAATCAGACCTTGTCATTGCCCCGTACCGGCCAGGCAGTGATCATCGATATTGGCGAAGCGTATGATATTCACCCGCGCAATAAACAGGATGTAGGGTTGCGGCTGGCACTGGCTGCAGAAAAGATAGTGTACGACCGGCAACTGGTATATTCAGGACCCGAGTACGAATCGATGGAGATAAAGGGTAACGAAATAGTGCTTCATTTCAAAAATACAGGGTCGGGTTTGCAGGCCAGGGACCGGTATCAGTATCTGCGTGGCTTTACTATAGCCGGCGCCGATCAACGTTTTGTATGGGCGCCCGCACGTATAGAAGGCAATACAGTGATTGTATCCAGCGCAGCGGTGAAGCAGCCGGTGGCTGTACGGTATGCCTGGGCCAACAACCCCGATGATGCCAACCTGTACAACCGGGAAGGGTTGCCGGCATCGCCATTCCGTACCGATAAATGGCCGGTGACCACAGAAGGTAAATCCATGTTCAAATAAATTGTTGAACAGGTGTGGTTACAAAAACGACCGCACCTGTTCTTTTAGTACGATTCAACTTGCCTGCAATGACTACCACACCCACATCATCGACCAGTACGCCACGCAAGGCGCTGGTATTAGTGATCAGCCTGTTTTTTTTATGGGCGCTTACGTCCAACCTGCTGCCTTCCCTGATCCCGCATTTGAAAAAAGCCTGTCAGCTTACCGATTTTGAATCAGGCTTCATCGACTCCGCTTACTGGATCGCTTATTTCGTAATGGCCATCCCTGCGGCCAACCTGATGCGGCGGTATAGTTATAAAACAGCGATCATTACCGGCTTGTTGATTGCAGCCCTCGGCACATTCCTCTTTTATCCCGCAGCCGAAGTACGCCAGTTTGGTTTTTTCCTGTTTGCCCTTTTCCTGGTAGCCAGTGGTATGACATTTTTGGAAACAGCGGCCAATCCCTATATGACGGTGCTGGGTAAACCGGAAACGGCTTCCCAACGACTCAATTTTGCACAGGCGTTTAATGGGCTGGGTGCATTTGTAGCTACTTTTTTTCTTAGCAAAATGCTGTTGTCCGGCACAGAGCATACTGCGGCTGAAATACAGTCGATGTCGCCGGCAGCATTAGAAACCTATTTGGCTTCGGAAGCAGAGCGGGTAAAACTTCCTTATGTGGGTATCGGCCTGGTATTATTGCTGGTGGCCGCGCTCATGTATTTTGCCCGTATGCCCAAAGTGCAGGAAGAGCAGGGCCGGTTCCGGCTTGACCTGGCTGTATTCCGGCATCGTCATTTTTCCTGGGGTGTGATCACGCAGTTTTTTTACGTAGGTGCACAGGTGTGTATATCCAGTTTCTTTATACGCTACTGCCAGGCAGCAGCCGATATGAGCGAAAAATCGGCTACCGAATTGCTGGGTTACCTGTTGTTGCCTTTCATGATAGGCCGTTATATTGGTACATTCCTTATGCAGAAGATCGCGCCGCAGAAGCTGCTGGCGATATACAGTGCCTGCAATATTGTATTGCTCCTGTATGCCGTGGCTATCGGAGGGCAGGGTGGTGCATTTGCTTTGCTGGGCGTGGAATTTTTTATGTCTATCATGTTTCCTACCATTTTTGCCCTGGGCATCCGCGACCTGGGGGCAGAGACAAAGAATGGCTCATCCTTTATGGTAATGTCGATAGTGGGTGGCGCACTTATTCCACTCGCGCTTACATATATTAGTCAGCGCAGCTCCATGCAGACAGGTTATATCGTGCCATTGATCTGCTTTGTAGTGGTATTGTATTATGGTGTAAGTGGTTATCGTATCAGGGCTGCGGCTGCTGCGGCGCATGGCTGATACACACTCCGGAATCGTTTCCGTAATTTTTTCAGGCAAACCCGTTTTCTCCGCTGCCATTGCTCCTTTTTGCCGTGGCAGATAGTCTGAAAAGTAGTTAATTGCAGGTATGAAACTTTACCAATCATGCCTGCTTGCCGGCATGCTGGCAACTACATGGGCTGCAACCGTGCATGCCCGTCAGCCGGCAACGGTAGACAGCTGGCTGACACTGCCAGACCATTCTGCTCTTTTTCAAAAGCAATCATCACGGCTTGCATTCAGCAATACCAGCCAGGAAACGACCATCAGCATAGATGAAACAAAGCAATACCAGTCTATAGATGGATTTGGCTTTGCACTCACCGGCGGCAGTGCACAGCATATTATCCGCATGAGTGTACCACAGCGCAAAGCCCTGCTGCAGGAATTGTTTGGTACAGGCCCGGGCCAGGTAGGTATTAGTTACATCCGGCTTAGTATTGGCGCTTCCGATCTTAATGAGCGGGTGTTTTCGTACGACGATTTGCCCAAAGGAGAAACGGATACATCCATGACACGTTTTGATCTGGGACCCGACAGGGAGGATGTGATACCGGTGATGAAGGAGATACTTGCCATCAATCCGAAGATCAGTATACTAGCGTCGCCCTGGTCGCCACCAGCCTGGATGAAGACGATCTATGATACACGTGGCGGCCGGCTTAATCCCGCTTTTTACAGTGCCTATGCCCGTTATTTTGTGAAATATATCCAGGAAATGAAAGCTGCGGGTATCAATATAGAAGCAGTGACGGTACAGAATGAACCGCTGCATCCCGGCAATAATCCCAGCATACTCATACCGGCGCCGGATATGGCGGCTTTTGTACGCGATCATCTCGGCCCCGCTTTTGCAACGGCACGTATCAAAACAAAGATCATCATCTATGATCACAACTGTGACCGCCCTGATTATCCCATCTCCATCTTAAATGATCCGCAGGCGCGTAAGTATATCGATGGTTCAGGTTTTCATTTGTATGGCGGGAAAGTAGAAGCGATGACAGATGTGCATGAAGCGCATCCGGATAAGCAGATCTATTTTACCGAGCAGATGGTAGTCGATTTTGCAAAGGGAGGTGCCATCGAAAAGGACCGCATGAACATTGCATCGCCTGTAAGCCGGGTGATGATCGGTGCCACCCGCAACTGGAGCCGCAATGTACTGCTGTGGAACCTGGCAGCCGATCCGGAGCATAAGCCGTATACCGATCGCGGTGGCTGTACCATTTGCCAGGGAGCTATCACGCTCGATAAGGACAATGTAACACGCAACCTGGCTTATTATACAGTAGTTCATTTTTCCAAACAGGTGCGTCCGGGATCGGTACGTATCGGGTCAAATGAAACAAAGGGATTGGCCAATGTGGCATTCCGCACACCTGCCGGCCAGATCGCACTGGTGGTGGCCAATACCGGAAAAGAAGCCCGCAGTTTCAATGTAGGATATAAAGGCCGTCAGTTTGCGACTACACTGCAACCCGGCGCTGTTGCCACTTATTCATGGAAAAAATAATGAACTGTATGCAAATGAAATGGACCATTGCTGCCATAGCACTTTTGCTGAATATGACCGTATCAGCACAGGGTTTTCTGAAAACAGCAGGAGAACGTATTGTAAATGAAAAAGGAGAAAATGTATTGCTGCGCGGTGTCGGATTGGGTGGATGGATGCTGCAGGAAGGATATATGCTGCGTATCAATAATGAAGGACAGCAGTACCGCATACGCCAGCGTATAGAACAACTGCTGAGCAAAGAACAGACCCAGGAGTTTTATGATACCTGGCTGGCCAATCATACCCGCCGTATTGATATTGACTCCATGAAAGTCTGGGGCTTCAATTCTGTCCGGTTGCCCATGCATTACAACCTGTACACCTTGCCGGTAGACGAAGAACCTGTTGCCGGCAACAACACCTGGATCGAAAAAGGATTTGCCATTACCGACAGCCTGCTGGCCTGGTGTAAGGCCAACCAGATATACCTCATACTGGATCTGCATGCCGCACCCGGCGGGCAGGGCAATGACCTCAATATATCGGACCGCGATCCATCCAAACCTTCTTTGTGGCAGAGTGAAGCCAACCAGCAAAAGACCATTGCATTGTGGCGAAAACTGGCTGAGCGTTATGCCGGCGAACCATGGATCGGCGGCTACGATATCCTCAACGAACCCAACTGGGGGTTTACCGACAGCCTCGACCGCAACGGATTGAAAGAAAAAGGCAATGAACCCCTTCGCCGGTTGTTGATGGATATTACAAAGGCCATCCGGGAAGTAGACCAGCGGCATATCATCATCATCGAAGGCAATGGCTGGGGCAATAACTATAATGGGATGCTGCCGGTATGGGACAAAAATATGGTGCTCAGTTATCACAAATACTGGAACAACAATAATGAAGACGATATCAGGCATATCCTCAATACCCGTCGCGAGCAGCAGGTGCCGGTTTGGCTGGGAGAGACCGGCGAGAATTCGAATACATGGTTTGCGCAGGCGGTAGAATTGCTGGAAAGAAACAATATTGGCTGGGCCTGGTGGCCGTTGAAGAAAGTAGGGGCCAATAATCCACTCGAAATTCCTTCCAATCACAATTACAACAACCTGGTAGATTACTGGAATGGTCGCCGCCCCAATCCGCCCAAGGAAAGTGATGCTTACAGTGGCCTGCTGGAACTTGCCACCTATGCACGGCTTGAATCCAACATCATCCACCGCGATGTGATCGATGCCTTGATAAGGCAGCCGCATAGTACAGCAACTATTCCATTCAGGCAACACGTAATCGCTACCAATTCAATTATCAAAGCGGTTGATTATGATCTCGGGCGCAATGGCTATGCTTATTTTGACCAGGATACAGCCAACTATAGAATATCAACCGGCAAAGCCAGTACCGGCAACAGGGGGCATACCTATCGCAACGATGGGGTGGATATCTTCCAGGACTCGAGCCGTTACAACCGGTTTTATGTAGGACAGACGGAGCCCGGCGAATGGATGCAGTATACGATTGAAGTAAAAAAGAAAGCAACGTATAAACTGCTGGCAGAGATGGCCGCTATAACGCCCGGCCAGCTCAGCATCCTGGTCGATGGCAGAGTGGTGCTGGAAAATAAACCAGTGCCGGTGACGGGTGGTTATACCAGTTGGAAAGAGACAGAACTGGGCACTGTAGAACTGGATAAAGGGATACATCAGCTACGGGTAAAGATAGCAGAAGGCGGATTTAACCTGCTGCAGCTGCGCTTTGCCGCACCCTGATGGCAAATGCTTAATTTTGCCGGATGGCGCTTCGTATTGCATCTATCAATTCGGGCAGCAACGGCAACTGTTATTATATCGAAAATGATACAGATGCATTGCTGGTAGATGCCGGCATTTCATGCCGGGAGACGGAGCGGCGTATGAAGAAGCTGGGATTGGATATGAAAAAAGTGCGCGCCATTTTTGTGTCGCATGAGCATCATGATCATATCACCGGCATACCGGCTATCAGCAAAAAATATCAGCTGCCTGTCTATATTACAGCCGGCACGCTTGGCAACAGCCAGATACCCATTGAGCCGCACCTGATCTGTCATTTTACCACAGACCGTGCTTATCCTGCCGGTTCATTGCAGGTGCGGGCTTTTTCCAAATCGCATGATGCTGCCGATCCGCACAGTTTTGTCGTGTCCTATCAGTCGGTACACGTAGGAGTGTTTACAGATATTGGCTATTGCTGTGCTGAAGTGAAAAAGTATTTCAAAGCCTGTCACGCTGTTTTTCTCGAAACCAATTATTGCGAGGATATGCTGGCGGCCAGTCATTATCCGCTATCGCTTCAGCGCCGTATCAGCGGACGTACCGGGCACTTATCCAATAAGCAGGCTTTTGAGTTGTACCAGGAGTATGCCGGTCCGCATCTTTCACATCTGATCCTTTCGCATTTATCAAAGAATAATAATACTCCCGAAAAAGCGGCTCAGTTGTTCTCACCGGCTGCCGGCCAGGTACAGGTAATAGTCGCCTCCCGCTACCAGGAGTCTGAACTGATGGAGATCACGGGCATCCCGGCCGCCTTGCCCACGCTGGCTGCTGTTAAAAAAATAAAGCCTGCCCAGCTTTCCCTGTTTGGCAGTTAGCAGATCCTTGATGACCTTTTCCTTCTTTACCGATATACAGGTGCCTACACATCAAAAGCCTGTATATCATGAACCGTTTTTTAGCTGCCCTGCTCCTGGCAATTACTGGTCTGATGGGACTCACCCGCCATCCTGATCATGTAGATAATACAAAAGCTGAAATGCAGCAGATAAGCATCCCTGTTATTCAGCTGAACGATGATGAGGGTATAAGTGCTGCCCTGGAAGCCAGCGGATGGCTGATCAGCCGGAGCATAATATCCGTATCAGAAAAGACGACCGGCAAAAATGCCGAACCGGTTAGGAATATTTTTTAATAATGATCAGTGATCAGTGGTCGGTGGTCAGGTTTAAAAGTTTAAAGGGTATAAAGGTTTAAAGAGGAAGTCTTGCCTGATACTTAAAACTTATTACTTAGAACTTAATACTAAGTCTGGTAACCCTTTATACTCTTTAAACTCTTTATACTTTCATTATCTTGCTGCCGAAACTATTTTTTCCATGACCGGTCAGATCAGAACTGTCAATGTATGGCAATACGTGACGCCATTGCGCGAAGGTGGTTCGCTGCCCGCTATTGTAGATGCGGACGATGGTTTTTTGTATGTACTCAAATTCAGGGGTGCCGGCCAGGGGATAAAAGCGCTGGTAGCAGATCTTATCGGAGGTGAACTGGTACGTGCGGCTGGGTTGAAAGTGCCGGAGATCGTATTTGCACAGCTCGATAGCGCTTTTGGTCGTGCCGAGCCTGATCCCGAAATACAGGGATTACTGCGCGCCAGCGAAGGATTAAATCTCGCGCTGCATTACCTCAGTGGCTCCATCACCTTCGATCCTGTAGTGATGAAAGTGGACCCGCAACTGGCATCGCGCATTGTATGGCTCGACAGCCTGCTTACCAATGTAGACCGCACAGCACGTAATACCAATATGCTCTCGTGGAACAAAGAGTTGTGGCTGATAGATCACGGAGCCTGTCTTTATTTTCATCACTCACCCGAAAACTGGGAAGAGCAGGCCATGCGTCCCTTTGCTGCTATCAAAGACCATGTACTGCTGCCACAGGCCTCAGAACTGGAGGAGGCCGATACTTACCTGCGCGGGTTACTTACCCCGGCAGTGATCCATCATATAGTATCCCTGGTACCGGATGAGTGGCTGCAGCCACCGCTGAGTCGCTCCGTATATGAGCAGTTTCTGCTAACACGTACTCAAAATTCTTCCGTTTTTGTAAACCAAGCACAGCATGCCCGATCAGTACTTATATGAATATGCCGTGATCCGCGTGGTGCCCAAAGTAGAGCGGGAGGAGTTCATCAATGTGGGCGTGGTGATGTATTGCCAGAAACTCCGGTTTCTGGACATGCGTTTTGAGATCGATGCGGCCAGGCTTAAAGCATTCAACTGCCGGCTCGATCCCGATGAACTGCAGCAATACCTCGAAGCATTTCAGCAAATATGTCTTGGCCGGGCCAGCGGCGGTCCCATCGCCGCACTCGATGCCGGTGCCCGTTTTCGCTGGCTCACTGCCATGCGCAGTACGGTGGTACAAACTTCGCGCGTACACCCCGGTTTTTGCACAGATGGCCCGTCTCAACTGGCAATTCTTTTCGAACAGTTTGTAAGCTGTCACTGACCTGCCTGCTTTTTTGCTACAATAAACACCGTTGTAAAAACTATTTCGTTGATAAAAATCAAAAAAAAGATTTGATTGCTTTTTATCAGTGATTTATTAATCAATTGATTGTTGTTTTTATACGCACCGTATTTACACTGAACGGAAGAAATCCCGTATTGTATTTTGCAAATGGTTTTTCTAGTTTTAAAATGGTCACCCGCTTTTTTCATTTGATGAAAGAAGAAAAGCCAGTACCTGATCTATTATCTCGTATGGCTTTTTGACCGTTTAAACGAAAACCTTACCTATGTTAATTCGACTCATCCGGTCGACAGTGGCTCTTTTTGCCCTGTCGCTACCCTGTATTGCCTCTGCTCAGTGTACAGCCTCTGCCACGCTTTCCGGTGCAACCTTTGCCAACAATACAGGCGCAGGGAGTTTTGCATGGTCGTCTCCCGAAAATGCGGCCAGCTCAAACAATGTGCGGGCATCTGCCGGTATTTTGCTGGGCGTATGGTCTTCTGCCAATTCCAATTATCTGGTGGCAACAGGGTTTGGTTTTTCTATCCCATCTTATGCATCTGTTTGCGGCATTCAGTTAATGGTAGAAAAAAATGCGAGCGGGCTCGGTGTGGGCAGTTCTGTTATCGATAATGCGGTATACCTGGTCAAAGGTGGTGCTGTGACAGGCAGTAACCTGGCTTCCGGATCAAACTGGGCATCTTCAGATGCTACAAGCACCTATGGTGGGGCGAGTTCGCTGTGGGGTACTACCTGGACGGCGGCAGAAGTAAATGCCGGCAACTTTGGTGTGGCTGTTTCGGCCAGGCTTCGTACCGGTATTGTTTCACTGACGCAGCATGCGCAGATCGATCATATTTCCATTATCGTTCATTTTTTCACTATTGCTTTGCCGGTAAGTCTCGTTGACTTCCGGGTGAGGCGACGGGATAATAAAGTAGAATTAAACTGGGCCACGCTTTCTGAGCAAAATACCAGCCGTTTTGTTGTGCAGCGCAGATCTGCCGATGCGCCGGCATGGCAATCCATTGATAGCATACCAGCCCGGCACTATAGCGAACAAAAACAAGAGTATGCGTATACAGATATGCAGCCATTGTCCAGCAGCCTGTATCGTATTGCCTGTGTAGATGCAGATGACAGAATCTCCTATTCACCGGTTCTTAAATCCGTATTGACCGTATCTGAGGAGGTATTTTCCATTTATCCCAATCCAGGCAATGGCCTGGTGTTGCTGAGATCGGAAGAACCATTACGAAAAGTAACAGTACTCAATAGTCTTGGCCGTGTTTGTTATACCGTTGTGCCGGCACAACCACAACTGCAGCATGCAATGGATCTGCATCGGCAGCCGCCCGGTATGTACATCGTACAGGTAACTGCCGGAAATAAAACAAATAGCCGTCTGCTGATCATAAAGCCGTAGTACCGTCACCGGGGAAAAATAACAGTCCGGTGAAGCGTGACATCTGGTCTGCCGCGCAGATCAAGTGTGTCGGTGCCCTTATTGCTTTTGACCAATGCGTGCCGGTTACCATCGAGCATGTACGTATAGGCGTAAGCCACTTCATTGCGCCAGGTGGCGAGGTTATGGCAAAAACCCGTTGCCTGTGCCGGTATTTCGGGACGGATGATTTCTCTGGTACCATTTAGCAGGGCTTTCCATACCAGTGGTGTGTGTTGCGGCTGAATGTCCATTATATTGATCCAGATATTTTTCTTTTCATCTATTGCCACTTCGTTTGCCCGCTGGGTGGCAGGTTGCAGCAGATGCGCCAATGGATGCAGCCCGGCGGCTGTCCACAATGCCGGACGAATGTCTTCTCCTGTTTCGGCATATTCGCCGGTGATCATCAACTTATCTTCGTATGCAGCCATGGCAAAGCAAAGCGCATAATCCAGGTTGTTTTGTATCGTTGTAAAAACAGGATGATCGTCCTGCGCTATTGACCAGAAGCCGGCACTGTACGTTGCTCCGCCGGCAGTTTGCCTTTGTTCATTGCCGGCAAAGCAGATCCGGTTGTTCCAGATAATGAGGTTGGAACCTTTTCTCCGATCAGCAACATCCTGTACTGCGGGGATGGGAATTACACTATACTGTTCATCTTTTATTTTCCAGACGACCGGTTGCAGGTCGGCATCGCCCAATACATAGAGCGCATCGTTGTACCATACAACATCGGAGGCACTGCAGCGGGAGCTGAAAGTGAGTTCCTCTACCGGTAGTTTTACCATACGCCCGTCGCGCCAGATGCAGGGCAGCAGCTGGATATTTCCTGTATGCGGATGCGAACCCTGGTAGCCACCGGCTACGATCAGCGACTGACCCTGTTTGGTCAGACCATAGGGGAAAGCCTGCTGAATATTATCAGCTTCGAGAGGATGCCAGTCTTTGCCCAGCCAGTATCCCGGTGTAAAAGATAACCCATCGGTGCCTGTCAGTATGCCGGTAGTGATCACGTCGTAGAGGGGAGTGACGGGCGGTGGAGCCGGAGGATCGTGTTTGCAGGCAGATAACAGGATGACAGTGAGCAGCAAAGCAGCTATTCTCTTCATAGAAAAGGTTTGCCACAATTTGGCCGATAAGTATATAAAAAAGAAGGCCGGGTATGGCCAATCATCCAAAAAGACGGATGAATTGGAGTAAAAGCAGAAAAAGAAGATGAATGACTGATGACATTTCTGCTTTTTTTCGATTATGGGAAAAGGTGGTCGGCAAACGGCTGTTAACCCCTGGTTAATCCGGGCGCTGAATAGACAAAATGGCTATCTTGGAGTAATTTCCCGGATACATGCAGCACCAGGCCGAATCATCCACTTTCATACCGCTACTTACACAGCAGATTCAACGCAATGAAGATGCTGTGCTGAAAAAGCTGTATCAGGATAATGTGGGTAATATAACGGTACTCGTGCTCAAAAACAGTGGTGTCGAAGACGATGCACGCGATCTGTACCAGGAAGCTTTTCTGGCGGTATGGCGTGCTGTACAGACAGGACGTTTTATGCCGGCTTCAGAAAAAGAATTTTCGGCTTACCTGTTTCAGGTGGCGCGGTTCAAATGGATTGATCAGCTTCGCAGCCGAAAGGGGCGCAAACTGGTAGCCCTGCAGGACTGGCCGGCAGATGTGATCCAGGAACCGGCAGAAGAAAGTATGGATATACAGGCGGCGGCCGTGCGTGCGGTATTCCCGCAACTGGGCGACAACTGCCGGGAAGTACTGGGAAGATTTTATTTCAAAAAAGAGCCTTTGCGGGAAATAGCAGCGGGTTTTGGCTGGACGGAAGCAACGGCAAAAAATAATAAATACCGATGTCTGCAGAAACTACGCGGGTTGCTGCAAATGAATAAACCAGATTCAACCCATGAATGAACAAATGCACATATCACCCGGCGACTGGGAGTTGATAGAGCAGTATCTGCAACAGCAACTGTCTCCCGAAGCTGCAGCGGCTTTTGAAGTACGATTGCAGTCAGATGCTGTACTCGCTGCACAGGTGCAGGAGGTGCGGGTGTTATTGCTGGGGGTACAGGAAGCGGTATTGAAAGAGCAACTGCAGGGATATCACCAGGAGTGGGCCGGGGCCCAGCCGCCCGTACGGCGACCGGCACGTATACATCAGTTGTGGCGCTGGTCTGCTGCTGCGGCAGCAGTACTGCTGCTGGCGATGGGAGTATGGTGGTGGACAGGCCGGCCATCTGCGGCAGAAAAATTATACCGGGCTTATTATAAACCCGATCCGGGCCTGCTTACCGCAATGGGGCCCGCTACCGCCTATGCATTCGAGCATGGCATGGTGGCTTATAAAAACGAAGAATATCAAAAAGCGATTGCCCAGTGGCAGCCATTGTTGCAGACGACACCAGGCAGTGATACGGTCCGGTATTTCCTGGGCATGGCCTGGCAGGCAATACAGCAATACGATAGCGCAGCCAGCCTGCTCCGGCCCCTGGCAGCGGATACGAATCGGGCTTTTTACAAAGAAGCCAGCTGGTATTACGGACTATTATTGATACGAAGCGGAAAAGAAAAAGAGGCGATCCAGTATGTTGACCGGTCATCGCAACCCGGCAAAGAAGAGCTGATCCACCAACTCAACAAATAAAACATGAGGAAACTTACTGGTCTTGCAGCTGCCCTGGCAATGCTGCTGCTACTGCCATTGCTGGCACAGGAGCCTGTCCCTTCTGCCGCGGCTGTCAGAGATGCCCTGGCACGCAAAGACCTTAAAACGGCTCACCGGCTTTTCCAGGAAAGAACTGCCTACCTGGTCAGGCATAAACAGCTCGATTCGCTGTCATCAGAAACCGGGCTGGCTGGTGAGATAGGCTTTGCACAAAACGATCTGCCGGGTGCCGTCCAAAACATTCAGCGTTTTATCGATACAGCTGTACGCATGTCGGGTGTGCCCGAGTTGCGGGTAAATATGCATGTAAATGCAGCCGAATATTTCAATATGCTGGGCCAGGCAAGACTGGCGCTTGATCAGTTTCAACTCGGGCTGAACAGTGAGCGCCGGTTGACATTGCCCGACACACTTCAAATAGCCCGTTTGCATTACAACCTCGGCACCTGCCTGCAGCGGATGGGGCTGCTGACAGAAGCAGCGGCTGAGTATCGTCTTGCCAATACCATCCGCATCAGCAATGCCCGCACTACACCCGAAGACCTTTATCTTACCCAAAATGCAATGGGTACCATCATGTGGTATGCATTGAAATATGACAGCGCTACCTATTTTTTTGATCAGGCACTGACCACGCTGGGAAAAATGCCCGCCACACCGCAGAATAAATTTTACCGTCCCTCGATCATCCAGAACAACCTGGCGGCCATATATGGGGCAGAAGGGAAAACCACCGCAGCTATCCAGACAATGCAGAACTCTGTACAGAACATGTATAGCTATGTGAGCGATACTACCGTCGCCGAACAGAAAAAAGCAATTGTCAAAAGTGGTATTTATGAAGGTATCGACAACCTGGCCGGGCTGTATCGTGAACTGGGAGATTATAAAAGGGCCGGCGACCTGCTACAATACTCATATGAACAAAAGAAGGATGAATTGCCCGAAGGGCATAGTGGCATTTTCATTTCCGAAATATTGCTGGGTCAGCTTTACAACAACATGAATGAATATGAAAAAGCGGAATCGTTCAGTAAATCAGGCCTGGAGAAATTGAAAAAAGCAGAAGGCGATTTTTTGTACTGGGAAGGCGATGCTTATTATACGCTGGCTATGGCAGCCGATTCGAAAGGAGACAAGGCGGCCGCCAGTACCTATTACGCAGAGAGCGAAAAAGCGTATGGAGCGGCCTATGGCGATGAATACGATAATATCTATCTCGATTTTTTAAGCAGTGCAGCCAGATTTTATGCAGCCAACGATCAGTTTGCCAGGGCAAAGGCGATCACAGATAAAACACTGAGCTATGTCCGTTCTGTACAGGAAGGTCCATCGCAGGCTATGTTCAATCAGCTGCTCAACATGGGCGAGATCTATTACCTGGCGCGCCGTTACCCCGAGACATTGGGATACAGCAATGAGGCCATAGATATAATGAATCAATACCTGGCAAAAGCATCCACGCCGATAGATTCTGCCCGTATGCAGTTTAAGATACCACGTGCCATCCTGATCAATCAGCAGGCGCTTTATGCCATGCAGCCGGTTCGTGATACTGCTTTTCTGACCCGTGTTTCGCGGCGTATGCAGGAGGCTATTGGTATTCTGGAGCAGCGAAAAGGATTGATCGACGATGCAACAAGTGTGCAGTTGCTGATTGCAGAGAATGCTTCTATCTACGGATTTGCCCGCCAGGTAGAAATGGAGTTGTATCAACTCACTGGCAGGGCGCAGCATCTCGACAAATATGTAGACCTGTACGAATCTGCTTTGTATTCCCGTATCCGCAGCCAGCTTAACAAGGCAGCGGCCATCCGGTTTGCCAACCTGCCCGCCGGTATCCAGTCGCAGGAGGAAAAGCTGAAAGCAGAAGTAACTGTTTCCCTGCAGCTGGCCGGTACAGACTCGTTGCAGATAGACCGTTATCTGAAGGCAGCGCAGGCCTGGCAGTCTTATCTGGATAAGATCAGGGTGCAATACCCGGTCTATTACCAGATGCGGTATGGATCGCAGGAGCGTAACCTGGCTTCTGTGCGTGCCGGGCTCCCGGCCGGTGTGACCGTGGTACGGTATTATGCAGACGGCGATAGCCTGCGTGCACTGGTACTCGATAAAGACCGCCAGGTGCTGACAGCACTGCATGCCCCTGCACTCAGCAAACGTGTAGCGGCACTGGTGCAGTTGAATACCAGCGATACACTTCCCGGCAAACTGCTGCATGAACTATACCAGGACCTGTGGCAGCCGATCGCTTCGCATGTCACCAACCGGCAGGTAGTGATCATACCCGATGGCGTACTGTACTCACTCAGCTTTGAATTACTTACACCAGAGCCATTGCAGCGTTATGAACAGCTGGCGCAGCAAAGCCTGCTGGCAAAGCATGTGATATCGTATCAGTATAGCCTGATGCTGGTAGGACAGCAGGTGACCGGTGAAGCAGGCCTGTCTAAAAATTACATTGCCTTTGTACCCGGTTTTGATGATAAGGATAAACAGGAGTACCGGCAACACATCAATGACTCGGTGAGTGTAGACCGGCAATACCTTTCGCTATTGCCACAACCCAGCACCGTCAGGCTGGCACGCCGCCTGGGCCGCCTGCTCGGCGGTGATGCTTACACCGATCATTCTTCCACCCTTACCCGCTTCCGGTCGCAGGCGGCGGGACATAAAATATTGTATATCGGTACCCATGCCGAATACAACAACCAGATGCCCGACCGTTCGCGGCTGATCTTTTCCAAAGAACCGGATCGCCCCGACAGCAATTCGCTCTACCTGGCAGACATCTACGGGTGTAATGTATCGTCTGACCTGGCTGTACTGACCGCCTGCGAATCGGGCCGGCCGGGGTACCAGGATGGTGAAGGTATGGTGTCGCTCGCCCATGCTTTTAATTATGCCGGTAGCAAAAGTATCGTCATGGGGCTCTGGGGCATCGATGAGCGGTCAAGCAGCCAGATCACAGAAGCCATGATTGCCCATATGCGAAAAGGCCTGCCAGCCAATGAAGCGCTGCAAAAAGCCAAACTCGATTATCTGCAGGCCGGCAGCGGCCGCATCCTGGCGCCTGCTTACTGGGCTGGATTGGTACTGATGGGTGATGCGGTCACCGTAGATTTTGCCCGCACCACATCGATCTGGTGGTGGGTAGCTGGAGGGATGGTATTACTGATGATAGGAGGATACTGGTATTGGAGGAGATAATGTGCTAATGAGATTTGATAATTTGAAAATGAATAGTAAGCGCCAGATACTAAACGGTTTTCTTACTTAAGATCCATCTTTAAATTTTCAAATCCCTCAATCACTGCTGTCCGGAGAAAATAACTGATCTTTCGGAAAGCTATCACTTTGCCTTTACTGTTGAATCGAAGCATACGGGGCCGGTCCGGACGCGAAGCATCCTGACCGAGCGGTTAAACTGGAAATGATCGAATAGTTTACTATCCGCATGATACTGTTTCCCCGTTTCGTACCTGCTTTCAATTCCGCCTTTTTGCCTCCACGGCCGGCGGGCCGACCCCGCCGCGGCGGGGCCGGTGCTGTGTTTTTCCCCGGTCTCTGTCAGCCGTAGCATCGTTAAAGATTCAATCGGAGAAAAACAAGGCACCTTGTGAACCACAAGAAAAAAATAAGAGAATAGGACAGGAAAATGGGATAAAGAGCCCCTGGCGCCCTGTGACCATATCTGGCCAATGTTTTAAAGGGCTTTACTTTTAAAAACGTTCAAAATCATCTGTAAGTAACTGATTAGAAGATGTCCTTTTTTTACTATGAATTTCCCCGGCCAGCAATGATTTGAAAATTTGAAGATGGACGTGAAAAATGTACTAAACCACTATCCGCTGTCATCTATCAACTAATACACTGTTTATGACAATTCATGCATTGTTGCGGTTATTAGAAGGTCGTTTAGTGGCATTTTGCACTGATGAAAAGGTGTTCACTCTTTATCGTTGCTTTCTTTATTGCCACACTTCAGTTTGTGCAGGCTCAGTCTGCAGATAGTTTACGCCTGTATGTACAGGAATGTGTATCTGTAATGCAGCGGCAATCTTTATACAGCAATAAGGTCGACTGGCAGCGTGTGCAGGATACCGTACAGCGGTGGTTGCCGCAGGTAAACGATGCACGTGCAGCAGACGAACTGGTGATCTGGGTATTTGATCAGTTGCAGGATTACCATGGCATGTATGCAGGACTGGATAGTTCGCACCGGTCAAAGAATCCTGCTCCCGATCGGGTCATGAGTGCCGGCATCCTGGCGGCGTATAAACAACCACGCGCTGTAAAACTGGCGATGCTCGATGGCGGCATTGCTTATTATAAAATGCCGGCCGTACTCATTGGCAGCAACCAGGCCAGGATGAAGGAATGGGCCAATCTGCTGATGGATTCTTTATGTAAGCTGGCTGCATTAAATCCCAAAGCCTATATCATCGATCTGCGGATGAACAACGGAGGCAACAGTGAACCCATGTGGCAGGTAATACGCCTGCTCACTGGCGATGCGAATAAACCACTGGCAGCCGATGCGGCAGGACATATTCTGCCGGCTGATACATCGCTGGCCACACTTCAATACCAGCAGGCGGCTGTACCGGACCGCACCTGCCTGGTAAATGGAAAAGTACCCGTAGCTGTTCTGATTGGTCCGGGTACAGCCAGCTCAGGAGAGATCATGGCACTGGCCTTTACCACCCGCGCGCGTACCCGGTTGTTTGGCGAGCCCAGCATCGGTGTCGGCAATGCCACCAACGGTATTGTCGTGCACAATAAAGGATACCTGCTGCTGACGGTGAACTATATGGCCAATGCACGCAAAAAAGTATTAAAGAGCGGCACTGTGACCCCACAGGTATATGTGAGCAGTGCACAGGACGATTTTGATAATCCGCCTGCCGATCCTACTGTGCAGGCAGCTCATAAATGGCTGCTGCGGCAGATCCGTTGATGTTATTTCAATAGCTTAAAGGATTCGCGTTCCAGCTCAATTCCGTTTACGATAATGGATATCTCGTGCAGGCCGGGATAATAAACGCGGGTCGTGATAGGGCGAAAACTGTGTTGCCGTTCTATCAACAGGGTATTGCCCGGAGCGATCATCGTTTCGCTTACTTTAAATACCTTTTTTCCAAAATCACCTTTCTTCAACCGGTAATAGATCGCATATTCGATACGGGCCGCCTGTTGTTTGGCCGATTTGTTGCGCAGCTGTACAGCGAAAGGGAGCGGTTGCCCGATCTTCACACTCGCTTTCTGGAGTGTGAATGATACCAGTTGTATGTCCTTGTTATTGCCCCAGCCGAATAACTTCAGTACTTCCGGATGACCCTTTTTAAAAAGAGTACGGCTGCCATGTTTCAGCAGGGCGTCGGTTTGTTCAGAAAATCCTTTCCATTCGCGTATCAGTTTCAGTACCACCTCCGGGTGATCTTTGGCTATGTCGTTGATGTTGTTGGCGACACTTCGCCGAACAAACTCTTCCGGGTCATTTTTGAGCCTTTCCAGGATAGGGAGTATGCCAGACGGATCTTTTTTCAGAAAGTCAACGGCCATGGCCCAGGGCAGGCGCGGGCGCATACCTTCCGAAGCTAATCGGCGCACATGGGCATGCGGATGACGGCTCCAGCGATCCATTTGTTTGACCATGCGTGTCCCGTATTTTTTCAAAAAAGGCCGTACGGCAAATTCACAGGTCATAAAGCAGGTACAGCGCTCCATGGCAGGTATGGCTGTATCATAGTCGTCGATACCATATGTTTCGATATAGTCGGGCAGAAAAATAAACTCGATACTGTTGCCGCGAAAACCATCGGCTTCCAGGCGATCGATCAGCCGTAGCAATATCTGGCTGGCTGCTGCAAAATTGCCGGGCATATACTGGTGCATTACGGTGCTGATGCGTTTCATCCGTTGCTTCAGCTCCAGCTCGGGCCAATTGTCCGCCGTTACCTGGCGTGTAAACTGTGCAGACGGAAATGTTTTGATCTCCTGCTGCAGAAAGCGGGCGAAGCTGTTCAGGAAATCTGTTGTATAAAGATCTTTTAAAAGCTGGCTCATATAAAGAAAGATATGCAGGCAAAATACAACGCATGCGGGAGAAAAAGATGTAATGTGTGAAAAATGCTAATGGTTTGAGCAGCGGCCTGCTAAGTGCATTTGCTTATGCAAATGAACAGGTGATTAAATCTGTTTTTTTTAAAGCAAAAAACTTGTTTCACCAACGGTGGTAATCTACATTGCCGTTGTTATTCCAATTTAATTGAATCGATTCTTCCGGAGAAGCCCCGCATTGCGGGGTTTTTTCTTTTAAGACCAGCCGAAGCCTCTTTTTATGCCCTGATCACCGGGGTTATGTATACAGCCGGTTTTTATATTTCTTTGCAGCATGATCAGGGCCGGACTTGTATTAAGCGGAGGCGGGGCCAGGGGCTTCGCTCATCTGGGAGTATTGCAGTTGCTCGATGAATGTGGCGTGCATCCCAAAGCCATTTCGGGAGTGAGCGCAGGAGCTATTGCTGGAGCATTGTATGCTGCAGGGCATAGCCCACAGGCCATCCTGGGCATGTGGAAAAAGAGTTCCTACTTTGGCTGGAGCAATTTTTCACTGCGCAAATCCGGCTTTTTCTCCATGCAGACCATTGCCCAGTTGCTGCGAAAATACCTGCCGGACGATAGTTTTGAAAAATTAAAGATCCCGTTGTATATCACCGTCACCGACTATACACACCACCGCAGTGTAGTGCTGCATTCGGGATCGCTTTCGGCAGCCATCCTGGCATCATCAGCTGTGCCGGTTGTATTCGAACCGGTCAATATCGATGGTACTTTGTATGTGGATGGAGGGTTGCTCAACAATTTTCCTACCGAACCACTATTGCCGGATTGTGAGATCATACTGGGTTGTCATGTAAATCAGCTGGCAGAAGAAACCGGTACCCCGCTGCAACCGGGTAAGCTCAATGTGCTGGAAAAATGCTTCCATATGGCTATAGCCAGTTCACTGCAATCAAAGCTCAGTGCCTGTCAATGGCTGGTAGAGCCACCATTGAATGATTGCAGCATGTTTGACTTTAGCCGTGCCGATGAGATTTTTGAGCGGGGTTATAAAGCAGCTGTAAGCGCTAAAAAAGAACTATTGTCGCTGATAACTAATCCGGGTAGACCGGAGTTGCATTAACACGATTGTTTTTTTCGCCCGGCGATAGCTGCCGGTAAAACCAGCGTTTGATCAGTTCTGCACATATCACGTACACGAGAACGATGCCGGCAATACCAGCCAGGTAAATGACTGGCAGGGGAGAAAAATTCATCAGCTCTGCCGGCAATATGTATGGCAGCAATAACACCGTTGCTATGACTACAAGTGTAGTCAGCAAAAGAGCCCTGCCGGGCCGGCTTTGCAGAAAAGGCTTTTTTGTACGGATCACCAATACAATAAGGCAGGCAGAAATTACTGATTCTGTAAACCAGGCTGTACGGAAAAGAGTTTCATTGGCCTCCAATAAAAAGATCAGCATCCCGAATGTGAGATAATCGAATACGGAACTCAGCAAACCAAAAACGATCATAAAACGCCGGATAAAACCGAGGTCAAACCGGGTAGGATGTTGTAATGCCGCTTCATCTACCTGGTCGTTGGCAATAGTCATTTCCGGAAAATCCGTCAGCAGATTGGTGAGCAGGATTTGTTTGGGCAGTAAAGGCAGGAACGACAGGAACAGGGAGGCACCAGCCATACTGAACATATTGCCAAAATTGGCACTGGTAGCCATAAAGATATATTTCATCGTATTGGCATAGGCATATCTTCCTTCTCTAATGCCATTGCACAGAACATTCAGTTGAGGAGCAAGCAAAATAACGCTGGCAGCTTCCTTTGCCACATCTACAGCTGTATTGACAGAAATGCCCACATCGGCCGCATGCAATGCCGGGGCATCATTGATACCATCGCCCATAAAACCAACAGTAACCCCCGCCTGCCTCAATGATTGTATGATACGTTCTTTTTGGTTGGGTTCTACTTCAGCAAATACCTGCGCGTCAAGGACCTGCTGCTGCAAGGCGGCATTGCTCATACTGTCCAGTTGCTGACCGGTTAGTACGACCGCATTCTGATAGCCGATCTGTTTCATCAGGCTGGTGGCGACCAGTTTGTTGTCGCCGGTGATCAGTTTGAGCGATACTCCCAGTTGCTGCAACTCCCGGATGGTATCAATCACATCCGGTTTAGGAGGATCATAAAGAGTTACCATGCCCAGGAAGATCATTTCCTTTTCATCATCGCGCAAAAATGAGTCAGCTGCCTGGTATGGTTTATAGGCAAGTCCCAGCACGCGGTATCCCAGTTGTGAGTTTTCCTCGTAGGCCGACATGATCTGCTCCTGGCAGTCTGCTATTGGTATAATGCTGCCATCAGGCATTTCGGCCGATGAGCAGATGGTCGTTACGGACAGGAGGGCTCCCTTGGTGATGGCCAGTTGTCTGCCTTCGTTGCTGACCAGTATAGTCAGTCTTTTACGGATAAAATCGTACGGAATTTCTGTAATAAGGTCATAATTACCGGGAGAAGTCTCGTACAGTTTGTTGAGGGCGACATCGATGGGATTGTGGAAGCCCTGTTGCAGGCTGGCATTTAACCAGCTGTAGAGACGCGTCTTTTCACAATGTGCCCCGGTGCTGTCAAGTGTGTCTTTTACGGTTACTTCCCCCCTGGTAAGTGTACCGGTCTTGTCGGTACATAAAACAGTGATACTTCCAAAATCAGGTATGGCAGAAAGCCGTTTTACGATCACCTTGTTATGGGCCATCCTCGTGGCTCCGCGAGCCAGGTTGATAGAAACGATCACCGGCAGCAGCTGTGGCGTGAGGCCTACCGCCAGGGCCAGCGAAAACAGAAAGGAATCGAGTACCGGTTTGTGAAGAAAAACATTGATAGCAAAGATGATCAGTACCAGTATCAATGTGATCTCCATCAGCATATAACCAAAACGGCGGATGCCCCGTTCAAATTCCGTTTCGGTCCTTTTGCGAAGAAGTCTGCCCGACAGGTGACCTAACTCCGTTTCACGTCCCGTATGGATTATCAGTGCGCAGGCTTTGCCGCTTACCACATGCGAGCCCAGGAAAACGCAATTGGATCTTTTGGAAAAAGGCGTATCGGCCGGAAGTGGGGCGGTTGTTTTTTCTACCGGGTATGTTTCACCGGTAAAGGTGGCTTCATCCACAAAAAGGTTGTCACTGCTGATGAGAATACAATCTGCAGGTATTAATGAGCCGGCACTGAGTTCGATGATATCACCGGGGACCAGCGATTCTATTGGTTGCTGTTGGGGTATTCCTTCCCTGTATACTGTACAGTTTACCGCAATCATTTTCAGCAATTCCTCTACGGCATTGCTCGCACCTTTTTCCTGCCAGTATCCCAAAGCGCTGCTGATAAAGATGATGGTGAGTATGATGATGCCATCTATTGTTTCTCCAAGCGTCAGCGATAAGATGGCCGCCAGTATCAGCAATAGAGTGATAGGTGTCTTGAACTGATTCAGAAAAAGCTTCAGCCCGCTGTATTTTTTACGCTCGTTGATGACATTGCTGCCATATTGTTGCAGCCTCAGTTGCGCTTCGGCTTCTGACAGGCCCTGCCGGCTGGAGTGTAAAGTGGTCAAAGCATCTTCGGTGGATAGCTGCCAGTATGTTTGCATTGACATTGGAAAGTTTAAATTAAGCCGGCTGCTGATAGATGATCTGCCAGGATATGTCAATCTATATATTGCACATTGCCTGTTATGCGTTGCGTAACAGGGGGAGTGTCTGCAGCATACCCTATCGCAATAGAAAGATACACCATTTCATCAGCCCCCAGTTGCAATTGTTTGTAGTAGGGGGTATGGGCTATGAATTTACCAAATCCTACAGGACAACTCGCAAGGCCCAGGGCCGTGGCGGCCAGCAGTATGTTTTGGGCGCACATACCAATGTCAAGTGCGGCCCATTCACTGACACGAGGGCCTGCTATGAAGATGACAATGGGGGCGCCATAAAATACATGATCATGCGGATGATGGTGGCGCAGGGTGCGCACAAAAGTAAACATGGAGCGGATCGCAGAAATAACACCGCGTGGCCCGTTTTTCCATACCTGTCTCAATGTATAATGACCGATAGCTGAAGAGATCTGTTTGATAAGGACCGGGTTCCGGACTATCCTGAATACCCATGGCTGACCGTTGAATGCCGATGGGGCCATTCGCCCTGCATCAAGCAACTGATTCAGCACATCGGGTTTGACCGCCTGTTCGGTAAACTTGCGCATAGCCCGTCGCGTATAGATAGCCTCCAGTACGGGATGCGTTGTTTCTGCCTGCAGATAATGCTGTGTCATTTTTTTACCGAATCTATCGATTGACCGCTTCGGCGATTATGACCCCTGTCAGTAGCTGAACTGATTTGGCCGGAAATAAATCAACTAACCGGCAACCCGGTCCTTATATACATTCATCAGAAGTAAACACCTGCCTCTTCGAGCGCGATCTTTTTTTCGAGCTTTTGAATGCGCTGTTTCAGCTGTTTGACCTCTTCTTCCCTGTTGACCAGCAATTTCTCATACCCATTCATCAGTTGCACATTATGTGCCGTGTCCCAGGGCTCTTTGTCTTCGGGACTCCAGCAGACGATCGGGCCGAGATTTACACTGTGACCATTAAAATGGATCGGGCAGGGAGCACCGGAATTGCCGGGTGCCGGTGAGCCGCCAAGCGCTGCCAGCAGATGCCCCAGGTCGGTGTGGATGAAGCCACTGAATTCCCTTACCTCCGCTGAGTCCTTCTTCTGACCGGAATGATTACTGTTTGCCTGTCCATTGGCCATAAATGGCCGGTGATGATTGTTTTTTCTTTTTTTCATGATTTAAGGTTTTAGAAGGCAACATTAAAAAGCTATTGTGAAATAACCGCGGTGTTTTCAACGCCAGAAAATGTTTTTTTCCGGAACGAAGTTTAAAAGTTTAAACGTATAAAAGTTTAAATGATGATTCGCAACAGGCTATTATACTTTTAAACCTTTATACCGTTCAACTTATTTTACTTATACCTTTGCCCCAATGCCTGCAATCATATTACTGATCGATGATGAAGAGCAACTGCGCAAGCTGCTGGGCCGTATTATCGGCCTCGAAGGTTTTGCCGTGGCCGAGGCAGGCACGCTCAAAGCAGCCACCGACTGGCTCCGGCAGCATCAGGCCGATGCCGTACTCTGCGATGTACGTCTGCCAGACGGTAATGGGGTTGATTTTGTAAAATCCATCCGGCAGATACAACCGGGTATTCCGGTTATCCTGCTTACTGCTTATGGTAATATTGCCGATGGTGTGCAGGCTATCAAAAATGGCGCATTTGATTATATAGTAAAGGGAAATGATAATGACCGCATCATTCCTTTATTGCACCAGGCACTGGAGCAGGTACAGCAGCAACGCAGGCAATTGCCTGGTATGGACCAGGAAAAACCTGCAGGCTTTGATGCTATCATCGGCACCAGTGCCGCGATCAGCCAGGCCCGTGAACTGGCCCGTCGTATAGCCGGTACAGACAGTACCGTGTTATTGCTGGGCGAAACAGGTACCGGCAAGGAAGTTTTTGCTCAGGCTATTCACGCAGGCAGCAAACGGGCCGGCAAACCTTTTGTGGCCATCAATTGCAGTGCCTTCAGCCGCGAGCTGCTGGAGAGTGAATTGTTTGGTCATAAGGCCGGCGCTTTTACCGGCGCTGTCAAAGACAAAAAAGGATTGATAGAAGTGGCCGGTGGCGGTACACTTTTCCTGGATGAGATAGGGGAAATGCAAATTGATCTGCAGGCCAGATTATTGCGCGTGCTGGAAAATGGGGAATATATCAAAGTAGGAGATAGCCGCATTTCAAAAACCGATATACGCATTATAGCTGCTACCAACCGTCCTTTGCAGCAACAGGTAGAGCAGGGTGTTTTTCGGGAAGACCTTTATTACCGGCTCAATATATTCAGCATTGCATTGCCGCCGCTGCGTGAGCGGCTCGATGATATTCCGGCTCTGAGCACTGCATTGCTGCAACAGCTAAAAACCAAAACAGGTGGACGCGGTGGTATACTCACGGCAGCCGCACTTCGCCTTTTGCAGCAATACAACTGGAAAGGAAATATCCGTGAGTTGAAAAATGTACTGGCGCGTGCACTGGTGCTCATGGACGATGAGGAGATCAAACCGGAGCACCTGCCTTACGAAATACAGCAACAGGCCGGTAATACCCAGCCCGGTCTTTCACTGGCAGCTGTAGAGAAAATGCATATCGGGAAAATACTCGCTTTTACCCAGGGCAATAAGGCCAAAGCAGCCCGCCTGCTCGAGATCGGCCTCGCCACCCTTTACCGCAAAATGGAAGAATACCAGATACGCTGACCTGCTCAATCTGATAAGGACCTTCTCAAAATGAGAAGGTTTTTTTATGCCAGACCACTTCCTGCAGCTGATGATGAAAATTCTGTAAGCCTTACTGTGCCTGCATTAGCGACCGTTTGCCGCCGGCAAAATTACTGGCTGGTATCTGCTTTGCCAGAAGCAGGTTGTTTACTTATTCAATTATTAAAAACAATCTGACATGCTTACTATCCTCTTACTGGGCTCGGGGCTGCTCTGCTTCTGGCTTTTTTACAAAACAATCGACTGGTTCGAAAAAATCTGAAAACTATGATGTTCTCATTGCTGATTTTATCACTGGCCGTATTCGGCTACCTGATTTATGTATTGATCAAACCTGAAAAATTCTGATGTATGACAGGTGAAATAATGGCCGTGATCGCCACCTTCCTGATCACCGTTATGCTGGCCTACCCACTGGGCACATACGCGGCCAGGGTATATGCCGGCCAGAAAACCATTACTGATTTTATGGCGCCACTTGAGCGATTGCTGTATCGTATCAGCGGCATCGATCCGCTGCAACCCATGAACTGGAAACAGTTTCTGAAGGCAATGCTCACGATCAATATGCTCTGGCTCGTCTATGCGATGCTGATGCTGATCTTTCAGCATCGGCTGCCACTCAATCCCGACGGCAATCCGGGACAGACTCCCGATCTTGCTTTTAATACAGCGATCAGCTTCCTGGTCAATTGTGATCTGCAGCATTATTCCGGTGAGTCGGGTGTTACCTATCTCACTCAATTGCTGGTGATCACTTTTCTGCAATTTGTAAGTGCTGCTACAGGCATAGCTGCATTGATTGCTGTGTTTAATGGTCTAAAACATCGTACCACGCAAAATCTCGGCAATTTCTGGTCGCTGTTTGTACTGACCATTACCCGTATTTTATTGCCCATTTGTATTATCGGTGCCATCCTGCTGGCCGTAAATGGAACGCCATCGGGCTTTGAAGGCAAAGACACCATTACCACATTGCAGGGAGATACCGTGCAGGTATCGCGCGGACCGGCCGCCGGTATGATCGCTATCAAACACCTTGGCACCAATGGTGGCGGCTGGTTTGGGACCAACTCGGCCCACCCGTTTGAAAATCCCGGCTACTTTACCAATATGCTGGAGATGGTGATGCAGATGATCATACCCATCGCCATGATCTTTGCATTGGGCTTTTATATCAACCGCCGCCGGTTATCGCTGATCATTTTTACCGTTATGACGGTGGGCATGCTCTGCCTGGTCATACCCAATATGATATCGGAAACGGCGGGTAGCCCTGCCATTGCGCAGCTCGGCGTAGCGCAACCTACGGGAGCCATGGAAGGAAAAGAAGTGCGTGTAGGTCCCGCCGCTTCTGCCTACTGGAGTGTAGTGACCACAATCATCTCCACCGGCTCTGTCAACTCCATGCACGACAGCAGCATGCCCATTGCCGGTCTCACCCAACTGCTGGGCATGATGATCAATGCCTTTTATGGCGGCTGCGGTGTGGGGCTGCTCAACTATCTCATCTATATGATCATTGCGGTGTTTATATCGGGATTGATGGTAGGGCGCACACCCGAACTGCTGGGGCATAAAGTAGAAGCAAGGGAAGTGAAAATTGCAGCACTCGTTACTCTGCTGTCTGCTTTCCTCGTTAAAGCTTTTACTGCGCTGGCCGCTTATATGGTAGCTCATCATCCGGATATAGCCTGGGCCGTGAAGCCGGGCAACTGGCTCAATAATCCATCTTATCATGGATTTTCTGAAATGCTGTATGAGTATACTTCTGCCAATGCCAACAATGGCAGTGGGTTTGAAGGACTGGGTGATAACAACCTGTTTTGGAATATTACCGCCGGTTTCGTTCTCCTGCTGGCCCGTTTCCTGCCCATCATTGGTCCCGTGGCTATCATTGGTCTGCTGGCCAATAAAAAATTCATTCCCGAATCGCCCGGCACCCTGCGTGTTGACTCCTGGACGTTTGGCATGGTCACCTTCGCCGTGATCATTATTGTAAATGCATTGTCCTTCTTTCCTGCACTGGCGCTGGGACCACTGGCTGAATATTTCTCTATGATTAAATGAATGTAGTTATGAAACAAGATAAAAATCAGATACGGTTATTTGACCCTGCATTGCTGGGTAAGGCATTGCTTCAGTCGGTCGTAAAGCTCAATCCCCGTCTGCTGATAAAGAATCCCGTGATGTTTACGGTAGGCATTGGCACACTGGTGATGCTGGCTGTATGTGTATACCAGTTCATGTCCGGAGACACCACACAGGGAGCGCTTTGGTACAATGTCGTGATCTTTCTTATTCTCCTGCTCACCGTGCTGTTTGGCAATTTTGCCGAAGCGCTGGCAGAGGCTCGTGGCAAAGCCCAGGCCGAAAGCCTGCGCAGGACGCGCGAAGAAACACCTGCCAAAAGAATAAGCGGGGCTGTGCCGGATGGTGAACCTGTACTGGAAAAAATAGCTTCATCGGCTTTGCGTGTAGGTGATCGTTTTGTATGCGAGGCCGGCGATGTGATACCCATGGATGGTGAAATAGAAGAAGGCATTGCCACGATCGATGAGTCGGCCATTACCGGCGAGTCGGCACCGGTGATCCGCGAAGCAGGTGGCGATAAGTCTTCGGTCACCGGTGGCACCCGAGTGCTTAGCGACCGGATCGTGGTGCGGGTGACCACGGCACCCGGCCAGTCTTTCCTCGATCGTATGATCGCACTGGTAGAAGGCGCATCGCGGCAGAAGACTCCCAACGAAATCGCACTGACCATTTTGCTGGCCTCTTTCACACTCATTTTTGTGATTGTATGCGTCACGCTCAAGCCATTTGCAGATTATGCACAAACACCCATCACCATTGCCGCCTTCATTTCTTTGTTTGTATGCCTGATACCGACTACCATCGGAGGGTTGCTGTCTGCAATTGGTATTGCCGGCATGGATCGTGCACTGCGCGCCAATGTGATTGCCAAAAGCGGTAAAGCGGTAGAAACAGCCGGTGATGTGGATGTGCTGCTGCTCGACAAGACCGGCACCATTACGATCGGTAACCGCAAGGCCACCCATTTTTATCCTGCACAGGCCGGCGAAGAGGAAGCGTTTATTAAATACAGTGCACTTGGCTCACTGGCCGATGAAACGCCCGAAGGCCGATCCATTATAGAGCTGGCAGCCAAAGCCGGTATACAGGCACAGGCGCCTGCCGATACACAGTTTGTTTCCTTTACCGCAGAGACACGTAGCAGCGGAGCCGATCTGCCCGATGGTACACGTATCCGCAAAGGAGCGTTTGATGCCATTCGCACACAGGCAGTACAGGCAGGGCATAGCATTGATCCTGCTATTGAAGAGCGGGTACGGCATATCGGTACCAATGGCGGTACACCGCTGGTGGTAGCTGTCAATAACCAGGTAAAAGGAGTGATAGAACTGCAGGATATTATCAAGCCCGGCATACAGGAACGTTTTCAACGCCTGCGCAAGATGGGGGTAAAAACAGTGATGGTCACAGGCGACAATCCGCTTACTGCAAAGTACATCGCTTCGGTAGCAGGTGTGGATGATTTTATTGCCGAAGCCAAACCGGAAGATAAGATGAACTATATCCGGCGCGAGCAGGCGGGTGGCAAACTGGTGGCAATGATGGGCGATGGTACCAACGATGCACCTGCGCTGGCACAGGCAGATGTAGGCGTGGCAATGAACAGCGGTACACAGGCCGCCAAGGAAGCAGGCAATATGGTTGACCTGGACAACGATCCCACCAAACTGATAGAAGTAGTGGAGATAGGAAAACAGTTGCTCATTACCCGCGGTACACTCACCACTTTTTCTATTGCCAACGATGTGGCCAAATACTTTGCCATCGTACCGGCACTGTTCATCAGCAGCATACCTGCGCTACAGGCACTGAATATTATGAAGCTGGGCAGCCCCGAGACAGCCATCCTGGCGGCCGTTATTTTTAATGCCATCATCATTCCACTGCTGATACCACTTGCATTGAAAGGAGTGGCTTATAAGCCAATCGGAGCTTCTGCCCTGCTGCGTCGCAACCTGTTTATTTATGGCCTGGGTGGTATTGTGGCTCCGTTTATCGGCATCAAGCTCATCGATAGCTGTCTCCGTTTATTTATGTAATAAAAGAAAGAGTATGAAAAAGAATGTATTGATATCGCTCCGGCTTACCATCGTACTGGTACTGCTGCTGGGGCTGGCTTATCCACTGCTGATTGCCGCTGTAGGCAAACTGACGCCGGGTGCAGGTGGAGGAGAAAAGGTTGTTGCTAACAACAAGGTGGTCGGTTACAAACTGATCGGCCAGTCATTTACCGAAGACCATTATTTCTGGGGGCGCCCCTCCGCTGTGAATTATAACGCCGCCGGATCGGGTGGCTCCAATAAGGGGCCTTCCAATCCAGATTACCTGCAGCAGGTAAAAGACCGCATCGACAGTTTCCTGGCACATAACCCCGGCATAAAACGCAGCGATATTCCTGCCGAGCTGGTGACGGCCTCCGGTAGTGGACTCGATCCGGATATTTCTCCCGCAGGCGCCTACGTACAGGTAAAACGGGTAGCTGCTGCACGGCAATTGCCGGAAGCCACGGTAACACAGCTGGTAGAAAAAAATATCACGAAACCATTTGCTGGCCTGGGACCGGAAAAAATAAATGTATTGCAACTCAATATTGCATTGGATCAATTAAAATAACAACGTACAATGAAGATCAGCATGACAATAGCTGCACTGACTGCTGCGATAATGGTCAGTGCACAGGACACCACTCACCGGGCGGCTGCACCGGTACTTAAGCTGAGTGGTTATGTGGAAGCTTATTATAGCTTCGATGCCAATCGCCCTGCCGACAACCGGCGCCCCGCATTTTTATATAGTCATAACCGGCACAATGAATTTACCGTCAACCTGGCTTACCTCAAAGCCAGCTACAAGGAAGATCGGGTGAGGGCCAGCCTGGCACTCGCAGCCGGCACCTATATGGATGCCAACTATGCAGCGGAACCGGGTATCTGGAAAAATGTGCTGGAAGCTAATGCCGGTGTAAGGCTGAGCCGTGATCATGAACTCTGGCTCGATGCAGGCGTGCTGCCGTCGCATATCGGTTTTGAATCGGCTGTAAGCCGCGATTGCTGGACGCTTACCCGCAGTATGGTGGCAGAAAACTCTCCCTATTTTGAGAGTGGCGCCAGACTGGGTTATACCAGCGGCAATCAGAAATGGAGTATAGCACTGCTGGCATTGAATGGCTGGCAGCGTATTACGCGTATCAATGGCAACTCGCTGATGAGCTGGGGTGCACAGGTACAGGTAAAGCCATCTGATAAACTGACGTTTAACTATAGTAATTTCATTGGCAGCGATACGCCTGATTCTTCCCGTCGCTGGCGTATGTATCATAATTTTTATGGGATAACACAGCTCACTTCCCGGCTGGGATTAATTGCCGGCTTCGACCTCGGTACACAACAAGCGGAGAAAGGCAGCAGTCATTATCAGCTGTGGTATACACCGGTAGCCATACTGCGGTATCAGTTAAGTCCGCAATGGTACCTGGCAGCAAGAGGAGAATATTTTCGTGACCGCGATGGGGCGATCATTGCTACCGGCACAACTAACGGCTTTGCGACAACCGGCTGGTCGGTCAATGCAGATTACAGTCCTTCGGCACAGGCGTTGCTGCGGATAGAAGCACGCTGGCTCAACAGCCGCGATGCTATTTTTTCGAAAGAGGATGGATCTGTCAGCAACAACCTGTCTATAACAGCTTCTGCAGCGATAGCATTTTAAAACAGTTTTTGATTAATGAGCTCCTATGAGCGATCAGGAAACCATAACGTATATATCAGCTGAACAGGCGGCCGGCAAAGGCAAACTAAAGATCTATATCGGCATGAGTGCCGGTGTGGGAAAAAGTTATCGCATGCTGCAGGAAGCTCACAGTCTTTTGCGGCATGGTACCGATGTGCGTATCGGCTTTGTGGAAACGCATGGCCGGCAGGAAACGGAAGCACTTGTGGCAGGTTTGCCACTGATACCACGGCGTACTGCTTTTTACCGGGGCAAGCTGCTTGAGGAGCTCGATGTACAGGCGATACTGCTCATGCATCCCGAAGTGGTCGTCGTAGATGAACTGGCACATAGCAATATACCGGGCAGCAAAAATGCCAAACGCTGGCAGGATGTGCTGGATATTCTCGAAGCCGGTATTGATGTGATCACCGCAGTGAATATCCAGCATATAGAAAGCATTAACCAGGAGGTAAAGGATATAACCGGTGTGGAAGTAAAGGAACGTGTGCCGGATAAATTGTTGCAGATGGCACACGAGGTAGTGAATATTGATCTCAGTGCCGATGACCTGATCACGCGGCTCAAGGAAGGAAAGATCTATGAGCAGAACAAAGTGCAGCAGGCATTGCAGCATTTCTTTAAACCCGAGCAGATACTGCAATTGCGGGAGCTGGCATTGAAGGAGGTGGCCGGGCAGGTCGAGCGTAAGGTGGACCACGAGCTCATGTCCAGGGAAAAACCCTGGCGGCATGAGCATCTGCTGGCCTGCATTTCTTCCAATCATGCCATGGCACAGCATATTATCCGCAAAACAGCGCGGCTGGCTTCCTATTACAACAGCAAATGGTATGTGTTGTATGTGCAGACCCCGCGGGAGGCAACCGATAAGATACCGCTGGCGGCACAACGGCACCTGATCAATAACTTTAAGAATGCTACTGAGCTGGGGGCAGAGGTCATTCAGCTCAAAGCAGACAATGTGACGGAAGCCATCATGCGTATGATCCGGGAAAAAGAGATCACCACGCTATGTATCGGCAAACCCCGCATCAAGCTCTGGCAGGTGATCCTCAAAACCAGTCTTTTTAACCAGCTGCTAAAAGCTTTATCACAAAATGACGTAGACCTGGTAATTTTATCCTGATGATAACAAGTGTCAGAAACAGAATCCGCCTGGGCACCTTTTTTCTTTTCCTGCTGGTGCTGCTCTCCTGCGGCGTAGGTGTATATAACCTGGTGCGCCTGAAAAATGATGCCACGCTGATCCTGAAAAACAACTATGAATCGCTCGACTACTGTCATAGTCTGCAACAGCTGCTCGATCAGTCATTGCCGGGCAGATGGCCGCTGGCAGCAATGGACAGTGTATTGCAATTGCAGGAACGCAATGTGACCGAACCCGGCGAGCAGGAGGCTACACGCAATATCCGTCAGCAGCTGGAAGTATTGCGCGCGGGTACAGATACCGGAGCTATAACTGCTATGCGCGGTTCCATACAGCAGGTATTGCGGCTTAATATGCGCGCTATTGAGACAAAGAATAACCGCGCTACAGCCACCGCCAATAAGACGCTGACCTATATTTCCCTGCTGGCCGGCCTGGTCGTACTGATCGGGATCAGCTTTGCCTATAATTTTCCTTCGGTACTGACACAGCCGATACGCTCACTTACCGAAGGCCTGCAGGAGATCAGCCGCAAGAATTACCGGCACCGGCTGCACCTGACCCGCGACGATGAGTTTGGACAAATGGCCCGGTCATTCAACACTATGGCCGAGCGACTGGAATACTTTGAGCACAGCAATCTCAATAAGATCATATTTGAGAAAACGCGTGCCGAAGCAGTGATCAACAGCCTGCGGGAAGCCAGTATCGGTATCGATAAATCGGGTATGGTATTGTTTGCCAACAACCAGGCGTTGCAGTTGCTCGGCCTGCAGGCAAAAGATATCGTGGGCAAACAGGCTGCCGAAGTAAGCGGGCGAAATGATCTGCTGCGCTTTTTGCTGGAAGATAAAGGTAAGCTGCCTTTCAAGGTGGTACTGGATAGCCGCGAAAATTATTTTGTAAAAGAAGAAATAGAGATCGACCAGGAAGGCTCTGAAAGTAAAGTGATCGTCTTGCAGAATATTACTTCGTTCAAGGAACTGGACGTGGCCAAAACACATTTTATTGCAACCGTATCGCACGAGCTGAAAACGCCACTGGCTTCTTCCGATTTCAGCCTCAAGCTGCTGGAGAACCCGCGTACAGGCACACTCACTCCCGATCAGCAGGAACTTGTACATAACCTGCGGCAGGACAATCAGCGTATGCTGCGTATACTGAGTGAGCTGCTCAATATGGCACAGGTAGAAACAGGGCGTATCGAACTGCATCTTGCACCGGCAGATGCCGGCCAGATCGTAACAGCAGCTGTTCAGTCGTTGTCGGCCGCGGCACGTGCCAAAAGTGTAGATATCCGGTTTGAGTCACCGGAAAATGTAAAACAGGTAATGGCAGATGCAGAAAAAACAGGGTGGGTATTGAATAACCTGCTGAGTAATGCCATCCGGTATTCACCCGGCGGAGGTACAATAACTGTTCAGCTGATCAATGAAGCGGCCAGGGTGGTTTTTTCGGTAAAAGATCAGGGGCCGGGGATACCGGCTCAGTATGCGGAAAAAGTATTTGACAGGTTCTTTACCCTGCCTGATTCAAAAAATACCGGTACCGGTTTGGGGTTGGCTATTTCCAAAGAATTTATAGAAGCGCAGGGCGGACAGATATGGGTCGATGCAGCCTGGACAACCGGGAGTGATTTTCGTTTTTCATTGCCGGTAGTGTGAGCGTATTATTTATCCAGTCGCGGTTGTGTAAAATGCGGGCCATTGCTGGTTGATGATGTTGCTTCACTACTATCTGAGCATTTACTCTTTTAATTCTCTTATTTTTTCTTGTGGTTCACGAGGCGCCTTGTTTTTCTCCGATTCAAACTTTCTGGATACTTCTTTTAATAGAGGCCGGAGAAAAACACAGCGCCGGTGAACCACATCGGCCTGCCGGCCGTGGAGGCAAAAGGTGGAATTAAATTCTTTTCGAAAAAAATGAAGAATGCGCAAAAAGGGGCAACGGTTTTCTGTGAAATACAATTAATAACGGAAAGGGGCAGTAAACTGCCCCTTCTTTCACTGTTGCCATTTGAGAAAACGGATCACTGCTTAACGATAAAAAATTTTCCTCCATTGGTTGTATTGGTTCCACTGCCCCAGGTGCCTTCTATGAAAGTCATTTTGGGGTCAATTGTAGCCGAAGTAGAATAGGAGCTGCCACCTGTATAGGTATACTTGCTGGTCACCGTTGAGCCACTAAGGCTATAAGTGCCTTCTGCTTTCGAAGCGGCTGCGGTATCAACCCCGTCAAATACACGTACAGTACCGTCTGTTCTGAATAAAAGCGCATATCCCAAATTGGGGTAAGATGTAGGGTTACCATATTTACCCTTCCATAATCCGATGACAGAGGGCTTTTCGGTTTCGTCCTTATCTTTTTTACAGGATACGATCAATACAAGTGAAAGAGCAAGAAGCGACAGCATTCCTTTGTTCATAAGGTTGTTTGTTTTGAATAAGGGTTAACGGTTTTGATTAGACTGTAAAACTAAACAAGAGAGTGTATCCGGTAAATACAACGTTAGTGGTAAAAAAAGTGGAGGGTAAAAGGTAAAAGGAGGAAGGAAGGCCAACTAAGCGTGAAGGCATTACCGGAAGCGGGTATAGGAAAAATACCTGCGGGTTTGTGCGGCCGGCTCAGGCAGTATGACCGTGACGGGTATAAGGGATGCGAAGCAGTAAGATCACCGCCAGTATAGTCATGATACTGCTGACGAGAAAGGTGGCCGTGGCTCCGAAGTAAAACCAGGTAAGTCCGGCCAGCGAACTGGCCAGCATGGTACAGATGCTCTGAAAGCCGCTGAAGGTGCCGATAGCGGTGGCGGTATCTTTTTTATCAGAAATATTGCTGATCCATGCTTTGGATATTCCTTCGGTAGCGGCTGCATACAGACCATACAGAAAAAACAGTCCATAATAGACATATACTTCTTTCCCGTTTAGCGCCATACCTGCATATACGCAGGCAAAGAGCACTAACCCGGCCAGCAGTATTTTCTTCAATCCCAGTTTGTCGGCCAGTATGCCCAGCGGGAAAGCGGTCAGTGCAAAAATGAGGTTGTAAAAAATATACAGCGAGATAACGGCGGCATCGGTCATACCCGATTCTTTTGCTTTCAGCAGCAGAAATACATCGGAGCTATTGAAGAGCGTGAACAATAAAAGCGCGCTCACCAGCCTGCGATATACGGCCGGGCTGCTCTTCCAGTATCCGGTAAAAGCAAAAAATGACACACGTTTTGCCGGTTGCGGGCGTTCTCTTTTTTTGTCAATGAGCAGCAGGCTGCAGCCGATGGCTATCACGCCGGGTATGAGTGCGATCAGAAAGAGTGTGCGGTAATCTTCTGGATGTGTCTGCAGGTAGAGCAATGCCAGCAGTGGCCCAAGTACTGCACCGAATGTATCCATCGACCGGTGAAAGCCAAATACTTTTCCCTTGGTAGCGGGTGTGGCTTCATCAGATAAGATAGCATCGCGCGCACCGGTACGCAGTCCCTTGCCCAGGCGGTCGATAGTGCGTACGAAAAAGACCCATACCGGATAAGCGAAGGCTGCCATCAGCGGTTTGGATACGGCACTCAGGGCATAACCCAGTTGTACAAAGGGAGCCCGGCGTCCGGTATGATCAGACAGCTTTCCGAAATAACCTTTGCTGAGTCCGGCAATCGCTTCTGCCAACCCTTCCAGCACACCGATGAGCACAATAGAGAAGCCAATGCTTTCGAGGTATAAAGGCATTACCGGGTACAGCATCTCGCTGGCCGTATCGGTAAACAGGCTGATAAGCGAAAGGATCCAGATGGTGCGGGTCAGTACTTTCATATACCGAAGGAAGTCGAAAGATTTATTTCCTATTAAAGGTAAGTAACCGATCGTGTCACTTTATGTGGCAGGGATAATAAAAACAGCCCGGAATGTATCCAGGCTGTTCAACATAGTAGCCAATGATTTTTGTTCCGGCACTGACCACCGGTCGCTGATCACTTATTCAACCTGTCGGGATAGGTGCGGGCAAACATCCACGCGGGATATTCCGCAGGCAGCTGGCTTACTTCATCGAGACGTTTCAGCTCTTCTTCTGTAAAGCTTACTGCCGGGGCTTTGAGATTGTCTTCCAGTTGTTCGATCTTGTTGGCACCAATGATCACACTGGTTACTGCCGGCTGATGCAGCAGCCAGGCCAGTGCCAGTTGTGCTACCGTAGCATTTTTTTGTGGTGCCAGTTCCTGCAGTACATCGATGATATTGAAAGCGCGCTCTTTGTTGACCGGGGGAAAATCAAAGTTGGCGCGGCGACCATCGCCTTTTGCTTCTTCGGCACGGGAGTATTTGCCACTGAGCAGGCCGCCTGCCAGCGGGCTCCATACCATCAGACCGGTCTGCTGATCTTTGAGCAGGGGTATGATCTCGCGCTCCAGGTCGCGGCCGGCAATAGTATAATAGGCCTGCAGCGAAACAAATTTTGCGAGACGATGGTGGGCAGAGTGGCTTAATGCCTTCATCAGTTGCCAGGCAGCCAGGTTGCTGGCGCCGATATAACGCACCTTGCCCGATCTTACCAGGTCATTGAGTGCATCGAGCGTTTCTTCGAGCGGGGTGAGCGGATCATAACTATGGATCTGGTAAAGATCTACATGATCCAGCTGCAAACGTTTCAGGCTGGCATCGATCTGGTCAAAAATGTGTTTGCGGGTGAGACCTACATCATTGGGACCTTCTCCCATGCGGCCTCTTACCTTGGTAGCGATCACCAGGTCGTCGCGGCGCAGTCCCAGGTTGCGGATGGCGCGACCGGTGATTTCTTCCGACAATCCTTCCGAATATACATTGGCCGTATCGATAAAGTTGATGCCGGCCTCTACTGCCTTTTTGATCAGGTTATCGGCTGTCTGCTGATCCTGTGTGCCGATCGCTGTCCAGAATCCACGGCCGCCAAATGTCATGGTACCCAGGCAAAGCTCAGATACTTTCAATCCTGTATTTCCTAATAAATTGTACTTCATATTCTATCCTGTTTAGAAGCACAAAATTACCGGGAGCCTGGGTGGTAAAAGAGCCGCCGTCAAAGTAAAAAGTACAAAAATCAAAGAATGGCCTGGCGACGGTGCGAAAGCGGGGTGAGGCCGGTATGTTTCTTAAAAAAATTGTTGAAATGGTTGGGGTATTCGAATCCGAGGCAATAGCCGATGTCGGCCACGCTCCAGTCGGTATGGCGCAGCAATGCCCTTGCTTCATGTACGATCCGCTCGCTGATATGCGTACTGGTAGGCCGGCCGGTTATTTCACGTACTGCAAAATTGAGATGATTTACATGTACGGATAATTGTCGCGCATAATCACTCGCCCGCCGCAATTGAAGTGTGGCGGAGGGCGAACTGATAGGAAACTGGCGTTCGAGCAGCTCTATAAACAGGTTGGCAATACGCGTGGTGGCATTGTGCTGCTGCGTGAAGTTATTGGCTGGTTGCATCTTCATGGCTTCATGTATCAGCAGGCCCAGGTAATTGCGGATCACATCATACTTATAGGCATAATCGGTCGCCAGCTCTTGCAGCATCTTATCATATAAACTACTGATCAGTGCCAACTGCTGTTCATTCAGAAAGAAAACCGGGTCGGCACCCAGGCGAAAGAGGGGAGAATCCTGCAGGTTTTCCAACCGGTCATTGTTACGGATAAATTCTTCTGTAAAAATGCACATATAGCCGCTTTGCTGGGCATCGAGTGTTTCAAAGGAATAAGGAATAAGCGGGTTGGAAAAAGTAAGCGCCGGCTGTGTAATATGAATACTGCGGTTGGCATAGTTGATCCGGCTTTCAAATTTTACCACCCATATTTTATAATAGTCGCGGCGGTTATAAGGAATGGTCATGCTGTCGCCCGGTTTGTCGTAACGAAGCGCATTGAAGGAGGCATTGCCACCCGACAGCGTGCCGCAGGCGCGTAGATTCTGGGGAATTGACATGGAGCAAAATTACGAATTTCAAATAACGGAAAGAGGTTTAAAAGTATAAAGGGTTTAAAGCGGATACCGAACCATCGGACTGTCTGAGCGTTGTGAAAGCCTTTGCATTATGCAGGAAATTGCAAATCAAATAGCCACATTAGCCAAAACTTTGTAAGAAGAGAAAGTAAAGGGGAAAAAAAGTGCTGCTTTGTGTTTTTATCCCCTGACGCTCCAAATCTACGAAAAAATCGTAGATTAGTTCTTCAATAGCCATCAAACAAAACTTTGTATGAGAATCCTTCTTGTTCTGCTGCTTTTGCTATGCATATATGCCGGTAATAGCCAGGTAGTATATATGAAAAACACTACTGCCTCCCCGCTTTATATCCGCAATGTCAATCAGTATCTGAAAGGATCTTTTCCTATGGTGATCCCCGCGGGAAAGGAACTGACACTGCCTTATGGAGGTATGCCATTCTTTCTGAACCTTTCTTTTGGACAGGGCCGGCAGACAGATTTTCTGATCGCGGGACCGGACAGTCTGCAATTTCGCAAAGATGCCGGCCTGCTGATCCCCGTGCCGGTATCGCGCAAGGTCATTTCCAATGCGCTATTTAATATAAGTGTGGGCCTGATCAGTGCCGGCACCTGGATGGGCGATTATGATTACCTGCGCGACATGCCGAAAGAAGCAGGTAAGCGCGATGCGTTTTTGGAAGAGCTATACAGTAAACGGCTGCGGGCGCTGGATGAATATGTAAAGAACCATACAGTATCCGGTGATGTGATCGGTTTATTTAAAAAACTGTTATGGAGCCGGTACATGACCTCGCTGATTGAGATCGGCAGCCGTGAAGAAGAGATACCGCAGAAGATCATATTGTACAAAAAGGAGTTGGCCGCTGTGACCGATTCTTTCTATTGTGGTTCCTGTACGGGAATACTGGAATATAAAAGAGCAGCCTGGCATACATTCATGCAATATTTTCTGCAGGAAAAAACGAAAACGGTGCAAACCGGTTTTGTGATCGCGGATCAGTATTTCCCTGAAAAACAGATCAACCGGTTTTTGAAAGCAAAGATCCTGTACGATTCGGTGCTGGCTGATCCATTGAGAGCGTATGTATATGATCCTTCGTTTATGAAGGAGTTGCCGGCAGAGTATCTGCAACCGCTGCAGGACCTGTTGCGCCTGCATAAAGGTACACGTGAAGGGCTAGACAGTATACAGGTAGCCAATGAAGCAGGTGATGTGTTATCGTTTAAAGAACTGATTGCAAAACAGGCAGGCAACCTGGTGCTGGTAGATTGCTGGGCCAGCTGGTGTATGCCCTGCCGGCGCGAGCTGCCGCAGTCGCTGGCCTATGAAAAAGAGTTTAAGGACAAAAAGGTCAGCTTTATCTTTTTGTCGACAGACGAAGACCTGAGCAACTGGAAAAAAGCACTTCCTGTGGTGAAGCTGGCCGGCAAATCCAATAGCCTGGTGCTGCTGGGGCAGTCGGGCAAACTGTTTTCCGATAAATACCAGGTAGATGCCATTCCCCGCTACCTGCTGTTTGATAAACAGGGCAACCTGCTGTCGTATAAGTTTGAACAGCCCAGCTCACCTCAGTTTAGAGCAAAACTGCTGCAACAGATAAAGTGAATGTGCTAATGTGAAAGTGTGCTAATGTGCTAATGAAGAAGCGATTTGAAGATTTGATGATTTGAAAATGGGGGGACAGTGGCCGGTGCCGGGTATGATGATCCGGTAATTTAAGTAAACTCTTTATACCCTTTAAACTCTTTAAACCTTTATACCTTTACACTTTTATACATCAAAACTCCATGCCCAAGAATAAATCGGCCGTCATCCGTCATCGTGTCATCAACAACTGCCTGCGTGATAAGCGGAAAAAGTTTCCCTCTCTGCAGTACCTGGCAGATGCCTGCTCGCGTGTACTGGAGACGGAGGTGTCTTCTTCTACTATTGAAAAAGATATCCGGTTGATGAAGCAGGACAGACCGGTAGGGTATGAGGCGCCGATCGTATTCAATCGTGCCGAAAGCGGCTATGCCTATTCAGTACCCGATTATTCGATCGATGAAGTGGGACTCGAGCCCGAAGAGTGGGAGGCTATTCGTTATGCCGCATTATTGTTGTTTCAGTATAAGGAAGTGCCGGTATTTGCCAACTTCAAGGCAGCAGTAGAGCGTATTGATGCCAGCCTGCAGATAGGTCTTGATCTCGAAGATCCTTTTTTATCCAAAAAGATCCAGTTTGAGCAGCCGGTATCGCTCAGTGGTTATGAATGGATCGGTGATATTTCGACGGCGTTGAAACAATCGGTGCTGATAGAGTTTACCTACGAGAATATATATAAGGAAGAGATCAAGACCTATTCGGCATTGCCTGTGCTGATGCGGGAGTACAAGAATCGCTGGTATGTGGTGGCCTGGGTAGAAAACCGTGATACCTATCTCACCTTTGCGCTCGACCGTATACGTGAGCTGACCATTACCGACAGGCGGCAACGGCTTCGCGGCAGCTTTGATGCGGAAAATTTTTCGCGGCATGCCGTAGGCATCTTTGATAATGATGGCGAGCCGGATACGGTACAGCTTCATGTCAAAGCGCCCTTTCATAAGCTGGTCACCCTCGATCCGCTTCACCATTCCCAGCAGGTGCTGGAGAGTACCGACAAAAGCTGCACTATACAATTGTCGGTTCATATCACACATGAGCTGCACCAGCGTATCCTGGCCATGGGACCTTACTGCACTGTGCTGGCGCCTGATTCGCTCAAAAAAGAGATCCGGCAGCAGCTGCAGGAGGCACTGAAAAAATATTAGATCACTCCTCCAATAGGCGGCGGTGTGCCCTTTTAGCTTTGTTTCTACAATTCAGGATTATGAACAAGCTAATGCAACAATCGCCCGTTTTTTTCCGTACAACAGATGAAACTGAGCAACTTATGGCGGCAATGGACCCGGCCGTCCGCGACCTGCCAGCCCTGGCCCGCCTGGGTTATGCGCTTCAGTACCAGGAAGAGATCTTTATGGACCTGTGGCAGGAGCGCTGGGGCAAGGAGGCCGTACTGGAGCTCGAAATCCTGAAAGTGCATTTGCGCGAAGCGCATTTTCTGAAAGCTGCTATCCGCCAGCACAAAGCTGATTGGAAAAAATACCTGACCGATCTTACGCATCTCGATCGTATGGTAGCCAAAGAGGCCCGCGGCAACCGCTCGGTAGGCTGGGGTGGTAATATTGTATATAATATGCTGCGAAACCGCTATCCCGAAGAATGGTGCTGGCTGCTGCACACACATGGCCATGCACAGGCCAATGAGCTGGAAGAAGAATGGCTCACAAGGAAAACAGTGAAAAAACAAACCGCCTCCACTACGTTTGGCTTCTTATCAGAAAGTAGTGTTATGCGTCAGCGGGTGATGTTGCAGCTGACGACAAGATGATTTAAGAGTTATCTATTAGTTGTCTTTAAGTTCATAAAAGAATGACATTGATCATGTCGTTCAAAAAAGGAATAATCTAATTTCATATGTAATCGCCTTAATCACGCATCTGATTAAGTAACCGCAATCAACTGCCACCAACATGCTATTGAACCGAACCTTGCTGTCGGGCATCCTGTGCCTGTGTCTGATCCTGCCATGTTTTGCACAACAACAGGAGGCAGGAGATACAACGCTTCACCTTAGCGAAAAATTTCTCCGTTCCATTGATCAGCAGGCGGCCTTGCTCGAAAGCAAACTGGATAAGACGACTGATAAAGCACTGGCCCGCTGGCAAAAGCAGGAAGCAAAACTCCTGCGTAAACTCGCCCGAAAAGATTCAACCCTGGCCGCTCAACTACAAGCGGATGCTGCCACAAAAACAGCACAACTACAGCAGCAATTAAAGAACCCCGGCGAACTGCAGCAATACCTCCCCGCGCTGGATACCCTCAAAACCTCCCTCCGTTTCCTGCAGCAAAAATCCGACCTCGCCAAACCCGGACTAAAGAATGAGCAGGTCAATGGTACCCTGGATAAATTAAAAGGCATGGAAGGCCAACTGCAGCAGGCCCAGGCCGTGCAGCAGTTTCTGCAACAGCGTAAGCAACTCTTAAAAGAAAAACTGGATAACCTCGGTTTTGCCCAAGAGCTGAAGCAGCTCAACAAACAGGCCTACTACTATAGCGCCCAGCTCAAAGAATACCAATCCCTGTTAAAAGATCATAAGAAAGCGGCGCAGAAAGGCCTGGCGATGCTGCGCAAGACAAAGGCCTTTGAAAACTTTATGCGGCGTAACAGTCAACTGGCTTCGCTATTCCGCCTGCCGGGTGATCCCAACGATCCCACACAGGCCGCTAACCTGGCCGGTCTGCAAACAAGAGCGCAGGTCAATAACCTCATTCAAAACCAGCTGGCAGCCGGCGGTCCCAATGCCCAGGCCCAGTTTCGCCAAAACCTGCAGGACGCCCAAAGCCAACTGAGCCAGTTGAAAGACAAAATACTTAAAGCCGGTGGAGGCAGCAGTGAGCTGGATATGCCCGATGGGTTCAAACCCAATCCCGAAAAGACCAAATCGTTTTGGAAACGAATCGAACTCGGCACCAACATCCAGTCCCAGCGGGCAAGAGGCTTACTGCCTGCCAGCAGCGATATCGGCCTGTCGCTCGGGTATAAACTCAACCCCAACAGCATCATCGGTATCGGCACCAGCTACAAGGTAGGCTGGGGCAGGGATATCCGGCACGTCAGGATCAGCCACCAGGGACTGGGTATACGGAGTTTTATCGACTACAAGCTCAAAGGCTCGTTCTGGCTGACGGGTGGCTACGAGCTCAACTACCAGAGCGGATTCTCGGATTTTAATGAACTGAAAGATCTGAGTCGCTGGCAACCGAGTGGGTTGATCGGGGTGAGCAAGGTGGTGAGCCTGCAAAGCAAATTATTAAAGAAAACCAAGCTGATGCTGCTCTGGGATTTTTTGAGCTATCGGCAAAAGCCGCGCACACAGGCGGTATTATTTAGGATAGGTTATAATTTTTAAATGTCAGTAAGAATCGTATGCGTATTCGTCATTTATTATTTTCAGTGATGTTTGCCGGAGTGATTTCCAAGTCAGTCCACGCACAATCAAATTTTCAGAATCCCACTGTTGAGATTTTGGAACGGATTCCGCAATCGCCAAATGCGGCAAGTCTAAGCAGGTATCTGGAATATCCTGTTAACGGATCAACAGGTTCTCCATCTATTCAGATACCATTGTATGTTATTAAGACTGGAAATATCAGTATTCCCATAACCTTAAGTTACAATGCTGGGGGAGTCAAGGTGAATCAGCATTCTACCTGGGTGGGCGCCGGGTGGTCTCTGCCCATTGTAGGTAGTATAAACAAACAGGTAAATGGGTTTGATGATTTTGATGCGTTATCCATTGGAAATGCGGCGGAGCAAACTGCGCCAAATTTCAATTACATTTCGACAGATTACAGCTACCATGATAACACTTTTCCTTTTACAAATATTACAGATTTTGTAGACAGTACCAGGAGTTCGTATTACCCCATTTCCAACGGAGAGAAAATAAAAAGTTTTCTGGGACGTATTGTGCAGGGGAAATTCGATGCAGAAGCGGACCAATACTTGTTTTCTACACTTCACGGAAGCGGAGCGTTCTATTACAATCAAAAGATATCAGACTTTCAATTCGATAAACCAGAAGGATGGACGATGTATATGGATGTTGATACACTGTTTTCGATAGGTACAAAGGAAGGTATTGGGTATTTTTTTGGACTAAAAGAGCGGACCGTAAACCCATTGTGGTACGCCAGTCATTCTCTGAAAAAATATCTGACAAATACGTGGCTTCCTACTTCAATAAGTGACATTGTTAGCGGAAAGTCGGCAACACTATCCTATGATAACAACTATTCCTATACGATGACGAGTCGACGGATGCGCGAGGATTACATTCAACAACCTAGTTCATCGAACTATTCTACGTTTGGAGGAGAAGTGTCTGATATTTATCGTGAAGGAGATGAGTATTCTATATCCACCATTACATTTGATGAAGGACGGGTGGTTTTTGTTAAGGATACAGCCAGGTTGGACGAGGGTACAAAGCCGCTGAAGGAAATAAGGATATATAATAATAGAAATGTACTGTTGAAGAAATTCGTGTTGGAATATTTCTATACCACCAGTCCTACCGGTGTTTACTGCAACGAACCGGTAAAACGGCTTTTTCTGTCGTCAGTAAACGAGATAAACTATGGTTTGAAAGGAGATAGCACTATCGGGAGACCATACCAGTTCGCGTATAACAGCACTGTACTACCCTGTATATATTCTTTGGCGCAAGACCTTTGGGGTTATTACAATGGGAAAACATCCAATACTACGTTGATACCTACTTACTCCTGGTACTCTTCTTTGAGCATACCGGCTCAGGGCGATCGGTCAATAGACACTACACTGACACAGGCAGGAATTCTGAAAGAAATTACCTATCCAACTGGCGGGATTGCAAAATTTGAGTATGAAAACCATGATATTGGTGTGAAAGTTGGCGGACTGCGTGTGCGACGAATAACTAATATTGATTCTGTAGCCAACAAAAGCTTAATACGGGAGTATGAGTATAAGTACGCAAATGGAGGACACTCGGGGTATGTGTTATATAATCCACTTACGTATTACAGTTATACATACCAATCAGGCCCAACCAGCTTGAATGTATTTCGTCTCCTTGGCGAAGCAATCAACCCTCTATTTCCCAACCAGGGAAGCCCGGTTTTCTATAATACGGTCCTGGAAAAGCAAATTGGTCCGGATGGGGAATTGCGCATTCGGCACCACTATGGCCCGGGAGTAAATTCTACGTATAACCCTGATGCCGACAACAGCTATCAAAATATGTGCTGCGGGGTTCCCTATAACAAGTATCCAGCCCGTCTGGAACACCGTTCGTTTGAATCCATGACTGAAACCTTTATCAAAGACGGATCAGGACAGTATATCCTTCAAAGCAGGGATTCTATTACTTATTCAGCTCTTACTAGTGGCAAAAATTATGTATGGAATGTACAGGCGGCGTGGGCAATGGTAATGGATGGGTGGATATCCTGGCCAGGAAATGATCCGTATAGTACTTCCCCGATGAACCTGAATGCCTCCATGAATGCGTACAAATTTGTGCAACAAAAAGCTGTTCCTACATCTATGCATTCCAGAGTAAATACCGAAACAGGCACCTCCCTGACAGCTGTTTACAGCGAGTACGATAGTTTGAATAGTAATCTGAAAAGAAATACTTATGTGGATAGCAAGGGTGATACAACTGTCGTAATAACAAAGTATGCGTTTGAGTATTTGAATACCGGGGCTTCGTCAGGAGTAAATTATGGAATCAGGTTACTGCATGACGCGAATATGCAGGCCGCTCCAGTTGAAATCGTCACGCTGTTTAAAAGAAAGGACTCTGTCTCGTATGTGGTGCAAAAATCGGAATTGTATGAGTATGCCAACTATGTACCCTCTAAAAAATACACCATTACAGGGGCTATTCCGTATTCTTCATTTACCTGGTCGTATAATAATTCAGGTGGATTTTATAAAGACAACCGGTATCAGCTCGAGACAGAGGTCCTTGCATTTGATGCAGAAAATCGTCCTACATCGGTAGTCGCAAGAAATGGACTTGTTACCAGCTATGTCTGGGATACGCTAAGTCAATTGCCATCTGCTGTAGTTAGGAACGCTAATCTTGCGGACATTGCTTACACAGGATTTGAAACGCCAGGGAATGCGAGTTGGAGTGTAGCCTCTTCGATAAGAGATAGTTCTGCTGCTATGGCAGGGAGAAAGTCGTACCTGCTTACAAATGGAAATATTTCTAAGTCTGGTCTATCTTCTGCGATGACCTATCAGGTGACGTATTGGCTGAAAAATAGTTCTGGGTCGGTTACAATAAATGGACAAAGTGCAAACAGCGTAGGGGCAGCCAACGGATGGACACTTTATTCAAAGGAGTTATCAAGTGTGACAACAATAACAGTTTCAGGTACAGGGCGTATTGATGAATTGCGGGTACATCCAAAGGGGGCTCAGATGATCTCATATGCTTCAGAGGCCCTACTTGGCTTAACCAGTGAAAGTGATCCCAATAATACTCCCCTCTATTATGAATATGATGGCTTAGGTCGATTGAATTTAGTTAGAGACAAACATCGCAATGTCATTAAGAAAATTTGTTACAACTATCAGGGACAGGTGCAAAGTTGTTCCGGGGTTTACGAAAATGAGGCAAAGACACAATTGTTTGCGCGTAATAATTGCTCCTCGGGGTATGTAGGAACCGGGGTGTATTATACCGTTCCGGCAGGAAAGTATACAGCTACATCCCAGGCTGCGGCCAATCAGTTGGCTCTGGATGAAATCAGTACGAGTGGACAGAGCTATGCGAATACCAATGGTAACTGTGTTTCAGTTGGTTGCAATTTTTCAATAAACTCAGGATTTAGTAGTCCTACAAGCAGTTTTTCCAATTCGGGCACTTCAGTATCTTTTTATTTTGTGTTTTATTCTACATCCACGATGAGTTCGGGGATAGAATACAATGTTGGTACTATTGGTGTGAGTTGCCGTCCCTCGATTGCGCGACAGCATTACTTTACCTCTGGCGGCAGATCATGGACCGTTACCGTCTATCCGGATGGACGGATGACAGCATTGATAGCATCCGGAATAAGTGTTAGTCCCTATTCGTCCGTTTCTACGCCAACATTAACGTATTCTCTTTAAATGATTTGTATGAAATACTTTTTTATAAAAACCTTATTGCTCTCTTTTCTTTTTATTGTTTCGATTTCTTCATTCGGACAAAACGGTGATTCTTTGGCCCTGGCCTCTGCTGATACGACAAACTTCTCGATCAACAAAGCAGCTGGCTGGTCTATGTATGCAGCTAATTTAAATGTTATCTCCGAAGATAGTATAGGAGTTGAGCTAATCCTGAAGCATTCCAATACGGTGATTTGGACGCAGGAACAGTTTGTGGGTAAAATTAAAACGGAGTCCTATCGCCCACAAAATGGACAATCGATTTCTTGCAGGCTGATTGACCGTGTATACCGAGTTCGAATGGACAGCAATGGCGATTGCTATGTACAATTAGCTGAAGGTCCACCCCCTATTGAGGAGGATGTAGTGCTTCCGTTACTTTTTTCATATAGAAAATAATTAAACAATACGTGAAAGGTTATACTATTTTCTTATTCACACGAATCTTATTATGATAGTACGCATATTTTTTTCGTTTATTTTCTTTTGGCTGGCGCTCCCCGTTGTTGCACAGCAGGCGGCTCCCATACCATACGTTGTACCAAAGAAAATTAACTACGTCCGAAGTTGGACCGCGATTGGCCCTGACACATCAGCCGGTAATTTTATGGCAACAACGCCTTTAACGAAAGCCTTGATGACGACACAGTATATGGATGGATTGGGACGCCTGGTTCAGACGGTTACAAAACAAGGCTCACTAACAACAGGCCAAAGCCCGGTTGACATGGTGACTCCGATGGAGTATGATGCCTATGGGAGGATACAACGGCAATATTTACCATTTGCGACTAATAGTACCGGAGGGAATACCTCACTTAGCGATGGTTTGTTTAAAGCCAATCCCTTTCAGCAGGATTCTGCCTTCAGCAAAGCACAATATCCCGGCGAGACCTGGTTTTATGCGCAGACCAATTTTGAGAACTCGCCCCTGAGTCGCCCGCTGGAAGCTTTTGCCCCCGGCAATAGCTGGGTAGGTAGCTCCGGCGAAAGCCTGGAGGCCAACCGACGCTCGGTAAAGACCAAATACTGGTTCAATAAAACGGCCGATAGTGTATGCATCTGGAATGTGACCAATGTAAGCGGTGGTTTTGGCAGCTATGCCAGTTCCGGTATTTATGGAGCCGGCCAGCTGCAGAAAATCGTGACGGTAGATGAGCATGGCAAGCAGGTAGTGGAGTTTAAAGATAAAAACGGCCAGGTACTGCTCAAAAAAGTACAACTGAGTGCTACAGCCGATGATGGAAACGGCAAGGGACATGTGGGCTGGCTCTGTACTTATTATATGTATGACGACCAGGGGCGCCTGCGCTGCGTGGTGCAACCGGTGGGTGTGGAACTGCTGATCGCCAATAGCTGGAGCACGACTGCACTCAGCAATGCTATTTTGAATGAGCAGTGTTTCCGTTACGAATATGACGGGCGCGACCGGATGGTGATGAAAGGAGTACCGGGGGCTGGCCCCGTGCACATGGTATATGACGCACGTGACAGGCTGGTACTCACGCAGGACTCCATACTGCGGGCGGGCAGTCCGCAGAAATGGCTGTATACGCTGTATGATGAATTGAACCGACCCGTAGCTACAGGTTTATGGAACAACAGCAGCAACCTGGCTACGCATGCGAGTGCGGCTGGTAGTAGTACGGCCTATCCCAACCTGAGCGGACAGACTTATCAGGAGTTGACTCGTACGTTTTATGATAATTATTCCTGGCGAGCCACTTATGGCTATCCCGTTGCCGAAGTATATGATAATAGTTTTGATAGTTATTTGTTAGCTGCATCCGGAAGCTGGCCTTATCCGCAAATCAACACGCAGTCTGCCCTATTGAAAGGACTGGTAACCGGTACAAGGATAAATGTACTTGAAACAGGTACCTATCTGTATACATTGAACATATATGATGACAAAGGCAGGGTGATCCAGGTGCACAGCACCAATATCACCGGCAGTATTGATAAGCTTACTACACAATACAGCTGGTCGGGTCAGCCATTGATATCGGTGATGCAGCAGGTGAAAGCTGGCGGAAACCCGCAAACTATTACTGTTGTCAGCAAAATTACTTATGACTCATTGGGTCGCGTGGCGAAGACAGAGAAGAAGGTAGCGCATAGCAAGGTAAACAGTGGGGCGATGCCTGGTAGCTGGACTACCATTGCCGAAAATGAATATAATGCATTGGGGCAGTTGAAGAAAAAGAAGCTCGATCCGGCCTATAACAGTAATGCGGGATTGGAACAACTGGATTATGATTACAATATCCGGGGGTGGATGCTGGGTGCCAACCGGAATTATTTAAAGGATAATAATGCCGGAGGGTATACCAGTCGTTTCTTTGGTTTCGAACTGGGCTATGATAAAAATACAACCGTGGCTGGCGAGAATTTTTATCACCCCTTGCAGTACAATGGAAATATCGTGGGCATGACCTGGAAATCGGCAGGCGATGCAGTACGGCGGAAGTATGATTTCCGGTACGATGCGGCGAACCGGTTGGGCACCGCAGACTTCAGGCAGAACATCACGGCAGCTTCCGGGGGCAGTTGGAGCAATTCAGACATGGATTATTCAGTGACGGGCGATCAGGCAGCCAATGACTGGTTTATCCGCTACGATGCCAATGGCAATATCCTGGCTATGACCCAGCGTGCCTGGAAAATGGGCAACACACCTGGCCCTATCGATCAGCTGACCTATAATTATATGCCGTACAGCAACAAACTGCTCAACGTCATTGATGCGGTGAACGATACCAATACCCGTCTCGGCGATTTCCGGACTTCTAAATATCATCCGGCCAGTGGCAGCAAGAACACCAGTACGGAAGATTACAGGTATGATGGCAATGGTAATATGATCAGGGATCTGAACAAGGACATCGGCACCTCCACATTGGATGGCATAGAGTACAATCATCTCAATCTGCCAAGAGTGGTAACAGTAAGAGGAACTTCGGGTGTGGTAAAAGGAACTATTACCTATGTATATGATGCTGCAGGTAACAAGCTATCCAAAACAGTTGTGGAAGGCACTATTACTACAGGTACAACTTATATGGGGGGATTAGTGTATGAGAGCTGGTCAGATGCCGATCCGGGTACGACCGACTATACGGATCGTCTGCAGTTTGTGAGTATGGAAGAAGGCCGTGTGCGTCCGCGGTTCAGTGCAGCCTATCCTGATTCGATCCTGGCATTCAACTACGACTACATGCTCAAAGACCACCTCGGTAATGTGCGGATGTTGCTGACCACGCAGCGGGATACCTCGTTTTATCCGGCTGCTACCATGGAGACGGCCAATGATGCTGTAGAAAATGCGATCTATAGCAATATTGGTAATACACGTACGGATAAACCTTCGGGTTATCCCACCGACCCCTATGCCGGTACGCCTAATGATAAGGTATCCAAACTAAAGGCCGATATCCAGAAAATGGGACCAGGCATTACACTTAAAGTGATGGCAGGCGACCAGTTTTCAGTGCGCGTGAGCAGCTGGTACAAACTACCTGGTGGCACCACGCCGGCCAGCCCCTGGGGCAGTATTGCCGATATCGTATTTATGATGAACCATACTGCCGGGGGAGTATCGGCTGGCAAGGCTGACCTGGCTACCTTGCAGGCCAGCGGAGTATTTGAGTCCGGTGCTACCCAATTTCTGACCGATAATTATAGCGGCGCTTCTTCCGGCAAGCCGCGTGCTTTCCTGAACTGGATATTATTTGATGAACAATTTAAATATGTAGCCGCCAGCAGCGGCGCCGAGCAGGTGGGAAATGATAATGTCCTGACCTCGCATACCCGGAATAATATGCCTATTGCCAAAAGTGGTTATCTTTATATCTACGTCTGCAACGAAACACCCAATGTAGACGTGTTCTTTGATAATTTGCAGGTAACACATATCCGCGGACCGATCCTGGAGGAGATGCATTACTATCCTTTTGGGCTGACAATGGCGGGGATAAGTAGTAAGGCATTGGCGTTTGGAGAACCTAATAATAAGTATAAATACAATGGTAAAGAAGAACAAAGGCAGGAGTTTAGTGATGGCAGTGGTTTGGAGTGGTTGGATTATGGAGCGAGAATGTACGATGCACAAATAGGAAGATGGCACAAAACTGATAACAAGGCAGAATTGTATTTTGCAACATCACCTTATGTCTATGCTTTAAACCAACCAATCAATGCTGTAGACCCAGATGGCAATCTTGTTATATTTATCAACGGGATGCATACTGGAGACGGTGGGAAAGCAGATTACTGGAGGCAATATCGGTATGAGCAGGTAAAATCAGGAGAAATGACTTGGGGTTACAACAGTTATGGTGTTCCTATGGGCACAATAACTACATATACTACCAAAAAGATTGAGACTTACGCTTTTGATAAAGCGGTAATGAATCAGTTAGGAGATTACAACGCCAAGTATAAGGATGGGGCACTTGGTGGTCTTTGGGGCATTGGGAAAGGTAATCTTAATCCACGATGGAGGGAAATGGAAGGTAGGGTTGCAGGAAAGAATGATGCTAAAGAAATAATTGAGAATTTGGCGAGGGATAAGAATGGTAATATTACAGAGTCTATAAAAATTATCTCTCATAGTATGGGCGGAGCTTATGCAAAAGCCTATGCTCAGGCTATACTTGATTATGCAAAAAAACATAAGATAGAGGGGGTAAAGATTGCGTTTGAAGCCGACTTTGCCCCTTTTCAACCATGGGACCAAAAGGCCGTGCAAGACCCAAGTATGGGTACAACATTTCAGTTTTCTCATAGTAATGACATGGTAGCTGGGAATGAAAGCATGCCCGGAGCAAATAAGATTGACACGAATGAAGATAAAAATCAAATACATTCAATCTTTTCCTTCATTAACCAAATATCTAAACTACCAGCTGGAAAATATAAAGTTGTAAATGGACAAATTGTTCCTGATAATTAAACTATATGAAAAAGAAAATGCTTGCAATAGTCTTAGCACTAGTTGCTTCTGGTTTGTTTTTATTTATGGTGTTATATTCATCGAGTGCATTTAATTATATCCCATATTTGATACATGAAGCAATATCTTCCGGGGGTGCAGGAGAGTCGAATTTTATTGTCGTTTTTGATGTGCTATTCGCTTTGTTACTTTTTTGGCTTCTGTATAAGCTGTTTTCTCGATTGCTGATAAAGAACAAAACCCGTTAGAAAGACTTTTCAAACCACTTTTAACCGAGTGGTTTTTTTATGCCCTGCCTTCGGTAGGTAAACCTAAAACTTAAAGAATATGGAACTAAACACAACAAACCCATACTGCTTTACTCATCAAACAGAAGAGCTACTGATAGAACTGCTGGGAGGAGTAAGAGTAGAAGGATTAGACGGAATGAGAGTAACTATAAAAGTAACTGTGATAAACCGGAAACATGCAGGCTATTTAAAAAATCCAGAATTGGCTGGCTTATCAGTAAGACACAATCTTGATTTGTATAACGACACGCAGGTTGAGAAGTTTGTACGCAGAGTTGCGGAAAAGTTGGAAACAGGCAGTATAGCTCTTACAAAAGCTATTGCAGACATAACAGGCCAGTTGGAGCAGTACAGGCTTACACAACTGGATAAGCAGGAAACAAGGAAAGAAAAGGCTTTAAGCAAGGAGGAACGTGAGACAGCTATCCAGTTCTTGGAGCAAAAGGATCTGCTGAACAGAACCAATGAGATGATAAGGAAAAGTGGCGTGATAGGAGAAGAACCCAACAGGTTGCTCATGTACCTGATATTTACCAGTCGGAAAAGGGACATCCCTTGCATGTGAGAGTATAGGAAATAGCGGTATGAGTAAGCCTGTAACTAAAATGCCGATCAGGGTTCGGGACGCCGAAGCGAGCGTGGCAACAGACGATGACAGTAGTAATGCAGCTGGACTCATAGAAAATGCGATCTATAGCAATATTGGTAATGCACGTACGGATAAGCCTTCGGGTTATCCCACCGACGCTTATGCCGGTACGCCTAATGATAAGGTATCCAAACTAAAGGCCGATATCCAGAAAATGGGACCAGGCATTACGCTCAAAGTGATGGCAGGCGACCAGTTTTCAGTGTGGGTGAGCAGCTGGTACAAACTACCTGGTGGCACCACGCCGGCCAGCCTCTGGGGTAGCATTGCCGATCTCGTATTTATGATGAATCATACGGCCGGGGGAGTATCGGGTGGCAAGGCTGACCTGGCTACCTTGCAGGCCAGCGGAGTATTTGAGTCCGGTGCTACACAGTTCCTGACCGATAACTATAGCGGCGCTTCTTCCGGCAAGCCGCGTGCCTTCCTGAACTGGATCTTATTTGACGAACAATTTAAATATGTGGCTGCCAGCAGCGGATTTGAGTAGGTGGGCGCAGACAACACACTGACCACCCATGCCCCGGCCGCAATTAACATTTCAAAAGGCGGTTATTTGTATATTTATGCGTGCCCCGCTGCAAGCGGTGGTCAGCAATGAAATATCCGGCATAGACGTGTTCTTTGATAACCTGCAGAGCTTGCCCCGAACTTGCTTCGGGGTAACACATATTCGTGGACCGATCCTGGAGGAAACGCAACTTGCCCCGCCAACGGTGGGGTTATTATCCTTTTGTCCCGACGCTTCGGGATGACGATGGCGGGAATATCGTCAAAGGCGTTGGCGTTTGGAGAGCCGGGGAATAGAAAAAAGTGGAATGCTGGAAGTGAGCTTGCGAGCAAAGAGTTCAGTGATGGCAGTGGGTTAGAATTATATGAGACATTTTATAGAAGCCTTGATCCGCAATTAGGAAGGTTTTGGCAGATAGACCCTAAGCCTAATGCTTGGGAAAGTCCTTATGCTGCTATGGGCAACAACCCAATCCTAGATGTTGACCCACTAGGTGATACATTGCGAGGTTCTAGTAGGCAAGATGCGAGAAGAATACATAGAATAATTGGGCAAACTTTCCGGGGTAAGGAAATGAGAGAAGTAAGAAGACTATTTCAGAGAAATTTATTTAAAGGGGATAATAATACTTTTGCAAGTATTAGTCAGGGAAGATTGCAAAATGCTACTGCAAAACTTTCAACAGACCAGAGAGCTTTAGTAGAAGGCTATGTTGATGCAATTAACAGTACTCAGGTTCATGCGGTTGAAGCTGTTCGACGAGGTGAAAGCTTAAGAGATGCTAATAGCACCCAATTTGGTGATAGAACTGGTGCCGATGTAGATGCTACTGCTGGTGGAGGTTTCAATGTGCCTACAGCAAATGGCACCCATACTGTAATTGTCATGAATTCTACTGCAAATATTCCAGACTACCGAGATAACAATACAGGAAATCTTGTGCCCGGCATGACTTCAAGCAGAGGAGAATTGTTGGCACACGAATTAGTCGGTCACGGATTAACAAATTTTAATGCAGGAGGTAATCAGTTTTTAAATGCAATCCAACTTACAAATCTGTATCATAGGGTAACTGGTACTGGAAATCTATATAGAGATGGTACTTCTCATGGCGGTACTAACGGAATACCTTTAACATATCCCCAAGCAAGTGGAGTACCCGCCTATCTGCAACAAACAAACACACATTTTTTAATTCAAACACTAATAAGAGCATTGCCATGGCCTTGAAAAAAACTATAGTGACATTTTGCTTTAATATGTTAATTCTAACTGCTTTTTCGCAAAGTCAGAGATATGCAGAAGATAGCATTATTGCTCAGAACTTAATAGAAAATAAATTAAAATCTCTTCAGGCTTTAGGGGTTGTAAACTATCTGTATTTATTTTCGGATGTTGGTTCTATTGTAATAGTGTATGAAATAAATGGCAAAATTTGTGGCGTAAGAAGCTATTATAAAGGGAATCGAAGTTCAAAGTTTAAGAGTTTGAAATTGTCAAACGAAGATAAATTGAACTATGGTAGATGTATTGACATGGCTTCCAAGGATAAAATAGTGGGTTTTTCAAATTGCAAGGATTTTGTCCATTCTATTAATAGAATAGTCTTTACAACACGTGCAAATGGGCATTACCTTCAAGGGAATTTTACCTCTGATTGTTCAGGTGCACTAGGAGAAAATAATATGCTTTGTCTTTTTAATATTTATAAGAATCTTCTTCTTTAAAATCATTTTGGCGATTCTCAAATTCAAGCTAAAAAAATATACCTATAAAATATCACTCAACCACTCTTCGGAGTGGTTTTTTTATGCTCAAAACTAAATGAATATGACATTAGAAACAACAAACCCGCACTGCTCTACATGCCAAACAGAAGAGTTGCTCATAGAACTATTAGGAGGTGTAAGGGTAGATGGATTAGACAGAATGCGGGTAACGATAAAAGTAACAGTGGTAAACCGTAAACATGCTGGCTACCTAAGCAATCCAGAACTGGCAGGCTTATCAATCAGGCATAATCTGGATTTGTACAACGATACACAGGTAGAGAAATTTGTACGGAGAGTAGCCGAGAAACTGGAAACCGGCAGCATAGCTCTTACAAAAGCTATTGCAGACATAACAAGCCAGTTGGAGCAGTACAGGTTGCAACAACTGGATAGGCAGGAGACAAGAAAAGAGAAGATATTGAGCAAAGTGAGACTATTGATTATGAGAATCAAGTGCGGAAGCTCAATAATTTGCCATTGCGAGCTTATGACGATGGGCATCCTAAGATACCTAAAAATTAAACTATGAGAATATTAGCATTCCTGTTGCTGATTTGCAGTAATGCGTTATCACAGCAGATAACAACTCTTAAACTGCAGGAACAAAGTGCAGGTGAAAATGCTTTAGTGAACACCTACAGTGTTAGGATTTACAACAATACAGACAAGCCCATTTGCGTGCCTGTCTCTAATTCTTTTGCTTATAGAATGAATGTTAATGATACTTTGGAGTTAGAAGACATATACAGTGAAAGAGATTCTGTAGTTGTGGTTAGTTTATTCTGGTCAAAAAGGATTTAGAAATAGATCCTCAACAGATGCCAAGCTATCCCATTATTCTTAATCCCAGAACATACTTGCTTACGAATATAAAATTTGTAAAGCCACAAAATACGAAAGAGATTTTTTTTGAGTTCACCCATTCTTTTGGCCCCGATTTGGACTATCAGAAAATAGGCACCTCTTATAACTCAGAGCCAAAGTTCATTTGGAAAAAGTCACTAAAGTTTATAGAAACAAGAGCTCAATTGGAGCTTTAAACCACAAAAAAACCAGTTTTGCTGAGTGTCCGGTTAGGGAAAAGAAATTGTAAAGGTTAGCCTGAGTTTGCAAACTCAGGCTTTTTATATTGTTTAATAGCTTTAGCCGGAATAATATCTATAGCAAAGAAGCGATCAAAAAGCTTCCAGAAAACCTTCCAGCCACCTGATTACGGAATGACATCTTGACCGCAACCGACTCAGATTGTTATTAACATTTCAAAAGACGGTTATTTGTATATTTATGCGCGCCCTGCTGCAAGCGGTGGTCAGCAATGAGACACCCAACATTGACATGTTCCTTGATAACCTGCAGAGCTTGCCCCGAACTTGCTTCGGGGTAACGCATATTCGTTGGCCGATCCTGGAGGAAACGTAACTTGCCCCGCCAGCGGCGGGGTTATTATTCTTTTGTCCCGACGCTTCGGGATGACGATGGCGGGGATATCGTCAAAGGCATTAATTTTTGACTCTCCGGAGAATAGGTTGAAGTATAATGATAAGGAAGAGCAGCGAGAGAAGTTCTCTGATGACGGTGGACTTGGATATTCTGTTGATGTATCAACTTTAACAGGAATTATTTATATATTAATGGCTATTTATGTCTACAGAAGAAAGATTGAATATTGCGCTTAATGGAATAAAAGCTTCAATATTAAAGAACGAATGGAAATATTACCATATACAAAGTGTAGAAAACTTTATTTATCATCTTAAAAACCTTAATGGCGAAAGAACGAGGGATCGTATGGCTGCTGAGATTGAAGCTTATATGAAGCTGGTAGCAGAAAAAAATAAAGAGGAGTTGAGTCTGCATGATAAAAGCAAAGAGTTGTTTCCTGCTATTTGGAAAATGTCAGATACTTATAAGTACGAGGTTGGTTTCATTCAAAAGCCTAGTTATATAACAATAGGAATATTAATAGTCGGGTTGATTTTCGTACTGCTTATTTTTAGCACTTTGCTAGTGTCGTTAGCCACATGCACCATTATTTTGATAATATATCTTAGTTATTGTTATTTTAAAATGAAGGATCGGAAATTTTATTAAAATTATTTTTTTTGTCACAAAATCAGGCTTTATTGGAGTCAGGAGTAGTACAAAGAATGAGTTCGCCTGCAAGGGTAGTAGGGGCCTTCAATATACACTAAACATAAAGATGAATTCAAAATCAGTTATTAAAACAGAAATATTGTGCGAGGTCTTAAATCGATTGGTTAATAAGTTAAAGTCGGATTTTTCAAAAGAAATTCAGTTTGAAAATGATTTTTATTGGAATATTGGAGTCTCAGAAATGAACGATTTGCTGCACGATCCAAATCCGGATATCGGCTCTCTGTCGATGGATATCAGCTTTCTAAACACAGTGGTAGAGGAGGATTACGATTCGCAATATTTGGATCTCCTGCGAATTGCATCAATACTTCGAGCTTTATACTTGAAAATAGATAAAGAAGGAGTTCCGGATCTTGAGCCACAAGGCTGATTTTTGACGTGTATATAAAGAGTGTTCAATTTTGAACAACCTGATTCTCTACATAAACGAATATGAATAATAATGCAACAAACTGATCTGGTTTACAGGATTCTGGGTTGCGAGCAAAACGAAAGGGAACGTTCCGATACGGAGGGAGCAATCATTCAATTTCAGGGATCGACTGGTTTTATTTTACCCAATGATCTGGCGTATTTTTTTAGTATTGCTGGAAGCGCTGAAAGGCAGTATAACGAAGAGATGTATCGCTTTCTTTCAGTTAATGGGTTCAGGAGAATTGATAAAGAGTTGAGTGATTTCAAAGGAACGCCAGATTATTCTAATATTGTCAGTACCCTGACGGAGTATAAAGAATGCTTTTTGTTTGCTGATTATATGGTTTGCATGTTTTCTTACGCTATACGATTGTCTGAAAATGAATCCGTAGCCAATGATATTTATATCATCTGTGGAGATAAGTATAAGATTATTGCCAACTCCTTTACGGAATTTCTTCACTTGTATCTATCGGGTTCAGCAAAACTGCAATTTGAATATTAATTATCATGTAGCGAACTCATATATCGAATAGAAGTATAAATGTTTTGTTATTTCCAGATCAGCTCCTTGGGAGCAGGAAGAAAACAGAAGATGAGAAAGATTGCTGATAAATGAAGAAAACTCCTTTTGTGACCGCTCATTTAAAAATTTTACTTTCCGAAGATAATAAAAATGAAGCGATGGCTTTTAGCAAGAATATCTATGATCCGATGGCAGGGTAACCGCTAATAACCAGTATCACCCACTTTCACTACTTCCCGTGTTGCGCCAGTACCGCAATGATATGATTTTTCCTTCGGCGTGATACTGTAATAGTAGTACCATCATTCAGCCACAATACGCCTTCTTTATCGAGTCGCACAATCTCGCTGATATTGACCAGGTGACTTTTGTGGGCCCGCACAAAACCATGATCGCAGAGAATGTCCTCAAACTCTTTCAGCGTTTTGGAGATCAGCAATGGCTTTTTCCCTTTAAAATAAAAATGAGTATAGTTGTTAATGCCCTCACACCGCACTATTTCGGCAGGACTGCAGAAATACAGGCCTTCCTGGTTGCTGAGTGCCAGCTTGAAAGAGGACATGGATTTTTCTTTGAGATTGCTGACAAGATTGTTTACCAGCTTTTTGGGGATACCGCCATACAGGTTCTTGCGTATGATATGCCGGTTGATCGCATTTTGCAGCTCAAAGATGTCGATAGGTTTCAGCAGGTAATCCAGCGCGCTGAAGCGGATAGCTTTAATGGCGTATTTGTCATAGGCCGTAGTAAAGATCACGTCAAAATTGCCGGTGTCGGCCCGGTTCAGCAGGTCAAACCCGTTCATGGAAGGCATTTCCACATCGAGCAGCAGCAGGGTGGGCCGGAAGACCGTTATTTGCTCCAGCGCCTCGTCTGCTGAAGTACAGGTCAGCACTTCCTTATCAACCTCAATATGCAGATTGATCAGTACCTGCAGCATATTGGCGGCTGCGGGCTCATCATCTACTATCAGTATTCTCATCATGTACGGCTGTTGAAAAACAAACAATTTCAATCATTACTTTGGTGCCGGCAGCTTTCCCTTCTTCGTCATACAGGTCTTCTATTTCTATGGCTGCTTTTTTTACGAGCCCCTCACGCAGTACGGATATCCGCTGCTCCGCTATCTTCATACCCTTCGAATCAAAATGTTCGGCGCCTATTTTCGCGGCTTTTATTTCTGCCGACCTGGCCCGCCCGATACCATTGTCGGTTATTGTGCAGCGTACACTGTCCCCGATTTCTTCGAAATGAACCGACAGGTACTTCTCGCCCTTTTTGTTTGACAGGCCATGCCAGATGGCATTTTCAATAAATGGTTGTACCAGCAATGTGGGAAACAAGACCGCTTCTGTATCCATTTTCTCATCGGCAGTGATACTGTATTCAAAACTGTCTTTTAACCGGAGCGACTCCAGCGATATGTACAGACTGCATAACTCAATTTCCTGCTGCAGGGGGATGAAATTTTTATCGGCCATCTGGAGTACCATACGCAGCAACCGTGAGAATCTCGACAGGTATTGCGAAGACCGGGAATAATCTTTTGTTACGATCAGCTCCTGGATAGCGTTGAGACAATTGAAAATAAAATGGGGCTTCATCTGGGCGCGCAAGGCCTTTGTCTCGAGGTCATTCCTAACCCGCTCGAGATTGCGTCGCTGCAGCTTTCGCCGGTAATAATAGATCATGCCAAAAAGAACAAGCAGTATGAGTACACTCAATGCATAAAACAAACGCAGACGTCCTGCGGCAAGTAACTGCAACTCCTGTATCCGGTTGTTTTTTTGCAACAGGGTGATCTGCTGATTTTTTTTATCGGCCTGGTATTTGGCATCCAGTTCTGCCGTGGTGCGCCTGACCAGTTCGGTATTTATCGAATCCTGGTAGGTTTCCGAAAGTGTATAATAGTGTAATGCCTGGCTGAAATCTCCTCTTTCCTTAGATAGCCGGTATAACATTTCATAAGCACTTGCTCTTTGCTCTTTGCTCATGATGGTATCCATTTCGCTGATCGTTCGCTGCAATGTGTCTCTGGCAGCAGACCATTGCCTGCCGCCGATAAGAAAATCTGCAAGGGCCAGGCGGCTTTCTGTGATCGAAACCGGTTTGCGTGCTTCGCTGGCCAGGCGCAGGCTTTCGTACAGGTATCGCTCCCCGTCTTTTGTATGACCAGTTGCAAGCAGCAGCTTGCCGTAATCCCTGGCTGCACCAGAGCGATGCTCCTTAAAGTACCAGATGGTGTCTGTTTTTTCCACAGCCATTTTCAGATACTTATTCGCAGAATCATTTACCCCCAGTTTTTCGTAACAGACGCCTTTTCCTCTATAGAGGGCAGGGTTATGGGATTTCCTTTTTTCAGGTATAATGGCATCGAGCTCGTTATAGTATTCGAGGCTTTTAACAATATTGCCCTGGTTAAAAAAGTAATCGGCCAGGCTGTACAAAACATTGGTATAGGTATAATGTGCCCTTTTCGACTCTTTGTCGGTATCTCCTGTATTATACCGGTGTTTTATAGCCTGGTAAATGTTCATCGTTTGGGTCAGGTACAGGTATTGCTGTTCCGGCATTCCTTTATTCCGGAAGCAATAGCTCAGTACCAGGTTTAGGTCGAGCAGTGCAATGCTGTCTTTCAGCTCCCGGGCCAGTGCAAAGGCCCGGCTGCTGGCAGATATGGCGGAATCAAGCTGTTTGGTTTCAAAATAATAGGTCACCTGGTTGAAAAACGTATATGACTGGATCCTTTTATCGCCGGAAAGACTGGCATGTTTTTGGGCCAGTTGTGTGTAATACGACTGGCTGTCTTTTTGCGGACCAGGTTTGTATCGGAAATACAGGGAAGCCATCCAGTAAAACTTCGACAGCATGGTGTCATTCTTTTCCATGCTGGCTTCCTCAATACCTTTTCTGACCAGTATAATTCCCTTTTCGAAGTTACTGCCGGTGATCAGGCCATTGGCTTTGAGGTATAAGCTGTCCAGTTGTGTTGTGACCCTGTCTTCTTTTCTTTTGTTTTCGTTGGACCGGTTGCATCCAGTAAAAATTAACAGGCATAATAATCCGGGTATTATGCTGACAGAGATTTTGGTATAGCTTACAATTGCCATCATAGATCGCATGCTGTAAAAGTACGCTTCCGTCTTTCAGAAATGCTGCCGTTCCCTCATTGCCCGCTACCGCTTTCTCAATTTAAGCATTTAAAGCATCATTTGCAGCCGCCATAGCCTCATTTGCGTTTTTGCAACACCCACCTCACGGTTATTTTTATGATCTAAACTTACACAAGCCATAACCCAGAGAAATGGTTATTCAATCCGTATTAACCCAACAGAATGTTTATGCATGCCATTTCGTTCCCCCCGCCTGGTTGGGTCATCAATTTAAAATAAACTAAATGAGAGTAAATGGACCTTTTTTACGATGGGTGAATGGCTATTGGCCGGCCGTTGTCATACTGCTGGCGGCCTGCTCTAAACAAAACGGTTCGAAGCAACCCGACCTGAACTACGATGAGCAGCGCATCGCTTCCATTACTATTAAAGATGAGACCCGCACGGCTGTATTTACATACGATGAGCAAAAGCGTCTGAGTCGTATTGATTATAATTATGACGACTTCCTTTCTCTGCGATTTGTTTATAATGGTCAAACCATCACCGCTCAATATTATAAAGGAGCAGCGCCCGACCCACAACGGGAAAAATATGTGTTTACCCTGCTCAACAGCCGGGTGGTCAACAGCCGTATGACCAATCCTAATGGCAGCTACAACGATACATATTTTGATTACGATGCACAGAACAGGATGACGGAAATCGGTTTTCGCAGCGTCAGTTCCGACGGAAGCCTGGGGTCAAAAACAGATGGTTATTATAGCTACAGCAATACCGGCAATGAACAAACCTTTAAATTTTATGGTCAGTGGATTGGTAAACAAACCGACACTATTACACAAACCAGGACCTGGCATGCAGATAAGCAATTTGTAAGCTTTAGCAATCTTGGGTTTAATTACTTTGGCACTGCAGCCACCGGTTTTGCACACAATATAGCCGGAATGATGCCGGTCATAGAGCCTTTTCCTTTTATCAGAAGCAGACGTGCTGTCCTCGAAGGCGCCCAGGTGCCTTACCTCATACCTATGCCTGCTGCCATGCAGTCTATACAGGGAGAAGGTAAAGTATTGGATTTTTCGAACGGTTTTTTAAACCCGCAATGGATATACCCCGCATGGAACTGGACCGATTCCGAAGCAAGCCAAAGCCCTTATAAGTATGATGAACTGGGCAGGCTTACTTCTTATTTCAATTACAATTTTACCTGGAAATGATACCAGTCATAATTCCTTCCTTATGCAAAAGAAAAGCACCCTTCTGATAATATTGTTATCCCTGTATATCCTGTCCTGCAAAAAAAATGATAGCGATCGGCCCGGCATGCCCCTGCGCGTGAAAGCCGAAACAGATGCCAGCGGAAGCATGATCTATTCATACAATGCAGCTCATCAGATCGCAAAGGCCGAATTTGACAATGGCTTTAAAAAGCTGGAATACCTGTACGAGCCCGGAAAAATAACAAACACCATTGTCGAAGCGGCAAACTCGTACATTATCCGTTATGCACTAAATGAGAAAGGATATATCAGCTCCCAGCAGTTTGATGGCGAGACAGAGATCCGGTACTGTGAATACAACGAAAAAGATTTCCTGATACGCGTATACAACGATCAGGTACCCGCATGGGAGGCAAAGTATTATTACGATGCTGCCACCGGTTTGCTCGACAGCATTCGGGGTACCACGGGTAATGCCTGGAGCAGCACAAGTGTTTTTCTGTATTACCCGGATAAGAACAATAGTCTCGGCGACGAAAATTTTGGCAGATCATTTTTCGGCAAATCATCCGCCCATCCCGTTAAATCCGTTGCTTCACGCCGCCCGGAGGGCAACCAGGTAAAAGTAAGTGTCACCAATTTTACCTATACCTACGATAGCAAAGACAGAATCAGCAGTCGCAGTTTTACCACATCTACCGGGCAAAGCGGCAGCACAACCTATACCTATTATGAGTGATAAAAAACAGCGTATGAACAGTAACAGGATGAGGAAGATTTTTATAACAGGTATTGCATGCCTGCTGCTGTCGGCCTCCGCCTGCAAAAAAGGCAACAACGATACTGCTTCCAACGGGAACCGGGTCAGCAGCATCAGCAATACTTCGTTCAACCATATTTACAGTTACGATGCCCAAAACCGGCTGGCGGGTATCGACTACAGTATATCGTCTCATATGAAAGCGGCGTATAGCGCTTCCGGCATCGTTTTGCAATGGTATGACGGGGCAGATAATCCGGCAGATCACCGCATGGAGATGAATCTTGTGGGCGGCAGGGTGCAATATGTAGTGGAAACTGTAAGCAACTATAAGAACGAACATTTTTACAGCTACGATACCGAAGGCAGAATGAATCGGGCGCAGGTTACAAGAACACGCATAGACAATAACCAGTTGCAAAACAAAGGAGAGGCGCTTTTTACCTGGCACAACGACCAGCTTACTAAAGTAGTTCATACCGTGCTGGATCGTGACGGGGTAAAAACGGATTCTGTCATTTGGGAGATGAACTATTATGACGACAAAAAATTCATTACCTGGCAAGATGTGGGTTTCTCTTTTTTTGGTAAAACTTCCCTGGCCGGCATGGCCACCGGCTTTGGCTACCGGCTGCCGGTTACTTTTTTGTCGGAAGGTATGGTACCGTCTGTCGCTCCGGCAAAAGGTATCACACAGAAAAGATACTCCTATCATGCCGGGCAATGGCAGCTCAGCAGCAATACCTCAGTGTATCCCGAAAACTATTACCAGTACGATGCACAAGGCAGGCTGACCCACTGGCTAAATGCTATTGAAATAACATGGAAATAAAGTTTTAATCATGAAAAGAAAGACGCCGCTATTATTATTATTCATATTAATGGAGTGCCTGCTGTTTGCAGCCTGCAAAAAAAATGATAACCGTGCTGATAACTGGCAGGTGCCGATGATAAAAACAGAAACTTCCAATAATAATGTCATCTCTTACTGGTACAATAACCAGGCACGGGTTGTGAAACTGGAGAATGACGATTGGGTAAAGGTTGAATATACCTACACCCGCGATTCTGTCTTTTACAAAACAACGGAGATTGCCACCAATGCGGTTCAAAAGGAGTCCGGGAAGCTGGATGCCAATGGAATGCTGGTATCTCAGGGAGGAAGAGAACGTAAATATGATGATAATGGCCGGCTTACTGAAGAGTTTTTTCCTCCCGGCAGTAATGGATGGCAGAGGCGTTACAAGCATTATTACAATAGTGCCACCGGCTTATTGGACAGCTCGCGGCAAACGGAAAGTAAATTGCTGCAAACCCGGTGGATGCAGACTACCATCTATACCTACTATACCGACCATACCAATACTCTTGGCAATGAGAACAAGGGGATGGGTTTTTTGGGAAAAAGCGACCCGCATCCGGTAAGACATTCCGAAACCTGGCGCCCTGTGGCGGCAGTTCCTTTCAGAGAGATAACCAATAGCATGGATATACAATATGGGTACGATGAACAGGGACGTATTGTGGTAGAAGACCGTACTGAGCATAGACCCGATAATACTATTGCGCAATGGCGAACGGTGTATACCTATTATTAAAGCCGGCAGGCTGAATCTGAAACAATAATGACGGTAAAAATTAAAATTAGCATAAATGAAATATGTTATCGTATACAGCATAGGCTTACTAACATTCCTCATCTCCTGCAAAAAGGACAAAACATCTGGTGGTAACGGAAAAAAAATAGCCGCTGCAGTGGTGAATAATATCAATAATGTGTTTAGCTACGATGCACAGGGCCGGCTGCAGCGGCTTGACTATGGAGTCAGTCATTATCTGCTGGCAGAGTATAAAGCAGCCGGTATTGTGCTGCAGTGGTATGATGCTGCAGGCAATCCTATGCCCACCAGGCGGTACGAGTTTAACATGCTCGATGGCCGGATCGTTTCGGGTAAGGAAAAAAAGCCCAACGATCGTATGATTAACCATAGTTATGGCTATGACAGTGAAGGACGGCTTGCCATCCACACGGCCCGGGAAGTGTATGAGCCTACCAATGAAGAAGGGCACAGGGTCACGTTTTCGTATAATTATACCGGCAACAATGTGAGCACAATAACTTACCTGCACTTTGACCAGGGTGTGCGACGTGACTCGGCGGTGATTACACAATCCTATTATACAAATAAAAAATTATTTACCTGGCATACCGTCGGATTTGGTTTTTTCGGAACAGTGGCCTCCGGTCTGCCCCACCAGGGTTTAGGTATTGCATCGCCGGCCGTCATATTGCCCTTCCAGGCATCGTATCCTTCTGTCAACGCATTGAAGGAGAACACAAGAGATCAGTATGAATGGAACACGGTTCAGAACAAATGGGTGTATAAAAATACCAGCAGCTACACGATTCCCGAAACGGGTTATGAATATGATGAGGCCGGTAACCTCAGCGCTTTTAATGGAGCGGAAAAAATTGAATGGAAATAAGGCCTGCACTTTATTGTCATTTGAGAGGTTACCCTGCAATGCCTGCTGTATTGTAATCGCCGTTGCCTCATTTGTATTACCGTTTTCTCATTCATGCTTTTTGCAGGTTTGACCAGCATTTATCTTTAGTCAAATATTAAACCGGCTATGAAAAGGATCTGCGCCCTGAAGGCTATTTGTTGTTCATTATTTGATAACAAAATTTTCCTGCCGGCATTGATATACACTACACTGATCGTTTCCTGCAGAAAAAATGATACAGCTTCCGGATCAGACATTCCCCATGGAGAGGCGCGTGTAAAAACCATTACGGGCGCCGATGCTGCAGCAGGCTGGGAGACCAGCTATACCTATGATGCAGAAAGGAGAGTGATAAAAGAGTCCGAGACGTTTAAGACCTCAGATTACAGCTACTCCGGCAATAAGCTGGCGATAAAAATAACGGAGAATAATACTACCAGGTTTCAGTATTATGAATTGAACCCGCAGGGATATATTAATGATGATACCGCCTCTGACGGCACTGTTTATGCCTACGCGTACAATGACAAAGGGTTTATTACAAAGGTATCTGATGATCGGGTGCCACGCTACGAGCGAAATTATTATTACAACACAACCACGGGACTGTTGGATAGTACACGGGCGACGATCGGCGGCGCCTGGCAGAGCACGCAGACCTATGTGTATGATATGAACCACCAAAACTCGCTGGAAGACGAAAATACCGGCATGCCTTATTTCGGCCATGTCTTTCTACGGCCTTTTACCCGGTACGAGTACAGGTATGCTGAGGGAGGATTGATAAAAAAGCAGGTATCAGACTACCTGTACACCTATGACGAAAAAGGAAGGATAAAGAGCCGATCCTACGAAAATGCCGGCCAGCGCCTTACCTATCACTATACTTATTATTGATATCAGTTAACCAACCCGAACGAAAATGATGAAACATTTATTCCTGCTACTGACAGTGGTACTTTTTTCAGGTATCTACCTGGGCTGCAAAAAAGGGAAGGAAGATCCTCCTCAGACTAACCGGCCTTACCGGATAAAAACAACGACAGACGGAGCGGACAAAAAAACATTTTCGTATGACAATGAAAGCAGGCTTACACGTATCGATTTTGCAGGAGGCTCTTTCCGGGTTGGATATTCTAATGTAGAGATCACTGCACAGACTTATTTTGCCAATGGCAACCCCGATCCCAGCTGGAAATACCTGTTTACGATACAGAATGGACGTATCAACGGGGGCTTCCGGTATCTTTCTAATGGAGCAATTGGCCGCGATTATCGCTATGAATATGATATGGATGACCGCCTGCAACTCATCATCATGCGCCTGTACGACTTTACAGGAAATGTATCGGAGGCCCATCGGTATGAATTTTCGTATGATGTACAGAACAACCTGCAGCAGGTAATATACACCCGCGAAAACCGGGTAGGCGCCAGTATGCAGAAAGCCGATTCTGTTTCGTCGGCTATCAGTTACTATAACGACAGGAATTTTGTTAAATGGAAACAAACCGGGTTTGATTTTTTCGGAAAAGCGGCCGGCGGTATCCGGTTGACGGGGCTGGAGATCATTCCTTTTTCATTTTTATTCCAGGAAAATATCATCCCTTCCGAAAAAGCACTGCAGGCGCTTACTACTAAGAAATATCAATGGAATACAACTACCCAGTTATGGAGCCAGGGAGCGACCGATAACCAGGCATGGTCTCCCACCGACTATGCATACAACAACGAAGGACTTCCCGTGAAGGTTAAAAATATTGTTCTGGAATGGGAGGCATATGAATGACGCTGTCGGGCAACAGCCGATCGGCATTTGATCATAAATAAGTAAGTGTATGAAAAATATCATTTATTTCCTGGTACTGATTGTAACAACAGGACTGTTCTGCCAGTGTAAAAAAGGAAAAGCACCCAAACTGGAGAATCCTCTTGGGCTCCTGTTGTTAGGCTCCGATACCAGTTTGCCGGATGGACGTTATATTATCCGTACCGCGAACGGCTGCACAGTGCCGGCGGCTACTTTGCGCTGCGATTATACCGATGATGCTATTGGCTACAATGGCAGCCTGCCGCCTATCGACCATATTACGATTAATGATATTGACTCATCGGATGTATGGTATGTCAAGAAAGTTCGGTATGTATCTCCCGACCCGGATTATGCACTGGCATTTGGATACCGGATTTACCAGCGTATGCCCGATGGCGGTTACCGCTTTCTTGCTCTTACTGCAACGGCCAGTACAGTACAGTGGACAGATGATGAGATCGGGTTTACTTATGCTATCGATGACCGCGCAAAAAGTGTAAAAGCCGGCACACATTACCTCGACAGATACCCGTCAGATCCGGCTGTGCCTACTTCCCTTGCTACCAGCAATGATACGATCCCGGAAGTAAAAACAAGATATCTCTTTCAGCTATATGCCTCGGAGGATAACCAGGGTGCTTTCTTTATTAAACTTGGCGGGATAAGTACCACTATGGGCAATACCCCGATAGCCCGCTGGAATTTTTGTCTCGCCTCTGTTGATGACAATGCCTGCGATGCCAGTAACCTGTATCCGCATTTCAGGGATGAGGACCCGCGCTGCCAGACATGGCGGGAAAATAGTGTGGATACCCGCCGGTGTTATATCAGGGAATATTACTTTCAAAAAGTATATTAGGCTGAATAGGTTTCCGGGTTTGGCAGACCGGTTTCAAAAGATAATAGAACAAAACAGGTCGCTAAAGGCGGCCTGTTTGATAAATTGGCGATCACCGTGCCCCGAACGGGAATCGAACCTGTACTCCATTGCTGAAACCAGGTTTTGAGTCTGGCGCGTCTACAAGTTCTCCCGTTGCCTGTAGTTTGTAAGAGGTCTTCAAATTCATAATGGTATGCTTAGCTTATAGCTAAACATTTTTTTCAAATAATTTGCGCACGGGCTTGATATCTGCTCTATCAGTGCTGCAAATACCAGCAACGCCATTCGACTGACTGTTAGCGATACCGGCAATTGAGACGGCTTCGTTATTCCTTACCCGTTGCAGGTATTATCGGGCTATGGCAAATCCAAAACCCCATCCTATTTTGGAGCTGTTCAGGTCTGTCCGCTGACCATCGATCCAGAAACAGGGCACCGGCACTGTAGCTGCTTTTTCTGTAAAACCGCTGACAACCACTTTCCCATTTTGCACCCGAATGCCAAGAGCGTGGCCGTCCTGGGAGTTGGTAATCCTGGGCAGCACTACCCGGGTCCCGTTTTTCCAGTAGCAGGGAAGATCTGTGCCGGCTATACTATTAACCAATCCGGCAACATACACATCGTTGCCATCCACCCACACACTGTGCCCTTCGCCACCCTGGTGGCCATCGACAGACAGTTTCTCGATTACACCGTTTTTCCAATAACAAGGTATGATGGCTCCCAACTCGTTTTCAACCCATCCACTTACATAAACTGCTCCGGATTTTACTATTACACCCGTTGCTTCTGCTCTTCTATCGCTGCTGGGATTAGGTAGGATCTGCGCCACCCCATTTGCCCATAGGCAGGCTTCTCTTTTAGAGGAAGAGATACGGGAGTATCCTGCAACATAAACCTTCCCCTGGTCTACCGCAATTGCGGTAGCTTCCGCTACTATCGAATTTGGAATAAATGGAAGAAGCTGACGGGTTCCGTTTTTCCAGTAAGCTGCCGCTCGTCCAACGCCTCCAATATTGTTGATAAAGCCACATAGGTAAACCTGGTTATCAGCCACAGCAATGCCAATACCCATTTCGTGTTGTGCTGCGTCGAGTGGCACTATGTCTACACGTTGTCCGTTTTTCCAATAACAGGCCTGTTCGGTATTTCCGCTGATATGCCCGCCGATGTAAATATCTTTTCCACTGGTCACAATGGAAGTAGATCGTCCCTGGTTCTGACCAGGTCCTGCTCCTGGAAGCAAGATGTTTTTTTGATTGCTCCAACAGGCAGCCTGGTAACCACCACCAGGTATCTCGGTAAAACCAGTTACATAAATATCGGACTCAGAAAAAACAGGATCAGGCCCGGTTGGGCTATCCTTGTCCGATGATTTGGAACAGGAAATAACAGCAAGTGATAAAAAAAGCAAGTAATATTTCATATTTGATACGTTATTGCCCGGAATGCCGGGGTGAAAAATCTTGTATCAAAGATGAAAACTAAAGGGGCGGGAGTCAATAGCGAATATGGGTGAGGCCGGGTAAGAAAGTTCTATACTATTTTGTCACGAATCGCTTTTGATACGGCTTCGGTACCTGAGTTTACATGCAGCTTGGCATAGATGTTCCTGATATGCGATTTTACCGTGTCGATGGCAATATTCGATTCTGCGGCGATCATTTTATAACTTTTCCCATTTACCAGCATTTGCAGGATCTCTTTTTCGCGGGCGGTAAGCTGGTAATCAGTTGTGGCGGCTGGTTGCAGGTTCGACCGGAATAGCTCGAGCATGCGCCTGGCAATGCCGGGTGTCATGGGCGAACCGCCGTTTTCTACTTCCTTCAAAGCATCGATATACGCCAGTGGTGAAGTGGTTTTTAAAATATAACCCGACGCCCCTGCACAGATTGCATTAAAGATATAATTGTCATCAAAAAAGGCAGTTTGTATAAGCACATGCATTGCCGGGAAATGCTGCCTGATCAGTTTAGTCGCTTCAATGCCATTCAACCCCGGCATTTCAATATCCATCAGCACAATATCGCAGGGACTTTCCTCTAACAGGTTCAGCATATCATTGCAATTGGCGTAAGCTCCGGTGCAAGAAAATCCTTCGGCCGATTCCAGCAGTACCTGCAAGGTTGTGCGCAGGTGTTTATTGTCTTCAAAAATTGCGATCCGGGTCATTTGCTCCTTTTTACAAATTTGGTTGAATGCGCCTCAAATTCAAATAGCGAAAACGGGGGAGGAGGCAATTATACAGGAAATGTACATACGACGATTGTTCCTTTGCCCGACGAAACGATCTCCGTTTTGCCGCCCAGTTCTTTTGCCCTGTTTTGCATATTGATCAGGCCGTTGCCTTTTTGAACAGATTCGCTGTCAAAGCCTTTGCCATTATCGGCAATCTTTAACCCGACCATGTTTTGCTGTTTACTGATGGAAACATGAATATGCTCCGGTGATGCGTACTTTAGTGCATTGTTTACCGCCTCTTTAAAAATAAGATATATGGCTTTCTTCTGCTCCGTATTCAGTTTGAGGGTTTGCAGCAATTCTCCATCAAACTGATGGCTGATATTTTTACTGCTGCACATTTCATATAATAAACGCTGCATCCTTTCCTGCAGATCCTTGCCGTCTTCCCCGTCCTGTTTGATCATCCAGACAATGTCGCCCATCTTGTCCATTGTTTCTTTCGAGTAGCTGGTCACCTTATGCAACATTTCTTTTTTCGAATCAACTGATGTTTCAGGGGCACAAGCCATTTCACTCAGCATATGGATACTGCTCAATGAGCTACCCACTTCATCATGAAGGTCGGCAGCTATTTCGTTGCGAAGTTGCAGCTCTTTCATCCGCTGGCGCAGCCGGTAACGGCTTATCAACAACCAAATGCCGGCCAGTATAATTAAGATGATGATCACGGAAGCCGTCAGCAAGATGCGCTGCTGATTTATTTTTTGACTTTGTAATTGCCTGTTTTTATCAAGCAGTTGTATTTCTTTATCTTTTTCGTCTACCTTAAAACGGGTTTGCATGACTGTAATGTCGTCGGCGAAGCGACGCCTGGCCAGCGTATCGTTTGCATCCCGGCCGACAATCAGAAACTGGTAGGCCTTTTCAAAATCGCCGGAAGAGGCATAGGCTTCTGCCAGCATGCCGGCTGTCAAATTGATCTTGTCAAAATTTTCTAGCTTCCTAAAAATAGCATAGCCGGATGCCAGGGCAGCAGTCCCCTCGCTCGTTTTGCCTTTTTTGAGATAGACCTGTCCCAGGTATCCCCACGCATCGGCAACAGACATTTCATTGCCGATCTGCCTGGCGTAATGCATGGCAGAATCGGCATATTTTTCTGCAGCTTCATAATCACCTGTGTTGAAATACACGTCGCTTAACGTTCCATAATACAGACTAAGGTTCCCTACATCATGCAGGCTATCAGCAATACCGATGGCCTGTAGCATATTGTCCGCCGCCTCTTTATATTGATCACTATTCTTGTGTACAAGCGCCAGGTTATTCAAAACAATGGCGGACATCTGTAAATTATTGATCTTTTTATAAAGCCCTAGAGCACGGTTGTAATAATCAGCGCTTTGATCATATAATTTTTGAAAAAAATAGATCGACCCAAAAGTTTGCAATACTCTTGCCCGCCGGTCATCACTATTCACCTGCTCGGCATACCGGAGTGATGTATGGCAATCTTTTAAAGATTGCTCGAAATTCTGCAATTGCATATAGCAATCAGCCCGGTTTAGATAAACAAGCGCCAGCCGGTTGGGATCGCCTGCTTTGTGGGAATAGTAAATAGCCGTATCGATATAGAGAATTGCTGAATCCAGCTGACCCATGGTGGAATACGAGGCCGACACATTGAGATAGCAACCTGCTGTTCCTTTATGAAAATCCAGTTTCTTGCCCAGGGAGATACCTTCTTTTCCATACCTGATTGCTTCAGCAGGTTTGGAAAGGCGCAAAGTGCCGGCCAGTATACGACATAGTATCACTTTGGTCGTGTCTTCCTTTGCTGTTTTCAATTCGTTTAGTAACGAATCTTTATTGATGGATTGTGATCGCCCTGCACCTGCAAACAAAGAAATGAGCAGCAGGCATATCAATTTCTTCATCCTCTAATATAAAATCTTTAAGCGAAACCTACAAAGGATTGTAACCTGCAAAAGCAAATGCTATAAATTTATTGCATAAATTCATAGAGCCCGGTTATACCGGGCTTTTGTTTGACTTGTTAGTAACGGCATACAGGGAAACAGGAACTCTGATTATTGGGAGGTTCATTTTGTTATTATAATTACACGTATGAAAAATAAGATAGTCCTACGTTTTTGTATTTGGGGATTTGAAGATATATCTCTAATGATACCTTAGGTCTGCGGATATCATTGTTTCACAAAGGATGTATATGATTTGTGTGACGAAACGAAGGTGAAAAAACGGAAAAACGCAAGATAAAAGTCAACTGATATTTCGGAATATAACTAAAATTAGAATGGACCATTTCCCGTCTTTGCAAAATAGCCAGGTCGCAGTAATACAGGCGCAGCATTCAACAGGGATTGTATTGGATAAAAATTTTAAGTATGCGGACAGCCAGGCTGATCCAAATATTTTTTTGGTATTTAATGATCTAAATATAGCTAAGGGGTATATCGATGCGAAGAAAGGCCTTATTGGTGATGTCGAGTTTGTTGTGTATGACAAAAATCAGGAGGTGATTTTATATGTAGCCCCTCCCGGGTCATTTTTTTCAGAAAATCCGCCTCCGTTTATGAAAAAGATTGAGTAGTCACTAGGTTGCGATGTTTTTTTTAGAAGAAATTCGGTTTGAAAAGGATTCTACCGGAATATTGGTATCTCTGATAAACAAAAACAAGCCGCTAAAAGCGGCCTGTTTGATAGATTGGTGATCACCGTGCCCAGAACAGGAATCGAACCTGCACTCCATTGCTGAAACCAGATTTTGAGTCTAGCGCGTCTACCAGTTCCGCCATCTGGGCATAAGGGGCTGCAATATTACGGGATTCCGGCTAAAATGAAGGGAATCAGTACCCGAAATTTTGGGTCAGGGCCGGCAACAACGCTTTTTAGGGACGAAAATGCGTCCCAGCCAGCGGCCCACCTGCATCAATACCTTTTTCCATCCTTTCTGTTCCATACCGCAAAGATACAACCGCCTGCCGGATACGAAATGTTATAACCACTGACAGGAATCAGTTTGCGAAACCCGCAGGAAATCCCAACTTTGCCACTCAGCACAACGATCTCAGGCTATATGATTAAAATTGGACTTATCCGCGAAGGCAAGACCCCGGCCGATAACCGGGTGGCACTCACACCGGCACAATGCAAATGGATCCTCAAAAACGGCGCAGATGTACAGATAGTGGTACAATCCTCGCCCGACCGCTGCTTTACCGATCGTGAATACACATCGGCCGGCATCCCCGTGGCCGAAGATGTATCCGACTGCGATGTCCTGCTTGGCATAAAGGAAGTGCCCATTCCCCAGCTCATTGCCGGTAAAACCTATCTCTTCTTTTCCCATACCAAAAAGAAACAACCCTATAACCAGCAACTGCTGCGCACCATCCTCGACCGGCAGATCCGCCTTATCGACTACGAATGCCTGGAGCACGAAGACGGGCAGCGGATCATCGGCTTTGGTTTCTTTGCCGGCGTGGTGGGAGCACACAATGGTATGATGGCCTATGGACAGCGTACAGGGCTGTACCAACTGGACCGGGTGCACAAACAACGCAGCTTCCGTGAATTGATCCACACATATTTTGGCCTGCGTCTGCCCAATGTAAAGATCGCCGTCACCGGCAGTGGCCGTGTGGCCCATGGTATACTGGAGATCATGAACCTGATGGGCATTCATGAAGTGGAACCGGATGATTACCTGCGCCGCCGTTTTGCCTATCCTGTCTACACACAATTGAAAGGAGCCGATCTGTACGCGCATAAAGAAACAGGCAAATATGGCCGCCAGCATTTTCATGAGAATCCGCAGGAGTACGGTTGCAGATTTCTGCCTTATGCCGAACAAACCGATATCCTGATGAATGGCGTATACTGGGATAAAAATGTACCACGTCTTTTCGAGAAATCAGATGTGGCCCGCGATAGCTTTATCATACGTACCATTGCCGATATCACCGATGATGCCGATGGCTCCGTACCCATCAACCTGGGCGATCAGTCTATCGGAGATCCAATATATGGTGTAGACCGCCATACCTTGCAGAAAACAGCTCCCTACCAGGACAATTCAATCGATGTGATGGCAGTAGGTAACCTGCCCAACGAACTTCCCCGCGATGCATCGCGTTATTTTGGCGAGCAACTCATCAAATTTGTACTCGAAGATCTGGTCAAAGGCGGCTCAGCACTTATTCGCCGTGCTACCATGGCGGAGAATGGCAAACTGACAGCGGAATATGCGTACCTGAAAGAGTATGCGGGGGAAGTTTAGAAGTTTAAAGGTTTAAAAGTATAAAGGGTTTAAAGGGTATAAAGAGTTTAAAGGGTGCATTAGCACATCAGCACATTAACACATTGCCCTCTCTCATCTTCAAATCCTCAAATCTTCAAATTACCATTAGCACATTATCCCTCCATGTCATCAAATCTTCAGGTAGTAAGATCTCAATAATTCATTAAACCTTTCCGAATACTGACCTTCATCGTTCTTAATGATAATTTCGTCTTCGGTTGATTGACTGGCATTTTTTCCGGCCTGTATCAAAACGCGAAACGGCTGATGACGGGGTGTTTGCCGGGCGAAGAGCAGCCGGTGAAAATGCCAGCCATTTCCCTTCAGCAATTGCTGTGCAGCAGGCCAGCGCTTGAAAGGCAGCAGGAGGTATAATCGTCCATCGGGCGATAATAAGCGATCAATAGCCTGCATCAATTCCTGCAGTGTGAGATGACTGCTGTGGTGCGCCATATTTCGCGAAGCATGATCAGATGGCCATTCATTTTCATAAAAAGGCGGATTGCATACCATGCAGTCAAACAACTGTGGCGCCAGCCAGGTTTTGATATCCTGCTGCAGTACAGTTATACGATCACCCCAGGGAGAGGCGGTTGCGTTTTCTTTTGCCTGTGTCACAGCTTCCGCGTCGATATCCAGGGCAGTGATCCGGTAAGGACATTGCTGGGCGATCATAAGGCTTAAGAGGCCTGTGCCGGTACCGATATCCAGCAAATGAAGGCCGGAAGGATCGTCGTTGATCGATTCCTTTTCAGTATGTGCCACCCAGGCGCCAAAGAGACAGCCATCGGTCGTCACCTTCATGGCAGCCCGGTCCTGGTGGATGGTAAATTGCTTGAACTGGAAAAAGCTATTGGCCATTGTGCAGTAGTAATGGCTGCAAGATAAGCACTGCCTAGCCAATAGGCCTTACCAGCGTGGCTACCTTGTCGGCATAGCCGGCGCCAACAGGGAGGGTGATATTACCAATATAAATACTGTTCTTATCGGCCCGGGTGATCCGGTTGTTGGCTACGATATACGACCGGTGAATGCGGGTAAAGTGGCGGGAGGGAAGTATGCCCTCCGTTTCGTTGAGTGTAAGCCGGCTCAGCAGTTTGCTGCCGGTGAAAATAAACTGTACATAATTGCCGGCACTCTGCACATACAGCAGGTCGGCCAGGTTGACCCTTATCTGTTCCGTACCGCTGCGCAAAAAGATATCACCCAGGTTGGGACTGCCGGTAGCCGAAAGTTGTTTCAGGTGCAGCAATTCCTGTGCTTTATTGACCGCTTTCAGAAAACGTACCAGCGAAAAAGGTTTTAACAGGTAATCGGCTGCATCGAGTTCAAAGCCTTCCACCGCATGCTCACTGTAGGCGGTGGTAAAGATCACCAGCGGAGGATCCTTGACCGCACGCAACCATTCAATGCCGCTTACATCAGGCATTTTGATGTCGAGAAATATCAGGTCGGGACGGTCTTCCTGCAGGTTGGCCATAGCCGTCATGGCATTGGTATAACAGGCCTTCAGCTCCAGGAAAGGAACTTTGGCTGCCAGCGATTTGATCACTTCCAGTGCAATGGGCTCATCGTCGATAGCAATAGCGGTCATAGCTTCTTTTTTCTCAGGTAAAATTAAATATACAGCTCATTTGCGGTTGAGCACTCCTTCGATCTGCTCATACAGCGCTTCGCCATCGCTGGGGCGTAAAGCGTTTGCGACAGCCAGCTTCCCGTTTTTGTCAAAAATAAAATAAGTGGGATAGCCGATGCTGGCACCGGCCGGCAGCAACTCTTTCCAGAACGTTTCTATCGCTGTTTTGTTTTTGCGCAGATGCCAGCCACTCATCCCATTCACCTTAATGAATTCGCGCCACTTGCCGTCCTTCTCTTCTTCGTCCATATCGAGGTAAAGAAAAGCTACATCCTGCCCGGCAAAACGTTGCTTCAGCTCTGGTGTATAAGCCAGCTCCATACGGCAGGGACCGCACCAGGTACCCCAGATATCGAGATACACTACTTTGCCCCGCAGATGTTTCAGTGCCTGGTAGATAGATGTCACGTTTTTATAATCTGTTATCAACCGGATGCTGCTGTCGTTGCTGTTTTTGGCCAGTAGTTTTTCGAGCTGTTTTTGCTGGTTGAGCAGGCTGTTCATCCAGCGGCTGCTGCCATAATATTGTTTGAACTCGGAAAATAACTGGTTGAAAGTAGCGAGGTCTTTATTTCGTCCCTGTAACCATACCTGTTGTGCCAGCCAGGTCTCGGCAGCAGGTGATGCAAAATTGTTTTTTACCAGCAGCCAGTTTACATAGGTCTTTCCCATTGCATTTATCTGGCTGTTGAGCGAATCGAAGCGTTGCCGGTAATACGGCAACAGCACTTCATTGCTGCTGCCATGCTGCAGGTAGTAAAAGAAAGCCTTCATTTCGAGATAACGGGTATAGGAATCGGCATAGTAATACTGAAGCAATGCAGGTGACTGGATGGATGAAGGAGCGGGGAGGGAATCGTATAAACTGGCTATTACCGGCAACCGTTCTTCTTTGGGCCAGCTGGCGTAACCGGTTATATAATAATGTAGCTGCAGGTTGAAGTTGGCTTCCGTTTCGGCCAGCAGCCAGCGTTTGTCATTGTTATCAAGCCGGGAATCACGGATCAGTTGTTTCTGTTGTTCGTAGTGGGCCGTCCAGGGCCGGCGTATGGAGTCTTGCCACTGGGCGGGAGGTATTTTTGCATACCTGCTTCCGGACGATTCTTCCTGCATAAAGAAGGGAATAGCATTCAGGTTCAGTTGCCACAACAGTTGGTTGACTGCCGCCGTACAGCCCTGCAGATCTGCCGGTGCAGCATGGAGACTATCCCAGTTGATATGCAGGCTGCCTTTGGGCTCTGCCACGATCAGTTGAGATTGTCCGCCATGCTGCAGGTAGATCAGTTTCCGCTCAGATACCGGAAGGGTGATATGAAAGTTTCCATGGCTGTCGATAGGTATGTTGTAGGTATGTTCATTATAATAACCGTATATAAAAGGGAGGTTGACGTTCAAAGCATCATCACCCGTCCATTGCCGGGTGTGCCCCGACAGGGTAAACTGGGCGAGCAGTGCCTGACCGCTTGTAAAAAGCAGACTCAGCAGTAAAAAGAGGCGTGTCATGTCAGTTTAGTTGAATAGTAAGGTGTATGAAATATTCGTGTGCGCCGGAACGGATGATCAGTTCGTGCCGGTCCGGGTATAGCAATTCAAGTCTTTTTTGAACATTGACCAGGCCAATGCCATTGTTCATTCTTTCGGTATCTTCTCCGCTGCGCTGGTGAATGGAATTATGAACATCCAGGAAGAGTGATCCTTCATGCACGGTCAGTGTGACCCGGATAAACGATGGCTTTTCGAGGCTGATACCATGTTTGAATGCATTTTCGACAAATGGTATCAGCAGCATGGGAGGTACTTCGGCTACGGGTACCGTTTCGGGCAACTGGATGTCAATACGGATGGAAGGGGCTACCTGGGTACGCAGCAACTGCAGGTGAATGTAGTTGCGCAGGTAATCCAGTTCCCGTTGCAGGGGTATTTTCTCCTGGGCATTTTCATGCAGCATAAACCGCATCATTTCTCCGAGCTTCTGTGCCCCTTCTGCCGTCTGGTGGGCGCCTTCCTGCAGCGCCATACCATAAATAGTGTTGAGTGCATTGAACAAAAAATGCGGATTGATCTGTGCACGCAGCGATTGCAGGCTGGCCTGCGTTTGTCCCAGCTCCGCCTGCAGCCCCTGCAACATCTCGATCTTGCTGCGTTGCTGATTATAAACCAGCCAGGCCATGGTGGGCGCTACGATCAGTTGCACCAGTGTGACGATGATCAGGAAAGGAATAAAATGCCTGCCAGCGTGCATTACAATAATGTACAGGAAGGTAAAAGCCAGTACCAGCAACTGCATTTGCGTCAGGTACCGCAGCAGTTCTTTTTTCTTTTTGAAAAGTAGTCTGCCCTGGTGCCGGGAGAAAGCAAACAGGCAGATATAAAAACCCAGTATGACTGGTGGTATCACATAGCAGAATCCTATGATAAAAAGCCGGTCCTGAAAAAGCTGAAAGAAGACGGAAAAAAAGAAAACAGAAAAATAAGCAACGGCGCCGCCTGTAAGCTGATTACTGCACCAGATGCGAAAGGCACGGTTGCCGTGATTGCGCTCCAGGTAATCGATGATCAGTTCACGCAATAACAGGTAGGGGACATATATCGACAATATATAAATGATGGTCTTTCCTCCGCGTGCAAATGTGTAGGTAATCGGGTATCGGGTACCAGTATTTCCATGATACAGATATTGCTCTTCAAAATACTGAACCAGCGCTGCACCTGCCAGCAGGATCAGTAAAAGCAGGGCTAGCCGGGGGATAAGGCGGACAAAATTCTGGTGAAACAGGGAACGTTTTATCAGCATCAGGTTGAGCAGGAGATGCCCGGTAAAAAGGAGAATAGCCATTAATGTTTCCGGACCGCCAACGTTGCGGATATAATTAAAGGGCATTTTGTAATAACGGAACCACTCCCCATAGAGCCCTTCCAGTGCATGCTGCGGATAGCCAGCGTCGCGTACCCACACCGACAGGATATAACTGCAGGCAATAAGACCTGCCAGGAATATCTCATGTCGCCGCCATTGGGTTTGCATAACTGTTTGTTTCTGCAAGGATACAGCATCGGTCAACAGCACTGGTTATACTGTGACCAAACAGGTAGTATTTGTGATGAAAATGTTGATAGTGAACCGGGGTGGCAAACCGGGTACAGGCGATAAATAGTTTACCACTCTGCGCGGGCCGAAGCAGTTGCGGTAAGATCGCTGAATTGTTTGTCGAGAAACTTATAATAAGCCGTCATGGCGATCATGCCGGCATTGTCGGTGCAATATTCAAAAGCGGGAATATGTGTATACCAGCCATTGGCTTTTCCCATTTCGGTAAAAGCCTGTCGCAGTCCGCTGTTGGCGGATACGCCACCGGCCAGGCACAGGTGCTTGATGCCTGTTTCCCACGCAGCTTTTTGCAGTTTGTTGAGCAGGATGCTGATGATACGTTGCTGAATGGAGGCACAGATATCTGCAAGATTTTCTTCAATAAACTTTTTTCGTACTTCCTCTGTAGCCCTGAACTCTTCCTTATATACCAGGCTGGTGCCTGCATTTTGCAGAAAATAAAGAATGGAGGTTTTGAGCCCGCTGAAACTAAAATTGAGCCCCGGTATTTGTGGTTCGGGAAAACGGAACCGGGTAGGATTACCTGTTTTGGCGTACTTGTCGATCAGTGGTCCGCCGGGATAAGGTAGCCCCAGCAATTTGGCTGATTTATCAAAAGCTTCACCGGCAGCATCATCGATTGTTTCGCCGATCACCTGCATGTGTGTAGGTGAGTCGCAACGTACGATCTGTGTATGCCCGCCGCTGACGGTGAGGCACAGAAAAGGAAAGGCCGGTTGTGGTGCTTCGATCAGGTTGGCGATGACGTGAGCCTGCATATGATGCACGGCTATGAGTGGAATCTGCAATGACTGGGCAAGTGATTTGGCAAACTGCGATCCTACCAGCAATGACCCGATCAGGCCCGGCGCCTGGGTAAAAGCAATGGCGTCAAGTGCCGGCATCTCTATACCCGCTTCTTTCATGGCTGTGCTCACTACCGGCACTATATTCTGCATATGTGCCCGCGAAGCCAGCTCGGGTACCACACCTCCATATTTTTCATGCACAGCCTGTGTGGCCGTAAAATTGGAAAGGATCTTGCCATCTCGGCAGACGGCAGCCGATGTTTCGTCGCAGCTTGATTCAATAGCGAGGATGGTAACAGGAGTCATTAAAGGGCAAAATTATTATAAAAAGTATAAAGAGTATAAAGGGTTTAAAAGGTTTAAAGAGTACCGGTATACAAAGCATCTATCGGCTTTTAGCTATCTTTTGGGCAACATTAAATTGTCCCTTTATACTCTTTATACCCTTTAAACATTTATTTACTCCGTATCGCCACCACGGGATTCATCCTGGCCGCCTGAGAAGCGGGAATAAACCCGGCAATGATGCCTACCAGTATACAGATACCGATAGCCATCAGCATATTGGAAGTGGATATGTATACGGGAAAATTAAGTGCACCGGTGAGCACCGTGGTGAGTGCAAAGACGAGCAGCAGGCCAATCAGTCCGCCGATGATGCAGAGAAAGGCAGACTCGAGCAGGAACTCGGCCAGTATCACCCGGCTTTTGGCGCCCAGCGCCATCTTTAACCCGATCTGGCTGGTGCGCTCCCGTACGCTTACAAACATGATATTGGCTACGCCAAACATACCTACGATGAGCGATAGGGCGGCGATGGCCCAGCCACCGATATTAAGACTCACAAAGGCCGAGCTGATGGATTCGCTCAGGTCATTGATGTCGTTGAGTGCAAAGTCATCGTCTTTGGTGGGACTGAGTTTATGAATGGCACGCATGGTGCCGGCCAGGTTGTCTTTAAGTGCCTTGCTGCTATACTGTTCATGTCCCTGCACCATGATGATGGGATCGGTATGCAGTTCATTCATCATGGTACGGGCAAATTTGAAGGGGATCACCACACTCTGGTCAAAATCCCAGCCGCCGATCATTTGTTTGCCCTGTTTTTTGATCACTCCTACAATGATGCATTTCTTACCGCGGATGTTGACTTCCTTATCGAGAGACTGCTCGGGTGAGCCAAAGATCTTTTCGGCTACATCATTGCCTACTACGATGGAGTTGCTGCCGCGGTCAAATTCGGCATCTGTCAGGTAGCGGCCTACCGGCACTTCAAATGGCTGGATATCATCAAAATCTTCGCTGATGCCGTACAGGTTTACGCCGCTGAGGGTAGCGCCTTTATACTCCACATTGTCCTGGGTAGTGATGCGGAAAGAGGCATATTTGGCAATAGGAGTGCGCTCCTTGATCTGCTTTACCTCTTCGTAGCGGGGCACCGGACGGTTTACATAACGCCACCAGGGATAGTCGGGACCGCCGCCGGTATATTCCCATTTGTCGACATAGATAGTATTGGTACCAAGCGAGTTGACCTCGTTTTTGATATTCTGTTCCAGGCTATTGACCACGGCCAGCACACCTATGATACAGAAAATACCGATGGTGACGCCAAACAGCGACAGGAAGGTACGGAGCTTGTTTTTCCATAATTCCTGCATGGCCATTTTGAGGCTGCTGCTGATAATCTCGAGAGTCCGGCGGATCATACGACAAATTTAGGGGCTTGATCCCGGGCGACGAAAGATTTTATATCAGCGGGGCAGACGGGCGGAGGCTGGTTGTAAACCGCCCATTTTCGGGCATTCCACCGTACATTTGCGGGCGCAAAAGCGGTCCGGTTGCCGGATGCAGCGCCATTTATCAGCAATCATGAAGTATCACAACGAAATACAACGACGCAGAACCTTTGCTATCATCAGCCACCCCGATGCGGGTAAGACCACTCTTACCGAAAAGTTCCTCCTGTTTGGCGGAGCCATCCAGGTGGCCGGCGCGGTAAAGAGCAATAAGATCAAGAAGCACGCTACCAGCGACTTTATGGAGATTGAACGGCAGCGGGGTATCTCGGTTGCTACTTCGGTGATGAGCTTTGAGTACAACAATATCCTGATCAACCTGCTGGATACTCCCGGTCACAAAGACTTTGCGGAAGATACTTACCGCACCCTCACAGCCGTGGATAGTGTGATACTCGTGGTAGACAGTGTGAATGGCGTGGAAGATCAGACCCGCCGCCTCATGGAAGTGTGCCGGATGCGCGATACACCGGTGATCGTATTTATCAATAAAATGGACCGTGATGGCAAAAACCGGTTTGACCTGCTGGAAGAAATAGAAAAGGAATTGTCTATTTCCCTGCACCCGCTTTCCTGGCCTATCAACAGCGGTAAGGAATTCAAGGGCGTCTATAACCTGCACGATAAAAGCCTTCGCCTGTTTACGGCCAATACACGCGACGACGAAGACAGCATTGCCATCAACGACCTGCAGGAAAATATCCTGGACAATAAGCTGGGTGAAAAAGATGCGGCCCAGCTGCGCGAAGATGTGGAACTGGTAGACGGCGTGCATGGCCCGCTGAATGTAGATGATTACCTGGCCGGCAAAGTGGCGCCTGTTTTCTTTGGCAGTGCTATCAACAACTTTGGTGTAAAGGAAATGCTGGATACATTTATCCGTATCGCTCCCACTCCGCGCAGCCGCGAGACCAGTACCCGCCTCGTAGATGTGGAAGAAGAAAAACTGAGCGGCTTTGTCTTTAAGATACATGCCAATCTGGATCCGCGTCACCGCGACCGGATCGCATTTTTCCGTGTCTGCTCCGGTCGCTTTGAGCGTAATAAATATTTTCATCATGTGCGCCTCGACAAGGATGTACGCTTCAGTAATCCCTACAGCTTTATGGCGCGCGATAAAAGTGTGATCGAAGATGCCTATGCCGGCGATGTGGTGGGTTTGTTTGATACCGGCAACTTCAAGATCGGCGATACACTTACCGAAGGAGAAGATTTCTTCTTTACCGGTATTCCTTCTTTCTCTCCCGAGATATTCAAAGAGGTAGTGAATAAGGACCCGATGAAGACCAAGCAACTGGAAAAAGGCCTGATGCAGCTGACCGATGAAGGCGTAGCACAGTTATTTACCCAGTTTGGCGGTAATAAAAAGATCATTGGTTGTGTGGGCGAACTGCAGTTTGAAGTCATTCAATACCGCCTGCTGCATGAATATGGGGCTTCCGTGGTATTTAATTCATTGCCTTTCTATAAAGCCTGCTGGCTGTCGAGCAAAAATGCCGGCAAGCTGGAGGAGTTTGCCCGCTTCAAACAGGCCAATATCGGCGCCGACAAGGACGAGCACATGGTCTATTTTGCACAGAGCGAATGGTATTTGAATACCGAACGGAATAATAACCCCGAGATCGAATTTCATTTCACCTCAGAAATCCATAAATAAACGTACGCATGGCGGCCCTGTTTGAAACACCCCGTCTGCTTGTGCGACATCTGCGTGCGACCGATGTGGATGCGTATCACCGCATCATTGGAAATGCGGAAGTGATGCGTTATATCCGGGCGCCACAAACTTTTGCCGGCACCCGGGAGTTTCTGGATAAGGTGATCAGCCGTTATGTACCCGGTTCATTGGACCTGCGCTTTGCCGTAGAAGAAAAGGAAACAGGAGAGTTGATCGGCAATTTTGCCATCATACCGCTGGAACGCACGGCACAGACACAATTAGGTTATGCATTCATACCCTCTGCCTGGGGCAAGGGTTATGCCACCGAACTCACACAGGCCGGTATCCGGTATGCATTCGATCAGTTGCAATTGGAGGAACTGGCTGCTATTGCCGAGCAGGGCAACAAGGCCTCGCTGCAGGTGCTGATCAAATGCGGATTTGAACAGGTAGAAGTGTATGAAGAGTCCGGCAAGACCCTTTGCCGGTTTATGCTAAAAAAACGCTAGCGCCTATTTTTATTTTTTCGACAATATCTCCCTAAAAGGCCTCAGAAAAATAATCCAGAGATCCCATAGTGGTTCACTGAATACGTATTCGTACAATCTTTTAATTCCATCTTTTTGCCTCCACGGCCGGCCTTTTACCCTTATCCTTAAACCTTGTACCTTCTACCTTCTACCTTAATTGGCCGGTGCTACTATCCCCGTATAATTATGCGGACTTATCTTCTTCAGTTCTTTTTTGAGCATCGGTTTGATATCCAGTTTGTCGATAAACTGGTGAATGGCTTTTTGGTCAATGGCATTTTTGCCACGTGTCAGCTCCTTGAGCGCCTCATAAGGCTGGGGATATTTTTCGCGGCGCAATACGGTCTGAATGGCTTCGGCCACAACCGCCCAGTTGTCGTCAAGGTCCTGCTGCAGTTGTGCTTCATTGAGCAGCAATTTGCTCAACCCTTTTTCGATCGATTTGAAAGCAATGATGATATGGGCAAAGGGTACACCTACGTTGCGGAGCACAGTAGAATCGGTGAGGTCGCGCTGCAGGCGTGATACCGGCAGTTTGGCGGCCAGGTGCTCGAGTATGGCATTGGCCATACCGAGATTGCCTTCGGCATTTTCAAAATCGATCGGGTTTACCTTATGCGGCATAGCCGATGAACCCACTTCTCCTTTAATGGTCTTTTGTTTGAAATATTCCATGGAGATATAGGTCCACACATCGCGGCAGAAATCGATCAGGATATTGTTGATCCGTTTCATGCAGTCGAAATGTGCAGCCAGGTTGTCGTAGTGTTCGATCTGTGTGGTGAACTGCTGGCGGGAAAGGCCGATGCCGAGCAGAAATTCATTGCCAAACTTTACCCAGTCTGTTTTGGGAAAAGCGATATGATGTGCATTGAAATTGCCCGTGGCGCCACCAAATTTGCCCATAAAGGGGATGCCGATAAACTGTTCGATCTGATTCTGGATACGTTCTACAAATACCATGATCTCTTTGCCGAGGCGTGTAGGGCTGGCCGGTTGTCCATGGGTATGGGCCAGCATGGGGATGTCGATCCAGTTTTTGGCCAGCAGGCGCAGCTGGGTATTGAGGTTGAGCAGACCGGGCAGGTATTCATATTCGATGGCATGCTTCCACGAAAGGGGAATTGCCGTATTGTTGATGTCCTGCGAAGTGAGGCCAAAGTGGATCCATTCCTTGGCTTCACTGCCTTCGGCCTTATCCAGTTCATTTTTCAGAAAATATTCCACTGCTTTTACATCATGGTTGGTCGTGGCTTCTATCTGCTTGATCTCCTGGGCATGTTCGGGACCAAATTCAACTTTCAGCTTTTGCAGATGTCGGGCAGCCTTTACCGGCAGTTTTACAAACTTTTTCTTTTCCAGGAAAAGGAGGTATTCGATCTCTACCAGCACCCTGTATTTCATCAGCCCGTATTCGGAGAAAAATTCGTCAAGATGTTGTACCTGTTTGCGGTAGCGGCCATCGATGGCTGAAATAGCGGTAAGGGAGCTGAGTTCCATGATTTGTTTTTAAAAGAATAGCAGGTTGGTTAACTTTGCAGCGGCAAAAATAATCGAATTTGGAGAAGATACGGGTAGGGATTGTCAATTACCTCAATACAAAACCGCTTATTTACGGATTAGAACGGGAGCCTATACGTAGTGAGATCGACCTGGTGGGGGCTTATCCCGCGCGACTGGCGCAAATGCTCAAAGACGGCGAGGTGGATCTGGGCCTGATCCCGGTTGCAGCCATCCCTCAATTGCCCGAATATCACGTGATCGGTAATTATTGCATAGGTGCTGAAGGCGAGATCGCTTCCGTATGCCTGTTCAGCGAAGTGCCCATGAACGAGATCCGTGAAGTATATCTCGATTATCAGAGCCGTTCATCGGTGGCTTTACTGAAATGGCTGATGCGGGAGTCCTGGGGCATTCATCCCCGGATCATTCCTGCCACCGACGAGTCGTACCGCGATAAGATCAAAGGCACTACTGCAGGTTTGGTCATTGGCGACCGGGCACTGGAGCAGCGTAAGGTGTCTACATTTATTTATGACCTGGGCACCGAATGGCGGGCCATTACCGGTTTGCCGTTTGTATTTGCAGCCTGGATCAGTACAAAACCTCTGCCCGAAGATTTTATTACCCGTTTTGATATCGCCAACCAGATGGGACTGGCCCATATCGATGAGATTGTGGCAGCCAATCCTTATCCCCTCTACGATCTGCGAAAATATTATACCCTGCACCTCAGCTATCAGCTGGATGAGAGGAAAAGGGCCGGAATGGAGCATTTTTTGAGTGTTCTGGAGTTGTAGGTTTCACCACAGAATTTGTCACGGTAATTAGTCAGGTCTTCGCCTTCCGGAGCCTATCTTTCTGAATGCCCAAAAGAGTATCTTTGCCGCTAAATTCTTAACTCGCATGAAGAAAGCCCTTATTACGGGTATCACCGGGCAGGATGGGGCCTATCTGGCAGAATTGCTGCTGGAAAAAGGCTATGAAGTGCATGGCATCAAACGCCGTACTTCGCTCATCAATACCCAGCGGATAGATCATATGTACCAGGATCCGCATGAAAAGAACCTGAAAATGATCCTGCACTATGGCGATCTGACCGATTCCACCAATATCATCCGCATCATTCAGCAGGTACAGCCCGATGAGATATATAACCTGGGCGCCATGAGCCATGTGCACGTGAGTTTTGAAGAGCCCGAATATGTGGCCAATACAGATGCCATCGGCACCCTGCGTATCCTCGAAGCCGTGCGTATCCTGGGGCTCGAAAAAAAGACCCGCATTTACCAGGCATCTACATCTGAATTATATGGTAAAGTGCAGGCTGTACCACAGTCTGAAACAACGCCTTTTTATCCCCGTTCTCCCTACGGAGTGGCGAAATTGTACGCCTACTGGATCACGGTCAATTACCGCGAAGCCTATGGCATGTATGCCTGCAACGGTATCTTGTTCAATCACGAAAGCCCGCTGCGCGGCGAGACCTTTGTAAGCCGTAAGATCACCCGTGGAGTAGCCGAGATCGTGCTGGGATTGAAAAGGAAATTGTTCCTGGGCAATCTCGATGCACAGCGCGACTGGGGTCATGCCCGCGATTATGTAGAGGCCATGTGGCTCATGCTGCAGCAAGAAGAACCCGAAGATTATGTAGTGGCCACCGGTATCACGACCTCTGTACGCGATTTTGTACGCCTGGCATTTGCCCATGCCGGTGTGAGCATTGAATTTTCGGGTACAGGAGAAAACGAAAAAGCAGTGGTGACAGCTGTATCCATTCCCGATATCAACCTGCGCAAAGGTGATGTGGTAGTGGAAGTGGATAAACGGTATTTCCGCCCCACCGAGGTAGACCTGCTGCTGGGTGATCCGACCAAAGCAAAAGAAAAACTGGGATGGCAGGCCAAATACACACTCCCCGAACTCGTAAAGGAAATGATGGAAGCAGATATACAGCATTTCCGCAAAGACGTGGTATTGCGACAATCAGGTTTCAGAACGCTGCGACAATTTGAATAATGAACAAGGAAAGTAAAATATATGTGGCCGGACACCGGGGTATGGTAGGCTCGGCCATCGTGCGAAAGTTGCAAAAGGAAGGTTTTACACAGCTCATTACCCGTACGTCTGCCGAACTAGACCTGCGTAATCAACAGGACGTACATGATTTTTTTGCTGCCGAAAAACCTGAATACGTATTCCTGGCAGCGGCAAAGGTGGGCGGCATCATGGCCAATAATACTTACCGTGCCGATTTCCTGTACGACAATCTGATACTCGAAGCAAATATCATTCATGCAGCTTACGAGAACAAGGTAACCAAACTCCTTTTCCTGGGCAGTTCCTGCATCTATCCCAAACTGGCTCCGCAGCCATTAAAGGAAGAGCATCTGCTGACGGGGCTGCTCGAGTCGACCAATGAGCCCTATGCTATCGCAAAGATTGCCGGCATCAAGTTGTGTGAGACCTATCGCGATCAGTATGGATGCAACTTTATCTCGGCCATGCCGACCAACCTGTATGGCGAAGGCGACAACTATCATCCGCAAAACTCTCACGTAATACCGGGTCTGCTCCGCAAATTTCACGAGGCAAAAGTAAACAACAGCGAAACCGTGGAAATATGGGGTACCGGCACACCGCTCAGGGAGTTTATGTACGTAGATGATCTGGCCGATGCCTGTTATTACCTCATGCAGCATTACAACGAAAAACTGTTTATCAATATCGCTTCCGGCGATGAAGTGACGATAAAAGACCTGGCGTTGCTGATAAAAGACGTGGTTGGTTTTGAAGGCGAACTGAGGTTTGATGCCAGTAAACCAGACGGCACTCCCCGCAAACGGATGGATGACTCCAGGCTGAAGGCGCTGGGCTGGGAGAGCAGGATACATCTGAGAGAAGGCCTGACCAGGGCATACGAATTCTTTCAGCACGAACCGGTAAGAGCTAAATAGCCGGGATAGCCTTATTTTCGCATAACCGCAAAAATTACCGGCACACGATATGTCCCTATTGTCAAGACTGTTTCCATATAAAATGCTGAGCAATAAATTGATTCCCTCGCTGCAGGCTGCACGGGGAAATATGGAAGCTCCGTTTCCGTCAGATTTTACCGAACAGGAAATGGCACTCATCAACGAGGTGCAAAGCAAAACCATGACCAGTCCTGAACGGCTGGTCAGCCTGATCAGGAGTGTGGATCATTTAAACCGTCAGGGTACAGAAGGCGATATAGTAGAGTGTGGTGTATGGAAAGGAGGCAGTATGATGCTGGTAGCCAAACGCCTGCTGCAACTGGGCGATACAAAGAGACACCTGTTTCTGTTCGATACATTTGAAGGCATGTCTGAGCCCGATGAGCGCGATGTGAGCGCGGTCGACAACCGGACGGCCAAAGACCTGCTGTCGGAGTCGGACCGGCTGCAAGGAGACAATGTGTGGTGTTACTCATCGCTCGACGAAGTGCAGGGCAACCTGCGCAGTACCGGTTACTCCATGAACCAGATTTCTTTTATTAAAGGAAAAGTGGAAGATACCCTGCCGGAGGAATCCATTAAGAAAATTGCCTTACTGAGACTGGATACAGACTGGTACGAATCTACCCTGCATGAACTGGAAACATTGTACGATAAAGTAGTGCCCGGTGGGATCGTGATCATCGATGATTATGGACATTGGAGTGGTTGCAAAAAAGCAGTGGACGAATTTATTGCAAAACGTAAGCTCAATGTTTTTCTAAACAGGATCGACTATACGGCAAGATCCTTTGTTAAAAGTAATTTATGAGAAGCTTGTTGGATAAGATATTTCCCCGCAACGCAGACGTTGCTACCAGTCTTCCTACGCAGATTGGTCCCTACGATCAGGTGATCGATATCAACAGGCGCTCACTGTCTGCTATTGACAACTGGGTAGATGACGGAGCTTTCTCCCGCTCCTGTTTTGAATACGGCGTGCCTGGTTTTATCAAAGCGGTTATCAATAAGCCCATCAATCGTGACCTGACCTATACCGATCTGATGCTGCAGGTGGCAAAAAAATATTTCACACAGATCAATTACCTCGAGATCGGCGTATCGGTAGGGAAAAATTTTTACCAGGTCATCAACGGAGGGCTGCAAGGGCAGTTTACCGCATTTGATATCGAAGAGATCAACCCCGTGCTCGAAAAACAGCTGCAGCCGGTAAGGAAGTCGGCCTGGGACTCGCTGCCAAAGTCGATCAAGAAACAGCAGTCATCGCTGTCTGAATATGAATACCAGCAAAAACCGGTGAATTATTTATCGGCCGATGTATGGGATGAACGCAGCTGGGCAAAGCTCGAAGGGCAGAAATTCAATCTTGTTTTTTCGGATGCCCTGCATACGCCCAAAGCGATCCTTTTTGAATTTGAAATGCTGGTCAAATACAATTTGCTGGATACCAGGTTTGTGATGGTATGGGATGACCTGGTCGGCAAAATGCAGAATTCCTTCTACCGCATACTAAGAAAATATGATAAGCAGTATCAGGTAAAAGAATCCTGCCTGGTCAATATAAATGGCTGGGTAGGGGAGCATGAAGCTCCGCATACTATTGGTGTAATAGCAAATTTCTCCTTCTGACAATGAAGGTTGTACTTGTAAATCTATCAAACGAGCTCTTCGAGCAAAGCCGGATCAGGCTCAACGTTTCTGCCCAAAAGCATGGAATAGACACTGTGTTCTCTCATGACTTTGAAGAGCTGAAAGGAACTGCTTTTTATCTCGAGAACAAGAAAATACTTGATCAGCCCAAAGGTATTGGCTACTGGGCCTGGAAACCCTATATCATCCTGCAGGCCATGCAGTCGCTCGATGAGGGCGATGTGGTCGTATATGGCGATTGCGGTCACGAGATAATCGCCAGCCTGGAGCCCCTCATTAAAATATGCACCGAAGAAACACCGGTTTTATTATTTGCCAATGGAAACCTGATCAATGCCCACTGGACCAAACGCGATTGTTTCGTAGAAATGGATTGCGATCAGTGGAAGTACTGGTATGGCCGGCAGGTGGATGCTTCTTTTTCTCTTTACCGCAAATCAAGGGAGAGCATACAGTTCCTGGACGACTGGCAGCATTACTGCGCCAATGAAAAAGCGCTCACGGATCTGCCCAACCAGGATGGCAAAAAGAACCTGCCGGGGTATATCCAGCATCGCTGGGATCAATCCATACTGTCGCTGCTCGCAATCAGGCATAATATAGCGCTTTACCGTATGCCGACACAGTTTGGTAATCATTATAAAGCACCCGCTTTCCGGATCAATGGTGAGTTTAACTGCAAGAACCAGTTTTTGCAAAAACAGGTGACGTATTATGCCGCCGATTACTTTGCCAACTCTCCTTACTTTCAGCTGCTGGACCATCATCGCACCAAAAAGAAGGAAACGGCTGCAAAAGAAAGCCTGGCCGCGAAGCTGGAAAAACGGGTAAAACGGTTTATCCGCAAAAGATGGGACCGCCTGGCGAGCTGGGTGCACAAAACCGTAACAAAAAAATAGGGCAACCCTGCCAGGATAAAACCAACTGTCTGGAATGCATACGCCTTTTTTTTCCATAATAATACCGGCTTATAATGCAGCAAATGATATAGCAGCTGCTTTGAAAAGCATATGCAGTCAAGAGTTTCAGGATATGGAGATCATTGTCATGGACGGTGTCTCTGCAGACAACACAGCTGCTATTGTACAGGATATGGCCGCCCATGATAGCCGTATAAAACTCGTGGTGGAAAAAGATGCCGGCATCTATGATGCCATGAATAAAGGAGTAAAGCAGGCTGCAGGCAAATGGGTCTATTTTCTCGGTAGCGATGACCGGTTGCATAATGAGGAAGTGCTGAAGACAGTGGCGGATTTTTTACAAAATGATCAGGCAGATCTCTGGTATGGCGATGTACTCATCGTGCCGGGTCGTAACAAATATGGAGGTGTTTTTTCCCGCGAAACATTGCTTTACCGAAACATTTCGCACCAGGCTATTTTTTATAAGAAAGATATTTTTGAAAAAGTCGGTCTGTATAACCTCGCGTATAAAAAGCATGCCGACTGGGATTTTAATATCCGTTGTTTTGAATCAACGGCGATCCGTACGCAGCATCGCGAAGTAGTGGTGGCCGAATTCAGGGAAGGACAGACCAGTGCAGGGCATGATCAGCCTTTTCTGTTGCAGGTATTGATCCCGAAAAAAGTGGAGGATATCGGGCTTCGGCCACAGCAGCTGCGTGGAATCAGGGAGTATGACTATTGCTGGCGATTGTTCAGAAATGCCGCTTTCGGACGTGAAGGAAAGGAAAGCACCGGCATCACGAATCGTATCCTGGTGGCCATGCTGAAGTTTCAGAAAAGAATCTCCCTTTCCTTGTTGAAGAATGGATTTGTGTCCAAATTTTTTATGTTTATCAGTTATCTGCAGTCACTTTTTATCAAAGCCCAGTAATGACGCTCAGTATTATCATTGTCAACTACAGGTCGGCCGGTTTGATCAGGGACAGTCTGCTTTCGATAAAGCAGGCTGACAGGTTTGATGCAAGCCAGTGTGAGATCATTGTAGTGGATAATGGCTCGGGCGATGATAGTGAGCAGCGGCTGACCGGCGAGTTTCCGGACATCAGGTGGATCCAGATGGGATACAACAGCGGATTTGCCCGCGCCAACAATGCAGGTATCCGTCAGTCGAAAGGCGAAGTGGTATTGCTGCTCAATCCCGACACATTGATCGTGGGTAATGCGATACAGGAAGCCTGTCAGCGGCTGTTAGATTCAACTAATATTGGTGCAGGAGTACAACTGCTCAATGAAGATGGCAGTCCCCAGATATCCGGCAATTATTTCATGAAAGGAGGATTGAATCACCTGATGGGTGTGCCTTATCTCGGCCGGCTGATCAGGGCTGCAGGCTTGTCGTTGAAGGTGAAAAAGACCAATGTAGCCAAAGCAGAAGGAGAGGTGGCAGTAGACTGGATCAATGGTGCTTTCCTGATGGCCAAAAGATCAGCTATTGATAAAGCAGGTCTGCTGGACGAAGATTTTTTTCTTTACTCAGAAGAGATAGAATGGTGCAGCAGGTTGTATAAGACCGGTAAAATGGTGATCTATGGCGACCTGCATGTGATTCACCTCGTGGGTATGACCGCCAGCGAGGCATTTGGCTCCTCTTTCAGAGGGTATACCGAATTGACAGATCGTAAAGGATTGCAACTGATCGTCAGTGGCTGGTTGCGTATACGGAAACAGTTTGGTATGGGCTGGCTGTTGCTGCACGCGGCTGTATATGCGGCAGCCATTCCCGTTTATTTCCTGGCGTGTATCATTTCCACGCTCTTGTTTCGTCCCCACCGGGCTGCCCATTGGCGATCCTTTGCCAGTTATACCGCCAATGTATGCCGCAGTATCGCACTCCTGCCACGTATGATCCGCCGTACTCCTTATTTCTATAAAATGCTGTAATGAACCTTTGGGTTCATCTGTTGATGTTATAGCCAGATTCTAACAGGTGATTTTGGAGACTTTTAGAAATGCAGCAGACCTGCGATGCATTGCAGGTCTGCAACTAAAGAGATACCTCTGATAAGAGAGATTATTTTCCCTGGGTAACGGTGGTTTTGCAGTCAATACCAGAGCCGTGCCTTTACAATTTTCAGGTACTCCATCGCTTTAGCGCCGATGGTTTTTCTTTTTTCACGAAAGGGAATAGCCAGTACACGACCCCAGGTGCGGAAGAAGGTGCCCGGGTGGCTGATGGCATGTTTGAGGTATTGCCCGCTCCAGGCGATGGCTGTTGTTGCATAATACTTCGCCGGCAGGTAACGCCAGGCTACTTTACTCTTGTTTAACCATTGCGAAGCCAGTTTTTGAAAATGGGGTTGCCGGCCTTTGGGCGATTCTTTATGCTCAAAGGTCACCGCATTATCATAGCCAATGGCATAACCGGCATTGATAATGCGATAGGACAGGTCATACTCCTCCATGCCGTAGAAGAAGTCGGTGGGGTAATACCCGGTTTGCTCCAGTACCTCCCTTCGCAGCAGATGAGCGCAGCCGGTATAATAAGAAGTGAAGAAAACAGGCCGGTCTTTGTAGGCGTCAAATTGTTTGTGCGGAAGCGCCGTTTTTTGCACCTGTTTATTTTCATGATAAATGACCCGGAAGGTTACCACACCGCTATGCGCCTGCAAAAAGGCAGGTTTCTGAAAAGTGCCGGCTATCTTTTCCAGATCATTTTTTTCAGTAAATAAAATATCATCATCAAGTACCAGCAATAGCGGGGCTTTGGCCAGTTGCATCAGGCGATTGCGCCCGCGCGATACACCCAGGTTTTCGGGAGATACCTGGTAGTTTACTTTCAGCTCAGGATGTGCGGCTATAAATTCTTCTGCTTCTGTATAGCTGACTGTAGAGGCATTGTTGAGCACCAGCACCTCATCGAGCAGGTCAAGTCTGTCCTGCCGGGCCAGGCTCTGCAGCAATTCCAGCAGATCGGCCGGCCGGTTGTAAGTAATAATGAGTAATGATAGTTGCTCAGTCATAGAGATAAAACAGGAATGACCAGTATACTTATAATAAAAGGCGGACTATTGCCCGCCTTTTATTATAAACAGTTATCAGGCTTTTTGTGTTGGCCGGTTTTGTCGCCAGTTCATAAACAATCCGCCGAGTGTAAGTACCAGCACCAGTATAGAGCCGATAAAGGAGAACGTTGTGCCCTTCTTCACCGATTCCGGTTCAAAGACAAATTTTATACTGTGTTTGCCGGCAGGCAGCGACATACCGCGCAGGGCATAGTTTGTTTTTACGTAGCTGGATTTCTGGCCATCTACATACACATTCCAGCCCATATCATAATATACCTCGCTGAATACGGCAAACTGCGGGCTCGCGGCATTGAAGCTGTATTCGATCTCATCGTTGTCGTATTTGACAAGGCTGATGCTGGCAGTGCTGTCCCATTGTGGCTGAGCCAGGTTGGGGGCATTGGCGGCCTGAACCACAGCAGTGTCTTTCAGGTCGGTATGACCAATGGTTTGCAGCTCAGCGGCGGCATCGCTGACCAGTTTTACATTTTTCACCAGCCAGCAGGAGCCATAGGCTTCGGGATTGGGAATAAGTGTCTCCTGGCCATTTTGCGGATTGGGCGCAATGATATACTTCACGTTGAGCATATTCAGGATCTGGCGGGCATCGCCACCATACAGGTAACGCTCAATGATATCCTGGTAAATACGCAGTTTGGCCGGGTGATAACCGCCAATAGAACGATGGAAGGTAGAGGTATGATAGTCGGTGGCCATGAAGCGGTCCTGCCCGGCATAGTATACACGGAACTGCGGTTCCTTATCGGCCAGTATCTGATTGTCGATATTGTTCTTAACAGTCAGATGGCTTTCCATTTCTTCTTTCGACTTGTAATTATCCGCATTCAGGTAATCCTTATCCACTATCAGCTGATCAACGAATGTGACAGCAGTAAAGATCACTGCGGCAACTACCGGTTTAAGAATATTTTTGAGATAAAGCCAGAGAATACCGAGTACCAGTATCATGAAACCTACCGTGCGGAGTATCTGCATGCCGAAGATGGAGCGGCGCTCTTCTTTCATGGCATTGACCGCATTGCGGATGAAGTTGTCGTCGGCGCCGGCGCTTTTAAGATTGGCAGCAATCGACTGGTCAATCAGTGAGCTGTAATCCATGATCAGGTAGCAGATCAGCAAAAGAGCCAGCAGACCGCCCACAGCATACAGCAACTTGCGGAAGTCGGCTTTGAGTGCCGCCTGTGCATTGTCGCGATATAGCAGGGTTTGTAAACCGAGTACTGCCATCACCGGAATGATCAGCTGGGGGATGACCATCGTGATGGAAGGTGCCCTGAATTTGCTGTAAAGTGGCAGGTTGTTGTACAGGAAGATATTGAAACCCGGCAGGTATTTGCCCAGGGCCATCATGATGGCGATCACCGAAACGGCCAGCAGGCCCCAGCGAAGCGGGTGCTTGTAGAGTACAAATCCGATGAGTGCCAGCAGGCATACGATCACACCTGCATAGAGCGGACCGCCGCCGGTAGAGTTGGGGTCGCCCCAGAAGCGCGGAAAACTTTCGGCCAGCTGACCGGCGATATTTTCCGGAATGCCTTTGGATGTCATTTTACCTGCCAGTCCCGAGCTTTCACCAAATACCTGGCGGGTGCTGCCGCCAAACGAATTAGGCATCAGCAGCGTGAGCGCTTCGCCTTTGCCCAGGCTGTAGCTGAATGCATAGCTGGTATCGAGGCCTGTGGTTTTTACATTCTTCACACTGTCGCCGGCGATCTCCACGCTCTTACCACCGCGCATGGTGGCTTTGCTGTATTCAGTAGTGGTCAGCAGCGACAGAGAAGTGGTGAGCAATGCCGTGATGGCGGCAATGCCAACAATACCGGCAGAAAATGCCAGGTGTTTCCATTCCTTGTTTTTTATCCATACAAAAAGATAACTCAACGTGACGGCCGCAGCTATCAAAAAGAAATAATAGCTGATCTGCGGGTGATTGGCACCCAGCAGCAGGTAGGCGCCCAATGTAGACAGTGCCAGCCCGAGCCAGTATTTTTTATTATACGTAAGCAGCAGGCCTCCCAGCAGCAGCGGCATATAGGCAATGGCAAACATCTTGGTCACGTGCCCGGCGGCAATGATGATGGGGTTGTAGGTGGCAAATGCATAGGCCAGCGCACCAAAAATGGCTACCACAGGCCGGGCTCCCAGCACGAGGCAAAGGATATAAAAGCAGATGCTGGCCAGGAAAAAGAAATTGATAGGCTGAGGCAGTCCCAGTGCCAGTACCTTGTTGAGGTCTGGCAATACCGATTTGCCTTCCATGGCAATCAGGTAATTGGGCATGCCGCTGAACAGGTGGGTATTCCACAGGGGAAAATGACCATTTTTTTCCTTGTAGTCAAAAGCATCCTGGGCCATGCCTTTCCAACCCACAATATCGTGCTGATCCAGTACATTGCCTTCCAGTGCTGGTTTACAAAACAATACTGAAACCAGCAGGAAAATCAAAACCGCCACCACATGGGGCAGGGCCTTCTTTACCAATTCGTTTTTCATTATGAATTTTTAGTGAATAGCAGGGAATAAACTCCCGTCAGGATTCATTTTCAGGCTGCCAAAATAATGCTATTTTACACGAAAAATACGGATGCGCTGGCTATTATTTTTGTCACGACTGGCTTTTATCTGCGGGCTGTTTTTGCTGGTTTCCATTAGCTTACTGATACGTGACTGGACCGAGGAGCAGGCTATTGTTTCCACCATTGTGATCATTGGCCAGGTATTGGGTGTGGTGGTACTGCCGCTGGTCAATCTTTCCTACCTCGGTGTTTTGCTGGTTAAAAGGCAGTTACGGCCCTATGTGCCGGCCTGGCTGATTACGGCCAATATTTTATTCTTATGTTTGTTGATACTTTATTTCCTCTATCAGAATGGTCAGTACAATCATCAGGCATAAGCCGACCCGCCTGTTTATCATCCTGGGCGGTTTTTTTATTGCCAATGCACTCATCGCAGAGATCATTGGGGTAAAGATATTTTCCCTCGAAAAGACGCTGGGCATCCCGCCACTCGACCTGCATATACTGGGCAATGACCTGTCTTTTAATCTCACGGCCGGCGTATTGCTGTGGCCGGTGGTGTTTATTATGACAGATATTATTAATGAGTATTATGGAATGAAAGGTGTGCGTTTTCTTTCCTGGCTCACTGCTGCGCTTATAGCCTTTGCATTCCTGATATTCTTTGGTGCCATGAACCTCACTTCGGCCGACTTTTTCATTACCAGCAAGCAGGGTAGTGGTGTGCCTGATATGAGCAAGGCCTACAACAGCGTGCTGGGACAGGGCAGCTTTATCATTGTGGGCTCACTCGCGGCTTTCATCCTGAGCCAGCTGATCGATGTATTTGTTTTTCACCGTATCAAAAAAGTGACGGGCGAAAAGCGCATCTGGCTAAGGGCTACCGGCTCCACGCTGATCTCGCAGTTTATCGACAGCTTCGTCGTGCTTTTTATCGCGTTTTATATTGGCTCCCGCGTCAACAATGCCGGCAATGACCTCGTATGGCCATTCAAACTCTTCCTGGCTGTTGGTATTGTCAACTACATCTACAAGTTTCTCGTGGCGATATTGCTCACTCCCGTCATATACCTGATCCATGGCTGGATAGAGCGCTACCTCGGTCATGAACTGGCAGCGGAAATGAAGAAAGGAGCGATGAGGGAGTGATTTGAAGATTTGGGGATTTGAAAATTTGAAGCTGGCTTCTAAGGAAATGAATAACTTAAAACCTATTACTTAGAACTTATTACTCAAAATTCATCTTCAAATTTTCAAATCCCCAAATCTTCAAATCTGTCCATAGTTTTGTTTAATCAACCGGGCTACCACCTTATCTATCGGCAGTGTCACACTTTCTTCCGAAAAATCGACCCAGTCTATAAAGCGGAAGGTTTCTGTTTCTTTTTTCTGTTCGTATGCGGCCAGTTGGGCGGCGTCGAAGTCGAATGGAGTGGTGCGTAGCGGAGTTTTGATGGGCTCCAGGGCATGGGCAAAGTAGTAGATGCTGAGTATCTGGTAGGCATTGTTGAAAGCGCTTATCTGGAAGAAGTCGGTCGTATACAGGTGGTCGCCTACCTGCACATCGAGGTCCATCTCTTCTTTGAATTCACGTTTCAGGCAGTCGCGGGTGCCTTCGCCAAACTCGAGACCGCCACCGGGAAACTTCGTGTAATAATGACCACGGATAAATTCATCGCTTACGAGTACCTGTTTCTGTTCGTTGATAAGCAGCCCGTATACGCGTATGGAGAACACTTGCATGTGGTCAGATTATTTTTTTACGAAGGAATAGCCAGCCAACAGATAATGATATCACGAGCGACAGGAAAACGACAATGTAAAAGGCGTACGGTGAATGCTCAAAGCCACTCGGCACATTCATACCAAACAGGCTCGAGATCAATACAGGAAATGTGAGTACAATGGTGATCACGGCAAGGCGCTTCAGCACCTGGTTCTGGTTGTTGGCAATGATGCTGGCAAAAGCATCGAGGGTACTGCTGAGGATGTTGGTATAGATATTGGCCATTTCAAGGGCCTGTGAGTTGTCTACGATCAGGTCGCCCAGAAATTCTTTTTCCTCTTCATTGAGCCCGAGAAAATTGGAGCGTTCCAGTTTCATAAGCAGCAGCTCATTGGAGCGCAGGGCGGTCACAAAGTATACCAGGCTTTTCTGGATCCGCATCAGTTCCAGCAGGTGTTCATTACGGCTGGCATCATAGAGTTTTTGTTCAAATACGTTGCGTCGCTGGTTGATCTCTTTGAGGTGCTCCATGAAGTTTTGTACCACCTTTTCAAAGATCTTCAGCACCATCATGTTCTTTTTGTCTTCGTGACGGTTTTGAAATGTATTCAGGAATTTCTTGATAGCCGGGTTTTCAAATGAGTTGACCGTTACGATCTGCGTATGGGTCAGGATGATACAGATCGGGATGGTGATATAGTAGGCATCGCTTTCGTTGAATGAATTGTTTTCCGTCGGGGTTTTGATGACAATGAGTTTTACATTGTCTTCTTTTTCAAAACGGCTGCGTTCGTCAATATCGAGTGAGTCGGTCAGAAAGTCGAGAGGTATCTCCAGTTCTTCGGCCAGCTCCGTAAATTCTTCCTGCCGCAGGGGAGGCAGGATATTGATCCAGGCGCCATTTTCGGGTTTGTCGATTTCGACCGTGCGGTGATTGATGTTTTTAAAAAACTGTACCATGATGACTCCTGATTTTGGTTGGTACCGGTGACTGTATTTATTTCAGTTCAACACTTCCTTCGTATACTTTCTCGGCGGGGCCGCAAAGCCAGATATTATTATAATGATCGTCGTCTGCGCGGTCAAACTCCACCACCAGGCTGCCGCCCAGTGTTTTTACCTGCACATCGTTAAAGCCATTTTCGTTGTGGTACGATACCAGTGCCGCGGCGGTCACTCCTGTGCCGCAGGAGTAGGTTTCATCTTCCACCCCGCGCTCGTAGGTACGTACAATGATCTCGTGGTCGCCTACCTGCTCTACAAAATTAACATTGATACCTTCGGTTTCATAGTCTTTGCTGTAGCGGATATCGCGTCCTTTTTTATATACGTCGATCGTCATCACGTCGTTTACCAGCTTGATGTAGTGGGGTGAGCCAGTATTGAGTTCAAAGTCGCCGCGCAGTTTCGTAACCTTATCCACATCTTTCATCTTGAGCGACACCGTACCATCCGTGTCGATCTCGGCTTCATGCTCGCCATCTACCGCCAGGAATTTGTATTCGCTCCGGTGGATGCCGAGGTGATAGGCAAATTTGACGATACAGCGGCCGCCATTGCCACACATGCTTCCTTCGCGGCCGTCGGCATTGTAATATTTCATTTCAAAATCGTAGCCTGGCTTTTCATTGAGCAGCATGAATCCATCTGCGCCAATGCCAAAACGGCGATCGCAGAGTCGCCTGATCTGATCGGTACTAAGCTGGCTGTATTCGCCGGTGCGGTTGTCTGCAATGATAAAATCGTTGCCGGTGCCCTGGTACTTGAAAAAACGGAGTGTCATGGGTTAATTCCTCGAAAAAAAGTGATGCTGCTCAGCTTCCGCTTTTGCAGCGTGCAAAAATAGTGTAAACGGGGCAAGCTACGTTCGCGACTATTTTGTTATCGATTCCTTTACTTAAAAGGATGCTGCAAAGGTCTGAATAAACTTTTTAATCAGGTTTTCCACAGCTGCCTTGCCGTCTTTGGAAAAGGTCTGCTGTACCCGGTTGGCCACAATCGCATTCAGAGCCAGGCAGTTGTGCCCCAGCAGACGGCCCAGGCCATAGATGGCCGAGGTCTCCATTTCAAAATTGCTGATGCGGTGCGGGCCAAAGCGGAAGTCGGTCAGCCGGCTGATGAGCTCGGGATTGCGGATGCCCAGGCGCAGGATGCGTCCCTGTGGGCCATAGAAGCCCGGGCAGGTGACGGTGATGCCCTGGTGAAAACCCGTTACAAAATGTTTGAGCAGCGAAGGAGCCGACCCGCTGATATAGGGCGATATGCCCTGACCATGCAGTTGCGTATGGGTCACGAATGACTGCAGCAGCAGGTTTTCCTCTTCATTCTGCTCCAGCCGGTAAAAATGCAGCAGGTTGTCGATACCCAGGCCATGCGTGGAGGCCACAAAACTGTCGACAGGTATATCGGCCTGCAGCGAGCCGGAAGTGCCCAGGCGGATGATGTTGAGCGCCTTCAACTTCGGTTTGATCTGGCGTGTCTCAAAATCGATATTGGCCAGTGCGTCCAGTTCGTTGAGCACGATATCGATATTGTCTGGCCCGATGCCGGAGGAGAGCACGGTCAGCCGTTTATTGCCTACGCGGCCGGTGTGGGTGATAAACTCGCGGTGCTGTGCCTGCACTTCGATGCTGTCGAAATGTTTGCTCACTTCACGTACCCGGTCCGGGTCACCCACCGTGATGACGGTATCGGCAATTTCTTCGGGCCGGAGGTCGAGGTGATAGACGGCTCCCCGTGGGTTGATGATCAGTTCAGATTCGGCAATACGGCTCATGGCGAATATTTTCAGCGGTTTATAATAAAAGTATTCAACGAAAATACCCTATTTTTGCCATCCTTTTAAAGTATCAGGTCCTGTGGCCGAGTGGCTAGGCAGAGCTCTGCAAAAGCTCGTACACCAGTTCGAATCTGGTCGGGACCTCGGAAAAGTCGCTACGCTTGTGGCGACTTTTTTATTTGGGGTGGAAGGCGAAAGTTAGAAGGTAGGAGGTGAGTGGTTAGGCAGCCCCGCAAACTGCGGGGCGCACAGCGGTTCGAATCCGCCAGGCACCCCGGAGAAAGTCGCTACAGTTGTGGCGGCTTTTTTATTGGAGGTGGGCGGTGTAAGGCAGAGTTGGTTAAATCACTAGCGCATGTCCGTCTCTTTGCGGTAAAGATGATACGAACGGCGATCGCTCAGTGATAATAACCCACTCATGATGCCAGCTCTTTAAGATAACCGGCTGATAGAGTTTTATGCCGCTCACTTCCGCAAAGAGTGCTACAGATGTACTGATCCGGACTGGAGCAAAGCAGGAGGACGTCTATAATCCATCGCCCGCGCCGTAATTCTTCTTCCAGTTGTGAAAGCTGCCGGACGCAATGGAGCGCTGCGTACAAAATGTCTGAATGCTTAAACCGCTTTGCTGCTGCTCATGCAATAGTTTCAGCATCGCAGATTTGCTGCGAAACAGACGACTTTTACCTGAATTGACTTCCATTGAAGCGCAACTTTTATTTTTTTCCATTCCCAGATTATCCAAAGTACCCGTCCAATATTCATAGCTGGGGTCTGGGATAACATAGTTCCCTTTTTCCAATGCGGCAAATCTGAGACCGATAACAAAGAGCACTTCTTTTTCAGCTTAATGCCCCCTTTTTAAGTTTATTGTCGTAGCTAAAAACAGTTTAGCATTTTATTTACGTTTTACATTTATATTATAGCTTAGAAAATGGTATGTTTAGCGATATGAAGCTGCTTTTATTGTTCTTTGTGCTAACTACCACCAGCGCTGTTGCGCAGCAACCTGCCGATCAAACCGATCTTATCAAAACTTCTGAAGAATATTTTAATAGAAAAATGGTATCTGACCATATTGTCGGACTGAGTGCTGCTATCATACTCGATGGTAAGGTAATCTGGCAACAGGGGTTCGGTTATGCCGACAGAGAAAACAAAATTGCGATGACGCCGCAGACGGTGGTCAATATCGGTTCCATAACCAAAACCTTTACCGCATTGGCCCTGATGCAGTTGAATGAGCAGGGGAAGCTGGATATCAATAAGCCGTTAAAAACCTACCTGCCCGGGTTTCGCCCGATGGCAGGGCCAGGCATCAGCCCGGACAAGATCACGGTGAAAGCGGTAATGACCCATACCTCAGGCATCCAATCCGACATCTGGAAAAACTCGGACCTGGAAAGCGGAAAATATACTGATATTCCAGGCTTTGTCAACCAGACCTATTTGTTATATCCGGCTGGCATGGTAGGCCTTTATTCGAATGCGGGCTATAACCTCCTGGGTAATGTCATTAAAGCCGTCAGCAAAGAGGACTACGCTGATTATATTCACCGCCATATCCTTGACCCATTAGCTATGTCGCACAGCGGATTCGCCATGGACAGCCTGCAGAACCGTAGTAAAATATATGCATACGGGCAAAACTTCAGGGAGTTTGAACTCCGTGATATCGCTTCTGGCGGTATCTACGCGGACATGAATGACTTTACCAAATACGCGACCGGCTTGCTGAAAGCTTACCGGGGCGAAACCAATTCTATTATTAAAGCGAGCACCCTTCATGAGATGTTCAGTCTCCAGAATGTGTCGGTACCGATAGAAACCAACAAAAAAGGCCTGGGCTGGTTTATGTTTAAAAACGACTCGACCTTTGCCGTTTACCACGCAGGCAGCGCTGGTTTTGCCCAGGCCAAATTGCTGCTCTTTCCCGAAAAGAATGCTGCTGTTATCGTGATGACCAATACAGCCGAGGGTGGGCAGGCAGCAGAAGATTTCTGCTTTCAACTGCTGCCCAGGTTCGGCCTGCGTATTGCTGATCTGTTTCCCGCTCCGATAACAGGGGGAGTTCATGATACTTCTCATATTGTTCAGCTGTCGCCAGCCGAGCTAAAGAAACACGCGGGCAGCTATGCTAAAGCGACGTCTTATGCGACCATTTCCGTAGCGGATAAATACCTTAGGATGCGTGAGAACGATAAAATAATTATCTTAAAGCCACTCAGCGCAAATCAATATGCGCCTTACGAGATCAGCGGCAATGATACGCTGATGAAAAAAAATGGCGAACGTTTTTTCTTTACCAACATCCAGGGGTATCATTATCTGATCCGGCGGAGTGGCGAAAGGGAGTATAACTGGGGTTATCAACTGAAACCGATTGACGTCAGTGTTTGGCAGAAGCGGACAGGGTTATACCAGCAATACGGTTACCAGATGCTGATCGGCGACAGCAAGTTTAAAAGCATTGAGCTATATATTACACCTGACAGGGTGCTGATGTGCCGGCTCAAGACGATGGGCAGTACCAATGAGATCCCTTTGGATGTTATCGACAATAACCATGCACTTTCTTCAGGTGTTAACGCTGGATTTGGCGGCTTTACGGTTACCTTTAGCGCAAATAAAAAGGAGCAGTTTGTAGATTTTGCCGGTATTACGTTCCGGAAATAACCAGCACCATCTAAAAGCCTACAACTACTTAATCACAGGGATTGCTTTTGTTGACAGTCTTATGACCCTGATATGCAATTCCAGGCGACGGTCATCAATAGGATGAACGTGAACCAAAATTTTACCCGGTTTGTCAACCAACATATACAAAAGCTGGCAGAGACCTGGGTTAGAAACAGAAATCTCTACTTATTACACCCGCCATACTTTTGCAACGACAGCCATCCGTAACGGTGCCAAAATAGAATTGACACAGGAAAGCTTAAGACACCATAGCCTCTCCACGACCCAGAATCATTGTGCTGGCTTTGAAGATGATGTTAAGAAGCAATCGCAGACAACTTGATAGATTTTGCCTGATCAGTTTTAAGTTTACAGAAGTTAGTCAGGTGTTTTTAACTCTTAATCAAATTTGGGGAAATCAATTCTATATGCTGCAAAGAAGCTTTATGCCATTTTCTAAATAGTTCGAAAACTGTTCTCCAGGAACCTCAGAAAGTCGCTACAGTTTGTGGCGACTTTTTATTTAGGGTAAAAGAAGAAAGGTAGAAGGTGAAGGGTTAGGCGGCCCCGCAAGATGCGGGGCGTACACCAGTTTGCCCTCACGGGTCCCCAGAGAAAAACTTACTCCGTAATAGTTCCGCCAACCACAAACTCTACGATGATATTATTGATGATTGGAAACCCGGGCAGATTCTAACTATCGACTTTACTTTTTGCGGTATACATTTATTACCTCGAGAAACTCGGCGTAGACAAGGCTAATACGGTATAAAATTATTTTGCATTGCACTTCGGTTAGTATTCTAAAATTGTGAGCAAAATCATTCCGTATAAACTTGAAAACCGTTCTTAGTTCACCATTATAGTTTTTTAGTGCGGCCGAATTATAATTGTCGTTATTCCCGATCATTGCATTTATATGGTGAGCGATCAGCTTCTGGCCAAATAGATTCGTTTTATGGAATACTTTTATCTGCGTTTCAAGAAATAGGGAAACCTCTCTTACAGCGCTATCATACTTTCCGATCATTATTAGAGGCGATACAATGCTTTCAATCTCTTTGTGGAGGGTACCGGAAAAATCTATAATTTTTAATGCTTCAAATCCTTGTTTGGTAAGCGTGATAAACTCAGGTATGTGAACATATTCTCTATGAACAAATTCGCCCTCATCAAATAGATCCTTTTGGGGTCTATCGTAAGTTAACTTAGATGATTTATTATCAATCATACAAGAGAGGACCAGATTTCCATTCTGGTCTTCTTCTGCAGCGTCTCCGAGTTCGGTTTTTAATTCGTTGAAACGCCTTATTTTAAACTCATATTCAGATTCAAGCTCAATACCGGTTATCATACCCCTGTTGAAAAGTTCTGCCAAGTCTTCATGCCAGGCAGCAACATGATAATACCTGTAGTCAAAAGGGTCTTTCAAAGAAGAAGGGTTTTGGTCGATCAATAGCTTACATCGATCAATGTCGCTTATTTGGTAAAGTTTAGTTCCTTCCGGAAAGTTTGCTAATGATCGTAATGCGATTTCCCAACCAATACCGGGTGGATAGGTAGGCCAGTCTGCATGAATAGCTATAATTCCATCATAACCTAACAGGCCAGGAAATTTATCAAGACTGCCCATAGTTTTTAGCTGTGATTTAGGTATAGTAGAGAGATTTTTATAGTCACTAACCTCTTTAAGGCTACCGATATCCTTAAAGAGGTTAGTGATTGATGAGTATAAAATGGTTAAAAATTTTTCATGCCGGGTTTACCGGATTATTTCCACTTTTATCGCCGCTTTTCCTTTTTTGCCTATTACATTTAAAATATAAAATCCTCCGGCCAATCGCGACACATCGATAGTCTGGACCTGTTGCGCCAGTACAAAATCCATCAATACCCTTCCTGTATTATCCATCAACTGAGCATGTGGCTTGTCAAATGGAATGCCTGAGAGCCTGATATGTAACTCGGTTGTAGCCGGGCTGGGGAAGCAACGTATTTCTACACCATCTACAGTTATATTACCAACGGCAGTGATAGCAAAGTTGAATTCCGCTGAAGTCGCTTTACATCCCTGGATATTGGTTACTTCAACTTTATATAAGCCTGATGTTGTAGCTGTGTAAGTATTGCCCGTTGCATTGCTAATGGGTGCATCATTGAGATACCACTGATAGCTATTCATTCCAGCGGCAGTCGATAACTCGTTGGAAGCAGCTGTGATGATTGGTGTAGTGGGAAGATCATTTGTGGTAATGGTAGTGCCGACGGCTGGTGCTGATGCACACCCGTTTGTAACTGAAATGACCGTATATATACCGCTTGTAGTTGCCGTATAGGTGGTATTTGTTGCGCCTGTTATGATTTCCCCGTTTTTATACCATTGATTACCAGTAGCGGCAGACGATGTTAATGTCACTGAACCTCCTGAACAAAAAGTCAAAGGTCCGCTTGCGCTGATACCGGGAGTTGGTGGTATCGAATTTACAGTGATGGTGATGTTGTTGCTGGTTGCAGTCGGGGAGGTAACGCATGCAGACGAACTCGTCATCACGCAATTGATAATATCCCCGTTTGAAAACGAGTTGGACGAATACGAACTGCCGGTGGCTACATTTATTCCATTCCTTTTCCATTGAAAAACAGGCGTAGAACCGCCATTGGTTGCTGTGGCTGTGAAATCGACTGTTGTACCGGCACAGATACCTGTTCTGTTGGCTGTTATGCTTACAGAAGGGGGGCTGACTGGCGAAACTGTTACAACAATACTATTGCTGGATGCTGTGGGTGCCTGCATACATGTTGCCGAACTTGTCATGACCACAGTTACTTTATCATTATTATTCAATGAGGTTGTAGTAAATACCGGGCTGTCGGTGCCTGTTGGGATATTATTAACAAACCACTGATAAGAGGGATAGGCGCCACCATTTACAGGTGTGGCAGTGAAACTAAGTGAAGTTCCTGTACAAATGCTGGATGACGGGCTTGTAATCGACACAGATGGTGTAACACTTGCGGTGAAATGTATGTTCAATGGCGTACTGCTGACTGTCGATGTAGTGATACAGGGCGAGTTGCTGGTAAGCACAACTTCAACTTTATCGCCTTCTTTCAGTGTACTGGATTCATATGTATCACTTTGAGTGCCGATAACTGCTCCATTCAACTTCCACTGGAATATGGGATTAACGCCGCCGTTTACCGCATTGGCAGTAAACGTAACAGGAGTGCCCGGGCAGGTCATGTTCGTTGTACTTATTGTAACAGAAGGGGTAGCCTGTGAATTAACAAGTTGAGTGATAGCATTGCTTGTTACGGATTGACCGGCTGCACAACCGGATGAGCTTCTCATTACAACTGTTATCACATCGTTATTGGCCAGGTTTGAAGTGCTGAATACCCGAGAATTGGAACCAGTGTTAATACCATTTACTTTCCATTGATAAGATGGCGATAGCCCCGCATCAATAGGCGTGGCAGTATATGTAACCGCAGATCCGTAGCAAATCGTCATGGTAGAACTGGCAATGCTTACAGAAGGAGTTACACTTGCATTTACATGTATTCGAATACTGTTGCTGATTGCATTTTGCGTGGCCAGGCATGTGCCATTGATAGTGGCTGTTACTTTAACAATATCGCCATCCGATAAACTTCCAGACGTAAAAACCGGGCTGTTGGTGCCTGCATTTACATTGTTGACCGTCCATTGATAAACGGAGTTAGCATTGGCCTGGGTTGCCGTAGCGGTAAAGGTAATTTGCCCGCCTGCGCATATTGTAGTGTCGCTAGCCGTTATCCTGGCAACGGGTGTGAGTGCCGTGCCAACGCTCATTGTGATGATATTGCTAAAAGCCGTATCGTTGACCGTACAATCTGCTTTTTTGATTTTTACCTGTATGCGATCGCCATTTACCAGTGTCGAACTGGAATAGGTGTTCGAATTGGTTCCTGTATTTACTCCATTTACCTGCCACTGATATATGGCTGATTCACCCATATTTTGTTCACTGGCGGTGAACGTAACCGTTGTACCAGGGCAGATGATACTATCAGTTGTCACTATCCGGGCAATGCGTGCGGCAGACTCATAAGCTCCAATGTCTACCCGTTGGTTCTGAATGCGTGTACTATCCAGAATGTCTGTTGGGAGATTTATAACTGCTGAGTTGAGTCCCTTGTCAATTGTAGCTGCGCAATTGATCACTTGCAGACCATCATCTTCTGTCATCCAGATACCGTCAGGGCCGGGCCCATTGTCGATGTCTCTGAACCACACATCGCTGCTGCTCGGCATTAATTCATAACCTGTTCCGGTCTGTGCATGGTCAAAGGCAGATGCATCAAGATTTTCAGGAGGGATTTCCGCCTGTATAGTTTGACCTCTTTGCCAATTGAAGTCACCATTTTGATAACCATTAGTACCACCTGCTACAGTACTTCCTTTGAATATAGAATTAGCGACGTATGTAGCCAGAGCTCCACCGTTCTGAACGAGAATAGAGGCGCCAGCCGAATTGTACGTGGTAATATTGTTCTTAACGAAATGACAGTTGATTATTCTTACACCAGGATTGTCTTTGAGGAGCAGGCCTGCCCCCGGGTAACCATTATTCTTATAAAAAATAACATTTTCGAATAATAAATTTTGATACAACCCCGCGCCTGAGCCGTTCACTTGTCCACCCATACCATTATTATAGGCAACAACCGAATTTCTGAATTGCACAAATGGTTGCCACGGATAATTAGCTATTGCCATATAACCATCAGCAATATAGAATCCTCCGCCATAGTATTGAGAGGTATTATTGGTCAGTACGGTCCTGGAAATGGTGATATGGGACCAGGAACTATATAAACCTCCACCCCGGGTACCATAATTATTACGGATAATGCAATTGTTGATGAGAAGTTTTGCATTGCCAGTAGCCTGAATTCCACCTCCCTGGCTTCCGGTCCCGGACGACTGATTGGCATTGCCTTTTTCGATAATCAAACCGTCCAGGATCACGGTCGAATCCGGGCAATGCACTTTTACGACGGTAAATAGATTATCAGTTGAGTCGTTGGGCATGCCAATATCTCCGCTCAGAATAGTCGGGTTAGTGTGTATGTTCCTGTCAGCTTCGCCTGGATTGCCGGTATCAGGGTATCCGCCAAATATTACAACAGACGAATAGATGTTGAAAGATGAATCCCTCGATGCACTGGCCGGCTTATAGATACCTTTTGCTATTCGAATGGTGTCGGCACAAATGTTTTGAACAGCCTTTTGCAGGTCGTTTAAGGCAGTCGCCCAGGTCAGGCCATCACCTCCTGCCGGAGCGTTTTGTTTTACGTAGACAGTCTTCAGGGTAGATGGATTACTTAGTAATTCATATGCACCGATATCGACAGCCCCGTTGTAGATTCTGTCTGCGCCCGAAATATCCTGGCCGGTTTCAGTAAGGCTATTATCGCCGCCATTGATGGCCCGGGAGCAGTCGCAAGGTTTGAATCCGTCGTCTGCATTGAGCAAAACACGATCAGCCCCCGGCATATTTGAAATGTCAGAAAATTTGGGATCTATCCCCTCCGTGCTGTTTGTCATCGGGGTGTTTTTCTGCCTGAACAACATGGAGTTCCGGATATCAAGTCTTTCGACAAGACTATTGTTTTCGGTTTCAATATCATTATTTGTCGTTTCATTCATAAGGCCAAATCCATAACGCCAAATGATGCTATTGTATATTTTAAGAGAGGAAGCACTCGAGAATGAGGAGATTATCGGTATAATGCCTGAAGTGGCAACAATTGTAGAGTTGACAATTGTTGATGTTGAATTTTCATAGTTACAAAGAAATGATCCATTATTAAAATCAGTTACGAGGCTATTGACCAGTTTTAGCTGACTGCCCTTGTTAAAGAACACCGAACCAAGTTCTCCTGCAGCTTTGGTTCCTTTAAATACGCAGTTTTTGAATAGGGGTTGACTATTTTGGTTATAGCAAGTCCCTCCATGATATAATGAATACGAGTCATAGAAATAGCATTTGTCAAAAACAGGTTTGGATCCGTTGATGTTAGCCATAGTACCACCATCCTGCTCAATCCGGTTCACCGTATCGGCAAATACGCAATTGTATATAAATGGACTAGAAGCATCATTGAGGAGACTCCGACCTGCATTTTTCCTGAAGAGCGTATTTTGAATGATCGGGCTACTGTTGCTGTTATAAATTGCCTGATTGGCGGCTCTAAAGAAAAGACAACTGTCGATGGTTCCCGTAGAGTTGATAATAAATAGTGAAACCCCTTTTGAGCCGCTAAGTGAACTGGTTGTGTCTTTTCCGAAGTAGCTTTTCAGCAGTCTCGGATTACTGTTTCCTGAAATCACAATTTGCCCGGCAATACTTAAAGGGTTTTCTGAATTTCCGTTATAAAAAGCTGAATTAACGAATACAGGTGAGCTATTGCTGGCAATATGGACACTTGTCGGTTGCTCATTTTCACCCCCCGGGATCTTAATCCTTTCAAAATAGGCTTTGCTGCCATTTTGAATTTTTATGGTCGCAAAATCTGATTGGTAAACTAATTCCGGTTGCCGGGAATTGATGAGTTCAAAACCGATAATTTTAGCAGTACTGTCATTGCCTCTCGAAACGATTAGGGTGGGACATTTTTCAGTGTTATTGACCTTGCCGTCAATAAACGTCCTGTTTACTTCCGGATCAAAGCCATCGTTTCCGGGCGATCCTGTGCCAGCGAAACCACCGATGACAACCCTGTTATTACTAAGCAGATAATATGCACCGGCATCTGTTGCAGATACAGGATAGGTGCCTTTTGCAACCTTGATCGTATCTGAACAGCTGTTAAAGGCCGATTGGAGATCAGTAAAGGCGTCCTGCCAGGTAAGACCATTGTTCTGCCCAGTGGCAGTTTTATTTACATACAGGACAGATGGGGCTGAGACAATAGCACCCTGCACTTCATAAGCTCCCAGATCAACCATGCCATTGCTGATGCGGGCGCCTCCTGTTATATCATTATTCAATGCAGCCACAAAAGCATTATTGCCAGTGTTGATAGCAGGGCTACAGGGGTTTAAAAGCCGCAATCCATCATCGTTAGTAAAATACCTGTTGTCTGCTCCGGCAATCCTTACCGTATCGATAAATTTCGGGCTATTGATAATGTTGCCATCAGCTATGTAGATATCGGTCATTGAATTGCTTATGCTGAGAATCGAATAGAGGTCTTTTTGTAACTCTGAGGTGTCGACATCATAGTTTTTTCCATTGTGATGGAAAATAGAATTTTGCACCACCAGGTTACTCGTATCAAGAATAGCGCAAAAACCGTAGTTTTTGAAAAAAGTCGAGTTTAATATCTTGACTACTGAATTTTTTTGCCTGATGATCTGGCTGCTTTTATTTTTGGCTACAACACAATTACTGATGTTGACATTGGATTTGCTGGTAATATTAATAACAGCCGATGGGTCACTATAACTGTCGAGTGTGTTGTCTTCAATAATATTATTAAGCAGGTTAATTGTTGAGTTTTGAATATGGATCCCTGGCGCATTTGAATAACCCTGATTGTTTCGGATGACTGTGTTTTTTAACGTTCCTGTCGAGTTTGAAAAATAGAGCAGTCCGTTGATATTGGGGTGATCCTGGTATCCTTTTTCAATAATAAAGCCATCCACCACAAAGCCTTTTATGTTGGAAGCCTGAAACATGATATTGGTATTGTCTGAAATGTTTGCACTTCCGATCTCACCGCTTAATATGGTTTGATGCTGACTGAAATTCCTGTCTCCATTTGATGGATTGCCCATGTCGGGATACCCTCCCAGTACGACCACAGAATCTTTCAGATTTAAATAATGGGTTTTGATCGTACCCGCTGTATACACACCCTTTGCCACTTTGATGGTGTCGCCGGTTTTGATATAGTTGAAAGCTGTTGCAAGAGAGGTAAACGCATTTGCCCAGTTTGAACCATTATTTAACCCTGTAGCGGTTTTATTTACATAATAACTGAATTTTGAGGTGACCGGATTAACAATGTTCAGCATTACCCGATAATCTTCCACTTCACCATTGTTAGCAAAAGTATTGCAGGATGTAATTGTAGAATAATATTGTCCCACCATTACCCTCATGCCTGTTTCACCTCCGTTGATATTAAACGGCACGTTTATAACCCCCGCCATTGTATGGCCGTTTGTAGATCCATTAAAGACATTCTCAGCCTCTTCATATTGCCCGTTGCGGTTAAAGTCGATCCATACAGCCGCGTATTTGGTAAGAGAAGTCGTCTTGAATCGAAGGAAGATATCGATATTCGAACCGTTATTGATGGAAGTACTGATATTGGAATAATTGGTATAACCGGTCCCGCTACAGCCTGACTGATTGTGGATGGTGTTGAAAGAAACCGAATCAATGCTGTAAGTGCTACAGTTTAGATTTGTCGGTGTACAATAACAGGTAAATAAATTGTTGGTAGTTACGTTGATTACGTTGGAAACGGCCGATTGCCCTGTAGCAATACAGGTGTCAGTTAAGCGATAATAACTATTCGCGTTTTGAGACACGGTCAACGGGTTGATAATATAGGAGGTATTGCTTATAGTCGTCCAGTTAACATTGTCTGTAGATTTTTGCCAGGCATAGCGCATTTGCCCCTGTTGAAAAGTAGCGCCGGTGGCAGTAATATTGAAGGCCGTATTAGGACATATTTGACTCACTGCACTGATCGTGCCAGCCGAAACCGAGCCGGAACAATTAGAAGGATTATTGATGGAAATCAGGTAGTCCTGGATATGGCCGGTGCTGCCCGGATTGTTTGTACAGGCTTCCTGGTAGTTCATAAAATTGGCGGGAGTAGAGAATTTTAATTTCAATCTCATCCTGGTTGGGCCAAGCAACGCGTCAGCAGGTATTAGAACCTGGGTGATATTGGTTACTTCGTTTAAGTCAACGTTTTTGAAGAATTCATCTTCATCAAAAGTGCCACTATGATCCGAATCTATCCAGACCCCTATCTGGTGTGGAAGATTGCTCCCGGTGCTTATGCTAGTCTTGATGTTGATCATTTGATTGCGGTATGCATTTGCTGCCCCCAATGAAGTGTAATTTCCATAACCGTTTGCACTGCAGGTTGTATTATTGTTGATCGCTGAATTGAGTATGGTGACATTTGTAAACCGCAGATTGCTACAGTTCAGGAGTGGCGGAACGCAATAACAAGTCAGAAATGATGCCTTGTCGACAAACTGTGTATTACTGATGGCGCTGATGCCGGAAACAGTACAGGTATCAACTAATCGGTAGTATGTTGGAACAGTCTGGCTGACCTGAAGCGTACGCTGATGGGTCAATCCGTTAGTAATGTTGACCCAATTAATACCATCTGCAGACTTTTGCCATGAGTATCGTATTCCAAATTCATTTTGTGTCACATTGGTACTTGTGAGCGTAAAGTCAATACCGGGACAAATAGAACTTACTGAAGAACTGATTGAACCTGCGATAATCGAACTGCAATTGGAATAATCCATTTGCACAAAACTTACATCATCTATCAGAGAGCCGACCATGCTGGTAGCGTTGGAATAATTGTTAAAACCGATGTAGTAAATACCTGATGTCTCGCAAATAAACGTGTCTTTGAATTGTGTCCAGTTCGTTACATTGACAGGTGTTCTCAACGTTTTAACCTGACTCGCATAATCAGGAGAACTGTTTAATGTGATTTTGTAACGGGTATTTTCATCAGATTTGGTGTAATAGCTAAGAATATAGGTTTTGCCGGCTTGCAGATTTTGCACCGGACTGAAAAGCCAGACATTTGCATTAGCAATATTCGGAAATGCTGCTGCAGAATAATTTCCCGAATAATGGTCCCAGGAGTACCGGGGATTCCAGTCATTGCCTCCGCTATAATTTCGTGCAGACCAGCCAGCGGGAAAACCTGGCCCACTTTCAAAGCCTTCGGTAAAAAGTGTTACCTGCCCGTTTGCCTTGAAACCGATAAGTATGAATAAAATAAAAATGCTGATAATTCCTGTCTTTCGAAGAAGCGAGTAGCAATTAGTCATAGTTCTGCTTTGGTGGCTCAAAGATAACCTATAATTCCAGCATTTTGAATTTTAGCGATTAATTGACTTATGTGTTATGCGTTGGAAAACATATTGTTATGAATGTTTTTTCAACGTTGTTGATCAGAAATTTACAGATTGGCTCGCGCAACAACCTTGCCGGGTGTAAATATTGGAGACATCCTGGAATTGAGGTGTTGAAAAGAGGATTTCTATTCGTAGTTGTTATGAACCAGCAGGTTCGAGACTTGGCAAAAGGAATGATCTCATGTTGATCATGCCTGTACAGGCTTTTCCTGATCTTCGAAATTTCATCTGCCCCGACTTTATTGGCGGCGATATATTAATACCTGTAACAAACCGCATTAATATTCATACCCGCACCCACAGAAGCAAACAGGATGATGTCTCCGGGAGTCAGGGTATGCGGAGATAGCTCTCCCTGGCGTACCAGGTCAAATAAAGTTGGAATGGTAGCCACAGAGCTATTGCCCAGCCAGTGAATACTCATGGGCAGAACGTTTTCCGGAACAGGCTGATCGTATAATTCAAAAAAGCGGCGAACGATGGCCTCATCCATTTTCTCATTGGCCTGGTGCAGAAATATTTTCTTTAGTTGATGAATAGATACGCCGCTATCGTCCAGGCAGCGTTTCATGGCAGCAGGTACTTCCGATAAGGCATATTCATAGACTTTTCTTCCCTTCATTTTTATGAAGCGTGTATTCGGATCACTGTCGGGTGATTCCGACGTGCCCATATTGATATAATTCACTTCATGAATGGCATGAGTGGCTACACTGCCGGAAAGGATACCGGGGCCTTCGGGAGTGGTTGATCGGTATTCCAGGACGACCGCACCGGCGCCATCGCTGAATATCATGCTATCGCGGTCATAGACATCGATAACGCGGGAAAGTGTTTCCGTACCAATGATCAGGGCTTTCCGGGCGATACCGGCTTTGAAAAAAGCATCGGCGTGTATCACTCCCTGCAGCCATCCGGGGCAACCGAAGAGCAGGTCATAAGCCACACAGGAAGGGTTGGTGATGCCGAGTGCATGTTTGATCAGGCAGGCCAGCGAGGGAACGTTGACAGACTGGTTTGTCGCGGCTAATACATTACCAAAGTTATGGGCCACGATCAACTGATCAAGTTCTTCGGGATCGATACCGCTGTCAGCAATAGCGGCTTTTGCTGCTATCGCACCAATATCGGATGCATTGAGAGAGGAGTCAACGTAACGCCTTTCGTGTATACCGGTGATCGCTTTGAACTTACGGACGATTTCATCAGAAGAGGCCGGCAGAGGCTTGCCTCCTGTATAGAAAGCCTGTTGGGCAAACTGCTGGTTTGTCCGGATCTCGCCGGGTATATAACAACCGCTACCGGTTATAATGGATCGATGCATGAGTGTTAAGTGAGTAGGTTAAAAAAAGAGAGGCAAACAGACGCGCAACTGCAGCGCGGCAATAGGTGATTACAACTTGTTTGCTAATGAAAAAGGGTAATTCACCTTGCTGCAGAAACGGCTTTAGGCTACTATGTAAAAGATGACGAACGATCAAATCGTTTTATTAAACCTTAAATGTAGTCAATATATACCCTGCTTCCCGTTTTATTTTTCTACAAGAATGCTAGAGTGAAGCACAACGGGTGGCAAATTTAAAAAGAGCAGGAGGTCTGTTTAGTGCAGATGTAGACCCGGGTAGAACCCGTTAACAGGAAAGGGTGGTCATAAAAACAAAAGAGGTCCGCAAATTTGCGGACCTCTTTCTTTGTTATCTTCTTGTCGGAGCGGGAGCTTTCAATTCAAATTCCTTTGGAGGTTCAATACCCCGCAGGTTTTTTACAAAGTAATCCCATCTTCTACGCATCATATAATAAGAATACTGGCCAAAGCCGTGTGCGCTGTTGGGAAAGATCACCAGGTCATAATCCTTGTTTGCCTTTTCCAGTGCTTCCACTACCAGCAGGGTATTGTAGGGAGGTACGTTGTTATCCATCATACCATGCGCCAGCATCAGTTTGCCTTTCAGGTTCTGTGCATAGGTCTGGTTGGCCTGTGCTTCGTAGTTGGAGTTTTCTGCCAGGCCATTGTAACGCTCACCCCAGTCGTCTTCGTAGTTGCGGTTGTCATGATTGCCAGATTCAGCAATCCCCACTTTAAAGAAATCGGGGTAGCGGAACATGGCGGCTGCAGTGGCAAAGCCGCCACCGGAGTGCCCCCAGATACCAACCTTGGTGGTATCCATCGGGTAGGTCTGCGAAAGCTGGCGGATAGCTGCGATCTGGTCAGGCAGCGTATTCTCGGCCATATTTCCATAGCTCATATCATGATAGCTCTTGGAGCGGTCGGGGTTGCTGGTGCCTTCGATCAGCACAATGATGAAGCCGAGTTCGGCCAGGGCCTGGTGATCGCTGCGCGAGGCTGCAAATGACCAGCTGCCCACGCTGCCACCTTGCGGACCGGGATAGATATAATCCACTACAGGATATTTTTTGCCGGCTTCCATTTTGGTAGGCGTAAATACAAGACCATAGATGTCGGTCTTGTTGTCAGCTGCTGTTACTTTCACCACAGCCGGGGCCTTCCAGCCCTTGGCCTGCAGTTTGGCTACATCGGTTTTTTCCAGTTCAAGGAGTTGTTTGCCGGTTGCATCACGCAATACCATCACGGCGGGAACATCCGGCTGTGAGTAGGTATCGATCAGGTATTTTTTAGAGGGAGAGAAGACGGCGGTATGATTGCCTGTAGCCGGAGTGAGGTCGGTCATCTTCTTTCCATCAAAGCTGATGCGGTAGACACGGCCATAGTAGGGGTTGACGGGGTCATTGCCCAGGCCGATAAAGGTGATCTCTCTTTTCTTCTCATCCACTTCCAGCATTCTCGTTACCACAAAATTTCCTTTGGTGATCTGGTTTTTCAGCTGGCCGGTTTTGGCGTCGTAGAGATACAGGTGTCCCCAGTCGTCGCGCTCAGAATACCAGATAAATTCATTGGTGGCGGCAAGGTAACGCCAGTTGATAGCGCCCTGGCCGGATTCATATTGTGTGGCAACCCGCTCTTCAAATACTTCCCGTACAGCACCCGTGCTGGCATCGGCGATGCGCATCTTTTCGATCTTATGATCGCGTGAGGTTGACAGGAAGGCGAGTTCGGAGCCATCGGCTTTCCAGTCCACATCGTCGAAGGTGCCGCTACTGGAGATATCGTCGCTGAGGGAGGCGCGATGCGGATCGGGTGCTACCTGCAGGCGGATGACTTTAGGTTCATCTACATGGATGATCACCCGGTGTATCATGGCGATGTCCTTATCTCCCGGCAGGGGGTATTTCCAGGCACGGAGCGTGGGGTGACCCACATTGGTGGTCACCAGGTACATATCGCCCACTTTGCGCTGATCCTGCTGAAAGGTGGCGATCTTTTTGGAATCGGGCGACCAGCGCAGGATGGCGCGGTCGCTCGAACTCCAGCCCGCATTATCCGTTGCGTAGCCAAAGTCTTTTATACCATCGGTGGTAAGTTGTGTTTCCTTCTTGGTGGCCACATCACGCACCCAGAGGTTGTAATCTTTTATGAAGGCTGCTTTCTTTCCATCGGGAGAAACCACATCGCCTCCGCCGCCACGGCGGCCCATGGGCAGCGCGGGTGCAGCTTCTGCAGGTGCGTTGCCTGTTTCGGCGCTGAGTTCGCCGCTCTTCAGTACATATTTCCATCGCTTGCTGTCGGCAGTGAAGGAAACAGACTGCATATCTGCTGCGTAACTGAATAGCTGGAAGGGCAGTTTGTAGGGGTCTACATTGCGGCCGAGTGAAGTAGACAGGGCAGCAGCCAGTTTGGCCTGATCAAATGCAGGGGCTTTTGATTTTTTGGCCGGATCAACTACGAAGAACTCGGTACCTCGTTCGGTGTTGATGGAGTACCAGAACTTATCGCCATCCATCCAGTTGGCGCGAAGTCCATTGCGGTAAACCAGCGATTCGGTGCCAAAGCCCAGGAAGCTGGCAGCATGTTCATAGTCTTTGCGACTCAGGGAGTCTGTGCGCTGAGCCGTAGCAGTCAGCGAGGCCGCCAGGGCGGCCAGTGTGATTAAATGTTTTGACATAATGAATTAAGCAGAGCTGTTGGAAGATGATTTTGCAATATAGGGGTTAGACGCGGTATAAGGCGGGAACTTGCGTTGGACAGGCGGCCCGGCCGGTCAGCTATATCAATCGGAAAATGATTAAGTTGCGCCGGTGTTAGAGACCGATTTCAATGATACGCTTCAATCCGTCAGCGGTAGTCCGGCGCTTGCCGGCAGCTACTGGACCGAAATCGTTCTGCAGCATGCCCACAAATCCCGCCATTATCATACCCTGCATCATCTCGAATCGGTCTGGGCCGAACTGCAGCCGGTAAAGGCACAGATTCAGGACTGGCCGGTGATGGTTTGTGCGATCGCCTATCATGATTTTTTCTACGACACAAGGCAAAGCAACAACGAAGAGAAAAGTGCTGAAAAAGCTGTCAGCAAAATGATGGATGCCGGGTTTGACCGGGAGCAGGCCAGCCGCAGTTACCGGCATATCATGGCCACAAAAGGACATGAGGTATCTGCCGACCCGGATACTAACCTGTTTACCGACGCCGATCTGTCTATACTCGGCCGTGATGAAGCAACCTACCTGGCTTATGTGGCAGCCATCCGGAAAGAATACCGCCTCTATCCCGATTTCCTGTATAAGCCCGGCCGCAAAAAAGTGCTCCGGCATTTCCTGGAGCTTCTGCGGATATATAAGACGGAATATTTTTATGAGCGATATGAGGTGATTGCACGCAAGAATATGGAGAAGGAGTTGGAGATGCTTTGAAATCGCCCTGTCAGGTATAAAAAGAATTGGAGGAAAGAGTGGAGCCTGGTGTTGATAAAATTGGGTTTAGTTATTCAAATCAGTAGGGTCGCATTATTGCTGTATAAACCAGGCATGAACCGGATTCATGTTGTAATCAGGTTCGGTTTTTATTTTATATCTGTCATAAAAAAAATGGTGCATTTCCTGGGGCTTTATCTCACGAGTTTCGTTTGAATCGAAGTTGTTGTGATTGCCAACATATTCTTTGAATAGATTGTTCCAGTATGATTCCACAGCAATCTGCTCCGGCGTCAATTCGATGACCGCAAAATATCTCGGATTATCTTCATAATCGCTGATTATTTCAAACCTGTATTTTTTGCCCTGGTATTGGAGCATTCCTGTAAGCATACCATCGTAGTAGTCATCCATCCATAAGACCCCGAAGTCGCTTTCATTTATTTGAGTGACTCTATTCATGCAGCGTTTGAATTCTTTTTTAAATTGTCCAAAGGTTATTTGACTATTCATAGCAGGGTGTGCTGATGTTGCAATGGGGAATTCCTGGTATCAATAACAGGTTAATTGAAAATAGTTAATATTGCTTTCGCCAGATTACAAAAAGTAGTCGCATCTTCGACCGAAACCGGTTTACGGGAATTTCTGAATAAAGCGGTATTGCCGGAGAGCTCCAGTTCCATGTCAGGGAATGCCGTCAGCGGATCAAAATTTTTGAACTGCAAAAGCTGATGAAGGCCTTCTTTGTCTTCGGTCATTACCTGGAATTTCCGGGAAAATTTTCTGCTTTGTTCAAAGTCTACATCTCTTTTTAGAAACAGGTCTTCAATCTTTTCCTTTATTGTTTCTTTATGGATATAAGTCCTTGGATAAATTTTTTTAAGCGTCATATGTCCAAATAAATATAGATCAGTACTGGTGTTTGGATTCCGGGGAACCGGGTAGCTGGAAGTGTATTCTGCCAGGGAAGCTCTGAGCTCATAACTTTGATCAACTGATTTTATAGAGTTGGTAATTATTGCGTTCAGGCTTTTGAACATGTGAAAGCCTTTAAAATTAATATGACTGGCGGTGTCCATTTTTAACTCCTGCCGGATTATGGACAGGGAGTCATCAATCATCTTTTGATAAGCTTTAATAGCAGCTCTGTGCTCCAGAATCTCTTTGTCGTTGGCGAAATCGTCGCCGGAAAAATCCGGGATATAGTTATTGTCTGTCATTGCTGGAGAATATTCTTGTAATAATTGGTTATTCTCAAAGGCTTGATGAAGATGTTGTGAATATACATTATTTCCGTACCATCTCTTTTACATTTTTATCAATATCATTTCGGATATTACCTTCTTTTCTACATTCATTCCGTAAACCGGATCATTCTCGATATATCCTGAAAATACTGGGTTGACCAGATGTCGAGTTTTGTATAGTCTTTTATAAAAGGTAAAATATCTTCTTTGACCCGATTGAGCGAAACCGATTTGATTCTGTCCTCCATCAGTTGAAAAAAATCTTTCTGACTCATTTGTTGCGAGGGCCAGTTACCACTATCATGCGCACGGATTGCCAGGTGTTGGAGGTGGAGAGGAACACTTTTCTGTATATACCATTCCATGTCATACCAGTCTCTTCCTTTTACACGATTGCCCCATTTGCGAAAAAGGAATGCGTGCATCTTGCCGGCAAAAAGATCTGGTAGCTGGTAGCATTTTGTATAAAATGAAAAAGGCTTTAGTAACAGTTTTTCCTCGGTCAGGAACCCTGGTGGTGGTTTCTTGTCTACTTCAAGCTTGATTTTAATGGCAGGTGTTATTTTGTCCAGTTTTTCCTGAGGAATGATCCCTTTCAGAATGATTTCCTGCCAGCTGGTGTCTGATTTTAGAAATGCGGAATCAACCTGGCCATTCTTTGATCATAACCCCTCTAGTGTTTTTAACAACATGACTAAACTGCTTTTCTTGGGTGCATCGGGTATCCAGCTTTGGATCATTGCCTGATCCAGTTGAGTGAGCGTATCCCGCTCCATGCGCAGGTCTTCTGTCAGGAAATCCCGGGTTTGCGTGATGCTGCGCAGGAGTAGACCACTCTTTACCGCAATAATGTCACACAAGGCTTTTTCCGGGCTGGCGATCAGCATAGCCTGATCACTGGCAGATTCTACCATCCGTATGCCAAAACTGTAATAAGGCAGACGCAGGCGGGTATACTGAAACAGCCCGATAGAGGTCCGGAAAACTTTAGAAGAGCCAGTGGTCATTGAAGAGACAGTAACAACCTGCTCCGGTATTAGTCCCCAGTAAGAAAGTGCTGCTTCCAGGGAAACATAGCTTGGACCATAAATATGGTTTGCCAGCAGATAGAGGGACGGCCTGCGACTGCTCAATGAGGGACCGATGATATACAATCCCCGTTTTACGGGAGTCAGTATATTTCTCTTTTCAAGTTCCCTGACTTTATTGTGGACGCAAATATTCCTTCAGCAGATCCTTCAGGATGCTTTAGGTGATAAGCGATCCTTCATATTTTAATAAAGACTGCTCAATAGACACAGTTGTTATATTTTATACAGATAATTGGTTCTTTTTACAGTATCTGCTAAAAATTTGGCAGATAATGATTATCTCGTTGATAGACAATGCTTTGAGAGAGGTAAATGTCTGCTATCCGGAAACGCTTGTTGCTACCAGCTTCTATTGCACCCGCCTCACCCTATACTCATTCGGCGACACACCCATCACCTTGGTAAACATGCGCGAGAAATAATACTGGTCTTCGATACCCACCTCCAGCGCGATCTCCTTGATCCGCAGTTTGGTAAACAGCAGGTACTGACAGGCTTTTTGCACCTTTAGGTGATTGAAGTATTCCATGGGAGAGAAACCCGTTTTTTTCTTGAACAAAAAAGAAAAATGAGAGGGGGAGAGATTGGCCTCCCAGGCGATTTCTTCCAGCGAGAGGGTACGGGCGGTATGCTTGCTGAGAAAATCGATGGCAATATCGATAGCGTCCTTATTGCTGAGCTTGCCCGACAGGTCAAATTTGTCGTTGAACAGAAAGGTGGAGAAAAAATGCCACAGGCACATATTGGCAAACATCAGGTTGTCGGTAGAGTAACCTTTTTCCAGCTGCGAATAGATCTCATTGAATAACCCGATACTTTTTTCCTTAAAGCGGATAAACCCTTTTAATCCGCCCTGTTTTTTGAGATGTGAAGCGATCTTGCCGGCATTCGTTCCCTTGAAGTGAATCCAGTAAATACTCCATGGATCATTTTCGTCTGCAGCATAGGAATGGGGTGTGTTAAGCGGAATAACGATAAAATCATCTGCTTCCATTTTGTATTCTTTTTTATCGATCACCACTTTCCCTTTTCCTTCATGACAATAGATCAGTATGGTTTGATCGGCGCCATTGGCCCGTTCCATATAGTGAAACCGGGCCTTGGGATAGTAGCCGATGTCGGTTATATAGAGGGTATTGATCAGTTCATTCTTCACACACTTACTGCTGAGCACTGGTTTGGGAATTACGATCAGCTTTTGCCCCTGGAAGCCTTCTTTCTTTTTGATGGTCTGCATCGTCAGATTTGATTAGGAGTTTTAAAAATAGTAAAAAAGTCCATCTTAACCCGTTCTTACTCCATCATACGAATAGGGATGTCAGGATAATTTTGGCATTAACAAAATTGTTTGCCAATGAATCAGGACGAAGTAAAGGCGTGGCTGGAACCTGTGGTGATACCTACCTACCCGGTGGGTGCTCCGGAAAAAAATCCAATGTTTCTGGAGAAACGGGTGTACCAGGGCAGTAGCGGCGTTGTATATCCTTACCCGGTTATTGAAAAGATCGAAGACCGGAAAGTTGACAAAACATACCAGGCTCTTTTTCTCGAAAACAGTTATCTCAAAATAATGATACTGCCCGAACTGGGCGGCCGTATACAAATGGCATACGACAAAGTGATGAAACGCCATTTTGTTTACTACAACCAGGTGATCAAACCGGCACTGGTAGGTCTTACCGGCCCGTGGATATCCGGCGGCATCGAGTTTAACTGGCCACAACACCACCGTCCCTCTACCTTCGACCCGGTTGATTATACCATTTCTGAAAATGAAGACGGCAGCAAAACGGTGTGGGTAAATGAAGTGGAACGTATGTTCCGCACCAAGGGCATGGCAGGGTTTACCCTTTATCCCGGCAAAGCCTACCTGGAGATAAAAGGAAAGCTGTATAACCGCACCCCGTTTCCCCAGACATTTTTGTGGTGGGCCAACCCGGCAGTAAAGGTCAATGACGATTATCAATCGGTATTTCCACCCGATGTGCATGCGGTGTTTGACCACGGCAAAAGGGATGTGTCCTCCTTTCCCATTGCCAAAGGCGTTTATTACAAAGTCGATTATGCACCGGGCACGGATATTTCCCGTTACAAAAATATTCCGGTACCTACCTCTTATATGGCCGTCAGTTCCCGCTACAATTTCATGGGTGGGTATGAGCATGATAGTAAAGGAGGCCTGCTGCATGTGGCCAATCACCATATTGCGCCCGGCAAAAAACAGTGGACATGGGGTAATGGTGAATTTGGCCGCACCTGGGACGAAAATCTGACCGATGAAGACGGACCCTATATCGAGCTGATGACCGGTGTTTTTACCGACAACCAACCCGATTTTTCCTGGCTGCAGCCCTACGAAGAAAAAACATTTGAACAGTATTTCATGCCCTATCGCGAAGTGGGCATGGTAAAAAATGCCACGAAGGAGGCAGCTGTCAACCTCGAAATACATGGCCGGCAAGCCATCATTGTTTTGTATGTGACTTCTGCCTATGAAAAAATAGCGATCCGTCTTTTACAGGATAATGAACTGTTGTTTAACGAAGTAACCTTTTCATCGCCCGATAGTCCGTACCGCAGCCAAGTAGAGATAAAAGAAGGTCTGCTGCCGGAACAGATCAGGCTGTCCATCACTGATCTGCAAACCGGCAAAGAACTGGTGAGTTTTCAGCCCGAAAAGTATGTTGAACAGCCGGTGCCTGCACCGGCTCAACATGCTAAAAGACCTGCTGAGGTGGAGAACAATGAGCAGCTGTACCTGGCAGGCCTGCATCTGGAGCAATACCGTCATGCCACGTATAGTGCTGCCGATTATTATGAAGAAGCGTTGAAAAGAGATCCCAAAGATGCCCGGGTCAACAATGCACTGGGCTTGTGGAACCTGCGCCGCGGGCAGTTTGGCAAAGCGGAAAATTATTTCCGGAAATCAATTGAGACACTCACACAGCGTAATCCCAATCCGTACGATGGAGAAGCGTACTACAACCTGGGCTGGGTATTGAAATTGCAAAACCGCCTTGATGAAGCGTATGCTGCTTTCTACAAAAGCACCTGGAATGATGCCTGGCAGCATGCAGGCTTTTTGAATCTCGCACGGATCGCTACGGCAAAAGGAGATTATGAGGAGGCCCTGGCCCTCGTTGAAAAGTCGCTCATCAAAAACTATCATAGCCATACGGCCCGGCATGCCCGGGTATTTATACTGCGCAAACTAAACAGGTGGGAAAAAGCCCATGCCTGTATTGAAGAGGCGCTGGAGATAGACCCGTTCAACTTTGGCTGCCTGTTTGAAGAATATCTTTTACTGAAAGAAGAAAATGATCCCACCCTGTTTGCCGAACAGGCACTGGATGATCTGAAGAATATCGCGCGGACCAATGCAAATAATTTTGCAGAATATGCCTTCGACTATGCGCATGCCGGTTTGTATGAAGAAGCTATTCAGCTTCTTTCACTGGGCAAATCTCCGGTGCAGGAAAATACACTGACGGAGTACTACCTGGGCTGGTTTGCCGGCATGGCCGGTAATACAGAGCTCGCCAAAAAACACTTTGAAAAAGGCGCTTCATCAAGCCCCGATTTTATTTTTCCGAATAAAATAGAGGACGTTCTTGTTTTTCAGAAAGCCATTGAACTGAATCCAGCTGATGCAAAAGCTTATTACTACCTCGGCAATTTCTGGTACGACAAACGCCAGTACAAAGAGGCCATCGCCTGCTGGGAAAAATCTGTTGAGCAGGATGCCCGCTTCGCCACAGTACACCGCAATCTGTCCATTGCCTATTACAACAAACGCAATGATCCTGCAAAAGCGTTGCAATCCATGGAGACGGCTTTTGCGCTCGACAACTCCGATGCACGGGTGCTGATGGAGCTGGATCAGCTTTATAAAAGACTAAACAAAGATCAGGGACAAAGGCTGGCCTTCCTCAATCAGTATTTGCCCCTGGCAGAGCAACGCGATGACCTGTATCTCGAAAGAGTTACACTATACAATCAGGCTGGTGAATATGCCGTAGCAAAACAGTTACTAAGCACCCGCAAGTTTCATCCCTGGGAAGGCGGCGAAGGAATGGTGATAAAACAATATGTGATCTGCCATGTGGAACTGGCCAAACAGGCTATTGAACAGGGCAGGCTGGAGGATGCCCTGCATCTGCTGAGCCAGGCAGAAAATTATCCATCCAACCTGGGTGAAGGAAAACTGATCGGAGCGCAGGAAAACGATATTCATTACTGGATGGGTATCACCTACGAAAAACTGGGAGACAGTACAATGGCGACCCGGTATTTTCAATCGGCTACTGTTGGCATCAGCGAACCTACTCTTGCTTTTTTCTACAATGACCCGCAACCCGATAAGATCTTTTACCAGGGACTGGCCTGGAGAAAATTGGGTAATGCTGCCAAAGCGGAAGAAATATTTGAGGGGCTGATCAGCTTCGGAGACACGCATCTGGCCGATGATATCAGTATCGATTATTTCGCTGTTTCGCTGCCGGGTCTGACTGTATTTGATGCTGACCTCAACATTTCAAACAAAGTGCATTGCTGTTATCTGATGGCACTCGGACACCTTGGATTGGGAAATGGAGACAAAGAAAAAGGGGCACTGTATTTTGAACAGGTATTAAAACTGGACAATAACCACCAGGGAGCTCTTACTCATTTCATAAATGCTAAATCAGGTAAGGCTGATGAAGCGCGTGGTGTTATAGAAATCGTAAAATAATCTATTAAAGACCCGGAATCATCCATCATTCAAACATTCACATCCATTTAAATTTGATCATCAATATTCAAACTGATTGCTTAAAACACTGCTGTCATGAAAAAACAAATTGATCCCCAAAAATATCTTGCCACTTCTGCAAGATGGGTACTGTTGCTGCTTTTTGCACTCACACTCAGTAGCCAGTTGATCGCTCAGCAAAAGAATGTCATCACGGGTAAAGTAAAGGGACAGGGCAATGCCCCGCTGGCGGGCGTTTCGGTTTCGGTACAGGGCAAACCCCATACCGGCACCACTACCAATGCTTCGGGAGAATTCTCCATTGAAGTTGCGTTGACCGAAGTGCTCGTTTTTGAACACGTCGGTTACCAGAAACAGGAAGTTAAACTGGGTAGTAATGCTGCGCTGGACATAACCCTGTCACTACTCGAAACGGAACTCAACGAAGTGGTGGTCATTGGTTATGGAACGAAAATAAAAGGCGAGCTGACAGGTGCCGTATCAAAAGTGGGTAGCAGGACCTTTGAAACGCGTCCGCTTACCAACACCATGAATGCACTGCAGGGTTCTCTGCCCGGTGTGACCGTCACCCGTGGTAGCGGACGGCCCGGCGCAGAAAATTATAACCTCCAGATCCGTGGCGCTTCGTCCATGAGTGGCGGAAAAGTGCTGGTACTGATCGATGGCATTCCCGGTGATCTGAACCTGATCAATCCCAATGACATCGCGGAACTTACTGTACTGAAAGACGCTGCAGCCTCCATCTATGGTGCGCGTGCGGCCGATGGTGTGGTGATCGTGACTACGAAAAAAGGAAAGAAAGGATTGCCCACGGTGCAGTATTCCGGCAACTATGGTATTAAGACCCCTCATTTCCTGAAAAAACGTACCAACACGCTGCAGCTGGCAGAGATGTATGACGAGGGTATGCGTAATATCAATCAACCCGGCGTTTCGCAGGCGGTGTTTGATAAGATCAGGAACAATGCGGCACCCGACCCAACCGGCTGGTTGATCTTCCTCGAAAACTTTCCGGGATTTTATCAGTCACACGACTGGATCGATGCCGTATTCGGGACCGGCTCACAGCATATGCATAATATCAGCGTTTCCGGTGGTGGCGAAAACAACAACTACCTGTTCTCCCTTGGATATGCCCGCAATGAAGGCGTGTTCAAACATGGTGAAAACTACTCAAACCGTTACAACCTTCGTCTCAACTATGACTTTAAACTGTCTAATCGCCTGAATTTTGAAACACGTACCAGCTTCGAAAGTCAGCCAACGGTTGAGCCTACTACATTGGGCAGCATCCTGTATTTCGTGAACCAGATGGGCAGTTATGTACCTATTTACAACCCGCAGGGCCAACTCTATAAATACCAGGGTGGATTCAGAAACCCCATTCAGTACCTCACAGAAGCCGGTACTGCCAAATCAAACTCCTATCGTTTGTCGACCAACGTGAAGGGAAATCTGCAGATCATACCCGATCTGAAACTGGTGGGGCAGGTAGGTGTTACCCTTGATTTTGCAGATGGAAAACGTACCAACCCCACATTTGCGCAGCATAACTGGGATGGATCTAATTTCGATATCGTAAATGTGCCCAACAGTGCCGTATTCACCAATTCAAAAAATATTTACCAGAATTATACTGCTTATCTCGACTACAACAAGACTATTGGCAGCAAACACCGCATCAATGCCATGGCAGGTGCTTCGCGCGAAACCAGCGATTACCAGGGCCAGTCTATAACAGGTTACAATTTTGCCAGCAATGAAATATTTACATTAAACCTGGCTGACCGTACCAAGACTGAGTATGCCAACTTTACTGGTGGCGCCTCCGACTGGGCACTACAATCATACTTTGGCCGGTTGAGTTATACATTCAACAGGAAATACCTGCTCGACTTTACTACGCGTATGGATGGCAGCTCCAAGTTTGCAAAGAATAAACGCTGGAGTGCCCTGTTTCCTTCCGTGGCTTTTGCATGGAACCTGTCGGATGAAGATTTTATCAGTCAGCTGAATGTATTCAGCAATTTGAAAGCACGTGTTTCCTGGGGCAAATCAGGTAACCAGGAGCTGAGCTTTGGCAACTACGATTATATTTCGCTCATCAATATTACCGGCAGCTATCCCATGGGTGTGCCCAACGTAGGATTGCCCGGGGCTATTTCCAACATCGCCTCTGTAAACCGGACCTGGGAAACGATTGAAACAAGAAATGTGGGGATCGACTTCTCTGTACTCGATTCCCGCCTGAGCGGCAGTTTTGATTATTATATCAAGCGAAATAACAACATGCTTGTAAATGATCAGCTGCCCGCCACGCTGGGTGGTACTGCTCCCACACAGAATATAGGTAAGCTCGAGACAAAAGGTTGGGATTTTGCTCTGTCCTGGTCAGACAAGATCGGTGAGTTTAGTTACAGCATTTCCGGTATGATCAGCGATGCTAAAAATAAACTGCTTGAGCTGAAAGGAAATGATGCATATGGCGAAGGCCTGATCTATGCACGCCAGGGCTATTCACTGAATTCTTATTTCGGTTACCAGTATGCCGGTATTATTAAAGATGCTCATCAACTGGCGGAGTACAAGCAGTTAGAAAACGTACCTGCCAATGTGAATATCGGTGATGTAATGTACAGCGATGTGGATGGCGATGGAAAGATCACTGCCTTTGGTGACCCTGCCCTCGGTACAAAAGGTGATATGGTATACCTGGGCAACCTGCTTCCCCGCTTTGTCTATTCCTCCAACATCAACCTGTCGTATAAAGGATTTGATCTGGGGATATTCCTGCAGGGTGTGGGAAAACGCCAGGGTATCCGTACGGGTGAGTTCAGTTATCCCTTCCCGGCAGTATGGATGCAGCCGCTGGAATATTTCTATGGCAAAAGCTGGACGCCGGAAAATCCCGATGCTCCATTCCCCCGTATCATTCCCGGTTTTGTTGGGTATGATGATGTCCGCAACTGGAACTGGCGATATTCTTCCATGCGCATGAACAACCTGGCTTATCTGCGGGTCAAAGTGCTGACACTGGGATATAACCTGCCTCAAAGTATGCTGCGCAAGGCCAGACTGCAGAATGTGCGCATTTATGTGAGCGGCCAGGATCTGCTTACTTTCTCTAAAGGAACCTGGAAGAATTCTTTTGATCCCGAAGAAACATGGGAACGTTCCGACGAACAAACCTATCCTTTCAACAAGGTCATTTCCTTCGGCCTGGACATCAAATTCTAAAACATCAATCAGTAACGATCATGAGCCATAAATTTTTTAAAACATATATTGTTGCACTCCTGTTTTTGACAGGCTGCACAAAAGGATTGGACCTGATCCCCAAGGATTCCATTTCCGATGCCACATTCTGGAAATCTGAGGCCGATTTCAAACTGGCCGCCAACAATCTTTACCAGTCGCTCGAAACATTCAATACCTACGATGTGCAAACTGACCTGGCGTACGATGTACCCAATGCGATCAGTAATGGTACATTCCAGGCTACGGAAAATGACAGCAGGTGGACCAATGCCTATATTTATATCAGGCGTTGCAATACGATTCTGGCAAAAGCAGAAACGTCACCCATTGCTTCGGAAGTGAGCCGGTATGTAGGGGAAGCGAAATTTTTCAGGGCCTACAATTACTGGTTATTGTTCCGTCTTTTCGGAGGGGTGCCCCTGGTCACAAGGGAACTGGCTGTAGATGATGAAGAACTGTATGCTGCAAGGGCATCGCGTAAAGAAACCATCGATTTCATTCTGAAGGAACTGGCCGAAGCAGCGGCTCTTTTACCTACCCGCAGCGAACTGGCGAGTGGCGATATCGGAAGGATCACCAAAGGCGCTGCCAATGGATTGAGAGCACGGGCAGCCCTGTTTGAAGCTACCTGGGGACAGAACAGAAGCGATGCGAATGCCGGTACTTATTTCGATATTGCTATTGAAGCTTCTTCGGCAGTGATGAACAGTGCACAATACGCCCTGTTTACTGCCCGCGGTGCGCAGAGCTACCGGTATTTCTTTATCGAAGAAGGTGATGATGGCTCAGAAGCCATCCTCGACCGCCGTTACCAGATGCAGATTGCGAGTTACAATATGCCGGGTGTGGTGGGCGAAGGACGAATGCTACCTACCAAGAAACTGGCCGATATGTATTTGTGCAAAGATGGTTTGCCAGTTACGCAGTCGCCTTTATTCCAGGGGTACAATCAATTCACTTCCGAATTTCAGGATCGTGACCCGCGTATGTCGATGTCGCTTGTTATCCCCGGCACAGAAATTCCCCAGTGCTGGTACCCCCAGCCGGCAGAGGCATGGCCGTTCTACCCGCAGCGTAATGCAAACACCGGGTATACCACGTATAAATTTTTATCCGAAAATGCGTCTTCCAACGAATCTCCCGGACTGGGTTATGGATTTGACTGCCATCTGATACGGTATGCCGAAATACTGCTGATCTATGCGGAGGCGGTATTTGAAAAGAATAACGATATCAGCGATGCTGACCTTGGTAAATCGATAAATTTGCTTCGCCTGCGGGTAAATATGCCTTTCCTGACCAATAGTTTCGTTGGTGCAAACGGACTGAACATGAGAACGGAGATCCGTCGCGAGCGTACGATTGAGCTGGCATTTGAAGGATTCCGGTACGATGATCTGAGAAGATGGAAAACAGCCGAAACCGAATTGCCCATGGACATTAAAGGGGCAAAGATAAAAGGCACACCCTGGGCCAGCCCGATCGTTGTGGAAGGGCAGGACAGGAATCCCTATACCAATGCAAGCTGGCAAAACCGGACCGATGCCAATGGATTTCTGATCGTAGAGAATGGAGCAGGCCGCACATTTAACGCCAGCAAACATTACCTGATGCCGTTGCCAACAAGAGAGATACTGATCAATCCCGCGTTGCAGCAAAACCCTAACTGGTAATGCTGGTAAATGAGCAGGGCGTTGTACCCTTTGATTCGATAATGTTATAAAATGAATGTTTTTGCTATGAAGAAAGGCTTTCTGATCTGGATGTCACTGTCTGTACTAAGTGTGAAGATGAATGCGCAGCAGTATACGTTGCTCTCGCCTGATGCGAAGCTATCGGTGCAGATAGAAAACAATAAACAGGGTATAAGTGTCAAACTGGCAAAAGAAGGAGGAGTGCTTCTGAGCCTTTCTGACCTGGGTATGACAGCCAGCGGGCTGGCTGCAACACCACTGCAGGTTAAGAAGACAAAGAAGAATTCGGTAAAGGAAGACGTAAAGCCGCAGATAAAAGACAAGGCCAGCGTTTACCGAAATGAATACAATGAACTGGTGCTGATATTTAAGACGGATCAGTCATTGACTTTCCGGCTTTTTAACGAAGGACTGGCTTATCGTTTCTCTACAGCGGCCAAAGACAGCCTGACCATTGTAAAGGAAAGCCTGAACATCCGGTTGAATGAAGGAGATTCCGTACGGTTTCAATCGGAAAAATCTTTCAATTCTGCATACGAAGAACCTTATGAATTTAAAAGGATGGGTGAGCTTGATGCGAAAAAGCTTTTAAATCTGCCGGTGCTGGTGCAAAAGCAGGGTGGCCGGTTTGTTATGATCACCGAGTCGGATCTGTACAATTATCCCGGTCTGTGGGTAAAAAGCAATGGCGTTTCGCAAATCACGGCCACCCATCCGCCTTATCCAAAAACTCTGACCAATAATGCCAATCGTTACGTCACCGGGCAGGTAGGAGAAAAGCAGGATTATATTGCACGTGTGGCAGGTAGCAGAAATTACCCCTGGCGCATTTTTGCCGTAGCCGATGGGGAAGAAGGACTGATCGATAACCACCTGGTATACCTGCTGGCATCACCGACAGAGCTGAAAGATGTATCGTGGATAAAACCCGGAGTAGTTATGTTTGACTGGTGGGCCAAGAATAATATATACGGCGTCGACTTCAAGGCAGGTGTTAATACCGAAACGGCGAAATACTTTATCGACTTCTGTGCTGAGAAAGGGTTCCGCTATTTTTTATTCGATGACGGCTGGAGTCCCAAAGATGATCTGCTGCATGCCGTACCGGGATTGAATATGGAAGAAGTGACGGCTTATGCCAAAAGTAAAGGAGTGGATGTGCTGGTATGGGTGATCTGGAATACATTAAGGGATCAGTGGGAAGAAGCATTTGATCAGTTTGAAAAATGGGGGATCAAAGGTATCAAGACCGATTTCATGAACCGCGATGATCAGATCATGGTGGAGTTTTATGAAGCCCTGGCAAAAAAAGCAGCTGAGAAAAAGATGGTCGTCAATTTTCATGGCGCTTACAAGCCAGATGGTTTGAGCCGCAAGTATCCCAATGTGCTTACCCGCGAGGCCCTCATCGAATTTGAGCAGAGTGGTGTTTCCAACAACGACAACCCCGAACATCACAACCTGCTGCCGTATATCCGCATGTTTACCGGTGCGATGGATTATATCCCGGCCACGTTCCGCAACAGCAACAAACATAATTTCCGTCATTTTGGTGATTACCCCATGGGTTGGGGCACCCGGGCACATGCGATGGCCCTGTTTGTGATCCTCAACAGCCCGATGACGATGTTGCCGGGCTCGCCAACAGATTATAATAAGGAAAAGGAATGCACCGATTTCCTCGCAAGGATCCCTGTAGAATGGGATGAGACCAGGCTGCTGACCGGCAAGATCAGCAAATACACTGTGCTGGCCCGGCGCAATGGCAATGACTGGCATATTGGCGCCATTACCAATGATGATGCACGCACTGTCTCTATTAAAACCGATTTCCTGCAACCGGGCCAGTACCAGCTTGAATTTATTGAAGACGGCATCAATGCAGCTACTGCGGCAACCGATTACAAACTGGTACGGCGCACTCTCACTGCAGGCGAATCGCTGGAAATAAAAATGGCTCCTGGTGGCGGCTGGCTGGCAAGAATTACGCCAGTGCAGAAATAAGCAAACACAGGTTTGATAAATTTAAAAGACAGGCATCTTTTACCCGTTGTGGTAAGGACTGGCCATCGCATGATTGTACAACCGGGACGACAATGGAGTTATTAAGCGAAAAGCTTTTCGCAGGTACTATAAATGGCAAAGCGGTCAGCTTGTTTACCCTCCGCAATGAGCAGGGCTGTGTAGCCCAGTTTACCAATTACGGCGCCCGCTGGCTGTCTATGTGGACGCCCGACAAATACGGACAATGGGCGGATGTGGTACTGGGGTTTGACAGCCTGCAGCAATACCTCGACGCTGCGGAGAAATATTACGGTGCTATTATCGGCCGTGTTTGTGGCCGGATAAACCAGGGTGCTTTTGAACTGGACGGAGTCGGTTATCAACTGGCTACGAATGATATTTTCGGCAAACCCGTAAAAAATCATTTGCATGGTGGCCCGGGTGGATTCAGCTTCCGGGTGTGGGATGCCGCTACCGGTGTGAATGAACAGGGCGAAGAAATATTGGAGTTATCGCTGTTTTCCGCCGATGGCGAAGAAGGATATCCCGGCAATCTCGAAACAAAAGTGAGATATACGCTACGTAGCGATAATTCGGTAAGGATAGATTATTCGGCGTATACCGACAGCCCGACCCTTGTGAACCTGACCAATCATGCCTATTTCAACCTGCAGGGGGATATGAGCAAAACGGTACTCGGTCATTTTGTATCGATCTACCCCGAAAATGCTCTTGAGACCAACGAAGAACTGATCCCCACCGGCAGGATCAGACCTGTAAAAAATACGCCACTCGATTTCACCCGGCCACACATGATCGGTAGCCGTTTACAGGAGTCGGTACCGGGGCAATTGTTTCCCGGGCAGGGATATGCCGTGTGTTATGCCTTTAATGCTGCAGACAACATCCTGCAACTGACCGCAACGGTAGAGGAAAAAACAAGCGGACGGGTCATGGAGATGTATACCGATCAGCCCTGTCTGCAATTTTATAGCGCCTGGCTGCTTGATGGAACAGATACAGGAAAAAAAGGGCAACGTTATTTTAGCAGCTGCGGTCTGGCACTAGAGGCGATGGGTTTCCCGGATGCACCCAATCAGCAGGGGTTTGCACCGGTCACCTTGTTTCCCGGTCAGGAGTACCGGCAGACAACAGTGTACCGGTTTTCGGTTAGATAAATACCTTTTAATAAGGATTTCTGTTTTATATTTCGTTTTGGCATAGACAAACCGGCATTGTATCACTGTAAAGTAATAAGGAATGAACACAGTCATCGAGACGGACAACACACAGGCAGGCGGGAAGTATAGTTATAATACCCGTTACATTATAGGCATTGCCTTTATTTCTGCACTGGGTGGTTATTTGTTTGGGTTCGACTTTGCAGTCATTGCAGGGGCATTACCTTTTTTACAAAAACATTTTGCACTGGATACTTACTGGGAAGGCTTTGCTACAGGAAGTCTTGCCCTGGGCGCCATCATGGGTTGCCTGGTTGCCGGCTCGGTCTCGGACAAATATGGGCGAAAGCCAGGCTTGCTGGTGGCGGCTGCCATTTTTGCCCTGTCGTCGCTGGCGATGGCCTTTTCTTTCTCCCGCGAGACTTTTATCGCTGCCCGGTTTTGTGCCGGCATTGGTGTGGGTATGGCGTCTATGTTGTCGCCTATGTATATTGCAGAAATTTCACCGGCACATATACGCGGCCGTATGGTCGCGATCAACCAGCTCACCGTCGTATTAGGTATCCTTGTTACCAACCTGGTCAACTATGCGTTGCGCAACGAAGGAGAAGATGCCTGGCGCTGGATGTTTGGGCTCGGTTTTATCCCTTCCGCTTTCTTTTTTATCGGAGCCATGTGGCTGCCCGAAAGTCCGCGCTGGTTGATGAAGAAAGAAAAGAATACAGAAGCTGCCTCGGTGCTGAAGCGAATAGGAGATGCTGGTTTTGTAAAAGAATCGATGGATCATATTACGCGCTCCCTGTCCGGTATCGCAAAGACCCGCTACGCAGACCTGTTCCGTAAGGGAATCTTTCCTGCTGTTTTGGTCGGCATCGTGCTCGCAGTGTTTCAGCAATTGTGTGGGATCAATACCGTATTTAATTATGCACCCCGGATATTTGAAAGTATTGGTGCCTCGCAGGACGATCAGTTGCTGCAGACGGTCTTTATCGGAGGCGTCAATCTTGTCTTTACCATCCTGGCCATGCTGCTGGTCGATAAACTGGGCAGGCGACCGCTGATGCTGATCGGAGCCGGTGGCCTGGCTATCACCTACATCATTATCGTGATGCTGCTGGGCAATCATTCATCGCAGGTATCCTGGTTCCTGCTGACCTCCATTGGCATTTATGCCATGACACTGGCGCCGGTCACCTGGGTATTGATCTCTGAAATATTCCCCAATAAAGTCCGGAGCGAAGCCACCACCGTGGCGGTAGTCAGCCTGTGGCTTGGTTACTTTCTGCTCGTCTTCACTTTCCCGTTCCTGTTCGAACAACTCCAGGAAAGATCGTTTTATATCTACGCCGCTATTTGTGTGGCAGGATTGCTCTTTGTATGGCGCAGAGTAAAGGAAACAAAAGGTAAGACGTTGGAAGAGCTGGAAGGGAGATAATTGCATAAATAATATGCTCGGGTAGTGATTAACTTTGGAGTAATCGGCTCAATGGCCGGAACCTCCGTTATGAATCCACACAGTACTATTTTCCGAAAGACGCTCTTCAGCACATTGCTGATGCTTCTGTTCAGCTTTTATATGATAGCTTCTGCCCAGCATAAAGACAACTTTGTCAGAATTGCACGGATAGTAGTAGACTCTGCACAACTGGACGCCTATAATGAAGCACTGAAATTGCATGCAGGGGTTGCTGTTAAAGAAGAACCGGGTGTACAGATGTTATATGCGGTTTCTGAAAAGAAGCAGCCGAACCATATAACGGTATTTGAAATCTATGCAGACCAGTCTGCATATGAAAGTCATATTAAGACGGCCCATTTCCTGAAATATAAAGCCACCGTGGAAGGGATGGTCAAATCATTGGAATTGATCGATGTAGCGCCCATAGCTCTCGAATCGAAATTGAACAAGGAATGAACGCTTGTAATGCAGATCGTTTATGTTCTGTGCACTATATTATTGATGGACTTCTTTATTAATCAATTTTCGAGTAGATGACACTGATATTTCCATTGTCTTCATGCCCTTCATATCTGAGATAAGGGGTGATAATATTTAGTACCCCCTTTGTTTCTCTAGTGTCGTCTCCAATCCCTTTTTTTGTATACTCTATTATGTTTTGAGTATGATTGATTTGTATTTCGATGAGATGGAAGACTGTTTTGTAGCTATTATCTGGCTGTTTAACACGGTATTCATTTGGGGGGTAAAGTTCAAACTCCTCCGTTCCATTCGATATTCCTGAATAAATAAGCAGCCATTTTCCATTAAAAAATTTTAATAGCTCATCGTTGTGACGTGAGTTTTTCATTTGAATTAGTTCATCAGTTTCTTCAATTAAAAAACTTCCCTCTTTACAGCTTAATTGGTAGTATTCCCTTGTTGAGAGTGACTGAAATTTTCCTTTGTTTTGATAAAAAATCAAGAGATTTTTTATCTTATTGGGATGCGGATCACTCCCCATAGTGGTATTATTGATTATAAAAGGATTTCCTGATTGGACGAGAGTCTTTATTTTTTCGGTAACATCAAGAGAGGATGTCTTCCACCCATAAGTTGCTAGAAGTATATTAAATCCATTTTTTCGTTCCTCTTCTTGCGCGATAAAAAATTGTAAGTCTTTTATACGATCAGTCAAAATTGAAATCTGTTCTTTCTCTATTTTTAGTTCTTCTTTACTCCGTTTCAGGATACCTTCGTAATGAGAGGCTTGTTCTGCCATTTCAGTTCGTATTTGAGCAGTTTGTTCAATTGTTAATCTTTTTTGGCTATCATATTTTTCTTTTCTTTGGCGACAGTCGTTTTCGTAATACAAGTGTACTCGGAATAATAAATTCGAAAAGTAGGGCATGGCAAGTATAAGAAAGATAGCGGATAGGAAAGGGTAAATAATCAGGTGAGGAGCATTCAGATACTGCTTTTCTATATATTCAATTTTCGTGTATGGAGCAATTGATGTTTGACTCACGAATAAGGTAAGATAGATGATTTTCCAGTTCCAAATCATCCAGGAGAATAGAAAAGAGCCATAAAAGGGACTTGATATCCGATCTTCTAGAATAGAAGTAAGGGACTTTTTGTAGTCGCTAAGCATACTGAAGGGATAAGGCGGTTATTTATTTCAGATTACGGGGGCTAATGTAGTAAGTATTTTTATGAGTATTACTGACCTATCTCCTGGTATAGGAAGGTAATTTTTTCTCGGCTCTGTTGATGGCTATTCTTTCATACGTCATAATAGATTGATCAGATCAGGGTAGTCTACCCCAACTGGTAAGAAAATATGCGAAAAAACAGGTGTTCCGGCATCATTTCAACTCCAGCTGCACTATGGATTTTGCCGGCAACTGAATCACCAGGTCCGATCCATCTTTTCGTGCGCCCTGGAAAGCCGCGGGTTTAATCGTCTCCGGTTTATCGAAGCTATTGATATCGGTTAGCTTTTCTGATGTCAGGATCCTTCCTGTTACTGCACTCCATTTAACACCCGGTAAGGTGCCACGTATTTTGATTGATTGTGAAGGATGGAGATTGACCAGTGTGAGGTTTGTTTTGCCGGTACTGTCTGTAGATGCCGAAACACTCAATGCGGGGATCTTCCTGCCATCTACCGTATAATCAGGAGAAGCAAAGGATACATTCAGCTTCCGGGCATCCTGGTGTACTTTATACAGGTCAAATACGTAATAGGTAGGAGTCAGCAGCATTTGCTCGCCTTTGGTTAATACCAGCGCCTGCAGCACATTGACGGTCTGTGCCAGGTTGGCCATCTTTACCCGGTCGCTGTGGTTGTTGAAAATATTGAGGTTAATGCCTGCAATAAGTGCATCGCGCAGGCTGTTTTGCTGATACAGAAAAGCCGGATTGGTGCCGGGCTCCACATCTGTCCAGATGCCCCATTCATCCACAACGAGGGCCACCTTCTTTTGCGGATCATATTTATTCATGATATCGCTGTGTCGGGTCACCAGTTCTTCCATGTACAGCGTATTTTTCATGGTAGTGAAATACTCTTTTTCATCAAAACTGGTAGCAGATCCTTTTTTGGCCCAGTTGCCGGTAGGTATGGTATAGTAATGCAGTGTCATACCCCACATGTCGCCGGTCCTTACTTTCTTCATCAGTGTTTCGGTCCAGTTGTAGTCATCTGCATTGGCGCCGCTGGCGATCTTGCGTAGTTGTTGCCCCTTATAATTTTTAAGAAAGGAAGCAAATTGTTTGTACAGGTCGGCGTAATAATCGGGGGCCATATTACCGCCGCAGCCCCAGGTTTCATTGCCTACGCCCCAGTAGGTCACATTCCAGGGAGCAGTGCGGCCATTTTGCTTACGGAGATCTGTCATGGTGCTGCGTGCATCGGAGTTGATATATTCCACCCATTTCGACATTTCTTCAATGGTGCCGCTGCCGGCATTGCCGGCTATATAAGGTTCGCAACCGATCAGCGCACAGAGTTCCAGAAACTCATGTGTACCAAAGCTGTTGTCTTCCGATACGCCACCCCAGTTGGTATTGACCATATAAGGGCGCTGATGGGCAGGACCAATGCCATCGCGCCAGTGATACTCATCGGCAAAACAACCGCCGGGCCAGCGCAGGTTGGGTACTTTTATTTTTTTTAATGCTTCTACGATATCCATCCGGATGCGTCCTTTCTTTTCTACCTGCAGCGTATCGCTTACCCAGAATCCATCATAGATACATCGGCCCAAATGCTCCGAAAAATGACCGTAGATGTGCCGGCTGATGATGTTAGAAGGGGTGATACCATCTACCAGCAGGCGGGTTTCGGTTTGTGTATGGCCGCTGATAGGAACTTGTGCTGCCAGCAGCAGGCACCAGATCATGTTTTTCATATGCAGGTAGAAAAATGAAGATGAATGCAATAATAGCCAGTTGGCACAGATTACTGCGCGGCCTGGCAGGAGGAAGTTAACAAATAAATGCTGTCTGTACCGGAAATTATCTCTTTCGGCAGTATCAACCACTTGTGGAACTGAAAAGTGAAAATGGGTTGCTAGAAGTTCTCTTTTCTCAGGAATGAGGTGCGTACTGGATTGCGCAAAGCAGGTTGCCTTCGGTATCGAGGAATTTGAACAGCTTGCCTACGTAAGGGATTTCAGTGACAGGCATTACTATTTTGCCCCCGGCCTGTTCTACATTTTTTACTGTTTCGGCTATATCGGCCACTTCAATGGAGCATTCCATGCCATTGATCTTATCTGGTACCGGTGCGTATGTCCTGCTCTGCAGTGCACCAATTGGCTTTTGCGGGTCATCTTCATGTTTTATCTGCATAAAACCCGGTTGCCCGTATCCGTTCATCTGCCAGTTAAAGACAGCCCGGTAAAAGGCTGCAGCCCGATCGATATCATCGGTGTAAATAGCGAAGTGTGTGAGTTTGTTCATGTATCTGTGATTTAAGTTGAAAATACAGGTAGTATTATATTTCTATGACTGTGGAAGGTTCTCCGTCATTCCAGCCTTTTAATATGGTCGTTTTAATATTATATAGGTTTTTATTGCTGCAGGTGATTATTTTGACCTTACCATCCAGTTGCTGGATGGCACCGGGCGTAACTCCCAGCAATGTTTTATAAGACCGGTTCATATGCGAGGCATCCCAGAAACCCGTAGCGTAAGCCGTTTCTTCCACTTTACTTCCTTTGACGATCAGGTTTAATGAATCCACTATCTTCATCCAGAGCATAAAGTTCTGAATGGGTTGGCCGACCTGCTGTTTGAACAGATGTCGTATACGACTCTCCGACAGGTGTACATGTGCCGCCACCTCTTTTATACTGACCTGTCGGTCGCGCGATCTTGCTATAAATGTTATGGCTTTTTCAACACGTTCGTCTTTCAGCACGGGTATATCGAAGTCTATCAGGTGCCGGAGTATCATCATATAGCCTTTTAACAGGCTCTCGCAATGGGTATCGACGAGCAGTTTTTTAAAGAAATTGTTGCTCAGCTTCCGGATATCAGACTTCGACAGATCATTGATCCCCTGCTTACCGAGGTATTTCTTCGTTAACTGTTTTGCATAGGTGCTGTCCCTGTCGAGATAGAGAAACAGTTGTATACTGTTGTTGCTGTCCAGCTGGTGTATATGCCTGTCTTTTATAATTGCGGCAGCGTATTCCTGCCATTCGGAATCTTTGTCTTTTAATTTAAATGTGCGGTCTATATCAAATACCAATTGCAGGGTGTCATGAAAATGCGGACTGGTATTGAATGACATTCCCCAGAATACACTGAAGCCATTCCATACATACAATGCCGAAGCATTTCCGATATCTCCCTTTTTCAAGATACTTCAGTGGTTGAGTTAGAGTTGTTATTCCGGTCGATCGGCGGTGTTACCCATATTTGAATCAAATCTAATGCAAAGGGAAATACGTTTTTTGTACAAAATGGCTAAATGCAAAAAGGTAACTGATCTGTTTAGCCCGCCAGAGGTCGGCCACTTCTTCATTCACCACTTTCAAAGAGATTCGATCGGTTTCGATTCATTGGCATTTGCGTAGCAGATACTGATCGATGTCAGCGTTTTCACATCATAAAATGGCCGGTACTGTACTTTTCCTATCAGCAGTTTTTGAAATGAGGCCGGGCAAATGGAAATATCCTTCCGTATCATCGTTGTACTGGCGGCATTCCTGGCCTACTGATTACCGGCAGTGGATAACACCCGACCTGCCGGCACCGTTGTCTTTTACGGCCTTTAAAAGAGGGGAGGCCCCTGCTATGAAGGTGGTAGAGGCGTATCTGGAAAAAGGACAGTGATCCTGCCCTGTCGGAAAGCCGGGGGCTAAACTTCGTGCCCGGGCAGTAAATATTCCATCCGATTATCTGTCAGAAAAGCTATCGGTAATTGACATATTTCTCCATTCTAATTCCTAAATCTATGATATCATCCTTTCTTACCAATTGATCCATCCAGGTTGGAGGGATTGTTTCCCAGCCATACAGTAAACCAGCCAGCCCACCTGTTACAGCGCCAGTTGTATCTGAATCTTCTCCTAAATTAACCGCCTTAAGGGTAGCTTCTCTGTAGTCAGATGTTGTCAACAGGCACCAGATACTGGCTTCCAGTGTATGCAAAACGTAACCACTACTATGGATATCTTTTTCACTTAGAGTGTGAATATCCTGATTGAGCAACCTGTCAAACAGAGCTATTTCTTTCGGGTTTACCGATAGAAATTTCAGATATTCAGGAATTTCTTTCTGTAGAGTTTCGTATGTCTGTAACTTGTCCTTTCCACTTATAATATGGCGTGCAAACTCAAGATAATAATAGCAGGCGATGACCGCACGTATATGTCCGTGAGTGATAGATGATACCTGTTTAGTTATTTGATATCTCTCATCAATGGATTTATCCTTAATATGGGTAATTAACGGGAGAATTCGCATTAATGAACCATTCCCGTTGTCAGACTCATCTGTTCCTCCGGCCAATTCTGGTGGGTAGCCATCCTTCAATCGTTTAATAGCCATGCTCGTTGTAATGCCCACATCAAAGACTTTTCCTCTGGGAGTCCAAAAACTATGATGAAGCCATTTAATAAAATTGTCTGCAATTTTCTCCAGATTGAACTCTCCTGTCAAAGCTTCGGAGAGGCAAAATGCCAGCGAACTGTCATCCGAGAAGGTGCCGGCAGGAAGATTATGTGTACCATAACCCGTCATGTCTGTAACAGGATTTAATGCAATTGTTTTCCTGCTTCGAAACTCCAGCGGTACACCTAAGGCATCGCCTATGGCCAGGCCCAGTAATATATCTGTATGAATATTCTTTCTTTGCATTGATCTTTGATGTGATTGCTTATTTCCGGTTAAACAATCGTTGAAAGAATCCTTTTTTCTCCTGCTTTTCGATAGCCCAGATTAATTCCGTTGCATGACGTCTGGTAGTTTCTGTATTCGGGCCAAATTTTCCCCAGGCAAACCCACTCTGATTGGGGCGATTTCTCAGATCTGCTATGACAAAATTTTCAGGAAGTGATAAGGCAAATCGTTTTAAAATCTCATCATTTGATTGTTTGGCTGAGTCAATATCGGTAAAGCCGTTACTTTCATGCCAGATATCATTGGTAATCTTTTCATGAATGATGTCGAGGTGCGAACTGTTCCCGTTTTTCCCGAAATCATCAATATGTTCAATGAATTGGGTTAGGTTATCGGAGTGTTTTACAATTACAGCCGGGTCGTGGCAAACATAAAATACATTTCCCCAGACTCCTTTCTGATCAATATCCAGGATCCATGAATTTCCAAAACCATCTCCGGCAAGTTGAATTGAATTTGGAAAAAACTCTTCGAAGCCAAATTGTTCCAATCCGGTGAATCTAACTTCTTTAAGGCTATCAAATTTAAAACCACCGGCGAATTTCAGGAGCTCTTTTATTTCATCAGGGGCATAACCACCAGGAAGTTGCTTCGCAAATTCATCTAGCTGCTGGTCGGATAAACCAGGCAATGGAATGGCTTTATATTTTTCTCCATCTTCCGAAGTATACTCTTTTTCCAGTAATAGTTTTAATTGATCCAGTGGGGTCATTTTAGATTATTGTATGATAGTGACAAACACAACCAAAAGTTATTTTTCTCTTTGTAAGGCGATGTCAAATTATGAAGAATTTGCTACAATAGATTCGTTTATTGAAAACGAAAAAGGCAGTTTTTACTGTCTGGTTGGTCTGTGTATTTGAGTCAGCAACAGACTCAGTACTCCAATAATAAAAAAGCTAACGACCAGGGGCATCACACTATGCTGCATCAGCTGGCTGATCACAGCACCCGTCAGTGATCCGATAAAAAAGAAAATGGTGCCATATACAGAGGCCGCCAGGCCTGCCATTTGCCCCATCGGTTCCAGTGCCAGTGCGCCGCTGTTGGGTTCAATGGCCAGGTTGATCGCCAGCAAAATACCTACTCCGCTAAAGAAAACGGCGATATCTGGCTGATCGTTGCTCATCAGCGTGATCATTAATAAAATGCCGGCAACGACAGTGTAGACAAACAGAAGTGAGCGGATAGCGCGCCGGGCACCCAGGCGGACTGATAAGCGCGAATTAATAAGTGTACATACAGACATACCCAGACCAATGGCCGCGAATATCCAGGGAAAGAGAGCCGGTTGGCCATAGACTTCGCCCACCAGGCGTTCTGAACTGGATACATAGGAGCTGAGTGCCGAAAATAAAAGCGTGGTGATAATGGTGTAACGCAGAAACGTGCGGTTGCCTGTTACCTGGCCAATGGAGTTTCGGAGCGATTTCCAGTTCAGCCTGGTGCGTCGTGCAGCCGGGAGTGATTCTTCCAGCCGGAACGACCAGGCAAAAACGAGTAAACCAAACAAGGGTGGTGTGAGGAATACCATCTGCCAGGAACCTATAGAGAGAATGAGCATGCCCAGGAAAGGAGCAAAGATGGGGGTGAACAGGAAAATGGTCAGGATGAGCGACATGATACGTGCCATCTGATCGCCTTCAAACCGGTCGCGTACACCGGCAATGGTGGTAGTAAAAACAGCAGAAGCGCCCATGCCGGCAAGGAAGCGGGCTGCACACATCAGTTCCAGGCTGTGTGCATAGGTTGCAACAAGCCCACCGATGATATAAAGCGGAAAACCTGTTCGTAAAATAGCGAGACGACCGAAACGGTCAGAACAGATACCAAATACAAGTTGGGCTACCTGCCCCATGAAAAAGAAAACAATGATATTGGAGGTGGCAGTCGAGTTGGGATCAAGGCCAAAATGGTGACGCAACTCACCGAGTGCCGGCAACATAATATCAATTCCCAGGGCGGTCAGCATCATGGTACAGGCAGACAGGGCAATATATTCTGCCGGTCTCATGCGTCTTACTGGTTTAATGTGTTCACTCATACTGGCCCGATCCTGGAAGATGGATAACGATATTACAAAACTATTTACAGGTTTTTTTGATAGGAGGGGCAATCGCGACAATCAGTGGGTTGATCCGGACATTCCGATCATAAACGGATGTCAGGTTATAACGGTTCTTCGCCCGGTTATCAACAGTTTCATCCATTTTTAACCGAATTGGCTAAATTCACTATACCAGCTTATTCGCCAGTTGTATAAAACTAAACCTATTGTTATGTCAGCTTTTCCCAACATCCAGTGTCAGCAGGTTTTTCCTACTCTGCAGGTGTCAGACATCTATGCTGCTATGGAGTTTTATGTACAGAAACTGGGTTTTACTGAACTGTTTGTCTGGGGAGAACCGGTAATGTTTGCCGGTGTCACATTGGATAAGACCACCATTCATCTGGCATTGGTGGAGGAAGTGCACAATAAGTCGGTCGTCAATTTCGTGGTGAGTAGCGCCAATGAACTGTATGAGGTTCACCAGTCAAATAGTGTTAAGATAGTTGTACCTATTGACGACCGGGAATATGGCTTGCGTGACTACCAGGTAGAAGATCCGGATGGCAACCTGATCGGATTCGGACATTATATCTACAACCAGGGACCTGTTGTGAAAATAGAAAGGGTAGAGGTAACCGTGCGACTGGAAAAACGGCTAGCTGCTTTACTCAATGACCTTGCAATTCACAAGGGTATGGATCTTACCGGAGTAATGGAAGAAACTTTTCTGCATACTTTCGAAAAGTTTGGTGATTCTGTAGCCAGTCCGCATACCGATGCCACGCTGGATTATATTGGGGAGTTAAAGAAAAAGCATGGGATCGATTATGACACGCATGCCAGTTACCGGTTTGAGGAGTGAGGTAGGCGGGTAGAGATAAATAATAGAAGCGTAGACCCAGATAGTATTTTCGTTATTATTATATAAAATATTGATTATTAGCTAAATGAAATAATTACCCAGTTTTTTATACAATTTAATTAATAAAATACCCTAATAACGTAACGTTTAGCGCCAAATAATACCCTAATTTTATGACATGTATAGGCGGAGTATATTAGGGGAGTTGCAAAAATGGCGTCAGCGAGAAGATCGTAAACCATTGATAATCAGAGGAGCTCGGCAGGTTGGTAAAACCACCGTGGTTCATGATTTTGGCCGCGAATTTGACCAGTTTATACACCTCAACCTGGAGTTGCCGGCCGATAGAAAGCCATTTGAAGAATTCACCAGTTTTGACACCCTGCTTCAGTCGCTTTTTTTCCTTAAAAATCAATCGCTGGAGAACAGAAAGAATACGCTCATTTTTATAGATGAGATCCAGGAAGTGCCGGTCGCGCTGCAGCAGCTTCGTTACTTTTTTGAAGAGGCGCGGGATATTCCCGTAATTGCCGCCGGCTCTTTGTTGGAGAGTTTATTCAATCCGGATATTAGCGTACCTGTGGGCAGGGTAGAATACCTGGCGATCTACCCGGTTTCCTTTCCCGAGTTTTTGGGAGCTATCGGCGAAACGGCGGCACTTGAGCAACTCCAGAAAATACCAATGCCGGTATTTGCCCATGATAAACTCATGCAGTTGTTTCGAACCTATTGCCTGATTGGCGGGATGCCGGAGGTCGTGGCACATTATGCGGCACACCGGGATATCACTGCACTCAACAGAATTTATGAATCATTGCTGGTATCGTATATGGATGATGTAGAAAAATATGCAGCCAACAATGCACAGGCCAATTACATTCGTCACGCTATTCGCAGCAGTTTTGCTGAAGCAGGCCGGCGTATAAAATTTCAGGGGTTTGGAAATTCCGCCTACAAATCGCGTGAAATGGGGGAGGCTCTCCGGACACTGGAAAAAGCACTATTGCTTCATCTCGTGTTTCCTCAAACGAGTCCGGTACTGCCACTTCAGCCGGATCATAAAAAATCACCCCGGCTGCATGTGCTGGATACCGGCATGTTGAATTATTATACAGGTATTCAAAAAGAGATTATAGGTACAGCCGATCTAAGTGCTGTGTACCAGGGCACGATGATCGAGCATATGGCCGGACAGGAACTGCTGGCCCGTCAGTACAGTTCCCTGCATGGACTTAATTTCTGGGTGCGGGAAAAAACAACAGCAACAGCCGAAGTTGATTATCTCTACCAGTATAATGAAAAACTGGTACCTGTAGAGGTCAAGTCAGGCGCGGAGGGTACGTTAAGATCAGTGCATTTGTTTATGGACCTGTCGCCTCATAATATGGCCGTGCGGTTTTATGATGGTAAGGTCAGTATCTCAACTATTACTACTCCTGGAAAGAAAACATATCATTTGTTGAATCTCCCTTACTGTCTCGTATCACAGATAGAAGAATATGTGAAATGGCTGGAGCAACAGCTCGGTTGAAAAATTAATATTAAACGGTTCCGGGCAAGTGATACACTTAATTATCAACCCTTTACCTTTCTCCTTTTACCTTCGTCCTACCCCGCACCCCGGAAACTTTTTGGAAATACGGAGTGTACTCCTATCTTTGTTTAACAATTTTGTCAAACATCTTTGTCAATGGCGGTAAAAGACAGTCATACAGAACAGCAGATCAAAGAGGCGGCCATGCGGCTTTTCTTTACGGAAGGTCGTTTTAAAGCCACCACCCAGGAGATAGCCGATGCCGCGGGGGTCAACCGTACCCTGGTGAATTACTATTTCCGCTCACGCGACCTGTTGTTTGACCAGATACTGAAGGATGCCCGCGACCGGATGGATCAGCGCCTGGAGCTGGCTATGGAAAACTCCAGCACCTTCCGCCAGAAGATCGAACAATTCATTGAACACTTCGTAGAGCAGTCGCTCGCCTATCCTTACCTGGATATCTACATGGTATCACGGATCAACGAAGATGTGGAAAAGCATAACGAGATCATTGCAGATCTGAAAAAGACCGAGCGGCTCAAATTATTTCTCAAAGAAGTAGAAGAGGAGATGAAAAAAGGAACCATTCCCGAGATGCCGGCTCAGCAGTTTTTGCTGAACCTGCTCTCCCTGCTCTCTCACCCGGTAGTATTGCAGCCCATTATGAAAAAGATCTTTAACCAGAGTGATAAACAATACCGCCAGATGCTGGTAAGCCGTAAGGAGATCATTTTAAAAATGCTCTTCCCGAAAGGGTAATTTTTTTGCCCTTTATTTGACAAAATTGTTAAACAAATAAATTAAATATAGTTGTCAATATGCGAGAAGGAATTGTGACCGCTGCAGCTGAGTTGTTTCGCCAGCATTCGATCAAAAGCACTACGATGGATGAAATAGCCCGCCGGGTTGGTATCAGCAAAAAAACACTGTACGCCTGGTGTACCGATAAGGACGAACTGGTAGAAGAAGTATACCTGCAACCGATGTATGCTGCTGCAGAGCAGTGTATGGAAGTGCCCGAACAGGCAGCCGATGCTATTGAAGAAGCCTTTCTGTGCTGGAACATTGTACGGCCGGTACTGCATGGTGTAAGCGAAGGAGTACTGCATGATCTGCAGAAATATCACCACGATTTATTTGTTCAGTATGAGCTTTTCAGAAAAGAATTTCTGCTCAACCTCATGAATCGTAACATAGAAAGAGGGCAGCGCGAACAACTGTATCGCGCCAATATCAGTCCCGAGATCATCGCCTGCTACCAGGTGTCTGCAATCGAAAATGGATATACCGGCTTTGTGACGGCCAATCCCAAATGGCCCTCCCAACGGATTGAAGAGCAACTGGTGTGGCAATACCTCAACGGACTGGCTACAGCAGAAGGCTCACTGCGTATAGCGAGCTGTGCAGAACAATTTACCCAACTGCAGGAAATATAAAACCGGCAATCAACCTGTTTTCAAGCAATCGTCATAAACGAAAACTATCATGTATCTAAAAACAAAGAAACGGATCTACAAAGGGTTTCTTCCCTTACTGCTGCTGTTGCTGTGCACGGGACTGATGGCCCAGCAACCGCTGCAATTGAAAGATGCCCTGGAGTATTCTCTCAAAGCCAGCCAGGCTGCCCGAAAGGCAAGACTGGAAATGGAAAACGGCAATAATAAAATTGATGAGGTAAGAGCCCGTGCCCTGCCAACAGTGACCGCCAATGGTACACTTAACTATAATCCCATTTTGCAGCTTACGGCATTGCCGGGTGAACTGGCCGGACAACCTGGTCAGACCCTGCTGGTAGCCTTCGGACAAAAATGGAATTCGGGTGCCAGTGTTTCCCTATCGCAGAATCTTTTTGATAAAAGCGTATTTACCGGTCTCAAAGCAGCTAAATCAACACAGGAGTATTACCAGATCAATGCCCAACTTACCGATGAGCAACTGATCGAGCAGGTGGCCACCGCCTATTACCAGGTGCTGGTACAGCGTCACAAGATTGGTGTGCTGGACAGCACTATTGCCAATACACAACGCGTACAGTCTATCATAAAAGGACAGTATGCCAACGGACTGGCGCGGCAGATCGATGTAGACCGTATAGCGGTAAGTCTTTCCAACCTGCAGACCCAGCGTCAGCAACTGATCAATGCGGTGACGCAACTGGAAAATCAGTTGAAGTTTGCGATGGGTATGTCTATTCAAGCTGCCATCAGCCTGCCGCCTGTTGACTTCAACAACATCGAGCTGCAGGCCATACCGGGCACAGACAGCCTTGATATGAGTGGCCGTACAGAGTTCAGGCTGCTCAAACAGCAGGAAACATTGTTGCAGTATCAGAAGGAATCATATAAAGCAGAGAACTTTCCCACGCTCTCGCTAAATGGCAACTATGGCTACCAGGGACTGGGTAATAAATTTCCCTGGAGCAAAAGCCAGGGCGTGAACTGGTTTGACTATGCTTCGGTGGGGCTCAGTCTGCGTATTCCCATCTTCAATGGATTTGCCACACGTGCCCGCGTACGCCAGGCCGATGTGGAGATAAGGAAGCTGCAGGAAGATGTGGCACAAACCAATCTATCGCTCAACCTTCAGTATGAAAATGCCAAGACCCAGATACGCAACAGCCTGATCATCCTCAACAATCAGCAGGATAATGTGGCACTGGCACAAAAGGTATTTGATAATACAAAGAATAATTACAACAATGGCCTGGCTCCGCTGACAGACCTGCTGGATGCCGAGACCTCACTTACAGAAGCCAACAATAACCATTCTGCTGCTTTGCTGGATTACAAGCTGGCCGAAATACAGCTGATCAAAGCGCAGGGAAAATTAAAAACACTCATAAACCAGTAACACCCGATATGAAAAAGAAGTCAATCGTAAGAGCGCTGATTACCATTGTAGTCCTGGCAGGTGCATTTGCCCTGATAGGCGCTGTACTCAGCTCTAATAAGAAAAAGAATGAAGAAAAAACAGCCATTGTGGCCCAGGCCGATGGCAGTGTGGCAGTACGTGTCAACGAAGTAAAAAAACAACCACTGCAACTGGATTATACTGCCAATGGCAATTTTATACCGGTTCAGCAGCTCAATTTCTCTGCGGAAAACGCGGGTCGTGTTGCGGATGTACTGGCAGATGAAGGCAGCCATGTAAAAAAAGGCCAGACCCTCGCTATCATCAAAGCCGATCAGCAGAATGTGGATCTCGATAATGCGCAGGCTGGTTACCGCCTGGCACAGGCCGATAAAGAGCGTTATGAAAATGCCTTTAAGACGGGTGGTGTTACCCAGCAACAGGTAGATCAGGCCAGGCTGGCATTGACCAATGCAGAGGCCAAACTGGCGCAGGCCCGTATTAAAGTAGGAGATACCTATGTACGTTCATCTATCACCGGTATCGTCAACAAACGTTTCATCGAGCCGGGAGCAGTTGTAGCTGCGGGTACACAGTTGTTTGAGCTGGTTGATATATCCCGTCTCAAATTGCAAACCACTGTATCAGAAGGCCAGGTGTCGCAATTGAAGGAAGGCGACAAAGTGAATATCCGCGTGAGCGTATTTCCTGACCGGGAGTTCAATGGTAAAGTGACTTTCATTGCTCCTAAAGCAGACAACAGTCTCAATTTCCCCATCGAGATAGAGCTTGCCTCCAATCCCGGCCAGCTAGTGAAGGCGGGCATGTATGGCACTGCATTATTCAGTTTTCCTTCACAGGCGCCCGTAGTGGTAGTGCCGCGTTCTTCATTTATCGGAAGTGTGAGTAGCAACGAAGTATTTGTGATCACCAAAGACAGCACAGCTTCCATGCGCCGGGTAATTGCCGGTCGTGTACTGGGCGACCAGGTAGAAGTATTGCAGGGATTGAATGAAGGAGAAGCCGTTATTACCAGCGGGCAGATCAATCTCAATGAAGGCACCAAAGTGTCGGTCGTGAAATAACCAGGGATTTTTATTTAAAAAGAGATTCATGAAAATAGCAGAAGTTTCAATAAAGCGTCCCACCCTGGTGATCGTACTGTTCACCGTACTCATACTGGGTGGGTTATTAAGTTATACGTCCCTCAACTATGAGTTGCTGCCCAAGTTTTCGCCGGCAGTAGTATCTGTCACCACGATATATCCGGGTGCATCACCCAGCGAGGTGGAAAATACCGTTTCCAAAAAGATCGAGGATGCGGTATCGTCTATGGAAAATATCAAGAAGCTGGAGACCAAATCGTTTGAAAGCTTATCGATCGTGACCATTACGCTCAATAGCGGTTCGGATGTGGATTATGCGCTCAACGATGCGCAACGCAAGGTGAATGCCATATTGGGCGATCTGCCCGAAGATATGGATCCCCCTTCACTCAATAAATTTTCGCTCGATGATCTGCCGGTAATGACCCTGTCTGCTTCCGGCAAAATGGATGAGGCCGCTTTTTTTGACCTGATGGATAAACGCATTGCTCCCGTGCTCTCGCGTGTGCAGGGTGTAGCCCAGGTAAACCTGATCGGCGGACAGGAGCGGGAGATACAGGTAAATATCAATGCCACCCGCCTGCAGGCATTTGGCCTTTCGCTGGCACAGGTACAAAATGCAGTATTGAGTTCCAATCTCGACTTTCCGACAGGTAGTGTGCAGACACGTGAGCAGGATGTATTGATCCGCCTGGCCGGCAAATACAAAACGGTAGAGGAGTTGCGCAACCTGGTCGTGCTTAATAAGGACGGGGCACAGGTGCGGCTCAAAGATGTAGCCGATGTGCAGGATACGCAAAAGGATGTAGAGAAACTGGCCCGGGTAAACCAGCAAAGCGCGATCGCGCTGCAGGTGATCAAACAGTCTGATGCCAATGCGGTGTCAGTAAGCGAGCAGATCACCGCAACTATTCAGAAAATGCAGGTTGACTATGCGGCCAGCGGATTGAAGATCGATATAGCCAATGATAGTTCTGTATATACACTGGAGTCGGCCGACGCAGTGATCCATGACCTTATCCTGGCCATTGTGCTGGTAGCTTTTGTGATGTTGTTTTTCCTGCACAGCATTCGAAATGCACTGATCGTGATGGTAGCCATTCCGGCATCGCTCATTGCCACGTTTATTGGTATGAGCCTGCTGGGTTATTCACTCAACCTGATGTCGCTGCTGGCCCTTTCGCTGGTGGTAGGTATCCTGGTAGATGATGCCATTGTGGTACTGGAAAATATTTATCGCCACATGGAGATGGGTAAGAACAGGGTCAGAGCGGCATTTGATGCCACGAAGGAGATCGGGTTTACCGTAACCTCCATTACGCTTGTAATTGTAGTGGTATTTATTCCTATTGCATTAAGTACCGGCCTGGCAGCAGATATCCTGAAACAGTTTTGTGTGACGGTATCGATCGCCACGCTCTTGTCATTGCTTAGCTCATTTACCATAGTGCCCTGGCTTTCTTCCCGTTTTGGCAAGTTGGAAAAGATCACCGGGAAAAGTTTTTTCGGAAAGATCATTATCGGTTTTGAAAAGGGGCTTGATAAGTTCACCAATTGGGTGACCCGCATTTTGAAATGGAGCCTGGCACACAAAAAGACCACACTGGGTCTGATGCTTGCCTTGTTCTTTGGCTCTTTTGCATTGGTAGGAGCAGGTTTTATCGGGGCAGAATTTTTTGCCAAAACAGACCGGGGCGAATTCCTGGTACAGATTGAATTGCCCAAGGATGCCTCTATCGAGCAAACAAATGAAATGACGCGTCGCGCAGAGGAATACCTGAAACATAAACCGGAGATAACGAAGCTCATTACCATGATCGGACAGAGCAGCGATGGCATGGGCGCTTCGCAAAGCACCGCGTACAAATCAGAGATCAATGTGCAGATGGTGCCAAAAACAGAAAGAGAAGATGAAGCCAATATCTATGCGGTGAAGACAAAACGTGAATTACAGAAGATATTGGTAGGGGCCAAAGTAAAGACGGTGCCGGTGAGTATACTGGGCACGGCTGAGCAGGCACCGCTGGCCCTGGTGGTGACGGGTCCTGAACTGGACAGTGTGATGCATTTTGCCAACTCGGCCATGGCCGAGTTGCGCAAAGTGCCTGGTGCCACAGAAATGCGCCTGTCTGTAGAAGCCGGCAATCCGGAGATCAACGTACAGGTGGATCGCGATAAGATGGCCTCACTGGGACTTTCACTGGCTACTGTGGGCAGCAGCATGCAGACAGCTTTTAGCGGCAATACCGATGGTAAGTTTCGCCAGGGTGAATATGAGTATGATATCAATATCCGTTATGAAAAATTCAACCGTCAGAGTATTGCCGATGTAAGCAACCTGCTTTTTATTAATGATAAAGGAGAGCAGGTGCGCCTGTCGCAGTTTGCTGCGGTAAAAGAATCAAGTGGCCCGAGCCGGCTGGAACGCCGGGATAAAAGCACTTCAGTAACGATCGAGGCGCAGAGTGTGGGCCGTCCTTCGGGTACGGTGGCTACGGAGTGGCAGACAATGTTTGAAAAGCTTCCCCGCCCGGCAGGTGTGAGTTATGTGTGGAGTGGTGATATGGAAAACCAGAGCGAGGGATTTGGGTCGATGGGTATTGCCCTGCTGGCGGCCATCGTGCTGGTATACCTGATCATGGTAGCCCTGTATAATAGTTTTGTATATCCGTTTGTGGTGCTCTTTTCTATTCCGCTGGCTATCATTGGTGCATTCCTGGCGCTGGCACTTACCAATAATTCGCTCAACCTGTTTACGATCCTTGGTCTGATCATGCTGATCGGCCTCGTTGCCAAAAATGCCATTATCCTGGTCGACTTTACCAATCAGCGTAAAGCAGAAGGGGCTTCTACCTACCAGGCATTGATAGATGCCAACCATGCCCGGTTGCGGCCGATCCTGATGACTACCATCGCGATGGTGATAGGCATGCTACCCATTGCCATTGCCAAAGGCGCTGGCGCTGAATGGAAGAACGGCCTGGCCTGGGTCATCATTGGCGGGTTGATCAGTTCACTGTTTCTCACATTGGTAGTGGTACCGGTCATGTATGCCGTGTTTGATAAGATAGTAGCAAGATTCAACCGCAACAAGAATTCCAAATCAATCGATGAACTGATGGTGGAAGAATATACACCGGTAGAATATGATGAGAAGGGGTTTAATCCTTCGCATATATAATAAAGTATAAAGGTTTAAAAGTATAAAGGTGTTTCGAGGTAATCGCAGCTCTTTATACTTTTATACTCCTTATTCCTTTCACCTTATACCTTACACCGTTCTTCTGGTTAATTTCCTACAAAACCCCGCTAACATCTTATAAATCCGGGGTTGCCGGGTGTGCTATTTTTATCCTGTTAATAATAACGATTGTAAAAGCACGCCATGGTACCTAAGCAAAAGGCATTTATTCCCGTGATGCTGACACCGTTTACAGACAACGGTGCCATCGATTACGAGGCATTGACCGAACTCACCGAATTTTATCTCAACGCCGGCGCGGCAGGGCTTTTCGCCAACTGCCAGTCGAGCGAAATGTTCAAGCTCACCGACACAGAACGTCTTTCCATTACTCAGCATATCCTAAATGTAGCTGCCAATGCAGTGCCTGTGGTTGCCGCAGGCACGTTTGGCGGGTCCATTGCCCGCCAGGCTGATTTTGTTAAACGTATCAACGATACAGGAGTAGACGCAGTGATCATCATCACCAGCATGCTGGCCGGAGAATGGGAGACGGATGCGGTATTTGAGGACCGCGTATATCAACTTTTTGATCATACACCCGATGTTCCCCTCGGGTTTTATGAATGTCCCGCCCCGTATAAAAGAGTACTCTCTGCCCGCCAGTTGGGAGATTTTGCCCGTACCGGCCGCGTCATTTATCACAAAGACACCTGTCTGGATCTGGAACAGGTAAAAGCCAAACTGGCTGCTACCAGCGATGTGCAGGGATTTGGGTTGTATGATGCTTATATGGTACATGCTCTTGATTCGTTACGCGCTGGTTCTGCCGGACTTTCCTGTATACAGGGCAATTATTTTCCCGAGATCGTCGCCTGGCTGTGCCGGCATTATGATGACCCGCACAATGCAGCAGCTGTGCAGCAGGTGCAGCAGTTTTTTATAGACAGGATGCATGTCATGCACACCGTCTATCCAACCGTTGCCAAATACTTCCTGGGCAGACGGGGATTGGGCATTTCCACATTTACCCGTGAATTTTCCGGTGTTTTTGATGAGCGTACGCGCGCTCAGGTAGATGAATTGTATATTGAATACCGTTTGTTGTGCGAACAACTCGATATAAAAACACTCAGCACGTTGAAAAATCAAAGCTGAGCTGCCTGTAAACCTGTCCTGTAAAGTTTCATTCGAACTAAACTCTTAAACCAACTTACAATTATGAGAAGGAGTCTGATTAAGTCTTTATGGCTTACCGGTTTGATCCTGGTCGGTTTGCAGGCTTGGGCTCAGCGTACTGTTACCGGAAAGGTTTCAGATGCAAACGCTGCTCCCGTATCCGGTGCAACCGTGAGCGTGGTCAATGGCACGGCAAGTGCCGTTACCAGCGAAGCCGGCACATTTACTATCACCGTGCCGAATGGTGAAGTGCGGCTGCGTTTTTCACATGTGAGCTTTCAGCCGGTGGAAATGGCTGTAGGCACCAGTTCACAACTGGATGTAATAATGACCGCGGCCAATGCCTCACTCGACGAAGTGGTGATAATTGGTTATGGTGCACAAAAGAAAGTAACCATGACCGGTGCAGTGGGTACGATCGATTCAAAAAAACTGCAGGATCGCCCGGTAGCTTCTCTTACCGAAGCATTGCAGGGACAGGTGCCCGGTCTTACCGTAGTACGTACCAGTGCGCAACCCGGCAATCAGAGTATTGATTTCCGCATCCGCGGTACAAGCACATTCAGCAGCAATCCTGTACTTACCATTGTGGATGGAGTGCCTTCATCGCTCGATCGTATCAATCCCGCAGATATCGAAAGTATCAGTGTGCTGAAAGATGCGGCATCGGCTGCTATCTATGGTTCACGTGCCACCGGTGGTGTAATACTGGTGACGACCAAGACGGGCAGAAAAGGCCCACCCCGGGTGAGCCTCAACAGTTCGATCGGGCTGCAGCGGCCCACCCGTTTTCCTAAAAAAGTGAGTGCGCTGGATCATGCCCTGTTGTCGAATGAAGCAAGAGCCAATGATGGCCAGCCGGCAAAATACTCCCAGGCCGATATCGACCGCCTTTCTTCACCCGATTTCAAGGAGGTGAACTGGGATGATTACCTGCTGAGCGATGCCATGCAGACCGATCATAATATCAGTGTTTCCGGCGGCAATGAATTCAATGACTATTATATTTCCTTTGGTTACCTGCGACAAAATGGTATCGTATTAAATACAAGCTATGAGCGGATGAATATCCAGGCTAACCAGAATTTCCGCCTTAATAATAAACTGAAAATAGGCTTGCGGCTGGGTTATACTCCCTCTATCCAGACAGCACCTACCGGCAATCAATTGAGCTCTGTACTCACAGGTGTAGCTGCATTGCCCAATACAGATGATGAGTTGAAGACTGCCGATGGGCGCTGGCTGGGTCGCCTCGATGGCGGGGCCAATGCCATTGCACAGGCATCGGAAGATGCCGGTCAGACGATCATTAAAGCGGGCCGCCTGTCGGGTAATGTGAGCATAGATTATAATATTATTCCTCAGGTAAAACTGACGGCCAGCTATGGCGTGGTTCGTAACCAGTCGCGCCTGCGCGACTATGCAAAGATCCTGACACTTTACAAGCAGACCGATCATGATGCGATACAGAGCCAGACAGAATTCAACTCGCTGAAAGTGGGTTATGCAGCAGATATGCAGCAAAACGTGAACCTGCTGGCCAATTATAACCAGAAATTTGGCGATCATACCGTATCTGTCATGGGCGGTTTTACTGCCGAATGGTTTGAGCAGAATAATGATGGTGTCACCACCCGCAACTTTCTTACCGATGATATTTATGTGATCGGCGCAGGTACCAGCGATCCTACTTTCTGGACCATCAGCGGTACTGCTTCCGATTGGGCGCTGGCCTCGGTTGTGTCAAGAGCTTCTTACAGCTTTCGCGACAAATACCTGCTCGAAGGAACATTACGGTATGACGGTTCATCCCGCTTCCTCTCCGATAAAAGATGGGGCCTGTTTCCCTCCGTATCTGCCGGCTGGGTGATCACGAAAGAAAATTTCATGAATGTACCGGCCATCAATTTCCTGAAGCTGCGTGCATCGTGGGGCCAGGTAGGTAACCAGAATGTGGGATTTTATCCCTTTGCCAACAGCCTTTCACAGACCTCCTATTATTTCAATGGTCTGCCCAATCGTGGCGTACAGACAGCCGGTGCTTCCAACCCCAACCTGACCTGGGAAACGAAATCGGCGACCAACATTGGGCTGGAAGGACGCTTTCTTAACAATAAACTGGAAGTAAACCTGGATGTGTTTAAGGAAAGGACTTCGGATATCCTGATGCAGTTGCCACTGCCTACCACTTTCGGTCAGACTGAGCCTGTGCAGAATGCCGGTGTCATAGACAACAAGGGATGGGAACTGGAAATAGCGCATCGTAATAAGATCGGTGATTTTACCTATGGTATCAGCGCACAGATATCAAATGTGACCAATAAAGTAGTGAGCATGGGTGGCGTAAGCCCCATTATCAATGGCAATGTGATCACCCAGGAAGGATATTCTATCAACGACTGGTTTGGTCTGCGCTCTATTGGCATCTTCCAGAATACACGCGAGGTGACCGATGCACCTTTTCAGAATGCACTGACCACGCCGGGCGACCTGCGTTATCAGAACAATGGTGGCGATCCCAATACGATCAATGCAGATGACCGGGTACGTCTCGGCAAGTCCACTCCCGTTTGTCCTTATGGTATTCGTATTACAGCCGGTTATAAAGGATTTGATTTTACCGCCTTTGGCCAGGGTGTAATAAAGCAACTGGTTTGGAGCAATGGCTGGACCGCACAGAACTTTGACCGCGAGGCCTCAACCCTTCGCACTTATCATCTCGATCGCTGGACACCCGAAACACCCAACGGACATTTTCCTAAGACAAGGATGGGAAGTGGTGCTGCCGATGATGGTATCAATGATAAGTTCTCCAGCTTCTGGCTCGAAGATGCTGCCTATTTCCGTATGAAAAATATTGAACTGGGCTACAGCCTTCCTTCCAACCTGCTCAAACGCTGGAAGATTCAACGGCTGCGGATCTATGTGAATGCGGAGAATGCCATTACCCTTACCAAATACCTGGGTTATGATCCCGAAGCTGGTATTGGTACCGGTGCCCGCCTGCTCGAAAACCGTTATCCGCTTGCCAAAGTTTATAACGTGGGACTGAACCTTAACTTCTAAACAACGATTATGAAAAATATTGCCATAAAATGGATGGCCATCGTGTCGGTACTGATACTGGCTGTATCCTGCAGAAAATTTCTGGATAAGGCGCCGCTCGATACGCCATCAATGGAGACCTTCTGGAAAACAACCGACCAGGCAAAGATGTGGGTCAACAACCTGTACAACTCGCTGGGTGGTGTGGAAGAAACCCTTTATGAAGCCTTTAGCGATAATGCATATGGACGCGCGGGTAATGGCGCCAACAATATAGCCAATGGCTCGTACGAAACGATCGACAGTCGTGTGGCAGCAGAATGGAGTTACAGTTATATCCGTCTCTGTCTCCAGTTTTTTGAGAACATAGACCGGGTACCGGGTATTACACCTGCCCAGAAAAATGAACTTACCGGACAGGTAAAATTCATTCTGGCCTACCGGTATTATAAAATGATAACATTCTTTCGCGATGTGCCGCTTGTAACAAGTCCATTGCCTGCCGAAGATGCAGATATGGCCAAATCGTCCAAAGCTGATGTGCTCACCTATGTGATGCAGCAGTTAAACGATGCCATTACCATGCTGCCCAGTTCATGGCCTGCTGCAGATGCCGGCCGTGCTACGAAAGGTGCGGCACTGGCACTGAAAGCACGTATACAGTTATATAATGACCAATGGGCCGATGCCGCTGCAACTGCTGAGACACTGATCACTTCAAAAGTGTACAGTCTCCATCCGCGTTTTAATGAATTGTTCCTGACTACGTTTAATAATAAAACAAATGAAACGATCCTGGCCCGTCAGTATGCAGCAGTTGCCAACACGCACGATATCAATCTGCGCTATGCACCTGTACAGTTCAACGGCCAGTCGCTCATACTCCCCAATGCCGACCTCGAAGCGGCCTTTGAGATGAAGGATGGTTTGCCTAAATCACTCTCGCCACTGTGGGATCCTACACATCCTTTTGATAATCGCGATCCAAGATATGCGGTTACTTTTCTCTGGCATGGTCAGAACCTCAACGGACAGGTACTTGACCTGGCAGGCAGCGAAAAGAATTTTGCCTTTACCTATCTCTATTACAGGAAATATATTGCCGAGTTCAAAGATCGTGTGCGCCCTTCCAACGTAAACTGGATATTGTTTCGCTATGCAGAAGTATTGCTGACCTATGCCGAAGCAAAGAATGAAGCCACTGGTCCCGAAGAATCGGTATATGCAGCTATCGACAGCGTACGTCTGCGGGCAGGTATGCCGGCCGTTGATCGTGTGCGCTACAACAGCCAGGCTACATTGCGTGAGCTGATCCGCAATGAGAGAAGAGTGGAACTGGCTGGCGAAGGCCTTCGTTATTTCGATATCATCCGCTGGCGCATTGCACAAACCGTGCTGAACAAAACAGTGAGAAGCATGGATCTTTCTCAATGGGCCGATGGCCCCAGAAGTGGCGGGCAACCGGTGCTGATAGAAAAAAATGTGCAGGTACGTGTATTTAATCCTGCCAGGAATTATGTGTGGCCGATACCGCAGACAGCCATCGACCGGTCAAAGCTGCTGATACAGCATGATGAGTGGAAGTAATGTTTTTCTAAAGTAACCAGACAAAGAGATTGAAACTACTTTATTTCATAGTGACCTGTATTGGAATAACTGCTGTGTCGCACACGGTGGCACAGACCGGTCAGTCTGTTCAATTGCCCGGCGGACGCACAAATTCTGTCGGTATGAAAATGGTGACCATACCGGCGGGAGAATTCAATATGGGTAATGCCGGCGAGATCAATTATACCGGTATGCTGAAAGATGAACCGCATACGCCTTATCTCGGTAAAGGTGCGCCCAACCCTTATATCAAAGGAGGAGCACCTGCTGCGGAGAACCCGCTGGAGTGGGATGAGAAGCCGGTACACCGCGTACGGATCAGCCGTTCATTTGAAATATCTGCTACACCGGTTACCAATGCACAGTATGAGCAATTCAGACCTGAGCATCGCGCACTGCGTGGTAAGGAAGGGTTTTCGAAAAATGATAACGATGCAGTTGTATTTGTAAGCTGGGAAGATGCAGTGGCCTATACAAAATGGCTAAGCAAAAAGGAAGGAGAGTCGTACCGGTTGCCCACAGAAGCAGAATGGGAATATGCGGCCCGTGCCGGCACAACAACACCTTATTTTACCGGCGATACCTTGCCTTCCGTTTACTGGCAGCACCAGGTGATGAACCGTAGTCACAGTATTAAACCCGATAGTGTGGATCTGGCAGTAGGCCGTACACCTGCCAATGCCTGGGGCCTGCACAATGTGCATGGCCTGGTAGAGGAATGGTGTCTTGACTGGTATGGTATGTACCAGGCTGTGGCGCAAACCGATCCCACCGGAGCAGCTACAGGATTTGCACGGGTGACCCGTGGTGGCAGTCATAGTACGGGATTACCATTTCTTCGCTCAGCCAATCGCTCGGCAGCACTGCCCGGCAGCCGTTCATTTCTTACCGGCTTTCGGGTGGTAAAGGCGCCGATGCCCCGGCAACAAGTGTCAACGAAGAACAGCATAAGGTTATGGGCAGATAAGGTGAAGCAAAAAAAATATAACTGGAGCAAAGGAAAATTGGCTACCAGTAAGCCCATATTCGAAAGGCCGCGCACGTATACACTTATCGGTGATAGTGCCAATGGTCCCTTATACTTTACACATAATCATGAGCCCGCGCTCACCGTATTGCCCAATGGAGACTTGCTGGCTATCTGGTTTACTACCGTTACCGAGCGTGGCCGCGAAATGGTAGTGGCCGGAGCCCGTCTGCGCCGTGGTGCCAGCGAGTGGGATAAGCCGGACCTGTTTTTCCAGGTAGCGGACCGCAATCTTACTGGTCAGGCGCTCTGGTGGGACGGACAAAAAACAATCTATCACGTATCCGGTGTAGGTGCGGCCGATGACTGGAAGCGTTTGTTGCTGGCATTACGCACGAGTACAGATAATGGAGCTACCTGGTCTGCGCCCACCATCATTGGTCAGGAATACGGTCTGCGTCATCAACCCATCGATGCCACTCTGCTGGCCAGCGATGGCAGCATGGTATTTCTGGCCGATGCCGCCTGGTCTGCAAATGGTGGTACCGCAGTACATATCAGTAAAGACAAAGGGAAAACATGGGTTGATCCGGGAGAAGGAAAACCGCAGCCGGAGTTTAAAGAAGGGAGTAAAGGCACATCGATTGCAGGTATTCATGCCGGTATTGTGGAGCTGAAAAATGGGAACTGGATGGCGCTTGGCCGTGGCGATGCGATTGAAGGGAAAATGCCCATGAGCATTTCTTCGGATAAGGGTCAGACCTGGACATATTACAAAACAGATATTACACCTGTAGAGAGTGCACAGCGCATTGGATTCATCCGACTGCAGGAAGGACCTTTGCTGCTGGTCTCTTTTGAGCAGCAGATGACAGATATTGTTTCAAAAGGAAAAAGTAAAAAGGGCATTGGCATGTATGCCGCTGTTTCGTACGATGAAGGTAAGACCTGGCCGGTGAGGAAACTGGTGACACCCGGTACAGGCAGGCAAGTGCTGGATGCTCCTTGCAACCTGCGTTGGGGTGAGGCTTACAGCGTACTCGATGAAACGCATGCAGAACGGCGGGGTTATCTTACCGTCACGCAGGCGCCGGATGGAATGATCCATTTGCTGAGTTCCGGTACCTATTATGCGTTTAACCTGGCGTGGATAGAAGCCGACTGATAAATAATTGTCATGATACGATTGCAAAAGCTGCTGCTGTTAATAAGTGTTTGCTTTTTGCCCGCGGCAGGCGATGCGCAATCAGGAATCGTGATCGATACGTTGAAAGTGTATAGTAAACTGCTGGGCATGTACCGAAACTATGCCGTATATCTGCCCGGCGATTATTATACATCGGGCAAAAGCTACCCGGTACTGTATCTCTTGCATGGCGGTGGAGTGGATCACCGGGGATGGATACAGCAGGGTGATTTGAAACGTATTGCTGATAAGGTGATTGCAGAAGGTGTCGCGGATAATATGATCATTGTACTGCCGGATGCTTTTACACAACGGCGTGGATATTTTCAGAACAAGACTGACTGGGCGTATGAAGATTTCTTCTTTACCGAGTTTATGCCCGTGGTGGAAAACAGCTGGCGCATCCGGAAAGAACAACAATTGAGGGCGATCAGTGGATTTTCGATAGGAGGTAAGGCTGCATTTACCTACGCGCTGCATCACCCGCAATTGTTTGGTGCAGCCTGCCCGATAAGCGCAGCCACCAGTGCAGCCAATAGCGAGCAAAGAGCAGCGAGGATGGTTGATGAAAATAATGTCATCGTATTGGTAGAACAGACACCCGACTCGGTGAAAAATAAAATACGCTGGTATATTGATTGTGGCGATGATGATTTTTTATACGAAACAAATGTGCAGGTGCGTAGCGCTATGCTGAAAGCGGGAATAAAAACAGAATTCCGCGTGCGGGATGGTGGTCATGACTGGCAGTACTGGTGCAGTAGCCTGCCTGCTGTGCTGGAGTTTGTATCAGCCGGTTTTCGGGAGTATGCTGCGAAACAATAATGGTCTGCTGAAATGATGAACAGGAATATATATAGAAAAGGAGGGCTTACAACGTGGAGCGTAATGCTCTGCCTGTTGTTTGGACTGGTATGGAAGAAAGATCCATTGCCCGGCATATTTCTTATGGGCGACAGCATCTCCATTCATTATGGCCCTTACCTGATCAAAGACCTGGCAGGTGTGGCAACGGTAGATCAGAAAAAGATAGAAACCCTGCAGGGCAAAGAATTCAGCCGCAATGGCGGTGACTCAAAACGGGTGCTGGCTTATCTCACTGCCAAGCTGGCCCAGCCGGAGTTTCATCCTGATTATATTATCCTCAATTGCGGATTGCATGATATAGGGCGCGATACAGTGACCCGGCAATTGCAGGTGCCGGCAGATGAATACAAAGCCAATCTTGAAAAGATATTTTCCCTGATACGGGAAAAGAAGATCCGTATCATTTGGGTGACCACCACTCCCGTGGTGGATTCTATTCATAATAGCCGTACAAAATTGCTGTACCGCTACACCGCCGACCTCGAGAATTACAACCGCATTGCGGCAGCGGTGTGTAAAGAGTTTGCTGCGGATATAGTAGACCTGCACGATTTTACCCAAACCCTGGGTACAGATGCATATATAGACAACGTACATTATAAGGAAGACATCCGCTCACTGCAGGCCGCTTATATTGCCGGCTCGGTGCGTGTGATCCTCAACAAAAACGGACCAGTGAAAAGATGAACCGCCGGAATGTTATAAAACTGATGGGTGCGGCGCCACTGCTTAACCTGCTGGCTGCAGAACAACTGCAGGCAGCAGGTTATTTGCCGGAGGCAAATACAGATACGCAGTTGCTGGTATTCGGAGCGACGCCGGGCGGCATCACCTGCAGTATTCGTGCAGCAAGAGAAGGATTGAAAGTGACGCTGGTGAGCACATCGCGCCACCTGGGAGGGATGATGGTCAACGGACTGGGAATCTTTGATACACTCTATAACGGATCCCGCGCACCCTTGTACGACGAGTTCAGGAAAATGATCTATGATTATTACCGCAACACCTATGGTACCGATTCGTTGCAGTATAAAAGTTCCGGTCCCGGTATTTCCAAAACGATGTATGAGGCGAAAGTGGCAGAGCAACTCATCGATGCCTGGCTGAAAGCAGAGCCCAATATCACTGTTTATAAAGAATATTACCCGGTATCGGTCATCAAAGCGGGCGGCCGTATAAAAGAAACAGTCTTCCGGTCAATGGATGAAAAGGCGGAGTTGAAAATTGCTGCCAGCGTTTTTGCAGATTGTTCGTACGAAGGTGACCTGCTTGGTCTAAGTGGCGCCGATCATATTATCGGTCGTGAATCAAAACACGAATATGGAGAAGAATATGCCGGTGTGATTTATACGAGAGATGAAAAGATAACTGCCGGCAGCGAGCCTACTTTGCAGCAGCAGATCAGCCGCCGGCTGAACCTGTACCGGTATAGCGAACGCCGCACAGTGGTAATGCCCGGCAGCACCGGCGAGGCCGACAAGACTTTGCAGGGCTTTAATCTCCGTACTATCCTGACCGATGATCCGGATAATATTTATTTTCCGGAGAAGCCGGCCAATTACGACCCGGCACATTTTAAAGAGCATTATACACATGCGGCGGAGAAGCTGACGCTTTCGCGCCCCAACAGTAAATCAAGTCTCCCTTATCCGGAGATACTGGGCTTGCAGAATAAATATGTGGAGGGCGGGTGGAAAGAACGCCGTGAAGTGTTGCAGCAATATAAAGATGAGGTAAATGGGTTGTTGTATTACCGGCAAAATGATCCTTCATTGCAGGCAGAGATACGGGAGCACTGGCGCAGATATGGCCTGGCAAAAGATGAATTCCCCGGCAATGATCATATTCCCTACGACATCTATGTAAGAGAAGCGCGGCGATTGAAAGGAAAAGTCGTTTTTACGCAGCATGATGCATTACTGGCCGAAGGTTTACATCGGGCACCCATTCATACAGACAGCATGATTGCGACCGACTGGTTTCTCGATTCGCATGCCTGTACCGAAAGAACTATTCCCGGCAGTAAGGAGGAAGGTCATGTGATGCTGAGAAGTGAAACAGTGCCGGGGCAGGTGCCGTTGGCCCTGTTGTTTCCCAACGAACCAGCCAATCTAATTGTACCGGTATGCCTGTCTGCCTCGCATATTGGCTGGGGAGCCCTGCGGCTGGAACCTGTGTGGATGAGTGTGGGCGAAGCAGCTGCCTGGCTGGTGATACAGGCTGTCGGACAAAAAACAGATCCGCCGGCAGTAAATGCAGACAGGCTGATCCGTCACCTGGCACAGCAACGTTTCCTGCTAAGTTTCTTTAATGATATGGAAGGAAGGGAATCGGCCAGCTGGTATCCCGCCGTACAATATCTCGGTACCAAAGGCTTTTTCGGAAGCTACGACTCGCGTGCTGATCAGAAACTGACGACAGTACTGGCCAGGCGCTGGGCAGAGCAACTAAAAAACTGGAGAGATACCGGCAACTGGAATGCGAATGAGCAGGCAAAACAAACCCTGAAAGCAGAATCGATGGATGGCGATTCCGTATCCGCTGCAGTATTTGCAACGGCTATTGAGCGGTCTGCACGATTGGCGGGACAGGGAGAAAAATGGTTAAAGACATTATCGATAAAAAAAGAAGCGATCCTGACACGTGGCGATGCTGCCCGGATCATTTTTGAAGCAATTGATAATAGCAGTACATCTGTTCAAACAATGAAAAAGTAAAAGATGAAACAACTTACGTCCGTCTGCATATTTTTTCTGCTGGGCTGGTCAGTGACCTTCGCACAGACTTTCTCTGCCGGCGACTCACTGATGCTGCGTGGGGCCTGGGTGCCGGCCAATAGCGGCCAGATCGATTTTGACAAGTTGCCCCGGCTGGTAAAGAGTGATCATGCTATTGTGCATGATGTGCGTGACCAGGATGGTCACCGCGTCAACCAGCATAATTACCTCATTTTTTACGATGGCCTGTACTGGGCTATGTGGAGTGATGGACCAGGCGTGGCGCGTAAGCCTGCCGGTCAGCATCGCAATACCAATCCGGGTCACGACCAGGCACATCAAAAAGTAGCCTATGCCACGAGTACAGATGGCCTGCACTGGAGCACTGCAAAGGATATTACCGATACTCCGGCAGGAGATACCGGTTGGATTGCCCGCGGGTTCTGGGAGTATAAAGGCCGGTTGCTGGCGCTGGTGACACGTTTCCGTGCACCGGGTTATCAGGGCGATGGATTGTCGCTGCGGGCTTTTGAATGGAATAAGAACAAGAAACAATGGCAATACCTGGGTATGGTATACGATAATGCCATGAACAATTTTCCTCCGCAGCAATTGCCCAATGGCGAATGGATGATGTCGCGCCGGGATAGCCTGCAAAATGTACATTCACTTTTTGGTGGCCGTGATGAGTACAACAGCTGGCAGTCGGCACCGGCGGTGGCCTACCAGGGCAAATCATTTAAAGCAGAGGAACCTTACTGGTGGGTATTGCCCGATCATAAAACCATTATGGCTATGTATCGCGACAATGCAAAGAGCCGCCGTATCTATCGCGCTTTTTCTACTGATAATGGCCGTACCTGGACAGATGCTGTGAAAACCAATTTTCCCGATGCTACTTCCAAATTCTGCGGCTTGCAGCTAAGCAACGGGCGTTATGTGCTGGTATCAAATCCCAATCCCGAAGCCCGAGACCCGCTCACGCTGGCCATCAGCGATGATGGACTCACTTTTACCAAAATGATCTACCTCGTTGGCAATCGGGTGATCGATTACCCCCATGTGATGGAGCATGACGGGTACCTTTTCATTGCTTTTGGCGGAGCCAAACAAAGTGTAGAACTGATCAGGGTGAAAATCGATGACCTGGATAAGATACAAATGCCGGCTACTTCTATTACAAAATAATAAACACAGAATAATCAACTGCTATGAAATCATTCCGGAGCTTCTTTCAGAAAAACAGTTATTCGCTGCTGCTGGTGGCGGCCCTGCTGGCAGGCATATCGGTGCCGGCACAGAAAAAGTCAACAACGGTTGCAAAGCCGAAACCTATAAAAGTGGATCTGCTCAAAGATCCCACATCGCCCATCATGCTGGCAGGCGACTGGGTGCCTGATGATACGCACAAGATCGATTATGACAAACTGCCGCGTGTGCCGGCCAATTTCCGGGTCGTAAATGATGTACATGCTACGCGTGGTGTCAACCAGCACAATTACCTGGCCTGGTATGCCGGCAGGTACTGGTGTATGTGGAGCGATGGCCCCGGTGTGGAAGACCGCGTGGGGCAACGTGTAAAATATGCGACCAGCCCCGATGGATTGAACTGGACACAGGGTGAGTTTCTTACACCAGCCCCGGCAGGGGCAGAACGCTCTTCCTACTATGGTACACGTACCAATAAAGGTTTTCGCTGGATAGCCCGCGGATTCTGGGAGCGTGAAGGCGTATTGTATGCATTGGCCTCACTCGACGAAGCGGCCGAATTTTTTGGTCCCGGCCTGGAGCTGCGCGGCTACCGGCTTGATACGACCACCTGGAAGTGGGATGACATTGGTGTTATATACGACAATGCCATCAACAACTTTGCCCCCGAGCAGATCGGTACCGGCGAATGGATGATGTCGCGTCGTAAGTATGATTATGTAAAATCAGGTGTGGAATTCCTGATCGGCGGGCAGGATAAGATCACCGACTGGAAGTCGTATCCCGTGATGGGGTCGGCCGATGAACTTACTGCCGAAGAACCCTGCTTCTGGATGCTGCCCGATAAAAACCTCGTAGCACTGTTTCGTGACAATAAAGGGAGCGGATTCCTGTTTCGTTCATTTTCTTCCGACAATGGCCGCACCTGGTCAAAACCGGTACGTACCAATTTCCCGGATGCACGATCCAAATTCAGCCAGACAAGGCTGAAAGATGGGCGTTATGTGGTGGTATCAAATGCCAACCCGGCCAAACGCGACCCGCTGGTGATCTCTATCAGCAACGATGGTGTTGTGTTTGATAAAATGATCTATCTCACCGGCGGCCGCCATATTGATTATCCGCATGTGATAGAGCATGATGGTTATCTGCTCATTGCATTTGCAGGCGAAAAGCAATCGGTAGAAGTGATGAAGGTGCGATTGGCTGATCTCGATAAAATAGAAATGACCTCTCAACGCTGAACGGATCAATAGAAAAATTATGAACAGGAGAAATTTTATACGGATAGGCACGCTGGCTTCAGTGGCGTTAAGTATGGACCTGGCATCGTGCACCGGTGGAGGTAAGGCCGCTGCAAAAAATGTGGTGGTAGTAGGTGCCACACCGGCGGGTATTATGGCTGCCATCGCGGCTGCACGACTGGGCTGCCCCGTCACGCTTACCGAATATCATGGTCATATAGGAGGCATGTCGACCAGCGGGCTGGGTAAGAGTGATATTGAAAACAAAGATGCTATTGCCGGTTTATTTAAGGAATTTACGCAGGGCATAAAGAAACATTATGTAGCTAAATATGGTGAAGGCTCAGAAAATGTGGTAAAGTGTAAAGAGGGATATTATTATGAGCCTTCGGTAGCCGAGCAGGTATTCAATGAAATGATAGCTGCAGAGAAAAATATCCGGGTGCTGGTGAGTCACCGGCTGGAGTCGGCAAAGCTGGAGGGAGATACCCTGACAGCGCTGCAGTTTACGGATCGTACAAAAAATGCATCGGTTGAATTGACAGCGGCAGTATTTGTGGATGCGACCTATGAAGGTGATGTATATGCCCGGGCAGGTGCTGCCTATTTCCTGGGCAGGGAAGGAAGAAGTGAATTTAACGAAGAGCATGCCGGCCAGATATTCTTTGATTATAATGACAAAGTAATACTGCCTGGCAGTACAGGTGAGGCAGACGATAAACTGCCTGCCTATACCTATCGGTTATGCCTGACCGATGACCCGGCCAATAGTTATGTATTGCAATCGCCGCCGGCAGGGTATGATCGTAACAATTACGTGAAATACTTTGATGACCTGAAGGAAGGCCGCCTGGCTGGTCCCAAAGTCTTTAGGGAAGGGCATGGTTATTATGCAGCGCATTTCAATACCATGGTAAGGGCTTTTTCTTTTGCTGAAATTCCCAATCGCAAATATGATGTGAACATCAATCCGCGACCACTGGGCTTTCCTTTTCCCGGAGAGAATACCAGCTATGTGGATGCAGACTGGGCGCAACGGGAAAAAGTGTTTACGCATCATCGCAACCTTACACTGGGACTTCTCTATTTTATTCAGAATGATCCGGAGATACCCGAGGAGCATCGCCGCATTGCCCGACAGTATCATCTGCCGCTCGATGAGTTTAAAGACAATGATCATTTTCCCTGGCAGTTGTATGTACGGGAAGGCAGGAGACTGAAAGGGAAATATGTATTTACGGAAAATGATGCAACATTAAAAAAAGAGGGACGCAACAAAATATTTGCAGACAGCATTATAGCCGGTGAATTCCCTATCGATAGTTTTCCTGTTTCCAAACAACCTTCTGCCGACCGTAAGGTGCTGGAAGGTTATATAGGCCTCTTACCTATTTCCCCGTATCAGTTGCCGTACCGTATCCTGATCCCCGAAAAGATCAATGGACTAATCGTGCCGGTAGCAGCTTCCACCACGCATGTGGCCTATTCTACCGTGCGCATGGAGCCATTGTGGATGGGGCTGGGCCAGGTAGCCGGTACGGCTGCTGCGCTGGCAGCAACCGATCAGAAACCGGTAGCTGTATTGCCGCCCGAAAGTTTGCAGTTGAAATTGCTGGAACATAAACAGATACTTACCTATTTCAGCGATGTGCCGGTAGATGATAAAGGTTTTAAGGCGGCACAGTTCTGGGGAACCAAAGGCTTTTTTGAACAGTATACCGCTGATCTTCATGATCCGGTATCGGTTGTTACGCTATTAAAGTGGCATCAGTTGTACCAGGAGCTGACAGGTGAAAAAAAGACAACGCCGGCTTTTGCAGGAGATACTGCCAGCATCGCACAGTTTGCTGCAGTATATGAAAAGGATTTTGATCAGGCCGGTCACCTGTACGAACAGCGGGAAGCCAGCAGTCAGCTAAAACGCGGCGAAGCCTGTATGTTTTTTCTCGATGCTTACCTGAAACATAAAAAGCAGGCATGATGAAAGAACTCTATCCGCTCTTCGGGATCGTAACGGTGCTGAATACGCCTTTTACGCAAGACAATGAACTCGACCTGCATAGCCTGCGCCGCAATGTGCGTAAGGCACTGCAGGCAGGGGTGGCCGGTTTCCTGGTGCCGGCCATGGCCTCGGAAGTATATAAGCTGAGTGTGGATGAACGGCTTCGTATGGTGGATACGGTGCTGGAAGAAGTAAACGGGCAGGTACCCGTCATTGCCGGTGCAGGAGAAACGGATATGGAGCGTGCCCGGCAGCTGCTGAAATTATATATCGATCGCGGATGCCGCAATGTATTGTTTCAGATACCTTTCAAAGATGAGGGCCTGTTTATAGATCAGTTTATGTACCTGGCGCATGTAGATCCTGCTATGATCATGCTGCAGGACTGGGATGCGGGAGGTTATGGCCTGCCCGATGAGCTGATCTGCCGCCTGTTTGAAGAAGTGCCTGCTTTCCGGTGTCTGAAGGTGGAAACGATTCCCGCCGGGGTAAAATATTCCCGCATACTGCAACTGACAAATGGCCGGCTGCATGTGAGTGGTGGCTGGGCCGTATCGCAGATGATAGAAGGGCTGAAGCGTGGTGTACATGCCTTTATGCCTACAGGTATGCATTTCACCTATGCAAAAATCTACAGGGAGTATGCAGCCGGCAATTATGAAGAGGCGCAACAGCTTTTCCGGCAGTTGCTGCCGGTACTGGCATTTTCCAATCAGCACCTCGATATTTCCATTCATTTTTTCAAACGCCTGCTGCACCGGCAGGGACTGTATGCCACGCCACAGGTGCGGCAACCCATACTGGAGTTTGATGCCGTGCACGACAGCATGGCCAGCCCGCTGATAGACGCCGTGATAGCGCTCGAAAACAGTATTGAACATTCTTTAACTGACTAATCATGACAGCTAAACCAAAAGTGGTGGCAGCCATTATCGTGGCTGCACTGGGGTATTTTGTGGATATCTATGATCTGTTGCTATTCAGTATTATTCGTGTCAGCAGCCTGAAGGAACTGGGTCTGGAAGGAGAGGAACTGACCAGTACCGGCATCATGCTGCTCGATGTGCAAATGATCGGCATGCTGCTGGGTGGTATTGCCTGGGGGGTACTGGGTGATAAAAAAGGACGGCTGTCCGTACTCTTTGGTTCTATACTGATCTATTCGCTGGCCAACATTGCCAATGGATTTGTACATAGCATACCTGCTTATGCCCTGTGGCGGTTTGTCGCCGGGCTGGGCCTGGCCGGTGAACTTGGTGCAGGTATAACGCTGGTGGCAGAGTTGATGCCACGCCATAAGAGAGGATATGCCACTATGCTGGTTGCTTCTGTGGGTATCTCCGGTGCAGTAGTAGCCTATTTTGTATCTGATCTGTTTGACTGGCGCACTTCATTTTTTATTGGCGGCGGGTTGGGATTGCTGTTATTGTTTCTCCGGATAGGGGTACGCGAATCGGGCATGTTTCAGGAAGCGAAGCATACAGCTCACAGGGGCGATTTCTTTGCTCTGTTCCGCTCACGGCGCAATGTGCTGCGTTATATCCGTTGCATACTGATCGGGGTGCCACTCTGGTTTGTGGTGGGCATACTGGTGACGCTGTCGCCTGAGTTTGGAAAACAGTTAGGTGTTTCGGGCGACATCAGTGCCGGACTGGCCATTGCCTGGTGTTATGGAGGTATGGCCCTGGGCGATGTAGCCAGCGGCCTGCTCAGCCAGTTGCTGCGCAGCCGGGTAAAAGTGGTGCTGGTATTCCTGACGCTGGCGGTGGTATCCGTGACCGTTTACCTGACGGTGCCTGCACTTTCTTTGCAATGGTTTTACCCGCTTTGCGGCCTGCTGGGTTTTTCGGTAGGCTACTGGGTTATTTTTATGACTATTTCCACCGAGCAGTTTGGTACAAATATCCGGGCCACCGTTACCACCACAGCACCCAATTTTGCCCGGGGGGCACTGGTGCCTTCCACCATATTGTTTCATTTGTTTACACAGGCTACAGGTTCCATCATCATGGGTGCCGCTATACTGGCCGTGTTGTTGTTTCTGCTCGCATTCTGGGCCATCAGCGGTATACAGGATAGCTTTCATAAAGAGCTGGATTATACAGAAGACCTGACCCGGTGATCGGGCCGGGTGTGATTTTATAAGACAATGTGAATATTCTACAACCGTCATTGGGCACGGATCATTAGGTTTGTAACATGAAGACCTTGCCATTAATAGATATTGCGGTGATCGTGCTGTACCTGGTTGCCATGATATATGTAGGATATTTTTTTTCGGGAAAGAATAAGGATGGTGAACAGTTTACCCGGGCATCCGGGCGTATTCCCGGTTGGGCGATCGGTCTGTCTATCTATGCCACTTTTCTCAGCAGCAATACATTTCTGGGTGTGCCGGGTAAGGCATTTGGCGGCAACTGGAATGCATTTGCCTTCAGTCTTTCCATGCCGCTGGCTGCCTGGGTAGCCGCTAAATATTTTGTGCCTTTTTATCGAAATACAGGCGAGGTATCGGCCTATTCAAATCTCGAAAAAAGATTTGGCGCCTGGGCAAGGACCTACGCTGTAGTATGTTTTCTGCTGACACAGATTGCGCGTATGGGTTCTATCTTTTTTGGATTGTCGCTCACCCTGCAGGCGCTTACAGGATACGATATGAAAATGATCATGCTCATTACCGGAGCCTGTATCATTCTCTATACAGTGATGGGCGGTATTGAAGCGGTGATCTGGACCGAAGTGGTACAGGGTATATTAAAAACCCTGGGAGCGGTGCTGATCGTGTACCTCGTAGTAAAGAATGTAGATGGCGGTGTGGGACGTATCGTGGAGATCGGCAAGGCTGCTGATAAATTCAGCCTGGGCAGCATCAGCCCCGATCTCACACAGGCAGGTTTCTGGGTGATATTGCTGTATGGATTTTTTATCAATCTCAACAATTTTGGGATGGATCAGAATTATGTGCAGCGCTATCATACAGCCAATTCAGCAAAAGCAGCTGCCAAATCGATCTGGCTTTGTGTATGGATCTATGTGCCGGCATCGTTGTTGTTTTTTGTGATCGGCACCTGTTTATATGCCTATTATCAATTGAACCCTGCGTTGCTCGATCCGGTCAAAATGCAGGTAGCTGCGGAGCGGTTGGGTAATGCTGCATCTTCTGCAGATATATCCAGCCTCGCTGCTTCGCTCAGGCCGGAAGATTATGGCGATAAGGTGATGCCGCATTTTATGGTTACCATGATCCCTGCCGGATTGGTAGGATTGATCATCTCCGCTATTCTTTCGGCAGGTATGAGTACGATCAGCTCGGGTATGAATGCCTCTGCCACTGTCTTTTCGGAAGATATCTACAAGCGCTATGTGCGGAAGGTGACGGATGGTAAACAGGAACTCCGCTTATTGCATATCGGCACCGTAGTATTTGGTCTGCTGGGTATGTTTGCCGGTGTGCTCATGATTGGTGTAAAGAGTGTACTGGATATCTGGTGGCAGTTGTCGGGCATCTTTGCCGGTGGTATGCTGGGGCTTTTCCTGCTGGGTATCATCAGCAAAAAAAGTGGCAACGTAGCTGCAGCCATTGGCACCGTAGCCGGATTGCTGGTGATCATGTGGATGACGCTTTCCTATCTCATACCTGAAGAATATGCCTGGGCGCGCAATCCACTGAACGCAAACATGACTATTGTAGTAGGTACGCTGGTGATCTTCCTCGTAGGCGTACTGGTCAGCAAGGTAAAACCCCGCCCGGTTAACATTTTATAATTCCTGGTTAGAATCATATAATCACACGGGGCCGGCAACGGTTAATTTAGCCCGGAGTATCCTCTATTGCCCATTACTATCAGTATTTAAATAAAATTCTTATGCAAAAAAATAATTATCCCAAAATCGGTATTCGCCCCATCATCGATGGCAGGTTGGGTGGTATCCGCGAATCGCTGGAAGATACGACCATGAATATGGCGAAGGCCGTAGCGGCACTGTATACACAGGAACTTCGTTATCCAGATGGTACGCCGGTACAATGTGTGATTGCGGATAGCACTATTGGTGGAGTAAAGGAAGCTGCTGACTGTGCTATCAAGTTTGCTGCGTCCAACGTGGGCGTTTCACTTTCGGTGACACCCTGCTGGTGTTATGGCTCCGAGACGATGGATATGAATCCGCAATTGCCCAAAGCCATCTGGGGTTTTAATGGTACCGAACGGCCGGGTGCTGTATACCTGGCGGCCACGCTGGCTGCGCATACACAAAAGGGATTACCCTGTTTTGGTATTTATGGACACGACGTGCAGGATATGGGTGATGCAGTCATCCCTGCCGATGTGCGTGAATTGTTGTTGCGTTTTGCAAAAGCCGGACTGGCTACGGCGATCATGAAAGACCGTTCTTACCTGGCTATCGGCTCGGTATCGATGGGTATTGCCGGCTCTATTGTGGATGCAGATTTTATGCAGGATTACCTGGGCATGCGCACCGAGTATGCAGACTCTACCGAAGTGTTGCGCCGCGTGGAGCAGGGTATTTATGATAAGGCCGAGTTTGAAAAAGCCATTGAGTGGACAAAGGCTCATTGCCGGGAAGGAGAGGATTTTAACCAGGCGCATAAGGTGAAATCGCGCGAAGAGAAGGATCGTGACTGGGAGTTTGTCGTGAAGATGACCATGATCATGCGCGATCTGATGGAGGGAAATCCGCAACTGGCGACTATGGGTTTTGCCGAAGAAGCACAGGGACATAATGCTATTGTGTCCGGCTTCCAGGGCCAGAGACAATGGACCGATTTTTTGCCCAACGGCGATTTTCCCGAGGCGATTCTCAACTCTTCTTTTGACTGGAATGGTATTCGTGCTCCCTATATGGTCGCTACAGAAAATGATGCCTTGAATGGCATATCGATGCTGTTTAATTACCTGCTCACCAATACGGCGCAGATATTTGCCGATGTACGTACCTACTGGAGTCCCGATGCGGTAAAACGGGTGACCGGCTGGACAGTCGAAGGCCGTGCCGTGGGAGGTTTTATTCACCTGATCAATTCAGGTTCTGCCACACTCGATGGCAGTGGACGCCAGCAGAAAAACGGTGCACCTGCCATGAAACCTTTCTGGGAGATCAGTGAGCAGGAAGCAAAAGATTGTCTCGATGCCACTACCTGGTATCCGGCCAACCGGGATTATTTCCGTGGCGGGGGCTATTCATCTAATTTTCTTACCAAAGGAGAAATGCCGGTCACGATGTGCCGCATTAACCTGGTAAAAGGACAGGGCCCCGTATTGCAGATTGCGGAGGGATGGGCCATTGATCTGCCAGACAATGTACACAAGACGCTGGATGACCGTACCGATAAAACATGGCCCACTACCTGGTTTGTGCCAAGACTCACCAGTTCGCCCTGCTTTACCGAAGTATACAATGTGATGCTCAACTGGGGTGCCAATCATGGTTCTATCAGTTATGGACATATTGGTGCTGATCTTATCACGCTCGCATCGATGCTGCGCATTCCGGTATGTATGCACAATGTACCCGATGAAAAAGTGTTCAGGCCATCTGCCTGGAATGCCTATGGCATGCATAAGGAAGGTGCTGATTACCGGGCCTGCTCCAATTATGGACCTTTGTACAGATAATGAAATGTGACTAACCCCTCTCTAATAAAACATTCTATGTATTGCATCGGACTTGATTTTGGAACCGACTCGGTACGGGCTGTACTGGCAGATGCGCAAAACGGGAAAGAACTGACCTCGGCAGTGTTTGAATATCCACGCTGGAAAGCAGGCCTGTACTGTGATGCAGCGACCAGCCGTTTTCGGCAGCACCCGCTGGATTATATAGAAGGAATGGAAAATGTGGTTCGTAGCTGTGTGCAGGCTGCCGGGGCTGCGGTAGCCGGTAAGGTGTTATCGATCAGTATTACGACTACCGGTTCCACACCCGTGGCTGTGGATGAAACAGGCACACCGCTTGCGTTGCTTCCCGGGCTGGAAGAAAATCCGGATGCTATGTTTTTTTTATGGAAAGATCATACGGCCATCAAAGAGGCCGATGAAATCAATCAGCAGGCAGGAGCGTGGCCGGTCGATTACCTGAAATATGCGGGAGGATTGTATTCGTCTGAATGGTTTTGGGCAAAAATGTTGTATGCGCTGCGCAACAACACCCAGGTACGTGAGCAATCTTATACCTGGGTAGAGCATTGCGACTGGATGCCTTTTTTGCTTACCGGTGGTAAACGGGCTGCAGACCTGAAGCGAAATGTATGTGCTGCGGGGCATAAGGCGTTGTGGGCCGATGAGCATGATGGATTTCCTGCTGCCGCATTTTTTAAAACAGTAGATCCGCTGCTGGAGCCACTGGCATCCGTAATGCTTCGTAAGGTATATAGTGCAGATGAAAGTGCGGGTGTGCTGACGGCAGAGTGGGCTGCGCGATTGGGTTTGCCCGCGACAGTGAAAGTAGGAATAGGTGCCATTGATGCCCATGTGGGTGCCATCGGCGCGCAGATAGAAACAGGATTCCTGACCCGTATCATGGGCACTTCTACCTGCGATATGATGGTGGTACCCAGGGAAGAGTTTGGAGAGAAATTCATTCGCGGCATCTGCGGACAGGTAGATGGATCCATCATTCCCGGAATGATTGGCCTGGAGGCCGGGCAGTCTGCTTTTGGCGATGTGTATTCGTGGATGCGCAATCTTTTGCTGTGGCCATTGTACCAGGTACCGGCCGCGCTCGAATTGGTGCCTGCAGAAACAAAAGAAGCTATTGCCGATGGGCTTTTGAAAGAACTGGATAAGCAGGCAGCACAGGTGTTGTGGAATGAAGAAAGCCCGTTGGCGGTCGACTGGTTCAACGGTCGTCGCACGCCTGATGTGGATCTGCTGCTGAAAGGAGCCATTACGCAGTTATCATTAGGCACCGATGCGCCACGGGTATATGCAGCACTGGTAGAAGCGACCTGTTTTGGTTCAAAACGGATAGTGGAGCGGTTTGCAGAAGAAGGGGTGGTGGTAAATGGTATTATTGCTGCCGGCGGCATCCCGCACAAATCGTCTTTTGTAATGCAAATGCTGGCCGATGTACTGGATATGGAGATCAGGGTGAGTGCTGCTTCGCAGATATGTGCTGCCGGGGCGGCGATGCTGGCGGCTACCGTTGCCGGGGTACATGCAGATGTGCCGGCAGCTATGAAAGCAATGGGGGCCGGTTTCAATAAGACCTATTATCCCAATCCCCGGCGGGCTGCGCTGAGTGCAAAACGTTATGCCCGGTATAAGGCTGCCTGTGTGTTTCTGGAGAAAAAGGATATCCGGTAAAGGCGTGCAAAATTCGACCCCTGATCAGGATGCTACTTGCACTTTATCGCCCATTTTTTATACGATCTTACCATAAAACAGCCGTTTCTGTCTGTTATACACTAATGGCCGGAATAATGGTGGATAAACGATTTTTTCCTCTGTAAATGCTTGTTTCAGATAAGTATAAACCTTAAATTCGTCAGAACGATTGCACTATAAACAACGAAAAACGGATAATAAATTCGTATAATCATTAAGGCTCTCCCGGCTGGTTGTAGCGGGAAGTTATTCTGGAATAAAGCTTGCATATGAAACCCCATTTTCACAAAGTGGCGGTGCCGCTGCAGAGTTCATTTTCTGTACGGCACGACAAGTTGCCCAATTTTGGCAAACTGCTCCATTATCATCCTGAGCTGGAGTTGCAGTATGTGATCAAAGGAGAAGGCATCCGGCTGGTAGGTGACAATGTATCTCATTTCACTGCCGGTGAGGTGGTGCTGCTGGGAGAAAACCTGCCACATGGCTGGCGGGCAAAAGAGCAGGAACTGACAGACGGGGCTGATTATGCCGTGGAAGCCATCGTGATCCAGTTTTCGCCCAATTGCCTGGGCAAGGAGTTCTTTCAATTACCCGAAGCATACCTGATACCCCGCATTTTTGAATCGGCAAAAAAAGGATTACTGGTTCATGGCGAATCTGCCGAGCAAATCCGGCAACTGATGATTCAATTGTCTACTGCGGGCCGGTTTGAGCGTATCCTTTATCTCCTGAAGATTTTGCAGATCATCAGCGAAAAGGAAGAAGTGACCACGATCGCCTCGGCACACGCTTTTTATAAAGTGACCGATCATGAATCGCTTCGCCTCAACAGTGTAATAGCTTATGCGCTGACCAATTTCAAGAAAGATATCAATCTTGACGAAATAGCGGTGATTGCCAATCTTAGTGTCAATTCATTTTGCCGTTATTTCAAGTCAATGACCAACAAAACCTTTCTTGATTTTCTTACCGAGATACGCATCAGCCATGCCTGCCGTATGATCATCGAAGACAGGTACGCTATCGGCGTTATCTGCTACGAATGCGGATTCAATAATGTGTCCAATTTCTATCGTCACTTCAAACGTTTTACCGGGTTGACGCCGTTTGAGTATAAGAGAAAGTATAATAAGCAGTGTGTCGCGTAGAAAAGTTTAAAGAGTTTAAAAGTTTAAAGGGTGAAAGGGGAGGTAGGAGGTAAAGGGTAAAGGGTAGAAGGTGAGGGGATATTTTTTAAATAACAAAACCATTAGCACATCAGCACATTAATCACATTAGCATATTTCTCATTCCTATCCTCAAATCTTCAAATTTCATCAGCACATTAGCAAACTAGCACATTGTTCTCTCATCTTCAAATCTCTCTTTCGTTGTTATGATCTTCATTCAACAGCTTCCTGCACCGGAGATCCAGGTTACACAAGCCAGTTCCGGTCACTGTATCAATAGTACCCAAAGTTTTTCTCCCGATGGTCAATGGATCGTTTATGATGCCAGGAATAAGGATGCGCAGCTGGCAGCCAATGGCGAGATCCGTATGGTCAATGTACATACGCAGGAGGATGTATTACTTTATCAGACCAGTCATCAGACCGCATATGGTCCCGGCGTGGGAGCCGCCACTTTTTCTCCCGATGGCAAAAAAGTGTTGTTTTTGGGGGGTATCCAGAATGCAGATGAGGTAAATCCCTATTCATTTACCCGCAGAACGGGTATTGCTGTAGCTATTGATCATCCATTAAAACCTGTCTGGATGGATGCCAGGGATATTGTGCCACCCTTTACAGCCGGTGCATTGCGTGGGGGCACACATGCGCATACCTGGAGTGGCGATGGTCAGTGGATCAGTTTTACCTACAACGATCATATACTAAGTGAGCGGGCAAAAACGGATAATACCGTTATCGACACCCGTACCGTAGCGGTTATGTTTCCGCGACCTGTACAGGTGAAAGGTGCAGATGGTTGTGAAAATAAGAATGGAGAAATGTATTCTGTGCTGGTAACGCGTGTGGTCAAACATCCCGCACCCGGTTCTGACGAGATCGGCCGGGCCTTTGATGAATGCTGGATTGGGGAAAACGGTTATATAAGATCCGATGGCACCCGGCAACATCGTGCCATTGCTTTTCAGGGAGAGCTGGCAGATGACAAAGGAAATAAGAAGGCAGAAATTTTTGTGGCTGATATTCCTGATCCGCTGCTGATCGGTTACGATGACCCTGTGTATGCAGGTACTGCAGAGTTATTGCCGGCTGTACCAGTATCGATACAGCAACGCCGGATCAGTTTTACAAAAAAAGGAGTGGCGGCTGCTCCCCGCCACTGGCTACGCTCCACACCCGATGGCTCACTGATCGGTTTCCTGGCTGCAGATACGGCAGGTATTATACAACTTTGGGGTATTTCGCCCCATGGAGGAGAGCCGAAACAACTTACCCGGTTAACTCAATCGATAGAAGGGCCCTTTAATTTTTCGCCCGATGGCCAATGGGTGGCTTTTGCAGCAGGAGGAGAAGTGCAGCTGACCCGGTTGTCTGATGGGGAAACAAAACAGCTGACCACTGCACGCGAGAATTGCAGCGGTATTACAGGTGCTGTTAACTGGTCGCCCAAAGGCGACTTGCTTTGTTACAACCGGTATGTAAATGGATATTTACAGATATTTTTAGTCCGTGCAGATCAATAAGTATTATGCTGAAATAATGCCGGTTGCCAATAGGCCCATACATATGATAAATACGTACAGGTCGGAAACAAGAGCAACCCCTTCGTTGAAAGTAGCTGCCTTTTTACTCACATGCATAAAACCGGCCAGCCCAAAATATAACATTCCCAATAAAGCCCCGGGTACATAAAAGGAAGTGTAAAAGAGTCCCAGACATGCGGTTATTCCCATAGTGACATTAGCGAATCCCAGTTCGCGTATGATCGGGTAACTTTCTGATGAGGATATACCAAAAATGGATGCGGTGAAGACCGGCTTACTGATTTGCCGGATACCTGCAATCAGTAAGCGTATGCCAACTGCCCAGAAAACAAACCATGTACCAGCAGTGTGCATGGTGAGCGGTTTGTTGTGTAGAAAATATTCGCAGGCGACAGATAGTATAGGCAGTAACAGAGATGTTGCTACTACATTGATGAAATAAAGGGATAATTTCAAACTTTTCATAATAAAAAGGTTGTCAACGAATATCGTAAAATTTTTTGTTGGCAAACGGGACCATGTGTTGCGCCGGTGTTAAGTGACTGATGGATAGTATTTACCCGGCAATTATTTTTTTAGGGGGATTTTCCCCCTTGCCGGATCATTTTTTTTACTGACCTTTCTGTTGCCTTAAACCATTATACCTTATGCCATCATCAACCCCGCGCGTGGGACTTGCGCTGTCTGGGGGTGGTTATCGTGCCACTGCTTTCCATCTGGGAACTCTTCATAAACTGCATGAACTGGGCCTGCTTTCGCGTATCGATATTCTTTCCACCATTTCCGGTGGTTCCATTGCCGGTGCGTCGTATTGTGTGTCGTCGTTGCAGGATTTTGATGCCTTCTATTCAGGGTTGTACAATGGATTACAGACAAAGAATGTGGTGACCCGGGTGATCTTTTCGTGGATGATGCTTCGGCTCCTATTATTCTCGCTGCTTTTCCTGGCACCGGCAACGTATGCGCTTTTTACCTGTTACGCCTGGCTGTTTCCCATATTGCTGGCAGTGTGGATATGGTTGTTATTGAAATTTCAGTTTTACATTTTTCCTGTCAGCAAATTGATAGAAAAAATATATGACCGTTTCTTTTATGGCGGAAAAACACTGAGCCAGTTGCCGGATCGTCCTGTGCTGGTAGTAGGTTCGACCAACCTGCAAACAGCCAAACCCTTTACTTTCTCTAAAAAATGGATGGGAGACTCTGCCTACGAATACCTGAAGCCCCCTGTCCGGTTCAGTGCCGGCAACTTCCCCGTGGCACGTGCGGTAATGGCGTCGAGTTGTGTGCCATTTGCCTTTACCCCTGTAAAAATTGACCGGCAGTTTTTTGTGAACCAGGACCAGGCCAAAGAGTACCATCCACTACTGGTAGATGGTGGTGTGTACGACAACCAGGGTATTCATAAGGTAGTAGTACAGGGGCGATATGATTGCGATATCGTGATCACCAGCGATGCCGGTGGGGGCTCCACAGGCGAGATGAAATTCAGCAACACTATTTCGTTGCTGGCCGAGACGGTGAATGTGTTTATGTCGCGTATCAAAAAGGCACAAATGGTGCAGAATGTGTATGATAATGCCGGTACAGCCAATAAGGAAATTGCCTATTTCTCCCTTGCCTGGGATGTGGAGAACTGTATTCCGGGTTTTGTAGATAACCTGGCTAAAAAACAGATCACACAGCAGGTCATTGCGGCGCATGCGTTGCCGCCGGAATGGGTGGCTGATCCCCGTGAATTCAGAGACGAGATTGAGACATACCTGAAGCAACGGTTGAATTATGCGGCTATTCCCAAACCAACAGAGGAAGAAAAGACGATAGCGCGCAATGTAGGCACCAACCTCACGGCGCTTAGCCGCCGCAAGGTCGATTGCCTGATCAAACAGGCGCAGGCACTTACAGAACTACAGGTAAAATTGTATTGTCCATCATTATTTTAAATATGGTCAGAAAACCGCCGTTCAGAAAATTAAGAGGATATGCATTTGACCCCTCTTTATCGCTGCAACTGGATACAGCGTTGATCAATGATATTACCTATAAAGTGCCCTGGGAAGATAAGGATGATACTGATCCTGAAAAAAGGCTGCATCCCGGACCTATGGGTGAGTACCTTGAAGTGATCGACTATGATCCTACCGTAGAGAAGTTCTATACGCCGGTAGATCTGGATCATCCGTATATACTGGCGCAGGACGGGCTTACACCCTCCGGCAGCAATCCGCAGTTTCACCAGCAAATGGTGTATGCGGTAGCTATGACTACTATCAAAAATTTTGAAGCCGGCCTGGGGCGACCTGTACTATGGAGTCCCCGCCAGGTAATAAAAGAAGAAAAGCCCGAAGCAGAAACCGGCTCAGGCCGCAGGAAAAAAGCAGCGCCTGTCAAGCGGCGGATTGTAGATGAATATGTACCTGCACTTCGGATCTATCCGCATGCTATGCGGGAAGCCAATGCATTCTATTCACCCCAAAAGAAAGCATTGCTGTTTGGCTATTTTGCTGCAAGGCCAGCTGATATCACTCTGCAGATGCCGGACAACCTTACATTCACCTGCCTCAGCCATGATATCATAGCCCATGAGACCACTCATGCAATTTTGGATGGCCTGCATCGTACGTATACCGAAAGCAGTAATTCGGACGTACTGGCCTTTCACGAAGCATTTGCCGATATCGTAGCTCTGTTTCAGCATTTCACCTTCCCTAATGTGCTCAAAAGCCAGATAGCTGACACCCGCGGAGACCTGGCTTCACAAAACCTGCTGGGAAAACTGGCCCAGGAGTTTGGTATTGCTATTGGCAATTATGGAGCGTTGCGTGATGCAATTGGTACCATTGATCCGAAAACAAAAAAATGGACACCCAAAGAACCTACCGGCGATGAGTATCGCACTATCATGGAGCCACACCAACGGGGTTCGATACTGGTCTCTGCCATATTTGAAGCTTTTCTGGCCATTTATAAAAGTCGTATCAGCGATCTGCTGCGTATTGCCAGCAATGGTTCTGGTATATTGCCGCAGGGGCAATTGAATCCTGACCTGGTAAACAGGCTGGCGGTCGAAGCAGCCAAAACAGCCCAGCATGTGCTCAATATGTGTATCCGCGCACTTGATTACTGTCCGCCGGTAGATATTACATTTGGCGATTTTCTGCGGGGAATTATCACGGCCGATACCGATCTGATAGAGGATGACAGCAGAGATTACCGGCTGGCATTTATTGATGCATTTCGCAAACGGGGCATTTATCCCAGTGGTATCAAACACCTGTCTGTCGACAGCGTGGCGTATCCCACACCTGATACAACCGCCATCAGCGGACACATAAAAATCATAGTCGACTTTCTGCATGAATACAGAGGTGAGATCATGAATAAAAAGAAACGGAGCGAGATTTTTTCTATTAATAAAAAATATATAGCAGGCCAGTATGGACGTGGGCTAAAAACCATTTATGGTTTGCACAGGCGATTGCTGAAGAAATTTGATAATTCATTTGAATTTGAAAAGCTTACCGGCCTTTTGTTCACCCAGGGAGCAGCCAGGGTGGGTATTGATGCCACCGAAGCCTATGAACTGGAAGGCAAAGACTGGCCTTCGGTATTTGTACAGTCATTACATCTGGCATCGCGGGTGGGGCCCAATGGCACGCAGGTCAATCAGATCATTGTGACACTTGTACAACGGGCACATATTACCATTACGAAAGTAAAAACCGGATACCGGGTCATACCTGGTAAAAAAGAAGGCAGCATGATGGTGAGCGGAGGGTGTACACTCATATTTGACCTGGATACGCTGGTGTTGAAATATGCCATTTCCAAACCATTGCTGAACACACGCCTGCTTGACGAAGGTATACGCGAACTGGACGAGAGCCGGTGTATTGCCCTGTACAAACATCTGCGTGGCGAGCGGTTTTCGCAAAGCCAGTTTCAGGCTTATTTCGGAATGGGGCCAGGCAATTCTTTCAACGAACCATTCCATTTTCTTCATACTCATTAATCTGATATATGGCAAAAGCAAGTGCAACCCGGGTCAATAAAATATCCATTCGCATGTATAAAGGAGGTACAGGCGACTGTTTTTTACTCCAGTTCAGGAAAGGCACCCGTGTTACCTTCAATATGATGATCGATTGCGGGTTCATACATGGAGGAAAGGCCCAGTTTGAGAAAGTGGCAGATGATATTAAAGACAGGACAGATGGAATCATAGACCTGCTGGTCGTAACCCACGAACATGCAGATCATATTAACGGGTTTGATAAAGCCAGGCAGTCCTTTGATCAGTTTACGTTCAAAAAAGTATGGTTTGCCTGGACAGAAAACGAGGAAGATCCTGTAGCGAATGATTATCGCGCCAATCGTAGCGAACTGAGCAAGGCATTGAATATTGCCGTGTCTCGGCTGCAGGGACTGGATAAAAGCCAGTATTATGAACAGGCGTTAAAAGATGAAATGAACAGCGGGCTTATGATCGCTGGGAAAAAGAAATTTATTCATTCGCTTGCTTCCCTTAACGAGTTGAACCTGCTGAAAGCATCCGGCGGGCAGCCGTTGCCTACCATGGTCGAGAAGTTCAAAGATTTTCTTGTAATAAAACCAGCTACAGAAGTGGATTTGCTCGAGCCAGGTGATGTGCGCTCAGGTCTGGCTGGCGCACCCGGCATACGGTTTTATGTACTGGGGCCACCCAAAGATTATACCCTGCTCAATGAAACCGAGAATGAAGAGGATAACTATGAACAACGGGAGTCTGCCAGCCGCAAAGACTTTGCTTTTTTGTCGGCGCTCGATGCAACATCGCTCAACGATCAATCGGCCAAATTGCCTTTTGAACTGGAATACGAATTAGGTGACCGACCCGATCCCCTGCGGGGAAAATATGAAAATGGCGGCGACTGGCGCAAGATCGATCATGATTGGCTGTACAGTGCCGGAAGCCTGGCCATGCGTTATGAACGTAGTATCAATAATACCAGCCTGGCACTCGCCATTCAGTTTGAAGATTCTGAGCGGGTACTGCTTTTCCCTGCCGATGCTGAACTGGGAAACTGGAAAAGCTGGCACAAAGGATTGAAATGGCCGGTAAAGATCAAAGGACAGCTTGTAAAAAAGGATATTGCCTACCTGCTCGAAAAAACGATTTTTTATAAAGTAGGGCACCACCTGAGTCACAATGGCACAGCAACGCATCTGGGACTTGACCTGATGACAGGTGATGAACTTACGGCTATGGCTACGCTTGACTTCAAAAAGATCAATGACGGCTGGCTCAATACCATGCCCAATGATCTGCTAAGTGCCGAGCTGATAAGAAAATGTAAAGGCAAATTATTTGTAAATGGAGATTGTCTGAAAATACTCTCCAATATGAAAACAGACCGGGTGACAATAAAAAAGACGAATGAAACAACCATGAAAAAACTCAACGAAAAATTCAAAGACGAGATTTTCCTGGAATGTGAGATAGAAGGGTAGGATAAAATGTTGCTGTATTTCGTTATTGTGCAGGAATTTTCCAGAAAACAAGGGTCGATCCTCTCTTGTTTTTGTCAAGATATTTATCATTGATCAGCAAAAATCCATCACTGAAACTGATAATGCCTTCCCAGTTGCAGGAAATAAATCCAAGAGGGAAAGACCGTGTTTTCTCTATTCGTTGATTGTCTGCTTTCAATTCGATAATCCGGGTATATGCGTCTTTTTCCCAGTCGGCAGCGAGATTCCCTTTTTTGATCTGCTCAGTAGGTTCGTATGCCTTGTATTCGTTGGGATACCAGAAATTGATGGCATATATATGATCGTTTGCCGTTGCCATGTCTGTAAGGCGAAAATCGAATGCCGGCATTTTTATATAGGAATAACCGGAAAGTTCCCTGTCTATTAAAAGTCCGTGCGATTGAGTATCGTATTTGTTGTATTCAAACACAGTGAACAGTTTATCCGATTCCGGCAGCCATACAAGTGCTTCATAGCCGGCGTTAAGGACAGGTTCAAAAACCCCTGATTTTATTTTTTTAAACTTCGGAAGGGCCATTGTTTTTTGTGGATCTAAAATAATGGAGTCCTGGCTGATCTGTCCTTTGATGATCCAGCACATTGATGATGGCTTACTGGTCTCGATGGTGAAGAATACATCCTTGTTTTCCACTACAGCAATTGATTCAAATCCTTCGTAATACTCGATTTTCTCCAGTACCTGTTCCAGGTTGACGAGCCTCCATTTGTGAATCGCTGCCGTTGTCTTTTTGCCCAGGATGCTATTATGTATATATGTACTGTCCAGTCCATAAATATATCTGCCCGGATATTGCGGTAGCAATATGATGGTGGAATTCCATTTGCCCAACCCCGAGTATTCCCATTCTTCTCCGGCAAATCCCTGGGGCAACGGGATAGTTTTAAAATCCTGACCGTAAGCAGTGCTAAACAGGAACAGGCAGAGGCTGGTAATAACCGTTCTTAAGTGCATGATAGGTCAGGGCTGTGTTTGTTGAGGATTGAATATGTAGCTGAGCAGCCGGAAGTCTATGTTGACCCCGATATACCAACTCACATCCCAGCGTTTTTTTATACGGCCATCCAGAGTGCCGGAAAATTTATCTTCCCCGAACTTGAAATTCCGGTCGTCTATTACAAAATTTCTCCGGCCGTAATGTGCACCACCGGTCAGGGCCAGGCCACGGGCTACATCATAGGAAATGCCTCCGAAAAAATTTTCGGCCAGTTTTTTGGAAATACTGGTACCAATGCTGAATCCGATCTTTTCTCTCCAGTCATTTGAGGGATAGAGTATGTTTCGGGCTTTGGGATAAAAGGTAAGCATTACAGTTATAAAGCCTCTCGATGTGGGATCATCTGCTACCAGGGTGGAATCTCCATTTGGTTTCTGATATATTTCAATATTGTCCGGATACCGGAGTGCAGTGCCATAGAGTCCGGCATTGAGGGTGATATGATGCAGTTTGGCGCATTTTATTGTTTTATCCAGCAGGGCTGCTGAAGCGCCCATACGGGTGATCTTTACGCTAAATGATCCTGTAAAAGGACCCACGGCGCCGAAGGTTTGCTCGGTGATACTGACTTTTTTGGGTTGGCCGGTAGAGTTTGGTACAGTTACGTCCTGGGGTTGCGATGCCGCTCCGTATACTTCAAATACAGGATCATATTCGCCTTCTACATCCAGTTTGAATTTTTTGTTGGCAGCCGTTTCGTAAAACAGGTGAAAGACAAAAAGATTATCCTCTCTGGCCGTGGTGGGGAGGCTGGAGTAATAAAAGTTTCCATTTTCGTCGAGGAAAACATGAATGATATTCTTTTCCCGGGCCTGGTTTAGCTTCCTGTCATATTGTATGGTACCGCTTTTTATCTTTTTTCCGTATTTCGATTTTACGGCATTTTCAAAATCCTGCGGAGTCGCTTTTTCTGTTGACCCTGTGCCCCCCTGTGGAGGGGTTTGTTGGTTGTTTGGATTGTCGGTAAAAGTGACAAAGCCAACTTCCGCTCCGTTTGAGCTAAGCGAAATTTTTACAGTGCCATTCTGGAATGCAGTAATAAGTGCGGCGCCGCCATTGAAAGCAACCTGGCCTTCGGCAAGCGGTGTCGGATCCGGAGGAATATTCTGCGCTCCTCCATTTATTTTAAGCTGCAGCTTGCTTTTATCTACGTTGTTGGGAACGCTGCTGACGACAATCATTAAGTCGGCATCGCTGACATCAATAGCGGGTTTCGCTTTCTGAGCTTTTGCTACAAAATCGTTTGCCCAGTCAAGTTCAATATTTTGGGCAAACGAAGACAAACTGCATGCAGTCAGTAATAAAAAGGAGATGAGAATTTTCATATTGAAGGTTTTAAGAATCAGGCAAATGTTAATTTCAGTTTTTTAAAAACCTGGTATAGCGGAAGTACATAAGAGAAGGTGGAATTGGAAGCAAACACGATCCCGATAATGTTACCTGCTCTGTCGTATACGGCAGCACCTGAGTCGCCGGGGTCAGATATCTTGCATGTTTTTATGACACCCCGAAACTCAACAACTATCGAAGAATCATCCGTTCCGGTGGGATATTTGAGTGTAAGTTGGGTATATGCAGAGTCGATATATCCTTTCTGGAGGCCCGATGTACGTCCGGTAAGCCTGATCTCATAATCCTGGCGGGCATGAGCACTCGTCACCAGCAGCATACGGGATGGTTGCAATACAGTGCCATAAATTCTGTTGTCAAGCAGGCTGGCAGAAGTGATTTCGGCAAGCGCTATATCCAGATTGTTGCCAAGTGTACCCTCGCGTACAAAACCAAGGGTAAGGGGCCGGCCAGCCTGGTCCTGCAAGGAGGGGGAAATAACGGCATAAGCATCCGTGTTGCTGGTATTTTTAAAATTACACTGGCCGTTTTGTATTTCCTGGGGGCACAATACATGATAGCAACTGAGCAGGTATATCCTCGCATCCAGCGGGTCGGTGCTTTTTACTCTAAGTCCAATAGTGCCGGTTTCCTGGCTGTTGGCCCGCGAGCAACTGATACCCAGCAGCTTTGTGGTGAGGTTCTGGCCGGTTACAAGGGCGTTGCCGGCACGATAACAATAATTCTGCGTGGTATCACCTGCTTCATTCACATCGGTAGGCAGCGAATATAATTTGCCGTTGCGGGCTGTATATTCGATATATGGTGGAATAATACGGTCGGGGTCTGCCTGATCCTCTTTTTTTCTTACATCAAACTGCAGGCAGAAGGTTTCGGTTTTCTGATCTGCTATTCTTTTTTTTCCCAGGCCGATTGATTCAAAGGGACCGTATTGATCCTCCCATTCATGGCTTTTTTCATCAATGGCTTCTATGAATACTTCTTCGGGTATTTCCTGCTGTGCTGTGGTGGTCTCTCCGCCTTGCTGGGCAGTGTTATAGGGAAAAAGGAAGTTTTTCAGCCTGTCGAGCAATTCAATAGCACGGCCGGAGAAAAATCCAAGTACAAAAGCAATTACGATGGTCCAGTATCCGAAGAAAAGGCTGAAACTGTTGTCGGTGGTAAAAAGATTTGGGCTGAAGTAAATAATAATGGAAACAAACGGTGTGTAAAATATTTTGGCTATATAGGAAGGGAATTCGCGTTGATCGACGGTTCCTTTCTTTTTGTTTTCTACAAAATAATACAGGAAGCTGCAGAGAGTGCCAAACAGTGACCAGAAAATAACTTCAATAATGGCAGCATCGCCCGACAGCCAGAAAAATGATTTTTTACGGATGCCTGTATGTGTTATATACTGAACAAAGTTTTCTTTGCCTAAACTGTCGATCAGCTCAGCCAGGTTTTTCCTATAGGGCTCCAATTGATGTATCTGATACTTTTCTTCGAGAAACAGGAGCGCCTTTTTAGAAAAATGTGCAGAGTCCAGGCGATTTAAAAGATTGATATCCTCGAGCGATGGCTTTATGTTAATAGAACCCTTGCTGTCGATGATATGGGAAAGGCAGTACAGTGTCGACAGGAAGATGAGAATATAGGTCAGCAGAGGAAGAAAATTCTTCGGTTGCAGGCGATTGTCGAGATATTGTCTGAATGTCGTCATGCCCGTTTTTTTAGAGGAGAGAAGACGTTGGCGTTTTCAAAGTCCGGGCAGGGACTCAAATGATGGTTAAATTTACAGGATAAACGGTTGTTTCTTTACCGTTTTTTAACGGTGAAAAAGTGTGATATTAACTATTTTAGATGTCGGCAAAAGACAATCGCGGTGCCTGCCGGAGATACATAACAGGCTCCGGCTGTCTGCTTCTTACAACTGTACAAGCTCTGCAAGAAGTCTTTTGCAATCAATAACTTAATCAGGTTTAACCTCTAAAACGATCTTGTTATGGTAAAGATGAACCCCTACCTCAATTTTGATGGTAATGCAGAAGAAGCCTTTAATTTTTACAAATCAGTATTTGGGGGCGAATTTGTGGGTGGCATACACCGTATGGGCGAGGCGCCTGGTCTGGATGGACTGCCGGCCGGTGAAAAAAACCGGGTAATGCATATTTCGCTGCCTATTGGCAATGGTGCCACTTTAATGGCTTCCGATACACTGCCTTCTGCCGGTCATGTACTGAATAAAGGCAACAATGTGCACATTTCCCTGCATCCCGACAGTCGCGAAGAAGCGGACCGCCTGTTTGCCGGCCTTTCTGCCGGAGGACAAATAGTGATGGATCTGGCCGATACCTTCTGGGGTGCGTATTTTGGCACCTTCATCGACAAGTTTGGTATCAGCTGGATGATCAATTACGCCAAAGAATAATGGCTTGCCGTTCAAAAATTTTGAAAGCTATTCTCCGGAGTAGCTTTTTTAATATACAACATTCCTGCCTGTTGATCATCTGCTCAGTTCATAACTTATTTCTGTCAGTTAATACACATTCATATCGTCCCGGCCGTCGCGGCTGATTAGTTTTACCCCCGTTTTTTACACTGTAAAACCTAAACCTTTTCGGTATGAATATATTCCGATTTATAGCAGCCGCTGTACTTGTCATCAACACGCACAGCATCCGGGCACAGCAGCCTGCTGCTGACCCGCAACGCGTAAAACAAACCCGCCAGATGGCCGATGATTTTATTTACAAACTGATGGAACTGGAGAAAAAGGGGCTCTATGTGTCGCAGAAAAATGACTCGCAGAAGCTGATAGAGTATTTCAATACGCAGGGAGACATCAGGGCCAGACGCGATAAGTTGTATAGCCCGGATCTGTCAACGCCTATCGTGTTTAAGAGTCTGCCCGGAGAAACAGACCGGATCACTTTGCTCAAGGCAATACCCGCACCCAAAATGCCCATGCCGGCATTTAATGGCGACCCGCGCGAAAATGAACGATATGCAGAAATGATCCGTACCGCACAAAAACAGGCACAGGAAACCGCCCGGCAGACAGCCAATAACACCGAACTGGCCCGCACCTATCAGCAGGGAGGTGAGGCAGCGGTAAAAAAAATGTATCAGCAAGATGCTGATAAGAACTCGATGGTGCAGCAAATGGGTGGTGCCGGTGCAGTAGAAAAAATGTCTGAATCGCAACGCAAGCAGGCAGCAAGCCAGGCTGTGATGAGCAAAACAGGTGGTTACACACCAGAAGAGATCCGTAAGATGACTCCTGCCGAGCGGCAGGCACTGGCTATGCAGATGGCTGGCAATTCTAAAATGGGTCAGGGTGATGAAGCGGCCCAGGCGTTTACCAAAGAACTGATGGTGAATGCCGATTATCGTCGCCGGTATGAAGCGATGAACAAGGAGGAAAAGCAGGTGGAGTACCGCAAATTCCAGGAACGTTATTATGGTGGTCAACCTCCGGCAGGCACTCAGCAAACAACCAATCGTGAACCCTCAGCTGATCAGAAAGATGCGCTTGAGCTCAAACGTATTCATGATTTTGGAAAACAGATGCTGGACGAAGCCGAAAAAGCAATGGCTCCTATCAATGAAATGAGCAAACGGTATGAACAGGCCTGGCAGCAGGATCAGGCGACCCTGCAGCAATGGGTATCAGAAAAAGTGAAAGCCCTGCCAACTGTACGTGATTCGGAATATGGCTCACGCAAAGAAGGTATAGAGCGGGTTGAATTTGTACAGCATACGCTCAACTACTGGATAGGGTGGGATCATATAGTGAAACAACGCCAGCTTTGGGAACGTTATGCAAACGCTTATGTCAACCTCTTCCAGAAACTGGACAATTTTGCGGCCACCTATAATAATAAACCACTTTCGGACCGTATGAAACTTGCCCTGGCCGAAGCGCTTTCGCAAGGTTATGAAACGATCCTGGAAATGAACCGCCGCGCGGGCCAGATCAGCAACGAAGCGGGCAGTATTCAATACAGCTATAATTGTCTCGTGCTGAAGGATTGTCATGATCCCAGGCAGGGGAAGTGAAAGGTTTAAAGGGTTTAAAGAGTATAAAGGGTATAATAAGTTTAATAATAAAACAATGTGCTGATGTGCCAGTGTGCTAATGGTTTTATCTCACCTTATACGCTTTATACCCTTTATACTCTTTAAACCCTTTAAACTACTTCTTTACTGTAGGCCAGATGCGTATTATCTGCTCCGGTTTATTGTCAAAAAGAATGAGGAGTGACAGATGTCCATTTTTGGCTTCCAGTATCAGGGTAAGTGGTGTTTCCTGTCCACGGTCATTAAAGAGGGCTTTAATAACGGAACGGCCATCGATCCAGGGAGTTTTCCAGTCGCAGGTAAATTGTGTGACAGCACCGGTGAGGGCAGGATCATGCTCGGGCGAAATTGTTACAGAGTCGCGACCGATCCGGATACTGCTATTGTCGTCCATGGTACGCGTTACCTGGTAACTGGCATCGAGGTATTCTACCAGCGAAGCGGTCAATACAAATGTTTTGTCGCATTGTGCCGCACAGGGCTTCCCCGCCAGTGCTGCTACCAGCATCAGCAATAAAAATGATTTCATGTCAGTTATGTTTTTTCTATCTGACGAAGGAAGGAGAGAAAGGTTATAGGAAAATGTGCTAATGGGTTAATGTGCTAGTGTGCTAATGTACTGATGACTTTGGAAATGAAATGTTCTATCATATCCGATATTTTGAGATTAACCGGCATAGGGTAATAAGAATTTACAGGATTTGGTAGCTGGTTGCATTAGCACATTAGCACACTAGCACATTAACCCATTAGCATATTATTCTTATTTTTCTATATACACTTTCCTCCCCAGAAAAACAGTGAGGGAGTCTGCTATGCGGGTAGTGTCGGCGCCAGGGAGCAGTACAAAAAGTTTGTAGCTCACGGAGTCCTTTGTTTCCAGCTTTACATCCCAGAGGTTGGTGCGCAGTTGATTGTAGCGCTTCAGCGCGCGTTTTTGACTGGATATTTCCAGTACATATTTATACATGCCACTGGTACCAGGTGTGGTAACGGGAGCAGGAGGAATGCTGTCGGGTGCCTGGCGGACAGTTGTATCTGCAACAGGAGGGATATTGGTTTCGGGAGGAGTTTCATTTACCACCTCCTTTGGCTGACGGGATTTTTTAGAGATAGCATAACCAGCCCATACAGCCAGGCCCAGGCCGATTAAGATGAGGAGTGCGATCACGGGTTTGCGCCAGCCATCGCTTGTTTTTTTCTCTGTCAGGAAAGATTCGTATCGGGGTGATTGTTCTTCTTTTGACAGTGTTCTGCTGCTTTCTCTTGGCTGACTTTCTTTTTTGCGGTCCGGTGCCTGCAGGGGATCTGCAATAAATTCAAACTCTCCCGGTTTGAGACGGGTAAGCGTACCGATGCCTTCAAAATGAAAGGGTTTGCCGATATTCAGAAACTGATGGGCCAGTTGTATATGCGATTCCAGGTCGGAACTGGCCAGGGCCTTCATCTTGCCGGTCTGGGCAGAAATATAGGCAATCAGTTCAGGAGACTCCTGCAATGCAGGGTTATATTCAAATTGAATGCCATCTGTCAGTAACTGATTGGGACGTGCAGTAGCCAGTTGACTGGCGATGGCCGGATCGAGGATAAAACTACCGATACCAGGGAGATCCAGCCGGTGGTGTACATAAAGATATTGGGTCAGTAAGGTTGCTAATTTCACAGCCTTTGCAATTAGTTGCCACAATATAACCAATTCATCTGGCAGCTGCAAGTATCTGAGCGTCTTATGTTTTATTTTTGCGTTATGAAATTGACCGACGAGGAAAACCGTTTTATCCAGTACTGGGAGCAAAACAGGATGCGTAAGCGCAGGACAATGCGGCATATGATCTGGGGATTACCCCTGGGAATTGTACTGGTAGTGGCCACCTTTGCCAATTTTCTGTCGGGTTGGTACAAGCGGGCCGATATGCAGTTCCGGGCGGATAGCTCCGGTTTTATTGTGCTGTTGTTGGCAGCAATAGGTATTATTGTTTTTATTGCTGTATTTTCTGCCCGGCATCGCTGGGATCAGCATGAGCAGCGATACCGCGAATTGCTGGCCCGCAAAGAAAAGAGCTGAAATTGTGTTTTATTTGCAGCGCTTTGTCTCCAACGGTTGTCAAGCTAGTTGTGATAAATTTAACCTGTGAATTTAAAATGTAGTGTCTTGAAAAAATTAAAACTGTTTCTCGCATTTAGTATGCTGGTGGCGTTGACGCCCGGCTGTAAGAAAGATGGATGCAAATCCAAATCTCCCCAGAGTGAAGCGGCCCAGTTGCAGGCCTATGCTACTGCCAATGGTATTACTCCTATTGTGCATAGTTCAGGATTGTACTATGAGATCATTGATGAGGGGACGGGAGCAGCTCCCACGGCCAGTTCAAAAGTAGTGATCACGTATACCGGCCGTTTTCTGGACAACCAGATCTTCAGCCAGCAAACCACGCCCAATAATACTGCAGAGAATCCGGCCTGGCCATTGAGCGACCTGATCGAAGGATGGCGTATTGGTCTGCCACTGATCAAGAAGGGCGGTCATATCAAACTGATCATCCCCTCTGCACAGGCATATGGCTGCACCGGCCGCGGTGCCATACCTGGCAACACACCACTGTTTTTTGATGTTCAGCTTGTCGACGTACAATAGCTGACAGCCGGTACTTACTATACCAGAGCCTTGTACCTTTCCGGGTACAAGGCTTTTTAGTTGTACTTTTGTGTTATAATTTATTGCTTTGTCATACGAGCCTATTTCAGTATTTGATATGTTTAAAATAGGGGTGGGGCCATCCAGTTCGCATACACTGGGTCCCTGGCGCGCCGCCCAACGGTTTCTCGCAGTATTGGAAAACCGGAATAGCCTGCAGCAGGTAACCAGCCTCCGTGTGTTACTGTATGGTTCACTGGCCAAAACAGGTATCGGCCACGGTACAGATATAGCGGTGCAACTCGGTCTTAGCGGAGATGATCCGGTGACGTTTGCCGTAGATCAGATACATACCAAGATCAGCGATATAGCCCGTATGAAAATATTGCTGCTGGCCGGAAGGCATGAAATAACTTTTGATCCGCGCGAGGATATCGAATTTCTTTTTGCCGAACGGCTCCCTTTTCATTCCAATGCACTTCGCTTCATAGCGACCCTGCACAATGGTGAAGTAATACAGGAAACCTATTACTCTACGGGCGGAGGCTTTGTGGTATGCGAAGGAGAGGAACGGGCTGCCGGCGCACTGGTGCAATTGCCATTCCCTGTTCATACGGCCGGCGATCTCCTGCACTGGTGCATTAAGACCGGGCTGGCAATACATGAGATTGTGGCCGAAAATGAGCATGCGTGGCGACCCGAAGAAGAAACAAAAAAAGGCGTACTCCGTATCTGGGAGGTGATGCGTGAATGTATTTACCGCGGCTGCCATACCACGGGCACATTGCCGGGAGGCCTGCAGGTAACACGCCGTGCGGCGCAACTCAACAAGCGGTTGATCGGCAACGCCACCTATGCCAATTTTGAAGAATGGGTACAACAGATATGTGACCGGCCTCAGACCTTTCAGTATATCCTGGATTGGGTAAGTTGTTTTGCACTGGCAGTAAATGAAGAGAATGCTTCCTTCGGCCGGGTGGTGACTGCGCCTACCAATGGAGCTGCAGGAGTAATTCCTGCGGTGCTGATGTATTACGTGGCATTTGTATGCCCTGAACGTACTGGTGCAGGACGCGATGAAGCAATCATCCGGTTTTTACTGACGGCTTCCGAGATAGGCAGCATCTTCAAAAAAGGAGCTACTATTTCTGCTGCCATGGGTGGTTGCCAGGCCGAGATCGGTGTATCTTCTGCCATGGCTGCTGCAGCACTTACCGAAGTGAGCGGAGGAAGCCAGCGACAGGCAATGATGGCTGCAGAAATAGCTATGGAGCATCACCTGGGAATGACCTGCGATCCTATTGGAGGCCTGGTGCAGGTGCCCTGCATAGAACGTAATACCATGGGAGCTATCAAAGCGATCACAGCTTCGCAGCTGGCCATGCAAAGTACTCCCGACTTTGCCAAAGTATCACTCGACGCGGTCATCAAGACCATGTGGGATACGGCCCAGGATATGAATTATAAATACAAGGAAACCGCCGATGGCGGACTGGCGGTGCATGTGCCGTTGAGTTTGCCTGAATGCTGAAGCAGGGTGAAAGGTAGAAGGAAAAAGGTAGAAATTTCCCTATGCCTTTTACCTTCTACCTTTTACCCCTAGCTCTGGCGGTGAATATAATTCTCCAGCTGATTGATCGTTTCTTTTTGCGCCAGGATAGTCGCTTTTACCACATCGCTCATCGAAATAATACCGACCAGCTTTCCGGTTTCAAATACGGGGAGGTAGCGAATGTTGTGTTGTGTCATCAGTGTCATACACTGATCGATGCTGTCGCCGGGCTGCAGCGTGGGCAGATCAGCTGTCATGATCTCCGATACCGGCGTATCGTTGGAGTGTTTGCCTTTCAGAATTACCTTACGGGAATAGTCTCGCTCAGATACTATGCCCAGGTAGCTTCCCTGGTCGATCACTACTACCGAGCCGATATTTTTATCAGCCATGATCTTGAGTGCTTCCAAAACCGAAGTGCCGGGGGTAACACTGACAGCGCCGCCGCCCTTACGGGCAAGGATCGATGATATCTTCTCCATATGGCTTTTTTTAGTTATTGGAATTTACTAAATAAATCAGGGCTGGAAAAATATAATTTCCCAACCCTGATTTTCAAGAAATAGAGTCAAAAGAGATGTTATAGACGACTTATTCCGGGACGGTAAATTAATTCAGCAGTGGATTCTGGCTGATCTCTTCAATCGACAGGTCGCTGTAATCCCGGATCACATTATACAAGGTACCCCGCTCAACCGGGCGGCGGCGTGCCTGGCGGATCAGTGTCACCAGCTGAGCCGTATTCATGGCAGGCGTCTGCTCTTCGGAGCCGGCCATGGAGTAGATTTTGGTCGTGTCATCGATAGTGCCATCAATATCGTTGACGCCAAAAGCCAGGGTAAGCTGGGCATTCTGCCGTCCCAGCATGGGCCAGTAGGCTTTCAGGTGAGGGAAATTGTCCATGTAAATACGGGCAATGGCATACGTTTTCAGATCTTCGGCCAGGCTGCTTTCAGCTACATGGCTCATATCATTGTCTCCATTGCGGAATTTGAGCGGAATGAACGTGTTGAATCCGTGCGTACGATCCTGCAACTCGCGCAGGCGACGCATATGGTCTATGCGATGTGCATAGGTCTCAATATGGCCATACAGCATGGTAGCATTGGTATGCATCCTCAGCTGATGAGCGGCTTCATGAATGGCCAGCCAGCCGGTTCCATCCACTTTGTCGGCACAGATCTGCTCGCGCACATCGGGATGGAAGATCTCTGCACCACCACCCGGCAATGAATCGAGCCCGGCTTCGTGCAGGTATTGCATGCCTTCTGCTACGGTCTTTTTGGCCTTACGGAACATATAATCGAGCTCTACAGCAGTAAAACCCTTGATATGCAGGTCGGGACGATGGGCTTTGATCTTGCGCATCAGCTCGGCAAAAAATTCCAGGTTCATTTTGGGATGCACGCCACCCACAATATGCACTTCGGTCACCGGCTTGCCATCATAGCTGCGTACAATGTCCATCATCTGCTCCTGGCTTAGTTCCCATCCCTCGTCGCGGTGGGCATATACACGGCTGTAGCTACAGAAGTGGCAGGTATATACACACACATTGGTGGGTTCGATATGAAAATTGCGGTTGAAATAAGTGGTATCTCCATGCAGGCGTTCGCGTACCTGGTTGGCCAGGGCGCCCACAAAAGGCAGGCTGGCTTTTTCAAACAGGAGCAGGGCATCTTCGTCAGTAATACGTTGCTGTTGTTGCACTTTGGCGGCAATAGCGGCCAGTTCGGGAGTCACAGAGCTGTCTTGCAGCAGGGCCGGAGAGAGTACATGGTCCATGTCGATATCAGTTTTGAGGATCGGGGGCAAAGGTACGATGGAATATTAACAATGGCAGGCCCGGCTGGTTCGCGGTCAGCGGGGTTTATCCTGCATTTTTCGATAACTAAAATCTGTATCTTACCAGCGCTTTACTATTTGTAATCAAACAACTGCGGCATGAATCTTAAGGTACGGCTTGTTATTCTTAGCTTTCTTGAGTTCTTTATCTGGGGAGCCTGGTTAATTACTATTGGCGCCTATTGGTTTCAGAATAAAAAGTGGGGCGGGGAAGAATTTGGGGCCATCTTTTCTACCATGGGCCTGTCGGCCATTTTTATGCCCGCTATTACCGGCATTATTGCAGACAGGTGGATCAATGCAGAGCGGTTGCTGGGCATCTGTCACCTCGCGGGAGCGGTAGTGTTGAGCTTTATTCCACAGGTAAATGACCCGGATACGTTTTACTATGTACTGCTTCTTTACATGGTTTTTTATATGCCTACCATCGCACTGGCCAATACCGTTTCCTATACGGCCCTGATCCAAAACGGAAAAGATATTATACGTGATTTCCCGCCTATCCGGGTTTTCGGTACGATCGGTTTTATAGTAGCTATGTGGATCGTAAGTCTGTTGAAGATAGAGACCTCGGCCAGCCAGTTTTATGTGGCGGCGGCAGCTTCTTTGGTTTTCGGTATTTATTCATTTACCCTGCCTAAGTGCCCGCCTCAATCCAAAACTGCCGGACAAAAATCGCTGGTAGATATTCTTGGCCTGCGTGCCTTCAGCCTGTTCAGGATCCCTAAAATGGCGTTCTTTTTTGTATTTGCCATGCTGCTGGGTGCTGCACTTCAGCTTACCAATGCCTATGGCGATACATTCCTGCATGATTTTGCCAAGATAGATGAGTATAAGGATACCATGGTGGTACGCTATCCGGCTATTATCATGTCTATCTCTCAGATATCCGAGACACTCTTTATCCTGGCTATCCCCTTTTTCCTGCGCCAGTTTGGTATCAAACAGGTGATGCTGTTCAGTATGGTGGCATGGGTATTACGATTTGCTCTTTTTGCCTATGGTGATCCAGCAGGGGGCTTGTGGATGATCATCCTTTCCTGCATTGTATATGGAATGGCTTTTGACTTTTTCAATATATCGGGTTCCCTTTTTGTCGATACACAGGTACGGCCAGATATCCGGGCGAGTGCGCAGGGCATATTTATGATGATGACCAATGGTTTTGGTGCCTGGCTGGGAAGTAAGATCAGCGGTATAGTGATAGCCCGGTATTTTACCCATGCAGATAAGACGATGGACTGGAAAGGTATCTGGACATCTTTTGCATTGTACGCACTGGTCGTTGCGGTGCTCTTTGCAATTGTATTCCGTCACAAACACGATCGCAACGCCAGTTTGCAGGCACATCATTAACCCTATTTGGATAATAATGAATAAAACTAAAAAAGCTCCCGGTCGGGAGCTTTTTTAATAGTATCAGAAGCTATTGCTTAGATATGCGCTTCAATTTTTTTAACGAAGTTGCTCTTGGGTTGAGCACCTACCAGTTTGTCCACTACCTGGCCACCTTTGATAAACAGGATGGCAGGAATTGAAGTGATACCATAGTTGGTAGATACCTGCGGGTTGTTGTCCACGTTCACTTTACCAATATTCACTTTACCATCATATTCTTTTGACAGTTCTTCGATAACGGGACCGATAGCGCGGCAGGGACCACACCATTCAGCCCAGAAATCCACTACTGTTAACTTTTCAGAAGCCAGCACATCGGCCTGGAAGTTGGAATCATTGAATTCTTTTGCCATTGTATTGATTTTAATTTTATTGTTTTCTGTTGTTACAGATAAAGGATTGCAAATTTAAGTCCGTCTCAAATAACAGTCAAAGTTGACAGAAAGTTGTGCAAAACTTGGCAATATGGCTGCTTTTATACGCTAAGCTGTCAGGTTATTACGGTTACTAACATTTTGTATAGGTTTCTTTATCAACTTCTTAACGATCGTTTTCGACAGGTTTTAATTGCACACCACCTGTATATCCCATTCGGGCCGTGCCTCCAGGAAACCGATCAGGTCATCATTCATCTCAAACCTGTTGTTGCCGGAGTCGAGGCTCACCCGCAGGTTCTGCCGGGGTTCCTTTAATATCAACCGCAGGGATGTGCCTCCGCCGCCATGCGTACGCATGTTGTTGTAGACAAAGTTGATCATTTCGGGATTTACATCTTTGGGATGTACCTCTATCTGCAGCTGTTTGGTCTGGCTTTTCTTCAGCGATTCGGCCAGCGATACCGTGCTGATCTTAAATTCAAATTCTTCTTTATTGAAGCGCGGCTTCAGGAAACCGGTGATATAAACAGCCGTACCCTGGATCAGCAATGGCGACAGGCGCAGATAGTCTTCACGAAACAGCGATACTTCTGTTTTGCCGGAATAATCTTCGAGTATAAAGCGGCCGAATTTATTTCCGTTTTGCGCAGTACGGTGATCTGCACCGGTGATCAATGCCAGTATCCGGAAAATGCGACCGGGATTGGACTGCATTTTAATAGTATCCCTGAACTCATTAAAATCGGCAATACTCGTAATGCCATAATGTTTGAGTTCAAATTTGTAATGATCCAGCGGGTGGCCGCTCAGGAACATACCTGTTACATCTTTTTCGTGGTCCAGCTGCTCTGTCAGCGACCAGGGTTTGCAATCAGGCAGGCGTGGTGCGGGGATCTCCATGTCCATGGGCAGGTCGCCAAACAGGGTGGCACCGGCTGTTGCGCTTTGTGCAGCGATCACCTGGCCATATTTGATGATCTTTTCGAGACCGGTCATGGTCTCGTTGTCCATGTGGGCAAAATACTGTGCCCGGTGATGCTCAGGAAAACAGTCAAAAGCGCCGGCAAAGGCCAGGCTTTCCAGCGTTTTCTTATTTACAGCCCGCTGATTGATACGTTTGATAAATTCAAATATATTGGGGAAAGCGCCGTCTTTTGCACGTTCATCGATGATGTTGTCTACAGCACCTTCGCCCACGCCTTTCAATCCTCCCAGTCCAAAACGGATCTCGCCGGGTTTGGCTACGGCAAAACCTTTGCGCGACTCATTGATATCGGGCCCCAGTACTTTTATGCCCATGCGTTTACACTCTTCCATAAAGAAGGTGATCTTTTCAATACTGCCGGCGTTGTTCAGTACGGCCGACATATACTCACCCGGATAGTGCGCCTTGAGGTAAGCGGTCTGATAGGCCACAAAAGCGTAGCAGGTAGAGTGTGATTTGTTGAAGGCATACTGGGCAAACGCTTCCCAGTCTGTCCAGATCTTTTCGAGTTTGTCTTCGGGAAAAGATTTTTCGGCAGCACCCTTGATAAACTGCGCCTTCATTTTATCCAGTACGGCCTTTTGCTTTTTACCCATGGCCTTACGCAATACGTCGGCATCTCCTTTGCTGAAGCCGGCCAGTTTTTGCGCCAGCAGCATCACCTGTTCCTGGTATACGGTGATACCATATGTTTCTTCCAGGTACTCGGCCATCTCGGGCAGATCGTATACAATGGCTTCACGGCCATGTTTCCGCTCGATATAGTTGGGGATATAAGCGATAGGTCCGGGGCGATACAGGGCGTTCATGGCAATGAGGTCGCCAAACTTATCGGGCTTCAGCTCACGCAGATACTTCTGCATGCCGGGACTTTCAAACTGGAATGTACCAATAGTTGCACCCTGCTGATACAGTTCGTATGTTTTGAGATCATCGAGCGGAATATCGTCGATGGAAATATCCACTCCATGATTTTGTTTGATCATCTGCAAGGCGTTTTTGATGATGGTCAGGGTTTTGAGGCCCAGGAAGTCCATCTTGATTACGCCTGCTTCTTCAATCACGTTGCCTTCGATCTGTGTAACCCACAGCGGAGAATCTTTGGCAATGGAAACCGGTAGCAGATCGGTAAGGTCGGTAGGGGCAATGATGATACCTGCCGCATGGATACCGGTATTACGGACCGATCCCTCGAGACGTTCGGCTTCATGCAGTACTTTACTGGCGGCAGTATCTGTCTGCGCATAGATATCCCGCAGGCGTTTTACCGTTTCCAGGTCTTCGGAGCCCAGGCCATCTTTTTCCTCGAGCGATTTTTCGCCCTCCTTTGTTCGCATGGGCGCGTGCAATACGCGGCGCAGTTCAATACCCGGTTTATCGGGTACCATCTTGGCCAGGATATTTGACTCTGCCAGCGGCAGGTCCATTACACGGGCCACATCCTTGATACTCATTTTGGCAGCCATGGTACCATAGGTGATGATCTGCGCTACCTGGTTCTTACCATATTTGTCCACCACATAGTCGATCACTTTCTGACGTCCTTCATCATCAAAGTCGGTATCGATATCCGGCATCGATTTACGGTCGGGGTTCAGAAATCGTTCGAACAGCAGGTTGTATTTGATGGGATCAATATTGGTAATACCTGTACAGAAGGCTACCACCGAGCCGGCAGCCGAACCCCGGCCAGGGCCGATGAATACGCCGATTTCGCGGCCGGCACGGATGAAGTCACTCACGATAAGAAAGTAACCCGCAAACCCCATGGTCCTGATGGTGAACAATTCGAAGCGGATGCGCTCATCGATCTCGGGAGTGATCTCTGTATATCGTTCATGTGCGCCTTTCCAGGTGATATGCTCCAGGTATTCATCCTGCGAAGAGAATTCGTTGGGCACCTGGAAATACGGCAGCAGAATATCCCGCTTCAGATTGAGCAGTTCAACCTTATCCACTATTTCATTGGTATTGTCGAGTGCTTCGGGCAAATCGGCAAATACCTTACTCATCTCACCAGTTTTCTTGAAATAAAACTGGTCGTTGGGAAATGCAAAACGTTTGCCTTTGATATTGACATCGTCATCGGCAAAGTCGCGCATGGCGGGTGTACTGATCTTTTCGCCGGTATTGATACAAAGCAGGATGTCGTGGGCATTGAAGTCGCTTTGCTCTACGTAATGGCTGTCATTGCTCGCAATGATCTTGACATTGTATTTGCGTGCATACCGGATCAGCACTTCATTTACTTTGTCCTGCTCGGCCATGCCATGGCGCTGCAGTTCCACATAAAAATCTTCCTGGAAAATATTGAGCCACCATTTGAATTCATTTTCACCTTCCTCTTCTCCTTTGCGAAGAATGGCCTGGGGTACCGACGCACCGAGACAGCAGGTAGTAGCGATCAGTCCCTCGTGATATTTCAGGATAAGCTCCTTGTCAATACGCGGATACTTGCTGTACATACCCTCGATGAAACCAAGTGAAGTGAGTTTGACAAGGTTGCGGTAGCCCTGTTCGTTTTTTGCCAGCAGTATCTGGTGATGGCGGATATCTTTTTGTTCCTTGGTAAATGTTTTCTGATGGCGGTTGGCGGTGATATAAAATTCGCAGCCAACCACGGGTTTTACTTTTACCTTACCATTTTCGTCTTTGTGTTTGTAAGCTTCGGCCACAAATTCAAATACACCAAACATATTGCCGTGGTCACTGATGGCCAGTGCAGGCATATTATCGGCAATTGCTTTTTTATAGAGGTTCTGAATGGATGCAGCACCGTCCAGCAACGAAAACTGGGTATGGACGTGTAAGTGAGAAAACTTCATCTTTAGTTATAAGTTTTATGTGGTCGGTGGTCGGCCGGAAGTGAATGAAACTTTCCAGCCACAGATCACTGATCACTATTCCTGGTACTTTTTTCAAAATTAAACACACTGATCTTCCCGGTAGTATAACTGCAAACCCATGCTTCCAGTTTATTTTCATTTTCATAAATATCCACACCCACCGGGTGGCCGGGGCAGGGCAGGGAAGCAATGCGGGTAAAGCTATCGTCATTTATCCGGAATACTTCCAGTTTATCGCTGCTGTAGCAGGTGACAAACAGGAAACGATGGTTTTTGGAAAGGATGATGGTACGTGGCTGGGCCGCGGTAGTGGCGGTAAATAATGTTTCGCCGCTATTGGGATCGATACAGGCAATTTGTCCCAGCCGGTTGTAGGATACAAAAAGCCGGCCACTGCTGTCGATCACTACATGACGGGGATTGGAAGCTACGGCCAGATATTTTTCTTTTGTCCAGCTATTGTTATTGACCGTAAGCAGGCTGGCTCCGCCCATGATGGCTACAAAAGAGCGCTGGCTGCGATCATCTACTACAATGCCCCGTGGAATGGCGGGCACCGAAACGGTGTCGATGACGGTGGCGTAAGGGAATCGTTCGGGGTGAGTGCTCAGCACGCTCACATTGTAAGAATGCCAGTTGCTGACCAGCAGATGGCTGCTGTTGCCGGTACGGGCAATTACCTTGGGCGTCTTGCCGGTCTGGATCAGCGGTATCATAAAAGAATCGCGACGGGCAGTACCACGCTCAATGACCGTGATCTTTTTTAACCGGGCATTGCCGGGAATGGCCTGGCCGGAATGTCTATTAGCTGCCAGTGAATCGAACCGTATGGGCACAATACCTTCTGCATTGTGCAGGGAGACCCAGAGCCATTTATCATCGTGACTCAGGCAGGCCTCGACCGGTTTCTCCTCGTAGGAGGGGATGGGTTTATCCGTCTCATAATCCCAACCGGTGCCGCGGGTGGGTTTAAATTTGAATTCGCGTGTTACCCTGCGGCTGCTGCGGTCAAACTGGTAGATGCTCATGCCTTCGAGGTTCATGGCAAACAGTTGGGTGCCGGCACTGTTGAAAAGGACCGATTTAGTGCCTGGTGCGGCTTTTACCACTTCTGTTTTTGTATGATGCAGGGCTGTATATACAGGCAATGCAGGTGCAGCGGGAATGGTATCTGTGACCGGTGTGGGAACGACAGCAGGTATGATTTTAGCAGTATCCGACCAGGGCGTTTCGACGGGCATGCGGCCGGAACCCGATTTGCAGCTAAGGGCGGCAAAATAACAGCATAGCGTAGCCGGTATGGTTGGGATCCGCATAGGTCAGGTTAGTAAAAGATGAAATATGGCTAATTGATTATCAAATACTAAGGAGCTAAACCGCTTGTCTTCAGCTACTTAGTGGAAGGGCAATTTCAAACGTCAAATTTCGTTAAAAGGATACGGCTTTTTAACATTTATATCCTATATTTTTGCACGGTTTTTAGAACTGTGCGCAAACTGTGCAAAAAAAGTGAACCACATGGTAAGAAGTTTAATTCCGGCATTTGGGCTCATCCTGTTTCTGGCCAGTTGCTCCAGCCTTAAGCCGCTGCAGTTTACGAACAATAAACCTGTAGCCGGCAGTACTGAAGTGGCTGGTAACAAATCTGCTGCGTCATCGTCGGCCTCACGTGAGGTGCGTTTCCTGGATGACATATCGGTCAATCAGCAGGCTTCTGTTGTGAGCGTAAAGAAAGAAGCCATGCCGCGCAAGCATACCAATGTATCGCCTGCCGGCACTTCTGATGTGAATACCTATCTCAACCGCAATGCCAGTGTTGAAAAAGCCTCTCCTGTTCAGTTGAAATATGCCATTTTATTGAATACAGAAGTAGAAGAGCTGGTTTCCAGCGAACTGCTGGAGTATGTAGATGAATGGTATGGAACGCCCTATCGCTTGGGTGGCAGCACTAAAAAAGGGATCGATTGTTCCGCTTTTGTACAGGCGGTATATCTTTCGGCCTTTGCCATGTCGCTTCCCCGTACGGCCCGCGATCAGTATAAAACGTCGCGGATCATTTCTGCTACGGAACTGAAAGAAGGAGACCTGGTATTCTTCAATACCCGTGGTGGCATCTCGCACGTGGGCATTTATCTGCAGAACAATAAATTTATTCATGCCTCCTCATCGCAGGGCGTTACCGTAAGCGATCTCTTCGATCCTTATTATATGAAAAGATATATAGGAGCGGGGAGGGTAGAGAAATAGTATAAAGGGTATAAAGAGTTTAAAGGGTTTAAAGGGTATAAGGGGTATTTAACAGATACCCTTTTTCTATAAACTCTTTATACCCTTTAAACCCTTTATACTTACTTCTTAAACATCCGCTTCTTCAGCGACGCCACTACCGCTTGCGTATCGGGCGAAAGTTTAAACCCAATTACAGCGCTGGCAAAGAGGGTCATGAAAATACTGCTCCGGATCACGAGGCCCCAGAATCCGTGCAGGTCCCTGCACAACCACCAACTGATGAGGGTCACGGCAGCACCGATAAACAACGTATAGAGCGATGCCGGCACAAACGGGAATAGTCCAAATTTTTTCCAGAGAAAGATCAACCGGATCAGGTTATACAGGGAAATAGATACGAGATTGGCGATAGCCGGCCCCAGGATATCAAACTGCCGGGCCAGGATAACGGTGAGCGGAAGCATAACAGCCAGCAGGCAAATACCGCTGATCAGTTCAAAACGCCAGTAGGTAGATGTGCCGATGATCTGTGAATTGAGACCGGTACCCATCTCTATCACGCGGGTGAGCCCCATCAGGATAAATGCACTGAACCCCGCCAGGAAGAGCTCCTTCTGATTGAAAGTAACAATTGCTTCGCGGTAATTGATGGCGATCAGCAAAAAAATACCGACAGAAAAAATCAGTTGATTGAGCGATGACCGCTGATAAATACGTTGCAGCTTGCCCATGTCTTTTTCTTTCCATGCACGCGATAAATGTGGTACTGCTGCTGCGATAATGCCTCTTTGCGGAGCAAGGATCACTGTAGCCATGATTTGTGCAAATCCAAATACACCTGCTTTGGCCATACCGTCGGGCAATACCGAAGCTATCACCAACTGATCAAATACCTGTGCTATGGTGAGTACAAGGAAACCGGAATAAATAAACAGGTTGAAGGTGACAATCTTTTTGAAATAACGCCGGGTCACCTTGCTCACCGAAAAGGTGAAATGTATTTTGCCCGTAGTGACCAGGTAAATGAGCAGTGTGATAGCTACTACCGGGTAGGTAAAGGCATAAAACTTTACAAAGCTGTCGAAATCGGGGATCAGCCTGAAGATGAATAAAACGATCAGTACAGTGGTAAGAAGCCGCCATTGCACCTCCCGCAGAAAATTGGTCAGTACCGCCTTGCCCACATTCCAGGCATATACTTCGAGAATACTCAGTATGGTAAGTCCCAGTCCCAAAGGGAAGATCCAGTAATAGTAATGCACCAGCTCCGGAGAGTTTTGCGAATACTTGCGGATGACCAGGTCTTTAAAGATGATGCCTCCCACTACCACCAGCCCAAAACCAATGAACCCGCTCAGCATGGCCCAGGTGAGCATATCATTCTTGCGGTCAGGCAGATGGTCTTTGTAATAAGGATAAAATTTCATGATGTACGAAGGCATGGCCAGGTTGGCAAAAGCATACATCATGGAGGCAATGGGAACGAGGATGCTAATGAGCCCATACTGGTTGCTGGTGAAATAGCGCTCTTCACCCAAAAAATAGGTATTCAACATGCCTACAGCAAATCCGACGTAGATAACAAGCGATGCAATAATACTTTGCCGTCGTATGGTGCTCATGTGGTAAAGGTAACGGGAAAAAGGTATGCCTCATCATAAATGCCCTTCCGGCATTTGCCTGAATGGAAGGGCATTGCGGGGCTGTAGAGTTTATTGTTGCTGACTGATGATATAAAAATTGGGATCTACCTCCAACGACTTACTTTTTGCCTTGATGGTAATGGTCTGATAAGTTGCTTTGGGAGTGATCCACACCGGTTTTTTGTCCACGTAAATACGCACTGGCATGGCAAATCCGTCTATCACATTGCTCCAGCGGAAGCGTAAGGTATAAGAACCCGGTACGCCCTGTTTGGGTGTCAGTTTATACTCCAGCAATGGTACTTTGGCGGTACGCAGATACTGATCAAATACCTTTTCCAGTTTTTTGCCCGACTGGCGGATGATATATTGTTCTACTTCGGCTGAGGTAGTGACCTTGTGATAATAAGTTTGATTGAGTCCGCGCAGGATGGCTTTGAATTTTGCATCATCATTGATGATCTGCCGGATGGTATGGATCATATTGGCACCTTTGGGATACATGTCGCCGCTGCCTTCCTTATTTACGCCATAAGGGCCAATGATGGGGCCATTGTTTTCGATACCGGTACGCAGTCCCTGGCAATATTCATCAGCAGCTTTTTTACCAAAGCGGCATTCTACATACAATACTTCCGAATACGTGGTGAAGCCTTCATGCACCCACATGTCGGCAATGTCTTTGGTGGTGATATTATTGGCAAACCATTCGTGACCGGATTCGTGTACAATAATATAATCCCATTTCAATCCCCATCCTGTACCCGAAAGGTCCATACCCAGGTATCCGTCTTTGTACTGATTGCCATAAGCCACGGCGCTCTGGTGCTCCATGCCCAGGTGAGGCGCTTCTACCAGCTTGTAACTGTCTTCATAAAAAGGATAGGGGCCAAACCAGTCTTCGAAGCAGGAAAGCATTGGTTTGGTATCGCGTTCAAAATGTGTCTGCGCCTTTTCGAGGTTATAATCCAGCACCCAGTAGCTGCAGTCGAGCTCGCCTTTGGCGCCGGCAAATTTTTCTTCCCAGTTTACATATTTGCCGATATAGGGAATGATATTATAGTTGTTGATCGGATTCTTTACCTCCCACAGCCAGGTGAGTGTACTGTCGGCATGTGGTGTCTTTTTGATGAGTCGCCCGTTGCCGACAGCTACCAGACTATCTGGTACGGTGATGCCCAGGGTGGCGCCTTTGTCGGGTTCGTCAGACTGTATGTCTTTGCAGGGATACCATACACTGGCTCCCAGTCCCTGGCAGGCTACCGTGACCCAGGGGCGGCCTTTGGCATCTTTTGACCATACCCAGCCACCATCCCAGGGAGCCCGTACGGCAGCGCGCGGTTTACCGCTGAAGTGTACAATGATGGCCTGTGCCGAATCGCCGGTTTTGAATTCGCGTTCGCCAAAGTCTACCCAGCATACATTGCCTTCGCGGCGGAAGGGAAGTGTACCATATTTCATTTGCACAAACTCGATGCGGTCAATACGCATGGGCATCTGCATGTCCAGCTGCATCACTTTGTTTTTACCACCATTGGTGATATTAAAATTGATACGATTGGTACCCTTGATCGTTTTATTCCCGATATCTACAGCTACATTAATATGGTATTGCTGCACATCCCACCAGCTTCGCCCGCTGCCATTGGAGCCACGCAGGGTGTCCTGGTGTGTATATTGGGCGTGGGAAACAATGGTGAGAAAAAGGGCAAGCAGTGATGCAAATAAGTATTTCACGTTTACATGAGTTTGAATTGTAAATTTAGCTGTTCAATAGTAATATGAGCGTTAAAAACATACAGGCGGTCGCTGTCCTGCTGCTATGGCTGGCACTGGGTTGCGGAACAAAGCAAACAGGCAAACACCGCGTGTTTCATTATAATGAGCATACCGGCATTGCCACGCTGGATCCGGCATTTGCCAAAAATCAGAGCATTATGTGGCCGGTTCACCAGTTGTACAATACGCTGGTGGAAATAAATGAAGACTTGCAGCTCGTGCCTTCACTGGCACGCCGCTGGGAACTCTCGCCCGATAAGCGTGTCTATACCTTTGTTCTTCGCGGTGATGTATACTTTCACGACGATCCTGCATTTGCCGGCGGCAGGGGCAGACGCCTTACGGCTGCCGATGTGGTGTTTAGCCTGACGCGTATCCTTGACCCGGCAGTAGCCAGTCCGGGCGCCTGGATATTCAATGGTAAAGTAGATACAGTGGCTCCATTTGTTGCTGTCGACGATACCACTTTTCAGCTAAGGCTGCAGCGGCCATACAATCCCATACTGGGTATTTTATCCATGCAGTATTGTTCTGTTGTGGCGCCGGAAGCCGTGAATACCTATGGCAGCAGTTTCCGGAGGCATCCGGTAGGTACAGGGCCTTTTCGCCTGCAGGCCTGGGAGGAAGGGCAGGCGTTGGTATTGCAACGGCACCCCCGTTATTTTGAAAAAGACAGTATCGGGCAGGCCCTGCCTTACCTCGATGGGGTGAAGGTTACTTTTTATGACAGCAAGGCTACCGAGTTTTTGCTCTTCCGTCAGCGGAAGCTCGAGTTTATCAATGATATTGAATCTTCTTTTAAGGACGAAGTGCTGACCAAACGCGGCACATTGCGGCCCGAGTGGGAGGGAAAGGTGCAGCTGCAGGTACATCCTTATCTTAATATAGAATACCTGGGCATTGTGATGGACACTGCCAATGCCCTGCTGCGCGGATCACCACTGCGTTTGCAAAAGATCCGGCAGGCTATCAATTATGGATTTGACCGGCGCAAGATGATCCTGTACCTGCGCAACTCACTGGGTACTGCTGCCGAGTCCGGCTTTGTGCCGCTTGGATTGCCCTCTTTTGACTCCACCCTGGTAAAAGGATACTATTATGATCCCGTCCGCAGCCGCCAGTTATTGCAGGAGGCCGGTTTTCCTGATGGGCGTGGACTGCCCCAGATCAGACTGCAGACCATCAATCTCTATGCAGATATGGCCGATTTTATAGCCAAACAGCTGGGCGAACTGGGCATCCCCGTACAGGTCGAAACCGTGCAAAAGGCACTGCTGCTGGATATGACTGCACAGGGACGGGCGCTTTTTTTCAGGGCCAGCTGGATAGCTGATTATCCCGATGCCGAAAATTATCTCTCCGTATTTTATTCCCGCAATCCCGCACCTCCTAATTATACACGCTACCGCAATCCCCGGTTTGACGCCCTGTTTGAACGGGCGCTGGCAGAAGAAAATGACAGCATCCGTTATGCCCTTTACCGGCAGGCAGACCAGGTAGTGATGGCCGATGCGCCGGTGGTACCGCTCTGGTACGACCAGGTAGTACACCTGGTGCAGCCCGGCATAAACGGGTTTACCCCCAATGCCCTCAATTTGCTGGAGCTCCGCACTACCCGCATTAAATAATGAAATCCCTGGTCTGTGTAACATCTCCCCCCTGGTCTGTGTAACATCTCCCCCTGGTCTGTGTAACACAGACCAGGGGGAGATGTTGTTTTTTCGATGCATTTAATACGTACCCTTACGTGTTTGTGTCGGATTTTCTCCTGTTTTCATAAAAAAAATTACGCGTCCAAGGCTCTGGAAGGCATGGTTTTAGGCCCACCCTGCTAGGTTGAAACCCTTACGGGGCTTGCATATTATGAAAAGGCACTATACTTTCACATCGGCAAATGGGTTGATTTACGCCGCAAAGCTCCGATAGTTTAAAAAGAAAATGTCCCAGCCTTGTCTGTAACAATCCCGGCCTAAAGATCAGATCCTATTGAGAACCTACCCTTGATCTGAACCTTTAAAAACAACCGTACCATGAAACCTAATTCTACCCTTGTAGCGTTGAAGACGCGTGTGCTTGCTCTTACTATCCTGTTGCTGGCCGCCTCGGCCGTTTTTGCACAGGCTCCTATTTATCGCTTTCAATCCCCTTCGCTTATTTCCGGTAGCGACCGCAATGTGGGCGCCAAATACCGCTTTTCGAATGTGACCACGGGAGTGGATGCACTGGTGACTATTCTGTCTATGAGTAGTGGTATCAGCCTGCAGAATATTGACCGCACTGCCGATGGATATGCTGAAGCTTTTCAACCCGAATACCGGATCAACAGCGGACGCACCGGTTATATCGATTTTCGTATTGATTTTGTGAACCACGGCACCAGTACACTTAATTCTCAGCCGCTGGTCGATGTCAGCGGCCTGGATATCGATGGCAGTACTTCCGGCTCACGTACACTGATGGAGATGAACACAATTGATATGGGTGGAGGTGTATGTACCTTCAATACAGCCAGCAGCCATATCACTGTATCGCAAACCGGTACTGCCTATACAGCACAAAACTTTACCGGTTACCTGTATGGAGCGTTGGTAGATACTGCTGCTTCTGAAGTAATGTTTACCGTAAGTGCCGCCAATGTGAGCAGTTTTACCTACCGGGTGGGTGCTGCTTCCACGCTTACCAGCAATAGTACACGATATGCCAGCCTTTATTTCAAACGGTTTGCCTATCCTGATAATTCTATCTTATCTGGTCCCAGCCTGCAATCGTTCAGTGGTGTGGCTGCCAATCAGCAAACCCAGTTGCAATGGATGCTTACTGCAGACAATGATGCCGTATCTGTTACACTCGAAAGAGGAACCAGCCCCCGGTCATTTGCACCTGTTGCAGAGTTTTGGGTAAATATGGAAGGAAACAATCAGCGCGATTTTCGCTATACCGATCGCCAGTCTGCCGAAGTGGCTTATTATCGTCTCGCAATCCGCCACCAGGATGGTAAACTGCAGTACAGCAATGTACTCAGCTTCCGCCAGCAGACAGGTGCCCAGCAGCAACTGCATGTATTCCCGACCCAGGTGACCGATGCACTTACGATGCAGTATACCTCGGCCAAATCCCAGACTGGTAGTTTTGAAGTGATTGATTATAGCGGACGTGTAGTAATGCGTCAGCCAGTGAAGTTGCTCGCGGGACAAAATAACATTCGTATACAAAACCTGGACGGTATTCCTGCCGGTCTTTATATATCGGCCCTGCGACTGCCCGAATCTGTTAGCAGTGCACGGATCAGTAAACAGTAGTAGTCAGTGATCGGTGGTCAGTCGTCAGTAGGCAGGTTTGCTGACCACTGACCACTATTCACTTCTCTTCAGCTTGTCCTTAAACACTTTCCTGAACTTATCTACTTTGGGTCTGATCACAATGCGGCAGTAGGGGTTGTTGTTTTCGTTGTTGTCAAAATACTGCTGGTGATAATCTTCGGCCGGGTAGAATACGGAGAAGGGGGTGATCTCTGTAACAATGGGGTTGTCGAATGCGCCACTTTTGTCGAGGGCGGCCTTATAGCTTTCTGCTTTTTGCTTCTGCTCTTCGTTGTGATAAAAAACACCACTCCGGTATTGTGTGCCCACATCATTTCCCTGCCTGTTGAGTGTGGTGGGGTCATGTGTTTCCCAGAACACCTCGAGCAGTTCATCGAAGCTGATCTTTTTGGGATCATATACTATTTGCAGGCATTCTGCGTGACCGGTAGTGCCGGTGCATACTTCTTTATAGGTGGGGTTGGGAACCTCGCCACCCGTATAGCCCGATGTGGCGCTTACCACACCTTCCAGTTGTTCAAAAATGGCTTCGGTACACCAAAAACAGCCGTTGGCTAAAGTTGCCGTGTCTAAACCAGTGGCCGGAGCTTTGGCTACCGCTTCGGCAGGTTGTACATGTGTAGTCATAGATTTCTTCTTTTCTTTCTGCGCACAGGAGGCCAGGGCGGTGAGGCAGAGAAAGCCTGCCGCAGCCAGCAAACGTATCTGATAGCGCTTCATGATATTCATAACTCCAATTTCTAATAATGTACGGAAAGCGCAAAAGTTCAGTACGACTTCAGGCAGGTCTGTTCAGATTTAACAATTACAAATGCCCAGGTACCGGCCACTAATCAGATCAGGGATACGCACTCCAGCAACAAATAAGTCTTTTTGATTATCTAAAAGAGTGATTTTCAAAAAATTATTTAGAAACAATCCAAAAGTTTATAAAAAAATAAAGAAGTTTTTTGCCTTTTTTAAAAAGTTTAATAGTTTAGGTTAATTATTTAAGAAGATTTCATTACAACAACACCAAAATCCACACATGGGAAAGAAGGGATATTATAAGGGTTTGGTATTGCGGGAATTCTACTTTTCAGATACGCTTTCCTGTGCCGATATCAGTGAACGGATTGGAAAGAGCCTGCCGCTGACCATGAAGATTTTGAATGAGCTGATTGCGGAAGGATATGTGCGGGAGTCGGGGTTTGCCCCGTCGAGCGGGGGACGCAGGCCGGTAATGTATTCGATAGTACCCGATACCATTTATATCCTTTCGGTAGCTATGGATCAGCTGGTGACCCGTATTACCCTGATGGATATCCATAATGAGCACGTGACGGAGATCGAACGGTTTGAATTGCCCCTGCTCAACAATCCGGATGTGGTAAAGGTGCTGGCAGAAAAAATGAATGAGGTGATTGAAAAATCCGGTGTGGTGCGACGCAAGATCATTGGTGCTGGAATAGGGATGCCGGGGTTCATTGATTTTAACAAAGGGATCAACTATAGCTATGCTATCCCGGAAGGGCAGACGCTTACAGAATACCTGTCTGAGCAACTGGGGATGCCGGTTTATCTCGACAATGATTCGAGTCTGATTGCGCTGGCAGAGTTCAGGTTTGGTGCGGCCCGGCATAAGCGCAATGCGATGGTGATCAATATTGGCTGGGGTATTGGTTTGGGTATGGTGATCAATAGTGAACTGTTCAGGGGGCACGATGGGTTTGCGGGTGAGTTCAGCCATATGCCCATGTTTAATAATAACAAGCTCTGTGAATGTGGTAAAACGGGTTGTCTGGAAACAGAAGCATCGCTGCTGGTGGTAGTGGAGAAAGCTGCCGAAGGAGTGAAGAAGGGACGGTTGTCGAACCTGGGTGCACAATTTCCTTCTGGTCATTTTGAGCAGGACTGTGAGTCGGTGATCCGTGCAGCTACCATGGGCGATCAGTTTGCGATCGAGCTGCTGTCCGAAGCCGGTTACAATATCGGCCGCGGTGTAGCCATCCTGATCCACCTGGTCAACCCCGAGCTGGTGATCCTGAGTGGCCGCGGTGCACTGGCGGGCAGGGTATGGCAGGCGCCCATACAGCAGGCGCTCAACAAACATTGTATTCCCCGCCTGGCTGCCAATACCACGGTAGAGATATCTACGCTGGGTTACCAGGCAGAGTTGATTGGTTCTGCAGCGCTGGTGATGGAGAATATGGTGAAAGAGCGGAAGAAACAGGCCAGCCGGTCGCCTGAGAAATGGCCGGCATGATGAACACAGGTTATTACGGAAAATAACATAAGGGCTTAAACGGAAAACGCTTTTATCTAAACTTTAAAATCAACTGCAATGAAGAGAACAGAACGATTCTTATTGGTACTGTTTGCCCTGCTATTGAGCAATAGTTTGCTCTTTGCACAGGTTAAACGTACTATTACCGGTGTTGTCACGGACAATACCGGCAAGCCGGTGCCATCGGCAACGGTTACGGTCGCGGGGTCCTCCACGGTCACGGCTGCTGTAACAGACGAAAACGGACGCTACTCCATTACTGTAGACAAAGCAAATGCCGTACTGGTATTTTCTTCCATAAGCTTTGGTACAAAAGAAGTGGCAGTAGGTTCCGCCAACACACTGGATGTAAACCTTGACCTGACTGCTACCGATCTTGGAGAGGTAGTGGTAACCACAGCCCTGGGTATTAAACGCCAGAAAAAATCGCTGGGCTATGCCGTGCAGGAAATCCGTGGTGGTGTTCTGTCTGATGCCAAAGAAACTAATCTTACAAATGCATTGTCTGGTAAAGTAGCTGGTTTGCAGGTTGTGCGCTCCAGCAATGGTGCCGGCGGATCTTCTAAAATTGTACTACGCGGGAATAATTCGCTGGTCGGTTCAAATCAGCCATTGATTGTAGTAGATGGTATTCCTATTGACAATTTTACCGGCACTACCGAAAATGGTTACTGGGGTGCGGGCTTCGATCGTGGCAATGGTTTGGGTGATATCAGCCCCGATGATATTGAAAGTATGCAGGTACTGAAAGGCCCTGCTGCTGCTGCCCTCTATGGCGCCCGTGCTGGTAATGGTGTTATACAGATTACGACTAAATCAGGCCGCAAACAGGCTGGTTTGGGTATTAATTTTTCTGCTACTTATGGGGTGGAAAGTATCTTTATCCAGCCCGAGCTGCAAAATAGCTATGGCCAGGGGCTGAATGGTGTTTTTGATAACCGCGCCACAACAAGCTGGGGACCCAAAGCTGAAGGACAGACAGTTACTAAATGGGATGGTAGTACTGGCCCCCTTCGCACTTACGACAACGTATCTAACTTCCTGCGCAATGGTACTACACAGAATTACAATCTGTCATTTCAGCAACAGGTAGGTGCTACTTCATGGTATAGTTCATTTAGCCGCTGGGACGATAAGAGTATCCTACCGGGCAACCGCCTGGAGCGTACCAACCTGATGACACGTGCCATCAGCCGTTTTGGTACCAACAACAAATGGACTACTGATATGAAGGTGCAGTATAGCAATACTTCTGGTTTCAACCGACCCATTAATGGCCGCGATAACAGTAGTGCCTTTGTGATGTATATGCTGCCCCGATCACTGGATATCCGTGATTTTTCTGCGGCAGCAGATCAGGATGGCAACATGATCTGGTTTGGTGGCAGTAATGCGGTGAATCCTTACTGGAGAGCTAAATATGATAAAAATACAGATAAGCGTGACCGTTTTATCATGACAGGTTCACTGAAATACAATTTCACTGACTGGCTGGATGCTGAAATTCGCGCAGGTGCTGACTTTCATAACACCAATACCGAACGTAAAATTTATGCAGGTAGCCCTACTCCCCGTACGGGTCGTTATGAGCAGGGTAAACAATCCTTCAATGAGCGCAACTTCGGTTTCCTGGTATCAGCACGCGAAGAGAATCTTTTCGGTAAGTTGGGAGGAAATATCAGCGTTGGTGGTAATATAATGCGCCAGAACTGGAGTATGCTGAATGCCAACTCCGGAGAATTGGTAGTGCCAAATTTCTTCAGTCTTAATAATGGCGTAAATAATCCAACTGTTACAGAAGGTTTGACTGAGCGTGCCATGAATTCACTGTATGGTACTTTTGGTGTGAATTACGATGGTTATATTTATCTCGATATCACCGGCCGTAATGACTGGACTTCCACACTCAGCAAAAGCAACCGCAGCTTCTTCTATCCTTCAGTTAATCTGGCATTTATTGTTACAGATATGTTGGAGAAAAATGGTACCAGAGTGCCTGCCTGGTGGAACTATGGTAAGCTGCGTGCATCGTACGCGTCAGTAGGTAATGACCTTTCTCCATATAAGCTATATAATCTATACCGGATTGGAAAGGATCCCAATGGTAACACAACCGCAAATCGCGATAATGTACTGCGCGATCCCAACCTGCAATCTGAGCTGATCAAATCAATTGAGTTTGGAACAGAGCTTCGGTTCTTCAATAGCAGGCTGGGACTTGATTTCAGCTGGTATAAATCAAATGCTACAAAACAGTTGATCGAATTGCCCATGGATCCTGCGAGTGGATATAATGCCCGATTGATCAATGCAGGTAACATACAAAATCAGGGTATTGAGTTGATGGTTGACGCAAGAGTTTTATCTAATAACGATGGATTCAACTGGTCGGTCATTGCCAACTATTCGCGTAACCGTAACAAAATTATAGAGCTGTCGAACAAGCTTAACGTGGACGAATACCCTCTGGGAGGATACGATGATGTTTTTGTTCGGGCTAATACAGGTAGTTACTATGGAGATATTTATGGTACCCGTTACCTGCGTGTAACCGATCAGAGCAGCCCCTTCTATGGTCAGCTGCTGCTGAGCTCTCAAGGTCTGCCTCAGCGTGATCCTGCAATTGTAAGACTGGGTAATCAGCAGGCGAAAGCACTGATCGGAGTTACCAACTCATTCAGCTACAAAAGCCTGAGCTTCGCTTTCCTGGTTGATGCACGCATTGGCGGACAGATGTTTTCAGCAACTCACGTAGCCCTGCAATCAAGCGGTGCTGCAGCTGTAACTGCTCCCGGTGGTCAGCGTAATGATATCGTTGTAGATGGTGCTATACTGGATGGCAGTGGTACTCCTACCAAGAATACACAGTCTGTAAGCCAGCAACTGTACTGGTCAGCGATTTCAACAGCCAACAACCTGGGTATTGGCGAAGCTTACCTGTACGATGCTACCAACGTACGTCTGCGCAACGTGCAACTGGGTTATGAACTGCCCCGCAAAGTGCTGGGTAAATCACCCATTCAGCGCGCCCGCGTAACGCTGTCATGCAATAACGTATGGATGATCAAGAGCCACCTCGATGGTATTGATCCCGAGTCTGTATTTGCCACCGGCTCCAATGCTGTTGGTTTCGAAAACGGTGCTCCTCCCACTATGCGTTCATTCCTGTTTAGCTTAACCCTTGGCTTCTAAATCAACTACCAAAATCATTATGACGATGAAAAAGATAACCAAGATTTTTTACGCGGCTGCTGTCAGTTCAGTACTGCTGGGTTCGTGTAAAAAATTCGAAGAAATGAATAATGACCCCCTGGCCGCCAGTGCGGAGCAGGTACAGGTCGAATACTTTATCAATGGCTCCATCATCGGTGCGCAGATGGACCCCCATATTGCGGAACGTATTTTTGTACTCTACTGGCTTACTGCTGGTGGCATGCAGCAAAGTGGAGGCATCTCTTCCGGCGGCTATGACGACGGCTGGAGCAGCGATTACTACGGCGGTGGCTTTATGAGCGGCTGGCTCAACCAGGCAAATACCGCTATCCAGGTGGCTGAGCAGAAAATTGCTGCCGGTACTGACAAGTCATATACTTCCAACCTGATGCAGGTGGCCCGTATCTGGCGTGCTTATCTTATGAGCGAGCTGGCCGATACATTTGGTCCTATTCCTGTAGATGGTTTCCAGGGCTCAAATCCCCAGTTCAGCGATCTGAAAACAGTGTACTACTTCATGCTCAGTGAACTGAAAAATGCCGTAGCATCGCTGGATCTTGCAGTTACTGTACCACAGGATGTTGCCAAGCATGACCCGGCTTATTCGTACAATTTTGCCAAATGGGTAAAATACGGTAACTCCCTGCGTATGCGCCTGGCAATGCGCCTGTCTGAAGTAGATGCATCCAAAGCCAAAGCAGAATTTGAAGAAGCGGCTTCCAATATCAATAACCTGCTGACGTCTGCCGATGATATGTTTCAGGTGGCTGAGCGGCCAGGTTGGGATGCCCTTACCGGTGTAATGAGTCGCGAATGGAATGCGCTCTTTATACCAGCAGCATTCAATAACGTGGTATTGGAACTTGGAGGGATCAAGTCAGAGGATCAATTGCATGATTCACTCCATGCCTATATTAAAGCCGATGGGTATATTGGTCAGCGGTATACGGATCATTTCACCACGATGACCAATGATCCTTCTGCTGGTTACTGGATGGATGGTCTGCCTTATTCTATCGATCCACGTGCATATAAGGCGTTCATTATCCCTGGTAATTTCAATAATCCTGATTTTAATACTTATCCCAGTTGGGCTGATGATGCCAAGATAACAAAACGCGATCTGCTGACTAGTTCTGGCGGAGTACAGAAGACAATTGACGCGGCCTTTACCTGGAATGCTACTTCTAATGGTGACTGGGGTGTAAAAGGTTCCCGCAACCAGCTGCGTAACTTCTCTGGTACCTATCCTCGCCTGTCGCATAAATTCCGGGCCAGCACCAGCAAACGTATATTCTTTGCTCCCTGGGAAACCTACTTCCTGCTGGCCGAGGCTGCTGAGCGCAGTTGGACAGTACCGGTAGGTGGCCAGGTTGCCTATGAAAATGGGATCAAGGCCAGCTTCGATTGGTGGGATGTTTCTAATCACCTTGCCAGTTATCTGACCAGCACAGCTTATAACCGTGCGGGAACTTCTGTAAGCTGGAACCATACTACTGAACCAGGTGCTAGCCATAGCATGTCATATGTAGATGGTTACACCAATACACCTGGTACAGCCAACATTCTTTATCCGGTTAATAACCTGTATAAAAATGGTACGGTAAGAAATGATCGTCTGGCTAAGATCATTACACAAAAATATATCGCTCAAACACCCTGGTTGCCCCTGGAGACATGGAGTGATCACCGTCGCCTGGGTCTTCCTTTCTTCGAAAACCCGGCTATCGAAAATCCGCTGGTTAACATGCCCAACCTTACCAGCAGCAACTACATGACCAGCCAGGTTAAGTTTTTCCCGCAGCGTGTCAAATATCCTTCTACCATTGCCTCCAGCAACCCTGAAGGGTACCAGCAAGCCGTTGGCTTCCTGGGTAGTGAAGATGCAGTGCTGACGCCATTGTGGTGGGCTAAAAAGCCTTAACAAAATAGTGTAGCAGTTTAGATAGCATATATCAATTCTCGTTAAGCAGTCAGGTTAAGGTTCACAGGCCGGTTGTTCATTCAGCCGGCCTTTTTTATTTAGTTGACAGTTGGCGGAATAAAAGTTTAAAGCATATAAAGAGTATAATAAGTTTAAAGGGTATTATATCTTTTCAGTCAAGACGTTTCGTGTCCCGAATCGTACACTTACTCTCCTTACCCATTTAATACTTTTAAGTAAGTGCTAAGTAGTAAGTTTGAAGTATTAGGTAATTAAAGACCCTTTAAACTTATTATACTCTTTATACACTTTAAACACTGTTAACCGTCCACTGACCACTGTCAACCGATTTGACCTACCTTTGCCCCCCCAGATCAATGACGGGAATGGATGTATGAAACTTTTTCCTGAATCGGCCATACAGCAGCTGGAGTTTGATAAAGTGCGTGCGCTGCTGGTCAATTATTGTCAATCCGAATTTGCCCGTACACGGGCAGCAGACCTCCGCATCCATACCCGAAAGGATTATATTGATCTTGCACTTCGGCAAAGTCATGAATATCATCAACTTCTGGTAAACGGCATTTACTTTCCCAACGACTATGTACTCAACCTGGCCCGTGAGCTGAAGCTGCTGGGTATACCCGGTGCATTGCTTGCAGGCGATGAATTTCTGGAGATCCGCAAGCTGGCTGAAAGTATGGAGAAGATATTTCGCTGGTTTGATCCCGAACGTCGTGGCAGCAATGGCGCCCTGTACCAGGTGATTGCCGGTACCCGTTACGAAAAAGCCATCATTGCCCTGATCGATGAAGTGCTGGATGAGAGTGGCCTGGTAAAAGATAATGCATCGGATGACCTGCGGCAGATACGGATGGACCTTTACCGGAAGCGTAATGAGCTGCGTCGTTTGTTTGAAAAAATTGTGGCCAAGCTTAATAAGCAGGGATATCTCGCCGAGATAGAAGAGAGCTTTATGAACGGCCGTCGTGTGGTAGCGGTGTTTGCCGAACAGAAGCGGACGGTCAAAGGCATTCTGCACGGAGAAAGTGATAGCCGCAAGACGGCTTTTGTAGAACCGGAAGAGACCATTGAACTCAATAACCTGGTGCATGAGCTGGAAAATGATGAGCGAAAGGAAATTCACCGCATACTGCAGGAGCTTACACGCCGCCTCTCTGCCCATGCCGCATTGCTGCAGCAGTGGCACGCCGTAGTGGGTGAATACGATTTTATACGGGCCAAAGCCAGGCTGGCTGTGGAAATTAAAGGAGAATTTCCCTCGGTGACGGATAAAGCGCATGTGCAACTGATCAACGCGTACCATCCGTTGCTGTATTTATATAACCAGCGTACACAGAAACCCACTATCCCTGTCAATCTCACACTCGATGAAAACAGGAGGATACTGGTCATCAGTGGTCCCAATGCAGGTGGTAAAACGGTGACCATGAAAACGGTGGGATTGCTGCAACTGATGGTGCAGAGTGGTTTGCTGGTGCCTGTACATCCCTCTTCACAGTTTGGTATTTTTAAACAACTCATGATCCATATCGGCGATACACAAAGCCTGGAGTTTGAGTTGAGCACATATAGCAGTCATCTGCTGCACATGAAGCATTTCATGGAAAATGCCAGTGGCAAAACGCTTTTCTTTATCGACGAGCTGGGCAGTGGCAGTGATCCCAGCCTCGGCGGCGCCTTTGCAGAAGTGATCATGCAGGAACTGGCACGTAAGCATGCGTTCGGGATTGTGACGACTCACTACCTGAACCTGAAAGTGATGGCGGGCAAAACAGCTGGCATCATCAATGGTGCCATGGCCTTTGATGAAAAAAATCTGTTGCCTCAATATAAACTCCTGGTTGGCAAACCTGGCAGCTCTTACACTTTTGCCATAGCCGAACGTATAGGACTGGATAAAGGGCTTATCAAACGGGCACGTGACCTGGTAGACCAGGACCAGTACCGGCTAGATAAGCTGCTGAACCGTACAGAGCAGGATCTGCGTGATATTGAGAAAAAAGAGAAGGACCTCAATCAGCTGCTTAAGGAAAATGAAAAGCAGAAGCGGGAGATGGAGCAGGTGATGAATAAAGAACGGCACCGCCAGCAGGTAGAGCTGCAAAAAGAACAGAATCGCGTGGCAGAAGAACGCATCGCTTACCTCAAGGATATGGAACGCAAGCTGAAGCAGATACTCATAGAATGGCGCAAAGAGACCGATAAGAATAAAGTGGTGAAGCAAATGGAGGCGCTGCTGTTTAAGAAAAATGAACAGAAGACAGTGAGTAAGATGCAGAAAAAGCTGGATTCGAAATATAAAGAAGTGGGTGGTGATATAAAGGTGGGTGATAAAGTGAAAATGAAACGTAATCACCAGGTAGGCGAAGTAATAGAGCTGCGGGGCAAAAGGGCGGTGGTAAAAATTGGCTTGTTGCCCATGCAGGTAGAACTGGCCGACCTGATAGTAGTGCAGGAAAAGCCCGAATCGGTTGCGGATAGCCGCAAATAAGCAACCCTTATCTTTGCGCAAAATTCAAAAGATATGCAAATAAAAAAGGCTGCCGAAAGCCTGACGATCATGACAGAACTGGTATTGCCCAACGATACCAATGTGTTTGGCAACCTCATGGGTGGCCGCCTGATGTACTGGATGGATATTGCTGCAGCCCTGGCGGCACAAAAGCACTGCAATGCACCGGTGGTGACTGCATCGGTTGATAATATTTCTTTTGAGAATCCCATCAAGCTGGGCAATGTGGTACATATAGAAGCCAAAGTGACCCGCGCCTTCAATTCCTCTATGGAAGTACATATGAAAGTGTGGGGAGAAGATCTGACACAACAGTATAAATATAAGAGCAACGAGGCCTATTATACTTTTGTGGCGCTCGATCCCAATCGCAAGCCACGCCATGTACCCGCGCTGGAAGTAGAAACTGAAGAGGAACGACGCCTGTATGACGGAGCACTGCGCCGCCGGCAGCTTCGCCTTATCCTGGGCGGTAAAATGAAACCGGCCGATGCCGCCGAATTGCGCGCCCTTTTTATGGGCGAATGATCCGTCGCAGTATAAGAAAGATTTTAAGCAGGCCCGCCTTCATGGCGGGCCTCTGTATGATGTATAGGCTGTTATGGTAATATGATCAGCATCACATTTGTGGTGACCCTTTTCCTGACCAGAATCAACCGTTTACGTGCTGATTTTCTTTTCCGGACTTGCCGGCTTCTGGCTACATTTGCGACACAATTTCTAAACGCTATGCCTGCTGACCCTCGTATCTCCTTCGACAATACCCAATACGCATTTGAATACAAATCTGACCGCGAACTGAAAAAAGCCAGTTTCCTGTTTTCCTGCATGTCCCGGTCCTGGCTGGTGAAATGGGGAACGCGACTCACTCCATGGGCAGTAAAATCCGGCTTACCGGTAAAAGGATTGATCCGCAATACCATTTTTGCGCAGTTTGTAGGTGGCGAAACACTGGAGCAGACAGCGGCAGTAGCACACAAACTGGGTGAGTACCAGGTACAGGTGATCCTCGATTATGGAGTAGAAGGAGGCGACGATGGAGAGCACGGCTTTGATCATGCCACCGAAGAGTTTATCCGCGTGATCGATTATGCAGCCACTCAGCCCAATATTCCGTTTATGAGCATCAAGGTGACGGGCTGTGCCCGTTTTGCCCTGCTCGAGAAACTGGACGGGCTGATGCATCAAGCCGGGGATACGCTGATGAAACGTTATATGGCGGCAGTAGCCCAACTGACTGCAGAAGAGAAAGCAGAATGGGAGCGGGTAGGGCAGCGCATGAAACGTATCTGTGAGCGTGCTGCAGAAAAAAAGATCGGTGTACTGGTAGATGCAGAAGAAACCTGGATACAGGACCCGGTAGATGCGCTTACCATCCTGATGATGGATAGCTACAACAAGGAGAAATGTGTTGTTTACAACACCATTCAGCATTACCGCCACGACCGGCTGGCTTTTCTGAAAGATTCTTACCAGGCTGCTGCGGAGCGCCAGTTTGTACTGGGTGCCAAACTGGTGCGTGGAGCGTATATGGAGAAAGAAAGAAAACGTGCACAGGAAATGGGATACCCTTCACCCATACAACCCGATAAGGCCAGCAGTGACCGCGATTATAATGATGGTATTCGTTTTTGTATCGAGCATCTTGATCATATCTCGCTGATTGTGGCATCACACAACGAGGATAGTAATTTACTGGCCACACAATTACTGCAACAGCAGGGTTTGCCGCTGAATCATCCGCATATTCATTTCAGCCAGCTCTATGGCATGAGTGATAATATAACCTTCAACCTGGCGCATGCAGGCTGCCAGGTAAGCAAGTATCTGCCTTTTGGTCCCATCCGCGATGTAATTCCTTATCTCATGCGCCGGGCACAGGAAAATACCAGTGTGAAAGGACAAACAGGTCGTGAATTAATGCTGATCAAAAGAGAATTGCAACGCCGGAAAAAAGGCTGATTCAGTGTCGCTTATCTTTTGCGGCAGAATAAAACTTGGAAGTTATCCGCAAAATTATCTAACATTGGGGTCACTTTGCTGAACGATTGCAACAACCACAGACCATAACGGAACTGCAACAACGGATTGCTTTATTTGAAGACATGCGGGCCTACGAAGAGCTGTATAACCGCTTTTTTGATGGGCTTCACCGTTTCGCTTTTTCTTTTGTCAAATCAAACGAAGTGGCAGAAGAAATTGTATCGGATGTGTTTATCAAGATATGGCAGATCCGCAACCGGCTTTCGGAAGTAGAAAACCTGAAAGTCTATCTTTATACCATTGCACGCAATTTCTCCCTCAACTATATTCAACGTACGTATAAGCATCCGCCTGTCAGCCTTGATGAGCTGGATGTGATGCCGGTGGTAGATATGGGCAACCCGGAAGAAATGCTGATCTCCGCAGAAACCCTGCGTTCGCTGCGGCAGGTGATACAGGAATTGCCGCCGCAATGCCGCCTGATCTTTCAACTGGTGAAAGAAGAAGGGCTGAAGTATAAAGAGGTGGCCGACATCCTGCAGGTATCTCCCCTGACGGTGCGTAACCAGTTGGCAATCGCCGTTCGCCGGCTGGGTCAGGCACTCCCCATGATCCAGTCTACGGGGACTGTTTCAGCCGCTCCCGACTCATTTCTAAAAAAATCTTAAAAAAAGTCTGCCTCGCTTTGGTACATCCTGATCAGGATTGGTGTCTCTGGTTGGATACAGACGAACCCATATGACCGAAGAGCGTTTTTGGCTACTGACCAGCCTGGAATTATCCGGCGAAATAAGCCCCGAAGAACGGGCTGAGCTGGAGCAATTCCTGGCAGATCATCCTGCCTGGAGGTTGCGATTCAATCAATTGCAATCTACCTGGCAGCAGCGGCCGGCTTCTTCCGGTACGAGGTCTTTGTCATTTAACAAACACCTGCAACGGCTGAGCAACCATTTGTCGGAAGATACCCTGCAATACGAATCGGCCGACGTGCAGCCACAGCCGGAACCTGCAACGGCAGAGGAAATGCCTTTGCCCCGTGTACCCGTACGTCGCCTGTATAAGCGATTGGCCTGGGTCACGACTATTGCTGCATCACTGGCATTGGGCTGGTTTTTCCTGGGACCTTACCTGCCGGGGAATGATAAATCTGTATCTGCTGCGCAAAACACCATTTCTACCAAAAGAGGATCGAAATCCAAGGTACAATTACCTGATGGTACCCAGGTTTGGCTGAATGCTGACAGCCGGATCACCTACAATGAAAATTTTCAGGGTAGTCTGCGCGAAGTGCAACTGAGCGGAGAAGCCTATTTTGATGTAGTGCGCGATGAGGAACGTCCCTTTGTGATCCATACCAATGTGATCGATATCAAAGTGCTGGGTACGGCATTCAACGTAAGGTCTTATGCCGACGAGAAGAATACCGAAACGAGCCTGGTACGCGGGTCGGTGGAAGTGACCCTGCGCAATCACCCCGAAAAGAAATTTACACTCAAACCCAACGATAAACTCATTATCAACAACGAACAGGCCGGTCCCATTACAACGGTTAAAAAAGATATTGAGCGTACCACCAGCAAACAGATCGTGCTTACCTGGGGCAAGATCAACTATCCCAGCAAAGCAGATACCGTAGCTACTGAAGCGATGTGGACACGCAATAAACTGGCTTTTGATAAAGAATCGCTGGAAGAAATTGCCCTTAAGATCGAACGCTGGTATGATGTGAAAGTGGTGATTGCTGATGAGGAGATGCGAAAAACGGAGTTTTCGATCATCATTGAAGACGAAAGCCTGCAGCAGGTGATGGAAGCCCTGCGTGTGGCCGGTAAATTCCATTACTCGATCAACAAAAAAGAAGTAACCATCAGGCCCTGACCGAAAATGTCATCGGCCCGGTAGTTTAATATAACTCTCAATAACTGCAAACGATTGCTTAACCCTCAAAACGACGCGCATATGAAAAAACTCACCTGATATTACCCCAAAAAAAGAACGGAGAATGTTTGCGGCATCCCCCGTTTCTTAACTGACAGCAAGTTTGCTCAGGCTTGAGCAAAAATTCTATCATCAATTCAAAACTAAGGTATGAAAAAAAATGCACCAGGCGCATGGTCCTTTGCGTCCTGTACATTCATCAAATGCTTACTTATGATGAAGTTTTCCCTTCTCCTGGTTCTTGCCTTTTCCCTACAATCTTTTGCAAAGGGCTTTGGGCAGGAACACATCAACCTCAACCTGGAGAAAGCAACCCTCAAGAAAGTTTTCAAAACCATTGAGCAGCAAGGTGTTTGCCGCTTCGTTTATAAAGATGACATCTTACCCCGCGATCAGCGTATCAGCATCTCTGTCGCCAATGCTTCGCTCGATGAAGTATTGAAGAAAGTGCTGCACGATACGGAGCTCAGCTACAAAAAAGTAACAGGCAGCCTGGTGGTGATCACCACCGGAGGTCAGCAGGGGCAGGCTCCTGCACAGCCTGTCACGGGAAAGATCACCAATGACAAAGGTGAGCCCATGCAGGGTGTGAGCGTGCAGGAAAAAGGTACCAACAACGGTACCAGCACCAATACAGAAGGCACTTTTGTACTCAATGTGACAGATGGAAATGCTGTACTGATTGTGAGTTCTATCGGCTTCCTTACACAGGAAATAAAGGTCGAGAGCCGCAATGTCATCAACTTTACGCTTGTTGCCGAGAATAAGAATATGGAAGAAGTGATTGTGGTGGGTTATGGTACACAAAAGAAACGAAACGTTACCGGCGCTATTTCCAGTGTTAAGTCAACCGACCTGGAAAATATGCCGGTATTCCGTGTAGAACAATCGCTGCAGGGACGCACATCTGGTCTTACCATTACTTCTGCTTCCGGTCAGCCTGGCGAAGCCAGTACTGTCCGCGTACGTGGTACTACGACTATCGGCAACAGTGATCCGCTTTATGTGGTGGATGGGGTAGTTATTGGTGGGGGTATTGAGTATCTCAGTCAGGCAGATATTGAAACCATCGATGTACTGAAAGATGCGGCATCTGCTGCCATCTATGGTACACAGGGTGCCAATGGAGTGATCCTGATCACCACCAAGAAAGGGAAGGCTGGTTCTATGAAAGTAAACTACAATGGTTTCGTAGGTACACAAGCCCCCTGGCGCAAACTCAATCTGCTGAATGCAACAGAATATGCCACGCTGCTGAATGAATCATATATGGCTGCTGGCCAGCCGATCCGTTTTGCCAATCCTTCCTCTTATGGTAAGGGTACCGACTGGCAGGATGCAGTCTTCAATAACTCAGCCATGATTCAGAATCACGAGTTGAGTATTTCCGGTGGTAATGACCGTTCCACATATTTCAGTTCATTCGGCTATCTGAATCAGGACGGTATCGTTGCTACATCCAACTCAAATTATAAACGGTTTACTGCCCGTTTCAATAGCACTCACAAAATTGTAAAAGGAGTGACATTTGGCACCAACATAGGTTATACCCGTACCAAATCGGTAGGAGTGGGTACCAATGGAGAGTGGGGCACACCGCTTAACCGGGCTATTAATATTGATCCTATTACTCCCGTTATTGAAACGGACCCGGTAAAAGCTAATCAGGCGCCATATGATGGTGCAAATGCTCCTTTTGTGGTTCGTGATGCTAATGGTAATCCATACGGCATTTCTACCATTGTGACATCAGAAATTCTGAATCCGATCGCAGCACTTAAGGTAGCACAGGGTAATGGATGGTCAGATAAAATTGTAGCCAATGCATTTGCAGAAATCGAACCTATTCGCGGTTTGAAACTGCGCTCAAGCATTGGAACTGATCTGGCATTCTGGGGAGATGAAGGATTTCAGCCTCTTTATTATTTAAATTCAATTAATCAGAACAAAGACCTTAATGGGTATACCCGCAACGTAAACCGTGGTATGTACTGGATCTGGGATAATACAGCTTCCTATACCCGGTCATTCAGCAAACATAATGCAACAGTGCTGATAGGTACTTCAGCACAACGCAATTATGGCGAGCAACAGGGCGGAACTAAACGTGGCATTCCTGCAACCAGCATCAAAGATGCGTCACTTGCTTTCCAGGTACCTATTGCTAATCAATTCTTCTGGGGAGGTGAATATCAGAATACACTGGCTTCCATGTTTGGACGTATTATTTATGATTATGACGGCAAGTATCTGATAAACGCCACCGTACGCAGGGATGGCTCATCCCGTTTTGGTTCCAATAACAAATACGGTGTATTCCCTTCTGTGTCTGCTGGCTGGATCGTGAGCCGTGAAAACTTCTGGCCGTCCAACGATAAAGTCACATTTCTGAAAGTGCGTGGTTCTTATGGCGAGAATGGGAATGACCGTATCGGTGATTTCCGATATGTATCAACAATTGGCGGAGGTCGTAACTATACTATCAACGGTCAGTTGATCACAGGGTTCAGCCCTAATGCAATTGCCAATCCTGATCTCAGATGGGAAAGCACATCTCAGCTTGATTTTGGTCTTGATGCGGTACTGTTTAACAAGTTGAATGTAACACTGGATTGGTATAATAAGAAAACCAAAGACATGTTGCTGGATATTGCTGTACCTGCGTATGTGGGTAATGGCGGCCCCATTGGAAATATTGCAACAATGGAAAACAGGGGTATTGAACTGGAACTGGGGTATAATGGCCGGGTAGGCGATCTTACTTTTAATGTTTCCGGTAATATCTCACATTTACGTAACCGTGTTACTTACCTGGGTGAGGATAAGACGTTTCTTCGTGGTCAGACATTTGGCCCGCAAGGAGTAGAGATCACCCGTATTGCTGTTGGTTATGCGATCGGTTCATTTTATGGATTCCAGACAAATGGTTTATTCCAGAACTGGAATGAAGTAAATAACTATAAAAACCATAATGGCGATTTATTGCAGCCCGGCGCTTCGCCCGGCGATCTCCGCTATGTTGATTATAACAACGATGGTGTTATTGATAATGATGACCGTCATATTATTGGTGACCCCACGCCGGACTGGAGTTTTGGTTTTACTGTAAACGCTGCCTATAAAGGATTTGACCTGACGATTTTTGGTCAGGGTGTGGCAGGCAACCAGGTATTCCAGGCTATCCGCCGTTTTGATCTGCCCACCGCCAATTTTACAAAAGAAGCACTGGGCCGTTGGGTAGGTGAGGGAACCAGCAATTATTTCCCGAGACTGGTATTCAATGATCCTAACCAGAATTTCAGCCGCAGTTCAGATTTCTTCCTGAAGAAAGGTGACTATTTCCGTATTAAAACTCTGCAGATCGGCTATTCATTTGCCGATAATATTATCCGTAAGGCAGGGCTTAGCAAACTGCGTGTATATGTAATGAGCAACAACCTGGCAACCTTCACCAAATACACCGGGTTTGATCCCGAGATTGGTGGTGGCAGTTATGGTGTGGATCGCGGTATCTATCCGCAGGCCCGCTCATTTATGGTAGGTATTAACCTTGGTTTTTAATCTCAAATCAGTTCACAATGAAACAACGTACGATAAAGAATACATTCCTGGTGGTGGCAGCATCGCTGACACTGGGCGCGTGCAATAAAGACTTCCTTGAGTTGGATCCGCGTGGCACACAACTGGAGGCCAACTTTTACAAAGATCAAACTGAAATTTTTCAGGGGCTGATATCGGTATATGATGTGATGCAATGGGGCACCTCGGGTGGTTATACCATGAAGATGCCTTTGCTGACTGTAGCTTCTGACGAAGCGCATGCTGGTGGTAGTGATGCCTCTGATCAGCCGGGCTGGGTGGCTTATGATAATTTTACACTGGATCCGTTTCGTGGCCCGCAGGTGGGAATATGGCAAAAATGCTTTACGGGTATTTACCGGGCAAATCTTTTTCTGGAAAAAGTAGAAGGAGTACCCGGCGTTGATGCGGCTTTCAAGTCCCGTACAATTGCCGAAGCCAAAACATTGCGTGCTTATTTCTATTTTGACCTGGTACGCTGGTTTGGCCGTGTGCCGCTGATCACAGGTCCTATTCCTACTGCTGAACTGTATTCGCAGAAACAGGTAGAACCTGCAGCTATCTATGCACAGATAGAAAAGGATCTGAAAGAAGCTTTCCCTGATCTGCCGCTTACTATCCCTGTAGCAGAGAATGGCCGTATTTCGCGTAGTGCTGCAAAAGCCTTACTGGGTAAATCGCTGATGTTCCAGAATGATAATGCCCGTATGGCAGAAGCTGCGCAATTATTTAATGATGTGAATGCGTCAGGCGTATATCAGTTACTGCCAGGTTTTGGTGATATATTCAATCCTGCCAACCATTTCAGCGCAGAATCTATCTGGGAAATTCCGCATAGTAATAATTCCGCCTGGGGCGATTGGGGATGGATCAATGGCGGTGAAGGAAATGTCGCTCCTCAGTTTATAGGAATGGCCGATTACAACGGAACCACTTATTCGGCCGGTTGGGGATTTGCACCAATATCTCTTGACCTGGTAGCAGTCATGACTGGTGATCCTCGTTTTGAATATACAATTATTGATGGAGCAGCGCTGCGTGCCGGAGGGGCCAGCTATGCTGAACGCTATCAGAATACCAACTACTTTGTAAAAAAGTATGCACCAATGCAGGCATTCCGTTCACCTGTAGGTACTGCAGAAATGAACTGGCCATACAATGAAGTTGAAATCCGTCTTGCGGATACTTATCTGCTCGAAGCGGAAGCTATTCTGCGATCAGGCGGTAATACAGCCCGTGCGGGGCAATTGCTGAATGGAGATGCCGGTTTTGTGGGTGTACGCAGCCGTGTTGGTTTGCCTGCGGTAGCAGTGACGCTCGATAATGTTTACAAAGAGCGTCGTCTGGAACTGGCAACCGAAGGTCATCGTTTCTTTGATCTGATCCGCACTGGTCAGGCTGCTGCAGTACTGGGTCCGCTGGGATTTACTCCTAATAAAAATGAAGTGCTTCCCATTCCTCAAAGCGAAATTGATGTGACCAAACATGTGCTGGAGCAAAATCAGAATTACTAAACAAAACATCATTCACATCAAATCAACTCAATAAAATGAAAGCGAATATATTCAAACCTTCATACTGGCGACTTGCATTTACAGTCAGCCTGATGTTGATACTGGCTGCTTGTACGCCAGATGCAAAAGATGGAGAATTAGGCCCTTTGCCTAAAGCTGATTTTGCAGTTGCCGCAGGCCCAAATGCCAATACGGTCATTCTTGTTAATAAGACTGATCAGGGAGGTATACCATACTGGAGGATCAAAAAAACAGGAGCCGTATTAAAAGGCGATTCGGCCAGCCTGTACCTGCCATTTGCCGGAGATTATGAAGTCCAGCTCGTTACTACAGCCCGGGGAGGTATTGACTCCGTAACAAAATCTGTTAATATAGCCAGCAGTGACCCCACAGCCTGTGCATCCACCACATTACTCGGATTTTTGGCCGGCTGTACCTCAAAAACCTGGAAATTAAATCCGGAAGCGGGCACTTATAAAGTAGGTGAAGGGCCTGATATGGGTAACTGGTGGGGTAGCGGTGCCGGTGATGTTACAGGTCGCGCCTGCGAGTTTAATGACGAATACATTTTCTTCTTCAATGCGGAAGGCACATTCAAATATGATAATAAAGGAGACTATTATGCCGATGGTTATATAGGTGCAGGAACATTCGGCTGTGAACCCAATAGTAATCTGAGCGGCGCACAGGCTGCATGGGCTTCCGGCGATTTTAGTTTCACCGTTACAGAAAACGCGGGTGTACGTAATCTCGGACAATTGCGCGTTGTAGGCACAGGTGCCCATATTGGTCTGCAAAAGGTGCACAATGGTGGCGAAACCACCAGTGGCCCGGTCGGCAACGCAATTGTTTATGACGTACTGGAACGCTCAACGAATGTAAACAGCCTGGGTTATGATATTATCAAGCTTGGCGTTAATATCGGAGGCAGTGGTTGGTGGACATTCACCCTGCGCTCTTATTAATAGATTTTCTTCAGTCATTTAAAATCGCTAAAAATCTTGCAATCGTGGCAATCGTTGCAAGCAAGCAGTTAGCGTAGGGCGGGTATTTAGAGGGTTAAACTAGCCCGCCCTTTCTTTTTTCTTTTCATACAGCAACAGCTGAATAATCTAAGCAAATGAAATCTGTACTTGCGGCTATGTTATTGCTGGGCCTGCTCAGCTGCGGAGGCAAAGGAGGAGATGGCCCGCCTGCACCCAATACACCCGACCCTTCTATTACCATCGACGAGCTCTCCCTGTTTGAAGGTAATGGCGGCAGTAATACATTTAATATAGTGGTCCGCCTCAGTGTCCAGTCAACAAAACAGGTGAGTGTGCAATACAGCACAGTGGCCGGCACAGCCAAAGCAGGAGAAGATTTTACTGCACAGCAAAATCAAACCATCACATTTGCCGCCGGCGAAACACAAAAGACAATAGCACTGGTGGTAGTGGCCGATGATATTAAAGAAGGGGAAGATGAGCTGACCATTCAGCTTTCTACCGCCCAGAATGCCACCATCAGCAAAAATGCAGCAACTGTGATCATCCGCAATGATGATACAAAAGTGCCTTTTACCAATGCCGGTTATGATGCGCCCACTTCTTACCCCGGCTATGCCCTGGTATGGAGTGATGAGTTCAATGCCGGTTCACTGGACGGCGGCTCCTGGGCCCACCAGAATGGTGATGGCTGCTCGCTGAGCATGTGCGGATGGGGGAATAATGAACTGGAATATTATACGGACAGACCGGCCAACCTGTTTTTTCAGGATGGTAAACTGATCATCGAAGCCAAAAAAGAAACCTTCAGTACACGCAATTACACCTCTTCCAAAATACTTACCTCAGGTAAGAAAAAATTTAAATATGGCCGCATAGATATGCGTGCCAAACTGCCTATAGGCAAAGGCATCTGGCCGGCATTCTGGATGTTGCCGCAGGATAATATATATGGCGGCTGGCCTACCAGTGGTGAAATTGATATTATGGAAATGGTAGGACATGATCCGGCACGTACACACGGTACCCTGCACTTTGGCCCCGGCCCCGGCAGTACATCCATTAATCGTAATGTGACGCTTGGCTCAGGCACACTTAACGATCAGTTTCATGTGTATTCCATTGAATGGAAACAGGATCAGATCACCTGGCTGCTCGATGGCACAGTTTTTTCTACCATCAGCAAATCAGATATCCCTTCCAACATGACCTGGCCATTCAATGAATATTTTTATTTTATTCTGAACCTTGCCGTGGGCGGCAACTGGCCTGGCAGTCCCGATGCCAGCACCTATTTTCCGCAATGGTATATTGTGGATTACATAAGAGTTTATCAGGAACCATAACAAAAAACCGCCGAAAGGCGGTTTTTTGTTAGTGGACAGTGGGCAGAAAGTCATAAGTTCTAAGTAGTAAAGAGTTATTATTTTTCCCTTTATACCCTTTAAACTCTTTAAACTTCTTAAACCCTTTAAACTGCTATACATTCTGTCATCTGTTAACTGTCAACTTCTTCTTTCTTTCCACATTTCCTTCCTTTAACATCTTCTGGTATCATTATTGAAAAAATAATATACAGCCATTGGCAATGTATTGCCTTTTTCTTCTTCCATCGCCTGTTGTATACATCAACGGAGGACAACGGGAATAATGAATCTTAAAATTGAACTGCATGTAGTGAGGTTTACGCTAATGTGTAAATTGATATGTTGTTACTGGCCAAAACCGTAGAGGCGTTTCTACCTTTTCTGCAGCTCCTGGGCTGGATCGTTTTATTGATTTTGCTGCTAAGCAGCCTGGTTATTGCATTTATTCATTATCGCCGTCGCCGTAAGATGCGCGAGGGAGAGATATTGGAGGAAGATACAGCCGAGCAGGTGGGATATACAACCGGCAATGGTGATTATATATTATTTGATCATTCACCCCTTATCAGTCGGTACAAACTGCGCTTGAGTGTCAATCAGGCGAGATTTGCAGCCCTGCAGCAGGACTATACCCGGCTCAATGACCGCTATACACAACTGGCCCTGGCCACAGCAATACATTCCCCAACTACAAATCAAGAAATTATGGAAACAGCAAGTGTTCATTTGTCGCCGGAGCTGGAGCAGGATATTACCCGCATTACAGCTTCTCATGCTGCCGAAAAGGAAGTACTCGAAAAAGAACTGGACCAATTAAACCGCTCCTATCGTCAACTGGAGCAGGAGCATGAATTGCTTCGCACTTCAACAAATGCGCATACAGCTTCGGATGATGAAAAAGCGTTATTGATCCGGCGCTGGCAGGAAGAGATCAGTTACCTGCGCAGCCAGGTGACTGAACAGGACTACCTGCAGGACCTGCTTGCTGAAAAGAAGTTGCAGATCGATTTTTTGCAGCAGCAATTGGAGCAGCGTATCCGCTTGCAACATGAGGCTGACCGCTACCGGCTGGCAGCAGAGGAGGCGGCTGCACAGGAGCAGGGTGAGCTGAAGAATCTGCAGGAGCAGGTAAACGATCTGCGGCAGCAGTTGCTGCTCAGCACAGAAAAAAGCGATCAGTTGTCGACCATACTCTGTGGACGCGAGGAAGAACTGCAGGGCTGGGAGCAAAAAAACAGCCTGCTGGCACAGCAAACAGCGCAGATGCAGGCCGAGTTGTCTGCCAACCGGGAGCAACTGGCTTCACAGGAGGCGGAACTAGCCCGGGAAAGGGCGCAGATGGCCGATATCCAGGAGCGGCTGACCCGGCATCAGCAATCGTTGCGGCGAATTCACCAGGATTTCCTGGCCTGCCTCGACGCAGGAGATGCCACGCCACCCGTGATAGCGCTGCATGTGGCGGAAATTCAATACGAAAGATCCTGATACATCGAAGAAGTATTCACAGGTTGCCCACAACGGGCAAAGGCCGTGCTGGGGGCCCGGCTGCTTTTGCGTAACTTGCACCCATGCAGGAATATCTTCAATTGCTTCAACATATACTGGACAACGGCGCCCATAAAACAGACCGTACCGGCACAGGTACCCAAAGCTGCTTTGGCTATCAGATGCGTTTTGATCTGCAAAAAGGGTTCCCCCTGGTAACCACCAAAAAAGTTCACCTCAAGAGTGTGATCCATGAGTTGCTGTGGTTTTTGAAGGGCGAAACGAATATTGCCTATCTCAAAGAGCATGGAGTAAGTATCTGGAATGAATGGGCCGATGAAAATGGTGAACTGGGGCCTGTATATGGCAAGCAATGGCGCAGCTGGGAAGGCAAGGATCATAAAGTGGTAGATCAGATCAGTGAACTGATAGCGCAGATCCGGAAAAATCCCGACAGCCGCCGCCTGATCGTAAGCGCCTGGAATGTGACAGAGCTGCCGGAGATGGCATTAATGCCCTGTCATACATTGTTCCAATTTTATGTAGCCGATGGCCGTCTCAGCTGTCAGTTATATCAGCGCTCTGCTGATGTATTTCTCGGTGTTCCCTTCAATATTGCTTCCTATGCCCTGCTTACACTCATGATCGCACAGGCATGCGATCTGCAGCCGGGAGAGTTTATTCATACTTTCGGTGATGTGCATATTTATAACAATCACCGCGAGCAGGTGGCTTTACAGTTGAGCCGTCAGCCTTACCCATTGCCGGTGATGAAGCTGAACCCCGCTGTAAAAGATATTTTCTCTTTTACATTCGAAGATTTTACGCTGGAAAACTATCAATGCCACCCTGCTATTAAAGCACCCGTGGCTGTATAGGACTGCTGGCTTATCTTTACCGCCTATCAAAGCCTGTTGCCCATGACTATCTCACTGGTAGTGGCTGCTGCCAATAATAATGTGATTGGAAAAGACAATCAGTTGCTCTGGCGTTTGCCCAATGATATGCGTTTTTTTAAAAACGTAACCTGGGGTATGCCGGTAGTAATGGGTCGCAAAACATTTGAGTCATTAAAGGAGCCACTCAAGGGACGAAAAAATATTGTTTTGAGCCGTCAGCGGCTGGTGGGCGAAAATGTAGTAGTCGTCAACAGCCTGGAGGATGCCATTTTCCTGGTAAAACAGATGGATGTAAAGGAAATGATGGTGATTGGCGGTGGCGAGGTCTATAAACTGGCTTTCGAAAAAGCTAAACGTATCTACCTGACCCGCGTGGATGCCGAGCCGGAAGGAGATACCTGGTTTCCGGCTATTGATCCCAAAGTGTGGAAGCTGGTAAGTCAGCAGGATCATGAAGCCGACGCACAGCATGCCTATAGCTATTCCTTCCAGATATGGGAGCGCATTTTTTAACAGCCCCTGTATTATTTAATAAAAGCATGTATTCCCCGCTGCAACTGGCCCTGCGTTATACCAAATACCGTTTTACAGCTTATAACGGTCGTGGTCATGGCATGCATTCTCCTTTTGTATACACACTGATCCGCGATGTGCTGAATGACCGGGCAAAATATCCGGCCTATGCACAGGTCGAACAGCTGCGGAAACAGTTATTGCAAAACAACGACCTGTTGCCGGTAACAGATTTTGGGGCAGGCTCGGTGACAGGTAGTCATCCGCAGCGCAGCATTGCTTCTATAGCCAGGCATGCAGCCAAGCCGCGCAAGTACGGTCAGCTGCTGTACCGGCTGGTACAGTATTTTAATCCTGCACAATTGCTGGAGCTGGGTACATCGCTGGGTATTACCAGCAGTTACCTGGCGCTGGGCCATGCAGAAGGGCAACTGCATACCATCGAGGGGGCACCGGCTATTGCAGCGGCAGCGCGACGCAATTTTGATCAACTGGGGTTAAAGAACATTCAGCTCCATACCGGCCAGTTTGAACAGGTGCTGCCGTCGCTGCTGACACAAATACAACGGGTCGATTTTGCCTTTCTTGACGGCAATCACCGCGAGGAGCCCACTATCGATTATTTTACCAAATTGTTACCCTTTATACACAACGATACAGCGGTCGTGCTCGACGATATTCACTGGAGTGCGGGTATGGAGCGGGCCTGGGATCATATCAGCCGGCATGAAATGGTCACCTGCAGTATTGATCTTTTTTTTATCGGTCTCGTCTTTTTTCGCAGGGAATTTCACGAAAAAGCACATTTCAGTATAAAGTATTAATCCCTGTACCGGGAGTTGCCGGGTCGCATGATCGCTGAAATTCCACAATCTCTGTTGCCGGCGAACCACATCGGCCTGCCGGCCGTGGAGGCAAAAGGTCAATTAATATGATTTCGCAAACCAATTATTCAAGCATCGCATAAAAGCAGATGATTTTCCAATAGTACCCCTGGACGACAAGGATTCCACAATCTCTCCACTGCTTACAGACAGATTCTGCCTAAGCCGAAAAAATCCCTATCTTACTTATCAATTCACATTATTCTATTTCAAATCTGCTTTCTGCATGATTATAGCCGTTCTCAAAGAACCATCTTCCGAAACCCGTGTGTCGCTGCTGGCAGAAGCAGTGGCTGCGCTGACCAAAAAAGGAATCACCGTGCTGGTGGAAAAAGGTGCCGGTGAAAAAGCATTTTGCAGCGATAGCGAATACGAAAAAGCCGGTGCCCGGGTGACCGATGCAGCGGCCATTGCTGCCGAAGCGGATATCATACTGGGCATCCATCAGCCTGCATTGAAACCGGCACGGGCCGGTATTGTTTTTATAGGCGTATATCAGCCACTGTATGCGCCGGAGCAAATGCAGCAATGGGCCACACAGGGGGCTACCGTGTTTTCGCTTGATATGTTGCCCCGTACCACCCGTGCACAATCGATGGATGTGCTGAGTTCGCAGGCCAATATAGCCGGTTACAAAGCTGTACTGACTGCCGCCAATGTATATGGCCGTTATTTTCCCATGTTTATGACTGCAGCCGGCAGCATTGCCCCGGCTAAAATACTGATACTGGGTGCCGGTGTGGCCGGTCTGCAGGCTATTGCCACTGCACGCCGGCTGGGCGCTGTAGTGGAAGTATTCGATACACGCCCTGCCGTAAAAGAAGAAGTGATGAGCCTGGGTGCCAAATTTGTAGAAGTGGATGGAGCGGCCGATGCTTCCAAAGCCGGCGGTTATGCCGTGGAGCAAACGGAAGAATATAAACAAAAGCAACAGCAGCGCATTGCCGAGAGTATTGCCAAAGCAGATATCGTGATCACTACTGCACAGATACCGGGCAGGAAAGCACCGCTGCTGATCACAGATACGATGATCGGCTCCATGCGCAACGGCTCGGTCATCGTTGACATTGCCGCTGCCACCGGGGGAAATACACCATTTACCCGCAACAATGAAACTGTGCAGGCAGGAGGGGTGACGATAGTCGGCAATTCGGCCCTGCCCGCTACCATGCCTTCGGATGCCAGCAAGCTGTATGGAAAAAATGTACTCAACTTCCTGCAGTTGCTTATCGGTAAGGAAGGGCAGCTGCAACTCAACTGGGACGATGACCTGGTAAAGGGAGCGTGCATCACGCATGAAGGAGCTGTAGTGCATGAGCGTGTAAAAATCAATGCCTGATTTTCTTTTTTATAAATACTTAACCGTTCAATTATAAAGTATGGGATCGATACTGGAATGGATTCATAGCAATCAGCAGATCATCTACATCGTGATCCTGATGATCTTTGTGGGAGTGGAGGTGATAGGTCATGTGCCCAGCGTGTTGCATACACCGCTGATGAGTGGCGCCAATGCTATTCATGGTGTGGTGATCATTGGTGCAATAATAGTAATGGGCAAAGCCGAAACAGATAATTACCTGGCACTGATACTGGGTTTCCTGGCAGTGGTGCTGGGTACACTCAACGTGGTGGGAGGCTTTGTGGTTACAGACCGTATGCTGGAAATGTTTAAGAAAAAGAAAAAAGGATAATCCATTCCCGGTTGCAGGCCATTGCAACCCGTTTGTTTTTTTGTTACAAATACCGGACTATGCAACTAAACATACTCACGCTTATTTACCTGATCGGCTCGGTTACATTCATCATAGGTCTTAAGATGTTGTCCAATCCCGCTGCAGCACGCAGGGGCAACCTGATAGCTGCGGCCGGTATGACCCTGGCTATACTGGGCACCATTTTTCTGTACGAAGATGAAGGAGGAAACCGGCTGGGCAATTATGGCTGGATATTCGGCGGATTGATAGTAGGAGGTGTGATCGGTACACTGGCAGCCAAAAAAGTGAAGATGACCGCCATGCCCGAAATGGTGAGTTTGTTTAATGGTATGGGAGGCGCCTGTGCGGCACTGATTTCGATCGTGGAGTTTGATCACTGGGTGCATAGTGCGGGATGGACGGTATATCCTCCATTGAGTGTACTGGGGCTCGACGATGCTGCACCTGATTTTGGAACCGGCCACCTGCTCATCATAGTGCTGGGTCTCATTATTGGCTCTGTATCCTTTGCCGGCTCTATCATTGCCTGGGGCAAACTGAATGGTAAGATTAAAGACTTTGCATTCAAAGGGCAGCATATTTTCAATATCGTATTGTTGCTGATCATTGTAGGATTAGCCGTCTATCTTGTAGGATGGATGCCGGGCAACAGCCAACTGGTCTTTTATATAATGTTTGCGCTTTCATTGCTGTACGGAACCTTCTTTGTATTTCCCATTGGCGGTGCAGATATGCCGGTGGTGATCTCGCTGCTTAACTCATTTACCGGTGTGGCGGCGGCTTGCGGCGGTTTCCTGTATGACAATAAGGTAATGCTCACAGGTGGTATACTGGTCGGTGCGGCCGGTACACTGCTCACTATACTCATGTGTAAAGCCATGAACCGTTCGCTGGCCAATGTGCTGATCGGTTCGTTTGGCGGAGGTACTGTAGCCAAAAGCGGGGAAAGCAAAGAGCAGGGTAGTTATAAGGAGATCACGCTCAGCGATGCTGCCGTGGTCATGAGCTATGCCAACAAAGTATTTATCGTGCCGGGTTATGGTCTGGCGGTGGCGCAGGCGCAACATGCGTGTCATGAACTGGAAAAACTGCTGGAGAGCAAAGGTGTGGAAGTGAAATATGCCATTCACCCCGTAGCCGGCCGTATGCCGGGTCATATGAACGTATTGCTGGCCGAAGCAGATGTTCCCTACGACAAGCTGCTGGAGATGGAGCAGGCCAATGAAGAGTTTGCTACTACCGATGTGGTGCTGGTGCTGGGAGCAAATGATGTCGTGAATCCTGCCGCCAAAACAGATCCTTCTTCTCCCATATATGGCATGCCTATCCTGGATGTGGAACTGGCCAGGACCTGTATTGTCAACAAACGCAGTATGAAGCCCGGGTATGCAGGTATCGAAAACGATCTTTTCTTTCAACCCAAAACCTCCATGCTTTTTGGCGATGCCAAAAAAGTATTGCAGGATCTGATCAGTGAGATCAAGAATCTCTGAGGGAAGTATAAGGTAAAAGGAGGAAGGTATAAGGTAAGGGGGACGTAATTATATTAAATAGCCATGCCATTTGGAGGCCCGCCATGCATGGCGGGCCTCCAAATTTCTAAACCCTTTACCTTTCGCCCTCCACCTTACATAAAACTCATTACTTACCACTTATAACTTAATTTTGCGTGTGCAGGTTCCAAACGCATTACTGGAAAATATCAGGGATACAGCCGGTTTTGATGAAGCGGCTTTTGTGCAGGTGCATGCTGATGAACAGCAGGTGACTTCTGTGCGGTTCAATCAGGCGCGTGAGTTTATACCTCATTTCTCTACTCAGTTGCAGGCCGTGCCCTGGAGCCGTTATGGGCATTACCTGGCAGAGCGTCCCAGTTTTACATTCGATCCTTTTTTTCATGCAGGCTGCTATTATGTGCAGGAAGCCAGCAGTATGTTTCTGGAGCAGGCATTGCTGCAGACGACAGATACTACACAGGCGTTGCGTGTGGCCGATCTTTGTGCCGCCCCTGGTGGCAAGAGCACTCATCTGCAGTCCCTGCTTTCTGCAGACAGCCTTTTGTTGAGCAATGAAGTGATCCGTGCCAGGGCAGGCATATTGCGCGATAATATAGTGAAATGGGGCACTTCCAATGTAGTGGTCAGCAATAGCGATCCGAAAGACATCGGCAAACTCAATGGTTTTTTTGATGTGATGGTGATAGATGCACCTTGCAGCGGAAGCGGATTGTTCAGACGCGACCCCGAAGCTGTACAGGAGTGGAGTATGGCCAATGTGGCGCTTTGTGCACAGCGCCAGCAACGCATACTGGCCGATGCCCTGCCTGCGCTCAGGGAAGGAGGAATGCTGATCTATTCTACCTGCTCTTATTCGCCCGAAGAAGATGAGGCTATCCTGCAATGGCTCACCGATGAAATGGGGCTCGAAGGTCTGCGTCTGCAGGTTCGGCCGGAATGGGGCATCAGGGAAGTGCAGGCTCACACCGCATGGGGTTATCGTTTCTGGCCACATCACCTGGCGGGAGAAGGTTTTTTTATCAGTTGCCTGCGCAAACGTAATGGTGCAGCCTTTTTTAACAGCCGGTTGAAAAATAAACCCGAAGTAGCCGGAAAAAAGGAAGAGGCGGTGATTAACTCCTGGATCGATACAACGGATTTTGATCTTATAAAACATCAGCAGCTTGTATATGCCTGGCCGCAGCAGCTGCGGGCCGATATGCAATTACTTTTGCAGGAGTTGCACGTACTCTACGCCGGTATCAGGCTGGGAGAACTGATGCGTGACAAACTGGTGCCGGACCATGCGCTGGCACTGAGTGGCCGTGTACAGCCTGCCGTATTGCGCAGCGAGCTGAATTATGAAACGGCTATTCAATACCTGCAGCGCAAAGACATACAGGTGCCCCAGGCACAGCGGGGCTGGAATCTGCTGCATTACAAGAGCCAGGCACTGGGCTGGGCTAATGTGTTGCCCAACAGGATCAATAACTATTATCCGAAGGAATTACGCATTCTCAGGGATAAATAAGTGTTGGCTAAGCGGGCAAAAACCCACATTTTTGCAACTCAAACTTTATCATCATGAAGAACCTCGTACTGATACTGGTTTTCTTGCTGGCAGGATGGATGGGTGCTGAGGCGCAATCAGGAAAACTGATGGTGAAAAAGGGCGAAAAAGGCCTGTACCTCGAACATAAAGTCGCCTCCCGCGAAGGTCTCTATTCTGTAGGCCGCCTTTATAATGTGCACCCCCGTTTTCTTGCATCGTACAACAACATGGATTCCGAAAAAGGCCTGGACCTTGGCCAGGTGATCCGCATACCGCTTACCGATTCCAATTTTACTCAAAAAGATAATAATGGCACTCCCGTATATCATGTTGTAGTAGCAGGTGACGGATTGAGTAAGATCAGTACCCAGTTCAATAAAGTACCTGTACGTAATCTTAAAGAGTGGAATAAGCTGAACGGCGATAATATCAACCTCGGATCACCGCTGATCGTAGGTTACCTGCATGCCCGTGGTCCTATACCGCAAACGGTGACAAAAGAGAATCGTCCTGTTTCAATAGAGGAAGCTCCCAAAAAGGAAACCAAACCAGCGGTGAAGGAAGAAGTTGCTGTGGTGCAGCAGGAAGCAGAAAAGGTGGAAGAGAAAGTACAGGAAAAAGCTCCTGAACGCCTGCCGGACCCTGTCCCTGTTGTAAAAACAGAGCCTGTTCCCGTGCCACGCAAAGAAGTAGAAAAAGTACCCGATAGTAAACCTGTGGCGACCACACCCGTCACAACGGATGGTGCCGGTTTCTTTAAGCCTTATTACGAAGAGCAGATCCGCCGTCAGCCCGCTTCTAAGAATGAAACCGTCACAGCTGGTATCTTCAAGACCACCAGCGGCTGGCAGGATGCCAAATACTATCTGCTTATTGATAATGTACCTACCGGCAGTATTGTACGGCTGTTAAATCCGGAAAACAACAAGGCCGTGTATGCAAAAGTACTGGGTCAGATGAATGGTATTCGTCAGAACCAGGGACTCAATATCCGCATCAGCAATGCAGCCGCTTCTGCACTGGGTGTGGGTGATACCGAAAAATTTATTGTAAATGTGAATTATTGATTTATCGCGTCGGGCCAATGATAGCCTCGCAGAAAATCAGTTGTCTCCATTTTCTTTTTTCCTTCGAGCTGCAATTCTTTGACCAGCAGATACCCGTCTGCAGTAGCAAATTTGAGCCAGGTTTTGCCATCGCTTACGGCTGTACCGGGTGCATGCGCAGGTGTTGCTGATTCTGCCTCGCTGCGATAGATCTTCAGTGTTTTGCCGTGCAATTGTGTAAAGGCTCCGGGAAACGGAGAAAGTCCGCGCACCAGGTTATGTACCTCGCGGGTTGATTTGGTAAAATCGATACGGCAGGTTTCTGTAAATATTTTCGGAGCATGTCGCAGTTGCGACTCCGGCAGCCGGGCTGCCACACTATCCTGACTTACGGCTTTTAGTTCACCCTTGAGCAGGCCGCGTACGGTTTGTACCAGCACATCGGCCCCTATTTCCTTCATGCGGTCGTGTACTTCACCGGCAGTCTCATTTTCGTCAACAGGAAATGCCTGTTGCAGCAGGATATTGCCCGTGTCTATCGCATGTTGCAGTTGAAAGGTGGTGACCCCTGTTTCTTTTTCTCCATTGATCACCGCCCAGTTGATGGGAGCTGCGCCCCGGTATTGCGGCAGCAGTGAGCCGTGCAGATTTACAGATCCCAGTGGGGGCATATCCCAAACCACTTCGGGCAGCATACGAAATGCTACTACCACCTGCAGGTCGGCGTTATAGGACCGCAGCTGTTCCAGGAAAATGGGATCACGGAGTTTTTCGGGTTGCAGTACCGGGATATTATGCGTCACGGCATATTGCTTTACGGCGCTTTGGGTGAGTTTCATACCACGTCCTGCCGGCTTATCCGGCGCCGTTACCACCGCCACAATATGGAACCCCGACCTGCGCAGCGCATCCAGTGATGCTACGGCAAATTCAGGTGTGCCCATGAATACAATCCGTTTACCGGCCAGCGTAAGGTCAAAAGTGGCAGGTCCGGCTGCCTTATTCTTCAACTGAAACTCGATCATGCTGCGAAGGTATTGCAATCTGTCATAAGCGGTAGCCGTATTCGGACGGTAAAAGCCATTTTTTGAATGAATGGTTGCAGCCATACCTTCAGATAGTTGACAGGTAAGGACCGCCAAAATCATAAAAAAAGATGAGTGCCCCGTCTTTGCTTATTCGTTTTATTTGTAAACGGACGATTTGTTTGCATATCGCGAAAAGGACGAACAGTAGAAGATGCATCTGTTTACATCGAAAGAATGGAATGACGGCTCTGTGACGGAATCTAATTAAAATAATAATATGCCAACCCGTGTATTTGTTGTGGATGATCACTATATGGTCATTGAGGGTATCCGCTCATTGCTGCAGGCAGAACCGTCGGTAGATTGGGCGGGGCATGCCTCATCGGCCGACTCCTGTCTCGCATATCTCAGGCAGCAACAGCCCGATGTGATCCTGATGGACATCAATCTGCCTGACCGGAGTGGCATTGAGCTCTGTCAGGAAGTGAAAAAACGCTATCCCTCTGTATTTATCGTGGGCCTCAGTACATTCAACCAGCAGAGCTTTATTCAGAAAATGATCGACAACGGTGCATCGGGATATGTCCTGAAAAATGCCACACAATCCGAGATCATGGAAGCGATCACTACTGTGACGAAAGGGAAAACCTATTTAAGTGATGAGGCGTCTTTGTCTTTGCGCAGGGCGCCAGAGGCGGGTATACCGGTACTCACCAGGCGGGAAAAGGAAGTGCTGGAACTAATAGCAGAAGGATTGACGAATAATGAAATAGCGCAAAAACTTTTTATCAGCGTTACTACTGTGGATACACACCGCAAAAACCTCCTGGCCAAGTTTGAAGTCAAAAATACAGCGGCATTGATCAGATCGGCTACGCAATGGCAGATGATTTAGCAAGTAGCCGGTGGTCAGTGATTGGTGGTCTGGCATATTTATTATTACCGGCCACCGGCCTCTGATTACTGATCACTAAAATCCTGGTAGAGCAAATACTTTTTCCTGATCTTCTTAAATGCTTTCAATCCCGGTTCCCAGGTGGCGCGGATGGCATCTTCACTCATACCTGATTTGATCTGTTGCCATAAGTCATTATTACCAGCCAGCTTGTTGAAAAATGATTCTTCCATTTTGCCCGATTTGGGCAGGATGTAAAAACTGTCTTTTTGAGGAAACAGCCGGTAGGCTTCCATGAGCCATTTTAATTGCAGCCTGTTGCCAACCGTTGCACGTACCTCATCGGGGGTGCCACTCAGATCCCAGCCATAACAAAGCTTCCCATAGAGTTTTGATTGCCGTGCGCCTTCATTGGGATTGGGTGTAAAGGAGAAAAGATTATTGGGCAACGAAGGGTGTCCGAATACCTGGAAAGGTTTGCTGGTACCTCTGCCTTCACTTAATACGGTGCCTTCAAAAAAACAGGTAGAAGGATACAGGTAAATGGATTGTATGTTGGGCAGGTTGGGCGAAGGTTTTACCGGCAGTACATACATAGATTGGTGGGTGTAGTTTGCGCAGCGGATGATGATCAGGTTGAGCCCTTTTTTACCTGTTGCATATTCTTTCCACGCGTCTGCCGGTTTGGGGTCTGCCTGGTAATGGGAGTGACTGCCTGCCGGTAACTGCAGCCAGAGTTGTCCGGCCAGCATCTGGGCATATTCGCCGATGGTCATGCCATATACAACCGGTACAGGCTGCATGCCCACAAACGATTTGTATTTCATGTCGAGCACGGGACCATCTACATAATGGCCGTTGGGATTGGGCCGGTCGAGTACGATCAGGGGTTTGCCCAGTTCCGCCGCTGCTTCCATAAAATGCTGCAGCGAGGAGATGTAGGTATAAAACCGTACGCCCACATCCTGGATGTCAAACAACAGTACATCCACATTTTTCACATCTTCTGCATCGGGTTTGACCTTTTTGCCATAGAGCGATATCACCGGAATGCCGGTTTGAGGATCGGTATAGTTGCCGATCTTTTCACCCGCATCTGCCGTACCCCTGAAGCCATGTTCGGGTCCGAAGATGACGGTGATGTCCACACCGGATTTTTTCAGCGTATCGGCCAGGTGGGTCTGCCCGACCATAGAGGTTGGATTGGCAAACAGCCCCACGCGTTTTCCTTTGATAAGGGGCAGATAAGCGTCCAGCCGCGCTGCGCCAGGTACGATCTGGGCCAGCGCAGACAGGTGAAATAACAGCATGACAGACAGGCTGGCAAATGCGAGTACAATAGGCCTCATGATAACCGGTTTTTGGACCATAAAATACTGTAAAATAGCCATTCGGCAGGTGTTAAATATTTAGGTGGCAGGGTGGTCTAATTTGGCTACCTTGCGGCTGTTTTTATTAAAAGACTTAAACAAATAAAATGCAAAAAGTAAAAAGCGGCGATAAGGTAAAAGTTCACTATCATGGCCGGCTGACTTCCGGCGAAACTTTTGACAAATCGGAAGGCCGTGCGCCCCTGGAGTTTGAAGTAGGAAGCGGTATGGTGATCAAAGGTTTTGATGATGGCGTAACCGGTATGGAAGTTGGCGAAAAGAAAACCATCAATATCCCTTTCCTCGAAGCATATGGCCCCCGCAATCCTGAAATGGTTATTGATATGCCTAAAGACCGTTTTCCCCAGGATATGGAACTGGAATTGGGCATGCCGCTGGTGATGACCGACGGTCATGGTCAGCAATTTCAGGTTACTATTGTAGAGATCAAGGATGACGTGGTTATACTCGATGCCAATCACCCGCTGGCTGGCAAAGACCTGGTATTTGATCTGGAACTGGTAGAAATCGTAGGAGGCTCGCCGCTGATCATTGTGCCTTAATGCACATTTTATAAAAAGTTAATTTACAGGGAATGGTTTGCAGGCAGCTGCAAACCATTTTCTTTTCAGTAATTTCGGTGCCCCAAAAACAGCCTATGCCTGATCCATACATATTTACCGTTGCCGACCGTTTTCTCCGTTATGTGCAGATAGATACACAAAGTGATCCTTTGTCTGAGAGTTTTCCTTCCAGTGCCAAACAGAAAGACCTGTCGCGGATACTGGTACAGGAGCTAAAAGAAATGGGCTATGCCGATGTGGAACTGGACGACCGTGGTTATGTATACGCCACCATACCTGCCAATACAGATAAGGAAGTTCCCGTCATTTGTTTTTGTGCGCATGTGGATACGGCTCCCGATTGCAGCGGCACAGGTGTAAAACCACTCGTGCACCGCAATTACCAGGGGCAGGATATTGTATTGCCCGACGATCAGGCACAGGTATTGAAGATGGCTGATTTCCCCTATCTGCAATCGCTCACAGGCCATGATATCATTACGGCCAGTGGACATACGCTGCTGGGCAGCGATGATAAGGCGGGTGTGGCTATCATTATGGATCTTGCACATTTTCTGATCACACATCCCGAAGTAAAACATGGAAAGATCCGCCTGTTGTTTACACCCGATGAGGAAGTAGGGCGTGGTACTGCGCATGTGGATCTGCAGAAGTTAGGTGCCCGTTATGGTTATACGCTCGATGGTGGTGAACGAGGTAGTCTCGAAGACGAAACGTTTAGCGCAGATGGAGTAGAGGTGACTATTTACGGAGTGAGTGCACACCCCGGCTATGCCAAAGGAAAGATGGTCAATGCCATGAAGATTGCCGGTCAGATACTGGATGCGTTACCCAAAGACAGGTTGTCGCCGGAGTCGACCGAAGGCAAACGTGGCTTTATTCATCCCGTGCGCGTGGAAGGTATTGCAGAGAAATGCACCATCGAATTTATCATCCGTGATTTTGAAACACCCGGATTGAAAAAGAAAGAAGACTTTCTGCGCACACTGGTAGAAGAAAGTGTACGCATTTATCCCCAGGCTTCTTTTGAATATAAGGTCACGGAGCAGTATCGCAATATGAAGGAAGTGCTGATCCATCATCCGCAGGTTACTGATTTTGCCAAAGAAGCAATAGAGCGGGTGGGCCTCACGCTGAAGATGGAAAGTATCCGTGGCGGCACAGATGGCAGCCGTCTCTCTTTTATGGGACTTCCCTGTCCCAATATCTTTACCGGCATGCAGGGTATTCACTCCAAACTGGAGCATGTAAGCATCCAGGATATGCAAAAAGCGGTAGAGACGCTGGTGGAACTGGTGAAGGTGTGGGAAGAAAAAAGCGAATAATGAACGATTTGAGGATTTGAAAATTTGAAGATGAGAAAGAAGTAATAAGTTTTACACTTTAAATGCGAAAGGTCATTACATTCTGATTAATCTTCAAATTTTCAAATCCTCAAATCCTCAAATCATCTCTCCCAGCAGTCTGTACGACTCCATCCTGTCTTCTTTCGTCTCCGCAAACGTCGCTACCAGTATTTCTTCCGTGCCGGCTTCTTTGGCCAGTTGGGTAAATGCTGCTTCCAGTTCGGCAGGAGTACCGATAAGATAACGTTGCCGGTGATAGGTAAGCCGGTTTTCTTCGGCTGCAGTATACCGGTGGTCTTTGATGTCGTCAAAGTCAACCAGCTCATCATATTTTCCATTTTCAAAACTGATCAGGCGATAGTCAAAGAGTGCGCGGGCACGTTTCAGTTTTTCCGTATCGTCGGCAGCAAATGCAAATACGCCGATGCTGGTGGCGGGTTCGGGAAATGATACCGATGGGTTGAACCGGCTGCGGTAGGCCTGTATAGCGGCGGCTGCTCCCTGTGGGTTAATAAACTGGGCATAGGAGAGACCAAGGCCAAAATGAGCGGCTACAAAAGCGCTTTCACCACTGGAGCTCAACGCCCATACCGGCGGCATGGTAGGGATATGTGGAATGGCGCTGATACGGCCCAGTGCGTTGTTGGGTGAAGGCGTGCCGGCCAGGAAATGCTGTAACTCCCGTATCTGCTCGATATATTCCTGCGGGTCAAAAGTATTGGATGGGTTAAGCAATTGCGAGGTAGCCCGGTCGCCTCCCGGGGCACGGCCAATACCAAGGTCGATACGACCGGGATAAAGCGCTTCCAGCAAGCGAAAATTTTCAGCTACTTTGAGCGTACTGTGATTGGGTAGCATGATACCGCCGGAACCAAAGCGGATACGTTTGGTGCCATTGGCAAGAGAAGCGATGAGCACCTCAGGTGCCGCTGCCGCCAGCGTACGGGTATTATGATGTTCTGATATCCAGTAGCGGGTATAGCCCCATTGATCGGCCAGCCTGGCCAGTTCATGGCTTTCCTGCAAAGTGGCAGCTGCATGGCTGCCTTTACGGATCGGGGTCTGATCCAGTATGCTCAAACGTAAGGTCATGGAAAAGAAACAGCTGGCAGACTAAAAAGTTGAACCACTCGTTATACTTCTATTCGGATTGGATGAAAGGATTACTGCTTATACTCATTTCCTGCTGTTTTTTGCCGGCCTCCGCACGCCAGTTGCTCGTCAATGGCGGTTTTGAAGACGAAAATATCTGCACCGAATATAACGTGAACTGCGCTCCCGAAGCATGGATCAGCAACAGCAGCGGATTTAATAATTATTTCAAAGACCGGAATCGTGCACATAGCGGAGAGCATTGTATGGCGGTCGAAGCCGGTCATAGCCGCAAACCTTATCAGCGCACATTTATCCGTAGTCAGCTGGTCTGTGCCTTACGCAAAGGAAGCCGGTACCAGTTGCGTTTTTTTGTAAAGTCGCCACATGCCGTGCTCGACAGCGTGGGTGTTTATTTCGGCTCAATGGACCCATTGCTGGAGCGCAAACCCATTCATCGTCTCGCACCCTCACTTTTTGCCGGAACCAATAACCGTTTTGAAGCGGATAGCAGCTGGCAACCCGTTACACTTTCTTACCTGGCACAGGGTGATGAAACCTATATCACGCTGGCTTATTTCGGGATCAATGATGTGACGGGGCCCACCGGGCTGGATAAGGAAAATCATTTCTTTATTTTCTTCGATGATATAAGCCTGAGTGCCGAGAACCAGCAGGAAGCACTCTGCGATGACTGGTTGGCTGTACGGGATGATATCTATGCAGAAAATGCGCGGCATGAATTTTTACAGCGAATGATCGGGATCAAACGTGACCGGTCAACAGGGCCGCTGGTACTTTCGCCCACACGGGTCTTTACCGTAGATACGCTGACCATGCCTGATATTCTTTTTGTAAGAGGAAAAGCCAGCCTCGAAGCAGCCAGCTTTGCATTGCTGGATAGTTTTTGCCGGCAGATGAAAGGAAAACAGATTGACTCACTCGTAATAGATGGCCATGCAGACAGCACCGGCACAGCGGCTATCAACGATTCGCTTTCGCTGGGTCGCGCCATAGCTACTGCTGCATACCTGCGTGGCTGTGCCTACTTTGCCCGGGTACCTTTTGTACCAAGAGGATGGAGTGCCCGCAAACCACTTTTCCCCAATACAAATGAAGAAAACCGGCGACGAAACCGCCGCGTGGAATTGCGGGTGTACTACAGGCAATGATTTGAAGATTTGGTGATTTGAGGATTTGAAGATGGGAGGAAAATGTGCTGGTGTGCTAATGTGCTGATGGATTTGACAATTTGGAGATGATTGTTTTGTAGCGGCGCGATGCATCGCGGCGGCGCTGGGCTAGAATCCTTCCACCTTTTACCCTTCTCCGTATTCCATCTTTCCTGTACCTTCACGCCACACTAAATCATTAACTATGGATTTCGGCGCCTTCTTTTTTACCTATGGCTGGATCATTATCCTTCTCATAATCGTTATTTCCTCGCTTTTTACCATCAACCAGGGGTATATCGGGGTTATTACCATGTTTGGTAAATACCGCCGTATTGTACGTCCCGGTCTCAATATCAAGATCCCGCTGCTGGAAACGGTGATGAAGAGAGTGTCGATCCAGAACCGTTCGGTAGAACTGGAGTTTCAGGCAGTGACGCAGGATCAGGCCAATGTATATTTCAAAAGTATGCTGCTGTATTCGGTACAGGACGCTTCGGAAGAAACTATTAAGAAAGTAGCGTTCAAATTCATTTCTGACCGTGACCTGATGCAGGCGCTTATCCGCACTATTGAGGGTAATATCCGCTCGTTTGTAGCTACCAAGAAACAAGCAGAGGTATTGGGCCTCCGCCGCGAGATCGTGGAGTATGTAAAAGTGGAAGTGGATCACTCGCTGGCCGAATGGGGTTATCACCTGCAGGACCTGCAGATCAACGATATTACTTTCGACAAACTGATTCTCGACTCAATGAGCAAGGTGGTGGCATCCAATAACCTGAAAGCTGCTGCCGAAAACGAAGGCCAGGCATTGCTTATTACCAAAACCAAACAGGCCGAGGCCGATGGTAATTCTATCAAGATATCTGCCGAAGCAGAAAAAGAAGCAGCACGTCTGCGTGGTCAGGGTGTGGCCTTGTTCCGTAAAGAAGTGGCTGCAGGTATGACCGAGGCGGCTGAACAAATGAAGCAGGCCAATCTCGATACCAATGTGATCCTCTTCAGCATGTGGACAGAAGCTATTAAGAACTTTGCCGAATACGGCAAAGGCAACGTTATTTTCCTCGATGGCAGTGCCGAAGGCATGGAAGCCACGATGAAACAGATCCAGGCGCTGATGGTGAAGCAGGCCGGCAAGAGTGAGTAAGGTGTAGAAGGGAAAAGGTAGAAGGATAGAGTATTAATGTATAAGGATAGCTAGCGCCGCGATGCATCGCGGCGCTACTGCATAAGGCCATTGCCTAATACATTAGCACATTTATCACATTAACACATTGCCTTGCCCCGTCTTCAAATCCTCAAATCCTCAAATTTTCAAATCCATTAGCACATCAGCACATTCATCCCATTAGCACATTCCCCCTTTACCTTCCTCCTTTTCCCTTTTGCCCTGTTAAAGAACTCTAAAACTTAGGCTTCGCATACAACGTGGCATTCTTTTTTTCGTTCATTCGTATTCAAAGCAAATTCTAATTATTGCGGCGGTTAAGGGCACAGGATCTGACCGGTTGGTTATTCAGGCCTGTTGATAAGAAGGACGGACGGAATAGGGCCGTTCCCCTTACATTTACGCACTTAAAGACGAAAATCTATGTTCGACCTTTTACAGATCGCAGATTCGGTTGACAAAGTAGTAAAATATGCAGCCGGTGATACCAATCAAGACGGCAAGCTTAGTTTCCTGGAACTGCTCACCATGGGTGGCTGGATCATGATCCCCCTGGGTGTGATGCTGCTGGCCGCAGTGTATGTGGCTGCAGAGCGTAGTATCGCTATCCGCAATGCTGCACGTATCGACAACAACTTTATGAATATTGTACGGGATCATATTGTGAGTGGCAATATCACGGCCGCACGCAGTTTTGCCAAAAACACCAATAACCCCGTAGCACGTATTATCGATAAAGGCATTCAACGTATTGGCAAGCCGATCGACAGCATCGAAAAAAGTATGGACAATGTGGGACAGCTGGAGATGTATAAGCTGGAGAAAAACCTGGGTGTATTGTCCGTTATTTCCAAAGCGGCTCCCATCTTCGGGTTTGTGGGTACCCTGGTAGGTCTGATGCAATTGTTTTCGAATATCAACAATTCAAATGAGTTTGAAGTGGGCACTATTGCCGGTGGTATCTATACCAAACTGATCACCTCCATTACCGGGTTGGTGATCGGGCTGGGCGCTTACCTGGCCTATAGTTATCTCAATACACAAATTGACAAGGCTGCCAACAAAATGGAAGCTGCGTCAGCCGATTTCCTGGATGTATTACAGGAGCCCACCCGCTAAAAAACAAACATGAAGTTTAGAAAGAGAGATAAAGGGGAAGCATCAGAAGTTTTTACGGATTCGCTCAACGATATCCTGTTTATCCTGCTCATGTTCTTCCTGATTGTAGCTACACTGGCTAATCCCAATGTGGTAAAAGTGGGCATTCCCCGTGGTACCAAGGATACCAAGGCCAAACAGAATATCATCGTGTCTATCGACAACCAGCAACAATTCTATATCGGTGCACGCAGGGTGGATATATCTTCGATCGACTCATCACTCACTTTTGAGATAGACCGGTACAAGGCCACTGTTGATACACCCACTGTGGTGATCAATGCCGATACCTCTGCCTATTATGGTGAAGTATTCCGCATCATGCGGTTGTCAAAACGCGCAGGTGCCAAGGTGGTGGCCAATGTGAAATAGTAGTTATCCCAGGTAGTTTTTCATTTCTCTTCCTCCCCGGGCTGTGCTATTTTTGATAGCAAATCCATTTTTGTGAAGAACCTGCGAGCTACCTTTTTGCTGGCTGTTGTCGTACTGCTTACAGCCTGTTCCAAAGAAAAGCAAACTACCCTGGTAGGGCAATGGGAAAGTGTCGTATACTATTTTCCCGATGCATCAGGCAATCTCACTCCCACAAGTCCCGTCAATTATTCGGAAACCATTTCATTTGAAGCCAGCGGCCGTTTTACGCTGACCACCGATGTGCCGGCACGAAAAGGCATGTACCAATGGTCGCCTGCCAGTACCGATGTGGTATTGCAATTTGATGCAGATAATTATGGTAATCCTTCGCGTACGGAAAAACGCCGTGTAGAGCAGCTGGAAGCGGCATCACTCACGATCACGCAACTGGATGTCTCCGGCAATCTGCAGGTAAAAACTGTTTACCATCGCAGAGATTAATGCCAGGCGCGCAGCATCCGTTCCTTTCCCTGCATATCCTTTTTTATTTCCGCCTGATAACCTTCCCGGGCAAATAAGGCTTCACATTGTTGGGCCAGGTCTTCATGCAGTTCCAGCAGCAGCATGCCACCGGGATTCAATTTGTTTTTACCAAGAGTAGCCAGTGCTTTATAAAACAGCAGCGGGTCATTGTCGGGGACAAATAATGCCAGTTCGGGCTCATAGCCGGTTACATTGAGCGGCATACTGTCTTTTTCCTTTTTGGGAATATAGGGCGGATTGCTGGTGATAAAATCAAAGCAGGGAAGCGAAGCAGTGGCATCGCTATCGAGCATGTCGAGCTGCTCAAACCGGACCGGGATGTCGAGTGCGGCAGCATTGCCCCGGGCTACCTGCAGTGCATCCGGGCTGATCTCATACCCCCGCACATCGGCCTTACTCAACCTCTTTTTTAGCGCAATGGGGATACAACCGCTGCCAGTGCCCATATCGGCTATGCTCAGGGTATCGATGGGAAACCGGCATTGGCTGATCAGCCATTCTACCAGTTCTTCCGTTTCGGGCCGGGGAATCAGTACATGGCGGTTGACGCTGAACCGCAGGCCGCAAAACCAGGCTTCGCCAGTGACATATTGAACAGGCTCATGTGCGAGCAGCCGGGCGAGCAAAGGTGTGATAGCCTGCTCCTGGGCTGCTGTCAGCGCTGTATGATCCCTCAATCGCCATTCCTGCGGCCGTTTGCCGGTTATATGCTCCAGCAGCAGGGCGCTGATAGCAGCTGCCTCGCCGGGAGTATAGATAGATAAAAGATTGTCAGTGATTTGGCGCTGAGCCTCGGGATAGGTCATAGCCACAAACTTAATTCATTTACTTTTGCGGCCATGATCAAAGGGCAGGAGCAGACGGGAAATCGGGAAGCCGGCTATATGCAGCGTTGTCTGCAGCTGGCCGCACTGGGAGCGGGCAGGGTAGCACCCAACCCGCTGGTTGGGGCCGTACTGGTTTTTGAAGGCCGGATCATTGGGGAAGGGTATCACCAGCAATATGGTGGGCCGCACGCAGAAGTAAACTGCCTGCAGTCGGTAAAGCCAGAAGACCGGCACCTGGTACCACAGTCCACACTTTTTGTATCGCTGGAACCCTGTGCGCATTTTGGAAAAACGCCGCCCTGTGCCGACCTCATCATCCGGGAGCAGATAAAAGAAGTATGGATCGGCTGCCGTGATCCATTCCCGCTGGTAGATGGAAAAGGAATAGAGAAGTTGAAAGCGGCGGGTGTGCAGGTACACCTGGGATTGCTGGAGCAGGAATGCCGGGAGCAGAATCGTCGTTTTTTCACATTTCATCAAAAAAAACGCCCCTATATCATACTCAAATGGGCCTGTACCAGCGATGGATTTATGGCATCGGCGCCGGGGCAGCCCCGGTTGCTGATCAGTAATGATTACAGCAATCGCCTGGTGCACCAGTGGCGTAGCGAAGAAGCCGCCATACTGGTGGGGAGCGGAACAGTGCTGGCCGATGACCCGCAACTGACCAATCGTCTCTGGCCGGGTCCCTCGCCGGTACGTGTGGTACTGGATCGGTCGCTTCGCCTGCCACAACACCTGCAGGTATTTGATGGCAGCCAGCGTACGCTTGTTTTTAATACGCAAAAACAGGACACTCGTGGTAGTGTGGAATATTACCCGGTAAAAGAAGAAGGGTTTATTGAAGGTGTCTGGCAAAGCCTGCACCAGCTTACTATCCAGAGTGTGCTGGTAGAAGGCGGACAGACCCTGCTGCAGGCACTGCTCGATGCCGGCTACTGCGATGAGATACGTGTGATCCGCAGTGCACAGGTATGGGCAAAAGAAGGCCTCCGGGCACCACAATTGAAAAATGTTCAACCCCTGGCAGTTACCCGGCTTGACAACGATACTATAGAAATTTACAGACCCGCATAAGAAAGAAGTATAGCGCATGTACCTAACAGCAGATTATTATACCACCATTGATCAGGGCTCGGTAGCCGAATTTAAAGACAAGGGAAGCCGTTTTATCGGGTATACCATACCTATTACCGATATAAACGATTTCAAGGAAAAACTGGCTTCCGTAAAAAAAGAACATCCCAAAGCCACTCACCATTGTTTTGCTTACCGGCTGGGCCTCGATGGCACACAATACCGGGTAAGTGATGACGGCGAACCTTCCGGATCTGCCGGTCGCCCTATCCTGGGGCAGATAGATAGCAAACAGGTGACCAATGTGCTGATCGTAGTAGTGCGCTATTTTGGCGGGACCTTATTGGGTGTACCCGGACTGATCAATGCTTATAAAACAACCGCCGCACTGGCACTGCAGGTAACCACGCTGGTGCAAAAACCGGTACTTGTCAATTACCGCTTGCAGTTTGACTATACACAGATGAATGAAGTCATGAAAGTAGTGAAGCAGTTTGACTGTAAAGTGATACGCCAGGAGGCTAACCTGTTTTGCACTATGGAGATCGGCGTGCCCCGCAACTGGCAGGATGAAGTGGTTTTTAAATTACAGGATATAAGAGGTTCCGAATTGCAGAAGATTGCCTGATTATTTTTATCGGTGTACGTCATAATGATTGGCAGGCAGTGTGGCCGCCAGTATTTCCCATTCTTTTTCTGACAGGGGTGCAGACAGGCCGGCAGCGATTGCCTGGTTGAGCTGCTCCTGGTTGCGTATTCCTATCACCGCACAACTCACCGCAGGCTGGTGCAGTACATATTGCACAGCCGTGCCGGCAGGTTGCCGTTGTGGGGTGCTGAGCGCCTTTACCTGGTCTGCTGCGGTTGCTACCTGTGCGGCGGTATAGCCGAGAAATGCATCGGCGGGTTTGCCGGCGAGCAATCCTTTGGCCAGTACACCACGGGCCAGCATGCCGGTGGTTGTTGTTTGCAGCAATTCAAGACAGGATTCTTCCGGCCGCCGGTCGAGCAGGCTGTATTGCATCATTACGCTGGTCAGTCCGCGTTGCAGCCAGGTACGGATCACATTTGGCCTGATAGAAGAGATGCCATAATGCCGGATCTTTCCCTGCTCTTTGAGTCGTTCAAATACAGCAATGATATCGTCGATCGGATCTTCTATAGTGCCACCATGCAATTGATACAGGTCGATGTAGCTGGTGCCGAGGCGACGCAGGCTGTCTTCGGCGGTTTGCAGGAGATAGGAGGGAGAGGCATTCCAGGTCCAGGCGGTTCCCTGTGCATTCCATTGATTGCCGCCCTTGGTCGCTATTATGACGGAGTTGCGCCGGTCTTTGATGGCTTTGCCAAGCAATTTTTCATTTTCTCCTTTATCATACAGATCGGCTGTGTCAAAATAATTGATACCTGCCGCCATGGCTTCCTGCAGCAAACGAATGGCATCTGGTTGTTGCGGACTGAGCGACATACAGCCAAAACCGATTTCACTTACCTGCAGGTCTGATTTGCCTAAACTGCGATATTCCATTGCGCAAATCTACTTAGAAAGCCGCTGCGATGTGCAGGAGGTATATGTGGAAACTTATACCCAAAGCGGGTTATACCTGAGAAATGATGTAACTTAATAGTACTAAAAGCTCTTTTATGGTACAGCATATTATCTCACGAATAGCCGTGTGGTTATTGGCGATTGTAATGATCGTATTTGGATTGCAACACTTCAGGCATCCTAAGGAGATGATCAATTTCGTACCCCCTTATCTTCCTGGTGGCGTCAACTGGGTGTATTTTGTTGGCGTGGCCTTTATGCTTGCAGCCGTTTCTTTTATCACCAATCGTTTTGTAGCCGTGGCAGGTTATCTGCTGGCAGCCATGTTGCTGGCATTTGTACTGCTGGTGCATTTACCCAATTATCGTGATTCGGGCGATGCCGAAATGCGGCAGATGGCCTTTATAAATCTGCTAAAGGATACAGCGCTGGCCGGCTTTGCGCTGTTTATTGCTGCCAATGCCAAAGGGCAGCGGTTGAATAGCGTATAGCAGACACGGGTGAGCCATAACGTTTATATCACCGATACAGCAGCGTCTGCAACCGGAAGGAGTTGATATGCCCGATCCTGTTGAGGCAATTTGGTTGGGGGACTTAATGAAGGAAACGTGGACTGGGTACCAGCTCTTTGCTGCCGGGTGTGTAAACGTAAAAGCCTTCTCCGCTCTTTACACCCAGTTTGCCGGCAGTGACCATATTGGTCAGCAGCGGACAGGGTGCATATTTGGGATTGCCGAAGCCTTCGTGCAATACATGCAGGATCGAGAGGCATACATCCAGGCCAATAAAGTCGGCCAGTTGCAAAGGCCCCATAGGATGGGCCATACCCAGTTTCATCACCGTATCTATTTCTTCCACACCCGCTACACCTTCGTGCAGGCTGCAGATAGCTTCGTTGATCATGGGCATAAGGATACGGTTTGCCACAAAGCCCGGGTAGTCATTTACCACACACGGTACTTTGCCCAGTTGCCTGCTGAGTGCGACAATCTGTTCGGTGACACTTTTTTCCGTAGCATATCCATCGATGATCTCGACCAGTTTCATGACCGGTACCGGATTCATGAAATGCATGCCGATGACCTGTGCAGGTCTTTTGGTAGCTGCGGCTATCTTCGTGATGGAGATAGAAGAAGTATTGGTGGCAAGGATGCAGGCGGGAGGAGCCACTTGATCCAGTTGTTCAAATATCTTGAGTTTGACAGGGGTATTTTCCGTAGCTGCTTCTACCACCAGGTCGGCCTGTTGTACGCCGGCTGCCAGTTGTGTATTTGTTTGAATGCGGCCGAGGGTAGCTGCTTTATCGGCCTCTGTTATGGCAGATTTGCTTACCTGCCTGTCGAGGTTTTTGGCAATAGTAGCCAGTGCTTTTTCGAGTGCGGGAGCAGAAACGTCAATAAGCGTCACATCAAATCCTGACTGGGCAAATACATGCGCAATGCCATTGCCCATAGTGCCGGCACCGATCACAGCAATGTTCTTCATATGAAAGCAGTTTTAAGAAAGGTATAAAGGGTATAAAAAGTATAAAGCGTTTAAAGGGGAGGGTAAATGGCTAAAGGTTAAAGGTCAGGGGGCAAAGGTGATATTCATTAGCACATCGGCACATTAAACACATTAACACATTATTCTCTCTCATCTTCAAATCGGATTCTTACTTGTTTTTGAAGTCTCCCCGTTTCCACGCCTGAATAAAATCTGCCCAGGCGGCCGGATTGAAGATATTCATGGGAGGTGTCTGCCCCTGATATACGGCACGGTTGGCAATACGGTTAAACTGTATGCGGGTAGCTTCGCCACCATCTCCCGGTGTTGTCTGCAGCAAAATGCGGCGTTTGGCAGCACTGGTATTCTGGCGGGCGATTTCGATATCGTCATCAGGCACCTTGGTATTTACAAAATCGCGGGCAAACTGCTCAGGCGAGGGCCTGGGTTTGATAATGGTGGCAGGCAGATAAACCGTATCGGCCACCATCAGCTGTATGACGCTGAACTGATTGCCTTCCAGCGTGCGGGGAATGGTAATTGTCTTGGGTTTGTAGCTCACGTGAGAAAACTCCACCTGATCGCCTTTGAGTACCACGATCGAAAAAACGCCATCGGCATTGGTCATGGTGCCCCGGTTTTGCCCTTTGATGGTAATACTCACAGCGGGAATGCCTACCAGGCTGTCCGCAGTCATGATAACACCATATAATTGAACTACAGAATCACGCGCCGTTTCAAACTGGGCACGGGCTGAGGCAGGTACAAAAAGGGCAGCAATCAGGAGGTATTGTAAAAATTTCTTCACGGCTTCAAAAATAAGGACAAGTTGCTTAAATAAGTCAACAAATTAGGGGTATGAGTGGTTACCTTTGCGGATCGGAATTCATTTTAACAGAAACTTTCAAAATGACCCAAGAAAAAATACTGGAAGCCCTCAGCAATGTACAGGAACCTGACCTGGGAAAAGATATCGTGACCCTTAACATGGTGAAAGATATTGAGATAGACGGCAACCGGGTCTCGTTTACCGTGGTGCTCACCACACCTGCCTGCCCGATGAAGGATATGATCCGCACAGCCTGTGTGAATGCGGTGAAACTGCTCGTTAATAAGTCGGCCGAGGTAAATGTACATTTCACCGCCAATACCAGCACCAAACGCAATGATGGTGGTGCTGTACTGCCCAATGTGAAGAATATTATTGCCGTGGTGAGTGGCAAAGGCGGGGTAGGCAAATCGACCGTGGCGGCCAACCTGGCCCTAGCCCTCTCCAAAGGAGGCGCCAAGGTGGGACTGATGGATGCCGATATCTATGGTCCCAGCGTACCCATTATGTTTGGTGTGCGTGGCGAACGTCCCCTGATGATGGAAGTAGAAGGGAAAGGCATGATCGTACCGCTGGAAAAATATGGTCTCAAACTCATGAGTATAGGCCTGCTCGTGGATGAAAAAAATGCAGTAGTGTGGCGTGGTCCCATGGCCAGTAGTGCCATCCGCCAGTTTGTAACAGATGTGTACTGGGGCGACCTCGATTATCTCGTGGTAGATATGCCTCCCGGCACAGGCGATATTCACCTGACCCTGATGCAGACGGTACCTGTGACAGGCTCGGTCATCGTGACCACTCCGCAGGATGTGGCTCTTGCCGATGCCAAAAAAGGTATTGCCATGTTTGGCCAGGCACAACTCAATGTGCCGGTGATCGGGCTGGTAGAAAATATGAGTTATTTCACACCGGCCGAATTGCCGGATCATAAATATTACATTTTCGGAAAAGAAGGCGGCAAACGCCTGGCAGACGAATATGATCTGCCGTTCCTGGGCCAGATACCGCTGGTGCAAAGCATTCGCGAAGGTGGCGACAAAGGCGTACCCGTGATGCTGAGCGATGAATCCATCACCCGCCAGGCATTTGAAAGCTTTGCTGCACAGGTAGTACGCAGTGTAAGTATGCGTAATGCAAATATTGCCGGAGCGAAAGTAGCCGAGCTGGTGTCGTGACCGGGAAAAGGTATAAAAGTTAAAAGGTTTAAAGGTAAAAGGAAGAAGGTAGATATTCCTTCTATGTTCCAATTATACCTTTAAACCTTTATACTTTTATACCATAAAGCATTACAATCGTTTAGAAAAACTCAACCCCATCGTCCACTGACTGGCTTCATTAGGTACACCGTATACATTGAAACTATGCCGCTGGTCTTTTCCTTTTTTTCGCATGGCCAGGTTGATGGCGCTGCTGATCAGCGTAGCCGAACCCATGGCAATATTGACATAAGAAAGATTATTTTGCGCTTTATACGAAACATAGGTGGGGGTCATCCAATTGCCGCCATCTATACTGGAATAGCCGGATTTTCTCGTGTTGGTCAGGCCAAGTATGATCTGGCCGGCGCCAGTTACCAGCGACACATAGTGGTATCCTTTACTCAATTGTCTGCCGTGAATAAATGAATTGACTGTAAGGGCCAGGTTGGCGCCGCCGACAATACCGGATGAGACTCCATAACCTGTTTTGATATCGTAGTAGATGGTCTGTGAGGCAGGAAGCGGGCCATAAGTGGGCTGTATCATCGCACATTCTTCCAGTGTCAATCCGTTGCCGGCAGCCCACTCTTCCAGCGCAGGCTCATGCATGTCCATTACATAATCGTACTGATGACTGGCATTGATGGCTTCGGCGGCGGCACGTCCGGCCGTTTCCTGCAGCAGGTAACTTACTGCACAGATATTTCCGCTGGCATCGATAAAGCAGGGACGGCGTTGATCGGGGTAGGCTGCATTTACCGGAAACTGTGCATCGCGGATATAACGTCGCAGCAGTTCCAGCATCTGCCCGCGATTGTGTTGTTGCGTGCGGCTGAGATGATCGACAGGCTTTTGTTGCAATAAAGTCAGTACATAGTTGAGATGCGTTTGGATGCGGAATGTCTCATCGGAAAAAGACTGAGGTTTGCATCCGTAGAGACTTTCAAAGCTTTTATCGCCGATGATCGCATTGATAGTCTGGTTGCGGTGATCAGCGGCCGGTTTGGAAAAGACGATCGAAGGTGCCAGGCAGGGCAATGCCAGTAAAAGCAAGACAATATTCTTTTTCATAGCGCGTGTTTTGATGCAAGCTGACAGGCCCTGTATGCACAACGTTGCATGTGGCAGCGCAGTAAAAAGTGTATTTTTGATAGATGTACGATCTTCCCAAATACAAAGAAAAAGACGAAACCGCGGTTTTGGCGTTTATCCGCCAGCATCCTTTTGCCCTGCTTACAGGCGTGAATGAACAGCAGCAGCCTGTGGCCACGCAGATACCTGTGTTTATTGATGAACGCGAAGGGCGACTCTATCTGTCAGGGCATATAATGAAACAAACAGACCATCACCGGGCTTTTTTACAAAACCCGCAGGCCCTGGCCGTCTTTACCGGCCCGCATACCTATGTCAGTGCCAGCTGGTATCAGAATAAACAGCAGGGCAGTACCTGGAACTACATGAGCGTACATGCACACGGAAATATGCGTTTTCTCGACGAAAAAGAACTGCGAGATGTATTGCACCGTACTACCCGGCATTTTGAAAACAACCCGCATTCGGGTGCCAACTATGAAGATCTGCCACAGGAATATGTAAATCAGATGGCAAAAGCCATTGTAGCATTTGAGTTGGAAGTAACAAAGCTGGAGCATGTATTTAAGTTGAGTCAGAATCGTGACCAGGTGAGCTACGACAATATCATTGACCGGTTGCAGGAGCAGGGCGGACAGGCGGCCGAAATAGCACAGGAAATGCAAAAAAGAAGGTCACAATTATTTAAGACAGAAGGCGCTGTAGAATGATTATTTTTGCAGTACCGTCACTATGAATCTCAAAAAAATTGGTCAATATATCCTGGCAGGCCTCTGCTTTCTGGCTGCCTGTCATGTAACCCGCGAAACACGCTCTTCTGTTTCTTCCATGCATGCATCATTTGATATAGAAGGCCATCGCGGTTGCCGTGGGCTGATGCCTGAAAATACCTGGCCGGCTATGAAACGGGCACTTGACCTCGGAGTGACCACGCTGGAAATGGATGCAGTGATCAGCGCCGATAAGCAGGTATTACTTTCACATGAGCCCTGGATGGGGCATGAAATAGCCACCGCCCCCGATGGTGCAGTCATTACCATTGCCAATGAGCAAAGCTTCAACATTTATCAAATGCCTTACAACCGGGTCATGCAGTTTGATGTAGGGCTTAAACCACATCCACGTTTTCCCGGTCAGCAGAAGCTGGCAGTATATAAACCGTTGCTGAGTACTATCATCGATAGTGTACTGGCCTATATGCAAACGGCCAAAAGACCTTTTCCGCAGTTTAATATCGAAACCAAATCCGATCCCCGCGGCGATGGCGTATTTCATCCTGCACCACCGGAGTTTGTGGATCTGCTGATGCAGGTCATTGCGCAGAAAGGCATCGAAAAACATGTGATCATTCAGTCATTTGATTTCCGGTCACTGCAGTACCTGCATGCAAAATATCCTGACATACAGACGGCCATGCTGATCGAAGCATCAGATAAAAGATCCCTTGCTGCGCAACTCACCGATATGGAATTCACTCCTTCCATCTATAGCCCCGCTTACGAGATCGTGACCGAACAGCTGGTCAATAACTGCCATGGATTGAAAATGAAAGTCATTCCCTGGACAGTGAATGACAAAGAATCGATCAGCAATCTGCAACGCATGGGAGTGGATGGCATTATTACCGATTTTCCCAACCTTTTGCTGAGCGAAACGCAAAAACAATAAGATAGTAATTTGAAGATTTGATGATTTGAAAATTTGAAGATGCGGCGATAATGAGTGATCAACGTCCAGTGGCCGCCATTCAGATAGACCTGATCAGCGATCAACTCAATCTTCAAATCACCAAATCTTCAAATTTTCAAATCGGTCTTTTCCTTCCTGCTTTTTCAGTACGTTTGGGCCATGGATATTTCTTTACATCAGAAAACGGCACTGGTATGCGGCAGTACGCAGGGTATCGGGCTGGCTATTGCGCAGGAGTTGGCTACATTGGGTGCTACGTGCATACTGATGGCGAGGGATGAAAAGCGGTTGCAGGAAGTAGTTGCATCGCTGGCCCGGCCTCATGAGCAGATACATCAGTATGCAGTGGCTGATTTTTTTGATATGACCAGTGTAAATAATGCGGTACAGCAGTTGATTGAGAGAGGCCCCGTTCATATCCTGGTCAATAATACAGGTGGCCCCAAACCTGGTCCCATAACAGAAGCTACCGCAGCCGATTTTCTTACAGCCTTTCAGCAGCATATTATCAACAATCAACACCTGTTACAGGCGGTGCTGCCGGGAATGAAAGCAGCCGGTTACGGACGTATCATCAATATCGTATCTACTTCGGTTCGGATACCTATTCCCAACCTGGGTGTGTCCAATACCATACGTGCTGCTGTAGCCGGATGGGCCAAGACACTCGCCGGCGAGGTAGGCCCCTTTAATATTACTGTCAACAATATCTTACCAGGGCTGACAGATACACAACGACTGCAGCATTTAATCAGCAGTATCGCATCTGCGCGTGGAATAGCTATAGAAAAAGTGAGTGATAGTATGCGGGAAAGTGTACCCTTGCGCAGGTTTGCAACAGCAGCAGAAGTAGCGCAGGTAGCAGCCTTTCTGGCAACGCCAGCCGCAGCTTATGTAACCGGTACCAGCATACCTGTCGATGGCGGCCGTACAGGCAGCATCTGATATCACTTTACCCTTTACCTTTAGCCTTCAACCTTATTTAGTTATGAATATATCACTGGAAGCAGCGCAGCTGGCCGATGTGCAGGATCCCCTGGCAGGCATGCGCAAACAGTTTATCATACCACCGCATGGTACAGGAGAGCAGATCTATTTTTTAGGCAACTCACTGGGATTGCAACCCAGCCGTACACGCTCTTACCTGGATCAGATACTTACCGACTGGGCCAACTATGGCGTGGAAGCTTTCTTTCATGCACCCGATGCATGGATGAGTTATCACGATCATTTTTTACCCACACTCGGTACCATCACCGGTGCACAACCGCATGAGTTGGTAGTCATGAATCAATTGACCGTTAACCTGCAATTGCTGCTGGTGAGTTTTTATCGCCCTGCGGACAAACGGGTGAAGATCATTTGTGAGGCAAAAGCATTTCCCAGCGATCAGTACAGCCTGGAAACACATGTGCGGCATCATGGATTTGATCCCGAACAAACTATTGTGGAAGTTGCGCCGCGCGAAGGCGAACATTTACTGCATACAGAGGATATCATTGCTGCCATTGAAAAAAATGCAGAAGAAACAGCGCTTGTCTTGTTTGGTGGCATCAATTATTATACCGGCCAGGTGCTGGACATGAAGGCTATTGCTGCTGCAGCGCATAAGGCCGGAGCGCTGGCAGGTTTTGACCTGGCACATGCTGCCGGCAATATTCCCCTGCATCTGCATGACTGGAATGCCGACTTTGCCTGCTGGTGTACTTACAAGTATCTCAACTCGGGACCCGGAGCTATTGGCGGTGTATTTATTCATGAGCGTCACCACCAGGCCGATGTGCCACGTTTTGCAGGCTGGTGGGGGTATGATAAGCCCACCCGTTTTTTGATGCAAAAGGGATTTGTTCCCATGGCGGGAGCAGAAGGCTGGCAACTGAGTACTCCTTCGCTCTTGTTATATGCTGCACACCGGGCAGCGCTCGATGTGGTGACTGAGGCCGGCTGGGATGCGATACAGGCCAAACGCGAAAAGCTTACTGCCTTTCTGTGGGCGATACTGGATGATGTGAACCAGACAGTGGCAGGCAGCCCTGTTACGATCATTACTCCACGCGACCCGGCACAGCAGGGTAGCCAGGTGTCACTCCTGATGCAGCGTGACGGCAAAAATGTATTCGATGCACTGGCTGCTGCCGGTATCATTACCGACTGGCGTGAGCCCGATGTGATCCGCCTCGCTCCTGTACCGCTCTACAATACATTTGAAGAAGTATGGAGGTTTGGGCATGAATTAAAGAAAGTATTGCTCGGATGAGAGAAATGTTTAAAGAGTATAAAGGGTTTAAAGAGTTTAAAGAGTGTATATCGGTGATTAAAGAACATATACGAAGTATTCATTTATCGCTTTATACCCTTTAAACTCTTTATACTCTTTCCTTATCTTCGCCCCATGACACGTGATCAACTGATTGCACAGATATTCCGCAAACGTTCTTATCTCTGCGTGGGTCTTGATACCGACCTTGGCAAAATACCGGCACATCTGCTACAGGAGCCTGATCCGGTATTTGCCTTCAATAAAGCGATCATCGATGCCACACGCGATCTCTGCGTGGCCTACAAGATCAATACGGCCTTTTATGAAGCCCTGGGCCTCAAAGGCTGGGAGGCAATGGAGAAGACGGTTCGCTATATCGGCACCGGTCATTTTACCATTGCCGATGCCAAACGGGGCGATATAGGCAATACGGCCGACCAGTATGCCCGTGCTTTTTTTGAAGCCCTGCCTTTTGACAGTATCACGGTAGCACCTTATATGGGCCAGGACAGCGTAAAACCTTTTCTGCAGCACGACGGCAAATGGGCCATTGTGCTGGGGCTCACTTCCAATCCCGGAGCAGCTGATTTTGAATTGCAGCGTCTGCATGCAGATGGCCAGCCGGCCGAATTGTTGTATGAGCGTGTAATGAAAACCGTGACCGGCTGGGGCAATACGGGCAATCTTATGTTTGTAGTAGGTGCTACACAGGCAGACCGGTTTGTACCTATCCGGCAACTCACACCCGATCATTTTTACCTCGTACCCGGTGTAGGGGCACAAGGCGGCAGCCTGCGTGATATTTCCGAAAAAGCGATGAATGCCGACTGCGGACTGCTGATCAATGCCAGCCGCGCTATTATTTATGCTTCAGGCGGCACTGACTTTGCTCAACAGGCAGAAAAAATAGCCCGGGGTTATCAGCAGGAAATGGATCAGTATCTGCCCCGGCGGTAATTTCTCTTTTATCCTTCTCAATTATTATGATAAGTACTTCAATTGCCTGGCGACAGGTGATTGAAGTACTATTGCTTTTTTTTCATACACACTTTCCTATGCTTCAGTAATCCGGATTAATGCTCCGGTCAAAATGAGCCGGAACTAAAACAGCAATAGCAGAATTTGCTCTGTCCATTTCTTCTGGCAACAATTTTCTTTTCCAAAAACTGTGTATGAAAAAATTAGCATGCGTATTAACTGCCATGCTGCTGATGTCCCTCACATGGGCACAGCAGACGGTGCGTGGCAAAGTAATGGATGCTGATGGTCAGCCGTTGCAAGGCGTGAATATCAGCGTCAAAGGAAGCAAAGCATCCACTCAGACCGGAGCCGACGGTCTTTTCACCATTGCCGCATCTTCCGGCAATGTGTTGATACTTACATCGATTGGTTACCTGCGTAAGGAGGTGACCATAGGGGCCGATGATAATATTGCGATTCAGCTGGCAGTAGAGGCGCGCGAAATGAATGAGGTGATCGTAACTGCAGCAGGTATCCGCCGCGAAGCCAAAACACTGGGCTACTCGGCACCCACTATTAAAAACGAAGAACTTACGCGTGGGCGTGACCGTAGTGTGCTCAACTCACTACAGGGTAAAGTAGCCGGTGTAAACATCACCAGCAGTTCAGGTGGGGTGGGTAGCTCTACCCGTATCGTTTTTAGAGGTGGCACCTCCCTGTTGGGAAATAACCAGGCGTTGATCGTAGTGGATGGTATTCCGATCGACAACTCACAGATCGATCCGGGCGATAATCTTAACAACCAGGTAGATGCGGGCAACCGGGGCAATGATATCAACCCCGAAGATGTGGAATCGGTAACGGTATTGAAAGGCCCTGCAGCTGCTGCCCTTTATGGCAGCCGTGCGGCCAACGGTGCACTGATCATTACCACCAAGAGTGGTAAACGACTGGGTAATAAAAAAACAGAAGTTGTATTCAATACATCCTATTCGCTCGAGCAGATACTGCGTGTACCCAAATACCAGAATGAGTATGGCCAGGGTGGTAATAAGGAAACCGATCTGCGCGAAAACTTCAGTTGGGGACCACATTTTGATGGCAAGCTTAAACCCTGGGGCCAGATCGTTGATGGTGAGCAACAGGTAAAACCCTATGTAGGTCTGCCCAACAACGTAAAAGAGTTTTTTGATATCGGTCAGGTATCCAATACGGGCCTGTCTCTTTCGCAAAACAACGATCGCAACAGCTATTATCTTTCAGCTAACCAGCTGATGCAAAAAGGTATTATGCCGGGTACGGAATACAAACGTACCTCCTTACGCTTTACCGGTACTGCGGAGATATCTCCAAAACTCAGCTCAAGTGCCACGATAAACTATATCCGTGGTGTGGGCGATCTGTCGGTACAGGGCCAGGGCGCATCGCCTTATGACCAGGTGCTGCAGACACCGCGCGATATTTCGCTGCTCGATCTCAAAGATTATAAGAACAATAAATTCAATACACTTTCGGGCTACTATGGTGCATACACCGTCAATCCCTGGTATTTTCTCGGTGAAGATTCTTACCGGAGCATTGTAGACCGTGTGTTGGGAAATGTGGAGTTTACCTACAAGCCGGTAAACTGGCTCGATGTAGTGTACCGTATTGGTACAGACGTGATCAATGACGGTCGCAAGCAGATCATATCCAAACGGGTGATACCTGATCCCGACAATCAGAACCATGGCAACGAGTTTCCCGGCAGCTATTCGGAAGAAGCGATCAGTATCAGGGAACTTACCAGCGATCTGACAGTGTCTGGCAAATTCAAACTGACCAACGATCTGTCACTGCGTGCGATGGTGGGACATAACTATCGCGAGCGTACTACCAACGATCAGTTTACCAAGATCAATGACCTGGTGATCCCCGGATTGTATAACCTGGGCAACACCAGTGGTCCGCCAGAAGGAGATAATACGTATCAGAAGCGCCGTCTCTTTGGTGTGTATGCAGATGTGAACCTGGCGTATAAGGATTACCTGTTTCTGGGGCTTACCGGACGTAACGACTGGTCGTCTACACTGCCTGTCAACAACCGTAGTTTCTTCTATCCCAGTGCCAACCTTTCCTTTGTATTCAGCGAGGCATTTGAAATGCCCAAATGGATCAGTTATGGTAAGGTACGTGCCAGTGCGGCGCGTGTGGGTAATGATGCCAACCCCTATTTGCTGCAATCCAATTTTGTACCGGGGGTAGTTGCAGATGGATACAACAACTCACAGCTTACATTCCCCTTCAATGGTATACCTGGCTTTACGGTAGGTGCTACGATCGGTAATCCTAATCTTACGCCTGAGTTTACCACTTCCTATGAAGGAGGTCTCGAAGCTTCTTTCCTTAGCAACCGGATAGGTATAGATTTTACCTATTATCATAATAAAACCACCGATCAGATCATCACATTACCGATAGCAGCCTCTACAGGTTATACTTTCCGGGTGACCAATATCGGGCAGGTGTCAAACAGGGGTGTGGAAGTGTTGCTGCGTGGTATACCGGTGCGCACCAGGGATTTTACCTGGGAGTCAACAGTGACCTTCTCTAAAAACAAGAGTAATGTAGATGCCATTGCTCCGGGTACATCGAGCATTACGTTGCCGGGTGGTTTCAACGGAGGTACAGTAGTGGCACAGGTAGGTAAACCTTACGGACAGTTTTTTGGCAGCGGATTCCTGCGCGATTCACTGGGCAGGGTAGTGGTCAATGAAGCGACCGGTTATCCTGTTACTGATCCGCAGGCACGTACCTATGGCACTTATCTGCCTGATTATATTGCCAGCTTCTTCAATTCATTCAGCTATAAAGGATTTACACTGACCCTGCTGTTTGATGGCCGCAAAGGCGGATTGTTTTTTAGCCGCACCAAGTCGCTTCAGACATTTGTGGGTACAGATCCCAAGACATTGTACAATGACCGCGAGCCTTTCGTCATACCCAACAGCGCTGTACTCGATCCGGGAAGTGGTAAGTATATCGCCAATACCATACCGGTAGAAAGCGCGCAGGATTACTGGACCAATTTTGTGTCGAACAATGCGATCGAAAACTTACTGGATGCCAGCTTTATCAAACTGCGTGAAGCCACACTGAGCTATCGTATTCCCAAACCCTGGCTCAATAAGATCAAATTCATCAGTGGTATGCAGATTGGCCTGGTAGGTCGTAATCTCTGGCTCAAAACACCCAAAGAGAATACCTATTCAGATCCGGAGACCAGCTCGTTTGGCACAGGCAATGCGCAGGGCTATGAGTATGGAAGCATTCCTTCTGTACGCAGTTTTGGCGCCAACCTGCGTATCGTATTCTAAAACTTTAAACGACCCAACATGTTTAAACGAATAATCTTCCTGATAACCGTATCGACCGGTATGCTGGCGCCTTTCAGCTCCTGCAAAAAAGTACTGGATGTAAATACGGATCCCAACAATTCAACCCAGGCTTCCATTGACCTGGTATTGCCATCGGCCCTGGGGTACACCGCTTACAACATGGCTAACCGGTACCAGATACTGGGTGGCCTGTGGGGACAATACTGGACACAGGGACCTACCGCCAGCCAGTATCGGCCTATCGACCAGTATGTAGTTGTCAGTACCGACTTCAATACACCCTGGAACTCGTTGTACTCCGGTCCGCTCGAGGATATGAAATATATCATCGATGAAGCTACTGCGGCCGGCCGCAACAACTATGCGGCGATTGGTAAATTCATGCAGGCCTATATCTATCAGTACCTGACCGATCTGCACGGCGACATTCCTTTCAGCCAGGCACTGGACCCGTCCAACGCCACTCCCAATTTTGATTCGCAGGAGCAGGTGTACGACGGGCTCATCAAGCTGGTGGATGACGGGCTCGCCCTGCTCAACGAATCATCGTCTGACCACCCGGGCAATGATGACCTGTATTACCAGGGTGATATGAATGCCTGGCACAAGTTTGCCAACACACTCAAGTTGCGGATCTATCTGCGCCAGGCTTATATACGCCCCAATGTAGCACAGACAGGTATACAGGCTATGTACACAGCTGGTGCCCAGTTTTTGGGTACTGGTGAAGATGCCGATATGCAGTTTACCACTACCACATTCAATCAGCATCCGTTGTATATGACTTTTCAGGCGCTCACTTCTGCCAACCTGATTGCCAGCAATACTGCATTGGAGTATATGGAAAATAGCAATGACCCGCGGGTCGATGTTTTGTATCAGCGGGCCAGTGCAGCACCCAATGCAGGTAATCATGCCGGTATTGACCAGGGCAATGGTCCCAACCTGCCCGGCACACAAAATGACCGCAGCTATTCCAAGCCCGGTCAGGCCGTGGGTGGTCCCGATGGCGGTGCTGCCGCACCTGTGATACTGATGAGTGCTGCCGAAAGTTATTTTCTGCAGGCAGAAGCAGTGCTGCGTGGCTGGGGCACAGGCAATGCCCAGACATTATACGAAAATGGTGTCAAAGCATCTTTTGCCTACTGGCAGTTAAGCAATGCACAGGCTACAACCTTCCTGGCACAACCTTCAGTGGCTTATCCGGCAACAGGTATGGAACAGCAGTTGAAAGCCATTATCAGCCAGAAATGGGTAAGCATGGATGGTACACAAAATCTGGAGGGATGGACCGAATGGCGGCGTACCGGTTATCCCGACATTTTTGTGATCTCTGCCACCAGCAATATCGGCAACAAATTTCCCGTGCGTATTCTTTATCCTGATATAGAAGTGACACGTAATCCCAATACGCCGCCGCAAAAAACGGTGACGGATAAACTGTGGTGGGATGTGAATACAACCGGACAGAATTAACCACTAAAAAAAACTGTATGCGTACAATCAGCAACCGATACCTGTACCTGCCTGTCGTGGCTTTATTGCTGCTAATAGGCTCGTGCAAAAAAGAAACTACCAAAGGTGTTTCCAAAACATTGAAGGTGCCGGCTATAGAGCTTAATGGCGATGCATTGATCTCTATTGCTCCCGGCAGCACCTATACCGACCAGGGAGCTACCTATTTTACCGAAGATGGTACAGAAGAGGCGTTGACGGCTGCTTCCAACGATGTGAATCCTGCTGTGCCGGGTCTTTATTTTGTAACATATGAAAAGGAAAGCAGCAGTGGCATTTTTCATACAGTAGCTACCCGTATTGTAGCCGTCGCCTACCAGAGCAACCCGATTGATTACAGTGGTACATATCTGCGTGAGGCTACGGGTATGAATGCCTATGTCACCCGCCTGCTGCCCGGATTTTACCAGGTACAGAATCCCGGAGGCGCTACCGGTGCACATACTGGTGTGAAGGTTTACTTTATAGAAACAGCTGCCAATACATTTGCAGGTCCGCCTCAGCCAAACGACCTGGTAGGCGATATCGAATTTGCCGATATCGTATTTACCAGTACAGGGGCCTCCTGGCGAATTCTCAACAATCCCTACTACGGCACGGGCACACGCACTTTTGTGAAACAATAAGCAAAGGAGCATTGCCTGACTATCCGGCCGCTTTCCGTTAAGGGAAGCGGCTTTTTGATTAATAGTGGTCGGTGGTCAGTGGACAGTGGTCGGTGGTTAGTGGACAGTCGAGTTTTAAAACTCTTTAAACCTCTTAAACTCTTTATACCCTTTATACTTTTAAACCCTTAAACTTTTATACCTGCCATTTTGCCTTACCTTTGCGCCCACAGCCCGGTACCAATCATTGACCTGGCTGGTTCAATTAAATGATTGCATTATGGCAGCCCGCACCGACCTGTTTGTAAGCCCTGATTATTTTCAACTGGACGAATTACTCACCGAAGAGCAGCGTCTCATCCGTGAGTCTGTACGCAACTATGTGAAAAAAGAGATCAGTCCCATTATTGAAGAGTATGCCCAGAAGGCTGAGTTTCCCGAACATATCGTAAAGCAACTGGGTGAGCTGGGTTGTTTTGGCCCCACAGTACCGGTTGAGTATGGCGGTGGCGGACTGGACTATGTGTCTTATGGTCTTATGATGCAGGAACTGGAGCGTGGTGATAGTGGCGTACGCAGTACGGCTTCTGTACAGGGCTCGCTGGTCATGTATCCTATTTATGCGTATGGCAGCGAGGAGCAGCGTCGCAAATACCTTCCCAAACTGGGAAGTGGCGAATGGCTGGGCTGTTTTGGTCTTACAGAACCCAATCACGGTTCAGATCCCAGCAGCATGCTTACCAATTTTAAAGATGCCGGCGATCATGTGATACTGAATGGTGCCAAGATGTGGATCAGTAATGCCCCCTTTGCCCAGGTGGCAGTAGTATGGGCCAAAAACGAAGCCGGTGAAGTACATGGATTGATCGTGGAGCGTGGTATGGAAGGCTTCACTACACCTACTACACATGGCAAATGGAGCCTGCGTGCCTCTGCTACCGGTGAGCTGGTTTTTGATAATGTAAAAGTACCAAAGGAAAATATTTTTCCCAATGTAAAAGGACTGAAAGGACCACTCGGCTGCCTGACCAAGGCACGCTATGGTATTGCCTGGGGAGCTATCGGTGCTGCAATGGATTGCTATGATACGGCGCTGCGTTACTCGCAGGAGCGTGTTCAGTTTGGCAAACCGATCGGTGCATTTCAGCTGCAGCAAAAGAAGCTGGCCGAAATGCTGACCGAGATCACCAAGGCGCAATTGCTCAACTGGCGTCTCGGTGTGCTGATGGACCAGGGCAAAGCCACACCACAGCAGGTGAGTATGGCCAAACGTAATGCCTGCGAAGTGGCAACCAATATCTGCCGCGATGCCCGCCAGATGCTGGGAGGCATGGGTATCACCGGCGAGTACTCCGTCATGCGCCACATGATGAACCTCGAAAGTGTGATCACTTATGAGGGCACACACGATGTACACCTGCTGATCACCGGTATGGATATCACCGGTTTCAATGCGTTCAAATAAACAACAGTATCCGCTATGAAAATATTTCTCATTGGCTTTATGGGCTCTGGTAAATCCTACTGGGGACACCGCCTGGGAGAAAAACTGGGGATTCATTTTTTTGACCTCGATGAGCAGGTAGTGAATGCCGAAGACAAAAGCATCAATGAGATATTTGAAGAGCATGGCGAAGAATATTTCCGGGTCAGGGAAAAAGAAGTACTGCATATTATGACGGAGAGCCATCAGTCTTTCATCATGGCCTGTGGGGGCGGTACTCCCTGCTTTTTTAACAATATCGAATACATGAACCAGGCGGGTACGACCGTATGGCTCAATACACCTGTTGAAATACTGTTTGAACGATTACTGAAAGAGCGTGAAGCACGCCCTTTACTCCGTGACCTGACCGATGAGCAGTTGCGCAGCTTTATCGGCCGCAAATTTGCCGACAGAAAAATTTATTACGAGCAGGCCGATGTGATGATCGAAGATGAGAATATCGGCCTCGATCAGTTTATCGAAAAGATATTTCATGCATAAACGTTTTCTTACCTGGGGAGCGCTCCTGGCCGGACTGGCCGTTGTCCTCGGCGCTTTTGGTGCTCATAAATTAAAAGAACTGGTACCACCCGAGACGGTCGCTACTTTCGAAACCGGCGCGCGCTACCAGATGTATCATGCACTGGCTCTTTTGCTGGCGGGATTGATTGCTGAGCGTCTGCCTTCTGTATGGCTCAAACGCGCTGCCTGGTGTTTCCTCATCGGCATACTGCTTTTTTCCGGTTCACTCTATTTACTTACCGCACTCAAAGCCACCGATTCAGTAGGCCTCGGCGGGTTGGGTATCGTCACACCAATTGGTGGTGTATTTTTTATAGCAGGATGGATTTGCCTTGCAGCAGGAGTTAGAAGTATAAAAGTTTAAAGGGTATAAAGAGTTTAAGGGTTTTTAAAACTTTACTGTCATCTGTCCACTGACCACCGTCCACTAAATCGGTAACCTCAAAGTAGTAACCGTTCCATTATTATTCTCGATCTGATAACTGCCTCCGATATTTTCCATTCGTTTGGCAATATTCTTCAGACCATTGCCAAATTTGCGGATCTTCTGCAGGTCGATGCCCACACCGTTGTCAACTATTTTAATGGTGAGTATATCGTCTGTCATGAAATAAATACGGATCTCACTGGCCTTTGAATGCTTCAGGGCATTGTTGAGCGTTTCTTTTACACAAAGGAAAAGATTACGACGTTTGTCGCCCGTAAGTTCGCGTTCCGAAATGGTTTCAGGCGTATAGATGCGGCAGGCAATAGGCGTGTTTTCGAAATATTCCAGTGCGTAGCTGCGGATATAGGATACGAGGTTGTCTACACTGTCGTTGCCACTGTTCATACTCCAGATGATCGCATTCATTTTATTGAGCACTTCATCGGCCGAGCGGGAGATTTTTTCAATTTCGATCGGTGTACTTTCCTTCATCTTGTTGCGGGCGATCTCGCTCATGAGGCGAATAGCAGTCATACCGGAACCCAGTTCATCGTGCATGTCTGCGGAGATACGTTCCCGTTCTTCCTGCTGCCCCTTATATACCGCAATTTCCCGCTCGTATTCATTCATCAGGTTTTCGGCCTTGAGCCGCTCCCGTTCCTGCGCCTGTGCGATAAGCTGGCGACGGTTCTTGTAGTTGAGACCCATCAGGAAAAAGATCAGCTCCAGCAATATGCCCAGTTCGTAATAAAAAATGGAGCTTTTGAAAATAGCCGGCAGGTCGCGCGGGATAATATTGCCGGTAAGCATCAGCAGCGAAAACAACGAGAAAAAGAACAGGCAGAAATTGCCCCAGAAAAGGTAACGCAGCAACCGGTCTTCCCAGCGGCGTATACTGTATACGAGGAAGATAAAGACGATGATCAGGAGCAGTCCTTTCGCAATATTTTCGATATAGTTTTCCAGGGCAAAGTTCCAGGTGAAATAATGGGCAAATGTGAAAGTGATCATACTGGTCGCCAGCATGATCATACCATAGTTATACAACCGATGCAGAAAACGGTGCCTGGTGCGGGTGGCCAGGTAGGTCTGCATAAAAGGCATATACAGCAGGCAGCCCACACTTTGCATGATAAAATCAAGATATCCTTCCTGGAAAAAACCGAAGTTACTGCTATGGTAACTGTAAATACCTTTGATAAAAAGCATCAGTCCCAGGAAGAAAGCATAGCCGGCATAATAAAGAAACTCTGCATTGCGGTTCATGAAATAATTGGCCAGCGAAAACAGGATCATCATCATGAGCAGCCCGCAGAAAACGTAGGTGAATACTTTGGACTCAATATTGGAATTGTCAAGCGTGGTGACGGCTGCCTGCAGATATTCTGGATGAATAAGGCGGGGCCTTAACCCATTGAGATGCGTACGCACCTGTGTGAGTTCGGCTACGATAACACAGGAATCGTGCGGTTGTAATGTCAGTTTCCGGTAGCTGATCTCGTCAGGCGTCCTGGGCAGGATAGAAGGCAACTGCTCCAGTTGTCCATTATCCTGCAGCTTGTACATATTTACTTTCCAGAAATATAATCCCGGAAAAAACCAGACCGATTGAGCAGAGTCGGCCGTATTGCAGAGATTGAAACGGACGGCGATCTTTTTGGTGACGTGGTCTGATGGGATGTAGAAAGGATGTACTACGCCTCTTGTAAAGTGCAGCTGCTGATAAATGGCGGTCAGCTTGTCTTCCGGCCCCAGGTAAGCCGAGGCGATCTTTTTCCGCATCTTTCTGGACGGCTCTTCGAGATGAATACGGCTGATATCGGTGTAGTCAAGCTGAATAGTATCCTGCGCCCACAGCAGGGAGGGCAGGAGGTACAGCAGGCCGGATAGCAGGAGCCGGAGGCAGCGTGAGGTATGTTTTGGAACAGCCACTGAACTCAAAAGTAGTATATGCTTCACGGTTTTGCGAGTAACAGGCCTACTACTTTGCGGTAATTTTTCTGCTTTTGGGGCATCCGGAAAGACCAGTAGCGGCCTTCCGGCAAAAATGACAAACTATACTATCTTTGCCGATATGGCCCAAAAGCAGAAAAAGACCCCTGCAAAAAATACCAAAAAGACTACCGGAAAGGCAGATGCCAAAGGCTTGAAACAGGAAGCAGAAGCGCAGATCAACTGGCAGGAACTGGCCCGGGATGAACGTACCCTCAAGATCACGGGTGCGGTATGTCTGCTTGTCTCCCTGTTTTTACTGATCGCATTTCTTTCTTACTTCTTTACCTGGAAAGAAGATCAGACTGCAGTGACCCGCGGACTGTCTATTCTATTTGATCACGAGGTAAAAGTAAATAACCTGCTGGGGCGCCTGGGGGCAGTGACCTCTCACTTTTTTATTTATAAAGGATTCGGGATCGCCTCCCTGCTTATCTGCACATTCTTCTTTGTGCTGGGAGTGAACCTGCTTTTTGGAAAGAAGGTTTTCTCTATCCGTAAAAACCTGAAGTATGTGACCATTGGTCTGCTGGTACTTTCCGTATCACTGGCCTTTATTTTCTCCAACGGTCTTTTCCGCTTTGGCGGTGGCGTGGGCAATATGATCAGCGACTGGCTTACCGGCACTCTGGGCAATGTTGGTACAGCCGCATTGCTGCTGGTAGTAGCGCTGGCCTACGTGATCTGGCAATTCAATCCCGCGTTTAACCTGCCGCAAAAGAAACAGGCAGCTGTAGCAACACCGGAAGCAGAAGAGGAAGAAGAAACGCAAGAGCCTGTTGCGGAGATACAGTCTGAACCGATAGCTGATAAAAAGAAAAATACAGCAAAGAAAGATATACCGCTGCTCGTTATCGACGAAGAGGTGGCTCCCAAACATGAATTTACACTCATCGAAAAAGATCCTCCGCTCGAAGAGGAAGATGAGCTGGATGCTACCACACCAATGATAGAAAAAGAGATTGTGAATGACCTTTTTCATCAGCATGAAGAGCTTACATTGAATGACCGGCTGGCAGGGCAACTCACCCAGCAACCCGGGCAACCAGTGGCGCCGGAACCTCCGGTTGAGCAGGAACTGGCCGTACCCCCACCGGTAAAACCGGCAACACCTGCAGACGGGCTGCAACTCGAAATAAAAACAGCACCTGCCGATGAGCCCGTGGCAGAAGGGGAGTCGGCAATAGAGAATCTGCCGCCGTATGAACCCACACTCGACCTGCGAGATTATAAATATCCCACACCCGATCTGCTGGAAACACATGGCAGCGAAAAGATCATTCAGGACCCTGCCGAGCTGGAGAATAACAAGAACCAGATCATCGCCACGCTGCGCAACTATTCTATAGAGATCCAGAAGATCAGTGCCACCGTAGGGCCTACGGTTACGCTGTATGAGATCGTGCCCGCTGCCGGTGTGCGCATTTCCCGTATCAAAAACCTGGAAGATGATATTGCCCTGAGCCTCGCGGCACTGGGTATCCGTATCATTGCTCCCATACCCGGCAAGGGTACCATTGGTATTGAAGTGCCCAATGTGAAGAAGACCGTAGTGAGTATGAAGACCCTGCTGACATCCGATAAGTTTCAGCACAATAGCTTCAGCCTTCCTATTGCCATCGGTAAGAAGATCGATAATGATAATTATATCGTAGACCTGGCCAGTATGCCCCACCTGCTCATGGCTGGTGCCACCGGCCAGGGTAAATCAGTAGGGCTCAATGCCATCCTGGTTTCCCTGTTGTATAAGAAGCACCCTTCGCAACTGAAGTTTGTGCTGATCGATCCCAAAAAGGTGGAGTTGAGTATCTACCGGCATATCGAAAAACATTTCCTGGCCAAACTACCGGGAGAGGAAGATGCCATCATCACCGATACCAAGAAGGTAGTGCACACGCTCAATGCCCTGTGTATTGAGATGGATAACCGGTACGATCTGCTGAAAGAGGCGGGAGCGCGTAATATCAAAGAGTACAACGAAAAGTTTGTAAAACGAAAACTCAATCCTCAGAAAGGACATCAGTATCTTCCGTTTATCGTACTGGTCATTGATGAGTTTGCCGACCTGATCATGACTGCCGGCAAGGAGGTCGAAATGCCGATTGCACGTTTGGCACAACTGGCCCGTGCCATTGGTATTCACCTGATCATTGCCACACAGCGTCCGTCTGTGAATATCATCACCGGTACGATCAAGGCCAACTTCCCGGCGCGTATAGCATTTAAGGTGTCCTCTAAAATCGACTCGCGTACCATTCTCGATACCGGCGGTGCCGAGCAGCTGATTGGTAAGGGCGATATGCTTATTTCCCACAATGGCGATCTTACCCGTCTGCAGTGTGCATTTGTGGATACGCCGGAGGTAGAAGGTGTGGTTGATTTTATCAGCGATCAGCGTGGTTACCCCCAGGCATTCCTGCTGCCCGAATATGTGGATGAAAAGGAACTGGAAGGGAAAGATTTCGACCTTTCTGACCGCGATTCCATGTTTGAAGATGCAGCCCGCCTGATCGTGCAGGCCCAGGTGGGGTCAACCTCCCTGCTGCAGCGTCGTATGAAGCTGGGATACAACAGGGCTGGCCGGTTGATGGATCAGCTGGAGGCTGCCGGCATTGTAGGACCCAACCAGGGCAGCAAGGCCCGTGATGTGCTGATCAAGACAGAAATGGACCTGGAGCAACACCTTTCGCACCTCGGCTAGGAAACAAAAATGTTAAGAAAACAAGCCTGGTGCAACCCGGCATCCTTGTTGCCAGTCTTGAAGGGTAATAGCTTATTTTTGCGCCGGTTTTAAAATTGGCCATTCTATAATCCGCTGATAAAATATTGTAAATGAAGAAGTTTTATTTATCCTTACTTTCTTTCGCCTTTGTTGGAGCCCTGCTGGCCCAAAAAGACCCCACCAAAAACGATCCCGAGGCCACAGCTGTACTCAAGGCTGTGAGCGACAAGTTCAAAACCTTTACCACTGTACAGGCAACCTTCACATACAAAGTGGAAGATGCAAAGGGTAAAGTAATGTCTACCAAAACCGGCACTGTGATGATGAAAGGTACCCGCTACAAAGTGAGCTTTGCCGGCCAGGAGATTTTCAGCGATGGCAAGACCGTGTGGAATTATGATAAAAGTGCGAAGGAAGTGACCGTTTCCAACCTCGATGCCGGCAGTGGCATGATCACTCCTCAGAAACTCTTCACCAATTTCTACGACAAGGATTTTTATTCGCTTCTCAACGGAGAGAAAAAAGTGGGTACTAAAACGATCCAGGAAATAGAGATGACGCCTACAGACAAGAGTAAATCTTTCCATAAAGTATACCTCCAGATCGATAAAGCGGCCAAAACCATCTACAGTACCCGTGTGCTGGAAAATGGCGGCAACCGCTATTCCTATACCGTCACCACCATGAAAACAAATCAGCCGCTGGCCGATAATGTTTTTGTATTTGACAAAAGCAAATACCCCGGTGTGGAAGAAGTCGACCTGCGCTAACAGGAAACGTATTCAATAAAAAAACCGGCGTGAGCCGGTTTTTTTATTGCGATCAGGTTCGTTTTGTAATGCATGGTGTATTTGCAATAAATACGGCCACCTTATTGTAGCATCGTAATGCATTGCGATGCTACAGTTATATAACCGCTTTCCGCAGTTTTACGAGTTGTTGCAATAATCCTTCGAGCAGGTCGAGGCGCAGCATATTGGCACCGTCGCTCAGCGCTTTGGCCGGCTCGGGGTGTGTTTCGATAAATAATCCATTGGCACCGGTTGCGATGGCGGCCTTTGCAATAGTGCCGATGAGTTGTGGGTTGCCGCCCGTCACGCCACTGCTTTGATTGGGTTGCTGCAGGGAATGTGTCACGTCCATTACTACCGGCGCCTGATGCTCCTGCATCCAGGGAATGTTGCGGAAATCAACCACCAGGTCCTGGTAGCCAAATGTGGTGCCCCGCTCGGTGAGGATGATCTTGTTGTTGCCGGTATGTTTGATTTTTTCGACAGCAAACTTCATGGCCGGACCACTGAGGAATTGCCCTTTTTTTACGTTCACTATTTTACCCGTTTCCCCGGCGGCATACAGCAGGTCTGTCTGGCGGCAGAGAAAGGCGGGTATTTGCAGGATATCGATATAACGGGCTGCCACAGCAGCTTCTTCATGCGCATGAATATCGGATGTGGTGGGTACCTTGAAGGCCTGGCCGGCTTTCTGTACCAGTTGCAGAGCCGCTTCGTCTCCGATGCCTGTAAAGGAACCGGCACTGGTACGGTTGGCTTTGCGGTATGAGGCTTTAAATACATAGGGAATGCCCAGGTTGCGGCAGATACCCGATACTTTTTCGGCCACTTCCATTACCAGTTCTTCACTTTCTACCACACAGGGGCCGGCAATGAGAAAAAAGTTTTTTTCATCATACTGCTGTCCGGCAAACAGGTCTTTTAGAAAAGGAGTCATGGGGCAAAGATACGGAGAGAATGTGCTAATGGGATTTGATGATTTGATGATTTGAAAATTTGAAGATGAGTAAGAAATTGTAAGTTTTAAGTAATAAGTATTTTCTAGAATGAAGAGTGACTACGACCTTATTGGTCAATTTTCAAATCATCAAATCTTCAAATCATCAAATCTTTTTCCCCTACTTTTGAAAATTCAATCCATACGCATGCTCAAAGAAAAGATTCTTGTAATAGGTGCCAGCGGGCAGATCGGTGTGGAACTGACACTGGCGCTTCGTAAAATATATGGTAATAACCAGGTGATTGCTTCCGACCTGCGGGAGCAAAACCCGTTGCTCGAAGGCACAGGCCCTTATGTGAGCCTCGATGTGATGAATAAGGAAATGCTGCATGTGCAGGTGATCCGGCAAAACATCACACAGATATACCTGCTGGCAGCCATCCTCTCTGCCACCGGCGAAAAGAATCCCAACCTGGCCTGGCACCTCAATATGCAGGGCCTCCTCAATGTGCTGGATATTGCCCGCGAAGAAAAGATCCATAAAGTATACTGGCCTTCATCTATTGCCGTATTTGGTCCCAGCTCGCCCCGGCAGAACTGCCCGCAGCAAACGATTATCGAACCCACCACCGTATATGGTATCAGCAAGTACGCCGGCGAGTTTTGGTGCAATTATTATTTCAATCGTTATGGAGTGGATGTACGCAGTCTGCGTTATCCCGGCCTGATCTCTTATAAGTCTGCTCCCGGTGGTGGTACAACCGATTATGCCGTGGAGATCTATCACGAAGCGCTGGAGAGCGGGCAATATGAATGTTTTCTGAAAGAAGATACTTACCTGCCCATGATGTATATGCCCGATGCTATCCGCGCTACCATTGAGCTTATGGAAGCGCCGGCACATAAGGTCAGCATCCGCACCTCCTACAATGTATCGGGTATGAGCTTTGCCCCACGGGAAATAGCGGCTGAGATAGCCGGGCATATTCCCGGTTTTTCTATTTCCTACAAACCGGATTATCGCCAGAAAATTGCTGATAGCTGGCCACAAAGTATCGATGACTCCGTAGCCCGTGCCGACTGGGGATGGAAAGAGGAATTTGATCTGGCAGCGATGACGACCGATATGCTGACCAATCTGCGCGGGCAGTGATCAACGCCGGATGCTGAAACCGGCAAACTCCTGTAAAGGCTGATCGGTCACTTCGACCGAATGTACCTGTGCACGTGACGGGCCTTCACTGCACCAGTCTGTGAGTTGAAGCAGTGCTTCTTCTTCACCAGTGGCCAGTATGCCTACTGTATCATCTGCATTATTCCAGACCTCACCGCCTACATGCAGTTCCTTTGCTTTTTGCAACGTACCCTGGCGATAAAAGACGCCCTGTACTTTGCCCGACACTTTTATGTGAATGGTTTTACGCACGGTCAAAAAGGGATCAGGGAAATGATTTGTTCCAGGTATTGCTGATCGATAATATCAAATTCATCGAGTTCACTGCTGTCGACATCCAGTACACCCAGTACTTCGCCATTGCGGATAATGGGCACCACAATTTCTGAGCGGGAAAGGCTGCTGCAGGCAATATGTCCCGGAAATTTTTCTACATCGGGTACAACGAGGGTACGTGCTTCGGCCCAGCTGCTACCACATACTCCTTTGCCTTTGCGGATGCGTGTACAGGCTACGGGACCCTGAAAAGGCCCGAGTACCAGCTGATCATCCTTTACCAGGTAAAAGCCTACCCAAAACCAGCCAAACTGTTCTTTTAATGCACCGGTCACGTTAGCGAGGTTGGCCACCAGGTCCGTTTCACCTTCCAGCAAGCCTTTGATCTGCGGGATCAGAGAAGTGTATTGTTCAGCTTTGCTGCCGGTAGCGATTTTCAAGTCTTCTGCCATGGGGCAAAGATAGGATAGTGTTTAAAGAGTATAAAGGGTTTAAAGCGTTTAAAAAGATAAACGAGTTTCACAAGCATTATATCGTGTTAATCCGCCGGATACGTGCCCTTTAAACTCTTTATACTCTTTATACACTTTAAACTAATATTGCTACCGCTTTACGATTTGAATCGTCCTCACCGGATAACTCCCATCTCCCTGCCTGCCACTGATGGCCAGTGGTAAGGGCTGACGGTACCCGCTGGGGTCACGGACGATCAGACGCAGGTTATAATTGCCTTCGGGAAAAGATGCCGGGATGAAAAGACGGTCTGTAAAAGATTGTGCCGTATCAGCGGGCAAAAATAACCGGGGTTGAAAACCGGAAGAGAATGTATACAGCAGAGAGTCTGTTCGCAGGTCGTGCAGGGTATAGTTTACCTGCCAGGTATCATAGCTGGGCGCTACTCCGGTATTGCGCCAGAAAATAGTGCTGGTCAACGTGTCGCCGGCAACGGTGGCAGAATCCACATTACCGCCTTGGGGCAGGAGGCGATAACCGGCTGCGCGGCTGGCGGCAATGATCTGCTCCTGCATACAGGGACGGTTGGCTGAGGCATAATTGCCATTACCAAACAGGCTGGCATGATAACGGCGTATTTGGTTTTGCAGATCGCCGTACTCACAACCATTATACTCAGCGCCACCATGAATGGGTTCGCCTACTACAGGGGCTGTCTTCCAGCGCTCGCTCAGAGCCTGCTGAAATTTTAATCCTTTGAATTGTCCCGGGTTATTATCCAGGTAACGGCTTAGGTAGTTATCGGTGGCGCCCCAGTTGTCGCGGCGCAGGCCCAGTTTTCCTTTTTTATTGGAAACAGTGAGTGCATAGTAACCGATCTCTGGCGGATTGGCCGTATTGCGCAGCATATTGGCATCGAAGCAGGCCAGCAGGGCTACCAGTTGAAATTCGGGAAAGCCCTGCACATGAGCATCGATGATGCGCTGCAGGCTGGCAGTGGTGGCACGTGTGCCCGCCGGGTGCTCTGTCATGGTTTCAATGATCCCTGATTCATGCCACTCGCCATAGCTGCCATAACCTCGTACGTCGATGTAATTGATCACATTCTTATACGGCACACCATTGAAGGAGCCTGTTTGCAGATGCTGGTTGAGTGCAGCATTGAGTTTTTCCAGCGCTGCGAGATAAGCCGGGCTGTTCCAGTTGGGTACCCACATATCACTGATAGATGTGACCCAGTCCTTGACAGGTTCATTCTGCATCTGCTGGTGCAGGTACAGAGGATAGGAAGCTATTTTGCCATCGATGCGGATGCTGGTACTGCCCTGTGTACAGGTGGGACAGGCAGCCATGATGCCAAACGAAAATTTTTGTCCATTGGCAATCGCATCATTGATCTCCTGGTCAAAGAGGCTCCAGTCATACTGCCCTGGTCCTTTTTCCAGCTGCACCCAGCTGAAGCGGTAATATTTATCGAGCGATTTACCATTGCCGTTGATCGTGGGAATAGCTACCCGGTACTGATCATGCCATTGCTCTGCACCGCGGCCGGGAGCCAGCAGGTCAGGCAGTGAATCGGCGAGGGGGAGGAAGGATATGTTGCCCTGCAATACCGCTTTTTCCTGTGTACAACCAGGCAAAATTTTCAGACTGAAAAAAAGCAGGAGAGATACGAGTGCAAAACGGTAGGTTCCTGAAATAGTAGCTGAGGCTACGGGATTGTCTGGGGGAAAAGGCATAAATAAAATTAATAAAAAAGAATGGCTACCCCGATAAAAAAAGCCCCCTGCTTGCGCGAGGGGGCTGGGTTCTCGATTGGACAAATATGATTACCGTACGGTCATTTTCTTCGTGTCTGTGAAATCTTCTGTCTGGAGTTTGTAGTAATACAAACCAGTCGATAATCTGGAAGGATCAAATGGAATAGCATGCGTGCCTGCGTCTTTGTTGCCGGTAGCCAGTGTCTGGATCAGGCGGCCGTTCAGGTCGTACAGCGACAGGGTCACATTGGTACGGCGGGGCAGGGTAAAGCGGATGGTTGTGTACTGGCTTCCACCGGTGGGGTTCGGGAAGTTTTGCTCGAGGCTGTAGCCATCGCGGGTGCTGAGGTTGGCAGATACTACCATGGAATATTTGTAGCGACCATCGATATCTACCTGTTTCAGCTGGTAGAAGTAACGGCGGGCTACCAGGTTGCCATCCGTATAGGTATAGTTACGTACACTGTAGCTGTCGCCGGCACCCTGTACAAAGGCAATGGTCTGCCAGTTGTTACGACCATCGATGCTGCGTTGTACTTCAAAGCCTTTATTGTTGATCTCTGAAGATGTAGACCATTTTACAATTACTTTACTGTTGTCCTGCGGCGTAGCACTCAGGCTCAGCAGGGTTACCGGCAGGGTGCTGCAGGCAGGTGAGGTTACAGACAGGGTCTGCAGTGCTCCTGTAGCAGTACAGCCATCATCACCGGTTACACTCGTAAGGTTATAGGTAAAGGAAGCAGGCGTAAATACCACGTCTACAAAGTAGCTGGAGTTGTTATAAGAGTTGTTCGGCATGTCTGATCCATAGAGGTATAGACCGTTGCTAGTGTTGGCATTGGTGCCATCGCCGGCAGGAGCCGTGAGCGAACCGCTTATCTGCGGACTATCGAAATAATTGTCGCTAACGGCATAATAACCCTCTGCAGAGTATACGCTCACTACATACACGGTACCTGCTGTAATAGATACAGGAGAACTAAAGAGTACTTGTTGCCAGCCAGAAGGGGTAGTTACAAAAGTAGCAGTGGCCAATGCAGTGGCTGGGTTATTAAAATCGTACAATTTGCCGGTAAATGTACCGGAAGAACCGAGTCCTTTGTAAAAACGTACACCTTTTACAAATCCGTTTACAGAAGCTGTGAATTTGGTGCCTACTTCTATCCCAAACGGCAAACCTTCCGGATCTTGGTTGTCTAAAATATCGGGCGCATCAGCAGGCGTCCACAGGCTTTCGTTAGGCGGTGCAATGGTGGTGATAACGCCGCCTACATTCACATTGTTGTATGTGTTGCCGTTGATCACCAGGTCAAAAGGGGCCGTACCGGTTGCTGCCTGCAGTACCAGGTTAAATGACTGACCATTACAGGTGGCTGTATTGTTGATGGTGGCAGTGGGAGGAGTACAGGCGGCACCGATATTGATTGTAGAACCTAGTAACAAATTGGTTTGATCAGTACCGCTTTCAACTGCGATTGTTTGAAAAGGAAGTGTTGTGTTGAAGGTAAGAGTAGTTACTCCTCCGGGAGGAACTCGCAGAGCTTTGAACGTGATAGTGAAAAATGGGAAATCAGCACTTGGATGACCTCCTGGACTATTAATAAATCGTCCATAACTTACCCGCCCATTTGTATTCATAGTGCTAACTGCATCAAAATCAGCTTGTACTTGAGGCAGAGCGGTGATGGCCTGGGGGGCTACTACTGGTGTCGAAACAACTTCGAGATCAAGAGGATTGAACAAAACGTGAGCTTCTAAAACATCAATTGTCCCTGCCGCAACAAAGTCGGCATTAACTGTAATAGAGAAGGTGCCATTAGCCGTTGTTGTAACAGTGCTAGGAGACATCGTGATATTTACGACATTTTGTGCCCCTGATTTGACGGCCATGAAAATGGATAAAAGTAAAACAGCTGATAAACGTAGCATTCGTTTCGTTTTTTTGAAAGCATGTAAACTGCTGAAGGTTAAGTTGCTCATATAATAGACGTTTACTGATTGAAAATTATTAAGGATTTTCTCCGCTGTTGTTGTAATTAGATAATAAAAGTGACAAGTCTAACGCGGTAACGAAGCCATCTTTATTCAAATCTGCATTTGCTCTAAACCCTGGATCAGACGTTCCTTTGTTGTAGCTTGAGAGGAGAAGGGATAAATCAATAGCGGATACAAAATTGTCACTATTGACATCACCTTCTTTTAATATCTGTAAAGTGACAGTATTATTCCCCTGGATTAATATTTGATTGGCGATCACCCTCTTAAGCGAGTGACTGTTTTTGACAGCCAGTGTGTAAGTCCCTGTCGGGATATTTTCAATTGTAAAATTGCCACTTTGGTCGGTAGTTACATTGTAAGAAAATGCAGGTGTAGTTGTGTTTCCTGTCGCGTACAAGTCTACTTTTAAGGGGGTTTCCCATCTGGCATTCGGAGCAGCCGGTCTGCCCTGCAGTGTTACTGAACCATTGATCGTAGCAAATGAAACCGGTGCATAGCTGGCCACATAGTTGCCATTGGTAGCTTCAAAGAAACCGTACTGGATACCCTTGATGGTTTGTATGGTAAAGGTCACCGGAGAACCGTCGCGGGTAATGGCGGTCAGCATACCATCGGCAGACAGCAGCGGCAGCATACCCTGCATTTTGTAAGCATTGATCAGTGCATTTACTGTAAAGCTCAGTTCATTGTTGTTCCACACGATATTACTGAAGGAAGATCCATTGCGACCATCGAGCCAGTTGAGCATCTGGCGGGCAGATACAACGGGCAGGTTGCGGGCTTTGGCAGCAGCAATGATGGTAGATGAACCGATATGTGTGGCAGAATCTGTGTGCATATTGGCGGTAAATACACCGTAATAGCCTTCGCTGCCAATTGCTTTGTCAAGTAATGAACTGATAAAGGTGCTGTAGTTGATACCTGATTCATCGGTCATGTGCGTTACCATCTGGTAGCAATTGATCAGGGAACCATCGAGGTCAGCAAAACGCATGGGCATGCCTGAACCGGTAAACATACCTGCACGGTTCTGTACCCAGGTGTCGGGCCAGTAATAATAGTTCATATCCATACGAATACCGTTCTGAACCGATACTTTGGCCGAGCCGGCCCAGTTGCTCCAGGCCATACAGTGTGTACGGTTGGTAACCGGTGCAGAAATACCAGGCAGTTGATTGGCCAGTTGTGCCAGTTGTGAACTCATGGTACTGTTCAGCGATGATTCGGTCCAGTTCATACAGTCGGTAGTGGGGTGCAGGCCAATTTCAAAACCCTGGGCCTCAAATTCTGTAGCTGTACTGTTGGATATAGGTGTGTTGTTGTAGATATAGGAAGTGCCCCGTACCGCTTTCCAGTCTTTTATATCCTGGGCCGTGTTGTTGCCATAAGCCAGGTACTGGTTAAAGCGACCGGTTGTACCATTATTGAGGTGATCGTCACCTGTCATCACCACAGCTGCCTTGAAGCCCTGTGGCAGGAACCAGAAACGGGGCAGTGGTTTACGGTGAAGGTTGCTTTTCAGAATGATATTGCTGAGCAGGCGTTGTTGTTCATCGGCTTGCGGGATAGCTACTTTGTTAAAGTCGATCCAGTGGTTGCCACCGGCGTCGAAGAACATATCGTCTGAGCGAATGGGGCCTGTAGTACCATCGCGTTTCTGACCGACCCAGGCAGGATTGCCCTGGCGGGTATAGACTATCGAGCGGGGCAGATCATATGCAAAAGCGATGGCTTTACCACCATTGCTGCCTACAGCACGGGTGGTCACAGCAGGATAAACGGTAGCTGTGGCAGCGGCACTGTACAGTGTTGCCAGGCTGGTAGCACCGCTAAGTGTATACTGATCAGCCGTACCATGATACTGAATGGTTTCGCCCACGATACCATTACCTTCTTCACTCGATGTATTTACGAGGATATATTTATCGGCCAGTGTACCACCTGCAGGTGTAATACCCAACAGAGTTGCCAGATCGGCATCGGGACGGAAGGCGATAAATGTACCGCCTGCATCGGTCCAGGTGCTGAACATAGTAGCCTGTGTAGGTGTCACGGGAACTTCGCCCAGGATCACTACATCGTAATTGTTCAGTACTGTAGCGTCTACGGCGCTGATGTCCATTACCGCAAAGTTGTTGAAGCCTTCTGCACGCAGCATTTCTGCAGCAAAACGGCTGAAAGGGTTGCTGGCAGTATGGATGACCAGTATAGGCCCACCGGGACCATCGCCGGGATTGCCGGGCGCAGGATCTACCGTAGAGAAGCTGAAGCTCTGATCGGCTGGCAGCGGATTGCCTGCAGCATCTTTCACACCGCCTGCACCGCCTTTTATGGTCAGCGTATATACACTGGAGTAAGCCAGGTTGCTGCCGGGGGTGATGGTCACGCGGCGCAGGGCAGCGTTGTACGCTACAGTATGAGCCACCGCATTATTACTGGCATCGCGCAGGTCAAAATTGGCAGTGGTGACAGAACCTGCATCAAGTGCTTCATTGAAATTTACCAGCGGCTTATCCGCAATGGGGAAATTGATAGCGCCGCCCGCAGGTTTTACTGACAGTATCTCGGGCGCGACCACGTCGGGGCCGGCGACAGTATTGAATACCACATCTACCCAGTAATTATCCTTGTTGAAGGTATTATCCGGGAAAGTTGGTGAGCCTGAATAAATGAAAACACCATTTCCATCACTGCTTCCGGCATCAGCAACGCCTATCAGGGGATTGGTGATATAATCCGTTTCAAAGTAAGGTTCTGTTTTGGCATAATAGCCATTGGGGCTGTGATAGGAAACCACATAAGTAGTGTTGGCTGTAATAGCTACCGGTGTACCCAGCATCGCTTCCTGCCAGCCGGAGGCGGTTTCACCCATAAAGATCACCTGGCCCAACAGGTTTCCGTTGATATCCCAGAGGCTACCAGTGTGCGTACCGGCATCGCTGGAACTCTTGTAAAAACGGATACCATTGATATAACCATTGACGGATGATTTGAATTTCATGCCCAGTTCAATACCACCGTTATTATCATTAAGATTAGTCGTAGCAGGAACATCGGTGGTTTCAAACAAGGTACACGGACAGGTCGGTGGGGTAGGAGGTCCTACAGTTACGTTCACGGCGTTGGCAGCAGGAGCAGTGCCGGCTGCTTCAATATTGCCGGAATCATCTACGCCTCTTACCTTGATCACGATAGCACCCTGCACAACCGGCGTCCATGTATATTGCCAGTTGGTATTGCCACCTGATACCACAGTCCAGGTAGTGCCGCCATCAACAGAAATTTCAATACTGGCCACCTGTGCATTATCAGAAGCAGTACCTGCAATGGTTATAGGTTCATTGGCCGGAATGGTAGCACCTTCAAGCGGTGTGGTGATGATAGAAACCGGCGCCTGATTGTCGGTCGATTGAGAAGCTGCGGTCAGTGTGCCCATCAGCGTGACGGCTTGCACGCCCATATCGGCCAGCAGGTTGATAGTGGCCTGTTGCATATCCACATCAGCGGTAGCACTTCCATTATCATGGTCGCTGTCAAGCCCCCAGGACCACTGTACTGTACCGGCGCCAAACACCAGTGCGCCACTGGAATGACGGTACATCGAAAGCTTGTGTACTTTACCATTCAGTGTGGTATTGGAAAGACGAATACGGCCCGGCGGATTGAAGGAAGCGTACTGGCTTTGCTCATAGTTCCACTCATAGCCCAGTGTGCCATAGGGGAAGGTTTTTACATCTTCAATACCCATGGTGGCGATAGACGTGTTGCGCCAGAAGCGAAGATTTTTATAAGCAGAAGGTACCTGCATGGAGCCGGTTGTACCATCCCAGCTGATCTGACCCGAAAGGGCATTTTCAGGATGATTGCCCCCATAACCGGCACCATCGGCAGCACGCCAGAGGCCGGTCCAGATATTGGTGGGATCACACTTGTTGCCGCAGGGATTTTCGCCCAGCACACCTTCTTTATAACATACCAGTGTACGGTCAGGCGTATTGCTGCCGTCTGCACTGTTTTCATAACGTGTTTTCCAGTAAATCTCATTACCACTGAAGAAAGCCAGGTGCACACCTGCTGTACGGGCATTTTCTACTGCCGTACGCATTTCTGCAGACCAGTATTCGTCGTGACCCACAGAAAGGAAAACTCTATGATTGAGGATTTCTGCACCATTTTTATGTACATCCATATTGGATGTATAGCTTACATCAAAACCGTTACGCTCCAGGAATTTGATCATGGGGTATTCGGCATTGAAGATCCAGTCTTCGCCATAACCACCACCGCCACCACCATTGCGGGTGATGTAGGGACGGTTATAACTCACTTTAACAGCGCGGCCTGCCGGATAGGAAGTGGAGCCTACATAAAGGCTGTTGCCTCCATATACGTTATAGGCCTGCCAGGTAGCATCGGAGGCCTGAAAAAAGAGATCAGATGTATTACCGTCATTACGCACAATAAATACTATATGGCTGGCACCATTGTTGTCAGTTCTTTTGAGCCGGGCGATATAATAACCAGACACGGCATCATTGGGTACGTCCCAGTAACCGGATTCGTTCCAGGTACCGCAATCGACCAGGCCGGTGGCAGGATCTTCGAAGGGGTCTGGCTGGGTTTGGGGCAGGGTGGCAGATACAACACCGTTTCCTTTGAAGCGGGCGCCTAAACCGCCATAATAACCCAGGCGGTAAATACTGATAGTGTAGGCGGAAGCGTTCGTTTTGATCTTAAAATGCACCCGCTGGTTGCGGTTTACGCTTACTTCTGTTGCGAAGCCCTGAATACTGAGATCGCCGGCTCCATTTACATCCCATTCTGAAGCCGGACTACCGGCCAGTTGGTTTTCAGTAACGATAGCATTCTGTCCTGTTGAAATGTGGAAAAACAACAGCGAAATAAAGAATACGAATAACTGCTTCCGATAGGTATACGTCATTATAATCCCTTTCATGATCTTTTATTAGGGTAGTAAACAATAAGGTACTGATTGAGGATCTTCAGGATATTAATTCATCAGGAAATTGGGGAGGATATTGGGATACAGCGAGATAGATAGCCATAGCCCGGGGAAATAATTTTGATGAAGAGTGTGTCATCAACCTATATCCTGTGGGTCAGGGGATAAAGATACTGTAAAGTCCGATATATGCAAATCCCCCTACATGTTTGTTGGGGAAAAAATTATCCACTACACACTGGTTTTCACCAGTATTAGAAACATATTAGAAGTGTAGTCCATTGCAAGACCTTTATGTACAGACATATGAACCGCGGCAGTGGTTATTAAGATCCTTTACTGGCGGTTGCGGGTGTCCATTACAATTTTTTTCTTTTTACCCAGGTAGTGTCCGATCGATAAGCCATATACACGATGTACGATCCGGGGGCCATGGTCGGCATTATTGAAGCTGCCCATACCATGCGAATACTGGCCAAACAGGTAAAATCCACCAGGCCATTCATAACCCAGTTGAGCAAGCATGCTGGCAGCATAACGACCATAGTCGCCAAATCCAAAACGCATTTTCCGGTCTACCACATCACCATTTGCTTTATTGAATTTTTCAGTTCCTGACAGCTGAAAGTCCAGGCTGGGGCCGGCTTTGATAAAAAGATGTCCGGGTTGGCGGCTCAGGTCATACTGCAGCAGGAATGCCAGCTCGAGTGTATGCAGGCGGATGTCATTATGTACGGCATTGGCGTCAGGAGGAAAAGAAGGTTTATTCAGATCCACTTCAAAACCTTTCAGGCTGTAAAAGGCGGCGGGAGCAAAATAAAGCCGTTCTTCAAAGGGGATCTTCCAGCCGGCGCCTATCTGAAAGCCATATTTACTGTCAACAGACTGTTTTTCGCCGGCAATGCTATATCGTGCAGCACTGGCCTGTCCGCCTGCAAAAATGCCAAATTGAGATTGTTGTGCCAGGCAAAAGGAACTAATGCCGGTAAATGCCAGAAGGAACGCAATTTTTTTCATAAAGGTCTGCCAGGCAGGCTATTGCCAGCCCTAGTTTCGGTGTAAATAAAATAAAATGGGAGGTATTTGCACAGGAGCGGCCTCGGCCTATTGGATTTATTGGGGCGTAAAAATAGAAAAATAGTTATAAGTAGTGAGTTTTAAGTTGTAAGTAGTAAGTAAGGTAGAAGGTTTAGGGGTGAAGGTTAAAGGTAATTCAGGATATTAGTACACTGGTATATGGTAGCCCCGCGATGCTTCGCGGGGCTACAGCATCAAAAACATCTTCGAATCACCAAATTTTCAAATCGCTTAAAATTTCTTCGCCGGATCCTTGATTCCTTCCTTTTCATTATATGCCTGCGATGCTCCTGGTGCGATTGACAGGCTTTTCCACTGCTTGTCTTTGATCAGACGGCCAATGTATATGATCTGTCCTACATGATAAGGATAATGCGCCAGTTGCCGGTTAATGGCATCTATTACACCCAGCGGTTCCTGGCGGATGGTGATCGTTTTCAGGAGGTCTTCTTCTTTGAGCGATTCGAGCGACTGCAGGTAACAATCCCAGCCCTTCTGCCACATCAGCAGTAGTTCTGCACGGCTGTGCCGGAACTGTCCGAATTCCGCATCACGGTTACGCCATTCCTTTTCACCATCGCTGGTCAGAAAATCAGTCCAGCGGCTGAGCATATTGCCACTCATATGCTGAATGATCACTGCAATGCTGTTGGATACATCGTTGGGCATATAGTAAAAATCTTCCTCCTCCAGTTGCTCAAAACACCGCTCGGCCAGGTCTTTATAATAACGCACCCGGCGGATGGAAGTGGTCAGAAATTCGGTTGCAATAGACATGGTTAATTGATTTGGAGATTTGAAGATTTGATGATTGATTATTAAGATCATAATTGCTCAGTACCGAAACACTTATTATTTAAAACTTATTACTCATTTTCAAATCTTCAAATCATCAAATTAGCACATTATTTTTACCATCCTTCTGCCGAGTCATCGCCTCTTTTGTCGGCAATGGCTTCAAAGCGTCCGTCGGGCAGTACGCGTATCACTTCGGTGCGGCCGATCTGTCCGCGCTGCAGCAACCGGTAGCCCATTGTTTCCAGTTGCAGGCGGACCGTATCGGGGAAACCTTTTTCTACAAAAACCGTATCGGGCAACCACTGGTGATGGAATTTAGGCTTATAAACGGCATCCTCGGTAGTCAGGTCAAAGTCGATAATGTTTACCAGCGTCTGAAAAACGGAGGTAGGGATCGTAGTACCACCGGGAGTACCTACTACCAGGAAAGGTTTGCCATTTTGTAAAACAAGAGTAGGCGTCATGGAGCTCAGCATGCGCTTGCCGGGTTTGATAGCGTTGGCTTCTCCGCCTACGGCACCATACATATTCGGCACGCCGGGTTTTATGCTGAAATCATCCATTTCATTGTTCAGAAAAAATCCGGCACCACCTACTACGGTCCGGCTGCCATAAGAGCCATTGAGTGTGGTGGTCACGGCTACGGCATTTCCTTCTTTGTCGATAATGCTGAGGTGAGTGGTCTCTTCACTTTCGGGTGCAGGTAGTGTACCGGGGGCAATAGTGCGACTGTTGCCTGCAATACCGGGTTGATAATCCTTCATCCGTTGTTGGATATAGCTGTCGGCAGACAACTGATCTGTGGGTACTTTATAAAAATCTGCATCGCCCATATACTCGGCACGATCTGCATAGGCACGGCGTTCGGCTTCTACCATCAGCTGCACGGCATTGGCAGAGAGGAATCCATCTTTTTTTATGGAGCGTGGTTCGATCATCTTCAGCATCTGGTGCAGAAGAAGGCCACCGCTGCTGGGCATGGGCATACTCAATACCTGGTATCCTTTGTAATCAAACCTGTGCGGGGTACGTTCTGCTGCCTTATAAGCAGCCAGGTCTCCGAGTGTGATCAGGCCATTGCCCCGTTTCATTTCATCGACTATCAGCTGAGCTGTTTCGCCTGTATAAAATCCATCCGCACCTTTTTCTTTGATCCGCTTCAATGTGGCGGCCAGATCTTTCTGGATCAGTGTATCGCCGGCCTTCCAGGGAGTGCTGCGTACAAATACAGGAGTTATGGTATTGAATTTATTCAGATCACCCTGCAGGTGATTCAATGCAGCTGCTTCGTTGTCGTTGATAGCAAATCCCTGCTCTGCCAGGGCAATAGCAGGATCGATCAGCTCGGCAAAAGACAGTTTGCCATATTTGGCGGCGGCAAAAAGTCCGGCCACTGTGCCTGGCACACCGGCAGCCAGGTGTCCATCCTGGCTTTTATCGGTGCGTGCAGTGCCGTCTGCATCGAGATACATATCGCGTGATGCCTGCCCGGGGGCTTTTTCGCGGTAATCAATAGCCAGTTCACGTCCGTCTGCCAGATGGGCTACCATAAATCCACCACCACCCAGGTTGCCTGCATTGGGATATACAACGGCAAGGGCCAGCTGGCTGGCGATGGCTGCATCCACGGCATTGCCTCCTTTTTTTAAAATGGCCAGTCCGACCTGGCTGGCAAGTGTATGCGCAGTGACAACAGCTCCATTGCTGACCACCGTTTTTTTCTGTACAATATAATTATAGGGATCAATGCCGGTCAGGCTGTTTTTCTGTGTGCCGGTACAGGCCTGCAGGGCTACTGCCAGCAACATCAGCGAAAAAAAACTCTTCATTTGTGTTAAAACATTTGCAGAAAGGTACTTAAAACCCGTAAAATGTACAGATGGCAGAAGCCATTTGCACACATCAGTTTATATTCGCTGCACAATTACATGGGATGAAGCATTTTTTTACCCGCATCACTTTGCTGGTCATTTCTTTTTTTTACCTGTTCAATCCGTTATCAGGTCAGGAAAAGCGCAGCCTTACTTCGGCCGAGATATATCAGGCCATGCAAAAACTGAATGTGCTGGGCAGTGTACTATATATTGCCGCACATCCGGATGATGAGAATACCCGGCTGATCACTTATTTATCCAACGAAAAATTATACCGCACCGGTTACCTGTCGCTCACCCGGGGCGATGGCGGGCAAAACCTGATAGGCGATGAGCAGGGTGTGGAACTCGGACTGATCCGCACACAGGAATTGCTGGCTGCGCGTCGCGTAGATGGAGGCGAACAATTTTTTTCCCGTGCATTTGATTTTGGTTATTCCAAAAATCCGGAGGAGACATTTACCAAATGGGATAAGGAAAAGATATTGAGCGACGTGGTTTGGGTGATCAGAAAATTTCAGCCCGATGTGATCATTACCCGTTTCCCCACCACCGGCGAGGGAGGCCATGGACATCATACCGCTTCTGCCATACTGGCCAATGAAGCTTTTACTGCCGCTGCCGATCCCAAACGTTTTCCTGAGCAGCTTCGCTGGGTAAAACCCTGGCAGGCGCAACGCATTTTGTGGAACACGTTCAACTTTGGTGCAGTTAATACTATCCAGCCTGATCAGTTTAAAATTGATGTAGGTGGATTCAATACATTATTGGGTAAAAGTTATGGTGAGATAGCGGCAGCCAGCCGTAGCCAGCATAAAAGCCAGGGTTTTGGTGTGCCCGCATCACGCGGCGAAGCGTTTGAAAACTTTAAAACAACCGGCGGTACTGCGCCTGCTGCATCATTGCTCGATAATGTCAATACATCCTGGACCCGCCTGCCGGGTGGTGAAGCGATCAGCAAACTGGTGAGCCAGCTTATTCAGCAATACGATCTGCTGCATCCCGAAAAATCAGTACCGGCATTGACGAATCTGTACAAACAGATCAATGCCCTGCCTGATCAGCCCTGGAAAACACAAAAGCTGCGTGAAGTACAGGAATTGCTGATCCAGTGCAGCGGACTTTATCTGGAAGCTTTTACCCGTGTACCTACTGCTGTACAGGGCGATGAATTGAAAGTGCAGGTAGCCGCCATTAATCGCCTGGGAGCTGAGGTTGTATTGGATAAGGTTGTGATCGGGGCGGCCAGTGTTGACCTGAATACACCGTTGCGTACCAATATTAACCTCGATCAGACAACCACTATCCGTATTCCCAAAACATATCCGCTGACACAGCCTTACTGGCTCAGGGAGAAAATGGCAGAAGGTTATTTTCAGGTAAGTGATCTGCAGAAAATAGGTCAGCCGGATGTTGATCCTGCTTATACAGCCAGTTTTTCGGTGACCATAAATGGACTGGCGCTTACTATAAATTGCCCGGTCCGCTATAAATATACTGATCCGGTAAAAGGAGAGATCTATCAGCCCCTGGTAGTATTACCACCGGTAGAGTTGCGTTTTGTAAATGACAATAACCTGGTCATAGGAGATACGGCCACGCGCATACAGGTACAATTTTATGCAAATAAAGCCGATACGGTTTCTTACCAGATGGCGTATCAGTATTCCGGCAAATGGAAAGTAAAAGATGGCCGGTTTGTATATGGTCCCCGCGACAACCGCAACAATTTTGCCTCTGCCTGGTTTTCGCCGGCCGGCAACAGATCGACTGTGTTGCGTGAGCAGGTCAAGCTGGTGGCTACTTCGCCCGACAGTATCCGGTATACGAGTTATCACCGCCGCATAGCCTATGATCATATTCCCACGATCACTTATTTTAAGCCCGCCGAAACCAACCTCGTGGCGTTTGACCTGAAAACAGAGCATCATAAGATCGGGTATATTGCCGGGGCCGGTGACAAAGTGCCGCAGGCGCTCGAACTGATGGGGTATGAAGTGACCCTGCTCGATGAAAAGAATATTTCGCGCAACCACCTGGATCAGTTTGATGCTATTATCACCGGTGTACGGGCCTACAACACCAATGAATGGCTCAACAGTTATTATGATCAGCTCATGGGATATGTAGCCGGCGGTGGAAACCTGATCGTACAGTACAACACCAGCAGCAATATTGGCCCCGTAAAAGCGAAGATCGGGCCCTATGCATTTGATATATCGCGTGCACGTATCACTGATGAAAACGCAGCCGTTCGCCTCCTGCAGCCCGGACATCCGGCATTTAATTATCCCAATAAGATCACTGCAGCTGATTTTGAGGGATGGATTCAGGAGCGAAGCATTTATCATGGCAGCAACTGGGATAAAGAAAAAATGACCGCATTGATCAGTATGAATGATCCCGGCGAAAACGCCGATGAAGGCAGCCTGCTCGTAGCACCTTATGGCAAAGGATTTTTTACCTATACCGGCCTGGTCTTTTTCCGTGAGCTGCCGGCAGGTGTTCCCGGTGCATACCGGTTGCTGGCCAACCTGATTGCACTGAATAAGAAGAAAGGGTTTTGATCAATGTGCTAATGGGTTAATGTGCTAGTGTGCTAATTGATTTGAAGATTTGGTGATTTGAAAATTTGAAGAAAAGAGAGGATGATGTGCTAATGGGTTAATGTGCTGATGTGCTAATTGATTTGAAGATTTGGTGATCTGATGATTTGAAAATTTGAGAATGAGAGGTGTGCACCAACCTTACTATCCACTATCCACTGACCACTATCCACTGACCACCGACCACTAAAACTATGTCGAAACAAAATAAACCAAGTATCCGCCGGGGCGAAATGGCTTTTCTTTTTGCCATTGTGCTGGGACTGTTGCTGGGATTGGCGATCAAACGCGTGCGGATTGGTATTTTACTGGGATTGGTCATTGGCGGAGCCATTGTGTTCCTCGGATGGACCCGTGCTAATAATAACAGACGATGAAACCAGACGAAAAAGATAAGATCCCTTTATTTAAAACCTGGCGTCAGTGGTACATTTTTGTAGTGCTGATACTGCTGGTACAGATTATTATCTTTTATTGGATCACTGAATATTTTGCATGAATCAGCTCGACTGGATTGTACTTATAACGACGCTTGCCGGCATCATGGCGTACGGTATTTATAAAAGCCGTACCACACGCAACCTGGATGGTTATTTTCTGTCCAACCGGAGTATGCCCTGGTGGCTGGTGCTCCTGAGTATCATGGGCACACAGGCCAGTGCCGTTACCTTTCTGGCTGCGCCCGGCCAGGCCTATACCGATGGAATGCGGTTTGTACAGTATTATTTTGGCCTGCCCCTGGTAGCCATTGTAGTGTGTATCACGTTTATCCCTGTATTTACACGGCTGAAACTAATTACAGCTTACGAGTACCTGGAAACAAGGTTTGACAGCAAAACGCGCACCTTCACTTCGCTGCTTTTCCTGATACAACGCGGCCTGTCGACAGGCATCAGCATTTTTGCACCTTCCATTATTTTATCAACCCTGCTCGACTGGAATATTTACTGGACCAACCTCTTTATGGGAGGACTCCTGATTATTTATACCGTCACGGGTGGCGCACGGGCGGTGGCTTATACACAACAGCTGCAGCTGGTGATCATTTTTGCCGGTATGTTCATTGCCGGATATTATGTAGTAAATCATTTGCCGGAAAATGTCGGCTTTACCGATGCACTGGAAGTGGGCGGCAAACTGGGCAGGATGAATGTGATCACCACAGGTTTTACAGAAGGAAAAGGATTTGACTGGGGCGACCGCTATAATATCATCAGTGGTATGATCGGTGGTTTTTTTCTGCTGCTATCCTATTTTGGTGCCGATCAGTCGCAGGTGGGGCGTTACCTCACAGCCCGCTCCATGACCGAAAGCCGTATTGGTGTACTCATGAATGGTATTGTAAAAGTGCCCATGCAGTTTCTGATCCTGCTGGTGGGTATACTGGTCTTTACATTTTACCAGTTTCACCAGGCGCCCGCTTTTTTTAATCAGAAAGAACTGACCAGGCTGGAGCAATCGCCGCACAAACAGGAACTGGTACAACTGCAGGAGCGGCAGCAGGTCATACAGGAGCAGAAAAAAATCGTACTGACAGAGTATGGCGTCAATCAATCAGATCAGTCGATCGAACAATTGCGGGTGTTGCAGAGCAGTTCAGACAGCATACGTAAGGCCGTACAGACACTGGTAAAACGTAATGGTGGCGACGACAACGACACCAATTACATTTTTCTGCGCTTTGTGATCGATTACCTTCCCGTGGGACTGGTGGGACTGCTGATCGCGATCATCTTCCTCGCATCCTGGGGTAGTATTGCTGCTGCGCTCAATTCGCTTGCCTCCAGTACTGTTATCGATTTTCATAAACGGTTTAGCCGCAAAGAAGCTACGGAAGAGCAGGATTATAGGGTATCCAAATGGTATACGCTGGGCTGGGGATTGTTTTGTATGGCCGTGGCCATGTTTGCATCCAATATCGGCAACAGCCTGATAGAAGCCGTGAATCTGCTGGGGTCTTTGTTTTACGGCACCATTCTCGGCGTATTCCTGGTAGCGTTTTATTGCAAAAGTGTGAAAGGTACAGCCGTTTTTGCCGGAGCGATCGTAGCCGAGTTGCTGGTGGTCCTGCTTTTTATGCTCAATGAATATGATGTGATAGGTTTGGGCTTTTTGTGGCTCAATGCCATTGGTGCCCTGGCCGTGGTAGGGTTCAGCTATGTGGCAAAGCTGTTCTGGAAAACCTGATTATTATTTCAGCACGAGAATAAAAAAAGTCCGCTTCGGCGGACTTTTTTTATAACGGGAATAAGTAGAATTATTTTGCCAGCTTCTTCAGCAGGTCATCATTCAGTTTTACGTAATCGTCGTTTTTGGCTTTTTGTGCCAGTTCTTTTGAACGGTTGGCAGCAGCGATAGCTTCTGGTTTTTTACCCAGTTTGGCCAGGCAATTGGCCCATTGGTGTTGTACCCAGAAAGCGTCGGGTTGTTGCTCCACGGCTTTGTTAAACCAGCTAAGCGCCTGATTGAGGTCTTTGCCATTTTCCATGTAATACATGGCCGCCTGAAAGTAAGGGGGCTTGTCTGTTTTCATGGAGGCATCGATGCTGGCCATTATTTTGCTGTCGATATCAACCGTTACGGGCAGCGACACCATTGATTTATCCCACAGCAGCTCGATATCGAGGCTGGTGGATTTTACATTGGCAAACTGGATAGTGAAGGTTTCTACGGCTGTTTTGGTTTTGGTAACGGCCACAGGAATGCGCACCACGTCCATGTCGGCTTTATAGGCCGCAGGGCTGGTCACATCGGTTTGTTTGCTGATGATGAGTATCCAGCTTTTTTTGTCAGGGATGCTGAGCAGGCCATATTTGCCGGCAGGTACTTTAACGCCGCCAATAGTTACTTCTTCACCAAAAGTGAGGGTAGTGGCGCCATTGGCACCCGTACGCCATACTTTACCGGCAGGAGCAATATCGGTATATAATTTACGGCTTTTGATACCCGGACGGGAATAAGACAATTCTACAGAGGATAAGGCAAATTCCTGCTTAACAGTTTGCGAAGGACTGGGAGCAGGGGTCTTTAACTGTGCCTGAGCTGTGTACATCAGGGCAGTGGCAGTAAGCGCCAGAAAAATTCTTTTCATAGCAATGTGTTTTAGAGGCAGCAAAAATAAGGGAAGTCTCGCCAACTGGCGGCTATTAAATAAAAGGTAACCTAGAAAGACAGCGTGACGCGGGTTTTGCTCTTACGGCCTTTCTTTTTCCAAAGCGGTCCTTCTTTGATCAGGCGAATGGCTTCCTGCTCGCATTTGGTGCAGGTGGAACGCACTATTTTGATATTTACGGGTTGTCCGTATTTGTTGACTTCAAAGCTCACTTCCACTTCTGCAGCAGGATTGCCCACGTCCATCATCCGTACTGTTTCCGGTATTTGCAGATTATTGGCAATATAGGTGTCATAATTATTCCAGCCATCTGCGGGTTCCGGCTCTTCGTGGATCATGGTATTGCTGGCTACTGAGCGTACCCGCCGGATGGTATCCAGCACCCGGGCATTCAGGCTCCGGTCTTCCTGCAGGGTGATCTGGTTGCTGGGCGCCTGGCTCTGCATGAAGAACTGGCGGTTTTCAAAACCAATAGAACGTACCTGTACATTCAGTACAGAATCGGGCGAGGTAAGTACAAAATTGCCGTTGGCATCGGCGTAGGTGCCGATATTGTCTACGGGGTTGGTAATATTGGCAAAAGGCAGTGCATTGTTGTCAAGATCAGTTACACGGCCACGGAAAACATTGGCGCGCTGGTTGTATTGGCGGTTGTAGTTGTAGGCAACCGCATTATTGTTGGTATAACCAGAGTTGTTGTTCTGACCGGAAGAAATATCACGAAGCGCCTGTTTCCTTTTGGCTTCCGGAGACAGTGCCCGGTTATCGGTCTGCGCACGCGTCCTGGCAAATTCGCGCTGCTGCAATTGCTGCTGGGTCAGCGCATCATTTGCAGCCTGCCTGTCGGCCGTTTCCTTTTTACTGCGTGCTGCCACTGTCTCCTGGGGTGGCGTGAGAGCAGCTACCGGTTCCTGTGGAGCAGGAACTGCAGCAGGTGCTGATTGCTCCGCATTTTTTTCTATATCGGTTTGTTTTGCAACTTCAGTTGACGGAGACGGGGTAATCGCCTGGTTCTTCGGAGAATTGAGTCCTGAAGTTGTTTGACTGGCGGCTTGTTTATCTTCCAGTGATTCCTTTTTTAAAAGATCATTGGCATTGGCAATGGATCCATCGCCGTTCTTGTCTTTGGCATCGATATGCGGTTGTTCTTTTTCGGATGCCTGGGCAATAGGAGTGACAGGCGTTTCTTCATTGGTACGCAACTGCAGGTACAGTGCCGCCCCGCCTACCAGCAGGAGCGCTGCGGCGGCGGCTTTCCACCAGGGAGCCAGTCGCCTGTTGCTTCCGCCAAGGGGAACGACTTTGGTCTCTTCTTTTTGTTCCAGTCTTTTGGCCAGCCGCGCCTGCAGATCTGCCAGGTCAGCCTGTGGCTGAACAGCAGGTTCGGCATAACCGTCCAGGGCATCGGCCAGGAACGGATCTTCCAGTGCCGCTTTTTCCAGGGCATGCATTTCTGCAGCCGAAAGCAGCCCGCGATGATATTTTTCAATATCAGCCGCTGTAAACTGTTGTATGTTTGATCCGTTAGACATTACACATGTAAAGTTCTCCATTTTTTTATTCTCTGGGCAAGCTGGTTTCTCCTGTGGCGGTACCGCTTCTTTCCATTGCTTCCCGGCTTTCCATACAGGTCTTCAGGTTGCGTCGCCCATTCTGAATATAACTGCGCACTTTATTCCATTCCAGCCCGGTGGCCTCTGTTATTTCATTGTACGACTTACCATCCAGATAAAAAAGCCGGATGGTCGTTTGCTGCTCTGCTGCCAGTGTTTCCAGGCAGTAGGCCAGCCGGTCCAGGTTTTCTTCGCGCTCCAGTACGCCATTCAGATGCACTGTTTCTTCATTTTGCACAAGTTCCGTGCTGAATTCCACCGTTTTTAAATTACGGGGCGTACGCAGGTACATGAGGCAATGATTCTTAGCTACTTGATGCAGCCATCCGCGAAAATTACTCACCTCATGCTTCTTCAGTTTCACTACCAGCTCTTCAAATATTTGCATCACTGCATCCTTGGCCAGTTCCGGCTCCTTGAGGTATTTGAGGCATACGCCATATACCAGGTCCATATAGCGGCTGTACAACTCGCCCAGTACCGACAGGTCGCCCGATCGCTGATAGCTGGCTACCAGGTCGTTGTCTGACTGATCAGCAGATCCTATGGAACGAATGAATGACACGGCCTTAAAAATAGCGAATTAACTGAAAACGAAACGTTAGAAGCAGTTAATGACAAACGGGCCAGGTTTTTTTTCAGACAAACTTGTGTATTTCCCAAAAAGCCTGCATCTCTTTCTGAAAACACAGTGCGTATGAAAAAAATATTCTTTCTCTTATTACCCTTTATTGCCTTCATGCTGGCTTTTCAGACGGTAGAAGAAAAATGGGTATCGGGTATTGTATCCGATGAAAAAGGGCAGCCAATCCCTGCGGTCTCCATTATTGAAGTCGGTACTAAAAATACTACCACTACAAAAGCAGACGGTTCCTACCGCCTTAAGCTCACATCATCCAAGCCACGCCTCACTTTTATGTTTGTGGGATATCAGCACAAGACCGTTAAAGTAAACGGGCACTCCACGATCGATGTCAAACTAGAGCCCAATGTAGTGAACCTCGAGGAAGTGGTCGTTGTCGGTTACGGTACTACTGCGCCTTATACGGCCAATGCAGATATGGCCCGCCAGCTATCGGGCAGAGTTCCCGGGCTGGAGGTGAAGCGTAGTTATAACTACAGCACATCGGCGATTACTCCTGCCAGGATCAATGCTATGAGCGCAGATAAAAAATATAAAACAGAGTATCCGCAACAATACGGTAATACCGAAGATTACGATGCCATTACCGAAAACAAATTTCTGAAAGCAACCGATAATCCGCTTTCCACTTTTTCGATCGATGTAGATGCAGCCAGTTATAGTAATATCCGTCGTTTTCTTAACCAGGGAGAATTGCCGCCTGCGGGAGCTGTGCGTATTGAAGAAATGGTCAATTATTTCCGCTACGACTATGCACAACCCACCGGTGATGCACCCTTTGCCATTCATACAGAAATTTCTGAAGCACCCTGGAACCGCAAACACAAGCTGGTCATGATCGGTATGCAGGGAAAGAAAATACCTGTAGAAAACCTGCCGGCCAGCAACCTCGTGTTCCTGATAGATGTATCCGGCTCCATGAGTTCTCCCAATAAACTTCCGCTGGTAAAGGCTTCGCTGAAGATGCTGGTAGATCAGCTGCGTGAAAATGATCACGTATCAATCGTTGTATATGCCGGTGCTGCGGGTGTGGTGTTGAAGCCTACATCGGGCGAAGAGAAGATAAAGATCAAAGATGCGATCGATAAACTGGAATCCGGTGGCAGTACGGCCGGTGGGGCAGGCATTCGCCTCGCTTATAAACTGGCGCGCGAAAATTTTGCCAAAGAAGGAAATAACCGCGTGATCCTTTGCACCGATGGCGACTTCAATGTAGGCGAAAGCAGCGATGATGCCATGGAGCGCCTGATCGAGCAGGAGCGTAAAAGCGGCGTATTCCTGACTGTGCTGGGTTATGGCATGGGTAATTATAAGGATAATAAAATGCAGAAACTGGCCGATAAGGGCAATGGCAACCATGCCTACATCGATGGCATCGGTGAAGCCCGCAAAGTACTGGTAAACGAATTTGGCGGTACACTGTTCACTATCGCCAAAGATGTAAAACTGCAAATCGAATTTAATCCTGCCAAAGTACAGGCTTACCGCCTCATCGGTTATGAAAACCGCCTGCTGGCCAAAGAAGATTTTAATGATGATACCAAAGATGCCGGGGAAATGGGCAGCGGCCATACCGTTACCGCTCTTTATGAAGTGATCCCGGTAGGCGTTAAGTCCAGTTTCCTGCGCGATGTGGACAAACTGAAATATCAGCAGGAGCCCGAGCGCCTGAGCAAAACGACACAGACCGATGAGATCATGACGGTTAAATTCCGTTACAAAGCACCGGATGGGGATGTAAGCAAACTGATCGAGCATCCGCTGCGCGACCAGGAGTTGAAACTCAATGCCACTTCTGCCAACTTTCGTTTTGCGGCGGCTGTAGCAGAGTTTGGGATGCTGCTGCGCAAATCGGAATTCATTTCCGATGCCTCATTTGACCAGGTGATTGAACTGGCACGTAAAGCGAGGGGTAACGATGAGGAAGGATATCGTGCTGAGTTTATCCGCCTGGTAGAAAGTGCAGGGTCACTGGCTACTACAAAAAAGACAACACAGGATGATCTGAGCCGGAACTAAAGTAAAGTGTAACGTATTCTTCTTCGCCATCGTTATATAAATAATCAGCTAACAGCCGGTTACTGATACGGAGCTGGTGTCTACCAGCTCCTCTTTTAAACCTGGGATTGCTTATGAAAAAGATAATTGTACTGTTCTCTTTATTAGTCATTGCACTGGTCGCAATGGCACAGGAGGCGCCGGCAGGTCTTAATACAGGTACTGCCGCAGCCGCTCCTGCCACGATCCGGATTCGTTGTGCACCCGGCCTGTCGCCTGACGATCAACCACTGTTTGTTGTAGACGGCATCCCCGTTGATACAATGGATATGCATAAGATAAGGCCGGAGCAGATCGAATCTGTTTATATCCTGAAAGATGCCGAAGCAAAAGCTATTTATGGCTGTCGGGCCATACCGGGAGTTGTAATAATAAATCTCAAGCCAAGAATGCTGCATATAAGGGCCAGAAATAGCTATACGGGCGAACAGATAGGATCGGAAGAGCTGCGTATACGTATAGGAAAGCAGGCAAATGAAAAAGCGTTGCCGGTAAATGCTGCTGTAACAGTTTCTTCTTTTGACGACAATACAGAACTGGAAATTTCCGCAACAGGCTACAGCGCAAGCCGGCACCTTGTCAGTAAAGGGGCGTCTGATACGGTGACAATACTGCTGGTACCTGTAGCACAGGTATTGCCGGAAGTAATAGTAAAGGGCATCCAGAAAAGGTGGACATGTCGGAAAACCAGTTGCGGCGCTACAGGCGTATCCGTCTGTACGATCCATGTTTCTGATGTTGCAGCAAGAAAAGGAACGGGGGAAATGGGCTTGCAGTCAACGGCCCGTTTATATCCCAATCCTGCTGTATCAGGCAGTCACTTGAAAATACAATTGCCTGCTGCAGTCAGTGGCAAAGTATCTCTTGCATTATATGGATTAAACGGACAGCTGGTAAAGCAGGTTGTTGATAACGGCAATACGGGACAAATTATTTTTTCGTTGCCACCTGCATTCAAAGGCGCTGGCATATTGCTGGTGCAGGACGATGCAAAAAACATTGTATTAAAAGAAAAAGTGCTTATCCGGTAAATATTTGAGCCATGAATAAGATCAAGCTTGCGATCAACGAGCTGTGTCATGAAAAATGGAAAAACATGACACCTACGGAGCAGGGCCGCTTTTGTGCCTCCTGCCAGAAGGAAGTAGTGGATTTTACAAACATGAGTGATACGGCTGTGTTTGAGTTTTTCAAAGACCGGCAGGCCGGTTCTGTATGCGGGCGGTTTATGAATGATCAGTTGCAGCGCGATATCGAAGTTACCCGCAAGCGGTCGCCCTGGTTGCCTTTTGTGTTTAAGGTGACCTTGCCGGCATTGCTGCTGGGCAGTAAGGCAATGGCGCAGGGAGCGCCGCTGAAAGTGGTTCCCGATACAGTGCAGGTGCCTGATCGGAAAATAGGCCGGCCGGTTCTGGCAGAGCCGATGCGCCTGATAAAAGGCATACTGAGAGATGAAGAAGGAAATATCATTTCCCATGCACGCATCACCAACTCGCATGACCTGACAGAAGTGACAACGGATGAATATGGACGTTTTGAACTCAGCATACCGCGGCGGCTGCGGGAAATTACATTTTCAATAGAAGCTTTTTTGTTTGAAAGGCAAAGTATCACCCAGAAGCTTTCGTCAAATAAACGTGCAGCCCGTTTGTCGCTGACCATGAAAAACAAACAGGAGGAAATAATAATGGGCCTGATCGCCTATCCCGGAAAATATAAAGCCAAGAAAGAAACGGTATGCGAAACTGATTTGCCTTTGCGTGTGTATCCCAATCCGGTTGCGGGAGGACAAAAGATCTGGATCAAAACAGACAGCCTGCAGCAGGACAACTATACAGTGCAATTACTGGATCAGGCAGGTGTAGTACGCCATCAGCAGGCGATGCAGATAGACGGAAAAAATAAAACCGTAGAAATGAGTGTGCCCCGGCTTATCGCAGGCAATTATCTGCTTACCGTTACGGCTGCGGCAAATGGCCAGCGGCGCAGCAGCCAGATAGTCCTGCATTGATCCGGTCATTTTTTATTTAAACTAACTGTTTATGGCTTTCCGTTTAAAACTGGAAATAGAAAATCCCTGTTCCGAAAACTGGGACAATATGATGCCTGATGACAAAGGACGGTTTTGCCTGTCCTGTACCAAACAGGTGATCGACTTCAGCAAAATGACAGACCAGGAGCTGATCCGTTTTTTTAAACAAAACAGGGCAGGTGAAGTATGCGGACAGTTGTCTGCTTACCAGTTAAACCACGAGTTGACAGAGGCTCCGCGGCGCAGAGGGCTGTTGCCTTATTTTCTGCGGGCAACTTTGCCGGCCATGTTGTTTATCAATCGTGCAGAAGCACAGCAAACGGCGTTGCCTGGCGAAACAGCTGTGGTCAGACCTGCAGTTGACGTTGCTGATCTGCAACGTCTGAAACTTCACGCCGCCGACAGTGCTCCGGTTGTGCTCAAAGGCAATGTGGTGGATCAGGAAGGTAAGCCGGTTGCTTTTGCTTCCATAAAAGTGGTGGGTACCGAACAATACAGCCTGGCCGACAGTACCGGCCGGTTTCAATTGCATTATTGGGGTACAGTACCCGAAGTGCGGTTGAGCTGCAGTGCACTCAGTTTCCAGGATACTGTTACTGTATTTACTCTTCAGGAGCAGGAACAACTGTGTACGATCCGCCTTCAGCCTAAAGAACTGCCGGCGGTAGTGGTCCGGTCAGGTGGTACCATGGGGCTTCTAAGAGGATTTATGGGAGGGGTTGTCATTAAGCGAACCAGCATGCCATTAGACACGCTTACCAACTGGTTTAAAAATACAGTAAGCAAGTTCAGGTTGTATCCTAATCCCGCCCGTACACTTTCTGCAATAAAGGTTGAACTGCCGGCGGGTTATGATGGAGAAGTGGTCTTAAGACTTCTGTCCGTATCGGGCCAGGTATTGCAAACGCAAAAATATCAGGCCAGCAAAGGGGGGACTGTCTTGAATTTCCCCATTCCGCGGGTTACACCAGGTACTTACCTGATGCAGATCGGAAGTGTTGTAAAAAAAGAGTGGGTCTCTGAAAAGATATTGCTCCAATAATCGCTGTTATTCGGGGACAATGATCTGGGAAAAAAATACTGATCAGGTTCTTACAGATGTCAGATGCTGACGCGATGGCAAAGTCGTTTTGCTGAACACTACAAAAGCTAATCTGCTTTAAAAGCCGGATGATAATTCTCCAGGGTCTTGCGAAGGAATTCGCGATCGAGGTGAGTATAGATCTCGGTGGTGGTAATACTTTCATGCCCCAGCATCTCCTGCACTGCACGCAGGTCTGCGCCACCCTCTACCAGGTGTGTGGCAAATGAATGACGGAATGTGTGGGGGGATACACTTTTTTTAACACCGGCCTGCTGTACCAGTTCGCGGATGATCAGGAAGATCATGACGCGCGAAAGTTTGCGGCCATTCCGGTTCAGAAAGAGCACATCTTCATGTCCCGAAGCCACCTGCTGATGCTGCCGGTGTGTTTGCCGGTAAAGATTGATGTATTTGGCGGCGCTCTGCCCGATAGGCACCAGGCGTTCTTTGTCACCTTTACCAATCACCCGGATAAAACCTACATCGAGGTATAGCTGGGAAATACGCAGGTTGACCAGTTCACTCACACGCAGTCCGCAGCTATACAATGTCTCCAGGATGGCTTTGTTGCGGCCGCCTTCGGGTTTGCTCAGGTCGATCTGTGCGATGATCTGTTCTATCTCATCAAAACTAAGTACATCGGGCAGCGCGCGTTTCAGTTTGGGAGCTTCGAGCAGGGTGCTGGGATCGGTATCGCTGATCTTTTCGAGCAGGCAATAGCGGTAAAAAGATTTGATACCCGAAATGATACGGGCCTGCGATGCAGGTGTCATACCCAGTCCGGCAATCCAGTGTACGAATCCCTGCAGGTCGGTCAGGGCCAGGTTGGAAGGGGTGAGCAGGGTGCTGCGTTCCTGCAGGTACTGGGTGAGTTTCTCCAGGTCATGCAGGTAGGCTTCTACCGTATGATCAGCCAGCGATTTTTCCAGCTGCAGATACGACCTGAATCCTTTTTTATAAGCTTCCCACATGTGTGATTAATAAAAAAGTCCATTTCGGGAGGATAGCTCAATCCCCTGAAATGGACCTTTAGGTGTTATAATGAACCTTACTTCAGTTCAATTTTCTTTTCAATGACTTTCCATTCATCGCCTACTTTCACCCGGGTCCAGATACGCTCAGGCGTCACATTTACAGAGTCGAGCAGCGCATGAATATTGGCATAGTCAAATTCAATACGCTGGCCAAAGGTCATCATGGCTGTTTTGCCCGTTATCATATCTTCTGCAAAAATGTTGCCGCGGTCTGAGTAAACCAGCAGATTGTCGGCAATGGAGAATTTAGGATCAAAAGGTGTCAGTGCACTCGAAATCTTTTTGAGCGATTGCTCCTTGCTGAAGGGGAGTTTTACCGCAAAACCGCGGCTGCTGGCGCAATCATTAAAAAGTACCCAGGCATAGCTGGTATCATTGATCACACATTTGATAAAATCCTTATTGACTTTTACCGGGGCGCCCAGCAGGTCTTCGATGCCCAGTTTGCGGTTGGTGCCCATATTCTGGTAACTCCAGGCCACGCTGTCTGCATTGCAGTTGGCAGCACTGATGTATACATAAGGTTTTAAGGGATGCTCTGATTTAATGAATTTCAGGCTGTCTTTCAGGCAACTGGTATCGCAGAAAGTAGCCGGCCCTCCTCCCGATTTACAGGATGTGAATTGAAATGCCATGGCCGTGGCAACAAAAAGGAGGCAGAGTATTCTCATATTATTGGGTTTGGTGAGGACGTAAAAGTAAGCAATAAAAATTTTTTTCCTTTACCTTCGGCAGATGACTGAAAAGAAACCCATTAATATCCGTTCATTCAAACAAAAAGTACGGCACAGCAAAAGCCGCTTCCGTCGTTTTCTGACCCGTCTCGAAAAGAATCCTCCCCGTGGCCTGGACAAGATCACGATCAAACTGGAAAAGGAAGTATGGGAAGAGGTGGACTGCCTCAGCTGCGCCAATTGCTGTAAGACCATGACACCTACTTTTACGCCTGCCGACCTGCGCCGCATTGCCGGTCACTTTGGTCAGACCGTAGAAGAGTTTAAAGAAAAATGGTTGTACAAGGAAAGAGGAACAGGTGACTGGATGAATCGCCGCCAGCCCTGCCAGTTTCTGAACCTGAAGGATAATAAGTGCAGTATTTATGAAATACGCCCAGCCGACTGTGCCGGCTTCCCTCATTTGCCCAAAAAGATGAAGGATTATGTGCACGTGCATAAACAAAATGTGGAGTACTGTCCCGCCACTTATCGTATCGTTGAGAAAATGATGGATCAGATACCTGTAGGCAGGTAGTCAGTCGCCCAGGCATTACAGAAAAACATCTTCGAGCAAAAAGATATCAGGATCTTTGTACCGGTGAAAGGTAATAGAGACAATGTCATATTGTATCCACCGGTAACCGGGATTGCGGAACAGAAATTCATCGGCTGCCCGTTTCAGATGACGGAATTTTTTGCGGGAGACTTTGTCCTCGGGAAAACCCACCGGTGATGCATGGCGGGCTTTTACTTCTATAAAATGCAGTTGCCGGCCTTTCTTTGCGATAATGTCGATCTCATATGGACCCGATCGCCAGTTGCGGTGCAGCAACTCGTAGCCCCGTTGTTGTAACCAGGCTGCGGCCAGATTTTCTCCGGCAATGCCTACATCATTATGCTCTGCCATCACGTATCTTTAGCACCATTTAAAATTACGACAAATTATGACCGGGATAGCACAACTGACTGGCACTGTCAAACATTACGATTGGGGAGGTACCCGTTTTATTCCCGACCTGCTGGATCTGCACGGGCCGCAGGACAAACCCTTTGCGGAGTTTTGGATGGGGGTGCATCCACAGGCCAACTGCCAGTTGCAATTGCCCGATGGTACCAGTACCGGATTGCGTGAGTTTATTCAACGCGATCCCAAAGCTGCACTGGGTACAGCTGTGCAGGCCAGGTTTGGTAATATCCCCTACCTGTTCAAGGCACTGGATGTAAAAGATATGCTGTCGATACAGGTGCATCCGGCAAAGGCGGCTGCCGAAGAAGATTTTGAAGCGGAAAACCGCAAAGGAGTGCCCCCCGATGCTCCCACCCGCAACTACAAAGACAATAATCATAAGCCAGAGCTCATGGTGGCCATGGGCGATTTCTGGTTATTGCATGGCTTCCGGCCAGCGGCTTCCATGCAGCAGATATTGCAGGAGGTACCGGAGTTGAATTTTCTGCTCCCTGTATTTGAATCGGCAGGTTACGCAGGTTTGTATAAACTGGTCATGGAAATGCCGCAGCAGGAAGTGAATGCTCATCTGCAGCCTTTGCTTGACCGCATCGTGCCCCCCTATAACAAGGGAAGTTTGTCAAAAATGCATCCCGACTTCTGGGCTGCCCGTGCTTCGATCACATTTGGCCGTCCGGGTATTATTGACCGGGGCATTTTTTCGGTATACCTGTTCAACCTGGTCTTTACGCAAAAAGGCGATGCTGTTTTTCAGGATGCCGGTGTGCCGCATGCTTACCTCGAAGGACAGAATATCGAGATCATGGCCAGCTCCGATAATGTATTGCGTGGTGGTCTTACCAGCAAACATATTGATGTGACAGAGCTGTTGCGTCATGTGAAATGTGAAGCGACCGAACCACGTATCCTGAAAGGGGAGCAGCATGGGTTTGAACGCGTATATAAAACACCCGCTCCGGATTTTGAATTGAGTGTACTGGAACTACCGACCGGCAGCTCTGCACCCGTCACCGCCAGTACCGCTGATATTCTGTTGCTGGTAGAGGGCAATGCCGTTTTGAGCCAGGAAGGAGCTTCTGTAACGCTTCGGAAGGGGCAGCCGGCTGCTTTGCTGCTGCCCGGACAGCCTGCAACGCTCGAAGCCTCAGCAGCCACCACTATTTTCAGGGCCAGTGTACCTGTGGATAAGTGAATAAATAGGCCGGCTATTTATCGCATTTAAGTTATTTTTGCCCTGTGGCGGGGTTGGATGGAGAGTGAGATACGGGCATTCATTTATAAGTATTTAGATAGTTTACACACTATGAAAAAGTTCAATACAAAGCTGATCCTGTTTTCATTGGCACTGGTGGCTGTGACCACCCTCGTAAAATATTTCCTCGGACCGGATCTTGACTGGTCTGGTTTTTCTCCCGTGATTGCCATTGCCCTTTTTGCGGGTATGATCATACCTGAGCGCCGGCAGTCATTCATTATCCCGCTCATGGCCCTGCTGCTCAGCGATGTGATCATTCATATATTGTACCTGCAGGGAGCTTTTCCCTATGCCGGTTTTTATGAAGGTCAGTGGGTTAACTACCTGTTGTTATTGCTGATGACAGGACTGGGTTGGTGGCTCAAAGGACGCCGCACGGTGAATCTGCTGGTAGCTGCCGTAGCTGCTCCCACCATTTATTTTCTGCTTTCCAACCTGTCGGTATGGATAGGTAGTGATGGTGTCTACTACAGCAAAGACCTCGATGGCCTGATCAGCTGCTACACACTGGCACTTCCTTTCTATAAAAATACCCTGCTGGCAACTGTTCTTTTCCTGCCAGCGATCCTGCTCACGTATAATATGGCTGTGAGAGGCCGGCAGGCGGTTACATTGGGGTGAGCTGAAAGGTAAAAGGCTAACGGTAAAGGGCCTGAAAGGAGCGTCTGCTTGCTTACACCCTTCACCTCATACCTTTAACCTTACAATGGCAAACCAGTAGCCCCCATGCTCTTCCTTTATAATAATATGGCTGTGAGAGGCCGGCAGGCGATTACCTTGGGGTGAGCTGAAAGGTAAAAGGCTAACGGTAAAGGGTCTGAAAGGAGTGTCTGCTTGCTTACACCCTTCACCTCATACCTTTAACCTTACAATGACAAACCAGTAGCCCTCATGCTCTTCCTTTATAATATGGCTGTGAGAGGCCGGCAGGTGATTACATTGGGGTGAGCTGAAAGGTAAAAGGCTAACGGTAAAGGGCCTGAAAGGAGTGTCTGCTTGCTTACACCCTTCACCTCATACCTTTAACCTTACAACGGCAAACCAGTAGCCCTCATGCTCTTCCTTTATAATATGGCTGTGAGAGGCCGGCAGGCGATTACATTGGGGTGAGCTGAAAGGTAAAAGGCTAACGGTAAAGGGCCTGAAAGGAGCGTCTGCTTGCTTACACCCTTCACCTCATACCTTTAACCTTACAACGGCAAACCAGTAGCCCTCATGCTCTTCCTTATTAACTACTTCTATCGCTAATGGGTTTTTGAATAAAGGGCAGTTGGTGACAAGGGTATGGTATTCTCCATTTTCGCCACAGGGATCTACACCCATCGATTCCAGTTGATCCAGCAATTCTTCCGTGAGGTAATGGCCCAGGAACTGTTTGCCCATTACCGTATTACAACTTACGATCAGGGTTTGAATACCGGCCTTGAGCATGTCGAGCGCGAGCTGCTTACGCGGGCGAAGCCAGAGCGGTAGTACAGGGATCAATCCGGCCCGGGCACATACTTTTTCTTCCCAGTCGCGGTGTGCCTGCAGATCGATGTCGCCAAAGACAGCATGGGTCAGCTGATAATCCCGTTTTAATTCCTGTAAGGATCGCACAAAATTACTTTCATATTCCGCCCAGGAACTGGATACTGTATGAAGAGGAATACCTGCCTGCCGGGCCTGTTCCTGCAGTATATCCGCAGGCAGCCCGTGTGAGCGGGAGCGTTGCCCGGTCTCATTCATCACATTGAGCAGTACAGCAGGTTTTATACCTGCATCGATAGACTGCATCAATGCATAGCAACTGTCCTTGCCGCCGCTCCAGGAAGTGAGGGATTGCATAAAAAGTATAAAGAGTTTAAAGGGTTTAAAGAGTATAAAGAGTCAAGGGGTGCCCTTTAAACTCTTTATACCTTTTAAACAGTTCTTATAATTCGCTCTCATATCCCACATCCACCGCCAGATCCTTACCATCGGCCGCTGTGGTGGCCAGCATGTCGCAGTGATTGTTGTAGGGATTATCTGCATGACCCTTTACCCATTTAAAGCGCACATGATGCTGGCGGGCCACGGTGTCATATTGAAGCCAGAGGTCTTTGTTTTTTTTGCCTCCCTTGAAGTTGGTTGCTATCCAGGTTTTGAGCCACCCTTTTTCTACCGAGTTGACCACATACTGGCTGTCGGTATGTACCGTGACGTTCATGCCCGGTTTTTTGAGTGCAGATAAAGCGGCAATCACAGCCATCAGCTCCATGCGGTTATTGGTGGTAAGGCGGTAGCCTTTTGATAATTCTTTACGAAGTGTTCCACTCATCAGTACCGCGCCATATCCTCCCGGTCCGGGATTCCCGCGCGATGATCCATCTGTGTAAATTGTTATTTGCAAAAGTCAGTTATTAGTTGTTAGTTATCGGTGGTTGGTGATCAGTGGTCAGCCGACAGTGGATAGTGGACAGATGACAGTTGACAGTAATTCATTAACACATTATCACATCTTCTTCAAATTTTCAAATCACCAAATCTTCAAATCAATTAGTACATCAGCACATTAACTCATTAGCACATTATCCCCTCTCCTTCAAATCACCAAATCTCCAAATCAATTAGCACACTAGCACATTAGCCCATTAGCACATTATTCTCTCTCTTCTTCAAATCAATTAGTACATTTTCCTCACACTTGAAATACTCCCAGTTTCATCTCCTCCGCATGCGGATTATGATTGGCTGCATGAATGCCTTCGGCCAGGCGCAGGCGGGTTTCGCGCGGGTCAATGATATCATCCACCCAAAGGCGGGCGGCTGCGTAGTAAGGCGAAGTCTGTTTTTCATATTTCCCTTTGATCTCATTCAGCAGGCGCTCTTCTTCGGTTGCGGATACTTCACGGCCCTGGCTTTTCATTGCAGCCACCTGTATTTGCAGCAGGGTTTTGGCAGCCTGTTCACCTCCCATCACGGCGATGCGGGCTGTTGGCCATGCATAAATAAAACGGGGATCATAGGCCTTGCCACACATTGCATAGTTGCCAGCGCCGTACGAGTTGCCGGTGATGATGGTAAATTTGGGTACCACGGAATTGGCTACCGCATTTACCAGTTTGGCGCCGTCCTTAATGATTCCGGCATGCTCGCTCCGGCTGCCTACCATAAATCCGGTCACATCCTGCAGAAAAACCAGGGGGATCTTTTTTTGATTGCAGTTAAGGATAAAACGGGCTGCCTTGTCGGCGCTGTCATTATAGATCACACCACCCATCTGCATCTCACCTTTCCGGCTTTTGACGATCTTGCGCTGATTGGCTACAATACCTACTGCCCAGCCTTCGATGCGTGCATAGCCGCATACAATAGTTTTGCCATAGTCTTCCTTGAACTGTTCGAAGGAACTGCCTTTGCCATCGGCACGGGCATCTGCAATACGCTCAATGATATCTACTACATCATAAGGTTTGCCATCCATCGGGAAGATGCCGCACAACTCGTCTGCATTCTGCGAAGGAGCAACTGCTGCGATACGATCGAAGCCTGCTTTTTTAGGTTCGCCCAGCATTGTCATCATACGTTTGATATGGTCCAGGCATTCCTGTTCGGTTTTGAATTTATAATCAGCAATGCCGGATATTTCTGTATGGGTGGTTGCGCCGCCCAGTGTTTCGGCATCGGTGTCTTCGCCTATGGCCGCTTTCACCAGGTAGGGGCCGGCGAGGAATATAGAGCCGTTATTTTCCACCATCAGTGTTTCGTCGCTCATGATAGGCAGGTAGGCGCCACCTGCCACGCAGGCCCCCATTACAGCGGCTATCTGCGTAATGCCCATGGCGCTCATGCGTGCATTGTTGCGAAAGACACGACCAAAATGTTCTTTGTCGGGAAATATCTCATCCTGCATAGGAAGAAATACACCGGCACTGTCCACGAGGTAGATGATGGGCAAATGATTGTCCATGGCAATTTCCTGCAGCCGCAGGTTCTTCTTGCCGGTTATGGGAAACCAGGCACCGGCCTTTACCGTCTGGTCATTGGCAACGATCACACACTGCCGGCCACTCACATAGCCGATACCGGCTACCGTACCACCGGCAGGGCAGCCTCCCTGCTCTTCATACATTTCAAAACCGGCAAAGGCGCCCAGTTCCAGGAAAGGACGGTCGCCGTCAACCAGGTATTCGATACGCTCTCTCGGACTTAGTTTCTGCCGCTCATGCTGACGTGCCAGTGCTTTTTTACCCCCGCCCTCCGTTATTTTTTCAAACAACTGACGGCGATGGCTGATAGCCAGCTTCATGGCGTCTTCATTCCGGTTAAATTCAATATTCATAGTGCAGATCGTTGTCTGGCAAAGATAGGCGAGTCAGCGGCATGATGGGGTTTTAACACAATTCTATAAAGGGGTGAATATGGAATAATCAGGGCAGGTTATCAGGGAAGAAAACCACGCCATGCACCGTATCTTTTTTTTAGCATTCTGCCTGGCCTCCTGCCAGGAGAATGCACAATCGCCCGCACTGTTGGCTCAGATAAAGGCGTCCCGTACTTATACAAGTATTGCTGAGATCCCCCTGCCGGAGGGGTATACCCGCATCAGGGATTCGGCCACCGGCTTTAGCCACTGGCTGCGCGAGCGGTCTTTGAAGAAAGATAACACGGTGTATCTCTACGATGGCCGTCCCAAAGGAAATCAACAGGCCCAGTTTGCCGTACTGGATGTGTCGGTAGGTAAAAAGGACCTGCAGCAATGTGCCGATGCCATTATGCGGTTGCGGGCAGAGTATCTGTATGACCAAAAAAGATGGAATGAGATCAGCTTTCTGGCTACCAGTGGACAGAGCTTATCTTTTTCCCGCTGGCAGCAGGGATACCGGTATCGGCTCAAAGGGCAGCGGTTGGAGGAATACAGAACCAGTGCGGCACAGGGCAGTACCCGCAACGAATTTGAACAGTACCTGCAGTTGGTATTTACTTATTGCGGCACGAGCTCACTGCACCGGCAATTGCGAAAGGTGAATGCGGGCAAACCGGTAAAGGGAGGAGATGTATTTCTGCAGCCGGGTTTTCCGGGTCATGCCATGCTGGTAATAGATGTAGCCGAAAAAAACGGAGAACGCATTTTTTTACTGGCACAGAGCTATATGCCGGCGCAGGATATACATATAGTGAAAAATCCGACAGAGGTGAATCTGTCGCCATGGTTTAAGGAAGAAGGTAAAGGAAAGTTGGTAACACCTGAGTGGATTTTTGAAGAATGGCCTTTATACACATGGTGAAATAAAAGGAATAAAAAAAGGTGTGCCGGAGCACACCTTTTTTATATAAACACGAGCTATAGATACTAGAAAATATATCGGAAACCAAGTTGTATGCCCCAGGATGTGCTGGTAGATACATTGTTGATAAATGACTTGGTAACCGGGGCATTCTGGAAAGTGGACAGGCGGAATGAAGGAACACCACCTGTAACAGAAACCAGTTGCAGCGGATTGTTAACCGTAGTGATCTTACGAACACCCCAATCGTTGTTGAGCAGGTTCAGCAGATTGTATACGTCAGCAGTAAACTGAATGGTATGTTTTTGTTTACCAATGTTGGTAAAGATGTCCTGAACCAGTTTGGCATCTACACGATGATAGAAAGGTATTTTGGCACCATTTCTTTCAGCCACCTGACCTTTGTGTTTGCTCAGGTAGGGGTCATTGTTAACATAGTTCATAAAAATTTGCTCCATCTCAGATTTGGTGTAAGTAACGCCATTGGGATAAGCAAAGCTGTTTACAAAAGTGATCTCAGAAGCATCGCGGGGAATGTACATCAGATCTGAGCTGGTATTGCCGTCGTTGTTGATGTCACCGTTGTATACATAAGAGTATGTACCACCATGTCTGCCTTCATAGAACAGAGAGATAGTAGTGGCCAGGTGTTTCAGATATTCGAAACGATAAGATACAGTACCTACGATACGATGAGGAACAGCAAAATTAGAGTAAGCCAGTTCCAGGCTGTTCTGAGTGCCCAATGTTGGGTTAGCACCCCATACAGAAGCAGCTTGTGAACCGGGGTTAGCTGTTACGTCGGAGGCGTACGTGTAGTTGTAAGCCAGTGAAGCGTACCAGCCATTAGAAAAGGCCTTAGCCAGTTGGGCTGTCAGCGTGAAAGAGCTTCCTTTTGATGTATTGTCCAGAACAATGGCATTGTTGATCGCTGTGTTAATCCGTCTTACAGCAGAAGATGAAGCGGAATAACGGGGGCGGATTACAGAGCCTGTAGTGATGGTGGCATCAGGAGCCTTTTGGTTGGCGTTGAACATGTATACAGCATTGATATCTTTTGTATACATGGCATCAACTGACAGGGTTAGGTTTTTACCCAATTGCTTGTCGAAGCCAATATTTGTTCTCCATATCTGGGGGAATTTGAAATCTTTACTGGCAACAGCAAAAGCTGACTGAGCTGATGTACCCGCAGTAGTGGGGAACAGATTAGCCGGCAGGGCGTTGTTGGTGAAGGGGTTGTAAGCACGACCATCAGGGTTGAACAGGAAATTGTTCAGGTTTGCACCAGGAGTAGTAGGAGTGATAAGAGTACCAAACTGATACATAGAGCTACCCGAAGGAATGTTGGTCAGGTATACAAAGGGAATACGACCGGTAAAGATACCTGTACCACCACGCAAAATGAGATCTCTATTACCTTCCATATCCCAACGGAAACCTACACGGGGAGAGAAGAGCATTCTGCTCTTGGGCCATTCACCTGTAGTGTACCTGGTGGCATTACCATTAATATCAACCAGTGTACTCAGGTTGCTGATATAAGGGTTCTCCAGCGGCTTTTCTGGATAAATGGGTTGGTCAAAACGTATACCGGCTGTTACTTTCAGACGGTCATTAACAGTGATTTCATCCTGCAGATATCCTGCTAACTGACCAATTTTCAGATTGGCCGAGTAAATGGCGTCACTTCCATCAAGAGCGTATGTGATAGAGAAAAGGGCAGGAGCCTGATTGGTTATAAAGTCGTTTACGTTGCGGTATACATAATAGCCCTGTGAACCGGCCATAAACATGTTACCCACTTTCTGATACTCGTAGCTGATACCAGCAGTCAATGTATGTTTGCCAGTGAAATAGGTGAAATTGTCTACGATAGAGTAGACATCGTTAATCACACTATTATTGTTGCCGTTGAAAGGTTCATTACCAACGCTGATATATAAATTATTATCAGTGTTGTTAAGAATATCTACGAAAGGAAATTTGCTACCGGGGTGAATTTTATCAGAACTGATCTTAGTTACAGTAGCCAGAAACTGATTGGCAAATTTGCCTTTGAAATTACTGTTCAATTCCAGTGAGCCGGAGCGCACAATATCTTCCTGCTGATAAGTAGAACCAAAGTAGCTCATACTGCGGTTAGAAAACCGGAAACCGTACACGGCAATACCTGCGCTATTTGCTCCATTGATACCTCCACTCTGGCTGGGTTGAAAATCCTGAGTTCCTTTAAAATCGCTGTATTTCAGTGTCAGTTTGTGTGCATTGTTAATGTTCCAGTCAATCTTACCAATGATTTTGTGGTTCTCATTAGTGAATGCAGGAAAGTTGTCGTATGCACCTGGATCGTAACCAAAAGTTTTTACATAATCAGATACTTTTTGAAGATCTGAAGCCAACACGGAAGATACGTTTCCAGTACCTGAACCACCTGTAGGGGTCCAGGCAATGCCTGCCCCCGGAGGTTTGGTTTCTTTTTCTGCGTTTACAAAGAAAAAGAGTTTGTTTTTAATGATAGGACCGCCTACACTTCCGCCGAAAATTTTAGAACGATAACGCGTTTTTGGAGCTTTTTCACCAGCCAGGTTATAACCCATCAGGTCTTCATTCTGGAAATAGTAATAAGCCGTGCCATGCACAGTGTTTGTACCACTTTTGGTAGTGGCAGCAATATTACTACCGGTAAAATTGCCCTGGCGTACATCGTAGGGGGCAATATTGACGGAAACCTCATCAATGGCATCCAGTGAAACGGGGTTATTACCAGCACCGGGAAGCGGATCGGTACTGAGACCAAAGTTGTTATTCAGGTTGGCACCATCGAGTGTGATATTATTGAAACGGGCATCACGACCGGCAAAGTTGGTACCGTTTGCCTGCGGAGTCAGGCGGGTAAAATCAGTGATACTACGGCTGATAGTAGGTAATGTAGTGATCTGCCGGTTATTAACCACAGTGCTTAAGCCTCTTTTTTCCGTGGCAGCACGGCGGCCTCTTCCGGTCACAACAACGCCAGCCAGTTCCTTTTCATCCACACCCATGACGGCATTTATGTTATGGGCTTCACCCAGTAACAGGAAAATATTGTCAAAAGATTGAGTCTGAAGGCCTGTGAAGGCAATCTTCACTAAATAAGGACCACCAATACGAAGACCTTGCAGTGTGAAAGCTCCGTCTTTCGTGGCAATTGTAGCGTAGTTAGTACCTGAGGGCAGGTGGGTGGCCGTCACCGACGCACCAGCCAGTCCTTCTCCCTTGCTTGATTTCACAGTACCGGTAATGGTAGAGGTGGTTACCTGCGCAAACACCGATCCGGCCAGAAATGAAATAGCAATAAGGAATAAGATTCTCTTAAGCATATTAGTTTAGTTTACGTGATTGTGCTGCAAAGAAAGGGAATATTCTATAAATAAATATAGCCAAAATATTAACAAACTGTGACTGGAATAGAAGCCTTTAGCCGGCGAAATAAGGCCTGCCGGCGACTCAACTTTCGCGGACTTCCAATTGTTAGTACTTTTGCAAAAAACCGGAAAAATGTTTCATAGCATCGAGGAGGCCATTCAGGACATCAGGGATGGCAAAATGGTAATCGTAGTAGACGATGAAGACCGTGAAAATGAAGGGGATTTTATCACTGCCGCCGCCAATATCACCCCAGAAGTGGTGAATTTCATGACCAAGCATGGACGTGGTCTTATATGTGTGCCCCTGCCCGAGGACCGGTGCGACGAACTGGGACTCGAATTGATGGTCAGCAACAATACCGCTCTGCACGAAACGGCCTTTACCGTTTCGGTTGACCTGCTCGGATATGGTTGTACCACAGGGATTTCGGCTTCTGACCGTTCCAAAACCATCCAGGCCCTCAATGACCCGGCTACCAACCCGGCCGACCTGGGCCGTCCCGGCCATATTTTCCCCCTAAGGGCAAAAAAAGGAGGGGTGCTCCGCCGTGCCGGACATACCGAAGCGACCGTTGACCTGGCCCGCCTGGCAGGGTTTCCACCACCCTACGGAGGGGTGCTGGTAGAGATCATGAACGATGATGGCTCTATGGCCCGCCTGCCCGAACTGATGGAGGTTGCCCGCCGTTTCGACTTCAAGATCATTTCCATTAAAGACCTGATCGAATACCGCATCAAACGCGATTCCCTCATCGAAGAGATCGTACGGGTAGATATGCCCACCCGTTTTGGCGACTTTACCCTGGTAGCTTTTAAAGAAAAGTTATCCGCCAACGAGCACCTGGCCCTGATCAAGGGCGAATGGGAGAAAGACGAGCCCGTCCTCGTGCGCGTACATTCCTCCTGTTTTACCGGCGATATACTGGGATCCCTTCGTTGCGATTGCGGCGACCAGCTTCATAAAGCCATGGAGATGGTACAGGAAGAGGGCAAGGGGGCTATCCTTTATATGAACCAGGAAGGAAGAGGGATCGGCCTGCTTAATAAATTAAAAGCCTACCGCCTGCAGGAGCAGGGCATGGATACGGTGGAAGCCAACCTGCATCTCGGTTTTCAGATGGACCAGCGCGATTATGGTGTAGGCGCCCAGATACTACGGCACCTGGGTATTACCCGCCTGCGCCTGATGAGCAACAACCCCCGCAAAAGGGTAGGGCTGATCGGTTATGGTCTCGAGATAGTGGAAAACATTCCCATCATCTGCCCATCCAACCCGCACAACGAAAAATACCTGCAAACCAAAAGGAGTAAGCTGGGACACGAAATTTGATTTGAAGATTTGGGGATTTGAAAATTTGAGGATTAGGGGTTTCACCGGATCTGAAAACCGACCACTGGCAACTGGCCACTCTTCATACTCAGCATCTTCAAATTTTCAAATCCTCAAATCTTCAAATTTCCTAATCATTCTTTTTTTTCTTCTTCTTTTTCTTTCCTCTAAAAAATTCTTTCAGCGTATCAAACTCCTTACGGTAGGCGATGCTGGCGCCGGAGCGTTTGGTGCGGGCGGCACCGGAAGTATTGCTGGTGAGATAATCCAGGTTCTGACGGTAAAAGAAGCTGGCGCGGATCGTACCACTCTGGTTGATCAGCCATTCTGCCGTCACATCGGGCAGAAACTGTACGTTTTGCTGAATGGTTGACTGCAACGGTACATCCAGCGTACTGCCCAGTGTGACCACAAAGCGGTCCTTAAACATGGAGATGGGCACGTTTACATTGAAATTACTCTGATTGATACCAAAGCCTGTGGTGCTGGCTGCATTCAGCAGGTTGCGGTTATATACCGCCCCGCTGAAGTTGATGCTGATATTGTCGGTTTTCAGAATGCGCGACAGCTCACTGTTCAGCTTGCGGTTGATCTCGTTAAAAAATAAGCCGGAGATACTGGAGATAGTATTGTTGGTAAACTCGCTGAGCGCCGTATTAAGTCCCGTGTTGGGGGCATAATCGGGTGGCGCAAAACTGTTGAATACGATCAGGTACGTTACCTGCCGGTTGATCTCATTCTGGTTTTTTTCAATCTGCTGCAGGGCGGAGCCAATAGAGAAATCATTATTGGCCTTGCTCGAAGGTGGCAGGTCGATCCTGAATTTAAAATCAGGTTTAAACAGGTCGCCGGAAAGGTTTACCAGTACATATACATCTTCGCGCAGCCGGGTATAAGAAGCATCGCTGCTGCTCAGGATATCTGCAAGCGGAGCAAAGCTTACATTCTCTGCTGTATAACGGGCTTCAAACTGGATGCGGGCGGCATAAGGGTCGCCATTCCAGGTGATATAGTTTTGCGAGCCCTTGCTGATCTCAAATGGTTTTTTGAAGAAAGACTGGAAAGTAAACAGGTAGTTGCCCTCTTCTATGTCAAAGCGGCCACGCATACTCATTTTCTCATTGGTGCCGGAGCGGATATTGAGTGTGCCTGCTCCGCGGCCTTCGATCTTATCACCCGTCAGTTCATCCAGTTCCACCTTTACGGTGACCATCGGGTTGGCCGTCAGATCCACATCATAAACAATATTGGACGAAGCATTGGCAAAGCTGCTGTCGACCATTTCGCGGCCATAGGTACGCTCTACCAGGAAATCGGCAATGCCTGATTCCCGGCTTTGAGAGGAGGGGATGGTTACGTAGCTGCTGTCCGTTGCAGAGGCAATGGCATCGATTTTCATATACAGGTCAGATTGCGGTCCTGTCAGCGAAAATGAACCGGTACCTTTTACCCGGCCATAGAACTGTTTATTGTCAAGCAGGGTTGTATTCAACAACAATACCGGCCGGTTATTGTCTGCCCCAGTTGTAGTATTTGGCTTCAGTGTGGATACTGTGAGATCGAAAAACATATTACGGAATGCCGTATGTTCTATATTGCCTGACAGATAAACAGGGTTGTGGGTGACCGGGTCTTCCAGCACAATGCCATTGAGGTCGATCTCGGTCGGTTTCAACTCCAGGTCAGTGTCTCTTATTTTGTAATAACACTGTGTGAAGATCACTTTGAGACCGGCATCCTGCAGACGACCCTTGCCGGTGATCTGCAATTCGTCCAGCTCGCCAGCCAGTTCAAAATTGCCCGTTACATAACCGGAGATGTCGGTAAACAGGTTGCCCAGGAAACGTTCCAGGATGCTGAGCTGATAACTTTTGGCGGTTAACCGGATCAGGTTGGATTTGGAAAGTTCCGGGTTGCCGGGATAGATATTTACATCAAAGGCGAGATTGCGGTCGGGATCAAGTGTGCGGCCTGTAGCCTTCAGCTGTTTGTTTTTATTATCATAAGTAGCCTGCACAGTGGCATTGCCAATGGAATCATTGTCGAGCCGCAATCCCTCGGCATTGATATTATCGGCAGTAATATAGAGGTTGTTGGTAGGATCTTCGATGAGTACATTGCCCGATACCAGACCTTCCAGCCTGTTTTTGGGCATAAAGAACGGACTGAAATCACCCAGGTTTACTTTGTTGAGCTCTACGAGCAGATCATTCCAGTCGCCGATTTCGGCAGGGCGTGTACGGATACGTATTTCCTGGTTACTTTCTTTGAGTACCAGCGCACCGCTGGCAGGCATATTGCTTCGGAATTCGAGTTCCCCATTTTCTTCAATGGTCCAGGCCTTGCCATTAATGCTGAAAGTGCTGGGCTCAAATTCTATACGTACCCCATTGTCGTAGGTGAGTACCTGGGCATTGAGATTGGCCTGGTTGATGGCCTGGTTGGCACCCGTATATATCTTCACTTTCGAGGTATCATTGTGTGCAGTGATGCTAAACAATGCCATTGGCATATTCAGACTGTCGCTCACCAGTATATTGGATGCGCTGCCCATCAGGCCAAGACTATCCCTGTCGCCTGTGGCATTCAGTTTTACGTCATTGAACCGGTATTGCTTATAGCCAAACTGCGGTACTTCGGCTGTGAGATTCATTGCATTGGTACCCGTATTCAGGCTTCCGTAAATATGGCTGTTGTTGAAACCAGACAGGCTGCTGTCGATCAGCTGCATGTAATCGTCCACATATTGGGTGGTGATATCAAAGGTAAACGATTCGTTGTCGGGCATGGAGGCCGGGGGCTTGATGTAAGCCGGATAGTAGCGGTTAAGAAAAAGCTTTACCGCATCCGGCAGGTCGCGGATATTAAATTGCCCGGATACAGTGGCATCAAATTCATTGCTTTTGGCCCTGATGGTCTTGATCTGGTTGGCATATTCAGCAGATACCAGCAACGAGTCGAAGGGCAGTGGATGACCGTTGTGGGTAATGGTAGCATCGTTGATCTGCGCAGTACCGAGAAAGTCATCGATCGTTGCGCCGGTAAAATCAAGATTGAATTTGCCGGAAAAGGCAATATCGTCGTGAGTAAGATTGAGCCTTTGCAGGTTGGCCTTTTCTACATCCGCTACAAAGTTGAATGTAGGTATGGTGTCGTTGAAATCAATAATACCATTCAGTGTAAATATGGCCTCAGGATCGTTCATGGAAGCCAGACCCTGGAACCGCTTTTTATCCAGCCGCCCGTTTACCTTCAGATTCTGATACCGGTAACCATTGTAATCGGCAAAATGAATCGTGCCGTCCACTTCGGTATTGCGGCCTTTTTCGCTGAATCCTTTTCCTTTTACCGTACCGTTGAGCGATACAGCGCCGATCCTGTCATCGTTGATAAAATCGCCCAGCCGGAAATAATCGGAAGAAATGGTCCCGCTGTATACCGGGTCTCTTCCGGCAGGCAGTTTCATGTTGAGATCGCTTTTTACAACACCCAGGTTGGTCTCGATGGTACCATAGGTTACAAAGTCGCGGATAAAACCGGTAAAGCTGCCGTTGAATCTTAAGTACTGCAGTTTGGACAGATCAGGCGACTGAATACGGCGGATAGCCGGCACAATGGTAACGGCACTGGCATAGGTAGTTCTGAATTCATTTGCCTTAAAGTCGATAAAGGTCTGGTTGATATCAGGAAGACCGGTCAGGCTGATATCACCATTGAGAAAAGTATTTTCACCGGCCTGTATTTCCAGTCCACGGCCTACCAGGTCATCTACCGTACCACGTATCACCCCCTTGAGCACTATCCGTTTATTCCAGTCGCTGAGCGCGGGTGCAAAGAAGGCAATGTCGTCGCTGTCAATTTCGGAGTCGGCAAAACTGCCCTGCATCTGCACTTCGTGAATGAAATTGTCCATGCTGCCGAAGTCTTCGTAGCTCATCCGGAAATAGTGGCGGATGGTACTATTGTTGGTGCGGATATCCAGCTGGTTGAAAGCCATTTCGCGGGGCGTCACTTTTACTTTCGCCTGCATGCTTTTGACTTCAAAGCCACTGCGTTCGCGCGTTTGCAGCGACAGGTCGGCTGTGATGGTATCTTTTTCCCACTTTACCTGGCGGAGGGTGGTATGTATGTTGTTGAAATCGATATGCCGGCCGTCAAACCAGGCAAACGCAGAATCGGTGCCGGCACGATCGGTCCGGAACCGGCCATTGAGCAGTTCCAGTTCATCGGTCTTTACTATCCAGCCGCCGGCATTCCACTGCAGGCTGCTGTCGGCAACAACAGCTTTATTGTCGTCGTTGCTGCTGGTTTGCGGTGAACGGGGTTTCTTTTTAGCATATTCATAGATGCTGACATCGGGTTCATTGATGCGCAGCAACTGCAGGTCTACCTGCCGGGTGTTGAAGTTGATCTGCCGGGCATCTAGGTTGAGCGCGCCCAGTGCAATACGCATATCCTGTCCCAGCCACTCATCTTTTTTCAGAAAGACCACATTGGTCATTTCCACCTTTTTCAGGTTCAGCTGGGTGCCACCTCCTTTTTTGGAACTGCTGGAAGAGGGAGACGAAAAATAGTCGATCAGGAACTGGTGCCGCCATACCGAATCCGAGCGTTGCAGTTTGATCACCGCATCGTGCAGGCCGATATATTTCAGCTCTACTTTATTTTTCAGGAAAAACCAGTCGGTAATACGTACAGACACAGCCCCCGCATACAGCAGGGTATCTTTTTGACGGTCTTCCACGATTACCTCCTGCAGGTACATGCGGTTAAACAGACCGAAGTTGACTTTTTTGATCTCTACGCGGGTATGAAGGTCGCGGGAAAGGCGGGCAGTTACCTTACGGACGATCCAGTTTTGCCCGGCCGGAGATTGAATAAATATCCATGCAGCTATCAGCAGAAATAGCAGGGATAAAACCGTCCACAATAATATCTTTTTGAATCTCCTCAGCCTCAGGAATTTAAAGATGCAAAATTAAGCCTTATCACACACAAGGCAAATTAAGTACCAGTCTTGCCAATGCTTCGGTAAATTGCTCAAAAATCGTAAGATGAAGAAACTGCTCATCCTTTTTTCACTTTTCTTTTTTATACAGACCGGCAGCCATGCGCAACAGAAGCAGTATGTGCTGGTCATTCATGGTGGTGCAGGCACTATTCTGCGCAACCAGATGAGCCCGGAACGTGAGCGGGCCTATACGACTGCCCTGGATACGGCGCTACAGAAGGGCGAGGCCATCCTGGCCCGGGGAGGTACTGCGCTGGATGCCGTGGAAGCCAGTGTCAGGTACCTGGAGGATTGTCCACTTTTCAATGCCGGCCGTGGCGCCGTATTTACCCACGATGGACGCAATGAGCTCGATGCCGCTATCATGGATGGGCGTACCCTGGGAGCCGGTGCTGTGGCCGGGGTGACGGTAATCCGTAATCCGATCACAGCGGCGAGAGCTGTCATGGAAAAAAGTGAGCACGTGATGATGTCTGGCCCGGGAGCAGAGCAATTTGCCCGCCAGCAGGGGCTGCAAATTGTCGATCCCTCTTATTTCTATACTGAAGAACGCTGGCGTGGTCTGCTGCGGGCGCGCGCGGCAGATTCAATCAAACAGCTCAAAGGAGTTACAGATCCCGTGCAAAATGAAAATATACAACTGGCCCGGCTGCACCGGCAACTGGATGAGGCCCGTACCGCACTGGCACAGGCCGACGGGGCATGGGCAGATAGCCTGCAACTCGTGGTTCACCAGCTTTCGCAGCGCATTCTCAAAGCTACTTTTCATGATGAAAAATTTGGTACCGTAGGTGCAGTAGCGCTCGACCGGCAGGGTAACCTGGCGGCTGCGACCAGCACAGGAGGGATGACCAATAAAAAATATGGTCGCATTGGCGATGCACCTATCATCGGCGCGGGTACTTATGCCAACAATCAGACGGTAGCGATCAGCTGCACCGGCTGGGGCGAATACTTCATTCGCCTGGGTATGGCCAAAACGATCAGCGATATGATGGAGTTTGGTAAAATCAATCTGCAAAAAGCTGCAGACGAGATGATCAATCACCGCCTGCCTGCATTGGGTGGCGATGGCGGATTGATTGCCGTGGATAAAAACGGGAATATCACACTCCCGTTTTGTACAGAGGGCATGTATCGTGGTTTTGTAAAAGAAGGAGAGAAACGTACGGTGGCGATTTATAAGGATTGATGTAGATCCATACCGCATTGCGGATCCGGGAAAAAAAAGAAATTTTATGAGGACGCTGCGATGCCTTTGGCGCCGCGATGCATCGCGGTGCTACTTAACGTACAACCTAAAAGCTTATATGTATAAAAAAACAGGGTTCCTGTTGCTGATCATGGCAACACTCAACGTACAGGCACAGCGTTTTGGCGGTACGCCTCCCGGTGTAAAATGGCGACAACTGGGTACGGACACAGCCCGTATCATTTTTCCCGAAGGGATGGAAAAAGATGCACAACGCGTAGCTACGATTGTTCATAACCAGGCAGCGAATACGCCGGTGGCATTGGGCTCACGAGTACGCACTATCAATATTGTGCTGCAAAATCAAACGACCATTGCCAATGGCTATGTGGGGCTGGGACCATACCGCAGCGAATTCTATCTCACACCCTCTGCCGGCAATTTTGACCAGGGCAGCATACCCTGGACAGACCAGCTGGCATTGCATGAATACAGGCATGTACAGCAGTTCAATAATTTTCATAATGGACTCAGCCAGCTCATGCGCGTATTGTTTGGCGAAGAAGGGTATGCGCTGGCCATCAATGCATCTATTCCCAATTGGTTTTATGAAGGGGATGCCGTGTATTCCGAAACCATCCTTAGCAACCAGGGGCGGGGCCGTCTGCCGCAATTCATGAATGCCTATCCTTCCATATGGCAGGCAGGTAAAAAGTATTCGTGGATGAAACTGCGCAATGGATCGCTTAAGGATTATGTACCCAATCATTACGATCTCGGTTACCTGCTCGTTAATTATGGGTACGAAAAATACGGAACAGATTTCTGGGCAAAGGTCACCAAAGACGCTTCTGCATTCAAGGGGTTGTTTTATCCTTTTCAGAAAGCTATAGAGCGATATGCCGGTATTCCCTACAGCCGGTTTCTCGAAGAAGCATTGGGTTATTATAAAAATACAGCTACCTCCATCGCTGCTGCCACGGCTGCGGGCGAATCGGGTCCACATCCCGTCACGCCACTTAATAAGCGCGTAGTGACCAGCTACCAGTTTCCCTATGCGGTGTCGCCTACATCAACCCTGTATCTCAAGACCAGTTATGATCGCCGTCCCGGTTTTGTGATCCGCAGTGCCGATGGAAAAGAAGACTGGCTGCGGGTGCGCGATATTGCCATCAATGACCAGTACTCTTATCGCAATGGTCAGCTGGTATATGCAGCCTATGAATCAGACCCACGCTGGCGTTGGCGCGATTATAGCGTGATACGTGTTATGGATGTGGAGACACATACGCAGCGTACGCTTACGCATAAGAGCCGTTATTTTTCACCCGATATATCTGCCGACGGTCAACGGGTAGTAGCAGTACAGAACGCACTGGATGGGAAAAGCGAACTGCATATTTTGTCAACAGGTACCGGGGAGGTGCTGCAAAGGATAGGCAATTCGTCTGTCATGCTGTTTGCCGATCCGAAATTTATCGACGATACCAGTGTGGTCAGCGCCCTGCGGCTGCCCGATGGACGTATGACCCTTGCCCGTGTCAACACACAGAATTCCCGCATACAGCCCTTAACGCCTTCATCGTTTAATGTAATGGGGTATCCCTGTGTGAGTGATGGATATATTTACTTTACCGCCAGTTTTGGTGGACGCGACGATATATTCCGTGTGCCGGTGAGCGGCGGAGTCATCAGCCAGATGTATACACACTGGCCGCTGGGCAATTATGGGGTGAATGTGGCTTATGGTAAGATCAGCTGGTCGGCTTTTACGGCAGATGGTTATCAGCTACAGCAAACGGATACAGCAGCAGTGCAATGGGAACTATTGCCGTCTTTGCTGGCAGAACGCCTGGCTATCACCTATCCCGTGGCAAATGCCAACGAGATACAGGAGTTTGTACCGGGGCATCTGCGGCCCCGTCAGTTTACATCCAGCCGGTATCGCGCCGGTACACGCTTGTTCAATTTTCACAGCTGGCGTCCTTATTATGAAGATCCGGAATTTACTTTTTCGCTCTATGGGCAAAACGTATTGAATACCCTGGAAACCCAGATATATTATTTGTATAATGAAAATGAGAAGACACATGCTGCGGGAGTGAGTGCTGTTTACGGCAAATGGTTTCCTTATCTCAACCTGGGGTCACAGTATACATTTGCCCGCCAGGAAGTGATAAATAACAGTGTGCGTACCTGGGATCAGCTGGATACACGGATTGGACTGAGTGTGCCATTGAGCTGGGTAAAAAAACAAACCAGCAGGCAGTTTACGGTGGGCAGTAATTTTTATGTAAGCCAGGATTTTAATAAAGGTTTGTATAAGGATACCCTGGGCAATACCAGTTTTACTTACCTGCATCATTATGTCACATTCGGCGAGCAGGTGGAGACGGCTGTACAGCATTTTTATCCGCGACTTGCTTATAACCTCACCCTGCAGTTTCGCCATGCAGTGACCAATTACAACAGCCGCCAGTTTCTGGCTACCGGTGCGGTGTATTTTCCCGGTCTGGCTCCCACGCATAACCTGTATTTCAACGGGGCCTGGCAGGAGACAGGTGTGCAGGATGTACGGTTTGCCAATCGGTTTCCTTATTCACGCGGGTATAATGCTGCTTATTTTGCACGTATCTGGGGTGTGCGCAGCAACTATCACCTGCCGCTCTTTTATCCCGACTGGGGTTTTGGTAATATGCTGTACCTGCAGCGCTTTCGCCTCAATGCATTTTATGATTTCTCCAAAGCATTTGATGTAAATAAAAGGCCGCTGGCTTTTCAACGCAGTGTGGGAGGAGAATTGTTTGTGGATACCAAATGGTGGAATCAGTATGAACTCACATTCGGATTCAGGGTAAGCCATCTGCTCGATACCGATTTCCTCACCCGGCAGAGTGGGGCTACCGTGTTTGAGTTTATTATGCCGGTGAGTATTCTGCCGAGATGAGTATAAAGGGTATAAAGAGTATAAAGAGTATAAAGGGTTTAAAAAGTTCCAAAAAGACCATCATTAGCACATAAGCACATTATCACATTAGCACATTGTCCTCTTATACTCTTTATACCCTTTATACTTTACTTAAGCCTGTCCAAACTCTCCTGAATAGCTTTGATCTTCGCTTCCGCATCAGCCTTTTTCTTCCGCTCGGCTTCTACCACTTCGGCTTTGGCATTTTGTACAAAACCTTTATTGGCAAGCTTTTTCTCTACCGTTTGTAGGAAGCCTAATAAATAGTCACGGTCTTTTTCTAACTGCGCGATTTGGGGTGTTGTGTCTAGCGGAGTGGTAGTCTCCAGGAAAAACTGGTCGTTGTGTACGACCACGTTGATGCAGTTGTCGACAGCAGCATTTACCAGTTCTATCTGTTCCGCATTCACCTGTTTGGCCAGTATACCCAACAGCACATCGTAGGTGCCTGGCTGAGCAGCCATAATGTGTAGACTGATCGTGTCTTTGGGCTTCAGCTGGGCTTTAACTCGGGCATCACGAATGGCGCTGATAACGTCATTGAGCAACGTTGCCTTTTGTAAAAGTGCTGTGTCGACTGTGGCAATGGGTGCATAAGTTTTTACCGTGATATCATCGGTCTGCTGACGCAGGTTGTGATAAATCTCTTCTGTGATAAAAGGCATGAAAGGATGCAGCAATTGCATCAGCTCTTCGAAGAAAGATACCGTTTGCTCATATATAGCTACATCAATAGGTTGTTCAAAGCCGGGCTTCACCCATTCCAGGTACCAGCTGCAGAAGTCATCCCATATCAGCGAATACAGGGTTTTGAGCGCTTCGCTGAGGCGGAAATCGCGAAACTGGTCTTCCAGTTGTGTACGCACTTCGGCGAGGCGGCTGGCAAACCATTTTACGGCAAAATGATCTTCTGTCTGCAGACCTTTTTGTGTACGTCCTTCCCACATCTTCACCAGCTTGAGCGCATTCCAGATCTTATTGTTGAAATGCAGCCCCTGTTCATTGCTGGCCTCATCCCACATCAGGTCATTGCCGGCAGGTGAAGCGATCATGATACCAAAGCGAACAGCATCGGCTCCGTACTGGTCGATGAGCGCCAGCAGGTCGGGAGAGTTGCCCAGCTGTTTACTCATCTTGCGGCCAATCTTGTCGCGTACGATACCGGTGAAGTATACTTCATTGAAAGGCTTCTGGTGCTGGTATTCATAACCGGCCATGATCATACGGGCTACCCAGAAGAAGATGATCTCCGGGGCAGTTACCAGTGTATTGGTCGGATAATAATAGTTGACATCGGCATTGCCGGGATTGCTGTAGCCTTTGAATACTTCAAAGGGCCAGAGCCAGGAGCTGAACCAGGTATCGAGGCAGTCGGCATCCTGGTTGAGGTCGGCTGCTGTGGCATTGGGCTTGTTGAATTTTTGCTGATAGGCTGTTAAAGCAGCGTCCGCATTTGCAGCTACGATGTAATTTCCTTCTGCATCGTACCAGGCAGGAATACGGTGGCCCCACCACAGCTGGCGGCTGATACACCAGTCTTTGATGTTTTCCATCCAGTGGCGGTACAGGTTCCTGAACTTGGAAGGATAGAATTTTATTTCATCATCCAACACAGCCGACAGAGCCGGGCCGGATATTTTTTTCATATCTACCCACCATTGCAGGCTCAGGCGGGGCTCTACTACTGCATCGGTACGTTCAGAGTAACCCACTTCGCTTGTATAGTCCACAATTTTTACCAGGTGGCCGGCGGCTTCCAGCAGGGGGATGATCTTTTTGCGGGCTTCGAAACGGTCTTCGCCGACCAGTATCTGCGCATCTGCATTGAGCGTACCGTTGTCGTTCAGGATATCGATGACTTCGAGCTGGTGTTTTTGTCCCAGCTGGTTGTCGTTCATATCATGGGCCGGTGTCACCTTAAGGGCGCCGGTGCCAAAATCCATGGTCACATAATCGTCTGTGATGATGGGAATGCGCCGGTTGATAAGCGGTACCAGGGCAAATTTGCCATGCAGGTCTTTATAACGCTCATCGTCGGGATGTACGCAGATGGCAGTGTCGCCCATAATGGTTTCCGGGCGCACTGTGGCTATCTCCACGTAGCGGTCTTCGCCATCTATCTTATAGCGGAGGTGATACAGCTTTTGTACCGTTTCGCGGCGGATCACTTCTTCGTCACTCAGGGCAGTAAGGGCCTTTACATCCCAGTTGATCATCCGTTTGCCGCGATAGATGTAGCCTTTGCTGTAAAGATCGCAGAACACGCTGATCACAGAGCGGTAATACTCCGGGTCCATGGTGAAGGTGGTGCGGTCCCAGTCGAGGCTGCAACCCAGTTTGCGGAGCTGCTGCAGGATGATGCCGCCGTATTTCTCTTTCCATTCCCAGGCATATTGCAGGAATTCGTCGCGGGATAGTGAGCTTTTGCTGATCCCTTTTTCGCGCAGCATCTGTACCACTTTTGCTTCCGTGGCAATGGAGGCATGGTCCGTACCCGGCACCCAGCAGGCATTTTTGCCCTGCATACGTGCGCGGCGCACCAGTATATCCTGGATGGTATTGTTAAGGCAATGCCCCATGTGCAGTACACCCGTCACATTAGGCGGGGGGATCACTACGGTATAGGGCTCCCGGCTGTCGGGGGTGCTGTTGAAATAACGTTTATCCAGCCAGTGCTGGTACCAGTGTAACTCGGCCTGCCTGTGGTCAAAATTTTTGCTCAGTTCCATGCTGCTTTTCGGGGGATTAGTTTTGCCGGTTTAACCCGGCAAGGCGGCAAATTTACCAGCTTTTAACTAGATCACGAAACGGCTGTCTGCCGGAGGCAGATAGCTGAATGGCAAACAGATGTGGATAAAGGGAACTTTATTTTAACGCGGTCTGAAACTGGGCTCATTACGGATTTCCCGGCATACATATTCCTCCCCGTTATGTACCTGTACAATGGCGCTCATGAGTTCATCAAAAGGAGAACTCTTGGTTACGAAACCACGGGCGCCCAGTTCAAGTATCTTGTGTGCATAGCTGGGATGGTTGTTGGCGGAGACACCAATGATCTTTATCTCAGGTGCCTGCTCGATGATGGCTTTAGTAGCTTCAAATCCATTGATGGGAGTCATGTTGATATCCATAAGCATCACATCTGGCCGTAGAAGACCTGCCTGTTCAATTGCTTCAGCTCCATTGGTGCACTGGCCAATAATGGTAAAGCGATCGTCCCGGTCCAGAAGGAATTTCCATGAATCACGAACCACCTGATGATCATCTACCAGTATGATCCTTATCTGTTTCTGCATGTTCGGTTTATTGGTATAGTAAAAATCGGTATTGACGCAATAAATGACTAATGGTCACAAATCCTTTTATTTGATTTTAGTCAATAGAATGGAGGTAGACGATCAGAGGGAATATATATAATTATATGATATATAGTCGATTATACTAATAAGAGCCAGGTACATGATAAAGCCGGATCGTAAATCACTCATTTCGATGACAGTAAAAATACTTAAAACTAAAGTAGTAGTACGTGGTTTATTTACCAAATGAAATTACGGTTTTTTGACATTTGTCAACTTTTTAAACAAAGTGGTTTTACGTATCTGTATCAGATTTTTCTGAAAGACAGGGCCGGCGTGGAGCAGGGAAGGCAATAGTCTTCATCATTTTATATATTTAGCCAAACAAATTCATTGCATGAAACGAGAACTGACCTCCTGGTATAGCCCTTCGCTCAACAAGGAAATGCCCATTGCCACTTACGGTAGTTACGGATTTGCGCTCCTCCTGATACCCACGGCAGCCGCCGACTACCTGGAATATGAGCGGTTTCAATTAATTGACAGTATCGGACATTTTATTGACTCAGGCAAGCTTAAGGTCTATTCTATAGAAAGTATTAACAAAGAGAGCTGGATGAACAATCACATGGATCCCTGGCACAAAAGTGTTCGTCATCAGCAATGGAACGACTACGTCTACAATGAAGTGGTTCCTTTCATCCGCAACAGCAGCAGCTGGGATACACCGATCATCGCCTGCGGAGCCAGTTTTGGCGCCCTTCACAGCATGAACCTGTTTCTCAAACGTCCCGACCTCATCAATGGTGTAATGGCCATGAGCGGTGTTTATAACCTGATGGAGTACACCAAGGGGCATTATGACGACAACGTATATTTCAACAGTCCCGCTCATTATATACCCAATCTCACCGATCACAACATACTGGAGCAGATCCGCCGCAGCCAGCATATCCATATCCTGACCGGTAGCGGCAATTATGAAGATCCTGCTGCCAGTGGCCAGTTTGCCCGCCAGCTATACGACAAGGGCATCTGGTATGAGCTCGACATCTGGGGAAAGGAGTGGGCCCATGACTGGCCGACCTGGAGAGAGATGCTGCCACATTACCTTGGCACCCGTTGGTAAAAGTTTAAAGAGTTTAAGAAGTTTAAAGGGTATAAAGAGGATATTCTTTATACCCTCCTCCTTTTACCTTAGGCCTTCTACCTTACTCTCGTCAGTTTCTCTGTATTCAGCTGATCAATCCCCAGTTTTTCTATTTTTTCAACAGACGATGTGATCAGCGTATCGTCCTTGATGTTATAGTTGAGTTCAAATACGCCACCTTCCCACTCGCGGAAGTTGCAGTAGTCGAGGTACTCTGTATATTTTCCCTCACCCATTCTTACCCGGCCACCACCGGCTACAAAAGAAGCTGTGGAATCTTTTCCGTGATTGAGGTCATGGCTCAGAAAGGAAAAATGTGTAGGCGTAATGATCTTGATAAATTCTTTTCCAACCGTATAATCGGTTACGGTAGTGTCTTTCCCTTTGATCGTGATGGCGGAAACCATCTTCCAGGTACCTGTAAGAGGTGATGGAATTGGTTGTTCAGGCTGTTTGGATTGATTGCTGCAGGATGATAAAACAAAGGCTGCAGAAAGAAGAGAGAGCAGGGCTTTCATCGTTAAGTGTTGGTTTAAAACAGGTAAGTGTACGGATCAGGTAAGTTGTAATTGTTTTTGGTGAAGATTCATTTGATGTCCTATAGTGCTTCTGGTAAAGAAATCGGTTATCCCGTGCAGGAATTTTAATACGGATTCATAAGGCTGAAAGTCAGGTAATTAAATGCTTGTATCAGGCAGTACTATGTCAGCAGACTGTGCATAGATGGGCAATAGAATATGTTTTCATCTTTGTATCTTCGGAAAGCCCCGTTTCAGGCGCACCTTATAAACTCCTGAACAGAAGCAATCCCTGCCCTGAGTAGTAGCTCTCTATTAATGTTGCCAACCAAAATTTAGCAGGTAAAATCGTTCAGTATGAACTCACTCATAAAAACCGGCTTTTTGTGCTTCATGCCTTCCGTATTATTGCTTGCCTGTGCAGCAAATGATTCCAAACCTTCCAAAGCACAGATCGGTGAATTGCATTTAAAAACAGGGCAAATTATTTCCTGCGGTCCTCCCGACAAAGAATTTGGCATAGTCAGCTTTGATATAACCGGCAGCGGAAAAGTGAAAGAAGATTTTAATACTGCCGTTGCTTTACTGCATTCATTCGAATATGATGAAGCGGAAAAGGTTTTTGCAAAAATAATTGATGAGTCGCCGGATTTTGCGATGGCCTACTGGGGTGTGGCGATGTGCAATTTTCATCCGCTATGGGCTCCCCCGACAGAGGCTGAGTTGCAAAAAGGAGCCCAGGCCATATCCATAGGCCAAAACCTGCCAGCAAAAAACAGCCGGGAAAGTGATTACATAAATGCCATAGGATCATTTTACAAAGACTGGAATAAGAATGACCATCGTACAAGAACGGTGTTTTTTGAAAAAGCAATGGAAGGGTTGCACACAAAATACCCTGATGACAAAGAAGCCGCCATATTTTACGCGCTGGCTCTGGATGCATCTGCAAGTCCTGCAGATAAAACATATGCCAATCAGAAAAAAGCAGGAGATATATTAAATGCGCTTTATGCCAAATACCCCATGCATCCGGGCATTGTTCACTACATCATTCACACGTACGATTATCCCGAACTGGCGCAGCTTGCTTTGCCTGCAGCAAGAAAATATGCCGGCGTTGCGCCGTCGTCTGCACATGCTTTGCATATGCCCTCACATATATTTACAAGGCTGGGCCTGTGGGACGATAATATACGCTCTAACCTCGCAGCAGCCTCTTCGGCCAAATGTTATACCGAGCAGTCAAAAGGCAACGGGCACTGGAGCGAGGAGCTGCATGCAATAGATTACCTCGTGTACAGTTATTTGCAAAAAGGTGATAATGTCTCTGCCGGGAAAGAAGTCAGCTATACCGACACCATGACGAATGTATGGGGTGTGACCAATACCCTTGCTTATGCTTTGGCGGCAATCCCTTCGAGATATGTATTGGAGAATAAAGACTGGAAGGCGGCGGCTGCATTGCGACCGCAGGCATCTTTCGCATGGCAGTCATATCCCTGGCAGGAAGCTATTGTTCATTTTACAAGATTACTGGGCGCTGCGCATACTGGCAACAAGAATGAAGTAAACGATGAATTGATAAAGCTGCGCCAGCTTAAGGATATACTGGATGAGCAGAAAGATAATTATAAGGCAAAGCAGGTGGCCATCCAGATAAAGACCGGGGAAGCCTGGCAGCAATTTGTGCAGGGCAATCGTACAGATGCATTAACAGGTATGGTGCTTGCAGCGGCCATGGAAGATAGTACCGGCAAACATCCCGTCACCCCGGGAGAAGTACTGCCTGCCCGGGAATTATTGGGTGATATGCTGATGCAGGCCAAACAGTTTAAAGAGGCTTTAGCCGCTTATGAAGCCGTACTCAGGAAAAGCCCTAACCGCTTTAACAGCATATATGGGGCAAGTATTGCCGCAGAAAGATCGGGTAATAAAGAGAAAGCTGTTTTTTATAGCAGGCAGCTTTTATCAGTCGCCGATCCGCAGTCAAACAGGCAGGAAGTATTGGCTGTTAAATCGTTTTTGGAGAAACAGATTCTTTAAACGAGCTAAAGTCGGCATATCGGATTGCTTATCGTCCTTGTATTAGACTTGATTATCCCTTTAAAAAATAGATAGGCGTAATGATCTTGATAAATTCTTTTCCAACCGTATAATCGGTTACCGTAGTGTCTTTCCCTTTGATTGTCGTGGCGGAAACCATCTTCCAGGTACCGGTCAGCGGAGACGGGGCTGGCTCATTGGTTTGATTGCCGCAGGCCGATAAAACAAGGGCAGCAAAAAGAAACACTGGTATGGCTTTCATTATGGTTTGTTGAAGGACAATCGAAGTAATGGAAACTGGTATGTGTTTTTTGTCTCCTTTTTGTAATGCAAAAAAAGCAAAATGATATTATTGTGATTGGGCAAAAGTGAAATTGTTAGTAGGCTATTTGGAAACTCTTAAATAAATCTTTTAGAGTACCTGATTTTTCGAATAGAGGCACGATTGAATTGTACCGTCCGATACTTCTTGATCCGATAAAAATGAATGACTTAAGAATAAAAATAATTCTTTCCCAAATCAAATCCAAGAAGATGTGGTCGAATACAACCATACTTTGGTGATCAGATTTTCAGAGTTTTGGCTAAATTTTATCCCTATGTCTCAGTCATTAGCCGAAGTAAAGTACCGATTGGCAGTAGCCCTACAAGAGCAAAAGAAACTTACAAATGAGATAGACGAGTTGCGTCAATACATTGGGCTATTTCAGGAAAAGCTTGATTTAAACAAACGTAATGCAGACATCTATTGCCGGTTTAAAAATGGCGTCTCTATCACAGATATTGCTGGTCAATATGGTCTTTCAAAAAGCACGGTTAAATATATTTGCGATAGAGCTCGTTTTCAAGAAAGGAAAAATTCAAAAAAATGATTATCATATATTATGTAATCAAGAGTAGGCTTAAAAGGGAAAAAGTGCAAATATGTTTTCTATAAATTAGGTATATATTAAGTGATTTTCTAAATGTAAACAAAGCAGGATTTGGGGCGAGTGTAATACTTTTTTTATATAGCTTTCATTTAGTTTAGAAAGTGATTTTAGTTTTAGTGAAAGCCTATGTCTATTTCATTTGAATTTAATAGTTTTTTTTGGTATTTCTAAACCGTAGTAGGGCTTTGGACTATTAGCGATGATTTTGCATTTTGATTTAAAACGCTTCTGAAATTTTTATCACAAAATATAATCACATCAAGCACCTTAATGTTGAGAAGGGTTCCGCAATCAATCAACTTACGAGTAATTAACCAATCAGCTTGGGATGGGTTTAGTATGCCGCTAGGATGATTATGCGCGAAAATTACACTCCTAGCTTGACTAGTTATTGCATATCTAAAAGCTTCTTGAGGGGTGACAATTGTTGAGTAACTACACCCTTTGCTAACAATGTCAACCCCTAAAATTTTAAGATTAGAGTCTAAAGAAATTGCAAAGAAATGTTCTCTGAATTTATCCCATTCAGGAATCAATTCAGATATCTGTTGAAATAGGATAGAAAGTTCTTCTAATGAATCGACTTTCATATCAGGAAAAAGTAGAGGATTTTTCATTTTTTTACTGCAAACTAAGTGTTACTAGGTTCGCACAAAAAGGAAAAAAAACCTAAAAAATGTTTTTTTTCGGGTAGATACTTGCATGATAATTGCGGGTGACAGACATTTTTTGATAAAAAAACGGGCTTCATTAAATTGTTGATAACGGCCAGTTTTCTTATGTATAATTCGTTTTTTACGAATAATGAGTTTATAGAAAGCGGTATATTTCTTTATATTGATGCTATGCGACCCAAGAGCCGATAGTGTCTGCTATATGCTGAAACCAAAAAGTTTCGTCTTCTGCTTTGCCATTTTCCTCGATGACTGCGTCAAGATACGATTTGAGGGTCTGGGCATTCTTGAATCCTTTGTCTCTAGCTATAGTCATAAATTCTATGAATTGCGATAGATGCATCGGAACAATTTTCGTCTTGCCTCCGTAAGCCTTTGTCTTAAATCTGTTAGTATTGAAGAAATGAGCTAATGTATTCTCGTTGACCTTTGGCGCAACGAAAATGCAGTAGACTGGAACATCGGAAGCTATCTGCGCCTTTCCGAGATGCCTTGCGACTGGCTCACCTTCCATTTCATACTGTTTGCTTCCTGACGACATTGTTACTTCGACGATCAGCTTGAAGCCGTCATACTCTGCTTCGATATCTGGCTTGTTTGCGGTTGCCGTATTTAATGGTACACCGTCAAGATCGAGCGTGAAATTGCCTTTAATGTCTCGCGCATAGTTCATCATCACCATTGCTCTCCAGACATTCCATTCGAGATAAAGAGGTGGGTCAGGAATATCCTTGCTTTGAATTTTCTCAAACACCGAAATGATGTCATCGAACTGCTTGTAACCTTTCAGAGACGTTTGCGTTTCTTCAATTGCATGTGTTATAATGTCTTCTTCAGCGTTCTTCAGACGGTCTTTTAGTTGCTCGATTGTGTCCGAATTGCTAAACTGAACTTTGAGGTTTGCCAAGCGTTTCTTGAGATAGCTCAGGTCGTCCGTTAAAAGCGTCAGAGAACTTGGGTCGAATAAATATTGCTTGTATTGATCTACTGTTTTGAAATCAAGCGCGATCCTCGACACATTATTAAGAAGATAATTTACTTCTTCTCTTCTTGCTGAAGCAATGATGACTCTGAATGTTTTTTTGTCAAAAGAAATAAGCTGAGTTGCCCTCAAGTAGCGGATAAATGCATCGGCGTAATCAATATGGTTGGACTTTTTTGTCTTGACGAATTTGGCGAGTGTTTCTTCTCTGCTCTCTCTTGTCTTATATGCCTTGGCTTTTATTTCATCGTCATAAACTTTCAAGATTTCTTTCGTGAACACCGCATCAATAAAGGCCTTCCTATTCTTTGTGGTCTTGCTGACTTCCGTTCGATAATTCCGAATGGCCGTGACAATGTCGTTAAACTTCGTATGGCTGGTGCATTGAACAAAGAATATCGCAATTTCCATCTTTGAAACCATGCCAAGTTCGTTTACCAGCCGAAGCAATTCGAGATAAGGGCGCACATTAAAATTCCGGTCTGCCGGAATCTTATGATATTTCGAAGGAAGCTGAAACTTGAACAGTTGTTTTGCAATCACTTCGTGTGTTCTCCTACCGCTTAGGAGTTGTGCGCCGACAGGGGTTAATGCCACCGTAGGCTTGAGGTCTACAAAGCCAAGCGCTTTTGGCGCTCTCGTAATTCTATCGCGCGCGGCCAGAGCAATGTTGTCTGGCATCGCATTGCCTTCATAGAATTTTGATGAAAATAGCTTTCTGAAGAAAGCCTCTTGTGTTTTAGTATTCCATTCCTTCCCTTTAAGCGAGCTTATCAGGATTTCAATTTCCGGTATGATTTTCTCGATTGTACGTGGCGAAGTGAATGCAAAGAGCGTTCTGGTCTTACTTAGATTTGCCATTCAAAAGCAGTTTTTTTATCGCTTCATCGTCGGCGATAAGCGAATTTTTTTGTTCTGGATCGGTTTTGGTTTTTGCAAATTGAATGAGCCTGTTTCTAGAAATGGCAAGCGCCTTATTTGAAATATCACATCCTAAAAATTTGCATCCAGACTTTATCGCTGCAACTCCAGCTGATGCGCTTCCTAAAAAAGGATCGCAGACAACGAAGTCTTTTTCAGCACTGGCCTTCATCATGAGTTCGAATACTTCTACAGGCTTTTGTGTCGGATACATTGATCTAGTCACGCGCTTGATTTTCCAAACGTCGGGAATGTCTTTGGAATTTAGATTTCTTTTACCCTTGCTTCCAAACAAAATAAACTCATGCCGTCGCCGGAAGTAATGTCCTAATCCTATATTGGCCTTATCCCAGCACAGTATATTTTTAACTTCGAAAACTTCTCGAACTAAAGAAGCGAGAGATAGTAGAGAATAGGAGTCGAACATCAGATAAATATGCCTGTTATCTTTCAGTACACGAAAACATGCTTCCAAAAATCGGCGGTAGTTTTCTTCGGTGTCATGAAACTCTTCGAACCATTTAGCCCCTTCCTTGCCTGCATCATTGTACTTGCCGATAATTTTCCCACTTCCGAGCTTCAATTTTTGATTCATGCCTGAATAAGCTGGATCTGTAACAATAAGATCAACACTTTTCGGCGGCAAGCTTTCTAAAAAGCTGATCGCATCATCTTGAAAAATTGATACGCGACCATCTTCACTCTCGTAATAAGGTCTTTGTTTAACCGCAACTCGCGCACCATTTAGGACATAAAATGGTGGGGTGTTGGCTTTTTCGGCGGTTGGTTTTACAAGTTTTTTTATAAGTACTTCATAGGCTGACTTTGTCAGTTTTCCGCTATTGCTGACTTTGACTTTATGAAGCCTAAGCAATTTGGCCATTTCTTCAGGCGCAATTGAAAGCTCTTCCTGAATGGCGTGGACAGAATATGTCATTGGTTAGATGTTGTGAGCAAAGTTACTAAAAAAAATAGTAATTCTTCTAATTTATTGATTCCTTTTTAGTTGTGCGGTCAACATTTCGGCCGCTTTATTTTTTGCCTAAAAAAACATTATCTTTTGTCGTTAACCAAAAAACTTATCCCTTAATTATTCACCTATGGCCCTTGAATGCCGGGTCGACCTAGAGAATCTCTCCAATTGGTCGAAGCCCTGCGGAGTATGCAACATATGCCTGCCAACCTCCGCCTTGAAATATCCCTTCACCAAGGATTTAAGAAACTCGGAAATGCTCGTTACCGAGCTTAAAAAATTCATCACCGAAAAGACTGGACTAAAATGCGTTGATACGGATGTGTACAGGAATCCTGATATTATGGTGTTGAATGAAGAAGGTAATTTAGTCGCGCGCATCGAAGCGAAATATCTCGAAGGCAAAGCCTTCATGAAGGTGGCGGAAAAGATCAAAGATCATTTATATCCAAAAGAAGCGTTGGTGGTTGATGAGCCGAAACTCAAAAGCTATTTCAAATGTAAAGAAGAGGATATGAAGAAGTATGATCGAAATATTCCAATTTTCGTTGTGTGGAAATACGACCGTCCTTGTGCTGATGTTGGGGGGATTTGCATCTATCAGGAAGTGGATGTGTTAAAGCGCATCTATGATGAGAAAGGTGCATCTAGGGCATACAGGCGACGTACAGGGCATGGGGACTACGTTGACGGAAGGCGTATGGGCGTCATTGACAAGATTCACTATTCTATAGCGGAATGCAAACCCATAGAATCTCTGTCTGCCGATCTTTTAAACTGGTAAAACTTATAATGAGACTAAATTATGACAAAAATTCCACCATCAGGATCGAACTGGAACATTTGGGATTTGCATGTTCATTCTCCCGCCTCGTTTGGCGGCGATGACTACGATACATTCATAGCTAATCTTCAAAACTCAGAGGCGGCGGCTATCGGAATTAATGACTATTGCACCATCGCTGGCTATAAAAAAATTAAAGAGAAAGGAGGCGTTTTTGGGAAAGAAATCTTCCCTGTCGTGGAGTGTAGAATGCATAACATAATTGCCAATAGAAGAGGAGTTACACTCGCCGATGGCGGCCCGAAAATTAATTTCCATCTTATTTTTAGCAACGATGATGCATTGTTCCCCAGAATAGAAACCTTCATTAACTCTTTACATTGCTTCAATGATGAAGGACAAAAGACCCAACTAGGCGGCATTCCTGCGGATAAACTGGGTAAGGTCACTTTTGATTTTACGGGGGTTTTAGAAAAGTTGAAGGAACTGGGCCTGAAAGATGATTGCCTTGTCTGGCTTCCTTACGATGAATATGGAGGCATTGATCAAATCGATCCTGAGGACAACTTTTTTAAACTTCATCTTATCAAATCAGCGGATATCATGGGCAGTTCGCGTGAAAAGCAAATTGATTTTTTCAAATGGCAGGACCCAAAGTTTAAGGAGGAGCAATATAAAGAGTTCATGGACGCTCCAAAACCATGCATAAAAGGGTCGGATTCTCACAAGCTTAATTATCCATTTGGACGTCTACAAAACGAAAAGTCTGAACCTATTGAAAAATACTGCTGGATAAAAGCGGATCTTACGTTTAATGGACTAAAGCAAATAGTTTATGAACCGGACCGGGTATCAATTTCAAGAGAGCCTGAGCTTGCTTCTCGAAAGAAATCGTATCCGCACAAATTCATTAAAACACTTAAAGTTGATAAAGAACCCACCGCTAAAACCAATGAACATTGGTTTCAAAACACCGACATCCCCTTTAACGCTGGCTTAGTTGCGATCATAGGTAAAAAAGGCAACGGTAAAAGTGCAGTTGCTGACATCATCGGTCTTTGCGCAAACTCTAAGAATAATCCTGATGACCTGTCTTTCTTGAACAAATACAAATTCAAGAATCCAAAAAATAACAAGGCGAAAGAGTTTAAGGGAAAGCTTGAATGGCTAGATGGGAAGGATACTGGAGAAGTAAATCTCGCAAGCGAAATTATTCCTCTTCAAGAGGAGCGCGTAAAATATATTCCTCAAAATTACTTAGAGAAGCTATGCGTCAACGAAGAACAAAAAGAATTCGAGGGCGAACTGAGGAAAATCATCTTTGCTCATATACCAGCCGCTGAACGACTGAATCAAAATTCACTTGAAGATCTTATTGTTCTTAAACAGAAAGCCATAGAGGAAGGAATTGGAAAACTTCAACTCGATATTTCGAGGATAAACAAAGTCATCGCACGCCTTGAATTCAAAAGAAAAGATTCGTATAAATCCGGCATAACTCAAGAGATAACAAATAAAGAGGCCGAATTAAAACATCACGACGAAAATAAACCTGTTGAAAAAGTCAAGCCAGAAGAGGATGAGGCACAAAAGGTCGCAAATAAAGCGGTTCTCGAGCAAATGGAAATCAAGCAGGCGTTATTAAAGCAGCTACTCGAACAGCGACAGACACTGGAAGCAGAGCTTGCAACGAACAATGTCGGCATAAACGAACTAGATCTGCTCAAAAACGAATTGAATCAGCTAAATAATTTAATTTCGAGAACAATATCAGAGAAGAAACCAATCCTTGACAAGCATGCAATTGTTATCAAGGAGGTCATTTCCTACACAATAAACGTGGCGAAAATCGTCGAGAAGCTTGAAGCTTTGAAGTCAAGGAATTCGCAGATTAATATCTCCATCAACGGTGATGATAAAGTCGAAGGCATAATATCTGAAGTAGCGACGTTAAATGTAGCAATAGAGGATCTTCAGGGCCGTCTTGATCAAACGCAAAAAGAATATCAAGAGTTTCTCCTGAGTAAACAGAATTGGGAGAGACGACGTCTTGAGATTATTGGGACGGTACAGACTCTTGGCTCTCTTGAGTTCTATAGAAATGAGCTTACTTACCTCAATGAGAAGCTTTTTAAAGAGCTTGAACATGCCTATGCATACCGCAAAAAGATAACACGCGAAATTTTCACCTTAAAAGAGCAAATGCTTTCGATTTACAGCACGCTTTATCAGCCAATCACAAATGTGCTACAAAAGGAAACTCGGTTCAATGAAGAATACAATATCAAGGTGAATGCCTCGTTGGAGGTGAAGGCTTTTGCAGATAAATTTATAGCACTTATAAATCAGAAAAGTAGGGGGACTTTTGCCGGAGCTACAGAAGGAAAAGAAATGCTTGAGCAAATATTATTAACACACTCCGTGTCTAATATCGGGGAATTAGAGTCTTTTTTAGATGATATAATTACAGCGCTGAACAGAGATCGCCGTCCTGGACAGCCTCAGAACAACGATTCAAGAAATCCGGATGAACAGCTGAAAAGAGACAATAAAATTGAAGAGCTGTATGACCTCATTTTCGGTCTTGAATATATTCAAGCGCAATTCAAACTTCAACTGGGCCAGAAAGAGCTGAAAGAGCTTTCGCCAGGTGAAAGAGGAGCAATTCTGCTTATTTTCTATTTATTCTTGGACATCGATAATAAGCCTCTTATCATCGATCAGCCGGAAGAGAACCTAGATAACGAAAGTATTTATTATTACCTGGTTAATTTTATCAAGAAGGCGAAACAGAAAAGGCAGATTATCCTCATTACCCACAATCCGAACCTCGCCGTTGTTTGTGATGCGGAGCAGATCATTCACATGATGATTGACAAACAAAATCTAAACAAGGTTTCGTTTATTTCTGGTGCTATTGAAAACGCAGAAATTGCCAAAAGGGTCGTTAATATTCTTGAAGGAACAAAACCTGCCTTTGACAATCGAAGGCTGAAATATACCAGTATTGTAGATTGACATATCCGCTGTCAGTATTTATCGCCGTTGGTTTGTGGCTAACACATCCCTTTTAGAGACATGTAATTCTATGATCATGCGATAATCAGAATTAAAAGCCCTTGGCCTTCTTTACCTCCGATTTGTGTAAACCTTGTGCTGAAAAAAAGCAGCTACAACATGTCGTTATAGCTGCTTTTTTGGTGGTACTTGACGGGTTCGAACCTCCCGAAGTTTCGGGAGATCCTCCGCTTGTAAGACAGATTCCGCCCGTCTCGGCCAGACTCCAATCAAATCTGAGTTTCTTTTCTACCCTTTAAACTCCTTAAACCCTTTAAACGCAAAAACCTGGCTTTTGCCAGGTTTTTTGTATTTCGTGGGAGTTGACGGGTTCGAACCGCCGACCCTCTGCTTGTAAGGCAGATGCTCTGAACCAGCTGAGCTAAACTCCCTTTCCGTTTTGGGAGTGCAAAGATAAGGATGCCAACTTGTTGGCCAAATTTTTTTACCACTTTTTTCTGTCCACTGTTAACTGTCAACTGCCCACTCCCTCACGGCTCCCACTCCAGGTTCAGGATCCAGGCCATGCCGTTGGGGTCGGTTTCAAAGACCACTACCAGCGAAATATGATTCCAGGTCCGGGTGCCGATCCGTTGTACAAAATCAGTGAAAAAGCTTTCATTAGGCTGGCTCACACAGTCATTGCTGCATTCCCAGGTCTTGCTGGCAATGGAATTGGGGCCACCAACGGTACTCCAGTAAGTACGCTCGAGTACATATTTCAGGGTGTTGTGCGTAGTGGGTGAGATCAGGAAATAAGGGTCATCGGGACGTAAGGCGACGATAGCAGCATGACCGATAGCATCCTTCAGATGTACACGTGGTTTCCAGGCTGCATCGGTAAAACTGGCCGGGGCGTTTACGACAATGGATTGTTTGCCCGGCAGTGAAAGGGTTTGACGGGTACTCCAGATACCCTGGTATTGATTGGCATATCTTTTTTGGGCAAAGACCAGTATTTCCCATTCGCGTTCACCCGCAGGCAGGTCTTTGACCGGTATAAACAGGCTGTCGTTGCGCCGGGTGAATTTCAGCTGATGTGCCAGGCTGCTTTCCTTCCATAGGAGCAGGGCCGAATCGACCTGGTTTGCCTGTACATAGTTGCCCGCAAACCGGAGATATAAGACGGTATCCGCTTCCGGTGTCGGGGTGTTTTCCTTATCCTTACGGCAGGAAGCAAACACGGCCAGCAGGCTGAGCGACAGGAGTAAGCGGGAGGAAATTATTTTCATGGTCTATGGTTTATTTTCCAAAACTACCAGGAGAACCCGGGCTCCCACAGCCAATTCTGCTGTATAGTCAGTCAGAGTGAATGATTTGCTCAATTGTCGGTATAAATTGTTTTGGATTGCCTGCAACAGTGATTTTTTGACTTTTTCCAAAAACTTTCAGTTTCTGTTTTCGGGCCGGGCTGCGGAACAAAAGAGCTGTGAGTCTGGGTAATGTGTAGGGTATTAAAAATCAACCTACTGGAAGAACGAATAGTCGCTGCCGGTCTTTTTTGCGCCATCAGAGTATTTAGAGGGGGAGTAATGGTTAATACAGACACTTTTAAAAAAACGGGAGATTGCTTACTTTTGGCGAAAGGTTTTTTCAATGGCTTTGACTGGGAACCAAATATTCACAGATGCACAGGAGGAAACAGAAGTACTGACCCTCGAGGATGAAGGTTGCAGCCTCATTGTGTGGAACGATGATGTGAACACATTTGACTGGGTGATAGAAACACTGGTGCAGGTATGCGGACATACACCCGAGCAGGCCGAGCAATGCTCTTACCTCATTCACTATAAAGGTAAATGCGCCGTCAAGAATGGCTCTTATGAAGAGCTCAAACCCATGTGCGACGCAATTACCGATCGTGGTATTGGCGCTACTGTTGAAGTAGTGGCTAATTAATCTCATTCTTCTTCGGCAGTTACTGCCGGTTATCTCCAGGCCTATGTCGCTGTTTGTGCTTGACAGGGAGCTTTATTTTCCACCCGTTCAACTGGCTGAGCCCGATGGACTGCTGGCTATGGGAGGTGATCTCAGCACAGAGCGGCTCCTGCTGGCCTATCGCAATGGCATCTTTCCCTGGTACGATGGTGATGTGATACTCTGGTGGTGTCCCGATCCCCGTTTTGTTCTCTTTCCCGAAAGACTGCGTATCAGCAAAACAGTAAAGCCTTTGCTGAAGCGCGATGCATTTGAATTTACGATCAACAAAGCTTTTCCGCAGGTAATCGCTGCCTGCAAACAAATACCCCGCGCAGGGCAGGATGGCACCTGGATCACTGATGAAGTGCAGCGTTCTTATAACAAACTTCATGAACTGGGCTATGCCCATAGCGCCGAAGTGTGGCAGGATGGAGAGCTTGTTGGCGGTCTTTATGGCATTCGCCTGGGAAAAGTATTTTTTGGTGAAAGCATGTTTAGTCATGTCTCCAATGCCTCGCGCTACGCCTTCATCCGTTATGTACAAGTCCTGGAAATGGAGGGAGTGGAGTTGATCGACTGCCAGGTGTACACGTCTTACCTCGAAAGTATGGGCGCGGAGATGATCGAAGGGAAAGAGTTTCAGCGGCTGCTGAAAGAATTGATACCCTGATCAGAAAGGAAACACCTGCCACAAATCTTTCAGGAAAGAAAAGTTTTTTTGATCAAATTCATAAAAAGGCGCAGAAGAGTATTTGTAATCGCAGGGATGTTTGACCAACTGCCAGTAAGAACCCAATGGATTTTTATGAATATAATTCAGTTTTTGCCTGGCAATACTATGGTTGTATAATCGCACAGCAAGTGAATCACGTTGCCAGAAATGATATTGGCGGTCTGAGGCTTTGATACGATAGTTCTTTAATAACTGTGGAGACTCTGTCAGCAATTTTCTTTCAAAAGCATGTGCAGTGAATTTCATAAATGAAGCATGTGGTTTTTCCCGGCCATTCATTTCGTTCATTCGCCAGATACAATGTAAATGTGTCGGCATGATGACAAACCCGAATACATCTATCTTCCCTTTGCCGGACAGATAATCCCATGAGTTGATGATAATATCTTTATAGGAATCGTTCCATAACAGCCTATTCCATTTATGAATGGTAGCAGTCCAGAAATAGGTCTCACCCAAATCCATCTGCGATTTTCTTCTTTCGCTCACTGGCAACAACACACACATGATTAAAAGTAGCAGGAGTGGTGTTGATAGCAATGGGAAAAAAACAAAATTTTGATGTGAAAAAAAACCCTGGCCTGTGTCACACTCCCCCTGGCCTGTGTCGCACTCCCCCTGGCCTGTGTCACACTCCCCCTGGCCTGTGTCACACAGGCCAGGGGGGCGTTAATTTTTTTTCATCCATCCCGCAAAATCAAAATACCGCAGCAATTGCTGTTCGTATTTATCATTTTCCAATTCATCGATCTTTGTCTGCAGTTTCTTTACTGCTGCAGTCGGGCGCAGGCGGGTGGCTGGTGAGGAGCGTAATTGCAACAGCTTTAATAGAAGTGTCTCTGTTTGCAGCCTTGGTGCCTGCGGGCGGTGAAAGAAACGTGTATACGAGCGGATCTCATAGCTGATATAATCGGCATCGCCCATTTCATAATGAATAATAATGTTGAGCAGGCGCGCTGCCTTGCAGATAAGCAGGTTGGGTTGCGACTTATGCAGTTGTATGACTTCGCCCAGCCATTTATGTGCTTTCTTCAGATCACCGCAACCGAAATGACTGAGCGCGGCATAAAAATAAAGTTCCCATTGTTTTTCTTCATTCACCATACCATAACCGGCAATCAGGTCTTTGCCGGTATCAGCGAGGAGTAGCCGTGCTTTTTCATATTGCCCGGTAGCGGTGTGAATTGATAATTGCGCAGCCAGTATGGTTTTGCGCAATTGATACCGGAAATATTCGGGATAAGCCGGTTGATCCAGTTGCTGCAGTTTGGAGGTATAGTACTGGATCTCTTCAAAATTTTTCAGCATACCCAGGCTGGTGATGATACCATCGAGGGCCGACAGATAATCGAGTGGGGGATAGTCCAGCAAATGCAGGTTGTCTTCAAACAGTTTATTGAGTTCGCGATAGGTCTTAAGTGCCGAAGGGAAGTCGCCGATATTGGTCAGAAAGTAGGATTGAAAAAGCAGGTGCAGTTTTTGTGTGGCAAAAATGTTTTTCATTTTACCGGTCATCAGGATCATTTCACTCAGCATAAGGTCGTTGAGTTTTTTGCGGTCCTCATCCGAAAGGATCTGTCCGGCGTGAAGCAACCGGTACTTCATCATTTCAAACAGGGAGTGGTGATCCTGTACATGATTTACACTCCTGAGTACCTCACGCGCCTTCATCTGTGTTTGCACCAGCTGGCTGTCGCTTACATCGGTAAAGCCGGCGCCGGAGAGGTGATCCAGTTCGTAGCGGTAAGTGAGGTATTCGATAAAATGCTGCTGATGCCGGTTGGCATTTTCACGTATACGTTTTAATTCCCGGTATCCTTCTTCGGGCAATGCACGCTCCTGCAGCACTTTTACACGCATGATACCCTGAAACAACTGAAAGAATCCATCCTTCTGCACCCGTTGCTGAATAAGACAATCCGTAAGCACGCGTACCAGATAGCGGGCTGTATTGTCGATATTGCTTTTGGGAAATGCAGCTTTGAAACGGGCAGCTATTTCTTCTGCCTGCGGACTACTGCTACAGATGATATCAAACAGCTCCTGGTAGTCCCGTTCCCCGCTTTGCTGACGGGTATTGAGCTTAAAAAAACGTTTTTCAGATCCTGACAGTGACTGTGCCAGGCGAATGGCCGGCAAAAGAGACATACGTTTGCTTTTTTATCTAAAATTAAGGGTTTGCTTTCTTTTTATATTAATTAATATATTATTTATCATATAGTTGTGTTTAGTTAATGAAAAATATTCGAATTTATAATTCCCAAACTTACCTTTTTTTGGCCCCGGTTGGCAGATAAACAACCAATACATTTGGCTACAACGATTCGAAAAAACTCTATTAACAGCTTACTGTATGAAATCAGCCAAAATTGTAGTAGTGGGCAGTTCCAATATGGATATGGTGGTTAAAACAGACCATATTCCTGTACCCGGTGAAACTGTCTTATCCGGTTCTTTTTTTATGAATGCCGGTGGCAAAGGTGCCAACCAGGCAGTGGCCGTAGCCCGGCTCGGCGGCGAAGTCGTTTTTATCTCCAAACTCGGTAATGATCTTTTTGGCAAACAGTTTTCCCAACTGTTCAGCAGCGAGGGTATTGATACCACTCATCTTCGTTTTGATGATGAGCGACCCTCCGGAGTAGCGCTTATCACCGTTGATAAAGCAGGTGAAAACAGCATCGTGGTCGCCTCAGGAGCCAATGCACACCTCAAAGATGAAGACATCGTATCTGCATTAAAAGAAATTGAAACGGCAGGTATCGTTTTGCTGCAACTCGAAATTCCCCTCCATACGGTAGAATATGTGATCGCCTATGCAGCAGCCAAAGAGGTGAAAGTAATTCTCAATCCGGCACCTGCTACCACACTGCCGGCGGAGATGCTGAGCCGGATCGACATCCTTACCCCCAACAAAACAGAAGCGGCCATGATTGCCGGCATGGAAGTGACCGATATCGATTCGGCCGGCCGCGCTGCGCAGGCTATCTGCTCCATGGGTGTAAAAAATGTAGTGGTCACCATGGGGCGCCTGGGTGCGGTGATCTGTGATGGAAAAAAGATAAGCCTCGTCAGAGCCCGTGAAGTGGAAACAGTAGATACGACAGCTGCAGGCGATGTATTCAATGGTGCACTGGCTGTAGCGCTTTCGGAAGGTCGCGATCTTGAAGCCGCGGTAGGCTTTGCCTGTGAGGCGGCTGCTATTTCGGTAACAAGACTCGGCGCACAGTCATCTATTCCGCACAGAAACGAACTGGTGGCGGTACAGCTTAACTTGGCGTCCATCAACCCGGCGAATCAACCAAACTAACCCCTTAATTGCTGTCATATGTTTATCGTCGAAAGTTATCCTTTGGCCATTGTCTTTTGCGTCATCACCATGTTGTGCTGGGGCTCCTGGGCCAATACTCAAAAGCTGGCGGCAGGCCGCTGGCGGTACGAATTATTTTACTGGGATTATGTGATCGGCATTTTCCTCTTCTCCCTGCTGGCCGCTTTCACACTGGGCAGCAGTGGTGAGCAGGGACGTCCCTTTATTGCCGACCTGCAGCAGGCATCCAGTACCAATATCGGCAGTGCGCTGCTCGGTGGTATCATTTTTAACCTCGCCAATATTCTGCTTAGTTCGGCTATTGCGATAGCGGGCATGTCGGTGGCATTTCCGGTAGGTATCGGCCTCGCACTGGTAGTGGGCGTGGTGATCAACTATGCCAGTCACCAGAAAGGTGATCCTTTATTGTTGTTTGCCGGTGTGGCACTGGTGTCGCTGGCGATAATACTGAATGCAGTAGCCTATAAGAAAAAAACGGCGACCGTGTCCAAAGCCGGTGCAAAGGGCATCCTTCTTTCTATCGTAGCTGGTCTGCTCATGTCATTCTTTTACCGGTTTGTAGCCGGCGCCATGGATCTCGACAATTTTGTGAATCCCGAAGCAGAAAAGATGACACCTTATACGGCATCGGTGGTGTTTGCAGCAGGTATCCTGCTCAGCAACCTGCTTTTCAATACCGTGATGATGAAGCGCCCTTTGCAGGGACCGCCGATCAGCTATGCGGAGTATTTCAAAGGCCGTTCTTCTCTCCATTTCATCGGCATCCTGGGCGGCTCTATCTGGGCCCTCGGTAACCTTTTCAACCTGATAGCTGCCGGCAAGGCCGGTCCTGCTATTTCGTATGGACTCGGACAGGGCGCCACGCTGGTAGCCGCTATCTGGGGCGTGCTGATCTGGAAAGAATTTGCCGGCAGTTCCAAACAAGTTAAAAACCTGATCGCAGCCATGTTCATCCTGTTTGTAGCAGGGTTGGCCCTGGTGATAGCAGCAGGTGTCTGAATAACCCCTTTTCGTTGATTAACCCCCTTTCGTGAAACAAAAACGACTGTCAAATGAAAAAAGTAGCGATTTGCTTGCTCGCCGTCTTTTTGGCAGGAGGCATTACTTCCTGCAAAAAAGATGATGCACCGGTTCCGGTGCCTATTGCCCCCATTCTTAAAAACATTGTTTTTCCCAATGAAAACGATGTGATGCCTGGCAGCGCGGCTATTATCCGCGGCAAAGGCTTTGATGTATCGGACAAAGTATTTATCGAAGACGACAACGGCATGACCCAGGTAGAAGTACTGGAGGTGACCGATGAGTCTATCAGTATCATGGTACCCCGCGAGGCCGGCGGTACGTACACTGTTACCATCGAGCGTGCCGGGAAACAAACCACGCTTGACGGTGAACTGCGTGTACCCTTTGTGATTGTACTGGAAAATGTGGTCATGCCCACTACACCATTTGCCCTGGGTGCTACAGTCAGTATCGGTGGCGAAGGCTTTGAGTCAGGCGATATGATTCAGCTGACGGCTTCCTTCTATCCGGCCGATAAAGTGATCTCCATCCCAACGACTGTTACGGCACAGGGACTCAGCTTTCAATTGCCGGCCGATGTGTATGGGGTAAATAATGTGATCGTTACCCGCGGCACACAACGCAAAACGATCCTGGGTACGATCGGGGTACAGGTCAGTGCGGGCGATGAAGTTGGCGGTGGCGTGGTATATTATACAGAAAGCAGCCGGCTTCACGGTTACATAGTCAATAAGACCAATACGGGTACGGCTGTTGAACAGTTTGGTCCCGGTGTGGCCCTCTCCGGTGCCGCCGGCACCAGCAAAGACCTGGGTGCGGGTAAGAGCAATACCAATAAACTCGTGGCCAAGATGGTTTCGTTTCGTCAGAATTTTTCCAACTGGAATAATAAGAAAACTGCTTTCGAGCTCTGCGATGAGCTGAGTGTAACAGTAAACGGTGATACCTACACCGACTGGTTTCTTCCATCTCAACAGGAATTGATCGAGCTGTTCAAAGCCAAAGACATGCTCTGGGGACACAATGCCGGTGTAGCTGCCAACAACTACTGGAGTTCCAGTGAGGGTGATGGCGATGCAGCCGGCTGGTCAGCTTATTATGTCAACTTTTACGAAGCGGTCAACATCGTATCCGGCAATTCAGACAAAGAAGGCTGGAAGATCGGTGTGCGTGCCATCCGTTCTTTCTGATCCTTGCGGCTATCTAATTCAAGTCTTCAATTAATTACAACGTACGGTTATGTATAAAAAACTATTTTTCGCATGCATAGGCCTGCTGTTAACCAGCCTGCTGTATGCACAAACAAAGATCAGTGGACTGGTCACCGACGAGGTCAATGTACCCCTGGCAGGTGTATCGGTCTCTGTTAAGAACACAAAGCGGGGCACCGCCACAGACTCTGCAGGACGTTTTACCCTGCAGGCAGACAAAGGAGAAATAATTGAATTTTCTCATACAGGTATGATCACCAAAACAGTAGTGGTAGGAAATGATCTTACCATTACTATTCAACTCATCAGCGCTGCTGTTAATCTCAACGATGTGGTGGTGATTGGTTATGGTTCTACCAGGAAAAGTGATCTCACCGGATCGGTAACGACCATCAAACCCGATGGATTGAAAAATGCACGGGTAGGTACTGCTACCAGCGCTCTGCAGGGTCTTGCAGCCGGTGTGTTCGTTTCTACCGGTTCTGTAAAACCTGGTGGCGATGCATCGGTGGTGATCCGCGGTTCAGGTTCACTGCGTGCGGGCAATGCGCCGCTGTATGTGGTAGACGGTATACCCGTGGAAGGCGGCCTGCAGGATCTTTCGCAGGGAGATATTGAATCGATCGAGGTACTGAAAGATGCATCCTCTGCCGCTATTTATGGGTCACGTGGCTCAAACGGTGTGATACTGGTCACTACGCGCAAGGGGGTGAAAGGAAAAGGCCGGGTGACACTTAATGTCAACAGCGGTACCCAGCGTATGCTCAACAAGCAAAAGATGATGAATGCCCAGCAGTATTATGAGCTGGCCTCCAAAGCAGTACCAGATTATACCTGGACATCGGAAGAGCTGCGCCTGCTGAGCCGTGGCGAAAGCACCGACTGGCAGGATGCGATCACGCAGAATGGCAACTTCAACAACTATAACCTCGGCATTTCCGGAGGTAATGAAAAAGTAACTCACTTCCTGGGTGCTGATTATTATAACCAGATAGGTACGATCAAAAATTCTTCATTCCGGAAAGTAACGCTGCGTTATAACATGGATGCGCAAACCATGGATTGGCTCAGGACCGGTATCCGTTTCAATATCATCGAGTCAAAACTCAAAAATATCAATGAAGAAGGCGACTCCGGTTATGGCACTATGTTCAGCGCGATCAGTTCACAGCCCACGGCTCCCATCTATACCAGCAATGGTGACTACTTCGATGGGTTTCTCAATACCAAGGCCAACCCCGTAGCCATTGTGGATCTGCTGGATAGGAATACAGCCAAGAGCCGTGCTGTAGGTTCTGTATACTTTGAGATCGAGCCGGTCAAAAACCTGAAGATCCGTTCCGATAACGGAGCTGAACTCGAATTTTTCAACGTGAATTCCTACGAAGACGGCCGCATGGGACAACACTATCCCGATGGAGGTCATGCCGTGAAGTTCAATGGCAAAAAGCGGTACATGCAGACAGAGAATACTGCTACGTACAATTTTGAACTGAACGATCGGCACAGGTTTGTAGTGATGGGAGGTTTTTCCGCTTCCAAATATGATTATGAAAGCACTACAGCCGACTCCAAAAATCTTTCCCCCATTCTTGGTTATGATAACCTGGGTGGTGCACAGAATCATGGCCCCAACTATTCGTATGCTTCGGCCTCCACACTTACTTCTTACTATGGCCGGGTGAATTATAATTTTGATGACCGCTACCTGTTTACTGTCACTATGCGCCAGGATGGCTCATCGCGTTTTGCTCCCGGGCATCGCTGGGGCTTCTTCCCTTCGGCAGCATTGGCCTGGCGTATATCCAACGAGAAGTTTATGGAGAATGCCGGTGCAGTCAGTGAGCTGAAGCTGCGCCTGAGTGCAGGTAAACTCGGCAACCAGAATATCGGCGATTATGCCTATGCCGCTACGATCGGGCAGGGTGGTGAATGGGCCGACTATGTATTTGGCGGCAACCTGGCTACAGGCTCTGTACAGAATACGATTGCCAATCCCAACCTGACCTGGGAAAAAGCCAACCAGTTTGATATCGGTATCGATTTTGGTTTCTTCAAAAACCGTATAGCCGGTACACTCGATGCTTATTACAAGAAAACAACTGATCTGCTGTGGCTGGTACCGCTGCCTATTGAATCCGGATTTGATAACTCATTGACGAATATTGGTCAGATAGACAACAAGGGTATCGAGCTTTCGCTGACCACTGTAAACGTCAGCACGCGCGACTTCAGCTGGATCACTGCCGGTAATATTTCGTATAACCAGAATAAGATCGCTGAATTGTATGGCGGCAAACTGGATGTAAACAAATCACTGTTTGTAGGCCAGCCCATCAATCTTTTCTATACGTTGAAGTCGGATGGTATCTGGCAGACCAGCGAAGCAGCACAGGCCGCACAATACAATGCGCAGCCCGGCGACCGCAAAGTGGTAGACCTTAACAAAGACGGTGTGATCAATGGGGATGACCGTCAGTTTGCCGGCGTGGCCGTGCCTAAATTCTACGGCAGCTTTACCAATACATTCAAGTATAAAGGATTTGACCTGATCACTTTTTTTACCTATGCAGGCGGACATATGATCAACAACTCGCTCAACCGTTATCTCAATTCTTTCAATACCTGGGGCAATATGGGTGTGGATTATTACAACGGCTACTGGACGCCCACACGTCCCAGCCAGCGTTATCCCGCACCACGCGTGGGTAGTGCTTATGCCAATGGCGATGGTACCGATGCCAATCTGCAAAAAGGCGATTACCTGCGTCTGCGCAATATTGAGCTCGGTTACAGTTTCCCGGCCAGCAGCTTTGTGCGTCGTATCAAATCGACCGGCATGCGCATATATGCTTCCGTGCAGAATGCATTTACCTGGACACAGTTTACCGGGTATGATGTAGAGTCGGGTGATAATACGAACCCCTATCCCAATGCCAGAACCTTTATGGCTGGCCTTTCAATCAACTTCTAATGAATTGCAATATGAAAAAGAATTATTTCATCATTATTGTAGCCTTGCTGGCGCTGAGCAGTTGCCGCAAGTTCCTGACCGAAGATCCCCGCAGTATTCAGACACCGGAAAACGCTTATACCACTCCGGAAGACTGGCAGAAAACACTCAATGCCGCTTATGCTGCCATGCAACGGGTATTTGTAGGAAAGTATACGATCACCCTTTCTGAATTTGGTACCGATGAAGTAGAGCCTTATGATCTCGGCTGGGCCGCTTATTCGGAATTGAAGATGTATACATTCAGTGCCAGCCACCCTTTTTTCCAGGATCATTACCGCGTATGTTATGAAGGCGTGAAACGCAGCAATGCGGTGATCGATATGCCTGCTGGTGTGGTAGATAACAATACAAAGGCGCTGATGGTGGCGCAGGCCAAATTTCTGCGTGCCGTTTATTACTTCGACCTCGTAAAAATGTATGGCGGTGTGCCTTTGTGGACCCAATCATCAATCGATGATGAGATCATGAAGCCCCGTGCTACTGTCGATGAGGTGTATCAACTGATCACACAGGATATGAAAGATGCAGAAGCCGCATTGCCTGCTACCTGGCCCAATGCAGCCGATAAAGGACGTGCCACTTCCTATGCTGCACAGGCTTTCCTGGCCCGTATTTACCTGCAATGGGGCAAACCCGGCGACGCGCTGGTGTATTGCAACAAACTCGACGGTAAATTTCATTTATACACCAATCTGAAAGACATCTTTCATCCCAAAAACAAGAATGCGGAGTATGAGAACATTTTCGAAGTGCAGTTCCGTCATTCCGGTTCATGGGGTATGGAAGGCAGCATTCAGCACAGCTACTGGGGACCGCGCGGTGTAGGTGGCCCTACCAACTTTGGTGGCTGGGGTGGTTTTGGTCCTACCAATTATGTGTACAACAGTTTTGAGAATACAGATAAACGTAAGACCGCTTTTTTCCTTACATCTTATAATGGCGTGACTCAATCACCTGCCAGCAACAACAAGTTCTGGGATCCCGAGTTTGGCAATGTGATCGAAGACGATCAGCTCAATTTTATCCTGCTTCGTTATGCAGATGTATTACTCATGAAGGCCGAAGCGCTCAATGCAGTGAACGACGGTACTACAGCCAAATATGATGCGATCAACCAGGTGCGTCGCCGGGCAGGTATTGCCGATATCACGGCAGCCGATAATCTCAATCAGCAGCAATTTGCCGACGTGGTACTGCAGGAACGCCTGCATGAGCTTTGTTTCGAACACCTGCGCCGTTTTGACCTGATCCGTTTTGGTAAGCTGAAGCAGTACCTGGCCGACCGCGTAGGTATCGCTATCCAGGATCATCATAACCTGTATCCGTTGCCACAGGCGGCACTGGATGCCAATGAGGCCATCACGCAAAACAATCCCGGGTACTAATTCTTCATTCAAATTCTGATTAATGATGACAACACAGTATAAAAAAATAGGTCTTGCCGCCATGTCGCTTGCGCTGCTGGCAGCCTCCTGTCAAAAGATAAAGCCGGAAGTATTTCCGGAGGTATCGGTTGAGCCCAAAGTAGAAGTAGCCAATGGCATAGTGACGGTTCACCCTGCAGAGTTTACCGGAGCCATCCGTAATCCCATGAAAGGGTTGCGTGAGTATTTTGGTCCTGGTTACGATACCAAACGTTCTGACTATCCGTACCCCTATGGAACACTTATCAAGGAGTATATGCAGTGGGACATGCTCGAGAATAATGCTTCAGATGGCGTGGATAAAATCATTGCATACAGTAATCACCGGTGGGCTGGAGTAGAGGACATCAATATGAAAGTGATTCCCCGTATATACATTGTGTGGATGGAACCCTGGCATGGCGGTGTTGCTCAAAACACCTATACCAATAACCCCGATGATCTGAATGGCTGGCACTGGCCGGCAGATATTCCCGGACAGGTGCGGGTAGACGATGATGTGACACCTATTACCGGCGGTTATTTTTATCCCACTTTCCAGGATCGCGTAAAAGCGCTGGTGGCCAAAGCAGGTGAGGCCTGGGATAATGATCCGCGTGTAGCTTATGTGGAAATGGGAATTATTGGTGAATGGGGTGAGCAGCATGACCCCAATATCTCTACCTACTGGTTGCCCCATGATGAACCCGCGCACGTAGCCAACCGCACTTATATACCCGGTATCGAGAAAACGCTGGGAGATGCATTCCAGTCGGCTTTTAAGAATAAAAAAGTAATGGTGCGCTATGCTTACGAATTTCAGGACTATGAGTTTGGTATTTACTGGGATTCCTGGTCGCAGCCCGAAGAGAAGGTACGTGGCTATGAAGAAATGAAAAAGCTGGGTGATCGCTGGAAAACGCAACCGATCGGCGGTGAGATCACCTGGAACTGGGGAGGTCTTTCGCGCTTCAATTCCTTTGAGGAAGTGGTAGCTGACCCTGCCACCCGCACCGAAGTGATCGAGCAGATCCGCAACCTGCACAACAATCACCTCGGTGGCATTACCTGGGCCAATTTCGACAATACGGAGTTTAAAATAAATGCCGAGTTGCTGCAAAAGTCGATGGGGTATAATTATGTATTGTCTGATTTCAGCTATCCGGGTCGTATCGAAAAGAATAAACCCTTCAAGGTTTCTTTCAAAGTGGTCAACAATGGTTCATCGCCGTTTTACTACAACTGGCCGGTAGAGATTGCCCTGCTCAATAAGCGTACAAAGAAAAAGGTATGGGGTAAGGTGCTCGATGGGGTGAATATATCTGAATGGATGCCGGGTGACAACTGGGATAAAGCCACCAGCAAATACCTGAGCGCTCCCCCTGTTTACCAGGTAGAAAAGGAAATAACGCTGGATACAGATCTGCCTGAGCAGGAGTATGTGATCGCTGTTTCGGTACTGGATCCGGCAGGCATGGAGCCTTCGCTGCGGTTTGCGATTGAGAACTATTTTATCGGTGGCCGTCATCCTATGGGATATGTTGGTATCAATAAGGAGTTGGAGAACTATGAAATCCCTGCTACGGAGTTTCGCAACATGAAAGATGATCGTACGCTGAAGTACAAAAAACAATAAGCCAGCATGTATTTTTTTAGAAATATAACAGTTGGTCTGTGCCTGAGCCTGATGTTGCAAACGGCAATGTCGCAATCTGCCACCGAAGTAGTGCAGAAAGGCAAGGTGCAGGTGCAGTTGCAGGAATATCAGCCAGCCTTCCGCAACCCCATGAAAGGGTTCCGGGAGTTCTTTCAGCCCGGCGTTGACAGGAAGCGGGCCGGTTATCCTTATCCCTACGGCAGTATGATCAAAGAGTATATGCAGTGGAATATGATAGAGGATGACGCTGCAGATGGAGTGGACAAGATCATTGCCTACAGCAATCATCGCTGGCAGGGAATGGAAGATATGAATATGAAAGTCATTCCGAGGGTATACCTGGTATGGGTAGAATCCTGGCATGGCGGTCGCCCCAAGGATCCTGATAATCCCGATGATCTCAGTGGTTCACACTGGCCCAAAGGGATACCAGATCAAAGCAGTCCGTATAAGCAGATACCCGGATCCTGGGGTGCCCGCGTTGACTCGGCAGATAAGCATAAGCCGATCACCGGCGGTTATTTTGATCCGTCTTTTCCGGAGCGGGTAAAGAAGCTGGTAGAAAAACTGGGTAAAGCCTGGGACAATGATCCCCGTGTAGCTTATGTGGAGATGGGTATTATCGGCGAATGGGGCGAACATCATGACCCAGACCTTTCTACTTACTGGCCTCCACACGACGAGCCGGATCATGTAGTCAATCGTACCTGGATACCGGGCATGGAAAAAGTGCTGGGCGATGCATTTGCCAAAGCCTTTAAGAATAAAAAGGTAATGGTGCGTTATGCCTACGAGTTCAAAGATTATCAGTTTGGTATTTACTGGGACTCCTGGTCGCAGCCACAGGAAGAGGTAAGGGGTTATGAAGAAATGAGGAAACTGGGCGATCGCTGGAAGACACAACCTATCGGTGGCGAGATTACCTGGAACTGGGGTTCGCTGGCCCGCTTCAAAAGTTTTGAACAGGTGGTAACCGATCCGGAGTTTTATAAACTTACGCTCAAACAGATCCGCAACCTGCATTGCAATCACCTCGGCGGTATTACCTGGGCCAATTTTGAAGAGCCTGCTTTTAAAGAGGCAGCAGCCAAACTGCAGAAGGCAATGGGTTACCGTTTCGTAATCGGCAAAGCCAGTTACAGTACGCGGGTAGATAACGGTAAAAAATTATCAATCCGTTTTGATGTGACCAATACGGGATCCTCACCGTTTTATTATGACTGGCCACTGCAGGTATCATTACTTGACCCCCAAACGCATCAGCCGGTATGGAGTACCACATTGAAAAAAGTAAAGATCAGTAAGTGGATGCCGGGCGATGAATGGGATGAAGCTAAACAGGCTTATAGCATAGATGCACCCGTTTATTCCATTGATGAGAGACTGAAAATATCAGGAGTACCTCAGGGCAGGTATATCCTTGCTTTGAGTGTGCTGGACCCTGCGGGCAGTAAACCGGCACTGCGGTTTGCCAATACCAGTTATATCAATGGCGGATACACCGCATTGGGCTATATTGGTGTCGGACAAAATGTTGAACAATTTAACCTGCCTGCTGCGGCGATCAATGACCTGCAGGCGGATACAGGCTTATTTTATTCCAAATAAGAAAATACTAACCCATGCGAATTTTATCAGTTATTATACTGGCCCTGGTACTGATTGCCGGGTGTAACCCGGCGGCAAAGCAACAGGAGCAGGCTCCTTTGTCTGTCATTTTTGATACGGATATTGGCAACGATATCGACGATGTACTGGCACTTCAGATGTTGTTTGATTATGAAAAGCAACAGAAAGTAAAGCTGCTGGGGATTACTATCAGCAAATCTAATCCCCGGGTGATCGATTATATTGATGGTTACTGTCGCCTGAATGGCCGGAATGATATGCCACTGGGTTATGCCTACAACGGCGTAAACCCGGAACCCGGCAAATACGTGCCGGCTACACTGGATACTTTGGTAAATGGGAAAAAGCTACTGTTTCCCCAACGCAGCATAGCCGACAGCCTGCCCGAAGGATATAAACTGCAGCGTCGCCTGCTGGCGGCTGCGCCAGATCAGTCGATAGTGCTGATAGTGGTGGGCCCTGAAACCAATGCGGCCCGCCTGCTGCAGTCAACCGGTGATGAATACAGTCCGCTCAGCGGAGTAGAACTGGTAAAGAAAAAAGTAAAACTGGTATCCGTCATGGGCGGAGTATATACGAATGAATTTGATTTTCCGGAATGGAATATTGTGCAGGATCTGGAAGCATCGAAGGTACTGTTTGCCCGGTGTCCCGTACCGCTGGTGGCCAGTGGCTTCGAGATTGGCGATAAATTCCGCTATCCTGCCAAAAGCATTGAGCAGGATTTTGAAGGAGGCGATGCCAATCCGCTCGTTATGTCGTATAAGGCATACGAAAAGATGCCTTATGATCGCCAGACATGGGATCTGACTTCGGTGCTGTATGCAGCGGAGCCGGATTCGGCACACTTCGATCTTTCTCCCAAAGGGCGCATCGTCATTGCAGCCGATGGTAAATCGGTATTTACGCCGGGCGAAGGCCAGCACCAGTATCTTATTTACAAAAATAATCAGCAGGCTGTGCTGGACCGGCTGGTGGAGCTGGTGACGGGGAAGAAAGGCAATGAGTGATTTAAGAGGAATCCTGCATGGTAATAATAAAGGCGTGTCAATATTGACACGCCTTTATTATTAAGAAATGATTATTTGTAACTAAAATAATACCCTGCTTTATGGAATTAATATAATTGTATCTCTAACTATCGATGACGATAAGGAAAATAAATGAATAATTGTATGATCTGAAAACTAAAGACTGATTTTTTATTATTGATATACGATTTTATTTTAAGAAGCATTGGTGCTTATAGGGAGTAATACTTAGTATAGTTTTTTTTTAAAAAAAAGTTCTCTGTTTTCTTGTGTCATAAATTTTTTTATACCATTTTCACATAGCCAATCGGAGTTACGACTACGAATGGCAGAAACCTTATCGAGATGGAATGATTTATCAAACACCTTCTGGTTTAGGTTTCAATCACGCTCAGGTTGAACTACCCTTTGTAAATGATGTACCCGGCAACAGTTCCTGTTGCGAAACTACCTTCTCATAATAGCTTCTGTACCGAAAGCATTTGTAATCGGCTTTAAAACCGACTACAAAAGGTGTGTGTCTGCGCGATAACATACCGGAATATCTTTTGCCCTCTTGGAAACCTGTTGTATCGGTTTGAACTCAAAAGTATTTACAAGTGTATGAAATATAACCTACTATTTCAACGGATCACTATTATCCGTTATGCGCAACGATTTCCTGTTTTTAAAGCATGGAGTTTAATTGGAGTGTTACTTTTTCTTAACGCGACAACGCTATCGGCAAGTCCGGGAACCCCTCTGCCTGTGTATTCTATTTTTCAACCTACAGATGTTCCTGCAACCATTCTTGCCAATGATATGGCAGCTGTAGAGGTGGGGACAAAGTTCAGGTCCAGTCAGACTGGAATTGTTTTGGGGGTGCGATATTACAAAGGAACTGGCGTTACTGGTGTGCATAAAGGACATTTATGGAGCTCGGCAGGTGTGTTGCTGGCAGAAGCAACGTTTACGGGAGAAACAGCTTCCGGATGGCAGGAAGTCCTTTTTGCTAAACCCGTTCCGATACAGCCAAATACAACTTATGTAGTGTCATATCATAGTGCTTCGGGCGACTATTCATATACGTCCAATTTTTTCTCCAGCGCTCTTGCCAACGGTCCGCTAAAGGCACTGGCGGATGGTGAAGACGGAAACAACGGTCTTTATTCGTATTCTCCAACCAACATTTTTCCGGCATCTTCTTATAATTCGAGTAATTATTTTGTGGATGTAGTGTTTTCTCCGGGAGATGCTGGTGGGGTATTTGATGGCGCTGCCAATTATATCCCCAAATTCACTTCACCTCTTTCTCTGGGCAACAGCAGCATTTTTGATGATGGTACCAGTGTGGGTATTGGTACAACTTCCATAGGAGACGTCAATTATAAATTATTTGTCGAGTCCGGGATTAAAACAAGAAAAGTCACAGTAGATCAGGCAAGCTGGCCTGATTATGTATTTGATGACAAATACAACCTCCTTTCTTTGGCCGGATTAAGAGAGTTTATCCGGAAAAATCATCATCTCCCCGATGTGCCTTCTGCACGAGAAGTGCAGGATAAAGGATTGAATCTCGGAGATAATCAAGCCGTTTTACTTAGGAAAATAGAAGAGCTCACTCTGTATATTCTTCAGCTCGATGAAAAGATTGAGGCGCTAAAGGCCGAAAACGAAAAGTTACGCAGCAAAAAGGATCAGTAACCTCTCAAAAAGGGACCATGTATAAAAAAACTATTCTTCCGATAGTTGTGGTGATGGCTTGCATGCTACAGTCGTTTTCGGCTGCAGCAAGGCAACCTGCAGAAGAAAAAAAAGACACAATACCCCCGGTCTTATCGGGTTCCCTGCCTGTTGCCACGGGAGTAAAGACTGAATTGAAGAATGCAGGTAAGGTTTTGGAGGCAGGGCAGCAGCAGATGCAGCAGGCCGCGGATAAGATTAAACTTCTTTTCAAGGGGAGGCTGGTAGATCTGAAGCAGGTGAACTTTCAGGCGGATTATTTACACGGACGGGATACGACTGGTACCATGCTGGGTAGCTATCGTGGCTTACAAAACAGAGGAGACTATAGTCTTAATATAGGTTTGTCTCTCAAAGATGTGCCCTTTGTATTGGGAGCAGGCGGTAACCAGGGGTTTTATAATCTGCAGCAATCTCCATTACAGGATTTGTATAAGTTCAATTTTGACGTCACCGCATACCAAGAGTTGTTGCGCAGGCAGGTATTATCGCAAATAAGCCCTGAAAAGGTTCTTGGTATGCTGCAAACCAAAATAGATGGTATAAGAAAAAAATATGAAACAGGCCTGTTGAAGGAGTTGTCAAAGATATCTGGCGAGTTTGAGCAAAGTACGGGCGCCTCATTTTCGTTTTCAGGAAATGAAATAAAACTTTCGGGTGCAGATGAGCAGAAAGTAAAAGGGATGCTGTTTGCGGGTATTGATCCCGATAAACGAAAAGCAGCAATCGCTCGATATGAAGCAATGGTAAAACAGCCCAACGACACCTCTGCCCAGGTGAGATCAGTATTAGCTGAAATACAACGGTATGAATCGGCTGAAAAGATGTTTAATGCATATAAAGAGTGGAAAGGACGCCTGGAGACAAACCGGGAATATCAGGAACTGCAATCTCATCTGCCATTTACTCCTGCAAATTTTAAAAAATATCTGCAGAATCCGGATAACCTGAAAGAGGTGATCAGGTCTCATGCTTCGCTTAGTGCGTTTCAGCAATTGTTTATGGGACTCACCCGGCTGGATATGGGACAAAATGCCGTTGAGTCTGGAAAATTTGGGATTAATTCCCTGGTGAATAAAGGTATCAATACATCCTTTGCGGGGAGAAAAGCAGGTGCGGGGTTGTTACTGGGCAAAAACGATCATATTAATCAATGGATGCAGGGAGGGCTGAATAGCATTGTTACAAATGAGTATTCGGGTCTTACGGGTATATCGGCGGGGAATAATGGAAAAGGGGGCGGTCAGCACTCTTTGTCAGTCAACTTTTTCAATTTCATGACTTCCCCGCTTTCTTCACGTCAGGAAGGGCTTCTCCAAACTGCTTACTTGCCTAATGCACCCCGCCAGGATGCAGTAATTACATATAACTCCACCTATAATGTTGGAACTATTCATAAAATTAAACTCGGTATCTCCAAGTCGATCGGTACGTATAGAAATATGATGAATACCGATACGTCTGTCAACCGGAAAACAGCCGCTTCACAATTGCTGGGAGATGAGGGATATTCAAACTATGCGGCCAATATCGAATATTCGGGGTCAATACTGAATACGGGTGTGGATGCCAGCTTCAGTAAGGTGGGGTTGGGGTATAACAATCCCGGTAGTTTTGGCCTGCCAAGAGGAGAAACCAGGGGAGGCTTATCTTTTTACCGGAAAATATATAAGCAAAGATTACAGCTTAAGTACAGTACTGATTTGCGTATTCAGCATTTTGATCCCGAAAAAAAATATACATATCAGGCTTTTTCGAATAAGCTACAGGTCACGCTTAAGATGAAAAAGAATACCCGCACTTCACTTCTTTTTCAGCAAAGCAATTATGTATCTAAGTTGGGCGCAGTTTCCGATAAAGGGAATAATTTTCTGGCGCAGGCTACCGGAAGTTTTCAATTCAAAATCGGAAAGAAGAGGGCCTTCAATACTACTGTTCTTAACTGGCAAAAGTTAAGAACGCCTGTGTTTATGGATATATACTATCACAGCAATTCAGTTTTCTTTATGAATTCTTCTTCTGTATTTCTCGGAAAAAATGCTGTGACGCTCAATCTGAGTGCTAATCATTCCAGCAGTTCTGATTATTTATTTAATACCTCGTTCATGACGGCGGAAGCCAATTATCAGTATCAGTTGGGAATTGGCCTGACGATGACCAGTGGCGTTGGATATTATGACAATAGCGGATGGAACCGCCAGGTAGGTGTTCATCAGCAGTTGTCGGTTGTTTTACTGAAGAAGTGGAGTGTGGGAATTGGTGCGGATTACAAAAAGGCCGTAAAAGTATTCAGAACAGAGCTGGCTAACCAGTTATTTGTGACGGCATCCATTCAGTATAGCCTTTAATTTTTATTGTATGCGATTAATTCTGTGTGCGTTTTTCTTAATTGTTGTAGCCTGCAGGCAATCAGGGGCACAGTTGCTTTTCAACTTTGTTCCGGAAGTGTATGCGCGTACGATAGACGGGTTGAGTTCTTTTCAGGTTCACAACACGTCAACCGCCAAATTTACTGGCCAGATAAGTATACAGGTTACTGATAAGAATACCAGGCAACCGGTTGTTTCTATCCTTACGGGTATGGCTACTTTTAATCCTGGGATGAACAGTATGCCCAAAGCGGCATATATGGGCAGTGTATTTCATTTTTCTACTACAAAAACAGGCCGGTTGGTCAATCAGACACGTACATTTCCTCCCGGAGAATATTCGTTTTGTTTTAGTTTCCTGCCGGCCGATAAATCACTTGCAGATAATTTTGAAAACTGTTTTGAATCGCTTGTGCAGCCATTGGTGCCCATCAGCCTGATTTATCCGGGCGATAAGGATACAATCTGTCAGAAACGTCCCGTGCTTAACTGGCAGCCTCCATTGCCCCTGCAGCCAGGTATGAAATACCGGTTAATGCTCGTAGAAAAAAAGGAAAAGGCTGCTGTTGAGGCCATGTTAAAGAGAGCACCTCTGTTGTTGCTTGATAATATTTCTTCCACAACGATTAACTATCCGTTTAGTCATCCCGAGTTGATTGAAGGGAAAACCTATAGCTGGCAGGTTGGTGCATATACAGACGGACTGCTTGTTTCTACGTCAGAGATATGGGAATTTACCGTGCAATGTAAAGATCCGGTAATACCCGACCCGGGCGGAAGTTATCGGGAGCTGAAACTTATTGCCAATGGTAATTACTATTATGCCAACAGGATTTTGCGCTTCTCCTTCCTCAATAATTATGGACCAGATGTTCTGCGCTATTCTGTTCTTGATATCAAAAGTGGCCTGAAAGAAATAGCAAATCTGCCTAAAGTAAACATAAAACCAGGGCGTAACAATATTGATATCGATTTGACTGAATTGGAACTGAAGGACGGTGCAGAATACCTGTTGAAAGTTTATCCTTTTAATGAGGAGCCCGTACAGGTCCGGTTTATTTATAAAGAAACGAGCGACGAAGAATGAAACGATTTTATATTAATGCGGGCATGTTGTTGTTTGGAGTGATTGCTATGATAGGGTGTAATAACAAACCTGCTGTGCAGTTGAAGAAAGCCCCTCCGGGTGGAACTTATGCCAGCAGGCATGGGGCTTCGTTGCAGGTAACCCGGTCTGCCTGTGGACAGGTGATGAAAGCAGAAGGAGGCAGTCCGGACGATGGGTTTGTTTGTTTTCGTATCACATGGACCGATAGTGTAGTAGTTGCCAGTCAGGAGGATAAGAAAAAAGAGATAGCAGAGGGACAATATTATCAGTACCAGGTCGGCAGGGACTGGAGAATTCTTAATAAGGGTGATTCTCTGAAGCCGGTATTCTTTCAGAACCTGAACAGGAATACAATGGATAAACGGGAGTTGATACTGGTGTTTGAAAAAGATAAAACCGGAACTGCTGATACGCTCGTCTATACAGATTCATTTGGAGAGTGGGGGAGACAGATTTTTACTATTGCTAATAAATAATTTATAAAGGTTCAGAGTATGATATTCAGCCGCAGCAAAAAGCCGATCGCTATTTTTTTTCTGCTGATCTTTTTGACCGATCTGTGTTGGCCTGCATTTTCTTATGCGCTTACGAATGGCCCATCGCAGCCGGAAATGCAGAAGTTTGAACCTGCAGGTGCGCCCGATCTGGTCGACCTTTTTACAGGAGACTTCAAGTATAATATCCCATTGATGGAAGTGGATGGGTATCCTGTAAATCTTTCTTATCAGTCAGGTGCTGGTGTGGAGGAAGAAGCCAGCTGGGTAGGAGCCGGATGGACGCTCAATCCTGGTGTAATGAACAGGCAGACGCGGGGTTTGCCAGATGATTTCGATGCATCTGGGGAGGAGAAAGATATGATCTTAAAAGAGTATGATCGTAAAGAGTTTAAAAAAGTAGGAGCTACGCTAACGATTAAACCGGCGTTATGGGGGATAGAATGGGGAAAGGCCTCTATGAAGATTGGCGTGTACAAGGATAATTATTATGGTATAGGTGCGTCTTTCGGTGCCGGTCTTGATTTTTCGGTAAATATTTCCAAATCGCATCCTCAGTCATCCTCATTAAAGCCTGTGAGACGGAATAATAAGTTGCAGGGCGGGCTTGGTGTAGATATAAATTCTGATGTAAGAGATGGTCTTGATATCAGTCCTTCTCTTTCACTTTCGCGAATGTTTGATGAGTATGATGCAAAAGCTACGGGTGGTTACCAGGCCGGCCTGCATTATAATACGCGTGCAGGTTTGAAAAGTACTTCGCTTTCTTTTTTTAACTCTCTAAATTATGAGCCCGTAGTAGGATTAAAGAATCTAACACGATCTGCCTATAACTATTTTGGACAAACATATACGCCTTCTATTAATGCAAATACACTGAACGAGAATTATACGGTAAGCCTGGATGGCGGATTGTCCTTGTTTAACGTATATACAGGGGTTGGGGGTGAAGGGTTTTATTATAAAGAGCGGATTTTGGAGCCTACGTTATACGTGCCCGCCTATGGATACATGAATTATCTCAAAGGTCGTAAAGACAAATCGGCACTTCTTGATTTCAACCGAGAGAAAGATGGAGTTTATATTCCTTCATCGCCTTTATTACCAGTACCCGTTTTGACAAACGACCTTTTTGTAGCCATGGGACAGGCCGGCTCACAGCAATTCAAACCAGTATTTGGAGGCAATTATACCGTCTTCGATCGTGAGTATAAAAATAAGTCTCATGGCGAATCATATGGAGTTACTCTTGGATTTGGCAACGTACTTACAGGTGGTGGCCGTGTGCAATATTCAGATGGTGATGTGACTACAGGAAAATGGGTGAATGGTAACTATTTTCTCCAAAATGTGGAAGGTGATTTTGAAACAGGAAATACATTAGAGCAACCTGTTTACTTTAAACAGTCAGGTGAACCCGTTCAAAATGATCCCGATTTTATTGTCAATTCCGGTGGCCTAAATGCTGCCAGTGTTAAGTTATTGCCTGGTAATATAACGAGCAATGAGTTGCGTACCAGGTATGGAGGAAACTTTCTCGGTGATGCGAGACAGACAACAAGGGCAAAACGTACCAGTACGTTTATTCAGCTATCGGCTGCACAAGCTGAAAAATACGGGATAGAAAAAACTAAAATAACTGACCTGAATATTTTGGATGGTTATAGAAAACCGCATCATTTAGGTGAAATAACGGTGACAGATAATTCCGGCCAGCGTATGGTGTACGGAATACCTGTATACAATGTGAAACAACAGGAAGTCTCTTTTTCTGTAAGTAAACCCTCAGGAACAACATTAAATCAGGAATTGGCCAGGCGAGGTGGGCTGCTGACTTACACGCTTGACCCTAATGATGATACTAAACCCTATTACCTGAACGGACGTGACGAATTGTTTAATCGGGAAACAACGCCAGGGTATGCAACTTCATTTTTGTTATCAGCAGTTCTTTCGCAGGATTATGTAGACGTAAAGGGGGATGGTGTTACGGATGATGACCTGGGAACGGCTATTAAATTCAAATATAATCGCCTGTATAAAGATTATAAATGGCGGGCACCAGTACAGGAGTATACGGCTAATTACAACGAGGGCCTTTTGAGTGATCCCAAAGATGATAAGGCCAGCTATGTATACGGAGAAAAGGAGATCTGGTATCTGGATGCTATTGATGGGAAAACAATGGTGGCTGTTTTTGAAACCAGCGACCGACAGGATGGCTTCGGTGTTGCAGGGCAACATGGCGGTATACTGCTGAGTAAGCCTTTGAAAAAACTGGATAAGATTAAATTGTATTCAAAAGCTGATTATGTAAAGAACGGGAGTTCTGCCACACCTATTAAGACGGTACATTTTTGCTATGATTATTCTACTTATCCGGGACTTGCCAATAGTGCTGCCTCCACTACGCTGGGGAGATTGACGCTCAAAAAAGTTTATTTTACGTTCGGTAAAAACGGTCGTGGTGTATCCAACCCGTATGAATTCTCTTATATTACAACTCCGGTTAATGATGGGACTATTTCAGGAGTGCCTCAACCGATACCACTTACGTCTTACGACAATGAGCCGCTCAAACGGGAAAAGGATGGCTTATATACGGGTAGAACGACCGACCGCTGGGGAACTTATAAGCAAAGCTGGTATAATCATCTTACAGGTACTTCCAATGAGACGAGTAGGTTAAATAATTCAGAATGGCCCTATGCCCTGCAAAAGGGAATGCCTCCTGCCGGAGTCAGCAGAACTGATTGGGATCAGCTGATCGATCGTATGGGTAGCCAGTGGCAGCTTTACCAGGTTAAAACACCGGCCAGCAGTATCATTACTGTTTCTTACGAAAGTGATGATTATGCTTATGTGCAGGACAGAAGGGCCATGCAGCTTTATTTTATTAAAGGTATTACTACCAGCGGTGTATCAACCGGTTTGATCAATGCCGATAAACTGGTAGTAGATCTGCCAGTATCTGTTTCCAGCCTGGGTGAATTCAAAGAATTTTATCTTAAGCAGCATGACGGTACATACCTGGATAAGATTTATTACCGGACCTATATTGATATGGATAATAAGCCAGGATCAGATGCCAATAAACACTGGGAATATGTGCAGGGTTATGCTAATATTGATCTGACTAATTCTTCTGTATCTGGTAATACAGTTTATCTCGCATTGCGAAAACGTGATGGACATAACCCTATTGCAAAAGCCGCCTGGCAGCAATTGGTTACCGATTTGCCACAATATGCGTATGACGGATACGATAATTCTGATATTTCAGGCGATTTCTGGACTGCTATTAAATCTATTATTCAGGCGGTTAAAAATATGGGTTCAGAGTTGCAGGCTTTTGATACAAGAGCTTCCAAGCGTGGATTTGCAAACCGGATGGATTTGGGAAAGAGCACCATTCGTTTGTTTATTCCGAAAAAGACGACAGCTGCCAATGAAGCGCCCGAAAACCGAAAAACCGGTGGTGGCCTGCGGGTAAAGAAAGTGCAAATCACCGACGAATGGCAGCAGATGACAGGATCTGCCGGCTACACTACTTCGACATATGGTCAACTATACGACTATGCTATCCGGGATAATGATGGGAAGTACATTTCTTCTTCAGGAGTAGCCAGTTATGAACCTGAAATTGGTAATGAAGAAAATCCATTCAGAGAGCCAGTCAATTTTACGGAGAAAGTATTCTGGCAAAAGGATAAATATCGGTTTGCTGAAAGGCCTTTCTGTGAATCTTATTTTCCAGGGTCTTCCGTTGGATACAGTAAGGTGACAGTAACGCCTTTTGGCAGTGAATATGCAGGTGCGGGTGACCCGGTAAAACATACCGGCTATACCGAAAATGAATTCTATACGGCGAGAGATTTTCCTACTCTTGTAGAAAACCTATCTGTTGAAAGTTTAGAGGCGAAGAATAGCCTTATCCTGCAATTATTTTCATCGCGTTATGATAGGCGGGTGGCTACCTCGCAGGGCTTTGCTGTTCAGCTAAATGATATGCATGGCAAGAACAAATCGGTGAAGATTTTCAATAAGGGAGGCGATTTGGTCTCCTCTACACAGTATTACTACCAGGTGAAAGACGAGAATGCACAACAGCAGGAACTGAAAAATGATGTCCCGCTTTTGCAACCCGATGGGACAATTCTGAATAATCCGGATATTCGAATAGGAGAAGATGTTGAGTATATTACCGATGTGCGGGAGAGTGTCAACGATTCCAAAGGCAAAAGTGTAGGGGCATATGCAGGAGGAATGGTGCTGCCGATCCCACTTGTATTCCCGTATATCCCTTTTGTATCAGTTACTCCAAACATATCGAGAACATATGTTCAGTATAATTCCATATCCGCCGTTAAATTGATACATCGGGTTGGTATTATTTCTAAAGTAGTAACTACCCAGAATGGATCTACTATTAATGCAGAGAACCTGGTTTGGGATGGAGAAACCGGCGATGTTGTTTTGTCCCGTACACAGAATGAGTTTAATGATTATACCTATCAGTTTACTTATCCTGCTTACCGAGTGGCCGATTATGATGGTATGGGGCATGCTTATCAAAACCAGGGGACCATATTTGAGTATTTCCTCACAGGTCTTGACGGCTCATTTTCTAACCTGACAGCTGCCGAAGAAAATAAATTCCTGCGTGCAGGCGATGAACTGATCAATATGGACCTGGAAAATCCCAGGAAGGTTTGGGTGGTTCACGGCCCCGATGCCACGGCTACCGATCCTGACTATCGTACAATTGATAAGGATGGAAATATAGCATCTATTGCAGATTCCTGGATGTTGATACGATCCGGTAAACGCAATATACTTGGAGCCTCGGCTGGTACAGTGGTTACCAGCAAAGATCCACGGGTAAATGGTCGTATTCAGCTGGATGTAGCCAGTCGCATGCTGGATTCCAAAGCCACACTTTATAAAGATCTGTGGCCAATACCGGTTGATAATAAACTGGTACCTGACTATGATTGCAGCGGATTTAGCCTTTCCTGTCTAAGGGATTTACTTATCACCAGCATTAGTACTACACTTGCCAATGGAGGTACGAGCAGCATACGACGTGGCTTTTATGCGATTGCTTCTGATAGCAAACATGCTGCTCATTTCCTTTCTCCATATGCATCCAGTTCGGCATGTATCAGTTCCTTTGCAGATGGGCTCCCCGCTTCTTCTTTTAACTACTATAATGTAGGGACGTTGAAAACCTATGATATGGGGGGAGGCGATATTGATTATTATATCGGGGAAGGCGATCAGATAAAACTGGGAGGATATAATATTAATGCGACATATGTAAATGCAGAATTCATCGCTCTTACCAATTCTACATGGACAGATGGAGCTCTTTACGATTCGCTGATGAAGGTCGATGAAGGAATGAGGAAATACTGCCTATTTCAAACAGATGAATGTTCTTTTACTTTCAGGAAACTGACAAGCTGTGGATATGAGGCAAAAGGAAATTCAAATGTCGGAAAGGGGCTTAGTGATGACTGCTCAAACGGCTTTTGCACCTATAAAGATCTTTTCAGCTTTACAATTAATACGGATGAACCTCCTGCATATGCCTGCGTGGATCCGGTGGGACTGCCTATTAATCCTTATTATAAAGGGGTATTGGGCAACTGGCGCCCATATACAGGATTTACCTATATGGTCAATCGTGATCAAGCACCCGGCAATAATTCCCAGGCTGGTGGTACCGATATCAGAAAAGGAGGTTATTATACGAATTATACGCCATTCTGGAACTGGAATACCAACGGCACGGGGCTGTATACGAATGTGGATCCTGCTGTTATGTATCCAACATCGGATCTCCGTTCAAGATGGGTATGGGCCGGTAAAACCATTTATTTTGATCAAAAGGGAAATGAGCTGGAAAGTGTGGATGCCTTAAACAGGTATGGTGCTGCTTTATTCGGATATCGCCAGTCTACGGCTATTGCAGTAGGTGGCAACAGCCGCTATAACGAAATGGCCTTCGATGGTTTTGAAGATTATGACTTCATTTTGTCTTCCACAACTGTAGATGACTGTCCGCCACAACGTCACCTTGATTTCGGGTTGACCAAAAATGGTTCTGGAATATGGGCAGGCACCGGTGGGGAAGTGTCCGGTACGCGTTCACATACAGGAAGGTTTAGTTATAAATTAAATGGTACCACCACTATTCTTAAAGGAGCCGGATTGGCTGCGCCTTCTTCTGCGAGTGTGCTGATTTTTGATGACAGGGACCGATACATATTAAATAAGAATGAACTGGCAAAAGGCTTCGCTCCGGTGGAAAACAAACAGTATCTGCTGAGTTGTTGGGTATATGATGGCAGTCCCTTTACCAATACATTAAGCGGCGTCACTATTACGGCAAATGGCGTCGGAGTTTCGGGAACCTTGCCTGTGGTAGAAGGCTGGAAAAAAGTAGAGATACCATTTACAGCGGGAGAAGACTTTACACTTACGCTTACCGGATCCGGAAAATATGTGGATGACCTGAGAATTATTCCTTTCCAGGGACAGATGAGTTCGTATGTATACGATTATAAAACTATGCGGCTGATGGCTCAACTGGATGAGAACAATTTTGCTACACTGTATGAATATGACGACGAGGGAACGCCGGTCCGTGTGAAGAAAGAAACAGAAAAAGGAGTTATGACCATTAAAGAAAATAGACAATCCTTACGCAAAAGAAATTAAGTATGATAAATGTGATTAAAAAAGAGCTCTCGTCAAAAAGGTTGTTCCTGGTAACGCTGGCAATAGCTGTGCTGGGTATGGGTGCCTGGGCCTATACAGGAAAATGGTGGGGGCGATCAACGCCTCTGCCTGTAATTGATGGACGATTTGAATGGGCGAAGATAGTTCAGCAATATCAGCAACCAGGTCAGAACATAACAGGTTCAATTCGTATATATGAGGATGAGTCTCTAAGCCAGGAAAAGGAACGGATGGATTTTTGTTTTCAGAAGGAAGGGGATAATTATTTTGCTCAGCTAGGGCCGGCACATACGATCAAAAATGGCGATCTGCTGATACAGATGGATAATGTGCAAAAAATAATCCTGGTAAACCGTATAAATGAATCTGATAACATACCTGCTGCATCTGTGTTGGGATTCGATCAGGTAATGAAGGATACCAGTGCATTCAGAATAATAGGAAATGTAGAGGCGAAAAGTTCTACCCGTACACTTGCCCTTGCCAGCGATTATTCACCAGAGATCAGATTGGCCCGGTTTACTTATGACACAGCCTCCTACAGAATAAACAGTGCTGTTATTGAATGGTACAGAAGGGTGGATCTTTCGGAAGATAATACGGTGTATTACATGCAGATTGACTATGCTTATCCGGCTGATAAGCCTGCTTCGATAGCAGATAGATTTAATGCGATAGTAACAAAAAAAGAGGATAAACTGGTGCCAACAGAAAAGTATAGCACCTATCAGTTTGAACCAGCAAACTAATCAATTGTCCAACATTTTTTAGGAACTTTTATGAACACAACCAGGATTATACGGGCTTTCTTGCTGCTGCTAATGCCCCTGCTTACATCCGTCATTACATTTGCTGCGGACGAGTCGTATGTAAAAACCATTATCGGAAAGATCAGCAAGGGTGATTCCTGTACGGTTGTAGATGATAAGTTTGTCAATCTGCCATTGGCTGAATGGAATGATATTCGCCATGTATCCGTAACCAATTCAATTGTATTTGAATTAAGAAAAGATACTAACATCTATTATCATAACAGGAGTTTTACCTGTACGCTTACTGTGGCGGTCAAATATTTTTCCTCACGTGATCAGTTAAGGCCCACGGAAACCGATAATATCAAACTGATAGTTCGGTACGATACAACTACTGGTAAATTTTATAAAGTATATGACACGTACGAATTTAAAAATGCCTATAAAGTCACTGTAGTCGTTAAGTCAATCGAGTCGCCGGAATGGGGAGATAAGTTACCGGCTATTTTCCGGATCAGGAACCAAATAAATGTTCAACGGGTATATCCTTTTTCAAGGGAGGTAAAGGCACATTTGCAGATTGGCAACCCGGAAGAAGAAAAGACGCAGAAAGGTGCAGTTATGCAGCGGGTAAGCACCAGCACGCTTTCGGGAATGGATCAGATCAGTATTACCTGGGAGCCACTGGATTTTCCCGGCTCAACAGAATATGACGTGGAGTGGACCTTTGTAGATAAGCTGAGTGAACAGGGGCAAGTGATACTTACTGATCCATCTTCGGTTACGGAAGCTATGCTGGAGGAATGGATGCGGTTTGATAACACGCGTGTGACCGTTTATGAAATGCCGTATGCTATCAACCTGCCTTTTGCAGAAGGTTATTTGCTGGTTCGTGTACGGGGAGTTGCCTACAATTTTGTGACGGGACTGAGGGAAACGACCAACTGGCAATACAACACAGATGAAAATGATGATCTGGTGTTCCAGTCGGTGGATTTCCATGAAGAAGAACTTAACTGGCAATATGTGGCCACCTATGCAGAAGAGGGAAAGCGAAAGGAAGTGATCAGCTATTTTGATGCTGTCATGCGCAACCGGCAAATGGTCACTATCAATAACCGGGATCAGATTGCTATAGCGGCAGAAACTGTTTATGACAACATGGGCCGGCCTGCATTAAGTATCATGCCGGCACCCGTGCTGGATCAGTCAACAGTAGGCGGTTCGGCACCAAAGTATGCCAGTAAACTTCAGTTTTATCCTGCAGTTAACAAAAACACCAGTGGAGATATATACAGTTATGCAGATATTTCTGCGGGTGACGATTGCGACCTGGTAGCGGCACCATTGAATACGGTGGACGGAGCCAGCAATTATTATTCTCCGCAAAATCCCTATTTAGGAGCTGATCCTTCCTATACCGACTATTATTTTACCAAATACCTGCCCAATGGGGAAGGGTATACCTTTTCACAAACCCAATACATAGATGATAATACAGGGCGTATACGCCGCCAGGGTGGGGTGGGCAAGACGCTGCAGATAGGAAATGGGCATGACTCCCGCTATTATTATGGGAAACCTTTACAAAGCGAATTGTACAGACTGTTTGGAATGGAAGTGGGCGATGCCTCTCATTACCTGAAGAATATGGTGGTAGATCCCAATGGCCAGGTAAGTATAAGTTATCTGAACGCTTCCGGAAAAGTGATTGCTACTGCGCTGGGAGGCACGCCGCCTGCCCATATGGATGCTTTACCATCGGAGTCAGTCCCGGAATCTAAAGAAACAATCACTCAGCGATTGATTGGCCCGGGTGATTTTATCAATAATACCGGCTCGCTGATCAAACAATCAACGGCCACCTTCCTGGCATCGGTTACGGGTACCTATACGTTACAATATTCTATTAAACCTACTGCGCTGGGGCCCTGGAATACAACCGGGGAACAGAATTTTTGCAGCAATTGTTATTATGATGTACTGGTTACGGTAAAGGATGATTGCGGTGAGACAGTCGCTTCGGCTACGACACAGCCTTTTTTGATCAACAATACAGAATGCCCGGAGGATGAAGAGCCTGTAAACCAAAACCTTTCTATACCGGTTGAGCGCCTGGGGGAGTATACGGTGACCTATCAATTAAGGTTGAGTGAGGATGTAGTGGCCTACCAGACAGAGTATTATATTCAGAATAATACCGACTTGCTGACACTTCAGCATTTCTTTAATAATGAGCTGATACTGGCCGATCTGTCAAGTTGCTATAGTGAGTGTACCAGCTGTATGGAAAAGCTCGGCACGCTGTCTGATTTTACCAGCAAGATGACAGCTTTGCTTCTGAAAATTAAAGAAGAGAAGTATCCGGATGCAACCGGTTTCGATATTAATCATGCCGATATCGCTACCTGGATTACTAGTACTTACAATACGCTTTTGGCTAAATGTGAAGATCTGGTTGAAGAATGCGAATCAGCTTCACCTTGTGAGCAAAAGCTGGAATTGATGAAGAATGATGTACGTCCCGGGGGGCAGTATTTTATTTACAATGAAGTCGATTTTTCAATACCGGCCGCTGAAAACAATGTAAGCATCCTGTTTATGAAAAACGGATCGGCATTGAACTATAAATCAGATCCTGCATTACCCAATCTATCTTTTAAGGATGAGAATGGAGTGGTAAGAGGTATCAAGGATGTAGGTACTACAACAGAAATGTTTATCAAAGCATACCTGCAGCACCCGGAATGGGCAGACGAATTTGTAAAACGTCACATCGAATACTGCAGTTATCTCTGGTGTCAGTCCAACTCTTCTACTTATGCCTTTGATCAGCGGCTCCGCGATATGATCAAGACCGGAGATCAGGCTCAGACGGCTGGCTATTTCAATGGGACCAGTTACTTGAATATTTTGGATCTTGATCCGTTTTTTAATGGTACAGGGGCAGGTGTGTCTCATAAAGCTGCCATGCAATGGGATATGATCAATATGTCTGACGTATTGCGGATCACCTTCCCCAATGCTTCGGGTGTAATGATGGCTCCCAAAAGTATTCAGGGAGTAGTGGAATGGATGTTGTATTGCAAGCCAACATCTTTATCAGCTACTGCAACGGATTGGGTCAATAGCTGGAGTTGTGCTACCCCCTCCAGTTCGTGTCGCTCGCTTACGTCAGAATGGGAAATGTTCAGGCATTATTATCTGCAGCTGAAAAGCAAGTATGTTCGCCTGGCTAAGCAGGAAGATCTGCCTGAATGTGAAAACTGTTTCATTGGCCAAAATCAGCAGGCAGTGACCTCTTGCGACCCTCCCGGTGAATTGACGGATTACTCACTCACAGGAACGAGTGGCCAGATCAGGGTGGTATATGAGAGTGGTACATTACCGTTTAAAAGCAATTACCGGATAAAAGTGCTCAATACGGCTACCAGTACGGTTAGCTATTTGTTTGTGCAAAAAGGTGCTACGCAAAGCACAATAATACCGGGATTGACCAGCACGGGCAATGGGCAGATCCAGGAAATAGTTTGTATTAGTCCTCAATCGTTGCCCGGCTGCGCCGGCGGTTCTGGTGGCACTGGCTATTGTGAATATGTACTTGGTGATTTTGTAATTCAGGAAAGAAATTGCCAGTATATCTGGAGCGGTAGCGTGAGCGGATGGATGTATGATGAGTGCGAAGTGTATGTGGTATATACGGGAGGTACGGTGACAACGGATGTGGGAGTACGGGTGAAAGAAACCTTAAATGAATATAATCCATCATCTACAATAACAGAATCATATATTGATGTTGTTATTCCTGCTGGTCAGTCAGAGGTGTATGTTGGTCAATCGATCTATTCTATATCCAGGCCCAGTTGGCCCAATCATTTCATTGAGGCGAGGACTTATGGTACATCTGATTATATCTGCTATCCGCCTCCTTTTGATTGTCCTGAAGTGGATGACTTTGACTGGGAGCAGGGTGGAGAATCCTGTACCGGTTTGTTGGACGTTTCTCCAATACGGGTTTTTTATACAGGTAGCGCGCTTAATCTTCCCTTCCCTGCCAATAAGAAAATAACAATTACTGTTTCTATTACGCTGAATAATAGCTCAACGATTTCAGCAAATATCGTCCTGAGCAGGAACGGTCAAGGCGGATACTGTGTGGCAGGCAGAGGTATCAGTGCTACCAACGTTGTTGTAACCAATGTACTCTGTGAAGATATTACAGTGATACCTCCTCCTTCATCTGATTGCACAAATGATCCGCGAGCTCCTTACTATGCCACCAAAGTGAGAATATATGATGAGTATGTGGATTACGAATCAGGATTGGATTGTCAGTTAAACGGCGTCACATTACCTACCAGCCAAACAGAACTGGATAATATGATAGCCGCATCTATTGCAGAAGCGCGGCTACGTGCTATTGCCGAATTGGCGGACTTGAAACAGCTTTGGTTGGATCAGCTCCGTGGAGTAGTCGCCGAAGAAAATGATAATGATGTGGCGAATAGTGTGACACCCCGGTTCTCCTCACTGGCTGACCCTTCTCCGGGTGTAGTCAATTCTACTATCCAGAGTCTGGTAAATAACCTGGAACTGGTGGCTAAGAAATATATCGAGATTGCACCTTCTGAAAACATTCGCCCGGCCAGCACATTGCCTTTAGGCCAGGTAGCCTCTAATGGGTACAGCAGCTTTGAAGAAGTGTTTGATGCCCTGATCAGCAGTACAATGATTGAAGACGGTTTTGGCCCTCATCTGTTATCTGCTCCATATCCGCATGACCGTACTCCGGTACTGGCCAATCCGAATGTGCGGGAACTATCAACCGGTATTTGTACACGCCTGGGTAACTTGAAAACGCGCTGGACCAGTGCCGGCAGCCCGGGCACATTCCATAGTTTCCTGCAGACAGAATTGGGTAGTGATTATGGGCTTACGGCCGATGAACTGGCTGATCTGGAATCGCGTTGTACAAATGGCTGTAAACTATTAAAAGAAACGCTTATCCTGCCTACCGTTTTTGCGGCACCGGCACCCGGCGATGGCAGTTATCCGGCCTGGATTACCTGTACCACTGTCACCAATGCCTATTCAGATTTCGATGGCTTCTATCCCAATGTCGAAGCAGGCAGTAAACTGTACCGGGTACTGCTGGAAAATTATATGAACAGCAGGTTTGGTTTTTCGCTGGGATTTGATGACTATGACGAATTTAAAACAGTAGCCTGCCCGGCAGATGGCAATGCTGTTTTGTATAATAAAGTGCGTAATGGTACCCTGCAGTACAATCATGAGATGCAGTGTACGGAAGATATTCTGCGCCTGGTATTCGATAAGGCTGCACAGGAGTATGAATATTATATAGAAGAAGAGCGAAAGGTTTTCAGGAATAACTATATTTCAGCATGCCTGTCGGCAACAGCCGGAGCAAGCCTGACCAGTGAGCGCTACGAATATCACTATACACTTTATTACTATGATCAGAGTGATAATCTCGTTAAAACGGTACCGCCAGAAGGCGTATCATTCCTGACAGAAGAAGAAATAGGCCAGATCGAAGAAATGCAGAGCTATATGCAGTATGGCGATGCGCCCAACCCTGCCAATTGTGTCAACGAAACGATGCCCGCAACGGAAGATATTCCGGCTGCATTGACAGCTTTCAGCGATGCTGTTGAAGATGATGAGGCCAAAGCTGTGGAAATGTGGATATATGCTGCCAGTCCCGGAGATAACAGGCAGGTTCGTTTTACCACACCGGATAATAAATATTTGTACCAGGCGGCTATTAAGGATGGCAAAGTATGGGTGGAGCTCTATAGCATGGTGCCCGCCGGCAGTGGCTCTGTGAGCATCGTGCAAACGACAAAAGCTGTTGCCAACCTGCCTTATGCTTATGCCTTGCAGAACTGGACCAATATAGTGGTGCAATCAGGGACATCTCTGGCTGACGGAAATCTTCAATTGATTGTAGATGGCAAATTTCTGACTAATCTGACCGGAGCGGCAGCCTGGCCTTATCCGTTTAGCTGGTCTGTGGATGCAAGCGGAGGCACTGTAGTATATCCTGAAAACGATTTGGCCGTATTGAGGCATATGCGGATGTATAACCGGGTCATTGATGCAGAAGAGGCTAAATATAATTATCAGAATATCTGTCTTAGCCCATGGGGCTCTCTCTCTACGCCAATAGGAGAAGATGGGCCACTTATTAGCTGGACACGTTTCAATATTCCACAGCCCGGGGATCCCGGAACAATTACTCCCAGTGCCAGCTCGTATTCGTTACAGGTATTCCAGGATGAGGAAACGATGTATAGCAGCACCCTTGTCTCAACTGTATCCAACAATTTTACAGTGGAGTTTTGGGCCAAACCCCAATCAGCGATTACGCTGCATACACCAGGATTTACAGGCAGCCCCGGCATATATGCCGGTATGGTGGGCCAGCGCTACGCCATTTCGCCAGCTCATGGTATTGTTTCAACCGTTGCCGGTATGGGTATTTCGGTGGGTACAAATGGTGTGCAGGTGGCAGAGCATTCCAATTCATATCTCCCCATTGTATTATCCTGGGAGGGTTCTATTTATGACTGGACCCATATTGCCGTAGTATACAATGACCGTACGCCTTCACTTTATATCAATGGCGTATTGGTTTCAACCGGTATTCAATCACAAAAAGCCACCGTACATCCAAGTGCCAATATTCAGGGTAATCCGTTGGGTGTAATGGATGGCTTGCTGGATGAAATACGTGTCTGGAATACGGTACGTTCTGTAGGAGAAATAGCGGAAGCGATGAATTTAGCACCCGAAACGGGGGCGACAGGCCTTGCTGTTTACTGGCCGCTGGAAAATACTTCCATGATAGAAGATGTGGTCGGTAGCTATGATATACCCTTATGGTCTACATTCTATGAATGGCATGAAGAAGGTGCTCCTGTAAGTACGCGAACGGTTGCGGAGTACAACGATCGGTTTATTGTACCCAATCATCGGCTGCCGACATTCTATGCCTACAACAGCCTGAATAAAGTAGTAAGCCAGACCTCACCAGACGGGGGTACAACTGAATTCTGGTACGATCGGCTAGGTCGTTTGGTGGCGTCTCAAAACAGTGAGCAAAAAGATCCTACGGGCAATGATGAAGCAGAGCGGTATAGCTATACCAAATATGATGAGCTGGGGCGTATAACAGAGGTAGGTGAACGCTATGATCATGAAACTTCCACTATTCCCGATGGACGACTCACAGAAGATATTGCCCGCACACCAGGCGAATTGCAAACATGGCTGGATAATAATATTAACCGGCAGGTGGTGCAGACAGCCTATGATATACAACCACTCTGGGCGCCAGTAGTGCTTAACGGGTTGCAACGTAATCTCCGCAAACGGGTAGCAGCCAGCCGCCTATTAGAAGATGGAGAGAATCTGTCGGCGGCCAGCTATTATAACTATGACATTTCGGGTAATGTAACAGACCTGTATCAGCAAAATGCCGCGCAACAGGCTGCGGAAGCAGGCTTTGTAACAGGCAGCACAGGGCTGAAACATATTAAATATGATTTTGACCTGGTAAGCGGTAAGGTCAATCGGGTAGGGTACGAGGACGGTAAATGGGATCAGTTCTACCAAAAATATGGGTATGATGCAGAAAACCGTCTTATTTCAGTAGGGTCGACCCGTCACGATGCACCGCATACTCCGGCAGTATCGGAGGCCACTTATCGATACTATATGCATGGCCCACTGGCGCGTATGGAACTGGGTGGGGGTAGTATGGGTAATAATCAGGTACAAGGGCTCGACTATGCCTATACCCTGCAGGGCTGGATAAAAGGCGTGAACGGAAAACGTCTCGATCCGGCAACGGCGATGGCCGAAGATGGGGTTTATAACGGCCGTTTTGGCCTCGTGGCCAGGGATGTATTTGCCTATAGCCTGGGTTATTTCCGCAACACCACGGCTGGCTTTGAAGATTACCTGCCAATAGGAAGCAGTGCACCCGCATTTGCGCTAAGATATAATCAACCTGCCGGTGATCCATTGCTGAGTAAAGAAACAGGGTTATCGCTGTACAACGGAAATATCAGTCACTCTACCTATGCCATGAGTGAGATTGAATCAGGTGCTACCGCCGGTTATACTTATCGCTACGACCAGCTGAATCGCCTGAAGGCGGTACGCCGCCATACTATCGGTAACGGCAGTACCTGGGACAATACCGGCATTATCCAGGCCTACCGCGAAGACTTTAGCTACGATGCCAATGGCAATATCAAAACACTGCGCAGAAATGGAGCAGATCAGATAGACAATCCGTTAGAGATGGATGAGCTGACCTATAACTACAACAGGGATGCCAACGGACAGCTGGTCAATAACCGCCTGCGTCATGTAAACGAAGTGGTCGATCCGGAGAATTATACCTTAAGTATTACGGGTGTGGTTGATCTCGAAAACCAGGTTACTGACAACTACTCCTATGATAAAATTGGCAACCTTGTCAGCGACCAGGCAGAAGGCATCAGTGAAGTCAAATGGAATGTACAGGGCAAGATTGCTTCCATTTCGAAGACTTCCGGTCAAACTATCACATACGGGTATGATCCTGACGGTAACCGGATTTCTAAAACGGTATCCGGAGCGGGAGCTACTGAAACCACTTACTATGTACGGGATGCACAGGGAAATGTGTTGGCAGTCTATAAGCATACTGACGGAGAGAATGCAGTGTATACCTGGGCCGAACAACCGCTTTATGGAAGCAGCCGGATAGGTATGCTGAAGCCGGATTTCGACATTGAATCGACCAGTCCGCTTGCCAGCGATGCATATGTACCTCTTGATGATCCATTAGAAAACAGCGTGGTGGGGTTACGTGTATACGAACTAACCAACCACCTGGGCAATGTCATGGTCACCATTTCCGACAGGGCCGAAGGACATGATGATGGAAATGGCGGCATAGATTATTATATTGCAGAAGTTCTTTCACAACAGGATTATTATGCCTTTGGCATGCAGATGCCTTACCGTCATTTTACACATGGAAACGACGTATACAGGTATGGATTCAATGGCAAGGAAAATGACAACGATGTAAAAGGCGAGGGAAATCAGCAGGATTATGGAATGCGGATTTATGATCCGAGGGTGGGAAGATTTTTGAGTGAAGATCCTTTGACTCAGGAGTACCCGTGGTACACCCCGTATCAATTTGCAGGGAATACTCCTATACAAGCAGTTGATCTTGATGGGTCGGAAGAGTATCACTATCTGAGATTTAAGGATGGCGAAGGGAAAACTGTTTTAGCGCTTTTAGAGACTAAAGACATAATATCCAAAGTCCCTGATTATTATGTTTCCGGGAGAACCGTTGCCAGTCCCACAATTGCAGGCGGATATTATTCGACAGGCGGATATTGGGTTTATAAAGAGGTAAAAAATCAGAAACAAGAGTATTACGTATGGCAAAACGATCGGATGATAAATTCTTCGGATGTTTTAGGAACACCCGACGTGTGGGAATATGATGAGAAAGTTAAATTTAATACATATCAAGAAGCATTAAATTCAACTGATAAAGACTTCGAGAATACAGCCGAAGACAATAAGATGTTGGTTAGTCAAGCGGCTTACAACTCTGCTCAGGAAATTCTAGACCAATCTTTTCAACAGGATGGGAGAAAACTAAATAGGATAGCAAAGGCTCTTAAGTCAACTCAAACCCAATTTCATCATTTGATAAGCCGGGGACTGAAAAACACGAATGCATTTGTTCAAAAGGCAATACTTGGAGGGTTTAAAATTGATGGAATAGGTAATTTGACCCCTTTGGAGCGATTCCTCTCTAAATATAACACGGGGGTTCATGCGAAACACCCGAAATACACAAAACAAATTGATGAATATCTAAATGGATTGGAAATAAATAAGTTTACCCCAGAAAAAGCAAAGGAATTTCTTGAAAAAATAAATAAACATATATTAAAAAGAATAAAAGAAAACCCAAGTACAAAGATCAATGATTTGGGCTTGGATTTGAAAGAGTTTAAACCGTAGGAAAAATGGAAAATATTTTTATTCTTAATAAGGCTACTGATCCAGATGTTATTGGTGCTGATTATCCTCAATGTGTTGGGGTGCTTAAGGCGTATGATAATACCTACGAGAATAAAAAGTCGCTTTATTATTTTGCACATTATAAAGGAAAATATGTGCAATTTGTGCCCGATTTAGGTTCAATAAAGATTAGTACAAAAGCGAAATTAACTGATATTGTAAGTTGTTCTATGGGGCCAGGAAATGACCTGATAGTAAGCCCCAGAATGTGTGAATTGTTGGCTGAATATAAAACAAGCGACATTCAAATATTTGATTGTGTGTTAACAAAAAAAGGTGTTACATATAAGTATTATTGGCTTCATTTTATATACTCCTTGGAAAAAAAGGTTGATTACAAACGCAGTATCTTGAATCATGTGGACCCGAAACTGAGAAGTGCCGCTAGCGAAATAAGTAGTTTTGATCAGTTTGATGATTTTTATAACACTAGAGATGAGTATGGGTTGGTTTACTCAAGCAAATTAACTTTAAAGAGTAACAAACTAGATTTTTTTCTTGTAGGGAGGATGAATCAAAAAATTTATCTAAGTGAAAGGCTGAAGAACGAAATTCAGAAATGTGAATTAACTGGAATTGAATTTGAGATTGCCCACGGTATTGGGTTTGTCTAATTTTTTCGATTAACGCAACAGATACGGGCATCTTTGGGAATTTATTGTAGCAGAATTTATCCTATATGCTCATATAGTCGGGAGGAATGTAAGTGAAAATACAAGCAATTACACAGCTTTGTCCTACAATCAGATCGGAGCAGTTGATCGGAGAAATTATAATCAAATATTATATTTAGCAATAAGCTGAGCGCAATATATTCATGTAGAAGGACGTGTTTCTGTTGATATCCTAACTTTACCGTATTATCTATAAAACAATACGGCATCCATGTCCAGCCTCCGCAACATCCTCACCCGCGAGTTTCAGGCACTCTTCCAGTTTCGTAAAACGGAGCGGTCCTGGTATGTACCTGTGCTGGCGGCATTGAGTACGGGGTTGCCGCTTTTTCTTGGTTATATGATTGACCGGCCTGACTATGGCAGCCTGGCCTGTCTTGGCGGTCTGGTGATCCTTTACCTGCCTAACACGGCACTCGATCATCGGATGGCCACACTCGCACTTTGTTCCTTTGGTTTTGTGCTGAGTATGGGTGTGGGACTGGTGCTGGGTTTTCATCCCTATTTATCAGCTGTGCTGGTAGGACTGTATGCTGTGCTGGTCAACTGGCTGGTGAACTATGCGCAGCTCAACCCACCGGGCAATTTCTTTTTTATCATGATCGCTTCCATGGCTAGTTGTATGTCGTTTGATGTACAGGCTGTGCCCGTGCGGGTGGGGCTTATTGCTATGGGAACCATTTTTGCCTGCATTTTCGCCCTGCTCTTCAGTCTTTATCTCTTGCGGATAAGAAAGAGGCCGGTGACGGTAAAAGTAGGAGTGGCACCCAAACGCTCCTACGCTAACCTGAGCGAGTCGATCATTTTCGGCGTATTTATTATGCTCTCGCTGATAGTGGGGCACCTGTTTAAACTGCATAACCCTTACTGGATACCTATTTCCTGCCTGGCCATCATGCAGGGTATGAATGCAGCGCATGTGGGACAACGAAGCTTTCATCGCATGCTCGGTACATTTATCGGCATGGGATTCAGCTGGCTGTTGCTGAAATTTCATCTGCAGCCACTGGCTATGGTATTCTGCATTCTCTTTTTACAATTCATCGTAGAAGTGCTGATAGCGCGTCATTATGCGCTGGCAGTGGTATTCATTACGCCCATGACACTGTTCCTGGCGGAGTTGGGCCAGGGCAACCGTCTCGATGCCGATCTGCTGATCCGCACAAGATTGCTGGATATCGTTATCGGCAGCCTGATCGGTGCTGTAGGCGGATGGTTGCTGCATAGCCGACAGATACAGCAAAAAACACAAAGGCAGATACGAAAAACGAGAGTTGCAATACTGAGAAGGTAAAAGGTATAAAGGTTTAAAAGTATAAAAGTGAGAATGCTTAAAGGGCAAAGAGTAGCTTATACATCTTATACCTTTAAACTTTTAAACCTTTATACTTTACTTCACCACCCACTCGAGCAATTTCGCTCCAAAATCATCCATACTGACACTGGCTGTATTGCTGAGTACGATGATGGCTATTGGTTTTTCCAGTACACGCAGGAATACTGCCTGTGCACCCATGATGCTGCCGGGTCTCTTGAGTATGGTATAATTGCGACCGTGCAGCGTGTAATCGTTGTATATCCAGGTGCCGAGACCATATTCACCCTTGCCAGAAGTACATAGCAGTTTTAAAGATTGGTCATTGATCAGTTTGCCGGAGAATAAGGCATTGGAAAAAATAAGCAGATCATCGGTAGTGGAGTAAAGCGCTCCCGCCGCATACCAGTTTTCCATATATACCGGCAGGTCGGGAGTAAGCCGGCCACTGGCATCACGAATAAAATAAGAATCTGCCAGCAGGGGCAGAATAGTGTCCTGCCGGAGCATGCCGGTATTTTTTAACCGGAGCGGGACCAGGATATTTTCTTTCAGCGCCTGTTCATAGGTTTTGCCTGTCACCTGTTCTATTACCTTCCCCAGGATGATAAAGTCGGCATTGTTATAATCGAAGTTGGCACCAGGTGTATTGACCAGGTTGCCGCTACAGAATTTTTCCAACAGTTCATCGGTAGTATATGGTAACTGGTAAACAGGCATGCCATTGCGCAGGGCACTTTCGATAGAGGTGATGGTGTCGATATTCGCAAGACCGGATGTATGATTGAGCAACTGATGCAGGGTGACCTTGCTGCCGGCTTGGCCTGTATAACCCGGCAGGTAAGTGCTGATCGTTTTTTCAAGATCCAGTTTGCCCTGTTCCTGCAGCTGCAGGGTCAGTACTGCTGTAAACAGCTTGGTGATAGAGGCGACCTTAAAGCGGGTATTTGTTTTGATAGGGCTATGGAAAGTAATATTGGCTTCACCCCAGCTGCGCTGGTAGGTGATCTGGCCGTTTTGGCTGATCAGAATATTGCCACTGAAATGATTGGCTTTGCAATAAGCGCTGATAAGGCTGTCGAGGCGGCGGTTCTGTGCGGCGCCGGCCAGCTGCAGTGCAATAGCGCAGAGAAGAAGGATAAACTTCATAAGAATTGTTGGTTAAGGTAAAGGGTAGAAGGTAAAAGGACGATTTGTTCAGGCTTTTACCTTCTGCCTTTTACCCTTCACCTTTCCCTCAGACGGGGCTGCTCAGATAAAGTTACGGCCACGGCGACAAAAATATTTATGCGTCCTTTTTACTAAAGCCATACACGCAATGCCGGCATCCATTCTGGCAGTAATGTCCCCGGAGTAAGTGATACAAGGGGGTGAACACCCAGGCATTCCCTTCCTTGTAATAATGAAGTCCTTCGGTGAGCATTTCTTTTTGTGTGGGAAAACGGTAGCTGCCGGCTGTTTTAATTGCCTGGTTCAGTTCAATCAGGCAGGACTGGCAGAGGCAGTCGAAAAAAGTCTTTTCCAGGAATTTTATTGTCTCAGCACTTAGTTGCACGCAACTGCACTGGCAGCGGGTTATATCGCCCATCCGGCAGATAAAGGGCCGCTGGCAACGCGGACAGCTTTTTTCTTCGTGTTTTTCCATTGTATTAAAGCCGGGTGGCGGGTAGCCGCCACCCGGCAATGGGTTGCTAATTTACAGGATTGGCTACAGCCTGGCGGAGTGTTTTAGCCGCGCCGACCATTTCAATAAGTGCCTTACGGGTTTCATCCCATCCTCTTGTCTTAAGTCCGCAGTCGGGGTTGATCCACAACTGGGCCGACGGCAGCACGGCGAGTGCTTTTTCGATCAATGCAATCATTTCCTGCCTGGTGGGTATACGGGGAGAATGAATGTCATATACACCGGGACCAATATCGTTTGGATAACGGAAACCGGCAAAAGCCTGTAGCAATTCCATCTGTGACCGCGAGGTTTCAATGGTGATCACATCGGCATCCATATCGGCAATGCTGCTGATGATATCATTGAATTCCGAATAACACATATGGGTGTGGATCTGTGTCTCATTCTGCACGCCCGAAGCAGCAAGGCGGAATGACTCCACGGCCCAGTCAAGGTAAGCCTGCCAGTTTTCCCTGCGCAGCGGCAGGCCTTCACGTATAGCCGGCTCATCGATCTGGATAATACGAATACCTGCTTTTTCCAGGTCCACTACTTCGTCGCGGATGGCCAGTGCAATTTGTCTGCATGTTTCACTACGTGGCTGGTCGTTGCGTACAAAGCTCCATTGCAGAATGGTGACCGGTCCGGTAAGCATACCTTTCATCCAGCGGCCGGTAAGAGATTGCGCATAGCAGCTCCATTCTACCGTCATGGGCCGTGGTCTGAAAACGTCGCCATAAATGACGGGTGGTTTCACACAGCGACTGCCGTAACTCTGCACCCAGCCATTTTCTGTAAACACAAAGCCGGCAAGCTGTTCACCAAAATATTCCACCATATCATTGCGTTCAAATTCGCCATGCACCAGCACATCGAGGCCGATCTCCTCCTGCCAGCGGATGGCTTTTTCGGTTTCCGCTTTTAGCAGGTTGTTATAGTCTTCGTTACTGATCTCTTTCTTTTTCCATTTAGCCCGCCAGTTGCGTACTTCCTTTGTTTGAGGAAATGAACCAATAGTGGTTGTGGGAAAAAGCGGAAGCCGGAGTTTTTCCTGCTGCTGTTGTTTGCGGATATCAAATCCAGCCTGGCGCATACTGTCTTTTGCTGTGATATGCTGCAGGCGTTCCTTTACCTCTGGCCGGTGGATCAATGCAGAATGCTCACGATGTTTGAAGATAAGTTTGTTTTCCTCCAGGGCTTTTTCATTGATTGAATTTGCCAGTAGCTTCAAGGTACTTAGCTCATCAAGTTTTTGTTTGGCGAAAGCCATCCATTGCCTGATCTCCGGGTTCAGGGATGTTTCTGCATCCAGATCGCAGGGTACATGCAACAGCGAACAGGAAGGAGCCAGCCATACCCGGTCACTGCCAATATTGTCAATAGCCTGGTTGATGAGTGCAAGCGATTGCTGGTAATCATTTTTCCAGATATTTCGTCCGTCTACTATGCCCAGCGATAAATGAAGCTTACTGTTTTTGATACCGGTACCAAAAATATCATCCAGTTGAGACGGGCATCGCACCAGGTCAAGATGCAGTGTATGTACAGGCAATTGCAAAGCTGTCTGCAGATTCTGACCATAACACTCAAAATAGCTGGCCAGGATAACCTGTAGTTGCGGCACATGTGTTTTAATTGACCTGTAGGCGTGGATGAAAGCAGCCTGTTCTTCTGTAGTGAGATTCAACGAGAGACAGGGCTCGTCGAGTTGCACATAATAAGCCCCCAGTTCGTCCAGTTTTTTCAATACTTCGATATAAACAGGCAGCAGTTTGGGCAACAGTTCAATGCGATGAAACCCTGCTTCTTTTTCTTTCCCGAGTAGCAGAAAGGAAACAGGCCCCAGCAGTACCGGTTTAGCCTGTATGCCCAGCCGTTTGGCCTCAGCAAACTCCCGGAGTATTTTGGTCTGAAAGAGAGAGAAATGCTGATCTTTTGCAAATTCAGGTACGATGTAATGATAATTGGTATCAAACCATTTGGTCATCTCCATGGCGGTGATATCATAACCATCCTGCTGATAACCGCGGGCCATGGCAAACAGCAGGTCCAGCTGATTGATCTTTTTATCTTCGATCAGCGGAGAATAGCGTTGGGGGATTGCTCCGGTTAACAGGCTGGTGTCGAGTACCTGGTCATAAAAGGAAAAATCGTTGCAGGGTATCCAGTTGATACCGGCTTCCTGTTGCAATTTCCAGTTGAACGCCCGGATCGATTGGGCTGTCTGCTCCAGTTGATGGACTTCTGTCTTGCCTGTCCAGTATTGTTCACAGGCTTTTTTGAGTTCACGGTTATTCCCGATTCTCGGGTAACCAAGGTTGTGTGTCAGCATACGCAAAAACTTTAGGTTAAACATTAAATGAATAATGCCTTTACGTTTAAGTGTATGCTTCCGGAATTTGAAGGGTAAGAGAGGAGTCAGTGATCCTTCAGGTCAACCACTGTTCCTGACTACTGCTTTAAACTGCGAAAGCATTCGTCCCGTTAAGCAGGCAAGTATCTGACTTTCTCTACTGGCCAGGCAGAGATCACAGTTGCGCAACAGCCCGTGAATTTCACACGGTTCCTTTTTAATAACCGGCAGACCGGTTAACCTGAAAACGATCATTAAAGTAAAGAACGAGACAACGAAGATAATTGAAATAGTCCAGATGATGATAAGAGGAGGGGAGGAGGTAAAAGGTGGAAGGTATAGGGCAGAAGGGGAGGTATAGGGTATAGGGAGTAAGGCGTAAGATTAGCATGCCCTTCCTATTTCCTTTTCCCCTTTACCCTTTACCTTACACCCTATACCTGCCCTTTAAGCCTTTCTGCTATTTCCGTAAGAATTTATAAACCCGTATAGCTGTCAGCAAAACAATGATCAATACGGCCAGGCCTAATAAGCCCCACCAGAAATCAATAGTGTTTTTCAGTACCACGAGAAATACGATCGCTACCAGCAAAACAGTGGGCACCTCATTCCAGATGCGTAATTGCTGACTGCTATGGCGAAAGATCATTTTTTGCTGTTGCCGTACCAGGTAGTGGAGCGACAGATGATACAGGAAGACTAATAATACAAATACAAGTTTCAACTGTAGCCAGCCGGCCATAGGATAGATCATCAGCAGGCGTGTGCCTATCAGCAGGGTGATAACAGCCGATGGCCAGGTGATCCCATACAGCAGTCGTCGTTGCATGAGCTTGTATTGAGTGATCAGGGTGATACGTACCTGGTCGTTGGTGAGTTGATTGGCTTCGGTCGCATATACGAGCAGACGTGGCAAATAGAAAAGCCCGGCAAACCAGGTTACCACAAATACAATATGTACAGCTTTGATATAGGCGAATTCCATATTATAACTGCTTGACGAAATTCCGGGTTGTCTCAATGGTTTTTTCAATATCCGCTTCGCTGAGTGCCTGGCAGATAAACCAGCTTTCGAAAGGGGAAGGTGGCAGGTAAATACCCTGGCTCAGACAGTAGTGAAAATATTTTTTAAATAACTCATTATTGGCTGCTGCTGCACTGCTGAAATCAATGACCGGCTTTTCACTGAAATGTATGCTTATCATACTACCTACCCTGTTTACGACGATGGGTATACCCGCTTCAATGCCTGTTTTTTGAATACCGGTGGCCAGTATAGCTGTCTTTTGCTCCAGCTCCCGGTAGACATGCTGCTGTTGCTGAAGTGCCGAAAGCAATGCCAGGCCTGCCCGCATAGCCAGTGGGTTGCCGCTTAAGGTACCTGCCTGGTATACCTTACCCAATGGAGCGATATGCTGCATGATCTCTTTTTTGCCTCCATATGCACCTACGGGTAATCCTCCACCAATGATCTTGCCATAAGTCACCAGGTCTGCCTCTATACCGTAATAAGCCTGTGCGCCACCGGCAGCCAGCCGGAAACCAGTCATTACCTCATCAAAGATCAACACAACCTGGTGTTCGGTACACAACCGGCGAAGCAATTGGAGAAAACCAGGTTCAGGGGGAATGCAGCCCATATTGCCGGCTACGGGTTCAATGATGATGGCTGCCAGCTCATTTTTGTATTGCCCGACGGTATGCTGTAATTGCAGCAGATCATTGTAAGGAATAGTGATCGTGTCGGCTGCCACACTTTGTGTCACCCCCGGCACATGCTGTATACCCAGTGTGGCAACGCCGCTGCCCGCCTGTACGAGGAAGCTGTCTGCATGGCCATGATAGCATCCTTCAAATTTGATAACCTTGTTGCGCCCGGTAAAGCCACGAGCAAGGCGCAGGGCGCTCATACAGGCTTCGGTACCGCTGTTGACCATACGGATCAGTTCAATGGAAGGCACCATGCTTTTGATCAGCTCCGCCATTTCAGTTTCAAGGCGGGTAGGTGCACCATAGCTCACAGAATGGAGTAGCTGCTTCTGCAATGCAACCGTCACAGGTGGATAGGCATGTCCCATGATCATGGGACCCCAGCTATTGATGTAGTCGATATAACGATGCCCGTCTTCGTCAAACAGGTAAGCGCCGCTGGCTTCCTTAATAAAGAGGGGAGTGCCGCCCACACTTTTAAAAGCCCGTACCGGCGAGTTGACACCACCGGGAATAGATTGCTGAGCCTGTTCAAAGAGTGCGGCACTTTGTGGATATAGCGTATTCATATTTTTTATACGGTCATGGAAAAAATTCTTGTTTGTGGCTGATGACGCAGCATCCGCAGGTCAAAAGCCATGGCGATATTGCGGACAAATGGCCGTCCGGCTTCTGTGATACGCAACCCCATATCACTTAACTCAAGCAGCCCGTCGGCTTCCATCTCCTGCAGGCGATGAGGTAGCTCAGCCATTTCGGGCAAATAAGTTTCGGGAGCTGTCCAGGATGTTTCCAGCTGGCACATCAGCTGCAGGATATGCCGGCGGATGATCAGGTCTTCGCTGGTAAGGATATGTCCGCGGAAAACCGGCAGCATACCACTGCTGACCTTTTTCATATAACCTTCTACCGTTTTATCATTTTGGGCAAATGCATACCAGCTATCGCTGATGGCCGACATGCCCAGTCCGATCATGACCTGTGTGGTAGAAGAAGTATAACCCATAAAATTTCGATGGATACGTTTGTTACACATGGCTTCATACAAGGAGTCGCCCGGCAGTGCAAAATGGTCCATGCCTATTTCTACATAACCGGCCTGTTCAAAAAGCTGTTTCCCTTTTTCGTAGAGCTCTCTTTTCAATGCAGGGGCAGGCAGGTCGTTTTCATCATACCCTCTTTGTCCTACACCTTTGATCCAGGGTACGTGGGCATAGGAATAAAAAGAGATACGGTCAGGATGCAGTTCACTGGTCTTTTCGATCGTATGCGCCATACTGGCCCAGGTCTGATGGGGCAGGCCAAATACCAGGTCGTGGCTGATGCTGGTATAACCGATCGCTCTTGCGGTATCGGTTACCCGTTTTACCTGCTCAAAAGGTTGCCGGCGGTTGATGGTCTGCTGTACTTTTTCATCGTAATCCTGTACGCCAAAACTCACCCGCCTGAAGCCAAGCGAATACAGGGTTTGTAAATGCGCTGCTGTAGTATTATTAGGGTGTCCTTCAAAACTCAGTACCGCATCGGCATCAAGTTGTGTGTCCTGGAGTATGCCTGTGATCAATAGCTCCAGGTTTTCGGGACTGAAAAAAGTAGGGGTGCCGCCACCGAGATGCATTTCCTTCAGATGTACTTTTTCCTGCAACAGCCTGGTGTAAAGTTTCCATTCGGCCAGTACCGTTTCGAGATAAGGACGCTCTACGCTATGCTGCCGTGTGATATGTTTGTGACAGGCGCAGAAAGTACAGAGACTTTCGCAATAAGGCAGATGAATGTAAATACTGATGCCTTCCTGCCGGTTGGATTCTGCAAAACTCCTGGCCAGTTTTTCTTCCCATTCTTTAACCGAAAAATATTTTTCTTCCCAGTAAGGCACAGTAGGGTAACTGGTATAGCGGGGACCGGGAACATTATATTTCTGAACGAGGCTGCGGGTACTTACCATGTTGTACAGTTTTATGGTTACAGCAGGGCTGCAATGTCTTTGGCGAAATAACTGGCAATGATATCGGCGCCGGCTCTTTTGATGCTCGTAAGGGTTTCGATGGCGGCCTTTGTTTCGTCGAGCCAGCCCTGCAGGACGGCCGCTTTGATCATAGCGTATTCGCCACTCACCTGGTAAGCTGCTACAGGTACCTGTACCTGCGCCTTTACCTGGCAGATGACATCAAGATAGCTGAGTGCCGGCTTTACCATTACGATGTCGGCGCCTTCTTCTATATCGGTCAGCGTTTCGCGAATGGCTTCGGCACTGTTGGCCGGATCCATCTGGTAGGTTTTCTTATCACCAAAGCCGGGAGCCGAATCGAGTGCATCGCGAAAAGGACCGTAGAAGCAGGAGGCATATTTGGCGCTATAACTCAGAATACCGGTTTGAGTATGTCCTGCCTCTTCCAGCGCCCGGCGGATAGCGCCAATACGGCCATCCATCATGTCGCTGGGTGCTACAAAGTCAGCTCCTGCCGCGGCATGACTCACACTCATGCGTGCAAGTACTTCCACGGTAGCGTCGTTGAGTATGATGCCGTTTTCGACAATTCCGTCATGACCATAGGAGGAATAAGGGTCCAGTGCCACATCTGTCATGACCAGCATTTCGGGTACTGCTTCTTTAATAGCGCGGATACTTCGCTGCATCAGCCCATCTGTATTAAGTGCTTCGGTGCCTTTATTGTCTTTCAGTTCATCGGCGCATTTGATAAACAGTAAAACTGCTTTCAGTCCCAGTTGCCATAACTCCCGTACTTCCTTTACCGCGTTGTCAGGGCTCAGGCGATAATAGCCCGGCATGGAGCTGATCGGGTCTTTCATCTGCCGGCCTTCGATAATAAAAAGTGGTACGATGAAATCGGCAGGGGTAAGAATGGTCTGAGCCACCATGCTGCGTATGGCAGGTGTACGGCGAAGTATGCGATGACGTTTTTGAAGATACATGGTTGTGATATAAAATGATCAGCGAATGGATTGTGGCTGCACGCCTGTGGCAGCGTATTCTTTTACTGCTTCAACAAAAGCCCGGGCATTTTCTACGGGGATATTGGGTGTAATGCCATGGCCCAGGTTGGCGATATAACGTTGTGGCCCAAAAGCCGCAATCATCTGCTGTACATCGCGCCTGATATGTGCGGGAGATTGTAAGAGCCGGGCAGGGTCATAGTTGCCCTGTAGTGTAATGCTGTTGCTGGTCAAAGCGCGGGCAGCCTGGGGAGTATTGCACCAGTCGAGCCCCAGTGCGGCCGCTCCTGTTTGCTGTAATTCGGGCAGGCTGTGCCATACTCCTTTGGCGTATACGATCACGGGACAATGGCTGCTCACTGCCTCCGTTATCTGTTTGATATAAGGTAGCGAAAATGCTGCAAATCCTTCTTTATCCCATAACCCTCCCCAACTGTCAAATAGTTGTATGCAATCAGCACCGGCAGCAGCCTGCCGGATCAGGTAAGGAATGGTAACCTGTGTGATTGCCTGCAGCAGGGCATGTGCCGCTTCGGGTTGCTGATAACAAAAAGATTTGGCTTTCTCAAAGGTCTTACTGCCCTTCCCCTCTACCATATAACACAGTAAAGTCCAGGGAGCGCCGGCAAAACCAATAAGCGGTACACGACCGGCCAGTTGTTGCCGGCAAAGGGTCAGTGCTTCGTATACATAATGCAGGCGATGAGGCGCATCGGCTATTATTAATTGTTGCACATCAGCCAGGCTGCTGATAGTCTGTGGCAGTAACGGCCCTTTCCCTTCCTGCATTTCCACCGTCAGCCCCATGGCCTGTGGTACGACCAGTATGTCGCTAAAGACAATAGCTGCATCTGTACCGATGATGTTTACGGGTTGTAGTGTGATCGCTGATGCCAGTTCCGGTGTCTGAATGCGGGTAAAGAAGTCGTATTTTTTCTTTAACTCCATATACTGCGGCAGGTAGCGACCTGCCTGCCTCATCATCCATACCGGTGGCCGGGATACTTCTTCTCCACGCAGCGCCTTCAGCAATAGATCGTTGTTTGTGGAGGGAACGGGCCCGGTATGCGTAGCGGGAAGCACGGTATCTTTCATAATTGTTTTTTTTGTGGGTTCATGGAAGTGGCGGATAACGGTTTGCAGCAGGGCTTCCTGGCTGGGTGTGTCGGAGGCAATCACAGGATTGCTGGTAAATTCCTTTACAGCAGCGGCCGTCACCTGTCCGATGCAAAAGCAGGGAATATGTGGCCGCAGAATATTGGCCTGAAAAAAAGCTTCTGCAGCGCTGGGGCTAAAGAAGGCTACTGCTTCATAAGCACCGGTAATACGACGAGGACATAACTGTGTTGAATAGATTTCTACTTCCTGTACCTCGATGTTGTGCTTTTTCAGGATATAGGGCAGATCGTTGCGGCGTCTGCTGCCGCAGACAAAGCTCACTGCCGTTACCCCTGCCTGTTGTGTGATCAGGTTGGCCAGCGATACAGCGTTTTTGGCTGTGCCGGCCACATGCAGGGTAGGATAGGGGCTAAGTGCACAAAGAGTATCTCCCTGCAGGCAAAATACCTGCCGCCCAGGCATCGGCAGATCGTACTCGGTTATATTCTGAACAAAAGCCCTTACTGCATTGGCGCTGGTGAATACAAGGTAAGGATGAAGATGCAGCAATGCCTGCGCCTGCCTGGGTGAGACAGACGGTGTAGTGCGGATAAAACTGGCATCAGTAATACTAAGATCATACAGGCGTGCGGCCGCGTGTACGCTTTCCTTCAAAGGACGGGTAGATAACAGGATCGTTTGTTTCTTCATGCGGTCAAAAATTGATGGGCGCCCTTTGCAATGATCTGCCGGGCCGCTTCAATAGCTAAAGCCTTATAGTCAGCAATTGTTCCCGTTTGTTGTACTGTCAACTGATGACTGCCATCGCTGGCTGTAATGCTTCCGTTTAATGTCAGCAGGTTATCGCTAATGTTTGCAAAAGCGGCAACAGAAGTGGCACATCCGCCACCCAGTTCGCGCAGAAAATTTTTCTCTGCTTCGGTACAGATGCGACTGGGTTCATGATCGATAAGCCGGCATAAGGCCAGCATTTCTTCATCATCTTCCCTGCACAAAATGGCGATAGCGCCCTGTGCCGGTGCAGGCAACATCCAGTGGAGTAACTGCCGGGGGCCAATCTCGTGTTCGGTTAATTGTAATCTCTCCAGGCCGGCTGCGGCAAAAATGGCTCCATCCCATTGTGCCTCCTTCAGCTTTTGCAGGCGTGTGCCTACATTGCCCCTGATGTTGTGCAAAACAGATTGGGGATAGCGGTGCAACCACTGTGCCTTGCGCCGGATGCTGCTGCTCGCAATATGTACCGGCAGATTTTGCTGCACTTTTGACCGGCTTTCTTCATTGCGGAAAACCAGTACATCCAGGGCGGTTGCTCTTTCCAGGACAGCTGCCACACACAGACCTGCAGCAGGTTTTGTCGGCACATCTTTAAAGGAATGAACGGCTATATCAATCTCCCGGTTAAGCAATGCACTGTCGAGTTCGCGGGTAAATACACCTTCCACGCCCATTTCATACAAAGGAGTGACCAGGTTTTTATCACCCATGCTACGGATGCCTTTGATGACCGGCTCATACCTGCTTTTGCTCCGGATAAGTGCTGCTGCAATATGCGATTGGGCCATGGCCAGCGGACTCTCACGGGTTCCTGTACGCACGGGGTTAGTCATGATGGTCGCTGTTTAGAAAATCATTGATAGCATTGATGTACTGGCAACCCTGTTCTTTTTTATCGCGCAGGTTCATGGCCAGGCAGCCGACTGTCTTATTGATGCGGCGGTTTACCTGCGGATCGGGTGTTGCATATTCACTTTTTCCCAGTGCGTATAATTTACTTTTCATTTCATTGATCAATGGTACATGCCGGTACAGGGCCAGCCAGTCATAAAAATGTTTCAGATGTTCCTGCAAAATGTTTTGTGCTTTCGGAATTTCCAGGCTGCGTGCAGAGAGAGTGGCATCCAGGCTTTTGGATACTTCGTCGATACCGATCAGTGCCATGCCGGGTGTTTCCCTGATAGCCGGATCGGCGTTTTGTGGTATGGACAGATCAATGATGATGATCTGTTTACCTATATTGAAAAAATCTTTCCGGATCACATAATCAGGAGCATGTGTACAAACAATGATGATATCTGCCTGTGCTGCCTGATCAGCCAAACTGCTGAAGGGGGCAAACCGGCTGCCTGTTTCTTCGGCCAGCTGTGCCGCTTTTTCATCGTTCCGGTTGATGATAGTGACGGATGTTGAATGCAGGTAGTGATGAATATTCCTGGCTACGTTGCGTCCCAATGCCCCGGCGCCAGCTATGAGAATGGATGATTGGGAAATATCCCGGATATGTTCCAGCCATTGGATCACGGCATATGATACCGACACGGTGCCCTGGCTGAGACGGGTGGACGATTTTACCGCTTTGGAGGCCTGTAGCGCATAGCCAATAGTGCGGTCCATAAGCGGACCGATTAAATTGTATTGACGTGATAAAGCTACTGCTGTTTTGAGCTGACCGGCAATTTCATAATCACCGGTTATCTGTGAATTCAATCCTGCAGCAACATGAAAGAGATAATCCAGCGCCTGTTGTCCGCGTCTGACAGTACCATGACTGTTGAATAACGATCTGCTGCTCTGGCTGTGATTGATCAGCAGTTCTGTCATACTATTGTCGTTATCGCAATAGCCGTACAACTCTGTGCGGTTGCAGGTAGATAGTACGAAGAGGCTGCGGAACCCCTGTTGTTTTGCTTCAGCCAGCAATTTGTGATGCCGCTCTGGAGTGATGGCAAATAAACTTCTCTCGCTGGTGGCTGTTTTGTGAAAGCTGATGCCCACCATACAAAAACGTGCTATCAGATGCTCTGAATTTTTGGATTCAACTTTCTGCATAAAGAAAATGTGGATATGCAAAATTCCATGCTATTAATTCCTGTCTGTCATTATTGAGTAAAAGAAGGGTGACTGACAAAAGTTTTACAATACGCCTCCTAGCTTTGCATTGTATTCTGAATCTGTAGTTATGTCTGCATCTGCGATATTGTTGATGAATCTTGGCTCTCCCGATAGCCCTACTGCAAAAGCATTACGTCCCTATCTGTCTGAATTTCTGATGGACGAACGTGTGATAGATCTTCCTTTGTTTGCACGCACATTGCTGGTAAAAGGAATGATTGTTCCTTTCAGAGCCGGCAAAAGCGCCGCTAAGTACAGGACTATCTGGACAGAAAAAGGATCGCCACTGGTAATACATACGCAGCAGTTGCGCGATTTATTGCAGGATCGGTTTGACGTACCTGTTTATTATTCCATGCGATATGGCAATCCGGCAACAGCTACAGTGCTGGATAGTATACACATCGATAACCCGGATCTGCAGGAGTTGATTGTACTGCCGCTGTATCCCCATTATGCCATGAGCAGTTATGAAACCGCTGCAGAGCAGGTGAAGAGTGAGCATAAAAAAGCAGGATTCCGGTTCGCATTAAAAATTGTTCCTCCATTTTACAATCATTCTTTATATATCAGGGCGCTCGCACAGTCTATTAAACCTTACATAGATCGGCCGTTTGACCATCTGCTGTTTAGTTATCATGGCATCCCGGAGCGGCATATTTATAAATCAGATTGCTCGGGCACACATTGCCTGAAAACGGCTGACTGCTGCGGAATGGAATCAGTTGCACATGCACATTGTTACCGCCATCAGATCATCACCACTACCGAACTGGTAGCAGGCGAACTGGGCCTGGACAAAAGCCGGTATAGCTTTTCCTTTCAGAGCCGCCTGGGAAGAGATGCATGGTTAAAGCCGTATACGGCCAGTCAGTTGAGCGATTTTCCCAACAGAGGAATTAAGAAGCTGCTGGTTGTTTGTCCCGCTTTTGTAAGCGACTGTCTCGAAACCCTTGAAGAAATTGATCGCGAAGGACGCGAAGATTTTCTGCATGCAGGCGGTGAGTATTATGAAATGATCCCTGCGCTCAATGAGGAGCCAGCCTGGCTCGATTGTGCGGAAGAACTGATCAGGATGCAATTTACGACTGTGCCCTGTGTGTGATTTGCTGCTTTATAAAAAGTGGTAAGTTTACATACAATAGCAGAATGTTATGCCTGATGCCCGTCAACGCCGTACCTGCCCTAATGGGCATGTATATTACAAAACCAGTGACTGTCCCGTATGTCCGCAATGTGAAACAGCCAAACGTCCGCAATCTGGCTGGCAGGCAAAACTATCTGCACCGGCAAGAAGAGCACTGGCAAATGCCGGTATCGAAACCATTCAGCAACTTGCTTTATTTTCAGAAAAAGATATCCTGGCGCAGCATGGCATAGGCCCATCATCTTTACCACATCTGCATGCAGCATTAAAGGAAGCCGGGCTCACATTTAAGAAAGGATAAGAAGTTATAACGTACCTATCAGTATCCGCAATCCCACCAGCCCGATACAGACAGCCAGTACGCGGATGATGATCCGCCCATGTATTTTATGCGAGAGATAAGCGCCCAGTTGTGCGCCGGCCAGCACACCAATGGTCAGTGTGATGACCATACGGATCACGTAAGGATCATTGTAGCTGCCATTGAACACATGCACCAGCACACTTACAGATGCCATAATGGCCAGTATGAAATGTGAGGTGGCGGTAGCAACATATACAGGAAAATGGAGCCAGTTGACCATGGCCGGTACGTGAATAATGCCTCCGCCTATACCCAGCAGGGGAGATAGATAACCCACCAGCACGCTGATGATGATGCCCAGTGTTTGATTATAGGTATAATTGAAACGGGTGCCCTGTTTGTCTTCAATACTATGCTGTTTCCACCGACGGAGTGCAGGGTTATAGGATACGGGTTGGCTGTGTCCCTGTTTTTTTAAAATAAGATAAGTGGCCAGTACCAGCAGCAGGCAGCCAAAGATGATATGAAAGAGATGAATAGGTATAAAACGTGTACTGTAAACGCCAATGATACTGCCGGGAATGGTGAACAGGGCAAAGATCAAACCGGCTTTGTAATCAATACGGCCGATACGTGCGTACGCGATGGTGCCGGAGATGGCATTGCCGGCGACTACAGCGATTGAAATGGCCGTAATCGTTTCGGTAGAAAAATCAGGATGAGTAAGAATGAGCAACGGCACCAGCACAAAACCACCACCGGCCCCTATAAGAGTGCCCAGCGTACCAATAACAAAGCCAATCGTTAACAAGACCGCAATACTGTCCATGGGGCAAAGGTAGGGAGAAAGGTATAAAGGGTTTAAAGGGTATAAAGAGTTTAAAAAATTCCGAAAAGACCATCATTAGCACATTGCCCTTTTAAACCTTTTATACCCTTTAAACTCTTTATACTTTCCCTATCTCACTTAGCCATTTCTTCACAAACTCCCTCGCTGTTTCGGTTACTTCTTTTCCTGCACGGAAGCCTTGTTTCCATTCGGTACGTTTTGCTTCATATATAGGATTTACAAATCTCTTTTTACCGTATTTTTCAACCAGGGCTGCCGAGTAGTCAATTCCTTTGGTATACTCCAGCATCAGGCGCAGTTTGTCGGCTACAAAAAGATTGATGTCTTCGGGGTAATCTTTTTTCCATTGTTTCATGTTCTCTTCATAACGCCGCCGGGCATCTTCCTGCTGGTTTTTTTCGCCATCGGCGATAATGGCAAACATTTCGTTTTTTGGATTTTTATAGTCCTTTAGATTCTGCTTCAGCATTTCGAGTACCGGTTGCAGCGATTTGGCTACATCGCCACCCAGTTCCTTCATTGACTTTTCGGTGTCTTTGATCGATTTTTCCGTTTTGTCTATTTCTTCCTTTTGAATTTCTTCGATAGTACGCAGCGGGCGGGTCTCGGGTGCAATGGGTTTGGCATATTCCCGGGCTTCTGCATATTTTGTTTTAAATGCAGCGCTGCCGATAAACTCACGGGTATAATTGAGCAGGTCCTGCGCTATTGCCTGGCGATCCTGCAGGGCAATATTTTTCATATTGCGGGCACCATAGTAATGGAGGTATCCGTTGAGAAAACTGTTGCGGATATTTTCGGTTCCGGCCTGTTTGCTGATGCCCAGGGAGGCCCAGATGTCGGCAGCAGCCTGGCGGCTTTTGAAAGAGCTGAAGCTGATCAGTGCCGCCAGCAACAGCAGCATCGTGACGGGAACCAGTAGCAGGGATATTCTTTTTGTACGCATGAGATTGATAAGGTTTAATGGTTTTATATAATTCAGAAAGGCGAAATTGGCCGTCGCAAAGCCTTTATCAAAACCCTGCCGGCATGGCCTGCCGTAATAGCTGGATGAATTGACTGTAACGGCTTGTGAAACATGGGAAACCGGGGCGCAAAAAACCAGCGGAAAATAGGTAAATCCGAGCCGCCCAGTTCAAACGGCCGTTTGCCCAATTCATGCGGGCAATCCCACAATCAGTAAGGGTGGGGACAAAAGAAAGGTTAAAAGGCCTTAATTTGCTGTAAGCCAGATGATAAAACTGCCACGATACACCAGTAATGATTTGCCCATAATGCTGGGCACCATCCTGCCCTTTACCATTTTGCTCAATTGGGTCATTTTTGGTAACGCCTATTTTACCGATTGGCGCACGCTTTTGGTAGCGTCGCTGGTCAGCGGAGTGGTGCTGATGGGCAGTTTTATCGGATACGGACATATTGCACTGGCATTCCGCAACCGGTTTAAAGATGATGCCCGGTTTCTCAAAAGGGTGATCCTGCAAATACTCTTGTTTCTGCTTATGACAGCCCTGATCCTGGTAGGGCTTTTCAGCCTATACAACCTGCTGGGTATGGCAGACAGCAGCTATGAAAACAACTTTATCTGGGCCTTCGTACTCACTGGTATCCTGAATATTTTTCTCAGTTTCCTGAACGAGGCTATCTGGCGTTTTGAACAATGGAAGGCAGACCTGAAAGAGACAGAACAGTTGAAGATCACGTATAAGCAGGGACAGCTGATGGGGCTCAAAAGCCAGATCAATCCGCATGTACTGTTCAACAGCCTTAATTCATTGTCGGGCCTGATACAGGAAGATACCGAGCAGGCCGAAAGATTCCTGGATGAAATGAGTAAGGTGTACCGGTATATGCTGCGCAATGAGGAAGAGCAACTGGTATCGCTGGCTACCGAACTGCAATTCATCCGTTCCTATTATGCCCTGCTGAAAGCCCGGTACAACGAAGCCATGGATCTGCAGATACAGGTCAATGAAGAGGATATGAACAGGATGCTGCCGCCGCTTAGCCTGCAGGTGATCATCGAAAACGCTCTTTTTCAGAATGTGGCCAGCCGTGATTGCCCGCTCAGGATCCGTATCCAGTCGGTAAAGGGGGAGGCCGTGGTAGTGAGTAATAATGTACAGCGAAAAATAGCATCCGAGCTGGTCGATCATGAAGCCGGGCTGGATAATCTGGTGAAAAAGTATCAGCTCATGAACCAGTTGCCGGTAGAGATACGGGAAGGCGAAGAGGAGAGAAAGATCCGTCTGCCATTGATCACCCAAACCGAGGAGGCAGCATTATGAAGTTTTTCCGTAAATCCACCCGCATACAATGGCTGTCCTTTCTGACATCGATGCCGCTCATTGATATGGCGATCAATCATGTGCTGTATGGTGACCGGCTTTTCAGTGACAGCCGTATCTGGCTGATCTCTTTTCCGCTGATCTGGTTGATAGGTGTGGGTACCTGGTATTTGCACGTACTGTATGAAGACTGGGCGCAACGCAAGTATCCCGAGATCAGGGAAAGCGGTCGCAGGATACTCGCCAAAAGCCTGGTCGTATTCCTGGTGATGACGCCGGCAGTATTGCTGATCTTTATTGGTTATGACTGGTTTCATATCCTGGGGTATGAACTGACCGATGAAGACCTTAAGCTCGGAGTGCTTATTGGTTTTGCCGTCAACCTGATCTTCCTGACCCTGTGGGAGGCCATTTATATCATGGAAAAGCACAAGGAGAGCATAGCAGAGAGGGAACTGCTGCGCCAGATGTCGCTGCAGCAGGAGTTTGATGTATTGAAAAGTCAGGTGAACCCGCATTTCCTGTTCAACTGTTTCAATACTCTTTCTTCATTGATAGCGGAAGATACGGCCCGGGCCGAAGTGTTTCTGAATGAGTTGAGCAAGGTATACCGGTACCTGCTGCGCAACAATGAAAGCAGCCTGTCTACGCTGCACAATGAACTCCGGTTTATAGAATCCTATTTCCGGCTGCTGAAAACCCGGCATGGCGAAGCCATACAACTGCAGATGGAGATCGACAAAAGGTATGATAACTATCTGCTGCCTTCGCTAAGCCTGCAGCTGCTTGTCGAAAATGCAGTGAAACATAATGTGCTGTCGAAGAATAAACCACTCACAATCGATATTTTCACCATGGCGGGCAACCGGCTGGTGGTGACCAATAACCTGCAGCGGAGAACCATCAAGGGGCCATCCAATAAAATTGGTCTTGACAATATCAAGGCCAAGTATGACCTGCTGCGTCAACGGGGCTTCCAGGTCATGGAAGATGCCCGGAGCTTTACCGTAGTGCTGCCGCTGATCTGGAACAATGGCATTGATGGCGGGCAGTGGGGCAACCGGCAGGAAATAAAACAGGAAACCAATTCATCGAAATAATAACCACATAAACAACCACACATGAAAGTTCTAATTGTTGAAGACGAAGATCTGGCGGTCAAAAAAATCCAGAAAACACTGGCAGCCGTCAATCCCGACGCAGAAGTGGTGGGCGTTACAGACAGCATTCTGGCCACCGTCAACTGGATTGAACAAAACGCTGCTCCGGATCTTATACTCATGGATATTGAGTTGAGCGATGGGCAAAGCTTTGAAATATTTAACCGCGTGGCCATCAAAAGCCCCGTGATCTTCACTACATCGTACGATGAGTATGCATTAAAAGCCTTTAAGGTAAATAGTGTCGACTACCTGCTGAAGCCAATACAGAAAGAAGATCTGGCAGCGGCTTTGCAAAAGCTGGATAGCCTGAAAGGGATCTATCAGCAATCGGCTGAAACCAAACCGGAAGTGAATATCGATTCGCTGGTTAAGGAGCTGCAGCAAAAGCTGCAACCCAAGGAATACCGCAAACGTTTCCTGGTGCGCCATGCGCAGAAACTGGTGTCAATCGATACCGATGAGATCGCTTACTTCTTCAGCGATGGCCGTCTCAACTTTTTCAAGACCTTCGATAATAAAAAGTTTGTGGTGGATTATACCATGGATGAGCTGGAAGAAATGCTTGATCCCAACCGCTACTTCCGTATCAGCCGTTCCTTCTACATTTCTGTAAACAGTGTGGATCAGATACACGATTATTTTGGCAACCGCCTGCTGCTTCACCTCAAACCCGCTGTAGATAAAGAATCGATCGTGAGCAGGGAGAAGGTTACGGAGTTTAAGAAGTGGATGGGGAAGTGAGAGAAAGGTATAAAGGGTTTAAAGAGTATAAAGAGTTTAAAGGGTTGATGTACTTGTTTTACTCCTTAAACGCTTTATACTCTTTAAACCCTTTTAACTGTTATTTTACCGGCACCATCAGCAACACCGCTATTCCACTTCTGTCATACTGAATATCAGATTCTGCATGCAACGCGGCGGCGCGGGCATTGATGCTGCGGATAATAGCTTCTATTTCGGGAAGATTGGCATCGAGCCGGGCAGTGGAGTCCTGCAGCTTTAGCGAAAGCCTGTTTTTGAACAGGTCAATATTGATCAGTGTATTACGGCCTTCGGCATACTGTACGATCATCTTCAGACCTTCTTTAAATATCAGGAAAAATTCATGCCTGATCTTCATATCCAGTTTCAATGATTGCACTTTTTTATCTACGCTGAGCTGTATAGTAGCGGCGTGCCTGGTCTTTAATGAATCAGTGTATTCCATCATCCGCAGGATGGTTTTCTCCATGCTGTCGTTTTGCGGATCGATACTCCAGAGAATGTCATCCATGGCGATGATCATATTATGACTCTTGACACTGATCTGATCAATATATTCTTTTGACCGGTCGATATCCTTATCGGCTTTGATCTTGGCCATTTCCCCCAGCAGGTTGATATTGCTGAGTGTGGTGGTCACATCTTCGTGCAGGTTGGTTGCAATCTCTGACCGCACACGTTGCAGCTCATTGAGACGGCGGATACGTTCGCGATCGATCCAGTAAAGAATGGATGTGGCAAAAAGTACAATCAGTCCATAAAACCACCAGGTTTGCCAGAAGGGTGGAGCGATCCTGATAGACAGACGGGTGATATAGGGGCCTTCTTTACCATCGGCATCTTCACTTTTGGCAATAAATGTATAGGAGCCGGAAGGGAGGTAGGTATATACGGCCTGGTTGGCTTTATCAGATACCCGCCAGTCTTCGTCCACTCCTTCGAGTTTGTAACGGATCAGGTATGCGCCATTGAAATTGAGACCGGAAAAACCAATGGTAATAGAGTTTTGCTTATAGGAAAGGTCAACCCGTTTAAGGTTGAGCAGTGAGTCGACCAGCAATGGTTTGCCCATGAGCGAAAACCCGGTAATCGTAATGGGAGGAGAGGCATTATTGATACGTACTTCGGAAGGATTGAAGACAGTAAACTGATTGTCGGCACCAAAAGCCAGCCGCCCGTCCGGCAGCCTCGAGGAAGCTGCTACCAGGAACCGGTCATCAGCTATGCCGTCTACCCGGTCAAAGTGTACAAAGATGCGGTTACGAATATTGACACGGTAAAGTCCCTGTGAGGTGGATATCCAGAGATAACCACTGACCGGATCTTTTTCTACAGCACTCACCACACCCGAGATCGTTTCAGGAGTACCAACGGTACGCAGCTTACGCGTAACACGGTTGTACAGATGCACACCCGTGCCGCCGGTCAGTACCATGAGGCTGTCGTTATATTCGGTAATGGCAATAACCGGCCCTATTGCAGTAGTTTTGCCGTTGGAATCAATGGCCGGCAGGTGTTGTACAAGACTGGCATCATCGGGATTGAAAACATAAACGCCATGCCCCACACTGGCGACCCATACATATCCTTTTGAATCGATATAGATATGACCTATGGAGACAGTAGGTCCGTTTTTTACTGCAGTAATACCATCTTCAAATTTTTGACTGCCGCGTACGGCATCCCAGCGATAGAGACCTACCCCTTCTGTACCAATCCAAAGATTTCCCTTGCGGTCTTCGCGTATCTGCCTGACTGTTCTGTGTTTTAAAACAGGCGGGTCATAATAGCGGGTGGTGTTGCGGCGAAGGTCGTAGGCAATAATGCCGGGCTGGCAACCCATCCACAGTATGCTGCTGTCGTGATTGAGTGTTGTGCCCCACACGGTGGCATTCTTTTTTTCACTCATGCCGCCAATATTCAGCGGTTTGAGATTGAGTTGCTGGTCATAGCGGTAAATACCATCGCCCCAGGTGGTGACCAGCAGATCGCCCGAAGGCAGGTTGGTAAAACTCAATACTCCACCTTTGCCGCTCATGCCCGATAAACGGTTAATGTGGCGAACGTTGCTAAAGTATTGTTCTGCCGGGTTGAAACGGTACAGGCCATTATTATTAGTAGTGAGCCAGATATTGTTGTCATTGTCTTCGCAAAACGAGGTGACTTCTTCGTAGACAATGCTCTGTTCGTTCATATATCCGTTATACACCAGTTGAAAGCTGTTTTTTTCTTCCAGGTATTTGGCCAGCACACCCACGCCACGCAGCCAGATAGTACCATCCTGCTGTTGCATGAAGCTATGCGTTTCGTAATAGGCCTTGATGTCGTTGATGAAATCAAGCTTCTGCAACAGGAATTTCTGGCTTTTCAGGTTATAGCAGCTTACATAAGGGATGCCGGGGCCCCAGTAGTTGAACCACAGTCTCTTTGATCTGTCGAAGAAAAGACCGTAAGGTACAGCGGTGGTGTCAAGGTTTTGAAGCAGTGCTTCCTTTTCAATGTTGTTGGCTCGTGAACTAAGCGTTTGTTTATCGCGGTTATAAATAAACAGGCCTTTATATCCTGAAACCCAGTAACGCTTACTGCCCGGTTGCTGACAAAGATCAATGGGTTCTATATTGGAAGGAAGCGGAATGAAGTTGTAATCGGAAGACATTTCTCCCCGCTGTGCATTCCAGGTGACCAGTTCAGCCCTGGCTGCTACCAGCATGACATTGCCATACTCATCCTTGACGAGTTTTTTTATCGCCATACGCGAGGAGGGATGTTTGAACCGGAGCGGTACGGGGGTGAATTCCATCTTGCGCGGGTTGAAGATGGATACATTGTTGTCGCCGCACAACACCCAGATGAGCCCGTTTGTATCGGTCAGCAGCTGAATGACGAAGTTGTGGGGCAGGGACCGCGGATTGTCTTTGTCGTGGCGAAGTGAAAGAAAGCGGGCACCATCGTATCGCAGCAGGCCGTTGTTGGTACCAATCCATACATAACCATCTCTGTCGTGCAATACGGCCCGGGCTTCATTGGAGGTAAGTCCGGCAGACGCACCATAGTGGGTAAAAGAATACTGACGGGCATCCTGGGCCTGTATGCCACAGAAAGCCAGCAGGGAGAAGACAGTTAGAAAGAACAGGTGTCGCAAAGTGTGTGCTTGTATGCTCAAATATACTTAGCGGCGCATCAAATAGCCGGATTTTGATCCTGAATTGTCAGTATCGTGGTTGGATTGCTTCAAAACCTGCCTGAATTGACGGCGGGAGCCGGTTAATGACAGTTGGCCCGGCATTTATTGCAGCTCATGCCACCGGCACTTGCCCTGTACCGTACTGCCGGTCAATTTTGCGCAGCTTAAATTATTAATCATTAAACCTTCGTTATGCAACGGTACAACATGTTTCATCAGGTGCACAAAGGCTTGCGGGCCATGCTCTATGAAACGGCGCTTTGCCTGCAGCACACAGAATTTGACGATGCTGTACAGGCTCAGGAATCCCTGGCACAACTCCAGGAAGTAATTTATCTTTTTAACAAACACGCACACAGTGAGGATACTCATGTGTTTCCGGCGGTCGAAAAGTTTGAGCCTTCAGTGGCAGATGCTTTTGAGCAGGAGCATGTAAAGGATCATGAGCTGGGCGAATTGCTCGATCAGGCGCTTGCTGCTTACACCGTAGCTGCAAATACAGCAGACCGTTTGAAAGCCGGCCGGCAGATACAACAGGCATTTATAGAGTTCATGCTGTTTAACCTCGAGCATATGGGTAAGGAAGAAGCGGTGATCAATCCTATTCTTCATCGCTATTACCAGGATCACGAGCTGCATGCAATTACACAGCAGATCGTATCGGCAATTGTGCCGGCAGATATGGCCCGCTTTAGCCGGTGGATGATCCGTGGCCTGCACAATGCAGAGATCAGCCAGTGGCTCAAAGAAGTGGAACTGCATGCACCAGAGCCGGCGTTTCAGCAATTGTTTCAAAGTGTGGAAAAAGAATTGTCTCCTGCCCGCTTCCGGCAGGTGCTGGAGAAAATGACCGATGGGGCGATGATGGCTTAATAAAAAAACCGCGCATGCGCGGTTTTTTTTGTTTAAAGGGTATAAAAGGTATAAAGAGTATAAAGGGTTTAAAACGTATTTTCAGTTTCTTGCTCCCTTTAAACTCTTTATACTCTTTATTCTCGTAGTATGTTATTTCAACTTTAATTCATTGGGTGGTACATACCCGGGCACCACATTACTTACAGGTTTTGTGCTTTTGAGGAATGCAAAAATGGCTTTCATATCCTCATCGTTGAGCTGGCCATAGTTTTGCCAGGGCATAGGAGGCATGAGCGGGCGGCTTTCATTCAGACCTTTATATTTTCCTTTACGAAGCGCTGTCTTGAATTGTTCTTCTGACCAGCTGCCGATACCTGTTTCGTCTGAGCTGATATTGGCGGCATAGGAAATACCCCAGGGGCCTACGGTTGCCGTTCCGGTCATATTAAACAATATCCAGCCCTGGCTCATCGCGTTGGGATCAATTTTTCCCAGAGGTATAGTAGCGAGATGTCCGCCAAAGCGGTGTTCCATATCCAGCTCAGGTCCATTGGGCCCCATCTTTTTGGAAGTGTGACAGTCGTCGCAACCGAGCCCGGTTACCAGGTAACTGCCTCTTTTTATCAGGCTGTCCTGGCTGATGGTGGTGGGTTCGGCAGCAGCCGGCTGTGAGTTGCAGGCCAGCAAAGCAATGGCCGTAGTGCCGGCAATAGCGGCAAGTACAAGAAAGGTTCTTTTCATTGTGTATAGTTTGTTGGTTTAGTTGATTGATTTCAGATCCCGAATACCATGCCTGTGAGCAATGCGATAAAACCGGTAAGGTTCACAGCCTGCCGGGCATGATAGATAGTTAACCAGCGATTACGGTATTGATTCCAGTTGGGGGGATAAGTGGCCACGCTCCAGCTATTGATGATATGATTGAGCGGCCTGTTGCCCTTTAAGGTAATGATAATATCAATAACAAGAGCTAAAAGTGATACTATCGCACTCATAAAGAGAAGTCCCGATGGATTGGTGACACATAATGTTACCAGTATGATCGAAGACAGCAGGGTGGCATAGTAAACTCCGCTGAGTGTTGGCCGGAGGCTGCTGTCGAGCAGTTGGCGAGCTTCGATATAGGAAGCTGCCTGTAGCCTGCGGGTCACACTGGTCATACCCAGCAGGTAAAAAAAACTCTGGCTGATCACTGCAGAATACAGCACAAAGGTGATGAATAAAGAGATTTTGATTCCCATGTTGGTAAGGTTGTCAGGTTAATTAACTGCAAGATATTGTGCGTGGCAGCCCTTGTCAATGTGCCGGCGTGTGGACTGCGGCAATGTGTGTATGAATTGAGTAAAATAAAAACCGCCTTACGGGGCGGTAGAAAGGTGCGGATTAATGGGTTTTCCAGTCAGGACACTATTTCAAACGGGGGCTTTTCCGTATAATAGGGGCCAAGGAAAATATGGTATAATGCTCCGGCAAATGCCAGCACCTGCTGATTGCACAGGGCCATATCCGATGCATTGGTATAATCGTCAGGACGCCGTGCTCCGGGAAACTCAATGGTCAGTACACGCATGGCATCCCGGTTCAATGTGCTGTCCGATTCCCAGGCAATGGCAGTGGTGCCCCAGGTACCCAGCGATACACCACTGCCGCGGCCACCGCGCAATGCCGTTCCAGTCATATTACGTGCCTGCCATTGGCCGGTCAATACCGGCGCAGGATCTTTATAATAAAGCGCTGTTGGTTTTATATGCAGTTTATTGCCTTTTACATTTGCTCCTGCCTGTTGCGCATGGCGGGCCATGTCTACAGCCAGAGAGCTGTCGGAAGCATAACCGAGTGCCAGTCCCAGGTGATCTGTACGCGGATCGGCATAAATGCCACCGTATCCTGTATGGCGGATGGCATGAAGGCTGGCAATACGTGAAGGCCGGAAACGGGCAATAAGATCCAGCAACAGCTGGTTTTCCCATTCAATACTGCAGCCGACGTGGTCCAGGCCCGTAGCTGCATCAAAAGCATGTGCAGGAGTGGGCATCTGCCGGTTGGGATCTGTAGCAGCTACATGCGTGTAGCGGCCGATATTTTTCACTGATCCCAGTTCTTCCGGTTGCATACCGGCCCGTGCTGCATTGTCAGGAAACAGGCAGGGGATCACGATCACGGAATAATACGGTTTCTCCTGCTCACGCAATTGCCTGATCAACGCACCTGCCACTTCGGTAGAAGAAAGTTCAGAACCATGCACGCCACCAATGATAAGCGCACGCTCCTGGCTGGTGCCGGGAAAATACCAGGCCTCTACAGGACGTCCTTCCCGTGATAAACCCATTCGTATCCGGGCGGCTGTACCTGCATGGATCACCCGGTTGATATCGGCCATCACCAGCGAGGGGCGGGCAACAACTATATCACTGGTGTGGCCTGGTTCAAACATCAGCAGGCTGAGCAGAAAAAATAATAACCGCGAATGCATGACTATACAATGATCTGGATTACAATTTCACAAATTCAACACGACGATTGGCGACTTTCCCCTCACGTGTTTTATTATCGGCAATGGGTTGTGTTTCCCCTTTGCCTTCTGTTTCAATCCGGGCGGCATCAATACCAAATTCATTTACCAGCAGGTCTTTTACCGCTGCAGCCCGTTTGCGCGACAATTCCATATTGGCATTATCATCTCCATCGCTGCTGGTATGGCCCAGTACTTTTACTCGAATGGCACCATGCTCCTTCAGTACGCCGGCAATATCTTTTACCACCGCATAAGATTCTGGTTTAATGACCGCGCTCTGAAAATCAAAGAGAATGCCATGCGTGGTGAATTTTCCTTCTTCGATCAGCTTATGACGGGTATCGGGTCTGCCGGTAGCTATTTTAATATTCCCGATATAGATGGCGTATTGCTCCTCCGAATAGTTGGTACTGCTGACTTCAAACAGCAGTTGATTCATTACAATGCCAGGAGGTACTGCCCTGGGCGCATCAAATATCTTATCGCTGTTGATCCACATGCGGAAGCGTTCTTTCTGTACCTGCATGGAAATGTGAACAGGTTTGCCATAATTCTTTTCAATGGCATCATACATTTTTGGTTCGCTGGCGTAATGGTTTACATTCTTGGCATAGGAGTGTACGCGTACCTTACTGTTGCTGGATTCGCCAGGCGACAGGGTGGCGTACAGGCTGCCGTAGGTATTATTGTTTTTTAGAAATTCATTTTCCTGGTTTGACTTATCGCCGCTGGAGAAAACCCCGAATTCCAGTTCCGGATACATCCAGCCATTGTTTTTCAGTTGCAGGATCGCGTCAAACTCGATCGTATAATTATCGCCAAACTGGTTTTTGTTGCCGGTCAGGTAAGTAAAGCGTTTGTGGAGGCGCAGCCAGTTGCCGGGATATTTATCGAGGGTCATTACTTCGCCGGTACCACTGGTATTCCAGTTGAGGGGCAATTCGCCGATCTGGTCCTGCTGAAAATCTTCTGCATACAGGATCGAGTCGCCGGGTATAAAATCAAATTTGGAAAAACTTTTGAGCGGAGCTTCTGCCGGCTCAGTCTTTTCTTCTTTGCTGTCGTCGGCATTGCTGTTGTTGTTGTCGGCAGCAGGTTTTTTACCTTCCGCCTTATCCAGTGTTTTATCCATCTCCTTATCGATTTTGTTATCGATACGATCTTTGGTTTTGTCTTTTGCTTTTTTGAGCAGGTTACCAAACTGGGCCTGTGCACCAGTGGCCAGGGTAAAAGAAATAAGCAGTAATAGGAATGCCCTTGTCATGATTGATTTTTTGGGCAAGATAGAAATGCGCAACGCTCAGGTACAGTCAATGCTGCCTGAATTGCAGGAAGGGAATGATGAAATGGAAGAAAAGAATGTTGGAATGTTAAGGATTTGAAGATTTGGGGATTTGAAAATTTGAAGATGAAAAGGAGTAGTAAGTTCTAAGTCTTTCAACGCGAAAAATTACTATACTAGAAGAATCTTCAAATTTTCAAATCCCCAAATCTCCAAATTGTATCAGTATGCGTTTTTCTCTCCTTTCGCCATATTAAATGCTGTCATGAGGATGATGCGGGTGTCGAGCCAGAGGCTCCAGTTTTCAAGATACCAGAGATCGTACTCGATACGGTTATTGATATCTTCAAACATTTTGATCTCGCCCCGGTAACCATGGATCTGGGCCCAGCCGGTGATGCCGGGTTTCAGGAAGTGGCGGATCATATATTGATTGAGCATCTTGGAGTAGTCGTCCGTATGTTTGAGCATGTGCGGACGGGGGCCCACCACACTCATATCACTCATAAATACGTTGAGAAACTGTGGCATTTCATCGAGGCTGGTCTTACGCAAAAATGCGCCCAGTCGGGTGATACGGGCATCGCCTTTGCTGGCCTGCTTCATATTGGCGTCTTTGTTGACCCGCATGGTCCTGAACTTGATACAGTTGAATGCCTTGCCGTTTTTGCCGCTACGCTGCTGTACAAAGAATACAGGGCCACGCGATTCCAGTACTATCAGGATGGCAATGAGCGGTACCAGCCAGCTAAGGATAAACAGGAGCACCAGTGAACTCACCACGATATCGTACAACCTTTTTTTGATACGATTGCCCACATCATCCAGCGGTTCTTTGCGGAGGGAGAGGACCGGCAGGTCATTGAGGTAATCGATATGAACCGGTTTACGGATGAAGTGGCTCAGGTCAGGGATGATCCGGAAGCGGATGCAGGCCTGATCGGCCTGGTTCATCAGTTTATAAATGCCGGCCTGTTGCTCAGGCGCAATGGTCGAAAAGATCTCGGTGACCTTATGTTGCTTCGATGTTTCAATGATATCTTCATAGAGCCCGCCAATAATGGGGTAGCGCGACAGTTCGGTCACATTTTCCGGCTCTTCAAAGAAACCGACGATCTCGGTCTTGACCGGCTCCTGCTCCAGGTACTCGGCCAGTTTTTTGGCACGGTCATTATAACCGATGATCATGACCTTGCGTACAATATGGTTTTTGCTTTGAAACAGGTTGTGCAAGGCCAGATGTAAAAAACGGTTGATGAGCAGGCAGATGGCGAATGAAGCAAATACACTTACCAGAAACAGGCGGGAGATATCGGCTTTTTTGTTGAAAACGATATATAACATGCACAGCCCGAGAAAATAGGCGTATGTGGAAACGGTGCGTTTGGAAAATTTCTCGAAAGAATAAATGTAATTATCCTGGTAAATGCCTGTCGCCCAGCTGGCAACCACCCAGGCTGCATTACTGAAAAACCAGAGATAAGTGTACTGGATCTCAAGTTCCCGCGACAGGTGGTCGCGAAATACGAAGTGACAGATAATAAAGACAAGGTTTAGTACAACCAGGTCCAAAATGACAAAACTGATACGGAGTAAGGTTGCGAGTCTTTGGTTCATGGTATTAATGGACTACGAAGATCGTAAATAACTCCTTAATTTTCTAATGGATTACAGGTACATATAATAAAAAAATAAAATAGCAAGGAGGAAAAAAGCCTTGTTTTGCCTCAATTTCCCTTTTCCCTATCACTTGTTAGCGCGTAAATAGCCCGGCCAGATTTCTGTTGGTGCAACATCATTGTTCAAACAACTGCAGATTATTGATCTTACGCAAGTGTTTGTGCCTTTTCATCGCATTACTACTAGCAAGACCTTCGGTTTGTACGCAGAATTACACATATTTTATTCACACATGTGTATAGTGTCTTGATTTGGCAAAGCGCTTGCTATTTATTTGTGTCATCCGAATTAACTGGCAAGAAAATTGTCCTCTCTGTTTTGACAATATCATTGGAAAAGCCAATATCTATGAAACGTCTTTACTCTGTTAGCAGCAAGTTTACCCTATGTGCCTGTGCATGTCTACTGATTTCTGCGGTGTTGCCGGATCAGGTGCAGGCTCAATCTTTATCCTTTACACAAATCCCCTATTCAGATCCCGACCTCAACAGGCCGGGTGCAGGTGCGGAACAATGGAATGACCAGAATATGACAAACATTCCAGTGGAGGGCACCAACACCCGCCGGCTGGACAAGTATTTCCGTTTCAGCTGGTCGATGTTTGAAAGCGCCCAGGGTGTATATACCTGGAGCAAGTTTGACCAGGAGATCAATGATGCGATCAGTAAAGGACAAAAATTCTCTTTTGGTATCATGACCCACTATCCGGATGCGGTATCACCGCACCGGTTGAACTATGATGGTGGTTACTCGGTTTATCCCCAGTACCTGCATACCCTAATGCAGGCAGAGACAGTAAAAGACTGGCGCGCAAGCAACGGCAGCTGGGTGCCCAACTGGAACAGTGAAGCCTACCTGGCCCGCCTGCTGGCATTAAACCAGGCAATCAACAATCACATCAATACGACTTCTTATAATGGCGTCGCCTACAAGGACGTTATTAATTATATAGATATCCGCGGTTATGGTGCATTTGGTGAGTGGCATAGCTATACGATCGTGGATGTAATGAGCCAGTACCCGGCCGGTACACGTGCCACAACTACCTCACTCAATCGTATTATTGATGCGCACGTAGATGCGTTTCCCAATTTCCCCCTGGTGATCATGGTATCTGCTTTTGACGGCAACCGCCTGGGCAATACAATGAACCCACCGGAAGTAGCTTACCACGCACTGACGCGCCGTAATAATTATGGCCCTGTGGGTTGGCGCCGCGACAACTGGGGTGCCACAGATACTTACCTGCGCTGGTATACCGATCAGAATACACTTACGGTAAGTGGCATGCGCCTCGACACGGCGATCATGAACCGCTGGAAATATGCCCCTGTAGTAGGGGAGCCCTGCTGTAATGCAGATTATGCAGACCTGGAAGCCCAGGTAAAACGTTACCACGCCGTATCTTTTGGTAATGGCAACTTTTCACCCAACGCCACCATCAATCCCAATATGCGGGCTGCTTCCAAAGCAGCCGGTTATCGTATAATCCTGCAGGGTGGAAGTGTAGCAGCCAGTGTGAGTACCGGTACCGCATTTCCCGTAACACTGCAATGGCAAAATGTGGGTCTTACCCAGAGCTACGAAGACTGGGATGTATTATATGAATTAAAAAACAGTGCAGGTACAGCTGTATGGTCCAGTGTGTCGGCTTTCAAAATGAAGATGTTCCTGCCCGAAACAGCAGCCCGTGCACATACCGATAACCTGACACTGCCCGGAAGTGTGACTGCAGGTACCTATACACTTACAGTAAAGGTGCGTGATGCAGATGGTTTCCGCACTCCGATGCCACTGGCTATTACCGGCCGCAACAGCGATGGCAGCTATACGCTGCGTACGCTGACCGTAAGCACCGGCAGCGCTGTGCCTAATCAGCCTCCGGTAGCCAATGCCGGATCTAACCAGATTATTACATTACCTGTCAGCACGGCTACCCTTACCGGCAGCGCTTCGAGCGATCCGGATGGTACGATTGCCAGTTACCTGTGGCAGCAGGTAAGCGGTCCGTCTGCTTCTGCCTTGTCGTCTACATCAACGGCCAATATCACTGTCAGCAACCTGGTACAGGGTACTTATACTTATCGTCTTACGGTAACGGACAATGCCAGTGCCACCAGCACTGCTACTGTAACCGTTACAGTCAATGCCGCCGCCAACCAGGCTCCCGTAGCCAATGCAGGCAGCAATGCTACTATAACGTTGCCGGTCAACAGTGCCAACCTCAATGGTAGCGCTTCAAGTGATCCGGACGGTACCATTGCCAGTTACCTGTGGCAGCAGATGAGCGGTCCGTCAACATCTACTTTATCGTCTACGTCAACCGCTAATATCAGTGTAAGTGACCTGGTACAGGGTACATATACTTACCGTCTTACTGTAACGGACAATGCGGGTGCTACTGCCAGTGCCAACGTAACAGTTACCGTCAATGCGGCCAATCAACCGCCTGTAGCCAATGCAGGCAACAACGCTACGATTACCCTGCCTGCCAGCAGTACCAATCTTAATGGCAGCGCTTCAAGCGATCCCGATGGAACCATCGCCAGTTATCTGTGGGCACAGGTAAGCGGCCCGTCTGCTTCTACCTTGTCGTCTACATCAACGGCCAATATTACAGTGAGCAACCTGGTGCAGGGTACTTATACCTATCGCCTTACTGTGACCGACAATGCAGGAGCTACTGCCAGTGCCACCGTAACGGTGACTGTAAATCCGGCTCCCAATCAGCCCCCGGTAGCCAATGCAGGCGCCGATCAGGCAATAATGTTGCCTGTAAGCAGTGCCAACCTCAATGGCAGCGCTTCGAGCGATCCGGACGGTGTGATCAGTTCTTATCAATGGCAACAGGTAAGCGGCCCGTCTGCTTCTACGTTGTCCTCTACAACGACCGCTAATATCACTGTCAGCAACCTGGTGCAGGGTGTATATACCTACAGGCTGACAGTGCGTGATAATAATAATGCCACTTCAACAGACCTGGTACGGGTGACTGTAAACTCACCTACTAACCAGACACCGGTAGCAGATGCAGGCGCCAACCAGGCTATCAGGCTGCCTAATAATACCGCATTGCTCAATGGCAGTGCCTCATCGGATCCCGATGGTACCATTGCTACCTACCTGTGGGCACAGTTGAGTGGTCCTTCCGCATCTACACTCTCTGCTACGGCTACAGCCAATATCAGTGTCAGCAACCTGGTGCAGGGCGTATATAGCTATCAGCTTACCGTGACAGACAATGCCGGTGCTACCGCAACGGATATTGTGACCGTAACAGTAAATGCAGCCAACGTAGCACCTGTAGCAGATGCGGGTAATAATATTACCATTACGTTGCCAACCAGTACGGCAGCGCTCGACGGTAGCGGCTCGGCAGATGCAGACGGTTCTATCACTGCATATACCTGGCAGCAGGTGAGCGGTCCTTCGACCTCAACACTCTCCGCTACCAATACGGCCAGGATTACTGTGAGCAATCTGATACAAGGAGTATATACCTACCGCCTTACCGTGCGTGATAATGATGGTGCCACTGCTACTGCTACGGTAACAGTTACTGTGAATGCAGCTCCGAATGTGAATCCTGTAGCGAATGCCGGCACCGATCGTACCATTACATTGCCTGTCAATTCCACGCAATTAAACGGCAGTGCTTCCAGCGATCCCGATGGAGTGATCAGTACCTATTTGTGGCAGCAGGTGAGTGGTCCGTCTACCGCTACATTGTCTGCAACCAATACAGCAATAATTACAGCCAGCAATCTGGTGCAGGGCGTATATGTCTTCCGCCTTACGGTACGCGACAACCGCAATGGTACCGCTACTGATCAGGTGACAATTACCGTTAACCCGGCACCCAATGTAGCTCCTGTAGCCAATGCCGGCAGCAACCGCAGCATCACGCTGCCTGTTAACTCAACAGTACTCTCGGGTGCAGCATCCAGGGATACCGATGGAACAATAGCAGGTTATGCCTGGCAGCAGGTGAGTGGCCCTTCGACCGCTAACATGTCTGCACCAACTGCGGTAAGTAATACTGTCAGCAACTTAAGGCAGGGTGTATACGTCTTCCGCCTGACCGTTCGCGATAATGCGAATGCCACCGCTGCGGCTACTGTTACTATCACCGTATTGCCGCAGCCCAATGAACTGCCGGTTGCCATAGCTGGTAATGATACTTCTGTCACGACGATTAGTAATACAGCTACACTCGATGGCAGCAAATCATATGATCCCGATGGTACTACACTGACCTATCAATGGCGTCAGCTCAATGGTCCTTCGAATGCTACATTGTCTGCAACCGATGAAGCTATTGTAACTGTCAGCGACCTGGTAGCCGGTGAGTATGAGTATATCCTGACGGTGCGTGACAACCGCAACGCTGTTGCCAATGATACAGTGAAAGTGATCGTGATAGATAATTTCCAGGGCAGAGGTCAGACACTGGTATTGTTCCCCAACCCTGCAGAAGGCAGTACTACTAATCTGCGGGTGCTCTCGGAAAAACCAGGATACCTTTCGGTTAATATCTATGATATGACCGGCCGTCGCATCCAGTCGCCGGTAGTGGTAAATAAACCACAGGGTGCTTATACTGTCACACTGGATGTGAGCAAACTGCGCCCGGGCAATTATGTGGTAGAAGCTGTATTTGACGGACAGAACAAAAAGGTTACTACCAAACTCATCAAACGATAAAATCGGTTAAGGCACTATAATGCAAAGAGCCAGGCATAAGCCTGGCTCTTTGCATTATTAAGGTGAAAGGCATAAGGAGAGTTTTAAGTAATAAGTTTTGAGTAATAAGTTACCGATAATGTTTTTCTATCCACTGTCAACTCCAATCTTCTCTTCTCTCTGATCTGTGGAAAACTTACTTATCCACATTCCCCCTTGTATGATAAAAAAATAGTTGATGGAACACACTGTCTGTAAGCGTTTTTCAGTGTAATACCTTTTCTTATACGGAGATTTACTCTTAGTTGTTATCGTTGAATTGATCATGATCATTTGCTATTGCGAATGATCAATGCTCTCCGGCAGGGATTTTGCAAACTCCTAACATATTTTATTAGTAGCTAAAATCTGATATCCATGAAACAACTAAAACCTTGCAGCAGGGCTGTTGTGCGCCTGTATGCAATGCGTAAGGCTCTCTGCTTGACCGGGTGTGCATTGTTGATGCTCACTACCATGGTTCAACACAGCTCCGCACAATCAACTGCTTTATCTTTTACTCAAATCCCTTATTCAGATCCTGATCTAAATCGTCCCGGTGGCGGTGCAGAACAATGGAATGACCAGAACATGAGTAACATTCCGGTGGAAGGCACCAACACCCGCCGGCTGGACAAGTATTTCCGTTTCAGCTGGTCGATGTTTGAAAGCGCCCAGGGTGTATATACCTGGACCAAGTTTGACCAGGAGATCAACGATGCGATCAGCAAGGGACAAAAATTCTCGTTTGGTATTATGACCCACTATCCGGATGCGGTATCGCCGCACCGGTTGAACTATGATGGTGGTTACTCGGTTTATCCCCAATACCTGCACACCCTGATGCAGGCCGAATCAATAAAAGACTGGAAAGCCACTAACGGCAGTTGGGTACCCAACTGGAACAGTGAAGCCTACCTGACCCGCCTGCTGGCGCTCAACCAGGCTATCAACAATCACATTAACACGACTTCTTATAATGGCATTGCCTACAAGGACGTTATTAATTATATAGATATCCGCGGTTATGGTGCATTTGGTGAGTGGCATAGCTATACGATCGTGGATGTGATGAGCCAGTACCCGGCCGGTACACGTGCTACTACAGCATCGCTCAACCGCATCATCGATGCGCATGTGAATGCATTCCCCAATTTCCCTCTGGTGATCATGGTATCTGCTTTTGATGGCAACCGCCTGGGCAATACGATGAATCCGCCGGAAGTTGCCTATTATGCACTTACGCGTCGCAACAACTATGGCCCCCTGGGCTGGCGCCGCGACAACTGGGGTGCTACCGATACCTATCTGCGTTCCTATACCGATCAGAATACACTTACAGTAAATGGCATGCGCCTCGACACGGCGATCATGAACCGCTGGAAATATGCTCCAGTAGTAGGGGAGCCCTGCTGTAATGCAGATTATGCAGACCTGGAAAACCAGGTAAAACGTTATCATGCCGTTTCTTTTGGTAACGGCAATTTTTCACCCAATTCTTCTATTAACTCCAATGTACGTGCTGCGTCCAAAGCAGCGGGTTATCGCATTACGCTCGAAGGGGGCAGTGTAGCGACCAGTGTGAGCACCGGTACCGCATTTCCCGTAACACTGCAATGGAAAAACGCAGGTCTTACCCAGAGCTACGAAGACTGGGATGTGTTGTATGAATTAAAAAATAGTGGAGGAACGGTGGTGTGGTCAGGCACATCTGCTTTTAAGATAAAAATGTTCCTGCCCGAGACTGCGGCCCGCGCGCATACCGATAACCTGACACTGCCCGGAAGTGTAGCTGCAGGTACCTATACACTTACAGTAAAAGTGCGTGATGCAGATGGTTTCCGTACTCCGATGCCACTGGCCATTACTGGTCGCAATAGCGATGGTAGCTATACATTGCGTACCATCACTGTCGGTACAGGAACAACTACACCCAACCAGGCACCAGTAGCTAACGCCGGATCTAACCAGACCATTACATTACCTGCCAGCACAGCTACGCTTAACGGTAGCGCTTCGAGCGACCCGGATGGTACGATTGCTGGTTATCAATGGTCTCAAACCAGCGGCCCTTCTGCTTCTACATTGTCGTCTACATCAACAGCCAATATCACTGTCAGCAACCTGGTACAGGGTACTTATACTTACCAACTCAAAGTGACTGATAATGCAGGTAGCAGCTCCACGGCAAGCGTGACTGTTACCGTGAATGCAGCGACCAACCAGGCTCCTGTAGCCAATGCGGGTGCCGATCAAACCATTACATTGCCTGTTAACAGTGCCACCCTCAACGGCGGCAGTTCCCGCGATGCAGATGGTACTATCGCCAGCTACCAATGGGCACAGATCAGCGGTCCTTCTACTTCTACATTGTCTTCGACCAGTGCCGCCAGCATTACGGTGAGCAGCCTGGTACAGGGTGTATATAGTTATAAGTTGACCGTGCGCGATAATAGCAACGCTACTGCATCCGATACGGTGACCGTTACGGTCAATGCAGCGGCCAACCAGGCTCCTGTAGCCAATGCGGGTGCTGCTCAAACCATTACACTGCCTGTTAACAGTGCCACCCTCAATGGCGGCAGTTCCCGCGATGCAGATGGTACTATTGCCAGCTACCAATGGGCACAGATCAGCGGTCCTTCTACTTCTACATTGTCTTCAACCAGCGCCGCCAGTATCACGGTGAGCAGCCTGGTACAGGGTGTATATAGTTACAAGTTGACCGTACGCGATAATAGCAATGCTACTGCATCCGATACGGTGACCGTTACCGTGAATGCAGCGGCCAACCAGGCTCCTGTAGCCAATGCGGGTGCTGCTCAAACCATTACACTGCCTGTTAACAGTGCCACCCTCAATGGCGGCAGTTCCCGCGATGCAGATGGTACTATTGCCAGCTACCAATGGGCACAGATCAGCGGTCCTTCTACTTCTACATTGTCTTCAACCAGCGCCGCCAGTATCACGGTGAGCAGCCTGGTACAGGGTGTATATAGTTACAAGTTGACCGTACGCGATAATAGCAACGCTTCTGCATCCGATACGGTGACCGTTACGGTCAATGCAGCGGCCAACCAGGCTCCGGTAGCAAATGCCGGCGCTAATCAGACGATCAAACTTCCGGTAAATACAGCCACATTAAACGGCAGCGCTTCTAGCGATCCCGATGGAGTGATCAGCAGTTATCGCTGGGCACAGATCAGTGGCCCAACCACTTCTGTATTATCATCGGCTACTGCAGCTGTTATTACTGTCAGCAGTTTGCAGAAAGGCGCCTATACTTACCGGCTTACAGTGACAGATAACAATGGTGCTACAGCTATTGCCTATACTACTGTTACGGTGGATTCTATAGTGAATGTACCTCCAAGTGCCAATGCTGGTGCCGATCAGACCATTACATTGCCGGTAAACAATGTGACACTCAACGGTGGAGCCTCTACCGATGCCAACGGTACTATTACCGGTTATCTCTGGAAACAGGTGAGTGGGCCTGCCGCAGCTACTATTGCAGTAAACTCGGCAGTAACAGCTACCGTCAGCAACCTGGTACAGGGCGTATACTATTTCAGCCTGACTGTAACAGATAATAACGGTGCCACAGCCAGTGATACGGTAAAAGTGACGGTGAATGCGGCGGCCAATCAGGCTCCTGTAGCCAATGCAGGTTCTAACCAGATCATAACACTGCCTACCAATAAGGCCACACTCAACGGAGGAGCTTCCAGTGATCCGGATGGTACGATTGCCAGCTATAGATGGACACAGGTAAGCGGTCCTTCAACAGCTGCTTTCTCATCCACTACCGCTGCTTCAGTTACTGTGAGCAATCTGATAGCAGGTGTGTATACATACCGGTTGACTGTAACGGATAACCGTGGGGCACAGTCCTCGGCTACGGTGAGTGTTACTGTAAATACCAACAATACCGCTGTAAGTAACAAGCCGCCTGTTGCCAATGCCGGTACCAATCAGACCATTTGGTTGCCGACCAGCAGTGCCACACTCAATGGCAGCCGGTCATATGATTCGGATGGCCGTATTGTAAGCTATAGCTGGAAACAGGTAAGTGGTCCCCGCAAAGGCAGGATTTCAAATACTGCTGCCGCTACTACTAACGTCAGCGGCCTCAGCAGGGCCGGTGATTATGTCTTCCGTCTTACTGTAAAAGATAATAACGGCGCAGTGGCCAGTGCTACTGTTACCATTTATGTTCGCAAAAGCAGTTACAGTGGCAGAGGTGTTAATGCTGCCGCTACCGAAGCAGAGGTAGCGGAGATGACGCCCGATACAGAAGAAGTTGCTGTTGCTGCCACTCCCGAAAGTGTACAGAAAGTGGCTGAAACAGGTACCGCTTCGCTGTATCCCAATCCTGCGCAGGACAAAGTAAACCTGGTAGTGGATCATGCCTATACAGGAAAAGTGCGGATACGTGTATACAATATGTCGGGCGAGCAGGTGCTTGGCTCGACTGAGGTGAATAAAACTTCCACGCGTTTAACGACAACGCTTCTGGTCAATACATTAAAAGCCGGTGCCTATACTGTTGAACTGGTATTCAATGCCAGTGAACGTAAAACTCTCCGGTTTGTGAAGATTTAGGACGGATGGCTACTACAGGAAAGGGCGTTGACTATGTCAACGCCCTTTTATTTTGAAATAGTTGAGCTGTTCTGAATAGGCCTGTTTATTTCACTTTTTGAGCATCAAACTGCCGGATCAGCCCCATTGTTTCTTCGATATTACCTTTGGAAGAAGCACCAAAGAGAATAGACTCAATATTGGGAAGGCTGCATACATACTCAATGGCTTCTTTGGGCGAAATGGCGCCACCACCCAGTACCTGCATGGCAACAGCTCGTACCTGGCGTGTCTCGAGCGTTTTTTCATAGAGCGCCTTACCACCCGACATGCGGAAAGCTGCTTTATTGATAGAAGCGCAAATAACCGGATTTTTTATTCCCTGCTCTTCCAGCACATCGAGCAGTTTGGGCAGGTTCATGGTGATGAAGCCCGCTTCGGCGTTGTATTTTTTCTTTATATAATTATGAAAGGCCAGGAACACCTCACCGGCACGAAGTCCCAGCAGCAGGTCGGTGATTACGTTTTGCAGGAAGATAACCGGTGTATTGATACCCTTGAACATCTTCATCTCGGCATCGATCAGCAATTCCATGATGGACATATAGTCCTTTGACAGATACGCCACTCCTCCTTTGAACAGTGAGCCAAAGAAATTGCCGGGTACATACTGTTTCAGTGTGCCGGTAATACCCAGTTCAGTCACTGCATTGGCATATTTATGTGCATAGGGCATACAGGGAAAAATGCTGTAGCCATTGTATTTATCCGGGTTGGCCCTGATATGATCGCAGATATTGGCAATGCGGTCATGCGTGGTACACATGAATGTATTGGAACCGGCGGCACGGGCATAATCCAGTGTACGGATAATGGCCTGGTCGTCTTTGAACTTGATGGATTGTGCACGCGATTTCTCATCGCTGATATGGTTTACCGCAAAAAACTGGTTATCGCCGAATAATATTCTCTCCATCGGTACTTATTTTGAACTTTTTTTAATGATTGAGATCGCTCTGTCTGTCAGCCACGCACTTTCAAAGGTGTTGATGGTGTTGGGTGTTTTGCCCAGAGCCGCTTTCACGAAATAGTCAATCTGTGCTGAATATTCCTCCCCGCGCAGGTAGAAATCCACTTCCTCTGTCAGATCAGTGATGTATTTGATGGTCCATCCTTTTGAGTAGCCGGCAGGAAACTCTTTGCCTTTCAGAAATACCTTGAGCTCGTTGGCATCCGAAATGATCTTACCATTGGTACCCTGTATGGTAATAGAGGTGGTCATTTTCCGGTGAGTATCGTCACTCCAGTTTACAGAGAGCACCCCGGTGAGGCCCGATTGCAGCTCAAGCAATGAATACACGGCATCTTCTACCTGTGTGCTGTATACCGATTTCAGTAAAGTACCCCTGGAGGCAACTACAGGAGAGAGTGTGCCATTGATGAGGTCGATCACGTGCGAGGCATAGTCCAGCAGGCAACCACCACCTTCGGATGGGTCCGAACGCCAGGTGTCCTGTTTTTTGCGTATTACTACAGGACCATAGGCTTCGCCGGTGAAATGGTAGATGTCGCCAAGTACACCACTGTCAACCAGTTTTTTTACTTCGCGGAATGTACCTACAAATTTATTGTGATAACCTACCTGGGTGACACGTTTGTTGGCAGCGGCCAGTTTTACCAGCTCGTCGCCCTGCTCTACAGTAAGACAAAAAGGTTTTTCTGCAAAAACATGCAGATTTTTCTGCAGCAGGTCCTTGATAATGCTGTGGTGAAATTTGGTAGGTACAGCCACGAAAGCGGCATCCGCATTTACCTGGCTCAGCATTTTCTGATAGTCGGTAAAACAATTGAACTTTCCGTAACGGGTCAGAAAATCATTCACCATCTTGGATGTATCACATACGCCTACCACCTCTACATCGGGATGGGCTCCCAGGATCGACAGGTGCGAAATGCCCATCTTACCGGCGCCAATCAATACAACTTTAAGCATGTTTATTTTTTTTGTAAGCTTTTTTCAAATAGTTCAACATATTGGTCAGTAATGGTCTCCCAGCTGTACTCCTTACTGATCCTTTCTTTGGCTTTGGACGCCAGTTGCAAATGTTCGCCACGATGGTCGAGCGAATATTCCAGCTGACGTGTCAGGTCGTCTATATCTGATTTCTCAAAGGTGAGCGCATCCTGATGCACCAGGTACATATTTTCCTTGATATTGCTGCAGATAAGCGGCGTACCAAGTCCCATTACCGAAAGCATTACCGGCGACAGTCCTTCTATATCGGAAGGCTGGATATAACAGTAAGCATTTTTCATGAGCGTTACCGTATCATCGCCATAAATGAAGCCGGGAAATACGATACGTGGATCGCTGGTCTTTTTCAGCCCCAGTTCAAACTCACTGGGATTGGGTGATCCACCCACGAGTACCAGCTTTTTGGTAGTCTTTAGCTTTTCAAATGCCGGGATCAGGTATTGCAGACCTTTGTCCGGAATAAAGCGGCCTACAAACAAAAAGTAGTCTCCTTTTTCCAGTCCGAGTTTGGACAATATATCGGTATCGGTCGTTTCTTTGATCTCGCTGCCAAAAGAGATGAAATCAAATTTCTTTTTGAATTTTTTTTCAAACAGCTCTTTGGTAAAGATGTTGTCGATAGCAATATACTTGCAGGACCATACCGCCAGGTAAGCATTGGCCAGTACCAGCTTGCGCATAAACCACGACCATTTTTCCCGTTCAAACTCAGTGCCGTCAATACTAAGGATCACTTTTTTGCCGAATATCTTCAGGATAAAGGCAAAGAGTGCATTGTTGCCCTGGATATGTACGATGCGGGCCGTATTGCGGGTCAGGATATGCCAGGTGACCTTGGCCGAATGAATCATGGAGTCAATACCTGACTTGGGAATGGTTTTGAAATAGTATACGTGCACTCCCTTGTAATCTTCCGGTCCTTTTGCCTGGCCCGGATAGATCCGGTTATAGCCCACCACTTCATAACCGCGCTCAGCCAGCCGCGGCAGAAATTCAACAGCAAACTTATCGGCCCCGGCCGATCCCTTTGATGGCGGAATTGACCGGAATCCAAAAGAAGCTATCCGCAGTTGCTGTTTGCTCATCAGAATTTGTCTTTCAGATAATCTTTGAAATAGGTATCCATGTAATCCTGCAGGGCTACACGCCAGTCGCGCATAACATTGATGCCGCGGATATCCAGCTTTTTATTGACCAGGCGCTCGCAGGCAGGGCGTGGAGCGTGATAGGTATCTTTAAAATAATCCGAGCTCACACTGTTGAGTTTCACCTTGTCACTCAGCCCGAGCACTTTTACCAGTTCTGTTGCTACTTCCATACGGCTGGTTTGTCCCTTACACACCAGGTTGTAAAGTCCCCAGTATTCTTTTTCAAAAAGAACCTTTACGTTGCGGGCAAAATCTACTGTGTAGGTAGGAGTACCGTCTCTGTCATCTACAATAAAGAGTTCGCGTTTGCCATCTACCAGTTGTTTGATCAGTTTATTGATAAACTTCTTGTCTTTGGAAGGACCGCCACCCATCATCCATCCGGCGCGGCATATAATGTAGCGGTTGGCATGTTCGATTACATAGCGTTCGCCCATGTATTTGGAGCGGGCATAATGACCAAGAGGATGGGGGGTATCCCAATCATCGTACGATTCTTTTTCGCCACCAAAAATGCCGGCTGTGCTGATATAGAGCAAGGGAATGTTGAGCTCGTTGGCGATATACACGGCATTCTCCGCAGCCAGTGTATTGGTTGCATAAGTATCGTCTATATTCAATTCGCAAAACTCAAGATCGGTATAGGCACCGATATGAAAAAGGTAGTCGGGTTTGAATGCTTTTACATCCGCACGGTACTTATCCAGATCGCGAAAGTCGAGAAAGCTCAACCAGTCGGTATTCACATCTTTATCGGTGCATTTGAGTTCAAACTCGTCTTTAAATACGCGATAAAAGGCTTCGCCCAGCATACCGCCACTACCGGCGAGATAGATTTTCTTCTTCATTATGATCTCAGTTTTGATTAAGGTTATGATTATTAATGACTGACTGGTAAATACCCATCAGTGCCTGGTAATTTTTTTCGGGCTCAAAATTTTCATTGGCAAATTGTCTTGCCCCAAGCGACAGATTGGTATACTCTTCGTCACTCAGTGCAGCTGCCTGTTTCAATCTTGTTGTTAGTGCTACTTCATCGCCTGCGGGAAACAGATATCCGGTCTGCCCGTCGCGGATAATTTCCGGTATGCCTCCGATGGCGGAGCCGATCACCGGTTTACCCAGGCTATACGCCTCCAGTATAGTCAGCGGATTGTTTTCGTACCATTCTGAAGGCACCACCACAAAGCTGGCTTGTTTGACCAGGTTCCACAATTCGTCGCCGGTGCGGTGACCCAGAAACTCGATATTGGCAAAACGGCTGTTTTTGTACTTTTCTGATAATGAGCCGGTTCCTACAATTTTCAGGGGTATTCCGGCTTCCTGGGCCGCCCGGATCAGGGTTTCAACTCCCTTCTCCCGCGACAACCTGCCATAGAACAGAAAATACCCGCCTTTAGTATGTACCGGTGCTATTTTTTCAAGGCCGGGCACAAAGTTATAAAGCAGTGTTGATTTGTCCGAGTATCCGGCATTAAATTCCTGATGTTTATTGCGGATAAACTGGCTTACAAAAATGAAGAGGTCCACATATTTTACCGGGTTGATCCGGTATTTGCGGTAATACGCGTCTGCTGTTAAAATAAGACTCTGGAAAAAGCTGCCTTCCGAGCAGCGTTTGAGTGTACAGTTGAGGTAAAAGCCGCCTTTACATTTCTCACATACCTTATTTTGTCCATCCAGGAAAAGATAGGCAGGACAGATCAGCCGGTAGTCATGCACGGTGACAACAACCGGTATCTTTCCTTTACGCAATACCGGCAATATGGAACTGGTGAGTTTGCCGAGGAATAAGTGAATATGGGCCAGATCGGGTTGCTCTTGCTCCAGCAATTGTTCCAGTTTGTGAGCGGCATCCCGGTTATGGATAAAAGCCGGTACAGCTTTCATTTTTTGCAGGGTGGAGGCCTGTCTCAGATCCATACTTTCTGCAAAAAAAGTTTCATCAGCATCAGGCAGATTTTTTTCATCTTTCATGCTGAAGCAGATCACTTCATGACCTTTGGCACGCAACAGCTCAGTGGTGTTGAGATAAACCACATCTGCGCCGCCACGCCGGTAATGCCCGCTATTGATCTGTAGGATTTTCATCAGGGCAGGTCAAGTATTTTTTTATACGATAAAATCATCTTCTCTTTCCGGAAATGCTCATAGGCATAGGCGTGGATATCCTGTTTGGTAAAACCACTCTTCAACCCCTTTTGCCAGTTTTGGGCAATACTATCATCTTCCGGCACACATAAAAAACCATTTACACCAGGGGTGATCATTTCTGAAGCGCCTCCTATATCGGTCAGTACACCTGTGAGGCCGGATGACATGGCTTCAAGGGCTGCTATGCTGAATGTTTCTACGCTGGTGGATACAAGGGTGAAGATATCTGCTGCCTGGTAAAACGGACGCACATCCCGCTGCAGACCCGCCAGTTTGATATATGAACTGATACCCGAACCCTGGACAGCTGCTTCGATCGCAGGGCGCAGCACACCATCACCTACCAGCAGGAGGTAAGCCTTGCAATCGTATTTTTCGTGAAGGAGTTTGAGCGCCCTGATCCCGCCTTCATGATTCTTTTCAGGTCTGAAGGCTGCTGTAAGCAAAATAACCGGTGCATTTTCAGGAATACCAAACTGCCGACGTACCGCACTACGCATATTACCCGTGGTGTCGGGCTTCCAGTAATCGGTATCGACACAGTTGAGCACTACTTCAAACTTGTGACGGGGAATATGATAGGTGCGTATAGTATAGTCTGCCTGTCGTTGCGAAACGGCAATTATTTCATCACGTTTAGTGAGCATACGCGCATAAAGGCGATGCAGCCAGTGTTCCTTGCGTGATACATGCTCGGTGCTGTGGTAGGAAATAATGGTACGCGGTTTATAACGTTGGCCAAAAAGGGCGCATCGTAATATGAAATAGCTGAAGAAGTTGATGCAAAAAACGATCTCCGGCTGCTCAGTTTTGATAAGCCGGCGTATTTCCTTAACGGGTTTCAGGTCAAACTTAGTTTTGCGGGGTAATGGAAGAAACCCGACTCCGGGTGTGATCTCAGGCGCCAGCACATTGATGTCGCTGAGGCTGATGATCCATTGTTTGCTGGTATCAGGTATCAATGCACCTGACAACGACAATAGGAAGCGTTCGGCGCCGCCGACCGGCAGGGCAGGGGTGATATAGAGGATCTTCTTTTTATTCATAGTAGGTAACGGTAATAGCAGCGCGGCGAAGGAAACGGCGCTACTATGTAGCCTGCAGCCTCCTCTTCTGCTCTATTAATGAATTTTCAGCAATCAGGCTGATGATAAAGAGGAAGGTGATACTCGAGGTGAGTTCTCCATTTTGTCCCAAACAATAAAAGATGACAAACAGCAACGTGGTCACCAGCGGCGGGATTACGTCTCTTGTGAGCTGCAGTGACCGGCGAATAATATTGACAATAAGAAAAATGTACATGGCGAGGCCTATCATGCCGGAGTCCATCAGCAGGAACAGGATGCCGTTATGAGGAGGCAGGCCGCTATGCCCCAGGTCGCGTACCACAAAACCCCAGTAGCCGATACCAAAGATCTGTTCAATAAAATCAAGATTGAGCCAGGCTTCAAATGCATCCCTGGATGCTTCTTCCCGCCAGTCCATGGCTTCAAGCGACTGCACATTATAGTTCATGCCCAGGTGCTTGTTGAATACGGCAATAGGCTCATCGATGAGGCGGAATGTGATCCTCTCCATAAAGTCGCTGTCAACATTGAGATAGCTCTGCAGGGTGGTGAATACAAAAATGCAGAAGAAGAGGATGCCCACGGCCATGCTGATAAGCATATAGGCTTTCTTGGCCCGCTCCCGGTGTTTGAGTTCACGGCTGATCAGGAAAATGGAAACAAAGATCAGACCCAGCAATGTACTGCGGGAAGTAGACATGAGCACCCCGAGGAACATTACCGGCAATATGAGCAATGTCAGTTTATTGGCATTTTCCTTATTAATGAATTCATTGAGCAGGTATACGAAACCCATGCCGCAGATGAGGCCGTAGAAGTTGTGATTGATCACCTCCACAAATTCTCCCTTTTCGTCGACGGGTATGGGTACCTTGAGCAGGAACTGGTAAATACGCTGTACAGGAAACTGGCCATAATAGCCGTAGGTGAATACAAGATCGAAGAAGCAGATAAAGCCGGCAATGATCAGGGCAATCTTCAGATAATCCATACCACCTTTCTGGAAGTAATAATAATAACCGCAGTAAATGGATATCAGTGTGAGGGCCGATGTCTTGATCACTTCCGGTGTGAGCAGATCATAAAAGGCTGTAACAATAATGGCGTATATGGTGAAAACAACGATGAGTAGGATGTTGCTGTTGAGAAAAAAGCCGGGATCGTGTTCGTTTTTACCTGATACCAGTGTGCGGGCAAAAAGAGTGAGACCGATAATGGCGCGTATATTCAGGGGCAGCCCGCCCAATTCAAAATTGACATCCGCAATGGTAATGGTAAAAAAACAGGATCGCAATCACATGGGGCTTTACGGCCAGCAGATAGCCGTAAATGATAGCACCAAGTATGAGAACTGCGATCACGATCAGTTAGTTTTAGTTGGGTTTAGGGATTAGTAGCGGATAGGCTTTTTGAGGATCTTGCATGTCAGCACATAACAATAGGTGGAAAAATTCCGCATCAGGATTCGGTTAAAGAATACCCTGGCCCATCGTTTATTCTGAATACAGGTCACCTGCCAGCGTTCCGCCAACAGCGCGAAAAGTAGTGAATTATTGTAAATTTTCTTAGTACTTAGCTGATTATATATAGAAATAACCCAATCTTCCAGCTCCTTCATCCGGTTTTGCCCCGCAAACCAGGGACCGGCAAAACTGAGCATTTTGGAATGAACCTCCAGTTGTTCGGGTGTATAATGTACCCCCGCATCGGTCAGTATACGGCCTGCCAGCGATTTCACAATAGCGAACATCCGTTCTTTTTTGGTGATGCTGATATTGTTGCCATGTACCCGGTAGAGTGTAAGAAACTCCGGGATATTAGCCATTTTGCCACACTGGGCCAGTCGGATCCAGAGATCATAATCTTCGGCTACTTCAAAATCTTCGGCAAAACGCAACTCGCGCATGAGCGGTCCGCGTACCATCGTAGAAGAATTACAAAAACTGTTGACCAGTAGCAGGAAACTGCGCAGGTCTCTGTCGGTACTGGGAAAATAACTTTTGAGCAATGGGCGGCCCTCTCCATCAATATCCTGGTGCAGGGTACCGCACATTACATAATCCGGATTGGCTTCAAGGAAGCTGACCTGTTTTTCGAGCCGTGTTGGTAAAGAAATGTCATCACTGTCGAGCCAGGCCACATACTCGCCCTGTGCCAGTTTGAGGGCTTCATTGCGGGTACGCAATACGCCCATATTGGCAGGATTCTCGTAATACCGCACCCGTGGGTCGGTATAGGAACGACAGATGTCGGCGGTGCCATCACTGGAGCCATCATTCATAATGATGAGCTCCAGGTGAGGATAGGTTTGATTCAGAGCACTGTCGATAGCCTCTTTCACATACCGTTCTACGTTATACACGGGCATTATGATCGAAACAAGCGGCTGGCTCATAGGTTAAGCAACGGCGTTTTTAGACGAAAAAAATATTTTCCTGAAAATACATATCATGATCAGCAGGTACAGCAGGTGTCCGCAGGCATAACCAATGGATCCGCCGATACTGCCAAAAAGATTGATGAAGAGAATGCTGAATAATACCTGGGCTGAACTGCTCACCAGTTCCATCGTCACATAGGTACGTGTCATAGAGCGGGCGATCATGATATAACCCAGCACCCATCCCGACATTTTAAACAGATCGCCCGGCAACTGATACAGAAAGAATTTATCCATCGGCCGAAACTCCGGGGTAAACAACAGTTCAATAAGAAGATAACGTCCCGCAAAAATGATCACAGATGCCAGGATCAGAAAAGGGATGACCAGCTTATAAACGGAAAAGACCTCTTTGCGCAGGTCATAATCCGTTTTAAGTTCGGTGAGACGGGGCAGGTAGTACACACTGAGTGATGTAGTGACTACCAGCAGGTACATCGTCGACAGTTTATTGACACCCTCCCAGTAACCTGCTTCCTGCAGGCCGGCATCGCCGGGCAGGGTATGATTGGTGATATAATTCCGGACAATCATTTGTGCAGCCGGCATTACAATAGCACTCACGAGTGCCATAAGAGAGTAATTGCCCAGCTTGAGGGCCGCCGACTTGCTGAACTGATGCGTGAAAACCCGCCACTTGAACCAGGGTGCACGATGTACAAGTGCCAGCGTGATAAAGAAAACAACAGATTGGTAAGTGACAAAACCGATGAGCGCCCCGATCGTGTTGTAAAGGGTAGCAAGTACCACGGCAAAGATCAGTCCCACGATACTGGCCGTGATATTGGCAATTACATATTTCTTAAACTCCTTAAATCCATTCATGATGGATATAAGGAGCATATTCAGGGCATACAGCACGATGGTGATGCCGAAAATATAGAATACCAGTTGGTACTCGTTGCTGTGTAAGATGGTATGGGAAAAAAAGTTGGCGCCGATGATCAATACCAGGCCGGTGATGACGGACAGTACAATGGTGATCCAGAACCCGGTGCCGATAAATGTATTGTATTTCTCAGGCGACTTTGAATGTTCGGCAGTGTACTTGGTTACGCCTGCATTAATACCGCCTGTAGAGATACCCAGCAGGATAGTGCTGAGGTTATTGAGCTGACCAAGCAACGCAATGGCATCTGCACCTATACCGGCAACAATTTTATTGCTGACCAGGCCGGTCAGCATTTTGATAAATGTAGCGATGGCATTGAGGAAAGATACCTTTACCAGATCTGCAGAGAATATTTTCTTAACGCGTTGCACGCTGTGAACTTTATAATAATTTTTGTTGACAACAATTCAGTACATACCCATGCCCTCCGGAAGAGGAGCCATATGGCAATGCTACTTGATACAATAAAGGACGTTGGAGGCTGCAGGGAAAAAGATCAGACAGCACGTTTGTTCAGCTCGGCCAGGGGACGAACTGTTTTTTCGGGCTTCTCTTCACGGATCTCAGCTACCAGGGCATAACCCAGTGAAGGAAGCATGATCTTTACCACATTTGTGCGCACTTGTACAATCTGTCCTTCCCACATCATGAGAGGACCGTTGATGATCCGCACTTTCTCGCTGAGGTTGACAGCCGCTTTTTCAAGCGATACAAAGTCATACTCGTTCAGGAATTTGCGGATGGTGTCAATTTCTTCCTGGCGGATGATGGCAGGCTTGTTGAGCCAGTGGATAAAATTGATCACACCATCTGTTTCGCGGATACGCTCCTGGTCAGATTCGGAAGCGTATACGAAGATCAGTGACTGGAAAAGAGGTTCCATAAGGGCCTTTTTCCGTTCGCCCCAATGCCGGGGAACCCGGTGGTTCATGGGGCAATACACCTCCAGCTTCTTTTTTTCAAGTGTTTCAGTCACTCTTTTCTCCCATTTTGGGCGGGTGTAAAGTGCGTACCACTGTTTTGTTGTCGCTGTGTTCATACAGATCAGTTTTTTAGTGTACAGAGATGATAGCGTAACAATCGAGGTTTTCAGAGGTAACGGCCACTTTGATCTGTTTTATTTCTCAAAGCAGGTAAGCCGTTGGTGGAAGGCCGGCTTACAAGCCTGTATATTTTACTTCTTTTTTGCTTTTCCATACGCGGTGTTATGGATGTAACCATAACCATACCCGTATCCATATCCATTTTTGGTGAATCCGCGTGAACGGATGCCATTGAATACGATGCGCATATTCCGCAATTGGTTGCCTGAGTTGTCTTCATCCAGGCGCTCCAGAAATGCTTTGGGCGTATACTTGTGCTTAACAACGTACAATGTAAGGTCGCAAAGCGGCGACAATACATAGGCATCAGTAAGCAGGCTGGCCGGAGCGGAGTCGATCACCACCACATCAAATACATCATCGAGGTATTTGAGCAGATCTTTTACACGGTCGCTCATCAGCAACTCAGTAGGGTTTTCGGGCAGCGGACCGGCTGGCAGGAAAAACAGGTTTTCATTTATAGCGGTACGCTTGATGATATCTTCCGGTTCTTTTTCACCCCACAGGTAATTGCTCGCACCCATTTCATATGTCACGTTCAGCTTTTTACTGAGCGAAGGATTGGCAAGGTCAAATTCTACCAGTACCACTTTTTTATCGGTCAGTGCAATGCTCTGTGCCAGGTTAAGGGCCACAAAGCTCTTTCCTTCACCAGAAAGGGTAGAGGTGACGAGAATGCGTTTTTTACCGGAATTGCCACCCACATAACCAATGGAAGTACGCATGCGGCGAAACTGTTCGGCAATAAATGTGCGTTTTCCTTCCTGTATTACCAGCGGATCTTTTGATTTGTCGAGGCTGATCTCGCCAATGATCGGAGCATTGGTGAGGTTCTCGATCTCGTGGCGGTACATCACTTTGCGGTTCAGCATTTCCTTGCCGGAGATAAGGCCGGCAGGTAAGGCGAGGGCAAAAATGAGCGCTACCAGATAGATCAGTTTGCCTTTGGGCGAAACCGGCTCGGAGGTGCTCTGGGCACGGTCAACGATACGGGTATCCTGCAGGTTTGATTTCAGTGTCAGATCGCTCTCTGTTTTTTTCTGCAACAGGAAAGCGTACAGGTTGCTCTTGATCGCCTGCTGGCGATTGATGTCGATCAGTTCTCTTTCTTTCTGGGGAATAGACTGAAGCTGGCCGAGATAAGTATTGTTGGTCGATTGCAGATTTGTTTTACTGGCCTCCAGGCTCGAGCGCTGTGTCTGAATGCTCTCCAGGATACTCGGCTTCATTTTATTGATCCGGTCCCTGATAGAAGTAAGCACCGGGTTGTTTTCACCCGTTGTCTTCTTCAGCTTTTCGTAGTTCAGCTCTTCGTCGTACAGTTTGGTCACCAGGGTAGACATGGTAGGATCTTTCAGGCCTACTGTAGAAGGTACAACACCGCCATCGCCACCACTTTCTTTCGATTTTACATATTTCTCTACTTCATTCAGAACAGACAGCTGGTTAGACACATCTGCCACTTTCTGATCAGTTTCAGTAATATTTTTCAGGAAAAGCTGACCCTGTGTGCTGATGTCTACTGCACCGCGGGTTGCTTTATATTGCTGTGCACGTTTTTCAATATCATTCAATTCCTGCTCTACCACAGCCAGGCGTTGCTCAATGAAATCAGAGGCGCTGGAAGCCAGGCGGTTCTTTTCAGCAAGGTTAGCCTTGTTGTATACAGCAATAAGCTCATTCAGGATATCTTCACCGCGGTGAGGATCCGTATCCTTTATTTTGAGGGTGATAACGGTAGTCAATTTAGACGGCGCCGTGGTACGGAAGCTGGCCAGCAGACCCGAAGCGGCATTACGTACTGTTGTCAGTGAAAAGAATAATGGTTTTACCGGCTGAGACAGCTGGTTTTCATTCAGACGAAAACGAAACTCGCCCCAGGGAGTGGTAACGGGTTTGTCGAGGGGGTATTTGTTGGAGCCGATCACCACCAGGCTGTCTTTCGCATCGTAGCGAAATTCTACTTTGGGAACTACAGTGAGTTTATCGGGGTTAATAGCCTCCAGTGTGATAGGAGAGGTGGTATAGGCCGATTTGGGCACCATGTCATGGCTTTCGAAAAAGTTGGCGTAGAGGGCGAGATTTTTCACCACATCCATCATGAGGGCCTTCGATTTCAGGATCTCGATCTCGTTGTCAACCACTTTTTTACCATCCACCTGGTTGAAACTGTTGATAACGTCCTCGCTGCGGCTTTCTTTTTCTTCTTTCAGCATGATAGATGCATTGATCTCATACTGAGGCGCCGTGGTACGGAGGTAAAACCATGCCGCAAAGAGGCAGGCTATTGCCGAGAAGATAAACAATGGCCAAAAGGGCATGTACTTGAAGAGCATAGCTCCAAGCAGTGATTTGCCTTCTTTGGCTGTCTTGTTAGTAGTAGTTGCCATAGTTCTGTCGTTAATTGATTACCCGGTCAGCTACGATAGCGGCCAGCGAAAGACCACTGAAGAGGATCGGTAACCATTGGTTGCTGCGGCCGGCACTCGCCACTCTTGCTTTATTAGGCTCCACATACACAATGTCGTTGGAGCGGAGGTAATAAAACTGCGAGTTGAACAGGTCGCTTGAATTCAGATTGATACGGTTAATTGTTTTCTTATTGTTTTCTTCACGGATAATCATCACATTGTCCTTCTTGCCATAGATCGTGATATCACCAGCCAGGCCTATTGCTTCGAGCAATGATATCTTTTCATTGGGCACACTGACTACCGAAGGACGGTTTACCTCACCCAGCACCGTTACACGAAAATTCATGAAGCGGATGCTTACAATGGGATCCACCAGCAATTTCTTTTCAAGGATAGAAGCTACTATGTGATCTTTCAACTGGTTTTTGGTAAGACCTTCGGCTTTGATATTGCCGATCAGGGGAAGTTGGATCTGGCCATCACTGCTCACCAGGTAACCGGTGCTGCCACCCAATGTAGCAGAAGTGAGCGGACCATCATTGGTGTTTGCCGTTTGCGGATTCAGAATTGCTGACGCTTCGGCATTCGGGCTACTGATAGTGATACTAAGGATATCATTCTTTTGGATCACCGACTCGGGAATGGGCGTATTAGTGGCGATAGTTCCATTGCCGGCATCCGGAAAATATTTCGCTCCACGGGTATTGATACACGAACTGCCAATTACCAGCAGGAGGGAAAAGAGTACGATTTCACAAAGTACAGCATTACGACTAAGTCTTCTTAGCATATAGTTTATAGTTAGGAAACAAAACGTTCCGGTCAAAATTTGGCGAATACCAGATTTTGCTGTCTAATCAGGTGCTACTTCGAATAAACTTCGTTTCAGAAGAATTGGAACAGATGTTACAAGGTTAGGGCGGACTTCAATAGGAAGGATGTTAAAGAATTGACCCCACTAAAGTATAGTATAAATACCTAATGAAACTGTTCTTTTTTGTTCAGAGATGTTATTTTTCTGTAACCGGCCGGGATTTTATCCTCCGGAAAGCCGTATACCCGGTTTCGGTTATTAATTGATTCAGTTGCTGTTGCTGACGTTGTGTATGTTTTGTAAGGGTCAACAAAACCAGGTTGTTGTATTTGCGGTGGAGGTAGTAATTGTACGAGGGTAGCAGGCCCGATTTTTTGCCTGGCAGCTGTCTGCGCAGGGCTTCTTTACGGCTGCCAATGATATATTCCCACATATCAAAAGGGTTTACCGGATTGTCCTGCCGCGAGAAAGCAAGCAGCGATTTGCCCCGCCGGATATATTCCGCCCCCTCTTCTTCCATGCCCGTGAGTACCAGGGCTTCGCACACGGCCAGTTCAAAGTCGGGATAGGTGGGGATAGGGATGTCGCGGCTGCCCGCCAGCAGCGATACCAGGTATTTGGTGGCATCGGCCAGGATGGGTTCTACCGGTTCCTGGCGTACCTGGGCATAAAAAATACGGGCGGCAATAAGCCGGCCCAGTACATGCGAAGGACAGGCATTGGTGACAGGCAGGGCCTGCAGTACCTGCATATGTTTATCCATACCGGCGCGGTCGCTGGTAAGCCAATGGCGAAATACCTGCAGAGAATGGCCAAACAACTGGGCCTCGTCGGTATGACGGGCACGCATATAATAATGAAGCCCGTCCCCGTAATAGCCATTCAACTGATCCATATTGACCGACAACTCATAATAATAGTACTGCCCGGCCGTGGTACGGGCTACTTCGCGCTGAAAAGGGTCGATCAATCCGGGATTCCGGTCCAGAAAACTAATGGTTTGCAATATGACCGACTCTGCAGCCGGGCTATGCCCTTCCGTCACCGGCAGATTTTTGAACAGGGATACGAGGTAATGTAATACCTCATCGGCGGCCAGTTCTTTTTTCTCCGCAGGCGGTGTTGTTACGACCAACTGCGAAAGCTCGTCGATTGAGCCGAACCCGCAATATTTGGAAAGAATGGTAAGGGTGGATGGAGAAGCGCTGTATTGTGTGTGGACCAATCCAAAAAAACGCCGCAGTGTGTTGGCGTTGACAGTATACCCGGTTTTGTGATAGATATCATCTACCATCTGCAGGCAATCGCGCGATGACAACACTTTTCTTCCAAAAGTATTCTCGATCTCTTTGCGTAATGCCGGAAGAAGGTATTTGTCCATATTAGTTGACAGTTAATAGTGGACAGTTGACAGTGGTCGGTGGTCAGTATTTAGTACCTGCCTGTCCGTATAAGCCTGGTTCGCCAATTTATCAGGCTCTCTCTACATTTTCAAATCCTCAAATCTTCAAATTTTCAAATCCATTAGCACATTGGCATATCAGCACATTAGCTCAGTTGCTCACTCATCTTTGCCAGTACGTCTTTCTCGATCATCTTCTGTGCTACGTGGATCATATTTTTAAAGGCGGTGGCTTTGCTGATGCCGTGGCCGATAATGACGGGTTTGGACACACCGAGTACGGGAGTACCGCCGTAGTTCTCAAAATTGAACCGTTCAAAATAAGGATTGTCGATCTGCTGTGCACGGCTGATATCATACAGCGATTCGGCCAGTTTGAGGATGATATTGCCGGTAAAACCTTCGCAAACCATTACGTCGGCCTTACTGAGCAGCACATCGCGGCCTTCGATATTGCCTACAAAGTGTATATGCTTGTTTTCTTTGAGCAGGGGATAGGTGGCCTGTGCCAGCAGGTTGCCTTTGCCTTCCTCCTCACCTACATTGAGCAGGGCCACACGGGGCTTTTCTATACCCAGTATCAATTGGGCATAGACCGAACCCATGATGGCAAACTGGTTGAGTTGCTCCGGTTTGCAGTCGGCATTGAGACCAACATCGAGCAATAACCCGGTCTGGCCATTTTCTTTGGGGATAATAGTGGAAATGGTGGGGCGCAGTACGCCTTCCACAGCTTTAATGCTGAACAGGGCTCCGACCAGCATGGCACCGGTATTGCCGGCGCTGATGAAGGCATCGGTTTTTCCCGTAGCCAGGTAGTGAAAGCCTATGGCTATAGATGACTGTGTCTTTTCTTTCAGCGCTTTGGTGGGATGCTCATGCATATCGATCACCTGTGGTGCATGCACCAACTCCACTTTCTGCCGGTCAATGCCCAGGCTGTCCAACAGCGGTTCGATCTGCGCTGAATCGCCAAAGAGTTGCACAAGGGCAGGAGCTTCTGCTTCGTTCAGATAGGCCAACACGCCTTTGGCAGCTTCCAGCGGAGCCAGATCACCACCCATCATATCAAGTCCGATCTTCATTGCAAGCGTAAAATACTAATTCTAAAATAAGAAATTCCAAATCACATCAGGTGTTTACCCAATGAATTTGGAATTTTCGTCTCTTTATAGCGGAAAAGACTTTGCTTACTTCTTCACCGGTGCTTTTTCGGCCACCAGCTTTCCTTTGTAATAAAGCTTTCCTTCGCTCACATGTGCCCGGTGACGGACATGTATTTCGCCAGTAGTGCTATCTGTAGACAGCGTAGTGGCAGTAGCTTTATAATGCGTTCTGCGTTTAGCGCTTCTTTGCTGGCTGTGTCTGCGTTTGGGATTTGGCATAACTAAATATTAAAAAAGTTCAACTATTCTGTTTTATGTCGGGTCTGTTCCTTTTCAGGGAATTATTCCAGGCCTTTAAATTTTTCCAATCCTTTCCAGATCGGGTTATCTTTCTTTTCGGGTTCTTTGGTCTCCAGTTTTTTCAACATATCCAGCACTTTTGGATTGCAATGCGGCCCATCCATCTTTTCGTACTGGCAGATCTTTTGCATGGGAATGCTCAGGTTAATGAATTCGTAGATCCAGTTGGCAACATCGATATGGCTTTCGCCACGGCTGATGTAGTATACATCGGGATCGTCTTCCTGATCATTCATCAGTTCAGGTTCCTCTACCATTTTTACGGTCACATTAAACTCGTCCCACAGTTCAAATGGCAGGGGATTGTTGCAGCGGTCGCAGGTCACTTCCAGGCTGCCGCCAATTTCAAAGCGGAGTAACATGAAGCCGGTCTTTTTATCGAGCGACAACTTTACCTGTGCCTGGCAGTTTTTGAAATCCTGCTGCTGAAATGGCTCAAAGAACTTATCCGTAATCGCGTAACTATATTCGTGGACCCCGGGTTTCAGTCCCACAAAAGCAATCTCATATTCCCGGCGGTACCCCATTGCGCGACTTTTTAAAGAGTTGGCAAAGGTAAGTGTTTCTGGCGAAAAATTACGGGCAAATTTCGGATTATTTTGCCGCCGAGTGCCTAATTTAAGGCCCTGATTCATAACAGGTTTAAAAAGAGACTACGTGCAACGATTTCTTTCCCGGCTATTTAGGCACCTCATGAAAAGCTGGAACTGGGTGCTCCTGATCCTCCTGACCATCCTGATCAAATGGGCTTCCTGGTATCCGGAATGGGTAGAGATTAACTATACATATGGGCTTTACCCCATGATTTCCAAGACTCAACGCTTGCTGCTGGGGTGGATACCCTTCAGCGCAGGCGACCTGTTTTATGGTTTCCTGGTGCTGGTACTCCTGTTCAGGGCCGTACAGTTGGTGCGTGTATTGCTGCGCCGCCAGTTCAACCGCAAATACCTGCAAAATGGCCTGCAGCAACTGATCTTTTTGTTCCTTTTTGTCTATGTTTTCTTCAACCTGCTCTGGGGCCTCAATTATAACCGCACGGGTATTTCTGCCCAATTGCAGCTGAAGGTGGGGGCCTATACCAGCCAGGATGTGGATACGCTGACCAGTTTGCTCCATCAGCGGCTCAACAGCTTTGCTGCTACAGTGACTCCCGCACAGCGCGACAGCTTCCGGCGCAAAAGGGATCTTTTTCATGAAACCACAGAAGCCTATACCCGGGTGGCCAGTCATTATCCTTTCCTGGCCTATAAGTTCAGGGCTGTCAAACCATCCCTGTTCAGCTATGCCGGCAATTACCTGGGATTTCAGGGATATTATAATCCATTCTCGGGCGAGGCGCAGGTAAACACCACGATCCCGCAGTTTCTTCAGCCATTTGTGACCAGCCACGAAATGGCGCATCAATTGGGATATGCCCGGGAGAATGAAGCCAACTTTGTCGGCTTTCTCGCGTGTCGCTACAGCGAATCTCCGGTGTTGTTGTACTCCATGTATTATGATATGTTCAACTACGCTATCCGTGAGTTGTATCAGTCAGATACCAGTCGGGCGGGTACGTTGCTCCGGGACCTGCATCCACAGGTCAAAAAGGACCGGGATGAATACCGCCGGTTTTACCAGCGGCACCGCAATCCTGTAGAGTCGGTGGTCATGTGGGGTTATGGGCATTATCTGAAGGCCAATAACCAGCCGGCGGGTAAAGAGACTTATGATGAAGTGGTAGCCTGGCTGATCGCCTATTATAAAAAGTTTGGCGCAGATGCCATTTGATCTTTTAAACGATAATCCGTCAATCCGGCAAGTATGAGAAAAGGAATTCAGTTTGCCATTTGCCTGCTGTTGCCGTTGGGTGTAGGGTACCTGGCCAGCACATTTACAGAACCTGAAATGGAAGGCTGGTACCGGCAATTGCAAAAACCGTCGTGGACACCGGCCGATCAGCTTTTTGGTCGTATATGGATCGCCCTTTATTTATTAATGGGTGTTTCGTTGTTTGTTTTCCTGAACAAAAGCCGTACGGCCGTACAGGCACGTACAGGCATTGTGGTGTACCTGCTCCAGCTACTGCTGAATTTTGGCTGGCCGTTGATCTTCTTTTACCTGCATGAACCCGGCTGGGCCCTGGCAGAGCTGGTACTGCTCTGGATCAGTATCTTATTGACTATCCTGTTGTTTGGCAGGACAAGCAAGCTCGCAGCAGGCTTGTTGATCCCCTACATCTGCTGGGTCAGCTTTGCGGGTTATCTTAATTATACGATCTGGCAGCTCAATTGATCGTTGAAGGTTATTTTCTTTTGTCAGATGTAAAGCGGAATGACTGCTCCATGAGGTCATAGTCTTTTTTGAGTGTTACAAAGTCATCATCATAACACTGCTGTACGACCAGCATGGACTTATCGTCATCCGTATAAACAAAAATGCGTACAAAGCCTTTTTGTAATCCCAACAGTTTACCTTTCAGGATCTTTCCGGTACCGGTGTAGCGGCCCCACTGGGTAAATTCGGTGATCTCCGGCTTTTTGATCAGTTGTTTCTGAAATTCTGTTACCTGCTGGTTAAGCATTTCATCCGCGTCGATGGGTACGTCCATGATGATAAACATGATCATGTTGTTGCCATCGGGCGAGTCAAAACTGAACAGCGCATCGGGATCGTAATCGGGATCATCCTTATCGATAGCCCAGTTTGTAGGATAACTTATGCTAAAACTGTCGCGCGCAATTTTGGTGCCCTGGGCCGAGGCCAGGGTGCACAGCAACAAAAAGAAAGGCAATAGTCTCATATCCGGTAAATTATTTCTTGTAGTATTGAGGAGTATTAGAAATTGTTTTTCCACATCATGCTTTCGATGGGCTTATCCGGCTGGCCGCTGTATTTGGCATTTTTTTTCTGGTTATAAGCCACCTGAATTTCTCCGTCTACAGGAAAGTAAATGAGCTGGCCCACGGGCATTCCTTTATAGACTTTCACCGGTTGCTTTACGGATATTTCCAGGGTCCAGTGCCCGCAGAAGCCTACATCGCCTTTGCCGGCAGTGGCATGAATATCGATACCCAGGCGGCCGGTCGATGATTTTCCTTCCAGGAAAGGTACGTGGGCGTGGGTTTCGGTGTATTCCAGGGTCACACCCAGGTAGAAGATATGCGGATAGAGTACAAAACCTTCCTCGGGTATTTCGAAATATTCAATTTCATTATGTTTTTTGGCATCCAGGATATGTTCGCGGTAGGTGGCCAGCCAGCGTCCCAGGTGTATATCATAGGAGTTGCTGCCGAGGCATTCGCGGTTATAAGGTGACAATACGATGGTGCCTTTGTCGATTTCTTCCAGTATACGGCTATCAGATAATATCATAATACGTGCAAATAAACAGCAAAAACTTTTTTGCTACGCTCCAAATATCGTACTTCGTAGTTCTTAGGATAGTCAATCATGCCTGTTTTTTTTCAACATCGAATCAACGCCGACACCAGGCTGGGTATTTGGAAGATAGAAGAGACGGAGGAGTTTTTTAAAGGAAATGTACCACAGCACCGGGATGTGACGCATCCGCACAAGCGGCTGCAACACCTGGCCGGACGTTTTCTGCTGCAGTTTCTGGCGCCTGATTTCCCGTACGAACTGGTACAGATCGCCGATACCCGCAAGCCTTTTCTGCGGGATGAACGGTATCATTTTTCCATTTCCCATTGCGGGGATTATGCTGCTGCCATTGTGAGCCGGTCGGCCCGGGTGGGTATTGATATCGAAGTGCCGGTACCGCGACTGGCGGGCATCCGTCACAAATTTCTTGCTCCCGATGAGCAGGAGCGTTTCGGACTGGTACCCGCAGCGGACGATGATCTGGACAAACTGACCGGCCTCTGGAGTGCAAAAGAGGCGGTATATAAATGGTACGGAAAGGGAGGGCTTGATTTCCGTAGCGACATGCCACTTTATCCTCAGCCGGATATTTCACTGGTCAGTTGCCGGTTTACGCCTACCGGAGAGGAGCTCACTGTACAGGTACACAATGTAGCTCCGCTGATGCTGGCCTGGGTGATGAGCTGAGGCTGTTATTCGATAGCGGGATCGGCAGGGGCGTCGTCCAGCAGGTTGAGGTCTACGGCATCCATACCGGCAATACCTTCTATAGAACCCCGGATATGAGCGGCGTTGAGCAGAACCTTTTCCAGTTGTTTTTCCCGCGCCTTCCAGATCTTTTCCATGGCATCGCGTTCTTTCTGAATAGACAATCGCATACTCATAAACCCTTCGCGGATGGCTTTCCATTGTTCGGCAAATTCCGAGCTGGTCAGGTAATTATAAAGCAGGTGCATTTTATCGCCCTTATTTTCCTGGCTGCGTAGGGCACCGGCTATTTTTATGATGCCGTCGCGCAGCATATGTACCACGGCTTTTACTTCGGCAAAAGAGCAGATCCATACACCATTCTTTTCACCAAAACGATCCAGGTCGCGGGGCAATACCTGTGTCACAAGTACGGCCACGTCGGCTCCCTGACTGCGCATATCTGTCTTTAATTTTTCGATCCAGTCGCCGCCAAATTCCTTGGTGCGTTTGCTTTCAAAAATGATACGGCCACATTCCACTCCCTGGGCATTGCGTACGGTTTGTATACAATCTGCACCCCGTACACCCTTGCCCACTTCTGTAACCTGGTCAAAAGGAAATGTACTGCGCAGCATATCTTCCAGTACCAGCTCCTGGATCTCTCCCTGCAATTGGGTAGACCCCTGCTCGGCCTTTCGTTTCATTTCATCGGCCAGGCGTTTCTGGTCTTCCAGTTGTTTTTCGAGTTCCTTCATGCGCAGCATGAGCTCAGTTTCCTTTACCGCCACTTTCTGCTCTTCTATTTTCCGGATATCTTCCGACAGCTTTTCACGTTCCAGTTGCAGCTGCTTCTGTACTTCCAGCTCCATTTCCGCTTCCTTATTCTTCAGATCCTGCTGCAGGCGCAGAAATTCTGCTTCCTTACGGCGGGCTTCTTTCAGGCGCTCTTCGTTTTCGCGGTTGTTTTGTTCCAGCAGCTGCAGTTTATTTTCAAAATCGGCACTGATTCGTTTGCGGATCGACTGGTCCAGTTCCTGTTGTAACTGTTCCTTTTCCTGCTGCAGGCGCTTGTTCAGCTCTGCGTCTTTTTGCTGCATCTGCTGCTGCCATTCCTGTTCACGGCGGGCAAGTTCCTGCTCTTTCTGTTTTTTATAGGTGACCAGTTGCTCACGCAATTCTTTCTTGTACTCCTCCGATACGGCGGCTTCCAGGGGAAATTCGTGGTTGCAATTGGGGCATTTGATGTTTGTGGCCATAGAATCTGTAATAGGGGATCAAAATTAAGATTATGTGTCGGGGAATTCAAAAAGCGGTCAGAAGAGCTATTTCAGGTGTTTTTCTGGTTGCCAGTTGAGTCTCATGCGTATAAAATTGAGAATTGAATCAATAAAAGGTTTATCAACAGCAATGAAACGTTTTAATGACCGGCAGAGAAAAGTTACAAAAATTCACTTATTAATACTGACAGGGTATATCCTGGTTTGTTTGCTGTATTATTTCTTTCATCACGACCTGCGGGAGATTGTAGAATATTATTCCAATAAGAATATCGCAGACAGTTTTTCAGCTTCCATGGTACATACACTTTTTATTTTCATCTTCGGATTGCTGATCTCCTATATAACCGTACTGTCTACGCTGAATGACCCCAGGGATGAGCCATTTGATTCGAGGGTCAGGGCATTGGTCAATAGCGATAAGGTTGAATTGGATGAGCAGCTTTGCGACTATTTAAAAGATCATATTCCCAAATCACTGGCTTATAACAGAACAGCGAAATTAACTATCGAAATCAAGGATTTTGACAAACATAAAAATGCGTATCATTTTTACCTGGAGTCACGGCAGATGATTTCAAACCTGCGGAGGGATGAGGAGTTTTATAATGAGTTGGTGGAGGGCAGTGTGGATACAGATATAGACGAAGCAGGTTTTGAGGGAATAGTTCATTTTTTAGGGTTGGTAAATCTTAACGGAGAGGTAATCAAGTCATTTGACAGATCTGTAAAATTCAATAAATCGTATAAGAAGGAAGATGAAATAAGGATAAGTAAAAACGATGAGATCATTTGGCTATTTCAGTATTCAATCTGGACGACAACAGGCGAAATATCGGATCTCGCAAAATGGTTTCAGTTCAGTTTTTCCCGGTATACAAGGTCTTTGCATATTGAAATCCAGAATAGTATGACAAATGGCCGGGACCTTGCCGTGGATTTGCGCTATACAGAGGTTGTTAAAAAACAGGATGTAGAGGCCGGCAGGGAAGGTGCTGCGGATAAATTTTTGTATCTTTGCACTAATCAATTGGTTGTCAATAGGTCTGTTCCGGTTTCGCCAGACACCAGATCAATTGATGTATATCCGGAAGACAGGATAGATTTTTTTATTCATGCTTTAGAAGATTAAGTACGATGAAAACGATTTTATCAGGCGGCGGCAGCCGTTCATAATTCAGGATTCGGCCATATGTCATTCCCTGGCTGTGTGGAGGAGTGAAGGCTTCTGTGTGTTGTACTGATGTTTCAACTTATTTGTTGAGTATTTGCCTGAGGGCTCTGGTTTTGTCCAGTAGCTTTTGTATTTCATTAGATGATCAGTAGGAGGGATCCGAACCAATCCATCTGTTATCAGGGAACTGGTTGCTTTTTTATTGCAATGCTGAAGGTTTTGTGCTCCAGGCTTGAGCTTTTCGAACCAATTTTGAATGATCTTCAACTTTTGGTTGCAATGTGCGGATAGTTAGTTCGTGCATCTTAATGATGATGAAACCTGCACTGAATTATATGCAATCTTTTTTCTTTTATTAGCCAGGCAGGCCGTAATTTATTCTGTCAAGCTTCATATTGATTTACTTTTACTTGCCCGCTTTTTCAAATGTGAGACAATTTCTTTATAAAAGCCTTCATTACGGGCTTTCTTAACAGCCCCAGATGCTTTTAAATGAAATTGTATGCGAGTTGAGATTCAGGGGTATCAAGACCATTCTTTTTGAAGTACGTTGCCTGGAAAGTGTTGTAAGAAGTACTGAAGCGGCCTTCGCCAATACCAAAAATCGGGTTGTTCGAAACCATTGAACCCGACACCTTAGATGCTGGCAAAGATTATTTGCTGGAATAGCTCCCTGTTACCAGAAAGTAGGGCTATGTTGAGACAATCCAACGGCCCACCAACAACTATTAAGATAAAAATTGCTGTTATTGCAAATTGTTTAATCTGGCATTTTGCCGGCACGTAGAGCATTGTAGCTGCTTATAATGACTGTAATATCAGTTAGACTTTTTGTACTGACAGGTCGAAGGGCAAACACAAGTTCCCGCCGTGGTATTTGCATACTTAATCCCTCATGTTTGTAGGTATTAAACAGGAATATTGCTTTAACCAGTTTCTTTTGCTTCAGGCTGTCTTGTGATCTTGAAAACGTAAAGTCAACATTTCGTAGCGTGTCCGAAAAGTAATAATATAAGGAATCTGGATAGGACTCATCAATTTTAGGAGCTGAGGAATATGCCTCAAAAATATCTCCATTATGGAGGATTAAGGATTCGGTACGCTTATACTTGTCAGTAGAGAACATAGTCTCCGAAAAAGACAGTTTGGACGCTAGGTAAGATTTTATCTCCCGTTGCTTTGGCTTGGTATCTTGTAAAGAATCAAATAAGAATCCGTCAGTGTCACTGTTTGTAAAGACAAAGTACTTATACTTGATTTCTTTTGTTAGAATGCTGTCAGTAATCAACTCACCATCATCCGCAACATGAACCTTATTTGCCACATACTCTGTTCCTAACCTGTAAATAGTATTTTCACCAATATAAAAGATATCAAAACTATCCTTTCGACGGAGAATTCCATTTTGTTCAGGAGAGAATAGTTCCCAGTTATAATACACTTCCACACCCGTGATTCCATCTCCAGTAGTGCGCGGCATCTTTTTTTGAGCGTTGTTACAATTAGCGAAAATTGAAACAAAAATGGCCGTTACGGCCATTTTTGCTATGCTTTTATTTATTAAACTCATAATTTGTCAATCATTTATACCCCAGGTATGAGATTGGTTGAAATTCCCGGATTCACTTAAAGGTGACCCTGCACAAACCATGGACAATACTACCTCATAATGTAATTCCATACCGGCATAGTATATACCAACATAAGGTTCGGCCGTATTTATATTACAAACTACACTGCCGCCTAATACCCAGCCGCTTCTGCTTATACTTTGGTGAGTAAGTGACTGCCATTTCCATGGGTTTGTAGGATTGGTAGCTCCAAAATCCGAAGTCTTGTTTATGGAATGTCCAATGATATGTCTTTGCCCTTGTAGTACTGGTTGAACTTACATCAGCAATATCGATTTGTTCTGAAACAGTCGAGTTGACCATAGAAGCCTCTACTTTTCACAACAAGACCATTTGTGATCAAATTCCGATGCACCTCTGAACCGTCCCATTTTTTGACCACCAAACGACCTGAAAATCTTTCTTCAAGAGTACTTACAGTGTTTCCACTTATATCAAAACCTGAGGAGGAAAGATAGTCCCAATCGGGTATATAGTCAAATTCGCGGACGGAAATTCTATTATCCCGGTTCTTAATAAAGGCAATTCCGGCAAGTGATCCCTCGGCTATCCGCTTGTTTTGCTCAGGTGATAAATTAACGCTTGCACGGATAAAAAATTCTCCTTTAACCCTTATTAATGGAAACTCTACGATTTCCATTTCACCGACTTTTTGATATTTTCCTCTTTTCCAGTCAGGAAGTTTGACACCTAGTGCCTCTGAATCGTATTGAAGCCATTCCGATGACTTTTTGAAGGTTCCATAGTACCACTCCTTAGCTGCGGATACGCCAAAAACGTTGCTTAGTGCTTCAGAATGGCGGTCGGCTTTTTGACAAGCGACTATTATTACTGCTGCAAGTATCATCAGGCCAATTGATGAGGCCAGGACACGATTTCTCTTAATAAACATAAATGCAATGAGATTTGAGTTTAATGAAATTGTTAGTGCGTATGGGATAGTGAAGCTGGTTAGGGAGGTATGCTGTTGTATTGCAACAACACCGCGCAGTAAAACATCATGGGACTAAGGTTGGCTTTGAAAACTTACATAGCTAATGTATCCGGAACTATGCTTGCCAAAAAAGGTGTTAAAACGGTAAAATTTATCAAAGAAATAGCCTAAGAAACGACCGCTTGAACTGACCTTTTAAAAAGTGATATTCTTCTATTTCCAGATTATCCTTCAGGCGGGTAGATGGATTTGATTTGGAGAAAACTTTGTCAGCGGGATTTTTCTGAAAGTAACCATCACTTTCAGCGGCATTCACAACCCATTTAAAACGGGCATAATATCCTGCAGGTGGTTCACCCGTGTATTTATCTAAAAGATATTGCCGGAAACGCTTGCAGAAATTTTCTGTAATTCCAATAGGGGAAAATAAAATCGCTTTTAATAAATGCCTTAAACTGTTTCAGACTGTTGGACAAATAGCGGTTTCCTTTCCGCTTGTTGAACTTGACATATTCCTCATAGTATTCCAGAAAGCTTGCTTTAAACTTATGAGCAGGAATAAATGCACTACCAACTGCTTGCTGCTTGATGATTAGCTGGCTTTTTTGTCTCCAGTAAAGCAAGTGCCTGTTTGTTATGGTTCTTCTCAATTTTATTTTTTGGGGTTTGCATATATGAAAATCCCGGTGGGGGGTCGCTGGTCAGAGCCGCGGCCATAATCATAGTAGAACGTGCTCTTATCTCCTTTTTTATTGAGTCGTTGTTAAGGGGGAAGAAATGGAGGAGCAACCTGTATGCCGTGCCAATGTTTTGTGTAAGGTTGTACGCTTGCTTTTGGCGCATTTGGACAGGAGCAAAAGAAAGAGGCAGAAAGTGGAGAAAAGAATCTTTCCGAGTACTGGCGGAAAATTTGTCACTACTGACATTACGGCCAGTGAAAAAAGCCAAAAGCGTGTGGCATGATAAGGGGGCGTGATACCGGTTTTTGACAATGGTTCTATCCCATGTGTCGGTTGGGTGCTGGGTGTCAGTGAGTGTGTGTCATTTCGTGTGTCAATTATGTGTCAGAAAAAGTGGTCGAACGCGTGAGAAAGCGGTCATTTCTTGACTTGACACCCAATAAAAAAGCCTTGTTAATCAAGACTAACAAGGCTAAAACGTGCCCAAGACTGGATTCGAACCAGCACAGCCTTTCGGCCACTACCACCTCAAAGTAGCGCGTCTACCAATTTCGCCACCTGGGCCCCTGTATCCGTTTCGGGATTGGGGAGGCAAATATACAGGATTTGAGGATTTAAACTTTTATACGTGTATACTTTTTATCCGTTCAGGTACTTTCTTTTTTGAGCATTATTCTGAAAGTGGAGCCTTTTCCCGGTTCGGACTGCTTTACAAAGATCTCCCCCTTGTGGTATTGCGAAATGATCCTTTTGGACAGACTCAGACCCAGGCCCCAGCCCCTGCGTTTGGTAGTGAACCCCGGTTTGAATACCTGGTTGATATTCTGCGCGGCAATTCCTTTGCCCGTATCGGTCACATCGATCTGTACCTGCCCCTTTTCTTCTGTGATGTCTACATTAATGGCGCCTTTCCCTTCCATTGCATCGAGGGCATTTTTGAGGAGGTTTTCAATTACCCAGTCAAATAAGGGAGGCGAAACCGGCGCCAGCAACTGATCTTTTCCATTGGTATCAACAGAAAACTGGACACTGCCGGGTGCTCGTTTACGGATATAATCCACCATACTGTTTACCTGCCGGATGATATCTGTTGGCTCCAGTTGAGGAGAACTGCCGATTTTCCCAAAACGGTCCGATACCAGCCGCAGCCGGCCCACATCCTTGGCCAGCTCGGGTACTACCTCCCGGTATCGTTCATCTTCGCGCATTACTTCTACCCAACCTTCAAGCGATGATACGGGAGTCCCCAACTGATGCGCCGTTTCCTTGGCCATACCTGCCCATACCTGGTTTTGTACAGACCGGTAACTGCTGCGCAGGGCGGTTACTGTCACCACTATAAAGAGACCGATGATCAGTAATTGTATCAATGGATAATAACGCACTTCATTGAGGAGGCTGGTATGTCCGTAATAATACCGGTTGCGCCGGGTCGAGTCAAGCGGGTCTATATATTCTATAGGAGGATTCCCGCTTTTGAAAGATTCCAGCCGCTGCTGCAGGTAAGCCGGGTTTTGTACTGCACGGGCCGAATCGATATTGACATAATTGGTAATACTATCCCGTTCATCTGTTTCAATGATAGGAATATCGTGGTTATCGCGGATGATCTTGAAGGGAAGCCGCGTATCGGAAATACTCGGGTTGAGCAGCGATTTGCTGGCTTCCACCCATTGCTCCACTTTTACCCGCTCTTCCTGGGCAATTTTGCGGGCCAGGTAGCGGGAGTAGAAAATAGTCCCCGTTACAATGGCAATAGCGATGGCCGCCAGTCCGGTACGCCAGGTAAGTAATTGCTGAAGCATGCCCGAATTTAAGGCGGTTCAGGCGTGTTGACTTACATTTGATCAAATTTATTCGTTCAATATTGCTGTACTGCTGATGTCTGCCCCCACTGTTGCCGTTGTGATCCTTAACTGGAATGGCCGGAAATTTCTGGAGCAATTCCTGCCGTCTGTGGCGGCATCCAGCTATCAACCCTGCACGATCTATGTGGCCGATAACGCCAGCACAGATGACTCCATTGCCTACCTGCAAAGCCAGTGGCCGCAGGTGCAGATTATTACATTGCCCGAAAACTATGGATTTACCCGGGGATACAATGAAGCGCTGCGTCATGTGCAGGCTGATTATTATGTATTACTCAATTCAGACGTAGAGGTAGAAGCCAATTGGCTAGAACCAATGGTTAGCCTGCTGGAATCAGATCACACGATCGGTGCCTGTCAGCCGCGCATCCGCGCTTATCATCAGCGGGATCATTTTGAATATGCCGGTGCTGCCGGTGGCTGGATAGATCGTTATGGTTATCCCTTTTGCCGCGGCCGTGTATTTGAACAACTGGAGGTTGATGCAGGTCAATATGATAATGTGGCTCCCATATTCTGGGCGAGTGGTGCAGCCATGTTTGTAAGAACTAAAGTGTTTCATGAGCTCCGTGGTTTTGATACTTTTTTCTTTGCCCACCAGGAAGAAATTGATCTTTGCTGGCGTATGCAACTGGCAGGCTATAGTGTTTATGCCTGTCCCGATTCCATTGTATATCATGTAGGTGGCGGCACATTGCCAAGAGGCAATAGCCGTAAAACCTTTCTCAACTTCCGCAACAATCATATCATGCTGGCCAAAAACCTGGCCTGGCATCAGCGGTTATGGATCATTCCCTTCCGGTTTTGCCTTGACGGGGTTACTGCCTGGAAACAATTGCTGAGTGGCGATAGTGCTACATTCAAAGCCATTATCAAAGCTCATTTTGCATTCATAGGCTGGCTTTTTAATGGGCGGAAAAAGAGCAATTTCCCCATTCGCAGGGGAGGGAAGCTGCAGGGGCAACTGCATGCAAACCTTGCCTGGCTTCATTTTGCACGGGGCAAAAACAAGTTTTCAGAAATTGTGCAGAAAACCCATTGATTTATTTGTACTTAACCCCTATTTTTGCAGCGTAAAAAAATCGCTATGAGCGCTCCTCAATACGACTATAACGAAGAACTGAAAAAAGTACAGGATAAAGACTTTACCCATAGCTGGGTTTCTTCTTCCGGTTTTATTTTTTATCTCAGCGTTTTTTGTCTGGTAGCTTTCGCCTTTGGTGGTTGCTATAAACTGTATACTAAGCGCTTCGAAAAGCCCAAAGTGGTTGTGCAGGAAAGCACACTGTACACACCGAAGTACAAATAATTTTTCCGAAAAATTTTTTTACAACGGGTCGTTTACCTATTTTTGCAACCCCTTAGTTCTTTGGTTGTTGAAAGGGAAAATAGCCTGATCAGCAGAATAAGCGGAAGTAGCTCATTTGGTAGAGCACGACCTTGCCAAGGTCGGGGTGGCCGGTTCGAGCCCGGTCTTCCGCTCAGAATCCTCTCTCGAAACGGAGAGGATTTTTTTTTGAACCCAAACCTACTGCCTGCCCTGGTGGTGAAATTGGTATCCCGAAGTTTCGGGAACGCAGGACTTAAGATCCTGTGGCAAATATGGGGCAACCACTAGCCCTGGTGGTGAAATTGGTAGACACGCAGGACTTAAAATCCTGTGGCCAGCAATGGCCGTATCGGTTCAACTCCGATCCGGGGCACACACTACACAACCAGTTCAACGACTGGTTTTTTTTGTGGCCGTATCGGTTCAACTCCTCCCGAAACTTCGGGACCGGGGCACACACTACACAACCAGTTCAACGACTGGTTTTTTTTGTGGCCGTATCGGTTCAACTCCTCCCGAAACTTCGGGACCGGGGCACACTTTTCCCGAACACTCGGGCACACACTACACAACCAGTCGGCATGACTGTTTTGTGTATGGAATATTTCGTCTACATATTATATTCTGAAAAGCTCAACCGGTTTTATACCGGTACGACCGATGATCCACACAGGCGGCTGAGTGAACATAATTCAGCACATTATCCGGATGCCTATACCTCCAAAGGAATTCCGTGGACGCTTTTTCTTACGATCGCCTGTGAATCCAGTCAGCAGGCTTACGGCCTGGAACGATATATAAAAAAGATGAAGTCCGCCGCCTTTATGCGTAAGCTGAAGGAAAACCCGGATATCATTGCCAGCACTGTTGAGAAAATAAGAAATAAACAGAACTGATAAGCCAGCATTTTAGACACGCAGCCCCGGGACTGTGCCGTCAAACGCAACTGACAGAAAGTACTTTCCTTCCTGTCACGGGGTACCTACGCCATCCGGATGACGATAGACCAGCAGGTATACACCGGAAAAATGATCTATTCTAAATAAACAGTTTACCGATACTGTCGAAAGTGGGGTATGGGGTATCTGATCCTTACGAAAAGGCCTCCGGTAATACCGGAGGCCTTTTGCAGATTCAATAGTTATGGCTTATTCGATTTCCAGCGGTGGCCCCGCCTGCAGATAGGTGATAGCCACATTTGTTGGCGAATTGCTGTTGTAAATAAATGTTCCTGTAGTTGTCAGGATTCCATCCGCACTTCCTCCCACACCGCTAAAATAAGTGTCGGGACTTGGCAGGGATGAAATTTCCCCGCTCACAAATTTGTCAAAGTCTTCATAGTAATTGGAGAGGGCAAGGTAATCGTTGGGGCCAAGTCCACCTACTGCGGTACCCTGCTGCATAGTAAAATGCGCGCCATTTAAATGGTAGGAAAGCAGGTTGTTGGCTACAAATGCCCCGAATGATGGGGCATAGGGCTGTCCATTTTGTCCCGTTGGAATGGTATACGGGTATAAAAACGTCGTTCCAAAGTTTATGCCTCCGCTATAGGAAGTGACATAATCGCCCGAAGAATTCAATACCACATGTGTGGAATGACCAGTGCCGGGAGGTAACATACTTGTTGGAACATCTTCGTCTGCAGATTCGATCCTGGATCCTGTTTGTAATTCAATATCTTTTTTGCTGCAGGAAAACAAAACAAGGGTGATAGAAAGGATGAAAAGAGGAGTAAGTTTTGTCATAACGATAGGTTTAAGTGTAGAAAAAAAATGTGGTGTCCCGATACTTTGGGAGAAATTGAATATACGATTACCATCTCATTCGATCGATAAGTGTATACTACTAAGGGTGGCTGAATTGAAGTAGAAGATAACTGCGCGGTATTTTGATTTGCATGACCGGGCAGCGTAATACGGTTGCCGGTGTTTCTTCAGGTATCGGATTGCTACGGGAAAATATTGGAGGACGAATATTCCCAGCTTCCCTCCGCTATTTCAGCTTCCAGTTCTCCTGCATCCCATCCGCAATAACCAATAAACAGGCGGATATCGTTTTCTGTAAGTGTTTTGTTGTTGATATATTTTACAGCGTCTTTAATGTTTCCGCCGACATACAGGTTGTTTACTGCAGCGTTGCCCCCGCTTATCAGATCAGGACGGCGATGTATCATAAAAAGATGTTCCCGGTCTACAGGTCCTCCATCATATAAGGCAAATGCGGGACTATGCCTGAACTCTTCCAGTTCATTCAGGGCACGGGGAAATAATTTATTGATAATGAATCCAACGGCTCCCTTTTCATCGTACTCGGTAATAAAGACATGAGTGTCTTTAAAGAAACTGTCATCCAGCAATGAAGTGCTTTTAATAAAAGTACCGGCATTCATTTTACGAAGTTAAACACTGATTGGAGAAATAATGAAGATAAAAATAATGTAAATTGTCAGTTCAAAAGTTTGCCGATTAGAGAGATTTGTTAAGGGGATAAATAACAGAGATTAATCTCATTAGGGAAACTTAAAGAGGTTAAACAGGCTTCAGGAAATCACATCAAAGAACTTCTTTAGATAACATCAAAATAGTAGTGAAATAATATTCAAAATGTACTCATTGGGAAAAATGAGAAATGGACAAGTTCAGAAGCAGAAGAGACACAGAGGGCTAAAAAAGCATTTCTGTAGAGGCGACAGGCGGATTTAGGTTAAAGCTAAAAGTTCCTAATTTTGTTTAAATAATTCTTAATGCATTTTGATTTCGATTTTATTTTCCCTAAATTATTCGGGTTGGTCTTGGCCGGGGTTTGGCTTTTTTTTTCATCTCGTGAATTATACTTAATAAAGTATGGAGAAATCGTTATTGGGAAAGTAGTTGACGTGGCTAATAACCCTGATTTTTCAAGCCCCCAAAATATTATTCTAACGATAGAATTTCTTTATGATGGCAAGAAGGTGATAATAATCCGGTCTCTATCTGGACTGAAGAGTGAAATGCCCAAGGAGATAGAAGTTTATATCGACAAAAGGAATGTTGAAAAATCTGTAATTAAACCTCGATCAAAGTTTGCTATCCTTGTGGGGTTTCTTGTTCCAGTTATATTTTCTGTTTTTATTCTTATATCCTTTTTTAGGTTACAGAGATGTTAGCGGACGAGTACAGTTTGAGCTGAGCAATCGCCTGGGTAATAGCTTGTCCCGCCAGCGGCGGGATACTGGTGACGATCAGCGATGCACGTACTGCGGTGGATGATGGTACCTACGAGGTGTTCACCATCTGTCATACCTGTTTGCCTGGTATTCCCTGCATACCCTGCTTCAATGAATACGTCAAACAAAACTCCACACCCGATGGTATCGTGGATTATTACCTGCCGCAGGTGCTGACAGCCAATGATTATTATCCGTTTGTCCCGATACTTCGGGATGGGGATGCCGGGACGGAAGTTTGCCGAGGATGAGAGTTACCGGTATGGGTTTAATGTGTAATAGTTAAGACTTGATCTGACTTTTGGGGGTTATTAATTTAGTTTGTCGTTACTCTAAATTAACCCCAACTTTCAGATCAAGTCTTAACTTCTACAAGTGATGGCTAACCCTAACTTACTGAAAGGGAAAACACCAGGATGGAGAATTGAAAAATTAGGGCAGGGGTCTCAAAAGGGTAAAGGATGGGTATTGCGATAGTATAATGACAAAGGTAATCCTGTGGGGCCACAAATACGCTGGCATCCTGGTGGTGGACATCATGGCCCTGATCCGTATTGGAGGGTTATAGGTCCAAGTGGTGATTTAGGCGGAATAATTCATTAAATTATGAAATTATCTATTATGCAAATTAAAGAAGCACTTAAGATATTAGCTGAGGCGAAAGATAATCAAATTGCATATCTTGAAGATTTAGGTACGTCTCCTTCTACTGATGAATTGGCTCTTCAGTTTGATGATACATATCAAGTGTTCAAAGGTTATTTAGGAGATCAGTTTGGTGATATTTTGTGTAAGAAAAGGATTTTGAAAAAGCTTGATAGTATCAGTCTTATATTTGACGAAATGAGTGCTATACCAAATAATTCATTTTGGAATATATCTTCCCTTGACAACAAAGAATGGGCTAATATTCGAAAGATCGCAGTAGAAACCCTGCCACTTATTTTAGATTTAGACGTCTAAGAATTTTTCCGGCTTACAACCAGTGAATTATTATCCTGGCGGTATGCAAATGCCGGGGCGGAAATATTCGGAAGGAGAGTATCGTTATGGGTTTAATGGGAAAGAGAAGGATAGCGATATCAACAGCCTGACAGCTTATGATTATGGGTTCAGGATATATAATCCGGCGATTGGGAGGTTTTTGAGTGTGGATCCGCTAAGTAGAAAATATCCCTTTCTGACGCCTTATCAGTTTTCAAGCAATACGCCTATTTCGGCTATAGATATTGACGGATTAGAATCCAGCTCAAATTTCAATTATACAGAAGATCGTTGGTTTCAACGTTTTTTTGTAAGATTTGCGTCAAATATAACAGGAATAAACTTTGACAATCCCTGGGATGGCCCGGATGTTAATCCCGATATTTATACTACGATTGCGGATCCTCCTGTTGCAGAGAGAAGTGTAAGCGGTCAGCAACTTCGACACACGATAGAATCAATGTTGGTAATTGCCGGTGTTATGAAGATTGAAGAGACCGAATATTATCAAGCTGCAAGGGCTTTCAGCGAAAGATTTATAAATGGAGATCCCGAAGCAGCATCTGACGTGTCAACTGGGCTTCTTGCTGCCATTTTTACATATGCAGGAGCCAGGAGCCAGTACTTACAAAGTGTAAAAGTTTTTTCAGGAGATGCAAAAGCCTTCACAAACGAATGGAATAAGGGTGCTCGGGAGTTAAAATGTCAAATAATGTAATTGTTAAGAATACTGCTAGAGTAGCTAAACGGGCCGCGGTAGAAGGACATGAAGGGATGGAGTTTCTAGACGATAATTTAAGGATGGTAGAGCAACCTCTTCAAACACGAGAGTTTACTCCGGGTAAAGTAGTCGCTCCGGACAATTGGTTGACAAAAAAGAGTAAAAGGGTGGAGGAGTCCGATATATAGGTCCTAAAAATTCTCGAAATGTTATTCGGCAGATGCCAGGTGACGCTGGTAGCGGATACCCTTCTCAGCAAACGCCCTATGTGAAATATCAAAAAATGGTTCTTTTTATGACAAAAATGGAAAAAAAAGTTTCGGGTGGAGAAACGCCAGAAGCTCATATTCCTTTAAACGAGTTCGATCAAAATAAAATGCCGAAATTTAATTAGTATGATTAACAAAGTGGTCTTGAAGAATATTTACAATCATCTTACCGAACTATCTAGCAAAGAGTTGCAAATCAGTTATTGGTTAAAAGGGGATCAAAGGAAAATATCAGGATTTATTGAGCTAATCAATAGTTTGGAGGATGATGATTTTGATCTGTTTGTGGATACCGAAGCTGCTGAGATGAATTTGTCTGCTGAATTCATTCAGGAATTGAAGATTCTTCGGGATTCATTGGATAACTATGACGAGTCCGATAAAACCAGAATTGAAATTATTAATGATCCGGAGTGGAAAGAAATCGGCAAACAGGCTCAACAGGTTTTGGTTTATTGGAAAAATGAAATAGGCGATATGCGGGATGAGGATTAATCACAATGAGGCAATTGTTTTTATATCATCAGATATAATGGTAGCAAGAGCTTTTTACTGCCGGAGGGTATCGAGATCTGCGATGACCCGGTTCACCCGGCCTGCTACCACCCGATCGATTATTATGTGGCCCAGGTGCTGACGGCCAATGATTATTATCCCTTCGTCCCGATACTTCGGGATGGGGATGCCGGGGCGGAAGTTTGCGGAGGATGAGAGTAGAGGGGTAGATCATTTGTTGTATTCGAGTGATGGATTGTTGTATAAGTCAACTGATCGTTATAAAACATTTACTCAAATAGAATAGTTGAATATGGAAGTATTTTTAGAAGGAAAAGATATAAAGTCTATAAAGGGCTTTCATGATTCACTAAAACTAATTTTTGAATTTCCAGACTATTATGGAGAGAATCTTGATGCTTTGTGGGACTGTTTAAGTGCTTGGATTGAGCTTCCTATTACTTTGATATGGAAGGATTACGATATTTCCAGAAAAAACTTAGGAGAGTATGCTGAAAGGGCAATGGATTTGTTTAGGACGGCTGAGGAGGAAGTCGATGGATTTAGAATTGAGCAACGATAGAGCGATAGTGCAATCCTTATGATTCCCCGTTGAGGCAGGTATAGTAGAAAAACCGGAACATTATATGTATAGTAGTGCCAAAGATTATTCTTTTACAAAAAAAATGCGGTTTATTGAATCTGATTTTTATCTGATGGAATGTCTGTAAATTGGAGGTTATGCTTCGTTGCAAACGAAGCACAACTGTTTTAATTTGATTGTTCTTTCTATTTTTTTAAGGGCATATTGCGAAGAACGGGGCGGCGCTTCCATGACTGCTGAGTAATGGAATTCAGCCAAAGCGGCATGAAAAAAAGATTATAACGTAGAGGCTGCTAATTTTAACCCTTCTGTAAAATAATAGTGGTATGAAATTTTGGCAATTATTAGATGTTTTTAGAGATGAGAAGCTTTTGCTAGTTGAAGTGTTTAGCAAAAAAAGATGGAGAAGTTATTTACCTATTTTTTATAACATTGAAAATGTAATAAAAAGTCAGGATAGAGCTATTTTAGATGCTGAAATTGATGATGAGTTATTAAAAGAGGTGTGCTCTAAAACAAAGAAAAGTATTTATTTTTCAAGTCAGGAAAGAGTAATTTATTCTTACAAAAGTGGGTATGCTGATGTTGAAATTCCCCTTTTAGATGCGATTACAAAATTTAGTCATGATTCAATTGAAGAAGTATTTGAGAAATCAGAGGCGGACGTTGGTGATGTATCGGAATAGATAGGTTTCTTAAAGCCCTGTTCTCCTTAGCCTGTAGCTAAGCATAACCTTGGACGAAGGTCAATTTTTTCTTTATTGGTCTTCAATATTGCTCAACCGTGATCCTGCAGTTGAAGCGTGCGACGCAAGGGACGATGCTAGTAGCACTGCAGCCGGACGCCAAATTCTTATTATAAGTAAACCAACCTGCGCAACCGGGTCGGCTACTTATTACCATAATACTAGATCACCACCGGCAACCGGGTCGGCTAATGGACACAGCTTGTAGCAGATAAACATGTAGCAATCGTAAAATTATTTTCATGATGAGTAAACGTTGACTGATCAGTAAAAACAAACAGTTCGCTGTAGCCCCGCCATACATGGCGGGACTATAAATGGAATTATCAGGAATAGACCCGGGGGCAATCATCATGAATTCCACCTTATGAAATAACAAGAAATCAAATTCTGACCCATTAAGCATTCAAGCGGTAAAGGCCAAAAAATGCATTTCCATTCTACAAAAGGCGGTGAAAAATTAAAGGCGAAAGATGATATTCATTATAAGAACGGATCTTCTAAAAAGAATCTATGAAAAAGAAAGCTTACTTAGGGCTTTGGGTGATTTTTTTACACCTGGGTCCGGAAAAAGGACATCGATTTACTAATTTAATTGAAATAGAAGACGGTGATGCTAGGGAATATAAAGGTGCTTGGGCAAATGTTATAGTTAAGGGAAAAACTATTCATGAGGCCCTCGAAATACTTCCTTTAGGGTTAAAGGAGCTTTGTTTTGAGATTATATTTATCGATGCTGTACAAAATGTATATACACTAGCGGATAACAATGAGTTAAATAAAAATATTCTCGAAGAATGTGATTGGCTGTTAAAAACTAAGTATAAGTATATGATTAGTGATAAGTTGTTTCCTTACGTCTAAATGAAGTAGGTAAATGGATCCCCCAGTACTCCTTAGTTTGTTATTTTTTATCTTTTAATACAGTTATGCTTAGCTGTAAGCTAAGTATAATTTCCCAGTAGCTGCAATTGTGGGTTTTGGTATTGGATATTTTATCGGTGATAAAGTTACAGAAATTGTATATGATTATTTTTACCTGGCGTTAGCCGACAGTAAAGATTTAATGTCAACATTTTAAATTATGATTTACGTGAGAACATATACGACAATTTTCTATCGATTTATATCGGGAGAACGAGCAATACAATTAGTCTTTTATAATAATGAAAATAAAAATTCGCTTTTATTTAATGGCTTTGTTTTTTCTTTCATTAAAGATGCTGAGTTTGATAGTAGAGCGTTTAGTGAACTGGAGTATGCAATAAAAAGTAAAAATAGGAACAGTGAAATTGTAATAACAAGTATTAAATACGACTTTGATGTAGCATTCATTAAACTTGCTAATGGTGATATTATTTTTTTATTTTTCATGATGGATGATATGAATTCGGCTCAGCAATTGATTGTTTACAATAGCGTAAGTGCTAGATATAAATGGGCATTAGGGCGATTTAATGAAACTCCGGAAGCAGATATTCATGAAGAGGTTTTGATTAAGAATGTTGAAGTATGGTTTGAAAAAAACAAGTAGTTCCGGGTTGCGGGAAATTATTTGTCCCTGTTGTCCGTAGTTTTTTTACACTTTAGTATTGTTATGCTTGGCTTGTAGCTAAGCATAACTTCGAAATCGGGTTTTATTAATTTCTTTATTGATCTTCAATATTGCTCATCCGTGATCCTGCAGTTGAACGGAGCATCGCAACAGCCGATGCTAGTAGCACTACAGTTGGGCTCTTGATTATTACTTCTATTAGCAGGGGGGCAATTCTAATAAAGGTTCTTTTACACAAGAAATAAATCCGCTTAAACATACCTATTTTAACTATTCGATGATAAAAGATTTTACTGATGTGACATATATGCCCGGACAGGCTAATCTTACTGATATGTCTGGGGATATTGCCCCTACAAGAGCTTTGTATACAATTCCGTTTTTGGATAGAGGAATATGTAAACTCAAATAGATGTTGTAAATAAAAATTTCATATTTCCGAGTTCAATAAGGATACGAGAAGTTGTTAAAACCCCATTTAAATTGAATATTTCGTTTTCAAATACTAATTTGAGTGTGGAAAGTAATTTTGGTATTAGATTTAAGTTGCCGTCAGGAAAAACTCTTATGAAAAGAATTATAAATGAGTACAGTGATTAATTATCTTTTTTCAATATTAATAGGGTTACTTATTGTTGTGGTAATTTTCAAGGCTGTTCTTATGCCGCTTTATAAAGATTTAATGATCCTAATAAAGCTAAAAAGGAATGGGGAATTTTCTATCGGACATATTGTAGGATTTGAAGAAAAAGAGGACCCGGACGGAAAGACACAATACGCGAAAGTTATTAGGTTTGAAACGGATTCAAGGGTACTAGTTGTTTTCAAAAGTAAAGAGTTGTTCTATGTAAAACCTTCAGTTGGCAAAACCATCAAGGTTTTATATGATCCCAACAATCCAGAGAATGCGATTGAAAATTTTTCAAAAACTCTTTTGTTTAAAGGTTTTTTGATTTTTTTGATTTCTTCGCTCTTAATTATTATTATGCTTATTTGGTATGATCGGTCGAGAGATGGTGGCGTGTCAGGTTAAGGTGAAATATTAAAGCACTTGCCCCTTTGAAAGACCAGGGTTACAGGAGGTTTGAAAATATCCTAGAATGATGAACGGATCTAATTTAGCAGGTGATGTGTTTAATAATATGAGAACGTTAATAACCATTGCGGACAAGGGCCGATAAGATGACTGTATCAGGATGGTATTCAAATGAGGAGTATTCTATCCCAGTTCTCTTTAGTCTGTTGTTTTTGCCTTTTATGTTATGCTTAGCTTATAGCTAAGCATAATTTCAGTCTGTTGGCCCCAAAGGTGTTTTTACTGGAATCCTACTGTTAAAAAAGCATTTTTTCGTGATGGGAAAACGAATTGTTTGTCTAATGAATGCTAGTCCTTTGTGTAAAAAGCATGGATAAGGGTGGATAGCAGATACGAAACCAGGCGGCTATTCATTTTGTAGCTTTTCGGTGGTAGAATGGGTGGATGTTTTTACCCGAAAGATGTATCGGGATGTTGTATTGGATAGTATTAAGCTCTGCCAGTAAAACAAAGGACTCTTGTTGCATTGCTGGTGTATAATGAGTAATCATCTTCATCTTATTCTTTCTGCAAAAAATAATGATCTAAGCAACTTATTGCGCGATTTCAAGAAATTTACGAGTAAGGAAATCTTGTCGGCAATAGAAGCCAATCAACGGGAAAGCCGGAGAAACTGGATGCTTTCGATATTTCGGGATGCAGGTCAGAAAAATAGTCGTAACAAAAATTATTAATTCTGGCGACAGGATAATCAGCCACAGGAATTGTATAACAGTGCATTTATTTTTCAAAAAATGAATTATATTTATAATAATCCCGTTGAAGCAGGTATAGTATAAAAACCGGAACATTATATGTATAGTAGTGCCAAAGATTATTCTTATACAAAAAAATGCGGTTTATTGGATCTGATTTTTATCTGATGGAATGTCTGTAAATTGGAGGTTATGCTTCGTTGCAAACGAAGCATAACTGGTTTAATTTGATTATTCTTTTTATTTTTTTAAAGGGCATACTACGAAGAACGGGGGTCGAATTAATAAATAGTGACTTGCATGGGAATATCCCTCATCAAGGAGGGGCGTCTGAATTACGTAATACAAATGAATAAAGTATGGAATATCAAAAACTAATTGACAAAATTTCTTCCTTGGGAGGGTCTAATCGAATAGGAAAAAAAGTAAGTTATGTGGGTAAGAGCAGGTTGACTATAAATCCCACCATCCCGCTTCCTAACAGCTATTTAAAAATAGGCGAAAGATATGGTTCATTTTCTTTTACAGGCTGGGTGAAGGTAAAATTACTGGAAGATGCCCCTATGTCAGATGAAGGATACGTTGATGTCGATTCTTTCTATGAAAAGGAGGATGCTTATGCTTTGAAAAACAACTATTCAGAACAGCTCCCTATTGATTTACTACCAATTTTCAGATCTGATCCCGGAGATTTAATTTGTTTAGATTTGTCGAATAATCAATATGGTAAGATTTATTATTGGTACCATGAAGGGCTTACTGGTAAGGATACTTACCTTGTTGCACATAGCTTTGATGAATTTATTTTAAAATTGGCGGTGGAAGATGAAGGTGAAAAGGACAATCAGCTGACCGGAAAGATTACAAAAGTGACAATGACTAAGACTTTTTTAGATCTTTTGAAGAAAGACGGTTATGGACCTAAAGGAGACGTTGATCCAAAATGATCTCGTTTGGATAATGTGTACAAAAATTTGTTTGAAAATTCGGAGCTACAAAAGGTTTCAGTGATTTCCTGTTTCTATTTTAGATTGGAGGTTGATTGAAATATCATTACTGAGCTCCCGCAAAAAAGGTTTTGATTAGTGGGATAAAATAAAGTGTAGAAGTTAAGAATATGCCCACCGAATCTCGACTAGCGTATTCTGTTTTCCTTAATTTGTTATTTTTTACATTTTTAATACTGTTATGCCCCAGTTGCCTGTAGTCTATGTTTAGGTTCTGTCTAAGCATAACAACGATTGAAGGTATGTCTGCTTCAAAGGTGTTTTACTGAAAATCTACTGTCAAAACCATGTTTTTGACGCGGGGAAGAAAAGTCAAGTTGTATTAATTTCTTTATTGGTCTTCAATATTATTGATCTGTGATCCTGCAGTTGAACGGAGCGTCCCTGCAAAGCGGGGCAGGCTGCAACAGCCGATGCTAGTAGCACTACAGCCGGGCTCCTAATTCTTACAATAATCAACCGGTAAATATCCTTTTACAAAAATAGATCTGCTGGCGACGGTGACAGATGCGCAGCCGGTAGGCCGGGGATTGTACAATGGCAATATCTCGTCGATGCTGGTGAATATCCCGAAGCTGGGCGATGCGCAGCTGTATGGGTATAGCTATGACCAGCTCAACCGCCTTACGGCCATGAATGCCTATACCGGGCTCAATAGTGGCAACAACAGTTTTGTGCCTGTAGGTAGTACCAATTACAAAGAGCGGGTGAGCTACGATGGCAATGGCAATATCCTGAGCTACCTGCGCAATGGCGAAGGAGCCAATACGAGTATGGACAACCTGAGCTATGCCTATAATCTGTCGGGCGGCTGGCTGCAGAATAATAAGCTGCGGCATGTCACGGACGCCGTGACCACCACACCCGGTGGTTATGGTGATCTGAAGAATGGCCAGGCCAATGATAACTATGGCTACGATGCCATTGGTAACCTGGTCAAAGATGAATCGGAAGGCATTGCCGATGGTGGTATCGAGTGGAATGTGTATGGCAAGATCAGCCAGATCACGAAGACCAATGGTGGGGTGACCACCGTGATCAAATATACCTATGATGCCACCGGCAACCGGATCGGCAAATGGGTACAGGTGGGTGCCGGCACACCCAGGCAAACGGCCTATGTGCGGGATGCGAGCGGCAATGTGATGGCGATCTATGAAAAAGGAGGGGCAGTCAACGGTGGCTTACTCTCGCAGATTGAAGTACCTTTATACGGCAGTTCGCGGCTGGGTATATGGCGGCCGGATCGGGAAGTGGAAACGACGGGCTGGGAGCTCTTTGACACCGACCCCCTGACGGGCACCAATGGAGGTATTGTGGGTGGCTGGGAACGCGGCCAGGTACAGTTTGAGTTGAGTAACCACCTGGGCAATGTGTTGGTGATGATCAGTGATGTGCGCATACCGGTACTGGTACCAGAGGGTATCGAACTCTGCGATGACCAGGTTCATCCGGCCTGCTACCGCCCAATCGATTATTATCTGCCGCAGGTGTTGACGGCCAATGATTATTATCCTTTCGGGATGATCATGCCGGGACGGAAGTTTGCGGAGGGCGAGTATCGGTATGGGTTTAATGGACAAGAAAAGAGTACAGAAATTGATCCGGCTGGCAATAGCATGATGGCTGAGTTTTGGCAGTATGACGCGAGGCTGGGTATGAGATGGAATGTAGATCGTCGTTCCGTTTCTGGGTTCAGTCCTTATGCGACTTTTAGAAATAATCCTATATTTTTTATTGATATAAAAGGGGATACGACATATCCCACTCCTAATGGAGGGAGCGTCTACACTGAAGATCCGGGCGTTCAACTATTTGATGGATCGTCACATTCCATTACTGGTAGCGAAATAAAGGTAACACCTGCTAAGGGGACCTTAAAAAGTTTTACAATTAGAGGGCCATATGCTCGTGGTGGAGCAGCCAGATTCATCGCTATTTTTGGTACAAAAACTGGAAAATTTCTTGGATACGGATGGGATAAAGATCTTGATTATACTTATGATGATTTCCTTGAAGATTTTAAAAAGAATTTACTTGAGAATATTGAGCATTCAGATGATCCAATGTGGGATACTGAAATTTCGGAGGAAGAAAGTCGAAACAATACTCTTAATTTAGGGCTAGCAGTGACGTTGCCCTCTGTACTACTTCGACCGCTAACTATCGCTACGAATGTGGGAAAAATAGTAAATTCATCAGTTGGTCGAACTGTATCTGAGTTTTTGGATTTATTCAAACCAATAGATGGTTTAGATTTTACTAAAACAATATATCGAGGGACAACTGGCAAGGAAAGCGGGAGAACAATTTTGTTTTTAACTGATAATGCGGAAGTAGCCGCCACATATATTAAAAATGGGGGTCAGGTGATGCAGTATGAAATGACTCCATTTTCTTTGACGAGATTGTATCAGTCTGGGGAAATGACGTATAGAACTGGTAAACATGGGATGCTTGGGGTAACAGTTACAGAATATGTATTTACTGGGGAGAATCTTGTAGAGGCACTGAATTTAATAGCTAAACCTTATATTCCATAATAATTTTTTATATGAGTAAATTTTGTTGTGACAAATTTAGGTTTCACTATGAAGGAGAAAGTACAATGGGGCTTAATTTTCGAATAATCAAATTGTCTGAGCAATTTATTAATCGTACAAATATAACAGGCAATAAGTATCGATATATTTTATCTGAAGCTTATACAAAACTAGATGGTAGCATACAGATGATATTTATTGATTACTGCCCTTTTTGTGGAAAGGAGCTGAAGAGGACTTACTGTTCGGATAAGTATATTAACGAAGCGAATCATGAATGGTAAAGAGGTCATATTTCAGGATAATTGGTGATTATAGTACATCAAAACAGTTTACGCATATGACGCGTTTAAAGTAAGTACTGAACAGGAGGTTTGAAGGCCTCCTGTTTCTTTTTTGGCTAGGGTTGATTGAAGTACCTTTATACGGCAGCTCGCGGCTGGGTGTATGGCGGCCGGATCGTGAAGTGGAAACGACGGGCTGGGAGCTCTTTGACACCGACCCCATGACGGGCACCGGCGGAGGTATAGCCGGTGGTTGGGAACGCGGACGGGTACAGTTTGAGCTGAGCAATCATCTCGGGAACAGCTTGTCCCGCCAGCGGCGGGATTTTAGTGACGATCAGCGATGCGCGAACCGCGGTGGATGATGGTACCTACGAGGTGTTCACCATCTGTCATACCTGTTTGCCTGGTATTCCCTGTATACCCTGCTTCAATGAATACGACAAGCAAAACTCCACACCCGATGGTATCGTGGATTACTACCTGCCGCAGGTGCTGACGGCCAATGATTATTATCCATTCGGGATGATTATGCCGGGAAGGAAGTATGCGGAAGGAGAATATCGGTATGGGTTTAATGGAAAGGAAAAGGATAATGATATTAACAGCCTGACGGCTTATGATTATGGGTTCAGGATATATAATCCGGCGATTGGGAAGTTTTTGAGTGTGGATCCGTTGGCAGGTGATTTCCCCTATTACTCTGTATATCATTTCGCAGGATGTAATCCTATTAAGTTTATTGATATGGATGGGGGAGAGCCCAAAGATTATGTGGAGAACTGGGCTCCTGTGTTTTTGTTTTATCACAATACAAATAGCCGTGTAGCTGGTACCAGTGATAACAATGCTACATTCACAGTAGAAGAGCCGGGTATCGGTTGGATTACGTTGGAGGAGATTTATGATAAAGTAACCGGCCAGAATTATTTTGTCCACCGAAATCCAGGCACAGGGCAGCATTATTATAAGGCTAACGATGGGCAACATAGTACTTTAACGGTGCAGATTCCCAAGAATGGCTTGCCGATAGTAAGCGGTGGGGCGCTGGTGCCATTTGAAACAGCAGATGCGGAAAGGGCACGCATAATGTCCGAAACAGCTGATTTGCTATGTGGGATCACCGTTACACCCTTACTAGCATTGCCAGGAGGCTTTGCGATTAGCTCTGGGCCAGGGTTAACTGGTGGAGGATCTGGAGTTTTATCTGAAAGCGCTATATTTGAGGCCATTGAGTCAACACCAGAATTATGGCCTTGGGTCGGATATGTAGGAGGGGTAGTACTGCCGTAGCTATTGGTTCGAAAGCTATCCAAACTGAAACTGCAGCTGTTGAATCGGGATTAATGTTAATGGATGAAGCTTTTGTTATTGGTGGCGGTAGTAATAAAGCAGCGCAATTTCAAAATGGTAGTAGTGTAACCATTGGAGCAAATGGATTATTAAATGGGGTTTCGGTAAATAGTAGAAATGGGCTAACAGTGGAGGAATTAAGTGTAGGAATACCTCATAATCGAATAAGCGTAACAACGGTGGGTCAGGTAAGGTAAATAGGTGGAAATGTCATACCCTCTCCAACAGAAAACCTCAATCATGCTACGCTATCAGGAATTACAGCCGAACAAGTGGAAGCATTATTCACTCCTGCTATACCAAATCCTTTAAAAAAATAGAATGAATATTGAAAGTATTGAATTATTAAAATCTCTTTTGGAAGCGGCATCGGCTGGTCCATGGAAATCTTATATAGAGGGGCGTGATCATACTAGTGGATCAAATTTTGTCAAAACGGGAGACCCTGAATATGATATTGAATTTTTGAACTTGCGACAAGCAGATCAAGATTTTATCGTAGCTGCGCGTAATATATTGCCTCAATTAATGGAAGAGTTTCTTCGAATGAAAGCATTATTGGGTGAAGATAAATGTAGGCAACCGCGCAAGTGAAGCAAATTCTCATGTTCTATGTAGTTTGCAAAAAAGCTTTTTTTTGAATTGGTATGCTTTGTGTGTAGCTAAATATAATTTTGCGTCTATTAGTTTCAGTGATCCTTTTACAGAAGGAAGAGGAGAGAAAACGAGCCTTCTACTAGGCTTCCTCTAATTAACGTGGGACTTTATGACATTACAAGAAAAGGTTAAAGAAATTAACGCAATTGTAAGAAAAGATCTGTGGATGGATATGGACTTCAGTTCATGGTCTGGTGGTGAATTGACAATAATCGGAGGGATTGATCTGTCGATTTCTTATACTATGGAATTAGTGTTTAAAGATGTTTACTGGGCGAGTATAAGACAAAGTTGGAACACAGATACAAAGAGCGACGTGTTTTTTTTAGTTGAAGGGGAGGAGGCTAAAGTGTTAAATGGTAGATTTAGTATTGAAATAGGGTATTTTCTCTTTAAGATTATAACTGAACATTATGCAGAGCCGATTTATATTGCAGCGAAGGATATTGAATATTCAACAGGGAAAGTCTATCTATAAATCTTTATATGGTCCTTCAAATTTCAATTGACGAATTGGATTTTCCGGTGATAATCATTAAGCAAAATGAAAGTCCTATATATTATTTCTCTCAAAAGAACTTCGCACTGGTTTCTATTAAAGGAGAGCGGTTTTACAATGGCTGCAAGATTTATGATGGGAAGGGAAACGTTTTTGAAGTGAGGGAGATTCTTGGAGTAGAGAAGGCGTCTTTTGTTGATTCGGTTAGATATTTTCAACCAATGAGAAAAGTCTTGTTAGATATTAGGTTTGTTCGGCATGTGTCTCTAGATAAATTTAAGGACGAAATAAAAAACCATTTAAAAAATCATTCTAGGTATTGGAAGATGAGAGATTCAGTTATAGATATCAAAAAGCAGGTTGATAAAATGACCACATATCGCGATCTCATTGAGTTTTTAAAATAGCTTGATGAAGTTAAAGTTGTTTATTTTGTATATAGATTATTAGGTCGTATATCAAAATAGTTAGTGTATAAAAAGTAGGAACCATAGGGGGATTAAATAACCTACCGTTTCTATTTCGAACTGGAGGTCGATTGAGAACTACCTTTATACGGCAGCTCCCGGCTGGGTATGTGGCGTGCAGGCCAGGAGGTGTTTTTATTGAAAATATATTTGAGACGGGAAACACATTGGGGGGCTTATTTTTTTTAAAAGACTAGAAAGCGATCCAACGTTTCGTAATGGTGTAGTTAGATATGGGTATCTTACTCATGAGCAGTATTTGTGGTTAGCGAACCCAACCGGCGGTTCAATGATTCGTCAGACAGAGACCAGGAACTCCCTTGAAACTATTATCTTAAACCTTAGAGGTAATCAGGTTATACAAAGTAAAAATATACCAGGTTTTATGAATAGGGATATAGAATTTGCAGTGGGGTTAAAGTTTTTTGAAACTGAGTGGAGTATTTCCAGACGACTGCTGCCAATTTTAAATTTTATTAATAAACAGTTCAATAATGTTCCCTGCGAGATACATTTATTGGAGGTTACTGGCGTAACAGGGGATAAATTGTGTAATAAAGTAGATGGGCATGAACCGGTATTGTTCGATTTGCCTGAATTGATGAATGCTTTGCGAGGGGATATCCAAATTATTGAACTAAAATTAATAATCAGGAGTAACAGAGCGTATTTTGAGATTTTGGTTGTTGACGGGCAGGATGTTGATATATTATCCAATCAGCGGAGTATTCTTACTAAAGCTATTATGGGGGAGTTTATTTTTCTTGATCTTGGCTTGTTTAATATTGGTAAAATATCTGAATAGATAATGTAAATATGAATCAAGATTGGGAATATACTGCAAAATCAGTCACGAAATACAATCCTGTCTTTCGGAACGATGAAGGGCATTATAAAAAGGAAGAATGGATCGGTTTTTTTCAATTAGGGAAAAAAACAGGCGGAGATATTCTTACTTATGATGAATATGTGAAAATTGAAAATAGGTATGTTTTGGCAGCCAAACTCTTTCTATCGTTTAATAATTGCTCAGATATAATAATCATGAATCTGGAGAAACAGGAGATTGATGATTTTTCCTTTTATTTTCGGAATGATGAAAAAGGTCTAATAGAGACACTTAATGCAGTCAAAGAAGGAGGGATTGTATCAGGAGAAAATATCGATAATATCATTAGATTGATTTTACGGGAAGTTATCTGGGCAGAATTATTTTGTAAAACAGATGAGTCTGTTGCGGTTAGGTTTGGGTATGATTTTTATATGTATTTTAATTCACCTAAAAAGTGGGAGATTTTAATACCTGAAATTGAGAAAATTGGCTTATTTGTTTATTAGTGAATCGACAATATATCAAAATAGACAGTAGAAGATAAATTTCTTGAAAGAGCAACAATTGGATAACGGAATCTGGCTAATGCAATCTGGTTTTTAAGATCCGAGTTGCAGTTGGAAGCGAGAGTATTGTAAAAGTAAAAATTTTCCGAAACAGCGGGGCTTCTTTTACATTTGACATGGGCAAAAATGTAGGAAACGAATATTTAAGGAGAGGAAGGGCGAATAGTTATAGAGCATCCACACAGGTATAGACGGTGTTTAAGAACGGAGAATTATATACACTTTATACATTAATAGCAAGATGATTACTGTTAATCCAATTTACATTCATGAAGTGCTAAACCCTATAATAGGCGGTGCTGATGACGAAACTTCTATTGGTGATTACGGCTATTATAAGTCAAACATAGAAGAAGATGTAAAAAGTTTGGCTAAAAATGTTCTTTTACCAGAATTTAAAAAGCAAAAAAAGAGGCTACAGGATGTTACGAAGAATACACTCGCCTATTATTTAACATATCCTAAAAAAGTGAATTTTGAATCAATTTTCGATTCACTTCTTCTGCCAATTGAGGCGCCTGTAAATACACAACAGTTTTTTCAATGGATATGGGATGTTTTTTTCGAAGGGGAGTCGAAAGATTATATCAAAGTGGAGATTGTTGTGGAAGATTTTGATATAAACGCCCCCTTTGAGCTTTTGAAGGAAAAGGATTGAATGGTTGTCGATATTCGGAATCCAGTGAAGGCTGCATTACAGTTGGTTTGAAAGGATCGTAGTGGGACTATACGATACGTGTATCAAAATGGTTGTTGGGAAATGAACTGCAAAAAGTGTAACGGTAAGTGCCTGAAATAGAAGATGTAAGTTCTGCCAGTAAAACAAAGGACTCTTGTTGCATTGCTGGTGTATAATGAGTAATCATCTTCATCTTATTCTTTCTGCAAAAAATAATGATCTAAGTAACTAATTGCGCGATTTCAAGAAATTTACGAGTAAGGAAATCTTATCGGCAATAGAAGCCAATCAACGGGAAAGCCGGAGAAACTGGATGCTTTCGATATTTCGGGATGCAGGTTAGAAAAATAGGCGTAACAAAAATTATCAATTCTGGCGACAGAATAATCAACCACAGGAATTGTATAGCAGTGCATTTGTTTTTCAAAAAATGAATTATATTCATAATAATCCCGTTGAGGCAGGTATAGTAGGAGAACCGGAACATTATATGTATAGTAGTGCCAAAGATTATTCTTTTAAAAAGGCATACTGCGAAGAGCGGGGGCTGTGACCTTCCTTTTTCAGTAGAGGTAGCTGCAGGAGCAAGATTGACACTGAAAATCCCTGGATTGATTTCGGCAATGTTTAAATAAGAAATTTATGAAATGGTTTCAAAAAATAAATAGCGCTTGGTGGTTATTCATTTTAGTAGGAATCGTTTACTACGCAATTGGCACTCATGCGGCAATGTTGTGCTTTGTTCTTTTTTGGCAGGCTATATCAATAAGAACAATTGCCAAAAATCTAAAGTTGTTTCAAAAGTCAAGAAGTGGTATTTATGTTAAAGGCAAACTGATTAAGTACGATAAACTTTGCATTGCGACAGAAAGATCGTTTGATTACATTGGAATTATTGAGTTTTACTGGCCTGCTAATGAAAGTAAGTATCAATTAGAGCATGGTTTACGATCCATTGAAGAGAACAAGGAGTATACAATTTGGATAAACGCATCTAGTCCTGAAAAATCTATTGTTGTAGACCAGTTTGAGCGGTCGTGGTGGGGAGCACTTATCTTTCTTGGTTTGGTTACAGTAGGCTTGTTTGCGGTTGATTATTTTCTAGTAAAGAAGATTTTGGGATAACATACCCAGTTCTTGGTAGTGTGTTAGAGTAAAGAATGTTGCTTCCGGTGCTTTGGTCGAGGCAAGAGCAATTAAGCACAAGTATAAAAGTAAGTTCGACCTGCTGGTTTGAGCCGGCGACTGTTCTCCTTAGTTTGTTATTTTTTTTCTTTTTAATACTGTTATGCTTAGCTTATAGCTAAGCATAACTTCGCTTGAAGGCCTGTTGGTCTAAAAGGTGTTTTTACTGGAAACCTACTGTCAAAAACCATGTTTTTGATGGACCGAATAAAATTCAAGATGTATTAATTTCTTTATTGGTCTTCAATATTGCTCATCCGTGATCCTGCAGTTGAAGTGTGCGACGCAAGGGACGATGCTAGTAGCACTGCAGCCGGACGCCAAATTCTTATTATAAGTAAACCAACCTGCGCAACCGGGGCTTCTGCTTATTACCATAATACTAGATCACCACCGGCAACCGGGTCGGCTAATGAACACAGCTTGCGGCAGATAAACATGTAGCAATCGTAAAATTATTTTCATGATAAGGAAACGTTGACTGATCAGTAAAAGTAAACAGCTCGCTGTAGTCCTGCCATGCAGGACGGGGCTACAAATGGAATTATCAGGGATAGGCCCGGGGATCAATCACCATGAATTTCACCCATCCTCAAATCCATTAGCACAGTAGCACATTACCCCATTAGCACATTCTCCCCTCATCCCATTTTTTCCCGCAACGACTTGATCGCTTTATGCAATAGGTTTCGCGAGGTCTGGTAGTTGAGATCCATTACCTGGCTGATCTCATCGTAAGAGAGGTCCTGGTAAAATCGTAAGTAGATGATCTCCCGCTGACGGTGGGAGAGTGTGTCAACTGATTGCAAAAGATGCTGGCGGCGTGCTTCTGCTATCGGGTCGCTGGGATCGGTTTCGAGGTTTTGGAGGAGAAACTGCTGTTCGGATTCCTGCTCATGCCGCTGCCGGGTTTTGAGTCGCTCACTGGCACGGATGATCTTGTAACGGAGTGACTTGAAGAGATAGGCACGCACAAAATCTACGGGCGGACTTTGTTTTTTGTGCAGCAGGTCTACAAACAGTTCCTGGGCACAGTCTTCGGCCATTGTTTTGTCGGCAGTTAGTTTATAGCCATAGAGTACCAGGCGCTCGTAAAAGCGCTCGAAGAGGATGGCCAGCACTTGCTGGTTGCCCTGCCTGAATTGTTCCCATAACGCAGATTCTTCCTGTGCAGTGTCGATCATAGCAGATTTTCCGTTGCCATACGGCCTGATCCTCAGCATGACCAGTCCGGGGCGGGAAATTATTAAATGTTTGGAATATAGGGGTTACAAAAGCGCGATGTGCGTACTATATTTGGATACTATTGTATAGAAAATGGAATATCAGGAAAACCGGGTAGAGGTCCTGCTGCTGGATGAGCAGTTCCTTGCCTGGTATAAAAGAGTGGATGCAAACGCGATAGCGGAATGGGAAAATCGGATGAACGCCGATCCACCCCTCCGTGCGGATACAGAAGCCGCTGTACATGTCCTCGATCAGTTGCTGATAACAGAAAAGGCAATTGACCAGGACCATAAAGCACAGGCCATCGCAGCATTTCGCGCACAACTGGACCAGGCCCAACCCGGGCGGGTGATGCAGATGAGCCGTTGGCGCAATATGCGAAAATGGGTAGCTGCGGCTGCCTTTCTCATTTTTGCTGCAGGTATATACTGGTGGCAATCCGGTTCAGCAACAGCCTATAAGGAAATTATCACTCAGTTTGGTGAGACCCGCGAGGTACAATTACCCGATGGCAGTATAGCTATGCTGAATGCCAATACGCAGCTTCGTTACTCAGCAGATACAAGAGAGGTGTGGATAAAAGGGGAAGCTTTTCTTAACGTGGCTAAAACGGCAGATAAAGCAAAATTTACAGTTCACACCAGTGATTATGATGTGATCGTACATGGCACGCGGTTCAATGTTCTGAACAGGGGGGGCGGTCGCCAGGCGGTGATGCTCGAAGAAGGTGCGGTGGAGTTGAAAGCAGCCGGGCATCAGCCTGTGCAGATGCAACCGGGCGACTGGGTGCAGATCCGTGACGGACGGCTGGACAAATCCGTGACAGATGGTAAAGCGCAACTGGCCTGGAAAGAACATAAACTCATTTTTGAAAAAATGTTGCTTCCCGAAGTGGCGGGTATGATAGCAGAACATTATGGAGTGGACGTGCAGGTAGATCCTGCGCTGAATAACTTGGCTGTATCGGGCATTTTTCCCAACGATAACCTGGATATACTGGTGCAGACGCTGGAGACTGCCCAGGGATTTCGCATAGAACGCAGTAATAATAAACTGCATCTGTATAAAAAATAGTCCCGTGCCGGCCTGTACAGCCGCAAAAAAGACTAAATTACTATTGACGATTGCCTATTGTATCAAACTGCTGGCTTATGCGTAGTGCTAAGCTGACCCGCTATCTGCTTTTATGCCTGTGCTGCGGTATGCTGTGTATGCTGCCACAGCAGGCGTATGTGCAAAACAATCGCACTGTTTCTCCCCGCAAATTATTCTCGGTACTCCAGGAGCTTAACGAAAAAAGAAAAGTTTACTTTTTTCTGACCGATGCCAGTATGGGCGACTGGCCTGTTGAACCGGTCACTTACAGCAATGCTGATCCGTTGCCACGCATCCTGGATAAGCTGCTGGAAAAAACAACACTGACTTACAAACTGCTCAATTCTCAGACAGTGGTCATCTACTCACGCAACTCCGTACCGCTGGATGTAAATGATGCGGCTGAAGGTGCGGACAGGGCCGCACGCGGAGAGACTGAACTGATGCTGAAGGGGCGTGTATTGGGAATCGATAGTACCCCCTTGCCACAGGCCACACTGCGGGCCGGCGATGGAATAGGGGCATTGACCAATACAGCCGGCTTTTTCCGGGTCAGGGTAAAACACCAGCAGGTACTGCAGGTGAGTTGTATAGGATATGAACCGGTAGATATTCCCCTGTCGCGGGTGAGCTTTCATGAGCCACTGATCATTCAGCTTCAGTTGAAGGAAACGGAAATGGATGAAGTGATCATTACAGGCTTTGATGTGGCGCGTAAAATGAAGACACTCGGTTATCCCGTAAGCGTGGTGCATACGCAACAGATCAACAATCCCGGTTATACCAATGTGGTAGCGGCACTGTATGGCAAAGTGCCGGGTGTGCGCATACTTACAGCACCAGGTGGCGCTACCAGTGCTGTACAGATGCAGGTGCGCGGACTCAACTCACTCAACTTTAATTCACAGCCTATATTTTTTCTGGATGGCATTGCTATTCGTAATACCAACGAGCGGGGCATAAAAGGGATCAATAATGGCGGCTACTGGGACGATCCGCGTATAAGGGGCAATGGCCTGCTGGATATCAATCCACAGGATATTGAATCACTCACGATACTGAAAGGAGCCAGCGCCACAGCACTGTATGGATCGGAAGCAGCCAACGGAGTGGTACTGATCACCTCCAAAAAAGCAATGCCGGGGCAGGGGCTGCGGGTGGAAGTGAATTATGCAGGAACCATAGAAAGCAAAACATCGCTGCCGCGTTATCAGAAAGAATATGGCCCCGGGTATGACCGTATCAGCAACCTGGCCGATGGGGCAGATGAAACCGGCTGGATACCGGTCGACAATGACGGTGATGGTATTGCAGAAAGTATTCGCCCCAACTTTGGCGCCTTTTCCCAGTTTGGTCCCCGCCTCGATGGACGTATGGTCACCTGGTGGGACGGGCAATTGCGTCCCTATCAGTTGCAACGCAATAACTATGATGCATTTTATCAGACAGGGTATAGCTCGCAGGCCAATGTATCTGTCTCCAATCACAGTGAGAAAGGCAGCTACCGGTTTTCTTATTCGCGGCACGATTACAGAGGCATACAGGTAGGTGGCAATCTGCAGCGTAATACACTGCAGGTAAGCAGCCAGGTAAAAGTAAGCCCGCGTATCAGTGTAGATTGGGTCACTTATTACACACATAGCTATGTACATAACAGGCCGTATCAGCTAAGCCGGCTGATGGCGTCCTATGCAGGTTTTCTGAGCCGTGCCGAATATCCCGACCTGTTGCTGCATAAATACCAGACATCGCAGGGATATAAATGGGTGAGCTGGAATGAACCACAGCTCAACCCGGGTGAAGCGATCCGTTATCCCATGAAAGCCGAAGCGCTGGATTTTTTGTGGATGCAATTGCGCAATAAGGAGGATGAAAACCAGGACCGCTTTATCAACAGTGTTACATTCAATTATCGTATTGGTCCCCGGCTCCGGCTTCGCGCAAGACTGGGCAACGACTTTACGAGTTTCAGGACCGATGTAAAACGGTTCAATGAATATCCAACAGCATTCAATGTGATCAATAGTACAGGCCTGTATAAATTACAGAATGGTCGTTACAGCATTTTATATGGCGATGCATTGCTCTCTTATGAGTTGCGTATGGGCAAAAACTGGGCAGCTGCATTGAATGCCGGCTACCAGGCGCGACGCGAAAAATATACAGACCAGACTTCGTCGACCGAAGGTGGTCTGCTGAAAGAAAACTGGTTTAACCTGCAGAATTCTTTCAGTGCGATCAGTACCACGCTCGACAGAAGTGAACTGCTGCGGCTGGCCTACCTCGCATTTGCTACTATCAGCTATCGCAATTACCTGTTTGGGGAAGTCACTGCACGACAGGAGTATTCTTCCACACTGCCACCCGGCAACAACCATTATTTCTATGGATCAGCCAACACCGCTTATGTGTTTACTGAGCACTGGAACCTAAAGCATTTATTTCATTACGGAAAATTGCGGGCATCGTATGGTGTGGTGGGCAACTCGCCGCCGGCTTATGCAGCAGCGCTCACCTATGCGCAAACCACGTTGCCGACCGCTAATGGCCCCGTAGCCGCACAAAGTGTACCCCGTGATCTCGGCAACCCGGATATTAAACCGGAACGTAAATATGAAACAGAAGCCGGCATCGAATTGCAATGGCTGAAAGGAAGGCTCGGGTTGGACTTCAGCTGGTACAACACCCGGATCCGTAATCAGATCGTACAGCTCACCGTACCGGCAAGCTCGGGGGCCTACTCGCAGCTGATCAATGGCGGTGTATTGCACAGCCAGGGGTTTGAGCTGTCGCTGGAAGCAATACCGGTGAAGCAGAAAAATTTTAGCTGGCAATTGCAGATCAATGCCGCACGTAACCGTACACAGGTAAGTGAGCTGGGCCAGCATGTACGCGAGGTGGTCTATTACAACAGCGAGCAGCAGGCCGTGAAAGTGGTGGCCCTGCCCGGGCAGAATGTAGGAGAGATATACGTCTATCCGCAATTGGTGAATGAAAAGGGCGAGAAGATAGTAGGTGCCAATGGGCTGTATGTTATAGATAAATCACGTTATGAACGTGTGGGTAATATCATGCCTCGCTGGGTAGGCGGCATGAGTCATCAGCTGACCTGGAAACAGTTTACACTCGAGCAGACCTTCGATTTCCGGTTAGGCGGGCAGATGGTATCGCCCGTGGTGAAGTACAATATGGGCGCCGGTATGTATGCCAATACCATGCGCTATCGCGATGAAAAAAATGGGGGATTGCCCTATTATATCGATGTACGCGGACAGAAGATATTATTGCCTTCGCACAATGCGGCGGCACCCGGTGGTGAAACAATCTATCATGATGGGTTGATACTCGATGGAGTAGATGCCAGCGGCAATCCCAATCACCAGCTCGTGGATGCCGCTTACTATTATATGAACATGTTTGGCTGGGGGCCCGATGCGCTGAATGAAAAAGGAATGGTATTCCGCAACAGTTATATCAAACTGCGTGAGGTGGTGTTGTCATATACCCTGCGCCCCCGGCAGGTAGCAACTAAGGGTATACGGGAAGTACGGTTTTCGCTGCTTGCACGCAACGTGTTTTACCTGTGGCGTACGCTCAAGGATCTGGACCCGGAGACGGCAATTGGATCCAACTGGTCGCGGCAGGGCATCGATGAGGGAACCATGGCGGCCAACAGGAGTATTGGATTTGCCATACGGGTAATTTTTTAAGTTAATGAAAGGAACCGGTAAATACATATGGATAATAATATTGGGCTTACAACTGCTCACAGGCGGTTGCCGGCGGCAGTTGAGTGACCTGTACAACGATCCTGACCAGGCTACAGAGCCATCCATTCCCAAACTGCTTACACAGATACTCGATAATGGCCGGGTACGCCCCAGCTACTGGGAGATACGCACTTTTGTAGCATTGCAGACGGGTATATACAGTCAGACGCTCGGTTATCTCAATCACCTGACCGCTTATCAGCAAAATGCCAGTTATACAGCAGACAGGTGGAGTGACTTTTATCGTACCGGTGCCAATGGCTCGGGTGTGCTGGTACATTACCGGGCCATGGAGCAGGCGTTCAAAGACATTACCCAACCCGGCCAGCAAAGGCAACAGGCCGTATATATGGCTGCGGCCAAAATAATTTTACTCGATCAGGCTACACAGATGGTAGACATGTGGGGCGATATTCCCTTTTTTAAGGCCGGCAGCCTGGGGGCTAATGGCACGATGAGTTATGCGCCATTTGATGACGGGGCATCTATCTATGCTTATGCACTTGATGAGTTAAGGACACTGGCAGATTACTTCAGCACGTTGCAACTGACTACAGTCACCCAGGCTACGTTTACCCAGCAGGATATTTTACTGCATGGAAACCTGAAAAGATGGCAACAGTATGCCAATGCCCTTCGGCTGCGGCTTTGGATGCGCCTTGCCGATTACAATCCCGCAGAAGCACGTACAGCAGTACTGACCCTGTTGCAGAATCCTGCCATGTATCCTTTACCGGATGGTCTCAGCTATGTACCGGGAGCAGACGATATGTTGCTGGCGCCTTTGAGCAATTACGAAGGAGATCTTTATCTCGCACTTACCGAACTGAATAATATATCGGCGCCGCATTACCTGCTCGACTCCGCCATGAAACCGCACAATGATCCGCGGATACCCGTTTTCTTTGATAAATATGGGCGAAATATAAACGGTGTATTTGTCCCCAATACAGCATACAACGGGTTGCCGGTAGATATATCGGCTTCTACTCAGCAGCCATTGATAGGCTCGTATGCTATTATGGATTCTGCCACCTTTTTGCTTAATCGCGCTTTGCCCGGTATTCATTTCACTGCAGCTGAAGTAAACTTCCTGAAAGCCGAAGCCTTTCAGCGCTGGGGAGGAGGAGATGCACGTGCCAGCTACCTGCTTGCTGTCCGGCAGTCGGTCCGTTTTTATTTTTATCTCAATAGCCTTAACACCACTACCCGCGATCCGCTGCCTCCGCCAACGGAAGCCGAATTGCAAACTTTTTTGCAACAGCCGGGGATTGACTTTGATGCAGCCCCCGACGAAAGGCTGAAACGCATAGCGACACAAAAATGGATCCACCTAGGTTTTCTGCAGTCGGTACAAGCATGGACCGAATACAGGCGTACCGGTTTTCCGCAACTCCATTTTCTGCAACTTCCGCTGCCCGGATTCGAAAACCCACCGCAAAGACTGACTTATCCCACAGTAGAAACAGAATATAATCCTTATTATAGCAATGTGAAGGAACGCGATACCCGTGACAGGAAGATTTTCTGGCAAATGAGATAATAGTTCGATTTGAAGATTTGGTGATTTGAGGATTTGAAAATGGGGAAGGTAATGTGCTGATGTGCTAGTGTGCTAATATGCTAATGTCCCTTTTTACCATTCACCTTCTCCCTTTAAACCTTTTAAACTCTTTAAACCCTTTATACCTGTTGATTTGAGAATTTGGTGATTTGAAAATGGGAAAAGGTAATGTGCTGATGTGCTGGTGCGCTAATATGCTAATGCCCCTCTTTACCATTTACCATTCACCTTCTCCCTTTAAACCCTTTATACCCTTTAAACTCTTTAAACCCTTTATACCTGAATTATGAAACGACTCAGTATACTTTGTTTATCCTCACTGCTTTTCTTTCCTTCGTTCGCACAACCCAACGTGCATCCTACCTCTGCGCATTATGTGCTGCCGGCAGATGCGCAGGTGGCGGCGAAACTGGATCAGTGGCAGGATCAGAAATTTGGCATCATCATTCACTGGGGGTTATATGCCGTACCCGGTATTATCGAATCCTGGTCTTTATGTTCCGAAGACTGGATCACCCGCGACAGTACCAGCGATTATGGTGAGTACAAGCGCTGGTATTGGGGACTGAAAGACCAGTTTAATCCGGTGGATTTTGATCCGGAGAGCTGGGCAAAAACTGCGCGGCAGGCGGGTATGAAATACCTCGTATTCACGACCAAGCATCATGATGGGTTTTCGATGTTTGATACAAAGCAAAGTGATTTCAGTATTACCCATACACCTTACGGAAAAAATGCAAAAGCCAATGTGGCTTTTCATGTGTTCGATGCTTTTCGCAAGGAAGGTTTTATGATCGGCGCTTATTTTTCCAAACCAGACTGGCATAATACCGATTACTGGTGGCCGCTGTATGCCACACCAGATCGTAACAATAACTATGATATCCGGAAATTTCCCTGGCGTTGGGACCGGTTCAAACAGTTTACCTATAACCAGGTAGAGGAATTGATGCGAGATTATGGCCGCATGGATATTTTATGGCTCGACGGGGGATGGGTTCGCCCGCTGGAGACAGTAAACGATGAAGTGCGCTCCTGGGGAGCCGCTATCCCGGCCTGGAACCAGGATATTGATATACCCCGCCTGGCCGGTATGGCACGCGGTTATCAACCAGGATTGCTGGTAGTGGATCGCACGGTACATGGGCCGTATGAAAATTACCTGACGCCAGAGCAACGTATACCATCCACACCGTTGCCTTATCCCTGGGAAAGTTGCATTACACTAGGCGATGCCTGGGGCTTTGTACCGGGCGACCGGTATAAACCGGCCGCTACCGTAATTCATCAACTGATAGATGTAGTGGCCAAAGGAGGAAGTATGTTGCTGGGAGTAGGTCCTGATGCCAAAGGCCGCATTCCCGATACGGTGACCAGTCGCCTGCAGGAAGTAGGCCGCTGGCTCGATAAAAATGGCGAAGCCATTTATGGCACACGACCCGTTACTGCTTTCAAATGGGAGCATACCTATTTTACACAGAAAAAAGACAGCAGCGCGGTATATGCCATCACAACCCTGGATGCGGATCAGCCGGTTCCGGCCGTTATCGAATGGCAGGGGCCGGTACCAGACAAAGGGTCAACGATCGTATTACTGCAAACAGGCACCCGTTTGCGCTGGAAAAATGAAGGAGGTAAAATAAAAGTGACATTGCCTGCATCCGCTCAGCGTAGTTGTGCAGGTCAGCCGGCGGTGGTTGTAAAGTTTAAAGGGTATAAGGGGTTTAAAGGGAGAAGGCGAAAGGTGAATGGTGAATGGTAAAAAGGGACATTAGCATATTAGCACATTATCACATTCGTATTTTATTTCATTAACTCCAAAAAGCCATTCCGGTAAGCGGAAGGTGAGCTTTTCCTTCCTTTTTTAAAACATTTGTTGAAGTTGGAAACAGTTTTGAATCCGCAGGCTTCTGCAATAAGACTGATCGGTTCATCTGTTGATTGCAGCCGGTGACAGGCATGCTGCAGGCGTATTTCGTTGAGATATGCGGTGAAATGATTTTGAGTGCGCTGGCGAAAGAGACGGCAAAAAGCTGTTTCGCTCAAATGTGCAACAGCCGCTATCCGGGCCAGCGTCAGCTCTTCATGATAATGAGCGGCAATATATTCATATACTTCACTCAGCCGGTCGGTCACAGTTGCAAAACCAGTCGCCTCCTGGCTGCCTGCCGACAGCGATTCAAGTTCGCTACTCGTAGCAAGCAGTTGCAACAGGTCAAGTATACCGGTAAATGCCGGAAGGCCCCTGAGCCTGCTCAGCTTTTCGAGTTTATGGGCGATCAGTTGCCTTGTTTTCCCGGTTATACGTAATCCCTGTGCGGCACGTTGCAACAGTTCCTGCAAGGGCCGGCATTCATTCATTTCATAAAAAGAACCAGCCAGTGTTTCTGTATTGAAGTAAAGAACAGTGGAAGCGGGTTGATGATTGTCCGATGATTCATATATCCAGCGATGCGGCAGCATACTCCCCAGCAGTATCATATCTCCTTCCTGAAATGGGGCAATCACATGGCCCACGATACGCCGTCCTTTACCGGCACGTACATGCACCAGCTCCAGTTCCGGATGTGCATGCAGGCAGGAGCTGAAACTGGCTCCTTTTTTTCGTATTACGGCAAAAGGGATCTGCAAACTACTGGTAATATGAGTTTGGATAACGCGCAAAAATTCCGTTGTTGTAATTATCAGAATACGCCTGCTTTTTCTTTTGTAACCTACTGGTGCAAGAAATTTCCAGCTTCCTGCAAAAAATGGAAAAGACGGAAAGTGAGAAGAGGAAATGAGGTATTCTATCTCGTTGATTTTTATTAAAATAAAGACATGGAGGAGATATAATTTGTCATCATTCTTTCGCAGCTTTTACATGTTACGTCCTTATTAGACGGCTGCATTCCCTGTCAGTGAGTTACAAAGCCGGAGGCGATCGTACCTCCTCTTTGATATTGTTTGCCGGTGAACGATGCCGGAAAGCTTTCAAGTAAAAAAACAACTGACTCATGAGACAAGTATGCCTCTTCATGCTGCTGCTGTTGTTTGGTCTTTTTGCGCATGCGCAAAACCGAACACTGACCGGCCTTCTCAAAAATGCACAAACAGGCGAAGGAATACCTTCTGCCACCGTTAAAGTCAAAGGAAAAAATATCCAGACTACCACCGATGCTTCAGGCAATTTCTCCCTGTCTGTACCCGGCGGCAACCTGGTACTGGAGATCACTTCGGTAGGGTTTGCGGCCAAAAACGTTTCCATCGAAGCCAGCGAGGACAGGGTAATGCTGTCGATGGATCCTACTACTGCCGAACTGGGCGAAGTAGTCGTAACCGCACTTGGTATCAGCAAGCAGTCGCGCAAACTGGGCTATGCTGTTACTACGGTAGATGGAGCCCAGATGAACCAGGCCCGTGAGACCAATGTGGCCAACTCATTGTCGGGCCGCGTGGCTGGTTTGAAAGTAGCGGGTACCAGTAGTGGTCCGGGTGGTACAGTAAAACTATTGCTGCGTGGTCTGCCCAGTATCAATGGTGCCGGCTCTCCGCTCTTTGTTATCAATGGAGTGCCCATGGATAACACCCAGCGCGGTGCTTCAGGCGAGTGGGGTGGATCAGACAATGGTGATGGTATCGGTAATATCAATCCCGACGACGTAGAAAGTATGACGGTACTGAAGGGGCAATCTGCTTCTGCTCTCTATGGTTCCCGTGCATCAAATGGAGTGATCCTGATCACCACCAAGTCTGGCAAAAAAGGAGTGATGCAGGTAGAGTACAACCTCAACGCCATGGTCGACAAAGCCATGGACCTCACCGATTTTCAGTATGTATACGGACAGGGTGTAGGTGGCGTGAAACCTGCTAATGCCGCTACCGCACAGCAATCCGGCCGTATGAGCTGGGGTGCCCCGCTGGATGGATCTTCGGTGATCCAGTTTGACGGCAACAGTTATCCATACTCGGCGGTTAAGAATAATATTTCTACATTCTATCGCCCGGGTCCTTCTATTACCAATACTGTAGCACTGTCAAAAGGTAGCGATGCAGGTTCATTCCGCTTGTCGCTGTCGCATCTCGACAATGAATCTATTGTGCGCAACAGTGGTATCAAACGTAATACGATCAACCTGAATGTGGACCAGAAGATATTACCTAAGCTGTCGGTTCGACTGATCGCTAACTATATCGAAGAAAAATCAAAGAACCGTTCACAGCTCAGTGACGGCCCTATGAACCCCAACAACGGATTATTCCTCGCTACCAATATCAATCAGAAAATACTGGCGCCCGGCTACGACCCGGCTACGGGTTACGAAACGCAGTTTAGTGATGATGAATACGTGACCAATCCCTGGTTTGTCGTAAACCAGTATGTAAACAATCTCAGTCGCCGCCGTCTTATTACATCCGGTACAATACGGTATGATTTTACCGACTGGCTGTATGCGCAGGCACGGGTGGGTTACGATCTGGCACATGACCGCAACTTCCGTGTTACACCCTGGGGTACGGCTTACTCTACCGGCCGCCGCGGTGGACTGGATGATCTGGGTAACCAGGAGCGTTATGAACTGAATGTGGATGGATTGATCGGTTTGTCAAGAAAGATCGCCAATGATTTTTCTGTGGATGCTGCCGTAGGAGCCAACCTGCGCAAAAACAGGTTTGAAAAAATAGCCGTGGGTGGCGGACCATTCATTTTACCTTATCTCTATACACTGAGTAATGTACAAAGTCCGCGCACCAATCCCAACGACAACTATGATTTCTGGAAAACACAGGTTAACTCAGCCTACTATACCGTTGATTTTGGTTATCGCAATTTCCTGACGCTGGGTACTACCGGCCGTTATGATGCCTATTCTACATTGCCGGTAAATAACAATACCATTTTTGTGCCTTCTGTATCTGCAAGCTTTATCTTCAGTGAGCTGGCTCATATCCGTTCTCTCAACTACGGTAAGTTGCGTGCCAGCTATGCTGTTACCAGCAACGAGTTGACGGATGCCTATCAGACAGCAGTATATTACTCGTTGGGTAGCCCGTTCAATGGTATACCTGTGGGTAATTTCAGCACATCTCTGCCCAGTGGTCTGCTGAAACCGTTTACCACCAGCGAGCTGGAAATAGGAGCGGAACTGCGTTTCCTTAACAGCCGCCTGAATGTAGATGTCGCTTATTTCACCAAGAAAACGAAGAATGAGATCATGGGAGCCACTTTCAGTATTGCCACCGGTTATACCAGCGGCTTTATTCCCAATGGCTCTACGCAAAACAGGGGTCTTGAATTGCAACTGAGCGGCTCTCCTGTCAGAAACAAAGATTTTCAGTGGACGGCCACACTCAACCTCACCAGTGTAAGTACCAAGATCCTGAAAACCGATGAGGCCGGTAATAATGTAAACCTGGGTCAGAACCGGGCTACACTGGGCAATGCGATCACTGCTTATGTAAAAGGGCTGGCCGGACCGCAGATACTGGCATATGATTACAAACGCGATTCAAAAGGAGAAATGGTGGTGGATGCATCGGGTTACCCCATGCGCGGCAATCTCATTCCCATGGGTAGTGTGCTGCCCAAACTCTATGGTGGGTTAAATAATGAGTTTAATTATAAGAGTTTCAATTTCTCTTTCCTGATTGATTACAACTATGGTAATAAAATACTGTCAGCAACCAGTTACTACAGCATTTTCCGTGGTCTGAATAAACTGACGCTGGAAGGTCGCGATGGTATTACTACAGGTGTTACAGAAAGTGGTGCTGCCAATACCGTTACAGCCGATGCACAGGGCTACTATCGTTCGCTGGCACAGAATGTAACTTCTGTACACGTGCTGGATGGAGACTTTATCAAGCTGCGCCAGGTGACACTTGGTTATACAGTACCTGATAAAGTACTTAGCCGCCTGCCATTGTTCCAGTCAATCCAGGTGTCGCTGGTGGCCCGCAACCTGCTTATCCTGATGAAGAAGAGCGATAATATCGATCCGGAATCCACTTTTGGCTCCAACGTGAGATATTATGGTATTGAAGGTACCAGTCTGCCATCTACCCGCACTTATGGTATAAACCTCAATCTTAAATTCAGGAAATAAGTAACCTCAGTAGTTGAACATTTAAAAAATGAAAGCAATGAAAAGATCATTTATATATACAGGACTGCTGGGGCTAACGCTGCTGGCTGCCTGCACCAAAGATTTTGAAAAGATCAATACGGACCCCACTCAATCGTCGCCGGGTAATTTTGATGCCAACTACTTCTTATCGAGTAGTCAGTTCAATTACGTGAATGCAATCACTGGCTACAATGGGGCCATCCTGTTTCAGAGTGGCTGGGTGCAGATATTCGCATCCACCACATCGGGAGCGGCCAATTATTACAGCAACATGGACAAATATGTGCCATCGGGCAATACCAACGACTATGCCAGCCGCGGCTGGAATGTCAATTACCGCGCAGCGAGCCTTGCCAATGAGATTGTCCGCAACCTGGGGAATGATCCCGAAAAAGTGAATGTGGTAAGCGCTGCAATTGTTATGAAAGTACTGGCGCTTCAGTATGTGACCGATCTGTATGGTGATGTTCCTTACTCAGAGGCATTGAAAGGTGCCGATGGACTCAACCTGCCCGTTTATGATAAGCAGCAGGCAGTATATACGGCCATGCTTACAGAACTGGATGCTGCATTGACAAAATTTGATGTCAGCAAACCCAAACCCACGGCCGATCTGTTTCCTTATGCAGGAGATGTGAGCAAGTGGAAAAAATTCGGGTATTCACTCATGCTGCGTATTGCCATGCGCCTGACCAAAGCAGATGAATCTACTGCCAAAACCTATGCTGAAAAAGCAGCAGCAGGCGGTACCATGGCAAGTATTGCAGACGACGCCTACATTATCAGCGATAACGCAAACGGCTATCGCAATGAGAATGCACGCGCATTGATCACGCCGGCAGATTACTACCAGGTGCGTTGGAGCAAAACCCTGATGGATTACCTGAAAAGCACTACTGACCCCCGTGTGACAGCAATTGCCGAAGTACCGCAGGCTGGTCTTGCCGCCAATCAGAATGTAGACCTGGCTGGCGATCGTACCTATGCCAATCAACTGGGATTACCCAATGGCTGGGATATGAATGCCGGATCAACAGACATTTCACATGCACCCGGTTATCCCGGCGGCACAGGCAGCGGCGCGGATTTTACACCTATTGGCAAATATTCCCGTCCACGTACCGATGTGTATACCGATCTGGATGCACCCGTGTTTATTCTTACCTACGCAGAGTCGGAACTGCTGCTGGCCGAAGCAGCTGTACGTGGCTGGAGTGTGGGTGGTAATGCCGCTACACGCTATAGCAATGGCGTTTCAGCCGCATTACAGTCGCTGGGTACCATGAGCCCCAATGCAGCTATCAGTGCTACAGTGGCCAACAACTATGCAGCCAGCCATCCGCTTGATCAGAGCAGTACCACAGCTTCGCTCAAAATGATCAATGAGCAATACTGGGCTACCACCGGTATCTTCCTCAATTTTGTAGAATCCTGGAACAACTGGCGCCGCTCCGGTTACCCGGTACTCACACCGGTTAACTACGTGGGCAATTTCTCTAACGGTGCTATTCCCCGCCGTCAGCTGTATCCAACCAGCGAAGCAACCAGCAATGGGAGCAATTATCAGACAGGTGTGGCCAGCCTTACCGGCGGCGACATATGGACCGCCCGTGTATGGTGGGATAAATAAGGTTTAAACAAATGGCGGTGGGTACTGTTATATTTTCGATTTTAAAGTTTAGATAAAAGCAACGGGGGTGTCTTTTGAGGCGGCCCCCTTTTCCGTTGTTGACAGCCCACCGCTTCATCTTCATCAAAAAGAGGCGGAATGAAATACCTGCTTGCCTTTTGCAGCTTCCTGTTATGGGATATAGGCGTACATGGCCAGCCCCGGCGTATGGTGTTGCGTACAACAACAGAGACAGGCATCCGGTTTTCCAATGATATCAATGAGACAGAAAACCTGAATGTACTGGCATATGAATACCTCTACAATGGCGGGGGCGTGGCTATCGGGGATATCAATGGTGACAATCTTCCTGATATCTATCTCACAGCCAATATGCAGCCTAATAAATTGTTTTTGAACCTGGGTGCAATGAAGTTTAAGGATATCACCACCGAAGCAGGAGCCGGGTTGACAGGCCGTACAGATGGCTGGAAGACAGGCGCCACCATGGCCGATGTGAACGGAGACGGCTGGCTCGATATCTATCTCTGTTATTCCGGAAAAGTAGATGCTGTCAAAAGAAGAAATCAGCTTTTTATTAATAATGGAAATGGCACATTTACGGAGAAAGCCGCTTCGTATGGACTCGATGATAAAAGTTACAGTACCCAGGCGGCCTTCTTTGATATGGATAATGATGGCGACCTGGATATGTTTTTACTGAATCATAATGTAAAAAAGATCGATAACCTGGAGTTGGCCCGTTATAAATATGATATCGACAGCCTGGCCGGAAATAAGCTGTATAGAAATGATGGCGGACATTTTACCGACATCACTGCCGAAGCAGGCATTCGCCAGAGCCCGTTATCTTTTGGACTGGGGCTTGCCATTTGCGATATTGACCAGGATGGCTGGACCGATATTTATGTGAGCAATGATTATAATGAGCAGGATTACTGTTATCTCAACCAGCACGACGGTACATTCAGGGATGTGACCAAAGAGCGTTTCCGGTATCAGTCGCAGTTTAGTATGGGAGTGGATATCGCTGATTTCAATAACGATACCCGTCCCGATGTGATCACACTCGATATGCTGCCGGAAGATAATCGGCGGCAAAAATTATTGCAGCTGCAGGAAAACTATGAGTCTTTTCAGCTCATGGTAGACCAGGGGCTTCACCGGCAGTATATGCGCAATATGCTCCATCTCAATAATGGGAATGGCACATTTAGTGAAATAGGCCAGCTGGCCGGGGTAGCGCGCACCGACTGGAGCTGGGCACCGTTGTTTGCAGATCTTAACAACGATGGATACAAAGACCTGTTTGTATCGAATGGTTACCTGCGCGATTATACCAACAAGGATTTTCTTCGTTACTGGGGTGATTATAAAGTGAAAAAAGCGATCGACCGGGAGCCGGTTCAGTTGATGGACCTGGTAAAGGCGATGCCTGTAACGAAGTATGCCAATTATGTCTTCGAAAACGGGCAGGACCTGCATTTTCTGAACCGGCAGGTGGAATGGGGAATGGATCAGCCCAGCCTGTCAAATGGAGCGGCCTATGCCGACCTGGACAATGACGGCGACCTGGATCTTGTGGTTAATAATATCAATCAGGCCGTTTTTGTGTACGAGAATCAAACCCGCCAGTTGCAGCCCGAGCGGCATTACCTGCAATTGCAACTAAAACAAACCGGCGGAAATACCCAGGCTATTGGTGCACGCGTGTATGTGTATGCCGGCAGTGAAGTACAATATCAGGAAATAGTAGCCTGCCGGGGGTATCTCTCCTGTATGCCGGCTGTATTACATTTTGGATTGGGTACAAATTCCCGTGTGGATTCCGTACTCGTTTACTGGCCCGCAGGAGAAAAGGAACGTTATGCGAATTTACCTGTTGACCGGTTGCTGACACTTACCTCGCAGCAGGGAGAAATGGCAACGGCAGTCAATGCCAGCAAACAACAAGTAATCTTTGAGTCGATAAAACCACTGATCAGTTTTGAACAGCATCCTTCCGGTATCAATGATTTTAAACGGCAATTGCTGATGCAGTTTATGTATTCATCGGTGGGTACGATACTGGCTGCGGCAGATGTGGATTCGGATGGCCTGACTGATCTGTTTGTAGGCGGTGACGAAGAAACTCCTGCAAGGCTTTACCGGCAGGAATCCAGCGGCAGGTTTACTCCAATACCCGGAGCAGCGTGGAAGACTGGTAACTCTGCCACTCTTGCTGCGGCATTGCTGACCGATCTGAATGCAGATGGGAAAGTCGATCTCTATCTCGCATATGGTGGATATGGATTATGGGAGGCGGGTACACCTGCCCTGCAGGATCAACTCTGGCTGGGTAATGGGAAAGGGGAGTTTATCCGTACCGAACTACCGGCAGTGAATGCATCGGCCAAATCCTGTGTGCGCGCAGCTGATATTGATGGTGATGGCGATCCTGACCTTTTTGTAGGCGGCCGGGTGATACCGGGCCGTTATCCGGAGACTCCGTTGAGTTATCTGTTGATCAATAATGGGAATAAGGGATATAGTCTGCAGCAGGGGCCATTTGAGAAAGCAGGTATGGTGACCGATGCCCGCTTTGCCGATCTGAATAAAGACGGGCGACCCGATCTGATCGTATGCGGTGAGATGATGCCGGTAAAAATATATATCAATACGGCTGCAGGATTTGTGGAACAGACCAGCCAATATTTTGAAGAAGGGAATAGCGGCTTCTGGAATACGATTGAGCTGGCAGATGTGGATGGAGATGGTCAGCCCGATATCGTAGCCGGCAACCTGGGATTAAACACACCGCTGCGTGCCAGTAAAGAACAACCTGTAGAATTGTACTATGCCGATTTTGATGAAAATGGTTCTATTGATCCTTTTCTGACATTTTATGTGCAGGACGTAAGTTATCCTTTTGTAAGCCGCGATGAGCTGAATGACCAGATTTACAGTATGCGCAAACGGTTTGTCTCATACCGCGATTATTCTACCGCTCAGCTCAAAGATATCTTTACCGCGGCCGAACTGGCTCATGCACAAAAGCATACAGCTACAGAGTTGCGTACCGTTGTTTTCCTCAATAAAGGCGGGCGATTTGTAAAGCAACCATTGCCGGTAGAGGCACAGTTCAGCCTGGTAAATCGCATCGTGGTACAGGATATGGATGGTGATGGTAAAATGGATGTATTGTTGCTGGGCAACCGGTCCGACAACCGCCTTAAGCTCGGTAGTATAGATGCAGGTTATGGCTGTCTGCTCAAAGGTGATGGAAAAGGGCAGTTCAGTTATGTATCTCCTTTGCAGTCTGGCCTGCAGATAAAAGGGGATGTGAAATCGGTTGTGCCGCTGATGGTTGGCGCCACACGTTTGCTCGTGATCGGTCGGGCAGAAGGACCGGTATTATTTTTAAAATATTGATGCATGAAGTACAGATTTGCGATAGGAATTGTTTGTATGTACATGTCGCTAGGTTTGCGGGCACAACAACCGGTCGACTGGAATCAACGGCTCGGCTGGAGTGTAGATGCGCTGTCGCGGGTCATGATGCATGATGTGGTCAACCCGCCCGCTGCCGCACGCTATTATGCCTATTGCCTGTTGGGCGCCTGGCAGTATGCAGCAGGTGCAGATGCGAGCCTGCCGGAGCCCAAATCGGTGTTGCGCACCACTATCGCTAAGAAACGGGGTGGTGATGATTATAAAGTTATTGCCCTGTTCTGCATCCTGGAATCAGGAAAAATGATGCTGCCATCGGGTTATATGCTCGATACGGAGCTGGACAAATTTACTGCCGGGCTAAAAAAGGATGGAATGGATACGGCAAGGATCGGAAGATGCCGGAGAGAAGCACAGGCCACAGTCCGGGAAGTAGTGGCCTGGTCCAAAACCGACCGGTACAACCAGTTGAGTGCAAAGCTGCGCTATACACCTAAAAAGGGAGAAGGGTACTGGTATCCCACACCACCGGCTTATATGGAAGCAGTGGAGCCTAACTGGCGAACTGTGCGTCCCATGCTGATGGATACCTGCAATCAGTTTCGTCCTTTACCCTGTGTGGGGTTTAGTAAAGACAGCAACAGTGTCTTTATGCAACTGGCCCGTGAAGTATATGATTTTTCACATAAGGCTACTGAGGACGAATTGGCCAGCGCGGCATTCTGGGATTGCAACCCTTTTGCAGTGTCCACGGCCGGGCATCTGGCTATTGGATTTAAGAAGATCAGTCCGGGTGGTCACTGGATGGCTATTGCCGGTATTGCCTGCCAGAAAGCACGGCTGGAGTTTGCGCAATCTGTGCTGGTACAGGCCATGCTGGGGCTGACACTGATGGATGCTTTTATCAGTTGTTGGGATGAAAAATACAGTAGTAACCGTATCAGGCCAGAGACGGTGATCAATCGCTACATCGATCCCAAATGGCAGCCATTGCTTCAGACGCCACCATTTCCCGAGTATACCAGCGGTCATAGCGTTGTCTCCGCGGCTTCAGCAGAGGTGCTTACTTATTTCCTGGGCGATCAGTTTGCTTATCGCGACAGCTCCGAGCATCTTTTCGGTTTACCAACCCGGGCTTTTACTTCCTTCCGGGCAGCAGCCGGCGAAGCGGCAGTCTCCCGGATTATCGGCGGCATTCATTTTCGTGATGCAGTAGATAATGGAGTGGAGCAGGGGCGGGCGCTGGGAGAGTTTATCGTGGATAAAATCAGGATGCTGGGCGTACCACATTTTGTACACAGATAGAAAGAGGAATAGTTCTTGTTGAAAGTTTTCACGTAGCCCCGTCATGCAAGGCGGGCTACGTTTATTATCTGGAATTATATAGGATTAAACCCGCTTTAAATAAATGTGTTACCTTTCTCTGATACTAAAACGGATATTTAATACAAAAAAATGACGCAAAGCCTGCGGCTTATTACACAGGGGATCGTTTCAGGTGCTGTGATCAGGGAACTTAAAAACTCTTTTCCCAAAAAAGAAAATAGTTCAAACACAATTGTACTTTTTTGTGCATTTTCCGAATGCGATATTCCTGTTGGAAGTGTATTCACACAAATATGGTTTCGGCAGGAGGTATTGTATACGGGAACAGTGATGTTGACGAAAATTACACAACAGTTTGATAGACCTGTTGATGCAATTCCAACTGGATGGCGAACTGTTTGCTCGTTTACTTTTGAAGGACCAGTTCCGGATGTGTTATATAAATATTTGCCTGTTGTGCAGAGTTGGAGCGAAGGATTAGGCGAGGGCGTTTTAATTATAGGCAATATGTAGGCTATCGTCCTGTTTGGATGGCAATCTTTCGCTTGCTGAAACATATAAATAGCCTCCTGCAACAGGAGACGTCCCGTCTTTTAGGGGATATGCCGCATTTAATGCGCAGACACCCAAAGCCCGGGTTCCGAAAGCAATATCCACTGTTTAGGTGGATTTCTTTTTAAGTGGCAGCCATCGCCCGTATGTCAGTATACGCCACACCCACTCGAGCGGGCCGTAACTGAAATATCTGAACCACCAGTTGCTGTATGCTACCTGCGTGATAAAAATAACAATGGCTATTGGTAAAAATATGGCGGGGCCGACCGTGGTGCCCAGGCCAAACCCGATACCATAATAGATAGTGATGCCCAGTATGGTCTGCATGATATAATTGGTGAGTGCCATACGGCCGGCTGGTTTAATGGCCTGTAGAATAAAGGCGTCTTTTTTGTTCATATACCAGAGCGTAATCGTAGCAGTATAAGCCAGGCTAAGCGGCACTACATTCAGGGCATAGCTGAGTGTATCAAATAACCCCATGGGTGATGGTAATGATTGATGATCAAATTCAAACCAGGCATATGCCACACCAGCCGGAATGCCCAGTGCAAATCCCCAACGCTGTATTTTTTTGAATAATGAGCGATGAGCTTCCAGGTTTGCATACATACGCATGCGCCCTACATACAAACCCAGCACAAACATGCCCAGCACTTTGGGCAGGCGGTTGCTATCCAGTCGCAATTGCCAGCTCCACCAGGTTCCCGACCTGCTCCAGGTAAGTATATCCTTATAGCTCCGGTGTTGCATGAGCCAGGTATCTACATTGTCATCCGTAATGCCTGCTTTTTTATCCGTGGCCAGTGCCTGTAAAAGAAAAGGCCGGCTGATGTTCCATCGGCCTCCGGTCACTACCTTGACCAGGTCAAATAAAAGTGGCGATACCAGGAGTACTGCGGCTACGATGAGCAGGGTCTTGTCTGTACAATGGCGGAACAAAGGCAACAGCATGCCTGTAAGCGCATAAAACATCAGGATATCTCCATCCCAGAGCAGCAGGCTGTGACACAGGCCGAACAGGAGGAGGAGGGTCAGACGACGGTAAAAGACGGACAACCCATTGCGACCAGCCTGTTTGTTGCGCAGGAAGATGATGGAGAAACCAATGCCAAACAGCAGCGAGAAAAGCGAATAAAACTTTCCATCTATAAAAGCAAAATGAAACCAATTGAGCCAGCGATCTACTGTGGCAGTAGAAAAGGCCTGCAAGGTTTCTTTTTTTTGAAAGATGTACAGGGAAAAGTAAGCCGCGTTGGCCATGCAGATACCCAGCAGGGCAAAAGCACGAAGAATATCCAGGATGTCGGCTCGTTCCTCCTGCAGGAGGGGCGTTGCTTTGGTCATGTAGCTTTTTACGTCTAAAGCTATTCCCTGGCTTCCGGTTTTGCAATAGCCTAAATGGGTGATAACGTTTTTGCTTTCTCCAGTGCGTTTGTGTTTTTCCTAATTAACTGATTCTTTATTTATTATGGCTTTTAAGTATGCGTAAAGCAAGGTTTTGGCCGGGTATGATTATATTATAAACGGCCAAAACCATATTTATTTTTTCACTTTCGGCCACATATTATACCTTTATAAGCGGCCAAAACCATGGTTGCGGCTGTTGTAAATACAAATACATGGAGCAGATAACAGGCAGAAAAGCAGAGATTGAATTGCTGGAAGAAATGGTAAAGGCCAAAGAGGCAGGCCTGGTTGCTGTTTATGGAAGAAGGAGGGTAGGAAAGACTTTTCTGATCCGCACTTACTTTCAGGACCGCATGGCTTTTGAATTGACAGGCATGTATGGAGCCAGTATGAAGGAGCAGTTGTTGCAATTCAGTAAATCTATGCAGCGCGCCACCGGCTCTGTGCTGGCCATAAAGCCGCCGGCTACCTGGGTAGAAGCATTTCATGCATTGGAAAAATACCTGGAAGGGAAAAAGAAAAATAGGAAATGGGTAGTATTTCTGGATGAGTTTCCCTGGCTGGATGGTCGGAAATCGGGTTTTCTCTCTGCATTCGAACATTTCTGGAATACCTGGGCCAGCCGGCAATCCTGGCTGCTGATCATTATTTGCGGATCCGCCGCTTCCTGGATGATCCGCCATGTTGTTAACAACAAAGGAGGACTTCATAACCGGATCACACAAAAGATCCGGTTGCTGCCTTTCACGCTTGCAGAAACAGAGACGTATCTGAAAAGCCAGGGCAGTAAACTTGACCGATACCAGGTACTTCAGCTTTATATGGCACTTGGGGGTATACCGCAGTATCTCAAAAATGTAGGAAAGGGAAACAGTGCTGCACAGGCGATCCAGAAGATTTGTTTTACCAAAGACGGATTGCTGACGGGGGAATTTAATAATTTGTATGATTCGCTTTTTGAAATGGCAGATAATCATGTAAAAGCGATAAGAGCGCTGGCGGCTGCGCCCAAAGGGCTGACCCGTCAGGAAATTATAGATAGCTGCGGGCTTAGTTCGGGGGGCCGAACCACACTCATGCTTGAGGAACTGGAGGAATCAGGATTTATCAGACCGGCTATTCCCTATGGTAAAAACAGTAAAGATGCTATCTATCGACTGATAGATGAGTTCTCTATTTTTTATCTGAAGTTTATGGAAAGGCTTCGCCAGCCCGGAAAGGACGCCTGGGTAAAACTGAGTGCCGGGCCTGTTTATAAGATATGGTGTGGAATGGCTTTTGAAGCAGTGTGTCTGAAACACCTGGATCAGTTGAAAGAGGGACTGGGGATACAGGGCATAGAAACAGAAGAAAGTGCCTGGCGGTATATCCCGGCGAAAGGTCTGAGCGAAGCGGGAGCCCAGATCGATTTGCTCATCGACCGTAAAGACAGGTGTATGAATATCTGTGAAATGAAATTTAGTACAGATGAGTTTACTATTGATAAAGGGTATGCGGCCGAACTGGAGCAAAAGATCGAAGTATTCCGGCAAAAAACACGTACGCGCAAAACGCTGTTTTTGACAATGATCACCACTTATGGCGTCAAAGAGAATATGTACACAGCGAGCCTGATGCAGCGGAGCCTGACGATGGATGTGTTGTTCAGGTAAGGGATGTTATACAAGGCTGGCCAGCCGTTTAACGTTTTCTCCTTAGCAAGTGTGCAAAAGGTAATGAAACCAGCTATTTCTGATCTGTAAGCTTATAGGGCGTAATCACTAAGCGTTTTTCGCATTATCTATTGTATGTCACGAACCAGGTCGATACTTATGGAAGCCGGATGGGAGCCCTTTCATAAGGGGTTTATTATATGCAAGTCCAATGAAAATGAAGCCGTGGAGTATGTGTTAAATCGAAATATAAGGCCCGATCTTGTAGCAGGCTCCATTAAAAAAGATGTTTCGTGGCCTTCTTTGTGTGAAATCCCTCAAAGCTTATAAAATGCTTTTATTTTTTCCAACAAGAAATCTTTTCTTCGGCGGCTTACTTCTATTTCTTTATTGTTGGATAAAATTACAGAGCCTCCCTCTCCTCTCAGGTATTCTTTTAAATGAAAAAGGTTTATTAAAAAAGATTTGTGAATTCGAATAAAGCCTGCATCGCTTAGTAGTTCTTCATATTCAAATATAGGCTTCGCTGATACTATATGACGCCCATCTTCAAAATGCAAATTGGTATAGCTGCCGGACGATTCGCAATACAAAATATGCTTTAACTCCACCACCTGAAAACCTTTTACAGAAGGTATGCACAATTTTAAATCCTTGTGTGATTGATTTTTTTGAAGATTGTGCAGCAATGTGTAAATATGATTGGTGTCGGAATGGGACGAAATTCTTTTTACTGCTCTTTTTACTGCACTTACCAGAAGGTCTTCATCTATTGGTTTCATTAAATAATCTACAGCGCTGTATTTAAACGCCTGCAATGTATATTGATCGTGTGCTGTTACAAAAACAATTTCAAAAGAAATGGTTTTTAATTCGGCCAGCATATCAAAACTGTTTTTCCCGGGCAATGAAATATCTAAAAAAACCAATTGTGGTTTCAGAAATTCAATTTTTTCTTTTGCGCTATCTGCATTTGAACATTCTGCTATTACTTTTACCTCCGGGCAATATTCCTGTAGCAATTTGTTAAGTGTATTTATGCCTCTTGGCTCATCATCTACAATTATGGCGTTAATCATTTTTGGGAAATTATTAAACAGTTAATTGGGCAACGGTGCCGGTGCTATTATGATCTGTTAACTCCGTTTTATCTTTAATTTTAAGGGCGCAATCCATATTGTATTTTTCATTCAGCAGCGCCAGCCTTTCCTGTATATTGGCGATACCTACGGATCGGTGTGTGGGCAAACTGCCTGGTTTGTGATTGATAGAATGACGAATGCCCACGCCATTGTCTTCCACTTCGCATACCACCTGTTGATTATTTTTTAAAAACCGGATGGTTAATTTTCTATCATTTTCTTTGCTGCGCAGGCCATGCCATATAGCGTTTTCTACCAGCGGCTGCAGCAGCATGGGCGCAATTTTTATTTCCTCCGCATCCAATGCTTCATCTACTTCAATGCGATATTCAAAATCTTCAAACCGTAGCTTTTCCATTTCAATATATTGCTGCAAATGATCTACACATTGCCGCACGGTAATAAATGTTTGGCGGGACTGTTCCAGGTTGGTGCGTATCAATTGTGCAAACTTGCTAAGGTACCGGCTTGCCTGTTGTTTTTTGTCATCCAGTATCATTTCTTTAATGCTATTTAAGCAATTAAAAATAAAATGCGGATTCATTTGTGCATGCAACCCTTTTATTTCCATTTGAGCCAACTGCTGTTTTAATGCAGCGTCCCGGCGAATGGTTTGTATTCTTCGCCTGATAAAAAAGTAGATAATAGCGGCCAGAAATAATAGCGCCATTGTCCTGAACCACCAGGTAGCCCACCAGGGTGGTGAAATGCTAAAAGTGAGGGTGGTTATGTCTTTGCTCCATTGACCATCGCTGTTGGCGGACCTTAATTCAAATATATAATGGCCGGTAGGAAGGCTGGTAAAGTTAGCGCTGCTGGCGGTGGAAGCTGCACTCCAATTATCATTTAACCCTTTAAGGCGATAACTAAACCGGTTATTTTTTTCATTCGAAAAATTGTTGACTGCAAATTGAACGGTGATAAAATTTTGCTTATATCCCAGTGATAATTTGTTTGTTGATTTTTTTTCATTCCATGCTGGCCAGGGTTTGTCATTTATCATTATGTCAGTAATCAATGGGGTAGGGCTGTATCGGTTTTCTTTTAGCAATTGAGGATTGAATAATGTAATGCCATTTACACCGCCAAAGATCAGCGTTCCATCTCCGGCAGATGATAGACAGGCTGTGTTGTATTCCAAAAATCTGAGGCCATTGCCCTCGTTGTAATCTTTTTCAACACTGTAATTTTTCGCATTCATTTTCAAAAGCCCCAGGTTGGTGCTTACCCAAAAAAAACCCTGATTATCTTTTTGAATGGCATAACAAACGCCGGATGCATCTGCTGCACCGGGGAAAACCTGTTTTATGAACTTATCTTTTTTGAAATCATAAATGATTATGCCATCATCTGTAGCTACTAACAGGTAAGAGCCCTCCTGAAAAATATGCCGCGCTGTAATAGATTTCTTTTTTACCGCTTCCACCACTTTGAAATCCCGCCTGCGGTAGTCATATCTTATCAATCCTTCGCCTACAGTGCATATCCAGAGTATATCATTTTCATCCTGGTAAATATACCGGCCTACATAAGGCCCGGTGTTCGACCTGCTTTCGGGACAAGGCTGCCATTTTTTTTCTTTTATTGAATAAAAACCTGCCCCGTTTTGACCCATTAAAAAAAGACTGTCGGCGTTTCGCAATTTAACAACAGTACAAAGTTTTAATGTGAAAGGCAGACTTTCATCTGAGTGATATACGATCTTTTTTGTACGACGTTGAAACTCTGCCAATCCGTCCCAACTGGCAATCCATAAATTATTGTTATCACCTTCAGCTATATCATGAATTGTATTAGCAGAAATACCGGTGCCGGAGGCAAAGGGATACTGAGTGAATGTATTTGTAGTTCTGTCCCACTCACATAAACCGTGATTTTGTGTACCTATAAAATAGGCGTCATCCCTGGTTTTAAAAATATCAAATACCATATTGTCCGGCAGCGATCCGGCTTTGAAAGTTTCATGCTGCAGCGTAGTAAACTGGTGTTTTAGCGGATCATGTTTAGCAAAGCCACCACCACTAAGACCACACCATACAATTCCCTGGCGGTCTTTAAAAAGTGAAAGCACAAAATCTTTTCCAGGCGAGCGGGGGTCGAAATCATTGTGTATGGCGGTTACAATTGAGTTGGAAACGGGGTTGTATTTTATAATTCCCTTTCCGTTTGTGCCTATCCACAGGTCGCCGTTCGCATCTTCCGAAAAACAGCTTACACCTCCTTCCATTTTTTGAAACCGGTGTATATCCGATATTTTGGTCATATCGTTTTCAATATAAAAACACCCGCCATTCAAGGTGCCTACCCACAAAGCGTTTTTATAGGATACAATTTCTTTTATTTCCGGAAAATGAAAGGCCTGCAGCAAGGGCACGGGCTGAAATCCCGATGAGGAAACATTCATTTGATACAACTGGTAGGCCAGGCTAACTATTATTTTCCCTTTGTGCATGGCCAGGCTGTTTACCTGGTATCTTTGATCGGGTTGCGTAAAAAAAGATAGTACGGATTTCTTTTTGCTATTGATATACAGCAAGCCTTTGTTATAAGTAATTATCCAATATTCATTTTCGGTAAACGAAACAATATTTTTTACCATTACCTTGTTTAGCTCCGCTGCATAGGGAAACATTTCGGCAGTAGTGGCCATAGAGTCTCCCCGCAAACTATACAGGCATAGTCCCCTGAATGTGCCTATCCATAAATGATTGCTGTAATTGTCGTAATACAAAGAAGTGATATTGTTGCAGGGCATTTTGCGGCCTTCATACGCGTGTGGTAAAAATATTTTAAACCGTTTGCCATCATAACGGTTTAATCCATCCTGGGTGCCAAACCACATAAATCCGTCTGCGTCCTGCGCTATGGCGTTGCCACTGTTTTGAGAAAGCCCCTCCCCGGAGGAGTAATTTTCAAACAGCAGTTGCTGCCCGTTTACAACAGCAGAGCTGAACAGAAATATGGATAGCAGTAATTTAAACATGGTTATTTAACTGCCATTAATTTAATCATTTCCATTTACATATTTGATGGGTGACCGACCTTTTTTTGACCCTTTCGGACCCGTTTGCGTTGGCCTGTATAAATGGCATCTTATTAACGGCGGGTTTGCGGCCATTACCGGCAGAAGTATTTTGTTTTACGGTGGTAATTGAATAAGCAAAACAGAAATTATAATGAGCATTTGCCGCCGATAAAAAGAAAATACCGCCGCAAATAAGATGGTGCTTTTTGGCATATAAGCGCAGCCTATTTTAGTGTACAATCCAACTATCGTTTGCATTTTGGACCTTGCTTTTTGTATGAAAGCCTTTTCATAAAACAGTTTAATAACTAATTATTATGAAGTACATTTTTAAACCCGGCGAAGCGCCTATCGATACCTGGTCAATTATTTACCGCCCACAAACCGGCAGCCGGTCTACCGGCAAACTCACAGTAACTAATAAACGCCTGATATATAATAGCCGGGTTGACAAGGTCTTTTTAGAAATTAATAAAAACGAAATAGCCAGCGTACGGATACAAAAAAGTTTTCTTACCAAAAAAGCCATCATCAGCCTGCTGGATGGCAGCAGGCATATTTTTGATTATGGAGTACTGAGTATTGATAAACTGGTAGATGCCATCAATAAAAATTAAGCATTCTTTTAAAAATGCAATCATGCGTATAAAAGTTTATTTCTTTCTTATTGCCGCTTTAATAACCATTTGCACCGGTTGCAAAAAAGATAAGGCTGAAAAGCCCGGCTGCCGCATTAGCAAAATAATTAATGCCGCCGGCGGAGAAATAAAAATAACCTACAATGTGGAAGGCAAATATGCAAAAATAGAAAATGCTATATCCAACACAACCATTACCCCCGCTTACAGCCCTGGCTCTATAATATGTACTGTCGTCAATAGCAGTACGGCTGAAGTGCGACAAAAGATAACAGTTTTACTCAACAACTCGGGAATGGCTTCTTCAATAAGACGTGAATCTTATAATTCGGCAGGTACTATTACCAGCTGGGCTAACAATTTATGTGAATATAGTGGAACAGAGCTTATAAAAGATACATATACTTCATCTTCTGGAAGCTCAACAACAGGAATAAGTACGTTTGGCTGGACCAATGGTAATCTAACATCAATCCATGAGGGTAATAGTGTTACCAGTGTTTTTGAATACTATACGGATAAACCTATTCAGCAGGGCGATTACTTTTCTATTTTAGGTCTTATAGTCACCGGCTTCGATTACAGCCTGTACAGAAAAAATAAAAACCTGTTAAAAACTCAAACCAACAACCAATATGTCTACGGCTTTAATGCAGAAGGAAAAATAAACGCTATATACGAGAATGGCAACCTGCTGTATTTTTTGGAATATGAATGTAACTAGGTCATCCATAAAAATAAAAAAAATCTTTTTTAAAAAGAAAAATGATGCAATATGAAAAATAGAACCTTATTATCACTTGCTATTATTTTTTTACTGGTAACGGTTGCCGGACAAGCACAGAGCATTTTGGGAAAAATTAAAAAGAAGGCAGAAGCCGTGGCGGATAAAACCGGATCTGCATCAGCAGATACTACTATTAATAACGGCCCCGCCGGGGGCAGCGATAATGGCGATGATGGGTTTGATTTTAAGAAAATACCAGGTGCCCATTTTTCTTTTTCCGACAAGCCATTTACTGCCAGCAGCAGCGGCGCCAGGTCTTCCTTTAAAATGGGCGACTATATTTATGGAAGGCTGGAGCTGGGCAGTCAAACCGTGCAGCAAGCTTTTAATACTGGCGGCAGTAAGGGCTTGGTCAGAATAGGCATACAACTCAACTCCTGCAACCCCGGCGAAAAAGAGCCTGCCGGCGGCCGGGGAGCCACCAATTATGAAGCTTATTTTTTTATAGCAGAAAAGGATCTGAAAAACAACTTTATCAATTTTGATATATGGCCCAGACCATCAGAGGTTACTACCGTTATGACCGAAGAGATGGATGCCGGCGCGCTTTATGGTATAACTGATGAAAGTCATTTTCCTAAGAAAGGATTGTACGATATCAGGCTATCGCTGTTTTTAAAACAAGTGGACGACTGGGGAAATGCACTGTCAGACCGCAAAACCTGGCCCGGCAGCCAGGGCGTTTTTCAATTAAATTTTGACCCTGCCGGCATAGCTGCATTCAGAACTCAAAGGGAACAGATAAAAGGCCAAATGGCAAAGGCACTCCTGGATATAAGCAGCCCGTTAACCTATGTACCAGGGGCCAGGTTTTATTTTTCCGACAAGCCATTTACCACCAGCAGCAGCGGCGCCAAAACAGGGCTTACCTCTGCCAACTATATTTATGCCCGCCTGGAATTGCAAAGATCTCTTGCAGAAACTTTTAATTTGAGCGCACAACCCAACGCAGCTTTTCACTACCTGTATTATGGCTTTATCATATCGCCAAAAAATGCAAATGGCGGAGATTTTCGCACCCTGCTTCACAACCCCAGTGCTACTATTTTAATAAAAGCAGGCAGTGAAAAAAACTCGTATTTCAATTTTGATATACTGGGCGATCCTGCTAAAGTTCCCACTTATGCATCCCGGGCAGATCCCCAGAAACTAAGCGATTTTGTTCTTCCTTCCGGGCTCAATCCTGCTACAGATGAATATGAAATAAATACACATTTTCCCTCCACCGGCGATTATACAATAAAAGTGGTTGTATGGGGCCCAGTCTTTGACGAAAGAAACCTCTACCATACGGATATCAGCAAGCATATCGTAACGATTGGAGAATTTGATTATCATTTTAATAAAAAGGACGAAGCCACGCTGATAGCCAATAATAAGCTACGGTTTAAAGCATTCAGAACAGTAGAAAAATAAATTGAATAAAAAGCCCGTACTCATTATAAAAATAAAACCTGATAAATGAAAAAATTGGCGATCCTCTTATTCCTCACGGCTTCTGCGCATGCTTGTTTTTGTCAGCAGGCAGGTGAAGCGGCATATAGAAAAAAAACGACAGTGAAAAAAACCAAAGATAAACGTACCGCCAACGGCCACCTGCTGATTACTGCAGAAGTGATTGAAAAAGAAAGAACAGACAAAAGAGGTGAGATCATTTCCGGAACCGATCTGTATGTAAGAAGATCCGCACAGGATTACTTTATCAAGTTTAGCGAAAGCGCTGTAACAAAAGAAGCCGTTCAAAAAGAGATGGATAAGATAAAACATACTATCAAATCGCTTTCAATGGAAGCAGAAATCCGCAATGGCTTGTGGGACAGTTGCGATGGAAAAGAAATGACACAAAGCCGTACGGGTGCCTATATCGTTATTCACCGGCTGATAGCTAAATGAAACCCCTGAACATAAAAATTAATTGCCTAAATACAGTTGTTATGAAGAAGATCTTAGCAGCAATAATTGCTTTATTCATTATTACAGTTGGCCATGCACAACTCACTAAAACTGTAAAAGCCGCAGAAGACCCGGATATAGGAGGAGAAATTATACTCGATTCTATCATTAATATTTCGCCCCGGTTAAAGAATAATAAGGGCGCTTCTGTATTCGGAGGGAAATTTAAACACACAACAGTTATGATCCATAAAAAACCGGGTAGCCATACGCTTTATGCCACAGGCATGAATGGAAAACTGACAAATCTGTATGCAATCGATACAAAAGGAAATAAAATTCCGGCAACGTACTCAGTTAAAGTTGCCTGCATGGCCTGCATTACCGTAAAGAATGGACTTAAAAGCTGCTATATTATGGATTGTAGTGATTTACCCACATTTATGAAGCCAAGAGTAACTGACTAATTAAAAAAATATACAGATGAAAAAACTCCCCTTACTCATTCTGCTCGTTGCTCTTTCCTGCAGCAAAAAAGACAATGACTCCAGTGCTGAACCGAATATTTATGTAGCGGGCTATGAAGACAACGGATCCAGGCTTACGGCCCAATACTGGAAAAACGGAACCACCGTACTATTGACATACGTAAATCACGGGATTCAAGTAACTGACATAACTGTATCGGAGAGTGATGTATATGTATGCGGCTATGAATTATATGGCAGTAAATGGGTAGCCAAATACTGGAAAAATGTTGCAGCTATACCATTGACAAACGGATTGAATGATGCAGTGGCCAATGATATGTTTTTATCGGGCAGTGATGTATATATATGCGGCTTTGAAAGCAATAGCATTACTGATGTGGCTAAATATTGGAAAAACGGTACTGCTATATCCTTAACAAACGGAACGCAAGCAGCAAGAGCTACCGGTATTTATGTGTCCGGCAGTGATGTATATGCATGCGGTTATGAATACAACGGTAGTATAAGTGTGGCTAAATATTGGAAAAATGGTACTGCGATACCCTTAACAAACGGAACGCAAGCAGCAAGAGCTACCGGTATTTATGTGTCCGGCAATGATGTATATGTATGCGGCTATGAAGACAATGGCCTTTACAAGACTACAGCACAATACTGGAAAAACGGAATGGCCATAGCATTAACGGACGGAGCCCGGGAAGCATACCCCACGGGTATCATTGTATCCGGCAGTGATGTGTATGTATGCGGATATGAATACAACGGTACTAATTATGTGGCTAAATATTGGAAAAATGGTACGGCCGTACCATTAACAAACGGAACGCAAAGAGCAAGTGCCAACAGTATTTATGTGCTGGGCAATGATGTATATGTATGCGGTTATGAAAGCAATGGTAGTAAAAATGTGGCTAAATACTGGAAAAATGGTGAGGAGCAGTTGCTGTCCGACGGAACACAGAATGCAGTAACTACTGCTATTTACGTAAAATAGCAATCGATTTTCAGCAAATAATAACCAAAAAAAATCGACACATGAAAAAATTAGCGCTTCTTTTATCCCTCATTGCTTTTTGCCATGTTTGTTTTTCGCAGCAGGTAAATGGAGTTACTTTATATGAAAACGCCGGCTACGGCGGCCGCTTTGAATTGGTGCGCACTACACTAATGCCTGGCACCCACGGTATCCTTCGCCCCCTCGGTCAGCTCAATGATATGGCTTCTTCTGTAAAGGTGCCTGCAGGCATGGTAGCCATATTGTATGAACACACTAATGGCAGTAATGCTTATGGCCGCTATGTGGAGCTGATGGAAGATTGCCCTGACTTATCGGTATATGGCCTGGATAATAAAGTTTCTTACGTGTCGGTATTTCCTGCTACAAGGCAGGACGGTTATAATTTTGTAAGAGCTAAAAATAAAAATGGCACTGTAATAGGCGGGCATTGGGAAAAAGCAAGAGCGAACGGTCAATTGCCCGACAATGCCCCACCGGCAATAGTGCAGAATATAGCAAACCCGCCGCCAACGCCTCTTCCTGTAAAACCTAAAGTGGATGAAACGCTGCCGGTGTTTCGCATTCAATTGCGCATTGTTACCGGCAACAATGAAAATGATGATACCGATAAAGAAGTATATGTAAAACTCAACAGCAATGATAAAGACTATTTTATAGACTATGGCCCCGATGATTTTGAAAGAAATGCAGATAAAAAATATGATATTATTTCTGATAAAATAAAAAGGATATCGGATATAGACTTTATTGAAATATACGCAAAAGGAGATGATGTATGGGGTATAAAAAAAGTGGAGCTTTATATTAATAACTCGAGTAAGGCAATTTTCAGCGAAACTTTTGCCCAACCCAGCCGCATTAATGGTACAGGCAACTGGCCCCGTAAAATTGCTTTTAATCATCAAAGGCTGCGCCTCAATTCTTATTGGCAAAATATTGCCACAGATGAAAAAATAAGAAACCCTTCGTCGCTTATTGAAGCCGCCACTATTAAATCAATGATAGAAAGTATGGTGGGCAATATGATACATCATGAGGCAGATGGAAAACTTTCCTGGGGCGATACTGATGGCATCAATACGGTATGGGGCGATCATGTGGAAATACAGGCCAAAGGCAATGTGCTTAGCGTGGACCTTGATTTGGAAGCAAAGGTAACCGGTTCCAACCCTGAGATAGATGTAAACTTTGATTTGGTATTTGAATGCCAACCTGATGGTCGCATATTTATTAAAACAGAAAATGTGAAGCTAAGCTGCAATTTTGATTATAAAGTTATTAACCTCTCCTGCAGCACGGTTCGCACAGTTATTAATTCGCTATTAAAAACTTTTGCGCTCGACAGGTTTGCCATCAATAATATCAATACAAGCGGAAATACATTCAATAAAATGTTTTACATAGGCGGCGGCGATTATAAATGCAAAGGAGCTATTGTAACAGCCAAAGGCGACGTACTACTTTATTAGAATGCAATATTATGACACTACTAAAACGATTGTTCTTTGTTGTATTGATTTTGGGTTCATATGCCTTCTATCTGTACCAAACTATGAAGCATTCTGAAAAAGACAACTCTACTCTGGTACCTTACATGTCATATAGTTTTGCCGCCCTGCCCCGGGCCGGATAGCAGTGCGGCGGATATTGATGAAAACTTTCGGTATTATACAGATTATTGCAGGATCCGGACACAAAATATGATAGTCTGAATGATGGTATTTTTCAAACATCCCCCTGCAAATAATCAACCCGCCTGCTTCGTGGAGAGTTTATAGTTTTTTCAAGGACGGCCCTGGGCCTTCTTTTTTTAGCTTCCAGTCCAAGGTTAGTTAGGTGCGGGAAAAGCTCAACCATCAGGCAATTCGATTAAAACTTCGACAAAAAAATAGGCCACTGATTTTGATCGCGCCACATCGTTCTAACCGAAAATCCAAACCCACACAGGATGGGCGACCATTACGTCGCTACCGCAGTCGCTGGAAAGTGGAAAGACTTTTTGTATTGATCCATAATTACCGGCGATGTTATGAGCGTTACGAGTACCACGATGACAACTTCCTGGCCTTTGTTCAAATAGCTTGTAGGATGATCATTCTGAAAAAACACTTTTGAGATAACTTCTAGTGATTTACTTCCTTATTTCTAATCCTTTATAGCAAAAGCCTTCCTCATCAATTCCTGTTCTGCTCTTGATATCCCTATTTTCTCTGCTATCTGTTTCCAGTTTTGTGTTGCAGTTAATACCTCATTAATAATTCTATTCATTTCATCATCATTAAGCTGAAAGTATTCCCCAACAGTCTTGGCAAGTTCAAAACTTAATGCATTATCATGTATATCGATATTTAAGGAAAGTCCATCTTTTTCAATAGAAGGATTGATGTCATAAGCTGGTGATAAACTCCAGCCATCTTCTTTCAAAAGAAATCCATGATTACGCAAATGATCATCGGTGTTAGAAACGGCAATGTTGAAAACAATCCGTCTCCATAACTGATGTAAGTCAGTCTGGTTATTTGCTCCTGAGTATTGAATAAACTCTGCAATATCAAGATAACTTACAGGATTTTCTTTAATAGTATCTTCATTATTACCTGTCATTGTCATTGCAGATGCAAAATGTACACGTTCGCCATTGAGCCTGTCGAATCTTTTTGTAAAGAAAGTATGATACTTGCCGCTTACTTTTTCTATTCTTGATTCTGACATTTCTATTCCTGCCATTAGTGCCAATTGATAAGCTAGGTATTCCCAGGCTGCTTTGTCGAATGTATCAGCCTGTGCCGGAAACTTGGCTATCCATGGGTGTTTATTGTCATCTAAAATATTGGCTTTAGGACGAGCTCCCCCTAATGAAGAGCCGGGAGCAATAAGCACATTGAGCCATTTTTTTGCATCAGCACCTTCTTCATCGGATTCAATAATGGCAGCACCATGCTGCAGTTCTCTTACATCAGACCAATGTGGTGTAGGGTATGCTTTATTATTATCGAGAAATGGACCTTCAGTTTCAAGCTTGAACCGTAATGCTCCCATTCTGCTTTCATCGTATACACCTAAGAGAAAGTCGATATCATAAAGCGTTGGCGCTATCTTTCCTTGCTCCTTTGCTTCCTGAGCAGATCTTCGCATCATTAGTTTTCTTCCCCATGTATCGGGCATTGAATCCATAAATATCCCAAAATTCTCTTTACCGTTAGGATATTGCGGACCTGAGTACCAGGATATATCGGGGTCAAGCAGCAGTTGTTCTTTTGAACTGATCCATTCTTTGTCGTATTCAAAGCTGAATGCCTTTCTTCCTTTTGCCTGTTGAACTGAAAGGACACCAATGCATTTAGGCTCAGACATGCCTATCCAGTGTGCGTAAACAATTATATCGGTTTTTTTTCCTGCCATTTCTGTTATGCTTTATTTTTCTTTGTGCTGGCTAATTCTAGGTCCTGTAATTTTCTACCGTAATTATCATCTGCTGCCAGTTTCAAAAAATCATCCTGCAAGCCCAACACACGCAGCGTGTTGAAGTATGCTCCCAAAGACACACTTGAATTTCCTTTCTCTATTTCATACAGAGTTGACCTATCAATGCCAGCCCGTTCAGCCACTTGTATAGTTGTGTACTTTCGTCTCTTCCTTGCCAACTTAATATTTTCGCCTACCTGCTCTAATATTTTCTGATATTTTGGGAATAGTATCTGCTTTCTACTTTTCATAAATGCTGGTTATTATCCACAATTTACTGCTATTTGTTGGAAATAAGCAACATTTTAAAGGTGTACTTAATACTGACTTGAGTAATACAGCGAACAATTTTGTGCAAAATTGTTAAGAATGTAAAATAAATTAATGTAAATCAATCAGTTATAAAAAAGCTAGCAAGTCATTCTTCCTGGAGTCGGAAAAATGTCTTTCATTAGAAAGAAACCTATATGCTTTTAGTTTCACAAGTAAAAACGGAAACTACAAAATCGTCTCATTCTTCAATTTCTGATGCAGAAATGCCGTGTCATTGCTGATCTTTTTATCTGTTACACGAGCATAGATTTGTGTTGTTTTTATACTTCTATGTCCAAGCATTTTACTAACCGAATCAATAGGAACTCCATTTTCAAGTGTAACAGTTGTAGCAAATGTATGTCTGGCAAAATGAAAAGTGATTTTTGTAGAAATATTGCAGATGTCTGCGAGTTCTTTTAAGTACGCATTCATCTTTTGGTTTGTAGTAACCGGCAAAAGTTTTTTACTTTCATTAAATTTGAAATAACCTTTATATTTATCGAGAATGCGTGCAGCAGGTGGTAATATGATAACTCTTTCTGAAATCCCGGTCTTTTGCCTGTCTTTGATTAACCATTGCTTACCATCGATGCCAGTTTTAAGATGACTGGTTGTAAGATTTACCACGTCAACATAAGCGAATCCTGTATAACAGCTGAATAGAAAAATATTCCTTACCTGGTCTAATCTTCGAATGGTAATTTCTTTCTCTTCAATCCTTTTAAGCTCTTCGGCAGATAAATGTGGAACCTTGGGGTCTATATGCTTGACCTTGTACCTGTAAAAAGGATCTGTTTCCAACCATCCTCTGTCTACACAATCACGGATCACTTTCTTTAAATTCTTTATCATTTTACCTGACGAGTTTATTGAAAGTCCTTTCTCTGCCTGCAAATAGTATTCGAAATTCCAGGCAAATTCTGTTCTCAGGTCATTTAATAAAACATCACAACCATTCTTGCGCCACTCAAAGAACTGAACAAGATGTTTTTCCGTGCTTTTGTATTTTACTAAGGTTGCTTTTGTGTAGATGCCTTTTGCGACGAGTTTTTCAAAATCAAGAATGCTTAGCCTCACAACACCAAGTAATGTTCGTTTATTTCGATCTTCTCCAAACCATTTTTCACGAAGCGTATCTACTGTAAATTTCTTGTTCTCGCAGTGAATGCGATCCCTGTAATCGTAAACTCTTTTTTTATTAAATCAAAAGCCATGTTTATATCAACCTTGGTTTCAGATTTACCTCTTATTCTACCTGCAGCCGCCAACCATTTCGAGGGTTTTACATGCTGATGAGTCGCAGCTTCAAACCGTCTTTTTTCAATCGTAACTCGTACGTAAATCGGAAGAAGTTGGTGCTTTGTAGTTCTTGATTTTTTTCCAAAGAACATGATGCTCATTTTTGTTTCCATAATTCGGCCTCCTTATTTGATTTTTAATTGATGAAAACGTCGAGTTAGAGTAAGGTCAGTGCATCGCCTAATATGAATAAGACTTTTGTGAAAATAAGGATACCAAAGTTTTGCAGCAATTAGGTGCTCCTTAAACGCACCCTCAACTTGGAAGAAGAGTCAGCAAATAAGAGTGCAGAAATATGTTGACGATGTGTAGGTTGTAAAACAGGAATGAAGCGCGGGTACAAAAATCTCGGACCCAAGATATGAACCTAAGATACTGAAACCCGCTACCAGAGCGGGTTTCAAGCTAAATTATTGCGGACCGGACAGCGGACTGCCTCTATTTTATATCTATCCATCATTTTACACATCCTTACATTAAGAATTAATTTTTAAGTAATTGAATGATTTATTCACTTACACCGCATTTTATCTTCACATGACTTGATAGGCCTGACATAGAGTAAACGATAGAGTAAAAACGTCAAGTTATGATATATGCACTCAAACCGGTCTGCAAGAAAGACTGGAAAAGAAAAAATGGAACCAGCCTGGTCTTTATTCAGTACTGCATGGGCACCAACCAACGCACCCTGGTTGACACCCAAATTGCCATTCCACCTGAATATTGGAACCGGAAGTTGTTAAAAGTATATGAGGATCTTCCGTCAGAATACGGAGATGCCGCTGAGTTGAATGATCGCTTGCAAAAGATGATGCGACTCGCAGAAGATATGCTGAGCTTTTGCATTAAGAACACGAGAGATAATCCAATGTTCTTTCTGAAAAAGAACTTTTCGCCTGATCTCGATATCACTACACTGGAACAACGCAAGGAGAAAACAGGAAGCCTCGATGTTTATGATCAGTTCGATGCATATATCGAATCGAAGAAAAGAAGGATCGCGCTTGCAACGGTGAATATTTATATGGAAGTAAAAAGATACCTACAGGCTTTTGAAAAGTTCAGGGGTAGAAAAATAACTTTTAAGTCTTTCGATGTGGACTTCTATCATGAGTTCGTTGAATTCATGACCTTCGATTATGTTTCTTACCGCTATACAAAAACGGAAATAAAGGGATTAAAAAGAAATACCCTTGGTAAAGCCATAAAGCATTTGCGATTATTCCTCAAAGACAGGATACGCCGCAAGATCATTCCACCAATTGACCTGACCGAATATAAAGTTGTTGAAGAGATCGCCGATGCTACTTACCTCAGTATGTATGAAATCGAAACGATCCGCAACCTTGATCTATCGTTAAGCCCGAAACTAGAAATGGCGAGAAATCTTTTAGTGTTGGGTTGTCTGACAGGACTACGATTTTCTGATTTCAGCAATATTAAACCAGAAGATATCAGGAATGGAAAATTGCATATCAAACAACAAAAGTCAGATTACTGGGTGGTGATACCTCTGCGTTCGATAGCTCATGATATACTCATAACTAAATTCAAAGGCCAAATTCCCAGAACATCAAATGCGGCCTTTAATGATGATATCAAAAAAGTCTGTGAGATTGCCGAAATAAATGAATCCATCAAGTTTTCCTATAAAAAAGGTAACAGAGATATCGAGGAAGTGAAGCCGAAATACAAATGGATCACTTCGCATTCCTGCCGACGATCATTTTGCACCAATGAGTTTTTAGCCGGTACGCCGGTTGAATTGATCATGAAAATTAGCGGACATAGAAGCCTGAAGGATTTTTACAGATATATTAAAGTGACGCCCGACCAGGCGGCCTACCAGATTGAGAAAATATGGAAGGAAAGAGATATGGCTATCCTATAAAATTGACAAATCAAGTTCTTATAAAAAGCACAAAGTAAATTGATTATCAGTCAAATATGTTACTTTCGTTTTATATCTCAATAACCAGGTTATACCTGGTTTAATGGATATGAAATACTAAAAATCACAAAAAAAGTGTTATTTTGTATCAAAATAACCAGGTTATACCTGGTTTAATTGCTATGAAAGATAAAAACATTTCTTACCAATCTAACGCGCTACTTCAAGGTCTTATTGCAGCTAACAGGTCATGCTTTGATTTTATTGACGCCCAGGAAATACTTCCTAACATATCACGAACGGCTTTGCGTGAATTGTTAAGAGATATGCATCGCCGGGGGTTATTAATGAGGATTAAAAAAGGGATTTATTATGTCATCCCTTTTGAGGAGAACCCCGAAACATTTATGCCCGATTGGCATTTGCTGGCTGAATGCCTGGTAAAGGATATTTCTTATTATATCGGCTATTATTCAGCATTGCAACTGCATAATTTGATTACACAACCAGCCCTCAATGAACTAATTGTTGTTGATAGTCAGATTAAACCGTCTCTTGTAAAAATCAAGGATACCAGCTTTCAATTTATATACCATAATACAAAGCATTTTTTTGGAACAAAAAAAATATGGGTCGATTCATATCACAAAGTCACCTGTTCGGATTTGGAAAAAACTTTTGTGGATTGTCTTTTCAAGCCTGGATATGCCGGCGGAATTGTGGAAATTGGAAAGGCCTTATACAAAGCCAGACTAACTATCAACTATGAAAAGCTGCTTGAATACTGCATGCAATTTGATTCACAAGCTGTGATCAAAAGACTTGGGTTTTTACTGGAGCTTTTAAAAATTGAAAACCCTATTGTCGATAAGTTACAGGGACAAAAAACGAACACTTATATACTATTGGATACAGAAATGCCAAAACAAGGTAAAAGACTTAGTCGCTGGCGGATTCAGCAAAACATAGACTCAGAAACCATTCAATCTTCCATACTTACATGATTAAACCTATAGAAATAAAACGACACGCACATAAATCAGGTGTCCGGGACACACAGATTGAAAAGGACTATGTTCTTACCTGGATTTTATTTGGCATTTCAAGGAATGAGCGATTATCAACAGCCTTGGCCTTTAAAGGAGGTACAGTACTTAAAAAAGTCTACATAGAAGATTATCGCTATTCAGAAGATCTTGATTTTACCCTGCTGAAAGAGGACCTTATGAATGAAGAGCTATTCAACGATTTTGAAAAACTGTTTGAATTTGTGAAGGAGGAAGCGAATATAACTTTGCAGCGAATAGAAGATACAGAGCATGAAAGTGGAAGCATTAACTTTTATATCGGATATACCGGACCTCTTGGTGGAACGAACAAGCAGGTAAAGATCGATATTACCAGGAAAGAGATACTGGAATTTGACCCCATGATGAAACCGATATTCATTCATTATTCCGATCTGGACGAATTCAAAATATTGAGCTATACACTTGAAGAAGTCCTGATTGAAAAGATGTGTGCCTTGATGGGACGTACACAACCAAGAGACTTATATGACCTCTGGTATTTATTGGAATACGAGAAAATGAGTATCCAGCATAGTTGGCCGGAATTTGAAAGAAAAGCAAAAAATAAAGGCCATACACCTACTGCCTTTAAAGAAAAGGTTGAAACGAAATTAAATGCTTTTAAAGGACGCTGGCAAGGATCACTTGCTAGCCAAATAAAGGACTTGCCTGATTTTGATTTGGTGGTGAGAGAATTAAACAAACATTTTCGAAAAATATAGATCATTATGATTTTACAATATTGTTCCGATCTGCATTTGGAATTCAGAGAAAATAAACAATTTCTAAATCAGTATCCTCTTCAACCCAGAATTCCTAAAAATTTCGGATAAGTTTGTAAGAATAATAATCAATTGATTTAACTCACCCTGATTCTTAAACTCATACAGTCCTTTATTTCGACCATCTTTCAATTGCTCAACCCATGAATCTTTACTCTTGCTTGTGATAGCACATAAGAGTTCAGCAATGGAATCAAATTTATTAGGCCTCGTAAAATCAATTTTCTCCAACTTGCCAGTTTCTGCAAGCAGATCAAAAAGGATAAGTATTTGTTTTTTAGAAAAGACACCTTTTCCCTTGCCCTTTATTCCATTAGAAGATGGATGAACCGTCGTGTACTCATTAAAATAATGGGAGCTGTTATGATAGTTATTGAATTCATTCCGGGTTTGTAAAATAACAGTCGATTGTTTTACTTGAAGAGGTATATCCGCCGATTTCTTACCAAAAGTAGACGATATGATTTGTCTGATGGCCAGGGATAATGCTTCTTCAAAATTATTATCGGCTTCGGTTAAGAATGCCTGCAAAATGTGCACATCCTCATCAACCAGTAACTTATTTATCCCTTCCGTTTGCAAAGGATAATAAGTCTTACCAAACGATCCTATATAATACAAAATACCGGTAATACGGGAAAGCAGGTATTTAACGTCATGAGAAGCCCGGTAATTCACGATATAAGCCAGAGGCATCGGCAAATAATTGTCCGGCTTGTTTTCCTTTTTAAATACCTGGTAAAGCCTGTAATGGCCCAATAGCCGCTGATAGATGTCCTGGTTATACCAACCTGTCCATTCCAGGAATCGGCATTGCAGGTGGCCGGTAAGGCTGTTCAATTTGTCTTTAGCGGAATAATCTCTTTCCGGTGACTGAACCGGATGCAACACACTCAAATCCATACTCACAATTTTCTGCTTAAATTTACGGAAAGTCATGTGAAGACGAGTAAGGAAATGCTAATAAAACGATGGCTGATAGAGTAAAAAATAGAGTAAAAACAAGAAACCCGCGACTAGCGCGGGTTTGAGGTCAATTTCTGCGGACCGGACGGGACTCGAACCCGCGACCTCCGCCGTGACAGGGCGGCATTCTAACCGACTGAACTACCGATCCTTATAAGGTGAAGGGGAAACCCCGACATCCCTGTTAAGGGACGGCAAAGATAGGGGTTCCAGCGGAATCAAAACAAAACTTTTACAAAAAAAAATGAAGAAAATTCTTTTTAAATCCCTGGCAATGACCTCACTCAGGGAATCAGTAATCAACAAGGTCAAAAATGGAGGAAGATACCGGGCTATATCTATGCCTGTAACTACATCTTGGAAGCTAACAACTCTGTAGGCGCGTAGCCAAATTGCTTTTTAAAAGCAAAAGAGAAGTGGGACAGGTTTTCAAAACCTACTTCATAACATACATCGACAGGCTTTTTCTTTTTCTCCATAAGATGATAATGTGCCAGTTCCAGCCGTTTTTTGGTGAGCCATTTCTGCGGTGTGGTATCAAACGTTTTTTTGAAATCCCTTTTAAACGTTGTCAGGCTCCTGCCGGTGAGATAACCAAATTTTTCCATCGGCATGTTGAACATAAAGTTCTTTTCCATGTAATCTGCCAGGTCAATCTTACCAGGTTCCTCAAAATTAGCCAGCATGTTGTCGAGGTCAGGATCAATGGACCGCAGTATGCTGACAGATTCGGTAAGTTTAAGGTCAGCAATATTTTCGGGCAACTCCTTCATATCAAAATAAGGGATCAGCGATGCAAGACAACTTTGCAGCAACGGATGATTACTGTAATGCCGGATCTTGGGTTCGGCTACCGTTTTTGATTTAATTTTGATCTTGTCGTAAAAGTTCCGAAGCCAGTCGACAGTCAGGTGCATGACGACCGTTTGATGTGGCTGTCCGTCTTTAGGGTAATTAATGATAGTGGCCAGTTGATTGCGCGGGATCAGGAAAATGTCCCCTTTTTGAAATATATGCGTCCCTTCGGCCTGCACAATCTTCGTTTCACCAGAGATAAACCAGATGAGCATGTGGTGCTCAAACATGATGTCTGACTTGAAGAACTTATCCTGGTAGCAGGACAGCTTAATATCTTCGGTGATGTACTTAGCCTGGTATTCCATGTGCTGAAATTTAAGACTGATGCTCCTCTGTTATGAAAGAAGTGCATAACAAATGTAGCCGATCTGCCCCGATACAGCTTTGTTTATAAGGCCATTTTCGTTTTGTTTAGAAGACCATCGGGCAGTGTCGGGTTTGCTAAATATTTTATAAGTGGCTGATTTTCAGTTTCATGAAATTACCCTGCTGACAAAAGGAAATCTATACCGGATAATTGCCCTATATCTTTATTTACCCGGCGGATCAAAACCTCCCCGTCTGCAGACCGCTCAACCAAAAGGTCGCGATAATCAACAATCACAGGGTGACCCGTATCCATTGGTTGCTGATGTGTGGCAGTTACGACCAAAACGGTGGCACCGGCCCGGTCACCAGCAATTATACCTGCTACAGAATCTTCAATAACCAGGCATTTTTCGGCGGTCGTTCCCAGGCGTTGGGCTGCCAGGTAAAAACAATCGGGCGCTGGTTTGCCGTGTGCGACATCTTCGGCAGCAATTAACAATGGTGGCTGGGGAAGTCCGGCCGCATGGATACGACGTAAGGCCAGTTCACGTGGGGCCGATGTCACGATTGCCCAACGATGTGTGGGAAGAATGGCCAGAAATTCCGCCGCACCGGCAATAGCTTCGATACCTTCCACGTCGTCGATCTCTGCCTGTGTAATAGCCGCGGCCTCGGTTATGGGATCAATACCAGCCAGCCCAAGCCGCCGGATCGTTTCCACCGACTGAACACCATGGATGGTTGGAATGAAAGACTCCACATCCAATCCATGCCTGGTCGCCCAGGCACTCCATACCCTTTCAGCAGACCGGATCGAATTCAGGATCGTACCATCCATATCAAGTAGTACCGCATCAATTAGCTGTGTCATATTCGTCATTCAGGAGATTGTTTGATCGCACCCAAAATTACATCAATAGCAGAATGTTCCGTAGTACAGCTATCTTCCTGCAGCGCTATTGCTTAACAAATCGGTCGGCGCATAGCCAAAATATTTTTTGAAAGCATAGGAGAAATGAGACAGGTTTTCGAAACCGACTTCGAAATACACATCGATGGGTTTCAGCCTTTTTTCGACAAATTGAGTATACGCCAGTTCCAGTCTCTTCTGTGTAAGCCATTTTTGAGGTGTTGTGGCAAAGGCTTTTTTAAAGTCACGTTTGAAAGTGGTCAGACTTCTGCCAGTAAGATAGCCGAAGCGCTCCATGGGCATATTAAACATATAATTCTTCTCCATGAAATCCGCGAGATCGATGCGGACAGGTAGCTCAAAATTGGCCAGCACCTCATCGATACTTTCATCAATCAGGCGCAATATGCTGATGGCTTCCGTAATTTTTATCGAGGCAATCTCTTCGGGAAGCTCTGCCAGGTCAAAATAGGGAACCAGCGAAGAAAAACAGCTTCTGAGCAGCGGATGGTTATGATAACTCCTGATCCGCCCGGTATCACCAACCGGGGGCCTCATAGCTAACCCATCATAAAACTGCCGGAGCCTTGCCGTCGACAGGTGCATGACAACCGTTTTGTGGGGTTGATTATCGGTCGGATAATTAATGATCGTAGCCAGCTGGTTTCGGGGAATCAGGAAAATATCTCCTGACCGGAATGTATAACAGGTATCTGCCTGCACGATCCTGGTTTCCCCCGCCATAAACCAGATCAGCATATGATGATCAAACTCAATTTCTGTCTTGAACAGTTTATCATCATAGCTGGAAATTTTTATATCCGGTGCTAAATACTTCGACTGATGTTCCATAGCCTTCTGTTTTTCGATTTTGCTGTTCAGTTTTAAAAGCGCTGAAATATTCCCATGTTGTTGAAATGTCAAAGCAAAAGTAGAGAGACGATAAGTGGGGGACTTTGTTTTGAAGACCTATTTCTCTTTGTTTACAGGACCATATTGCTGTCTGAGTAGATATAAATGAACCAATGATAACAACGAGCGGAAAGTGTATGTAAACGAAAGACGAAAAGTTTCGTATATTGCTGAATGTGGAGGCAGAGATTGCCAGGCTATATTATATCTGTTCAACTACAAAAGAACCGGATGAAAAGGATTGCCTTACTTGTTGCTTTATATTTTTCGGTTGTAAACATGGATGTGTATGCCCGGAAAATTGAAACAGACATAAGTGCCTGCAAAGGGGTGCTGATAATATTCGAACAATTAAAAGCAGGTCTGCCCAAACCGCAGATTGAACTGACCATCGATAGTGTGTTGCAGACAAAGGCATACCGGGTAATGTTTCAGCATTATAACCGCGACTGGCGTCCGAACCATTTACCGGAAAACGTATTTAAACGAATGATTCTTTCGCTCCGGTTTCCCGGAGAATATACGCCGGGCGAAAACGAGCGGGCAGATGCGATGCTGAAGTTCTGGAAGAGGAATTTTGAAAATTTGGATGATTTTAAAAGAAATATCCAGATGCTGGGAAAAGCCAATTTGGGCGTTCTTATTCAAAAGGGAGTTTCCAGTGCGCAAAACTGGTTACCCCAATCAATGAAAATCCCGGATTTCTACTTCTTTGTTCATCCGAATGGTGGAAGCCCGGCATTTGCCATAAATGGCAACCAGGGCTATGACTTTTTTCAACTGGAAAGGAACCCCGATGGCACCATCAATGTGCAGGCACTGATCGATGTGATAGCCCACGAATCGCATCACCTGGGATTGAAAATCGCCGGACAGGAATTTCGTACCGGGAAAGATTCGCTGGCTTTCAGTTTCCTGCAGATATTTGTTGCCGAAGGCACCGCCAGCAAGTTTGTCGATAATATGCCAGGCGGTACTATTGGTAAAGTAGGCAAAGGCAGAAGCAAAAATTTTGAGGAGGCTGTCAGGAAAATATGGAGCGAGTACAGTCTGCAGGAAGAGGAGATGTTCCGTGTGTTTGAAGAAGATTTCCGGAAAATTTATGACGGAACTTATACCAAAGACTCTATACAGTCCCGGATGCTTCATTACTGGCTTAGTGGGGGTAAAGGAAGAGCCTACTTCCTGGGATCAGAGCTGTTTGGTGCCATTTACCAGGCATTCGGCAGGCAGCAGTTGTTTTATACTATGGAAAACCCGCGATACCTGCTCCGGAACTATAATAATGCCATAAACAAATTGGGTAAGAAACTAAAGAAGAAGATCCTCCTGAGTGAGTGGCTGACAAAGGTCCTGTAGATAACAGACACGCACATCCGCCTCATCTGGCCTATACAAGAGTAATAGTTTGTATATGAATGTTTCAGATTGTTGACAATTGTCAAAATATCCGGGCAGGAGATACCTCGTATTGGGATTACCATTTTCCCATTATAGTTTTGCCGCAAACGAACTCACTGCTTCTTTTACAAGCCACCATTTCTCTTTTACAAGATCTTAACCAGGCCTCAAAACCTGGTTAAGTCTTTTTAGGTAGTAAGTGATAAGTTATAAGTATGATATTACTGATTGGAATTGTTGACACCGGGTACTGACCATCAGCCACCTTTCTTCCTTGTTCATTTTCATTCATCAGGTGTACTAAAAGCGGACACATTGTTGTGTACGATAATTTCAAATGGTTGACAATCACCTATTTACGCAGCTGGCATTATTTTTTAATGCTTTGGTTACCAATCTTGTATAATGATCAGACATTTTCTGCGTATCAGTTTTCGCCAGCTTCGCCGCAACCGTGTATATAGTTTTATCAATATTGCCGGCCTTACAGTAGGACTGGCGGGCTTTGTGATCGTATTGCTGTATCTCAATTTTGAACTCAGCTACGATAAATGGGATAGCCGCTTAGCGCGCGTATATAAAATTTCTGAACGTACAGACGAAGAAGTATTGGAGCAAACACCTGCACCGCTGGCTCAGTTCCTCTCTCAGCAGATTCCTGCCATTGAAGCCGCTACCCGGGTGCAGCCTGCCGGCAGTTTTGAAGTGCCATTAAGAGCAGGGGATCAGAAGATATTTGCCAAAGGAAGCATTGAAGTGGATTCTTTGTTTTTCCAGGTCTTTCCTTACCGGATCATAGCCGGTGACAAGAGCAATCCGCTCGCTAAACCCAATGCCATTGTAATTACACCCGCACTTAGTAAAAAACTGTTTGGCGATGCCGATCCCATTGGCAAGACCATCAAAATATTTAATGTGCTGGAAAATGAGGTCACTGCTGTGATGGAAGAGCCGGCTGGCCCTTCACACCTCGATATTCATTTTGCCTGGCGCAGTCCGTACGAAAAACAAAATACTTCCTGGGGCAACCAGTCTTACCAGACCTATATTCGTACTAAGGAAGATATGACGGTGAGTAAACTCGATGCACTTGTCAATCCTATTTATTATAATGAACGGCTGAAGCAGGAAAACAAATCTTACCACGATTTCCGTTCTGCGGGGCATCAGGCTGGTTTGTTTGCCGATGCAGCACAGCGGATCCACAATTTTCCACGGCACGGAGAAAGCAATTTTACCACGGTCACCGTATTGCTGGTGCTGGCCTTCTTGTTGCTGATAGCAGGCGCTATTAATTTCAGTAATCTATCCATAGCAGCTTCTATCAGGCGGGCAAAAGAAATGGGTATCCGCAAAACCCTGGGCTCCGGACGCGGCCAGCTGGTAGCGCAGTTTCTCGGTGAGACAGCACTGCAGTGTCTCATTAGTATGATGGCTGCATTGATGCTGGTGCAACTTATACTGCCTTATTTCAACGAAAGTTTTGGCATATCTCTTTCACTGGGCAACACTGCCCGGTTATGGACTATTCTCTGGCAATTGCTGGTTTGCCTGCTGGTGGTGGTGGTACTCTCGGGTCTATACCCGGCTATCGTGCTTTCGCTGGTCAGCACATCGCGTGTATTGAAGGGAGAATATTCAAGAGGTAAAAAAGGAAATCGTTTCCGGAATGCGCTGATAGTGCTGCAATTTGTTGTAGCCGGTTTCTTTGTATTCGGCACGCTGGTGATCAGCCGGCAGATCAGCTTTATGGAAAAAAGTGATAAAGGGTTTGATGGGAGTGAAGTGGTGCGCATAGAGGCTATGCAACGAAGCCGCGACGCCAACTTTGATGCTACCCGCTCACAATTGATGGCAGTACCCGGTGTAGTGGAAGTAGCCAAATCAACAGAAGTGCCCGGCGATACCTATACCGATACTTCTACGTATGCTTTCCGTTATGCCGGAGAATCGTATCGGATGTCGTCGGTAAAAGTGAGTACAGAGTTTTTCAAAACGCTGGGTATTCAACTGCAGCAGGGCCGTTTGTTTGATACGCGTGTAAGCGATCAGCAGACACGCAGTGCCGTGATCAATCAATCTGCTGCGCGCCTGCTGGGTCAGGATGCGGCAGTTGGTAAAACAATTTATTTCTCCGGTTGCGATACCGTGCCGGTGCAGGTAATAGGTGTGGTGAATGATTTTCATGTAATGGGTTATGAGTCTACCGTGAAACCGGTGGCTTATACAATAGGCAACTATGCCTGTATGTTTCAGTCGGGTGGCGGTTTGCTGGTAAAGATCCGCAGGCAGGATGCTGCGGCCACCATTGCCGGTATCGAAACCGCCTGGAAAAAGATTGAGCCGGATCTGCCGATCCGCTATAGTTTCCTCGACGATAATTTTCAGAAACTGCTGGCGGGTCATATCCGTCTTCAGAAAGTGATCAGCATTTTTGCGATTACTGCCATTGTCATTTCTATCATGGGGCTGTTTGCCATGACCGCCTATTTTACCGGACAGCGCCGTAAGGAAATAGGCGTACGCAAGGTGCTGGGCGCCGGTGTGCTGGATATTGCTTCGCTGCTGAGTAAGGATTTTGTACTGCTCGTGCTGACCGGTGTGGTAGTGGCGGTGCCCCTCGGTTACTGGGCCAGTTCGCGCTGGTTGCAGACCTTTGCCTACCGCATTCCGCTTGGCTGGCAATTGTTTGTGCTGTCTGCATTGCTGGTCATCGTGATAGCGGTAGTAACGATTACCCTGCAAACAATAAAGGCTGCGCGGGCCAATCCCGTCAATAGCCTGCGGCAGGAATAATAGATGAGTCCGTTGTCGGAGGTAGCGGGTAATGATTAAATTTTGATTAACGGGTATAGACAGTTCAAAATAGTACTAGTTTGCGCCAAAATTCTGGCGCCATGACTCGTGAGTTACCCTTACTGACCCCCACCACACGTTTTTCGAACAGGGCTGAGAATTATGTAAAATACCGGCCTACTTATCCTGTCACTATCCTGCCTTTCCTGGAGCAGGAACTGGGACTTACCGAAGGAAAACGTATTGCCGATATTGGTTCAGGTACCGGCCTCTTTGCGGAGCCCATGCTCGAGAAGGGATATGAAGTGGTATGTATTGAACCCAATGATGAAATGCGCCAGGCTGCGGAAGCGCGTTTATCTCATTTTCCCACGTTCATCAGCCGCCGTCACCGGGCAGAGTCTACCGGGCTGCGTGGGCATAGTATTGATCTCATCACCGTAGCACAGGCCTTTCACTGGATGGATCCCGAGCTCACGCGCAAAGAGTTTACGCGTATCCTGCGTCCCGACGGATATGTAGTGCTGGCGTGGAATATTCAAAAAACAGATACGCCTTTTTTGCAGGCTTATGCCGATCTCAAAGACCGTTATAAGGTAGAGGATGTGGTACCGCCACGTGTGGACGAAGAAAAAATACAGATATTCTTTGAAGGCCAGGCGCAGCGCCGCGTTTTCCCCAACCGGCAATTGCTCAATTTCGACGCATTGAAAGGGCAGCTATTGTCGGTATCGTATATTCCATTGCCCGGCCATCCCTCGTACGAAACCATGATCTCGGCCCTGGTACAATTGTTTGTAGCCTGCAACGAAAATGGGTTTGTGAAAATGGATTACGAGACCATAGTGTATTGGGGGAAATAAATTTCATTTATAAACAGCATCTTATTTCCGTTAGTAAGCCCGCGATGCTTCGCGGGCTTACGGCATTGTGGCATGTATGATGTTTTGTGGGATTGTTTTTTAGCTTGCAGGTTCGAAATGCATCGCTGGTGTCAGGAAGGGTTTTCGATTGTAGGCCCGCCATGCATGGCGGGCCTACAGGTTTATTGATTTATCAGTCAATGCAATTGATATTCCTGCCTGGTGAGCCATTCGAAATGCGCCATGTTTTCGGGAGCAGCCAATAGCCAGTTTTGTAGTTGGGTATATTCTGCATCAGTCAGGAAATTGTTATCAAAGAATGTCTGTAACAAGGTTGCTATCTCCTGGTCGACAGGGCCGCTCCACACGCTGCTATGAAAAATGCATTCTTTCATGATGGATGTTGTGATAAGTGTCAGTTAGTTTTTATCTGAAAGCAATGCCTGTTTTTGCAACAGCTTTTGTATTGCCTGCAATGCTTTATTACGTTGATTCCTTACTGTACCCGGTTTGGTATGGAGCAATGCCCCTATTTCTGCGTACGATTTTCCTTCGAGGTAATAAAGACGGAATACTTCCTGCATACGCGGGGGCAACTTTTTCATAGTGGAAAGGATTTCTGGTAAGATGTCGCGGTCAATTGCAACCAGTTCTGTTGTTGCTACCGTGCTTTCCTGGTGATGTTGCCAGTCCTGTTCCAGTTTGGAAGATCTTGATTTGTTGTGCAACAGGTCGGTGCATCGGTTCCGAACCATGGTAAACAGGTAATTCCTGATCGATACAATCTGATCCAGCCCCTGGCGTAACTGCCACAACTTGATAAAGCAATCCTGTACCACATCGGCTGCTCCCTCTGTAGTGCCAATGCATTTCACCGCAAAAAACAATAACTGCTGATAGTATTTTTCATACAATTCATCAAAGGCTTTGTTGCTGACTGCAGCACCAGGCAGATCCAACACCTCCGGATACGCAACACAGGTTTCCATAACATCACGGTTAAAGGATGAAGCAAATGTTTTCTGATCCGCAAACAAGATTGTCAGCGGAGATGACCATTACTGGTCAGCGATGGGGTGTTGAATGAAATACAAATTACACGTGGTGCATGTCGTGTAATTCATTTACTGATTGCTGCTTTATTTCCGGGGAGTTGATGTAAGCATTCAGTAATTACCATAAAGGCACGTAACAAATCTAGGGAATATTTTCGATTGTGGTAGAATTCGACCATACTTATTTTTGCAAATACGGTCAATTTTCCGGTTTAAGAGCCGGATGAATCTTAAGCAAAAGAAAGATATCAGAGTTCGACTGGGCGATCTGTTGAAAAAACGTCGCAAGGAGTTGGGTTATCCGAGTATCCGTGGTTTTTCATTTAAGAATAAGATTGATCACAGCAAGTTAACGAAAATTGAAAAAGGGCTGATCAATCTGCGCATAGATACATTAATGGAAGTTGCGCTGGCTTACGAATTGCATCCCTCCGAACTTTTTGATTTTGACATTCCTTTTTGGGAAGATGAGATGGAAGATTAAGTCGCCTGAGGTCAGTTTTTTGTTACCCGATTGGGTATAAATACGCCCTGAATCACTCTTCTGCACCTGCCAATTTTTACCTACCTTCGTGCGTCTTTGCCGGGCTGTAAAATCCGGAATATGCCCCGCTTTTTTGGGGCATTTATTTGATAAAGAGGCACTTAAGTACATGAAGAATATCCGCAATTTTTGCATTATTGCACATATTGACCACGGTAAATCAACCCTGGCCGACCGGCTGCTGCAGTCTACCAATACCATCAGCGACCGCGAAATGATGGACCAGGTGCTGGATGATATGGATCTGGAGCGTGAAAAAGGTATCACCATCAAGAGCCACGCCATCCAGATCAACTACAAACATACCGATGGTCAGGAGTATATTCTCAACCTGATCGATACCCCCGGTCACGTAGACTTCAGCTATGAAGTGAGCCGTGCACTGGCTGCCTGCGAAGGCGCACTGTTGCTGGTAGATGCTACCCAGGGTATTCAGGCGCAAACGATCAGCAATCTGTACCTGGCTATCGACAACGATCTCGAGATCATCCCTGTCATCAACAAGATCGACATGGATGGCGCGATGATCGAGGAAGTAAAAGATCAGATCATTGACCTTATCGGCTGCAAACCAGATGACATTCTGCTGGCCAGCGGTCGTACGGGCATCGGCATTGAAGGTATCCTGAATGCTATTGTCGAGCGTATTCCTGCACCCAAGGGTGATGAGAAAGCGCCGCTGCAGGCACTGATCTTCGACAGTGTATTCAATAGCTTTCGTGGTATCATTGTATACTACCGTATTCTGAATGGTACCATTCGCAAAAATGATCTTGTAAAATTCATCAGCACCGGCAAAGAATATGAGGCGACCGAGGTGGGCATCCTGAAACTCAAGATGTCTGAACGTGCCGAAGTGAAAGCCGGCGATGTAGGATATATTATTACCGGTATCAAAAATGCCAAGGAAGTAAAAGTAGGTGACACCATTACCCTTGTGGCCAATCCTTCGCCCGAGACCATTCAGGGCTTTGAAGAAGTAAAACCCATGGTATTTGCAGGTATTTATCCGGTGAATACAGATGAGTTTGAAGAGTTGCGCGACTGTATGGATAAACTGCAGTTGAATGATGCCTCACTTACGTTTGAACTGGAAACATCGCAGGCCCTCGGTTTCGGTTTCCGATGCGGCTTCCTCGGTATGCTGCATATGGAGATCATCCAGGAGCGGCTGGAACGTGAGTTTGATCAGACGGTGATCACCACGGTGCCCAACGTAAGTTTTATTGCTTACCTGACCAATGGTGAAACCAAAATTGTAAACAACCCCACTGAGTTTCCCGAGCCGGTAAAGACAGAACGGATCGAAGAGCCTTATATCCGTGCGCAGATCATTACCAAGCCCGAGTATATCGGCAATATCATGACGTTGTGCCTCGGCAAACGTGGTATCCTGCTCAATCAAAGTTACCTGACCACCACACGGGTGGAACTGATCTTTGAAATGCCCTTGACCGAGATCGTATTTGACTTTTATGATAAACTGAAATCGCAGACGCGTGGATACGCTTCATTCGATTATCATCCTATTGGCTACCGCGACAGTGATATCGCAAAAATGGATATCCTGCTCAATGGCGACAAAGTGGATGCGCTGAGTGCGCTGATCCACCGCAGCCGTGCCCAGGATTTTGGCCGCAAGCTTTGCGAAAAACTGAAAGAACTGCTGCCCCGCCAGCAATTCCAGATCGCCATCCAGGCCGCTATCGGAGCCAAGGTCATTGCCCGTGAGAATATCTCTGCCATGCGCAAGGATGTAACCGCTAAATGTTATGGTGGTGACATCAGCCGTAAGCGTAAGCTGCTCGAGAAACAGAAAGAAGGTAAGAAACGCATGCGCCAGATCGGTAACGTAGAGGTGCCGCAGGAGGCATTTTTGGCTGTACTGAAACTCGACGATTAGAGGAAAGGTTAAAGGTGAAGGGTAGAAGGTAAAGAGAGATAAGCTGAAATCAGAATAAAGAAGGTAGAAGGTCATTTGCACCTTCTACCTTCTTCCTTTTTACCATTTACCTCTCCTTTGCTGAAATCGTTTTAGGAGAATGTGCCGCCGATTTGCGATAGAAAATCCAGAACATGATGGGGAATATCAGCAGGGTAAGCACCGTTGCTGTCACAAGCCCTCCAATGATGGCAATAGCCAACGGCTTCTGGCTCTCTGAACCGATACCGGTAGATAATGCTGCGGGCAACAACCCCAGCATGGCCATCAGCGCCGTCATAACTACGGGGCGTATCCGGCTGATCACACCTTCGCGTATTGCCTCGGCCAGCGGTATTTTTTGCCGCAGGTTCTGGTGAAATACGGAAATAAGGATCACGCCATTTTGTACGCAGATACCGAACAGTGCAATAAAACCCACCCCGGCAGAAATACCGAAGTTGATGCCCGTAATATGCAGCGCCAGTATACCGCCGATCAAGGCAAAGGGTACATTGAGCAGGATGAGCCCGGCATCTTTTACATTTCCAAAAGTGATAAACAGGATAATAAAGATGGCTAGCAGACTGATCGGTACTACCACGCTCAGCTGCTTGGTTGCCCTTACCTGGTTTTCAAATTCCCCTGCCCAGGCAATGCTGTACCCTTTGGGCAACGTGATGGTTTTATTTACTTTGGCCATCGCTTCCTGAATCGTGCTGCCCAGGTCGCGCTCGCGCACGGTGAATTTTACACCAATAAAACGTTTATTGGCATCGCGGTAAATGAATGCGGGCCCCGTGATCTTCCTGATCTCCGCAATGCTGGCCAGCGGGATCTTGTTGCCTTTTAATGTAGGCACCATCAGCGAAAGAATATCTTCTTCATCTTTGCGGTATTCGGGGCTATAACGGATGCGTACATCAAACTTCTTTTCGTCTTCGTATTTGGAAGTGGCTGTTTTGCCACCGATCGCCATTTCAATTACGGCCTGTGCGTCGGCAGTGGCTACACCATAGAGTGCCATTTTTTCTTCGTCCAGCAATACGCTGATCTCTGGCTGTCCTACATTACGCAGTATGCCGGCGTCTTTGATACCCGGGATGTCTTTGATCTGTTGATAGACCTCATCGGCCAGTTCGTCCAATTTGGTGAGATCATCGCCAAATATCTTCACGGCATTCGATGCTTTGAAACCTGCTACGGCTTCGGCTACATTGTCTACAACCGGTTGTGAATAGTTGAAGGTGATACCCTGCAGTTGCCCCAGTTGTGCATCTATGGCAGCTATCAGTTCATCCTTGCTTCGTTTGATCTTCCATTCTTTGGCGGGCCTCAGGTTGACCTGGAATTGTACAAAGCCAAATCCGTTGGGATCAGTACCATCGTTGCTGCGGCCGGTCTGCGACAATACGCCATTTACTTCCTGGAAGTTCATCAGTTTGCCGCGCAACTCTTTGGTGATCTTCATCGATTCTGTAAGGGAGGTGCTCATGGGCAATTCGGCCGTAACCCATAAAGCGCCTTCGTTGAGTTCGGGCAAAAACTCAGAACCCAGAAATTTGGCGGAGGCAAAGGTGATAGTCATAAAACCAAAGGCCATTGCAAGGCTCTTGCGTTTATTCCGGAAGCACCACGTGAATCCTTTGGTGACAGACCGGTTGAAAAAGCGAACGATAAAGTTTTCTTTTTCCCGCACATTTTTGCGCAGCAGGATAGAGCAAAGCACAGGTACCAGCGTGAGGGTATAGATCAATGCTCCCAGCAGGGCAAAACCCAGTGTCCAGGCCAGCGGCGAAAACATCTTACCTTCTACTTTCTGGAAAGTGAAAATGGGTATAAGGGCCGTGATGATAATGACCTTTGAAAAGAATACCGCCTTGCCCAGGTCGCCACCTGTTTTCTTTAACAGCCCTAGTTTGGAAAGTTTATTGAAACGTGCCATGCCCATTTTGTGCGAAAGATGGGCCAGTGCTACAAACATACCTTCTACCATTACCACGGCACCATCGATGATAATCCCGAAATCAATAGCGCCGAGCGAGATCAGGTTGGCTGACATACCTTTTAACCGTAAACAGAAAAAAGCAAATAGTAGTGACAGGGGGATGATGATGGATACGATGACCGTAGTGCGCCAGTCGGCCATAAAGATGAGTACGATCACTGTTACCAGCACGATCCCTTCCAGCACGTTGTGCGAAATGGTTTCGGTACAATAGGCCATCAGGTTGTCGCGGTCATAGACCGTTTCCATTTGTACATCGGAAGGGAGTATCTGCTGGTTGAGTTCGGCGATCTTTTCTTTTACTCTTGCCAGCACAGCCGACGGGTTTTCGTCTTTCCGCATCACTACAATGCCTTCTACTACATCATCGATTTCATTGAGACCGGCCTGGCCTACCCGAGGCAATCCATTTTCCCGTACGGCTGCCACATGTTTGATAAGGACCGGTGCATCGCCATTCTGGTCAATGATGATATTTTCGATGTCACTGCTTTTGTCCAGCAAGCCAATACCACGCACTACATATGCCTGGTTGTTTTTTTCAATTACATCACCGCCTACATTCAGGTTACTTTTAGATACAGCAGTAAAAACTTCCAGTGGCGTGATGTCGTATTTTTGCAACAGGGTAGGGTTGACCTGTATCTCATAGATCTTTTCCTCGCCTCCAAATGCGACCACATCTGCTACGCCGGGTACAGAGCGTAGTTGCCGGTCGATGGTCCAGTTCTGGATAGTCAGCAACTCGCGGCTATCCCTGTGGGGGCTTCGTAAAACGTACCGGAATATCTCGCCTGTGGGGCCATAGGGCGGTTGTACTTCCGGTTCTACTCCTTCGGGCAGGCTTACATTCCGCAACAGGTTGTTGACCTGTTGGCGGGCAAAGAAATCATCCACGTCATCTTCAAAGATGATCTTCATTACGCTCAGTCCAAACATGGAGATGCTGCGTACATTGGTCTTACGCTGCACACTGTTCATAGCCACTTCTGTAGGGCGGGTTACGAAGCGTTCGATCTCCTCCGCACTGCGTCCCGGCCATTGGGTGACGATGATGATCTGGGTATTGGTAACGTCGGGAAATGCTTCAATAGGCGTGCGTATAAAACTCACCACCCCGGCAATAATGAGTACCAGGGTCATGAAGAAAACGAAGAATTTATTCTTCAGCGAAAAGGCAACTATGTTTCTGATAAATTTATTCATACAATAGTTTTAATGACATGACCGTCCCTGCCAGTACTGACGGGTATCGGGTCATCTCTATCACGAATAGCAATGGTCAGTCGTTCATCGCGTCATATACCAGCAGGGCATTGCGGGTGATCACACGTTCGCCCGGCTGCAGCCCGGCACGCACATAGGTTGTTTGCCCTGTAGTGCGCAGCGGTTCGATCACGCGTGTTTCAATGCTGTCTTCGCGGTGATAGACCATTACATAGTTGCGGCTTTTATCAAATACGACGGCATCGGCAGGGATGGCTGGTTTTTCTTCCCCTTCATTCCGTTTGATGTACACGGTAGCCGCCATATCTGGTTTGAGCAGGTAACCGGGGTTGGGCAGCCGGATACGGATCTTTAAAGTGCGTGTTTCCGGGTCCAGCACATTGAGTATCTTATCTATTTTCCCGTAGAGCCTTTTGCCCGGATAGCTGAGCAGTTCCACTTCGGCAGGTATGTTGAGACTTAGTTTGGGAATATCTGTTTCGTATACATTGGCCGTTACATACACTTCATCGATCTGGGCGATGGTGAAAATGCTTTCGCCAAACCCGGCAGGCAGTTGCATGTCGGCATTTAGCTTTTTATCGACAATGAAGCCGCTGATAGGCGCTACCACGTTGTAAATAGAGCCTTCGCGTGCATGATAAATAGACAGTACTTCATTGATACGACTCAACTCGGCCTGGTTGTTTTCCACCTCTTTTTGAGCCACGGCAAGGTCTCTTTCGGTATTGAGTTTGGCGTCATACAACTCCTGGGTAGCTTTCAGGTTTTTGCGCGACAGCAACAGGTCGTTTTCTGCATCGCGGCGCTGTTTTTCAAAATCGGCCATATCGGTACTGCGGATGCTGGCCAGGCTTTGCCCTTTTTGTACATAATCGCCCAGCGATACGTTGAGCCGGGTTACAAAACCGGATACTACGGGAAATATGCTGGTGATCTTGTTGTCGGCGGGTGTTACTTTTCCCGAAAAGCGTAACTCACTTTGTACTACCTGCAACGTGGCAGTATCAATACTGATACGCTGACGCATGGTGTCGGTCAGTTGGAAACGTGCTACCGGTGTTTCTTCCTTTTTGGACTGGCAGGCCACAAGACCGGCAAGCAGGGAGAATGCTCCGAATATTTTATAAAATGTCATGGTTATGAGTGTTGAGAATGATTAAAGTCCGAGGGATCTGCCCACGGTAAATTCCAGTTCTTCCATCGCCAGCCGGCGCTGTTTATGCAGGCCGTTGAGCTGGCGGATAGCGGCATTGTAGTTTTCAAAAAAGTCAAGGAACTCCAGGATACTGATATTGCCCTTGTTGAAGTTTTCGATCACGGCCTTATTTACTGCCGGAAAATCACTATTGAAGGTCTTTACCGATTGCTGGTATTCCGTTTCGGCAAGTTTTGCTTTTTGTAATACGGCCAGTACTTCCTTTTCCACTACCGATTCTGCAAAACTCTGGATGAGTTCAGCCGACTTCATCTGTGCTTTGGCTGCTTTTATATTGCCCTGGTTTCTGTTAAAAAAAGGAAGATCAAAAGAGGCGCGAATGGAATACAGGTGATTGGTATAGCTGCCTTGCTGGTCGTAAGCGGCGCCCAGAGTGAGATCGGGTACGGCTATCGCTTTTTGTAAATTATAATTCAGCTTTTGCTGTGTGACCCGGCTGTTCTGGATCAGCAGGTCGCTCCGGTTTTTTTTTGCTGTGTCTACCAGATTCTGGTAGTCGGGCCACCCGGCCGGCCCGGGCCAGGGTAGCTTTACGGGAACAATTACTGCACTGGTATCGAGCATCAACTGCAGGTTGCTGGCAGCAACAATACCGTCGCGCATCACGTTGGTACGTTCGGTAGTAAGCTGGATCATCTCTGTCTTGAGACGTACGGCGTCTTTGAGCGATACATTTCGCCGGGTAGCCTGATCGTCGTATGCAGTGATGATCTGCTGCAGCAACTGTGCCTGCTCATCGTATTGGGTTACCAGTTCATTGGCATAGGCCAGGTCGTAAAACTGCTGATGCAGTTCGTATTTGAGTGTGCGCATAAGGTCGTAGAACTGCAGCTCTGCTTCACGTGTTTCTTCTCTGGCCAGCAGCACACGCTTATTACGTTTTCCGGCAAGTGTGATCAGTTGATCGACTGTCCATGATTTCTGGCCATTACGGCCCATATCGAGCCATTTTACATTGCGGCCGTGTACGGCGCCTTCAAAGGAAAAATTGGGATTGTCGAATAACCGTTGCTGTACTTCGTTGGCACGGGCAGCATCTACCTGGTAACGCTGTGCCAGCAGTAAAAGATTTTTTTCTATAAATAATTGCTCAGCCTGGTCCATTGTCAGCCGTAGTGTATCTGCCGGTTGCGCAGACACATAACTACTGATGAACAGGCATGTGAGCACCAGTAAGGATTTTATCATGCATGATAAGTTGGCTGCATGCGCATATTTTTCAGCAGGGGCATGCAGAATGGAAAAATTAAAGTAGGATTAGCCGCAGGAAAATTGCGGAGAAGGGTCAGGCCCGGTCGGGAGGAGGCGTAAATAAGTCAGTAAAACCAGCAGGCAGATGATGACAGGTAGACAGCAAGGTAGGTCTTAAAGTGCCTGCAATGAGCAGGTCTGATAATAGCTGTACTTTTTTGACGGGGAGGGAGAAGTCGAAGTTGCCGGCTTTTTTTATCAGCTTTTGTTGTTCGGTGTTGGTGTCGGGCAATTGCTGCTGGTCGTCGGAAGCTTCACTCATTACCCATTCCACGATACTCTCAATTTCATCGTACTGGGCCAGGCTGTTGTTTGTATTTTCTGTGGCAAAAGAAGGCATGTCCCATTCGATCACATCAATACTGGTATTGAGGATGGAAAGAGCCATGATCCACAGCAGCGTCTGGCGCAGGAATAATAACATATAAGGATGCAAAGATAGCAGGTGGGAGAGAGTGGAAGTATAAGAAAATGTTAAGGAAGAAATGTGCTAATGTGCTAATGTGCTAATGTGCTAATTTGCTGATGTGCTAGTGTGCTAATGAATTAGTTGAAAAATTTTATATGATTTGAATCATCGGCTAATTGACACTCAGTTCAATAACAATTACTCAAACAGTGTCCTAATCGTCATTAGCACACTAGCACATCAGCACATTAGCACATCGCTTTATGGTTCAACCTTCTTCTGCTGTTCCTTACTCTTGTTCTTTTCAGATTTTTCTTCCAGTTTGCGGTCGTTTCTGTTGCCGCGGGCGTCGAGAAGCGGGTCGCCTACAGGCGGGTTGCCCATGTAAGGATCCACGCCTTTCATATCTACTTTGAAATCGAATGCTTTGTCAATGTGTACCCATTTGCCGTTTTCCCATTTAAAGGCTTCATTGTCGCCATCGGGCACATAGGTCCAGGGATTGTCAGGTTCATCGGTCTCAGAGATCAGGTGATCTACCAGTATCATCCCCAGGTCGGGCAGATAATTGGCCAGCACACGTGCGTCTTTTTTAAATTCCAAACGAAAACGGTTGCCTGCCGGGCGGGGAACACTATCGTTGGCATAAGAAAACAAGGGACCACCAAACACAGGCTCTCCCTTTTGATCAAAATGAAGTACCTCGATCCATTTACGCGTGCTGAGTGAGTTGTGGTTATCGATACCGAACAGCGTATAGTAGTTGCGGTTGTTGTACTGCGTTTTTATCATATTGTAATAAACTGCGCCGATCCAGTGCAGGCGGTCGCGGGCAGAGTCCATTACGTTTTCAGAAAATTCGGATACATCGCGCAGGGGGAAAAGTTTGAGTGAACCGTCACGGGTACGCATCTGTATGGCACCACGCTGGCGGGAGTAATGCTCATCGTATATCAGGTTCCAGGTAAAAATGCGGAAACTGCTGTCGGGGGCATATAGTTTCGAAATTCCTTTTACAGAATCGAGTGGGAAATAGAAGGATTGGGGTATCTGCAGTGAGCGAACCAGTATACGGGTGAAAAAGCTGTCGGCGACCATCCGGTCGGCCGTTATGGTATCGGTGATCATTGCCCGGGCATATCTTTTCAGGCTATCTTCTTTTACCTGCAGCTTTTTTAGATCGGCGGCAGTGGGTTTGACCTGTGCCAGTGCGGTTTGCTGTGTCAGCAAAACACTCATTGTCAGAAAGATGAACAGGCGGAAGATCGTCTTTTTCACTGTGCTGGGGTTATGATTGCAAAAATAAGGAATCGTTTGCGGGCATCGCCTGCGCACTGCTAACGCCGGATGGGCGATAAAATTTTGCAGCCGCTCATAAAGCTTCCACAAAATGAGCCAGATCGGGAAAAATGAGATCAATATCAGGATGTGGCAGGCGTATTTCCTTGTTGGTAGTCGTTAAAAATACGGTGTACATACCCGCGTTCCGGCCAAATTGCATATCACTGATATTGTTGCCGATCATAATGCATTTGAATGGATCGATCTCCGGAAAATCACGGCGGGCCAGCAGGGCCATACCTGGATTGGGTTTGCGTAGCGGATCATTATTTTCGAGTGCAGTGGCATAATAAATACCGTCGATACGACCACCAACTGCAGTAATAGCTGCTTTCATGCGATCATGAATGCCGTTCAGCGTAGCTTCTGTCATCAGGCCCCTGCCCACGCCACGTTGATTGGTCGCAATAAGGATGCGGCCAAACCGTGCGGCCAGTGTCCTGAATAGTTCAGGTCCGCCGTTCATGAAATGGAATTCGCCGGGAGTAAAAATATAACTGCCGGGTTTGTCTTCATTGATCACGCCGTCACGATCGAGAAACAATGACCAGCTGTTGTCTATGGCATGCAGGTCGAGAGGAGGTTGTTGCAGATCACGTCCGGCGCGTTCAAAATCTTCCGGTATGCCGATATCAATAAAGTAACCATTGCTTACTGCGCCGGCAATCGTACCGGAACTCACCTGTTTTTCCAGAAAATCCTTTTCAAAGGAAAAACGGGTAGAGGGCCAGGGCAGGGCGAGGAACCGCTTGCGGTTGAGCAGGTAAATGCCGCCATTGATCAATCCTTCGGTATAATATTTTTTTTCATGAAACTGTTCTACGATGCCGGTATCGTTAACAGTGACCACACCATAGCGGTCAAAGTTTTGCATGGGTTTCAATGAAAGTGTACAGGTGGCATCTGTTTGCAGATGTATACGTACCAGGTCAGAAAGATATGGTTCAAACAGTGTATCGCCATTGGCTACCAGCAGATGATCGGCCTGGCTATGTGTGCACGAGAGACGTATAGCGCCTCCTGTACCCAATGGTTCACCTTCGATCGCGCAATCGTAGTTGAGCGTGGGGAAATGGTCATGCAGGTAGCGTTCTACTTCTTCGTGCATATAGCCGAGCGAAAAGATGAATCGTTCCACACCTTGTGCCCGCAATGCATTGATCACATAAAACAGGAAAGGTCTTCCTGCTACAGGGGCCAGGCATTTGGGAAGATCGGGTACAGCAGTGCGCAGGCGGGTACCTAATCCGCCTGCCAGTATGATCGCTTCTTTGATCTGCATGTGTGGTTTATTGATTAAAGTAGGCGGCTTCTACAAGTTGACAAATAATATGTCCCAGCAGCATATGCGCTTCCTGGATACGTGGCGTGTCTGTACTGGGCACGTTGAGCAGGAAATTGCTATGTGCTTTCAGCAGTCCGCCGGTTTGTCCGGTAAAGGCGATCGTCACCAGTCCTTTGCTGCGGGCTGTTTCAAATGCTTTGACAATATTGGCCGAGTTGCCGGATGTGGAAAGGCCAACGAGCACATCTCCTTCCTGTCCCAGCCCGTCGATGAGGCGGGCATAGATGGTATCGTAGCTGTAATCGTTGGCAACGGCAGTGAGATAAGAAGTGTTGCAGTGCAGGGCTTCTGCCGGCAGGGCTTTGCGATCGAGATAGAAACGGCCCGAAAATTCTGCGGCCAGATGCTGGGCATCGGCAGCACTGCCACCATTGCCACAGAAATAAATGCGTCGCCCGCGCCGGAAGGCTTCGGTGATACAATCGGTCACAGCCTGTACGGTATCGAGCAACAGCGTGTCGCTAAGCAACTGCTGTTTTACATCAATAGAAGATTGTATGAGCTTTTGAATGCTGGTCATGTTTAATCGGGTTGCTACAAAACAGTATCAGATGGTCCAGGTGGTGAGCCCATGCTCTGTAAACTGATAACGCCGGTGCTGGCCATTGAAACGGTCCAGTTCCCTGATCACACTGTATTTGGTATTGCCGGGGCAATAAAATATCATAAAACCACCGCCACCGGCGCCGGATATTTTACCTCCGGTAGCACCGGCTTTTTTTGCTGTTTCGTATATGTCTTCAATAAGCGGATTGCTGATACCTTCCGCCATTTGTCTTTTCTGTTTGAAACCAAAGTCAAGAATCTCGCCAATTTCGTGCAGTTTGCCTTTGAGCAATGCTTCTTTCATCTGGCGTGCCTGCTCTTTGAGCTGATGCATGGCATCAATGGAACTGTCCTTTTTTTCGGTCACATTCCGGCTTTGTTTTTCGATGATATGTGCAGACTCGCGACTCGTTGATGTATAATACAACAACAGGTTGTTTTCCAGTTCAAACAGGTATTGTTGTTTGATGCGCAGGGGGTTCACGATCACTTTATCACCTTCATAAAATTCCATATAGTTAACTCCGCCAAAAGTAGCTGCATACTGGTCCTGTCGTCCGCCGGCCAGTTGCAGGTACTGTCGCTCGATTTCGTAGGCATAGTGGGCAATGTCATATTCGCCCAGCGGCAGGCGCAGCATTTCGGCAAATGCGCCGATGATAGCTACTACCAGTGTGGAGCTGGTACCCAGCCCTGAGCCTGCCGGAGCATCTACATAGGTAGAGAGGCGAAATCCCTGGCGGGGAATACCGTAATCACGTTGAATGCGGTTATATACTCCTTTCAGCAGGTTGAGTGTACCATTGACCGGTAATTGTTCGACCCATGCATGCGTTTCCGTTTCCTGCCGGTCGATGGCATCCAGCACAATGGTATCGTTGCCGGTTAATTCAATACTTGCATTGGCATACATCGAAAGGGTGGCATTCAGGATGGCACCTCCAAACTGATCGGCATAGGGGCTTACGTCGGTACCACCACCGGCCAGGCCAATACGAAGGGGAGCTTTACTTCTGTAGATCATTCCGTGACAGTTTCCAGTGGCGGAATGTGAAGGCTTCAGGAATTACTGTTGCCGGCAGCGGCCAGTTGCCTGGCGGCATTTACCACATTCAGCCAGCTGTATTTCAGCTTTTCCGTGCGAAGATGCGGAATAAAATAGTCTTCTCCTAATTGGTAAAAGCGGAGAATACCATCGGCTATTGCAGTCGGGTCTGGCGCGACCACGAGGCCGGCCTTTTCATTGGGCACCAGGTCGGGCAGGCCACCCACATTGGTTACCACCATGGGTTTATCAAAATGGTAAGCCAGTGGCGTCACGCCACTTTGAGTGGCATTGCGGTAAGGTTGTATCACTGCATCTGCAGCACAGAGATAGTAACGTACTTCACTATCGGGGATGAAATCGGTACGCAGTATCAGCAGATCGCTGATGCCTGATTGCTCAATCTGCTGCCGGTAAGGTTGCTCGTCTTCATAAAACTCGCCGGCAATGAGCAGGCGAATGCCTGCCTCGCGGATACGCGGATCGGTCATCGCCTGCAACAGCAGGTCAAGGCCCTTGTATTTGCGGATAAATCCAAAAAACAGGATCAGTTTTTGTTCCCGCGCAATAGCCAGTTGCTGACGGGCTGCATCTTTACTGACTGCTTCGCCAAAGTTGTCATAGAGCGGATGACGGATCAGCATGGCAGGTTTCTTATCCTCAAAACTGCGCAGGTCTTCCATCACTTTATCGCTCATGGTGATAAAGGCATGGCAGCTTTTTACAAAATAGCGGGTAAAGGGTTTGTCGCCGGGACGCTTCTCGTGTGGAATGATGTTGTCGGCAATACAAACAATGCGGGTATGCCCGTTTTTGCGTACGCCGCGCAGGATGGTGCCCAGGCAGGGACCCATCAGTGGCAGCCAGTAGCGTACAACGATCAGGTCGGGCCGCAGGCGGCGCAACTTGTTTCCTACACGCAGCCAGTTGAACGGGTTGATGGAGTTGATCTCCGTATGAATAGGGATACCTTCTGGTGCAGGCTCGTCGCTGTACTGTGTTTTGCCGGGGAAAAGAAAGGAAGGGTATTGTAGTGAAAAAGACCAGATATCGCACTCATCTCCCTGTGCCATGAATTCGCGTGCCAGCCGTTGATTGAAGGTAGCCAGTCCGCCCCGCAGTGGATGCGCCGGTCCTATGATCACCACTTTTGCCATTACAATCCTTCTTTGGTTTCAATCAGGTAGCTGTTACGGCCCGGTGCATTGCGCGATATGAGCTCGCCAATAAAACCAGCCAGGAACAATTGCATACCAATGATGATGGAGGTGAGGGCCATATAAAAACCGGGACGGTTCGTAATGGGATAATTGAAGTCGATGATCTTGGAAACGGTGAGATAGATGGAAAAAACAATGCCGATCAGAAAAAATACCGAACCCCATAGCCCAAAGAAGTGCATGGGCCGTTTTCCAAACTTGCCCATAAAAAAGATGGTCATCAGGTCAAGGAAACCGTTGATGAAACGTGTCCAGCCAAATTTGGTGACACCATATTTCCGGGCGCGGTGCTCTACTACCTTTTCTCCAATGCGCCTGAAGCCTGACCATTTGGCCAGCACAGGTACATAACGATGCATTTCTCCGTATACTTCTATACTTTTTACAACCTTATTGCGGTATGATTTGAGGCCGCAGTTGAAGTCATGAAGTTTTATTTTGCTCATCTGCCGGGCAGCGGCATTGAATAATTTGCTGGGAAGGTTTTTGGTGAGCTTGTTGTCGTAGCGTTTCTTTTTCCAGCCACTCACCAGGTCGTATTTGTCCTCAATGATCATGCGGCGCAGTTCGGGGATCTCATCGGGACTGTCCTGCAGGTCGGCATCCATGGTGATCACCACTTCGCCTTGTGCAGCCCGGAAGCCTTCGTTGAGGGCGGCCGACTTGCCATAGTTACGCTGAAACTTTATACCCTTGATCAGGGGATTCCTGGCTCTCAGCTGTTTGATCACCTCCCACGAGGTATCGGTACTGCCATCATCTACAAAAATGATCTCATAGCTGAGCTGATGCTCCGCTGTCACCCGCTCGATCCAGGCAGCCAGTTCAGGAAGTGACTCTTCCTCATTAAAAAGTGGTATGACCAGCGAAATATCCATGTTATTGTTTTCTGCGCATTAAGATGAACCCTGCTCCGGCTGCTGTAAAAATAGCGCCGAGAACCAGGCCCTGAAAAACAGTCATTGACACTACCCGCGTAGTATATGATTTTTTAAAATTATCCACCTGCTTGTCAATTTCACCGGGCGTAAGGTTATTGAGTTTAACCAGATCTTCACGGTAATATTTGGCCGATTGCTCCGCAAATTCCGGGTGCATACTACTGAATAGGAAGGTAAATATAACCAGGATGAGGGTTACCACCACAAAACAGCGGAAGCCCTGTCCAAAAAGCTCTCCAAATTTTCCGGTAAATGATCCCGAACGTACATAAGCTATTAGTGTCCAGATAATACCGGCTGCGTAGGTGCCATAAACCAAGTATTGCGCACCTGAATAGGCGTGAATATTCAGGTAGGAAAAAAGAATAATTATACCCAGCATCACTGCTCCGGTAATGGCGCCTTTTACAAGCGGTGTGAGTTTGATCATGATAAGAGGCGTTTTCAGGAATTAAGATAAATAGTGGATTGACTCAGCGTACCCAGTACCCGGCCGGTGAGCTCTATGCCCAGGAAGGGGGTATTTCTTGATTTGGAACGCAGGTTCTTTTCAGTAACGGTCCATTTGCCCGACTGTTCAAAAAAAGTAAGGCTCGCCGGCTGGCCTGTTTCAATACTGGCTGCCGGTAAACCAAACAACCGGCGTGGGTTCACAGCCAGCAGGCGTACCCATACTTCCGGATCGGTATCCGGCATGGCCGTATTCAGAGCAGCAAAAGCCGTTTCAAGACTGATCATGCCATATTTGGCATATTCAAATTCCAGCACCTTGCTATCGTATTCATGTGGCTGGTGATGGCTGGCGATACAATCGATGCTGCCGTCCAGTACCCCCTGGCGCAATGCTTCACGATCTGCCTGCAGGCGCAGGGGTGGATTGATCTTGAGATTGCTGTTGTAGCCGGCGAGATCGGCATCTGTAAAGAACAGGTGAGCCGGCGATACAGAGCAGGATACCTTCAGGCCATCTTCCTTAGCATTGCGGATACTGCGCAGCGATTGAGCGCTGGCAATACCGGTAAAATGCAGGCGGGAGTCTGCATACCGAACCAGTTCGATATCGCGGGCCACCATCAGCTCTTCGGCCATGGCTGGTTTGCCCGGCAGGCCCAGTTGGGTGGAGATAATGCCTTCGTGCATCAGGCCATGCGGATTGATGCTTTTATCGTCGGGGACCTGGATCAGTATCCCGTCAAATGCTTTTACATATTGCAGGGCCTTTACCAGCAATCCGGCCGATTGTATCGGCGAGGTGCCGTCGCTGAAGGCGAGTGCACCGCTTTGACGCATATCATACATCTCGGCCAGCTCCTTACCCTCCGTTTGCCGGGTGATGGCGCCAATGGGATGAACACGGGCCGGGAGCGATTTTGATTTCTGTACTATATATTCTACTCCGGCTTTATTATGGATGCAGGGATTGGTATTGGGGACTACCAGCACATCTGTATAACCACCGGCAGCTGCCGCGGCAGCACCTGTTTCCAGGGTTTCTTTATACTCCAGGCCGGGATCGCCAAACTGGGCAAACACGTCTACCCATCCGGGAGATACCAGTGCCCCGCCGAGGTTCACCACCTGGTCGGCATCCACGGTCAAATCGTGACCAATACGGGCAATAACCCCGTTTTCAATAAAAATATCTGCTAACTGTCCGGTGAGAGCTGAAGAAGGATCAATAATCCTGCCCTGCTTAATGAGGATTTTCATTAAGGGGCGAAGTTAACGGTTGTTTTTGGATTGAAAAAATAGCCATCGGTAGCTGCGTTGCAAGAGAATAGCGTAAAAACGGCTCCTGTTCAACATTCACACAGATCAGCAAAAAGGATAAGGAAAAAAGTTACCTTTCGCGCCGTTTTTCAAATACCATAAATATGACACTCGAACAACAGTTACAGGCCCGTAGTGAACACAAATGTGAGCTTTGTGGTGGTACACAAGGGCTAAGCGCGTATCAATTGCCTCCCGATTCTGCCCCTTATGCAGATCAAAGTATCCTGGTTTGCAGCACCTGCCTGCCTCAGATTGAAAAGAAAGCAGAGTTGGATATGGCTCACTGGCAATGCCTGACCACGGCCATGTGGAGTGAAGTACCAGCAGTACAGGTAGTAGCCTGGCGAATGCTGAACCGGATGCGCCAGGAGAGCTGGGCTGCCGACGCCATCGACATGATGTATTTAACGGATGAAAACCTGGCCTGGGCCAAAGCCACCGGCGATCATGAAAGCGATGGTTCCGTTCAGCTGCACCGTGATAGTAATGGTCACCAATTGTTTGATGGCGATACCGTGGTGCTGATAAAATCGCTGGATGTAAAGGGCTCGACTCTTACCGCCAAACTGGGCACTGTTGTACGTAACGTACGCCTGGTAGCAGATAATACCGAACAAATTGAAGGACGCGTAGAAGGACAGCAGATTGTGATATTGACGAAATATGTGAGAAAGCAGCACTAGAGAAGGTGAAGGGTATAAGGTAGAAGGTAGAAGGTAGAAGGTAGAAGGTAAAAGATTTTGTAGGTCCGCCATGCCTGACGGTGTGCGGGGAAAAGATGAAATTATCGACCGGGAAAGGTTCTAATAAGTCCGCCATACGTACCATGCATAAGGTAGAAGGCAGGAGGTGAAAGGGAAAGGTTTTTTGTAGGCCCGCCATGCCTGGCGGGCCTCATTATGCCAGCCCAGGCGTAGCCTCATTTAACAGATAATCAATTCAGCAACCGGTAAATGGTTAGAATAATGATAATGACCATGATACCCGTATAGATCTGTTTATTATACCGGGCCAGCCATTCGGGCAGATAAATATCAAAATTGCTACGGGCAGAACCTGAATATCGCCTCGCCAGAACGGTGAGCGGGCAGGAGAGGCTGAAACAAAGCAGCACGACGACTTCCAGCGCTACCAGCCCATAGCCGATCCAGAGCCAGCGGTCAATCTTGTTGACCAGTACCGCGTAGAGCATATAAAAAATGACTACGTTGAAAAAGATCCAGATCGCGGTATGAATGATCTTAATGAGGGTGAGCTTGTTATTTGCCTGCATATGAATCCGGTTAGTTTGGCTATGCCGGATAAATATACAAAAGCAGCCGTCATGATGCATGGCAGGGTGCATTATGATAAATCGGCAGGGTTTTATACTTTTAGAGTTGGTTGTTGCCGCCAAAAACACTTACTGCCATGCCAAGCCACCTCTTCACCACGATTGCAAGGAGTAACGCTATATTGCTGTTTCTACTCCTTTTTCAATGCGCATCTGCAAAAGAAAAATATGATCCCCCATTCTTACGAGAAGTGGTGGATACTGCATTGAGCGTTACCCAACAGGGCGAAACCGTTCCGTTTGTGATTACCCGCGAAAACGGACGTTATGGCGTCAGCTGCACCTACGGTGGCAAAGACAAAGAGTTGCTCCCCTGCGAATATGATAATTACCGGATCAGTGCCGGATACATCGCTCTTGCCCGACAGGGCCGCTGGGCCCTCTATGATTTTGAAGGATACTATACTGTCAAAAAAGGTAAGATCAGCTGGGAGCGTCAACCTGTATTTATTACAGATTTTATCTACGATTCTGTGAGCGCTCCACAGGTTACCGACTTTATGATATTGTATAAAGATGGTCTTTCCAATATTGTTTATCAGAAAGGAGGAGTGATTTTTCCGATAAAAGAACAGCCGGTTGCGGATCTTTTTCCGGGTTGGTGCCAGGAGTTGCGCCAGGTAAACGGCCTCAATTACCAGGTGTTTTTTATCGCCCGCCGGGATAATAATTATGGCATATTCCGCTCGCGCGAACATGCCTGGCTGGTATCAACGACCGAGACGCGGATCACTCATTACCAGGGAGCAGAGACCGATTATTTCTATTGTGAGTCGGGCTGGAGAAAAAGGATAGTGAGTCATTACGATTTTATCCAAAACAAATTTGCCGTCGAGTTGATAGTAGATAGTGCCGGAGGTAAAAATGGCGGGTTGTATTATGTAAGCAGTGGACGTTTTGTAGAATTGATAAAGGCCGGCACTCAATCGGGCGATGCTGGTATAGCTATGGGTAATAACCATTTTTTGTATGAAGAAAATGGACGTTATGGCATCAGGGTAGGGGATATAACTATCCGGCAGCCTCAATATACCACTTACGAAAAACTGGATAGTAAAGAGTATAATATTTATGAGTTGTATGACGGCCAGCAGCTTTCTTTCTTTATGCCGGACTATAACCGGTTTGCCCTGCAGGATCAAAAGGTAGCGGCCTACCGTTATGCAAATGGTTTCTTTGTTTTTCAAAATGCCGTGGATAAGCGCTGGTATTTTGTAAACGGATTTTTCAAAGACCGGGACAATATTCATTCGCAATTGTCGGCGCTCGACTCTGTGACCGTTAAGAAAATAACCTACTCCTATGTGAAGGACGGCCGGCTGGAGGTAGTAGGGTTTAAAGACGGGCAAATGATCGTATCGGGATTGGGAACCGTCAAAATGCCTTTCGTGACCGGTATTAATAAAAATAAACTGGAAAACATCTTTCCCGAAGTAAAAGGGTATAGTTATCGTACCACAGACGGAAAAATTGGTTTTACAGGTGCTGAAGGTACACTGCCTCCTGTTTTTAACGACCTGGTCATTACCGAAGAGCGCGAAGGCGACAAACCCGTTTTATTGTTTCGCGGGCAGACAGACCGGTATATATTGTATGTCACCGCCACCGATGTGAAAAAGGATGCGAAGACGATCCCTGCATTTGTGTATTGCGGGAAATGTCGTGGTGCCGGCAGGATATATAGCGAAACCGTAAAAGAATCTGTCATGCTGCACGAAGGATATACACGCGAGTACGTGACCCAGACACCCCGGTTATCGGGAGGATATACTATTAAGACCACCACTGTTACAAAGCCACCCACTTATATGACTCAATCGAGAGATGTATATAAGACATGTGAGGATTGCAAGGGGCATGGCCGTCATTATTTTACCATTACCAAATAATCAGGTATCGTTGGCAGCCGTATTGCAATACTGGTACGGCACTTGTGGTAAAGCAGAGCAGTAAGAATGTTTTTAATGAATAATACACTACTTCAACAAAAAAATGCAGTCATCTATGGTGCCGGCGGCTCACTGGGCAGTGCCGGTTTGCCTGTTATGTTGTGCAATAGAAAACCTGTCACAGGCATAAGTATAAAGGGTATAACGAGTATAAAGCGTTTAACAGGGAGTGTAAAAGTTTAATATAAAATTGTAACTTAATACCTGTCACTTACTACTCATAACTCATAACTTAAAACTTATGAAATTTCGTATCGAATCGCCCGGCCACAAAATCAGCCCTTCGCTGAAAGCATTTATTACACTGAAACTGGGTAGCCTGGACAAATATTATAAAGACCTTCAGGAAGTGGAAGTGACCGTAGAAAACAATGTAAAAGGCAATAAGGAAGCGACTACCTGTATCCTGAATATGCGCGTACCCGGTAAGGATGAGTATGTAAAGAGCAGCTCCGTAATTTTTGAGGACGCTATTCTGAAGGCAGCGGAGGCCGCCAAACGCCGGCTGCGGATACGTAAAACCCAGTTGCAGAAGGCCCGCAAAAGCAAAACGCCTAACAGGAAAGTTACCAATAAGGCTGCCGGAAATAAGTAAGGAAAGGAGTGCAGGCAGATGGCATAGCCCCAACGATTTAAAGAATCAATACAGGAACGCATCGATTTTAACAGACAAAAGGGTAGTGTTTAATATCAACGGAAATAAATTCCGTTTGATAGCGGATATCGAATACAGATTGAAAATTGTATTTATTGTCTGGTTTGGAACACATGCAGAGTATGACAAGATAGATGCTAAAAAAATAAATTATGCTAAGGCCAATCAAAAATAATAAACAGTATGAAGAAGCATTAGGACGTGCATACGAACTAATGCAGGTCGATATTAAAGCAGACTCTCGCGAATCTGATTAATTGGAAGTGCTTTCTATTCTTATAAAGGAATATGAACACGAACATTTTTCTGTACCTAAACCCAATCCTATCGAGGCAATTAAATTCCGTCTTGAACAGCTTAATATGTCTGAGGCGGAATTATCGTCAATATTGGGTTATCGCTCCCGCAAGTCTGAGATATTGTCGGGAAAGCGCAAGCTTAGCTTAGCAATGATTCGGAAACTGACTGAAAAACTTCATATTCCGGCAGAAGTTCTCATTCAGGCGTATTAAGAAGGAGATCACAAAACTGATAAAGGTCATCTGTCATTACAACCGATAAGCCAGTAACCTCAGCGCATTCAACACAACTACCAGTGTTGACCCCTCATGTGCTGCTACTGCCGGGCCAATATTGGTGATGCCCAAAATGGTCAGGGGTATCAGTAATGCCACCATGCCCAGGCTGATAAAAAGATTTTGGCGGATGATCGCTTTACTTTTCCGGCTAAGGCCTATGGCAAAAGGCAGATTATCGAGCCGGTCGGCCATCAGTGCAATATCGGCTGTCTCCAGTGCTACATCGCTGCCGGCTGCACCCATGGCAATACCCACCGTGCTTTTGGCCATAGCAGGCGCATCATTCACACCGTCTCCGATCATCGCCAGTTTGTTTTCCTGCAGACGAAGCTCGTTGATAGCGGCCACTTTTTCTTCGGGCAGCAGGTCGCCTTTGGCTTCGGTGAGTCCTATTTGCTTGGCTATGGCATCGGCCACCCGCTGATTATCACCTGTGAGCATCACCATTTTCTTAATACCCGTTTGTTTCAGTTCTTCTAATACTTTAGCTGCTTCTGCACGTGGGGTATCCATCACACCCAGTATACCGATAAAGACATCATCTCTTTGCACGATCATGGTCGTATTACCCTCCTGCTGCAGTTGCTGCACGGGTTGCAGAATATCCGGCGGGAGTGTATCCTGCTCATTTTTTTTGAATAGCTCAGCATTGCCGATCACTACCCGCTGACCTTTATACATGGCTTCAACACCTTTGCCCATGACGGCTTTCAAATCTCCCGCTTCGCCGGTTTCCATGCCATTGGTCTTTGCCATGCCATCTTTTACAATGGCCGCCGCCAATGGATGATCACTGAGCCGCTCAACGGCAATGGCTGTTGTTAAAAGATCGGTTTCGCTTACACCATTCAACGCGATAACGGCATTCAACCGGGGCTTACCTTCGGTAAGTGTACCCGTTTTATCAAATGCCAGTGCGGTGAGTGTGCCCAGGTCTTCGAGCGGTCGTCCGCCTTTGACCAGGATGCCCTGCCGGGCGGCACGGGCTACGCCGCTTAATACCGCGCTGGGTGTGGAAATAGCCAGTGCACAGGGGCTGGCGGCTACCAGTACGGCCATTGACCGGTAAAAACTTTTACTGAACGGTTCGTCAATGACCACGAAGGCAAACATGAGTGTTATCACCAGCAAGAGTACGCCCGGTACATAATAACGTTCTATTCTTTTGGTAAACTGCTGGGTGGGCGATTGCTGTTGCTCGGCCTCTTTGACCATTTGTACTACCCGAGACAATGTAGAATCTTTGGCCTCTTTCAGCGTTTTGATCTCCAGCGTACCGGCTCCATTGATAGTACCGGCAAATACTTTGTGTATGGATGGAATATTCTTTTCATCAGAAACCGTTGCGAAATCATCGGTCATCGCTGTTTTGTCAACCGGTATACTTTCACCGGTGATAGGAGCCTGATTGACGGCGCTGCTGCCGGCAACAACCACCGCATCGGCAGGTATCTTACTGTTGGGTTTTACAATGACAATATCTCCTTTTTTTAATTCTTCAACCGGGATCTCTGCTACCTGACCATTACGCCGTACAGTAGCCGTTTTGGGAGCCAGCCCTGCCAGTGATTCGATCGATTTGCGGGCTTTTTCCATAGCCATATTTTCCAGTGAGTGTCCCAGGCTGAATAAAAAAAGCAACAAGGCTCCTTCGGGCCATTCCCCCAGCGCCGCAGCTCCGGCCGCTGCTACCAGCATCAAAAAATCGATCTCAAATTTGCCACGGGCAATACTTTCGATGGCTTCTTTCAATGTATAAAAACCACCAAAGAAATAGGCAATGATATAAGCACTCAGTGGTACCCAAAAGGGAGTGGCCGGCAGCAATTGCTGAACCAGGAACCCCAGTCCCAGGAAGAAGCCGCAGAGGAGTGAAAAGATCAGCTCGCTTCGCTTACCAAACGGCCCGGCATGTTCATGATCGTGTTCTTTTTCTGTAGCGGAATGTATATGTGGTTTGCTCATGATTTAATGAATAAAGAATGATAAGATGCCGGTTGCTATCAGGATGCCTCCGGTTATGATGCCTGCATTGTGCTCCAGCTTATGCCAGTTGAGCCGCAGCATGCCTTTGTAGGCAATCCGCACCCAGATCAGCATGCCGGAGATCGATATGGTCGAATACAACAGGGCAATGATGATAAATTGCTCCCAGCCATTATTGCCGGCTACCAGGAAATAGGCTTCTATCTCCATGCAGGGAGATAAAAACATAGCGATCACCAGGCTGACCAGCAGCGCCTTTTTACTCTTTGTATTGATCTGTTTTTGGTTGACATGAAAATGATGATGAGTGTAATGCTGGCGGATGAAATAAAGCCCCATCAGTATCAGCACAGCCGAACCAATGATCCGGGAGAAATCTTCGATATATCCGGCCAGCTGATTGCCGATAATGGCCAGCAACAGCCCGATCAGTACAGTGCTGAGTACATGTGCCAGCCCGCTCAGGAAAGTGATGCGGGTAGTCTCGGCCAGGCTCCAGCCTTCCTTGCGGCCAATGGCGAGTACCGGCAACCAGTGGTTGGGTATGACTGCATGGAGCAGGCTGATCAGGAAACTGCCTATTAACAGAGAGGTCATAGTCTGAATTTACGGTAGATAGGAATAGGTTTAATGTTCGTGCCCTCCGGCATTCATAAATTTAGCCATTATAAAAAAAGCACCCCTGGTCACGATACGGGCAGTAGCCGGAATTTCTTTCAACGGTGTTATCTCCGTATAACCCACATCGGTTGTACCGCGGGCTATGGGGATCATTTCAAAACCGGTCTCTTGCTCCTCGTGATCATGTGACTCTGCAGCTACCATAAAAATATAATCCTGCCCCTGCATGGTCACAATAGACTCAGTAGGTACGGCGGGTACGGTTGATTTATCCAGGCTGATCACTGCAGTAATATTCATACCGTCGATGAGCCCGGTTTTGTCGCCCTGTACTTTGGCATGTACGGTCACTGCCTTGCTTTCACCTTCAAAAGAAGAACCCAGGGAGTATATCTGTGCGTCATATTCCTTGCCGGGGTTGTTGGTGAGCGTAAAATGGATCAGCTGGTTCTCTTTTAATTTCGGAAGATCCTTTTCGTACACAAACAGGTCGAGGTGTAGCTGGCTGTTGTCAACTATTTCTGCAATAGGAGTGGAAAGATCGATATAGCTGCCCATCTCCACCTTTACACTGCTCACCACACCGCTGATGGGACTGGTAATGGATAACACAGAGATAAGCCTGCCGTTGCTGAGCGTGGCAGGGTTGATGCCCATCAGCCGTATCTGCTGCTCATAGGTTGATCTGGCAGTACGCAGGGTGCGGAGTTCGGTCTCAGCTGCCTGCAGGTTTTTGAGTGCACCGGCATTGCCTGCGTTCAATTCCTGCTGACGTTTTACTTCCAGTTCTGCCAGGCCTATTTTGGCAGTCACACCCAGGTAATTGCTTTGCACCTGTACAAATTCCGGGTTGGCGATGCTGGCAATGGTCTGTCCCTTTCGTACGATATCGCCGGGTTGCACCAGCAGCGTTTTCACTACACCATTGTATACCGAATTGATAGTGGCTTTATTTTGATTGGGCACACGCAGCATACCGGTGGTTTTGAGCGACTGTGTGAGCTGCTTCTGTTCGACAGATCCAAACCCGATGTCAATGCTTTTTATCTGCTCTGCCGTGAGGGAAGTCGTTTTCTCATCCGGGTGATCCTCTTTTTCCTCAGCTTGGACAGCCTCTTTGGCGGGATCATTTTTTTCTCCATTACATGCCGGCAGCGTGACGAGGGCTGACAGGAAGAATATTAGGGCAAAATATTTTTTCATACTCATTTATTGATTAATGTAATAGCGGTATTTGATGACGGACTGGTTGTACTGGTTCAGGTTTTCGAGATAATTTTTCTGAATGTCGATTGCCTGGGTGAAGAATTGCGACAGTTCAGCAAAACTGATCTCTCCCGACCGGTAAGCGAGTGAGGCGGCTTTGATGATCTCCTCTGCCTGTTTTAACCCGGTCGATTCATAAAATGACAGCATACTGCTGTTTTTATCTGCTTCCTGCCACAACTGCATTTGCCGGGTATTCCATAGCTGTTGATCATATTCGAGCTGCTTTTGCTGAAGACTTTTTTCCGCTTCCGCTGCTTTTACTTTGTTGCGGTAGGCATTGTTGCCAAACAGGGGAAAAGCGGCGCTCACCGAAAAACCAGTGAATGGATCCCTGGCTCCCCATACGCGCTGACTGAAAAAACGCCCGGAAAATTCCGGCTTGTTCTCATTCCGGATCACAGCAATGCTGGCATTGGCTACCTGGATATTCTGCTGTTGTAAAGCCAGCGTCGGGTGTATACTGTCGCTATCCACCGGTAACGACAATTTCCGGAGCGGGCTCAGCAATGGCAGTACCGGCTCACTGGTATTCAGATATTGCATGAGTGCCTCCTGTTGTATACGCACATCATTCCCGATCTGTAATATCAGCGCTTTCAGTTCTGCTATGCGTACTTTGGCGGCAATACTGTCAAGCCCGGGACTGTCACCTGTTTTTACTTTCAGAATGGCTGCACCGGCAAGCGATGCATAGATGCTATCCAGTTGCTGGTATAGCTGTTGTTTGTTTTGCAAATACCAAAGTTGATAGTATACAGATCTGACTTCTTTCTTCAGCTCGGCGTCAATGACAGATGTGCCGGCCTCATAATATTTCAGTTGCTCGCTGTACAGATTCCTTTGCGCTTTGTATAAACCAGGCCAGGCTACAGCCTGCGATAACCCTATCTTAAGGATGCCGGTACGGTCAGACGGGCGCAGGTCTTCATTTTCTGCAAATACGCCTGTTTTGGGAAATGCGGTCGCCGTTTTTACCTGTGCTTTTCCTTTTGTGATCTGCTGCGCGTTGACCTCGTACAACAGATTGTTTTTTGTCCATTCTATGACTTCCTGCTCCGATAATCTTTTTTGTGAAGAAACAGTATTGCCTGAAAAGAGAAAGAACAGGCAAAGCATGGCGGCAGGTGCTACAGAAGGCGATAGTTTTCTTTTACCGGAGAAAATGATATAGAGCAAGGGCAATACCACCAGGGTAAGGAGCGTAGCCGTGATGAGTCCTCCGATGACCACCGTAGCCAGGGGCTTTTGCACTTCTGCACCGGCGCCACCGGAGAGTGCCATGGGGATGAAGCCCAGCGCGGCAACCGAGGCGGTCATCAGTACCGGCCGCAGGCGGATCTTTGTTCCTTCATACACACGTTGTATCACATCCGCGATTCCTTCCTTTTGTAATTGGTTGAATGTGCTGATGAGTACGATTCCATTCAATACGGCTACACCAAAGAGGGCAATGAACCCCACACCGGCAGAAATACTGAAAGGCATCCCCCGGAGCAATAAGGCAAACACACCTCCAATGGCACTCATGGGAATGGCAGTAAAGATCAGCAATGCTTCCTGCAAGGACCGGAAGGTGAAATAAAGCAGCATGAAGATCAGTGCCAGCGCTACCGGTACGGCGATCATCAACCGGTCAGATGCTTCTTGCAGGTTTTCGAATGTACCACCATAGGTATAATAATACCCGACAGGTAGAAGACCGGCTACAGCCAGTTTGCCCTGTATCTCTTTTACCACGCTGGCCACATCTCGCCCGCTTACATTGAATCCGATCACGATCCGGCGTTTGCCTTCTTCACGACTGATCTGCGATGGTCCTTCTTTGAACGAGATAGCAGCCACTTGCGATAAAGGTATCTGGCTGCCATCGCCTGTTGGGATGAATAAATTGCTGACATCATCGATAGACCGGCGGCTGGTACTGTCGAGCCGTACGACCAGGTCAAACTTGCGCTCATTTTCGAAAATCACTCCGGCAGCTTCGCCTGCAAAAGCAGTGCTGACAATCCTGTTGATGTCGCTGATGTTGAGTCCATAACCGGCCAGTTTTGCCCGGTCATAGTCAATAGTGATTTGTGGCAGGCCAGCCGTGCGTTCTACCTGCGGATCAGTAGCGCCTTTTACAGACTGTACCACAGTGGCCACACGGGGAGCCAGGGCAGCAAGTGTATCGATATTTTCTCCGAATATTTTAATGGCCACATCCTGGCGCACACCTGTCATCAGTTCGTTGAAACGCATCTGTATGGGTTGTGATGCTTCAAAGAATACACCCGGTATTACTTCCAGTTTTTCCAGCATCAACGCTGCCAGCTGATTGTAATCTTTGGTGGTGGTCCATTCCTTTTTGGGTTTCAGTTTTACGATAAGATCAGTTGCTTCGGGCGGCATCGGGTCGGTGGGAACTTCTGCACTGCCTGTTTTGCCTACCACCATTTCTACCTCGGGAAATGATCGTAGTATACGGCTGGCCTGCATAGATGTTTCCACACTTTGTGTAAGGGAAGTGCCCTGGGGCAGGATGCAGTGAAAGGCATAATCTCCTTCCTGCAATTGCGGGATAAACTCACCACCCATCCTGCTGAACAGGGCAATGGCCAGTATCAGCAGGGCGACAGCAGCTGTTACTACTGCATATTTCATTCGGACAGCCCAGCGTATGACCGGCGCATACATACGTTGAAACAGGTCCATAAGCCGGTCAGAGAAATTGCGTTTGTGTGCCGTTTTTTTGGAAAGAAAAAGAGCCGACATCATAGGGATATAGGTGAGGGAAAGGATCAGTGCGCCCAGGATGGCAAAACCAACTGTCTGCGCCATGGGGCGAAACATTTTACCTTCAATGCCTACCAGTGTCAGTATGGGAATGTATACGATCAGGATAATGATCTCCCCAAAAGCTGCACTGTTCCGGATCTTCGATGCAGAAGCATATACCTCCAGGTCCATTTCTGCCTGGGTGAGTCTTTGTGTGCTTTTTCGTAAGCCCAGGTGATGCATGGTAGCTTCGACAATGATCACCGCACCATCTACGATCAGCCCAAAATCAATAGCGCCCAGGCTCATCAGGTTGGCACTTACACCAAACAGCTGCATCATGCCCAGTGCAAATAGCATAGAGAGTGGAATGGCGGATGCGACAATCAGGCCGGCGCGTATATTTCCCAGGAAGAGGATCAGGACAAACACAACGATCAGGGCACCTTCTACCAGGTTATTCTTTACCGTATTGATAGCACGGTCTACCAGGCCTGTCCGGTCGATATAAGATTCGATCTCCACATCTTCGGGCAAAGCTTTGCGGATGGATTCCATCTTTTCCTTTACCCGTTTTACCACAGCAGCGCTGTTGCTGCCCTTCAGCATCATCACGATGCCGCCTACTACTTCCTTTTCTCCATTGTAGGTGACAGAGCCGTAGCGGATAGCATTGCCCGGTTTTACTTCCGCCACATCTTTGATAAGGACAGGAATATTGTTTACTTTTTTGATCACAATATTCCGGATATCATCCATGCTGCCAATGAGGCCCACACCGCGTATGAAATAGGCGTTCGGTTTTTTATCAATATAAGCACCGCCGGTATTTTCATTGTTTTTCTCCAGTGCAGTAAAGATCTCGGCGATGGTCGTATTCATCGAGTTGAGCCGGGCGGGATTGACGGCTACTTCATATTGTTTTAATAACCCTCCAAAACTGTTGACCTCGGCCACTCCTTTGGTGCCGTATAACTGGCGGGCCACGATCCAGTCCTGCATAGTGCGCAGGTCCATGGCCGAGTACTTGTTTTCTGCGCCCTTTTTGGGATGGATCACGTACTGATAGATCTCACCCAGTCCTGTACTCACAGGTGCCAGTTCGGGGCTTCCGATGCCTTTGGGAATTTTTTCTTCGGCCTCCTTCAGTTTTTCTGTGATCAGCTGGCGGGCAAAATAAATATCCACGTCGTCGGTAAATACCACGGTGATCACAGAAAGACCAAAGCGGGATATCGACCGCATTTCTTCCAGGTCAGGCAGATTGGCCAGGCTTTGCTCAATGGGATAGGTGACCAGTTGTTCTGTTTCCTGTGCCGCCAGGGTGGGAGTGAGGGTAATGATCTGTACCTGGTTGTTGGTGATATCGGGTACCGCGTCGATAGGCAGTTTGCCGGCGCTCCATACTCCCCAGACGATAAGCGCCAGCGTCAGCATTGCCACAATGAGTTTGTGTTTAATACTGAAAAAGATGATCTTATTTAGCATACAATAAGTACGATTTAAGCACGCTGATAATGGTGCACATTATCACGGCAGGGCTGATCGCTGAATGGAGCCCGCATTGCTCCGAGTGAGCCGGATAGCAACAGGCATGAGAGAGATCATATGATCCTTTCATTCAGCAAGAGCCAGTCAACAGATGTATTGATTACAGGCAATAAATGCCGGGTCGGCACAGGGGCCAACCGGTATGATAGCAAAGGGGTAGATCAGGACAGGCGGGGAGGCTGCCAGATATTGTGAAGGGTTTCTGAACTTATGCTCACTGCATAAAGTGTAAAAGAAGTGACGGGGGAGAATATCCTGTCTGCCTGTACCTTCTGAGAAGCCGGATAGATCGAGGAAGCAGCACAGCAGGAACAGATGCAGAAAGGCGTACAGGCCTCTTTGGAATGCTCATGCTCCTGGTGGGTATTGGCGGCAGAGATGTTTACTTCAACCGGGGCAATACAGTCCTTGCTGTCACTGCAGGGAATGAATGACAGCCAGAGCAGGTAAAGTCCCAGAAAGAGAAACAGGAATCTCATGACTGCAAAAGTAATATCTTCTTTTGCTTGAGAAAGAACTTCGGACGAATTTATAATCTCACTATGGTTGCAAAAATCCGGGTTACCGTTTCCCGTTCCTGTTGCTAAACAATGGGATTGTTTCAACAAAATACCAGGTCAATCAGGTGATTGGTTTTTTAAAACAGGCCGGTGCTGTATTTTAGTATACAGTTGGAAACGTTGACCAGGGCACAAACACCCGGCAAACACAGATCAGTATGAAAGCATCCGATAATTTTTATTTTCAGCAGAACGAACCGGTAAAGGGGACATTGCTGGCACTGAAAGAGATCATCCTTGCCCAGGACAAAGACGTGACTGCCGAGTGGAAATACGGGATGCCCGTTTTCTGTTACAAAGGGAAAATGTTCTGCTATTTATGGATACATAAGAAAAATGGACAACCTTATCTGGGATTGGTCGAAGGCAAACATTTTGACCAGCCTTTTTTGCTACAGGAAAAACGCTCGCGCATGAAAATCATGCTGATAGACCCCGATCGCGACCTGCCGGTCAGGATAATACGGGCTGTGCTGAAACAAGCCCTGGATCTTTACCGCAACGGAGTGGTGAAGATCGGGCGCTGATATGCCCGGAATGTCAAAACCCTTAGACAAAACCAGTGTTAGCCCGCAAAACATTTCTTACACGTTGATATTCCGTTTTATAAGAGGATAGTAAGTGGCTGTTATCGTTGCCGGTCGTAAAAAAAAATGTTGCAGATTATTGATTTTTTTAAATTGTGTACCTGGTACACTTTATTAAACCATTAACGATTAAACTATCCATTATGAAAAAAAGAACTACACTTTCACTAGTGTTGGGGGCATTGTTATGCCTCGGCACGCTCCATGCACAGGACGATGTAATGATGCAGGCGTTTTACTGGAACGTTCCGGTAAATGAAGCCGGCAAAAACGGTTCATGGTACGATACGCTCCGCGCCAAGATGACCGATATGAAAACGGCGGGTATCCGCGCCTTATGGATGCCGCCGCCATCCAAAGGAAATTTTGGTATCAGCGATATGGGTTATGGGGTCTTTGATCATTATGACCTGGGCAATTACAATCAGAAAGGGACGACAGAAACACGCTTCGGTTCACGCTCCGAATTGGCCAGCCTGATCACCGATGCACATTCGACCGGTGGCGGTGCTGCTTATATGGATGTATACGCAGATGTTATCCTCAACCATATTTATACAGACAACTCTCTTGCACAGGAAAGCGGTGATAACCCTGCCGTGAAAACCTATGTTTTCAATAAGGCGGTCAGTGGCGGTACGCAACGGGTACCTTATCCGACCAACGAGATCCGGTGGCTTATTCCCAATGCCGCAGCAGGTGATTATTATATCCAGATCAGCGGGTATTTTCTGAATTATGGCGGTGCGGTAGGAGAGAGAGGGTATGATGTATATTTTAAATTTACCGACAATGCCCCGCCATCACCCGGCAGCCAGCTCTGGGAATTTGAACCAAACAATGGTAGTGGCAATTATAATGTAGCACTCGATCAGCGTACATACAGCGGCCATATGCAAAACTCAACCGATATTGATGAGTACAAGATCACACTGGCTACTGCCGATACCATTGAGATCATACTGACTGCCCGTAAAGAAGGTACCAATCCTTCTACCAATGCCTGGGAGTGGCAGTGGGCTGCACAGTCTAATGGTTACTATCCTTCGGCGGTCTGGTATAATGGCAACGATATTGCCGGCAGCTCGCTCAAGGCTTTTACCGCCACATCGGTGGATTATGTAAACCATACCGGTAGCGGAGAACCTAATTATACCTGGAGCTATACCAATTTTCACCCCGTAGATGCGGCCGATTACCTGGGCGATGGAGGCAGCACCGAAGGAGGGTACGAAGACCAGATCGTGCCCAATACCAAGTGGTTTGGAATGGACTTCAACACCTATGATACCGTTGTACAAAACCGGCTGAAAAGCTGGGGTACCTGGCTTACCAGTACCATCGGGTTTGATGGCTACAGGCTCGACTTTGTACGTGGTTTCCAGGAAGATTTTGTGTCAGACTGGGTAAACAATCTTCCGCTCAAAGGCGGATCTCAGCGGTTTGTGGTAGCCGAATATTTCACCGGATATAAATACCGCCTCAAAAACTGGGTCACTACACTTGCGGGAGATGGTGCAGATGTGGATGTGTTTGATTTTCCATTAAAGAATACGCTTACAGAAATGACCAACGGCACAGGAGCCAGTTTTAATATGGCCTGGCTCAATCATGCGGGTATGGTAAGAGACGATGGCGGCAACTCGTTGCCCGGCACATCAGTCGTTACGTTCCTGGAAAACCACGACACAGGAAAAGAACATGATAAATGGGTGACACAGGACTGGAAGATGGGCTATGCATATATTCTTTTTTCTGAAGGCAGACCCTGTTTGTTTTATCCCCAGTATTATGGTGTGACACAAACAGACAACCACAATCCTTCTCTTACCGTCACAGCGCCATCGTCGTTAAAACGTGATATTGACAAGCTGATGTTTATCCGCCGTACTTATCTCGACAATTCAATGATCGTGCTGACCGAACAGGGGAACCCCGTTACAGAACCTTCTCCCAATGGGACAACCACTTTTGCAGGCGATACATGGAACGTATACGCGGCCCGCAGGCAGGGTAATGGAACCAAAAGTGGTGGTATCCTGGTGATCAATAATAACAATAGCCTTTCGCGTGGTATCTGGGTAGACAACGATGGTTCTCCTAATGGAACAGCTACTTCGGGATACAGCGACTGGAAAAACCAGGTGTTGGTCAATGCGCTGGACACCACGCAGAAAACCACGGTTGCCAATGATGGTCGTGTACATGTATGGGCGCCCGCACGCGGTTATGCCATCTGGGTATTGCAATCAGAATATGTTGGCGACGGCATTGCCCGCGGTGTCAACGAGCCCCCTGCAGCACCCGTTGCTGTGATCGCCGCACCAGCTCCGACCGAAAACTCTGTGCGGGCTTATCCCAATCCCGCAGGCACACAGACAACCATTGAATTTACCGTGGCTAAAACAGCTTCTGTACGACTGGAAATGTTTGATGCCAATGGCCGGCTGGTAAAAGTGCTTGCTTCCGGTAAAATGGGTAAAGGGAAATATCAGTGCGAGTTTCGAACTGCTGTGACAGGAATATACACGTATCGTCTGAGCCTCGATAAGGAAACAAAAACAGGAAGGGTCATGATAGGGTTGTAAACGCTGCGTGTCAGTTTTACATTTATAAAACAACCGCCGGCCGGATACATACGTTTGCCAGGAATGTATGAAACAGGCCGGCGGTTGTTTTTAGTTTATGTTACGGTTAAATTCATTGCACCGTTCCTACCTGCCTGTTTCCACTTGCAGAACTATTTGCCGGCAATTCATCCCAAACTGTATTTTTGAGGAGCATTCTAATCAAATTCCAACCAATTGACACGAATTATGAAAACAAGAGTAACCCTTATTGTCGTATCGTTTTGCCTCTTTATGGCAGCCTGTAACAATGAGAAGAAAACCGAACCCGAAACAACTGCTACGGAAGACAAACCAAAGCAACCGGAGATGTCTTCCGATCCGGCAAACCTGGATCAGCTTCCCGTTTCTGATAAAGCCCTGGGCGCTTTTCCGTATATCGCCCTGCCTGCTAACTATGAAGATGTAGGCAAAAACCCGGTGACAGAAGCCGACAGCGCTTATTTCTGGGTGGCAGATCATTTTGAAGTACCGAAAGGAAAAGTATTCTTTGGTCGCATTAAAGCCAAAAGCGGAGGCAATTATTCTGACGAAGAGTTGTTGAAGGCTATCCAGGATACGGTTACTGCACTGGGTGGTTTTAAAGTGAGCGATATGACCGTACCTGATCATGGTATTGCGACGATGAATGAGCAACAGAAATTAAAACACAATGCAGGTTATGGCTTTCTCGGCTTCAAACCTACGGCGACTTATGTGATCCGCCGTGCTACCGGCCGTATCTGGGCGCAGGTGACACCCACCGATGACGGCGTTTCTGCCGGCTGGCTCATCCTGGAAGAAAAATAAGACTTAACCTTCGTTAAGTACAAATAGAAAAGGCACCGGTTGCACGCGGTGCCTTTTCTATTGCCGGTCTGCAAGGTTCGGGAAAAGCATTATTGTACCGCATCCCCACAATTGATCAGCCAGGGAATACCAAACTGATCGATCAGCATCCCAAAACGTTCTGCCCAGAAAGTCTTATCAAGCGGCAATACGATCCTGCCATCGCTGGCCAGTGCCCCGAAAACACGTTCGGCTGCTGTCACATCCGTAAATTGGAGGGCAAGCGAAAAACCTTTTGGCGCTTCATACTGTTCAGGCGCCACATCAACTCCCATCAATGTTTGTTCACCAAGGGTTATACTACCATGCATGATTTTGTCGTGCCAGCCGGCAGGCACCTGGCCGGTCAACGGCGTACCACCGAAACGGAATAAAGGCCCCATCCTGGCTCCCAGGTGTTGCTCATAAAATTTAAAAGCATCTTCACACTGACCTTTAAAACTAAGATAGGGATGTAGCTGCATGACTGTTTGTTTTCGAGTAAAGTACATTTTTTTGAAATGCGTTGTTTGTTTTTTATCCAAACCGCAGTATAAGGCAGGTGAATGTCAAAAGTAAAATGCGGGGTTGCCTGTAAATAATTAACCTGTGCTGGAATGGTTTTTGACTTTTTTCAGAAAAGCAGGAATTATGATAGACAAAAAAGATCCGGTTAAGCAGTACCCGCAACCTCCGTTTCCTCCGCAGGAGCAAAACCTTCCGGGCGAAGAAAGCCGTATGGATCCGCGGCCAGACCATGGTGAGTCTACGTATAAAGGCACAGGAAGACTGGAAGGCAAAAAGGCGATCATTACAGGTGGCGACTCCGGTATCGGAAAAGCAGTGGCCATTGCATTTGCCCGCGAAGGAGCCGATGTTTGTATCTCTTATTTAAATGAGCATGAAGATGCACAGGATGCGGCCGGTTATATTCAGAAAGCCGGTCGTAAAGCACTTCTTATTCCCGGTGATATCAGCGATGAGAAACACTGCAGGACGATTGTTGAAGAAGCGGTAAGTAAACTGGGTGGCATAGACATCCTGGTCAACAATGCAGCATATCAGCAGGTGCATAAGTCCCTGCAGGATATCTCTCCCGAAGAATGGGAGTATACTTTCAGGACCAACCTGCATGCCATATTTTATTTGTGCAAGGCTGCCGAGGCCCATCTGCGCCCCGGGAGCTCGGTCATCAATACGTCGAGTGTAAATAGTTATACACCCAACCCCACGCTGATACCTTATGCTATTACTAAAGGAGCAATACAAAATTTTACAGCAGCGCTTGCACAGTTATGGGCAGAAAAAGGCATAAGAGTTAATTGCGTGGCACCGGGCCCGGTATGGACTCCGCTTATCCCCGCCAGCTTTGATGCAAAACGCACCAGCGAATTTGGTCAGCAGTCTCCATTCAAAAGACCTGGTCAGCCGGCAGAACTTGCACCCGTGTATGTATTGCTGGCCTCTGGCGAAGCCAGTTATATTTCCGGAGCTACCATACCGGTTACCGGTGGTATGCCGACAGTGTGATATTGCAAATGTTTCGTTTGACTGGGATCAGGTATTTATAGAACGTCCCCATCCTGGGGAATATTCCCCAGGATGGGGACGCTGTGACGTTAAATGGATGATAAAGTGTTTTCCCCGTATTGTTATTCGTTCTGTTTCGTTCAGAAAATATATGAAGCAAAACCATATGGATCAGGACACACTTTAAACCGCAGCAGGTGTTGCTTTTTCATGGCATATGGGTTGCGGCAATGCTGGAATATATGAACAGAATAAAAGCAACTACGGAAAAGACAAAACAACTTGTTCCCGCACAGGAAGAAGGGAAATCTGCAGCATTATCCAGCGAAAGGCAGATGAACAGCGAAGCAGAAGCGCTGGTGATCTTTAATTATGCAAGAGATCGTTTACTGAACCCTGCATGCTGGAATGATCTGGCAGCTGAGCTCGGGACCAGGTTTATGCAGACAGACCGGGATGGGAATATCGTGGAGCGCCCGATAACAATGGGTGATTATATCCGGATAGATATACCAGGTCCGGGTCCTGTGGCCGGGCATGGGTATGATTGGGTAACGGTTATGCGGGTAGAGCAGCAAAAGAGTAATTCTCGGCACGAGGAGTTTACCGGCGTGCAACTGATGGTAAGCAGCGACCCACACGAAACAGGCGATGATGCGGCACATTTTTTTGAAAAAGGAGCTACTTCTACTTTTTTGATCAACAGAAAAGACAGGCTGGTCACTGCTACCTATTATGGAAGAAATGAAGTAATCAATAATGCTACTGAGCGTGTGAGTGATAATATAAGAAATACAATGGTGGGCGCGGGTGCTATCCTGGGATTATCGGAGATCCAATGGAAATCGCTGTTGGATGGATTTCTCGGCGATTTGAAATAAGAGACAAAACGAAGTGCCCCAATTTGGGGTAAATGGGCAATCGGTGGGAACAGATTTGCCAGATGATATTTTTTAGCTGCTGCGAAAAAAAACGACGACTAATGTGATCAAGTCTGGCATGATAATTCTTCTATTTTCCCAAAATAGAATTTTATGAGACCAAGAAATGTAATGATGGCCACTATCGGTGTTTCTCTTCTGAGCCTGTTTATATGGGCCTGCGCCAACCAGGCAAAAGATAGCGTGGAAGAAGCAGATTCTGCCAACAAGGAAGAGCGTAAGGCAGCTGACAGTACAGGAGCCTATCGGGCAGATGAGGCGACCTCGAAATTTCTGGTCAGGGCGGCCAACGATGGTAAGGCAGAAGTCAGAATGGCTGAGCTGGCATCCGGCAAATCATCACGGGATGATGTCAAACGCCTGTCGGCCATGCTCATGGAACATCATAACCAGGCCAACGAAAGAGTAAGAACACTTGCTATGGAAAGAAGTGTAACTCTTCCGGACAGTTTGAGCGAAGAAAAAATGAAGACATACGATGATCTTTCCAAAAAAACAGGAAAGGATTTTGACCGGAAGTATGTCAATACGATGATCGACGATCATCAAAACGATATCAAAGCCTTTGAAGAAGCAGTGGAAAAGAGTGGTGATGACCAGGTACGGTCGTTTGCACAGAATACGCTGCCGCTGCTGCGATCACATCTCGATTCATTAAAAGTGCTGAAAGATCGTATTAGATAGCTGATGTTTGCTTTTTCGTTTACTTTCTGGCAATCTTGATAAAAGGTTGCCAGAAAAGTATTTGCCCGCCTATGAATATTTATTTGTCGTGGGTTTGTTCTCGTGGTTTTTAATCCGTATTCCTTTCTTTTTTCAGGAGATATAAAAAGAATTTCTCCAACGCCGATAATCCGGTTTTTCCAAACAAAGGGCCGGCAATGTTTTTTCCGGCAAGACCAGGAGCATGTTTGCTTTCATAAAACTTCAGAACAGCAGGATGAATATAATAGCTGTGGCAGATACCTGCGGTATTGCCCAGCCGCTTGCTGACATGCGACAGCATGGCTTTCATGTCGTGTTTGGAAAAATTATCCTGGGCAGATTCCCAGAGCAGGAAGTCGAGGGCATAGATACTGCCTGCCCAGGTTCTGAAATCTTTTGCAGTAAAATCTTCTCCGCATCCCTCGCGGATATACTGGTTGACGAGTGTGGATGTTATTGATCTGCGTTTGCCTGTAGGGGTATAGTATTGAAACAGGTTCTTTCCCGGCAGCTCACGGCAGGAGCGGATCAGCCGGGCCAGATGTTTATCACGGATAGACTGCTGCTGCAGTATCCCTTTTTTTCCTTTGAAGGTGAGCGTCACTTTTCCATGGCCTATCGCTACATGATTGTCGCGAAGGGTAGAAAGCCCAAAGCTATGATAGCGTTTTTCGTACTCGGTGTTGCCCAGCCTGATATGACTGCGTTCCAGTAGCCTGATGGCAATGGCGATTACTTTTCTTTCTGCCCATTCCTGATCACGAAGATCACGGCTTACTTTCCGGCGTAAAGAAGAAAGGCTGTTGCCAAATTGAAACAACCGGTCATATTTTTTCTGGCTGCGTTTATTGACCCACAAGGGATGATACAGGTATTGTTTTCGCCCGGCAATATCCACACCGGTAGCCTGCAGATGACCATTGGCAAACGGACATATCCACACCTGCACCCAGGCAGGAGGGATGACGAGGGCCCTGATCCGGTTGAGCAGACTGGCAGACCGTATAGGTTTGCCCCGGTAATGATAAGAGAATCCCTTTCCTCTGCGTATCCGCGTGATGCCGGCCGCAGGAGAGGTGACAGAGATATGCCTGATGGCCACTCTCCCGGACCAGGAGAAATTATCTTTTTTTGCCACTGAATTGTTTTATGCCCACCAAAACAATTTTGATCAGCAAAATTAATGCAAGCGCCAGCAACATGCCACGTATGATGGTTTCTGTATCCTGTTGCATAAGAAAAGGTTTAATAATGATGCGTCACTGCTTTATTCCTCCACTGTCGAAACGTAAACCGGGCATGCGTTCATAACTGGCAGTGTCATGCGAAGCAGGTGGGGAAGCATGTACTGAATCGGAATGAGGAGTACTGACAGGAGGCTCAGCCTCTTTCCGCTTATCGTTTCCGCAACTTACAAACAGTATAGCAGCAACTATGGATAAATAACTCTTTTTCATAGAACCGGTGATCTTTGATACAATACAGCAAAGCCGGGGCCATAGTCGAAAAGGAAACAGGCAATTATGCTACGCTCATTATGAGTAATACCCGAGACATTAACTGCGCTTTTTCCGGTTAGCAATACTCAGGCGCAATTGCGAAACCAGGTCGCCGGTCGCTTTTTCCGTTTTTTTGCCGGCGTCGGGCAATTTTTTTCCCGTTGCGCGGGCGCGGATTATCTTGAGCAGGTTTTTATTGTAGGTGTCTTTGTAGCTTTTTATATCAAATGCGGCGCTCATGCTGCGAACCAGGCTGGACGCCATTTTCAGCTCATTGGGTTTTGCACGTGTCTGCGTGGTTGGCTTAATCGTAAAGTCGGAAGGGTTGGCTATTTCCTGCAGAAACCGGAGTGTGTGTAAAATAAGCATATTGTGAACGGCTCTGATGATCACCAGATGCTCGCGGTTGCGGAGCACAAAAGTGCCCACGCCGCATCGTTTTGATTTGCGGAGCGCCTCCTCCAGTAATACAAATGCCCTTTCCCCGCCTTTGGCTGGATACAGATAATAGGCACTGTTGTACAGGATGACATCTATTTCGGCAGGGTCCACAAATGCTTCCATGGCAATAAGCTTCGTTTTTTCGGGGCTGGCCTTTTCAAAATCGCTTTTGGCAAGCACCACGTATTTGCCGTTGAGTTCGTACCCCTTTACAATATTATTCCAGGGTACTTCTTTTCCGGTTTGTTCATTGACCCGTTTGAAACGGATATTGGAGTAATCTTTTTTGTCCAGCATGTCGAAATCAAGCCGGGATTCCTTTACAGCCGGATAAAGTTTGACAGGTATATTGACCAGTCCAAAGGCAATGGCACCACTCCAGATCGCTTTCATTTTTTAGAATGTTTGTCAGACTGTTGAAGTATTTTTTTGATGTTGACACCCTTTTGCAACACGGGTTTGAACAGGTCTCCTTCTCTTTTGACCCGCTTCAATGCATTGCGCAAGGTAAAGTCTGTGATCTTTAAACCTTTTTTCACTTCATCCCAGTGAAGCGGCATCGATACCGGTGCTTCCGGTTTGGGACGCACCGAATAAGGTGCCGCCAGGGTCGCCGATGGACGGTTCTGAAGATAATCTACATACAGGCGCCCTCTTCTTTTGCGGATCATCCGTTCGGTGGTGGCAATCTTTGGTAAACGTCTTTCTGCTTCCGTTGCGATCAGCTTTGCAAACAATTGAGACTCTTCGTACGTATATTTTTCTCCCAGCGGCAGGTATACATGCAGGCCGGTAGAACCGGATGTCTTGGGATAACCTTCTGCTTTCAGCTCTTTCAGGATATCGCCAATAACTCTCGCTACAGCGATCACATCTTCGAAGCTGCTTTTAGAACCGGGATCTAGATCGATGAGACACCAGGTAGGATGATCAGGATGCCGGATAGTACTGCTCCAGGGATTGATCTCAATCGTACCCAGGTTGACCATATAGATCAGGTCGGCTTCTGACTGCGGCACCAGGAAATGTTTATGTTCTCCCTCCGTGGTATAGGGATACTGGTATATCCAGTCAGGCACTTTGCCTGTGACATCTTTCTGGTAAAACCCTTTTTGCTTGATACCGTGCGGGAAACGGTACAATGACTGAGGCCGGTTGACGATATAGGGTAGCATATAAGGTGCTATAGCATGATAATAATTCAGTAAATCCTTTTTACTGATACCATCATCGGGCCAGTACAGCTTACCGGGATTGCTGATCAGTAATTCTTTTTTGTCAACCTTGATGGTTACTTTTTTCTGCTCGCCTGTATTCCCCAATAGCTGTGTTGTTCTGTTTGCCATCTTTACCGGTTTTGATGTAGGTGGAGTGGTCATACTTTCCCTGCGTATGGAAGCTCCTGTCTTATCATCGCGCAGCCCTTCAAAGCTGGCATGACGCATCAGGCCATCACTGGTCAGTTCTGTAAAGTTAACCTCTGCTACAAGAGCAGGCCTGATCCAGGTAATAGATTCCTGTCCTCCCCGCGGATGGGCCTCTGCTGTTTGAAACAGAAATGGGTTGCCGGAGGTGATGAGTGGTTTCATTTTTTTCATCAGTTGCTGTTGCTGTGGTACAGGAAATCCTGTGCCGATGCGCCCTGCATAGATCAGCTTATCGCCCTTATATACGCCTGCCAGCAGCGAACTGAATAACCGGCCTGAGTCTTTTTTATACGTAAACCCACCCAGTATCACTTCATGCCTGTGCCTGATCTTTAACTTTAGCCATTCCCTGCTCCGGATACCGGGTGTATACAAACTATCTGCTTTCTTTGCAATAAGACCTTCCAGCCCTTTGCTGCGGGCCGATCGCAAAAGAGATAATCCTACATCATCGCTGTAGCGGATGACCGGCTCTTTGGGTAATAGTTCTTTCAGCAAGGATCTGCGCTCTGCCAGCGTCAGCCGGGTCGTGTCTTCGCCGTGCAGCCAAAGCAGATCAAAAGCATAATAGACCAGTTCGCCATCCTCTGCCGATCTCCAGTTTTGCAGATCGCCAAAACGCGGATACCCTTTTTTATTGAGTACGCATACTTCTCCGTCCAGTACGGCTTCCAGTTCAAGCCGCTGCAATGCATCGCGCACCGGGTAGAAACGTTCGTCGTAAACCTGGTTGTTGCGCGAGTACAAATGAACGGTATCATTGTCGCAGGAGGCAATTACACGGTATCCATCCCATTTTATTTCATAAAGCCAGTCATAGCCCGATGCAGAAGGAATCGTGGCACTGGCTGTGGCCAGCATCGGGGAAATGAAACCGGGTACTTTGTTTAGCCTGGCGTGCGTTGCATTCTTTCCGGTCGCTTTCTTTTTTACTGCCGCTTTGCGGGGAGCCGGGTCCTTCCTGGCGGATCTTCGGGCAGACAGTACATCCTTTTCTGTGGCGTATTCATCCTGGTGTTTGATCAGCAGCCATTGGTTTTTTTCTGCCTGTTTCATCTTTACCAGCGAAAACTCACCTTTTAATTTATCGCCATGAAGGATAAAAGTGAGTTTGCCTTTTTTCAACTGGTTCAGCAGGTTTCTTTCATTTTCTCTTTTATTGCTTCCGGGATCAGCAGGTGTATAGGTGCCGTGATCCCAGATCTCCACTGTACCAGCACCATAATGACCTTCGGGAATAGTGCCTTCAAAGCGCCGGTAATTGTAGGGATGATCTTCGACCATTACGGCCAGTCTTTTTTGTGCAGGATCCAGCGAAGGGCCTTTGGGTACTGCCCAGCTTTTGAGTACTCCCTCCATCTCCAGCCGGAAATCGTAATGCAAATGTGAGGCATCATGTTTCTGTACAACGAATTGCAGGCTTTTGATCTTACTCCTGCCGCCCGATGGCTCGGGGGTATGGGTAAATGATCTTTTTTTCTTATAAATGCTCAGTCCCATGCACTTATTGCACAAATAGTCGTGCCAGAATTATGAACAATCTTTTTTCTCCCCTGGTCAGCGATGAATATCATTTCTCTTAATAATAATAAAAGAAAGGGATATCAGGCATGAGGTTTGGAACAGGTAAGGTGTACCCTTTAAAATTAAAATTATTTCTATGCATGCAAATAATACTTACGCACTGATTACCGGTGGGTCTTCAGGCATAGGCCTTGAACTGGCGCGTCTTTTTGCAATGGATGGACACAACCTGATACTGGTCGCCCGTAACTCTGCCGGTCTTCGAAAAGCGGTGGCTGAATTGAAGGAATTTGATGTCGATGTGATATTGATGTCGGCTGATTTTTTTGGGGAAGGCACTGCTTTTAATGTATATGATGAAGTAAAAAGGCTGAGCCTGCCGGTAGATATACTGGTTAATAATGCCGGCCAGGGACAGTATGGATTATTTAAAGACACGGATATCAACCGGGAGCTGGCCATTATTCACCTGAATACTTCTTCGCTGGTGGTGCTGACCAAATTGTTTTTGAAGGATATGCTGGCCCGGCGTAATGGTAAGATCCTGAATATATCAGGCCTGGTAAATGAACCTTCTGCTCCCTGCCAGGCTATTTATGATGCGACCAAAGCCTTTGTACAATCTTTTACACTGACGCTGCACAATGAGGTAAAAGATGATGGCATTACCGTCACGGCGCTACTGCCTGGTCCTACGAATACCGACTTCTTTCATAAAGCTGGTATGGAAACTGTGCATACTGTGCGGAACAGAGCGCACCTGGCAGATCCGGCTATTGTAGCAAGACAGGGATACGAAGCTTTGATGCGGGGAGATGATAAGGTGATTGCCGGTATGGCTACCGAACTGGTAGCAGAGATAAGCCTGTGAACTTAATAAGGCGGGTATGAAACAGTTTTTAAGGAGCAACGGCCTTTCCCTGGTTTTTATTAGCCTGTTCTTTTTATCCTGGATTGGCCAGTGGCTCACCGGCCATCATACCTACAATAAAAACAGGAAGGAAGACGGACTGCCGGCTGTCTCCCTGGGGCAATATACCTGTTCGGGCCACTTTATACAGGCTACATTTGAAAACTGGGAAAGCGAATTTCTTCAGATGGCATTGTTTGTGTGGCTGACCATCTTTTTGCGGCAAAAAGGATCATCCGAATCAAAAAAACTCGATAGTCGGGAAGAAGTGGACCGTGAGCCGGATGCCTCCCGCAAAGATGCTCCCGCACCGGTAAAAAAAGGTGGCTGGCGGTTGTGGATATATCAACGGTCATTGACGATCGTATTGCTGTTGCTCTTCCTGTTCTCTTTCGTACTTCACCTGTATGGCAGCCTCAAAGATGAAAATGAAGAATTGTTAAGGAATGGAGAGCAAGCCGAAAGCCTGCAGAATTACCTGGCAGATACACGGTTCTGGTTTGAATCCTTTCAAAACTGGCAAAGTGAATTCCTGTCTGTCTTTGCGATCATCGTATTGTCAATATTCCTTCGTCAGAAAGGGTCGCCGCAATCCAAACCTGTAGATGCTTCGCACAGGGAAACTGGTAAATAAACCTGCTGGGAGCGGCTGACTATCGTATGGCAAAAAGTAAAGATCAACCGGCATTGTGGCACTATGTTTTGAGAATGGTTAATAAAAGGAGTATGAATAAGAAAAATTATGGAGTGGCCCTGGTGGGTGCAGGAGAATATGCTGTTACTCAACTGATACCGGCTCTGCAGGAAACAAATCATTGTCACCTCGCTGCATTGGTGAGCGGCGATGAAGCAAAACTCGCTCAACTGGGAAGACAATATGCCATTGACCGGTCACATTTATACACCTACGATCGTTTTGATGCTATTGCCAACGACGGCGCAGTAGATATTGTATATATAACGCTTCCCAATTTTCTTCATGCAGAATATGTGATCCGTGCCGCAGCAGCGGGAAAACATATCATTTGTGAAAAACCGATGGGTATGCATCCGCGGGAATGCCAGGGTATGATCGAAGCGGCGCGTGAGGCGCATGTGCAGTTTTCTATAGGCTACCGGCTTCATTTTGATCCTTTTCACCGGGAACTGATGCGGCTGGGGCAGCAGGAGGTTTTCGGACCGGTAAAACGGATGAAACTGAGAAACAGTATGAATGCTAAAGGCAAAGGCTGGCGACTGGATGCAGAAAAATCGGGTGGCGGGCCTTTAATGAATAATGGCATCTACTGTATCCAGGCAGCCATTTATATCCTGGGCAAATTGCCTGTGGCGGTATCGGCACATTTTTCCCGGGAAGAAGATACACACTTTGAGGAAGTAGAGGAAGGTATTGGCTGGCAGCTTTTTTTTGAAAACAATATTGTGGCAGATTGTGAAAGCCGTTATGATATCGACGAGGATATGATCTTTGTAGAAACAGAATCAGGCTGGTTCAAACTGGAACCTGCTTTTGCGTATAGTGGGTTAAAAGGGGAAACAATGGAAGGGCCTCTTGATATCACACCCGTTAATCAGCAGGCAGTACAACTCGACGATTTTGCAAACTGTATTTCAACGGGGCAGGAAAGCGCTGTTGCCGCGGGGATGGGTATGCGGGATATGGAAATAATTGCTGCGGTGTATGATGCAGCCCGACGTCATAATTGTATTCGCCTCACGCTGCAGGACTATGCTGCGTTGCCGGAACCATAAGGGTAAGCACAGAAATGCCCCGCTTGTTGTATGGAGGATAATAACAGGCAGGGCATTGGTTTTTACAGTCCGCCTTTCCTGTCATGATTGTCGATGCGGAAAGAGATCTTGCAGTTAAGCCCGTAACTGGTGATCTTGTTGTCCTGCACATGAGCTTTGATATGTTTGATGTATATCGAATCGATATTTTTGATGGTCATCGACGCATTTTGAAGAGCCTGTTGCAAGGCGTCTTCTATACTTTTTTCTGAAGAACTGATTACTTCAATCACTTTTACAATAGGCATAACTTAAGATTTAAAGGATGAATGAATAAAGATTGCGCTGGCTGTAGTTTAATCACGGCGCGATCTGCTGGCTACAAAGCCGGCAATCAGTATCACCAGGACAACCAGGGACAGTACGATCGCAAAAACTCCCATATATTTTACTGGCTGGAATGCAAAAACGATGCAGTTCTGATTTTCCCACGTAAACAATTGAATATATATAACAGCATGTGGTGCAAACGGGGCGGTATCTCCTCAAACCGGGGTAGTGGGCGAAACTCCAGGTTACTGGTAACTTAAAGTATGAATACCGATCGAGTCGCTGCTGAGTGGTTGCTGCGGAAAACTAAACCATACTGTACGGGTAGAATGCCGTGGCAGCAGGTCAAGGCGGATATATACCTTATTGAGCAGTTGTTGCTGCCGCCATAAGCTGGCTTCGAGTTCTACTTCTTTGATGGTCTGGCCCCCTTTGTTATATACCTGCAACTGATGCCGTCCGGGATCATACGTCTCGGGTACTGCTTTTACAGCAAATTCCAATACAGGTGCTCCTTCAGAAAACCTGATCCATTGATAACTGAGATAAATAATGGTTCCTGCCAGCAGAATAAGCCCGGCAAAGAAAATGATCCATTCCATTTTGTTTTTCTCTTTTAGAAAATGTGTCTTAAACTCTTTTGCAAACGACATGGATCACGGATTTGGTTTAATAAGAAGCCGGCCCGCAGATGCACCCAGCATGCCGGGCAGGGCCAACACGATGACAGAGGAAATAGCGGTAAACAATCCGGCTCCGTTCAACTGTCCAAAGAACCATAACATCAGCACCGAGGCACACAGCGACGCCAGGTAGGCTGGAATGGTGTGAAGTATAATGGTGCGGATTATGTTGGGTTTCCTGGCGGGGACAGCTCCTCTGAAATCGCTGAAGAAAAGTATGACGGCTCCCAGCAGGAGCGATTCGCCTATCAACGCAATCAGCGACAGGATGGTGCTGTTGACGGCAATGATCTTTACTTCTTCGGTAGGAGCTATATTTCCGGCGAGCACCACGCTGCCGCAAAGAGCCAGTATGAACCGGCCGGATACGCTGTCGTCTCGTATCCTGTTTTGGTCAGATGCAGAGTTGCTGTTGTTGTGGGGCGACGCCCGGGTACCGAGTTGGGCAGTGCCTATGGAGATACCGATTGCGACCGGCATGGCCTGCACGATGATCTTACCTGTCGTTTCATTCAGATTAATAGGATGCCAGTCCAGTTGTCCCAGTGATTGAAGTACGATCAGTGACAAAAGCAGACCAAGGCCGATCTCTTCTACCGAGTCGGTCCATATTTCGGTCCAACTGGCTCCGGCATGCAGGCCCGCGTGACGGTTGTAGCCCATCAGTAAAAAGAAGGTTACGAGTATATAGGCCAGTAGCCGGTAAGGAGGAATGGATTGTGCTGTCCACCACATTTCCATTGTATAAAACAACGGAAGACTGAATATGAGCCCGCCTGCAATGCCCCGGGCATATTCCTTTAGTGAGTCGCTCCAGACTTTCACCGGTTTTGTTTACGTAATGTGTGCAAATTGTCTGCCATGAAAAGTTGGTACAGCACACAATCGTTGTGGATAATAATACCCTGGTTTTCCCCAAATAGGTATGACAGGTTTTACAGACGTGGCAGGCTGTTTTGCCGGTTCGCTCATTATACAGCGGCATGGCGGGTCAATGCTGCGTGTGGCATAGTTTTTTTACTCATACTTCTGTATAAGAGTTTTTTATATGCCGTCAACGATACTTATAACCGGGGGAGCCGGGTTTATTGGTTCTCACCTGGCAAATACTTTACTGACCCGTGGTTATAAGGTCAGGGCGCTGGATAATCTGAATCCGGAAGTGCACGGAAACACCGGTCGCCGGCCCGAGCATCTGAATGAAGATGTAGAACTGATGATAGGAGATATCTGCGACCAGCAGGACGTGCGCAGGGCAATGAAGGGCGTTGATATTGTTTTTCATTTTGCAGCACGCATAGGAACCGGTCAGAATATGTACGAACAGGGGCAATATACGTTGGTCAACAATACAGGAACGGCTGTTTTGTTGCAGCAACTGATCCATGGCGGAGTGAAAAAACTGATCGTTGCCAGCAGTATGAGTGTGTATGGTGAAGGTCTTTATAAGGATATACATGGGCAAACGGTCAAACGGGCAAGCCGCCTCGCCGAGCAGTTACAGAATAAGATGTGGGAACCGGTCGATTTTGCAGGTATTCCATTGCTGGCCTGTCCGACTGCGGAGCATAAGCAGGCCGGGATCACCTCGGCATATGCGTTATCAAAATCAGGACAGGAACGCATGTGTCTGCTGGCAGGTGAATCATATCAGCTACCGGTTATTGCACTGCGTTTCTTTAACGTATATGGCGCACACCAGATGTTTTCCAACCTGTATACCGGGGCGCTGACCCTGTTTGCGTGGCGCCTGCTGAATGATAAAAGGCCTTTATTGTTTGAAGATGGTTTGCAGCAGCGCGATTTTGTACATGTAAAGGATGCAGTAGCGGCTTGCTGCAATGCGATGGACCTGGCCGACAATGGGTGTAAAGTGTACAATATCGGAAGCGGCCGGTCCAGCACATTCCTCGATGTGGCCACCACACTGGCGCGTATTACAGGCAGGGAACATATCCTCCCCGAAATTTCGGGCAAGTACAGGGAAGGGGATATCCGTCACTGTTTTGCAGATATCAGTAAAGCATGGACAGAACTGCATTACCGGCCCCAGGTAAGCCTGGAAAAAGGGCTTGCACAAATGACTGGCTGGCTACAGGATCAGTGCGCAGCCGACCGGTTTATGAAATTTGGACAAAATTGATAACAGCAGGGTAATGTAAAGAGCAGCACCATGCACCGCAAATGAACGTATGAATAACAGTATATCATCTCCCGGCTCCAATCCTAAACCTACACTGGCGTTTTGTGGGGTGGGGTGGATGGGCAAGATGAGACTCAAGTCGGTACTGGAAAGTGACCTGGCCAAAGTGCTGGTCATTGCCGACCCTTCCGCCGTATGTCGTATCGAAGCGCTGGAGCTGGCACAGCAAGCCGAACTGTACGAGAAGTGGGAAGAAGCTGTCAATCACCCATCGGTGGATGGAGTAGTGATCTCAACACCTAATTTCCTTCACCAGGCACAAACGGTTGCTGCCCTGGAAAAAGGCAAGAACGTGTTTTGTCAAAATCCGCTTGGATGTTCGGCAACTGAGGTGCAGGCAATGATCGATGCGGCAAAAAAATCAGATCGTCTGCTGGGGACAGATCTTTCGTATCGCTATTGCGATGCCTTTGAGCAGGTACAAAAAGTAATAGCCGCCGGTGAGTTGGGAACACTGTTTGCTGCGGAACTCAGCTTTCATAGCGCACTCGGACCGGATAAGGAATGGTTTTATCAGATAGGCCAGTCGGGAGGAGGCTGTATGCTGGACCTGGGAATACACCTGCTTGATTTTGCACTGTTGGTACTGGGCTTTCCGGATGTAACACGGGTGGAGAGCCGGTTGTATGCAGAAGGAAAACAAATAGAAGGACGTGTGCAGGCTGAGGATTATGCAACAGCCCTGATAGACCTGGCAAATGGTGTACAACTGACGCTTACCTCTTCCTGGCATTTACATGTAGGTAGTCCTGCCAGTATCCGGGCCAGTTTTTATGGTACCAGGGGAGCGGTTTCCCTGCAAAATATAAACGGCTCTTTTTTCGATTTTGCTGCCTTCCTCCACAAAGGGACCAGTCGTCAGTGGCTCTCGGGGTCGCCGGAAAACTGGACAGCTAAAGCAATTCTTGCGTGGGTCAGACGACTTTCGATCAATCCGCATTACGATCCGGTGGCAGAGCAGTATATGAATGCTGCCCGGCTGCTGGATCGCCTGTACGAAAAAGCCATTTGATTCCAGGTTGCAGATGCTGATCTTTCATTTCAGCGACCTGCAGCCGGTATTGTTTAGACCGTTCGGGATGTACTCCGCGAAGATCGTTTGGTAATCTTTTACATAATACTCAGTTTACAGGCACTGTACAGATGGATCTACCTCCTAAACAGTTTGACTGTTGATCTATGGGCAAACCACGTGGGAATGGTTTGGGACATACAAATGCACAAAATATTCTACTCAATCGAAAAGGGCATATCCTTGTGGAAAGTATCCGGGGTAGAATATACGGGGTTATAGTGTTGATTGACTGTGCAGATTGAGTGCAAGTATTACTACATATGTTTTGTGAGTTACTCTGGCATGATTTGGGTGGCAAATGGGAAGTCTGTCTTTGCGTATAAAAAATACCCCTACAGTATGCCCGGCCGTCTACTTATCATAGATGATGACCATGATATGTGCTTACTGCTTCAGCGTTTTTTGGAAAAGAATGGTTTTGAAGTGATGGTGCAACATAAAGGTCAGAAAGGAATCGCAGCCTACCAGGCCGCGCGTTTTGATGCAGTGATCTGTGATTACCGTCTGGGCGATATGGATGCCATTCATGTGATTAAATCTATTCATCAGACAGATCCTGCGGCAGTTATAATCGTTATTACTGGTTATTCAAATACCCGTGTGGCGGTAGAAGTGATGAAGCTGGGGGCAAGGGATTATATAAGTAAGCCACTAGTGCCCGATGAACTGCTGGCTGTATTGCGACAGGCGCTAGATACACCTGTCTCATCGGTGATGGTATCACCCCCTGCCGGTAAAGTGTCTCCGCAAAGTATGCCGGCCGCTGAGTTTTATACAAAAACCAAATCGCCGGCTATGCAGGAGGTATACCGCATGATAGATGTGGTGGCTCCCACCAATTACAACGTGATCCTGTATGGCGAAAGCGGTACCGGAAAAGAAGTGGTAGCCAGGATGATCCATGAAAAAAGCCTGCGTAGCGATCAGTCATTTGTAGCCGTGGATTGCGGTATACTGTCGAGGGAATTATCTGCCAGTGAACTGTTTGGTCATGTGAAGGGCGCTTTTACCGGTGCGTTGTACGAGCGGGAGGGCCATTTTGCTATGGCCAATGGCGGCACACTTTTCCTCGATGAAGTGACCAACCTGCCTTCCGAAGTGCAAACGACTCTATTAAGGGTCATCCAGGAGCGCCGCTTCAGACCGGTAGGCAGCAGCCGCGAGCAACCTGCAGATGTGCGCGTGGTAGTAGCTTCCAATGAAAGCCTGATGGATGCCCATCAAAAAGGACGATTCAGGGAAGATCTCTATTACCGCTTCAACGAATTTACGATCGCGCTCCCTCCGCTGAGAGAGCGGAAAGAGGATATCCTTCCACTGGCTCAGTTGTTTATGCGTAAGGCCGGTGAGGAAACCACTCATATGCCTTCCGGCTTTGAACGAAGTGTACATTCTTTTCTGCGGGAATATCCCTGGCCCGGTAACCTGCGCGAACTGAAAAATGTGATCAGGCGGGCGGTCTTGTTAACTCCTCCCGATCAGCTGATCAGCCCCGAAGCATTCCCCGCCGAATTATGGAATACGATCCATGGGGAGAAAACTGCTTCAACTGCTGAAGAGCCATTACATCCGGCGGTTGATAATTTATTACCGGAAGAAGAGCCGGGTTTTGAAGATAAAGAAGATATCACTACTGTATACGATCGCCTGAAAGGTGCTGCTAATAAAGCAGAATACCAGGCCATACTGCAGGCGCTGAAAAAGGCGAATTTCAATAAGAAGAAAGCCGCTGCTATCCTGAATATCGACAGGAAAACACTTTATAATAAACTCAAAAATTTCCGCCTCCGCTATTCCTATTGATCGATGGCATTGAGCAGGTAGAAGGTGGAATCCTGCAAAGCGGTGACCTCGCAGGCTACATGACTGGTCAGTACAAGCATCTGCTTTGGCTCCAGCCATAGCTGTTGTTTCAGTACAAGAATTTCAAGTTTCCCTTTTACAGGCTGAAAGATCAGGGTACCATCCGTTTCGCCCGGGTACATACGACTGCTTTTTTGCAGTTGTATCAATACAATGGCCAGTGCTGCCGACTTAAATACGGTGAACCCATTTTTGTCCTTCTTTTCGGCTTCCTGCTCGGAAGAAAGAATAGCTTCCACAGAAGCGGTATCGATCAGTACAAAGGGGGCGTCCAGTACACGCCCCCCTTCAGGTCTGCGGTTTGTAGGTTTGTTGCGGTGAAATTCCATGCTGCAGCATTTGATAAAAGATAACAGATCAGAATAATTGTATCCGCTGGTCGCAGAGATCAGGATCACCGTTCCTGGTCACGCAGGTGTTTGATGTGGTCGTGTGACTGTTTGAGCCGGCGTTGCTGATCTGTCAGCAGGTCTCTGAGGCCAGGTGTTAATGCATCACGGTCTTCCAGAGCTGTTTTATAGGCTTTCTGGGCAGCATCTTCGCCATATTCGCAGGAGGAAAGAATAGCTTTCCGGTCTTTACCGGTAAAAGTGGCTTTTATATCCATCCAGCCGCGGTAAAGTTTGCCAGCCATACTTGTTTCTGAAACGGGTGCTTCTCCCTGCTCATCCAGGTTTTTTCTGAGCTCACCGGCTATTGCCTGGCTCTGATCAGCCATGGTATTAAAAAGCTGACGCAGGTCCGTATCCTTATCTTTTGTTTCGTTGGCAGCTTTACGATACCCTTCCACACGATCCATATTGATACGAAGCAAGTCATTGATAACTTCTGTCTGATTGATGGTTTCTGTTTTCATAACGCAATTTTTTGTTTAAGAATGAATAATCAATAGTGAATACTATGCTGAAACAAATGCCGGGCCATCGGGCAGCCCTGTTTTTTTAAAGCGGAGTCGTGCGTATTACTTCCGGAAAACCAATTACCCATTTCCCCATACAGAGGAGCTTGTTGCCTTTTTGGGGTGAGGAATAAAAGAAAAAATGCCGGGTACAGGACCCGGCAGTAGAGGTAGATAGTGAATTATCCCGGTTGTGTTGTTGCTGTCAAAAGGGAATTTTGGCATTCACGATCCTTTTTTCTCCATTACTGTTATAGAGAGACAGATCCGTTATTTCAATAGTCCTGTTTTTTACAGCGATACTGCCCGTCGATTTTTCGGAACCGGTAAATTCTTTATTATCCAGGTTGCTGCCCACGCCTGATAAAGTGACCGATATAATACCCGGCTCGGGTTCTGTCATAGGTAATACAGATCCGCCATCGTAGATCTTTGGAGCAGGATTGCCTGTTGCTTCTTTTTCGTTGAGAAAAATGACCTGGAGTAATTCAAAATTCGGATTCTCATTGCCCCCTTCATTATGCTGGCAGAGTACGGAGTAATTGCCTTTTTCGCGGTCCCCAAAATATTGTGTTTCTACCTTGCCGGTTACCGATTTGCCGTCAAACGAAAAGGTGCCGGTTTTGTCTTCTCTTTCGTTTACCGTAAGGCCGGCCTCATCGGCTTCTTTTTTGCCGGTAGTGCCGACAGATGATTCGCCTTCATTGTTGCAGGCGCTGAGGGTTACTAATAAAATAGTGCAACTGATCAGTATATGTTTCATTGTTTTGGGTTTTAGCAATTATTGACAGGGTTTCTTTTTGGAGGTAGGTTTTTGTCCATTGGCCGTAAAACCGTTTTTGCGGATCATCTCTACCGATTTATAATATAGTTTGCCATCGGGAGGGCTACTGCAGGCAAGACATACTTTGCCGGTTTCAATGTCTATAGATACGGTTTCAATAGCATCTTCGCCCAGCAATGTTTCTTCTACCAGGGATTTGCCAGCTTCACAATCGATATTGGTCTCGATGACCATTTCGCCTTTTTCGTTGACGATCACTTTACCGTCGTTCTTTGATTTCTTCCCGAAAATTTTCTTTTTACCGCTTACAACGCTGTCGGCTTTTTCGATGCCCTGGTCAATGCCGGTTTCGACTTTCTGGTCAGCCCGCTGTTCTGCTTTTTGCCGGGCAGTCTCTTTCACCTGGTTCAGTTTTTCTTTCCAGCGTTGTGCCTGCGTTGTCTGTAAAAACAGCAGGGCGGTAATTAGTAAGATCGTTTTCATATCAGGAGTGTGTTTGTTTTAAATATATGAGACTGCCTGTCAGTCAATGCGGGTATCCTGGTGCAGATCCACTGTGCATACAGCCGGGTAGTAATCCCCGTTCTTCCGTGGCAGGTTCCACTGTGCTCTGTATTGAAAGCTCGCGATTATCTTACCCTGCTCCGTGTAATAGCTGTCTGTATACAATGGCGTGAGCCGTGATGTGTTTTTGTAATCGGCTTTGCGAAGCAGGTAGAGGATCTTTTTCTGGTAATTACAGATCTCCACATGGTTTATACCGGCCTGTTTTGCCAGAGCCTTTACTGTGTCGGGAATGCAATAACTGATATCGGTCTTGCTGACCGATGCCGGCTCCATATGCGGGGCAGCTGCAAAGCCTCCGTTACGCCGGTAAGTAGCTGCCAGGTTTCCCGTGCTGTCGTAATAATAAATAGTAACCGGAGTGGAAGACGAAACCGGTTTGCCTCCATACTGATGCAGGGCGTACCAGGGCTGCTGTTTATATTGACACCGGGCCACCAGCAGTGTACTGTCTTCCAGTAATCGTGCGATAATAAAAACGGGCAGCGAGTCGCCCGGTCGTTCAAAGTCGGTTATTGTTGTCACGGGTACGGTATAATGATTTGGCAGGTGACTGTCTTCCCTGCCGGTCAGAAAGGATAGTGCCAATAGCAGGGATGATACAGCAATGCGAAACATCTGTTAACTGGTTTATTACAATACGATCCCTTTTACCGGGTCTACCCGCAGCGATTTTTCCAGTCCTCTCCAGTTGAGAATGTCTACCCTGAAGTCGGTACAGATATCATCCACAAAAGGAATGGGGATACAAAGCCCCGCCTGGAAGTATATCTGGCCAGACAGGCCGCCTACCGTTAATACCGGGTTGATAACAGATTTGTTGGCCTCTGCGTTGGCTTCGAGTGTGTAAGGCATTTCAATGGTCAGCAGGTTGATGCCGGCCACTACTTTGGCATAGGCAATGTTATAAGCATCCACACCACCCGAAGCATTCAGGTTTACTTCGGCGCGGGGTGTGATGGTAGTTTTAATATCACAATTGCTGCTGCTGGAATAATCGACCTTAACGCTCGCTTTACCACTTATATCGACCGTAATGCGGCAGGGGATAGGGCCAATAAAAAACCGCATATCGGTGACGGTCATGCCGGCAATGGGTGCTTCAAAATAATTGGAAGCCGAAGAGCGCAGGTCATACTCCTTATCCAGCAGTGTTACAACGCCATAGTCGGGATCCTGTTTGGTACCCGGAACCCTGATGCCGGGCATGCCATCGCCTTTATTGTATTTTTCTTCCGAACTGATCTTGTAGCCAAATAATACGAACTCTTCCGAAAGCGGCTCATTGCCATTGACCAGGTGCCGGAAGTTGTAATATTTTACACCCACTTTCATATCGCCACTTACTTCGGCCGTTTTCTTAACTCCGTTTCTGCCAATCCCCGTTTTGAAACTGGAGGATTGAAAACCGCCGGAACTGGCATAGAAACCAAAAGCATGCAATCCCGGATCAAGCAGTTCATAATTGAACCCATTGTAGGCTTGCTTGCTCGAAGAAGGAATATTGACAGGCATGGGCGTCTGATTGTTCAGTGCAATGGCATTGGGCTGATAGGTTTCGATGATCTTTCCCGCAGCGTCATAAAATTTTATCCGAGTGTAATAAAACTTAGGATTATCACCCGCAGCCGGAAATGAATAACCGCTGCTGCTGAGGTTGACCGAGTATATTTTCAGGGGCAGGTCTTTGGCTGTAGCCGGTCTTTCGCAGTCTTCATAGGTGATATTGTAACCATTGTTGATATAGGCAACCTTATCGGGGCTTTTAACATTCACTTTTACAGTGGTGAAGGCATTGCCATTCTCGGTTTCAGCAAGCTCCAGCGTACAGCTGGCCGTGTTGTCGTATACAGCAGTGGGGATCACCATCATCAGCCGTGTATAAACTGCGGATCCCTTTCGCTCCAGCAAAGAGGTATTGCTCAGGGTGCCGGTTTTGAATTCGGCAGCTGTCTCAATCCAACCGGTATAAATGAGCACGGGATTGGGAACCGTCCGGGTCGCTGCCGGCCTGTTGCGAAAAACCGGTTTGATGGTATTGACAGGACTTTTGCCGGGTGTGTTCACACTGGTGACGAGCGATTTGTTTACCTGGTTTTTGATGATACATTTATTCAGATCATTTTTGGCAATGGAAGGCAGCGTCAGATTCAGTTGAATAAATGGTTTTTTCTCCCGCAGGGAATGCCCTCTTTCGTTCATGGATTTTTCTATTTCGTTTACCTGTGCCAGGATGTCTTTGCCTTTGGCGCTGTATTTTTTACGTGGATTAGAAGGATCTGTCCAGGTATAGACTTTTTCCGGGTCATACCCTTTGCGGGTATCGCCCTGCAGTGGTACAAAAGCGATCGCCGGTTTTTTGAATTTGGGATCATCGAGCAGATTCAGCGATTGCTGATTCACCTTGCCGGGAATGCGTACAGGCCGGTTTTGTGCACTGGCTGATGACAGGAAAAAGGAAATGAATACGAAAAGGTACAGGAGCTGCTTCATGAGTACATACTTTCCGTAAACTTAGCAGACAGAAAATCTGCGCCGGATGCCGATCGATAAACGGAGGGGTAAAATCGTTGAACGGAATCAGCCCAATTGCAGGCAGGCGGTAGTTTTACCGGTACCGGTTGTCTGAAAAAAAATCCGGTTGCCGATCTTACGACTCAGCTCATCTGCCAGTTTTAAGCCCAGCCCCTGTAATGTTTTGGCCGAATCATTATCCTGCAGCACTGCTTCATAATCATGCTGGGTAAAGGGCTGGCCGGTGTTGGTAATGGAAAATGTATGGCCGGCCAGATCAATGGCGATCGCACCAGAGGCGGGAGAGGCCTTTATCGCGTTTTGCAAAAGGTTGCGTAAGATCGTTTGCAGATAATAGGGATCGGTATGAACGGTATATCGATCGGGCAGGTTGATCGTAACGCTTAGTTTTTTTTCTTCAATAGCCAGTTGCAGCAGGGAGACGGTTTGCCGGAGCAGGTTAGTGACATTTACCGGCTGCAGCTCGGGTTTAAATTCGCTCATCTGTGTTTTGCTCCATAGCAGCAGGTCTTCCATGGTCTCCAGCAGCGAGCCGGTAGCAGATCGTATACTGCTGCTCAGGGCTGCTTTATCCTGCTCATCGAGTGCGGTCGGGTTGAGCTGCTGCAATTGCAGATACTGGTATACCTGGCTGATGGGCGAGCGCAGGTCATGGCTGATGATGCTAAACAGTTTTGCCTTGGTCTTATTGGCTTCGCTCAGTTCACCGTTGAGTTTATTCAGTTCCTGGTTGCTGGTATTCAGCAGATCGGCAGTCCGTTTTTTATTACGGTAAATGACTACCAGTAGCAGGGCAATACAGATCAGTAAGATAAGGCCGCCAATGAGCCAGATCTTTTGTTGCTGTGCATAGGCCAGTGCTTTCTGCTGCAGGGTGATCTGTTGTCTCTTTTCACTGTTTTGAAAACGGGCTTCTGCATCGGCAAAGTTTTTATTGGCAGTGGCGGTGAGCAAAGAGTCGTTCAACTTGCTGTAAATGCTGAAATGTGAGTAGGCGCTATCCCATTTTTTTTGCTGGGCATAGGCCAGCCCCAGCGTTTTATGGATCTCGGCAAAGGATTGCGTGTAAAAAGTATAATCATTCTCCCGCAGCGTTTCTGTCAGCAGGCGGATAGCTTCGGCATTGTTACCTTTTTCAAAATATATTTTCCCCATCAGTTCAGTGGCCTGCAGGTAGGCATTCCTGCTGGTCGAACGAATACCGGCCTGCCGGGCGAGCGAGGTATAATAGTAAGCACTGTCTATCTTTTTTTGATCATAATAAAAATGTCCGAAAAACTGGTTGGCATAGCAGAGCGTATGATACAGCGTGTCTCTGCCGCCCATGCCTTTATAGGTAAGCTGGTAGTAGTAACGGGCACTGTCGACATTTTTCAATCCGAGATATGTCTGGATAAGATTGATGTAAAAGGTCTCTTCAATTCCTTTCAGGGCATCGTTGCCGATATAAGGACGGGCTTCTTCGAGGTATTCCAGCGCTTTTTGATGCTGACCTGTTTCATTAAAGACCATGGCGATATTGCCCAGCATAAAGCCGAGATTCCTGGGCGGATATTCGACGGTATCACCTTTCGCCATACCTTCTTTATACAGTGCAATGTCTTTGATACGCCAGGTAATGGTTTTTTCGTATTCATTGATACTCCTGTAATAGCCGGCAAGTACTTTGGCTGCCTGTTCTTTTATTTTCAGATTGGTGGAGGTGTCGGCTATTTCGGTCATACGTTGCATGACCCGTTTGCGCTGGCTGGTATTGCGCGTATAATCGGTAATGTTATCAAGCCGGCTAAGGGCCAGCATTTCGTAATCTGCTTTATTGATCTGGCGGGCCAGGTCAGCAGACAGATTGAGATACACATAAGCGCTGTCATAGTTTTGGATATATTCATAAGCCACACCCGTAAAGAGGGCAAACATTGTTCTGGCCCTTATACTGTCCGGAGGAGCCAGGGTCATACCTTTTTTGCCTGCCACTACCAGTTGCTTGTAAGGTTCTGTGCCTGTGCCGGTATGCCCCAGCAGTTCATTGCAGTAGTTGTGCCAGGCCTCTATCTTTTCACGAATTGTCTTTAACCTGCCGAGGTCGGGCTGCTGCCGGGCCGATAGCCGGACCGAAAGAAGAAGAAGTAATAAAAAAAAGCAGGCTTGTCTCAAGGGAGCAGGTTTAGGTTAGCTATTTGAGAGCGATAGGTTTTACCAACGGGAATGGTGAAGTCGCCGCAGCTTAGCTTTCCGGTCTCCAGTGCTGTAACCCGGCTCAGGGCTACGGCATAGCTGCGGTGTACCCGCAGAAATTTTTGTGGCGACAGTTTTTCCATAAAACCGGTGAGCGTGGTGAGTGTCATATAATTCTTTTTGTCTGTCACCACTTTGGTATAGTCCTGCATGGCTTCGAGATAAATGATCTCGTGCTGAGGTAGCCTGATCTGCGTATGCCCTTCTTTGATCAGCAGCATTTCCTGTTCAAACAGCACTTCATAGGCGTTTGCTTTTTGCCGCATTTCCCAAAACTCTTCAATGCGACGGACGGTCAGGGCAAAGCGGTCTGCGGTAAGTGGTTTCAGTATATAATCCAGTGCAGAAAGTTCAAATCCCTCGAGGGCAAACTCCGGGTGCGAGGTGATGAAGACGGCGATGGGTACCTGTTGCCGGATCTGCTGCAAAAGACGGATGCCGGTGAGGCCGGGCATTTCGATATCCAGGAGGACCAGGTCGGGTTTTAGTTGCTGTACTGCCTGCAGGGCTTCCTGCGGATCCTGAAAACTGCCGGCATGTTGCAGTGCCGGAAAGGCCGCTGCATATTCTTTCAGCAGCAGCAGGTCAAGCGGACTGTCATCAATGGCTAGATAGCGGATCGGGCTTTTTCCGGTCATACTGGGTTAAGCTAATCAAAAATAATTGATTCTCCCTTTTTTGGATTGATGTTTTGTCTTTTGTTATTATTTCTGGCTTTACTCTTATTATGTGTTGTCTGGAAGTATTTGTATTTTACAAAAAACCCGATTTTTGTATACCCTTTATGACGGTCATTTTTCCTTATGCTGAACTTACAATTAAGGTATTTGATGATTCCCTGTTTAGCGGCTCAGGAAAGTTTCCGGATACCTATGATAGCGCTTATCAACCGGGTAGCTTAGACCATATGAGCCATCATCAAAGCTGCAATTATTATTTATAATAAGGATAAAAGGGTTGCTGCGACGATTTTGCTGGCCTATGCCGGTGCGACCAGTGTGACCAGTGATTCTGTTTTTCTTGATAGTGACCGCCTGATTGTCAGATGCAGCAATTTTGTTTTTAGTCCTCGTCTGGCTGATCTATCTCTTAACTGGATGCTGGAGGTGGATAGTGCAACTTGTTTTTCTGTTTACCCCTGCCAGGATACTTGTATCACTCACGGAGAAATGTCCATGACAAGGATCAGTAGGGAAGGGGAAATACTCTGAAATTATGGTGGAACAGATATTTTTGTGTGTTTGTATGAAGGGGTTCCATTTAAAATGTATAAGGATCATATCGAACTGACTGATTTTAGCGGTGGCAGGTATCAGATTGATTACAATGGGAATGATCTATAAATAAAAAAGGATGAAATCTGAAAGAGCATTACAGGAAAAAGAACTGAGTATTTTGAATCGACGATTGAAGCAGATAGAAAAGGCAACGAAAAGACAATGGAGATTCTTATTTATTTGGGTTATCCTTGCGGCAATAGTCGGTATTATTGTTTATAATAGACTGACTAAACAGGAAGATCGATACCTGCTTTTTGTTACACTTGCTGTTTATATAGGAATTGGGGTTTGGGTTGTAATGGAACAACGAGTGAAACAAAGCAAAGAGAAAAAAGGTATTGAATATCTGAAAAGTAAAAATCTGGTTACAGTTATTGAAGTGAATTCAGCTATTTATTATGAATTGAAAGAGGAAGATGATGAAGGGGTGTATTATCTTTTTCAATTAGACGAAAACTCCGTTTTGTCATTTGGAGGGCAGGAGTTTTATGAAGATGAAAATTTCCCCAGCAATAAATTTGAGATTGTAGAGGGTCGGGGGATAAACGGGGAAGTACTGATTCTGGAAGTATTTGTTTCGGGCGAAAGGATTAAGCCCAGTAAAGTAATAACAGGAAAAGAAAAATGGGATTTGCTTCAAAGCGACCTTTATCCCGATCCGGAAAAATTGACTATCGCTACCGGTAGGATCGAAGATTATATTACAAGAGTATAGTCAATAAATCTTCACGTTAATTTCTTCCCTAGTAAAAAGACAAGGCCCTGTTTCGCGCGATCAGCGCAGAACCGATAATGCCTGCTTTTTCTTTGAGGCGTGATACGCTGAGTTTGGAGTCGCTGTTTACCAGGCTCAATGAATATTTATTCAGCGCAATTTTTGTGGTCAGGTATAAATAATCTCCCGTGGCGGTAAGCGAACCGCCCAGTATCACCAGTTCGGGATTATACAGGTTGATCAGTACTGCAATACCCCTGCCGAGGTTGTACCCGATCCTGGAGATCAGTTCGATCGCCAGTACGTCTTCCTGTTTGGTGCCTTCAATAATATCGTTGATGGTCAGGGTATCGGGGTTAGTGGTGTCCTGCACGATATTTGAAACAGACCCGTCCTGTATTTTTTTGCTGAACATCCGCAGCAGCGCCCGGCCCGATGCTTCCGTTTCGAGGCAGCCTTTTTTGCCGCAGTGGCAGATGATCTCGTTGTCGAATAAAGGGATATGACCAAACTCTCCGCTAAAACCAGATTTGCCATAATAGACTTTGCCGTCGATGAGGATACCGAGCCCCAGGCCATAATCGAGGTTGACGAACAGGACATTCTTTTCGTTCTTCACCACACCCTTGTGAAATTCTCCATAGGCCATGGCCCGGGAGTCGTTTTCGAGGTAAACCTTGATGCCGATCTTGCTTTCAATGTAATTGGCCAGCGGTTCTTCACCAAAATGGAAAAAGCTGAAACTGTAACCGCTGTTGGTATTTATACGACCGGTGAGGTTGATACAGATAGACAGGATATCTTTTTCTTTTACCTGTGGACCGTTGAGAAACTGCTGCAGGATCTCAATCAACCGGTCCAGGCTTTGCGCCGTGTTTTCCAGCACAAAGGGGATCTCCATGTTTGTATGGGTGAGATTTTTCTTGAAATCGAGCAGACCTATATTAATATAGTTATCCCGTACGTCCATGCCGAGAAAATAACAGGCATCGCTTAACAGGCCATAATGGTTGGCAGGTCTGCCGGCAATCGAATCTATTTTGCCACAATCTTCAATGATCCCGTCTTCGAGCAATTCTGTAACAATACTGGTAGCGGTGGGAATGCTGATATTGAGGTTTTGGGAAATCTCCGGTATGGTGCATTCTTCCTGGGCATCGAGCAGGCTGATCACTTCCCTTTTGCGGGTCAGGTGTTTAAATGCCACGCCTCCCTGCTCTTCGTCGGTAAAGAGGTGCTTTAGTTTTGAAATCTTCATAGACATAAGATGGTCATTATTATTAACCTTTCTGGCACAAATCGGTTCACAATAAAAAAATAATATGGCAAACTTACGAATTATTAATTAAAAATATTTGCTGAAAATCAATTTATTAGCATTCTGAATAAAATAAATTATTAAATAATTATTACTTAGTAAATTATTTTATTAAAAACCCTCTATATTTAGCAAATAATTTAAATAAGGTGGATAAAAGCAAGCAAATTGAACAATCACTAAGCGGATATAGCGCACTTTACAGAAAGGAGCTGATCGAGAATGTCCTGCCCTTTTGGATGAAAAACAGCCGTGACACTGAGTTTGGAGGATACTTCAACTGCCTCAACAGAGACGGATCTGTATATGATACAGATAAGTTTATGTGGCTGCAAGCAAGGGAAGTCTGGACCTTTGCCACGATGTACGAACAGGTAGAGGCCAACGAACAATGGCTGGAGATGGCCCGTCAGGGAGCTGAGTTTATCTTAAAACATGGCCGGGATAGCCAGGGTGATTGGTACTTTTCGCTGACACGCGAGGGCAAACCGCTGGTGCAGCCCTATAGCATTTTCAGCGATTGCTTTGCCGCCATGGCTCTGAGCATACTCGATAAAAACCTGCCGGGCAACGGTTATGGCGACGTGGCCTTACAAACTTTTGAAAAGATCCTGCAACGCCAGGGTGATCCAAAAGGAAAATACAGCAAGGCTTATCCTGCTACCAGGCCCATCAAGGGATTTGCATTACCAATGATATTATCCAACCTGGCGCTCGAGATGGAACATATCCTGGGCCGCGAAAGGGTAGATGCTTTTATCCCCGGGGTCATACATGAAGTAATGGAAGTCTTTTATAAACCCGAACTGGGCCTGATCGTGGAAAATGTAGCACCCGATGGCTCACTGGTAGACAGTTTCGACGGCCGCCTGCTCAACCCGGGACATGCCATCGAAGCCATGTGGTTTATCATGGACCTGGGCGAAAGAACGCAGAACGATGCCCTGATCAGAAAAGCAGTCGATATTGCAATCAGGGAGATTGAATATGGCTGGGATGAAAAATACGGGGGCATTTATTATTTCCTCGACAGAAAGGATTATCCTCCGCAGCAACTGGAGTGGGATCAGAAATTATGGTGGGTACACCTCGAAGCCCTCGTAGCTATGGCCAAAGGATTTGCCCTGACCAATGATATCCGCTGTTATAACTGGTTTGTGAAGCTGCATGATTATACCTGGGAGCGCTTCCGCGATACGGAATTCGGGGAATGGTATGCTTATCTCAATCGCCAGGGCGAGGTTTTATTGCCCCTGAAAGGCGGCAAATGGAAATGTTGTTTTCATGTGCCCAGGGCCTTACTGAATATCTGGAAGACGATGGAATCGATCGTCGAGAAAAAAGAGGTACCTGTGCTGTAAAGAGACAGATCAGCGAATGCGCGCTGATGAGCAACTGCGAAGAAAGAATATGTTTTAACTGCTGACAATACCAAATGACCACTGTAGCAAAGTTCTTTATCGTTTCATAAAATAAACCGGGATTACCAAAACTAATTTTATTAATTAGAACTTATGGAAAAGGAAAGTAAAGCGCTGATTAGCCAAAAGCAGGTAAGACCAATAATGGTCCTTGCTTTATTATGTTTCACATTTCTGACAACGTTTGGACAAAACCAGGCAGTTGTAAAAGGAACGGTTACAGGCACCTCCGGCTTGCCGGTACCCAGTGTGACCATTTTACAAAAAGGAACAAGAACCCAGGTCGTGTCTGATTCGCTGGGCAAATTCTCCATTACTGTGACAAACCCGGCACAGGCGGAACTCATCTTTACCTCCGCAGGCTTTGAGCCCAAAGAGGTAGCGGTCAATGGCCGGACCAGTCTGAATGTGGTACTGGAGATCGCCACCCGCGTACTGGATGAAGTGGTGGCCGTAGGTTATGGTACCGTAAAAAAGCGGGACGTAACCGGTGCGGTATCTTCTATCAAAGGAGAGGAACTGATGAAGACAAATCCCACCAGCATCAACCAGGCCCTGCAGGGCAAACTGGCCGGTGTAGTGGTAAGCCAGGCCGATGGCGCTCCCGGTGCAGGGATCAATATCCAGATCCGTGGCGCCAACTCCTTTACTACAAGCACTGAACCACTGTATGTAATAGATGGAGTACCCTTCAATACAGGTGAGGCACCCGGAACCGACTATGCCACGAAGCAAACCAATAACCCGCTCAACCTCATCAATCCCAAAGATGTTTTGTCTATCGAAGTACTCAAAGACGCTTCTGCCACGGCCATCTATGGATCACGGGGTGCAAACGGTGTGGTACTGATCACTACAAAATCGGGTACGAAAGGAAGAACAAGAGTTGAATTTAGCTCAACTACAACCGTATCCAAACCGGTAAAACTTATTAAGGTGCTGGATGCAGCTACCTATGCAGAGTACCGCAACGAAATGATCCGCAACAGGTACCTGTACGATGGTGGTGAATTTGTACCCGACTCCAGTCTGCCTTATCCCATTCCCGGCAAATGGGCATACACTACTGTAATCGATCCCATTACCGGTCTGCCCACTATTATCGACAGTGCCTACAATCCCAGTCCCCAGGATTACCGCAATGGTTATATGGGCAATGGTACCGACTGGCAGGACCAGATATTCCATACAGCACTTACGCAGGATTATAACCTGAGCATATCAGGAGGTGATGATAAAGGAACGTACCTGTTCTCGATCGGCAGCCTCGATCAGCAGGGTGTGATCCGCAATTCTTATTATAAAAGATATAATATCCGGTCAAACATAGACCGGAAGATCAACGACTGGTTTAGCTTCGGCAACTACCTCACTGCGTCGAAATCGGATAACAGAATGGCACGGACCAACTCCGAAACCTATGGTATTATCCCTTCTGCGCTGGCCTTTACACCCACACGTACGGTGTTTGATCCCGATGAACCTTCTGGTGTGTCGGAAGACTTTTCCAATGGTTTGTCCAATCCTTATTTATATGTACGTACAGCCAAGAACATCCTGAGTTCGATGAATCTGTACAATTCAACTTTCGCAAAACTGAAGTTGACCGACTTCCTGACTTTTAAACAGGATCTGGGTTATGCGTATAGCTACAATCAGCGCGATATTTATTATAACCGCTTCATCAGTGGAGGTACTGCACCCACCAATGGATATGGTATGCAGTCTGATAACTATTATCAAAGTGTACTGCTGCAGTCTACCTTAAACTTCAACAAGCAGCTTTCCGATATCCACCGCATTGATGGGGTAGCCGGTTTTACTTATGAGAATGTGACCTGGGGTGGCAAGACCATGAGCGGATCAAACTTCCCGAATGATATCACGGAGAACAACGACATGGGATCTGCCTTGCTGCAGAATATCAATTCATCCAGCAAAGGAAAGAGTTCGCTGATGTCGTTTCTGGGCCGGGTAAACTACTCGCTGTTTAACCGATACCTGCTCACGGCCAACTTCCGGAGAGATGGATCCAGCCGGCTGTCAAAATCAGGCCGCTGGGCAAACTTCTATTCTTTTGCCCTTGCCTGGAAGTTGTCTGATGAAGAGTTTATCCGCAACCTCAACATTTTTGATGAGTTAAAGATCAGGGCAGGGTATGGTGAAACGGGCAACCAGGGCGTAAGCGCCTATGCAACCCGCTCGAGAATGACCGCCCAGAACTATCCTTATAATGGTACGCTGCAAAGCGGATATGCAGAAGACCGCTGGGGCGGACCCGCAGCACCCAACCTGAAATGGGAGACGACCAAACAGATCAACGTGGGTCTGGATATGGGCTTCCTCAACAACCGGATCAATTTTGTAATAGACTACTATTATAAAAAGACGTCTGACCTGCTGCAATATGCCTTCATACCACTCAGCACCGGGTTCTCGAGCATTGCCACCAACTATGGTAATGTAGAAAACAAAGGCCTGGAGATCAACGGAAGCTTTGGCATCATTCAGCAACGTGACCTGACCTGGAAGATGGATGCCAATATCTCCTTCAACAGAAACAAGATAAGCGGACTGGATGCCGATCAGTTTTCGGATGTGGTATGGGGACTCGAAAGCATGTTCCTCCGCCGCAATGGATATGCGATCGGTACGATCTATGGTTACCAGGAAAAAGGTTTCTATGACAACGAAGCGGAAGTACGTGCCGATCCCGCCTACAAGAATGAGTCTGATGCCAAGATCAAGAGTATGGTAGGCCAGGTGAAGTATAAGGACAACAATGGTGATGGCATCATCGATGACCGTGACAAAGCGATCATCGGCAATACCAACCCCGACTTCATTTATGGTGTAACCAATACATTCACCTACAAAAACTGGACGTTCAGCTTCTTCTTCCAGGGTATCAGCGGAAACGACATTCTCAATACCAACCTGCGTTCTTTCGATATGGCCAGCACGACCAATATGCCCCAGTTTGTGTGGGATAACCGCTGGACACCCGACAATAAGGCGAATGCACAATTCCCCCGCGCAGATATCACCTTTACCCGTAGCCTGCGTGCGTCTGACCGCCTGGTTGAAAATGGTTCTTACTTACGTCTCAGAAACGTGTCGCTGGGATACCGCTGGGACAGGCCGATCAAACAGATCAGCTCGCTGAACTTCAATTTGTCCGCAAATAACTTATTGACAGTAACGAAATACAAATGGTATGATCCGGATGTGAACGCATTTGGCAGCGATCCTGCTCGCAGGGGTGTGGATATGGCTTCTTATCCGTCTGCGCAGACATTCACATTTGGCGTACAGGTTGCATTTTAATTCGTTGACTCAATATTTAAAACTCAGATAACGATGAAAAGTTTATCAAAATTCTTAACGGTCATAGCAATTACCTGTATGGCGGTTTCCTGCAAAAAACCGCTCGATGAGCAGGCTTATACATTTGTGTCAGGAGAGGATCTGATAAGAACAGGGAATTATAAGGAGCTGGTGGCCGGTGCTTACAATACATTAAGTTTCCCTTTTGAATGGGGTAACTATCACAACATTGTCAACTTTGATGTGGACTACCAGACCGGCCCTACCTGGGCGTTTGGTGAGATAGGTGCGGGTAATTTTTATGAAAATGGATCGGCCCGCAGCTTTTATCAATCCTATTACCAGGCTATTCACCGGGCCAATTATCATACTTACCTGGTTTCGCAGATGAGTGTGCCGGAAGATGAAAAGAACAATGCGATCGGTGAGTTGAAATTTTTGAAGGCCTGGGCTTATTTCAACCTGGTTCAGTTTTATGGCGACCTGGTTCTTTACACAACTTCTGTGTCGGAAGGTGCGCCATTGTATAAACCACGTTCCCCGATCAAAGAGGTGTATGAGCATATTATCGAGGAACTGAAAATTGCGGAGACTTATATGTATTCCGCCAAGAGCAGCAAACACCAGATGGGACATCCCTCCAGTGGAGCGGCCAAAGCGCTGCTGGCAAAAGTGTACTGTACGATCGGTTCGGCTTCCATGTCTACCGGCACGCAGATATCTGTAATGGGTGGCATTGCTTTTTATTATGATGACAACGGCAACAAAGTGCGTGTACCGTATCCTGCCAGACAGGTATTTGCAAAAAACCAGGTAGCAGGATATGAATCCTTCGATTCCAAAGAATACTACCGTCTTGGAATGGAAAAGGCAAAAGAACTGATCGACCTGAATGAGTTTGAGCTGTATGGCTCACAGGCAGAACTGTGGGCGCCTGCCAGCAAAAACGGAAAAGAATTTATATTCTCATTGCAGACTATCGCCGGCAATGCCACATTGAGCAATTTCGTAGCTACCGATTACTGCGGCTATTATATGCCTACAGGGCTGCTTCAAAGCGGTTATTATGTACAGCGTGATCACTGGTACCAGTTATTCGACGATGGTGATGAGCGTATTACCTGGGGAGTGATGCACCGTGTGCCTTACACATACGATGCCAACACCAATACACTGTATTATTCGTATTACCCCGCCAAGGACAGTTCTAAAGTGCGCCTCGGTCTTGATGGATACAAACCCACCGATCAACTTCGGTATGATGCACATTTATACGGATCGAAACTGATGAAGTTCCGCCAGGTATCGAACGCGCTGGATGGCAACCGTACTGATTTCAACTTCCCGTTCATCCGTTATGCAGAAGTGCTGCTGCTCTATGCAGAAGCTGATAATGAAGTGAACGGTAATCCTTCTGCGCTGGCTATACAGCAGGTAGACCGGTTGAATACCCGCAACAAAGCCGTGCTGGCTGCAACCATGGGGACAAACACTCCCTGGACACAGGAGTCATTTCGCTCCTACATCCTGCAGGAGCGTGCCAAGGAATTTGCTGCAGAAGGCATCCGCCGCTTCGATCTGTTGCGTTGGGGCATTTACCTGCAAGCCATGAATGCACTGGGTGGCACCGATGAGAATGGAGTGATCAAGCGACGTGAGCAACGTCATTTGCTGCTGCCTCTGCCGGCAGATGAAGTGAATACCAACCCCTTTATTGAATCTAATAATCCCGGCTGGTAATTGTATCAAATCATAATCATAAAGAAAATGAAAAAGAAATATATACAGCATTTGTCCATTTGCCTGGCAGTACTCTCCGTACTTTTTATAGCCTCCTGCAAAAAGGACGATGTAAAACTGGCGGCGCCAAAGTTGCTGAATGTCTCTGCTATCAAAAATCTGGATAGTGTCATTTTTGAGGGAAACATGGGCGATTGGATCGCTATCCATGGCACCAGCCTGTCGAGCATAACGGAAATAAGGCTGAACGACGTTTTGGTCGACCTGGAAGAAATGTATGAAGAAAACGGGGTGGTGTATCTGCAGATACCCGTTAAGCTGCCGTTGGAGGTTACCAATAAACTGTACCTCAAAACATCGGCCGGGGAAACTGAAATACCTTTTACCGTCAACAGCCCCGACCTGGAGCTGACCGGTATGTTCAATGAGTATACTCCTCCCGGTGATACAATACGCATTTCAGGCAAGTTTCTGAAGTTGTATGAAGTAGATGCAACAAATTCAGTGGTCGTATTTGGTGACCAGGAGTCGCCGGTGATCACTGCTACGGATAATTATATAACGGCCAAAGTTCCGGCTACTGTACAGCAGAATGTAAAAGTGAAGCTGAAGAATAATAAGTATAATGCCGAAGCGATTTGCCCCGGTTATTACCAGGACAAAAAATATGTGATCACTTCCTTTGACAGCGATTTCCCCTACACAAGTGCCACCGGCCAGCAATGGGTGGGAGAGTGGCCTAATCCGAAGCCGACCTCCGGAAAATATATCCGGTTTGAAGTGGATCAACAAACCTATCCCAGTGGCCTGGGCTGGTTTTACCTGATGGAGAACAGCTACAACTACCAGCTGGATATGATCCAGCACCCCGAAAACTATGTGCTCAAGTTTGAAATCAATATGGCGCTGCCCATCCGTAAAACAAATTTCTTTATTTATTACTACTGGGCTGTAGCACCAAACGCAATTGGCGGAGATGTATTCACCGTGCAGAACCTGGGGCGCTGGCAGACCCTGGCAATCCCGCTGGAAAAAATTGTTCCAATGGGTAATACAGGAACGTCTACCAGCTTCTCGCTCAATTTCAGAATAGAGAACTTTGCACCGGTAGAGCAGGTGGCCATGTATTTTGATAATTTCAGAATTTATAAAAAAGGAGAATAGGCGCAACAGAAACGCCTGGTTCCCTTCAGTAACGGATTCGCATAATAGCGCTGGTTAGAAGAGTTTTTTATATAACCTGCAAATAGTAACAGGTAAGTAAACCGTTGCGATTGTTTGCAATAAATGTTTAGTCAATTATGGTTCGTCGTTTCAGTTATCTTTTAGGTCTTATTACAGCTTTAAGTATTTCTGTCTCGGGCTTTTCCAAAGAAGTATATCTTGATAAGCTGGATGTAAACTACATGCTGCAGGATTGGGGTGGTCCGGTGGTCAACAAGTCTGTATTGGGTACTCCCTTTGCAGTGGCCGGAGTTAAATATTCCCGGGGCATCGGTACGCATTCTGTGAGCAGGTATATGCTAAAGCTGGATGGTAAGGCTACTTCCATCAGTGGTTATGTAGGTGCAGATGATCGCAACGACTATGCCGGCGATATGGAATTTAAGATACTCGCCGATGGCAAACTTATCTGGTCCAGCAATATTATGCGCAAGGGAATGCCGGCCCTGCGGTTCAACGTAGACCTGACCGGCAAAAAACAGATTGTCTTAATGGTCACCGAAGGCGGTGATGGTATCATGTACGATCATGCCGACTGGCTGGACGTGAAAATTGAGACATCGGGAGAGGTAATTCCTCAAACCGCTTATCCTGAATCAGTCGCCAAGAACAAATACATCCTGACGCCAAAGCCAAAAGATACACCGCGGATCAATTCCCCGAGAGTATTTGGTGTTCGCCCGGGCAATCCATTCCTGTACCAGGTTGCGGCTACCGGCAAAAGACCCATGAAGTTTACAGCCTATCAGTTGCCTCAGGGGCTTTCTATTGATGAAAAGACCGGCCTGATCACTGGTGTGGTAGAAAAAGCCGGCCGGTATTACATCGTGGTACGGGCCGATAATGAACAGGGCGGAGATTTCAGAAGAGTGACGGTAGAGGTAGGTGATAAGATCGCACTGACTCCCCCCATGGGCTGGAACAGCTGGAATTGCTGGGGCATTAATGTAGATGAGCAAAAAGTAAAAGATGCAGCCGATTTTATGAGCCGCGAACTGATCAATCATGGCTGGTCTTATATTAATATCGATGATGGTTGGGAGGCTAAGACACGTACAAAAGACGGCGAATTGTTGGGCAACGATAAGTTCCCCGATTTTAAACGGCTGTCTGATTATATCCATTCCAAGGGGCTGAAGTTTGGTATCTATTCATCTCCCGGCCCCAAAACCTGTGGAGGTTATCTCGGTACCTATGCACACGAGGCCATAGATGCCAGAACATGGGCCAAATGGGGTGTGGATTATCTGAAGTATGATTATTGCCTCTATAGCGAGATCGCTCCGGTGCCTACAGAGAACCTGATCAAGGATCCCTATATACTGATGGGTGAAGAATTGAAAAAGGTAGATCGCGATATTGTCTATTGCGTGGGATATGGCGCTCCCAATGTATGGTACTGGGGACAGGAAGCCGGCGGTCATCAATGGCGTACTACCCGCGACATTACCGACGACTGGAATGTGGTAGTGGCGATAGGTGCCTTTCAGGATGTATGTGCGCCGGTAACCAAACCCGGACAGTACAATGATCCCGACATGCTGGTGGTGGGCAAACTCGGCGGTGGCTGGGGTGCCAAAATGCATGATTCCAAACTCACGGCAGATGAACAATACAGCCATATGAGCCTGTGGAGCCTGTTGTCGTCGCCCTTATTGATCGGCTGCGATATGAATGCCATGGATGACTTTACGCTGAACCTTCTGACAAACGATGAGGTGATCGCTGTAAATCAGGATCCATTGGTACAACCTGCCAAAAAGATAGTGACAGAAAATGGGCAGATATGGTCCAAGGAGCTGGAGGATGGATCTATTGCAGTAGGATTCTTCAACATGGATCCCTACTATATACTGTGGGATAAGACAAAAGAAACAGCTATACAGAATCAGGAATATGATATATCTGTAGACTGGAGCAAACTGGGTATCGCCGGCGAATATACCGTAAGAGATCTGTGGAAACAGCAGGATATAGGTACTGCCAAAGGAAAATATACAGCCAAAGTGCCTTATCACGGCGTGAAGCTGCTGAAGCTGACACCTGTTAAAAAATGATCCATTAATCCCTTTTGTCATCTTACAACTCTTGAAAGAAATGAATAGGAGAAACTTTATACGATATTCCGCCCTTGGTTCTGCAGCTATGTCAATGGGCACTGCGGGCCTGGCCAATACGGCACGTCGTCCTGATTTCAATATGGCCGATATAAAACCGATAGCCGGTTCCTGGTTTGAATTTCAGCATTTACTTCCGGCCGAAGGGGAGTACTGGGATCCGGACCTTGCAAAATTTACCGAAGCGCAATGGAAGGAAAAAGTAAAAGAAATAAGTGAACTGGGTTTTGAATACCTGGTGATACAGGAAGTGGCATTGAATGGAAAATCCATTTACCCTTCCAAACTCGTACCACAGTATAAACTGGGTTGTGCAGATCCACTGGAGGCTGTACTGGCTGCCGGTGATGAGGTGGGCATGAAATTCTTCCTGAGCAACGACTTTTGGGACGATTGCCAGAAAGGAGAATTTCTGATGACCGATCCGGGTATAAAAAAACTGCGCAATGGGGCCATGGAAGAGATCGTAAAAAAATACGGTCATCATTCCAGTTTCTACGGATGGTATTTCCCCAATGAGTCGTACCTGATGCCCTACTTTGATGAGAAGTTTATTAAGTACGTGAATGAGTGCTCGCATGTGGCCCGCTCCTTGCAGCCGGCTTCGTTCAACCTCATAGCGCCGTATAATATCAAAGCCGAAAAGTCGGATGACAAGTTTGTAAAGCAGCTGGAAAGGATGAATATAGATGTGATCGCTTACCAGGATGGGGTGGGTGTAAACCACACCAAACTGGGAGAACCGGCAAAATATTTTGAGAACCTGTATAAGGCGCATCAGAAAGCAGCCCGCTCCAGGATATGGGCCGACATGGAAGTGTTCTATTTCGAAAAAGGTACCAAGGACAACCTGCTGCCTGCCGATTTTGAAACCCGCATTCTGCAGCAGATGAAAGATCTGTCTCCTTTTGTAGACAAGATCCTCATCTACCAGTACATCGGCTGTTTCAATAAACCGGGCACTACAGCGTATGCAGGCCATCGCAACCAGGAATCTGTACGACTGTACAACCAGTATAAGTCCTGGCTGGATAAACGCAATGACCTGGTAAGAGGATAATAAAGTATACGTTAGCTGTGTAGTGTTTAATTAAAAAAGATTGCATGAACCGATTGATTTTTTCTGTCCTTACCCTATGCTTTTTTACCATGTGCTCTGTACAGGGCAATGACAATGCAGGGACAGCACCTAAGAAAGAGATAACTAAAAAAGAGTTATTGGATAAGATCAAAGGAGGATGGGCTGGCCAGACTGTAGGGGTTACATTCGGCTGGCCCTCCGAATTTCGTTACCTCGGGACCTACATCCAGGATTATGAGACCATTCGCTGGCACGATGATTATGTCAATGAGGCGATGACCACCTTTCCCGGCCTGTATGACGATGTGTATGTGGACCTGACCTTTGTAGAGGTATTTGAAAAGCTGGGCATCCAGGCTCCGCTCGATTCGTTTGCTGCTGCGTTTGCCGGCAAAAAATATGAACTGTGGCATGCCAACCAGGCTGGCAGATACAATCTGCAGCAGGGTATAACCGCCGATCAGTCGGGACATTGGCAGCATAACCCGCATGCAGATGATATCGATTTTCAGATCGAAGCAGATTTTGCCGGGCTCATGAGTCCGGGTATGCCGGGGGCCGCTACTGCTATTGCCAACAAACTGGGTCGCCTGGTCAACTCGGGCGATGGATTGTACGGTGGTATTTATGTAGCCAACCTGTATGCACTGGCTTTTGCCAACAACGATGTATCCTTCATTGTACAGGAAGCGCTGAAAGCCATTCCGGCACAAAGCAAGTTTTACCAGTGCATTTCGGATGTGATTGCCTGGCACAAAAAGAATTCTGCAGACTGGAAACAAACCTGGTTTGAAATACAAAAAAAATGGGCCGAAGAAGATGGCTGTCCCAACGGTGTCTTTCATCCGCTGAATATCGATGCCAAACTGAATGCAGCCTATGTGGTGACTGGCCTGCTGTATGGGAACGGCGATTTTACAAAAACACTGGAGATAGCGACCCGGCTGGGACAGGATTCCGATTGTAATCCGGCCACTGCCACGGGTGTATTGGGTGTGGTGAAAGGATACAGCAATATACCGGAGTACTGGTTAAAACCTTTGCAGAAAGCCGAACAACGCAACTTTTCCTATACCGATATTTCGCTCGAAAAAGTATATGCGCTGGGTTATAAGCATGCCCTGGCTAATATCGAAGCCAATAAAGGCGACATATCCAAAGAGACTATCACATTTCCTCAGCCAGAAATGATATCCGTACCCTTTGAAGAAAACTTCGCGGGCCATCATCCGCAAAAATTCATTCAACTGGGTAAGTCGTTTTCCGATGAATTCAGTTTTGAAATGGAAGGCATTGGGTTTGTGATACGCGGACATGCGGCCAAAAAAACGGCTGATGCAGAAAATTATGTGCCAAGAGCGGCCCTGTTCATAGACGATAAAGAAGTGGAGGTCGCTAACTTTCCTACAGATGCGATTAGCAGCCGCACAGAATTGTTCTGGCAATACAAGCTCCCGCCCGGGAAACACCGGGTACATATCAAGGTGCTTAATCCGCATCCTTCTTATGAATTCAGAACGGTAGATTGCCTGGTGTACGGCGATAAAAAGAATACCGGCCAAAGAAAATAGGATAACAGGATTTTACTGGGAGTATTTGATCTGAAAAATGAAATGATAATACCGGGAGGCTGGTCGGCAGCCTTCTGCATGAGCGCCTATGCGTATTTGCTGAAAAAAAACCATGTTATTATGTTACGGCTCTGCTTCATTTTATATACGGTGATAATGGTTCAGGGAGCTTCCCTGGGTCAGTATGCGCCTGTGCAGGGCTTTGTGCTGGACAAAAATTCAGGAAAAGGTATTGCCGATGTTGTAGTCAGCGATGGATACAACGTCGTTGCCACCAATGTCAAAGGGCGTTATTCATTTTTCAGACATCCGTCAGCAGCATTTGTTTTCCTGTCGGCGCCATCGGGGTTTGGTCTGGCACACCAGGAAGGTGTCCCTTCTTTTTATGCAAAGCTGGGGAAGGATAGTGTCTATAATTTTTCCCTGGAAAAAGAACCGGTGAGCGATCAGAAGCACCTGCTTATCGTAGGGGCAGACCCGCAACCCATGACGAATGAGGATGGAAAGAAATGGCTGTCGTTTGCGCAGCAATATTTTCAGCCGGTACTCGACAGGCATAAAGGAATTCCGGCCCTGGGTATCATGTGTGGCGATATCGTAGGCGATACCCATGAATTGTACAAAAATCATAAGCAGGCCCTCAAGGCGATCGGTATCCCTTTTTTCCAGGTATTTGGTAATCATGATGCCGATTACGGAGCACGTTCAGATGAATTGTCTCAGCACTCTTTCCGGGAAGCATTCGGGCCGGAATATTATTCTTTTAACAAGGGACATATTCATTATGTAGTGCTGGACGATGTTTTTTACCTGGGCAAAAACTTTACCTACACCGGGTATATAACAGAAGCTCAGCTTGCCTGGCTCGAGAAGGACCTCAAACATGTGCCCAAAGGCCGGACCGTTGTCGTTTCCACACATATCCCCGTTGATTTTGATACGGCATCGGTGGCTGGTTATAAAGATGCACAGGAGAGTGCCGGTATTACGAACAAAGAGCATCTCTATTCCATCCTGGCCCCGTATAAAATCCATTTCATGTCTGGTCATACTCACTGGAACCGGAAATTCGAGAACAGGGCAGGGTTTCATCATATACACGGCGCCATGTGTGGAGAATGGTGGCAAAGCCCCACATCGTCAGACGGAACGCCACTGGGCTTTGGTGTGTATGAAGTGGATGGAGATAACCTGACCTGGTATTTTCAAAGTGCGGGGGAAAGCAGGGATTATCAAATGCGATTATATCAGCCTGATAGCACCGGCAGGTTTGTGGTCAATATCTGGAACTGGGATGCCGGCTGGAAAGTTGCCTGGCAGGAAGATGGCCGGGAGGTGGGAGAGTTGAAACGATTTGCCGGTTATGATCCGTTTATCTCGGCATTCAATAAAACCCTGCCACAAAGCTGGGCATGGGTGAAGCCCTCACTTACCACTCATTTGTTTGAAGGTAAAATAAAGCCGGGTACAAAATCAATAACAGTCAGGGCGACAGACAGGTTTGGCAAAATATATACTGCATCGCTTCAGGTCACACAATAATGAATAGAAAACGGATCCATATTGCGGGTTGGTGCTTATTGTTAAGTATGTTCAGCTGTACAGGGCTGGTGGCGCAGCTGCCCCTGAAACTACCCGACCTGTTATCGGATCATGCGGTATTGCAAAAAAATGCAACAGTAAAACTTTGGGGCAAGGGACCTGGTTCCTTCGAATTAAAGATCGTGGCCTCGTGGCTTCCTGCAGATACGATCCGTTTGCAGATCGGTGCAGCCTGTACCTGGTCCACTGCTGTTAAGACACCTGCCGAAAAGGGGCCACATAGCATCACTTTTATTTGCGGAAAAGAGACAAAAACCATTTCAGACATCCTGATGGGGGATGTATGGCTTTGCGCGGGCCAGTCCAATATGGAATATAACTATGGCTGGGGTATCAACGCAGCGGACAGCAATTACCGGATAGACGGCAATGATGAGATCCGGTTTTTTGAAGTAGAAAAAGATTATGAAGATATACCGGTAAATGAGTGCCGGGGGAAATGGATAATATGTGATGCAGCCAGCGCTTCGAAGTTTAGTACTGTTGGTTATTTTTTCGGAAGGAATATTAACAAACATACCAATACGCCCATTGGTCTTATCGGGGCGTACTGGGGTGGTACCAATATACAGGCATGGATGCCTGCAGAGGCTTTAGCTGCTCCGGGTTTGAAGCAATCGGTAACTTATATCGAGCCGTATGGCTGGGCGCCCAAAGGTGTGGCGTCTTTATTCAATGCAATGATCTATCCGCTTCACCAGTATAAGTTAAAAGGATGTATCTGGTACCAGGGTGAAGCAAATGTGGATTGGGACTGGAGCAGGTATGGCGATCTGCTGACCGCACTCGTAAGATCGTGGCGTCACCTGTTTGAAACCTCTTTTTATTTCTATGCAGTACAGGTAGCACCGTGGAATGGCTATAAAAAAGATCGTGCGGCCGCTTTACGCGAGCAGATCGACAACGCTGTTAATACTATTCCACGCTACGGATCGGTCGCTATCCAGGACCTGGTGGCAGATACGGCCAATATTCATCCTGATCAGAAAAGAGAAGTGGGCATCCGCCTGTCTGATCTGGTGCTGAAAGAGGTGTACGGCAAAACTGAATTTCAACCTTATCCTCCCTATATAACAAAAGTGGATTTTAAAAGCAGGTCGGCCATGGCCGAATACAATGCCAGCGGGGCACTGCAGGTAAAAGGGGCGACGATATCAGGCTTTCAACTGGCCGGAGCCGATTCAGTGTTCTATCCGGCCAAAGCCCGGTTGCTGAAGAATAATAAAATAGAAGTGGTCTCCACAAAAGTGCCTGGACCTGCGGCGCTGCGGTATTGTTTTGAGAATACTTCTGTGCCCGGTTTGTTCGACAAAACAGGTTTGCCGCTGAAACAATTCCGAACCGATCATTATATCATTTATTAGTTATGAAAAGATATTTGCTTGGCATATTGTTGATAGCAGTTCATCTGAACTGCGCCCACAAGGAAGTCAATTCTACGAAAACGACAGGTCCCGCTGTTCCCAAATCGGATGGTACTTTCATCCAGAGCTACCTGGTCAGGGACTGGACAGACGAAAGGTGGCAGCGGGAGTTTACATCGCTGAAGGAAGCGGGCATGCAATACCTGATTCTTGGCTCCACGCTCAACACAGATAATGACGGGAAGAAATATTCCATATTTCCCACGTCTATTCCCGGGGTAACCAACCGGTATGGAAATGATATTGTCGAGAATTGCCTGCGCAATGCAAAGGCGGCAGGTATAAAAGTGTTCCTGGGGTTGAATTTTGATGAAAAATGGTGGCAGGCCAACTTCACCATGGAGTGGATTACTGCGCAAATGGAATTGGGAAATGAGCTCGCCAAAGAACTGATCGCAAGATACAAGAGCCGGTACCAGGAAACCATGTATGGCTGGTATTGGGTATGGGAAGTGGATAATCTGCATACCACTACCGCGCAGTCACAATCATTGCTGGCCCAGGCCTTAAATGTGAATCTCGATTACCTCAACAAGGCTACACCCGATATGCCTTTCATGCTTTGCCCTTTTTTCAATTACAAATTAGGCACGGCGCAGGCATCTGCTGATATGTGGGCAAATGTCTTCCGGCAGACAAACTTTAAGAAGGGCGACATTTTTGCTCCACAGGATTGTGTCGGAGCTGGTGGTCTCACCATTTCTGTATTAGGTGAATGGTTTGCCGCACTCAAAAAATCGGTGGATACCAAACCAGGATTACAGTTCTGGGTAGATACCGAGACATTTGACCAGCGCTTCTGGACCAGTGCCACGCTCGACCGGTTTGTAAAGCAGATGGAAATAGTGAAACCCTATGTTTCCAATTATATCACATTTGCCTATAGTCATTATTACAGTCCCTGGAAAGATAACCCCCAGTTTCACAAAGACTATTTGTATTACCTCAAAAACGGGAAACTGCCGGATACCGATGTGTCGAGCGATATCCAGAATGCCAGCCTCATTACCTTAAATGACCTGTCAAAAGAATTTACCTGGACGATCAGGAATACTTCGGAAGTAAACGTGGCCGGGTATCGTATTTACCTCAATGATTCATTGTATGCAGACTGGCAATACAAACCGGGTGTGCAGAAAGACAAACGCGTGAAGATCGCCGGAAATACGCTGCGCGAAAGCAACGAGATTTTTATAACGCCCTATTCCGTATCCGGAAAGGAAGGTACAGGAAAACGCATCACCGTTGGGCGTTAAGGTAAATGTGTGCTGGGAAAAATATGATCTGAGATAAGTTTAATCGATAAAAAACAGATGACATGAAGATCCCTGGGAAATTGTATTCTTTTTTACTGGTTCAGTTGTTTTTACTCAGCTCTGCCGTGGGGCAGAACCGCCTGCTGTCAGGTGTTGTTTTGAACCAGCAGACTAAAAAGCCTGTCGCTGGCGTAGCTGTTACGGATGGGTTTACAGTGGTGCAGACAAATGCAAAAGGAGCTTATTCCCTGTATGGGCATCCGGATGCAGAGTTTATTTATTTGTCTTTGCCAAGTGGGTACCAGATCCCAACGGAGCGTTATTTGCCCAAATTTTATCAACGCCTTACAAAAGGGCAGAACAAGTACAATTTTGAACTGGCGAAAGAAAAGACCGACGATTCGCACCATATCCTGATCGTGGGTGCAGACCCGCAGCCGGCCAATGAAGAAGCGGCAAAGAAATGGTCAAACTTTGCAAAGGATTATTTCAAGCCTGTGGCGGACGAATATGGTTCATTGCCTAAAGTAGGCATTTTGTGTGGCGATATTGTGGGTGATGATCTCTCCCTGTTTGCCAATCATAAGAAAGCGGTGGAGACCATGGGTTTTCCGACCTTCCAGGTTATCGGCAATCATGATGAGAATTATGAAGCCCGCAGCGATGAAGGATCGCAGAAAGCATTTCGCGAAAATTTCGGTCCCGAATATTATTCCTTTAATAAAGGAAAGATCCACTACGTGGTACTCGACGATGTTTTTTACATGGGCAAACATTCGCGGTACGTTGGTTATATCACCGAGCGCCAGTTGAAATGGCTGGAAAATGATCTGCGTTTTGTACCCAAAGGCACAACCGTGATCGTGTCGGTGCATATTTCCTTTGAATATGATACCCAAAAACCTGCGGGGTCAGAGTCGGTGGCTCTGCCAGACGATAGTCCTGTTGTAAATGTATCACACCTGTACTCGGTGCTGGCTCCTTACAAAGTGCATGTCATGTCGGGCCATACGCACTGGAACCAGAGTTTTGAGCGGGATAATATTTTTCACCACGTGCACGGCGCCATCTGTGGAGCCTGGTGGGGTGGGGAGACTTCTTTTGATGGAGCCCCGTTGGGTTATGCCGTTTATGAGATCAGGAATGATAGCATTTCCTGGTATTTTCAAAGTGCCGGTAAAGACAAGGATCACCAGATGCAGCTTACCTATGTCGATTCTATCAAAAGTGTAGTAGCCAATGTGTGGAACTGGGATGCGAAATGGAAAGTGGAGCTGGTGGCAGATGGGAAGCCCATGGGTGATATGACCCGCTACATCGGTTATTCACCAGTGATGTCGGATTATTACAATTCCCTGCCTCCCGGCAGTCCCTGGATGAAACCGGTACTCACCGCACATTTATTTAAAATGCGGATTGATGAGCAGGTGAAGAGTGTTTCCGTGAAAGTGACCGACCGGTTTGGACGGGTTTACCTCGAATCGTTGAAGATAAAATAGCCTGTTATGAGAGTACGATCCACCTGTTTATTCTTCCTGTTGTTGCTGGTCAATGCAGCTGTTGCGCAAAACGGCGCTGTTGGACTGTCAAACTACCGGCTGCCTGTAAACCAAAAGGGCGCAAAAGTAGCCACAGCTTTTAATACAAGTGAGGGATCGGTGCAGCTGAAGATACTTGAAGATCCGGCCCGGCTTTTCCGCGTGAAGGACAATGCGCTTTATTTGAGAAAAAACAGGCAGGTTAAGGGGAGTGAGCAGCAGTTTGTTTACCCGGTAAAATTGTCGGTGGGCGGAATACTGCTGGAAGCTGACCTGATAGCCGATAATTTTTTAAAAAATAAAGTGATCGCTCACCGGGGAGCATGGAAAAACCAGCAGGTATCGGAAAACTCGCTGGGTTCACTGCAAAAGGCGATTGACCTGGGTTGCGAGGGAACTGAGTTTGATGTATGGCTTTCGGCAGACGGCAGGGCGATCATTTCGCACGATCCTTCTATTGGCGGATATGTGGTTGAGAATACTCCCGCAGCAGACCTGCTGAAGGTTTCGCTCAAGAACGGAGAGTTTGTGCCGGCGCTGGAGCAATACCTGCGTCTTGGTAAGACACAGAATAAGACCACGCTTGTGCTGGAAATTAAAACCTCTGCAAAAGGAAAGGCCGCCATGCTGAATGCGGTAGATTCCATAGTACGGGTGGTGGCGGGGCTGAAAGCGCAGGGCTGGGTGAAATATATCAGTTTCAGCTACGATGCACTGCTGCATCTGCGGCAGCTCGATCCCTTTGCCGACCTCTCTTATCTTACAGGTGATAAGACAGTCGATCAGGTAAAAAATGACCGGCTCAATGGAATTGATTATTCCTTTTACTCGTACGACGGCGATGCTGACCTGGTAAAGAAAGCGCATGCATCGGGGCTTACGGTAAATGTCTGGACGGTAAATGATGCTGCGAAGCTAAGATCGTTTTTAAAGAAAGGGGTGGATCTGATCACGACCGATGAACCGGAACTGTTATTGAAACTAATAAAGGAATAAAAAGGATGCGGATATCTGTAATCAGGTAAATGATCCTGTTATTATATTACAGGTTGATGAGGAACTGGGAGAACAATTAAAAAACTGCATATGAAAAGAAATTCGAGACGGGAATTTTTGTCGGGTATTGGTAAGGCCGGAGCTACCATGCTGGCAACGCCTTACCTGGCCAATGCTGCCGGGGAGTCTTCATTGATCGAACCTGCTTCACCGCCTGCAGCGGGCAATATATTGCCGATAACCGGAACGTTCCTGGATGAGATATCGCACGATATTCCTCATCAGAACTGGGGCCGGAAGGAGTGGGACAATGATTTTAAGCATATGAAGCGGATCGGGATCGATACGGTCATCATGATCCGGAGCGGTTACCGGAAGTTTATCACCTATCCTTCCAAATACCTCATAAAGAAAGGCTGTTACCAGCCACATACCGATCTGCTGGAACTGTTTTTACAACTGGCAGACAAATACAACATGAAATTTTATTTTGGGTTGTATGACTCAGGAAAATATTGGGATACCGGTGATCTGAGTGCGGAAATCGAAGACAATAAGTATGTGATCGATGAAGTATGGCAGTCATATGGCTCAAAGCATAAAAGTTTCCAGGGTTGGTATATCAGCGGCGAGATAAGCCGTAAGACCAAAGGTGCTATTGATGCTTTTCGGGCCATGGGCAAACAGTGCAAGGATGTGTCGGGCAACCTGCCTACATTTATTTCTCCCTGGATCGATGGAAAAAAGGCGGTGGAAGCGGCTTCGGGGCAGATCACCAAAACCAATTCGGTATCTGTACTGGAGCATGAGCGGGAATGGAATGAAATATTTCAGGGTATCCAGGGAGTGGTGGACGCCTGCGCATTCCAGGATGGTCACATTGATTACGACGAACTGGACGCTTTTTTCAGTATCAATAAAAAGCTGGCAGAAAAATATGGCATGAAATGCTGGACCAATGCCGAGACTTTTGACAGGGATATGCCCATCCGGTTTTTGCCGATAAAGTTTGAAAAGCTCCGCATGAAACTGGAAGCTGCCGCGAGAGCCGGATATGATAAGGCGATCACTTTTGAGTTTTCACATTTCATGAGTCCTCAATCAGCTTATTTGCAGGCTGGTCATCTCTATAACCGTTATAAAGAATACCTGAATATTTAATTATGAAAGAAAAGAATATAGGCTACGTTGTTTTTTTGACAGTAGTAGCGGCACTCGGCGGTTTCCTTTTTGGATATGATACGGCCGTTATTTCGGGAACCATCGAGCAGGTGACGGCCCAGTATCAGCTCAATTCCATTCAGCAGGGATGGTATGTAGGTTGTGCCCTGGTCGGCTCCATGATCGGTGTACTGATTGCCGGTTATTGCAGTGAACGGTTTGGGAGAAAACTGTCACTGTTTTTTTCCGGAATATTATTCTTCCTCTCTGGTATTGGTTGTGCCATTGCCCATAATATAGATGCGCTTGTCATATACAGGATCATTGGCGGACTGGCCATTGGCATGGTGTCTATCATTTCTCCCATGTACATATCGGAGATCGCGATCGCCAAATACCGCGGACGCCTGGTAGCCATGTATCAGCTCGCGATCACTGCCGGATTCCTGGGGGCGTACCTGGTCAATTACCAGTTGCTGCAATACTCTGTTTCCGGAGTAGTATTTGAAGACACTACTCTGCAGCAGGTATTTGTGACAGAAGTATGGCGCGCGATGCTGGGTATGGAAGCTATGCCGGCTCTTTTGTTTTTGCTGATCCTGTTTTTCATTCCCGAAAGTCCGCGCTGGTTGCTGTTGAAGAATAAAAGCGGAAAAGCTATCGGCATCCTGGAAAAAATAAATAAAAGCCGTGAAGTAGCTGCAGAAGAAGCTGCTGCCATCAAAGAAAAGATGGGTGCAGGAGAAGGTAAGCTCAATTACCGCTTATTGCTGAAACCAAAATATTTTAAAGTATTACTTATCGGAGTGGCTATTGCCATCCTGGGACAGTTTATGGGAGTAAACGCAGTGCTGTATTATGGTCCTACCATTTTTAAGAATAGCGGATTGTCAGAAGGAGATTCCCTGTTTTACCAGGTGCTGGTTGGCCTGGTCAATATGCTTACTACGGTGCTGGCCATATTCATCATTGACAGGGTAGGGCGCAAAAAGCTCGTGTACTGGGGTGTTTCCGGTATGATACTCTGCCTGGTATTGATTGGTGTGTATTTCTGGCGTGGCACACAATGGTCATGGCCCAATGAAGTATTGTTGTTCCTGTTTTTGTTTTATGTGTTTTGCTGCGCCGTTTCGGTTTCTGCCGTGGTCTTTGTGTTGCTGTCTGAGTTGTATCCCAATGCGGTGAGAGGGATTGCCATGTCTATAGCGGGATTTTCATTGTGGGTGGGTACCTACCTGATCGGGCAGCTGACCCCCTGGATGCTGGATGTATTGACTCCGCATGGCACATTCTGGTTATTTGCGCTCATGTGCCTGCCCTATATGTATATCGTCTGGAAACACATTCCGGAGACTGCCGGCAAATCGCTGGAGGAGATTGAAGCCATGTGGTAATTGCCTGACGAAAATCAAAAACGTTTTTGATTCAGTCCTGTAAAAGGACTGGCTTGCCTTTATCTTTTTTTTAAAGGAAGGAGAGCCTGCTGTCTCTGAATAAAGTGACAGTAGGCAGCGGCTGCCTTTTACCTATAACTTATTACCTAAAACTTATCACTTACATGAGTAGTCTGGAAAAAATCAACGTCGATATTTTTGATGATGCCAAAGCAGGTTCGCTTGCTGTGGCCAAACTTATTGCAAGTATCATCCGTGAAAAAGAAGCAGCAGGAAAGCCCTGTGTGCTGGGCCTGGCTACAGGATCCAGTCCCAAATACCTGTATGCAGAACTGGTGCGTATGCATCGCGAAGAAGGGCTCAGCTTTAAGCAGGTGATCACGTTCAATCTCGATGAGTATTATCCCATCAGCAAAGAGGCGGTGCAGAGTTATCATCACTTTATGCAGGCGCAGCTATTTTCGCAGGTGGATATTTTACCCGCCAATGTTCATATTCCCGATGGAGAAGTAGCCAAAGATGATATAAAGGCGGCCTGCCTGGCTTACGAAAAGAAGATAGAAAAAGCCGGAGGCATCGACCTGCAGATACTGGGGATCGGCAACAACGGGCATATCGGTTTCAACGAGCCGGGTTCAGGCATTTATTCCAAAACCAGGTTGGTCAACCTGTCAGACAGTACGCGCCTGGCCAATGCGCAGGAGTTTTCAAGTATTTCGCAAATGCCCCGCATGGCGATTACAATGGGTATCAGTACTATACTGAAGGCAAAAAAAATAATAGTACTGGCCTGGGGAGCGGCCAAGGCCGGTGCTGTTAAAAAAGCAGTAGAGGACGATGATACGGAAATGCTGCCTGCTTCCCTTTTGCAGAATCATGACGATGTATCTTTTGTTATAGACAATGGAGCGTCGGTCGAACTGACCCGTATAAAATCTCCGTGGCTTACAGGAGAGTGCGACTGGACACCGGCGATGGTCAAAAAAGCGGTGGTAGGCCTGGCGCTTCAGCTTGGTAAGACCGTGTTGAGCCTTACCAACAAGGATTATTCAGATAATGGGTTGGGAGAATTGCTGGTAGAAAAAGGAGATGCTTACGAGATCAACCTGCAGGTGTATTACCTGCTGCGCGATACTATTACGGGCTGGCCGGGAGGTAAGCCCGGTGTGAATGTGCCTTCGCATCCGGAACGCTCCACACCTTATCCCAAACGGGTGGTTATATTTTCTCCGCATCCCGATGATGATATCATCAGCATGGGCGGTACGTTTCAGCGCCTGCATGATCAGGGGCATGATGTGCATGTGGCCTATCAGACTTCGGGCAACATTGCGGTGACGGACGAATTTGTAACCCGCTTCCTCGACTTTGCAGTAGGCTTTAATGAAATAGCGGGTATCGGTTCGTCTATACCCGGTGAGATCTTTTCACAAACCAAAAAGTATATCGCCGACAAGACCGGGGCACATCAGATGGATACGATGACCATTCGTCATATCAAAGGGTTGATCAGGCGGTGTGAAGCGAGGGCAACCTGCAATTATGTAGGCATCAAGCCGGAGAATATCCATTTTCAGAATCTTCCTTTTTATGAGACGGGTACTATCGAAAAGAAACCACTGGGTGAGGAGGATGTCCGGCTTACCATGGAGTTGCTCAGGGAGATCAGGCCACAGCAGATATACTGTGCCGGTGATTTTGCAGACCCGCATGGCACTCACCTGGTTTGCTTCAACGCGGTGCTGACTGCCCTGCAGCGGATAAAAGCGCAGGGTGATGAATGGATCAGCGATTGCTGGTTGTGGTTGTATAAGGGGGCCTGGCAGGAGTGGGATATCAGGGATATCCAAATGGCTGTTCCAATGAGTCCGGCACAGGTAGTAAAGAAAAGATTTGGCATATTTATTCATCAGTCGCAAAAGGATGCAGTTCCTTTTCAAGGTAGCGACGACAGGGAGTTTTGGCAGCGGGCCGAAGAGCGGAATGCTGCTACGGCAAAGCTCTATGCCGACCTGGGGCTAACCCGGTATGCAGCGATGGAAGCATTTGTGCGGTGGCCGTTCTAAATACCGGCCGCCGTCATTTTATTCGATCAGGGCGATCTTGTTTTTGATGGCATACACAGCCAGGCCGATCCTGCTCCTGACATGCAGTTTCTCAAAAAGAGAATCGCGGTATCCGTCAATGGTGTGTACACTCAGGTGCATTTTTTCTGCAATGTCTTTATAGGTGAGTTCCGTGCAGGCCAGCCTCAGAAACTCGATCTCACGCTGGTTGAGCGATACCAGGTCCCGGATGGATTGTCCCGGCTTTACTTCATCCATCGCATTGATGGCATGGATCAGTTTGCCCGTTATCATTTCCGTATAGTAATATCCTTTGCTTACAAGAGAGGAGAGAGCCTGCTCTAATTCATTCTTCCGGATATCTTTCAGCACATAGCCACGGGCGCCGTATTTAAGCATTCTTATGATGGCGTTCTCATTTTCATACATGGACAGGACCAGTATTTTTAGCTGGGGGTGATGCTCCCTGAGCCATTCGGCCGTTTCAAAACCATCCATCTTTTTCATGTTAATATCCAGCAGTACGATGTCGGGTGCGGCGTTGTCCAACTGCCGGATAAAATCCATTCCATTGTCGGCTTCAATGACGACGGTATATTTCCCAAACCCATTGATGAGTTCGGACAGACCATCTCTGAAAAGCTGATGATCATCCACGATGGCTATTTTTACTTTATCCATGATGCAGGTATTAATTATCAGGAATAAGGAATATTTATTACAACGGTCGTTCCGCTGGATGCCGCACTTTGAATGTCAAAGGAAGCACCAATCAGTTTTGCCCTTCTTGACATGTTTTTAATTCCCGCGCCATTTTTGTAGATATCCCGTTCTGTACCGCGTGCCAGGTCAAATCCTTTGCCGTCATCGCTTATCTCAATATCCAGGTGGGCGTAACTGAAGTTAAGGGTAATCCGGATATGTGTTGCCCCCGCATGTTTGATAATATTATTCAGCGACTCCTGGATAATGCGGTAGAGGATGATCTCCTTATCGGGATCCAGCCTTTTTTCTTCGCCCAGCACATTGAACGATGTGTGATAAATCCCTGTTTTTTCAACCAGTTCCATTTCAAACCTGACCACGGTGGTGAGGCCCATGCTGGCAATATTCTCTGCATCGAGCGTTTTGGAAAGATTTCGCAGGTCAGAGACCGCTTTTTCTACGTGGCGGGTAATGTTTTCAATTTTAATGGCCGCCTTGTCAGGTTCATGTAGTTCCAGTGCACTGAGGCTTAATACGGCCAGCGATAATACCTGTCCTACATTGTCGTGTATCTCTTCGGAAATATTTTTTAGTGTCTGTTCCTTTATTTCCAGCTGTGTCTTCAGGATTTCCTGGTTGAACCGTTCTTTTACAGAAGCCAGCTCTGCCTGGTGCTTCAATTGCCGGTTTCTGTAGATCAACAGAAACGAGACAATGAAAATGACCATAATAAACAATACTGCCGTTACGCTTACGATCATCCAAAGAATATCTTTATCGTTGATCATAGTAGCTTGTAATTATCGTTCTTCAGTATTGACTTACGGAATGGACGGTCGCAAAAAGCCCCGATAATAAATAATGTAAACAAAAGGTACTTAAAGAAATGCCATGTCCTGTAAATATTTCTGGCCAGGTCAGGAGAATGGCTAATAAGGTAGTTTAACATCGCTTCTATCACCACATTGCCCGTGAAGTAGCTGAGAATGCCCACGCTGATCCAGAACATCGGAAAGCGGGAAATACTTTTTGCCTGCTGCAGCAAGAGTACTTCCCGCAGAAAATACAGTGACAGAAAGATCATGATCAATGACTCCAGTACGACTATCTGTGAATTGTTTACATCGGGTCGTTGTAAAAAGAACGAAAACAGTATACTCAGTGCGACAAACAGTGGAATGGAAACCGTTATTATTTTTTTGATCCGTGTATTGATAATGACATTTCTGTAGAGCAGAGCCAGGATGATATATTCCAGCGGTGTGGAAATATGAAAAACGAACAGGTTGTTTTTATACCCGGCATATTTGACCAGGTATAGAGCAGCAGCTGTAGTGGCAAGCCAGAGTATCATCAGCAAAACGACCATCCTGGAGAAAAACTCTTTTCTCCAGGGCTTCAGATATGAAAACAGTGTGATAAGCAGGAGTGCCAGGTATACCTTAGTGTGAACGTTCATAAAGACGGGTATTTTCTTTGGTATGTACTGGTTTATTTGTTCCGGAAATTTTTCTCAATCAGCGATTTTACGGTAGTTGAATAGAATAGCGATGGGCAATCGGGAGGGCATTTGCCAGTTGAGTCATATCTTGTAATGACGTTTCTGTAACAATCCGGGGGACATTTGCCTGTTGAGTCCGGCTGCTTGATTTCCTGGAGCGATACCACATAATAGTTCATCGTCTGGTCTTTGCCCGGATCGATGCAGAAACTGATCCCGGTCGTGTTGCTCAGAAAGGCCGTGTCGATTGTCAGAAAGTAACCATGGGGAATATTATTACGGGAAACGTTTTTGTCTTTCAGAAACCGAATATACCAGTTTGACTGGGTTTGAAAAAGTTTGTAATCCGGCCGTGGTCCTATTTTTTTATTTTTTTCCAAAACATCCTGGTAGATGAAATTCAGGTCAAATTGATTTTGATCACTCTCATTGCTCAGCTTCACCGGGTAAATATTCAGGATGATCTTTTGGCTTTTCGATTTCAGGATAGCATTTCTGATATCCTGCGAATTGATCGTCTTGCAGACAGTACTGTTGTTTTTGACCGTATCGGCAGGAAAGGCCCGGAAGGGGTAGTTGGTCTCCCCGGATTGTACTGCTTTTGATTTCAGCACTGAGAATCCGATAAAAAGGGAGAAGCCGACAAGAAATGTGATCGGGATGAGGGGGATAGTGCGCATAACAGTGATTTTTGAGTTATTGAATGACAACTAAGTTCATTACAATTCCACAGTGGGGATAGCCGTGAAAAGAGGGAGATTTTACCGTGTTTTAACCGGATGTTTCCCCTGTATCCCGCCTCCTGTACCCCCTTTTTCCACCTTTTAGCCCCCTTAATCTCCTGTTGTAAAAACACTTATTAGCCTGTTTTACAACACTGTCCGGCGTCAGATTTTTGTGTGTTAATATCCTTTATAAGCCTTCTGGCAACAAGGGGTTTGTAACGGAGAATATTGGATCACTCTTTAATTCAACATCATGAGCTGCCTGAAAAAAATCAACCTGGCCATGCTGGTCATGATCACGCTGCAATCCTGCAACAGTTGTAAAACTACGCCCAATCCAAACGACAAGACACCTCCGACAATTGACTGGACGGTGGCGAATAAAACCCGCGGCACCGAAAACAAAGTTAATGGTAGTGGAACGGTAAATGTAAAATATGGTGATGAACTGACGGTGACGGCCTGCGTTAACGACGACGGAGGTGTTAAGGAACTTACTTCTTCCAGCAATTTTGGCTATTCCTGTACCGCAAACGGTATTGGCCAGAATGTGGGTCCTTCGCTGGGCATCCTGGAAACCACCCCTTTGGGACTTGATGCAAATGGGAAAGCATGGTCGAGGTATTGCAAATTGTATACGCTCTCCACCAACTTTTCCTGTTCAAACGGGTTCAGTTTTTCGGGAGGCGGCTATTCATTGAATCTCGGAGGAAAGAATTTCGGGAACCTGTCTGTCAATGCCACCCTTGTGATCAAAGTGGCGCCCTGATCAACTGCTTTTATTATTTAAATCATCTATTAACCAAAAACCTAAGCATTATGAAACAGTCTTCATTATGGAGCTTATTGTACGTGATCATTATCGTTATTATAATCGGGGGAGTTATAATAATCATCATCAGAATACCACGGCCTCCGATTCCTGACCCACGTGAGATCAACCTGATAAAAACTATCGGCATAGCCGAAGCGGTGCTCGGCGTGATTGCATTGGGTATAGCCAACAGATTAAGGAAATTGCAGGGATGATACCCCACCGGCTACAGGCAATCCATCCATTTATAAAAGCCTCCTGTTCTTTCAGGAGGCTTTGTCTCTTATAATGCAGTATGGTATGGAAGATTAAGGCTTCAGTATTTTAACCTGCATGCCGGGTTTATTATGCCTGTCGAGCCAGCGTTTTAATGCCGCTTCTGCTTTTTCCATCGAGTCGTAGGTGTTGAAATCCCCGCTGCAGCCGGCCTCATTTTCGCACTCATCCTTAAGCTGTTTGAAGATTGGATCAGCCATTTTTGACAACTCCTCGCGTGTACAGGTGATCTGCCGGATCTCCGTATGTTTGATCACCTTGTTTTGCGATAAACCGGCATCCATGAGAGGTCGTGAAAAGAAGAAGTAATAATAGGTTTGGGTGGCAGGCTTTTCACCGGCAGTTGTTGCCGGCGCTGCCGGCTCGCCGACACGAATGTTGAGCGTAGTCACTGCGTTTTTCAGCGCATTTGGGGAACTGAGGTAGCTGCTGCGAAGCGATTCCAGTTTGCTTTTGTCTTTTACCACATTGCCTAATGTCTGCTCAAAAAATGTATAGTTGGTGAAAACGGTGGGTGTTTGCAGCAGGGATTTGATCCATTCCCACATTTTCTCTTCGCCAATCTCTTTTTCGATGGCCGAAAAAATGACTGGTGCATAGTAATACACATACAGCTCGCGGTCCTGGTAATCATTTTTTGACCGTACGGATGACATCGCCTCTGGTTTGAAATTGCGCATAGAGCGCACTTTCGATTTCAGTTTTTCCTGGTACAGGCTATCGCTGATCCAGGTGCGCGTGATATGCAGCGCCAGGAATTCGGCAAAACCTTCAGAGATCATATCACCCAGCTCGGAGTTGAATGTGCGGAAAGTGCCGAAATAATAGTGGGCCAGTTCGTGCGCCATATACTGTCTGAAACCGGGACCTTCCTCCTTGCTTATAAACGACTTCATACCATCGTCCCAGCCAATTTTTACAATGCTGGGGTAGGAGGCAAACAGCCACGAGTTGTATTTCGATACCGGGGTGGTCTGAATATATACAGCTTTTCCTTTGTAGGGAATTCCCAGCTTTTTGCCAAGATAACTCTGGTAAGACTGCAGGATCTTTTCCAGTTCGGTCAGTTGCTGCTCATCTGCATCGGGGTTCAGAAAATAATTGCCATTGATGGCTACCGATTTGAAATCCCCTACAAACATGGTCAGGTCCTGTACGTTGGTGCTTTTTACCCGGGCCTGTGTACCGGTCACGGGCTGGCTGCCGTTTACATAGATCACCTGGCAATCGCTGCAGGTCACATCCAGGTCGTAGGTTACTTTTTCGTGACGGGTATCGGTTTTGACATCGTAGAGTATCGGGCACCAGGCACTCTGAATACCATCGGCCCGAAGGGTGGTGCCATTGAAGGCCAGGTTGCCCCGCCAGTCGACCACGCTGGAGGTGTCTGTGATGACCGGAAACATGCCTACATAGTTGAACCGGATGGAACGTGGCAGGTATTTGCCGGATTGGTTATAGGCTGGAATATAATAAGCCGACGATTCGCCGGAAGACATACTGTCGTAGATCGATTTGTCGTACTGCAGCGGCTGGGCGGCGGCACTTTCCCCGTTTTTGATATACCGGATATTCATGCCCGAATTGAGCCGTAGGTAGTAGTCGGTGAGCCGCGGCATATTGGACAGGGTAAGGTCGCACTCGATCGTCCCTTTTTTAACCGAAATATTCACCTTACCCGTTACATGGGGTATGCTGTCCTGGGCAGCAATGATTGTGCAAACCAGGAAGGAGAGAAGAGTGCCGGTAATGTGTTTTCTCATGTGATTGAAGGTAGGGAAAAATGGGAATGTCTGGGTTACATTGTTCAGGCAACGGTCTTCAGCATTTTTTTTGCTGTTTTGTGCCCGTTTTCGTCAGCTTTATTAAAATAATACCTGGCCCACCTATTCGATTGCTTAACTCCGTCTCCGTTTTTATAACAAAGCCCCAGGTTATAAAGTGCTTTTGGATCATTTTTACCTGCAGCCCTTCTGTACCAGTAAATGGCTTTTGCCGGTGAAGCTTTCACACCGTTGCCATAGAAATAACAATATCCAAGATCTCGTTGTGCTTCTGTGTCACCCTGTGTTGCGGATAGTTTAAACCAATGCACAGTTTTTTTATAATCCCGTTTTACAACCTCACCTTCCCGATAGAAAAATCCTATGTTATACTGGCTTTCCATGTGCCCCTGTCTGGCTGCTTTTAAGTACCATTTAAAAGCTGTTTCTAGATCCTGGGACGTTCCGTGACCATTGTCATAGCAAGTACCTAAATAGAACTGTGCACGTTTGTGTCCACCACTTGCCGCAGAATACCAAAGAGCAAATATCTCATTCCATTTTTTCTTTTTGCTCCTTGCTTCAAATGCAAGACGATAACCCAAAAGAAACATTTCATTGAGTTTAATCTTATTAATGGGTTGTGACATGATAGTTTATCCGATTGGTGATATTTTACGATGAATAGCTTCTGATTATTATTGTGTTTAGATGCATTCTGCCGGGAAAGGTTGCTGAATTGTCAATATAAAAAAATAACTAATACTGACGGTTTTTTGGGGTTAATTGCTGAGATATTTACCTTCCTGCAATCCTCATTCAATCCTTTTTTACCGGCACTCAATTCTTTTCGGCCGGATTATCTCTTTTTTATCGCCAATCTTGCACAAAACCAGGCGATGCAACTCAAACGATCCATACTCATATTTCTTCTACTTATCCTTACCGCACTGGGGCTGAATGCCCAGAATAAACAGGTCGTTATTCAGTTCAGGCTGGAGAATGGCAGGCTTGCAGAAAAGGCGAGCGTGGTGCTGAAACCGTTGTCGACCGGCGGCGCCGCCCGTACCTCGTTCACCAACACGCAGGGGTTAGTCACACTACAGGCAGACAGTATGCAATACAGCCTGTCTGCTGCATTTACCGGCATGGAAACGATTAATGACACCCTGGTGGCCGATGGTAAAACAGATACGCTCCGCTATATCTTCCGGCAGCATTTTACTGAGCTGGCAGGGGTGGAGATAAGAAGCCGAAAAAAAATACTGGAAGTAAAGGATGACCGGTATATCTATAATGTAAGCGCCTGTTTTTCCGTATTACCAACGGGGTCATTTTTGCTATACTTGGCGAAAAGAAAAAATATCCGCTGATGGAAGAAACGCTTGCCGAGCTTGAAAAACAGCTTGATCCGCAGCAGTTTTTCCGGGTAAATCGTTCCGATATCGTCAATATCCGGTTTATCCGCTCCGTCCGGATCGACGATGGAAGTGATTATGCCGTTTTGCTCAACAGTAGTGAAGAGAAACTGGTGGTAAGCCAGTCAAGAATTGCACAGTTTAAAGCGTGGTTTGTGTGACACGCTGCGGCGGTCTTTCGGGATGTTATGGAGGGGGCTGTCTCATCCCGGAATAAATTGTATTTTGGGTTGTATAGCATTGCAAAACATTAGCCGAAATCGTATGACAAAAATTGAGATCGCCCACACAGCCGAAGGAGTAATCCACACCATTACCTGGCCTTCCGGTCTTGCATACAGCTCACAAACCGACTATCGGGGGCAGACACTCCTGGCGCTGGAAGTCTACAATGCCAGCGGTGATTTTGATATCGAGTACGTTTTGTTCAAAGACAATCAGCAAACAGATCATATTAAGCATCCCGGCGAACAATACCCCACTTTCATAAAAGACCCCCGGGGTGAAGTACTCGTTTCCATTGAGAAGGAAACGAATGGAAAAAGGCAGGCTCTTATCAGCAAGCTCTTTCAGGAAAATGGTACGACAAACGGCTCCATTACCAAAAATTTTGGAGCGTGTTTTCTTGGATTCATTGGCCACACAGGTTATTATTTACCCGGTCGAAACCTTCAGCGGGTAGATTTTGAAGAGGGCAAAATCACTGTTCACCGAAATAAGATTTATAAAACCTATACGATGGGGTCACTGAACAACAACTATATCCATCTACTGCGGGAGGAAACGAATGGTGTGTTGATTCATGAACAACTGGACCGGGATTGCAAACCCATATTCAGCAGGACGTTTGAGGTTCCGGAGTTTGAATATTTCTGGATATTGGATCTTGCAATAGATCATCCTTCCAGGATCTTGGCTTTCCGACCGGTCACTACAGATATGGAGATATGGACAATTGATGTTTATGGTAATGTGGACACACAGATTCTTTTTTCCCTGAAAAGCGAGATCTATAATTTGTTTGATGCGGTTCCCTTGTATTCCGGAGCTCTATTGTTTCGGTTTACTTCAGAGGACCAGAATGGCTGGTTTATCTTAAAAGACGGAACATTGGTGGAGTGTTTTGTTGAAAAGGGTACCGGCTATCAATCACTTTTGGATTCACGGTTTATTCATTTAGGGAAAGGCGAGTGGGTACTGGGCGGAGCCAATGCCACCACGGGCAACGGTTATTCACTTGCCTTTTACCCGTCGGTAGAGAAATTTGAATCGGCGGTTGATAAAGTTATCGTGCTGACCAGGGAGCATAGTTGATGAAATCCCGAAAAGCACAGGGTGTTTAAAGCCGTATCCACCTTTTTTCTGATGGCTATTTATTGAATTTATATCTGTCATCTTTTTAAAGATGACCCGTTTTCATTGGCCCATTTACAGGAGTATTCCTGTAATTTCATTCTTAGTAAGTGGCTGCATTTATGGAGCATCATTATTCAAATTATACCTTCTAAAAATGATAAGAGTTGTTTCGTTGCTGTTTTTTGCGCTGGTGGTGATCAGTAACATTGCCTGTAAAGCGCAAATTGCCTCGTCAAGCCAGGGTACATCCGGTAAGCCGGGGATTATTACAGGTGCCGACCAGACTGAGCAATATGTGCCTTATCTGAAAGGGAAGCGGATTGGCCTGGTGGCAAATCAGAGTTCGCTGATCGGCCGGGCAAACAGTGTAGACAGTTTATTAAGCCTCGGGATTAAAATTGTGAAAGTGTTTGGACCCGAGCATGGTTTTAGAGGCAATGCCAGTAATGGGGCTGTGGTGAGCGATGAGAAGGATGTTAAAACCGGCATTCCAATCATCTCTTTATATGGCAGAAACGAGAAGCCAACAAAAGAACAGCTGGCGGATGTCGACCTGATGGTCTTTGATATCCAGGACGTGGGCTGCCGCTACTATACTAATATCAATACACTGGAGCATGTGATGACAGCCTGCGCAGAAAATGACAAGGAGCTGCTCATTCTTGACAGGCCTAATCCTAATGGTTATGTAGTAGACGGACCGGTAATGACAGAAGATAGGTTTAAATCGGCCATCGGGATACATTATACGCCGATGACCCATGGCATGACGATAGGAGAATTTGCACAATACCTCAACGGCGAAGGATATCTTAAGAAACCGTGCAAAATAAAGATCATAAAAGTTGCCAATTACAATCATGACATGCCTTATGTATTGCCTGTAAATCCCTCTCCGAATCTGAATACACAGCAGGCTGTAATGCTTTTCCCCAGCTTATGTATGTTTGAAGGAACGGCGATCAATGAAGGCCGCGGAACCCTTATGCCTTTTACTATACTGGGAGCGCCCGCATTGAAAGACAGGTATTCATTCTCCTACAAACCGGTAAGTATTCCCGGTATGAGCGAGCGGCCAAATCACAAAGACGCTGTTTGCTATGGGCTCGATCTCCGCAATTATGATGTCAATAAACTTCGGGAGAGCCGCCAGATTAATTTGGCGTGGTTGATTGAATTGTACAATGCCTACCCGGATAAGGCCAATTTCTTTACTCCCGGAAGAGTGAACCAGGATATTTCAGCTTTTGATCTGCGCATAGGTACTGATCAGTTAAGAAAGCAGATCATAGCAGGAGTATCGGAAGCAGATATCCGGAAAAGCTGGGAACCGGGATTGCAGAAGTTTAAGGCTATACGGGCGAAGTATTTGTTGTATCCGTGATTAAGTAGTTTGAAGATTCAGTTACAAATTACAGTAATTGGGCTGCTCGGATTGTCGCTCATGGCGCCTATGCTAATTCATTTATTTTCAGTACCTGCTTTGAATCCTGGCGGGTTATCTATCAGCGTTTTTTTCATATCCCTTGATTTGTAGCGAAATTCCTGTACACCTGTGTTATCTCCATCCTTTCCGTCACGTTCAGTAGGTTTTGCTGATTTTAGCGTAAGAGTTATTTCATCATTTCCCTGGTACTTAGCAAAATCAAACGTATAAGTTGTTTTTCCAATTTGTAATTAGCAGAAACTCTTACCAACTTACCCCATTCGTTGGTTCTGCCGCTAGCCGCTTTACTCCACCACTCACCTTTTCCTTTTTTGGGTGTAATGGTAATTTGGTTGCCCTTGATAGAATAGGTCCCTGTTTCATAAATAAATAAAATATCCTTCACATATACCATCCAGTCTTTTGCCCTGAACAAATAAGTGCCATCCTCGTAAAAAACATATTCCCGTCTCATGTATCCGCCAGTCAATTGCGGAAAACCGTTGTACATACCACTTGATTCCGTATTATAAAAAACCCACATGCCCACAATGGATGAGCTGTTAGCATTATTTGTATTTTCTGTATTTCCGGAAATGGGTGTTTGTGATGAGGCCTTTGCTAGCTCTAATGAATTTATAAATGATAATAATTCATTTTGATACCTGTCGGTATTCGTCATTACTAACACACTGGTCATTTGTCCGCCACCGGTTGCTGTTAGTAATGTTGCCAATCCTTTTTGAGAACCATCTGTATAATTTGCTGTTCCGGAAATGATTTCCCAACCATTTTCATTTGCCGGATCCAGCATAGAGGGTTCAGTATTTATTTGTACCGATCCTTTTACCAATCTATTCCAGTCGCTGGCAAAATTTTCGGTAGCATTCGCGTCAGAGGCAGTAGATTTTGTAATAAGTGCAATAGCATAAGCCCCTGTTTTTTTATCTGTAACAGATAGTTGCACTGAGGCATCATTTTGTTGCTGTTGCCAATTTTTCGGAACTGTAAATGAAACTACATCGAAGCTTACGGTTTGGGCAAATGCAATTGCTGAGGCGATAGATAGAAATAATAAACAGGATATTTTTTTCATAATTGAGAAGTTATACAGGGCAAAGACATTCTGTATAATTGTTTAATTTAATAGTTTGTAATTGAATAATCCGGACCCTGTTTTACCGGAAGCGGGTTGAAATATGTATCCGTCTTGTAATAAGACACCTTTTTATCATACCCGTCCATCCAAAGATTAGCGTCAGTAAATGTTATCTTTTTCTGCCCCATTGTGGGGTGGGAATTGTTATTGGCATCTTTAAATTCAAGAGTCACTGATAATGATTCAATCTTCCAGGCATCTAAAACGATATTAGCTCCATAATAAATGCTAAATCGAAAGCCATATTGTTTATAAGCAGCCAGGGTGTTTTTTACAGGATCGTTGGAAGTAGGTTTTTTTTCCAAAAAAAGATCTATAGCAGAATTGACTTTTAATTCATTCTTATACCCAAAGAGGCTAAAGCCTGTATTACTTCGGGGGTTCTCGTTCCCTGGTGAAATATAAATATCGAGTTGCGAAGGATACTCTTTGTTGTCACTTCCTGTTTTAATAGTAACTTTCACTACAGAAAGAAAATAGTCATTATCCGTTTTTGGGGCAGCCGCAGTTGTTGTCGCTACCGTTGTTTTTTGAACAGGGGCACTGGTAGCTTCTCCCGGAGTTGTGGTGGTTGTCTGGGTCTGGGTAGAAACAGGCTTAGTGGTACTGACAGGTTGGGTTATTTTTGTTTTTATAGCTTTATTGATAACAGGCTTATTTTTAATAACGATTTTTGAAGAATCAATCTTTGATTGCGCCTGTATGACTGTTGATAGTATTAATAAAAAATACAATACTGGTATTTTTTTCATTTCCTTACTTTTATTAAGATAAAATTATTGACGCTCAATAATTAAGACAATCATTAAAAAGAATGATTTTTTAAATCAGACAGGTATAATTCGCCTGTCAGCAAACCATTTGCTATAATCCAGCCCATATTCACCTCCATAGTTGATGGTAATTTCTGTGTGGGCAGGTATATGCCCGCAGGACGTATAGATCATTTGTTTATTGTCCCTGTCTAATGAATAGGCCGCATTGGGGAAACGGGCATAATTATACATGGAGCCAAATCCCATTACCAGCGAAAGGCTGCTCTCTTCGGCATTAAAATAAAAACAATAGTCAGCAAGCTTTGTATTTTCAATCGTTTCTTTATACATAGCCGGAATTACAATTACCGGGCAAATCTCTATTGTTTGCCCCGGCGATATCAGGTCTCTGCAAAAAACGCCTCTTCCTTTGCCTTTTATTTCTTTTAAGTATAATCGTCTGGCATCAATCATTGTCGGGAAAGTAAACTGGGTTAGGATCATCCGGCTCACCATTGTAATTGATTGTAATTTCTTCACCAGTCATAATTTTTTTATAAGCATAAAACCTGATCATATTTTGCTTGGTTGAAAAAGTATAAAAACAATTAGCCTGGGATGAATGATTATAAAACGAACTGTTTCCAAATCCGAATACAGCTGGATTATCCGTGTTGTTTATGAGGAAATAATAGTTAAATAAAGGACTGTGTTTTAACAATTCCTTTTCCTCATGCGATAAAAAAACAGCAGGGGCGGTTTCAATCAAAGTCCCCCTGCTTATATTCTTGGTTGCAAACACTCCACGGCCATGCAAAGCACTATCTTTTATTACTACATAGGCCGGTTTGCTGATCTTTCTTTTAAAAAACATATCAACCTCTATTGCTCTATGGTTGTTTTTTTAAATTCCTTTAAAGCAGGTGCATTTTTAAATTCGGTTGCAGACTTTTTAATGGCGGGTGCAAGTTTCACATCTTTCTGTGTTTTTTTAAAGGAGTTTAAGGTTTGTTTTTGCTTTTGTTTTAAAATAGCTGAATCCGTAACTGGTTTTACAGTTTCTTTTTGTACCGATGTTTTTTGTGCTTTCATGCTGCTCATAATGAGCATAGCGCTAATGAAGCCGATAACTTTTCTCATAATTCTTATTTTTTAAATAAATAAAATAATCTTCCTGGTGCCGAAAAGTTTCCCGGATACTATTAGCATACCTGACAATGATGGTTGCACTGGATTGTATTTTCGGGAAGTTTATTTCAATTTGTATGTACCCTTTAATGTAACACCATAAATAGCGCCATCACGGTCAATTGTCCAAACGGGAATCCCTCCAGAGCTCGATTCAATATTCCATGGCGAGGTTTTATCGTATTGGAAAAACCTTTCGGGAAGACTCGTGGTCCATAGTAGTGTTCCGGTTTCACCATCAAACCCCTGAAGTTTAGTTTCTTTCCATTTATTGTTTTCATCTACGATTCTTTCACCCACATAAAATGCACCGCCGGAACCGCATAATAAACCGGCATTCTCTGATATCCTCCTGCTCCATTTAAGGGATCCGTCTTTTGTGCTATAGCCCAGAATTTCTTTTTCATTTCCTGTTTTAGCTTCTACCACCACAACGGTACCGGCTCCCACACGGTTTAAAAGTTCTTGTTTGGGCTTAGGATTTGTGGTCCATAATATTTTACCCGTTTCTTTATCCAGGGCCCGTAAGCCTTCCCCATAAGGGTTGTCGTTGACCCACACCGAACCCGACAGCCCTTTTAGTTTTATAATCACTTTATGGTCTATTACCATGGGTATCCCATCATCGGATTTATAAGACTTTTTGCTGTCCTTTTCAGTAATAGGTTGGGCGGTATGGCGCCAAAGGGTTTTACCGGTTTTTAAATCTATGGCATGTAATTGCCTGGTAGGTGGCTCGGTTTGATCCTTGCTTCTTGCCGATAAAAATAACAATCCGTCTTCGCTGGCTCCGGCGCTGAATGTTGGTTTATAATGCGGGTCTAATTTATCAGGCATAGCTAACCTGAAATTGGTGTTTTCCCAAAGAACCTTATTGAGATCTGTACTTAACCCACTTAAAATACTGTATCCGTTTTTTGTAGACTGCGTTACGGCAGTAAAAACATCCCCATAATTTCTAATAGGTGCACCGGGCTTGGCGATTGTCAGGGACCGGACAATTTTTCCTGTTTTCAAACTGATAACATAATAGTCTGCAGGCCCGCCATCTTCCCGGTTATATAACCAGAGTACTTCTCCGGATGGTAATTCAAAAAACTGAATGACTCCTGTAGAGCCACGCCTGTTGCCCACCGCACATATATTGCTGATGCGCCACACAACCTTTCCTGTCATTTTATCTATAATGGAGAGGCCGGCATTGGTTTCATTGTTACAACTACCGGTGAGTACATATTTTTCGGTGACGAAGGGGCTCCATACGCCCCACCATCCGGGGTTTATTTCCCATTGAATTTTTGGAGCAGCCAAAATAGGCGGCGCTGCAAACTCACGGCTATTACAGGTTGTGCCAAAAGGTCTCGTCATGGAGGATGCATCTTCGCATGGCTGAGAAGCCGAAACATTTTTCAGCCTTGCAATGGCTGCATCTCTTGCTTTGGGTGAGTCGTCCGGAACCTGGGCCCGCAACGCACTTACGCAAAACAAAAGCACAATTACCAGGCTATTGACCTTGTTGTTTTTTATACTATTTTTTTTCATTTCTTTCGTACTTTTCTTATTTCCCAAATCCGCTTATACCACCACTCATGTTTCCGCTGATCAAACTCATTTTTCCTGATGCGCCTATCTCTACGTTTGCGGGGCCTGCACCAGCAGATACAGATACTTCGCCCGTTACATATACATCTTCCACACCATTGCTGGTAAATTCCACTCCCATACCTGCCGTTGCACTGGCGCCTGCCTGTATGGGGCCTGCATCGCCGGAAATTTCCTTACCTGCTTTAGCTTCGAGAGTGCCTTTCACAAATTTGTTATTTCCCTGGTCATCAGATTTGTAATTGAAATTGCCACTTAAAAAACCGGCATCAAATTCTATTCTTGACCTGCCGCATTCAAAAACCATCCTGTTGGGGCCTAAGCCAAGTGAGCTTTTGTATTTACAATTGATGTCATCAAAATCGGCCAGCTTGTATTTTGAGCTTTTTACTTCGGGGATCTTACAATCATTACCGTATTTAGTGGTGGCAATATACCTGCTGTTACTGATAGCCGAAAGCCACTCTTTTTGTGAAGCTATTTTAGTAGCCTCAAAAATGTCACTATCTTGCGTAAACTGTTTCCAATACAGTTCTTCGGTAATCTTTAGTTTTAATTGATGCAGGTAATTTTTGTATGCCTCTTCTAATGGTTTGTTGTAATTCTTATACACCCATTCGCTATATTTCCTCTGGACCACGCAATTATCAAAACCAATGTCCTCGCCTTTTTTAGCCAGTTCTGACTCATGATCTTCAACAACTCTATTGGATTTTTCAAGGGTTTTTCGTTGGGGTTCATCTTTTGCGGTAAAATCTTTTATCAAATCATCTATTTGTTTTTTTGCAGCTTTCAAACGGTAGGCAGCGCCACCATCTTTGTTCATCTCTTCCAGGTTTTTTTCGGCGGTTTTCCTGTATATATTTTCGTTGAAAGAAGCTTTTGTAGTCATTGCAGTAACGCCACCCTTTTGATATTGGTTGTACAATCTTTCTGCTTCCTTTGCATTGGCTTTTTGTGCAGGTATCAACCCCTTTGACAGGTTCATATTTTTTTCATTCGCCTGTTTTTGAAAAGCATCCCAGTCTGCTTTTAACCTCAATTCGTCTTCGTAAGATTTTGGTGCTTCGGGGCGTACAAATCTTTCCAGGGCCAATGGGTCGGGATCAGGGCGAAAGGGTTTGCGCATATCTGCCGCTTTTACAGTATACCCCAATTTTCGAAGTTTATTGAACTTGTCTAAACTATAACTGTACTTCAGGGAATTTTTCATCTTTTCAATTGCCCTGGTAGTATTGCCCTTGCTTTCTGCAATAAGGCATTGCGTGTAATTTGCCTGGGGATGATAGGCAAATGCTTTCACCGCTTTTTCCAAATAACCGTCAGCCCTGGTTGTTTCACCCAGGTAAAACCAGGCCTGCCCAAGGTTGTTCAGGATCGTGGTATTGTCGGGGTATTTTTTTGAAAGATATTCCAGCAGCGGAATCGCCTGGTGTGGCGCCCCGCCCATGCTGAGCATAGCCGAAAAATTACTCAGCATGTCATCATTAGTATTTTTTTCAACACATGCTTTGCCTGCCAGAGAAACAGCTAATTCCAATTGGCCTGTTGTCCAGAAACCTATAGCCACATTTGCAATTTCTTCAGCACTGTATTTTAGACGTCTTAATTCTGAATAATAATCTTTACCCGCCTGCTTTGCGCCGGGGCTAAGATTCTTATTTATGTAATCATTGAGGGTGCCGATGTAGGCAGCAAGATTGGTTGCTGTTACGTTTATTTTGGGGATAGCCGCTATGAATATCGAATTTTTTGCAGGAACTCCGTCTTTATTTACTGCGCTGGCAATTTGAGCATCGGTAGCACCGGCAACAGCCGCGGTTTTTGAAGGAACTTTGGTTGGCATGCCCATATCTTCCATCATTTTCCGCTGTTCCGGTGTGAGTTTATCCAGGGCATCCTGCGCTTCCTTCATCCTCGCATCAATTTCTTTTTGCGTAGTGGGGTTTTTGTTTTGTGCAGAAGCAACAATCGTACCTATTGACAATGCAATAAATAGCAATGTAATTTTCATATTCCTAAAGAATTATTTAGCAGAAAATATTCCGATGTAAAACTATCTGGTTGTAATATGTTATCTCATCATTTAAACAGATGATTCCCATTTATGCACTACTTCAGCATTTTTCTTAACGCTTCTATATCAAAATATTTTGAAAAGTTAGTAATGAGCCTTTCAGAAAAACCGCTGTCTTTACTCAATTCATAACGAAACTGCACCTCCATTAAAACAGGTTTTGCAGATGAACCAGGTGCATCATTAAAATAGGCAGGGTTTAATACGTAGAGAGCATAAATGTTTTTATCGCTGTTTTCCATGTCGTAGAATACACCCGTTTGTGAAAATCGCTCTGTTGCATCTTGCGTGGCATTGTTACCTGCTACCACTGCCGGCAAATTCAACCACTCTTCATTTTTACTTGCCAGCAATTCTTTTACTCTGGCTTTTTTTGCCTCATATAGTTTACTGTAATCAGCTTTGTGAGCTTGCCAGGTACGTTTTCTCTCCATGCCAAAACTGCTATTATCCGTAGCTGATTTTTTTAGCAGGTCTTCTATGGTAAAATAGAAGTTTGCTTTTTCAATTTCAAAATACTCCAGCATGTCCTGCAAATACTGTTTGCGTGAAACGGGTATCAATAATGGAATGCCCGGCTTTGTAATAAGGTAATGCCTGTCAATCCATCTGTAGCTGTTCTCTGTAAACTTATCATATTGGCTTCCATGCATATAATTTTCTGTAAAGCCACTACCATTATTTAATTTTATAAAATCTTCATGATAGCTTTTGTACGCAGTAGAACGGCCAGCCAGTAAGTTGCCTTCAGAAATATACTTTGAAACCCTGCTGGGATTATTTACACGGTTTTTTTCGTAGTTAGGACCTAATATGGCATCTGCTGGGAAATCATAACTCCACATTAGCGAAGTGGTAGTCTTCTTAAAAGACATATTTCCGGTACCCGGCCTTAACCGGGAACCGGCAGAAATTAAATCGGGGTTAATATCAACTCTTAATACGGTTCTGTATTCATCTACTATTTTGGTTACATGTTGGGTTACATGACATACATATGCATATACGCCTAATTGATAGCCATACCTGGTAGCAATATTTTTCCCGTAATCACTGTTACCCGATCTTGCAAAACTTACCCGGGCGGCACAGCCGGTTAGTTTAAAATCCTTTCGGCTTGCCTCCTCTATTTTTTCAATGGCGATCAGGTTCTTCATCATGGCAGCTTTTTCGGCAGCAGTGCCTTTTAAGCTGATCGCTCCATATTTGGGATTGGTATGGTCGGTATAAATTCCGGCCACTGCATCAGCCGATTCATTGCAGGGCGTAAGCGGATCCGTTATCTTTTTTACCTGGGAAAAACACGGAATTATGGCCAGTAAACAATGAAATAAAATAATGTTGTATTTCACAGTATCTAAGTTTTAGAATGAAATAGTTGAGGCTGTTTAGGGTCTCTGTTGTTAGAAGGTAGGGACAGTAGTAGTCCAGGGCTGGCCCGATTTTAAATCAAAGCCATTTGCAGTAACCGGTAGCAGCTTTCCGTTCTTATCATAATTAGAATAAATCCAGCAAACCCTTTGTGGTTTCAATACTACTGTAGTAGCCATTGCTCCATTACAGGCCTGTGTATCGTTGCAGGAAACTACGATGGCATTTTCAAAATAGATTTGATTTTTGACATGATTAATGCCATACAATTGGCTTGGAGGTGCAACTACGGATATGAGTCCTTTTTCCAATGCCTTACCCGTTTGTGCATGCGCCATAAAATCTGCGCTGCCAGGGCAGGAGCTGAATTTTATTGTAATGGTTGTTGATCTGCTCTGACCCGAAGTGGTTACTTCAATGATCTCTACCTGTTTCTCATACAATTTGTATTTTGAATTGCCCACAAATTTATTTGGATGAATGCTACCTAAAAATTTTCCAAATGTCTGGTCCTGTGAAAAACAGTTTAAGGAAATGATAAGCGCAAGAGCGACTATTGAAAGTGTTTTTTTCATTATTATTTTTTGTATGGTTTAGAATATTATTTGAAAATACCGGTGCCTTGCACGGAAGCTGCGCCTGTATTGATACTCATTCTTTCTTCTGCAACGGCGCTGGCTGGTCCGGCTTCGGCCTCAACGCCTCCTTTTACTACAACACGCCACCAGTTGCACTTACCTTCGGTCCAATGCTTACAATACAGCGTTTAAATGAATCGCTGAAACCTGCAATAATCCACCTGTTGAATGGAGCTATTTATTTTTTGTCCTGCGCCGAAAGCATTCATCATACTATTTAGTAGCTTATTTCCAGCTTCATCTCCGCCTGAGCAATGTTACCTGCTGCATATCCATACAACACCTGATAAACATAGTCGCCGTTCAGTTTTTTAGCGGCTTTATCATACACAAGCCTGCATGTCAGGGTTTCGCTTGTATCCTTTTTAATAATGATGATTACGTCATTGCCATTTACTGTATAAGTTCCCTTTAATAATTGATTATTGGCTGAAGGGATGATGGAGCCGATACAACTCACCGTTCCGTCGGAATTAAACTTAAAATCAGCATGCAGGTAGCCGCTGTAAAAGGCATTGGTTACCCAACGGCTGCCTTTCCATTGATGAAATAGCAGGTTTTCTGTTAGCGTAACAGGGGTTACCAGTTTTATCGCAGAGCCTGCGGGTACCTGTCGCGTATGTGCGATATTGGTATCTGCTTTTGCTATCTGTGTTCGTTTTAGCACAGGGGTAGTTGCCGGCTTTACCTGTGCCATTAAAAGGCTTGAATAACAAAAGCTAATAGCAAAGAAAAATATCGATTTCATATTCTGAGATTTTACACGATAAAAATATAATGGAGGGTAGGAATAATTAATCATTAAAAAAGATGATTTTTTGCGGGAAAGCACAAAAAATCATTAAAAAAGATGATGAAAAGCAACGGTTTACATCGGTTCTTTGTAGCTACAGAAAAAATGTATTTTAGGGTATGAAGAAATTATTGTTTACACTTCCTTTCATATTTTTTTGTTTGTTGTGTCAGGCACAGGATTCTCCGAAAAAGGATAGCCTGTTAAGATTGTTGCCGGGTGCAAAAGATGATTCCACACGGATCATGGTTTTAATTAAGGTTAGCTCACTTTATGCCACGGATAATTTTGACAGTTCACTGCTGTACATGAACAAGGCTAAGGATCTGGCAGCCAGTAAAGGAGTTACCAGTTGTGACCCTTTTATCAACACTGCTTTCGCTGAGTATTATTATTACAACAATGATTTCAACAAATCAAAAGAGTATGCTCTGAAGAATATTACGATTGCTGAAAAGAGAGAGAATAATAAATTACTGGCAAAAACCTATAACAACCTGGCTGCCATATACAATCATTTTGGAAATTATAAATCTGCGATTGACTATGCGCTGAAATGCCTGGCATTATCTGAAAAAACAAAAGACAGCGCAAGTTTTCCGGTACGTTATCTCACGGCCTCCAACACTTATTACAACCTTAAACAGTATGACAGATCCATTTATTATTCTAAAAAGGCGATAGAATTTGGAAACGAGTTCGACAATACATTTGCTGTGATGATGGGGCTTAACAATCTTGCTGCTTCCTACTCCGATAAACATAAGATTGACAGTGCCATTCATTTTTATTCAAAACAATTTGACCTGGCCCAAAGAGAAGACGATGTCGTAAACAAAATCTATGCATTAATAAACCTTTGCTATAACTATTACTTAAATAACGATTTGCCACATGTAGAGAAATACGGAAGCATGTTAAGTGCAATAGAATCTGAAATGCCAGATAAGAAATTAATTTCAGAAATTAGTAATGTAAGAGCGCTGCGTTTGATCTTAAATAAACAATATTCGTCTGCAAAAACGCAATTAGACAGTGGTATAGCTCTTGCAATAAGAGAAAAGGCGGAAAGTGCATTAGGAAATCTATACCGCAGCTATGCACGCCTTTATTATGCACAAAACAAATTTAAAGAAGCCGAGACCTATTCTTATAAGTATGATTCTTTGCAAAGTGCATCAAATATCAGAGAATTGAATTTTTATATGGAGGACCTGGCAATTCAGTATGAAACGGAGAAAAAAGAAAATAAGCTAAAGCTCCAGCAAACCAGGCTAACGCAAAAAAACAATCTTATTTATTTTCTGGCGTCCGGGGTTATAGCATTATTGCTGATTTCTTTATTTGCTTATCGAAACTACACCAATCGCCAAAAATTTAATCAGGCAAAAATTGATGAACTCAAAAAGGAAAAATTACTCACTGCTACTGAAGCTGTGCTAAAAGGAGAGGAGCAGGAAAGAGGCAGACTGGCAAAAGATCTGCACGATGGATTAGGAGGCATGCTCAGTGGCATCAAACATTTATTAAGCAGTATGAAAGGAAATTTAATTATGACGCCTGACAATACACAGGCATTTGAACGAAGCATTGATATGCTCGATTCTTCTATCAGAGAAATGCGGAGGGTGGCGCACAATTTAATGCCTGAAATGCTGGTAAAATACGGATTGGATACAGCATTGAAAGAGTTTTGTAATGAAATCACCGGCAGCGGGGTTACAAAAGCGAACTATCAGTCTATTGATATAGATAACGCAAGCATTGACCAGACTGCAGCGGTAGCAGTTTACCGTATTGCACAGGAGTTGGTGAACAATGCTATTAAACATGGTAAGGCAGATGAGGTGCTGGTTCAGCTTCATTTGCTTCAGCAGGAAAAATTACTGGCACTGACTGTAGAAGACAATGGAACAGGCTTTGATGTAAATTTGCTAAATGAGTCAAAGGGTGCAGGCTGGAGAAATGTTCAAAGCCGGGTAGATTTTTTAAAAGGGAAATTAGATGTTCAATCTGCTCCCGGAAGAGGGACATCAGTTTTGATTGAAATTAATATCGGATGACCATAAGCATTTTTATCGTTGATGATCACTACATGGTGATAGAAGGCATTCGTTCGTTACTGGAGAATGAAAGGGATATTGAATGGATGGGGCATGCTACCAATGCAGCATCCTGTCTCAGTTTTTTACAAAGTCACCAACCCGATGTGATTCTGATGGATGTAAATCTGCCTGATAAAAGTGGAACGGAACTATGTAAAGAAGTGAAGCAAATATACCCGTCTGTATTTGTGTTGGGGTTAAGCACATTTAACCAACAGACGGTTATTCGAAATATGATGGATAATGGTGCATCAGGATATTTGTTGAAAAACGCATCGAAGCAAGAATTACAAACAGCAATAGCTAAGGTAATGAAAGGAGGAACATACCTGAGTAATGATGCTGCCATTTCATTAAGAGAGGCGGAGCATAGTGTTTCTTTGATAACAGGAAGAGAAAGGGAGGTATTGGTGTTGATAGCTGATGGATTTACAAATACAGAAATAGCCGAAAAGCTTTTTATCAGCACTCCCACAGTTAATACTCACCGAAAAAGTTTACTGTCTAAGTTCAAAGCAAATAATACAGCTGAGTTAATTAAGCTGGCTTTAAGAAATAATATTATCTAGAATGACCCTTTGTTTGATCAGTCGGGATGACTTCCCGAATATTCAGGACCGGGCCTTCGGGATCGAACCAGTCCCGCCCTGGCGGGATCCCGAACGAAGCGTCCCGCCAGGGCGGGACTACCTTCCGTTGCGGAATTGTTAGCAACAAAAAAGACCCTTGCCAATACAAGAGTCTTTTTGATCAGTCGGGAGGACTGGACAAATATCGAACCGGTTAATTGAGGATTTAAAGGAAATTTCAAGCTTTTCCACCCAATTTGAAGCATTGTAAAAGCCTCGAACCCTCAATGACCACGCGCTCCTCAGCCAAAAAGAGTAGATCAATTCATCGACTAAATGATTAAATTCGACTAATTAAAGCAACTTTCGCAAATCGGTTCTACACGGCTGTATTTACGAAGGCTTTTTGCTGAGATTTCGTAAATGCGGGAGTTGGCTGTAATTTTCCAGCGACCTCATTAACACCAATTAAACAAGAGAATGAATTTACTTTGATTAAAGTGTCGTAATAAAATTCAAAAATGTATATGCGAATAAATTTATCTTTGAATAAGAATATTTTCAAATTTATAATGAATACATGAAAAGAGTTTTCCAACTTATTTCGGCGCTATTGTTTGCAAATACAATACATGCACAAAACAAATTAACTTTTACTGTCCCTGATTTATACAATAATGGATTAATAACAATAAATTATAAAGGCGATATTGTAAATGGCATGGCCAATGGTAAAGGAGTTGCCAGGGATGAGGGCAAAGATATTGTGTACGAAGGTATGTGGAAAGATAATTTATTTCAAGGCAAAGGGAAATACACAACTTACCATATAGGGGGAGAATATATTTACAATGGTGATTGGGAAGCTGGCAAAAGAACTGGTTTCGGGGAGTACTCCAATGCAGCATATCACAATTCTGTTACAACAATTACAAAATATGTTGGCAGCTGGAAAGATGATGTATACAGCGGTAAAGGAAAATTAACACTCACAGATAAAAGCTCTGGGTATGAATTGGAAAGTTATGATGGAGAATGGCTTAACGGAAAAAGAAATGGACAGGGAACAGCAGTGAAAAATGGTGATAAATGGGAAGGCGAATGGAAGGATAACCTCATGCATGGCAAAGGAACTTTATCAAATATTAATAACGGTGAGTCGTACGTGGGTAACTGGCTAAATGGAAGAAAACATGGAATTGGAACATATAAGTGGGGCAATGGAGATGAGTACGAAGGCAATTGGTTTCTGAACAACAAGCAAGGCAAGGGCATTTATAAATGGAAAGATGGAAGAAAATATGACGGAGAATGGGTAAATAATAAAAAGCATGGGAAAGCAACATTATTCTTTGCTAATGGCGACAAATACGTTGGAGAATTTTTAAATGACTGGAAAGAGGGCTCAGGTATATATACATGGACTAACGGGGATGAATACAATGGTGAATGGGTAAAAGACCAGAGAACAGGATATGGTAAATATACTTTCCAGGACGGAAGAGTTTATTTGGGTCAATTTATAGCCGGTGAGCTTCAAGGCAGGGGGAAAATGACTTATCAGGATGGAAAAATAGAAGATGGTATTTGGGCAGCAAATAAATTTATCCGTTTGGCAAACCCTATAAAAAAGATTAAATACCCCAATGGTAGTTTTTATGAAGGCGAAGCAGTTGATAATTTAGAAGCAGGAGAAGATAAATTGAAATTCGTAAAAGAAGGAAAAGGTAAAATGATTTTCCAGGATGGTGGTATTTACGATGGAGAATGGCATAACAATAATTGGCACGGCCAGGGTAAATTAACAGATTTGAATGGTGTTGTGCATGAGGGCAAATTCGAAAATGGCGAAATGGTATATGGCGAGGTTAAGACTGCAACAACTTATTACAAAGGGTCTCTCAAAAACAATTTGCCCAATGGCTGGGGCATATATCGCTCTGCAATAAAAAGACCAGACGGTACTACTACAAGCGAAGAATATAAAGGAGAATGGCTTAATGGTAAAAGAAATGGAAATGGTGAAATAACTATTAATGGTTGCACATATAGTAAAGGAATATTTATAGATAACGCTATCCCCAAAGATGGTTATCGTAAAAATCTTTGCAACGAATCTGAAACCGATGATTAATTAATAGCTATACTATGCCGATACTAACAGCTGTAAGTGGTTGATAAATTAGCAACAAAAAAGACCCCTGCCAATACAAGAGTCTTTTTGATCAGTCGGGATGACTGGACAAATATCGAACCAGTTTATTGAGAATTTAAGGGATACTGCAGCCTTTTACGAGCAGGAAAATTGTATGAACACAAGCCGATAAAATGTTAATAGGAGCCTTCAATCCATTGAAATTGAAGGTTATTAGCGTCCAACAGGAAGAAAAGGGCACCTTTGGAACCGATTTGTGAACAATTTAAAAGAGATGCTGAACTTTCTAGACAAAACGATATTTTGATATGAGGGAAGATTGTTTCATAATGTTACTTTACGGCCTTTCATAATGCCATTATCTTAATATTAGTAATATAAATACCCAAATTCTTGCTATTATGGTTCGTGATGTTTTCAAAATAAAATGAAGTGAATTTTGCGCCTTCCGGCAGCTCATTAAACCCATTGATCGGTTTGCCGTATTTGTCTAATGCCTCGATTTCTTTACCATTAACAAAAGCTCTTACTTTCCTTCCTTCTTTGGTAATAATGAAATGTACTTTGCTTTTTTTGTTACTGAAATCATTATTGTACTTCAGTACATCTGCATATCGCAGGGTGCTATTCATCCCGGTATAGGTGGCTTTCAACCTGGTATATCCGGTGGGATTCTGTGTAAATTTTTCATTGCCTGCTTTTACGTCTAAGTCGATAAAAATTTGTTTCGGCGCATCCATATAATCGCCTTGTGGCCGGAGTATTTTATTGTGAATCCTTAACAGAAATGCACCACCTGTATTTTCCGTAAAATCTTTATCAGTAGCCACATCAAACTCCATTTTAAAATTGTCAGGCATGAGTTTACCCTTGTCGTCAGGCATCAAATAGTGTTGCGCTAATTTCACCCAATTGCCTATTTCTCCTTTTGGGGTAGTGATAACCGAAGGTTCGCCCACACTTGGTATATACCAGCCTTGTGGTTTTTCTCCTGGGCTATTTCCTGAAAAATCATCAAAGAAATACACATTGGCAGGAAGATTTTTCGTAACAGCAGGCTTGTTTTCTTTTTTGCTTTTATAAGAAGCCAGATGCGTCTTTTGTTGATCCTCGTTTAAGATGGTATAGGGCTTGTTCTTTACTCTTTCGGGATTGAAAAAATAATCATACACATAATCAAAATTGAAATGGGTGATCATGCTGCGGTGTATTTCCCTTTCGTAAGGATTGTATTGAATATCGGTAGGCTTCCAACTGATGCAGATCCACAGCGGCTGGTCCTGTTTGCTTTTTTGCAGCACACCATCTTCGTAAGTATAGATGCCATAGGTATTTCTTTTAAAGCGCTTCGCATCTTCCGTATCAAAAATATCATTGTAAGTTTCGAAATTACTCATCCAAATACCATTCGAATGGTTCATTTCAGCAGGAGTATTTAATGCACCCTGATATTTGTCCCTTAATTTTACAAGATTCGCTTTCCAGCGTGGCAGGATTTCATCATCAAAATGTTTTACCCACTTTTGCTGTGCTGCTGCTCCATAAGCTCTGTTTTCAGCTCTTATTTTTTCTCTGCGTTTTCCGGCTTCGGTTGCTATTGCCTGTTCGCACATGTCCAGCACTTCGCCCCGGGTAAGTTGGCGGATGGGCAGCTTATTATTGGGCGCTAAGTAAACTGCAACCAGCGGCTGGCAACCATCGCCGTCACATCCATAATATTGTATAATGTACTTGCCTATTTGAGGGTGTTCTTCTAATTTCAATTGATTCACAAACTTGTTTCTTCGTTCGCTGCTGCCTGCAAATGCTTTTTCGATACCTGGAGAACGCCTTACAAATACTGCCCTGCCAGGAAGAGTGAGCATATCAATAGGCTCTGCATCAATAATATTATTTGTAATAATGAAAATTGCATTTTCAGAATGCGGTTGCTTCACTGCTTTGGCACCAGCCTTATCCCACATTGCACGCCACATGGCTGCATTAATACCCGTACCATAAGGTTGCACTTCGTCTTTTTTGTTGGGTTCGGCAATGGCATAAGAAAAATCCAATGCTCCGACAGGGGTATAGCTTTTCTGTAACCATTGAGCAAAAAGCTCCGGATGCTTTATCTGTGCCGGTGTAAAGGTTCTCGGGTAGCCGGAAGCATTTAATTTGGGAATGGCCTTCCAGGTGAAAATACTATCCTCCAACTGAGCATCCCTGGTGCGCTGAGCGTAAGTGTATGTTGCTGCAAACAGCAGGCAAAGTAAGATGGCTGCAATATTTTTCATTATAAATGTTTTTTAATACACGAATATTCCCCAGGCATAAGTGCCGCTGTTGTTAGTGTGGCTCACAGCATTTTTCCAACATTTAGCCTGAATGCCGGAGTTGACATTTCCACTGTAACCTGCCACATACACATCCTCCTGGTTCGTTACAAAAATGGAGGAAGTCTGTTCATCAATACTTCCGTTTGAAAGAGTGGTCAATATGGCATTATTTTTCCATACCCTGGGCACATTAACGCCTGATACGTTCTCGTATGCCGCCACATATGGTAGCGTAAGCCCGCACATAATAAAGTGTGCCGGGAACTAAGCCATCCAATGTGCTGCTAAACTGGCCAGCGCCGGTTCCATCACTCGTTTTTGTGGGTAAAGTTATTGTAGGAGTTGCTGTAGTGCTCCATACAACTCCCCTCGCAGTAATGGAGGCTCCGCCATCAGTTGTTATGCTGCCACCTGATACAGCGCTGTCCCGGTAATTTGAGAAATGGCTGTTGTTGAAACTCCTTGTGGAAGTTTAGGCGCAGGTGTTGGCGCTGCATCATCGTCTTTGCGACACGATGCTATCAATACAAGAACAGGCATGATGTATAGGAATATTTTTTTCATTTTTTTATATGTTTTTTACTCCTGCGTTATTTTCCTGATTTTATGATTGTTAAAATCGGCCACATAAATCGTCCAATCCGGGGAAACAGCCAAACCATTCGGTTCGTTAAATAAAGCTTCCTCAGCATCTCCATCCATGAAGCCAGGAAACTCACCGGCAAGAGTTTTAACCAATCCGTTGTCTGGGCTTATTTTTCTTATTCTATGATTGTATAAATCGGATACGTATAAATAGCCGTCTGCAGACATGCTAATACTATGAGGGAATCTAAACTGGGCTGCGCCTGCCACACCATCGGCATTCCCCTGGATACCACTGCCTGCAAGCGTTGTAACCTTTCCGTCAGGTTGTATTTTCCTGATTTTATGATTCTGATTATCGGCTACATACAAATTTCCGTCGGTGCCATATACAATGCCGCTTGGGGCTCTAAAGCGAGCCTGCGTACCCACATTGTCAATATCCCCACTAACACTTCCTGCAAATGTTGTTACATTGCCTCCCAATGTTATTTTTCTTATTCTATTGTTTCCTAAATCGGCTACATAAAGTGAGCCGTCTGGCCCTGTTGTAATACCGAAAGGCATGGAGAAATTTGCATTGGCTCCAGTACCGTCTGCACTTCCTTCTGTACTCCCTGCCAACGTAGTTACAACTCCCTGGGGCGTTACTTTTCTTATTTTATTATTTGACAGGTCGGAAACATAGATATTGCCATCCGTTCCAACAACAAGACCAATGGGAACATTGAATTTTGCATTGGCCCCGGCACCATCAGCATAGCCCGCTACACTTCCGACCAGTGTATTAACAATGCCCTGCGGAGATATTGTTCTTATTTTATGATTAGCACGATCTGCTACATACATGGTTCCATCAGCGGCAAAAGCCACGGCCACAGGCGTATTGAACTGTGCAGCAGTTCCGGTGGCATCGTTATAACCAATAGTACTGCCGGCAAAGGTGCTCACCTGCACATCGCTGATTATGTAGGTAAATACAGGCCCTTCCAGGGTGGTTCCGGCCACCCTAACTGTTACTTTTCCGGTAAATGCTCTTGCGGGAACCCTTGCTTTAATTTGTGTATTATTAACGTTGGTTACAACAGCTTCTTTTCCGTTAAAATAAACCTGGACAGCAGAAGGGTTGGTGCCAAAATTATTTCCGGTGATGGTAACTTCCGTGCCTTTTATCCCATCGCCAGGGCTTATGCCTGTTAATGTAGCTGGACCTGATGCGGGGTTCGGGTCGTCGCTTTTACTGCATGCTGTTATCAGCACGAGGATAGGTATCAGATTCAAAAAAATCTTTTTCATTTTATAAAAGTTTTTATGGGGTTAAAGATTTCTACTTCTTTTTATAGTAGGCAGTGCCTCCTAAATAATACACTTCATCAAAGCTTTTCGGATCCCGGGTAGGCGGCGCCGAAAATAAACGTGTAACAACTCTACCATCGCTATATTTGAATGTAATGGTAAAGTTTTCGATGTTATAGGTCCCGTTACCACCGGGGCAATTCTTTACATAGGCAGCCCCATACAATGTGCTAAAGATTCCTCTGTCTGTAAATGTTCCATCTTTTTTAAAGTAGATGACTGCCTGGCAACCGGCTTCATCGAGGTAGTTCAATTTTGGGTCTTTACCCCAGTTTGGCGCAACATGCGTATAGGCCCCTTCAATTCGCAAGCCATCTACATCAAGGCATTTGTGAAAGCTGGCTGTGTAACCATCCCTGTCCATTTTGTTGGCTGATCTTTTTGTAACGGCTATGTCATTGTATTTGCTTTTGAACTTTCCTTTTGTTCCATTCATTGTAAACCGGCCCCATGATTCAGGGTGATAGGATTTATCAAAGTTTGTCAGTCCTTCATGTGGTACATTGGGGTAATAGTCACCATTAGGATAGATGACATAATAATCGGTAATGGTTCGTCGCATGGCAAGCGGGGCATTTACATCCCATGAAATATATCTGGTCAAAGACCACAACCCAGGTTTGCTTTTGGTATTACCCGAAGAGGCGGGAGTTGCTGGTACTGTACCCTTGTCATTTGTGGCTGAATTTTGCTTTAGTGTGACAGATTCCAGAAAATCCTCCATTTCTTTTTGAAACTTATCGGTGTTGGTGAGGATTAATATATTCACCATCCTGTTGTTTTTAGAACTGTTTACCAGGATGACTGTTCCGTTTAATCCATCTTTTTCAAACGGAGCCGAGCCCATACGTGTTTGCCAGCCATTATCAGAGGTTCCCGGTTGCATGGTTGCTGTTCCGGCTCCCAGGTTATTCATAGCCATGGTTTCCCAGCTAAGATTAAAGTTGGACTGAATATCTGCCCCTGCTTCAATAGATTTACAGAGGGTGATTACACAGTAATTCCCTTTATCACCTTCTTTGCTAAAGGAAAGCGTTTCCCCGGTAAAGGATTTTTGCCAACCAGTTGGCGGTTGGTAGTACAGGATGTCAAATTGCTCCTGAACAGTTTTTTCTGAGCCTGCTGTCCCTGCCCGCATGAGACGTTTAGCAGGAAAAAGAATACGAGTATATTTTTCATGATAGCTTTTTTAGAATTTTGTAATTGTAACGCCACTTAATACCCCTGTTCCGGAAACGCTGACCTGTCTGCTTATAATACCGATGCGGCCTTCCACACCAATGGACACACTCTTTTCAATATATCCTTTCCCGGGAGCGCCGTCTTGCCCTGAAGCACCACTATCAAGTACATCCGTCGTTGCAGTAACATTTGCACCCCCCACAATCGTTACTTCTTTGGTTCCGTTGCGATCCCTTTCTATTTCTACGCCTACACCAGCTTCGGCTCCTATCTTCACGGGTCCCAGATCTTTGTCAGTTCCCAGTTTTTTCTTTGCGCTTATTTTTATAGTGCTACTTACATAGGTGTCGCCTTCGGCCCGCTCAAAATCATCTTTGCGGACATACTCGAAAAAGTCCAGATCAATCTCGGTGGTCATGCGGCTGCAATCATGTGAGATTTTCATATACTCCCAATCCAGCTTACTATGGTATTCGCAATGCACATCATCAAATTTTTGCAGTTTGGTTAACTCCGGCTCTTCTTTGAAATCGTTATTACATGAATATTCATTGAGCGTGATAGAAACAAAGGGGAAACCTGAACCATAGGCAGGTGCGCCAAAACCTTTTTTCATGAAATTGAGCCATTCTATCTGGTAGTCATATTTTGCCACCTGGAACTCATCCGGCCACATCATATACAGGGCATAGTGAGCCGATTCATTAATCATTTCTTTTTTCAGTGTCAATGCATCCAGGTATAACGCCTGTAATTTGCCGTTGATGTCTTTGAGGTATTTATCTGTAGCGACCCGGTATTTAGGACAATATGCTTCATTCGCCCGGTGATCCCCTGTTTGGGCTTCGTCTTCTCTTCTCAGTTTTTTCATTTCTTCATCGTAGGCTTTTTTGAGTTGCAAGGATTCCTGTGTGTAAAGCGCCAGCCGGCTGTTGTAAGCTTCCATTTTCCGTTGTACCACGTCCAGGGTCGCCTTTAATTTTTTTGTAGCTCTGATGGCGTACATCGGTACTGCAAGCATTTGCCCCCCTACACCGGGATTTGCCTTCGCTGATTTCATGAACACCAGATTTTCATTCATCCTTTCTTCCTTTCCCTTCATGGCAGCATCCTCAGCATCTTCCCGCAGTTTTGATAAGCTGTTTATTTTTTCATCTATCTGCTCATAAAACGCCTTCCATTCTATTTCAGCGGTGATACACCCCTTAGCAGTTGTAGGAAAAAAAGGCGACCGAAACCCATTCAGGTTCAAAACGTCTGTTTTACGGCGTGGTGGTAGCAGGTACTGCGTATGCGATACCTTTTCACCCAGTTTTGCAAGTTTTTCTTCCTTTTCGGGGGTATAGGCATGCTGCATGGATTTTTTTATGGCTTCTTTCGCTTTTTCTTTGTTCCCTTTGCTTTCGGCAATAGCCGCTTTTGCCATATTGGCTTGTGGGTGCAAAGGGTACAACACCAAGGCCTTGTTTAAATATTCTTCAGCTTTTAACAGTTCGCCCAACCCCAGCCAGGCCTGCCCCAGGTTATTGAGCAGGGTGCTGTTGTTGGGGAATTTCACATTGAGATTGTTAAGGATGGGAATAGCCAGATGCTGTGCCCCCTGCATGGAAAGCATGGCAGCATAGTTGCTGAGGTTATCGATATTGGAAGGGTCATTGGTGATAACTTTTCCCAAAACATACAAAGCCATTTGAGGCTTGTCAATTATCCAAAGCGCTGCAGCCATATTGCCTGCTTCTGCACTATTGCTACTGTTGGACTGGATGTAGCTAAAAACCTTATCACCCATTTTTATCAGCCCGGCATCCAGTGTGGCCATCATTTTCTTTTGGATAGTCGCAACATAGGTTTCCATCCGGGCATCGGTAACACCTTTGGTTATAGCTGCAATTCTTGCGGCGTCCCGCTTTGGCACTACCCGGTTTTCATCTTCCCATGCCTGGGCCAGTTGCTTATCTGAAACTTTGGGCGTATTTTTAAAATCGGGTATTTTAATACCCAGGCTGTCCATCATTCTTTTATCTTCCTCGCTTAGCTCATCTACCATTTTCCGGGCTTCCTTCATCATTGCCTCCATCTCTTTTTGAGTGGGAGGTTTCTCTTTGGGTTTGGTTTGCGCCATAGAGGAAAAAGCGAAAAGACAACCTACTATAATGGATAACAACGGCTTCATTTTCAGTATTTTTGAAATCAAATTTCTACCCTTGCCGTCAACATTCTTATTGTTAAAAATGATAGTTTTTGAGAATGCTAAATCATTAAAAAAGAGGGGGTATTGCGTAGCAGAAAATTTGTCCTTTTGTATAAGAAAAAGACTTTGGGATTTATGGGAATAAAGTTGACTATGATAATTTTGTTTTGTTTTTGCTGCATTGCTCACACGCAATCGCAAAAGTTGAGCGACTCCTTATTATGGAATAAACAGGCGTTAATACAAAAAATAGAACAGATCAGAAAGACCCCAGGTGACACTGCCCATGTAAACCAACTGAATGACTTGGGTTATGATCTGTTGGAAGTTGACAGTTCCCTGTCTCGTCAACTGCTCGAAGAGGCTCTTGAAAAAAGTTTGAAACTGAAAGAAGCGTACACCATTGCCAATTGCTACCGATTATTGGGCATCTGGTATAATTATTTTAGCGACCCCGACAAATCTTTACACAATTACTACTTGTCCATACAATATGCGCAAGCGGCCAATAACCTGTACTTATACGGTGGGGTTTGCTATAATATAGGCAATGTAAAATATTATAGGGGCGAATATGATAGTTGTATCTACTACTATACAAAAGCTCAAAACGCTTTTAATGATCCACAGGTGCTTGCAGCACCGGCTGTGACCGAAAAATTGCTGGATAGAAAAAAGTCGGATCTCTACTCCAATTTTAGTGCTGTATTTAATTCGCTTGGAAACTTGCCTAAAGCGGAAGAATATATAGACAAGGCTATTGCCATCAACCAAAAGTACAATAGCCCGGCGGCGGCTGATGCATTGGCTTATTATATGCAGCAAAAAGCTGATAATTTTCATGAACAGGGCTTTATAGAAAAAGCGCTCCGGATACGGTTGGCGTTTCTGCCCCAGATGGAACAAGGCAAAGGCACCAGAGAAACGGTGCAAAGTTGTTACCAAAATATTTCAGAAGAATTTTTGTTGTTAAAAAAAATAGACTCGTCCGCAATTTTTGCAAACAAAAGTTTACAACTCGCTGCAAAAATTAATTCCGTTTCAGGCACAGCTCACGCCAATAAACAACTGGGTCATATTGCCATGCATCAACAGCAGTATAACGAAGCCAGGAAGTATATGGAAATAACCAAACCCTATTACGAAAAGAGTGAAGACCTGGCAGAGAAAAGAAGTTTTTATGAAACGATGTACCAGTTGAATAGCAAATTGGGGCTATATAAAGAGGCAATGCAGTACGCAGAAAAATTTATTACTGTAAACGATTCCATAATGATTGGAGAGAAAGCCAATCAATTCTCTGAACTGGAAGCAAAGTATGAGAATCAAAAAAAACAATCTCAAATACTATTGCAGGAAGAACAAATCAAGAAAAAGAATACGCTCAACTACATCTTTCTGGGTAGTGCTGTGGCACTGATCATCATCTCTTTATTGGGATACCGGAATTACAGGCATAAGCAAAAACTACAGCAGGCAAAAATCGAAGAACTGGAAAATGAAAAACAACTTACAACTACTCAATCCATCCTCAAAGGCGAGGAGCAGGAGCGTACCAGGTTGGCCAAAGACCTGCACGATGGACTGGGGGGGATGTTAAGCGGTATCAAACACTCTTTTCAAAATATGAAAGAAAATCTAATACTCACGCCTGACAATGCGCAGGCTTTCGAGCGCAGCATTGATATGCTGGACAGTTCCATCAGGGAAATGCGCCGTGTAGCGCACAACATGATGCCCGAAATGTTGCTTAAATACGGGCTGAACGTGGCGTTGAAGACATTTTGCAGCGAAATAGACCGTAGTGGTGCGGTGAAAACTACTTATCAATCTATTGGAATGCAAAATATGACCATAGATCAAACCACTGCCCTAACAATTTATCGCATTATTCAGGAACTCGTGCACAATGCGATCAGACATGCTAATGCTCAAAAAGTACTGGTGCAGGTAAATGCCTCGCAAGAAGACAAAATGCTGTCTGTAACTGTAGAGGACAACGGAAAAGGATTTGATAGCACGCTATTACAAAACGCACAAGGTATTGGATGGAGTAATATTCAAAACCGGGTGGATTTTCTAAAGGGGAAAATCGACCTGAATTCAGAGCCGGGTAAAGGAACGTCAGTATTAATAGAAATCCCCATGTTATGATAACGAAACTTTTTATTGTTGACGATCATTACCTGGTGATAGAAGGCATCCGTTCTATGTTGCAAAATGAAAAAAATATGGAATGGATGGGGCATGCCATGAACGCTGCCTCTTGCATGGCTTTCCTGAAGCACCAACAACCCGATATCCTCTTCATGGATATCAATCTTCCTGATAAAAGTGGCGTTGATCTTTGTAAAGAAGTAAGTGAACAGTTTCCAGCCGTTCGTATTATTGGGTTAAGCACCTTTAATCAACAGCCCGTTATTCGAGATATGATAGATAATGGAGCAATGGGCTACGTACTGAAAAATGCAAGCAAACAGGAAATCCTGCATGCCATTACTACAGTAAGGCTCGGAAAAACATTTTTGAGTTTTGAAGCGGGGCAATCTCTCCTGGAAACAGCGGATGGAACCCCAGAAATCACCCGGCGGGAGAAAGAAGTGTTGCAACTCGTCGCCGAAGGACTTACCAATGCAGAAATAGCCGCAAAGCTTTTTATCAGTGTTCCAACTGTAAATGCACATCGGAAGAGCCTAATTGAGAAATTTGATGCTGCTAATACAGCAGTGCTTATCGCTAAAGCGATAAAAAGCGGGACTATATAAATAGTTCGCTTAGGAAGTATAGTCCCGAAATAGCGGACACTGATAAAACCGGGAGAGACTACCTCCCATTGCGGAATTGTTAGCAACAAAAAAGACCCTTGCCAATACAAGAGTCTTTTTGATCAGTCGGGAAGACTGGACAATTGTCGAACCATTTTATCGAGGATTTAAAGGAGATTTCAAGCTTTTCCAGCCAATTTGAAGCATTGTAAAAGTCTCGGAGCCTCAATGACCACGAGATCCTCAGTCAAAAGAGTAGATCAATTCATCGACTAAATGATTAAATTCGACTAATTAAAGCAACTTTCGCAAATCGGTTCTACATGGCTGTATTTACGAAGATTTTTGGTGGGATTTCGTAAATATAGGAGTTGGGAGTAATTTTTCAGACGACGCTATAACTTTTAAATAGCTAAATATGAAAGACAAAAAATTACAACTTATTGACGAAAATACTTCTCCTCTTTTTAGAATTATGTCAATTTATAATTCGAGTGCATCAAACAAGGCATTTGCAAACAACATTTGCGCATTTCACGTTGGAAAGGGGCTTATTGTAAGTGTGTCCCATAATCTCAGACAGTTGGACAGACTTCCTCTTATTCTTTCTGACCATTTTTACCAAACAGAACTGCTTGCAAAAATAAATGCTGCTGATAGGCCGCAATTTGACCAAGCATATCCACTAGTTGCAGGGACAAATCAAAGAATAGCGACAGGATTAAATCAACAGACTGGCGAACAACTTGCTAAAAAGCTTGATGATGCCAAAGTTGACAGGAGATACACGAAACTTTATAGTGAAAATTGCTGCAAACCATTTTTAGTTACGACTTTTAGAAACAATTCATTCTGTGCGGATGCCGCTTTAAATGCACATTTTTCTGCTAATCACAAATTTCCTGAACTTTCATTAAATAGACACACTTTTTTAATAGAACTAGAATTGATTGACAACCTAGAAAGTGAAGATATAGCCATTTACAGAATAATTAATACCCATAATGATGTAATCAACAAACTGCCTTCAATTGAAATTGACTTTGAACTATATGATACCGGAACTCAAGATTATTATTGTTTACAAGTGGCACCCTATGACAATCTTGGCAGAATAATCAACGAAGCAAGAATTGAAGGGCTTCTTGACAACTTTGCATTGGAGAATGACTTGCTAGGAAATTCCTATCGGTTTGAAGGCTTGCGATACCTGATAAAGGGTTTTTTCAGGTTTGGTTCGTCAGGTGCGCCATATCTTTTGTATGACCCAGAAAATGAGAAATTTAAAGTCAATGGGGTTCAAAGTCAGGCAAGTTTTATTCAACTATTAATCAATAACAATATGAACGGAAATCTGCAATATGTAAATGGGATTGCGACACCAATGGCTTTAGTTAAAGAAAAGATCAGCCAAAGACTAAATGAAATAGCATAGAATGACAAGCAGAAAAACTACTGCCAACAATAGTTTTGCAATATCCGAGTTGATGGAGAATGTAATGTTTAGTTTTAAAATCAATTCATTCACGGCAAGACTGCTTATGTTTTAAACTCCCGGCCATCGTAAAGCTGTACCGTTATATATGTCTCCTAAAAACGATGTTAACTACTGGATTCGAACCGACTCAAACCACTCCTTAACAACACTTTGAAGATTTAGATATCAAAAAGAGCAAAGTTTATTCGAACTAAAAAGCCTTCAAATCCAATGACTTGAAGGCTTTCTAGTTCAGTCGGGATGACTGGATTCGAACCAGCGGCCTCTTCGTCCCGAACGAAGCGTCCCGCCAGGGCGGGACTACCTCCCGTTGCGGAATTGTTAGCAACAAAAAAGACCCTTGCCAATACAAGAGTCTTTTTTGATCAGTCGGGATGACTGGATTCGAACCAGCGACCCCCACGTCCCGAACGTGGTACGCTACCGGGCTGCGCTACATCCCGTTTCCCCAAAAAATCAGCTTTACTCACAAAAAAAAGCCCGCCAAAGCACATGGTGCGAAGGCGGGCAAAGTCGGGACGACTAGATTCGAACTAGCGACCCCTTGCACCCCATGCAAGTGCGCTACCGGGCTGCGCTACGTCCCGAACTTATTGCCGCCGGTCAATGACCCGCAGCAGGGGAAAATTTTTATTAAAAAGAGCTGAAGCTGAATTTCTTTCTTCGGGCGGCAAATGTAAGACTTTATTCAAATTACGCCAAAGTCTGACCGGTTTTTTCTGAAATTCAATCGTTTTTATTTCTACCGGCATAGCGGCGCAGGAACTCTTTTTTGCTGTCATGAAATGAAACGACGGCCCCCGTTTTATAAAGTACAAATATGTATACCCAGGCCAGGTCCAGTTGATAGGGGAGGAAACCTGAGCGGGCACTGCCAGGGTACAGGTGATGATTATTGTGCCATTCACCGGCAAATAATCCTGGCCGCAGCTGGTTTACCGACAGGTTGCTGCGGTCAAAATCAACGCCGTCCTTATGCTGCTCTTTGCCTTTGCCATGACCCGTATAGTTAAAGGCTCTGACCAGTACAAACCAAAGCATGGCAGCGGAAAACAGGGCACAGGCCAGTCCATGTCCTCCGATCAGGTAAAAAATAGTATACCAGGCGGCCCAGTTAAGGAGCCACAGGAGAATGGTATATAATGGGGAGGCCACTGAGCCCCATTTCAGGTATTGTGCATAGGAGTTGAGCCGCACGCCGGTATGCCGCATAAACCGGGCTACCTTCCGGTAAGTCTCCTCATCGAGGTCTTTGGCAATACTCTGGTGATTGACGTCAGAGAGCATGCAGTACCAAAAACCGCCCTGGGCATTGTAAGGATCGCCAGGCTGGTCTGACTTGGCATGATGTACATGATGCGAGATCACATAGATCTCTTCCGGAAAGGTCTTGATCACCAGGTTTTGCGTAATAAACCGCCAGGCCGGATGCCTGAACTTATAAGAGTTGTGTGTGCAATACCGGTGAAACCAGATAGTACCATGCGTACCCATTACGATCATGCTGTATACGACTATAGCTATGGCCAGCGGCCAGCTGAAATGAACTACCAGGAAGAATACAAAAAAGGGGATCATACAGGCTGCCATCAGCCAGCTGATAAGCGAGATCCAGTTCTTTTTGGTTTTGAAAATATTGATACGTGAAAAAGCTTCCCGGAAAAGCTGCCGTAACGTAGGTACGGATAATTCCCCTTCCGCATTGGTCCAGCCATAGGAAGGTTTTTGGAGGATCTCGTCAATAAATGCCATGAAATAGTATTAGTCAATAAGGAGAAATGATCGCAGTCGCTTTCTGTAGTGCGATCGGTTTGTTGCAACAATAAATGATCAGTGTATTTTTTTTACCTCGATTGCATTGAGCCCACGGGGGCCACGTTCTATTTCATAGGTCACTTTATCTCCTTCGTGGATGGGTTCTGTGAACTGGTTGATGTGCACAAATATCCGTTCCCCGGACTGCTGGTCATTAATAAACCCAAATCCCTTACTGGTATTAAAAAATGATAAAACACCGGTATGAGGAACATCTGGTATGTCCTCCATCTTGGGAACCCCTATCTGAATATCTTCTGTTTTGATTTCGACCCGCCGGCGTGGGTCAGGTGGAGTATCGGAAATATTGCCATTCTCGTCGATATAGGCCATCATTTCCTCGAGGCTTTTGCCTTTTTTGGGCTGCGCTTTACGCTCAGCCATCTTCTCTCGTTTTTCCTGTTGTTGTTTCAGTCGCTTCTTTTCTTTCTCTTTTTTGTTAAATGTTTCTTTGGGTTTTGCCATAATTATTTTTAATAAGTACTTGTATTGCGTCCGCCTTTTGCTGCAAACCTGTCACCGGATATGCTGAACAACCGGTGTGCCGGAATTATAATGTTTCGAGCCGGGTAATTTCCTGACCATTAAAAATACGGGCCAGGTTATTATCATTGGTCTTCTGGTAAGCGTCCAGGTACGACTCGCTCACAATACGCCAGAGATTTTTCCGCTTCAACTCGTCAAAATCGGCCAACTCGATAAATAAGCCTTTCATGCTCGAACGCGTTTTGAAACTGATCTGTACTGCTTTGGCTTGTTTGTTTTTCTGCTGTATGAATTTTTCTATTTCGGTACTGGTCATAATTGTGTTGAATGAAGTGAAAAGGCCATTGGTTTCAGGTCTTCCGACAAGGTGATTACCTGTCAGTATACGCCTTTTACCATCGTTTGCCGAAGGAGCTACCGCCTTTTTCGCGGGCTACAGAAACAGACATGGCACGGCCATCAACTTCTTTGTTGTTCAGCGCCTGTATAGCCTTATTGGCTTCTTCATCAGCCGGCATTTCAACAAAACCAAAACCACGGCTTTTACCCGTTTCCCGGTCTGTGATCACTTTGGCGGACGTTACGGTTCCATACTGCTCAAACAAACTGCGCAAACTGGCCTCACTGGTCCGGAAACTGAGATTAGCAACATACATGTTCATAAAGAAAAAATTTAATAATAAAAAAGCACCTGATAAATGACCGCAGCAAGGAACAAAGCGAAAAAACCGCTGCTGAATCAATAAGAAAGAATTGATCCAGGTCCAGATTGAATGATGCAGACGTTTTAAAAGTACTTCGGTGAAGGTAACGAATTGGAGCCAGCCAGCCGGTTTAAAATTATTACCCGACCTGCTTCAGGGAGGAAAGTGAATGGGCCGGTGAAAGAAATGCAAGCCTACATGACTGGAGGGCGCCTGTAACCCCCACAAATTCAGGTGATCGTGCGAAAGGGAGGTCTGTTGCGAAACTTTAACAGTTCAACTGCCGGCAAAGGGATCTAATCCGGTAATTTTGCCCACCAAATTCCCCGTTGCCTCAGGCTTTTGCCTTATATTCGGTTTTTCGGGGTTTTTCAGGCCAAAATGGACCGTATATACTAAGCTGGCTGCAACCTGCGTTATCCATCCGGTCTGTGACAGGCAAATAGAGCAATATCCGATAGAAGAACCTGCGAACTAACAGAATAGCAGTACTGTATTCGATCATTTTTTAAGGTTAATGGTTAATTCGTATTAGTAGTCATGAAAAAACAGTTTAAGGCATTTTACCTGCTGATATCTTCCGTATTTATTACGCTGATTCATTTACCCTTCGCTTTTGGTAAGTCCACCTTTAATCATCTTCGCGATGCAGCGGATTCGGTAACCCGTGTGGTGACAGCAGAAGATTCGCTGGTCAGCCTGGTACCCGTCAAATCAGTATATGACAGCCTGCACCTCGAAATTGCGGGTCTCAGCAAGCAGGCATTTGAATATGCACAGAAAGGCTGGCGCAAGCTGATGCAACAGGGCAAACTGATCAATGGTTCCATCATCGCCATCATTGACTTCAGCAAACCCAGCAGCGAAAAACGACTTTTTGTACTGGATATGGAAAATTACCAGGTGCTGCACAATTCACTGGTAGCCCATGGCCGCAACTCCGGCAAGGAAATGGCCACTTCTTTCAGCAATCAACCCTCCTCGTATAAAAGCAGTCCCGGTTTTTATATCACCGGTCAGACCTACGAAGGCAGCAATGGATATTCGCTCAAGCTGCAGGGACTCGAATATGGTATCAATGACAAAGCTTATCGCCGTGCCATTGTGATGCATGGAGCAGCTTATGTAGATGAATCCTATGTTGAATCGCAGGGTTATATCGGACGCAGCCAGGGTTGCCCCGCCGTACCACAGGAAGAAGCACGGGAGATCATCAATACGCTCCGCAACGGAACCTGCCTTTTTATTTATTCTCCTGATAAAAGATATATTTCCCGCAGTGCACTATTGAGAGGGTGATAAAGGGTATAAAGAGTTTAAAGGTTTAAAGGGTTTTCTGTACACTATCCACAGACCACTGTCCACTCTGCTTAAAACTTATCACTTAAAACCTAAAACTTCTTAATTTAGCCGCTCATAATTCATTTATGCCATCGAACGCCAATCGTCAGTTTCTTGATTTCGAAAAGCCGATTAAGGATATTCTGGATGTGATGGAGAGCAATCGGCAACGTCAGGAAAAGACCAATGTAGATATGGGAGATCTTTTCCAGAATCTTGAAAATCAGATTCTTGAGAAGAGAAGAGAGATCACTGCCAACCTCACCAGCTGGCAGCGCGTGCAGCTCAGCCGCCATCCTGACCGGCCCTATACCATGAAATATATCACCAAGATGTCGGACAATTTTGTCGAGTTGTTTGGTGACCGCAATGTAAAGGATGATAAGGCAATGGTGGGTGGTTTTGCTTCACTCGATGGTGAAACCGTCATGTTTATTGGTCAGCAGAAAGGCATCAACACCAAAATGCGGCAGATGCGCAATTTTGGTATGGCCAATCCCGAAGGTTACCGCAAGGCCCTTCGCCTGATGAAACTGGCAGAAAAATTCAACAAACCCATCGTTACCCTGATCGATACTCCCGGTGCTTATCCCGGACTGGAAGCGGAAGAGCGGGGCCAGGGAGAAGCGATCGCCCGCAATATTTATGAAATGATGCGGCTGAAAGTACCCGTGATCTGTGTGATCATTGGTGAAGGAGCCAGTGGTGGTGCCCTGGGTATTGGCGTGGGCGATAAAGTGTTTATGATGGAGAACTCCTGGTATACGGTGATCTCTCCCGAAAACTGCAGCACCATTCTGTGGCGCAGCTGGGCACAAAAGGAAATTGCCGCAGAACAACTGCGGCTGACAGCCGATAAAATGCTGGGCTTTGGCCTGATCGACGGTATCATTCCCGAGCCGGCCGGCGGTGCGCACTGGGATTATGACGAGTCTGCCCGCATGCTGAAAGAGCATATCAAGATCACTTTGCAGGAATTGAAACAGAAGTCGCCCGAGCAGCGCGTAAACGATCGTATCGAAAAGTTTGCGAAGATGGGCTTCTGGGAAGAACTGCCGCAATGATCTGTGTGATCATAAAAAACTAAATCAAAGCGGCCCATGGCCGCTTCTATTGTTTATACTAAAACCCAACGTTTCTACATTATGTCACTTCGAAGCAAATTTACCGGAACGGGTATCGCAATCGTTACCCCCTTTCAGCAGGATGGAACCATCGACTGGGCCAGTTATGAAAAGCTGATCGAATTCTGGATAAAGGGTAAGGTGGAATACCTGGTTGTACTGGGTACCACTGGTGAAAGCGCTACAGTACATGGTGAAGATAAACAGGCCGTATTTTCTTTTGTAAAAGATAAGGTGGCCGGGCGACTGCCACTCGTTGCCGGCATTGGCGGCTACGACACCCGGGAAGTGCTCAAAGGCTTCCGCGACTTTGACCTTACCGGTTACGACGCTATCCTGTCGGTATCGCCTTATTATAATAAACCCAACCAGGAAGGTATTTTCCAGCACTATAAAACACTGGATGCAGCCACGCCACTGCCGATCATAATCTATAATGTGCCTTCACGCACCGGGCAGAATATGACGGCCGACACCCAACTGCGCATTGCACGCGAGTGCCGCAATGTATTTGCCACCAAGGAGGCCAGCGGCAACCTGGATCAGATCATGCAGCTCATTAAAAACAAACCGGCCGATTTTATGGTCATCAGCGGCGATGACGGCATTACATTGCCCATGATCGCCCTTGGGGCCGATGGAGTGACCTCGGTGGTTGCCAATGCCTACCCGGCCGATTTTTCAGAGATGGTGAGGCTTTGCCTGAAAGGAAAGTTTGACGAGGCCCGCGCCCTGCATTACAAATATGCAGAGATCATCCAGAGCATGTTTGCCGAAGGGAGCCCCAGCGGCGTCAAAGCTTACCTGAGCCAGATGGGCCTTTGCTCCGATGCCGTTCGCCAGCCGGTATGGCCGGTGAGTGAAGCGCTAAGCGGCAGGATCAAACAATTAATGGAGACAGTTTAAGAAGTATAAAGAGTTTAAAGGGTATAAAGGGAAAAATAATAACTCTTTAAAAATGCAATAGTCAGGATTTGATCTTACAGACAGTGTCAGATAAGCTTAAACTAATCGTACAGTTTTGAACCCTCAATATTTTCCTGGCAATGTCCTCCCACATTGAAAAGAGGACTTGCCAGGAAAATAGTTGACCCGACAGGATCAATCTTTGTCAATCAAGATTACCTGTCAGATCAAATACCGAGTTTTACCCTTTAAACCCTTTATACCCTTTATACCTGTTTTCGTATCTCGACTACGTAACTTTTCCATTCCTCTTGTCTGGAATCAATTATTCGCGTGATTTTTATTGTTTTCGGAGCTTTTTTGTATTTCTTTTAGAAATAAATGAGGGCCAATGCCCGTTGTATCCTTTATGAAAAACAAAAAAGCCTGTATCCTTTTGATGGCCGGCCTGCTGGCGGCTTCTGCGGTCTTTTCGCAGAAAATCGTTGACTCCGTAAAAGTGTATGGATATCCTGTCAGGGAAGGGGTGATCTACCAGTATGAACCCCGCTCGGTATACGCCTCTTTCAATTCCATGCCCATCATGAATGTGATGTCGCGCTACGATTCTGTTTTTCATTTTGAGGAAGGTACTATTTCGGAGATCCGGCAGATAGATGATGTATATGCCGTATTTCTCGAAAATAAAAAGAAAGATATTGTTGTATACAGCAACCTCAAATCGGTGAATGTCAAAAAAGGAGATAAGGTAAAACGTGGTCAGTGCCTGGGTGTGCTGGACAAGGATTATGACAATGAACTGAACCAGGTAGATCTGCTCATTTTCCAGAAAGGGAAAGAAATACCGTATAAGAAGATCATGGATTACATGCGGCGCAATATTTCCAGCGCACCGCAAACGGGTTATACCTTGTAGGAAACTCCCTCCAGTGCCAGTTCGGAGGCAGGGAAAATCTCACAGGCTTCCTGTTCAAACTCTTCGAGTGTATCATATTTACTGCTGAAATGACCCAGCAACAGCCGGCCCACGCCGGCTTTTTTGGCTATGGCAGCAGCCTGTTTGGAGGTAGAGTGGAAGCGCACAAATGCGCGGTCGCTCAGGTTGTCGAGATAGGTGGCTTCGTGATAGATCATGTCGGCTCCCTGGATATAGGGGATCATTTCTTCATTGTAGCGGGTATCGGCGCAAAATGCATACGACTTGCCGGGAATGCCGGGTGTCGTAAGCCATTCATTGCGGATAACTTCGCCGACCGAGGTCACAAAATCTTCACCCTGTTTGAGGTGTTCATAAAAATGGAGCGGGATATTATTTTCCCGGACGGCATCGAGGATCAGCCGCCGCGGCTTTTTCTTTTCCCGGAATATAAATCCATAACACTCTATGCGGTGTTGCGTGGGAAAGCAGCGGACCTCTACCTTTTCATTGTCTACCAGTGTGGCAGGGCCGTTGAGTACATGAAAATGCAGGGGAAAACAAAGCTGGGTGTCTGCCACCTTCAGTTGCATTTCGATGATATCCTGTAGCTGGGCGGGGCCAAATACATGCAGCTCCTGCGAATGGCTGAGCAGGCTGAATGAGTTGAGCAGACCGATCAGTCCAAAATAGTGATCTCCGTGCAGGTGGGAAATGAAAATATGGGAAATGCGGCCACGCCTGATCTTGTAACGCATCATCTGAATCTGCGTGCCTTCGCCACAGTCGATCAGGAAATGCTGACCGTCGAGTGTCACCAGCTGACTGGTAGGATGGCGATCAAAGGCCGGCACGGCTGAATTATTTCCGAGGATGGTTACCGCTAGCATGCGCTAAATTACAAAGGTTTGGAATAGGGTGGGGCTTATTCGCCATCAAGCAGCTCGCGTTCTATTTCTTCCATTTGTACAATGTCCCAGGCTTCGCTTTGGGAGGGGGTAACATTCATCACTTCCAAAAGTTCGAGATGGTCGAGGAAAGTTTCGACGGGTTCCTGCAGTTCGCAAATCACCAGGGATGCACTATTTTCATAGAACTGTTGCTGGATCCTGGCCAGGGTTTCGGCTGCCTCTTTGTCGATTGAATTTACCTCAGAAAGTATAAGAACCACATTTTTAACGTCATTTTGGAGGATAGGAAGTAAGCAATCTGCTAATTCTTCTGTCATACTTGCAGAAATTGCGGGTTCGGCCACCGTGATGGCATGAAATTTCTCTTTGGTATCGGTTTTGACCTGCATAAGCAAATTTGGAGGATTCAATTGTAAAAAAACAAAACAGGAGGTCGGGAACAACTTAAATTATCAACACTCCGTTTATAATAACGGGCGAACAGGAACCAAATATATTTGTTAATATTGTATAACAACCAATTATCTAAATATGGATAATAATTTTTCAGCCCAGGTCAAGGAGATTATTTCGTTTAGCAGGGAGGAGGCACTACGGCTCGGGAATGATTTTATCGGCACGGAGCATTTGCTTCTCGGTCTCATCCGCGAGGGAGATAATACGGCCGTGCGCATCCTGAAGAGCTTTAATGTCGATCTGTATGAATTGCGGAAAGAAATAGAACTGGCCGTAAAGGACAAGACCGGAAAGAATATTGCCAACATAAACAGCCTGCCACTGACCAAGCAGGCCGAAAAGGTGATCAGGGTAACGGTGCTCGAAGCAAAAGCACTCAAGAGCAGCACCGTAGAAACCGAGCATCTCATGCTTTCCATTCTTAAGAACAAAGAAAATATAGCTACTCAAATCTTAAATCAGTTTGACGTGGATTACGATCTTTTCCGTCAGGAACTGGGCATTGTAAAATCCAATGACCCCAGGGCAGAATACGCCGATGAAAATGATGACGATTTTGAAGACGAGAAAAAGTATTCTCAGCAAAAAGGCAGCAAGCAGGCCGGCAATGCAAAAAGCAAAACCCCTGTACTCGACAATTTTGGCCGTGATATTACCAAGCTGGCCGAAATGGGTACACTCGATCCTATTGTGGGACGTGAGTCGGAGATCGAGCGCGTATCGCAGATACTGAGCCGCCGCAAGAAAAACAACCCGATCCTCATCGGTGAGCCCGGTGTGGGTAAAACAGCTATCGTAGAAGGCCTGGCCCTTCGTATTGTGCAGCGCAAGGTATCGCGTGTATTGTTTGACAAACGCGTGATCTCACTTGACCTCGCTGCCCTGGTAGCCGGTACCAAATACCGTGGTCAGTTTGAAGAGCGTATGAAGGCGATCATGAATGAGCTGGAGAAAAACCGCGACGTGATCCTCTTCATCGATGAGTTGCATACTATCGTGGGAGCTGGTGGTGCCAGTGGCTCACTCGATGCCAGCAATATCTTCAAACCCGCACTGGCCCGTGGCGAACTCCAATGCATTGGCGCTTCCACGCTCGATGAATACCGTATGTATATCGAGAAAGATGGCGCGCTGGACCGTCGTTTCCAGAAAGTAATGGTAGATCCCCCCAGTGTGGATGAGACCATTCAGATTCTGAACAATATCAAATCCAAATACGAGGATTATCACAATGTGATCTACAACAACGATGCGATCGAAGCCTGCGTGAAGCTCAGCGACCGTTATATCACCGATCGCCTGCTGCCCGACAAGGCCATTGACGTGATGGATGAAGTAGGCGCCCGCGTGCACCTTAAGAACATCAACGTGCCGCAAAACATTGTGGATCTCGAAAAGAGGATTGAAGAAGTCAAGAACGAAAAGAATAAAGTAGTGAAGAGCCAGAAGTTTGAAGAGGCTGCTTCGCTGCGTGATACAGAAAAGAAACTGGCCGAAGATCTCGAAAAGGCAAAGGCAGATTGGGAAGAAGAAAGCAAACACAAACGCTACCCGATCGATGAAGAAGCCATTGCTGAAGTAGTGAGCATGATGACCGGCATTCCGGTAAAACGGATGGTACAGGCAGAAACCGAGAAGCTGCGTAAGATGACCGACGACATGAAAGGTATGGTGATCGGACAGGACGAAGCGATCGTGAAAGTGGTGAAAGCCATTCAGCGCAACCGCGTAGGTCTGAAAGACCCCAGGAAACCGATCGGCACCTTCATCTTTCTGGGCCCTACCGGTGTAGGTAAAACCGAGCTGGCCCGTGCACTGGCCCGTCATATGTTTGATTCAGAAGATGCGCTTATCCGCATCGATATGAGCGAATACATGGAAAAATTTACCGTAAGCCGTTTGATTGGTGCGCCTCCCGGCTATGTAGGATATGAAGAAGGTGGTCAGCTTACCGAACGGGTACGCCGCAAGCCTTACAGCGTGATCCTGCTCGATGAGATTGAAAAGGCTCACCCGGATATTTACAATATCCTGCTGCAGGTGCTGGATGATGGTCAGCTGACGGATGGCCTTGGCCGTAAAGTGGATTTTAAAAACACACTTATCATCATGACGTCCAATATTGGCGTACGCCAGTTGAAAGACTTTGGTGCCGGTGTGGGATTCACTACTGCTGCCAAAATGGAACATGAAGATGAGGCCAACAAGGCGGTGATTGAAAAAGCACTGAAGCGTACTTTCTCTCCCGAATTCCTGAACCGCATCGATGATGTGGTCATCTTCAATAGTCTTAGCAAGGACAATATATTCAGCATTATCGACATCCTGATGAAAGGTGTGATGAAACGTCTCAGCAACCTGGGCTTCAGCCTCACACTCACCGAAGATGCCAAGTCATTCCTGGCCGATAAAGGATACGACGTTCAGTTTGGTGCCCGTCCGCTGCACAGGGCTATCCAGAAATACCTGGAAGATCCGCTGGCAGAGGAGATACTCAACATGAATGTAAAGGCCGGTGATGTGCTGGAAGCCGATCTGGATAAGGAAAATAATAAATTACGATTCACCTTTAAGAAAGCAGAGACGAAAACAAAAGAATCAAAAGCATGATGGGTGTAATTACAGTATGAAAGAGTGCCGAGAGGCACTCTTTTTTTTGCACAACCCTCAAGAATTAAGGGGGTGAAAGAAGGGCAAAATCTGTTGAAGCCCTATTTTTGCCACAACAGATGGAAAAGAAGATCATAATCACGATAGATGGCTGGTCGAGCTGTGGCAAAAGCACACTGGCCAAACAAATGGCCCGTAAGCTCGGCTATGTATATGTTGACAGCGGCGCCATGTATCGCGCTATTACACTTTATTTTCTGCGCAATCATGTAGATTGGACCGATAAAAAGGATGTAGAAAAAGCACTCAGCGAGATATCGCTCGATTTTCATTTTAATGAAAAGACGGAGTCCAGCGAAATGTACCTCAATGGTGAAAATGTAGAATATGTGATCCGCGACCTGGTGGTGGCAGAAAAAGTAAGTGATGTGGCGGCTATTAAGGAAGTGCGGACTTTTGCCGTGCATCAGCAACAACAAATGGGGCGCAAGAAAGGCATCATCATGGATGGCCGCGATATTGGCACCGTTGTATTCCCCAAAGCAGAGCTCAAAATATTCATGACAGCCGACAACGCAGTACGGGTAGAACGCCGTTTTCGTGAGCTGTATGAAAAGAACCCCAATATTACCATCGAGGAGGTGAAGAATAACCTCGAGATGCGCGATTATATCGACTCGCACCGCGAAGTAAGCCCACTCCGGCAGGCCGAAGATGCCATCGTGCTGGATAATACCAACTTAACTCCCGAAGAACAACTCAAACTGGCCCTCTCCTGGGTAGCAGAAAAGCTGAAAAAGTAAGTTTTATAGTAAAAATACTGTTATCCAAAACTTGGTTTTACGATTTTTTATTTCGAGTTTTACTATCAGATGTTCGTATTCCTTTGAAAATAGCCCTCTGTCAGCCGGTGATACTGCCTGTGCTGGTACCACGATCCTTCATCAGCTTGCTTTACAACTGGACACCTGATTCCACCAGTTTCCTGCACTGATCATTTATCCTGAAAAGCATTGGCCTATTCCTGTCAAAAAGGAAAGACAGGCACTTCCATGTCCGTGTAAAACAAACTATTGTCCACCCTTTTAAATCGACGGTCATGAAACGCTTTTTACAAATGATTTCTTTCGTGCTGGTTGCAGCTGCAGCCAAAGCACAGACAAATGCCTGCGCCGTAACTTCTATGCAGGTACAAATCAAATCGACAACCTCTGTTGCCGGAGGATGTGAAGTGCTGATGGATGTGTCCTTTACCGGTACATTCAACAATGGAGCCAAGTATGGTGTGATCCATTTGTGGGAAAGTGATCCTGTAAATAATTACCCCAACATCAACTATACCGTATCAACGCCTCCGGGTGGAACCGTGCTGCAAAATGCACTGGGAACAATTGTGATTGAAAATCCGGGTACAACCGGGTATTCGCTGGTGTCTGCCTATCCCTGGACAGGATCGGGCCAGCCTGCGGTGAAAATGGTTTCCAGCGGTGTTACACTTACCCGTACTGGTACCGGTCCTTTTCAGTATACCCTGCAGAATGTAAAGCTGGTGCTTTCTACCTGCGGCCAGCCGGTAACTGTGCGTGGCGATGTATGGGGTACCAACAATGGTAACAATACACAGTGCAGCAACCAGGGTGCCATCACTATCCTGTTCAATAACCTGCAGGTAAACGGTATCAAGCAATGTATTCAGCCCCGCCTGCTCAACCTGTCATTTAATAATGTAGATGATATTTCGATCAATGCTACTGTAAAAGCCTTTATTGATGATGGAGATGGTGTGGCAGAACTGGGTGGCGATGATATCGAGATCACTTCCGTATTGTCACCTGCACTGCCTGCCTCACTCACCCTGGCTCCCGGCGTTATGCAGAATTATTTCAATATCAGTTACGCGCCTTATTCCAACCAGCCTATATATGACAAGCCTATCTGGATTCAGGCAGTAGCTTCGGCACCCAATGCGGCCAGTGTGACTACGATCCGTAAGATCGATTTTCTGGGAAGCTGCGCACTGCTGCCCGTACAATTCAAATCATTTAATGCCCGTCGTATCAGCAACGGACAGGTGCAATTGGACTGGACAACTGCTACCGAGCTTAATAATACCGGTTTTGCCGTTGAACGCAAACTGGGCAATGGAGCCTGGGATGCTGTTGGCTTCATCAACACAAAAGCTCATGACGGCAATAGCCAGACCGACCTCAGCTACCAGTTCTATGATGTCAATTCACAAAAGAGCATGGCCCAGTACCGCCTTCGCCAGGTAGACCGCGATGGCAGCAGCCGCTACAGCGACATCAAGGCCGTGCGTGGCGTGGAGCAGGCTGTTAAAACAGTGATCTATCCCAACCCGAGCACAACCGGCCAGGTGACGGTAGTATTTGAAAGCCATGAGCGGATGCGCGATGTAGTGCTGTATGATATGAATGGCCGCGTGGTAAAAAGCTGGAAGAATGTAGCTAATAACAACATCAGCATCGAGAACCTGCTGCCCGGTATGTATAATCTCCGTATCACTTCTGTGGATACAGGCGAGCAGACAAGTGAGAAGATTGTAGTAAGTAAATAAATCAATAGCCTTGCCTCCCGCGGGCAATGAGACTATACGAATAAAGCCGGCTGAGAAGCCGGCTTTATTCGTATACAGGGGAAAGCGATTATTGTTCCGGGGCTTTTTTTACATCCAACAGTTCTATTTCAAATACCAGGGCAGCGCCACCGGGGATGTCTGGTGGTGCACCACGCAGACCATAACCCAGTTGGTAAGGGATATAAAACTTGTATTTGCTGCCTACGGCCATCAGTTGAAGGCCTTCTGTCCAGCCGGCAATCACCGCACCAACGGGATATACCAACGGCTCATTTCTTTTATAAGAAGCATCGAATTCGAATCCGTCGATGAGTGTGCCACGGTAATGGCAGACAAAGGTATCGAGAGCGGTGGGTTTGATGCCGGTACCTTCCTTCAATATTTCATACTGAAGACCTGATGCTGTGGTTTTTACTTCGGGACGTTTTTGATTGTTGGCCAGGAAGGCTTCGCCGGCGGCGATTACTGCCACAGATTTTTCCTGCGCCATCTTCTGTGAATAGCGGCTGAGTATGGCATAGCTTTCCTGCGGGCTCAGTAATACCTGTTTCCCTCCCAGCAGATCATCCACACCTTTTTGAATAAGGTTGCGGTTGATACCGGTCATATCCTGCAGCTTCAGCGATGTGGCAATATTTACGCCCAGTGCATATCCTGCCGAGTCGGGCAGGTTTTTGAGGAGGGCTTTGGCCGCTGCAGTACCCGCTTTTGGTGCAGAAGGTTTGTAGCCGGCAGGCTGCATGCAAAGCGTGGCATAGTTATTCAGGATCAGGAAACATTCGTTTTCATCTATAAGGCTTGGCTTGTCCGCCAGTACATCATTCAGGGCCTTGGTGATCAGCGGCCGGTTGATGGCCTCCATTTTCTGAGACTTCAGCGAGCTGGCTACATCCACTCCCAGTGCATAACCGGCAGAGTCGGCCAGATTTTTCAGTAAGGGGCCCTGCACCGTTGCAGCGGCTGGTTTGGCAGCCGGCTTTGCGGCAGGTTTTGCTACGGGTTTGGCAGCAGGACGTGTCGCGGTTTTGGAGCCGCCGGTAGTCTGGGCAGTGGCCACACCGGCACTTATCAGCACAGACCACAACAACAATGATTTCTTCATTCGTAAAGGTTAAGGTGCAAAAATAACAGGTAAGAAGGAAATAATAAGAATGCCGGTTTATTTTAGCAGTATGGAAACATATATGAAAGGGGTTCAGGTCCGCTGGTCAGATCTTGACCCCAATATACATTTACGTCATTCCGTATATTATGACTGGGGCGCTTACAGCCGTATTTCTTTTTTGGAAGAAATGGGATTGTCAACCGGCCTGCTGCAGCAATTGCGATTTGGCCCCATCCTGTTTCGCGAAGAATGCCAGTTCAGGCGGGAGATACGCCTGGGAGACCTGGTAACGATCGATCTGCAACTGATACGTGCCAAACCCGATTACAGCCGTTGGTCCATACGACATCAGATATATAAAAACAGCGAAACCCTCTCTGCCATACTCACCGTAGACGGTGCCTGGCTGGATGTGGAGAAAAGAAAGCTGGCCACACCGCCGCCACAGGTAGGGGAGGTGTTTGGACAAATGCCCCGTGCCACCGATTTTGAATGGCAGTGAGGATAAGAGAAGGTAAAAGGCGTAATGGTAAAAGGTAAAAGAGCAATTATGTGTCGGACACTGATACGTGATCTGATAAAAGAATAATTTTTTCGGGGTAACGTGCAGCGTATCCCTGTACCAGGTTGCGTATAAACAAACTTTCCTTATACGGAGTCAGGGCTGTTTTTAACAACTCCGTTTCATCGACGGGGTGATCGTGAGGCAGGTACCCCATTCCATAAAACCGCCCCTGACTGACCAGTATACACGACATTTCCGATGGGTCACGTCCTTCTTCCCTGATCAGGTACGAAGGAGCCGCTTCGAGCGAATGTATTGCCTGCTGTACCCGCTCATTGTAAACGATGGAATCTTCTTTGAATTCACAGGCGCCACGACAGTAGCTGTCGGTGATACCCTGGCATTCGCCCGTATCTTTTTGTAAAAAGCAAAGCTTGGGGCAAAGCCCGAAATCACGGATCAGCTGGCGCAATAAAGAATGCCCGGTACTCAGGTAATGAAACGTATGAACAGGGCGGAGATGTTTTTTATTTTTTTCAATTGCCAGCCGCAGATACCCACGCTGATCTTCGAAGCAGAAAATGCCATACACATCTTCCCATCTTTTCTGCGAATGATTAAATACCGGCCAGTAGTGCCGTATCTCGGCCGACTCCAGTATCTGTGCCATCAGCTCGGTAGCGCAGACCTGGTACGAGATGCGGTGTACATGCCGCATGAAATTCTGTTTCTGCCGGCTGTCTGAATTATTGCTGAAATGGCTGTTGACCCTGAATTTTATATTCTTGGCTTTGCCCACGTATACGATGCGGTCCTTTTCATTATGGAAATAATATACGCCGGGCATATAGGGCAATTGTTCAAACTGCTCTTTGGGCACATGTGGCGGCAAAGCCTGCTCTTTTGAATTGCGTTGCAGGCTGCCGGCAATGAAACGCTGCTGATCTTTTTGCAGCAATAGTTTGAATAAAGCCACCGTAGCCACCGCATCGCCACCTGCCCGGTGACGGTCATACACGGGTATACCCAGTGAGTGACACAGGTTGCCCAGGCTATAGGAAGGATAACCGGGAATCAGTTTGCGGCTCAGGCGTACCGTACACAGTTTTTTACTGTTGAGCTGGTAACCATGCGCCGCCAGGTGGGCCTTGACAAAGGAATAATCGAAATTGACATTGTGGGCGACAAATACACGGTCCTGTAAAAGATTGTAGATGTTGGCCGCAATGCTTTCAAAAGAGGGGGCATCGGCCACCATGGCATCGGTAATGCCCGTCATAGCCTGAATATAACGGGGAATGGACTGGTGGGGATTGACCAGTGTCTCGTATTTGCCGGTGATGGATTCGCCATCAAAAAGCTGGATGGAGATTTCTGTAATGCCATTGGCAGCCGCATACCCACCCGTAGTTTCTATATCAACAACAGCATACATGTACAGATCGTAATATTCATTCCCGCTGCTTGCGGGATAATCACGAATTTCGCGAAAAATCGGCAGCTGGCATGGAAGAAAAAATGCAAATGTTTCGCAACAGGCTTACAAAAGTATACCGGCATCTGAGCCGGGTAGCCCGCCGGCAGGGGGTAAGCTGCTACCGGGTATACGATCATGATCTGCCGGAGTTTCCCTTTTGTATAGAACGTTATGCCGACCGGCTGTATGTGGCGGAATATGAGCGCCGGCATGGTCTGACAGAAGAAGAACACCAGGACTGGTTTGCTGCCAGCCTCACCATTATGGCCGATGTGATGGAGGTTGATCCGGAACAGGTCTACAGCAAATTGCGCCGCCGTAAACAGGGCCGGCTGGGACAATATCAAAAGCTGCAGGAAGAAAAGGAAGAATTTGAAGTGGAGGAAAATGACCTGAAATTCCTGGTCAACCTCACCGATTATCTCGATACCGGCCTTTTTCTCGATCACCGGCTTACCCGTGCACGGGTGCGGGAAGAGGCTGCAGGCAAGCGTGTGCTGAACCTCTTTGCCTATACCGGTTCCTTTTCGGTATATGCCGCGGCAGGAGGAGCCAGCAGGGTAGTGACGGCCGATCTTTCCAATACCTATCTGCAATGGGCCGGGCGCAACCTGCATCTCAACGATTTTGATGATCTGGAAAAATATCCGCTGGTACAGGCCGATGTACTGGCCCTCCTGGGACAATTGGAACCCGGCAGTTTTGACCTTATCATAATGGATCCGCCTACCTTCAGCAACAGCAAAAAGATGGAAGGATTTCTGGACATCCAGCGGGATCATGTACAACTGATCAACCAGTGCCTGCAACTGCTGGACCAGGGAGGAGTCCTTTACTTCAGTACCAATGCCCGCAAATTTCAGTTACAGGAAACAGCTATCCACAGTACAGCTATTAAAGACATAACCCGGGCAACCACACCGTTTGATTTTGAAGGCCGGCTGTATAGGTGGTGTTTTCGCATAGCGAAGTGAGCAAGTTTAAAAAGTATAAAGGGTATAAAGAGTATAAAGAGATTTAAAAGGTAGTTCAAACGGTTCAGAATATTGCTATCCACTATCCACTGTCCACTGTCAACCGTCATCTGTCCGCTATCAACTATATTTCGTATATTCAGTATAATGTATAAGCAGCTTGAAGAAGCTCATTATTATAGTAGCCGTGTGCTGGGCAGGCCTGAATGCACTGACTGTTGAGGCTTTTGCACAGCTCTATTACCGCACCACGCTGCTCTCTACCCGCGATGGACTTTCAGACAATGATGTAACCTGCTTTTATAAAGACCAGCGGGGTTTTATGTGGATCGGCACCCGCAATGGGCTTAATCGATATGACGGGCATGAATTCCGCATTTTCCGGCCGGGGTTGTACAACAGCATCAGCAACGAAGTGATCAATTCCGTTGCCGAAGATGATGAAGGGCACCTGTGGGTGGCAACCATGGAGGGGCTCAATAAACTGGATCCGGTCACTCTCCAGTGGCAAACATTGTTGCCTTCCGGTAAAAAGGGACAGAAAGGACTACCCAATTTTATCGTCTGGGACCTGGTATGGGGCAGGGATCATCGCCTGTGGATCGCCAGCGATGTTTTTGAACTGTCGGCACTCGATGTAAAGACCGGGCAATACACCTACTATGACTGGCCCGGTTTTGCCCGGCAGGAAAAACAACTGAAGCAAAACAGCTATCGTTCCATTCAGAAACTGGTACCGGGCAGCGGGCAGACATTCTGGCTGGGTACTACCTGCGGACTGGTGAAGCTGAATACAGCTACGGGCGATTTCAGTTATATAGGTGGGCGTTATAATGCCAACGTAGTAGAACTGGAGTACGATTCTGTTTTGCACAAAGTATTTCTTACGGTCGAGAATGGTAAAGCATACGTGTACGATGAATTGAAAGATGAGTTCAGTGAGCTGAACCCGGAACTCATGCCTTATCCTTCCCGTTTTTATCATCTGCCGCTGGCTACCGATACCTGGATAGGTTCTGCACAGGGAGTGATTGAAATAAGCCGGATTACCGGGCATGCCTGGTTATACCGTGATCTCCCGCGCAGAAGTGGCATGCCTCAGCCAGGTCATGTCAGGCAGGTACTGGTAGAAAAAACAGGTTTGTTCTGGCTGGCCACCGCCAATGGTGTATTGAAATCGGAAACCAGTTCTTCTTCACCCTCTTTTCTTCCATTGATAAAGGTAGAAGACGATGCATTGCCCAACCAGATGGGAGGTGTGTTGTGGGATGAGCCGAGCAGGAGTTATTTTGTTTGTGCAGGTGAGCAAAACGAGGTATTCCAGATCACACCCGCTACCGGCAAAGTAACAGCTATAAAAAAAGATATCAATGGTCATGCCTTTTCGGCCTGTCATTCATTGAGCATAGATCTTCATGGGCAGGTATGGCTACTCACCACACGCGATATATTCCGGTATGATCGCTCACGCGAAGGGTTTGTACGGGAGCCAATGCCACACGTCAATGGCGATGAGTTTTACCGCGATCTGATAGAGGATTATGAAGGCAATTACTGGGCGGCCGCATACAAAGGAGGTCTTTACTTCAAACCGAAAGGACACCAGTGGGTGGTGCTTGATACAGGCGAATTTGCCTATACCCGCAAGGCTATGACCCTCTGTGCTGATTCGGCAAGGCATTCTGTCTGGATCGGTACGTTCAGCGAAGGCCTTTTCCGCTACGATCTCATTACCCGCCAGCTGACACATATTGACCTGGCCGAAGCAGCGAGTGTAAGTGCCTCGCATGCGCTGGTACATGATCTTCATCTCGATCGCGAAGGGCAGCTATGGGTAGCTACCCATTCCGGGGGGCTGTATCGCTGGTCCGATAAGCCGGGTGGACAAACAGAAGTAAAACGCTTCAGCATGCGGGAGGGGATGCCGGGAAACAATTGCCTTGCTCTTGCCAATGGTGCCGGCAACAGCATCTGGGTCTTAAGTGGTCAGCAACTGTTTAGTCTTACGCTGGATGGTAAACCGATCAGCGATCCGGGTGGTAAGATCGGTTTTCCTTTTGCCCGGTTCCTGTCTGACGAAAAGCTACCGCATGGTATGTTCTATAATGCCCGCGATGAACAGCTGGCCGTAGCGGTGGCTGGAGGCCTGCTGCTGCAGCCCGCTGTACAGGTACCGAGCGTGCAGCCTTATCCGCTTGTGATCACCCGGCTTATCACCGGCCGGGGAGTGGTAAGAGATACTCTTGAATCACCATCCGGACAGATCAGCCTGTCATTTGCACAAAACGGTATTTCCTTTTCTTTTGCCGGATTGTCTTATTCGCTGAACCAGAATCTGCGTTACCAGTACCAACTGCAGGGATATGATAATGACTGGGTGCCTGCTTCGGTCAACCGGCCTGTATCATTTCAAAACCTGGAGCCGGGTAAGTATGTCTTTAGGGTGCGGGCGCTCAATAACCGCAATCAGCAGATTGCAGAATCAACTCCTTTTTCGTTCGAAGTGGTACCGCCTTTCTGGAGGCGCTGGTGGTTTGTAGGAATCATTGTTGCGGTACTGGCAGCAACTGTGCTGGCCTGGATCAATGTATTGCGGCAAAGGATCAAATCGCAAAAGCTGCTGACCTATTTTGCCACTTCGCTGTACGGACAAAATACTGTGGAGGATATATACTGGGATATAGCCAAGAATTGTATTGGCCAGCTCCGGTTTCAGGACTGTGTGATCTATGGATATGATGAAGAAAGGCAAATGCTGATACAGCGGGCAGCCTATGGTCCCAAGAACCCGGATACGCATGTTATTTTCAATCCTATCGAGATACCGCTCGGTGCGGGTATAGTGGGAACGGTGGCGGCCACACTCCGGCCGGAGATCGTGGCCGATACATCGAGAGACTCCCGGTATATAGTGGATGATTGCAAACGACTGTCAGAACTTGCAGTGCCTATTGTCGTAGACAACAAATTGTTTGGTGTCATCGACTCAGAACATCCCCGCAAAGGCTTTTATAACCGGCGTCACCTGAGACTGCTGACTCAGATAGCCGGTATTTCCGCTACCAAAATTTCCAAGTTCCTGATCGAGGAGCGGCTCCGTATGAAGATTGCCCGCGACCTGCACGATGAAATGGGGTCAACACTTACAAGTATTAACATCATCAGCAAACTGGCTATGGAACATGCTGATGGAAATGAGCTGCTGCGCGAACAGTTGCAGAAAATCAAGGATCATTCCGGGCAGATCATGGATGCTATGAGTGATATCATCTGGGCGATCAATCCCTATAATGACAACCTTGAGAAGCTGGTGCTGCGTATGAAGGAGCAGGCAGCAGAGATGATGGATCCGGCAGGGTTACAATATGCCTTTACAGATGAAGCATCCATGTATCCCGTATTGCTCAATCCGGAACAACGAAAGGAGATATTCCTGATCTTCAAAGAAGCCATTCATAATGCTGTTAAATACAGCCGTGCACAAAAGGTGCAGATAATATTGCGTCTTCAGCAACGGGAGCTCTATCTCAGTGTCATGGATAATGGGATAGGGTTTACCCTTAGTGAGAAGAGTGCAGGCAATGGCTTGCGCAACATGAAAAGCCGTGCAGCGCAACTCAATGCTGTGATAGCCATTCATTCTTCACCTGGTAAAGGAACCAGTATTGAACTGTGTGTACCGGTCACATGATTAGGGTATGTACCTGAAATGTTTTCATAGTAAGTTGCAGAAGGAAAAATGCATGAACAAAAGATGGCGGTAAAACTATCGATATACGAGGACAATGCCACTCTGCGCGAAAGCCTGCACAATTTGCTTAGCCTGACAGGTGAGTACGAGGTGGTAGCCAGCTATGGCAATTGTATGGATGTGGAAAGGCAGGTGAAAACAGACAAGCCCAATGTGATCCTGATGGATATTGATCTGCCAGAGGTCAGCGGGATTGATGCGGTAAAACGTATCCGCCAGTTTAACCGGGAGGTGCAGATACTCATGATCACTGTCTTTGACGACAACACCCACGTATATGAGGCATTGTATGCAGGGGCCAATGGTTATCTCCTGAAAAAATACATTTCAGACAAACTGGTACAGGCCATTCAGGAAGTGCTGCAGGGCGGGGCCCCGATCAGCCCGGCTATTGCGCGTATGATCATTAATAATATGCAGCAGTCTGTGGCCATTTCAGATAAAGATTATCAGCTCACCAACCGCGAAAAGGAAATATTGCAGCTTTTGTCGAAAGGAAACAGTTTCAAGCTGATTGCCGCTGAGCTTTCTATCAGCCTTGATACGGTGCGTACGCATATAAAGCGTATTTATGACAAACTGCATGTGCGTTCGCAGATTGAGGCAGTGAGCAAGGCCCTCAATGAGCGGTTGGTCTAAGATTACTCATGCCCTAAAACGAAAAGGCCCGGCAGTGATGCAGGGCCTTGTTATTTTGTAAGGGATTATTATCAGAGTGTTTTCAACACATCGTTCATGCTGCGTACTGCAGCTGCACTTTTGTTGAATTCAGCCTGCTCAGCTTCATTGAGACCAAAATCAAGAATTTTTTCCCAACCGTTTTTACCGATAATAACAGGTACGCCCAGGCAGATATCTTTTTGACCATATTCGCCGTCGAGACTTACACAGCAGGTAAACAGTTTCTTTTCATCGCGCACAATGCTTTCTACCAGGGCAGCACCGGCAGCACCGGGAGCATACCAGGCAGATGTACCAATGAGTTTGGTAAGTGTGGCTCCGCCTACCATAGTATCGGCTACAATTTGTTTTTGCTGATCTTCTGACAGGAATTTGGTAACAGGTACAGAATTCCAGGTAGCCAGGCGGATCAGGGGGATCATGGTCGTATCACCATGGCCACCTACCACCACTGCATTCAGGTCGGCAGGGCTGCAACCCAGGTGCTGGCTCAGCTGATATTTGAAACGGGCACTATCCAGTGTACCGCCCATACCGATGATGCGGTGTTTGGGCAGGCCTGTAGCAGTAAGAGCCAGGTAAGTCATAGTGTCCATGGGATTGCTGATCACGATAATGATCGCATTGGGAGAGTGCTGTAGAATGTTTTCGGCAACACTTTTTACAATACCGGCATTTACACCAATCAGTTCTTCGCGGGTCATACCGGGTTTGCGGGGCAGACCTGAAGTGATCACTACCACATCACTGCCGGCAGTTTTGGAATAATCATTGGTTGAACCGGTGATACGTGTATCAAAGCCAAGCAGGGTAGCTGTCTGCATCATATCCTGGGCCTTTCCTTCTGCCACACCTTCCTTGATGTCCAGCAATACCAGTTCTTCTACCAGTTCTTTGCGTGCGATGTTGTCAGCACAGGTTGCGCCTACAGCACCGGCACCTACTACAGTTACTTTCATGAACAAATTGATTTATGGAATGAGGAAATTATTTGCGGGGCAAAGGTATAGCAAACCGGCTAGTTTCTACGGCCCGATCCGGCATTTCTGCCGTTATCATTTTTTCAATTCTGTCAGCATATTGTCAATCCGCATACTACCCTCGGCCAGGGAGATCAACTCCTTTTTCCGGTTGTAAAAAGCCAGTACCGGCAGACTATGGGTCTGGAAAAAACCGGGGAAGAGGAACTGCTCATCCCGGCCTACAATGATGTTCTTATAATTAGCGAGGCCGTACGATTCGTAAAACCGTTTCATGCGGTCAAAAGGCAGTACCGTTACCAGCAGGAACTGTACCTGTTTGAATTCTTTGATATGCGCCAGTATCGAATCGGTCTGGTGCTGGCAATGATCACATTCGGGACTGAACAGCATGATGACCAGGGCTTCTTTTTTGGCCAGATCTTCCCGCGTAAACCAGGTAGTGCTGTCTGACAGTAATACTTTGAAGGGAGGCACCGTAGGGAAACGTTTATACGGAGGCTCCGAAGGAGTGGTTTGCTGGCTCATGCCTGCTGTGCTCAACAGCAGGCAGCTCAAAAAGAGAAGGATCGTTTTCATGCCCAAAGAAACTAAATAAATAAAGGCCGGCCTTGCCCAGAATCCTAATAAAAAAAGAAAAAAATTTGGTGATCTACGAAACTTTCGTAAAATTTACGAAAAATTCGTAGATCATGGAGAAGCTTACTATCCAGGAAGAAGAGGCCATGCAGGCTATCTGGAAAACCGGCGAAGGCAATATCAAAGCCTTTATGGAGCATCTGGATAACCCGCCACCTTATACAACAGTGGCATCCACCGTCAAAAACCTGGAACGTAAAGGATACCTGCAAAGCCGCCTGCAGGGTAATGCCTACCTGTACCGGCCGGCAATAACCGAAGAAGAGTACAAGAAACGTTTTATGGGTACCGTAGTACGCGAATACTTTGACAACTCGTACAAAGAGCTGGTCAATTTTTTTGTGGAACAAAAAAAATTGTCGGCCCGCGAGCTGAAGGAGATCATTGATATGATTGAAGGGAAGAAGTAGGGAGCAGTGGTCGGTGGTCAGTTGACAGTTGATAGTTAAGAGAGGTTACATTCCTTCCACCCTCTACCTTTTCCCCTTTAAACCTTTATACCCTTTAAACCCTTTATACTTTGCCTATGCCCCCCATTTTTGAATATCTCTTAAAACTCTCTCTCTCGCTGATAGCGATCTGCGTTTTTTATCAGCTGGTATTGCGACGGCTTACATTTTATAACTGGAACCGCTGGTACCTGCTGGGGTATTCAATCCTGTCATTTGGAATGGCGCTTATCGATATTACACCGTTGCTGCAACAGCATGCACTGACACAAAACAGGGTGCTGACCTATATCCCGAGTATGCAAAACCTCACAGCACAGATAGCAGGCCCTGCGGAGGTGACCGGGGCATCGGCCTGGACATTGGGAACAAAATGGGACTGGATGCTGATCCTGTTGCTTACGGGTATATGTTTACTGATTGTACGTTTTATACTGAGCCTGTTATCGATCCGGCGCATTCGCCGTCGTGCCACCCTGGTAAGCGAGGGCGATATGCAGCTTTACCTGATCGATCAGCCCATAGCACCTTTCTCTTTTGGCAATGGTATTTATATAAATAAACAACTGCACAGCGAATCGGAGCTGCAGGATATCATACGACATGAATTTGTACACGTACGGCAACAGCATACAATAGATATCATCATGGGAGAGTTGCTGTGCATTCTCAACTGGTACAATCCCTGTGCCTGGTTGTTGGGCCGTGCCATACGCCAGAACCTGGAGTTTATTGCAGACCGGCAGGTAATTCAAAGCGGTATTGACCGCAAGCAATACCAGTATCTGTTATTGAAAGTAATGGGGAATAAAAACTTTAGTATAGCCAATAATTTCAATTTTTCCTCACTGAAAAAACGTATAGCCATGATGAACAAAATGCGAAGTGCCCGAAGGCACCTCATTCGTTTCTTCTTTTTATTGCCCCTGCTGACAGTCCTGCTGCTGGCTTTCCGCAGCAGGCTGATAGCGGGCGAAAAAGAAGGCTCCTTATTAGTAGCCGGTTTGACCATCGATGCAGTAACGAACCGGCCACTGCCCGGAGTGACAGTCACTCATGAACCAGGCGGGCAAAAAGTCGTATCGGATCAAAAAGGGTATTATTCCTTTTACATTCCTGCAAAGCAAACACTCAACGAGGTACAAATCAGTTTCTCGTTAAATGGGTGGAATTTTACAAAGCCATCACGCCTCAGCGAAAAGGGCGAAACACCCTGCAATCTGGTAGTACTGGGATATCTGCATCCTGCTGACCGGCCAGAGCGTATGCATGCCAGTTATGAAGTAAGGGTAGAAGGTGCCCCCGACTATGAAATGGTGACCCGGTTGTGGTCGTCTATGCAGATAAGCCATAAAAAAGGTGAACGGCTGCGGACGGTCATGGAACAATCAACCGTACCGGTAGCTGTAGTGGAAGGAACTCCCTGTGTGATCAGCGCCGATGGGGCAATGGCCTGGCTTTCCGGTGAGGACAGGCTTATTTCATCAGCATTTCGTGTAAAAGTCGGCGACCGCATCATGACCATGGAAGAAGCTAATAAAACCATAGCGCTTAAAGATGTAAAAACGGTTGGCGCCGCAGAGCGCCGGTATGCCCTGCAGAAATATGGATACGATGGTGGCCTGTTGTTGTTAAATACAACTGTTGCGGATCAGAAAATCCGTGAGGCATCAGATACCATTGTGCTGCCTGCCCGGCAGAACTGGGATCCGCAGCCCACCGAATCTCAAAAAGATTTTATACGCCGGCATCCGGCTGTGGAGCGCATCAGTTGGGGATATATGTCCGATGTAAAAATTGCAGACGGAGATGACATGGAAACAAAAAAACTCCGCTCCGGCTTCAAAACAGGCGATATGTTTATGATCATCCATTTCAAAAATGGCAAATGGGATATGTACAATGTGAATAATGAAGAGTCGGTAGGCAAGTTTAAAAAGAACTATGGTGAAACGCCGCCCAAAGCACCGGCACCACCTGCCACGAGCCTTACAGAGAAGGCTGCAAAACCTGCAGAAAGTACATTGCCTTCGACAGCTACAAATGCACAGACTACTGTTTTGCCTTCATCCGTCTCCCTCGCCGGCAATCCGGCAGGTGAGGCCAGGCATTCAAAGAGGCCCGGGGCCTTCAGTTATCTCGCTGCCGATAGCCTGATCTGGTCTGCTGATAAAAATACGCTGACCCTTATGGGTAATGCCGTGGCCATGGATGAAGAGAAAGAAACGATCCTTAAGTCCGATGCCATTATACTGCGTCAGTCAAAGCCAGTTGAAAAAGTGTTGCTGGATGGCAAATCGCTGGTTGCCGATGATCTGCAGGTTAATCCGCAACGGTTTTCCATGCGTATGCAAACGCTTACAGCAGCAGAAGCCAGCCGCCGGTATGGAACGGACTTTACGGGAACTGTTCTGGAGATTACGACTGAAAAGGTAGAAGGTAAAAGGTAGGGGGTAAAGGATAGACAGGACGGTAGTTTATTAGCACATCAGCACATTAACACATTAGCAAATTAACTTATAAGCTTTTATCTTCCGCCATACACCTTTTCCCGTTAAACTCCTATATTTGCCGCCTCAAAACTGATTTTTCTATGGCAAATACAGCTGATATCAGCCGGGGTATGATCATCAAACTGGATGGCAGTTTGTACTCTGTGGTTGAATTTGGTGAAAACAAAACGGCTCGTGCAGCAGCCAAAGTGTGGGCAAAGCTGAAGGGCGTGGACAATAACCGTTCTATCGAAAAAACCTGGAACTCAGGCGATACAATCTATCCGGTACGTGTAGAAAAACGCGCTTACCAGTTCCTGTATAAAGATGATACCGGTTACAACTTCATGGACACAGAAACCTTTGAGCAACTGGCTCTCCAGGAAAACCTGATTGATGCCCCTCAGTTTCTGAAAGATGGCCAGGAAGTGGGCGTACTGATCAATACAGAAACAGAACAGCCCATGAGTGTGGAGTTGCCTGATAAGATTGTGTTGCAGGTGACCTATACCGAGCCCGGCCTGAGAGGCGATACAGCTACCCGCACACTCAAACCCGCTACGGTGGAAACCGGCGCTACAGTGAGCGTTCCCCTGTTTGTGAATGAGGGTGAGATGATTCGTATCAACACCAAGACCGGTGAGTATGTGGAACGTGTAAAGGATTAACCTTATTAATAGGAAAATGGCCCAGAATCAATCGGTTTTGGGCCATTTTTTATTGTTTTTTGCCAATTTTTGAGGCAAAATCGTAAAAATAATCTTGATTTGCAGCAGGCTATTTCCCTAACTTAGCCAACATTTTTCATTATAAATACCTGTTAAATTGAAAAGCATGGACTTCAAACAGATCCAGGAGTTGATTAAAATGATCAACAAATCCAATATCGGAGAGCTGACCATCGAGCAGAAAGATTTTCGCATCACGATCAAACAGAAAGAAGAGCATGTAACACAGGTGGTGTCCGGCATCGCTGCGGCAGCTCCGGTGGCCTATGCGGCACCCCAGCCAGCTGCTGTACCAGCCGGTGCACCAGCGCCCGCTGCTGAGAAAGCAAAAGCGGCTGAACCAGTTGCGTCAAACCTGATTACCATAAAGAGCCCGATGATCGGTACTTTTTACCGCAAGGCCTCTCCCGATAAACCCAATTTTGCAGAGGTAGGTGATGAAATTACCCCTGGTAAAGTGGTTTGCATCATTGAAGCGATGAAGCTTTTCAATGAAATTGAAAGCGAAGTAAGCGGTCGTATCGTGAAAGTACTGGTGGATGACGCTTCACCTGTTGAGTACGATCAGCCTTTATTCCTGGTAGAACCAGCCTGATTGATCAGCTGATCTGGCAAATGCCAGTAATATGGACAATACCCGCAGCGTGTAAAGACGGTGGGTTCAAGTTTTCAATCCTTAATTCAAAACTGTGTTTAAAAAAATACTGATTGCTAATCGTGGCGAGATCGCCCTGCGTGTGATCCGCACCTGCCGCGAGATGGGTATCAAAACAGTAGCAGTCTACTCCACGGCCGACCGTGATAGCCTGCATGTGAAGTTTGCTGATGAAGCGGTTTGTATCGGTAAGCCCCAGAGCAGTGATTCGTACCTGAACATTCCTCATATAATGGCAGCCGTTGAAATCACCAACGCAGATGCCATTCACCCCGGCTATGGTTTTCTGGCCGAAAACGCCAAGTTTGCCAAGATATGCAACGACCATGGCATCAAATTCATCGGCCCCACTGCTGATATGATCAGCTCCATGGGCGATAAGATCACCGCCAAGGATACCATGATCAAAGCCGGTGTACCCGTAGTGCCCGGAGGCCAGGGCCTGCTGCAAAGTGTGGAAGAAGCCAAAGGCCTTGCACGCGATATGGGTTACCCCGTTATCATCAAAGCCACGGCAGGTGGTGGTGGTAAAGGCATGCGTATCGTGTGGGAAGAGTCAGAGATGGAGCGCGCCTATACTACAGCCAAAACCGAAGCGGCTGCCTCTTTCAAGAATGATGGTATCTACATGGAAAAATTCGTGGAAGAGCCCCGTCATATCGAGATCCAGGTAGCCGGTGACCAATATGGAAATGTATGCCATCTGAGCGAGCGCGATTGTTCGATTCAGCGCCGTCACCAAAAGCTGGTAGAAGAAAGCCCTTCGCCTTTTATGACAGACGAACTGCGTCAGCGTATGGGTGATGCCGCCAAAAAAGCGGCTGCAGCTATCAATTATGAAAGTGTGGGTACCATTGAGTTCCTCGTGGATAAACACCGCAATTTCTACTTCATGGAAATGAACACTCGTATCCAGGTAGAACACTGCGTGACCGAAGAGGTGATCAATTTTGACCTGATCAAGGAACAGATCAAAATAGCCATGGGTGAGCGTATCAGTGGGGAGGATTACATTCCGCAAATGCATTCCATCGAATGCCGTATCAATGCAGAAGATCCCTACAACGATTTCAGACCTTCTCCCGGACGTATCACCACGCTGCATCAGCCCGGTGGTCATGGTGTACGGGTAGACAGTCACGTATATGCCGGCTATGTGATCCCTCCTTATTATGATTCCATGATCGGTAAACTTATCACTGTGGCACGTACGCGCAATGAGGCGATCGATACCATGTATCGCGCACTGAGCGAATACGTGATCGAAGGTGTGAAAACGACTATTCCGTTTCACCTGCAACTGATGCAGGATGAGCGTTTCAGAAGCGGCGACTTCAATACCAAATTCCTCGATAGCTTTAAAATGAAATAAGTTCTCTGAAATCCCGGCCACTCGGCCGGGATTTTTTAATTTTAGGAACAAATAAAGCAGATGAGATCACTGCTACTGATATTGTTTCTTCTGATACTGGCAGGCCGGCCTTCGGCCCAGCTCTATCAACAGGTGCACCGCAAAGCCACGCTGGTAGATACACACAATGATGTGCTTTCGTCGGCTGTGCTCGAAGGAAAGGATATCAGCAAACGCCTGACTACCGGCCATAGCGACTTTGAACGCTGGAAAGAGGGAGGAGTGAATGTGCAGTTCTTCTCCGTGTGGACCGATAAAAAAGCCCGTAACAAAGCCGGTTTTTATGCCGATGCCAATGAAGAGATAGACTCGCTGGAGCGGATTGTGCTGCGCAATCATCAGCGCCTGGCACTGGCATTGCGGTATAAAGATATCAGGAAAGGAATCCGGCAAAGCAAACTCGTAGCACTCATCGGCGTAGAAGGCGGGCATATGATCGAAAATGACCTGGGCAAGCTGGAGGCGCTGGCCAACCGGGGTATGCGCTACCTCACACTTACCTGGAACAACAGTACCAGCTGGGCTACCAGCGCCATGGATGAAACGGCAACGGATCCTGCTGTGCTTGCCGGCCGTACCAAAGGACTTACAGATTTTGGAAAACAGGTAGTACGTAAGCTGAATGAGCTCGGAGTAATGGTAGACCTGTCGCATACCGGCGAGCAGACTTTTTATGATGCACTGGCAGTCACGCAAAAACCAGTGCTTCTTTCACACAGTTCTGTATGGGCGCTTTGCCCCGTATTCAGAAATCTGAAAGATGATCAGATAAAAGCCGTGGCGCAGAATAAGGGTGTTATCTGTATTAACTTCTATTCAGGTTTTATCAGTACCGCTTACGACAAACGAGCCACCTGGTTGAATGGTGCCGGTAAGAAGGGTATCCAGGACTCTTTATTGCGTGTGCATCATGGCGATTCCACAGCCATGCAAAAGGCGTGGAATAATTATTATGACCAGGCCATGGACGATGTAAGGCCCGGTATCAATGACCTGGTAGATCATATCGATTATATCGTGAAGCTGGTAGGCGATGACTATGTGGGCCTGGGTGCTGATTATGATGGCGTGAGTTCGGTACCGCGCGGGCTGGAAGATGTGAGCAGGTATCCTGCCATCACACATGAGCTCATGCGGCGCGGATATACCAACCGCTCTATCCGCAAGATACTGGGCGGAAATGTGCTGCGGGTTATGCGCGCCAACTTCAGAAAATAAAACTTTACGTACTACTTAAAACTTCTAACTTAGAACTTATCCCAATCGCTTGTCATAAATTAAAAAGTATGAAACTGTTCTTTCTTCTGCTGACTACTGCACTCACAACTGTCATCTATGCACAATCAAAATCTATCTTCAACGGCAAAGATCTTACGGGCTGGAAGGCACATGGCACCGAGAAGTGGTATGTGGAAAAGGGAGAACTGATCTGCGAAAGCGGACCCGACAAACAGTATGGATACCTGTCGACCGACAAAGCGTATAAAAACTTTGAGCTCACATTGCAGTTCAAACAGGAAGCCAATGGCAATAGCGGTGTGTTTTTCCGCTCTTCCATCGAAGGTGTCAAGATCAGTGGCTGGCAGGTGGAAGTAGCGCCAGCGGGTCAGCATACGGGTGGTATCTATGAGTCGTACGGACGTGGCTGGCTGATTCAACCCGATTCTGTGCGCGAGAAAGCATTGAAGGAAGGCAAATGGAATAAAATGCGTATCCGCGTGGTAAATGATAACGTCACTACCTGGCTCAATGGCAAACAGATGATCACCCTGAGCGATGCGCGTATCGGTACCGGCAACGGGTTCATTGCCCTGCAGATCCATGATGGCGGCGGTATTAAAGTGCGCTGGAAAGATATCCGGATCACAGAACTACCGTAAGCAATTTTCATGAACCAGGCTGAATGAGACGTTGGCTGTGGATTGAATGTCTACGGCCTATTTATATACGTAGTCTAATCGAATAGCATTTAATTGTAGGCCCGCCATGTTTGGCGGGCCTGCTGATTGATATTCTTAAGCCTTATTTTAGGTTATGCGGAAAGGGTTATCTTATTCGGCTTTGGAATTAACAGTGTTTCCATTAAGATAATCTGAATAACAAAAGGTGAAGCTGGTAAAAGAAAGGGCCACCCCCGTTGAAGGAATGGCCCATGGCTTTTCTCATGTGACGGTAAGCTTATTTATCGCAGAAACAGCATCTCCCTGTATTTGGGCAAATACCATTCTTTGTCATCTACCAGCAATTCCAGTTTGTCTACGTGATAGCGGATCTGATCAAAGAAGACATCCTTTACCTGGCTTTGATAGGCAATGGCGCGGGTGCGTGTGTCTTCAATGGCATTGCAGATCTTGCGGGCTTCGATCATTTTCTCTACCAGGTCGCTGGCTTTGTTGATATGCTCAGAGATCTTATCGAGGATCTGCTTTTGATTGCTATAGGCCGATTCATCCATGCCAATGGCTTTGAGGCCATTGATGTTTTTGGCCAGCAGATTCTGATAGCGGATAGAGGGTGGCAGTACGTGGCTGGTAGCCAGCTCGCCCATGATGCGGCTTTCGATCTGTACTTTCTTTATGTATTTTTCCAGTTCAATTTCATGGCGGGCCTCCAGTTCGGTATGGCTGTATACACCATTGCTGTCAAACAGGATCTTGGCCTTATCGGTCACCATGGCATCGAGTGCCAGCGGAGTAGTCTTCAGATTGGGGAGGCCTCTTTTCTCGGCTTCCTTTTCCCATGCTTCGCTGTAGCCGTCACCTTCAAAAAGGATTTTTTCGCTGGCCACAATATACTCGCGGATCACGTGCATGATCGCGATCTCTTTTTTCTCGCCACGGTCGATCAGGCGGTCTACATCTTCCTTAAACTGGCGAAGTGTTTGTGCCACGATCGTATTGAGTACCGTCATGGGGTTGGCACAGTTGGCAGTAGAACCCACGGCGCGAAACTCAAATTTATTACCGGTAAAGGCAAAAGGTGAAGTACGGTTGCGGTCGGTATTATCCATCAGCAGCTCAGGGATGCTTTTGTGGATGTCGATCTTGAGCATGCTTTCGTCCTGCTCATCAAATTTTTCACTCACGCGCTCTTTCACATCTTCGAGCACTTTGCTGAGATACTGACCGATGAATACAGAGATGATGGCGGGAGGAGCTTCATTGGCGCCCAGGCGATGATCGTTGGGGGCGCTGGCTATGGAAGCACGAAGCACATCTGCATAATCATGTACGGCTTTGATAGTATTTACAAAGAAGGTCAGGAACATCAGGTTGGTCTTTGGGGTTTTGCCCGGTGCCAGCAGGTTGATGCCTGTATCGGTAGCCATGCTCCAGTTGTTGTGCTTGCCACTGCCGTTGATGCCGGCAAATGGTTTTTCGTGCAGCAGCACGCGCAGTTTGTGACGTGCAGAAACGCGGCCCATGATATCTACCAGCAGTGTGTTGTGGTCGACGGCCAGGTTGATCTCTTCGTAGATGGGGGCGCACTCAAACTGTGCAGGTGCCACTTCATTGTGGCGTGTGCGCAGAGGGATACCGAGTTTATAACATTCTTCTTCAAAGTCGCGCATATATGCATACACGCGCTCCGGAATAGAACCAAAATAATGATCTTCGAGTTGCTGGTTTTTGGCAGAGTTGTGGCCAAATACCGTGCGTCCGCACATGACCAGGTCGGGGCGGGCATTGAAGAGTGCTTCGTCAATTACAAAGTACTCCTGTTCCCAGCCCAGTGTGGCCGATACTTTGGAAATATTTTTATCGAAATAATTACATACGTCTACGGCTGCTTTGTTAAGCGCTTCGATAGCTTTCAGCAGCGGAGCTTTATAGTCCAGCGACTCGCCGGTATAGGAAATAAAGATAGTGGGGATGCAAAGTGTTTTGCCGGCGCCGATATGCATAATGAAGGGAGGCGAGGAGGGGTCCCAGGCAGTATAGCCACGTGCTTCGAAAGTGGCGCGGATGCCGCCGCTGGGAAAGGAAGATGCATCGGGCTCCTGCTGTATCAGGGCATCGCCTTCAAATTCTTCGATAGGGGTGCCATCTCCTTTGAGCGTAAAAAACGAATCATGCTTTTCGGCAGTAGTGCCGGTAAGTGGCTGAAACCAGTGTGTGTAATGAGTAACCCCCTTTGACTCGGCCCAGGCGCGGATGCCATTGGCAATCTGGTTGGCTACATTGCGCTGTATCTTCTGGCCGGCGCGGATAGAACCCAGCAGGCTTTTATAAGCTTCATCGCTGAGGTACTGGCGGGCTTTTTTAAGGTCAAATACATTTTCACCAAAAATGCCGGTGATTTTGGAAGTTCCTTCCACTTGTTCTGCACTCGTTTGGCTGAGCCGGTTGAGTGCATTGAATCGTAAAGACATAGATCGTTATTATGTTAATGCAAAACGGGTAGCACTGGCAAATCTATTTAAAAGCAGGTGATTTCGTTGCAGGCCTTACCGGTTTATAAATAAAATCCCTTCACAGGCGGAAGGGATTTTAAAAACAAGGATGCAACTTTCTTTAGATAGCCGACTTTACCGTCTTGATGATCCGGGCAGCTACTTTATAAGGGTCAGCAGCTGAGTTGGGACGACGGTCTTCCAGGTAACCTTTCCAGCCACTTACGGGTACTGTTACGGGGATGCGGATAGATGCACCACGGTCAGATACGCCATAGCTGAAATCATGGATGCTGGCAGTTTCGTGCTTACCAGTCAGGCGCAGATGGTTGTCGGCGCCATATACTTCAATATGTTCTTTTATTACAGGACGGAAGGCTTCGCAGATCTTGTCGAATACTTCTTTGCTGCCACCTTTGCGCAGGGTCTCGTTGGAGAAGTTGGCATGCATACCGCTGCCATTCCAGTCGAGGGCACCGAGGGGTTTACAATGCCAGTTTACGGCAACACCATATGTTTCCCCGATACGCTCCAGCAGGTAACGGCCCAGCCAGATCTGATCGCCGGCTTCTTTAGCGCCTTTAGCGAAGATCTGAAACTCCCACTGACCAGCCGCTACTTCAGCATTGATACCTTCTACATTGAGGCCGGCTTCGAGGCAGGCATCCAGGTGCTCTTCCACAATGTGACGACCATAAGCATTTTTAGCACCTACAGAACAGTAGTAGGGACCCTGGGGACCGGGGTAACCACCGGCAGGAAAACCAAGGGGCTTATCGGTAGCGGGATCCCACAGGAAATACTCCTGCTCAAATCCAAACCAGAAATCGTTGTCATCATCGTCGATCGTGGCGCGGCCATTGGAAGCATGAGGAGTACCGTCGGCATTCAATACCTCTGCCATTACCAGGTAAGCATTCTTACGCTGGGGATCAGAAATGATATAAACGGGTTTCAACAAACAATCAGATGAACCACCGGGGGCTTGTTCTGTAGAGGAACCATCAAAACTCCACATGGGGCAATCTTCCAGCTTACCGCTGAAGTCTTTTACAATTTTAGTCTTGCTGCGCAGACTTTGGGTGGGTTTGTAACCATCGAGCCAGATATACTCAAGTTTCGCTACTGACATAAAAAGAAAGTGGTTTTAGATTGTGAATTGAAATATTTCACAATTTTAGCGAAATAGTACCAAAACGAGTGTTAGGCTGATGGAAAAATGGAAATAATTGATTAGAAACTGGAAAATATGTGGAAAATCGAGATAAAAATTAATATTGTAATTATTTATTATAAATATTAAGCTGATTGTCGATTACCGCAGAATGGCAGATATAAGTGGGGACAATGCCTGACGACGCAATCCTTGTATCCACATCCTCATGCAGGATATTGCCCGTCAGTACCAGGGCTGTGTCCAGGCCAAACTTATTGCCCCCCAGGATATCGGTATGGAGGGTATCGCCTACCATCAGTACATCTTTTTTGGTAATGTCAGGGTGGCGGGCCCGCACCAGGTCCCAGGCAAACATGAAGATCTGTGAGTCGGGTTTGCCAAAACGGATAAACTTTTTGCCGGTGATCTTTTCGATCATCCAGGATATGCCGCCGATGGCAATGCCTACTTTCTGTTTGGAAATGGGGTAAGCGCCATCGGGATTGGCTACAATAGCCGGAATGGTGCGCCAGCGGAGCAGGTTTACCGCTTTATTCAACCCGTCCAGCCATTCAAAACCTTCGTCGTCGAGCAATACCAGCGCAGTAATGCTGTCCATATTTTTTTCGTTCACCTGCTGTATGGGAATGATCTCCAGCCCGGGATGTTCGATATAATGCGCCGAGTTTTCCGTGCCCAGGTAAGCGACCACACCGGTTTTTACCTTGTTATCCAGGAACTCCTTGGCCAGCATGCCCGATGAAATGATCTGTTGCGGTTCGATAAGATCAAGTCCGCTGCGTCGCAATGACTCGACCAGCAGATCCGGGCTGCGACTCGCATCATTGGTGATCACGTAATAGGACTTGCCTTCTGCCTGCAGCCATTCGAAGGTTTGCCGGATACCCGGTATCAATCCATTGTAATTGCGGATCACCCCATACGAATCAAAAAAGATCACTTTGTAATCGGATAAAAGGGATTTGAAATCTTTCATGCTTCTTTGATCTTGAGGTGAGCAATTATTTTTTCCGCATCGAAATCCCTGTCTACAGAAGGCAGGTATATATCAAAGGCTTCCGCTTTGAGTTTGCTGGCATAAGGCTCTGCAAAAAAGTAATCCCCGTTTTTGACTACGTAATTGAGAATAAAAAAGCGATATACTTCGCGCAGGAAACGAATCTCATTGGCCGAAAGCGGGTTGACTTTATGGTATTCGCTCAGGAAAAGCAGGAACCGTTCTTCGTTGAGCGGATTGACGAGGTAGCTGAACACAGTCTTGTCGCCCGCATCACTCACTACGCGACTGAAAAAATAAAAATCGAGCATGCGGCTGCTCATCCGGAACCAGTCGTAATCCCAGCGGCTGTACAATTCATGCTTATTGACTACAGAGAAGTTGCCAATATTCCAGTCGATGAAAACAGGTATGATCTCAAATGATCCGGCATTGCATTTATTACGATTGCGCAGAAACTGCTCGCAGTGATAACGCAACAGGTCTGCCTGTGCGCGTGTGCCAAATTTTTTTTCGTTTTGTGTCAGTTGCTCGAGCAGGGTGTTTATATCCGTGCGCAGGGTCTTGCTGCTTTTGGGCAGTACATTGCGGATACGGCTGCATGCCAGGTGAAATTTACCGATCTGGCGGCCCAGGCTACGAATGAGTGGCTCATCGAGACGGCGGGGTAGCCGCTGCATCACACGGCTCGGGTTGTAAAACACTACCCAGGCTTCTGTTTTCCCTTTCTTATAATGATAGGTATAGACCCGGTTATTTTTCAGCAGGCTTTTGGCCAGCAGATTTTCAAAAGGATAAAGCAGGTTATTGCCCAGCGCATGAATGATGCGATGATCCTCCTTGAAGTGTTCGTATTTTCCGAATGAAGAAAGCTTGGCGATAATGATGTCTTCATCCGTAAAGGTCACACGGTATACATGATTGGTCGATACCAGCGGACTGATATCCTCTACACGCGCAATACGCCGGGAGGGGTCATAACCATTCCAGGCTTTTTCAATAATATCCGTATAGTTTATCATAGCTCCAGCAGATGAGGTATGCCTCAGGGTTGTTCTGTTCTGACTTTTGAGTTTGAAAATAGGCCAAATAATCGTTTCCAGTCCATTCCGGCCATTACCGGTATCAGGATCAGGGGCAGTACAATACTGCGGTAACGCACAATAGCTCCCAGGTTGTTGACACTGAAACCCACCACGAGTAATAATGTAAACGACAGGCAGGCGGTGAAATACAATACAGCATCCGGGGGATGTGTACGCGGTCGTTTAAAGAAAATGAAAAGCAACAGGAGAATCAGTATCAGGGCTGTTTCCAGTGCAGAAAAGAGAGAAGGTAAATGCCGGATATCGGATGGATAAGGCCGTAAGGCAGAAAGGGAAAGAGCCTGTGGCAGATTGATCAGGAAACTCACGGCAGTGGGTTCAAGCGATCGTATAGGAATACTGGAATAACCCACCAGGTTTACAAAAGCCTGCTGTTTTTCGACTACAGCCTGCGGAAAATCGAGTCGTGGATTGACATACCGGAGTGTAAAAAAAAGCGTAAAGAATATAAGATAAACAATGCCATAGGTCACCGCTATTCTTTTATTCCAGCGCAACGCGGCAATCCAGGCTATCAGCGCCGGTATAACAATGATCAGCATGGCATTGCGCAGGGTAAATAACAGGAAGAGGCCAAGAAAAACACCGGCAGTTCTTTTTCCGGAGATCCGTTTTTCTTTTATCGTAAAATATACATGATAAATAATAAGGCTTATTCCTAAAAACAACAATCCTTCTTTGTGTATACCGCTGCTCCAGTAAAGAAAAGAAGGACACAGGAAAATAGCTGCGAGTATCCATTTTTCCTGCCGGGGAAACTGCTCCTTCATCACCCGGAAAATGGCCAACGGACCAAACAGGGTGAGATAAGCGAAGAAAATGACGTTTACGTAATACCGTCCCTGACTGAACAGGTCGAGGATAGACAGGAATTTGATGAAAATATTTGATTTGAGATCATTCCAGAATGAGCCACTCGAAGCAAAGAGTTTACTATAGCCACCCGGATAGGGATTGTGAAACAGGTTGGTGAAATATTCGGTGGGACGGTCAAACAATACTTCCAGCTCTTTGATGCCCTGTGCATGATAATTCCAGGTGTCGACCATCTGGGCGGTGCCGCTGTAATGGGTTCCCATCCAGCCATAAAATATGCCGGCGATTACTTTCAGCAGGAAAAGGCTCAGGAGCGTGGTGGTACTAAGCCCCGTGGCAGTAAAAAAACGGGTTTTGGTCACCAGCCAGGCAAACAGGAAAAGGTAGATTACAAAAAGCAGAAAGTCCAAAAATGGTTGGTTTTAACTTGCTAAAATAAATAATTACGGCGTCTTCCACTTTTTTTACACATCAGATAGTCTCTCAACCGCCGAAACGATCTTATTTGTGTAGCTTTGCGCATCTTCTTAAATACTCTATTTTACATTTTTCAATGGAAATCACAGCAAAAACGGCGCAACAGCTTCGGCTTACGGAAGAAGAATTTGAACTGATCAAGCAAAAGCTGGGTCGCGTACCCAACTTCAATGAACTTTGTGCATTCAGTGGCATGTGGAGCGAACACTGCAGCTACAAAAACTCCATTAAATGGCTGAAAACCCTGCCCCGCGAAGGAGGCAGAATGCTGGTAAAAGCGGGTGAAGAAAATGCGGGTCTTATGGACATTGGCGGTGGCCTGGGTGTGGTATTCAAAATTGAATCACACAATCACCCTTCAGCTATTGAACCCTTTCAGGGAGCTGCTACCGGCGTAGGTGGTATACACCGCGATATCTTTACGATGGGAGCACGTCCCATTGCCGCGCTCAACTCGCTGCGTTTTGGCAGGCTGGAAGAAGATAAAACCCAACACCTGTTGTCCGGTGTGGTACATGGCATTGGCCATTATGGCAACTGCTTTGGTGTGCCCACGGTAGGTGGCGAAGTATATTTTGATCCCTGTTATCATACCAATCCGCTTGTCAATGCCATGAGTGTCGGCATTGTAAAAGCCGGCGAAACAGTATCGGCTACAGCAGAAGGTACTGGCAACCCCGTGATGTTTGTAGGAAGTGCCACCGGTAAGGATGGCATTGGCGGAGCTTCATTTGCCTCGGCCGATATTACTGCAGAAAGTGTGCAGGAACTGCCTGCCGTGCAGGTAGGGGATCCTTTCCAGGAGAAAAAATTGCTGGAAGCCTGTCTCGAAGTAATTCAGACCGGGGCTATAGTGGGCATGCAGGACATGGGTGCTGCCGGCATTATCTGCTCTACTGCAGAAATGAGTGCCAAAGGTGGTGTGGGTATGCGCATTGATCTTGATAAAGTGCCTACACGCCAGCCCAACATGAAAACCTGGGAGCTGTTGCTGAGCGAAAGCCAGGAGCGGATGCTGCTGGTGGCGCAGAAAGGCCGCGAAGCAGAAGTACAACGTGTATTTGAAAAATGGGATCTGCCCTGCTCGGTAATTGGCGAAGTGACCGATGATGGCCTCCTTCGTTTCTATATGAATGGTGAACTGGAAGCAGAGCTTCCGGCCGAAGAGCTGGTACTGGGTGGCGGTGCCCCGCAATATGAAAGAACGTATCGTGAGCCGGTTTATTTCAGCCAGATTGCTGCTTTCAATGCAAGCGCTGTTCCAGTAGCGGAAGATCTGAAGGCCGTTGCCGAACAAATTATCGGGCTGCCTTCCATTGCTTCCAAGCGCTGGGTGTATACACAGTACGACAGCATGGTAGGCACGGTAAATGCTACAACGAATCTGCCGGCCGATGCCGCCATCGTGGTAGTGAAGGGAACGACCAAGGCACTGGCTGTAACTACAGACTGCAATAGCCGCTATGTATATGCCGATCCATACAAAGGAACCATGATTGCGGTGAGCGAAGCTGCCCGCAACATTGTATGCAGTGGCGGTCAGCCGCTGGGTATCACCAATTGTCTCAACTTCGGTAATCCCTACGATCCCGAAGTATATTATCAGTTTGTGCATGCCATAAAAGGTATGGGCGAAGCCTGCCGCAAATTTGATACACCCGTTACCGGCGGTAACGTGAGTTTTTATAATCAAAATCCCGATGGTCCCGTATATCCCACACCTACTATCGGTATGGTGGGGTTGCTGGAAGATATCGACAGCCGTATGACCCTCAACTTTAAGGCGGAAGGCGATCTGCTGTATGTACTGGGAGCGGTTACCAACGATATCAATTCTTCTGAATACCTGTACCAGGTGCTGGGAGTGAAACATTCTCCCGCTCCGCATTTCGAACTGGAAGAAGAGTATGCATTGCAGCAAAAGCTGAGCCAGCTGATCGGTTCACAACTGGTACGCTCTGCTCACGATGTGGCCGAAGGTGGGCTGTTTGTATCGCTGTGTGAAAGTGCTTTCACCGATGGTCTCGGATTTTCGGTCGCTTCCAAAGACGGTATCCGCAAAGATGCCTTCTATTTTGGCGAAGGTCAGAGCCGGGTGCTGGTAAGTGTGGCGCTCGATAAAGTCGCTGCTTTTGAAAAAGCGCTCAATGGCTTCCCCGCTGAAAAAATAGGGGTGGTGACCAGCGGTGATGTAGTGATAGATGGCGATTTCTGGGGTAATATTGAAAGCTGGCAGGAGCGTTATGACAATGCTATCGGCAATCAGCTGGCCAAAGAAGAGGCCGGTTCCGCCCTTAGTTCGATTTGATTCGTCAACATAAAGAAATAAAACAAGGGAGCAAACAACTGTTTGCTCCCTTTTTCATGTAAGTACGAAATGACGATGGCGACGGGTTCGCTGCAGGTGTTTTACCAGGCCAGCTGCGTATACCGGTTACCATTGAATAAGAAACGGGCATTACCGATAAGGCTTGTTTGCCTTCACCGGTACAAATCAAAAATGTTTCCAGATTTATGCATGGTTAATAACGTGTTGATAAAATGCCGGTGGGCAGGCCGTATCTTTATCGCAAAAGGAAATTGAAATGGGAAAAAAGATAGCCATTATTGGCGGCGGCAACCTGGGTACAGCCATTGCCGAAGGGTTGCTGGTGAGTACCTTCAGCAAACCGGGTGATATTACCATAACCAAACGTAATATCAATACCTTAAAAAGCCTGCGGGAAAAGGGGGTGACGGTGACGGCCGATAATAATGCGGCCGTAAAGCAAAGCGAAGTGATCATCCTGGCAGTAAAACCCTACCAGGTCGCCGATGTACTGCGTGCTGTTAAAAAAGATATTACCGGAAAAAAAATACTGATCTCCGTCGTTACCGGTGTGCTGATCACCGAAATGGAAGAACTGGTGGGTAAGCCGGTCGCTTATTTTCGTGCCATGCCCAATACAGCTATTGCCATAAGGGAAAGTATGACCTGTATCTGCAGCAAAAATGCCGATGCACAGGTGAGTGCTTATGTCAACGAGTTGTTTGGCCAGTTGGGCAAAGTAGCCTGGATCGATGAAAAGCTGATGGAGGCGTCTACCGTGCTGGCCGCTTGCGGCACAGCCTATGCCATGCGTTATATCAGGGCCAATATACAGGGCGGTATCGAAATCGGGTTTGATGCAGCTACCGCTTCACTGATAGCAGCCCAGACGGTAAAGGGAGCGGCGGAATTGCTGCTGCAAAAAGGCACACACCCCGAACAGGAGATCGATAAAGTGACCACGCCCAAAGGCTGTACTATTGCAGGTCTTAATGAAATGGAGCATCAGGGCTTCAGCTCATCACTGATCAGGGGCGTAGTAGCCAGCTATAAGAAAATAGCCCGCGATTAACGTGTAGTGCAACGTTCGCTGCTACCGGGTTGTCACAGCCTGCCAAAACAAGGCATATGAGAAAGATACTCTTTGTTCTGGCAGTAGTCCTGACACTGCAGGCATGCAGCAAAGACAAGGCAAAAGGTGATCCGGGTACGGTAATGGTACGGATCATCAACAATACTACTTCTCCATTGACCGACGTATATGTGGCGGATGCTGTATACGGCAACCTCATGTCCAAAGGGAAGACGGAGTATAAAGTAGTGAAGACTCCTATCTATGCGGGTATCTGTAGTTTTACTGTTGGCGGTCTGCAGACTACTGCCGGGTATGGTATCTGTGGCACACCTCCCATGCCTCCGCCACTGGCAACAGGGTATTATACCTTCCGCATCAATCCTTCGTCTGTAGCAGGGCAGTATACGCTTGAGTTTGAGAAAGACTAATTCACGAGTATAAAGGGTTTAAAGGGTATAAAGAGTTTAAAGCGTAAAGAAGAAAAGCAAATATTTGTATCTCCTCCATGTTATCCCCTTTAAACTCTTTATACCCTTTAAACCCTTTTAACGCGGCTGTTTATATACGGTACCATCTTTCATTACAAAAACAACTTTTCCAAAAGCTTTTTTGTCTTTGAGCGGGTCTCCGTCGACGGCTACGATATCGGCCAGTTTGCCGGCTTCGATACTTCCCAGTTTATCTGCTTCGCCCAGTAAGGTGGCTGCATGAATGGTGGCGGCTTTAATAGCTTCCATGGGAGGCATACCCCCGTCGATCATATAGGTAAACTCAAGCCAGTTGAGCCCATGTTGATAAACACCCGCATCTGTGCCGAAGGCAATGGATACACCGGCTTTGTAGGCTTTGGCAAATGTGTGTTGTAATTGCGGGCCTACTTCCAGCGCCTTGGGTCGTACCAGGGCAGGGTAATAGCCGGGTTTTAATGCCGAGTCGGCTACGGCTCTGCCGGCTGTAAGGGTTGGTACATACCAGGTATCATATTGTTTCATTAATGCCATGGCTTCGTCGTCCATAAAAGTGCCGTGCTCGATAGAACTGACGCCGGCTTTGATCGCTCTTTTCATTCCTTCGGGACCATGTGCATGTACGGCCACTTTGAAGCCATAATCTTTTGCGGTTTGCACAATGGCTTCCAGCTCATCGTCAAAAAACTGGGGATTCTTACCGCTTTTGGCTACACTCAGTACACCACCGGTGGCTGTGACCTTGATCAGGTCGGCGCCCTCCTTATATCGCTGCCGCACTGCTTTGCGGCAATCTTCGGGCCCGTTTACAACACCGGCTGCAGGCCCGGGGTCACCCATCAGGTCCTGCCGGTAGCCATTGCTGGGGTCTGCATGTCCGCCGGTGGTGGCAATCGATTTGCCGGCAGTGTATACCCTTGGCCCCTTGATAAAACCGGCATTGATAGCATTGCGCAACGAAATGTTCACGCCCGTACCGCCGAGATCTCTTACAGTGGTGAAGCCGGTCATCAGCGTAGTGTCTGCAAAACGAACCGACCCAAAGGCGATATCGGCCGGATTTTGCGTAAAGCGTTGCAGGTATTGATTGGGATTGGTTTCAGACTCCAGGTGTACGTGCATATCGATCCAGCCGGGCATGACGGTGCTGGTACGCAGGTCGATGGTTTTTTCGCCGGCAGCAGCTTTGCGGTAGCCTTTTTCAACCGACAGGATACGGTTCTTTTCCAGCACGATCGTCACTTCCTGGCGGGGGCTGGCAGAGACTCCATCTATGAGAGTTCCGCACCAGATCTGTGTGCGCTGTGCAGTTAATTGATCCACAAGCAGACAGCAAAGTAAAAAGGCGATTACCGGCTTCATTTTTTACACGTATTTTGCTCACCAATTTACCCGGTTTTTTCCACATCCCTGCAGCTTGATTTTTGTACCATTCAAAATTCATGTAGCTTTGCATGACCTCCCGGAAATCTCCTATTCACTCATTCGCTGGATTGGCTGAAATATCCGATGGTCACGTTGGGTGGGCTGCATTTCTCTTTAATCTTATTTACGGACTGGTACTAGTTTTGGACGGTACAATTTTTTGAGCAAATGTCTTTGCCTGCACCTTCTTTTTGTTGAAAATTAAATGACCAGTTATGGCTAAGTATATTTTTGTTACGGGTGGTGTTACTTCTTCGTTAGGGAAAGGCATTATTGCGGCCTCGCTGGCCAAATTGCTGCAGGCACGCGGCCTTCGCGTGACCATTCAGAAGTTTGATCCATATATCAACGTGGATCCGGGCACCCTTAACCCTTATGAGCATGGCGAGTGTTATGTGACCGAAGACGGTGCGGAAACCGATCTTGACCTCGGTCACTATGAGCGCTTTCTCAACATCTATACTTCACAGGCCAATAACGTGACTACAGGCCGTATCTACCAGACAGTGATCAACAAGGAGCGCGAAGGCGCTTACCTGGGCAAAACCGTGCAGGTAGTACCTCATATCACCGACGAGATCAAACGCCGTATGCTGGTACTGGGCCAGGATAATAAATACGATATCGTCATCACCGAAATAGGAGGTACCGTTGGTGATATTGAAAGCCTTCCTTTTGTGGAAGCCGTTCGTCAGTTGCAATGGGAACTGCCCGAAGAAGATTCGGTGGTCGTACATCTTACACTCATTCCTTACCTCAAAGCAGCCAAGGAACTGAAGACAAAACCCACGCAGCACAGTGTGCGTATGCTGAGCCAGGAAGGGGTGCATCCGGATATCATTGTATGTCGTACAGAACGCCCGCTTACTCCTGAACTGCGTCGTAAAATAGCGCTCTTCTGTAATGTAAAAGCAGAAGCTGTCATCGAGGCGGCTGATGCTCCTACCATCTACGAAGTACCATTGACCATGATGCGGGAAAAGCTGGATCTCATCTGCCTCAAAAAAATGAACATTACCCAGTATGGCGAACCGGAGCTGGGCAAATGGAAAGAATTTCTCGATAAACTGAAATATCCCAAAAGCAAGGTTACGATCGGCCTGATCGGTAAATACCTTGAATTGCAGGATGCCTATAAATCTATCCTGGAAGCTTTTGTGCATGCCGGCGCCATGAATGAGTGCCAGGTACAGATACAGAACGTACACAGTGAATATATCACCGAGAATAATGTGGCCGAAAAGCTGGCCGGTCTCGATGGCCTGCTGGTTGCTCCCGGTTTTGGACAGCGTGGAGTAGAAGGAAAGATCGAAGCAGTACAGTATGCCCGCGAAAAAGGACTGCCATTCTTTGGTATCTGTTTGGGTATGCAGATGGCAGTGATCGAATATGCCCGTCACGTGCTGGGGCTTAAAACAGCGCACTCTACCGAGATGGATCCCCAAACACCCGATCCGGTGATCGATCTGATGGAAGAGCAGAAGCAGATCACGGCCAAAGGCGGTACTATGCGCCTGGGCACCTATCCCTGCGAGATCAAACCCGGTACACTGGCTTATTCCATTTACGATCAGCCACTGGTCAATGAGCGTCACCGTCATCGCTGGGAATTCAATAATAGCTACCTCGAGCGTTTTGAACAGGCGGGTATGGTAGCCAGTGGTAAGAACCCTGCTACCGGCCTGGTAGAGATCGTGGAACTGCCCAATCATCCGTTCTTTATCGGTGTGCAATATCACCCCGAATTGAAGAGCACAGTAGAAAACCCGCAACCGGTATTTGTTCATTTCATCAAGGCTGCCAAAGCCTATGCAGAAAAGAAAGCAGATACCAAAAGCCCGCTGTTGCAGGGTGAAATGATCTGACCCATTTTTAAACGGGTTCAGCAACCTGATTATCTGGTCTTTACCGATACAATTAGCAGTCCGGCAGGAAAGTTTTGCTTCCTGCCGGAACCCCGCTGTTTCCCTGTGGGCGACTGATCAATATCTCCTATCTTTGCCGTCTTTAAAAATTACTCCCTGATGAAGTTTGATCGGAATACCGTCATAGGTTTTGGATTACTGGCTATTCTGTTTTTTGGTTTCTTTTATTTTAATAATAAAGAAAAAGCGAATTACATGCGGGAGCAAGCCCGCAAGGATTCTATTGCCAATGCAAGCCGCCCCAAACCGGATACACTTGCACAGAAACAACAGGCCGCCCAGGCCGACTCTGCCGATAAGCAGAATCGTGCAGGTGTTTATACACCCGCTATTGCCGGCGAAGAGAAACTGATCATTACGGAAAATGAACTGATGCGTGTTGCTTTCAGCACCAGAGGCGGACAACCCCGCTGGATCGAACTGAAGCATTTCAAAAATATGGATAGCGGCCATGTAAAGCTGGCCAACTCGGGTTTCGATCAGCTGAGCTACCCGGTATTTACTGCAGAAGGCAAGACCATGGAGACCAATGACCTGCTTTTTGTCGGCATCGACTCCACTACCAATGCAGATGGCAGCAAAACCATCCGCTTCTCTTTGCTATCTACTGATTCGGCCAGTACAGGTTCGGCTATCGTACACAGCTATACCATTCGTCCCAACGATTATATGATCGATTTTGGTGTGCAGCTTGCCGATCCTAATCGTATGCTGCCCAAAGGTCAGCTCAATCTCACCTGGGACTATCATGCAGCCCAGCAGGAATCTGACCTGGATTTTGAAAAACAAAACACCCAGATCGGTTATGTAGAAGGTGGCGAATTTGATTATCATACTATCGGCCGCCGCAACAGTGTGGAGTTTTCCAAACCAGTAAGCTGGATCGGTGTTCGTCAGCGTTTCTTCAACAGCTTCCTGGTCGCAAAGAATAAATTCAGCTCCGGCAAAATGGAATGGACCATACCGGACAATGAAAAGAAAACAGTTGCCGATTTTACCAATACAATGAAACTGCAACTGGAAGGCGACAGTGCAGCATTCCAGCTGTTTTATGGCCCTGCAGATTACCATCTGCTGCGCAAGTATGATCAGGATATGGACAAGCTGATCAACCTGGGGCAGGGCATCTATGCTTTTGTACGTCCGCTCAACAAGTATGTGGTATTGCCGGTATGGGATTTTATTAAAGGATTTGTAGGCAACTTCGGATGGGTAATTGCTTTCCTTACGTTATTTATCCGCTTACTGATCTCTCCGCTCAGCTACAAGAGCTATCTCAGCAGTGCCAAGATGAAAGCCCTGCGCCCGGAGATCGCACAACTAAAAGAGAAATTTGGCGGTGATCAGCAGGCCATGAGTATGGAGCAGATGAAACTGTTTCGTGAAGCGGGTGTGAATCCCCTCGGAGGCTGTATCCCTGCATTGCTGCAGATCCCGATCTTCTTTGCCCTGTATAGTTTCTTTAACTCCAATGTGGATCTGCGTGGAGCAGAGTTCCTGTGGGCCAATGACCTTTCGGCCTTCGATGATGTGATCAAGTTTGGTGTAAACATCCCGTTGCTCGGCAATCACCTCAGCATCTTCACGCTGACGGCGGTAGTGACCAGTCTGGCTATCTCGATCTACAGCATGAATATGTCGCCCGACCAGAATAATCCGGTGCTGAAATACATGCCTTATATTTTCCCCGTATTCCTGTTGTTTATCTTCAACCGTCTGCCTTCGGCCCTTACCTGGTATTATACGGTTTCGAATATCGTCACCCTCATTCTTCAGTTTGTGATCCAGAATTATATCATTGATCACAACAAGATACTGGCGCAGATATCGGAGAACCGCAAGAAGCCCAAAACAAAATCAAAATGGCAGGAGCGGCTCGAGCAAATGCAGGAGCAGCAGAAGAAAGTGAAAGAAATGCAACAGAAAGGAAAAAGATAATCTTTAAAATCAGAACCCGGAGCATTGCTCCGGGTTCTGATTTTAAAGTGGAAGGCTGAGGGTAGAAGGTAGGAGGGTGGATGGCGAAAACAAGCACTCCTCTACCTTCTGCCTTTCCCCTTTTACCTTCTGTTAAAGTTCTTCCTCAAACGCAACTTATTGGTTATTTTGGAGCGTCATACCATTAACTGAAAAGAAGAACAATGAAAAGCAGATTTCTACTCATATTGTTGATTATCTGTATGCTGCCGGCCGGGTTACTGGCGCAGAAGCGGCTTACAGAAGCAACAATTACCTATGATATCGAGATCAATACGGCCAATACCGCCCCCAAGGCAGCCGATTTGCTGGATGGAGCAGTCAGTGTGATCTATCTGAAGGGCAATAGCAGCCGTTCAGAAATGATCAGTTCACTGGGTAGCCAGTCTACCATTGTGGATGGCAAAACAGGTAAAGTCACTATCCTGAAAGAGTATGGCGATAAAAAATACATGATCAACCTGACACAGGAAAACTGGAAGGCTTCCAACAAGAAGTATGAAGGGGTGACTTTCACCTACGAAAACGAGTTTAAAACCATTTCGGGGTACAATTGTCAGAAAGCGATCGGTACGCTGACCGATGGCAGCACCTTTACCGTGTATTTTACCCGCGACCTGGTACCTGTCAACAAGGATTTTCAATACCTGAATAAAGAGCTGCCCGGCCTGGCCATGCAATATGAGGCCGGAATGGGAAAACGGAAAGTAACGTACACCGTTTCCTCTATCAACTTCAACCTGGTGCCGGCCGCCAAATTTGACCTTCCCAAGTCTGGCTATCGTGTCATGACCTATGAGGAAAGCCTGGAAGGTAACAGTAACCAATAAAAAAACAGCTCCCGGAAAAGGAGCTGCAACTATTTGGAGAAAGCGATTGTTTTATTGACGGATCACAGGTTGATCTTAACAGTAGCGCCGCTTACCTTGTTTTGAGTGCCCAGGTTTACCGATACTTTTTTGCGAACGGGCATCACATAAGTGGCACCGCCTTGCTGATAAGTCATTACAGTGTTCAGATCCAGCACTTTCATGCTGTTATTGACATCGGTACGGATAACCTGACTACCCCGGAAATCGTAACCTGACTTGAGGGTAAAATTGGTAGTGCGGTTGGCGCTACGTGAAAGTAACGGCTTATCAGCAGTTAATTTCCGTGTTTTGCCATCGCCCAGGGTGGCAAAAGAGGCGAAAGCACTCAGTCCGAAGAAGACCAGTACAGCAGCCAGTTTTTTACCGCTAAGGGGTGATATATAAGAGTTAGTTTGCAACTTGGCGCAAATTTAACAATAATTCAGTAAAAGAGGGTTACCGTTTGTCCAGAATATTACAACTTATTTAACGCCTCAGGCACAAAAATGTTACATAATTTCTAAAAAAAATGGGGAGGCTTTTGCACAGGTGGGGAAAACTAGGGTAGAGAGGGTATTATTTTTTTCGTCTAACTTGTTGATAATAATAACCTAAACCCCTACATTGCGGGTGATTCTCCCTTCCAGCTCTTTTCTTTTTTCAACCCTATAAACGTCCGGAATTATGATGAAAGACAATCCATATCAGGAAGATCGGGAGCCTATAGAGGAACTGCTCCGTCAGTTTGAGGATCTCCGGCAAGGCCGCAGTCATTTTTTTATAGAAGAAGAGTCCTTTGAGAAAATTATCCGGTATTTCGAAGAAAAGGAAGAAATGAATAAAGCCATGGAAGCTGCCGAAATGGCGATTGAGCAGTTTCCTTATTCGGCTTCCCTGCTTATCCGTAAAGCAGATATTCTATTATCCACCCGCCGTTATGTAGACGCGCTGGCTATACTGGACCAGGCCGCCTTGTTTGACAGCACCGATATCAATCTTTATATCTTACGCACCGATGCCTACCTGGCGCTTGACCAGCAGGAAAAAGCAGTGGCATTGCTGAGCGATGCACTGGAATATTTTGAAGGTGAAGAACGTATTGAACTGCTCTTTGAACTGTCGGATGTATACGACGATTACGAAGAGTTTGATAAGGTATTTGACTGCCTCAAGGCGATACTCGAGCAGGAACCCAACAATGAAGAGGCTTTGTATAAGATCTGCTTCTGGACAGATTTTACCGGGCGCAACGAAGAAAGTATCCGCCTGCACCAGTGGATCATCGATGAGTATCCATATAGTGAACTGGCCTGGTTTAACCTGGCAGCCGCTTACCAGGGACTGAAGTTGTATGAAAAAGCCATCGATGCCTATCAGTATGCAGTGACCGTTGAAGAAAAATTTGATTATGCCTATCGCAACATGGGCGATGCCTATATCCGGTTGCGCAAGTACAAAGAAGCTATCGAAGTACTGGAAAGGGTAACCGAGCTGGCCAAACCGGAGGTGGTGATCTATGAAGCGATTGGTCATTGTTATGAAAGACTGAAAAATCATGCGCAGGCCCGTTTCTATTACAGAAAGGCTTCGCATCTCAATCAGGAAGACAGCAAACTTTTTTATAAGATTGCATGTACCTATTACAATGAAGGCAAGTGGGAGAGCTGCATGAAGCAACTGGAGCAGGCATTAAAGATCCATCGCCTGCAAACGGAGTATAACCTGCTGATGGGTGAGTGCCGCATGCAGTTGGGGCAGTACCGCGAAGCAGTGACTTCATTGATGCTGGTGATTAAACACCGGCCACGCAATGTGGCAGGTTGGGAAGCGCTGGTGCGTTGCCTGTACAAAGGAGGCTTTACCGAAGAAGCCCTGATGCAGGCCGAGCAGGCGCTGGAATCTACCCATGGCAAACCTCTGTTCCTGTTCTATAAGGCTGCAGCCCTGCTGGGCCTGGGCAAATCAAAGGAGGGCATCCTGCTGCTGGAGCAGGCCATGCAGACGGCTCCGCGCCTGCTGCGCCGTTTCCTGGATCTTTACCCGGCCAGTTTCCAGCATCAGCAGGTAGTGGACCTGATAGCCCGCTATAAGCGCAAACGCTCGATTTAAGCCCGATAAATGGGGGTCAGTCTTTTAAAAGCTATTCTTTATTATTTTTGCGCCGGTTCCAAGGAAACGACTCAGATTCTTTTTTGAAAACAAACCCCCGAAAGCATGAATTTTAATCTTTCGCAGATGCCGGATCGCAACAGGCGACCTCGCACTTCCGGTATCACGATGGTGATGGATAAAGGACTTAGTGTGAATGAAGCCAAAAATTTTCTCAGTGTTTCGTATCCCCATGTTGATATTATCAAATTAGGTTTCGGCACTTCATTTGTCACCCCCAACCTCCGCGAAAAGCTCGAACTGTACCGCTCTTACGACCTTCCCATTTATTTTGGCGGCACCCTGTTTGAAGCTTTTCTTATCCGCAATCAGTTTGATGATTATGTGAATGTCTGCAAGGAATACGGCATCACCTACATGGAAGTAAGCGATGGCAGCATCACGATACCCCACGCCGAAAAATGCGGCTATATCGAGAAGCTGACACAGCACGGTACGGTACTCAGCGAAGTGGGCAGTAAAGACGCCGCACACATCATCCCTCCTTACAAATGGATCGAACTGATGCGTGCAGAGCTGAATGCCGGCGCCTCTTATGTCATTGCCGAAGCGCGTGAAGCCGGTAACGTGGGTATCTACCGTGGTTCAGGCGAAGTACGTGAAGGCCTGGTACAGGAGATCCTGACCCAGATACCGGGCGAAAAGATCATCTGGGAAGCGCCGCAAAAAGCACAACAACTTTACTTCATCGAATTGCTGGGCTGCAATGTAAACCTGGGCAATATCGCTCCCACAGAAGTGATCGCCATGGAAGCCATGCGCATCGGTCTGCGGGGTGATACCTTCAACCTGTACCTGGACAAAAAACAAAATGGCTAATCCGGTAGTCAGATCCGGGCGACTGTTTGGGTTGATCGGTTATCCGCTGTCCCATTCCTTTTCCAAAAAATATTTTTCGGAAAAGTTTGAACAGGAAGGGATCACTGACTGCCAGTATGAGCTATTCCCGCTGACAGCCATCGATGAACTGCCGGCATTGCTGGCAGCTTACCCGCAGCTTTGCGGCCTGAATGTGACGATACCGTACAAAGAGCAGGTGATCTCTTTCCTGCATAGTCAAAACCCGCTGGTAGCAGCGATAGGCGCCTGCAACTGTATCCGTATAGAAACGGGGCAGTTGCAGGGCTTTAATACCGATGCCATCGGTTTTCAGCGTTCCTTACAGGAAAAATTATTACCCGCACACCGGCAGGCACTGGTGTTTGGTACCGGGGGAGCGGCCAAAGCCGTTTGTTATGTACTGCGCCAGCTGAATATAGATTACCAGCTGGTATCACGCCGCAAGATGTACGATCAGCTCAGTTATGAAGAAGTGACGGAGGCGTTACTGCAAACCCATACCTTACTGATCAATACAACCCCACTGGGCATGTATCCCAATGTCACCGAAGCGCCGCCACTGCCATACCAGGCGTTGACAGCTGATCATTATCTCTATGACCTGGTGTATAATCCGGAGCAGACCTTATTTCTGGAAAAAGGAGCCGCTGCCGGCGCCCGCACCAAAAACGGAATGGATATGCTGGTGATCCAGGCAGAAGAAAGCTGGAAGATCTGGAATAGTTAAATCAACAGGCTGGCTGCGGATGCTGTTAAAAACAACAGTCCCTGCGCGTAATGACCTTTCCTTTATTCTCCGGACTTCATTTTGGCGATAACGGCAGCAGGTACTGCGGTCACTTTCTTTAAGCTATAGTCATAACATATCATGCCGGTTTTGGCTGCAGCTACCAGTACGATGCTACCATCGGCTTTTTTCTTTTCCAGCTTATAATATAGCTCAAAGCCTATACGGCTCCATTCGGCTGCAGCGACCGATACGAGCACGGTCTCTCCATAAAACAGTTCCTGTTTGAATTCAATGGCCGCATCGGCCATGATCAATCCTGCGCCTTCGAGGCTGAGCTCAGAATAGTCATAATACTGCAGGTATTGCAACCGGGCCTCATGTACGAGGGAGAGAATGGCATCATTGCCTACATGGCCGCCATAGTTGATGTCAGATATACGTACAGGGATAGGACAGGTAAAAGCAAACTGATCGGGCAGATCGATCCTGATACGGGCCATGCAAAAGTATTTCAGGTAAAAATAAGAAAAACGTATGCAGATACCGGTATCGGTGGCGAAGGAATATTAAGTAGATAAATGATCAGAGCTGTGTGTCGTCGTTGAGCGAGTTGACCAGCGTTACGATATCCATAAAGTTGCCGGGGGCAGAGAGTATGGATGACTCTGCCAGTTTATCCTGCCAGGCCTTTAACTGGTTTTTGCAATCCACATCCTGTTCTTCGCCGGCTACACAGCAGAGCAGGTTGCCCCATTTTTTAGCCATGCGGATAAATGATCCGTCGGGGGTGAGCAGGGTTATATAACGATCGGCAATTTTGGGTACATGATCGTTGTAGGTATAGATGGCTCTGGAAAGTTGATTGGCGGGCATAGCTTCAGCAATTGCGGCAGAATTGCTGCGTGTATTGCGGGCATAATGTACCGGGGTCTCACGACTGGCAGGCTGTGCCTGGGCGGGCGCTTCTGCCGGGACGGGGTTGGCGGCTACGGCATCGCCGGTACTGACCGGGCGGGTGGTGGGGCTGTCAGTGGACACAGCGGGAGCAGAACTGACCATGGCCGGCTCTGCTTCTTCCCCATCCGATGTGAGCCGCATTATACCATAGGTAGCCAGCAACAGGAGAACGGCTGCTGCAGCATAACGTACGATCTGAGGAAGTCTTCTGTAAACAGGTCGGGCAACAGGTTCAACAGCTTCTTCGGTTTCGAGTGAGGCTGCAATACCTTTCCAGGCGGTGGCAGGAGGAGCGACTTCCATTTGTTGCAGGGCGGATACAAAGTTGCTGCCCTGCTCAGCCTCATCCAGTGCAGCAGCTACCCGGTCCCATACCCCGGCAGGGGGCGGAACTTCGTAGTTGTGCATTTTATCGCGGAGGCTGTTCATGGTCGTTTATTCGCTTTTTGTTCCAGCAGTTGTTTTACCATTTCCTGTAGCAGCACTTTGGCGCGTGACAACTGTGACTTGCTGGTGCCTTCACTGATGCCCATGATATCACCGATTTCCTTGTGTGTATATCCTTCCACCACGTACATGTTAAAAACCGTGCGGTAGCCTGGTGAGAGTTTTTGTACCAGCGCCAGGATATCACGCTCGGCCAGATTATCCAGTACGGAGAGGTAATTGCCCTCGATGCTGTTTTCTTCTTTTTCCGTGACAGGCTGCAGGTAACGTTTGCGCCGGAAGTGCTCAATAGCGGTATTGACAAAGATCCGGCGTATCCACCCTTCAAAGGAGCCTTCGCCCCGGAAGCTGCTCAGTTTTTTGAATACTTTGATAAAGCCTTCCTGCAGAATGTCTTCTGCTTCTTCGGCATTGCCTGCGTAGCGTAGGCAAACGGCATACATGCGGGGGGAAAAACGGCGATAGAGTTCTTCCTGCATGCGGCGGTCTCCATCAATGCATCCATTGATTAAGTCGCTTTCAGTGATATTTTGGTTGCTTGCTGCGTTCAATTTTCTGATTTCTGTGCCAGCTTATTCAAAAATGTTACCAGTTTTTGCGTGGCCCGGGTCCGGTGACTGTAATGATCCTTCTCAGCCAGGCCCATTTCGGCAAAACTACGGGTATCGCCCAGGGGCACAAATACCGGATCGTAGCCAAAACCCTGGCCTCCGCGGCGCTCGGGCAGGATATGACCTTCGCAAATACCCTCAAAAATGGTTTCTTTCCCGTCAATCAGCAAAGAAATGATGGTCTTGAAGCGGGCAAGACGGTTATTTTCTCCTTCCAGGTTTTGCAGGAGTTTATCAATATTTTTTTCAGGTGATCTTTCATCACCGGCATAGCGGGCGCTTTTGACACCCGGCTCTCCGTGCAGGGCTTCCACTTCGAGCCCGGTATCTTCACTAAAACAGTTTTGCCCGGTAAGTTGGTAGATCACTCTCGATTTTTCGGATGCATTGGCCTCGATCGTATCAAAGGGTTCGGGAATATCCATATCAATACCAGCTTCCCTGAGTGTAAGCAGCTCCAGCGTACCGCCGGTAGCATGCCTGATCTCATCCACTTTATGCTGATTATTGGTTGCGAAAATGAGCTTCATGACAACAAGATAATGGAATCTTTTTTATATGCTGAAAATGCGTTTCAGGCTTGCCCATAGTTGTTTTTTGAGTGGCACATCGGCACTGCATATTTCCAGGGCAGGGGAGGCCAGGTAGGTTACACCGGCGAGCTGCTGTACCTGAAATTCGGGGAAGCGCGCAGACAAGCCAAACTGGTCGGGTGTAACGCCAAAGAGTAATACGGTTTTGCTATGGAAATGATCCAGGAACTGGCGTACCGGTGTTCCCATATGCGGGTAATAATTTATGATAGCCACATCGGCCAGGCTCAGTTTACAGGCGCTCAGGATACTGGTCAGAAACTGTAATTCTGTATCCGGCAAATGAGTAATGCCGGCATAATTTACCACAATGGAAATGCCTTGCTGATTATGGCCCAATGCCTGCCACGAGGGGGTGGAAGGGGGGATGGGAGAAGGTGAGAGGTCGGAGGCAGAAGAGAGGGGGACAGCTACAGGCTCAGCTGTTGCGTTGCTGATAAGTGCTTCGCCAAGGCCTTCTTCCATCATCCTTTTACCCCTTACCTTTTCTGCATCATCGGTAAGCACCAGTAGCTGTCCATAGAGGTCAGTCAGGAGGGATGCTGGCAATTGAATATCGTTGAGCGACATGTTGATTGGTTGAAACGAATAGGTGTTAGGTTTTTTTTGTTTCTTTGCCGGGCAAAAATAAATCATTATGACCGGGGTTATGGATATTTCAGTGACCAAAGTACAACGAAGCAAGTTGCAGGACATCAATCTGGAGAATGTTCCTTTTGGTAAATATTTTACCGACCATATGCTGGAGGCCGAGTATGCAGATGGGGAGTGGAAGAAAGTAGTTATCCGGCCTTACCAGGCCCTGCAGCTGGAGCCTTCCATGGCTGCACTGCATTATGGCCAGGCTATTTTTGAAGGTATTAAAGCGTATAAAGACGATCAGGGAGAGGCTTATATCTTCCGCCCGGCCGATAATTTCCGCCGGTTCAATCAATCTGCCGAGCGTATGAATATGCCCGTAGTGCCCGAAGAGATCTTTATGGAAGGCATGCGCCAGCTGATCGCACTCGATAAGGATTGGATACCCGGTTATAAAGACCATAGCCTGTATATCCGCCCGGTGATGTTTGCCACCGATGAGGCGCTGGGTGTACGTCCCTCGGCAACCTATAAATTCCTGATCCTGCTGAGCCCTACCGGCCCTTATTTTGTCAATCCCATGCGCATACTGGTAGAAGAGAAGTATACCCGTGCTGCTCCGGGTGGGGTAGGCTTTTCTAAAAATGCCGGCAACTATGGCGGCAGCATGCTGGCCAGTACGCTGGCCCGTCAGCAGGGTTTTGACCAGGTACTGTGGACCGATGCCTTTGAGCATAAATGGCTGCAGGAAGTGGGCATGATGAATGTCTTTTTTGTGATCAATGGCCGTGCAGTCACCCCTTCGCTCGAAGAAGGAACTATCCTGGAAGGGGTTACCCGTGCCAGTGTGATTAAGGGGCTGGAAGAAATGAATATTCCCGTAGAAGAGCGTCGTATCAATATAGATGAGCTGATGGAAGCTTATAAGGCAGGCCTGCTGACCGAAGTATTCGGAACCGGTACGGCAGCCGTGATTGCACCGGTTAAAGAGTTGAGTTACAAAGGTTATTCAATGACATTTGATACGGCCGCCTATACCATTTCGCCGGCCATTAAAGCCTGGCTCAATGATATCCGGGAAGGTCGTATTGCCGATAAATTTGGGTGGATGTTGAAGGTATAAAAGGGCTAAAAAGCTGATTCACAGCTATGGGCCAAGTGTCTTTTATCCACAACCCTCTTTATTTTGGGGATTTATAATTATAAATAAAAGGACGTTTTTTTGGTATTTCCCGTCAGGGCCTTTACCTTTGCCGTCCCAAAAATAAAGCATTCAGAATGCCTACTATTCAGCAATTAGTAAGAAAAGGAAGAGAAATAATCCGGGCAAAGAGCAAATCCCGGGCTTTGGATCAGTGTCCCCAGCGTCGTGGCGTATGTACACGTGTGTATACCACTACTCCCAAAAAGCCTAACTCTGCTCTTCGTAAAGTAGCCAAAGTGCGTTTGACCAATAAAGTGGAGGTGATTGCCTACATTCCTGGTGAAGGCCATAACCTGCAGGAGCACTCCATCGTGCTGATCCGCGGTGGCCGGGTAAAAGATCTGCCAGGTGTGCGTTATCACATCGTTCGCGGATCGCTGGATACTGCCGGTGTAAAAGACCGTAAGCAGAGCCGTTCTAAATACGGTACCAAGAAAGAAAAAGCGAAGAAATAATCAGACATAATCAATCAGCTCACAAGTACAATCTATTATAAGTCATGCGGAAAGCACAAGCAAAGAAACTGCCCCTGGCGCCTGATCCCCGGTACAATGACAAACTGGTTACCCGTTTTGTCAACAACCTGATGTGGGAAGGAAAGAAAAGTGGAGCATTCACTATCTTTTACGACGCGCTGGAAAAAGTAGCCAAGCAAACCAGTGAGGACGGATATGAAGTATGGAGACGTGCATTGTCTAATGTTACGCCTGCTGTAGAAGTACGCAGCCGTCGTATTGGTGGTGCCACCTTCCAGATCCCTGCAGAAGTACGTCCTGACCGTAAGGTATCCCTGAGCATCAAATGGCTCATCCGCTACAGCCGTGAAAGAAACGGTCGTAGCATGGCTGATAAACTGGCCAATGAGATCGTAGCTGCCAGCAAGGGTGAAGGTGCTGCTTTCAAAAAGAAAGAAGATACACACCGGATGGCCGAAGCCAACAAGGCTTTCGCTCACTTCCGCGTATAACATATTCCAACGCCATTGATAAAGCGCCGCTTCCCTGAAGTGGCGCTTTTCTTTTTATACCGGTTCCTGGTCACCTGATCATTTCGGAATAGCCCGATCAGCAGGTACAATAAAAAAGAGCCGGTTTTGCCGGCTCTTGATAAATATATAATTGTTTTTCTTAATCGTTCGAATTGCCATTGTCGAGGTTGCCACTGTCTGCCAGGGGCTCGAAGATATCACCCTGAACAGGCGTAGACTCTACTACAGGAACTGCTGGTTCCGGAGCAGGTGCTACCACAGGGGCAGGAGCAGGTTTGGGTTTTCTTGCTACTGGTTTTTTAACTGCAGGTTTTTTAGGCGCTGCCTTCTTTACGGCTTTCTTCACCGGTTTTTTAGCGGCGGCCTTTTTAGGTGCTGCCTTCTTAACGGCTTTTTTGGGCGCTGCTTTTTTCTTCACCGCCTTCTTCACCGCTTTCTTAATGGCTTTTTTAACGGCTTTCTTAGCGGCTTTTTTGGCTGCTTTTTTCTTTGCAGCCGGTTTACCAGCCTTTTTAGGCGCTGCTTTCTTTACGGCTTTCTTCGCCGGTTTTTTCGCAGCTTTTTTCTTCGGGGCCGGTTTGGCTTTTGCTTTCTTCTTGGAAGGCATACGACGAAATTTTGATGGTTAATGAATGAGCGATGATTGTTTAAAACAATGCTTAATTGAAATTACAATCATTCATCATTAAAAAGCTGAATCGACCCGATTTTTTTTGAATCTGTCAAACAATAAAAGCGTTTTTGTGTAGAATCACCCGCTGTTGCCAGTGAATTAACCCGCGACCGTGCTGTTATCGTTCTCCTTTTCCCATTCCGAGAAGGCCCTGTTAAGCGCACCGGCAAAGGTTTCAGCTGCCTGGGCACCAGTCACCGCATACTTGTCATTGAGGACAAAGAAGGGTACTCCGGTTACTCCTATCTGGCGCGATTCGTAGATATCATTCTCCACTGCCTCCGCATACGCATCGCTTTGCAGGAGGTCATCTACCTCTGGCTGGGGCAATCCCACAGCGATTCCCAACTCACGAAGTGTGTTGGCATCGGCAATATCCTTTCCTTCTGTAAAGTAAGCATTGAATAAAGATTCTTCCACTTCATTGCCCCGGTCATGCGCTTTTCCTAACTGAATGAGACGGTGGGCGTCAAAGCTGTTGGCAACAATGGCTTTGTCAAGATGGTAAGTCAGCCCTTCACCTGCTGCCATTGCCGTAACCTGTGCATTGGCCTGGCGTGCCTGCTCGAGTGTCCATCCTTTGCTGCCGGACAGATACTGATCCAGGCTCTGGCCTTTCTCTGTTTTTAACCCGGGTGCCAATTGAAAACTTTTCCACTCCACCTGTACCTGGTCCCGTCCGGGAAACTCAGCCAGCGCCTTTTCAAAGCGACGCTTCCCGATATAACAAAACGGACACATCACGTCCGACCATATCTCTACTTTCATAACGTATAGTTTGGCTTTACAACAGCATAGTGAGTAATAAGTTTTAAGTTTTGAGTTCTAAGTGAGGCAGAAGGCTGAAGGTAAAGAGGAAAAGTAGCAAGTCGTTGGAGCTTGACGACGTAGAGTTGGGAAAAAAGGGGAGAATTATTTGGTAAGTTAACAGTGTTAATTATATTTGTGGCGTAAATTAAACGATATGGGAATACGGGAACGGAAACAAAAACATAAGGAAGACCTGAAAGAGAGCATCTTACAGGCTGCCAAGAAACTGTTTTTGAAAGAGGGCTTTGAAGCAACTTCCATCCGCAAGATAGCTGCCGAGATTGAATTCAGTCCCACTACCATCTATCTCTATTACAAAGACAAAACAGAGATCGCACATGCCCTGCACCAGGAAGGGTTCAAAGTGCTGGCAGAACAATTTCGGATACTGGTGCATATCGAACATCCATTCGAGCGGCTGAAGGCCATGGGACGTGTATATATGCAATTTGCCCTCGAAAACCGCGACTTCTATGAGCTCATGTTCGTAATGAAAGAGCCGATCGATTACCTGGGCCAGGAGTGTGCTGATCATCACTGGGAAGAAGGCGCCCAGGCCTTTCACCAACTATTGAGTACCGTGCAGGCCTGCCAGGCAAAAGGACATTTCAAAAAATTCGAATCGGAATCCTTTGCATTGCTGGTATGGAGTACCATGCATGGGCTTTGCACCTTGCAACTGCATGGTCACCTCGAAAAAGTTGTTGTCAACAAACAGATATTACTGGGAGTAGAGGATGTGATGAATCACACCTACGAAACTTTTGTACAAATGCTGGAAAGCCTGAAGTGATTTTTTTTACTCATTTACTTAACAGTGTAAATAATGATAACGGTATTTATTAATCGACGGATTCTGAGCATGCTGCTACTGACAGCATTAAGCTGGCAGCCGGCCAGCGCTCAGGGCAACCTGCTGCAGGAGTATATTGATTCTGCATTGAACAATAACCTGGTGGTACAGCAAAAAAATGTATCGCTCGAAAAAGCACAAACCGCGCTGTCTATTGCAAAAGGGTGGTATTATCCGACAGTGAGTTTTCAGGCAGGTTACCAGACTGCAGGAGGCGGACGCTCTATTAACCTTCCGTTGGGTGATCTCCTCAACGGTGTGTACAGCACGCTCAACCAGCTTACCTCTTCCAGCATGTTTCCGCAGTTGAAAAATCAGGAAGTCAACTTTTTGCCCAGCAACTTCTATGATGTAAAAGTGCGTACCACAGTTCCTATCATCAACCCGGATATCCGCTACAACAAAGAGATTGCTACCCAGCAGATACAATTGAGCGATTATGAACTGGAGATTTACCGTCGCGACCTGGTGCAACAGGTGAAAACAGCCTATTTCCAGTACCTGAGCAGCCTGCGGGCAGTTGAGATTTATAAGGCGGCACTTGAGCTGGCGCAGGAGAGTCGCCGGGTCAATCAGAAGCTGCTCGACAACGGAAAGGGATTACCCGCCTATGTATTGCGAGCCGATAGTGAAATGGAGCAGGTAAAGGCGCAGGTGGCCGCTGCAGAGCAGCAGGTACGCAATGCACAACTCTATTTCAATTTTTTACTCAATCGTGATGCAGCTTCGGTCATTGAAAGCAACTATGATGAACGATCTGCTATAACACAGGTACAGGATCAGTTAAGACAACAGCCGGAATCGGGTATGCGGGAAGAACTGAAGGCAATGGGCCAGGTAGTGAGCATTCGCCAGACAATGGTAAAGATGAATAAGAGTGTGTATCAGCCACGCCTCAGTGGTTTCCTGGACCTGGGTTCACAGGCAGAGAACTTTGCCTTCAATGATCAGTCCCGTTACTATATGGCGGGATTGCAACTGGAAATCCCCCTGTTTGCCGGTTATCGCAACCGAAACAAGATCAGGAACGCTTCGCTTGATCTGCAAGCTGCAGAACTGGATTTAACGAATACCCGCCTGCAACTGCAACTGGCAGCACAGGTAGCCACCAACAACTTGCTGGCAGCCTGGCAGACCTACGATGCCAGCAATCGTCAGCTGGACGCTGCAGCCACTTATCAGCGACTCATCGAAAGAGGATACCGCGAAGGCACCAACAGTTTTATTGAAACCGTAGATGCCCGCAACCAGTATACCCAGGCCCAGTTGCTGCAGGCTGTGAACAGGTATAAAGTAATGATCGCCGCTGCCGACCTGGAACGTCAAACCGCATCTTATTCACTCAAAAAATAATGGCCATGCAAAAAATAAGTATTGCCGCTTCGCTTGTTTTCCTCACACTGACAGCCCTTGTAGCCTGTCATTCCCCTGCAAAAGATCCGCAACAGTCAGAAGAAGTGATCCCGGTAAGGGTAGTATCACTTACCCAGGACACGATCAATAGTTCGTTTCGTATAGCCGGTCAGTTTACCACCGACGATGAAACAAATCTTGCGTTCAAGAACGGAGGCATTGTACAACGCATCTATGTAAAGGAAGGAGATGCCATCAGCAAAGGACAGTTGCTGGCTACTGTTAACCTTACAGAGATAAATGCGATGGCCGAGCAGGCCAGCCTGGCCTATCAGAAAGCCAAACGTGATTACGAACGAGCCAGCAATCTGTATCGCGACAGTGTGGCCACGCTCGAGCAGATGCAGAATGCCAAGACAGCACTGGATGTGGCGAAGCAACAGTACACCAGCGCAGGATTTAACCAGGCCTATTCGGAGATCAGGGCAGATAAAAGCGGCTATGTATTGCGCCGATTTGCCAACGAAGGGCAGGTGGTAGGTCCGGGTACGCCCATCCTGCAGATCAATGGTGCTGCTTCGGGCAAATGGATATTGAAAGCGGGATTGAGCGATTATCAGTGGGCACAGGTAAAACTCGGAGATAAGGCCACGGTTACTACCGACGTAGCTCCCGGCAAAACGCTGACGGCGCAGGTGATCAAGAAAAGCGAAGGGGTGGACCCACTCAGCGGCACATTTACGGTGCAGTTGCAGGTAAATGATGTACCGGCAGGTATGCTGGCTTCCGGTCTGTTTGGCAAAGCACAGTTATTTCCTGCGCAATCCATGCATGCCTGGGCGGTGCCTTATGATGCACTGCTCGACGGAGATGCGAGCAATGCCTACGTATTCGTAACGGATGATAACCAGACAGCCCGCAAAGTAAAAGTGCAGGTGGCGCGTGTAGAGAATGGCCAGGTCATGATAAACGGCGGACTGGAAGGAGCCAAAGCCCTGATCATCTCCGGCAGTGCTTACCTCAACGATGGATCCCATATTCGTATCGACAGCACAGGCAGCAGGCACTGATACTTTTTCCCAGTTTACTTTCTTAATCAACCAACATGAAAATTTCAGAATACTCCATACGTAACTATCAGTTTACACTCATCATGGTGCTGATGGTGGTGGCAGTGGGCGTATCCACCGTGCTCAATATGCCCCGGTCAGAAGATCCGGAACTGAATGCGCCGATCTTTCCGGTAGCGGTCATTTATCCCGGTACCAGTCCGAAGGATATGGAAGAGCTGGTGGTAAAACCGCTGGAAAAGGAGATATATGGCCTGGACGATATCAAACGCATCAAGACGAGCATTCACGATGGCCTGGCTGTACTTGCTGTGGAATACAGGTATGGAGTGAATGTAGATGATAAGTACCAGGAACTCGTACGCGAAGTAAATGGCCTGCGTGGAAAGCTGCCACAGGATATCTACAGCATTGAGACTAAAAAAATCGATCCGAGCAATGTGAACATTCTGCAGATCGCACTGGTGTCGGAAAATGCATCGCGCGACCGGCTGCGCCACGCAGCAGAAGACCTGCAGGATGCACTCGAAAAGATCACGCAGCTGAAGAATGTGGAGATACAGGGACTGCCCGACCCGGTGATAAGGGTAGATCTGCAGCTAGAGAAACTGGCGCAATGGCATATACCCGTTACCAGCATTGCATCTGCCCTGCAAAGTGAGATTGCCAATATACCCGGTGGCAGCGTCAATGAAGGAAGCAAATCCTTCAACATAAAAACCAATGGCGATTACCAGAACCTCGACGAGATCCGCAATACCATTATTTTCAGCAATGGCTCCAATAATATTTATCTGAAAGATCTGGCCCAGGTCTATTTCGATTATTCCCCCGAGACACATATCACCCGGCTCAATGGCCACCGGTCTGTATTTGTGATTGCCGCATTGAAAAAAGGACAGAATATCTCTACTATACAGAAAAGTTATCTGCCGGTTATTGAATCGTTCAAAAAAACACTGCCGGCCAATATTGACCTGCAGCTTCATTTTGATCAGGCCGATAATGTAAACGGCCGCCTGGGCAACCTGGGTATGGATTTCCTGATTGCCATCGGGCTGGTATTGATCACACTTTTGCCATTGGGCACACGTGCTTCGATGGTAGTAATGATCTCCATTCCATTGTCGCTGGGTATTGGTATCATTCTTATCAACCTGATGGGGTATAGCCTCAATCAGCTGAGCATAGTGGGACTGGTGGTGGCGCTGGGCCTGCTGGTCGATGACAGTATTGTTGTCGTGGAGAACATTGAGAGATGGATGCGGGAAGGACACAGCCGCCTGCAGGCTACCATTAAGGGCACCAGCCAGATCGGCAAAGCCGTTCTCGGTTGTACGGCCACACTTATTATCGCATTCATGCCGCTGGCATTTATGCCCGAAGCTTCCGGCGAGTTTATCCGTAGTCTGCCGGTTGCAGTGATCGGTACCATCATCGGCTCGCTTATAGTAGCGTTGACGATCGTGCCTTTTCTGAGTAGCCGGCTGCTGCGTGCCCATGGCGAAGAGCATGGCAATATATTCCTGCGTGCACTGCAACGGGTCATTCATGGTACTTATGCCCGCCTGCTCGATAAAGCGCTGAATCATCCCTGGAAGACCCTGGGTGTGGCATTGGTGATCTTTGTTGGCTCACTGATGCTGATACCTGTCATTGGCACCAGTCTATTCCCTGCATCCGAAAAACCACAGTTCCTGATCGATATTACAGCTCCCCTGCAATCCAATATCTACTACAGCGATTCGATCACACGCGGTATTGAAAAGGAATTGCGGAATGTGCCGGAGATAAAATACTATGCCTCCAATGTGGGCAAGGGTAATCCCCGTATCTATTACAATGTGAACCAGCAAAACGAACGTACCGACATAGCCGAGATATTTGTACAACTGGACCCGCATACAAACCCGGCCCGTAAACTGGAGATCATCGAGAAGCTGCGTCAACAGTGGACCCCTTACCCCGGTGCCAAGGTGGAAGTGAAAAATTTTGAACAGGGACAGCCCATGATCTCCCCGGTAGAAGTAAGGCTGCTGGGCGAAAACCTCGATACGTTGCGGCAACTGGCAGCAAGAGTGGAAGAAATGCTGAAGCGGACAGACGGGACCATTTATGTCAACAACCCTGTACGTAACCTGAAGACGGATATCCGTATTCAGATCAATAAGGAAAAGGCGATGATGCTGGGTGTGCCTACTGTCAATATCGGCCGTACAGTACGCATGGCCGTGGCCGGTTATCCGGTTGGAACATTTACCGATCCTGCTTCGGAAGGAGATGACTATACAATTCTGCTCAGTACGCCACGGCCTGCATATCCCGATCTGCGGGTGTTTGATAACCTGTACGTAAATAATATGCAGGGCAAATCCATTCCGCTGTCGCAGCTGGCCAGTGTTGAGCTGGAAACTTCTCCATTAAGCATCAATCACTTCAATAAAACCCGTACCGTCTCTGTCAATTCTTTTGTACGGAAAGGGTATCTCAACAGTACAGTGATCGGCCAGGTAGAGGAGCAGATGAACGCGATGAAGCTGCCTGCCGGTTATACCTATACCATGGGCGGTGAAGTGGAAGGACGTAATGAATCGTTTGATGGTTTTGGCAGCATCATACTGGTTACGGTATTCCTGTTCATAGCGGTACTTGTGCTGCAGTTCAAAACATTCAAGAGTACATTGATCGTGCTGTCGGTAATTCCACTGGGCATCGTAGGGGCAGTACTGGCTTTGCTGGTGACAGGCAATTCGCTTTCGTTTGTGGCAACTATTGGCATCGTGGCGCTGGCAGGTATTGAAGTGAAGAATACGATCCTGCTGGTCGACTTTACCAATCAGCTGCGTGAGCAGGGCATGGGGCTGATGCAGGCTATTGAAGAGGCTGGTGAGAAAAGGTTTTTGCCGATCATCCTGACCACCTTTACTGCGATCGGAGGTTTATTGCCCATTGCCCTTTCAAGCAATCCGCTGATTTCGCCCCTGGCCATTGTAATGATCGGCGGACTGATCAGTAGCACCCTGTTGTCGCGTATTGTGACGCCGGTGATATATAAGCTGATGCCGCCGAAAATCGAAGAAAAATGATTTGAAAATTTGGTAATTTGAGGGTTTGAAGATGACAGCAAGAATCATCTCAAATGATTGATTTTTTATAAGTTATTAGTAATCAATTTTTTCTGATTTTTTTTATTGTATCAATTTTCAAATCCTCAAATCACCAAATCTTCAAATCTCCCCTCTTTTTTGTTCTGAAAATTTCCTACCTTTGCGCCGCCATAAGGTCAAACCATAAGTGAATTGATTGGAGATCAGGGGCTTGGCTTCATGTGGCAATCTATGAGAGTCTAATCTTCACATATCAGCTGATCGTCCTCTGCGGGGATGGTTTTCTGTAAGCTGACATATGGGTATATCACATACCCGCTGCCAACCGGCAGTACCTTATTAAGAAATCATAACTCTTTTCGATAACTAAAATTCAAATTTAACTAGTCATGGCAGACTTGAAATTTCAAAGAAACTTCGGTATCGCTGCCCACATCGATGCCGGAAAGACTACAACTACGGAGCGTATTCTCCGCTACACAGGTATGATCCACCGTATTGGTGAGGTGCATGATGGTGCCGCTACTACAGACTGGATGGAACAGGAGAAAGAGCGGGGTATTACCATCACATCCGCGGCTGTAAGCTGCCAGTGGAACTTCCCCACCGTACTGGGTAAGGCCACTCCGGACACAAAAAAATACTCTTTCAATATCATCGATACTCCGGGTCACGTAGACTTTACTGTAGAGGTAGAGCGCTCTATGCGTGTACTGGATGGTCTGATCGCTCTGTTTTCTGCGGTTGACGGTGTAGAACCTCAATCTGAAACAGTATGGCGTCAGGCTAACCGTTATGGTGTACCCCGTATCGGTTTTGTAAATAAAATGGACCGTGCCGGTGCCGACTTCCTCAATGTAGTGAAGCAGGTAAAGGAAATGCTGGGTTCAAAAGCTGTGCCGCTGCAGCTGCCTATCGGTGCTGAAGATAACTTCAAAGGCGTGGTTGACCTGATCAAAATGAAAGGGATCATCTGGCATGCTGAAACAGAAGGTATGACCTTTGACGAGATCGATATTCCTGCCGACATGGTGGCTGAAGCCGAAGAATGGCGTGCCAATCTGGTAGAAGCCGTAGCCGAATATGATGATACGCTGATGGAAAAATTCTTTGAAGATCCCAACAGCATCTCTGAAGATGAGATCCATGAAGCTATCCGTAAGGCTGCGATCGACCTGAGCATCGTGCCTATGATGTGTGGTTCTTCATTCAAGAACAAAGGTGTACAGACTGCACTCGATGCAGTGTGCCGTTACCTGCCTTCTCCGGTAGATATTCCGGATACTGTAGGTACCAACCCCGATACAGGTGAGCAGATCACCCGTAAGGCTGACCCCAAAGAACCCTTTGCGGCCCTGGCTTTCAAGATCATGACTGACCCCTTTGTAGGTCGTCTGGCTTTCTTCCGTGCTTATAGCGGTCGTCTGGATGCCGGTTCCTATGTACTCAACGTACGTAGTGGTAAGAAAGAGCGTATCAGCCGTATCATGAAGATGTTTGCCAACAAACAAAACCCTATCGAGTTTATTGAAGCTGGTGATATCGGAGCTGCTGTTGGTTTCAAGGAAATCAAAACCGGTGATACCCTGTGCGATGAGAATCATCCGATCACACTCGAAAACATGTTTATCCCCGAGCCGGTAATCGCTATTGCCGTAGAGCCTAAAACTCAGGCCGACGTGGATAAAATGGGTATGGCTATCGCCAAGCTGGTAGAGGAAGATCCCACATTGCGTGTAAATACCGATGAAGATACCGGTCAGACCATCCTGCGTGGTATGGGTGAGCTGCACCTCGAGATCATCATCGACCGTATGCGTCGCGAGTTTAAAGTAGAAGTAAACCAGGGTGCTCCCCAGGTTGCCTATAAAGAAGCGTTCAGCATTACGATTGAACACCGTGAGACCCTGAAAAAACAAACCGGTGGTCGTGGTAAATTTGCCGACATCGAGTTTGAACTCGGACCTGTCGATGCAGATTGGAAAACAGAAAATCCTGACAAAAACTTCCAGTTTGTCAACAATATCGTGGGTGGTTCTATTCCCCGTGAGTTCCATGCGCCGATCCAGAAAGGTTTCGAGCAGGCAATGACTACTGGCGTACTGGCGAGCTATCCTGTAGACAACATGAAGATCCGGATCTTCGATGGTAGCTTCCACGCGGTTGACTCCGATGGTATGTCTTTCGAGCTTTGTGCCAAACAAGGTTTCCGTGAGGCTGCCCGCAAAGCCAAACCCGTACTGCTGGAGCCTATCATGAAAGTGGAGGTGGTTACTCCCGACCAGTACATGGGTGATGTAACAGGTGACCTTAACCGTCGTCGTGGTATGATGGAAGGTATGGACAGCCGTAATGGTGCGCAGGTGATCAAGGCCAAAGTGCCCCTGAGCGAAATGTTTGGTTATGTAACCCAACTGCGTTCACTGAGTTCCGGCCGTGCATCTTCTACCATGGAGTTCTCTCACTACAATCCTGCCCCCAACAACATCGCTGAAGAAGTGATTGCGAAGGTGAAAGGTAAAGTGAATGCCTAAGTTATAAATTTTAAGTTCAAGTAAAACCCGGGTTATTCCCGGGTTTTTTTTGTAAATAAGAAGTAAAAGCTATGAACAGTCAGAGAGTTGGATTATTTTTAAAATGTATGATTAGGAAAATTCATTTTATCAGCCGGCCGGTTCTGCTCTTTTTGACGACATGCGTTTTCTACCATCTGGCCTACGGGCAATTGTCTGTTGATAATTTCTCGCCCCGTTCGGCAAATGCCGGTACAGTTATTTCTATTACAGGAAATGGCTTTGGAAGTCAGCCTTCTGCTAATGCTGTTTTTTTTGGACCAGTTGCAGCTAAGGTCAATACGGTAACAGCAAACACATTGAATGTTGAAGTGCCGTTAGGGGCAGCCTTTGGTCCGGTTACTGTTTCTGCAAATGGAGGATCGGCCAGGTCATCCATTTATTTTAATCCAATTTTTGCAGGAGGCGGAACCATTTCTTCTAGTTCATTTGAAAGCCGGCAATCGCTTGATGAAAGAGAAGAGGCAGATCCCACGGATATGCTTGCGGCAGATTTTGATAAGGATGGGAAGATTGACGTTGCTTTTGTGGACAGGGAACAGGGAAAAATGTTGATATATCGGAATACCAGTGAGACAGGATATCCTTCCTTTGGTGCGGCTCAGATTTTTAATACAGGTTCATTTTGTTACTATATACGTACCGCTGATCTGGATGGAGATGGCTGGTTAGATATTGTTGTGGCCAACAAACAAGGGTATTCAGTCTCAGTTTTTCGTAATCTTTCCACTACCGGAACAATTCAAATGGCTCAACGTATAGATTATATTTCTGCGGTTAGTGCCCCGGCAAATGGGCTGGCTCTTGCAGATTTTGATCGGGATGGTAAAATTGATGTGGCCATTTCAATTCCCGGTCTTACAAGTGGACTTTTGCTGCTGAGGAATACAAGTGCCTCCGGTACTATAAACTTTGCTGCTCCGGTGTTTCAATCAATCACGGGGGCATTGACCGAAATAGAAACGGCCGATTTGGATCGCGATGGTTATGAGGATCTGGTTATTGGCGATCTCGTAGGACGGATTTATCTATTGCGAAATGTTTCTACGATTGGTTCGTTGAGTTTTACACTTCAGTCGACTCTTACTGTTGGGGCACTTCCTGTACGTCCGGCAATAGGAGACCTGAATCAGGATGACCGTCCTGATATTGTGGTTGGTAGTAGTGATAATGGTTCATTGGTTGTCTTTAAGAATAATACGCAGAGTGTGGTTTTTGATTTTGTGGCCCAGCCTACATTGTTTATCGGTGCCACGGTAAACGGTGTATGCATGGAGGACGTAAATGGAGATGGGAAGCCTGATATAATGGCTGCGGTGATGTATTATGGACTGGCGGTTTTACAGAATAACTCTACGGCTAATATCTCACTGGCGGGATCTGTGTTTTTTCCCTGGCTTACCCGCGATAAGATCATATCAGCAGACTGGGACGGAGATCAGCGCCCCGATCTTATGACTTCGTCTTCTACCAATATTGGTCAGATTTGGCATAACAGGGAGGGGTATCCGCAGATAACTTCCTTTGAACCAAAGGAGGCCTCGGCAGGTGAACAAGTAGCAATAACGGGAAAAAACTTTACTGGAGTCACGGCAGTAAGTTTTGGAGGAACTCCTGCGCAGCAATTTACAGTGGTTAATGACAATAGTATTCTGGCAAAAGTTGGAGCAGGGGCTTCAGGCAATATCCAGTTAACAGGAACAATCGGCGTGTCTGAAATAGCTGGCTTTTCATTTAAAGGGCCACCTGTAATAACCTCATTTTCTCCGACTGCGGCAGGAAAAGGTTCTACGGTAACCATACGTGGAGTAAATCTTGATCATATAATTGATGTAAGTTTTGGTGGTATTGATGCACAAAGCTTCACGATTGTTTCGCCGCAAGAGATCCGGGCAGTAGTGGGAAGCGGGGCATCGGGCAACGTTAGGGTTGGAGGTGTTTATGGAAGTAATTCACTTCCGGGCTTTACGATTCTGCCAGTTATCAGCAGTTTCTCGCCTTCATCAGCTGCCACAGGAGCCACTTTAACTATCAATGGCTCTGGTTTTCAGGACGTGACACAAGTCAGATTAGGTGGTGTAAATGTATCTTCCTTTCAAATTCAGACACCGGATTTAATCACAGCAATTATTCCTGCAACTGCTGCTTCCGGAGCAGTTGAGGTGATTGCTCCTTTGGGTAGTTCTTCAATGCCAGGTTTCGTGTTTCTGGCACCTGCCACTATTTCGTCATTTGCACCAGCATCTGCCGGATATAGCAATCAGGTAACCATTAATGGTACAGGTTTTACAGGGGTGACCTCGGTAAAGTTTGGAGGGGTGCAGGCACTTTCTTTTACCGTTCAATCAACTACGCGAATAATAGCCACAGTAGGAACTGGTGCCTCCGGAGAAGTTACCGTTGTAACAGCTGGCGGAATAGCTACCAGGCCAGGGTTTACGTATTTGGCGACCCCTGATATATCTTATTTTGAGCCCATAGCCGGAGGAAAAGGATCTGAAATTACTATTAAAGGAATCGGCTTTCAGGACGCGACTATAGTTAAAATAGGCGGGGTTGATGCGCAGTCGTTTGAGATTGTTGATCCGTCTACCATTAAGGCCATTGTTGGCGAAGGAGCTGCCAGTGGTTTTGTACATGTGATATCTGGGGCAGCAGAAGACCGGAAGGAAGGATTTGTTTTCAGGACCAGGCCTTTTCTCCATTCCTTTAGCCCTGTAGAAGCTGCAGCCGGGTCTGTAGTGACCATTCAGGGAGCCAATTTTAATGCTTCCGTAGCCTCGACCACCGTATGGTTTGGATATGTAAAAGGAGAAGTCCTGACGGTTGACCCCAATAAAATAACTGTCAGGGTACCACAAAATGCCCCATACGGAACAATTATGGTGAAACTTGATACTTTTTATATCAAATCATTATTGCCTTTCTCCCGAATCAATACGGCCGCTCTGGTGCCTTCAGAAAGTCTTTATTTGAAGAAAATGGAAATGCCAGGTCCTATGCAGGCGGATGGAATGAATTTGGGTGATATAGATGGTGATGGGCTGGTTGACCTTGTCGCTTTTAGCAGTCGAAACAACTTACTGACGATTTACAGAAACAGGAGTTCGGCCGGATCCGTTCAGTTTGCCGATACGATAACGCTGCAGACTACTTTTGGTATCAGTTCGCTGGTAGCACAGGATCTTGATGGAGATGGATTGCCCGAACTCGTAGGAGGAGTATACATAGGTAATATTGCCGGACAGGGTAGCATATACGTTCTTCGAAATACCAGTACATCCGGAACGATATCATTTGCACCTCCGCTTATTAAACCAGTAATCGGGTCACCAATTTCTTTAAATCTTGGTGATCATAACGGGGATGGAAAACTCGATATTAGCATCATGGCATCGGATATTTCAAGTGGGCCTACCAGATATGGAAGTATTCTGACTAACAGAAGCAAGCCTGGTGAACTGATCATAGACGATGCGCAGACCTTGTACCTCACTCTGGACGCATCGAACACTTCTTTACCTCCATATTCCACAGTAGTGGCCGATTTTAATAAGGATGGGTTAGCTGATATGGCAGTTTCTTATGCCGGCCAATATTCCAATAAAAATTATCTATCACTTATGTATGGGCATTCCAATATTGGGGAGGGGGCTTATTTGATAGATAAAGAAAACATCCAGTTGAATATTTATAATTCCAATCTTATCCTTCATTCAGAAGATCTGAACAGGGATGGCCAGTTGGATATCATGACCGGACCTTTCTTTATCAAGGGACTTCCTCAATATAACTTTCAGGTAAATCCTGTTTCAGGGTTTCAAATGAAAGCCATTTATTATGATCTCAACGGCGATGGTAAACCTGATTATTTTTCTGTTGATAATACTACTAAAAAATGGCATTATCGCTTAAATACAAGTCAGGATGGGGTGTTCGCATTTGATACCAGAGTCGAATTTCCGGTTGATGAAGGACGAAATGCAGCTGTTTACAGATTTGCGGACATAGATGGCGACGGAATGGATGACCTGATCGTTTTATATGATGATGTCAATCGGTTAGCCGTATACAAAAATGCGGTCGGATATAATGGTCCACGCATTACCTCATTTGAACCGGATACGGCAGCAGCAGGCAATATGGTCGTAGTGAGCGGCGAGAAATTTGAGAAATTGCAGACAGTCAGACTGGGAGGTAAAGAAGCACAGATTATTTCTCATACTTCTACCAGCATTACTCTGGAAGTGCCGGATAATTCTATTTCCGGAAATATTGAGGTAAATACTGAAGATGGAAATGTGGCAGGAGGCTGGTTTACTGTAATTCCGCCGGCTCCGGTTATCAATACATTCAGTCCGGCAGTGGCCGGTGCCAAACAAACCATACAGATTAGCGGAACCAATTTTTATGAAGTTCAGTCAGTGACGATTGGAGGGACTCCAATTACCAGCTATGTAGTAATCGCTAATGGTACCGTTATCCGGGCTGTCATCAACTCTAATGTTCAGTCGGGTGATATTGTTGTAACTACTCTGGGCGGTAATGCTTCCAAACCGGGATTTTCATTTGCTCCTGAACCTGAAATAATCGATTTTAATCCCAAGATTGGATGGACTGGCTCCCAGATAGTAATTACCGGTAAAAACTTTAGTTATCTGGATTCCGTCATTTTAGGAAGCACTCCGGTACAATCCTTCACGGTTGATTCGCCCACGCAGATCACTGCGGTAGTTGGCGCCGGATCAACGGGTAGAGTGTTTGTTTATACAACTGGAGGTTCAGATAATTCGAACCAGGATTTTTCGTTTATTCAGCCTCCTGTAATAGACAGTTATACACCCACTTCGGGTACCAAAGCAACAGTTGTGACTATAAGGGGGGCTAATTTTGTTGAAATAGAAAGTGTCAAATTTGGAGGAGTTAGTGCCGGATCATTTACAGTTGTTTCGCCAACAGAAATAAGAGCAGAACTGGGGGAAGGAGCCAGTGGAAGTGTTGAAATTACCGGCAAAGCAGGTGTTGGAAACAAATCTGGCTTCGTTTATTATTATCCGCCTACAATTACCAGCTTTACTCCTGAATCAGGAGCTTATCTGTATCTTATAAAAATAACCGGTACGAATTTTATAAACGTTCAGGAGGTCTCTTTTGGAGATGTGTCGGCTGAGTTTACGGTAGTTTCCAGTGAACAAATAAATGCCAGGCTGGGCGATGGTGCAACTGGTGATGTGAAAGTGATCACTCCGGGAGGCACAGCCGTTAAGTCAGGTTTTGTATTCGGAAATTATACCCCGGTGGTCGACATCGATAATGAAGTGTTTACCAGCATTCAACTTGCACCCAATCCCGCTCATAACGGATATACAATAGCCCGGCACCCCTCCGTCGGCCGAAAGGCTGTTATTCAGGTGTATTCAATGGAGGGTAGAAAGCATGTACAGGTCGACATTCCCGCCCTGACCAAAAAAACGGAAATATCGTTAACTGGTCTGCCAGCCGGACATTACCTGGTCATTTGGTATGATGGGAAGGACAGGTTAAGTCAAAATCTTATAATTCCATAATTATTAACTGAGATCAAGTAAAATTACGATCCATGGCCCGGAATTTGCTGGTTTTTGCCGGAACTCACTCCGTTTTTAAAATCTGTATCTCGGAAGGCCATTGCCGTTCTGTGAAAAACACGAGCTAAAAAAGGTTAAGGGACTCATTCGAGTCCTTTTTCTTTTATCCCCAACAGTAGATTTACGCTCCTAATTATCAGTAGTTTGGCATTGGAATTGCCTCTCTGTTTTCAAACCTTCTTACAATGAAGCGAAAAATTGGCCGGCCCCTTATGTTGGCCCTGAGTCTGGCATTTGTAGTAGCAGCATGCTCCAAATCTGATAAGCCGGACGGCTCAAATGCCCGGTTGCAAATCTACCTGACCGACGATCCCGGCGATTATGAAGCCGTTATCATCGATGTGCAGGACGTACAGATCAATGTGACCAATGATGCTGATAAAGGCTGGCAAAGCCTTGCCGGCGTTCACACCGGAAGCTATGACCTGCTCACGCTGGTAAATGACCAGGATACCCTGCTGGCAGAAGCAGATATTCCCTCCGGCCGTATACACCAGATCCGCCTGGTACTGGGAACAGAGAACTTTGTAAAGATCAATGGCGAACTGATACCCCTCACAACGCCCAGTGCACAACAGTCAGGCCTGAAACTTAATTTTCAGCAGGACGTACAGGCAGGATTGCTTTATAAAGTCACCCTCGATTTTGACGTAGCCAAATCGATTGTGGAAACAGGAAGCGGCAAGTTTATGCTGAAGCCCGTTATCCGTGGTATACTGGAGTCCGTGGGAGGAAGTATCAAAGGTGTGGTGTCTCCTGCAAATGTACCTACCCTTGTAATGGCACTGAATGGAACGGATACCGTAGCGACCACTTTCACCGGTCTTCTTACCGGAGGCTATATCCTGAAAGGCCTGCCCGCAGCTACTTACAGTCTTTATTTTAAACCAGGCAATGTAGCACTGGGTGATACAACTATTACGGGTATCACTGTAAATGCCGGAGCTGTCACTACAGTTGACACGCTTCATATTTTGCCCTGATAATGTAAAATATCAATGAATAAGGCCGGCATTGCCGGCCTTATTCATTTCTGCGTATCCCTGATAGGCTCCCTGAATATGTAAAGGAGGCCCCAGGCACTGGTAAAAAGAGTGATCAGGTAAAAGATGAGGCTGATCAGTACGGCCTGCTCTGCCGCCAGGCTCAGGTAAGCAGCCCCTTCGAGAAATACAACTTCCCGGATGCCAAGACCACCAATGGTAAGCGGCAATACGGCTACCATAGACGATACCAGGAAGAGAAACACATACTCCTGCTGATGCTCCTGCAAATGCAGGGCCTTGAGAATAAAATAAACACAGATGACCTGCATACCCTGTACCACTATACCCCACAACAAGGTGGGCAGAAAACTGCGTTTGAAATCAGGCAGCCATTTGGAGATAATGAAGTATAAGACAGCAACTGCCCCGATCGCACCTGCGGCTACTACCAGCGCCATCCACAACGGACGCAACACCAACCCGGCATAGACCATCAGGATCAGACCCAGGCCAAGCAGCCCCGACAATCGGTCGAGCAGCACAGCTGCACTCGTTTTTTTATAAGGCAGTTGATAACGTTTGGAAAGCAGGATCACTTTATAGGCATCACCGCTGATAGAGCCGGGAAGGAATAAATTGTAAAACATACCCAGCCAGTAAAGCCGGAGATTGTTGGCTTCCGAAAGCCCCAGACCAATATCGCGGAAATAAAGATTGAGCCGGATAGAAGAAAAGACCTTGGAAAGAATAAAGGCCAGTAAGGCCAGCACCAGCCAGCCATGCGCGGCCTGCTGCAAGGCAGTACCAGCTGCCGAAAAATCGATTTTTCGTGATACATACCAGAGACAAAGTACGGAGACGGCTATCTTGATCAGCAGTTTCAGCATTTTCCCGGCTTTACTGCCAGAGGCGGTGGGTTTGTCCATTATTGCCGTAATATTGGTGCAAGTAAAATCAATTTGATGATAAAAAGAACGGTCATACTGTGGCTTGCATTGATGGGTTGCCTTGTTGTATCCGCACAAAAAGGAGCAAGACTGCACAAAGGGATGACCATCACCCAGAGCGCTCAGTTCAGAACCGGCACTTATTACCTGCAGGCAGACAGTTCTTTCGACTCTCCACTGGTCCGTATCCAGGGCAATGATATTGTATTGGATTTTGCCAACACGATGCTGCAGGGCAATAAGACCGGCCAGGCGCCAGATACCTATGCAGGGTTGGCTGTACTGATCGAAAACAGCCGTCGTGTGACGATTAAGAACCTGCGGATAAAAGGGTATAAAGTGGCATTGATGGCCCGCGGGGTGGATGAACTGATACTCGAAAACTGTGATTTCAGCTACAATTACCGGCAGCATCTCAACAGTACGCAGGAAAAAGAAGACCTGAGCGACTGGATGAGTTATCATCAGAACGAAAAAGATGAATGGCTGCGATATGGCGCGGCCGTCTATCTGAAAAATTGTGAGCAACCCATTATCCGGCAATGCCGGGTCACAGGCGGTCAGAATGCACTGATGATGAGTCAGTGCAATAAGGCACAGGTACTGGGAAATGATTTTTCGTTCAATTCGGGTATTGGCATTGGGCTGTACCGCAGCAGTTACAACCTGTTTGCCTACAACCAGGTCAACTTCAACGTGCGGGGGTATAGTCATGGTGTATACAACCGCGGCCAGGATAGCGCCGGTTTCCTGGTATATGAGCAAAGCAGTCACAACACTTTTTACAAAAATTCGGCCACACATAGCGGTGATGGATTTTTCTTATGGGCCGGTCAAAGCACGATGGATAATGGCCAGGGTGGCTGTAATGATAATCTCATCCTGGGCAACGATTTTTCCTATGCACCAACCAATGGGATAGAAGTGACCTTCAGCCGCAATATCATCAGTGGCAACCGTCTCTTTGAATGTGATCATGGCATCTGGGGTGGGTACAGCTATGACAGTTATATCGGCAACAACCAGTTCAGGTATAACCGCATTGCCATCGCTATCGAGCACGGTTTACGCAATCGTATTGAGCTCAATACCTTCAACCAGGACAAGGAAGCCATACGGCTGTGGTCGCGTGCCAGCCAGCCGGCCGATTGGGGATATGCCCGGCTGCGCGATACACGCAGCGCCGGCAACCGTATCTGGAAAAACAGTTTTAACAGGTTGCCGGCGGCCATCAACCTGTCGCGCACCGACAGCACCTGGATCTTTGCCAATACCTATGGCGAGGTGAAAACTCCGCTGAAACAGGATTCGCTGACAACCAATACCGATAGCCTGCCCGACGATCCCGAAGAACTGGTTATTACCCCACCGGGCGTAGCCGTACCAAATTCCAAAAATCAACCGGTCCGGTTGACGGGCCGGCAGCATATACGTGTCACGGAATGGGGCCCTTATGATTACCGACGACCGCTGATATGGCGTACCAATCCCACGCAGAAAGGCGATACCCTCCGGTTTGACCTGCTGGGGCCAAAGGGGAGGTGGAAGGTAAAGAAGGTGAAAGGTCTGCGGATCCTTACCGCACAGCAGGGCTCATTTCCGGCGACCATGACGGCTGTACGGCTGCCGGGAGCAGGTATTGATGAAGAGATCGTACTGGAATATAAAGGCGGGAAAGTGACCACCGAGACCGGTGAAACGCTTACCGCCGGCAAACCTTTTGACTTTGCCTACCGTTATTTCTTTCAACCGGTAGCCTGGCAGGTGAGGTGGTATTGTGTGGATACGGCGCGGTTCAACCCCATCCGGGAAGAAGGACTTTTTCCGCCCAATGTGCGTATGCGCCCGGTCAAAACGGAGACGACCGACCAGTTGAATTATGCCTGGTGGGGTGGCATAAAAGGGGAGGAGACCTGTGTACAGTTTCTGACCCTGGCGGAGGGGGAGGCTAGCTTCCCGGCAGGAGATTATGAGCTGGCGGTGACCTGGGATGATGCCGTGCGGGTGTATGTGGATAACCGGCTGGTGCTCGATGAATGGAATCCGGCGCTGTATAAATTTGATGAGTCGCCGAACCGGCGAATTAAGCTACAACTAAATGGTTTACATAAGTTTAGGGTAGAGCACGTAGAGCTGGGAGGGTTTGCCACCCTGAGTCTGCGTTTCCGCCCTTTGCATTGAGGCTGAACGGTATGGGAAAGAATTATTGTACACATTCTATAAAATTCTTTCCCAAGTATTTGGAGGATATCATTATGCCCCCTACCTTTGCACTCCCAAATGAAAATGGGGATTTTTAGAAATGTCTCAGCGAATCAGAATAAAATTGCAGTCTTACGATCACAACCTGGTTGATAAATCAGCCGAAAAGATCGTGAAAACAGTGCGCAGCACCGGTGCCGTAGTAACAGGTCCTATTCCTCTGCCTACGCGCAAGAAGATTTTTACAGTTCTGCGTTCACCGCACGTTAATAAGAAGAGCCGTGAGCAATTCCAACTGGCTACGCATAAGCGTTTGCTGGATATTTATACCTCATCAAGCCGTACGGTAGATGCACTGAGCAAGCTGGATCTGCCCAGTGGTGTTGAGGTTGAGATCAAGGCGTAGTACGCCTGCACGTCCTGTTAGGGGCGTTTTTTATTTTGTAAGTTCTTTTTGATAAAAACATATTGCTATCTCTCAAAGGTGTTGGGAACACCAACACAGAAAAGAGCTCTGGCTAATTTACATAAAACAAGCCATTCAGGGTTTGTTTACCATCGGTACTTCTGTCATCCGTCGAAGCTTTAGCGAAGACGGACACTTAAGATGAAGTGAGGAACTTCAGTCGCGGTCACAAGGATCGCTTTTGCTGAAGCTTCTGCGACTAAAAGAAAAGGTCGATGGCGAACGGGGATTGAAACCTCCCGATAGTTTATCGGGATGTACAAGGTTGTCCCAATAATCCTGCAGGCTAAAAACTGTACAAACCATGAAAGGTATTATTGGCAAAAAAATTGGGATGACCAGCGTCTTCGATGCGTCAGGCAAACAAACAGCCTGTACCATTATCGAGGCAGGTCCCTGTGTAGTTACGCAGATTAAGACAAAAGATTCTGACGGCTACAATGCACTCGCGCTCTCTTTCGGCGACAAGAAAGAAAAGCACTCCACTAAATCTGAGATCAATCACTTCGCAAAATCTCAGTCAGCTCCCAAAAAATTCACAAAGGAATTCCGGGATTTCTCCATCGAAAAAAATATTGGTGAAACTGTTACAGTCGACATTTTCGCAGAAGGCGATAAAGTTGAAGTAGTAGGTACTACCAAGGGTAAAGGTTTCCAGGGCGTAGTAAAACGTCATGGCTTCTCTGGTGTGGGTGATGCCACTCACGGCCAGCATGACCGTCAGCGTGCCCCGGGTTCACTTGGTAACTCTTCAGACGCCAGCCGCGTTATGAAGGGTATGCGCATGGCCGGCCGTATGGGCAATGACCGTGTGAAACTGAAAGGACTGAAAGTAGTAAAGATCTTCGCCGAGAAAAACTACATCCTTGTCAGCGGTTCAGTACCTGGTCATAACGGTTCCATTGTACTTATTCAGAAATAATATTTTGGTCATAGTTTTTTGATCGGCCAACGAAACAAAAAACTACAAACGATAAAGAAATGCAAGTTGAAGTTTTAAATACAAAAGGCGCCAAGACCGGCAGATCTATTGAACTCCCCGAAGAGATCTTTGGTGTTGAGCCCAATAACCACGTGATCTACCTGGCTGTGAAGCAATATCTGGCTGCTCAGCGTCAGGGTACACACAAAGTAAAGACCCGTGCGGAAGTGAAAGGTGCCAGCCGCAAGCTGCATCGTCAGAAGGGTACAGGTGGTAGCCGTAAAGGTAATATCCGTAACCCTCTCTATAAGGGTGGTGGTACCATCTTCGGCCCCAAACCGCACGCTTATGATATCAAACTGAACCGCAAGGTGAAGGACCTGGCCAAGATCTCTGCACTGTCTCATAAAGCCAAGGAAAATGCCATCGTTGTTGTAGAAGACATCAACATGGATACTCCCAAAACGAAGAGCTTTGTAGAAATCCTGTCTAATCTGAAAGTGGCTGACAAGAAACTGATGTTCATTCAGCCTGATTTCAACGAGAACGTTCAGCTGTCTATGCGCAATGTGCCTTCTGTACTGGGTGTAAGCCTGAGCGATATCAATACATACGATATCGTGAATTCAGAAATACTGGTGCTGACAGAAAGTGCTGCACGCATTTTTGTTGACGAAGACAAGGCTTAAGAAGCTGGCAGTGCGCTGACTGCCCGATCAAACAGCGAAAAGCGGGATATTCCCAAGCAATCAATCAACATGAAACCCGGAAGCTGATCAAAAGGAATCCGGAATAAAAATAAAAGCGATGAAACTTTCTGAAGTACTGGTAAAACCTATCCTGACCGAGAAGGCAAACGCACAGCAGGAAAAACTGCGTCGTTACGCTTTCAAAGTATCCAGGAAGGCAAACAAACTGGAGATCAAGAAAGCTGTGGAGAGTTTTTACGGTGTAACTGTTACAGCTGTTAATACGACTGTGACTCCCGGTAAAAACAAAAGCCGCTTCACCAAATCCGGTGTGATCTCAGGTCGTAAGCCTGCTTATAAAAAGGCTTATGTTACTGTAGCCGAAGGCGAAACAATTGATCTGTACGCTAACATTTAATCAGACAGATCTCCTCGCTGAAAGCTACGGCGATCGAGGAATGGCAATCAACCGCCGCGAAGTGTTGGAATTTGAATAATTAATCTGGAAATCGAAAATGGCATTAAGAAAGTTTAAACCCGTTACCGCCGGTACTCGTTGGAGAATCGGTAACGCGTATGCGGAAGTAACCACGAATGTTCCTGAAAAGAGCCTGGTAGAGCCCAAGAAAAGTACAGGTGGTCGTAACTCATCTGGTCACCTGAGCATGCGCTACAGAGGCGGTGGTCATAAAAAGAAGTATCGTATCATCGACTTCAAACGTAATAAAGAAGGTGTAGCTGAGGTAGTATCTATTGAGTATGATCCTAACCGTACAGCTTTCATCGCCCTGCTGCAGTATGCAGATGGTGAAAAACGTTATATCCTGGCTCCCCAGGGCCTGCAGGTTGGTGCTAAAGTAGAAGCAGGTAATGCTGTTGCTCCCGAGATCGGCAATGCACTTCAGATGAAGAACATGCCCCTGGGTACCAACGTTCACAATATTGAAATGCAGCCTGGTCAGGGTGGCAAACTGGCCCGTAGTGCCGGTTCATCAGCCCAGCTGACCAACAAGGAAGAGAAGTATGCCGTGTTGAAAATGCCTTCCGGTGAACTCCGTAAGGTACTGATCAACTGCTATGCTACCGTAGGTGTGGTAAGCAACAGTGACCACAGCCTGCAAAGCATGGGTAAAGCTGGTCGCAGCCGCTGGAAAGGTATCCGCCCCCGCAACCGTGGTGTGGCTATGAACCCTGTAGATCACCCGATGGGTGGTGGTGAGGGTAGAGCCTCCGGTGGTCAGCCCCGCAGCCGCAACGGTCAGTACTCAAGAGGTCTGAAAACACGTACCAAAGGAAAAGGCAGCGATAAGCTGATCATCCAGCGGAAAAACGGAAGCAAACTCTCCAAGTAATTTGAAAATGTGCTGATTTGAAGATTTGAAGATGATCAGCACAGAGAGAGTTAAAAAAAGAAAGTGGGACGGAAGTTCATTTTCAAATTTTCAAATTTTCAAATCGACAAACTAAAATATGGCTCGTTCAATTAAAAAAGGTCCTTATATCGCCACTCACCTCGAAAAGAAGGTACTGGCTATGAACGAAGGCAAATCTAAAAAGGGTGTGATCAAGACCTGGAGCCGCCGCTCCACGATCTCCCCTGATTTTGTGGGACACACATTCGCAGTGCATAATGGCAACAAGTTTATCCCGGTATATGTTACCGAGTTCATGGTTGGCCATAAGCTGGGTGAATTTGCCCCCACTCGCCAATTCAAAGGACACTCTAAAAAAGAAGGTTAATACAGGTGAAGTAAAAGCCGGCCTCAAACCGGGTGATACCATCCTCAAATAAATACTAAAATGGGATCTAGAAAAAAACTTGCGGCAGACGCCCGTAAAGAAGAAAGGAAAAACTACTTCGGTGCCACACTGAATAATTATCCTACGTCTCCGCGCAAAATGCGTTTGCTGGCCGACCTGATCCGTGGTCAGCAGGTAGAGAAAGTACTGGCAGAGCTGGAGCATAACCCCAAGCACCCTGCAGTACCCCTGCGTAAACTCGTACTGAGCGCTATCAGCAACTGGAAACAGAAGAATGAAGGCGGCGATGAAAGCCAGCTGTACATCACAACTGTTTTCGTGGACGGTGCACGTACATTGAAAAGAATGCGTCCGGCTCCCCAGGGTCGTGGCTATCGCGTTCGCAAACGCAGCAATCACGTAACAGTAATTGTTGGTACAAAGGAGTCAAAATAATCATTAACAGATCAGTGACCGGTTTTGCCGGGAGCTGAAATTAGATAACTGGAATAAAATTTAAACATGGGTCAAAAAGCGAATCCGATCGGTAATAGGTTAGGTATCATCCGTGGATGGGAATCTAACTGGTATGGCAGCAAGAAAGACTATGCTTCCAAACTGATCGAGGATAATAAGATCAGGACCTACCTGAATGCCCGGATTAATAAAGGTGGTATTTCCAAGATCGTGATCGAGCGTACCCTGGGTAAGCTGATCATTACGATCCACACTTCCAAACCCGGTATCATTATCGGTAAAGGTGGTGGCGAAGTTGATCGCATCAAAGAAGAGCTGAAGAAACTGACTGGTAAAGATGATGTGCAGATCAACATCCTGGAGATCCGTCGTCCTGAGCTGGATGCGATGATCGTGGGTGATACTATTGCCCGCCAGATCGAAAACCGTATCAACTTCAAACGTGCCACCAAGATGGCGATCGCTTCTGCACTGCGTATGGGTGCCGAAGGTATCAAGATCAAACTGAGTGGTCGTCTGGCTGGTGCCGAGATCGCCCGTAGCGAAGAATTCAAGCAAGGCCGTGTGCCCCTGCATACATTCCGTATGGATATCGATTATGCCAACGTATTTGCTCAGACAGTATACGGTAAGATCGGTATCAAAGTATGGATCTGTAAAGGTGAAGTGCTGACCAAACGCGATCTGAACCCCAACTTCGTTGGTGGCAAGAGCGAGGTAAGTGATCGCCGTGACCGTCGCGATGACCATCGTGGTGGTGATCGCCGCGATGACCGCCGTGGTGGTGGAGACCGTCGTGGTGGCGGCCGTGGTGACAGGAAAAATTAATTAGCTAATTAGCCAATGTGCTGATTTGTTAATGACCCGAACACGAAACGTTGACACATTAGCAAATTGACACATCATTCAAACTGAATAAAGATGTTACAACCGAAAAGAACGAAGCACCGGAAAATGCAGAAAGGTCGCATGAAAGGCGATGCGAAAAGAGGTACGACCATTGCATTTGGCAGCTATGCACTGAAGGCCCTGGATTCACACTGGATCACAGACCGCCAGATTGAGGCAGCCCGTCAGGCGCTGACCCGTGAAATGAAACGGGAAGGTAATGTGTGGATTCGCATTTTCCCTGATAAACCCATTACCCGCAAACCACTTGAAGTGCGTATGGGTAAAGGTAAAGGTAACCTCGAATTCTGGGCTGCTGTGGTAAAACCCGGTCGCATCCTGTTTGAGATCGACGGTGTAAGTGAGCAGGTAGCAAGAGCGTCACTCTCTCTGGCTGCAGGTAAACTGCCCATCAAGACCAAATTCATTACCAGAAGAGACCTGGTTACCGCATAATTTGATTTGAGAAGAAAGGAGAGCGGTCTGAAAGGATTCATTTCCGGATTTTCAAATCATCAAAATTTTCAAATTAAGTAAGATGTCAAAGAAAGCAGATTTTGTAAAAAGTATCCACGGTATGAATGAGAGCGATTTGAAAGCTCGCCTGGAAGAGGATAAGCAACGCCTGAAAAAACTGGAGTTTGCCCATGCCATTTCTCCGCTGGAAAATCCGATGACTATCCGTGGCCTGCGCCGGGATATTGCACGACTGAAAACTGAATTGAAGAACAAACAAGCAAAATAAATTTGAAAGTTTGGAGTGAGCCGGTTTGAAAAAATGAAGGCTCAGCGTTCAAAGCGGATTTTCAAATTTTCAAATCAAGCAATTTCAAATTTGAAATAAAATGGCTGAAAGAAATTTAAGAAAAACAAAGATTGGTGTTGTTACCAGCAACAAGATGGAAAAAACCATCACCGTTGCGGTTGAAAGAAAAGTAAAACACCCGATCTATGGTAAGTTCGTAAAGAAGACTACCAAATTCCATGCGCATGACGACAAAAACGAATGCAGCATCGGTGATGTAGTGAAAATCATGGAAACCCGCCCGCTGAGCAAGACGAAGCGCTGGAGACTGGTGGAAGTGGTAGAGAAAGTGAAGTAAGCAGGAATCCTGCGCATTTGCCAACACAGATGCACCGGACTCTATTAAGATTAATAAAACATTTAGGCGCGAGCGCAGCTCGGTGCTAAAAGCTAAAAGCTAATAAGATGATTCAGCAAGAAAGCCGATTGAATGTAGCGGACAACAGCGGTGCCAAAGAGGTGCTTTGTATCCGTGTATTGGGCAACAGCGGTCAGCGTTACGCTGGTATCGGCGACAAAATCGTAGTAACAGTAAAAGACGCATTGCCTGCCGGTGGTATCAAAAAAGGTACCGTAGCCAAAGCGGTAATTGTTCGCACCACCAACAAGCTGCGCCGCAAAGACGGATCTTATATCCGCTTTGACGATAATGCGGTAGTGATCCTCAACCAGGCTGATGAGCCCCGTGGAACCCGCATCTTCGGCCCTGTAGCCCGCGAGCTGCGTGATAAAGGATACATGAAAATTGTATCTCTGGCTCCTGAAGTGCTCTAAGGAAACTACCCGTGAGGCGTGAGTCGGGGTGTGACACCCGCCAGGAAAGTCTCACGAAAACCGATTCACGATTATCGAATAACAAACAATTCCGCAAAAACGGAGTAAAGAACAGATAAAATGAAAACAAGATTTAAACCAAAGTACAATATCCGGAAAGGAGATAGTGTGGTGGTGATCGCCGGTGAAAACAAGGATCTGGCCAAACCCCGCACCGTTAAAGAAGTATTGGTAGACGAGGCTAAAGTGATTGTTGAAGGTGTGAATATCATTACCCGTCATACCAAACCTTCTGCACAAAACACCAAAGGTGGCATTGTGAAAAAAGAAGCTCCTATCCATATCAGCAATGTAATGCTTTGGGACCCCGCACAAAAAGCTGGAGCCAGGGTTACCCGGGTGCGTAAAGACGGCAAAACCGAGCGGGTATTTAAAACTAAAAAAGCACAGGGAGGTAAAAAATAATGAGTACTAAAACCTACAACCCCCGGCTGGCAGATAAGTACAAAAATGAAGTTGTACCTGCCCTGGTAAAAAAATTCGGTTATTCAACCGTAATGCAGGCTCCCAAACTGGAGAAGATCTGCCTAAACCGTGGTGTAAACGGTGCCGTATCAGACAAGAAACTGGTTGATATCGCCATCGAAGAACTGACCACTATCACCGGCCAGAAAGCTGTTGCTACCAATTCGAAGAAGGATATCTCCAACTTCAAACTGCGTAAAAACATGCCCATCGGCGCACGCGTGACACTGCGTGGTGAAAAAATGTACGAGTTCCTGGACCGTCTGATCTCTGTAGCCCTGCCCCGTGTACGTGACTTCAAAGGCATCAATGAAAAAGCATTTGATGGCCGTGGTAACTACACACTGGGTGTTACAGAACAGATCATCTTCCCCGAAATCGACATCGATAAGGTGAACCGTATCACCGGTCTGGACATCACTTTTGTGACTACCGCTCAAACCGATGAGGAAGCGTATGAACTGCTGAAAGAGCTGGGCATGCCTTTCCGTAACAACAAGACTAATAACAATAACTAATTCAGATAATCGCAGGCAGTAATGCCGGCGGTATTTAAAATCAGAAAATTTAAACAAGACTATGGCTAAAACATCCGTAAAAGCCAGGCAAAGGAAAAGAGAGAAAATGGTTTCTCAGCTTGCTGCCAAACGCGAAGAGCTTAAAAAAGCCGGCGACTGGAAAGCACTGGACGAACTGCCCCGTAACTCATCACGGGTACGTTTGAAAAACCGTTGCCAGCTTACCGGTCGTCCTAAAGGTTATGTCCGCTATTTCGGTATCAGCCGGGTAGCCCTGCGCGATATGGCTCTTAATGGCAAGATTCCCGGACTGAAGAAAGCATCCTGGTAAGAAGAAGCGTCACTGATCGTGGGTCGTGAAACGTGAGTACGACTCCCGCCAATGAACGGCTTTCACGACTGACGCATCATGTCTCACGGAATTTAAATAACTGATAATTCACATAAAATGGTAACAGATCCTATAGCAGATTTCCTGACAAGAATCCGTAACGCACAGATGGCAGGCCACCGTGTAGTGGATATTCCCGCCTCTAACCTGAAAAAGCGTATGACGGAGATTCTGTACAATCAGGGCTATATCCTGAAATACAAATTCGAAGACGACAATAAGCAGGGGATCATCAAGATTGCCCTCAAATATGATCCTTCTACCAAGCAACCGGCCATCCAGAGCATGGAAAGGATCAGCCGTCCGGGTCTGCGTCAATACGCAAAACCTGCAGAATTCCGCCGTGTAAAAAGCGGTCTGGGTATCGCTATCGTGTCTACTTCAAAAGGAGTAATGACCGATAAGGAAGCAAAAGCCCAGAACGTAGGTGGTGAAGTTCTTTGCTACGTTTATTAAGATCAGGGTTCAGCAATGAACCAGCAAAAATCCAGGTACATTAAGCCGAAACCTATCCGGCTGACCGGCCTGGTATAAAACATAACACAAACTATTTTAAACAACGAATCATGTCACGTATAGGTAAGAAACCAGTCGTAATTCCTGAAGGTGTGACCATCACAGTGGGAAAAGATAATGTGGTAACGGTAAAAGGAAAGAAAGGCGAACTGCAGCAGGCTATCGACCGCGATATTACAGTTGAAGTGAAAAATGGCGAAGTAACTTTTGGCCGTCCTACCGATCAGATCCGTCACCGTGCCCTGCACGGTCTGTACCGCGCTCTGATCAACAACCTGGTAAAAGGTGTTACCGATGGTTATGAGCGTAAGCTCGAGCTGATCGGTGTAGGTTTCAAAGCTACCAACCAGGGCAATGTGCTGGATCTGGCACTTGGGTTCTCTCACAACATCATGTTTGAGGTTCCCAAAGAACTGAAAGTAGCTACTGCCCAGGAAAAAGGTCAAAACCCCATCATCACCCTCGAAGGTATCGATAAACAACTGATCGGCCAGGTTGCTGCCAAACTCCGCAGCCTGCGTAAGCCTGAGCCTTACAAAGGAAAAGGTGTACGTTATGTGGGTGAAGTGGTACGTAAGAAAGCAGGTAAAGCAGCCGGTAAGTAATCGGTATATGCCGGGCAATAGTTGCAGTCATGTTGCTATTGCTGCCTGAAACAACCACGAAACTGAAATTTAAAAAATGACTCTCTGGCAGTATCAGGGAGATAAAAAATAAAGAGATGAACGCAAAAGTTAAATCACGACGCCGTCAGAATATTCGCTACCGGATCCGTCGCACCATCAGCGGTGTGGCTGGCAAACCCCGTCTGTCTGTTTTCCGTAGCAACGCGGATATCTACGCACAGATCATTGATGATACCAGCGGTGTTACCCTGGCTGCTGCTTCTTCCCGTGACAAGGATATCGCAGCCCAGAAAACTACCAAGACGGAAAAAAGCAAACTGGTTGGTGCAGCTATTGCCCGCAAAGCCGGTGAGCTGGGAATCCAGCAGGTGGTATTTGACCGTGGTGGTTACCTGTATCATGGTCGTGTAAAAGCTGTAGGAGACGCCGCCCGCGAAGGTGGTCTGAAATTCTGATCAGCCGCCTGAGGTAATACTAAAAAGCGTAAAGCATAAACCTAAAAAACTGGCAACGGATACATCCCATACTATCTGAAGCCTCAATTCCAAAATAACGTATGGCAAAAGTAAACTTAAACAGGGTTAAAGCCGGAGACCTGGAACTGAAAGACAAAGTGGTTGCTATCAATCGCGTGGTTAAAACCACCAAAGGCGGCCGTGCATTCAGCTTCTCTGCCCTGGTAGTAGTAGGCAATGAAAATGGCGTGGTAGGTCACGGCCTGGGCAAAGCCAAAGAAGTTCAGGAAGCGATCACCAAAGGCATTGAAGATGCCAAGAAAAACCTGATCAAAGTACCCATTATGAAAGGTACTATCCCCCACGATCAGTGGGCTAAAGAAGGCGCTGCCAAAGTGCTGATCAAGCCCGCCGCTCATGGTACAGGTGTGATAGCCGGAGGCTCTATGCGTGCGGTGCTGGAAAGCGCCGGTGTAACAGACGTACTGGCAAAATCACTGGGTTCTGCCAATCCTCACAACGTGGTAAAAGCTACTTTCAAAGCGCTGGCGATGTTGCGTGAGCCCGTTGCAGTAGCTAAAACCCGTACACTGGGCCTGAAGAAAGTATTTAACGGATAATTCGGGGTAAAAGCTAAAAGGTAAAAGGCAAAAGGTATAAAACCTTCCACCTGCTACCTTCAACCTTTGACCTTACTTAACTTTTAAACATGAAAAAGATCAAGATAACGCTGGTTAAAAGCCCCATCGACCGTCCTGAAAGGCAAAAACTGACCCTGCAGGCACTGGGACTCAACAAAACCAACGCAAGCAAAGAAGTAGAGGCCACTCCCCAGGTACTGGGTATGGTTCGTAAAGTAACTCACCTGGTAAAGGTGGAAGAGATCTAAATAGGTGAAAGGATAAAGGTAAAAGGTCTATACACCTTTTGCCTTCGGCCCTTTACCTCATTCCATAACGCGAGGGGAAACAACCCCGATAAGTAAAAATTAAATCATGAAACTGCATCAGCTGAAGCCTGCTAAAGGCGCTACTAAAAAAGAAAAAAGAATTGGTCGTGGTGATGGTTCCGGACATGGTGGAACCTCCACAAAAGGTACAAAAGGTGGACAAAGCCGTGCCGGTTATAAACGCAAAATGGCTCACGAAGGTGGTCAGATGCCTATTCAACGCCGGGTTCCCAAACGTGGCTTCAACAACATCCACCGTATAGAATACAAAGTATTCAACCTTGGCCAGTTTGATCAGTTTGCTGAAAAATACGGTATCACGGAGTTTTCTCTCGAAAATCTCTATATCAATAACCTGATCAGCCAGACAGACCGCGTGAAGATCCTGGGCAATGGCGAGATCAAAGGCAAGTTCACTTTCAAGGTGAATGCAGCCAGCGATAAAGCTAAAGCCGCGATTGAAGCCGCTGGCGGTTCTATTGAGCTAGTAAAGTAATTTTCACTAAATTGCACGGACGCATGAAAACATGCGTCCCTTTATGTTTTAAGGGCTCTTAAATTTTTTTAACTCCCGTGAAGAAATTAATTCAAACGCTTAAGAATATCTGGGGCATCGAAGAGCTGCGCAGCAAGATCATTTTCACTTTGGTGATGATCGTGGTATACCGGATCGGCTCACACATTGTACTGCCCGGTATGAACCCGCTTATCATTGAAGCCAATAAAGTGCAGGGCAATGGTATCCTTGATCTGATCAACACATTTGCCGGAGGCGCCTTTAATATGGCCTCCATCTTTGCGTTGGGTATCATGCCTTATATCTCTGCTTCCATCTTCATGCAACTGATGACCGTACTGGTACCCAAATTTCAGAAAATGAACAAAGAGGGTGACAGCGGTCGCAAAAAGATCAACCAATACACCCGCTACCTTACTGTAGTGGTAACCCTGCTGCAGGCATCTGCCTATGTGACCTACCTGCGTCAAATGCACGGACAGGCTATCATGCCGGGTTACGAGCCTTATTTCTGGCTTTCTACTGTGATCGTACTCACAGCAGGTACCCTGTTTGTGATGTGGATGGGTGAAAAGATCACCGATAAAGGTCTTGGCAATGGTACTTCACTGATCATCATGATCGGTATCCTGGCCCGTCTGCCACAAGCTTTCCTGCAGGAGCTGACTGCCAAGTCTACCCGCAACGGTCTGATCCTGGTTTTCATCCTGGAAATCGTTATCCTGATCGCCATCATCCTGGGTTGTATCATGCTGATACAGGGTGTGCGAAAGGTGGCCGTTAACTATGCCAAGCAGGTAGTTGGCAACCGCCAGTTTGGTGGTGCCCGCCAGTTCCTGCCACTGAAAGTTAACAGCGCCGGTGTAATGCCGATCATCTTTGCTCAGGCTATCATGTTCCTGCCCACCCTGTTTACACTGGGCGGATCATCCAATGAAATGCTACGCATGTTTACCGACCACAAGAATATCTGGTATATGCTCATTTATTCTGTAGTGGTGATCGGTTTTACATTCCTGTACACAGCCCTGATCTTTAACCCCAAAACAATTGCCGAAAACCTGAAGCAAAGCAATGGATTCATCCCCGGTGTAAAACCCGGTCAGCCCACTGCTGACTTCATCGGTAATGTAATGGATAAGATCACATTCCCCGGCGCCATACTGCTGGCCCTGGTAGGTATCCTGCCCGGTATTGCAGAACGCCTGGGCGTAAGCCAGGGCTTCTCTACCTTCTTTGGCGGTACATCACTGCTGATCATGGTAGGTGTAATCCTCGATACACTGCAGCAAATAGAAACACAACTGCTGATGCGCCAGTATGACGGTCTTATGAAGAGCGGCCGCATCCAGGGACGCCAGACAACGTCAGCTGTACAATACTAATAAAGGATCAACCCCTTTAAACAGAAAACCCCGGCTTTGCCGGGGTTTTCTGTTACCACACGTAAGGTGGAAGGTAAAAGGTAAAAGGTAAAAGGTAAAGAGAGAAGGTGTCAGGGTAAGGGCTTTAAGGGAACAATCTATCAGCCACCAATACATCAGCACATTTGCACTACCCACTATCTTCAAATTCATTGGATATAGGTGTCTCTGTTTAAGCCACTTACCCCTTCTGCCTTTAACCTTAAGCCATATACCTTTCCTGCTTCTGTTAACGGCTCGTGAATGTTAGCCCGCTTCCTCTTTCTGGCATTGTTTTTTCGGCTTTATAAGTCTCCCTCTGCAGGTTTCATCCTGCTTTTTCCAGAACTACTGCGCCGAGATCTCAATCGTATTTATTAATTCTAAAATAGATGTGACGATGAAAAGACCTTTGCGCTTATCTGTACTTGCAGGCATGGCTTTGATCGGTGCCGGCGTATTGCTGACAGCCTGCAACAAAAACGATGATGGTAATAATGGCGGATCGAATGCTGCAGGGCTGATGGCTTTTAATCTCGCCCCTGATCAACCGGCGGTCAGTCTGGCTCTTTCGGGAAATATCATTACCAACACACCACTTGCCTTTGGCAATTATACGGGTGTATACCTGGGCATTTATCCGGGTACACGGCAGGTACAGAGTTATGACTTCAATACCAACAATCCGCTCGCAACAGCCAGCAGCAGCTTTACGGCGGGTAAGTACTATTCGCTGTTTGTGGTTGGCGCCAACAGCAACTATCAAAACCTGGTGATCGAAGACCAGTTAGACAGTCTCGATGCCGGCAACAATCAGGCATATGTACGGTATGTGAATGCGATACCCGATTCATCGGCGCCTGTAGTTACTTTTCATGCGGGTGAAGGAGAAGTGGTAAATGAGCCAGCTGCTTACCGGCACGCATCTGAGTTTACAGCGGTAGCACCCGGCAACCTTGATATTGCCGTCTCCAACGGAAGCAGCATCCAGGCCAGCCGCAGCATCACGGTAGAGGCCAATAAAGTATATACAATACTACTCTCGGGCTTGCCGGGAGCGACGGACCCTGCTGCCAGTGTGCAGATCCGTTATGTAGGCAATGGCACGTTGACTGCGGAACAACAAAAAAGCAGTACAGCAGGCCGCCAGGTCATTCCCTAAACATACTTTCAGGGTTAAGGTGGGACAATAAAAAAGCCGGCTCCAGACGGGAGCCGGCTTTGTCCTTTTGGTGATTTCATGATTTACTGCTTCACCGTGTCTGCCGCTGCTTTTTTCGGTTTCTTAAGCAGCCCTTCAAATGTATTTTTCAGTTTCTTTTCAGCCTCTTTCTTTGTGTCGTTGAGCGAGTTTGATTTGGCAGTGTCTTTCTGTCCCAGCAGCTTATCTTTCAGTTCATCTTTGAGATCGTTAACTACCTGGTTTTTTACAGAAGTAAGTGTGTCGCGAATAGTTTGTTTGGTACTGTCTATTTTTTGCTGGGCAAAATCCTGTGCCTGCTGTTTGAGGTCGGCTACAGCATCGCCCGCCACTTCTTTCAGATCGGTTTTGATAGAAGGATTGTTGATGCTGCCACCCATTTTTACATTCAGGTCCACCACATCGCTCAGCTTTACATTGATTCCTTTGTTGGCCGCCTGGGTAGCGAGACCATTGATCAGGTTATTGCCCTGCTCGCCCAGGTATTTGCGTGGTACTTTCATGGCTATTACATAGTCTATACTCTGGTCAAGGCCATGTGTACCGCCAATCTGCATTTCTATGTCTTTTACTTTCAGGGTAAATGGTTTTACCAGCACTTTACCATTGGCAAACTCAATGGAGTTTTTAATATCACGAAGAGTGATCGATTTAAGTTCTTCTATCTGCAGTGTGCTGGCCAGTTTTTCAATCGGTGCAAATTTTTTCAATGCTCCTTCCAGCAACAGCAGGTTGCCTTTGCCGGAAAGCGATGAGAAATCGGGCATCATATCGCCGTTGAGATGGCCGGTCATCGATAACTGGGAGTTGAGTTTACCTGCCAGGAACTGACCGATCGGCATCAGCTTTTGTACGGTATTGAAAGCAAAAAAGGTTTTCTGAATATCTACATCTTTCACATCATAACTCAGGGCAATATCCGGATCAGCTTTGCTTTGTTTGGTAGAGTAGGTGCCGTTGAGCACAACGGTACCATCGAGTGCCGCAGCAGATACATTCTGCAGTTTTACCGTTTCATCATTCAGCAGCAGGGTGCCTTTGATGTTGTTGTAATTCACTTTGTCGTAAGTGACCTGTCCTGCGCTGGCATTCAGCTGCAGGTTAAGATTGGCCGGTACGAGGAAGGGACCTGATGAGCTGCTGGTTGTGGTTGTGCTGCCGGCAGCAGGTTCCGTACCGGGGGTACCCATCCAATCGTTCAGATTCATTTTATCCACTGCTACGGTAAGCACACCTTTCAACGGCTCATCTTTGAGGGCATAACCTACCAGGTTGTCTATGCTGCCATTGCCGCTGAAGTTGGAGCCCAGGTAGCTGCCATTAAACTGGCTGATGCTGGCATTGCTGGGTGTAAAGCTGGCCTGTACCAGAGGAATGCTGATACCACCCGGATAGTCTTTTGCTGTATACTTCACCTGCCGCAGGCTGGCAGTGCCACTTGTTTTGATCTGTTCATAGGCGCCTTTGTCAATGGCGGCTTTGGTACCGGCAAAACGTACATCGGCCTGTAACTGGCCGGTGAGATCTGTACCGGGTTCAAAACTTACAAACTGTTTTACGTTATCAAGGGTGAAGCTGCCTTTGGCACTACCATCAAAATTGACTACGCTCATAGGCTGACTGAGCTTCAGGGTAAAATCGATCGGGTCTTTGCCTACCTCGATATGGCCGGCGGCAATGTCAACACTGGTGTTGTCGGCTATGCCACCCTGGTTGGTGACCTGTATGCGCATATTGCCGTTTTGTATTGGCTGAGGGAAGGAGGGAGCCGAGTAAAGCAGATTCTGGATCTGCAAAAATCCGCCGGCAGAGAAATTGCCCGACTGGGTCTGCAATGCCTGCATATTGCCTTTGGCAAAAATATCGGCAGCTACCAGGCCTCCGAGCCGGGTACCATTTTCCAGTTTTACAAACTGGGTGACCTGGGCCAGGTCCAGCTTGCCTTTGGCTACAGCATCGATATACTGCACCGTTACAGGATTGCGGAAAAGGAAACGAAAATCAAAAGGTTCATTGTCCATTTCAAGATGGCCGCTAGACAGATTGATGACAGTGTTGTCGGGGGCGCCATCCGTATTGCTGGCCTGCAGGGCCAGGTTGATATTTTTTACCTGTTTGGGAAGATCAGGGTACTGGAATGATGCATTTTCCACATTTAATTTTACATCGTAGGCAGGCAATTGCTGCGGGCTGTAAGTACCCTTTACAAAACCTTCGAGTGCCGCTTTACCGGTTGTTTTTATTTTGTCGAAATCATTTTTATAAATAGCCGGTATCATAGAGAGAATATCCCTGAAGTCGTTGGACGGTGTTTTGAAACGGATATCCATCTGGTAAGTACTGTCGTTGCTGATACCGAACGAACCGGCAGCAGTCAGCTTCAGGTTATTGAGTGCTATATCTTCTGTATCGAACGTGTAGGTCTGTTTGCTGTTATCGATACCCAGATCGGCATCGATGACGGTGCGCACACCGGACAAATAAGGCACACCATCGTAAGTAAAGCTTACGGCATCGGCTTCGGTCTGGGTGGCCAGGGTGAAGATATCTGCTGTAAAATCGCCGCTGCCTTCGTGGTTGAGTCCGGCAATTTCGGCGCTCATACCACCACTTTCATCGTTGTAATAAATGTAACCATTGCTGATGCGGTATTTTTTCAGGGTCAGTTTAAACTCAGAAGCAGACGTATCTGTGCTGCTGGTAGTGTCGCCGGAGGCCCTGGCGATATCCCAGTTTGCCTGGCCGTCTTTGGTGACCAGGGCATGAATACGGGGCGACTCTACATAGATGCCCGATACCTTGATATCCTTTGCCTTGATCACGCTGATCAGGTTGGCAGAGACATCGAGGCTTTTGGCAGAAATAAGGGTGTCTTTGCTGAAAGTACCGGTTCCGACTACGGTAAGGTCGTCGAGGCTGATAGATACTTTGGGAAAATGACGGAACAGGGAAAGACTCACGTCTCCAAAATCGACTTTGGCAGTGAGACTTTTATTGATCTCTTTCTTTACCAGTTCAGTGATCTGTTTCTTGAAGATGATGGGGATAAGAAAAGCCAGTGCCAGCAGCACCAATACGGTAATGCCGGTGATTTTTAGAAATTTCTTCATAGTATAATGGCCTGTTTTTTATGCAAATTTGCAAATATGAAGCCAGAATGTCAACATGAAATCGACTGATCGCCCGATTGTTGTGCCGGATGGCCGAAAACTTACTATCCCCTGGCAGGTATTCTACCAGCCAGGGGACGATGAAAGCGAAAGTGGGAGGGAACCGGATAGGAGGCTACTCCGGGCATTTGTGCATTTTTTTTGCTACTGTTGCAGAAATTTCGAGACAAGTATATGACACCCGAACGCAGAGACCGCCTCATGTATGTATTAAAAAACCGCCAGCCAGACCTGACGGTTGTACTGGAAAATGTCTTTGATCCGCACAATATTTCAGCAGTCATGCGTACCTGCGATGCAATTGGCATACAGGAAATATCCATTTTGAATACCCGTATTCCCCGGCACAAAAAATGGGGTGCCCGCAGCTCTTCAAGCGCTGCCAAGTGGCTCACGATCCATCAGCATGACAATGCGGAAGAATGCTTCCGGCAACTCAGACAACGGTTTCCGCTGATTTTAACAACCCATCTCAGCAGCGATGCCATAAGTTTGTATGAGATCGATTTTACCCGGCCTGTTGCACTGGTATTTGGCAATGAGCACAGCGGCGTGAGCGATGAGATAAGGGAGATGGCCGACGGCAATTTTATTATCCCCCAGGTAGGCATTATACGCTCACTCAATATCAGTGTTGCCTGCGCGGTAACATTGTATGAAGCCTACCGGCAAAAAAACCTGGCGGGCCATTATCAACGACAGGACCTGGATCACGACATGAAGAAAGGATTGCTGGAGCAATGGACGCTGAACCCGGATGAATAAACTGCCCCGCTGCCTGGTTGCTGTCAAAACATTTGTATGATGAGACACACATGCATAATCATAATAGTATTATTGAATAGCTGGCTGGCACAGGGGCAGGGTGTCCGTAAGGTCAAGATCACTGAACTTGAATCGGTCATTGCAAATAGTAGCCGTCCACTGGTGATCAATTTCTGGGCCACCTATTGTAAGCCCTGCCTGGAGGAAATGCCTGGCCTGGTAAAAGGAGTTGAGCAATACAGCAAAGACAGTGTACAACTCATTTTGGTGAGCCTCGATCTGGAGGAAGATTACCCGGATAAGGTAAACAGTTTTGCTAAACGATTTAAGGTAAAAGGCACACTCTACTGGCTCGATGAGTATGATGCAGATTATTTCTGTCCGCGTGTAGACTCGGCCTGGTCAGGAGCAATACCTGCCACGTTGTTTATAAATAATAAAACCGGGCATCGGTCTTTTCAGGAGCGCGCACTGACTGCTTCGCAGGTTCAGCTGCAGATAGTGACCATGTTGTCGCCAGCACGTAGTCAATAACAGGGTCAGCGTTCTTCTTCCGCCTCGGCGCGGTATTTCAGCACCAGATATAAATAGTAAACAGAAGCGGCAAGACTGACAAAAGAAAGAATAATGGCCAGGGTATTGCCGGCATTGATGCTTTTGGCAAGCATAAAACCTACCAACACCATAAAAACCAGGATGAGCATACGGTTATACATAGCTTGAGCAAGCATAAGCATGGTTTTGGTGGATGCGGCAAAACGATTGCCACAACCAGGTTGGAAATGGAGTGTGTTGCCAGTTAGATGCTGCGTTATATTTTTTCCATAAACAAAATAGCCTGCATACCTGCAGGCTATTTTAATAGGGTAAATACCGGGAGCCGGTGGCTGTTGTGGCTAAACGTCTTACCGGTCAAGTTCAGTTCAGTCGTTTGATCGTGCAGCCCACAGAGCGGGTCTGTTTGGTGCTGATGTCTTTGCCGTCTGTCAGTTCATTGATGGCTTCACGGGCATGCTGACGGGTCACTTTGGCCGCATCATTGGGATTATCGTCGATGGCGCCATGGTATACCAGGGTATTGTCTTTGTTGAAAAGGAAAAGCTCGGGTGTGCGGGTGGCGCCAAAGAGGTCGGCCATGTTGGAAGAAGGGTCCAGTACATAGCTGAAGTCATACCCCTCTTCTTTTGCATAAGCCTGCATATCGGTCATGGATTCTCCATCGTCGCGGGCACCTTCGTTGGAATTGAGCAGGATAACGCCAATATTCCTGGATAATGCGTAACGGGCGATCTCGAGTGTGCGGGACTTATATTTACCTACTACAGGGCAGGTATTGCAGCTGAACATGACCAGCAGGCCATTCTTTTTCTTAGCATCGGCAAATGAAATCTCTTTGCCACCCACATCTTTCATTTTCACAGTGGGCTGAGGCAATGCAGCGCCAATAGGCAGGGGATCATTGGCGGGGCGAAAAGCCAGCAGGCCTGCCAGGACAGGCGTAGCCAGTAGAAGCAGTATTTTTTTCATATCTGACAAAGTTTAGGAGTGTATATCAAAATTCCACAAAAATCATGCAGCATGGATACCGCCTGCCAGATTTTTGTTGCGTTCATCCACTTCGTGCTTGAGGGAATTTATACTTACGTTGAGCTCGAACCCGATCAGCAATACGAGTGAATTGAAATATATAAGCAGCATGAGGATCAATAAGGTACTGATGGATCCATACAGCTCGTTGTAGTTGGAGAAATTGCTTACATAATAGGAAAAACCGGCGGTGAATACGATCATCAGGAAAGTGGCGAGAATAGAGCCGGGATTGATCAGTTTCCATCGCTTATGCACGGCTGGTGCGTACCGGTAAATGAGTGAGATGGCAAAGAAAAAAAGCAGTAGAATGACTACCCAGCGCAGGTTATGAATGATGCTGATCAGCACCTGGTTTTTGACCCCCAGCAGGCGAAGCACTTTGCCCTGCATGACCAGTGTAGTAATGGAGATCATGAAAAGAATAAAAAGAATGAGTGTAAGGCGAAGGGCCATGGCTCTTTGCTGAAGCCCTTTTCTTTTTATAAAACCAACATAGTTTTTGTCAAAAGAGCGCATGATGCCCATTATGGCATTGGAGGAGAAAAACATGGCGAGTACAAAACCTACCGACAACAACCCGGTGCGTGGTTTATTAAGAATGTCTGATAAAAAGTAGATCAGCCCCTGGTTGTTTTCTTCGCCTGGCACCACATCGCGGATGAGTGAAAACATCTGGGTGACGAATTCCTGCGAAATAGGCATATAAGGTACCAGGGTAAACAGAAAGATCATGGCCGGTGGTATGGCCATGGTAAAGTTGAAGGCGATAGCCGATGACCGTTCGGTAAAACCTGTTTTGCGCGCCTGCAGAAAGAAGAACCGCACCACGTCAAAAAGTGGAATCCCCTTGAAGCCGGGCAACAGGATACGCTTACTTTTCCTGATCAGAAAACTGATCGGAAAAGAAGTGAGAAATCTGCGCCTGATGCGGGTGATAATGCGTTTGATCAACGGATATTGCGTTTATTCAATTCTTCCTGATATAGTTTGGCTTTTTTCTGATGTTCTTCATAGGTATCACTGAAATCGTGCGACCCGTCAAAACGGGGACTTGCCACAAAATAAAAGTAAGAAGTTTTAGGGGCCTCCAGTACGGCATCTACAGTTTGCAGTGTCGGTGTGCAGATAGGACCCGGTGGCAGGCCTTTATTCACATAGGTATTATAAGGCGATACTACACGTGTATGCACCAGGTAGATACGTCTTAATCCAAATTCCCGGAGCGCATATTTTACAGTAGGATCGGCCTGCAGTGGCATGCCTTTGGCCAGCCGGTTGAGGTAAACACTGGCAATGGGAGCACGGTCGGCCGGAGCATTGGTCTCTTCATCAATGATGGAAGCCAGTGTCACTACCTGCACAGGAGTGATACCTAAACTGCGGGCTTTTTCTTTCCTGGAATCTGTCCAGAAGGTGCGATACGCAGCGGCAAACTGCCGCATGACGGTACCTGCCGTACTGTTCCAGTTCACTTCATAGGTAAGTGGCAATACGGCTGCCATGATAGTGGTGCTGTCAAATCCCAGCGACTGGAGTGAGTCGGGAGTATTGATAAAACTGATCACGTCGAGCGAGTCGCATTCAAATGCTTTTCCGATACGTGCAGCCAGTGTTTCGCGTGTACGGATCTTGGTTACTACAAAATTGACAGGCGACTGCCGGCCGTTTTTAAGCATGCGCACCAGGCTCGTTATACTCATGCCTGATTTGATCTCATACCGGCCGGGACGGATGTTCTTAAAACCAACAGCTTTGGATGCCCAGTCAAACCAGATGGGCTGGCCAATAATTGCAGAATCGCGCAGATGCTGACGTACGCTGCTGAATGATTCGCCCGTGGAGATGTAGAAGTATTTTTTCTGAGGTGGATGCACACTGGCCAGGAAAAACTTCCAGCCGGTAAAGGCCAGGATCAGTAAAAGAGCAAGTGCAATGCCGAGCAGGATCTTTCTTTTCATAGATATGGTCAAATTAAACAAAAAACCCTGTCTGTAACGACAGGGTCTTTTAAAATAATATCGGAAGAGATTTATTTTTGGGTAGTATCACCTGCAGCGGGTGTCAGCGGCGCTGTAGTGGCAGGAGCAGGTGTGTTGGTGCCGGGTACAGTAGCCTGACGGATTTTTTCCGTATTGCTGCTGCCTGAGCTGCTAACAGCTGTGCTGGGGATGAAGAAGCTGGCGAGGATGCAAAGGACGCCTATAACGGCGGCAAAGATCCAGGTACCTTTTTCCAGTACATCCGTGGTTTGTTTAACGCCCATGAACTGGTTGCTGAAACCGGCGATATTGCCAGCCAGACCGCCACCTTTGGGGTTCTGAATCAAAACGATAAGTCCTAAAATCGCTGAGGCCACAATGATCAGGATCACAAATAAGATTGTCATGTCAAGCGTGCTTTAATTGGTCAATTTTGGCTGCAAAATAAGAGCTTTTGGCGGGATCGAGCAAACTTAATTTTTCGTAGATACGGATGGCCTGGGCGTAGTCACCCTGTTTTTCCCATACCTCGGCCATAGCCTCGGTTACCACATCGCGATCCTGGATGGAATGTTCGGCCAGTTGCACCACTTTGCGTTCATCGGTGGGGCTGCCTACCACGGCTTCGCCGGTGGGGAGGCGTTTCATAGTTTTCAGCCAGTCGGTAAAGCTGCGCAGCTGACGGCTGAAGCGGTCGGGGTTTTTATCTTCTTCCCGCATACGAATGCCCAGTGAAGCGAAATAATCAACGGTATGATAAGGCTCAAAAGTAAGCTCCGTATTCGCATTTTCCATACCCGGCAGGGTAGGGATCACCTGCCCGGTTTTGGCAGATGATGGTTCTTCAACAGGCGTTTCAGCTGCCGGTGTTTCTTCCCTTTCTTCTATTGGTGCGGTTATCTGTACTTCTTCCTGTACTACTACTTCTTCTACAGTAGCGGGTTGTTCCAGTTCGGCAGCAAAGGCTGGAGTGTCGTTAGATACAACCGGCTGATCGTTGACCGGCAGGGTCACCTGCGGCTCTTCGACTGTATCCGTATCATCATCATCTGTTGTCAGCAAAGGTTCTGGTTTCAGGAGTTGCTGCAGTCGCAATGGATTGACCAGATAGAGCATGCTGCGCTCCAGCTGGTCATTGAGCTCTTCTGAGCCATCCTGTGCCAGTTTGCCGGCAATGAGTACCTGCACAGGCCCCCAGTAAGGATACTGGCCAGCCAGCTGCTGCAACTCACTCAGGGAGAGGGTTGCCAGATCGGCTTTGCCGGTTAGTGCCATACTCAATTGGGTCATGCTGGGATTCATGTGCGCAAAGTAAAGGTATTAGAACGGGAAAAGACGGGCGGCAGGCCTGTTTTTGAAACAGGTATTACCATTCGGAAAATACCCGGTTAAAAATATCATCTGCCAGGCCACGGACCATTTCATCAATAAGGGCCGATTCGGCCTGCTGAATGGATTGGGTGGCAGAGAAATCAAAGTTGCGCGATACATCGTAGGTCTCGATCTTATCCCCCTTTACCTTATTCACCGTGACCTTTACGGAAACGCTCAACCGGTTGGTCGCCACCTGCTGATTGGAGATACCCGACGTGCTGAATGAGTAGCCGGTGATGACGGGCGAAATGATCCAGTCTGCGTCATCGCCGGTAGTTTGCTTAAGCCGTGTCTGGCTTACGATCTTCTGCCGCAGCCGGTCTGTAAGACGTGGTGACAGGTTGGGATTGATATAGGAAGCCTTGTTTTCGATGTATTCTATTTTTACCACCTTCACGCTATCCGGTATGGATATATCGCGAAACTTGTAGATACCGCAGCTACTGGTGCTGCCAAGCAGTGAAAACAGCAGCAGGGCAACTGCAATAACCGGAATCAGTACAGGCAGTTTGCGTAAAAAGGTGGCGCGATGATTATTCTTCGATGTCATATTCCTTCAGTTTCCTGTAAAGGGTTCGTTCACTAATACCAAGGTCCAGCGCTGCATCTTTCCGTTTGCCTTTATGTTTTTTCAGCGCTTTTATGATCAGTTCTTTTTCCTTGTCCATGATGTTGAGGCTTTCTTCGACCTCTTCGTGATCATGTATCTCGTCGTTGTGCAAAAGCACAGGCTGCGGATTACCAGTCACCGGCAACCCGGCGGGTTGTACCAGTACCGGTTGCAGGTTGTCGTGCAGTTTCAGCTCTTTCAGTTCATTGATGAAAGCGGGATTCTGCACGGCCGATCCCGGGTTCTGCAATACTTCCAGAAACATGCGTTTGAGCTCCGTTACATCTTTTTTCATATCAAAAAAGAGCTTATAAAGGATCTCGCGCTCATTGGCAAATTCAGGACCGGGGCCGTTGGCGGAGACAGCAACAGCCGGCAGGCGGTTGCTGGAATAGGGTTGCAGGTATTTGCCCAACTCACGTGCCGTAACATGTTTGTCCTGCGACAGTACCGAAATCTGCTCGGCAATATTCTTCAATTCCCGCACATTGCCGGGCCACGGATAGTTAATTAACATGTTTTTCGCTTCCTCATCCAGTTGTACTGAGCCGGTTTTGTATTTGTCGGCAAAATCGGCGGCAAACTTCCGGAACAGCAGATGAATATCTTCTTTGCGATCGTGCAGGGCCGGTACCCTGATGGGAACCGTGCTGAGCCGGTAATAAAGATCTTCCCTGAATTTTCCCTGCTGTACCAGTTGCAGCAGATCTTTGTTGGTAGCAGCAATTACGCGTACATCCGTTTTCTGTACTTTACTCGAGCCCACGCGGATATATTCGCCTGCTTCCAGTACACGCAACAGGCGGGCTTGTGTGCCCAGCGGCATTTCCCCGATCTCATCGAGAAAGATGGTACCGCCGTTCACCGTTTCGAAATAACCTTTGCGTGAATCAACTGCACCGGTAAAACTTCCTTTTTCGTGACCAAACAATTCGGAGTCGATCGTGCCTTCGGGTATAGCGCCGCAGTTGACCGCAATGAAAGGGTTGTGCTTGCGGTTGGAGAGTGAATGAATGATAATGGAAAAAGCTTCTTTACCCACACCGCTTTCTCCGTTAATGAGTACGGTGAGGTCGGTATTGGCTACCTGTGCTGCTACCTGCAACGCATAGTTGAGGGCAGGTGAGTTGCCAATAATGCCAAAGCGATTTTTTATTGATTGAATGTCCATGTTGCTATTTATGAAATGAGCACCTGGTTGGCCTTACACTTCTGCTATGGCGGTACCCAGGAGCGTGGCCTGTGTGCAATCTGTTATCTGCACCGTTACATATTCACCTTTTTGCGCTGTCACATTGGCTTTCGGAAACACCACTACTTTATTTTGTGAGCTGCGTCCCATCCAGTCATCGGTACTGCGTTTGCTGTCGCCTTCGATCAGTATTTTATAGGTCTGGCCTATATCACGCTGATTGCTTTCCAGCGAAAGGCGGTTTTGCAGTTCCACGATCTCTACCAGCCTTCTCTTCTTCACTTCATCCGGCACATCGTCTGTATAACGGCGCTGTGCGAGCGTACCCGGACGTTCGCTATAGATAAACATATAAGACAGGTCATAGTTTGAATGAGCCATCACTTCGAGCGTATGCTGGTGATCTTCTTCTGTTTCTGTACAGAAGCCGGCAATAATATCGGAACTGATGCCACAGCCTGGCAATATTTCGCGTATACGATCCACCTTGGCCATATACCATTCACGCGTGTAGGTACGGTTCATCAGTTGCAATACCCGCGATGATCCGCTCTGCAAAGGCAGGTGAATGTATTTGCAGATGTTTTCATAACGGGCCATTGTATGCAGCACATCGTCTGTAATATCCTTGGGGTGAGAGGTCGAAAAGCGAACCCGCAGCAGGGGAGAGATGAGGGCTACTTTTTCGAGCAATGATCCAAAGGTTACTGCAGCGGCAGTACCGCTTGCTTCCTGGTCGGGCGATACATAATAGTAGCTGTCTACGTTTTGCCCCAGCAGGGTCACATCGCGGTAACCGCGGGCAAACAGATCGGCGCATTCCTGCACGATACTTTCTGCATCGCGGCTGCGCTCACGACCGCGGGTAAAAGGCACTACGCAAAATGAGCACATATTGTTGCAGCCACGCATGATGCTGACAAAAGCAGTCACGCCATTGCTGTCGAGGCGTACGGGGGCAATATCGGCATAGGTCTCTTCGCGGCTTAATAAAACGTTTACGGCTTTCTGGCCGCCTTCGGCTTCTTCCACCAGGCCGGGTAGTGTACGGTAGGCATCGGGCCCCACTACCATATCCACCAGTTTTTCTTCTTCCAGAAACTTGTTTTTGAGCCGTTCCGCCATACAGCCCAGCACACCCACCAGCATGCCTTTTTTCTGCTCCTTCAGTTTACGGAATTCAGTAAGCCGCTTGCGTACGGTCTGCTCGGCTTTTTCGCGGATGGAGCAAGTGTTGATAAAGATCAGATCGGCTTCTTCCACATTGCGCGTAGCACCAAAACCGGCTGTATTTAAAATACTGGCTACGATCTCACTGTCAGCAAAATTCATCTGACAGCCATAGCTTTCTATATAAAAATGTTTTTTATATGAGTTGGGATCCAGCGCAAAGGGGGCATAAGCCTCGCCCTGGCGGCTTTCATCCTGTACCTTTCCTGTCACCAAATCAAGCATTCCTGTAAATTAATTTGAACGGCAAATATAGGATAAACGGGGGATTTATGACAGGATGGCAGGTTTTCAAAGTTTAAAGGGTTTAAAGAGTTTAAAGAGAGGCTTATTAGCATACTGGTCCATTTCTCCCATCATCAAATTCTCAAATCATCAAATTTTCAAATCCATTAGCACACTAGCACATTAGCACATTGATCACATTAGCACATTATCTTTGGTATTCCTGTATGCCGAAAATCCTCACCACCATTCTTGGATTGTTCTGGTCCCTGTTTGTCTGGAGCCAGGCCGGTTCCGGTACTGTGTCCGGCATCCTGAGAGATGAGGGCAATTTGCCGCTGGCAGGTGCCACTATTAACCTCCGTTCCTGGTCCGACAGCCTTTTTTCACGAATGACGATCACCGGCAAAACAGGTGCATTTCAATTTGACAATCTTCCTTTTGGCCGTTACCGGGTGCAGATGAGCTATTCAGGTATGCAAACCCTGATTGTGGATACGGTGCATGTACGAACCGATAAGGCTGCTTTTTCCTGGGAAGACCTGGTGATGCGTACCGCTGCCAGTACCAACCTGCAGGAAGTGATCATTGTGGCGGAAAAGCCACTGATCCAAACCAAGGATGGAAATATCACTTTCAATGCTTCGGAATCGCCCCTTGCGGCAGGAGCCAGCGCCAGTGAATTGCTCGAGCAGGTGCCGCTGGTCACCAAAGATGGAGATGGAAAAGTATCGGTACGCGGCAAAGAGCCACGAATCCTTATTGACGATAAACCGGTCGAACTGAACCTGGCCCAGTTGCAGGACCTGCTGGAGTCATTGCCCGGCAGCGCTATTGAAAAAATAGAGGTGATGGTGAATCCGCCGCCCCAGTATGCCAACGAGCAGGGTGGGGTGATCAATATCGTAATGAAAAAAGGCCGGGTAGGTAAAACAGGACGTATCAGCCTTTCCGGCGGTACGCGTGGTGAGACGAATCTGAATGGTGGCTTCAACTATCGCCGGCAGGGTTTTGTTTTCAGCCTCAATGCGGGCATTGGCTACAATGTGCAGAGGGGTGATGGTTATTCAAGCCGGCAGAATATCTATACCGATTCATCCAATTTTTTCAACACCAGCAATTCATTCCGCAACCAGAGCCTGCGGCCAAACCTGCGTGCTTCGGCCGATGTCGATCTGAACCGTTTTCAGACAGTCAATGCAGTATTGCAGCTGAACTATAATGATTATGACAATGAAAGTCTCACCAGCTATGCCAATATCAACCGGCTGGGCGAGCTTTACCGGTTGAGCGAGCGGCAAATTGCCAATGAGGGCGACAACCTCAATGGTTCGTTCAGTCTTTCTTATCTCACCCGTACATTGCGACCCGGCGAGCAGTTCCGGTTTATTGCATCGGTCAACCGCACCCGCTCTAAAAGTGACCGTGATTTTTATCAGCAGTTCTTTCATCCCGATCATACACCCAATGGTATTGACAGTACGCAGGAGCAGCTGAACAGTAATATCAATACCGGTTATTCCCTGCGGGTCAGTTATGACCGGCCACTGGTTGGTACCCGTACATTTCTTTCCACCGGGGCTTTTTACAATCGTTCCATCAGCGATATAGCGGTGGATGCCAGCTATCTGAAAAAGCCGGAGATGGACTATTATCCGCTGGATCTGCTGAGCAATTTTTTTGACTTTTACCAGGGGGTATTCAATCTGCGGACATCGGTGAGGCAGGTACTGCCGGGCAATCTGAGTATCACAGCCGGGCTTTCTGCCGAGCAGACAGAAATACATTTTGACCTGAAGAAGACTGGTGGTGTGGCCGACAACCGTTACTGGACCTTATTGCCTTTTGCCAATTTCAACAAAAGCTGGGACGATAAATTCAATCTCACGTTTGCCTACCGGCGCAGCATTCGCCGGCCCGGTATCAATGAGTTGAACCCGACCATTGATTTTTCTGATCCCTACAATATCCGTTTTGGGAATGAAAAGCTGAAAGCATCTACGGCAGACAACTTCGACCTCGTACTGGCCCGTACCCGTCAGCGGTTTTTTATCAACCTGGGGCTGGGTTATAATAAGGTGAAAAACATTTTCAGCCGTGTACGTACATTGCTCGAAGATGGCAAGACACAGGTATCGTGGGAGAATATCTCAGGCCGTTCAGAATATGAAGTGAGCACCTGGGGCGGGGTTACATTACAGAAAAAACTGCGCGTCAACCTGAGTGCCAGCTATACCTACAATGTATACAGCCAGTTTGACCGTACGGTGAACCGTTATCGCAACGGAGGTTCATTTACTTCTACAGCCAATGTCAGTGTAATGCCATCTGATATATGGAGTATCACGGGTGGATTTAATGTAAACCGTTTTGCCAATCCGCAGGGATATGGCCGCTGGGCGGTGGCGATGAATGCAGGTGTGCAGCGTCGTTTTTTCAACAAGCGGCTCACGACCACGCTCAATTTCATTGATCCGTTCAGGCAGCAACGGAATAAGAATATCACTTACGGCTCCAATTTTTATCTGGAAAGTACCAGTACCACATTTACACGTAATGTGCGGCTGACGCTGGCGTATAATCTGACGAGGCCGGTGAAGAAAGTCAGATAAAAGAAGTTTAAAGTGTATAAAGGGTTTAAAGAGTATAAAGTGGAGTAATCCAAATACCCTTTAAACCCTTTATACACTTTAAACTTGTTAAACTTTTATTTTCTTCGCCAACCAACTCTCTCTCACCGGAACGATCCAGTTTTCTTCGAGCTCTTTTTTGGTTTGCACTACATTGTTGAAGTAAAGGGTGTCGCCATCGATATACTGCTGATCGAGGGCGTAATTGAATTGAGCCAGTGGCAACAACTGTACTTTATCTTTTACTACAAAAGCCAGCGAGGTGCGATCAAACAGGCTAATGCCCAGCTTTTGTTCAATTTCTTTAATAAGGCGCACGGAACTGTCGGTACTGCAGCCGCTCACCCCAGTGGCTGTTTCATCGGCCATGAGAATGATGAACTGGCCAAAAAACAGGTGTGCAGCACCTTTTACAGGAGTGCCATGGCTTTTCCAGTTTTGTGCAAACTCATTCAGCATTTCTTCCACTTCCAGAGCCTCGCCAAGGCTCAGCAGCCGGCTCGACTGGTAGATCCATACACGCGAGTCGGGCGAAAAATTACCGTCGAGAAGGTATTTATAGTCGAGTTTCATGCTGCTAAATTACGGCAGAAAAAATAATACGCATGCGAGTGATACAGGACCAGCGAACGCTTCTGGCACATTGGGTGTATACGCCGGAAGAATGGCGTTTTTTTGAGCATTGGCGGTTGCGACGCAAAGGCATTATTATGTACTGGTTATCACGCATCAGGGGTCGGCCAGCGCTGGAGCTGCCGGAAATCACCGTTACCGGCCATAAGGTATGGGTAAATGACCGTGTGGAGATATTTGCAGACGACACGCACAAACTACGACGTGTACACCTGCGTGAGACCGGTACACTGCACGTGCTGGAGATCATTTATGAACTGATGGGATCAGCTACTGCACGTATGCGGATCATACAGATACCTGTACCGAGGGGTAAATTGCGGGAGGCTATTGAGGTGCAGGAATGCCTGTCGGGGAATGCATTTTAACCGGAGTTAATCAAGACTGGCTGCCACCAGCTCAGCAATATCCAGTACCTGCACTTCTTCTTCCTTATTGGCCAGTTTTACGCCATCCGTCATCATGGTATTGCAGAAAGGGCAGGCAGATGCAATCACGGCAGGAGCCGTTTCCAGTGCTTCACGGCTGCGTTCCTGGTTGACGGTGGTGGTGCCTTTTTCTTCTTCCTTGAACATCTGTGCACCGCCGGCTCCGCAGCAAAGTCCCTTGCTGCGACAACGCTTCATTTCCACCAGTTCGGCATCCAGCGCTTCCAGCACCTTGCGGGGGGCTTCATAAATGTTGTTGGCACGACCAAGATAACAGCTGTCGTGGTAGGTGATACGCCGTCCCTTGTAGGTGCCGCCATCTTTGAGTCGTATTTTTCCTTCATCGATCAGTTGCTGCAGCAGTACCGTATGATGGATCACTTCGTAATGGCCGCCCAGTTCGGGATATTCGTTGGCCAGTGTATTGAAGCAGTGAGGACAGGCCGTAACTATTTTTTTAATACCATAGTTGTTCAGCACCTGGATATTCTGATAGGCCATCATCTGGAACATAAACTCATTGCCGGCACGCCTTACAGGATCGCCTGTACACATTTCTTCCTGTCCCAGTATGGCATAGGAGATACCTACTTTTTCGAGTATCTGGATAAACGCACGTGTGATCTTCTGAGCCCTTTGATCAAAGCTGCCGGCACATCCTACCCAAAACAAGAGATCAGGAACCTGCCCATTTGCCGCCATACCTGCAACCGTTGGAACATGCATAGGTCGAAATTTGATTCAAATCTAAAGGAAAAAGCATATTAAAGGGCATTGTCTTTTGCTTTCCTTTATTTTTGCTGGCCTGTCATGAAGATTAAGAAATTTTTTCAAAAGCTCGTCAACTGGGAACTGTGGAATTTTTACGTGCTCTATGCCCCCATCGGCCCGGTGTGGTTATGGTATTGTATCAGAAGCCGGTCATTCTGGTTTTTCAGTTCATCCAATCCTACTATCACATTTGGTGGTTTCGAAGGTGAAGGAAAAAAAGAGATGTATGATCAGCTTCCGCCTCATCTCGTGCCCCGCACTATTTATATTATGCATGACTGGCCTGCAGACGAAGTGGTCAGTAAGATAAAAGAAGCGGGCTTTACTTTTCCTTTTGTGGTAAAACCCGATGTGGGTATGAAAGGAATTCTCTTCCGCAAGATCGAGAATGAGGAACAACTGATCAAATACCATGAACGTATACCGGTCGAATATATCGTACAGGACCTGGTAGAGTTGCCGGTAGAAGTAAGCGTTTTCTATTACCGTTATCCGCCGGAAGAAAAAGGGACTGTCAGCGGATTTATCCATAAAGAATTATTGCAGGTAAAAGGCGATGGCAAATCCAACCTGGAGCAACTGATCAGTGCGCATCCGCGTGCCCGGTTCAGAATGGAAGAAATGCGTCATCGGCATGGTCACCGGTTTGAACGGGTACTGGCTGATGAGGAAATATTTTATCTGTCCTATGCCGGTAATCATAACCGGGGTGCTCATTTTACCAACCTGCATTCCGAAATAGACGCACAGCTGCATCATGTTTTTGATGAGCTGAGTCATTTTACCAACCAGTTTTATTATGGTCGTTACGATATCAAAACCACTTCGATCGAGGATTTGAAAGCCGGTAAGAATTTCCTGATCCTTGAATTCAATGGTTGCGGAGCCGAGCCCAATCATATTTACGATTGTGGTATGAGCCTCTGGCGGGCTTATGGTGAAATACTGAAACACTGGAAAGCTCTATATCGTATCAGCCGGTATAACCATAAGAATGGCACTCCGTACTGGTCATTTAAAAGAGGATGGAATTTCCTGCGCCAGTCGGGCGAACATTTTAAGATGCTGGAAAAATATGATTAATGTGCTGATATGCTAATATGCTGATGTGCTAATGGTTCTTTCCCTTTATACTCTTTAAACTCTTTATACCCTTTATACTTCTTATACCCTTAAACTTTTAAACCCAAAACTTTTTTGCAGTCATTAGTCCGCATATTCTTTACTGGCATGCTGGTCAGCTTTCTGGGATCGCTGCCCCTGGGTACCCTTAATATTGCTGCTATGCAGATCGCCATTACGGATGGTGTGGCGGCCGCTATGTTTTTCTCCATGGGCTCGTTGCTGGTAGAAGTGATCTATGTACGCCTGTCGCTTGTAGCTATGGACTGGGTACGCCGCCAGGAAAAGCTGCTCAGGGCGCTGGAGTGGGTCACACTGGTCATTGTGCTGGCACTGGCTGCCTCCAGTTTTTATGCAGCGCTGACCCCCCAGGTCAACGAAAACGTGATACTCAGCAGTACACTGCCCCGGTGGTTGCTGGGTATTGTGATGAGCGCGGTCAATCCCGTTCAGATCCCCTTCTGGTTTGGCTGGAGCACGATCCTTTTTACTAAAAAAATATTACAGCCCCGCAGGGATCATTACAATACCTATATCCTGGGTATTGGCCTGGGTACGTTTGCCGGCAACTGCATCTTCATTTTCGGCGGCCTCATCATCGCCAACCGGATCAACAACAATCAGCATGTACTCAACTGGGTGATTGGTGGCATCTTTGCCCTCACGGCAGCGATTCAGATATGGAGAATGGTGAAAAAGAAGAAGGTGGAAGAAGGAGTATAAAGTGTTTAAAGAGTTTAAAGGGTTTAATGAGTGGGTGAGTTTCTTGTTTACTCTTTAAACCCTTTATACTCTTTAATGGTGGCTGATCACCTCCACATCCGGAATTCCTTTCAAATGTAATTCAATATGTTTCTGGTGTGCTTTGGCGCGGAATTCGTTGATGATCTCTACTACATCATAATCGATATAAACACTCCGGGAGCCGTCGATCGTCACTACGGCATATGCCGGTAAACGGTCCAGTTGTTTCTTCAGACGTTGTTTATTCAGAAAGCTCACATTGATGGCCAGGTCAAACTGGTAACAGGGGATATGCCCTTCCATATGCTGGTGCAGTGTAAACCCGGCCTTGTATGTATTCTTAAACAGGTAATAAGCTGCATAGGCCACTCCAATGCCTACACCAATCAAGAGGTCAGTAAACAGGATGGCAACAAGTGTAACGATAAAAGGCATAAACTGCTCGCGTCCGAGGCGGTATACCGCTTTTATCATAGATGGCCTGGCCAGGTTATACCCGGTGCGGATAAGAATCACGGCCAGTACGCAATAAGGAATACTATTGAGCAGGCGTGTACCCCAGAGCACAAATAATAATAACCAGATACCGTGAAAAAAACCGGACCACCGGGTACGGGCACCTGCTTCGGCATTGGCCGAGCTGCGCACGATCACTGCAGTAATAGGTAATCCACCCAGCAGGCCACTGGCCAGATTGCCGGTGCCCTGCGCCACCATTTCACGGTTTTGCGGTGTAATACGGTTATAGGGATCCAGTTTATCGATGGCTTCAATGCTCAGTAAAGTTTCGAGTGATGCCACGATGCAGATGATAACTGCATTTTTCCAGACAAGGCTGTTGTGAAAGACAACAGAAAGATCAGGAGCCTGCCAGTTTGCAACCAGGTTTGCGGGTACCTGCACGTATTGAGAAGGGGCGAGTGACACTTGTGGCAGCCAGCGGTTCATAATAGCTGCCAGCAGACTGCCAACCAATACCAGTACAAAGCTGACAGGGATAAAGGAAAAGCGTTTACTCCATTTCTTTTCCCATACAATGGTGAGCAGCACACAGATCAGGGATAATAAAATAGTGCCTGGAGTAAGGTGGGTATAGATGGTCTGAACATGTTCATAGGCATTGTGAAAAGAGAAGACATTGAAGAGTTCTTTTGCCCAGAAATCGGCTTTATCATAACCAATCAATAATGGCAGTTGCTTCAGGATCAGGAGCAGGCCGATAGCTGCCAGCATGCCTTTAATAACGGCAGAAGGAATGAATTGGGTAAAACCGGTAAGCCGTCCTAGGCCGATCAGCATTTGCAAGATACCAGCCAGTGCAATGCACATAAAGAAAGCCTGCACGCTTCCGACCTCGGCAATGATACCCACGCTGATGGCGGTAAGGCCAGCGGCCGGACCGCTTACGCTCAAGGGGGATTTACTTAATACCGATACCAGCAACCCACCAAGGATACCTGCTATGAGACCGGCAGAAGGAGGTACATTGCTGGCCAGTGCAATACCCAGGCAAAGCGGTAATGCTACCAGGAATACAGTGATGCTGGCTTTGAAGTCGTGACGAAAAAAGTGGGCCGCGTATATACGGGTACGCCGCTTAAGCAGCTGCATGGGCGGTAAATTGAATAGAGGAATTTTTAACCGCTGCGCAATGTAGAAAAAATCTCACACATGACGTATGATTTGTATCAGGTCAGCTCTGCATGGTCCACTGGTCACGATCGGCGGGGCTGAATTTCCAGGGGGCAAAGTTGTTTTCGACGTTGCCAAACATGGTGGCCCATTCTGCCGGAGTATTACTTTCTTCCATTACCAGGTAGCGGCGGAGCTGAAGAATGATATCGAGTGGGTTGATGCTGACCGGGCATTCCTGTACACAGGCATTGCAGGTCGTACAGGCTCTCAGCTCTTCTACAGAAATGTAATCATGCAGCAGGCTTTTGCCATCGCTGCCGGCTTCCTGTTTTTTGTCCAGTGCCCGGCCAATTTCTTCTGCGCGGTCACGGGTGTCCATCATGATCTTGCGGGGCGACAGGAGTTTACCCGTCATATTGGCCGGGCAGGCAGCAGAGCAGCGTCCGCATTCGGTACAGCTATAAGCATCGAGGATGTTTTTCCAGCTCAGATCCATCACATCTTTTGCTCCAAATTTTTTGGGGGGCTCAGCCGTTTCGCCGGCAGGAGCCAGCTCGGGCTGCATGGCATACAGCACCTCTTTTTGTATGGTGGGCATATTTTCCATTTTGCCCATTGGGGCAAGCCGGGCAAACCAGGCATTGGGGAAAGCCAGGATGATATGCAGATGTTTGGAATAGGGGAGGTAATTGAGAAAAGCAAAAATGCCCACAATGTGCAACCACCAGCAGCTGCGCTCCAATGTCATAAGGGCTGAATTGTCCAGTCCGCTCAGGAGTGGCTGCAGGTGTTGGGAAAAAATGAAATTGCCGGTGGCATTGGCGGCATAATGTTCTTCACCACGTGACTGCAGCAGGGTATCGCTGGCATTCAGGAAGAGAAACAGCGTCATCAGTACAATCTCCGTGATCAGGATATAATTGGCATCGCTGCGGGGCCAGCCATTGAGGTCTTTGCTGGCAAAACGGCGCAGCTTGATCACATTGCGACGAATCAGGAATATGGCGCAGGCTACGATCACCAGTACGGCCAGTACTTCAAAGGCATTGATGAGAAATGCATAAAAACTGCCGAGCGGGGCCGCAAACAGGCGGTGCGTACCCAGTATACCATCCAGTACAATCTCCAGCACTTCTATGTTGATGATGACAAACCCTGCGTATACAAAAAAATGCAGAATCGCTACCAGCGGATTACGAAACATTTTTTGCTGACCAAAGGCAAGCAGAAACAGGTTGCGCCAGCGGCGCGCTGGCTGATCATTGATCACTTCCTCATGTCCCAACCGGATATTGCGGATGAGCTGACGCGCTTTTTTAGCAAAAAGAGCAATGGCGGCAATGCTGATAAGGACAAATAAAATTTGTTGAGCAATTTGCATAAGCAATCAATTACAAGTGCTAATTTACGCTTTAATGAATGAGTAAGATGACTGTAGTCAAAAATTATATACTGGATGCGGCAGTGGCTGATAAAAAGCTGCGCCGTATAGCTCTTGAGATCATCGAAAACAATGCCGGTACAGAAGAACTGGTACTGGCTGGTATACGCGACAATGGAAGTGCCATTGCCCGCATACTACAGGGTATTATTGCGGAATACTCACCCGTAAAAACCGTATTGATCGATCTGTCGCTCGATAAACGTACTCCCCGCGAGATAGTATTGAGCCAGCCGCTCAATTTTGATAATAAAACCATTATTGTGGTAGATGATGTGGCCAATAGCGGCAAGACCCTGCTCTATGCCATGAAGCCCTTTCTCGATTATCAGCCTGCCCGTATTCAAACCGCGGTACTGGTTGGCCGCAGTCACAACAGCTTTCCTATTTATCCCGATTACGTTGGCATCTCCATAGCCACCACCCTGCAGGAGCATATTTTTGTGGAAGTGGAAGCAGGGAAGGTGAGAGGGGCGTACCTGGCTTGATTTGAAGATTTGGGGATTTGAAAATTTGAAGATGGGAAAGGAATGCAATGCATGGTAGGCTTCTTACTTAAAACGTAGAACTTATTACCTATAACTCATCTTCAAATTTTCAAATCCCCAAATCTTCAAATCCCTGATATTCGGTTTTTCAGAAATAAAGTAGGTATCCCTTCGCCTTTCCCTTGCTGTCTATCATAAATGCCGGTGCAGGAAGTTTGAAGGCATTGAGGATAGAGAAAGTTGTTTTCAGGAATTTGCTTTTCGTAGGTATGCGGGTGAAGTCTATATCGGGCGACAGATAGAATTGACGCAGGCGACGGATATCGCTGCGGTCGATGGATTGATTCTGCCCGTCTGTCCATTTGTTTTCAAACCCGCCAAACATGCCGGTAGCTCCATAGCCTGCAGCAACGTTGAGCCAGGCGGGGAGTTTGCTTTCCGGGAAAAAGGAATGCAGGTTGACGCTCAGCCAGTAGGTTTGTGCATTATAATCCTTCAGCATTCGTTCATACCAGCTGCGGCCAAACAGGTCATCGGCCCGTTCTTCCAGCTGCTGGCTGCCGTAGCGGTTGCTATGAAAAGAAAACTTGAGTTGTATACGCTGTTCGTTCCACAATAAGGCCTGTGCGGCATAGATGCCCACCCCGGTCGCATTGGCTCCCATATCGCTCCAGCTCCAGCCCCATTTGGCCGAATGGGCGTCGAGATATTCGATACCGGTCATATAAAGCAGGGAAGTGGCGCTGCCCAGCCATACAGCCTTGCGGTGAGGCAACCCGGTCCATTCCCACAAGGCGGTGCTGGCACGGGCTGCGTTGAAGGTGGTCCAGGCATGTCCCCATTTATCCATTTGCAGCCATTCGCGGCTGTCGTCAAACGTGTGAAAAGAAGTACGTGCCTCATTTTTGTACCAGGCATTATTGAGCAGGGCCAGTGTAGTACCATAGCCCACTACATTGATGCCGGTCACCAGCCATACGCGGCTTTTGACAGGCCCGGCGAGGGTATCTGCTACGGGCTGCGTAATCGTGCTGTCACTGACAGGAGACTGCGCATTGCCGAGATTTCCGATCAACAGGAGAAAGGATAACAGCACACGGTACCGCAGCCGGCTCCCCCACAGGTTGGGCAAAGAAAGTACAGCGGGTGGTAGCGGAGCAAAACGAAACATAGCAGCAAAAATACGTTTCAATAGGTTAACTGGATTTGCTAACCAAAAATTGATAACTTCAGGCCCCGATCATTAACTCATTTAAACCTAAAACAGATCTGTACATGATAGACGCTGCAATACTTGCCAAAGTGAAAACCTGGCTTAGCGACAGCTTTGATGCTGCTACCCGCGAAGAAGTACAAAAACTGCAATCCGAAAATGAGAAGGAACTCGCAGATGCATTTTACCGCAATCTTGAATTTGGTACCGGTGGCCTCAGGGGTATCATGGGTGTGGGCACCAACCGGATGAATAAATATACCGTTGGCATGGCCACGCAGGGTTATGCCAATTATCTCAAACAAAGCTTTGGTGACAATGTGAAAGTAGCCATCGCACATGACAGCCGCAACAACAGCCGCTTCTTTGCAGAGACTACTGCCAATGTATTTGCCGCCAATGGTATCAGGGTGTTTTTGTTTGAAAGCCTGCGGCCCACTCCGGAGCTCTCTTTCGCCATCCGCCACCTGGGCTGCCAGGGTGGAGTGGTTTGTACCGCATCGCACAATCCCAAAGAGTACAATGGTTACAAAGCCTACTGGAATGATGGGGCACAACTGGTACCACCGCATGACAAAAATGTGATCAAGGAAGTGGAGAAGATCGCTTCTGTAGATGAAGTGAAATGGAGTGGTGGCGAACAAAATATTACACTTATCGGAAAAGAGATCGATGAAGCTTATATCGGCATGGTAAAGGGGTTGAGTGTGTATCCTGATATCATTGCCCGCCAGAGTGATCTTAAGATCGTCTATACCCCCATTCATGGCACCGGTATTAAGCTGGTACCCCAGGTACTGGAGCGTTTCGGGTTTAAGAATGTACATATTGTAGAAGAGCAAAGCATACCCGATGGCAATTTCCCCACGGTGGTTTATCCCAACCCCGAAGAAAAGGAAACCATGGGTATCGGTCTGCAAAAGGCCAAAGAACTGGATGCAGACATCCTGCTGGGGACCGATCCCGATGCTGACCGAGTGGGTATCGGTGTAAAGGATAATCATGGCGAATGGGTGCTGATGAATGGCAACCAGACGGCGATACTGGCTTTCAACTATCTGCTGGAAGCGCGTCGTACCAAGGGCATTGCCCAGTCAAATGACATGGTGATCACCACCATCGTTACTACCGGCATGGTAGATGGCCTGGCCAAAGGAAATAATGTAAGCTGCTATCGTGTGCTCACCGGGTTTAAATGGATTGCCGAAATGATCCGCGAAAAAGAAGGGAAAGAAAACTATGTGGTAGGTGGCGAAGAAAGTTTTGGCCTGATGATCGGCGATAAGATCCGCGATAAAGATGCTGTAAGCGCTGTAGCGCTATTGTGCGAAATGGCGGCCTATGAAAAAGAAAAGGGCAGGACCCTGTTTGAGAAACTGGTAGACCTGTATGTACGATACGGATTTTATAAGGAAGATCTTATCTCCATCACAAAAAAAGGTATGGATGGCCAGCAACAGATAGCTGCCATGATGGAAGGTTATCGTGCCAACCCGCCTCAATCCATCAATGGATCACCTGTAGTACAACTGCTCGATTATGAATTGAGCAGGGGCCGCAATCCGCAGACAGGCGAAGAATGGGCGATCCAATTGCCCAAGTCAAATGTGCTGCAGTTCATCCTGGCCGATGGCAGCATCATTTCTGCGCGTCCAAGCGGCACAGAACCCAAGATCAAATTTTATTTCAGCGTCAAGGAAGCATTGGGATCGGCTGCCGATTTTGATAAGGTGAATAAAGAGCTTGATCACAAGATCAAAGCGATCATTGCAGATATGAAGCTGTAACTTTTTCTTCAACTAAAAGATAAAAGCCGCTGACTGCGGCTTTTATCTTTTATGGTTGTTTTTTATCGAAGCTGATGATAAACCTGCAGCTCACTGCGCAAAAATGCTGCGGACTTTGCTATCTTGCAACCTGTTTATGAGACCTACAGAAGATACATACCGGCACAAAGGATTAAGAAAAAAACTGGTAGATGTTGTTCGTGCCAAAGGCATCACCAATGAGAAAGTACTGGAAGCCATTAGTTCCATACCCCGCCATTTTTTCCTGGAATCAGCTTTTGATGAAGTAGCTTATGAAGACCGCGCTTTTCCTATTGGTGAGGATCAAACCATTTCTCAGCCTTATACAGTGGCTTACCAGACGCAGCTGCTGGAGTTGAAACCTTTTATGAAAGTGCTGGAAGTGGGTACAGGCAGCGCCTACCAGGCAGTAGTACTCGCAGAGATGGGGGTGCAGGTATATACTATCGAGCGCCAGAAGAAATTGTATGATGCCAATAAAAATTTCGATTTCTTAAGGAAATATCCCACTATCAAATTTTTTTATGGCGACGGCTATGAAGGACTTCCTACCTATGCCCCTTTTGATCGGGTGCTGATCACCGCCGCCGCACCCCAGATACCTCCCCGTCTCATCGAGCAGCTTCGTACCGGCGGTATGATGGTCATTCCCGTAGGCGACGATAAAGTGCAACGGATGATGCGGATCACCAAACTCGAAAACGGCGCACTGAAAGAAGAAGTGTTTGACAATTTTATGTTTGTGCCTATGTTGGGGGGGAAAGAAGTATAAAGGTTTAAAGGGTATAAAGAGTTTAAAGGGTTAGGTTGGTTTTTGTTTATGGCGGCTACCAGGGATGGGGGATTGCTGGAGCTTTGTCATTAAGCGAAAGATCAGATTACTGGTTCGTTGACAGAGGTTGAGAATAGTCTGGAACTCCTCTTCAGAGATAGTTTTTTTATCGAGCATTCTGTATGCCTGTGATCGTAGTTCACCGCAAGACCCCTTAGCATAACCAAGAAATTGAATAAACTCTTTCCTGTTACCTCTCTCAAAACCTTCAGCTATATTATCCATTATTGAGCCAGACGACTTTTCTATTTGATGGATAAGTGCAAAATCCATGAGTCGCCTCTTTTCTGATACCAGGGCGGATATTTTTTGATAAAGCTGTCGGGCTAATGTCCAGACGATCAGATCTTCAAATCTTTGCACGGTTGCCATCATTCCTTATTTAGTATAAAGTAAAGAATACTAAAGGAGCAAACCATGTGAAAAAAACGTCCTGAAAATGTTTTTTTCGGATAAAAAAAGTCCCCTCAAAAAATGAGAGGACTTATCATTAAAACTCTTTAAACCTTTTTTACTCTTTATACCCTTTAAACTTTTAGAGGTGTATCGCTTCACCATACGCCACTTCAATCGCATCCTTCACGCTCTCACTGATGGTGGGGTGGGGGTGAATGCTGTTGAGTACTTCGTGGTGAGTGGTTTCGAGTTTGCGGGCGGTAACGGTTTGTGCGATGATCTCGGTTACATTGTAGCCGATCGCATGTGTGCCCAGCCATTCACCGTATTTGGCATCAAAGATCACTTTGATAAAACCTTCGGCATGACCGGCTGCTGAAGCCTTACCACTGGCGCTGAGCGGGAACTTGCCCACTTTGATTTCGTAACCGGCTTCTTTGGCTTGTTTTTCGGTAAAGCCTACAGAAGCGATTTCGGGATAGCAATAAGTACAACCCGGCACGTTGCCATAGTCGAGTGGCTCGGGCTGGTGGTTGTATTTCTTTTCGCCGTATGCGATCGCTTCCACGCAGATGATGCCTTCTTTGCTGGCTACGTGTGCCAGGGCCTGGCCGGGAACGCAGTCGCCGATAGCGTATACGCCGGCGATATTTGTTTTGTAGTATTTGTCAACGGAGATCTTGCCTTTGTCGGTTTTGACACCAAGCGTTTCGAGGCCAATGCCTTCGATGTTGGCGGCAACACCTACCGCGCTCAGTACGATATCTGCTTCGAGGGTTACTTCACCACTGGCAGTTTTTACTTTTGCCTTTACTCCTTCGCCGCTGGTATCCACACTGGTTACCTCGCTGCTGGTCATGATCTCGATCCCTTGCTTCTTGAAGTTTTTCTCCAGTTCTTTTGATACTTCTTCGTCTTCCACAGGCACTACGCGGGGCAAAAACTCCACGATGGTCACTTTGGTGCCGATGCTATTGTAGAAATAACCGAATTCAACACCTATCGCACCGCTACCTACAATGATGATGCTTTTGGGCTGGGTGGGCAGTGACATACCTTCACGATAGCCGATGATCTTTTTGCCATCCTGTTTCAGGGTAGGCAGTTCACGGCTGCGACCGCCGGTAGCTACGATGATATGACGGGCTTCCACGATCTGTTTTTTGCCTTCGGCATCGGTCACTTCCAGTTTGCCGGGAGCAGTGAGTTTACCAAAGCCCATGACCACGTCAATTTTGTTTTTGCGCATCAGGAAGTTGACACCTTTGCTCATTTTATCGGCTACACCGCGGCTGCGTTTGATGATAGCGTCAAACCGGGGAGTACCGGTAGCTTCAATACCATAAGATTCGGCGTGGCGGATATCATTTGCCACCTGTGCACTTTTGAGAAGCGCCTTGGTAGGGATACAGCCCCAGTTGAGGCAGATACCGCCCAGGCTTTCTTTTTCAATAATAGCTGTCTTCAAGCCTAATTGCGAGGCGCGGATAGCGGCCACATAACCACCGGGACCACTGCCAAGCACAACTACATCGTATGCCATGTCTAAGATTATTAATTGATTAGATGATTGAGGGGCAAAGGTATTAAAAGAAGCTGAATTTAAATATAACGGGTTTAAGACGTATAAAGGGGTTAAAGAGTATAAAGGGTTTAAAGGGTATTTAGGATAAAGACAGTATCTATAGGCTGTTTTATGCCCTTAAGAGTTATCTCTCCATTAAAATACTCTTTAAACCCTTTATACTCTTTAAACTCTTTATACTTTCCCAAATATCACCGTAGCCGTATGCCCGCCAAACCCAAACGTGTTGCTCATGGCGTAGTTGACTGTTTGTTTACTGGCCTGGCCAAGGGGAAAGTGGAAGAGATCTTTAAAAGGGGCTTCAATTTCCTGTGTATTGGCGGTAGGCGGCACCTGACTATGCCGGATGGCCTGGATAGCGGCAATAGCTTCGACTGCGCCGGCCGCACCCAGCAGGTGTCCTGTCATGGATTTGGTGGCGCTGATGGCGAGCTGGTCATGCCCCTCAAACAGGCGGGCGATAGCCCTGAGTTCGCTCGTATCACCCATGTCGGTAGAGGTCGCATGCGCATTGATATAATCGATCTGCTGCGGTTTTAATCCTGCTTCCTCCAGCGCAGCCTGCATGCCCAGCCAGGCGCCTTCGCCGTCGGGATGTGTACCCGTGAGGTGATAAGCATCTGCTGCCATACCGCCACCCAGTATTTCGGCGAGTATGGTGGCGCCACGTTGTTGCGCATGTTCCAGGCTTTCCAGTATCAGGGCTCCGGCTCCTTCGCCCATCACAAAACCATCACGTGTGGGATCAAAAGGGCGGGATGCGGTGGCCGGATCGTCATTGCGGGTAGACAGTGCGCGTGCTGCGTTGAATCCCCCAATCGATGACTGATTGATGGGGGCTTCGGAACCACCGGTCACCATCACATCTGCCTTGCCCCAGCGGATATAATTGAACGCTTCAATGATGGCGGTGTTGGAGGTAGCGCAGGCCGACACCGTAGCAAAGTTGGGTCCGCGCAATCCATACCGGATCGATAATACACCCGCGGCAATATCCACGATCATGCGAGGAATAAAGAAGGGATTAAAGCGGGGAGTGCCGTCGCCGGCAGCATATTCCAGCACCTGGTCCTGGAAGGTCTGGATACCTCCGTTGCCAGAGCCCCAGATCACCCCAATACGGTTACGGTTTAGTTGTGAAAAATCGATACCGGCCATTTGCCGGGCTTCTTCGGCTGCTACCAGGGCGTATTGGGTAAAAGGATCATAACGCCGGCGTTCATTTTTATCCAGGTGTTGTGCGATGTCAAAACTTTTGAGTTCGCAGGCAAAATGGGTTTTAAATGCCGAAGTATCAAAATAGGTGATGGGGGCAGCTCCACTGCGGCCCTCTGTCAGTGATTGCCAGAATTCCGGAACAGTATTGCCGATAGGTGTTAGGGCGCCCATCCCGGTTATTACTACTCGTTTCATGTGTTTGTTTCCTTTTTCTTATCCGTACGCATCAGGTTGCTGATACCACGTGCCAGTAATTTGTTATCACCCCGCTCTCTTATTTCACATTGCGCATGTACGATCTGTCTTCCGCGTTTGATCAGGCTGGTAACAGCCAGCACCTCCTGCCCCGGCCAGGCCGGAGCAAAATAGTCGATTACATTATTGAGCGTGGTATAAAAATACGATTCTCCCAGCGAGAACATGGTAGCACCGATTGCATCGTCGATGATGGCTGCAGTGACACCGCCATGCAGGGTACCCATGGGATTGGTCATTTCGGGCCGTATGGTATACGCAAATACCAGTTGGCCTTCTGCTGCTTCCAGCAATACCGGGTCCAGCCATTGCATGAATGGAGATGGAGTGCCGTGCAGTTTTTTCCCTATGCGTTCTTCAAAAAAAACAAGTGCGGGGTTCATACAGCTTCTTTTATGCCATTGAGCGCACGTGCGGCGGCTGCAGGCGATTGTAAAAAGAGTTGATACAGTTTTGCCGTACCGGCTACATGCACTTCGGTCTGGTTGTTTTGCAGTGCTGTCCATAATTCATCAGCTACCTGCTGAGGTTTGATCTTGTCGCCCTGCAGCGCTGCTGCAAATGCCGTGTCAACCAGCGGCGGCATTACTTCTATCACCTGCAGTTGTGGTGCTGTACCAGCCAGGGTGAGGCGCAATGCCTGTGTATAGGAATGAAGTGCTGCCTTGCTGGCGCTGTAAGTGGGGATGGATAAAGCCGGCACAAAACCGACGATCGAACTGATATTGATAATGGCGGCTTCCTGTTGTTGTTTCAGATGTGGTAATAAGAGATCGGTCAGATATACAGCGGCAAGATAATTGGTCTCCATTTCTTCGCGTGCCAGCGCCTGCGTATCGATGGCCTGGTCCAGAAAATGTTTATAGGCTTTACCGGCATTATTGATGAGTATATTCAGATCCGGATAAGTGGTGGTCAGCTGAACTACGAGGTTGGCTACCGAAGCACGGTCGGTGACATCTGCTACCAGGTAGTCTGTGCCGGGCAACTGTGCTACGGCCTCTTTCAGTTTTGTTTCGCTGCGGCCAACCAGTATGACTTTGTTGCCGGCGCTTTGAAAGCGGCGGGCTATTTCAAAACCGATACCTGATCCTCCGCCTGTCACCAGTACGGTGTTGTTAGTTGTTTTCATGATTGTGTGTTTATATTATACCAATCGGTATATTTTTTAATAAAAAAACTATTTAGCGAGTTCGGTCCGTATGATCTGCTCTGCCCGGTCGAGTGTAAGTTGCAGAGGACTGGCGTCATCGGCCAGTTTAGCCAGCATGAGTCCGCCTTCTATAAGTGCGATCAGCAGGGTAGCTGTAGCGCCGGCATCTGCCTGCGGACGAATAGAACCATCTTTTTTTCCGTTATCGATGGTACGGACGATGGTGCGTGTCCAGTTTTTTATGGCTCCTTTCACTTTTACTTTCAATGCCGGAAAATTATCATCTGCCTCTACAGCCGCATTCATCACCGGGCAACCGCCCTGTACAGCGACCTGCCGGTAGGCCTGGCGATAATAATTGATCATAGCCAGCAACTGATCCGCCGCCTTATCCTTTTGCTGCATGGCCACCAGCATTCCGCCGGCCAGCCGGTCAAGGTTGTAGGAGAAAACCGCCAGGGCCAGCTCATCCTTGTTTTCAAAGTTGCCGTAAATAGCCCCTTTGGTCAGGCCTGTGGCCGCAGTGATGTCAGACAGCGAAGTATCTGCATATCCTTTCTTGTTAAAAAAAGGAGCAGCTTTTTCGATGATGTGCTGACGTGTTCTTTCTGCTTTTCCTGCCATGAGATTAGTTTGACGGATCAAAATTATACCGATTGGTATAATAATTCCAAATTTTTCTGGTTAAAGACGTGTGAAAGGTAGAGGGTAGAAGGTAAAGGGTGTAAGGTAAAAGGTGGAAGGAAAACCATTTACCTTCTACCTTACACCTCATTAGTTGACAGTGCCTACGCGTTCTATCTCACTGGATGCTCCTCCGGTATTGCGGCGGGCTGTTTGCTTCATGGCTTTACCAAATCGCCAGCTGAAGGAAAGGGTGGCTACACGCGTGTCGCGCTGCAGTTTGAAATATTCTTTTGTGAGCAGAAAATCGGTGAGTCCGGCCATGGCCTGTGTATAAAAAATATCGCGTACCGTAAGACGTAATGTCCCTTTGTTGCGCAATACCTGTTTGGAAAAACCAATGGCCAGTTGTCCTGTTGGCCTGAGTACTTCCTGTATATCGTTTTGTGCACGGGTAATATAAAAGCCACTCAACTCGGCTCCCCAGCCTTTGCCCAGTTTAAACTGGCTGTTGAGGCTGAAGTTGGCCTGCGTGATGCGTGCCCGGTATTTGCGCCACAACTGGGCTTCAATGATCTTATGATTGGCGGTACCCTGTATATTGAAGGACCACCAGGGAGTGGGAGATAATTGTGTGCTCACCGTAAGACTGTAGTTCTGCATTTTACCAATATTGCCTTCGGTATATACGATAAGGCCGGTACTGGTATCTGCATAGAATACCTGTGAAATATAATCGCGGATCAGGTTATAGCTGAAGGTAGTGGAAAGCACTTCTTTATATAAATGAGACAGTTCAAAGTTCCAGGTAAACTGTGGTTTGAAATAAGGATTGCCCTGCTGGTAAGTGTATTTATTAATAATGAAAACAAAGGGATTCAGTTTTTGAAAAGGAGGGCGGTCAATGCGGCGTCCCGCACGTATCGTAAAACTATTGACAGAATCTGCCTGCCAGGTCACAAATACGGAAGGGAAAAGATTGCCATACTGCCGGCTGAATGAAGAGTCCTTTACCTGCGCATTGCCCAGCTGACGGGCATCGTAGCCGGTATATTCATAGCGCAATCCTCCCTGCAGACTCCATTTGCCCAGTGTGGCCTGGGCATTGGTATAAAGAGCATGAATATTTTCTGTATACAGGAAGTGGTTGCTTTTGTTGAGATCATCTACCCATCCATTATTTTCCCAGGTATAATACTGGGCGAGGTTATCTGTACTTACGCGTGATGATTTCCAGCCGGTCTCCCAGGTCCATTTTTCGAAACGTTGTGTGTAATCTATTTTACCGGTGAGGATGCGCAGGGTAGAAGGGATATCTCCTTCTGACGCATCGTCGGGTATACCACCGAGCGAGCCGGCCCTGTTTTCGAAATGCTGTGCCGAGCGGATACGGTAATGGATCAGATCGAAGTCGGCTGAGAGTTCACGTTTGCTGTCGAAGTTGTGGCGCATATTGAGATTGATACCTCCCTGGCGCATACGGCTGGTGTTAAGACTGGAGGTATAGATTGTAGAGTCTGTCTGATGCTGCTCATTCATCCAGATAGCAGTGGCTTCGCCGGTATTGTAACGATGCAGGCTCATGCCGGAAAGAGCAAGCCCAAGGGTGGTACGATTGCTCAGGTAATAATCGGCTCCGGTGCGCAGCACATGTGTATTGCCGCGCGAACGGGTATAGTAAGGTTGCTCCAGCAGTGATGTTACTTTATTGTCGAGGTCGTAGTAAGTACGCAGCGCGTACATATCCATAAACTGCCGGTTGAGATTCACGCTATAGGTCAGGAAATAATTGAATTTTCCATTGCGGTAGTTGAACTGCAGGTTGTTATTGTTTTTGGGAAGACGTCCCTGTCCGAGTGCTGTGGTGACGCTGCCATTGAATCCTTTTTGTTTATTCTTTTTGGTGCGTATGTTGATGATGCCTGCATTGCCTGCTGCATCATATTTGGCAGAAGGATTATCGATCAGTTCAATGGTTTCTATCTGCGAGGAGTTCATACCCGACAACAGGTTTTGCAGATCGGACCCAGCCAGCATGGTCGGCTTGCCGTCGATCATGATCTGTACACCGGGTTTTCCTTTGAGACTGATATTGCCATCCTTGTCGACAGTGACGCCGGGCGACTTTTCCAGCACTTCCAGTACGGATGTACCTGCGTTGGTGATAGAAGCATCTACGTTGACCACGGTACGGTCGGTCAGGAATTGCACCAGCGGTTTTTTGGCTGTTACAGTTACATTGCTCAGTGTGGCTTCGGAGGGCTGCAAAACAATGGTGCGCGGGGAACGATCCGTTTCATTGCCCAGGCTCAGGTACTGGGTCTGAAAACCAATCCGCGAAATACGGCCGGTCAGCGCCAGGTTGCCCGGTGCAGGAAATTGTACCACTCCCAGGCTGTCGGTGACGGCCTGTTTAAAAACGCTGGAATCGCTCCGCAGCAGGCTCACTGTAGCGCCGGCAAGTGGCTCCCGGGCCGGACCAACAATGATAAAACGCCAGTTGGTTTCCGAAGCCGGCTGGGCCAGGGATGACAGGGATATAATGATTCCTATACCGATCAGTACAATTTTCCGCATATACAATTATCCATCAAAATCGCTGTCCGTGCAAGTCCTGTGACTGTTTTTATGCTGGCGGTGGTTCTTCTGTCGGAAATGTACATAGGAAAAGTATAAAGGGTATAAAGGGTTTAAAGAGTTTAAAGGGTAAAAGGTTGAAGGTAAAAGTAGGTATCAGCGAGATTAATCTTTCTGCTTTCTCCCTTTAAACCCTTTATACTCTTTAAACTCTTTATACCTTTTAAACTCTCTTATCTTTGAATCATGAACCTCTTTGGTAATCTTCTCTGGCTGATCTTTGGCGGCTTCCTGGCTGCAGTAGGTTATTTTGTAGGCGGGCTGGTGCTTTGCATCACCATTATCGGGCTGCCCTGGGGATTACAATGTTTTAAACTGGCTGGTCTTGTACTCTGGCCCTTTGGCCGGCGGGTAGTCAGTGATGGCAGTGGCAGCGGATGCCTGCCCTTACTCTTCAACCTGATCTGGTTACTTTGTGGCGGACTTTATACGGCGCTGGTGCACCTGGTCATGGGGGCATTTCTGTGCATTACGATCATCGGCATTCCCTGGGGTATGCAGCATTTTAAACTGATCGAAATATCGATGATGCCGTTTGGCAAGAGGATCGAGTAAGTTAAGTAAGGTAGAAGGTTAAAGGTATAAGGAGGATGGAGCAAATCTTCTTTTCTTCATTTTCAATTCTCACTACTAACTGAACATTTATTACTTACTACTTAAAACTTACTACTCAAGACGCAAGACATTGTTGCCAAAATCAAGAATGACTTTATTGTACTGTTTCAGCAGATCCTGGCCGATATTGCCATAGAGTTCCTGTGAGGATACATGGTAACCGGCAGGGTCTACGTTGGCCATGGGAATTGTGACGGTTTGTGTACCTAACTGCAGTTTCAGATTCGGAATTTCCAGCACGCGGCGGGTATGGGCACCGCCGGCACTCGCACTTTGTTTATCCACATATTTACCCGATGCCTTCAGAACGGTACTATCGAGCAGGTAAAAAGGACGCAAAAAGTCGGAACTGCCGGCCCCGGTATCAAAGTTGAAAGGCAGCAACTTGTCTTTGTAGCTTAATAATACAATGGGCCGCAACTGCTCTACAAAAAAGTTTTTGGCAAAACTGTTGTCTTCGCGGTGTACATCTATTAATAAGCTTTTGCGTGTAATGGTGATACGGCCAAGTTCCTTGGCAACGGGAAAACCTATGATCCCATTTATCTTATAGGCCCCATTGGCAAAGCTGAGTGCTTCATCTTTGAATACCAGGAAAGGTTCATTATATATGGTGATGGATCCAAAATGCAATTGGGAGGCAATGGCAATCCGCACCGGATTATAAATGCCTGTAAATCCGGCAACATAAATTCCTGTATCCGGAAGAATGCGAAATCCAAGTTGCCGTGCATAAGATTCGGATACAGAAGAAAGTCCCGCGCCGGTGTCGAAGATGAATTGACCTGTTTGGTCACCGCTTGTCACCGGTATGTTGATCAATCCCGCCAGGTCGCGCGTAAAAAGAATACTGTCCGATGTGGGTTGCACTATTCGTTGTGCCGGTTCGTTGGTCAGGGCCTTCCAGATAAGGGTGGCATACTCCTGTCCCTTACGGTCTGTAGCTGTATAATGTTTGCTATAGTGTTTTAACAGGTATCGCCCGCTGCGGGCTGCTTCCTTATAGTCAAAAGAGCGAACGTAGTTGTCATGCAGCAGGCTGTAATAGTCGAAGGCAATAAAACCGGCCGGCTTCTTTTTTCGCTTCATATAATCTTTCAGCAGTTGATTGGATACAACAGGCCGGTTGCAGGCGTTTGCATATACCGCACTATAGAAATAATATAGGGGATGAGCCGGATTATTGTTGAGCTCATGCAAATGAGAAAATTGTTTGGCTTTATAAAGCCGGAAAAGGGTATCCTGCTGCCTGGCCTGTAACCATACAGGGGATAACACAAGAAGAAGATATAGTACTGAGTGGCGGATATTCATATGATGTAAATAGCAATGTAACAAATCTGATCAGTATAAGTTTGTTCCGGTTTTGTTTTAACAGAACACTAAAAGGGGCAATTGTGCCGGCAAATCCATGCCGCACAATTGCCCGTCTTTCATTCCTCGCGATTTACCAGGTCGCTATCCCGCAGAGGCCATTATCATCAGTTGCCTTGCGCCCGGTCTGTGGGATAGAGGAAGGCTCTTGCACCGGTCATCAGACCTGGTCAAATGATTGCCGGTGGCGTGTGACCATACAAACCTATTGCCCATAACAACTGGTTGCTCATGCAGCCGGCATGAACTGTGCTATTAGTATGCTGAAGTGAGATAATAGAGGCAGTTCTGAAGGTTTAAAAGTATAAAGGGTATAATGGGTTTAAAGAAGAACACTATTAAGACGTTTCTCATCCCATTTTCAAATCCATTAGCACATTAGCACATTAGCATATTAGCACATTCAATTCTCAGAACTTATTCCTCAAAACCCGCCTTCTGCCTTATCTTTGCAGGCTTTTTTATGGAAACGTTGAAACACGAGGCAGGCAAAACGATCAGGCTGGCTCTACCTATTGTAGTAGGTGAGCTGGCACAGATGGCGCTGCATATCATTGATACAGCCATGGTGGGCGCTATCAGCTATAAACAGCTGGCAGCCGCAGCACTGGTTATTAATACCATGAACATACCTTTTGTACTGGGCATTGGTATGACTATTTCTGTATCCCAGATGGTTTCACTGGCGCATGGCCGTCAGAATGCCAAACAGGTATCGCATTATTTTTATAATGGTTTTTTGCTTTGTGCCCTTACGGCAATCACTATTTCACTCGCACTGGTATTTGGTAAGAATATCCTGCTGCATATGGGACAGGATCCGGAAGTAGTGGCTTATGCCATGCCTTTTATGCAGCTGATGGGTTTATCCATTATTCCCATGCTGCTGTTCATGACGCTTAAGCAGTTTACCGACGGACTGCAGTTTACCCGTACCGCCATGGTATTATCGCTTTGCGGTATGCCGCTTAATATCCTGCTCAACTATTTGCTGATCTATGGCAACTGGGGCTTTCCCCGGCTCGAACTGCAGGGGGCGGGCTGGTCGACACTGATCACCCGTACGCTGATGTTTGTAGTGTTGGGGCTGGTGGTGTTACGTCACCGCACATTTGCTCCATATATACAGGATCGTGTGGTACAGTGGCGGCTCAGAAAGCGCACACTGGGTGAGTTATTGCATATTGGCGTGCCGAGCAGCCTGCAGATTGGTATGGAGGCGGGAGCTTTTGCCGTGTCGGGTATCCTTATTGGTACCATTAGTGCCGTGGCACAGGCATCGCACCAGATCGCGCTTAGCTGTGCATCTTTTACATTCATGGTGTCGATGGGACTGGCCCAGGCAGGTTCCATTCGGGTGAGCAATGCATTTGGCAGCAGCAACTGGCCCAAAATATCCCGCATCGGCCGCAGTACGCTGATCACTGCGCTGTGTTATGGTGTTTTCTGTGCGATCCTTTTTGCCGTGCTGCGCAACCAGTTGCCGCATTTCTTTAATAAAAATGAAGCGGTGATAGGACTGGCTGCCACGCTATTGCTGTTTGCGGCCCTGTTTCAGATATCCGACAGCACCCAGGCGATCGGAGCCGGCCTGCTGCGTGGCATCAAGGATGTAAAAACGCCGACGATCCTTATCGCCATCGCCTACTGGGTCATTGGCCTGCCGCTGGGCTATATACTCGCTTTTCATTTTGATATGGGCGCGCCTGGTATGTGGATTGGTTTGATTGCAGGACTTAGTTTTGCTTCCATCTTTTTAATACTAAGGTTTCTGCGCAAAGCGAAAGGGAGTAAGGAGTTTTGAATGATAAGTTTTAAGTAGTAGGTAAGGGGTGAAAGGTAGAGGGCAGGTGACAGTTTAATGTGTTTATAATCAATAAATTATTGCAACTTATGACTTATAACTCAGCACTTATAACTTCTCTCAGGAGATTTTTTCAAAAAATCATTCTTAACTAATAGGCTAATTGCCAGTGTTTCCTTACCTTTGCGATCCAAAATTTTGTATCAATCATGGCCAGAGTATGTCAGGTAACAGGCAAAACACCGATTGGAGGTCACAAGGTATCTCACTCCAATATTAAAACCAAGCGTCGGTTTCTGCCCAATCTGCAGGTGAAGAAATTTTACCTGGCAGAAGAAGATAAGTGGATCACGCTCAAACTGTCTACCGATGCAATCCGCACGATCAACAAACGCGGTTTGTACAGTGTAGTGAAAGAACTGAGGGCTAAAGGCGAAAAGATCTAACAAAACAGGAACAGGTAGCCGATGGCTGCCGTTTCTACTGAATATATTTAAACAAGTATTATGGCAAAGAAAGGTAACCGTGTACAAGTGATCCTGGAATGCACTGAGCACAAAACCAGTGGTCAGCCCGGCACCAGCCGTTATATCACGGTAAAGAACAAAAAGAACAACCCCGAAAGGCTGGAGTTGAAAAAATACAACCCCATCCTGAAAAAGGTGACTGTTCACAAAGAAATTAAATAAGGATAAAACGGGTTGCCCGGCAACCGGATCTATTCCTATCTATCAGAATTGATAAATTAAGATATCATGGCAAAAGCAGCTTCAAAAAACTCGAAAGTAAAGGACCTGAAGGCCTCTGCTGAAGCAAAGAACTGGACTAAAGTGATCAAGGCTGTACGCAGCCCCAAGACCGGTGCTTATACCTTCAAAGAAGCGATCATCCACAAAGACAAAGTAAAAGATTACCTGGCTCAGAAATAAGCTGAGCAGGCATTATATAGTTAAAAGCTATTCGTGACAACACGAATGGCTTTTGTTGTTTTATCTGTAGGAAGCTAAAAGGCAGAAGGATAAAGGTAAAAGGTCATGTAGTCTTCCTTTTCCTTCCTCCTTTTACCCTTTACCTTCATCTGGAAATTGCCATTTAAAAAGAATCGTATGGGTTTTTTCAATAAGCTATTCGGGAAGAAAGAAAAAGAAAGCCTCGACCAGGGTTTGCAGAAAACCAAAGAAGGATTTCTGGCACGTATTACCAAAGCCATTGCAGGAAAAAGTACAGTGGATGAAGAAGTGCTGGATAGCCTGGAAGAAGCACTCGTGGGTGCCGATGTAGGTATCGAAACCACGGTGCGTATCATCGAGCGGATCGAAAAAAGAGTAGCCCGCGATAAATACATGAGCAGTTCCGAGCTCAATAAAATACTGCAGGAAGAAATTGAACAGATACTGGTAGATGCTCCTGAATCAAATAGTTATGCGTTTGATTCAGAATTGCCATCCAAACCTTACGTGATCCTGGTAGTCGGGGTAAACGGGGTAGGTAAGACCACTACCATTGGCAAGCTGGCCTACAACTTCAATAAGGCTGGCAAGTCGGTATTGCTGGGTGCAGCAGATACTTTCCGCGCCGCCGCAGTAGATCAGCTGACCATCTGGAGCGAACGAACCGGCGTGCCTATTATCAAACAGGGTATGGGCGCCGATCCGGCCGCCGTGGCATTTGACACCGTGCAAAGCGCCGTGTCGCGCAATAGTGAAGTGGTATTGATCGATACAGCCGGGCGCCTGCACAACAAGGCCCACCTGATGGAAGAGCTGAGCAAGATCAAACGCGTGATCCAGAAAGTGATTCCCGATGCCCCACATGAAGTATTGCTGGTACTGGATGGATCTACCGGGCAAAACGCTTTGGAGCAGGCCCGCCAGTTTACAGCGGCTACCGATGTATCGGCCCTGGCCATCACCAAACTGGATGGTACAGCCAAAGGTGGTGTGGTGCTGGCAATTGCCAACCAGTTCAAGATACCGGTCAAATTCATCGGGGTAGGCGAAAAAATGGAAGACCTGCTGGTATTTGACAAACATGAGTTTGTCGACAGCCTGTTCAGCCTCGAGAAGAAATAAATACGGAGCTGTAAACCTACCGGGTTTATAAAAAGCCATTCTAATCTTATATTAGCCCATGGATGTTTTTGCCGGCATAGACCTGGGCACCACACATCTCAAAGTGGTGCTGACCGATGCGCAGGAGCGGGTACTCTGGCAAAAGAAGTGGCCGGTACATACCCTGCAGCCGCATCCGGGCTGGCAGGAGCAGGAACCCCACGCTATCCGCGATACCGTTTTGCAGGCATTGCGTGAACTGGCTGCTGCCATTCCTTCGGAGGCCAGTCGTTGTGTAGCAGGTTTCAGCACCGCCATGCATGCCCTGTTACTGCTCGATGAAAACGATCATCCGCTTACTCCTATTATCACCTGGGCCGATACACGCAGCCAGCCGCAGGCAGCTGCCCTGCGCCACACCAGCGTGGGACGTCATATCTACCTGCTCACCGGTACACCTATTCACCCCATGTCTCCGCTATGCAAAATAGCCTGGATACAGGAAATGCAGGCCGGTCTCATGGAGCAAAAGCCGCGTATCGTATCACTGAAGGATTGGATCTGGAAAACGCTGACCGGGCTCTATGAGATCGATCATTCCGTAGCATCGGCTACCGGCCTTTTCGATATTCATCGCAGGCAATGGAGTACCGAAGCTCTGGCGCAGGCGGGTATTACAGAAACACAACTGAGTAAGCCGGTTTCGGTATACCATCACCTGCCGGCAGATGATCATTACAGCGATTTGCATTACTGGAAAATACCATTGATATGGGTGATAGGAGGTAGTGATGGTTACCTGGCTACATTGGGAAGCGGAGCCACAAAGCCCGGTGATATGGCACTCACCATTGGCACCAGTGGTGCAGTGCGGGTCTTACGTTCATCGCCTGTACCCGATGAGCAGGGAGTATTGTTTCATTATGCCGCTGCAGAAGGCGAATACCTTTCGGGCGGTGCTATCAATAACGGTGGCAACCTGCTGGCCTGGTTTGCAGACATCTTCCTGCAGGGGCAGCAAACCACCGCAGCTACTTTAAGCTATTGGCTCGATCAGGCAGCCCTGGTTCCCCCGGGTGCGGATGGACTTCATTTTGTTCCCTACGTATATGGCGAGCGGGCTCCTATCTGGGATGCAGCGGCCAAAGCCTCTTTCAGCGGCATCCATGCCGGCCATACCAGGGCTCATTTCCTGCGTGCTGTGCTGGAAGGAGTGGCCTTATCCCTGCATCAGATCACCCAGGCCATCGAAGCCGGAGGCGAAAAGATCGAACGGGTATATGCCAGTGGCGGCTTTACGGAGTCAGCGCTCTGGCTGGATATCGTGTCCCGGCAGCTAAACAAACAACTCATCGTGTCGGGTGAAGCAGATGCTTCGGCACTGGGGGCGGTGAAAATAGCCAGAGAGAGTTTGAAAGTATAAAGGGTATAAAGAGTATAAAGGGTTTAAAGGGGATTCTTACTGTCCACTGTTCACCGACCACTGTCCACTGTTAACTATCCACTATCTTTGCAGCCTGCAATGAAAACGAAAACAATCCATAAAGACAAGGTTAATATCATTACGCTGGGCTGCAGCAAAAACATGGTGGACAGTGAAGTGCTGAGCGGCCAGTTGCGTGCCAATGATATTGATGTGGTGCATGAAAATGGTAAGCTGGATCATAATATAGTGGTTGTCAATACCTGTGGTTTTATTGACAAGGCCAAGGAAGAAAGCATTAATACCATCCTGGACCAAGTAGAGCTAAAACGCCGCGGCAAACTGGACAAAGTCTATGTGACCGGCTGCCTGAGCGAGCGATATAAGAATAACCTGGAAACGGAGATACCTGAAGTGGATGCCTTTTTCGGCACCATGGAATTGCCGCTTATTCTCAAGCAGTTTGATGCAGATTATAAAACCGAATTGCTGGGCGAACGCCTGCTGGCAACGCCACAGCATTACGCTTACATGAAAATATCGGAAGGCTGCAATCGAACCTGTGCCTTCTGCGCCATTCCGCTTATGCGCGGCAAACACGTAAGCAAAAGCATCGATGACCTGGTACGCGAGGCAGAAGGACTCGTGAAAAAAGGAGTGAAAGAAGTCATGCTCATTGCACAGGAGCTGACGTATTACGGGCTCGATATCTATAAAAAAAGAGCATTGCCCGATCTGCTGCATCGCCTGGCCGATGTGAAAGGACTGGAGTGGATCCGGCTGCACTATGCATATCCGTCCAAATTTCCCCTCGAGATACTGGATGTAATGCGTGAACGCCCCAATATCTGCAATTACCTCGATATGCCTTTGCAGCATGCAGCCAACAACATGCTCAAGGCTATGAAAAGACAGATCACGCGCGAAGAAATGGAGGATCTGGTATCGGCTATCAGGGAAAAAGTGCCCGGCATTTGCCTGCGTACTACTCTTATTGCAGGTTTTCCGGGAGAGACGGAAGATGATGTGGACGAACTGAAAACATTCCTGCAAAAACAACGCTTTGACCGGGTAGGCATCTTCTCCTATTCGCACGAAGAAGGTACCAGTGCATACGATCTGCCCGATACGATCTCTGCCGAAGAAAAAGAACGCCGTGCGCAGGAGATCATGGAGGTGCAACAGGAAATTTCCTATGAACTCAATCAGGAAAAAGTAGGACGCGTTTTTAAAACGCTCATCGATAAAAAAGAATCCGGCCGCTACCTGGGCCGTACCGAATTTGACAGTGTGGAAGTAGACAATGAAGTGATCATTCATTCCAAACAAAAACTCCCCATCGGCGAATTTGTGAATGTACGTATTACCAAGGCGTATGATTATGATCTGGAGGGGGAAGTGGTAGAGTAGCTGACAGAGAAAGTTTAAAAGTATAAAGAGTATAAAGAGTTTAAAGGGTTTAAAGCGCTTCTTACTGTCCACTGTCCACTGTCAACTGACCACTGTCCACTGTCCACTGACCATTATCCACTGACCACTGTCAACTACTGAAACCGTACAATCATTGTATCAAAACCGTACATCTCAAACGGTTGCGTATCTCTAATTTGTTGTAAATCAATAGGTGTCTTGTCTGGCACGTTTTTGCTTTCCCTAGCTGCCGTGAACCAGTTTTTTTGATATTCCGATCCTGGGTTCCGGTATCACTCAGCCGGTGCCGGCACTCGGATCCGGAGTTAATAACTGCCACATGACACATCGCACTATTGAATCCATTTTGCTCGACAACAGTTTTTATGAATGGTATCTGCAGACAGATCCCATACAGGTGGCCCGCTGGAATGCCTGGCGTACAGCGACCGATCATCACCGTCAGCTCCTCGATGATGCCGTATATGCATTGCATGTGCTGACCAGCCTGCGCGATGAAGAAGGTCATCCGCGACCGGTGCATGCGGTACATATCCGTTTGCAGCAGGCCCGTGAAAAGGCCTGGCCGAATATGGACGTGGAAATACATCCTTCCAACAAAGCCGAAATCCCCGATCAGCATATTGAGTCCTGCCTCATCGGCTGATACTCCATTTGAATAATATTTATTCTTTTAAATACAGATACAATGAAAAGTATTCTTTCTTTCCTTACACTACTGCTTTTTACAGGTACATTGTTTGCCCAGGATGATAAAACGCCGTATCAGACCATTTCGCTGAAGGATAAAAAAATCACCGAAGCCTATGTACGTACCAGCGGTGGTTATATCCATGCCAATGGCGCTGATGCCGATCCGCGTGTAGAAGTGTATATCCGTGGCAATAGTAATAATAAGAAATGGTCGCAGGAAGAGATACAGTCTTTGCTGAATGAGAATTATGAACTGACAGTAACTACAGACAATGGAAAGGTGACGGCTACTGCCCGCAACAAAAAGAATATCCGTGACTGGAAAAAGTCACTCAGCATTTCTTTCAAACTGTATTTGCCCGCAACGGTCTCTACCGACTTCGTGACCAGTGGCGGTAGTATTCAGCTCAGCGATTTCAAAGGCGGTAATCATGATTTTACCACCAGTGGTGGCAGCCTGCGTGTAGAGCGTGTAGATGCTAAAGTAAATGGCGTGACCAGCGGCGGCAGCATTTATGCAGATCAGGTGGCAAAAGATATTACGCTTACTACCAGCGGCGGCAGCATTGAGGCAAAAAACAGTAATGGACGCATCCGTCTTACTACTTCGGGAGGTTCGCTGACCCTGCAGCAATTGAATGGCGACATCGGCGCTACTACCAGTGGCGGCAGCATCAAGGGAAATAATATCGATGGCACCTTAGCGGCACATACCAGTGGCGGCAGCATTACGATGGATAATATTTCCGGCAACCTCAATACAGGTACCAGTGGTGGTCATGTATCGGTAAAAATGGTTCGGCTCGATAAATATGTCAATGTACATACTTCAGCAGGTGGCATTACGCTCGATCTGCCACAGGGACAGGCTATGGACCTCGACCTCAGCGGCAATAAAATTGAAACGGATCGTCTCGAAGATTTCAGCGGACGTATTGACCGCGACCGTGTAGAAGGAAAACTGAAAGGCGGCGGCGCCAAAATAGAAGCGCGTGCAAATAGCGGGCGGCTAAATCTCAAATTTCATTGATTGATGAGGCAATGAGTATGCTCATTGCCTTTTTATACTAATAGGCTCACCCAATACCACATATCACATGATCAAAAATTATCTCCTGGTTGCATGGCGTAACCTGTGGCGCAAGAAAAGTTTTTCTGTTCTCAATATAACCGGTCTTTCTATCGGCATGGCTGCGGCCGTGCTGATCCTGTTATGGATGCAGAGTGAATTGCGCTATGATCAGGGATATGCCAATAAAGAACGGATCTATGATGTCTGGAACCGGTTCAAGAAAAACGGCGAGATCAACTGCTGGCGTACCACACCCAAGGTGATGGCCAGCGCCATTCAGGCAGATTATCCGGAAGTGGAGCAAACTACCAGGGTGAATTATCCTACTTCGGTATTGTTTAGCCTGGGCGAAAAAAGGATCACTGCGCGTACCTGTGCCGTTGACTCTACCTTCCTGAATATTTTTGAACTCCCCTTGCTGGAAGGCAATCGTGCCACGGCGCTCAATGGTCTGTATTCGCTGGTGGTTACACAGGATCTGGCCAAACGTTTATTTGGCGATGAAAATCCGATGGGGAAGGTGGTGAAGCTGAATAACGAACACAATTTCACTGTGACAGGTGTATTGAAAGAAAAACCACGCAATAGCCGGTTCGACTTTGAGTGCCTCGTTTCATGGGCCTATTTGCGCTTTATGGGCGAGGATGATAATTTCTGGGGCAACAACTCTACCAGCACTTATGTGAAGCTGAAGCAGAATGCTTCGTTCGATGCTATTCAGACCAAGATACGTACACTGCGTAAAAATTATGATAAGGAAGATCCCGATATGGAGACCTTCCTGTATCCCATAACCCGTACCTATCTGCATGGTCGTTTTGAGAATGGAAAAGAAGCCGGCGGACGTATTGAAGTGGTCAGGCTGTTTGGTATGATAGCTGGTTTCATATTGCTGGTAGCCTGTATCAATTTTATGAACCTGAGTACTGCCCGCAGCGAAAAGAGAGCCAAGGAAGTTGGGATACGCAAAGTGGTGGGCGCCCGCAGGTATTCACTGGTAACGCAGTTTCTGGGCGAGTCGGTACTGATGGCATTGCTCGCGGCTGTAGTGGCTGTATTGATCGTTCAACTGGCATTGCCCTCCTTCAATAAACTGGTCGACCGGCAACTGGCGCTGGAATGGAGCAATGGCTCATTTTGGTTAAGTGCCCTGTTGTTTGTAGTGGTTACCGGTTTGCTGGCAGGCAGTTACCCTGCTTTGTTCCTCTCTTCCTTCAAACCGGTGAGTGTCATGAAAGGAACTTTCAAGGCTAACAACGCACTGGTTACTCCACGCAAAGTGCTGGTGATAGGCCAGTTTACCTTTGCTATTGTACTGATCATTTCCACGATCATTGTACGTCAGCAAATGTATAATGCGCAGATGCGGCAAACAGGGTATGACAGGGGCAACCTGGTCTATACCTTTATGGAAGGGGATATGTATAAAAACTATGAGGTGATCAAACAGGAGGTGCTTGCTTCCGGTGCTGTCACTTCCATCACAAAAACGAGTGCTCCTATAACAGAAAGCTGGAGCAATACCTGGGGTATGTACTGGAACGGCAAGGATCCGGATGATAAACGGATCATAAACCGTTTATGCGCCGATAATGCAGTTATAAAAACAATGGGCCTCCAATTGGTACAGGGGCGTGATTTTGATCTTACCACTTATCCGACCGATTCGAATGCCACTATTCTCAACGAGAGTGCGGTAAAACTCATGGGGCTGAAAGACCCGCTGGGTCAGATCATAAAGGATATGGGCGAGGAATTTAAAGTGATCGCTGTGGTAAAAGACTTTATTGTAGAGTCGCCTTATCAGCCTGTCAATCCGATGGCGATCCATGGAGCAAAGGGATATTTTAATGTAATCAACCTGAAACTGAATCCGGCTCATACCAACTCGGCCAACATCAGTACTATCGAAGCCATTTTCAAAAAACATAACCCGGAGTATCCCTACAACTACCGTTTTGCCGATGAAGAATATTCGCACAAGTTTGACAATGAGAAGCGCACCGGCACGCTTGCCACGCTGTTTGCATTGCTGACCATTTTGATCTCCTGCCTGGGGTTGTTTGGCCTGGCGAGTTATATGGCCGAAAACCGGATCAAGGAAATCGGTGTACGCAAAGTGCTGGGGGCTTCGGTGGGATCCATTACCCGGCTGCTGTCTATCGATTTTCTGAAGTTGATACTGGTGGCCTTTGTAATTGCGGCACCGCTGGGTTACTGGGCCATGCACAGCTGGCTCAAAGATTTCCCGTATCGTGTTCCCATCCAATGGTGGGTATTTGGCGCGGCAGGCTTCCTTTCGCTGGCCATTGCATTGCTGACCGTAAGCTTCCAGGCATTGCGCGCAGCGCGCAGCAACCCCGTGATCAGTCTTCGGAGTGAATGATAATCCTTGGTTGGTTTGAAACCAACCAAAACGGGTTTGAAACCAACCAAAACGGGTTTGAAACCAAGCAAAACAGGTCTGAGGCCAGCCCGATGATCTATCAAATGTTTCAAATCCCTGGCGGGTCGCAGACCCATCAGGGATTTTTGTAGTATGCATTCTACATAATGGATAGAGCCATTATTACAGGCAAATGAGCGCTTCAACTATTTTTTCGGGGGCTGTGTTGTTCTTTCTTTGTATCAGCAAATGAGGCACCCTTTTACAAGCTGATCGCCCGTTTTTTGATCCTTTATCCTGATGAAAACAAAAATCCAACAATCCTGCAGCCGCCACGGCGGTAGCCATGAAAAACAAATGGTCCATCCGGAACCTCAAAAATCGTCCTAAAATCTCGTGCCACCTCCCCACCGGAGGTGGCACTTTAGTTTCCGCAAATGCTTATCCTGACAATATATACTCTTTGGCGCAACCGGTCACAACTCCGGCAACGGCTGCAACGTGTAGTAGCCAGGCATGTGATTGGCTCGGCCATCATACCCTGAATGGGAGACTTACGTGTGCGGGTGCCGGCGGGCAAATGGCTGAAATGACCACCGGCATTGAATAATATACGAAATGGGAAAAAGTGAGGGCAGAGCAAAAACCGGTGTATGACAATTGTCAAAGTGATTTTACGCCAGGATGTACGTGTGGCAGAACGGAAACGCTAATATTAAATATGTAGTAAAAGCGCTACAGCAGCAGCAGTACATTTTTTACAAATCATTCAGTGCTTGTTCTATTTTATTTGCTGCAGGCCTGTATTTACTTTGATCCTGTAATCGAAACTAACTGCTTTTTAAAAATAATCATTACCAATAGCCGATAAAACCAATCATTATGCAAACGCTTCAACATCTTGCAGGTCGCATTGCCGGTAGCTTTCTTCCCGCAGCTGTACGTCACAACAATTTTTTCATTAATGATATTCCGGCTGATCTGCCGGTTGACCACAACCAGGAATGGGTTGCTTCTGTAATCGGCGGCATGCTGGCTACGGTAGTAGATCATGCACGTGATACCTGTATCCGTCTTTCTGCGCGCAAGTACGGTTATGTAATGGTACTGGAAGTACGTGAGTCGGGTAGTATCAACGGGTATGCAATGGCTTGTGGTCTGCAGGAAGTACAGGGATTGGCCGAAAAGATCGGCGGCTGCCTCAATATCAGCATTACACGGCCCGAAACGACTATTTCATTCAGTTTCCCGAACCTGCCTATAGCGGCATAAGGGGTAGTTGACAGTGGACGGTTTACAGTGTTTAAAGCGTCTTTAATACCTATTACTTAAAACTTATTACTTAAAACTTACCACTCAGCTTCCACCATTTACCCTTCGTCTTTACAAATACCTTTTTCCCAGCGCTTCCGTAAACATCTTATAGTAGCTGATCGCCTCTGCCGGTTTGTTGTTCTTTACCAGTTCGACAGCCGGCACGATCATTTGCTGATACATATATTCCAGTATCTCCGATTTATTGTCTGCCGATTCAATCGCATTTACCAGGGCAGGTCCCAGTTTTTTATACACCTGCAGCATGGCTTTTCCTTCTTCCTGGTTGATCATATACTCCTGCCGCAGCTGGCGCAATGTTGCCAGTTCGGTGCAATTATCGGCAAGTCCCCTGTGTGTTACACAGGCGGTGGTCAGAAAACAATCACCTCCTTCTGAATTGTTGCTGGGATTAAGGTAGCTAAAACTCAACACCTGCCTGTCTTTTTTGTCCAGCAGTGCGGCGCTGAGGTAAGGGGAAACGATGAACGTTGGGTTTTTGGGTACATCTTTTCCAAATTTGTGATCGCCGTCCTTTTTATCCAGTTTGCTGCTCACTTCCCATTTGGCAGGGCTGTCTTCCAGTTTCTTCACACTGGTGATGCGAAACGCATATTCGGTGACTTTCGAAGCGTTGGTCTGCGATGGGCTTTCGAAGAAATAAGCTTTCAGGGTCAGTTTTTTGTCATCATCCGAAGCCGCGGCAAAATTCTCGAGGGTACTATGATAAATGCCGATATCAAATAACCACTGCGCCTGTTGCGTGTTGTCTTTGGCAGTAGAGTAATAGCTGGGTGAATTTTGCAGGGCGCGTACCGCTTTGGGCAAACCCGCTGCTGCAAGGATGGCAAAGCTGCTGTGCTGAAGGAAGGTCCGGCGTTTCATCTTTTTTTTCTGAAAAGTACAAAGCTGCATTTGCCAGTCAATACCCATTAATGGGTACATGGATAAAGGGAAACTACGCATACCGGACCAGGAGCCGATTTATTAATTTGCAGTCTATGAACAAAGAACCCGAATACTGGCTGAGCGGCCCGGTGACAGGCATACCCCCGCTTTTACAACCCGTAGCCCATGCATTGCTGCAGGCCCGGCGGGAGGTGCGGGCAACCGTGATCGGTTTCTCGGATCACTTGTTGTGGAAAAAACCGGCTGGCATGGCATCGGTTGGTTTTCATCTCCAGCATTTGCGGGGAGTACTGGACCGGTTATTTACTTATGCCCGCGGTCAGTCACTGACTGCAGATCAACTGGCGCAATTGAAACAGGAGGGGCAGCCGGCCGCAGGCGCTGAGTCGGTAACACAATTGATCACAGCCTTCGAAAGCCAGGTAGAAATGGCCCTTGAACAGTTGCAGCAAACTGATGAAGCTATCTTAACAGACACCCGTCTCGTGGGGCGTGCCGGCATACCTTCTACCAGCATCGGGTTGCTGGTGCATGCCGCCGAGCATACCATGCGGCATACCGGTCAATTGATGGTAACGGCCGCGGTGGTGAAAGCCGCCGCAGCAGGTCAGGTAGATATATGACAACTGTCATGACAGACCTGGTCACTGATGGATAGTTTTGATAAATGAATACGGCCGTCTTCCCCCGCTCCATCCTTTACACTTCATTGCTTCTCGCAGCGTTGCTGGCAATAAGCAGTATTGCTGGTTTTTTTTATCCCGCATATGTATATGCACATGAGACAAACTACTGGCTGATTCAATGTGTGGGGCAGGATGCTATTAACCTTGTTTTTTTGTTGCCATCATTGTTGATAACCTCAATCCTGGTTTATCAGGGATACCGCCGTTTCCTTCCGCTATGGGCCGGTGCGGTGGCCTATACACTGTACACATTTATTATTTACTCTTTTAGCGTACATTTTAATGCGTTGTTCTTTTTTTATTGTGTTATTCTCGGATTGAGTTTCCGGTTGCTTTTCTGGTATACGCTGTACATTACCAGGCAGCCTGTAGTCGACTGGTTTAAGAATAACCCCCCTGCTCGTGCGCTGGGCTATTATTTTATTCTTTTGGGAACAGCATTTTATGGGTTATGGATCTTGCAGCTGCTGCCTGCTATAATGGGCGGGACAGTGCCGGCAGTAGTGCTGGATGCGGGATTGCCGACCAATCCGGTACATGTGCTGGACCTGTCAGTTTGCTTGCCTTTTATCATTCTTACCGGCATTCGATTGTTGCAACGAAAAAGCTGGGCACTGTTATGCACGCCGGCGGTATTGTTTTTTCTGACCTTAATGAGCCTTACTATTTCAGGCCTTATCCTGTTTATGCAATATAAAGGTCAACCGGGCCAATGGCCGGTAGTGATTATAATGTTATCACTGGTTGTATTTAATCTCTGGCAGTTAACCGGTTATTTGCGCAGAGTACAGCATTGAAAGATGTTACCCCGACCGGGGCAGCTTTATTCCTTTTTCTTTCATTTCGGCCAGCAGTTTGGCAGGCATCGGGCGGCAGGAGCAATGTTGCTGATGGTCGAGATGCCATTGTACACGCTGGTCAAAACTGGCATTTCTCGGCATGCGGTGTTCACGATGCCAGGCAGCATTCATGCGCGGGGCTGAAGAAGATTTTGCGGTAGCCATATAACCGGTTTTAGGGAGTGGAAGAAGGATGAATGAGTGAACGTGCAGATCCCGGCCATTTGCCGGCAAGCGGACTGATACCTGCTGTGCGAACACAGAGTATATACAGCCCGATAGCCATGATAATGGTAGAAGGAAATGCAGCGCCGATACCCAGTGGGGCAATAGCCAGTAAAAAGAGGATACCTCCGGCGCAACCTGTACGGCAGAGCCATCCACTACTCAATATCGAAAAGCCAATGATCAGTTGGCAAATGGCAATGACACTTACGATAAGTACACTGTGTGTGGCAAAAAAACCATCGATAAAATCTGTATATCCCGACAGCAAGGCAGTGTCTGCATACTTTTGATACAACGACGGATAGGTGTGTATGGTGATGTTGTTGACAATACCGGCACCGATAAAAAGGAGGGTGAATAAAACACGCCCTGTCCTTGGCCGTTTGACAGCAGCCAGCAATAACAGCAGGGCTACCAGGTTAGACACCAGCCACGCAGGCCAGTACTCAGCAAATGACATATGCCTGAATTTTCAACAAGATTAAAAAAAGGCAGAGCCGATGAGTATGATCAGCCTCAGTAGCTGTTATGATTGTGGCCTTACTCAACGGGCGCCTGCAGAAGAGGGATCATCTCATTGATAAAACGCCTGGTCACAGTACCATCCGGATCAAGACTGGGGTCGAGTATCGTAATGTCCAGTCCCGTAAGCAGCGGGCTGGACAGCAACGGACTTAGCCATTCTGCCAGCTCGGCATAAGAAAGGCCTCCCGGATCCGGGCTGTCAACAGCCGGCATCCAGGAGGGGTCCAGTACGTCTACATCCAGGTGTATCCAGAAGCCATCCAGTTGCTGCGTCTTTACCCATTGCAGCCATTTTTGACAGATCTGGTCAGCATCCATTTCCCGCATTGCAAAAAGATCATAGTACTGGATCGCAGACTGGCGGATAAAGCCTACATAGTCTGTATTCATTTCACGATTGCCGGCGCAGCAAATATTTTCTTCAGAAAAATAGGGCCCCATATCGTTAATGTTAGCCAGCATGTCATCTGCATGACCAGTTACGATCGAAAGATCCATACCGGCGGCACCGCCTGTTCCGGAAAAAGATGCCGGCATAAAATCGGTATGTCCATCAAGTGTAAACAAGCCGTACCGGCCTTTCTGTTTTAGTGCCAGGCCTATACCCGTCAGTATGCTGCAATCGCCACCGATAGCCAGTATTCTGCCGGGTTGCTCAAGCAAAGTCTGCATCACCGCTGCCTGCTGCAATGTATAAGCAGCAATAGCGGGTGCATTACGAATACCACTCGGGATATGCAGCTCCATAGAGTAGGGTGGTGCCGTCACACGCACAGGAGTCGTTGCCTGCAATGCTTCCTGAAAACCCTGTTGCCGTAGCCAGTCGGGTAAATGGCGTACACCCGGTTCTATACCCGGAGCAGGTTCCTTAAGGCCCAGGTTGCTGGGAAATTCAATGATATGATAGCGCGTGCTCATACTTGTCAGTCAACAAATATAAGCAGTGTATAGAGGCGTTCAATTGAAACGTTTTCCGAAAAGGATACATACAAAAAAGGGTATTTGACAGGTTTGGTAGTGTAGTGAAAAACGCCCTCTATCCAAAGTGTCAAATACCCCCTTTTCAGGTACCGCAATTATTATCTAAACCAGCAAACGCCTGATGGGTTTACCGGCGTTCATAAAACCGCATGGAACTTCCGAGCCCGCCGCCATAGTCACGGCTGAAAGACAGCTTCTGGTCTTCCAGGTAATAAAAAGTACTGTTATCGGAACCAGTGGCCATGACGTGAAAAGTGATCTGTCTTACGGTCAGGTTATTATTTCTTTGTGGCGCCGATACCGTATATGTGCCCTCCCGCACAGTTACTCCATTCTGGATAACCTCGAAATGATCTTTTCCGTCAAATACCAAGAACTCCACAATGCCGGTTGATTGAGGAGTAATGATAGCCGACGAGGCCATATTGGGTACTTCGCTTGTCCACTCCCAGGTACCCGGCAGATTTTTGTCAAATTCATCTTTTGATTTACTACAGGCGGTTAATAGTGTTGTCAGCAGCAGTATGGCAGAAATATAACGCATATATCTTTTTGACTCCTGACAGCTGCCTGCGATAAAACGTTGCCTGTGCCTGCTCAGAAACGGTCGGGCGGGGGAGGAGGCAGATTAGTGTTGCCGGAGCTCTGGAGCTGTTCACGGATCTCGCCTCTTTTTTTCAGATAGCTGGTAAATTGTTTTTCCGACAATGTCCTTTTCAGTTCTTCTTCCTGTTGTTTTTCCAGGGCCTGCATACGGGTGGGATCAGGTTTATTGTTTTTCAATAGTGTCATGCGCTCTTTGGCAAACCGGAGGTTGATATCTTTTACACGGGTCAGTTCAGCTTTTTTCAGTTTTAATTTTTTCTTCATCCATTGTGTCTCTGCATCGGCCATATCTTCGGCTGTTGCTTCCTGATAGCGCGGACCGGATCCGGCGGGTGGCTGTGCCTGTAACTGATGTACGGCGGTCAACAAAAATAAAACGAGCAGGGGGATCAGCCGGGTTGCTGTACGTCTTGTCATACTGGTATGCATGTTTTTTTGATGCAATATGCATACGGACAATAAATCATTATTCATAAACTCGACCACCCGGGACAATACATCGATCAATCGCCGTTAGAAGGAGAAAGGTGGTAAGTATTAAGTTCTAAGTTTTAAGTAAGACTCATTCATTAGCACACCAGCACATTAGCACATTATTCTCTCATCTTCAAATTTTCAAATCATCAAATCTTCAAATCAGAATCAGCACATTATTATTCCTTATCTTTAGCCGAATCAAATAATTCAACATCATGTCATTCGAATGGAAAGGAGTTTTTCCGGCCCTGACTACAAAGTTTACGGCTACTGATCAACTGGACCTGGATCTGTTTGCTGTCAACCTGCAGGCGCAGCTGGATGCCGGCGTATCAGGTATCATCCTGGGTGGTACGCTGGGTGAAGCCAGTGTGCTGACCACTGCAGAAAAAGAGCAACTTGTCCGTTTTGCTATTGAACACAGCCAGGGCCGCCCTGTGGTGCTCAATATTGCAGAAGGAAGTACAAAAGTAGCATTGGAGCAGGCCAAACTGGCTCGTGAATGGGGCGCTCAGGGACTGATGTTGTTGCCGCCTATGCGATATAAATCTGATCATCGTGAGACGGTGACCTACTTCCGTACAATTGCAGGCTCTACCGATCTGCCGATCATGATCTATAATAATCCGGTTGATTATAAAATTGAAGTGACCATTGCCATGTTTGAAGAAATGGCTGCCAGCGCCAATATCACGGCTGTAAAGGAATCGACACGCGATGTGACGAATGTGACACGCATGCGGAATACTTTTGGCGACCGGTATAAATTATTATGCGGAGTGGATACGCTTGCCATGGAGGAGCTGGTACTGGGAGCAGATGGCTGGGTGGCAGGACTGGTTTGCGCATTTCCGCGCGAGACGGTGCGGTTGTATGAATGGGTGAAAGCTGGCAGGATTGAAGATGCGACAAAACTGTATCGCTGGTTTATGCCTTTGCTGGAACTGGATATTCTTCCCAAACTGGTTCAATATATCAAACTTGCCGAAGCTGAGGTAGGATTGGGAAGCGAGCATGTACGCCCTCCGCGTCTTACACTGGTAGGCGAAGAGCGCGATCGTGTATTGCAGATTATTAAAGCAGGAGTAGCTACACGTCCTGCGATATAAAATAGACATTGCAGAAATGACCGGTAGCTACCGGGAAATAATCCGAACATGATGGAATATACAGATGCCACGCCTGCACAGATAGAAGCAGTCATGCAGCAAGCCTGGGCAGCATTTCAAACCTATAAGAACAGCAGCCTGCGGCAACGGGCCGATTTTATGCGGGCTATTGCCGATGAGCTGGGGCTTTCATCAGCCGAACTGGTTAGCACGGCTATGGAAGAAACGCAGCTGACCGAAGCGAGGCTGCGGTCAGAGCTGGCGCGTACACAATTTCAGCTTACCAGTTATGGTGCCGCCTGCGAGCGCGGTGCCTGGCTCGATGTACGTATCGATACTGCATTGCCCGACAGGCAGCCCCCAAGACCCGATATTCGCAAGATGCTGGTACCACTGGGACCTGTAGTTGTGTTTGGTGCAGCCAATTTCCCTTTTGCCTACTCCACAGCCGGCGGAGATACCGCCTGTGCTTTTGCTGCCGGTTGCCCGGTGATTGTAAAAGCGCATCCTGCACATGCACGCACCAGTGAACTGGCTGCTGCCTGTATTTTGCGGGCTGCCATGAAATGCGGCATGCCGTCAGGCATATTCGCGCATGTACATGGCGTGTCGAATGAAGTAGGTAAAACGCTGGTTGAACATCCGTATACACGGGCTGTTGGCTTTACCGGCTCATTTGCCGGAGGCAAACAATTATTCGACTGGGCCAACCAGCGCAAACAACCGATCCCTGTATTTGCAGAAATGAGCAGCATCAATCCTGTTTTTCTTCTTCCGGAAAAACTGGAAACCGATGCTGTAAGCATTGCCGAACAATATGCCGCTTCCATTTCACTGGGAGTGGGGCAGTTTTGTACCAATCCCGGATTGCTGATAGCAGTGGCATCGCCGGCGCTGGATAATTTCACCAACGAGTTGTCTGCCGCTATTCAGCGTACTGTGCCCGGCACCATGTTGCACACGGGGATATTTAAGAATTATGTGGAAAGACGTGCACTTGCTTTATCGCAGACCGATGTAGAAATGCTGGCCGTATCGGCGCAGGAGCCACAATACAACCAGGCGGCTGCCACGCTGGCCACTGTGCCTGCTGCTGTATTCCTCGCCAATCCATTGTTGCACCAGGAAGTGTTTGGTCCTTACAGCCTGCTGGTACAATGTGCTTCGCCCGAAGAAATGCTGCAGGTGGCACAGGCGCTGGAAGGTCAGCTTACCACTTCAGTAATGGCTACCGTGTCTGAAACAGGCCGTCATGAAGCATTGATCAATGCCATCCAGGATATCTGTGGTCGTCTTATTTTTAATGGTGTGCCAACCGGTGTGGAAGTATGCCTGAGTATGCAGCATGGCGGCCCATTCCCGGCTACTACCGATAGCCGTTTTTCGGCGGTAGGCGCTGATGGCATCCGGCGTTTTGCCCGCCCGCTGGCTTACCAGCAGTGGGACAATGCCCTGTTGCCGCCGGCATTGCAGGACGAAAATCCCTGGAGTATCTGGCGCACTGTCAATGATGACCTGACAAAGGATGCTGTGAAAAGAAATTGATCAGATGATCTGGGCTCCGGACATTTTTACGGGTTGATCTTCCTGGTAATGTTTCCAGACAAACCAGGCAGTGACAACAAAAGAGATCAGCAGATAAGCCCCGATAAAGTACCAGGCGGGTTGCCAGAAACTGCTCATGCCAAACCAGTCATGCTGATTGATCAGAAATGCGCCACCCAGCAGCAGCCGGATACCTTCGGCTATGACAGCTGTACTGTTGCGGTCCATCAGATCGGTGAGCGAATAAACGGAGATAAAAAGAAAACCGCCATACCAGAATATATAGCTGGTGTCAAGGTTCTTTATATGGGCGATCTGCCCAAACAGGTAGCTGGTAAACAGGAGTACGATAAACAACTGTATCCAGGCCCATACCCTCAATGCTGCAGATGAAGCTGGTTCGTACTTTTCAAAATTATAAACGTCTTCGATCTTGGAAACGGGGTACCTGTCTGCAACATCTGCCGGACGATAGCCTGTTGGCTTAAACCACAACAATAACTTGTCTTTCCAGCTGCGGGTACGCCAGGCATCCTGTATCAGCAACCATACATGCTGATAATTGATCCGGATCGGATTCCAGGTACGCACGGGTCGCGTAATCCCATATACGGGCGGTATTTGCGCGAGTTCTTCCTGGTAGCTGCCAAACAGTTTGTCCCAGAAAATAAATATCTGTCCGTAATTTCTGTCAATATATTCCGGGTTGATCGCATGATGTACGCGATGGTGAGAAGGTGTTACAATGATCTTTTCCAGGAACCCCATTTTGTTGATATGCTGGGTATGGTACCAGAATTGGGCAAACAAATGAAGCGGCGCTACTATGGCGATCACTTTTTCCGGTACACCCAGCAGGGCAGCCGGTAAGAGAAAGATCGCAAATATGCGCACTATTGTGGATACACTTTGCCGGAGTGCGCAGGCGAGATTAAAATCTTCGCTGCTGTGATGAATGATATGCCCGTTCCAGAAAAAATTATAGACGTGCTGGATACGGTGTACCCAGTAGCCCGCCAGGTCAAGGGCGATAAAGGCAATGATATAAACCAGGATGGATGATTCTATATGCACCAGGGCCAGGTGCTGTACCAGCCAGGGATAGCTGAGGATGGCCAGGCTGAGGCCCAGTACATCTTTGGTCACATTGGTAATGCCGGAACTGAGGCTGGAGATCATATCCATGGTACGCACTGTTTCCTGTTTTTTTCTCCAGCCATACCATTTTTCAAATAATACCAGCGCAAGGAATAGCGGCATTGCAATCAGTAGTATCTTTCCGTACATTTCCATAGCAAAGCAATCTGTAACCGAATTTACAAAATATCTGATGAAGCATCTATTTCATTGCATTGATGCACATACCTGCGGTAATCCTGTACGCCTGGTAAAAGAGGGAGGGCCGGCACTGGTAGGACAGAATATGAGCGAAAAACGCCAGCATTTTCTCCGGCAGTATGACTGGATCCGTACGGGTCTTATGTTTGAGCCCAGGGGACACGATATGATGAGCGGCAGCATTTTATATCCACCCCACGACCCGGCCAATGACGTGGCTGTATTATTTATCGAAACCAGCGGCTGTCTGCCTATGTGTGGCCATGGCACTATTGGCACCATTACCATTGCCATCGAAGAAGGCCTGATCAAACCCAAAGTTGCCGGACGTGTACGTATGGAAGCGCCGGCCGGACTGGTAGAGATCAGTTACGAGCAGGCTGCTGCTGCCGATGGGCGTATCAAGGTAAAAAGTGTGCAGTTGACCAATGTGGCTTCCTTTCTGTATGCTACAGAGTTGACGGCTCAGTGTCCTGACCTGGGCGAACTGGTAGTAGATGTGAGTTACGGAGGAAATTTCTATGCCATTGTGGATGTGCAGAAAAATTTTGCCGGACTGGAGCATTATACCGCAGATAAACTCATTGCCTGGGCACGCGCACTGCGCAAAGCGATTAATGATAAGTATGAATTTGTGCATCCTGAAAATGATACTATCCGCGGATGCTCTCATATTTTATGGACGGGTGCTGTGCTGGATGCCGGCAGTACGGCCCGCAATGCAGTGTTTTATGGCGATAAAGCCATTGACCGGTCACCCTGCGGCACCGGTACCAGCGCCCGTATGGCGCAATGGTATGCCAAAGGTCTGCTCAAACCGGGAGATGAGTTTATTCATGAAAGTATTATTGGCAGTAAATTCACAGGTCGTATCGCGGCTGAAACCACGGTAGCCGGCCGGCCGTCTATCCGTCCTTCTATCGAAGGCTGGGCACGTATTTATGGATACAATAGCATCTGGATCGATCCCGATGATGATCCGTATGCTTATGGCTTCCAGGTGATCTGAGAATGTTTTTGTTGAATAAAATATACACCGTTCATGCAAAAGTTATCACCAACACTACTGGCCGCACTGATAACCCTTCCCGCAGTGCAACTGGTTGCGCAGGCCAGGCAGCAGTTTGAACCTGTCAGTTTTGAACAGGTTAATATTACCGATTCGTTCTGGCGGCCCAAGATCGATAAAGTGGCTACTGTAACCATGACAGCCTGTATCTATCAGACCGAAGTACGTACACCGCGCATTCGCAATTTCGAAAAAGTAGCCAGGGCACAGGGTGAAAGGCATGAGGGAATTTATTACGATGACAGCGATGTGTATAAAGCACTTGAGGCAATGGCCTATGCGCTCAAAACACATCCGGATACCAAACTGGAAGCCAAAGCAGATGAATGGATCGATAAGATTGCCGCGGCACAAATGCCCGATGGATATCTTAATACCTACTACTCACTCAGAGGTATTGATAAACGCTGGACCGATGTAGAAAAACATGAAGATTACAATGCAGGTCATTTGTTTGAAGCAGCAGTGGCCTATTATCAGGTCACGGGCAAATGGAAGCTGCTCGATGTGGCCATCAGGCTGGCCGATCATATTGACTCTACCTTCCGGATACCCAATCGCCGCTGGATCAGCGGACACGAAGAAATAGAACTGGCCCTCGTAAAACTGTATCGTGTCACCAGTAATGACCGGTATCTGAAACTGGCACAATGGTATCTCGAGCAGCGTGGTCATCAATTCCCTTATCAAAGCACCTGGCTTACACCGGCTTACTGGCAGGATCTGAAACCTGTGGAAGAACAGACCGAAATAACCGGTCATGCGGTAAGAGCCATGTATCTCTATAGCGGAGCAGCAGATGTAGCCGCACTTACCGGCAACAACAAGTATATGGGTGCCATGCAAAAAGTATGGCAGGATGTGGTGGAGCGCAATATGTATATCACGGGTGGTATAGGGTCTGCCGGAAGTAATGAAGGCTTTTCCGTTGATTATGATCTGCCCAATGAGCAGGCTTATTGCGAAACCTGTGCCAGTGTGGGTATGGTATTCTGGAATCAGCGCATGGCGCAGCTCACCGGCGATGCAAAGTTTCTGGATGTACTCGAACGCAGTTTGTACAATGGCGCACTGGATGGGTTGAGTCTTTCGGGTGATCGTTTCTTTTATGACAATCCGCTTGCCAGCAATGGACAACATAGCCGTAAGGCCTGGTTTGGTACAGCCTGTTGCCCGGCCAATATTGCGCGGCTCGTCACCTCACTGGGAGGCTATATTTATGGTAAAAGTGAACAGGCCGCCTGGATCAATATGTATGTATCCAGCAATACACAATTGAAGATCGGAAAGACAGATGTGAAGCTGAATATGCAAACGGAGTATCCCTGGAACGGAAAGATCAATATACAGGTAGATCCGGTACGCAAAGGCAAATTCAGTATCAATCTGCGTATACCCGGCTGGTGCCGCCAGGAGATCGTACCCGGCGGACTCTACTACACAACCGGTAAAACAAGTGGACAGGCGTTTAATTGTATGGTCAATGGAAAACCAGTGGCAGCACAGATCGTGAATGGGTATATCCAGGTCAGCCAGGAATGGAAACAGGGCGATGTACTGAGCCTTGAATTGCCTATGGAGGCACAGTGGGTACGTTGCAATACTGCCGTAAAAGAGAATGAAGACCGGTTGGCAATCCAGCGCGGGCCTTTATTGTATTGTGTGGAACAAATGGATAACCCGGAAGGTGTATGGAATATACTGGCCAGTGAAAACTGCCGGTTCAAACCTGTACAGCACCAGGTGCTGGACGAAAAAGTGATAGCACTGGAGTCAGAAATACCCACAGCTGTTCCGGATGTAAATGGACGGGGCATCGTGTTGAAGAACCGGATAATAAAGGCAGTGCCTTACTATGTATGGGCCAACCGTGGTGCCAACTATATGCAGGTATGGTTGCCTACGCGTATCAAAACAATCATGATCAATAACAATACAAACAAAGATGATGGCGGCAATTTCTAAAAAACTGTTCGGTATCTGTTTCCTGTTGTTACTGACTTTTGCGCTGCGGGCGCAATCAGGCTCCCAACAATGGACAGCCGAAAAAGCAAACAAATGGTATGCGGCACAACCCTGGCTGGTAGGTGCCAATTTTCTTCCCAGCACAGCTATTAATCAGCTGGAGATGTGGCAGGCAGCTTCCTTCGATACGGCTACCATTGCCCGCGAACTGGGTTGGGCAGCCGGGCTTGGTATGAATGTAATGCGGGTATATCTGCATGATCTGGCCTGGAAAGCAGACCCGGCCGGGTTTAAAGACCGGATGGACCGGTTTCTGCAGATCGCTTCTTCCAAAAAGATCCGTGCACTGTTTGTTTTTTTTGATGACTGCTGGAATCCTGATGCAAAGACCGGCACGCAGCCGGCACCCAAACCCGGTATTCACAATAGCGGATGGGTAAGAAGCCCGGCCATCAGCGTGCACAATGATTCTACGCAATGGGGCTACCTGAAAGAATATGTGACCGATGTGCTCACCCGTTTTGCCAACGACTCCCGCATCCTGATGTGGGATCTGTACAATGAACCCGGCAACAGCGGTTATAACCTCAGTTCGCTGCCACTGCTGGAAAAAATATTTTCCTGGGCATGGGCGGTTCGTCCTTCGCAGCCACTGACCTGCGGTACCTGGTATGACAACAAAACATTCAACGAGTTTCAACTCGCTTATAGCGATGTGCTTACTTTTCATAATTATAACGATGCAGCAAACCTGGAAAAAGACATAGAGGCTAAAAAAGCGCTCGGGCGTCCTCTCATCTGTACGGAATATATGGCCCGTACACGGGGCAGTCGTTTTCAGACACACCTGCCTGTTTTCAAAAAAAATAAAGTAGGCGCCATCAACTGGGGGCTTGTTGCCGGCAAAAGCAACACCATTTATCAGTGGGATACACCGATGCCTGACGGTTCTGAACCAGCTGTGTGGTTTCACGATATTTTTCGCAAAGACGGAACTCCGTATGATAAAGCAGAAACGGATTTTATCAGAACGGTGACCGGTGGTCAGTAGTTGGTGAACAGTTGACCGTGAATACAATAATATTCCTTTTGCCTTCTACCTTTCACCCTTTATACCTTTTAACTTTTATACCTATATTAAACTTTGTTGAATGAACGTAACTATTATCGGCGGCGGTATTATCGGTTTATGCACGGCTTATTATTTACGCAAAGAAGGACATGAAGTGACGGTGGTGGATCGCCATGACCTGAAGGATGGTTGTTCGTTTGGCAATATGGGATACATATCTCCCTCGCATTTTGTACCATTGGCTACACCCGGTATCATCCGTCAGGGATTGAAGTGGATGATGGATTCGTCCAGCCCATTTTATATAAAGCCCCGGCTTGATATGGACCTGATCCGCTGGGGGCTATTATTTTCCCGAAGCGCTACTGCCGCAAAGGTGAAAGCCGCTGTGCCGGCACTCAATGGTCTGCTGCAGTTGAGCCGTGAGCTGACTGTTGATCTGGAAAGGCAGATGCCTGAAGCATTCTCCCTGCACCAGCAGGGTTGCTGGATGCTGTATAAGCAGGAAAAAACAGGCCATCATGAAAAAGAGCTCACCGATCAGGCCACAGCTTTGGGCTTACGCACCCGTATTTGCAATGCAGCTGAAGTGCAGGCGCTGGAGCCGGATGTAGAGGTAGATGTACTGGGAGGTGTGTTGTATGAAGATGATTGCCATGTGCAGCCGGGACAGCTGATGCAGGCATTGTATAAGCAACTATTACAACAGGGCGTTAAGTTCTGGCTCAATACCGATGTGCTTGGTGTGGAAACACAGCAGGGGGCGATCACCAAACTGATCACCAGTAAGGGAGAGTTGAATTGTGGAAAACTGATCGTAGCCAATGGCTCATGGATGGGGTTACTGGCCAAAAAGCTGGGTGTAAAACTTCCCATGCAACCGGGCAAGGGATACAGTATGGAATTTACAGGGCTTAATAAAAATCTGCAGCGTCCGTCGATACTGGTCGATGACCGGGTTGCCACTACACCTGTTGGCTCGTGGTTGAGGATTGGCGGCACCATGGAGCTGAGCGGACATAGCGAAAAAGTACTGCCGCGACGTGTGGAGGCCATTGGCCGTGCTTTTGCCCGTTATTACCCGGGTATGAACCTGCCGGCTGTAGACCCGTCCCGGGCCTGGTATGGTTACCGGCCGGTGACGCCCGATGGAGTACCTTATATTGGCGCTCACAACCGCTATACGAATCTCTTTTTTGCCGGAGGCCACGCTATGCTGGGCGTGAGTGCGGCTGCCGCCACGGGACTGCTGATTACCGAACTGGTACAGGGTAAAAAGAGCAGCCTGCCGCTGGAGCCCTTTTCTCCCGAACGATTTCGTTAAAAATTTGTTGATAGGCGGGTGGCATCCCGATAGAGTTGCTACTTTTATATTTCTATGGATTGTACATCTACGCGCATTTCTTACAGGGCAACCGGCGTTTTTTCGAAGATCACACTCGATTATGTGGATCAGGCTGCTGCCTTGCGCTCTTTTTTTGAGCATAACAATGACTGGACAGGAGTAAAAGCTGCGATAGAAGCGCGTAGCCGGTTTAAAACCAATAGAAAGGTACTGGTAGAGCAACTCGAAAAACAATACCAGGGAGTAGATGCCAGCGACCGTACGCTGGACAATATCCGGCAACTATTGAAGGATACCACTTTTACCATCACTACCGCACATCAGCCCAATCTCTTTACCGGCCCACTCTATTTCATCTATAAAATTCTGCATGCAGTAAGCCTGGCAGAAGCGAGTGCCCGGCAGTTTCCGGCTTATCACTTTGTACCTGTTTATTACATGGGCAGCGAAGATGCTGATCTCGATGAACTGGGGCATTTTTATCTGACCGGTGATAAACATGAATGGAAAACCCGGCAAACGGGGGCTGTAGGGCGAATGAAGGTGGATAAGGAACTGTTATCGCTTATCACCGCCATTGAAGGGCAACTGCTGGTACTCCCTTATGGTGAGCAGTTGGTTACATTGCTCAGGACACATTTCACTCCCGGCACGACCATTCAGGAGGCTACATTTGGCCTCGTGAATGCCCTCACCCGCCAATGGGGTGTGGTAGTGCTGATACCCGACAATGCAACTCTGAAGGCGCAGATGCATACGGTGTTTACAGATGAATTGTTGCAGCAGCCCTCTATCAGCCTGGTAGAAAATACAGCAACAGCACTGGCCGCCGCAGGATATAAGGTGCAGGCGCATCCGCGTGATATCAACCTGTTTTACCTGGAAGATGGTATACGCAACAGGATCGAGCAGGCCGGTGCGGAGTACACCGTGGCCGGTACCGACATCCGCTTTACAAAAGATGCCATGCTGCAGGAACTGGAAAAACACCCGGAGCGGTTTAGCCCCAATGTAATATTGCGTGGTCTTTTCCAGGAAACCATTTTGCCCAATATCGCTTTTGTAGGTGGTGGCGGTGAAACGGCTTACTGGTTACAATTGCGTTCACTCTTTACTCATTATAAAACGCCTTATCCCGTATTGATCCTTCGCAATTCTTTTATGCTGCTGGAAGAGAAATGGAAGGAAAAGATCACCCGGCTCGGTTTTTCGCCGGTCGATTTCTTTAAACCAGCCAGTGTATTACTGAATACGCTCGTAGCCCGGGAGACAGCGCATCAGTTGAAACTGAATGGCAGTCTCGAAGATGCCAGACGGGTATATGAGCAATTGAAAAAACAGGCAGGCGCTATCGATTCCACACTCATTGCCCACGTAGAAGCGCTGGAGACAAAGACTGTATACCGGCTGCAGGAACTGGAGAAAAAAATGCTGCGGGCGGAGAAGCGGAAATTTTCAACCCAGCAGCAGCAATTGCATGCCATCCGGAAAGAATTGTTTCCCGGCGGAGGACTGCAGGAGCGTACCGAAAGTTTTTTGCAGTATTATGCCCAATGGGGGCAATCATTTATTGAAGCGATATATCAGCATTCGCTGAGCGTAGAGCAGGAGTTTGTAATAGCAACGATCAAATAGCTGAAATACTTTTTGAGTATTGAGTTCTAAGTAATAAGTTTTAAGTAGTAAAAAATACCCTTTAAACTTTTATACGCTTTATACATTTGTCTACCGTCTACCGGCCACTGAACACCGGCAACTACTTATCGTAGTTGTTACTCCAGCCTTCTTTTTTCAGTTTGCCTACTTTTACCAGCACTTCACTTTCCAGTTGTTCCTTGTAAGACATTATTTTTTGTTGTACATCCGCATTGCCTGCGCCAATGATCTGTGCTGCCAGGATACCGGCATTTTTGGCTGCATTGAGCGCTACGGTAGCGACTGGTACGCCATTGGGCATTTGCAGAATGGAAAGTACCGAATCCCAGCCGTCGATAGAGTTGGATGATTTGATGGGTACGCCAATGACGGGTAATGGGGTGATGGAAGCTACCATGCCCGGCAGGTGAGCGGCACCACCGGCGCCGGCGATGATCACCTTCAATCCACGACCGGCTGCTTCCTGTGCATACGAAACCATACGGAGCGGTGTGCGGTGAGCTGAAACTACGGTCAGTTCAAAAGGAATAGAAAACTGATTGAGCATATCGGCTGCGGCCTGCATTACCGGAAGATCACTGTCGCTGCCCATTACGATGCCCACCAGGGCGTTGTTATTTGCCATACTGTTTCGCTTTTGCTGACGGGCAAAGTTCTTCAAATAATTGCAGCCGGCTAAAATAATTTTCCAGATGCCTGAATAATTACCCGCTTTTACTTTACGAGGTCTCCCTTGATACGTAAAAGCTCCGTCTCGGCCAGCTTAGTGGCGTAACGGGCTGCAATAAGGCGGTTATTGGCCGCTTCGAGGCTGTTCTGGGCTTCACGAAGCTGCACGAGCGTGGCCGCCCCCAGTTTATAGGTCTGAAAGACGATGTCCACGTTTTCCCTTGCCAGTAGTATGTTTTCTTCCTCGAGCTGCAATGCTTTTTTCTGCTGCTCGTAATTCTTAAAAGCATTAATGACCGAAAGATTGATCAGTGAGCGCTGATTGTCTAAAACCAGCTGCTGATAATCTATATCCAGTTTAGCCTGTCTGACCAGTCTTTTCTGATTAAACCGGTTAAAAATGGGAATAGACGCCGTTAATCCATAATTGAGACCATATGATTTATTGAAAAGAGGAGAGAATGGATTGATAACGGTTTTGTTGTCGGTGCGGCTATAGTTGTAGGCTGAGTTGAATGAAAGGCTCGGTAAAAGTTCTGCCTTGCGCTCTTTGAGGGTCAGTTCGGCAATATCAATATTCTTTTGGGCCAGCAGCAGGGTGGGGTTGGTCTTTTCCAGGTCAACCTGGATGTCGCCCAGCACAATACTCATATTGAGCGGAATGGAATCACTCACTTCAAAAAAAGTTCCGTAAGTGATGTTCATAGCCTGGTTGAGCTGCTCTTTGAGTTGATCGATCAGGGTAAGCTGCTCCAGTTTAAGCGCTTTTTGTGCATTGAGATCAACCTTGCTTTGCAGCAGGTCAGGCTTGGCGCCTGTACCAATGTCCAGCTTGTACTGGGAAAGTTTTACCCTCTCTTCATTCAGCGCAATCTGCTCTTCCACCGCTTTGAGTTGCTGCTTTTGACGTACAATATTGTAATAGGTATTGACTACAGCGGCTACTGTATTGATGATCTGGTTTTTTACAGCCAGTGAGCCCAGCTCTACCAGCTGACCAGCTTTATCGCGGGTGGCAAACATCTTCAATCCGTCAAACAGTGTCCAGCTTAATGCCAGTGAGGCAGACGTATTGTGCGAGCGGATATTATTTTGTTCACGTTTGGAACCGTCGGCCAGTGTCTGGCGCTGGTCATTATTGTTCCACGTGGTACCTGCTGTACCATTGAGTGTGGGCAGAAAAGCTGCATTGCGATAGGAATAATCAAGCGCTGCTACCATCGAATCATTGCGCGACAACCGGATGTCATAGTTGTTTTGCAGGGCAGTGGCAATCGCTTCTTCGAGCGTGAGCATACGCTGCGCGATCAGTTGGCTGCCGGTGAAGGTGAAAAGTGATATGATAACAAGTATACGTTTCATGTATGCCGGTTTAATTAAGCCTCTGCAGATGCAGGTGGCACAGAAGAGGGTGAGGGTTCATTATTGTGCTCCGGGTAAAGCCGCTCCATCTCACTGATCTTCTTTGTGCCCGAAAGCATATAGTATATAACAGGTAATACAAATAAGGTAAGCACCAGCGAGAACATGATACCGCCTACAATCACGATGCCGAGCGGGATACGGCTGGTGGCAGCTGCGCCGAGCGAAAGGGCCAGTGGTAATGCGCCCAGGGCCATGGCCAGGCTGGTCATCAGGATGGGACGCAAGCGTTGCGTGGCCGAGAAGATAGCGGCTTCCAGTTTGGGCATCCCTTTCATCCGGTTTTGATTGGCAAATTCCACGATAAGGATACCATTTTTGGTTACAAGACCAATCAGCATGATCATACCGATCTGTGAAAAGATATTGAGCGTATGACCAAATAACCAGAGGCTGAGTACCGCACCTGCTATCGCCAGCGGCACCGTGATCATGATGATAACAGGATCCACAAAGCTTTCAAACTGGGCGGCAAGGATCAGGAAGATCAGTCCCAGGGCCAGTAAGAAGGCAAAGCTGGTATTACTGGTACTTTCTGCAAAATCGCGTGATGAGCCGGAAAGTGAAGTGGCAAATGTTTCGTCGAGCAGATCTTTGGCGATCCGGTCCATTTCCTTAATACCATCACCAATGGTATAACCGGGTTGCAGTCCGGCAGAGATCGTAGCCGATTTATAACGGTTGAAGTGATAAATAGTGGGAGGGGTATTGGCTTCTTCCACATTTACCAGGTTATCCATACTGATCATCTCGCCACGGCTGTTGCGCACAAAAAGCGTTTTCAGGTCATTCGGATCATCCCGGTCACTACGGGCTACCTGTCCCATTACCTGGTATTGTTTGCCATCTTTGGTGAAGTAACCCAGCCGACGGTTACTGTATGCCAGCTGCAATGTTTCGGAAATGTCGTTGACGCTAACACCCAGTTCACTGGCTTTTAAGCGATCGATGGCTACACGCAGTTCGGGTTTGTTGAATTTAAGGTCGGCATCCACCTGCAAAAGGACCTTGCTTTTGCCCGCTTCTTCGAGAAATTTGGGTAGTACCTCTGTGAGTTTCTGGAAGTTGTTGTTTTGAATAACAAAAGCTACCGGTTGACCGCCCCGGCGGTTTACAGAAATAGTTTGCTCCTGGATTGCAAATGCACGGCCCTCGTTGAATTTGGGAATATTCCGGTTAACCATGTTCACAATTTCTTCCTGTGAACGTTCCCGGTCTTTGGGGTCAACCAGTGTTACCCTCACAAAGCCGGTATTGGCATTGCCGCTTCCCGAAAAGCCGGGAGAGGTTACACTGAGTACAATCTGGCGTTCAGGCACACTGTCTACAATCAACTGACTTACCCGGTCTACAAACTTGTCCATAGCGTCAAAAGACGTGCCTTCTGGTGCTGTGAGCTGTAAGCGAAACTGGCTCCGGTCTTCCATAGGCGCCAGCTCGGACTGAAGATTACGGCCAATGCCAATGATAATGGCGATACAACCGAGTATAAGAACGAGTGCTATCCATTTTACCCGCATAAAAGCGGTAAGTGCCCGGTGATAACCGTTTTCCATACCGCGGAAGAATGGTTCGGTCTTCAGGTAAAACCACGAATGTTTATGTACATTCTTTTTACTCAGTTTTACGTTGAGCACCGGTGTGAGCGTGAGCGATACAAACGCAGAGATCAATACCGCGCCGGCCACTACGATACCAAACTCACGAAACAGGCTGCCTACAAATCCCTGCAGGAAAATGATCGGCAGAAACACGACAGCCAGTGTGATAGAGGTGGCGATAACGGCGAAGTAAATTTCTTTGGAACCTTCCTTGGCAGCCTGCCACTTGCCCATGCCTTTCTCCATTTTCTTGTAGATGTTCTCTGTGACCACAATGCCGTCATCCACTACCAGGCCGGTAGCCAGCACAATAGCCAGCAGGGAGAGTACATTGATGGTATAGCCCATCAGGTACATGATGAAGAAGGCTCCTATCAGCGATACCGGGATATCGATCAACGGACGCAGGGCAATGAGCCAGTCGCGGAAAAACAGGTAAATGATGATCACCACCAGTCCAATCGCAATGATCAGTGTTTCTTCCACTTCGGAAATGGACCGTTTAATGAATTTGGTCTGGTCAAGTGCAATATTGATGGTGATATCGTCGGGAACATCTTTTTTGATTTGTTCAAGACGTTTGTAGAATTCATCGGCAATGGACACATAGTTGGAACCGGGCTGAGGCACGATGGCCAGGGCTATCATGGGGATGCCGCTTTCTTTCAGCATGGTTTCTTCATTTTCCGGCCCCAGCACTACTTCGCCAATATCGCGTACACGTATATCGGCGCCACTTACATTGCGGATAATGATATTGCTGAATTCTTCTTCCGTATTGAGACGCCCGAAAGTGCGTACAGTGAGCTCGGTCGAGTTGCCGGATATTTTTCCCGAAGGCAGTTCCACATTTTCCCTTTGCAGGGCTGTCTGTACATCGCCGGGTGTGAGGCCATAGGCAGAAAGCCGTGCAGGGTCGATCCAGATACGCATAGCATATCGTTTTTCTCCCCATATCTGAATACCGCTCACACCGGGAATGGTCTGGAGACGTTCTACCAGTACGTTGTTGGCATACTCCGTTACCTGCAGTTGATTGCGGGTATTACTTTGTACCGTCATGGAAAGGATGGCGTCGGAAGACGCATCCGCTTTTGATACTACAGGAGGCGCTTCCAGGTCGGGTGGGAGCGAACGCTGTGCCTGCGATACTTTATCACGTACATCATTGGCAGCAGCTTCCAGGTCTATACCCAGGTCAAATTCCACGTTGATGTTGCTGGTACCATTGCTGCTGGAAGAAGTAATATTCTTGATACCGGCAATACCATTGACAGCTTTTTCGAGCGGCTCAGTGATCTGCGTCTCGATAATATCGGCATTGGCACCTGCATAGGAAGTGCGCACGCTGATATTGGGCGGATCGATGGCCGGATAATCACGTATACCCAGGAATTTAAATCCGATAATACCAAATACCACAATGATGATGTTCATCACAATGGCCAGTACGGGTCGGCGCAGACTGAGCTCGGAGATGTTCATGCAATGAGTTTAATGTTGCACAATGCGTTTCTGTAAATGAGGCGCAGTTATTTCGGCTGGTTGTTTATCACCTTGTTGATAGCAATCTTGCTGTCTGGTTTTGTACTCAGCAAACCGGTGACCACAACTGTATCGCCGGCTTTCAATCCTTCCAGTATCTGTACTCTTGCAGAGTCACGCACGCCTGTGGTGACATCAACAAAATTTGCCACACCACCCTGGTAACGGATGATCTTTTTGCCGCGGGCCTGTGGCAAAACCGCCTGTGTAGGTACCAGCAGTGCGTTGGGATTAGGATCAAAATGCAACTGTACTTTGGCAAAAGCACCGGGCAACAGGTGACCACCTTCACGCGACTGGATCAAGGCACGCACTTTTAAACTACGCGTGGTTTCTGTCACAGCAGATTCTGTGGCAATGACACGGGCATTATATTTTTCCGGAGCTCCCTCAAAGCTGAAATTCACCATTTGCCCGATCTTAAGTTGCGCGGAATATTTTTCCGGAATGGTGAAGTCGAGTTTGAGCTGACTGGTTTGATTGATAACGGCAATGATCGTAGTGGGTGTAACGTAGGCGCCGGGACTGATATTTTTCAGACCAAGTTTGCCATCAAAAGGAGCACGTATCTCCGTTTTGGAAATACTGGTACGGATCAGGTCCATATCGGCCTTGATATTATTTACATTGAGCAGGCTGGCATCATAATCAGCCTTGCTGATACCCTGTATGCGGAGCAGTTGTGCAGAACGCTCTTCATTGGTCTGTGCAATCTGCAATTGCACTTCCAGCTTTTTAAGCTGCGCCTGCAGATCGGCATCATACAATTTGGCCAGCAGGGTGCCCCGGCCTACAAACTTGCCTTCCGCCACATTTAGATTGATAATACGACCCGAAACTTCCGGATGAATTTCAGTGGCCTCGTTGGCAATAACGGAGCCGGGTACTTCCAGGTTTTCTGCAAATGGTTCGGGGGTTACCACATATACATCCACGCGGGCAGGACCGGCGGGGCGGTTGGCCCCGGCAGCAGGCGTTTGTTGTTTCTTATCCTTTTGACCGCAGCCGGCCATCACCAGCAGGGAAGCTGCCAGCAAACAGTAGTAGAGTCTTGATTTCGTCATGTGTGTATCAAATTGGCTCCCGAACCTTAACTGTCCGGAGAGGAAATGCAATCATTTTACCGGTCTGCGCCGGGTTGCTATTGGACGTCAGTCAATTGCCGATCATGCGCCTGTGCATAGTGCCGGTATGAACGGCTTAAACACGGGATGGGCGGTGTTTAACTTTTGGGCTGCAGCAATCTTTTGATCTTATTTGATTGAAACAGCAGCTCCTGTTTTTCTTTGCTGATTACCGTCACATGGCCCATTTTGCGGCCTGGTTTGGTTTGTGATTTCCCATACAGGTGCACAAAAGCATTTTCGATCTTCAGTACTTCTTCCAGTCCCTCGTATTTCACATCTCCGCTGTATCCTTCTGCGCCGATGATATTGACCATGATCGAAGGCAGTATCGGATCGGTATTGCCGAGCGGGTACTGCAGCATCACGCGCCACAACATATCAAACTGCGAACTATAGTGTGCTTCGATAGTATGATGCCCGCTGTTGTGTACACGGGGAGCTGTTTCGTTTACATATACCTCGCCTTCTTTGTCCAAAAATAACTCTACTGCAAACAACCCCGGTGACTTGAAATTTTTGACCACAGAAAGTGCGATGGCTTCAATTTTCCAGAGTGTTTTTTCATCAATTTCCGCCGGGCAAAGCTGATAGTCCAGCAGGTTAAGATCCGGGTCAAACAACATTTCAACAGGCGGGTACAGTGCGGTTTCTCCGTTGTCGCCGATAGCTACCATCTGCGCTATTTCCTTGCGGATGTTTACTGCTTTTTCCAGCACAGCAGGTGCATCAAACCCTTTTTCCAGGTCCTTATCGGTATGCAATAATTGTACACCTTTTCCGTCATATCCGCCTTCGCCTATTTTATGTACAGCCGGGAGATATTCAGGAGCAGCAGCTTTTAACTCAGTCAGGTTGGCGGTAATGGTAAAGTCTGCTGTCGGGATTTCGTGTTGCTGGTAATATTGTTTCTGAAGAATTTTGTTTTTGATAGTTTTCAAAACGGCCGGGCGGGGATAGATGCGGATACCTTCGGTTTCCAGTTTTTCGAGTGCTTCTACATTTACATTTTCTATTTCTATAGTAAGGGCGTCCAGGTTTTTTCCAAATGCATAAACGGTATCAAAATCGCGGATATCTCCTTTGGTGAAATGGTGGCAAAGATGGGCTGCCGGACAATCCGCATCATTTTCCAGCACATGAGTGATCACAGGGTAATTGGCCGCAGCCTGCAGGAGCATACGGCCCAACTGGCCGCCTCCCAATATTCCAATGTTTTGCATAGTCGCAAAGATAAAGGTATAAAGGGTTTGGGACAGGAGGAGAAAGGTTAAGGAAATGGAACCCGTGTTTTTGACTGCTCAGTCAGTCACAGCGGTGGGAATTAATGCGTTAATCCACAAACTTTAGTTAGTTTTGTACCATGCGTCCGGATTATCCGCAAAAACGATTTGCCGACCACCGGGGTCAGTTCAGCCTGCTGATGGAAACACTGGCTATGGACAGTTGCTGCTGATCCTGCAGCTATTATTGCTGTCATCTTCCTCCTTTGCTTATTTTCTTTTTACAAAACTGTTTTAATCATGAATACGAAAACGGCTTCTGCCATACCGGCTGCGCCGCCGGTCGACTTCCTTCCATTGGAGGGTACCGATTATGTAGAATTTTATGTGGGTAATGCCAAGCAGGCTGCCCATTATTATATGAGTGCTTTTGGTTTTCAGGCACTGGCTTACGCCGGCCCTGAAACAGGTGTAAAAGACAGAGCCAGCTATGTGGTACGCCAGCATAAACTCACTTTTGTGCTGACTACACCTATTCGCGGCAATAATCCTATTGCCGATCATATTTATAAACATGGCGATGGTGTAAAAGCCCTTTCTCTTCGTGTGCAGGATGCCACACGTTCCTGGCAGGAGACTACTTCACGCGGAGCGCGTTCCTATATGGAGCCAACCCGGCTTACAGACGATCATGGTGAGGTGGTAATGAGTGGTATTCATACCTATGGCGATACCGTACACCTTTTTATTGAACGTCGTAACTATAACGGAGCGTTTATGCCCGGGTATCGGGCATGGAGCAATCCGCATTTTCAAACCAGGGATACCGGACTGCTGTATGTAGATCATTGCGTAGGCAATGTGGGGTGGAACCAGATGAATCCCTGGGTTAAATTTTATGAAGACGTGATGGGCTTCCGGAATATTCTCAGTTTTGATGATGAAGATATCTCAACAGAATATTCTGCGCTGATGAGTAAGGTAATGAGCAGTGGTAACGGGTATGTAAAGTTTCCGATCAATGAGCCTGCCGAAGGAAAGAAAAAATCGCAGGTGGAAGAATACCTGGAGTTTTATAATGGCGAAGGTGTGCAGCACGTGGCACTGGCTACCAACGATATCGTTTCTACTGTGCGTGACCTGATGAGCAGAGGTGTGGAGTTTCTGAAAGTGCCTACTACCTATTACGATACCTTGCTCGAAAGGGTAGGACATATTGATGAAGACCTGGAGCCGCTTAAAGAACTGGGCATCCTGGTTGATCGTGACAATGAAGGATACCTGTTGCAATTATTTTCCAAACCGGTGGAAGACAGGCCTACTTTGTTTTTTGAGATCATCCAGCGTAAAGGCGCCCAAAGTTTTGGTAAGGGCAATTTCAAGGCTTTATTTGAAGCCATCGAGCGGGAGCAGGAAGCCCGCGGAAACCTCTGATCTGATTTCTGTCTATAAGTTAAAAGCGGCCGCATATGCGGCCGCTTTTTTTATCATTTTTTTATGGTGAATTCACCATTAATTGATGATGATTTACACGCAAGAAATCAGGTAAATACCGGTTGCTGAATAATCTCTACTCACTAAATTACTTATCCCGAAACCCTTTTGATAGTATACCAAACTCAGTTGTTGCCTAATCGGGAAATGATGATTGAAAACGGTTATTGCAGAAGGGAAATGGTATAAAAGCGAAACGCCTCCTTGAGGGAGACGTCGGACTGACTAAAAAGCCAGCGGGGAATGAGACAAAGCTAAGACTTTTATTGACAGTCTGCCAAATTTTTTTTTGAAATTTTTTTTAAAAGGAGAAATTATGGAAAGAGTGATTGCGTACATAGATGGATTTAATCTCTATTACGGTATGATGGATGCCGGCTTTGGCCGATACAGGTGGTTAAACGTTCAGGCACTGGTACAATCCCTGCTAAAACCGGGACAGAAACTTTTACAAGTGAATTATTTCACCACATTGATTATAAACGATCTGGAAGGAAGGCTCCGGCAAAGAGCATTACTGGAAGCGTTACGAACACAAGAGTTGGTGAAGGTATTCTTCGGTAAATTTCAGAAGCAACAATACAATTGCATGCTTTGTGGAAATGAATTTCAACGGGAGTGTGAAAAAATGACCGATACAGCAATTGTTACTGAACTTGTAAAAGATTATTATGAAAATAAATTTGATGCAGCCATGATCATATCAGGAGATACAGACCTGCTGCCTCCCATGCGACTTGTCAACGAAACGGGCGACAATAAGCGGGTGTTGGTAGCTTTTCCTCCCGAAAGAGTAAACGAGGAAATGCGGCTGTTTGCCAAAGGCTCAATGGTGATCGGGCGGAAGAAGCTGGCAGATAGCCAGTTTCCCGGGTTGATCGTTGGCGTCGATGGCCAGGAGATCCATAAACCTGATGGATGGGGGCAGGTACAGCCCAATCCATCAGATTAATATTTTTTATCGCATTTTACTGCCAATCTATCAAGTATAAATAGTGCACACCGGTGGAAAACTACGTCTGGAACGCTGTGGTTTTCCAGGGGAGGCTTGTCAATACTGTTTTATCTTTACAAAACGTTGGCATACCTGCCATAATAAACTATTTTACGTATCGTTAATTCCGGGGGCGAAACAGGCATGAGTAACCGTTTTATTCTTCTGATATTGATTGCAGCAGGCTTTGCAGGGCAGGCTATTGCTCAACCCTACAAAGGAGGGTCGTCGTTTGTAGATTATCAACGAACCTTTCCACGTCCCGAAGAGTCATTCAAACGCAAAGAGGATACCCTGCAAAAGCAATTTGCGGAGAAAAAACTGGCCTGGCCTGCCCGTTACATTTATATCCGTTCATTCAAATATGACAGTAAGCTGGAAGTGTGGGTTAAGAACGACATGAAAGATCAGTTTAAGTTGTTTAAGACCTACAAAGTATGTGCACTGGCAGGTTCGCTGGGACCCAAACGTCTCGAAGGTGATTACCAGGTGCCGGAAGGGTTTTATTACATCAATGAATTTAATCCCAGGAGTACTTATTATCTCTCACTTGGCCTTAATTATCCAAACATTTCTGACCGTATTTTAAGCGACTCACTCAGGCCTGGTGGTGATATTTATATTCACGGCAGTTGTGTGACGGTTGGTTGTATCCCGCTTACCGACCAGCAGATCGATGAAGTTTATATCCTGGCGGCTTATGCCAAAAGCCAGGGACAGGATTTTATTCCCGTTCATATTTTCCCGATCCGGTACGATGTGGCCCGCAGTATAAACTACCTGGGCAATCTTACCAAGGATGATGCCTCCCTCAAGCATTTTTCCTCGCGGCTGGAAGATGCGTTTGATTTTTTTGAAAAATACAAACAGCTGCCTGTAGTGATGGTGGATGATAAAGGAGAATATTATATCAACGGGGCTCCTGGCAAAAAAGCAGAACCTGCTATAGCTGCTACGGTGCCAAAGAAAGCACCGGTAGAGCACCGCACCCGAACAATCACCGGCCTTACGGAAGCGGTACATCAATGGCCTGAATTTCCGGGAGGCGGGGAAGCCTTTATGAAATATCTCGACAAACTGGGAAATGATATGACCGAATATCTCCCCCAGAGTACAAAAAAAGCTTTTGTACAGGTAGAGTTTATCGTGGATAAAGATGGAACGCCTACCAATTTTAAAGTGCTTCGGGGTATGAAAGACGAGGATTTTAATGATGAGCTGATCACCCGCCTCGAAAAAATGCCTACCTGGAAACCGGCTATCCTGCATGATAAGCCAGTCCCCAAAAAAATGGTGCAAACCATATCGGTTGAGGCAAATTAATCCCGCAGATCATTTCAGTATTCAGGCCATTAAGACCTGCACCGTGTCGGGAGTCTGCTGACGAAGCAAGCGCGTTTTGCCGGCAGTAAGACTCTCCAGCAATTCCAGCTGATAATGACGGATCGTAAGCAGTGACAGGTCCCGGGTCACCTGTACTTCGGCAAATGCTGAAACGGCCAGCGCCAGTTTTTCGATACGATCAGGCCGGTCATCCAGCACGCATACAAAACTGATGGCTCCATTTTGTGTCAGGTTGGGGCGGATCTTCATTTCTTCCAGCAACTGATAAATAGTGCCTACATATCTGTCCCCGATAAATGAAAAATCGCGGGAACTCATTTCCAGCATCACCTGTTTTTCTTTTAAGACAATTATGGGTGGCAGGTTTTTGACGGCATTATTATGTATGACGGTACCAGGCAGGCTGGGATCAAGAAAGCATTTTACATAGAGGGGGATCGACTTATTCTGGAGCGGCTTAATGGTTTTGGGATGTATTACCTGGGCTCCGTAATAGGCCATTTCAATGACTTCCTGGTAATTGAGTTCATGAATAGGGCGGGCGTCCGGAAACTGTTTAGGATCGGCATTCATCACACTTTCCACGTCTTTCCAGATAGTTTGATTTTCGGCATTGAGCAGGTTCGCAAAAACAGCGGCTGTATAATCACTGCCTTCGCGTCCCAGTGTGGTGCTCTCGTTTTCATCAGTGGCGCCGATATATCCCTGCGTAATTACCAGCCGGTGCTGCTCCAGGACAGGCACTACATAGCGGGTCACCTGTGCTGTTGTGTATTCCCAGTCGATATTGGCGTCGCGAAAATTGTTGTCGGTACGAATGATATCCCGCACATCCATCCATTGATTGCTGATGCCTGTTTCATTGAGATAATGACTGACAATGGCAGTGCTCAGCAATTCGCCGGCGCATACGATCTGGTCATAGTAATAATCGAAGGCCCGGACCGGCTTGTCGTGCAGCAGCCATTCTACTTCTGTAAAGAAATCGCGCAACTGGTTTTCGCAGGCCAGCGCCTGTGTGACCAGCAGGTATTTGGCTGTGGTAAGGTGTTGTTGTTTTACCTGTTCAAACAGGCTAAGGGCTTCTTCTTTTTTGCCGGCAAAGAACGCTTCTGCCACTTTCTCCAGCGCATTGGTGGTCTTGCCCATGGCCGAGATCACTATCAGCAACGGCTGATCCTGGTATTGCTTCATAATAGAAGCCAGGTTTACAATACGCTCAACACTGTTTACGGACGCACCGCCAAATTTGAATACCTGCATAAGAAGAAAATGTGCCGCAAAAATAAGGAGAGAGGTTTTAAGTCTTAAGTTATAAGTTGTAAGTTTTGAGTAGGTAAAAGGGTAAGGGTAGAAGGTAGAGGGTAGAAAGCAAAAGGACAGGCGATTTTCGACGGGTTGGAAATACGAACTATTTTTCAGCTGTAATAACCAGTATTTGATCTGATAAATAGTAAAGGCTAAGCTGTACGAAAAATCCTGGCTTCCCTGAACTGTCTGTAAGATCAAATTCTGACTATTGCACACGAATCTACCTTTATTCCCTTCTACCATCTACCCTTACCCTTTTACCTACTTAAAACTTATAACTCACAACTTATCACTTAATACTTACATTTGTTAGTATAACCATTAACTGCTATGCTATTTAACCGCAAAATTCTGACGCTCGATGAGTTTACCATTCAGCAGCTGCGCGACTTTCCGCACGCTACGGGTGAGCTCAGCAATCTGCTCCGTGATCTGGGCCTGGCCGCCAAACGGGTCAATGTGGAGGTAAATAAGGCCGGTCTCGTTGATATCCTGGGCGATGCCGGTAGTGTGAATGTGCAGGGAGAGGATGTGAAAAAACTGGATGTATACGCCAATGACCAGTTTATGGGCGTGCTGCAGCATGGTATCAGTTGTGCTGGTATTGCCAGCGAGGAACTGGATGAGTTCGTAGCCTTTGATGATGCGGTAAGCCGCAATTCCAAATATGTCTGTCTTTTTGATCCCCTCGATGGCAGCGGTAATATTGATGTGAATGTATCTATCGGGACCATTTTTGGTATCTATCGCCGGGTCACGGAAAGAGGTGAAAAAGCATCTCGCGAAGATTTTTTACAGCAGGGTATAAAACAGGTGGCTGCCGGCTATATTGTCTATGGTTCCAGCACCATGCTGGTATATGCCACACGCCGCGGTGTGAATGGCTTTACGCTTGATCCCTCCATTGGCGAGTTCACACTCAGCCATCCGGACATCCGCTGTCCGGAATGGGGAAATATCTATTCCGTAAACCACGGCAATTTTTTCCGTTATGATAAAGGGGTACAAAACTATATTACCCTTTGCCAGAAAAAGGATAAACAAACCGGCGGCCCTTATACACAGCGTTACATCGGCAGCATGGTATCTGATGTGCACCGAAACCTGATCAAGGGAGGTATCTTTATGTATCCTGGCACAACAGATAAGCCGGGTGGTAAACTGCGCCTGCTGTATGAGTGCAATCCGTTTGCATTTATAGTAGAGGTGGCGGGTGGCCGTGCTACCAACGGTACACAAAGGATACTCGATATCATGCCGACCCAGCTGCACCAGCGTACTCCTATGTTTATTGGCAGCAAAGGCATGATGGACGAACTGGATACCTGTCTTGTACAGCCTTCCGCATAAACCCATTTTAACACACTCTAAGCATATCTGCTGCAAAGAGCAGGGGTAATGGTATAAATCTTGCGACATACCGGGCAATGAAGAATAGTATGCATTCGCCTTTTGTTCGTTGTATGTCCCTTTTACTGGCACTCAGTATAGGCTGGTTAAGTTTTGCAGGTTTGCCCGCTGCCGGCCTGGATGATGATGTGCTGTCGGCTACCAACCAGTTTCGTAAATCGAGAGGAAAGTCTGCATTGCAGATGCGGGAAGACCTGAACGCGATTGCGCGTAAGCACAGCGAGAACATGGCCGCAGGCCGGGTGGCCTTTGGTCATGGAGGTTTTGCCAGCAGGGAATCAGCTGCCCAGCGAAAAATACCAGGTTCTACTGCCTTTGCGGAAAATGTGGCTTATGGAGCCACTTCAGGAAAGGAAGTGGTGAAGGATTGGAAAGATTCACCTGGTCACCGGCGCAATATGCTGGGTACTTTTAAATACATCGGCATAGGCACGGCGAGGGATAAAAATGGCCGTATTTACTATACCCAGCTTTTTGTCAACTAATTGCCGGCTGGTTTTTCCTTACATAGGAATTGCAGTAACTTGCCCCCATGCAAGGCAATACCATCATTTCCGTTACAGATCTCATAAAAAACTATGGCAGCTTCCAGGCCGTCAAAGGCATTTCTTTTGACGTGCGTGAAGGTGAAATATTTGGTCTGCTGGGACCTAATGGCGCCGGCAAATCCACTACACTGGAGATCATCGAAACCCTGCGCGAAAAAACAAGCGGTAAAGTGATTGTAGACGGATTTGATCTTGACCGGCAGGCAGGCGAGATCAAAAAGATCATAGGTGTACAACTGCAAACCAGTGGTTACTATCCAGGTCTCAACCTGGTACAGCTGGTAGACCTGTTCAGCGGACTTTATAACCGCCAGGTAGCACCTATGGAATTGCTTGAGACGGTGAATCTGAAAGATAAGGCGCGTGCCAAATTCAAAGATCTGAGTGGTGGGCAAAAACAACGGTTTTCAGTGGCTACCACACTCATCAATCAACCCCGTATTATTTTCCTGGATGAGCCTACTACCGGTCTGGATCCCCAGGCCCGCCGCAGCCTCTGGGAGCTGATCCGCAATATCCGCGAGCAGGGAACTACGGTGATCATTACCACGCATTATATGGATGAAGCAGAATACCTGTGCGATCGCATTGCTATTATCGATGCAGGACGTATCGTAGCGCTCGACTCTCCGGACAATATGATCGACAACCTGGTCGCATCAGGATTTGAGCGGCCGAAGGAAGTGAAAAAGGCCAACCTGGAAGATGTGTTTATCAATCTTACCGGGCATTCGCTGCGTGAAGGGTGATAGAGTTATAAGTTTTAAGTGAGGTAAAGGGTAAAAGGGGGAGGGTAGATGGTTGTGAATCTTGTTTTTTAAGAATGAGGTTTAAGTAATGGTACTCATTTTCAAATTTTCAGATATTCAAATCATTAGCACATTAGCATATCAGCACATTAGCACATTATCTTCAAATCCTCAAATTTTCAAATCATCAAATCGTACTATGGGTCTTCAAAATAAACTTCGGGCATTTATGCAGGACAAAGTAGAAACACAAAAGAAAGCAGGTATTGCTTTCCTGGAAGCGAATAAAACTAAGGAAGGAGTTCATGTATTACCTGAGGGAATACAATATGAAGTAATACGTGACGGTGATGGTGCACAGCCGGTCATCTCCAGTACGGTAAAGGCACATTACAAAGGGGCCCTGCTGGATGGACGTGAGTTTGACAGCAGCTTCCGGCGTAATCAGCCTTTTACGGCGCCACTGCGTTCGCTTATCAAAGGCTGGCAGATTGCCATTCCGCTGATGAAGACAGGTAGCCACTGGCGCTTATGGATACCATCCGACCTGGCTTATGGCGATCGTGGTGCTGGCAGTGATATTCCGGGCGGAGCCACACTGATATTTGAAGTAGAATTGCTGGAAATAGTATAAAACCAACGCTATATGCCAACCCTGGTTGATCCCCGTTATCCCATCGGGCAATATGAGGCCCGTCCTTTTGCTATTGAAACCAAAGTAGAATGGCTGGCCGATATCAAGTTTCTGCCCGTTTTGCTGGAAAATGCAGTGGCTAACCTGGATGAGGCGCAACTGCATACACCTTATCGTGAAGGCGGGTGGACCGTGCATCAACTGGTGCATCATATTGCCGACAGCCACATCAATGCATTCTGCCGCTTCCGCCTGGGACTTACAGAAGATAATCCCACTATCAAGCCCTACGATGAAAACGGCTGGGTACAATTGTATGACGTACAAAAACTACCCATCAATATTTCCATTACACTTTTGCATGCCCTGCATGCACGTATGTATGAAATGCTGAAGTATGTAACAGATGATGAATGGAACAACCGCACCCTGTTTCATCCGGAACACAAACGCACCATGCGGCTCTGGTATGTGCTGGGCATGTATGCCTGGCATGGTAAACATCATGTGGCGCATATCACCACCCTGCGCGAACAAAAAGGGTGGTAGTGTTGTAATCCGGTAAATGAATTTTCAGGCCAGTTTTATGAAATGGAAAATACTTTCATCGACTTATCTCTTTAAAGATCTTTGGTTCAAAGTGCGCCGCGATACCTGCGAGACTCCTGATGGTCGCATTGTTGATCCCTATTATGTATATGAATTTCCCACCTGGGTTACCGCCGTGGCCATTACACGCGATGGCCAGGTGATCATGGAGCGACAGTATCGTCACGCCCTGGGTGAAGTATGCCTGGAGATACCGGGTGGTTGTGTAGATGATACTGATCCCGACCTGGAAACGGCCATCCGGCGCGAACTGCTGGAAGAAACCGGTTATACATTTGATAAAATGGAATACCTGGGCCGCATATCGGCCAACCCTTCTACCAACAACAACCTGATGCATATGTTTCTGGCTACCGGCGGGGAGAAGAAAGCTGAACAGAAACTGGATGCCAACGAAGACATCGATATCGAACTGATCTCGCTGGAAGAATTGAAACAGCTGATCCGGGACAATAGCATTGTTCAATCCATGCATGTAACCTGCATTTTATATGCGCTGCGCAAATTGGGACAACTTGATTCCCTGTAGACGTTTAATACAATTCGCCAACAAGGAATACACTGCCGCATACCAGTATCAGGTCTTCTGGATTAGCAGTCTGCTTAGCGGCATCCAGCGCTTCCTGTACATGAGGATAGACATTGCCCTGCAACCCTTTTTCATGCCCCAGTCGAGCCAGTTGACCCGCTTCCAGGGCGCGGGGTAACCGGGCCTGCGTAAAATAATATTGTGCATGTGGCGGGAGTACAGCCAGTGCTTTTTCTACTTCCTTATCTTTTACCATGCCCAGTACGATATGCAGATTTTTGTAGGGGGTAAGCTCCAGTTGCTCTACCAGCATGCGCAGCCCTGCTTCATTATGCGCTACATCCACTATCACGCGGGGATGTTGCTGCAATAGTTCCCAGCGTCCGTGCAGTCCGGTTGTTTTCTTTACTTTTTGCAGAGCGGTTTTAATATGGGCTTCGGTAATATTCCAGCCCCTTTCGCGAAGCCGCGCACAGGCCTCCAATACGGTCAGCAGGTTGCGGGTCTGATACAGCCCGGACAGGTCGAGCCGGTATACCTGGTGGTCTGTTTTGTGCTGTTCGGCCACCTCGATCTGCAATTGATGGTGCTCGGTCCACTTCCAGTCGAGTGCCTGTCTTTTTTCAGCAGCAATGCTCAACGGTGCGGCCAGCTCAGCCGCTTTTTTCTCAAATACAGTAATTGTTTCCGGAAGTACTTCGCCGACCACAACCGGAATATTTTTTTTGATGATACCTGCTTTTTCACCGGCAATCTTTTCCAGCGTATCGCCCAGCAGGTTCATATGATCCCAGCCGATATTGGTGATCACAGACAGTTCCGGTATGATCACATTGGTGCTGTCGAGCCGGCCGCCCAGGCCGGTTTCAATGACGGCAATATCTGTTTTTTGTTCCGCAAACCAGGCGAATGCCATGGCTACCGTGATCTCAAAAAAACTGGGTTTCAGTTTATCTATCTGTGGTTGAATGTGCTTTGTAAACCGCACTACAAAGTCACGATCAATCATTTCACCGTTGATACGGATCCGCTCTCTGAAATCGCGGAGATGGGGCGAAGTATATAAGCCTGTTTTATAACCTGCTTCCTGCAGAATGGCGGCCAGCATATGGCTGACAGATCCTTTGCCATTGGTGCCGGCAATATGAATGGAGCGAAACTGTTTTTCGGGATTACCCAGGCTGGCGCATAAATGAATGGTATTGTCCAGGTTTTCTTTGTAGGCGGCAGCGCCGATACGGCTGAACAAGGGCAGCCGCGTAAAGAGATATTCAACAGTTTGCTCGTAAGTCATACAGCAAAATTAATACTCTCCGAGAGACCGAAAGGAAGGTTGTTTATAAACCGAGCCGCGATGAATAGAGCGTATAATTCTCTTCATCAAAACATACAAAATACAACTGCCCGATGCTGTCCAGTTGAGGTAGTAACTCCTGTACAGTGGCCACGGCTATATCGGCCGCTTCGGGTTTCGGAAAACGGTATACGCCGGTGCTGATATTGGGAAAGGCGATGCTGTTGACAGCATGTGCGGCCGCCAGCTGCAGGCTGTTGCGGTAACAATTGGCCAGTGTGGCCGCTTCCTTCTTTTTGCCGCCATTCCACACCGGTCCTACAGTATGAATAACAAACCGGGCAGGCAGCAGGCCGCCAGTAGTGATCACGGCTTCGCCAGGAGGGCATTTGCCCTGGCGGGCTACGATGACCCGGCATTCATCGAGTATGGCTGGCCCACCGGCACGATGAATAGCACCATCTACACCACTGCCACCCATGAGCGATGTATTGGCGGCGTTGACAATAGCATCTACATTCAATTGCGTGATATCGCCCCGGATGATTTCGATAGTTGCAGCCATGACACAAAACTAGGAGTAGTTGGGAAAATATGTATGAAAAAACGGCTCTGCAAAATGCAGAGCCGCCGATATTTTGTCTTCAACAATCACCGGTTAACCGTTAACACGGAAGTTGAACTGTACGGTGACGGTAGATTCGTGATCTGATTTATTGAACCGGATGTTGCGGAGATATTGAACGATAGCACTCCGGTAGCTGGAGCTGGTAGCTGTAGATCCCTTGGCGAATCCAAGCAGGGTGCCCACGCCATCCTGCGATACTTTGATTTCGGCGTAGATAGTAGCCTTATCCAGATCGCCTTCAAAAGAATAGCTGGATACGATGCGGCGGTCACCTTTTGTAACACGGGGACCGTTGCCCAGACCTGCTCCTGAACCATTTCCGCCACCTTCACCGGTACCTGATCCACCACCAGTACCACTGCCCCGGCCAATACCGCTGCCGGTACCCGTACCACCGCTGCGGTCATAATCCTGGGCTGCGCCACCACCATTGCCGGAACCGGTCAGTGTACGGCCCTGTAAGACATGCTTAGGCTGCTGGGGGGCAGGAGGTTGTGGGTTGGGCTTAGGCTCAGTTTTTACAACTGATTTATTTTCATTGATTTTTGTCGCTGTAGGTTTGGGGTTATCGGGTTTGATCACGGGAGGATCGGCCTCATCCTTACTGTCTTCCACATCGCGCGAATCGTCTTCTGTGCCGGGATTAGGAGGTGAATAAGGGGCCGCTCCGGCAGGGCCAGCTGCCTGGACAGGGTTGCCACCACCACCGCCACCACTTTCGCGGGCAGTAACCAGTTCTTCATCCGGCAGGTTCAGATCTACCAGGATGCCCTGTTCTGCAGGCGGATGGGCTATTACAGGAATACTCCATTTCAGGAAAAACATCAGAAACAGCATAAAAGCGGCAAATCCTGCCGTAATCATGCTGGCCTGCGTGTTTTTCTTCGATTCAAATGCTGCGGACATAGTATAGGAGTTATTCATACAAATGTACATTTTTGCCCTCTTTGGCCGGGCCGGTATCTTTTACACAGATGTGTATTAACGGATCAAAGGCCATGCAACTTGTCCATTTATTCGCTTAATAAATGTTAAGATTGGTGGAAAAAGCAATAAGAGGGCGAAAGGTGGAAGGAAAAACGAGGAGGATTGGGCAATTTGAAGATGAACCTTTTTCCTTTAGCCTTAGGCATATCAGCACATTATCCTGTCATATTCAAATTTTCAAATCGCCAAATCTTCAAATCCGCCCTCAGTGGTGCGCAAAATCCAGTTCAAACCGTCCTTTGATACGTTCCATCGGCGGGTTGAAATAGCCATAGCGCAGATCGGGAAACTCTTCCCTGATCAGTTGCATCAACTGGCCTACACCCATATATTCACCGGTGTCGCCCACGCCAATTTTGCCAAGATACCAGTCAGGGTCAATATTGAAATTGCGCCATTGTATCATTTTTAATCCTGTATCACGGATCAGTTTCCGCAATGCTTCGTATTCCGCCACACTGTCTGTCATACCCGGAAAAACAAAATAGTTGATAGACGTCCATCCGCCAAAGCTGTTGACGACCTTCAGGCTTTCTATAATGTCTTCAAACTGGTAGTTGTTGGGACGGTAATAAGGCATATATACTTCCCGGCGGGCACTGTTGGTGCTCACGCGGATAGAATCGAGGCCAGCCTCGCAAAGTTTGCGGACCGCATCGGGCCGGGAGCCGTTGGTATTGATATTAATGCTCCCTTTGGGAGTATGCTTTCTGATTTCGATGATGGCTTCACGAATCGTTTCCCACATCAGTAATGGCTCGCCTTCGCAACCCTGTCCAAAACTCACGAGCGGATAAGGAGCGGTCTCCAGATGCGGTACGGTAAACTCTACGATCTCTTCGGCCGTAGGTTTGAACTTAAGACGGTCCTGTGTCGATACGATCGTTTCTTCATCGGGTTGCAGGGAAATACAGCCCACACAGTTGGCATTGCAGGCGGGTGAGGACGGTATGGGGCATTCCCAGCGTCCAAGGAAATAATTACGTGCAGCAGGGCAGTGGTAAGTGAGGGCACAATTTTGGGCCAGATGTTTTACGAGACGGTTGTGCGGATAAGCCTGCAGTAAGTGCTCCACACCGCTTTCCACTTTTTGCTGATCATACCCGGCGCAATCCTGGCGAATGTCCTGTTCGATCCGTACAGCAGGCACATAGAATTTATCGTTGTACCAGCCGGTAGCAGTATAGCAAAACAGGGGCAGAGTAGGCGCATCGGGCGATGTTTCGTAAGCGGCCAGGTAGAAGCCGGTATGGGCAGGTGGTATGAATGCAGCCACAGCCCATCCTTTTTCACAAAGTCTCATTTCGCCGGTCTCTACATCGATACCGATACCCCGGCGACCGGGCAATTCATACAGGGAACCGCCATCCGGCAATTCGATCCATTCTTCGTCGGGTACAGGTACTGCATCCCAACCGGTACGACCGGCGACATACAGCGATATGTCTTCAAAGATATTTCCCTTACCGTCTGAATATAAAATATAGGGGGATTGTGTCAGTGCCATGATTGTTACCTGGATAAATTAAGCCAAATGCCTCAACGGCCTTTGGACTGATTGAGCTGCCTGCGGCAAAATTCGTTAAATTCTGCCTCATTGAGGCTATTATCATTTTCACCGTTGATCACGTGGTTTTGTGCCACACGGTTATTGCGGAAATCGATGGTGAGTAGTCCATCTTTCAGAATAAGATTATTGAGGTCGGCCCAGGCGATATGCCTGCGGGGAAAGCTGGGATAAATTACCTGCTGATCATTGACTGCTACGATCAGCTTCCGGCGTGTAATGCTGTATAAAAATCCCAGCAGCAGGACCAGGCCCGCCGCCCACCAGAATTGCAGAAAGAGATAAGTGAGCAGGATAAATACAAGGGCTGTACCCATCAGCTGGGGCAAACGGCTTTTTTGCAGATAATACTGTACCAGCACAACGACCATCATCAGTCCTACGCCTACTATGATCTGTACCCGCATACTGCCGCTGCCGGCCCGTACCGCCAGTATCAGCAATACCAGCAGATTGATGGCAATGGCCAGTTTGGTCAGCAACTGGTATTGTTGCGTACGCTCATTCTTTAATACCAGTTCAAATTGCTGCATCAGAGATTGATTGGTGAACTATAGATCAGGGTTTGGCGGTCGTATTGCTGGCGATGAGCAGGTTGCACAATTTCAGCAATACACGGGCACCCACATTGGCATTCCAGTCATTGTCTGAGTTGACGCCTACTTCGCAGAGGTCAAACCCAATGAGCTGGCGGCCACTTTCAATTACCTTACGAAACAGGTAGAATACTTCTTCTGCTTCGAAACCGCCGGGCACAGGAGTACCTGTATGCGGACAAAGCTTGCGGTCGAGGCCATCGATATCGAAACTGATATATACTTTTTGGGGAAGTTTGCTGACGATCTCTTCGGTAATATGTTTCCATGAGTCACCTTCAAACTGCCGGCTTTTGATCTCCCGGTCAAAATAGGTGATCACACGGTAATTGCTGTTGCGGATATATTCCCATTCATCGCCACTATAGTCACGAACACCTACCTGTACCAGCCGCGCGATCTGTGGAATCTCTTCGAGCGCATTGTACATGATGCTGGCATGGGAATAATTAAATCCTTCGTAGGCTTCGCGCAGATCGCAATGTGCATCTATTTGCAGAATGCCAAACTCGCCCTGTTTTTCGGCAATAGCTTTAAAGAAACCAAGAGGCACGCTATGATCACCACCCAGCACACCTACCAGTTTGCCTTTATCCAGTAGTGCTTTTGTCTGATCGTAGATCCAGCCATTCAGGAAGGTGCCGCCTTCGTTGACCTCCTTGAGCGTTTTGCACATAAACTGGTTGGCAGCCACGTCTTCTCCCTGGGCTATATAGTCGATAAACAGTTCTGCTTCCTTGCGCAGGTAATCACTTTTCATGAGCAGCTTACGATCGCAGGGACGCATATAATAACCCTGTTTCCAGCCTTCGGGTACATCGGGGTCATACAGGTCTACCTGCAATGCGGCACGGAAAATAGATTCCGGAGCACGGGCCGTACCGGCACCATAGCTCACGGTTACTTCCCAGGGCACGGGTACAATTACCAGACGTGCTTCCTCTTCTGAGCTGGGAAGTCCAAAAATGTTGTTGTTAGGATTACTTACCGCGTTTGGGTCGTAATTAGCTAGGTCTACCATTTCCCTGGAATTAAGAAAACGGTGCAAGTTAGTTTAAAAAAGATTTGAAAATTTGAAGATTTGGAGATTTGAAGATTACAAGGATGTGAAAATGTCGAATTGATTGATAAACAGTATAATGTATAGAGTGTAGAACATCTTCAAATCCTCAAATCAACACATCTTCAAATTTACTATTCCGGTTCCTGCTGGCTCAAACAATGAAAACTGCCCAGTCCCCAGATAATATCCGTGCTGTCAATACCCACAACTTCGCGGGTAGGGAAACAGTCCTGCAGAATGCGTAGCGCCTGCTCATCCCTGTCACAACGGTAGGTAGGGACGATCACTGATTTGTTGGCAATATAAAAATTGGCATACGATGCGGGCAGGCGTTGGTCTTCCCAGATCACAGCATCGGGCATGGGGAGTTCAATGATGTTGAGCGATTTGCCATTGATCAGGCGCATCGCTTTCAGCTGTTTCAGATTGTGCTGCAGCAGATCATAATTCTCATCCTGCTTATTGGTCTCAATGACTGTGACAACGGTGTCTTCATTGACAAAACGAACGGTGTCGTCAATATGTCCATCGGTGTCGTCGCCCACAATGCCTTCATCTACCCAGAGTATCTGATCTATACCATAATAATCGCGCAGGTACTGCTCGATCTGTTCCTGGTTAAGATGAGGATTGCGGTTGGGATTAAGAAGGCAGGCAGTAGAGGTGAGCAATGTGCCGGCTCCGTTAAACTCCACAGAACCGCCTTCCATTACAATACCGGGATGAAAAACCGGCAGCCCAAAATGCTGAGCGATGTGTGTAGGGATCACATCATCCAGGTCATAGGGAGGATATTTATCGCCCCAGGCATTATATCCCCAGTCAACGATCGCTTTGGGTTGGGCCGTATCGCGGTTGAGAAGAAATGCAGGGCCATGATCGCGGCACCAGGCATCATTGGTAGGATGGTGGAAGAACTGTACTTTTTGCAGCGGCACACCAGCCTTTTGCAGATGTGCGGTAGCCGCAGCCTGCATAGTGGCGTCAGCCACATTGATACGTACCAGTTCGCCGCGGGTCAGCTCTTTTACAAAAGCAGAGTAAGCGGGATAAATGCTGTCTATTTTGCCGGGCCAGCTGGCTTCCTTATGCGGCCAGCTCAGCCAGGTAGCTACATGCGGGGCAAATTCAGCAGGAAAATAATAACCCTGTTGGCGGGGAGTGGCAGACGTATTACTCATGAAATAGTGCAATGATGGTGAAAAAACGCAAAGCAAAAGACGAATCCATACCCGGTTTATTCATCAATATACCGGCGTGTGATAGGCTGATAGGAATCGATCCGGCGGTCGCGCAGGAATGGCCAGTGTGTACGGTACCGGTCTGTGAGAACTGTATCCAGTTCCTGTACATGCACCTCTTCCTGGTCATGCGAGCCCTGGTAGATGATGCTGCCAAACGGATTGGAGATAAATGATCCTCCCCAAAACTTCATGGCACCATCCTGTTCAAAGCCTACACGGTTTACACTCACTACATGCACTCCATTGGCTACAGAATGGCTGCGTTGAATGGTTTGCCAGGCATTGTATTGCTCTGTATTGGTCGCATCATCCTGGCTGGTAGCCCAACCGATGGCGGTTGGGTAAAACAGGATCTCGGCACCCATCAGCGCAGTGATGCGGGCCGCTTCGGGATACCATTGATCCCAGCAGATAAGAACACCAATGGTCGCAAAACGGGTTTTGAAAACTTTATAGCCGAGATCGCCCGGAGTGAAATAGAATTTCTCATAATAAGCCGGGTCATCGGGAATATGCATTTTGCGATATTTACCGAGGTAGCTGCCATCGGCATCCAGCACGGCAGTTGTATTGTGATACAAGCCTTCTGTTCGTTTTTCAAACAATGAGGCAATGATCACTACACCCAGCTCTTTGGCCAGGGCACCCAGCGCTTCTGTTGAAGGACCAGGAATTGCTTCGGCCAGTTCAAAGTTTTTATAATCTTCTACATCGCAGAAATAAAGAGAGGTAAATAACTCCTGCAGGCATACGATCTGAGCGCCTTTGGCAGCCGCTTCTTTTACTTTTGTAATCGCTTTTTGCAGGTTTTCATCCTTACTGGCGGTACAACTCATCTGCACCAGCCCGATTTTTACTTTTGCCATGGCGCAAAGTTAGGAAGAAAACGTGGATGGCGGAGGGGAGAAGGCGGGAGGCAGAAGGTAAAAGGCGAAAGGTGTAAATGAATTAACAGATTAATAGCGCAACGATAAAACACGCAGTGGATACAAAGCGAATAAACACGCAAAGAAGAAGGCGCAAAGTGTGCCAAACGGATGAGTGAACAAAGAGAAACGAATTGCTGAATACATTAGCACATTTCTCACACCAGCACACTAGCACATTATCTTCACATCAGCACATTTGTTTTCCTACTTTTTTCCCATCTGGCGGAGAAATGCCACATGCGATGCTACTGCCAGTCTCATTTTGGGATACTCAATATACGTGACGCCATATTCCTGGCAGGCACGTTTGATGATCTTGCTGATGGCAGGATAGTGAATGTGAGAGATCTTGGGGAAAAGATGGTGCTCTACCTGGAAGTTGAGACCGCCTACCAGCCAGCTGATAAGTTTATTGTTGGTAGCAAAATTGGCAGTGGTTTTCAGCTGATGGATAGCCCATTCATCTTCCATACGGCCAGTGCCTTCGGCAGGCTGAGGGAAGTGAGTATGCTCTACCGTATGTGCCAGCTGGAAAACAATGCTCAATACAAAACCGGCAAACAAACTGTAGATAAGAAAACCTACCAGCCAGGGCATAAAGCCGACTGTATAGATGGGAATTGCAACAAACAGAATTACGTGTACTATCTTGAATACCCAGAAAGAAATATGATCGGCCATCTGCATTTTCTTCAGCGGCATATTGCCTACACGACGCAGGAAATATTTCTGATAATCGGCTACAAAGACCCACCACAGGTAAAGCAATGAGTAAGCTGCCCAGAAATACAGGTGCTGGTACTTGTGTACTTTATAGTGTTTCTGTGTTTCGCAAAGACGCAGGAAAGGCCTGGCATCAATGTCATCGTCTACACCGTCGATGTTGGTATAGGCATGGTGGATCACATTGTGTTTGGTCTTCCACATAAAGTTGTTGGCACCCAGGAAATTTACCGACAGGGCCGCCAGGTCATTGATCCACTGGTAACGGCTGAAGCTGCCATGTGCACCATCGTGCATTACATTGAAACCAATGGCTGCCGTCAGGAATCCGAGCAACAGGCATTCCACGATTGCCCAAATCACCGGGGGCGTAAAGAAAACGAGGTGTACGTATACAAACAGAAAAGATACCACCAGTACAATCGCCTTGATAAAAAGGCTGTAATTGCCGGTAGTAGATTTTCCTACTTCCTTAAAATAATCGCTGATCCGCTTCTTCAGTTCTGTATGGAAAGAGTGGGGTACACTCGAAAATTTAGGAATGATCATTATGCTCGGGTTAGTAAGTGAGTTGATAGAACCACAAAGGTATGCTTATTGATACACAACAAACCTTTAAAATAATGGTTTGGGGAAAAGATTTTTTTACCGTTTTCTTTTCTAAGCCACTGGTTTGCAGACAATCATGTCTCATTTTGGATCAGGGCGTCGAGGTTACGAATTCCGATCTTTTTTTCGGTCACAAAGCCTTCGGCATATTTGACCCCGATGCGCTTGCCCAGCATACGGGCGCGGGCTATGACACTGTCGAGAAAATCGGGAGTGGAAATATAGGTTTGCGGCTCCTGCCCGGCGCTATTGGGGTTACCGCTATGAAACTGAGTGCTGTAGGCCTGTACAGACAACATGCGCTGCTCAAAGCTGTCGCTGATATCGATCAGCAGATCGGGTTCGTGATACCAGTCCTGCAGATACTGCAGATAGTATTTGGGACGCCATTTTTCCTGTGGCTGACCATTGTCATCGACCGTTTCTATTTTACGCAAACCTGACAAAAAACAGGCGTCGCTGATCAGGTGGCCGGCACGTCCATGGTCCGGATGCCGGTCGCTGAGGATATTGCCAATGACAATCTCCGGCTGATACTTGCGCAGTATACGGATCACCTGCAATTGATGTTCTTCATCGTTGCGGAAAAAACCATCGCGCATTTTCAGGTTTTCACGTACTACCGCACCAATGATACGGGCGGCATCTGCCGCTTCGGTATAGCGGGTTTCGATCGTACCGCGTGTGCCCAGTTCACCCTGGGTAAGATCCACTATCCCGGCTTTTTTTCCTCTTTTGATTTCATTGATCAGTGTACCGGAACAACCCAGTTCCACATCGTCCGGATGCACGCCGATGGCGAGAATGTCGAGTTTCATAGATGCAAAAATAGAGATTTGAAGATTTGGAAATTTGAGGATTTGAAGATGAGTAAAAAGTAATAAGTAGTATGTTTTAAGTTTGACACTGAGAGTGAGTTCTTATACTTCTGAACAATTTTCAAATTTCCAAATCAACACATCTTCAAATCACTCCCCGTATGGGTTGTTGGTATTAACCCTCAACCTGGCGAAAAGTTGAATTGTTATCAGTCTCTGTATTATTTTCAAATTTTCAAATCAACACATCTTCAAATCACTCCCCGTATAGGTTGTTGGTATTAACCTTCAACCTGGCGAAAAAGTTGAATTGTTATCAGTCTCTGTATTATTTTCAAATTTTCAAATCAACACATCTTCAAATCACTCCCCGTATGGGTTGTTGGTATTAACCCTCAACCTGGCGAAAAGTTGAATTGTTATCAGTCTCTGTATTATTTTCAAATTTTCAAATCAACACATCTTCAAATCACTCCCTGTATGGGTTGTTGGTATTAACCTTCAACCTGGCGAAAAGTTGAATTGTTATCAGTCTCTATATTATCTTCAAATTTTCAAATCAACACATCTTCAAATCACTTCCTGTACGGGTTTCCATACCACGCGCCATCGATTTCCCTGACAAAGTTTTCGATCTGGCGATCGGTTTTGTCGGTGAGGTCCCATTTTTGTTTGAGGTTGCTGCCAAAGAAAAAGGCAACGGTCTGGTACATGCGGGCATTGAAGCCGCCTTTGTATTCTTTGATGATCTCGTAACAGTTATTGCCCGTTTGTCGGTTGATAAGTTTCATCAGCACACGCCCCTGGTATACGCTAAGGTCTGAGAGCGGGTCGGCAAACTGCTGGCGCAATTCTTTCTCCCGGCTCTTGATATATTTCTTGCGGTCTTTTTTGGCGGTGACACCGGCCAGCTGAGCGTTGATATCATTGATGGTGGCGCCTGCCACGCGGGCATAGGGATAAGTCACATACACTGCATTGCGCAGGCGGTTCCATTCTTTCTTGAATTTTTCGAGTTCTTTGGGAGACAGGTTGGATACCCAGATATTCTCTTCTTCGCGGTAACTCAGCATTTCACGGTTGTACCAGATAGCATCGACCATAATGGTATCGTTGGGCCCCCATTTGCTTGATCTTTCCCTGAACGAAGGGATAGGAGGAATAGTGTCGGGTGCCACTTCAGGTATTACCTGGGCATAGGCCGACGGGGCTGTGATCAGCAACAATAGAATAACCGCAAAACAGGCAAGGGCGCGAACCATGGCTATAAATTTACAACAGCGCCGCTGCTCAGCCAAACGGCACTATTTTATCAGACAGAGATCGGACCATTTTCGCTGTCTGGACCGGTCATTATCATTTTGCCCTGCCAGCCCTGATGGCTTTGATACGCTGTACCATACTCATGAGTATGCCAATGGCAGTGATGATGATACCCAGCCATAGCACTTTGATCATAGGGAACTTATACGCTTTCAGCGTCACATATTGCAAGAGAGCATCCGATTCTTTCATACCAATTTCCACCTTACCGCCGGGCGTGAGCTTATTAACACGCAGGATCAGGCTTTCGGCCATAACGGTATCCGGCAGGGAAAGCTGCACACCATTGCGGTTGATCAGCAGTGGTTCGGAAGTATAACTGGTCTTGTTCATCGACTGCACTTTCAATGTCACTACTGTAGCGGAGTCTGCCGGGCTGAAGCCATCAAAAGGCAGGCTGTCGCGGGTAGCTATACGATCGAGTGTGATAAAGCCCCTGGAGTAATAAATGGTATCGCCCAGCTTGCGCTCAAAGGGAGCAAAACTGGCGGTATCTTTATTCTTATCAGGATTGGGCAGCGAGGATACGTAGGTAAATACGTCGTGTGTAAGATAATGACGTGAATCAGGATTGGCCATCAAGCCTTCATTGCCCTTGTAGTTTACAAAAGCATTTGGTTTGAGGGTGAATTCCTCATCTCCTTCGCGACTTTTGAAATGGATCTTGTAATACCATTGCTCCTTGCGCGGGTGGGCAGAGTCACCGATATAGGTCACATCATATTTGCCCATACGCATGGTCAATCCTCTGACCAGCGTCAGGTTTTCACCCGTTTTTTCTTCACTGCCTTCGCCAAAGGGAATATGAATACCACTGGTATTATGGCTCAGTATTTCTTTTTTGGAAGACGATATAAGGATACCCAGCAGCACCAGGCCAAATCCAAAGTGTGCGATGGAACCACCGGAGAGTGACAGTTTTCCTTTCAATCCGATCCAGATATATCCGGCGTTGGCAATGATGGCATATACGGCACATACGATAGCCAGCCAGATGGCTCCGAGAAAACCAAGCCCGTGTTTTTCGTAGTTGACATTACCAAATGCCAGGATCAGGGTGGCGGCAATTGCTGCAATGACAGTAGGCAGGGCAATTTTTTTCCAGAAAAATTTAGCCGAAGTGTTGCTGTACTTCAGATATTGCGTGACCGCAGTGAGCAGGCCGATTATAATGGCCACAAATACCTGTATCTGGTTGTAGGCAAACTCCTCATCCTGCGGAGCAGCCTTTTTCATATCGAATACCTTATTGATAACCGGCAGTGAGGTCTTAAAGATGATCACCATGGCCGAGAGGAAAAAGATCAGTGAGCCGATAAACATCCAGAATTCACGCGAGCTGGTGGCTTCTTCCTTATGCAATGCAGGTACGTTCTTTTGAATAACACCTATCAGGCTGATGACACCTGCCAGTATGGTACCAAATGCGAGGATGGGTGCCAGGGGCATGCTGCCGATAGCCCAGCCAAACTGACCCGCCAGCGAGGTCAGCAACAGCAGGGCCAGTGCCGTGATCCCCATTTTCATTTTCATGGATGGGCGTGCGGCAGTAAGTACTACAAACGGCCAGGCAAATACAAACAGCAGGAGGTATAGCTGTGCATTCATGCCCAGGTCGGTAAAGGCATGTACAGAAGATTCTCCCAGGATGCCGCTGCGGGTAAGGAAGGTGCTGTACAGGATAAAGAAAAACTGCAGGATCAGGAAAACGAATGTTGCCCGCAGCGACTGACCGGTATGTTTGTAGATAAGCAGGGTATGGATACCGCCAGCCAGTATCAGCCAGGGTACCAGTGAAGCATTTTCTACAGGATCCCATGCCCAGTAACCGCCAAAAGTGAGCGACTCATAAGCCCAGGCTGCTCCCATCATAATACCTACACCCAGCGCTGCCAGCGAAAAGAGTGACCAGGGCAGGACCAGTTTGATCCACTCGCCAAACTGGCGTGTCCAGAGTCCGGCAATAGCAAAGGCAAAGGGTATGAGGGTAGAGGCAAAGCCCAGGAAGAGTACGGGCGGGTGAATCACCATCCAGTAATTCTGCAGCAATGGGTTGAGGTCATTACCGTCGCGGATGGTAGATAAATAATCGGGACGTACAGGCAGGTTGACGTCAAAGTTGATGTGCATGGCCGGTGCATTGTCATAAATGCCCGACTCACGCAAAAGAATGAACGGATTGGAACCCATTTTCCAGTTGAGGAAATAGACGCCTGTGATCATGGTAGCCAGGCAGAACTGTGCAAAGCTCACCACCGTCATCACCGGCGCTTCCCATTTGCCACTGGTACGCATCACGATCAGGCCCAGTACACAATGCCAGATACTCCAGAGCAGGAAACTTCCTTCCTGGCCTTCCCAGATGCCGGCCAGCAGGTATTTATATTCGAGCGATTTGCTGCTATGCTGCCAGGCATATTTGTATTCATACAGGTGGTTGGATACAATATAGAAGATAATACCAAAGATGGCGAAGACGGAAATACATTCTATCGTAAAAGAAATACGGGCCAGGCGGCGCCAGTAGCTGCGGTTTTCATCCAGCACCGGTCCGGTGGCTTTGAAATAGGAAAAGGTGGCCAGGAGCGAGGCTACCAGTGATAAAATAATAAAGAAATGGCCAAACTGACCCGGCAGCAGGTTCTCGCCAATGTAGTTCATTCGTGCAGATTATAGGTTTGATCAATGGCCGCAGTTCCTTTCACGTCAGCCGGCAACCGGCCATAACTGTCCGGCTACGTGAGGGATGATGGTGTGGATCAGTAACCTGAACCGCCCTGTCCCTCGACACTTTTCTGTTGCGCTCTGGGATCGTCCTTGTATTTGGAAGGACACTTGGTCTGAATGCTTTCGCAGTTGAAGGTGCCATCTTCATATTTTCCCTTTAGTACCAGGCGTTCGCTGATCTCGAAGTTCTCTGGTTTGGGCTGATGGTATACTACGCGAACCGACTTGCCCAGAGTATCTACTGCGGTAAAGCTGAGGTAGTTAGGGTCTTTTATGGCATCGTATTCCAGTGGCTGGCTTTTATCCCAGCGGGCCATCAGGTGTACATATTTGCCCGGTTTGGCCATCGCCGTTTCCACCGTATCATATGTACTCGTGTTTTGAAGAAAAGTAATAAGCACTGCAATTGCAGCTGCGATCAGGACAAGCAAAATAATGTGTATCTTTTTCATGGTGGATCCCTCCAGGCAGGATTGACAATATGACCCACAAAATTAGGTCAAAAAACTGTCAGCCGGCGATTTTGCATTAAACACCGGTAAAATGATTTGGTTTGATCAAAATCCGTTTTTTTTAAATAAACAGGAAAATTGTTTCAGCTGCAACCGTTTCATTTGCATCCTATGCCGCAAGGGTAGGCCTTTGCCCTTATATTTGCGACACAAACGTTTATTAATATTATTGTTATATGTTATTTGAATTGTCAGAAGAACAGTTGATGATCCAGAAAGCGGCCCGCGATTTTGCCCAACAGGAATGTTTGCCTGGTGTGATAGAGCGCGATGAGTTACAAAAATTTCCCCGTGAGCAGATCATGAAGCTGGCCGACCTGGGTTTTATGGGTATGATGGTAGACCCCGAATACGGCGGAGCCGGCATGGATACCGTCAGCTATGTACTGGCAATAGAAGAAATTTCAAAAATAGATGCAAGTGTAAGCGTGTGCATGAGTGTAAACAATAGCCTGGTATGCTACGGCCTCCAGGCATATGGTAGCGAAGAGCAGAAGCGCAAATACCTGACCCCGCTGGCACAGGGTAAAAAAGACGGTGAACTCTATATTGGCGCCTTTATGCTGAGTGAGCCGGAAGCCGGCAGCGATGCCACTTCTCAGCGCACTATTGCAGAAGATATGGGTGATCATTATTTATTGAATGGTACCAAAAACTGGATCACCAACGGCGGCACAGCCAGTGTATACCTCGTCATGGCGCAAACAGACCCGGCCAAAGGGTCTAAAGGTATCAATACATTGATTGTAGAAAAAAACTGGCCTGGCGTCACGGTAGCGGCCAAGGAAAATAAACTGGGTATCCGCGGCAGCGACACACATACCGTTATGTTTACCGATGTGAAAGTGCCGAAAGAAAACCGTATTGGCGAAGATGGCTTCGGGTTCAAATTTGCGATGAAGACCCTGGCTGGCGGACGTATCGGTATCGCCTCACAGGCCCTCGGTATTGCCAGTGGTGCGTATGAGCTGGCAAAAGCTTACTCCAAAACACGTAAAGCTTTTGGTACAGAGATCATGAATCACCAGGCCATTGCTTTCAAACTGGCCGATATGGCCACCCGTATTGAAGCAGCCCGCCTGCTTTGCCTCAAAGCCGCCTGGGAAAAAGATCAGGGGCAGGACTATACCCTCAGCTCTTCCATGGCCAAAGTATTTGCTTCCGAAACAGCCATGTGGACATCTGTAGAAGCCGTACAGATACACGGCGGATATGGATATGTAAAAGAATACCACGTAGAACGCCTTATGCGCGATGCCAAGATCACCCAGATCTATGAAGGCACCAGCGAAGTACAAAGAATTGTGATCAGCAGAGCGATACTGAAGTAAAGGTGGCAGGTGAAAAGGTAGAAGATGAAAGGTAGAAGGTAGAGGCTAAAATGTTCCGGCCCTAAACCTTCTACCTTTCACCTTTTAGCTTTTTCTGTATCTTCCTTTTTTATTTTTTGCTATGCGTATTTGTCTGTCAGTTATTCTCTGTCTGGTTGTTTCTATGGTCCTGGCGCAGTCTACAAAGGCCTATTTGCTCAAAGTGGGCAAACTGTACAACAGTGAACAAAATACTTTTATTCGTAACCAGGAAATACTGGTGCAGGGTAATAAGATAGTAAAAGTGGGTACCGGTCTTAAAAAGCCGGAGGGAGCCGAGGTCATCAACCTGGGTAGCTGCACTGTCACGCCCGGACTCATCGATGCACATACGCATATTCTTTACCTGCAAAAGCCTGAAGAGCCGATGGAGATCGATATTCTGATGAATTCAGATATAGAACGCTCACTTCGCGCCGTAAAAATAGCCCGCACATTCCTGGACGCTGGTTTCACTACCATTCGCGACCTGGGTAACTCCGGTCAGTACCTGGATCTGAATATGCGGCGTGCAATAGATAAAGGCCTGGTAGCCGGTCCCCGCATGATCATTTCTGGACCGATACTGAGTCCGGAAGACGGACAGTTTTTTGGACTGTCATTACAAAACAGGCCGGTTATAGACCGGGAATATACCGTGGTGCGAAATGATGAAGAAGCCCGCCAGGCAGTAAAAGATCATATTAGCCATCAGGTAGACCTCATCAAAGTGGTGATGGGCGATGGACGCCTGACATTACCGGTCGGAGAGGTAAAAGAAATTGTAAATACCGCACATAAGTATGGGATTAAGGTAACAGCACATGCTACCTATGATATGCTGGTGGAGCGCGCGCTCGATGCAGGTGTGGATGGTATTGAGCATGGTTACAGTATTGCCGACAGCCTGCTTGACCGCATGGCCCGTCAGCAGGTGTACCTGGTTCCTACTATTGGCACCTACGAAGAATATAAATCCTATTTTGATCCGGAGAATAAACGCAGCAAAGAAGAGATGGAGGGATTAACCAGCTTTATTAACACTACCATGGGTATCGTCAAAAGAGCTTTTGAAAAAGGGGTGATGATTGTAAACGGATCAGATATGTACCTGGTTACGCCCAAACCACAGGGTGACGCTGCAAAAAATACGCTTGAGGCCATTTACCAGGCTATTGGCAATAAAGCAGCCGATGCGCTGCAGACGGCTACACGCAATGCTGCCCGTGCCTGCGGTGTAGATGGTTTTACCGGTATTATCAAAGAAAATATGCGCGCTGATATAGTAGCATTCGAAGGCGACCTCGAAAAAGATTTTCAGCAAACACTGTACAAAGTGAAGTTTGTGATGAAAGACGGAGAGGTATATGTGAATAAATAATTTGAAAATTTGAGGATTTGAAAATTTGAAGAGGGAAAGGGGGTGGTAGATCCTAAGTGATAATTTTTTTGCTGTGAAAATTTATTACATTTCTGAGCAATCTTCAAATTTTCAAATCGCCAAATCAACCCATCAATATTCCTATCTTGCGCCCTATGTCCATCAACACTGAAACATACTTGCGTATCAGGGATGAACTGGCTGCTGCAAATGTTACGCTGGTCGCTGTCTCCAAAACCAAACCTGTAGAGGATATACAGGCTTTGTATGACCTGGGTCACCGGGATTTTGGAGAGAATTATGTACAGGAACTGGTGGATAAGGCCACACAGTTGCCGCCGGATATCCGCTGGCATTTTATCGGCCATCTGCAAAGCAATAAAGTAAAATATATAGCTCCTTTTGTATCGCTGATCCATGGTATCGACAGCATAAAACTGCTGCAGGAAGTCAATAAGCAGGCCGCTAAAAATGACCGGGTGATCGATTGTTTGCTGCAGGTGCATATCGCCAGTGAAGAAACGAAGTTTGGGTTTGATGATGCTTCACTCCGGGATGCATTGCCTCAGCTTACGGCCGGTAATACCCCGTTTGACCGGGTACGTATCCGTGGGTTGATGGGCATGGCCTCATTTACAGAAGACAATCTGCAGGTAAAACAAGAGTTTAGTCATTTGCATCAGCTGTTTTCCATTTCCCAAAAACAAATGCCTCCCACACATGACTTTTCCATCTTATCGATGGGGATGAGCAGCGACTATCAACTGGCCGTTGCCGAAGGCAGTACTATGGTGAGAATAGGGAGTTTGTTGTTTGGGAGCAGATAAAAGGTTTAAAAGTATAAAAGTTTAAACGTATGGGAAATAAGAAACGGAGTTTCCCCTTTATACTTTTATACCTTTAAACTTTTAAACGCACAGATTCCCTGCAGTTCATCCTGTATTTTCTGTTATTCGTGTAATGATTTTTCCCACCGGGATTTGCTACATTTAGTTTGTCATATGCAAACAGGCTGGTTTTTAAAGTACAAGCTGCATCACGTGTTGTGCTGGCTCCTGGTATTCGGGATCTGGTTTTTTTTGCGTCTCGGCGATTATCCCAGCTGGCAAAAAACAGCAGAAGTCACCGCACTGAAAGTGGTGGATCTGGCATTGCTGGTCTATATTACCAACTATGTACTATTGCCGCGATTGTTTTACCGCAAAAAGTATGTGTTGTTTGCGGTGCTGCTGATACTGATGATTGTGGTCAGTAGTGTATTGAAGATGAAACTGCTCGGGCAGATCCTGCACGATCCGCAGCTCTTCTCTTTGCAGGGCAACCTGAAGCGCCGCATTTATGATAATATGATCCCGCACTTTTTCCTGGTCATTGCCGGCGCGGCCATCAAGCTGATGTTTGATTATACAAGATTGCAGCAGCGCCTGGCAGAAACGGCCCGTGAGAAAGCCGAAGCGGAACTTAATTTTCTCAAATCGCAGATCAATCCTCATTTCCTGTTCAATTCGCTGAACAGCGTTTATTTCTTAATTGACAAATCGAATACAGAAGCGCGGCAGGCACTTCACCGTTTTTCGGATATGCTGCGGTTTCAGTTATATGAAGCCGATGGGGCCCGTATCCCCATAGAAAAAGAACTGCGCTATCTCAGGGATTATATGGACCTGCAGCGTCTCCGCAAGGAAGCACGTTATGAAGTGACCCTGCATTGTGAGCCGGAGGTCAGCGGCTTTTCTATTGAACCACTGTTGCTGATCCCTTTTGTTGAAAATGCGTTTAAACATATATCTCACTTTGAGCAACGGCCTAATTATGTGCGTGTGTCGCTGACGAAAAATGATGGCTGGTTTCATTTTAATGTGCAGAATTCTACCGAAAAAGAAACACCGGGCAATGAACCTGGTGGCATCGGGCTGACCAATGTGAAAAGAAGGCTGGAATTGCTCTATCCCGGTCGTTACCGGCTGCAGTTGAACCCCGACAGCGACCAGTATCGTATAGAGCTGCATCTGCAGGTAGAAGAGCAAACGTCATGAACCATCAAAACCTGTGATCATGAAAATCAATTGTATTGTTATTGATGACGAACCGCTGGCCCGTAAAGGAATAGAGGAGTATGTGGCGGAAGTGGATTTTCTGCAGTTGGTCGGGGGCTTCGAAAATCCGTTGAAGGCAATGGACCGGCTGGCTGCCGGTGATGTGCAACTCGTTTTCCTGGATATCCAGATGCCCAAACTCACGGGGCTTGATCTTATGCGGGCACAACCGCGTATACCGCCGGTTATTTTCACTACCGCCTATCCGCAGTATGCGCTGGAAGGTTTTGAGCTCAATGCACTGGATTACCTCGTAAAGCCTATTGCCTTTGATCGTTTTTATAAAGCAGCCCTGCGCGCCCGGGAGTATTATGAGCTGCGTGACCAGAACCTGAAGCCTGCCGGCCAGGATTTTTTTATCAAAGCTGATGGACGTTTGATACGTATTTCGCTGCAGGATATTCTATATGCCGAAGCGTTGCAGAATTATGTGGTCATTCAGACAGACAGCCACCGGTATATCACCTATCTCACTTTCAAATCAGTGGAAGAGTTTTTGCCGGCTGATATGTTTATCCGTATTCACAAATCATACCTCGTATCGGCATCCCGTATCGACAGTATTGAGGGGAATATGGTACGTATGGGTACACATTCACTGCCTATCAGCCGTACGCTGAAAGATGAAGTGATGGAGCGGCTGCTCAAAGGGAAATTCCTGAAGCGCTGAGCTTCTATTCATATCCTTCCACATCGGCAATACTGCCATAATCGACCAGCAACTCGGTTCCTGCCGGTATATCTTCCAGCGCAATAAAATACTCGCCTTCGTTGACAGAAGCTACATTGGGGGTGGAGCTATGATTGAGGTAAAGAGTGATGTCCATGACCTTAAATCCCTGGGCCGGAACAAAATAATCGCTGTCATCGTAGAGACAATAGGTCTCTATCAGATCGCGTGAGTGAGCGGGCAGCGCTTCCACTTCTGCAAATGAAAGACGGATCCACTCATCCTGTCCCGTGGAAAAAAAGCTGCGGCATCCCTTAGGTATAGCGCGCAGGGCAAACACACCAATGCCATGAACAGGCGAGGGGCGGAGAGCCACCCAGGTATCCCGGCTGAGTTCCTGCAGTAATGCTTCTTTGCTGAAAGTCATCTGATCTGGTAAGGCGATTAGCTACCCCTTTGTGAACCGGTATTGGACTGTTTGTTCACAAATCCGCCCGATTTGGGTTTGGCAATGAACTTGGAAGATGCATTGCCGGTTGTGCCTTTGCGGTTGTCTTTCTTTTTGCCTTTCTTATTCTGCTGATTCAGGAGCGACATGGTAGTTATTTTATAGTCTCGTAAAGATAACTTTTTCTGGAATAGTTACAAACGCAGATGCTGGCCGGCTGGCTGATGTGTGTTTCTGTCATCAGAATGAGTAACTTTAATAGTAGTATTGTTAGCCATGCGTGTTGTATTGTACGTTTTGATGTGTTGCTGCATGCAGCGCCTTTCTGCGCAGGACTGGCGTATTATCAACCGGGCAGGCACCGGGGAGGGTGCTACTTCTCCGGCCGTGCTGGCTGCCCAGTTGAGAAGCCCAGCCGGCAACCAGCGGGAGACCGTCAGCAATATCTTTTTCTGGATGGCTACCCGTATCGATTATTATATTTCTGCCCCGCGTCCCTGGCATAACCGCAATGAGCCGAATGGCTATCAGGTAGCGGAAGACACCGGAGCACCGTTGCCCATTACCGAAAGGGTAGCCATAAAGGTGTTGCATGACCGGCGTACCCATTGCGAAGGGTTTGCACGGCTTTTTCAATCTTTATGTGCGCATGCAGGTATTGAGGCAGCTATCATCACCGGTTATGGAAGAACGGGTCGTACCGGCCGCTTCCGAAGCAATCATGCCTGGAATGCTGTGTGGCTCGACGACCGCTGGCAATTGCTGGATGTGACCTGGGCGGCAAACTTTACCTCCTCAGGTGCCGAGGCCCGCGCAGCCGAACTGTACTTTCTGGCCGACCCGGTCAGTTTCGCCCTTCATCATTTCCCGGACGACCTGCGCTGGACACTGTTCGACTCCGTATCCATGCCGCCCGAACTCAACCGCGGACCTTTTCGCCTGCGTTCCTATGTCAAATATTTTATCACGGATTACAAACCCGGCAATGGCATGCTGCAGGCACGGCTGGGCGATACATTGCGGTTTGCCATCCGGAGCAGTGATATCAATTATACCCGCAATATCATCCCCGATTCATTATGGGATGAAGGCAGCCGGTACACAACCCCGGGCATTCTTTATGTAAACCCTGTCAGCGAACGGGGCGACTGGATCTATTACGAAGTACCGGTCAACTCGCTGCAATTGCAATGGCTGCACCTGATGATCAACCAGGACGCAGTGCTCAGATACAGAGTGAGTGTGAGAAAGGTTTAAAAGTATAAAAGTATAAAAGTTTAAAGGTTTAAAGGGTTTAAGGGGTATAAAGAGTTTAAAGGGAGACTACCTACTACTTATCACTTAAAACTTATCACCTCTTATTAACTGGCCACCGACCACTGTTAACCCATATTTTTGCATTATGATCCGGCGTTCCATCCTTTTTACTTCAATACTTACTTTACTGTTGCTTTGGGGAACCTCATTCTCCTATGCGCAAAATAGCCGGCAAACAGTGGTTTTATCGGGTTTGGGTAAAAAGAAAGGAACACTTTATGTTGCCTGGTACAACCAGGAAGCAAATTTCAAAAATCAAATGGAGCCGGTTTTTAGTCAGTCACTTGTTGTTGGAGCACAGGAAGAGGTGTCAGTCATTTTTGAAAATATTCCATCCGGCCGGTATGCCATTGCTGTATTGCTTGATCAGGATGGTAATAAGAAAATGAGCACCAATCTGCTGGGTATTCCCCGGGAGAAATATGGCTTTTCCAATAATGTCTATCCTGCCTTCCGCGCAGCCAACTGGAAAGAAGCCTCTTTCGAGTTAAAGAATACAGATGGAGAAATAAGGATAAGAATGAAATAGTGGACAGTGGTCGGTGAACAGTTGACAGCTGTTTAAAGAGTTTAAAAGGTATAAAGAGTATAAAGAGTCTTTATTTCTACTGTAGTGAGTAATAAGGAGCAGTCCCTCCCTTTAAACTCTTTAAACATTTTATACCCTTTATACTTTTCCCAAAACCTTCAACACCGAACTTCTGAACAATTTCCCGATCGGCACTTCTGTACCGCCTATTTCTATAAGTTCGTTGGTATAGCTTTTTATCTTCTGATAGTTTACAATAAAGGAGCGGTGTGTGCGGATAAATTCTTTTTCGGGCAGCATAGCTTCTACCGAGCTGATGGATTGTTTGGTGATCAGCGGGCCGGCAGCTGTAAATACTTTTACATAATCTTTCATACTTTCTATATAGAGAATATCTGCCAGCATGATCTTGACCATTTTGCGGTCGGCCCTGAAATAAACAAAAGAGGCGGAGCGTGCTTCTTCGATTGGTGCTGCTGGTATCTCTGCGCGTGACAACCTTGAGTCAAATGCTTTATTGATCGCTTTCAGAAAACGTTCGAAGGTCACCGGTTTCATGAGGTAATCCACAATATCCAGTTCATAACCCTCGAGTGCATACTCCGGGTAAGCGGTAGTGAAAATAACCCTGGGCGGATTCTTAAGCGTTTTCAGAAAATCGTTGCCATTGAGCTGCGGCATACGGATGTCGAGAAACATCAGGTCTATGTTCTGTTGCTGCAGTGCTGTAAATGCCTGGATGGCATTGGAGCATTCGCCGGCCAGTTGCAGGGTCGGTACCTGTTCGATATAACGCCGGATGATCTCCCTGGCCGGAGGTTCATCATCGACTATCAGGCAGCGTATGGGAGTGGCTTCAGACATGTTGCAGGGCTACAGGTTCGGGTTGAGATTGAATAGTGGCTTTTTCCAGTTCCAGTTTCAGATTTACAATAAATACATCTTCGTCATCTGTAATGGAAAAATAATGTTTTCCGGGATACAATAGTTCCAGGCGCTTACGCACATTCTGAATACCGATTCCGGAAGGTTGAGTAGTAAGAGTTGCTTCGGGTGCCTTGCCATTGATCAGTTTCATATTCATTTCAGTATCCTGCAGTGTAACCTGCAGGGTAATCCATGGCTGTTCCAGCATCTGGCTGGTGCCGTGCTTAAAGCAGTTTTCCACGAGGGGCAGCAGCAGCAGCGGTTCAATCTTCAGGTTGCCGGTATTGCCGGGCAGGTCAATATGCAGGTCCAGTTTATTGCTGTACCGGATATTTTCGAGGTTAATATAATTCTGCAGCAATTCCAGTTCTTTTGATAAGGACACTTTGCCCTGCGCACTTTCGTAAAGAATAAAACGGAGAATGGCGGAAAGTTCGCTGACCATGCGGGCAGCAATGGGAGCTGTTTTCTGCGTGTGACTGTAAATATTATTAAGTGTATTGAACAGGAAATGCGGATGCACCTGTGCTTTGAGCAGTTGCAACTGTGCTTCCACATTTTCTTTTTGCAGTTGCAGGTTGCGCTGTTCCTTGAGATAAAGTGTTTTCATAAGCTTGATGGCAGCAGCCATACCACCAATAGTGATGCCTCCCCGTAGTCCGGCCATCAGGCTCAGGAAAAAAGTGATCCAGGTCGTACGTGGCGGTCCTACATACTGATCGCCCATGAGCCAGCCGCGCATGGGGTTGATAACAAAGAGGGACAATACTGCCGACAGGCCTGCGGCCACCAGAAAAGATAAAGCGATCAGTGAACCCGCCAGCCAGTAGCGCTGCTTCATCAAAAAGCGGGGGATAACAAAATAGATCAGCGTATAGGACAGGAACATATGGACAGACAGATAAATGAGCGATTCCAGCATGGATACCGGCAATCGCAAATAATAATCTGTAGCCCTGTTGATGGCAATAAAAGAATACAAAAAACTCTGAAACAGCCACCAGGCTATCCAGAAATAAACGTGGCGGCGGATGCGGTAACGCGGCTCATCGGAGAATATGAATGGGTGCTGTAGCATGTGAACGCTGCTAAAATAACCATTCCGTCTATACGTCCCGGCAACGGATGCCTGTTTGTAGTCAGAAGGTGGTTTTTCGGCGACGAAAGAAAAGTATAAAGGTTTAAAAGTATAAGGGTATAAACGTTGTTCTCCTAACTTTTAAACCTTTATACTTTTAAACTCGCGTACAGGTCTAGTCATTGCTTTTTACAATTTCACTGCCGGTACTTCTATTTTTCGCCCACGCCTCCAGGCTGGATTCAAGACCCTCCCGCAGCATCATTTTGGTTTTGCGCTTATGCACATTGAGTTTGATGCCGGTCAGGTCCTTGCGGCCAATGAGTTCATGGGCGTTGTTGTAAAAACGGATGGTATACTGCTGTGGCTGATTGATATTGCTTTCTACCACCCAGTATCCTTTGTCCGATACCCATTTGGGAGTAGTGGGCGTTTCGTTCCGGGACCATCCCATTGCTGCGATCAGCGAAAAGCAGGAGGCGAAGATCATTTTTTTTATTTCTTTTTTCATGGCTCAATAGGTTAAGTGATGTATTGTTAACGATCCAAAACTAAGCGGCCATTTTCCCTGAAATTTTTCTATTAGCTTAACGTATGTATCCCGGCGATAGAAAGAAGAATTTGATCCGTAAAAGTGATTTGCGGCTGTTTTTATGCGTTTGTCTCCGGATAAATGCCGTTGGTCGCCGATTGGGAATGGCCGGCCGGAAGAATGGTGATTATCGGCGATGAATGGGATGACTGTTTAACGGAATTAACAATTTATACAGCGGGAACAAAGGCTGAGCGGTCTGCCTGTATTCTCCTTATTTTTGATGATATTGCTGTTGACATTATTCACGCCCCATCTGATATGAAAAAACTTGTTTTTACTTCCGCTGTTATCATCATCGCTATTGCATTGCTGAGCTGGATTACCCGTTCTGCATCCACCGTTGCTGTGCATAACACCACTGCCGGTGCGTCAGATTCCCTGCGTGCGGCCCGCAACTATGCCAATTACTGCGCCGGTTGCCATGGCGAAAAAATGGATGCATTTGTGGACCGGCAATGGAAACATGGACAGACACAGGCCGACCTGGTACGTGCTGTAAAAGATGGCTATCCCGATGAGGGTATGCCGGCTTTTGGCGCCACCTTCAGCGATGCCGAAATGGATGAGCTGGCTGTATATATGCGTCAGGGTATTGATCATTTCAATCAATATGCTGCGGCGGCAACTGCTCCTTCGGGCAATGTATTTACTACAGGAAAGGTATCGGTCAGGCTCGATACCGTGGTGCGTGGTATGAAATCGGTCTGGGGCATGGCTTTTCTGCCCGATGGCCGTATGCTGATCACCGACCGGTCTGGTCACCTGTATGCGGTGGCCAACAATAAAAAGATCACAGAAATAAACGGACTGCCACCTGTACTGGACGAAGGCCAGGGAGGGTTGATGGATGTGATCATTCATCCCGACTTCCGCAAAAATAAACTCGTGTACCTGAGCTACAGTGCGATAAAGGAAGAAGGAAACAGGAAGCTGGGTACTACAGCCATCTACCGTGCAAAGCTGGATGGTAATACACTGACGAATGGCCAGGTGATTTTCGAAGCATTTCCCTATTCACGTACCCGGCATCATTACGGATCACGGATGGTCTTTGGGCGTGATGGGATGCTGTATTTTTCGGTGGGTGAACGGGGTAATGAAAAAGAAAACCCGCAGACACTCGAAAACGATCTGGGAAAGATCCATCGTATAAAGGACGACGGAAGTGTTCCCGCCGACAATCCCTTTGTCAATACCCCCGGCGCCCGCCCCACTATATTTTCCTATGGGCATCGTAATCCCCAGGGGCTGGCGGTACATCCGCAAACGGGCGAGTTGTGGTCGCATGAGCATGGACCACGTGGTGGCGATGAGATCAACCTGGTCAGGAAAGGAGCCAATTATGGCTGGCCGGTGATAACCTATGGTATCAATTACAACGGCAAGATCATTTCCAATAAGACAGCTGAGGAGGGTATGGAACAGCCATTGAAATACTGGATACCTTCTATTGCACCCAGTGGTATGGCATTTGTGCAGGGCAGAAGATATAAGTCCTGGGAAGGCCAGCTGCTGAGCGGTTCCCTGCGTTTCAAATACCTGAACCTTTCCCATATTGAAGGCACACAGGTGACCGGCGAAGAGCTATTGCTTAAAAACATTGGCCGCCTGCGCGACGTACGTATGGGACCAGATGGCTATTTATATGTGGCAGTAGAAAATCCTGGTTTTGTATTCCGGCTGGTACCGGTGAAATAAGACCGGTCAAAAAGCTTTTTTGGTGCGAGGCGGTCCAGCCACTACTCGGCCATTGAAGCTAATACTCTGCCGGTTGCGGTCATTGACCCGCAGCGAAGCAGTGCCATTATCAAAAACGGTCAGGAAGAGTTGCTGTACACTGCCTGCATCGCGTGGCTCAATAGTGATCTCCCAGCGTTTCTTTTTCTTTTTTGCGTCCCTGTAGTTGAAGTCGACAGAGGTGAATTTGATCCCGCCTTCTGTTGGGTTGACCGGAGCTACAAAGGCTCGTCCAAAATAAGGGAGATAGGAGATGATAGTATCCGGGGTAATGGTGAGATCAAACTCCGGGGTCAGCTGTTGCATACGCCCCTGCTGAGGCAATGCAGTTTCTGCGCGGAAAATATAATTGTGATCGGCCAGCATTTGTGCAACAGTCACCGGCTCCTGTTTATCCTGTGCCAGTCCCAGCAGCGGGATGAGCAGGAGGAAAAAGATGGACAGCTTTTTCATTTCAAAAGATTTACAGAAAGAAGCGCATAAAATATGCCAGCAGGAAATACATTGTCTTAACCGGCTCTATTTTAACGGATCAGCTACTTCTTTTTAGCTAAAAAATCCCCAAAAGAATAGAGTGATGACAGAATGGCAATAAGTTTGCGGCAATTCATACATCCAAATCAACCATGCACCGGCTTTGAGACAATAGTAATGTGATTGTTGTTTTTATTTGTTGTAAAACCTGATAAGAGCCATGAAAGTTTCCTTATTGCAAAGTCTTGTTTTGTTTGCGCTCCTGTTGCCGGCGCTGCAGTCGCAGGCACAGATCAAGCCATTCAGCCTGGGGCCCTATCTCGAGCGGGCATGGCTCACAGAAAATCATTCGGTGACACATAAGGATGGTTTAGGTATCGGCCTGTCAGCCGATATTCGTTTATCAGACCGTGTCGGACTGACCGGTTCGGCAGGCTATCTGCAATTTTCGGGACGCTCCACACCCGAAGGCAAAGCAGATGCTGTGAAAGCATACCCGGTAAGGGCTGGACTCAAATACCGTCCCTTTCCATTCATTTATTTAAAAATGGAAACCGGTCCGGCCAATCTCAAAAATGAATCAGGCAATACCTGGCTGCTTTCGCCCGGTGTGGGTGTAAGGTTGCTGGGGCTGGATATTCAGGGGAAATATGAGGTATGGCCCGGCAAGACGGATCTTAATTTCTGGGGATTGCGGGTAGCCTTTCATATCTAGGCCTGCAATCAATTCTACAAATCAGCCAATTCATACAGTTGTTAGTAGGGAGCCCTGTTTGCCCGCTCTATTTTGCATGCCAAAAGGTTCTGAATGAAAGTACTGTTGGTAGGCGACAGCATTATTAAAGGTAGCACAGGCATTAATTGGATCCCCTTACTGGCACAGCGCCGTCCCCGCTGGCAGCTGACGGCTGAAGGCATGGATGGCGAGCCGCTGAATAAGATCGTAGCGAGGTTGCCGGGATTACTGGAAGGTGGCCCTTCTTATGACTGTATTGTACTGGTAGCCGGACACAATGATTTGTTGCTGCCGGCATTATCGCAGAAAGGGTACCTGTTCCGGCAATCGTATCAATATTTGCTGCGCAAGGGGCATCGGCCTTATCCTGATCCTGCAGCCTTTGAATTGCAGATGCGGCATTGTATTGATCTGATCAGGCAGTATAGCCGGGCACGCATTATCATATGTACGTTGTCTGCTATGAATGAAAGTGCCGGCACTTCTCTGCGCCAGCAGCGAAACCTGATCAATGAGACTATACGGGATGTGGCCTGGGATATGAAATGCCAGCTGGCCGACCCGGGGTTGCGGTTTGATGAATACCTCGAAAGCCGTTGTACACGCAATTATTTTTTACCTTCTTTCTGCCAGGCGGCCTGGTTTGACAAATGGATCTGCCAGTGGCTTGGCCAGGCCGATGTACTAAGTCAGCGGCGGCGGCTCCACCTGACCACAGATGGGGTGCATCTGAATACCCGTGGGGCTAAAATTTTTATGCATGAGGTTGAAAAACAGCTATTAATTACAGAAAATAAACCCATTCTCCATTTTTCATAACAATTTTTAAAAACGCCGTAGGGGTAAACAGCTGTTGGGTTGTTATCCTTAAAAAGTATTTTTGGGCGCAGCGGCAATTTTGGAGCATGGATATCAGCGATTGAGCATGGAATTAACCGAAGATTCCCTTATTGGCATGCTTGCCCGGCGTAACGAGGCGGCATTCGAAGAGGTGTTTAAAACGCATTATAAACACCTGCATGCCTATGCAATCACCTTACTCAAAGATGAAATGCAGGCAGAGGAATCTGTACAGCAGGTTTTCTTTCGGATGTGGGACCGGGCAGAGAATCTTCATATTGCCGGCTCTGTGGCCGCATATCTCTATCGCGCCGTGCACAACGAATGCCTCAATTACCTCAAGCACCAAAAAGTAAAGGCCAGCCATCAATTGCATGTAGCGTACAGCATGAAACAACAATCGGATCAGCCCGGCAAAAACATCGCCGGCAAAGAACTGGAGTCCCGTATCCGGGAAGCCCTCAATGAGCTGCCCGAGCAATGTCGTACCGTATTTCAACTGAGCCGGTTTGAAGAATTGAAATACCGCGAGATAGCGGATAAGCTCAATATTTCTGTCAAGACAGTCGAAAACCAGATGGGAAAAGCATTACGTATCCTGCGAACCCGCCTGGCCGAATTTCTTAGTGTATTATTGCTATTATTTAACCGTTAATCAAACACAGGCTGGAACAACGATCAGAACATATGATAGATGACCTGCTGGTAAAACACCTGCTCGGCGAGACTTCTTCCGAAGAGCAGCAACAAGTGGAGGAGTGGTTGGCCGGATCGCCTGATCATGCCCTTTACTTCAGTCAGCTGCGGCAGGTTTGGGAATCCAGCCGCCAGCTGGCCAGTGAGTCAGTGGCAGATGAAGAGCAGGCCTGGCAACGATTCAAAAAACGGATTCAGCCGGTAGAAAAGAAGAAACCGCTGATCCGCCTGCAATGGCTGAGAGTGGCCGCTGCACTGGCTTTATTAATGGTGCTGGGCTGGGCCGTTACACAATGGATAGGCGGTGCAGAAAAAGTACAGGAGATGGCTGTCAGTACTGTCAATGATGTACGGGTAGATTCACTGCCCGACGGCACTACCGTGACGCTCAATAAAAATTCGAGCCTGCATTATCCATCCCGGTTTGTTGGCAAACAGCGTCCGGTTCGCTTGCAGGGAGAAGCTTTTTTTAAAGTAAAGCCCGATAAGGAAAAACCTTTTGTGATCACAGTCAATGATGTGGAAGTAACAGTGCTGGGCACTTCATTCAATATCCGCACCGATGACAAAGGCCGTACCGAAGTGGTGGTGGAGACAGGCCGTGTGAAGGTAACGCATGCCGGCCGCAGCATCGAACTGCAGGCCAACGAACGCATCCTCGTGGCTACCGCCGATTCTGCGCTACAAAAACAGTCCCAGCCCGACAAGCTGTATAATTATTATCGTACCCGCGAATTTGTATGCAACGACACACCCCTGTGGAAACTGGCCGAGGTATTGAATGAAGCATACGGGGTGGAGATTACACTGACTACCGAATATGCCCGTTCACAAAGGATCAATACCACCTTTAACAATGAATCGCTTGAACGCGTATTGGATCTGATCAGCCAAACCTGTGGTGTGGAAATATCCCGCACCGGCAATCAAATTGAATTTAGGTAATGAGAATAAGTTTTTTGAGAAAAAGGGGATGGCTGACCTGCCTTATCCTGATGGTCGTATTGCCCGCTACGGTACACGCGCAATCGTTGTTGTCCCGGAATGTTTCACTGGAAATAAAACGTCAGCGGCTCGATCATGTGCTGGAGATACTCAGCAATAAAGGCGATTTTTATTTTTCCTATTCATCATATGTTGTACGTAAAGACAGCCTCGTTTCGCTGTCGGTGCATAACCGCCCGGTACGCGAAGTGCTGAGTCAGCTCTTCAATAATACCTATGAATTTATTGAAAGCGGCAACTATATCATTATCCGCAAAGCGCCCATACGTGTCACCATGATCACGCACAAGGCGGTAGAAGAAGACCGTATTTATATGGTAACCGGTTATGTGTATGATGAAGCTACCGGTGCCGCGCTGCATGATGCCAGCGTGTATGAAAAAAGACTGCTGGCCGCCACACTTACCAACCCTGATGGTTTTTTTAAATTAAAATTAAAGGGCAACCGAAAATCCACCGCTGCGCTCACGGTGAGTAAGGAGTTTTATGAAGATACCACCGTGCTCATAGAGCCGAGACATAACCAGCAACTCACCATTACGCTGATGCCTTATGAGCGACCGGATGACCAGGTAGTCATTTCGCCGGAAGATTACCTGCATATTATTGATACCAGTCGTCCTGCACCCATTGTGCAGGACACGGGCATTATAAAGGCTGTGGTGGCGGTACCCGAACCCGCACGCGTGGAAAAAACGCGTGTCGGTAAATTTTTCCTTTCTGCCGGTCAAAAAGTACAGAGCCTTAATGTGAAAAACTTTTTCACCAAACGTCCGTTCCAGGTGTCGCTGGTACCAGGATTGAGCACACATGGAAAACTGGGCTCACAGGTCGTCAACAATTTTTCACTGAACCTTTTTGGTGGTTATACAGCCGGTACCAATGGGGTGGAGATCGGTGGTCTTTTCAATATCGATCAGAAAGATGTACGGTATGTGCAGATCGGTGGTATGTTCAACGTAGTGGGTGGAGAAATGCAGGGTTTCCAGGTGGCGGGTATGACCAATACGGTACTCAAGCCGGCGAAAGGTTTTCAGGTGGGTGGTGTCAACAACTATGTGAAAGGCAACTTTACCGGCTTTCAAGTGGCCGGTGTGTACAATCACGTCACAGATAGTGTGATGGGACTGCAGGTAGGAGGCGTGGCTAATTTTGCCCGCCGCACAGTGACCGGAGTACAACTGGCTGGGGTGATCAATTTCAGTAATCGCGAGACCCGGGGCGCGCAGATATCGGGAGTGTTCAATTATACAAAGCGGTTGAAGGGAGTGCAGATTGGCCTGATCAATATAGCAGACAGCTCAGATGGGTATAGCATCGGCCTCATCAATATTGTGCTCAAGGGGTATCATAAGCTGAGTATAGGAACCAATGAGTGGCAGGATTATACGGTGGCTTTTAAAACGGGCAACCGCAGACTGTACAGCATTTTACTGGCCGGTATGAATGGCGGTACTACGCGCAAACGGTATTCTTTTGGATATGGTCTTGGCAGCGAGTGGGGATTAGGGAAAAAACAATCATTTTCACTTAATCCTGAATTCACCGCACAATATATATACATGGGCTCATGGGATTATAGCAATATCCTGAGCCGTATACAGGTAAACTTCAATGTACATTTAAGCAAATGGGTGTCTGTTTTTGCCGGCCCTTCTTACAATATCTACAAGTCTGACCAGATAGCCGGTATAGATTCATACAAATATCCGCTTCCTGCAAACGGCTATTCCGCTCATAAATGGGGCGAAAAAACGAAAGGCTGGTTTGGATGGCAGGCGGGGGTTAGTTTTTTCTAAGAGTCAGTAGTGTCAATGGGTATAAAGAGTATAAAGAGTTTAAAGAGTCGAAGCCTGTCAACGGTGACAGTATTACCTTTTACCCTATGCCTTTCACCATACATCTTTATACCCTTTATACTCTTTAAACTTTTTTAACTCTTCCTCATAGGGGTACACGTGCAGTTGATTGTAATCTGATAAATACTTCATCAATCAACTGTATAAACATGATCCGTTTTTTAATTCTGTTAAACCTTTCCTTATGTTCACTGCTGGCAGTCGCGCAGCAGCCATTGACACAGCAGCTTCGTGGTACGGTGGTAGATCAGTTATTGCAACGTCCGCTGGCGGGAGCTACTGTACGGCTCCCCGGTCAGTCGCAGGCCGTAGTGACAGATGCCGAAGGTAATTTCCGTTTTACCGCACTTCCGATCGGTTCTTATCGTGTAGAGGTCTCCTATGCCGGTTACAAGGAGGTGATACTGGAAAATGTATTTCTGAATACCGGTAAAGAAACTGTTTTGCAAATAGCCATGGAGACAGCAGTGCATACCGAGGCGGAGGTTGTAGTAAAAGCCAACAGCCGCAAGAATAAACCCATGAACGAGATGAGCCTCGTGAGTGCACGGGCTTTCAGCGTGGAGGAGACGCAACGGTATGCCGCAGCGGTAAACGATCCGCTGCGTATGGCGATGGCTTTCCCCGGTGTGGTAGGTGCTGATGATGGAAACAACCAGATCATCATCCGGGGCAATTCGCCTGCCGGTTTGCTGTGGCGAATGGAAGGAATGGATATTCCTAATCCCAATCACTTCAGCAGTGTAGGCACCAGTGGCGGCGGTATTTCCATACTCAGTGCCCAGCTGCTGGCCAACTCTGATTTTGTAACCGGTGCATTTGCTGCGGAATATGGCAATGCACTCAGCGGGGTTTTTGATCTGCGTCTTCGCAAAGGCAATAATGAAAAACCGGAGTATACGCTGCAGGCCGGTGTGCTGGGATTGAATGCAGCAGCCGAAGGCCCCTTTTCTAAAAAATACAAAGGTTCTTACCTGGTCAACTATCGGTATTCTACCCTGAATGTACTGAGCAAACTGGGATTATTGCCCGATGAAACAGCGACCAATTTCCAGGACCTGTCGTATCATGTCTATCTGCCAGCTGGCAAATGGGGACAGTTCAGTCTCTTTGGATTCGGAGGCCTGAGCGATGATAAGGACAAAGCCAAAACAGACTCGGCCGACTGGGAGTCGAAATGGGATCGCTACTCTTCCAAATTCCTGTCTAATACATTTATGAATGGACTGAATCACACCATACAATTAGGTACCAGGAGCAGTCTGCGTACCGGTCTGGGCTATTCATTTACCCGCAATGCCTATGATCAGTGGCTGATGAACGATCTGTACAAACTAGATCGTGACTATAAAGATGATCACCGTACGCAGAAGCTGCAGTTTAACAGTGCGTTTAATCACCGTTTCTCCAACAAACTTCAGTTGCGTGCCGGTCTCATTGCTCAAATGATCCGTTACAATTATTATATGCTCGGACGCGAACATGAAGATGAGCCGCTCGAGGAAGTGATCCGTAGCCGTGGCAATACTTCGTTGCAGCAGGCATATACTCAATTGCAGTACAAGCTGACCGATCAGTTGCTGCTCAATGGTGGCCTGCACTGGTTGCATCTTGCGCTCAATAATACCTCTGCAATTGATCCGCGTTTTTCGATACGCTGGGCCATCAATCCCGCCAGCAGTGTAAGCCTGGGTTATGGACATCACAGCCAGATCCAGACCATGGGCATCTATTTTGCCAAGCAACAGCAACCGGATGGCTCAGACAAATTCCTTAATAAGGATCTTGGATTTACAAAGGCACATCATTATGTATTATCATACAGCCAGCGCGTATCGCCTGTGTTGTTGCTGAAAACGGAGCTCTACCTGCAGCAATTATACAATGTGCCGGTAAGCACCGAGTCCGGCAGTACCTTTTCTACGCTTAATGTGATTGAAGACTTTGTAAATGATCCGCTGGTCAATAAAGGGAAAGGGCGCAATTATGGTATTGAAATTTCAGCTGAACGTTACCTGCGCAACAATTTTTATTTCACTGTTTCGCAAAGCCTGTATCAATCAAAATACAAAGCCCTGGATGGGGTGGAACGCAATACCCGCTTTAACGGACATTATATCACCACATTTATCATCGGCAAAGAGTTTGAGACCTACCGCCGCACACGCAGCTTTGGTGTCAACCTCAAAACGATCTGGGCGGGTGGTCAGCGTACTACACCGATCGATGTGGAAGAGTCGCTGGTAAAAGGGTATACCGTGTTTGATGAACAACGGGCTTACTCCTTACAAAATCCCGATTATTTCCGTACCGATCTCCGCCTGAGCATGAAGTGGAACAGAAAGGGTTTTACCAGCACTCTGTCACTCGATCTGCAAAATCTTACCAACCGGCTCAATGTATTTAACCAGTGGTTTGACAGCGAAAAAAATGAAGTTACCACCAACTATCAGACGGGTCTGATCCCTGTATTGAATTATAAAATAGAATTCTGATAAAAGAGTACTGTTCAGTCATTGATTATAGCAGTTCATCGGCCAGCGGTTTTTGCTCTGGCGGCTGCGATCCAATTTTGTTCTTGTTTTTTAATAACCTTATCAAATAACGAAAAAATGAAAAAATCAGTTTTATTTATGTTAGTGGCAGTCATGGGTCTTGTAACGTTCTCCTCCTGCGAAAAGCTGGAAGGTGAGGGGCCTCTCACTACAGAAGTGAGAGATCTGCAGGGATTCCGTTCTGTGTCATCCAGCATCGGCGGCCAGGTTTATTATAAGATCGGCAGTACCTACCGGGTAGAGCTGCAGGCACAGCGGAATATCCTGGAAGTGCTGCAAACCCGCATCGTGGGAACGGAGCTGGTCGTAAAAGTAAAAGACGGGGTGAACCTGCGCGCACATGAACCAATAACCGTCACTATTACGGCACCAGTGCTGGAAGGGGTGAACCTGAGTGGCTCCGGCGATCTGGAAGTACAGGGTGTGGTAGACGCAGACAACCTGTCGTTGCGCGTAAGTGGTTCCGGCAATATTCTTACGGGTGAATTACAGATCGCAGATAAACTTACTGCTACGATCAGTGGCTCCGGCAACATCGTGACCGGTTTGGGATCGGTGGTAAATGAGAGCCTGCGGGTAAGCGGTAGCGGACATATGGATCTGCATACGTTGCAGGGTGTACATGGAGTGACCGAAATATCCGGTTCCGGTCATATCAAACTGCGGCTCAGTCAGACGCTGGATGCTTCTATCTCGGGTAGTGGCTCCGTATTCTATGCCGGTACCCCCCAGGTCAGTACACATATTTCCGGTTCGGGAAGTGTGCGGCCACTTTAAGCATCGGGATCAGGATGGTTGATGAATAAAAAAAATCCCCTACACAGCAAGGGGATTTTTTTATCGGGCAGTTGGTTGTTCAGATAACCTCTCTGTTGGAGCTACCTGCGTTAGCACTGCCTTTACCGGAGGCGCGATTTTTTTTCTTCTCCAGGGTGCCGGGTGCCGGTTCGCCTATAATGACATCACCAAAACTGGTCTTGATCTCGATTTTGCTTTGACCATTGCCGGTCTGTCCGCTGTATTCGCGGTTTGAATCAGGGCCATAACGCTGGGGTGTATCGGTACGTGTGATGCCGATTTTGGCGCGGTCATCCACACTGCCAAAACTGGTACGTATTTTATAATCGACGCCCAGCGAAGATGGAGGCATAATATTCAATGTGCTGTAGGATTGGTTGACCGTGAGTGAACTCAGGTTGTTGTCGAGAAAAACACGGGATACATCACAAAATTCGATATTCAGTTTGTTGGCACCGGTCAGGTTGCCGATATTGACCTGGCTGAATTTGAAAGAAGCATTGATGTTGCCGAGACTTTTGATGTCAGCGCTGCCAAATTCCACTTTTACATCTTTCACATTAGCGAGTTTACCGGCTTCGAGTTTACCAAACTTACTGGTAAGTGAGACAGGAGCGGTATAATCAGGTACAACGATGTCGCCAAACTGGTTTTCGATATCCAGGGGTACGCTGGCCGGCAGGGATATTTCGTAATTGATCTGGAGGGTATTCTTGCAATTGTTGCAGGAATAGTTTTTGTCTTTCTTCTTGTTGTCAAGAATCGTTTTGAAACGGATGTTGCTGCCATCCTGTTTGTCGGTCACTTCCAGTTTATTGAAAAGCTCTTCGGCAAGGTCCTGCTTATTGGCTGTGACCTCAATGCTGACATCTACCTTTATTTCATTGCCACTGGTTGTTTTTACTTTTACATAGCCAAAGCTATTGTCGATCCACAGCTTGTTGCCGGAGGCGGCATAGGTCTTGTTGATCGTTTTTTCTTTCTTGAATTCATATTTTTCCTTTGGCTGGGCAAAGCTGATAGTGCTGATGAGTAACAGCAACAGGCTGCCCATCACATGAATTTTCTTGTTCATATCTGTCTGTTTTTTTTGATCGGAAATTCAGTTAAGATTTCTAGTTGTTTGTTGAGTAATTCTGCCTGCAGTTGCAGGTTTTGCATCATAGCTCTTAGTATGACCTCACGATTGGGTGTCTGTAGTGCCTGGTTGCGTAGCACCCGGTAGGCGCTGTCCAGTGCAGCCAGATCCTGTGCAAATTGTTCGTACAATTCAGGTTGTTTGACTGTTTCAGCTTTTAACTGTTCCCGTCGTTCACCTATCATCGCACTCACTTTGCGGGCGTAGGCGGCATATTCCGGCGCCAGCAGGGCCATATCATGGTCTGGCTGCAGGGCAGGAGGTTGCTTAGCTATCTCGCGGGTCTTACCGGCAGCAGATCTTTGCCATAACCACCAGCCTCCGGAAGCTGCAATGATCAAAGCTATTGATGCGGCCACCATCCAGCGCCAGCTGTAAAGCCGGCCCCGATGCTGAGCTTTTTTAATATTCGTTTCGATTTCTTCCCACACGCGGCCTGCAGGCACTTCATCATCAAAAGCGCGCCGGTTTTCTTCAATGAAATCATCCAGTTTTCTATGCATGGCGTTCTTCTTTTTTCAGTTGACTCAATAATTTCTGTTTACCCCTTATATATTGCGTGCGCACAGAGGAGGGAGCCAGTTGCAGGATATCGGCAATTTCCTCATGATCGTATCCTTCGAGCAGGTAAAGCGATAATATAGTCCGGTAACCATCGGGCAGGTTGCCCATAGCCAGCTTGATGCGCTCCACGGTCAGGTGTACCTCATTTTCATCCATACCCGCATCCAATTCCGGCAACTCTGTTTCATCTTCCAGCGGATCAAAGGATATTTTTCGTTTACGCAGCAGATTCACGCTTTTGAAGACCACGATCTGCTTGATCCAGGCACCAAAAGTGGATTTGTTGGCAAAACTGTGCAGCTGGAAGAAAACATCGGTAAAGGCTTCCTGCAATACATCTTCCGCATCTGCTGCATTGCCTGTAATGCGCAGGGCAGTATTATACATAGCCCTGGAGTACCGGTCATACAATAAACGGAATGCACCTGAGTCGCCTTTCAGGACCCGCGCCACTAATTCATCTACAGAGGGTATCACAGCTGTTAATGTCAAACAATTGGTTTATTATAAAGTAACCATTCCAGCCCGAATGTTGCATGTGGGAGGATTTTTTTGGACAAAAGGTGGAAAAACAGGTATAAAGGGTATAAAGAGTTTAAGGGGTATAAAGGGTATTCTTTACAGTCCACTGTCAACTGGCCACTAAATCCCTACCTTCTTTACAGTCCACTGTCCACACAGTCCACTGTCCACTATCAACTGTCCACTAAATCCCTACCTTTATCCTTAACCCTTTCTTGGCTGTATGAAAAATATCTTTGTTCGGCCCAGGCCTGTCACAACCTTGCTGGCGCTGCTGGTAGTATTGCTGATGTTGCTGCTCAGTAATTACCTGGCACTCCATAAGTTTAACCGGTTAAACCAGCATATAGCGTCTATTTACAATGACCGGTTGCTGCCGGCAAGTTATTTGTTTAACCTGCACGACCAGCTGTATCATCAGAAGATGATCTCTCCGCAGCAGGTGGGCAGTCAGCATTATAAGACCCGCATACAGGCTATCCAGGATTCGATGAGCCGGGTGATGAAGGATTATGAGGCTACTTATCTGACCAAGCTGGAAAAAGAACAATGGCGTTATTTCCGTCAGTCGCTGGAGCAGTTTCACCAGGCACAGGAGCAACTGGTAGCGAGTGCAACACCCGACAGAAACCTGAGCCTCGAACTGGAGCGTGAGTTTTACCAGGCCAACCGGTACCTGTCAGACCTCATTGCCCTGCAATTGCAGGAAGGAGTGGCGTTGAAAGATGCTTCACAGTCGCTCGTGGGCGGCTCTGTGATCCAATCCTATCTGCAGATCAGCCTGGTGATCATTCTTTGTGTGATCGGTTATGCGCTGTATCGTCTCTATAATGTGCGCCGCATGCAGGATGGGCGTCATTTATACAATTAATGCACCAGGGCTTCCCACAGTATCTCTACCGGGTGCAATGCTTTGCGGCCTGTGCCATCCTTGATCTGGTGCCGGCAACTGGTGCCGGGCGCTGCAATGAGCTGATCAGCTGCGGCTGCCCTCACGGTAGGTAATAAGACCAGCTCGCCTACTTTCATAGACAGATCATAATGTTCTTTTTCGTAACCAAAACTGCCGGCCATACCACAACAGCCGGAGGGGATCACCTCTACCGAATAGTTTTCGGGCAGTGAAAGGATTTTCACACTATGCTCTACGGACGACATGGCTTTTTGCTGACAGTGCCCATGCAGTTTGATACTTTTTTTGTCGCGGCTAAACTGGCTCGCCTGGATATGTCCTTTGCTGATCTCATCGGCTATAAATTCATCGATCAGCATCACATGTTTGGCCAGTTGCCGTGCTGCGGGCAGCTGTTCATCGCTTACCAGGTCAGGATATTCGTCTCTGAAAGTAAGAATGGCAGAAGGCTCCACTCCGATAAGAGGCGAGTCGGCACTGATCAATGGCGCCAGCATGGTCACGTTGCGTTGTGCGATCTGCTTTGCCTGCCGTAGCAGGCCTTTTGACAGATGTGCACGACCACTTTCTATATGCGACGGGATCTCTACCGTGTAACCTAATTTTTCCAGCAACTCAACAGCTTTGATGCCGATCGCTGTGTCGTTGTAATTGGTAAACTCATCGCAAAACAGGTACACTTTGCGGCCCGAATGTCCCTTTTGAGGAGCAGGAGTGCGGCGGGTAAACCATTTATGCAGGGTGGTCTTATAAAGCGTGGGCATTGACCGGTCACGGGCAAAACCGATCGTGCTTTTGATCAGGTTGCTGGTGACTTTATTGGTCATGAAAAAGTTATACAGTCCCGGTACGAGACTGCCCAGCCGCGAGCTTTTAGAAAAGCCGGCAATCAGGCGCGAGCGGAGCGGTACTCCATGCTCATCATAGTAATGTTGTAAAAACTCCGCTTTCAGTTTTGCCACATCTACATTACTGGGACATTCCGACTTGCAGCCTTTGCAGCTGAGGCAGAGGTCCATTACTTCATAGATCTCCTTATGGTCAAAACGGTTGGCTTTGGTCGAATGAGTGAGAAACTCCCGCAGGATATTGGCACGGGCGCGCGTGCTGTCTTTTTCGTTGCGTGTGGCCATATACGATGGACACATAGTGCCGCCACTCAGGTGTGTTTTGCGGCAATCGCCGCTGCCATTGCATTGTTCCGCATGCTGAAGCACATCCTGGTTGTGAAAACGGAATACGGTTTTGAACGCAGGTGTTTGTTGCCCCGGTTCATAACGCAGCATACTGTTCATCGACGGTGTGTCCACGATCTTATTAGGATTGAAGATATGGCCGGGATCCCAGGTCTTTTTTATTTCGCGCAGCAGCGCATAGTTTTTAGGTCCTACCATCTGTGGAATAAACTCACCACGCAGGCGGCCATCACCATGTTCGCCGCTGAGTGAACCATCGTATTTTTTTACCAGTGTGGCAATGTCTTCGGCAATATGACGGAAAAGCTGGTTGCCTTCTTTTGTTTTAAGATTGATGATAGGTCGCAGATGCAATTCGCCGGAGCCGGCATGCGCATAGTGTACCGAATACAGTCCGTGTTTCTTCAGTATCTCGTTAAAGTCGCGGATATAGGCAGGCAGGTCATTGACATCAACAGCGGTATCCTCAATTACGGGTACCGCCTTTTCATCGCCGGGCAGATTGCTCAGCAATCCGAGGCCTGCCTTACGCAGGGTCCAGATCTTTTTGCTGTCGGCACCAAACAACAGGGGGTAATGATAACCCAGTCCCTGCGCTTTCATCTCTGCCTCGCAGAGGGCTGCTTCCTGTTGTATCTCTTCGCGGGTTTCGCGGGCAAATTCGATAACCAGTATGGCGCCCGGATCGCCCTGTACAAAGAAGCGGTTTTTCTGCTGTTCAATATTCTGTTTGGTACAGTCGAGTATATAATGATCAATAAGTTCGCTGGCGCTGATGCGATGCCGGACCGCAATCAGGTTGGCCCGCAGTGCTTCGTCTACCGAATGAAAGTGTACACACAATAACCCGATCTCGCGCGGGGGTAGTGGCACTACATTCAGTTTGATCTCCGTGATCATGGCCAGTGTGCCTTCTGATCCGGCTATGAGGCTGCAGAAATTGAAATCAGGACCACCGGCGCTGAAGGGTGCCATGTCGATCAGCAGGTCTACAGCATATCCGGTATTGCGGCGCTCAACGGTCTTTTTGGGAAACTGCTGTCTGATCTCTTCCTGTGCTTCGTAGTTGCCCAGCAATTGCCGGGTACGTTTATAGATAGCAGCTTCCAGTGTATTGCCTTCGCATCTGGCATGAAAATCATCCAGGCTTAAAGCGCCAAATACGGCTTCGCTGCCATCGCTCAGCAGGGCAGTTACTTCGAGCAGGTGCTCACGTGTACTGCGATATACCACCGAGTTGGAGCCACAGCTGTTATTGCCCACCATGCCACCGATCATAGCACGGTTGGCTGTGGAGGTTTCGGGACCAAAGAAGAGGCCATGCGGTTTCAGAAAATAGTTGAGCTCATCGCGTATGACGCCCGGTTGTACCCGTACCCAATGCTCTTCTTTATTCAACTCCAGTATGCGGGTAAAATGACGGGATAGATCTACCACGATGCCGGCGCCAACAACCTGGCCGGCCAGCGAGGTGCCGGCAGTACGGGGTATCAGTGATAATTTATGTTTTCCGGCAAAAAGGATCAGTTGCCGTAAGTCTTCCTGGTGAAGCGGGATGGCAACAGCCAGGGGCATTTCGCGGTAAGCCGATGCATCTGTTGCATATAAAGTGCGCATTACCGTATCTGTATGCAATTCTCCTTCCAGTGATCGGGCCAGTTGCCGCAGCAGTTCGTCGTTCATCATTCGTCCTATAGTTGATCAAAATTAATGTATTGAAAGGGTCTAAAGTGCATTGATCAGCACTAAGTTAGAAGGCAATTAAGGCTAACGATGATTCGTGTGGCAATAGGAGGGGAAAGGAAGGAGGTAGAAGGCAGGATGGATAAGACGAAATAGAAGGCAAAGGGCGTAAGGTAAAAGGGGAATGGAGAGCGGGTATATAGTTCGTTCCTGGTATAATTGACAGGGATCAATAGGGCGTAGTTTGATAAAGTAATGAAATACAGGAAGAAGCATATTCTCCTGCTGTAGTGTGTACGGGATACGCAATTTTGTATTAACAGTTGTCGTTATCCATTTGATCCAGATCCGAAAAACCAATATCCGTCCGTATGCATGAGCCTTTTTACAATGACCAGGCCCATATTGCCGAAGAGTTTCACCTGGTTGAGGAACACACCCAACAAACGGCCCGCCTGGCATCTTTTAAGATCAGTTCCTACAAACTGGCCCTTTACAATTCCGCTTACTGTGCCAATAAAGATGAATTACGCGCCATCATCCTCAGCAGCCTGATGAATTATACCGACTCGGCCAGTATCCTCGCGGCGGTAGGGTTTTTTACTTCTGAGATAGAGAATTAGGAATATGGTAGAAGGTAAAGGAGTTTTAAGTGATAAGTTTTAAGTTATAAGTGTCTCCGGCATTAACACACCAGCACATCAGCACATTTTTTCTCTCATCTTCAAATTTTCAAATCATCACATCATTTCTTCAAATCGGTATTGCCAGTAGCGGCACTTTGCTCTGATACGCCATTTGCCGGGTAAGGCTGCGGTTGAAGAGACTGGCCACAAGTGTACGCGGGTGAGTGATCATAGCAAGGATATCGATGGAATTTTTTTCGATATGCTCCTGCAGGGTTTCCAGGAACCGATGGCCCGACAGGTGGGCTGTAGTGATATGCGCGGCAGGATAGCTGCGGTGTAAATTTTCTTCCAGCAGCTCCAACTCGCGTGCGTCCTGCATAAATCCAAAAGCAGTACGTTCATCTTCATCTGTAAAAAGAACAACCTGTACTTCTGCATCAAATGCTGCCGCCAGTCTGAATGCCGGCTGCAGCAGGCTGATTTCTTCTTTATCGCGGATAGTGATCAGCAATTTTTTGGGCCAGCTCCATTCATATTCCAGTGGTATGGCCAGTACCGGCACTGCACTATGACTGATGACACCTGCAGTATGACTGCCAAAGATCCACTCGCGCAACCCGGCATGCCCCAGTGTGCTCATGATCACCAGGTCGGCTTCCAGCTCCTGTATGGCTTTTTGAATACCGGGTCCGATAGCCCCTTCATAGATATGGGTGGTCACGGTCAGGTATTCTGTATCCTGGATGCTGTTTTGCAGATTGGTCAGTTGCTGGCGGGCACGGTTGAGGATGGTTTCATTGTATTCATTGGTAATGGCCTGCTGACCTGCAAAAGCATTTTCCAGTATTTCATTGCAGGTATGAACCAGGCAAATGGTAGCGGTGGAGTGACGGGCCAGTTGTACAGCGTAATCCACGGCGCGCAGGGAATTGGGCGAAAAGTCGGTGGGAACCAAAAGCTTTTTCATAGCAACGATTTAGGTGCAATATGCAATTAGCAGGCCAGCAGGGTACTGACCGCAATCAGCTTTGGCGCTGATCCTCGTCGGGATATAGCCGGAAGCTCAAAAATGGCCCCTGTTTTGTATCTTTACGCCTTATTATTAAGGAAATATGTCGGAAGAGAAAAGTTTGAATTTTCTGGAAGAATTAATTGAGCAGGATCTGAAATCGGGCAGGTACAAACAAATTGTAACCAGGTTTCCGCCCGAGCCCAATGGATATCTCCATATCGGCCATGCGGCCAGTATTGTACTCAATTTTGGCCTTACGGGTAAGTATGGTGGGTATACCAACCTCCGTTTTGATGATACCAATCCCGTGACCGAAGAAACGGAATACGTGGAGAGTATCAAGAACGATGTGAAATGGCTCGGCTTTGAATGGAAAAATGAGCTGTATGCCTCCGATTATTTCGATACCCTGTATGAATATGCCCTGAAACTGATCGGGCTGGGACTGGCCTATGTAGACGATAGTACTTCGGAAGAAATAGCGTCTATGAAAGGAACGCCTACCGAGCCCGGCCGCAACAGTGCGTATCGTGATCGCAGCATTCAGGAAAACCTGGATCTGTTTGAGCGGATGAAAAACGGTGAGTTCCCCGATGGAAGCCGTACCCTGCGTGCCCGTATCGATATGGCGCATACCAATATGCTCATGCGCGATCCTATTCTTTATCGTATCAAGCATACACATCATCACCGCACAGGCGATAAATGGTGCATTTATCCCATGTACGACTTTGCGCATGGACAGAGTGACTCTATCGAGCAGGTCACCCATTCTATCTGTACGCTGGAGTTTGTGCCCCATCGTGAGTTGTACGACTGGCTGATCGAGAAATTGGGGATCTATCCTTCGCACCAATATGAGTTTGCCCGCCGCAATCTTACCTATACGGTCATGAGTAAACGTAAGCTGCTGCAGCTGGTAAACGAAAAACATGTAAGTGGCTGGGATGATCCGCGGATGCCTACTGTCAGCGGTATGCGCCGCCGGGGCTACACAGCTGCTTCTATCCGCGAGTTTTGTGACCGCGCCGGCATTGCCCGCCGCGACAATATAGTAGATGTAGGCCTGCTGGAGTTCTGTGTGCGCGAGGATCTGAATAAAAAAGCGCTTCGCCGCATGGTCGTGTTTGATCCGCTCAAAGTGGTGATCACCAACTATGAGAAAGGAGAGGAGATGGTATTGAGCGAAAATAATCCGGAAGACCCCAACGGAGGCGAGCGCGAGGTTCCCTTCAGTGGCGAACTGTATATAGAGCGGGAAGACTTCATGGAAAATCCGCCCAAAAAATATTTCCGCCTTGCTCCCGGTCAGATGGTACGACTCAAATCGGCTTATATCATCCGCTGCGATGAAGTGATCCGCGATGCAGAAGGCAATATTACCGAATTGCACTGCTCTTATATTCCCGAAAGCAAAAGTGGTAATGATACATCGGGTATAAATGTAAAAGGTACCCTGCACTGGGTAAGTGTCAAACATGCCATCACAGCCGAACTTCGCCTGTATGACCGCCTTTTCAAAGTAGAAGACCCTTCTTCGGAAGAAGGCGATTTTAAAGACTATATCAACCCCGATTCATTGCAGGTGCTGAAATCTGTTTTTGCAGAGCCGGCATTGAAAACTGCCCGGTTTGATGATGCGTACCAGTTTATCCGCAAAGGATACTTTGTGCTGGACAAGGACAGTAGTACCAGTGGTATGGTTTTTAATAAAACCGTTGGCCTGAAAGATGGTTGGAAACCGCAGAAAGGGTGAAGTAAGTAATGAGTAAGGTAAAAGGTATAACGGTATAAAGGTATAAAGGTTTAAAGGTGCTATGGGGAGACAGCAGTTACTTTAAACCTTTATATCTTTTAACTTTTATACGTTGATTTCATTACATCCATGTAGCCGAAAACCGATTAAATTCTTCTCTTAATTCCTTTATTATTTTTTCCAGAGACGCATAATTTGCAATAAGTGATTGGTCTTCGGTTACCAACTGTTGGCTCACATGGCCGGCGTGACTGGCTGACTCTTTCGCAAGTTGTTCATAGTGCTGATTGAAATCGTGCCGAAACTGATCAATATTGGTTCGTTGTATCAGAAACTGAGATTCAAAATGATCCAGTTGCTTCCGTACTTCTTCTCCTGTATTCTTTGACCCTATTTCATCAAGGCGTTCACGAAGACGCTGTATCTCTTCTTTATAAAACTCCAGTCCTTGCAGTATTTCACTGTGATGCTGGCCTGCTTTTGAAACATTTGTGTAAGTCATGTTAGTTTATTTTTAATAAAGTTACCAGACTGTAAATAATCGGAACCTGATCGCCGTCAGCACGAAATGTGATTCCTGCCCATGGGGGTAATGGGTAGTGAGGCAGGTATCTATCTCAGCGTTTACCTTCCACCTTTTACCTTTATACCTTACTCTGTGTTTTTACTGAACTTGTATGAATCCTGCTCTACAAAATCATTGACTTTTATTTCCACTCCTTTTACCTGCTGATCGGTTGTCTGAAACTGGATGATGTGGATACCGTATTCAATATTGTCGTATTGCAGCAGCCAGTTATTGTTGTCCATAAAATCGATAAAGGCAGTCAGGTTTTTATGACCGTTGAAACGGACGGCAAGGCGGTTGTCTTTGATGATGATATTGAGTGAGCCGTAGATGTCGTTGTGATAAGTGCCTGTATAATCCGATAAAGGCAATGGCGGCTTATTGCCCTTTACCCGTTGTTTCCATACATTGATCTCATCCAGTTGGGTTTTTTGTGAAGGTTTGAAGCTTTGCAGAAACTGCTGACTGCGGTTTACATAAGATACCTGCAGGTAAGCATCGAGTATCTGGTAGCGGAGGGCTTCAAAGAAGTTCTGGTTATCATTGTTGGTCAGGATGGCGATGCCCAGGTTTTCTTCGGGTACAAAACATACATTGCTGACCATACCTGCCGCACCACCGGTATGCCAGTAGATCTGCCGGCCGTTGTAATCAGCCGCAAACAGTCCCAGGCCATAGCCACGAAAGTGCATGGGGTAAACCGATGATTTGCGGCTGCCGGTACTGATATTTACATCGCGGGTACGTTGCAATACAGAGAAAGGCATGATACGCCGGCCATTGTACCGGCCACTGTCGAGCTGAAAGCGAAGCCAGTGCGAAAGATCACTTACACTGCTGATGATGCTGGCCGCAGGGCCCAGGTTGTCCCATTGATCATAGGGCACGCGGTGCAATGAACCTGTATAACTGGTAGTATAAGGCACGGCTACATTGTCTTTTGTTTCCATGCCTGCGGAAATAGCCGTGGAGCGTGTCATCTCAAGCGGTGTGAGCAGGCTGTCCTGGATATATTTTTCCCATGACTGACCCGTTACTTTCGGGATCACTTCACCTGCCACGAGAAAACAACTGTTGCAATAGCCATAGTCCTGCCGGAACTGACCTACCGGTTTCAACAGGCGCATTTTATTCATGATTTCGGTACGTGTAAGTGCACTGTTCCAGAAAGTGAAATCGCCCTGAAACGTTTTGGTACCTATGCGGTGCGAAAGCATGTCGCGTATGGTGACCAGTTCTGTAGTGGTATTTTCGTAAAGACGGTATTCGGGAAAATAACGGGTTATTTTATCGTTGAGCGAAAGTTTCCTTTGTACTTCCAGTTGAGCCAGTGCAGTACCGGTAAATAATTTACTGTTGCTGGCGATCATAAACAGGGTGTTTTCATCAACCGGCGATGTGTTGGTGATATCTTTTACTCCATATCCTTTCTGCATCACTATCTGTCCGTCTTTGACTATTACGATCGCGAGGCCGGGAATATCCCAGTCTGCAAGACCTTTGCGAATATAACCGTCCAGGCTGTCCCGGATGAAGGAAGGCGGTTGTGCGTGGAGTGTCTGAGAGGAGAACAGGAGGGCGGCCAGCAGGCAGCGAAACAGACAGGAGTATTTCATGGCTTGCGTATTGATAAGAGACATTGAAAATAATCAATTATCCCATCCAATCCCATACTACCAGTGACCACTCATCCAAATCATCGCGGTGCACGTTTAACTCCTGAAAGCCTACCCGGCGGTGGGCCTGCAGGCTGCGTGTATTGCTGGTTGATATTTCGGTGATCAGCAACTGGTAAGTAGGTGCAAAGATGTGCCGGTGATGCTGGTAAAGCTGGTCAAATAAGCCCTGGCCGCGGTAGTGCTCATCCACACAGATCTGTCCCATGGTATAGTACAGGTAGGACGAAAGGGGCCGTCCTTTGTAATCAAGTGTGTCGATGAGTTCAAACATGGGCTCCAGCCCCTGCATCAGGTGCCGGCAGGCGGGCATTTCGGTAAGCGCATAGGCTACAATGGTTTCCTGATCGCGTATTACAATGGAAGGAGCCATGGAATGCATGGCCTGCAGTATTTCCAGGCTGTGGCTAAGTGTAAGGAATCCCTGGCTTTTGCGGGCTTCCGGAGACAACTGCCCTTTCAGGTTCTTTTGCTGCAGGGCAAGTATCTGCTCCAGGTCGCTGATGTTGCGCACAATATCGGGTACCAGCATGCGATGGGCTGTTTGGATGTTATTTAATTACCGGTGCTCGCCAAATACTTCGCGGAGCGTATCTGCGATTTCGCCCAGGGTACATTTGTGTTCCACCGCGTCCAGTACAGCCGGCATGATATTTTCTCCGCCACTGGCTTTGTCATTCAGTTCCTGCAGGCACTGATCTACTTTGGCGTGATTGCGGCTTTGCCGCAACTGCTGTAGCTTTTCGGTTTGTACCGTTCTTATCTGGTCATCCACTTTCAGGATGGGGATAGAAGGCTCTTCGGCTACGGTAAATTTGTTGACGCCCACAATGATCTTATCATCGGTTTCGATCTGCCGCTGATAGGCATAGGCGCTGCGGGCTATCTCTTCCTGGATAAAACCTTTTTCAATAGCGGTCACGCTGCCCCCCATGTCGGCAATGCGCTGCATGAGCTCGCGGGCAGCTGTTTCGATCTGGCTGGTAAGGCTTTCCACATAATAAGAGCCGGCCAGGGGATCAACCGTATCGGGAGCACCACTTTCAAAAGCCACGATCTGTTGCGTACGCAAGGCAATCCGTGCTGCTTCTTCGGTAGGCAGGCTCAGCGCTTCATCATATCCATTGGTATGCAATGATTGTGTGCCACCCAGTACCGCAGCCAGTGTCTGCACGGTGACGCGGGCAATATTATTCAGTGGTTGCTGTGCGGTGAGCGTGCTTCCGCCGGTTTGTGTATGAAAACGCAGCATCATGGCTTTGGGGTCGGTTGCTCCCAGTTCTTTCATGATACCGGCCCACAGCTTACGCGCTGCCCTGAATTTGGCTACTTCTTCGAAGAGATTGTTATGTGCGTTGAAGAAGAACGATAGTCTTTTGCCAAATACATTGATGTCAAGCCCTTTTTGTAAAGCAGCTTCCACATAGGCGCGGCCATTGGCCAGCGTAAACGCCAGCTCCTGCACGGCAGTAGAACCTGCTTCCCGGATATGATAACCGGATATGGAAATAGTATTCCATTTAGGCACTTCATGACTGCACCATTCAAAAATATCGGTAATAATGCGCATAGAAGGTTGCGGCGGATAAATATAAGTACCCCTGGCGGCATATTCCTTCAGGATATCGTTCTGAATAGTACCGCTTATCTTTTTCAGATCAGCGCCCTGCTGACGGGCCAGTGCCACGTAGAATGCCAGCAGGATGAAGCCGGTGGCATTAATGGTCATGGATGTCGATACATCTTCGAGGCGGATGCCGTTGAAGAGTACCTGCATGTCTTCGATGCTGTCTATGGCAACACCCACTTTGCCCACTTCGCCATCGGCCAGGGGGTGGTCACTGTCATAACCGATTTGTGTAGGCAGATCAAATGCCACACTAAGACCGCTTACTCCCTGCGAAAGCAGGTAGTGATACCGTTTGTTACTTTCTTCAGCAGTAGAGAAGCCGGCATATTGCCGCATGGTCCAGAGTTTGCCCCGGTACATATCCGGCTGAATGCCGCGGGTAAAAGGAAATTGTCCGGGCAGGGAGTCAGGCAGGGCAGGCAAATCGTCAGGCTGGTAGAGGGTCTTGATAAAAATGCCGGAATCGGTGTATTTGGTTTCTTCAGCCATACCGTTTATTGAATACGATGAAATAAAATATCCTTTAGCGCATCACTTTCTTAGCCTCAAAGTTCAGGGCTTCCAGTACAATGCTGTGCAGGGCACCTTTGGATTGGGTCATGACAAATTCGAGTAATCGTTTATTCAGATCAGCACTGCCGGCTTCGGGAGGCAGGGTAGCAGCCACCTGGTTTATGATCAGCATATTTTGTTCTTTCAGATTGCGCACCGCTTCCCAGGCTACCGGGCTTACATAGATCTGCTGCGAAGTGTTGTACTCGTATTCCTGTTTGATACTTTCCAGCAACAGCAGTTGCATTTCACGTGCGCTGATACCACTTGTGTTGACACGGCTTATCAGGTTGGGGATGGCAATACGTTCAGACAGCATCACCAGTCTTTCATACGCCTGCAATTGCAGCGGCCGGGCATTGAAACTGTCGGCAGGCCCTTTGGCCGCCTGGCGTTTGCGAAAGTCGTTGATAAGATAAAAGCAATAAAAGGAAACAAGAAGGGCAACCAGTGCAAGCAATAGGGAGATCAGGTTTTGATCCATAGCTAATCAATTAGTGGTAAAGGGTTAAGGCTACAAAAATAGCTGAAAGTCTGCGCCAATGTACAAATTTGTAACATATCGTGTACAGGACGGTAAACCGGTGATACAGGCAGATTTTTGTAAATTTGCTGCATGGAAACAATTTTAGCAACTCCCGTATCGCTTACTCCCGGAGCGGTTAAAGAGCTGACCCAGCTGATGCAGGCAGATGGTTTTGATAAAAGCCAGGTGCTTCGTGTTGGTGTGAAAGGCGGAGGCTGTTCCGGTATGTCGTACATACTGGGATTTGATCAGCCGGAAGAAGGCGATCATGTATTTGCCATCGAAGGTATACCCTGTGTCATGAAGAAGGCACATGAGCTTTACCTGGCCGGTATGGAAATAGACTGGCAGGATGGGCTCAACAACCGGGGATTTACTTTCCGTAATCCCAATGCCAGCGCTACCTGCGGTTGTGGCACCAGCTTTGCCGTCTAGGTCAAAAAATACAGATTCAAAACGTCTTCATTCCCGAAGGCGTTTTTTTATTTAAAGGAAATAAAAAAGCCCCCGGAAAGGGGGCTTTTAGTATAAAGTGAATTTATGTCTTAGCTGGCTTTCACAGCAGTCTTACCGGCATCGGCAGTACTGTTGCTGGTTTTTCCTTTCTTGGCACTGCCAAGATCCAGCAGGATGGGGGCAGCTACAAATACGGAAGAATAGATACCGGTGATCACACCGATCAACATGGCGAAGGCAAAACCGCGGGTTACTTCACCACCTACCAGGAACAGGATCAGGATAGTGAGGAATACGGTCAGCGATGTCATGATGGTACGGCTCAGGGTTTCGTTGATGGCACGGTTGATTGTCTCTGCCAGCGGAGCCGATGGGTAAAGACGGCGGTCTTCACGGATCCGGTCAAAGATGATCACCGTATCGTTCATAGAGAAACCAATTACCGTAAGTATCGCAGCAATAAAGTGCTGGTCGATCTCCAGCGGGAAGGGAACGATCTTACGGGCAAAGGAGAATATGATCAGCGTTACCAGTACGTCGTGCAGCAGGGCCACAATGGTACCCAGTGAGTATCTCCAGTCGCGGAAGCGGATGAAGATATACAGGAAGATCACAAAGATGGCAAACACAGTAGCCTTCACCGCACCTCTCTTCAGGTCATCGGAGATGGTCGGCAATACTTTTTTAGAAGCGATTTTGCCGGCTGCAGTGCTGCTCTTTTCTGCATTGGTAAACTGGCTGAAGGTATATCCCTCGGGCAGGTGCTTTTGAAGACCTGCAAACAGATGCGATTCTACAATTGAGTCAACACCAGCGCGCGGATCAGTGATCAGGTAAGAAGTAGTGATCTCCAGTGTGCGGGTATTACCTACAGTTTTGATCAGCGGATTTTCGTTGTCGAAAGAAGCTTTGAGTTCATCGCGCATTTTTTCTACCTCACCACTCATTGACTTATCGAAACGAACCGTATAGCTACGGCCACCGTCAAATTCCACACCATAATCAAATCCATTGATGAAAGAAGCTACACCCAGCAACAGTACTACTACAGAGATGATATAGGCTGTTTTGCGGAACTCAACGAATTTATAGGCAGCATGTTTGAAAATGCGGCGTGATACACCGGTGAAATACTCGAGGTGTTTTTTGCGGTTGGTAAAGATGTCGGAGATCCAACGGCTAACCAGGATACCGCAAAACAGTGACAGGAGCAGACCCAGGATCTGTGTAGTGGCAAAACCTTTTACCGGACCCAGACCAAAGTAAAACAGGATGATGGCTGTAAGCAGGGTAGTGATGTGACCATCCAGTACGGGTGGCAATGACCGCCTGTAACCTTCATCAATAGCCGGGATGTATCCTTTACCACGGTTGAGCTCTTCCTTGATACGTTCGTAAATGATTACGTTGGTATCAACGGCCATACCAATGGTAAGTACCAGGCCCGCAATACCGGGGGCAGTAAGGGTGGCACCCAGGCCAGCCAGCACGCCTACGGTAAACAGCAGGTTAAGTACAAGAGCAATATTGGCAATCCAGCCGCTGGTATTATAGTAAACCAGCATCAGGATAAAGATGACGATAAAGGAAAGTCCGAAGGCCATAAGGCCGCCGTTGATGGCCGCTGTACCCAGGGTAGGACCTACCTGTTGTTCCTGCACGATCTTGGCAGGAGCAGGCAGTTTACCAGCCTTCAGCATATTGGCCAGATCCTGTGCTTCCTGTACGGTAAACCCGCCGCTGATGCTGGAGGTACCGCCAGTGATGGGATCATTTACAAAAGGAGCAGAGTAAACGATATTATCGAGTGCGATCGCAATAGGCTTGCCTACGTTTTTGGTAGTCATATCAGCCCAGTCGCGTTGTCCTTTTGCGTTCATATTCATGTTCACCTCGGGTTGTCCAAGCTGGTTATAATCAGCGCGGGCATCGGTGATCACATCGCCTTCAATTTTGGGTTTTTCACGACCAAAGGTCTTGATCGCATACAACGGTACAGCAGAGGCAGCACGGTTGTCGCTGCCTCGCTCGGCAATACCATACATCCATACCATTTGGGAAGGGAAGGCATTTTTTACCGCAGGCATTTCGAGGTAGCTGCGTACAAGTGCTGTATCATTGACAGGTACATACCCAATAGCAGCGGGATAACGCATATTGCCTTTATCATCCTGCTGGCCCTGTACCAGGAAGCCGATATAACCACCCAGGTGTTTTTTAGCTTCTTCGTCGCTATTCAGCGCTGTTTTGTCTGCAGTGCTGGTATCAGCGCCGTTGTTGGCCAGCAGACTGTTGTTGCTGGTATCTTTTGCGGCCTGATTGGTCGTGTCTTTGCTGGCAGCAGTAGTAGTATCTGTTTTTGTTTTACCGCCCATCGCAGCATAAAAAGCTGCATCGGCACGGGTGATGCTGTTTTCCAGCTCACCGATATTGTATACTTCCCAGAATTGCAGGTTGGCAGATGATTGCAGGATCTTACGTACGCGCTCACGATCCTGTATACCGGGAAGCTCTACGGTAATGATGCCTTTGTCACGATCAGGGTTGATGTTGGGCTGAGCCACACCAAACTGGTCGATACGCGTGCTCATTACACGGAAGGTATTGTCAAATGCGTCTTTGGAAAGAGATTCCAGTACAGAACGCACTTTAGAATCGCTGTCGGTGATCTTGATCAGTTCTTTATTGCCGGCAGAAAAAAGACCAGCCAGTTTGTTGGAACCAGCCAGCTTCTGATATTCATCGACAAAAAGTGTGATAAAGTTCGCATCGCTGTTTCCTCTGCGCTGGTTGGCATTATCGAGCGCCTTCTGGAAGTTGGGGTCTTTGGAGTTGTTGGACAGCGTGCGGAGCAGTCCGGTCATTTCCACTTCCAGTGTCACGTTCATACCGCCCTGCAGATCCAGACCCAGGCTCAGTTCTTCCTGTTGTGCTTTACGGTAGCTGATCGGTCCTGTGATACCATAGGTGATGATTTCATCCTTGGTACTGTCTTTGAGACGCTTCAGGCGGGCATCGTAGAGTGTGTCAAATTCTTCGCCGCGAGCGTTGGGGTTGGTGGCGTTCACATATTTCCGAGCGCTTTCTGTCAGTTTCTTTTCATGATTGCGAACAAACCATGTAAATGAAAGCTGGTAAAGAGAGTAAATAATCAGCAGGATCGTAAAAAAGCGAACCAAACCTTTCAGTTGCATACGTTGATGTGATTTACATTTTTTGAACTTGCCACTGCATTGCACAGGGGGGCAAGCCGTTATACGGTTTTAAAGGACGGCAAAGATAGGGTTTTAAGGTATATGTTTCATGGCCTTTTCCGGCACCGTAATTTTAGAAAAAATGTTTTTCCTGTATTGATAATCATATGTTTGTGGCTGTGCGTGAATTTTTTAAAGCAGTCGGCCCCTCAAAAATTAATCCCATCGGGAGCCACTCCCTTATTTTTAGAGAATGAAATCTGTTTCGTTTCTGCCGCTGATTTACCTGCTTGCAGCAGCCATGCTGTCGGCCTGCAACCCGGGCAGGCGGGCAACAGGCCTGCCCCAAACCGGGCAACTGGAAGCGTGGATGAAAGAAGCCTCCCCTACCTTTGATGCGGTACTGGATCATCGCGACGACTGGCGTGTGCAAATATTTTATTCACGTATTCATCGGGATAAGAAGGGCAATGCCTGGTTCGAAGACTTTCATTTTGGCCCGGATACATTTCAATATTTCTACCCGGCCAGTACAGTAAAGCTGCCGGTGGCATTACTGGCATTGCAACGCCTGCAGGAGTTGCGCCATGCGGGGCCCGACCGCGAAACCATGATGATCTCCGAAGCATCCACCCCGTCGCAGACACTTGCTTACAACGACCCGACCAGTGCAGCAGGCAGCCCTTCCATTGCGCAGTATATCCGGAAGGTTTTCCTGGTGAGCGATAATGATGCATTCAACCGGCTGTACGAATTTCTGGGGCCTGATTATATCAACAGCAGCTTACGGGCACGCGGATTGAGCAGTGCCAATATCGTTCACCGGCTTAGTGTGGCCATGAGTGCCGAAGAGAACCGGCAGCTTAATCCCATCCGTTTTCTGGATAGTAATACCTATACCGTACTCGAACTGCCGGCACGCACGGACAAATGGATATCCGATGCACCCGCTGTGAAAATTGGAGAAGGGTTTTATCAGAACGGGCAACTGATCAAGGAGCCATTCGACTTTTCGCAGAAAAACAGCATTTCACTGGCAGACCTGCACCAGTTGCTGAAAGCAATCTTCTTTCCGGGATCATTGCCGGCCTCGCAACGGTTCAGCCTGCAGCCAGATGACCTGGATTTTCTGAAACAATGTATGAGTGCCTATCCTTACCAGGGCCTGGTACCGGGATATGTCAGTGTCGAAAAACCGGACAGTGTGGTAAAGGTATTTGCTGCCGCTGCCGGCAATGTCTTGCATGCACCGCAGTTGAAAGTGTATGATAAGGTAGGAGGGGCCTACGGCTTCCTGACCAATGTAGCGTATGTGCGGGAGGAGAACACAGGGATAGAGTTTTTATTGTCGGCAACCGTTTACTGCAATAGTGATGGCATACTGAACGATGACCGGTATGATTACGAGCAGACCGGTTATCCGTTTATGCGGGCACTGGCCCGGCTTATTTATGCACAGGAACAGAAACGCAACAAACAGTAGTTATTGACGATCGTTGGATTGGGTTTAAAGATTTATGTTTTTGTTTGAAAACCTTCTACCAATTACCTTCAACCATTACCCTTTTTCCATAAATTTGCTCCGCTTGCTGAAGAGGTGGAACCTCCATCGTTCAAATCATATTTTATAAATCAACAATTACAATGCAATTATCTTCCTTGTTGCAGCGCTTCAACGAGCCCGAAACGCTGAAAATGGCCAAACTTGGTCGCGAATTAAGAGCAAAAGGGATTGATGTGATCGATCTCAGTTTGGGTGAACCCGATTTTGATACACCTCAGCATATCAAGGATGCAGCCGTCAAAGCTATCCAGGACAACTGGAGCCATTATACTCCCGTGCCGGGCTTTCTGGATTTGCGCGAAGCGGTATGTACAAAGCTGCAGAGAGATAACGGCCTTAGCTATAAACCCGAGAACATTGTAGTTTCTACCGGTGCCAAACAAAGCCTGGCCAATGCCATCCTGGCCCTGGTCGATGAAAATGATGAAGTCATTATACCTACGCCTTACTGGGTTACCTATAGCGAGCTGGTAAAAATTGCCCGTGGCCGTGTGGTGGAGATCAAAACATCGGCCCGCGATGGATTTAAGATCACACCTCAGCAACTGGAAGCTGCCATCACGCCCCATACCAATGTATTCCTGTTCTCTTCGCCCTGCAATCCCAGCGGCGCGGTATATACGCGTGAAGAACTGGAAGGGCTGGTAAATGTATTCCGCAAGTATCCCAATGTCACGATCCTTTCGGATGAGATATATGAGTATATCAATTTTGTAGGCAAACATGAAAGTATTGCCCAGTTTGAAGATATCCGCGACCGTGTGGTGATCATCAATGGACTGAGCAAAGGTTTTGCCATGACGGGCTGGCGCCTGGGTTACATTGCCGCTTCACCCGAGATTGCCAAAGCATGCGAAAAGCTGCAGGGACAATTTACCAGCGGTACCTCCAGTATCACACAGAAGGCTGCGGTGACGGCGCTTACGACCGACCTGCGTCCTACAGAGGAAATGGTGGAAGAATTTGCCCGCCGTCGCAAACGTGTACTGGAACTGGTCAATGAGATCCCCGGCATTGAATGTTCTGCTCCTGATGGTGCATTTTATATTTTCCCGGATGTGAGTGCTTATTATGGTAAATCAGACGGACAAACGGTGATCCATACATCCGGTGACTTTTGCATGTATCTGCTCAATACGGCCCACGTATCATCTGTAATGGGTGAGGCCTTCGGTGATCCGCAGTGCGTGCGTTTTTCCTTTGCAAACAGTATGGAGAAGATCGAAGAAGCCTGGAGCCGTATCAAAGTGGCGCTGGCTAAATTGAAATAATCCAACCGTTGGGTTGATAAATAATGATGAGAAAAGGGTGTGCAGTCAATGCATGCCCTTTTTATTTTGCTTGCTGTAACAGCTGGTCATGCAGGGCCAGTACCTGGGGAATAACGGGATGCTGATCGTCATTGATGATAACCGTATCGCAGAGCTTCATTTTAATGGTTTCATCAATCTGTCGTTGCATCCGCTTCAGCACTTCTTCGCGGGTGACCTGGTCGCGGCCGGTTACACGTGCTATACGCAAAGCCTGTGGCGCGTATACTCCAATCACAAAATCAAGCTGGGCCGAGGATCCGCTTTCAAAAATCAGGGCAGCTTCTTTGAGGGTATAGGGGGCGTGCTGGCGTCGCATCCATTCTTCTGCATGACGGATGGTAGCCGGATGGGTGAGGCTGTTGAGCAGGGCCAGCTTTTCGGGATTGTCAAATACCTGGGCGGCGAGATAACTCCGGTTGAGTGCACCATCTTTATAACTTTCTTCGCCAAAATGATGACGGATAGCCTGGCGCAGGCTTTCATCTTCATTCATCAGGTTGCGTGCCGCCGTATCGGCATTATATACCGGTATACCCAATACTTCAAATACACGGGCTACCGTGCTTTTGCCGCTGCCTATACCGCCTGTGATGCCTACACGTAACATGCAACGAAGCTAAAAAAGAAAACCAGATACCCCAAAGAGTATCTGGTTTGAATAAAATGCAACAGGTTATTATTTCTTTTCAGCAGTAGCTTTATTGAGATTGGAAGTCCAGTCCATGCTGATGGCTGACTTCTCAATTTTGATATAGCTGCCGGGGCTTACTTCGATATTGAGCGTACCGTCTTCATTCACTTTGTTAACCACGCCATGGATACCGGCAATAGTTACAATCTTGTCGCCTTTCTGCAGTTCTTCGATAAATTTCTTCTGATTCTTGGCACGTTTGGCCTGCGGGCGGATAAAGAACAGCCAGAATACCACAATCATCAGACCCATTAAGATCAGTGAAGAATACTGGCCCAATCCGGAAGCAGTGCCGGTGGCTTGCAATAAATTAGTGTAGTTCATTTCTTGATGTTTATAATTATTCGGTAACCTCTACTTTGAAACTGAGTGTATGCAACTGCATGTCTTTGGTATTTGCTTTTACAAATACATTCTTGTCGTTGACACCCGGGCGCCTGTTGCTGTCAAATTTGGCCTTGATCACACCTTCTTCTCCCGGAGCAAAGGGACGGTCGGGCGTTTCCGGCACTGTACAACCGCAGCTGGCGCTTACATTTTCGATGATCAGATTTTTATCGCCGGTATTTTTGAAACGGAACCGTACTTCCACTACCTGGCCTTCTTTCACTTTGCCAAGGTTTTGCGTGGTGGAGTCCAGCCACTGAATAGTGGTATAGTTGGCTGTATCGGCCAGGCTCTTGCGGCTTTCTTCTGCAGTGAGACGGGGCGAATTTTTGTCAGATGTACCGCAGGCTGCAAATCCGGCAGCGATCAATACAATCCAGATTTTTTTCATTTGTCTGATTTATGCCCGGCAAAGGTAGGGTGAACCGGTCAAACCGGGAAAGGCTCACCTGCCGGAAAAGTTTATTACGCTTTTTTGTAATCTACCTTTTGCATTTTGCCCTGCTGTACCAGTTCCTTGTGGATATTATCCAGTATGCCATTGACAAACTGGCCGCTCTGGGGGGTACTGTATTCCTTGGCCAGATCGATATATTCATTGATGGTAACCTTGGGGGGGATGGTCTCGAAATAGAGAAACTCGGCCACACCCATTTTCATCAGTACCATATCGAGGTGGGCGATACGCTCAGGATCCCAGTTTTTGAGTTTGGGTACAATGATACTTTGCAGGTGTTCCGTTTTTTCGATCACGGTTTGTAATAGTGCTTTGGCAAATTGTGCCTTATCGGCACTCAGCAGGTTTTTGAAATCGTAGCTGCCGGGCTTTTGCAGGTAACCGGCCAGCAGCTGTACCACCAGCTCGCCGTCATCGTCCCAGTTGCTGAAGTTTTCTTCGATTTGTGCGACTACTACCTCGTTGGCAAGGATCAGGTCGTTGAGGATAAACTCCAGTATTTTTCTTTCTTCCTGTTTTTCGCGCAGGGGAGTGGCGATATACTGGGCATATTCGGGTGTCTGCACCAGGTCTAGATACACTTTGCGCACCAGTTCTATATCACCACGCAGTTCTGGTTTGTCTTTTTCAAATTGCTCACGCAGGCCCGGATCTTCCATCAGTTTCCAGAGCAGGTCGTTGCCGGCAATTTTTGTATTTACGTTGAGATCTTCTGCGGTAGGGAGGTGTTTGCTGGCTCGTTTGTGGGCTTCTGTTTCAGCATATCGCGCCACTTCCATCAAAAACCAGTTAAGGTATACCAGCAGCGAGCGGGTTTGATCAAAATGCTGCTGCAGGATCTTTTGCGGTTCACCCGGTTTGGTCAGACCTTCCAGCGATTCTGCGGTGTAAAGGGTCTGCATCACTTTTACCCGGATATTTCTTCTGCTAATCATTGTGGTAAGAACTGGTTTGAACAGGCAAAGATAAGTGATAAGTTTTAAGTTATAAGTATTAAATGAAGAAGGTAAAGGGTAAAAGGGCATATATGCAGCCGGCAATTGTAGCGGCAGGTTTTATATATAAATGAATATGATGCTGATGCAATGCATGGCGCATTCTTTGTGGGGTGCTGTATCAGTTTTGTTTTAATATTGCCCTTTCTTATTAATAATGTTTCAGGTATGCAGAAACGGATCGTAATTTTTGATGATGATAAGGATACGCTCGCTATCTGCTCACTGATACTGGGTGGCCTGGATTATGAAGTGATTGCGCGGGAAGACTGTATGGATATCCTGGATATACTGGATGAACATGCGCCGCAGGTCATACTCATCGATAATCATCTGCCCGGTATGAATGGTGCAACCGGGATAAAGCTGGTGAAGGAATCTCCCCGGCATATGCATATTCCCGTCATCTTTTTTACCGGTACCAACAATGCACAGGCACTGGCAGACGAGGCCGGGGCCGACTTTGTACTCCCCAAACCGGTCGATCTGGCTCAACTGGAGGAGGTCATCAGCCAGGCCGTTAATGGTTGATCCGCCGAACGTTGTGGCAGGACAAATGTGAAAAAATGTCTTTTCTGACCGGCTGAATGCAATTTTTTCAGGCCGGAAGGGGGTGTGAAATGAAAAAATGACCTGTTTGCGCGAGTGGCATATTATTCGTGTAGCTTTGCCGTCCTTTATCAGTCGCGTCAAATAGCCGGCTGGCCCGGGGTTCGGGCAGGACAAAAAAGCACAAAACACAAAAATCAATACAATTATGGCCAAGAAAGTCAATGTTACCCCACTTCATGACAGGGTAATTGTGAAAGCGGCTGCTGCCGAAGAAAAAACCGCAGGTGGTATCATTATCCCTGACACTGCAAAAGAAAAACCCCAGCGTGGTGTAGTGATCGCTGCCGGCCCTGGTAAGAAAGACGAGCCTGTAACTGTAAAAACCGGCGACACGGTACTGTATGGCAAATATGCCGGTACTGAAATTCAAATCGATGGTGAAGATTACCTGATCATGCGTGAGTCAGACATCCTGGCAATCGTATAATTCACCATTGCGTATGAAGCATGATTGAAAGATCATCTTCAAATCTCCAAATCTTCAAATTTTCAAATCGACTAATATGGCAAAGCAACTCTTCTTCGACATTGAAGCAAGAAATAAAATGAAAAAAGGCGTGGACGTACTGGCCAACGCCGTTAAAGTAACCCTCGGTCCCAAAGGACGCAATGTGGTTATTGAGAAAAAATTTGGTGCTCCCGCTATCACCAAAGACGGTGTGACCGTAGCCAAAGAAATTGAACTGGAAGACCCCATCGAGAATATGGGTGCTCAAATGGTAAAGGAAGTAGCTTCCAAAACCGCAGATATTGCCGGTGATGGTACTACAACTGCTACCGTTTTGGCTCAGTCTATCATCAGCGAAGGTCTGAAAATGGTAGCTGCCGGCAGCAATCCCATGGACCTCAAAAGAGGTATTGATAAGGCTGTAGTTAAAATCGTTGAGAACCTGAAGAGCCAATCTCAGGCTGTAGGCAACGACAACAGCAAGATCCAGCAGGTAGCTTCTATCTCTGCCAACAATGATACAGAGATCGGTAAGCTGATTGCTGAGGCAATGAAGAAAGTAGGTAAAGAAGGCGTGATCACTGTAGAAGAAGCCCGTGGTACCGAAACAGGTATCGAAGTGGTAGAAGGTATGCAGTTTGACCGCGGTTATATCTCGCCTTACTTTGTAACCAACAGCGAAAAAATGGAAGCTGAGCTGGAAAGCCCTTATATCCTGATCTATGACAAAAAGATCAGCAGCATGAAGGACATCCTGCACATTCTCGAAAAAGTAGCACAAAGCGGTCGTCCGCTGCTGATCATTGCAGAAGATCTGGAAGGTGAAGCACTGGCTACACTCGTGGTAAACAAACTGCGCGGTACACTGAAAGTGGCAGCTGTAAAAGCTCCCGGCTTTGGTGACCGTCGTAAGGAAATGCTGCAGGATATCGCTGTACTTACAAAAGGTATCGTGATCAGCGAAGAGCAGGGTTACAAACTGGAAGGAGCTGATATCAGCTACCTCGGTGTTGCAGCTACTGTTACCATCGACAAAGACAATACGACTATCGTAGGTGGTAAAGGCAAAAAAGATGATATCAATGCCCGCATCAACCAGATCAAAGCACAGATTGAGATCACTACATCTGACTATGATAAGGAAAAACTGCAGGAGCGCCTGGCCAAACTGAGCGGCGGTGTTGCCGTACTCAATGTAGGTGCTGCTACTGAAGTGGAAATGAAAGAAAAGAAAGACCGTGTAGATGATGCCCTGCATGCTACCCGTGCTGCAGTAGAAGAAGGTATCGTACCCGGTGGTGGTGTTGCTTTCATCCGTGCCGTTGAAGCCCTCGAAAAACTGAAAGGCGCCAACGAAGATGAAACAACCGGTATCGCTATCGTAAAACGTGCACTCGAAGAACCCCTGCGCCAGATCGTGGCCAATGCAGGTATTGAAGGTTCTATCGTGGTACAGAAAGTGAAAGAAGGCAAGGCCGATTATGGTTTCAATGCCCGCACCGAGCAGTATGAAAACATGCTGAAAGCCGGTGTAATCGATCCTACCAAAGTAGCTCGTATCGCACTGGAGAATGCTGCTTCTATTGCCGGTATGCTCCTCACAACCGAATGTGTTGTAGCCGACAAACCCAAAAAAGAAGAAGCGCCTCACTCACATGGTGCTCCTGATATGGGTGGCATGGGTTATTAATCGACTCAATTGCCCTTTTGGGCGATCTGCTATAGGGGTCCCGGAACTGGTTGAAAACCAGCCGGGACCCTTAGTTTTATACGCAATTTTTATTATTGGCAGGTAGGCGAATAATTGATATTTTTAGTTTCACATTATTATACCTTAACTGTCACTTATGAGAAAAATTTACAGTATTGTAGTTCTTATGCTGTTGATGGTGTTGTGCCATGATCAGGTGCTGGCCCAGGGCCGCTTCTTTTCTGCCGGCCGGCCCAATGGCACCGTGACCACTTCCGGCAGGCGTATGCTTGTCCCCGAAAAATTCAGCACCACCTCACTCGATGTGGATGGACTGAAAAACTTTCTCTGGAATCTTCCCAACGAAAACACTGTTTTATATAACAGGAGCCAGGCCCGGGTCATCGAATTGCCGATGCCCGATGGTACTATTGCCCGTTTCCGGGTTTGGGAAAGCTCTATCATGGAACCAGCCCTGGCCAGTAAATTTTCCGAGATCAAAACATTTGCAGGGCAGGGTATCGATGATCCCGCTGCTACTATCCGCATGGATTATAATCCCTACTATGGTTTTCATGCGCAGATACTCTCTCCCAATGGCCGGGTGTATATCGATCCCTATGCCAGAGGCGATGTAAAAAATTATATGAGCTATTTTCAACGGGACAATAAACGTACTGCCGGCTTTCAGTGTGGTGTTGCATCTCCGGTGACCGATCCGCCTGCCGGCACAGCAGCCCGCGTGGAAGCTGCCTGTCGCGGTGGTCAGTTATACGTTTATCGTCTTGCGGTAGCCTGTACCGGTGAGTATGCGCAGGCGGTCGGCGCTTCTACTGCCGGGCAACTACATGCAGCTATTACTACTACAGTGAATCGTGTAAATGGAGTATATGAAAACGAACTGGCTATCCGCCTCGTATTGATTGCCAACAACAGCCTGATTGAATACCTCGATCCGGCAACAGATCAGTTTAATGGAAACAATAGTGCCGGCACGTTGATTTCAGAGAGTCAGAATGTGATCACCAGCATTATAGGCTCTGGCAATTTCGACATTGGCCATACCTTTAGTACTGGTGGAGGTGGTTTGGCTGGCCTCGGTGTTGTATGTAATAACTCAAACAAAGCCCGCGGTATTACCGGTAGCTCAAATCCTGTAGGTGATGGATATGATATTGATTATGTTGCGCATGAGATGGGGCATCAGTTTGGTGCCAATCACTCATTCAATAGTGTTACACAAAACTGTGGTGGTAATCCATCGAATCGCAACGGGTCTACTGCATACGAAGTCGGTAGTGGCACGACAATCATGGCCTACGCAGGCATTTGTGGAAATGATGATATTCAACCGAATAGTGATCCCTATTTTCACGCTGTTAGTTTTGATGAGATCAGCAATTATGTAGAAGGGGGTGGGGCAGGCTGCCGTCAGGCGATTGCAACAGGCAATACACTACCAATCATTACATCGATGCCTAATAATGGGGTGATGATTCCGGTATCAACACCGTTTACGCTCACTGCCACAGCTACAGATGCAGATGGCGATGCACTTACCTATAGCTGGGAAGAATGGGACCTGGGCGGCTCATCTACCTGGAATGGAGGAGCCAGCAGTGCCAGCGCGCCCCTCTTTAAATCACGTATTCCCAAAACGACCGGCAACCGTACATTCCCGGATATAGCGGTGATACTGGCAGGTTTCCCGGACAATCCTGCTCCTCCCGCGACTATGGGAGGGCTTAAAGGTGAAACCCTTCCCAAGATAGGTCGTGATATGAAATTCAGGCTTACTGTACGCGATAACCGTGCAGGTGGTGGAGGCGTGGTATCCGGTGGCAGCGGTTGTGCCAGTGGCGGTTTTACCGGTGAGTTCAAAGTGACCACTATCGATGGCACAGGTCCGTTTGTAGTATCTGCACCCAATGGAGGAGAAAGTTATCCTGGTGGCTCCACACAGACCATTACCTGGAGCGTAGCCAATACCAATGTGGCTCCCATCAATTGTACCAATGTAAAAATAACTATGTCTACAGATGGTGGACAAACCTATCCCATCGTACTGGCGGCCAGTACAGCCAATGATGGCAGCGAAGCTTTGGTGATCCCCGTTGGTCTTACTACCACTGCACGTATCAAGATTGAAGCTGTAGGCAATATCTTCTTCGATATTTCCAATCAAAACTTTTCTGTGACTCCTCCTGTAGATGGGTTTGAATTCACCACGCCGGCTTCACAAAGTGTTGCCTGTGCCGGGCCAACTACTGCCAGCATTACACTCGGTACTACTACTGTATCCGGATTCAGCACACCGATTAATCTGACTGCCAGCGGTAATCCTGCAGGTACTACTGTTTCGTTCAGCCCCGATCCGCTCACTCCGGGCAACAGCACAGTGGTAACATTGAATGGAGTCAATACATTGTTTAACGGTTCTTACAACGTGACGGTGAGCGGTACAGCAGGTGTGCATACCCGTACCCGCGTACTCACATTCATCGTACAGACCGGTACAGGTCCTACTATCACTACGCCTCCGTCTGACCAGGCCGTGTGTGTGGGTACCAATGCTACTTTCAGTGCAGCGGCTACAGGTGCTGTCAGCTATCAATGGCAGGTAAGCACAGATGGCGGAGCCAACTATGCCAATGTACCTACAGGTGGCAACGGCACATCCTATACCGCCAGCAATGTGACAACAGCGGCTAATAATTATCGTTACCGGATACTGGCCAACGGACAGTGTGGTATTACCACCTCTGCCTTTGCCACACTTACGGTACAGACACCGCCCAGCGTCAGTGCTGCTCCGCAAAGTGCTACACTTTGTGAGGCCAGCAATGCTACGTTTAATGTAACTGCCGGTGGCACCGGACTTTCTTATCAATGGCAGTCCAGTCCCGATGGCACCACATTCACCAATATCGGATCGGCTAACGGCGCCAGCTATACGGTTAACAGTATCACACCATCTATCAGTGGCAGCCAGTACCGTGTTATCGTGAGCGGCACCTGTCCGTCTCCGGCAACTTCATCTGCTGCTACACTCACGGTGATTAGTCCCGTGCAGGTCACTGCCAGCCCGCAATCGGTCGCTGAGTGTGAAACAGGTAATGTGAGCTTTAGTGTGACAGGAGCAGGTACGGGGATCCTCTACAAATGGCAACGCAGTGTCGATGGTGTGGCTGCTTATGAAGATATCGCCAATGGTGGCGTTTATGCAGGTGCTGCTACTTCCACGCTCACACTTACCAATCTGCCGGCCAACTACAACAACTATCGTTACAGGGCGCTGTTGTCAAATACAACCTGTACCACACCGGCCGTATCCGGCGTGGCTATACTGACAGTTAATTCCAGACCGGTAGTGACGCTTACTGCGCCATCGCTGAGTCTGCAGCCGGGTCAAACGAGCACGATCACTGCCAGCATTCAACCGTCTCCAACCGGGTTTGATATCACCTGGTTCCGCAACGACACACAGATACCGGGCGTTACGGGCACCAGTTATACTGCTGACGTCACAACGCTGGGTACTTACCGGGTAGGCATCAATAACCCCACCACCGGCTGTAACAACCAGTCGGAAGTACTCACCATTGGTGCACAGGCCAGCCAGCGACTGTTTATCTATCCCAATCCCAGCACCGGACAGTTTACGGTTTCGTATTACAACTCAAGCTGGAACAACAGTCGTCAGACGCTGACCATTTATAACTCACAGGGCAGCCGGATCTACAGCGCCGCTTTCAACCTGACCGGTCCATATACGCTGCTGCCTGTCAACCTCAATGGTGCGGGCGGTGGAGTTTACCTGGTGGTACTGGGCGATACAAACGGCAAAAAGATCATTGAAGGAAAAGTGGTAATAGGTCATTAATTATCAATTCGTTTTATATCAAGGTCCCACCTGCCTGGCAGGTGGGACCTTTTTCTTTTCTGCCAAAAACAGCCGGTGGCTGTGTATAAGCGGGAATCACTTCCCGAAACCCCAATTTTGCAGTACCTTTGCGCCTCGCCAAATGGCCCTGGCAGCTCAAATGGGCCAATCAAAACGTCAAATTCATGATCAGCGTAAAAGACCTGAAGCTGGCCTATGGCAAGCGGGTATTGTTTGAAGAAGTAAACCTCAATTTCACAAAAGGAAATTGTTATGGTGTAATTGGTGCCAACGGTGCCGGCAAAAGTACATTCCTGAAGATCCTCAGCGGCGAAATTGAAGCCAACAAGGGATCTGTAGACATCACTCCCGGCGAGCGGATGGCCATACTCAAACAAAACCATTTTGCCTTTGATGAAGAAACGGTGATCAATACCGTGATGATGGGCCACACCAAACTGTGGTCGGTGATGAAAGAGCGTGAATCCATTTATGCACTGGCCGATTTTACCGAAGAAGACGGTATGCGCGCCGGAGAACTGGAAGGTGAGTTTGGCGAAATGGGTGGTTATACGGCCGACAGCGATGCCGCCACTTTGCTGGGTGAGCTGGGTGTAGCCGAGGCATTTCATCAGTCGCTCATGAAAGATATCCCCTCCAATATGAAAGTGCGGGTGCTGCTGGCACAGGCGCTGTTTGGTAACCCGGATATCCTGCTGCTCGATGAGCCTACCAACGGACTGGATATTGAAACTATCAGCTGGCTCGAAAACTTCCTGGCCGATTATGAAAACATTGTACTGGTGGTGAGCCACGACCGTCACTTTCTCGATGCGGTCTGTACACACGTGGCAGATGTGGACCGCCAGAAGATCAAGATATTTACCGGCAACTATACATTCTGGTACGAATCATCGCAACTGATGGCGCGCCAGGTTAATGACAAGAACAAGAAAGTAGAGGAGAAAAGACAGGCCCTGCTTGATTTCATCGCCCGCTTTAGCGCCAATGCCTCCAAGAGTAAACAGGCTACTTCACGAAAAAAGGCGCTCGAAAAACTGACGATTGAAGAGATCGAACCCAGCTACCGCAAATACCCGGGAATCATCTTCCAGCCGCTGCGTGAAGTGGGTAACCAGATCCTGAACGTAGAGAAACTGACCAAATCGGTAGATGGACGCGTGCTGTTTAAAGATGCCACATTTACTGTCAATAAGGGCGATAAGATCGCATTGCTTAGCCGCGACCCGCTGGCCGTGACCAGTTTTTTCAATATCGTAACTGCTGAAACCATTGCCGACAGCGGCTCTTACGAATGGGGCAGCACGGTGACACATGCCTACCTGCCGCTCGAAAACGGCGAATTCTTCCAGAAAGAGCTCAACCTGATGGACTGGCTTCGCCAGTATGTGCCACCGCATGTAACAGATGTGGATGAGCCCTTCCTTCGTGGCTTCCTGGGCAAGATGCTGTTTAGCGGCGAAGACGTGCTCAAGAAAACCAATGTGCTGAGTGGTGGTGAGAAAGTCCGTTGCATGCTCAGCCGTATGATGCTGCAAAACCCCAACGTGATCCTGCTCGATCAGCCTACCAACCACCTCGATCTGGAGAGTATCCAGAGCTTCAACGAACAGTGTACCGATTACAAAGGTATTGTGCTGCTCACCAGTCATGACCATACGTTTATGCAAACTGTCGCCAACCGTGTTATAGAACTCACTCCCAAAGGCATCATCGACCGCCTGATGACCTTTGATGAGTACCTGTCCGACGCGCGTGTAAAAACGTTGAGGGAGGAAATGTATAAATGATGGTAAAGGGTAGAAGGTAAACAGTAAACGGCTCATTTTTACACCTTTAACCTTCTTCCTTCCGCCCTTTGCCTTTTTCCCCAGGTTGTGCAAAAAAAATGTACTTCCTACACTTGCAGGCAGGGATTCTAATCTCTATCTTAGATTCCGCAACCAAAGTTCTTTCACCATTTCTGATTCCAACTTCCTACCTGACACCTGTTAATCCTACCGGGAAAAGCCTAGTATCCGGGCCGGGGGTATGTTCTGACTGCTTTGCAGCGAATATTCGGGTTGAAACCAGAAAAAATGATTTTGAAAGCTTCATCGTATGATGGAGCTTTTTTTATTAGGTGAAGGATAGAAGGTTTAAAGGTATAAGAGTATAAAGGTTTAAAGAGTTTAAGGGGTATAAAGTGTGTGTTAAAAGAGCTTATTAGCACATCATCATATTAGCACACTAGCACATTTTCCCTTACCATCTTCAAATTCTCAAATCTCCAAATTTTCAAATTACATTAACACATCAGCACATTGAATATTTCTTCTCTTCAAAAAAAGATCGCTTTCTGGCCGGCTGTGGCCATTGTGGTGGGGAGTGTTGTAGGCTCAGGTTTGTTTATTAAACCTGCTTCTATGGCTGCACAGCTGGGTTCTCCGTTCTGGCTGATGCTGGTATGGGTGCTGGCTGGTTTGTTTTCGCTGATGGGCGCACTTGTATTTGCAGAACTGGGCGCCATGATGCCGGTCACCGGTGGTATATACGCTTACTTCAGGCATATGTTTGGCGATTTTGTTGCCTTCCTGTATGGCTGGGCTGCGTTTTCGGTTATTAATACAGCGGCTGTAGCGGCTATTGCTTACGTATGTGCGCAGTATGCCGATTATTTTTTGTCGCTTCCCCGCTTTCCGGAGACAGTCGAACTTTCTTACCGTTTGCATATTCCCGGGATTGGTGATTTGTATCCATTGCAGAATATCGGGGTGAAGGCACTGGCGGCATTGCTGGTACTGGTGCTCACCTGGCTTAATTATATAAGTGTAAAGGCAGGTAGCGCCTTTCAGAATATCAGCACGCTGGCCAAAGTGCTGGTGATCGGCGCATTGGTTATTGGGATATTCAGTTCGCCTGCCGGCTCATTTTCTCATTTTTCGCATACGTATAATGCGCCGGGTGCGGCTGGTTTGACAGGAGCGATCGTAGTAGCTATGACGGGCGCATTCTTTGCTTATGACGGATGGATCAATATTTCATTTATGGCGGGTGAGATACAGCAGCCACAGCGGAACATACCACGCAGTTTGTTATTGGGGATGCTTGTCTGTATTGGTATTTACCTGCTGGTCAACCTGGCTTATTTATATGCGCTGCCAGTAGAGAAAATGGCAGCATCGCAACTGGTGGCCGCAGATGCCGTGACGGTGGCGCTGGGCTCAACAGGAGCAGCCATTGTAGCAGCTATGATCATCATCTGTACACTTGGTGCTGTGAACGGCAACCTGATGGCCACCTGCAGGGTTACCTATGCCATGGGGCAGGACCGGGTATTTGCTCCCTGGACAGGTCGTATCCATTCCCGTTTTCAGTCGCCCGGCAATGCCTTGTGGCTGCATGCCATCTGGACCTGTCTTTACATATTCACCGGCTCATTCGATATGCTGGCAGATATGTTTGTGTTTGTAACCTGGATTGCCTATGGCGCTGGTGCAGTGGGGATATTCCTTTTGCGTCGTCGTGAACCGGAGCGGGTACGTCCTTACCGCATTATCGGCTATCCGTTTGTTCCGTTGCTTTATATCGTCTTTACCGGCTTTTACCTGGTGATGACCATCTGGAACGATGTAAGCAATTATTTGCAACACCGCCAGCCGGTGATCAATTCCCTGCTGGGTTTGTTTATTACTGCGCTTGGTATTCCTTTGTTTTTTTATTACCGGAAAAGAAATAATGCATCGCCCCGCAGGCAGTCTTCCTAAAGCATTTTGCGAATGAGCCGACCCAGCACGTGCAGGCCATGTTCGGCCTGGTCGTCCCAGGGTTTGCCAAAACTGATGCGGATGCAGTTGTTGTAATTGCAACTGGCCGAAAATATCTTGCCCGGCATAATGGAGACCTGCTGCTTCATTGCTTCTGTGCGCAACCGGAAGCTGTCTATTTTCTTATTGAGTTCAACCCACAATACTACACCTCCCTGTGGTCTCGATACCTTGGTGTCGTCGGGCAAATGTTCAACAATACCCTGCATGTACCGCTGCATCTGTGCATGCAGGCAGGTGCGCAGATTTTTGAGATGATATTCAAAACGCCCATGCTGCAGATAATGGGCAACAGCCGCCTGTGTAAGTCCCGGGCTGCTGATAGACAGGATACGTTTGAGCTGCTTTACTTCTTCCATATACCTGCCCGGCAATACCCAGCCAATACGATAACCGGGAGCCAGTGATTTGGAAAAAGAAGAGCAGTGCATCACGATACCTGCCCGGTCATAATACTTACAGGTACGGGGACGGTTCTTGCCAAAATATAATTCGCCATAAATGTCATCTTCTATCAGGGGGATGTCATGTTGGGTAAGCAACTCTACCAGTTCTTTCTTTCGTGCATCGGGTATACAGCCTCCCAGCGGATTATTGAAATTGGGAATGACCACGCAGGCTTTTACCGGAGATTTCCGAAGTGTACGACGCAGGCAATCGAGATCCAGGCCGGTAGTAGGGTCGGAGGATATTTCCACCACCTTAAGCCCGAGATTTTCGATTGACTGAAAGATGCCAAAATAATTGGGCGATTCCACCGCTACCACATCGCCGGGCTTGGTGACGGCACGCAGGCAAAGCGTAAGACCTTCCATACATCCACTGGTGACGAGTACATCATCCGCTTTTACCTTTCCACCCCAGTTGAAACTTTGACGTGCAATCTGCTTACGCAATTCTGCATTGCCCTGTGTGTGCTCATAATTAATGGTGGCGTCTGCCTGGTTGCGCAGTACATGTGTTACCGCTTTGTTGAGTTTGGCAGCAGGCAACAGGGAAACGTGAGGCACTGCCAATGCAAAGTTTATGGTACGCTGGTTGCTGGTGGCAATATCTGAGTAAAACGAAGCGATCATTTCCTTTACCGATACATTGTGCGATAATACATCGGGCTGAATGACCTGTGGCAGATCCCTGAACCGCCGCGGGCTGAAGCGTACATAGTAACCCGATTTGGGCCGGGCTTCGATGAGGCCTTTGCCTTCGAGGTGATAATAGGCCTGAAAAGCGGTACCCATGCTGATACCGTATTCTTCACTCAGTACACGTACCGACGGAAGTTTATCACCGATTTTCAATACATCGTCCTGGATCATTTTTTCCACGCCACCTGCCACCTGCAGATAAATATGATCGGTATCTGTAAATGTATTTTTAGCCATAGCTGTTGAGGACCTGTTTTAATCTGATCTAGTCAAAAATACAAAATCTGAATCTGTTTTAGTTGATGTTTTCTGATCAATTTTACAGTGTGATCAGGAATTGGTGATTTGCAATACGATGTGGAAAGCTGAAGTGAATCATTTTTTAATAGCGGTAAACGAATGAAACGGGAGAAGCAACTGGCATATGTATCATTGGGTTTGGTGAGTATTATATGGGGTACTACCTATGTGGCGGCAAGGATCGGCGCACAGCAGATGCCGGGTTTTTTTGTAGCAGGCGTGCGCCAGTTCTTATCAGGCCTCGTAGTAGTGGTTTACTTTCTGGCACGTGGGTATAAGTTGCCGGACTGGCCTGTTATTCGCCAATTGTCGGTACAGGGCATCCTGCTCTTGTGTATCGCCAATGGATTAATTACCTGGTCAATGGAATATATCAGTGGCGGGCTTGCTGCTATTATTGTAGCACTGGTACCCTTGTTTGTTGCTTTCTTCACAGCACGGCTTTGCCGCAACAAACAGATCACCCGGTGGATGGTAGTAGGGTGGATCACCGGCTTTGCAGGTATTGTCGTCATATTCTATGATTACCTCGGCGCATTGCACAATACCCGTTTTATACTGGGTGTGGTGCTGGCATTCATTTCTGTATTGTCGTGGTCGTACGGTACGGTCTATGCAGCGCGTAACCGTCCGGCAGTGGATATACTTTTCAGTGCAGGATTACAAATGCTGATCGCCGGTGTGGTCATGTTATTGATCTGTGTATTTACCGGACAATATGTTTTTCTGGGTAATGCGAGCAAGGATGCGTGGCTGGCCCTGCTTTACCTGGTCGTGTTTGGATCACTGATAGCGTATTCGGCCTATGCTTTTGCGCTTAGCAAGTTGCCGGCTACACAGGTATCGTTGTATGCCTATATCAACCCCATTGTAGCAGTAGGACTGGGTTGGGCTATGTTGTCGGAAGAAATGAATCTGCAAATGGGAATGGGCGCTTTGATCACACTTACCGGAGTGTACCTGGTTAATCATGAAATAAAAAAACAACAACAATGAGTGCTTTGAAAATTGTGGATTATCAACCCGTGCATCAGCCTTTCTTCGATGCATTGAACCGGGCCTGGATACAGGAATGGTTTCAGATGGAAGCAGTAGACGAATGGGGGCTTACCAATCCTGACAAGGCCCTGCTGGAGCCGGGTGGTGCCATCTTTATGGCCGAATGGGAAGGTAAACCGGTGGGTACGGTCGCGCTGCGTAAAGTGGAGGAGGGGTGTTATGAGTTTACCAAGATGGCTGTAGACCCGGCATACAGGCGGCGTGGTATTGCAGAAGAACTGACCAAAGCCAGCTTTCTGCATGCAGCCGTACTGGGAGCAAAAGAGATCATCCTTTATTCGAATACAAAAAACGAAGCAGCTGTCAGGTTGTATGAACGAATCGGTTTTCATCACCTGCCGGTAGAACCTGGCGTGTACGAAAGGGCCAATGTAAAAATGAGGATAAGTATCGAAGATGCCTTACGTATATGTGAGCCATCGCTGACTATATCAACAACCGTTAAATCATAATCATCATGGAAGCAATTATGGAAATCCCCGTCAGGCGGTCTGTTCAAAGCCGTCTCGAAGAAGTAGACTGGACATCGCTAGAATTTGGAAAATATGTAGCTGACCATATGCTGGTCGCCGACTATTACGGAGAGCAGTGGCATAACCCGCAGGTCATACCTTTTGCCAATCTTAGTTTAAGCCCCGCCACGCTGGCTCTGCATTATGGTCAGTCTGTGTTTGAAGGTATGAAGGCCTTTCGTGCGACGGATGGTCGTATTAATATTTTCCGGATCGAAAAGCATTATGAGCGACTGGTACGTTCTTTACACCGTATGTGTATGCCTGCGCCGTCTTATGATTTGTTTGAGCAGGGATTGATGACGCTGATCGATACGGACCGCAACTGGGTGCCTTCGGCCAAAGGGGCATCGCTGTATATCCGTCCCTTCATTTTTGCCAGCGAAGGCAAGTTTGGTGTAAAAGTGTCGGATGAATACCGGTTCATCATATTTACGGGTCCGGTTCCCGCTTTGTTTACGGCACCGATCCGGGTAAAAGTAGAAACGGATTTTATCAGGGCGGCAAAAGGGGGAACAGGTTTTGCCAAATGTGCCGGTAATTATGGTGGTGCATTTTATCCCACGCAGCTGGCGCGCAAGCAGAGGTTTGACCAGGTCTTGTGGACAGACGGCGGCGATGACCCGGCCATTGAGGAATCGGGTATGATGAATGTGTTGTTTGTAATCGATAACAAACTGGTCACAGCGCCATTGTCGGATACTATCCTGGATGGTATAACCCGCGACTCACTGCTTACACTTGCTGCAGGCATGGGTGTGGTGGTGGAGCAAAGAGGATTGCGGGTGCGTGAACTGGAAGAAGCGCTGAAGCAGGAGCGGGTGCAGGCCGCATTTGGTGCAGGTACTGCAGCTGTGGTTGCACCTATTCAAACAATTCAAATCGGCAGTAATGCGTATCAATTGCCTGCCATAAAACCAGATGCATTGATGCTGGAGTTGAAACAGCAACTGGAAGCGATCAGGCTGGGTGAGGCCCCCGATCTGCACAACTGGAATACGTGGATCTAGAAAGATGGGTTTCGAATAACAACAAGGCACTATCTGATAAGAACGGTAGTGCCTTTCATCATTATACGCTCACCGGTATCGCGATACGTAAATTGCAGATGCCACACATATACACCGGCTGGTTGTGGCACGCCATTGAATCGCCCATCCCAGCGGGCCTGCCAGTCGCGCGATTCAAATACAGTTTGGCCATAGCGGTTAAATATTTTAAACGACAACTTCTCCGCCTTTACTGCATTGCTGGGTTGCAGATAATCATTTAATCCATCTCCGTTTGGTGTAAATGCCGAAGGAACGCCGATATAACAGTTGTGCAGCACCTTCACCGTTTTTTCTGCTGTATCGCGACAATTGTACTGGTTGCTGATAGCAATAAGACGGATCGTATATTGTGATTCACGACTGATAAACGGGAATTGATACTGAACAGGCAACTGCTGACTGCTGCTGTAGCCATTTCCCAGTTCCCATCTCCACTGATCAATAGGCCCTTTGCTGTCGTTGGTAAAACGAACAACTTCCAGCGGGCACAGTACATCCGGTACCGAAAAAACAGCCTTTACTTCATTGTCAAATTTCAATACCTGTTGTGCAGTGTCTTTGCAGGTGCCGTTGTCCACTATCAGTTGTACCGTGTATTCGCCGGTAGAGCCAAGCGATTGCTGCAGTTGTTGTCCCTGGCCCACTGCTGCATTATTCACCCGCCAGTCCCAGCTGTTTACCTGGTTGCCGCCCGGGTGATTGAATTGTACATTGTTGATCTTGCACGATGGGTCTACGGTATAGGTAAAATCAGCAGATACCATATGCGCCACCTCAAACTGGATAGATGATCCCGCAGGTGTGGATAGTCCGCATTCATCGATAATCGTATTACCATCTGAGCCATTGGCCAGGGCGAGCTGATAAATTCCCCCTGTAGTAATAGGTGCCGACAGCAGTATTTCAATTTCACGTGTGCGGTCGATAGGCGGACTGCCGGTGCCGCAGTTGCTGCGTATACCGGTGATGATTACAGCCTGTGGGCCGGTGATGACAAAATCAGAACCATCCGGTGCCAGTGAATTGCATAGAATGAAACGGCGAAAGGGGACACGCAATACGGCCGGGCCACATCCGGAAAAATGGGCTTCGGTCAAAGGAGTCGGTTGCGGTGGCGGCACTACCAGCGGCAGTGTGGTACCGGCTACAATATATCGGTTGCAACGGTCCAGGATGGTGTTGCCATCATTGCCCCCATGTACAGAAAACTGGTAGGTACCCGTAGCAATAGGAGAGGCAAGCGTGAGTATGACGGTATTACCTTCCTGGTTGTGATCGCAATCGAGTATCTGCGCTGCTACGATAGCAGGACCTCCCTGTATCATAAATTCAGATCCATTGGGAGAAATACTGGAGCAAAGCATGCGCTTGTTTAATAAAACAGTCACCTGGGCACCATTGCAACTGGGTGTTACGCTCGTCAGCATCGGTTCTTCGGGATCCGTGATGCTCGCACTACCGCCGCTGACCTGGATGGAGAATCCACCCACAGAACTGCTGCGTTTGCTGATGAGCAGCATATATTCACGACCCTGCTGCAGTTGTGGCATGGTGCTGAAATGATCGGCCCCGGCTTCTGTACAGATAGTCGATTGTACTCCATCGGCAGAAGCGCCGGTCTCACCGGGCTCGGGCGACCAGTTGCAGGCCCTGAACAGGCTGGCATCGGTATAGACATCTTCATCATTACGATTGGTGATATCAAACAATTGCCAGTCAAAATTGTCGGTAGGGTCATCGGGTGTAATGACAAACCCGAGTGTGCCTGATGTATAACAATTGATCTTGAACCAGGTGGGGTTGGTATTCTGAAAGGTACCATTGCAGGGCACAGGTACCGTTATATTGCCACAGGTGGGAACGGTGCTGCGTTTGATTGGTTCACTGCCGCAAAGCAGGAAGGCTGATGATGGGGTATTGCCGGTTCCCGTACAGGTTTGTGCAGATAGCTGCCGCCCCGCCAGGGTAAGGAATAATAAAAGCAGTACATAACTGCGCCAATACAGTAAGCAGTTGCCGGCAGGCAGCATAAATTATTGCGGGTTTAAAACGAACCTGGTGTAAATTACAAAACAATTGGTACACTCCAACCGGGTGGTAATCAGCCGGTCATTAATCGTTATGGTATGAAAAATGTACTTGTAAGCGGCGCCTCCGGGCATTTGGGCCAGGCTGTTATCCGGCATTTTCTGGACGAAGGAAACCAGGTGGCAGGTATCGCCGGCAGAAACAAAGGGCTGCCTTTTTCCGGCGATCCCCTGTATCATCATTACCAGGCAGACCTGCGTGATGAAACAGCGGCTGCAGATGTAGTGACCCAACTGATCAGTCAGTGGCAGCGTATTGATGTAGCTGTACTCACCGCAGGAGGATATGCCGGTGGCACACTTGCCGGTACCACCCCGGCATCTGTTCACGAACAATTGCAATTGAATTTTGATACAGCCTATAATCTGGCACGTCCTGCATGGTTACAGATGATGAAGCAGGGATATGGCCGCCTGTTTCTGATAGGATCACGCCCGGGACTGAACATGGCACAGGCGCATGGTTCACTGGCTTATGGTCTCTCCAAATCATTATTGTTCCGGCTGGCTGAAGTATTAAATCATGATGCCGGCACTGCCAATGTCGTCACCAGTGTGGTAGTGCCTTCTACTATCGATACACCTCCCAACCGGGAAGCTATGCCTGATGCAGATTTCAATAAATGGGTAAAACCCGGGACTATTGCAGCGCTTATTGCTTATCATAGCAGCGAGGCGGCAGATGCGTTAAGAGCCCCAATAATAAAGGTTTATAATACAGCCTGAGCAGGCTGAGGAAAAAAATCCCCCTTTTTTCGGTATACAGTTTTTAAACGTTGTGAATCAGAGCTGGTCTTAGCTCCACGGCCACTGTTGTATATACCAAAGTTGACTGCAGTCAAATCTGGCAGCATGTTTGTCTGGTATGTACAGCTACCAGTGGCTTAAGACTATCTTTTGGAATTAAAAACTGTACGATTATGAAAAAGACAACGCTCGCCTTATTTGCCCTCCTGGTTTTTGGAATTGGAGTTCAGGCTCAAAAGTCAGCTGCCATCCTGCGGGGTGGTGTAAACCTTGCCAATGTTTCCAACAACGATAATGGTGGTTATGATGATAGCCGCATGCTCACCAGTTTTCAGGTAGGTGTTATCGGAGACCTTAACATTACCGAGTTCCTGGCTATTCAACCGGGTATATTGTATACCGGTAAAGGGATCAAATGGGAAAACAACACACAGAAGCTTCAGCTGAATCCGCGGTATGTGGAAATACCTGTAAACCTCGTATTCAAAACACCTACCGGTGCTGCCAAATTCTTTATAGGTGCAGGTCCTTATGTGGCCATGGGTGTGGGTGGAAAGTTTAAAGCAGACGGATTGGTGAATTTTGAAGAGGACATCCGGTTTTCTGACGATGATCCGCTGACATCTGAAGAAGAAGGTGCAGGCGCTTTTATCCTGCGCCGTTTTGATTATGGCCTTAATGGTACGTTGGGCATCGAAGCCAGCAACCTGGTGATCAGTGCCAACTATGGCCTGGGACTGGCCAAATTGCAATCAGGATCCGATTCCGGCAGCGATCAGAATAATAAACACCGGGTGTTGAGTTTTACCCTCGGTTTTAAATTCTGATAGCAGGGCGGATAGAAACGTGATATTGTCAGTGACCGGCAGCTGTACTGTTTAAGCAGGCTGCCGGTTTTCTTTTGCGGTGGATTGTCTCCCTTGCGCACTCCTTTCTTCTTCCTATCTTGCGCCCAGATGAAAAAACTGCCTGTAGCAAAATGGATGAAATGGCTGGGCACCCTGGCGGGCCTGGGCCTTCTTGTAGTCGGTTTTCAACCCTGGGTACATGTGGTGAGCAAAGACCTGTTGCTGACCGGTGTTAATACGGAGGGCTCCAGTTTTGGTCGTCCCGCTTATTTTCAATTTGTCTTGTTGCCTTTCTTCCTTTTATTTACCTGGATACCCCGCATATGGGCCAAGCGCGCCAACCTGCTGCTCTGTGCTGTCAACCTGGCCTGGGCGGTACGCAACTATTTTATGTATAGCACCTGCAGGGCAGGGGAATGTCCTGAAAAACAATGGGCGCTCTATATGATGCTGTTGTTGTCGGTGGTAATGATGCTGTCTGCGCTAATACCCGATATGAAGCCTGTAGAAAAAGACAACAGCTGATCGGAATTGACTTTTCTTATTTTTTTCGCAACTTTTTAAAAAAATATTGAAAGGAATGTGGTTTCAATATCTTTTTGGTTGTATATTCGACAAGTCTCTGATTGATCCTCCAATCAATACCCTCTGTAAACAAATCTCTGTGTGTTGGCTAAGTGATTTTCCCTGCTGAAAATTTCCCATCCGTCATTTATTGTAAATAATTATCTGCATGCCGTAATGCATCGTGTAGTGTTATGCATGCATGAAAGATAGTGTTCTTAGGAAAACCGTTCAGTAATTTCCGCTCTGTAGCCACCGGCATGCAGGGCGGATTTTTTTATGCTTCCATTACTCGAATAGTCGTGCTACACCAAATGCAGCAGCGGCAGCCAGTGCGCCGATCAGTGTCACCCGCAATGCACCTGCCCACGGATTGACCCCGGTAATGCGGCTCTTGAAAAACCCGAATATGAAAAGAAAGATCAGTGTAAGTACCGCAGATATCTTCAACCCGTCAATAGGATGTGTTACAAAAAAATAAGGACTTAACGGTACCAGTCCGCCTACTGCATAAGACAGGCCGATATTGAGTGCTGATTTTGTAGCGCGGCGCGGATCGGGTTTTTCGAGGCCCAGTTCATGCTTCATCATAAAGGCCACCCATTGATCGCGGTCGCGTGCAATTTCTTCCACCGCTTTTTCCTGCATTTCCTGACTGAGGCCGATATTGGCAAAAAAGACTTTTACTTCTTCTTTTTCCTTTTCAGGCATGGTGTCGACTTCTTCGTATTCACGCTTCAGCTCTGTCTGGTAATGATCCTGCTCTGTTTTGCCAGCCAGGTAGCCGCCCAGTCCCATCGCAATAGAACCCGCCGCAATTTCGGCAATGCCGGCTATGACAATGATGGATGTGGAAGCCGCTGCACCGCTTAAGCCTGCTGCCAGTGCAAAAGGAACAGTAAGCCCATCGCTCATACCGATCACAATGTCGGTAAGAAAATCGCTGTTGCGCAGATGCTGTTCCTTATGTGTACTCATAGATAATAGTTGACAGATGACAGTGGATAGTGGACAGTGAAGTTTGTCGATGCTTTTTCATTAGCACATTCACTCTTTATACTCTTTATACCTTTTTCAATCCAGGCAATGTAACGACCGGCCAATGATCGCTACACATTCTTCTACCTGCTCTGCAGTAATAACAAGGGGCGGGGCAAACCGGATCTTATCGCCATGTGTGGGTTTGGCCAGCAAACCATTTTCTTTCAGTTCCAGGCAAAGTTGCCAGGCCGCATCGGGATTGCTGTGTTTGATCACGATGGCATTGAGCAGTCCTTTGCCACGCACGAGAGCAATATGCGGTGATTGCAGTTGCTGTAGTCCCTGGCGTAGCAATTCGCCCATGGCAGCAGCCCGCTCGGCCATTTGTTCATCTTTCAGTACCTGCAGAGCAGCGATGGCGGTACGGCAGGCCAGTGGGTTGCCCCCATAGGTAGAGCCATGTTCGCCGGGACCAATGGTCAGCATCACTTCATCGTCGGCGAGTACGGCGCTTACCGGCAGCATGCCACCACTAAGTGCCTTGCCCAGCAAAAGAATATCCGGACGTACTCCTTCATGATCGCAGGCCAGCATAAGGCCGGTACGTGCCAGGCCGGTCTGGATCTCATCGGCGATCAGCAGTACATTGGCGTCTGTACAAAGCTGGCGGGCTGCCGCCAGGTAACCATCGTCGGGAACTACTACACCGGCTTCTCCCTGTATAGGCTCTACTAAAAAACCAGCCACCGCAGGATCCTTTAATGCTTCTGCCAGTGCCGGCAGATCATTGTAGGGAATGCTGATAAAGCCCGGCAGATAAGGACCAAAATGAGTAGTGGAAGAAGGGTCGGAACTAAATGAGATGACAGCCATTGTACGTCCATGAAAGTTGCCGGTACAGACGATCACTTTGGCCTGTCCGTCAGGAATATCTTTTACTTCATATCCCCATTTGCGGCACAGTTTGAGTCCTGTCTCTACCGCTTCCACACCTGTGTTCATCGGCAACACCTTGTCATAGCCAAAATAGGAAGTGACGTATTGTGCATACTCACCCAGCAGGTTGCTGTGAAAGGCGCGGCTCGTTAATGTCAATTGCTGTGCCTGAGCAGTAAAGGCAGCCACTATTGCCGGATGACAATGCCCCTGGTTTACGGCCGAGTAGCCGCTCAGGAAATCATAATAACGTTTGCCATCCACATCCCACACGTATACACCCTGTCCGCGCTCGAGCACTACAGGCAGCGGATGATAATTATGTGCACCATACTGTTGTTCCAGATCGAGGTAATGCTGCGCCTTTTCAGACATAGTAGAAAGCTGTGTATGCATAACAAAAAGGAATAAATGAAAGAGGAAAAATGCGGTTAGAAACAGGCGCATAGACGCCCTTTACCTCCCATGCGGGAGGCGCGGCCACCAATCATCGATGATTGAGCAGATCGAGATTGCGTTGAAGAAATGCCGGTATGGTCAATAACAGGTTGATGCCGGTAAAGGTAAGAAAAAGAGTGGTAAGTTTTGAGTTATAAGTAATAAGTAAGGTAGAAGGTAGAAAGTGAAAGGTAGAAGGGTTTAAAAGTTTCCTGACCACTGATCACCAGCCACCGGTCACTCAAAAACGGTAGACCAAGTAATGAGCAGGAAATATGGGGAGTGAAGGGGCGGGTGTATCAAATAATCCAAAAACGGTGCTGCCTGTACCGCTCATGGAGGCAAATACGGCTCCGGCCGACAGGAGTTTTTCTTTGATGGCACCGATCTCCGGGTGCAATGCAAAAACAGGTGTTTCAAAATCGTTGACCACCTGGCCCTGCCATTGGGACGGAGGCAGATGAATCAGTTCCTGCAGGCTCCGGGCTGGCTCCTGTGGAGTGATAGCCGCAAATGCAGCAGCAGAGGATACATGTATACCGGGATTGACGAGTACCCAGCAATAGTTTTTCAGATCAGGAGAGACCGGTTGCAACTGTTCACCTCTTCCTGTACCCAGGCAGGGTTTGTTGTAAAGGAAAAAAGGACAATCGCTGCCGAGGCTAAGTGCCAGTTGCTGCAGCAGTTCGTCCGTAGCGGGAAGATGAAATAGCCTGCAGAGCAGTTGCAGTGTAAAGCTGGCATCGGCGCTGCCACCACCGAGGCCGGCACCGGTGGGAATGGCTTTGTGCAGAAAAATATGAACAGGTGGCAGGTCAGGAAAATGTTCTTTCAGCAGTTCATATGCTTTCCATACCAGGTTTTGTGGCGTGGGGATATCAGTGACGAGCCCGGTACAGCGGAAAGCAGATTCTCCGTTTCGGGCAGGAAGTATTTCCAGTGCATCGCGCAGGGGTAAAGGGTAAAAAATGGTTTCAATGTCGTGAAAGCCATCAGCTCTTTTGCGTAGTATACGCAAACCCAGGTTGATCTTTGCATTGGGGAATACGATCACGTAAAATCAGGTTGAGTGAGCAGAGTGTCAGCGGTTCTTTTTCCGGCTGTTGATCTCATCGCGTATGGCAATGGCGCGGATATAATCCTCACTTTCCAGCACTTCAGTGAGCAGGGTATCGAGTTCCTCCAGCGTCATGGTTTTGAGGTCTTCATGACCGGTTGTACCTGACTCTTCCACCACTACTTCCTGCTTGGCCTTGCGTTTTTTACTGCCACCGGTATCTTCCATGAGGATGCCGGCGCTCTCCAGGATATTTTCGTAAGTATATATCGGGCAGCCAAAACGAACGGCCAGGGCCAGTGCGTCTGATGTGCGGGAATCTATTTCGATGGTATCGTTTTCCGAAGAACAGACCAGTTTGGAGTAGAAGATGCCTTCCTGCAGGTCACAGATGATGATTTCGTGAAGCTCAATGGCAAAGGCATTGAGAAAATTCTTCATCAGATCGTGGGTGAGGGGGCGGCTGGGATTCATTTTTTCGAGGGCTACTGCTATAGCCTGCGCTTCAAATCCGCCGATTACGATAGGAAGCCTGCGCAGTCCGTTTACTTCACCCAGCACCACGGCATAAGAATGCGTTTGAGTGATGCTATGCGATAAGGCCACTATTTCCAGTTCTATCTTCTTCATAAAATATCGCACGAAACTAAGACATTTGAGGCAAAAAAGAAGCGCATCTTTCGTCCCTTTTTTACATTCAGTCTTTCGCTATATGCTTATAATCCTTTGGGAATCTGAATAATTTGGATAGCTTCCGCGCCCTTCCGGGACGCAACTGCTGAGCCCGGCTCACCAGGTCAAACTGTAACGGGGCGGAGCGTACCAGGATCGAAAATCCCAGGCATACCCGGCCATTGGTAAAAAGGGGAACCATCTGCTCATGCCGGAGCGAATCGGGGATCGGGAACAGCAGGTCGCTGGCATACCAGAAGCTGGCCCTTACCCGTGTACTGACCGTATCTTTTCCTTTGACTTCCTCTTTTTCGACCCAGCCACTGCTGTATTCGGTAACCAGTTGCCCCAGGATATGCGATGTATCGGCTGGCTGCAGAGAGGGCAGATCCTGCTTGCTGTTTTTGCCTCCGATATTTTCCCGCTCTACTATTTTCTCTTTGTCCTTTATTCGGAAAATGGCAGCCTGTTCAAAATCCAGGATCATCAATTCCTCTTTTACATCTGCGCCTGCCGGTACTTTGACCGGGCGCATGCTAAACCGGATCCTGCCGGGAATAAAGACTGCCTGCACCCGTACATCCAGGCTTGTGTCGGTGTTGATGAGTTGGTAATCGATGGTGCCGGTAAACGTCTTCTGGGCAGACAGTGTGACCGGCAACAATAGAAGGAGCAGTAAGCGTATATGCATAAAAAAAGCCTGAATGAAGATACTTCATTCAGGCTGTATAGCGGTAAAAGGAACCGGTCAGGCTGTTCCTTTCAGTTTGCGGATAGCGGCAGTGAGTTGGGGCACCACTTCAAATGCATCGCCTACGATGCCGTAGTCGGCGGCTTTAAAGAAAGGAGCTTCCGGATCTTTGTTGATCACTACGATCACTTTGCTGCGGTTCACACCGGCCAGGTGCTGAATGGCACCCGAGATGCCGATGGCGATATAGAGATTGGGCGCAATGGCAAAACCGGTTTGTCCCACGTGCTCATGATGCGGACGCCAGTGGGCATCGGCTACAGGACGGCTACAGGCCGTGGCGGCATGCAGTACTTTGGCCAGGTCTTCTACCATACCCCAGTTTTCGGGACCTTTCAATCCACGTCCGGCGCTTACTACAATCTCCGCTTCGGTAAGCGGAATTTCACCACTTGCCTTGCTGGTACCGGTTACTTTTACGCGTGCTGAAGGCAGGGCAGGAGTGGCCTGTACTACCTCTGCCTGTCCTTCACCTTTCGTTACGGGATAGGCATTGGGATTAAGGGAAATGATCTTAACAGGCGTATTCACGCTCACGTTGGCAAATGCCTTTCCGGAAAACACATTTTTCTTTACCGTAAATCCATTGCTGATATCGGGCAGCGCTACAGCACCAGCTACCAGGCCGGCCTTAAGCCGTACCGATACACGTGGTGCTATGGCCTTGCCATTTAGGTTATGCGAAAAAACGATGACAGTGGCACCCGTGCTGCCGGCAATTTCGGCCACAGCCTGTGCGTGCACCTGGGCATCGAGCTGGTTGAGTGCGGCATCATTTACCTGGTGCACTTTGCTGATACCATATTGACCCAGCGAAGCGAGGTCTTCGGTAACAGTGCCCAGTACTACCGCCTCGGCAGTAGTACCTGTTTGTGCAGCCAGCTTAGCGCCGTAAGAAGCGGCTTCCAGTGAAGTTTTTTTGATTTGCCCGTCGGCAGTATCGATATATACGAGTATAGACATGATGTAGAATTAAAAGATAAAGGTATAAGGTAAAGGGTGTATGGTTAGATAGCCTTCGCTTCTTCGTGAAGCAGGCGGACCAGTTCATCCACATTATCCGGAGCCACTAGCTTTACACCGGCCTTGGCAGGCGGTGTACCAAAACTGGTCACACTGGTAAGGGCGTCTACCGCTACGGGCTCAACCACTTTCAGCGGTTTGGTACGCGCAGCCATGATGCCACGCATATTGGGAATGCGCTGCTCGGCCATACCTTTTTGTGCACTTACCACGATGGGCAGGGTCACTTCATTTGTTTCTTCACCACCTTCTATCTCCCTGGTTATGTTAGCTGTTGTACCGTTTAATTCAAATTTTGCTGCGAGTGATATGAATGGCATGTCAAGCAATTCTGCCACCATACCACCAATAGAGGAACCATTGTAATCAATCGTTTCCTTGCCGGTAAATACCAGGTCGTAACCGCCATCTTTGGCTACTGCAGCTATCTGCGAAGCGATATAATAACTGTCGTGACTGTCTGCATTGACACGGATAGCCTCATCGCCACCCAGCGCCAGGGCCTTGCGGACCACCGGCTCGGCATCGGCACCGCCTACCGTGACCAGGTGTAATACAATTGAAGGATCTTTTTCTTTCAGCTCTATGGCACGTACTAGGGCATACCACTCATCGTAGGGATTGATGATCCACTGCACACCATTCTGATCGAATTTCGTGTTGTTGTCAGTGAAGGCTATTTTTGCCGTCGTGTCCGGCGTTTTACTGATACAAACCAATATTTTCATATAGAAAGTTTTAAGTAACTCCTCCGTTAGCAGGAGTTAGATAGTTGTTTATGCAACTAAACAAAGATAAGTGTTGAAAAGTAAAATACGGTCATTTCTTTCTAAAATTTTTCCATAACATGGATCGTGTACAAAGGCTGCAGGAATTTCTGAAGCAAAGCCCTGATGATAGTTTTTTACAGCATGCCCTAGCGCTGGAATATGTAAAAAAGGGCGAGGCGGGGCTGGCCCGTCAGCAGTGGGAGCAGTTGCTGGCCCGCGACCCTGCTTATGTGGGTAGCTATTATCACCTGGCACAGCTGCTGGTACAGATGGGTGAAACGGAGCTGGCCATAAGCTGGTATGAACGCGGCATGACAGCAGCCCGGGCAGCCAATGACCTGCATGCACTGGCCGAGCTGCGGGGAGCTTATGAAGAACTCACACTTTAGATCGGTTAAACCACACTATACTACCTTCGCAATACATGCATTTGTTGGATTCATTCAGGAGTTTTATTGAAGAAGAAAAGCTTTTCCCCAAAAAAGCCCATTTGCTGCTCGCTGTAAGCGGCGGACTGGATTCTGTGGTATTACTGGATCTGTGCCGCGATGCGGGTTACAGCCTCGGAATACTGCATTGTAATTTTTCGCTGAGAGGAGAAGAAAGCAACAGGGATGAAGCTTTTGTGCGACAGCTGGCGCAGCAATATAACATCCCGGTACAGGTACAGTTATTCGACACCCTGGCTTATGCCGGTGAGAAGGGATTGGCGGTACAGGTAGCTGCACGTGAGTTGAGGTATCACTGGTTTGAAGAGCAGCGGTTGCAAAGCAAAACTCAGCCAGCGTTTATTGTGACAGCCCATCACCTGGATGATAATATAGAAACCTCGCTGTTCAACTATTTCAAAGGCACAGGTATTGCCGGACTACGCGGCATGCTACCGCTGCGGGATCATATAGCCCGTCCCTTACTGTTTGCTACAAGAGAACAGCTGGCTGATCATGCCCGTGAACGGGGCTTGCAATGGGTGGAAGACAGTAGCAATGCCAGTGATAAATATGCCCGCAACTACCTGCGTCATCATTTGCTGCCGGTGGTAAAGAAAATTTTCCCGGGAGTAGAGCAGCAACTGGCCGGTAACCTGCAGCGCCTGCGCGAAACGGAAATGATCTATCGCGAAGCGATAGATCGCATTCGTCTTTCGCTGGTGGAGCAGAAAGGGGAAGAGTATCATATTCCCGTTTTGAAACTGCAGAAGCAAACTGCACCGCGTACCGTTTTGTATGAGATAATCCGTGACTTTGGTTTTAGTGCGGCACAAACAGCCGAAGTGCTGGCCCTTTGCGAGAGTGCATCGGGACGTTATGTGGCTTCTGCCACACACCGGGTCATTCGCAACCGGGCCTGGTTGGTGATCGCACCACAACCCGGTACGGCAGACAACTGGTTGCTGATTGAGAAGCCCGGCACCTATACAACGCAATGGGGGCAGCTGCTGGTAGAACAACAGTCTGTACCGGCTGGTGAAGTGGCGACGCCCGATCCGCAGGTCGCCTTGCTCGATACGAGAGAGGTACAGTTTCCCCTCTTATTGCGCCGCTGGAGGCCCGGTGATTATTTTTATCCGTTAGGTATGGGTAAAAAGAAAAAAATAGCCCGCTTCTTTATTGATCAGAAGCTTTCCAAAACCCAGAAGGAACAGGCGCTGGTAATAGAAATGGATAAAAAAATCATATGGATACCGGGACATCGCATCGATGACCGCTTCAAAGTCAGGTCCGGTACCACTCATATCTGGCGGCTGCAGTGGAAACCGGTATAAAAAGAGAAATGCCCCCGCAAGGGAGGCATTTCATTACCTGCAGTTAGTATTGGTAAACCAGTTTAATTCTTCAGAATACGATAGCTCTTGTCCAGGATCTGGATAATGTACATACCGCTGGGCGTTCTGCTGTCGAGCTGAATAGCATTGCTGCCGGCAATATCAAATGCAACGGGAGCGCCGGTTACACTATAGATACGCACATTGCCTTTGTTGAGGTCAGCTGCAGAAATACCTGCTACCTGGATGGTCTCATTGCCACGTACAGGATTGGGGAACAGGCGTATGTTTCCAAGACCAGCCTTGCTGTTGTTGACATACACCACTTTTGAATAAGTGAATTTGTTGTCAAGATCCACCTGCTTGATGCGGTAGTAAGCCACATCGCCGCCACGGAAGCTGAGATCTGTAAAGGAATAATTTTTTTCTTCGTAAGAATTTTCAGCACCGGCAATTTCTCCTACAGACGTATAGTTCACGCCGTCGATACTTTTTTCGATAACGAATTTGGCATTGTTGAACTCATACGAAGTTGCCCATTTCAGCAATACACCCTGCGACTGGATGGTGCTGGTAAAGGATGTGTACTTTACAGGCAGTGTGGCAGGAGTGGAGATCACTACATTGTTGCAGGACGCTCCGGTGCTCAGGTTGAGTGAAAGGACGGCAGTGATAGGACCCAATCCGCAGGAATAGGGAATGATCACTGTACCGGCGCCGTTGGCAGTACCTTGTGCCACATAGCCACCGGCATTATAAATACTAACGTTGGAGTTGGGGATAGCAAACTGGATAAACATAAAACAGTTGCCGCCACCATTCAGAGGGGTAGCTGTCATGCCCTGAGGGGTAAGGCATTGTGCATTGGCAGAGCCAGCCAAAGCACCAACAGTTACGAGCAATAAAAAGAGTCGTGTAAAATTCCGCATAGGCCAATTTTTAAATGAGTTTACAATTAAGGACGGGATATGGACCAGGCATATAAAGCCAGCGGAAATTCCGGGGATATTGAATACAGCAATGTATTCTGAAAAATTTCAGGAGATATTGAATACTGTTGTATTCAGGGGGTGGGGGATTAAAGGGGCGATAAAAATAGGGATATTTAGAAAAGTGACAAAAACTGTGGATATTATCTTTCTATTACACAAAAGTATAATGTAATGAAAGTCAATAATCCAGCGACAGCATAGCGGTTCAACCCAGGTCAGCCATGATCATGCGGAAGCAATTGCTGATCGCATTTTCACCGGTCAGCAGCCACACTGCGAGTGTCACAAACAGGAGACCAAATACAGCTCCCCAGATGTGAGCCGAATGGTTGATATTGTCGCGTCCTTTTCTTTCCAGTATGGCCGAGATAATAAGATATAAAGGTGCAAAAACATAACCGGGGATAATGGGAGGAAGCAGGAAAAAGCCTACCCGTATGGTTGGTGCGAGCAACAACCCGGCAAAGATCACTGCCGATACAGCTCCCGAAGCACCCAGTCCGTAATAATGATAGTTGTGCCGGTTTTTGAAATAGGTAGGAAGCAGGCTCACAGACAGTGCCAGTACATACATGACGAGAAACAGCAGTTTACCTTTTTCTGCAAAAAGCCCCTGAAAGGCATCTTCCACAAACCGGCCAAACAGGTAAAGCGAAATCATGTTGAAGGCCAGGTGCGTCACATCTGCATGAATCACCCCTGCACTGAAAAAACGGTACCATTGATTGCGCTGGCTTACAGCCGGAGGATGAAAGATCAGGTCGTCCATGATCTTTTGATTGTTGAAAGCGCCAATGGAGACCAGTACGGTTACTATTACTATTATTACGGTGATTGATAATTCCATGTCGGGTATTTGCAGGGCTTGTAGAGGATAGTTACCGAAAATAAGGATTTATTTATGATGGTATTTTTCATTTTTGAGAATGGTGCAGGCGCGGTATACCTGCTCGGCCAGTATGAGCCGTACCAGCTGATGCGGAAAGACCAGTTGCGAGAGGCTCCAGCTGAGGTTGGCTCTTTTCAATACGGCGGCATCCAGTCCATAAGCTCCGCCGATCAGGAAGATAAGCCGGCGGGTGCTTTCATTGGCCCTTGTCTGCAGCATCTGGGCCAGCCCTTCTGAACTCAGCATTTTGCCCCGTTCATCCAGTGCTACCAGGTAATCGTCTTTTTCCAGCGTTTCGAGGATCGTTTCGCCTTCGCGCCGGCGCAGATCTGTTTCACTTAACTGGCCCGCATTTTTGGGCGGGGGAATCAGCAACCATTCCACTTTAAAATAATTACCTGCCCGGCGGGTGAAATCTTCCACGCCGGCTTTCACATAAGGCTCATGTGCTTTACCGATTGACCATAACTGGATCTTCATACACCGCAAAATAAAAAAAAGAAGGAAGCCACGGCTTCCTTCTTTTCAAGATGACAATGCTGTGATCAGAATGCCTTTTTGGGTTCGTCCGTGATCTGCACTTCAGTAACCGGACCATATTTCTCTACAATCTTTTTGATATCGGCCGCTTTGCCTACCATCACAAACTGCAGTTTGTCTTTGGGGAAGTATTTGTTAATGATCTCACGGGCTTTTTCTACAGTGAGGCCATCTACATTTTTCTGGAAATTATTGATAAAGCTTTCGTCAAAGTTGTACCAGAACATCTGCGTAAGCAGTCCCGCCAGCTGACCACTGGTTTCGTAGTCGGGAGGAAACTGTCCTTTCACATAGTTTTTGGCCGAGGTGAGCGATTCTTCATCCACCCCTTTTTCATGAAGCCTGTTCAGCACTTCCAGTGCTTTGTCGATAGCCGGCTCCGTAGTAGCGCTGGCCGTAAACGTGGAGATCAGGAATGAGCCACCGTTTTTGAGTGTCGAAAAACGGCTGCCTGCACCGTAGGTAAGGCCGGTATTTACCCGCAGCTCATCATTGAGCATGGAAGTAAAGCGACCGCCAAAAAGGGTATTGATCACATCTACTGCTACAAAATCAGGATTATTGCGGCTGATGCCGGGGGCGCCAATATAAAAAGTGGTTTCCTTGGCATCGTTCTTATTGATCAGCAGTACCCGGTTGCCTTCCGGCTTTTTGATCGGAGCTGCAGCAATACCGGCATTGGATTGTTTGCCTTTTTGCCAGCTGCTGAACAATTTTGTGATCAGTGCTTTCATGTCTTTGCTGTTGAAATCGCCGGCAATGGCAATCGCAGCACCGTTCGGGATATAATTTTCCTGGTAAAACTTACGTGCATCGCTTACAGAGAGACCGGTCACTGTGCTCACGGTACCACTGATGATATTGCCGTACACATGATCGCCGTAGAGGAATTTGTCGAATTGTGCACCAATTACAGAGCGGGGGCTTTCTTTGGCCTGCTCGAGGCGTACCAGCAATCTCTTTTTCTCTTTCACAAATTCTGTGCTGTCGAAAGAAGGTGCTGTCAGCAGTTCAACAATAATGGGGAGCACGACATCTTTGTCTTTGGCAGCGAAGCTGGCCGAGAGTCCCGCAGATTCTTTACTGGCATAGGTATTCACGCCGGCACCGATAAAGTCGAGTGTTTCATCGAGTTTCGTCTTGGGATAGCTGCGTGTGCCATGACGCAGTGCGGTGGCAGTAAGTGAGGCCAGGCCGGCTTTTTGGCCATCATAGATAGCGCCGGCAGGCAGTACGACCGATACGCTGATCTTAGGCACTTCGTGCTGTTCCATCAGGTAAACGGTAAGGCCGTTTTTCAATTGAAATTTCTGATAAGGGGGCAGCTTATAATCCTGTGCCTGCAGCAACTGGCCGGCAATCAGGCTCAACCCCAGTAAAAAACTATAGAGAAGCTTTTTCATACTATTCTTTTTGGAAGTAACGGGCTGGCAATCGCCAACCCAACCGGATTATTCGTCTGTTTTGGTTTGCAATACGCCCACGGTGCGGGTACTTTTCTTAAAGTAGGTGTTGGCTACCCGCTGAATGTCGGCCAGGGTTACCTGGTTGTATTTGGCAGGTGCTTCAAACATTTTGCGGTAGTCGCCAAAAAATACTTCGTACGTACCGATATTGTTTGATTTGCCATTGATGGTCTCTACCTGGTTGTAAAATTCAATGAGCGACTGATTTTTTACCTTTTGCAGTTCCTGTTCGGTTACGCCTTCTTTTTTGATCTTTTCTATCTCAACATAAATGGCGTCCTCCAGTTGCTGAGCACTTATATTTTTAGCGGCTATACCATAGATACCAAAAAGGGTGGGGTCAAAGCTTTCGCCATAACTCGAAAAGATGGAAGTGGCCAGTTGCTGGTTGTCGATCAGTGAGGCATACAGGCGGCTTGACTTACCACTGCTGAGTATGGCACTCAACAGCGTGAGTGCATAATAGTCGTCATGTTTGGCCTCAGGTGCTTTATAGGCGACTCCAACGTAAGGAGTGGCTACATCTTTTTGTACGGCGATACGACGCTCACCGGTTTGTGCCGGTTCCCTGATATGTACTACGGGAGGATCTGGCTGCGCCGGGATCGGTTCCAGATATTTTTCGGCCAGTTTACGTACATCGGCTGCTTTAATAGCACCCGACATCACCACCACACAGTTGTTGGGAGCATAATAGGTTTTGAAATACCGCTCCAGGTCACTCTGTTTCCAGTTTTTCATGTCATCTTCATAACCGATCACGGGCCAGTGATAGGGGTGCTCCTGAAAGGCCTGTCCCTGCATGGATTCCATCAGCAGGCGCCAGGGAGAGTTTTCGAGGCCGGTGCTGCGTTCACTCAGTACCACGCCACGCTCACTTTCTACCATTTTGGGGTCAATACTGAGGCTGGCGATACGGTCACTTTCCAGGTCAAACATCACTTCCGTGGCCGAGGCGGGGAACCAATCGGTATATACCGTTACATCTTCGCGTGTATAGGCATTATTGGCGCCGCCATTATACTCCATGGTGCGGTCAAACATCTTGGGGCCATATTTTTTGGCGCCGTTAAACATCATGTGCTCAAAAAAGTGGCTGAGGCCGGTGATACCCTGGTATTCGTTGCGCGAACCCACCCGGTAAAACAGGTACATATTGGCATTGGGAATCGAGAAGTCTTCGATCACCAGGAATTTCATCCCGTTTTTGAGGGTGAAACTGTGTACATCGTCTGCCTTGAGCTGGGCCTGGCTGGTAGTGGCCAGCAGCAATAAGGCAGGCAGTAGTGCTTTTCTCTTGATCATGTGATTAATTATTGGGAATAATGGCTAAAACTAAGCAAACCAACCATATCGGCCTTGCCGCTGATAAAAAATCCCGCAAAAAGAAATACGAAATCTTTTTGTCGAAAAATGTTTTTCCTTTACTTTTGCAACCCGCTTGTTCATCAGGCGGCTGGGTTTGGCTCTGTAGCTCAACTGAATAGAGCATCTGACTACGGATCAGAAGGTTTCAGGTTTGAATCCTGACAGAGTCACGGAAAAAAAGCGTCAGCATAGCTGACGCTTTTTTTGTGGACAGTGGATAGTTAACAGATGACAGCGTATAAAGTGTTTAAAGATTCGAAGTGTTTTCTACTTAAAACTTATTACTGAAAAAGCATCTGACTACGGATCAAGAGGTTTCAGTCCCGATGCTTCGGGATGAATCCTGACAGAGTCACAGGAAAAAAAAGCATCAGCATAGCTGACGCTTTTTTTGTGGATAGTGGATAGTTAACAGATGACAGCGTATAAAGTGTTTAAAGATTCGAAGTGTTTTCTACTTAAAACTTATTACTGAAAAAGCATCTGAGCAGCTGACTACGGATCAGAAGGTTTCAGTCCCGATGCTTCGGGATGAATCCTGACAGAGTCACAGGAAAAAAGCGTCAGCTATGCTGACGCTTTTTTTGTGGACAGTGGATAGTTAACAGATGACAGCGTATAAAGCGTTTAAAGATTCGAAGTGTTTTCTACTTAAAACTTATTACTGAAAAAGCATCTGAGCAACTGACTACGGATCAAGAGGTTTCAGTCCCGATGCTTCGGGATGAATCCTGACAGAGTCACGGAAAAAAAGCGTCAGCATAGCTGACGCTTTTTTTGTTGATAGATGACAGTGGACAGTTGACAGTGTTTAATGAGTTGCTGTAAAAATATCAGGACATCTGACTACCAGTCAGAAGGTTTCATCCCGGATTCTCGGGACGAAATTTCGGTCGGGACGCGAAGCGTTCTGAAGAGCTATACCTGTAAGTGCTAATCCTGATCTTTTCAGAAAAGTCTTGCGGGATATTTCCGACTTCTTCATAGCCTGAAAATAGTTTATGTAAAGCTAGTGAATGGCTCTCCCGGAGAGGTGTAGGATTTATTCCAACCCTTGGGAGATTTATTACTCTTTATAGTTGGTTGCAGGCGTCTGGATAGATGCCTTGTTATGGTCAGAAAATAATGAAGAAGGTTGAGGGCTTAATTAATGAAACATTAAAAGTCAAAGAATGATAATCGGTTACTTAATAGGTTCACTTCCAAATACAAGAGATATTTCGTATTTCTTTGTCTTCAAAGACTTTCCTAAGAAAAAGGTTATGTGTCTCACTTGTGAATCAGCCTGATTTCCGATTGAGAATTGAGCAATGCTACCTCCATCCTTGTCGGTTTCAAATTTTTTCTTTGTTGCAATGTCGTCAAATTGCTGCTTAAGTTGGTTGAAATACTTTGTAGCCGCTGCTTTGGTACTAAAACGGAGCCGCCAGTATAAATTAAGTAGTTTCTTAGTGCTGTCGGTTTCGCCAAGCATTATTTCGATGGCTCCATTTTCTATTTTCAAGTCAGGCAATGGGCTTTCTGTAAAAGTAAATTCATGTCTCGATGACCAGGCATCGCCGGACTTCATTTCTATAGAGGTATTCAAGTTCCATTGCAACACGACATCGTCGTGGTAATGAAGCTGCCGAACAGAAAGAAAGCTATCCACAAGAGAAGCCGATTTTTGTGAAACATCAACGCCAAAGAATAGCCGATTTACTCTTTGTGTAAAAGTGGTATTTTGAGACATGGAAAGTATCGGACTGAATACGATTAAAGTTGTAAAAATGAAGCGGATCATTTTATAGGGCAGGCAGCAGCTGCCTCCTGGCGACGCAATTAAATTTGCAAACACTAACATCGTAACTGTTGCTAAAATAATAATTTAAAATCATTGTTTTATGTATTGATTAACTTATTCGCTTAATTGTAGTATCTTACTGCTACACTTCACACCAAAACATCACTGTATGCAAGAAATCATCATCAATCTCCTTTCGGGAGCAGCGGGTGGTAATGCCACTGGTGGTCTGCTCAAAAAACTCAGCATGGGCCCCATCTGGAATACGATCACAGGACTGATCGGCGGTGCCGGTGGCGGGCAGTTGCTCAACCTGTTAAACACTGGTGGTGGCACTGATGCCAATTCCATCATCACACAGGTATTGTCCGGTCTTGGCGGCGGAGCCATTCTTACCGCGATCGTTGGTTTTATTAAAAAGCAATTTGCAAAATAGCCCTTTCGTTAAGCTGGTAGGGGACTATCGGCTTTGAAAGCAGGCTTACTCAAAAGGAGGTCTTGTCGTGCGTATGAATTACTGCACGGGTGGCGATTGCCGCTTCCCTGTCAGTGATTCGAGAAAATGCACCAGGTCCTCCTTTTCCTGTTCGCTTAGCTGGAGCGGTTGTGACAACAGGTTATCCCTGTTGATCGGGTTGGGTACAACCTTATCGGGATCATTGTAGTAGTCGACCACTTCGCGAAGTGTGCGAAACATGCCATTATGCATATAAGGGGCCGTAAGCGCGATATTGCGTAAGGGGCCAATCTTGAATTTGCCCAGGTCATCTGCCAGCCTGGTGATGGCAGCCCGTCCACTATCATTAAGCGATTTGCCATCAAACAGGCCGATGTTGCGAAATTCGTTGTTGCTAAAGTTGGTTCCAAAATGGCACTGTACACATTTGGCTTTGTTGTTGAAAAGAACAAAACCTCTTTTGACTGACTCGCTGACGGCTTTTGCGTTGTCATTGATCCGCCAGTTGTCGAAAAGAGCGTTTGGTGTCTCCAGCGTTCGCTGAAAGGCGCTGAGGGCCAGGGCAAGGTTTTTCGCAGAAGGTTCTTCCTGCATGATCCGGAGAAATAACGTACGATAGACGGCATCCTGTCGCAGGCGGGCGATGGCAGAATCGAGTGGCAAGCCCATCTCGTCCGGATTTTCGATCGGCATCAGGGCCTGTTGCTCAAGCGTGGCTGCCCGGCCATCCCAGAAAAAATGAGGCTGATCACTCACGTTCATCGCACTTGGTGTATTGCGCACCCCATGTCGTCCAAAGATGCCCGCACTCAACGCCACGTTGTCGGCAAAGGCAAACTCCGGTTTGTGACAACTGGCACAACTCACTGTTTTATTAAGCGACAGGATGCTATCAAAAAACAACTTTTCACCAAGCCCCGCAACAGTAGTGATGGCAGGTGATTGCTGCAGCGAACATTGAAGCAGCACAACAGTCAGACTTACCAGCAGGATAGTATACAGCCCTTTCATAAGCGGTTATTTTTTTTCGCGGCTCATCCGGATGCCGTCAAGATCATGAATGCGTGGCTTGCAGGTGTCTTCGATCACGACGAGTTGTAACTCTTCGGCAGATGGGAAGGTGATCCGATAACGTGCATAGTAATCGGGATTACAAATCGGGTCAGCCTCCTCCAGCATATCCTGGCTGATCCGGAAATGTCCGCTGGAAAACAGCTTCCCATTAATAAAATAATCATGCGTACCATTCTCGCGAAAAACAACCAGCACCTTGCTGCCATCTTTAAAGGAAGTGGCCCATCGTCCATAAATAGAACCGGCAGGTTTTGGTGTGGACTGGCAGGCTGTCAGCAATAGTGTGATCAGCAGTACAGAAAGAAACTTCATGGTGTAAGAGTTTAGAATGATAAAAGGAATTAGTCGTTGATACGTTTAAAGCGCAGAGGGAGGGTACCCTCGCGACGGGCAGTGCAACTGTCGTAGATCAGTTCAAAACGCAGGGAGTCGCCGGCATACCGGATGATCCTGTACTGGCCGACAAGATAAGGATTGCAGGAAGCATCATTGAGCGTCACCGTGTCTCCATGCTGGCGATAATTTCCACCCGCCAGCACCACTTTGCCATCTTCAATGCCATCGTAGGTGCCATCGGTTTTAAAGAAAGCGATGAAATCGTGATAGGTTTTATCATCGTGAGTATGCCGCTGCGCCCATTTTCCCTGGATACTTTTGCGACCATCAGCAGGCCCATCAGCGGCCTGGCAGGCGACTAAGAAGAACAACACCAGGAGCCTGAAATAGCTTGTTTTCATATCAGACGATTGATGACGTAAAGCTATCTATAGGGCCAAAAAAAGGCATTTGCCTTTGTTGCAAATACCTTTGAATTTGTTGCAAGAAGTTAATAATCGTGTACTTAGGAGCTGGCTTTGGCCAGTTGGCCGGGTGGATAACCAAAGTGTCGTGAGAAGCTGGTAGAGAAATTGGCCGGGTTACCATAGCCGACCATATAAGCGACTTCGGCCACGGTGGCAGTCCGGTTTTGCAGCAACGCATGAGCCCGCTGCAGCCGGATGATGCGGATCAGCTCTCCCGGGCTTTGGTCAATCAGTTGCTTCAGCTTCCGGTGCAGCTGTGTACGACTGAGTGCAAGGTCGCCCGCTAACTGGTCGGCGCCATAACCAGGATCATCCAGGTGCCCGGCAATCGATGTCCGTACTTTTTCAATAAATGCCTGCTCCATCGACGGCATATCACTGATGCCGCTCAGCCATACAGGGTCTTTGCTGTATTTTTCCCGCAGGTGCTGACGGTTGCGCAGCAGGTTTTCGGTTACAGCTATCAGTTCTCTTTTATCAAAAGGTTTGGCAAGATAGGCATCGGCCCCGGTTTCGATGCCCTGTATCCGGCTGTCGGCATCAGCTTTGGCCGTGAGCATGATGATCGGGATATGACTGCTCCGGTCATCTGTCTTCAGGGTTTCGCAAAGTTCGTAACCATTGCGTTCGGGCATCATTATATCCGTGATGATGATAGCAGGGATCTGTTCCAGTGCCAGTCCGATACCTTCCGCACCGTCTGCTGCGCTCAGCACCTGGTATTTTTCAGCGAGCGACAGCGTCATGAATTGGCGCAGGTCGGGGTGATCTTCTACTACCAGGATGAGTGGGCGGCTATCAGGCAGAGCGGTCTCTTCGGCAGTAAGATCAACTGGCGTGAGAAAAGAACTTCCGGGATCAGGAAGAACGATATTATGGGGTATGGCAGGCTTATATGGAAGCGTAAGTATAAAGCAGGAGCCACTTCCTTCCCGGCTCTGCACAGTGATTTCGCCACCGAGGCATTCAGCCAGTTCCCTGGTCAGCGACAGGCCAATGCCTGCACCTTCGCGGCTGCGGGTATCCGAAGCGTCTACCTGGTAAAAGCGGTCAAAGATATAGGGCAGTTTACCGGCGGGAATGCCAATGCCTTCATCTCTTACGGTAATAGAGAAGTTGTTTTCTTTTGCATGATCTGCTTGTAACTCCACCTTTCCGTTGACATGGCTGAATTTAATAGCATTCGAAAGCAGGTTGTGCAGCATTTTTTCCAGCTTGTCTGTATCAGCTTCTATCCAGAGTTCCGGCATCGATGCGTGAAATGATACGTGTATATTTTTTTGCCGGGCCAGTGATTCAAACAGTGCCACATGATTGCTTGCCCATTGTACCAGTTCTATTGGTTGGGTCACGATTTCCAGTTGCCCGTTTTCCAGTTTACTGAGGTCCAGCAGTTGATTGATCAGTTGTTGTAACCGGTCACTGTTTTGCAGAATAAATCCGGCGTATTGACGGGTCAGCGCATCCTGGCTGAGTTGCAGCAGCTCACGGGCCGGGTTCATGATCAGTGTAAGCGGTGTTTTGAACTCATGTGTAAGGTTGACGAAAAAACGCGATTTCACCCGGTCCATTTCCCGCAGTTGATCAGCCTGCCGTTGTACTTGTTCGGTGCGTTCCTCAACGGTTTGCTCCAGGCGTTCGGTTTGTTCCTGCATCCATTTGTTTTTCTCCTGCTCGCGGGCGAGATTCTCCCCGGCCAGTCGTTTGTTTTCCTGCAATTGCGCTTCGAGATGCCGGTTGGTGTCGGCCACCTGCAGGGCCAGGTACACGGAGAAAAAGACCGGCAAAAGCAGGCTGGTGACGTGCATAATGCCCATGACCTCGCGAAGGTTGAACCAGTTGAAGATATTGCTGCCTACAACAATACTTGCGATCAGCGACACACACATGGCAATGGCGATCAGCCATAGCCGTTTATTTCCCCGGCGTATTGCCCGGCCTATCATGAGTGTACCGTCTACAAAGACGAGTGTGGTAAAGGCATTGATAGCGTAGACAAAAAAGGCAGCATCATTCGGAAAGGAGGGACGCCAGGCTGCAAATAAATAAACCAGTAGTGCCAGTGTGATAGCAGATATGGCCAGTAGCCGCCGACGGGGAATCCGGTTTAAACTGACCTGATAAAACAATAGTGCGCCGGTAAAGGGGATCAGCGTCATCATGCTGAAAAAGATCTGGTAAGCAGTATGCTGCCAGTGAGGGTTCTCGGTAATAATGGTATGCACACGTGCAAATCCGGCGATGGCCGTCGCGCTTACAAAAAGGCTGTAGTAAAGATGAACTTTTTGGCGGGGATAAAACAGGAACAGTAACAGGTGCAACACTACCAGCATCATCTGGATGGCGACACTGATCAGCAGGCGGTTGAAAAAACGTTGCTCTTCTTTAGCACGCTCATTCAGCGTATGCATATCCGATAGCCAGGCCTGCAGACCGGCGAAATCCGAAAAAGCAGGATCGAAATTGCTGTACCGGATCGCCAGCAGATGCGGGAGGGTATCTGTAATGGATAAAGGAAAAATCGTGTAAGGAGCGCGTGCAGCAGCAGCCTGTTCGGGATTGGTGGCAAAAGTGCCGATATGGCCGATGCGCTGACCATCGAGATAGAGTATCGAGGCGCCATCCTGGTTTAGTCTTAGCCCCAGTGTACGTATGTTCTCATTATTCTTTTTTATCCAGATACGAAACCAGCCATATCCTTTCCAGCCGGGCGGTGTGTCGTTCTGGCCAAACCTGACAGGCGTAGCGATCCATCCTGTATCGGGATAGCCGGGCAGGGCATAAGCGCTGTCATCGGAAGGAGCAAAACGCCAGAGTGTTTTTTCGAGTGAAATGGATTTGCCCTGCAGTATATCCATGTCGTTGACATCAATGACCGGCGTTTGCGCATATCCAGCCAAACCGCAGGTGATGGCAAATGACCAGAATAGAAACAACGATTTGATTAACTGCACGGTGTTGGTTGACGTTTTTGATATATCCTGAAGATACTGGTTAACCAGCAAAAACTATCCTGATCCGGATGATGAGAGGATGGTTTGAACCGGCTGATCGTACGTTTCTCAATCATTCAACGGGTGACCGATCTCCCAGATATGTCCAAACGGGTCGCTCAGTTTGCCGATCTTCCAGGATTCTTCTGTTGTGACCGGGCAGATCTGTGTAGCGCCTGCCGTTACCGCCTGTGCAAATACCGACTCGGGGTCGGTTACGATCAATACCATCCGTACCGGGCTGCCCTTGAGTGTGGTGGGACTATAATTATCAAACTCCGGCTCTTCGCTTCCCAGCCAGAACTCATTGCCGTCAATAGATAATTTAGCAACTGTTCTTCCATTTTCCTGGTCATAGCGCTCCAGCGCTTTTGCATTAAATGCATTTGTATAAAAGAGGATGGCTGCGGCTCCATCGGATACTACGAGAAAGGATTGTAAGGTTGTTGCCATTGGATAAGTATTACTTTCCCAAATTTCGAAAAAACTGGCCAATGATTTGTTTTTTACAGGCAGTATTCCCTTTAGCTTTCTCCTTCAGTCGTTTATCCCTCAACGTTTGTCATTGATGTGTGTGGTTTCGCTTTCTCCGTCTGGCGATGAAAGCGCCGGCAAGCACGGCTAATCCAAACGCGGCAATGGTCAGCAGAGCAGCCATTCTCTTTCTTTTCTGTTCTTTGCGATGTTGTGTCAATACCTGTTCGGTTGCTTTTTCAATTTCCTTGGATTTTACCTCTGCAATATCCTGGTTGAGTTTTCGGAGAGACTCATTCATTTGCTCCTTAAGCGCACTGTCCCTCGCCAACTGTACTTTGTGCAGTGAGTCACCCAGCCGGTTCAGACGCTGCATTTCTGCCGATAGTGGGCTATCGTCATTTTGGGCAAAGAGGGTGGCTAAAAAAAAGTAAAACGACAGCAGGAAGAATGCTTTTTTCATGATGGTGTATTGAGGTGGTGTTATGACTAATATACGAATAAATGTTGCTGGCATATTTTTTGGACCTTCTTGACTATCTCATCTTATTACCCGGTTATATACCGGAGTTTAGATACAGTTTCATCTTAATACTCATCGCTCAATTCTATGCCCGGAATACATATACCGTGACGGCATTGGCCTGTGCAGGAAACACAGCTTTCCCCTGGTCATCCAGCGTTACCTTCATTTCATTGTTTCCGACGACAACCATTTCGCGCTGCCCGTTCTTTTGCCCCATTTCCATCGTCAACCCGGCAGCGTTGCCTGTATTGAGCAGTACTGCACAACCTGTATTCCTGTCGTCTGTACCCTGGCGGGTCCATCCGATCAGGAAGGGTGACTCGAAATGGTCGCTTTGAAAACCGTATGCCTTTTCTTTGTGGATACGGATCAGTTTGATCTCGTTGTTTAGTTTTAATCCGTTGAAGCGACGATGATCCCAGATGAAATCGGAATACTTTCCGGCCTTCCGGATCTACAGTTACTACAGAGTTCCAGTGTTCCGAAGGCTGATTTATAGGCAGGCGGCAGCCAGGCGTGGCTGATGCCCAGTTCCGAAAAATAACCGGCCTTTTCGCGGATAAATGTCCAAAGCCGTTCTTCTGGTATGTTGTACCAATGAAAACACTGGAAAATGGTCAGATTCATGTAAAAGTCTATAACCGGTATTTGTCAAATGTTATACCAATCCGGCGCCGGTGAAAGCAGAAGAATCATTCCCGTCATAGTATTGTTTCATTTTATGATGGCTTTTTATCACACTATGGACGATATAAATGGAATAAGAAATGACTGGCAGTGGTGCGCTTTCTGTCAACGGTCAACTGCAATCTGTCAACCGGTAGTCATTGCCTGTATTTTATGGTATGGGGTAGGTATGCAGATGTACATAATCTGCCTGCGTACATCCGCAGATATCCCTTTTCCTGCTTTTAGTTTTGAACCATTAATGGCCGGCGTACCCCGGCCGAACAATGAGTCAAAACCTAATTAAACTTCGAATGAAAAAGATCTTTGCAGCCCTGCTGGGGCTTACAGTGGCCATGCTGGCACAGGCACAGAATGGCGGATTTCAGAACGGCGATAAATTGCTGAATCTGGGTATTGGTGTTAATTCCTATTACGACAAGGGTATCCCGTTTGGTGCTTCGTTTGAGGCCGGCATAACAGATGCTATCAGTATTGGCGGTAATGTGGATTACCTTTCTTCCAAATACGCCAGCGATTTTAAATTTACTGCATTATACGTTGCAGCCCGTGGTTCTTATCATTTCAATGAGCTGCTGAAAATAACCAATGAGAAAGTAGATGTGTATGCCGGCGTAACGTTGGGTTATCGTGCATTTTCCTGGAAAAATGATTATAACAACGGTGGGTTGGGAAACAGTTATGGCAGCGGTATCTTCCTCGGCGGCTATGCCGGTGCCCGCTATTATTTCGGTACCGGTATCGGAGCATTTGCCGAGTTGGGTGCTATTGGCTCGACCAATGCACGGCTTGGTGTAGCCTTCAAATTTTAAGGTATAGGTTGCGGTTTGTTTCCACGGCTAGTGTGGTTTATAAGCGAAGAGTCCGCCCAGCGGACTCTTTTTTAATTGTTGCGGGTGCCGCTACCCGGACTTCCCAGGCGGGGAGCAATGGCCTGCTGCATGCCTTTGGCTATTTCCTGCAGCGTATTGATCCGTTTTTGTGTGCGTTCATCTGTTTTTGCCGGATAGATACACTGGCCGTCTTCAAAATAGTATCGTGTCACCAGGGAACCTTTACTTGTATTTGCAGAGTCAACAGCCAGGGAGAGTTTTTTGTCAAGAAAGTAAAACAATGAAGTATACCTGGTGTATGCCATACTATCGGCCTGTCTGCGGCCTATATTGACATGGTTAGTATATTTCAATAACTGTTTCCCGTCTGTAAGCATGGTTACCACGGTCTGCGAGGATACACCGGCTTCGGCCATTTCATTGTTAATCGTGTCGCGTATCTCCAGCCAGGCAGCCTGGTCAATGGCATTAGCCAGCGAGTCAATACGTTTTATACCAGGCGATTGACAAAATGTGAAGCAGGCAGTCAGTAGCAGGCTGCTGAGCAGAAACACTTTTTTCATGGTAGAAGGTTGGTTTTGTGGTAAAGCAGGAAAGTCAGGTGTAGTAACGCAAATACCGTTGAAATGGTATTGTCGGAAGCAGTACACGGAGATATTTTCACGTTTTCAACACAATCAAACTCCGCTTCCTGATTATGAACATCCTTAAGACTATTCTTTGCCTGCTACTGTCAGGTATTCTTTTTGCTGGCTGCAGCAATTCCGAAAAATATACTGCGCCTCCCGCACCGGCATCGGTGGCTCAGACACAGGCATGGCTGCAGGGACGTACCCTCACGGTACAAAAGGCCGGCTTTTATGGTGCGCTTACGGTCAACAACAATACAGAGATCAACTGGATCGATACAACCGTTCAGGCAGAACCGTTGATAAAAGAAACGGTACGCGAACTCGGTAACTGGAGCCTGCGCCTGGGTACGGATTCCACCGTTGTTGTCAGCAGCAAGGGGGCCAGTTACCAGGGGCATTACAGGATCGATGATCAGCCGCAGGAAGGGGAGACGCCGGGCATTCGTCTGCGTGTCACCTACGCAGATCCCACCTTCAGTTTCGGCGGTAGTGAACCCCTGGAGGTAACTTATACCTATGTTGTAAAAGGGATTGATGCAAAAGAGTTGCTGCTGGAGTTGCCGAGAGAGATCAACAGAAAGAGGTTGCTTGGATTGATGGAAGTTAAATAAGTATAAAGGGTATAAAGAGTTTAAAGGGTTTAAGAGGTAATAAATAATACATCTGCTCCTTTACCCTTTATACCCTTTAAACTCTTTAAACCCTTTATACTACTTATTAATCCCTACTGTTGTTTTTATCCCTTTAAACAACGTCTTCCAGCTCAGATGAAATATTGACCGGCGGGTGTCACGCTGCATGGTTACCTGGGCTGTGCGGATATTACCTTTTTTACCAGCGGGGTTGGATTTGCGGATAATGATATTGGCTGCCAGGCTCGCCAGTTTCTTCTTATTTAATTTGCCTGAACCTGTTTCCTTCTCCAGCAATGATACTTTGAGGTCTTCGTACAACAGGCGCACGGTGCCATGCATGCCATAATTATGACCGGTAAAATTGAACTGCAGCTGATTGATCTGGCCATCCTCCATACGTGCGGGTCCCAATGGCTCCGATAGCTTGTTGACGACAGATGCAGGCATTCCTCCAAGCCGCCCATTGATAGTAAACTGGCCTTTGGGATGAAACAGGTAAAAGTTCCATTGTAGTTGCAGGGATGCCTGGTTGAGAAAGCGTGTTTCAATATGAACCTGCATGACCGGATGTGCAAGTGCATACTGCTTCATGTTGGAGATATGACGCATATGTGCACGGGTATGCTGAAAACTGACAAGTCCTGCCATGCGGGTATCGGCATTCCGTTCCTTATAATTGATCGAGGCCGTACCTATCTTCAATGCGTCGATACGCGTGGCCAGGTCAAAACGCAGTAATGCCTGGTGAGGATAGGTGCCCAGGCGGTTTTTGCCATCATGGGGCAGACCCAGGTCGCGGTAGATCTGCAGGTAGGCGCGCGATACAATGATACTATCGGCATGTAAGGTATCATTGAGCAGGCTATTGAAGCGGAGTTGATAAAACTGCAGGTCACGTACGTCTGCTTCAAACCGATCGTCTGCAAAACGAAGGCTGCGTGTGAATGCGGCTTCACTCAATAATGGTTTAACCGCAAAATGTGCGATGCGGGCACTTTGCGATTGTGCATCGAGCCGGATGCTGTCGCCCTGCAGGCGGTAGCGTCCATCGGCAGAAAGCCAACTGACCTGGTCGGCCTGTACCAGCAGCTGACGTGAAAAAAGAATACGGGCCGGGTCTTCATTGGCAACACTGTCGATGGCGAGGTCATGCAGATGCAGGTTCACACCCGCCATCTGTACCAGGCTGGTCGTATCACCATACCGGTAGCTGCGTATCTGTGCCTGGTTGATCAGTACCGAGTCGATCCTGATAAGATTCAGATCACCCAGTATCTGCTCATAGATGGCCGGTGCAGGGCTGTGCCGCAGACTGTCGGCTCCTTTGTTGGTATAAAAAAGCTCGATCTGCGGTTGCTGCAGGCGTACATACTGTCCGACCAGTTCCTGTCCCAGCAGGGCGCGGGGTGTTTTTACCCCCGATATGATCAATTCAGGGATTAAAATCCGCAGTAGCATACCCGGAGCCTTGCCGGTAGTGGCCAGTTGCAGAAAACGGGTGCTATCGTAGTTGAGCCGCAGATTGGTTATCGACAAATGACCATTTACTTCATCGAGCACCAGTTTGTCGTAGCCGATCCGGTAAAGACCATTGCTTTTGCGGATAACTGTGGCTTCCAGCTGCTCCCGTACGATTTGTTTGCGGTAGATAAACCAGTAAAAGAGGCTGGCGCCCACAACCGATAACAGCAGCAGTCCCAGAACAGCCAGAAATATCCGGCCCCGGCGCGTGCTTTTTGCACGCCTGATATGCTGTTTCAGTCGGCGCATGCCGGAAACCAATCAATTATTATTCCATCCGGGTCAACTATCTCTAGCACTCTTTTTGTTTAAGCAATCCAGTATCTTAGCAATACTATGCCCAGCTTTAATAACCGCATCAAACAGGTGCTGCTTTTGTCAGTCATCCTGCTGCTTGTATACCTGGTGATCAAAGAGCTTTACTTATTCCTGCCGGGAGTATTGGGAGCTGTCACGCTGTATATATTGAGCCGTGCCAATTATTTTCAGCTGATCTATCACCGGAAATGGAAAAAAGGCTGGACTGCCGGGTTGTTTATTATATACTATCTGGTATTGATCGGGTTACCCGTTTTCCTGGCAGTGACCCTCATTAGTCCAAAGATCAATTCATTTCTCGCCGATCCCAATGCTACTATCAATGCCGCCAAATCAAGTATCAATACTATTCAGGAACAGCTTGGGTTTAGAGTAGTATCAGAGTCGTCGCTGACCAGTTCGCTCAGCAAACTCACTACTATTATTCCGTCGCTGCTCAACAGTACGGCCAACCTGATCACCAACCTCGCCATCATGCTGTTTGTATTGTATCATATGCTGGTCAACGGACGTGAGATGGAACGTGTGCTGAACCGGATCATTCCGCTGAAACAGGATAATATCAATATGCTGGCCCATGAGACCAAAAAGATGGTAAAGGCCAATGCGCTCGGTATTCCGCTTATCTCACTGATACAGGGTGTGACTGCCGCGGTGGGGTATTTTCTGTTTCAGGTACCGGAGTGGGGGCTATGGGGTTTTCTGACAGGCGTGTTTGCCTTTTTCCCTGTGATAGGTACTATGGCCATATGGGTGCCGCTGGTGATCTATATGTATGCATCCAGTACTGTGCCGCTGGCTACCGGGTTGTTGCTGTATAGCGTGATCGTAACCGGCAACGTGGATTATATAGCCCGCATTACCCTGTTGAAAAAAATGGGAGATGTGCATCCGGTGATCACAATCCTGGGTGTGATAGTGGGGCTGGGCTTATTTGGTTTTATCGGGCTGATCTTTGGTCCGCTCGTCATCAATTATATCATTTTGCTCTTCAACGTGTACATGAATGAATTTATCGATGCCCCACCGGGCGAGTTGCAGCCAGAGTCACCACCTGACGATTCCGGTGATCAATAAAAAATCCGGCATGAAAGCGATTCAGTTCACGCATTTCATGCCGGATTCTTATTTAGAGCTGTTAACAGCTGCTTAGTTTCTGTTGAGCTTCGACAGCAGGCGCAGGATCTCGAGGTATAACCATACAATGGTAACCAGCAGACCAAATGCGCAATACCATTCCATGTATTTGGACGCTTTCATTTCTGCACCCGTTTCGATCGTATCGAAATTGAGAAGCAGGTTAAGGGCTGCGAGGCAAACTACCACTACCGAAAAGCCGATACCCAACGGTGTGGCAGCATTGGTAAATGCAGCAAAATTATATCCGGCAATCAGGAAGAATATCCATTGTGCCAGGTAAAAAAGGCCAATGCTGATGGTAGCAATAGTGATGACGGCACGAAAACGCTGTGTCACGCGGATGATGCGGAAACGATACAGCAGGAACATGACCAGGGTAACGATCAGTGTGAGACCAACTGCCTGCATGACCAGGCCGGGATATTTTGTCTGAAAAGCATAGTCATAGTAAGCAGAGACAGATCCTACAAACAAACCTTCCAGGATACCGAATACGGGAGCCAGTACGGGAGACCATTGTTTTTTGAATGCCATGATCAGCGAAACGGCCAGTCCGCCAAACACACCGATCAGCATCAGCGGCATGGGGTTGCTGCCTTTGTAGAATTGAGTCCATGCAAAGAAGGTGCTGCCCAGCATGAGAACGAAAATGACGCCAAACTTGTTGAGCGTACCTCTGATAGTCATCACCTGATCTTCTGCAAGACCCTGAAAGATGGTGCCTTCAAAGGATTTTTCCTGCAGGGCAGGGTTACCTGATTTGAATAAAGCCATAGTGGTTTGTTTTTTTCAAAAATAATTAATGAAACCGGTTCAAAAAAGAAGGGCGGTCATCAATTTGACCACCCTTTGTTAATTATGTCTAAAAAATTGACTGTTAATAGGATAGAATTATTTTTTAGCCTGATTTTTCAGCAATTGAATAGTATTGTTGTTAATAATACCACCGCACAAATGCTTCCATAGCCGCATAATGGGTCAATCCCAGGTCGGCATAGAGTGCAGCCGTACCGGCATTACGCTCTTCGGCTCTTTGCCAAAACTCCCTCGAATCGCTGCCCTGGAAGGGGACCATATCCTTTTGTGACTGGTGGATAAAGATGCCAAAACGTTTTTTGAGCACCTGGTCCGGGCTCATGGGGATTGCCATTTCGATCTCTTCGATATTCCACTCCTGCCAGGCACCTTTATACAGCCAGAGCCAGCAGTCCTGTATCCAGGGATCACCGGCGGCTTTGATGCGCCTGAGTGCTTCCAGTACTACATTGAAGCACACGATATGGGTACCATGCGGATCGGCAAAGTCGCCGGCGCAATATACCTGCTGTGGTTTGATCTTACGCAGCAGGTCGATCGTAAGCTTGATATCTTTTTCTCCCATCGGTTTTTTTTCGATGGTACCTGTTTCGTAGAAAGGAAGATTCATGAAGTGAATATTGTCGTCTTTCAATCCTACATAACGGCAGGTAGCTTTTGCTTCACCACGGCGTATCAGTCCTTTGATAGCACGGATGGTGGGCGTATCGATCTGGTTTGATTTTTTAGTAGCCAGAAACTTGCGTGCACTGTTGAGTATCTTGCCCGATTTGCTGGTATCGATACCGGCAATCTCTTCAAAGCCTACGGCAAAATCAAGAAAACGTGTTACGAATTCATCTGTAACGGCAATGTTGCCCGATGTCTGGTAAGCAACATGTACATCATGTCCCTGGTCGTGCAGGCGCTGGAATGTACCGCCCATGCTGATGATATCATCGTCGGGGTGAGGGGAGAAGATGATCACTCTTTTGGGATATGGTTCGCTGCGTTCGGGGTGATTGGGAATAACTGCATTGGGTTTACCACCGGGCCATCCTGTGATGCTGTCGCGCAGCATATAATATACCTGCAGGTTGATCTCGTAGGCATCGCCTTTTTCGACCAGCAGATCGCCAAGGCCGTATTCGTTATAATCTTTATTGGTAAGACTGAGAACAGGTTTTTTCAGTTTGAGAGCCATGTTTGCCACCGCTTTTTTGATCATGCGGGGTGTCCATTCGCAGTCGCCGGTAAGCCAGGGCGATTTGAAACGGGTCAGTTCGGCAGCAGCAGCTTCATCGATATAGAATGTAACGTGGTCATGGTTCTGCAGCAGTGAAGCAGGTACATGCTCTGTGGAATCTTCTTCCACTGCTTCTTTGATCACCGGTGCCTTGTTGGGCCCCCAGGCCATCAGGGCAATACGTTTGGCTTTGAGAATGGTACTGATCCCCATTGTAATGGCCAGACGGGGTACTTCGGAGATATTGGCAAACTCGTATGCATTGGCAATCCGTGTGGAGTTGTCAAGCGTGATGAGTCGTGTGCGCGAATTGATACCGGAGCCGGGTTCGTTAAAGCCGATATGACCATTGTTACCAATGCCCAGTATCTGCAGATCAATACCACCGGCTTTTTCAATCATTTTTTCATACTCCAGGCAATGAGACTTGATCTGGTCTTTGCTGATCTGACCGTTGGGAATATGAATATTGGCTGGTTTAATATCTACATGGTCAAACAGGTGAGTGTTCATAAAGCGGCGATAGCTCTGCAACGCATCATTCTCGATGGGATAATATTCATCCAGGTTGAAGGCAATGACGTTTTTGAAACTGAGCTTTTCTTCGCGGTGCATACGCACCAGTTCTGCATACAGTGTTTTGGGTGATGAGCCGGTGGCCAGTCCCAGTACACAGGATTCTTTCTTACGTTGTTTCTCCCTGATCAGTGCAGCTATTTCCCGGGCCAGGGCTGCGGAACCCTGTTTGATATCGGGGAAGATCTTAACGGGAATTTTTTCAAAACTGTCTGACAGGTCAATGGAAGGTGCCTTTTTTGCCATGCTATTGGTTAATGCTGATTTGAATAGGTTCAAAGATATTAAAATGTGTCGCCCCTTGTGCAGTAAAACGTTTGCACAATTTTACAGTGACGCCACAGGCAGATTTGTAACGTGGCTTATTTTACGGAAAACTGCTGCCGGAGTGATTTAACCGATTGATAAAACAGGTTGCGGGCTACCTGGTAGTTGATACTCATAACTTCACTGATCTCTTCATAGCTGAGCCCCTGGTAAATGCGGAGGTAAATGATCTCTTTCTGACGGGCAGGCAGGCGGTCGATGGCTTCCTGTATCTGCCTGGTACGCTGGGCATCTTCTTCGCCACGTACAATAAAGTGCTCGTGCGGCAGGGTAAAAGGCGCCTGATCGGGTGAACTGGTCCGTTGTGATTGCTGGTTTTGCAGCCTGATCTGCCGGAATAGTTTATACTTGAGTGCCTTGAAAAAGTAAGCTTTTACCGATTGTACCGGGGTAGTGGAACGGCTCTGCCAGAACTCAATGAAAAGATCCTGGATGGCATCTTCGAGCATTTCGCGGTCTGTGCATATTTTTGAACCAAACTGGGTAAGTACGGGGTAGTAACGGCGAAAAAGATTGTCAAAAGCTTCCCTGTCGCCTTTTTTAAAGGCGTTCCACCAGTCTATATCATCGCGGTAGTCGTTCAAATGCAGTTGTTTAAGCCACGGCTGCGGCTTTTTGCAGCGTGTAAACTACAAATAAAAAATCTTTCGTATAACATTACAAAAAAAGCAGACCGGCACTTATAGACATTAAATTGTGGATAATATGAATAAAGCGTTTCACCAGGCAGAGGATGTGCTGGCCGATGAGGGGTTCAGAGCCTGGTATTTCAGGCAATCGCCGGAGGCAGTGCAGGAATGGGAGCAATGGCTGCAGGCCAATCCGCAACATACAGAACTGGTACAGGAGGCCATCGCATTTATGCAGGCCATGCCCCGCGAGCGGGTGATGACGGCAGAAGCCGATGCCGAAAGACAATTACAACGCCTGGCACAACGGATCAGCGAAACAGCTGAAGTACAGGTCGTTTCCATAAAAAAATGGTCAAACCGGGTTTTCTGGCGCGTGGCGGCAGCCGTACTGTTGCTGGCCGGCGTGTTTGGTATATGGAAATGGCTGACCTCTGCCGAAAAGACCCTGCATACGGCTTACGGACAAACCATCAACGATGCGTTGCCCGATGGTTCTAGCCTGTTGCTCAACGCCAATAGCCAGGTCAAACTGGGAAAATCATGGAATGATGGAAAAGACCGCGAGCTCTGGCTCGACGGAGAAGCTTTTTTTAGCGTCAAAAAAACACCTCAGAAAAGCCGGTTTATCGTTCATGCCGGTAATGCTCAGATCGAGGTGACAGGTACGCAATTCAATGTCAAAACCCGGCACAATCATTTGGCTGTTTACCTGGCAGAAGGAAGCGTGAAAGTGCACACAAGCGGCGGTAAAGTAATATCTTTAAAACCCGGGGATTATCTGGATCTGGAAAAAGGGGAAACCGTCAGCGGGCAGACCAATGAAGAAGATATACTGGCCTGGCGGGATAACCGGTTTTCTTTCAATAATACTTCTTTAGCTGAAGTGGCACAGTCGATCGATGATTATTACGGAGTAAAAGTGATACTGGCCGATGAAAAGTTGAAGGATATGTCACTGACAGGCATATTGCCCAACGATAAACTGGACAATCTGCTTGAAGCCATTAAAGAAGCATTAAGCCTGAAGATAACCCGCACCCATGATACCATTGTGATGGAAGCGGGTAATCCATAAGCAGCTGGCTCCGGAAACAACTGCGTATGAGTCTTGTCTGTGCTATGCTGAAGCGCAGCGCCTCTTTAACGGTGCTGGTACTGTCCATGCAGTGTGCTATGGGACAGCAGCCTGTTGCAAAAAACAATCAGACTTTTCCTTCACGTCATTCCGCTGCAGATACTACGGGCCGGCAACCATTGCTGGTCGTACTCAAAGCGCTTAATCAGTCAAAAGGAGTTTTTTTCCTCTATGCCGAGGAAAATATGAGCCAGCGACTGGTCAATACACCCGCCCGGCTCGATGGAGACCTCGATCAGCTACTGACGGATGTATTGCGCAACACAGGACTCAAGCACAAACGCATTTCACCCAATACCGTCGTTATTCTCAACAATGATGAAAAAGGATCGCGTGAGCAGGTCTATTACCGTGCTGATATTGCCGGCGACATCGATGAAAACCCTGGTATTACGGTCTCCGGAAAAGTAATCAATACCGAAGGGCAGGCACTGCCGGGAGCCACCATCTGGATAAAAGGAACCACCAAAGGCGCTACGGCCAACTCGCGCGGAGAATTTTCCCTGAGCTTAATGTCCGGGCAGATACTACAGATCAGCTCGGTCGGTTATCACAACCTCGAGTTGCCTGTGCAGCGGGATAAGTATATCACTGCTGTATTGCAGCAAACGGAAGCCGAGATGAGTGAAGTAGTGGTCACTGCACTCGGTATTACCAAAGAACAACGCAGTATCGGTTTTTCTGCCACGCGACTCACCGGCGATGTATTTACACAGGCCCGCGAGATCAATCTCGGCAATGCACTGGCCGGCCTCGTAGCCGGGGTAAACAGCAGCGCACCACTTACCGGTCCGGGAGGTTCATCGCGGGTTACGATACGGGGCAACTCTTCCCTGTCATTCGATAATCAGCCGCTGTATGTAGTGAATGGTATTCCCATCAATAATGATAACCTCGGCAGCGCCGGAAAATATGGCGGCGCCGATTTTGGAGATGGCATTGTAAGTATCAATGCAGATGATATAGACGAGATCACCGTATTGAAAGGTGGCGCCGCTGCTGCGCTGTACGGACAAAGGGGACGAAATGGGATCATTCTTATCAGTACCAAGAAAGGAAAACCCTCGCGCGAGCTGGGAGTGGAGTGGAACAGCAATTTTGTAACCGATCATATCAATGACTTCACCCGCTGGCAACAACAGTATGGGCAGGGCTTCCAGGGCAATAAGCCGGTCGACAGAACTTCGGCGCTCATGAGCGGACTATATGCATGGGGTGCGCGACTTGATGGCACACCGGTACCTGTTTTTGATGGATCATTGCATCCCTACTCACCCGTGAGCCGGGATAATATGCATTCTTTTTACCGAACCGGTATGACGGCTACCAATACTATCGGGCTTTCGGGTGGTAGCGAATCGGCCCGCTTCAGGGTATCGCTGGGTGACCTGCGCAGCCAGTCTGTTTATCCCAAAGCCGGTTTCAACAGACAGAATATACAGGCCGATCTGCAATACCGTTTTTCCGATCAGTGGAGCGGACTTACCAATATCTCCTACATAAGAGAGGTCGGTAAAAACCGTTCCAACCTGAGTGATGCACCGGGCAATGGAAATTTTGCCATCCTGTTTTTGCCACCCAATGTAAAGGCTGGCTACCTGGCACCCGGTTATGATGCCAGCGGACATGAAACACAGTTTAACGACAATGCCTTTAACACCAATCCCTATTTTGCTTCATCCCGTTTCAGCAACGATACCTATCGCGACAGGGTAATGGGTGTGACGAGCCTGCGTTATCAGCCGGTGAGCTGGTTTTATGTACAGGGCAGGCTGGCACATGATTTTTTTGCATTCAATGCGTCGTCGCTTACTCCGGCCGGCACCGCCTACAAACCTACAGGCACTGTTAACCTCGAGCGTTCCTATACCTACAATGAGACCAATGCAGATCTGCTGATGGGTGTGAAACGGCAGTTGAGCAAAAAGATACAGGTGAGTATGGTTGCCGGCGCAAACCTGTTGCGCATGCGGGCACGGGTACTGGATGTTTCTGCCGATGGACTAGCCTTTCCATTTATCTATAATCCCGGGTCGGCCAATACACCATCTCCCAATCTCGTAACGCCGCGCAAGGAAGTACATTCGGTATACGGTGCAGTAGAACTATCTTATCGGGATCAGTTTTTTTTAAGCCTTACCGATCGCAATGACTGGTCAAGCACATTGCCACAAGGTAAAAATTCCTACAATTATCCTTCAGCCAGTCTCTCGTGGCAGTTTGACGGACCGCGCAAAGAGGACGCCGCTGCAAGATGGTTTAGCTCCGGCCGGCTGCGTGCTGCCTATTCAATGGTAGGCGGTGATGCCCCCATTTTTTCAACACGGCAGTATTACAGCATAATGGGTGAAATAAATGGTGCACCTATTGGTAATATCGGCAATGAAATACCCAACCAGGCACTGGAACCGCTGAAAGTAACAGAAACAGAACTGGGTGCAGAGTTTAATTTTTTCGATAACCGTTTACGGTTTGATATAGCCTGGTATAATAAACATACCCTCAATGATATCGTGGCGGCTACCGTATCGGGTACTTCGGGGTATTCGTCGGCCCTGCTCAATGTAGGGCGTATCCGTAATCGCGGTATCGAGTTGTTGCTGGCCGGTACACCTGTACAGCAGACTTCATTTGGGTGGAAGACTTCTTTCAATTTTGCCCATAACCAAAACCGTATTATCCGGCTGGCGCAAAAGCAATCGTCCATGCAGGTAATGAATGGAGAATCGCGTACGGAGCGGGGCTACATTCAGCATATCGTGGGATTGCCTTTTTCGCAGATCATGGTATATACGATCAATCGAAATGCCAATGGGCAGCCTGTGCTGGGTGCCAATGGTCTGCAACCGAGCGATGCGCTGGTGCCGATGGGCACGGGTGTACATCCCATCACCGGTGGATGGAGTAATGATCTGCGCTGGGGCAAATTTCAATTCAGCTTCCTGATCGATTATAAGTTTGGGGCTTCATTGTATTCCGGTACCAATGCCACCGCTGTTCAACGGGGTCTGCATCCGCTCACACTCGAAGGGCGGGAGACAGGTGTGCTGGTAAATGGTGTGGATGCCCTGGGACATGATGTGGAGAAGATGATCCCCGCACAACAGTATTATGAGGCGCTGTACCGTATATCTGCCCTGCAGGTATACGATGCAGGATTTGTCAAATTCAGATCGGCCAGCATTGGCTGGCGGCATCCGCTCAAGCTGAGTAAGAAGAAAGAAGCCACCCTGCAGGTATCACTGGTGGGGCGCAACCTGTTTTATATTTATAAAGCCACGCCGCATATAGATCCCGAATCCAATTATTCGAACGGCAATGCGCAGGGCCTGGAGTATGCAGCGATGCCGAGTGTACGTTCCTTTGGTATAAATCTTCAATTGCGTTTTTGATGAAGGGTAAGGTAAAATATGATCTTTTGTACAGGCAATGGCTGCCGGTAGCAATACTGGTCCCCATGCTGCTGTTTGCCTGCACCCGCCGGTTTGATGAGATCAATACCGATACGGGCAAGCTTACCGCCGATCAATATACGGCTGAGTACAGCCTTACCCGTGCCCAACTGGAGTATACCGGCAATAGCGATTATAGTTATGAGACCTGGCGGGTCAATATTATTTACTGTGGTATGATGATGCAGCAGCTGGCCAATACCAGCTGGTACGCAGGTGATAAATATATTCAGCACGATGGCTGGTCGTCTGCTTATTTTGATATGGCTTTTAAAGATCAGTTGAAGTATGTGGTAGACCTGTTAAAGGTCAGCCAGCCGCACGATGAATTGTCCAATCTCTACCAGGTAGGCCGTATCATGCGTGTGCTGGTGGTACATCGTCTCACTGATCTGTACGGCGACATTCCTTATAGCGAAGCCGGCCTCGGTTATTACGGACGGATATTCACGCCGCGGTATGATGATCAGCAGAGCATTTATATCAGTATGCTGCAGGAGCTCGACCTGGCGGCACAGTTGCTTGACCCTGCCAAACCTGCACCGGGCAATGGTGACCTGATCTACCGGGGTGCACCCGATGCTTTGCTGAAATGGAAAAAACTCGCGTATTCGCTCATGCTGCGCCTGGGGATGCGTCTCGTAAAAGTGAATGAACAACTGGCGAAAGAATGGGTCGAAAGGGCGTATGCCGGTGGTGTCATGAATGCTGTAGGCGACAATGCCTATGTGAAGCACAGTACCAGCGGCGGACGTACTACGGTCAACCGCAACAGCAATATACTGGGAGGTGAATGGAATGCGACCGGCTGGGATCGCTCCGGCAATGCCAAGCGGGAAGTATTTCTCAGCAAAACCCTGATCGATTTTCTCTATACTCAACATGATCCGCGTCTGTCGTGGATGGCGCAGTTGAGGGGTGATGGCAATATTGATCCCGATCGTCAGCAGGGTATGCCCAATGGATATGATCAGAATGGCGGAGCTACCGATATCAGCAAGGCAGCCGGTTATCCCGGTTCACTGGATGGCTACTCCACTATCAGGGGCGATATTTGGTTAAAACTGGATGCACCTACTTTGCTGGTCAGCTATGCACAATGTGAGTTGTTGCTGGCAGAGGCCGCACTTCGCGGCTGGCAGGTGGGGGGCAATGCTTCCACGCATTACAACAACGGTGTGACCGCTGCCATGCGCCAGCTCTCTTTATATGAACCATCCGCAGTGATCGGGGATGCCACTATAGCGGAGTATTTATCCAACAATCCTTTTACCGGTACAAATGGACTGGAGCAGATCAATCAGCAATACTGGCTTTGCTGTTTCCTGGATTGGTATGAAACCTGGGCCAACTGGCGCAGGAGTGATTATCCGCAACTGGTACCGGTAAATTATGTAGGTAATGCGACCAACGGGCAGATTCCGCGGCGTATGTTGTATCCTTCTTCAGAAGCTGCAGTGAATGAGGCCAATTACCTGGCGGCTATCGGCCGCCAGGGGCCTAATACATTTCTTACCCGCGTGTGGTGGGATAAGCCGTAACACGATTTGGATATTAATTTACTTCCAGTTCATCTACAAATAACCAGGCTTTGTGACCGGCACCGGCCTGTCCATCACCGATCAGTCCATGGTTTTTGATCAGCACTTTTACATAACGTGCTTTTTGCGGAGCAAAATTCACACCTACGGTTTGGAGAGGTGTAACCTGGATAAACATATTGGCAGTACCAGCTTCGCGGTATTGTGAACCATCGTCGGAAAGCCATACCGTAATGGATTGCGGTCGGTAGATCCAGCTGCCATTCTGCTCCAGTATATGGGCTACTACTTCTTTTACTTCAGTAGCAGTTCCCAGGTCGATAATGGCTTCGCAATCGTCGCCTTCAAATCCCAAAAACTCTTTGGAGCGGGCCAGGCCTTTGGTGTTCTGAATCCCATTGACGAGGGTAAAGGCACCATCGCCGGGATAGCTGCGGCCGGGCTGATTGGTGAGCTGTATTGATTTGCCCGTTGCTTTATTGAATTGAAACTCCTGCACTACTGCATTGCCCAATGTGCCATTGGGCGCTACACTGCGGGCAGTGATGATAGCGCTTTGCTGAACGGCTATTGGCGTCTTGTAGGTCACCCAGGTTTTGACCGGAGGCTGTCCGCTTTTCTGTACCTGGTAGCTGATTTTGGCACCGGCCTGTTTGGTTTCCAGTTTCCACGAGAGGCCTTTATTATCTGCAGCAGGTTGTACCGTGGCCTGCAGATCAAAGAAGGCCTTGCTGTAATTACTCTTCCACAGATCATACCGTTTGAACTGGGTTTGTAGTCTCTTTTCAAAATTGTCCCAGTTACGGTTTTCTTTTGATGACCACTGTACTTCGGATAAGGCGCTCATGCGGGGAAACACCATGTATTCTACCTTGCGGGGATTCTTGATATATTCTGTCCACAGGTTGGCCTGGGCACCCATAATGTATTTGCCTTCTTCGGCAGTAAGAGCAGCGGGCACTGGTTCGTAACTGTATACTTTTTGTATGTTAGTAAAACCTCCGATCGTCACCGAGTCTTCCTGCTGGCTTTGTGTATGGTCAAAATACATCCAGCCGCCGGGAGTCATCACCACATTGTGTTTTTGCTTGGCAGCAGTGATACCGCCTTCCTCGCCACGCCAGCTCATAACAGCTGCATTGGGTGCGAGGCCGCCTTCGAGTATCTCGTCCCAGCCAATGATGCTTCGCCCTTTTGCATTGAGATATTTCTCCATACGCTGAATAAAATAGCTCTGCAGTTCGTGCTCATCCTTCAGGCCATTATCGCGCATGCGCTGCTGGCATTGCGGGCAGCGCTTCCAGTTTGATTTGGGACATTCGTCGCCACCTACATGCAATAGTTTGCCGGGAAACAGTTCTATTACCTCATCCATTACATCCTGCAAAAATTCGAAGGTGGTTTCTTTACCGGCACAGAATACATCGTCAAATACACCCCATGTCTGCTGCACCTGTTTGCCGGTAGTGTCGCCAGCCCATGCACAATCTGCCGGGTGTTGTGTTGATTCGGACGGGAAACAGCTCAGGATAGGAAAGGCAGCAATAGCTGCAGAAGCATGCCCGGGCAGTTCTATCTCCGGCACCACCGTGATAAAACGTTTGGCGGCATACGCTACAATATCTTTAATTTCTTCCTGTGTATAATATCCGCCATAACGTTGCTCATCATTGCCTGTACCGGGGTACCGGCCAATGATGGTTCCATTGCGGAAGCCGCCTACCTGTGTAAGACGGGGATATTTTTTGATCTCAATACGCCATCCCTGGTCATCGGTGAGATGCCAGTGGAAGTAGTTCATCTTATGCAGGGCCAGGTAGTCGATATATTTTTTTACAAAGGCAACGGGAAAAAAGTGACGGCTCACATCGAGGTGCATACCGCGATAGGCAAACCGTGGGGCATCTTTTACCGTTACCGATGCAATTTTGAGACTGGCCGCTTTTTGAACAGGCAGTAGTTGTATAAGCGTTTGAATACCGTTAAAGGTAGCTGCATAACTGTCGCCTTCAATACGTACTCCCTTTGCGTCGGAAGTAAGCTGATAACCTTCTACAGCCGGTGCCTGTATGAATTTGCGGGTAACGAGTGTAATACTGTTTGCCGTAGCCTTATCCTTAACCGGTAGCTGAAATCCATATACCTGTTTCAGGTAACTGTTGAAGAAGGAAGCCGAAGGCTCATCACCGGCATCTGTTACCACCAGGGCCGTATTTTTTGTGATCACAAATGATCCCTTATGCTGCTCGAGCGATACAGGCTGGGGAACAATGCTGACCGTTTGGGCATAACTGCCCGCTATAACGAAAAGAAAAATAAAGCCGAAGATCAGACGCATGCTAAATGGTTTAAAATACAGGGGCAATTTAGGCGAAAAAAGTTGACAGATGACAGTTAACAGATGACAGCGTTTAAAGAGTTTAAAAGGTATAAAGGGTCTTTCTATCCACTGTCCACTATCCACCGACCACTATCCACTTCTTACTGATTCATCACCGGCAGACTGATATAACTGCTATTCCTGCCATCGTGATACAGTTTGATCGTATTTTTCTGGAAATCCTTTTCATCCATATTGGCAATCGTACCAAACTTGTTGGGGTTGCGGTCGACCAGGGGGAACCAGCTGCTTTGTACCTGTATCATGACACGGTGTCCTTTCTTAAAGGTATGTGCCACTTCATTGAGTTTGAAGTTTACTTTTTCTATTTTATTGGGTACAAACGGTTCGGGTTTGCTGAAGCTGTTGCGGAATTTACCCCTGAATACCTCCGCTCTTACCATTTGCTGATAGCCGCCCATTTGTGTGGGACGCTGGCCCTGCTGGGTAGCAGGCAGGCTCGAAGGGTCGGGCCATACATCGATGAGCTTGACGATAAAGTCGGCGTCGGTGCCGGTCATCGATACCAGCAGGTTGGCAACGATCTCGCCGGTGAGTGTGAGATCACTGGTGAGTGTATCTGTTTCGAAAACCAGTACATCGGGACGGCGGGCAGCGAAGCGCTGATCTTCTACCATGTATTCATTATTGCGCCCGCCGGATGTAACTGCGGTATAAGGCACCGGTTTGGCCGGATCACTTACATAACTGCTGAAACCGCCATTGGCAGCAGGTTTGCTGGTGCCAAGACCACCGGCAGGTTGCAGGTAATAGGGCGTGGGCATACTGCCGGCCGGAGGCCAGCTGCTGTATTGTTTCCATTGATTGCTGCCTGTTTCATAGATCGTGGCTTCAGGCAGTTGAAAGTTACCTTCGTCTTTGAGGTAATAGTTGAAAAAAGGAGTTTCAATCTCATCCTGGTAATACTGGTTGAGGTTGACACCAAACTGGTAGGTACCAAACGAAGTCCAGTTGGGGCCTGACCAGGCACCATGAGTCCAGGGCCCCATCACCAGGCGGCTGTTGTTGCCGGGCGATAATTTCTCGATGGCGGCATAGGTCTTTAAAGCGCCAAACAGGTCTTCTGCATCAAACCAGCCACCTACCAGCAGCACAGCAGGTTTGATATTGCTCAGGTGCTGGCGGATATTGCGCGACTGCCAGAATTCATTGTAAGTATCATTTTTTACCGTTTGGCGCCAGATGCTGTTGCTGTCACGGAAAAAGGCTTCATTGTTCACATTTTTCAGCGGGCCCATTTTAAGAAAATACTGGTATGCGTCTGAGTAACGTGCCCGGAAAAACGGCGTATAACTTTCGCCATTGGCTGCTTTGGGGCCATCGAAGCCGCTATAGAATCCAAAATTGTCCATCAGGAAAAAAGCACCGTTGTGGTAGCAGTCGTCACCAATAAACTCGTCCGACATAGGCGCCTGTGGCGATACGGCTTTCAGTGCCGGATGCGCTGCAGGCAGCGAAGCAGTAGAGTAGTAGCCGGGAAATGAAATGCCATACTGACCCACCCGTCCATTGCTGGGGGTGTTTGCCAGCAGCCATTCGATAGTATCGTAGGTATCGCTCGACTCATCTACATCCTTATTGGTTTTTTTGTTGACGATATAAGGCGTCATTTCACGAAAGCCTCCCTCGCTTTTATAACGGCCACGCACATCCTGGTATACGAAGATGTAACCTGCTTTCATCAGCTGCGTGTTGGGTCCAAGACGCTGACGGTACTGATCGGCGCCATAAGGGCGTGAAGAGTAGGGGCTGCGCTGCATGAGGATAGGATACTTGCCTGCTTCGCGGGGCGTATAGATAACGGTAAAGAGCTTTATTCCATCACGCATGGTGATGTATATTTCCGACTTTACAAAATGCTGGCGGACCCAGCCGGTGTCGGGGGCTGATTGTGCAAAGCCCGAAAGAGGTAAGAAGAGCAGAATGAGTCTTGCAATGAAAATGCGCATGTAACTTGTTTTAAAATAAAATGTGAACGGATTGGTTATTTCACAACAGGTAAAATAATATTACTGGCTTCATAAATACGGATAGTTGATTTCCTGAAATCCTCCGGTTTGGCTTCATAGATGTTGACAAACTGTTGCGGATTGCGGTCTGCGAGCGGAAACCAGCTGCTTTGTACCTGTATCATGAGCCGGTGGCCCTTTTGGAAAGTATGGGCGACATCGGGTAATTCAAATTTCACCGTTTCCGTTTTGCCGGGTTTGAAAGCCACTGGTTTTTCAAAACTCTGGCGAAAACGTCCGCGCATGATCTCTCCGCGGACCAGTTGTTCGTAACCGCCCATGGGGTAAGACCCGCCGGCAGCACGGCCGGCCTGCGGTACATCGCCGGGATAGCTGAAGTTGTCGGGAAAAACATCGATGAGCTTTACTACAAAATCGGCATCGGTTGTGCTAATGCTTACCTTAAGGTCGGCAACGAGCGGACCAGCCAGGGTCAGGTCTTCGGTAAGCGGTTCGGTGACATAAGTGAGTACATCGGGCCGGCGATGGGCAAAGCGCTGGTCGTCGGTCATATATTCACGTGTACGGCCAAAGTGTACATCTTCTGTATACGGAACCGGATGCGCGGGATCGCTGATGTATTCACGGTAGGCAGTGCCGCCGGCATTCCAGCTCAGATTACCGCCGGACTGCAGGTAGAGAGCTGTGGGGGTCATGTTTTGCGGCGGCCATTGCGGCAGTTGTTTCCAGGTATTTTCACCGGTAAAGAAGATTGTGGCCTCCGGCAATGCGGGGTCATCGCCCTTTCCTTTGAGATAATAGTTGAAAAAAGGGATCTCAATATTATTCTGGTAATCAAATGCGGTATTGCGGCCAAAGCGTACATTGCCCAGGCGGCTTCCGTCGCGGCTCGACCATTGACCATGATACCAGGGGCCCATCACGATCTTGTTGTTGGTAGCAGGGCTTTGTTTTTCGATCGCTTTATAGAGATTCCAGGCGCCATAGCAATCTTCTGCATCAAACAATCCGCCTACTACCAGCATGGCCGGTTTTACATCGTACATGGCCACCCGCGCATTGCGGGCCTGCCACCAGTCATCATAATTGGGATGTGCATATAATTCTTTCCAGAATTTTATGCTATCGCCCATGTAGTTGGCCAGTTGCTGCAATGAGCCGGCGTCGAGGTAGAATTTATAATTGTCCCGCACCTTGAAATCAAATCCTTTTGGTCCCACTTTGGTCGGCTGGGGGCGGGGTTTGCCAAAACCCGAATAAAAGCTGAAGCCATCCATCTGGAAAAACGCACCATTGTGATGGAAGTCATCGCCCATAAACCAGTCGGTGACGGGGGCCTGCGGGCTTACGGCTTTCAACGCAGGATGTCCCGATGCCGCTGCCATGGTCGAATAAAAACCGGGATAGGAAATGCCGAATACGCCTACATGGGCATTATTATCTGGCAGGTTTTTTACCAGCCAGTCAATGGCATCGTACGTATCGCTGGCTTCGTCAATATCGGTTCCTTTTTTATCTTTATTAAACGGGCGTACATCTTCAAACTGTCCTTCACTCATCCAGCGGCCGCGTACGTCCTGGATCACGATAATATAGTTTTCGCGCAGGTAATATTTCCAGTGATTCATCCAGAAGGCCCGAAACTGGTCTTCGCCATAGGGCGAGCAGCTGTAAGGGGTGCGATTCATGAGGATCGGGTGCTTTTCGCTGGCATCTTTGGGCAGGTATACCGCTGTAAAGAGCTTTACGCCATCCCGCATGGGGATGTACAATTCTTTTTTGGTATAATGCTCACGGATCCAGGCACTGTCCTGCTCGTGCTGGGCCAGCAGACAAAATGGTAAAAGGAAAAACAGCAGATAGAGGAGGGATCGTCTCATACAATTATTAGATTTGGCCATTAAAAGTAACGTAAACCACCGGAAACCGCCGGACAACTACTGAATAGTTATGAACAATCAACAGCAGCTCATCGAAACATTCTATACGGCATTTAACCGCCTCGATCATGCAGCCATGAATGCCTGTTACAGTACCGATATCGTTTTTAATGACCCCGTGTTTGGTGTATTGCAGGGCGATGAAGTGCGGGCAATGTGGGAAATGTTGTGCAGGGCTGCCAGGGATTTTTCAGTGACCTATGGCCCTATTGAATTGCTGGATGAGGAATATGCCACCTGTCAGTGGACCGCTACTTATACCTTTTCGCGTACCGGCCGCAAAGTGGTCAATAAGGTAAAGGCGTATATGAAATTCAGCGACGGAAAGATCGTGGAGCACAGCGACGCCTTTCGCCTGAGCACCTGGATCGGGCAGGCATTGGGCTGGAAAGGACAATTATTCGGCTGGACAGGCTTTATGAAGAGAGCGGTACAAAAGCAGGCGAGGAAGGGGCTGGAAAAATATATAAGAGAAAAAATTTGAAGATTTGATGATTTGAAGATGTTCCTTAAGAGTGTAATGATCTTAAAGTTTGAAAGAACTTAATACTTATTACTTAGAACTTAACACCTATCTTCAAATCATCAAATCCCCAAATCTTCAAATCACTCTTCCAGTGTTCCATATTTCCCCGCATTCACATCCGTAATGGCCTGTTCTATTTCTTCCCAGGTATTCATGAGGAAGGGGCCATACTGGGCGATGGGTTCATCGATGGGCTCGCCGGAGAGCACGAGGATCACCGCATCGGCAGATGCTTCTACCGCGATCTGTTCGCCATCGTTTTTGAATAATACAAAGTGGTCGGTGGGTACCGCGGTGCCGTTGATGTTGGCTTCGCCGGCAACCAGCAGCATACCGGTATTGTACTGCGCCGGCAGATCGAGATCCAGCCTGGCTCCTTTCTTAAGACGCAGGTTATATACATGCATGGGCGTAAATGTGCTGGCGGCACCCTGGGTACCGGCATATGAGCCGGCAATAACTTCCACTTCACCCTGGCCGCCGGGCAACTGCACCCGCACCATTTTGTCAACACTCAGCTCCTGGTATTTGGGAGCAACTGTTTTATACTTAGCAGGCAGGTTTACCCACAATTGTACCATTTGAAAAGGCCCGCCACTGCGGCTGAAGGTTGCTTCATGATATTCTTTGTGAAGCAGACCGGATGCGGCGGTCATCCATTGTACTTCTCCTTCGCCAATGATACCACTGTTGCCGGCACTATCGTGGTGCGCAATGCGGCCATGATAGGCGATCGTCACCGTTTCAAAACCACGGTGGGGGTGTACACCCACGCCACGGGGTTCTTTGCGGGGAGAAAAATCCATCAGGGCGTTGTAGTCAAGCAGGAAAAACGGACTCATTCTTTTTTTACCGATCAGTCCATTGTTAGGAAAAAAACTATGAACCCTGAATCCATCCCCAACCATATGCGGGGCGGGAGGAGCCAGTACGGTTTCAATTGTTTTTTGCTGTTTCATATTATGTTCTCCTTTTTAATAATAAGCTGTGGTCAGATAGTGGCCGGTTCCTTTACCAGGCGCTCGGCCAGCCAGAGAAATTCTTTGACAAAATTGTGCACGTTGTGCGTGAATGCTTCGTCGGTCAGCTCACCGCTCTCACTGAATTTACGATCCACATGCGGCACAGCCAGCATATAGGGTGATGCTATACCAAACAGAGCCGGGATCAGCAAAAGCATTTGCTGTGTGGCACGTATGCCTCCGAGTGCACCCGTAGAGGCTGTTACAATCCCAAAGGGTTTATGGTGTTGTTTGGGAAAATGATCCAGCAGGTTTTTCAATGCTGCGGAGTAACTGCCATTATACTCTGGTGTAACAAGGATAAATGCATCGGCTGCAAAAATGCGCTGGCTCAGCGGGCGAAACGCCTCCGGCGTTTTTTCGGGGTTCACAAATACCGATTGAAGCGGCGGCAGATTCCATTCGTACAGGTCGATTACGCCTACCTCGTGATCGGTATGAGCGCTTAACCATTGTTGCAGATGCAGGGCCACACGACGCGATGTGCTATGCTCACGTGGACTGCCTGCCAGTATTTCGATACGCATTTGTTGTATTATTTAGTACAAAGTTATAAAATCAATGTTTAAACATCAAAATATATTCCAGACCCGTATTCCGGCAATTCTGTCAGTTACAAAGGCAAGACCGTCAGCAGGATGAGGAGTGGATCGGGGCACAATAAAGTGACTACCGGTTTATCTTATTGAAAAGGAAAAGATTAACTTAGGCGCTTAAAGCAAAACAATGGTCAACCGCAGAAAGTTCATCTTATCATCTTTGTTTAGTTCGGCCGCCGTGCTGGCAGGCCGCAGTAGTATAGGCCAGGGGACCGGACCGGGTGTAAAAGGGCAACCAGTGGTGATATCGACCTGGGATGCCGGCCTGGCAGCCAACCAGGGGGCATGGGAAGTACTGGGCAAAGGTGGCCGTGCGCTGGATGCGGTGGAAAAAGGCGTGATGGTGACCGAAGCCTCCCAGAATTGTTGCGTGGGCCTGGGTGCCAATCCCGACCGGGATGGCTATGTGACACTCGATGCCTGTATCATGGACGAGCATTTTAATTGCGGCAGTGTGGCTTTCCTGGAGCGGATCAAACATCCGATATCGGTGGCCCGCCGGGTGATGGAAAAAACACCGCATGTAATGCTGGTAGGTACCGGCGCGCAACAATTTGCCATTGCAGAAGGTTTTCCGCTCGAAGAGCAGAAGCTTTCGCCCGATGCGCAGCATGCTTACGACGAATGGCTGAAGAAATCGGAATATAAGCCGGTCATCAATATAGAAAATAAAGGCAATGCACGTATCGCTGCGCCTTCACGTTTGCCCAATGGCGACTGGAATCATGATACGATTGGTATGGTGGCCATGGATGCCATGGGCAATATGAGCGGAAGTTGTACGACCAGTGGTATGGGATTCAAGATGCGTGGCCGCCTGGGCGATTCACCCATTATCGGTGCCGGATTGTATGTAGATAATGAAGTAGGGGCCTGCACAGCTACGGGTCAGGGCGAGGATGTGATACGGGTGGCAGGTTCACATAGCGTGGTAGAGTTGATGCGCCAGGGCTTGTCGCCCGAAGCTGCCTGTCGCAAGATCATTGAGCGCATAGTGCGTATCAAAGGTGCCAAGGCAAAAGATATACAGGTAGCTTTTCTGGCACTTAACAAAAAAGGCCAGGCAGGTGCTTTTGCGATCCATAAGGGATTCAGCTATGCCATCAAATCCAATGCACAGGAAAAGCTGATCAGTGCCAAAAGCTGGTTTAGCTGATACCGTTTTGATTTTATCGTCTCAAGTCATCTCATATGGAGCAGGATGCATCCCGTTCTTTTTTAATTGAAATAGCTACATCCGATTTTCATACTACCCGGCAGGCAGTGGCAGGTGGTGCAGACCGTATTGAGTTGTGCGCTAACCTGGCCGAGGGTGGTACCACGCCTGCAATGGGACATATCAGGCAATGCAGGGAAGCCTTTTCTCTACCTATATTTCCGATCATCAGACCCCGTGGGGGAGATTTTTTGTACGATGATGCGGAGTTTCAGATCATGCGCCAGGATATCCGGCTTTGCCGTGAACTGGGTTGCGATGGAGTCGTGACCGGTTTGCTGAACCGCGATGGTTCGGTTGATGAAAAACGTACTGCCCGGCTGGTAGAAGAAGCCTATCCGCTGAGTGTCACTTTTCACCGGGCTTTTGATCGTTGCCGCGATCCGTTTGAAGCACTGGAAAAATTGGTTCAGATCGGTTGTGAGCGTATTCTCACATCGGGGCAGCAACCTTTGGCACCTGATGGAATTGATCTGCTTGCCCGGTTGCAGCAGGCAGCTGCCGGGCGTATCACCATACTGGTTGGCAGTGGTGTGCGACCCGATACAGCAGTGGCGCTCGCTGCCGGCACGGGTTGTACAGAGTTTCATGCCTCCCTGCGGCGCAAAACGCAAAGCACCATGGAATTTATTCACCCGGCCTTTGCCACAGATCCGGAGAGTTATACCAACAACGATATCGATCCGGAAGAAGTAAAAGCATTGAGACGTGTTTTACAGGACTTTTTTTCTGCTCAGCAAAACTTATAATAACAACACCTATGATGCGCACGATTCTGCTTTTGATGGCTTCCAATGTGTTCATGACATTTGCCTGGTATTATCACCTAAAACATGAAGGCTGGCCGCTTTGGAAAGCTATTGTTATCAGCTGGCTGATTGCATTGGTGGAATACTGCCTGGCGGTTCCGGCCAACAGGCTGGGGCATTCGGCAGGAGTGGGACTGTTTCAGTTAAAGATCATGCAGGAAGTGATCACACTGGTTGTCTTTGCCCTGTTTGCAGTGCTGGTTATGAAAGAAGCGTTTCACTGGCGCTACCTGGTCAGTTTTACTTTCCTGATGGGCGCCGTATATTTTATGTTCACCAAAAGATTTGGCTGACCGGTGGCAGATCAGTCGTTTCCTACTTTATCACTCTTGGTCTTTTGCTTTTGACGGCGGATAAGATCGGCTTTCACTTTGTGTACCGCACCACTGCCAATAAAGAGGAAACCTGCATTGAACCCTATTGCCGTGACCACAGCCCAGAATACCCAGTCCTGCTGATGCTGTTTATTGAAACAGATATAGATGACCGCAAATGAACTGGCGGTTGTGAACAACAGGCCAATCAGCGTATTGAGGAGAAACCTTTTCTCATGTTTATTATTCATATAGCAGTTGTTTGGAGGCCCATAAAACGGGAAGTGGGCAAAAATAGGGGAAAATGAGGATTTGTTAAGAGTAAACAAAATCACCCTATTCTGTGCCGGGCGTATTGTAGATTTGAGCTGAAATACAGCGACTATGAAAAAATGGATACTGTCAGTTGCACTCTTATTGGGCGTATCGGCCGGCTGGGCACAGGAAGCGCCCGAAGGATTGTTTCTGAACTCGAAGGCTCCCGATTTTAAGGCAAAAGACCAGAACGGTAATGAGGTACGCCTGAAAGATCTGTTGAAAAAAGGGAAGGTGGTACTGGTGTTTTACCGGGGGTACTGGTGCCCGTTTTGTAATAAATATCTTCAGAAACTGCAGGATTCACTTTCGGTGATCAAAGAAAAAGGAGCGACCGTAGTGGCGGTATCGGCCGAGTTGCCGGAAAATGTGGCCAAAACGGTGGAGAAAACAGGCGCCTCTTTCCCCGTGCTTTATGACGAAGGTCTCAAGATCATGAAAGCCTACGATGTGGAATTTGAAGTACCGGAAAACACGGTTACCCGTTATCGCAACAGCGGTATCAAAATAGATGAGATCAATGGCCGCAACGGCAACTTCCTGCCCATTCCCGCCACCTATGTGATCGACAAAGAATCAACCGTCATCTACCGGTTCTTTAATTCAGATTACAAGAAAAGGCCATCGGTGGAGGAGATATTGAAAAACCTGTAAAAGCGATTTGGAAATTTGATGATTTGAAGATTGATTTTGATTCTCTCTATTCATTTTCAAATCATCAAATTTTCAAATCACTTCCACACCAGTTTCCCCACTTTCCCATTATTTCCCGCCAGGTACACAGTGGTGCCGATACGCGCTATGCGCAAACTGTTGAAGCCTTCCTTGCTGATCAGTTTCCAGGTATTGCCGCCGTCTGTGCTGATGTCCACACCGTTGATGCCGCAGGCGGCAATATCGGTTTTGTCGAGATACTCGACAGCGCTGCGATAGCCATGTGGCGGTACTTTGGGTTTCTTCCAGGTTTTGCCGCCATTTTTTGTATACACGCAGATATCCTGCCGCAGGGAGTCGGCTGCAAAATCGCCACCCACAATGATCATGTACTTACCGGGTTTATCGGGAAAGCCTTCATCAAAGATGTCGATCGAATTGGCACCGGTGCTTTCCCTGCCCTGCATCAGTGGCAGGGGAGTGATGCCTTTATTGGTCAGCAGCCGGCTTTTGCGTCCACCGCTTACAATGAAAAAATCGTTGTTGGCAAATAACCGCACATTGGTACCGCTGGCAGCAAAAAATGCTTCTCCGCTGTCAACAGCCAGGTTGAAAGCATCGGCATTTATTTCTGTCCAGGTATTGCCGGTATTGGTGGTACGGGCTATAAACGGTTTGCCATTGATAGGGTCTCCAATGACAATGCCATTCTGATTGTCCGAAAAATCCATGGCATCCATAAACATGCCCTTGGTGGTATTTTCATATACCACCTTCCAGGTATCACCACCGTCGGTTGTTTTAAGGATGTAGGCGGGTTCGCCGATGGCCATGATAAGGGCTGTATTGGCATCAAAGGCCTCTATATCGCGGAATTCCGTTTTTTCATAACCATTTACCGTCACCCATTTCCAGTTTTTGCCTCCATTGAGACTACGGCCTACCATGCCGCGGCTGCCACTGACCCATACGACATTGTCGTTGACAACGCTGAGGCCGCGCAAACTGGTTTTGGTACCGGATGTCAGTATTTCCACTTGCGTCTGGCGCTGTGCGGGTAACGGATTATAACCACTGCTGAGGATAAAAAAAATCAGCAGGGAGGAAACGATTTTCTTCATGGATTCGTTTATGTGAGGACAAGATAGGGGCTTTCGCCCAATTTCCGATACTCGTCCCTGTGAAGCGGATACAGAAAAAACCTTTATTTTTAACTTTTAATTCCGCGTTCATGAAAAGACTGCCCTTATTCCTGTTTCTCCTGCTGGGTTTATGTGTGGGGATGATCTCCTGCCAGAAAGAATTGAGCTATGAAGTCAGCAAAATACCATCGCAAGGTACCCTGCAAAAAGATGGTTCCGGTGATTGTCTGCCCAAAACAGTAGTGGGAACCTACGAAGAAGGCGTGGGGCTCAGCGGTGCAGCCAACTACCTGGAGGTAGAAGTAAATGTGCTCACTGCAGGCACATACGTGATCGCATCCGATACGGTGAATGGTATTTTCTTCCGCGCCACCGGCATTTTTACGACCACAGGTTTGCAAACGATCAAACTGCCCGGCTCGGGTACACCCTTTGCTGCCGGCATTCATAATTTTGTAGTCATTTATGGCACATCCCAGTGCACGGTGGCTGTGACAACGCTGCCACCCGGTGGTGGAGTCCCGGCCGAAATGACGCTTGACGGCGATCCTGGCAATTGTATCGACTATGTACTGAATGGCGCCTATATTACCGGCACTGCGCTTAACTCTTCCAACCAGGTGGTGATCAAGGTAAATGTGACCGCAGTAGGTACCTATACCATTTCAACACCGGTCAGCAACGGTATTACGTTTACCGGGGCAGGCACCGTCAGTACTACGGGGCCACAGACCATCACCCTTACCGGCAGTGGTACGCCCCTGATCACCGGCTCTACCAATATCCCCGTGACGGTAGGTACCTCTACCTGCAGCTTTGAAGTAAATATTACCGGTGCGGCTGTATATGCCATCGACTGTGCAAGTGCAGTGGTGAGCGGTACTTATGTAGTTGGTGAGGAACTGGATGCCAGCCATGAAGTGACGATAAATGTGAATGTAACCACCGCGGGCGGATACAATATTACCAGCACCATCAACGGTATGACCTTTAGCGCTGCCGGCAATTTCAGTGTCACAGGTGTGCAGCCGGTAACGCTTAGCGGCAGTGGTATTCCCACAGCTGCCGGCGACTTTACGGTGCCGCTCAATTCGGGCACCACGCCCTGCAGTTTTGACGTGACTGTAGAGCAGGGCAACATTGCTACCGGTACCTGGCAGTTTACTGCCGGCGGTGTCACTTATTCCGGTATTATTACCAATGCAGAATTTGATAATACATCTGCTCCACCACTGACCCTGTTTTACTTCTGGGGCGAAAATGCGGGTGGCGATCTGTTTGATATGATCCTGGCCGACATCGATAATACGTTGAATAATGGAGAGACCTATCCTTTTGCCGGTATTACGGGCAATAGCGGTGCTTTCGCTTTTCAGAATGCAGCGTCTACCATTACTTATGAAGCGGATCCTTCGCTGACCACTAATACATTGGTCGCTAACGTGACGGGTCATAATACGGGTACGCGCACCATCACCGGTACATTTGCCGGAAAAGTGATGGATGCCACCAGTACCCTGCGCGATATAACGGCGGGTAGTTTTAGTGTCACTTATCCCTGATAAACAGATTTTTCCCTGAGCACAATAAAAAAGCGATGCCCTTTTGAGCATCGCTTTTCTTTTATCCGGAAGAAACAGGTCAGAATCCTTTTTTATCTGTTGTCTTGAGCGGGGGCAGTTTGAAATCGTCCAATGCACTTTTCTGTGCAATCAGTTTTTCGATCTCTTCTACCGAGCGGGGGGCGAAACGGGAAAGCAGTTCATAACCGTTTTGAGTGATGAGGGCATCATCTTCAATACGCACGGCAATACTCCACCATTTTTTGTCACAATCGCTGCCGGCAGGAATATAGATACCTGGCTCAATCGTGATCACCATATCTTTTTTCAGTGCACCGTAATTGCTGCGATCGTGTACATCGAGACCGATATGATGGCTCAGTCCATGAGGATAGTATTTGCGGTTTTCTTTTTTATCCTTGATGATACCCAGTTTCAGCAGGCCTTCGGCGATCACGTCGCGGGCGGCGTTTTCGGCTTCAGACAGTTTGGCGCCATCTTTCAGCGTTTTGAAAGCGGCTTCCTGTGCGTCATATACCAGTTGGTAAATGATCTTTTCTTCGGGGCTGAATTTGCCTTTGGAGGGAATAGTGCGGGTAACGTCGGCAGAGTAGCCATGATATTCGGCACCCACGTCCATCAGCAACAGCGTATTGCCTACCCGTGTTTTGCTGTTTTCCATATAGTGCAGTACACAGCCGTTTTCGCCGGCACCTACAATGGAACCATAACCAACACCTTCGGCACCATATTTTTTGTGAACGTATTCATGAAGACCCTGGATTTCCAGCTCACTCATATCGGGACGCACCACTTTCATGACTTCATTCTGACCCATACAGGAAATTTCAACTGCTTTGCGGATCAGTACCAGTTCTTCGGGTGTTTTTACTTCACGCAGGGCACCGGTCAGCTGGCGGTAGCTGGCGTTGTCGTAACGTTTGTCCTTGGCAGTGGCTTCGGTAATGCCGGCTTTTTCCTTGAATTGCTGAATGAGGTCAAACAGGTCGGCGCGGTCGCGGCTGTTGGATACATCATCGGGCAGGCGGTCAAAAAGGATCTTGTCGAATTTGCTGAAGTCAACGGTGAAGTTTTTGAAAGCATCTCCATTGAGGGCCATACGGATACCGAGTTTTGACTGAGCGCCTTCTGTACCCAGGCGGCGGCCGGTCCACTGTTCCTGTTGCGCATTTTTCTTTTGCACAAACAGTACTTCACTGTATTTGCCACCGGCAGAATCTGTCTGTTCGTCTTTGAAGACCAGCAGCAGTGAATGAGGTTCTTTGTAACCGGAGAAATAATAGAGATCGGGGTTTTGATGATAGAAATAATCCACATCATTTGAAAATACCCGGGTGGGGTAGGCAAAAACTACCATTACAGAATTGGCAGGCATCATTTCGCGCAGTGCAGCGCGGCGTCCGGCATGAAATTCTTTGGGCAGATAGTCTTGTGGCAGGTCGTCCTGGGCATTGAGCCCGGTGGTAACCCCTCCCAGCAAAGCCAGGCCAAGCAGGAAGGATCGCGCAATTTTCTTATACATAATAAAAAGGTGATTGGTTGCACTAAAAATAGTGGTTTCCAATCACCCGATGCAATAAAATCCATGAGTGGCGGAATCAATCCTCGTCGTCTTCTTCGTAGACGTCTTCGCTGCTGTAATGGGCCTCCCAGGCCTTTACCGCTTCGTCGCTCAGGCATTCAATAATGTCTGCCAGCACATCACTTTTCAGTTTCCATTCTGTTTGTGTAGGATCATCGAAACGCTGCACAAACAAACAGTGATCTGTCTCCACCGCTACTTTGATCAGGGAAATAGGTGAACCTTCGGCTTCCCTCACCAGGTAATAGCATCCGTTTTCCAGCAAATCATACGTGTACATAACTCCTCCCTTTATTTTGTGTTTATTCAGTGGTCTTCTGTCTCCAATCCGTTCAGTAAACCGGCAATAGAAGTACCGTCGTTTTACCTCGCGGGTCATGTAAGCAGCTGCTGATGGGGGAATTTGATGGGTGTAGTGAGGCTGTAAAATTACAAAAAGGCGATTACCCCGCCCGGGGGTGGTGTTAATTTGCGAAGAATTTTTAATTAACACCTTATTCTGTTGATTATCATATATTTGTTTGGCAGTTAAACTGTTTTAGCAAGAGCCTGTATCTCAATAAATTGAATATATGGAAATCACTTTTGAAGGGACGTGACTGCTTATTTTTCAACCAGTTTTGCGATAAAAATGAATTTTTCCATTCAACCCACCCTGCGCAACGAAAAGGCCATTCTGGAGCCGCTTCGCGAAGAAGATTTTCCCCGCCTGTATGCCCTGGCGGCCGATCCCAAAGTATGGGAACAACACCCCAACAATGACCGCTGGAAAGAGGATGTTTTTCGGCTTTTCTTTGAAGGAGCGATGAAAAGCAAAGGCGCCTTTGTGGTTGTGGATGCCGCTTCGGGAGCAGCGGCCGGATGTACCCGCTTTTACGACTACCAGGAGAGTGATCACAGTATTTTTATCGGGTATACTTTTTATGCAACCCGCTTCTGGGGCACCGGCATCAACCTTTCTGTAAAAAAACTAATGCTCGACTATATCTTCCGGTATGTGGATAAGGTTTACTTTCATGTCGGTGCCAGCAATCTTCGTTCACAGATCGCTATCGGGCGATTGGGGGCAGTAAAAGTGGGAGAGGAAGCCGTGGCGTATTATGGCACCGAACCCCGGCAGAATTTTCGTTACCAGATACGGAAAGAAGACTGGCAGACTACCTGATCGTTTAGTCAAACATGTTCTTATCCTGTAGCAATTTTATTACAGCCAATAATGTCCCTCGGTACTATTCTTCAATCAGTGGCTTCTTTGCCTGCCGGCTCGCTCGAAAAGATACAGGCGGTCACTACAGCGCTTGTTTTGCCGCGGGGACATCTGCTGCTGGGTACAGATAAGACAGAGCGTTATATCTATTTTATCAACCGGGGCATTGTGCGGGCTTTTGTACCGGATGAGTCCAACGGTATTACGTTCTGGTTTGGCCGGGAAGGCGATGTGATCCTTTCCATGCGCAGTTACGTATATGGCCAGCCGGGGTATGAATATATTGAGCTGCTCGAAGAATGTGAATTGATTCAGATCAGCTCTGCTGCATTGCAGATGCTCTATGAAACCGATATCCATATTGCCAATTTCGGCCGCCGCCTGGCCGAGCAGGAACTGATCAGAACCGAAGAGCGTCTGATCTCCCGGCAGTTTAAGACGGCGACAGCGCGTTACCGCGAATTGCTGGCCCAAAATCCGGACCTGTTGCAGCGTGTATCCCTCGGACATATCGCTTCTTACCTGGGCATTACGCAGGTGAGCCTGAGCCGGATAAGAGCGGAAAAGAAGTAATTGACAGTATAAAGAGTATAAAGAGTATAAAGAGTATAAAGAGTATAAAGGGTTTAAAGAGTCTAATACCTATTACTTAAAACTTAAAACTGTTGAATGTCTGGTTGTTTTTTTATCATTTGTAAAAAAATATCTTGCCTGGCTGTTGCAATTTTGCGGCCTTAAAATCAATTAACATGAACTGGTTATTACTAATACTGGCGGGATTGTTTGAAGTGAGTTTTACCTTTTGCCTGGGTAAGGCACGTGGAGCAGAAGGTAATGCTATGTACGGATGGTATATGGGTTTTGTGTTGGCGCTGATAGTAAGTATGTACCTGCTTATCAGGGCCACGGCTACTTTGCCAATGGGAACAGCTTATGCTGTATGGACCGGAATAGGAGCCGTAGGCACCGTTGTGATGGGGATACTATTTTTTAAAGAGCCGGCCAGTTTCTGGCGCCTGTTTTTCATTTTTACATTAGTGGGCTCCATCGTGGGGCTGAAGTTTGTCAGCCATTAAGAAGAATTATAGAAAGATCTGTCCACAGGCCACTGTCAACTATGCTGCATGCAATAAATCAAATAATCCGTCTGAACGGCTTCCTGTCCCAGTGTCCGGAGCATATTGATGACCTGGCCGCGGTGATAGCTGCCGTGGTTGACGGTATGAAATACGCTGTCGGCCAGACTCATACTGAGCGACAGGTTATTCTGGGTAACGACGGCTACCTGTTCAAACCCCAGTGAAGGCCAGTGGTGGATGGCGGCCTTCATTTCTGCCAGTATCGGAAACCATATGTTTATAAGGCTGGCTGCGTTTTCGGTTTGCCAGTGATCGGGTATAGACACTTTGGGATGGCCTTTCCAGCGGTTGAGCCATCGCCAGTCGGCTTCCAGCATATGCCGCATAGTAGCCTGGATAGAAGGAAAGCTGCCACCGGTATGTGTGGTAAATAATTCCTGTGGCAATTGCTGCACACGTTCTGCTACCAGTGTATTGGCCCAGGTGTTGAAGTCGATCAGTTTTGCCAGGTCAGACATAGAGAGGGTTTGTTCAAAGATATCCAAACTTAATAGAGTATAAAGGGTATAAAGAGTTTAAAGAGTATAAAGCGATACCCCCCCCTTTATACTCTTTAAACTCTTTATACCCTTTATACTTGCTATTCTGTATGATTGCCGGAAAATGTATACCTTTGGCCTTCATTTTTCTTTTCATGTAGAATCTGATTTCTTTCATACATACGGACAACAGCCTGCCAGTGCAGCTGTACGTTTCATCTTCTCCGAAAGAAATCATCATGATCAGCATACAACATCTTACGTATGCACATCCCGATAAGGATGTGTTATTTAATGACCTGCATTTTGCCATTGTTGCGCATACCCGTGCGGCATTGATCGGCAATAATGGTACGGGCAAGTCAACTCTATTAAAGATTATAGCCGGCGAATTGCAACCCATAGCGGGACAGGTGCAGTTGCCGGCCAGGCCTTATTACATCCCCCAGTTATATGGTCAGTTCAACCATCTCGCTGTTGGTCAGGCGCTTGGCGTGACCCAAAAACTGGCTGCGTTGCAGGAAATATTAGAAGGTAATGTGACGGAAGCAAACATGGATATCCTGAACGATGACTGGGGTATCGAAGAACGTTGTGCCCAGGCCTTGCAATACTGGCAACTCACCGATATAGACCTGCAGCAATCTATGGCCAGCCTGAGTGGCGGGCAAAAGACCCGTGTATTCCTGGCGGGTATCAGCATTCATCAACCGGAGCTGGTATTGATGGATGAACCCAGCAATCACCTGGATGCGGCGGGGCGGCAGCTGCTGTATTCATTTGTTGCGCAAAGCAACAGTACCCTGCTGATCGTAAGTCATGACCGGCAATTGCTTGACCTGCTGAACCCTGTTTGCGAACTTACTTCAGACGGTATTACGGTATATGGCGGTAATTACAGTTTTTACAAAACACAAAAACAACTGCAACTGGATGCCCTGCACAATGATGTGAAAAGCCAGGAAAAAGCTTTGCGCAAAGCCAGGGAAAAAGAACGCGAAACACTGGAGCGTCAGCAAAGGCTGGATGCGCGGGGTAAACAAAAACAGGAAAAGGCCGGTGTGGCCCGTATCATGATGAATACGTTGCGCAATAAAGCAGAGAACAGTACATCCCGATTGCGCGATGTGCATGCAGATAAGATCGATGGCATTTACCAGGAGTTGCAATCGCTGAGAGCTGAATTGCCAGCGACAGACCAGATGCGATTTGGCTTTGCCGATGCACAGATCCCTAAAGGCAAACTCCTGTTCAGTGCGGATAAAATCAATTACCGGTATGGTCAGCAATGGCTTTGGCCCAAAGAGCTGGATATTGCCCTGTATAGTGGCGACAGGCTGGTACTCAGGGGAGCAAATGGCAGTGGCAAAACCACACTGATCCGCATGATGCTGGGGCAATTGCAACCGGGCAGGGGTTCTGTTTTTCTTCAACCTGCAAAATCAGTTTATCTCGATCAGGATTATTCGCTGATCAACAATCAGCTGAATGTATATGAGCAGGCACAGCGATTCAACACGGATGGCCTGCAGGAGCATGAAGTGAAGATCAGGCTGCACCGGTTCCTGTTTTCCCGGCAGCAATGGGATAAGTCCTGTGCTTCGCTTAGTGGAGGAGAGCGTATGCGCCTGATCCTTTGTTGCCTTACACTCAACCAGCAGGCTCCCGACCTGCTGATACTGGATGAGCCCACCAATAACCTCGATATACAGAATGTGGAGATATTGACTGCTGCATTAAAGGAATACCGGGGCACACTTGTGCTGGTATCGCATGACAATCCCTTTTTGAAAGAGGTAGGCGTGGACAAGGAAGTTGTGGTGGAGGAAGGCAAAAGGTAAAGGGTTAAAGGAGTGATAATTTGAACTGGAGTTTGAATATCATGCCATTTCTCCAATTTCTTAGAGCACAAACGGGTACTACACCGTCAGGCTTCCGGATACATTACTAGGTGAAAAGGTAGCGCTGATTCAGAGTTCAAAAACGTCTCCCATCCGCGCAATACCAAATCCTTTCGACAATACCTCTTTTGTCTGTTTGCTGTCCGGGTCCAGAAGCGGATTGGTATGGTTGAAGTGGATGAAATGAATTTTCCGTTTTTCACCAGCAGAAAGCTGTTGAAACCGGGCCAGGCTTTCGATTACGAAAGGGTGAGGAATTTCGCCGATGTTGCGATTGTTTACTTCTGCAGCATCAAAGAAGGTGGCATCGATAAAAGCGTAATCTGTTTTGGATACCTGGTCAATGATGGACAGCGACCACTTTTCCCACTTATCTATATCAGGAATAAAAAGTGCTTTTTTTCGGGGGCCTGCAATGATATAGCCAACTGTTTCGGAATATTCATCGCGGTGCGGAACAAGGATGGGTGTAACGGTGAGGTCGGGTGTAAGTTGCAAAGGTGCCTGATGGGAGAGTTGCTGAAGCGAAATATTCTTTGTGCCGGCCAGTTGACTCCAGGGACCATTGGTCTCGAGGAACTGTTTCATCCGGGGCATGGCATACACCGGTACTGCACTGCTGTTCATAGCTTCTTTGCCCAGGTACATGAGGCCACTGTAATGGCCGATATGCGCATGGGTCAGAAAGATCCCATCGGGCAGGTCGGAAGCAGATCTTGCATATTCACTCAGCCGGCGCAACTGTGCCGGCATATCGGGAGTGGCTTCAAACAGGTAGATTTTGTTGTATCCGGAGCTAACGACTCCCAGTGACACCACTTTGCGCAGCGAATCAGGAGAATGGAATAATTGCCGGCAACAATCCCGTTTGCAGCCAATATGGGGAGAGCCGCCATCCTGTACATTGCCCAGGATCACGATGGTCGGAGACCCGGTGTAAGACACGGCTTGCTGAGATTGTTCGCTCCAGGGTAATGCCAGGAGAAATATGCTGAGGTATTTTTTCAAAGAGGAATGGGTAAGGTTAAGACTTGTTGTTTATTATTTCCACATTTCTTGCGAGTGTTTTAAACCGGTCGCCATTGGCCTGTACCACGGTGATGGTGATATGTCCTGTTTTGCTGGTATTGATATCCCGCACCACACCTGATTTCCCTTTGTGTGTACCGGCTATTACACTGCATTGATCGCCATCTCTGACCGGTTTTTGTTTTGCATCCATATCGGATCAATTGATTTATCAAAGTTGCATCCTGAGCCGTTCTTCTTCCAGGTCTATGAGGTATAATTGCAGCCGGATGATTTCTTCGTCGGTTGTCGGGTCCTTATTGAGTACTGCCAGGTATTCGCGTTGTTTCTGCAGCATTTCAGAAAAGATAAATTTTGTTTGATCATCCATCCACCGGTCATCAGCCGCTTTTGTTTTTTCTTCCCAGTGATGCAGCAGTTTTTGTATGCCGGCATGATCATGCAGATCGCCATCGTATTTGGTTTTGAGAAATTGATACGTGTGTTCCTTGAGGCCCTGCTTCATTTTATGGCGGGTTGTTTCCCCCGCTTCATCATTTGACGTGTCAAATAACCGGGTTTTTTTGATAATAAAAGGAAGCGTAAGTCCTTGTACCAGTAGAGTGAGCAGTATCACCACAAAAGTAATGAACAGGATAAGGTTCCTGTACGGAAATGCGCTGCCATCGTCGAGTGTGACTGGTATGGCCAGTGCAGCTGCCAGCGATACCACGCCACGCATGCCTGTCCATCCCAATAGCAAAGGCATAAGCAAACGTATTTTGCCGGAGCTGGCCCGTGGCGCCACACTGGGCCGGAAGATGATGGTCGCCAGCATCGCTGCATAAGAGCTGATGATGCGGGCTACGATCAGCACACCGGTGACGAGTACACCATAACCGATAGCGGTACTGAGGGGGATGCCCTTGGAGCGTAATCCATCTACAATTTCAGGAAGCTCCAGCCCGATGATCAGAAACACAATACCATTCAGGATAAATACAAAACTTTCCCAGACACTATAGGCCCTGATGCGGCTTGAACCATTCAGGAATAATAATCTCCTGTTTGCCATAAACAGGCTGCCGCTCACTACCGCCAGTACACCGGAACTATGAAACTGCTCCGCTATCCAGTACATGAAATAAGGTTCGATGAGCGTAAGCGTAATGTCGGACGGGGCGTCGGTCGGTAACCGCCTATGGGCCTGTACAAAGAGCCAGCCCAGCAACAGGCCGATGCCTACACCGCCGATCAGCATCCATAAAAAACTGAGTGCTGCTTCGTGCCAGACAAACTGGCCCGTACCCACGGCTACCAGGGCAAAGCGGAATATGATCAGGGAAGAAGCATCGTTCAACAGGCTTTCGCCTTCGAGGATGGCCGAGGTAGACCGGGGGATCTTTACAAATTTTGTAATGGCACTCGTACTCACCGCATCTGGTGGAGATACGATACCCCCTAATAAAAAACCCAGGGCTATTGTAAAACCCGGAATAAAATAATTGGTAACCACCGCTACGGATAAGGCTGTAAAGAATACGACCAGGAAGGCAAAACTGCCTATGATACGCCACCATTTCTTCATTTCCTTAAAAGAAATAGACCAGGCTGCCTCGCACAGCAGCGGCGGCAGGAAAATAAGAAAGATGAGATCGGGGTTGATCTGCACCCGGGGCAGACCGGGAATAAAGCTAACCGCGAGACCTACCAATACCAGCAATACCGGGTAGGCAATGCTGAGTTTATTGGCCAGTATCCGGAGCAGCACAATGGCTGCGATCATAGCTAGAAAGAACGGTAGTATGCTATGCATTGAATGTAGTAATTTGTTTTGGTTGATAAAATGGCGGCTGTATAAAGATAGGGGTCGAAGGCATTAATAACCTTCGGTTGAGTATGTTTTCCGGCAAACATCGCCATCTGTATGTTTTGCTTTAAATTACTGAATTTAACCAGATTTTTATCGCCGGAAAAGGCCTGGCGAAGATTCGATTATTGAAAGAGCTGATCTAAACCTGGGACAAAAGACGGTGAACGGCATGGTACAAAATTTGAGCTGTTTTGTAAACTCACTTCGTCATTATCCGCTTCTGATATAACTTTTAACGTCATGAAAAATATCAACGATACCGTTGCAGGGCTTGAAATGGCCCAAATCGGCTGGGTGGTTCCCGACATTCATGCTGCTGTAAGATTTCTGTCAAATGCGCTGGGCATCGCGGGCTTTCCTGAGCCACAACATGTCCGCGCACAGGACCTGGATATGACTTATTATGGAAAGCTGGTGGCTGGCGAATGGCTGACTACGCAGACGTACAACGGGGGCACTTTTATTGAGCTCGTTCAGCCCCTTTCCGGCCAAAGTATGTTTCATGATTACCTGGCCCGGTATCCTGCCGGCGGTACCCAGCATCTTGCTTTCCGTTTGCCGGTAAGTGATTTTGAACGGATCACCAGCGAGTTGCGTGAACAGGGGTATGCAGTGATCAGCGAGGTGGATCACCCGATTGCCCGAATGGCTTTTTTTGATACCTACGCTATACTGGGAGTTGCTACCGAGATCATGGGCATCACGCCCGACGGCTGGAAAGCTATTGAACAAATGCAAAAGGGTAGATGAGGGTTTGTGAGATCAGGTGCTGATAGTAGCTAAAACGATATTGCTGTACCTTTTTTATAACAGATCACAGTTAATTGCGTTTTATATTTGGAATACCGATTAAACAAAACCTGAATGAATTGCATATGGCCAGAGTGATCCTACCATTAAGTCTTGTTTTATTTCTATTTGTACATACCGGTTGCAAAAACGGCAGCGACCCGGAAAAACAGGTAGCGAAGCCAGAATCTAAAAAGACAGCTGCCATTAAAGAAAAATGGCATTGGGGCAATGAGCAGAAGCAAAACGAAAGCGCAGGGTATGCCCAGGTAGTGAAAGTGGGTAATACGCTTTACATTTCAGGGATCCCGACTGGCGATTTGAGTGCGGAAGGAGTAGCCAAAGTGTATAAAGCCCTGGGCGAATGTTTAAACGCCTTTGGAGCAACAGCAAAAGATGTAGTGAAAGAAAACCTTTATACAACTGATATAGAGGCAATGAAAAAATACAATGATCCACGAAGAGAATTTTATAAAGGCGATTTTCCTGCTGCTACCTGGGTACAGGTAAGCAGGTTGTATGAAGCCAATGCAAAACTCGAGATAGACCTGGTTGCGCAGCTCACAGGTGTGGAAGAATAAGCGGCAATAGCTTTTTGGGGAAAAAGATAGTCCATGAGCAATTCCTGCTATTGTTAAAGATTTTCAATAACATCCCGATACCCCCTTCCAATCGGGATAGATACACCATTTACTTCAACTGAGTCTGCTGTATAAGATTCCAGTTTATTGATGGAAATGATAAATGAACGGTGAATACGTTTAAAAATATTGCCAGGTAAAAAGTCTTCAATTTCATGTGTACTCATTCGGGATATAAATTCTTTTTTTTCAGTAACCACTTTTACATATTCCCGTTGACTTTCTACATACAGAATTTCAGAGAAGAGAATCTTTACTTTTTTCTTCTGCACTGTAAGAAACAAATAGTCTTTTGCTCCGCTTATTTCAGCCTTGGGCTGAATACTGTCATTGGTGATTTTTATTTTGTTGATAGCAAGTAAGAAGCGTTCAAACTCAATAGGTTTAAGGAGATAATCTGTTACATCCAGGTTAAAACCCTCTACAGCATACTGGTGGTAAGCTGTAGTGATTATAACGGAAGGCTTTTTGGCAAGAGTCTTTAAAAAGACCATTCCTTTTAGTTTTGGCAGGTGGATGTCCAGAAATATTAATTGCACCTCGTTTGTGCGTAACCATTCTGTTGCAAGTATGGCGTCCTTAAAGGTGGCTTCCAGTTTCAATAAAGGAACCTGCGAGATATAATCCGATAGCACCTTGACGGCTAGCGGTTCGTCCTCTATTATGATGCATTTTATCTTAGACATTACTCGTTAGATTAATTCTTAAGGTGGAAACGAAAATATCGCCCGCTTGCCCTACTGACAAATCGTACTCTTTATACAGCAGTTCCAGCTGTCTGCGCAAATTGGAAAGTCCGATATTTTCTTTTACTTCTGCTGTGGCAGCCGCTTCTTCTGTTGAGTTTTTTACAATAAACAACAGCTGCTGCTGTTTTACGGTAAGATGAATGTCGACAAATGGTTTGTTTCTCGTTTCGGAAACGCCATGTTTGAAGGCGTTTTCAACCAATGGAATGAGCAGCAAAGGCGGCAGGGGTTGTCTGGGGTTTTCAATATCGGTATTCACGGTGACCAGCAGCGAGTCGTCGTAACGGAGTTTTTCGAGCGAAATATAGTCGGTGATTGTTTTTAATTCATCCTCAATTGCGATGAAGTTGCCGCCGGTTTCGTATAGCATGAAACGTAAAATTTTGGATAACCGCAGAATTGATTCGGGAGCCAGATCGTCTTTATCCCTTGCCAGTGAGTATATATTGTTTAGGGTATTAAAAAGGAAATGCGGATTTGTTTGGGATTTTAAATAGTTGAGTTCGGCCTCCTTTTTCTCAATTCTTAATTGATTGTTTTTTTCTCTAAGCCGGATATTATTGTATATGTTCCGTACGATTGCAAAGAAAATGATACATATAATGCCGAATTGAGAATGGGTAGCTACGTCTTTCAAAAACGAAAGCCCGGTCGTATAGTCTATGTAAATACCTGATTGTATCCATAACAGGCGCCAGCCATACAATCCGAATGTATAAAACAGGATGGCTATAAGCAGGAAAACAAATGCACGGTGGTTGTTCTTGCACGGCCACCTGAATAAGGGCAAAATCCTTTCAAATAAGATATAGTTAAGTACGGTAAGATAACTCACCAGTATAAGGCTGTTGATGCTTCTGCGGATAAAGGTATCGCGGTATGCAAAGAATTCGCCAAAGGAATACAGCAGCAAAAAGCCCAGGCCGGTGTATAAGTAAAACTTCATTAGTCTGTCGCCGGCGCCTTTTTTCATTATTCCGTTTTGCAGTAAAAATACCCAAAACCGGATTATTTACTTTAAAAGTCTATAAACGGGGCATTGGCGTCAACGAACTGCATAACCGTGTAAACCGGCTTTTTTGAAATCAACGCCACCCGTTTTGGTTTCAGCTTATTGACTCAATGCTGCTTTCTGTTTAAGCGAAACCGTTATTCATTGATGTCACCCTTTTTGGATAACCGATTTATTGAAACTTGCACCAGCATTGCTATTATTTCATGCAGTTATTTACAATCCATACAGGCAAACAGAAAGCTGTTACGTGCAGATTATATTACGCTGAGAACGCTGATCAGATAGCGATAATTGTACCTGCTGCCGGGGTCGTGCAATTGTTTTATAAAAATATTGCGGAGTTTTTCCGGAATAACAGCATCTCAGCAATTACGTTCGATTATACGGGTATTGGTGAGTCATTGCAGGGGAACCTCAGGAATGAAAATTGCCGCCTGGCAAACTGGGGAAACGTTGATTTGGAAGCTGTTATTAAACACGTGGTTCACAATTTTCCCCGGCAAAAAATTATTCTCATCGGTCATAGCATTGGCGGACAGTTAATCGGTTTGGCACCATCTTCCTGCAAAGCAGCTAAAATAATTCTTGTTTCGGCGCAATCCGGATACTGGAGGTTTTGGAAAGGAGCCGGCAGAATGCGGATGTGGGTGAATTGGTATTTGCTGGTTCCGGTACTAACAAGATTGTTTGGGTATTTACCCGCTAAAAGAATCAGCCGGATGGAAAACCTGCCCAAAAATGTTGCCCTGGAATGGGCCAGGTGGTGCAGGAGCAGTGATTATTTATGCGCCCCTCTTTTATGCAATGATTTATACTTTGACAGGATAAAGGGTAAGCTTACCTCTATAAGTGTGTCAGATGATTTGTTGGCTCCGGTAAAATCCGTGGAGTGGTTAACTGAACAATTTTCAGGTGCCGGTATAAGACGTCTGCATCTTTTACCGGAGAACTTTAACTGCTTAAAAATCGGCCATTTTTCATTGTTTACTGAAAAGTTCAGGGATAGTTTTTGGCCGGTTTTATATAAGGAAGCGAATGATTGGCGTGAATAAATTAACAAAAAGGGATGGAGTTATTAGAGCCTTAAAATTTTTAAGAAAAAGAATATGAACATCAATAAGAATACGGCAGGAACGGCCGGTCTCGTTTACCTCGTTGTCATCATTACAGGAATGTTTAGTCTTGCTTATATTCCTTCAAGGTTTATTGACTGGAATGATAGTAAAGCAACGTTCAATAATATAGCCGTTAATCCATCCTTATTCAGGATGGGTATTTACAGCAGCCTGCTTTGTTATATTGCATTTACCTTTTTGCCGCTTGTATTATACAAACTTTTAGAAACTGTTAATCCGTCTCATGCAAGGGTAATGGTGATACTGGCCTTATTAAGTGTTCCTTTGTCGTTCAGTAATCTGCAGCATAGTTATACAGCCGTAGCGCTGACTGGTGAAGATCCGTTTCTGCAAAGTTTATCGCAGGAAGATTTACATAACAGATTAATGTTTTCTCTCCGGCAGTACAACAACGGGTTATTGCCTGCAACTGTATTCTGGGGGCTTTGGCTTTTTCCTTTTGGATGGCTGGTTTACCGGTCTGGATTTATCCCGAAGCTGTTGGGTATTTTACTGATGCTGGGATGCCTGGGTTATGTCGTGAATTTTACCGGTAAAACCTTATTTGAAAATTACGCACAATGGGGCATCGGAAAGTATATGGGTATGTTGCCGGGGATAGCTGAAATCTCTATATGCTGTTGGTTACTTTTTTGGGGACTGTTAACGAAAAAATCAAAATAAAAATGATAACAAAAAAAAGGCAGTACGAGGATTTTACGATCAATATCAAAGTACTGCTCTCGGGGCTTTGGGTTACCGTGATGTTTCTTTACATCTATGGTGATTATTTTGAATTATATGTACCGGGAAAAGTAAACGGTTTGCTGAATGGTCAGAATCTATTGAATACCCCTCTCCGGTTGTTTTTTGCAACGTTTATTTTAACGCTTCCTGCGCTCATGATTTTTCTTTCACTGCTCATGCGGCCAAGGTGGAACAGGGTTTTAAATATTTCAATCGGTTTATTTTTTACGCTTTTCACCCTGCTCGTGGGCATTTCCTCTTTTGCCGAATGGCGAGTGTTTTATGTAGTGCTGGCTTTTCTCGAAAGCATTATTACGGCAACAATAGTATGGATGGCTTTTCGCTGGCCAAAGAGTTGATGTTTTCTGGTTATCTGAAATGTGAGCCTGGAACAATGTGGTCATGGTATTTCACAAACAATATTTCATTTATACATTTTTAAATATTCAGCATATGAAACTGTTTACTACATCACTTTTAGTTGGATTAACCATGTTTTTTGCAACCTCTTGCAAAAAGAAGGATTCGGATACGGGGAATGTGTATCCCAGGCAGGTTGGTATCACCTACCGGGTTAGCAGCACAACCGCCAATAGCCTGGTGTCTATAGCATACGATAATGAAACAGGCGGACAGACCACTTCTGCTAATCCTGCTTTACCATTTTCGAAGACCATCACCAGGACTGTGGACAAATATGATATTATAACGCTCGGCTATTTTGTTAACCCGGCTCAAACAGTAAAGCTGGAAGTTTTAGTCGATAATCAGGTGGTAAAATCTCAGGTATATACCTCGCCTAACTCTGCCATGTCATATACTTTTCAGTAATATAGAAAGGTGTTATCCGTATTAATTTAAGGAATATAAATTATGAAAAAGTCTTTCAGTATTTATTTAACCAGTATACTTTTTTTTGTATTTGCCTTTTCCTGCAGCAAAGAAAACTATATAGATGAAGCCGGAAATTTAGTGCCAAAAACGGTTGACCAGAATGCTGCACTGCCATCTATTTTTGTCAACGGTGCGCAGCTGCACTCGCAGGCCTTTGGGCCCGAAGATGGCGCATTAATTATATGTATTCATGGCGGGCCTGGCGCAGATTATCGTTACATGCTTAATTGCAAAACCCTGGCAACAAAAGGTTACAGGGTTGTTTTTTATGATCAAAGAGGTGCCGGACTTTCGCAAAGATTTCCCAGAAACTGGTATCTCTCTCAGGGAAATGACGCGATGGATAAAATATTCTATGATGAATTAAAAGGCGTAATTGCGCATTACAGAACATCTGTTTCACAGAAAGTGATACTGCTGGGTCAATCGTGGGGCGCCATGCTGGCTACGGCTTATGCCGGAAAGTATCCCAATGAAATAGATGGGCTGATTGTAGCAGAGCCCGGTGGGTTGCAGTGGGATGATGTACTGGATTACGTAGATAAATCACGGTCATTCGGTCTTTGGGGCGAGACGTTGAATGACGCGACTTTTATTGACCAGTTTATTACGGGCAACGAAAATCAGCATGAAATACTGGATTATAAATTAAACGTATTGGCTGCTACCAACAGGATAGTAGGGGATATGGGGGCAAAATTGGGCGTAAATGCTCCGGCAGATGTGCAGTCAAGGTCAGGTGCGGTAGTCAGTGCTGCTTCTTACGAAATAGGGCAGGACCTGAAACCGGATTTTTCGGCTGGTATCAGCAACTTCCCGGTCAAAACACTTTTTATATATAGTTCAAATAATAAGGCTTATCCCGATAGTTGGGCAGAAAAGATTTCATCCGCGTATGTAAAGAAAGAAATTTTTAAAGCACAGGGCGTTGGCCATTCGGGTATGCTGGATCAAATAGATTTCTGGACAGGAACAATGGAACCTAAAATTATTTCGTATTTACAATCATTATAATGGCAATGAAGATCATGACTCTCAGATCAGTTATTATTATTACTGTTTTTATGTTTTTTCAAAAGCAGGTACAGGCACAGGTTATAAACTGGAAAAATGGTTTCACTGAAAACAGGCACCTCTTACATGCTAATCTGGGTGCAGAATATGGCGTAACAGTGGGTTTAGGTTATCATCACGTAATACCCGCCAGAAAATTTCCGCTATGGGTTGGCGGGGAGGTCACGTTGCCGGCAGGAAACCAACCGATAGATGATTTTAAGTTGAGGTTGGGCGCGCATATCCGGTTTGCTGCGATAAAAAATTTTTACTTCTCAGTAAGGATCCAGGGGATAGCGAGACGATATCACAATCAATCGGTGCGACTATTCAATTTTGGCAGTGACCTGGCTGGAATAGTTGGTTATTACCGGCAGCGTTGGTTTTTGGGGCTTGAATCGGGTTTTGATAAAGCCATTGTTACAAACTTTAAGCATAGTGAATGGTTCAGGAAGAATATTTATGACAGTGTTAAGGACGGCTGGTATCAGCCGGCAACGGGTGGGAATTTTTATTATGGATTGCTGGGAAGTTATTCGCGAAAAAAAGTAGATTTTACTTTCAAGGCGGGACGGATTTTACAACAGGATTTTACGTCACAGCCAGTGTTGCCTATTTATGGGCAATTGGGAGTGAATTTTAGATTTTGAAACGATAGATGAATTAGGATAAAGGTTCATTAAACATTCTAAAATTTGGTAAAAAGTTAAAAAGTATTTCGTGAAAATATTTCTATTAGCAAATTTCTTATTTTTTTTCAGCCTTCTGCTTTGCACAAAAAGGAAGCAAAGCATTACAATTAACTGGAGAAGCAATAATCCCAGCCTTGCAAGAACCTTCAGGATTTGGATTGTCGCTAAAAGGATTGTATGGGTTTACTAAAAATGGTCTATTGACTTTTGCGGGCGGTTTCTCTAAATACAACTTTAAAAATGAGGATGGTGCTAAAGAAGTTAAAGTTTGTCTTGTTCCATTTCTGGTCGGCTATAAACAAAATATACAGTAGAATTTATTAATGTTTGATTGCTAAAAAGAGCATCATCAACAGATGACGTATTGATGTGATGCCATACCTCATCAAATAAGATTATTTCAAGGAACAAAATTTTTAAAACAAAATAGCATACTGAAAAAATTATGAAATTCATATTCAATAAATCAATTTTATGTGTAACACTTTTTTGCTATTCGTTTGGCGTACTAACTGCACAGACAAATAAAAAATATTCAAAGGAAGTTGAAATTAAAATACAACAAGTCGAACAAAATTTGGCAAGTTGGGTAGAAATAGAAAATACACCAAAATGGAACTTGCAGGAAAGAATGAATTATTACAAAATAAAAGGAATAAGCATTGCGGTGATTAGGGATTATAAAATTGACTGGGCAAGAGGTTATGGATGGGCAGATTTGACTGAAAATAGACCTGTTACAACTTCAACACTTTTTCAAGCAGCTTCAATAAGCAAGTCGTTGAATGGGGTTGGAATATTAAAATTAGCACAGGATAAAAAAATCGATATTTATACCGATATAAATAACTATTTAAGGTCTTGGCAATTTCCTTACAACTCATTATCTAATGGCAAAATAATAACAATTGCTAATTTATTAAGCCACACAGGTGGAATAAATATTAGTGGCTTTGACGGTTATACAAAAAATGATTCATTACCTACAATTATCCAAATTCTTAACGGAGAAAAACCTTCAAATAGTGATACTGTCAAATCCATTTTTGAACCTAATTTAAAGTATAAGTATTCGGGTGGTGGAATAACTATTTCACAATTAATTATAGAGGATGTATCAGGCAAAAATTATGCTGACTTTATGGAAAGCAACATTTTAAAACCAATTGGTATGCAAAATAGTTTTTACACGAATACTTCATCAAAAAACAAATTAAAGCTATTAGCTACAGGTTATAATGGAGATAAAGAGGTGATCATGAAATATCACATTTATCCGGAAAAAGCTGCCGCGGGGTTGTGGACAAATCCAATAGAATTATCCAAGTTTGTAATAGAAATTCAAAAATCTTTAGTTGGCAAATCAAATAAAATACTTAGTCAAAAAATGACACAACTCATGCTTACTCCTTATGTAGATAATTCTTCTGCATTAGGTGTTTTTATTGAAGACAAAGCGGGAATAAAATATTTTAGGCATGGTGGAGTAAATGAAGGCTTTACAAGTTTATATTTTGGGAGCGTGGAAAATGGAAATGGAGCAGTAGTCATGTGTAATTCTACAGACAAAACAATACTTTATGAAATTATCAATAGTATAGCGACTATATATAAATGGAAAAACTATTATAACCCCATATCAAAAAAAGTTATACAAATTGATAGCATGGCATTATCACAATATGTTGGTAAATATATTTCCAATAACAGAGAATATAAAATTTCACAAGAAAAGGATAATTTATTTCTAGAGCTATTGGGACAAAAGTGGCAAGTTTATTTTACATCAAAGACTGATTTTTTTATGTATCAAGCACCTGGTATTGAACATCAATTTATTTTTAACGATAGTAAAATAGAAGCTTTTGAAATTAAACTTAGTGATGGCAAAAGCATTGTTGTAAAAAAAGATGAATAAAAACTGCCTACAACAGCAGTTTGGCAAAATGGCGGATCCCCATTAAATCGTTGTAAACATTGACAGATGCTATGAGGATGGGGACATCGAAGAAAAAAGAGCGATTGTGAGTTCGATGTTTCCTGAATTTTGGGAATTTGACGGTACACGATATCGAACTCAAAGATTAAATGCTGCGATAACTCTTATGTATCAGAATACCAGAAAATTACAGGGAAAAAATGGGACAAGCCTTTCTTTTTTTAAACTTGTCCCAAGAAGTGACCCCGCAGAGACTCGAACTCTGGACCCGCTGATTAAGAGTCAGCTGCTCTACCAACTGAGCTACGGAGTCAAAATAACCCCGGCTGGTGACCGGGGTTGCAAAAATAATGTTTTTATCAGATTGATGCCGACTGTTTTTCAGGAAGGATGGATGGCAGGCGAAGATGCCGTGCTTTCCCAGAGCAACTTTTGTGTGGGATAGGCAAACTCGATGCCTTCCCGTTCAAAGGCTTCATAAATACCCAGGCATACAGCCTCCTGTATGTTCATGAATTTGACATAATCGGCGCTGAGCACATAGTAGACTATCTCAAACTGGATGCAGGATTCGGCCAGCGAGGCCAGGTGAGCCCGGTCAAACCGGGCCTCAGGCTGCGCCGCAACGATCCCGCGCACCAGTGCTGGGATCCGGCGCAATTGTTCTGCCCCGGCATTATAAGTGATACGAAGCGGAAATACGACACGTCGCCGTTCCATCCGTTTGAAATTTTGCACGCGGGAATTGGTAAGGTCGGTATTGGATACGATCAGTTGCTCGCCACCCAGCGTGCGCAGACGGGTGGTTTTGATACCAATATATTCCACGATACCCGAATGATTGCCGACGATCACAAAATCGCCGGTTTCAAAAGGTTTGTCGAAAAAGATAACGAGGTAGCTGAACAGGTCACCCAGTATGGTTTGCGCAGCGAGGGCAATGGCAATGCCGCCGATGCCAAGGCCGGTAATGATGGTGGTGATATCATAACCCAAGTTGTCGATCAGGAAAATGAAACCGATGATCCACAGCACAACTTTTATGATCAGCAGGATGCCGCGTGCCTGTTTGGCCTGTGCCGGGTCGCTGGATGCGCTGCCGGCAAAACGCTGAAAGGCATAACCCAGCAGATCGCTTACCATACGGATCACAAAGAAGACGACTACTACCAGCGTGGCTGTATGTATGATCTGTGTGGCCCGTGCGGGAAGGCTGAGATACCCGATACCGGCATTGATCACACCCAGGTAAAGTAAAGGCATGGCCGATCTTTTGAACAGGCGGATCAGAAAATCATCGAAGCCGGTGCTGGTGCGGCTGCTCCAGGCCTGCAGCCGTCTTAATACGATCAGGCGTACAAGGCGCAGTAATAAAAAACCGCCGAGTATGATAGCCAGTGTGATGGTCCACTCGCGGAGCGTATTGCCCCAGAATGATGTATCCCAATATCGTTCCATAGGATCATGTTTAGATTAAGTGCGATAGTTGACGCTGCAAATCTCCACTCATGATATTATGGACAGCTTAACCTCTTATTAAAATAACCTTAGAGCGGCCTGGCTACAGGCAATTCGATGGTGAAAGATGTGCCCGCACCGGGCGTGGAGACGACACTGATATTGCCTTTATGTAATTTGATAATACGATGGGCGAGTGAAAGACCCAGTCCAAAGCCTTTTGCTTCATGTGCATCGTTGATACGGTAAAAAGGCTGAAAGATATTGGCCAGTTCTTTTTCATCCATCCCGATGCCTTTGTCGCTGATATGGATGATGAACCATTTATCGGTTACTTCAAGGCTTACATCGGCATGGTGATCATCGGAATATTTGCAGCCATTGGAGGCAATATTGCGAATGGCCGTAAAGAGCAGTTCTTCGTTGCCCAGTACCAGCAAGCGGTCTTCTTCTTCGGGAAGGGAGCCAAATTGCAGGCCGATATGAAACTGGTTATCGTGTTTGTGAATCTCACCGGGCAGGCGCATCAGCACTTCGTCGATCCGTATCAGGTCGATGCTGAGCCCCCCGGGATTGCCGGCAGCTGTGGCAAATTGCAGCAGCGTTTGTACCAGGTTGTTCATGTGATGTACATCCTGCAATACCGTATACATGATCTTCCTGTATTCCTCATCGGTGCGGTTGCGCTGCAGAGACACTTCGAGCTGGCTGGAGATGAGGGTGAGGGGCGTGGATAGTTCATGCGAAGCATTGGAAATAAAACGGCGTTGCAACTCAAAACTTTCCTTGAGCCGGTCCAGCAGTTCGTTGAGCGTGTCCGACAGCTGATACCATTCATCTTTATTGTGCCCCGTCTGAATACGACGTTCCAGGTTATAGGCAGAGATATCGGTCACATCGGCCGTGATCTGGCGGATGGGACGAAGCAGGCGTCGCGAAAATATCCAGCCTACGATAAGTGAGATCAATGTGCCGGCGATAAAACTCGTTGTCAGAATGCTGCGAAGCCGCGCCAGGTTGTTGAGGCCTTCTGCATCTACGGCTGCACAGACAACTACCGGCCCTCCCGGGTATTTGCTGTTGACAAAGGCCACTGCTTCTTTACCTTTTTGCCTGTAAAAGAGCGATCCTTTGCTCCGGGCTTCGGCCTGTATGTCGCTGCCAACATGGATCGTATCATGCGGCAGATCGCTGTAGGAATAGATTTTACGTCCGTGAATGTTGTAGGCTTGTACCGTTTTGTACTGAAGGGTAAGGGAAGTAGAAGAATCTATGCGGCGGATGAGATCGCGGTCAAATATCTCCGACTGGGCCAGCAGGCGGGAGATGGTCGTAGCACGATTGGTAAGACGTTTGCGTATACCGGACTCGCGGTTGCTGGCAGAAAAATAATAGATGCCCACGCACACAATGCCGAGAATGACAAATACAGCAGCAGTAAACAGCAATGTGATGCGAAAACGAATGGGCATGACTAGCTATTTTCTTTCAGCATATAACCCATACCTACCTGTGTATGGATGAGTTTATCGGCAAAAGGTTTGTCTACCTTGTTACGTACATAGTTGATATAAACGTCGATGATATTGGTATTGGTGTCAAAGTCGATATCCCATACGTTGACAGCTATATCCGCGCGGGATACTACGCGGTTCTTATTGCGCAGGAGGTATTCCAGCAACTGAAACTCTTTGGCGGTAAGATTAATAAGGGTATCGTTGCGCCTGACTTCCTTGTTGTCGAGATTCATGACCAGGTCGCCTGCCCGCAGCAGGTTGCCGACCGGGGTATTGGGATCGCCGCTTCTGCGCAGCAGCACCCTGATCTTCATGAGCAGCTCGCGAAATTCGAATGGTTTGATTATATAATCATCTGCACCGGCATCATATCCTTCGATCTTATCGTCGAGGGTGCTGAGGGCTGTGAGCATGATCACGGGAATTTGCGCATTGGCAGCGCGCACCAGTTTGCAGAGTTCATATCCATTAATGCCGGGCAGGTTGATATCCAGCACGACAAGTCCGAAATCGCCATTTTGAAACAGGCGATAGCCGATCTGTCCGTCGTAGGCTACTTCCACGTCATACCCGTTTTCGGTAAGTCCCTGGCGTAGTGTATCGGCTATGCGGGCTTCATCTTCTACCAGTAAAATCCGGATTGGATCCATGTGCGCTTATTTAGTAAAACAGTAAGGCTGGCTGGCAAGGTACGATTATTCTGGCCGGTCGCCGTTTGCAGGCTGCTGGCAGATTCTAATATTTTTTTAATTCATGATTAATCGACGCCTAAGAGTCAGGAAGCATTTTTAGCACATGGCCACGGGCTTTAGTCATATCCTGATTCCGGTCGACTTTAGTGTCAATACTGAAGTGGCCATTGCCCGTGCAGTTGACCTGGTGCAGATGGGCGATTGCCGTATCACCTTATTGCATGTGCAGCGGATACTGCTGCCCGGCATGGTACAGAGTATTCACAGTTATGTAAAAGGGTATTCACGGCAGCAGGTAAATGCAGATAAACAGGTATTGCTGGATAAACTGCGTGTCCTGAAGCAGCAGATCGAAGAGCAACATCCTGCATTAAGTGTGCGTACAGAACTCATTTTTGGAGAACCTGTGCAGGAATCGATCGTACGCTGCGCCATCACCCGTGAGGCAGATCTTATTATTATCGGTAAAAAAGGGGGTACCCGGTTGTTCCCTTTTCTCCATACCGTGGTGCCTGCACGTATTGCGGGGGCTTCGGGAGTGGCTGTACTGACTGCCAAGCCCGGCTCGTTGCACAACGAGATCCGTACCGTGGTGGTTTGCATCGGTGCTCACTCTCCGGCACGTAAGCTGGCTATGCTGGAATCGCTGCGGCGTAAGTCAAAAATGCAGGTCCGGCTGGTGACAGTGGAAGAGACCGACCGCGATGATGGCCCCAGCCGGCAATCGTTGTTCAACGCATTCCGGCTATTGAAGACCCACTGGCCTTACCCGGTAGCCTATGAGGTATTGCAGGGGAATAATAAGGCCCGCACATTACTGAAATATTGTAATAAAGTAGGGGCCGATATGCTTATTGTGCATTCAGGAGCGGAAACCACCGTGAGCGAATGGACACAGCAGCAGATATCTGACCTGCTACCCGCCAGTTCACGCACACAGGTACTGGCCCTCGATCCGGCCTGATATTTTATCCAAAACAACAGATGTATATGATAAAACAAGCTAAAAGGTTAATGGTGCTGATAGGTAGCAGCTTTCTGCTTTCACCGGCTATGGCTCAGTCGGTAAAGGAAGGTGAAGCGCTGATCGCGTATGAGCGTTATCAGAGTGCAATCAATATATTTCAGGAAGTATTGAAAAAAGATGTCAACGATGCAGACGCCTGGCTCGGATTGACACGTGCCTTTTTGTTTAATGGCGACAGTGCAAAAGCCGTAGAGAGCCTGGCCACATTGCCGGCATCCATAGCTGACAAGCCTCCCGTGCTCGTGGCGCGTGGAGGGCTTTTGCTGAAACAGGGTAAAATCGAGGAAGCACAGGCTGAATTTGATAAGGCCATTGCTGCTACCCGCGAAAAAGATGCGGAACTGATGGGCAAGATTGCCGACTGGCAGGTAGAACTGGCGCCGGGCAATGCAGAATATGCTTTGCAAATCCTGGAGAAAGCCGTAAAACGCGACAAGAAAAATGCTGCCCATTATATCCGCCAGGGCAGAGCTTACCGCAAACTGCACAAAGGCACGGAAGCCTTCCAGGCTTTTAAGGAAGCTATTGATAAAGATAAAAATGCAGCCGCGGCATATCATGAGCTGGGCCGCATTTTTGTGACACAGAAAAATGAAGATGTATACCTCGATTATTTTCAACAGGCAGTTGCTGCCGATGCCAGTTATACACCGGCCCAGTATGCGCTGTACAATCATTATCTCTATAAAGATCCTGCCAGGGCCAAGGAGTATTTTGTACAATACCAGGCGCATGCCGATGCTTCTTTGCAGCAGCAATACGATTATGTAGACCTGTTGTATCTCACCAATCAGTATGATTCTGCTATACAAAAAGCCGATGCACTTATCGCCAGCGAAGCCGGCAGCGTAAAGCCCCGTATGTACAAGCTGGTGGCGTATTCCTACCAGGCACGCCAGGACAGCAGCCGTGCACTTGATTACATGAAAAATTATTTTGCCCGCGAAGCAGACAGCAATTATGTAATAAAGGATTTTGAGACCATGGGGCTACTCTATGCTGCACAGGGCGGGCAATCGGATTCTGCCATGAAATACCTGGCCGGCGCTGCCGACCGCACCACAGACTCGAGTGCGATGGTCGTTTATTTCCGTCGGTTGGCAGGCCTGGCGCATCAGGCCAATGATCTGGGCGCCGAAGCAAAATGGATGGGTAAGGCCTACCTGGCCGATACGCGTGCCAGCAATGTTGCCTTATTTAACTGGGGGCTCACGGCCTATAAAGCGCAGGATTTTGCACAAGCCGATTCTGCCTTCACTATTTATACCGCCAAGTATCCTGAACAGGGCTATGGTTATTACTGGCGTGCACGCAGCAATGCTGCGATCGATACTGCTATGGAGCAGGGACTGGCCGTGCCCCATTACCTGCAGCTGATCGAAAAGATCAATAAGGATTCGATGAGTGCATCGGACAAAAAATGGCTGACAGAAGCCTACGCTTACCTGGCCAGCTATGAAACCAATACGGAAAAGGATTATCCCGAAGCGGTGAGTTATTTCGAAAAGCTGCTGGAAGTAGATCCTGCCAACGATCAGGCGCGTAAATACATCGAAATACTGGAGAAAAATATTGAGGCCGGCCGTGGCAGCCAGGCTAGCGATGCCAATGGAAGTAAATAAATGTACCCTGGTTTGTGTGACACAAACCAGGGTAAGTTTGTGTCACACAAACCAGGGTAAGTTTGACACAAACCAGGGTATTCAAATATGTGGTCGAGTTAGAATGACGCCTTCGTGATTAAGGCACTGTTGCCGTGCTAGAATCCATTCTAATGGTATTTTAATATCAGCTTAATCTTCTGCTTGGTTCACCCACCTAGTTTTGTGCGTGCTTCAAAAAAGGGGGGTGACCAGGCCGGAGGCGGATGGCTTGATATTTGCACGGCTTATGATGGTCACCGGGCCTTTGCCTTTCTTTTCTGTAGAAAGCAGGCCCTTGGTTAGTTGTATCACACCTGTATTGTCCTGAAAGACATTTCTCAGCATCCCCGAGCCAGAAGCCGTTTGCAATATTGCACTAACCCTAAAAACGGAAAGTCATGTTATTGGCAACGGATCTCGATGGCACTTTTCTGGGAGGAAAAAGCCTGCATAAACAAACCTTATACCGGCTCATCCGGGAACGCGACGATATTCAACTCGTATTCGTCACCGGTCGCGGACTGGAATCGGTCTTATCTGTTTTGAATGACCCCATTATACCCAATCCTGATTATATTATCTGCGATGTGGGTGCTACTATTGTCAATGGTCATACACTCGAACCCATAGAACCGCTGCAGGGAGTCATTGAGCAAAAATGGCCCGGCCGCCTGCGTATAGAAGAGACACTGGCACACCTGACCGATCTGGATTACCAGGAAGTGCCCCAGCAAAGACGCTGCTCTTTTTTTACAGCCAGTGAAACAGTGATAGAAAATGTACGGGAGTCTGTAGCTACACTTGAATGTGAAGTGATCTACTCCGCCGGCAAATTTCTGGATGTATTGCCACAGGGAGTCAACAAAGGCAGCTCGCTGCAACAACTGATCAGCTATCTGGGTATAGAAGAAAAAGATGTGCTGGTGGCTGGCGATACGCTCAATGATCTCGCCATGTACAATTGCGGCTTCAAGGGAGTGGTCGTTGGTAATGCAGAGGCTTCGCTGGTCAGGGCTATCAAAGGCATGAAGCAGGTGTATTATGCACGCAGCGCCGGTGCAGGTGGCATACTGGAAGCCATAAGCTGGTTTCATGATTTTGTAGGAAAATATCCGTTACTTACCGAAGAGATCATAAAGGAAGAAAACCAGGGGCCACCGCAACTGGTGATGATGTATCACCGGTTTCCTTACGAAAAAATAGAAACAGACAATGGTGTGCAACGTGTGCCGCCGCGTAGCCCCAATGGAATATTGCCTACACTACAGGGCTTTTTTGCCAATGGCCGTGCGGGAGTATGGATTGCCTGGGAAGAAGTGAATACACCGGGTGAAGAACTCCGGAACATTTATATTGATAAGGAAAAATATCCCCACCTCATGGCATCCCGCATCGGGCTTACACATGAGGAGGTAGAGATCTTTTACAAATCATTTTCGAAGGAAGCCTTTTGGCCCACCATTTTTTCTTTTGTTGATAAGGTAAAATTCAATCACGATCACTGGGAGCATTTTGTGCGCATCAACCAGCGGTTTGCCGATAAGGCTGCCACGCAGGCCGACCCGGGAGCGATTGTCTGGATACATGATTATAACCTGTGGCTGGTGCCGGGTATGCTGCGTCAGTTGCGACCGGATCTGACCATCGCTTTTTTTCATCATACCGCTTTTCCCGGAGCCAATACATTCAATATCCTGCCCTGGCGGCGTGAGATCATCGGCAGCCTGCTGCAATGCGACTATATCGGATTTCATATTCCCCGGTATGTAGAGAATTTTGTAGATGTCGTCAATAGTTTATTTCCCAGTCGTATCCTGGAAATGGCTAATTGTGCGCCTCGTTTTCTTACCTATAGTGCAGCTATTGGGGTAGACCGCATGACCACAGCACTGGAGAGTGGTCAGCGCATCATTCGCCTCGGCGCCAACCCGGTCGGTATTGATGTGGATTATATCAGGGAGCATTTGCAAAAGCCGGCAGTCACCCGCAAGATTGAAGATATGCGCCGCGAAATGAATGGAAAGAAAATGATCCTCAGCGCAGAGCGTCTCGATTATGTAAAAGGGCCTTTGGAAAAGATACTGGCCTACGAAGCCTTCCTGGAAGCACACCCGGAATATCACGGAAAGATAGAATTGGTTAATATCTGTACACCTCCTGCAGAAGGAATGAAGATCTATGACGGTATCCGGCTGGAACTGGAGCAGGCGGTAGGGCGTATCAATGGTCGTTATGCTAACCTAGACTGGACGCCGCTGCGGGTCTTTTTCCGCAGTGTTCCATTTGATGAGATACTGGTATATTATGCTGTAGCCGACATCGCGTGGATCACTCCCTTGCGCGATGGTCTCAACCTGGTAGCCAAGGAATATATAGCAGCGCAGGGTCAACAGGCAGATAAAGGAGTGCTGATCCTTTCCGAATTTGCCGGCGCCGCCGTAGAGTTCTCCTATGCAGTGCTTACCAATCCCTATGATATGGCGTCACTGCAGTCGTGCCTGCTGCAGGCATTGCAGATGAATGAAGAGGAGCGTACGCGGCGTATGGAGCGCCTCTATGAAGAGGTCTGTCATTTTGATATCCACTACTGGGCATCAGAATTCCTGCATGCGGTAATGGCTACACGCGAGGAGAAACCGGTGGCTGCCACTCCTGTGCATGCACCTGCTGCAATTGCAGGTGACGTGTAATACAGGCAGGCAATTCTTCGGGATAATGGGTGACATATAATAAAGTGATCGGGTAGTGTGCACAGATATGTTCTATCCACGCTTTGATCCGGGCCGATTGCGCGCTGTCCAACCCCTGGCAGGGTTCATCGAGAATGAGCAGAGGTGGTAGTTTTACAAAGGCCCGGGCCAGCAGTACCATGCGCTGCAAACCCAGCGGCAACTGAAACAAAGGGCTATTGGCCCAGGTATGCAGATCCATCCATCGTAGCCATTGCTGTACCCACTGCTCCTGTGCCGGCTGCAGGATCCTGAATAAACCGATGGTGTCAAAGAGACCGGAAGCCACTACATCGCTTACCCGCATGCTGCGGTCAAAATAGAGATGCAGTTCGGGAGACACAAAACCGATCCTTTTCTTGATATCCCAGATACTTTCTCCGCTGCCCCGGCGCTGATCAAACAGGTAGATCTCATTGGCATACGCCTGCGGATTGTCGGCCGAGATAAGACTGAGCAGGGTTGACTTACCTGCACCATTGGGCCCCGAGATACTCCACCGCTCACCACGGGCTACCGTCCAGTTGATGTTGTTTAAAACAATACGCTGATCATATGTTACCGTTACCTGGCGCATTTGTACGGCCAGAGTGAAAGCGGGTTGAAGGGGTAGGGTAGAAGGTAAAGGGGGAAGGGTAGACGGAGAAATGCCTGCTGTATGCGGAGCGAGTTGCTGCCATTCTCCGATAGGGCCGGTAAAGCCAAACAAACCGTTTTCGAGCAATGCCACGTGGGTGGTGCAGGAAGGGAGCCGGCTAGCTTCCGTCACGACGATCCATTGCAATCCCTGCGCGGCCCACCAACTCATCACTTCATCGAGCAGCTGACGTCCTGCTGCATCCAGCCCGGTAAATGGACTGTCGAGGATAATAATATCCGGTTGCTGCCGCAGGGCCTTTACCAGTTGCAACCGTTTATTTTCACCATTGGATAATTGAATAAGCGGCTGATCGATCAGGTGCTGCAGTTGTAATTGCTGCAGCAGGTCATAGCTGCGCTGATCGGTTTCTCCGAGGTACTCCCGGATACTCTGGCTGTCTGTGGCATCGGACGAGTTGAAACGCTGCTGATAATAAAAGGTCTGGACATGGCTCCTGTTGGTAAACTGGTGTTGCTGGGGCACCCATTCGATCTGCAGTGGCCGGCCGCCGGCACCCGTTCCATAACGGATGCTGCCACCGGCCTGTAACCGGCCTGCCAGCACCTGGCAAAAAACAGATTTGCCGGCACCGGAGGCGCCCAGAATAGCCCAGTGCTGCCCGGTGCGCAGTTGCCAGTCAATACCATTCAAAACCGGTACGGTTTGTCTTTGCCAATGCAGGCCACAGACCTGGATAAGTAGCTCCGTCATGATTTGCTAAGCTCTGATAATCAATTTAAAACAAGGATATTTCAGCCAAAAAATCACTCTCTTTTTTATCCACATCCCGTGTATAACTCCAAATTCGGCAGGCCCTGTCTGTTTCGGTATATTTGCCCGATTGCGAATGCCCGTATCCTCTCGGTAGAGTAGCTGTAGGCATTGGAAATATCTAGGAAAACTATTGGACATCATGGCGAAAGAAAAGGACACGAACCTGTTTGAGTACAACGAAGACAGTATTAAATCACTTGACTGGAAAGAACATATCCGGCTGCGTCCGGGTATGTATATCGGTAAACTGGGCGATGGCTCATCTCCTGACGATGGCATTTATGTATTGGTAAAAGAGGTACTGGACAACTGTATCGATGAGTTTACCATGGGCCATGGCAAGGTGATTGAATTGAGTATCGACGGGCGTGAAGTAGTGATACGCGACTATGGCCGCGGCATCCCGCTGGGCAAGGTGGTCGATGTGGTCAGTAAGATCAACACCGGTGCCAAATACGACAGTAAGGCCTTTCAGAAATCGGTAGGTCTGAACGGTGTGGGTACCAAGGCGGTGAACGCACTGAGCAATTTCTTTAAGGTGACCTCTGTACGCGAAGGCAAAGAGAAAACTGCAGAGTTTGAAAGAGGTGTTCTCATAAAGGAATTTAAAGAAGTAAAAAGCGATGAATCAAATGGTACACGGGTAACCTTTATTCCCGATGATACCGTTTTCAGAAACTTCAAATTCCATCCCGAATTTCTCGAAAACCAGATCTGGAACTATTGCTTTCTCAATGCCGGGCTGAAGATCATCTTCAACGGCAAGACCTATATCAGTAAAAATGGCCTGCTGGATCTGTTGCAGCGCAAATCGAATGCCGATGAGATACGTTACCCGATCATACATCTTTCGGGCAATGATATCGAAGTGGCCATCACCCACAACAATGATTACGGAGAAGATATCTACAGCTTCGTAAACGGGCAGCATACTACACAAGGCGGTACACACCAGCAGGCATTTCGCGAGGCCTTTGTAAAAACCGTACGGGAATTTTTCAAAAAGGATTATGATGCATCTGATATACGTACCGGTATTGTAGCAGCTGTTTCCGTGCGTGTGGTGGAACCGGTATTTGAATCACAGACCAAAACCAAACTGGGCTCACTGAACGTAGATGTGAACGGCCCCAGTATGAGGCAGTTCATGACCGATTTCCTGGGCAAGGAGCTCGACAATTACCTGCATAAAAATTCAGCCGTAGCAGATGCGCTCAAAAAACGTATCGAGCAAAGTGAACGGGAACGCAAGGAGATGGCCGGTATTAAGAAACTGGCCAATGAACGGGCCAAAAAAGCTAACCTGCACAACAGGAAGCTGCGCGACTGCCGTTATCATTTCAATGATGAAACTCCCGCCAAAGGCAAGGAAGAATTTCTGGCAAAGCTGCAGGATACGACCATCTTCATCACAGAAGGGGATAGTGCCAGCGGTTCCATTACCAAGGCACGCAATGTGGATACGCAAGCAGTATTCAGCCTGCGGGGTAAACCACTGAACTGTTTTGGCCTGACCAAAAAAGTGGTGTATGAAAACGAAGAGTTCAACCTGCTGCAGCATGCCCTTAATATTGAAGAGGGTATGGATGGACTGCGCTTCAACAATATTGTGATCTCTACCGATGCCGACGTGGATGGTATGCACATCCGCCTGCTGCTGATGACATTTTTCCTCCAGTTTTTTCCCGACCTGGTCAAACATGAGAAGGTATACGTACTCGAAACACCCCTGTTTCGCGTACGCAATAAACAGGAGACGATCTATTGTTTTGATGAACAGGAAAAACAGGCCGCTATCAAAAAGCTGGGAGCCAAACCGGAGATTACCCGCTTTAAAGGGTTGGGTGAGATCAGTCCCGATGAGTTTGCCCAGTTTATAGGTGCCGATATGCGCAAACAACTGATGCGTGTAGAGGAAGGTGATCATATCCAGCAATTGCTGGAATATTACATGGGCAAAAATACCATGGACCGCCAGGAGTTTATTATCGGCAACCTGCGCGTGGAAATGGATAAGATAGAAGCAGAAGAAGCTGTTGCCTCCTGACCGGTGCCCATTTTATCTACAAACACAATTTTTAACAACGTATGATCCATATAGTATTTAACGAAAGTGAAATTGAACTGATGCAGAAGGTAGGAGAACTGGAGTCTTCTCTTGCCGGTGATGTATGGCAGATCCGGGATGATTTTGCCGTAGGACCGCTGGCAGGTCTGGATACGGCAGAAGGCTGGGGCGCACGCGTGGCCTGGTGGACAGGACTGCTGGAAAATTCACCCTATGATCCGGCGATCACCAGTGAAATTGATGACCGTAAAACGGTACAGCAACTCATCGACCGCCTTACCGAAGACCCCGAAGAACAGATCTGGATCTGGATGGGACAAAACCAGCATGATGTATGCGGTTATTACTGGCTCATGCCCCAATTGCGTGCATTGCAGGGCCGGGTGATGATCCTGTATATGAACAACCTGCCTTTTATCAATGAAAAGGGACAATTGTTTTACCCTTCCTGGTTGCATGAGATCCAGCCAAAAGAACTGATCAAAGCGCGCATCCTCTGCCGCCCCATTACCCTGAGTGAATTTGAAGTGGATCCCGACGAATGGAAAAAGCTGGTAGAAGAGAATGCGACTGTGCGGATGCTGGAAGGTGGCAAAAAGATTGCCGGCAAAGGAGAAGACTTTTATGATGCAGAGATCCTGAAGAATGTAACAGCCGACTGGCAAAAAGCCTCGCGCGTGCTGACAAATACGCTCAACCGGATGAAGATAAAAACCGGCGATGTATTCCTGATGTGGCGCATGAAAGAGCTTATTAAAAATGGCCGCCTCGAAGTAACCGGAGATACCGGCAAGACCTGGAAAGATTTTGATATACGCCTGGCCGGCAGCAACAAATCTGAATCTGCGGTACAGGAAGAAGCTACCGCCTGATCGCTCCACAATTTGAACAACCTGGATTTTAGTTTGACTAATATATGAGTGCCGCTAAGAATAAACTTTTTGAGATTACGAATAATGATTCCGGACTGCATGGCCAGTATAAGACATGGTTCCTGGATTATGCTTCTTATGTAATCCTGGAACGAGCCGTACCTGCTGTAGAAGACGGTTTGAAACCTGTGCAGCGTCGTATCCTGCATGCCATGAAGGAAATGGATGATGGCCGCTACAACAAGGTGGCCAATATCATCGGGCAGGCTATGCAGTATCACCCGCATGGCGATGCCAGTATCGGCGATGCCCTGGTGAATATGGGGCAGAAAGACCTGCTGATCGATACGCAGGGCAACTGGGGCGATGTACGTACCGGCGATGATGCTGCCGCTGCCCGTTATATAGAAGCACGCCTCAGCAAATTTGCCCTCGATGTGGCGTTCAATGCCAAAACAACCCAATGGCAGCTTAGCTACGATGGCCGCAAAAACGAGCCCGTCACCCTGCCCATGAAATTTCCCCTGCTGCTGGCACAGGGCGCCGATGGTATTGCGGTGGGGCTTTCGACCAAGATATTACCACACAACTTTTGCGAACTGATCGATGCTTCCATCAAATGCCTGCGCGGGCGAAAGTTTGAATTGTTTCCCGACTTTCAGACAGGCGGCATGATCGATGTAGCCGACTATAACCAGGGCAAACGTGGCGGCAAGGTCAAAGTGCGGGCGCATATCGAAGAGGTGGATAAGAAAACGCTGGCCATTCGTACCGTGCCTTACGGCGTTACTACCACACAGCTCATGGAGAGTATTGTGAAGGCCAACGACCAGGGCAAGATCAAGATCAAAAAGGTGACGGATACCACCGCCGCCAATGTAGAAATACTGATCGATCTGGCTCCCGGTATATCACCCGATATCACTATCGATGCCCTGTACAAGTTCACCGATTGCGAGATCAGCATTTCACCCAATGCCTGTGTGATTGTGGACATGAAGCCACAGTTTATCAGCGTACAGGACCTGCTGCGCATTTCGGCAGACAATACCAGAGACCTGCTGGAGCAGGAACTGAAGATCAGGCTGGCCGAACTGCAGGAGAAATGGCACTACACTTCGCTGGAGAAAATATTCTTTGAAGAAAAGATCTATAAGGAGCTGGAGAAAAAGCATGACAGCTGGGAAAAAGTAATTGAAGCTATTGACAAAGCTTTTGTGCCTTTCAAAAAACAGCTTAAACGTGATATTACACGTGAAGACATCCTGAAGCTGACAGAGAAGCCGGTACGTCGTATCTATCGCCTGGATATTGATGAGTTGAATGCGCAGATCAAGGGGCTGGAAGGGGAGATCAAACAGGTGAAACATGATCTGGCCAACCTGATCGATTATACCGTGGCCTATTACGAAAACCTGTTGAAGAAATATGGCAAGGGCCGTGAGCGCAAAACGGAGATCAAACAGTTTGAGATCATTGAAGCCAAAAATGTGGTCATTGCCAATACCAAACTGTATATCAATCGCGACGAAGGCTTTATTGGTACGGGTCTTAAAAAAGACGAATTCCTGTTTGAATGCTCTGACCTCGACGATATCATTGCTATTACCAAGCGGGGTATCATGAAGGTGGTAAAAGTGCAGGATAAAGTGTTTATCGGCAAGGATATTTTACATGCCGCTGTATTTCAGAAAAATGATGAGCGTACTACCTACAATATGATCTACAGCGATGGCAAGACAGGGGTCAGTTATGCCAAGCGCTTTAATGTGACCGGTGTGACACGCGATAAGGAATACGACCTCACCAAAGGAGATGATAAGAGCAAAGTGAACTATTTGACGGTAAATGCCAATGGCGAAGCAGAGGTGGTAAAAATCACCCTGAGCCCTGCCGCTGCTGCCCGTATCAAAGAGTTTGATTTTTACTTCGAAGAGCTGGCTATCAAAGGCCGCAGCAGTATGGGCAACCAGGTGACCAAGTATACGATCCGCTCTGTAAAGTTCAAAGAAGCCGGCCGTGCCACACTCAGCGGACGTCAGCTTTGGTTTGATGATAAATTCGGCCGCCTCAATGGTGATGGTAAGGGTGTATTGCTTGGAAGCTTTGAAGCCGAAGATCGTATCCTGATCATTTACTCAGATGGCTATTATGAGATTACCGACCAGGAGCTTACCCAACGCCTCGATGCGGAGAAGATACTGCTGATTGAAAAGTTCAATGCCGAGAAAGTGATATCCGCCGTTTATCTCGATAAAAAGAACCTGCAGTTTAATATAAAGCGGTTCAAGATTGAGACCACTACATTGAAGAACCGGTTCCTGTTTATTAAAGAAGGGGATGGCAACTACCTGGAGGCTGTCTCTACTGTCAATGAACCGATACTGGCGGTGCAGACTGGTCGTGGCGACCAGGTGCGTAAAGCCAAATTCAAGATCGCACGTATGACAGAAGTAATGGGCTGGAAAGCTGTGGGTACCAAACTGGCCGACTTTAGCAAGAGCCTGCAGATGGAATGGGTAAAACCAAAAGAAGAGGAAGATACACAGCCGGGATTGTTTGAATAAGCCTGTGTTACAGTATTTATACATAAGCTGGTGAGCCTGCTGGTATCCTGATCAGTAGCTCACCAGTTTTTTATTGCAGAAAACGATCGATCACGCGCACCAGTTCCGCATCGCTGGGACGGGGCGCATCTGCCAGCAATACTTTCCCATCTTTCCCCAGTAGCATATACCGCGGTATTGAACTTACTCCATATTGCTTTGCAAACGGAGCATTATCCCGGTGCAGGAGCAGGTAGCTGTTGTCTTTATTCAGCTTTTCCTGCGCGGCGGCCTTTAACCAGTTTTCTGTATCCTCGTCAATAGATATATAGAGAAACGAAACAGGTTTGTCTTTGTACTTTTCCTTCAGTGTTGCTGCAAAAGGCATCTCTGCCCTGCAGGGGATACACCAGCTGGCCCAGAAATCGATCAGTACTATCCGGTCTTTGTGCCGGGTGAGTACATCATACAGGTCTTCGATAGTCTTGCCATCACCGGCTCGGAGATTGTTGCCATTCTTCTTATTGAGCGATATGGCATCTGCTTCGGTCAGACGTGCCCGTACTGTTGCCCGGTACATTTCATTTTCACAATCGGCATAATACTCCTGCAGGGTTTTAGGCGAAATAGGGATGGCTTTGTTATAGGCATCCAGCAGCAGCCGGGTCAGGAGAAAGTCTTTTCGCTGACCGGTAATATGCGTTGTAATGGCCCGGTACATTTTCGGCACACCTGCGCTGTCGCTTACAGGATAATGCGGATTTCCGGCCAGCAATGCAGTGGAGTAAGCGCCAGAAAGTTTTGTATTGAAAATAAAAGGCTGGAACCCAAACGTGTTGATGCTGCTTAATTGAGCCGATATTTTTTTCTGCAATTCCCTATTTCCGAGCAGTGCCCTGTTGTTCCAGTAGAGAACAAGACTGTCATAAATAGCGGCGCTGTGAATGGCGTTGCCGGCGATCTCCCCAAATCGGCTGCTTAAATTGCCTGCTTGCTGCTGCAGCATTTTCATTCGTTGCAGAAAGAGCGTATGGATCTTTTTTTCGGATCGTGCAAGACTGTCTTTTGTCGACATAGCTGATAAATGAGGCATTACCTTAAAAGCATAAGACAGGTTATCGGTTTGCCTGATCAGCTCCGGAAAGAAGTTTAATTCATTTGATCTTTCCAGGTTGTCTTTTATATACAGGCGAATGTTACCGTTTTTTGAATACCGGATATGGATCTGTTCGCCGGGATAAACCAGGAAAGGGGTTTGGTTGTCATCGGCGCGCAGAAAGAAAGTAGGGGCGTTCAGGACAAGGCTTGTTCGCCCGGAAAATATCGTAAAGGGATGTCCATAGCCGAGGGTATCGTGATAATAAAGATTGATGTCGTAACTGTTCCCGGCCGGAACGGCGCTGCTGTCGTCAATGATAAAAACCACGGAGTCGCCGGTGAGTGCGGGACTGATCGTATCGCCCGGGTTGCTGTTGCGGCTGGTTTGGCCACAGGCTGTATAGAGGATACAGGCCAGTACAAGAGTAAGGAAGCTCCCGGGCATATTACAGAAAGGCTTTAGGTTAAGTTGCTGAGATGCGGAGCAGTTGTTTTTCCATAGCAGATCCCGCTAATTCTTTTTTCGACGGATGCGGACGCTGGCATTTTTTTGCAGGTTACTGCTCAGTCTGATCTGGTATTGTTTGTTGCCGTCCGTCACAATCATCAGTGCTGTATTGGGCGGAATGGAACCGAGGTTGTCGGCAAACATGGTCAACTCATTATACACACGGGAGCTGTCGAGCACGAGATTGAAATGAATGGAGCGGGTACTGAGTTTTTGAGAAAAGGCCAGTAACTGGTTGTTGAAGAAAACGGAGATGGAATCGCCATCCACTTCGCCATTGTCATAAAAATCTACCTGCAGCGAATCGCTGTTGACCTCGATTTCCTGGGCCAGTACGGTTTCTCTTTCCTTAAACTGATTTTCCACTACATAATTCACCACTTTGCGCTGGATGACAGTGACGGCGGTCTGTGTGTCGGCAATACTGGGTTGCCATACCTGGTAAGTCTCTTTATATTCCCGGATGGCCCTGAGCACAGAGTCTTGCTTACTGTCTTTATCAAGAGTGAGATTAAAATTGATATCGACGCAGGTGTATTTGTAGTCGGGCAGACTTACAAAACGCCCAACGAGGTTGGAGCCGGCACGTGCTACCCGCAGGCTGGCCTGCAGGTTCATGATACAGTCGATCTCCATATTGGTGATAGAGCCGTGATAGGTTACCGGAATGTCGTAGAGGCTGAGCTGGCGGGTAGTGGCGTCATAATTACCTTTTACCTGCAGGCTGCGGAACGTATTTTTGAAGTAATAGTTGAGAACACCCTTTACATGATTTTTTTCGGGCTGCAGGATCATTTCAACCAGGTAGTTGTTGGCTGCATTGTTTGTTTTTACATTGGCAAATCCATACCAGTAGCCAAACACCGATTGGGCGGATGAGTTGAAGGCCAGAAGCAGAAAGCCGGCCACCAGTAAGTTTTTTATCATGCGCTTAACTGTCAAAAACCATGCTTGTTTTGGCGGGCTATGCCCTTATTTCAGATATCGTTTCATTTCCCTTTCGGCATCTTTCTGGCGCAGGGTATCCCGCTTGTCGTGCAGCTTTTTGCCCTTGGCCAGGCCGATTTCTATTTTTACCAGGTTCTTATCGGTAAAAAAGATACGCAGCGGGATCAGTGTGTAACCTTTCTCTTTGAGCTTGGCTTCAATACGGCTGATCTCGCGTTTTTGCAAGAGTAGTTTACGGTCGCGTACCGGATCGTGGTTATTGATGTTGCCATGTGAATACTCTGCAATATGCAATGATTTGACCCAGACCTCGCCCTTATGGATCAGGCAGTAGCTGTCGTTGAAGCTCACCTTTCCCCCACGAATCGATTTTACCTCGGTGCCCAGCAATACCATGCCTGCTTCATATTTGGCATCTATGAAGTATTCGTGGTAAGCTGATCTGTTTCTGATGTCCGACATGCAATTAGCTGAAAGCTGCTTTGTAAAAAGTCAGGAAAATAGAGTGCAATGTACGATTTAATGGCTTATAGATTCACAGCCATGAGCCATGGATCTATAAGCCATCGGTATAAAATTCAATCAATTGGCGAAAAGACGAAGTACCTGCGACAGTTTTTCGCGGAGCTCTGTACGTGGTACGATGAAGTCGAGAAAACCGTGCTCCAGCAAGAACTCGCTGCGCTGGAATCCTTCGGGCAGATCTTTTTTGATGGTCTCCTTGATGACACGGGGACCGGCAAAACCGATCAGTGCACCGGGCTCAGCGATGTTCAGATCGCCCAGCATACCAAAGGAGGCGGAAATACCGCCAAAGGTAGGATCGGTAAGGAAGGAGATATAGGGCAGACGTGCGTCACTCAACTGGGAGAGTTTGCCACTGGTCTTGGCCAACTGCATCAGCGAAAAAGCGCTTTCCATCATACGGGCACCACCGCTTTTGCTGATGACCATGTAAGGCATTTTGTGCTCAAGACAGTAATCCACCGCGCGGGCAAATTTTTCGCCCATTACACTGCCCAGCGAACCTCCAATAAATTCAAAATCCATACAGGCAATCACGATAGGCTGGCCATTGACATTGCCGGTAGCCACGCGCATGGAATCCTTGAGATTGGTTTTGCTCCAGATATCCTCCAGTCTTTTTTTGTAGGGCTTGAGGTCGGTAAATTCCAGGAAATCCTTGCTGCGGATATTGTCAAAAAGCTCGGTATACTGACCCTCGTCAAAAATGATGGAATAGTATTCGTCGCTGTTGATGCGGTGGTGATAGCTGCATTTGGGGCATACAAAAAGATGCTCGCGCAGCTCGTTCATGGTGCAGATATAGTTGCATTCAGGGCATTTGGTCCAGAGCCCTTCGGGGGTTTCTTTTTTTTCGGAAGTCTTTGTATTAATGCCGGTCTTGATCCGCTTGAACCAGCTGCTCTTGGTCTCCTCCGTTTTTCCTTCTTCACCAGCCAGGTTCGCGTCAAAATCCTCGACTTGTTTTGCCATACTTGATTTGTTAGGGTACAAATATAGGGATTGTTGACAGTTTACGATATGGGTCTGGCTATTCGGCTGAAATATTGATTGTTAGCCGATTAGGCTGTAGCCCGGCAGCAGATACCAGGGGCTGGGGCATAAAAAAAGCCCGCTTTCGCTGCCTGGCAGCTCCGGCGGACTTTTCAGTCATATGGAATGAATTTGCTTAGAATCCTTTCTTGTCGGAGGCATTGCCTGCCATTTCGATCATAGCCGAAAGCTCCTGTACCAGCTTGTCATCACTGCCGTCGAAACCAACGGTTTTGAAACGGATCTTGCCCGCTCCATCCAGTACAAATTTGGTAGGGATACCATCTACCTTGAAGGAAGATACCACTTTGTCCTCTTCATCGAGCCATACGTCGAAATCGTATTTCTTTTGCGCTACAAAGTCGGCGGCATTTTTCTTTTTGTCGTCTACACGTTCCCAGGTGTCAACAAAGATGAATTTCACGTTGGGATTGTCTTTGTATTTGGCAACAGCCTTTTGCATACCTGGGAAGGAGGCGATACAGGGACCGCACCAGGTAGCCCAGAAGTCAACTACTACCACTTTGCCTTTCAGATCAGAAATATCGGTCTTTTTACCTTCGAGGTTATAGAGGGCAAAAGAGGGCGCTACTTCGTCGATCATGGATTTGCGCAGTTCGGCCAGCATTTTTTCATAACCTTCTTTCTGGAGGGTTACATAATAGTCTTCAAAACCGGCTTCTGATTTTTTGGTCTTGGTATAAGCGCGCTGCAGGATCTCTTTTACTTCCGAAGTGGATTTGCCGTTTTTAACAAACTGCTCCAGCTCTTTTACATATTGCTTTTGGGGCAAAGCCTTTTCGGCCAGCAGGGCATAGGTGTTGTTTTGATCAGCATCTTCACTCTTATTGATCGTGATGGCAGCATCTTTGGCTACGGCCAGTCCTTTTTTGTATTTGCCGGTACGATACATTACCATGCCATAGGTATCGGCATACATGGCATACATGGACTCATTGTTTTTGGCCCATTGCTTACCTGTCATATAATCAGGCTTGGTGCCTTGCGGATTTTTCCAGTTTTCTTTTGCATAGCTGGTAGCCAGTTCAGTAAACTCCTCGGCCAGTGGCAGGCTTTCACCGTTCTTCTGCATTTCCCAGGCGGCACTGTTGTACAGGGAGGCGAGGTCCATTTTATTGGTGATGCCTGATTCAGCTACGGCTGTTTTGAAATCGTCCCATTTTTTCTGTGAGATATAAGAACGGGGAATTACACCGCGGTAAGAGTTGAGGCTGTTTTTATATGCCTGCCATTTTTCATCACCGCTTTCTACATTCTTAACAAACTCATTGAGCAGTTCTTTCTTTTTGATCATATCTTTTTCAGAAAGATAACGGCTTACGAGATCCTGTACCATCCAGGAGCCATTGGGAAATTTTTCCTTACGCATTGCGTTGATCAGCTTGGCCTGTTCGGGCAGGCGGGCTACCTGGTAGAAGATTTCGAGGCTGGAATAATCATTTTCTGTTTTAAGACCTTCTTTCAGGAGGGTTTCAATCTCTTTCTGATAGATCTTCATCGCATCTTCTTTCTTGAGCTGTACCTGTACCCGGGCGTAGGGGTATGCATATTCCTTTTTGCTGTCGGGGTTCAGTTCAAACTCTTTTTCGATAGATGTTTTGGCTTTTACATAATCAGCTTCCACACCTACTGCGCTGCCGGCGTACTGATAGAAATTTGATTCGGAAATGTAAGCGCCTTTGCGGGGTTTGCCATCTTCGTACATGGCAGTGGTATATCCATTGCCGCCATTGGCATCATATTTTTTTTCGATAGAAAAACCGAAATACAGGAAGTTGGCGGCAGTATCAGCTGTAACTGCCCCTACCCATTTTCCGTTCTTGCGTTGTAAAACAACGTCATCTGCTTTGCTGCCCTTTCTGGTTACCTGGTATACCACACCTTCTACAGGAAGGATAGAGCCGGCCAGGTCGCCGCCGGGTGTGTACGTGATGGTGATCACATCACCGGGTTTTGGTTTTTCGGGGCTGATCTCAAGATTGCTCTGGCCCCAGGCTGTTAACGACCAGCTTGCAGCCAGCAGCAACATCCATTTTTTGTGATTCATTGCTATTTGGTTTAGGTGATGAAATTAGAATAAGGGGGTCTGTGAAGTTAAGTGTTACTTCTTTAATACACGTTCAAAAAGTTTGAAAATCCTTTTGTACTCATCGGTCCAGCTGCTGGGCTCTACAAAGCCGTGGTCTTCCATAGGATAGGAAGCCAGTTCCCAGTTGTCTTTGCCCAGTTCGATCAGGCGCTGGGTCAGTTTTACCGCATCCTGGTAATGTACATTCACATCCACCATGCCGTGGCAGATAAGCAGGTCGCCTTTCAGACCTTCGGCAAAATAGAGCGGACTGCTGCGGCGGTAGGCCAGGCTGTCGGTAAACGGTTCGTTAAGGATATTGGACGTATATCCATGATTGTATTGTGCCCAGTCGGTCACCGGGCGCAGGGCTGCACCGGCGGCAAATACGTCCGGTTCGGTAAACAGGGCCATCAGGGTAATAAAGCCACCGTATGAGCCACCATATACACCGATATGTGCCGGATTGACACCGTAAGTGGTTTGCAGATATTTCACCGCATCCACATGATCGCTCAGGTCTTTGCCGCCCATATGACGATAGATACCAGTACGCCAGTCGCGACCATAACCTGCACTGCCGCGGTAATCGATATCCATTACGTAGTAACCATTATCGGCCAGCATATTGTTGAACATGAATTCGCGGAAATAACTGCTCCACCATTTGTGTGCATTTTGCAGATAACCGGCACCGTGTACAAACAGTACAGCCGGCTTATTGGGATGCGGATTGCTGGGTTTGTAAACACGTGCATATACTTCTGCACCATCGGCCGCTTTGAAGCTGATCACATCCGGCTGACGCCAGGCATAGGAGCGAAACTCGGCCGATTCGGCTTTATCAGTGATCTGTTGTGCTTTTGCACCGGATTTGTTTTCCTGCACATACAGTTCCCACGGATGGGTGGGGGAAGAGTAGAGGAAAGCGAGGTATTTTTCATCGGGCGACAGGCTTACCTGGTTGGCTCCGGTCATGCTGGTCAGTTGCTGACGGCGGCCATCGGCGATAGTCACTTTGTAGAAATGCTGCTCACCGGGATGCACTTCATTGCTGCTGATATAGAAAAACTTTTTGTCGTTTGACAGGCGTGCCTGCTGTACTTCCCATTTGCCCGATGTAAGAGCACGGCGTGAGCCTGCTTTTATATCATGGATATAGATATGCGAATAACCCGTTTCTTCCGACTGATACCAGCACTGGGTATCGCTGATCCAGCCGATGCTGCCAAACATGCCGGGGCCACCGATCCAGGCTTCATCACGCTGGCGGCTCAGTACCTGGTAGCGCGATGTAGCGGGATCGAGTAAAATGATCCAGCGGTCTTTGTTGTCAGTAGAGCGGATCTCTACCAATGCATAGCTGCTGTTGGGCGACCAGTAGGTATTTCCAAAGCGTACGTTGCGCAATTCGTTTTTCTTACGGCGTTGCTCTGCCTGTGCGGGGTAATCTTTTACATAATCAGGCAGATCGCGGATACCGGTCAGCGAATCCGGCTTGATCGTGTAAATAGTATCCTTTTCACGATCGTAGAGATAGAACGAATAACTTCCTTCGGGCGCGCCTACTTTACTGCGTGCGGGAATGTCGGTGGTGAAACCCGATTCTGTGACATAGTTGGGGACGATGCTGTTTTTGACACCGGCCGGAGCTTTATAAAGAGAATAGGTTACAAAACGGCCATCGGGGCTGAGGTTAAGTCCTGTCAGGCTGCGATCCTGCAGCGATATGCTGCGCAGTTCCTGTTGTGCTGGTTGTGCTTTGCGGGCTTCAGCGGCCTGCTCTCTTTTTTCCTTGCGGCTGCGTAGCACATCAAAATAAAGCAGCTGATCTTTTTTGAGCCAGGCTTCCTGTTCACTTTCGGAATTACCACCGCCACCAGAGCGACCTCCGCCTGGTCCGCCGGGGCCACCGGCATTGCCTGCACCGGATCGCACATTGGTCAGCTGAATGGTTTCGCCGGTTTTTATATCCCAAGCATAAATATTCTGCTCGCGGCGGTAAGCGATCTTCTGCTGCTGAAAAGAAAACTGGGGACCACTCTCTGTTTCCACCGTTTGCGTAACACGGCGGATAATATTGTTTTTTAAATCCTTGTAGAAGATATCTCCATTTTTACTATAAACTATTGCCGAACGATCCTGGTTATATACCGCTGCATTGGCTGATAAGAAACTTTCGCGTTCTGCCGTATTGGTTTTTACCGGTTGCGGTCGGCTGGCTTGCCATACATACACAGAGTCATCGGGGGCTGCATCGGGATTCCAGTCAAAATAAAAGCTTTTGGCATCCTGCGACCACTGAATGCCCGAAGGTGAACTGCCGATCCATTTCGGATCGCGCATGATCTTTTCCACCGTAAGCTGCTGGGCTGTGACCACTGCCGAGGTCAGGAGCAGTGAACAAAACGAAAGGGTTTTTCTCATGTATGCGTTGTTTGGCTCTAAGTTATAAGTTTTAGGTAATAAGTCTTGAGTTATACGTGGTAAGTAGGGTGGAAGGAAAAAGGATGAAGGTAAAGGGTAACAAGGTAGAAGTTATTGGTTATTCTCTGTAGCGCCGCCATGCCTGGCGGTGCGCTGTATGCGGTTGTCGGAAAAAGGTGGAAGGTAAAAGGATGAAGGTAAAGGGTAACAAGGTAGAAGGTATAGGTTATTCTTTGTAGCGCCGCCATGCATGGCGGCGCGCTGGATACGGTTGTCGAAAAAAGGTGGAGGGTAAAAGGATGAAGGTAAAGGGTAACAAGGTAGAAGGTATAGGTTATTCTTTGTAGCGCCGCCATGCCTGGCGGTGCGCTGTATGCGGTTGTCGGAAAAAGGTGGAAGGTAAAAGGATGAAGGTAAAGGGTAACAAGGTAGAGGGTATTGGTTATTCTCTGTAGCGCCGCCATGCCTGGCGGCGCGCTGGATACGGTTGTCGGAAAAAGGTGGAAGGTAAAAGGATGAAGGTAAAGGGCAGAGGTTTATTCTCTGTAGCACCGCCATGCATGGCGGTGCTACAGGATTATTGTTTAACTGTGATCGGTCAGTGAATCGAATTGGTTCAATTCTCTGTTTACTATAAATCACCCAATCCTTTCAGGAAAGAATATCCGCTACATTGCGTTGAATATTCTGTGCGATCTTGTCGGTAGGAACATCATTTTCGTCGCCACCAAAAGGATCTTCAATTTCTTCGGCAATAAGTTCAAGGCTGGCCAGCACGTAAAAGATAAATGCCACTACAGGAATCACCCAGTAGCCCAGTTGGAATACATAACCAAAGGGCAGGGTCATTACATAAACGAAGATGAATTTTTTGATAAATACGCTGTAGGAAAAGGGGATGGGAGTGTTCTTGATCCGTTCACAGGCGCCGCAGATATCGGTAAATGACTGCAGCTCACCATTGAGAAAGATCAGTTGCTCTCCACTGATCTTACCCTGCTGATGCAGGTGATGAATATGCTGGTACATCAGCAAAGCCATTTGGTTGGGTACATGTTTGGCCGTGTCGATCTTGCTGAAAACATGCTTGTGTTCTTCATCTTCAAACAGTTCCAGGCGGGTTTCTTCCCTGCGCAGATGCTGATGCAGGGCGTTGGCATAGGCAGGAATGATCTTGCGAAAAAAAGATCGCTGTGCTATTTCTGATTCGGGTAGCATCGCTTTTAGTTTCAGGGCCAGGTTGCGGCTGTTGTTGACAAGCGCTCCCCACAATTTGCGGCCTTCCCACCAGCGGTCGTAGGCTGTATTGGTACGAAATACCAGCAGCATGGAGATGGCAAAACCCAGCAATGAGTGCATGACGGGAATATTGCGTACAAAATTGTCGGTAGAGAGTTTCCAGTATTTCAGTTCCAGGTAAGCAATAAGGGCAGAATAAAGGCAGATAGCCAGAATAAGCGGTGCCAGTTTACGCACCGTATCGGCCTTATGAAAGCGGAAGATAAAACCAAACCAGTCTTTGGTATTATAGGAGATCATAAATGTAATCTTTTGTCAAATATAAAGCAGTGGCACTGAATGTGATAAGAAAGTGTTTTAAAGATCTTTTCAAAGCGCTAGGGGTTTTGCCGCCGTACTGTAGTAGATGAACTACAATAAGGGTCAAAGACCCACTACCTGAGGTTCAGCGATCGGACTATTTTTTCCGGCTCTGCCGGATCGTTTCTTTGTGTCATCAAGCGCTTGAATCCCGATCCTTTGAAAAACCATACCGACCACCGTACGCTGAAAATGTTGAAGTGAAAAACCAATGAAACTGTAAATCCAATCCTGTGAAATTGTAATCCGGAATCCTTTGAATGCTTAATCCTGATCCTGTGAAACTGTAATCCAAAATCCTTTGAATCCCTGATCCAGATCCTTAGAAAACGGCCGATCCGTACCCTGGCCACCGCCATCGAAAACAAAACGTACTTATGAAAGAATCCGTACACGGCCCTGCAGAAATCTGCCTGAATACCTGGGTAACTGAATGGTTAAGCGAGCATGCCGCAGCCATACAGGAACCTGAAGTAAAGGTTTGTAACGACATTCCGGTAGGAGTTGTGCTTCGCAACAATGCCGGCGGAATCCGTCACCTGCTCGGTAAACTGCTGCACGTGGTGCTGCAGCATGCACAGGGAGGCTGTGTAAGCATTTCAGCAAAAACCTATAGCGATGTAGTGCTGGTGCATGTACGTGACAACAACAGCCCGGATTATGAAGCGATTGATGAAGGATTGCAGCGCTGGAAACTGGCTGCCCGTGACCTGGGTGGTTTCCTGGATGTAACCAGTCAGCGAAAGAAGCAAACCACTGTAGCGTTCAGTTTCCCGCAATCCGGTACCGCTTTCCATTAAATTCTTCAGGCAGCAGCCCTACGGCCCTGCCATTTTTTTATTGCTGTCAGCCCGACTCCCAGCAATACAAATAACAACAGCATTCCCACGCTGTTGATCCCCACCTGTGGCCAGCCATTTACACGCGGGTTTATGAACGGGTAAGCATACACGCCTTCGATATTTCCGCGTACCAGGGCATAACAGAGATACAATGCCGGATAGATCAGCCAGCCGGGAATTTGTTTCCAGCTCAACCCTTGCCCTTTTACCTGCAACAACCAGAATAAAAAGAAACCTGCCGGCACGATCACATGCAGCAGATTATCTGCTATCAGCTGCAGCCCTGTTGGTTTCCAGAGTGAACGTAAAATGATATTATACACCAGTCCCACTACCACGATATAGAGGCAGATAGCCGTCTGTGTACTGCTTTTTGAAAAAAATCTACCCGCTACACTGCCGGGACGGAGTAGTTGTATTGTACAACTGACTGCTACCATCAGGTTGCTGAGTATAGTGAAAAAAAGAAGGAACCGCCCCACAGCCTGCAGCGGTGTGAGTCCGTTGCCTGGTATATTGGCCAGCAAAAGATACTGTTGTATGATCAATCCTGCCCACGCGAGCAAAGCAATTAAAACCAGATAATAGCGGGAACGCATATGGTTAAAGATAGGAAAGGGGAGGGAGAATGTGCGAATGGGTTGCGATTTGAAGATTTGGCGATTTGATGATTTGAAAATTCGAAGATAGCAGGGTAGGTAGATGGTAATGGGTAGAAGGCGTAAGGGCTATGGAATCCAGGAAACCATTAGCACATCAGCACTTTTCTCTCAACATCTTCAAATCCTCAAATCGCCAAATCTTCAAATCGCTTAGTACATTATTCTTATATTTATTCATTACAAAACCCTGCTTGCAGTTACTCTGTCTGGTATGAATCAATCTCCTTCGCCTGCCATACGCTGGGCTTCGGTCGATGCGCTGCGTGCACTCACGATGCTGCTGATGATCTTTGTGAATGACCTCTGGTCGCTGCGGGATATTCCCGGATGGCTTGAGCATACACAGGCGCAGGAAGACGGAATGGGGCTGGCCGATACGGTATTCCCCGCATTTCTTTTCATTGTAGGCATGTCCATACCCCTGGCTGTACGCCACCGGATCAGCAAAGGTGATTCGATGCCGGCTTTGCTGGGGCATATAGCCGTACGTTCGCTGGCCCTGCTGGTAATGGGACTCTTCCTGGTAAATGGAGAAAATATCAATCCGGCGGCCACGGGTATGTCACGCGGTGCGTGGAATTCTATTTGCTGCACCTGTTTTATCCTGATCTGGAATAGCTGGCCGGCAACTGTTCCTCCTTTGCTGAAACATTCATTACGGGTCATCGGTGTGGCTGTACTTGTCTGGATGGCCTGGCGTTTCAGGAGTGGTGAGGCAGCAGCACTAAAAGGATTTGGAACGCACTGGTGGGGTATACTGGGTTTGATCGGCTGGGCCTACCTGGTGAGTGCGGTACTGTATGTGCTGGTGCGCCGGCAACCATGGGCCCTGTTGGGTATCTGGTTGTTCTTCCTGGTCAATTGTATTCTGGGACATAGCGGCTACCTGTCAGGTTTGCCCTGGTGGGAGACTTTGCTGTCGCCACTCGGTGGCGGAGCCATGCCGGCACTGGTACTGGGCGGGGTGTTGCTGACAATAATACTGTTGCATTACACAGAAAAACAGGAATCCGGAAAACTGATCGGTATTATACTCGTTATTGCTGTATTGCTTATCGCGGCAGGCTTTGCATTGCGTCCGGCCTGGGGCATATCCAAGATCAGGGCCACACCAGCCTGGGTGCTCATCTGTAGCGGTATTACAACGGCTGTATTTGCACTGGTATACTGGATTACCGATCGCAGGCAGATCAACTGGTGGGGATTTATGCGTCCGGCAGGCACGCAAACATTGCTTTGCTACCTGATGCCTTACTACGCCTATGCATTGATACCGGTACTCGGAATAAGCCTGCCTGCCGCACTCCTCACCGGCGGCATCGGCCTCCTCAAGTCGCTGGTATTCTCGCTGCTCATGATCACCGTTGCAGGAATGCTGGGGAAGATAGGAGTGAAGGTGAAACTCTGATTTGATGATTTGAAAATTTGAGAATTTGAAAATAGTTAAGCAGTAGTAACTCCTAAGTGATAAGTTTTCAGTGTGAGGAGTTACTATACTCCGAAAAATCTTCAAATTTTCAAATCACCAAATCTTCAAATTGCTTAAGCGATTGTTATCTTCTTATCCAGATACACATCCTGTATCGCATTCAGAATTTGTACGCCTTCTTTCAGGGGGCGTTGAAAGGCTTTGCGCCCGCTGATAAGGCCCATGCCTCCGGCGCGTTTATTGACTACAGCTGTAGTGACAGCTTCTGCCAGATCACTTTCGCCCGAAGAGGCGCCACCTGAATTGATCAGCCCTGCACGACCCATATAACAATTGGCTACCTGGTAGCGGCAAAGATCAATTGGGTGATCGGAAGTGAGCTCAGTGTAAATGCGTTTATCATTTTTGCCGTAGGCAGATTCTTTTGTGTTGAGTGCATTGTAGCCGCCATTGTTCTCGGGCAGTTTCTGTTTGATGATATCGGCTTCAATGGTCACACCGAGGTGATTGGCCTGTCCGCTCAGGTCGGCGGAAAGATGATAGTCCACTCCATCTTTCTTAAAGGCCGGATTGCGCAGGTAACACCAGAGTATGGTTGCCATACCCAGCTCATGTGCCATTTCAAAAGCCCTGCTCACTTCCTGTATTTGGCGGGTGGCTTCATCGCTGCCAAAGTAGATGGTAGCACCAACGGCAGCAGCGCCGAGGTTCCAGCTGGCTTTGATGCTGGCAAACATGATCTGGTCAAACTTATTGGGATAAGTCAGGAATTCGTTGTGATTGACCTTTACAATAAAAGGAATGCGATGTGCATATTTCCGGCTCAGCATACCCAGTCCGCCAAAAGTGGTGGCAACGGCATTGCAGCCACCTTCCATAGCCAGTTTCACAATATTTTCCGGGTCAAAATAAATGGGGTTTTTAGCAAAGGAAGCACCGGCGCTATGTTCAATGCCCTGGTCTACCGGCAGTATGCTGAGATAACCGGTGCCACCCAGCCGGCCATGATCGTACATGGCCTGAAGATTACGCAGCACCTGTGGATTGCGGTCTGATGAGATCCAGATACGTTCCAGAAAATCGGGACCGGGCAGGTGTAATTGTTCTTTACGGATGGTGGTAGACTGATGTTCGAGCAGATAAGCCGCTTTTTCGCCTAACAATTGGTGAATGGCAGGGGTAGACATATGACAGGGTTTAAGTTTAGCTAACGAGTGTTAGGCAAAGATAGAAGAAAAGGTGAAAGGACAAAAGGGGAAGGTATAAAGGGTTTAAAGCGTATAAAGAGTTTAAAGGGGTAAGGGTTTAAAAAGCAAAAAGGTTTAAAGAGCTTGTGCAACCCTTTAAACCTTTTAAACGATTTATACCCTTTATACTTTTAAGCGTTCCTGTTAATACAGTTCAGATCTTCAAACGCTGTCTCGAGGCGCTTGATAAAGGTTTCTTCACCTTTGCGCAGCCATACACGGGGATCGTAGTATTTTTTGTTGGGTTTGTCTTCACCTTCGGGATTGCCGAGCTGACCCTGCAGGTAAGCTTCACTTTTTTTGTAGTTCTCCAGTACTCCTTCCCAGAAAGCCCATTGCAGGTCGGTATCGATATTCATTTTGATAGCGCCGTAGCCAATGGCTTCGCGGATCTGGTGTTGCGGAGAGCCGCTGCCACCGTGGAATACGAAGTAAACCGGTTTTTTATCCGTTGTGTTGAATTCGCGTGCAATGTATTCCTGGCTGTTGTGCAGGATCACGGGACGCAGTTCCACATTGCCGGGTTTGTATACGCCGTGCACATTACCAAAGGCAGCTGCTACGGTAAACAGAGGGCCAACCTGGCTCAGTTCTTTATAAGCATACGCTACATCTTCGGGTTGTGTATAGAGCTTTGAATTTTCAACATCGCTGTTGTCGACACCGTCTTCCTCACCACCCGTTACACCCAGTTCGATCTCGATGCTCATTCCCAGCGGCGCCATACGTTTGTAATAGGCCACGGAAGTAGCGATATTTTCCTGGATGGGTTCTTCACTCAGGTCGAGCATATGTGAACTGAAGAGCGGTTGTTTTTTTTCTTTGAAAAACTGCTCACCGGCGTCCAGTAATCCGCTGATCCAGGGCAGCCATTTATGTGCAGCGTGATCGGTATGCAGGACTACAGGTACACCATAGTATTTGGCTACGTTGTGCACATGCAGGGCACCTGAGATGCCACCCGAAATATTGGCCTGAAGCTGATCGTTCGGCATGCCTTTACCGGCAATGAACTGGGCGCCACCGTTTGAAAACTGGATGATCACGGGCGAGTTGACACGTGCTGCTGCTTCCAGTGTGGCATTGATGGTATTGGTACCAATTGTGTTTACAGCAGGTAAGGCAAACTGATTGTTTTTTGCATCCTGGTAGAGGGCTTCTAATTCTTCACCAAACAGCACCCCGGCTTTGTACTTTTTCATGTAAGGCAGTTGTTCTTTTAATGATAGAAATTGATTCAATTGGTGTGGTAGCGAATCCTGTACCGAACAGCGTGCATGGATCGAGTATAAACGCAGAAGGGGAGTGTTATTTTCCGTCTTGTTTATTGCTGACTACAGCGGCTACTATTCAAAAACAGCGCTACTACTGGAATTCTCAGGCAGGCAATCGTTAAAAAGAGCCGCTAATATAAGTTATTTCCAATAAGCAAAACAGGAATTGAGGCCGATCAATCGTTCGTTTTTCCGAGATTTCGCTGCACCAGCATCAGGTTTTTCTGCAGCGTATGTTTCAGCTGACGTTTCACCAACTGACCCATCGACTGGCAGCGGCCAAAAATTGAAGTATGAAAATGTGTATTGAGTTCTTCTTTCAGTTGCATTACTTTTTCAGGAGGAGATATCTGCTCGCGTGTCATAATGTCCAGCAGCTCTTTTATGCGGTAACGCGAACTGGCCAGCCGGAAGGTGATCAGCGTTCTCTCTTCGGCCTGGTATTGTGAAATGGATTCCTGGTTGAGATATTGCTGGCAAAGTGCTACGAATGCATTGTTCTCTTTGAAAAATTGCGGCCGGTAAAAGTTTTTTCTTCCTTCATAACTTTGCTGGTCAAAATCAATAGCCCTGATGCGATACTGGTAATCTTCAATATCGGGTGTGATGTCGACTACGAAATTGTAACTGCGCATATCGCCCAGCAAACGCACAAAGCAGCGTTCATTGAATTTTACAAACTCTTTGGCCAGCCTGATACGGTTGGTTCGCGGATCGGATAAATACTGGGCGATAAAGACATCGCCGGGCACACCCGGTATATGCTCTTCCACCAGTGTATCCTCATCTGTAAAAAAAGTGATGCGGTTGGGAGAGAGGATATGCTCGAGCTCCAGTCCATAGATACGCGATGCATCTGCTACCTTGATATAGTAGTGATCATAGTTGTCATTGTATTTGTTGACAATGCGGATGCGGAAGGGGTGGGAGTTGCCAAAACTGCAATAGTCAATACGGGCCACATCGAGATGACTCGTAAAACTGAAATCGCCTTCGGTTTTGAGGATGGCATATATTTTCACCAGTCCCTCACGGATATAATCCCACTCCCGTTTATCGTAGATCGTTTTTTCCCAGAGCGTATCCCGGCCTTCCTTGTCGCGGATGGGAACCGAATAGGTATAATGCAACAGATCTTTATAGGAGACCGGCAGTTTTACTTCACGTCCATGATACCGCAGATACTGGCGCAGGCCGCTTTCAATAGGATACATCGGCTTGCGCCGCGATGGTTTGCCGCTTTCGTTGGGATCAGCCGGTTGCATATCAGAAAATTACGAAATTAATGTACTAATGCGATTTGATGATTTGAAAATTTGAGGATTTGAAGATGGGGAAGACGTGATTTGATAATTAAAAAGGATAATCAGGAGATCAGTCGTGCACTATCAACATATCAGAACATAACTCCCTGTTATCTTCAAATCATCAAATTTTCAAATCATCAAATTCTTTCATCTCTTTTTGCAGCTGCATCAGATACGCTGGTGTTTCAAGCAACGACGCGCCATACCAGCTAAAGGCTTCTCCGTTTACGAGCATGATGCGTGTTTGTGGTAACAATTGCTGCAGTTCTTCGGCATGTATGGGTTTGAAGGGGTAGGGCTCTGAGGATAGCAACAGCAACTCTGGTTGCAGTTGCTGTATCTGTTTGCCGGTAAGTGTTGGATAACGGGTTTCTCCAGCCACAATGTTATCAAACCCGGCTGCCTGCAGCATCTGGTGAATGAAGGTATCGCCACCAGCCGCCATATAGGGATTGCGCCAGATAAGATAAAGGCTGCGGTAACGGCGTACTAGGGCGGTTAAGGAGGCGAATGCGGTTTCAATACCGGATACCAGTTGAGTGGCTTCGGCAGTTTTGCCGGTAAGCTGGCCAAGGGCCCGGATCATGTGAAAAGTATCTGTAAGATTGCAGATATCGCTGGTCCATACGGGAACCTGCAGGCTTAATGCATCTATTTGTTCTTTGACATTTTCTTCCTTATTGGCCAGTACCAGGTCGGGTTGCAGTTGCAGTACCTGGTCAATATGTACGTCTTTGGTGCCGCCGATGCGGATTTTGCTGCGGTACCAGCTGTCGGGATGTACGCAAAACCGGGTGATGCCTACCACCTCTTCTTCCAGCCCCAGCTGGTGCAGGGTATTGGTGAGTGATGGCACGAGCGATACGATACGGCGGGCGGGGGCCTGCAGTTGTATGTGACGACCAGTCTGATCAGCAAAAAAGGGCATAAAAAAAACCGGCTATATAAACATAGCGGTAATGCAAGTTAGGCAGTAAGAAGAAAGGAAAATAAGAAAAGATGAAAGGGCGGCTTTTGGATCACCGCGCCTCCTGCTAACGGGAACTCCAGAATGGAGGTACATGTTAGCAGGAGGGGTTCCGGACTTAAATACTTTTCATGGATTTGGACACGGTGACTTTTCGGTGTTCTTCAAGGAAATGGATTGGATGAATTGGTTTTTTCGGATTTGGATTTCCCTGTTTTGGTTTTTCGATAGGTTTGGTTTGGTGGGTTTTCTAAAGGATTCGGATATTAAACGGGACGGTTTTTCAAAAAGCTTCTAAAAAAGAAGAAGTTGACTGATACTGGATTTTCCGATCGTGATTCGGTTTGGTTTTTCGAAGGATTTGGGTCTCTAATAGGTTATTGGACGGTTTGTTCGGATTTGCAAGGATTGGATTTCGAATGTCAACGATTGATGTAGTAATCAATCAACTTCTGACACAAAAATAATTGGTAGAGCATTAACAAAATAGAGCAAAATTGCTCAATTTTTTATCGCAGTATTTCCGTGTTTTTGTCGTAAACCGGCGCGTGTTTTTTGCGTGGATAGCGCAGTGATTAATCGTAGAAATACGTTTATCTGCCTGTGCCAGCGTTTTACCGGTACTGCAGATAGGTGTTTCCACTTTATTGTGTGCTGCTATTGGCCCAGAGCCTGCAGCACATCATACTTGGTGATGATATGATAATTGCCTGCTTCATCTTTTGCCAAAACCGCGCCATTTTCTTTGCTGATGAGTGTACTGAGTTTTTCGACGGGTGTATCGAAAGCCACGAGGGGTAGACGGGCTTCTATTACGTCTCTGATAGAGGCATTTTTTATGGCAGGGTTGTCGAAGATTTTTTGAAACAGTCCGCCTTCGCTGATGGTGCCGGTCAGTTCGCCATCCTGCATGACAGGGATCTGTTCTATATCATATTTCTTCATCAGATCCACTGCCTCGGCTACAGTTTGTGCAGGCTCTACGGTGATGAGACGTTTGGCTCCGCGTGAGCTGACCACGTCTTTAAAGGTTTTTACATCCAGGAAACCGCGTTCTATCATCCACTGATCATTGTAGATCTTGCCTACATAACGGCTACCGTGATCATGAAAAATGCATACAACCAGGTCATCTTTTTTCAACCGGCCTTTGAGCTGCAGCAGTCCCTGGTAGCAGCTGCCGGCGCTATATCCGCAAAACAATCCTTCTTCGCGTGCCAGGCGGCGGGCCATAATGGCTCCATCGCGGTCGGTGACCTGCTCAAAATGATCAATCACACTCATGTCATAATTCTCCGGTACAAAGTCTTCACCAAAGCCTTCGCTGATATAAGGGTGCACTTCGTTCATATCCACTTCGCCGGTGTTGAAATATTTGGTGAGCAGGCTGCCATATACATCAATTGCCCATACCTGGATGTTGGGATTCTTTTCTTTGAGGTACATGGCGGTGCCGGTGACGGTGCCACCAGTGCCGGCAGTACATACCAGGTGAGTGATCTTGCCGTCTGTCTGCTTCCATATTTCCGGCCCGGTGGTTTCGTAGTGTGCCAGCCGGTTGGCCAGGTTATCATACTGGTTCATATGATAACTGTTGGGAATTTCTTTGGCGAGGCGTTTGGCCACGCTGTAATAACTGCGCGGATCATCGGGCATCACATTGGTAGGGCATACGATCACTTCGGCGCCTACGGCTTTGAGGATATCTGCTTTTTCCTTGGATTGTTTATCGGTGGTTACAAAAATGCATTTGTATCCTTTTACCACGGCTGCCAGGGCCAGGCCCATACCGGTATTGCCGCTGGTACATTCAATGATAGTGCCGCCGGGCTTCAGTTTGCCTTCCTGCTCGGCCACTTCCACCATTTTGAGTGCCATACGATCCTTGATGGAGTTGCCGGGATTGAAATAATCCACTTTGGCCAGTACCGTAGCCGGCAGTTCACGTGCTACTTTATTGAGGCGGATAAGTGGCGTATTTCCTATCGTTTCTAATATGTTGTTTTTGATATCCATATGTGCAGAAATGTTATTGCTGCAAAAGTAAGACAAAAGGAGAGTGGATTTGAAGATTTGGTGATTTGAGGATTTGAAGATGGCAGGACAGGCAGATGGTGAAAGGTAAATGGCAGAAGGTTTTGTAGGCCCGCGATGCATCGCGGGCCCCAATATGGCAGGAAGTAACAGGATTATTGAGACCTTAAGATCATTAGCACACCAGCACATTTCCCTCCATCTTCAAATCCTCAAATCACCAAATCTTCAAATCAAGTTGAAAAGCCCCCCTGAAAACAGGGAGGCGACCGGACTTAATGAATGATCATTAAGCAAAGCGGGAGAATAATGTGCTAATGAGATGATTAGTTGACCTAAGCGCAAAGGACGCACAGCAATATATTCAGGAAGAATAATCTTCAAATGGCATTAGCACATTGGCATATTAGCACATTCTCTCTCACATTTCTTCCGAAAACTTCTTCCTCTTATTGGCCAGGTAACGATCCAGGAGAAATAGTCCAAGTATCACATTCAGCATCATGAATGCATTGACCAGGTTGTTGTTGAAGAATTTACTGTAATCAATAGCATTGAAGTCGATGGCTACTTTCGGATCATTTTTGACGGTCCAGTCTATCTGGCCAAAGCCATAGATCAGGAAGCCGATGATCATAGTGACAAAGAAGATCGTGAGTCCGCGAATGACATTTTTATTGATATATGACTGGGTAGCGGGAGCTATCTGTAGTCTGGCGATCTCATCCATTACGTTGCGGGTAAAACGCATGGAGGGCTCATCCAGCTCGGTAGAATTGATGAGCTGATGGACTTCCAGCAGTTCGCCGTACTTGGCACGCCAGGCAGCATCGGCAGCAATGAGCTGTTCAATCACTGTACGCTCTTCAGCATTACCCTGCCCGTCGATATACTCCCACAGCCGGTCTTCCATTGAGTGTTGCGTATCCATAATCACAAGTTTAAAATGTGTTCAAATCTTTTACTTCCTGGGCAAAATGGTTTTCCATTTTTTCCTTGAGCCGTCCACGTGCACGGTGCAGTCGCACCTTGGCAGTATTAGGCTCAATACCCAGTATCTGCGCTATTTCTTCCAGACTTTGTTCACCCTTGTAAAACAAAGTTATGATTTCGGCATCATCGCCTCCCAGCAGGGTGATAGCCCTGTTGACCATATCTACCCGCGAGCGGGCTTCGATCAGGTTGGCCTGCATGCCGGAGTCGATGCTATCAGCCACTTCAAATACCCGCTCATTATCCAGCGAATGCACTTCCAGTTTTTTCTTACGCAAAAAACTGAGGCTGGTAGTATTTACAATGGTATAAAGCCAGGTGCTGAATTTGGATGCTCCTTTAAAATCAGCCAGGGCCCTGTATGCCTTTATAAATACATCCTGCGCCACTTCCTCCGCGTCCTCACGGCTCTTTACAAACCGCAATACGAGGGTGAAAACAAAGTTCTGATACCGGCTGACCAACAGGGAATAAGCCTGCTGATCACCGCTTAGCACTTTGCTAATGATCTCATTATCATTCAGTCCGGTAGACATCTGGAGGATAAGACGCCAATTGAAGGTCGTTGGTTACAGTAAAGGTAGAAATGTATTGATTTGAAAATTTGATAATTTGAGGATTTGATGATGAGGAGAAGAATGTGCTAGTGTGCTAATATGCTAATGATTTCCGTAATCCCTCTGTCGTCTACCTGCCTCTCATCCTCCAATCAATCAGCACATTAGCACACTGGCATATTAGCACATTGCTATCTTCAAATCTAATACATTGATAATTAATGTCTTATTTTTGTCTGTAACCTGTTTTACACCGATGTAGTCTTATCTTCAGAACGCTGCCACAGTCTGTTTTACCCGGGTTTAATAGGGGTGGTTGCGAAAAAAGTTCTTTAAAACTGTAACCTGTCTTTGAAAGCAGTAGTCACAGTAGAAAAATAAATCATCCTTTTAACAAGTTCCGCCTGAGCGGATATAAAATTTAAAGTTATGAATGGTCCTGAAGTACTGGTTCCATTAACCATGTTTGCCGGCGGCTTTGCCATGATATTCGGTATTTATTATCTCAAAACCCGCCAGAATCTGGCCATGATTGAGAAGGGTATGAACCCCAAAGAATTTGCCAATCGCCCGGCCCCTTATAAAAATCTGAAATGGGCATTATTGCTGATAGGTGCCGGTGTAGGTTTATTCCTGGCTTACCTGCTCGACAATTATGTGCTCTATGGCGCAATCCGCAATAATCGTTACTACGATCACGGTCGCAATGCACCCATCTATTTTGCCCTCATAGCTATCGGCGGCGGCCTCGGCCTCTTCGGTTCCTACAAGATCGAAAAGAAATGGTGGGACGAGAATAAGAACAATAAGTAGGGTAGAAGGGCATAAGGTCAAAGGTATAGGGTATAACATTTTATCCTATACCTTCAGCTCTTTACCCAAAAGGCATAAAGCAGAAGGCTGAAGGTATAAGGTATTGCATTTTACCCTACACCTTCAGCCTTCTACCTTCTACCCTTAACCTTACTTACTACCAATCACCTGCAGCGCTTTCAATATCATAGGGTCCTCGCTATTGATAATCTGGTAATAGCCATTGTTGCGCCAGCGGAAACGCGCCAGGTAGCCTTCGAGACGCAGTTGCAGGGATCCCCGCTGCTGCGGTGTTACGGTACGCAGATCGACCGAATCGCGGCTGGCTTCCTGTACAAAAGAATTCCAGATCAGTTCTACTTTATTGAAACTGTCTGCAAAGCTTTGTACTGATTTGTATTGATCGATCTCGCCACGATGCAGCAGGTAGTAACGGTATACGAAGCTGTTGAATTTGCCTTCGAGGAACAGGCGGTTCACCGCAGCCGGGAAGGTGGCTGTGTCGATAGGCACAAAAAGATCAGGCATGATACCTCCGCCGCCATATACGATATGGCCACCGGGGGTGGTGAATTTTTTGCCGTTATTGATCTTATTGGAGTCGGCATACAGTACCTCACCATTGGAATAGCGCTCCCATATCTCATCCATATATACTTTCTTGCCCTTGTCGTAAGGACGCTGAATGCTGCGGCCGAGCGGGGTATAGTAACGGGCAGTGGTAAGGCGGATGGCCGATCCGTCGGTCAGGCCAAACTGCAGTTGTACCAGGCCTTTGCCAAAGCTGCGGCGGCCGATGATCTCGGCACGGTCCCAGTCCTGCAGGGCGCCGGCCAGTACTTCACTGGCACTGGCAGAAAGCTCGTCGATGAGTACGATCAGTTTACCTTCTTCAAAAAGACCGGGACGTTTGCAGCGGAATTCTTCCTTGCGGCTATTGGCTCCTTCGGTATAGACCACCAGTTTGTCGCCACTCAGAAACTCATCGGCCATATCATAGGCCTCATTCATAAAGCCGCCACCGTTGCCACGCAGATCATAGATCAGTTCCTTCATGCCCTGCTTGAGCAGTTGCTCCATAGCCTGCATGAACTCTTCGTAACTGTTTTGGGTGAATTTATTGAGTTTGATATAACCCGTAGTGGGGGTGATCATGTAAGCCGCATGGATGGCCGGTACAGGTATACTGCCACGTGCCACACTGATCTTTTTGGTCTCCTGTCCGCGCTGGATGGTCAGTACGGCCGATGAGCCGCGTTCACCCCGGATGTATTCCTTGATGCGGGTAGAGGTCACCGCCGGGCCGGTCAGCGATGAGTCGTTCACAGCCAGTATTTTATCACCGATCAGCAGACCTGCACGATCGCTGGGACCGCCCGGCATTACATACATGATATTGACCGTATCGTTGAAAATATTGTATTCAACCCCAATGCCGTCAAAGTTGCCGGCCAGGTCCTCATTGGCTTCTTTCAGTTCTACAGGAGGGAAATAAACAGAATGCGGATCCAGCTGGTTCATCATTTGCTGGATGGCGCCGGATTGGAGAGAATCTGTATTTACCTTATCTACATAACGTAGTTTGATCAGGTCGAGCGCTTCCTGGAGTGGTGTTTGCCGGTTGCTCTTGAAAAATTCCTTACCGCCGGCCAGCTTGTAGCCAAAGACCATGCCCACAATCATAACAATCGAAAAGAGCAGGGGTAGCCAAACCTGTAGTTTTTTATTTCCCATCATCTATCTTTACGCTAATTTGCCGCAAAATAGAGAAAAGTTTACTCTTAATGAGTGAGGACCGGCATTAAGGGTAGTTGAAAATCTTGGTTTTAGATAAGCGGCAAGTTTACAACAGGCAATGGTTGATAAAGGTTGGCCTGCACTTTTAAAAAGTTTACACACAGATGCCCCAGATACAATTAATAGCAGATGCCGGCGCTACCAAAGCAGAGTGGTGCCTGATTGGCCAGGGAAAAAATAAGACGATCACCACCCAGGGCATCAGCCCTTATTTTCTCAATGCCGAACAGATTGCGGAATTGCTCAAAAAAGAGTTGCTTCCCAAACTGGGCAATGCCAGTGTGAGTGCCGTACATTATTATGGTACCGGCTGTGCCAATCCTGCCAATGCCCGCCTGGTGCAGAAGGCCATCCGCAAAGTGTTGCCGGGAGCTAAAATTGCAGTCACGCACGATCTGCTGGCGGCTGCACGGGCTCTCTGCGGGCACGATAAAGGAGTGGCCTGTATACTGGGTACCGGTTCCAATTCCTGTTACTATAATGGTAATCGTATCATGAAGAACAGCCCGGGCCTGGGTTATGTGCTGGGCGATGAAGGGAGCGGGGCTTACCTGGGCAAAAAGGTATTGCAGTATTACCTGTATGGTACATTTGATGATGAGTTGCGCGGTCGTTTTGACCTTACCTATATGACCAATGGGCCGGAAATACTGGAAAATGTATATAAAAAGCCATTGCCCAACCGTTACCTGGCCGGCTATGCCCGTTTCCTGGCAGAAAACCGCGGACATTACATGATCGAAAACATTATTGAAGACGGATTAAATGATTTTTTCTTCAATCATTTGTGTAAATACAGCGAAATTTGGCGACTCCCGGTACATTTTGCCGGCAGTGTGGCCTTTGGATTCAAAGATGTGCTGCAGCAACTGTGCAACGGGTATGAATTTCAACTGGGCAAGGTCTTAAAGAAACCTATGAGTGGTCTGATCGACTACCATAGTTAAAGTATTTTGAAGTATGGCATTTGAGAAAATTACAGAGCAGAGCAGTCAGTACCACCACCTCGAAAAGATGAGTATTGCTGAATTGCTTACCAATATCAATAAAGAAGATCAGGTTGTTCCTTCCGCTGTTCAGAAAGCAATTCCCCAGATAGAAAAACTGGTAGAGGCCGTGAGTGACAAGATGCTCATGGGTGGCCGCCTTTTTTATATTGGTGCAGGTACCAGCGGCCGGCTGGCCGTGGTAGATGCCAGTGAGTGCCCGCCTACCTATGGTGTGCCTTATGGACTGGTGGTGGCAGTGATAGCCGGTGGCGACAAAGCCATTACTACTGCCGTGGAAAATGCCGAAGACGATAAAACACAGGGATGGAATGACCTGCTGCAGCACAATGTCTCTGATCGCGACGTCGTGATCGGTATAGCAGCCAGCGGTACGACTCCTTATGTAATAGGTGCGCTGGAAGAATGCCGCAAACGCGGTATTGTTACGGGCAGCATCTCCTGCAATCCCGATTCGCCGATCAGTGCGGCGGCCGATTTTCCGATAGAAGTAGTAGTAGGTCCTGAGTTTGTGACCGGCAGTACGCGTATGAAAAGTGGTACCGCACAAAAACTCGTATTGAATATGATCTCCACTTCTGCCATGATCCAGCTGGGACGGGTAGAAGACAATAAGATGGTAAACATGCAGCTTACCAACGATAAACTGGTTGACCGCGGCACCAAGATGCTCATGGAGCGGTTGCGGCTCGATGATTATGAAAAAGCCAAACAACTGTTATTAAAATACGGCAGTGTCAAAAAAGCTACTGAATCGGTAGACAAATAATTTTATAGTTCGGTTTTTGATTGTATATTGTGCCACGTTCATTTCAGAAGTGGTAAATCAGTATACATATAATACAGCTATCAATACCCAGTCATCCCCGGTCGGGTCTGCTGCTATTACCATTACCACCACCATTATTACAACCCGTTAAGGGTTGTCATTTTCCATATTATACATGGGCTCCTTAGCCGGTTGCCGCTTCAAACAGAGGGCGGATCATCTTCATACATCACTTTTCATTTCAATCAACACATAGTTCATGCAGGTTTTAAAATTTGGCGGCACATCAGTAGCCAATGCAGAAAATATAGGAAAGGTAATAGGCGTCGTACGCAATGCAGCACAAAAAGAGCGCACCGTAGTAGTGGTATCAGCACTGGGTGGGGTGACGGACCTGTTGCTGCAGGCAGGTCAGTTGGCAGCAGAAGGTCAGGAAATTTATAAGGAAAAACTGGCACTGGTAGAACAGCGTCATCTCGATACGGTAAAACAATTGACACCCGTAGCGCAGCAAAGCCAGTTGCTGAGCCTGGTAAAGAAAACCTGCAACGATCTGGAAGATCTCTGCAACGGGATATTCCTGCTGGGTGAGCTCACGTCGCGCAGCAAGGACCGTATAGCCAGTTATGGTGAATGGTTGTCATCGCAGATCATTTCGGCTGCCCTGCAAAACCAGGGATTGAACAATACCTGGCTCGATGCCCGCCGATTGATCGTAACCGATTCACAATTTACCGCTGCACAGGTAGATATGCCGGCTACACAGGCCAATCTGCAGCAATGTTTTGCTGATTCAGAGGCTCAGTTATTCCTGGTACCTGGCTTTATTGCCGCTGACCGGCAGGGCATCACTACTACGCTGGGTCGCGGAGGCTCTGATTATACAGCCGCCATCATCGCAGCTGCAGTACAGGCATCTGTCCTGGAAATATGGACCGATGTAAGCGGTATGATGACAGCCGATCCGCGGCTTACTGCCAATGCTCGTATCATTCCGCATATCTCTTACCAGGAAGCGATGGAGCTTTCGCATTTTGGTGCCAAAGTGATCTATCCGCCCACCATTCAGCCGGTGATGGGAAAAGGAATACCTGTATGGATCAAAAACACTTTTGCACCACAGGACGAAGGCACGCTGATAGAAGCATCGGTAAAACGAAACGGTAATATTGTACGCGGTATTTCAAGTATCAATAACATTGCGCTTATCAGTCTCGAAGGAAGTGGTATGATCGGTATTCCCGGTTTTTCAAAAAGATTGTTTGAAGCGCTCAGCAATGAACGTATCAACGTGATCCTGATCACGCAAAGCTCTTCCGAGCATTCCATATGTGTGGCGGTGGATGTAGCAGCGGCCTCCCGTGCCAAAGCGGTCGTGGATGCAGCCTTCGCCAATGAGATCACCCTGCAGAAGGTAGAGCCGCTGCAGATTGAGACAGACCTGTCGATCGTAGCACTGGTGGGTGAAAATATGAAGAGCCATCCCGGTATCAGCGGACGCATGTTCAGCGCCATGGGACGCAATGGTGTCAATATACGCGCTATTGCACAGGGCTCGTCAGAAAAAAATATATCGGCCGTCATCAGCACCAAGGATGTACGCAAAGCCATCAACGTACTGCACGAAGAGTTTTTTGAAACCGCCTACAGGCAGGTTAACCTCTTTGTCGTAGGTACCGGAAATGTAGGAGCCAAGCTGCTGGAGCAATTGCATCAGCAGCACGCCTATCTGCAGCAGCAACTGCGCCTGCAATTGCGTGTGATCGGGCTTTGCAACAGCCGCCAGATGGTATTCAGCGAAGAAGGAATCGATGCAGGTACCTGGAAAGAGCAGTTAGATAAAGGTCAACCCGCCGATCTGCATGCATTTGTGGAAATGGCGATCAACCGCAACTTGCGCAACTCCATTTTTGTGGATGTCACCGCCAGCGAAAACGTAGCAGCCATTTACCCATCCTTGTTACAAAAAAGTATTTCGGTAGTAGCCTGCAATAAGATCGCCGCCTCATCCGGCTATGCCAATTACAAACGGTTAAAGGACCTGGCCGGTGAGTACAATTGCCGTTTTCTTTTCGAAACCAATGTAGGTGCTGGTTTGCCCATCATTGCCACACTCAACGATCTGCTGCGCAGTGGCGACCGGGTACACCGTATTGATGCAGTACTCAGCGGTACACTCAATTTCGTTTTCAATAATTATGATGGCACACGCCCTTTTGCAGAAGTAGTACGCCAGGCGCAGGAAGAGGGATATACCGAACCCGATCCGCGGCTCGATCTCAGTGGTACTGATGTAATGCGCAAGATCATGATCCTGGCCAGAGAAAGCGGGCAGCGACTGGAAATGGAGGATATCGAAAACAAATCCTTTATGCCAGCTTCCTGTATGCAGGGAACTGTTGCCGATTTCTATAATTGTATGGCAACCGAAGAAGCTCATTTTGCCGCATTGCTCAAAGATGCAAATGCCGCAGGTTGCAAACTGAAGTTTGTGGCTTCTTTCCGCGATGGTAAAGCGGCAGTAGGTCTACAGCATATCGACCCTGCCCACAACCTTTATCATCTCTATGGCAAAGACAATATCGTATTGTTTTATACCGACCGTTACCCCGAGCAGCCGTTGGTGGTGAAGGGAGCAGGTGCAGGTGCGGCAGTGACAGCGAGTGGAGTGTTTGCAGATATACTCAGGGGAGTATAAAGAGTTTAAAGGTATAAAGGGTTTAAAGGGTAGCCCTGCCATGCCTGGTGGGGCGGTGGGAGGGAGAAGGATGAAGGCAGGCGGAGAGAAGAAATTTTGCCCCCCTCATGTCTGACGGGGCGGCATAGAACGACCGGTAAACAGAAAATGTAATTGATAATTCCGCTATTGAGCGCGGCAAAAAAATAAAATGGAAAATACAATCACCATTCATGCACCGGGAACGGTGGCTAACCTGGTTTGCGGTTTCGACATCCTGGGGCTGGCGCTGAATGAACCCTGCGATGTAATGGAATTCAGGCTGCGGGATGAACCGGGTGTGGTCATTCATAACAGGGATCCGTACAATCTGCCTACAGAACCGGAACGCAATGTAGCGGGAGTGGTATTGCTGGCAGCACTGGAAAAGGCAGGCAGCGACAAAGGAATTGAAGTATGGATCGAAAAACGTATTAAGCCCGGCAGCGGTATTGGCTCCAGTGCAGCCAGTGCTGCCGGAGCAGCAATAGGAGCACAGCATTTGCTGGGACACCCGTTTACGCAGGATGACCTGGTACAGCTGGCCATGCAGGGCGAAAAACTGGCTTCGGGTGTAAAACATGCCGATAATATAGCGCCCTGCCTGCTGGGCGGGGTGAGCCTGATCCGCTCTATCCATCCGCTGGATATCATCGCTATACCGGCGCCGGATCTGCATGTGACCGTTGTACATCCGCAAATCGAAGTACGCACATCCGATGCCCGCCAGATACTGCGGCAGCAGGTATTGCTTAAAGATGCGATCAGGCAATGGGGAAATATAGCCGGACTGGTGACCGGGTTTCTGAAAAATGACCTGGATCTTATTGGCCGCTCACTCGAAGACGTGATCATCGAGCCGGTGCGCAGTATTCTTATTCCGGGTTTTGATGAAGTAAAAATGAAATGCCGGGAAGCCGGCGCACTCGGTGGCGGCATATCCGGATCGGGACCTTCTATTTTTATGCTTAGCCGCGATGAAGCTACGGCCCGTGCCGTGGCAGCCGTGATGCAGGAAGTATATACACGCATCGGTATCGATCATCATACCTATGTGACCACAATCAATAAAACCGGGGCTACCCGTGTATAAAACATTTTTATTCCAATTGATTTAAACTATTTGATCAGGTGAAATATTTCAGTACCAACAGACAGTCGCCGGTTGTCGATTTTCGTGAAGCAGCCATCCAGGGCCAGGCACCGGACAAAGGACTTTATTTTCCCGAAACCATTCCTGCTGTACCTGCAGAAGTGTTGCAGCAACTTTCACAACTGGATGAAACCAGTATTGCCTGCGAAGTGATAAAGCCTTATGTGGGGGATAGTATTCCGGCAGATGAGCTGCATCGCATTGTAGCCGAGACACTCAGTTTTCCGATACCACTTGTGGCAGTAAACGAACACATTTCGTCGCTGGAGCTTTTTCATGGCCCCACACTGGCGTTTAAAGATGTGGGCGCCCGTTTTATGAGCCGGTGCCTGGGTTACTTTCTCCGTAATGAAACCCGTAAGGTAACGGTGCTGGTGGCAACATCGGGCGATACAGGAGGGGCTGTGGCTCATGGTTTTTACCAGGTGCCCGGCATAGAAGTGGTGATCCTGTACCCGGCAGGGAAAGTAAGCCCTGTACAGGAAAAGCAGCTCACCACACTGGGACATAATATTCATGCGCTCGAAGTAAAAGGCACTTTTGATGATTGTCAGCGGCTGGTAAAGGAAGCATTTACCGATAATGAAGTGACTGCCCGGCGTTTTCTCACATCTGCCAATTCGATCAATGTGGCCCGCTGGCTGCCACAGCAGTTTTATTATTTTCTCGCATTGCGTCAATGGAAACATGAGCAACTGCCGGTGATCGCAGTACCCAGTGGCAACTTTGGTAATATCTGTGCAGGATTGCTGGCTATGCAATCGGGCCTGCCGGTACAGCATTTTATTGCTGCCTGCAATGTCAATGATGTGGTGAGTCCTTACCTCGCCGGCAATCACTGGGAGCCCAGAGCAGCAGTGCCTACGCTCAGCAATGCTATGGATGTAGGTAATCCCAGCAATTTTGTGCGGATACTGGAGCTCTTTGCCCACCAGGTAAATGAACTGAAACAAAAACTGTCTGCGGCTACTATTACCGATGAGGAAACCATCAGTACCATACAGCGGGTGTATGCCGATCATCAGTATCTGACAGATCCGCATGGAGCAGTAGGATACCTGGCCCTGGAGCGTTACCTGCAGGCGCATCCCGGGCTGCAGGGTATTTTCCTGGAGACCGCTCATCCTGTCAAATTTCCTGAAGCTGTGCGGCAGGCATTGCAGATCGAGCAGGATATCCCCGCGTCGCTGCAACAATTAATGCAACAACCAAAGCAGGCGCTGGTGATAGAGCCGGATTATGTGCATTTGCGGGAGTATTTGCTGGATTAGGGCAGAAGGGGAAGGTAAAAGGAGGAAGGTAAAAGGTCGAAGGCAGCCCATAATAATTGTAGCTCCGCCATAGAAAAAGTGTAAACAGTGAGTTATAGATTTCAAGTAAAAAGAAGGGAACGGGTCTGACTATAACCTTCCCCTTTTCCCTCACTTACTACTTATAACTAAAAACTTATGACTTAAAACTTATAACTCCATTGGATTATCTTTGCAGCCGATCCTATGCACGAAATTGAACCATATTACAACTGGCGGCATATTTATACGAGTGAAGAAGATATGCGGTCTCCTTTTTACGGAAGAGTCTACTCCGAATTTGAATATTCTCAAACGGTTTACAATTTTTATATCCATCCGCAATGGGATGATTTTGGCAGCCGCACGCTTTACCTCAAAGTGCTCATGGCCGATTATGAAGAAGGGTATGCCGTGATAGAACTGATCGGGGAGTGGAACGATGCGGTGGAGAATGATATTATGGAACTGAAACGCGAGGTACTGGAAAAATTTATGGATGAGAACATATATAAATTCATCCTTATAGCAGAGAATGTACTCAATTTCCATAGTAGCGATGCTGAATATTATGAAGAGCTGTTTGAAGAAGTGACGGATGAAAATGGCTGGGTGGTATGTCTCAATATGCCTTCACAAACACAGTATGAGTTTAAGCAGGCCCGGTTGAACCGGTATATTGAACTGACAGAGCTGGAAAACTGGCGTGTATATAAACCCATTCATCTGTTCCGTAAAATCGATGAAGAGCAGATGGGGCGCCTGCGCGGATGATCTTTTTTATTCTGATTTAGTTGAACAAAAAAAGTTTTTGTCATTCTTTGGTCATCTGATGTTATTTTTGCAAAAATTTGTCACCTTCTTTTTACGCTTATGAAATGGTCTGAATTCTTCACTTCTTCGATTGGCAAAAAGCTGGTAATGAGTCTCACGGGCATTTTCCTGATCCTTTTTCTGATTGTACACGTAGGTCTGAATGCCTGCATCTGGGCCAATGACGAGGGCGAGATGTTTAACAAAGCGGCCCATTTTATGGGCGCCAATGTAGTACCCCGCATCCTTGAGATAGGACTTTTTGCGGGTTTTTTATTGCACATTATTCAGGGTTTTGCGCTCGAGATCCAGAACAGGGCCAAACGCAAACAGGGTTATGCCGTAGCCATGGGCAATAAAGGCAGTAAGTGGTACAGCCGCAGCATGGGCCTGCTGGGTACCCTTATCCTTCTGTTCCTGATCATGCACATTGCTCATTTCTGGGTGCCTTCCCGTATTACCGGCTTGCCTGAGGCGGCCTATAATCCCAATCATCATGACCTGTTTTCGGAAATGGTGAAAGTATTCCAGGGCAATCTGCTGGTGGTGATACTGTATGTACTGGGTTGTATATCGCTCGCCTGGCACCTGCTGCATGGCTTCCAGAGTGCTTTCCGTACACTGGGCCTCACCAATCATAAATACATTGGAATGATCAGTGCACTGGGCACCGGTTTTTCCATCATTGTGCCGCTGGCCTTTGCCATGATGCCCATCAGCTTTTATGCCGGCTGGGTATAAGACAGGCCTGTATTAACTAATACAAACGAGAATCCACGAATATTCAATTAATTTTTGCTGTATGCTTGATTCAAAAATTCCTGCAGGACCGTTAGATGATAAGTGGACCTATTATAAAGGACATTGCAAGCTGGTAAACCCGGCCAATAAGCGTAAACTGGAAGTGATTGTAATAGGTACAGGTCTTGCCGGTGCATCCGCCGCGGCTGCGTTGGGTGAACTCGGATATAAGGTAAAAGCTTTTTGTTTTCAGGATTCTCCCCGTCGTGCACACTCCATTGCTGCGCAGGGTGGTATCAATGCTGCTAAAAACTATCAGAATGACGGCGACTCCGTGTTCCGTCTTTTCTATGATACGATCAAAGGAGGTGATTACCGGGCTCGCGAAGGCAATGTACATCGCCTGGCCGAAGTGAGTGTCAACATCATTGACCAGTGTGTGGCACAGGGCGTACCCTTTGCCCGTGAATATGGCGGCCTGCTCAATAACCGCTCTTTTGGTGGTACGCAGGTAAAACGTACTTTCTATGCGGCCGGACAAACCGGTCAGCAATTGCTGATAGGTGCTTACCAGGCACTCGAGCGCCAGGAAGCACTGGGCAATGTGCAGGTATACAGCCGTCATGAAATGCTGGAAATAGTCCTCGTCGACGGTAAAGCGCGTGGTATCATTGCACGCAATCTCGTAACCGGCAAACTGGAGCGTCACTTTGGTCATGCCGTATTGCTTTGCTCCGGCGGTTATGGCAACGTATTTTATCTTTCTACCAATGCTATGGGCAGCAACGTAACAGCAGCCTGGAAAGCACATAAGAAGGGGGCCTATTTTGGCAATCCCTGCTTTACGCAGATCCACCCCACCTGTATACCTGTATCTGGCGATCATCAAAGCAAGCTGACACTGATGTCGGAGTCGCTGCGTAATGATGGCCGTATCTGGGTGCCCAAACAAAAGAATGATTCGCGTAAGCCAAACGATATTCCCGAAGAAGAACGCGATTATTATCTCGAAAGACGATATCCTGCCTTCGGCAACCTCGTACCACGCGATGTGGCCTCCCGTGCTGCCAAAGAACGTTGCGATGCAGGCTATGGTGTAGGTACTACCAAACAGGCTGTTTACCTCGATTTCCGTTTTAACCTCATCAATAAATACGGTCGCGCAGAAGCCAACAAACAGGGTATTCACAATCCCGATGAAGCCACACTGATCCGCCTGGGTAAGGAAGTAGTGAAAGAAGAATACGGCAACCTGTTTGACATGTATGAAAAGATCACCGGCGAAAACCCTTACGAGGTGCCCATGCGGATTTATCCCGCTGTACACTATACCATGGGTGGCCTGTGGGTGGATTATGAGCTGATGACTTCTGTAAAAGGTCTGTATGCACTGGGAGAAGCCAACTTCAGCGATCACGGTGCCAACCGACTGGGTGCATCTGCACTCATGCAGGGGCTGGCCGATGGCTATTTCGTGATCCCTTATACCATTGGCAATTACCTGGCCGATGAGATCGCTACCAAACCGATTCCCACTTCACACGAAGCGTTTGAAGCAGCCGAAAAAGAAGTAAGCGATCGTATCAATACCCTCATGAACATCAAAGGCAAACAAAGTGTGGAAAGCTTCCACAAACGCCTCGGTAAGATCATGTGGGAGAAATGCGGCATGGCGCGCAATGCCCAGGGTCTGCAGGAAGCTATCCAGGAGATCCGCGCATTGCGCAGGGAATTCTGGTCAGATGTGCGTATCCCCGGTGAGATTGCCGAGATGAATCCTGAACTCGACAAAGCCGGCCGCGTAGCTGACTTTATTGAACTCGGAGAGCTCATGTGTCTCGATGCGCTTAACCGCAATGAGAGCTGTGGTGGTCACTTCCGCGAAGAAAGCCAGACAGAAGAAGGCGAAGCAAAACGCAACGACAGCGAGTACATGTATGCAGCTGCCTGGGAATTCAAAAGCGAAAGCAACTGGGAACTTCATAAAGAAATACTGGAGTTTGAAGTAGCTAAACCGACACAACGGAGTTATAAGTAATAAATGTGCCGTGATATGTCTCAGACACACCACGGGAAAATAAAAGTATATGGAGCATTATACAATGAATCTGACCCTGAAGGTCTGGCGCCAGAAGAATACTACTTCACAAGGCAGCTTTGAAACCTACCAGGTGCGTAACATTTCTTCTGAAATGTCATTTCTGGAAATGTTTGACGTACTGAATGAAGAGCTGATCCATGAAGGAAAAGAGCCTATTGCATTTGACCACGATTGCCGCGAAGGTATCTGTGGCATGTGCTCTATGTATATCAATGGCCGCCCGCATGGTCCCTGGGAAGCCAACACCACCTGCCAGTTGCACATGCGTGCATTCAAAGATGGTGATACCATTGTAGTAGAACCCTGGCGCGCCAATGCATTTCCCGTGATCAAGGATCTGACGGTTGACCGTTCCGCTTTTGACCGCATTATTCAGGCAGGAGGTTATATTTCTGTAAATACCGGCAGTCCGGTTGATGCCAATGCTATTCCTGTCGAAAAAGATAAAGCAGATATGGCTTTTGCTGCTGCTGCCTGTATTGGCTGTGGCGCCTGCGTAGCTGCCTGCAAAAACTCATCGGCCCTGCTGTTTGTATCTGCCAAGGTATCTCACCTGGCCCTCTTGCCGCAGGGAGCACCTGAGCGCAGAAGCCGTGCACTCAACATGGTGGCACAAATGGATAAGGAAGGTTTTGGTTCCTGTACCAATACCGGCGCCTGCGAGGCTGTTTGCCCCAAGGAAATCTCCATTACCAATATTGCCCGTCTTAATTCAGAATTTACACTGGCCGGCCTGCTTTCTTCCAATAAATAAGCCGGACTGATCAGAACGCATACGAAGCCCTGATGGATAAACTCCACAGGGCTTCTTCATTTTTATCTTTCCGCCATTGCAATGCAGGGGCAATGGCATATCGTTCGTTGAAGAAATAATTTGCCTGAAACAGGGCCGTTGCTCCGAGTTCGGTATTTCCCTTATAAAGTCCCATACCCGGACCACCCAGCACGGACAATTGCAGGCCGGGAGCCGTTTGATATAAAGGGCCTGCCATCAGGTAAAAATGACTATAAGAACCATAACTGAAATGCTGGCCGGCTGTTTCAACATTTTTTCCGAAAAACAGGTCACCTCCGCCCATTGCGAGCAGGCTTATTTTCTTATTTACAACCGCCTTCCCAAATCTGCCAGGACTCCAGGAGTAAGCCAGTCCGGCACCCGCCACATGGCTCTGCTGAAAAGCGGCTAACGGAAGCTGCCCCGTCAACGAAACCATTTGTGAATGTCCCTTGACCGGTAACTGCGCCGAAACTGCAGTACAAAACAGCAACAAAATGCTGGCCACAAAGCCTGGTTTCATACTATGAAATTAGTGGATATAGTTCAGTTGACAGATGACAATGGACAAATTGCACTTTAAACTCCTTATACCCTTTAAACTTTTAAACCTTTATACTTTTAAACACTCTCTAGACCAGTTTTTCTCCTCATCTGCCTCTTTGCGCAATAAAAAGAACGAATTTTACGATTTTGAGAATAAACTCACTGCTATTGAGTGTTTTACGCGGAATATTGGTATTCCTGGCCGGCTGCCTGCTGGCTCAGCAGGGCCAGGCCCAGGTTGGGTCCAATTTCCGTTCGCGCCAGTTTGCCATCCAGGGCGATACACTGGTGCTGGATAGCAGCAGTGTGATCCCCAAATCGCTGCTGGTACAGGACGTACCTGCTATGGATTACCGGCTCGATCCGGTGAATGCCTGGCTTATCTGGATCAAAAAACCAGCAACAGACAGCGTACACATTTCCTGGCGCAGCTTTGGTTACCGGCTTAATCCCGCTGTGCAGCGTATGCGCTTTGACAGCATCAGCAACAACATGGCATTGACGCCGTATGAGTTCAACAATGAATTAAGCGATGCACAAAAAGGTATTTTCAACTTTGGCAATATAAGAGCAGAAGGCAGCTTTGGCCGGCAGATATCATTTGGCAATAGCCAGGATGCCGTACTCAATTCCACACTTAACCTGCAATTGAGTGGTTTGCTGGGCGACAGCATTGAAGTGCAGGCCGCCATTACCGATAACAACATTCCCATTCAGCCGGATGGAACCACGCAGCAGTTGAATGAATTTGACCAGGTATACCTGCGTTTCAGTAAAAGAAACTGGCAACTCAACCTGGGTGACATTGATATCCGGCAGAATCAAAGTTATTTCCTCAACTTCTATAAACGCCTGCAGGGTATTTCTTTTCAGACACGCAACAACCTGGGCGAGCGCGTTACATCCAATACGCTGGTGAGTGGTTCAATAGCCAAGGGCAAATTCACCCGCAATGTGTTTCAGGGGCTTGAAGGTAACCAGGGACCTTACCGGCTTACGGGTGCCAACAATGAAGCATTCTTCATCATACTGGCCAACACAGAGCGGGTATTTGTAGATGGCCAGTTGCTGCAGCGGGGCGAAGACCAGGATTATGTGATCAATTACAATACTGCTGAAGTGACTTTTACACCCAGGCGCATGATCACCAAGGATAGCCGTATCCAGATAGAATTTGAATATGCCGACCGCAACTATCTCAATGCTAATTTTTATGCAAACCAGGAATTTGGCTTTGGTGAAAAATTAAAGCTTCGGGTAGGAGCATTTACCAATAGCGATTCGCGCAATTCGCAGATCAATCAGACACTTGATGACCGGCAAAAACAATTCCTGACTGGCCTGGGCGATAGTATTCAACGAGCTTTTTATCCGTCTGCTGTAGTAGATACATTTGCAGCCGGCAAAATTCTGTACGAAAAGATCTATATCACTACAGGCCCTGCGCTCGATTCATTTTATCAATACAGCACCGATCCCAATGTGGCCAAATACAATCTTTCCTTTGCCGTAGTTGGTTCCGCCAATGGCAACTATGTGACCGATTACAATGGTGCCAATGGAAAAGTATTTCGGTATGTAGCCCCGGTAGGTGGAGTAAAACAAGGGGATTATGAGCCGGTCACCATCCTGGTCACGCCCAAGACACAGCAGATGATCAACCTTGGCGCCGATTATCAGGTTGATAAGGGCACCCTCATCAAGGCCGAAGTGGCCATGAGCAATTATGATGCAAATACATTTTCCAAAATCGATAACGGTGATGATAAGGGGTTTGCGGGTAAACTGCAGGTGACCAATACCAAACTGCTGCGGCAGGCCAGTAAGCTGGAGCTGCAGACCGGACTGGATTATGAATTTGTACAACGAAAATTCCGCCCGCTGGAACGTTTGCGTTCGGTAGAATTTTCGCGCGACTGGGGATTGCCACTGGTGGTACAGCAGCAGGACGAAAACATACTGCGGGCCACGGTAGCACTGAAAGATAAACGGCAACACAGTGTACAGTATAAGTTTACCAATTACCAGCGGGGAAATGATTACAAAGGTTTTCAGAACGCCATCACACACCGGTTTGACTGGAAGGGCTGGCAGTTTGCCAATGAGCTGGTATTAACCCAGTTCAATACAGGGATTGATAAGGGGCAGTTTGTGCGGCCCACGCTTGATCTTAGTAAACAACTGAAAAGCCTGGGCAACTGGCGGATGGGTGTGCGGTATGCACTCGAAGGCAATAAAGTGCGTGATAAAGGCACCGACACACTCACGGCATCAGCTTTTTATTTCGACAGTTACTCGGTATACCTGCGTTCGGATGAGGCAAAACGCAACCGGTATGGGGTCACATTTTTTACCCGTACTGATAAATATGCGTATGGTAAAAGTTTTCTGAAAGGCGACCGCAGCCTGAACCTGAACCTGCAGGCAGAACTGTTGTCGAGTACACAGCGGCAACTGATCGTAAATACTACTTTCCGCAAGCTACAGGTATTAAACCCGCTGGTATCAAGGCAGGATGCCGATGAAACTATCCTGGGGCGTGCAGAGTATATGATGAATGAATGGAAAGGTTTTCTGACGGGCAATTTCCTGTATGAAGTAGGAGCAGGGCAGGAGCAACGGCGCGACCTGGCTTACCTCGAAGTGCCCGCCGGTACAGGTCAGTATGCCTGGATCGATTATAATAGCGATGGAGTACAACAGCTCAATGAATTTGAACTGGCCGCATTTCCGGATCAGGCCAAATTTATCAGGATCCTCACGCCGAGCAATGAGTTTGTAAAGGCCAATTATATTACGTTCAACTACAGCCTGGGTATTAATCCCCGATCGCTGCTGAGTGCTGCCAAAGCCAACAGCATGGGTAAGTTTGTAGCCCGTTTCAATCTGACATCTTCGCTGCAAACCAGCCGCAAATCGGTGTCGACCGGCAATTTTGAATTCGATCCGTTTAAATACAATGCCAGCGATACGGCACTGGTCACGCTGTCGACCATTTTTGTGAATACCCTTTCCTTCAATCGTTTCAGCAGCAAATGGGGTATTGATTTCAGCAACATGCGCAACAATGGCAAATCTCTGCTCACGTATGGCTATGAAAGCCGCGAATTGATAGACTGGACGGCTAAACTGCGGATCAATTTCAACCGTTCACTCACATTTAATCTCAATGGTCGTCATGGCAGCAATGGTTTGTTTACGCCCAATGCACAGTTTGACAACCGCAACTATGATCTTGCCATCAATAGTATCGAACCGGTATTTTCCTGGATAAAAGGTACCACGATCCGTGTGTCGACCGGATACAAACTGGAGAAGAAGGAAAATAAACAACAGTATGGTGGGGAAAATGCACGCTCGCATGCCATCAATCTCGAGACCAAGTACAACGTGCTTCAGAACAGTTCTATCACGGGTAAGTTTACTTTCAATAATATCAAATTCAATGCAGCCAACGGGGGAGCCACTACTACGGTAAGTTATACGATGCTCGATGGGTTATTGCCGGGCAGGAATATGCTTTGGTCGCTTACGCTGACCAAACGCCTGCTCAACAACCTGGAGTTGAATTTTCAGTATGACGGGCGCAAACCTGCCTCTGCCCGCACCGTTCATATTGGCCGGGCAGCCATTACTGCTTTGTTCTAGGCTTCTTTTATACGTTGAAACGGAAGTGCATTACATCGCCATCCTTTACGATGTATTCTTTTCCTTCTATGCGCAGTTTACCGGCTTCGCGACAGGCAGCTTCTGAACCATACTTCACAAAATCTTCGTAGGCGATAACCTCTGCTTTGATAAAACCCTTCTCAAAATCGGTGTGGATCACGCTCGCCGCTTGTGGAGCTTTCCAGCCTTCCTGGATGGTCCAGGCTCTTACTTCCTGCACACCGGCGGTGAAATAGGTATACAGGCGCAGCAGGCGATAGGCAGAATGGATCAGCCGGTCGAGAGCCGGCTCAGTCATTTTATATTCTTCCATGAAAAGCTGGCGGTCATCTGTGTTGTCCATTTCGGCAATCTGCGCTTCGATGGTATTGTTCATGATGATCACTTCGGCGTTTTCTGCCTGTACTGCAGCTTTCAGGGCTTCAGAAAATTTGTTGCCGGTATGCATAGAAGCCTCATCTACGTTGGCCACATACAATACGGGTTTGTCGGTAAGGAGAAACAGGTCGGCAATGGCAATCTTATCTTCTTTGGAAAGCCCCAGTTCACGGATGCTTTTCCCCTTTTCCAGATGCTCTTTGCAGCGAACCAGTATTTCCAGTTCTGCTTTCATCTTGGGATCGGTGCGGGCCTGCTTTTCTGTTTTCTGTATTTTCCTTTCTACACTATCCAGGTCTTTGAGCTGAAGTTCGGTGTCGATGATTTCCTTATCGGCTACCGGATTGATCGCTCCTTCGTCGCGCAGGATATTTTCGTCCTCAAAACAGCGGATCACATGAATGATAGCATCCACTTCGCGGATATTGGCCAGAAATTTATTGCCCAGTCCTTCTCCCTTGCTGGCACCACGCACCAGTCCGGCAATGTCCACAATTTCGATCTGCGTGGGTACAATACGGTTGGGCTGTACCAGCTCGGCCAGTTTGGTCAGGCGGGGATCAGGCACATCTACCAGGCCCACATTAGGGTCGATGGTACAGAACCGATAGTTGCTGGCCTGTGCCTTTGCACTATTGCTGACGGCGTTGAAAAGGGTGGATTTTCCCACATTGGGTAAGCCTACGATACCTGCTTGTAATGCCATTGCGCTGTTTTTGCTGTTAGAAGGTGAAAAGGCCTTTGAAGGCGGCCGTTTCAGGGGCGCAAAGATAAGTGAAAATAGCGGCCCTCTTTGCCTTATTTGCAACTTTACATTACCTTCAAACGCTGGCTGCAACCAGGAGCGCAAGTGCTTAACAAACAAGCCCGGAGCCCTGTTTTGATCAGTCACTTCAATCAAACTCCGCAATATGGCATTAAGCAGGATATGGACGGCGTTTATCATTGTGGCGCTGCTCACGGCAGGCATCCGCCTTATAGTATCTCCCGGGCAGGAAAAACTGCTTGACCGCATGGTGACCGGCAAGGCTGGTGATACATTGCGGATTCGTATGGCAGATTCGGCGACCCTGCCTGCCACGGTACAGCAGCAACTGGCTTCGCAGCCCGTGGCTGCCTGGGGAAAAGAGAAAGTGGTCAACAGCGGTGCCGGACAGGTAAAGGTTTTTTCCACTTTGCCGGCCAATGGCCTGTTTGAGACTGCCCGCGATGCGGTAACACTTAGCCTGGGCCTGATCGGCATCCTGGCCCTGTTTATGGGATTAATGTCGATTGCAGAGCAGGCGGGGGGTATCCGTTTTCTGTCGCGCATCATTGGCCCGTTTTTCTCCCGCATATTTCCCGACGTACCGCGCAATCATCCCAGCATGGGACATATGGTCATGAATTTTTCGGCCAATCTGCTGGGGCTGGATAATGCCGCCACGCCATTTGGCATTAAGGCGATGCAAAGCCTGCAGGAGTTGAACCCCGATAAGGAGCGTGCTTCCAATGCACAGGTAATGTTTTTATGCCTGCATGCTTCCGGCCTCACACTGATCCCCACAGCGATCATTGCCGACCGGGTACTACTGGGCTCACAGCATCCGACCAATATTTTTATTCCCTGTATGATCGCCACATTTGCGGCTACCATGGCTGCCATGCTGATCGTTTCCATCAAGCAGGGTATACGTGTGTTTCAGCCCGTGATCATTTTCTGGGTGCTGGGTATTATGGCCGTGATCGTTGCACTTATCAGTTATATCCGCTCGCTCGATACCAATGGTGTGCAGCTGTTTTCCAGCACCCTCAGTAATGGTATTATCCTGCTGATCATTTTTCTGATCGTTCTGGGCGGTATGTATAAACGGATCAACATCTTCGACGCATTTATTGAAGGGGCCAAAGCCGGTTTTGAGACGGCAGTTCGCATCATTCCTTACCTGGTAGGCCTGCTGGTAGCGATCAGCCTGCTGCGCAACAGTGGCGCTTTTGATATGGTGCTGGATGGTATTAAACAGTTATTTATCTTTTTTGGCGGCGATACACGTATCGTGGATGCCTTGCCCACTTCATTGATAAAACCCCTGAGTGGCAGCGGATCGAGGGCAATGATGATCGATACGCTTAAAACGCATGGAGCCGATTCGTTTGTAGGCAACCTGGCCAGCGTATTCCGTGGTTCTGCCGATACCACCTTTTATATTGTAGCCGTATATTTTGGAGCGGTGGGTATCAAAAATACCCGTTATGCCGTAGGCACTATGCTGCTGGCCGACCTGGTGGGCATCATTACGGCGATTGCAATATCGTATGTGTTCTTTGCGTAGATACAGAGTGATTTGAAAATTTGAAGATTTGATGATTTGAAAATAAAAAACCAATCTTCAAATTTTCAAATCGCCAAATTTTCAAATCATTAAAAAAGCCCCGATCAACGGGGCCTTCTTAATAAAAACAACTGCTATACTGCTTAACGATTCGCGAATGAACTGATAGCCCTTGTTGCACCACCTCTTATTACAACGGTATAACTTCTCTTCTGAGTTGGATTAAATCCAGGGAGGGCTATTACCTGTGTAGTGGTTCCCGTCCAGCGTACCAGCAGGGTGTCGTTGCGAGCAGATGCATAAGGAATGAAATCCGTAACACCTGTTTTAATGACACCTGTAAATACATTGGCCTGGCGTTTTACCGAGTATACATCAACAGCGGGTAAAGCTGCTGTTGAATAAAGGAAATTGGCAAAACGTACACGTGCCGTAGTATCTGTCGGGATCTCCAGTTTGGTTTCTACAGTGACCTGTTTGGGTGCTGTAATGGTATCGTAGGCAAAAACGGTATAGTTCTTTTGTGACTGCAGGTTTTCTGCAAACGACAGTTGTACCTGTGTGCTGGATACAAGCGTATCTTTCAGCAGAAAGGCTCTGAAACCTGATGGTACAGAAAAACCATAGGCATTGCTGGGAAATGAAGCTCCGTAAGCAATAGTGGCGCCATTGAGTGGTTTGGTATCTACATAAATATAATTACGGTTGCTGCCCACGATAGCGTTGAAAAGCTGTACCTGCGATGTATTGACCAGGTTATAATTTTCCTGAATGGTTGGATCCAGGTCTTTTTTGCACGAGGGCATGAAAAGAAGAGTAGCAGCCAACCCGCAACCGGTCATGAATATATTAAATGCTTTCATTGTTGTTTGGTTTTAGAGTTTGGTGGTTTAGGGTTGAGAGAACCAGCATTCTTTGGTATGGTAATCTGCATGGGCCGGGTCGGCACCAATGCGGATCAGCTCATTCATATTCCATACATATTCTGAATTGTAACGGGGGCGTACACGATAAACCAGTTTGCCGGCATTATCGATATTCAGATCAGAGCCGCTGGGTGGTACAAAATCGCGGTATACCTGCTGACCAGTGATCGCGTCAATATCAGTGTAGTGGAACCGACGCATATCTACCCAGGTTTCGCAGGCGCCATGGATATAGAGCGAAATATACTTCTGCAGCATGATCTTGGTAAGGGTCAGATCATTGCCGGAAACAGGAACTACCAGGGCATTGTTAAGGAAATTGGTTTTCATGGTCGGGGTGATCTCGCGACCAGTGGGGATACCAGCTGAATAGGTGGTAGTCAGCATATCGAAGTTGAGATCGATACCATCCTTATAGGCTGTGAGTGCACCTGTTTTGTCTCCTTTGCGGAAGAGGGCTTCTGCCTTGATGAAAGCAATCTCTGAAGCCGTCATGACCGGGAAGGGGGCATTGTTGCGGAAAAGGAACCGACAGTTGGCATCACTTCCCGGAGCCGTATTGTCTGGGACATTATTCAACTGCGTGAGTCCCCAGAAACTTTCGGGACGGTCATTGGCGCCCAATACAGTTTGGCCTTTATTGGGCTGCAATCCTACAAACGTATTATTGGCATTGGGGCGCAGCATATACCAGGCACGCGGATCTTCTACAGTAAGGAAGGCATTGTTGGTACCAGACATCAGGTTGGCAATATAAGCACTCTGGCGGATGGCGGTTTCGGTATTAACAGCTGTACTTGCCAGGTTACCCCGTAGCGGACCAAAGAAATTAGCAGTACCACTGCCACCTGCGTTGGCAAACTTAACCAGCGCATTGTCTGCATTGGCGATAATGGAATTGTTGCAGTAGTATACTACCGAATCGGCATTGTAAATGGATTTGTTGGAAAGGTGGTTATACAACCGCGCCATGATACCGTTTACAAACTTTTTCCATTTGGCATTATCACCATTGTAAAAGAATGCATCTCCTTTGGCAAAGTTAGCCTGATCGCCGGCTTTATTCAGATTTTCCAGGGCCGAATAACAAAGTTGTTTTACGTGATTGTATACCTGTTCCTGCGTGCCATATTGGAAGGTAAGGGCACTGGTATTGAAGGCTTCATTTACATCAATTACTTCGCCGTGATAATCGGAAAGAGTGAGCCAGCTCCAGGCCAGTATGGCCTGGGCGGCACCTACATAATCCGGCTTACTTTCTTCAGTACCCCACTGGATCATTTTGAGTACATTTTGACCCAGGTCATAAAAATGAATACGCCAGATCGAAGCAGCGTTGTCGCTGGTACCGGTAGTGCCACCCATTTGATCATAACGGCCGCCGGTATTGCAAAAGACAAAATTCTGGATGTATTTGCCAATAAAGCGGATATCGTTGAGCGGACCATGCCCTGCACCATTGGTTGCCATAGTGGCAATCATATTGGGCAGCATTTCTTCTATGGGTACCCGTACATCCGCATTGGGGTTGGCGTATGCTTCATCTATTTTCTTGGTACAGCGGGTCAGCATGACTGAGGCGCTGGCCAGAAAACCGAATACTATAATAAATCTTTTCATTGTTTACTTTTTTAAGTTGATCAGCTTTTGCTGTGATTAGAAAGAGGCACGCAGACCAAAGTTGTAACTAACAGGTGCAGCTATATTACCATAGTCAAAGCCCCAGCCACCTACACCGCGTGTACCGGCTGTGTTGCCACTCACTGAAGGATCAGCTCCTGAATAGTTGGTGAAGAGTACCAGGTCATTACCGGTTGCAAATATGCTGAGCGATTTCACAAATTTCCAACGGCCGATCAGCTTGGCAGGCAGTGTATAGGAAAGTGTGATGTCGCGCAGACGGAACCAGTTAATGTCTTTCTCAATAAACTCTTCTTCGGGCAGGCCGGTAGTGCCAACGGCAGTTCCATAATAGGCATCGCTATACCCGGGAATGATAGTGATTGTGTTCACGGTGGGATTACTGCTGTTTTCTTTTCCATCTTTCAGTACGCCGGAAACTATGCGGGGGGTAAGCCTGTCATCTGTGCGGGAGCTGATCCCACGTGCGGTCAGATACATATCAGTAGCATTAAATACATCACCACCCACTTTCAAATCCCACAGGAAGCTCAGGTTCCAGTTTTTGTAGCGGAAGTTGTTTACCCAGCCTACAGAGAGGTCAGGATTACGATCACCGCGTACTTTAAAAGTTTGATCTATGAGCGGGAGACCAGAAGCTGGGTCAACCAGGATTTGACCGGCAGTGTTGCGCTGATAGCCATAAGCAGTAATAGCAGTAGTGGGGCCGCCAGTGATCAAACCGCCGCGGGCATTACCAAACGTCCAGGTGTCGGAGATATAAAATTCCGGTACATTGGAAGGCAGTTCAACTACTTTGTTCCACATTTTGTTGACGTTGAAACGCATGTTCCAGCCAAAATCGCTGTGGTTTACGATAGAGGCATCCAGCACTATTTCCACACCTTCATTACGTGTGGAGCCCACGTTGATCGTGTTCAGCACATAACCAGTGCCATAGCTGGCACGGAAGTTTTCGGCAATTTGTTTTTTATTAAGGGTATTGTAGTAGGTAACCTCCAGGCCCAGTTTGCTGCGGAAAAGACGAAATTCAGAGCCGATCTCATACGTGCGCTGAATTTCGGGTTCGAGGTAGAAATTATTATTGTTAAAACCATAATAATAACCTCCGCCGCTTGACAGTGAATTGGTAAATACAGACTGGTTGGCATAAGGAGAACTGGAGCGGGCAGTGCTGGCCAGTGAAGTACGGAGTTTCCAGTAGCTGAGTATCTTGTTTTGCTTCAACTCCGGAAGAATGTCTGTCATGATCAGGCTAAGGCTACCTGCAGGATAGTTATAGTTGCGATAAGCTTTGGGGAAAATAGAAGAGGTCTCAAACCGGTGAGAATAGGTCAGGAACACCATATTGTTGAAACTGAACGAGGCTTCGCCAAAAAAGGCCAGCTGACGGTTCATGGTATAGTTATATTCTCCGGGCTCTTTTAATGCACGGCTCAGGTATTGCCGTGTATTGGCACGCGTACGGCTGCTGTCCCCCATCCACGACACGATCTCATTTTGTGACACAACTTGGCCATTCTTCATCATCTGACCTGTTGGACCTACCGAATCTACCAGATTGGTGCCCCATATAGAGAACATTTCACGTTTGTAATCCTGCCACATAGTACCGCCCAGCACACGTACACCAAATTTGCCAAACTTTTTATTTGCGGTAGCTGTAATGGTATGATTGTAACCAGTGTAGTTGACATAATAATTATCCTGCTGACCGCCGTTACCTTTGGTGAGAATGGCAGAAAGGGGATGATAAAATGACCAGCCTTCGGTGCGGAAATGATCCAGACCAAAGCGACCAGAGATGGTAAGCCAGTCGGTAGGCGTGATGTTTACACCCAGTGTACCGGTTACGCGATCTGTTTTATCATATCCTTTATTGTTATATACACTAAAGAATGGATTGTCGATTTCACTATTCGGAGCAGATGCATAGATCAGATCCTTTGTGCCATCGGCATTCATATAATCACGTACATCATTTGTCGTAGGCCACAGCAGCAGGTTGAGCAGATAGCTGCCTGCACCGCGTTTGGGTTTGTCGTTGGTGGTACGTACATAAGAAATGGACGGGGTAAATTCAAGGAACTTGCCAATCTTCGTATTGTTGGTAAGGCGGGCGGTGTAACGTTTGAATTTATTTTCAGGAACCACGCCTTCCTGGTCAAAAGCAGACCCGGATGCGCGGAAGCTTGCATTCTTTTTACCAAAATCGGCACTCAGGTTATGCGTTTGGGCAAAGCCTGTCTGGAAAAAGGCGTCTACATTATCATAGGTCTTTTCGTTGCCGCTATAGGCTGGGCCAAAATAATAGAAGTCTCCCTGGGGAGCGCCATTACGACCGGGGCTCCATTTGGTGCTGTAATCCGGGAAACGGGTCAGCTTGGAGAAACGGAAAGAGTTGTCGTAGGCAAGACGGAGTTTGCCATCTGTTTTACCTTTTTTGGTAGTAATGATGATGGCACCTGAACTGGCCTGGCTACCATAAAGCGCCGTGGCTTCAGGACCTTTCAGGATGGTAAAAGTTTCAATATCGTTGGGGTTTAAATCTGCAATACGGTTAGTATAATCATTACTACGATTGGCAGTCTGGTTGATATTACGGGTAGAGTTCTCTACGAGACCCAGGCCGGTATTGCTGCCGCTGGTTTCATTTACTGTAGAGTTGTCTACGATCACCCCGTCGATCACAAACAGCGGCTGGTTGTCCAGCGCCATTGAGTTGAATCCACGCAGTACAATGGCAGTAGAAGAACCTGCCTGACCGCCGGTAGGGTTGACAGTAAGACCGGCTACACGGCCGGCCAGACCATTGAGAAAATTCTCCCGTTGTGTTTGGGCTACTTCCGCACCATCTACCTTTTGCGCCGAATAACCCAGCTCGCGCGGGTTGCGCTTGATGTCCATGGCGGTCACAATCACCTCGCCCAGTGTGCCGTCGATGGCTTTCAGGCTGATGCCGAGGGTAGTGCTTTGACCCGGTTTTACATCCTGGGTCTCATATCCTACATAAGAGACCTGGAGGGTTTCGCCCGGAGCTACAGCGATGCTGAATTTACCACTGGCATCGGTCTGTGTGATCCGGGAGGTACCCTTTACCCGGATGGTGACACCCTGGAGCGGTGTCTTGTTATCATCCGATAGTATTGTGCCGCTAACGGTTCGCTGCTGCGCCTGGACGAAACCAGGTATGAAAAGCAGGAGCGCGCACAATGCTACTACTAACTGGAGAGTTTTTCTCATAGCTGTGTTGTTTTAAAATATGTAATTAAGCAGTTTTAAAAAATCATCCCGGTATTTACATGATCTGGATACCAGCGTCGGCATAGGGTTTCAGCAAAGGGTCTTCCGGAGAAAGCTCCGTAATAAGGATATCGATTTTGCTCAGCTCGCAAATCTGGATTGGCTGATAGGTGTTGATCTTTTCCGCAATAGACAGGCATACCACTTTCCGCGATGATTCAATCATGGCTTTTTTCAGATGAACCACTTCCCAGTCGTTATCTGTTACACCATTCTGAATGTCGATGGCATTGGTACCCAGAAAACAGATGTCTGCTTTCAATTGCCTGATCTTGGCAATGGCCTCTGGACCTACCGTGATCTTTGAACTTTTGGAAATTTTATCACCAATCAGGATCACATCAATATTCGGATGATCCATGTACTCGAGTATGGCCGCAATACTACCGGAGATAAAAGTAGCCTTGAGCTGTGGAGGCAGCATCCGGGCCATTTCCACGATAGTAGTACCACCACCGGTGAGTACAAACATGCCGTTGCCGATGAGACCTATGGCTTTCTGAGCGATTTTTCTTTTCTGTGCCTGTGAGTAAACCCCATTGCTGGGGACATGAACCTGGCTGAAGGAGCGGGAGAGGGCACCCCCATGCACCTTGATGAGCTTGCCTTCTTCGGCCAGCTCCTGCAAGTCGCGCCGTACCGTGTCTTCCGACACTTTGATATCGACACTCAAAGATGAGGACAGTACCTTATTGTGCAGATTGACCTGCTGCAATATATAAGATTGTCGTTCCTTCTTAAGCATGCTTCAGTTTTGGATAGCATGTTAAATATAGATTAAATTCCTGCACAAAAACGCAAAAACCTGAAAAAATCTGCAAGAATGTGGAAATCCCCCGCAAGTTGTGGAAAACGGTAAGAGAGGTATAAAGGGTATAAAATGTTTAAAGGGTATAAAGAGGATTACCCCTTATACCCTTTAAACCCTTTATACTTTTTAAACTTATTAGAACGTAAACCTCGCCGTAAACCCTACCGCCGCCGGTTCAAAGTTGATATCGGTGACGAGGTTCAGCTCAGGCTTCCAGTCGAGGGAAAGATTGAGCGGAATGTTGGCAAATTTATAATCGAGCCCCAGTACGCCCATCGCACCAAAGTTGGCGTCGGTCTCATTGCGGTTTTTGGTGGGATTGAATGTCTTTACAAATCCCAGATAGGCACCACCGCCATAGAACCATTGCAATCCTTCACTGGCAAATGGCTTATGCACTTCGTAAAGAGCACCCAGTGCCAGCGGATCGCCAAAGGAGAACAATGCCTCCACGGCCGACCGCTCATTTAAAAAATGTTTCAGTGAAATAGAGTTATTAACCATGGCCTGGCTACTGCTGAGGCGTACACCCAGCGCCGTTTTGTAATTCTGTGCAGAAGCAGAAGACACAAAGAAAAGCGCGGTTGCTACCAGCAGGGCGGAGATTGTTTTATTCATAACAGATGAAAGTTTTATGGCAGCATAACGAAATAATGTGCCAGTAAAGTCTAAATAAAATGCAAAAGTAGGGTGTGAGTTATAAGTTTTAGGTTTTAAGTTCGGAGTAAGGTCGAAGGAAAAGGGAATAAGGGAAAAGGAGAGGAGTAATAATAAGGCCCTCTTTAAGCACGTTAAACTCTTTATACCCTTTAAATTTTTAAACCTTTATACCTTTTCTCACTTATCGGTATTTTCGCCTTTTACCAACGTCCGGGCTTATGCGATTGACAAAACTGTTCACAGATTTTTTTAATAGTGAAAAAGCAGGTGGATTTATACTGATCGGCTGTACGATTATTTCTCTCTTACTGGCCAATAGCAGTGCAGGAGAGGCTTATGTTGGCTTCTGGCACACCAAGCTTGGCAATTATAGCCTCGAATACTGGATTAATGATGGCCTGATGGTGATTTTCTTCCTGTTGATCGGACTCGAACTCGAACGTGAAATTTATAAAGGGGAATTATCCAATATCCGAACTGCCCTGCTTCCGGTTATCGGAGCTGCAGGCGGCATGCTGGTTCCCGCCGGTATTTACCTGTTGTTTAACTACGGTACAGCCGGTCAGGCTGGTGCCGGCATACCGATGGCAACCGATATTGCTTTTGCTATCGGCATGCTTTCACTGTTGGGCAATAGGGTGCCTGCCGGACTTAAAATATTTCTGACGGCCCTGGCCGTGATCGATGACCTGGGGGCCATACTGGTCATTGCTTTCTTTTATTCAAAAGGAGTAGTATTGCTTAACCTCGGCATTGCGCTGGGCATCTTTGCCGGGTTGCTGGTCCTGAACCGGCTTAAAATACATAAGCTATGGGCTTACCTGGTGCCGGGTGTGGCCATGTGGTATTTTATGCTGCATTCGGGCGTGCATCCCACTATCACCGGTGTATTGCTGGCTTTTGCCATACCCTTTGGTGATGGCAGCGAAAAGTCGATTTCTTACAAGTTGCAGCATTTCCTGCATCGTCCTGTATCATTTTTCATCCTGCCCATATTTGCACTGGCCAATACAGGTATTATCATTGAAGCGGGCTGGGCCAATGAATTGTTTTCTTCGAGTAGTCTTGGTATCTTCTTTGGACTCGTGGCCGGAAAGCCGCTGGGTATATTACTTTTCTGTGTCATCGCGGTGGCCATTGGCTGGTGTACATTACCTGCCGGTGTAGACTGGAAGCAAATTGGTGCCGTGGGATTGCTGGCAGGTATCGGTTTTACCATGGCCATCTTTATCACCCTGCTGGCGTTCGGAGACGCCCCTCATTTTGTCACAAATGCCAAAATAGCCATATTGATAGCATCTACAGTAGCGGCGGTGTTGGGGTTGTTTGTATTGAACCTTTGTTTCAGTAAGAGAAATATAAAAGTATAAAGAGTTTAAAAAGTATAAAGGGGTAAAAGGGGATGTACATGCCTATACTGTCCACTGTTAACTGTCAACTGATTTTATTCGAACATTTCAAACTTCGTCTTTGGTCTTCTTGCTTCCAGCCACCTGAAGTTGGGGAGTTTCATTTCATCGGGGCTTTTTTGCTGAATGGGCCAGATGGTACCGGTGACCTGGCTGCGGAAGACAACTTTCTCGAGTTCCTTTTGATCAAAATAAATGTCAATGATATCGCATGCCGACTGGTTGACGCCGGTGTAAGCGCTGTCATCGCCCTGGATATAATAGATACATTCTGCAAAACCTTTTGCCCTGACCGAATCTATATTGCCATCGAGGAACCAGCCATCAATACGTGATCCTTTTATCTGGTTATAGACCTCTGCTTCCACATGGTTTATCATAAATCCATTGGGAAAAGCTTCTACACGGTCGGCTTTTTTGTTTTTGGTAAACAATAAGATAGTATCGCCGGTGACCTGGCTGTTCTGTGCCCACACGATGGGATCCTGGTAGAGCCGGAAAACAGAATCGCGCAGGCTGTAAAACATGCTGTCGCAAACGGCCTGCAGGCTGTCGTTGAAGATACGCACATTGCGAAATGCTTCAAAATACCGGTTGCTGCTATCCTTGTCATTGAAGCGGGCTACTTTGATGCCTTTCACCGTATCGGTTACAATCGAATCCATGCCAAAACGATCACTGAGCCGGGCACTGAAGAGCGTATCGGCTGTTACATAAATGGAATCATTGTTCTGCTTCACGATCAGCAGGGGCTTTCGGGTAGCCAGTATCGCATCGGTATTTTTATTCTGAATGATGATACCACCCAGCAGGGTAGTGCCCTGTGCAGAATCAATGACCACAGCATTGCCTGTAGCCTGGTAGATGCTGTCGTTTCGGGTAATATTGTCCCCTCTTACTGTTACTTTGTTTCGCGTGTCTCTGATTTCAGGCCTGCGGCCAAAATTGGCTTCTTTGGTTTCCTGGTTATAAAAACCTTCGCGGGTATAGACTTCCACGCCGCTGGTATCTACAATTTTTGTCTGTGCAATGAACCGGGTGGTCCTGGTCTGCGTGTTGTAAAGCATCGAATCGGTCGAAATAGAATAAGCCGGATCCCTGAGCGATACATTTTGTTTAAAATAAACATCTTTCAGGTCGGCATAATACCAGCCTTCCTTACTGGTGAGTACAGATTTTCCATTGACCACTTTACCCCCGTTTTTATAGATACCGAGATTGGTTTCCATATTATACTCCAGGTCGGGAGTGGTAAGAGTGCCTTTGCCATCGGTGAGTTTAACGTTGCCATCGAGGTAGGCAATCTTTTCGGTACCCAGGTAGCGAAGGTGATCTGAATAAATATCGGCGGTATCGCCATCGTTGATATGTACTTTACGCCAGGCTTCAAATACGTTGGTGCGGCTATTGAGTATAGCACTGTCGCAGGTAATGATGGTATTGCCCTGCCGCAGCTTTACATCGCCGGCTACGATGGTCAGGCGTGTACTGTCGTCAATGGTCTTGAACGTAAGGGTGCGGGTATTTCTTAATATTTCTATCCGTTTGGTTGTATCGCCAATCTGGCCGTTGGCATTGGGTACAGGCTCCTGCGCCTTCAGTACCGGATGCAGGAATAACAGCATGGCCAGCATGCTGAGCCAGGTTAGAAAAGGTTTGCGCGTTGATCGGGAACTCACTGGGGAATTGTGTCTTTTTTGCCGGGCGAAGTTAAAGCACCGCCCTTGTCCTTCTTGCCAAAAATGGAAAAATTAACGTAGCGTTTGGGATGGGTACGCAGGTCGTCGAGCAATATTTCCGAGCTCAGCAATACATCATTCAGCTGGTTGTACAACTGCCGGTCATTGATCAATGCACCCAGCGAACCTTCGCTGCTGGATATTTTGCCGATGGTGCTCTTGAGTGTTACGATAGCGGCCTGCAGTGTGTCCATGGTTTGTTTGAGGTCCACGGCCGACAACTGATCTGTAAACCGTTTGGTGCTGTTGATAATAGCCGTGATGCTGTCATTGTTTTTACGGAAGTTGCCGGTAATGCTGTTTACATTATCCAGCGTTTGTGCTACGGGACCGTTTTTGGCATCGACCAGCTGGCTAAGCGAATGGGTAGCCGTACTCAGGTTGGCAATAGTGGCCTGCAGGTTGCCCTTGGTTTGCGAATCAAACAGCTTGTTGATATTAGCGAATACACGATTGAGCGAATCCAGTGAGCTGCGGATCTTGGCCAGTGTGGGAGATACTTCGGCTGTCAATCCACCCAGCAGGCCTTCATCAATACGGGTATTGATCATATCACCATCCTTCAGATAGGTAGTGGCATCGCCTTTTTCGATCAGGATAGTGCTGGAACCCAGGCCGGCAATCGGTGCCGATATATAGGCTACAGAGTTGCTGGGAATATTGATATCACGGCTCAGGCTGATGGTGACCTTGATACCGCTCACATTCTTATCGGTCTCTTCCATGTCGTACACGGCACCAATGGTGAGGCCATTTATTTTTACCTCATTTGATTTGGCCAGTGCCCCCAGCTTATCAAATACAGCATAGATCTTTTTGGTACGGTTAAACACATCACGTCCCTTCAGAAAGTTGAACCCTGCAATCAGTAAGCCCAGGGCAACCAGCGTGAGGATGCCAACCTTCGTTTCTTTGTTGATTTTCATGATAGCGGTATGGTTTCCGGGTGCCAAATTAACTAATTATTTCTAAACGGGTTAGAACAGCTACGCCGGGCCAGGAAAGGGGTGGGATAATAACAGGACAGGATCCGGTTCAGTGGGCTAACCCTAATGGATTGACCATCACCTCTTTTATTTAACAGGACGTAAGCCTGTGAACGGAGCCGGGACAGGATGGGTCTTCTGGATCAGTCATTTCCGGCGATCTGTATCACTATATTTCCTTTCTTATTTCCTTCGTCAAAGCAGGCATGGGCTGCTGCCAGCTGGTCAAAGGGATAGATGCGGTGATTTGAAAATTTGAGGATTTGAAGATGGGGGGAAGGAGAATGTGCTAATATGCTGATGTGCTAATGTGGTAGTCCCGATATTAAAAGGCACATCTGTCAGCTGTCAGTTTTATAGCGGATCAGGAGTGCCGTCAGCTTTTCTTTTTTATCGGCGGGTATTTCTTCTTCGATAGCGAGCCATTGCAGGAGGCCCGGTTCTACAATAGCGCCGGCCTGCAGCAGTATCTCCAGCAGCAGGAAATAATCAACGACCTGATCTTTTGGCCATCGGTATACAGGATCGCTGTTGCAAAGTGCCCAGATGCCGGCACCCAGGGCAGTGCCTCCGTATTTATTTCTTGCTTCCAGCGAAGCCCCACGGTCAATGAGCAATCGGATAATATCAATGTGCCCGCCAATAAGCGCCCAGTGCAGGCCGTACATACCATCTATTTCCAGGCCTGGGTCAAATCCCCTGTCTAACAGGTATTCGACTACCGCTGTGTGGCCAAATTCGCAAGCCCATGCAAAACCAAACTCCAGTTGCTTTTGCGTGCCGGCAGATTTCAATGATCCGTCTGTATTGAAATAACTTTTTACAATGTCGAGCCGGCCTACGCCGGCAGCACCTTCGAGGTCGAGTGTGGCTCCATTCTTTGCCAGAAAATCGGCCCCTTCGGGCCGTCCATTGTGCAGGCAGCCGTTTACTCCGCCTTTGATGACCGCTCCGGCCCGTAGCAGCGTCTCCATCAATGGTATCAGCACACCTGCTTTGGCAGGCCAGATGCTGGTGGCTACCAGTCCCAGTGTAGTGGAGCCGCCATACATATCGGCCGTGGCACCTACGTCTGCACCTGCATCGAGCAATATTTTCAGGATATCTACCGCATTGGGTGGCGTGCGTTGATGTTCCACGCCATTAGCACCTATGTAATGAATCAGCATGGAGTGATGCGGACGCATAGACCGGGCGCGGATAAGTGAAGGATTCTTTTGCAGGAGTGCGCGCAGGGTGGTTGTATCGCCCGACATCACTGCATCGGCTGCTGTTTCAAATTCAGCGACCGGTGAGTTTTCCCTGGTCACTTCTTTTACCCAGGCCATCAGTTGCGACCAGTCGTTAAAATAATTGTAACGGGCTACGACCAGGCGCGTATCATCTATCGTGGCGGTGCTGTTTCGGAAATCAGCGTCAGACTGCCGGGATAAATGTGGATGATAGTTCCGGACAGCCTGCACCGCATCCCGTGCGCCTGCATTGACGCCAGCCAGCAATGCTGCGGCCTGCTGTTCATATTCATCCGTACTTGCGTATAAAGGCAGAGGTTGCATAGTCGGTATTAACGATGTTGATCGATCAGGATGGTATTGCCATCGGGATCAACCACTATGAGGTGGGCAGGACCCGATCCGTTTTCATCTGCTTCGGTTACCGGCTGGATACCTGCTTTTTTGATCTGTTGCTGGATGGCCCTTACGTCATCAAAAGGATTGAATGGCTGCGCACTCTCGTCCCAGCCGGGATTGAAGGTGAGGATATTGTTTTCAAACATACCCTGAAACAGCCCGATCAGCGCATTTCCATTTTTCATGATAAGATATCGCTGCGCTTCAGCGCCTCCCAGTACAGTAAAGCCAAGTGCTTCATAAAACTGGCGCGATGCTTTGAGATCTTTTACTGCAAGACTGACTGAAAAAGCTCCTAATTGCATAAGTGTTGTTTTGATGTCTGTAAAAGGTAAGTCATTTTGCAAACACTTAATTACTCCCTGGTGGCTTTATACAGGGCGTAGCTGAAATTTCGGTTGCCCACAAGTATATTTTTATTTCCGTCCAGGAAAAGTAATACTTCGGGGCTGGCTTTTAACAGGTATTGGGTGGGGTGTGCCGGCAGTTCGAGCAAATAGACCAGTGCATGAGGGTCGGTAGCGGTGCCTGTGGTTAGCCGCCATGTGCCTTTCAGGATATGATCACCCCTGAATTTGAAACCCTCCAGACGAAACGTACCGGCCGTGCAGTCTGTACCGTTTTTATACAACGACAGCCGCCATTTTATTTTTATACATTCCGGTATGGTCGGCTCCTGCAGCAGTCGGGCAAGCTCCTGGCAGGGAGTTCGGCCATCAAAGTGGCCGATCAGGCTGGCCTTTTCATTGATTGTTTGCGCTGTTGCCCGGCCATTCACCAGGCAGATATAAAACATGAATAACAGAAAAAATGTTTTCATATAGTTTAATGTGAGGTGTTGCTTATCCTGTTTAACACGAAACCATGACTTTCATCACCTTTGACCAGGTCGCCAGCCGGGTAGATAAAATGCAGTATGTTGCTGTCGAGCAATAATAATCGCAGGTTGCCATTCAGGCTTCTGCTGTTGAGCTCAAGTATCCTGTAGCTGCTATTGTTTCTGCTGGTAACCGTTGTATTTACACGACCTTTTACCAGCAGATTTTTACCGCCACCGGCAAAGTTTGGTGTATTTGGAAGGTAATCTCCGTAAGAGACCTGCAAAGAAAAGCTGCTGTCATTTTTTTGATCAGGCAAACGCAGTTCCCATTTCATAAAAGCGCAGGTATCTGAAGCTGGTATAAACAATGTCGCATTGATCAGGGCATTGCACGGAGTGCTGCCGGCAAAGATCCTGGTAGCCTGCAACGGATCGGGCGATTGCTGCTGAAAACAAGAACTGATGCAGATATAACAGATCGTCGAAAAAGATAAAAGGACCGCAGAGGTTTTCATATGCTGGTTTATCAAATCTGTCATTTTTTATCTTGCCCGTAAGAAAAATTACACCTCCGGCTGGTAAACCTTTACAAAGAGCAGGAATAATGGCAATCCCGGAGAATGGATACCTTTACGCTTAAATCAGGATGGTATCATATGGTTGGCGACAATAACACCGGGTCAAAAAGAGCTTCGGAGATCACCCAACAATATCTGGAGCTGATCGATCGTCACATCGAGGATGTGGTGAGCGGGCGTACGGCCGAACTGATGCAATTGTCGCAAATTGCGGGTCAGCTGGCTGTCTCCCATAAACACCTGACCGATACCGTTCAGAAAACAACGGGTCATCATCCCTGCCATTTTTACGATGAGCGCATCATTGATAAAGCAAAACAATTGCTGACCGGATCCGATACGCCTGTTGCCGATATCGCACTGACCCTTACATACGACCCCTCCAATTTCTCCAAGTTTTTCAAAAAGTGGACAGGACTCACACCCGGCGACTTCCGGAAAACAAAAAAGTGAATCCCCGAAAATTCCGAAAAGTTCACCATGAACGGGGCTGAAGCATCGTTGACCTTTGCCATAAATCAAAAAACATATCATTATGGCAAGAAACGATGTAAAAGGAAAAGTAATTCTTATCGCAGGCGGTGCAAAGAACCTGGGAGGTTTGCTGAGCCGCGATTTTGCAGCAAAAGGAGCGAAGCTCGCAATACACTACAATAGCGAAAACACAAAAGCAGATGCGGAAAAAACGCTGGAAGATGTAAAAAAGGCCGGTGCAGAAGCAATCCTGTTCCAGGGCGATCTGACCGATGTAAAAAATATCACCCGTTTTTTTGATGCAGCCATTGAGCGCTTTGGTGGCGTCGACATCGCTATCAATACTGTTGGAAAAGTATTGAAGAAACCTTTTGTAGACACTACCGAAGACGAATACGACAGCATGGCTGATATCAATTCGAAGGTAGCCTACTTCTTTATCCAGGAAGCCGGTAAGAAATTAAACGACAATGGAAAGCTCTGCACGATCGTGACCTCGCTGCTGGCCGCCTATACCGGATTGTACTCCACTTATGAAGGCATGAAGGCGCCGGTAGAGCATTTTACCCGCGCTGCTTCCAAAGAGTTTGGTGCCAGAGGTATTTCCGTAACGGCGGTGGCTCCTGGCCCCATGGATACACCTTTCTTTTATGGGCAGGAAAGTCCCGATGCAGTGGCTTATCACAAATCTGCTTCAGCCCTGGGCGGCCTTACCGACATCAAAGACATCGCACCGCTGGTAGAGTTCCTGGTATCTGATGGCTGGTGGATCACCGGGCAAACGATTTTTGCCAATGGGGGGTATACGACGAGGTAGGAGGGAGAGGGTAGAAGGTAAAAGAAGGAGATTTCCTGGCAATTTTTTCTCTAAGGGAAGGGGTTGCCAGGATTTTTGTCGTTTAAAGGGTATAAAGGTTTAAAGGTTTTTTATTACTATTCAACACATTCTAAAAAACAATACAGTTCAGTTCCATCCATTTATTTTATGAAGAATTATTTTTAGCTTTTCAACTTCTGCGATTGATTGGTCAAATGTATTCTTTGTTAATTTATAGAAGGGAACAATCCCATGTGGTTCGTTATCTTTAGGTTTTAAAGCTTTGAGTTTCACAAATTGGAGAACATTCTCTTTTTCAAAATCTTCCATCGCTTTTGGTGAATAGTCAACCGAGAAATGTGCAAACCGATTTCGCATTTCAATAGCAGCATTAATTGAGTTAAACAAATTTGGTTCATGTTTCTCTATTTCAGAACCATGCTTTTCGACTGTTCGCTGAAATGCCTCAGACTTTGCTTTCATGTTTAGACTTCCTAGGACAACAACTATTAATTCGTTTGCTGAATCTTCATCACCCGTCAACTTATTTGCTATATAATAGTCTATACTTCGTTCAATCTCAATCAAAAGGTCAATGTACTGGCCTCTGTATTTGATCGCAATATCTTTCATTTTTTTTTGGATACCTGCGTACCTATTTTTTTGATCTTCGCTAATTCTTTGCATAAGTGAGGTGTTTGTGTTGTTTTTTAAGATAGGTATTATGCGATTGAGTTTGAAACATGAACTCATTTAGCACTTTACCCCACTTAGCTAAATGGATAACCAAATTGCTATTCAGATTTGATGAATACAAAAATAGGTTACGGAACTTACTAACAGTTTTGAAGGGATTGGTCAAGAAACGTTATCAAATAAATTCGAAACCTAGGGATTATCGAACCGGTAAAACTATATAGGTTCGCTTGATTAATTGATAATGTTTGCTATAAGTCAAGAGACAAAAGATGCCTAATATTCTCATCCGGTTTTTTGAATATGTTATCTACTAACTATAGAAGTAGACTCATAAGGATTGTCTGACAGCGGTATGCCAAGTTTTTTGACCTCGTTAAGAATTGAAACAGCAATTGCCTTTGCCGCCTCTATTTGATCATTTGGGACTTGCCATCTCAATCGGTCTAAACTTACAGCCGCAAATGTTATCATTTGAATAGGTAAAGCTGGTTCAATTTCATGCGTCGTGTATAATGTCAATTGATCTTTGGCAATATCTGCTTCTACACGATGTATTAGAGCGGAGTAGATTTTGTTACCGATCTGGAAACTTATTTTAAAAAGGTACATATGATATTGGCATTTTATAGTATTATAAGGTAGCAAAAACTGTTCCCGTCAAGTAGGTTGCGCACAGGTGTGTATAAGTACTATCGGAATTTCGATAAAAGCAAATGCCAGAACGTATATTCTGGCATTTGAACTTAATTAACTGGCATGATAAACGTATCCAAAAATGAAAAAAAGCATTGATTTAATTACTTATTTCAATGCTTTAATGTGATCCGGATTGGATTCAAACCAATGACCCACAGCTTAGAAGGCTGTTGCTCTATTCAGCTGAGCTACCGGACCGGGTTTTTAGAAACCGGCCGCAAATATACCATAAATCCGGCAAGGGAGAGAAGAACCGGGTGAAAATTAATGGACAGGAGGAAGGGCTGCCGCTTTGCCTTACCTTCACCCGGCCAAAACCTTACCAGTTGATATGGATGTAAAGATTGAAGAGAGCTGGAAAAACCTGCTCAAAGATGAATTCAGCAAGCCTTATTTCGAACAGATTGTATTGCACCTCAAAACGGAGCGAGCCCAGCATAAGACTATTTATCCGCCGGGTGCGCTCATCTTTAATGCCTTTAATACCACACCGGTCGATCGGGTAAAAGTGGTGATCCTGGGACAGGATCCTTATCATGGTCCCGGCCAGGCCCATGGCCTCTGTTTTTCGGTGCAGAATGGCGTGCCGCCACCACCTTCGCTGGTCAATATTTTCAAAGAGTTGAAAGAAGATATCGGTATTACCATCCCCCGGCATGGCAACCTCACACATTGGGCACAGCAAGGCGTGTTTTTGCTCAACGCCAGTCTTACGGTTCGTGCCGGTGAGCCCATGAGCCATGCCAAAATTGGCTGGGCTACCTTTACCGACACCGTTATACAGCGTATCAGCCAGGAGCGGCCGCACCTGGTCTTTATGCTCTGGGGAAAGTTTGCCCAGGAAAAAGCCATGCTGATCGATCAGAGCAAACACCTGATCCTGAAAGCGGCTCACCCTTCGCCTTTATCGGCCCACAATGGTTTCCTGGGTTGCCGTCACTTTTCCAAAGCCAATGCCTACCTCATCAGCCAGGGTATCGACCCGATCGACTGGCAGTTGTGACAATGATCCTGTCAAAAGCTATTTATCTTTAACTATCCTGATTTTGGTTGCTATGCTAAAGAATATACTGGGACGCGTATTTGCCGTTTGGGCAATAATCATTTTTATCCTGACCATGCTGGTGGCCTATCCGCTTATCTGGTCGGCCAAATTCAGCCCTGAGCCAAAGCGTACAAGAGTATTTCAGCGTTTTGCCCGCGGCTGGATGCGTGTTTATTTTTTCCTGACCGGTGTGCGCATCCGCATAAAAGGAAAAGAACATTTCGACCGTGGACAAAGCTATGTAGTGGTATGCAATCACAACTCCTTTATGGATGTGCCGCTGGCCACTCCGTTTATTCCCGGTCCCAATAAGACGATTGCCAAAAAAGAAATGGCCAGTATCCCGTTGTTTGGTATGATCTATAAACTGGGCAGTGTACTGGTGGATCGTAAAAGTGAGGAGAGCCGCAAGCAAAGTTATGTGCGTATGAAAGAGGTGCTCAATAAAGGATTACACATGTGTATCTATCCCGAAGGCACGCGTAACCGTACCAAAGAACCCCTGCAATATTTTCATAACGGCGCATTCAAACTGGCCATCGATACCGGCAAACCCATTATGCCGGCCATATTGTTCAATACAGCCAAAGTACTGCCCCCCAATAAATCCTTTTACTACTGGCCCGCCTGTATCGAAATGCATTTCCTCGAACCCGTGCCCGTAGGCAGCTATTCGATGGAAGAGTTGAAAGATGAGATTTTTGAACAGATGAAAATGTACTATGAAGAGGTGGAAGGTAAGAGGTAGAAGGTTAAAGGAGTATAAAGAGTTTAAAGGGTTTAATATTTCTACCGCCGCTGTCAACTCTACTATTTGATCTGACAAATAACCTGTGTCGAATAAGAGTAATTCTGTCAGGAATATATTTAATGGTTTTAAACCGTCTGATTAGTTTTGACTTATCTGCGACTGTCCGAAAGATCAAGTACTGATTATTGCACCTTATACCTTCAATTCTAAACCTTTTACCTTTCTCAGTAGCCCGTAAAAAAGCTTCTCGTCCTGTTGATCCGCAGATCCTGCAACACGCCTGCCTTGGGGCTGATGGTTACATTGAAGAAACGATAGATACCGATAGGCGTCACACTGATCGCCATTTGCCAGCAATGCATTTCGCGGTTGATGGACATACTGAACGTTTGCAGCTTTTTGGTATCGAAATCATAAAAACCGTTCATGGTAAAATTCCACTTGGGCGTAAGGCTGAAACTGCCGCTGAAGCTGGCACTCGACCGTACCACATTCTCATAACCGCTGTAGTCGCTCTTGATTTGCCGCGCAAAATAAAGTGAATAGGAGAGTGATACCTGCCAGGGAATGTTGAAGTCAACAAACTCAGAAGGATTCTGCCGCATATAATCGAGCATACGCTGACGGTCATCGGCAAAAGTAGGGTCATTCATCAGGCGATCTTCCTCTTCTTTTTTCTTTTTGTCCTTATCCTCATCGCGGGGTTTGCTCTGGAAAGTGGTAGAGAAAGAAAGACTACCCGAGGTGATCTGTCCCAGCTTGAATTTGCCCGACTCCCAGGCATATTTGTCAATGTTGTTGCCAAAGCTATCGGTCTGGTAAGGATTCATGATAGCATTGGCGTTGATATTGATCTTCTGAAACAGGTTGGTACGGAAATAAAAATTGAAGGGAGACAGCTTGAGCGAGTCTGCCAGGAAGTTATAGTTGGTCGACACGCCAAAACCTTCAATAAGGCGGACGATCTCGGGTTTACTGTTGCTGGTAGAATCCTTACTGCGCATTTTCATCTCCAGGTTATTGTCCAGCTGGAAGGAGAGGCCTCCAGTGCGCCCTTCTGAGTAACCACTATAGATACCGCCCTGCAGTTTGGAAAACCGTTGTGTATTGCCGGCAGCGTTGATCTGTGTGGTATAATAATATTTGGAAGAAAGATCGGGGCGATAGTTGAGACCGATCGACGGCCGTACTACGTGCCGGATGCCCTGTACTTTGGAACTCTTTTTAAAATTGAACGTACCAAACATCGCCGTGTTGAAGCTAAGGCCAAAGCTGGCCTGCTGATCCATAAAGAAGCCCTTGGTAACAACCGTATCCAGTTTCTGGGCAGTGGGGTTCCAGTGCCGTTCAAATGTCTGTGATATCCATACCTGCGAGTAGCTTACGCTGGGCGATACCACGATGGCGCCGCCGAGTATGGGAGGCAATGAAAGAGTAATGGGAATATTATGCTGTGCTCCCCACTGCAATGTGTCGAGCAGGTTGCGCAGTTTGAAGGCGGTGTCGTAAAAAGAAACCGAGTTGCGGAAGTTGCCATTATACGCAATACCCAATTGCTCATACCATTTTTTGGAGCCGGCAAAATCCTTTTTCTGGAATGGGTAAAGTGTGCTTACGGTAAAGCCCATGTCCGGCAGGGCGATGTTGACCAGTCGATTGTAGTTGTTTTGCGAGTGGTTGGCACTTATGGTCAGGTTATATGGTTTGTCTACCCAGGTCTTGGAATAGGTGATCGAAGAACCCATCAGGTTCTGGAAGTTGAGCTGCGGGCTGTTGGGTACATTTTGATTGTAGCGGGTAGAACTGGCATTCACATTGGCCGAGAAGGTGACACCAGGCCGCGCTTTCTGATCCATGCTGTGGTTCCAGCTCAGTGTATAACTGTTGATGGGTGTATAGTCGGGGTCGCCTTTAAAGTTGCGTTTTGTCTTCTGCAGGCCAAAGTTGAAAGCTCCCCTGTACCGGTAGCGGCGATAATACGTGGGGTTGATATTGGCCGACCAGCTGCCATATGAATAAATATTACCATAGAGCTTGGCATCCCAGTAATCGTTGATCACTTTATAATAACCCAGGCCTTCAAGCCCCAGACCCATCTGATCGTTGGTAGCAAACTGGGGGGGAAGCATGCCGGAGTGACGCCCGGTAGATAATGGAAAAAGTCCAAAGGGGAGATAAATGGGTACAGGCACTCCTTCAAATTCCGGATGCACGGGCCCCGATACCGCCATTTTTTTATTGATCACCTTCAGTTTATTGGCCATAAAGGCAAAATGCGGATGATCGAGGTTACAGGTTGTAAACCGTCCGTGCGATACATAGGTCACATCATCGCTCACTTTCTTGGCCCGGTCGCCATGCAGAAACATATCGCCATCCTGCGTGATCGTATTGGTGGTGATGCCCTTTTGCGATTTAAAATTAAATTGGATGGTATCGCTGATAAATGTCTGATCGCCTTTGGTTAACTGTGCTTCTTCCAGCACTGTACCGGCACTATCTTTTTGATTGCGGGCTGTGATCAGCTGGGTTTCCTGGTCTATCTGCACCCAGGGGCCCTGCAGGTTTACATCTTCATATTCGGTTTTGGTTTTGCCGTGCAGGGTGATCTTCTTACTCCGGATATGTACCACCACAGAATCTTCGGCAAAGTAATTAACCGGTGCAGAAAGTGTATCTTTCGAAAAACGCAGGGAAAAAGTGTCGGTTTTGGTGAACAGGGTAGAGTCGGAGCCGGGGATGACGGTCGTGTCGGACGATTCGATACGGATCGGTTGCTTTACCGGTGGGCGTGCAGGAGGTACCGTATCGGTCGCCTTACCTGTTAAAGGTCTGTCAAAATCCCGGGTAGGTATACGTTGCGCGTTTGATTTCCACGTTACTATAAAAAAGCACAGGCCAAACATGGCCCGGAATAAAAATTTTTTTAAACTAAATTTGCGCAGTCGATTCATACGGTAGGGGCAAAAGTAATTGATTCACCCCTAAACATTATGTGAAGATTCCACTTAACCCGTTAAAAAAGAAAAACCATGATGAAACGAACCCTGGCTATCATGATTCCGGTAGCTGTGGCTTTTTTGTTCTTGTCTTTCATTACACGTAAGCGAGAACCAGTACCCAAGGCCGCAATCCGCACCCTGATCATTGATGCCGGACATGGAGGCATTGACCCCGGCGCCCGGGGCTCTTTTAGTACCGAGGCAGAAGTCAGTCTGTCTGTAGCACTCAAATTCGGAAAGGCCATTGAAAAAGAATTTCCCGAACTGAAGATCGTATACACCCGCACAGAAGATATCATGGCGGGAAATAAGAGAAATAAGGATGATGGCAACCGCTACCGGGCCGATCTGGCCAATAAATCGGGCGGTGATCTTTTTATTGCCATTCACTGCAATTCGGCCCCGGACCAGAAACACCGCGAACTGACCGGCTATAAAAATCAGACCGTTTATGTAGGTAAGGGTAAAAAGCGCCGGAAAGTGACCAAAAAAGTTCCGCAATACCGCTACTGGACCACTCCTTCCATCGCCAAAGGCACAGAAACCTATATCTGGGCCGTAGGTAAGAACGATGCCAAGGTAAATTCAGTAAATAAGAATGAAGATTATGAAGGTGAGATCGACTCTACCTCCACACTGAAACTGCCCGATCCGTCAGATCCTACCGAAAAAGCACGGATGCTGATCTATGCACAGCAGTTCTTCAAAAAAAGTCTGAACCTGGCCGATCTCATCGAAAAGGAATTTATAGCCGGAGGCCGTATCAGCCGTGGTGTAAAACAACGTAACCACACCGGTATCTGGGTACTGCAGGCCACCGGTATGCCCAGCGTACTCGTAGAGATCGGGTTTATCTCCAATCCCGAAGAAGAGAAGTATATCAATAGTGACAGGGGGCAGGATGATATAGTGGAAGCGCTGATCAATGCATTCCGGTCGTATAAGCAAAAAGTTGAGTCGAAGCAGATAACGACGGGATAGAGAATGAGGTGTGTTGATTTGGAAATTTGAAAATTTGAAAATGATTTAGGCTGGAATATTTACTTACCTCCAGAACTTACAACCCATCTTCAAATCATCAAATCTTCAAATCACCACATTATTTTTTCCCTACCTTGCACGCCATCTAACGTATGGCAAACCATTTCAACTACGGCAGTGAATCACTGCGAATAGATACGGTACTGGCCCTGGCAGCCGGTTCTGTACAAGGACAGCTGGATGCTGCCGCCCGCGATCAGGTATTACGCAGCCAGGCAGCAGTACAGGAAATAGTCAGCACGCAGCGTACGGTATACGGCGTCAATACCGGTTTTGGTATCCTGGCCAACACACCGATCTCCGAAGCCGATACGGCAACACTTCAATATAAGATACTCCAGAGCCATAGTGTGGGCGTGGGTGATCCCATTCCGCATGAAGTAGCGCGGCTCATGCTTATTTGTAAAGTACAGGCGCTTGCCCAGGGCTACAGTGGTGTACAACTGAGCACGCTGGAGCGGATACTCTGGCATATCGAACAGGATGTTATTCCTGTAGTGCCCGAGAAGGGTAGTGTGGGAGCCAGTGGGGATCTGGCGCCGCTGGCACACCTGTTTTTACCCCTGATCGGGCTGGGAGAAGTGTATTATAAAGGCATCCGCTTCCGGACGGCCGAACTGTTTCAGCAGTTGGGAGTGGAGCCGATCAAACTCGGACCTAAAGAAGGCCTGGCGCTGATCAATGGTACACAGTTCATACTCGCTTTTGCTATAAAAGCCGTACAGCGGCTGCACAATTGCCTCGAAGCGGCCGATATCATTGGTGCCATGAGCCTCGAAGCCCTGACCGGTACCAAGGCGCCTTTTGATGATCGTCTGCACCAGCTGCGGCCCTATGCAGGCAGCCGGCTGGTAGCACAGCGGCTGCGTAAACTGCTCGATGGCTCTGCCATTATGCAAAGTCATATGGACTGCGGACGGGTACAGGATCCCTACAGCCTGCGTTGTATGCCCCAGGTACATGGAGCCAGCCGCAATGCCTGGCTGCATCTGAAAGAACTGACCACTATCGAGCTCAATGCTGTGACCGACAACCCTGTGGTACTCTCTGCCGATGATACGATCAGTGGCGGCAACTTCCACGGACAGCCCCTGGCACTGCCACTCGATTATGCCTGCCTGGCTGCTGCCGAGGTAGGGAATATCGCCGATCGCCGCTGCTATCTGCTGCTCGAAGGCAAATGGGGGTTGCCACTGCTGTTGATGAAAGATGTGGGGCTTAACAGTGGGTTTATGATACCGCAATACACCACCGCTGCCCTGGTGACCGAAAACAAAACACTCTGTTTCCCCGCCAGTGCCGATAGTATCCCTACCAGCCTGGGACAGGAAGATCATGTGAGTATGGGCAGCATCAGTGGCCGGAAAGTGAATCGTGTGCTGGATAACCTGGAGCATATCCTGGCAATTGAGTTGCTGAGTGCCTGCCAGGCTATTGAATTCAGACGCCCCCTGCGCAGCTCCGAAATGCTGGAAACCGCTCATCAGTATGTGCGGAAATTTGTCGGCTTTGCCGAGCAGGACAGGATCTTTGCCGACGATATCAACCAGGTTGTCACCCTCATCCGCGACTTCAGTTTTGTAAAACAGGTGGATGAGCTGGCGGGTAAAAAGGGTAGTTCGTTAAATGCTGAGTTCTCTAATTTTAATTTGCATTAATAATTTGTTTATCATTTAATTATATAGATTTATTCAAATTAAATAATCAATTAGAATTCAGGTTCTGTTTGGTTTGAAAAGTCATATAAAATTATATTTGAAATAAATCATCGTAATTAATTGATAATCTGTAAATTATTAAACTTTTCTGAATAAACATTTTGGATACAAGAATCGGATGGTAGATTGTATAAATTTTAATTTAATTTATTGTAAATGAACTTATTATATTGTTTATTTAAAATAATTATTCAAAACAGGAATCCTTAAACCCTCCACCCTTAACCTTCTGCCTTACTTACTACTTAAAACTTATTACTCAAAATTCACTCATGCCATACGATCCCATTAAATACAAGACTCCCACAGGAACAACACTGAATTGCAAAGGCTGGATACAGGAAGCTGCCTTACGGATGCTCCTCAACAACCTGGATCCGGCGGTAGCCGAACGGCCCGATGACCTGATAGTATATGGTGGTCGTGGTAAAGCTGCCCGCAGTTTTGAAGCGCTTGACCGGATCATTGCCGGCCTGAAAGTGCTGGAAAATGATGAGTCATTGCTGATCCAGAGCGGTAAGCCGGTTGGGATTTTAAAGACACACCCCGATGCGCCCCGCGTATTGTTGAGCAATAGCCAGCTGGTGCCTAACTGGGCCAACTGGCAGCATTTTGATGAGCTGGAAAAAAAAGGACTGATCATGTATGGTCAGATGACGGCTGGCTCCTGGATCTATATCGGCAGCCAGGGAATTGTGCAGGGTACTTATGAAACTTATGCGGCAGTGGCCGACAAACATTTCGGAGGCACGCTGAAAGGCACCTTCAATGTAACCGCCGGATTGGGCGGCATGGGTGGCGCTCAGCCATTGGCCATCACCATGAATGAAGGCGTGGCCCTGGTAGCGGAGGTAGAAGAATGGCGGATCGACAAACGACTGGAGACAAAGTATCTCGACGAAAAGTTTACCGATATCGACCAGGCCATCGATGCTGCCCTGGCTTATAAGAAAGCCGGTGTCGCCAAAAGCATCGGCGTACTTGCCAATGCCGTACATCTGCTGGAGCGGCTTATTGCGCGCAACATAGTGCCAGATACCCTCACCGACCAGACCAGTGCACATGATCCGCTGATCGGTTACTGGCCGCATGAACTGAGTGAAGCTGATGCGCGGGCACTAAGAACCAGCGATCCCGATACTTATATTAAATACAGTTATCACTCCATGTACCGTCATGTGCAGCTGATGCTGCAATTGATGGACCGTGGTGCGATCACGTTTGACTACGGTAATAATATCCGGGCCCGGGCGCAGGAAGAAGAGGCGCGCACCGGAAGCGGAGCACGTTTGACCAAACATGATTGTTTTGCATTTCCCGGTTTTGTACCGGCCTATATCCGTCCGCTGTTTTGTGAAGGTAAAGGACCCTTTCGCTGGGCAGCACTGAGTGGCGACCCGGCAGATATTGCGGTAACGGATGACGTGATCAGTAACCTGTTTCCGGAAAATGCCGGCCTGCAGCGCTGGCTCCGTCTTGCCAAAGAAAAGATTGCCTTCCAGGGCTTACCGGCACGTATCTGCTGGCTGGGCCAGGGTGAACGGGAAAAAGCCGGTCTGGCATTTAATGAGCTGGTACGTAATGGTAAGGTAAAAGCTCCGATCGTGATCGGCCGTGATCACCTCGATACAGGCAGTGTGGCCAGTCCCAACCGCGAAACCGAGTCAATGCTCGATGGCAGCGATGCCGTAGCCGACTGGCCTATCCTGAATGCCCTGGTCAATACTGCCGGGGGGGCCAGTTGGGTGAGCCTGCATCATGGCGGTGGAGTAGGCATGGGGTACAGCATTCATGCCGGTATGGTAATTGTTGCAGATGGTACAGCCGCCGCCGCTGCCCGCCTGGCCCGCGTACTCCGCAACGACCCGGGCATGGGCGTCATCCGTCATGCCGACGCGGGATATGAGCTGGCGAAGGAGGCTGCAAAAGAAAATGGATTAACCCTTGAAGAGAGAATTTGAAGATTTGATGATTTGAAAATTTGAAGATGAACAAGATGTAATAAGTTATAAGTAATGAGTTTTAAGTATAGCCAGATATTGCATTTCTGAACAATCATCAAATTTTCAAATCATCAAATCTTCAAATTTCTAGTCGTATTCGCCCCCATAAGTTGTCGTTTTCTGCCTCTATTCGTTCCATTTTTTTGAATGAGCTTTACAGTATCGATTAAATCAAAAACGAAAATCATCATGGCAACACAAGAAAAAAACAGCGTTACAATTAAAGCTACCATCAATGCCCCTGTAGCCAAAGTATGGGAATACTGGACAGAGCCGGCGCATATCATCAAATGGAATAGCGCCTCTGAAGACTGGCATACCCCCAGCGCCAGCAACGACCTGCGTGTGGAAGGCCGTTTTACCAGCCGCATGGAAGCCCGCGACGGCAGCCAGGGTTTTGATTTTGGCGGCGTATACACAGCCGTGGACGAACATGCCCGTATAGAATATACGATGGGCGATGACCGCAAAGTGAAAGTATTATTTGACGGCGACGGCCAGACCACCCATATCACCGAAACATTCGATACAGAAAATACTTTTCCCGTAGAAATGCAACGCGCCGGCTGGCAGTCGATACTGGACAATTTTAAGAAGTATACGGAGGAAAACTAAGGGAGTGATTTGGAGATTTGATAATTTGAAGATTTGATGATGGTATCAGACCAAATATTTACTTAAAACTTACTACTTATAACTCATTTTCAAATCTCCAAATCGCCAGGATAGCCAGCCGGGTGATCAATAAACCGGTAACCTCTTTTTTTGCCAGGCGTCTCAGTTGTTATGAGACGCTTTTTCTTTGTCCTGCCATTATCCCTGCTTTGCCTGCCTTTTTTACCTTCCTGCCAGTCGGGTCATACAACAGCAAAGCCAAAAGGATATTTTTTAACCGACAGCCTGTACTCCCAAATACTGGGAGAAATGCGGTATTATGATTGGTATGAGCCGATCGGCGCACGACCGCAACCACCCAAAGGAATACTGGTTGTACTGGATGGTCAGGCACTTCTGGGCAATACAGTGGAGACCGTAAAGACACTGGCCGCAGAAGCCGGATCAGCAGAACTGAATGACTGGATCATTCTGGGCGTTGGAAATATATGGACAAGGGATCGCGATTATACTCCATCCCGGCAATTGCAGGTACCGCATATGGATAGCATGAGCGCTGCACAAACGGGAGGTGTATTTTCTTTTTTGCAATTTCTGGAGCAGGAATTAATGCCGGTGATCAATCGCAGGTATCCGCAACTAAAACAACGAATGCTGCTGGGACATAGCTTTGGCGGACTGGCTGTACTGGAATGTTTTGTCCGGAAGCCCGGATTATTTACCCATTACATAGCTGCTGATCCATCATTATGGTGGCCGGCTTATGAACCGGTAATCACCCCGCTGCTATTAAAACAGGACAACAGTAAAGCATTTCTGTATATGGCTGTAGCCAATGTGCCTGGTCATACAGTCGGGTTTGAACAGATACTGGCAGACAAGACAGGTGCTTACCCGTTACAACAACCAGGTGTGCGTGTACTGAATACGTTGCAGAAACAAACAGCCAGCCAGCTGCGGTTTCAGGGACAGTTTTTTGCAAATGAAGATCACCAGTCGATCGTACAGCCTGCCTGTCGTGCAGCCCTGCGGCTATTCCTCAAAAAGGAAAACAAACAACAGCAGTGATCCATTACCTGGTTTATTGTTTTACCGGACAAGTACCGGGTATGCCGTTTTTGCCGATCAGGGTCCGGAACGCCGAAGCGAGCGTGGCAACAGACGATGATAGTAGCAATGCAGCCGACCTACTTAAAATATGGGTGAAAAATTAGAATGGGTCAATAGCACAGGCTTTAATAAATTCGCTGTCTACTTCAGTCATCTAAACCCGCGATATGAAAAAGTTGTTGCTCCTGATCGGTATCACCGGTATTTCCTGCTTATCCCATACTTCTTTACAAGCCCGCAATTCCGAACCGGCCGATCCTTCGCCGGAAGGACGCTGGGATATCACCGTTTATGATAATGGCCGGGAATTTCCCTCCTGGCTCGAGATATATCACTCCGGTCACAAGCGGCTGGTGGGGCAGTATGTGGGGATTGTAGGTAGTGCACGCCCTGTTTCCCTTATCAATTATAAAGAAGGTGTGATCAGTTTTACCCTGCCTCCGCAATGGGAGGGGGAAGATAATGACCTTCGTTTTGAAGCCCGTTTCCAGTGTGATAGCCTCGCCGGCACCATGGTAGCTGCCAATGGCAAAACGTATAACTGGACGGGACATCGTGCTCCCTTGCTCAAACCAAAGACAGCCCCGGTATGGGGCAAGCCCATCAAACTTTTCAATGGCAAAGATCTCGACGGCTGGAAAGCGTTGGGCAAAACCAATCAGTGGGTGGTGGAAAATGGAGTACTGAAAAGCCCCAAATCAGGAGCCAACCTGATCACAACAGCAGAGTTTACCGACTTCAAACTGCATATTGAATTTCGTTGCCCGACTGGCAGCAACAGCGGTGTATACCTGCGTGGCCGTTATGAAGTGCAGATAGAGGATAGCTATGGCAAGGAGCCGCAGAAAGATTATATGGGCGCCGTGTATGGTTTTATCAAACCCAGCGAAATGTCTGCCAGACCGGCGGGAGAGTGGCAGAGCTACGATATCACCCTTACCGGACGCATGATCACCGTTGTCGCCAACGGCAAGACCATCATCTGCAACCAGGAGATTCCCGGCATTACCGGTGGCGCCATCAACAGCCGCGAAGGTGAGCCCGGCCCACTCCTCATCCAGGGCGACCACGGCCCGATCGAGTACAGAAATGTTGTGATTACACCAACGAAATGATTTGAAGATTTGAGGATTTGAAAATTTGAAGATTAGAGAAAGGTAATGAGCAATAAGTTTTAAATAATAATAGACATTACATTTTTGAACGATCTTCAAATTTTCAAATCCTCAAATCCTCAAATCACTTCCCACACCGACACATACTTCCCATTGGCTTCTGCATAACTAAGGAAAGAGTTAAAGAACGGGTCGGCGCCGATGGTGGCGCTGTCGCCGATCACGAATAGTTGTTCGCGGGCGCGGGTGATAGCCACATTCATGCGGCGGTAGTCTTTCAAAAAACCAATGATGCCATCGCTGTTGCTGCGCACCAGCGACACGATGATATTGTCCTGCTCCTGCCCCTGGAAGCTGTCAATCGTGCTCACGCGCAGGGTTGCCGGCAATTGTTCGCGGGCGGCAGTCACCTGACCCGCATAGGGAGATATAAAGGCTGTTTTGGCCGGATCCAGCTGTTGTTGCGCTATCACTTTTTGTACCACTTCCAACTCCCCGGGGTTTTGCAGGCTGGTACCTTCTGCACCCTGTTCTTCTTCATAACCAGCGCCGGCCGTATCGATAAAGGTGACATGGATGCCCTGGTTGTGAAGGTGTGTGGCAGTTTTGAGTTGTTCCTTATAAAAATAGGCACTCGAGAAACCGGCAATGGCGGCGCGCATGCGGTATTGTGTATCGAGCAGGTAAACCGCCGGCTCCCGATCGATGGCCAGTTCGAGTATAGAACGGTTAAAACCCCGGCGGGTAGCTTCTGTACTAAGCACCGTTGGCGGCAGTTGCAGATGATCGCCTGCCAGGATAATATTTTGTGCCAGGGGAAAAATACACCAGGCCAGCGGTTCAATGCATTGCCCGGCTTCGTCGATGATGAGTGTGGAGAATGACATCTTATGAACCCCGGCATCATAAATGCCGATAGGAGTACCCGTTATAACCTGTGCCTCTTCAAAAAAACGTTCTTCGTGATAGGTCTGCAGCTTCTTGATCTCTGCCCGAATGTTTTTTACTTCTTTAAACAGCAATTGTCGTTGTTCCCGCTCCGCCTTACCATAACTGCGTTTGTATTTGAGGGCCATTTTGCGGAACTCTTCTGCGCGGATACGCAATTGTTTCACTTCTTTCTGCACTTTGCTGTTACCCATTTTGCCTTCGGGAGTATGGGCAAATAAGGTTTCATCGGCTTTGCTGGCATTGCCTACGCGCAATACCCGGATGCCGGCAGCCAGGAGTCCACGGGTCAGGTGGTCTACGGCTGTATTACTGGGAGCGGCGACCAGCACTTTATCGCCCCGGCGGCAGAGTTGTACAACAGCTTCTACCAGTGTGGTGGTCTTGCCGGTGCCGGGCGGACCATGTACGATCAGCATACCGTCTGCGTGTGTGATAGCTGCTACCGCCTGGCGCTGGCTTTCATTGAGCGACTGATTATGGATCTGTACTTCATTGCTGCCCGACAACAATCCACGCGGCGGCACGGGTGTAGTGGCATGCAGCTGCTCAAAGAGCCGAAACAGGGGTTTGTTTGCTTCCAGCTCCTGCAATACTTTTTTCATGATGCCGGTAGTGCGCGTATCGGGAGCCAGTTTGATACCCACGCCATCTTCTTCTATCCAGTCGGGAAAATCAGGGGCAAAGAGGCGAAACTCACCCTGCCTGCCTTCGAGCTGCAGCAGGACGCCTTTGACGGGTTCTTCACCGTTTTTGAAACATTCAATGGCTGCACCATCACGAAACTGGCTGGCTTCCGGTGGAAAGGCGAGACGGAAACTTATTTCGGGGTAATCGGCATAACCAAAACTTTTGCGTGTCACGATCAGGGGATGCAGGGCCAGCCCTTCTGACTTGAGCGAACGAAGGGTATGCTGCTGATCGAGTTTATAACGTTCGGCCTGTTCTTTTTCTTCGAGGTCGATACAGGCGAGTAATTGTTGAATAGCGGGATGTGAAGACATAGGCAGCGTGCAAGGTACGAAGAGAAGGTATAAAAGTATAAAGGTATAAAGGTATAAAGGTGAAAGAATGACTACGACCCGAATTGATACGTTTATACCTTTAAACTTTTATACCTTTTCCTATTTTCGCGCATGGCATTTTTAGCAGTGAAAGGAGTGAGCAAGCAGGGAGTGGATTTTCCTGTATTGCAGGATATCAGTTTTGAAATGGACCGGTTGGAAAACCTGGCCATTGCCGGTGAAACGGGTTCGGGCAAGACGAGCCTGGTGCAGATTGCCGGTGGCTGGGGTCAGGCCGATGCAGGCGAAGTATATTTTAATGATAAACGTGTGCCCGGCACCCTCGAAAAACTGCTGCCGGGTCACCCGGGTATTGCTTACCTCTCACAGTACTTTGATCTGCCGCCGCATTACTGGGTACATGAGTTGCTTGCTTATACCAATAAGCTGGAGGAATCCCGTGCACAGCGTTTATATGAATTGTGCCGCATCGATCACCTGCTACAGCGCCGGAGCAATCAGTTGTCGGGAGGAGAGCGGCAACGTATAGCGCTGGCCCGCCTGCTCAACAGCAATCCGCAGCTGCTGATCCTCGATGAGCCTTTTTCCAATCTTGATGCGATCAATAAACGAATTATCAAGGAAGTAGTGGCCGATGTGCGCGCCGAGTTTGGGATCAGCTGTATACTCGTATCGCACGAGGCGGCCGATATCCTGGGCTGGGCAGACCGGCTGCTGATCCTGCAGCAAGGGCGCCTTGTACAGCAGGGAAGTCCTGAACTATTGTATCATCAGCCTTCTTCTGCTTATGTGGCAGGCTTGCTGGGAGAGTACAGCCTGCTTGATCCGGCAGATCTGCTGGTGCAGCAACTGATTCCCCTGCGTCCGGATGGCGGGCAATGGCTGTTAAGACCCGAGCAGGTCTTTTTATCAACGGATGCCGGTCATGGCATTGCCGGCCAGGTGTTGCAGCAATCTTTTCGCGGCAGCCATTTTCTGACAACGGTACAGGCAGGCCGGCAAAAAATTCTGGCGGCTTGCCGGGATGCGTCGTTGCAGCCCGGTGCAACTGTATTTGTTTCCGTTGCCGCTGATTGCTGGTTGTTGCAGTGATTTTCTAAGCCTGTGCGAAAATTATATGGAAAGGATGCATAACTCATGGAATAGGTATCAATTGAATGCCGGTTAGGAGAAACGAAACTTTTGGACCGGATATCTTATTATAGGCTTCTTCCTGTTGGCGGGTATCATCTATTGGGGTTTATCAGTAACTGTTCCAGCCTTCTATTTATTTACTCATTTCTTTTATTGTGTATACCTGTAACTCTACCACGCTTCGGGTTCATAAAACCCGTTACAAGCAGGGTGGAGTAATAATGCTGCTCCGTCTCTCATGAATTTCCTTATTTCCTGTAATGTCTTTTACTACAACAGTAGATTTTTTTAACTACAAATAAGTGTATTTGCTTATTACACATTCCCCATTAACCATTGAATAAAAAAAAAGTTAAGGATAGATTTCTGTAATGGCGTAAAAAGTAAAACATTGCGGCCTGATTATCTGCTTTTTGAGCAGGTACCCTGTTAAAGCCACTGTAAATCCACTATTCAATGACACCGAACTTTACCCGTGCGTCGGGTGCATCGTATGCAATCCCGTTAAGTTTTTTGCAAAGGCCCCGCCAGGAAGGTTTTTTAAACTCCTTCTCTACGGAAAGATTCCGCTCCACCTTAGGAAGATTTCTGTTGTTACTCACCTTATTTACGTTTTGTTTTAGCCAGTCGAGATCACAGACTACCTACGACTTTACCACCAATGCCACCATTTCCGGAGGCCCTAATGGATTTGGTATCTGGAATACCCAGGCCGATATTACTGTCGGTGGTGTTGCCTACCGGCTGACCTGTGGTGGTAATGGTTCTTTTACCAACTCTGCCACCAACGGAAACGGTAACAGCAAGTGTCTGTCCAAAGACGGTTCAGGTGGCGATCTTGTCACCATTAAACGCGCCGATAACCAGCCCTTTCAGTTTTACGGCCTCTGGATAAAGCATTTCAGCATGAAAGGCTACCTGGGTGCTACCAATTTTGTGCAGGTCGACTATGTAAAAACAGTAGGCGGCACAGAGACCTGGGCAGATCCTACTCCGACAGGCGGAAGTGGTAACACCACTCTGATAGTGCCTCTTGTAAAAGATGTGACCGTAACGGAAGTAACCGTTCGGTTTTATGCTATCATGAACTTCTGGATCGATGATCTTATCGTCGGCCCGGCTGCAGGAGCGAGTCCTCCTGCTATTACAGCAAATCCGCCCAACAGAACGATCTGTGCCGGCAACAATACTACTTTTACTGTAACAGCCACCAATGCTACTTCCTATCAGTGGCAGGTAAATACCGGATCTGGATTTGGTAATATCAGCAATGGAGGTGTTTACAGCAATGCTACAACCTCCACGTTGAACATTACCGGTGCCACAGCCGCTATGAACGGTTATACATACCGTTGTGTGGCTACGGGCTCGGCCAGTCCTACTGCTACTTCAACTGCCGGTACGCTCACCGTTGATGTCGTTGCTGCCAACATCAGTGCAACCGATGTAAGCTGCAATGGTGGGGCCAATGGTACAGCGACCGTTTCAGTAACCAGTGGTGTTTCACCTTATTTCTATAGCTGGTCACCCAGTGGCGGAACGTCGGCAACGGCTACCGGTCTGCCTGCAAATACGTATACCGTAACCATTACAGATAACCTCAACTGTCAGACTACACGTTCCGTTACCGTCAATCAGCCATCTGCTATCACTGCTTCTACGTCTAAGACCGATGTAAGCTGCAATGGTGGTACCAATGGCACAGCGACTGTTTCCGGTGTGTCAGGTGGCACCGCTCCTTATACCTATAGCTGGTCACCCAGTGGTGGCACCAATGCCACGGCTACTGGTCTGGCTGCAGGTACCTATACCTGCACAATTACCGACAATAAAGGATGTCAGATCACGCGCAATGTTACCGTCAATCAACCCTCAGCCTTCACGATAGGCACATCTAAAACTGATGTAAGTTGCAATGGTGGGGCCAATGGTACAGCTACTGTAGTGGTATCTGGCGCCACAGCGCCATACTTCTATAGCTGGTCGCCCAGTGGTGGTACCAATGCCACTGCTACCGGCCTGGCTGCAGGTACATATACTGTTACGATCACCGATAATAACACCTGCCAGGCTACACGTAATTTCACCATTAATCAACCCACTGCACTCTCAGCTTCTATTTCCAAAACCGATGCGAGCTGCAATGGCGGCGCCAATGGTACGGCAACAGTTTCTGGTGTGACTGGCGGCACAGGACCTTATACCTACAGCTGGTCACCCAGTGGAGGTACGGGTGCTACAGCTACTGGCCTCGCTGCCGGTACCTACACCTGTACAATTACGGATAATAATTCCTGCCAGATCACCCGCAGCATAACAATTAACCAGCCATCCGCCATCACGGCGTCTGTTTCTAAAACCGATGTGAGCTGCAATGGCGGTGCCAATGGTACGGCAACAGTTTCTGGTGTGACTGGTGGTACAGGACCCTATACCTACAGCTGGTCACCCAGCGGCGGTACAGCTGCTACAGCTACTGGCCTCGCTGCCGGTCCTTATACAGTTACTATCACTGATAATAATACCTGTCAGATTACCCGCAACGTAACGATCACTCAACCTGCCCCTGTCACTGCGTCTATTTCCAAAATAGATGTGAGTTGCAATGGTGGCACCAATGGTACAGCGAGTGTTTCTGGAATTGCAGGTGGTTCTGGTAGTTATAGCTATAGTTGGTCACCCAGTGGTGGCACGGCTGCTACAGCTACGGGCCTGGCTGCCGGTACCTATACCTGTACTATTACAGATATCATCAGCTCCTGCCAGATTACACGCAGCATTACACTTAATCAACCGACTGCTCTGAACGGTACTGCTTCCAAAACGGATGTAAGCTGCAATGGCGGCGCCAATGGTACTGCCTCTGTAAGTGTAAGCGGTGGTACAGGTCCTTATACCTATAGCTGGGCACCCAGTGGTGGTACAGCTGCTACAGCTACTGGCCTCGCTGCAGGCACTTATACCGTTACAGTTACAGACAATAATAACTGCCAGATATCCCGCACTGTTACCGTTAACCAGCCATCTGCTCTTACCGGCACAGCTTCCAAAACGGATGTAAGCTGCAATGGCGGCGCCAATGGTACCGCTTCTGTAAGTGTAAGCGGTGGTACGGCCCCTTATACGTATAGCTGGTCGCCCAGTGGTGGCACAGCCGCTACAGCTACTGGTCTGGCTGCAGGTACGTATACCGTTACGATCACCGACAATAATAACTGCCAGATTAGCCGCAGCGTAACGGTGAATCAGCCGACTGCTCTTACCGGTACTGCTTCCAAAACGGATGTAAGTTGCAATGGCGGTACCAATGGTACTGCTTCTGTAAGTGTAAGCGGTGGTACAGCTCCTTATTCCTATAGCTGGGCACCGAGTGGCGGTACAGCCGCTACAGCTACTGGTCTGGCAGCAGGTACATATACAGTTACGATCACCGACAATAATAACTGCCAGATTAGCCGCAGCGTAACGGTGAATCAGCCGAGCGCTCTTACTGGTACTGCTTCCAAAACCGATGTAAGTTGCAATGGCGGCGCCAATGGTACTGCTTCCGTAAGCGTAAGCGGTGGTACAGCTCCTTATACCTATAGCTGGGCACCCAGTGGTGGTACAGCTGCTACAGCCACTGGCCTGGTTGCAGGTACGTATACAGTTACGATCACCGACAATAATAACTGCCAGATCACCCGCAGCGTAACAGTCACTCAACCGACCGCTCTTGATGGCACTACCTCCAAAACGGATGTGAGCTGCAATGGCGGTGCCAATGGTACTGCTTCTGTAAATGTAAGCGGTGGCACGGCTCCTTATACCTATAGCTGGGCACCCAGTGGTGGTACAGCTGCTACGGCCACTGGTCTGGCTGCAGGTACGTATACAGTGACCATTACCGATAACAAATTATGCCAGATCACCCGTACTGTTACGGTCAATCAGCCGACTGCTCTTACTGGTACTGCTTCCAAAACCGATGTAAGCTGCAATGGTGGTGCCAATGGTACTGCTTCCATAAGTGTAAGCGGTGGCACGGCTCCCTATACCTATAGCTGGGCACCGAGTGGAGGTACAGCTGCTACGGCCACTGGTCTGGCTGCAGGTACGTATACCGTGACCATTACCGATAACAAATTATGCCAGGTCACCCGTACTGTTACGGTCAATCAACCGGCCGTATTGTCTGCAACCAGCAGTTCGGTAGACGAATCCTGTGCAGGCGCACTCAATGGTACGGCTACTGTAACACCCAATGGTGGTACAGCCCCTTATACCTATAGCTGGTCGCCCAGCGGTGGCACTGCAGCTACAGCCAGTGGCCTGGCTGCAGGCACTTATACCTGCCTCATTACTGATGCAAAAGGTTGTACTGTGAGCAAAACAGTAACCATCAGCACCAAGCCACTGCCTACTGTACAGACTGTATCTTCTCAGACACTGTGTAACCAGTCTTCTGTTACAGCAGTTAATTTTAGCGGTACTGTAACCGGTACTGTATATAACTGGACCAATTCTGCTCCCGGCATTGGCCTGGCAGCCTCAGGCAATGGCAACATTACCGCCTTTGCTGCAACCAACAACGGTACAGCTCCTGTTGTTGCCACTATACAGGTTACTCCTGTAGCAGATGGCTGTACAGGCAGTTCAAAGACCTTTACCATCACTGTAAATCCCACACCGGCGGTAGATGTAGTAGACGACCAGGTAGTATGTGATAAAGCTACCCAGCCTGCTGTAACATTCCAAAGCAGTGTGAGTGGCGTTACCTACCAGTGGACCAACGATCAGACGGTCATTGGCCTTGCTGCCAGCGGCAATGGCAACTTGCCATCTTTTGCAGCGATCAACAATACGGACGAGCCGATTGTGGCCACCATCAGCGTGACACCCACTGCCAATGGTTGCCCTGGCCCTGTACGCACATTCACGATCACTGTTAATCCCACACCTGGCGTGGATGAGATTGATCCGGTTGTTGTATGCAACAATGGTACTGTAAATGCTGTTGAACCTGGTGGCTCACCTGTGACAGGCACTACCTATAATTGGACCAACAGCCTGCCGTCTATTGGCCTGGCAGCCTCAGGTACCGGTACTATTCCTGTCTTTACCGCCGCAAATGGTACAAACAGTATTCAGACCGCTACAATTGAAGTGACTCCTGTAGCCAATGGTTGCGCAGGACCTTCTACTCAATATACGATCACCGTCAATCCCACGCCGGCAGTAGATGTACCGGCCAACCAGGTTGTATGCGTGGGTGGCAATACGCAGGCTGTTAACTTCAACGGTCCTGTAAGCGGTACAACCTACACCTGGGTAAATGATAAGACATCTGTTGGCCTGGCTGCCAGCGGTACAGGAGATATCCCGTCTTTCGTAGCCACCAATAGCGGTACCACATCGTTGGTTGCCACCATTCGTGTGACACCTCATGCCAATGGTTGCTCAGGACCGGCTCAGACATTTACCATCACTGTAAAAGCTGCTTCACAGGCGCCCACACAGATCGCTGCCAGCCAGACCGCATTGTGCGGCGGCGGTAAAGTAGACCTGCAGGTCAATGGTGGTGCACTGGGTACAGGTGCCGTATGGAAATGGTACAAAGATGCCTGTGGCGGTACCTCCATCGGTCAGGGATCAAGCCTGCAACAGGTACAGGTAGATGGCACAACTACTTTCTACGTACGTGCAGAAGGCGATTGTAATACTACAGCCTGCGCCAGTGTGACGGTAGTGGTGAATGCTCAACCAGTGGTTACATTGAGTGTAGCTCCTTATACCAGCTTAATGCCCGGAATGTTCACAACTATTACAGCTTCTATTACACCGCAGGTGCCTGGAAGTATCACCTGGTATAAAAACGATGCCTGGGTAATAGGCGCCAATCAAAATACGCTCCAGGTAAGTGTAGATGGATTGGGAACTTATACAGCGAAATTTGTATCAGACAACAACTGTATGGCAATTTCCAACGAAGTTGTGATTAAGGATTCGGCTTCAGCCCGAATGTTTATCGGGCCCAATCCAAATAATGGCCAGTTTACCGTACGTTACTATGAGCAGGGCAACAGTAATGTGAAACCCCGCCAACTGATGGTATTTGACAGCAAAGGAGCACTTGTATTCTCAAAAGCATTTACTCCTTATGCCCCTTACTCCAGCATGCAGGTAAATCTTACCGGTCACGCACATGGTATTTACTTTGTACGCCTGGTAGATGGAAATGGTAAAGTGGTAGGTAAGGACCAGGTACGGATATTCTGATGAATAGATTAGTATCGATTCAAATATTAAACAGGCCTCAATTGAGGCCTGTTTGTATTTAAAGGATTTGGGTTAACTTTCCTGATAATTCTTCCTCAAATGAGTTGTCAAAAAGAAAGGACGTATATTTTCGCCTGCTGCCTGTCTTTGTTTTTTCTGTTTTTGTCTGTCGCACCACAAGCAACTTTCTCCGGTTTCTCTCAGCAGCTGTTGAATATAAATGACAGTACAGATGTATACATTAAGGCTATAAGAGCGGAGTATACCCGTATCAACTCACTTACAAGTCTGCGGGTAGATACGCTGGAGATAGATGACCTTTCGGCCGAGGGAGGCGAATGCCGGCTTTATTATGAGGGACTCAACCTGGTTAAGTTAGTCGCTTTATTTTACGGAGAAATAGGGCGTGTCCGATGTGAATATTACCTGAAAGACGGAAATCTGATCTTCAGCTATCAACAGAAAGAAGAGTATGATCGACCGATCGGTCAGGATCAGGTCAAAATAAAATCAGCAAAGGAGCGGCGTTATTACCTGCACAATAAACGATTGATCCATTACATCGATAATTCAGGGAAGCAATTGTCGAAAGAACAGTTTGCTCAACAGGAGAAATTTATACTGGAAGAATGGAGTATAATGCTGGAAGAAGTATCAAAAGGTAAGGTGTAAGGCGAAAGGTAGAAGGTAAAGGGTGTTTGTGTAATCCTTTTACCTTCTACCTTTTGTCTTATTACCATTCATTCCGCTTTCACCAGTTTCATCAATTCCTCTTTCCCATCGAGCAGCGTCAACACATTGTCTTTTATAGAAAAGCCGGACACCTTTTGCAGGGCGCTGGTAAAAAGAGATTCTCCATTGCTGGGACAGGCCATGCGGGTCATAGCCAGGTTGCCAAAGCTGAGCTTACCAGCTTTCTGCAGGGTGAAAGGACCGGTCAGGTTGTTGCAGCCACCATTGCCCGTCACTTTACTGTTGTCGGTATCAAACAAAAGAAAAGGCAGACGGTCATTAAACAGGCTGCCCAGGTTTGATTGCCCCGTGAGCGACTGCAATGTCCATTTGGCTTTTAATACATTGAGTATGCTGGTTAAGTTGTTGCCTTCGGAACAGGAAAGCGTCAACAGCATAAGCAGGCTGGCGGCGAGGAGATTTTTTTTCATATTTGAAGGTTTGTTTAAAAGTTTAAAGGGTATAAAAGTTTAAAGGTTTAAAGAGTATAAGCCTTATGCCTTTAATTTCCTGACCATCTTCAAATCCTCAAATCTTCAAATTTTCAAATCATTAGCACACTAGCACATTAACCCATCAGCACATTACTTATTCTCCTTGATTTCACAACAAATCAAGCCTTATGCCTTTAATTTCCTGACCATCTTCAAATCCTCAAATCTTCAAATTTTCAAATCATTAGCACACTAGCACATTAACCCATCAGCACATTACTTATTCTCCTTGATTTCACAACAAATCAAGCCTTATGCCTTTAATTTCCTGACCATCTTCAAATCCTCAAATCTTCAAATTTTCAAATCATTAGCACACTAGCACATTAACCCATTAGCACATTGCCTATTCTCCTCCATTTCCCAGCGAATGCTGAAACCCTATCGGCTGAAATGCCTGTTTGCGGCCGGGGTCATCATCGTCAAAATCTTCCCATTCGATCAGGTCATTCAGCAATTGCTCGGCATGTGCATAGATAAGGGTAGGAGTGAGTTCTTCCGGACGTACTATTTCAAGACTGCGTGCAGGTTTGGGTTCGCCATATCCTTCTATATAGGGATTGGTCAGCATCACCATGATCTTGCCATTGAACAATTGCTGGTATATGAGCGAGCCATTATTCTTGACCATGGTATGCTTCAGATCTGTATTCTCCAGGTTTTCGGACAATCCGCTGCTGCTGCGTCCGAGGTCCAGTACCACGGCTTCCAGGTTTTCGATCTGGTTGCGCTCTGTGATCCGGGCCCGCAGACCGGTTTCATCTATGATCTGGCCCAGTGAGGCCCTGATAAAATTGCGTGTACTGTCTTTCCATTCCTGCCGGTAGCGTTGGGTATTGGCAAGCACCTCCTGATAGGTAGCTACTTTTTCCCGAAGCTGTGTAAAATCCTTTTGCATGTAGCTTGTTTTTAAGAGTCAAATAGGAAAGTTACAGAAAAAACCGGGTAGCCTGTTCTTGCCTTTTTCTTAAAAATTTTTATCCGGCATAGGGGTAAGGATCAGCTGGGTTGTTAACAGATAAAATAAACAACAGATTTACCATGAAACAGTGCAAACTCATCGTGACAGGACTGGCTATATTCTTACTGGCATCCCAGGCCATGGCGCAGTCAGGAAATGTAAACACAATTTTTAAAAATGATATCCGTCGCTCCGGTGGTTATGGTGCGGCTACCAATTCTTTTACTACTATCCGGGGCAAATATGCCAATATGGTGGGGTTGTACGGTGGTTGGTTTATCAATCAGAAAGTAATGCTGGGTCTGGCTATGTCGGCGACTACCAACAACCTGCGTGTGCCTGCTGCACTTGCCGTGGATCCCGGCAGTAATCAAACCTGGCAATATGGTCAGTTTGGCATCATGACAGAGTATGTGCTGGGATCCAATAAACCTGTACACCTGGTATTTCAACTCATGTCAGGCGCCGGTTTTACACTTCAGTATCCGCGTTATGGTTTTCATGACCGGGATTATGATGATATACATGACGAAAACTGGTTTGTAGTGGCAGAGCCGGGTGTACAACTGGAGATGAACCTGTTTAAGTGGATGCGGCTGAGCCCTGGTGTATCATATCGCGCTACGTTTGGCAGCGATGGTATCGGTATGAAGGATAAAGATCTCCGGGCAGCGAGTTATAATATCACGATGAAGTTCGGTCGCTTTTAAATGTCTTTCATAACAAGGGGTATATCCTGTGTCCCGCCCAGGCGGGGCCAGGATTTTTATATAAATATGATCTCGGGATCCTGCAACTCCCGTTTGAAAATAAACGGGTGAGGAAAGCTTAGCAATACACCCACAATTTCAAACAGGGAGATATAGAGATAAAATGGATGGGCCAGTATCCAGTAGAGCAGGCAGGCCAGTGATGTGCTGATGATACACCAGTAGAGCCGTTTACGGAATAGAGCCTGATGAAAGTTTTTCCTGGTCTCAAAATCGGTAATATTCACCATGATCTGGCGCTGCTTCTGGAGATAGAAAGTAAAAGCAAGAGCGGGAAACAGTGGACCGTACAGCAGCAAATTGCGGATCAGCTTTGCCGAAGAAGGCTCCAGCAGGGGACTGGCCTGCAGCCACACCAGCAGCATGCTTGCTACAATCAGTAATATAGCAACGGTCAATGTGTTGCGAAACCAGCGCCGGTAAGGAGCCAGTTCAATTGTTTTGATCATTCCGCTTGTTTGAGCCGCAAATTAAGGTGACGCCTCAATTTTTCATAATTGTAAATTCCACCCGTCTGTTCAGCTGCATATTCAGCTCCGAATCATTGGGCATCACCGGTTTCGTTTCTCCATAACCTTTTGAGGTGATGCGATCCGGCGAAATGCCTTTGGATAAAATATACTCCATCACCGAGCGGGCCCGGTTATCACTCAGCGTAAAGTTGTAGGCATCAGAACCGCGACTGTCTGTATGGGCGCTCATCTCAATGACAATGGCCGGATTTTCTTTTAATAATTTCACCACACGGTCGAGCTCTACAAATGATTCAGGCCGCAGGTTCCATTTGTCATAATCAAAAAATACATTGTTGAGTCGTACGACCTGGCCAATTTCAATAGGCATCAGGTAGAGGTCTTTGTGCACTTCCATATAGCCGGCTTTTGCCAGCGAATCCAGTTTCAGGTTTTCGGATTGTGCAAAGTAATGATCGGCGGTAGCGCGTATCAGGTAGTTTTTGTCGTAAGGCAGTACGATCTTGAATGCGCCGTCATCGGGGCTGGAAATGCCATTGCCGGCTTCTGTACCCGATGGCAGGGTCTGGTATACCAGTGAAGCGCTCAGCGGTTTTTTGGTTTTGGCATCGTATACATTGCCGGTAACGATGACCACCGGGTTGGGACGTTCTTTTTCCATCAGTTTTACCCGTACAATATCACTTTCGCCAAATGTGTTGAGGCTGGTGGTCATATAAGCATATTCTCCGCCTGCATCGAGTGTGAAGAAGGCATCCCAGTCGGTAGTATTGATCGGCTCTCCCAGGTTTTGCGGATCACTCCATTTCTGCCAGGTATCATCCAGGCGTTTGGTCATCCAGATGTCGTTGTCGCCAACACCGCCGGGCCGGTCGCTGCTGAAATAAAGTGTTTCACCGTCGGCGGCCAGGTAGGGTGTCATTTCATTATAATCCTTCAGGTTTATTTTCTTGCCCAGACTTTTGGGCTCCGACCAGCTGCTATCGGCCTGCAGAAAACATACATACAGATCATTGTTGTAACTGCCTTTTTCCTCTGACATATAAAGCAGCAGGGTCTGCCCATCGTGTGCCATGGTAGCGCCGTTTTGCCGGCCACGATCGTATTTGGGATAGTTTTTTATATGCAGCATTTCGGGTTTGCTCCAGCCACCATTGCGGGTGCGATAGCTCATGCTGACGCCATTGCCTACATAGTCGCCGTTCACAAATGCATTGCGGATCAGGATACGGTTATTATCGGGCGAGACCCAGTATACGGCATTATAATAATAGGTGTTGAGTGGATAACCCAGGTGTCTTGCCTCGCTCCAGTTGCCTGCACTGTCGCGTTCCGAAAACCAGATGTCCTGCGAGTTGCGGATGCCCCTGTAATGTGTATTGTATGGATGGTTTTCACAAATGAAAAAAAGCAGGTTACCATCGGCAGAGACTGTTGGCCGCAGTTCGGCAAATTCGGAGTTGACAGTAAAGCCGAGGTTTTCGATCTTAATGACCGTACCTCTGCGGATGACATTATCCTTTTGTTCTTTTAAAGGAGAAGTGGTATCGGCAAAGGGCTGTGCCCACAAGACAGCACAGCTTAGCAAAAGGCCAAGAAGCAGGATGGTTTTTTTCAAGATACTGGCATTAATAGTTCCTGCTAAACTAGCACAATCCAAACCGGTATACTAAGGGGAAATACCTGTATCTTTTACGATCGCTCAGGCCTTTGCCGCTTCCCTGGCCTGTATATGCTGGCGTACTACAGGAGCCACTTTCGTACCAAACAGTTCAATGGAACGCAACACCTGTTTATGCGCAATGGGGCCAACAGTCATTTGTGCCATAAAGCGGGTATTGCCAAACAATTCGTATTGATACAGCATCTTGTCGATCACCTGCTGCGGACTACCTACCATCAGCGAAGCCCTGGGCGAACGCATCGCCTCATATTGTTCCCGGTCAAGGGCCGGCCAGCCACGTTCACGGCCAATACGGCTCATGACCTCGGCATACGATGGATAAAACTCATCGGCAGCCTGTTGCGATTCATCTGCCACATATACATGACCGTTGATGCCCAGTTGCCAGGGGTGAGTGTGACCGGCAGCCGCATAGGTTTTTTTGTACAGATCGGTGAGCCCGGCAAAACGGGCAGGCATGCCGCCGATGATAGCCAGTGCCATCGGCAGTCCCAGTTTACCTGCGCGGATCACCGATTCGGGTGTGCCGCCGATAGCGATCCATACAGGAAGCTGTGCCTGCGAAGGACGCGGATATACTGCCTGATTGCGGACCGGTGCACGAAATTCACCTTTCCAGTTTATTACTTCCTGTTTGCAGATCTCCAGCAGCAATTCCAGTTTTTCGGCAAACAGGGCATCATAATCATCCAGGTTATAACCAAACAGGGGAAATGATTCGATAAAAGAACCACGGCCAGCCATGATCTCGGCCCGGCCTCTGGAGATCAGGTCAAGTGTGGCAAACTGCTGAAATACCCGCACCGGGTCATCGGAGCTAAGCACGGTTACAGCACTCGACAGGCGGATCCTTTCTGTTTGCGCAGCAGCTGCTGCCAGCACTACAGCCGGGGCCGATACCAGGTAATCGCGCCGGTGGTGTTCGCCAATCGCAAACACATCAAGCCCCACCTGCTCGGTGAGTTTTATTTCTTCCAGCAACTGCTGCATACGTTGCTCACCACTCATGCGTTGACCCGATACCGGATCAATACCCATTTCGCCAAAACTGTAGATGCCTAATTCCATGATAATTGATTGTAAGTGCTGCTGTTAAAAATGATTCATAAAGGTAATGAGCAGCCGGTATCCTATAACAGGGTATGGGCTGGAAAGTTCAGCCGGCGATCCCGCCCGAACAATACGCGGGTGTCACTGTTAGTATTGCAGTGACGCTACTATACTTTTAATAGTAATGCTCCTGGGTATAGTAGTATCCTTTTGTATACCACCCCAAATAACAACAGAATGTTAGAAAAACGCACAACAGAAACCTGTTCTGCCGCCCTGGTGGCAGTAAAGGATGCATTATATGTACTGGGCGGAAAATGGAAGCTGCCGATCATTGTAAGCCTGCAAGAGGGGGCCTGCCGTTTTAAGGAATTACAGCGCCGGGTAGAAGATATCACACCCCGCGTATTGAGTAAGGAATTAAAGGAAATGGAGTTGAACGACCTTGTCACACGCAGGGTTATTTCTACCACACCTGTTATTGTTGAATATAGTCTCACTGCCTATAGCGAAACGCTGACCCCGCTTACCAATGCACTGCATGCATGGGGTAGCCAGCACCGGCAACGGGTATTTGAGAAAGCAAGACAGGAACGGGAATACAAACTGCTACAAAGCGAGCCAGCGTAAGGCCTGCCTGATCAGTTGGTCCTGCGCCTCTACGCCAAATGTATGGCTGAGTGTGCGGTTAGTACCGCCTTCGTAGTCCATATCGTTATGCCCCATATTGATATAGATCATCCTGTAACGCCGGTGTGTCCATACTACCGGATAAAATCCCTGATGCCAGATCTCATGCTGTTTTGGACCGGTTCCTAACGGGAAACTGCTGCTGTCTATAGCCAGCAGTATACGTATATCCGGTTGCTTCAGCAGATCTTCCTGCCAACTGTACCATTCATTGGGTGCTGAACGAAATAAGGCCGGTAATCCTTTTGTCACCGGGTGTGTACTATCCAGTACACGCAGCATAGCCGAAGTAGGCCGCCAGGTATTTCCTTTATAAGATCCGGCTCCCAGCAGCTCATGATGATACCATGCCCAGTCGTCGGGATAGGCAGAAGGAGTAAGGGCAAATGCCGAAAAATGAAAGGCCAGCAAACCTCCGCCGTTTTTCATGTATTGCTCGAGTGCCTGGCGTGCCTGCGGCAGATCGGGCCGGGTATCCAACAGGATCACCAGCCGGTAACGACTGAGCAGGGCAGGGGTCATAGCAGCCCAGTTGCTGCTGGTATCATATTGCAGTCCTGCAGCCGCACATTCCCGCGCCAGCCAGGGATGAGCCTCTGTTATAAAGCTGATATGAGCCAGGTCATTTTTTCCTGTAAAAAAAGCGATCACCCGATGAGTGCTGTCCTGTTGCGCCAGGAGAGAAAGGGGAAATAGGAATGACAGAAATGCAACCGTAATCCATCGTTGTGTTTTCCGATGTTTCATTCGACCAATTTACAACCTAATTTCAGTTTAGCCGGTAAAAGCTGGAAAGCCTGTGTCATTTACACAACGTATCTGCTGTTTACAAAATGTTCATAGCACGCTGCGGGCGATGAATTATCTTGTGCGTAAGGAATCAATAAAAGATATGTTCAAAAATATTCAGCTTCTTTCGACCGAAATTCTTTCCAATAACTGGTATACACTCAAAAAGATTACTTATGAAATAGAAAGAATAGACGGAAGCCGCCAGGTACAATCACGCGAAGCTTATGACAGAGGCAATGGTGCTGTTATATTGCTTTATAATAAAGAGAAACGTACGATCATCCTGACCCGCCAGTTTCGTCTGCCCACTTTCATCAATGGTAATACCGATGGTATACTGATCGAAGCCTGTGCCGGTTTGCTGGACAGGGATAACCCGGAGGTAGCCATCCGGCGCGAGACCGAAGAGGAAACGGGTTATGTGGTGCATGAAGTCACTAAAGTGATGGAAGCCTATATGTCGCCCGGCTCCGTTACAGAGGTTCTTTATTTTTTTGTAGCCGCATACGATGCTGGTATGAAACATACATCCGGCGGTGGAGTAGAAGAGGAACAGGAAGAAATTGAAGTACTGGAGCTGGATTTCGACGATGCAGTAGCACAGATAAAAACAGGTGGTATCCGGGATGCCAAAACCATCATGCTGCTGCAATATGCCCAGCTGCATGGGTTATTCAACAGCTAGGGATCGATCGTTTTGCGGATAGTATACAATAAAGACTGGTGATCAGATGCATCGCCCAGCAATTGCCAGATCATCACTCCGCCTCCTTTATTTTTTAGCACATAATCTACTTTACTGCGAATGGTAGGTACTCCATTGTAATAGATGTGACCACCTTCGGGTACGCTTACTTCATCTTTTTGTTCAGCACCTGCATAACGCTGTACAATGTCTTTGTAAGTAAGGCTTTCCGGAGCGCCGGGGCCAAAGCCATATCCATAAAAGGGTAATCCCATCAACAATTTCTCGGCCGGTATCTTACGAGTCTGTGAAAAATAAATGAAATCATCCTGCAGCATCGATAACGGAGCATGCGGGCCTGCATTGGCGGGGTTCCATGGGCCCGTTTTATCGTACGACATGACGAGGATGCAGTCAAATAGTCCTAGTGTATGATCGCTGATGTTGCCGGCATTCCACGATGCCAGTGCAGCCGTCATTTGTTTGCCGGCTGCTTTGAGTGCAGTATGCAATTCGGTAACAAAACCCGCATAATGCTCATTGATCAGCGAGTTCTCAATATCCACATCTATTCCATCAAAGCCATTTTTTTGGGTAAACTCAACCAGGTTGCGGATAAAGGTGGCCCGTTGTGCGGGTTGCAACAGGGCCTCCAGGTGCGGAGGAGGGTTGCCGCCGCCAATACTGAAATAAACCCGCAGTTTGTTGTTTTTGGCGATGCTTACCGCTGCAGCGGCCGATGGGTTGTCTGCCAGTTGCCCATTAGCATCTGGATGTATAAAAGCCAGGCTGATGTCTGTCAGCTGTGCCGGACTGGTACGATACATCGCTTCTTCCCAGCTTCCGGGAGCGAACAGGTACCCCCAGATGCGGAAGTTTCCTGTATCGTTGCCAGGTTTGCTTTTAGTATTGCTGCGCCCGCATTGAATAGTAACCAGGAGTATAAAAAGTAAACCAGTAAATAACCGGTATGCGTTTCCGTAACGTAAGCTGTTCAGCATGCTCTTAGTATGAAAGTGTAGGTTGATATACGATCTTCCAGTAATGACTCAATTTAATAGTAGACTCACTTGCATTCCGCGTTGTAAACTTCAACTGCTTTAATAATACGAGGGTAGTCGTTGGTTACCCATCCCGGGTGTTTTTTGGAATAAGAGCCGGCAAATGCTGATTCAAGAGCACTGGCTGCTTTAGGACAATCCTGTACAGCCTTTCTCAGCTCACTCAAACTAACAGCTATCATCATACCACTGTTTTTCCGGATATAATAAGTGCTCACTGCTGCCTCTGTCATCCTTGACTGGAATGATCCGGTAATACTGTTATGATATCTTTCAGATGTAGAATACTTACTGACACTTACAAGCAGGGTTATCTTTCCTTTGATGACCCTTAGAATACCCAAATCAAAAAAACCATCCTTAGTTTGAAAGGATCGCACATCGCTTGGACTTATTTCTTTTCCGTCCAGGAACCAATTTTTTTTACGAAATCTCAATTCATTACCGGATAGTGTATCGCCTGTCGATAGTACAACAAAAGCAGGAGCATATGGCTCCTTTGCCGATTTGGCATAACGAAGTACTTTTTTTGAAGGAGTTGAACAGGAAAATAACAAAAAACTCGCTGTGATAAAAACTAATAATAGATGGTTCATTTGTGCATTTTAAGTCCCGGCTGTGTAAAATAATAAAAAATCTGTTTGCAGAAGCGGACACAAGGGCTCGTTGTACATCTACAGTATTTTGAGACCGATCAATGGCGAGGTTAATACGGAATCACTGTTGTCCGGGAAAATATTGGAAAATATGCTGCTTTTTATTATATCCGAATCCGTATCTGCATCATCCCGTTAACCTACCTTTTTTGCCTCCACGGCCGGCAGGCCGATGTGGTTCACAAGAAAAATAAGAGAATACAGTAGCGAAAGGGGGATAAAATGAACCTGACGCCCCGCGGCCATATCTAAAATGTTAGATGGGGGCTTATTTTTTAAACCGTTCAAAATGACCTGTAAGTAGCTGTTTATTAGATTGAGTTTTTGTAGGATCAGTTTTCCCCGGACAGCAGTGAATGCGGAATAATCAGATAGCAACGAACTATTAATAATTGTCCGGTTGCTCCGGTAAATTTCCTGTTCTACAATTGCGGACGCTATTTACATTTGCCATTATTTTATTTGTATGATGAAAATCTTGGTCATTATTGTTCTTCTCACCTGCAGTCTCTTCACTACTGCACAGCACCGCGATACCATACCTGCACTATTCAAAGGCGATTTTGTGGATGATTATGGCATCCGGTATACCATTACAGACAGTGTATGGACCCAGTTGCCGGGTGCCCGTTTTCATATCCTGCAATGGAATGCCGCAGAGCAATGGCTGCTGGCCCGCAATGATGCGGCTAATCCCACCGCTGCCGGTCTCTATACCCGAATCGATATTACCCGTTTCTCCAACATGGAGCCGTGGCACTGGGGCTTTTGCCTGAGTGCTTATGAAAGTACGACGGCTGCCGACGCCTTAAAGGTAAAAGCCGCTGACCGCACCACACCCCGTACGGGCTGCAATGGTTATCCCTTTTCGCGGATGAAACGGGTGCAGGAGCCCTGACAAAACTTCTTCACCCAGTTTTGGATCAGCGGTCAGGTTTGCCCCGCAGGTTTTGTAATTTGCTGCTTCATCAAAAACCTGTCCATGACCACCCATTTGTACCGCTGTTTATCAGGCGTGCTCCTCGCTGCTGCTTTTGTAGTATCAGCCCATGCCCAACCGGCTTACCGGTATAGTGTAAACCTCGTCAATGTGCAGAACGACCAGTTGCAGGTGGAACTGGACTGTCCTGCTGTACAGCAGCCGGCCATCAGTTTTTACATGCCCCGCATTGTACCCGGTACCTATATGAACAGCAACTTTGGTAAATATGTACAGCAGTTACGCGCCTACAATGCTGCAGGCGATACCCTGGCTGTACAGCGGGTGAATGATAACGAATGGCGCATCAATAATGCCACTGCTCTTAAACGTATCAGCTACCGGGTAGAAGATACCTGGGATGCCACTATCAGCAATATGGTATATCCCATGTGCGGCACCAGCTTTGAAGCCGGTAAAAATTTTGTGCTCAATACCTGTGGCGTATTTGGCTACCTCGAGGGAATGAAAAAAGTGCCGTTTGAATTAAGCTTTACCCGGCCTGATAATTTTTATGCAGCTACAGCTTTACGGCCTGTTGAGACCCGTGCCGGTTTTGACCTGTTTCATTGCAGCACCGCCGACGAACTCTATGACTCACCGATTATGTTTTCTGTACCCGATACAGCTACGGTGCAGGTAGGAGCGGCCGAGGTGCTGGTAGCTGTATACGCTCCCGGCAAAAAGGTGAATGCCAAATTTGTGGCAGCCAACATGCAAAAGATATTGCAGGGCACCCGCGAATATCTCAAAGGCAAACTGCCGGTAGACCGGTATGCTTTTATCTTTTATTTCAACAGCGAGCAGCCTGTACTCCAGGTGCAGGGTGCATGGGAGCATTCCTATTCTTCTTTTTACAGCCTGCAGGAGATGCCACAGGAAATTGCTATCGGTGGCTGGCGCGATATGGCGGCCCATGAGTTTTTTCATATCGTGAGCCCGCTCAATACCAGCAGCCGCGAGGTAAAAGAATTTAATTTCAACGAAACCGTTTTGTCCAGGCATCTGTGGTTGTACGAAGGAAGTACCGAATATGATGCTCAGCATATGCAGGTCTGGACGGGTTTGAAAAAGCCGGCTGAATTTCTGGATGACCTGGCCGGTAAGATCCGCTTTTCGCGCCAGTATTTTATGGACAGCCTGCCTTTTACGGAACTCAGTAAGGAGAGTGCAGGAAAATGGCATGAGCAATACCCGAATGTATACCTCAAAGGCGCAGCCATCTCTGCCTGCCTCGATCTGTACCTCTTACATCTTTCGCAGGGCCGATATTCGCTGCAGGATCTTAAACATGACCTGGGGGTGCGGTTTGGCAAGGATAAATATTTCCTGGACGATGAGCTGTTTACCGAAATAGAAAACCTGACTTATCCCGGGATACGGCAATTTCTCGAGACCTATGTAGCTGGCCCCACGCCTATACCATACGAAGAATACCTGGCATTGGGCGGAGTGCAGTACCTGCCAGAAAAAACCATAAAGGCTCTTGGATTGGGAGGTATACGCTTCACGCCGGCCAAAGACGACCTGATGTGGATACATACGGAGAACATAAACCAGTTTGGTAAACAATTGGGGTTCCAGGAAAATGATCAGTTGATCAGCATCAACGGAAGAAATATACTGTCATCCAATTTTGAAGAAGAATACGAACGCTTTATGAGCCAATTGAAAGAAGGAGACCAGGTGGAAGTGTGGGTATGGCGGAGTGCTAAGAAAAAGAAAAGACAAAGAATAAAATTGTCGGCAAAAGCATTTCCTGCAGACAAAAAAGTGTTTCATCAGCTGGAGTTCATGCCTGTAACTACTGCAGCACAGATGAAAGTGCGCAATGCATGGCTGGGCAATCATCAGCCTGATCTGTTATTGCCGGTTATCGACAGTGCAGATGTAGCAACGGTAGAGGCGGTGGTGACGGCACTTTACCAGGTTATCTCCGGCCCGGCGGGACCGCGCAACTGGTCACGGTTCAGGCAGCTGTTTCATCCATCAGCCATGATGGCAAGTTTTACCCCTGCCAAAGAATTGCGCCGGTTTACACCCGAAGAATATATTCAGCGAAATGGCCCCACCTTTATGCAATACTCATTTGAAGAAAAAGAACTGGGCCGCCGCGTGCAGCAGTTTGGCAATATTGCGCAGGTGTTCACAAGTTATGCGTTTACCGCAGGTATGCCACAACCACTCAAAATGCGTGGCATCAACAGCGTTGAACTGATCAGGGAAAACGGGCGCTGGTGGATCATGAGCATTACCTGGGACCAGGAAACACCGGAGCAGCCGATTCCCGAAAAGTATATCGGTTTCTAAAAAACACCCCGTTTGTTTAACGATATTAAAAGAAATAGCCCGGGGTCTTAAATATATTTGGAGGCGGACAGTAAGTTTTTTTAATTGCGGGTAACAAACCTTATGCGTTCACCTGCTGCACCTTTTCCTGAATTGCTTACCAACCGCCTCCTGTTGCGCAAGCTGGAGCCGGCCGATGCTGTTCGCATATATGAACTTCGTACCGATCCGCGTGTCAATGAGTATGTCGATCGTCCGCCTGCTTCATCCGTAGAAGACGGACTACGTTTTATTCACCGGATCAATATCAATATCAGTGAAGGAGACTGCCTGTACTGGGCCATCGTACCCAAGCAGGAGCAGGATCTTATTGGTACTATTTGCCTCTGGAACTGGAACAAAACGGCCCGCCTGGCCGAGGTCGGCTTCGAATTGCTTCCCGCATGGCAGGGCCGTGGATTCATGCATGAGGCACTGCATCGCATAATGGATTATGCGTTTGAGCAATTACCCCTCGCACAGGTCGAAGCATGGGTGCATCCGCAAAACAATCCCTGCATACGCCTGCTCGAAGCAAACGGTTTTGAACGGATCGTCGCACCCGTTCATACAGCTACCGGCAAAGTGCCTGATGGCCTGCTGATGTATCAGACCAGCAAGGAATCTCTTGCAGCCAGGCAAAGTCTTTGATCAGGGATTAACAAAATATTTTATCCGCTCATGGATAGTAATACCCGTCTCACCCGGCATTAGCGCAATCAAATAATAGGAAGCGACAGCCCGGCCGAAATGGATCTTATCCGCTGCTTTTTCTATTAACTTCATCACCGCTAAACCAACATGTTTCCACTGTTTCAACTATCAGGCATTTCGCTGCTGGCTATATTGCTGTTGCCACTCACCCTGCGTGAGCCGGTAGCATCGGTATTGCCGGTGTCGTCAGTAGTTGAAACACATTTGACCGAGCCTACCCGCCCGTTTTTCGATTTTGATTTTATTGACCCGGTTATTAAAGCCGATTCTGCTGATCTTGTCATTCCCTTCAACCGGGCGGGCAACCTGATACTGATCAAAGCCCGTATTGATTCTGTGGAGGGCAACTTTGTACTCGATACCGGTGCACCACGCCTCGTGCTCAATATGACTTATTTCCGCGACCTGCCTCCATTAAATGATGCACCCGATGAACATGCCGGTGGCATCACCGGAGGGGCAGGAGGTTCGAATCCGACGGCCGTCAGGGAACTAAAGATGGGCGGTATCACCTTTTCCAAATTAAATGCAGACCGCATTAACCTGGGCCATATCGAAAACAGCCGGGGAGTGCGTATCCTGGGATTGCTGGGTATGGAACTCTTTCGTCGTTTTGAAATGATCATCGATTATGAAAACAGCGTCATCTACCTGCACTTGATCAGCCGAAAAGAGGCTTCCAGTTATCAAAGCCCGCAACTGGCCGACACGTCGAAGTACAACGAATTCCGGATCAACCTGACAGAGAATAAGCTGCTCACCTTTGCAACCATCGGAGGCAAAAAACTGACTTTTGTAATAGATACCGGTGCCGAATCAAACGTATTGGACAGCCGTCTGCCAGACCGTATTTTTGAAAATGTGACCATCAGCAGGCGTGTGGTCCTGACCGGTTCGGGCAGTTCACGTATTGAGGCATTGTATGGTGATATGAAAAATATGAAACTGGGGCATCTGGATATAGGATCGCTGCCGGTGCTGGTCACCAACCTCGAGAAACTGTGTTTCTCCTACGACCGCTGTATCGACGGCATGCTTGGGTTTGATTTTCTGTCGATGCACAAAATTGGTTTTAACTTCGTGCGCAACAAGATGTATATATGGAAATGAGGCCGGCTACAACATATCAGCACATAAGAAAAAGCGGGGCATTGCTCCTGCTGTTTCTGCTGTGCTATGGTCTGAGCTGGAGCCAGCCTCCGACCAAAAACTATACGATCAAAAACGGTCGTATGGTGATTGAGCTGAGCAAGCATCTTGCAGAAAGCAGCCTCGACAGCTTCATCGTTCAGTTTGACCTGGGCGAGTTGGGCATCAAAACCTTTATTAATACCGGCATCCGCGATTCATTGACCAAACTGGGCTGGCAACTCGACAAGAACACGGTCAATTATTTTGTCATCAGCAAAACACTCGAAGGATTTGATAAGATCGGCAACCCCGCAGAAAAAATACTCTTTACAGAAAAAAAGGACGAAAAGGGCTGGCTGGCCCCGTTCAGCACCACGCAGGTGCCTTTTGGTGTCAACCAGTTTCGGAATAAATCAGATTTCCGGACACGCGATTCCGTCGTCACCTTTTTCCTGCGCGGGTATACCAATGCATCCAAAGTAATACTAAGTGGCAGCTTTATCAACTGGTCGCCGACAACGTTGGGTATGACACTCACCGATAGCGGATGGATACGCCAGGTAAAACTGGGTCCCGGTAAACACTGGTACAAGTTTATCGTAGACGGCAACTGGATTACCGACAAGGATAATATGAACCAGGAAAATGATGGCGAGGGCAATATCAATTCTGTTTACTACAAGCCCAATATCACGATCCGGCTCGATTCCTTCACACAGGCAAAAAAAGTAATACTCAGCGGCAGCTTTAATGAATGGCACAGAAACGAACTGGTCATGAAACCAACCGCCACTGGTTGGGCGCTTTCGCTATATCTGCCCGAAGGCACCCATACCTATCGCTTTATTGTAGATGGCCGCTGGATGATAGATCCGTTTAACCCCGACCGGATGCCCAATGAATATCACGATTTCAACTCCGTGATCAAAATAGGCAAACCCTATATCTTCCGTCTCGATGGATTTACAGATGCCCGACAGGTCATACTCACCGGTTCATTCAACAAATGGAAAAAGGATGAACTCTTTATGAAACGTACTGCTACCGGCTGGGAACTGCCCTATACGCTGGGTGCCGGCAATTATTCCTATCATTTCATTATCGACGGAAAAGTAGCAGGGGCCGAAGGACGGCAGGAAAACTTCTTCTTCGTTATCGATCCTAACTATAAATTCCGGCTCAAAGGATTTGCACAGGCAAAAGAAGTGTTCCTGGCCGGAGATTTCAACGACTGGGCTCCCGGCACATTCCGTATGGAAAAAGAAGGTGATGAATGGGTATTCAATGTACACCTCACACCCGGCAAACACCTGTACAAGTTTGTGGTAGATGGAAAATGGATCATCGACCCCACCAACAAGAACTGGGAACAGAATGAACATAGTACCGGCAACTCGGTGATCTGGGTCGAGCCAGGTAAATGGTAAACGTACTTTTTCAGCCACGCCGCAAGTAATTTCCCCCGTTTGCTGCTCATACTAAAAAAAATCTGCATCCGTTTTAAACCCTGGTGGTCTGCGGCTCGTCTACCTTAGCCGCTGGTACTTATCTGCAGTCTGTGCAGGTACGTACTACCGTATTCAAAATTCGTACTATGAAACAAAACAAAATTCCTGCTCTTTTTCTCAGATCGCTCCTGGGAGCTTTGCTCTTTACTGGTTTATCCATTGGTTTCTGGGCCTGTCAGAAAAGTAATTCGGATAAAGAAGATAACAATCAACTGACCGAAGCGCAACTCACTGCACATGCAGATGATCAGGCACAGTTTTCTGCAGATATGGATGCTATAGCCGATGATGCCAGCATTGTACTCGAAGCATCGGGTATTGCCAGTAAACTGACCGATCTGACAGGCCTGATTTGCAACGCCACCGCAGATGTGGATACCTCGGCCAATCCCTGGAAGATCACTGTTACCTACAGTGGCCTCAATTGTCTCGGTACACACAGCCGCACAGGCGTAGTGGTGATCAGCACTGCCCCACGACTGCGCTGGGCTACAGCCGGCACAGCTATCACCATCACGGCACAAAACCTCAAGATCACCCGCGTAAGCGACAATAAGAGTATCACGCTCAATGGCGCGCAGACCTATACCAATACCTCCGGTGGTTTACTCATCGGCCTTTCTGCGCAAAACAGCATCACACATACAATTACCAGCAATGGTATCTCCGTCAAATTTGATGACAACAGCACGCGTACCTGGCAGGTTGCCAAACGCCGTGTGTTTACCTACAACAATGGGGTAGTGATCACCTCCACCGGTATTCATACAGAAGGTAACCAGGATAATATTGCAGAATGGGGTACCAACCGTTTTGGCGGCAGCTTTACCAGCGCTACCACGGCTCCCATTGTAATACGCCAGGATTGCAGCTTCCGTATCACCAGTGGTCAGCTACGTCACGTAAATGCACTGGTCGATGCCACACTTACATTAGGATTGAATGCAGCTGGTCTGCCCACTACCTGCCCCGGCAATAATCCGTACTATTATAAACTCAGCTGGACAGGTCCCGCAGGTAATACCTACAATGTTATCGGTCCTTACTGATAGAAGACAGTTGTATAACTGGCAGGCAGGATTTAAATATTATGTTTTCAGTGGGTGCATAAGGCGCCTCAGTTTCTCCGGTTCCGCCAACGTCGGGGTGTTAAATGCACTTGTTGCGTTTGACAAGGGGAAAGTGCAGCGCCGGGGCACCCACTCGGCCGGCCGGCCGTGGAGGCAAAACGTCAAAACATAAGTTGATCGGTATATTTCGATGCTTCAATTAGTAGCAAATAGCTTAAAGGCTGGTTGAGCATATCGATTTCCTGAACAATAATCAACCTATCTTCGTCAGGAGCAGATATCGGCTCACTTTCAATCATGGCGATACATAAGATCAGCAATTCAATACTCGAAGTACAGGTAAAAACAAAAGGCGCCGAACTGGCCGGACTTTACAACCGGCAGACGGGCCTGGAATATATGTGGAATGGTGATCCTGCTTTTTGGGCAAAACAATCACCTGTATTATTTCCTATTGTAGGTACGCTGCGCCAGAATACCTATTATGTAAACGGGCAGGCATATGAACTGGGACGTCATGGATTTGCACGAGACAGGGAATTTGTACTGCGCGAATCTGCCGAACAGTCACTCGTATTCAGTCTGGAGAGCGATGCGGCGACCCTGGAAAAATATCCGTTTCCTTTTCGCTTCGATATAATCTATACACTGCAGGAAGCCAGCCTGCATGTTTCCTATCATGTATACAATACGGGTAGCACACCGCTGTATTTCTCTGTAGGCGGTCATCCGGCATTCACAGTGCCGCTGGTAGCGGGAACATCGTTTGAAGATTACGAATTGTATTTTGATCAGGTAGAAAACAGTGGCCGCTGGCTGATATCGCCGGATGGGTTGATAGAAAAACAATCTGTGCCTTTACTGCACAACACGCAGGTGCTGCCATTGAGCAAGCCATTGTTTGCCAAAGATGCGCTTGTGTTTAAAGACATCCGCTCTACTGAGATCACGCTGCGATCATCCCGTACACCGCACGGACTTCGGTTTACCAAACATGGATTTCCTTACCTGGGTATATGGTCGGCGCCGGGAGCAGACTTTGTATGTATAGAACCCTGGTGTGGTATTGCCGATCCCGTAGACAGTACACAGCAGTTGACAGAAAAAGAAGGTATCGAAGTGCTGGCACCTGGTCAGACCTTTGAACGGACCTGGTCAGTGACTACTTTCTGATGCAACAGGCGGACGGTCCAGGTCCGCTATTTCCTTTTTGTATTTGGCCGGCAGGATAATATTCTTGAGAAAGCTATCCAGTCGTACACGCCTGCTCTGTTTATATACAAACAGCAGGGGGCGCGCTGCCGAAAAACGTTTATAGCCCAGTAACGCAGCAACGTGGGCAGGGATCACCATTTTCTGCGATTCACATAACAGCCAGTAACGAAAGCTGCCGAGATGTTTACGATACTGATGAAACAGGTCGGTCGTGTATTTGCTCACAGCCAGGTTGGCCTGCAGATGTTCGGCACGCGCAGTTTGCCAGGCGGTATAACTGGTGGGCAGGTCCTTTAATCCCATACGTGTTCCCATTCTGAAAAACACATCAAACAGGTCGTCGTGTTCCTGCGCTGTCATAGGGCGTTCCAGTAGTTCATATGCTGCGATGGAGTAGTGGATCAGCATAAACAATACATCACGATAAGCCCAGTCGGGTATGGCTGTGCCACGGCTTTTCTCCACCGCCTTGTGAATGCCGGTGATGCTGTCGATTGCCCTGAGTGCCTGTTCTTCGTTGGCAAATACAATACGCCGGGCATACATGACCGTGGAAAATAAACGCCCCAGCGGATCGGCAGGCAGGCGCCCGGTAAAATACAACCAGTCAACGGCTTTATTAAGGGCAAACTCAGCCGCTGCACCTGCAAATACAAACAGGATGGTATCACTTTTCCCCCAGATGCTGCGCACTACAGAGTCGTCGGCTACATACGGCTTCATGTATTAAAATTAACCAATCAGCCGTATTTATCATAGTGCTGTTATCTTTGATCAATAGCAATAATGTATGGAGCAAATGATCAACTGGGGAATTATCGGTTGCGGAGAAGTGACAGAGGTAAAAAGCGGTCCTGCTTTTAGCAAAGTACCTGGCTCACGGCTGGTTGCCGTCATGCGGCGCAATGCAGAGCTGGCAGCAGATTATGCCCTTCGGCATAGCGTACCCAAATGGTATGCAGATGCCACAGCGCTGATCGATGACCCGGAGGTAAATGCTATTTACATTGCTACGCCGCCATCTTCGCACGAGGCCTATGCCCTGCAGGCTATTGCAGCAGGTAAGCCCGTATATCTCGAAAAGCCGATGACTCCCGATGCATTGGCAGCACAACGGGTAGCAGCGGCGGCAGCCCATGCCGGTGTAAAGCTGACGGTGGCACATTACCGTCGTGCCCAGCCATTTTATCAAAAGCTAAAAGAACTGATCAGTGAGCAAGCGATCGGGAAAGTGCAGCTGATACATCTTACTTATTCACGGCATATGCTGAGTGCGGCACAACTGGCCCAGCCGCGTAATGCCTGGCGGGTAGATCCGGCTATAGCTGGCGGCGGGTTGTTTCACGACCTGGCCCCACATCAGCTGGATATACTGTATCATCTTTTTGGAGACGCATCTGCCGTACAGGGTATGGCCCTGCAGCAGGCAGGCATTTATGCTGCACCCGACCTGGTTAGCGGCTCTATCGCCTGGCCGCAGCAGATCCTGTTTACCGGCACCTGGAATTTTAACCTGCCTGCTTCACAGGCACAGCGGGATGAATGTAGCATAATAGGCTCGACAGGCGAGATCCGTTTCAGTTTTTTTGAACAGGCGCCACTCCGGCTTATAAAAAACGGAGAAGTGGCGGAGTTTGTATTCCCTCCCTTACTTCACGTACAGGAGCCCATGATCCGCCAGGTGGTGGAATATTTTCAGGGAAAAGGAAATAATCCCTGCACTGCACAGGAAGGTGCGCGAGTCATGCAATGGATCGATCAGCTGGCTGCGATACACTGATCTTATAAAAACTTCTGCCAGTACTCCAGCCAGTCTATCATACGACTGGTAAAACCATATTCATTGTCAAACCAGGCGGTGAGCCGGGCATGATTGCCTACTACCGATGTAAGGGTGCCATCGATAAGGCAGGAGTGTGTGTTTGATTTGATATCCAGCGATACGAGCGGCTCTTCGGTATACCCCACAATACCCTTAAAGTCAATTTCAGCCGATTTGCGGAAAAGTTCATTGATCCGCTGTGCCGTTACCTCTTCATGAAATACTACGCTGAAATCGCCCATGGCTCCGTTGGCTACCGGCACACGGGTTGATACCGATGCCAGCTTGCCTTTCATGCCCGGCAGTAACCGCTCGAGCGACTGATGCAGGTCTATCTCCACAGGTATGATCGATTCTGCAGCGGCTCTTCCGCGGCGAAACTGGTTGTGCGGGGCATCTACCAGTTCCTGTCTTGATGTATAGGAATGCAGCATATTTACCTGCAGCGACCGGATGCCGATTGCATTCAGGATATAGATGATATGCACCGAGCAATTGGTCATACATCCGCCCGGGGAAATGATATGGGTATCGGCCGTCAGGCTGCTATGGTTGAATCCATAGATCATAAGAGGGATATCTGTAGAGCCGGTGGTCGACAACAGCACTTTTCGTGCACCGGATTTGAGATGCTCTTCAGCCGCCGCTTTTTTGCTGAAGCTGCCGCTGCATTCCAGCACCACATCTACCTCCAGTTCGCGCCAGGGCAGCTGGGCGGGATGGCCTGTCTGAAATGCACGTACCCGCCGGCCATCGGCCACAATGGTATTTTCCTCGAGACTCAGTGAGCCCGTATACGTACCATATACCGAATCATATTTCAACAGGTAAAACAGGTTATCCGTTGGCATAATATCGTTGACAGCTACCAGCTCTATTCCGGGCTGGTGTACCAGGCGGCGGAATAATAACCGGCCTATACGTCCCATTCCATTGATCGCTACTCGCATGAAGTCCTTTATTTTTGGACTGCAAATATCTATAAAAGAAAAGAAATAGGATACATATTGGTCTCCGGACCTTATTGATCCGCTATAATGACTATGCGTGCTGCAACCGTTCATGAGATAAAACAGGAGCTGGCGGGCCGTAAACCGGCCGAACTGGTGGCGCTTTGCCTGCGCCTGTCGCGTTTCAAAAAAGAAAACAAGGAATTGCTGACCTACCTGCTTTTCGAAGCACATGATGAAGCCGGTTATATCGAAAATGTAAAGCAGGAAATGGATGCCCAGTTTGAAGAGATCAATATCTCTCATCTCTATTTTGTCAAAAAAAGCCTTCGCAAGATATTAAGGATCGTCAGCAAGCATGTGCGCTATATGGGCAGCAAACAGGCCGAAGCCGAACTGCTACTGCATTTCTGTGCAAAGCTCAAAGCATCCGGCATTCCCTTCGAAAAAAGCCAGGTTATTCTGAATATGTACAATCAGCAGCTCAAAAAGCTATATGCTGCCATTGATGAACTGCATGAAGACATACAGTATGATTTGAGGAAACAGCTGGAAGAGAAGATTTGATGATTTGAAAATTTGAGGATTTGAAGATCGTAAAGGACAAAGGGAAAAGAAACTGTGGAATTCAGGAAACCATTAGTACACCGGCGCATTCTCTTTCAACATCTTCAAATTTTCAAATCATCAAATCTTCAAATTGTCATTCACTTTTTTTACGTATTCGCATATTCAGCATTTCCACCAGCAGCGAAAACGCGATGGTCGTATAGATATAGCTTTTGCTGATCTTTTGATGAAACCCTTCTGCTACCAGCATAATACCGATCGCTATCAGGAAGGAGAGGGCCAGCATCTGCAGCGTAGGGTGCTTATTGATAAACCGGCTGATGGGGCCGGCAAAAACCATCATTACCGCAATGGATATAATGACGGCCATGATCATCACCGCCACTTCGTCGACCATGCCGATAGCCGTCAGGATCGAGTCAAATGAAAAGACGGCATCCACCAGCACGATCTGTACGATCACCGAAGAAAGAGAAGCATATACTTTTTTCTGCCCCGGTTCTTCTTTGGGTTTTTCCAGCTTATGATGGATCTCCAGTGTGCTTTTTACGATCAGGAATAGGCCGCCGGCAATCAGGATCAGGTCTTTCCAGCTGATACCGATGGGCTGACCATTGTCTGTAATAAACGATATAGTAAACAGGGACTCTTTCAACCGCATGATCCAGGTGATGGTCAGCAGGAGGCCGATACGGAAAAGCATGGCCAGGATAAGGCCGATATTCCTTGCCCGCCGTTGCTGTGCCGGTTCCAGCTTGTCGGATATGATAGAAATGAAAATGATATTATCAACACCCAGCACGATTTCGAGAAAAGCAAGTGTAAGCAGGCTTAACCATATGGCGGGATCACTAAAATCGGGGAAATGCATAAGAGGGATGAATGAGTAGGGGTAAAGATAAGGAAAGAATGATTTGAAGATTTGAAAAGGAGTATTTTGCCGCTGATTTGAAATACTTCTTAAGGTCTGCAGTAATTTTCAAATCTTCAAATTACCAAATCTTCAAATCTGTGTCAACAACCCTCTTAGAAAATATTTCTCTTCTCATTGGTGTACACGCACCCGAAACTGCTTTGCGTGGACAGGCGCTGGCTCATCTGCCGCAAATAGAGCGGGCATGGTTGCTGATAGAAGATGATATGATCGCTGCCTATGGCAAAATGACTGATCCGGTCCTGCCCGCTGCTGCCGAAGTGGTCGATGTCAGCGGCAGCATCGTGCTGCCTGCCTGGTGCGATTCACATACCCATCTTGTTTTTGCGGCCAGCCGTGAGGCAGAGTTTATTGACAAAATAAAAGGACTCAGTTATGCAGAGATCGCCGCAAGGGGAGGAGGTATTCTCAATTCGGCCCGACGGCTGCAAACCACTTCGGAAGACGAGTTGTTTAGCCTGGCCTATGCACGCCTGCAGGAGCTGATGCGGCTGGGCACAGGCGCTATTGAGATCAAGAGTGGTTATGGACTCACCGTAGAAGCAGAGCTGAAAATGCTGCGGGTCATCAGGCGGCTGCGCGATGCTACAACCGTTCCCATCCGTGCCACCTTTTTGGGTGCACATGCTTTTCCGCCGGAGTATCAGCAGGATCAGGAAGGGTATATCCGTCTGCTGATAGAAGAGATGCTGCCACGTATTGCGGCAGACAGGCTGGCTGATTATATTGATGTGTTTTGTGAAAAAGGATTTTTCTCACCCGAACAAACGGAACGGATCTGCCGGGCTGGTATGCAGGCGGGTTTAAAACCAAAGCTGCACGTCAATCAGCTCAACAGTATCGGCGGTATTGAAACTGCCGTTGCCTTACCGGCTTTATCAGTAGATCACCTGGAGACGATGACCGAACAGGATATCACGCTGCTGGCTGCTTCGCCCGTTATTGGTACATTACTGCCCGGGGCTGCTTTCTTTTTGCGGATGGCTTATCAACCCGGCCGGCAGTTGGCCGATGCCGGCTGTGCACTGGCTCTTGCTTCTGATTTTAATCCAGGTTCCTGTCCCACGGGCAATATGAACCTGATGCTGTCACTGGCCTGTATACAGCTTCGCCTGCTGCCCGAAGAGGCCATCAATGCTGCTACGATCAATGGTGCTTTTGCCATGGAACTGCAGCAGCAGACGGGTAGTATTGCCACCGGCAAAAAAGCAAATCTCATTGTTACAAAACCAGTGCCTTCGCTGGCCTATCTGCCTTATGCCTACGGCAGTAATCTTATCAGCAGGGTGATGATCAATGGAAGCTGGATAAGTGATTAATACGTACCTTCATTTTCATGAATGGACTCAATACCGAGCAGGTGCTGATAGCCTTGTGCAGCCTTGTAGTACTATCCTATCTTTTCTCGATTCTGAGCCAGTATATCCGCATTCCATCTGTATTGCTGCTGCTTTTTGCAGGCATTGGTTTTCGGGCTCTTGCTGATGCCTATAAACTGGATATCGTTTTTTCGGACCAACTCATTGAATCGCTCGGGGTGGTGGGGCTTATCATGATCGTGCTTGAAGCCGGCCTTGACCTGAAACTGGAGCGTAGTAAACTGGGGTTGATCCGCAACTCGTTCTTTTCGGCGCTCATCATCTTTGCCATATCCACTGTGCTGCTGATGTATATTCTTCATTTCTGGCTGCACGAACCGCTCGACAAATGCCTGGTATATGCCATCCCGCTCTCGATTATGAGCAGTTCTATAGTTATTCCAAGCATTCATCCGCTGAGTGAGCAGAAAAAAGAGTTCCTGGTCTATGAAGCCTCATTTTCGGATATCATTGGCATCATTGTGTTCAATTTCTTTACATCAGGCGATACTCTTTCGGTCAGGTCTGTAGGACTGTTTGGTGCCAATATCGGGTTGTCGGTGATATTGTCCGTGTTGCTATCGCTCGTATTGCTGGTGATCCTGGCCAAAACACGGCTTAACATTAAGTTTTTTCTCATTTTCGCATTGCTTATCCTGATCTATGCCGGCGGCAAACTGTTTCACCTGCCTTCGCTTATTATTATCCTTGTGTTTGGACTGCTGATCAATAACTGGGAAAAACTGCGCTGGCAGCCTATTATTAAATATTTTCCACATGAGCAGGTAGAGGGGCTTCGCCACCTGCTGCATTCCGTTACGGCTGAAACCTCATTCCTGATCCGCACTTTCTTTTTTATTCTGTTTGGTTTCAGTATTTCGCTGGCCTTTTTATCAGAACGAGATGTGGTGCTGGCAGGGGGATTGATCGTCCTGGCCCTTTTCCTGGTACGTATACTCTACCTGCGTTTTTTTGTCCGTACCAATCTTTTCCCCGAATCATTTTTCATTCCCCGCGGCCTTATCACGATTGTGCTTTTTTATAAAATACCCGATTCACTTAAGCTCAGCAGTTTTAATGATGGCATCCTGTTTTTTATCATTCTTACCACCAGCATCATTATGGCGCTGGGGATGATCTTTTACCGCAAAAAACCTGAACAGATCGTGGAAGAATCACAGTTTTCAGAACGCCCCGATATTTTCTGATCGGTACGTTTTTTGTAAATTAGGACATAGTCTACTGGTATTTTAATCTTCGCTTAATGACGATGGCTTAGCTTTGAATGAGAGAAAAAACCTATGATTTTAATCGACATCCTTTTTCCACTAAAAGACCCGGTGCCTATCCTCACCATCGTGCTCTTTATTATCCTGCTGGCGCCGATACTGCTGCGCAAGCTGAGGATACCGGGCATTATCGGACTGATACTGGCGGGTATGGCCATCGGCGATCATGGTTTCAATATCATCGCCCACGGCAGTATTGACCTGTTTGGCAAGGCCGGGTTGCTCTATATCATGTTTCTGGCCGGCCTGGAACTGGATATGGCCGAATTCAAAAAGAATAAGTATAAGAGTCTCGTATTCGGTTTTTTCACTTTTTCCATTCCGCTCGGTCTGGGCTACCTGCTTTGTACTTATGTGCTTCATTTTTCTCCACTGGCTTCTTTGCTGGTGTCGAGTATGTTTGCCACACATACACTCGTAGCCTATCCATTGGCCAGTCGTATGGGTATTACCAAAAATGAAGCCGTGACCGTAACGGTCGGGGGTACGATCATCACCGATACTGCGGTACTGCTGATCCTGGCGGTGATTGCGGGCTCTGCCGCAGGTGAGCTGAATCAGGCATTCTGGATCAGGCTGGTGGTTTCTTTCCTGGTTTTTGCCGGTTTCGTTTTATTCGGGTTCCCGCCTATTGGCCGCTGGTTTTTCCGGAAGATAAAAGATGATCAGACCACCCACTTCATCTTTGTGCTGGCGCTCGTTTTTCTCGCTTCCTTCCTGGCGCAACTTGCCGGGGTAGAAGCGATCATAGGTGCTTTTCTGGCGGGCCTGGCCCTTAACCAGCTGATTCCGCATAGTTCGGCATTGATGAACCGGCTTGAGTTTGCCGGCAATGCTATTTTTATTCCTTTCTTCCTGATCAGCGTGGGTATGATCGTTGATCTGCGTGTACTGCTCAAAGGTCCGGAGGCGCTCTATATTGCCGTGGCACTGACGGTAATGGCACTGGCATCCAAATGGCTGGCAGCTTTTACCACCCAACAATTGTTTCGGTATTCGGCCGATCAGCGCAAACTCATGTTTGGTCTCAGTACTTCGCATGCGGCTGCTACCATTGCGGTGATCCTGATCGGTTACAATATGCATATCGTTGACGAAAATGTGCTCAACGGAACCATCGTGCTCATACTGGTTACCTGTATGACCGGTTCATTTGTGACCGCCAATGCCGGCCGGCGTATGGCGATGCAGGCCAGGGAAGAAGTACCCCCCAAATTGCTCAATCCGCATGAGCGTATCCTGATCCCGGCAGACAATGATCAGCATACCGAACAGCTCATCGATTTTTCAATACTCATTTACGAGGATCGCGAAAAGCAACCTATTTACCTGCTGCAGGTAGAGCAGGACGCTTCGGATGTAAAAGATAAGATCCTGCAAAGCCAGCACGAACTGGAAGGTGCTATTAAATATGCTGCCAGCACACAGACACAGGTACAACTGCTCAACAGGGTAGACCTCAACAGGGTCAACGGTATTTCCCGTACAGTTAAGGAAATGGTGATCTCCGATGTGGTGATGCAATGGGAAGAACAGGCGACGAGCGCCACCGATTTCCTCGTTAATAAACTCGTAGGCTCTGCAGCCAATAACCTGCTGGATATTACCTGGGAGACGGTTTATCTCTGCCGGCTTCGCCATCCGCTCAATACAGCCCGGCGCATTCATTTATTCGTAACCCGCAATGCCGAATTTGAGATCGGCTTCAGTCATTGGGTGCGCAAAGTAAATCGCCTGAGCAAGGAATTGAATGCAAAAATCCGGCTATATACAAAAGAAACGACGGCCACAGCTATAAGAAATGAATTAAAACGTCAGCGTGCAGCCAGCGAAATCCCTGTACTGATCACCGAAGATGCTGAGGCCATGGCTGCTGCTATCAGGCGCACCGATCCGCACGATCTGCTGCTGGTCATCAGCGCCCGTAAAGGCACCGTTTCGCATCATTCGCAATTTGATAACCTCGCCGGCAAGATCGCCCGGCAATATGCAGACAATAACCTCGTACTGATCTATCCCGAACAGAAACAGGGAGAGGTGGTCGATATTGGCATGGGCGCACATGATATTACACTGACGCCTATCCAGGATCAGCTGGACAACCTGGGCCGCATCCGCAGAGGACTGCGCAATCTGTTCAGGCCACGTAAATGATCTAAGAAAATGATATCACCGGCCCGCCACGCATGGCGGGCCTACAAGGAAACCCTTTCCCTTCAACCTTTATCCTTCTACCTTACCTTTGTTGCGCCGGTAAAACCAACCCGCCGGTTCACCAGTTGTATGCAACCACTTATAGAATGTGTACCCAATTTCAGCGAAGGCAATGATCCGGTCATTATCCGCCAGATCACCGATCAGATAGAAACCGTAGAAGGAGTAAAGCTGCTGAATGTAGATCCCGGTAAGGCCACCAACCGTACCGTAGTCACTTTTGTTGGTCACCCTGAGGCAGTGATCGAAGCGGCATTCCGCGCTATTGCCAAAGCCGGCGAACTGATAGACATGAGTCGTCATAAAGGCGAGCATCCGCGTATGGGTGCCACCGACGTTTGTCCCCTGATCCCGATAGCAGGCATCAGTATGGAAGAAACAGCTGTATATGCACAACGCCTGGCACGGCGGGTAGGTACAGAATTGAACATACCTGTATATCTCTACGAAGAAGCACAGCCTGATAAGAATCGCAGCAATCTTTCGGTGATCCGTGCAGGTGAATACGAAGGCTTTTTTAATAAAATAAAAGACCCGGCCTGGAAACCGGATTTTGGCCCTGCAGTGATGGATGCCAAACGGGGTGCCACCGTCATCGGGGCCCGCGATTTCCTGGTCGCCTATAACGTAAACCTCAATACGACCAGTACCCGCCGTGCCAATGCCGTAGCATTCGATGTACGGGAAGCCGGTCGCGTAAAAAAAGAAAACGGCAAACCTGTACTGGATGCACAGGGAGCACCTGTGTCGATACCCGGTTCGCTGAAGTCAGTAAAAGCTATTGGCTGGTTTATTGAAGAATATGGGATAGCGCAGATTTCCATGAACCTGACCAACATCCGTGTCACCCCTTTGCATATTGCTTTTGATGAGGTTTGTAAAAGGGCGGATGCACGTGGGCTGCGCGTTACTGGCAGTGAACTCGTAGGCCTGGTACCACTACAATGCCTCCTCGACGCCGGTCGTTATTTTCTGCGCAAGCAGCAACGTTCTACCGGTGTTTCGGAAAAAGAACTGATCCGCATCGCCATCCTGTCGATGGGGCTCGATGAGCTGGCTCCTTTTAACCCCGAAGAACGGATCATTGAATATCGCCTGCGCGATACTGCGGCAAGTCCGTTGGTACATATGCCGCTCAATGCATTTGCCGATCTGACGGCCAGTGAAAGTCCTGCGCCCGGCGGTGGCTCCATTGCCGCCTGCCTTGGTGCTTTGGGGGCAGCCCTGGGCACGATGGTAGCCAATCTTTCGGCCCATAAAAAAGGATGGGATGACCAGTGGGAAACGTTTAGCAACTGGGCCGAAGAAGGAAATGCTATAAAGGATAGCCTGCTGCAACTGGTGGATGCTGATACCAGTGCCTTCAATGGCATCATGCTGGCTTTTGGCCTGCCAAAAGGAACCCAGGAAGAAAAAGCCGCACGCACAGCAGCTATCCAGGCAGCTACCCGTACGGCTATTGAAATACCTTTTGCCGTAATGGAAAAAGCGCTGGCCAGCATGCGGGTGATCCAGGCGATGGCAGAGACCGGCAATCCCAATTCGGTATCCGATGCCGGGGTGGGAGCCCTTTGCGCCCGCAGCGCCGTCATGGGGGCATTTCTCAATGTACGGATCAATGCGGCCGGTTACAGCGATAAGGCTTTTGTGACAGACATTCTGGCCAGGGGGCAGGAAATTGAAAACAAATGCATAGCTTTAGAATCAACGATTCTAAAACTTGTCAATGAAAAGATCGGAAGTTGAGGCCCCTATTACGGAGGTTATGCCTGCGGCACTGCAGCACCTGAAAATCTACAACAAACAGGATATCCTGTCATTGGTTCGCCTGCGTCGTTTTGAAACCAAACTGGGAGAACGCCTGCAGGTATTGACCGGGGGCAGCCTGGATATGGCACTTGCCCAATCGACCGCCCGCTTTGTATTATTGGGTATACCGGAAGATATCGGTGCCAAAGGCAATTATGGTATTGGCGGAGCCGATACCCTGTGGGTTCCTTTCCTGCAGAGTTTTCTCAATATCCAGAGCAATGATTTCCTCGATGGCGAGGAAATATTATTGCTGGGCCATTTCGACTTTGGCGATATCCAATACCTGATCGAACATACTGCCCGCGGCGAAGAAGAACGTATAGAGGCTTATCGCCACGCGGTAAACCGGATCGATGAAGAAGTGGAGCAGGCCTGCAAAATGATCACGGCTGCGGGCAAAATTCCCATCGTGATCGGTGGTGGGCACAACAATACCTATCCGCTCATCAAAGGAAGCGCCAAAGGCTGGCATAAAGCCGGGCATATTCCACTGGCGCAGATCAACTGTATTAATCTGGATGCACACGCCGATTTTCGCCCGGCCGAAGGGCGGCATAGTGGCAATGCATTCCGGTATGCCGAAGAAGATGGCTACCTGCAGAAATACTGTGTAGTGGCGCTTCATGAAAATTACCTGCCACAGAATGTATGGATGGATATTGTCAACAACCCGTTTATTGACTGCATCACGTTTGAAGACATCTTTGTACATGGCAAACGCAGTTTCCGCCAGGCCGTAGCGCATGCCGTTGATTTTACCGATGATACACTTACCGGCATCGATGTAGACCTCGATAGTATTGAGCATACGCTCAGCAGTGCCATGACACCTGTGGGTATATCGGCTATCCAGGCCCGCCAGTATATCAGCCTGGCTGCGGCCGCTGCAAAACCTGCCTACCTGTTTATCTGCGAAGGTGCCACCAGGCTTTCAGACGGACGTACAGATGCTACCAGTGGTAAACTGATCAGCTACCTCGTCAGCGATTTCGTAAAGGCGCTTCCGGGCTGATCAGAAAGGAATGCCCAGGTTGATGAAGGTTTGTACTTTGCCCGTCTGATCGCTGTACATAAGACTCAGCTCCAGCGGCCCCAGGGCAAAATTGTAGGAGAAGGTGAGGGCATATCCCGAATAAAAATCACGTTCATTAAAGAAGCTGCTACGGCTCACCAGGTTGTTGAATAAAACATTGGCCCGGCCGGTAAGATAGGCATTGGGAAAAAGCGACCAGCGCAACCCACCCTGCAGGGCGGCATAACCGGCACTGTAAACAGATCCTTCCTGTATACCTGCAAATACAACCTGACGCCTGAAAAAAGGAATCAGTCCGCCGATCACAAACTCATTCATTGCCCGGTTATCATAGTTGTAGTTGATGCCGCTTTGTGCATATAAAAAACCTACGGTTTTTCGTGTCAGTGGTGTATAGCCTTCTGCCACAAGGGTAGTATAGAAAAACGGCTTATTGCCCACCTGCAGGGAATCAGGATTGCTGAGCGGCTCACCATTGAGCAAGAAACTCACTTTGCGGCTTTGCCGTCCTATACGTCCCGCCTCGGCTTCTATGCGCATACCACGTTTGGGAAATGTTGTACGGTCAAGCGTATGATGATGGATGTACGTATATACTGTCGAAAACTGGCTACGTCCTTTAAAAGCAAGATCGGGAGAAATGGTGGGATTGTATTTCAACCATTCAAAACGGTGACCGACACCAATGGTCAGCCGGCGATTGGCGGAATAATGAAACCGTTCATTCATTTCCCAGTAATTCTGTTTATAGATGCCTGTCTTCTTAAATTCTTCGTAGGTGATAAAATCAAAACGGTCAAACTGTGTTTTGAGCGTGAGCGCAAAGTTTTTCAAACGACCGATGTACTGAAGGTGCTCGCCACGCAGCCTGAAACTTTCTCCCAGGTTGATACTGACAAGGCTGCGGGAATTAGGTGTAAAGAAATTGCGTGTTGTAAAATTGCCAATCAGGCCTATGCCCGGAAAACGGGAATAGTGTAAACCGATCTTGGCAAAAGTGAAAGGATTTTCTGCTGCCATAAAACAGATATGATAGGTGCCATCTGTCTTACGCGTGAGCGTGTAGGTGATACTTTTGTAGTAACGCGTTCCGTAAGCCTGCCTTACCATACCTGCCAATTGGCGCGCTGTATATCTGCCGGGTAGCTGCAGGTCCATTGTGTGAATGAAAAAAGCAGTGGTGGTCTTTTCCAGCCCTTTTACTTCAAATGAACTGATCTGTACACTGTCTGCACGGGGCAGACGACTGACGGGGCATTCCTGCACACCATAGATAGCGTTGAGAGAATCGGCCAGCCGTTTAAACCGCGGATACAGTAAACGTCCTTCTGCAAGCCCTCTTTCGATGATCGCTTCTGCATCCGAAAAACTTCCCATATTGTATTCTTCCAGCTTGAAGGGAATATAGATATCGGTCAGCGGTATTTCCTTTTTGGAATCTTCACTTTCGCGGAAGAAAGCTACCTGCAGCAATATCTGAAATACATTGCGCACTTTGTCCGAGGGAAGCAGGCCGGTGGCGACATTGCTGCCAATAACAATATCAGCACCCATTTCCCGTACATCGCGTACCGGGAAATTGCGTACAATACCCCCGTCTACCAACCGGTGATTATCAAAATCAACTGCTGTAAATACGGAGGGTATGGCCATACTGGCTCTCACTGCCGTGATGATCTCTCCCTGTTTCATGACTACCGCCTCGCCGGTACCAACATCGGTCGTGATGCAACGGAAGGGAATATTGAATTTCGAAAAATCCTTTTGATCATGTACGGGAAAATAGAGTTCGGAGAATTTAAGCCAGAGTTCCTGTCCTTCGAGCAGACCGGTCGAAAGGTGAAAGCGGTGATTGACCCAGGGCAGTTCCACTACATATTTGGATGCTTCGCTTTTCTCTTCCATAAAGAGGCTGCGCAGGTCGGCCTGGTTACGCAGCAGGCGCTCCCAGTCCATGTCACGGGCAATATGAATAAGGCTGTCTGCATTGTAGCCAATCGCATACAGGCTGCCCATGATCGCACCCATGCTGGTGCCGGTGATATAATCAACTTTGAGACCTGCCGAATCTATGGCTTTCAGAATCCCCAGGTGTGCCAGTCCTTTGGCACCGCCACCGCTAAGGGTAAGGCCAATACGCGGGCGATGTCCTTCCGGTTGAGCCCAACCGCTTACCGTAAAGAAGGTGAACAGGAAACAAAAAATAAAGCGCCACGGCCACTTACAAAAGAAGATCATGCGTACCAGCATACCTGATGAAGACACAAAATACGCTGTAATTGTTGCAGGAAAGAACAAATAGCCGGCTTTTTACAATGTGCTAAGGGTAAATTCAGGTCAGACCTGCGATTATTTTACAATCTCATAATAAACATGTGTGGCTGCCGGTGTATCTACCTGCCGTTTTTTGTTCAACCGCAACTGCGGAAACAAACCAGGTGTAAAGAGTGAAGTGCCATTGCCAAGCAAAACAGGGGCGATATGCAAATGCAATGCATCTACCCAGCCCTGTTGCAGAAACTGCTGTGCAATCTGGGCTCCACCCATGACCCACACATTTTTCGATCCGGCGGCTGTCTTAGCCTGTTGCAATACATCGCCCAGGCCGGTCGTGATATAATGAAAGCCTTCAGCTTTTACAGCAGGTTGCTGGTGGCAGACGACAAATGCAGGTGCGGCAAAAGGGGTTTCACCGCTCCAGGCATCGGTTATAGCAGTACGATAGGTGTGATGCCCCAGGATGACTGCACCCGTAGTATTCATGAGATGACGCAGCAGTTCTGCATCTGCCGGCGTCTGTTTGTCAAATAACCATTCGTGCAGTAATGGGCCATTCAGTCCCAATGGCTGTTCTTCACTGATGCCGGTGCCGGCAATATATCCATCGGCAGAAATGGTTATTTCCAGTACAACCTTGCTCATGGTAATACAAATGAATAATAAAATGATCAGTTGTTGTCCAGCTCCATTAGCTTTTCAAATACCTGCTCATATTCTTTCTCGAGTCGCTTCAGTTCTTCAGATACACGTTTATGTTCTGTTTCGGTCTGCACAAATTTGTTTTTATCCGCATAGGTTTCGGGCAGGGCCAGTGCATCATCGAGCTGTCGCTTCTGTTGTTTTACCTGCTCCAGCTTTTCTTCGAGCTGCTGAAAAATGCGTTGTTGTTTTTGCAGCTCTTTTTTCAATTCCTTATTGATAGGTCCTTGTGGTTTGGATGAAACGGGAGTTGGGGCAGGAGCAGGAGCAACAGGAGCCGGTGCCGCCTGCTTTTCTTTGGCAGGGGCCGGTTTATCTTTCTGCTCCAGTCGGGCCATACGTTCTTTCCAGGCTACCCATTCATCGTATCCGCCCTTGAATTCCTTGATCTCGTGGTCAACGATCTCCCATATCTTATTAGCCGTTTTGCTGATAAAATAACGGTCGTGGCTTACCAGTATCAGGCTGCCTTCATATTTTTTTAATGAATCGATCAGCAGGTCACAGCTATGCATGTCCAGGTGGTTGGTAGGCTCATCCAGCATCAGGAAATTAGCCTTGCTCACCATGGTCTTGGCAAGTGCCACCCGTGCTTTTTCACCACCACTCAGCACCCTGATCTTTTTGTCGGCATCATCGCCACTGAAGAGAAAACATCCCAGCAGCGAACGCAGTTCCAGTTCGGTCATCTGGCTGCCGCATTCCTTCATCTCATCGATGATGGTATTATTGATGTTAAGCGCTTCCAGCTGATGCTGTGCATAAAAACTCTCTTCCACATTGTGGCCCCAGCGACGCTCCCCGTCATAATCTTCCACACCCGCAATGATACGCAGCAGAGTAGACTTTCCCTTTCCGTTGGCACCGATCAGTGCAATTTTATCGCCCCGCTCAATTTCTGCGCCGGCATGTTCGAGGATCACATTTGATCCGAAATGTTTACCGATATCTTTCAGCTCTACCAGCACCTTGCCCGGTGTTTTATCGACCCTGAAATTGATCCGGATATTGGGGCGCTCCAGGTTGGCCTCTTCAATGCGCTCCAGTTTGTCGAGCCTTTTCTGAATACTCTGCGCCTGGGCAGCCTTACTGGCCTTGGCTTTGAAACGTTCTACAAAACGTTCCTGCTGGCGTATATAATCCTGCTGGTTCTCGTATGCCTTTTGCTGCATATCGAGCCGCACAGCTTTTTCTTTTTCATAAAATTCATAGTTGCCATTGTAGACATGCAGCCGCTGCTGATACAACTCCACAATCTTGGTGACCATGCGGTTGAGGAAATACTTATCGTGGCTCACGATCACTACGGATCCTTTATAATGCTGAAGATATTTTTCCAGCCATTCGATAGAGGGAAGATCCAGGTGGTTGGTAGGCTCATCGAGCAACAGCAGGTCGGGTTGCTGCAGGATCATCTTTGCCAGCAGTACACGCATACGCCAGCCGCCGCTGAATTCCTTGTAAGGACGTTGCAGATCGCTGTTGGAAAAACCGAGCCCCTGCAATACCTCTTCGGTGCGGTGGTGAATGTCGTAGCCGCCAAGCGTGTCCATTTCATGCAGGCGATCTGAATATTCATGCAATATCTTCTCATCGCCTGTCCTTTCGAGTTCCTTGCCGAGTGTTTCGATCTCCTGTTCCAGTTGCAGTACACGTTCAAAAGCGCCCAGTGCCACCTGCAGGATGGATTCTTCGGTATCGAAGCTCAGCAGGTCCTGGTGCAGATAGCCGATGGAAGTGGAGCGGCTGCGCTCAACCGTACCCGCAGACGGGCTGTACTGGCCTACCAGCAATTTCAGTAAAGTCGATTTCCCTGTACCATTATAGCCAATCAAGCCTATGCGCTCATTGGGCTGAATATGCCAGGTAGCATCGTCCACAATTATCCTTGCACCAAATTCAAATGTTACATCCTGTAGTCCTGCCAGCATAAAAAAGAATCAATTAATCTGTTTTCCTGAATGATTTGATCATGCCTCCGGGAGGGGGCTCTGAAATAGTTGGCAAAAATAAAGAATTATAAACTGCAAGCAGTTTGGATTACCTTTGAAAAAACATCATTATTCTCGTCTCATGAAGAAGTTTTTTGCTATTCTGCTGCTGATTATACTCGTAGCGGCCGGTTCCATTTATTTTATTTATTTCAGGGGCGGCAAACGTAACCCCAAAGGGCCAAAACCCGTGCCCATGGCCGTGAGTAAGCATTCAGACACCTTCAATAGTTCTGTACAGCAGGTGCTGACGACCTATTATGGTCTTTCGGAGGCGCTGGTCAACTGGGATACGACGGCCACCACGGCAAAGGCGATGGGTCTGCAACAGGCGCTGGACAGCCTGCGGCTCGATGAGCTGAAAGCCGATACGACCGGTATTTATCAGTCGGCCCTGGATCCGTTGCAAAATGCCCGTTCAGCTACCGCTACATTGCTGCAGGCCGGCGATATGGAAGCCCGCCGTCATGCATTCCAGAATATCTCCGAAAACATTCGTTTATTGATCATCGTGGTCAGATATGACCGGGAAAAGCTGTACTGGCAGGAATGCCCCATGGCTTTTGGCGAAGATGAAGCAGCCAACTGGCTCAGCAAATCGCCCGAAATACGTAATCCTTACCTGGGTTTGCACCATCCCGAGTATAAAGATGGCATGCTCGGCTGTGGAGAGACCAAGGCTACGATCGACTATACCGCTGCAGACACCAGCCACGCAAAATAAATACGGGCCGGCTCCGCCGGATTCGTGGAAAAAATGTGCATATGCCCGTGAAAGTTTTCGCGGGCATATTTCGTCTAAGGCCATATTCCTTCACTCAACAGCTACTAAAACGACAAACATGAGAAAATCGCCCGTTCTGTTTTTGCTATTACTGCTGACAGGCTTTGTTTCGGCCCAGGAGAAGCTGGACCTTAACATGATCAACAAGATTAAAGATGAGGGTACACGCAATTCCAAAGTAATGGACATTGCTTTTTACCTCACAGATGCCAATGGCCCGCGCCTGGCCGGGTCTCCCGGTTACATGAAAGCGGCCAACTGGGCCAAAGCTGAAATGACCAAATGGGGTCTCAGCAATGCAGCCCTCGAACCCTGGGGAGAATTTGGCAAAGGCTGGGAACTCCAGAAGAGCTACGTAGCACTTACCGCCCCTTATTACAAGCCCATGATCGCTTATCCCAAAACCTGGACCAAAGGTACCAAGGGACTTCAGCACGCAGACGTAGTGCTTATTGAAGCCCAGGATTCGGTAGCCCTGGCTGCCTACAAAGGAAAACTGAAGGGCAAAGTGATCGTGATGTACCGCAACGATACACTGCGTCAGACATTCAAAGCAGACGCCGTACGCTACACCGACGAAGAGCTGGACAAGATGGCAGCAGCCACTCTGCAGCCCGCCCGTCCGCAAAACAACCGCCCTGCCGATACAGCACAGGCCCGTGCACGCCAGCAGCAGTTTCAGCGTATGCAGGGACCTGCCCAGTTGCTGAACAAAGTACGTGAAATGGCCATTGCCGAAGGCGCGGTAGCTTTGCTCAGCACCAGCCCCCGTGGTCACGACGGCACTCTCTTTGTACAGGGTGGTGGCAGCTATGCCAAAGGCGCTCCCGAAAATTTCCTCGACATCATGGTTACGTATGAAGATTATCTGAGCATCTGCCGCCTGGCCAAATCAGGTGTTCCGGTAAAACTGGATGTGGATGTAAAGACTGAATTCAACGAAAAAGATACCAAAGGATACAACGTGATCGCTGAAATAAAAGGTACCGATCCGCAGTTGAAAGATGAGATCGTAATGCTGGGTGGACACCTCGATAGCTGGCAGTCTGCTACCGGTGCTACCGACAACGCAGCCGGTTGTGCTGTAATGATGGAAGCCGTACGTATCCTGAATACGCTTGGTGTAAAACCCCGCCGTACCATCCGCATCGCCCTTTGGGGTGGTGAAGAGCAGGGCCTGCTGGGATCACGCGGTTATGTAAAAAATCATTTTGCCGACCCCGCCAATATGGAACTGAAACCTGAGCACAGTAAGTTGTCTTCCTATTTCAATATCGATAACGGTACCGGTAAGATCCGTGGTATCTACCTGCAGGGTAATGAAAAAGTGAAAGACATCTTCACACAATGGCTCACACCATTCCACGATATGGGTGCCAAAACAGTGACTGTATCCAACACAGGTGGTACCGACCACCAGTCATTTGATGCAGTAGGTCTGCCCGGATTCCAGTTTATCCAGGATCCGATCGAGTACAATACCCGTACGCACCATACCAATATGGATTCTTACGATCACCTGATCCCTGAAGATCTGCAGCAGATATCTGTGATCGTAGCCACTTTCGTTTACAACGCAGCCATGCGTGACGAAAAACTGCCCCGCAAAGAATTGCCCGCTCCACGTGGTAATAACAGCCGGGGATTCTGATGCTGATTTGAAGATTTGGTGATTTGAGGATTTGAAGATGGAAATATAAAAGAGGCTGCTCGAAAATTTGAGCAGCCTCTTTTATATTATATAGTAGAAATCTGAGATTTTCAATTCATCTTCAAATCCTCAAATCACCAAATCTTCAAATTATTACTTCGGTCTCTGATAAATAAACCTCACCATCGAATTCTTCTTTTCGTCCGAAGTCAGGTTAAGCTGGTAACGTTTTTCGGCCGTATGGGCAATCATTAAAGCCGTATTGGGAGGAATAGTGCCCAGATTTTTGCCCACCATGATGACTTCCTGCTGCTGGGCTTCAAAATCTATTTTAATAAAAACGGTTACAGGCTTGGTACTAAGCATTTTATTGAGCACAACGGGAATATTGTCGACATACACGGAAATGGTATCGCCATCGATCTGGCCATTGTCGTAGAAATCAAGTCGTATAGTGCCGGTATCTACAAATATTTCCCTCACCAGTTCGGTCTTTTTGTTGGCGAGATCAGGCGGCAGGACAGGAGCAAAGGCTGACTTCTGAATACGTGTCATTACAATAGAGCCCGATGGGCAGGCGGTCTTCCCATCCATGGTTTTGCCCGTCCAGTTGCCGCGCAACTGTTCTTCGCGACCATCTGTATGATACGTGAGTGTGTAATTTTTAATGCAGGGAATACAATCGGCAGGGATCTTGAATACGGAGACTTTCAGCTCCTGGATAGTGAGGGCTTTGCTGGCCGAATCAAATTTTCCCTCAAATTCTTCCTTCACATAATTGGACGTATCGGAGTAATGATACGAGTTGCCGGCGATCTTCGTATCGTCCAGTTGCAACTGAAATTCGATATTGTATACAGGAAAACATCCCCCGGGTTCCATTACCAGGCGTCCCTTCCAGTAGCCATTGATCTGCTGCCCGCTGGCGGAAATGGCAATCAAAAACAAAAACAGAACCAGGAATCTTTGCATTGGAGTTGAAAGTAAGTGAAAAAGCATTAAGCGATTTCAAAAATTACAGAAACGGCAAATACGATTTGCTCTGTCGATAGCCGGCTATTCTTTCTTTTCATATCGGAAGCGCACCACCGCATTTTTTTGTTCCGTGGAAGTGATGCGTACTTCAAACCGCTGATCACCGGCTTCTACGATCATTAAGGAGGTATTGGGCGGAATACGACCGAGATTCTCGGCAACCATTACCAGTTCATGATCGGGGTCAGCTTCATTCAGTTTGAAACGGAAGGTAAGCGGTGCAGCCGTAAGCCGTTTATTGGATAAGACCAGTTTATTGTCGAGATACACCGAAATGGTATCATCATCTATCTCCCCATTATCGAATATTTTAATGGTCACATCCTCGTGATTGATCACCAGCGCCTTCATCAGTTCATTCTGCCGCGTCTTCAAAACTTCGGGTCGCGGAATAACCGGTTTGGGTAAGGGTTTGATCACATCCTGCTGTACACGCACCACGCTATCGACAGGGGCACGTTCGGCCGGTGTGTTGCGGGGCTGATTTGTTGTGGGTTTATTGACAACGGGATTGTTATTCTTTACCGGTGTTTTGGCCGGAGGAGTCGTTGTTTTTTTATTGGTAACAGGAGGTTTTACCGGCGGTTTGGTGGCCGGTTTATTGGCAGGTGGTTTGGTTGTTGCGTTATTGCCGGTAGCTGGAGTTTTGGGTTTGGCTGCAGTAGGCGGGCGAAGAAAAGGCTCGATGTAAAAATCCGACGTAGGCACTTTACGAAGACGCACAATACCACCTCCGCAATCATCGCCCCGTTTGCCACCATAGGCGTCTTTTTCATAAATACTGCTGTATACGCCTTCGAGAAATTCTTCTTTACCCGATTTGGAATATTCCAGCATATATTTCATGATACAGGGAACCGATCCGGCACTCATGCGCAATTCCACTGTTTGCAGTTCACGGATCACAGCCGATTTGGCGGCCTTATTGAATGTGCCCGTCAGTGTGGCCTTGCCATAAAAAACTGTGGTAAGATAGGAGTAGGTTACCCCCTTGAACCCGTTATTGCTCTGCTTGATCTGTATTTCCAGCTTGTAGGTATCGCCCAGGTCGGTTTTAAAATACCCCCGCCAGATACCGGTAAGATTCTGAGCAAACGCTCCCTTACTTCCCAGCAACAGGGTCGCAAACAGCAAGACGAATAATCGCTTCAGACTCCTTTTCATCCGGCCAAAACTAACGAATCCGTTCGTAATTAAGCGATTGAAGCTTTAACAGTTGGGGATTTTTTAACATTGGTTTTGAACCAGCGAACCTTGCAAAAGGATTTTGCCGGCACAACCGGTTTTCTTAAAATCAGGCGGCTGTGTGGCAGCTATGGATGCTTCAATATCTTTATTTTATACTAATTTTGCAGACCTTCTCCGAAACGCGGAGCAACTAAAACTTTAGAAAAAAGGGACGAAATACGGAATGATCAACATTACTTTTCCCGATGGTGCCGTCAGACCCTATGAGGCAGGTATTACCGGGCTCGACATTGCAAAATCCATTTCAGAGGGACTGGCCAGAAAAGTGCTGGCAGCAAACGTTAATGGACAGGTATGGGACGCTACGCGGCCTATCACGACCGATGCCACGGTACGTTTTCTGACCTGGGATGACCTGGATGGCAAAAAAACATTCTGGCACTCTTCGGCTCACCTGATGGCCGAAGCTGTGGAAACCTTGTTTCCCGGAGTAAAATTCTGGGTAGGACCTGCTACGGAAAATCCGGCCGGTTTCTACTATGATATGGACCTCGGCGACCGCAAGATGACCGAAGAAGACCTGGCAGCGCTGGAAAAGAAAATGAATGAACTGGCAAAACAAAACAATGCTTATGTGCGCAAGGATGTAAGCAAGCCGGAAGCCATTCAGTATTTTACCGAAAAGAATGATCCCTACAAACTGGATCTGATCGGCGGACTCAACGATGGTGATATCACTTTCTATACGCAGGGTGGTTTTACAGACCTCTGCCGTGGCCCGCATATTCCTGCTACCGGGCTGATCAAGGCGGTAAAACTGACCAATATTGCCGGTGCATACTGGAAAGGTGATGAGAAAAATAAACAGCTCACCCGTGTATATGGTGTAAGTTTTCCTTCACAGAAAGATCTCGACGCACACCTGGCTTTGCTGGAAGAAGCCAAAAAACGCGATCACCGCAAACTGGGTAAGGAACTCGGTATCTATACCATGGATGACGATGTAGGCCAGGGGCTCATCATGTGGCTGCCCAATGGTACAGTGGTGATCGAAGAGCTCGAAAAGCTGGCCAAGGAAACAGAACTCGAAGCAGGCTACAAACGGGTGGTCACTCCGCATATTGCCAAAGAGAGCATGTACCTTACCAGTGGTCACCTGCCTTATTATGCAGACAGTATGTATCCGCCCATGGAGCTGGATGGAGAAAAGTACTATCTCAAATCCATGAACTGCCCGCATCACCACAAGATCTTTGCGGCAGAACCGAAAAGCTATCGCGATCTTCCATATCGTATTGCAGAGTATGGTACCGTATACCGTTACGAGCAGAGCGGTGAGCTGTTTGGACTCATGCGTGTACGTTGCCTGCATATGAACGATGCGCATATCTATTGTACCAAAGAGCAGTTCAACGATGAGTTCAGGGCGGTAAATGAGATGTACCTGAAGTATTTCAAAATATTCGGTATTGAGAAATACGTGATGCGTTTATCCCTGCACACGCCGGAAAAGCTGGGTATTAAATATGTGAATGAACCGGAGCTGTGGAAAGAAACAGAAACGATGGTGCGCAATGTGCTGATCGAGTCGGGTATTCCTTTTGTGGAAGTACAGGACGAAGCCGCATTTTACGGCCCCAAAATCGACGTGCAGATCTACAGCGCGATCGGACGGGAGTTTACACTGGCCACCAACCAGGTCGATTTCTCACAGGGCCGCAGCTTCAAACTGCAGTATACGGCACAGGACAATAAAGCGGAGACACCGCTTATCATTCACCGTGCGCCGCTGGGTACACATGAGCGGTTCATCGGCTTTTTGCTGGAGCAGTATGCCGGACGTTTCCCCGTGTGGCTGGCGCCGGTACAGGTGAAGGTGTTGCCGATCAGCGACAAGTTTCAGGACTATGCCCGCTCGGTAGAGGCCGCTTTGAAAAAAACAGGCATCCGTGCAGAGATAGATGACCGCAATGAAAAGATCGGGAAAAAGATCCGCGATACAGAGCTCATGAAAGTGCCGTATATGCTGGTAATCGGTGAAAAGGAAATGAATGAAGGGAAAGTAGCCATTCGCAGACAGGGCAAGGGCGATCTGGGTGTAAAATCCCTCGAAGAGTTCATTGCCGGAATAACAGCCGAAATCAGTGAAAGGAGAGGGGAATAAAAAGAGAAATGGGCTTATCCCATTAAAAATTTTCCAGATTCAAAATTCCAGAATAATTTACAGTCAGGACGAAAACAATTTTTAAACTAAAAAACGTAAATGGCAGTACCTCAAAAACCCGGAGGCGGGTTCAACAGGCCACCAGGCGGGGGCGGTTTCAGACCCGGTGGTGGATTCAATAAAGGTGGCTTTAAAGGCCGCATGGCTCCTCGCAAAGAAGCCGAACATCGTATCAACCAGTATATCCGTGTACCGCAGGTACGCCTGGTTGGCGATAATGTGGAAGTGGGTATCTATAATACCCAGGATGCCCTGCGTATGGCGCAGGAAATGCAATTGGACCTGGTAGAGATATCTCCCCAGGTAGATCCTCCCGTTTGCAAGATCATTGACTATAATAAATTCCTTTACGATAAGAAGAAAAAGGAAAAGGAGATGAAAGCCAAAAGCAAAGTCTCCGAAGTGAAAGAGATCCGTTTTACACCCAATACGGATGATCATGACTTTGACTTCAAAGCCAAACATGCTGAAGGCTTTTTGAAAGATGGCAATAAGGTAAAAGCCTATGTACAGTTCAAAGGCCGTGCTATCCAGTTTCAGGAAAGAGGGCAACTCTTGCTGCTGAAGTTTGCAGAGCGTCTGGCCGAAGTAGGTGTGCTGGAGAATATGCCGAAAATGGAAGGCCGCAGGATGCTGGCGATGTTTGCACCGAAAGGGAAAAAGAAGTAATCCACATCTTTTATACATTTAGACCTGGAACATGCTTCCGGGTCTTTTATTTTATTTGTTGCGTAAGCATGTTTTGCGGAATTTGGGCATCCAATTCAAATTGCTGCGGCAGCTAAAAGCAACCTGCTGCAGAATTTTTTTTATCCATAACTATACCATATGCGTTATTTAAACCATCTTTCATTTGCGCTGATGGCTACCCTGTTGGTACAGGCTGGCTCAGCGCAAACAAGAACCCGTCCTCCTGCGGCAGCTGATACAACCGCACGGCCTGCAGTGCCTCCCGGTGGAGCAAGACCCAGCACAGGCCCCAAGCCATATGCAGAAGTGATCACTTCAAAAGCAGTAAGCGACAAAGGCATGTTTACCGTACATAAAGTAGAAGACAAATACTACTTTGAAGTACCCGATTCCATGCTCAACCGCGACATCCTGGTTGTAAACCGTATCTCCAAAGCCGCGGCCGGTATGCGCAATGGTTTCTTTGGTTTTGCAGGTGATCAGATCGGTCAGAACGTAGTGCGTTTCGAGAAAGGACCCAACAACAAGGTGTTTCTCCGCAATATATCTTTTGCCGAATATGCAAAGGATTCCACATCACCCATGTTCACCGCAGTGACCAAATCAAACGTACAGCCTATTGCTGCTGCATTTGATGTTAAGGCCTTCGCTAAAGATTCTGCCGCTACGGTGATCGACGTAACGGATTTTGTAAGTGGTGACAATGACGTGCTGTTCTTCAGCAGCGGTCTTAAAACCTCTATGCGTATCGGTGGTCAGCAAAATGACAAATCCTATATCACCGGTATCCGTTCTTATCCCATGAACGTAGAAATTGCTACCGTAAAAACCTATAGCCGTTCTGCCGCTCCCGGTGGTATGCCCGGCGGAGGTGCTCCCGGCGGCAACCTTACTATGGAGATGAACAGCTCATTTGTACTGCTGCCCAAAGTGCCCATGCAACCCCGTTACTTCGACCCACGTGTAGGATACTTTGCAGTAAGTTACACTGATTTTGATGCCAACCCACAGGGTGTGCAAGTGGCCCGTCTCATCAAACGCTGGCGCCTGGAACCCAAACCCGAGGATGTGGAGAAATACAAACGCGGCGAACTGGTAGAACCCGCCAAGCCCATCATTTTCTATATCGATCCGGCTACTCCCAAAGACTGGATCCCCTACCTGGTACAGGGTGTGAATGACTGGCAGGTAGCTTTCGAAAAAGCCGGTTTCAAAAATGCCATTATCGCCAAGCTTGCTCCTACCAAAGAGCAGGACCCCGAATGGAGCCTCGAAGATGCCCGCTATTCAGCAATCGTATACAAACCCTCTGATATTCCCAATGCCAGCGGTCCCAGCATCAGCGATCCCCGCAGTGGTGAGATCATGGAAAGCCATATCAACTGGTATCACAACGTAATGCAACTGATCCACCACTGGTATTTTGTACAGTGTGCTCCGGTTGACCCCGGTGCCCGCAAAATGACCTATGATACAGACCTGATGGGCCAGCTCATCCGCTTTGTATCTTCTCACGAAGTGGGTCACACACTGGGCCTGCGTCACAACTACGGTTCCAGCTCAACAGTGCCTGTTGAAAAACTGCGCGACAAAGCCTGGGTGGAAGCCAATGGTCATACACCTTCTATCATGGACTATGCCCGCTTCAACTACGTGGCACAGCCCGAAGACAATATCAGCCGCATTGGTCTCTTCCCCCGCATTGGTGATTACGACAAATGGGCCATTGAGTGGGGCTACAAACGCTTCATGCAATTCAAAAATGAAGACGACGAAAAAACATACGTCAACAACTGGGTGATCGAGCGTCTGAAAGACAATCGCCTGTGGTTTGGTACCGAAACCAACCCCGATGATCCCCGCTCACAACGCGAGCAGGTGGGTGATGATGGTATGAAAGGTGCATTCTACGGTATCAAGAACCTGCAACGCATTGTTCCCAATCTGCAGGAGTGGACCAAAGAACCCAATAAGGATTACAGCAACCTGGCCGATATGTACCGCGAGGTTACCGGTCAGTTCACCATGTACATCAGCCATGTCAGCAAATACGTGGGTGGTGTCACGGAGACGCCTAAAATGGTAGAAGAAAAAGGTCCCGTTTATGAAGTCACTCCCAAAGCCAAACAACGTGAGGCCGTAGAGTTTCTGAATAAAAACCTGTTTGCCACACCAACCTGGCTGCTCAATGATGACATCTTCAGCCGCACCGGCATCAATTCGCTGAGCACGATCGGCAACCTGCAGGATGGTGCCCTTAACCGCCTGCTGTCTGTTCGCACCATGTCAAAACTGATCGATGGTGAAGCCAAACTGGGCGCCAATGCCTATGCGCTCACCGATCTGATGAGTGACCTGAAAAAAGGTGTATGGGGTGAACTGGCTACAAAAGGTAAGATCGATGTATACCGTCGTAACCTTCAGAAGTCCTATATCAGCATCCTCGACAACCTGCTCAATCCGCCCAAACCTGCTGCTGGTACCATTACCATCAGCTTTGGCGGTAGCCCGCTGGTAAATACAGACAAGTCTGATATCAAGAGTATGCTCCGTGCACACCTGACTGCCCTGCGCTCAGAAGCACGTGCAGCCGCAGCTGTAGCCGCCGATCCCATGACCCGCTACCACTTGCAGGATATCGCTACACGTATCGATAATTCACTGAATCCCAAAGACTAATAGTCGACCGGGTAAAGTAATAGTATAGAATGGGGGCCAGTGGCCCCCATTTTTATTAAGCAACTCTTTGTGAATCAATAACAGTATCCTATCTTTGCAGCCCGAAAGAAATTTCGGCGCCGGCCATTGTTGCCGGTACTATTGCCTGAAGTGGCTCCACAAGTATCCGCCAGTGCGGATCGCCTCAAGGGTTTCATTTACAATACTGGGTAAAATGCCTAAAGTAAAGACTAACTCCAGTGCCAAAAAAAGATTTAAAGTAACCGGCACCGGCAAGATCACTCACCAGAAGAGTTTCAAACGTCACATCCTCACCAAAAAATCCAAAAAGCGCAAACGCAATATGCGTGTCGACGGCCTGGTTGCAAAACCCAATATGGATTTTGTAAAACGCCTGCTGCGCCTCAAATAGTCGAAGCCCCGCTTTGACTGGTGAAGACAAAACATTCAACACTTTAAACTCTTTAAGAAATGCCTCGTTCAAAAAATGCAGTTGCTTCCAAAGCACGCAGAAAAAAAATATTAAAACAAGCCAAAGGCTTCTATGGCAAACGTAAAAACGTATTAACGGTTGCCAAAAACGTAGTAGAAAAAGGTATGACCTACATGTACGTAGGTCGTAAACTGAAGAAAAGAGAATACCGCAGCCTGTGGATCGCCCGTATCAACGCTGCTGTACGTGCAGAAGGCCTGACCTACTCCGAGTTCATCAACAAACTTCAGAAAAAAGGCATCGAGCTGGATCGTAAAGTACTGGCTGACCTGGCGATGAACAATCCCGAGACGTTCAAATCACTGGTTGACTCTGTAAAATAAGACAACACGACCGTTCTCAATACTGAATGCCCCGCTCAGCCGGGGCATTCTTCTTTCCGGGAAAATAATTTTGCGCCGGTTATTTATCAAAATTCTACTTTTGTCCCGTTAAATCATTTTTGTCCACTGAACAGCCTTTTTCGCGCTCAATGAACAATACCTACAACGACCTCGTCAAGCAGACATTCAATTTTCCCCAGGAAGGCTTCGACGTAAAGGATGGTTATCTCCAGTACAACGGCCTCGACATTAAAGCTCTTATTGACAAGTATGGCACCCCGCTCAAACTGACCTACCTGCCCAAGATCGGCATGCAGATCAAAAAGGCGAAAACCATGTTTGCCAACGCCTTCAAAAGACATAAATATGAAGGCAAGTATTTCTATTGCTATTGTACCAAGAGCTCGCATTTCAGTTTTGTAGTGGAAGAAGCCCTCAAGCACGAGATCCACCTCGAGACCTCCTATGCATACGATATCGAGATCATCAAAAAGCTCTACGAGAAAAAGAAGATCAATAAGGATATTCATATCATCTGCAACGGCTTTAAGCAAAAAGGATATACCCGGCGCATTGCCAGCCTGCTCAACTCAGGCTTCCAGAATGTGATCCCCGTCCTCGACAACAAGGAAGAACTGAGAGAATATGCCAAGACCGTCAAGGTGCCATTCAAACTGGGCATCCGCGTGGCAGCAGAAGAAGAACCCAACTTTCCTTTCTATACTTCCCGGCTGGGCATCCGTGCCAAAGATATCCTGGAGTTTTATGTAGACCGGATAGAAGGATATGAAAGCAAGTTTCAGCTCAAAATGCTCCATATCTTCCTCAACAAAGGTATCAAAGACGATATCTACTACTGGAGTGAGCTCAACAAGATCATCAACCTGTATTGCCAGCTCAAAAAGATCTGTCCCGAGCTGGATTCAATCAATATTGGTGGTGGCTTCCCTATCAAGCACTCACTGGGTTTTGAATATGACTACCAGTTCATGATCAATGAAATTGTGGGCAATATCAAATCTGCCTGCAAAAAAGCCAAAGTCCCCATGCCCAATATCTTCACAGAGTTTGGCAGCTTTACCGTAGGGGAGAGCATGGCGCATATATACAGTGTGATTGGTGAAAAGGTGCAGAACGATCGCGAAAACTGGTATATGATCGATTCTTCATTTATCACCACATTGCCCGATACCTGGGGTATCGGCGAAAAATTCCTGATGCTGCCCATCAATAAATGGGACCAGGAGTATCAGCGGGTAGTGTTGGGAGGTATCACCTGCGACAGTCACGATTACTACGACTCCGAAGAACATATCAACGAAGTGTTTTTGCCGAAAATAAATAATGGAGAGCCGCTCTTTGTAGGTTTCTTCCATACCGGCGCCTACCAGGACCAGATCAGCGGTTACGGAGGTATTAAACACTGCCTGATCCCTTCGCCCAAACACGTGATCGTGGGGCATGATAAGAATGGTAAACTGGTAGACTGGCTGTACGCGCGTGAACAAACAGCACAGAGCATGCTCAAGATCCTCGGATATATGTAAGCTGAAATATTATTCAGCTCCTTTTGCCGGTGTAAGCCACATCATGTTGGCTACATGTGACCTTAACTGGTCGCGTGTATAATATGCCGGGAAATAAGTATCCTTTGCCCAGGGCTCAAACAGGTTTTTATAATAAGGACTACGCGGATCGCCCGATTGACCGGGAGCATTGGTCATCCAGGTATTGTCCCAGTTGCCTGTATCTGTAACGATGCGGAAAGTAGCTCCCGTAGCCTGGTTGTTGGCATCGCCGGTAGAACCGATCGTATGGCCATAACCGCCGCGTGGTAACGCCGGCGTATTGATTTGCCGGCGCAGACTATCACTCACCCATTGCTGCAACGGGTGCAGCAACTGCGAATGTTTGAATGCCTGCTGTCCATATTGCCAGTTTTCAATAGCTGGTCCCAGTTGAGCGGTTAATGCATCTACCGCCAGCCGGAAAGTCGATACAAGGAATTTGTTTCTCTCTGCAATGGCATCCGTACCAAAATGTGCTGCATCGGGATTGAGCAACCAGCTCCATACTTTTGTAAACTGAAAGCGCAGCAGGCTCCGCAGCGAAGGCGGCACCCAACGCTGTACAGCCTGTTCCATTATTTTCCTTTCCCACAGTACGTATACGCTGGCAGCTCTTGAAGAAATGTCAAGCCGGTATTGCCAGTTGACAAACAACTCGCGCGCCTGGCCATACAATCCTGTGTCGGCAGGCAGACTTTGTAAAAGGGGCACGAGTGAGCGGGCCGGCAGTGAGATATAATCTGTCTGCAATGCTTTCATTTTATCGAGTGTGACAGCCGTGTCGGCACCCAGTACATCATTGATCCGCTGTCCGCGAAAAGCATCGGGCCAGGTATAACCCATCGCATCCCAGTACGCATAGTTGACAGGAGCGAGATTTTGATTGGCCGTAGCCCAGAAACCTTTTGCAGGGTCTGCTATATTCGGGCGCTGACGGATGGGTAAATAAGGTCCCCATTCAAAACGACCATCACCCGGTACAGGCACCAGCCCGCTGTGTGTAGTACGTCGTGGTATTATACCCACTACCTGCCAGCCTATATGCCCACTCTTATCGGCCCATACCATATTGAGCGCAGGTACATGACTGTAACTGCATGCTTCGCGAAACGATTCCCAACTGCTGGCCTGGTCAATACGTAAGGCAGAAAGATAGGGAGCGCCGCCGGGCTCCAGTGCTGCCGAGCGTACCGCATATGCTTTGCCAAGTGCCGGGTCAATATAGGTAACCGGGCCGTGAACCGTGTAGTACAGCGTGACGAGTGTGTCTGCTTTTCCTTTCACAGCGATCCGTTCTTCTATTTGCTGCATGCGTCGCCATTCTCCTTCATACCAGTATTGATCAGGATATCCCGGACGCAGCTTATATACATACAAATCTTCCGCATCGGTTTCAAAGATGGTAATACCCCAGGCGCCTTTTTCATTGTGTCCAATCGATACGCCCGGGATAGCAGGCTCACCCGCTCCGATCACATTCCAGCCTGGCGCCTGCAGATGCACCATATAACGCAAAGAGGGGAGTGATAACCGGCGATGAGGATCATCGGCAAGCAACGGATGACCGCTGGCACTGCGCCGGCCACTGATCACCCAGTTGTTGCTGCCTTCAATGCTGCGCTCATTGTCTGATAGTCCGGCAAATGGTGAAGAAGCAGACCCGTCAAAAGCCAGTTCTTTTTTCTCCGGGGCTATGCCTGTGAGCAGTTCTTCGGATGTTAACTCCTGCCTGAATGCCTGCAGTATTGCGAGTATCAGCGGTGATTGCAGCGCACCGGAGACCATCGTATCCATTTTCAACACAGGTTCTTTGGGATGAAACCAGTACAGGTCCTTTACTTTCTTTTCTCCGGCAACTACCACGGCCTTGCCTATATTCAATTCTTCTGCCACATTGCCGATTATTCCCTGGTGACGGGAAACAACAGTTTCTGCTGTCCATAGTCCCGGTTTGATGCCCAGCATTTCAAATTCGAAAGGAAGCAGGGATGGTTCACGCAGTGCCTGCCTGATATAAGTATTCACACCGTCTACAAATGCTTCAATGATCTGCTGCCCGTCTTTATGATAATGCGACAGTTCTTTTTTCATATCCCCGCGGTACTTAAACAAACGGGCACCTATATCACGTTGCAGTGCAGAAGGTCCCAGCACAGTAGATAATGTACCGCTGGCCTGAAGACGCCATATTTCAAATTGAAAAAGCCGGTCACGTGCGGCACAATAGCCTTGTGCAAAAAAAAGATCATGTTGATTGCGTGCGTAGATATGATTCATTCCCCATTCATCGCGCCATATCTCTACCGGTTCATGCAGACCAGTCATTCGTATTGTATCGGTGGTTTGAGCAGTGGTGATAACAGTAAGGGAAAGACAGATAATGGATAAAAAAATACGCATATTATATACTAGTATGTACTGGTATACAATATACGTACTTTATGGTAAACGTCATTTACTATTTCTATCTGCGCCGGTAGTGCCGGTTCCAGTCGCGGTATTGCCGGTGGCCATGGTACGACCTGTTTACATACCTGCGGTCGAGGTAGTAACGGTTGCCATATCCTCGCCAGTAGATATAACCACCCGGAGCACGGTAATAGTAGCGTCCGTCCGAATACCGGCTGATCACGAGGCCAGGGTTACTGCTGATGATCAGCGATACGCTGGTATGGCCGGGAGGAGGTGGGGGATAAGACCGGTACTGTCGTCCAGAGCTGCAGCTGCTGATTACAACCACTGCTGCCAGCAATAAAGCCGCTTGTACAATTTTGAGTCTATTCATAGTTAATGCGTTTATATTAGGACGGCAATGAGTTTTCCAAAAAGTCTTAAACCTTGTTAATATGCGTCGTTTTTTCACAATCTTAACAGCCTTATTTGTCTCCCATTATGCAATGGCACAAACTGCCGAAGATTCTGTAAAAGCAGTGGTCAATTCGCTTTTTAAAGGCATGCTGGAGTCGGATGCATCGCTGATCGGGGGTGCTTTTGCAGATAGTGCCATCCTGCAGACATTCAGCCGTACCAAAGAAGGAAAGACAATAATTATAAATGAAAAGGTGAGCGAGTTTGCCAGTTCTATAAGCAAGTTGAAAAAAGGCGCTGCCGATGAAAGGATCAGTTTTGAGACCATACGTATCGATGGTCCGCTGGCGATCGCCTGGACGCCCTACAATTTTTTTTACAATGGCCAGTTCAGCCATTGCGGTGTCAATTCCTTTCAGCTCGTACGTATCGATGGGAAATGGAAAATACAGTATCTGATAGATACACGCCGTAAAGCGGGATGTACACCCTGATGTAATATCCCCGCTTATTTTTTGAGCCGGTACTTTTTGTTAACCTTGGGATTCTCAAAGTATGCATTCAACTCGGCCTCTGACATATTATTAGCAATTTCCAGGGGCACATCGATCAATTGCATCTGGCTTTGCTTAAGTTCATCTTTGAGTTTATTGGTCTTGGTAACAATTGCCGGATCCCTTTCGCCAATCAATGCGTAGTCAAAAAGCATGTAGTTAAGCCGCTTGATAGAGTTGCGGATCAGTGATGCCTGGTTTTGCTCCACATTTTTGTTGGGAGCGGTAGCTTCTTTTACCGGCACCAGGGCGATACCTACACTCGGCAGGATCTTGCCGGCCGTTTGTGAAGACTCTCCACCGGCAGTGGAGAGGATTGTGCCGGACAGAGCCGCAGATGCTGAGGTAAGGTCAAAGGTTGTGCGGGTACCTTTGGTTTTCCGCAGCCCCTTATCGATCATGAGAAACGAATATTTCAGTTGATTTACATACGTCTTGATATTACTGATTACCAGGTCGTATTCTTTTTTGGCCTGCGGATAGTTGAGCGCGTCTCTCACCACAATCTTTACATAAGCAGTATCGCGCACTTTAAACCGCGATGAACCTACAAAGCTCAGGTTAAGTACTTTGACTTTTGCAGAATCTGTTTCTTTTACAAAATCGAATGGAGGAGTCCATACAAAATCATCGTCGCACTGTTTTACCAGCTTGTAATCATGAATAGGGATATTGCTGGCAAACAGGATATCTTCAATTGGGAAATTACCGGCTTCGCATTGTACTTTAAATGATACCATTTCCCCTTCTTCCACCACCAGCGTACCCGCCACCGATGGCTTTACTTTGGGCATGATAATGTCTGTGTTATAGAAAACCAGGGTAAAACTGGTATCTACATGTTCTTTGGGATCCGTCAGGTTCTGCACACCCAGCTTTACAGAATACTCTACATCATATTTCAGTTTGCCCGACATAAAAAATGCCTTATCGGGTTTAAACATCAGGGTGCCGTTATCTTTATTGATCTTCAGGCCTACAGGTGAATTTTTAAGATACCAATAGTATTTGGTCTCATCCTTATTGATGGCCAACTGATAATTGAGCACTGAGTCGACGTGCAGGGTGATATAGGGATTTAGGTTAATAATCCGGAGTGTGCTATCGATAATTACAGGAGGCGCGGGAGGCACAGTGTCTTTTGTCACCTCCTGTGCCTGTACCGTACAGGCTGCCAACGCTACTACAACAAGAACCAAGATCTTTCTGAACATGTTTTTGGGGTTGGTAAAAAGTTCGCTAAAATACCTCATTTTCTGCAAAAGCAGTGGAACCGGAGGAACTGGAATAAAAAACCCCGTCGTGGAAACGACAGGGTGTAAACCAAAACCAACTGCTTATGAGAAAGACTGTTATAATTCGTTTATTGTATACTGATTTCTTTCGCTGTCTGTTTGACTTCCGCTTTCTTCGGAAGGTTTAATGCCAGTACACCATTTGTGTATTTAGCTTCAATTCCAGCGGTATCAATTTTTTCATCAAGTGTGAAAGATCTTTTCACAGACCTGTATGCATACTCACGGCGCAATTCACGGGTCTTGTTTTCTACGGTCTCTTCTTTTTTCTCTTCGTGCTGATGCTGGGCGGCGATCGTCAGCACATTATCTTCTACAGTCACTTTAAAATCGCCTTTGTCAAAACCCGGTGCCACCAGTTCTACTGAATAGGCCTGATCGGTTTCCTTAATATTTACCGGAGCAAACCCATTCCACGATTGACCATTATTCTTCTGATAGACGGGGAACCCGGTTAAAAGGTCATCAAACAAATTGTTAAAGCCTGCATCGAAGGGGCGGCGGTTGAATTTTACCATTGTCATAATCCAGATATTTAATGTTTTTAAATGCTTAAGTACATTTCCTTTCTTTCAAACCATATACCAGTGGCTCAAAACCTGTTTTTTGCTGACAATAGGTTTGATTATCACCAGCCTGAATGCCAAAAAGTCTGACCAGAACGGCTCGATAGGCCATAATGTCATTTTTCATCAACCGCTCAACTTTTTACGTAATTTTGCGTTGCATTCTTAAACATTCAAAATATGTATCCACAGGAAATAGTGGTTCCTATGAAAGAGGAACTGACAGACAACGGATTTTCTGAATTGCTTACTTCAGAAGACGTTGACAACCAACTTAAACAAGAAGGAACAACCCTGGTAATGATCAACTCGGTATGTGGTTGCTCTGCCGGTAGTGCACGTCCGGGTGTATTGATGGCTGTATTCAATGCCAAACAAAAGCCCAATTTTCTGACAACCACTTTTGCCGGTTTTGATATTGAGGCGGTAAAACGTTTACGCGAGCATCTGCTGCCTTATCCTCCTTCTTCACCGGCCATTGCTCTTTTTAAAAATGGCGAACTGGTTCATTTCATCGAACGCCACCAGATTGAAGGTCGTCCTGCACAGATGATCGCTCACAATCTGATCGGTGCATTTGAAGAACATTGCACCAATTAAGGAGCATCTAAGTCATTTATATAAAAGATACCTTCCACCAGGAGGGTATTTTTTATTTTACCACATCCTGAATTTCGATTGTATATTCGCCAGCTTAAACAACCATTGGTCCATGTATCCCAACCTGTACTTCGCTTTCCATGATCTGTTTGGTGTGGAGTGGAAAGTTCTCCGTTTCGTGAATTCGTTTGGTTTCTTCGTGGCCATCTCTTTCATCCTGGCTGCCATCGTGCTTTCAGCCGAGTTGAAACGGAAAAGCAGTCAGGGTTTATTGCAACCTACCGAAATGCAGATGATGGTAGGCCAGCCGGCTACTGCCATCGAGCTCATTCTTAATTTCCTGCTTGGCTTTTTATTGGGATATAAAATTATCGGCCTGTTCATCATGGACAATTCGGCTACCGAAGATCCGCAGAGCTTTATTTTTTCCGGTATCGGAAGCTGGCCGGCGGGTATTGGCCTGGGTTTATTATTTGCCGGGTTGAAATGGTATGATAAGAATAAGCAGAAGCTCGATAAACCCGAAAAACGTACGGTGCGGATCTGGCCGCAGGACAGAGTGGGAGAGATGACCATTCTGGCATTGATATTCGGGTTGGCGGGTGCCAAGCTTTTCGACATATTCGAGAACTGGAGTGATTTCCTCAAGAATCCTTCCGCTTATCTGTTTTCACCGGCAGGTCTTACCTTTTACGGTGGCCTTATTTGTGCGGCTATCGCCATCTGGTTGTATGCCCGCAAGCACAAGATCGGTTTCTGGCATCTCAACGATGCAGCTGCCCCGGCCCTGATGCTGGCCTATGGCGTGGGACGTATCGGTTGCCAGGTATCCGGTGATGGAGACTGGGGAATAGAAAACCTGAACCCTAAACCGTTTTCCTGGCTGCCCGACTGGATGTGGTCCTATACCTATCCGCATAATGTGAATGAGTCCGGTTCACCCATTCCCGGCTGTGTGGGCAAATACTGCAATGAATTGAGTGTGCCGGTTTATCCCACGCCTTTTTATGAGGTGATCATGGGATTACTCCTGTTTGCTTTACTCTGGTCGCTGCGCAAACGCCTGAAGGTACCGGGTACTCTTTTTGCCATTTATCTGATGGTCAATGGCCTGGAGCGCTTTCTGATAGAAAAAATAAGAGTAAACACTCGCCTTTCTATTTTTGGCTTTCATCCTACACAGGCCGAAGTGATTTCCACCCTGCTGTTTCTTTCGGGTTTGGGTCTCTGGGTTTACCTGACCCGCCGGGCCAAACAGGCGAAATCCACAGCCTAGCTTCGGGTTGTGTAAAAAAATCAAATAAGGAGTCGCTGGTCTGTAATTCAATCCCAGCCTGCGTTAGCGGGGACAGCTGTATTTTCTGACAACGTTTGCGAAGGGCGGGGAGGGAAGAATTATGCACAAAAGCTATGAGATTCAGCCTGCGTGACGTATTTTTGCAGACGGACTTGGACGGTTTTCAAAATTCTACACATTTGCAACTTACTGCAAACAAAGACTGTCTACTATTTGTTGTTATTTAAATTGATGAATCATTATGAGGCAGCTAAAAATTGCTACCCAGATTACCAACAGGGACTCCCAGGCAGTCGAAAAGTACCTGCAGGAAATTTCTAAAATTTCCATGATCACTCCTGAAGAGGAGACGACACTGGCCCAGCGGATCAAGATGGGTGACCAAAAAGCACTGGACAAATTGGTGCAGGCTAACCTGCGTTTTGTGGTATCTGTTGCAAAACAATACCAGCACCAGGGTTTATCGCTGAGTGACCTGATCAATGAAGGTAACCTCGGCCTGATCAAAGCTGCCCAGCGCTTCGATGAAACCAAAGGTTTCAAATTCATTTCCTATGCCGTATGGTGGATCCGTCAGTCGATCCTGCAGGCTTTGGCCGAGCAGGGACGTCTGGTTCGTTTGCCCCAGAATAAGATCGGCACATACAACAAAGCCAACAAAGCCTATATGGCATTCGAGCAGGAACACGAGCGGGAGCCTTCTACAGAAGAGCTGGCCGAGCTGCTTGAAATGAGCGAGACAGAGATCAACAATATCTTCCAGAGCAATACCCGTCACACTTCGCTCGATGCACCTGTGCACGAAGCAGAAGACGTGGCCATGGGCGACCTGCTGGAAGGTTCTGATGACACCGATGACGACGTAATGAAAGACTCTCTGCGCAACGAGATCCGTCGCGTACTGAAATCACTCAGCCCGCGTGAAGCAGAGATCGTTAACGCCTACTTTGGCCTGGATGGTGAGCAGGGTGTGACCATCGAACAGATCGGTCAGAAATACGACCTTACCAAAGAGCGTATCCGCCAGATCAAAGAAAGAGCGATCAAACGTTTACAAAAAGCCCGGTACAGCAGCGCACTGAAAGCGTACCTCGGTTAAAATAGCAGCCTCTTTTTCGCCCCCGGGCGGGAAAGAAAATTGGTGGGTTTAATTACAGAAACAGCTCCCGTCTTTTTGACTGGAGCTGTTTTATTATATAACAGGCCCGGGAGTTTCCATCTTTTGCCTTCTACCTTCCGCCTTTTACCTTCTGCAAAATTCTCTGCCCCGCAAGTATCGAATCGTTTAACTTTGGTTGAGAAAAGTTCCAACGGAGATTGAACAATCTCCTGTTTCCCTTGTTGTAAGGTCTTTCTCCGAAACGGAACCAACGAAACTTGCCATCGTACAGTAAGTCAATTTTGTTTATGTTGAAAGTAACTATGCCAGCTACAGGGAAGCGTATTCCTGTGTATGTGCTCTCTGTATTTATCCTTTTTTATTCTTATAGTTCACACGCACAGACTGCAACTGACAGTCTGCTGACACAGGCCAACCTGCCTGCTGTGATCCAGTATGCGCTCAAACATCAGCCCGCCGTACAACAGGCTGGCATAGATGAAACGACTACCGAATTGCAGATCAAGTCAAAACTGGCCGACTGGTATCCGCAGCTTAATCTGAACTATCTCTACCAGCACAACTTTCAGGTGCAGACCAGTGTGATCGGGGGCAACCCGGTCAGACTCGGCGTCAATAATACCTCGGCTATCCAGTTTTCGGCCACACAGGCGCTGTTTAACCGCGATGTTTTGCTGGCAAGCCGCACCAAGGGTGATGTACGCCTGCAGGCAAAACAGCTGACAGAATCTGCCCGCATCAATGTAGCGTCTAATGTATCCAAGGCATTTTATGATGTACTGGCCACGCAGCAGCAGATCAGAGTGGCGGAAGAAAATATCGTACGCCTGGAACGCAGCCTCAAAGACGCCCGTGCCGCTTATGATGCCGGCGTGGCTGATAAAACCGATTACAAACGTGCTACCATTGCACTCAACAATGCCAAGGCCACCCGCATGGCCAATGCAGAAGGCCTCGGTGCCAAACTCATTTATCTCAAAGCACTGATGAACTATCCATCGGCAGCCGAGTTGCCCATTGCATATGACAGCCTGGCGCTGGAAAATGAAGTGTATCTCGATACGCTGGCCCCGGTTGATTACAGCCGTCGTATAGAATATCAGACCCTGCAGACACAACTGCGCCTGCAGAAAGCCAATCTCCAGTATAATAAATGGAGTTACATTCCCACGCTTTCTGCCAATGCCGGTTACAACCTCAACTTTCTGAACAATGATTTTGGCAAATTGTACAACCAGAATTTTCCCAACTCCTTTGCAGGACTGACCCTGTCATTCCCCATTTTCCAGGGAGGAAAACGTAAGTACAATATTCAGCAGGCCGAATGGCAGGTGCAGCGAACCGAGCTGGAAGTGACCAGGCTTACCAATTCCATTTCGGCTGAGTATTCTGCAGCGCTTGCTTCTTATCGCGCCAGCAAGGCCACTTATGAAGCATTGCGTGAAAATATGCTGCTGGCAAAAGAAGTGTATGATGTGATCAATCTGCAATATCGCTCCGGTGTAAAAACCTACCTCGAAGTGATCACGGCAGAAACAGATCTGCGTACTGCACAAATCAATTATTACAACGCATTATACCAGGTATTGAGCAGCAAGATCGATGTGCAGGTGAGCCAGGGCAACTTAACTTTTTAATACGAACTGAATCCTCTATTTACAAAGCAATATGTATATGCTAAACAGGAATTTTTACTTCATCACTGCAATTTCTCTGACAGGTCTGCTGAGCGCCTGTGGTGGCAAACAGCAACCGGCACAGCAGGGACCTCCGCCTGCCGTACCCGTAACGGTGGCCGAAGTGACTTCATCAGAAGCACCTTATTATGATGAATACCCCGGCACAGTGGTGGCCCTCAACCAGACCGAAATACGTGCGCAGGTTACCGGTTATATCACCGGCATCCATTTTCAGGATGGAGCTACGGTGGTCAAAGGACAACGTCTTTACAGCATCGACCAGCAACTGTATGGTGCCAATTATCAGCAGGCGCTGGCCAACCTGCAGGTGCAGGAGACCAATCTGCTGAAAGCACAGAAAGATGCAGACCGGTATCATGAGCTGGACAAGCAGGATGCTATTGCCAAACAACAGGTTGATTACGCCGATGCGGCGCTCGAAGCTGCCCGCAAGCAGGTAGACGCAGCAAAAGCCAATGTGAATGCTGTAAAAGCCAACCTGGGTTTTGCTACCATCAACGCACCTTTTACCGGTACAATCGGCATCTCGCAGGTGCGTATGGGTACCAGCGTAGTGGCCGGACAGACCGTTCTTAATACCGTATCGACCGACGATCCTATCGCTGTTGACTTTACCGTAGATCAGAAAGAACTGTACCGCTTCAATCAATTGCTGACAAATGGCAATAAAGGCGCTGACTCTACTTTCAGTATTGCTTTCGGAAAGGAAGTGTATCCTGCCAGTGGTAAGCTGTTGCTGCTCGATCGCGCTGTTGATCCGCAAACCGGTACCATCCGTGCCAGGTTAAGTTTTACCAACGGCAAGAAACTGCTGAGAGCAGGCATGAGCACTACAGTACGCATACTGAATAATAAAGGTGCGCAGTCTGTTACCATTCCTTATAAAGCCGTGACAGAGCAACTGGGTGAATTCTTTGTGTATGTAGTAGGAGACAGCAGCAAGGTGTCGCAACGCAAGATTGTGCTGGGCAAACAGATCGGAACAAATATTATAGTACGGGATGGTATACAGAACGGTGAGAAAATAGTAGTGGAAGGTATACAGAACCTGCGTGAGGGTGCCATGATCAGCACAGGTGGTCCGGGCGGAGCAGCCGGTGCCCCCAAAAAGTAAGCATCCATGCTATTTGTACAGCTATCGCGATAAGCGGTAGCACATTATCAGAATACTCATCAGATTAATAGCGTAGTAGAAAATGATAGCAGAAACTTTTATAAAAAGACCGGTAACCGCCATTGTGATCTCCATTGTGCTGGTACTGGTTGGTATTATATCACTCATCAACCTGCCAGTAGCGCAGTATCCGGATATTTCACCACCCACGGTGTCTATTGCCGGCAACTTTATTGGTGCCGATGCGCAAACGGTGGAACAAACCACTACCACTGCCATCGAAACGCAGGTAAATGGTACACCGGGTATGACCTATATGAGCTCAAACAGTACCAGCAGTGGTCAGAGCAGCATTACGGTCAACTTTGAGGTGGGTACCGATATCAATATTGCCACACTCGATGTGCAAAACCGCGTGAGCGTGGCCGAGCCATCGCTGCCCGATGCCGTTAAGCGCCTGGGACTGACCGTACGTAAACGGAATCCCAGTATCATGATGGCCCTGGCGTTTTATTCACCCAATGGCACGCACGACATCACCTTTATCGGCAACTATGTCAACCTTTATGTAAAGGATGCCCTGCTGCGGGTAAAGGGTGTGGGTGATATCTTCTCCCGTGCCGATGACTTCAGTATGCGCATCTGGCTCAATCCCGAAAAGCTGGCTGCTCTGGGTATGACACCCGCCGAAGTAAATGCAGCCCTGCAGGAACAGAACCTGCAGATAGCGGCAGGTACCGTAGGCGGCAACCCTCAGCCCAACGCTCAGACATTTGAGTACAGCATCCTGACCAATAGCCGTATCAGTACCAAAGAGCAATTTGAAAATATCATTGTACGCACACGCCCGTCGGATGGTAATATCGTTTACCTCAAAGATGTGGCCCGTGTGGAACTGGGTAAGTTTGATTATACCGCCAATGCCTTTGTAAACGGTAAACCCGCTGCGTTTGTACTGGTTTACCAGGCACCCGGTGCCAATGCCCTCGATACCTATGAAGGTATCAACAAGGCACTGACCGAAATGAAAAAGACCTTTCCCAAGGATGTGGATTACCTGGTACCGCTGGAAACAGCTACAGTAGTGCAGGTGTCGATCAATGAGGTAGTGCATACCCTGGTAGAAGCGTTGATACTGGTAGTACTGGTGGTATTCCTTTTCCTGCAGAACTGGAGAGCTACACTCATTCCGGTACTGGCCATCCCCGTATCGCTCATTGGTACATTCATTCTCTTCAGCTCACTCGGCTTTACCATCAATACCCTTACGCTCTTCGCCTTTGTACTGGCTATCGGTATTGTGGTGGATGATGCCATTGTGGTGGTCGAAGCCGTACAGCACAATATTGACCACGAAAAGATGTCGCCCAAAGAGGCTACACGCAAAGCCATGAAGGATATATCGGGGCCTGTTATTGCTATTGCCCTGATCCTGGCGGCGGTGTTTGTACCCGTAGGATTTATTCCCGGTATCGTAGGGCGGCTGTACCAGCAGTTCGCTATTACCATTGCCGTATCGGTGATCATCTCTGCCTTTGTGGCCCTTTCACTTACACCGGCCTTGTGTACCATCATGCTGAAACCATCGAAGGGAGAAGGAGCTAAACTCAATCTGCTGGAGCGATTCTTTGCCTGGTTCAACCGTGGCTTCAACCGCCTCACCAATGGTTATACCAAAGGGGTGGCTACCTGGATACGCCGCACACCCTATGTGCTGGTCATGATGGTCGCCTTGTTTGTGGGACTCACTTTCCTCTTCAAAAACAAACCCAGCGGCTTTATACCTACAGAAGATGAAGGCCGTCTGTTTGTAACCTACGAAATGGCAGAGGCCAGCTCTACCAACCGCAGCATTGACATGTTGAAGACGATCATGAATCGTGTGCAGTCATTGCCCGAAGTAAATGTGGTAGGTGGTCTCGCCGGTTTGAACATCATCAGCTTCTCCAACAAATCAAACGTGGGTACCATGTTTGTAAACCTGAAGCCCTGGGATGACCGGAAAGGAAAAGAGCATCATGTACAGTCTGTGATCGGTAAGATAAGAGCCATTACAGCCGATATTAAAGAAGCACGTGTAATGCCGATCGCACCGCCGGCTATTCCCGGCCTCGGTGCCACATCCGGCTTCACATTCGAACTGCAGCAGACTGCCAGCACCGATAATATCCAGCAGTTTGAAGCGGTGGCACGCGACTTCCTCATGAAGCTCAATCAACGTCCGGAGATTGGCATGGCTTATAGCTTCTTCAATGCACGCACACCGGGTTACCAGGTGGATGTAAATAAAGAGCAGGCCAAAAAACTGGGTGTATCGGTAGCAGATGTGTACAGCACGCTCAGCAATTTCCTGGGTAGCAGTTATGTCAATGACTTCAATCTCTATGGCCGCAACTTCCGTGTAATGACGCAGGCCGACAGCAGTTTCCGCGGGTCGCTGCAGGATATCGAAAAGTTTTATGTGCGCAACAGCCAGGGCAATATGATCCCGCTCAGCACACTCATCAATACAAAAGTGATCGAAACACCTTCGGTGATCTCTCACTACAATATCTACCGTACTATCGAGATCAATGGTTCGCCTAAAGACGGATACAGTAGTGGTCAGGCTATTGAAGCGCTGAAGGAAGTAGCCAAAACACTGCCGGCCGGTTATGGATATGAATTCTCCGGTATGAGCCGTGAGGAAATTGCAGCGGGCAGCCAGCAGACGACCATTTTTGCCATCTCACTGGTATTTGTGTTCCTGTTCCTGGCAGCATTGTACGAGAGCTGGTCGGTACCGTTCTCTGTATTGTTTGCCGTACCTATCGGAGCGTTTGGGTCTATCCTTACACTTACGTTCATCCCCAGTCTCAGCAACAACATCTATGCACAGATCGGTCTGATCACCCTGATCGGTCTGGCAGCCAAAAACGCCATTCTGATCGTAGAGTTTGCCAAAGAACGGGTAGACAGGGGTATTGATATTGCCCATGCCACCCTGCAGGCTGTACGGCTGCGTTTGCGGCCAATTGTGATGACCTCACTGGCATTTATCCTCGGTGTACTGCCACTGGCCTTTGCCAGCGGAGCCGCTGCAGAAAGCCGTAAGACGATCGGGTGGACTGTATTTGGAGGTATGCTGGCCGCTACCACGCTGGCCATCTTTGTGGTGCCGGTATTGTTTGTGCTGATCACCCGTCTTTCCTATGGCAAGAAACTGAAACGCCTGCAGGAAGAGCAGCGTAAGGAAGCTGAAATAGATAAGGCCATCGTTGATCAGCGTCTTGGTTAATAATCAGACTATTGATATCCAAAGCCCGCATGAAAATCATGCGGGCTTTTTGTTGAAAAGGTTGTCAACAGGTGTCAACAAGGTGTTTTGGCATTTTGGTCAAATAAACTTTCTTTTGCAGTTATTGTTTTATTAGGGAATAGTTTGAATATGTCAGTCGAAAACGTTGAAAAAGTATCCTTGTTGATCATAGGCAGTGGTCCTGCCGGATATACAGCCGCTATTTATGCCTCACGAGCCAATCTGAAACCCGTTTTATACCAGGGCATTCAGCCCGGTGGCCAGCTTACCATTACAACCGAAGTGGAAAACTATCCCGGCTATGCCGATGGTGTGCAGGGACCGGAGATGATGGTTGATTTTGAAAAGCAGGCCAAACGCATGGGGGCCGATATCCGCTTTGGTCTGGCCACACAGGTCGACTTCAGCAAGCAACCTTACCGGGTACAGATCGACGATGAAAAATGGATAGAAGCCAATGCGGTGATCATTGCTACCGGTGCATCGGCCAAATGGCTGGGGCTCGAAAGCGAACAACGCCTCAATGGTTTTGGTGTAAGTGCCTGTGCCGTGTGTGACGGATTCTTTTTCCGTGGCAAGGAAGTGGCCATAGTAGGAGCGGGCGATACCGCTGCCGAAGAAGCGCTTTACCTGTCTAAACTCTGCACCACCGTGCATATGCTGGTGCGTAAGAGTGAAATGAGGGCCAGCAAGATCATGCAGGATCGTGTGTTGAATACTCCAAATATCAAAGTATACTGGAATACGGAAACAGAAGAAGTGATCGGTGATAAAACTGTGACAGCTATTCGTATCCGTAATAATAAAACGAACGAGACACAGGAAATTCCTGTAAATGGTTTCTTTGTTGCCATCGGGCATGAACCGAATTCAGCTATTTTCAAAAATTATCTGCAAATGGATGAAGCCGGTTATATCATCACCATTCCCGGTTCTTCGCGTACCAATGTGGAAGGGGTTTTTGCAGCCGGTGATGTACAGGATAAGATCTACCGCCAGGCAGTAACGGCAGCGGGCAGTGGTTGTATGGCAGCCCTCGATGCAGAACGCTATCTGAGTGCGCAGGGATTGCATTAATACCGTACTTCATTTATCAATTGAAGAAATAACGTGGCCAGTCAGTTTACCATTTCATTGCACAATGTACGTTTCCGGGCCTATCACGGATTGTATCCGGAAGAAAGGCAGAAAGGAAACGATTTTGTAGTGAACATGGACGTGATCTATACGCCAGCCAGCCAGCTGATCACGGATATCGATGAGACCATTGATTATGCCCGGCTTTATACGATTATGAATGCAGTCATGGAAAAACCGGTAGACCTGCTGGAAACAGTAGCCCAGTCTATTTGCCGGGAAATACAACAGGCATATCCCCAGGTACAAAAGGTATTGGTAGAAGTACAAAAACTGAATCCGCCTATCGACGGGTTTACCGGTATCTCGGCCGTCCGGTATGAGACCGATTTTGACTGATAGCCAGGCCTTCTATTTCCCCTTCAATAATATCGATCCGGGAGAGATTCCCTGCCTCCGTGGCCGGGTTTGGTGTCATATTTGCCATTCCACTACGGAATATCTTCATTACTTTGCAACAATTAAAGATTTTACGTGAAAGAGGTTTTTTCTATATATCGCGATAATGCTGAACTCAATGGTTCTGAAACCCTTGCTGTCTGTATTGGCAATCACCACCTGGGCTGGGCAGTAACCGGTCAGGATGGTCAAAACCTGCAGCAACTGGGCTGGTGGGGACAGGGAGATACAGAGGAGGCGGGTTTGCAAACCGTGCTGCAGTCATCGCCCGCATTGGGCCGGCGTTATGCCACGACCCGGCTTAGGTTCGATGCGCCCTGGTGTACGCTTATACCAGCAGCATTGTATAAAGAAAGTGATGCGGCCGGTTACCTGCATGCATTGTATGGACATACCGGCACCAGTCATATTCAGACAGAATATATAGCCAACTGGCAGGTATACCTGGTCTATGCCGTACCACAGGCCGGTTGGGACTGGGCACGCATACATTACCCCAATGCTTCGATACAGCACAGTTACGCCCTGGCACTACAGAGTATTGAGGCCACAGCTTTCGAGGGGGCTTTGGCCGTGGATATCCGCAGCAACGAATTTTCGGTGATAGCATCCCGGGGCAATAAGCTGCTGCTGGCACAAACCTATCAGTACGAAACACCTGCCGACGTATTGTATTACCTGCTGAAGATCTGCCAGCAGTTTTCATTGCCGCAGGAGCAGGTCAGGCTTTCGCTTACGGGGTTGATCGATGCCGAATCTGCACTGTACCGCGAGTTGTACCAGTATTTCCTGGAGCTCCGTTTCCGGGAAGCCAGCTGGCGTATTCCTGCTGCAGAAGAGCCGGTACCGTCTCATTTTTTTACCACATTAAATGACCTGGCCCAATGCGAATAGTTGGTGGCGATTTAGGTGGCAGAAAATTCAATCCGCCGTCGAAGATGCCGTATACCCGGCCCACGACCGATATAGCCAAGGAAGGCCTGTTCAATGTCATACAGCATAAGCTGGATATCGGGTCGCTCAAAACCCTCGATCTTTTTGGTGGTACAGGCAGTATCAGCTACGAATTGGCCTCGCGCGGCGCAACCGATCAGACCATTGTCGAAAAAGACAATGTGATGTATGCGTTTATTAAGAAAACAGCGGCCGAATTGGGTCTCGATCATTTGCAGATAATAAAGATGGATGTATTCAAATACATTCAGCAATGTACCAGCCGTTATGATTTCATTTTTGCAGGACCTCCCTATGCACTTACCAATATTGATGACCTGCCACGGCTGATCGCAGAAAAACAACTGCTCAATCCCGGTGGCTGGTTTGTACTGGAGCATACTCCCCGCAACGATTATAAAAGCTTTCCGCTGTACCGGATGGAAAAGAATTACGGCACTACTATCTTTTCCATATTCATACAGCCCGATGAAAGTTCCAGTTAAATTTATTTGTATCGCTTATCATGACTAAACAGGCAATCAGACAGGAGTACAGGGCCAAAAGGCAGGCGTTGACAGAATCTGATCTGCTGAAGCTGGACGATCTGCTGCTGATCAGTTTTCAGCGTGTGGAACTGCCGTTTATCAGCACCGTGCTGGCCTATTGGCCGATTGATGAGAATAAGGAACCCAACCTGCATCCGGTGGTAGATTATCTCCGCTTCCGCAATCCCGAATTGCAGGTGTGTTATCCTGTCACTGATTTTGACGATGGCACCATGACCGCCATTGCTACCGATGGCGATACACCATTTACTAAAAAGAAATACAATCTCTATGAGCCCGATGCAGGCGAACCGGTATTGCCCGAAAGCCTCGACATGGTGCTGGTGCCGCTGCTGGCAGTAGATGAAGAAGGGTACCGGGTAGGATATGGCAAAGGGTTTTATGATCGGTATCTTCGTCATTGCAGCCGGGAGTGCATCAAAGCCGGCTTCAGTTATTTTGCACCCGTCAGTAAGATCAGCGACCGGCATGAATTTGATGTACCTTTAGATATCTGTATTACGCCGAATAACGTGTATGTTTTCTAACTTATTTCTCAAATCATTTCGCATACTGCTGCTGCCATTCTCTATCCTGTACTGGATAGCTATTGGAATCAGGAATTTTCTTTACGACAAAGGAGTTTTTAAAAGTTCCCGTTTTGGTCTGCCGCTGATCTGTGTGGGCAATCTGTCGGTAGGCGGTACGGGCAAGTCGCCCATGGTGGAGTACCTGATACGTTTGTTAAAAGACGATTTTAAGATTGCCACCCTGAGCCGCGGGTATAAACGCAAGACCCGTGGTTATGCACTGGCGGATGCCGGTAGTAATGCCCTCGAAATTGGCGATGAGCCCATGCAGTTTCATCTCAAATTTCCGGATGTGCCGGTGGCAGTAGGTGAAGAACGGATCGTGGCCGTACCGCAGCTGCTGCATGACCGGCCGGAGACCCAGCTCATTATCCTGGATGATGCCTTTCAGCACCGGGCCATCCATGCTGGATTGAATATACTGCTCACAGAACAGACCAACCTGTTTACACGCGATTTCTATCTGCCCACCGGCGATCTGCGCGATCTGAAATCTTCTTACCGGCGGGCTCAGATCATTGTAGTGACCAAGTGTAAACCTGAACTGAGCACAGAGGAAAAGAAAAAGATAGAAGCGGAGATAGCGCCAATGCCCGGGCAGTCTGTTTTTTTTGCGAGTATGGAATACGGTCAGTTATACCATATTCTCGATAACAGCCATTATCAGCTGACCGACCAGACCGAAGCCCTGCTGGTAAGCGGCATTGCCAATCCGCGCCCGCTCAAGCAGATGCTGGAGGCACAGTGCAGGTCGTACCAGATGATGGCCTACTCGGATCATCATATTTTCACCATCGATGATCTCCGGGATATCCGGAAGAAATTTGAGTCGCTGACAGCCGAACATAAAATAATACTGACGACAGAGAAAGATGCCGTCCGATTGATTAAATTCAGGTCAGAAATGGCTGATCTGCCGTTGTATGTATTACCAGTCCGGCATCATTTTTTATTTGGTGAAAAAGACAAGTTTGAAAAAAGGGTTCGCCGGTTCATTACCGAATTTGAGCGGCCCGCGAAAAATTAACCTATGGGAAGAAAAAACAATTCAAGAAAAAAGAATAAACAAAGAGGAGCTGACGGAAAGCTCTATAAGGGAACCCTCGATATTACCCGCTCGGGTATGGGATTTGTGATCGTTCCTAATCAGGAAACAGATATACTGATCCGTCCGGGCGATTTCAATACGGCCATGCATGGCGACACCGTACTGGTAAAAATTAAACCCGGTGGTGGTCGCCGCCTGCAGGGAGAAGTGACCGAAGTGACAGAACGGAAACGCGTGGAGTTTATCGGTCAGCTGCAGGTGAGTGAAAACTTCGCCTTTTTTGTAGCGGAATCCGATAAACCGATGCCCGATCTGTTTATCCCGCTCAATCAACTCAACAATGCCAAAAACGGCGACCGGGTGGTGGCCCGTCTCGTAAAATGGGACGCCAAGGATAAACGTCCTGTTGGCGAAGTGATCGGACTGCTGGATGCTGAGAATAGCAACGATGCGGCTATGAAAGAGATCCTGCTTGAAAATGGATTTCCGCTCAATTTTCCCGACGATGCACTGGAAGTAGCTGCACGCATTCCCGATCAGATTTCGGAATCGGAGATAAAGGGCCGGAAAGATGTAAGAGATGTGCTCACATTTACCATCGACCCGGCAGATGCAAAAGATTTTGATGATGCCCTTTCGTTCAAAGAGATCAAACCAGGCCTGTATGAGATCGGTATTCACATTGCAGATGTAAGCCATTATGTAGAACCCGATACGGCGCTCGATAAAGCGGCTTATCAGAAAGCGACATCGGTATACCTGCCAGACCGGGTCAATCCCATGCTGCCGGAACATATCTCCAATGTGCTTTGCTCACTGCGGCCCAACGAAGACAAACTAACCTTCTCTGCCATTTTTCAGGTCAACAGTAAAGCCGAAGTAAAGCAGTACTGGCTGGGCAGAACGATTATACACTCAGACCGCCGCTATACGTATGAAGAAGCGCAGGAGATCATCGAAACCAAAGAAGGTGATCATGCAGCAACCATTCTTATACTGAACGAGCTGGCGCAGAAGATGCGCAAAAAACGCTTCAACAAAGGCGCCATCAACTTCTCTTCGCAGGAGGTACGTTTTAAACTCGATGAAAAGGGCAATCCCATTGGCATCGTGATCAAGGAGAGTAAGGAAGCTCACCAGCTGATCGAAGAGTTTATGCTGCTGGCCAACCGTTATGTGGCAGAGCATGTATCAAAAATAAAAGTCAATAACAAACCGCTGCCATTTCCTTATCGTATACACGATACACCGGATGAAGAAAAGCTGCTGCCCTTTATTGCCTTTGCCAATAAGTTTGGTCACAAGTTTGATTCATCGTCGCCGGAAAAGATTGCGGCGTCTTTCAATCAATTACTGAAAGATGCGAATGGCAAGCCGGAGCAGCATGTGCTGGAACAACTGGGTATACGTACTATGGCCAAGGCCAAATACACCACAGAGAATATCGGCCATTATGGACTGGGATTTGAATTTTATTGTCATTTCACCTCGCCCATACGCCGTTATCCCGATGTGATGGTGCATCGTTTGCTGCAGGAAGTACTGGACGAAAAACTGATCGTTGATAAAAAACTGGAAGACCGTTGCCAGCATTGCAGCGAACGTGAGCGTGCAGCCATGGAAGCAGAGCGTGCTGCCAATAAATATAAACAGGTACAGTTTATGCAAAACCACGTAGGTGAAGAGTTTGATGGCGTGATCAGTGGTGTGGCCAGCTTTGGCTTCTGGGTAGAAACAGTAGAGCATAAATGCGAAGGCCTGGTGAGCGTAAACAGCCTGCTGGAGTATGATGAATTCCGTCACGCAGAATCAGACTACAGCCTGGTTGGTATGCGCAGCGGCAAAAAATTCAGGATGGGCGACAAAGTACGCATCCAGGTAGCAGCCGCCAACCTGCTCAAACGCCAGCTCGACTATCAATGGGTGATGATGGAAGAAGAAGAAAAGGAGATAGCGAACAGGAAAGCGAAGAAGAAGAAAAAGTAATATGCTAATCGATTTGAAGATTTGGTGATTTGATGATTTGAAGATGGGTAAGAGAATGTGTTAATGCGCTGATGGTAAGTATCTATAACATCTTTAAACCTTTATACCTTATACCATCAACCTTTTACCTTTACTTATAACTTAAAACTTATTACTTAATACTATTCATGCATTCTTTCGAACAGTTTTTACAGCAATTCAACGGGCATTTTGCCACCTATCGTTTTCCGGACCAGCCGGCGAGTCTTTATGAGCCCAATGCTTATTTTCTGAACCTGGGTGGCAAGCGGGTACGCCCGGTATTGTGCCTCATGGGAAATGAATTGTTTGATGAAGTGCATCCCAATGCCTGGCAACTGGCTACGGCAATTGAACTCTTTCACAATTTCACCCTCATTCACGACGATATCATGGATAAGGCGCCGCTCAGACGCGGGCAGCCGACTGTTCCCCATAAATATGGAGACAATACGGCTATCCTTTCCGGCGATGTGATGCTGATAGCCGCTTATGACCTGCTGAGCCAGGTAGACCTTGGTTTTATAAAACCGATCCAGGTGCTTTTTAATACCACGGCCCGCGAAGTGTGTGAAGGGCAGCAACTGGATATGGATTTTGAATCGGTAAAACAGGTATCCCTTACAGAGTACCTGCGTATGATCGAATTAAAGACATCTGTCTTACTGGCTGCCAGCCTCAAAATGGGCGCCATCCTGGGTGGGGCAGGAGAGCGCAACCAGGGCCTGCTGTACGAGTTTGGCCGCAAACTGGGTCTGGCTTTCCAGGTGCAGGACGATTATCTCGATGCATTTGGTGATCCTGCCCGTTTTGGCAAACAGGTAGGCGGCGACATCCTGGCCAATAAAAAGACTTTCTTACTGATACATGCACTGGAAACAGCCAACGCGGCACAGAGAGATCAGATCAACCAGCTGCTTAGCAGCAATCCTGCCGATAAGGTAGAACAGATGCTGGGCCTGTTCCGGGCCTGCGGCGTGGATGCCTGGGCTATGGAACTGAAGAACAGGTATCTCGATGAGGCATTACATCACCTCGACGATATTGCGGTACTCTCGGGCCGTAAAGCGCCCTTGCGGGAACTGGCCCAATTCCTCGTACAACGGGAATATTAAGCACCCGGCAGGTGCAACGTCACCATTCACTTGAAATTCTGAAGCGGCTTCGCGATTTTTCCCTATTTTAAGGCCTTCAAAACTAATTGCTGATGGCAAATTCCCTGTTTCGCAAAAAATCAATTGATACCATACGTAAAGAATATGAAGCCGGTCAGGCAGACCATAGCGCAGGGCTCCGCAGAGTACTCGGCGTACGTGATCTGACCTTCCTGGGGATTGCGGCGGTGATCGGAGCAGGTATCTTTTCCACCATCGGGGGAGCAGCCTATCATGGCGGACCGGGTGTATCACTTCTATTTGTCATTACAGCCATTACCTGCGGTTTTTCGGCTCTTTGTTACGCCGAGTTTGCCAGCCGCGTACCGGTAGCCGGCAGCGCCTACACTTATTCATATGTTACTTTCGGAGAAATAATCGCCTGGATCATCGGCTGGGCGCTGATACTGGAGTATGCGATTGGCAATATAGTAGTAGCTATTTCCTGGAGCAGTTACTTCAACAACCTGCTGGAGCATATTTTCAACATTCACCTGCCCGACTGGATGCTGGTAGATCCGCAAACGGCCAGCAATGCCTTCCAGGAAGCCACTAAAGCACTGGCATCGGGTGAGGCACTGAGCCCCGAAGCGCTTAAAAATTACCAGTTTGCCGTCGAAGCCTATAACAGCGCACCCACTATTGGCGGCACTCATATCTTTTTCAACCTGCCAGCCTTTCTCGTTGTATGTCTTATAACCTGGGTAGCCTATATAGGGATCAAGGAAAGTAAACAATCGGCCAACTACATGGTGATCTTTAAGGTGGCGGTTATCATCTTTGTGATCATAGCGGGCGCCTTCTTTGTAGATACCAACAACTGGAAACCTTTTATGCCCAACGAATTTGAGGGTGTGCTGAAAGGAGTGTCGGCGGTATTCTATGCCTATATCGGTTTTGATGCCATCTCTACCACCGCAGAAGAATGCCGCAATCCGCAGCGGGATATGCCGCGGGGTATGATCTATTCGCTCGTCGTCTGTACCGTGTTGTATATCCTCATTGCCCTGGTACTGACAGGTATTGAAAACTATTCCAACTTCAAGGATGTAAACGATCCGCTGGCCTTTGTATTTGAGAAAAGAGCTCCCTGGATCGAAACCATCGTTTCCATCAGTGCCGTAGTCGCGACTACCTCTGTATTGCTCGTATTCCAGTTGGGTCAGCCCCGCATCTGGATGAGCATGAGCCGCGATGGATTGCTGCCTAAAAAATTCCAGACCATTCACCCCAAATACCAGACACCTTCCTTTGCCACGATCATAACAGGTGTTATTGTAGGAATTGGTGCGCTGGTATTGCGTAGCGGACTCATGACCGACCTTACCAGTATCGGCACCCTGTTTGCCTTTGTACTGGTATCCGGTGGCGTATTGCTGCTGCCACCCGCGCCCAAAGAACCAGGACGTTTCCGCCTTCCCTATATCAATGGCCGTTACATAGTACCCGTTTTGCTGGCATTCTTTATTTATGGCTTCCGGACACGTATCCAGGATGCGGTAGGTAATCTCGGACATGAAGGTTACCAGGAGGTACTGTTTCTCCTGTTCCTGGTCATTGCCACTATTCTGACCATCCTGACCGTATTGCGCAATTACTCGCTCATTCCTATCATGGGCGTATTGTCCTGCCTTTACCTGCTGATCGAAATCCCTGCTGTAAGCTGGCTTTGGTTTTTCATCTGGATGGTAATAGGACTGACTATTTATTTCCTGTATGGTCAGCGGCATAGTCGTCTCGGCAAAACACCGTCGTAGAACTGTAAATGACAAGCTGCCTATTTCGTAATTTTGCAGCATGAAATATCAGATTGGTGACACCGTGCTGATCCTTCACTCCGACGAAGAAGGGCAGATCGTGGATATTATTAATGATAAGATGGCCATGGTGGAGGTCAGGGGTGTGCGTTTCCCGGTTTATTTTGACCAGATGGATTTTCCCTACTTCAAACGTTTTTCGCAGAAAAAACAACAGCCGGCACGTAAGGAAAAAAAATATGTGGACGATCTTCGTCCCGAAAAAACCACGCCTACTCCGCGCAAGGTAGATGGTGTATGGCTCAGTTTTCTGCCCGTAATGGACACCGACGAGTTTGGCGACGAAGTAGTGGTGACCCTCAAACTGCATCTGATCAATCATACCGAAGAAGCTTACCAGTTTGACTACCAGCTGCACTTCTTTGGTCAAAAGGATTTTGAACTGCGCAACAGCATTCAACCCTTTCATGACTTTTACCTGCATGATATTCCTTTCTCCGATCTCAATGACAGCCCCAGCTATCATCTCGATTTCAGCCTGGTAAAGCCCGATAAAAAGAAAGCCGAACATTATGAGACCTCGCTGAAGATTAAACCAAAGCAGTTCTTTGCCCGTATAGAAGAGATCAGGAAACAAAACCTGGCCACATTCACCTATAAGCTTTTTGATACTTATCCCGCCAGGGCGGTAGAAGACACGTTGGAGTTAGGCAGCCTCGCCGCCAAAGGGTTTAAGGTCTACGATGCCCGTGAGGCACGTCGCCACCTGGAGCCTGCCCGTAGTGTGGTAGACCTGCATATCGAAAAGCTGAGCGACAACTGGGAGCATATGACCAACCTGGAGATACTGGGTATACAATTAAGCACCTTCGAAAAATTTTATGAGCTGGCTGTCGCTCATCGTTTACCCAAACTCACCATTATTCATGGAGTTGGCGAAGGCCGCCTCCGCGATGAGATACACGAATTGCTGCGGATGAAAAAGGAAGTAAAGACCTATATCAACCAGTACGATCCAAGATATGGGTATGGCGCGACGGAGATATGGCTGAGATGATGATTTGATGATGTGTTGATTTGAAAATTTGAAGATGAGTGTGACGCAATTAGATTTTATTTTTTTTAATAAAACAGGCATTACTTTTTTGAACAATCTTCAAATCTTCAAATCAACACATCATCAAATCTGTTTTCCTACCTTTGCCTCCGCTGCAGGCCGGGCTATCGCGTCCTGATCGATCAGGAGGAGGAAAGTCCGGACAGCACAGAGCATTGTACCGGTGAAGAGCCGGGTGGCGGTTTCCGCCAACAGATAGTGCCACAGAAAATGACCGTCTCCTGTAGCAATACAGGCGATAAGGGTGAAAACGTGAGGTAAGAGCTCACGGCAGTGACTGGTAACAGCTATTGCGGGTAAACCTTACATGCTGAAATGCCACGTAAATCCCGGTTCGGTTCCGGTTGTAAAACCGGCCTGAGGTGAGTGACTCGCTCACTATTCTCCGGAATGCAGGGAAGGGTAGGCAGATGGATCCTGCGGGGCAACCTGCAGGACAGATAAATGATAGCCACCCGGTGAAAACCGGGAACAGAATCCGGCTTACAGGTCTGCAGCCACTGATTTCATGATGCCGGCTGGTCAATCACTGACCACCGGCATCACCATTTATAGAGGTGTGCGAGGTAACCACATAATTCCATGAGCCAGGCAATACCCAGGTGTACCATCAGTCCACCATAAATAGAACGGGTATGATAAGAGACCACACCCAGTATCAATCCGCCAAAAAAAGAACTGATACATTCACCCAGCGGTTTTCCAAAATGAATGGAACAATAAAAACAGGCCATCGGCAAAATAGCATCACGCCCCAGCCAGCGGGCCATACCTATCACCAGGAAGCCACGGAAGAATAATTCAATGGAGATAAAATCGCTGCCGTAGGAAAATTCGAAAAGCAGCTTATACAACCAGTCCGGTGATGCTCCTGCCGGTAAAGGCATGACCTGTTTTAATTTGGGATACGTAGCCTGAAAATCGGGTTGTGTGGATGCAAGCAACAGCAAGGGCACCATGATAAGCAACATGATGGCATAAGGCTTTAGCTTAAATCCATCTGCATGCAGACCCCATCTGTCTGTGGAGCGGCCCATACTTATCCATATAAGTGCAAGCATTGCAAAGAGTGTGATCAATCGTAGCGGCCAGTACAGGATACGATTCCAGTAACTCCACCAGTCTGTATTCATATGAAAGGAAATGGTTGTATCCATTCCCACTTTAACAGCAAACAGAAGGGGGGCAGCCAGTATGCATAGCCAGGCTTTTGGTGATATGGTCTGTTGATGAGGTACTATCAACCGGTATAATAAAAAAGAGGGCAACCAGGCGAGGGCATAGAGGCAGGTATACCCCGCAATGGCTGATTGCGGCAGTGCGGCAATCAGCCGATCCTCGAGATCAAATGCATAATTGGCCGTCACCAGCAGGATCATGAGCAGCAGGCAACTGATGAGCCAGCCCTTATTTATGTCTTTGAAAAATAGCCGTATATAGTTGACGATCTTTTTCATGAATACAGGGCAAAATAATTTTTTTTAACGTGCCTTTAAACTTTCGTTTTAACGACGGTTCCAAGATAACGTTATTAACTACCTTAACCCTAAAAGTATAGCCATGAAACTTTTTTCAATGCAGGGCTCCATTCGCCTGATGGCAATTGGTATGCTCAGTACAGCAATTCTCTTTTCATGTAAAAAAGAAAACAATCAACCCGCTACCAGCATTACCGAAAACGATGCTGCCATGTATTCTGCAGATGCGATGGAAACAGATGCCAGCTACGATGATGTGCAGGATCTGTCGATGACCGCAGCCGAAGAAGAAGCAACCGAGAGTGGCCGCCCCGGCGATGCCGGTCGCGATCCTGTCAGGGTATATGTATTTGCCCAGTTGCGTTTACGCATCGGCAACAATGCAACGATCACTGTATCGCCGCTTGATGGCAGCTTTCCTAAAACAGTGACTATCGACTTTGGCGCCAATGGCAGTGTGGGACTGGATGGTAAATTCCGTAAAGGAAAGATCGTACTGCATTACTCCGCACCCATTCGTGAATCAGGCGCCGTGCTGACCGTTACACTGGCCGATTATAAAGTGGGACGCCTCAGCATCGAAGGCACAAAAGTGATCACCAACCTGAGTGCCGGTGGCAATATCAAATATTCTGTGCAGGTGACCAATGGCAAAGTGACCTTCCCCAACGGACGTGGCTATGCTTATCAGAAAATGAAATATGTGACACAAACAGCCGGTGGTGCTACAGCTCAACTGTCTGATGATGTGTTTCAGCTCGAAGGCAGTGCACAGACCAATTTCAATAACGGTGTAGTGGTAAAACTGAATACCCAAACCGCGCTCGTAAAAAAACTGGCCTGTCCCTGGATCAGTGCAGGCACACTCGATATCAAAGTAAATGATTTTTCGCAGGCACTCGATTATGCTTATCCCGGCAATGGTGATTGCGACAGCAAAGCCCTCCTGAGCTGGAATGCCGGCGCCAGTACCCGTATTGTTGTTTTACCTTAACCCTTCGTTAGCTCAGAAGCAAACCCTTCCACTTGGAGGGGTTTTGCTTTTATGGCTTATTTCTTCTTTGACAAATTTCGTTTTATCCAGCTTACTGCTTTTTGCACATAGTAGGCTTCATCGTTCTCAAGCGATGCTACCAGCGCTTCTATCTCCGGTACCAGGTGTTTATGCCGGGTATACCATTCTACCAACACCAGTGCCAGGCGCCTTTGCCAGGGATTGTCAGATAAAGCAAGGCTATGCGCCAGGGTAAATATTTCTACCTGGTATTTTTCACGAACACCCTGTATGGATTGCATGCCCAGTGCATCGCAGACGGCCCAGTTGTTGATATCTCCGGAATACCGCTCCACGCGCTCCAGTATCGCAGCCGGATCTTTACGTCCCAGTTTGCCCATGATCTTGGCTGCCAGCAATTGCTCTTCGAGCGATCCGGCTTTCCACAAAGCATCTGCCAGTGGTAGTCCACCGGTTTTAAAAGTGGCGGTCATTTCATTCAGCACTGGCATACGTACACCATACTGTTGTTGTATGCCGGGAATAAAATGGGAGGCCGACTCGCTGGCTTCAGAACTTGCTTCTGCCTGCAAACGGGCTTTGATGGCCTTTAGCAGGTCTTTGGTAGACGCGTCTGTACTCATTTACTTTACAAAATGGTATAATGCAAAATAAAAATTATGGGGATCAAAACCTGTAGTTTTGTTGAAAGAAATGACACAATGAGCATCGCCCGATATCTGCTACTGGTTGTTCTCCTGGCTACTACTGCCACCGGATGTATTGTTTTGCGCAAAGCCCGGCCAACCCGTGTACCCAGTGCCCAAAGCCTGCATTTGCTGGGTGTGTGGGAAAGGGAGACAGGCGCCAGGTTTCAGGATACTTATGTAGGAGGCCTGTCGGGCATCGATTATGACTCGGCCCGCAATTGTTATTACCTGATCTGCGATGACCGCTCGGAGCGGAACCCCGCACGTTATTATACAGCAGCTATTCACTTTTCCATGCAGGGTATAGACAGTGTGCAATGGCTGCGTGTGGATTCGCTGCGACAGCCCGATGGTTCTTTATTTCCCGGCCGGGGCACAGATCCCGAAGCGATCCGTTATAATGCCTTAACAGATGAATTGGTATGGACCAGTGAAGGAGAACGTACCCTTACCGAAAAAAGAACAGCCCTGCAAAATCCTACCATACGGGTCATGAACAGGAATGGTCAGTATCTCGATAGTTTCCCCATACCCGGCAATGTACGCGTGCAGGCTACAGAAACCGGCATGCGTGACAATGGCGTATTTGAAGGCCTCAGCTTTACACCCGACTATAAAGAGATGTTTGTAAGCATCGAAGAGCCGTTGTACCAGGATGGTCCACGAGCCGGGGCAGGCGACTCTGCTGCATGGATACGTATACTGCGCTACAATGTAGCAGATCGCAAACTGCTGGCGCAATATGCTTACCAGATCGATCCGGTGGCACGCCCGGCCGATCCGCCCGGTGCATTCAAAATAAATGGTATTCCCGATATCCTCCACCTCGGCAACAATATTATGCTGGTCATGGAGCGCTCTTTTTCTACCGGTAAAACAGCCTGTACTATCCGTATTTACCTGGCCGACCTGTCAAGAGCCACAGATGTATCATCTATACAATCGCTGAATAAAAAGAAGAGCATTTTTCGGCCTGTCCAAAAACAACTGCTGCTGAATATGGATTCACTCAATCGTTATATCGACAATGTAGAAGGGATGACCATCGGTCCCAGATTGCCCAATGGCAACCCCAGCCTGATCATGGTTGCCGATGAAAACTTTTCGAAGAATGAAAAGATGCAGTTTTTTCTGTTTGAGCTCAAGTAAATAAGAAAAGAAGTTTAAAGGGTATAAAGGGTTTAAGGTGTATATTAAGCCATTTTCAAACCCTTTAAACTCTTTATACCCTTTAAACCCTTTATACTATTTAAACCTTTCCCCATACCCACTCTTCTCCAAAAACGCTTTCGGATCCTGGAGTTCGAGCATTTCTTTAATCGCTGCTTTTTTATCGGTGGCTTTTTCGTAATAGGCTTTGCAGATTTCATAGCCCATATAATAGCCGAGGTCGGCAGGTTTGTCGGCCGTTTCCTGGTTGCCGTTGGCGATCCAGTTGCTGTAGCGCTGCAGGTACATTTCTTTCTGAAAATCTTCCCATACCTGGCGGCGGCGGGTTTGTGCCCAGTCCTGCTGGCGCTGGCTGGGATTGGAGCCTGTCACCAGCTCACAGATAAAATCGGCCATACCTTCTACCATGGCATAAAAAAGCAGGGTGGTATCTTCTTTCATTTTTCCCTGTTGAAAATGTACCAGCTCATGAATTACGATAACGGGTATTTTCTTTACAGGTGTAAAATTGTTTCGTTCCCAGATGTTCAGTTCATCTTCCGGAATGCCGGGCGATTTGGCTATCTGATCTACTCCCAGCAATAAACCATTGTCAGATACAGTGCCGGCGGAGTTCCAGCGGCCGATCAGAAAATAGATATCCGGAAAGGTAGCATCGTCATACAGTGCTTTCAGTTTATCGAAGTAACCATATATTTCTTCTTTCATGGTATCGATAGCTAAGGTGTTTTGCCGGATCGCCGCATAGAAGCGGGGTTTGCCGGCCTGGTTGCGGACAAACTGATCGATAGTACCAATCTTGCTGGCAAAATAATCCTGCAGACCGGGTGATGCGTGATTAAAATAATCACGTACAAGAATATCCTTTCGATGAGCTGTATCAGTCAGTACACGATCGTAGGCTTTCCAGAAATGATGGATATCGTCGGTGACCAGGCGGGCACGGCGGGGATCGTGCAGGGCATCGCGCTTTTGCTGCATTTTCCGGATCAGCCTGCCCCAGGCAGCATCGGCGTGCAGCGATACCAGGTCGCCGTCTTTCTGCATATTGTCGAGATTGCTGTAGCCGTACTTTTCTACAGCCAGCTGAAGATATTTTTTGGCCAGCTTTCTGTCGCCGGACAGCGCGTAACAGCAGGCTGCATTGTAGTAATGATTTTTGGGTGTTTCATAGCGGGCTGCCCCTTTGGCAGCCTTCACATACAACGGAGCGGCACTGGCAAAGTCTTTTGCCTTATAAAGGCTATCCGCCTTTTTAGAAAAGGAAGCTGATTGGGCAAAGACTCCGGTAACAGGTATCAGTAAAAATAAAAACAGGTAAGCAGGTCTCATACGTTGCTGTTTGGCCGGCAATTTCGTTTAAAAAACTATAAGCAGGCCGCCGGCCGGGCAGATTGACGTTTTCGTTGAGTCAAATGACGGTTTTCCCTGTACTAAGTGTCAACCATTAGTGGGTAATCCCGGTAAAAAAGCTCAGCCGGATTCAAAACTGTTTTCTATTTTCACATTCATACAATCTCCTTATGCGAATAATTCCTTTCCTGATTTCTGCAGTAGTAACGGTTGCTTTGGTATGGGCATTGAATAAAAGCTGGGGAACGGTGCCGCCCATGGGCCGTTTTTTAAGCCCGCAGCATGGATTCTGGCAAAATGCTGAACCGGTCAATTACGATTTTACGGAAGAATTGCAACTGGCCGGGCTCAAAGGCAAAGCGGAGGTTTACCTCGATGAGCGGCTGGTACCGCATGTCTTTGCAGAAAATGATGAAGACCTCTATTTCATCCAGGGTTATCTGCATGCCCGGTTCCGCCTGTTTCAGATGGACCTGCAGACACGTGCTGCAGAAGGCCGGGCCAGCGAAATCGCCGGTGCACGGGCGGTGAATTACGACCGGGAGCAACGCCGGCTGGGCATGCGTTTTGCTGCCGAAAGGGCGGTGGTCGAAATGGAAAAGGATCCTGTTTCCAAAGCTGTCTATACCGCTTATACCAATGGAGTAAACGCTTATATCCACGGCCTGAAAGAAAGTGAACTGCCTATTGAGTATAAATTGCTTGATTTTAAACCACAGGAGTGGAGTAACCTGCGCACAGCCCTGCTGTTGAAGATGATGGCCAAAATGCTTTCATCCGGTACAGAAAGCGACCTGGGATACACACATGCCCGTTCCCTTTTCTCCGATCAGCAACTGCAACTATTGTATCCCGAAGTGGCCGATTCACTCGTACCGATCATACCCAAAGGCACGGCATTTGACCCTCCCGGCGTTAAACCGGTAGCTCCTGCCACCGCCGACTCTCTTTATTTCCAGAATAAAACAGCGGTAACACAACGCGAAGGTTATAAGCCGGATGCCAACAACGGCAGTAACAACTGGGTTGTTGCCGGCAGCAAGACTCAATCCGGAGCTCCCATACTGGCCAATGACCCTCACCTGGAATTGTCACTCCCTTCCATCTGGTTTGAAATGCAGCTCAACAATGGCAGTTCAAACGCCTATGGTGTTTCACTGCCCGGCAGCCCGTTTATCATCATCGGACTGAATGACAGCATTGCCTGGGGTGTAACCAATGCCGGACGTGATGTAAAAGATTATTATTCCATCCGGTTCAAAGACGCATCAAAAAAAGAATACTGGTTTGACGGGCAATGGACACCCACCCAGTTACGTATCGAAGAGATAAAGGTTAAAAATGCACCTACTGTATATGACACGGTAGCCTATACCTATTTTGGCCCCGTTATTTTTGATGAAAGCTTCAACGGCGGGGGAGAGGCTCCCTCACAAAACCTGGCTGTACGCTGGACCGCTCATGACAGCAGCAATGAAGGCTGGACTTTTTATAAACTGAACCGTGCAAACAACTACGATGAATATGTGGCAGCCATCAGCACTTTTGAATGCCCGGGACAGAATTTTGTGTTTGCGGCCAAGACAGGAGATATTGCGATCTGGCAACAGGGCAAGTTCCCGGCACGCTGGAACCGCCAGGGCCTGTATGTAATGCCTGGCGAAGACAGCAGTTATGCCTGGCAGGGCTTTATTCCACAGGCAGAAAACCCGCATGCCTTGAATCCGCAACGGGGTTTTCTCGAAAGTGCCAATCAGCGGGCAGTTGATTCTACTTACCCTTACTTCATTCCCGGCGGTTATATCATTCCCCGGGGTATTGCCATCGAACATTTCCTGGGACCTATGCAGCAGATCACGGTACAGGATTTTATGAAGCTGCAAAACAATTATTACAATGTGTTGGCAGAAGATATACGCCCTATACTGCTTAAATATGTCAACACAAGTGAACTGAATGGCGATGCCACCAAGTACCTGGATATCTTCCGCAACTGGAACCTCGAAGCCGGTCCGCAATCAGTCGGACAGACGATATACCAGGTGTGGTGGGATAGCCTGGAAGCCGAGATATGGGCCGATGATCTTAACAAGGTGACACCGGCTATACCCTGGCCTACCGAACAGACCACTTTTGAATGGCTGAAACGCGACAGTACCGCTATGCCTTTTATCGACAACAAAACAACACCCGAAGTAGAAACACTGCAGCAGATAGTAACGCGGGCACTGGCAAAGGCTTCGCGCGAGTTGCTGGCAAAAGAAAGAGAGGGTAAACTGGAATGGGCAGAGTTTAAAAATCCCACGATCTATCACCTGCTCAAGGAAGGACTCATGCCTTTTGCACATACCGGACTGCCTGTTGGCGGCTACGGCAATATTATCAATGCCGTGACGCATAGCCATGGACCCAGCTGGCGTATGATAGCGCAGATGGGAATACTTACAGACGCTTATGGTGTATACCCGGGTGGTCAAAGCGGTAATCCCGGTAGTCGTTTTTATGATAATTTCATCGATACATGGGCAAAGGGTGAATACTATAACCTATGGGTCATGAAAAAATCAGACGGCATTGACCGTAAAGTGAAATGGACACTTAAGTTTTCCAAATAATATAATAACATAGCGGATCATCCGCCAATTCTTAACTACCGAACCTGAACTATACATGAAATTTGTTATATCACTTTTACTGACAATACTACTTGCATTTGTAGCCGGACTTTATATGCCCTGGTGGGGTATTGCGGTAGCCGCATTTATTGCATCACTGCTGATACATCAATCGGCAGGCAAATCATTTCTGACCGGGTTTATAGGCCTGTGGCTGTTGTGGAGTGGGCTGGCCTGGTGGATGGATACCGCTAATGAAAGTATCCTTTCTTCGCGTGTGGTGAAGTTGCTGCCGCTACCGGACGGCTCTGCCTGGCTCATCCTGTTTACCGGCCTTGTTGCCGGACTGGTAGGTGGTATGGCTGCACTGACCGCTTATTTTTTACGCGCACGCAAATTTTCCTGATAAGATAAAAACCAATTTGGGTTTTTTGTAACAGTCAGGCCAGTATTTTCGTTTCACCAAACCATGAACCGAATTTTACTACTGCCTGTTCTGCTCGTTATAGCAGCAGCCGCTCATGCCGGCAAGATCACCGGCCATATCACAGACAATACCGGCAAAGCGCTTGCTTTTGCCAGCATCAGCATTAAAGGAACGACAAAAGGTACCACTGCCAATGGATCGGGTACTTATTCCATCACCCTGGCGCCCGGTCAATATACACTGGTATGCCAGCATGTGGGATATGCCCGTACAGAAAAGCAGATACAGGTATCAGCAGCCGACCAGGTTGTTGATTTTGTACTCAGCGTACAGGAACTGACCCTGCAGGAAGTGGTTGTAAAAAGGGGAGGAGAAGACCCCGCTTATGAAATCATCCGTCAGGCCATCCGCAAAAGGGATTATTACAACAACCAGGTAGATTCATTCTCAGTCAATGTATACATAAAAGGACTATTGCGTTCCGGCGGTATGCCTCAGCGCATATTTGGTAAAAAAGTAGAACGAGATGAAAATGATGGATTGGATTCGGCCGGCAAAGGCATCCTGTTTCTGTCGGAGTCAATGACCAAAGTGGATTTTGTAAAGCCTAACAAGATCCGCTACCAAGTGCTGTCATCGCGCGAGAGTGGTGGCGGCTACGGTTTCAGTTTCCCTTTCTTTATCAATTTTTACCAGAACAATGTGTCGGTATTTGACAATAACCTGAATCCGCGCGGTTTTATTTCACCGGTTGCCGATGGGGCGTTGAGCTATTACAAATACAAATATGAAGGAAGCTTTGTAGAAGAAGGAAAAATGGTGAACACCATCAAGGTGACGCCCCGCCGCAAAAATGAACCGCTTTTTTCCGGCACCATCCAGATCACTGAAGATGACTGGCGTATTTACAGCGTAGACCTGGTGACCAGCCGCGATTACCAGCTGGAACTCCTCGACAGCTTACGTATTACACAATTGCATCAACCTGTGGCAGGTGATGTATGGCGTACGCAAAACCAGGTGCTTTCGCTCGTATTCCGCCAGTTTGGTTTTCATGTGAGCGGCAACTTCGTCAATGTGTATACGGACTATGATATCGATCCCGGTTTTGTCAAAAAACATTTTGGCCGTACGATCATGAAGTACGACACGTCTTTCAACAAAAAAGATACAGGCTACTGGAATCATGTACGTCCCGTGTCGCTGGAAGAAGATGAAAAAAGGGATTTTGTATTCAAAGACAGTCTGCACAATGCCCTGCGCGATACCACCCGCACACGCATCCAGCTCGATTCGCTGCGCAGAATCAAAAGACCCATTACGGTCAAGGGAGTATTCTGGTCGGGCCAGGGTCGTAACTTCTTTGGTAAAAAATCAACGGTTGGCTGGCGCATGAAGCCCCTGCTTCCCCAACTGGAGTATAATACGGTGGAAGGCCTTTCGATCAACCTCGAACAGACGTTTACACTTTATAAGAAAGGCCGTTATTCCTACAGCCTGGACTGGAATTCGCGTTATGGTATTTCGAACCAGCATTTTAATTCCTATGCCAACCTGATGATACGTCCCAAAAAACTGGGCTACCGCGATCGCTACCTCATGATCTCGGGCGGGAAACGATTAAGTCAGTTCAATCATGATGATCCCATCAACCCGCTTACGAATGCGGCATATACCCTGCTGGCAAAGAAGAATTACATGAAGCTGTACGAAAACTGGTTTGGCTCCATTGTCTACAACAATAAACTGGAAAACGGATTACACCTGCATGCAGACATTACGTACGAAGACCGGCTGCCGCTAAACAATACAACCGATTTCTCCTTCTTTAATAAAGACAGGGAAATTCTGCCCAATCATCCATATGAGCTGGCTTCGCTACCGTTTACACGGTCACAGGCAGTAGTGGCAGGTGTCAGCCTGTCCTGGCAGCCGGGCATACGGTATATAGAGTTTCCTTATTCCAAGATGCCCATCCCCAGCAAAGCACCGGTATTTACCGTATCATACAGCAAAGGATTCCGCAATATACTGGGCAGCGATGTTGATTTTGATAAATGGAAATTCAGTATGGCCGATGGTATGAACTTCAAGATCGGTGGTGAGTTTAAATACAAAATCGGCATCGGCGGATTTATCAACAGCAAAAAGGTTGGATTGCCCGATCTGCAGCACTTCAACGGCAACCAGACCTTCTATAATATCAAATACCTGAATAGTTTTCAGCTGGCGCCTTATTACCGCTACAGCAATGCAGAACCATTCTATGCCTTTGGACATGCCGAACACCATTTCAATGGCTTGCTGACCAACAAAATTCCATTGCTGAATAAAATGAAATGGCATCTCGTAGCCGGTGCCAATACCTTCCTGGTAGATAAGAATAATTACTACCTCGAGTTGTTTGCCGGCCTGGAAAACATCCTGAAACTGTTCAGGGTAGATGTGGTAAGTGCTTTTCAGCCGGGCATTGGCAATTCGTGGGGTGTACGTGTTGGGTTTGGAGGGTTGATAGGAGGAAAGGTGAGATTGGGGCAATAAAAGTTTAAAGGTTTAAAAGTATAAAGGGTTTAAAGAGTCAACTTCTTTAGACCCTTTTCTTTTACCTTTCACCTTCTATCCTTATACCTTTTTCCTTACCTTTGTACCGAAATTTGGTTCAGCCTGCAACTGACCAATTATTAATTAATTTCCCGCCCGTCGGGATCAAATTTCACTCCGGATGGCTTTACACAACCGTGTCTCCCGCAGGGAGCTCAAGGATCGTATACTACAGGATCCCACACCACGCACGACTATTTCCTTTTATTGCTATTTCAGAATTGAAGACCCTACGGCTTTTCGCAACGAGCTGTACCGCGATTTTTCCATGTTGGGTGTAATGGGACGGATCTATGTGGCTCACGAAGGTATTAATGCCCAGATCAGCGTTCCTTCAAATCAGTTTGAAGCGTTTCGCCAGCGGCTTTATTCCATAGAATCCCTTAACAATCTCCGGTTGAATATTGCGGTTGATGATGATGGCAAATCGTTTTATGTACTGGATATTAAAGTACGGCCCAAGATCGTCGCCGACGGTATCGAAGACCCCGAATTTGACATGCAGAAAAAAGGGCGTTATGTAAATGCGGCTGATTTTAATAAGCTGACCAGCGATCCGGATACTGTGGTCATCGATATGCGCAATCACTATGAGTATGAAGTAGGACATTTTGAAAATGCGATCGAGATACCCAGCGACACATTCCGCGATCAACTGCCGATGGCTGTAGAGATGATGCAGGAAAATAAAGACCGGAATATCATCATGTACTGTACAGGTGGTATCCGTTGCGAAAAGGCCTCAGCTTATATGCTTCACCAGGGATTCAAGAATGTGTTTCACCTCGAAGGCGGCATTATCCATTATGCCAACCAGGTAAAGGAGCAGGAGCTCGACAATAAATTTCACGGAAAGAATTTTGTATTTGACCAGCGCCTCGGAGAGCGCATAACGCCGGAGATCATCGCACTGTGTCATCAGTGCGGCAAGCCGGCCGATACGCATGTCAACTGTGTCAATGATGCCTGCCACCTGCTGTTTATTCAATGCGAGGAATGCCAGGAAAAAATGGAAGGCTGCTGCAGTGCCGAATGCCAGGAGTTTATTCACCTGCCGGAGGAAGAACAGAAAATACGCCGCTCAGGTATTGATAAAGGACGGAATGTATTTAATAAGTCGCGCCGGCACAGACAGGACAAAACATCCGGATGATTTGAACACAGCCTGGTAACAATATTTATTTACGATAAGTCATTAAATGCAAAGTGCCCCGGGTTGCCAGGGCACTTTGCTGTATAAAGGAAAAAGTATTATTCTACGGTGATCCATTTCAGGCAAACCGGTTTTCCCACTTCAATACGTTTGCCGCTGTCATTGATCAGCCCTGTTTTTTCATTGCGGCTGAATACCACTATTTCATCGCTGTTCTGATTGGCCATGAGCAGCCATTTGCCGGAGGGAGAAAAATTGAAATTGCGCGGTCCGTCGCCCAGCGTGGAGTGAAAGCCAATGGTGCTGAGTTTTCCGTTTGCCGCATTGATCCGGTAGATGGCAATATTGTTGAAATCACCACGGTTGGTTGCGTACAGGAATTGTCCATCGGCAGATACGTGTATATCCGCACTGCCGGCAAATCCTTTTTGCGTACGTGGCAGCGTGCTGACACGCTGAATGCGTTTCAGTTTCCCGTTTTTAACGGAATAAGTTACCACATGGCCCGTCAGTTCCTCGATGAGATAGGCAAAACGGCCATTGGGATGAAAGGTGAGATGCCGGGGGCCTGCACCTGGCTCAGACGCTGCATAAGTCGGGCTGGCCGGGCTCACCATACCTGTGGCCGCATCGAAAGAATAGATCATGACTTTATCAATGCCCAGGTCGGATACATACAGCCATTTATTGTCGGGGGAGAATATCGTACAATGCACATGCGGTTTTTCCTGGCGTTCTTTGTCGGGGCCGCTGCCCTGGTGAGCCTGTTTGGTCACCGCTGCGCCAAGGCTGCCATCGGCCGCCGTTGGGAAAATAGAAAAGTTGCCGCTGCTGTAATTGCCGGTGATGACCCAGCGCCCGGTTTTATCCACTTCTACATAACAGGGATGATCACCGCCGGTGAGCTGCCTGTTCAAAAAGCGGAGTTGTCCGTTGTTTTTATCAAATGCATAAGCCGATACTTCGCCGCCATTATTATCTTTTCCGTTTTCATGAACAGCATATACAAAACGCTGGTCGGGAGATACGACCACATAAGAGGGATTGGACGCTTCTGTTTCGCTCACCAGTGTAGCTGCACCGGTTGCTTCATCAAACCGGTATACATATATACCCTTGCTTTTGCCTCCGGTATAAGTGCCGGTGATGAGGTAACGTGTCTGGGCTGGTAATATCGTTGCAATCATTTGCATGGCCAGGAAGAGCAGGAGCATTTTTTTCATGCTGTTAAATTACAGATAAGGCGCTAAAACGCTATAAAATCTTTAACATAAAACGGGGTGTTTTTCATTGCTTTTAACAAACCCCGATCAAACCTAACGACATATGGCATGGTCTTACTTACAAATAACCAGATGCTATTGATCATCTAAAAATTGAACCGTTATGAAAAAGACTTTTACCCTTGCCGGATTATTTATCACGTTTATGCTTGTGCTGGCCGGCTGTACGCGCCGCGGATATGATGGTGGCAGCGATATAGATTACTGGCTGAGCAAGGAAAACGGATACGTGGTATATAGCGATGCCTATTGCCCCTATATAGTAGTAGAAACTTATAATGGCTATACCATTATGCGTCACAGTGGCGGACTGGCCCCTTACGAAGGCGATGAAGTGTTTGGTGACCTGAGCCGTCGCGGCTATCGTGAATTTTACAATTATACCGACAACTCATTTTTCAGAGGCGAAGTGACCGATTACTGGCTCACTTATTCCGAAGCACAATACATTATTGACAATCTCTGCTACACCTATGGCAAAGGCACACAGGTAGAAAAGAAACAGATACAACAGGGATTGTACAAAAAAAGGTAAACCGTCAGTCGTTCAGTTAAAAGGCAACGCAATAGCGTTGCCTTTTCTATTTGATCAGCTTAATTTTTTCAGGGAAGCCAGTATTCGTTCATAGGTTTCGTCATGCGACAGGGCCTGTGGAACAAATGTTGTTCCGATTAGTTTTTCGTAGAGATCGATATAACGTTGCGAAATGGTATTCACCCACTCATCGGACATTTCGGGCACGGTTTGCCCTTCTTTGCCCATGAAGTCGTTGGCAATAAGCCATTCCCGCACAAATTCTTTGCTCAGCTGTTTCTGGCGTTCCCCTTTTTGTTGTCTTTCTTCAAAGCCATCGGCGTAGAAATAACGGGAACTGTCGGGGGTATGTATTTCATCCATCAGATAGATGGCGGAACCGATCTTACCAAACTCATACTTGGTATCTACCAGGATCAGGCCCTGGCGGGCGGCGATCTCGCGGCCACGTTCAAACAGGCTGAGTGCATACTGGCTCAGCGCTTCCCATTCTGCTGCAGTAGCCAGTCCGCGGCTGATGATCTCATCGGGAGAGATATCTTCGTCATGTCCTTCTTCCGCCTTGGTAGAAGGGGTAATAAGGGGTGTGGGGAAATAATCGTTTTCCTTTAGTCCTTCGGGCAGTACTGCACCACACAAGATACGTTTGCCGGAGGCATAGGTACGCCAGGCGTGGCCGGTGAGATTGCCCCGTACGACCATTTCGATCCGGATGGGGTCACATTTTTTACCAATAGACACATTGGGAGCAGGTACTTCGAGCAACCAGTTGGGGCAGATATCTGCCGTGGCAGCCAGCATATGGGCCGCTATCTGATTCAGCACCTGACCTTTGAAAGGAATGGGGCGGGGGAGGATGACGTCGAAAGCAGAGATCCGATCGGATGCCACCATCACCAGCAATTCATCAATTGTGTATACATCCCGCACTTTGCCGCGGTAAAAACGGGTCTGTCCCGGAAAGGAAAATGAAGCCATAAACGAAAGTAAGAAGGGGCTAAAAATCACCCAAAAGGGAGGGCCTCAAGATTTCAACAATTTATTCTTTCTCCCTAAAAATTAAATTTTTAGATAAAGGCCACAATCCTTATTTTTCCATTATATTCCAAAACTAAAATTGCTTATTTATGAGAAAAGGCTATCGATTCTTGGCTGCATGGATAGCTGCAAGCCTCTTTACGATTGCTGGATTTGCTCAAAATGTTACCATCACTGGCAGTGTCCGCAACAGCTCCACCAAGGACATTGTACCTGCCGTATCGGTGCTTGTTAAGGGCACAAATCAGGGTACTTTTACAAATTCAGATGGTGTTTTCAGCCTCACCGTTGCCAAACTGCCTGTTACACTTGTCTTTAGTTCTGTTGGTTTCGAAAATACAGAACTGGTTGTCAGTGATCCCCAGGCCAAAATTGAGATCGATTTCAAACCTGCCAGTACACTGGGTCAGGAAGTAGTGGTGGCCGCCACCCGTACTCCGACCCGGATCCTCGAATCTCCGGTAACTGTAGAGCGCATGAGCAGTACAACTATCCGCAACCTGCCTGCTCCCAACTATTACGAAGCTATTGCCAACCTCAAAGGGGTGGATATGCATACAGCCAGCCTCACTTTCCGCACGGTCACTACCCGCGGTTTCGTGAGCAGCGGTAATACCAAACTGAATCAGCTGGTCGATGGTATGGACAACCAGGCTCCCGGCCTGAACTTTTCTGTAGGCAGCGTGATCGGGCCTACCGAACTGGATGTAGACAATGTGGAACTCCTGGCCGGTGCCTCTTCTGCCCTGTATGGGTCGGGTGGTATCAATGGTACTCTCCTGATCAACAGCAAAAACCCTTTCAAATACCAGGGTGTCAGCTTTAATATCAAGCAGGGTATCATGCATACCGATGGCAGCCAGCGCAAAGCGTCTCCCTATTATGACTGGGCATTCCGCTGGGCCAAAGCCTTCAACAACAAATTTGCCTTCAAGATCTCTGCCGCTCTTACCAAAGCCAATGACTGGCAGGCAGATGATTATCGCAATAAACAACAGATCGGTGTTCTCAGCAATGTGGTTGGTGGTAATCGTCAAAATGACCCCAACTTCAATGGTGTAAACGTCTATGGCGATGAAGCCAGTGCCAATATGCTTCAGTTTGCCGGTGCTGTCAGGGCTGGTGTTCAGGCTAACCCGCTGGCACAGGCATTTGCCAATTTTGCCAGCAGCGGAGCAACTACCAACATCTCCACTGTTACCAACAGCATCCTCGGCAATAACCCGTCTACCGCACAGCTGAACGGTTATTTTGCCAATCTGACCGCTTTTGTAAATGGTGTGCCCGGTCTTACCTCTGCACAACGCTCTCAGTTCCTTTCCGCCATGCAGGGTTTTGTTCCTATCAACCTGGGCTTTAACAATAATACTATTCCTAACCAAAGCGTATCACGTACCGGTTACGAAGAAAAATACCTGGTAGACTACAATACCATCAATGCCAAATTCAACCTGGGCCTGCATTACATGATCACTCCCAATATCGAAGCATCGTTCAACTCATATGTAGGTACAGGTACTACGGTATATACCGGTGCTGACCGTTATGCACTGCGCAACCTGAAAATTGCCCAGCACAAACTGGAATTCAAAGGCAAGACCTGGTATGTACGTGGTTATACCACCCAGGAAAATGCCGGTGGATCTTACAATGCTACCGCATTGGGTGTATATGTAAACCGTGCCTGGAAGGCCGATCAGACCTGGTTTACCCAGTATGTGGCCGCTTATTCAGAATCACTTCGCCAGGGTGGTACCGGTATGAGCAGCCAGAATGCGCATATCAATGCCCGCGGCGTGGCTGATGCCGGTCGTTACCTGCCCGGTACTGCTCAATACGAAGCAGCCGTGAAAGCAGGCCGTGAAATTCCCATTTCTCAGGGTGGTGCCCTCTTCCTCGATAAAACAGATCTCTGGGCTGGCGATGGTCAGTTTAACCTGTCCGATGCCCTCGATTTCTCCGATAAACTGGATGTGATCGTAGGCGCTCAGTGGAAACAATATGTGCTGAATTCAGAAGGTACATTGTTTAATGATGGTGGCGGTGTTATCAAGATCAATGAAACCGGTGGTTATCTGCAACTGCGTAAAAAACTCTTCAACGACTTCCTTACGCTGACTGCTGCCGGTCGTTATGATAAACAAACCAACTTTGACGGCAAGTTCACCCCCCGTTTTACAGCTGTATTCAAAGTGGCTAAAGACAATAATATCCGTCTGTCTTATCAGACTGCTTATCGTTTCCCCACCAATCAGAATCAGTATATCGACCTGCTGACCGGTGCTGGTCTGCTGATCGGTTGCCTGCCCGAAGCACAAACCAAATATGGTCTCAACGGCAGCAATCCCGGTTATACTGCAGCCAGTGTGCTGGCTTACCGCAACAGCGGCAACCCGGCCAGTACCAGCCTGCTCGTACCTGCTGTTTACAGAGAGGTTAAACCCGAAACTGTAAACTCGTACGAAATAGGTTACAAAGGCATTCTTGGTGAGCGCCTGCTGGTTGATGCCTATGCTTATTACAGCATTTATAAAAACTTCGTGGCTACGATCGGTGTAGCGCAGTCAGGCTCCGCCACACCTGCCGCCACTGACCTGTATTCTCCTTTCACTACCCGCAACGTGAGCTATGTACAGAATTCGGATGAAGATGTAAAAGCGCTGGGCTGGGGTGTAAGTGCAGAATATCAACTGGGCAGAGGATTTAACCTGTATGGCAACGTATTCTCCGACAAACTGCAGGATGTGCCTTCCGGATTTGTATCCTTCTTCAATGCCCCCCTGTATCGCTGGAACCTGGGTCTGCGTAACGACAATGTTTACAAAAACATCGGTTTCAACGTGGTGGTAAAATGGCAGGACAACAACTATTATGAAGGCACTTTCGTAAGCGGTACACTGCCTTATTTCACCTGGGTGGATGCACAGGTTACTTACCGTGTACCCAAAACCAAGAGCGTATTCCGCATTGGTGGTACCAACCTGGGCAACAACTACTATCGCACAGGTTTTGGCAGCCCGTATGTCGGCGGCCTCTACTATGTAAGCTATGGTTACAACCTGTTCTAAACGACAATGAACGAATAGTAAAAAAGCAGCCTGAAAGGGCTGCTTTTCTTTTATGTACAAGTTGCCGGAAAGTGGTGGATTTGAAGATTTGGGGATTTGAAAATTTGAAGATAGGGAGAAAATAATGTGTTAGTATGATAATGTGCTGATGTGCTAATGAATGAGCAGTCCTCAGGAGGGTAATTTGAACTACCTGGACAAACCCTTTAAGATTGCTCAAACTATCGGATAGTCTCTTTTATATCTACATCTTCAAATTTTCAAATCCCCAAATCTTCAAATCCAATGCAGCCTGCTATTTCAATCCCATTATTGCTTTCCCCACCAGTATTCCTTTGTGCCACACTTCCAGCAGGTAATTTCCTTTCTGAAATTCATCTACATCGAGTGAGAAGGTCAGTCCTTTCTGTTCGCCTTTTGCATAATCAAATTTGACCATGCGGGTATAATTTTTCCGGCCGGCCTGGGTATCCATAGTGCCGGAATCCCAGTTGGGGTTTTGCAATACCTGCCTGTCGGGCTGTACGATCACAATGGCTATTTCGGAATTGGGATAATCCTGCAAATGGTTTTGGAGTACAAAGGAAACAACCAGCTTATCGGCTTTCTTTGACTGGTTGGTTTCTGCCTCGCGGGAGCCGCGCATATTCACGGCCGTCAGTTTTACATCAGATGCCACAAACACGGAAGCGAGGGCGATCTTTTCCTGCAGCGCGGCATTTTCATCATTGAGCTTGCGGATGTTCTGCTCCAGTTTACCGGCATTCTGGGTCAGGTCGGAGAGGGTCTGTGCCAGCAGTTTCTTCTCGGTCTCCATAGAGCCCTGTTGTGTTTCCAGTTGCTGCACCTGCTCCTGCAGTTCGGTGATCTTTTTGCGGGCTATGGCCATATCGCCGGTCGATGCATTTCCTTTATTGAAAATAGCGTTGATCTCTGCCTTGAGCCGGTTGATCTCTGTCAGCCTGCGTTCGAGCCGGCGTTGCAGGCTATCTGCTTTTGCCTGGGAATAAGAGAGGCTGTCGCCGGTCATGCTTAAACGGCTGTCGAGGTCGGTTATAGTACCGGAATAGATTTTCTGCAATGAATCGCGAATCGCATCCGCCACGGCGGCTGAATCTCTTACAAATACTTCCGTTCTGCGCTGGCTGTAAATGGTCTTATCATATAAATGATAGGTCCAGGTACCCACCAGGCCAATGGAAAGAAGGATGAGCAGTAAAGGTTTGATATCGCGCATAGGTGTATACGGGTCAGCAATGCCGAAAGATAATCACATTCAAATTCTTTACCAATTATACTATATAAATATATTGAAAATCAGGCAATAAAAAAACCGTCTCACTGGAAAGCGAGACGGCTGTGTTGCATCAGATGCAACTGCTTTTAACCGAATAAACCACCTTTTTTGAGGGTTCGGATGCCTTCGCCGATCTTGAACCCGTTATGATAAATTTCAATTTTGTAATCACCGCGTTGGAAGTCTTCCTGGCGGATGGGGAATTGAACAGCTTTACGTGTACCTTGTTCGTATTCGATAGGCACTTTGGTTGTAAAGGGTTTGTCGCCATCTGTACGGGTAGTCAGTGTACCTGAACCCAGGCTGGGGTCAGCTACTACTTTACCGTCAGGAGCAGTCACCATGATATACATATCAGCGGGACCTGAGCGGGCAATGCGATTTTCTACGTCAAAGGATACAACCAGTTTGTCTACACGTTTGGCCTTTGAAGTATTTTTCTCTTTACCATTTTTTCTTTCATCTACAGGAGTGATCTGGATGTTGGCAGCGCTGAAGGTAGAACCTACGTCGACTGTCTGAGCCAGTGCTTCTTTTTCTGTAGCGGAAGTCTGAAGGTTTTGCTCCAGTACTTGTTTTTCAGAAGACAGTTGCTGATTGTTGGCACTCAGCTCCTGGTTTTCGCCGGTAAGACGGGCCACTTCTGCTTCGAGGTTACCAATCTGATTGTTGAGGTTAGCGATCATATCCTGTGCTTTTTTCAGATCTGCTGCAGTAGCATTCTTATCGTTCAGGATACGACGGATCTGCGCTTTGTCAGATTCGATTTGTTTCAGCAGGGTGCTTTTTTCGCCCTGCAGGCTGTTGTTGGCACCAGTGATTGAATCGAGCCGCAGCTGGGCTTCATCAAACATTGATTTCAGAGAATCGCGCTGAGACATGTAGTTTTCAGACTGGGTCTGCGCCATTTGTACCTGCTCGCCGGATTTATTTTTATCCCAGAGCAGGTAACCCCATGTACCCAGCAATACAGCAACAAGAATACCGATCAGGAGGTTCTTATTACCAGATTTCTGAGGCTGGTTGGGTTCATTCTGCGGAGTAGCAGATGGATAATTTGTGTTTGTCATACAAGTGGGTTTTAGATGAATTTTAGGTTTACCGTCAATGGATTCGTTTTTCGTTTCGTCCGGTTAGCAATCGGCCTGAAAATCCATTTGCACCCGATAATTCCGAAAACCGTGCCAGAAAATCTTCCCGCTTCTTTTTCCCTGTGCAAAAACTTGTATCCGGCTACCGACTAAAGCCTGTATCTTAGCACTTTATGGCAGTAGAAAAAATCATAGCAGAGTGGAAGAAGGGGGCCTTTAAACCCGTTTACTGGCTCGAAGGCGAAGAGACCTATTTCCTGGATAAAGTGGTAGATTATGCAGAGCATCACCTGCTGCCCGAAAGCGAAGCGTCTTTCAATCTCTCTGTTTTTTATGGCCGTGATACCTCCTGGACAGAGGTCGTGAACGCCAGCAAGCAGTATCCCATGTTTGGCGAACGCCGTGTGGTCGTGCTGAAAGAAGCGCAACATATGCGGGATGTAGAAAAACTGGAAGCCTATATCGAAAAGCCACTCAATACAACCATACTCGTTGTTGCTTACAAAGAGAAAAAAGTGGATGGGCGCAGCAAGTTTGCCAAGCTGCTGAAAGAAAAGACCGTTTACATCAGCACCAAAAAAATCTATGACAACCAGTTGCCCGAGTGGACACAACAAATGGTGCAGGCACACGGACTGAGCATTTCACCAAAGGGAGTAGCACTGCTGGTAGATCATATCGGCAACGATCTCACCCGTCTCGAAAATGAGATCGAAAAGATATCCGTCAACCTGGGACAACGAAAGTCAATTACCGAAGAAGATATTGAATCGTTTGTAGGAGTGAGCAAGGATTATAATGTATTTGAATTGCAGGCGGCACTTGCCCGTCGCGATCTTGCCAAAAGCCTGCGCATTATCCAGTATTTTGCTGCAAACCCCAAAGCAGCTCCCATTCAACTGGTATTACCTTCTCTCTATGGTTTTTTCAGTAAGGTCTTTATGGTTTTTGGTGCGGGGGGAGGAGATGAAAAAGCAATTGCTGCAGCCATAGGGGTAAACCCTTTTTTCGCCAAAGACTATCTGCAGGCTTCCCGCACCTACAACTACCAGGGCGTGGAACGCATACTGCTTTTATTGCATCAGTATAATCTTAAAAGTGTGGGCGTCAATAGTGCCGGAGCAGAGGATGCCGAACTGCTTAAAGAAATGGTTTGTAAAATGGTGGCATGAGCTGATTTATTCCGTTCTTTGCCCGGCAGTCGCCGACCGGCTTGCAACTTATTTGACCTAAAACACATCTTTCCGCCAACTAAACATTCTGTATGAAACGAATTCTCTTAGCTGTGGCTGCAATTGGCACGCTGATGCTGACCAGTTGTGAAACCACTCGTGAAGTAACTATCAATGCCGATGGGAGTGGCCAGTATAGCAGCACCTCCGACTTCAGTGCACTCATCGGCCTGGCCAAAATGGCTGATCAGGACGGCAAGATGGAGAAAATGGAAGATAAAAGCATGGACACAACCGTGTCGCTGAAAGAACTCACCGATAGCCTGCCCAGCCTTACTCCCGAAGAGCGTAAACTGGCATCCAAAGGCAGCTTTTCCATGAATATGAACCTGGGTGATGAAAAAATGATGGCCAATGTAAAAATCCCTTTCGGTAAACTCGACGAACTGGGTAAAATGGATCTGCTGGCCTCCCGTATCCTGGAGCAGGGCATGCAAAAGATCATGTCGGAAGGAAAAGGTGGCGGCGGTATGGATGATATGAAACTGCCCGAAGGCGGTGGCATGGAAGCCTATTATACCACCACTTATTCTGCCGGTAAAATCGAGAAAAGATTACTGGCCGAAAAATATGCCAGGGTAGGTGACGATGAAAATATGGCTGCTTTAAAAGAAATCTCCGGCCAGGGTATGCCTATGCAGAGCAAACTGGTGATCAACTTGCCACGTCCCGCCACAAAAGTAACCGGCAAAAATGCAGTACTGTCTGACGACAAGAAAAAAGTAACCATCACAGAATCTACTGAAGATTTCTTTGATGACGGCAAATCGCTTGAGTTTACAATAGAATTCTAACTCACTCCCCTTACAATAACAAAACCGCATCGGTCCGGAGTTTCGGAAAACCGATGCGGTTTTTTATTTTCTTCTTACGCCGGATGATTTATTTCAACACCTCCAGGCTGTCGATTTTATCCTGGTCAATTTGCCTGACCAGCGCTTCGAGTGAATCGAACTTGACTTCCGGACGCAGGTACTGTATGACATGTACGCGCAATTGCCGGTCATATATCTCTGCCGAAAAATCGAACAGGTTGACCTCAATTACCCGTTTTGATCCATCGACCGTAGGGCGAAAGCCTATACTCATCATACCTTTTAACCGTGGTGGTACTACTTTGCCACCGGCATCGAGCAATTCCGCATACACCGCATAGATACCATTGCCGGGAATGATCTTTTCTTCATCGGTCACACGGATATTGGCCGTGGGATAACCCAGTTGCCGTCCGAGTTTATCGCCATGTACGACCGTGCCACTGAAGAAAAAGGGATAACCTAATAATTTTTCAGCCTCGGCCAGGCGGCTATCCAGCAGGTCTTCCCGTATGCGGGTCGAGCTCACGGCTATCTGGTCCAGCACATGTTTGGGTATTTCCAGGAGCTTATAACCATATTGCGGAGCCAGTTTTTCGAGCAGCAGGTAGTCGCCTTTGCGATCCCTGCCAAAGCGGTGATCGTAACCAATAATAATGGAAGCAGGTTTAAACCGGCTGACCAGGAAACTAGCCACATAATCTTCTGCTTCCTGGTTGGCAAAGGCATCGGTAAAGGGCACCACCACCAGATGGTCGATCCCCATCTGCGCGAGGAGACCGATCTTTTCGTCGAGTGTATTGATAAGCCTTACACCCAGGATCGTAGATGACACTACCTTGCGGGGATGGGGATGAAAAGTGATGATCACCGTTTCGCCGTCAATAGCAGCAGCTTCACGCTTGAGTGTATCCAGGATCTGTTGGTGGCCGCGATGTACCCCGTCAAAAGTTCCGATAGTGATAACGGCCCTGTTAAAGGCGGGCAGGCGGTCCAGGTCAGTATGTACTTTCATAAATTCTCCGGCAAAACTAATTGAAAATTGTTCGTTGGAACGCGATTGGTTAGTTTTGCGCCTTAATTCAGACCATGAGCCTGTATGCCAAAAGAGGGGTATCTGCCCAAAAGGAAGAAGTGCACGCCGCCACCCGGAAACTTGACAAGGGACTTTACCCCAAAGCGTTTTGTAAGATCTATCCCGATGTACTTTGTGGCGATGATCAGTGGGTGAATGTGATGCATGCCGATGGCGCCGGTACCAAAAGTATACTGGCTTACCTGTACTGGAAAGAGACCGGTGACCTGTCTGTCTGGAAAGGCATAGCCCAGGATGCCATTGTGATGAACCTCGATGACCTGCTCTGTATCGGCATTTATGACCAGTTGCTTTTTTCCTCTACTATTGACCGCAATAAACAGGTAATACCCGCCGAAGTGCTGGAAGCGGTGATCAATGGCAGCCAGGAGCTGTTCGATAATCTGAAGCAGTATGGTATCAATATTACGTATATGGGGGGAGAAACCGCCGATGTGGGCGATGTGGTACGCACCATAGCCGTCAATGGCACCATGGCCGCCCGCTGGCCCAAACAAAAGCTGATCACCAACGAAAAAATAGCTCCCGGACAGGTTATCGTAGGACTGGCAGGTTTTGGCCAGGCCGATTATGAAACAGCTTACAACAGCGGTATTGCCAGCAATGGTCTCACCAGCGCCCGTCACGATATGCTGGTAAAAGTATATGCCGCGCAGTTTCCCGAAACCTTTGACAACAGCCTCGATGCATCTGTCGTATATATTGGTCCCTATAAAATGACCACGCCTTTTACGATCGGTGATGAAACACATCCGATCGGCAAACTGATCTTATCACCCACCCGCACTTTTGCGCCCGTGATCAAAACCATACTGGAGCAGCATTTCGACAGTGTGATGGGCATGGTGCATTGCAGTGGTGGCGGACAGACCAAATGCCTGAAATATGTACCCGATAATGTACGTATTGTAAAAGACAACCTCTTTACACCTCCTCCTGTTTTCAATCTTATTCAGCAGGCCAGTGGCGCCGATGACCGCGAAATGTACCAGGTATTCAATATGGGTACCCGCCTCGAGATCTACACAAATGAAAACAACGCTGATACACTGATCAGCGTTGCAAAATCTTTTGGTATCGATGCCCGGGTGATAGGGAGGGTAGAAGCAGCTACTGACAGGGAGCTGGTCGTACATACTCCCTCAGGCAGCCAGCTGGTTTACGCCGGCTGATCAGTTTTTGATCAGCTTATATGCCTGTGCTTTTTGCAGCCCTACACCAGTCACCTGGATGATGTACTGTCCTGTTTTGAGCGATGAGACGTCGAGCGATACGGTATTGCTGCCTTTCTGCACATTTACTTTCTGATATACACCGAAAGCACGTCCGCTCATATCCATCAGCCGGATCTGTACATCGCTGGCCTGATTATCTGCAGGCAATTGCATGGTCACATTACTGCTGGCGGGGTTAGGATAAATGACCGGTAACGTTGAGGTAGCCGGCAACGTTTCTTTTTTAGGAGCAGACAAGGCCTCTGCTTTTTTGGCGAAACCTACTACCACAACCTCATCGAGTACAATTTTTTCTTTTTTAGGCTCCTCAACCGGTTGCTCTACTGTTACTGATTGCAGGCCTGCGATTTTTTCTGCTACAGCAGGTTTTGACCGGGCCGTTACAGTAACCTCACCCAGCACTTTTTTAGTTGCAGCCAGCTTAAGCTCTATCGGTTTGGTCTCTTCCACCGCAATTCCCTCAACAGCTACTTTTTTGGGCTGATCACTGGCCACAACATAACCATCAACTATTATTTTTTTAATTTCGACATTTTCCGCTTTTATTTTTTCCAGGGTTTGAAAGTTTACCTCTTTTACCTGTCCGATCAGATTTTCTATTTTCACTTCCTGAAGTGCTTTTGTTCTTATCTCCAGTACTCCATCTTTGCCCTGAACGCCGTATTTATTTTCAGCTGCTTCATCTTTTAATACGGTAATGGATCTGATCTGTTCCGGGTTCAGTGAATCCAACCTGATTTCTTTTCCCTGCACAACATTATCAATCACTACCAGGGGTGACTTGTTAGTAAATCTGAGCGTGATGGTTTCCTTTTTTTCTGCCGGCGTTAACCTGGCAGCAACTACTTTTACTTCTTTTACCTGCTCTGGTACGGGCACGGTATCTGCGATAATCACCGCCTGATTTTCTGGCTGTGGTTCTACCAATGCCTGCATGTTACGAAAATTGCGCAGCCCCTGCAGTATCTGGCGGGCGAGTTTTTCCTGGGATTCTTCCTGGCTGCAGAAGGCCAGATCCTGTTTGTTGTTGATATAACCACACTCCAGCAGTACCGCGGGTACTGTATTCTCATCCAGCACATAGATCGGAGATCCGGTCCGCATCTTTACGGTTGATGATACAGTGTGCACGGATGCAATACTTTCGAGCAGGCTGGCAGCGAGCAGCTGACCCGATTTGTCGGTACGGCGGCTGGCAATGTATGCTTCCGCACCGGCATTTTTCTGCTGAAATGCAGATCCGGTAGACGTATTCAGGTGAATACCGACATACGCATCGGGATTATTTGCCTGGCTGATCAGCAGGCGCTGGCGGTTGCCATCATCCTTATTGCCCGCATTGTTGGGAAAGTTTTCATTGCTGCGGGTCATTACTACTTTGATATTGTACCCACCAGCCAGTTGCTCTACTTTGCGTGCTATGGCAAGAGACAATTCTGCTTCGGTGAATTTTTTGTCAGGGCTGTAAGAACCGGGATCGGTTCCTCCATGCCCGGCATCGATGACCACCGTAAGTGGCGCGCCCCAGCGCTCTGCATCGATCGCTGAATTTTTATACTTGAAGGCAAAAAGAGTGAGCACGAGGGCTCCCAGGGGCAATACCAGCAACTTGCGCAGATAGCGGTGACTGGTTTTTTGTGGATTTGTAATCATGGCTATACGTCTTTTAATTTGATTGTGAAAAAAAGGCGTGACTAATCGTTGCTGGCTATCGAGTGCCTGCATCAGCAGCAATTCTGCATATTCCCATTTCGATTCTTCATCGGCGGCAAACCGGTCGGCCAGGAATTCGTGGATGATGCGCAACTCTTTTTTCATGATATGAAAAAAAGGATTGATCCAGCAGATGGTGCGTACCGCTTCCATCAGCATTACATCCCAGCTGTGACGCTGCTGAATATGATATACTTCGTGCCGGAAGATTTGTTCTCCCTTTGCGGTATGGAGATCAATATTCTTGTCCCAGAAAAGCCAGCTGAAAAAAGAAAAAGGAGTACCCGGCTCTTCTGTAGACATAAAACGGATACTCTCCAGTTTTTCTACTTTATGCCGGCCGATAAGACGGCTGATCTTGACGATGGATGAAAGAAACCGGATCAGCAGCACCACTACAATTGTAGTGTACAATGTTTTTACCAGCCATTGCCAGTCAAATGTATAAGTAGGCTGGGCTGCGTTTGTCAAAACCGCTCCGGCATCCCACTCGCTGCCCGAAAGGGCCAGAAGCGTTTTGAACATCATGGATGATTGCTCCGGCGCTTCCGTAAAATAAACAGGGATATTCAGGAAAGGAATGCAAAGGCTCAGCAGTGTTGCAAACAGCAGGTAAAAACGGTTGTATTGGTGAAACGCCTTGTTGCGGAGAAAGAAATGATAATAACCATACAGCAGGCCCGATGACAGTATTACCTGTAGCAGGTAAGTGAACAGTTGGTTCATTTTTTACTGTTTTGTTGTTTTTTGATTTGTTGCAGTAAACTCTCCAGCTCTTCTACCGATATATTATTTTCCTTCACCAGGAATGTGACCACATTGCTGAAGGAACCTTCAAAATAACCTTTGACCAACTGACGCATGCTGCGTTTGGAATAATCCTCCTTACTCAGCAATGGATAATACTGATGCTGCCGGCCAATCACGTTCACACCGACAAATTCTTTTTCTACCAGTATTTTCAGGAGTGTGGCCACGGTGTTCTGATGAGGCCGTGGGGTGGGCATGGCGTCTACGATATCACGTAAAAAAGCCTGCTCCAGCTTCCATAAAACCTGCATCACCTGTTCTTCTGCTTTGGTAAGTGCTTTCATATAAATCAAATTAACGATGACGAATCTATAACTAATATTTTAGTTCTCCAACTAAATTTTTAGTTTATTAAAAAAAATACCCCTTTCACGGGCAGTTTGCTTTATTTTGCAGCAAACGAATGGACGAATGGCTGAGCCGATAATTGAAATTAACCATGCGAATATATACCAGGGTTCAAATCTCATCTTACAGGATGTGAACCTGGTGGTGAATAAAGGAGAATTTGTATACCTGGTAGGTAAGACCGGCACAGGCAAATCAAGCCTGCTCAAGACCTTGTACGGCGAATTGCCACTGACAGAAGGAGACTCGACCGTGGCCGGTTTCGGTCTGCGCAATATGGGCTGGAGACAGGTACCTTACCTGCGCCGCAACCTGGGCGTGGTATTCCAGGATTTTCAACTGCTGACCGACCGCAACGTAAATGATAACCTCAAATTTGTATTACGGGCTACAGGCTGGACAGATGTTAAACTGATGGATGAAAAGATCCAGGATGTACTGGATAAAGTGGGATTGAAAGCCAAAGGTTTTAAAATGCCCTTTGAGTTGAGCGGGGGAGAGCAACAGCGCGTGGATATTGCCCGGGCATTGCTCAATTCACCCAAACTGATCCTGGCCGATGAGCCTACCGGCAACCTCGATCCGGAAACGTCGGATGAGATCATGAACCTGCTGTTTCATATCAGCCGCGACTTCAATACAGCCATTGTCATGGCTACACACGATTATATAGTTGTACAGAAATTCCCCGCACGTATGATCCGCACCGAGCGTGGACGTGTGATCGACAATGCTACCATAACCATTGAATAAGACGCTGTGTATTGCGGCGCACATCGTAGGTATTGCCCAGCAGTTGCTGACGCAATACTATTTCTTCGTGGGTAAAAGGCTGGTGATATAACTGGAGAATGATGGAAGCAAATGCGTTTGCATTATTTCCGATATGACAGGCAGGATCGAGCCCGGTACCACCCACCATCGGATCATTGACCACACAATGACGCCCTTCAAACAATGCATGCAGTAACTTTAGCCGGATGCCGGTTACTTTCTTATTAAAGCAGGGCAGTACATGAATATGCGCCTTTCTGATCAGGTCATTCATTTCTGACTCCGAAGGATCTGCCACCAGGCAGGTATGCTGACAAAAATGAGCCGCCCGCTGCAGACGTTTGCTGGGTTTCTTGCCGGCTATTACAAAAGGAAGACGCGCCTTGGTAAATACTTTGCACAACAGCCACAAGGCCGCTTTCTCATTTTCCGGAACAGACAGATTGCCGTGATACAGACAAAGATTGCCCTGTCCTTCCTGGCTTGTCACTTCCTGCCAGGTAGGGAAGGTGGGGATGAAAACAGCTTTATTCAGCTTATAGTCTTCTTTAAAGATCCGGATATCATTTTCCGATACACAGGCATAGACACAATCTTCGGGCAACTGGCGGGTATATTTTCGCAGCAGCAGTGATTCTTTCAGAAAAAAAAGCTTGCGTGCCAGGTTATGTTCGGCCCGTGCCAGTTCACGGTAATACGTGCTTTCTTCATTGTGCATACGCACCACTATTTTGCGCTGACCATGGTTCAGCTGCTGCAGGATGCCCGTGGTATGAATGCCTTCGAGCAGCAGGGGATGTTCATCCTGCTGCAGCCGGGTCACGAGTTCCTCGCTGTTGCGTGAAGCCACGATATAAGGCTCACTCAGTGAAAGCGCTTTGCGTGAAGGCTCCCTTTTATATACATGAATGGATTCGCAAAACTGGTTGAGTTCATTGGGAGTACCCCGTTCATTATAGCTGAAGTAGTGGAGATGAACCCGTACGCCCAGCTTATGAAACATGCGGATGCGATTAAACATATCGATGGCGCCACCATAATCGGCAGGCCAGGGTACATCGAGCGAAACAATATGTAAGTGGCGGTCACTCAAGGGCGTAAGATAGAATGATAAAACCTTATTAATACTTTTTCTTCCTCCTGCCAGTTCAATTGCCGGCGTACAGCCAGGCAGTTTTGCTGCAGGGTTTCATACAAAACCGGATCGGTCAGTAACTGGTTGAGCCGCGCGGCCAGTGCCTGGGCACTCAGGTCGTCAGTCAGTAACGCCACAGGCTGCGTTTTGTTCAGTTCCCGGTATACGGGATAATCCACACAAAGCTGCGGAATACCGGCATGCAGGTAGTCGAAGTATCTGTTGGCCAATGAATAATAGTTGCTTAGCCCTGTTTTTTCAAATAAGGTAACACCGACCCAGGCCTCTCGGGTCAGCTCCCGTAAACGGGCAGGTAAAAGTTTGCCTGTAAAATGAACTTTTTCCGCAAGACCATGACGGGCCACCAGTTCCTGTGCCCTCTCCATAAAATTGCCATCACCGGCTATTACCAGCCGGGCATTCACCCATTGCATGGCAGGAATAAGTGTATCAAAACTACGCCCTTCATTGACCGCACCCTGGTAAAGAATAAACCGTTCCTTTTTTTCCGGAACAGCTACAGGTTGCAGCACGGGTACATTGCGTACTACTTCATACTGTCGTTGATACAGGCGGTTGAATTCATCGGCAATAGGTTGATTGACGGTATACCCGTAGCGGAAGCGGGGCACGGTTAGCCGTTCGATCCATTTCCAGATACGATAGATGCGCGGGCGTTCCACTATTTCCTGCATTTCACAAAACAACTCATGCGCATCATATACTCTTTTTTTACGGCGCAGCACAGACACGAGCCAGCAGGGGAGAATGGTATCGAGGTCGATGGCGCCAACAACATCGACCCGGCGAAACAGCAGCCACCAGAACAGCCGGAAATTATAATCTGCATAAAACAGCCAGCCTTTGCGGAACCAGAGCGGCAACCGCACTTGTTGAAAAGGTTGCCGGGTCAGTGGCTGGGAATCGGCTCGCTTAAAACCCACCAGTGTCACATGATAGCCCGCATCAGCCAGCGATGTACAGATCCGTATCATCCGCTGGTCATAGGAGAGGTCATTGGTAACAGTAAAAACAATTCTTTTCATGCAACACCGAAAGCGTCAAATATACAGTGTGTATGCGCAAGAAAAAACCTGGTTACTACCCGTTACAAAAAGAACAGACCTGTATTGACGTCCGATACCGCAATCAGAAAAGTAATTTAATAACAATCAGTACGTTACATTAAAACAAATCATAACTCATTTTCCCTGCAATAAACTTAAGCCGGATAAGAATCTTTGGAGTGCCGGTTGTTTTGCACGAGTGTGATTGCAACAATCAATGTCCAGGCTAAAATTCCAATCATAGAGATCCGGAAGCCCTGCAGGTGATTCACTGCCAGGCCGGATACCAGCATTACCATTACGGCAAGGAAAAGTAACAGGCCTGTGGCTCCAAGCCACCGGGGCAGTTGTCCTGACCGTAAGATCGAAACAGACCAGCAGAGAATAGCCATGCAGCATCCAACAGTATAGATATAATCGAATGCTTTATTGATCGTGAAATTATATTGCAGTAACGGCAGCGCGGCGTCTATCGCTGCTGGAGGCGCATCCGCATATTGCTGTAAAAACAGCGGTAACACCAGTCCATTGGCTGTAGCAGCGAGTAATACAGCTACCATTGCAACCGACAGGAAAGCGAAACCCAGCATCGAATAAAAATCGGTGGTACCGAGTCTCCTGGAAAGCCCCCGGAAACCCAGCCAGCCAAACGGGATAGAGAAAATAGCAATAGAATGAGTGATGATGATCATGCGGCTATGACGGATGAGGTAAGCAACTTTTCCGCCAGCCGGATGCAGTACCAGGGTAACCAGCAACAACAGGATAAATATCAGCAGCGCAATGCCGCCGTTTTTTTCAATTGTATTTTTCATCCGGTAAATCTACCGGGCCCGCTGATGGCAGGGCTTGACGGGAATCAAGAAGCGATTTTTTTCCTGACGCGGCTAAGTGTTTCAGGGCTCATACCCAGGTAGGAGGCAATATGCTTTAACGGGAAATGCTGCAGCAAGGCAGGTTTATGGGTGAGCAACCGGTCATACTTTTGTTCGGGCGTCATCCGGTTATGCTGATAATCCTGGTTGATAATTGCCTGCTCCAGTATACGGCCCAATTGAAAAAAGCTCTCCGACTCCCTGGCCAGGTCATGAAAATCCCAGACACTCAATGCCAGTATTTCGCTGTCGCTCACTGCCTGGATAATACTTTCTGCAGGCCGTTGCGAGATGAAGCTTTTATATTCAAAACACCAATCGCCGGTTGTATAGAGATTCACGGTAGCCTCTTCGCCTGTTTCTTCGACCAGGTACTGGCGAAATGCGCCGTTATTGATAAAATAAAAAGACTGGCAGGTCTGACCTTCACGGACCAGGCACTGGTCTTTGATCACCTGCATGACCTTTAACCGCGATCGCAACAGGGATAGCTGATCTTCCGAAAACCGGCCATACTGATGAATGGATTGCGTGATCTGCTCAAACACAACTTGTAGATTTTATCAACCTAAGGTAGTATTTATACAATAACAGGAGGGAACGAATGAAAATATAAAAGCCGGCAGAACTGAATTCTGCCGGCTTTATTTATTTGTCGGGAAAACGAATTACTGGTTCATACCACCACCGTCCATACCGCTCTGGCCTTCGCGCTCACCTTTCATGTTCTTACGTTTGAAAAGGTTGGGATCAAACTTGCCAAAACGCCAGTTGAAGTTGATCCGCACTACCTGGGGATCGCGACGGCGGAAAGCATCCTGGATAAAGAAGACCGATTCGGAATAAGTAGACTGACGGCGTGTGCGGAAGATATCGTTCATATTGACAGAAACGGAAGCCGCCCTGTTTTTAAGAAACTCATAACGCACAGCAATGTCCACTCCATAATTGGCACGCACATATCCTTGCGATGACATAGATGGGCCGCCAAACATCATACCACCACCACGGCCGCCGCTGCCACTTCCACCCGGAGGCAGAATGGTTTTGGACTGGTACTCGCCGGATATCTGGATAGTGATATTCCTGGGCAATTTGAAATTGTTGTTGAGTTTACCAAACCAGCTGATCAGCCTGTCCTGGTCCGCCTGATTGGGATCATCGATCTTTACATCGGAGGCATACAGGTTCAGATTGCTGGTAATCTCCCACCAGCTGGTGAGCTTATTTCTTGAAATCAGTTCCAGACCGGTCACATAGCTGGAATTGGCATTGATAAATGTGTTCAGGATCAGTTTTTCGCCGGCTGTACCACGTGCTGAATCCTGGTAACGGGTGATCAGGTCTGTAGTTCTTTTGTAGTAAAGGGTAGCCAGGAAGTTATCCTTGTTGCTGAATGTTTTTTCGTAAGAAAGTTCGAACGAATTGGTAAACTCCGGTTTCAGAGCGGGGTTACCGCGACTGGGATTCAGTTTATCTGCCGAGTCGGTAAACGGAGTCAGTTGCCAGAAGTTGGGGCGGTTGATGCGGCGGCTGTAGTTGAGCTGCAGTCCCTGATCATCGCCCAGTTTCTGCGAAAGGAAAACGCTGGGGAAAAGGCTTACCGGAAACTTGATATCGAATACCTCACCGGTACGGGTAAGTTTGCCTTCATAGTTGGAGCTTTCTGCACGCAGGCCCAGTTGATAACCAAAAGATTTGATCTGATTGGAATAAGTAGCATACGCTGCATATACCTGGTCATTGCTTTCATAGACTACCTGAGAGGCCGGCTGCAGCACCCAGTTGCCATGATCATCTACATAAAAAGCACTGTTGCTGCTGTTGGTACGTAATTGTGCACGCAGGCCTGTTTCAAATTTGGAGCGGTCATTGATCGGGTTCACAAAATCTGTCTGGATCACCACATTCTCACTCTCGCCACGTACCTGCTGCAACTGGCCATAAGTGCCCAGCAGTTGGTTTTGTGCAAGGTCGATCGTATCCGTTACGATATTGCTGTTGTTGTTATTGCGGCTTTTATTGTAAGTGGCGTCGGCTGTCCATTCCATACCTGTCTTGGGAAAATTGTGTTTGAAGCTGAGCGTAGAACCCAGGTTTCTGAAATTTCCTTTTACAGCAGACTCTCTTTCATAAAAAGAAGAAGCATTGACCGGGGCCAGCGTATCTACCCAGATGCTGCTGGTGCTGTTGGGGCGGAAACTGCCGCGGGCCATATTCACGCTGAGTGAAAGGGTATTTCTGTTGCTGATAAAATAATCAAATCCTGCACGGCCAAAACCAAAGCCTCCCAGCATCACAGAACGGTCACGCTGAAAAAGCGATGTCTCGGGATCATCAAAAAGGTTTTGACGTGTAGTACGGCCGGTACTGATCGATTTACGCTGGTTGTACATGCCGCTTACAAAGAAGTTGACCTTTTGCTGACGCAGGTTGATATCACCACCCACACCCACACGTGCGCGTGAATCGATATTGGCACGCAGGTTACCATTGTAACCTACTTTCTTTTCTTTCTTCAATACGATATTGAGAATACCGGCTGTACCACCCGATGCATCAAATTTGGCAGAAGGGTTGGTGATCAGTTCCACACTCTGGATGGCATCTGAAGGGATCTGCTCCAGTGTCAGGTTACTGGGGCGGCCATCTACAAATATTTGTGGTGCATTGTTACGCATCGTCACATTACCATCAATGTCTACGTTGAGCGAAGGGATATTGCGCATTACATCGATGGCTGTACCACCAGCCGAAACAATATTCTTATCCACGCTGAAGATCTTGCGGTCAATACCCAGTTGCAGACCGGGGCGGTCTGCCGTGACGGTCACATTGCCCAGCATTTTTTCTTCAATCTCCACTTTGATATTACCCAGGTCTTTGTCGAGGGCGCTCATCATAGCCGTCATATCCTTGTTGCCGGGTTTAATATCAAAAGATACCGGGGTAATGATCTCCTTAAAACCGATCGCAGATATTTTGAGCCGGAGCGGACCAAATACGGGTACGTTTTCAATGCTGAAGTCTCCATTGGAGCGGGTGAGCATGCCGCCGATCACGACCTCCGCTTTTTTGCGGGTCACAGAATCCATTTTATCCTGCAACAATTGCACGGAGGCAAATTCCACACCTTTTCCGGAAACCGATTCCACAATTTTTCCATAAATACGGCCGCTCATCTGGTTGCCGTCAGGACGGTTGGCACCGCCACCAGGCACCTGGGCAAAAACGGAAATAGCAAGAATTACAAAGAGTAACGAAATAGATAATTTTTTCATGTGATTACTTGTGTCAATTGGACGTGCAAAGTTGACTTTACTTGCTGACATGACCATGACATTTTGATAAATGGTAACAAAACGCGGACAACGGTAAGTTGGTTCAGGCCAAAAGCAACAGGTACACAGCTACCTGGAGCAGTGCAGTAAGCAGACCGATAAGGAGGGCTGCCCGGCCCAGGCGTACAAAAGCAGGGTGGAGCAGGGGTTGAAGCTGGTCATTAATAGCGGCAGAAGGAATTGATTCCAGTTTTTCTTTTACCAGCTTACCTACTTGCAGATCTTTTTTCAGATTGCCGGCATACTGACCTATAACCCGCGGAAACAGTTTTTCAATTTCCGCAATAAAGATGGTCTTTAATGTATTGACAGTCTTATCGCCGATAAACATGCTGATCATGGGCATCTGCTCCTTGAGCTTGTTGCGCAGAAAATCATCGATATGTTCCTCGATGGTCGGCTTGAGCCGGCTGAAATTTTCGGGATCGGTCAATTTGGTTTCCAGTCCTTCCATTTTTTCAAAGGCATCCTGGATACGAGTCGCCAGTCCATCGGTAAGCTGCGGCCGGTAACGATGCAAAAGTCCCTGTACCCGGATACCCAGTACGGACCGGGGCTCAACAGGGTAGAGGAGTATTTTTTCCGTAAAAAATACCACACTCCAGCAACCGGCAATAGTCAAAACGGGAATGAGTAAAAAAAGATAGTTCATTGCGGCAGTACAATTAAAAACCCCGATCCGCTTGCACGTAACCGGGGTTTACGGGGTGGCTAACCGGGTTCGAACCGGCGACCCTCAGAACCACAATCTGATGCTCTAACCAACTGAGCTATAGCCACCATTTTTGGGACTGCAAAAATAGAGAAAATTTGATTCCGGCAGCAAAGAGAGAGGAAAAAGTTTTCAGAAAGAGGTAGAAGCGAGAAGGTTAAGGGTGGAAGGTAAATGGTAAAAAGGTTAAACCCTGCCATAATTTTTGATCCCTGAACCAGTTTGGCGTGACCCGAAACACCTTCTACCTTATACCTTCCACCCTTAACCTTTGGCCTCTTGCCTTTCATCAAAAACCCTTGTTAAAAGCCTGTAAAAGCAAGAAAAACATTGTTTTTGCGTTAATTTTGGAAGATGCGTAATGCACTAAAATATGTACTCAATATGAAGCGACTCCCTATCGTGATCATGATGATTGTGGCAGGTTCATTCCTGGCATTTCAAACGCTTGGCACTGGTCCCAAAAACCCGCCTAACAAGTATGAGGAGATCCTCCGGCTGATAGGTGAGATGTTGACACAGGCACACTACAGTCCCAAAGACATCAATGACGATTTTTCCAAAAAGATATTCAACAAGTACCTGACCGATCTGGATCCGGAAAAGAATATGTTTCTGCAGTCAGATATCCATGACCTCGACAGTAAGTTTGGGAAACGAATCGACGATGAGATCAAAGGAGCTCCGGTAGAGTTTTTCCTGGCTGCCGGCAAAGTATTCAATACACGTATGGAAGAAGCTTCTGCCATTGTGAATGAGATACTGGCCAAACCGTTTGATTTCAAAGCAGACGAATCGGTAAACATGGATGGCGAAAAACTCGCCTATGCCAGCAAGCAGACAGAGATCAAAGAACGCTGGCGCAAAAAGCTGAAATACCTGACGCTGGAACGTTATGCCGACCTGGTCGACACCCGCGAAAAGAATAAAGGCAAAGAAGGCTTTGTGGTAAAAACGGATACCGAACTGGAAAAGGAAGCTCGTGAGAAAACACGTAAGATCATTGACCGGATGTTTGAACGTTTCCGTTTCAAATTCAATGACGATGACAAGTTCAGTGTATTTGTAAATGCGATCACCACTACCATGGACCCCCATACAGAATTCTTTCCGCCAGTGGATAAACGCTATTTTGATGAAGAAATGAGCGGCCGTTTCTTTGGTATCGGCGCCTCACTGGTCTACGAAGATGGTAATATCAAGATCAGCAGCATCATCACCGGCAGTCCCGCCTGGAAATCGCAGGAACTTCAGCCTGGTGATGTCATTCAGAAAGTAGGACAGGGTACCGATGAGCCTATTGAACTTACAGGCTTTACGGTTACTGACGCCGTAAAAGTGATCCGCGGTAAAAAAGGGACCGAAGTGCGGCTTACTGTCAAGAAAGCCGATGGTACGTTGAAAACCATCAGCCTCATCCGCGATCAGATCGTACAGGATGAAACTTTTGCCCGCAGCGCTGTGGTACAGGAAGGCTCTGCCAAGATCGGTTATATCTATCTGCCCGAATTTTATGCAGATTTCGAAAACCCCAATGGTGCCCGCAGTTATATCGACGTAGCTAAAGAAGTCGCAAAACTGAAGGCACAGGAAGTAGATGGTATCGTGATCGACCTGCGCAACAATGGCGGTGGTTCATTGTACGATGTAGTACAGATGGCCGGCCTGTTTATCGAAGATGGCCCCATTGTACAGGTAAAGGATAAGGATAACCGTCCGCAGGTTTTACGCGATAAAGACAAATCTGTATTGTATAATGGTCCGCTGGCAGTAATGGTTAACGAATTCAGTGCCTCGGCCTCTGAGATCTTTGCAGCTGCCATTCAGGACTATGGCCGCGGAGTGATCATCGGCAGCACTTCTACGTATGGTAAGGGTACTGTACAACGGAATATCGGCCTCGACAGAGAGACCGGTTTCTCCATGTCCAATTCAGACCTCGGCACCGTCAAACTGACCCTTCAGAAGTTTTATCGTATCAATGGCGGTTCTACACAACTGAAAGGAGTCACCTCCGATGTCGTTTTACCTGATCAGCTGGAATACCTCAAGCTCCGTGAAAAAGACGATAAAGATGCCCTGCCCTGGGATGAGATCAATAAATCGCCTTATAATGCCTGGAACTCCGGCTACGACCTGAAAGTGATCCAGCAGCTGAGCAAACAACGGGTAGACAACGATAGCGCTTTCAATGTTATCAAAACCAATACAGAGTGGCTGGCCAAACAAAATAATAAGGACGCCTCCCTGCAACTGGACAAATACCGCAAGGAACAAAAACAGATCCGGGAAAAATATGCGCAGATCGATGCACTCGCCAAACTGCGTCAGGAACTGAATGTAAGTGCCCTGCCTGAAGAAGTAAACCGCTGGGCCGATGATAAAGCCAAACAGGAACGTTTCAACCAGTGGATCAAAAACCTGCGCAAGGATATTTATCTCGATCAGGCTGTGAAAGTGGTGAATGATATCATCAACCAGCAAAACATTGCCAAAGGCATAAAGACAAACCCGGTGGAAGAAAAACCGAAGAAAGCATTTTGATCAATGTGCTAGTGTGCTAATGTGCTAATGGATTGAGTACAGATAAGCTGTTTGTTGTTTTTGAACAACCTTTTAACCGAATTAAAAAAGTAACGCCGGCTTTGCCGGCGTTTTTTATTTCAATCATTGTAATGATCTCTCAACTTATTCGATGCTATCAATCCATTAGCACATTCCTCACATTAGCACACTAGCACATTATTTCCCCAGATATCGTTCCTTCGTCACCTGCTGATGATGCAACGCATGACCAATAAGTGTATAACCTACTGCCAGTACGTAGTTGGGGCTTCCGGATGAGATTCCATTGGCCTGCAGTTGCTCTTCGTCAAAGGAGAAAAACAGCAACTCCGAGGCACGGCGTACTGCCTTGAACTCTTCTACAAGTTTGTCCCATGACCGGGAAGCGGCACGGGCATTGTCGGCAAAAAGGTTTTCGTCAAATCCATGCAGGGGAGTGTGGTCAAAACGTGCAAACCGCAGTGCCCGGTAAGCAAACACTCTTTCGGCATCAATGATATGCTGCAATACTTCTTTGATCGTCCACTTGTCAGGGGCATAACGAAAATCGTATTTGTCGGCTGGTATCGACTCCAGGAAGCTGATAAATGAAGTGGTCTGGTTGATGAATGCTTCGGTTATTTCATTCTCCGGTACTTTCTGAATATAACCATGGTACCATTCGCCAACGCGGGAAAGATCAGGACGCATATTATAGGTTTTGCCTAAAGGTAAAAAGAACTGAAACCCTGACACATAAAAAAAGAGCCGGTGACGGCTCCTTTTTTATAAATGTTTTATTGTTTAACTCTTTTCTTTCTCCTTCACTTTTGACCGGGTTGGCTTTTCAGGCTTTCCCTCTGTCATGGAAGCGGCCAGTTTGATCGCTTCATAGGCATTGATCACACCACCGGTACGGCTCAATTCAGACAGTTTCACATTTTTGCCGGAACCGGGTTGCTCCACTTTCGCATCAGGCTGACGTGATGATTGTTCGATCACTTTTTTTACCTGCTCGGGCGACAGGGAAGGATAATACTCGAGGATAAATGCAGCCAGGCCAGCCACTACTGGCGATGCCATGCTGGTACCCTGCAGACTTTGATAAGTGTTACCACCGGGCACTGTAGAGTAGATCTGCACACCGGGAGCAAATACATCTACCTCATTTTTGCCATAGTTGGAGAAGCTGGCTACCAGTCCACCGGCTTTTGTATCACCGCTGGCGCCTACAGTGATCCAGTTGGGCGCTCTTTTTTTGTCTTCGGTAACTGGTGTGGGGAAGTTCCAGCTGGTATCAATATTCAGGGCGCTGTTGCCTGCCGCGTGCACCAGCAGTACATTTTTGCTGGCCGCATATTTGACGGCATCATCCACCCATTTCTTTTCGGGAGAAAATCCTTTACCAAAACTCATGTTGATCACTTTGGCTCCATTATCCACTGCATAACGAATGGCCAGGGCTATATCCTTATCATGCTCATCACCATCGGGTACAGCACGGATCATCATGATCTTCACGTTATCGGCCACTCCATTCATACCTACACCGTTGTCGCGGGCCGCTGCAATGATACCGGCCACATGCGTTCCGTGCATAGCCGCTTTTTTACTCACCATTACATTGTTGTTGCCGTAAAACCGGTCATTGATATCATTGTAATTATCCTTCACCACATCATTGCGATAATTGCGGGGAGCCTTTTCACGCATTTCTATCTTACTGATCTCACCTTCGAGCTGACTGGTTTCGCCGTCCAGCTCATCCAGCAACTCAGCATTGGTTATTTCTTCTGTTTTATTGTCGCGGCAAATGCTGGTCATCACCAGCCGTACCCAGCGGGCCACATCGTTGGTGGGATTATAGGTTTGAAGGTCCTTGCAGGAGTATTCCTGTTTGGCCAGATCCTTACGGATAATGGAATCGCCAATGTTGAACATGGAGTCAACACGACGCATTTCCCGGTAGTTTTGCTGCAGAGAGGTCAGCGAGCCGGGGTCAACGTTGCTGCTCATCACATCTTTGCGGGCGCGTACAAATACATCATATTCACGGGCATCAGCAGGGCTCAGGGAAGATACATTCACTTCTTTATTGCCCCATTTAGGCAGCAACTGATGGTATACACGGGCAGCTTCATAAGAATCCTTTTCTACATTGGCTCCGTCTGTACCACCCAGAAAATTCCAGCCATATACATCGTCGATATAACCGTTTTTGTCATCATCGATCCCATTGCCGGGAATCTCACCCGGATTGCGCCAAAGTACCGCTTTGAGGTCTTCGTGCAGGGTATCAATACCAGAATCGATAACAGCTACAATAACCGGGGTGCTCTTCAGCTTTTTCTCGGTTACAAATCTGTAGGCTTTGTCCATGCTGATACCATAATAGCCACTATCGGCTTTATCCATCAGATGCCATCCACGGGGAACTTCATTGGATTGGGAAAACGACGCAATCGCCAGGGCAAGGCAGGCGCTTGTCAGTAGGGTACACCGCAAAATCTTACTCATTAGTTGCTACCAGTTTTTAATACTTACAAATTTGTACAAAGCCACAAAATTATGCCATACCATTCATACATTTTGTGAAAGTGAAAAACCCTACAGCATGGCTGCTGCAGGGTTTTGGTTAATTCTTTGACGAACAGGAGCTTTTATTGGTTGCTCAGCTTCAGCTCTACGCGGCGATTTTTGGCCTGTTCAGACTCCAACTCACTATTTGTCAGCGGCTTATCTGGACCATAACCAATGGCTTCCATCCGTTCGGCACTGATGCCTTTTTGTTGCAGGTATTTCTTCACAGCCTGTGCCCGCTCTTCGGAGATTCGTTTATTGACCTCATAGGCGCCTTCGCGGCTGGTATGACCTTCTACTGTCAGTTTCAGCTCAGGATTATCTTTCAGCAGCTTCACTACCTGATCGAGAGTCGTAAAAGATGCCGGCAGCAGGATAGCACTGTTCTTACGGAACTGAATACGTTTGGCTGCTATTTCTACTTTTTCTACTATTTCGCGGCTGATTTCCGGACAGCCATTGTTGGCTGCTGTGCCTTTCACATCCGGGCATTTATCTTCCTCATCATTTACGCCATCGCCATCACGATCGGGGATGGGGCAGCCATTGTAACGGGCCAGGCCTTTTACATCCGGGCATTTATCGTCTTCATCATTCACACCATCGCTATCTCGATCGGGGATGGGGCAGCCGTTGTAGCGCGCCAGACCTTTTACGTCAGGGCATTTGTCGTCTTTATCCAGTACGCCATCGCCGTCTTTGTCGCCATAAGGGCATCCTTTATTTTCTGCAGGACCAAATACAGTGGGGCATGCATCATCGATATCCGGTATACCATCACTATCCTGGTCAGGACAACCTTTGAGCAGGGCTGTGCCGGGCTTGTCAGGGCAACGGTCTTTCTTGTCGGGCACGCCATCACCGTCTTCGTCTTTGCCGGTAAACTTAACCGATTGGCCAAGGAAAACGCCCAGTCTCACACCCATTGTCTGATGACGAAACTTTCCGTCATATTCGGTGGATTCATAAATGTTGTGGAGACCCCTGGAATAATTGGCGGTCAGGAAAACACGGCCAAATTCAAATCCGGCCAGTGCATTCAAACCATAATCGTATGTAGTGTATTTACCGGGCCCATCGCCAACGGGTGGATCATTGATCTCGTCCGCGCTGTAAGTACCGTTTTTGGCGATGTACTGCGAACGGATATTGCCATTATAGAAAAATGAGAAGTAGGTGCCACCACCCAGTATGAATTTCACTTTTTTGCCGAGTGGAATTTTACCGACGATGTTGAATGGAATATCGATATAGTTCAGGAATTCGCGACGATCTACGTTTAGCGTATCGTGCAGGGTTGTATCGAGTGTTTCGTTGTACTTTCTGCCTTTGTTATAAAAAATAACACCGGGTTGAAATACAAAATTGCCTTTGCGGCCAAAGGGAAGGTCTGCGATAAAGCCAAAATGACCACCTGTACGCTTTTTATAATTGCTCTTGATCTGCTCCCAGTTGGGCAGATCGTTGGTTTCAAGAATTTCTGATTGATGCACGCCGCCGAGGATACCAATGCGCAGCTGCGCCTGGGTGGCAGAAGATATAAGAAGGCCTGACAGCAGTAGCAGGTAGATCCTTTTCATGGATAACATGTTGGTGTTTAGGATATTGTTTCGAAAGCAAAAATTGCAAATTTTGCGCTGAAATCAAAGCAGTTAGCAAAAAATGCTACCCAGCATTACCAACGTCATCCGGCCCTCTTTAGTATTTAAATATCAAACTTTATTCCTTGTGCCAGAGGAAGTTTGGTGCTGTAATTGATCGTATTTGTCTGCCGGCGCATATATACTTTCCAGGCATCGCTACCGCTTTCGCGGCCACCGCCGGTTTCTTTTTCGCCACCAAATGCACCACCGATTTCGGCACCAGAGGTACCTATATTCACGTTGGCAATACCACAATCACTGCCGGCAGCAGACAGGAACTGTTCTGCCTCCCGGAGGTTGAGCGTCATGATGGAAGAGGATAAGCCCTGGGGTACTCCATTCTGAATGGCAATAGCCTCTTCAATGGTTTTATAACGCAGCAGGTACAGGATGGGAGCAAAGGTCTCCTGCTGTACGATCATATAGCCTGGTTCTGCTTCGGCAACGCAGGGCTTCACATAGCAACCGCTTTCATAACCCTTACCCTCCAGCACACCACCTTCTACTACAAAACGGCCGCCTTCCTTTTTACATTGTTCTATGGCAGCGACGTACATGTTTACCGCATCCTTATCGATCAGCGGGCCTACATGGTTATGCTCATCCAGCGGATCGCCGATGCGGAGTTGTGCATACGCTTTTGCCAGTTTTTGTTTTACTGCTTCATAAACGGAATCGTGTATGATAAGGCGACGGGTAGTAGTGCAGCGTTGCCCGGCTGTGCCTACAGCGCCAAACAATGCACCCAGTATGGCAATATCCAGGTCTGCTTCCTGCGAAATGATAATCGCATTGTTGCCACCCAACTCGAGCAATGCACGACCCAGTCTGGCTCCCACGGCAGCTCCCACAGCTTTACCCATGCGGGTAGAACCGGTAGCCGATACCAGCGGAATACGATGATCATGACTCATACGCTCACCGGTATTGCGATCTCCTATCAGCAGGCAGGATACACCTTCGGGCACCTGGTTGCGGGCAAATACATCGGCGACGATATGCTGACAGGCCACTGCACAAAGAGGTACCTTTTCGGAAGGCTTCCAGATACACACATCACCGCACACCCAGGCCAGCATGCTATTCCAGCTCCATACGGCTACGGGAAAATTGAATGCAGAGATGACGCCAACTATACCGAGAGGATGATATTGTTCGTACATGCGGTGACCCGGACGTTCGCTATGCATGGTGAGACCATGCAACTGGCGGGAAAGACCTACAGCAAAATCGCAGATATCGATCATTTCCTGTACCTCACCCAAACCTTCCTGCAGGCTTTTGCCCATTTCGTAGGAGACCAGTTGCCCGAGATCCTGTTTATGGGTACGAAGTGCTTCGCCCACCTGGCGTACTATTTCACCACGACGCGGTGCCGGCCAGTTGCGCCATTCGCGGAAAGCAGCTTCTGCCTTCGCCATTACTTTCTCGTAAGCAGTTTCGTCGGCACCGGATACTGAACCGATCAGTGTGCCATCGGCCGGAGAATAAGAAGAATACAAAGGTCCCGCCGCATCTAACCACTGGGTACCGGTACTAACGCCTTTATTAACTGATTCGAGTTTTAACTGACGAAGAAATTTCATATAGCAGATTTGAAGTGCAAAGTTAAGATAAACGAAGGCTTCGGGCAGAAGATGGTTTGCCTGAGCTAAAACAGATCAGCAATGATATCAATATTGCTCCTGGTCGTTGGGAAAGTCAACCGCTTTCACATCCCGTATATATTGCTGAACGGCGCCTGTGATCTGTTCATTCATATTCAGGTACTGGCGCAAAAAACGGGGGCGAAATTCGGTGTTGATACCCAGCATATCGTGCATCACCAGTACCTGGCCGTCACAATATTTACCGGCACCTATTCCGATAGTGGGAATGCTGAGGCTGGCACTGACCTCACGGGCCAGTGCAGCAGGAATTTTTTCCAGCACGATAGCAAATGCACCGGCTTCCTGCAGCTTTAATGCGTCTTTGCGCAGTTTATCTGCTTCGGCTTCTTCGGTAGCACGCACTACATACGTACCAAACTTATTGATCGACTGGGGCGTTAGTCCCAGGTGCCCCATGACAGGGATACCGGCACTTACGATCTTTTTTACAGAATCAAGCACTTCTTCACCGCCTTCAATCTTAACGGTATTGGCACCGCTTTCCTTCATGATCCGTATAGCAGAGGCCAGGGCTATTTCTGAATTGCTTTGATAATAACCAAAAGGAATATCCACTACGATGAGCGAACGTTCACGGGCCCTTACCACACTTTGTGCATGATAGATCATCTGATCGAGCGTGATGGGAAGGGTAGTGGTATGTCCGGCCATTACATTGCTGGCGCTGTCGCCTACGAGGATGATATCTATTCCTGCTGCATCAAAAATGTGTGCAAAGGAATAATCATAGGCAGTGATCATGGATATTTTTTCACCGGCCTGCTTCATTTTCTGAAGTGTATTGGTGGTGATCTTTTTGGCTTCTTTGCTGATTGACATGAGCAGATTTTAAAATGAACAGGGGCCTATTGTATGAGCCCGTGGCTACGCAATAGGTTTTAACACCGGGGCGCTGGGTTTTACTTCCTCATACAGGCTTTGCACCAGGCCATCGGCCAAACCGATTTTTGGAACAAATATTTCCTGTGCATCGGCCCAGCGCATTACATTGATATAGATCAGCAGGGCAGGTACCAGTACATCGGCCCGGTCTTCGCGCAAGCGGTAAAGGCTCATACGCTGCGCCAGGCTGAGGCTGCTGAATTCCTTATAGTAATCCCTCAGCAGCTCGAGCGAAAGCGGTTTACCGTCTTTACGTTTTGAGATAGAAAATATCTTGTTGATATTACCGCCCGATCCGATGGCCGTCACATGATGATAGCCTTTTGTGCGGGATTTGATAAATTCCTTCATGTTGTCCCACTGGCTTTCCTGTACCTGGTTTTTGAGCAGGCGGATAGTGCCTATATTGAAAGACTCTTTGAAGATGAGTTTGCCATCGCTGAAAAAAGTAAGCTCGGTACTACCACCACCTACGTCAATGTAGAGGTAAGACTCATCCTTCGACATATTTTCGGCCACATGGTTTTCATAAATGAAAGAAGCCTCTTCCTGGCCGGAGATGATCTGTATTTCGATGCCCGTTTCCTGTTTGACCCGGCTGATGATGGCCGGACCATTCAGGGCATCGCGCATGGCCGAGGTAGCACATGCTTTCAGGTATTTCACATCATACACCTCCATCAGGAGCTTATACGATTGGATCGTCTTCAATATCTTTTCCGCTCTTGCGGTAGATATTTCACCTTTTTCAAAAACATCAAAGCCCAGGCGCAACGGTACGCGCACCAGAGCTATTTTAAGAAATTCAGGTCCCGTCTGCGGCGCTTCGATCACATCGGTGATCAGCAGGCGCGCAGCATTACTACCTATATCAATGGCTGCCAGTCTCACTGTTTACCTGGTTTTTTTGGTGCAGATATTCATATGTCTTGACCTGGGAGCGCACCTTTCTGCGGGTTGTACGTACATACTCATTGCTGAGTTGATTGTCGAGCCATCTTGCCTTCACATTATCCTGCAATTGTATATCCAGTATATCAATCAGTTCCCGCTTGATGGTCTCATCCCATATGGGACAGGTTACTTCCACACGGTGTTCCAGGTTGCGCATCATCCAGTCGGCCGAAGATATATAAACTTTCTCTTTACCCTTGTTGTGAAATACCCACACCCGTGCATGCTCCAGGTATTCATCCACAATACTGATGGCCTGTACCGGGTGTGTAAATTTTTTACTCTCCGACAACATACAGAAAATGCCCCGTACAATGAGACGGACCGGCACTCCTTCGCGGGCCGCTTCATACAGTTTGGTGATCATACCTTCGTCAGACAGCGAATTCATCTTCAGGGTAAGACCGGAAGGTTTACCTTTTTTGGCCTGTTTGATCTCTTCATCGATCAACCGGATCAGTTCCCTGCGCAGTATCTGGGGACTAGGTAAAATATGCTGACACTGGCGGAGGCTTTGCAAATCGCCGGTACGATAATTTTCCAGGTAATTAAATACATGCACCAGGTCATTCATGATCCTGCTATTGGACGTAAGCAGGCAATGATCGCCATAGACCCTTGCGGTACGTTCATTGAGGTTGCCGGTACTGACAAATCCATATAATACCTGTTTATCGCGCACTTTTTTCCGGATCAGGCAGGCTTTGGCATGCACTTTCATATTGGGCATACCGAGCAATACCCGTGCACCTTCTTCTTCGAGTCTCGATTTCCATTCGAGGTTGGCCTCTTCGTCAAAACGGGCACGCAGTTCGAGCATCACCACTACTTCCTTGCCATTGCGCACCGCATTGATCAGCGCATTGATGATCCTTGACTGCGATGCCAGGCGGTAACAGGTGATCTTAATAGTACTCACATCCGGATCGATCGCCGCTTCGCGGATAATATCGATCAGTGGGGTAAAGGAGTGATAGGGCAAATGCAGCATCACATCCTGCTCCAGTACCACATCGCTTATCCGTCTTTCTGTAAGCAGCGGATGGTCAAATGGCTTTTTGCGGGCGCGTGTTACTTTAAATACCTGCTCGGGAAAATCCATGAAGTGGCGGAAATTGTGGATACGCCCGCCCGGTATCAGGTTATCGCGCCGGGTAAGATTCAGGCGCCGGGTGATATACTCCAGCAGGCCCGGGTCCATTTCCTTGTCGTATACAAAACGGACCGGTTTGCCTTTCCGCCGGTTTTTGAGTCCCTTTTCAATTTTCTGGATCAGGTTGGTCGACAGATCACTTTCTATATCCAGTTCCGCATCGCGTGTCACTTTGAAAACATGTGCCTGGTAATGATCGTAGCCAAAATAGGAGAAGATATCCGGCAGGTTATAACGGATCACATCTTCGAGCAGAATGATACTGTGTTCATTCTTTTTGGAAGGCAGGATCAGGAAACGCCCCAAAACACGGCTGGGCACTTCGATCAGCGCATATTTTTTTCGCAGCGCACTGTCTTTTTTCCACATGACCACAGCCAGGTAGATGGATTTGTCGCGCAGGTTGGGGAAATGAGGGATATTTTCAATCATCAGCGGAATGATGTTGGGGCTTACTTCCGCTTCATAATAATCTTTTACAAAAACCTGTTGCTCGGCGTTGAGTTCCGTTTCGGTGACAAGAAAGATCTTTTGCTTCTTCAACTCCTGCTGCACGTCGTCCCAGATGCGGGCAAATTCGCTTTGCTGGTTGAGTACGGTCATTTGGATCTCATCCAGTATCTCCTGCGGATTTTCCTCCAGGTGCATATGTGTTTTGCTGCCGGCCAGCATCATCCGTTTGAGGGTAGCCACCCGCACCCGGAAAAATTCATCGAGGTTATTGGAAAATATGCCCAGAAAACGTACCCGCTCACGGAGCGGCACTGTTTTATCTGCCGCCTCCTGCAGTACCCGTCCGTTGAAAGAAAGCCAGCTGATATCGCGCGCAATGATCTTTGGTTTGGCCTGTGCCATCTGATCCGTACTATTTTTCATAAAGATAAAGTTAACCGGCCGGTAAACGTGCGTATGTTAAGTTTTGGAAAACAATACTTAAGGTCGCACTGTGGCCCGGCGTTTGTTGTGCCAGGGCAGCAGAATAAAACTGGCCAGGCCGACCAGCAGGATGATACTGGTTTGTGCCAGCCAGAGCAGCCAGCCAAATGCAGCGGCAATGGGTTGCGCCAGGCCATATAACATCATGGTACGTTCTATAAGCAGGGCATATCCACCGATACCACCCGGCGTAATGATCATACCAATACTACCGGCCGACAGTACTGTAAATGCCTCGCGGATACCATACTGCTGCGTCTCCTGCAGCGCGTGAAAGCCAATATATCCACCAGACAGATAAAGTACCCAGAGCAGGAGGGTAAGAAAAAGGAACTGGCCCTTTTTACGAAGATGCCGGATAGTACCCAGGCCCTGTCCGATACGCTGGCCTATACGGGCAAAGACCTGCAACAGGTCGGCGAAGGTTTTGCGTTTGATAAGCATCCATAATAAGATGCCGACAACCACAGCACCGAGGATGATCAATGTCAGCAGTCCTGAATAGGATGTATCTTTTTTATCCGGACCGGATTGAAATACTTCTTCGGCCAGGCGGCTGTATAATCCGGGTTGAATGAGCAGGGTAATGCCGAAAACTGCCAGCAGGCAAATGGCATCGATCAGCCGTTCCAGGATAATGGTGCCGACCAGTTTATCGGCCGGTATTTTTTCATACCGGGCCAGCAGGGTGCATTTGAGCACTTCGCCCAGGCGGGGAAAACCCTGGTTGGCGAGATAGCCGATCATAACGGCAAAAAATGTATTGGCCTTATCGGGTTTGTAACCCATGGGCTCCATGAGCAGGCGCCAGCGCAATGCGCGTACATAGTGGCTGCCCAGCAGGATAATGAATACGGGTATGATAAGGATATAGCGGGCATGCGCCAGGGCATACTTTATCTCTTTCCATTTAGCGGCATCAATATCCTTTACCGACAGCCATACCAGGAAAAACCCGAGCGCCAGGAAAAACAGGTATTGGATGATGGTCCGTAGTTTTTTATGCATGGCCGGGGGATAAGGGTAGGAGACTATCGCTTATTACCTTCTTTGGGAAAAACGATCCAGGGTTTGAAAGTTTTGGCAGATTCAAAGTCCATCGTGGCATAGGAGATAATTACCACCAGGTCGCCGGCCATACCCCTGCGCGCAGCCGGGCCGTTGAGGCAGCAGATACCGGAGCCTCTTTTTCCTTTTATCACATAGGTCTCCAGCCGTTCGCCATTATTTACATTTACCACCTGCACTTTTTCGTTTTCGATCAGGTTGGCTGCATCCATCAGGTCTTCATCAATAGTAATGCTGCCTACATAGTTCAGATTAGCCTCTGTGATCACCGCTCGGTGGATCTTCGACTTCAGTACTTCAATTTGCATCGTACAAAAATAAAATTTTAAACAGGTTACCGGGCAGTTTTATCCAAAAGCATGTTATCGATCAAACGAACCTGGTTCAGAAATGCTGCAACAAGCGCTACCAGCGGCGTTTGCCCATCCCAGTTTTCAACCGGTGAAAGATCAGCCGCACTGGCTATTTCAACATAATCTACCCGGAACCCCTTATTAACAAGCCAGGAACCGGAATGTTGTTTAAGCGCCTGAAGGCTGCCCGGACGTATTTCTTTGTTTATAGAAGTTAACAGTTCATGGATAGCTGTTGCCTGCTGGCGTTCCTCCGTATTAAGACGCCGGTTGCGGCTGCTCATGGCCAGGCCATCGGGTTCACGCAGGGTAGGCCCCAGCAGCAGCCGCGTGCGATCCTGCCAGCCCATCAATTGCAGCAGGCGGCGGATAACCATACATTGCTGGTAATCTTTCTGGCCCATTATCAGTACATCGGGTTCTACTACACGCAGCAAATGCTCCACTACCTGGCATACGCCCTGAAAATGCCCTGGCCGGAAAGCGCCTTCCAGCAGGGTTTCCAGTCGCCCGATATCATAATTATTCACCCGGCCGGGCCCCTGGGGATAGATCTCTTCGACGGATGGCAGGAAAAGAATATGGGTACCGGCCTGTTCCAGCATCTGAATATCCTGTCCGGTACTGACGGGATATTTTTCGAAATCGGCCGGGTCGTTGAACTGGGTGGGATTGACAAAAATGCTGACAACGGCAATATCGGCGGTGACAAGTGCCTGTTTTACCAGCGACAAATGGCCCTCATGCAGAGCGCCCATCGTTGGTACAAAGCCGATTGTAAGGCCATTTTTACGTTGTTGGTCAAGGTATAATACCAGGTCATTTGCATGCTTAAAAAGGATCATATTTAGCCCGATTCGGGGCAAAATTAATCTCATCTTAGATAATCCCTGCAAAAAACAGTACCTTTGCCCACGTTTTTCAAAAACGATTCACTTAAACGGGAGAACATGTCAGCAAAAAAAAGAGTACTGTTTATTGCCAACGAAATGTCGCCCTATCTGGAGCTGACCGAATTTTCTGAGACGGTGAACAAACTGGCCATCAAAGCCAACGATAGCGGATTCGAAGTACGTTGTATCATGCCGAGGTTTGGTACGATCAATGAAAGAAGACACCGGCTGCATGAAGTGGTACGTTTGTCGGGTATCAATGTCACAGTTGATAACGACGATATGCCTCTTCAGATCAAAGTAGCCTCATTGCCCAGCGCCCGCCTGCAGGTGTATTTTCTGGAAAATGAAGAGCTTTTCAAACGCAAACATATCTTCCACGACGAGGAAGACAACTGGTTTGAAGACAATGGCCTTCGCACCATCTTTTTCTGCAAGGGCGCATTGGAGACTGTCAAAAAATTTGGCTGGCCTCCCGACATCATCCACTGCAGCGGCTGGATGACCGGACTGATCCCGGCTTACCTGAAGACCGTATATAAGAAAGAGCCCGTGTTTGCCCATAGCAAAACCGTATTCACCATCGGTCAGAATACATTTAAAGAAAAACTGGGAGCCGATTTTATTAAGAAAGCGCTGATCCATTCCTCACTCAAAGAAAAGGACCTGGAAGTATATAAGGAAGCCAACAATACTGCCATGTTCAGAGGCGGTGCCACCTTTGCTGATGCCATTACATTTGGCGCAGAGAAAGTGGACAAGAAACTGCAGGACGAATTTGCCAAAGTACGCGGCAAAAAGACCCTGCCTTATAACGAGGAATCCGATTTAACAGAGTATTTACAACTCTATCGCGAACTTGCAGAGAAGTAAATTTTCCAAAACCGGTATAATTCATTTTTGTGAAGTATAAACACCTGGCCATTCCGCTTGGAGCCATTCTTATCAGTTCACTTATTTTCTTTTCCTGTCGTAAAATCAATGAAGCTACCAGTCTGGGAGATGACCTGATCCCGCCGGTTGATAACATTACTACTTTCGACACCACACTGGATGTGGAAGTATATAATGATACCTTTTCGGTAACAACAGACTCTACACGTTACACAAAAGACTATACGCATTATCTTGGTTACATCAGCAATGATCCGTTCTTCGGCATCACCGACGCCCGGCTTTACCTGCAGCTGAAACCTTCTTTCTTCAAGTATACATTCCAGAATAAACCAGACAGTCTGCATATCGACTCGGTAGTGCTGATACTGGACTATGTAGATACCTACGGTGATACGACAGTCGATCAGACAGTCAATGTATATGAAATAAGCCAGACCAGCGATTTTCACATAGACACCATGGGTGTATATGGCGGATACCGCATTCGCAACGATAACTTCGGTTATGCCGGTCAGCTGGGTAGCCGTACATTCAAACCTATGATATTGAATGATTCGGTAAAGGCTTACCAGGATACTACTGTCAACCAGCTTCGCATTAGGCTGGACGACTCGTTTGGTCAGCGGTTATTGAACTATGACAGTACCAGCGGCGTACAGGGTGCATATGCTTCCGACTCTGCATTCGACTCCAAGTTCAGGGGTTTTGCACTCGAATCGGTAAATGGCAATGCCCTGATGGGCTTCAACCTGGCAGGCGCCAATACCAAACTGGCCATTTATTATAAAGACGATAAGAATGATGCCCCGGTCAATCAGTGGGATACTGCCGTAGCTTATTTCCAGTTCAATGCCAATGCCCGTTCGGCTTCGGCCAACCTGGTAAAACGTGACTATGCCGGTACGCCAATAGCGGCCGCAGCCGGGCTGACCACACCTGCTGATCAGGTATACATCCAGGCTACGCCGGGTTCATTTGCCCGGATCAAGATACCGGGTCTGGCCGGCCTCAGCAACCGGGTTGTACACCGTGCAGAGCTGATCATGGAAGAAAATTATCACCTGTCCGATTCCATGTTCAGTGCCCCCACGGCGCTATTCCTGGATGCCTGGGATGCTACAGCTACCAGATATCGTACTGTGCCATACGACTTTGCCATTAACCTGGCCGGTACATCCAACCTGGGTACATTCGGCAGCTATCCTTATATCACCAAAGATCCGGCAGGCAATACCATTCGTCAATGGCGTTTTAACCTGAGCAGGTATGTTCAGCATCTCGTCAATGGCACGGAGCCCCTGTTCGATTTTCGTCTTACCGCACCGCTTTATCTTGCAGAGCTGTATAGCGGCAGTGGCAGCCCCGGCGGCACCACCGCTACCACCATTGGTGTGAACCCAGTAGCCATCCACGGCCGGGTGAGGTTGTTTGGCGGCGGAGACGGATCACAGCCTGGTGCCAACCCCCAGAGAATGCGGGTACGGATCGTCTATTCGAAAATTTAATTGCTTTGTTTATAGATTAGAATCGGGTGTTATCTTTGCACCCGATTTATTTTTTATACTAACTCATTAATCATTCAAAATTTAAAACAAATGCCTTACCTGTTTACATCAGAAAGCGTATCAGAAGGACACCCCGATAAAGTGGCGGATCAGATTTCGGATGCGCTGATCGATAATTTCCTTGCTTTTGACCCGCAATCAAAAGTTGCCTGCGAAACACTGGTAACTACAGGTCAGGTAGTACTGGCAGGTGAAGTAAAATCAAAAGCATACCTGGATGTACAGGATATCGCCCGCGGTGTGATCCGTAAAATCGGTTATACCAAGAGCGAATATATGTTTGAAGCCAATTCATGTGGCGTGCTGTCTGCCATTCATGAACAATCCGCAGATATCAACCAGGGTGTTGACCGTAAGAAAAAAGAAGAGCAGGGTGCCGGTGACCAGGGAATGATGTTTGGCTATGCATCTGACGAAACAGAAGACTATATGCCGCTGGCACTTGACCTGGCTCATAAGATTCTGATTGAACTGGCTGCACTGCGCCGTGAAAACAAACAGATCAAATACCTGCGCCCCGATGCCAAAAGCCAGGTGACACTGGAGTATGATGACAACAACAGACCCGTGCGTATTGATGCAATTGTGGTTTCCACCCAGCATGACGATTTTGACTCCGAAACAAAAATGCTGGCCAAGATCAAGGCCGATATCATCAACATTCTTATTCCCCGTGTAAAATCAAAGTATAAGAAATACGCCAAACTGTTTAATGATAAGATCAAATATCATATCAATCCCACAGGCAAATTTGTAATTGGCGGACCACACGGTGACACCGGTCTTACCGGCCGTAAGATCATCGTTGATACCTATGGCGGTAAAGGTGCACACGGTGGTGGTGCCTTCAGTGGTAAAGATCCCAGCAAGGTTGACCGTTCTGCGGCCTATGCTACCCGTCATATCGCTAAAAACCTGGTAGCCGCCGGCGTAGCCAGCGAAGTACTGGTACAGGTATCTTATGCGATCGGTGTGGCTCAGCCAACCAGCATCAATGTAAACACATTTGGTACAGCCAATGTACAACTGACCGATGGACAAATCGGTAAGATTGTAGAAGGCCTTTTTGATATGCGCCCTTATTTTATCGAGCAGCGTCTCAAACTGCGCAACCCTATTTACAGCGAAACAGCCGCCTACGGACACATGGGCCGCAAGCCCGAAGTAGTGGAAAAAACATTCCGCTCTCCCGACGGCAAAACCGTTACCCGCAAAGTGGAGCTGTTCACCTGGGAAAAGCTGGATTATGTAAGCAAGGTGAAAAAAGCCTTCGGTATCAAGTAAGAAATAAAACAGCAAAACCCGGACCTCAAATCCGGGTTTTATTTTTCAGATAAATGAACCGGTATGTTTACAGATGAAAACAGAAACCCATGGACCATTCTCGGAAAGCAGGAAGTATATGATAACAAATGGATCAACGTTACAGAATATGATGTACTCAATCCTGCCGGCGGCAAAGGCATCTATGGAAAAGTGCATTTTAAAAACCTGGCAATCGGAGTCATCGCGCTGGATGATGACCTGAATACCTACCTCGTAGGCCAGTATCGTTTTACATTGAATCAATATACCTGGGAGATCCCCGAAGGAGGTGGCCCTCACGCAGATGATCCGCTGGTATCTGCCAAACGCGAGTTGCTCGAAGAAACCGGCCTGGTGGCCAGTAAATGGACCATGCTTCGCCGGGTCCATTTATCCAACTCAGTGACCGACGAGGATGGTTATCTTTTCCTGGCCCAGAGCCTGGAGCAACACCAACCTATACCGGAAGAAACAGAAGAACTACAGGTGAAAAAACTTCCTTTTGAGACCGTATGGCAAATGCTGGAAAAAGGTGAAATCACCGATTCGCTCACCCTTATTGCCCTTATGGACGTGAAACTTCTGCTGCAAAAAGAAGGGTTGCGGTAATTCCCCTGTGGCCATTGCATAAAATACCCGTTATTTGCCGCGTGAAATCATTCAGACATCCTCAGCGTCCGCGTAAGAGCTCACTGGTCATTGGCCGTGAAGCCGTGCTGGAAGCTATGCGCTCAGGCAAAGCTCTTGACCGTATCTATCTCGATCAGCGGGCCGATGGTCCGGCTATCGTGGAGTTGAAACAGATGGCAAATGCAGCCGGGGTACCCATCAACTATGTACCACTGGCCAAGATCAACGCTTTTAATGTAACCGGCCATAACGGTTGTGTGGCACTCATTGCACGGGTACAGTACCTGCAGTTGGGTGATGTCATTTCCTGGATACATGATCAGGGACAAACACCATTGTTGCTGATCCTGGATGGCATTACCGATATCCGCAATATCGGGGGCATTGCCCGTACCGCTTATTGCTGCGGCGTACATGCACTTATCATTCCTGAAAAAGGAGTAGGGGCACTCAATGAAGATGCCATGCTTACCTCCGCAGGCGCACTCGAAAAAATAGCCGTATGCCGGGTGCCCAGCCTTATGAAAGCTGTAGATGAACTGCATATGCATGGCATTAAAGTGCTCGCCACCGAAATGCAGGGCGCACGCACTATTGCTCAATCCAACTTTCGCGACCCGGTGGCGATTGTCATGGGCAGCGAAGAAAAAGGTATCTATCCCGCATTACTCAAAATATGCGACGACCGCATCCGCATTCCCATGAAAACAGACTTCGAAAGCCTCAACGTGTCTGTAGCCACAGGGATGATATTGTATGAAGCGATGACGCAGCGGATGAGAGAAGTATAAAAGGTTTAAAGGGTATAAAGGGTTTAAAGGGTCAAACAGGTATAGCTTAAACTCTTTATACCCTTTAAACCCTTTATACTCTTTTTAAAACCGCCAGTTCACAAACGGCAACGACCGCTTCCCGTTCTTATTCCACAATCCCAGCTGAATACCCTTCAGGTTTTCACATTGATTCCATAACCCGATTTGTAATCCCGTTCCGTATTTGGCCTTGTTTGACAGACCACTCAGCTGAACTCCCCGCAGCGTGTTGATCCGCGAAGAGAACCCGGTAAAAGACAATCCGCGTACCCGGGTCAGTTGAGAAAAACCTCCTGACAGCGAAATTCCATTTACCCCGGCACCTATCAACCCACCGACACTGAAACTTAATCCGTTTACAAATACGTCCGTATCCTTCGGGTCCAGGTAATCCATCTTATATCCTTTTTTGGATGAGACCATATCCACTATGAAATAAGGAAACACAAACATGGTGACCAGGCCGGCTTCCGCATTGATACCATTGATATGCATCTTCTGTTTGCCCAGCGGAATAGCCTGGAGGCCGATCGCCAGGCCATTGACATAGTTTGCTCCATTGGGAGTAAACCAGGCTACATTGCGGATACGGATTGCCTTTACAGAGTCACCGGGTACTGCGGTGGTATCTGGCTGAGCCGGCAACTGTACAGATAAAAACAAGGCGATCACTGTTGTTAAAATAACTGGCACTTTCATTAGCATATATTGATTCTTTAAAAAAAATAGCAGGGATTGTTTACTTATATAATCCAGGTTTCAATTTTTTCATATTCCTTTTTACACTTCGCTTATCCGATTTATGACGGGGAAATGAGTGCGACAATTGCAGCACATTGCCATACATATCCATCGTCAATGGATTCACCCGGCGGAAACTATTGGTCATGGCGGCATATTCGTTCCACTGGCCCACTGTTTCCCAGGCAGGCTTATAACAGATATCGCGAAACAGTTTTCGCCCGGGATGACCCACCACTGCCGGTTTTTTCAGAAATATGCCCGGTTTGGTCATCACCCAGCTCTCACTGCCGTAAATGGTAGACTGATGAAAAAAAGAACCCAGCGCACGCATCAGCGAATCGCCATTCATACGAGTAGTATCTTTATAATCAACCGAGAGACGTGTATAAGTAGCTCCGCCATAACAGGCGCCTATCACGATACGCGTTTGCGTATCGGCAAAAGCAGCCAGTTCGCGGAAATGTATACCGATCGTACTATCGTAAATACTGTGCAGGCTTACTTCATCGCGGCCGATATAAAACAGTGAGTAGCCCGTTTTGTACTTGCCGTGTGAGTCAAACCAGAGGGTACCGATATGCGCATTGTACTTACGCAGCTTGCGCTGCATTTTCCGGCTCATATGACCGGCATCCCTTGCTACGATCGCTACAAACTTTTTGCGGCGGAAAAAATTCTTGATCTTACTTCTGAATACGTTGAAACGGGATGCCAGATCAAGACGCCCTTTTTCCCTCTTTGAAATGATAAAAAAGTTGATATGTCTTACAGTCCCATTCAGTTGCTCCGTTGTATCGGTCAGGCCGTTTACCGGTTGTGCAGATAATACAGCTGGCGTATACAACAGCAGGAACAGGCTGCCCAGGAAGTAGTTGGTTGGTTTCATTGTGGTGGCTTTAGTCTTACAAACCTATCTGCCACCAAAAAGCTTCCCTAATGGGGTTTTGCGTCCGGGTTAGCCTGCACGGCAAAGACCCGTAAACAGCGTTTTAATTATCCGGTCAATCTGAAAAACACAGAACAAAATAAGTTTCGGAGCTTTTGAGTATGAAATATCCGTAATAAAAGTCTTGAATTTATGGATTTCCCGTAATTTTCGATCCATATGGAACCATCCAGCCTGCAACAGCAACTGTTTCAACACCTGCGTGAACAGTTACCCCCACATATTTCCCTGGTAGATCAGCTTTGCGAATTACTCGATCTGGGTACAGACAGTGTGTACCGCCGTATACGTGGTGAAAAACCGCTGGCGCTGCAGGAACTGCAGCTGATCTGCCAGCATTATAACCTGTCGATCGATCAGCTGTTGCAGTTGGGAACCGATTCCGTGATATTTCAGGCGCCTGAACTCACAGTCGGCCCGCTCAGTCATGCAGACTATATGCGTGGTCTGTTAAACCAGGTGCGCTACTTCAATTCATTTACCGACCGTCGCCTGCATTATCTCTGCAAGGATATACCTGTCTGGTATTTCTATCTTTTTCCCGAAATGGCTTCCTTTAAATCGTTCTTTTGGGAAAAAGCGATCAACAACGCGCCGGGACTGATCAATAAACAATTTTCGCTCGAAGAATTTCCCTATACGGATTGTTTTGAGTTGGGGCAGGAGATACTGCGGGAATACAACCGGATGCCTTCTGTAGAATTGTGGAACCTCGAGAGTATCAACAGTACGATCAACCAGATCGCTTACTACCGCGATGCAGGCATGTTTCGCCGGCAGGCCGACCTGATCGCCGTCATTTCTTCTTTTCAGCAGATGCTGGATCATCTGCAAAGTCAGACGGCCTATGGCCGCAAGTTCATGCCCGGACATGGAGAAGCAGCGCAGCAACAGTCAATGGATTTTTATGTAAATGAGCTGATCCTGGGCAGTAATACGCTTTTGCTTAAACTAAACGACACACAACTGGCCGCTGTATCCTATAGCGTACTCCGATACCTGATCACGCGCGATGAGCGGTTTACATCCAATGTATCCGACACCTTCCAGACATTACTGAGCCGCTCCATCCTAATCAGCCAGTCAGGCGAAAAAGAACGTAACCGGTTTTTTAATGCACTGCGTGAAAAAGTGGAGCAGTTGAGATAAAGTATAAAGAGTATAAAGGGTATAAAAGGTTTAAAGCGTGAAACAGACATAGCTTTTCTCTTTAAACACTTTATACCCTTTATACTTTTTATACCTTTGCCCCATGCCCGACAACAACATCAAGCTGATCGAATGCCCCCGCGATGCCATGCAGGGATGGAAAACATTCATCCCCACGGCACAGAAGGTGGAATACCTCAACACATTATTGCAGGTAGGATTTGATACACTTGATTGCGGCAGTTTTGTATCACCCAAAGCCATTCCCCAAATGGCAGATACGGCAGAAGTACTGGGCCAGCTGAAAATGGATACAACCGCTACCAAACTGCTGGTTATCGTAGCCAATGAGCGGGGGGCAGCCGAAGCCGTACAGCATGAGCAGGTCAGTTATCTCGGATTTCCTTTTTCTGTATCACCAACCTTTCAGCAACGTAATACCAATTCGACTCCCGAAGAATCACTGGCACGTGTGGAAGCCATTCAGAATTTATGTATACGTCACAATAAACAACTGGTGGTTTATTTATCGATGGGATTCGGCAATCCATATGGCGATCCTTACAACGAAGAAATAGTGCTGCAATGGGTGAATGCCTTGTTGAAAAACGATATCCGCATTCTCTCGCTGGCCGATACAGTCGGACTGGCCACAGCCGAACAGGTATATACCATGACCCGGCATCTTATTACTTCCTTACCCGCTATCGAGATAGGCGTGCACCTGCATTCTACTCCCGACAACTGGCGCAGCAAAATGGATGCGGCCCTGCGTGCAGGCTGTACCCGTTTTGATGGTGCATTAAAAGGGGTAGGTGGTTGTCCTATGGCCAATGATGAGCTTGTGGGCAATATGGATACGGAGAAAATGATCGGCTGGCTTGGCCAGCAAAACAGATTACCCGCACTCGATCAGGCTGCACTCATACAGAGCCTTATCCTGGCCAACCGTATTTTCAATTGATTATCGTTTACAGCAACTATACTGAAATGGAATTCATGACCCCTATTGATATAAAGCCTTTACCCGAACCGATCAGTTACCGGGATAAGCTATTACTGACAGGGTCCTGTTTTACCGAACATATCGGGCAGTCGCTGGCCGATCACAAGTTTACCGTACTGCAAAACCCGCATGGCATTCTGTTTGACCCCGCCAGTGTGTGCAGGAGCCTGGTCAGTTATGTACAGCAAAAAGAATATACCAGGGAAGATCTTTTTCTGCTCAATGAAGTGTGGCACAGCTGGGATCATCACAGCCGTTTCTCCCATATCGATCCGCAGGCCGCTTTGGATGCGATCAATGCCTCGCAACGTGCAGCACACCAGTTTTTAAAAGAAGCCAGCTGGATCGTCATTACGCTCGGTTCATCTTTTTCTTACCGGCTTACTGCCCAGGCCGGTGGCAGGGTTTCGGCAGATTCATTACTGCATGGCAGTTTTGCTCCGGGTGTGGCCAATTGTCACCGGGCACCGGCGCAATGGTTCAACAAACACCTGCTGGAGATCGAAGAGACCATTACACTGCTTGACAACTGTTACCATCAGCTCATGCATTTCAATCCCGGGCTGCGCATTCTTTTTACCATCAGCCCCGTCAGGCATCTGCGCGATGGGGTAGTGGACAACAACCGCAGTAAAGCGCGGCTGATAGAAGCGGTGCATCATATAGTGCACAAATTTGAACGCCTGCATTACTTTCCGGCCTACGAGCTGGTGATCGATGTGCTGCGCGATTACCGGTTTTATGATGTGGATATGGCACATCCCAATTACCAGGCCACCAGTTTTGTTATGGAGCAGTTTGCCGCTTCCTGTATTGATCCGGCTACGCGTGCTGTAATGGAAGAAGTGCGCAAACTCACGATTGCCCGGCGGCACAGGGCATTTCAGCCAGCCACACAGGCGCATCAGCAATTCCTCAAAAATCACTGGGAAAAAGCCAGTCAGCTGCAGGCCCGGCATCCTTATCTCCACCTGCAGGATGAGCTGGATTATTTTGCCGGCAATTCCGATACCCGGTAAGTGGTGCGTGTATGATAGGCCTCACCGGGACGCAAAACCGTATTGGGAAAATGTGGTATATTGATAGCATTGGGATGCTTCTGGGTTTCAAGACAAAGCGCACTGCTGGGTCCATATACCTGTCCGGCCTTGCCTGTTAGTGGTCCAAGCCAGCGTGCCGTATACAGATGTACCACCGGTTCTGTGGTATATACTTCCAGCCTGATCCCTGACTCTTCACTTTCTACCGCAGCGGGTATGGCAATGCCTTCATCTATCACAAAACTCTGGTCATAGCCAGACTCCGGATCCCATCGCTCACCCACACGGTGCGGTGCACGGAAATCGAGCGGTGTGTCTGCCACCGGCAACAACCGGCCGGTGGTCACAAAATTATCATCCTGCTGCAGCCAGTGAGAGGCGGCTATCTGCAGGTTATAATCAGCCACTGTACCCCGGCCATTTGTCAGGTTGAAATAGCTGTGATGCGTAAGATTGACAATGGTAGGAGAATCGCTGGTGGCGGTAAAGGTATAACTGAGTTCGTTGGCTGCATTCAGTTCAAAACGTATGTTGCTGTGAAGAACACCGGGGTAGCCTTCTTCGCCATCGGGACTGGTATAGCTCAGTTCTACCCAGGCATGCGGGTCGGTACCTGAGCCACTCAGCTTCCATATTTTCTTATCAAATCCTTCCAGCCCGCCGTGCAAATGATCGTTGGCATTATTGCGTGCCAGCTCATACGTTTTCCCATCGAGTGTAAATAAACCACGTCCTATACGATTGCCATAACGGCCAATCACCGCACCCAGGTAGGGATAGGCAGCCAGGTAGGCCGGAGAAAAATAACTCTCCACATCATCAAAACCCAGTACGATATCATTGATATCACCATTACGCATACGTATGCGGAACGCGGTGATGATGGCGCCGTAATTTGTTATACATACTTCTGTGCCATTTGCATTGCGCAACGTAAACAAATAAATATCTTCACCGGCCGAAGAAATAAGAACCCGTTTTTGTGTTAATAAATCCATGAATTAAAAATAGGATAATCCCGATGAATGAAGTTTCCCTGGTAAAAGAATTCCGCAACCGTTTCCATAAAGATCCTGAAGCTGTTTATTTCTGTCCCGGCCGTGTCAACCTGATCGGCGAACATATCGATTATAACGGGGGTAAGGTAATGCCGGCTGCCATTACACGCGGTACATGGCTGGCTATTGGCAGCAACGACAAGAATGAACTGCGCCTGCAGGGCATAGATTTTCCCGAAACAGCGGTCATCCCTGTTCAGGAGACCTATTCCAAGCAGGGTACAGCCTGGTTCAATTACCCGCTCGGTATGATCGACAACGCTGCGCGGGCTGGCATACACACGCCGGGTGTTGACCTCCTTTTTGCCGGCGACCTGCCAATCGGTTCAGGCCTTTCTTCTTCAGCTTCTATTGAAGTGCTGATGGGTTATGCCATCCGTCACCGCAGCGGGCTGGCAGTTGACCGGCCTGCACTGGCCGTCGAAGCCAAACACGTGGAAAATCATTTCATGGGTATGAACTGCGGTATCATGGACCAGTTTGCCGTAGCCAATGGGAGAGAAGGCCATGCCATGCTGCTCGATTGCGATACGCTGGCCTGCAGCTACATCCCGGTTGACCTGGGCGACTACCGGCTGGTGATCATCAATTCGCGCAAAGACCGCAAACTGATCGAGTCGAAATACAACGAACGGTTTGCCCAATGCCAGCAGGTATTATCGCTTTTGCAGCAGCATACCGATATCACGAATCTCTGTGCACTCACAACGGCACAACTGGATTCGCTGCAGCACCTGATCACCGATGAAGTACTGCTGCGCCGGACCAGGCATGTGGTAACGGAAAATGATCGTGTATATAAAGCTGCGGCAGCATTGAAAGCCGGTGAAATAAAATCTTTCGGGCAATTGCTCCGGGCATCGCACGACTCGCTGCAAAAAGATTATGAAGTATCCGGACCCGAACTGGACTGCATCGTTGAATTTGCTGCCGGCTTTGCTGCCTGTATCGGTGCACGTATGACAGGTGCTGGTTTTGGCGGTTGCGCCATTGCCCTGGTTCAGCAGGATGCGGTGGATGAATTTGCAGAAAAACTGGTGCCGTATTACGAAAAAAGAATAGGATACCCCTGTGCTATAGTGCCGGCAGGAATTGGCAACGGCGTACACCAGGTAGAAAGCAAATAAGTCATTAGTGGATGCGGTCGCCGCGAACATCCAGCTTATCTATCACGGCCGATTCGTACTGTAACCATTCTTCCCAGCGCTTGCGCACCTTATTTTTATCGAGGTAAGTTTCTGCCAGCTCCAGGAAAAGGGTATAATGACCGGCTTCACTTTCCATAAAGCGACGATAAAACTGGCGGAGGTACGCATCATCGAGTCCTTCGCTAAGGCGTTTGAAGCGTTCGCAGCTGCGGGCCTCGATCAGGGCCATGGTCAGCAACTGGTCCAGCAGGCGGTCTTCTACGCTACCGCCTTTTTGCTGAAACTCAAGTAATTGATTTACATACTCATCCTTGCGTTGACGGCCCAGTTTCAAGCCACGTTTATGCAGTTCGGCCAGCACCAGCCGGAAATGTCCCCATTCTTCCGTCACGATCGGGGCCAGTTCGGTCACCAGTTTTTCCCGGTCGCTATACCGCTGAATCAGGCTGATGCAGGAAGTAGCCGCTTTTTGTTCGCAATAAGCATGGTCTGTGAGTATGTATTCCAATGACTTACCAGCCAAATCGACCCAGCGGGGGTCGGTCGGAAGCCGGAGTCCCAGAATGTTGCGCGTATCTTGGGAAAGTTCCATTCCACAAAATTAAAGGTCAGGGAGATAGGAGAAGGGGATAAGGGCGTAATTTTGTCAGGTATTCTTTGCTATTCGGGCAGGTTGCCTTACCTTTGCCGCCACAAAATATTATAGGAAAAAAATCGGATGACTTCTTAAACAAAACAAAGATGCCTCTTACAAAAGAAAAAACAAGCAAGATCTTCGCTGACTTTGGTGGTAAAGCCACTAACACTGGTTCTATTGAAGGCCAGATTGCTCAGCTGACTGAAAGAATCAGCCAGATCAGCGCCCATCTGCAGGTTAACAAAAAAGATTTTTCCACTCACCGCGGACTGATGCAACTGGTTGGCAAACGTAAACGCCTGCTCAACTATCTGCAGAAGCATAACCTGACTGGTTATCGCCAATTGATCGAGAAACTCGGAATCAGAAAATAACCTTCCGTCCACTGCATCCTTGCAGTAGTGGGATGGTCTGTTATGCTGCAGTTTCGCAAAAAGATCAACTCTTGCGGATCCATATAATTGATTATTCCCAACCTCTGCAAAGACGTTGGGAATAACTGTTTTTGGACTTCACCGGTTTTCCTGTAAATAACCCGTCTGCAAACAGCATTTTCCCTCCGGACAACAGCGGATTTTCTGACTTTTTGTTACCTTTTACTAATTTCTAATTTCCATCAACTATGTTACAACAACCAATACGCAAGACCTTTGATATAGGTGACGGACGGATGGTGACTATCGAAACTGGTCGCCTCGCCCGCCAGGCTGATGGTGCCGTTACTGTTTCTATAGGTAATTGCATGATTCTTGCCACAGTGGTAGCGACCAAAGAGCCTAAAGAAGGCCAGAGTTTCTTCCCCCTCACGGTAGATTACCAGGAAAAATTTGCGGCTGCCGGCCGTATCCCGGGCTCCTTCTTCAAACGTGAAGCCCGCCTCAACGATTATGAGATCCTGACCAGCCGCCTGATCGACCGCGCGCTGCGTCCCCTGTTTCCCGAAGATTATTTCTGCGAAGTGCAGGTACTCGTATCACTGATCTCTTCCGATGCAGAGATCCTGCCCGATGCAATGGCCTGCCTGGCCGCATCAGCTGCACTCGCCGTTTCAGATATTCCCATCAAAGAAATCATTTCAGAAGTACGCGTGGGCCGTGTGAATGGTGAATACATCATCAATCCCACCCGCTCTCAGCTGGAGCAATCAGACCTCGAATTTATCGTGGCTGCCACCGAAAAGAACCTGATGATGGTAGAAGGTGAAGCACACGAATGCAGTGAAGATGATCTGATCAAAGTACTGGAACTGGCACACGATGCTATCCGTACCCAGATCAAAGCCCAGGAAGAACTGCGTACCCTGGCAGGTGTACAGGGTAAACGTGATTATACCAAACCTGCTACCGACGAAGCCCTGAAAGAAAAAGTATATGGCTTCGCCAAACAAAAAGTATACGAAGTAGCCAAAGCCGCTCTTCCCAAACATGACCGCAGCGATCGTTTCAGCGCTATCAAGGATGAACTGGTAGAGTTCCTGAAACAGGGTGTGGCAGAAGGAGAAGAACTGGCCGACAGCACCAAAAAAATGGCTGTCAACTACTATAGCGAACTGCAGTATGATGTAGTGCGCGACATGATCCTCGACGAGCGTGTACGCCTCGACGGACGTAACCTCGACCAGGTACGCCCGCTGGATATGGAAGTAGATGTACTGCCTTCTCCGCACGGTGCTTCTCTCTTCACAAGAGGTGAAACCCAATCTCTTACAACAGTTACCTTAGGTACTGCTTTAGATGATCTGCTGGTAGAAAGCGCTGCCCATAGCTACGATTCCAAGTTTTTCCTGCATTATAATTTCCCTCCCTTCAGCACCGGTGAAGTGAAAATGATGCGTGGCCAAAGCCGTCGCGAAGTAGGTCACGGTAACCTGGCCATGCGCTCACTCAGACAGATGATGCCTACCGGCGATTTCCCTTACACCGTACGTGTGGTAAGTGATATCCTGGAATCAAATGGCTCCTCTTCGATGGCAACCGTATGTGCCGGCTCACTGGCACTGATGGATGCTGGTATACCTCTGCCCAAACACGTTTCCGGAGTAGCCATGGGTCTGATCACCAAAGAAGACAAGTTTGCAGTACTGACCGACATCCTGGGCGATGAAGATCACCTGGGTGATATGGACTTTAAAGTAACCGGTACACGCGAAGGTATTTGCGGTGTGCAAATGGATATCAAAGTAGATGGCCTGCGCATGGAAGTGATGAAACAGGCGCTGGAACAGGCCCGTCGTGGTCGCCTCCATATCCTGGACGCCATGTACCAGTGTATTGAAAAAGCCCGCGAAGACGTGAAACCACACGCACCGCGTATGATCAAACTGTTTATCGATCGCGAGTTTATCGGTGCAGTGATCGGACCAGGCGGTAAAGTGATCCAGGAAATGCAACGCGAAACCGGTACAACTATCAATATCGAAGAGATCAACAACCGCGGTGAAGTAAGCATCTTCGGCGTAGCCAAAGAAGGTGTGGACCGTGCTGTAGCCTGGATACGTGGCATCACTGCTGTACCTGCAGTAGGTGAAGTATACGATTCGGTAGTAAAATCAGTAATGCCCTTTGGTGCATTTGTTGAATTCCTGCCCGGCAAACAGGGACTGGTACACATCAGTGAGATCAGCTGGAAACGTCTGGAAACACTGGATGGTATCGTGAAAGAAGGCGATACATTTAAAGTAAAATTGATAGGCACCGATCCTAAGTCAGGCAAATTCAAACTGTCACGCAAAGCGCTGATCCCAAAACCTGAACCCCGTCCCCGCGAAGGACAGGAGCAGCAGGGTGGTGGCCGTCCGCAGGGATCTCAGCCGCAAAACGAAGGCTAAGTCTGATCATTCAACTTTTAAAACATACTAACCCCGCTGCAACAGTGGGGTTATTTTTATCCCTTTTACGATGGCTACCTATACCGAGATCATATTTGATAATGTAAATGCAGAACAATCCGATCTGCTGATTGCATTGCTCAGCGGACAGGGCTTTACTGGTTTTGAAGAAAACGAAAAGAGCCTGCATGCTTTTGTGCCGGCTGACCAACTCGACAGAGAGGCACTGGAACAATTAAGCCGTGAATGGAATCTGACCTGGAGCAGCCGATCGATAGAAGAGACCAACTGGAACCAGTTGTGGGAGTCGAGTTTTCAGCCGGTACAGGTAGATGATTTTGTAGCGATCCGTGCCGACTTTCATGCACCCGTTACTTCGGTAACGCACGAACTGGTAATCACGCCCAAGATGAGTTTTGGTACGGGCCATCATGCCACTACCTTTCTGATGATACGTCATATGCGTGCTCTTTCATGGAATAATGCCAGTGTACTTGATTTTGGCACCGGCACCGGTGTACTGGCCATACTCGCTCACCGCCTGGGAGCAACCACTGTACGGGGTATCGATAACGATCCCTGGTCTATTGAAAATGCACAGGAAAATCTTGTGCGCAACCAGGCCGGTACTGTGAAAATTGAACTGGCCGATGAAGTGACAGGAGAGGGCCTTTATGATATTATCCTGGCCAATATCAATAAGCACATTATACTCGATCAGTTGCCGAAGCTGAAGCAGGCATTAAAACCGGGCGGACAGTTGCTGGTAAGTGGTATTTTACTGGCCGATGAAGCTGATATCAACATGGCGGCCTCCATTCATGGTCTGCAGTCCGTGGCCCGTTCGGAGAAGGATAACTGGTTGTGTATTAGCTTTTCGTAATGGCGCCTGGGAGGGCAATGTTAATAAATCGTTACCTGGATTCCAGATTTTTCGTATTTTCGTTGTTCAACTTCAACCCCCAAGGTTCTATGAACGAACTATTGCTCATAGTTCTGGCTTATCTGATTGGCAGCGTCCCCACCTCTGTATGGGTAAGCCGTCACTTTTTCAATATAGATATTCGTGAATATGGCAGCGGCAATGCCGGTGCTACCAATACCTATCGCGTACTGGGTCCCAAATGGGGAACCATCGTGATGGTAACAGACATGGTCAAAGGAATGATTGCTGTCAAGCTTGCATTGCTTTTGCCTGACTATGCTGACAGCGATATCCGTTTTGTAAACCTGCAGGTAGGTCTTGGCCTTGCAGCGGTAGTTGGCCATATATTCCCCATCTGGGCCGATTTCAGAGGAGGGAAGGGCGTAGCTACTCTATTTGGTCTGGTAGTCGGTATTTCACCCTGGACGGCGCTTAGCTGCTCCGGCGTGTTTCTGCTCGTATTGTACCTGACCCGTTTTGTATCGCTTAGTTCTATTCTGGCCAGTGTGGCCTTTCCGATTTTTATACTCGTCGTTTTCAATGTAGACAACCACGCTTACCGCATTTTTGCTATTGCTGTAGCATTGATGGTTATCCTTACTCACCAGAAAAATATTGGTCGCCTGCTGCGGGGTAGCGAAAGCAAAGTGCCTATTCTGAAGCACCGTGACCGCCGTCGTCAGCGACGCCGCGAAAATTCTGATCTTCCGCACAACCAATAAGGCACAAAAAATGTCTTAACTTTCTGAATGTAAAAACACGCTGTACCAAATCTGGTACAATGATTGGATTCTCTATTTCTCAAACGCACAACCATGACCCGAACTATTTTAACCTTATTTGCAGGCTCAGCGCTGCTGGTAGCCTGCTCCCGTAATGCCCTGACAGGTAAAAGCCAGTTTACCCTGCTCCCCGAATCTCAGTTGCAATCAATGGCCACTACAGAATATCAGCAATTCCTTTCGTCCAGCAAGGTAGTCGCCACTACCGGCAGCAAGGATGCTGAAATGGTACGCCGGGTGGGTCAGCGCATCACCTCGGCTGTAGAAAGTTATTACAAGGAAAAAGGAATGGCCGATCAGTTAAATGGCTTTAAATGGGAGTACAACCTCGTAAATGATCCTGCTGTAAACGCCTGGTGTATGCCTGGAGGCAAGATCGTAGTATATACCGGTCTGCTGCCCATCACACAAAATGAAGCAGCCCTGGCTGCGGTAATGGGTCATGAAGTATGTCATGCCCTGCTGCAACACGGCAACCAGCGTATGAGCCAGGGTATGGCTCAGCAGGGCCTGGGAGCTGCACTCAGTGTGGCACTGGCCAATAAACCTGCTGCTACGCAAAACCTCTTTATGACCGCCTATGGCGTTGGCTCCAACGTACTGGGCGTACTGCCTTTCTCCCGCAAACATGAGCTGGAAGCCGACCGTTATGGCCTGCTCTTTACCGCTATGGCAGGATATAATCCTCAGGAAGCCATAGCACTATGGGACAGAATGGAAAAAGCCGGCGGAGATCAGAAGCCACCCGAATTCCTGAGCACACACCCTTCGGAAGGTCGTCGTAAAGAACAACTCGAGAAATTTATGCCTGAAGCACTGAAGGTCTATAAACCAGTTGGTAGCAAATAACTATACTTGATATTTATCTGTAAATCCCGTTCAAACGCAGTCTGGACGGGATTTTCTTTGAGTAAAGGGTATGATTCCCGGCAAATTGGCGTATCTTTGCACTCCCTGCTAATGAGAACTCTGACAATCAGCACCACTGAAACCCGACTGTCTTTGTCAGAAACACCCTTTAAATCGTTTTAAAGTATGTCAACAACAGTATTCGAGAAGTTACAACTGACAGACGAAAAAAATCTTCTAATTCAGGGTTTACCCTCCAGCATCGAGAAACAATTCAGCAAATTATCCTTCGCCAAAAACATGACTCCGCTTCTGAAGAACCGGAAGATTGATTTTGCCCTGGTTTTCGCCGTCAACGAAAATCAGCTGAATGGCATCCTGAAGGATGTAATGCCTTCGCTGAAAGGTGGTTCGAAGTTCTGGGTAGCCTATCCGAAAGCCACTTCCAAAATCGTTACCGATCTTAACCGGGAATGCAGTTGGAATCGCCTCACCTGCGAAGGCTATGAAAGTATCGAACGTATCGAGCTCGATCATGTATGGAGCGCCATGCGTTTTGTAAAAGGTGAAAACATCCGTACAGAGAATGCGCCTGTAGCCCGCAAACGCCAGGCTGCAGCCATGGCCGAATAAAAAGGCTCTTACCCGTAAACGTATTAAGGTTTGCCGGCTACCGGCAAACCTTTTCTTTTCTATTACGACCTCTATGTCTTTTTTGAATGTTGAAATAAAAGCCCGTTGCGCCACTCCGGATGCCATCCGGCAATATCTGCTGACCCACGATGCGGAGTTCAGAGGGCTTGATCAGCAAACAGACACTTACTTCCAGGTACTCAATGGCCGCCTCAAACTCCGCGAAGGCAATATCGAAAACAACCTGATCCAGTACAATCGACCCGATCAGGCTGGTCCCAAAAACTCCGACTTCAAACTGGTAAAAGTGCCCGATGCTGCCGGACTAAAAGCAGCACTCACCGCATCGCTCGGTATAAAAGTGGTGGTGCAGAAAAAAAGAGAGATCTATTTTATCGGCAATGTCAAATTTCATGTGGATGAAGTGCCAGGCCTGGGATCATTCGTAGAAATAGAAGCCGGCAATATCGGTGTGGGAGCAGGGTTTGACCAACCCGCACTTCTGCAGCAATGCCAGCATTATATGAGTGAGCTGGGTATCCGCGACGAAGATCTTATACAGGTATCGTACAGCGATATGCTGCTTGCAGCAAGTGAAGCGACCAACAGTTAACGGATAATGACCGTACCCATTTGCCGGGTAAGCTCGATCTCCATTTTCTTAAGATGCTCATGCGTTTGGTGCAGCATGGCATATTCTTCCTCGGTATGTTCTTTTTCCATATCCAGCTGGTTCTCGAGCAACATCCTTTTCACTTTTCGCAGCTTCAGGTAGTTCACCGCCGACAAAACAGTTTCCGGTGTGCGGTCTTCGCCCATTTTGGAAAAACGCATCAGCTGCTCATCATTGCCCCGGGCCAGTGTGCGGATAAAATCTTCATAGCTCTGCTTAAACAATTCCTGCTGATAACCGGTAGACTGGCTGAATTCCCGTTTCCAGTGATCACTTTCTTCGTACGGGAAATTAAGCAGTGATACGGCCAGCGCACTCAGCCGCGTATCCTGGTGATAGATGAAATAACTTTTGCCTGCACTGGCCGGATCACGCTGCAGGAGTTCCTTAAATGCTGCGATCAGTTGCACGATATCCTGGTTGTCCATCAGGCTTTCATCCACCATTTCTTCAAAAATATAATCGGCAACTTTTTTGGTATCATCCCAGCGAAGCAATCCATATTCCAGTAACACACGTGCCACTTCACGTTCCTGCAACTCATCTTTGAATAACAGGTTGAATGTAGACTCATCATAATTGTGCGTCTCGGCCTGGCGTGCATTATCCGCATGCTGCTGCGCTTCATCAAAAGGCAGTTTACGCTCCAGTGTGGCAATACGGTCACGAATAAACTTGTTGACCAGTGCGTGCAGACCTGTTTCATCGATACGCAGTATCTCTGCACACTGCTTGATATAATCCTGCTGGCGTGTAAAATCCTCCGCCTTGTTGACTTTGGAAATAGTCTCCGCCACCTGGTTCACCACATCGGCTTTGCGCGAGCTGTCGCCCTCGGCATCACGCAGGGCCACCTCCAGCTGAAAAAGGATAAAATCTTTTTTGTTGCGCTGCACAAATTCGCGGAATGCTGCTGCACCTACCTTATTGACATAACTATCGGGGTCTTCCTTGTCGGGGATCAGTACCAGTTTTACCTGCAGACCTTCTTCGAGTGCCATATCCAATCCCCGGAGGGCGGCCTTTACACCAGCAGCATCGCCATCATAAATGATCGTAAGGTTATTGGTGTATTTTTTTACCAGCCGCAACTGATCCACTGTAAGCGACGTACCACCCGATGCCACCACATTTTCAATACCAGCCTGGTGCAGGGATAATACGTCCGTGTATCCTTCTACCAGCAGGCATTCATCTGCCTTATCAATTGCAGTACGGGCAAAATAAGAACCGTAAAGGATCTTACTTTTTACATAGATCTCATTTTCCGGCGTATTGATATATTTCGGTGCGCGGTCATTGCTCTTTAAGATACGTGCACCAAATCCCAGGATCTTACCGCTATGATTGTGTACGGGAAAAATGACACGTCCCCGGTAATTATCCATCAACTGGTCATTGCGGTTGGCCACCAGACCAGACTTGACCAGCAGTTCAGGATTGTATTGCTGCGCCAGTGCTTCCCGTGTAAATGCATCGCGCTGCTCGGGTGAGTAACCCAGTTGAAATTTGCGGATGATCTCTTCCCTGAAACCACGCTCTTTAAAATAGGCAAGGCCTACATCCTGGCCTTCATCCGTTTCAAAAAGTGAACGGGTAAAAAACTGTTGGGCAAAACTATTGATGATATACAGGCTGTCTGCTGTTTGATATTGCAGCCGCTGTTCATCACTTACAAAAGTTTCCTGGATCTCTATGCCATATTTCTGCGCCAGCCATTTCAGCGCATCCACATAGCTGTACTTCTCATGCTCCATGAGGAAGCTGATGGTATTGCCGCTTTTACCACAGCCGAAACATTTATAGATCTCTTTGGCCGGTGATACTGTAAAGGACGGTGTCTTTTCATTGTGAAACGGGCAAAGCCCCAGGTAATTGGTACCTCTTCTTTTGAGCTTCACAAATCCGCCAATGATCTCGATAATATCGATGCGGCTCAGAATCTGTTGTATCGTTTCCTGTGGAATCATGGGGGGGAGGTGCAATTTACATCAGAAAGTGACAGTAATGCGGGGCTCAGCTGCCAGATAGCTTCTTTTTAGAAATAAAATGACCAGCCAGTAAACCTTCGGCTTCTGCCCGGGTCAGAGCATAGCGAACTACAACTTCCTTACTTCCAAACCCTAATACATCTATTATGCAATTAACCAATTCGCTCCGCCTGCTGGCAACCGTGCTGCTGGCCAGTATTGGCACTGCCTGGGCGCAGCAGCCAGCCATTTCCGGGATAGACAGTACAGGCCTGCCCGGCGACCAGTTCAGCCTCCAGGGCGCACTCGCCATGTTTCAGCAATCGGCCAGTATCGAAGACTTTGAAAAAAGGATCAATACCGCTTCCAGCGGGGTCAATAACCTGGACCTTGATGGAGACGGGCAAACAGATTATATACGTGTACAGGATCGCTCCGACAAGGATGTACATGTATTTGTATTGCAGGTGCCCGTATCCGAAACAGAAAGCCAGGATATCGCTGTTATCGAACTCGAACGTACCGGTGATACTTCGGCTGTAATACAGATTATCGGCGATGAAGATATCTATGGCGAAAATGTAGTTGTGGAACCGGATGGGGGAGAAGAGGATGCCGCTTTTCTTTTCCCGGCCGAAGCATCGCTGGCAGGCGGTCCTTCTTATCCTGAATATGAGTTTGGCACCCGGCGGCTGATCGTCAATGTATGGTTCTGGCCTTCGGTAAGATTTGTATATGCTCCCGCTTATCGTCCCTGGGTTTCGCCCTGGTACTGGCGTCATTATCCCGGATGGTGGCGTCCCTGGCAGCCACTGGCGTGGCATGCCTATCATCCATTGCGGGCGCCTTATTACCGGCCATTTGTGATCGTGCATACGCGTCGCGTGGTGAGGGCCAACCGGATCTATGCACCCGCACGTGTCAGTTCCGTGACCGTACGCAGCCGTCACCAGGCCAGTGTACAGAATTATCGTGTCAGTCGCAGGCATACTACCGTGACCGGTCCCCGTGGCAACACTGTAACACGCACTACCACAACCGTTAAAGGGCCAAAAGGCAAAGTGAAAACAAAACGTACGCGGGTGAGAACCCATCGCTGATAAAGCTCTGGCAGTCGTTTATAGAAGCCATCGCAATTGCGGTGGCTTTCTTTTTCTGCAAAAAAATGTGCAGAAAAAATGCATTTATTTCACGGAAAAGAGTTTTAAATTAGAAGTACCATCCAACACCCGGGAAAAAAGAGTAAACAACATTTTTCACTCTTAAATTTTAAACCCATGGTTCAGGTTGAAATCGCACAGCTTACCGAGGAGTGCAGTACCTGGAGGGATGCACTTCGGCAGCTTCGGGAAGAATTCTCCCGCAACAAGATCAAACTCCAGGAATCAGCCCTCCTCCCGCTCTCCAGACACCAGCTTCAGGACGTAGAGCATCTCCAGAATCAGTTTCACATTCAGCTCATCAACATTCACGATCTAAAACAGGCAGTTAAAACGCATTGTCGTATGATGGACATGGAAAAAGCCACTCATAACGGACAGTTGCGTGAAGAAACAATGGCTATGCATGAAGATCTCTATGATCAGTATCAGCGCCTGGATGTAACATTGAGTGAACTGCGACAGGAATTCAATTCATTCCTCCGCAACACACCTTAAAACGTATTTCTCTTCCCGTAGCATCACCTGTGCCCGGCCCTTGTGGCCAGGCTTTCGTGCTTGCCCGTATCTAACCGATTGCTCACCTAAAATCTTTTTTATGGCAGAGTTTGATACCTCACATGTAAAAAACATAGTCTTGCTGGGTCATGCCGGCGCCGGCAAGACCAGTTTGGCGGAGTGTATGCTTTACGAAGCAGGCATTATCAACCGCCGCGGTCATATCGCCGAAAGAAATACTACCGGCGATTATCATGAACTGGAGCAGGAGAGAGGCAACTCCATTTTCAGCAAGCTGCTTCATACACGCTGGCGTGGATATAAGATCAACATTCTCGACACACCCGGTTACGACGATTTTGCCGGTGAAGTAATATCAGCCCTCCGGGTTGGCGATACCGGCATCATGCTGCTCAATGCCGTAATGGGTGTGGAAGTTGGCACCGACATCATTTGGGAGTATACGGAAAAGTTTAAGACTCCCATGATCTTTGCCGTCAATAAACTGGACGACGACAATGCCGACTTCGATAAAACAGTCCGTGAGGCCAAAGCACATTTTGGCAGCAAAGTCGTCGTGGTACAATACCCCCGCCAGACCGGCGCCGGTTTTCATGAGATCGTCGATGTGCTGCGCATGACCCTTTATAAGTTTACAGACAATGGCGGCAAACCACAGAAACTTCCCATACCGGATGAAGAACGGGCGAAGGCAGATGAATTGCACAAAGAGCTGATAGAAGCGGTAGCCAGCAACGATGAAAGCCTGATGGAAAAATATTTTGAACAGGGCGAACTGGATGAAGATGAAATGAAATCCGGGCTTAAAAAAGCCATGATCCAGCATGACCTTTTCCCGCTCTTCTGCCTCAGTGCCGAGCGCAATATGGGTAGTGGCCGGCTGATGGGTTTTATCGATAATGTATGTCCCAGTGCCAACGAAATGCCTCCTCAACGTACAAGGAAAGGAGCCGCGTTGCCGTGCGAAACAACAGGTCCCGCCTGCCTGTTTATCTATAAAACACTGAGCGAACCGCATATTGGCGAACTGTCGTTCTTTAAAGTGTATTCAGGCGTCATTAAAAGCGGTATGGAGCTGGAAAATGAAACCACGGGCGTGGTTGAAAAAATCAACCAGCTGTTTTTGCTCGAAGGCAATAAAAGAACAGCCGTCAACGAACTGGTGGCAGGCGATATAGGCGCTACATTGAAACTCAGGAATACGCATGTCAACAATACCCTGCATGCCCGTGGCCAGCAGTATGAGCTGGAGCCGATCGTTTTTCCTGCACCCAATATGACCGTAGCCATAGAACCGCTCCGCAAAGGAGAGGAAGAAAAACTGTCACAGGCGCTGCATGTATTGCGTGAAGAAGATCCGACCCTGCTGATCGAAGTATCGCCCGAATTAAAGCAAACGCTGATCCATTGCCAGGGAGATATGCACCTCGCTGTAGCTAAATGGAAAATAGAACATAACCATAAGCTGGAAGTACGCTTTGTGAAGCCGCGTATTGCCTACCGCGAAACGATCAGGAGGCCGGCCGATGCTACCTACCGGCACAAAAAGCAAAGCGGTGGTGCCGGCCAGTTTGCAGAAGTATACCTGCGTATAGAACCCTGGCATGAGGGATTGCCCGATCCCACCGACCTTTCGGTACGGGGTCGCGATGAGATCAATCTCGACTGGGGAGGCAAACTCGTATTCTTCAATTGCATTGTGGGCGGTTCTATCGACACACGTTTTCTGCCTTCCATTCTCAAGGGCGTAATGGAAAAGATGCAGAATGGGCCGCTTACCGGCTCCTATGCACGTGATATCCGGGTTTGTGTATATGATGGTAAAATGCACCCCGTAGACAGCAATGATATTTCATTCAAAATAGCTGGTCTGCAGGCATTCCGCCAGGCCTTTCAACAGGCCGACCCGCTGATCATGGAGCCCATTTACCGGCTCAGTGTACTTTGCCCCGATGATCTGACCGGTGCCGTCATGGGTGATCTGCAAAGTCGCCGTGCCATGGTGGAAGGAATGGACAGCGAAGGGCATTTTCAAAAAATACTGGCCCGAGTACCACTCGCCGAAATGGAAGGTTATTCTTCATCGCTCCGCTCACTTACACAGGGACGCGCCAAGTTCAGCATGCTGTTTGACGCCTACGAACCCATGCCATATGAACTCCAGAAAAAACTCGTGGAAGAATATGGAAAACAGGTGAAGGAGGAAGCGGTGGGATAAGGATTTGAAGATTTGGTGATTTGAAAATTTGAAGATGAGTTAGAAGTAATAAGATTGCAATCTGGTAATTCATTACATTTCTGAACAATCTTCAAATTTTCAAATCACCAAATCTTCAAATCTTCAAATCTTCAGTTTAACCATTCTTTCCCTCAATTCATTCACCCTCTCTTTCGCCGGTAAAGAGCCCGGGTATATTTTTACGCATCAAATCATCACTACCATGCGTAAAGTATTAGTCATCCTTCTCGTAATTACAGCCAGCATCAGCCAGGCACAGCAAACGACCGATACACCTGCACAGGTGCCGGCCAAGCTGCAGTATATGCAGATCACTACGGTAGAATCTGTAGTAGCAGGCGGGCTCGGCCGTTCCAAAATGATCGTCAGCAATCCCGATGGATCACAAAAAGAATCCAGTCTCGAAAATCTTTTCAGTATGGCTGGTATCAATTTCAAGAATATCAAGGAAAATGAAAACGTGATCCTGAATACACTTAAATCATATACCGACGAAGGCTGGACACTCGACAAAGTCACTTCGCTGACACTGAGCCCCGGCGATAACGGCGGCAATGGGATATTCATGACCCGTTACCTGCTGTCCAAACCAACGGAAGGCAAAAAAGGATTTTGATTTTTTTTGAGATAGGCAAAAACCAACTGAGGTCTACGGCCCTTTCCGCAAGGAAAGGGTTTTTCTTTTGAACCGCCAGCAGAAAAACAACATAAAAATTCTGTTTTTTTCCCATGGCCATGCCCCGGCCTGCCCATTACCTTTATTTCATCAAATGGCCACTTGATCCGGAGATGCCGAAAACCGGAATTGTGAAGAGAGTAGGCAGAACCAAAAAAAGCATAGCCATGAAAAAGATTCATGTTCATACCACCTTATTTACCATTCTGCTCGCCCTGATTACCATTGCCTCACACGCCCAGGATCTGCCGGAAAAAACGGCCGCCTGGAACAAGGGGGGAGCACTCCAGGATAAACTGATAAACCTGGTGATCGAAGGCGAACCGGCCATTTTGAAAAGCAATGATGAGATACGGGTATCCACTTTTCTCAAAGCCAAAAATGAAAAGATACTGCAGTACCTCAGCAACCGGTATCCTCAATACGGTCTGCCCATGGTAGATGTTGCTGACCCTGCGACGGTCTGGTTTGGATTGATCTGTGCCATGTATGAAGCCAACAACTTCAAACCACTGAGCGACCTGAAGCTGAACTCCATTTTGTCCAGCCAGGTGCCGGGCTGGTTAAGTTGTTCACTCAGCGTTCTTGGCGCCAGTTACGGAGTCACACAACTGGTGAATTCGCTGGGTACGTTTTCCTACAGCAGTGTATGGACCGTCGTCAAGTTTGTGGTCAAGAAATATGTGGTAGGATGGTTGGGCACCGCTGTCGCCCTCTACCAGATTGCCAATGAATGTTTCTGATCAACAATGGGGTTATGTCCTCCCGGCATAACCCCTCTTTATACTAAAACAATGCGTATGACAAAGGTTATCGACATTCTGTTGACCGTATGCTGCGGCAGCGCAATACTCATCAATTGTTTCCGGATCATCCGGCTGTTGTTTGAACCAGGATTTCTGAAGCATCCTGTTTTTGATTTTCCCCAAAACCGCTGGCACCTGGTACTGGTGCTGGCCTGTACCAACCTGGTGATGCTGGCCGCTATCCTGTTGCAGATGGGCTATTTGAAAAAAGCCTAGCCAAAAACTGGCATAGGCTTTTAAAAGTTGGTATTGGCTTAGAAGGAAAATGACCTGAGGAAATGTACTGCCTGGTGATTCGTTAACCCGTCAGGAATCAAACTTCACACATTCCTTCAATTCTTTTTCCGTGTAGGCGATATTGTATTGTTTCAGCACGTCATCCGGCACACCATTCCAGCGATTGGGTTGATTGCCTGTATATCCCAGGTCTTTTACACCCATCTCTGAAGTATAAAAGCCTGTAGCTGTCAGGTTGCGCATCAGATTGAAAAAAGCAACACCCTGTTTCATGTCGGGTTTGGCCTTATCCGGGTATGCGATCTGATCAACCATCGCAATGCGTTGTTCGGCACTGCAATCCTGAAACGATTTTTCAAATTGCCGCAGGCATTGCATATCGAGCCAGCGCAGACCACCACGCATGGGAGTCTGGTGCTGGGGCATATCCTTTACAATGAATTCTATGAACTCGGGCACTTTGGCTTCACTTGCACTGCCGCTTGTTTCATCTTTGGGAATGATGATATCTGCCAGCAGCGTAATAGTTGCCATTTCGCGGGCCGTAAAGAATTTTTCTTTGGCCGCCACTTCTTTTTCATAAGCCAGCTCTTCGGCATACCTGTCAAGCGCCAGCTCCGGCTGTGCAGGTTTTGCTGCTTCTTTCTTATCTTCTCCGGTACCGCAACCTGCTACCAGTGCTCCGGTAGCCAGTGCGCCACCTGCCAGGAGTTTAAGGGATTTACGACGATCCATAGTATGTTGTTTGTAGAAGTGTTTGTTATTCTTGTTTACTCAACCAAAACTTTCATTTCGCTCACGATGTGAGCAATAAGAAGGCTTTTATCAGAGATTATTCTTTTTCATTTCATCAATGATATATTCACTGGCACGCATGGAGAGTGCCAGGATGGTCCAGGTGATATTTTTATCTGCCTGCGATACAAACTGGCCACCATCTACGCAGAACAGGTTTTTACAATCATGCGCCTGGCTCCATTTATTGAGTGCAGAGCGTTTGGCATCGCTGCCCATACGCACCGTACCCGCTTCGTGAATGATCTCACCGGGTTTGGAAAGCCCCCAGTTATTTTTCTCATTATCATCACCACCCCAGGTAATGACGGCGCCCATATTGTGCATGATCTCTTTGAAGGTTTCCTTCATGTGTTTGGCCTGCCTGACTTCATGCTCACTCCATTTCACATTGAATTTAAGCACCGGTATACCATATTTGTCTACCACATTGGGATCGATGGCGCAATAGTTGCTTTCGAGCGGGATCGCTTCACCACGGCCAGCCATACCAACACTGGCACCGTAGAAATAGCGGTAGTCCTCTTTCAGCGAAGCACCATAACCACCGGCCTCTTTCTGTTTGCCATTCACCACATATTTGCCATTCAGATTTTCTACGCCAAAGTTGAAACCATAAGCCGGTTGCCCCATGCCTCCCCAGTATTCAATGTGATAACCACGGGGGAAATCAAGTTTTTTATTATCCAGCCACCAGGGAGAGTAAACGTGCATACCACCGACACCGTCTTCATTGTAGCGCTTGCGGCCAAAGAGTTTGGGCAATACGCCACCCAATGCAGCACCGGTAGAATCGTGCAGGTATTTGCCTACCACATCGCTGTTATTGGCAAGGCCATTGGGGTGACGTTGCGACTTACTGTTAAGCAGCAAACGGGCCGATTCGCAGGCGCTGGCAGCCACGATCACCACACGGCCACTCACCTGGTATTCCATCATATCTTCTTTGCTCACATAAGAAACTCCCGTAGCCAGGCCTTCCTTATCGGTCAGTACCTCGCGTGCCATACAGTTGGACAGCACATCTATCTTACCCGTTTTCATGGCAGGATAGATGAGTACGTTGGGCGAAGAAAAGTCTGCTTTATAATAGCTACAGTTACGACCACATTGGGCGCAAAACTGGCAGGAGCTGCGTTCCGGACTGCCCTCCAGCGGCTGGGTCAGAATAGAAAGACGGGAAGGTATCACGCGTACACCGGCCTGTGTGGCTGCATTTTTCAGAAACAACTCATGCAGACGGGGGCGGGGAGGAGGCAGGAAGATGCCATCGGGATCATTTTCCAGTCCTTCATTGGTACCAAAGATGCCGATCAGTTTATCGACACGATCATAAAACGGTTTGATCTCATCATAAGTGATGGGCCAGTCATCGCCCAGGCCATCTATGCTGCGACGTTTGAAATCCTTGGGACCAAAACGAAGCGAAATACGTCCCCAGTGATTGGTACGGCCACCTAACATTCGTGAGCGAAACCAATCCCACTGCGTACCCGATTCTTTGGTGTACGGCTCGCCGTCAATATTCCAGCCACCATAGCTGGCATCAAAATCACCGAAGGGACGAAAAGGAGTGGATGCTCCGCGACGGGGCGAATCCCAGGGGTTTTTAAACTGAGTGATGTTTTTTACCGGATCATACATTGGGCCAGCCTCGATAATACACACGCTCAATCCCGCATGGGCAAGGATATAAGCGGCCATACCGCCACCGGCGCCTGAACCCACTATCACTACATCATACTTTTTCTGTTGTTTCTTGATTTGCAGATCTCCCATGATACACGAATTGGTATTTGTAATTGCGGGACAATTTACACGCAAACAATCATTTTCACGATGTTTTTCCCAATTTTATTCAACCATTCATCCACAGCTGCACTTATCTTTAAGAATCCAAACAGCCCTCACATGCAAAGATTGCTTATGCTGCTAAGCTTATCCTTATTAGGCGAACAACTGTATGCACAAACTGTCGATTACAACAGTTACCCGGCATATGCCGGGCGCGACCTTGGACTTACCCTCCAGAAAAATGTTTACCAGTTTCGGTTGTGGGCGCCTACTGCAGATGCAGTACAGTTGTTGTTTTACAAAACAGGTGATACAGGCGAGGCCACCGATAGCCTGTCTATGCAAAAAGCCGAAGCAGGCACCTGGCTTGCACGGTCAGAAAAAGCAGCACCCGGCTTATTTTATGCATTTCGTGTACGCATCGGATCGGCCTGGCTCGATCCTGTTCCCGACCCCTATGCAAAAAGTGTGGGTGTAAACGGAAAACGAGCCTGCATCGTTGACCTCTCTGATACCAATCCTGCCGGATGGTACAACGATTATATGCCGTCATTCGGCAAAGCCACAGATGCCATCGTCTATGAGCTGCATATCCGTGATGCCAGTATTTCTCCCAGTTCGGGTATCCGGCAAAAAGGGAAATACAAAGGCCTGGCTGAAACAGGAACAAAAAATGCCGCGGGACTTTCTACCGGCCTGGATCATATCCGGGAAATGGGCGTCACGCACATTCACCTGTTACCTTTCTTCGATTTTTTGTCGGTCGATGAGCGTTTTCCTGATTCCGTTCAGTACAACTGGGGATATGAACCGCTCAACTACAATGTACCCGAAGGATCTTATGCAAGCCAGGCTGCTGATGGTGTGACCCGTATACGTGAGCTGAAAGAAATGATCCAGGCCATCCATAAACAGGGATTGCGGGTAGTGATGGATGTGGTGTATAATCATACGATGCTTACGCAAAATTCACTGTTCAATCAACTGGTACCAGGTTATTATTACCGGCATTTGCCCGATGGCCGTTTTTCGGATGCCACAGCCTGTGGCAATGAGATTGCCAGCGAACGGCCCATGGTCCGCAAATTCATTATTGAATCGCTCGAATACTGGGTAAATGAATTTCACATCGATGGATTTCGGTTTGACCTCATGGGAGTACATGATATTGAAACCATGAACCAGATCGCTTACCGCCTGCGTATGATACAACCCGGTATACTGCTTTATGGTGAAGGATGGACGGCAGGCGCTTCTCCACTGCCTGAAAAAATGAGAGCCGTTAAGAAACAGGCCAGCGAATTATATGATGTAGCTGTATTCAGCGACGATATCAGAGACGGTATTAAAGGCAGTGTATTTCGCAATGAAGAAAAAGGGTTTGTGAGCGGGCAGGCCGGGCTGGAAAACAGTATCCGTTTTGGTGTGGTCGCCTCCTGCGAACATCCGCAGGTCGACTACAGCAAAGTCAATTACTCCCGCGCACCTTATGCCGCCTCACCACAGCAAACAGTGACGTATGCCGAATGCCACGACAATCATGTGCTGTGGGATAAACTGGCTTTATCGGCGAGTACCGCTTCCGAAGCAGAAAGGCGGAAAATGCATCAGCTGGCTTTATCGATTGTACTTACCTCGCAGGGCATTTCATTTCTTCATGCCGGTACAGAATTTCTGCGCAGCAAGCAGGGAAATGAAAACTCTTACAATGCCGGCGACAGGATCAATGCGATTGACTGGAATCTTAAAACACAAAACGAAGACGTGGTCCGTTATGTGCAGGCACTTATCGCCCTGCGCAAAAAACATCCCGCATTCCGGCTACAGACCGGTGAGCAGATTAAACAGCTGATCCATTTTCTCGATACGGCCCCCGGCATTGTGGCGTATACCATCGACAGTAAAAAAGCAGGGGATAAGTGGAAAAAGATTGCTGTGGTCTACAATGCCAATGAGAAGAATGCGAATCTTAATCTGCCGGGAGCCGCCTGGCAGCATTATATCCTGCCCGGACAGGAAGAGATAAAGATCCAGGCGGCAACGGTAGCTGTGCCGGGAAGAAGCTGTGTGGTGTTTTTTGTAAAATGATGGAAAAGTAAAACGATTTGAACAATGTGCTAATGGGATAAATGTGCTGATGTGCTAATGGCACATTCTTTCCCGTCATCTTCAAATCACAGGGTTTTCAAACCGAACTGTCATCTGACTTCTGCCCGGTCAGGATGCTTCGTGTCACAACCGGGGTTTACCTTCTCATCTTTAAATTCATTAGCACACTAGCATATTTATCACATTAGCACATTATTATCATTTTTCTTCCTATCTTTGCTGTTCTTAATGTTTTGCTCTTCCAGTATTGTTGTGTAACACTCTCGCAACCAGCCTGATGGCTAAACGTAAGGCGGGTAAAGTATCCGGTAGAGCCCGGATAGCCTTACCAAAATTTTCAAATTTATTTAAAAGAAGTAATAACGTGTCATTTAACGACTTACAGCTCATTGAGCCATTGCTCAGAGCGTTGGGTGAAGAGGGCTATGTGCAACCGACCCCCATCCAGGAACAAGCTATTCCCATTGTATTAAACCGCAGAGACCTGCTGGGCTGTGCCCAGACTGGTACCGGTAAAACAGCCGCATTTGCGTTGCCTTTGCTGCAACTGATGCAGCAAACCGGCCAGCAGCGTGCCGATGGTCAACGTAAACCCATCCGCGCCCTGGTATTGACTCCCACCCGTGAACTGGCTATCCAGATCGATGAAAGCTTTAAAGCTTATGGCCGATACCTGGGTCTGCAGCATATGGTGATCTTTGGAGGCGTATCACAGTATCACCAGGTAAATACCCTGCGCAGAGGCGTGGATATATTGGTGGCCACTCCCGGCCGTCTGCTTGACCTCATGAATCAGCGACATGTATCGCTGCAGGATATCGAGTACTTTGTACTGGATGAGGCAGACCGTATGCTGGATATGGGATTTGTGCAGGATGTAAAACGGATCATTGCCCGCCTGCCACAAAAAAGACAAACCCTGTTTTTCTCTGCCACCATGCCGCCTGAAATACAGCAGCTGGCCAATATATTGCTGCATCAGCCCATGCGCGTAGAGGTTACCCCTGTATCCTCTACAGCAGAGACCATTCAGCAGTATCTCTATTTTACCGAAAAGCAGAATAAAAGTTCCCTGCTTATCCATCTGCTCGGCGATCCGGCTATTCCTACCGCACTTGTATTTACCCGTACCAAACACGGCGCAGATAAAGTAGCCCGCATTCTTAACAAAGCCGGTATACGTGCCGAAGCCATTCACGGTAATAAAACACAGAATGCAAGGCAGAATGCATTGAGCAATTTCAAATCGCGTAAAACAAGAGTACTGGTAGCAACAGATATTGCAGCACGCGGTATCGATATCGATGAGCTCACCCATGTGATCAATTATGATCTGCCTGATGTACCCGAGACCTATGTACACCGTATTGGCCGTACAGGCCGTGCTGGTGCAAATGGTGTGGCATTTTCTTTCTGCGATTACGAAGAGAAAATTGCTTTACGCGACATTGAGCGCCTGATCAAAAAAGGTATTGAAGTGGTAAAAGGTCATCCGTACGATGTACCGCTTATGCATACACCGCCACCTCCTGCCCAGGGAAGTGCGCAGCCGAGCTACCTGCAAAACCGCAGATCCGGCGGTGGTGGACGCAGAGGCCGTACTTTCACGCAACGTGCCTGATCTGATCTCACAGATAATAAAAGTAAAAGCGATAATCCCTTTCGGGTTATCGCTTTTTTATTGAACACGATGCAACAAGAAATGCGTTATTGAATGGCCTGGTCCACATAGGCGGATATCCAGCCTACCTGGCCATTTTTTACCAGCTGAAATCCCTTGCTTTCATAAATAGACGTAAACTGCCGCATGATCTTCAGCAGGAGGCCGGTGCCCGCCATAAGCGCGCGCTGGTCAAATACCTGGTGCACTCTTTTTACTTCACCGCGCAGCATATCCTGATCGGCCTGGGGGTTGGCACGTGCCAGCTCGGCTTCACTCAGGGCAGAGAAATTAGTATACAACTGATCGCTCAGCCGTTTTACTTCTTCATACGTAACCGATACAGATGATTTGTTTGCCTGCTCCGGATGTGAAAGGGTAGCTACCGCCCATGCAATACCACCACTAAAGGCGATATTGTCACTCAACGGATAAGCACCACTTGCATTTACAGCATAAATCAGCTCCGAATTTTCAACTCCCGACAATACACGGGCCATCTGTTTATTGTAATTGTTGAGTGTTTTATCAAACTCATCACAGCGCTTTTCTGTTTCATTGGCCACACTCTTGGTGCCCCAGTTGAGTTGAAACAGTTTGAAGTCGCGCGTATTACCATTGGGAAAATAACCGCCCTTGGTATTGCCGCTGCCGATATCGATCAGAAAAGTGGTATAGCGGCGTGGTGCAGGTACAATACCCAGGTGGGAGAGACGCGCTTCGGCAGTTACGTCCACCACCTCCACCTGGCGTTGCGGTTCTTTGATACGCGTACGGAAAGACTGGATCAGGCCATTGACCGCATCATTGCGGTTATCTTTTTCTGCCTGCATCTTCACGCCACTGCTGATCACGGTATATATCTTGTCGGCAGGGATCTTATAGTCATCCAGCGCCTTTGTATACAGTGTGCTGAGCCCGTTAAGGGTGGCTTCGGAGCTGGCTGGTGTAAAGGAAATAAAGTCGGTATTGACAGAGGTATCTTTTAATACCTGGAAAGCGCCACTGCTTTGCGAATTGCGTCCCATTTCCACCACACTCATCTTTACACCTTTTGAACCGACTTCTATACCCGCATACACAACGGAATTGTTGTAACGGGTTTTGAGCGGCTGTGCCAGTACAGCCAGTTGCAATGAAAACAATATACCTGTCAGCAGGCACACACGGATTGCTCTACGCATAGCAGAAATTTTTGGTCAGGCGGTAAATGTAAGCATTAGCATAAACCATTAATCCTGACTCGTAAAACTACTAGTACGTATTTGTGTGAAAAATGTGCTGAATCTAATACATATAAAATATACCTAATTGATTGTCAGCAGCAACGTACTTTTACCCTTTTTTTGTGAAGGGGAGAATATTGTACTTCACCGATACCAGGCCGCTATCGTAGGTCTGGGTATCGGTCAGCTGCAACGGAATGCGTTGTTTGATACCGGTGAAAAGTGGTTTACCTGCTCCCAGTATGATCGGATGGATGGATAACCATAATTCATCTACCAGTTCATCCTGCAAGAGCGAACTCGTAAGACTGGCTCCGCCAAAAAGCCATATATCTTTTCCGGTTTCTGCCTTGATCCGTTTTACGGCAGCAGCCGCATCACCTGTCACAAGGTGACGGTCTGGTCCCACATCGGTGAGTGTATTGCTGAAAATATATTCCTTCAGACGTGGCATGCCGGGAAACTCTGCAGCCTCACCCATTGCCTGCATCACTTCAAAACTCTTGCGCCCCATAAATGAAGCATCCACCCGCTCAAAAAATGCACTCATTCCATAATCCTGATCGGTAAAGCACCAGTCAAATTCTCCGTTTGGCCCTTCAATAAAGCCGTCAAGGCTTACTGCAAGACCTAATATAAGTTTTCGCATGATCAATATTTTTTCGGTAAAAAGGGGGAACGGTACAAAGATAAGTTTCCGGCATTTTCATTCAGCAGCATTTTTTCATCCCTGCAAAAGACAACTGATCCGCAAAAAAATACAGCTCAGTAATAGAGCGATTTGAGCAGGCGTATTGAAAAGTGAGATTTGTGATCGGTGGCCGGTGACCAGTGGTCTGTAGCAGTTTTAAGCTTTAATCTTTTTTTAGCCTCTGATCACTTACCACCGGCCACCGACCACTTATTCCTTAAACCATAAACCTTATACCTTCTCATGCGACATTTTCTTTTTTTCATTGCCCTATTGATCAGCCTGGCCAGTTGCGGACAGGGGCAAAGCACTGCCCAATCAACTGTGCCGGCAGAAGTATTGACAAACGACAGCACCCACTGGACCATCTCCACACTTTCTAACCTGCAGTATGTAAACACAACACCCGGTGCCTACTACAATACCACGAAGAGCGGCGGTGGTATGATCGTAAAATTCAAATTTTTGCCCGGCGGAAAGTATGAGTTCATGCTGTACGTGCAGGTCAATACATACGGACTGGAAACAGAAAGCTGGACCCATGTAGAAGGCAAAGTAGAGTTTACCAAAAATGAAAAAGGACAGGCTATTTTTAAAACCTATCCGGCAAAAGGAATATACCGGTATTCCAAAAACGGACAGATCACCAATCGCGCAGCTACCAAAGAAGAATTGAAAAACAGCCAGCTGCGTACCTATCTGTGGGAACGCTGGGAGAATCCGCAGGATCAGCAAAATGATTACCTGCTGGTAGTTGATCTTACAGCCAACCCTGGTGCGGATCCCGATAAACCCGAAACACTCCAGCCCGATATGATATCAAAATTTCATATCCCCAAAGTAAAGAAGTAACACGGACACGGTCGTTATGTATATGCCTCCGGCAAAAAGAAAGGCTGCCCCACAAGGGTAGCCTTTTGTATGAAATAAAGAGACGTCTTATTGAGTTGATCCAGCACAATCCAGACACCCTTTTTGTCAACTCATGTCCCTTTCATGGCTACAGGCATAGGACAGTATTAGTTTTAGGTAACCAGTATAACGATACAGGTATCTAAATAGAAAAATGATAATGAAAAAAATACTTTTGTCAATCATTATCCTGCTGACAGGATCATTGGCTTTGCTGGCACAACCAGTAAGCCAGCGCGAAAAAGAAGAAATATTCAATCGTGCAAAAAAGCTGTTTGGCGAAGCTTACTATTTTTCACAAACCGCTACGAGTACCATTGCAATCCTGGATAAGCAATGGAAAGCCGGTAAGTACAAATCATTGACCACAGTAGACGATTTCATTGCTGCACTGGGTGCCGACCTCAAAAATACCGCGCATGATAATCACCTTAATTTTTTTCATGTGTCTGCCCTGGAGGCGGGTAATAAAGCCAGTGAACAACCGGCAGTGCCCTGGTTTTTTTTCAACGACAAGTTTTCCAATAATGGTCTTACCGATCTGCGTGTGCTGCCGGGTGAAGTTGGTTATATGAAAGTACAGGCCTTTGGTGCTATTGAAGACATTCTGCCGGGCGCTTTTACCTTTTTGCAAAACACCCAGGCCCTGATCATCGACCTGCGTGGCAATGGGGGAGGCATGCCCAGCAACCTGCTCATCAGTTACCTGCTGCCCGCAGACTCCATTCACCTGCTCACTATTTACTCCGGCAAACGTACCGACAGCGTCTTTACCTTCCGGCAACTGGCCGGTCCGCGCTACCTGGATAAACCTGTATACCTGCTCACCGCTAAAGGCAGCTTTTCATCTGCCGAAGAATTTGCCTATGATCTGCAACAACTGAAACGGGTGACGATAGTTGGCGAAACCACAGGTGGCGGAGCCAATCCGGGTGGTGCATTTCCATTGTATGACCTTCCTGACGGCTCACGTATCGACCTGTTTGTACCCACGGCGCGTGTAGAAAATGCGATCAGCAAAACCAATTGGGAAGGAGTGGGCGTAAAACCCGACATTGATGTAGTACCGGAAAAAGCATTGAATGCAGCCCATCAGCTCGCTCTTGAATGGCTGGCAGAACATACGGAAAATAAAGAATGGAAGAAATTATACCTGGCACTAAGAGACCGGATAAAGAGAGAAGTTAAATAGTTGAAAGGTATAAAAGTATAAAGGAAGAGTTTTAACTATTAACCAGTCACTGGTCACCGAACACCGGCAACTGACCCTTAATAAAATACAAAAAGGGATAGAGAACTATCCCTTTTGTAAGTTTGATAAAGGGCGAATCGGAGAACCCTTCATCGAGCTTAAAATTAACCTAAACCTTAACCATCAAAACGTTTCAGAACCTTAACCTTATCTATTAACAGTAACTGTGATCGTGATTGATAGTGCAAAGATCGACCAGGCACGGTTGCTAAAAAATAGTAGTCGGCCCCAATCTCTTGTACTGCATCTTACGACCTGCTTGTAGAATATCGACTACAAGAAAGGGTACTGGCTTTTGCCCCCAGGTCCTGCCCAGGGGCAAGGTAAAAGGTAGATGGGAGAGGGTCCAAAGGAGTTATTAAAGTGTATTTAATACACAAAGATTTAATATCCAGTTTATTGCACTTAATTCCGGGCAATTTTGTTCAACGAATTGATCGCTGTATACAGTTGCCGGAAACAGTTCCAGGGTGTATTACCGCCTCCTTCACCATCAGGTGCCCCGGCATAATAACCACGAAGGAAGGGGCGGGCGGGCGACCATACGGTCTGCACCATACCCAGCAGACGTTCCTTTACAGGCTTACTGCTTTGTCCGCGGGCACGCAGGATATCTTCCAGTTGCACTAAGGCCAGTTCCGGTTTGCGCCAGGGGCAGGTCACTACTCTCAGCCCTTTCAGGGCGAAATAAACAGCCGTCTGATCGGCACGTTCATAATGCCAGTCGCAGATCACCACATCTTTAGGGATCATATCTATCGCGGTATGTGTATTGTTCATACTCGCTTCCCACATGCCCAGCCCGGTGGTGGCGCCATCGAGCAAACGATCTCCCCATATCCATAGCTCACGTCCGGAAGCCGCCAGGTGGTTGCGGATACGGCTGACCTCGCCGGCAAAGAGTTGTGCTTTATCCTTACCCTTGCAACGGGGGCAACGGGCATCACCGATATAAAATACTTCATCCATACCGGCATGAAAGGCAGTCGCCTCAAATGCTTCGCATATTTCATCCATCAGCGCAAACACCACTTTATGTACACCGGGGTGCAGGGGACAATAACTTTTGCAGTACAGGCTGTCGGCATTGGGCCATTTGTACTCGGCCGGCAATTTTACATGCGGCGTTTCATCAAACTGCGGATATACTTTCAGCAGGTTTTCTGAAGTGCCCTGCCAGGACTGATGTCCCAGCAGATTGATCTGGGGAATAATGCGGATACCGTTTTCGCGGCAGGCTGCTACAATCTGTTTCACATCCTGCCTGGAGAGCGCTACTGTATTACGCAATTCGGGATGGGAGGTAAACTGGTAATTATAATCCACCCGGAGTATCAGGGTATTCACCTTTTGCGGTGCCAGCTCTTTCCGGATAAAAAGAAGAAACGAATCAAGGTCTGCCGGCTGGGGAGCGGCAATACAAAAGCCACGTACCGGCAAAAGACTATCCAGTTTGTCCTGTGCCAGCAGACGAGCACTTCCTGTCAGGCAAAGTAAAGCCAGCAGGCATCGCAGTAAGGTTGGTTTCATCATGCTTAAATGTAAAACATATTCAGCATATACCTGTCAACGGAAGAGTTTGCCGGCGGCAACACTGGTGATGGGAAATTTACTTAGGTCTTTTATGTAGCCGAAACACTACAATATCATGTCAGCCGTATTGACAACAGAATAAGCGCTTTAACTATTTTTTTGGGCAGTGTGGCTTCGTTCCTTTGCTTTAGTAAAGTACCAATACACATTAAACACTGCTTATCTAAAAAGATCGACCTATGGGAATGAGACAACTTAAAATCACGAATTCGATTACGAATCGTGAAGCATCCAGCCTGGACAAATACCTCCAGGAAATTGCAAAGGTGGAAATGATTTCTGCCGAAGAAGAAGTTCGCCTGGCTTCACTGATCAAAAAAGGAGACAAGGCTGCACTGGATCGTTTAACCCGGGCCAACCTCCGCTTTGTCGTTTCAGTTGCCAAACAATACCAGGGCCAGGGGCTGTCGCTTCCCGACCTGATCAATGAAGGCAACCTGGGACTTATCAAGGCAGCGCAACGTTTTGATGATACCCGTGGTTTTAAGTTCATCTCCTTTGCTGTATGGTGGATCCGTCAGTACATCCTGCAGGCGCTGGCCGAAAACAGCCGCATGATCCGTTTACCTCTCAATAAAGTAGCGCTTAGCGGAAAGATACAGCGTACACAGTCTGAACTCGAGCAGCAACTGGAGCGCGCCCCTTCTACCGAAGAGCTGGCCGAAGCACTGGATGTAAACATCGATGATATCAATAATACCCTGCGTCACAAGAATGGCCACGTGAGCCTTGACTCGCCTGTGATGGGTGAGGATGAAGATGGATCACTGCTCGACATGCTCGAAAACCCCAACGCAGACCGCACAGAGGGTGAGTTGTATGGCAGCGATTCGCTCAAACAGGAGATTGGCCGCTCCCTGCAGATCCTTAATGCCAAGCAAAAACAAACGATCTGTTATTACTTTGGTATCAATGTTGACCACCCGTTGAGTCTCGAAGATATCGCCCGCAGAATGGACCTGACGCCGGAACGCGTGCGCCAGATAAAAGATAAAGCCCTCATGCTGCTGCGAAATACCAAGAACACACAGGTATTGCGCAGTTATCTCGGAGCCTGATTAGTAGCCATCCGTTATCCTATGAAACAAGAAAGCTCTCCTTAAGGAAAGCTTTTTATTTTTTACTCATTACCAGTTGCTATCGGTTTATCATTACGCGACCATTCACTCCACGATCCAACATACAACCGGGCTCCGGTAATACCTGCCCGCTCAAGGGCCAGCAGGGTATGACAGGCGGTGACACCCGAACCGCAATGCACGATCACTTCTTTCTTGTTTTCTACCAGCGGCTCATATATATCCTGCAACTGTTCTGTGGCCTGAAATTTACCAGTGGCGTCCAAGTTGCTCATATACGGTTGATTGACGGCACCGGGGATGTGGCCTGCCACCAGGTCGATCGGCTCACTTTCGCCACGGTAGCGATAAGCTTCGCGTACATCGATCACCAATTTGTCCGGGTCGGCAGCCGCAGCGGTTACCTCTTCGATGGATGCGACCGGCATTTGCCAGCCACCGGCAGGGTAAGGCGATTTTATTTTCGCATCAGATGCTGTATCTGACAATACCGCACCGGCAGCTTCCAAAGCCTGCAGACCGCCACTTACGACCTGCACCTGCTGATGCCCCACCGCACGGAGCATCCACCAGCAGCGGGCAGCGGCGTTGGCGCCAGCCTTATCATCATAAATGATCACACGGCTGACCGGCTCTACACCTGCATTGCCCAGCCATTGCAAAAAAGCAGAAAGCGAAGGCAGGGGGTGGCGTCCGCCATCGGCAGCATCCGGCTTTACTGCCGACAGATCTTTGTCCAGATCTGCATGCACCGCACCACTGATATGCCCGGCTGCAGAACGTTTTGCTGCATCGGCACCACTGCGGGCATCAATAAAAATCACATTTGGAGTATCTATAAGTTTTATTGCTTCACCAGCGTCGATAAGAGGTTTAAGAGCTGACATAAAAACAGGTTCAATTAGTTCAAAAAGATTAAGTAGTTAGAAAGGGATGATTAAAATTAGTTAATACTGTGTTTATAACCGAAAGAAATGATAGAGCATCTGTATATGGTATGCAGCAAAAGACTTTATAAAAACGAAATCTTCGTTTTGATGTCAGGGCCTTATTTTGTAATGGACTTACACAAACGATTGACCCGTTGATTTCATATATACAAAACACTTAGTGCATATCCTGTGCATAAATATTCCGGATTTATTGTATGTATTTTATGAAATAAAAGCATCAAATTCAGTGAACAATACTTGCCACCAACATGCTATTGAACCGAACCTTGCTATCGGGCATCCTATACCTGTGTCTGATCCTGCCATGTTTTGTACAACAACAGGACGCAGGAGATACAACGCTTCACTTCAACGTTATGGCCTCTGGGGCTCTTTACGGCCAGGTTATCCAAACTATTAAATTTTCATTATGAGATTCATTACATTAATCTTGATGCTGGCCTTTACAGCACTTTTAAGTTGTAAAGACAGGCCTGAGAGAAAGATTTTCGTCAAATCCATTTTACTTTCCGGCGAGACACGAATTGATTGGTATGTTCATAGTTCGGTTAGTAATTTCGCTCCTGATTTTCTTCAGCTAAGTACAAATGATAAAACCCCGTTTTTTGTAAGTTTTTATTTGTCGGATATAAAGTATAAGAACGATACTTTGTTTGTTTCCTTGTGGAAGGGAGATTATGATAAATTGGATAAGGATATTATTGGGGGAATTACGGTTAAAATTGATTCCAGCGGCACCAATTCGAATGATGCTATGAGCCGAATAGGCAGATTAAAAGATGCCGGAGTCGACATTTTTGCACCTCATTTGAAAGATGCGCCTTGCGTTGGGGAAGAGTGTGATTGATGCTAACCAATTCATCAGTTTGTGCTAATTTGATGGATTCGAATAGGAATGAACTTGATCGGTTGGACGGAATGCTGAAGGGCCGAAAATCGTATATATATACCCCAGATTAAAAGAAAATAGATTATACTATGAATAAATTACTTCGGATCTTCCCAATGGTACTTCTATTTCAATTGTTAATAAATGCTCAGACAATTGCAGCTATTAAAATAGGGGGATCGGACACCACGATAGTTGGCGTTTTGATAGCATCGGATTCAATTAGAATTAATCCGGCAAATTTGTTAAGCGGAACATATTACTATGGCGTTCACCATTATGCAATTGGACGTTTAGATGTTCAAACTGGTAAAGTAACAGATACAGTTATTGTAGCTATGGTCTTTAACATAAAGACAGAGTCAAAAATGTATTTGAAAAACTTTGGACTAAAGGCTGGAAAGAAGTACATATTTGATGTGCATAATTTCACACCATGTGATTCAGACTTTCCACGGTTAGAAGGGAGGTGTGATCCGAAAAGTTTACAGTTTTTCCCGGATTCTAAAACATTAATAGATAGTTATAAACAAATTCTTAGAGTAATCAATTTTTTTCGAATTTAAAAATTCGGCTCGCGGATGATAATCTGGCCAGTCGTTGAATTTGGGAGGAAGGAGCTGCGGAAAGTTGTGGATAGAGTAACGGGAAGTAACAACGGTAAAAAAGGAGACTTTAAAGATGGTTTTGCCGGGGCATTAGATGAATACGATCAACCACAAAGAGTTTGTTTGGGAATGGCCATTGAAGGATCGGCCTAAAACTAACCCTAAACGATAATACCGATGACAACTATTCGAATGGTAACCTGTATTGCCTTGGCAGGAATCGCTTTATTGATTTCTTCCTGCAATGCTTCAGTAGACACCTCTGACCCTATTACAGTAAAAGATACTGTATTCGCCCCAATAAAGCTTCGAAAATTGACTTCTGACGGGATGCAAAACTTTGAGGCAGTAAGCATGATTAACGATACAGTTTATTACTTCCTGCCAATAGTGGGAGATACAACTAAGGTTCGGCTTAGGACTGCTTTTTATTTCGGAAAGCAGGATGGGAAGTATCACTATCAGTATAGAGGCGACTCCGTAATTGAGAGAAGTTTCTTCCATCGACATTTAGGAAAGGAGGATTTTTCATTTGACCCGATTGGGAAACCAAAAGTTGTTTACGATAGTCTCCCCCAAGAGATTTTGGATAAACTGCTCCTTCGCTTTGAAAATGAACATAACATTATTTGTAAAAAAATTTCAGGTACCTACTATTTTTTGGATAAGAAGTGGCCTTTTATAATATTCAGATATGATGAAAAGACAGATCAATTAATAACACTGCGATTTTTGGATACGTATCATGATGTTGTTGGGATGATTGCCAAGGATTGGGATGGCGATGGCCTACCTGAGTTTATTATGCTCTATAAAGGCGGACTTCCGCGAGAAGACTATATTGAGTGCGGCTTCTATAGTGTTACTTTTAAGGATACAATTACCGTTGTTTACGATAATTGGCCCAAATGATCGGCAGCGCTTTAACCTAGACATTGATTAGGAATTGTCGATTGGTTTTGCAATATCACTGATTGTTTTATTCTTTGGTATTTTATATTAGTATTGAGCAGGCTTGAACACATTGAGGATGTGAACGGAAAGCAATTTTCTTCTTCACTGACCCAATAAAAAAGCTGCCTCCATTGGAGGCAGCTTTTTCGTATGCAAATAGCTTTATCAGTTTACACCACCTTTGCGGGTGGGAGAGGTTTGGGCAGGCCATTTGCCGGGCTCGCCTGTACGGGGATTAACCGGCAGTACACTCTTTTCGCGGGAAGTATGATTGGGATCTTCGCAGGCCATATACACCAGGATGGCTGCAAGGATGGCATTGCTGCGTACATCATCAAACACGATCTTGTCGTAGGTATCGCGGTTGGTATGCCAGGTATAGCTGCCATATGACCAGCTGTTGGAGCTGAGCGAAAAACCGGGAGCACCTGCGGCAACAAAGGAAGCAAAATCTGATCCGCCACCACCGGGCGATCCTGGAAAACGTGTTTCGATCTGGCTGCGGATATCAGCAGGCACCGCACTCAGCCAGCGACCAATATAGTCATAGGCATGCAGGAAACCCTGTCCGGAAATATTTACCACACGGCCTGTACCATTGTCCTGGTTAAACAGCGCCTGCAGATTCTTTATGATCTCCGGATGATCTTCTACAAAGGCACGTGAACCATTCAGTCCCTGCTCTTCGCTGCCCCAGTGACCTACCAGGATGGTACGTTTGGGATTGGGATAGATCTTTTTCAGGATACGCATAGCTTCCATCATTACCAGTGTACCGGTTCCGTTATCGGTAGCACCGGTACCACCGTCCCATGAATCGAAGTGAGCCGACAGCATCACATACTCATCGGGCTTTTCGGTGCCTTTGATCTCGGCTACAGTATTGAAAGTAGGCATCAGGCCCAGTTCTTTTGAATCAGCCCGTACACTGATCTTCGGTTTCTGACCTGATTCTGTAAGACGATACAGCAAGCCATAATCTTCGAGTGAAATATCGACCGTAGGTATCTTAGTTGTATTGGCGCCAAAGATCTTGTTTGCACCAAAACCATTTGACCAGTTGGAAGCTACCACACCTGCAGCGCCGGCTTTTTCGAGTGCCAGGGCCAGGTTCTTGGCATTCAGGCCAATTTTGCTCATGCGTTTGCGCCAGGCATCGGTCTGCTCATTACGCTCTTTTTTCATTTTCTCGAAAGAAGCTTCTGTGGCAAACTCTTTCCAGTTATAATCGGGACGGCCGGTAGGCTGAGGCATGGAGATCATCACAAATTTGCCTTTTACATTGGGCAGCCATTGTTTGAAAGCATTGGAGTCAGCTACTTCAGGAAGAATGATGGTCTCGCCGGTAACTGTTTTACCATTGGTGCCGGGGCTCCAGGCCAGTTGCATGCCTTCAATGGTTTTGACACGAGGGTATACCATATCGATATGGGTCACGCCGCGTTCCCAGCCACGCCATTCACCCCACTGTTCATTGCGCGCAGTAATACCCCAGGTGCCATACTTGGCTACAGCCCAGTCATGCGCCTGTTTCATCTGGGGAGTGCCTACCAGGCGGGGTCCGACGCCATCCATCAGCTCATGTGCCAGTTTTTCGAGTTGCGAGTTTTCATTAGCTTCCCGCACAATACCCTTGATAATAGTTGTATCAGGCTTTTGTGCATACCCTATGCTGCCCGCCAGCAGCAGGGTTACTAAAAATGATGTTCCAGCTTTTCTCATTTGTATCGTTTTAGTGAACAGGTAAGTGAAATATGCCGCCGAATTTAGGCAATCAGGATCGATTTCAGCAACCGTTGATACAATTAGATACTATTCATGCGGTTTATTCACCTATTTTTCCTGAAAAAAGTGATCACCGCTATCAACCTGTCCCGGCATGCAGATATTCTACGCATATGGGAAGCTTCCGTACAGGCCACTCATTTTTTCCTTGCACCTGCCGATTTCCGGATCATCCGCGATCTGTTGCAAAACGATTTTCCGGAATCGGTAGCACTCTATGGCTTTTTTGATGAGGCAGGACAAATGCAGGCCTTTATGGGTATTGAAGCGCAGAAAATAGAAATGCTTTTTATAACACCCGCCCTGCGCGGCAGGGGCATAGGCCGCCAAATGATGCAATATGCAATACGGCAATGCCATGCAACGAAAGTCGATGTGAACGAACAAAACCAACAAGCCCTGGATTTTTACCGCCATATGGGTTTTGAAGCAAAGGGGCGATCTGCCACAGATGGACTGGGCAAACCTTACCCCTTGCTTCATCTGCAACTGACCGGGACCGACTCAGCCAACCAGTAATAAGCAGTCATTATCCCAAACAATTAGTGCCCCCAGATCAACCGGCCGGGCAATTCATAATAAGAAAGCTGCCCTTTATAGGCCAGTGTAAGAAAAACAATATCGATACAGGCATGTACGGCCATCAGCAGCCATATATTGCGGCTGCGCAGGTAAATGATCCCGAACAAAAGCCCCCAGATGCCGGTGACAACAACACCCGCAGTGCCCTCATAGGCATGTGCCCAGCCAAAGAGCAGGGCAGGGATGAGGCAGACTATGGCAGACCGCCATCTACCCGGCGGTAGTAATTGCTCCAGGTGATAAAACATAAAACTTCTGAACAGCAACTCTTCGCCTACAGCGGCACTGATCAGCATGAAAGCCAGCAATCGCAAATAACGCGGCAGATCTCCTTCGAGCGAATTGAAATAACTATAATCAGGTACTTCATTAAAAATACGATTGATGCCCGGCTGAATCAGCCAGTCCATGAATAGTTCCAGCAATGCGGCAATCAGTAAAACAGTGCCTGCCCATTTAAGCGGACGACGGATCTTTACAAAACCCAGTTGCTTTGGTTTAATACCGGTGATCCAGGCCCAGGCCAGGATAAACAGGATAATTACAATAAAAGTCCAGGGAAAACGAAACCAGCCGCTTCGCATCAGCCAGTAAGGGAAAACAATAGCAAACAAAGACGTCGCAATACGCCACCAGCGCGGAGCTGCCTGCAGGGTTATCATTGATGTATTTCTTTTTGGATAAAGCAAACTAATAGCTTTATCTCCTGCACAAAAGGCATTCCTACATGAACCGCCACATCTACTGCATCAATTGACCGGATTGCAGCATCTTTGCAGCACTATTCATACGTCAGCACACATATTTCCCTATACCGAACAGCGTTTCTCCTTTAATGGACTGGAAGTCTGGTTATGTATACCGGATGCAGCTACGGTGCAGCCTTATTACAGCAAACAGCCGCAGGATGCTTTCTGGTCGCGGGTATGGCCTGCAGCAGAAGCTCTCTGCGGGTTTATAGCCCGGCATACAGATCAGGTAAGTGGTAAAAAAGTATGGGAGCTGGCGGCCGGGCTGGGACTGCCATCACTACTCGCCGCATACAATGCTGCCAGCGTGTATTGTACCGAACAACAACCAGCCGCTATTCCTTATATCAACCTGTCTGCGCAAAAAAACGGGTTGACCAATTTGAAAACGGCTGCTATCGGCTGGGAAGAATTACCAAACCCTATTGATGCAGATATAGTCTTGCTGAGCGATGTGAATTATGATCCCCGGCATTTTCCGGTTTTACAAAACAGCCTGGCAAAAATAATCGGGCAGGGGATACCGGTATGGTTGAGCACACCACAACGTTTAATGGCCAAACCATTTGTGGAAGCTTTGCTTCCCCATTGCATTCACCGCGAAGAAGTGCTGGTAAATGGCAACCAACTGCCGATGCAGGTATGGGTATTGCAGGATAAGCCCTGAGTTTATTTCAACTGCCTGCCTAACTCAGCAGCAGTCAGCACACCCTGTCCCCGCCAGATTTCCTTCCTGTTTTTATAAATGATAAAGGTGGGAAAAGTATCGGCCTTCAGGTAAGTGGCGAGATCGGTTTGAGCTCCACCATCGATGCGTATCACGGTATACTTTCCTTTTGCAGCTGCATCCAGGCTGTCTACCACAGGTTGCATTTTTTTGCAGGGCGGACACCAGGCTGCCCCGATATCAACCAGTGCAATGCCCTGGGCAGGCAGCATGTCCGTGAAAGTATCCGGGCTGATCTGGCTGACCGACTCCTGTTGGTCTACCGCTTTTCCGGCGCGTTTCCATGCATTCATTCCTCCGATCATATTGAATGCCTTAAACCCGTTTTGATTAAGCCATGCCGTAGCGGCAGTGCTACGTGGCCCGGCGAGGCAGTATACATAAACCGGTTTATTTTTATCGAGCGCAACGATTCGCTCCTTAAACTCTTTCTGATCGTTCCAGTTGGCCTGAAAAGCGCCGGTTATATGACCAGTCTGGTATTCGCCCATAGTACGTACATCCAGGAGTTGTATATCTTTTTGCCGGATGGCTTTTTCAAATTCATCGGTGCTGATATCAGACGAACTGGTTTGTGCAATACCGGAAATAAAACTGATGAGCAGGAGAGGCAGGATACAGATCGCTTTCATTCTTCTTCAATTTTAGAGGAAATGCAAAGGTAGGCATCACTGTTGTCCGGGAAAAATTATCTGGTAAAGAGTTCCGTTCCGCATCAGATTCGTGACCACCTGATCAGCACGCTGCGGTTACAGATCGGTGTATCAACAGCTTCATCCACCATTTATGGTAACAGCCAGGGACATAAAGGTTTCATTAGCACACTGGCACATTTACCTCGTCTTTTCATAAATTACCCCCATCCCATTACACTAACAATCGTTATCTTTACACCGCTTTTTGCTAAAAAAACTATATGAAAGAAGTCTATATCGTATCGGCCGTAAGAACCCCGATAGGCAGTTTTGGAGGATCATTCAAATCGCTTTCCGCTACACAATTAGGCGCCATCGCCGTAAAGGCCGCCGTTAACCGGGCCGGCCTGAAACCAGAGCAGGTGCAGGACTTGCTGATGGGTTGTGTAATACAGGCCAACCTGGGCCAGGCGCCTGCCAGACAGGTGGCCCGTTTTGCCGGCTTGCCCGACCAGGTCAATTGCACTACTGTAAATAAAGTGTGTGCCAGTGGCATGAAAGCTATCGCACAGGCCGTACAAAGCATTTTGCTGGGCGATGCGGATATAGTGGTTGCAGGCGGTATGGAAAGTATGAGCAATGTGCCCTTTTATGCAGAACAAATGCGCTGGGGCAATAAATATGGCCATGTATCGATGCTGGACGGTCTGGCCAAAGACGGCCTGACAGATGTATATGATGGTAAAGCCATGGGCAATGCTGCCGAACTTTGCGCCAGAGAATGTGGTATCAGCCGCGAAGAGCAGGATCAGTTTGCTATTGAAAGTTACCAGCGCAGCCAGCGGGCATGGGAAGCCGGCCTGTTTGCGGCAGAAGTGGTACCCGTGGAAATTCCTCAACGCAAAGGAGACCCCATCATATTTGCCAAAGATGAAGAGCCTTACAACGTAAAATTCGATAAGATCCCTTCGCTGAGTCCGGCGTTTCAAAAAGATGGAACCGTCACAGCGGCCAATGCCTCTACCATGAACGATGGTGCGGCTGCCCTGGTACTGGTAAGTAAGGAAAAAGCGGAAGAGTTGGGACTAAAACCGCTGGCCCGTATCCGTGCCTATGCAGATGCAGAGCAGGCGCCGGAATGGTTTACGACCACACCTTCACTGGCAGTGCCCAAAGCAGTGGCCAAGGCTGGTCTGACGATGAATGATATTGATTACTGGGAGCTCAATGAAGCATTTGCAGTAGTAGGTATTGAGAATTCACGTCGTATGAAACTGGATCCGGCCCGTGTCAATGCACATGGCGGTGCTGTATCGATTGGCCACCCCCTGGGAGCCAGTGGTGCACGTATCATTGTGACCCTGCTGAATGTGCTTAAAGCCAACAAAGCCAAATATGGTGCAGCCGGTATCTGCAATGGCGGAGGCGGAGCCTCGGCCATGGTGATCGAGAATATAGACTGATTTGTTTATAAAAAATCCAGGCGCTCCACTTACCATGGAGCGCTTTTTGCTTTCTGGTATAGATCGCCCCGGTTATAGACCGGAAACCAGTAACTTTATTAAAAGCCTGTCATATGAAAGTTTTAGTATTCATCTGTAGTGCTGCTATACTTGTACTCGCCACAGCAGCTAAATTTCCAGCTATCAGCAATGCCGACGCCAACGAAGGCTCCTGGCTGGCCCGCCAGGGACAGGAAGAGCAATGGATACTGATCAAAGACCAGTATTTTACCTGGACCGCTTTTGACAAGGCCAATAAAAAATTCATCCGCAGCTTTGGCGGCCCCATTACGTTCGATGCAACAACGGCACAGGTTACCATCGAATTTGATACGCAGGTAAAGGATCGCATTGGCCAGGCATTTACCTATAACTATACACGCAAAGACAAACAACTGGCACTCGATCTGGGTACCGGCCTCAGCAACTGGCAACAGGGCGATGATGGCAAAGGTGATCTCGCCGGCAACTGGCGCATCAGCGGCCGTATGCAGGGTGGTGAAATGAGCCGCATACCCAAAGCCGACCGTAAGACATTAAAACTGCTGACAGGCAACCGGTTTCAATGGATGGCGATCAATCCCGCTACACGCGAGTTTTTTGGTACCGGCGGCGGCACCTATACATTCGTCAATAACCAGTATACAGAAACCATCGAATTCTTTTCGCGCGACAGTTCGCGTGTGGGTGCCTCACTCAGTTTTTCGGGTACCGTAAACGACAATGACTGGCATCACAGCGGTAAAAGCAGTAAGGGAGATCCGCTGCATGAAATATGGAGCAGGGAAAAATAATATACAGGTTGTGATGCATCATCAACCCTAACTTTGCAGGGCCTATCCTCCATTCATCAAATGATCTTACCATGAGCAATCACCCTATGTTGACAATCCGTGAAGCAGAGATAACAGAAGCACCACTGATTGCAGATATGAGCCGGCGCACATTTTATGACACATTTGCGGCCAGCAACAAGGCTACAGACATGGACAAATTCCTGGATGAGCAGTTTTCCTTTCAGAAACTCGTGGAAGAAGTAGGCGCACCCGGCAACTTATTTCTCCTGGCCTTTACAGGCAGGGAAGCACAGGGGTATGCAAGGCTCCGGTTTAATAACAACCCACCATCGCTTGGCAACAACAAGGCGATGGAGATTGCCCGTTTATATGTAGAAAAGACAGCGATCGGCACCGGTGTCGGACATTGCCTGATGGAGCAATGTATAGAACGCGCAAAGCAGGCCGGCTGTGACCAGGTGTGGCTGGGTGTATGGGAACATAACCAGCGCGCTATCCGCTTTTATGAAAAGAATGGTTTTGTAAAATTTGCCGAGCATCCCTTTGTACTCGGAGAAGATGTACAGACAGACTGGCTCATGAAAAAACAACTGCAATAAAAAAGGCTGGTATGAAAATACCTGCCTTCCCAGCCAGCTTCGTGCGGCTGCCACACTATCACACAGACATCTTTCATTTCGTTTGCCATAGCAGAAGACCGGATTTAAACTATCCCGCGTATTATTTCCCACGGCAACGGGCTGGCCTGAAAAGGCACCGGTGATCTGATGACCAAACAAGAGGCGATAACTATTATCGTCCTCAATGTCTGTGTACGCTGTAAACTAACATTCTTTGCCGCTTATTTTTTCCGAAACAAACCATGGTTGTTTTCTGTAGCCTATACAGCTATTGCCGGTTCATTAATACACTCGTGGGGAGATAGGCTGCATTGATAGGGTTGTAATGCCGGTTGAGCCGGAGATGATCAGGCGGGTTGCCCGGGTTCTGCCGCAGAACTATCCAGGATGGCCAGTACGACTTCTTTATAGCTCCGGCCGATAGGGATCAGGTGCTTGTTGATCTCCACATCTGTAGCCGTAAAGGCATCGATCTTATCGCGCGATACGATGAATGAGCGATGTACGCGTAAAAAATTGTTGCGCGTAAGCATTTCCTCCACCTGTCCCAGCTGAAATTTGGTCAGTATCGACTGGCGCAGCGTAACTATGCGGATATATTCCTTGATACTTTCTATATAAAGTATTTCGTCCAGAAATACACGCACCTTTTTCTTACTGACATTGAAATAGAGAAACGGTCTTTCGGGTATGCCTGTCACGACCGGAGCAGTTGGTGTTGTACGTCCCTGTCCCTGGCGTAGTTTGTTGACGGCCTGCAGAAAACGACTGAACTCAATTGGCTTCAACAGATAGTCCAGCACATTGAGCTCATAACCCTGAACGGCATATTCGTGATAAGCTGTAGTGACAATAATAGCAGGAGGCTGCTGCAAAGTCTTTATAAAATCAAGGCCTTTCAGCCGGGGCAAATGAATATCCAGGAAGATCAGGTCGATCGGTTCCTGCTGCAGGTATTCAATGGCAAAAAGTGCATCGGGACAGATCTTTGCCAACGATAAAAAAGGTACCTGCCGTACATAATCGGCCAATACCTCGGCTGCCAAGGGCTCGTCTTCAACGATGATGCACCGGTACTGCTGCATACGATTGGAGGTTTAGGATAAGGCAAACGGAAAACCGGTCCTTTAAGCTTTCCAGGCTCAGCTGATGGTCGGGATACATAAGCTGCAATTGCCGGCGCACATTGCTCAACCCGATATTTTCCTGTATCGGATGCTCATCGACTTCTGCCATAGAATTGCTGATCATAAAGGTAAGCACTCCATCCTGAAGTGTTACGCTCAAATGGATGAATGACTGAAAACGGCTTTCGCTGGCACCATGCTTGAAAGCGTTTTCTACAAATGGCAATAAAATAAGCGGTGCTATCGGCTGTTGTTCATTATCGACAGACCGTTCCATTTCTATCTGCAACCGGTCATCGTACCGGATCCGCTCCAGTTCTATATAATTATCCATTACCCGCAGTTCTTCAGCGAGTGTAATACTGGGCCTTGCCGATTCATACAGCATAAACCGTAGCAGCTTCGACAGCTTCATCACCACATCAGGTGTCTCATCGGCTTTCTTGCGGGCCAGGGCATAAATATTATTAAGCGTATTGAATAAAAAATGAGGATTGGTCTGTGCACGCAGGAATTTCAGCTCGGCTTCCAGCTTTTCCTTTTCCAGGCCTTTTTGTTTTTCTTTCATCGCCAGCTGCATCCGATACTGGCTAAATGCAACCAGGAGGCCGGCCACGAATATCAGGTCAAGAAAAGAAGACAAAATACGATTGGGCTCAAAAAGCGCACTTGCCGAAGACGGTTCATGATAAAAGTAAGGCAGGATAAAGAAAATAATCAATACCCGGTGAAGCACCGTCGCTGCAGCAAATGCCAGTACCGTAATGGTTATTTTCCGTACGGCCCCTTTAAACCATATATTACCCTCTGTGTTCAGTAAATAAGACAGAAAATAACAAAACGGGATCTTTATCACTACTAATGTGCATTCAGCTTCCAGCGCCATGATCCAGCGCTCCAGCGGAGGAGTGGAGGCAAATGATGAACTGATCCAGGCAAATTCTACATACGTCTCAAATAAAACATAGCCAACCCAAAACAGAACATGATAAAGGAATCGACGCTGCATAACATTAAAAATCGTCATTTTCCTTTACTGTTCTGAACCTGTTCTATAAAAAAACAATTTTCTCCCTATCAACGCCGGTTTTCTCCCCATTAGCTGCAAAATGCCGATACATCCGTTTTATATGGGTTTGGATATACGGCCTGTATACAATGCCATTGTGTGAAAATACAGGCGACTATTTTGCTCTGAATCTGATCAGATATGAGCAAACTGTTTATGTATGCACTGTCGCTGGCGATCGTTCACCTCGCCGCTGCGCAGGATAATCCGTTTCGGAATGCACCCGATACCGCCAGCCTGTTTGACCGGCTGCCTGTAAATACATCGCTGCGGGAACGGGACTTTGCCCTTTCTCCAGACGGACAGGAAATATATTATACCCTGCAGGCACCGGCAGGTGGTCTGCAAACCATCCTTTTCCAGCGCAAACAACCCAATGGCAACTGGAGTGCTCCTGCAGTAGCTCCTTTTTCGGGGCAGTATGCCGACCTGGAACCCTGCTTTTCGCCGGACGGGCAACAACTCTTCTTTGTCTCCAACAGACCGGTAGAAGGAAACAGGGCAAAGGATTTTGATATCTGGAGGATGAACCGGACTGCATCGGGCTGGGGCCCGCCGGCAAACCTGGGCAGCCCTGTCAACACAATAGCCGACGAATTTTATCCCAGCGTGTCGCGCAATGGCACTCTTTACTTTACCGCAGCGTACAGGCGTGGATTGGGAAAAGAAGATATTTATGCTGCCAGTTGGAATGGCAGCAACTATGAAGAACCACAACCGCTGGATGCTGCCATCAATAGTATGGGTTATGAATTCAACGCCTTTGTATCGCCCGATGAACAATACATTTTGTTTACAGCTTACGGACGTGCAGATGATATGGGAGGAGGAGACCTTTATCTGAGCAAAAAAAATGCAAACGGACAATGGCAACCGGCACAAAACCTTCGCATCATCAATTCAGACAAGCTGGATTATTGCCCCTCACTGAGCCCCGATGGACAGATACTGTTTTTCACAAGCGAACGTATGACCCTTCCTGTAGCCGGTGAGGAAGTACACAACTTTACCGAGCTGCAAAAAGCATATGCACAATTGCTGAATGGGGGAGGAAATATTTACTGGATCAGCTTTGCTGCACTTCTCAAAACACTTTCACCAAAAGGAGAATAGGTATTAACGTTTGGGCGTTCGCGGACTATCTGAAAAATAGTCATAGCCTTGCGCATTGCCATCTGCCAGAGAAATGGTCCAGAGCAGGTGCGTTTGCTGATGGCCCAAATCCGGATTGTCTGCCCCCAGCACCAGCAACCGGTTGCCGGTCCATATCCAGTGTGCCCATTCCGTAATTCCGGTATCAAACTGCCAGCGTATATTGCCTGAGCGGTCAATGCGCCTGAGTACTACCGTACCGTCGCGTCCCACACGGCTTTTACTAATGAAAAGCCACGAATCAGGCCCGGTGAGACGAATGGGCTGTGCGGTGGCCTTATCGAGCAGAAAACCACCGTCAAGCAGGTAATCCGCTTTTTCAAGCTGTACAGCAGCTGTTTTTTCAAATTCAGCTTCATCGTATTTGTTGATGAAGTAAGGTGCTGTGTACAACATTCTTCGCACAGCATCGCCGTAGGCAGGTTGCCATTGAATACGCACATTGGCCTGGCGCATTTCTTCGGCAGAAAGAACCGTATACAATGCTCCGTTTATCGTATCAAGACTGATATGCATTTGCGAATAGGAAGGGTAGTAGCGCTCACTTAATTGTTCCTGCCGGCGGAGCAACTGTTGTTGCTCTCTTTGTTCCTTCTCCCCATTTCTGATAAGGATATATAAACTATCCCGCCGCTGCTGTATGCGCTGCCGCAGACCGGCAAATTGGAGAGAGGATATTTTCTGCTGACGCAGCAGCGCGTATACACTATCCTGCTGACGCAACCCCGCCTGTACCTGCCCGCGCCAGGCGTTGATCTGTTGCTCCGGATCATCTGCCAGCCCAGTTTCAGACACTGGCTTTAATAACAGGGTGGCCGAATCCAGTTGCCAGCGGCTGCCATCTGACAGCGTCACCAGCAACCTCCGCTGACGGGTATCGAAAGTATAATAGCGCTTTTCCTGTGGCCACAGCCCCTTGCTGGCCGGGTTGAGTTTTTCGAGTATCTCCGTATCTGCTTTCTTTTCCAGTGTAAACGGATCGAAGGCCATTAGTTCACCCATATACACCCAGGCCAGTTGTCCCCAGGCAGCAATACATTCTACCGGAAATGATTGGATGTCTTTGTGCCGTTTGACTTTTTGTACGGCAAGCCTGGCACCCGTTTGTGCATCGTTGATCTGAACAAGATAGGTGGTACTGACCGTCTTTTGTGTAAAGCCTCCCTTTTTGGAATAGGAAGTGGCTTCTTCCGATTGTATGATACTGAATAGGACCTGGCTGTCTTTGCCAGAGAAATATAATACCGGCCCGATGGCAGAACGCTCATCATAACGGGAAAGACATCCCCTGATCAGGAACAGCAGACCTATCACAAAAGCTGCCACAGCCAGCAATCCGCCAAAGACAAACTTGCGCATAGCAGGAGTTTTGGTAAAAGTAATACCAGCAGTCGCTGTTCTGTAGTTTTTTCCAGCAGACAGTATTTCATAACCAGTGAATGGTAGCTATTGTCTCAGGAGCCGTGACCGCCCGATCTGATATGCTCCAGTATCGCCACGGCATGCGCCCGTGAGTTTTCGATAAACAAGCGATGCGTATTCATACCACCACAGATCACCCCGGCGAGATAGATGCCGGGCTGATTGGTCTGAAATGTAAGCGGATCTATCTCCGGCGTACGGATGGCATCGGGTGCCAGGTGAATACCCAGCCGGGTCAGGAATGCAAGATTGGGCTGATAACCGGTCAGGGCGATCACCCAGTCATTGGCTATGGTAACCGGACCATCAGGAGTATCGATCACCACTTCATCTTCCCTGATCTCGCGTACGGTGCTGTTGTAACAGGCTTTGATCGATCCTTCGCTGATGCGGTTAAGGATATCGGGACGTACCCAGTATTTGACCCGCTGACCGATTTCCGGTCCACGGATCACCATGGTCACTTCGGCACCCTTGCGCCAGGTTTCGAGTGCGGCATCCACAGCCGAATTCTGTGCCCCGATGACCAGTACCTTCTGGAATGCATAAAAATGAGGGTCCTTATAATAATGCGTCACTTTGGAAAGGTCCTCGCCCGGTACATCGAGTTTATAGGGAATATCATAAAAACCCGTCGCGATAATGATATGATCAGCAGTGTAGCTTTCGCGGCTGGTTTCAACACGGAAACGCGGCTGGCCGGTTGTTTCGTTTCGCTGCACCGCTGTTACTTCTTCAAAAAGGTGGATACGCAGTTCGTACGACAATGCTACCCGCCGGTAATATTCCAATGCTTCCGCTCTGGTGGGTTTGGGATTATTGGAAACAAATGGCACACCGCCTATCTCGAGCCGTTCCGATGTGGAGAAGAATGTCATATTGACCGGGTAATGATAGAGTGAATTGACCAGGCATCCTTTTTCGATTATACAATAATCGATACCGGCTTTTTTTGCTTCTATAGCACAGGCCAGTCCTATGGGGCCGCCACCGATAATGAGTATCGGATAATGGGTGTGTTGCATAGGCAAATATACTGCTACTTCAAATTGAGTATTGGCTACGCCTTCGGGAATAGGTCAATTTGTATCAACAAAAAAACCTGTTATGAAACAACTCTTCTTTGCCCTGGCAGTGGCTTTACTGCTGTCAGCCTGCAACAACAATAAGCAACCTGAAATGGGTGGCAATATGTTTGGTAACAACAAGGGCAAAAGTCCCTGGCAAAACAACAACAATAATAACAACGGCAACAACAACGGCAATAATCCCGGTGGCGGCCGCTGGAGTCCGGCATTGCGCAATGCCATCATGCAGGGTTGCCTGGGCGAAGTAGGCAATGATCCGCAGGCTAAGGAAAAATGTGACTGCTGGGTAGGCAAGGTGGAAGCCCGTTTCCCAAATGCACAAACGGCTGACCAGATCCCTGAAGAAGCCGCTAACCAACTGGCAACTGAATGTATGCAACAGTTTGGCGGTGGCAACTATGTGCCCCCGGTAAATAACGATTACGGCAATGAGTATAATAACAATATCAACGACGGTGGCGTCACGGCGCGTACCTGGCCCTCTGCACAGCGTCAGCAATGGATCATGGGTTGTGCCGGCAATGCCCAGCAGACTTTTGGCCTTAACCAACAGCAGGCTACCGAATACTGCGATTGCATTACCCGCAAGGTTGAACAGAAATACACGTTTGCCGAAGCCGTACGGCTCACCGTCCAGGATTTCTCCACACCCGAGTGGGAAGCCGTGCGCATGAACTGCCAGGCAGCGCTGGGATACTAATACGATTTGAAAATTTGAGGATTTGAAGATTTGGTGATGCAATTAATTGCGTGATTTGCTTAGTAAGGACTAATAACTTATTACTTAAAACTTATCACTTTTAACCCATTTTCAAATTTTCAAATTGTCTAATCTTCTAATCTTAAAAAGCGGCCGGAGGCCGCTTTTTAAGATTAGGTATTCTCCCCGCACTCGCTTAAATTTGCCCCACTTTTAAACAGTTGTACTACAATGCCTAGATCAATCGCTTTCAGAGAGGCTCTGCGCGAGGCCATGTCAGAAGAAATGAGGCGCGATGACCGTGTTTTTTTAATGGGTGAAGAGGTAGCCGAATACAATGGCGCCTACAAAGTGAGCCAGGGCATGCTGGACGAATTCGGTCCCCGCAGGATCATCGATACCCCGATCGCTGAACTTGGATTTACTGCCGTAGGCGTGGGCGCTGCACAAAACGGACTTCGCCCCATTGTAGAGTTCATGACCTGGAACTTTGCAGTACTGGCTTTAGATCAAATTTTAAATACAGCTTCTAAAATGCTGGCAATGAGCGGTGGACAAGTTTCCTGCCCCATCGTTTTCCGTGGTGGCAACGGCTCTGCCGGCCAGCTGGGTGCCCAGCACTCTACCGCCTTTGAAGCTCTTTATGCCAATATTCCCGGTATCAAAGTGGTATCGCCCAGCAATGGTTATGATGCCAAAGGCCTCCTGAAGCAGGCTATCCGCTACGAAGAAGATCCCGTGATGTTTATGGAAAGCGAGCTCATGTATGGCGATAAAAGCGAAATACCTGATGAAGAATATTATATCGAGTTGGGTAAAGCCGATGTGAAGAAAGCCGGTACCGATGTGACCATCGTTTCTTTTAATAAAATGATGAAAGTAGCGCTGGGTGCTGCTGCCGAACTGGAAAAGGAGAATATCAGCGCCGAAGTGATCGACCTGCGTACCATCCGCCCGCTCGACTGGATGACCATCCTGGAAAGCGTTAAGAAAACCAACCGCCTGGTGATCGTGGAAGAACAGTGGCCTTTTGCTTCTGTATCTTCAGAGATCTCTTACCGTATCCAGAAAGAAGGTTTCGATTACCTCGATGCGCCCATCCGCCGTATTACTGCTGCTGATGCACCACTGCACTATGCTCCCAACCTGGTGGCTGCTGCATTGCCTGATGTGTCACGTACCGTAAAACTGGTAAAAGAAGTAATGTATCTCCGCAAATAAGACATCCTGTTTTATCTGTTCAACTAATAAACAAGAGCCCGGTAATCACCGGGCTCTTGTCGTTCATTGAGTATCGTAAAAATACGCTTAATAATTTTTTAACGGGGATGCAGCGTTTTGCACCGAAATATGCATCTTTGTTATGGTTTTTCATAGGATATTGGATTTTAAAACGAGGCTGGATTTCTATCCGGCCTCCATTTTTTTCTACCTCTCCCCAAAATCTGCCCGCCCTTTTACCCGCCGCATACTCAACAGTTTGAATTACTTTTGCGCCTAAACCGAATTTGAATGGCTGATATACTGATCATAGATGATGAAAAAGCGATCCGTAAAACGCTGATCGAAATCCTTTCTTTTGAAGGCTATAAACTGGATGAAGCAGCAGATGGAGAAGAAGGCCTGAAAAAATTCAGGGAAAAGAACTACGATGTAGTGCTGTGCGATATCAAAATGCCCAAGCTCGATGGCATTGAGTTTTTGCAAAAAGCCGGTGAGATCAATCCCGATACACCTATTATTATGATATCCGGCCATGGCAATATAGAAACAGCCGTCGAAGCTGTTAAGAAGGGGGCCTATGATTTTATCTCAAAGCCGCCGGATCTAAACAGGCTCCTGATCACTATCCGCAATGCCATGGAGAAAACGACCCTGGTCACCGAAACCAAGGTACTGAAGCGCAAGGTGAGCCGTGTACAGGAAATGATCGGCGGATCGGCCCCTATTCAGAAGATCCGCGAAACGATCGATAAAGTAGCCCCAACAGAAGCCCGTATCCTCATCACCGGTGAGAATGGGGTGGGAAAGGAGCTGGTGGCCCGCTGGGTGCACGAAAAGAGTAACCGCAATGGCGGTCCGCTTGTAGAGGTCAATTGTGCGGCCATCCCCACAGAGCTGATCGAAAGTGAGTTGTTTGGACATGAAAAAGGCTCCTTTACATCGGCCATCAAACAGCGTATCGGCAAGTTTGAACAGGCCAACGGCGGCACCCTTTTTCTCGATGAGATCGGAGATATGAGCCTCAGTGCACAGGCAAAAGTATTGCGCGCCCTGCAGGAAGGAAAGATCACCCGTGTAGGTGCCGACAAAGATATCAGCGTGGATGTGCGCGTGATTGCTGCGACCAATAAAGACCTGCTCAAGGAGGTAGAGGCTAAGAACTTCCGTCTCGACCTTTATCACCGTCTGAGTGTGATCCTGATACATGTACCCTCACTCAATGACCGCCGCGATGATATCCCCATGCTGGTAGACCAATTCCTCGATGATATCTGTGCAGACTATGGTATTGCCAAAAAAACGATCGATGAAGATGCCATTCAATTGCTGCAGGAATATAACTGGACGGGTAATATCCGCGAACTGCGCAACGTGGTAGAGCGCCTGGTCATTCTTTCTGCAAAGAGCATCTCGGGCGAAGATGTACGAAGCTACGTGATGCCGCGTTGAGTAAACGACCTGCATTTTCCGGTCGTTTACCGGCTGTAGCCCGACATTCACCGCCTTTAGCAAAACTTTCGTGCCGGGGCGATTTTGACAGGCGGAATATTATAATATTTTTGATAGCAAACTAAAAAATACAGGCTCATGCCTTTACAACAATTACTGGTCATTTACCTCATCGGAATCCTTCTTGTTCTGCTGCCGGCTTTCGGCTTGTCTAAGCTGTTTGTAAAAGCAGGGGAACAATCCTGGAAGGCATGGGTTCCTTTTTATAATACCTGGGTAATGCAGCAACTGGCCGGCCGGCCCAAACACTGGGTCTTCTGGCAGTTTATTCCTGTAATAGGCTGGTTTATCACACCCGGTATCTTTATTGAGTTTGCCAAAGTCTTCAATCGTTTTTCATTCCTGGATCATGCCTGTGCCGCCCTGCTGGCACCTTTTTATTTTCCCTGGCTGGCACAGCACAAAGACACCCGCTTTATCGGACAAAAAGGGGTGGCCATGCATAAAAAAGCCGGTTGGAGAGAGTGGGTCGATGCAGCGGTATTTGCCGTAGTGGCCGCCACACTTATCCGCACATTTATATTTGAAGCCTATGTGATCCCTTCGGGCTCCATGGAAAAAACGCTGCTCGTAAAAGACTTCCTGTTTGTAAGCAAACTGAGTTATGGGCCGCGTATTCCCAATACACCGCTTTCTTTTCCATTTGTACATAACTACATGCCGGTAACCAACGGTAAATCGTATAGCGAACTTATCAAACTGCCCTATGTACGTTGGTTTGCCAGTGCACCCAAGCGAGGCGACGTAGTGGTATTCAACTTTCCCGCAGGCGATACCGTGGTACACCGCCCCGAATTTGAATCGGCTGTTCCGTATTATGACCTGGTACGGCAACTGGGTCGCGAAAATGTCTGGAACGACAGTCGCTTCAAGCCGATCGTTGTGCACCCGGTCGATAAAACCGACAACTACATCAAACGTTGTGTAGCTGTGGCAGGCGATACCTTACAGATCATAAACGGTGATGTCTTCATCAACGGAAAGCCTGCCGTTGTACCTTCCTATTCGGCCCGTAAATACAATGTGATCCTCAAACAGGGATTCACACTTGATAAAGATTACCTCGAAGAACTGGGTATTATGGTCAATGAAACGGAAGGCCCCGGTACAGGCGACCTGCGTGGAAGTGCACCGCAATACGAAGTGAACCTTACTGAAAAAGAAAAAAACATACTGGCGCAAAAGACAGATATCGTACAGCAGATCACTCCCCGGTATGATACGATACCCAACCCGATGATCTATTTCCCGTATGATAATATCCACCATTATTCCGTAGACAATTACGGCCCTATCTGGATACCGAAAAAAGGAGCCACGCTTACACTCACACCGGAAAACTATTCCGTATATGAGCGTGCGATCCGCAACTACGAGAATAATGATTTTGTGCAGAGAGATGGTAAATTCTATCTCAACGGCCAGCCCGTGACTTCCTATACGTTCAAAATGGATTATTACTGGATGATGGGGGATAACCGGCATGGCTCACAGGACTCCCGTTTCTGGGGCTTTGTACCGGAAGACCGTATAGTGGGTAAGGCGTGGATGATCTGGTTCAGCTGGGACAAAGGGCCACGCTGGAAGCGACTGTTCAATATTGTAAAGTGACGCGAAACAACTAACTTTAAATGCCCCGGCCCGCCGGGGCATTCTTGTCCTAAAATGCATAGATACCATGAGCAATCATACCTATGAATTTTCTTATGAAGTGGTGGAGGATATCAGCCAGCTAAGCAGCGATGATGCTGCACTGCTGCTGCAGGCACGTACCGTTACACAGCAGGCGTATGCTCCCTACAGCAATTTTCGGGTGGGAGCGGCTGCCCGGCTCAGCAACGGAGCCCTCATCACCGGTACCAACCAGGAGAATGCCAGCTACCCCGTAGCGATCTGTGCAGAACGTGTATTGCTGGGAAATGCAGCTACTTTACATCCTGGTGTAGCCCTCGATACCCTGGCGATCAGCTATGCCAGTGATCATCAATCCAGCGATCATCCTATCTCGCCCTGTGGCATGTGCCGGCAGGCATTGCTGGAATATGAAAATCGTACACATCAGCCTATCCGTTTGCTGCTGAGCGGTCAGTCAGGCAGTATTTATATTATCAATACCTGTGCGGCCCTGCTGCCACTCGCTTTTACTGGTGAGGAGTTATGATAGAGAGTTTGAAAGTTAAAAGGGTATAAAGGGTTTAAAGGGAAATCCTTCTACCATCCTGCTTATACCTTCTGCCTTATCAAAAAAGGGTTTGTACCCCATATGCCACCTTGCGCTCGTGCTCGAGCAGCCAGCGTTTGCGGGGCAATCCGGCCGCATAGCCGGTCAGTTCGCCATTGGCACCTATCACGCGGTGGCAGGGCACTATGATGGCGATGTCGTTGCGGCCATTGGCATTGGCTACAGCGCGGGTCGATTTGGGATCACCGGCCTGGATGGCCAGTTGCAGATAACTGATGGTTTTGCCAAAGGGAATTCCCATCAGCAGGTTCCATACCTGTTGCTGAAAAGGAGTGCCTTCCTGTGCCAGCGGCAATTCAAATACACGGCGCTGCCCGGCAAAATACTGGATCAGTTGTTCCATACAGTTGATGACGAGAGGAGGGAGATAGGCAGCTGTACTGGCCGGTTCATCTGCCGGCCTGAAACTGACCTCACTGATATAGGTTTCCGTACCGCTGATGCGGATGGGCCCTAATGGAGAATGATAATATGCAGAAAAGGTATCAGCCAATCTTTAAGCCATTGCCCAGTTTTTTGTCCGGCATCAATAAAACTACATCATTATTTTCATCATACACACCCAGCACCAGGCATTCACTCATAAAATCCGCTATCTGCTTTGGAGGGAAATTAACGACTGCGATCACCTGCCTGTTCACCAGCATCTCCGGTTTATAATGTGCCGTTACCTGGGCAGAAGAACGGCGCAGGCCCAGCTCCGCCCCAAAATCGATCAGCAGCTTATAGGCCGGTTTGCGTGCTTTGGGAAATTCATTTACTTCCAGGATAGTGCCTACACGGATATCTACTTTTTCAAAATCAGCCCAGCTGATGTATGACTGTTCGTTCATATTTTTTCTAATCTGTTATTTCAATGAAAGCAATGGCAGAGCAATGACCGGTAATCCAGTTTTTTTTGCCCATAACCCTTCTTGATCTTACCTTACTGCAAATTTATGGCCGTATGGAATCAAAAAAGAATAACGGGCTCAACCGTCGCCGTTTTCTTCGCAACACGGGGCTGCTGGGTGCCGGTATCATCATTGTACCACGTCATGTACTGGGCGGCAAAGGATACATTGCCCCTAGCGATAAACTCAATATTGCTGCGATCGGTGCAGGTGGTAAAGCCAATGTAAATATTCATAATGCCTTCAATGGCGGTGCGGAAAATATAGTGGCACTTTGTGACGTAGATGACCGGCAATCGGTAGAAAGCCGCAAAAAACATCCCAAAGCGTCCTATCATAAAGACTTCCGCGTGATGCTGGAAAAAGAACGGAATACGATCGATGCCGTTCTGATCAGCACACCTGACCATATGCACGCTACGCAGGCGCTGGCCTGTATGCAACTGGGCAAACACGTATATGTCGAAAAGCCCCTCACCCATGATATTTATGAAGCCCGCATACTTACACAGGCCGAGAAGAAATACAAAGTGGTCACCCAGATGGGCAACCAGGGCGCCAGTGGCGATGATACACGCCGCATCGAAGCCTGGGTACAGGACGGAGTGATCGGTCATGTACATACCGTGCACGTCTGGACCAATCGCCCTGTATGGCCACAGGGTATTCCTATTCCTCCCGGCAAATTTGATATTCCCAAAGAAGTGGATTGGGATCTCTGGCTGGGCACCGCACCGGTAAGAGATTTTAATCCTATCTATATTCCGGCCAACTGGCGTGGCTGGGTTGATTTCGGTACCGGATCGCTGGGCGATATGGGCTGCCATTTTATGGACGTGCCTTACCGTGCCCTGCAACTCAAATATCCCACAGCTGTAGAGTGCAGCGTTACTTCTGCTTATACCGGCTTTTTCCAGGAAGTATTTTATACGGACAGCTATCCTTCTTCCTGCAAAATTCATATCCAGTTTCCGCAACGGGGCAAGATGCCACCTGTGGAAATGATCTGGTATGATGGAGGTATCAAACCCAAACGTCCTGCAGAATTGTTGCCCGACGAAGAAATGGGCGAGTGGGATGGAGGTATCATCTTTGAAGGCAGTAAAGGAAAAATTATGGCAGGACTCTGGGGACGTAACCCCACATTGCTGCCTACACGCAAAATGAAAGACGCCAAACTGCCTGCCATGAAGCGTCCCAAAGTAGCAGGAGGCGCAGAAGGTCATCAGACAGAATGGGTGAATGCCTGTAAAAAAGGCTATGGTGCCTATACCAGTTCTCCTTTCAGTGCATCAGGACCGCTTACCGAAACGGTGCTCATGGGCAACCTGGCTGTATTGAGCTATAATCACATTGTCAAAAACAGCAAGGGCGAAAATACCTTCCCCGGACGCAAACAGTTGTTATGGGATGGAGAGAATATGCGTATCACCAACTTTGAAGCAGCCAATCAATACGTAAAACGGCAATACAGGCAGGGATGGGCGCTCAACCTGTAGGCCCACTGCAAACCTTTGCAGTGAGTTGTATGTGGGAAAAATATCAGGAAGAAAAGGATTTCATCCCTAACTTTAGTCGCCTTATCCAAACGCCTTATTTTACTCATTATTTATAATTACCATAAGCAGCATGAAAAAAAAGAACGTGTTTTCCGCTTCGCGCCGCAAGTTTCTCCGTAACAGTTCGGTAGCCGCAGCGGGATTTTTTATCGTACCCCGTCATGTACTGGGTAATGGCTATATTGCTCCCAGCGACAAGCTCAATATTGCCGGCATTGGTGTAGGCGGCAAGGGCGAAAGCGATCTCGCCGAATTTGCCAAAAGCCCTTATGTTAATATCGTAGCTCTTTGCGATGTAGATGACCGCCAGGCGGTAAAATCACGCGAGCGTTTTTCCAAAGCCAATTATTACAAGGACTTCCGGGAAATGCTGGCCAAAGAAAAAAACAATATCGACGCCTGTTCTATTTCCACTCCCGATAATACACACGCTGTAGCCACACTGGCAGCCATGCAACTGGGCAAACACGTGTATACCCAAAAGCCACTCACACACGATATTTACGAAGCCCGTATACTGGCCCAGGCCGCCAAAAAATATAAGGTAGTGACCCAGATGGGCAACCAGGGAGGTTCCGGCGATGGTGTGCGTAAAGCCAAAGAAATGGTGAATGCCGGTATGATCGGCGATGTGACCGAAGCACATGCCTGGACCAACCGCCCGGTATGGCCACAGGGCATTCCCACTCCCAAAGGCAATTTTGATATCCCCAAAGAACTGGATTGGGACCTCTGGCTGGGCCCTGCTCAAAAGATCGATTTCAACCCCGCTTATCTGCCTTTCAACTGGCGTGGCTGGTGGGCATTCGGTACAGGTGCACTCGGCGATATGGCCTGCCATATCATGGATCCCATTTACCGCATCCTTCCGATCGACTACCCGGATTCTGCCGAATGCAGCGTAGCCAATATCTGGAAAGATATGTGGGCCGAAGGAAACTTTATCGACAGCTGTCCGCCTGCATCTATCATTCACCTCAATTACCCCCGCAAGGATAAAAAAGGAAGCATAAAAGTATCCTGGCACGACGGTGGCCTGCTGCCGCATCGTCCGGATGAGTTGCTGCCCGAAGAAGAATTTGGCAACTGGGACGGTGGTGTACTGCTGATCGGCACAAAAGGTAAACTGCTGCTCGATTGTTATGGTGCCAATCCCCGCCTGCTGCCTACCAAACTGATGAAGGAAAAAACAATGCCCAAACCCACTATCAAACGTGTGCCGGAAGGACATTACCTGCAGTGGGTAAACGCATGTATCGCCGGATATGGCAAAGGCGAGACCAGCTCACCATTTGAATATGCCGGTCCCTTTACCGAAAGCATCTTGATGGGTAACCTGGCCATTCGCAGCTGGATGATGGTAAATCCGAAACTCAAAGGCTGGAATGACAAATACCTGGGACGTAAAAAACTCCTGTGGGATGCAAAAAACATGAAGATCACTAACTTTGATGAAGCCAACCAGTTTGTAAAACGCGAATACCGTGATGGCTGGAAACTGGAGCTCTGATCAAAAAACCAGGATCAATTGCTATAGGGCCACTCGCAAGAGTGGCTTTTTTATTTCGTACGATCAGGCTCCGATAGAAAGGAGCGAAATCTAAGATAAATAATTACTCGTTGAGCAGGGAAGTAAGTGTCTGCAGTTCTTCTTTTTTGTAATGATCCATTTCGCTGCTGAAACATTTGCTGAATTCTGCCAGCAAATGCTGGATCACCCGGCGGTTGCTTTGTGGCCGGAAATACTGTTCGGCAGGTTCGATGGAGATACGCTTGAAATAGCTTTCTACATCAGCATGCGAAAAGACCTGCCCGGTAGTGGGATCAATAAAAAACTCAGCCTGGTGAAAAGGATCCGGCAGATCAAGCGAAGAATAACCGGGTTTGAAGTAGGCGATGATAAACTGGCGGGGAATGGTCAGTGCCCTGACAGGAATGTCCAGCATTTCACAAAGCAAGAGATACAACACGCCATTCGCTACCTGGTTGCCGCGTTTTGCTTCCAGCACTTTGTGTAAAAGAAAATCATTGGGCTCATTGTGATTGACCTCACCGCCTTTTAATCCATAATAACTGTAAAGGATAGTGGTAACGATGCGGACCTGCTCCAGCGGAGTCAGGTAGTTGGTGAGTTCAAGCCAGATATTGCGGCGTATTTTTTCCACCTCTTTCATCACCGGTGCAGCAGTCAGTTCGGGATACTGAAACTTGGATACCAGCAATGCGCCGAGCAGCAGGTCATGATGCCCTGCCACATTCCACTGGCGAAAATCTTCTGCCAGGTCGCGGAAATGCAGCCGGTGGATCAGCATTTCTATACGTTGTTGTATCTGGTTGTCGGGGGTAGTTTCCCAGAGATGCTCCAGGTTGGGGATGATAGGGCGGCCGTAGTCAACGATTTTTTGAGACACTACATCGAAGACCTCTGTATCGGGGTCATCGATCAATTGCAATAGTGCCGTTATTTCTTTATTCGTTTCCATGGTCCTGATCCCGGGCACAAGTTCAAACTTGTAGCGGAGATAAGGAAGTGAATGTTTTCCACAGGAGGGGAAAAGACGGGTATAAAGAGTTTAAAGAGTATAAAGGGTATAAAGAGTTGAAAAGGATATTTTACCCGACCTGCACTCTTTAAACGCTTTATACCCTTTATACTCTTTAAACATTATCGCTCCTTCTTCATAAAATCTATCACAGGAAGTGTATTGCCCTGGAAATCGAAAAATGCATTATTCTCCCACGCAGAACCGGTACCCCAGCCATCATTCAACCCGCTGGTGATCCAGGCCGGCTCCCAGTACATAATGCCTGTGCCGCCACCATTGCGGATAGCCTGCACCAGGTCTTTCATATACCGATACTGGCCATCAGGAGTGGCAGGGTAGCCCGGTAAAATATCGGTAGCTGAAATGATATTGGTGTAATTATCGGCATTGTTACCGGTCCAGGGATAGGCTGTTTCCACAATCATCACTGCTTTTCCATACTTTGTTTTCAGTGCCCGGATCGTCGACTCTACTGCAGCCATATCGGGTGTGGTGCTCCATTTCACATAATGAGAGAGGCCCAAAATATCAAAATCGGTAACGCCATTGCTGGTCAGTTGCTGCATCCAGTAATCGGCAGTAGGCAATTGCGCCTCATGCAAAATGATCAATGGCTTGATCGCAGATGTCTGCGAAAAATCACGCACTGCTTTTATCCCGCTCTTCAGCAGGCGGGCGAATTGTTGAAACTGTCCGTTCTCTGCTTTTCCCAGCGGCCACAGCATACCATTGTTGGTTTCATTGCCTACCTGTATCATTTCGGGTACCAGGTCCAGCGCCTGCAGGTATTGCAATACATGCAGGGTATAATTATATACCGAATCATTTAGCAGGTCGATATTCAGGTTTGCCCAGGCAGCCGGTGTTTGCTGATGAGCCGGATCGGCCCAGGTATCGGAATAATGCAAATCGAGGTTTACAGCCATTCCTGCATTCTTTGCCCGGCGTATGCTGGCAGCAATACCTGGCAGGTCATAATACATACGTCCATTATTCAAAGCAGCAATCTGCGAGGGTGTGTGCCAGAGGCGCAGTCGCACCGTATTGGCCCCATGATCCCGCATGATGCGAAACGGATCCCGTTGCTGTCCTGAGTCGCGGTAACGTCCGCCATAATCTTCTACCTGGGGCACATAGGAAAGATCCACACCCATACTGAACTCCTGCCAGCTCCAAAAGGAATCATCGGCAGGAATGGAAGGATCCTTTGCAGGTTTCTTGCAGGTAAAAGCAAATAGAACGAGACTTGTTGCCAGCAAAAAAACAGGAATTCGTTTCATATCTTTTTATTTATAATCAGTACAAATTTACCGGATCTTCTGTGCTATTACCAGCCAGTCCCAGGGGCGGGGAGTGTCGAGCCAGCCGGGTGGGTTAATAAATTCTGTGCTCCATTCATACTCCAGTTTTGCCGGCTGTTCCGGCTTAAAGCCCTCCTGTTGCAAAATCAGCATCAACTCATCGGCCAGGTAATGTTTGGTGGCTACCTGGTCAATTTCAGCATTGCCCTGTTGTATATCGCGATAACGCCCGGCGGCTGTCTTGTCAGAAACCGGGGTAGAGAATAATTTTTTATCGATCTGCCAGCGATGCTGGATGATACGTGTGAGCAACCAGGACTCCAGTGCCGGCACTACCAGTATCAGCGAACCCTGCCTGCGCAGGCAGGCGTGCAGGTTGCTGAAAAACCGGGTACGCTTGGCCAGCGAATCTGTGAGCACGGCATTGACACAAAGGGCTACATCAAAGCCTTTGTAGCTGGTAGGCCCTTGGGACATATCGGACCTGCTGAAAGATATTTTCTTTATTGCTCCATAACGTTGCCGGGCAATGGCCAGGTTCCCCGATGAGATGTCGACGGCTTCGATACGGCCATAATGATCGGCCAGTAACGGCAGCCATTTGCCTACGGCACAGCCAACATCAATTACAGATTTGCGGGCGCCGCCGCGCTTTTCCAGTGCCGACCTGATCAGGCCTTTCCGGTCATTTTTCAGTACATCGAAGATCTCATCATCGTAAGCCGGGGCCATTTTTTCCCAATATTTCCGTTCCATGTGAATAACTATTTCCTGCAAAATACACTTTGGTGCGCTTTATGCCGTTGAAAAAAAGCCCTCCATTCCAATCCGCTACCTGCACCACTCCATCTCCGCCCCACTGAGGCCCTGATTGCGCTGGGACGCGCATCCATTATTTATTATTTAAGCTAAACTCATGCATGTATGAAACACCTACGTCGCATTTGCCTCTTTATGGGCATCTCCGTCTTATCCATTGTGCTTATTTATTCCTGCCAGAAAGACAATATCAGCGATACAAAAATTCCCGAAGGACAGCAGCGTGTTCGTATTCGCCTTAGTGACAACCCCGTCAACTTTGATGCAGTGAATGTAGATATCCAGCAGGTAGAGGTGCAGGTACTGCCGGATAGTTGCCGCAGACAGGGCAACGATGACGATGATGATGACAACCAGGGATGGAATAATGGCTGGGGCAATGGATGCCACCACGATCATCATGGTGACCGTGACAATGATAATTATAGCTGTGCTGTCTGGGATACTCTCGATATCCGCCCCGGTGTGTACAACCTGCTCAACCTGACCAATGGTGCAGATACCTTACTGGCTTCGGGTCTTACCGTTTCGGGCAAGATTAAAAAGATCCGGCTTACACTCGGCACCAACAACTCGGTGATGATCGACAGTGTCAATTACCCGCTTTCGCTCTGGAATGGCTATGACCGCATTACGATTAAACTCAAAGGGGAAGATGTGGATGAGATATCACCCGCCGATCTGCAGCTCTGGCTTGACTTCGACGCCGGCCGCTCGATCGTAAAAGTGTCCAACAACCGTTTTGTACTGAAACCTTACCTGCGCATCTGGCTGCCCGATCTGACCGCCAGTATAAAAGGCTATGTATTGCCCAATGCCGCCGAAGCAGTGGTTGCAGCTATTGCTGACGGAGATACGCTTATCGCTATTCCTGAACGCCGCGAAGGCCGCTTCAAGATACGTGGTCTCAAAGGCACTACAGCCGACCTGTTCATCAATGCTACCGCCAACGGCTACCAGGATACGACCATCACCGGCATCACCCTGCAGGCAGGGCGGGAGACCGATATAGGGACTATACAGTTACACCAATAAGTAAATTGAAGATATCCCTTGAAAACGATAAATGCCCCGTCCATCCATAGATGAGATGGGGCTTTGTCACTAAAAAAGCCTGTCGTTTCCACGGCAGGCTTTACTTATTTATTTTTTCTTTTTGGAAGCTGCTTTTTTAGCGGCCTTTTTCGGAGCGGCTTTCTTTGCAGCCGTTTTTTTGGCTGGTGCTTTTTTCTCCTTTTTGGCAAATGCACCCGGTACCTCTGCTTCAATCATCTGTTTTACTTCATCGAGGGTGAACTTAGCCGCTTCTTCTGCCGTGTATTTGGAATCATCGGCCTTACGCGGCATTTTCAACATCTTCTTGCCAAAGCGGATAAAAGGTCCCCAGCGGCCATTTTCCACGGCGATCTTTTCATCGGCCCAGCGTTGAATAAACCGGTTGGCTTCTTTCTTCACTTTGGCATCTATCAGTTCATCGATATCGGCTTTGGTGAGATGATCAAAGTCGTATCGTTTCGGAACGTTGATAAACATGCCATCCCATTTGATGAAGGGACCAAAACGGCCTTTACCCTTCGTCACCGGTTTATCTTCATAATGTGCAATCGGCGCATCTGCTTTTTTCTTTTCCTCGATCAGTGCAATGGCTTTATCGATATCAACAGTAGCCAGGTCTGTGCCACGGGGAATGGAAATAAACTCTTCGCCCCATTTTACATAAGGACCAAACCGGCCTACACTCACGGAGATATCCTTACCCTCGTGCTGTCCCACCGTACCCTGCAGGTTAAAGAGATCCATTGCTTCTTCAAAAGTGATGGTCTCAATACTTTGCCCGGTAGGGATCTTGGCAAAACGCGGTTTTTCTTCATCATCCGCACTGCCGATCTGCACCATGGGGCCATAACGTCCCATACGCGCTACAACCGGTTTACCACTTTCCGGATCTGCGCCCAGCTCGCGCTCACCTTTGATACGCTCCGCTGTTTCTATCGTATTATCTACATCCTTCTTGAAAGGACTGTAGAATGCATCGATCATTTTGTTCCACTTCATCTTGCCTTCGGCCACATCATCAAACTCTTCTTCAATACGGGCGGTGAAGCTGTAATCCATGATATCATCAAAATACTGCTTCAGAAAATCAGTCACCACCAGGCCAAGATCGGAAGGAAACAGTTTTGATTTTTCAGCACCGGTGGTTTCCTTTTCCATTTCCTTGCTCACCTTATCTTTCTTCAACAGAAATACACGCAGTTCGCGGATCATACCTTCCTTATCTCTTTTTTCTACATAGCCGCGTTTGAGAATAGTAGAAATGGTAGGAGCATAGGTAGACGGGCGACCGATCCCCAACTCTTCAAGTTTTTTTACCAGCGAAGCTTCCGTATAGCGGGGCAGGGGACGGGTAAACCGTTCGGTAGCCTTCATCTCCTGCAGCGGCAGTTGCTGACCCACTGTAAGCGGTGGCAGCATGCCTTCCTGTGTATCATCTTCGCTGATATCATCGTCATCCTTATCTTCCCGGTATACCTTCAGGAAGCCGTCAAATTTCAACACCTCACCGGTAGCGGTCAGCTCTTCTTTCTTATTGGTAGATATCTCAATTTTTGCCGTGGTCTTTTCCAGTTCTGCATCCGACATCTGCGAAGCCATGGTCCGTTTCCAGATCAATTCATAGAGACGTTTCCAATCCGGTTCTTCCACGGTAAGATTGCTCATATACGTGGGGCGGATGGCTTCGTGCGCTTCCTGTGCACTCTCATTCTTGTTCTTGTATTTGCGGAACTGGTGATATTTTTCACCATACATACCTTTTACGGTACTGGTGATATCACCAAGGGCTGTATTGCTCAGGTTCACGCTATCGGTACGCATGTACGTGATATAACCATTCTCGTACAGCTTTTGTGCAATCAGCATGGTCCGGGCCACACCATAGCCCAGTTTGCGCGAGGCTTCCTGCTGCAGGGTAGAAGTGGTGAAAGGAGGGGCAGGAGAACGTTTACCAGGTCTTACCTGGATATCCGTTACCTTATAATCGGCGCCCACACAGCTGTTCAGAAAACTTTCGGCATCGGCAGATGAGTCGGCCCTGCGGCCTTCTGCTTTGAATCCAATGGCTTTATTCGCCAGATCTTTGGCGGTAAACCACGCCTCGATTTTAAAACTGCTCTGTGGTTGAAAGGCATTGATCTCCCGCTCGCGTTCTACAATAAGGCGTACGGCCACACTTTGCACACGACCGGCACTCAGGTTGTTGCGCATACTCATTTTGCGCCACAGCACCGGGCTCAGCTCAAAGCCCACGATACGATCGAGTATGCGTCGTGCCTGCTGTGCCATCACGAGGTTCATATCCAGCTTGCGCGGATTTTCAACCGCCGTTTTAATAGCAGGTTTGGTGATTTCGTGAAATACGATCCGTTTGGTCTCACGGGGATCGAGACCCAGTACCTCGCACAAATGCCAGCTGATAGCTTCCCCTTCACGGTCCTCATCCGTTGCCAGCCACACTTCATCCGATTTTTTAGCTAAATCTTTTAATTCCCTGACAACCTTTTCTTTATCATCAGGAACTATATAACGAGGTTCGTAATTATTTTCGATGTCGATCCCCATGCCGGCCTTCTCCAGATCGCGGATATGGCCAAAACAGCTTTTCACCTGGAAGTCCTTTCCCAGGATTTTTTCAATAGTCTTTGCTTTCGCAGGGCTCTCAACGATCAATAGGTTTTTCGCCATTTTTCACACGATAATTATATATGATACAGCCGCCGGTAACTGGCCGGTCAGGCTGCAAAAAAAACCGCCATCGGCGGCTGCAAGTTAGAACAAGAATAATAATTTTTTTCAGAATCTGATTTTAAGGATATAAAATCAAGGGTTAAAATCCCGGAAAACAGGGAGTTGGAGAGAGAGAACGGCCTGGTCAAACTATTTCAGAAAAAGTTTTTCATAATATTCTGCCACCCGTCGGGCCCAGCGTCCATACTCTTTTCCCGAAGGATGCAGGCCATCGCCCGTAAGCAGGCTTTCATCGGTTTCCACTTCGCGGGTGCCTGCTGTAATGTCTATATAGTTTACACCCGCAACCCGGGTGATCGCCTGATTGGCTGAATTATATGCATCAATCTCCCGGGCAATGGCAATACGATCCCGCCCGCTGGCATAGGGGGTAACTCCCCAGTCGGGGATCGACAAAACCATTACACGGTCTGTACGATGCCCGGCAAAATCAATGGCCTGTTGCAGCAGCCATTCAAACTCCGTACGGTAATCATCTATATTGTATCCCCTGTACTGATTGTTGACACCGATCAGTAAAGTGACCAGGTCGTACGTATCCGCAATGGCGGCCTTATCTATGGCGTCCTGCAATTCGCCTGTGGTCCAACCGGTTTTGGCAATGATCACCGGCGCTGCCATGGTCAACCCGGCAACTCTTAACCGCGCAGTCACCTGCAGGGGGAAACTCTCCGTCTCAGGCACCTGCTCACCGATTGTATAGGAATCGCCCAGGGCCAGGTATTTCAGTTCTTGAGACATTGCTTACACTGTTTTATTGATTTTTAATCAGGATAAAAATTGAGTTACCCTGTTTACTACAGACTGATCGCGGTAAATACGCCGGTGTCCCAATCCTTCCGTGATCATAAACTGTACATGCGGTAAATGTTTTTGCAATACGGGTTCCACATCTGCGATGGGCGTAATAGTATCGTCCTTATCATGCACCCATAAGACGGGAATATTCATTGCATCAACAGCACGTGCTACAGAAAACCAACTGGCCGGGTGTCCGCCAATGTCAACAATGATCTGTTCAAATTCCTGCTGCACCGCCGGGTCTTTTAGTTTTATCATGGAGAAAAATTGTTCTACAGCCCGGGTGGTTTCCGTTGCAGGCGCCAGCAAAACCAGGCGGGCGTCTGTCACCCCAGGATTTTCCGTAATAGCCAGGCTCACTGCCAGTCCTCCGAAGGAATGCGCAATGTAGGCATCTACCGGCCCATAGGTATGTGTTATAAAAAGAACAAAATCGCGAAACAGGAGTGCATTGATCCGTTCTCCGCTGCTGCCTCCATGTGCCGGAGCATCGAAGGCCAGTACTTCGTAGCCCTGGCTGATCAATGGTTGTACATACATGCCGAAATTGAGTACCGATGACTGAAAGCCATGCACGATCAGGGCACGTTTTTTTGCACCTTTATTCCAGATAAATCCACGGATACTGTATTCCCGGAAGGCGAGCATCACCTGGTCGGCCTCGGCAAATGGCGATTGCACCTTTCCCTTATGCCAGACAGGAGGTGTACAAAAAAGCCGGAAAGCCGATTGTGCAGCTTTCTTTTTGGAGATGGCAGAAAGAATGGTGAATTTTGAGCGGACCAGGAATAGAACAAAACGGTTAACCAGATTCATATCCCACAAAGATAATTATGGATATAGTAATGATCGGATCGGGAAATGTAGCAGCAGTGCTGGGCAGAAAATTTGTAGCTGCCGGGCATCGCATTCTGCAGGTGTTAAGTCGCAATTCAACCGAAGCAAGTGCACTGGCTTATGAATGGGATACCGAATCGGCCAATTATATGTCGCTGATCAATCCCACAGCAGATGTGTACCTGCTGGCAGTGAGCGATAAAGGACTGACCGAGGTAACCGCCCAGTTGAACCTGCCCGGAAAAGTAGTCGCCCATACAGCAGCGGCCGTAGCAGGATCGATACTGGCCGGCGTTACGGAACATTATGGTGTATTGTACCCGCTTCAGAGCCTGCGAAAAGAAAACCTGCGCCTGCCGGAAATACCTTTTTATGTAGATGGCCATACCGCATACGCCAAAGCAGTGCTGCATCAACTTGCCGGTTCTGTCAGTTCGTTGCCCGTAACGGAAGCAACGGATGAACAACGGTTACCCCTCCATGTAGCCGCTGTATTGGTCAACAATTTTGTGAATCACCTGTATGTGCTGGCCCAGGATTATTGTATAAAGAACGGGATCGATTTTGCGCAATTAACTCCTTTGATCCGCGAAACGGCAGATCGTATCAGCGAGTTGCCGCCCAAACAGGCACAGACCGGGCCGGCTATCCGTCACGATGCAGACACATTGCGTCAGCATCTGCAATTGCTCGAAGCCCATCCGCATTTGCGGCATATCTACCTGTTACTTACAGAAAGCATTCAGCAGGCGGGATAAAACGACCGTATCACCCCGAATACTCACAGCATCCTGTATCTTCGTTTCACCTAATCAGGCAACCTGCATGGCACATGTATCTTTTGAACAGATCAGCACATTTGTATTTGATGTGGATGGTGTACTCACCGATGGCACCATACTGGTACTCGAAAACGGGCTGCAGGCACGCCGTATGAGCATCAGGGATGGTTATGCACTGCAACTGGCCGTACGCAAAGGATATCGTGTGCTCGTCATTTCCGGGGCAGCCGCCTCACCGGTGGTAGACCGCCTCAGCAAACTGGGCATTACCGAAGTACATATGGGTGTCAGGGACAAATGGGATTTTCTGCGCCAGTATCTGCATACGCAGGCTATCCCTGTAGCAGAAGTTCTTTTTATGGGCGATGATATGCCTGATTATGAGATCATGACAAAAGTGGGATTGCCTGCCTGCCCGGCTGATGCTATAGAAGACATTGCCGCTATTTCCCTCTACCGCTCACACCTGCCCGGCGGCAGTGGTTGTGTACGGGATGTGATCGAAAAAGTGATGCGCAGCCGTGGTCACTGGCTGCATGAGATTGCTGTAAGCTCCCGCTGATGACCAGGCGGCGATGCCGTTTTCATTCCTCGGCCGGGTGATGTATCTTGCACAAAATTATTGTTCATGAGATTGATAGCAGCCTTCTTTAAAATGATCCGACTGCCCAATCTCCTGTTCATTGCGCTCACACAGCTTCTTTTTCAAATCTGTATTTTCAAACCATTGTATGCCTCGGTCATCGCAGGCGACGACTGGTTTCGGTTCACATTGCTTTTACTTTCCTCCGTTTTTATCGCAGCTGCCGGTTATATCATCAACGATTATTTTGACATTAACATCGATGAGGTCAACAAACCGCAACGTATGGTGGTAGACAGGGTGATCAGCAGGCGCTGGGCCATCGCCTGGCATTTTATGCTGAGCATGGCTGGTATTATACTCACGGCACTGGCACTGCCTGTACGGGAAAAATGGTACCTCGTGCTGGCCAATATTGGCTGTGTATCGTTGCTCTGGTTCTATTCTACCAATTTTAAACGGCGTATACTGATCGGCAATATCCTGATCTCTGTCCTGACTGCCTGGACCATATTGCTCATCTTTTTTTCCAAGGTATCTGTACAGGATGCCTGGGGGCCGGGCTTTGAAGGACAACCCAAGTTTTTCCGCTTTGCATTTTTGTATGCCGGTTTTGCATTCCTGATCTCTCTCATCAGGGAAGCAGTAAAGGATATTGAAGATATGCCGGGCGATATGCGGTATGGCTGCCGTACCATGCCGATTGTATGGGGTGTCAATGCCACGAAGATCTATACGGGTATCTGGATCCTGATCCTGCTGGCAGTGCTGGCCGTAGTGCAGGTATATATCCTGCAGTTCAGGTGGTGGGCTGCCGTAGCTTACTGTGCGGTATTTATCATCCTGCCGCTGATCTACATTTTCCTGTTACTCTTACGGGCCAGTACAACGGCCGATTTCAGCCGGCTGAGCAAATGGACCAAACTGGTCATGTTTACCGGCATCCTGTCCATGACATTTTTCTATTTTTACTTATGAGTCCGATTATACTGGCTTCCCGGTCGCCGAGGCGTAAACAACTGCTGGAGTGGGCCGAGGTACCCTTTACCATTCTTGTGCAGGAAACAGATGAAAGTTTTCCCGCAGATCTGTCGCCGGCAGATGCAGCTGTACACGTAGCACGCGAAAAAGCAAAGGCCATACAACAGCAGGTGGGCCACGAACCACGTATCCTGGCCGCAGATACCATGGTGGTACTGGGCAACCGGATCATTGGCAAACCCGGTGACCGCGCAGATGCCATCAGCATACTGCAGGACCTGGCCGGGCAAAGCCACCGTGTGATAACAGGTGTAGTGATCAGGCAGGGAGAAAAGGAAGTAGCTTTTGCCGATATCACGGAAGTGAATTTTCATCCGCTCACTACCGAACAGATCAGCTTTTATGTAGATAAATATCAACCCTACGATAAAGCCGGTGCCTATGCCATCCAGGAATGGATAGGAGTAGTGGGTATAAAATCCGTGAACGGCGATTTTTACAACGTCATGGGATTGCCCGTCAGCCGGGTGGTTCAGGCCCTTTCAACATTTTAGCGCCGTTTTTTTCCCATCATAACGTGGTGAAAAACCCATCCGTACGCAAGTCGGTCAGTATAGCTTTGTAACAAATAAGTGCAAAGGCTATCGTGAACGAGCGGTTACTACAATATATCTGGCAATTCCAGCTTTTCAATACACAGCAATTGAAAACCACCGATGGCTTACCCGTACAGGTACAGCATGCCGGTACCTTCAATCAGAACCAGGGGCCTGATTTTTCCGAAGGACGTGTTCGTATTGCAGATACGCTGTGGATAGGCCATATAGAATTGCATGTGCGCAGCTCGGACTGGAGCAAACACCAGCACGATGGAGACAGCAACTATCAACCGGTCATACTGCATGTGGTCTGGGAAGAAGATAAAAAAGTAAATACCATCCCCGTACTGGAACTGAAAGGGCTGGTGCCAAAACGGTTGCTGGAAAGATATGAGCAGTTGCATAAGCATCCTGCATTCATTCCCTGCGAGCAGTTGATCACTCCATTACCCACGCTTATCTGGCAAAGCTGGCGCGACCGCCTGCTGGTAGAACGGTTGAACCGGAAACAGGAACATATCCGGCATTTGCTGCAGCAAAACCGTTACAACTGGGAAGAGACCTGCTGGTGGTTGCTGGCCCGCAATTTTGGTATGAAAGTAAATGCAGACGCATTTGAAGCCATTGCACAAAGCATCCCGCTAAATATACTGGCCCGGCAGAAACATTCATTATTGCAACTGGAGGCGTTGCTGCTGGGGCAGGCCGGTTTGCTTAACGGTAATTATTCCCATAGCTATCCGCAACAGCTGCAGCAGGAATATTCCGCTCTTGCACATAAGTATGAGTTGCGTCCGATCCTCTTTCCACTTCATTTGTTGCGGATGCGACCGGTCAATTTTCCAACGATCCGGCTGGCGCAACTGGCCGTCCTGGTATATGAACGGCAACACCTGTTTGCCTGCTTCAGAGACAGCACACACCCACGCGATATCAGGCGGCTGCTCGATATCAAGGCAAGTGCCTACTGGAATGATCATTACCTGTTTGACGAACCCAGTACCGCCTGCGAAAAGAAAGTAGGCACTATGCTTTGCAACAGCATTATCATCAACACACTTTCCCCATTACTCTACACATATGGCCATTATCACAAAAAACAGGAGCTGGTAGAGCGTGCTATCGACTGGCTGAGTGAATTGCTGCCGGAAAACAATCAGGTAGTTTCTTCCTATACAAGGCTGGGCTTTCCGGCAGGTGATGCCGCCGATACCCAGGCCATGCTGGAAATGAAAAAAACATATTGCACACAACATCGCTGCCTCGATTGCAGTATCGGGAATCACCTGCTGCGTACCAGGGAAAAATAGCTGCTTACTGTTTGAGTATGGTCCGTGAGAGATTGCTTTTATTGGTACGGATATGGATCATATAGAGATCGGCCGGAACAAACTCTTCCAGCATTACTTCTGCCAGGGATGCATCGGGCTGCCAGTGCCAGCTGATACGGATATTACGACCCAGCATATCGGTAAGCATTACTTTTTCAGGATAAGTGCCAACCGGAAAACGGATGGTCAGTTTTTTATCAAATGGATTCGGATAAATGGAAAAAGGAGTAGAGCCTGCAGAACTGATCTTAACGGTTTTGCTATTGAAGATGGTGCCGGTCTGTGGTTGGGTATACTGGATCATATAATGATTGAGCCCCTCGGGGGGAAGTTTGTCGGTGATGGAATAAGAAGGAGCAATTGCAGATACGATAAAGCTGTCGACGGGAGAAAAATAACGTCCATCTGCTGAACGCAGCAGGCGGAATACCATGCCCGGCTGCGCACCGGCACATTGCCAGGTCAGCAGGTTGCGGTCACTCGCTGTACGGGCTACCTGCAGTCCGGATAAGGTCACGGGCAATACAGCGATACTTGCGCAACTGGTACAGATGGGTATCACCTGTGCCGCTCCCCAGTTGTTGGGAGCACAGCCCCAGGGTATGCAGCCCGAATCAGAAGTATGTCCTGCGGCTACGCATGCGTTAAGAGTGGGACTGTTGGTAAGCACACCATAAAACTGCGAATACTGAAATACATTGAGGCAGGCAGTACCTGATGTGACGCGATAGCTATTCGGGATCTTGTTGATCAGTACAGCCATGCGGGTACTGCTGCCCGGCCCCATTTCCACTACACCGGCGCCAGCCCAGCTATCTACAATGATACCCCAGAATTCTGCCGAGCCATTGTTTACAAACCAGGAATTCGGATTATTAATAACCAGGTATTGATTAGACATTTTAAATACCGAAGCAGAGGTGGCATTAACGATCAGGTTGGGTGTACTGGCACTGGCAAAACCTCCGTTGAGGGAAAGATTACGTTGTATCTCGCAGGTACCATAGTTATAAATAGCCGAGTTGCCGTACAGAACAAGTCCTGCGCCATTGCCGGATGCAATCACAAAGCGCGCAGCGGGGTTGATATGAACGGTACCGCTGTCCATGCTGTAATTATTGACCGTAAGGTCACCACATACGATCAATGTGCCTCCCTGCAGGGTCAGGTTGTTGAAAGTAGCAGGTGGACCATAGTACCATTTGGTCATTCCTTTTGTCAGCACTTCGCCATCTGTCACCAGTGGTTCTATGCCGGTACAGGCGGGAGGTGGAGGGGCGGCCGGACTCTGGGCCGCCATAAAAAGGGGAGTGGCGAGCAAAAGAAATGCAGCCAGGAGCGAATGTTTTTTCATGCGTGTTGGTTTAGGTGGCGGATCAGTTCCCGAAAGACAGCACGCAGAAGGATAGGAGCAGGTTATACTAACCAGGCCTGGTCTTTCATTCACCACTCTGCTGAGCCTTAACCGGGGTGAGCTGATACTGGATATTTATTTCTCCAAACTACAGCCCCACAACCGGGTTGTCAATCCGTTTTGCAGCAATGGCCATGATTGCAGCATGAAATGCACGGAGATGTGCATGAATGAACAGGAGGAGATGCAACGTTTTGAAAAGCGGTGAGAGAAATCACTTATCCAGCCACTCTTTGAAATCACTTACACGCTTGCGGCTTACAATTACTTCTTTATCTGCTGCAGGGTGCAGGTAAAGTTTGAGACGGTTGCCAAAATAAGAATGGATCTCTTTTACGGAAAGGAGGGAAATAATAAAAGAGCGATTGATGCGGAAAAACTGTTGAGGCGGCAGCAGGGTTTCCAGTTGCTCGATACGGTATTCGAGCAGAAACTTCTGATTGTCGAATGTGCGGAAGAATATAAATCGCTCCTGTGAGAAAAAATAGGCGATCTGGCTGACTGGGATCGAGAGCAGGCGTTGTCCCTGTTTGACGAGAAACCGCTCCTTGAAGCTGGGCAAATGCAGGGCTTTGCCGCCTTCGGTCCAGTACTGGTCAAAGCTTACCAGGCGACCATCTTCACCAGGTATGCGTTCCAGCAGGTGACGGATAGTGTTGTAGCGGTATGCTTCAAAATTGTATTCGGCAGTGTTCGTGGAAATAGTGACTGTAGCTTTTACATCGGCCCTTCCTTTGCGCCGGCCGGCGCCGGGTATGGTTCCTTCGTTGGCCAGGATGAGATCGGGAATAGAATTGTGATTAAGCCATTCACCCGCAGCAAAAAGATCGCTGGTAACTCCAACTACATGAATGGACTCATCAATTTCGTTGAGCAGGTCCTTTATCTTTTGCACCATCCCCTTTTCATATTCTATCACCAGTACGTTCATAACTACCCGATTGTCCTACAAAAAAGCAAATTTTAAACGTATATAAGCAGATTCAAGCGACTAAGAGCACCAATTGCCCAAAGCGATGAATGAATTGCCGGAACCCAACAACGGGGCATCGTACATTTTCGGTTTTTGTATTGCAGTGCCGGTGACCGGTATTTTTATAAATAGGTCATTGCGCGCAGATAAGAAATCATCCTGCTGCTTTCAATAATGTTAAATGCCTGCCAAATAATGCAACGGTTTATAGCCCCGGTCAGTCAACACCTGGTTTGAACTGCTCACTGTATTGCCTGAAAGCCGGCAACAGGAGGCCATGATTCATTTAAAAACTTTGGATAGACCGGATGTGGCAGACAAACGCCCATTTGAATAATTATCCTAAATTTACGTTATGGCAGGGTGGGGTGCAGGCAACCAGGATATGCCTCCAGGCGATCCATTAAGGGCACCCTCTCCCGGGAACAATTCAATTTAAATAAGTCGATCTGTGAAGAAACTAAGCCTGATTGTATTATTGCTGCCACTGGCATTGACCAGCCTGGCTCAATCCACGCGCGAGGAAAAGAAAGAGAAAAAGGAAGCAAAACGTCAAAAGATAAATGAACTGGTCCGTCAGGCAGAAGAAGGCGTTTTGGTCTACCATAAACAAAGCATTTTCGGCATACAGCTCCGTACCAATGGCTATGGTGCTTTTTATGAAATGGGGCGGATGAAGAGCAACCGCAAGACCAACATCTACCGGATCGATATTGCCGAGATCAAAAATGCCAAGGAAGAAAAACTCTTTGGCGAAAACTTCATTTTCGGCAATCCTTTTATCTATGCCAAGCGTAATTATTTTTACCCGGTAACGATTGGCTTCGGACAGCAATATATTTTTGGTCAGAAAGGCAATCGCAATGGCGTTGCCGTTACAGGACTTTATAATGCAGGCATCTCACTGGGCCTGCTCCGCCCATACTACATCCGTGTGGATGACCCCAATTTTGGCGGTGAGCGTGATATCAAATATACCGTCGAAGACAGCGCTCTCTTTGTTGACCGTTCATCCGTGATCTCTGGCGGAGGATTTGGCAAAGGCTGGGGTGAGATCAAACTCAAACCAGGCGCATTTGCCAAAGTAGGTCTCCGTTTCGATTATGGCCGCTACAACGAAAGTGTGACAGCGCTGGAGATAGGCATGAGCGTGGACGCTTATGCCTCCAAAGTGCCCATCATGCTGTTTCAGAAAGAACGGCAGCTTTTCTTCCAGGGCTATGTAGCCATTGTATTCGGAAAACGTAAGTAGTCAACCATTACCGGGGCAGGTTGTTATTTATCGGAATACCATTTTCATCCGTATTTTTGCAACATGACTGAGCTTCCCGTAGTGCCCGCTGACAATACCGCCTCCCGCATAAAAAAACCTGATTGGTTACGTGTAAAGCTACCCATTGGTGAGAGCTATAAAAATGTGCGTAACCTCGTGGATACGCATAAGTTGCACACGATCTGCGAGAGCGGCAACTGCCCCAATATGGGTGAATGCTGGGGAGCAGGCACCGCCACTTTCATGATCCTGGGCAATGTATGTACCCGTAGCTGCGGTTTCTGTGCAGTAGCCACCGGTCGCCCCGAAGCAGTAGACTGGGATGAACCCCAGCGTGTGGCAGAAGCCATCCACCTGATGAAAGTGAAACATGCCGTTATCACATCGGTTGACCGCGATGAACTGAAAGATGGCGGCTCTACCATCTGGCACAATACCATCCGTGCGGTCAAAGCACTCAACCCCGATACCACACTCGAGACCCTGATACCCGATTTTAAAGGAAAGGCCGAAGATATTCAACGTGTCATTGAAGCCGCTCCTGAAGTGGTATCGCATAATATTGAAACCGTAGAACGCCTTACCCGCCAGGTACGCATACAGGCCAAATACTGGCGCAGTATGGAAGTGATCCGTATATTGAAGCAGGGTGGACGTCGCACCAAGAGTGGCATTATGCTGGGTCTTGGCGAAACACGCGAAGAAGTGATCCAAACACTGACCGACCTGCGCGACAATGGCTGCGATGTAGTGACAATCGGCCAGTACCTGCAGCCCACCCATAAACACCTGCCTGTACAACGTTTTGTTCATCCCGACGAATTTGCCGAATACCGCGAAGTAGGTTATCGACTGGGACTGGATTATGTAGAAAGCGGTCCGCTGGTTCGTTCTTCTTACCATAGCGAGCGCCATGTATTTCCCGGACTGGGTCGTTTGGAATGGGAAAAGAAGAAAAGCGAACAGATTCTTTAAATTGTCTTCAATTGGGGGTAAATTAGTCGCTTATTACAACTTAAGCTGCCACACCATTTGCCCATGACCATTCTTCGTTCCCTCTGGATTGCTATTTGCCTCTTTGTGCTACACCTCCACGGCAGTGGCCAGCAATATCAGCTTAACGGAAATGCCCGCGCCAATTCCTGCAATTGCTACACCCTTACAGACCCGGTTACTTTCCAAAGCGGGAGCGCCTGGAATAAAACACTGTTCGATCTTAATAACCCATTTGATTTCCGGTTCAGCGTTTTCCTCGGCTGTCTCGACGCCACAGGGGCCGATGGCATTGCCTTCATGCTGCAGCAAATGAGTACCAGCCTGGGCGCTTCGGGCGGCGGTATGGGCTTTGATGGCGTATCGCCTTCTATCGGCATCCTGCTCGACACCTGGCAGAATACAGAAAATAATGATCCGGCATTCGATCATATCAGCATCCAGGCCAATGGCCGGCTCACCCATGGCAGCGACCTCGCAGGGCCTGTGCGGGCCTCCGCTACCAGCGACAATATTGAAGACTGTGCCTGGCATATACTGCGTATTACCTGGGATCCTGCCACACAGCTGATCAGCGCGTATTTTGATGGCAACCTGCGTGTACAGGCCCAAATAGACCTGATCGGCACGATCTTCAACAATAACCCGAATGTGTACTGGGGTTTCACAGCAGCTACCGGCGGTTCCTATAACCTGCAGCAGTTTTGTACTGCGCTGGCGCCGATGTTCAATACCGATTTTACCAACAATACAGCCTGTGCAGGCAGTACGATCAGTTTTACCAATACATCCGAATCATTTGCACCCATACAGGCTTATTACTGGGATTTTGGCGATGGCACTAACAGCACGCTCAAAGACCCGCCTCCGCATCTGTATGCCACACCCGGGTTGTATACTGTAAAACTGGCGCTCAAAGGATTTGATGGATGCGACAGCGACACGTTGCGTACGGTTATTACTATCGGCGATCCGCCGGTAGCCAACTTCGATATTTTTGATACCTGTGCCGGTATTGCACCACGTATCATTGACCGCTCTACGGTAAACGTAGGCGCCATCACCCAATGGACCTGGGAGGTCGATAATGCAACGGTGAGTAATGCCCAGCAACCGCAACTGAGCAACCTGGCCGCCGGACCACATACGGTTCGCCTCACTGCCGGCAGCAACAATGGCTGCCCGGCCGCATCTGTTCAAAAAAATCTTACTATTCTTCCCACACCCCGTATCAGCGCAACTGCGGCTGACGGATGTGTGAATATTCCGGTTTCATTTACCGGTCAGCAACTCGACAATGCCACTACCATCACTCAATGGGACTGGAACTTCGGCGACAACCAGCGCGGTACCCAGCAGCAAACACAACATATTTACCGGCAAAAGGGAAATTATACAGCGCAGGTAACGGCAGTCGCAGCCAATGGCTGCAAAGTGGTTTCCGACAACATACCCATCTTCATCAACCAGGCCGATGCATGGGCCGGCAACGATACCGTATTTATCAAGGATGTGCCTTTTCAATTGCAGGGCACAGGTGGAGGCAGTTACCTGTGGACACCAGCCACCGGTTTAAGCAATAATGCCATTGCCAATCCTGTGGGCATTTTGCAGGATGACATTACCTATACACTTAAAGTCACTACTGCCGAAGGCTGCGAGGATACGGACGATATCCATATTACGATATTCAAGGAGTCGAGGGTATATGTGCCCGGCGGATTTACTCCCAATCAGGACGGCCTCAATGATATCCTGCAACCATACCTGATTGGTATTCGCAGTATGGATTATTTTACCGTCTATAACCGCTGGGGACAGGTTATTTATTCAACCAAAGATGTCAATGCCGGCTGGAGTGGTCAGTATAAAGGCATGCCGCAGCCCAGTGGTGTATATGTGTGGCGACTGCGTGCCACCGACTATGTAGGCAAAGTGTACGAGCTAAAAGGAACATCAACTCTAATCCGTTGATCATGCGTCCATGTTATGTACTCTCCGCAATTGTACTGAGTTTGCTGGCACTGCCGGCTATGGCGCAATTACGCTGGCAACAGGTCGACACCGGCTACGGGCAAATGCCCGCATCTGTGCGGCTTTTTAAAACGACCGATTCGCTTGGCGGAGAACCCAACATCGCCTATTACCTGGAGGCCGATCTCAACGATCGTAACCTGGAATTTACGACCGATACCAGCCTGGGACGCCGTCTTACACCGGCTGAGTTTGCTGCCAAAAACGGGAATCCGCTGGCTGTTGTCAACACCACGTTTTTCTCGTTTGAGACCCATCAGAACCTGGGGCTTGTGATCCGAAACGGTAAACTGTTGTCGTATAATATCAACTCCGTATACAGCAAAGCAGACAGCCAGTATCACTATGTGCTGCCAGGCAGTTTTGGCATCCGCAAAAACCGGAAGGCTGATATCGCTTATGTGTTTACCGACAGCGTACATAAACGTCCTTATACACTCACCTTTGGTGCACCCCGTTATAAAGCCGGCAAACCAAATCCTGTGCTAAAAGATGTGGTCTGGGGCATGCCCTGTTCTTTTGCACGCAGAAAGAAACGATGGAAGATGGAAACGGCCGTGGCAGGAGGGCCGGTACTGATCCAGCAGGGAGAGATCAGGATTACGAATGAGGCAGAGCGCAAGTTTATGGGCAATGCCATCAATGACCGGCATCCACGCACCGCCATCGGTTATACAGCAGAGGGCAAACTGATCATCCTGGTGATAGAAGGCCGGTATCCGGACAGAGCCGCCGGAGCCACACTCACCCAGGAAGCCATGATACTCCGGTCGCTGGGCTGCGTGGAAGCACTCAACCTCGATGGGGGCGGCAGCAGCTGCCTTTTGGTAAATGGCCGGGAGACCATTACCCCTTCGGATAAGGGCGGACAACGGGCAATTCCCGGGATTTTACTAGTTCGGTCAAAAATAAACCCCTAAAAATAGATTTTTTTAGGGTAAAACTTGTATAAGCGGTGGATTGGCACAATTTTGTCTTTCCAAATCTAAATTCACTCCAATGAAAAGGCTCATCTACCCCCTAATGCTCGTGACGCTGTCACTGTTTGCAGCTGCAGCCATTACAACCATTACCGCCAAAACGCTGGCATCCTACTACAAGGACGATGCTCAGCCCGCCGGTCTGGCCCATGGCAATGCCGAAACAATGAAGCTCACCGCCAGTCGATGAGATCGTAGTAAGGTGAACATGATTTGTCAACACCCATGCTACCCCAAACCGGGGCCGGCATGTCAGTCAACTTCATAAAAAAGTCCGCTTCCGCGGACTTTTTTGTTATACGTTTTTGAAGATGGTAGAAGGTAAAAGGGTGATGGTGTAAAGTCACTCTTTATATCATACCTTATACCTTTCACCTTTATACCCTATTTCAACTCCCACGCCAACGCGCTCGCTCCCAAAATGGCTGCATCCGATTCTTTCAGATGGCTGATCAGGATCTTCACTTTATTCTGGAATACCTGTATCAGGTTGGCTTCCATATGTTCGCGGGTAGGTTTGAGGATAAGATCACCTGCCTTGGTCAGGCCACCGAATAATACAATGGCCTGGGGGCTCGAAAACATGACCGCATTGGCCAGTGCCAGTCCCAGGATACGACCCGTAAACTCATATACGTGACGGGCCAGTGCATCGCCCTGTATGGCCGCTTCATATACCTTTTTGGAGTCGATATCGTCCCTGGGTACATCGCGCAGCAGGCTGGGCTCGTTGGTTGTTTCCAGCAGCTCCAGTGTGGTATAACGTACGCCGGTGGCGGAAGCATAACTCTCCAGCGATCCGCGTTTGCCGGTGCCGGGGTGTAAACGTCCGTCGGGGATGATAATGGTATGGCCCAGTTCGCCGGCAAACCCATCATGACCGTAGATCAGCTGACCATTGGCCACAATACCGCTGCCCACGCCGGTACCCAGAGTGATCATAATGAAATCGCGCATGCCCTTGGCAGCGCCATACATCATTTCACCAATGGCAGCTGCATTGGCATCGTTGGTCAATGTAACCGGCAGCTTGAATTTATTTTCAATCAGTTTGGCCAGCGGGATAATTCCTTTCCACGGCAGGTTGGGTGCATACTCAATGGTACCGGTATAAAAGTTGCCATTGGGCGCTCCCACACCGATGCCCTTGATCTGTCCTATACCGCCTGACTTTTCGAGCAGGGCGGAAAGTTCATTATATAATTCATCGATGAATGAATTGACATCTGCATGTTTCTTGGTAGATATTTCGCCGGAGAAAAGGACATTACCATCCCTGTCCACAATGCCGAATTTAGTGCCGGTACCGCCGATATCGATACCTACTGCCAACTGCTGCCTTGCGATTGTTTTAGCCGCCATCTTGAAGTACTAAGGTTAAAAAATAAGCCCCGTTGATCAACGGGGCTTAAATGTACGAAGGAAATCATTATTAATGGCCTCCGCCGCTAACTTCAGCATCATAATCAATCCCCTGCTTGCGCAGTATCCCTTTAACGGCAAAAGCAAAGAAAGCAAGATAAGCAAAGCAGACAGCTGCCACTATATAGGATTGGTGAATACCGATAATATCAGCCAATTTACCCTGAATAGGAGGTATGATGCCCCCGCCCAGAATCATCATGATCAGGAAGGCTGACCCCTGTGTGGTGTATTTACCAAGCCCGGCAATTGCCAGGGCAAATATTGAAGGCCACATGATCGAACAGCATAAACCACCACTCAAAAAGGCATAAATAGCAACCTTACCCTCAGCCAGAAGACCAACGATCATCGCAACTACCCCCAACAAACCGAAAACGAGTAGCGTTTTGGCAGGTTTTTCCTGACTGACAAAGAATGCTCCAATCTGAATCAATACACATACTATGTAAAGCAAAAGTGGTTCTACATTATATTGAGCCAGGCTATTTACTCCTAATACAATAGAAAAAGCAATAACAGGCACGACAAACAATAATAGTTTTTTAGTCGAACTGCTAAAATTAAAAGCAGAGATTGCTCCAGCCCAACGACCAATCATCAAACTACCCCAATACATCGAAATAAACGGTGCTATTTCAGAGGACTGATAGCCACCAAAATCTCTTTGCTTCAATAATTCACCCAGGTTACTGCCAATAGAAACTTCCACACCTACATATACGAAAATGGCCAGCATACCCAATACCAATTGTGGGTATTGCATAGCGCCCCATCCTTCAGGGCGTTTGGCGGCTACCCGATTGGATAAAATAAGCCCTATAACCACTACCGCAAATGCTCCCAAAAGCCATTTGAGACGAGAATGTTCCAGCGGCTCTTTCAACGTTTTTATATCTGCTTTCACAGGAGCCACAGCTGTTTCCAAAGTCGTTTGCTCTGCTTTGAGTTCTGCTGTAAGAGCATCTGCCGGCAAATGAGCTATGGAATCAATACGCTTTACTTCTTTTTCGATTTGCTTTTCAAGTGCAGCAACTTCTATGGCTTCTTTTGATTTATAGCTGCTGAATACAGGCACAAACATGATGATTAGCAATCCTGTAATGATCAGAAGTGTCGTTAAAGCTTTATTGGCTTTTTCGACAGATGGATCAGAAACGCCAGGAGGTACCTTCTTGGAAAAGGCAAAAAGAGCAGCAGCACCAACAAAAAGAGCACCTACACAGGTATAAAGGATAATTACTTTTCCCAGACCCAGTGATGCAATTTTTTCATCCGTGATAGCCGCAGTAGAGCCAAACAACGCAATTGCTACTACAATCGGGCCTATAGTGGTTCCAAAGGAATTTACGGCACCTCCCAGTGTAACCCGGCTGGTTCCCGTCGAAGGGTCGCCCAATGCGATGGAAAAGGGTTGAGAGGCTGTTTGCTGTAATGAAAAACCAAGTGCAACAATAAAAAGGCCAACCAGCATGCCTGAAAAGACGTTGGCATTAACTGCAATGATCATGGCCACTGCTCCAAGTGCGGAAAACAAAAGGCCATAAACAATGCTTTTTTTATACCCCCATTTGGCTACCAGATCCTTACCGCCTAACGCAGCATATACAAAAAGGACAAGCGCACCAATATAATAAGCCAGGTAATAAGCAAAATCGATCAACTGACTCTGAAACTGATCCAGATTAAAATAATGCTTACAAAAAGGGATAAAAACACTGTTGCCAGCTGCTATGAACCCCCAAAAGAAGAAAACGGTCACCAATGTACTTAACGCACCATAGTTGGTTGGGATTTTGCCCTGTTGCTGCATAACAATCGACGGTTTTAATATTAAGCACTCAAAATAGCAAGATTTCGGTTAGCGAAAAATTTTTAATTGGAACGAACAGGCATTAGGAAAAACAACTTAATTTGACTGCAATTGTCATTATTAATAAACGCAGTATGGAAATTGTACATGTAGCAGCAGAGTGTTATCCCGTGGCCAAAGCAGGCGGACTGGGCGATGTGGTCGGATCCCTTCCCAAATATCAGAATGAACTGGGACACGTAGCCAAAGTGGTCATGCCTATGTACCGTACCAAATTTCTTTACCAGAATCAATGGGAGCTGGTTCACGAAGGTGGCCAGCAACTGGGCTCGCACTGGTTTCATTATAGCGTGATCCGCGAAAAAACAAATAAGCTCGGCTTTGACCTTTACCTGGTTGATATCAACGGACTGCTCGATCGCGAAAAGATCTATGGGTATGACGACGACAATGAACGCTTCATTGCCTTTCAGACGGCCGTATGCGACTGGCTCAGTCACTGGCAGCATAAGCCCAATGTCATTCACTGCCATGATCACCATACCGGTCTTATCCCGTTCATGATGAAGCACGCCTATGCCTTCCGCAACGAACTGGCAGCTGTACCCTCTGTATTCACCGTTCACAACGGCCAGTACCAGGGATGGCTGAGCTGGGATAAATATTATTACCTGCCGGCTTACGACAGCTGGAACTGGGGGCTGCTGGACTGGAACAATACCATCAATCCCATGGCCTCTGCTGTGAAATGTGCCTGGAAGGTTACTACCGTCAGCCATAGCTACCTGGGCGAACTGCGTGAGTCGGCCAACGGTCTTGAAAACCTTTTTGAATATGAAAAAGGAAAAAGCAGTGGTATCCTCAACGGTATCGATACACAGGTATGGGATCCGCGTACAGACAGTTACCTGATCCGTAATTATGATATAGAACTGGTAGAAAAAGGGAAACATAAAAATAAGGCCGAGGTATGCGGACAATTTGGACTCGATCCCGACAAACCGCTCATCGCCTTTATCGGCCGGCTGGTAGGAGAGAAGGCCGCCGACCTTTTGCCCGATGCCATCAGCCAGTCTATTTATCACCATCACGGCAAAGCCAACTTTCTGGTACTGGGTTCCGGTGAGTCGCAGCTCGAGTCGCAGCTCGACCAGATGAAAAACCAGTTCAAAGGCTACTTCAATTCATTTATAGGCTACAGCGAGCCGCTTAGTCACCTGATCTATGCCGGTTCCGATTTTCTGCTTATGCCCAGCCGTGTGGAGCCCTGTGGCCTTAACCAGATGTATGCCCTTCGTTACGGCACCGTACCCATGGTACGCAGTGTGGGCGGACTAAAAGATACCATCCGCGACTTTGGCGACTGGCAGGGCTTTGGTATCCGTTTTGACCAGGCCAGCGTGGGTGATATCACCTATTCTGTTGGCCGCGCCATTGACCTGTACCAAAACAGACCTGACCTGTATCAATGGATGCGCAGCCATATGATGACCATTGATCATTCCTGGGATTCTTCGGCTCAGCAATACATTGACCTCTATCAGTCTCTTCAATAATTCAACAGTCGCAGGAATATTTTCTGCAGCTGCATTTTCATTCAATATTCTTACTTAACTTTTACGCAACAATACATTAAACGTACTTCGCCATGTCAATCGCCAAAGAAATTGTAAGTGTGATACTGGGCGGTGGTGCCGGCTCAAGGCTCTATCCGTTAACTGCCAGCAGATCCAAACCCGCCGTGCCCATTGCAGGTAAATACCGGCTCGTAGATATTCCTATTTCCAACTGTATGAACTCGAATATCAACCGGATGTTTGTGCTCACACAGTTCAACTCGGCTTCACTCAACCGCCATATCAAAAACACCTATCATTTCAGTGCATTCAGTTCGGCCTTTGTCGATATCCTGGCTGCAGAGCAGACACCCGACAACCCGACCTGGTACCAGGGTACAGCCGATGCCGTTCGCCAGAGCCTTCGTCATATTGCCCCATTTGAAAGTGAATATGTGCTGATCCTTTCCGGTGATCAGCTTTATCAGATGGATTTTCAGGAAATGCTCGATAACCACAAACGTACCGGAGCCGATATCTCGATCGCCACCATCCCCGTAGGTGATCGCGAGGCACCTGAATTTGGCATCCTCAAAAACAATGAAGAAGGCCTGATCACCTCCTTTATAGAAAAACCCAAAAAAGAGGTGCTGGCCGACTGGGTGAGCGATACCGGTGAAGAGATGCAGAAGGCCGGCCGCAAATACCTTGCATCGATGGGTATTTACATCTTTAACCGCAACCTGCTCATGGATTACCTGCAGAATCTTTACCAGGATGCTACTGACTTCGGAAAAGAGATCATTCCGCAGGCGATCAACAACTGTCGCGTGGCTTCTTACCAGTATGAAGGTTACTGGACCGATATCGGAAATATCTACAGCTTCTTTGAAGCCAACCTGGGCCTCACCGCCGATCTTCCCGACTTCAATCTTTTTGACAACAATAAAGCCATTTATACCCGTGCCCGTATGTTGCCTCCGGCCAAAGTAAGTGGCACGACGCTTGAAAAAACCGTCATTGCAGAAGGTACCATCATCAATGCTTCGCGTATGGAAGAATGTGTGGTGGGTATCCGCTCCCGCATAGGCCATGGCACCACGGTGGTAAGTTCTTACCTCATGGGCAATGATTATTACGAAACCCTGCAGGATATAGCACTCGACCAGGCCCGCGGCATTCCGCTGCTGGGTATCGGCAACCGCTGCTATATCAAAAATGCTATTCTCGACAAAAACTGCCGCATAGGCGACGATGTGCGCATCAATGGCGGCCCTCATCTCGAAAACACCGATCAACCGCTCTATACTATCAAGGATGGCATTGTGGTAGTGAAAAAAGGAGCAGTGATTCCGAATGGCTTTGTGATCTAAGCAATAAGGTCAGAGGTAAAGGGTAAAAAGGTAGAGGGTCTATACATATAATAAACCTTCTACCTTTTTACCTTATACCCTTTACCCCTCAAGATGTGTACAAATTACATATTGTTGTATATTGCCGTACAATTCATTTGTCAACGATTGCTATGTCTTCAATTTTTCTTGCCGGTAAGCCAAGACTTACATTAGCCCAGATCATCAATATGAGCGTGGGTTTCTTTGGGATCCAGTTTGCCTTTGGATTGCAAAATGCCAATGTCAGCCGTATTTTTCAGACGCTTGGAGCAGATATCGATGCCATTCCCATACTCTGGATAGCCGCACCACTCACCGGCCTCATTGTACAGCCGGTAATTGGTCACCTGAGTGATAATACCTGGATGGGGAAATGGGGCAGAAGAAGACCTTTCTTTATGTTGGGAGCAGTCTTTGCCGCTGCCGCGCTATTTATATTCCCCAATGTATCGGCACTATGGGTTGCCGCCATCATGCTGTGGATGCTCGATGCCGCCATTAATGTATCCATGGAACCCTTCCGTGCTTTTGTAGGCGATATGCTTCCCGACTCACAACGCACCGCTGGGTTTGCCATGCAGAGTTTCTTTATCGGCCTGGGAGCAGTCATATCGTCCCTGCTGCCCTACCTGCTTACTCACCTGGGCGTAGCCAATGAAGCGGCTCCCGGAGTGATCCCCGATTCGGTACGTATCTCTTTCCTGGCCGGAGGCGTAGTGTTTCTGGTGGCTATTGCATACACCGTATTTACTACCCGCGAATATTCCCCGGATGAGTTGAAATCGTTTGGCGAAATCCCCGAACACCATGGCATTGAAATAAAAACACCCGGTGCCCGCTTTTTTAACCAGGGTACCAAATGGCTGTTGACCGGGCTGATCCTTTCGATCGTTTTGTTTCTTTACAATCAGAACGCAGCACATGCATTGAAAAAAGAATTGTATGTACTCACCGGTGGCATTGCTGTATTCGGATTGCTGCAATTGTGTGCAGGTTACCTCAAAAACAAAAACAGCACCAATGGTTTCCTCGAAGTAATGGACGATCTCAACTTTTTGCCCGACACGATGAAAAAACTGGCTATAGTGCAATTCTTTACCTGGTTTGCACTGTTTTCGATGTGGATCTATGCTACACCGGCTTTGGCTCAGCACCTGCTTGGCAATACGGAAGCCAGTTCTGAGCCCTATAATAAAATGGGCAACTGGGTAGGAGTTCTCTTTGCTTTTTATAATGGATTTGCCGCTCTCTTTGCATTCCTGTTACCTATACTCGCAAAAAAATATTCACGCCCCGTCACACATACCATTGCACTCATTGCAGGCGGACTGGGGCTCATCTCATTCTATTTTATTAAAGATGAAAACTGGCTCATTGTTTCAATGGCCGGTATCGGGTTTGCCTGGTGCAGTATCCTGGCTATGCCTTATTCCATGCTTACACGTGCTATTCCTGCCAAAAAGATGGGTGTGTTTATGGGCATCTTCAACTTTTTTATTGTCATACCGCAAATACTCGCAGCAACACTGCTGGGCGTATTTACCCAATACCTTTTCAACGGCAACGCCATTCTCACCATAGTACTCGGGGGCGTATCCATGATAGTAGCCGGAATACTGACATTACGAATAAAAGAATCCTGATATGTTGTTACGTTTAAAAATAACAGGCCTTTGCCTGCTGGTTATTGCTTTCAGTCATCTGCAGGCGCAGAAAGTTTATCCCTCCAACTGGTGGGTAGGTATGAAAGATCCCAAACTTCAGTTGATGGTCTATGAAGAAGGAATTGCCAACCGCATTCCTATGTATAAACTCAGCGCTGCCGGTATGAAACTGGCCGATGGAGTAACGCTGAAGCAGATACACCGGGTAGAAAACCCCAACTATGTATTTCTTGACCTGGTGATCGATAAACAGGCCAAACCGGGCAAGCGTGTCTTCCGTTTTGGCAATGGCGACCGCCAGGTGCAGATCGGTTATGAACTGATGGCCCGCAACAAGGGAAATGGTAAAACACGCGTACAGGGTATCAGCTCGGCCGACTTTGTATACCTGATGATGCCCGACCGCTTCAGCAATGGCGATCCGGCCAACGATATCGTAAAAGGCTACCGCGACGAGACCAGCGACCGCAGCAATAAATTTTCCCGCCATGGCGGTGATTTCACCGGTATTGAAAATAATCTCGACTACTTCAACGAGCTGGGTGTAACCGCCATCTGGATGACGCCTGTTATTGAAAACAACACCAGCCTCATGCACGAATGGGGCAATACAGTGGCCGGTTACCATGGTTACTGGTTTACCGATCATTACCAGATCGACAAGCGTTTTGGTGGCAATGAGGGCTATGTACAGCTGGTGAATGCGGCTCACAAAAAAGGTATCAAGATCATCCAGGATGCCGTATATAATCACGTGAGTAAGGAACATTGGTTTGTACTGGATCCGCCCAGCAGCGACTGGCTCAACAATTGGCCCCAGTTCACATCGCCCAATCACCGCGAAGAATCCATCTTTGATCCCTATGGCTCTGCCTACGACAAAAAAAATATGCTCGATGGCTGGTTTACCGATCACCTGCCGGACCTTAATCAGCGCAATCCCTACCTCGCCAATTACCTGATACAGCATGCCATCTGGACAACGGAATATTTTGGGATTGACGGCTGGCGGGTTGATACCTACAAATATTGCGATGAGCAGTTCCTCAATAATATCAATACCGCACTGGAACGTGAGTTTCCCGGTATCACCATTTTTGGCGAAGCCTGGGTCAATTCGATCGTGGCAAATGCCTATTTCACCCAAAACAATATCAAAGCCCCCTTTCAGCACAATGCCAATAGTGTGATCGATTTTCAGATCTGTTTTGCCCTGCACTCAGCTATGCAGCGCGCGCAGGGATGGACTGATGGTGTGAACAAGATTTATATGACGCTGGCCCAGGATTTTGTTTATAAACGTCCTGAACGCAACTGTATCTTCCTCGACAATCATGATATGGACCGGGTATTTTCAGTGGTAGGTGAGGACTGGAGCAAACTGAAAATGGGTCTTAACTGGCTGTTGACCCTGCGTGGCATTCCACAACTGTATTACGGCACGGAGATACTGATGAAGAATTTCAAGAATCCGACCGATGCCCTCGTACGCGAAGACTTTCCGGGAGGATGGAAAGAGGATGCAGCCAATAAATTCACTGCTGCCGGTCGCAATGACCGCGAAAACGAAGCATTCAATCATCTGAGCGCCCTGGCCCGTTTCCGCAAAGGCTCCAGCGCGCTCACCAGTGGCAAAACCATGCAGTTTGTGCCCAAAGACGGGCTTTATGTTTATTTCCGTTATGACGCCCGGCAAACAGTAATGGTGATCGCCAATACAGGTGAGAAAACCCTCCATCCCGACTGGCAAAGATACCAGGAGCGGGTGGGAGGGTTTTCAAAAGCCCGTAATGTAGTGAACCAGTCTGTAACTCAACTGAGCAGCCTGGAACTGCAACCGGGAGAAAGTTTTGTATTTGAACTGTTGCCTTAACTGGTTTTCATACCGGTTATATCATAAAGGCAAGTACCAGTTTTTGTCCGTATTTATCCCATTGTTTCAGGATGCGGTCCATCTGTGCAAGCATAGCGGCCCTGTCTACCTTTTTGCCTTTGCTGGCAGGAGCCAGCTGTTTCAGATCGGGTGAAAGGCTCACTTTGGAGGCAAACCAGGTGGTATGCAGGCGGGGAATACCCACACCCAGTATCATACCCGGCAGGCCATGAATGCCTTCGGGGCCGCCCGATACCATGATCTCGTCTGTATAAAAGGCAAAAACAGCCACTGTATCATACATGATACCAACTGCCTTGCGGCATTCGAAGCCGGCAATGTTGCGGGTATCGCTGGTGATCTTCCAGCGGATCTTATGCAGGCTGTCCTGTACCAGGAATGTTTCTTCAAAAACTGGTTTCTGTGTTACCGTGGTACCGGCGCTGTAATCATTATATACCTTGTTGTCATCGGCAAATGGCTGAAACCACATGCCACGGGGGATATCAGGCTCTTTGGTGCGTTTGTAATAGGATTTGGTGCCGTCGCTGATAAAATTGAACTTACTCACCAGGCTGCCGGGGATAGTGCTTTTGATCTGATCATACCACTCCGGTTCTATTTCTTTGAGCAATGGCCCCACCGCTACCGTTTTATCAAAATCGATACTGACTTTTTCTGCAAAGATCTGCTGTGCACGCAGTGGCAGATAAGCCACCAGCAGCAACACATATATAAAAAACTTTTTCATATCTAGAGTTTCTTGAAGTTTGATTGAATAATAATTCGCACTATTACTGTTTGGTCATTCCGGGCATTTTGGTAAATGTCCAGCGTACATTGAACATAAAGTATTGCGCCAGTTGATCGTAACGTTGCTCATTTACAAAGTTGCTATTGATCGTACGGCTGAATCCGATATTCTGATTCAGGATATCATGTGCCACAAATGAAAGACGCAGGTTCTTGTTTTTGAAGAACGTACGGCCCAGGCTGGCATTCCAAACCGTAATGTTGACAGGATTGGGGAAAGCGCTTGTTTTCTGACGCAAATTAGACTGAACATCCGAATCGAGATCCAGGCCGCCGGGCAGTTTCACATACAGGTTAGCCCGTCCGCCATAGGTCCAGTAGTTGTTATTGGCCGTGGGGCGCAGCGATGATTCTGAAATGTTGCGGCTGATCATCGGTCCAATGCTCACATTGAGCTTTTCCTGGATGTTGTAGCGGATACTGTATTGCAGCATCAGGGTAGTGTAGGTATTCACGTTTTCCTTACCATTGATGTAGTTCACATTCCGTCCGCCATTGGCCTGGGGAGAGACCTCATGGATCAGTTTCTTTTCTCCCTGGCCTGTGTTAAAGGCACTCCACATATACCAGCTGCGGTTTCCATCCACATTGATGGGCATGTAAGTGGTTTTGCCAAACTCATCCACGCTGCTGTAATTGGTGATCGCATGCTGGTTGAAGTTCATACCCAGGTTGACGAAAATATACTGGCCTTTCAGCGTTTTGTAATCGTTGAAATTGAGGTTCACACTGTGATTGAATCCTACCCGCAGATCGGGGTTACCCACATAAATACTCAGCGGATCAGTATTGTTGCGCAGCGGCTGCAATTGGTTCAGCGTAGGCTGCACGGTATTGCCGCGATAAGAGAATGATACACCGGTTTGTGCTTTCAGTTTATATCCTACCTGAAACTGGGGAGTGAGTCCTGTGAAGTTGTAATGCGTTTTATTCTGTACATCCAGGTTATCGAGATTGAGACGGATCGCAGATACACCGGATCCGAACGCCAGGCGCAGTTTCTTGCCCATATAGCGGGCTGTCAGTGTACCACTGTTTGACAGGGCATTCAGATCAAAGTTGTTGCTGAATGTAGGATTAAAGTCGGTGTATTTGCCATCCAGTGCCTTATCGTAGCTATTGTTGCGTGACTCTGATACGTTCTGGTTGAGGCTATACTCAGCCACCAGGTTCCACTGATCAGTGATCGGCTCATTGTACGTGATCTTGGTACCGATAGTTCTTGACTGACCTGTATTGACCTTTTGCTGATCGATCACATCTACCGAATCAACATTGCCATTGGTATAAAACTGGGAGGTAGAAGTCAGCAAACCGGTTGACTCATCATCTACCAGGCCAAAGCGGAAAGTGGCGTTCAGCTGCCGGTTTTTCTTTTTGAACAGCTGCTTGTAGGTAATCGTATTGTCCAGTTGTTTTTTCTTACTCAAAAGATCGTTGACCCGGTTGTTATTGTTTACATACTGCTGGTCTTCATTGAGTGCTTCGCTATAGCTTTCGGTACGATTGGTTTTCTCGCGGCTCAATGCAGCTATATTGAATTTAATGCTGGTCAGTGAATCGATTTTCCACTCGTATTTACCTTTTGCAGAGTGTTGCTGCGAAAGGCCTTTGCTGCGGGAATTGGAGTTGTTGTAAAAAGTGGTATCCTCCAGCAGTGTCTGCGAAAGGCTATAGGAATTATTAGTCGTACCGAGGCGATTGTACAGGTAAGAAAGATTCAGTTTGTTTTTATCCTGGCGCCATTTATTGGCATACAAAGCACCTGCGGTATAGGCCGTAGGCAACCCTTTCAGATTCCAGGATGAATATTCGTTATCGCCGCTGCCGAAGCTATAATAGAATCCGCCGATCTCATCGTATTCATAATCATCTTCATCATCGATACCCAGTTTACCCTGATCTTCCCATCCCAGGCTACCGGTGTTGGTATTGCTCTTCGTTCCGTATATGGATATCTTTTCAGATCCTTTGAACTTATTAAGCATCACTTTGGCATCATTCAGATTGTTGAAGTTGGTGCCACCTTCCACTTTACCGAAATATCCGCGTTTGGCGTCTTCCTTCAGTTTGATGTTGATGGTCTTATTTCCATCGCCTGTGGCTCCAATGCCTTTCAGTTGATCCTGCTCTGTCTTGGTTTCGTATACCTGCACCTTATCAACTGCTTTGGCGCTGATATTCTGCGTGGCAATGGTAGGGTCATCACCAAAGAACTCTTCACCATCTACCAGTACCTTATCAACCCGTTTGCCCTGTGCGGTCACTTCACCCTTTGCATTTACCTGCATACCGGGTATTACCTTGAGCAGATCTTCTACAGTAGCTCCGGGCTTTACTTTAAAACTATCAGCGGTAAACTCGGTAGTATCACCTTTGATACGCATCGTGTTGTTGGCGCGTACGACAACTTCATTCAACAGTACGCTGGTAGGGGTGAGGGGAATAATGCCCAGGTTATTCGGAGCATCGGCTTTCAATTCAATTTTGTCTGTATAATCGGCAAACTTGGGATAGGTCACCATCAATACATAGTTACCGGCTTCCAGGTTGCTGAGGTTAAATTGCCCCTGGTTGTCGGTGCGGGTAAACTTTACGAGTACGGAATCACTTCCACGTAGCAGGGTCACTACGGCATGTGGGAGGTTACGGTTTTCGACCGTGTCCTTAACAAATCCCCTGACAGATGTACTTTGGCTGTATGCTGCCTGGAAAATACCCAGCAGCATGAGGAGAGACAGAAGTTTTCTCATGGCTTGTTTTTTGGCTATATGTTGCGTAAAATAGGTGCTACAACAGAATCAGAACCCATGTTTTACACGAACGCCGCAAAAATGCTGATTTGTGGCAATAACTGAAAATTCAGCAGGCCCGGATACTGTTAAACTTTCAACAATTTTGCGTAAGTTGGGAAGCACTGTTTATTACGGTACTCCCTCACAATTAAATGGGTATGAAAAAGGATATTGGCGGAAACAGTCCGCAAGATAACGAGGATAAAAAGGAAAAATTGCACCCCGATGCGGCTAAGGGACGAAAATTGCCGTTGGCAGCATCAACGGCAGAAAAAAGGTATGAAGACCTCAATTTTGTGGATACTGAAAAACCGGTATGGAATTACTCTCTGCTGGATGCCGATGATATTCGCAATTTTCAGCAGGGTTCGCATTACAGCATTTATCGCAAAATGGGGGCACACTCCATCGAGGTATTGGGCAAATGGGGCATGTACTTCTGTGTCTGGGCTCCCAATGCTACAGCGGTATCTGTAATCGGTCATTTCAACGAATGGGCACCTGATCTTCATCCGCTCACACCCCGTTGGGATAAGAGTGGCATCTGGGAAGGATTTATTCCCGGCTTCGGTCTTGGAGAAGCCTACAAATATCATATCACCGGCTTTGAAGGCCGGCAAACACAAAAAGGCGACCCGCTGGCTCATTTCTGGGAGCGGCGCCCGCATACAGCCTCTATCACCTGGGATCTGTATTATGACTGGCAGGATAAGGACTGGATGAAAAACCGCCACCGGCACAACAGCCTCGATGCTCCCTGGAGCGTATACGAAGTACACCTGGCCAGCTGGCAAAGACCGGTACCGGATGACGAGGAATCCTACAACAGCTACGATCAGCTAGCCGAACGGCTGGTGCCTTATGTAAAGGAAATGGGATTTACACATGTGGAGTTCATGCCGGTAATGGAGCACCCTTTTGACGGCAGTTGGGGTTACCAGTGCACCGGTTTTTTTGCGCCCAGTTCACGCTTTGGTGATCCGCAGGGACTCATGCGCCTCATCGATGCATTTCACCAGGCCGGCATTGGTGTCATACTCGACTGGGTACCCTCACATTTTCCTTACGACGCACATGGGCTTTACCTGTTTGATGGCACACATACCTACGAATATGCGGATATGCGCAAGGGTTTTCACCCCGACTGGAACAGCTATATTTTTAATTATAAACGGGGAGAAGTAAAATCATTCCTCATCAGCAGCGCCCGCTTCTGGTTTGATATATTCCACATCGACGGCATCAGGGTAGATGCAGTCAGCTCTATGCTCAAGCTCAATTATTCGAGAGAAGAGGGGGAGTGGGAGCCGAATGAATTTGGCGGCGACGGCAACCTCGAAGCGATTGCCTTTATCAAAGATCTCAACGAAACCATCTTCCGCGATTTTCCCGATGTACAAACCATTGCCGAAGAAGCGACCGACTGGCCCGGTGTATCACGTCCGACCTGGAAAGACGGATTGGGTTTTGGCATGAAATGGATGATGGGATGGATGCATGATACACTCGATTATTTCAAACTCGACCCGCTGGCACGACAGCATCATCAGGATAAGTTTTCATTCAGTATGATGTACTACTACGATGAAAACTTCATGCTGCCACTCAGCCACGACGAGGTGGTGCATGGCAAAAGCCCGATGATCTACAAAATGCCCGGCGATGAATGGCAAAAGTTTGCCAACCTCCGGCTGCTGTACACATACATGTGGACCCACCCCGGCGCCAAACTGCTGTTTATGGGCGACGAGTTTGCCCAGACCACGGAATGGAACTATAAAACCGAACTGGACTGGGGCCTGCTGCAATTTGACTGCCACCGCCTCATGCAGAACTGCATACGCCGGCTCAATGAACTGCTGCAGACCGAACCGGCCCTGCATGTCAACCAGTTTAATGAATATGGGTTCGAATGGGTGGATCTCAACCACCGGGCAGAATCCGTAATGGTATATAAACGAAAAGGGAAAAAACCGGAAGATGACCTATTGATTATTCTTAATATGACCCCCGTCATCCGCCATGACTGGCCCATCCGGGTGTCAGGTGAGAAATCTTACACCCAGGAACTTTTCAACAGCGACGCAAAAACTTATTGGGGTAGTGGAAATATCTTCAACCCCGATATCAGGTGCGAAGCCATTGAAAAAGAGGAACAAACATATCTGCTTACCGTCAACCTGCCTCCGCTGGGTGGCCTTATTCTGAAATAATTACGTACCTTAAATCGTTTCCCGTAGGGATAAATTAATCCGGATCCGGTGGGGATTGTCACCGAATCAATTTATCTTGCATATGCTACCTATTAAAAAACCGGCAAAAAGCCATATCCAATGATCCGTAAACCCTTCCTTTTACTCCTTGCGAGCTGCTGCCTGTATGCAGGCCTTCGCGCTCAATCTACACTTCAATCAGACAGTGCCAGTCATTTTTTGCAAAAAGGTCTTGCTGAAAAACAAGCAGGTCGCCGGCTGGAATCATTAAAACATTTCGAGAAAGCGGCCCACTACAATAACCAGGATAAAGCAATCGTGACCGAACTGGCCGCTGCTTACCTGGACCTGCGTCGGTATGCCCAGGCACGCGAATCTTTCAAGCAACTGGAAGCGCTGGGCGATCAGTCTGCTGCTACCAGCAAGCAGATCATGAACCTGTCGTTTAACCTGAAGCAATACGATGATGCACTGGCCTATGCAGCCAAACTCAAGAAAGCAGATCCTTCCGAAAAAGTAAGTTATATCATCGGCAAGATCCAGTATGAACAGGAAAACTATGGTGAAGCCATCCGTCAGCTCAACCAGGCGGCTAAGGAAGATCCTACAAATGCCGAAGTACCTTATATGATTGCCCGCAGCTATGCCGACATGCAAAACTTCAAGCAATCCATTCCTTTTTTCCAGAAAGCCCTCGAACTGGACCCGACCAAAAACAACTGGATGTATGAACTGGGACTTATCTATTATGCAATGCATGATGATAAGAACTCGCTCAAGATGATCAAGATGGCGGGTGACAACGGCTACCGCAAAGACAATGACTACCTCGAAAACCTCGGTATCGCCAATCTCAATGCCGGCAACCTGGAAGAAGGTGTAGGTATACTGAACGAAATACTGAAAAAACGTCCCAGCGATATCAACATCCTTAATATGGTGGCAGAAGCCTACTATTTCAAAGGCAAATACGAACCTGCCATCGAGTTCTGGGATCGTATACTGGAATACGACAAGGAAAATGCCTCTGCCCTGTATATGATCGGTATGAGTTATCAGAAAAAAGGGGAGAAGGAAAAGGGACAACGCCTCTGCGACAAAGCCATCGAAATGGATCCCAGCCTGGCTTCACTCAAACAGAAAAAACAAATGCCCGGCGGTCTCTGATCCCGGTAATAAATCATAGCAAAATACAAATGCCCTCTTTCGGAGGGCATTTGCTTTATAAGGAAAAATCTCTTTTACATCCTTTCGGGTACACGGATACCGAGCAGGTGCATCGCAGTAGCGATTGTGCTGGCTGTAAGCGCGCACAGGCGCAGACGCAATTGTTTCTTTTCTGCACTTTCCGCATTCATTACAGAATGAACGGTATAAAAAGTGTTGCAGGCTTTCGCTATGTTAAAGGCATATACAGCGATCAGTGAAGGATTGTGTTCCTGCAATGCCTGCTTCAGCTCTGCATCAAACTGCTCGAGCAATACCAGCAATTCTTTTTCGTGCTGCAACAGGTCTGTACTCACAGCCCCGCCAGCAGTGACAGATTCCTTTCGCAGAATAGAGCGGATACGCGCATAGGTGTATTGTACAAAAGGACCGGTAAAACCATGAAAGTCGATACTCTCTTCGGGATTGAACACCATGCGGCGTTTGGGATCCACGCGCAGCAGGAAAAACTTAAGCGCTCCCAGGGCGATCGTATCATACAGCTCTTCCAGTTCTGACTGGTCGAACTCTTTCACCTTTCCCTGCTCCTCGGTTTTTTCGCGGGCCACTTTACGCAATTCATCGATCAGGTCATCTGCATCGACCACGGTACCTTCACGGGTTTTCATACGACCGGTGGGCAACTCCACCATACCATAGCTCAGGTGATAGATACCATCTGCATACGGCTTGCCCAGCTTTTGAAGGATCAGCTTCAACACCTTCATGTGATAGTTCTGCTCATCGGCAATCACATAGATACTCTGATCGTAATGAAACTCCTCATATTTCTTATCAGCCAGTCCCATGTCCTGGGTGATATATACAGACGTGCCATCTTTACGAAGTACCAGTTTCTGGTCGAGGCCATCCTCGGTGAGATCGATCCAGACACTGCCATCTTCCTTCCGGAAAAAAACACCTTTCTTTAATCCTTCTTCTACAAATTCCTTACCCAGCAGGTATGTTTCGCTTTCGTAATAGTTTTTGTCAAAATCGCTGCCGATCTTTTTATAGGTGGCTTCAAACCCTTCATATACCCAGCCGTTCATGGTTTGCCAGAGCCGGCGCACCTCAGGATCACCGTTTTCCCAGTCCTGCAGCATTTTTACCGTGGCTTTCATGATAGGCGCTTCTTTTTCCGCCTGCTCTTCGGTCATGCCTTCGGCCACCAGTTTTTTAATCTCCTCCTTATGCTCCACGCCAAAACGCACATAGTAGTCTCCTACAAAATGATCGCCCTTGATACCTGTTGAGGCAGGTGTGGCGCCATTGGCAAACCATTGCCAGGCCACCATGGATTTGCAGATATGAATACCCCGGTCATTCAGGATGGCGGTCTTGCGCACATCATAGCCGCAGGTTTTCAGCAGCTCTGCCACACTCCAGCCCAGGAAATTATTGCGCAGGTGCCCCATGTGCAGGGGTTTGTTGGTATTGGGAGAGGAATATTCTACCATTACCCGTGTGCCATTGGCAGGTCGTTTTCCCAGTTGAGCCTGTCCATATGACTTATCCAGGAAGCCAAGCCAGTATGCGTCTGCAATGGTCAGGTTCAGAAATCCCTTGATCACATTGAAGGCGCTGAAAAATTCGGGCGACTGACCCAGCAGCCAGTTGCCTATCTCGGTACCCAACTGCTCAGGTGCCTTTTTCAGTTGTTTTACAAAACCGAAAAGGACCAGTGTATAGTCGCCTTCAAACTCCGGTTTGGTCGTATTGATCGTAAGCTCGGCTACGGTGCTATCGATACCATAAAGCTCTTTTAAAGCCTTTACTACCAGTGGTTTTATATCATTCACAACACCCATGAAATTCATCAATTTAGGGGGCGAAATTACGAAAAGCGGGCGTTGGGTAACTAAAATAATTGCAAAGGCCTTATTTCAACTACTCTTTCATTTTTACAGTTTATTATAGATGTGATACACCTAACTTATAATACTTTTGCGGCCCACCATGCGGAAACATCTTCATACAGTACGGGATTTCATTTTACCTGTCATCGATTTTTTCTATCCGCCCTTCAGGCGGATGATGAACCTGCAGACTTTCCGTTATGCGGCAGCCGGTGGTGGCAACACCTTACTCGGCTTTGTACTTTATTATATCAGCTATCATTATATACTAAAGGAAAGCACGCTCGACCTGGGTTTCTATGCATTCAAGGCGCACGTGGCCGCACTCTTTATTTCGTTTATCGTCACGTTTGTAGTAGGCTTCTTCCTGTCAAAATATGTGGTGTTCAGCGATTCTACCATGAAAGGGCGGGTGCAATTGTTTCGTTACCTGATGATCTGCCTGTTCAACCTGGCTCTCAACTATATCCTGCTCAAAATAATGGTGGAGCGTTTTGATATTTATCCGGTACTGGCTCAGATCATCACTACCGCAGCGGTAGTGGTATTCAGTTATCTCGCACAGCGCCATTTTTCTTTTAAAGCCGGAGCAGAAAATAATCGAGATAATACGACTCCTGAATCCTGACCCACTGGCAACCGGCCGCCATGCACTGTCTGCCTAGAGACTGAAATCAACCGCATCGACCTTTACAGCAAGGCTGCCGCTGCAATTGCTGCGGATCACCAGCGATTGTCCCATGGGATAAATACCGATCAGCTGGATATCATTGATAGTCCCTTCACTTCTGATCCCTTTTACCCATTCCTGGTTCAGCTGCTGGTTGAGGTTCACTTTGGCGCTATCAATAAACCCGGTGAGGTCAAACCGGCTTTGCTTTTCTATTTCGTGAATGATCCGTTTATTAAACATCCATTCGGCCGTATTGAGCAGGGCATTGCGTGAACGAATATCGAAGTCTATATCTTTTATTTCCAGTATATGGCTACTGGCATCATATGCCGGCTTGCCCACCAGGTATATTGTACCTTCATTGCTGCCGCTGAAATCTACCCGGATGATCAGTTTCTCATTTCCCATACCCGAGAGGCGACACTGGCGGATCATGAATTTTTTATTGACAGGCCCTTTTTTAAAATCATAGGACTGACCTACCAGGTGCTGATTCATCAATGTACTGAGCGAGTCATAATTGAGTGTGGCATCCAGGAAAATGGAAAATCCCGGAAGTTTACGGCCTCCGGCCATGTCCGGTATTTCGCGTAATTGCTCCACTGGTTTTTCAAAACTCACTACCGGCCTGGCCATCAGCCCGAGGTTCAGGTAAAGCGAATCATTTTGCGCATACAGGTTATTTACCTGCAGCCGTTCGGGATTGATCTGCAGCCATCCTTTATTATAAATATTATACACTTTGCTGAGCTGGTTCCATACCTGCTGAAACTGCGGCCGCAGGTTGACCGTACCATAACTGCGCATCATAATGGCGCGGGCTGTATCCAGTTCTGTTTTCAGTCCCTTCAAAACCTGGTTCGTGATATCCTGCCCCCAGAAGCAAACCTCACATTTGTCGAGCGCTTTTGGTTCATCGCGGGTGATATTCAACCTGACTTTATAATCAGGCTGTACACCAAACGTACTGGTAAACGATACATTCACGCGGCGCTCCGGTTCATCAAAACCACAACGGCAGGGAGAGGTCCATGAAGAAAGAGCGGCACCGGCCACACATACCCGTGTGGATCCTATTATACGATAATAACCGGTAAAGCCCAGGTTGAATTTATTGCCGGCGGCCTTCAATTGAAAAGGACTGCGGCGAAAAGTATATTTATAACGGGTATCACATCCATTCTGCACCCATCCGTTGGGATAATTGGGAGAGGTAAACATGGTATCGACCTGTCCTTCTGCCATACCATAGAAAGGCTGCAGGTTGATCCGGATCGGAATATTGATCTCCGAAACGGGCAACGAGTCGAGTTTAAAGTTGGTAAGCCCCAAAACAGGGCGTTCTGGATTGATCTTCTTGGAGCAGGATGCCAGCAGAAACAATATTGCTAATGCCGGAAGGAATTTGACAGTATTCATATATAGATACTGCCGCTAAAGTAATAAAAAGGAGGTGGAAGGAGAAAGGAAGAAGGTTAAAGGTGTATAAAGAGTTTAAAGGGTTTAAAAGTATAAAGGTGGGGGGTAAAAGGTGGAGGGTGAAAGGAAAACAGGGAACGTTTTTACCTTTTACCCTCTACCTTCTGCCTTTCCCATTACCGACATTACTGAAAATTTTTTAATCCCTGTTTCATATTCTCAACTGTTTTGGTCACCCGGGTCAGGCGGGTTTCTTCCTTTTTGGCACTCACAATCCACTCTACGTATTCCTTTCTATGGGTAAACGGGAGTGCATCAAAAAACTTACGCGCCTTTGGCCAGGGGCGTAATCCTTTTTCGAGGTCTGCCGGCAGACGCACGATCCGTTTTTCCCGGTCTATATATTCATCCAGCGGAGAAACGGCCACCACCTTTTTCTTTTTGGCTGCCAGGTCCTTTTCCGTAGTCTTCCGGACTGCAAATGCAGACCAGGTGTCGTCAAAAGCAATCAGGCTTAGCCAGGTCAGCTCATTTTCCGGAGCCATCAGCAGGTCCCAACCCTCATCGCGTGTCAGATCGGTCTGTATACCGGAACTGCCTTTGGGATAGTAGATCCAGAGTGTTACGCCAGGTTTCAACTGGCCCAGTACTTTTTTAAGATCGCGTTTCAGCACTTTCTGACTGGTCACAAACCAATGAAGCTGGTCTGCCGGCTGCGCCCACTTTACCCATTGTATGGCTATTGGGAGTCCGTCAATGATCTTATGGAAATGATCAGGCTCATTGAGACTAGCGAGGCGGGCACCTGCAGCGATTTTTAGTTTTTTCTCAAGGCTCATAATAAGTTTAAAGGGTATAAAGAGTTTAAAGGATTTAAAGGGTTTTATCCTGTCCACTGCCCACTGTCCACTGTCATCTAAACACTAACCACTATATAATACAACATAAACAAGCAGACTACCAGTTTCAGGAATGAGCCGAGCAAAAAGCCGACAAACGAGCCGAAGGCTGCTTTCAGCGATTTATTGGTTTGCTGGCCACCGATCAGTTCGCCGATAAAGGCGCCGGCAAACGGACCTATGATCACTCCCCAGGGTCCTATCCAGAATGCCGCCAGGAAGCCGATCGTACAGCCCCATACGCCATATTTGGTCCCGCCAAAACGCTTAGTGCCCCAGACAGGGATCAGGTAATCCAGTACCAGCGACAAAATGACGATTCCCGCCCAAATGAGGAGAAATTTTGTCGTAAAAGGCTTGTCGGGCCGCAATTGTTGAATAAGCAGGCCAACATATGCGATAGGAGGCCCCGGCAACAAGGGCAGGAGACTGCCTGCCAAACCTATCAATACCAGTACAACACCCAGAATAATCCATAACCATTCCATGCACTAAATATAGCTATTCTGACCATTTTGCAGTGGGGCCACCGACCGGGAACTGACATCCGGAGTGGGCCGAAACTGCCATTTTTGCATTTTTGACGTACACGGCATAATCATTGAGTATCAGATGCTGACTGCCCAAAGTGGCATTCAAAAAGGAGAAATAATAATTATGGGAAAAATAATCGGAATTGATTTGGGAACCACCAATAGCTGCGTGTCAGTTATGGAAGGCAATGAGCCGGTGGTAATTGCCAATGATGAAGGCCGTCGTACCACGCCTTCGGTAGTGGCATTTTTGAAAAATGGAGAGCGTAAGGTAGGTGACCCGGCAAAACGCCAGGCTATCACCAATCCGCACAATACCATTATGTCGGTAAAACGTTTCATGGGCCGCCATTTCGATGAAGTGTCGCAGGAAATCAGCCACTGGAGCTATAAAGTGGTAAAAGGTGATAATAATACGGTACGTATTGATATCGATGGCCGTCTGTATACTCCCCAGGAGATCAGTGCCATGGTACTGCAGAAAATGAAAAAAACAGCAGAAGACTACCTGGGTCAGGAAGTAACAGAAGCGGTCATTACCGTACCTGCTTATTTCAATGATGCCCAGCGTCAGGCTACCAAGGAAGCCGGTGAGATTGCCGGTCTTACTGTACGCCGTATCGTAAACGAACCTACTGCTGCCGCCCTTGCCTATGGCATGGATAAAGGCAAACATGATCAGAAGATCGCTGTATTTGATCTTGGTGGTGGTACATTCGATATTTCTGTGTTGGAACTGGGTGATGGTGTATTTGAAGTAAAATCCACCAATGGTGATACTCACCTCGGTGGTGATGATTTTGATAAAGTGATCATGGACTGGCTGGCCGATGAATTCAAAAAAGATGAAGCCATTGACCTGCGCAAAGATCCTATGGCACTGCAACGTCTGAAAGAAGCTGCTGAAAAAGCAAAAGTGGAACTGTCTTCTTCCAGCGAAACAGAGATCAATCTGCCTTATATCACTGCCGTGGATGGCGTGCCCAAACACCTGGTGAAAAAGCTGAGCCGTGCCAAATTCGAACAACTGGCCGATTCACTGTTTACCCGTTGCCTCGTGCCCTGTGAGCAGGCACTGAAAGATGCCGGCCTCAGCACATCGCAGATCGATGAAGTGATACTGGTAGGTGGTAGTACACGTATCCCCAAAGTGCAGGAGATCGTAGAGAAGTTCTTCGGCAAAAAACCCAACCGTGGTGTTAACCCCGATGAGGTAGTAGCCGTAGGCGCTGCCATCCAGGGTGCCGTACTTACCGGCGAAGTGAAGGATGTTTTGCTGCTCGACGTTACCCCGCTGTCGCTGGGTATCGAAACCATGGGTGGTGTGATGACCACACTGATCGGTTCCAATACAACCATTCCTACCAAAAAATCGGAAGTGTTCTCAACAGCCAGCGACAATCAGCCAGGTGTACAGATCCATGTACTGCAGGGCGAGCGCAGCATGGCCAAAGACAATAAGAGCCTCGGTATCTTCAACCTCGACGGCATTCCGCCCGCTCCGCGTGGTGTGCCTCAGATCGAAGTCATATTTGACATCGATGCCAACGGTATCCTGCATGTAACTGCAAAGGATAAAGGCACCGGCAAGGAACAAAAGATCCATATCGAAGCCGGCAGCGGCCTCAGCAAGGATGAAGTAGAACGGATGAAAGCCGAAGCACGCGCCAACGAAGCGACCGATAAGGCAGAGCGCGAAAAGATCGACAAACTGAATGCAGCTGACAGTCTCGTATTCCAGACAGAAAAACAACTGAAAGAATATGGCGACAAGATCCCTGCCGATAAGAAATCTGCGATCGAATCTGCTGCCGAAAAACTGAAGGAAGCACATAAGTCGCAAAACATCGCTGAGATTGATTCAGCCTCTGCTGCACTCAATGCAGCCTGGACTGCAGCCAGCGAAGACATCTACAAATCGCAGGAAGCAGCAGGCGATGCCGCCGGTGCACAGGGTCAGCCCGGAGCCGGACAGGGTGCCTCCAGCGGTGCAGATAATGTAACAGATGTGCCGTACGAAGAAGTGAAATAATCACACCTGTTTATCCAAACAGCTCAAATAAAATCAACAGCCCTTTTCTTTTCAGAAGAGGGCTTTCTTTTTGTAGATTTATCACATGCCTCTTCCCATTCTTACTTATGGACACATGCAGCTTCGCCAGCCCTGTGCAGTAACCGATCTGCAGGATGCCGGCCTGCCCGCACTTATCAGCAATATGTGGGATACGATGTATGCTGCCAATGGGAGTGGACTCGCAGCTAACCAGGTAGGTGCCGACGCCCGTCTGTTTGTTGTCGACAGCCGGCAGACATTTGACAACATGCGTGCAGAAAGCCGTACCGTTTATTTCCCGGATGATAGCGGTATCAGGGAAGTATTTATCAATGCGCGCATCACGGGTTATTCATCGCGGCAATGGGAGTATGAAGAAGGCTGTTTAAGCATACCCGGTATTCACACCAATGTGAGTCGTGCCTGGTCCATAAATATTGAATACCTGGATCAGCATCTCGAGCCGCAAACCCGCGTTTTCCAGGGCCTCACCGCACGCATGATCCTGCATGAATATGATCATCTCGAAGGCGTGTTGCTGACAGACTATATAAAACCATGGCGCCTGAAACTGCTGCAATACAAATTGAAAAGGATCAGTAAAGGCAAAGTGAGAACAGTTTATACAATGAAAAGTGTGAAAGAAGAAGTAGTATAAAGGTTTAAAGGGTATAAAGGGTTTAAAGAGTTTAAAGGGGATACAGAAGGCTGATTTTCATGAAACAAAGGGTGAAACTCCCGATAATATCAGCACCTTATTAAACCCTTTAAACTCTTTATACCCTTTATACTTTTATACTTCACTCAAACAGTTCACCCTCCAAAACACGCCGTTCACTGGATAATTCAGACGTTTGGTCCAATCGTCGTTTGGAACAACGCCGTTTCAGTCGTATATTTGCACCATCAAATTGAGCAGTAGTACAGTACTTACCACTTAGGCGATAGAATTCAACACTTTCTTCAACGATTCTTTAGTGTTTTTTCCCCCTTTAGCTCAGTAATAATTTTTGTAATCAAAAAAAAGGAAATATATCATGAAGAGTGATGTGATGCCATCTATTATACAGATGGATGCAGACGAGTTGAAATCCCTTCTCACTGAAGTGAAGGAAACAGTAGCTACTGTTAACATGCCTGAAGCCAAAAAAGCTTCTTTCGGCACAGTAGATATGTGGAATATCCGCAAGGGCGCTAAGTCTGCCAGCAGTATGCTGAAAAGATAAGTTAGTGTTTAGTGGTCGGTGATCCGGAAAAAATCTTTTCGGCTTTATATCACCTGACCACTAAAAACCGACGACTGACCACCGGTCACCGTCAACTGATTTTGTTATTTTCCCTCCAGCGCTTATTTTTGCCAAAATTCTAACGCATGGAACAAACCAAAAAATATCGTGGTCTCTGGTGGTTGCTTTTTCTGGCTTCCACTGCCGGGCTGATCGCTGCTATTGTTGGCCATTGGGAATGGCTTACCCTTATCCTTCCTTTTCAGACGACTTCGTTTGTGAAGGCGATGGATATCATGTAATCGATTTATCATTTTCAGTATACAGACCCGCCTGCCATCCGGTATGCGGGTTTTTTAGTGCCCCGAAACAGCAGGACTTCGCATCCCAAAAGACAGGACTTCAAACGTTTGCAGCACTTTTTTCCTGATCTTTCAAATAAATATGCGATCCTTGCATGATTTATTTTACTTTCGTAACAATGTGTGCTTCAGACACGATAGAATATGGCGTTAAAGAACGAATCAACGATTGCGATGCGGCTTGAATTTTTTATCCGTTTTCACACGGAATATGGCCAAAGCCTTTGGCTGTCCGGTAATACCGAAAAGCTCGGTATGGATGACCCCGCCAAAGCGGTAGCCATGACCTATCTGAATGAAGAATTCTGGCAATTCAGCATTGACCTCGACAAAGCCGAATGGCCCAAAGAAGGCATACGCTATAAATATTATCTCAAGGGAAAAGACGGAGAATGGATTGCAGAATGGGGACATGACCGGCTGGCCCATAGCTCCCGCAAACATACCCATACCATACAATTGCTGGATAGCTGGAATCATGCCGGCGAATTTGAAAACGCTTTTTATACCGCTCCCTTCCGCGATGTACTGCTGCCCAAAACATCGGGGCCCAAACTCAAAACGTCCAAACACTATACCCATACCTTTAAGGTAAAAGCACCTTTGCTGAAACGGCACGAAATACTTTGCCTGCTCGGCAGTGCTGAAGCGCTGGGAAAATGGGATTCGGACCAACCGGTATTGCTGGCCCAGCAGGATGAATGGTGGGTAGCAAACCTCGACCTCGCAGGCAGCCATTCACCCATTGCTTACAAATACGGCGTTTACAACAGCAAGGAAAAAACATTTGTCACCTACGAAAGTGGCGATAACCGCCTGCTGTATACCGATACGCCTTCGCATACACACTGCATCCTTCACGATGGATTTGTACGCCTGCCCAACAATACCTGGAAAGGAGCCGGAGTGGCTATTCCTGTATTCAGTCTCCGCTCGCGGCAAAGCTTTGGAGTAGGAGAGTTTACCGACATCCGCCTGCTGGTCGACTGGGCACTCGTGAGCGGCTTACGATTGATCCAACTGCTGCCGATCAACGATACGATAGCCACCAATACCTGGACAGATTCCTATCCTTATTCGGCTATTTCTGCGTTTGCCCTGCACCCGTTGTATATCAACCTGGCAAAAGTGGCCGGCAAGAAAGAAGCAGATAAGATCAGCGCTCTTAAGAGAAAACAGAAGTACCTCAACGAACTGGCCGAAGTGGATTATGAAGAAGTACTCCGCTTCAAGCTGGCCATGCTGCGTGAATTATACGATGCACTGGGTACAGAAACGCTGCAGGCTGCCGACTACCAGGATTTCTTTGAAACAAATAAGCACTGGCTCAAACCCTATGCGGCATTCTGTTATTTGCGCGACAAATACAATAGTGCGGCTTTTGATACCTGGAAAACGCATACCAGTTATGATACCGCAGAGGTAGACCGCCTGTTTACCAGCCGTACCAACACGCGCAAGGAATTACTTTTCTATTGTTTTATTCAATACCATCTGCATCTGCAATTGAAAGATGCGGCCGACTATGCACACAAAAAAGGGATCGTGCTCAAGGGCGATATAGCCATCGGCATTTCCCGTCATAGCTGTGACGCCTGGGTGGCCCCGCAACTCTACAACATGCATGCGCAGGCCGGTGCCCCGCCGGACGATTTTACACCCATCGGGCAAAACTGGGGATTCCCCACCTACAACTGGAAACAGATGCAGGAAGATGGCTTTGCCTGGTGGAAGCAGCGCTTCGAACAGATGAGCTATTACTTCGATGCCTTTCGCATTGACCATATCCTCGGCTTCTTCCGTATCTGGAGTATTCCAGATCATGCCGTACAGGGATTGATGGGTCATTTTGTACCCTGCCTGCCTGTGCACTATGTAGAGTTTGGCGAAAACGGTATCTGGTTTGACGAACAGCGTTATTGCAAACCCTTTATCAACGACGAGATCCTGCATGAACTGTTTGGTCACCTGACCGACCAGGTACATGCTGAATTTATACAGTCCAACGATCAGGGTGGTTATGACCTGCGGCCCGAATTTGACACCCAACGCAAGATTGAAGCTTTCTTTGCCGGCCGTTCACAGCCCGATGATGAACGATTGAAAGCCGGCCTGTTTGAACTGGCAGCCAATGTTATTCTTTTCAAACAGGATGGTTCACAGGGACAGGAGTTTCATTTCCGTATCGATATGGAAAAGACCCGTTCATTCCGTTACCTGATACCACATGTGCAGGATCGTTTGCGTGCACTTTATATCAATTACTTCTATCGCCGCCAGGATGAATTCTGGCGTAAGGAAGCCATGACGAAACTGCCCCAGCTAAAGGCCTCCACCAATATGCTTATCTGCGGAGAAGACCTGGGCATGGTGCCGCATTGTGTACCCGATGTAATGAAACAGCTGGGCATCCTGAGCCTGGAGATTCAGCGTATGCCCAAAAACCCGGAAAAAGAATTCTTCTATCCCGACGAGGCTCCCTATATGTCGGTGATCACTCCCTCTACTCATGATATGAGTACCGTGCGTGGCTGGTGGGAAGAAAACCGGGAAAGAACACAACATTTCTACAACCAGGTACTGGGACAATGGGGCGATGCTCCTTACTTCTGCGAGTCATGGGTAAGCCGTGCCATTGTCCTGCAGCACCTGCATTCGCCTGCCATGTGGAGTATCTTCCAGCTGCAGGATATACTGGGTATGAGCGATACGCTGCGCCGCGAAAATCCGCAGGAAGAACGCATCAACGATCCGGCCAATGCCAAACACTACTGGCGTTACCGTATGCATATTTCCCTCGAAGAACTGATCCGCGAAAAAGAGTTTAATGAAGAAGTGAAAGGATATGTGCAGACAAGCGGAAGGGTGATTTGATTCAATGTGCTAATATGCTAATGTGCTGATATGCTGATGTGCTAATATGCTGATGTGCTAATGTGTCAGTGTATTAACGGTACAAATGTAAATCAGCACACTAGCATATTTTCCCCCTGCACTTACAGGCTATCAGCACGCTTCGCATCATTAGCACATCAGCATATTAGCACATTAGCACATTTCCTCTGCACCTACAGGCTATCAGCACGCTTCGCATCATTAGCACATCAGCATATTAGCACATTAGCACATTTCCCCTGCACTTACAGGTTGCCATCTTATTGAGTACATTTGTAACATTAGCACACTGGCACATTAGCATATTTATCATGAAACTTTCCTACTTCCCGTTTTCCCTCCGTTTTCGTCATCCTTTTACCATTTCAAAAGGTACCAAGACCCATCAGCCCACGCTGATTGTGGCACTGGAGCAGTTTGGCCTCACGGGTTATGGTGAAGCTCCGGCTATTACCTATTACGATATAACGGTAGAGAAAATGATCGCCGATATCGAAGCAAAGAAAATGTTCATCGAAAAATTTGCATTCACTGAACCGGAGCGTTACTGGCATTACCTGCATCACCTGCTGCCACGCAACCCCTTCCTTGTATGTGCGCTTGATATGGCTGCCTGGGATCTCTTTGGAAAACTGAAACAACAACCCCTGCACCAGTTATGGGGACGTGAGCTGACTGATAGTCCGCTCACAGATTATACAATCGGTATTGACAGTATCGATAAAATGCTGGCGAAAATGAAGGAACGGCCCTGGCCTGTTTATAAAATAAAAGTAGGAACGGCAGATGATATTGCTATTGTAAAAGCGCTGCGTGCAGAAACCGATGCACGCATCCGTGTAGATGCCAATGCCGCATGGACACTGGAAACGGCTTTGACACTGATCCCTCAACTGAAAGCACTGGGTGTGGAAATGGTAGAGCAGCCGCTGGCCAAAGATGACTGGGACGGTATGAAAACACTTTACCAGCAATCGGCTCTGCCGCTTTTTGCCGATGAAGCCTGTGTGAGTGAGCAGGATGTGGCGCGTTGCAAAGACCATTTTCACGGTATTAATATCAAGCTCACCAAATGCAGTGGTATCACACCCGCCCGGCGCATGATCAGTGAAGCCCGTCAACTGGGATTGCAGGTCATGCTGGGTTGTATGAATGAATCCACGGTAGGCTCGGCCGCCATGCTGCATCTGGCGCCTTTTGTAGACCTGATAGACATGGATGGGCCACTGTTGCTGGCAGAAGATGTAGCCGAAGGTATCAGCTACAACTATGGGAAAATCAATGGTTCCGATGCCCCCGGCCTCGGAATCAGGTATACAGGACTGCGTACAACTGCAGATTTCTAATAATTTATCCCCAATCGTAATATCTTTACACTTTACTTACAGTTATTCCGTTGCGGAAAATAGCTGTTATCCGGCCCAAAATTTGCCCGGAAGGAGTGACCCAAAAGTTATTGTTATGAAGAAAGTTCCGGTTATGCTGGTGCTGCTGGTATTTACCTTATCCAGCCAGGCACAACGATTTCATCTCGGTATTTTTGGCGGCCTGGCCGCTTACAATGGCGATCTTACCGACCGCTATTTTCCTAAAAAAACAACCAATGGTGCTATAGGATTGACGGGCAATTATGAGCTCACTGACCATTTCATGCTGCGTGCCGGTTATACCTATGCAGTAGTAGGCGGCGCCGATCGCTTTTCAACAGATCCGGAACTGATAGCCCGCAACCTCAGCTTTGAAACATCCATTCATGAATTCAGTGCGCTGGCAGAATATTATCCACTCAGCCTGAATGAACACCGGTTTTCTCCTTACGCATTTGCAGGTCTGGCTGCCTATCATTTTAATCCTTATGCATATGATGCAGCCAAAAACAAAGTATTTCTCCAGCCATTGAGTACAGAAGGCCAGGGATTGACCGGATATCCGGACCGCAAGCCTTATAAGCTCACACAAATGGCGATTCCCTTTGGCTTCGGCGCCAAATATGCCATCACAGACAATTTGCGGCTGGGCGTGGAGCTGGGCTTACGTAAACTCTTTACAGACTACCTCGATGATGTAAGCACCACCTATGCAGCACAGGCCGACCTGCTGGCGGCCAAAGGGCAACTGGCGGTTGATATGGCCTACCGGGGCGACGAGTTGCCCGGAGGCAATCAAAACTATCCTGCCAAAGGATATGGCCGCGGTGGTTCCAAATACAAAGATTTTTATTACTTCACCGGTCTCCATCTGACCTACCGCCTCGGTTCAGGTAATGGAGGCTGGGGCGGCGGCGGTCGCAAAAGCCGTATGGGTTGCCCCACCAATGTTTATTGATTGCCTGAACATTAACTGCCCGTATGTGTTGTATTTTTGCACGCATACACTAAGCGCATGGCATATAAAAATCAGCAGGCCTTTATCGATGCATTAGAAAAGGCCGGCGAACTGATACGTATCAGCACCTACGTCAATCCGCATCTCGAAATCGCAGAGATCACCGACCGCATCAGCAAAGAGCCCGGAGGTGGCAAGGCACTCCTGTTTGAAAATACCGGTTATGACTTTCCTGTATTGATGAATGCCTATGGCAGCGAAAAGCGTATGTGTATGGCGCTGGGCGTGCAAAAGCTGGATGATATCACCCGCGAGATAGAAGACCTGTTCAAATTGCTTTCTGCTCCGAAAGAAGGCATACTCGATAAACTGAAACTGCTCCCCAAACTCGGCCAGTTTGCGTCCTGGATGCCCAAAGTAAGAAAGGGCAGGGGAGAATGCCAGGAAGTAATCATTACCGACAATCCGGATATCGGTAAACTGCCGGTGATCACCTGCTGGCCCAAAGATGGCGGCCCTTTTGTAACCCTACCCGTCATCCATACCAAAGATCCGAATACAGGACACCGCAATGTAGGCATGTACCGCATGCAGGTGTTTGGCCCGAAACTCACCGGCATGCACTGGCACAAACATAAAGTGTCGGCCCGCCATTTCTCCGAATACAAAAAACTGAATAAAAGAATGCCGGTGGCCGTTGCACTGGGTGGGGATCCCGCTTATGCCTATAGCGCCACAGCACCACTGCCGGAAAACGTCGATGAATACATGCTGGCCGGTTTTCTGCGTAAGAAAAAGGTAGAGCTCGTGCCCTGCATCACCCAACCGGAAATAGAAGTACCTGCCGATGCTGATTTTATCATCGAAGGGTATGTTGATCCGGCCGATGAACTGATCTGGGAAGGTCCCTTTGGTGATCATACCGGTTATTATTCGCTACCCGACTGGTATCCCCGTTTTCATATCACAGCCATCACGCATAAAAAGAATCCCGTATACCCCGCTACCATTGTAGGCATTCCTCCCCAGGAAGATGCCTGGCTTGGCAAAGCGACCGAACGCATTTTTCTTGCGCCCATCAAAATGACCATGGTTCCCGAGATCGTGGACATGGATATGCCCGTAGAAGGAGTGTTTCACAACCTGGTCATCACAAAGATCCAGAAGGAATATGCCGGCCAGGGACAAAAAGTGATGAACGCCATGTGGGGAGCCGGGCAAATGATGTTTAATAAAATACTGGTGATCGCCGACGGGCAAACACCGATCACGGATTATCGCCAGTTGGCCCGTTATGTCTTTTCCAATCTCAATGCTGCCACTGATATCTATTTTTCACAGGGACCAATGGATGTGCTGGATCATAGCTGCAGCAAACTCGGGTTTGGCGGTAAAATGTGTATAGACGGTACCCGCAAATGGGAAGAAGAAACAGATACGGCCATACCGGTCATAAAACCATCGCCCGATCTGAGTGAAAAATGGTTATGCGATCAGTTTCCCGAAATAAAAGCCGCCAATCTCGCGCTGCTGAAAGATGAGATCGCCTGCATTATTGTATCTGTAGAAAAACAGCGGCCAGGACATATCAGGGAATTGCATCGCCTTCTCACCAATGCACCGCAGCTGAATGGCATCAAGATGATACTGTATGTAGAGCATACGGTTAATCCGCATGATCTGGCCACTGCTCTCTGGCGTTTTTGTAATAACCTCGATCCTAAACGAGATGCGATCGTCACGGAAGATCAGGCCGGCCAGGTGCCCTGCGCCGGGCTGGACGGTACACGCAAGACGCGTGAGCTGGATAATTTTCAACGCGACTGGCCCAATATCATTGTGGCAGATGATGCCACCATCCGCTCAGTAGATGAAAAATGGGGACAGCTGGGTATTGGTCCATTGATACCATCGCCATCGCTCCGTTTTAAAGACCAGATATATGGTATGGAAGCCGTTGTGGCAGATTAACAGCGGCATACCGGAAGAAATACTAATTTTCCAAAAAAGAAACCGATGAACCGATTTGGTGTAGTTTTACTGATGAGCCTGTTAAGCATTACCGGAATTGGGCACGCGCAGGGTGACAGTACCCGCACACTGCTCTGGAAGATCAGCGGCAACGGGCTTGATAAACCATCCTTCCTTTTTGGCACCATCCACATGCTGTGCAAGGATGATGCTGTACTCAGCAACAATCTGAAAGAAGCTATCCGCAATGCAGATGATGTCTATTTTGAAGTAGACCTCGACAATATGTTTGAGATGCTGGGTGTGGTCAGCAAAATGAAAATGCGTGGCGACACCACACTGCGCGACCTTCTTACAGAGGCTGAATACAACCGGGTAAAAAGTTTTTTTGAATCCCGCAGCTCCATACTGCCTTTTTCCATGCTCGAAACCTATAAACCCATCCTGGCAGCATCGCTCCTGGAGCAGAACAATATGGCCTGCGATGCCACGGCTATGATGGAGCAGGTGATCATGGAGGAAGCCCGTCATCATAATAAAAATATCAAAGGCCTGGAAACGATGGGCTACCAGGCCGCTGTACTGGATAAAATACCGTATAAGTTACAGGCCGAGCAGCTTTTGCGCTACGTAGACGATGCCGGCAAAAAGGAAAATGACGATGCTGAATTGTCGCAGATGATGCAGGCCTACCGCGACCAGGACCTGGATAAGCTGGAAAAGATGATCACTCAGAGTGATCCGGCCATTTCAAACTACACGGATGTACTCCTGAATGAACGCAATAAAAACTGGGTGGAAAAACTGAAAGGATTACTTCCCGGCCGCTCTTTGCTGATCGCCGTCGGCGCCGGCCATTTACCCGGAAAGGAGGGAGTGATTAGTTTGCTTAGAAAGGCGGGCTATAAGGTTACTCCGGTAGTTAATGTAATGGGCAAAAGCATTTAAAAGGTAGGAGGTGAAAGGTAGAAGGCAAAGGGTTTATTTCTACCTTCTACCTTTCACCTTCTACCTTTCATCAGAACTGCTCCAGTCCGGAGAAGAAAAACGCACCTTCGATAGCTGCATTTTCATCGCTATCGCTACCGTGTACAGCGTTTTCGCCTACAGAAGAAGCATATAATTTACGGATAGTGCCTTCAGCAGCCTGGGCAGGGTTGGTGGCACCGATCAGTTCGCGGAAAGAAGCAACGGCGTTGTCTTTTTCCAGGATGGCGGCAAAGATGGGACCACTGCTCATAAACTCCACCAGTTCGCCGTAGAAGGGTCTTTCCTTATGAACGGCATAGAACTCCCCGGCTTTTTCGGGTGATAATTTTGTCAATTTCAGCGCCACGATCCTGTATCCTTCCTTGATAAAACGGTCGATGATAGCACCGGAATGTCCTTTACGGAATGCGTCCGGCTTGATCATGGTAAATGTGCGATTGCTCATGATGATGATTGCTTTTGGGGCGCAAAGGTAGGCAATTCCCCGCGCTTGCCCCAGCAAAGCGCCAAAAAACCGGGGCCAGCCCGGCTTTTTCCAGCCACAGGAAAAGTCTTTTCCCGTCGCCAAATCGTAACCGGCAGACCCGGGATAACCCTTATCTTCGCAATCCTTTATGAAACCGATACAGGATTTTTTCCCTCTGCTGAACCAACCGCATAAGGTGGTTGTCACCATGCACCAAAAACCCGATGCCGACGCCATGGGCTCCAGCCTGGGCCTCGCTCACTTTCTGCGGCTGATGGGTCATCAGGTCACCGTGGTTTCGCCCACCAACTGGGCCAAATGGCTTGACTGGATGCCGGGTTGTGCCGAAGTGATCGATTTTGAAGCCGCACGGGGTCGCGCCGAAGCCGCTCTCAATGAAGCAGAATGGCTGTTTTGCCTCGACTTCAATATTTTCACCCGCACCAAACACCTGGCAGAAAAACTGCGGTCTGTGCAGTGTATCAAGGTTCTGATTGACCATCATCGCGAGCCGGATGAGCCTTCCTTCAATTACGGTATCAGCGATACCGGCAAAAGCTCTACCTGCGAAATGATCTATGATTTTATTGTGGGTTCCGGTAATAGTGATAAGATCAATATGGAGATCAGCGAATGCCTGTATGCCGGTGTCGTGGCCGATACCGGTTCATTTCGTTTCTCCTCCGCGCAGGCCAGTGTGCACGCACTCGTAGCCGACCTGAAACAACGGGGGCTGGATCACTCCAAAGTACACGAAAACCTGTTTGACAATTTCCTGGAAAATAAGATCCGGTTTACGGGGCATGTACTGCTCAACCGCATGGAAGTTTTTTACGAATACAATACCGCCCTTATCTCCATTCCCAAATCGGACCTGCTGAAATTTCATATCAAAACCGGCGATACAGACGGGCTGGTCAATTTCCCCCAATCCATTCAGGGTATTAAACTGGTAGGACTGGTGATCGACCGCGATGAAGAACGCAAATGGAGTTTTCGCAGCAAGGGAGACTTTGACTGCAATGCCTTTGCCCGGAAATACTTTGAAGGGGGAGGACACTTTCATGCCTCCGGCGGAAAAAGCAGTGACAGCCTGGAGCAAACAGTACAGAAATTCAAGCTGGCGATAAAAGAAAATAAATCTTTATTACAATAAACAAAACAAATGAAAACAGTTTATCAATCCCTGTTGGCAATTATGGTATGCGCCCTGGCGGTGTCATGCAACAGTGTGTCTTACAAAAAGACAAAGAGTGGCCTGATGTACAAGATCTATCCTGGAAGCAAAAAGGATTCTGCCTTACGGGAAGGTGACTGGCTGAAATTTAACTTTGTTACCCGCTATAATGATTCTGTCGTACAAACCAGCTACGGTGAAATGCCCGCTTATGTACGTTATACTACCGGACAGCCTGCCGACTATAACCCCGCCGAAATTTTTGGTATGCTTGGAAAAGGTGACAGCGCCGTAACCGTGATGATGGTAGATACACTGCTGAAGCGTGGTATACCTCTACCCCCCACATTTAAAAAAGGTGATCGTCTTATAACCTCTTTCACCGTACTGGAAATCTTCCGCAACGACAGCCTGCTGCGTGCAGACCAGGCCCTTGAAACAGAAAAAGACAAACCCCGCCAGGCTCAGCGTCAGAAAGAAGAACTGGCCAAATACAAAAAACAGGTACAGGAGCAAATGCAGCAACAATATGCCGAATACGAAAAAGAAGGCGAAGTTGCAAAAGGTATCAAAGCCATGCAGGATTACCTGGCTTCCAAAAATATCAATGCACAAATGGTAGGCAAAGGCACATTTGTAGCTGTTAAGGATGCCGGCACCGGTGCTCAGGCAGCTCCCGAAAAATTCGTAACCGTTAAATATACCGGTATGCTGGTTCGCAAAGACAGCACTTTCGATGCAGGCACTTTCACCCGTCAGCTGGGAGTAGGAGCCCTCATTCCCGGTATGGAAGAAGGCCTGGAAACTTTCAAACAGGGAGGCAAAGGCACACTGTATGTTCCTGGTTTCAGGGCATATGGCAAATCGCATCCTAATTTCCAGCCTTTTGAGGCCATGAAATTTGATGTGGAAATACTGAGTGTTGCTGATACAATGGCGGCTACCAATGAACGCCCCATGCCCATTCAGTAACAGGAAATTGATATGGCTCAATAGCCTTTTTATGGCTATTTGAAAATAAAGTTGCACCTTTACACCGTCCTCCGGAGGAGGACGGTTCCTTTATAAGGACTTGCGTATACTGGTCCCGTTTTTAGTCCAAGGTCCGCGTCTTTATCTCTCCCCTCTGAATGCCCTCAATCAAGACTACCGTACTTGCTTATTAATAGTGATCCATTTCCTTTGAAATGCGCTGAAAAACACCATCAGGGCCTGATTATACTGTATTCACGGCCAAAAAAATTCCCGCTTCGGCGGGATTTTTTGTAGCTGTATGCGTCAGGCTTCCTGCATGGCCTGTAGCAGCAAAACAGCTTCGCGGGCTTCTTTTACATCATGCACACGCAGCAGCTGAGCGCCTTTCTGAAGTCCGACCGTATGCAGCGCCGTAGTACCATTCAATGCCTGCTCGGCTGTTGTACCAAGTGTTTTATAAATTGTTGACTTACGCGAAACACCGAGTAGGAGGGGGTGCTGCAGCAGTTGAAACAGTTCCAGTTGCCGCAATAATTGAAAATTATGTGCAATGGTTTTGCCAAATCCAAAACCCGGATCGAGGATCACATCCGTAATACCCAGCTTTTGTAAACGCGCCAGTTCTGCAATAAAAAAATCCATCACTTCGCGTACTACATTGGTATAATGCGGCGCATCCTGCATATGCTGCGGTGTACCGGCCATATGCATGAGCACATAAGGTACGCGTAAGCGGGCTACTGCCGGCAGCAGGTTTTCATCGAGCCTGCCTGCACTGATATCGTTGATCATGGAAGCACCTGCCTGTACCGCTGCTTCTGCAACACTGGCATAGTACGTATCTACAGAAATAACAGCATGCGGGAAATGCCGGTGTACCGCTTCAATAGCCGGAACAACCCGGTCCATTTCTTCCACAGCACTCACCGCCCGGCTGCCAGGCCTGGTGCTTTGTCCGCCCATATCCAGTATAGCTGCACCCAAATGGAGCATTTCTTCTGCACGGCTCAATACACCATCCAGCAATTGTTGGCGACTGGGTGCAAAAAATGAATCGGGAGTGGTATTAATAATACCCATTATCATGGGCTTATCCACATTCAATAAGCGGCCGCGGCAATTCAACAGGTACATTCCCCTTTGTTTCTTTATTTTTGAAGCTAAAGGTAGGCAGAAACCGTTTAGCAGTACCATTATTGAACTGATGTGTAATCCTGGATTGTGATTTGCCTCAAAACCCAATACAAAAGCAACCTGAATGGAAGCAACGACTACAGACCGGCAATACGATGAAGTGATCAATGCCAGCCGGGATATTTTCCTGAAAAAAGCGCGTGACTATGGCACAGCCTGGCGCGTATTACGCACTATCTCGATCGTGGATCAGCTTTTTATCAAAGCCCAACGTATACGTACCATCCAGGAAAAAGGAATGCAGCGGATAGCAGATGATATCGCCGCCGAATTCAAGGGTATTGTCAACTACGCCGTTATCGGACTTATTCAGCTGGAATTAAAAGCCGGCTCACCGGAAGAACTGGATCTTGATACCGTAGCCAGCCTGTATACCCATCATATCCTGGCCAGCAAGGCTCTTATGGAAAACAAGAACCACGATTACGGCGAAGCATGGCGCAGCATGAGCCAGGAAAGTTTTGTGGACCTGATACTGATGAAACTGCAGCGTATCCGCCAGATACTGGCCAATGAAGGCAAAACACTGATCAGTGAAGGCATTGATGCCAATTATCATGACATCATCAATTACGCTGTATTTGCCCTGATCCTGATCGGCGAAAAAAAACATTAACCTATTACCTCATACAAGCAGCAAGGCATGAAAGTACTTACCCAACTGGCACGCATCATTGTTGGACTGCTCTTTATCTTTTCCGGACTGGTCAAGGCCAATGACCCGCTGGGACTCAGCTATAAGATGCAGGAATTTTTTGAGATCTGGGGCTGGTCAGGCCTGCATGATTACACGCTTCTGAGTTCCATACTCATGAATGCATTTGAGATCATTGCCGGGTTTGCGTTGCTGCTGGGCTGGCGTATCCGGCTGTTTACCTGGCTGCTGCTGTTGCTGATCGTCTTCTTTACTTTCCTTACCGGCTATACCTATATTACGGGCAAGCCGGCCAACTGTGGCTGCTTTGGCGACTGTCTGCCGATCACATCCTTTACTTCTTTTATGAAAGATGTGATACTGACCGTGCTCATCATGTTCCTGTGTTGGCAGCAACGACATATCCGGCCTTTGTTTGGTCCGCGTCTCAATACAGGTCTTATGCTGCTGGTCACCCTGTTTAGTTTCGGGCTGCAATGGTATGCACTGACCTACCTGCCGCCTGTAGACTGCCTGCCTTTCAAAAAAGGCAATAACATTCCTGAAAAAATGCAGCCGCCTCCCGGTGCTGTTCCCGACAGCTTTGCGATCCGTTTTATTTATGAAAAAGAAGGGAAGGAGTATGAGTTTTCTCCCGCAGAATTACCGGCCGACCTCGACGCTTATACATTCAAAAGCCGGAAGGATAGACTGATCCGGGCAGGAAATGCCATACCACCCATTAAAGGTTTCCGCCTCAGTGCTGCCGGCGATGCAGATGCCACACAGGAAGTATTGATCTCTTCTGCAGCCCTGGTATTATTCTGCGAAAATTTCGAGACCGTTCCTTTCAAAAAATGGTCATCCACCTTTGGACAGATCGTAGATCAGGCAAATAAAAAGAACATCCCGGTATATGTGGTTACCAGCAACAGAGATGCCATCAATCAGGAATTTGCAGGAAGCACCTTTGCAGGTTTACCCGTGCTTACTGCCGACGCTATCCTGATCCATACTGCAGCCCGTACCAATCCCTGCCTGTTTTTGCTGGAGTCAGGTACTATTGTTGACAAACAGGGCTACCGCCGTATGGACCAGATCTTGAAACAGGTAGAAAATATGCCAGCACTTAATACACCGGCCACACAGGATCGTTAATTGCCTATGCTACGCTTCATCGCAAAAAAACTTGCTTATGGCCTGCTGGTACTGGTAGGCGTAGTGGTACTTGTCTTTTTTCTTTTCCAGGGATTTGGTGATCCCGCCCGCCTGGTCATGGGGCAGGGAGGAGATGCACGCACCGAACAGAATATCCGCAAGGAGCTGTACCTCGATCAGCCCAAGTGGAAACAATTCCTGCTTTACCTCAACGATGTATCACCCATCTGCATTCACAGCAAAAAAGAGATAGAAGAAAAAGGATTGAGAGGTTTTTTTATTGGCGGTCAGACAAGGGTAGGACTGAAGCTGCCTTATCTGCGCAAATCCTACCAGAGCAAACAGGAGGTCAGTACTGTACTCATGCAGGCCCTGCCCGGTACGCTTATGCTGGCTTTTTCTGCAATGCTACTGGCCGTACTTATTGGTATTCCGTTGGGTGTACTTGCCGCAGTGCGCAAAGGTTCATGGATGGATCAATCTGCCATCTTCTCCAGCATCCTGGGCATTTCCGCCCCTTCTTTTTTTATGGGTATTATTATCGCCTATTTGTTTGGTTTTGTATGGAGCAACTGGACAGGCCTGCATATTTCCGGCAGTTGGTACGATGTAGATGATTATACCGGTGAGCGGCGTTATACATTACAAAATCTGATACTGCCTGCCATTACACTGGGTATCAGGCCGCTGGCTATTATTACACAACTTACCCGCAGCGCCATGCTCGATGTACTCAACCAGGATTTTATCCGTACTGCCCGGGCTAAGGGCCTGAGCCAGCGTGCCGTAGTATGGAAACATGCTTTACGCAATGCACTCAATCCCGTCATTACCGCAGTGACCGGCTGGTTTGCCGAGCTGCTGGCCGGTGCATTTTTTGTGGAATATATCTTTGGCTGGCAGGGTATTGGCCTGGTTACTGTAGATGCACTCGAAAAACTCGATTATCCGGTGGTGATGGGTGCTGTACTGGTAGCCGCCTGCTTTTTTATCCTGATCAATCTGCTGGCCGATATCCTGTATGGACTGGTTGATCCAAGGGTACGGATACAGTAAGTTAAGCCCGCATTAAATTCCCGTTATTTGAAGCGGCATTGCTTTAAATAATGTAACTTACCAGTACATTCTTTTCCCCACTATTTCGCTCCGCCTGACTGTATTTTTTAACCATTAAATCCTGGTTATGGAAAACATTACCGTCATCCTGGAACAAAAGCAACCGCATTTCAACAGGATATCTCCGCAATCAACCGTGAGCGATGCCTTATGCCGTATGGCCTGTCTGCAAGCCGATTACCTCATCGTAATGGACGAAGAAGACCGGTTTCTCGGATTAATCACCGATCATGATATTGCTACCAAGATCATTTTTCAGAACAAAGCCTTTCACTCCACTACAGTACGGGCTGTAATGAATACACACCTGCCCATTGCAGAGACCGCGCAAACAGTAGAGGATTGTATGAAACTGATGAAGTCGCATCATGTGCGTTATCTTCCTGTATTTCGTGAGCATAGTTTTGCCGGCATCATCTCTGCGCAAGACATCCTGGAAGAAGCCGTGCGGCATCGCCTGGCCATATTTGATGATAAAGTGGAGAGAGGAAGAGCCCTGAGCAATCCTTACTGAATCACTACTTCCTTGACGAGGTTTTGTCCCATTGCCTCATTTACCCGCTGCATGATCTTTTCACGCTGGTACATAAGCTCCTGGCGTAGAGGGGCTACGCGGGTGGATACAATAAGCTTGCCGCCAAAAAGCTGCAGCTTGTCGGTATAACGGGCTACTGTGCGGCCCATGATCTGCTCCCACACTTCCTCGATCTGCATAGCCTGTATATCTCCCTTGATACGGCTCTTTTCGAGAAACTGGCGGATAGCATCACCGATTGAATATTCACCCATGACACAAATGTAGAGAAAAAATGTGCTAATGTGCTGATGTGCTAGTGTGCTAATGGATCTCAGGGGGAACTGTCTTTTTATTACTGTAACAATCAATAGTATTGGAATGCTTAATGGAACTGCCGGCTACGCCGGCAGTTTTTATTTCGTTCATCCATTTGACATACCAGTTCACAAATTCATTCTTCCATTAGCACACTAGCACATCAGCACATTAGCACATTATACTTTGATCAGTCCATACGGCAATCCCAGCTCTTCAAAATGAACACGCAGCCTCTCTTCGTGTGTATCGGTTATGATCACCTGGCCATCGTATCGATTGCAGACACGGTCGAGGAGATTGCGGATGCGGTCTTCGTCGAGTTTTTCAAATACATCGTCGAGCAGCAGGAGCGGGGCAAAACCTTTTTCGCGTTGCAATACTTCCATTTCGGCCAGCTTCAATGCAAACAGCAGGCTCTTTCGCTGTCCCTGCGAAGCGACTGATTTAAACGGCTGGTTGTTGTATTGCAGGATAATATCGTCGCGATGAGGCCCCACGGTAGTGCGCTGAGCCACCATATCGCGCTGGCGGTCGGCAACCAGCAATTCGGAGAAAGACTGTTGCAGCAATTCACTTTCATAGATCAGGCTGATCTCTTCCGGCTGGCGGGCTATCTCCTGATATAAATGTTTTACCGCCGGCAGAAAGCCCACCAGGAAGTCTCTGCGTTTATCGGCCACATAATTGGCCGGGGATACCAGCTGTGCATCCAGCACCTCCAGCAATGCCGTATCGCGCCGGCCCGTTTCAGCCATTGATTTGAGCAGGGAATTGCGCTGCTGCAGTACTTTATTGTATACAATCAACTGTTGCAGATAAGCAGCATCGAGCTGACTGAGCAATGCATCCAGAAAACGACGGCGCTCTTCACTACCCCCGGTGATAAGTTGTGCATCATCCGGCGCAATGATCACGCATGGGTATCGTCCGATGTGCTGCGAAAACTTATCATAGGGCTGTCCGTTTATCAGGAATTCTTTTTTCCCGTTTTCACGAAAAATACAAACTGCTTTTTCTTTTACCCCATTTACCAGGAAATCTCCCTCGAGCCTGAAACCGGCAAAGCTCTGCTTCACCAGCTGACTGTCGAGCCGGGTAAAATAGCTTTTGGTAAAGCAGAGATAATAGATAGCATCGAGCAGGTTGGTTTTGCCGACACCATTGTTGCCACAGATCCCTATCACCCGGTGGTCCAGACCAAAGACCCGGTTGCTATAGTTCTTAAACTGAAAAAGGGTGATACCTGTAAGCGATAACATGATTCGATATTAAACGGAAAACAGATCAGGCTTCAACAATTACCGGATCAAGGTCAATAACGTGGCAGTTCTTACAAAACTCTGGCGGCTCATTTTTATACCACATTTTCCGGAATTGCCGGTAGTCGCGGTTATTGAGGCATTTCATCAATCCATCGTCAAACACACTGCCGAAGTTGAGCTCTTTGGGAAATGGTTTGGCACAACAGGGTGTGGCATAACCGTCCCATGATACATAAAAATGAGACCAGACCAGGTCGCACTTACGAAATCCTTTGGGCGCCTCGATATCCCAGGTCGTCAATTCCATATCGGGAAAATTGTGCGCTGCCTTTTTGGCCCGTTTCAATTCCTCTTTGAAAGCCGGGGTCTGGAAAAAATCATAATATGATTTGTCGTAGATAGTCACAGAAGCCACGTTGAAAGGGGTAATGTTGACATAGGTCACGCCCAACTGACCGGCCAGTTCCACCACTTCGGCCATCTGCTGGTAATTTTCCCGGATGGCTACGAAGTTGAACATAACGCTGGCCCGCTTACCCCGGCACACTTCCACTATCTGCCGCATATTTTCATAAAAAAAAGGATAGCTGCTCTTCAGCCGTACCTGCTCATAGGTATTACCAATACCGTCGATAGAGACCTGGATGGTATCGAGCTTATCGGCCAGCTCGCTGACCATGGGTACGCTGGCGGGCAGGTGGGCATTGGTAGAAACGCTGATGATGATGCCCTGGTTTTTGGAACGGATATAATCGACGATTGCCGGCAGTTTTTTGTACATAAAGGTTTCCCCCAGGCCGGTAAGACCAATGGAGTCAACATAGGGAAAGGCCTCGTCGATCACCTTTTTCATTTTCTCGAGGTTCATAAAGCCCTTGTCCATCTGGTGACCATAGGCATACTCGCGTGGGCAGGTGATACAGGCCAGGTTGCACTGGTTGGTTATTTCCAGCATGATGGAGGAGGGGTGGGGCACACGGGTGCTGCGGGTGGTACGCAACAGCAGCCCATAAGCCTTATTCCAGCTGTATTTCAGAAAATTAATTCCGCCGGGAAGCCGTCGCAGCCTTTGCCAGGCTTTGCGCAGGCGCCTCCGGGTGATCCGATTGGCCATGCCGCAAAAATAGAACATTTACATCTTGTTCTTTTTCACCGAATTTGCTCAAAAAAGACCGGGACCAACGCTTTCTTAAAATATCCCGAATTCCCTTATTTTTGCAACTCAAATTTTTAGCCTGTGGCTGCCAAATTTTCTAAAGAGACCTATCTGTACTGGTATGAGCTGATGGAGCTGATACGCCAGTTTGAACTTACGGCCGAAGAAAAGTATAAAATGGAGGGAAAGATCCGGGGCTTTTTCCATGCCTACATTGGGCAGGAAGCCATTGCCGCCGGATGTATGACGGCCACCCGTCCCGAAGATATGTTCATCACAGCCTATCGCGACCACGGCTTGGCTATTGCCAAAGGCGTGTCGGTTGACAGCTGTATGGCTGAGCTTTATGGCAAAGCCACCGGTTGTGCCAAAGGCAAAGGGGGCAGTATGCACTTCTTTGGTAAAAAAGAAAACTTCTATGGCGGTCATGGTATCGTAGGTGCCCAGATCGGCACCGGTACAGGACTGGCTTTTGCAGAAAAATACCGCGGTTCCGACAATGTGGTGCTGTGTTTCTTTGGTGATGGCGCTGCCCGCCAGGGTATCCTGCACGAATCATTCAACCTGGCCATGCTCTGGAAACTACCTGTAATATTCATTTGCGAAAACAACAACTACGCAATGGGTACTTCGGTAGAGCGTACTTCCAACGTGACCGATATCTACAAGCTGGCCGACGGCTACGAGATGCCTGCCGATGTTATTGACGGTATGAGTCCCGAAGCGGTACACGAGGGTATAGCCCGTGCTGTAAAACGCGCCCGCGAAGCAGGTGGTCCCACTTTGCTGGAGATCAAAACTTACCGTTACAAAGGACACTCTATCAGTGATCCGCAGAAATACCGCACCAAGGAAGAGGTAGACGAATACCGTCAAAAAGACCCGCTTGGGATCGTACGTACGACCATCCTCGAAAACAAATATGCTACAGAAGAAGAGTTGGGCGCCATCGATAGCCGTGTGGCAGCCATTGTGGCCAACTCTGTAACATTTGCCGAGGAAAGTCCCTGGCCCAATGACGATGAGGTATTGAAGGATATTTATGTTGACGCCAACTATCCTTTTATAGTTGACTAAACGCCGTAACACCGCTTTTACCGTAATAACCACTTTTATTAATTCTTATACAAAATGTCAGAAAAGAAACATACGCCGGGTGCAGAACAGAGCGAAGTAGTGCTTGCTAAGGCTAAAGATTTTTGGTCACGCAACAGCAAACCCATTTTGGGTATAGGCGCTGCCTTATTAGTGGTGGTTGCCGGCTTCTTTATCTATAAACAATACTTTGTAAAACCCAAGGAAGAAAAAGCTGCTGATGTAATGGCAAAAGCTGAAGAATACTTCCGTCTTGATTCTATACGCCTGGCATTGAATGGTGATGGTCAGAATATCGGTTTCCTGACCGTTATGAGCCGTTACAGCGGTACAGAAGCTGCTAACCTGGCTGCTTTTTATGCAGGTACCTGCTATATCAAGCTCGACGATAATGCCAATGCCATTAAATACCTGAAAAAATTCAGTTCCGACGCCAAACAGATCCAACAGCGCGCTTACAAACTGCTGGGTGATGCTTATGCCGATCAGGGAAATGGTAAGGAAGCACTGGATTATTATAAAAAATCAGCGCATCATTTTGAAGCGGATAAAGCTGCCTCGGCAGAAGCCCTGTTCCTGGCTGCGTACCTGGCCGACCGAGTGCTGAAGGATCCCAAACAGGCCATTGCCCTGTTTAAAGAGCTGAAAGAAAAATTCCCGGCTACACCTCAGGGTACACAGGTAGATCAGTACCTGGCCCAACTGGGAGAATATAATGCAAACTAACTATGGCTGATATCAGCAACAGTAAATTACTTACTACCGATACAGGCATTCTCCACGCAGAGGATGCCTGCATTGTTTTGGTAAAAACAGAATGGAATGCGGCGGTTGTGGATGAACTGGAACGTGGTTGTATCCGTGCATTACAAAACGCCGGTATTAAGCAGATCCTGCAGCTGACAGTGCCCGGGGCTGTTGAAATTCCCTTTGCCATTCGCCGTTGCTGGGAGCTGAGCCCTGCCAACCGCAAGCCGGTCGCCTTTATTGCACTGGGTTGTGTGGTACGCGGCGATACCCCTCACTTCGACTATGTGTGCAATGCCGTTACAGACGGCGTGGTCCTGCTGAACCATTCTTTACCGGTTCCCACTATATTTGGGGTACTCACCGTTAATACCGATGAGCAGGCACAGGAACGCATTGGAGGCAAACATGGCCATAAAGGAGAGGAAGCGGGTATCACAGCCCTCAAAATGATCACCCTCAACCAGCAATTGGCCGGTTAGTCATCATCTTAAGTTTTTGAATCATGAATGTCCAGCTTTTTATACCCTGTTTTGTAGATCAGCTGTTTCCCGATACAGCATTCAACATGATCAAAGTGCTGGAGAAAGCAGGATGTACCGTTTCCTACAATACCAATCAAACCTGCTGTGGTCAGCCGGCATTCAACGCCGGATTCTGGGATGAATCAAAGACCGTATGCAGCAAATTCCTGAAAGATTTCAAAGGAAGTGATCCGATTGTAGCACCCAGCGCCAGCTGTGTGGGTTTTGTACGTAACTACTATTCCAAACTTTTCGAAAACTCCTCCCTGCATCATGAGGTGACGGATATAGGCAACCGCCTGTATGAGTTTTCAGAATTTCTGATAAATGAGCTGAAGATTGATCAGTTCAATGCCCGCCTCGACGGCAAAGCCACCTATCACGATAGCTGTGCAGGACTGAGAGAATGTAAGATCAAGAAAGAACCCCGCCAGCTTCTGGCCAATGTAAGCGGACTGGAACTGCAGGAGATGGAAGATGTGGAAACCTGCTGTGGCTTTGGCGGTACCTTTGCAGTAAAGTTTGATGCTATTTCAATCGGTATGGGAGAGCAAAAAGTAGAAAATGCCCTGGCTACCGGTGCCCAATACCTGATTTCCACTGACCATTCCTGCCTCATGCACCTGAAAGGGTATATTGAGCATAAAGGATATTCACTGCAACCTCTTCATATCGCAGATGTACTGGCCAATGGCTGGTAAATAAAACCTCTGAGAAAGATCATTTCGTTTACGTACAGGTTGGTGACAGGCCGATTTTCTGCCACTTCTTTTTTACATTTGACTGATCTAATGAATATCTGCTATGGCTTACTGGCTTATCAAATCAGAACCTTTCAAATACTCCTGGGACAACCTGAAAAAGGATAAACAAACTTTCTGGGACGGAGTCCGCAACTACGCTGCACGCAATAACCTGAAGGCAATGAAAAAAGGCGATCTCGCTTTTTTCTATCATAGCAATGAGGGAACAGAGATCGTGGGCATTGCCAAAGTGGTCAAAGAGGCTTACCAGGATCCTACCTCTGCCGAAGACACCTGGGTAGCGGTGGATTTTGCCCCACACAAAGCACTCAAAAAAACCGTAAGCCTGGCACAGATCAAAGCCGAAAAAAAACTGGCCAACATGGCCCTGGTACGGCTGGGTCGCCTTTCGGTACAGCCCGTCACAGATGAAGAATGGGATATCGTGATGGCCATGGCAGGAGAAAAATAAACTCAGTCAGTTTCATATCGACAGGGACGCAGCATGCTGCGTCCCTGTTTCTTTTAACATAAGTGTTGGGTTACCTTTTGGCGCCGGCCGGAATAAATATCAAATTCCCGCCGGCGTCTATTTTTTCAAAGAGTGTCAAGTAATAAGTTTTAAGTTATAAGTGATCCATACTTAAGACCAAGTATAGTATTCCCCCTTTATACTCTTTAAACCTTTATATCCTTTATACCTAACCTTAACTCTTTTCATTACATGAAAAAGATACTTCTGCCTGCATTGCTTGCGGGCCTGATCCTTGTTGCCTGCAACAACATACAGAATAAAGAAAACGTACCTGCCACCACTGATCAGGCAATTTCGTCAATAGAAGAAACACCGGCGCCACCGGATCAGGAACAGGAAAAGCAAAAGGAAATATCAGCCAAACCAAACGTTACACCCACTGCCAACGCCGACTGGAACAGGCGCATCATACGTACAGCCCAGTTGAAACTGGAAGTAAAAGAACTTAAACAATATTACAATCCCATGCGCGACAGGATACGTGCAGTAGGTGGTTATATTGCTGGTGAAGAGCTGGTAGAAAACGATTTTGAACGCCAGGTTAGACTCAGTATCCGCGTGCCGGTAGATCAGTTTGATGCAGCACTGGAAGCATTAAGTATACAGACAGAAAAAACACTGGAGCGCCGCATTACTTCGCAGGATGTATCGGAAGAGCTGGTCGATACCAAAGCACGGTTACAGACCAAAGAGCAGGTGCGTAATCGTTACAAGGAACTATTGAGTCAATCGCGTAGCCTTGATGATATCCTGAAAATGGAAAATGAGATCAACCAGGTACAGGAGCAGATCGAGCGGGGAGCAGGACGTATACAGTTTTTACAACATGCCGCCGCTTACAGTACTATTGAAGTTACCCTGGTACAAAAACTGGGTGAGGCTCCCGTAATAACTGAGCCTGGGAGGAGAAATGCCCTGCTGGAAGCCATCACCACAGGGTGGAATTTTATGCGCGATCTGCTATTGGCTGTTATCTCCATCTGGCCCGTATGGCTGGTTGCTGTGCTGGTATACCTGGCCATACGCCGCCATAGACGTAAACTGCCAGCCAAAGAAAACACAAACGTATAAAAGAGGTCTGTCAACAGTTCACTGACCACTGTCAACTATATTTGCTTATGGCAAAGAAAAAACTGGTGGTCTTAACAGGGGCGGGGATCAGTGCAGAAAGTGGACTGCGCACTTTTCGCGACAGTGATGGATTGTGGGAAGGATACCAGGTAACAGAAGTAGCGACTCCTGAAGCCTGGCGTCGTGACCCGCAATTGGTACTGGATTTTTATAATTTCCGCCGGCGCGATGTGCTGGCCGCTCAACCCAATGCAGCGCACCTGGCACTGGCCACACTGCAATCAGAATACGACGTAACTGTCATCACACAAAATATAGATGACCTGCACGAACGGGCCGGCTCGGGAAAAGTATTGCATTTGCATGGCGAAATATTTCGGATGTGCAGCGAAGCAGATACAGCAAACACCTATGAAATAAAAGAAGACATGCAACTGGGACAGCTGGCGCCTGATGGTTATCAGTTAAGACCGGCTATTGTATGGTTTGGGGAAGCAGTGCCTATGATGGAACAGGCTGTAGCGGAAGTGCTGCTGGCAGATATTTTCCTGGTAGTAGGTACTTCGCTCGTGGTATATCCCGCGGCCGGCTTACTGCATTATGCCTCACCGGATATTCCGAAATATATTATTGACAAACGTATACCCGGTACGGGGAATATAGATAATCTTATTGCGATTGAGAAACCCGCCACGGAGGGAATGGCGGAATTGATAAGTACGCTGGTGAAAGGCGATACAAGGTAGAAGGTGTAAGGTAAAAGGTAGAGGGTATAAGGTTAAATGCGGATCGACTATTTTCCTGGCAAGTCTTCTTTTCAATATGGGAGGGCATTGCCAGGAAAATATTAAGGTTCAAAAACTGTACGATTAGTTTAAGTTTATTTGACACTATCTGTAAGATCAAATCCTGATTATTGCAATTTAGCCTTATACCCTCTACCTTTTACCTTACACCTTCTTAAAGATGACTCCATTTTTCTCCAGCTCCTTCAATACCGGCTCATAAATATCCGCGGTAGTAGGAATATGTAATCCACGACGGGTAATGGTGCCGTTGAGGATTAAGCGTGCTGCAATACCCAAAGGCAATCCGACCGTTTTGGCCATGGCCGTATGCAGGCTGTCATCACCTTTTACCACCAGTGCACTGGCATGGTACTGCATTTTTGCACCCATTTCCACCTCCAGTTCATGCAGCATTACGATCATATCCTTATCGGTAGGAGCGAGTGCCAGCTTTCGTTCTGCAGCAAACTGTAGCAGGTCGGCCGGGCTAAACACGCCTTTATCTACCTGCGTATTTTCGTCGGTAATACCCAGGTGCAACAGTTGTTGCCAAAACAAACCCGCCTGTTGCAGGTTAGCTGCCATGTCTGCATCCATACCGGATGGAGGTAAAACAGCTCCTTCTTCCTGCGGGGAGGGTGGCACACCCAGTGGCTGCAGTACCGGATGAGCCGGTTGCAAATGATCATCCATTATCTGCCGTAGCTTGTGCCGGATAGCCGGTTGTTGCAGATGTTCGCGAAACAATTGTCCCAGCGTTTTTCCGGTAGTGTCATAGACCGGTGTTTCATCCGTAAAACCAAGTTCGATAATATGTTTCCAGCCACGCATAAAATCGGGATGACGCAGCGTTGTGCGTACAAACGTGGGAGTGTCGTGCAGGCCATACAGGGGCTCATAGCTCAGTGAATCACGATTGGGATACCAGCTAAGCGTTTCCAGTCCGGGTATATTTACCTGGTGTTCCGGTGTAAACAGTTTTTCATGCGAGACTCTTATTTCTTCACCAGACTCCCGGTAGTGTGCACCAGCCTTGCCGGCCATGATAATATTGCGGGGATTCCAGCTGATCTTATAATGCCAGGGATTGTCATCGCTCTCAGGTGCTACCAGTCCGCCGCAATGGGAACGAAATGCGGTGATACGTCCGCCGTTTGTCCTGACCTCATCGATCAGTTGCATCGCACTCATATGATCGATACCCGGATCGAGTCCCATTTCGCAGAGAAAGAGCAGATCTTTTTCGACGATCGCATCCTGCAGATCCCGCATGGCATTATCGATATAAGATGCGGTGAGCAGGTGTTTTTCGAAACGTACACAATCTGCGGCTACCAGTTGATGCAGGGCAGGAGGCAGCATCGAGATCACCAGATCGGCCTGCAAAATATAATTGGCACGTGCCGCAGCCTGCGTAATATCTACCGATACGGCCCGGCCATGGGGCGAATGCCCCACTTTGGAGCGTGCCAGTTGCAGGTTGGCATCTGCCAGCATTAGCTGCCATTCACCTTCGGCTGCATGCGATAAAAGATAATCGATCAAAACCGTAGCCGACTTACCGGCGCCAAACAGCAGTATTCTTTTCATAAAACAAATATCCTGATTCAGATCAAACAGATGGTACTAAATTTGTTCAACATAACCCGAAAACTAAAAAATTATCAAAAACCATTTTTTATGAAATTACTCATTACCGCAATTTCCATGCTGACCGTCACGGCCGTGTGCGCGCAAAATATCACCGGCGGTGTAAAAGGCGGCGTTAACATCACCAACTTTACCGGTGGCGATTTTAATGATGTCAAAAAAACAGCCCTGGTGGGTTTTCACGCCGGCGGCTACCTGAATTTTGCGCTGGGAGGGGTATCCATTCAGCCTGAAATACTGGTATCTACCGGAGGAGCCACACTCGAAGACCAGGGAAATAAAGTAGATGTAAAACTTACTTATATCTCGGTACCTGTGATGGTAAAGTTCAATCCCGGTGGTGGCTTTTACCTGGAAGCAGGTCCGCAGGTGGGTTTCAAGATCAGTGAAGATGTAAAAGATCAGACAGTAGGTGATTTTGCCAAAAGCCTCGATCTTTCTGCCGGTGCAGGCCTCGGCTACAGCTTTGGAAAATTTGGAATAGGCGGCCGTTATCTGGTAGGCCTGTCAAAAGTAGGCGATTTCGACAGCGGCAATATGGATCCTGATTTCAAGAATAGCACGATACAGGTGGGGTTGTTTCTCCGGCTCGGCAAATGAGGAGTTTAATGTGCTGATGTGCTAATGTGCTAGTGTGCTAATGTAGGAAGCAGTTTTTTAGACATACCCCAGTATAATGAATGAAATGAGAACTGCCGGCTACGCCGGCAGTCCCTTTTATATCTTAATGATTCATAAAATAGGTAATCTGCAATGTAAGTTTATAAACACACTAGCACATTAGCACACTAACACATTAGCACATTAAGCTTTCATCGTCCTGCCAGCGCATCCTGCGCCTGTTTGCTGTTGATCTTAATGATGCGGTAGGTCACTTTGATGCCCCGGTTGGTATCGGGTATACGTATGGTCGACGATTCATTTGCTGCAATGGCTCCAAACTTAATCTGCTCGGTACGCAGAGGCTGTTCACTTGGTTTGAGATACTGCAATTCTACCAATACCTGGTCCAGTTCAAAATTGCTGTTATTGGTGACCGTAAGACGCAGGTCGCGGATACCACCAAAGGCTACACGTTTATAATCATTGCTGCGCAACATCACCTGGCTGGCAAGTGCATCGGTAGTGGAGGAACTGCGTGTGACAGTTCCGGTATTGATATTTACCGTTTCGGTGGGTGTATTCACATTACGTACAGCCTTGCCTCGCTCACCGGTATGCGGATCCTGCGTGGTGGACTGGTATACTGTTTTAGGCAGGGGGTAAGTTGAAGCTTCGGGTGCCGATGATGACTGTACCGACGTATTCTTTTTAGATTCCGGTGTTTTGTTGTGTACGGCGAAACTGCCGGCTGTCTGCTCTCTCGACAGCAGACGTGATTCGGCTGTTACATTCACAAGCGGAGCATCTTTAAACTTCTCCGGTGCCGGCATCGGCTCATTCTGCAGCTGTACCTGGCCGGTGGCCGCTTCTTCCTGTACCGATTCTGACTGAGCAGGGTTAGTTGCCGGAAAATTAGTAGGCTCGCCAGTACGTTTTTCGGCAAGTACGGGTGCCTGTGCCTGGCGTGGACGTACCATAAATCCAACCAATACTCCCACACCGATCAGTCCTGCAATGACAGCTGCCGTACGCACATAATTGCGCCATTGAGAGCGGCGTACCAGTTTTTTCTTCCGGTCCTGCAGGGTCTGTACATACATATCCTTGATCTCATCGAGCGACTGGCTGTATTTGATCTCCGCTTCTACCGCTTCGGTTTCCGGTACAGGGGGAGGTGGAGTGGGGCGGGGAACCGGGGCTGGTGCAGCTGCAGGCCGCGGTATCGTAGCCGCTCTGCCCGGCATGGTTACAAAGACAGATTTGCGGGTGGTGGCAGCGGGAGGTACGGCATTGGCCGGGGGAGGCATGTATTTTTCATGCTGGTCGGTGTTTACACCGGTCAACGAATGCTTTTCGTTAACACTGACCAATGATTTTTCGGTATCAGCGTATTGTTGCTGGCTGGTATGGTCATTTTGATCTATGTGGGCGCCGGCCAGTGAACCATTTTTTTTATAAAACCGGTCAAATGGCTGTTCCTCTACCGCTTCGGCATAGGGCTTCAGCTCTTCTACTTCAGAAGGATAACGCCAGGCGGCACTGCGTCCTTCGACCCAGACCAGGTCATAGGGCCGCAGGCCCATGGTCAGCAGGGCCTGCAATGTATGCGGGCCGCTTTCCTTGTTATTGCGGAGTAGGAGATAGGTACTCATGGTATGCTCTATTGGTACACATAACAACGTAAAATCTGTGCCGTCAAGTGCAAAAGGCTTGTTATAATCCCTTCATTTTAACAAGCTTTATACTATCCACAAAAGGTGGAAAACTAGGGTAAAAAACAGGCGCGCGGATCAGGTTTTGAGGCCTAAAAAAGGTAGATTTGCGAACCTTTGGAATGGCCTGATTTTTAGGCCGCAACATCCAAAGACACTGCCTAAAAACTGTAGCCGAAAAAGCGAATATGGAAGAGAAGTTTGAACCACAGGAAACGAATGACAACAACCGGATCATTCCGGTCAACATTGAAGAACAAATGAAAACGGCCTATATCGACTATTCCATGTCGGTAATTGTAGGTCGCGCCCTGCCCGATGTACGTGATGGTCTGAAACCTGTACACCGGCGTATTCTGTATGCCATGAATGAACTGGGCCTTCATTACAACAAACCTTTTAAAAAATCTGCCCGTATAGTGGGTGAGGTGCTGGGTAAATATCACCCGCATGGCGATAGCTCTGTTTACGATGCCATGGTACGTATGGCCCAGGAGTGGAATATGCGTTATACCCTGGTCGATCATCAGGGTAACTTTGGTAACCAGGATGGTGATGGTCCGGCGGCCATGCGTTATACCGAAGCACGTCTCGAACGCCTTACCGAGTATATGCTGGGCGACCTGGATAAAGACACGGTCGATTTCCAGCTCAACTTTGACGACTCGGAAAAAGAACCTACCATTTTACCTACCCGTATACCCCAGTTGCTGATCAATGGATCGAGTGGTATTGCCGTAGGTATGGCCACCAATATGATGCCGCACAACCTCTCGGAGGCGATTGATGGCTGTATTGCATTTATCGACAACCGCGACATCAGCATCGATGAGCTGATCCAGCATGTAAAGGCCCCCGATTTTCCTACCGGTGGTATCATTTATGGCATGGAAGGTGTAAAAGCTGCCATGCATTTTGGCCGCGGCAGGGTAGTAGTACGCGGCAAACTGCATGTGGATACCAAACCCAGTGGTCGTGAGCAGATCGTCATCACAGAAGTACCCTACCAGGTCAACCGCGATGCACTCACCAACCGTATCGGCGAACTGGTAAATGAAAAGATCATTGATGGCATCGCTCATGTCAATAACGAATCCAATGAAAAGGAAGGCACCCGCATTGTAATCGACCTGAAACGCGATGCAATTGCCAACCTCATCATCAATCAGCTGTTTAAGCTGACTGAACTGCAGACCTCTTATGGCATCAATAATGTGGCGATTGCCAAAGGACGTCCGCGCACGCTCAATCTCAAAGAAATTATTTCCGAGTTTGTAGAGTTCCGCCACGAAGTAGTGGTTCGCCGCACTCAATATGAACTGCGTGAAGCGCAGAAACGCGCTCATATCCTGCAGGGCTTCCTGATCGCCCTGGACCACCTGGATGAAGTCATCACCCTGATCCGCAATTCCGCCACACCCGATATTGCCAAAGACAACCTGATCAATGCAGGCTGGGGACTTGATGAGCTCCAGGCCAAGGCTATCCTTGAGATGCGTCTCCAGCGCCTCACCGGCATGGAACGCGACAAGATCAAGGATGAATATGATGAACTCATGAAACTCATTGCCCACCTGCAGGAATTGCTGGGTAACGAAGGCATGCGCTTTGATGTTATCAAAACAGAGCTGCTTGAGGTCAAGGAAAAATTCGGCGATGTCCGCAAAACCGAGATCACTTACCTCGACAACGAAGTACGGATCAAAGACCTGATCAAGGAAGAAGATGTGGTCATCACCATTTCACACCTCGGTTATATCAAACGCACGCCGGCCGAAGAATATCGCGCACAACGCCGCGGCGGCAGGGGAGTACTTGGCGGCAAAACAAGAGAAGAGGATTATATCGAACACCTTTTTGTAGCTTCCACTCACCATACGTTGCTTTTCTTTACCGAAAAAGGCCGTTGCTACTGGCTCAATGTATACGAGATCCCCGAAGGAGAGAAGACCAGTAAAGGTCGCGCCATTCAGAACCTGATACAACTGCCGCCCGATGACAAGGTCCGTGCTATCCTGGATGTAAAAGACCTGAAAGACGAAGAGTATGTAAAAGCACACAGCATTGTTCTTTGTACCAAAAAAGGAATTATTAAGAAAACAGCGCTGGAAGACTTCAGCCGTCCGCGTCAAACAGGGGTGAATGCCATTACTGTCGTGGAAGGCGACGAATTGCTGGAAGCGCGCATCACAGATGGCGACTCCGAGATCATGATGGCTGTGAAATCCGGTCGTGCTATCCGCTTCTCCGAAAAGAATGTTCGCCCCACGGGTCGTGGAGCCATCGGTGTTGCCGGAATTGAGGTGGATGATGCCCAGGATGAGGTAGTTGGTATGATTTGTGTAAATCCTCTGACAGATGCATCCAGAACAGTGCTGGTGGTAAGTGAAAAAGGTTTTGGTAAACGTACAGCGATGGATGAATACCGTTTTACCAATCGTGGCGGTAAGGGAGTGAAAACGATCAATGTGACGGATAAGACCGGTAGCCTGGTAGGGATGCTGGATGTACAGCCCACACAGGACCTAATGATCACCTGCAAAAGCGGCGTCACCATCCGTATGAAAGTAGCAGATATCAGTGAGCAGGGACGTGCCACACAAGGTGTCAAACTGATCCGCCTCGACGAAGGAGATGAGATTGCCGCTATCACCAAACTCGATGACCAGGAACAACCGGAGACTACTGAAGCAGCAGATACTACCGCACCCGAGGCAACCGAAAATGGCAACACCGCGTCTGACAATGGACAGGCTACCGAAAACCCGGAGAACACCGAGCAATAAAACGTTCTTATTTATTAATACTCAAGTCAATAACACACTGATGAAAAAGATCGCTCTGTTATCAACGATGCTGAGTCTGGTGCTACTGGCCCAGGCCCAATATGAATCGATCAAAAACAAACTGCTGATCGTCACACCCAAAAACCTCCAGGAAGCCAAAGAGGATGTAGACAAAAAAATGACCAATGCCAAATTTGCCGCCAAGCCCGAAGCATACATGCTGAAAGCAACGGTGTACTCTTACCTGGCCGCAGACAGTACCAACAAGGCAACAGGTAAAGCAGATGCCTATGAGCAGGAGGCCGAAGCTTCGCTGAAAAAATACCAGGAAATGGATGCCAGCGGTGAACTGATCAAAGATCCTATCTATCGCAATGCAGCTATCGGACTGTACGAAAAACTGTTCAACGAAGGATATGATCTCTATCAGTCAAAAAAATATGCAGAGTCGTACAGCAAATTCAAAAAAGTTTCTGATTATTCTGATCTGCTGATCAAACATCAGCTGCTCAATTCACCTATCGATACCAACGTGCTGATCCTGGCTGCCTTTACTGCAGATAACAGCGATCAGAAAGCCGATGCAGTGAAATATTATCAGCGCCTTGCCGATGCCAATGTTTCCGGTGACAGCTACGAAAACGTATACCGTTTCCTCGTTACTTATTTTTTCACCGCCAAAAACATGGATGCCTTTGAAAAATACAAGGCTATTGGTCTGAAATTTTATCCCAAAAGCGAATTCTTTACTTACGACAAAGTAGATTTTGCCGTTGGCCTGGAAACCGACTTTGATAAAAAACTGGCTGCGATCGACGAATTGCTCGTGTCTGATCCTAACAACTACAAAGCCAATATGAACCTGGTGGAACTGGCTTTTGAAGCACTGCACTCCGAAAAAGATGACGTGAAAAAACCAGCTGATCCTGCCAAACTGGAAGAGAAGATGCTGAAAGCACTGGTTTCCTTGCAACAGACCCGCCCCGATGATGCCCTGCCTTTCGTAGTAATGGGCGATCACTATATCAACATGTCAATTCTGGCTGATAAAAAACGCGAAGACCATGTTGCTGATATGCGTAAACGCAACAAACCCGGTACACCCGCTTCCAAAGATGATATCGCCAAACGCGATCAGCTGGAGAAAGAATATGAAGCTACTTACTATAAAGCCACTGAGCCTTACGAAAAAGCAGCAGCTCTCTACGCTAAAAAAGGCAGTGAGCTGAATGCACAGGAAAAACAACAGTATAAAAAAATTGCCGGCTACCTGGGTGATATTTACACCTTCAAAGCCGCCCGTTCCAAAAATGCAAAACCTGCCGAAATAGCCAAATACGAGGCAGATGCTAAAAAATGGAATGATATCTATGGCAGCATTGGCCGATAAGATAGAAATGTAAAGAATTGTGAAACGGTCTTCCAGGTGGGAGGCCGTTTTTTATTGCCCTTATCGGTGGTCAGTGGCCGGTATATCATAGCTCCAACAGTTTACACCCGATCACTGCCCGCTGACCAGATCAAACGTTTGCTCAGAATTATGCCAGATTAACGACATCAAAAGGGTTAGCGTTAGATTTGTTGATATGGAAAAAACAAAATCCTCAAAAGCTGTTGTGTCGTTTATTTTTCTTTTTACAACCACAGTCATCAGCCTGTGTTCGGCAGGACAATCCTGGAAGGAGATACCAGCCGGCCTGCACGTGAGCTTCGCTTCCGGCAGTGTCCGCTATGCCAAAGAGGTTGTACCACCGGTCAATCAACTCACCAGGTGGGCTACCACCGCATGGAAAGGAGAAAAAATACACACACAGTTACTGGTCTGGGGAAAGGAGGAGAGAAAGAATATAAAAATAATCACCGCCGGGCTGAAAGATAATCGCGGTAACATAATCCCGCGTAATGCCATTACCACAGGGTTTGTTCAGTATGTGATGACAGATGAATTCAAAGGCGGCTGCGGATACCGGAAATCTTCCGACTTTGATTCTTCACTGGTGGCAGACAGGATCAATACCGATATCAGTTCCGTATCACTCTCAGCCAGTACCGTACAACCGGTTTGGTTAAGTATCAAAGTACCGGCGGGCACAATAGCTGGTCAATACACAGGAACAGTTATAGTAGATGCAGGCAAAAAATATACACTTGATATCTCGCTCAACGTAATTGATAAGACACTGCCACCTGCCAGCGAATGGAAATACCAGCTAGACCTTTGGCAACATCCCGCAGCAATAGCACGGGTACACAAAGTGAAGCTTTGGAGTGATGCACACTTTAAGTGGATGAGAAAATACTATTCCATGCTGGCAGAGGCCGGACAGAAGAATATTACCGCCAGCATTGTCAACGAGCCCTGGGGACATCAGACCTATGACGATTATCCCAGCCTGATCAAATGGACCAAACGAAGAAATGGCACCTGGACCTATGATTACAGCTTGTTTGATAAATATGTATCGTTTGCAATGAGCTGTGGTATCAAAAGCCGTATCAACTGCTACAGTATGATACCATGGAAGATTGCTTTTACCTATTATGACGAGACCAGCGGGAAAGAAGCGGTATTTACGGAAGCAGTGGGTACACCTGCATACCAGGAGTTCTGGTCGGTAATGTTAACAGATTTCACCAAACACCTGAAGGAAAAAAACTGGTTTGATATAACTGCCATTGCAATGGATGAAAGGCCGATGGAAGCCATGCAGACGGTGATTGCTTTGTTGAAATCGGTTGACAAAGACTGGAAGATCGCACTGGCCGGCAATTTTCATCCGGAAATTGAAAACGATATCACCGATTACTGTATCGCTTCGCGGTGGCTTTTTCCCGATGACGTACTGGCAAAACGAAAAAAGGAGGGGAAGATCAGTACCTGGTATACCTGCTGTACCGAGCCCTATCCAAACGGTTTTTCTTTTTCTCCACCCGACGAGCATGTCTGGATGGGGTGGTATACTGCCGCTACACAAATGGATGGTTATTTGCGCTGGGCATTCAACAGCTGGCCCAAAGATCCGCTCCATGACAGCCGCTTTACCGCATGGCCTGCCGGCGATACCTACCAGGTATATCCCGGCCCGCTTAGCTCCATCCGTTTTGAAAAAATGATCGAGGGAATACAGGATTATGAGAAGATCCAGCTGTTGAAAAGCGAATACAAAACCACACAGCAAACAGGAAAACTGACCGCACTGGAAACAGCTTTGAAAAGCTTTGAGATAAACAAACTGTCATCTGTCAGTGCCGAAACAACTGTAGCAACAGTAAAAGATCTTCTTAATCAATAAGCTTACTGATAATGAGTAAAAACATTTTCTACTCCGGCATACTCTTGTTGCTTCTGTGCATGGCCTCGTGTGTATCAAAACCAATATCACCGGCCAGAAGAGATACTAACTCTGTAAAGTTGATGAGTTATAATGTGCACCATTGTAATCCGCCATCGAAGCAGGGAATGATCGATGTAGACGCCGTGGCAGCAGTAATAAAAAAGGAGAATCCCGATATCGTTGCGCTGCAGGAAATAGATGTCAATACAGGCCGTTCGGGAAAAATAAACCAGGCGGCACTACTGGCTACAAAAGCCGGATATCCTTCTTTCTTTTTTGCCAGGGCAATCGATTTTGACGGCGGACAGTATGGTATCACCATTTTATCCAGATATCCTTTGTCCAACACCCGGATACATCGTTTACCAACAGATGAAAAAATGGGAGGCGAGCCACGCGTGCTTGCCACAGCTACCGTAACACTGCCGGGCAACAAAGTGCTGACAATTGGCTGTACGCACCTGGATGCGGAAAATGACCCGGCCAGCAGGCTGCTGCAGGTCGGCGAGATCAACCGGATTGCCGGGGAAATAACAACGCCGTTTGTAATAGCCGGTGATTTTAATGCGGGAGAAGGCAGTTCAGTGATAAATATACTGGACAAACAATTTACACGTACCTGCCAGCAATGCAAGCCAACTTTTCCTGACAGCGATGCCCGGGCCATTGATTTTATTGCCTACCGTCCGCAGGAACATTTTTCAGTAGGGGAGCATCGGGCAATACCGGAAACCTATGCTTCGGATCATTTTCCCATAGTCGCGACACTTCAATTAAGATTCTGATTCAACCAGGATTAGTGACCGTAAGTAGCATACGATGCATAGGGAGTCGTTTTGATCAAACTATTACTTAACATAATATAAATTATAGGAAATACGGGGAGGGTTTATAAACCGTTAAAACTCAAACCCAAATGAATGAGAAATTTACAGAAACACAGGATCAAAGCGTTTCGCGCCACATTGGACAAAGTAAAGGATGCAGCAACCGGAAAGAAGGTATTTCTGGAAGAATACCGGGACGTTTACAAGTTTCCGAAACGCAGGACGGACAAAAACATATCGGAGTACAAAAAGCTGATAAAGGCTATCGAGAAAATTCAGGCTTTCGATCTGGAGATTTTTCGATAAAGAAGAATTTTTATCCCGCTTTTATTTTTCCTGTAATAGCCACCATAACAGCCTACCTGTGGTGGCTTTTCTTTTCAATCATCTTTTAAAACATTTTATAAAAAAGGAATTTATGGTAAAAAGATTTCAGTCTGTTGACGGTTATGCGCCTTTTACTTTGGGTGCTGCATGTAATGTAATTACAGTTGATCGAACTGTTTTTGAGCGTCCGCATTGGCAAAAGATAAACAGGCTTTGTAGGGGTGATGTGATGCCATCACGAAAGCGGCCCCGTTTGGTCACAATTTTTAGGGGTTCATTTTAAAAATAACTTATGAATCGTTTGTCTGTTTTAGTTGGCTGTGAGGAAAGTCAGGCGGTTTGCCATGAGTTTCTTTGCCTGGGTCATGATGCGTATAGTTGTGATTTGCTTCCATGTTCCGGTGGCCATCCACAGCGTCATATACAAAAGGATATTTTCAGTGTTATTGCGCAGTTTGATTTTTATCAGTTTGACTTGATTATTTGTTTCCCCCCCTGCACGGATTTAGCTGCTTCTGGTGCCCGTCATTTTCAAAAAAAGCGTTTATCGGGTGAACAGGAACAGTCTATTAATTTTTTCCTTGATCTCTGGCTGCTGTCTGATGCAATTGAAAATCCGGTCGGTATTATGTCTGGCCATCACTATATAAAAAAGTGGTTTCCGCAGATACATCAGCGAATGACGGATATTGGATTTCCTGATAAGCCAAGTCAGATAATACAGCCCTGGCAGTTTGGTCACGGTGAACAAAAAGCAACGTGTTTGTGGCTTAAAGATTTGCCATTCCTCAAGCCTACAAACATAGTGGACGGTCGGGATCAGAGGCTTTATAAGCTTGGATCAGGGCTTAAAAATCGTGCTCAGCTGAGGTCTAAAACTTACCCTGGCGTAGCCAGGGCAATCGCTCAGCAATGGTCTCAATTTATCATGCTTCAATGTTAAAACAGGTAGTTATGAGATACAGATATAAATACCATGGCGCTATGCGCTATCATCGTTCCTTATCACGGATGGCTAGGGCTGGCATGATTCGTTGGGTTTGTGTAGCTGCAAAGTTGCATTTACCGCTTAGCGCTATTTCTCGTACAATGTCAAACTGCCGTATAGTATCACGGCAGTTGTTTTGACATGAAAGTTACAGTTACACAATGCTTTTTTTCTTGATATGAATTGCTTATCAATCGATTGGCTTCAGCTACACGTCAAAATACGTGTTGAGCATTTTTTACAGGCTGATTTTTCACCTTCTGGCGCTTTCGGTATCCTCAAAAAGGATATCCGTTCAAACGTCTTTAAGGAACACCGGGAGTTGTTATCCAACCTCACCGGTGAATGGGAACCGTGTGCGGTACTCTCCTACTCTCCGCTTTCTGGTATCCTTCCCCAGGACAGTGCGCATATCAAGATTTTGAACAAGTACCTGTATCATTCTGATCTGAATCGGCTGGTCTGGTATCTCCTGCATGATCTCAAGCTGCATTTTGTCAGTGTATCACGGTTTGATATTGCCGCTGACTTTTATGGTTTCTTCCGCAAGCTGTCAGTGCCGAAGTTTTTTAAGGCCATTTTGGAAAAGAAGATTTTAAAGCGGATGGCCTGTAGCATTGCTATCGAGGGATTTGCCAGTAAATCGATGCCGATACATTACATGCGCTTTGGTTCAAAGAACACCCCTGTTCAATTCTATATCTACAATAAAACAAAAGAGCTGCGGGATAAGACAGATAAACCGTGGATCAGACAAAAATGGTTATTACATGGACTTGATCCAGATTCTGCTGATATATGGCGAATGGAGTTTGTACTACATCCGTCAAAGTTTGGCGTTGTCGACTGCGACAATGGCGAAGCGATTGATTTTACCAATCTCCAAGTTTTGGAACCGTCATTTATAAGGCGCTTGTTTATTTCATTGCTTAACCGCTATGCTGTTTTCGTTGTGAATGATGGGCAGGTTAGAAAAGAGCGTATGAAACAGTTGCAACTTTTCAAGATAAAAGATAAGGCTGAATCCGTTTTTGTGCGCATTAGCGAAAAGCAGTCATCAAATCGTATGGATAAGGTCTTTATTAAAAAGTTGTACCAGTTGAATCAGGAATGGCGGGCGCATAACAAAGACGATCCGCCTGTAATTGATCTCTTACAGGAATTTATTGATCGCAAAGACTTGCAAAAATGGTTCGATGAACGAATGATTACTAACCCTCAAAATATTATTACCAATGGGATGCTATTATAACACGCTATTAGAGCGCCGCAAACGACTTGTTGTTGAATTTTATTCCTCCCTTTTGGGTGTTGTTTCAGCCGATATTGTAGAAGACTGGTTGGATGAAAATAATCCCTATCTCCGGGAGACTTTTATTGTGCGCATTATGAGTGCTTCAAATCTTCGCGCCTTGATTATTCATTGTATCAACAAAGACAATATTCATGATGACTATAAAAAGTAATCCGAAGGTTTCCGTAAAGGAATACATGGCTACATTTTGCTGTAGTGAAAAAACGGCCATTAAGTACAGGCAGATGGATAAGGATGCGTTAGGGATATCAAAAAAGGCAGTATTGCGGTATGAGGATTTTAAGCAGCTGTACGGTTATTATCCCCTTTCTTAAGCCCTCAAAACCTGTAATAACCTGTAGAAACCTGTAAAAACCTGTAAAAACCTGTAAGGTCAGTAACCCTGTAATGAAATATTGCAGGGTTATTTTTTTTCATCAAATCCAAAAAAGTTATGTCAAAAGTTATTTCACTCGTTGGTGCGCAGGTAGCGGCCAATCAGAAAGTACAACAGCAGACGGGGCTGTTGAAGTTTCATTTTAAAACGCCTGATGCAAATGTGGCTGACTGGCCTACGCTCATTGCCCGTATGAACGGCGTTGTTGTCAATGTTGATATCCAGACAAAGAACGGTCAGCAAACAACAATCATCCCGAAAATGCCGATGGGTACGCTGGCTGAATTGTACTCTACTGCGGAATCATTTATTCAGGTCAGCGACAATGGTGTTGATCATGATGTGGAATTCAGTGTCGAACTGGGTTACATGGGCGCCCTGGCAATCGATGCGGATACTACCATCGTCATTGATGTTACTGGCATGGTGGCTAATGATGCCCTAGACGTGTACGCCATGGATTTACCACTCGCTACGCGTGTTGCTGTAAAAACCAACGTTATCCGTTTTCAGGCCGGAGTGGCACAAAGTGTCGGTTTGCAATCGAATGGTATCCTGCACCTGCCTGTTGCCAGTTTCTCAAAGCTGGAATTGTATTATCCCAACGGCAAAAACCTGATCCTCGAACAGAAAGAACTCGAACAGTGGTGCCTGGAAGGCAATGACGTGTGCGGTTATCTCAATGGTGTCGCTAAAAACGGCTTCATTAAGTATTACTGCGTGAATGTTGCCGATGCCACCAGTGCAAAGGTGACGCTGTCTGCTGATGCAAACGGTTACGTATTCACCCTGCTTTCCCTGTAATCATTTTTTTCAAACCTTTTAAAAACAAACAAACAAATGAGTTTACTCAGTAGCATTTTTAAGAAAAAAGCCGGTGGTACTTTGATCGGCAATTTGATCCGCACGGTATCTGGTGGCATTACCGGCCCCGCTCCTACCCAGTATGATATTGATGTCAAAGACCTCAGTGATGCTGATTTTGCATTGAAATATGGCACCGATAAACGCGGTGTGCCTGTGCAGGGGGCTACTCCTACTGCTCAGCAACAGCAAAATCTTGCCAATGCTGGTGCAAATTTGAATCAGGGTAAAGAGTCTTTTTGGCAAAAAAAATGGGTTAAGATCACCGGTATTGTGATCGGTTCCCTGCTGCTTATCGGCATTGTCGCGTTTGTCGTTAAGAAAAGTAAAGGCGGCAAACGGAGGTACTGATCATGGCTTACAATAATCAATACAACGGTTATGGAAATCGTTACGGCTTTAGCCCGTATCGCAGCAATGGCTGGAACAATGGCGGTGGCGGTTACAATCGTGGTTTTAACCGTGGGGGCAACTACCGTCCGCAGCAGCGTCAGCAAAAGAAGCATTCCGGATGCAAATTTGGATACTCCAACGGAGATCAGGAGCGCCCGCATGTCCGTGGTTGGAAGTTTGACAAAACGCATGGCCTTCGTGCCTTCATTGCTGGGCCGAATAAGAAAACCAAACGTGTAACGTCCCGCAGTGGTTCTAACTGGGAAAACTGGACGTGCAAGGTGACTGGCCCGAATGGTGTGCAGTTGTACAATGCGCTGTTTCATGTTGAAAAGAAACGCGTGTACATCAATGACCTGGGTATTGTAATGTCACCCAATGGCGGCTCCGGTGGTTATGTCGGCCCGTATTTCCGGCGCAAAAATCGTTAACAAAATTATTAATCAGTGAGGGCCGGCGTGCCGGCCTTTTCATAACAAATGTGTCATGCTTGTTATAGTAATATCGATAGCCATGTTAGCAACGATGCTGACCATGCGCGGTATAGGTTCTGATCCGGTGGTAAAATCCAATCCTGAAAAACCATCCGTACCCTCCGGCCCCGGCTCTCCTGATTATAATACAAAAAGTAAATAATGAAATGTTTTTTATTCTTCATCGGCGGCGCAGTTGCCGCCGTTGTTGTGCTCTACATTGTCGGTATTAACAAGTTGAAAAAACTGGCTGGTACCGTTATTCCTAACCTTCCAAATAATACGATATGAAAGGTATTTTGAAGTTTGTGACGGCGCTTCGCGCCGTTGTCAAGTATGCAGGTCTTATTCTCATTGTGGTCGATATCATCGGATATGCAGCTGATAAGATTGAAGGCTATGTAACCAAAAAAGATCAGGTAAAAAACGGCGAAAACAGTATCCAATGAAAAACCTGATGGCCGGCATGACCGGCATTTCTCTGTGTCAAATCAATTTTACAAACACGCACCTTGAATTATTGATTCAGTTGGGCATAGCCCTTACAACTGGATACTTTCAATACAGGTTGCACAAACAAAACAAAAATGGCTCAAATAAAGGATGACGCTATACGGGTATTGAGTACTGCGGCCAGTGCTAAGATACCTTTCTATGCGCAAAAGCTGGTAGCCGCACAGGCAATGCATGAAAGTGCCAACTTTTCCAGCAATGTGTATCAGAAAAACAAAAATGCGTTTGGTATGAAAATGCCCAGCGTACGAAAGTCGCCATATATACAGGGCCCTGGCACGGCTGCGCCGGCCAGTGAGGGTGCAACGCCTTACGCTTCCTATGCTTCGCTGGAAGATAGCGTAAAGGACGTGTTGCACCTCTACGCATACAATGGCGTTAACTGGGATACTATTAAGTCGCCGGCAGATTTTGCTATCTGGTTGAAGCAAAAGAGTTATTACGGTGGTGACCAGACTACGTATGCGGCTGCGTTATCGAAGTGGATGGAAACCATGACGGATATTATTGAACCGGTGATTGTCACCGGCAAAAAAAAAATCGGCGATCTGGTTTGTAGTTGTCCCCATTGTGGTGTTGCTTTCTCTGGGGATTTATTTTTATTCAAAGCGTAAAAACAAAAGGAGGAAATATGCGTAATGGAAAATGGTTGATAGCAGTGTTTATACTGGTGTTGTTTCCGGTTCTTTTTGTTGTTTACAACATCTTTGGTAAAAAAGATAAATTACCGGAACCTGCCCCGCAGCCCGAAGCCAATACTGAACCGGTGGAAGTGCCTACAGCTGGTATAAAAGTCGCCCCCGGAGATCCTGTGGCTGTTACTTCTCCTACTGGTACGCTGGTGCAGGAAGTAAAGCAGGTGGAATTGGTAGCTGCTTCTGAAACGTTCCCCAGTATAGAGGGTGAACTATTGATTAAACCTTCAAAACAAAGTTTATATGGCTTCGAGAAATAACAGTCAATCATGGTTCTGGCGCATGTGGTCAGAATCGAAGATTTTTCAGGTGCTGGTGTTTTTGGTGCCTGCGCTTATCATTTTTTTGTTCGTGCGTAAAGTTAAACGCGACAAAAAGTACATTGATCAAAATCGTTATGATGATCAAATGATAAAAGATATCATGACAGAGGATGGTGTTGCTGAGTCCGAAGCGCAAAACACATTGCAACAATTAAAGGATATTGCTCAGGGTATAAGTACAGCTTTTTTTGATTTTGAATGGAGGTATATTTTAGGGCAACCTGTTTATGTTAAATGGAAGTTGGATGAGGATGAAGAGGAGGCGTTAAGATATATTTATCAATGTCGTACTGCAAGTGATGTAAGAAAAGTGAGTGATTTGTATAATGCTTACAATGCTCAGTTTGATTTTGGCGGTGGTGTTACTTCGTTAAATTTTAATGCGAAGGGTAAAAGCCTTGCAGCTGATATGAAGTCTTACCTATCCAATTCCCAGTACTCTGGCCTCCCTTCATTCATTCGTAACTCTTTAAAATAACAAATCATGAATGTTGAAAAAGTTTTAGGTTCTATACTCCCGGATTATAAGCTTTTACCGGAGTATCGTATAAGGCTTTTGCCTATTCCTTTAAAATACGATCTTATTGAAGGTTGGCGTATATTGATAAGTAATGATAAGCCTATCATACCGCTTGCTTATGGTGCTATGAAAACACCAACCGGCCCGTTGGATCAGGGTACGGATGACGGGTTTTATGGAACATTTGCGGGGAGTAGTAGTCTGTTTTATCATAAAGAGACTATGCAGCCCTACAGACAGTATCCTGCTTTATCTGTATTTGGTGCCTGGGGTTTGACTTTGACGGGTGTCAAGTTGGATTACGGGGATTTGTGCCTGCTTCCCGGCAATTATTATTGGCGACCATCTCAGGGTGGCCCGGGTGCTGGTGTCGAGTGGTCAGAGGATTATACGTTTCAAGTACTCGTATTGGAGAAAGTGGAATCAATTTAAAAGTAGGCCCCATCTGGGGCCTATTATTATTTTAGAGCGAAATGCCCGCAGGGCCACAAATAGGCATTAAAAACGGCTTGCCGGGAACCCCTATGAAAAACCCGTCCTATCGGGGGCGCTACCCGATTCGTCGTGCGGGGGCGAAACCCCGCGATACCCTAATTTTTCATTTGTTGTTGTCTTTCTTTCCTCTGTTCTTCCATGATCTCTTTTATCATTTTGGCTTCGCGTATACTATCCTGCTGGGCTTTATATCTTACTTCTTCTAGGGATGGTTTTGATAGGTAGTTGTTTATTCCAGCAATTAGTAGGAATGCTAAGAAAGCTATAATAAGGAATTGCCAATTTTTCATAAAAGGTGGTTTAGGTTGCTAACATACTGTGAATAAGTTGATTTTGCAAATACCTCGAATTGTTTTTAACATTGCGCTCTACTTCTTCCCTCCCCTACAGTCCTACTTAACAGTAATATAAATTATAGGACAAAATAAGATGATTATATTTGGCCGTCAATCAATAACTCCGGGAACGATCGGGCAATGACTACCAGATTTGCTTCCAGATCCTTTTGCCAGTACATTTTCCCACCTTCATTTTTTACATTTGAAAACTAGATGAAAATACTCCTATTCATAATCGCATTCCTCAACGGCGCTTATATGCTGCTCGATGGAGTCTTTGTAATGCTTAAGGGAAAATATATCGGACCTGAAAAGCCCGGCCCCTGGGCAAACCTGTTTTACAAACTGGATATAGATGTTTTCAAACTAGGACCGCTTTTCATCATCTTCGGGCTACTTTGGCTGGTCTGGCTATGCGGCTTATGGACCAACCAAAGCTGGGTCTATATTTCCGGCCTGATAATTTCAGTACTTACATGGTGGTACCTGCCGGTCGGAACATTGTTTTCGCTCATCATTTTCGTGGTACTTTTAACGATGAAAAACAAACTGGGAATTGCATAAGTCCTGACATGAACTATTTCAAATCCATATTTATCCGCTCCAGGTCCCTGATCCTGTACGGCGTCCTGCTGGCCTTCCTGATCTTTCTCCTGAAATGGCTGCAATGGAAATTCCTGATCGTTGACAATTCCATCGAGATCTATATCGGCCTGATCGCCGTCTTTTTTACCATCCTGGGCATCTGGGTAGCTACACAACTGGTAAAACCCAAAGTGGAAACCATCACCGAAACAGTGATCATCGAAAAAGAAATTTATATCCCTCGGCCGGAAGATTTTTCCGTCAACCAGCGAGAACTGGAAAAACTCAACCTGAGTACGCGGGAGTATGAAATATTACAACTTTTAGCCAGAGGTTACAGCAACGCCGATGTGGCCGGCAACCTGTTTCTTTCGCTCAGCACCATCAAAACGCATGTCTCCAACCTCTACCTCAAGATGGATGTGAAAAGCCGCACGCAGGCAATTGAAAAAGCTAAACGATTGAAAATCATCTCATAAATACCCTGTACTAAAGTACAATTTTCCCCAAAAAACAATTTTGGTACTAAAGTATGAACGGTTCCCCGTCAGGGAATTTTAGTTTTGGGTCAACCAACAAAACGAAAATCAAATGAGAAAAACTGTCCTGATCTTTAGCCTGATCCTGGGAACCATCATGTGTATCAACATGGTGATACTGGTGAACATGCTTTACAACAATCCCGATTTTAAAGGCAACGATGTGCTCGGTTATGCAGCCATGGTCGTTGTCTTTTCCCTAATCTTTTTTGGCGTCAGAAATTACCGCAACAAACAGCTGGGTGGCTATATCAGTTTCGGGCGGGCTTTTAAAACCGGTACACTGATCGCACTGGTGGCGTCAACGATGTATGTAGTGGCCTGGCTTTTTTATTATTACCTGTTTGTTCCTGATTTTATCGATATATACACGCAACATGTTTTAAAAAATACCGCTGCGACCGACCTGGCGGCCAAAACCAAAGAAATGGCCGACTTTAAAGAAATGTACAAAAACCCGCTGTTTACCATACTCATCACCTATTCGGAAGTATTGCCGGTGGGATTGATCGTAGCCCTCGTCAGTGCATTCATTCTTAAGAAAAAAAATAAAACCGTATGACTACCTCAACCAGCAAACCAGACCTGCGCATCGAGCGCCATTTTCATGTAGCTCCCCAGGTTGTATTTGATGCAATGACCGATCCGGTGGCGATGCGTGTGTGGTGGACAGATGATACGACGTTTGATATGAACCTCCATGTGGGTGGCAACTGGACCATTACCCGCAAAGAAGGTGATATGGTCTTTACCATGACCGGTGAATACCTCGAATTTGAGCCGCCTTATCGCCTGCGTTATACCATTGCCATGCCACAGTTTTCGCCCAACAGCGATATCGTAACTATTGATATCACTCCCGAAAACGGAGGCAGCAAAGTAGTTTTTGTACAAAGCGGACCCGATATAGCAGCAGAACTGGAAACCTTGCCGGAGGGCACCATTTCCGAAAGCGAAAAAGGCTGGCAGCAGGGATTCGATTTGATGGAAGCCGCATGGAAAAGGTGACGATCACGTATAAAAGTATAAAGGTTTAAACGTTAAAAGCGAAGAGGCTAAACTCATACCATATAACCTTTAAACCTTTATACTTTTATACCTTGCTTCAACTTTCCCTCAAAATTCCCTCCTTACCTTTGCTGTCGTATGAAGATCCTGATTGTGGAAGATAACCGGGAACTGGCCCAGAGTATGCTTTATTACCTGGAAGGCGAACGGTATATCTGTGAGTGGGCCGGCAATTTTGAGGAAGCAGCGGAGAAACTGGGTCTCAACTCATACGACTGTATTTTGCTGGATATCATGCTGCCCGACAACAATGGGCTGGAGCTGCTGAAACTCATCCGCCGCGATAAGATCAGCAGTGGCGTACTGATCATTTCGGCCAAAAATGCGCTCGACGATAAAGTCACCGGGCTCGAAGAAGGCGCCGATGATTATATTACCAAGCCCTTTCACCTGCCCGAACTGCATGCCCGGTTACGGGCTGTTTTCAGACGCAAAAAACTGAACGGCTCCAATAAGGTAAGCTTCAATGAAATCTCGTTGAATACCGATACCCTGGAAGTATATGTGCATGAAACCCCGCTCGATGTGACACGTAAGGAATTTGAGTTGTTGTTATATTTTCTTGTCAACAAGAACCGGGTACTCTCCCGCCAGTCCATCGCCAATCATCTCTGGGGCGACCACACCGACAATTTGTCTAATTTTGATTTTGTATACCAGCATGTCAAGAACCTGCGCAAAAAGATCAGCGCTGCCGATGGCATGGACTATATAGAAACCGTATACGGATTAGGGTACAAATTCAACGTAGCTAAAACAAAAATCTGATCCCACCGCATGAGCCTGCTCAATAAAATATCGATCTGGTTTATTGCCGTAGTGCTGCTGGTTACTCCTGTCAGCATGTACATTTCCTACAACAGTATCAAAAAACGACTGGATGATGCGGAGATCGTACGACTGAAAGGCGTCAACAATTATATTGTATCCCAGCTGCAGCGTGGCGAAACTCCGGAGCATTCTTCACAGGGGCTGCCCATCGCCGTCAGCAAAACGGATCAACCCATCCCCGCTCAGAATCCGGAGATCACCCGCTCCTGGCACAAACCCGAAGGTTCCGATCACAATGAATGCCTGGTACGTGTCAATTCCTATGCGGCCATTGGCGGACAGGTATACAAAATATCTTCTTACAACTACGTCACCAAGACCGACGATATTCTCAAAGGCATGATGAATGCCGTGGTATGGAAGATGCTGATGATCGTGGCCGTTGTGGCAATCACTGCACGCATCCTGTCGCGCTTCATACTGCGTCCATTCCGGCAGGCGATGAATGCCATCAGGGGATTTAGTCTGCAGCAACGCGAACAATTGCAGCTGACCCCGACCAGTACACGGGAATTCAGGGAGCTCAATGGTTTTCTGCAAACCATGACCGATAAGGCTGTCGCCGATTATGCCTCGGTAAAAGAATTCAGTGAAAATGCCTCGCATGAATTGCAGACGCCACTAGCGGTGATCCAGAGCAAGATCGAGCTACTGACCGAGACCGATATCAATGGCGACCAGGCGGCCCTTATTGCCGATATGCAAAATGCCATCGACAAACTGAGTCGTATCAACCGTTCGCTTACCCTGCTCACCCGCCTCGACAATCATGAGTTTCCCTCGCATGAAGAACTCCGCTTTTGCCGTGTTACGCGCGAAGCCCTTGCGGCATTTGCAGACCGTATGGCATTGAAGAATCTGCGGGTCAGCACCCACATCGATAACAGCGTACTGATCAAAATACATCCGGCCCTGGCCGAGATCCTGGTCAACAACCTGCTTTTAAATGCCATCCGGCACAATGTGAAAGACGGCGCGGTAACACTCACCCTCACCCATCAATACCTGCAGATCAGCAATACCGGTCTGCCCCCGGTAATTCCTACCGAAGAATTGTTTCAACGATTCAAAAAAAGTAATCAGTCGGCCGACAGCATCGGCCTGGGGCTTTCGATCGTGAAACAGATCTGTACAGTGAGCGATTTTTGTGTACAATATGATTTCAAAGATGGCTGGCATACACTAACAGTACAGTTTTGCCAAACACCTATTGAACAATTGCCTCCCAGCCCTATTGTACTGCAGCCGCAAACAGAATCCGGCGGCATCAGACCTGCTATTTCATGATTTTGATTCTTAGCGTTCATCCCAACAGTGTTGGAGAGAACCGCAGAAAATGAAGGCCCCGGTGTAGCAGCCGGTTGAAATATTTTTGACTTACATCATACATACATTTCTCTAAAATTCAATTTCCTTTCAACTCTTCTTCAAAATTGCTTCAAAATAGCAGTCTTGTTTTGCATCAGGAAAAGCATCTCTCCTTTTGATTGCCTGCCCCATTTTTTACTGAACCCGAAACCTTCGACTTATCTGTATGTTGAAAAAACTGATAGTATATCTCCTGCTGCCCGTAACTCTGCCCGGAGCCTTGCAGGCACAACAGGTACTAACACTCAAAGCAGCTGTAGATACTGCTTTGCACAATTATGGCAGCATCAGGGCACGGGAGGCTTACGCCCGTTCTTCGCAGGCATCTGTTGAGCAGGCACGCCGTGACTATCTGCCCAATATCAATTTTGGATTGCAACAGGACTTTGGTACGGTGAATGGACAAAACGGTCCGCTCTATGGTTTTGGTGGCCTGGGAGTCGCTTCTTCCGGCCTCCCCCTTCCTCAACAAAACTGGAATGCCGCCTTTGGTGCCCTGTACCTCACCAATGTAAACTGGGATTTTTTTGCCTTTGGCAAAGCCAAAGAAAAAGTGAATGTAGCCAAATCGGTTGCCCAACGCGATCAGCAGGATCTTTCGCAGGAATTATTTCAGCATTCGATCAAAGTGGCAGCTGCCTATCTCAACCTGCAGGCAGCACATCAACTGAGTTATTCGTATCACAAAAACCTGGAACGCATCGATACCGTACGCCGCACGGTGATCACCAAAGCTCTGAACGGGCTGGTGGCCGGTGTTGATTCTTCACTGGCCAATGCCGACTATGCCAACGCACTGATTGCTTATACACGTGCGCAGGACAATGAACAGCAACAAGCCAATCAGCTATCGCAACTCATGGGCGTAACACCGGGAGAATTTACTCTCGACAGTACATTCATGACCCGTATTCCTGTCAATAATACGGGTGTCCCTGCACTGGAGCAACACCCCTTATTGCTACTGGCCAAAAGCCGGATAACGGTAAGTGAGCAGCAAAAGAAATACCTGAAAACCCTCTACTACCCTACTTTTTCGCTTGTAGGCATCCTGCAGACAAGGGGCTCTGGTTTTGGCAGTGGGTATGCGCAGGATCAGCATGACTTTACAACAGCCTATTGGCCTGGCATCAAACCTACCCGCACCAATTACCTGCTGGGACTGGGAGTGACCTGGAATATTACACAACCCTATCGCCTTTCGCAACAGGTACGCTCACAGGAATTGATCGGTAAAGGATTGCAGGAAGAATACAACCTGGCTGCTCAACAACTGGATGCGCAACGCAAATTGTCGGATACCAAATGGCAAAATGCACTGACCGTTTACCGGCAGGTACCGGCGCAACTCAAAGCGGCCAGTGATGCCTATACGCAACGTTCGGTCCTGTATCAAAATGGGTTGACTGACCTCGTCGATCTGTCACAGTCCATTTACGCCCTGGTACGGGCAGAAACCGACCGTGATATTGCGTACAACAATGTCTGGCAGGCCTTATTGCTCAAAGCAGCGGCGGCCGGCGACTTCAGTGTATTCACCAGCGAGCTGCCATAAAACAACAATCATCTTCTTATTCATACAACCAACCGATGAACCTGATAAGATTTGCATTAAGAAAACCAATAACCATCCTGGTGATCGTAGCCGGGCTGTTCTTTTTTGGGGTAAAAGCGGTCAATACGATCAAGATCGACATTTTTCCCAAACTTGATCTGCCGGTTATTTATGTATCACATCCTTTTGGCGGCTACACGCCAACCCAGATGGAAGCATTTTTTGCGAAGCAATACATCAATATCTTCCTTTTTGTAAACGGTATCAAGAGCATTGAGACCAAGAACATTCAGGGGCTCACGCTCATGAAGATCAATTTTTATCCGGGTACCAATATGGCCCAGGCAGCTGCCGAGCTCAACTCGTTTTCGACGCGTATACAGGCGGCTTTTCCACCGGGATCAAATCCTCCTTTCATTATCCGGTTCGATGCCTCTACCCTTCCCGTTGGTCAGCTGGTACTGAGCAGTGATAAACGTACCAATAACGAGCTGCTTGACCTGGCCAACGTATATGTGCGGTCTACATTTACTTCTATTCCCGGTATAGTATCTTCCCCTCCCTTTGGCGGCAACGTACGTACTGTTGTTGTAAACGCTAACCCGTCGCTTTTGCGTCAGCATAATCTAACGCCGGATCAACTGGTAGAAGCCCTTCGGTTCAATAACCTCACCGCCCCATCAGGCAATGTGCGTATCGGCGACAAATACTATATCACCCCCACCAATACTACGGTCAAAACAGTAAAGGATTTTGAGAACATCCCCCTTTTCAAAGGAGGAGTACAGAATCTCTACCTGCGCGATGTTGCCACGGTAAGTGATGGCGCCGACATGACCGCAGGCTATGCGCTGGTCAACGGACGCCGTTCGGTATACCTCAGCATTGCCAAAAATGCCGATGCCTCTACCTGGGAGGTAGTACAAAATCTGAAGAAGGCCCTGCCCCGCATTCAAACCAACCTGCCCGAAGATGTAAAAGTGAGTTATGAATTTGACCAGTCCACCTATGTGATCAATTCGGTAAAAAGCCTGATGAGTGAAGGTGCGATCGGAGCCATACTCACCGGCCTGATGGTATTATTATTCCTGGGTGATATGCGGGGAGCGCTCATTGTGATCCTTACCATTCCCACCTCCATTATTTCGGCCGTGTTATTCCTGAGCCTGTTTGGTCAGACCATCAATATCATGACACTGAGCGGGCTGGCACTGGCCATTGGCATCCTGGTAGATGAAAGTACGGTGACCATCGAAAATATTCACCAGCACCTCGATATGGGCAAACCCAAATCGCTGGCGATCTGGGACGCCTGTAAGGAAATTGCTTTCCCCAAACTACTTATCCTGTTTTGTATCCTCGCTGTATTTGCGCCTGCATTTACCATGGGTGGCATTCCCGGATCATTGTTCCTGCCGCTTGCCCTGTCGATCGGTTTCAGCATGATTGTTTCCTATTTCCTGGCACAGACTTTTGTACCTATCATGGCCAACTGGCTGATGAAAGTAAAAAAGCATAAGGCAAAAGACGGGCATGAATTAAATGATGCAGAGACACTGCAGGCAGCCGGCCTCAGCGATGAACATAATACATGGGGGCAAAAAGAAATTTTGTTGCAACAGGCCGACAGCAACAGGGATGGAAAAGTAAGCTGGTTTGAACGTTTGCGTGCACGGTATCTCCGGTTCATCAACCGGATGATGCCCTACCGAAGAGTCATTGTAACCGGTTATATACTGGTATCGGCAGGATTTGCAGCCTGGCTGTTCACTTCGATCGGGCGCGATGTATTGCCACAGGTCAACGGAAGCCAGTTTCAGGTACGCATGCGCGTGCCGGATGGCACACGTATTGAAGAGACTGAACTGGAGACACTCCGTTTGCTCAACGGCATTGAAGAAATAATCGGTAAGGAAAATGTGTCCATTACATCGGCTTATGTCGGCAATCACCCCGGCCTGTTCTCTATTAGTCCTATTTATCTATGGATGGCCGGCTCACATGAATCGGTATTGCAGGTAGCTTTAAAAGAAGGTTATCATACCAACCTCGATGAGCTGAAAGACAGGATCAGGGAAAAAGCCAGCGGTATCAATCCGTCGATGCGATTATCATTTGAGCCCATCGAACTTACGGACAAGATCCTGAGCCAGGGCTCCCCCACACCGATAGAAGTACGTTTCTCGGGCCGGAATAAATCGGTGAATGAGACCTATGCAAAAAAAATGGTCGATGAGCTGAAAAATATCTCTTATCTGCGTGATGTGCAGATCGGGCAATCGATCCGCTACCCTGCCATTAATATCAACGTAGACCGTATCAGGGCGGCGCAACTGGGTGTGGATATGAATGATGTATCCCGGTCGCTGGTGGCATCCACTTCTTCTTCCCGTTATACCGAAAAAAATATCTGGACCGATGAAGCAGCCGGGTATAGCTATAACGTGCAGGTACAGGTACCGGAAAATAAAATGAACAGTAAAGAAGAGATCGGTTCCATTCCCCTGCTGCGCAACAACAATCGTCCATCGCTGGGTGATGTTGCCAGCATCAGCGAAGGATACACTTATGGTGAGACGGATAACCTGGGTGCCATTCCCATGCTGACCGTTACCGCCAACCTCAATCACCAGGACCTGGGAACAGCAGCCGATGCGGTGCAGAAAGCCATCAAAAATCTCGGTGAATTGCCCCGTGGCCTTAATGTGGAACTGATCGGCCTTAGTAATACGCTTACAGATACACTCAGCAGCCTGCAAAGCGGGTTGCTGATAGCGGTGGTAGTGATCTTCCTGATGCTGGCAGCCAATTTCCAGTCATTCAAAGTGTCGGGTATTGTGCTGGTGACAGTGCCTGCGGTGCTGCTGGGCTCACTGGCGTTGCTGATCTTCTGTGGTTCCACACTCAACCTGCAATCCTATATGGGCATGATCATGTCGGTAGGTGTGTCTATTTCCAATGCGGTATTGCTGATCACCAATGCCGAGCAGTTACGTAAACATAACGGCAATGCATTGCTATCGGCCCGTGAAGCTGCTGCATTGCGGCTGCGCCCGATCGTGATGACGGCGCTGGCCATGGTAGCAGGTATGATACCTATGGCACTGGGCCTGGGTGAAGCCGGCGATCAGTCATCTCCACTGGGGCGTGCTGTAATTGGTGGATTGATCGCGTCTACTTTTGCCGCATTGTTCATTCTTCCGCTGGCTTTTGCCTGGGGACAGGGCAAGGCTACCACACAAAGCCTCTCACTTGATCCTGAAGATGCAGAAAGCACTCATTATATCCCGGGGCTGGCAGATGCCGGCACCACAACTAAACCATCTACTCACTCATAAGCAGATAAAAAATGAACCGTTTTTCAACTTATACGTTTTATGTACTGGCACTGGCGGCACTGGCCGTCGGCAGCACAGGCTGTGGAGAATCTGAAGCCACCGAAAAAAAGACAAAGCAGGCAACTGCTCCCACCGGCACTCCGGTTGTACTGGCACAGGAAGGAAAACTTTCGGCCACCGTACGCATACCGGGTGAGTTGCAGGCCTGGCAACAGGTAGATCTCTATGCCAAGGTAAGCAGCTTCGTCAGCAGGCTCTATGCAGATGTAGGCAGCGAGGTACAGGCCGGTCAGCTGCTGGCTACACTGGAAGCGCCGGAACTGAATGCACAGCAAAATGCAGCTGCATCGCGGTTGAAATCGCAGGAAGCTTTATACATAGCGAGCAAAGCCACCTATGAGAGACTGTTGCAAACCAGCAAAACGCCGGGTACTATTTCACCCAATGAGCTGGAGCAGGCCAATGCCCGTCAGCAATCAGACCTGGCTCAGTTGGATGCAGCACGTGCTGCTTATCGCGAAGTAACGGATACACGCAATTACCTGCAGATACGTGCTCCATTCAGTGGCATCATTTCTGCCCGCAACGTAAGTGCCGGTGCCTATGTAGGACCCAGCGGTAAAGGATCTGAGTTGCCCATCTTTACCCTGGTAGAGCAAAAGAAACTCCGCCTGGTAGTAAGCGTACCCGAATCCTATACCGGCAGTCTTGATAGAAACGGTGAGGTGAAATTTACGTTGCAATCCTTACCCGGCGACACATTCACCGCCCGTATATCGAGAGCTGCAGGTGCGCTCGACAACCGCCTGCGTTCACAACGGGTAGAAATGGATGTACTCAATAGTGCGAAAAAATTATTACCAGGCATGGTTGCCGAGATTGTACTGCCACTGCAAAGTGGTGCCGCCACGGTCAATGTGCCCTCTTCTGCCATTCTCAATTCCACGCTGGGTGTATTTGTGATCCGCGTGAAAGAAGGCAAAGCTGAATGGGTACCTGTTGCCACCGGCACCAGCAATGGCGAACGCATAGAGATAACCGGCGCCATCCATACACAGGATACGCTGATCAAAAAAGCTTCTGAAGAGATCCGCAAAGGACAGCCTGTGCAGATCCAACTGGAACACTAACCATTTTTCTAATTTAAAAACAACATTCATGACTACTACAAATACTGTTTCACTCACCTACGATCTGGCTGGCGAATACACCATCAATAGGTTGGGATATGGTGCCATGCAACTTACCGGCACTGGTGTATGGGGAGATGCGGAAGACCGTGTCAATGCCCTACAGGTCTTAAAAGAAGCGGTAAAACTGGGTGTCAACTTTATTGATACGGCTGACTCATACGGACCGCATACCAACGAAGTACTGATCCACGATGCACTCAAAGATCGGTATGATCAACTGGTGATCGCGACCAAAGGTGGCCTCACCCGTACAGGCCCTCATCAGTGGCCGGTAAACGGCGACCCGGCCTACATTGCACAAACCATCGATGGCAATCTAAAACGTCTGGGTAAAGAACAGATACAACTCTGGCAACTGCATCGTGTGGATCCGCGTTTCCCCATCGAAGAAACGCTGGCTCCGGTAGCTGCCGCAGTGAAAGCCGGTAAGATCAAACACGTAGGACTGTCTGAAGCAGGTATAGAGGAAATCGAAAGTGCACAGAAAATCGTTCCGGTTGTATCTGTACAGAACCTGTACAACCTGGGACAACGTAAGTGGGAAGAGGTGCTGGATTATACGGCGCAGCACAACATCGCTTTTATTCCCTGGTATCCGCTTGCATCTGGTCCTGACAAGCTAAGTGATAAGATCGATGTGATTGCAAGAACACATAATGCCACTACAGCGCAGATCGCGCTGGCCTGGCTGCTGCGTCGCTCCGCCAATATCCTGCTTATCCCGGGCACCAAGTCCATCGCCCACCTGAAGGAGAATATGGCTGCTGCCAGCATCCGCCTGAGCAATGAAGAATATGAAACGCTAACACAATAAATGTGCTGATGTGCTAATGGGATAAATGTGCTAATTGGTAGTTTAGTTAGTCATTTATTGATTTTTGATACTGCTTGATTTTATACTATCAGATAAAATTGCTCAATTGTGTAATCCTTGCACTAAAGCATTAGCACATTTATCCCATTAGCACATCAGCACATTATTTCTTCAGCTTTTGTATCTCACTCAACACCTTCTCTCCCACCGCATGTGCCGACGCAGGATTCTGACCGGTCACCAGGCGCTGGTCTGCCACTGCATGTGATTGCCAGAGACCTGATTTTTCAAACTGAGCGCCCCGTTCTTTTAGTTTATCTTCCAGTAAAAAAGGAACTACCTTATCCAGTCCCACAGCAACCTCTTCCTCATTGGTAAAACCATTTACCTTTTTTCCTTCTACCAGGTATTTACCGTTACTGAGTTTAATATTGACCAGCCCGGCAGGGCCATGACACACGGCACTCACGATGCCCTGCTGCTCATAAATACGTGCGGCAATCTGTGCCAGGGCTTCATTTTGCGGCAGGTCCCACATGGCACCATGTCCGCCTACAAAATGGATCGCCATATAATCTTCCGGGTTTACCTGGTCTGGTCGCAGCGTATTTTCAATTTTCTGATGATACGTGCTGTCTTCCCAGAATCGTTTATTGACCGGATCTTTCAGATCAAACCCATCTACCGGAGCCTTGCCTCCCTTCGGACTTGCAAAATCGATCTCATAGCCTGCATCGTGCAGTACTGCCCAGGGATGGGCCGCTTCACCTAAATAAAAACCGGTAGGCTGGCCGGTACTTCCCTTTGTATCGTGGCTGGTCACCACAAACAGGATCTTTTTCTGTTTCATATTTTCCGTTCTTTTTTTGTTTGATTGTGCAACGGCTGTTTGCTGAGACAGGCTGGTGATCAAAAGGCTGATCACTGCCTGTTTAAAAAAATTAAAGCCAATGGACATACTGTTTTTGTTTTACTGACACAAAATTCGATCCATAGCCTGTGCCGGCACAGGACACAGATCACAAAAAAGATGTGATGCAGATCACAATTTTTACAGGCTGATGCGACTGAGGGTTTCCCGGCTGACACCAAGATAGCTGGCGATTAACTGTTTGGGCAGGCGTTGCAACAATTGGGGAAACTGTTGCGCAAAATGGGCATAGCGCTCCTGGGCAGATTGATTCATCATACTGAGCAGGCGTTGCTGTAAACCGATATATCCGAAATCGGCTTTTACCCGATGAAAATGCTCCAGTTTATGAAACTGGCTGCATAATGTTTTAAGTGAATCAAAAGAAACACCCCATACCTCTGTATTTTCTACGGCTTCTATGGAAAGCGAAGCGGGTTGTCTTTTGTGGAAAGCTGCAAAATCGGATACCCACCAGTGTTCAGCAGCAAACTGCAGGATATGCTCACGGCCACTATCATCAATATGGGCTGTCTTCAACAGTCCTTGCTGAACGAGATAAATATGATCGACCATTTGCTGCTCCTGGATCAGGAACTGGCGCTTACGCAATTTTTTCAGACTGTAGTGATGGGCTACAATAGCAAACTCCTCATCGGTTAGCGGTACCAGCTGTTCGATATGTGCCCGGAGAAAATCTGCCATAAAGGTTGCCTGAGCTGCAAATATCGGCGAATGTAGCCTACGGAGCATACTAATTATATTGGGTATTTTCCCGGTCAAATGGTCCTTTTGTCCTAATTTGTTATACAAATCAGAACACTATGCAATTCGGAAAAGTAGCTGATCCCGGTAAGGTCGATTTTACATTGCCAAAAGATGCGACTGAGACGGCACGTGTACTCAAAGCCGGCAAAAGCAAAGATGAATTTGAAGTATCGGTTGGCTGTGCCAAATGGAATAAAACCGATCTGAAGGGTTTTTATCCAAAAGGTACGAAGGATGAACTGAGCTACTACTCCACTCAATTCAACAGCATTGAGCTGAATGCAACTTTTTATGGCATGCCCACCTGGCAGCAGGTAGAAACCTGGAAAAACAAGACACCGGATAATTTTCGTTTTTTCCCAAAACTCACCAATACGATCAGCCATTTTAAAAGACTGATCGATGTTGAAGAGCCGATCGGGGAATTCTGTAATGCCATCAGCAATTTTGAGCATAAACTGGGTATGGCATTTTTGCAGTTGCACGACAATTTCAAACCACGCGACTTTGACCGGCTCAAACATGTGCTGGAAAATTTTCCTCCCGAAATTCCGCTGGCGGTGGAAGTGAGAAATGAAGAATGGTTTTCGGATAAAAAGGTAAGTAAGGCCTACGGCAGCCTGCTCGAGAAACTGGGTATGGCCAATATCATTGTGGATACCGCCGGCCGTCGTGATATGCTGCATATGCGCCTCACCAGTCCCGTAGCCTTTGTGCGCTATGTAGGTGCCAACCACCCCAGCGACAAAGCCCGGCTCGATGACTGGCTGACCCGGATAAAACAATGGCGTAAAGACGGATTGCAAAAGCTGTACTTTTTTGTACATCAGAATATAGAATTGGAATCGCCGCTGCTGGCTACACATTTTATAGAAGGTATCAATAAGGCATTCAAATTAAACCTGCCCATACCTGCCCGTCAAACCAATCAAAAATCGATGTTTGATTAAGCCCGTGATTTCGTATTGTAACTTTCCTCACTGAGCTCCTTGCAGAAGTAGGCTACTTTTGCCTGTTTTCGCTATGGCAATTCAATCAGCAGCTACACATATCAAATTAGGTCTGAAAGAAAACTGGCAGCAGTTTACGCTACTGGTTATCGTAAACGCATTTGTAGGCGGCATGGTGGGACTGGAACGGACGATACTGCCGGAACTGGCTGCTGAAAAATTCGGGATTGCGTCCAAAACAGCCATCCTTTCCTTTATTACCGCATTCGGTATTACCAAAGCTGCCGCCAATTTCTTTATGGGCAAACTGGCCAACCGTTTTGGCCGCCGCAATCTGTTGCTGGCGGGATGGATACTCGCCCTTCCCATTCCTTTTATACTTATCTATGCACAGAGCTGGGAGCAAATTGTACTGGCCAATATATTGCTGGGACTCAGCCAGGGATTGAGTTGGAGCAGTACCGTCATCATGAAGATCGACCTGGTAGGCGAAAAAGACCGTGGCCTGGCGATGGGCTTGAATGAATTTGCAGGTTATGCCGCCGTAGGTCTCATTGCATTTATCTCCGGTTATATCGCACACCGGTTTGGCATAACCCCGTACCCTTTCTATATCGGTATCTTTCTGTCGATAGCCGGGCTATTGCTCACCCTGTTGTGGATCAGGGATACGGCCAGTCATGTGGCACAGGAAAGCCGGAGTAATGAGATCAAACCGCTCAAACATGTTTTTCTCGACACCAGTTTTCGCAACCGGACACTCAGTTCCATCACACAGGCAGGGCTGGTCAACAATCTCAACGATGGTATGATCTGGGGATTACTGCCGCTATTGTTGCTATCTCTCCATTATCATAGCGGTCAGGCTGGCATTGTTACAGCGATCTATCCAACTGTATGGGGCATCGGACAATTATTTACGGGGAAAATGGCAGATAAATATTCGCAGAAGGCTATGTTGTTTTGGGGAATGTTGTTGCAGGGTGTGGCTATTCTCCTGTTGCCATTTGTTCATGAGTTCTGGCTGTTGATCGCTCTGGCAGCCATACTGGGCATCGGTACCGCCCTCGTATATCCGACCTTTCTGACAGCTATTGCACGCGTTACCACTCCGGCACAGCGTGCGGAAAGTATTGGCAGTTTCCGGCTCTGGCGCGACCTGGGTTATGCGGCCGGCGCTATTATCTCGGGGATTGTGGCAGATGCATTTGGTCTAAGTGCTGCTATTATACTGATCGGTGTGCTCACTATTGTATCTTCACTGATCATTCGGTTCCGGATGCCTCGTTAATTTTGCAACTATGCACCTAGAAAATCAGCTGCTGAAAGAACATACACGGACCAATTGCATGGTCATTGTAAAATGGGTAGGCTCCTCGCAGGAGCGGTTTGATGAATTATTCAAACTGTTCATGACCGGCACCGACCGGGTGATACAACGGTCTGCCTGGCCACTGAGTTATGCTGTGCAAAAACATCCGCAACTTATCAAACCACATCTGACCGCACTCATCCGTCAAATGGAAAAAAATGATCTGCCTCCTGCTGTCCGGCGCAATGCAATGCGCTTGCTGCAGGACGTAGACGTGCCTCCCCGGCTGCAGGGCAAACTGATGAATTGTTGTTTTAATTATATCTGCGATCCAAAGGAAAAGGCGGCAGTAAAAGCGTTTTCACTGACCGTACTGGAGCGTATGGCCAAACAGTATCCAGATATCTCCGGTGAGCTTCGCAGCATTATTGAAGAACGGTGGGACCAGGAAACAGCAGCGTTCCGTTCACGCGGACGAAAGATACTGGCCGGGCTACCCTGATCCTGTTTTCATTATTTTTTGAAATAATTATTTTTTCTGATAAAGAACTTTAATTGCCATTTACAGTTTTGACGCAGGCAAACCATTAAACGGATTGCTTATGCGTTCTTTATTTGTATGCCTGGCAGTTCTGGCCTGTGTCAGTGCCTGTAAAAACAAGGACACTCGTTTCTTCTCCATTCTTTCCCCCATAATCTGCCTCTCCAGGAATTTTTGATAAACCCACAGCTGGATACAATTCTAAAGACCAGCCATGGTACACAATTCCATATATTGGCTGGAAGCATTGCAGGTGCAAATCCCGTTCGTATCCGGGTGCAGGAAGCCATTACTGCCAGCGAGATCTTGCTGGCCGGGCTAATTACCAAATCGGAAAACGAACTGCTGTCAAGTGATGGGATGATCAATTTTGAAGCCATCGATGCAACTATCCTTAAGCCTGTTGAAGTCAGAATGCCCCGAATGCGCACGGTTGCCAACATGCAGTTGTTTAAAGGCGAGCCCGACAACAGAGGCCGTATTAACTGGAAAGATCCGCAACCGCTTTCGTATGCCACCATTGACAGTGCTTGTCTTTCAGAAGCCCGCATGCTGTTTCGCAGCCGTTGCATGTCCTGCCATCATCTGCTAAAAGATGGTACTGGCCCCGCACTTGCACAAGTTGGCTCCCGAGGTCCATGGAGCAATCCGGACAGTTTTGCCTCTTTTATCCGAAATGCATCGCGCGATGCTAGTATTAACCCCTACGTGATCGGCCTCAAAGCCAAATTTGGTTCCGTCATGACCTCGTATCCCGATCTTTCTGATTACACCCTTCGCTGTTTGCTTAACTATTTGAACGCGGCTGGTATTGAAGAAGAAGCTGCCAATAAAAACTGGCGGGATTCTAACAGAACTGCAGATACAGGCACTAACCGGAAGGCCGGGGAAGTAATGTTTGTACCTGTGCAGGAGTATGCTACCTACGATTTCCAGATAACCAGTCAGGGCTGGTATAATATTGATCTTTTTTTAAAAGGAAATATGTCCTTTCTTGCCACACAGGATATTGAGGTTGATATTACCAATAAAGACATCGAAGATCCCATTGGTTTCATACTATTGCCGGAAAGCAAAGTACTCATTCAGGCTTATGGATCAGATGGGAAAATAGCTTTCGAAAAAGATCTGTTGCTACCCCTTGATCAACGAGTAGTTTTATTAGTTCTGTCCAGTGACGAAAACAACAACCCGCTTTATAGCCTGAGTGAGTTCCGCACATCCGGACGATACCGTAATACCATTACATTAAAGCCGGGCAATCTTCAGCAATTGCAGGAAGCAATAAAACAGAAAAAAATTGATCGCATAAACATAACACCTTCGCCCACCAGTACACTTCAATAACATTCGGGCTGTTGATGCTTATATTCTGACAGAACTGGGTTGTATCCTGTTCTCGTGGGCCTGTTTATTATTATCCCGGTCAAACTCGCGGAAGATCAACCGCAGGTTCTGATCATACGTGAAGTAATTATACAGCCAGTTCAGAAACACAAAGAACCGGTTTTTGACACCCAGGATCATCATGAGGTGCAGGCCCATCCAGATCGTCCAGGCAAAGAATCCGCCGAAATGCAGTTTGGGTTTGGGGATATCCACCACAGCCAGGTTGCGGCCAACCGTGGCCATACTGCCTTTATCATGATAGGTAAACTGCTGCAGGCTACGCTCCGGCGATTTTCGTTCGATCCTGATCAGGTTATCACCTACCAGTGATGCCTGCTGCATAGCAACCGGTGCCACCTGGGGATGACCATTAGGGTACTCAGGCGTTTCCATAAATGCCAGATCGCCGATGGCATAAATATCAGGCCAGCCCTCTATCTGGCAATAACGATTGGTGCGGATACGGTTGCCGCGCGCGACAAGCTCCTTTTCGATCCCGCCCGGAAGATTTCCCCGCACCCCCGCTGCCCAGATCACTGTATGAGCGGGAATACTTCTGCCATCCTGCAGACTGATATCTTTACCATCATAACCTTTTACAAGGGCTTCGGTCATTACCGTCACACCCAGCCGCTCGAGGTAACGTTGCGACTGAGCAGATGATTTCTGGCTCATCGTGGCCAGTGTCTTACCCGCCCCTTCCAGCAGGAATATCTGCATACGGGAAAAATCAAGTTCCGGATATTCCTTGGGCAACACATATTTTTTCATTTCCGATAAGGCTCCTGCCACTTCCACACCGGTAGGACCACCACCCACGATCACTATATTCATGCGTCTTTGCAGTTCATCCTGGTCGGTAACAGTGAGCGATTCTTCGAGGTTTTGCAAAAGACGGTAACGAAGCTGCAGCGCTTCTACTGTCGACTTCATGGGAAAAGCATGTGTTTCCAGATCTTTGTTACCAAAGAAATTGGTGCCTGCACCGGTAGCCAGCACCAGCACATCATAACTGATCTCTTCGGCATCAGTAATGATCTTTTTCTCTGCCGGCACCACTTCCTTCAGCTCAGCCAGCCTGATCCGCACGTTATTACTTCGCTGAAATACTTTACGCAAAGGGAAAGAAATATTGCTGGCATCCAGCCCCGCTGTAGCTACCTGGTAAAACAGCGGTTGAAACTGATGATAATTGAACTTATCTACCAACACCACTTCAAATCCTGCCTTGTTATTGAGCCGCCGGGCCAGTTTCAGTCCTCCAAAACCCGCCCCTACTATTACAACTTTCATGGGTCTTTAATTTGAACACACAAATTTACACAATTTTCAATATTTTTTGAAAATATTAGAAATATATTCCGTTTCTCGAAAACCAGTCAAAAAACCGGGCCAAAGCAAAGTTTCGATTCCAAAAGTTTAACAATCTCAGATTTTGAACTGATCCCAAAATTTGCAGCCAATTATGATCGGGACGAAAAAGAACATGATACAGAGGAGGTAGACCTGTTCTTTGTAAAAAATAAGCGGCATACTGATAATAACCTATTCGATCATTTTCTGTCTAACCGTTCGGTCAGGACGCTCCGCGTCCCGACCGGTTTACATAGTTGTGAAATTAGTTTGGGATCGCCTGTATTGTCTCTTAATTTCATTGCTACATAATACACTGTTACCCGATAAAACGCAGGAAGGTAGCCTGTCTTACCGGAGTTATTATACTGCTTTTAATGTTGAAGGAGGAATAAATATGCCAGGTATAAAAAAGCCGGCGTATAAATACACCGGCTGATAATATATTCTCTCGTAACAGGGGAACGTAATAACTATTGCTAGCTGTCGCCCAGACGTCCGAAACGCTCTGCTACAGAACAAAGGTAAACATATATTTTGTTCAATAGAAACGATTGCATTTTTTTTTGCAAAAAATCCGCTCGTTCTTACTAATTAATAATCAGCAAGCTACTACAACTCAATAAAGGAGTCGCACTTTTATCGTTTCCTTTACCCCTCTTAATAACTGTTGCGCCTGCGTTGACAGCTTTTTATCTACATCCAGCACTACGTAACCGATCTCCTCATTGGTTTTGAGATACTGCCCCACGATATTGATGTTGTGTTTGGAAAGCTGGGTATTGATGGCACTCAATACGCCCGGTACATTGCGGTGAATATGCAGGATACGGTGTGAACCTTCCTGAGGTGGCAGGCCCAGACCCGGTACAGTATGCGAGCCGAATGTGACTCCCTTTTCCAGATAATTGAGCAGTTTGACACTCACATCCTGGCCAATGTTCTGCTGAGCTTCTTCAGTAGAACCGCCGATATGCGGAGTAAGGATCACGTTGGGCAGGTCCTGAAGCGGTGATTGAAAACGGTCGCCGTTTTTTTCCGGTTCCCAGGGAAATACATCAATAGCCGCACCACCTATCTGCTCATCGAGAATGGATTTGCGCAAAGCATCGAGGTCCACCACTTCACCACGCGCGTAATTGATGAGGATAGCACCTTTCTTTACGTATTTGAGCGTGGTCTTGTTAATGATATTCTTTGTCTGCGAAGTTTCCGGTACATGCAGTGTGATCACATCTGCCTTACCCAATACTTCCTTCAGCGTTTTACCATCCGATGCATTGCCCAGGGGCAGTTTGGTCTCCACGTCGTAGAAGATCACTTTCATACCAAGCGCCTCAGCCAGTACACTCACCTGCGAGCCGATATTACCATAGCCGATAATGCCCAGGGTCTTGCCCCGCAACTCAAAACTTCCTTTAGCATCTTTCATCCAGACACCTTCATGCGCTGCCTTGTTCTTATCAGGTATACGCCGGATAAGCATAATGGCCAAACCGATCACCAGTTCGGCAACCGAACGGGTATTGGAATAAGGGGCATTGAAAACCACCACTCCCTGGCGGGTGGCCGCCTTCAGATCCACCTGGTTTACCCCGATACAGAAACAACCAATTGCCTGCAGTTTGGTCGCTGCTTCCAGTACACGTGCGGTGATCTGTGTTTTGGAACGGATGCCCAGGATATGAACATCTTTGATCTCCTTTACCAGTTCGTCCTCTGTAAGAGCCCTGGTGATCTTTTCTACTTTTACATATCCCTGTTGCTGAAAACCTTTAACGGCGAGGTCGCTGATATTTTCGAGAAAGAGAACACGTATTTTTTCTTTCGGGTAACTCGTTTTTTCGGTGCTTGCCATACTGCAAATATAACTCTGTCGTTATTAAGATAAATTAGCAATTGGGGAAAAGTTGATAATCTGTACACTACGAACGAACGCTATTTTTGCCAAAATATTTCTATTGAAAAATTGGTTGATCATACTGGCCTGCGGATTCCTGTTTTATGGCTGCAAAGAAGCCTCTTCCAAAGCGGAAAAACCTGTCGCTGAAGATTCGTTGAATTATTACCCCAACACCCCTTCCAAACTCGATAAAGCTACTTTCCGGCATTATTACCGTCTTGTATCCGGCTATTTTGATTCCATGCTGTTGCGCCGCGGTTTTAATGGAGGTATGCTGGTCGCCAAAAACGGGGAGATCGTGTATGAAGATTACCAGGGCTTTGCCGATTCCCGCAAGCATACGGCCATTACTGACAGTACTTCCTTTCATATAGCTTCCACCACCAAAACATTTACCGGAGTGGTCATACTGCACCTGGTACAGGAAGGAAAGTTATCGCTGCAGGACTCCATTCAGCACTTTTTTCCGGGCCTGCCCTATCCCGGTATCACCGTCAAAATGCTGCTCAATCACCGGAGTGGTCTGCCCAACTATCTTTATTTCATTACGCCCAAAAACTGGAAGTCGGATGCTTATGTGACCAACGAAGATGTGCTTCGTTACCTCTATACCGAGAAGCCGGCACGTACTGCAAGCCCAGACCGCAAGTTCAGCTACTGTAATACCAATTTTGTAATGCTGGCACTCATCATCGAAAAGATAACAGGCGTTAGTTATCCTGATTATATCCGTCAGCAGATCTTTGGTCCGCTCAAAATGGATCACAGTTTTGTGTTCAGAGCCAGTGACAGTACAGCAGTCTATCCTTCTTTTAACCCCAATGGAACGGTATGGGCCAATGATATTTTTGAAGGTACCTACGGAGACAAGAACATCTATTCTACCCCGCGCGACCTGCTGAAATGGGACCAGGCACTTTATACGGAACAGCTGGTAAGCAAGGCCCTGCTTGATTCTGCTTTTACTCCTTACAGCAATGAGCGTCCTTCGATACACAATTACGGTCTGGGTTTCCGTATGCTCAATTTTCCCAATGGCAAAAAAGTGATCTATCATTTTGGCCGCTGGCATGGTTTCAATGCTGCTTTTGCCCGTCTCACAGACGAGCAGGTTACGATCATCATCCTGGGCAATAAGTTCAACAGGAACATCTATTCATCCGCTACACAATCATACGACCTGTTTGGTCATTATCGTGATACAGATAGTGTAGATGAAGATGATGGCAGCCCCGAATCGGCCGGCAAACGCTGAACCCTGCCTTCAACCTTCTACCCTTTACCTCCTACCATACCTTCCCCGGATTGCCTACCTTTAAGCAATGAAGATTCTGAATGCGGCATATATCCGTGAATGGGATCAGTATACCATTCAGCATGAACCGATCGCATCTATCGACCTGATGGAACGGGCGGCAGACAGTTGCGTGCAGTGGTTGCAGAACAACGGCCTGGCACAGGGTTCCATCCATATCTTTTGCGGCAAGGGAAACAATGGAGGCGATGGACTGGCCATTGCCCGGCTACTGGCAGCACAGGGCATTACCGTTGCTGTGCATATCCTTGAATTTGGCCATAAGGGAACCGATGATTTTCAGATAAACCTCGCCCGCCTGCATCAGCAGGGTGTGACGGATATCCGTTTTATACAGGATGAAAACCATTTTCCGCTGCTCGCACCAGATGAGCCGGTGATAGATGCACTGTTTGGTACCGGCCTCAGCCGTGGCCTCGAAGGGGTAACGGCTGCACTGGTCAGCTACATTAACCGGCTTGACCGCACAGTTATTTCTATTGATATCCCCAGTGGATTGTTTGCCGATCAGTCTTCGGCCGGACAAACGGTAATAAAAGCTACGCATACACTCAGTTTCCAATGCCTGAAGCTGGCATTTATGATGGCAGAGAATGCTGCCAGTATCGGCGAGGTTCATATCCTTGATATTGGTTTACATCCCGATTTTGGTCAATTACTTTTCAGCCGCTTCGATTACCTGGATAGCCCTATGGCACGCAGCATTTATCGTCCGCGCAATGCCTTTGGACATAAAGGCAATTTTGGGCATGCGTTGCTGATTGCCGGCAGTTATGGTAAAACAGGGGCTGCCGTATTGAGCGGACATGCCGTGTTGCGCAGCGGTGCCGGTCTTCTTACCTGCCATGTGCCGCAAAGCAGTTATGCTATTTTACAATCCACCCTGCCGGAGGCAATGGTACTTACTGATTATAATTCTTCTTTCTGTACCAAGCTGGAAACCGATATTACCCGTTTTGATGCAGTAGGCATTGGTCCCGGCCTGGGCCAGGCGAGTGAAACAAGGGTCTTGCTCCGCGAATTGCTGGATGGCTACCGTGGCCCGCTGGTACTGGATGCAGATGCACTCAATATGCTCTCGCAACAAAAAGACCTCTTGCGCTTACTCCCTGCAGGAGCTGTGCTCACTCCCCACCCCAAAGAATTTGAACGGCTGTTTGGCAGCACACCCAATGAATTTGAGCGGATAGAACGTGCGCTGGCTATGGCTGCCGAACTGCGGATCGTGATCGTGCTCAAAGGACACCACACACTGATAGCCACGCCCGATGGCAAAGGCTTTTTCAACAGTACCGGCAATGCAGGCATGGCCACAGCCGGCAGCGGCGATGTGCTCACCGGTATTCTTACAGGATTGCTGGCACAGGGATATAGTCCGGTCGAAGCCGCCCTGCTCGGTGTATACCTGCATGGTGCAGCCGGAGATGCAGCTGCTGCTGCACTCTCAATGGAAGCCATGATCGCAGGCGATATAATTTCACATCTGGGCAACGCATTTCGGTCACTACAGCAATCCTGAATGGGTTACCTTTCACCAATGCCGGCATTAACCATATAACCTTTGCCTAAACCTTCTGCCATGATCCGCCTCCTCATTCCGGTAGTATTACTCTGCTTTTTATTTTCCTGCAAATCATCCGATGCTCCTTTAACAGATGATCCTTCGCTTTTGCCCACCCTGCAATTCAGTATCAATGCTGGCAACGACACTACGTTGCGTACGCCTGGTGGTGCTATCATTCAGATACCGGCCGGCGCATTGCAGTCAGAAGGAACAGCACCTGTGCTACTGGAAATAAAAGAAGCCCTCACGCTGCAGCAGATGCTTATGGCCGGGCTGGTCACATCCAGCAACGACGAAGCGCTCTCCAGTGGTGGTATGATCTATATAAATGCTGCTGCCGGTCGCACCGTGCGTATTACCAAACCGATCAAAGTGGCATTGCCATCTTCCAACCTGCAAAAAGGAATGGAGTTATATAAAGGAGTAGAAGCAGCAGATGGTTCGGTAAACTGGACCGATCCGCAACCCCTGCCTGCAAATCCTCAGCTAGCAGCTTATGACCGGGGAAAAATTTTATTCCAGCAGAACTGCAGTAGCTGTCACAGCATTGGTAAAGAAGGTACCGGCCCTGATCTGGCACATTTGCTCAAACGGTTTCCGATCGAATCGGCCAATACGGATATTTATTATAATCACTACTTCTTCAAATCAGACTGGTCAAGGCCTCTTGTTGCAGATGTACGGGCAGATGAATCAACTTTAAAAGATACATCAAACAGGCCTGTCGATCCCGATTTTAAACAATGGAGAGATCACTATGCAACTGCATATGTCTATAAATGTAATCTGCAAAAACAATACGGTTCACCCGCTGCGGGTATTCAGCAACTTCTTCCTGTAGCAGATACCTTCAACGAGAATAATGACTATGCTGCTATCCTCCGTTATATCCAGGCAGAAAGCGACCGGCTATCATTGCCTCTTCCTCCGCAGGAGCAATTGCAACGCAGCGCAGACAGTTGTGAACTGTATTTGCAGGAAATAAACCGGTTAACCCAATCTATTAACGAAGTAAAGACAACACGAAAAAATCTGGTGGCAGATAACGGCGAATTAGTAAATCGTATTCCTGACCCAACCTGGAATATTGGTACAGCTTTACCCGCCATAGATGATCTGGTATCGCCGGAAAATATCAACGCCAGTTATTATCAGTTTACCATCGAAACCTTTGGCTGGTATAATATAGATATGCTGGTAAAAATGGTGAATGGTGTACAGGAAAGCCAGTTGATGGTACGCCTGCAGGGTAGTTATAAAAGTAAGGCCACGGTATACCTGGCTATTCCATCATTGAATATACTGGGTGAGGCAGGACCTTCCTCAGCAGATCCTGATTGGCTGGCTTTCTTTAAAAGGGATGGCAGTATTCCCCTGCCGCAGGGTGCGCAGGCTTATATAATTGGAATGGCCGAATCAGCAGAGTCCGCCTATTTTGGTATCCGGCGTTTTACCACCAGCACAAAGCAGCGGCTTGAACTGGAGCTGAAGGCCGCAACCAAAGAAGAATTCGAAACTGCTGTAAAAGCTTTACCATTTAAAGATATGCAGATCACGCTCAGTGATACAAAGAATGCCGGCAGCATCCGTCAGGCCGATACGACACTGGCGCAATTGGAGCAGGCGTTGAAAAAGGCCGAAAGCCTGAAACCTGTTGGAATAGATTGTAATTGCCCGGGGTTATAGTGGACAGTGGTTAGTGGACAGTTGACAGTTGACAGTCATGTTTAAAGGTTTAAAAGTATAAAGGGTATAAAGAGTTTAACGAGTTTAAAGGGTAGTTGGTCTCTCCTTTGATCTTTTATTTACAGTATTAAGTTTTAGGTAACCCGCCTCTTTAAACCTTTTATACTCTTTATACACTTTAAACATGACTGTCAACTGTCAACTATTCACTAACCACTGATTATCAAACATTTTACAGTTCTTGCAGTATTGCTATTCATCCCCTATCTTTGCCGTCCTTTTAATTTTTTATTAAGAAGAAACTCTTTATGGACAAATTGATCTATCTCGTTCCCTTAATGGGGCTTATTGGTCTCCTTTATACCTGGGTTAAATTCAATTGGGTTTCCCGGCAGGATGCGGGAAATGACCGTATGAAAGAGATCAGCAATTACATTGCCGAAGGCGCTATGGCCTTCCTGAAAGCGGAATGGAAGATCCTCGGGTATTTTGTGGTTATTGTGGGCATTCTGCTGGCAGTAATGTCTCAGTCAAACCCTCATTCTCACTGGTCAATTGCCCTGGCTTTTGTAATGGGTGCTGTATTGAGCGCTCTGGCTGGTTTCATTGGTATGAAAGCCGCTACCAAAGCCAATGTACGTACTGCGCAAGCTGCCCGTACCAGTCTCAGCAAAGCACTGAACGTATCATTTACAGGTGGTGCAGTAATGGGTGTGGGTGTTGCCGGTCTGGCCGTAATGGGCCTGGGTGGCCTTTACATTGTCCTCAAACAATATTTTGCTGCCGATGCTGCGCTCAACAGCGATGAAATGATCCGTACTATTGAAGTACTGACCGGTTTTTCGCTGGGAGCTGAATCAATTGCTCTTTTTGCCCGTGTGGGTGGTGGCATTTATACAAAGGCTGCCGACGTAGGCGCCGACCTGGTAGGTAAAGTAGAAGCCGGCATCCCCGAAGATGACCCCCGCAACCCTGCTACCATTGCCGACAACGTGGGCGACAACGTAGGTGACGTAGCTGGTATGGGTGCCGACCTGTTTGGCTCTTATGTAGCTACCGTTCTTGCCACGATCGTACTGGGTCAGCAGACGCAGGTACTGGATGCAGATACGCTGGGCGGATTTTCGCCCGTGGTACTGCCCATGCTGATAGCTGGTGTAGGTATCCTGTTTTCTATCTTCGGTACTTTCTTCGTACGTATCAGCGACGCTGCCGGTATCAATACCAATACTGTACAGAAAGCCCTCAATATGGGTAACTGGGGTTCAATCGTACTGACAGCCATTGCTGCTGCCGGACTGGTATCCTGGTTGCTGCCCGAGGAAATGCTCCTGCGTGGCACTGTATTCACCAAATGGGGTGTACTGGGTGCTATCGGTGTAGGTCTGCTGGTAGGTGCGCTCATGAGCATCATCACTGAATATTATACAGCCATGGGCAAACGTCCTGTGCTGAGCATCATCAAACAATCTTCTACCGGGCATGCGACCAACGTAATCGGTGGTCTGGCCATTGGTATGGAATCTACCTTCCTGCCCATTATCGTGCTGGCAGGTGGTATCTGGGGTTCTTATGAGTGTGCCGGTCTGTACGGTGTGGCTATTGCCGCTGCCGGTATGATGGCTACTACGGCTATGCAGCTGGCGATTGACGCTTTTGGTCCTATTGCCGACAATGCCGGTGGTATTGCCGAAATGAGCGAACTGCCCAAAGATGTACGCGAAAAAACAGACGTGCTCGATGCCGTAGGTAATACAACTGCTGCAACCGGTAAAGGTTTTGCCATCGCCTCTGCTGCCCTGACAGCGCTGGCGTTGTTTGCGGCCTTTGTGGGTGTAGCTGGTATCACCGGTATCGATATCTATAAAGCGAATGTACTGGCCTGCCTTTTTGTAGGCGCCATGATTCCTTTTATCTTCTCTTCACTGGCTATCCGTGCGGTAGGACAGGCTGCCATGGCTATGGTGGAAGAAGTACGCCGTCAGTTCAAAACCATTCCCGGTATCATGGAAGGTACAGGCAAACCCGAGTATGACAAATGCGTAGCCATCTCTACAGATGCTTCTATCAAAAAAATGATGCTGCCTGGCGCTATCGCGATCATCTCTCCCCTCATCATCGGCTTTATGCCTGGTCTGGGCGCTGAAGCCCTGGGTGGCTTCCTGGCCGGTGCTACCGTGAGCGGTGTACTGATGGGTATGTTCCAGAACAATGCCGGCGGTGCATGGGATAATGCTAAAAAATCATTTGAAAAAGGCGTGGAGATCAACGGCGAAACCTATTACAAAAAATCAGAACCCCACAAGGCTTCTGTAACAGGTGATACCGTAGGTGATCCTTTCAAAGACACTTCCGGTCCCTCGATGAACATCCTCATCAAACTGATGTCGATCGTATCACTGGTTATTGCCCCTACCCTGGCTCAGATCGACCACAAAGGTGAGCCGGCGGCTAAACAGGAAACAAAGAAAACCGAATGGCAGGCTGAGAGAGCTACTGCAGCTATCGATCCCGCCACAACGGCCAGCTATAAATAATTGAAGTTCTTAATCAGAACCATTAATGAAGTCCTGCTGTGTCTACAGCGGGACTTATTTTGTACATTAGATAAGGAAGTGCTGCAAGGTACTTCTGTTGATAGTGAATGAATGGTTATGACGCAGTTGCCCACTACATATCCATCAAGGAGTAAACCATTGAGCAGTTCACTGCTCACCGGGGTCATTACGACCCTGCTGCTGGCCTGCGTTTGTTTTGTACTGATCTCACTCGATTACCGCCTCCGCAAAAATGAAGAAGACCGCAGCCTGTACAGCACAGCAGAGAGTGTGCGCAGCCATTTACAACAGGCTCTCCAATACAGTCTTTCTGCCACTCAGATCATGGAGCTTACCCTCAATGACGAAGGAGTGCCGGTCAATTTTGATTCTGTAGCCTATCGCGTACTACGGCAAAATAAATACATCGATGCAGTTCAACTGGCTCCCCAGGGTGTTATCCGATATGTATACCCGCTCGAACCCAACAAAACCGTATTGGGTTATGATGTACTGGGCGACTCTACTCGTAATAAGGAAGCTCTGAAGGCACTGCAGCGTCGCCAGCTCTTTTTTGCGGGACCGTTTGAACTCAAACAGGGTGGACTGGGCATAGTAGGCAGAATGCCTGTCTTTATTCATGATAAATTCTGGGGATTCTCTGCCGTTGTTATCAAAATGGGTACGCTGCTAGAGGCTGCCGGCATTGATACCACCGGCAAGAGCGGTTACTATTACCAGCTTTCCAAGATCAATCCCGATACACACAAAGAAGAATTCTTTCTTCCCCGCATCAATAACAGGCAATCAGCGTACGATGTATTTGTACCGGTCCCCGATGGAGAATGGAAATTGTCGATCGCCACGGCAGATCCATTTCGCCCCTGGCAATCTACTCTGCTGCTTGGTATACTTGCACTGGGACTATCGGCCGTAGGTGGCATATTTGCTTTTTATGGCGCCCGCACACCAGAGCGGTTGCGCCAGCTGGTAGCGCAGCGCACAGAAGCGCTCGATAAAAGCGAAAAGCGGAATAAAGCCATTGTGGAAGCCCTGCCCGATCTGTTGCTGGTCATTGATAAAAACAACCGGTTTACCGATTACAGCAATCCTATGGGTCATCATACCCTGATGCCTCCCAATCATTTCATCGGCAAAACCATTGCCGAAGTAATGCCCGAAAGACTCGTCAGTGAGATACTGGCCAATAAAAAGAAAGTGCTCGAAGACCAGCAACAACTCTCTCACCGGTACCATCTCGAAAAAAGCGGGCAGACCCGTTATTATGAAGCCCGCTATGCCCCGCAGGGCAAAGAAGATGTGCTGGTGCTGGTACGCGATATAACGGATACACAACTGGCACAACAGCGCATCAGCGAAAGTGAAAAAAAATACCGTACCCTGGTAGAGCAGGCCAGTGATGCTATTTTCATTGCCAACCTCAAAGGAGAATTCCTGGTGGTCAATCCTGCTGCCACACGTATTGCACAATACACCGAGGAAGAATTTCTGCGCATGCGCATTCACGATCTCACCGTGCTGGAGCAACTGAAGGTAATGCCTTTCAGGCTCGATGAAATTGCCGCCGGCAACACCGTTACCTCCGAGCGGAAAATGAAGCGAAAAGACGGCAGCGTGATCGATGTGGAGGTTGCTGCCAAGATCATCGCCCCTGATCGCTTCCTGGCATTTGTACGGGATATCAGCGAACGGAAAAAAGTAGAGGCCGCCCTGGTGCAATCGCGCGAAGACCTGCGCAGACTCAGCAACCATATAGAAAATATCCGGGAACAGGAGCGCCTTCATATCTCCCGCGAAATTCATGATGAACTGGGACAACACCTTACGGTATTAAAAATGGATGTATCACGCCTGGCCAAAAAACTGGAACCGGCTGATAAGGTGCTGCGTGAGGAAATTGAGCATATCCTGGATTCCATCAACAATATGGTGACGGTAGTCCGCCGCATCTCCACTGCATTAAGACCGGGCCTGCTCGACGACCTGGGATTGATTGCTGCTATCGACTGGTTTTGCCAGGATTTTGAAAAGCGTACCGGTATACAGACCAGCTTTATCAGCGGGGTACGTGAAGAAGAACTACCCAAAGACTGGAATATTGGCATCTTCCGCATCCTGCAGGAGTCCCTCACCAATATTGCCCGCCATGCCGGTGCCACCCGGGCCGACATTTCACTGGTCAGGCAGGACGACCAGCTTATCCTGCTGGTAGAAGACAATGGACAGGGCCTGGATCTTGAAATTCTTGAGAATCAAAAAACACTGGGTATAATGGGTATGAAGGAAAGGGCCATCATGATGGGTGGCAGTTATTTCCTGCAAAGTTCCCCCGGCCATGGCACCCTTGCCGAACTGGTACTCCCCCTCCCTGCTACGATCGGCTAAGCCCTGTAACATTTGCATAACTAGCTGCGTCTCATTGTTAATCAATGTTAAATAATACTAAAGCGTGAAATAAAATGTTTGCAATACGAAAAAGGTCGTATATTCGAAGCGTAAAACTACAACCCATGTCAGCATTAAAGTCAATCAAGCCTACAGAGAGCGAACTGGAAATACTACAGATCCTCTGGCATAAAGGTGTGGCTACGGTACGTGAAGTGCATGAGGAACTGGCGGCTACCAAGGATGTTGGTTATACAACCACCCTCAAGCTTATGCAGATCATGCATGAGAAAGGTCTGGTAAAACGCGATGACAGTATGCGCACGCACGTATATCAGGCTGCCGTCAACAAAGAAAAAACACAAAAGCATTTGCTGGGTAAAATGATCGATAGTCTGTTTGGCGGTTCTCCCACTCAACTGGTGATCCAGGCGCTGGGTGAACACAAAGCCAGTCCCGAAGAACTGGAAAGAATTCAGGCACTCCTCAACGATCTTAAAACCAAATAAACCCCACTTGCACCATGACTGCTTTTAGCCAATCCGCATTTCTGCAGGCACTTGGTTGGGCTGTGCTCAACAGTTTATGGCAGCTGGCTGCCGCCTGGGTTTTATTTCAGTTACTGACCAGCCTGGGAGTGGTAAAAAAATCATCGGCACGTAGTACACTTGCTACTGCCCTGCTACTGACAGGATTTGCCTGTTTTATTGCCAGCTTTGTACAATTGTTATGGACCAATGGTCATAGCCAGCCGGTTATGCCGCTGCTCTATACTTCACAATATGGTCATGCAGGTGTACTGGCCCTGGTACAGCAGGTTATGCCCATTGCTTCGCTGTTGTATCTGGCCGTTCTCATCTTTCCCGTGCTGAACTTTATCCGCAACTATCGTTATGTGCAGACAATACGCAAGTATGCACTGAAAAAAGCCGATGTACAATGGCGTTTATTTGTACAGAAGCTTTCTGCACAAATGGGTATTCGCCGCCAGGTGCAGCTGTGGATGTCTGATTTTGTAAAGTCACCGGTTACCATCGGTTACCTGCGTCCCGTGATCCTGTTGCCGATGGCTGCTATCAATCAGCTCAACACTACACAGGTAGAAGCAGTGCTGCTTCATGAACTGGCCCATATCCGCCGTTTCGATTACCTGCTCAATCTGCTCACCCGTATTATTCAAACTGTTTTATACTTCAATCCTTTTGTAAAAGCATTTGTGCGCATCATTGAGCGTGAACGTGAAAAAAGCTGCGACGAGCTGGTATTGCAGTTTCAATATGATGCACACGGTTATGCCTCTGCTTTGCTGGCTATGGAAAAAAGTGCCCCAGTCAACAATGGCCAGTTTGCCGTTGCAGCTGCGGGCAGCCGCAAACATGAACTGCTTTCGCGTGTAGAATCGCTGCTGGGTATTAACCGCAAGCCGGCTTTCTCATTTGCCCGCCTTGGTGGTGTACTGGCTGCGCTGCTCTGTATACTGGGACTGCACAGCCTGCTCATCATGCATAAACCAAATGTGGTAGCGGCAGACAGCAATATGCTGGCCCTGATGGATGCGCCCTACAACTACAGCGATAATACCAGCACCTCTGTAAGAGAACTGCAGTTGAAACCGCTGATACATGATGCTTCTTCAATAGAATCTATAGCCTCCGTTTCTCCAGCTACTCCAGCACCCGCTCCTTTGCCACCAGCTATGACGGAGCATCCGGCAACTGAAAAGCAAACAGCTGTTGCAGATGATTTCGCTGAAGAAGCTGCTGCTGTCAATCCTTTCGCTGTGCTGGCAGGTACACGTCAGAACCTCCTCACCGCACAGGAAGAAGCACAGGTAAAAGAAGTGATCGACGCCTCTAAACGTGTACTGGAAGAAGTACAATGGAAAACATTAGAAAAAGATATTGCTGACGCCCTTACCCTGGCCGAAAAAGAGCGCGTAAAACTATACTTCCAGCAGGAAGCAGATAAAGCCAACTGGGGCAAAATGGAAGACCAGTTGCGCCAGTCATACGAAAAGATCAATTGGAACCAGGTACAAACGGAACTTAATCATGCTCTTACCGAGATCAGGCTGGATAGCCTGAGCAGCGTATACACCCAGGCGCTGGCAGGTCTTGATAAAGTGCGGAAGGAAATGGACGCAACCAAACAAAAAGCCATTCCTGATACAGACGTGACCCTGCAGAAAGTAGAAAATAAACGCCTGCAGGTACTCGGCGCACTGAAATCCCTGAATGAAGTGAAAAAGCAGCGCAGGATCATCCGCCTGTAATAAGCTGATCTGAATGTATTATAAAAAAACCGTTGCTCTTCGGGCAACGGTTTTTTTTATAGTTGATAACATTTCCTTCTTATACGATCACCATACATTGCGCGGGCAGGTATCTCCATACCGGTTGCCAATCAGGAAACCGATCATCAGTTCATGTGTGCCCCTGCTATAAGTGCGGATGGGTGTGCGGGTAAAATCGTATGCATAACCGATATTGAATGTATTGCCTACATTCAATCCCAGCATGCCTGCATAGCCATCAAACTGGCGATAGCTCCCCCCTACCCAAAACAGGTCGCGGTACTGTAATTTCAGATTGGCTTCTGCCTGGTAGTTGTTTTTGAAAGCACCATTGATATACTTGACCATTACCGAAGGCAATGCATTGACATCATCGTTGATCAGAAACCGGTAACCGGCTGTAAGAAAAACATGCGGTATGAGCTTACCCTGTTGTTTGAAGGTGGCATCATCGACAAAGGCCAGTTTTTGCGGTATGACCTGCTGGCCCGATACACCGATAAAATAATCAGCACTGTATAACCATAATCCTACAGAGAGATCGGGTTTGATACGGCGCAACTCATTGGCCGTACTACCTCCTACTGCCGGATCGGAAGGATTGGGTCCAAAAAATGCCTTCCCATCCGCATTAAGCCCTACCGAGGTAATGCCGGCAGAGAAACCGGCCGAGAGGTTGGTACGGGGAGTTAATCCCAGGTGATAGGCATAACTGGCCGATGCGGTGAACCGGTTGAAGTTGCCCGTTTTATCATTGATCACCGAAAGCCCTACTCCATGATGCGGTGCCGAAGCGGTATAGGTTTCCCAGTAAGCCTGCCCCCTCGGATTTTCGCCGGGTACCTGGTACGAAGTGGCAGTGGTTTTATAATCTTCTTTTCCCAACGGCCCATGAATGGTGAAATAAACCGTGCGTGGTGCACCGGTAAAACCTACCCACTGATCACGTGCACTGACCTTGACATCGGTATAATTTTCAATACCCGAAAGAGCCGGATTGAGAATATAATTGTTCAGAATATACTGGGTATAATGTGAACGTTGCTGCGCCATTGCCGGCAACATACTCCACAATCCTATCAGCAGTATGATAATTTTCTTCATGGCTTATCTGATAATATCCACATAACCCGTCATCGGCTGGCGGCCATTGCGCGGATCAATTATATAATAATATGTACCTACCGGCGCATCCTTACCATTGATCTTACCATCCCACGGAGTGGTATAGTTGACCATTTTCAATACCTGCTGACCATACCGGTTAAATAACTGGATAATACAACCAGGATAACTCTCCAGGTGCTCGATGACCCAACGATCGTTGATACCATCGCCATTCGGACTGAATATATTAGGTATAACCGGTTTGAGCAGCAGTGTCACCGTCAGCTGATCGCTGGTCTCGCATCCCTTATCTGACCGTACTGTAAGCGTATAGGTCATATCCTGGGTGGGTGATGCATAGGGACTGGCTACAGCAGCATCGTTGAGTCCCGCAGACGGACTCCACTGGTAGGTCACCGGTATATTGCTGATCAGTTGCGGAGTCAATTGTATCTGTCCCCCTTCCAGCACCACTTTATCGGGGCCTGCATCGGCGCGTGGCGTCGGGTATACTTCCACCTGCCTGCTCAGTGAGGCGATACAACCATTATCTGCTTCGTAAGTATAAGTGATGGTATGTAATCCGGCACCTGCCTGTGTGGGGTTAAATAAGCCGTTGTTGCCGACACCATTGCCGCTGAATGCACCAAAACCATTCATGGTATTTTGCAACTGCCCGTTGAATTGTATGGGTGAGGCATTGGAGCAAAGCGGCAGAGCCTGGTCAAAAACAAGTTGCGGTGCTGCCAGTAGGGTGATCTCTTTTTCGATCGTACTTACACAGACTATACCAGAGTATACATTATACCGTATACGATAGGTACGGCTGGCCGGACTGCCAAAGGAAGTGTACTGGTGACTGTATATTTTGCCGGGATAAGGTGCGGGATCGCTTTGCAATGAAGAGGGATCGGCAGCATCCCAGTAGATATCAATCCGGGTAAACTTACCATAATCGATCTGCGTGGCATCTTTGATGCGCAGTTCGCTATTGCTGCATAAAGCACCGGCTGGATTGGCATTTTCTACCGTAAATGCAGGTGTGAGCACTGCTCCGTTTACCTGAAATGTACGTTGTGTAGTGTCACTGCAGCCCTGGTTGCTGGTGGCAACCAGTTGAGCCGTGTACATACCCGGTATGGTATAGTGATGAGAAGTTGTAGCTGTTTGTGCCGTATTGGGATTGAGGCCCGTGGCACTGGCATCACCAAAATCCCATTCCCAGGCACTGATGGTACCGCCACTGATAGCAGAGTTGTCAACAAAAGGTGCCTGGCGATCATTGACGCAGATAACCGGTGGTTCAAAAGCTGCAGTTGGTGTTGGGTTAATGGCCAGTACAGAAGTGTTCACCGTACTTACACAGCCCTTATCTGTCTCTACCTGCAGCGAAGTTGTATAGGAACCCGTAGCTGTATAGATATGATACTGGGGAATAGCCGCATTCTGAGTGTTGCCTGTGTTATCTCCAAAACTCCACATCCATTTAGTGATAGAGCCGGCAGCAGTAGTGGCATTGCTGGTAAAATGTACGGCCTGTCCCACACAACCTGGCAGTTGTACCTGGTAAGCCGCTACCGGCAGGGCAAGTACCTGAACGGTTTGTGTGGCAACTTTTCCTACAGTGGCACATCCTTTATCTGTCGTTACTCGCAATGTTACAGTATAGGCTCCTGCAGTTGTATATACTTTTACAGGGCTTTTATCTGAAGAAGTAGTGCCATCTCCAAAATCCCATTGCCATTGTGTTACGGTAGCACCAGTTGCTGTACTCTGGTCGGTAAAATTGAGATTGGCACCGAGGCACACTTCCGCCGCTGCGGTAAAGGCGGCCTGCGGCTCGGGAAAAATGGAAGAAAGCGTTTTGGTAAGAGACGCTTCACAGCCTCTTGCCGAAGTAACGGTAAGTTGTACCGGATAAGGACCTGTACCGGTGTACTGGTGAGTGGGCGTAGCTCCCGTGCCGATTGCAGCACCATCACCAAAATTCCAGGCATAGGTAAACTGAGCCGCTGTACCATCGGCGATTGTAGAGGTACTGCTAAACTGGGCAGTGCCTGCCGGCAGGCAAACCGTGCCCGGCAAATTGAAATCCACCACCGGGTCCGGATATATCTGAACAGTACTGCCAAATACGGTGCTGGTACAACCAGTAGTTGATTCGACCTGAAGGGTGACGTTGTAGGTTCCCGGAGCAGTGTATATATGTGTCTGTGCGGCATTGCTGATAGCAACAACAGGATTGCTGCCATCTCCAAAGTTCCAAACCCAGCGGCTGATCGTGGCACCCGCAGTCACGGTAGAGGCATCCGTAAAACGGATTGCTTTGGCAGCGCAGAATGGTCCGGCCGTGGTGAACCCTGCCACTGGCGGCTCAATAAGATTTACCGGTTTAGTGACCGTATCCGATTTACAACCCACATCGGTGATATAAGCATAGCGAACCGCATAATTGCCCGCATTGGCATAAGAATGACTGACTGTACTGCCGGTCGTGCTGGTATTACCATCCGCAAAATTCCAGTACCACTGGGTTGCCGGACGCCCCGAAGGAGGCGATGCATCCGAAAAACTGACCGGTGAGGTGACACAACCATTACTCGTAAAATTGAAAGCCGCCGAAGGCCGGTTATAAACCTCCAGGTCATAATCAATTTCCTGCATGCCATTGCAGCCATCGGCTGTAGGATTTTGAGCCAGCACTTTGATCGGGTAAGTACCGGCATTGACTGCCGTGTATGATCCCGTCAGCGAATACCGGTATAAGGTGCGCCCATTGACTACGTTCGTACTCGTGAAAACGGGATTATCGATGGCCACATCGGGAAAGAGGCCATTGAACTTCCATTCGATCCGCGTAGGCTGGTAGGGAAAGGTCATGTGCAGTGAAAAAGGATCCCCTTTGCAGGCGGCGGGAAAATCGACTGTGGCAAAATCATTTTCCACCGATACAAACTGGTACAGGTCCTTTACGTTGGAGCCTGCATTATATCCATACGATTCGAAATCGCCATAGCCATAGGCCACCGCATTGAAGCCAGAGTCTGACTGCAGGATATGCTGACCGGCTGATACCTGCAGGCGTGCATAGGAATAAGCCGGATTTTCCGGATGCGGGGTAAATGAGTTGGACATCAGCTGACCATCCAGCCTGAATGAACTGATGGCTGTTCCCAGTGTCGGGATAGTCACATTGATATAATGCTGCTGAATGGCATAGTTGGAAGTAGAGTTCAGAATAACCCGGTTGATGGTTTGCTCGATCGGACTCAGGTAGATCACTTCCGGGTCACCCAGGTCGCCTGAACGCCGGTTACCGCAAAAACGACCGGTTGAAATATACTGCGCCACCATTACCGGTTTATCAGACTCAATGCGCAATGGCTGATCGGTAGGCTCTACCTGGTAATAAAAGTTCTGAAGAAGATTGGTCTGCAGTACCCCGTTTACCCTTACCTGCGTGCTGGGGTCATCGACGCCTATCCGGAACACATTATAGGTGAGCTGAGCAGTGGGTACGGTCAGGTAGTTTTTGCCCCAGGCATTTTTGGGCACCGCCTGCACCATATAGTTGTCTGATGATTTCTGCCCCGTCCCTGCTCCATCACAAACCAGGGCGATACGACCACTGCCACTGAAAACAGCAATCCGTTTACAACCATCTGTACCGCTGCTGACCGTACGGATACGCGAGCCTGTCAGGTCTACTCCGCGGAAGATATCACCGGACTGTCCTACCAGTACTCCCATCAGGTTGATGACCTGGCCCTGGTTGAGATTGACGGTAAAAGGCACCCCGGCAGCATGCGTAAGTGTGGGCTGCGAGGGCGTAATCTCCACCGTGGTCACTCCAGGGTCTACTGCAATAGCATACATCCAGCAATTGGCATTATTGGAATTGGAGATCTGCTCATAGTTCATGGAGTAATATTCCTTGCCCAATGTATTGGTAGGAAAAAGCAGGGTGGCTCCGGATACGCTCTGGTTATAAATATGAGCATAGGCCACAATCGGCTTGTCGCTGGTAATATGAATACCCCGGTTTGAAATGCCTTCGCTATTAAGACGGGCATCATAAATACCGGTTTTGGGGATGGGGGCTGAAGTATAAATCGTGTTGGCAGGAATGTTATAGACCATCTCGTAGCCCGTACCCGGAATAGATACCGTGACGTTGGTATAGGCTTCCGTGGCAAAGTAAAGCACCATATCCTGTGAGCCTCCGCCGCCTGCTGTCATACGTTCGTGGAAGCCATAACCCACCCAAAAGTCTTTCCCCTTGTTGGAGAAATCCTGCCCAAATGACAGTTGCCAGGTGCTCAATAAAAATAGCAAGAGGGTACCCTGCAGTAATATTTTTCTCATGAAGTAGCCGTGTCCGATTTGATTAATGGGCCGATGCGACCTTTTGAGTTTTCAGCAAAGGATGTTGGAGCGGATGTTTTTCGAGGACAGTGGAGCTGGAGATAAGTGTATCAATATACACAATTAAACCGAGTCGAAAAGTATTGTCCGCAGCAAGCTATATAAATAGCCCGGCAAAGGAGATTGAAGCCGTATTCATATTTGATAAATAAAGTATTCATTTTTATTAATAAAATAAAATTTCAATAAAATATTATTATAAACTAATAATCAATAATTTAAATAAATTATATAGAAAAAAGTGATGAACTTAAAAAATGTCCGTACATGTGTATTTTTAGTAACAAAATAATAGATAATTAAATTTTAGTTATATGAGCTAATAAATATGATTATCAATATAATATTACTAATATTTATAGCTAAAATTATTGGTCAATTAAAAATACGAACCAGGAGCTCGGTTTGCTAAGTTTATTTGCTTTTCTTTTTTCCTTATACCTGGCCCTCTGGCTCCAATTTATACCGGCCTTTATCGAAAGCCCAGACCAGGGGCTGCGGCTACTTCCCTACCCGTCTGCCGGTTGTTACCAGGCCTGGTCAAATCAACTCATGGCCGTTCACTGGTTGTGAGGTATTGTTAAAATCGGTTGACCGGATCAGCTTTCAGAAAATGTTGGGATGGGTATTCTCCGGCATTACTTATTTTGCAGCATGCTCAAACAACTTTTAGCCGCCGCTACTTTTCTGGTCATTTTGTCATCTTGTGGAAAAATGAAAAACCCTGAGTTCAGGGGTATTGAGTCTGTAGCCATGAGTGATGTAAAACTGGGGACCAATACCATCCAGCTTTATCTGAAGTACTATAACCCCAATTCTTTTAAAGGTCAGCTGAAGTGGGCAGAAGGTGATGCCTGGGTCGACAGCAGCTTCCTGGGTCACTTTATAGTGGATACTGCGCTGAAGGTACCTGCCCGTCAGGAGTTCATAGTGCCCGTTAAATTAAATGTATCCATGCAGGACATGCTGCTGGTTGCCGGTCCGCTTTTAAGCGAAAAGAAGACCGATATCTGGCTTCGGATAAGTGGCCAGGCACGGGCCGGCCGCAGTGGTGTCTACAAAACTGTACCGCTTAAATATGCGGGAAAACAGTCGCTGGATGCGCTGATGAAGCAGTAATATGCTAATGTGCTGATTTGCTAATGTGCTAATGGGATTGAGTGATTTGAGGATTTGAAAATGATTGGATATTGTAGCGCCGCGATGCATCGCGGCGCTCGCTTTTAGGTAAATAATGGCTTCAGGAGCTGGAGTGTGGAGATGGATGCATATGCTGAGGTGTGATAATTTGAAAAATGATTGGTCCCTGTAGTTCCGCGATGCATCACGGAACTACAATTTTCTTCATATTTCATCCACTAAATGGATATATATAAACGAGTTAGGCTGGTTATTTCAAATTAATTTGAAATAACCGGCCTAACTTTTATTGTTGATTTAACTCTTTAAACTTTTAAACCCTTTATACTCTTTATTCCTGCCTCGGCTTCGGATGTCCTCCTCCGTCCTCTGCTTTTTTGCAGGTGATCGGTAGCTTTTTATAGGATTCCTCATTGGCCGTTACATCATCCGCGTCGTAGCCCTGGTTGGCAATGGCTGTCTTGATCTCCTCAATATTGGTACGGTCAGTGAGATATTTAACCGTGGTTTCGCCCCGGCGATAGTTCACTGTCACCATTTGTATACCATCAATCCGTTTGAGGTAAGTCTCGATACGGGTCTTGCAGGCTTCACAAAGTGCATTGGGCGTTTTTATTTTGGCTGTTTGCAGGGCCTTGGTCTGAGCCTGCGATGCCAGCACGCCGGTCAGCAAGAGAGCAGCCAGCAATACGATTTGTTTCATGAGTATGATTTGTTACAAATTACAAAACTCCCTGCCAATTGGCCGGGTCCTCGCGCCATTTTAACAAAACAGACTGGGTGGCGGGATCCAGGTTTCCCTTTTCAACAGACAGCTCCAGCAGTGCCGGATAATTGGTCAGTGAATGATAGGTTACTCCTGCTTTGGCAAAAGCCTCGGTAGCTATAGTAAACCCATAGGTGAAAATAGAGACCATGCCGATCACTTCCACGCCTGCATTCTTCAACACATCCACAACCTGAAGGCTGCTTTTGCCGGTTGAGATCAGGTCTTCGATCACGACGGTCTTTTGTCCGGGCTCATAAAAACCTTCGATCTGGTTGCCCAGGCCATGTTCCTTTGGTTTGGGACGCACATAGATATAAGGCAGCTTGAGCTGGTCGGCCGTCATCGCTCCCCAGGCAATGCCTGCAGTGGCCACACCAGCCAGCAGCTCTGCTTCAGGAAATTTTTCGAACACCAGGTTGCAGAGTTCTGATTTTACAAAATCCCGGATAAAAGGAAAAGAAAGAACGCGACGGTTGTCGCAATAGATGGGGCTCTTCCAGCCACTGGCCCAGGTAAAGGGTTGCTGAGGGCTGAGTTTGATAGCCTGCGCCTGCAGCAGTTTTCCTGCTACCACTTTTTCATTAGTCATGCGGCAAAGATAATTCAAGTAGCAGAAAGGTTTGAAAGTATAAAGAGTAATGTGCTAATGTGCTGATGTGTTAATGTGCTAATGAAGGGGGAAAAAGTCTTTATTGAGTTTCGTCATTTCCTGTTTACGATTATTTAATTACGTATGACACCCTGGATCAAAAGATTAATCAGCATTAGCACATTAACACATCAGCACATTTTTCTCCTACCTTTACCCCATGCACCTGAAGATCTATTTCAACGACAAACCTCTTTTCCTGTGCGACCGGATCGATCCCATTATCGAGCCTTATCTGCATCATGACGATGCGATCTATATTGACGAGCTCAATGTGCATACGGTAAATACCATGATCCATGAGATGCAGCTGGAAAAAGTGCATGCCGGCGTATTTCTGTATCCTGATCTCGAAGAACTCAAACATGCTTTTTACCGCAAATTTGAATTGATCCGCGCCGGTGGCGGACTGGTGCTCGATGAGCAGGGGCAGGCGCTGCTGATCTTCCGTCGTGGTAAATGGGACCTGCCCAAGGGAAAACAGGATGAGGGAGAATCCATCGAAGAATGTGCGGTACGTGAGGTGCAGGAAGAAACCGGGTTGAAAACACTTTCGCTCGAAAAGCCATTACCTGTCACTTACCATACTTATCACCAGGGCGCACGTTTTGTGCTGAAAGAGTCTTATTGGTTTTTGATGCATACCCCGGGTACTCCGGTACTGACTCCACAGGCCGAAGAAGATATCCTGGAAGCTCGCTGGCTGCCCAAAGCAGCCATACCGGGTTACCTGCCGCAGTGTTATCCTTCGGTAAGGGAACTCTTAGAGACTTGGCTGGCGGAATGATTCCTTGCGGGGAATAATGGCAACGGTCAGCCGGCTCACGCAGATCAGCCGGTGCGCTTCGTCTTCAATTTTAATATCCCAGACATGGGTATTAGCACCCAGGTGCAGTGGCAGAGCTTTGGCCGTCACAAAACCTTCGCGTGCACTGCGTACATGGTTGGCATTGATCTCCAGTCCCACGCAGGCAAAACGGTTATGATCCACCACGAGTGCCGATGCCACACTACCTACTGTTTCGGCCAGGCTGCAGGAGGCGCCGCCATGCAATAGCCCATAAGGCTGCCGGGTACGGTTATCTACCGGCATACGGGCTGTGAGATAAGTATCGCCAATCTCGACCCACTCCACGCCGATATATTCTCCCATTGTGTTGGGTAAAAGGCTATTGAGATAGGTTATCGACAATTCTTTATTAAACCAAATGGACATATGCTCTTTATTTTGGTAATGAAGAATAGACTACTTCGGGAAGGAACAGATGTGCATCGCCCCCGTTGCGGATGATATCCCGCACAATAGTGGAAGCTACAGAAGTATACTTGGGTTCCCCGGTCAGAAAGATGGTTTCAATGCTTTTGTCCAGGGTACGGTTGGCATCAGCGATCGTTTTTTCGTATTCAAAATCGCTCACATACCGGATGCCTCTCAGGATAAAGCGGGCGCCGATCTTACGGCAGTAATCGATCGTGAGCCCTTCGTATACGGCTCCTTCTACTTTGGGCTCATCCTTATAGATCTCGCTGATCCATTGCAGCCGCTGGTCGGCCGAAAACATGGGTGCCTTGGCCGCATTGAGGCCTACACCCACAATAATCTTATCAAACAGGGGCATTGCCCGGTTGATAATATCTACATGCCCCAGTGTAACGGGGTCAAAAGTGCCAGGAAAAAGGCATATACGAGCCATACTGCAGTCTGGTTTTGTGTGGCACAGACCGGCGAGAGGCCTTCACATGGCCTGCTGATCAGAGCCGCTGGTTAATTATTCCGGTTAGACAGGAGGTACAACACGGCCATGCGTACTGCCACTCCGTTCTCTACCTGCTGTAAGATAATGGATTGTTTACTATCTGCCACATCACTATCCAGTTCCACCCCCCGATTGATAGGCCCGGGATGCATGATCACGATCTCCTTGTGCAGGCTGTCGAGCAGCTTGCGGCTGATACCATAGGCCAGGTTGTATTCCCGCAGGGAACTGAACAGTACCTGGTTTTGCCGTTCCAGCTGGATGCGCAGCACATTGGCCACATCGCACCACTCAAGTGTTTCTTTCAGATTGTAGCTGACCTCTACACCCAGTGCCTGGCTGATATATTTGGGGATCAGTGTGGGCGGACCGCAAACAGTTACGTGTGCACCCATTTTGCGAAGCAGGTAAATATTACTCTGTGCCACCCGGCTATGCATGATATCACCGATAATGGCCACTTTGCGCCCTTCGAGCGACCCGGTGCTTTCTTCGATGGAAAAAGCATCGAGCAGGCCCTGTGTGGGATGCTCATTGATACCATCGCCGGCATTGATAATGGCGGCAGGGATATGTTGGGCCAGGAAATGGGGAGCGCCGCTGGCACTATGCCGCATGACCACCATATCCACTTTCATCGAGAGGATATTATTGACCGTATCCAGGAGGGTCTCTCCTTTTGCCACCGATGAAGAGGAAGCAGTAAAATTGACCGTATCGGCCGAAAGTCGCTTTTCTGCCAGCTCAAATGAGATACGCGTACGGGTCGAATTCTCAAAAAAGAGGTTGACCACAACCACATCGCGCAAAGAAGGAACCTTCTTCACCGGACGCTGCAGTACTTCCTTGAATTGCCTGGCTGTTTGTAAAATAAGAGAGATATCGCTGGTAGAAAGGTCTTTAATGCCCAGAAGATGTCGAGTAGATAGTTGCATTAAAAAGCGAAGTTAGGGCAAAAAGGAATATGTTCAATGTGCTAATATGCTAATGTGCTGATGTGCTAATGTGCTAATGTGCTAATGTGCTAATGTGCTAATGTGCTAAGGGGATAAGGGATCAATAGTCTAATGATTTATGGTTGGGTTTGTGATCGGAAAATACATTCTTCCATTCGCTATAAAAGCTATTCAGATACGTAGGGCAAATTCGCTTAAAAACGCATTAGCACATCAGCACATTAGCATATTAGCACATTAATCCAGTATCACCACCTCTTCCTTCCCGTCTTTCTGCTGCCAGAAGACCCTTACTTTCTGGGTGATGATCGAATCTATTGACTTGCCGGTATAATCTGACTGAATGGGAAACTGACGGCTGAAGCGCCGGTCGATCAATACGCAAAGTTCTACCTTATCGGGACGGCCAAAATCGAGCAGCGCATCGAGTGCTGCACGGATCGTGCGGCCGGTATACAATACATCATCGATCAGGATCACTTTTTTGCCTTCAATCGAAAAAGGAATGTCGGTTTGATTGGCTACATGCAATTCCTTACGGATATCATCGCGGTAAAAGGTAATATCCAGTTTTCCGTATTGTACAACAGTATCTGGAAATTCTTTCCGGATCTCGGCTACTACGCGGTCTGATAAATATATACCACGCGGCTGAAGTCCGATAAGTACGGTATCTGTAAGCCCTGTATGATTTTCCAGTATCTGATGTGCCAGTCTTTTGATCGTGATAGCCAGTTGCTCCTGGGAAAGAATCGATTTCAAGCGTCTACTTTTTTGTAAAAATAACGAAGCCCTTCGAAAAGGGCTCCGAAATATAAAAGGAGAAATCTGCTTACCGGTGAGAGCGACCACTGCGGGCCGTTGTGGGAAACTGATAAAAAACACCCACCTGGAATACGCGGTTTTTGACGGTGCTGTTATCATTATCATCCACATTACTTAAACCGAGGTTGAAGCGACCATCAATGCCCCATCCCTGCGGGAAAAGATATCCGGCGCCAAAAACCCAGGAAAATTCGGTGCCGCTGAGATTGTCTTTAATATCCACTTCTACATCGCCGGTTTTGGATTTGGCAGCTGCCAGTATACCCAGTTGTGGTCCGGTTTGCAGCCGGAAACCATCATTGGCCATATACTGGGCCAGGAAAGGGATATTGACATAGTTCAGCTTGACCGTTTGATCATTGCGCTGACCACCCTGCATAGAATACATCAACTCTGGCTGCAGGGCAAAATGACGGGTAAGATGGATATGTGCCAATCCACCCACATGTAATCCGGCTTTGCCATTCAAATCTGCCCCGGATGTTTCCAGGCTGGCTACGTTTAAGCCAGCCTTAAGTCCAAAACTTGTTGATTGGGCTGCTACTGGTCCGGCCATAAGAAGGCCCAGACCTAAAATGCTCAGTACTTGTTTCATATATACTTCATTTTATGGTAAAATGATAGGTAACTGAGCCTTTATCAAGAAAACCATGCCAAAAACAATAACCAGTTGAAAATCAACAGGCAGCTAAATAGCTGCCTGTTGTGAAATCCTGAAAAAATCCAGCATTGGCTACGGGTGATGCAAATCCGCCCCGGTATGCCAGGCTTCTTTATCAATGCTGTATGGTGATACGCATAGATGCTGTTTCGCTTCTCAAAGTGTATATGCCGGCTGCAAGACGGCTGACATCAATTTTCTGAATGCCCGCACTCATTTTGCCCTGCCAGACCATACGCCCATCAGTTGCCAGCAATTGAAGTGATTGCGGCTGTGTCAGCAACAGGTTCAGCTGTTGGCTGACCGGGTTGCCCAGAAGAGTGATGGTGCTGATTTTGTCCGTCATCTTAACCGTACGGATAGGGCTGTAACTGATTTTTCCATCCTGGTCATGTTGCACTATGCGGTAATAATTGATGCCCTGTATAGGCGTGCCATGCACAAAGCTATAGTCGGAACGTTGAGACGTATTGCCGGCAGCACCTATCACACTCAGATCATTCCATTGTATACCGTCTGCGGAATGTTGCACGGTATAATCTTTTGCATTGGTTTCGCTGGCGGTACTCCAGGCAAGGTCTACCCCGCTGCCCTGACGGGTAGCAGTAAAGCTCAGCCAGCTTACCGGCAGGGTAAATGTATAATCCACTACGGCAAAGGGCGAGAATGTACCCGTATAACCGGTGTAGGTGAGTGAATTGGAAGTGGTGCTGAATGAGCCATTCAACCGGTCCCATTTGGCACCATTGTAATGATGCAGGTAGGGATTCGAAAGGAGGTTATATTCATCATCATTCCAGTTGAACGTAAAGTCTACCCCTGCCCCGGTATTGGCATTCTGTTTATGAATATCCCAGGTACGCTGTACGCGGGATGTAGTTATGGTCTGGCCTGCAATGCCATCGCGGTATACTTCATCCAGTACTTTTACGCTAAAGATGTCGGCAGATCCGTTGCGATTGGTAATAGAAAGCGGGTTATAAGCACTGTTGCCCACCGGAAAGAGCCTTGATTGAGCAGCAGGAACCTGAATCTGCAAACGCCCGGTTCCATCGGTCACAAAATAACGCTCTTCACTGGCTCCTGTCACAGACGCTGAACTGCTCAGTTGCAGGTCCTGGTTGCCCAGCTGAACTTTACCATTCGTAAATGTGATGTCTCCGCCGATAACAACGGTATTGCCTGGTACCAGCAGGGCCTCGGGAGATGGTATGGGAGCCAGGAATATGGTATAGTCTTCCAGTTCTCCGTAATCGACGTAGCAGGGACTTGTACTGCCATATAAATAATCACCCGCAATGCGCATCCGTTTCTTACCACCATTGATATCTCCGCCGGTAAATGGCGTGGTGAAAGTGATCGTCACTTCATTGCTGTTGCTGTAATCAAAATAATTATATCCTATACTTTCATTGGCATCATCAAAATCACCATCATTGTTCCAGTCGATCCAGATATATACGCCATGTTCGTAATCGGTGCTTACGGTAACAGTAGCTGTATAGCTGCTACCCTGCTGAAGTGTGGTGCTGTCGGTGGCCGTATAGTCAAAATATCCCTGCCCATTATTTGCCAGGTCACTGCTCTTGTCAATATTTCCCAGTTGCACACGGCTGATGCCCATGTTGATAAAGGGGTAGCTTGCCATAGGAGAACACTGCAATACGGGATCGGTTACTGGTACACCCTCTTTGTTTACCGTCCAGTTGGCAAAATGATTGCTGGTACCGGGAACTGACTGGTCAAAATAGATGGGTTGTGAATTGGTATAACCGTTAAATACGATCTTGCTGGTAGCCGATCCTTTTAATACGCCTGTATTGGGACCGCTGATATCGCCTTCGATAGTAAGTGTGTAACCGTTTACACCCAACGAAGTGTTTGCTTCAAATAAAATGCGGCCAAGCGTACGATCATGGTCAAGCAAAGGCATAAACGGCGCTGTTGTGCTGATCCGGATATCCTCACCATCGGCCGGAATTTTACATGACCAGTTGCCCAACCGGCCAAAGTCGGTGTCTATTGTACCCAACCACGTATTCGTGCCACCAATATAGGTTACTGTAAAAGCAGCAGTATTTACGGAATTGCAGCTGCCATTTTTTACTACAGCGCGATATTGAGTGGTCACTGTTTGATTCGATAAGTTTAATGTAGCTGTACTATTCACAATATCTACCCATATCAGGCCATTATCTGTCGACTTCTGCCATTTCACTATACTGCCCGTATATCCATTCAGGAGTAAAGTGCCGGTACCCAGGGTACCACACAATACAGATGTACCGGATATTGACCCGCTTACTGATCCGGCAGTGGAAGAAACGGTTATCTGGATAGATGCAGAAATAACAGTTGTGCCGCAGGCCGCATTACTTACATGAGCCCGGTAATAATAAGTACCTGCGGAGAGGGCGCCTGTATGATATTGCACACTGGTGCTGGCGATATCATTCCAGTTATTATTATCGGTGCTGTATTGCCATTTTACTACATTTCCTGTATTGCCGGTCAGCGAAATGAGGGCACCTGAGCCATTACACAGCGATGTGTTGTCGGCCGAAAGATTTCCGGCTACTGTAGTTCCTACTGTTACTTTGGTAGATCCCGAGGGAGCTTCACTGCAAAGATTGCCCGATGCTATACTACGGAAGAAAGTAGTTTGGGTAAGGTTGGTGGCAGTATACGTTGCGCCGGTATGATTGATCGTTACTCCAGGAGTGATAAAATTATCATAGGAATATTCCCAGCGTAAGATATTTACTCCAGGCACAGCTGCCGATGTAGTAAGTGTAACGGAATTGGCGCCCGCACAAACGGAAACATTTCCTCCTGTTATCTCCCCGCCCAGCGTATTGGACAGTTCAAGTTGCCGGGTATAGTTATTGTTCTGGGGAACATCACCGGGCATATCACCATACTCAACCAGGTAAGGAAGGCTGCTGCTAATAGGCAGATCATTCCAGCGTCCCTGCTGCGAAGAGTATAGTTGTGTGTAATATTCGGCTGTATTGCTATAGTTATTCGGCTCGCCCGGGTTCCAGTTCATATACTGCCCGTTTTGTGCCACGGGAGTACCCAGACCGGAACTGACAAATGTCCCTTTTTCGGGGCCGGTCACCCAGTATACCTTACCGATAGCTGCCGCCTGGTTGGCATAGACGGTAACACCGGCTGCTACCAACTCTGTATAATCATAGGTACTGCCTACCCAGGCATCTGATGCCATGAGTTTCCAGATAAAGTTGTTTTCGGCCTGTGAAGAAGATGTGGCCAGGTATCCCTGCAATCCATTGTAAGAACGATTGGCAGCAGCGTCTTTGGCCTGTTTCCAGTTGAGACCTGTACCTACATACTCATAATAGTGATTGTTGAACTGATTGTACAGGTAGCGACCCGACATAAATTGGATCTGCCGGTTACCGGGTCCGCATTCAGCAGTCGTATTCCGGAAGGTGACCGTACGCAGAAGGGTCTGCCAACCGGCCGGCGATGCGGTACCGGAAAAATTAAGGATACCTGTTACGCCCGACATGGTCGTATAACTGCCGCTGATGCCAAGACTACTGGCTACGCCGCCGTCAAAAGACAATTCATCTCCCTGGTAATAATTACCCACGATTTGTATGGTAAAATCGGTGATGTTGCCGGGACCAGCTACCTGAAGGTTGGGATCAATGGTGGTAAAGTTTCCGGCATTTACGGTAAGGGAAGCGGATGCGCCGGTGATCTGTTGCGCGCTGATGGAAGAAAAACACATCAGCAGGATGGCAAACAGGCAGAGTTTGCCTGGGGAATAAAGGTTTCTCATACTGGATTTTTGATGGTTCGGGATATTGATATGTTGCCTGTGATTGACACTTTCAACAGCACGAAACTATTCAGCAATCCAATTACCTCCTATAAGTGAATTCTCTTAAAATCGAATTAATTGACAATTATCAACCAGTTTGCCAATAGTTTTTAAATTCATATAAGTTGAAATATGTGAGCTAATATCCAGTGGTACAGCATGAAAAAAGCCGGCAATGCCGGCTTTTAAAATAAATAACGAAGCTGTTGCTGCTTAGTTACCGCCAAACTTGTAGATAGCGGACAAACCAATATGGCTGCTTGTAGTGCCACTCTTAGAAAGGCCGTTGTAGTTTAAAGCAACCTGGAATGTTTCTGCATTGTAACCAACCTGGGGCTGATAGTTGAATGCTCCACTGCTACCACTTCCTGTAAAAACACCGTATCCCACCTGACCACCAATAAAGAAGTTGGAAGAAGGATAAACACGGGCACCTACCAGGATAGGAATGTAACCGAGGGCATCTGGTTTAATAGAACCACCACCAGGAAGAGAAATCTTCTTTGCAAAGAAACTGGTATAACCAGTAGTAGCAACAGCAGATATCATGTCGGAGATTCCATATTCACCCTGCAGTTCGGCTCCGATACCGAACGAATATGAATCAGAAAAATCTCCAATAGGCAGAGACGCACGTAAACCAGCACCAAACTGGAATCCTTCTGCAGGCTGAGCATACGCACCCATAAAACTTGCAACTACAAATGTTGCGGCTAAGAAAACCTTTTTCATAAAATGTGTTTTGTGGTTTAGAATGTAAATCAATTCTGCCGCAAACTTAACATCAAGTTTTTGGAATTCAAAGGATTAACTACGTTAAAATAAATGCAAAAGCTGCAGAATACCACCGGGCGGGTATTGCATTTTAGGGTTCAAATACGTATACTCCAGGCACTGATTTTCTCTGTTCAGACCTGAAAAATGCGGTATGGATTCTTCCTGAAAATAAAAGAGGCTGTTCTTACGGGAACAGCCTTTATTGAAATAAGCAGGTATATCAATGCTTATTTATTTGCACCCAGTGAAAAATTATATGCCAGGCGAATACCTACAAAACCTGAACTTTCGCCATCTTTTGACATGCTTTGATAACGGGCACCGATCTCTGCATTTTTATAAATGTAACCTACGCCGGCAGCCCAGGTAAAGGCACCTTCCGAATCGCTTGTGGCAAAGTCACCACCTTTGATCTTACCGCCATAGATACCATAACCAACCTGGGGCTCTACAAAGAAGCCACTGAAGTGATGACGGTAACCAGCCAGGATAGGCACAACCGTACTGGTGATCTTATCGGCACCGAGAAGATCTGCAAACTCGCTTTTGGCAGAGAAAGAAATAAAACCGGTAGTAAGGCTCAGCTGACCAGCTGTACCAATTCCATACAGGCCTTTTACAGTACCGCCAAAACCTGCTTTGCTTACATCGCCGTTATCGCCTGTGGGAAGACCCAACTCCGCACCCACGTTAATCTGATTGTTACCTTTTTGAGCAAAGCCGGCAAACGACAGAAGACTAATACCGATCAGTAAAAATGTTTTTTTCATGAACTTTTGTTTTAGATGATTAATGTGGATGCAAACATAACCGCCCATCAAAGCCAGTAAAACAGCTGAACGCCTGAACTGACATTTTGCATAGCTGAATTGTATCAGATGCTGGTTGAAACAAACAGAAAGCCCGGTCTTTTGACCGGGCTTTCTGCATATCGATAACTGTTTTCTTATTTCCCCTGCAGGAATGAATAGCGGTAATCAACCGGCGGATTGAATGTTTCCTTGATCGTACGTGCACTCAACCATCTGTACAGGTTGAGAATAGAACCCGCCTTATCATTGGTACCACTCGCCCTGGCACCACCAAAGGGTTGTTGTCCCACTACCGCACCGGTAGGTTTGTCGTTGATATAAAAGTTACCTGCAGCCTGGCGCAGGCGGGTTGTAGCCAGTTCAATGGCACCACGGTCACGGGCAATGATAGAACCTGTAAGCGCATATGGTGATGTACTGTCTACCAGCCCCAGCGTTTTCTCAAACTGATTGGCCGGGTAAACATATATTGTAAGCACGGGGCCAAAGATCTCCTCGCACATGGTCACATATTGCGGGTCTTTGGCTTCAATAACGGTGGGCTGAATAAAGTAGCCTTTGCTCTTATCACATTTTCCGCCTACGAGGATCTCGGCTTTCTTATCCTTCTTTGCGTTGTCGATGTAGCTTTTGATCTTGTCAAAGCTTTTTTCATCGATCACCGCATTTACAAAATTGGTAAAATCTTCTACTGTTCCCATCTTAAAGCTCTTCACTCCTGCCACCAGTTTCTTTTTCACTTCTTCGGCTATATTGCTGGGGATATACGCTCTTGATGCGGCTGAACATTTTTGTCCCTGAAACTCAAACGCACCACGCAGCAGGGCTGTAGCTACCACATCTGCATCGGCACTGCTGTGCGCTACCACAAAGTCTTTACCACCCGTTTCACCCACGATACGCGGATAAGTGCGGTAGTTGCCCATATTTTTTCCGATCGTCTCCCACATCTGGTTAAATACACCCGTGGAACCGGTAAAGTGTACACCGGCAAAGTCACGATGATTGAAGCAAACCTTGCCCAGTGTAGGGCCATCCACATAGACCAGGTTGATCACACCAGCGGGCAGCCCTGCTTCCTGCAGGATACGCATAAACATCTGCGCTGAGTAAACCTGTGTATTGGCCGGTTTCCATACCACCACATTGCCGCACATAGCTGCCGAAGTGGGAAGGTTGCCACCGATAGCGGTGAAGTTGAAAGGCGTTACAGCCAGCACAAACCCTTCGAGCGGGCGATACTCCATACGGTTGTGCATGCCCGGTCCGCTGATCGGCTGCTGCTTATATATCTCACTCAGAAAATGTACGTTGAAACGCAGAAAGTCGATGATCTCGCAGGCAGAATCGATTTCTGCCTGGAAAGCATTCTTACTTTGGCCCAGCATGGTGGTACCATTCATATACGGACGGTACCTGGTAGCGATCAGGTCGGCCGCTTTCAGGAAGATACCTGCCCGGCTTTCCCAGCTCATCGCTGCCCAGGCATCCTTAGCGGCCAGTGCCGCCTCAATAGCCTGCTTCACATGTTTCTCCTCACCTGCATGAAAATGTCCCAGGGTATGGGCCGTCTCATGAGGGGGATGCAGGGCCACCTTCTTATTGGTGCGCACCTCTTTTCCGCCTATATACATGGGAATGTCTGCAACCTGTTTCTTCAGTTCTGCCAGTACCTCTTTCAGCCGCTTCTTTTCAGCCGACCCCGGAGCGTAATTCAAAACTGGTTCATTAACCGGAAGAGGATAGGAAAAAGTGCCAATGCTCATGTGATTTGAAGATTTTGACGGCAAAGGTAAAGAGAATGGACCAACTAATGTGCTAATGTGCTGATATGCTAATGTGCTAATGAACCGGGCGGGGAAAAATCACTTTTTTTCCTGTTTTTTTCCCATGGTTTCTAATGACAGGAGCAGTTATTTTGAAAATGACCGATAAGAAAAATTCCAATGTTATTGTCCAGAAAACATTTCAATTTGCCCTGAAAACAATCCTTTATACCAGCCAGTTAAAAGAAGCCCGGCATTTCGTTATTGCCAATCAACTGACACGATCTGGCACTGCTGTTGGAGCAATGGTAAGGGAAGCACAACATGCTGAAAGCAGAAAAGACTTCATACATAAAATGAAGATCGCAGCTAAGGAAGCGGACGAAACCAGTTATTGGCTGGAACTTTGCAAGGCATTACCCGATTATCCGGATTGCTCTTCATTAATTGTCCCATGCCAGGAAATCTGTCGTATGCTTTCCAAGATAATCTTTACGGCTAAACAACGACTGTCGGAATAGCCCATATAGTTCCATTCGGATATACTCATTAGCACACTAACACATCAGCACACTGGCACATTTCCTTTAACTGTTTTCCGCTTCTTTCTCACTCATCAGGTACGCTTTTATGAATCCATCCAGTTCACCATCCATCACGGGTTGAATATTGCCTGTTTCGAAGTCGGTACGGTGATCTTTGATCATCTTGTAGGGATGGAAAACATAGGAGCGGATCTGGCTGCCCCATTCGATCTTTTTCTTTTTGCTGTTGGCCGCGTCTTTGGCTTCGTTGCGTTTGCGCAACTCTTCTTCATAGAGACGGCTTTTCAGCATGGTCATCGCCTTCTCGCGGTTGCCCAGCTGTGTACGTTCAGTCTGACATACCACCACAATACCTGTAGGGATGTGGGTGAGCATTACCTTGGTCTCTACCTTGTTTACGTTCTGACCACCGGCACCACCGCTTCGGGCTGTCTCCATTTTCACTTCAGAATCCTTCACTTCAATATTGATGGTATCATCTACCAGCGGGTATACGAAAACGGAGCAGAATGAAGTATGACGACGGGCATTGCTGTCAAAGGGTGAAATGCGCACCAGGCGGTGCACACCGCTTTCGGCTTTCAGGAAGCCGTAGGCAAAAGGACCTTCAAATTGAAGGGTGGCTGTTTTGATACCGGCACCATCGCCCCAGACCCAGTCCAGCTCAGTGACTTTCCAGCCTTGCTTTTCGCCATACATGCGATACATACGGGCCAGCATTTCGGCCCAGTCCTGGCTTTCGGTACCACCGGCACCTGAGTTGATCTGCAATACGGCAGGCAACTCATCTTCCGGCTCATTGAGGGTGGCTTTAAATTCGGCATCATCCAGCATCACGAGGGCTTTATCATAAGCCGCCTGGGTCTCTTCTTCAGAAGCATCTCCCCCTTTCCAGAATTCAAATAAGACGGCAAAATCTTCTACCGCCGTCTCTGTTTCTTCAAAGAGGCTAACCCAGTACTCGTTTAGCTTGATATTTTTTAGAATTTCTGTAGCGCGCTTGTTATCATCCCAAAAACCGGGACTTAATGATAACTGCTTATCGGCTTCTACTTTCTGGCGTCGGTTCTCGACGTCAAAGAAACCTCCTTATCCCGGTAACGCGGGACCGCATATCCTGTAATTTCTCGATTGTCATAGGGCGCAAAGGTAGGGAAAAGAGAGATAATGTGCTAGTGTGCTAATGGGTTAATGTGCTAATGAATAAGAAGGCTGCCAGGCGGGCATTGTTCTCGATGTCTGTTATTTATGTATATATGCATTATTTTTTCGCAGGACGATCCCATTAGCACACTAGCACATTGACACATTAGCACATTGTTCCTTTTGCGCTTACCGGCATCGTAATAACAAAACTCGTGATTCCCGAAGGTTCAATATTGATCTCGTAATGTCCGCGCAACAGGCGTATGCGGGTGATGACGGCATTGAGACTGATCTGGTGTTCCCTGTCAGAATCGAGCGGGTGCCGGTCGCTATGCAGCAATACCAACTGTATTTCCTGGTCTACCTGTACCCGGATGTGTACAGGTCCTTTCATCTCCCTTTTCTCGAGCAGCAACAGGTATTGCGAAAGGATGCGGAACAGGTTGATAGCTGTTTCGCCGGATAATATGGCGGGACTTTCTTCCCAGTCGAGCTCCACATCAAAAGGCGCTTTTTTGGCAAACTGTATAATAAACTCGCGCAGCACTTCCTCCAGTGTCACGGCAGGCAGGCTGATAGGATTGTATGTGCGGGACAAACGCCGCATTTCCTGCAGCAATTCTTCCATTACCGTACGGGTTTTGAGCAACAGCGCCGGGGCCAGTTCTTTTTCTTCCATGGCCACACCCAGGTACATCAGGCTGGCAGCCAGGACCTGGGCAAAATTTTCGTGCAGCTCCACCCCTATGGCCTTACGTTCCATCTCCTGCTGTTGCAGAGCAAGCTGGAGCGTGCTGCGTTCTATATCGATCAGTTGTTCTGCTTTTTCGCGGATAGCCTGGTTACGCAAGCGTAACTCCAGCAGGCGGGTCACCTGGCCGGCAATGATGCCGATAGCCCGTTCCTGCCCGGGGCTGAACTGTTTCACTTCAGGATCAAAGGCACATACCGTCCCGATATTATATCCATTGGTGGATACGATCGGTGCGCCGGCATAAAACCGGATCCGGAATCCCTCTGTCACCATCGGGTTGCCGGCAAACCTGTCGTCCATACGGGCATCAGGTACCACCATCACCCGGCTGCCGAGTATGGTATGACTGCAAAACGATAGGTCGCGGGGACTTTCGGTCACATCGAGCCCGATACTGGCTTTGTGCCACTGGCGCTTATTATCGATAAAGGAAATGGCCACATAACTGCAGCCAGTGATCTGATGTAAGAGTTCCACCAGTTCGTTAAAAGAAGTTTCGACCGGTGTATCCAGAATCTGACAGGCATCAAGCTCAGCCAGGCGCTGAGGCTCATTCCACGGCAAATCCGCTGTTTTCATACGTACGGGTATTATTGGATCGCTGCTGGGCTCGCAGACAATGATACAAGGTATGATAGAAGAAGCATTTGGCTAAATTTTCCGCAAACATTGATAATCAATTGAGTGATAACTCTTATTGGACAGACCTGCCTAGCCCTTACAGCCGGCAGCACTGCTGCCGGCCGTTCTTCCACAGCTGTTGAAAAGATTGTAGGGCAAGTGTTTGCGCAAATAAGATTATTTTATATTTTCTTTGCTCGGACTAAAAAAACCAACAACTACATGAAAGACGTGATCATCCCCGTTGATTTTTCTGAAACATCCCTGCATGCCGCCCGTTATGCCGCCGCCATGCTAAGTGGCCGGTCTGATACCCGGGTTATCCTTTACCACATGTTTGCAGAAGAAGGCGAAGCCAATACGACCGAGCAGTACCTGCAAACGCTCAAAGCCGAGCTGGAGCAAAAAGGCGTAACCAACATTGAATGTGTACAGGAACTGGGAGATGATCTGATTGATAATCTCGGACGCCTGGCATACCAGAAAACGGCCGAACTGATCGTAATGGGTATTACAGAGAAAGAAGAATGGCGCCAGATATTCAGCGGCAGCAAATCGCTCAAAATGGTGCAGCAGAATGTATGCCCTGTAATGATCGTACCGCGCGAAGCGCAGTATAGCGGCGTAACCAATATTGCCCTCACCTCCGATTTTCAGGACGTGGAAAACACCACACCCGTACTGGCAATTAAAAATGTACTGGAATTGTTCAAAGCCAGCCTTCATATTGTCAATGTAGACAACCAGCATTATGTTACACTTACCGAAGAGTACCTGAGCGGACGTGCAAAAATGCAGGAGATGTTTGCAGAATTCAAACCCGAATTTTACTTTATCGGTATGAATGATTTTTATGAAGCGATCGAACAATTTGCCCGCGACCGCAACATTGACCTCATCATCATCATTCCCAAAAACCATACGTTCTTCAACAATCTTTTCAGCAGCAGTCATACACGCAAACTGGCGTATAACAGTACTGTGCCGTTGCTGGCAGCGCACCAGTAAACAATGTGCTAATATGCTAATGTGTTAATGTGCTAGTGTGTTAATGAATTGAAAACTCTATTAATATTGATCGTATAAGCAATAAAAGGATATTCATCGAAAAAGCATTAGCACACTAGCACATTAACACATTAGCACATTACTTTCCCTATCTTTGACCAACGATTGTTAGTATAATAGTATGGCAAAGAATAACGCACGGATCAACGTAAGCTCAGAGATCGGTACTCTGCGACGATTATTGGTACACAGTCCCGATAGTGGTATAGGAAAAGTAGTGCCCTCCAAAGCGCAGGACTGGCTGTTTGAAGATATTGTACATCTCGACACTATCCGTCGCAAGGAGTATGACTACTACACCAAACTCCTCCTCTATTTCCTAGATCCCGAAAAAATTGCAGGGCGTCTCCGTGAAGTGGATCATCCCGATAATAAATATGTATTCTATAAACCAGACAGCCCGCATTTTTTCCGTTCAGATAAAGTGGTCGAGCTGCAATGGCTGCTGGGCGAGATACTGCAGGACCGTGAGATCAAATTAAAACTGGTTGCATCGGTATGTGCGCTTGAAAACTGCTCGTATGAAATGCAGGATCAACTGGCAGACCTCGACGGACAAAAGCTGGCCAAGGTTTTTATCAGCGGTACGCTGAATGATAAGGAGATGTTGTTTCCGCCAATCCCCAATTTCATTTTTACACGCGATATCGGTATTACCATCAATGAGTATATCCTGCTCAACAAACCCGCCCGCAAGGCCCGTACACGCGAGGCATTGCTGGTAAAATATATTTTCTACAATCACCCGCTTTTTGCCGGGTACCGCGAAAATATCATCGAACTGCCCAATACCTCTCATCACTTCCTGCTGCCCAGAGACGGGGATGACAAAAAAGTGACTCTCGAAGGTGGCGATATAATGGTGATCACACGTGACCACCTGCTGATCGGTATCAGCGAACGCACTACCATGGAAGCGGCGCACCAATGCATCAATATTCTGTTTGCCCGCAACATCGTCAAAAAGATCACCGTGGTCAAGATCCCCAAAAAGCGGGACTATATGCACATCGATACCGTCTTCACTCAGGTGAAACGTAATGTGTGGGTATTGCTGGGTGCTTTTTCCAAAAAAGCCATAAAAATGGAAGATGCCGATCCGGTACAACGGGTGCTCGAAGGATCGCGTAAGGATGATAAGATCCGGATCACACAATTTCGCAAAAAAGATCCCGCCAACCCCACCACATTCGATAACCTCGAAGACCTGCTGAGCGATATCAGCCGTCATGATCTGAAATGTGAAGACAAGGTAAAATTCATTTACAGCGGCAATAACGAATTTCCTTACGATGCACGTGAGCAATGGACCGACTCCTGCAACCTGCTTGCCCTCAAGGAAGGTGTTGTATTGGGCTATGACCGCAATGATAAAACCCTCGACGCATTTCGTGATGCCGGTTTTTCGATCATTCATGCACATGAACTGGTAGCCGCGCTCGAAGCCGGCAATATTAAAGTAGAGGACCTGAGCGATACACTGATCACCATGCCTTCGGCCGAACTCTCGCGGGCGCGTGGCGGATTCCATTGTATGAGCATGCCCCTGCTGCGCGATGACATTGATTAAACAGGGTCTATTGATCTTTTTATGCAAACTACTTCTCACTTATTAATGATACGCCCGGTCAATTTTGCATTCAATGCAGAAACGGCCGTGAACAATGCCTTTCAGGTAGCAGGCGAAACAGACGAGGTGCAGGAAACTGCCCGCCGCGAATTTGATGGTTTTGTGTCCCTGCTGCGCGACAATGGTGTGGATGTGACCGTGGTCGAAGACACACCGGTACCCTATACACCCGATTCCATTTTTCCCAACAACTGGATTTCGTTTCACGCCGATGGATCGATACTGCTTTATCCCATGTTTGCAGCCAACCGGCGCGCAGAAAGAAAGCCGCATATCGTAGACACCCTGGCTTCCCGTTTTACCATCCGGCAAACCATCGACCTGACGGGATACGAGCACCAAAATTTGTTTCTCGAAGGCACCGGCAGCATGGTACTGGACAGAGATCGGCAAATTGCCTATGCCTGCCTGTCTCCCCGTACAGATCGTACAGTGCTGGAAGACTTTTGTAAAAGAATGCTGTACCGCCCGGTAATTTTTGATGCAGTAGATGCCGGCGGGCAACCTATTTACCATACCAATGTCATGATGTGTGTGGCTGACCGTTATGTGGTGATCTGCCTCGACAGCATTCCCGATGCCGGGCAACGGCAGCAGGTAAGCGATATCATCACCGGCTCTGGCAAAACCATCATTCCGATCAGCCTCGATCAGATGGCGCATTTTGCCGGCAATATGCTGCAGGTAGAAAATACATCGGGCGAGCGGTTACTGATCATGTCATCGCAGGCATATCACTCCCTTGATCAGTCGCAGTTGAAACAGCTAACTGCTTTTAACCGCATCCTTCATGCACCACTCCATACTATTGAAAGCAATGGTGGCGGCAGTGCCCGGTGTATGCTGGCAGAAATACATCTGCCGGAGCAGGTGTAGTTTCGGTTTAAAGGGTTTAAAGGGCGAAGCATCCGGTTTATCAGGGCTCTGTTCAAAAATCAATACTTTTGCCGCATGAAAATAGTAGTCGCTGCTTTGCTGATCTGTTGTGTTGTAACTGCCGCCGCGCAAAACAATTATAAGGACTCCATTCAGCAATTCCTGGATAAATATGTAGCCGAACATGAGGTAGTAAAAGGGGATAATAAAAAAGGATTTCGTTTTTATGCTCCCGATCCTGCCTATCGCTTTACGGCACGTTTGGAGAAAGTCGCTGACAGCAAATGGTTCAATATGCCTACCTCCGGCAAGATCCAGAAAGCTTTCCGCGTATATGGCATACTTCATTTTTCGAAGGGAGATACAACACTTCAGCTTCCCGTCTATCAATCGCAAAGCCTGCTTGAATCGCCTAAATACCGCGACAACCTTTTTCTTCCATTCACCGACCTTACATCGGGCGATGAAACCTATACCAGCGGCCGTTATATCGACCTGAAGCTGGGCGATATCCAAAATGGCCAGGTTATACTTGATTTCAATAAAGCCTACAATCCTTATTGTGCATACGTCACGGGAAAATACAATTGCCCGATCCCTCCACGGACCAACCAGTTATCAATAGCCATACATGCGGGAGAAAAAACATTCAGTGGTCATATTGAAGCAGAATAACAGATCAGCGATTTGTGCCATACAGGCGGAGCAATCCTTCGCGAAATGAAAGAGGAGCATATCCAATCACTTTTTTTGCCTTTTCAATATTGAGCCCTGTACGCAATGGTCGCCTGGCAGCACCGGGAATAGCAGCAGACAGGCCGGGTTGTATCAGCGAAGCATCCAGGCCCAGCCATGCAGCCAGCGCTGTAGCCATTTCATAGGGACTGTATCCATCGGGACCACAGAGGTGATAGATACCTGTGCTCCGTTGCTGCATCAATCGTATGATACCTTCAGCCAGGTCTTCCACATAAGTGGGGGTTCGCCACTGGTCGCTGACCACCTGGTAAGATTCTCCTTTTTCCAGTTTGTCTTTCACCACAGACAGCAGGTTACTTCTGCCTCCCTGCGGTTCGCCATATACCAGCACCGTGCGCACAATGCTCCAGTCATGCACATATTCCTGTACGGCTTCTTCTGCCTCTGCTTTCGTTTTTCCATAATAGTTTACCGGGTTTACAGGTGCATCTTCTGCATACATGCCCGTTTCTCCATCAAAGACAAAATCGGTGGATACAAACAGAAAGTAGGCTCCCTGCTCTTCTGCATTGGCCAGCAAATGAAGTGTTCCCTCTACGTTGACGAGATAAGCCTGCCATTGTTCCCTTTCACATTCATCGGGTTTGCTCATGGCGCCGGCATGGATCACCGCTTCGGGGGCAAACGTCTCAAATACATCATGCACAGCAAAGGGATCTGTAAAATCCATGGTGGCATAGGCGTATGCAATATTGCCATACCTGTTATCGCCCTTACCTGTGGCCAGCACGATATGCCCGGCCGCATGCAGCTGGCGGCAGAGATAAAACCCCAGAAAACCATTGGCACCGGTCACCAGTACTTTCATTGTATTTATTAAAATAAAGAAATCCCTGTGGGCAGGGATTTCTGAAATGAACAGGAGTATTTTTAGTTCTTACGTTTCCGAAGCGGAGTATCGCTCCGTTGCTGCTGCTGTGCCGCTGCTTTAGTTGCCGGAGAACCTGTATTACCGGCAGGTTTGGACGCAGCCTGCTGTGAAGCCGGCTGACTGGCGGTACTGGTATTGCCGGTCGCAGTTGCTTTCTGGTTGTTGGCGGCATCGCCCGGTTTTAAGGGCAACGCCAGTGTACCACCATTACCGTTACCTCCTACTCCATCAACTCCTGTGGTACCTGCCACACTTGCACCTGAACCAGCAGTAAAGGACATCCCCAGTTCATTCATCACAAAGCTCCAGATATCGGCTGCTTCGTCTATTGATTTGCTGGTTGGTTTGCCCGCACCATGTCCGGCGTCTGTATCGATCCTGATCAGCAACGGTGCTGCATTGGTCTGACCGGCATAAGCCTGCAGACGTGCCGCAAATTTGAATGAATGCGCGGGAACCACCCGGTCATCATGATCGGCAGTGGTCACGAGCGTTGCCGGATATTTCACACCGGTTTTCAGATTATGATAGGGAGAGTATTTGTACAAAAAGGGAAACTGGCTGGCAGTATCTGCATTGCCGTATTCTACAGCCCATGCTGCACCTACGGTAAACTTGTGGAAACGCAGCATATCCAGAACGCCAACCTGTGGCAATGCCACCCTGAACAGGTCAGGACGCTGTGTCATAGCCGCTCCTACCAGCAGGCCGCCGTTGCTGCCTCCGCGGATCGCGATCCGGTTGGAATTGGTGAAACGGTTTTTGATCAGGTATTCGGCAGCCGAAATGAAATCATCAAATACATTCTGTTTTTTCTCCAGCATACCGCCTTTGTGCCAGGCTTCGCCATATTCACTTCCGCCACGCAGGTTGACCACGGCATAGATGCCTCCCTGCTCAATGAAAAATGCGTTGCTGATGCTGAACCCGGGAGTCATGGGAATATTAAATCCGCCATATCCATACAGCAGTACCGGATTATTACCATTCCGTTCTATTCCTTTTTTATAGGTCAGGAACATGGGCACCCGGGTACCATCTTTGCTGTTAAAGAAGATCTGCTCTGTCACCATATCGTCCGTATTCATGGCAATGCTCGTGCTGCGAAACAGATCGGCTCCACCGGTTGTGATATCGTACCGGTAAATAGCGGGTGGTGTGGTGAAAGATGTAAAAGTGAAGAACAGTTCTTTATCATCAGGCTCTCCGCCAAATCCGCTGGCGGTACCAATACCCGGCAAATGCACTTCGCGTACCAGTTTACCATCGTAACCGTACTGGTATACCCGCGTGGAAGCGTCTTTGAGATAATCGGCAAACAGTTGCCTGCCACAGGAACCTACTCCCTGCAGTGCTTCTGATTTTTCGGGAATGATCTCTTTCCAGGATTTTTTGTCCGGATTTTTGGGATCGATGGATACGAGCCGGTAATTGGGCGCATCGATATTGGTACGCACCAGCAGGCGTGCACCATCATTGTCTACCACACTGGCTTCGTTGGCAAAACCCGGGATCAGCAGCTTGAACTGCTTCTGCGAAGGATCTTTGCGATCCATATACCAAAGTTCAGCGCCACTGGTTCCTTCAGATACATAAAGGATCAGAAAACGCTCATCTTCGGTGGCGCCTACACCATGAAAACGAAGCGGGTGTTTTTTATCTTCATACACCAGTTTATCTTCTGCCTGACTGGTGCCCATTTTGTGATAATATACTTTCTGAAATTCGTTGCGCCGGCTGAGCCGGGTCTTTTCATCGGGCTGATCGTAACGGCTGTAATAAAAGCCGTCTTCGCCCAGCCAGTTGAAGCCGCTGAATTTTACCCAGCGTATCGTATCGGGCAGTACCTTTTTGGTAGCCGTTTCCATGACATATACTTCCTGCCAGTCGCTGCCTGCCACTGAAATGGAATACGCCATGTATTTACCCTTTTTGCTGAAGCCAAGCCCGCTCAGGGCAGCTACACCATCCTTGTTGAGAGTATTGGGGTCAAGAAACTCCTCAGGTGTGCCCTGCAGTCCTTTTTGCCGGTACATGACCGATTGGTTTTGCAGGCCATCGTTCTTAAAGAAATAATACCAGTCGCCTTTTTTGAAGGGGGAAGAATATTTGGGATAGTTCCACAGTTTTTCCAGGCGGTCGCGCACCTGTTTGCGAAACGGGATCTTGTCGAGGTAATCGAATGTGACCTTATTCTGTTCTGTCACCCATTGTTTGGTACGTTCGCTGTTATCATCCTCGAGCCAGCGATAAGGGTCTTCTACAGCAACACCGTTATAGTGATCCACCACATTTTCGCGATAGGTTGCCGGATATTTTATTTGTGCAGTTGCACCCAGTTGTGAAGCCATAAAAAGCAGACAAATTAATTTTCTCATGACGATGAGTTGAGGGAAGTAAAGATAGGGAATGTGGCCAATGTGCTAATGTGCTGATATGCTAATGTGCTGATGTGTAAATTATGGCGAAATTAATAATCGGAAAGGCTGGATTCTTAATTCAGGCGGTAGAATGGTTTTGCTTCATAACCATCTTCCAGACCCAAAAGATCATTAGCACACTAGCACATTAACACATTAGCACATTAATGCTCACGTCTGTTAGTCTCTTCACAATTCCATCATGTCTGCATCACACACAATGCCAACAAAACCTTACTTTTGAGGCGCTAACGATAGGGTTTGAGACGAATCCCTGCCACGGTCATAAAAAATATTCCTAAAAACCAGTTATTTACGAAAATTAATGGCACAGAAAGTTACGAAGATTGGCGTTTTGACATCCGGCGGTGATGCTCCCGGCATGAATGCAGCCATCCGGGCGGTTGTACGTACAGCTACCTATCATGGCATTGAAGTATTTGGAATCATGCGCGGATACCAGGGCATGATCGATGATGATATCATCAAAATGGACTCCAAATCGGTAGCAAACATCATTCAGAGAGGCGGTACGATTCTTAAAACCGCCCGTTGCAAAGAATTTTATGAAACAGAAGGGCGCCAGCGTGCCTATGCCAACCTCAAAAAAAGAGGCATCAACGGCCTTGTGATCATTGGTGGCGATGGTTCTTTTCGCGGTGCAGTGAAGCTGAGCCAGGAATGCGATATCCCCTGCATTGGCCTGGCTGGTACAATTGATAAGGATATTCATGGTACCGATTTCACCATCGGTTTTGATACTGCCGTCAATACAGCCGTACGCGCCATCGATAAGATCCGCGATACCATGGATGCACATGACCGCATCTTCATTATTGAAGTAATGGGACGCGATGCCGGATACATTGCCCTGCACAGTGGTATTGCCACCGGTGCCGAAAACATCCTGATCCCCGAACGCAAAACAGATATCAACGATATTATCAGCACACTCCAGGAAAAGGAACGTCGCAAAAAACTGGTAAACCTGATCGTGGTAGCCGAAGGAGATGAATTTGGCGGAGCCAATGAAGTACAAAAAGCGCTTCAGAAAGGCCTGCCCAATGCAGAGATCCGGGTAGCCATCCTGGGGCATATTCAGCGGGGCGGCTCTCCTACCTGTATCGACCGGCTCATCGCCAGCCGTATGGGCTATCATGCCGTAGAGTCACTGATAGAAGGCAGGCATAATGTGTTTGTAGGTATTCATAACAACAAAATGCATTACATACCGCTGGAACAGGCCGTAAAAAACAAAGGCCATATCAGCGAAGAATGGATGAAGATCGTCAAGATACTCGCATCGTGATCAGTTAAGGCAAACGAAACAAGCAACCCCCATGACAAAGAACGCAGAGAAATATTTTCATACCCAGATGGACCGCACAGCCGGTCTTACACACACATTTCACAAAACGAAGATTGTAGCTACTGTAGGCCCGGCCTGCGATACGTACGACAAACTGCTGGAACTGGTAAAGGCAGGCGTAAACGTGTTCCGGCTCAATTTCTCACACGGCACACACGAAAACAAAGCCGAGATCATCGCCCATATCCGCAAGATCAATAAAACAGAACCCTACAATATCTCCATACTGGGTGACCTGCAGGGACCCAAACTGCGTGTAGGTGAGATCGAAAACGGATCACTGAAAATTGAACCGGGCGATATTCTCACATTCACTTCCCGCGAAAAAGTAGTAGGCACCAAAGAAAAGATCTATATCTCCTATCCTAATCTGCACAAAGATGTAAAGGTCGGTGAAAAGATCATGATCGATGATGGCAAACTGGAAGTGGTCGTAACCGAGATCACCCCCAGCGATGAAGTAAAAGTGCGCGTAACCTACGGTGGCAACCTGCTCCCCAAAAAAGGAGTGAACCTGCCCGATACGGCTATCTCCCTGCCGGCTATGACGCCAAAGGATATCGAAGACTTTGAGTTCATCATCAAACATGAACTGGACTGGGTAGCCCTTTCCTTTGTACGCCGTGCAGAAGATATCATTGATCTCAAAAAACGGGTAGCAGACTTCAACAGCAATATCAAGGTGATGGCAAAAATTGAAATGCCATCAGCATTGACCGATCTGCGCAATATCATTGTAGAATCGGATGCCGTAATGGTGGCGCGCGGTGACCTGGGTGTGGAACTGCCGGTAGAAAAAGTGCCCATGGCTCAGCGCGAGATCATCCGCAAATGTATTCACCGCGGCAAACCCGTGGTAGTGGCCACACAGATGATGGAAAGTATGATCGACCGCGTGAAACCCAACCGCAGTGAGATCACCGACGTAGCCAATGCCGTACTGGAAGGAGCCGACGCAGTAATGCTCAGTGGCGAAACAGCCACCGGTCATCACCCTACCCTGGTGGTAGAAACCATGCGCAAGATCATCCTGGAAGTAGAGCGTACAGAATATCGTTATAACCGTGCCGAAGATCTGCAGGCTATCTCCCACTCCCCTTCATTCCTGAGCGATGCCATCTGTTATAATGCCTGTAAAATAGCCAGCGATATTTCTGCCACTGCCCTCGTAGGTATGACAGAAAGCGGTTACACCGCCTTTATGCTTAGCAGCTATCGCCCCAAGTCGCCCCTGTATATTTTCACCAAGAAAAGATCGCTGGTAAATCAGCTGAGCCTGAGCTGGGGCGTACGTGCCTTCTTCTACGACGAAGAAGAAAGCTTGGATGATATCATCTTTGACCAGATCGCCATCCTGAAAGAACGTGGCTTTGTAAAATCAGGCGATACTATTGTAAATACAGGCAGCACGCCGGTGCAACTGCATTTGCCCACGAATATTATTAAGATCACGAAAATAGACTAAGAAAGGTCAATGGTAAAAGGTAGAAGGTAAAAGGGCCTGGTTTCGCCTTCTACCTTCTACCTTTCATCTTATATCTCATACCTTCTTCTCACTACCGCCAGCACGATAAAATGATGGCCGCGGCAATATGGCCCACCAAATGATATCCTCCGTCAATAAAATAAAGTGAGGTCGGCCGGCTTTCGTATACAAACGAAATAGCGACTGCCGTGCAGGCAAAAAGTAAGCCGGTAGTAGCTCCCAGTTTAAGGCCGGACATCCATACTGCAAGATCAAGACGGGCCACAAGCAGGGCCAGCCCCAGGCAGGTAAGCAGGATCAGTATAAATGATGTCAGCATCATTTTACCCAAACCTTTCTTATTGGGATCATCCATTTTTAAGCCCACGGCACGCGCCCATTGTGTGGCAAATAAGGCTTTCGAATACCAAAGAGCTCCCAGCATAAAATAAGCGACGGCCGCTACCAGTATAGCCAGCCAGTTGAGATGCGAAAAGAGATCGGTAGTCATATTAGTTAGTTTTATAATAGAAAGCTACGGAAAAGATTGGAAAAGGTAAAAGGCTAAGGGTGGAAGGTAGAAGGATTATCATCATTTCTCTTTCACCTTCCATCCTTTACCTTACTCCCTTCACCTTCCACCTCATTAATAAAAAAGCCGCGGTAAACCGCGGCCTTTTTATTAATGAGGATGCCTCCTTACAATTTCTTGATCTTGATATTCCGGAACCATACATTATTGCCATGGTCCTGCAGGCCGATATGTCCTTTTTTGTAGGTACCAAAGCCTTCGGTATTCTTAAACTTGCTGCCGGCAATCAGGTTTTTCCAGTTGTCATCCCACATGGTCGTGGTCACTACATTTTCTCCATTGAGGAAAAGTTCCAGTTTACCATTCTGCGCAATGATCTCCACGTGATTCCATTGCAGGGCAGGTTTCACAGTCTCCTTGCTGCTGGAGATCAGGTCATAGAGGTCACCGGCACGGTGCTTGATGATCTTGGCATCGGGGTGACCGGCATTGTCCAGTACCTGCATTTCGGGACCGGTTTGCCAGGGCCAGGTATACTTCACGCTGTCTTCATGAATGAAAATGATGATACCGCTGTTGCCGTTGGTATCGATCTTCCAGTCCAGCTTCAGGTGAAAGTTGTCGTATTCTCCGTCTGTTACAATGTCTCCACCGCCTTTGATCTGCCATTCCTGTTTGGCCGCCGCATCGAGGTAGATGCTGCTGTCGGCCACTTTCCAGGCAGCACCCACGGGAGTTCCGCCATACTTGTGCCAGCCAGCGAGCGTGTTGCCGTCAAACAACAGTTCCCAACCATCCTTTTTTTCCTGTTCGGTAAGTGTATTGTTGGAAGCCACGGGGGTAGATGTTTCTGCTTCTTTGTTGTCGGTACCGGCCGATTGGTTATTGCAGGCAGCCAGCATACATACTGCCAGACCTGCTACCAGTGTTTTTTTAAACATTGATTGGTTTTATTTTTTCAATAAAAGAATGTATTTCACCATTGACTCGGCATCGGCCTGGCTCAGTGCGGGGTGAGCGATCATAGGCACCTGGCCCCATACGCCGTAACCGCCTTTAATGACCTTCTCAGCTAGTTTGGGGACAATAGCCGATCCTTCAGAAGCATACTTTTCAGCTACTTCTCTGTAAGTAGGTCCAATCAGCTTTTCGTCTACTTTATGACAGGTAGTGCAACCGTTCTTTCCAACCAGTTCAACCCCCTTCTGATAATCAGGATTATCAGATAGAGAAGTCGTTGCGGGCTTTTCTGCTTCTTTCTTTCCGGTGTCTGCTATTTTGTTATCACCACTGTTACATGCAGCCAGGATCGCAAGACTGCAGGCTGCCATAATTATTCTTTTCATGATTGTAGAGGTTATTTCGTTGTGTCAAATTTCAGTAAAAAATCAACTCAGCCCTAATAAAGAGCGGATAAAAGCCTGATCTGTTTTTACGCCGGCAAAATCATCAAAGGCTTTTTCGGTCACGCGGATGATGTGGTCCTTGATAAATTGGGCTCCCTCGCGGGCGCCATCCTCGGGGTGCTTGAGGCAGCACTCCCACTCCATCACCGCCCAGCCGTTGTAATCGTATTCGGTCAGTTTGCTGAAGACGGTTTTGAAGTCGACCTGGCCATCGCCGGGAGAGCGATAGCGACCGGCACGCTTCAGCCAGCTTTGATAGCCGCCAAACGTACCCTGCTTACCGGTACTGTTAAACTCGGCATCTTTTACATGGAATGCACGGATGCGTTCGTGATAAAAGTCGATATACTGAATATAATCGAGCTGCTGCAGTACGAAGTGTGACGGATCGTACAGCAGGCAGGCCCGCGGATGCTGGTTTACTTCTTCGAGAAACATCTCATAGGTCTCGCCATCAAAAAGGTCTTCACCGGGGTGTATCTCATAACATACATCTACACCGTTTTCTTCAAACTGGTCCAGGATTGGCGTCCAGCGGCGGCCGAGTTCTTTAAAGCCTTCCTCTACCAGTCCTGCCGGCCGTTGCGGCCAGGGATGAAAGGTATGCCAGAGCAGCGAACCGCTGAATGTAGCATGAGCGGTCAGTCCCAGGTTGGCCGAAGCTTTGGCGGCATACATCAGTTGTTGCACGGCCCACTCCTGGCGGGCTTTGGGATTTTTTTTCAGTGCATCGGGGGCAAATGCATCAAACAGATCGTCGTATGCCGGATGCACAGCTACCAGTTGCCCCTGCAGGTGGGTACTGAGTTCACTGATCTCCATACCATATTCTGCAATGGTGCCTTTGAGTGTATCGGCATAGGTCTTACTTTCTGCAGCAAGTTTGAGGTCAATGCAACGCGCATCCCAGGTGGGGATCTGTACGGCTTTAAATCCCAGATCACTGGCCCATTTGCAAATCGTTTTCAGATCATTGAAGGGAGGCTGATCTCCCAGGAACTGCGCCAGGAATATACCCGGACCTTTTATTGTTTTCATTTATTAAAATTTAGAGTAGTTGACAGATGACAGTGGACAAGTAAGGCACTTTAAACCCTTTAAACTTCTTAAACCCCTTAAACTTTATATTTTATTACAACCGCGTCCATTTCTGTTCACTCTTCCCGCTCTCAATTACTTTCTCCACGAATTCCATTCCGCGCAATCCATCGCTTACGCCGGGAAAATCGAGCCATTCCCTTTTGGGTTCCACGCCGGCAATATGTGCCTTGACGCAGAGTGCAAAATTGCGGTAAAGATTGGCAAATGCTTCGAGGTATCCTTCGGGATGTCCGGCAGGTACGCGGGTATTGTGCAGCGCATAGCTACTGAGATAAGGTTGCCCCGCACGAAATATCTCTGTGGGTTTGTCGAGCCATTTTACAAGCAGGCTGTTGGCATCTTCCTGTCTCCATTCCACGCTACCCAACTCACCATATACACGCACCTTGGTATTATTTTCTTCGCCGGCTGCCACCTGTGTGGCATACAGGAACCCGCTGGCGCCATTATCAAACTTCAACAGTACCGTACCATCATCATCCAGTTTGCGCCCTTCCACTACGGTATTAATATCTGCACAGATATGGGTGACGGTAAGACCGCTTACATACTCGGCCAGGTTGAATGCATGTGTACCGATATCTCCCATAGCACCGGCAATACCGCTTTGCGATGGGTCTGTACGCCACGATGCCTGCTTGAAAGAACGCGCATCGGTACCGGCACCTTCGAGGAAACGGCTGAGCCAGCCCTGCGGATAATCTACATATACCTTTCTTATCTTACCAAACTTACCACTCAATACCTGTTGCCGTGCTTCCTTCACCATCGGGTAGCCGGTGTAGGTGTGGGTGAGACAAAAATAAAGCTGGCTTTTGTCAGCAATGGCCGCTAATTTTTTTGCTTCATTCAGATCAAAGGCCAGTGGCTTATCCAGTATCACATGAAACCCGTTTTCCAGTGCCAGTTTCGCGGGTTCATAATGCACATGGTTGGGGGTTACAATGCTCACAATATCGATGCGCTCATTCAACGGGCGTTCGGCTTCGGCCCTTATCATTTCCTTATATGAACCATATACGCGGTCGGCGGCAAGATTCAATTCAATACCTGCCTGTTTTGATTTTTCAGGATCACTGCTGAATGCGCCGCATACCAGTTCGATCTCACCATCCATATTGGCAGCAATACGATGCACTGCACCAATAAATGCACCCGGCCCTCCGCCAATCATTCCCATTCTTAATTTACGATTGATCATATCAAACAATTGTTAGTGACGGTGTTAATAAAATATGTGTAAGCTACATGATTATGGTTTTAAAAATAGTACATTTAGCTTTTACAAATCATCTTAAGGCAAAACTAACGATATGCAAGTCAACATCAACCGTCAACAACTTTTTGTAGCAAGCTGTCTGGCACTATTGGTCACTTCGCTTTCATTTGGTATCCGCGCAGGCCTGCTGGATACCTGGAAGCACGAGTTTGGTCTCACCCAGGAAGATGCCAGTATCATTACCAGTACAGCCTTCTGGGGTTTCCCACTGGCGGTGATCATTGGCGGTTTCCTGGTTGATATTATTGGTATGAAAAGATTGCTGGTAATGGCTTTTCTGCTTCACCTCGTCGGCATATTACTCACCATTTTTGCCGGAGGGTTTACTGCTTTATTTATTTCCACTTTATTTATAGGTATGGGCAATGGTACCGTAGAGGCTGCCTGCAACCCACTTGTGACAGCTATTTATTCAGATAAAAAAACAACCAAGCTCAATCACTTTCACCTCTGGTTTCCCGGCGGTATTGTGCTCGGCACCCTGGTCGTATTTTTCCTTGGTCAAAAAATTGAAGGCACTCAGTATTTCAGCAACTGGCAATGGCTGGTAGGCCTCATGCTCATCCCTACCCTGCTCTACGGCTATCTGTTCATGAAATTAAAATTCCCTGTTACAGAACGGGTGGCTGCTGGTATCTCTTCGGGCGAAATGTATCGCTCGCTGGCCAACCCCCTGTTCCTGATCATGATCGTACTGATGTTTGGTACGGCTATTACAGAACTGTTTACCGGTCAGTGGATCGATGTATTATTAAAAACCGTTACTGACAACGCATTACTCATCCTTACGATTTCCACCGGTGTAATGGTGATCGGTCGCGGTCTGGCCGAGCCGGTCGTTCATCGTTTATCGCCTACCGGCGTGCTGGTGATATCGGCCATTCTCTCTGCTGTGGGACTTTATATCCTGGGACATAGCAGTGGAAGCGCCCTGTATGCAGGCGCACTCGTATTTGGCCTCGGTGTATGTTATTTCTGGCCCACCATGCTCGGTTTTGTAGCCGAAAATCTGCCACGCACCGGTGCTGTCGGATTAAACCTGATGGGTGGTGCTGGTATGTTTGCCGTATCCGTTTATATGTTGATCATGGGTAAGTTTTATGATAATAAAGTAGCATCCAAACTGCCCGAAGGTGCCGATCTGGGTGCCTACAGTGCCCCTACGGCAACACCGGAAATGGCACAGCAACTGAATGAAGCCAAGACAGCCGCCGGCCCTGAAATCATCAATGCCACATTGGTTATTCCTGTAATTTTAACGGTCGCCTTTATCCTGCTGTTTTTCTATATGCGTAACCGCAAAAAACCAACACTTCAGGCAGTTTAATTTAGTCTAATAAATTACGTACCGCAGGCATATGAAACCAACGATCCGTTTCCAGCTTTCCTTCATGATGTTCCTTGAATTCTTTATCTGGGGAGGCTGGTTTGTGACACTCGGCACTTTTTTAAGTACCAATCTTCATGCTACAGGCGCCGAAAGTGCGCGTGTCTTTTCGACCCAGTCATGGGGGGCTATCATCGCTCCATTTATCATTGGGCTGATCGCAGACCGTTATATCAATGCAGAACGGATACTGGGTATACTGCACCTGGCAGGCGCAGCGCTCATGTATAAATTATATACGGCAGATAATATTGCCGACTTCTACCCTTTTGTACTGATCTATATGATCCTGTACATGCCTACCATTGCGCTGGTCAATTCTGTTTCGTTCAACCAGATGAAAGATCCGGAAAAAGATTTTTCCGGCATCCGCGTATTCGGCACTATTGGCTGGATCGTAGCCGGGTTGCTTATCAGCAATGTATTTTTGTGGGACTCTGAAACCAGCCGGGGCGAAGGATTATTGAAAAATACCTTCCTGCTCAGTGGTTCGGCCTCACTGCTATTAGGATTGTTCAGCTTTACACTTCCCAAAACACCGCCTAAAAAAACCGGTGACGGCAAAGTAAGCCTGCGCGAAATCCTGGGACTGGATGCACTCCGGTTGTTTAAAGACCGCAACTATCTGTTGTTTTTTATTGCCTCCATTCTTATATGTATTCCCCTTGCATTTTATTACCAGATCACGCATGAGTTTTTGTCCAACCTGAAAGTAACGAGCGTGACCAGCAAAATGGCTATCGGGCAGGCATCTGAAGCGATCTTCCTGTTGCTGCTGCCCGTATTTTTCAAACGGTTTGGGTTCAAAAAAACCATACTGGTAGGTATGCTGGCCTGGGCGGTACGTTATGCACTCTTTGCCTTTGGCGATGCAGGCGACCTGGTATTCATGCTGCTGCTGGGCATTGCCCTGCATGGCGTATGTTATGATTTCTTCTTTGTATCCGGTTATATTTATACCAACAGTAAAGCCGGGGAACAATATAAAAGCGCTGCACAGGGGCTTATCACACTGGCCACCTACGGCGTGGGTATGCTGATCGGTTTTGAAGTGGCTGGCTTTGTAAAAGATCATTACCTGCTGGCCGAAGGCGTATTTGATTACAAAGCCATCTGGCTCATACCTGCCGGTATCGCTGCCGTGATCTTTGTATTGTTTGCCCTGCTGTTCAAAGAAGAGAAAAAACAAATATGATTGGTGGTATCGCCATTTCATACATCATTCGTAACTTGTAAGGCTTGTTGATATGACTGAAAATAATTCCCGCCGCAAAATGCTCAAACAGCTTGCTACCGGATCACTGGCTGCTGCTGTGATCTCGCCTGCCGAAGCTTTGGCCGGTTGTGTAGCCCCGGACGCGTCTCCACTCAAAGGCAATATTCATCATTCCGTTTGCCAGTGGACATACAGCGATCTCCCCCTCGACGAACTTTGTGTGGAAGCAAAGAAGATCGGCATCAAAGCCATTGATCTGATTGCGCCCAAAGACTGGCCCACACTCAAAAAGCATGGCCTGCACTGCAGTATGTGTTACATTGCCGGTAAAGTAAGCCTTACCGAAGGCTGGAATAACCCGCAATTTCATCCGCAGCTGATCAAAGACTACCTCGAAGCTATTCCCCTGGTAGCCGCAGCAGGTTATACCAACCTGATCTGCTTTAGCGGCAACCGCAAGGGCATGGACGATGAAACCGGTCTGGCCAACTGTGTAGCCGGTCTTAAACAGATCCTCCCTACGGCCGAAAGCCATGGGGTCATCATCCAGATGGAACTGCTCAACAGCAAGGTGGATCATAAAGATTATATGTGCGACCGCACACCCTGGGGCGTGGACCTCTGCAAACGCCTGGGGTCTGATAATTTTAAACTGCTGTACGATATCTACCACATGCAGGTAGATGAAGGCAATGTGATCCATACCATTCGCGACAACCACCAGTATATCGGCCATTATCATACAGCCGGTGTACCGGGTCGTCATGAAATAGGAAATGACCAGGAGCTTTATTATCCCGCTATCATGCGCGCCATCCTGGCAACGGGTTTTAAAGGACACGTGGCACAGGAGTTTATGTCGGTTGGCAAGACCAAAGCAGACCGGCTGGCAGCACTGGAAGCCGCTGTAAAAATTTGCGACGTATAAAATCAACTATTGAAATAAGTATCAACGATACGTTTTTAACCTTCAAACAATACTCACCTTATGGCAGACAATACTTATGATGCGATTGTGGTTGGCTCTGGAATCAGTGGAGGCTGGGCAGCCAAAGAACTGACCGAAAAAGGTCTTTCTGTGATCATGCTGGAACGCGGTCGCAATATCGAACATGTGAAGGATTACACCAATGCTGCAAAAGAAGTATGGGAATTCCCCCATCGCAAGAGAGCCACGCAACAGATGATCAAGGATTACCCGGTATTGAAAAGGGATTATCCGCTCAGTGAGGAAACACTTGATTATTGGGTGAAGGATAAAGAATGTCCGTATACTGAAACAAAACCTTTCGCCTGGTTTCGCGGCTATCATGTAGGCGGACGCTCACTCATGTGGGGCCGCCAGAGCTATCGCTTCAACAAATGGGACTTTGAAGCCAATGCCAAAGAAGGTATTGGTGTAGACTGGCCCATCCGGTACGACGAGATTGCTTCGTGGTATAGCTATGCCGAAAGATTTGCCGGCATCCAGGGCAGCAAGGAAGGACTGGAAGTATTGCCCGATGGCGATTTTCTGCCTGCCATGGATATGAACATTGTGGAGAAAGATGTAGCCGCACGCATTAAGCAACATTATAAAGGCAAACGCCATATGTTTATCGGCCGCTCGGCCAACATCACGGAGCCCCGGCCCGAGCAAAACCGTGTCAATTGCCAGTACCGCAACCGTTGCTGGCGCGGATGTCCGTATGGCGCTTATTTCAGCACACAGTCGGCTACGCTGCCTGCTGCTATGGCTACCAAAAAACTGACCCTCCGCCCCTTCTCTATCGTGACCAAAGTATTGTACGATAAAAACACCAAACGTGCTACCGGTGTGGAAGTGCTCGATGCAGAAACCAACCAGACCATTGTATACAAGGCAAAGGTCATTTTCCTGAATGCGTCTGCTTTCAACTCTGCCTGGATCCTGATGAACTCTGCTACCGATATCTGGCCCGATGGCCTGGGTAGCAGCAGCGGCGAACTGGGCCATAACGTAATGGACCACCATTTCCGCTGTGGTGCCGGCGGACGTGTAGAAGGATATGAAGACAAATACCTGTTTGGCCGCCGTCCTACCGGTGTGTATGTACCCCGCTTCCGCAATATCTATGATGATAAGCGTGATTATGTACGTGGCTTTGGCTACCAGGGTGGTGCCGGCCGCGAAGGCTGGGGACGTAAAGTGGCTGAATTGAATGTAGGTGCCGCTCTTAAAGAAGCGCTGGCCGAGCCCGGTTCATGGACCATCGGTATCACTGCCTTCGGCGAAATGCTGCCTTATCACGAAAACAAGATCAGCCTCAATAAAAATGTAAAAGATAAATGGGGCCTGCCTGTACTGGATATGGATGTGGAGATCAAGGAAAATGAAAAGAAGATGCGGGTAGATATGATGCAGGATGCCAAGGAAATGCTGGAAGCTGCCGGTGTAAAAGATGTATATACTTATGACAGCGGTTATGAAGTAGGCATGGGTATTCATGAAATGGGCACTGCCCGTATGGGTCGTGATCCTAAAACATCTGTGCTCAACAGTCACAACCAGGTATGGGATGCGCCCAACGTGTTTGTAACAGACGGCGCCTGCATGACCTCTGCTTCCTGTGTGAATCCTTCTCTCACTTATATGGCACTCACCGCACGTGCTGCGGAATTTGCCGTATCAGAACTGAAAAAAGGAAATCTGTAATCACTATGGGCGATACCACTGGTGTACATATCAACAACCGGGCTGTGACCCAAAACACGTATGATGCCATTGTGGTAGGTTCAGGCATTAGTGGCGGCTGGGCTGCCAAAGAGCTTACAGAAAAAGGATTGAAAGTACTGATGCTGGAGCGCGGACGTCCCATTGAGCATGTGAAAGACTATAAGACGGCCGGCAACATGCCCTGGGATTTTCCGCACCGTGGACGTACTACAGAGAAACAACATACCGATTATCCCGTCATTCATCGCGGCTGGGCAGCATCCGAAGCTGTGATGGATTACTGGGCCAATGAAAAAGATAATCCCTACGTAGAGAAGAAGCCCTTTACCTGGTGGCGCAGCTATCAGCTGGGCGGACGTTCTTTGTTATGGGGGCGCCAGAGTTATCGCTGGAGTGACCTCGATTTTGAAGCCAATGCCAAAGATGGTATCGGCGTTGACTGGCCTATCCGTTACAGGGATATTGCTGCCTGGTACGACTATGTCGAAAAATTTGCCGGCATCAGTGGCTCACGCGAGGGCCTGTCTCATTTGCCCGACGGACAATTTCTGCCACCTATGCAGCTCAATGTAGTGGAAAAAGATGTGGCAGCACGTATCAAAGATCATTACAAAGGAAACCGTCACCTCATTATTGGCCGGGTAGCAAATCTTACAGAGGCCATACCGGGCAGAACGGCCTGCCAGTTCAGAAACAGGTGCTGGGAAGGTTGCCCCTACGGAGGCTATTTCAGCACACAGTCATCGACACTGCCGGCTGCAATGGCTACCGGAAAACTGACGGTACGCCCCTACTCGCTGGTCACACAGGTGCTGTATGATAAGGACACACAGAAAGCCACTGGCGTGGAAGTGCTGGACACCGAGACCAATCAAACGTATACATTCAACAGCAAGATCGTATTCCTTTGCGCCTCCGCACTCAACTCGGCCTGGATACTCATGCGGTCAGCCAATGGCATATGGCCGGGCGGACTGGGCAGCAGCAGTGGAGAACTGGGACATAATGTAATGGATCATCATTACAATATCGGCGCCAGTGGTACGGTCGATGGTTTTGAAGATATGTATGTCTATGGCCGTCGTGCCAATGGATTCTATATTCCCCGGTTTGTAAATATCGGCAACGACAAGCGCGATTACCTGCGTGGTTTTGGTTACCAGGGGGGAGCAAGCCGCAGCAACTGGCAGCGCGATGTAGCCGAACTCTCGGTAGGCGCCGCACTCAAAGATGCGCTCACAGAGCCGGGGGGCTGGGGCATTGGAGCTACCGGTTTTGGGGAGATACTGCCTTACCATGAAAACCAGATCAGCCTGTCATCTACCGTTAAAGACAAATGGGGGCTGCCTGTACTGGAGATGGATGCTGAGCTGAAGGAAAATGAACTGAAGATGCGGGAAGACATCAAAGCTGAACTCAAGGCCATGTTTGAAGCTGCCGGAGTAAAAAATGTGTCTACACGCGACAGCGGTCATGCTATGGGGCATGGTATTCATGAAATGGGTACTGCACGCATGGGACGCGAGGCCCGTACATCGGTACTCAATGGCAACAACCAGGTGTGGGACGCCCGCAATGTCTTTGTAACGGATGGTGCCTGCATGACCTCGTCGGCCTGTCAGAATCCATCGCTTACTTATATGGCACTCACAGCACGTGCTGCTGACTTTGCCGTTGCTGAGCTCAAAAAAGGAAATATCTGATTGCATTAAATAAACGCTTTACGAACATTAAAACCTAGCATAATGGAACGCAGAGAACTTTTGAAAATGATAGCCCTGGCCACCGGTAGTGTATTCATTGGCGGTGAGTTGCTGCTGAGTGGTTGTAAAAACTCCCCTACCCTGGGTGGTGCTACATTCAGCGAAGACGATATCAAATTCCTGGATGAAGTGGGCGAAACCATTTTGCCAAAAACAAGTACTCCCGGCGCCAGGGATGCCGCTATCGGTTCATTTATGACGGTAATGGTCAATGACTGTTATACGCCCGAAGATCAGAAGATATTCCATGCCGGTATCGGTCAGCTCAACGAAGCCTGCAATAAGACGCACAGCAAGGATTTTATGAGTGCCACAGCAGAGCAACGTACCAGCCTGCTCACTTCGCTCGACAAGGAAGCAAGAGAGTATGCTTCCAGCAAAAAGAAAGAAGACCCGACCCATTATTTCACCATGATGAAACAGCTGACCCTGTTTGGCTTCTTTACCTCCCAGCCCGGCGCTACAGAAGTGTTGCGTCATGTAGCTGTACCCGGCAAGTTTGATGGTGCCTATCCCTACAAAAAAGGAGATCGTGCCTGGGCTGAATAAACTGTTGTTCATTCATTCGTTTATCACATACAAAAAATAAGATCATGAATCATAAAAGAAGAGAATTTCTGCGCTGGAGTGGTAGCCTGGCTGCCGGTCTGGCCCTGGCTCCCACAGCCTGCAAACTGATGTCGAAAGACGAAAAGAAAGAAGGTGAAGAAGCGGGTAAAACAGAAACACCTCCTGCAGCGGCCGGATCTGCCCTCACCACTTTTGGTCTTCAGTTGTATACCCTGCGCGATGATTTTCCCAAAGATCCCAAAGGGGTATTGAAACAAGTAGCTGATATGGGCTACAAACAGGTAGAAGGTTACGAAGGAAAAGACGGTATTTTCTGGGGTATGGGCGCTGCCGGCTGGAAAAAATATATGGATGAACTGGGACTTACTTTTGTTTCCACCCATTGCGATATCGGTAAAGATTTTGAAAAGAAAGCAGCGGAAGCGGCTTCTATCGGTATGAAATACCTGATCTGCCCCTGGAAAGGCCCGCAAAAAAGCCTGGACGATTTCAAACGCTTCGCAGACGAGTTTAATCAGAAAGGTGAGATCTGTAAGAAAAACGGTCTCCGCTTCGCCTATCACAACCACGACTATACTTTTAAGGAACTGGGCGGACAAATGCCCCAGGATCTGCTCATGACCAGCACCGATCCTGCACTGGTTGATTACGAAATGGATATTTACTGGGTAGTAACCGCCGGCCAGGATGCAGAAGCCTGGTTGAAAAAATATAAAGACCGTTTCCGTCTCTGCCATGTAAAAGACCGCACCAAAGGGGCTACCGAGACCGCTGATTCCTGCACACTCGGCCAGGGCAGTATTGATTATTCGCGCATTCTTAAAACAGCCAAAGAATGCGGTATGCAGTACTACATCGTAGAGCAGGAAAAATATACCGGCACCACACCGCTGCAGGCTGCTGCAGATGATGCTGCTTACATGAAAAAATTAGTGATCTGATTTTAGCAGCTGCTCCAGCGCCTGCCGCAGGTTTTGCCCGCTGCTGATGCGCCTGGCCAGTGGCTCCATATTTTTTCGCATCTCAGAAAAGCTTTCTTCGGAAAGCTTTTTTAGTTGCTCCGGCAACTGCTCCAGCGAATCAATGACCAGGCCAATACCATATTTCTCCACCAGCATAGCCGATGCGGCTGCTGCCGGTACGATCACCGGCATACCCGCCAGTATATACAATGACAGTTTGTGATGACTGATGTATTGCATATAACATCCTAATGCACCTGCTGCTCCCATTGCAGAATCACCATCCCATACCAGTCCGAAAGATCCCTGCAGGCGCTGCGGCAATTCTGCCGGTGCAAACTGCCCTTCCCAGTCAATACGACCGGGCAGCAGCCAGTTCTGTTTCACTCCCTCTCCATATAGCCTGAAATGCAGGGATGCCAGGGAAGGTTCCGGCAATTGCGCCAGAAAGCCGCTCTTGTACAGGTTGCCGGCAAAAACAACCTGGTTGCTCAACCTGCGTACAGAAGTATTGACCGGTGCGAGAAAATCAAAAAATTCAAGCTGTGCTACCGGTGCCTTCTTAATATGCTTTAACACCCATTCCTCCATGGCAGCGCTATGTACCACATAGGCATCAAATAACCGGAGCAGGCTGATATCCTGCTGCAGTTTCTTTGTATTTTCATCTTTTAATCCATCGATATCGGCGACCAGCGCTATTAATCTTATCCCTTTTTGTCTTACCTTTTTCAAGAGCCATTGATCCATGCGGCCATATACCGGGTATACAACAAATACTGTATCGCCGGCAGATAAGCGTTGACTGATACGCCAGGCCTGCCATAGACGCCTGGTACGCACCAGCCACCCGGAAGCAGGCAATTGCAGTGGCCGAAATCCCATCTCTTCCGCAATCTTTTCCGCATCGCTGTACCCCACTCCTCCGTGCCGGTATTGCTGACCTGCATATTGTTGCAGATAATATGTATTACCTTTTTGCATCGGCTTGTATAATCTCTTTATTAGACTTATTTAAACCCGGCACCAACTATAATCCCTTTCGGGAAGGGAATATAGCAATAAAGTCAAAAGTAGCTTATAAAGCGTAGTTTATACGACTGGAAATTTGTTGGAGCCGGTGATTGGGCAATGCGGTACCGTGTATTATCCTGTTATTTTTAATGATTGTATTAGTGCGTCTGTAAACCCGAAATGATAGCTTAATACAGCCGGGCTGCCGGGGAAATCTCCTGATATTTCCGCTTTGAGAATATTTTCTGTTTCAGAAAACTCAATTGGTTTCATTATCGTCCTGTACTGTTGATTGGCTTTGTCAATCCAGTTCCTGATTTCCGTTCTTCCTTTATAAGTATTCCCTTCGTCTACAACTATGGCGGTTTCAGAAAAACAACTGGCATAAGCAAGACTGTCAAAATTATCCTGTGCTTTAACCAGATCTGTTATCACGGTGGGTAAGTACATTGTTTTTATTTTTAGATTATTAATATTTCAGGCAATAATGCGTCCCTCTGTCTTTGTACCGGCATAGGCGGTCAGCATATTTTTTAAATAGTCGGCACGGTGCCGCCGTCAATGACAAACTCAGTCCCTGTCAAATAACCAGCTCTTGGAGAAACCAGAAAGCCGACCAGTTCGGCAACTTCTTCGGGTTGTGCCGGCCTGCCGTATGGGATACCTCCCAGGGCATCCATTACACTTTGCGTAGCCTCCTCTACAGAAACGTTTGAACTTTCAGAAATACGCTCCATCATTCTCCTGGCCCCATCCGTCATGATCCAGCCCGGAGATACAGCTAACACCCGGATCCCCTTTGGCGCTACTTCGTTGGAAAGACTTTTACTATAATTCAACAGTCCTGCTTTTGCAGCTGCATAAGGTAGTGTAGAATCATACAATGGTAACCTGCCCTGAATAGAAGCTATATGGATAATTACACCACTGCTTCGCTCGATCATCTGTGGCAAAAAGCCCCGGTCCAACCGGACTGGTGCAAGCAGGTTCGTATGGAGCGTGGCTTCCCAATCTTTATCAGACAATACAGCAAACCCTCCTGCCGGGGTTTCAGAACCGCCCAGGTTGTTGACCAGGATATCCAGTTTACCCCAACGGGACAAAACTTCCTCCACTACCTTTTGTGTACCGTCGGGTCTGCTCAAATCAGCAGCAATAAAGTGCAGATCATCATTACCTTCTGCCGGTTGGTTCCGTGCAGTAATGATCACGGTAGCTCCCGCTGACAATAACCTTTTTGCAATAGCCTGCCCGGTACCTTTGGTACCACCTGTGACCAGGGCTGTTTTGCCGGAAAGCTCATTAGTAAAATCAAATTGTTTTCCCATTGCCGGAATCTTTTGTACAAAATTGAGCTATACCAGCAGATCTTACAAGTACGGAAATACGAATCATATAGGGATAAATTACTCCCATATTGCCTGTTTTGACACATAGGTTTACATTTGTTTTATGTATGAGAGAAAAACAAAACCCAACCTCAGCTGCGGACTGGATCTGATAGGTGAAGTCTTGTACGGTAAATGGAAAATCCGTTTACTGTGGTTTATTAATGAAGGGCACAAGCGTCCAAGCGAATTACAACGAAAAATATCCGACGCTTCAAGACGTGTGCTGAATATGCAATTAAAAGAACTGGAAGAACACGAATTGATCTCGAAAACTATTTATCCTGTCGTTCCACCAAAAGTAGAATACAGTCTTACAAAATTTGGGCAAAGCCTGATCCCCGTAATTGCTGCATTAGGAAAATGGGGCGATGAAAATGAAGGGCAGTTGAGAAAAGTGATTTTAAAAGAATAATTACGAAAGAACAGTTTATCGATCACTGTATTTGAACCTCTCTTTCGAGTTGCTTTTATTGATTTCTTTTAGAAAAAAAAGAAATACCCAGTTGCCACAGTCGTTGGGCAAATGTGTTGCGCACTACAAATATCAGAAACCAAAAATAGATCAGTTTGCAGGCCACTACAGCCAGCAGCAAAAAAGGCCATCCTTCTATACCCGTACGGCGCAACACCAGTATCAAAGGTATAAACAACAGAATACCTCCAACACCCTCCATCAAGGTACGCATATCCATCACCGGCAATTGAGGCAGCACACGGCGTACCGACTGGTAATTGAGTAGTATTAATAACAATTCCGCACCCAGCAGGGTCCAGCACAATCCAGTATCAGTTGCATAATGACCCGCTATGAGAGCAGCAGCTACAAATAAGGCAGTGCTTACAACCAGGTTGCGCAAAAAATTGATCTCCCGGTGATGGGCTATCAATATCGGGTTGCTCAGAAAAAGGCTGAAGCCTTTCAGCAAGGGGAAAAAAGCCAGTATACGAAGATTATATCCCACGCCGGCAAACTTATTTCCAAAAAAATATAAAGCTATATCATCGGCCAGCAGAAACAAACCCATACCCATAGGTAATGCCAGCAGGAGAATGAACTGAAGATTGAGCCGTAATTTTTGCTGCACCTCATCTATGGCCTGCTGGCTGCCCAGGGCCACAATACGGGGGAAAAAGACAAGAAAGGAATCGGTCACCAGTGTGGCACTTACCCGCACGGCGCGTACCGAAAAGGAATAAAACCCGACCGCTGTTGCTGTGCTCACCAACCGCAGCAACACATGATCGAGCATGAGAGGCACACTGTAGAGCAGGCTGATCAGGTAAGTGACCCATACCCGGCGCAGGTGTTTTACCAATTGTACCTGGCGCCATGAGTAACCTGTGTCACGCAGAAGGATAAGCACATTCCAGATACCCGCAATCATGGCAGAGCTGGCTATGATCGCATAATAGATGTAATAATCGGCAGGCTCATGAATCAACAGAAACACGCTCAGCAATCCGGTCACCCTGATAAGCATAGAGCGCGCAGCAATATACCCAAAACGCTCCTGGCCGATGAAATACCATTCGCAGGCAAATGCGTTGACCGCCAGAAAGGAGAGTGAAAAAATCAGTAAGCGTATATCACCGATCTTTTCCCAAAGCAGCCATACCCCGGCCAGGTAAAAAACAATCACAATAGCCGAAGTGATGAGATGCAGGGTGAGCAGTTCTGCTACCAGTTGCCGCAATGCTTCCGGCTGATCGCGCAGTTTGGCCACTTCGCGTATGCCATACATCATGATACCCGCCTCGGCCAGTACCACAAAATAATAGGTAAATGAGTCCATGAATCCCACGCGACCGATCCCATCCGGATCCAGTACGCGTGAAATATAGGGGATCGACACCAGGGGCATCAGCACCTGGCTGAATGACAGCAGGAAATTATAGACAAGATTGCGCCTGATATTCGCCAAAACATTGCTGCCTGCATTATGGCAGGCTCTGCTACAAACATAATATATTTACCTGCATTTTTGGGTCAGCACATGCATATCCTCATTTTTGAAACGACACATTTTGAAGCCGCCTATCCCCTGATCAGGCTCTTTGATATGCCCGGCAACCGCATCAGTATTTTCTGTGAGGAGCAAACCAGCCGGCAACTGCACTGGTTATTGCAGGAAGATGCTGCCCGTTTTCACTGGACGGTTCAATCGCCCGGCGTATCACGTCGTCATTTCATTGGAGAGTTAAAACGATATTGCGAGGCCCGGCAGGTTGACTGGCTCTGGCTGAATACAGTGTCGGACAATTTCATCTTTTTTGCCGCACTCCGCCGGCAACTACCTGCCGTGCGCATGACCGTCACCCTGCATGCATTGCGCAGTTATATCGCTCCCCGCTTCAACTGGGCCCCACGCCGTATAGTACGGGTAATCGGCAAAAAAATGATGCGTGCCCGTTTTACAGAGTATAACGTGCTTTCTCCCCTGCTGCTTCCATTTGCACAGCAACAATTGCCTGCGGGTACTACGGTACATACCATACCGGGTGGCATTTTTGAAGAAGAAAAATATATGCCCGCTTACAACGGCAGCCTTCGCCTTGTGGTGCCGGGCAGTGTGGACATACGCCGGCGCGACTATTCATTTATCTATCAGTTGCTGCAGCAGGCCGAGCTGGCCGGTCTGCCTTTACATATCAGCCTGGCCGGTGGGCCCGGCACTGGTGGTCAGGAATGGATCAGCCGTTTCAGCCGCTTCCGGGGAGAATATGCACAGGTGAGTTGTTTTGAAGAGCATGTAGAGCAGGAGCAGTTTGACACACTCATTCGCGAAGCACATTTCATTTTACATCCATCGGTGCTGGATACGGTACTCGAAGACGGGGCTGCAGAGAGCTATGGACGCACTGTTTACTCAGGCAATTTTTCTGATGCCATACGCCACGCACGCCCCCTGATCCTACCTGCCCTGCTGCCGGTTGAGCCACAGCTGCAATCTGCAGTGCTCAGCTATACCGATTGTGGCAGTCTGCTGGATACCCTGATGCAGCTGCACGAACACCCGCGACAGGTGGAGCGATACCAGCAATGGGCGCTGGAGGTATCGCAGTTGTTCACTGCCGATGCGATCCGTACCCGTTATCCTTCTCTTTTTATTCCTGCAAATGCCGGCTGATCTATTTGGCACGCCTCAGTTGCAGAAAACTGTGCCTTCTTCCATAATAATAAAAAAGTAAGACCAGCAACGGAGCAAAACTGAGGATCTTCAGAAAAAAGAAACCGGTCAGGAAACCCAGCAGGTACAGTACTGCCATGACCAGGAAACCCGCCCATAATTGCAGGTCGTCAATAGCACATACTACTTCAAAATTGAAATAACCGGGACGTTTATACGTCAGTTGCAATGGTTTGGAGATGTGATAGCCATCGGTCAGTACAATGCGCGGCCTGTCGGAATAAAGGGGAATAAGGACCGGCTCTTTGGCTGTGAGCGGGTAGATCTCCTTATTATTGACCACTACCTTCACATTCAGGAAACCAAGCATTGCCTGGTTCCTGAGTGTAAAGATGATATAATAAGGTGCTTTGGCCAATTACTTTAATGCGCGGATAATGGCAGCAAACTCTGCCGCCTGCAGCGAGGCACCGCCAACCAGACCACCGTCTACATCAGGAGACGCAAACAACTCCTGTGCATTGGCAGCTTTTACACTGCCTCCATAAAGAATAGAGATTTGGTCGGCTATGTCCTTACCGTATTGTCCCGCCAGTATAGAACGTAAGTGTGCATGCATTTCTTGTGCCTGCTCTGTACTGGCTGTTTTGCCGGTGCCAATGGCCCAGATAGGCTCATAAGCGATTACCACAGAAGTGATCTTTTCTGCCGGCAGATGAAACAGGGATTCTTTCAATTGCAGCGCCACATAATCATTCTGTGTACCTGCTTCGCGAATATCGAGGGGTTCGCCGCAACAGAAAACAGGTGTGATATAATTTTCCAGGCAAATGTTTACTTTATCGGCCAGTGTGGCATTGGATTCCGCAAAATATTCACGGCGTTCGCTATGTCCTACCAGGCAAAAATTGACGCCCAGCGAATGGAGCATTTCTGCAGAAACCTCACCGGTAAAAGCGCCTGATTTTTTTTGATGACAGTTTTGTGCCGACACGTAGTAATTGGGATATTCAGCCACTTCACTGCGTGTCATAAGCAGGTAGGGAAACGGTACCGCAAAAATGGTCAGCTGATGCGGCTTCAGCGCGATATCGGCAGCCAGTATTTCATCGAGTAATTTTTCGCCCTGTTGATAGGTCAGGTTCATCTTCCAGTTTGCCGCCGCAATCTGTTTTCTCATTGGTTGGTTTCTTTTATTTATTAATTAATTAAAAAAATAGTGATCAGTCCATTCAGCCCAGGTGGTCAAAGATATACTTCAATATACTTTTTTCATCGTCGGTGAGTGTCTCGTTTTTCAGCTTTTTCCATCCTTCGATATCCTGCAATGCCTTATCCCACTCATATCGCTTCACTCCTTCACTACCCCATGAAAAATTAGGAATATACTTGGGTGTAAGACCGGCACCTGATACATGACAGCACACGCCTATCACTGTGCCGGTGTTGATAGAGGTGTTGATACTGGCGCGAGAGTAATCGCCCATAAGCACACCGCATTTCATACCCGCTTCCATCTCCCCGGCCGGTGTCCATACCCGTACAGTGCCGGCATTGTTTTTCAGGTTGGAGTTGGTAGTACCTGCGCCCCAGTTGCACCATTCGCCAATCACCGAATCGCCCATATATCCATCGTGTGCTTTATTGGAGTATCCAAAGATCACTGAGTTTTTTACTTCACCGGCCAGTATGCTGTAAGGCCCGGCAGATGTGGCGCCATAGATACGTGCGCCCATTTTTACACAACCGTTTTGCCCCAGAGCAAAAGGCCCGCGTATCATGCTGCCTTCCATTACTTCGGCATCGCGGCCAATATAAATGGGCCCTGTACCGGCATTGAGGATCGCATGGCTGATATGAGCGCCTTTTTCAATAAATATATCACCGGCATTGATCGCTTTGGTACCACGCGGCACAGGTAGTGATTTGCGCCGGCGGGTAAGCAGTAAAAAATCGGCACGCAATGCCCAATCGTTGAGCTGAAAAATATGCCAGGGATAACGAATGGTCTTTATCTCTCCTTCGAAGGTGACTGCACGCGATACGCGCACCTGGTTTTTGTCCCGTACTTCCTTACTGCTGATGCGGTACACAATGGCATCGCCGCCAGCCGACAAAAATTCACCGGCTTTCAGTGCTTTGGTCGCTTTGATCAGTGCAGGTGTGGGCAGGAGATTGCCGTGGATCATAAAGCAATCACCGTCCTGTACACATTCATCAATATCCATGGCGCGGCCCAGATCCTTATAATCATTTTCGCGACGGTCAAAAGAAGGAAGTTCCAGCATCCGCTCCCACTTTTCACGAATGGTGAGTATACCCACGCGGATATCCTGGATCTGGCGTGTCAGCGTAAAAGGATAAAGGTTTTCAGGCTGACAAAACTCTTCGGTAAACAGAATTCTGTTCATGATACTGACCCGCTGCGGACGGGTTGATTTTAGGAGGAAAGATACTCGAAAACCGTTGAATGACCTTGTGCTGGCAGTGGTTGGTCCGGTATGAAAACAAAATGACCCCCTGAGGAATCAGGGGGTCGTAAAGTATAGCCATGAAAAACAAAACTCTTTGCCTGAGCTCAGAGTCAGGTCTAAAGCTAAGTAATTATTTTTTCTTCTCGTACTTCTTCCTGAATTTATCGATACGACCGGCTGTATCTACCAGTACATTCTTACCAGTAAAGAAGGGGTGAGATGTACTTGAAATCTCAAGCTTGATCAACGGATATTCATTACCGTCTTCCCACTTTACAGTTTCTTTTGTAGCGGCAGTGGAACGGCTAAGAAATTGATAACCGTTACTCATGTCTTTGAAAACTACCACACGGTAACTTTCAGGATGGAGACCTTTTTTCATAATTCCCTGATTTTAAAGGTTGTACGGATTTTGCCGTACAGGTTTTTGTAAAATTAAGTGGGCAAAGGTAGCTTCGAAAAGCGAAAATTCCAAAAAAAGGTGGAAGGTAAATGGCAGAAGGAAAAAGGCGGCATTCTCCCCAACACCTTCTATCCTTTACCTTTTACCTTAGTCCTTAGCTCCGCATATTCTCATACTGCAAAGGCACCCCCAGGTCCCATGTTTTGGACGCCTGGATCACCGTTTGCAGGTCATCTATCTTTTTGGCGGTCACGCGTACGAGGTTATCCATTATAGAGGCCTGTACTTTGAGACCCGATTCCTTGATCATCTTTACGATCTTCTTGGCATCGTCCTGTGCCAGTCCGTTACGCACCAGCACCTCTTTTTTCCAGGTCTTGCCACTTTGTGCACCTTCTTTGGAAAGATCAAATGCCTCCGGCGCAATGCCCTGCTTATGTGCACGGCTTACCAGCACATCGAGCAGTTGCCGCATCTTCATATCATCATCCGTTTCGATGTTGAGCTTAAAATCTTTTTTATTAAGATCGATCACCACATGGCTACCCTTGAAATCAAAACGGTTGCTGATCTCCTTGGTAGTAACGTTGACGGCATTATCCAATGCCTGGGCATCTACTTTGCTGACAATGTCAAAAGATGGCATAACAAAGAATTTGAAGGTGAAGGACAAAAATAGCTGAAATAGTTGACAGTGGATAGTGGACAGTGGACGGTTAAAAATCCCTTTATACCCTTTATACTTAGCTGTCCACTATCCACTGTTCACTATCCACTAAAAAGCCCCACCTGGAAAGGCGGGGCGGGATTTCACATGAGAAAACTAAGAACTTATTTTATGATCAGGAGCCTCCCTGGCCTACCCGGTTCTGTTCATCCTGGGTGGCATTGTTGCGACGACGCGGCGCCTGATTCTGTGGTGTCGATTTTCCAAACCGGTAAGTAAACGTAGCGGTCACCTGCCGGTTGTCCCAGCGGTTGCTGATACGTGAATCAACCAGGTCATACTGCACATGCCCTTTGAAACGCTGCAACCAGAACGGATCACGCAGGTTCAGCCGCAGGGTGCCTTTTCCCTTGAGTACCGTTTTTTGACCGCCCAGGCTGAACATATACATCGGTTCACTCACGATGAGTTGCTCCATGGTACGGGCACGGTAGAATCCACTCAGTTCAAGCGTGAATCCCTGCCTGAGAGTAAAGGTCTGGGTCATATTTACCAGGAAGGAAGTATAGCCCAGGTCCAGGGGGCGCGTTTCAAATACGCCTTTGTAATGATTGTTGTAAATGTTGGCAAACAGGTTGACATTCCACCAGCGGGCAAGGGTCAGCGGGGCTGTCAGCGCTATTCCAATATTGCGGTAGCGGGCCACATTGTCCGTAGTCAGGTACACGATATCACCATCGGGCCGCATGATCTGCGCGATCACATCGGTTGTATGGTTGTAATTAAAGGTGGTAATGAACTTGCCTTTAAACGAATGGCTCAATTCGATATTGTGCGTAAACTGGGGCGTAAGAAAAGGATTACCCCGGCGATAGGTCAATGAATCGAGGAAGAAAATAAAAGGATTCAGATCCTGGTAATTGGGGCGTGTTATACGACGGCTGTAGGAAAGTGTGAGCTGATTTTTTGTATCAAGTGCATAACTCGCAAATACACTGGGAAACAGGTTGACAAACTCGCGCCGAAAGCTGGAATCATTCGTTACCTGGTAACCACGCGAAGTAGTTGTCTCCAGGCGCAGACCTCCCTGCAGCGACCATTTGCCCCACTTGCCACTGGCATTGGCATAGGCCGCCATGATATTTTCCTTATAAATAAAATGATTGGAACGATCATCGGGAACCCACTTGCTGCTGGACCAACGCATATAATCCACCATGTTATCATTATTCACATAACTGGCCTTCAGCCCTGCTTCGAGGCGTGCCCCACCCTTCAGTGGATGTACATAATCCGTTTTGGCCGAATAGATATTGATAGCAGATGGTAAGCGGCCCTGCAGCAATAACGGGCTGGCCACAGGCTGGCCATTCTCATCAAAGAAATCGGTAGTCAGCGTCATGCGGGATATGTTGTCGTATGCAACATAGTCCAGGTCGGCAGTGAGTTCGCGGCCGGCAGTATCGAACTGATGACGGTAATTGAAATTGCTGGTGAAGTTGCGGAAGCGGATACGGTTATCGGTAAAAGAACGCATTTCTGTGATCATATTACCGGCCGCATCGGCTGTAGTAGTATTGGTCGAGGGACGGGGATGGCCGGAAAAATCAAAGCCGGTCAGCACCACTCCAAACATATTCTTTTTATCGGCAAAATAATCCAGGCCCAGTTTGAGCGTATGGTTATTGTTGCCAAAGCGGAAACGGGATTCTACATCTACATACCCCTGGGGAACTTTATTATCATCGAGCACTGTACGGCTGATCTGCTGCCTGTTGCGGCCACGGAACATATTGGGATTGTAGTTGCCAAAAAAATTGATCTTGTTTTTACGGTAGTTGAAGTTGAAGCTGTTTTGTGTTTTGGGAATTACATACAGGTTACCATTCTGGGTAAAAAAGCTGCTGGTAAATCCGACCATCACCGAGCCGTTGAACCCTCCTGCCCTGCCCTTTTTGGTTTTGATATTGATGATTCCCGAATTGCCGGCCGCATCAAACCGGGCGGAGGGATTGGTCATGATCTCGATCTGATCAATGGCGGATGCCGGCATATTGCGCAGCAGGTTGGCCAGATCGGCAGCTGATAAATAGGTCTGCCGGCCATCGATCATCACGGTCACACCCGACTTGCCCCGCAGGCTGATGATGCCGTCATTGTTGACCATAATACCGGGCGATTTTTCCAGCACTTCCAGTGCTGTAGATCCGGCACTGGTAGGCGATGCATCCACATTCACGACTGTCTTATCGATCCTGCTTTCGATAAATGGCCGGCGGGCGGTGACGGTTACTCCGCCAATCGCTTTGGTGGCCGGGCTTAACTGAAGGGGCTCCTGCTCCCACTGCGGCTTTTCTGTATTAATTGAAATGAGAGAAGAAAATTGTGCTTCATATCCTACCGCAGTGAGTTGCAAACGGTACGCACCGGCAGGCACCTGTTCAAACAGGTATTCGCCTTTGGTATTACTAAGCGCTATTTTGACAAGGGAAGAATCAGTTGCCCGCAACAGGTTGACTGTAACAGCCTGTAGTGGCTGCTGCTGATCGTCTGACACCCGACCGGTAATGCGGCCGGGAGGCGATTGCGCCCAGGTTTGCATAGCGGCAATCAGCACCACTATACAGGTGACAAAATTCTTTCTCATGGTATACTCTGGCTAGGTTTCTACTGTAAATATGCAGCAATAAAAAGCCATTACACTCCGAAATATGACAAGCTTCGTAGTTTGCGTGTTAAAGGGCAATAAGATCGTGTCGATACACCAACGGCAAAAAAGCGGGCACCTGGAAAATATCTGTGAAAAGGCTTTAACATTTTTTACATCACACCACCGACCGATCAGTAAAAAGGCAGTATGAATATGTTCATACTGCCTTTATTTATCAGAACGGCGTATTGTAGCTTATGCTGCTTACTTCACCCGGCTTTGCTCATCTTCGGCACCATTGCCGCGACGGCGCTCGGGTTTGATAGTTGCTTTACCAAAACGATAGGTAAAGCTGATATTCATCTGGCGGCTGTCTCTGCGGCCTTTCAGGTTGACATCGATATCGCTATAGCGGGCAAAACCGCTGAATTGCTGTGTGAAGAAAATATCGCGGATGCCCAGCTTCACGGTACCTTTTTTCTTCATGATCTGTTTGGCAATACCAAAATTCAGCGCTCCCATGGCATTGGCAACCAGCAAGCCTTCTGTAGCACGGGTACGCATCCAGCCACTCAGTTCGGCATTCCAGGTTTTGGCAAATGTGAAAGAACTGGTTCCATTCATCATAAAGCTGGTGTATTGAACCTCTACCTGCTCATTGTTGTACAGGCCGCTGAAACGATTATTCACTACGTTGGCATACAGGTTGAGGTTCCACCATTTTTTTACCGGTATATTGGCCATCATGGCTATACCCCACTGCTCCATCGTGCTCAGGTTCTCCTGTGTCTGATACGTTTCGTTTTTGACTGTATTCTGTTTGAGCAACTGGGTGATGATATCATTGGTACGTGTATAGTTGACGGTTGTGGTCAGAAACCTGTTGAAGGTATGGCTCAATTCAAAGTTGTGTGTGAACTGGGGCTGCAGGTACGGGTTGCCCTGGCCATAGGTAAGAGAATCCAGGAAGTAAGTAAACGGATTCAGATCATCATAGTCAGGACGTGTGAGGCGACGACTATAGCTGAAATTGAACTGATTTTTTTCACTGGCATTGTAACCCACGCCCACATTGGGAAACAGGTTGGTGTAATGCCGGTTGAAGCTGCTGTCATTGCTCACCTGGTGCCCTTTTGCATTCGTATTTTCGAGACGCAGACCGGCACTCAGTTCCCACTTTTTGAATTGACGCGAGAGGATGCCATAAACTGCATTGATATTCTCCTTATAAATAAAATTGTTACTCCGAGCATCAGCCACCCAATCGGTCCCACTGTTACGAAAGTAGTCGACCCGGTTGTCTGTTTCGACGTAGCTGCTTTTGACGCCGGCTTCCAGCTTGAGTCCGCTTTTGAAGGGGTGAACGTAATCCACTTTACCACTGTATATACTGATATTGGAAGGGATTCTCCCCCGCAAGACCACATCATCGCCTATCTTTTCATCAGTTGCACTAAGGCTCTGTGTAGTCAGTTGCGTATTGCTGCGATTCTTATAATAGAGATAATCGAGATCGGCGGTAAGCTCACGACCTGTTGAATCAAATGTGTGTTTGTAATTGAAGTTGGATGTCAGGCTCCGGTTGCGACGGTCATTCTCAGAAAGCGTCAAGAGCTTTGACTGGATGTTTCCGTTTACGTCCCTGATATTGGTATTGCTATAGGGATCTTCTTCATTGTTGTTGAATCCCGCGTTGACCACAATACCGGCTACGTTTTTCTTATCGAAATAATAATCCACCCCGGCTTTTACATTATGGTAGTTACCATAATTGTGATTACGAGACACCTGATCTATTGAGCGCAGCTTTACTTTATCTGCATCATAGAGGCTGCGGTCAATGCTCAGGCGGTTGTAGTTTTCGTATGTACCGCCATTGTAACCACCAAAAATGTTGATCTTATTGTTGCGGTAGTTAAGATTTACCCCGCCATTATAACGGTCATAAAATCCCTGGTTATAGTTGAAGTTGGCATTACCGTTCATACCACGGGTCAGCCCTTTTTTGGTTTTGATATTAATGATGCCGGAGTTGCCTGCTGCATCATATTTGGCAGGCGGATTGGTCATGATCTCGATCTGATCGAGTTGGCTGCTCTGCATACTTTTCAATAAGGCAGCCAGGTCGGCACCACTCAGGTAAGTAGGTTTACCATCTACCAGTATCATCACACCCTGTTTTCCTTTCACGCTGATATTACCATCATTGTCCACTGCCACACCAGGAGTTTTCTCCAGCAATTCCAGCGCATTGAGACCGGTATTGGTTTGCGAAGCATCTACATTTACCACTGTTTTACCGGCTTTTTGCTCTACAGGTGGTTTGCGGGAAGTAACCGTCACACCACTGATCGATTTTGCAGCGGGTACCAGCAACAGTTTATTCAGTTGTACGGTATTACCGGCAGCAGTGATAGTCGCTACTTCAGAATACGCAGTTTCATGTCCGATAGCAGAAACAGAAACCAGGTAACGTCCTTCCTGCAACTGATCAAACTGAAACTCGCCTGTCTTATCAGCCACTCCCATTTTGGCCAGCGATGAATCTGCTGCACGGAGCAGGCTGATAGTGGCCGATTCGATAACCTTTGCGGCTCCGTCAGTAACCTGACCTTTGATAATACCCCGGCCGGATTGTGCCTGTATCGCATTGATACTTATCAGCAACGTTACTACCAGCCAAACAAAATGCTTTCTCATTGTATATGTTTTATAATATGATTGGTTCGGTTTTATGTACCATCTGACGCAACGCGCGCCACCTGGTTACAGGCTATTGATCATTTAGGATAAACGGAAAGAACTGTTGATAAGCGGATCAGTGGGCAAAACCGTCCCGGGCAGGCAGGAGAATAGCTCCTGCCCTGCCGGCAGACCGGTTATATATGCTGGGGGATTGTTGTTGACTTAGTTGCCGCCCACGCTTACACGTTTCTGTTCATCATCGGCACCACCTTTCTTACGCTGACCAGCTCCATTGAGTTTTCCTTTATTAAAGCGCCAGGTAAAGCCCACACTCAATGCACGGCTGTCATTTACATTTTTGAATTTCACATCCACATCGCCATAGCGGCTGTATCCATTGTAAACACCCATGGCAAATACGTCACGCACACTTACCCGCACGGTTCCTTTGTTTTTCAATACCTGCTTGCTGAATCCGGCACTCACTTGCCCGATCTGGCGGATGTAGATCACACCTTCCACACCTTTGGTACGGTAAAAACCACTCACCTCTGCATTCCAGCCTTTACCCAGTTTGAACTGTTGCTGGGCCTGCACCATTACACCTGCAATGGATACAGAAACGGGATCATTATTCACTACACCTTTAAAGTGGTTGCTGAACACATTTACATAGATGCTGCCGCTCCACCATTTATTCAGTTCCCTGAAAGCACTAATCGACAAACCCACTTGTTTGAGGCTTGCTATATTGGCCTTCTTGATATAGGTTTCATTGGTCGCTTCATTCTGCTCAAACACCTGTTGAATGATATCATCCGTTTGGGTATAGTTGAGCGTAGAGGTCAGAAATCCTTTATAGGTATGACTGAGTTCTATATTGTGCGAGAACTGGGGTTTCAGATCGGGATTGCCCTGCTGAAAAGTATAACGGTCGAGAAAATTGATAAAAGGATTCAGGTCCTGGTAATTGGGACGGTTTACCCTGCGGCCGTAGTTGATCACCCACTGATTTTTCTCGCTGGCCACATATTGCAGGTAAACGGTAGGAAACAGTTGTGTGTAGCGGCGTTTGAATTCTTTTTCGGTATAGGTAAATTTATTTTGTGCCTGGTCCCAGGTATATCCTTTCGACAGGCCATTGGCATTGGTGTTTTCCAGGCGCAGCCCCATTTGCCCATTCCACTTTTTGCCCAGCGGACGACTATAGTTCACATAGGCTGCATTGATATTTTCATCGTATACAAAATGGTTGCTTCTTCCGGAATCCAGTACAGCCGTGCCACTCACCAGGTTTTCGTAGGTCGCGTTATTATCTGTCTCCACATAGCTTGATTTCAGGCCGGCTTCCAGTTTGGCTCCTTTACCAAGAGGCAATGAATAATCCAATTTACCACTGTAGATATAAATATCCTGGGGCAGATTGCCCAGCAGGGTATCAGGACTAAACGTAGGATTACCCGCATGATCAAAATAAGAACTGTACAGCGGCTGAAAATTGGTAGAGCGGTATTGAACATGATCAAAGTCGCCTGTCAGTTCCTGGCCGGCTGAGTCAAGAACAGTACGGAAGTTGAGGTTCACACTGTAGTTTTTCCATTTCTCATCATTGCGTGTATAGGCATAGGTACGGCTTTGCAGATTGCCCGAAGGATCGTAGATCCAGGTGGGAGTACGGCTCTGCCATTCGGAAGGATTATAGAAACCATTCAGCACAAAACCCAGTGTGGTACGTTTACTGGCCGAATAATCGAGGCCCAGTTTGCCGCTGAAGAAGTCGCCACTGTTCACCATGCGTGACTCCTGCTCAAACATCGACGAAATGTCTTTGGAAACAGGCTCCCTGAAATTGCGTTTGATAAACAGATTTTCGCCACGGTGATTCTTGTTATAATTAAGACTGGTAAACAGGTTGATCTTACCAGTACGGTAATTGAAGTTTACAGATTCGTTGAAACGTGCATACCAGCCCAGTGTATAACCGGTCGTGATGCTGCCGTTGTACCCAAACTGTTTGGTCTTTTTGGTGCGGATATTGATCACACCAGAGTTGCCGGCCGCATCGTAACGCGCAGGCGGGTTGGTCATGATCTCAATCTGATCGAGCTGGCTGGCATTCATACTCTTGAGCAGATTGGCCAGGTCGGCGCCGCTGAGGTAGCTGGGACGGCCATCAATATATACCTGTACACCCTGTTTTCCCTTGAGGCTGATGTTGCCATCCTTATCAACGGTAATACCCGGAGATTTTTCAAGTACCTCCAGTGCCGAGTTGCCTACATTGGTCGGCGAGGCTTCCACGTTGACGATGGTGCGGTCAGGTTTTTGTTCAATAAGTGGCTTGCGGGCGGTAACGGTTACCCCACTGATGGCCCTGGCCACGGGTACCAGTTGCAAAGCCGGAAGCTCAAGCGCCTGCCCTGCTTTTACTTCAAAAACGTCTGAACGAAGGGGCTCATGACCGACTGCACTAACGGCTACCTGGTAGCGACCGGCTGCTACATTCTCAAATACAAAGGAGCCGGATTTATCGGCAACCGCCATTTTGACCAGTACAGAATCGGTAGCCCGGTGCAGGCCGATCGTAGCCGATTCAATGGTTTTGGTGCTGCCATCCAGTACTTTGCCCTGCACGCGTACACCGCCTTGCTGAGCCTGACTTTGGCCTGTCACCAGAATAATCAAACAGATAAGGGTAAATAGCTTTCTCATTTTTAATAACTTATATATTTTACAGTACTAGTTGTTGATTATTACAGTTCAAAATTAAGTACTTTGCATTGCATAGAACACTGTTTTGTACCAAACGGTAAGAATCGAGGATAACCGGCTACTGCAATCAGGCTGCTTTGTGACGGACAACTGACAAATTGGTTACAGCAATCCGCGTTCATTGTGGTGAGCGGCAAATACAACCGGGCCACTGGTAGCAAAGCTACCGGTGGCCGGATTCGGGGAAAAGAGGTTCCGGGCGAATTGCGGTTTTATCCCAGTGAATGGAGGGAAAGGCTGGTCGGTCTGAAAAACTCAGAGTCCAAATTCGTTCTTGATATCATCATAATAGGTGCGGCCCGATGTAAGCCTGGTGGCACTCTTATCATCCATCACAAAAAGATAGCGGCCATTGAAATGGCGATGCATTTCACGGATCCGGTCCTTGTTGAGGATATATGATTTCTGGATGCGGTAAAACTGGGGAGGCAGTTTTTCGGCCAGTGAGGTCAGTGACTGATCGGTCAGGTATTTCTGACCATCTACGGTATATACATATACATACTTATCCTGCGCTTCGAGATAGACGATCTGTTCAAAACGAAGCAATGTAATACGGTCGCCAGTACGGATAGGCAATGCAGTAGCTTTGGGCGGCGCCTGCAATTGTTTGATGATCTCCTGCAGACCGGTAATATTTACCGATTGATTCAGACGCCCAAACTGTTTGAGCTTGGCCATACTTTTCTCCAGCCGCTCTTCCTTGATCGGCTTCAGCAGGTAGTCGACAGAGAAATTATCGAAGGCCTTGATCGCATATTGCTCATAAGCTGTTGTGAAAATCACATTGGGTTTATGCTGCAGACGTTCCAGTACTTCAAATCCGGTAAGATCAGGCATCTGGATATCGAGAAATACCAGGTCAGGCTGCAGTTGTTCGATCAACTGAATAGCTTCTGTACCGGTGCCCGCCTCCCCTATCACTTCCACCACATCGGTGTGATCCTGCAGCAGGCTTTTCATCAGGCGGCGGGCAGCAGGTTCATCATCAATTACGAGGGCTTTAAATACTTGGCTCATTTTTCATCAGTTTATTCAATACTATGATCACTTGTTTGCGGGGACTGTTGCTGAAACGGATCTCATATTCGCCGGGAAAAAGCAGATCCAGTTTATCGAATACGCTTTTCAGCCCATAGCCGGGTACCAGCTCTTCGGGAAATACAGGACCATTATCGGCCAGGATGATCTGCAGGCGGCCTTCCACCAGGCTTACTTCCAGTTGTATTTCCGTCAGTCGGCCGGTGGCCTTCAGTCCGTGTTTGACGGCATTCTCGGCCAGTGGCTGCAACAGAAAACGGGGCAGCAGGTAATGACGGGCTTCTTCCTGCACGTTTACTGAATAATTCAGTTGGTCTTCAAACCGGATCTTTTCGATCTGCAGATACACTTCCGCCATCTCGATCTCATCGGCAACGGTCGAATAATTATTCTGGCTGTAATTGATACTGTACCGGAAAAGATCGGCCAGTGCGATGGTCATTCGCCGTGCCTTGCGGCCATCGGTAATAGAAAGATCGGCTATCGAATTGAGGGCATTGTACAGGAAATGTGGGTTTACCTTCGAATGCAATGCATCCAGTTCTGCCTTGGTTTTGAGCACGGTAAGTTGGGCTACCTCCAATTCTTTTTCATTCAATTTCCGCTTCCGCTCCTGGTCTACATAATTAATGGCTGTATAAATCAGGCCGGTGGCAAAGGCATTATAGAGTGCAAAGACCAGGGTAGCCCGCAGCTCCTTGAACTGGAAATCGTGATTGATGTAATTCAATGCAGAATAGACCACCACCGCAGCAAGCGCAATACTGATCACTACCACTGCATGATGCCTGAAGAAGCTGAGCCTTTTAACGGCAGGTATCCTCATTACAACCCATAACACGTTAAACACAAACAATACGATGAGCGTGGATTGCAGCATTTGCAGAGCCAGGGCCTTTACCCAACCCTGTACAGCTGCTTTCATGAATATCTCGGAGGAAGCCGAAAGCAGGGAAAACATAAAACATAATCCTACCACCAGTACCGCCAGGTTTTTGCGGAGCCACTTATTGCGGATACCAATAAACAGCCGGTTGAAGATCGAAAGGAGGTAAACTGCCACCCCCAGCATGATAGAGGAAACGACTACTATCAGAACCAGAATCCATGATGCCATTACAAACTATTGTTAGCGCAATATATTTATTTGCAACCGATAAAAGGGCTTCTGTATTCGCCAACTGCCTCATTTGCGGAGCGAACTGATTATCTTGCAGCAAAAGACGAACATGCCAATCGATTACCGGTCAGATACTGTTACCCGCCCCACTCCCGCTATGCATGAAGCCATGATGAAAGCGCCTCTCGGCGATGATGTGTTTGGTGAAGATCCTTCCGTAAATGCCCTGGAGCAGCAATGTGCCAGCCTGTTTGGCGCGGAAGCAGCCCTGTTTTGTCCGTCGGGTACCATGACCAACCAGATCGCTATTAAATGTCATACCCAACCGGGCGACGAAGTGATCTGCGATGAGTCGGCCCACATTTATCAATACGAAGGAGGTGGTATCGCTTTCAATGCCGGAGCTTCTGTAAAACTGCTGACAGGCAACCGTGGTCGCATTACGGCTGCACAGGTGCGGGAAGGTATCAATGCCGACGATGTGCATAAAGCACATACCAGCCTGGTATGTCTCGAAAATACGAGCAACCGTGGCGGAGGCAGTTGTTATGATTTTGCCGAAATAGAAGCGATTGGCCAGGTTTGTAAAGAAGCCGGCCTGCCTTTTCACCTCGATGGTGCCCGGCTCTGGAATGCGCTGGTGGCAAAAGGAGAGACACCGCAACAATATGGCCGGCTGTTTGACAGCATTTCCATCTGCTTCAGCAAAAGCCTGGGTTGCCCGGTAGGAAGTGTGCTGGTAGGCAATAAAGCCTTTATCCGTAAAGCACGTCGCATCCGTAAAGTATTTGGCGGGGGCATGCGCCAGGCCGGTATGCTGGCCGCAGCCGGGTTATATGCCCTTGAACATCACATTGACCGGCTGGCTACCGATCACACCCATGCACAGGCCCTGGCTGATTGCCTGCAGCAACGTACTTATGTAAAAGAACTGCTTCCCGTAGAAACCAATATTATCATCTTTGAACTGCACCCTGGTCAGTCGGCACCGGCACTGGTACAGCAGCTCCGGGAAAAAGATATCCTGGCTTATGCCATTGCCCCCAACCGGGTAAGGCTGGTAGCACACCTCGACATCAGTTCCGATATGATTGACCGCACAATTAGTATCTTAGAATCTATATAACACCGCCTATGTTTCCGAAGATCAACCCTCACTCTACCGCTGCCTGGCAGCTTTTGCGCGAAGAGCAGGCCATCATGCAGGCCATACAAATGAAAGACCTGTTTGCCAGCGATCCGCAACGTTTTGAAAAGTTCAGTATACAACTGGAAGACATCCTCTTCGATTATTCCAAAAACATCATTACCGAACATACCCGCGCCCTGTTGCTGCAACTGGCCAGCGAATGTAATGTGGCCGAAGCAAGGGATGCCATGCTGAATGGCGAACTGATCAATGAAACAGAAAACCGGGCGGTCCTGCACACAGCCCTGCGCAATTTTTCCGGCAAGCCCGTGGTGACAGAAGGCCAGGACGTCATGCCGGCAGTGAAAAAGGTGCTGCGCAAAATGAAAAAATTCTGCAGCGAAGTGCATGATGGTACACACCGCGGTTATACCGGTAAACGTATCAAATACATCGTCAACATCGGTATTGGCGGCAGCGACCTGGGGCCACAAATGGTTACCGAAGCGCTGAAGCCCTATGCCGTTGACGACATTGAAACCTATTTTGTCTCCAACATCGACGGCACCCATATTGCGGAAACACTGAAAAAAGTTAAACCCGAGCGTACACTTTTCCTGGTGGCTTCCAAGACCTTTACCACACAGGAGACCATGACCAATGCCCATACGGCCCGCGACTGGTTTCTGAAAACTGCAAAGGACGAGGCACATGTGGCCAAACATTTTGTGGCGCTCAGCACCAACGAAAAGGAAGTCGTGCGTTTTGGCATCGATAAAAAGAACATGTTTGAATTCTGGGACTGGGTAGGCGGGCGTTATTCGCTCTGGAGTGCGATCGGCCTGTCGATCGCCCTGAGTATTGGCTACGACAACTTTGAGCAGCTGCTGCGTGGTGCACACAGCAGTGATAAACATTTTGCCAAAGCTGCGCCTGAGCAGAATATACCCCTGATCATGGCGCTCAATGGTCTCTGGTATACCAATTTCTTCGGTGCACAGTCAGAAGCTATCCTGCCCTACGACCAGTATATGTATCGCTTTGCTGCCTACTTTCAGCAGGGAAACATGGAGAGCAACGGCAAAAGCATGGATCGCAACGGTGAGCCGGTACATCACAGTACAGGACCGGTGATCTGGGGCGAACCCGGCACCAACGGTCAACATGCTTTTTACCAACTCATTCACCAGGGCACGCCACTCATCCCCTGCGATTTCCTGGCGCCTGCGCAATCGCATAATCCAATCGGTGACCATCATCCCAAACTACTGGCCAATTTCTTTGCGCAGACCGAAGCGCTCATGAATGGCAAAACAGCCGCCGAGGCGCAGGAAGAACTGGTAAAACAGGGACTTGACCAGGAGCAGATCAACAGGCTGCTACCCTTCAAGCTGTTTAGCGGCAATAAGCCCACCAATTCATTCCTGGTAAAAAAGATCACCCCTTATACACTGGGGCAGCTCATTGCCCTTTATGAACATAAAATATTCGTACAGGGTGTGATCTGGAATATCTTCAGCTTTGATCAATGGGGTGTGGAACTCGGTAAACAACTGGCCGGTAAAATCCTGCCGGAACTATTATCTGCCGACCAGGTCAGCAGTCATGATGCCTCTACCAATGGGCTGATTAATATTTACAAGAAAATGCGAAAAGATTCGTAGATTGTGTACCTAAACCACAACTTTATGAGAGTTCCGTTACTGGCATTGGGTTGTTTGTTGTTTCAGGCTGCAAATGCCCGGCAGGAAAATATCGTAACGCCTTTGCTTAAAGCCGATACGCTTTCGCGCCCCCTTGCTACCATGATCGACATCAGCGAACCGCAGGCACGTTTGCTGCATACGCTGCCCAATGGCAATAAAGTATATGCTTTGCCACAGGACAATATGCCCTGTGTGGTACCTGAAGTAAAATCCACTATGCCGGTGGCAGGACGCAGTTCTGCTGGTCTGTTTAACTACAATATGCCGGTGATAGGTTTACGCAAAACGCCGCTGGTACCCGGCACTCCGATCAACCCCATGATAACGCCGCAGGGACAAATGAAATCCCTGTCCCCCTTAACTGTCTCGCCCATCAAGCGGGTGATCCCCAAAAAAGCAGCCAGGCCGGTGATACCAAAACCTGAACGCAATAATTAAAGTAAAAACGCCGTCGGTCTGACGGCGTTTTTATTATATACTAATACCTTCCACCTTATACCATCGACCTTCTACCTCAAAAAAAGCTGCTCCCAAGAGGAACAGCCTTCAAATAAGCTATGCAGTTGGTTTAGGTGCTTATTACCATTTATCTACTTCTTCTGAGCTGGTAGCGGCAGGATCTGATTCGGCAGGCGTGGGTGTGACGGCGGCAGCTGCAGACACTTCAGATGCAGAACCGTTGTCGCCCAGGCCATCTACCTCTCCTTCGCCCAGTGCTTCATCATGATTGAAAGCATCGAAATCGAAATCGGGCATCAATTCTGTTTTTACGTAATCAACCGCTTCATTCAAAGCTTTGATGAATTTGTTGAAGTCTTCTTTGTACAAAAAAACTTTGTGCCGGTCATAACCATTGTCATCAAAACGCTTCCTGCTCTCTGTAATGGTCAGGTAATAATCATTACCGCGGGTAGCTCTCACATCAAAGAAGTAAGTCCTTCTTTTACCAGCACGAATTCTTTTGCTGTAGATACTCTCCATTTTCTTGTCGTTATTCTCGTACGCCACGTTCGTAATTTTTACAGATTAATAAAATGCTTAAAGTTTAAGGAGTTACAAATATAGAGATGTTTTTGAAACAGCCAAAAGTGATACGATTTTACTTAAAATACGTGGACAGCATTGTAAAAATGAGAGAGAACAGCTGTTAGTGTCCCGGTTCCATTTCCTGCTGACGGGCATAGAGACTGGCGTAGTAACCATTGGCGGCCAGTAGTTCTGCATGGCGGCCCTCCTCTACTATTTCCCCTTCTTCGAGCACCACAATGCGGTCAAACTCAAGCAGTGAAAATATACGGTGTGTAATGATGATCGCTGTTTTGCCCCGCAGATATTCATTGAGATTGCTGATGATAGCATGTTCCGTACGGGCATCCACCGCACTCAGGCAGTCGTCGAAAATCACCATGGATGGCTGTTTGATCAATGCACGGGCGATGGAGATCCGTTGCTTCTGGCCACCACTCAGTGTCACTCCCCGCTCCCCGATCATGGTTTGGTACCCTTCGGCAAACCCCAGAATATCAGGGTGTACGCAAGCCAGTTGTGCCGCCTGCTCCACGGCTTCCTGGCTGGCTTTCTCCAGTCCGAAAGCAATGTTGTTGGCTACAGTATCGCTGAAGAGAAATACATCCTGTGGCACATAACTCAGCTGTTCTCTCAGTTGCTGTACATCCAGCCGGCGGATGTCGTGACCGTCAACAAGCACGCGCCCCGTTTGCGGATCCATCATCCGCAGCAATAACTGCGCTACGGTGGTTTTGCCACTGCCGGTACGTCCTACAATCGCCACTTTTTCTCCCTTACGGATATGCAGGTCAAAATCCTTCAGAGCCCGGATACCCGTATCGGGATAAGTATAACTCACGGTCTCAAAGCAGACATCTCCCTGTACCTCGTGTGCCAGCGGCTGTTCGGGATTACGGATAGCCGACTCCGTATGCAGAAACTCATTGATCCGTTTCTGCGAAGCGGCAGCCCGCTGTATCATACTGGCCGTAAGACCAATGGCACTCACGGGGAAAGTGAGCATATTCACATACATCACAAACTCTACGATCGTATCCATGCGTACCCCATGCTCATCGTTGATATAATAAAGCCCGCCGATCATGATAGTCAGCAACGTACTTAACCCGATCAGCAGGGTGATGGCGGGAAAATAGATCGCTTCTACCTTAGCCAGTGAGATGGCATTGCTGCGATAGGTTTCACTATTCTTTGTAAAAAAGCCGAGCATGGCTTTTTCCTGCACAAAGGATTTGATGACACGGATACCCGAATAGGATTCCTGTGCATTGGTCGTCAGATCCGACAGCGATTCCTGGATGCGTTCGCTGCGTTTATGGATCGTATTATTGACGTAATAAATAGCCACAGCCAATATAGGCAATGGTGCCAGCGTATACAGCGTAAGCAACGGATCACGCCGCAGCATAAAGAATACGCACAACGAAATAACGGCTACCAGGTTGACGAGGTACATGATGGCCGGACCGGTAAACATACGTACCCGGCTCACATCCTCGGCAATACGGTTCATGAGATCGCCCGTACTGTGGCGTTTGAAAAAAGTGGAGTCCAGCAGCTGGTAATGATCATAGATCTCATTTTTCTGATCATACTCGATATGCCGGCTCATGACAATGATAGTCTGCCGCATGAGGAAAAGAAAGAACCCGCGGATGAGCGCCAGCAACAGGATAATAATACCACAGACCGCCATCACCCGCTCCCACGAAAAACCGCTGCTGTTGAGCCAGTGAATAAGCCTGTCGACCAGCACATCATAATCCGGATCGGTGTCGCGGGGTGTATAACCCGGTAGCTGCAATACGCGCTGTACATAATCGATCACATACCCGGTTATCTGCGGAGCAAGTACGCTGAAATAGTTAGACAGGAAAATAAACAGGATACCGATGGATAAACGGACCCTGTACTTCCAGAAATATTTGTTGATAGCGCGTAAATGCCTCATTGGGGCTGCAAGGTAGTGAATAAGGTCGTAGAAGGAAGGTTAAAAAGGTAAAGGGTGGAAGGCAAAAGGTAAAAGGCAGAAGGTTAAAGGAAAACTGTATTACCCAAAACTCACCTTATGCCTTCCACCCTTTACCTTTTACCCTTTACCTTTTTCCTTATCCCCCTTTCCCTGTTTTTTCTTACTTTCAGCACCTTCAATTCACATCAAACATGAGAAAGGCACTATTTAGCGGCATCCTGGCCCTTGGTTTTTATTCGCTCCATGCGCAAACCAACCCGGCATGGGAAAACATCTTTCAGCACATCAATACCGAAGTACAATCCAACTCCAAAGTGTACAGTACGCTTCAGGAGGCCACCGGTACGATCGGCCACCGGCTTACCGGTTCTGCCAATGGAGCAAAGGCAGAAACCTATGCCTATAACCTGCTCAAAAGTTATGGTTTCACCGATGTAAAATATCAGCCTTTCGAAGTAGAAAGCTGGTCAAGAGGTACACTGGCAGTAAGCATTGGCAACAGTGCTACTGCACTGGACGCCGTCAAATCCGTCTCGCTGGCCCACTCTCCTGTCAAGGCAGACCTTACTGCCGAACTGGTAGACATGGGCAATGGTCTCGACAGTGACTACCTGGCCCGGCCTGGTGTTGCCAAAGACAAGATCGCCCTCGTATACCTGGGCACGCTGCCCGGTACACAGGGCCGCAGCCTGCACCGTTCCGAAAAAACAGCGATCGCAATTAAATATGGTGCCAAAGGCATTATCGTTATCAACACTGTCGATGGCGGCACACTGCTCACCGGTACTGCTTCCGTGACCGGGAAGCTGATTCCCATCCCCGCCGTGTGTATCGGCAAAGAGGACGGCATGCGGTTAAAAGAGCAACTGAAAAATGCAACACTTTTCAGCCGGATCAACATGACCAACTTCTCCGGCATGATCAAGGCGCGCAACGTCATCGCCACGATAAAAGGCAGCAGCCTGCCCAATGAAAAAATCGTAGTAGGCGGCCACCTCGACAGCTGGGACCTGGCCACCGGTGCCATCGATAATGGTATTGGTTCTTTTTCTGTACTGGATATGGCCCGTACATTCCAGGCGCTTAAACTCAAACCCAAACGCACGATCGAGTTTGTGATGTTTATGGGCGAAGAGCAGGGCCTGCTTGGCTCCAAGGCTTATGTAAAAGCCGCGATCAAAAACAAAAGCATTGACCAGATCCGTTATATGCTCAACTATGATATGACCGGTGATGTACGCAGCTACTCATCTTCTGTACCCGAAGCCAAAGACCTTTTTCAATCCATTGGCGGCATGGCACAGAAAATAGATACAGCGTTCACCAATGGTTTCTCCAGCCGTGCCGGCCTGCATAGCGATCATCAGCCGTTTATGCTGCAGGGCATCCCGATTGCAGGTGGCGGTGGTGGCCGTGGCAGCGGCAATGGCCCGGCCGGATGTTATCATGCCGACTGCGACAATTTTGACCTGGTCAACAGCCAGCAATCACTGAAGAATACCGTTAAGTTTTCTTCCATGCTGATCTATGGCCTGGCCGATGTACAGACGATCCCCGCCCGTAAACTTACCGATGCGGAAACCAAAGAGTTTCTCCTGAAACATAATCTCAAAGAGCCACTGGAGCTCGAAGGCGAATGGCGATGGAAAGATTAGTATACTAATACGAAAAAATACAGGGATGATCTTTGGTCATCCCTTTTTTATGCTCCTTATTATTTGGTGTTGTGTAAAAAACAGAACCGATCTGCCCGTTTCCTGCTTTTCATTCTTTCTTTCACTCAATTCACTACAAAGGCTATTTTCTTCGCCTGAAGAGTGGATTAGGTTTGCGCCGTAAAAAATCAATACAATGTCTAAACTATTTATTTTTCCGGCGGTCTTCTTTTCACTCTTGTTAGGTGCATGTGAAAAAGACAAGGCAGACTCTTATGGCGATGGCCCTAAAACAACTGTATCTGAATCTTTTCAGGGCATGTGGATGTATGGCAGTTTTTCTACCACCGAATACTGGAGCCAGAATCCGGCCGATTATCTCGGTAATGCATTCGAGTTGGCAATCGCATTCAAGTTCAATGCCAATGGTACCTACGAGCAGTATTTTACATCGCGTACGGTTACCAGCGGTATCAGTACCTATCATCAGTCACTCAGTCGTGGCACAGTTGAAATAAACGAAGCCAGTAAGACTATTGTTACCCATGCTGCCAACGCTCATTACAAGCAGACAAAGAACAATCAGACCATTCAGGACCGTGACCTCGACAAAAGTGAGATCACTGCCACCACTACGTACACGTACGAACTGGATACCGCACCCAACGGTACGAAGATGATTAAACTGAAACTGAACGGTACCGGCAATGCGCTGGAGTTTCTGAAGAAATAATACCGCTAAAATGAAACGGATAAGTAACCAGCCGATCGGTTAGTTACTTATCCGTTTTAACATCGTCTTAGTTGACCGGGCTTTTTGTTATCTAAAAGTAACCCGCTGATCTTATATCCTCAATCAGCCCCGGCTGCTGAGGCTGCCAGCCGGTTATGTGCATGGTTTGTGCAGCATCAGCCGTACAGTCCATCTGTGCAAAATGACTGAACCACCCGAAATGATCTGTCGCTTCTGCCGCTGTCTTATTTACCAGGGGCACGTCGAGCCCCTTTCCGATAGCAGCCGCAATCTCGTGAAATGGAATACCGCTTTCCGCCACAGCATGAAAGATCTTTTGTGAAGGCTGCTGCTCCACAACCAGGCGATACAATACTGCCGCATCCAGCCGATGCACAGCGGGCCACTGATTAAGACCTTCACCGATATAAGCAGATGCACCCTTTTTGCGGGCCATATCGATCAGCATCGGTACAAAACCATGATCACCCCTGCCATGCACGCTCGGTGGCAAACGCAGCAGGTAAACATCCACACCGTCATCAGCTGCAGCACGTGTCGCCTCCTCGGTTGCCACCCGGGGCATCTGCTGCGAATCCGCCGCCGGCGAGTCGGTCTCCGTCACCGGCCGGTTCAGGCCACTCAGCAAACCAATGCCGCTGGTGACTACCAGTGGCCGCGAAGAGCCGGCCAGTGCGGCAGCAAGCGCAGCAATCACCCGGCGATCGGCCTCACAGTTTTCGCGGAACTTTGAAAAATCGTGATTGAATGCCGTATGGATGACCGCATCACAGGTGGCGGCTCCTTTTTTAATACTATCCAGATCGTCCAGGTTGCCACGATACACCTCCGCTCCGGACGCGATCAGCTTTTGAGCTCCTTCTTCTGAACGAGCCATACCCAGCACACGATGGCCGGCGGCGACGAGTTCCTGTACAACAGCGGAGCCTACAAAACCCGAAGCTCCTGTTACAAATACATGCATATATATTGATTTTTTACAGGCACGAAGTTCCATTAGCCTGCGTGCGCAAACATGGTCATTTGACCAAAATCTGCTTTAACGGGCCCACTGGCCGTGGCGAATGCGGGTTAGCGTCTTGAGGGAGATGCCCAGGTAAGCCGCAATCATGCGCAGCGGCAGGCGGGCGAGTAAGGACGGATTGGTCCGCACAAACTCTTCGTATTTTTCTTCAGGAGTGGCGCTCAATGCTGTCTGCAACCGGTGACGGCTGATGTAGATATTGCGGGAAATAAGTTGCTCGGCATATTTTTTCAGTGGCGGTAATTCGGCCAGCAGCCGGTCAAAATCGTTTTTGTGCCAGAGTAAAACCTCGCTGTTTTCAACGGCAGAGATATAGTACCGTGAAGGGATCTGCTGATCATAACTTTCGGCATCCAGTGTCCAGTTCATTTCAGGCGAAAACTGCAGGATGGTTTCATTGCCGTCATCCGAAACACTGTATGTTCGCAACAGCCCTTTTATCACAAAAATTTTATGACGACAGATCTCTCCTGGCCTAAGCAGCAATTCATTGCGCCGTAGTGTACGTACGGCGGCTCGTGACCGGGCCTGCAGGAGTATTTCTTCATCCAGGCCTGCCTCATTGCGGAGATACTGTTCGAATAGGTCTGTCATTGACAGGTCAAAGGTAGTGAAGTAAGTGTCAAAGCCGAATGGCTATCTTTTCGGATATGCCTCCTGCAAATGCTGCATCGCCACACGTACAGCCTGGTCAAAAGATTTATTTACAGCAGGGTCTTTATCCCATATCCGCAGTTCCTTTACAAGAAAGGGTACATAAATAAAACCTGCTTCCTTCGCATCTTTCAAAAAGATTTCCGCCCGCGCAGTATCTCCCAGCTTTTCTGCGATCAGGTATTCGCCCACTTTTACAAAATGCTCATACAGGCTCATCTGCCACGAAGGATACGCCCGTTTCGTCATTTCTTCTTTAATCGGTGCATAGAGATACGCAGTGCCTTTGATCAATGTGTCGGGCAACCGGTCTACTGCTGGGTTAGCAAATGAGTGTCCGAACTCATGTATGGCTAATACCTTAATACGTTCCGGGTAATTGAACGCCATATCCGGTTGCAAAGGATCGAAGGATTGAAACCCAAACGGTCCAAATACATTGTAGATCGTCCGGCTGTTCCAGTTTACTTTCCCGAATCCCAGGCTTGTTAAAATATTCAGGCTCGGCACCAGGTAGTAGCCATTGAACGATTGCCGGTAATAATGTTCCATCACCGGCAACAATTCTCCGCCTGGCAGATTCATCTTCACCTGTGCATTGGCCTGCGCGTAATGAGCCTTGTGTTTTTCGAGATACGCGCCAAAATCCACTGCCCGGTAAAGATCATTCAATGCTGCCAGGAATTCGTTTGCTCTTGCTTTTGCTTCAGCGGTATCACCTTTCGGCGAGAATCCACGGATCACCCTGACATCCGTCAGCGAATTGATCCGGGCATTCGGCGCTTCATCCACCTGCAGCAGGAAGTCAACGAAAAAATCATTGTACACCTGTTCGCCCATCAGTTGCCGGTAGAGTTGCATTGCCCGGCAGGTATCATACCCTTTGTACAATTGATAATTTTCTACCGCAAGCGCATACCATTGTCCCCAAGTTGCACGTCGTCCATCGATCACCACCGTATCTTTTCCCGCCATGATATCTGCGCCATTATCCAATTGCATCATCAGCCCAAACAACTCGATATTGGTACTATTCTTCACCGACACCATGGCTGGCTGCACCGCTTTGTAATGAAGCGTATAACCACCTGCTGCTTCGCGTCCGGAAATGCGGACGGTATATTTGCCGGCTGCAGGCGCTGTCAAATACAGGCTTGCGCTATCGGAATGATCGATTTCCTTTTGCCATACTACATGGCTGCCTTGCTGCACGGAAAACGACACCGCGCCCTTATCTGCCTTCACTGCATAATCCAGGAAAAGCAGGTCGCCTTTGCCCAGTTGTACAGGATGCCTGAGCTGAGTATTGAAGGCTGTATATCGCGCCGTATCAATCCCCGGTGTACTGCTCCCCTGCCAATTGGTTACATGCGCATTGCAGGAAGCAAGAAGCAGGCAAAAGAATAACAGCCGGAACATAGTAACTGATTTGACAGCAAGATAGCTGCGCCGTTAAAATTACACTTGTATAAAATTGCTATTTTGCAACCCTGTACTGACTCGGTGTAACCCCGAAATATTTCTTAAATGCATGTGTGAAATGGCTCGGATCATGAAAACCGAATTGGTAGGCGATATCCGCCAGCGGTATATTCTCCAGCAGCAGCTTCTTGGTTTGTGATAGCCTGTACAGCATAATGTATGCCTGCGGGGTAATACCCTTCGCCTGTTTGAACAAGCGGATAAAATGAAAGAGGCTCAGGTGAAATTGTTTTGCCAGCCATTCGGTGTCGATCACCTCGGCCGACCGGCTCTCAATGATCTCATCGATCAGCCCAAAATTCCGTTCGATCCGCTTTCCTTCATACGGGCGTGTAGCATATTGCACAAGCCCCTTTAGCGATGTGGCAGATCCTCCATGGAATACTTTTTCCAACTGCCGGAATAAGACCGGATCATCGATCACCCGCTCCAGCGCTTCAACCTTTTGTCCCTGGCTAAAATAGGCCAGCACATCGGGGTTCACATAAAGCGTCCGATAGCTATACCCGGTCTCACTCAATGAATAATTGCGGTGCACTTCATTTGCCTGCGTAATACTAATCGATCCTGCCGGGGCAATAAAGGCCTGCCGGGTGTTATGCAGTATCTCGGTTCCGCCCGTGATCAGCGACACACAATAGTAGTCATGAAAATGAAAGGGGAAATAATCATTTTCGTTTTCGGAAGAGAATAATTCCAGGTTATCCAACTCATCCAGCCGTTTAAAGTCGAAATTGGCCATACCGGGAAGATACAAAAAACCGGCTGGTCAACGGGGCTTTGGAATACCTGCCAGCCCGACCTCAGTTAACGCAGTCTTTCGTCCTCTCCTTTCGTTTTTTTAGTTTATCCAGTACAAAACATCAGGGGTCTTAATAAAAGAGTTTGTCGGAATTCACCCCTAAAGTTGTCGTTTTTGCACCGCGCAGAATCATAAAATGCGCTGACCTTTGTATTATCACCAACAATCAAACTAAACCTGCGAACTTTATGAAAAGTATATTGAGACCACGGAATCTTATTAAATTATTCCTAAGCGCAATCATTATGACCGCAGCATCTTCATCAAATGCACAACAGATCAAACCGACCAGCAGTGGCTATGCACCGGCTAATGGCATCAAAGTTTATTACGAAGTATATGGCGACGGTAAGCCTATCGTTTTACTTCATGGTGCTTACTACACCATTGAATTGAATTGGGGGCAATTAATACCTGAATTGGCAAAAACAAGAAAAGTAATTGCGATCGAATTGCAGGGACACGGGCATACACCTTTTTCTGATAGAAAATTATCACGGGCAACTTTGGCCAGCGATGTGGAGAAAGTAATGGATTATCTGAAAATTGACAGTGCAGATATAGCAGGATATAGTTTTGGCGGTCAGGTTGCCTACCAGTTTGCCATACAAAGTCCTAAACGATTGAGAAAACTGGTCATCATTTCTTCTGTCTATAAAAGTGAAGGCTGGGTACCCGAAATAGCCGGTGTATTTAAAGAAATGAAGCCGGAGCATTTTGCGAATTCGCCTCTGCAAGCCGCCTACGATGCGGTGGCACCCGATAAAACAAAATGGAATGATTTCGTGACACAGATGATTGCCTCGGCCGGGGAGCCATTCAATATGGGCGACGACAATATTGCCAAAATCACCGCACCTGTCTTGATCATCTCAGGCGACAATGATGGCATGGATAAAATCGAGCTGGCAAAAACATATAAATTGTTGGGAGGAGGTGTTGCTGCCGGGCTGCAACCAATGCCAAAATCACGCCTGGCCATTGTTCCCAATCAAGACCACGTCAGCCTGATGAGTCAGACAAAAGTAATAGTTGACTATTTAGATAGTTTTTTACAATAACCACCGCAATCGGATTATAGAAATAAAAAGGAAAAAACAAATAATTGAGGTAAAGTGGAAGGGCCTGGTTTTTCACTTTATCACTATAAAACAAAAAGCGCTGATTTTCAGCGCTTTTTGTTTTCTGGCGGAGAGAGAGGGACTACCCTCCCACTCTTAACACGCTCATAGCCAATATCTTAAAGTGAAAGTAAAATAACATTCATTGAATCACTCACTCTCACTTTTCTTTCTTTATTTATTTCGCAAATTCTACACCTAAGATATGAAATATTAGAAGGAAATGTTGCTTTCAATAATAAAGGGTGATATTATATTAAAACACTGAAAGAAAATCTTAATAACTCGAAACCGCCAAAAGTCCAAAAGATTCCATTTAACTTTTTTGAAGGGTGAAATTTAGACAACAGTCTTACAGCTTTAAAGCCCTGGTAAAGCAAAGGTAAAATGTACGGTTTCAAAGCAGGGTCATATTACTGAATACCATTTGTTCTACCTCTCGATTTTTAATCGCCCTAGCTACCTCCAGGCACTGCTTTGCCGTATTCTTTGCATTTTTAGTGTCGCCAGTATAGATATACAACGACATTAAATTGCTTAAAAGCTGACATTCCCCCTGACGATCTCCAATACTTTTCTTTATTGAGATACCATCGAGACAGCAGGTAATAGCTCGTTGCGTATCGCCTAATTGGAAGTAGGTATAAGCAATAATTCCAAGCTGACTACTTTCTGCCTGCATATTACCAAGCCTCCTTGAAATTGTTAACGCTTTTTCAAGAAATGCTTTTGCACTGGCAAAGTCGCCAACCTGATTATAGCAGTTAGACATATTTCCTAGAATGTTACTAATGCTATTTTCATCCTTATCGATTTCAGCATGCTTAAGCGCTTCTAAGTGAGCTATGATCGCATTTTATTATCTCCTGTCCTATGAAACCAATTACCTAATGCTTGTAGCTGAGCCGATAATCCTGACCAAAAAATTGAACTAAAAACGTTCTGTTCAGAAATCCTGAACGATCACCAAGCCCTTGCCAGGGAACAGGCAGACTATAAGAATTTACCGCAAGTTTCTTCAGTCAGTCAAAAGGAGATACTGGAGAATCATTTAGCGATTAAAAGGGATGTGCAGACCATTGTTGAAACGGAAATGGAAAGGATGCTGGACACGCCGGAACTGACGGATTTGATAATTAGGAAGAATTTTTCTTAGCATAAATTACTCATTATGTATGATTTGCAAAATAAAAGAACATTTTATTAACACCTGGCCAACCACATACACTTGATAAAAATAAATTGTATAATTTTGCGTATTATACTGTATAATACATCAATATGAGTGAAGAAAATCTTAGTGCCAAAGCAAAAGAAGCATTAAAACATCTAAGGACTTTCATTATGCAATATGGAAGAATGCCTTCAACTAGGGAGTTAATGAAAGAGATGAAATATAAGTCGCCTCTTTCGCCCATGCTCTTATTAAATGAATTGGCAGCAAATGGTTTTCTGGAAAAGAAGATGGACGGAGGCTACACCCTATTAAAAGATTTAACCAATGGTGAAAGCGCAAGAACTGTTGCTATTCCATTGGTAGGCGTGGCTTCTTGTGGAGCACCGATACTTGCTCAGGAAAATATTGAAGCGATGATTCCTGTTTCAACACGGCTCGTAAAAGCAGGTTCAAAATATTTTTTATTACGAGCTAAAGGTGATTCTATGAATGAGGCAGGAATTAATGACGGTGATTTAATTTTAATCAAACAGCAGCCAACTGCCAATAATGGGCAAAATGTGGTTGCGTTAATTGATGATGAAGCCACTATCAAAGAATATCAGCATAAAGGTCAGTATGTGACCCTCATTCCGAGATCGAATAATGTAAATCATCAACCCATTATCTTAACCGAAGATTTTCAAATTCAGGGAATAGTAGTGGCAACGATTCCTAAGTAACTAATTAAAATTTAAAAATATGGCAAGCTATCACGTTTCAAAAGACAAAGACACTGGAAAATGGAATATTCAAAAAGAAGGCGGAGCAAAGTCCAGCGGCTCGGCTGATACTCAAAAAGAAGCTGAAAAAATTGCAAAAGGGTATGCGGCAAATTCTGGCGGTGGAGAAGTAAGGATTCATGGCTTGGACGGGAAGATCAGAGATAGCGATACCGTAGCACCAGGCAATGACCCCAGCAATGTAAAAGATACCAAACACTAATAATGATCATACAGTTCTTTGAATTGTGGTCAAATAATAAAAACAAATTCTATGACTTTACTTGAATGTATTAGCGGTCTTATTGATAACATATCTGTAACCGACAGGCAGGAAGAGAATATTGAAGGTTCACTTTCTAATTTGGAAGGTCATCTTAAAGATGAAGACAATGATTTGCATGTGACGAAAACGTTTACAAATGGGTCTTACGAAAGGGATACCATTATAAGGCCGCTAAATGACATTGATCTATTTGCTGTACTTGACCGTGAAGCCTGGAAAGACGAGAGCGGCAATCTCCCTAATCCACAAAGTGTTCTGACTAAAATAAAAAACTACCTCAATGATCAGGCTGATTATGAAGGTAAAGTCAGTCAGGACAGACCTTGTGTGACAGTAAAGCTAAGCGATAAGAACTTCGATGTATTACCAAGTTTTGAAGAGTTTGGCGGAGGGTATTTGATTCCAAATTACGACCTGAAATCATGGACGTATTCTTATCCAGAACAATTAACGACGAACCTTGACGCTATTCACCGGCAGAGAAGCTATAAGGTTAAACCAACCATTAAGGCTGTCAAATACTGGAACAGAGAGAAGGGGAAATTGATTCCTTCTTACCATATTGAAGAGGCTGCAATTAATATTTTCTCTGTGAACGATTTTACCAACTTCGAGCAATCAATACGGCTATGGTTCAATAATGCGGAGTATTACCTTCAATCCAATAAGTTTAAATCAAATGACGACTATACTACGTCAATCAACAGAATTAAGAAAGTTAAAGGCAAATTAAACGAAGCGAAAGAAAAATATGATGACGGCAAGGAAGATGAAGCAATTCAAATTTGGAAGGATGTGTTTGGTAAAGAATTTCCTACTGCTGACGAAGATGAGGCCAAAAATTTTTCTAAGTCACTTTCAGAAGGTAGTTTAAAGATTTCTGCTGCTGGTACATTGTCTACGACTGTCGGAACAGCTATATCCGCATCTAAAGGTTTTTTTGGTGACATTTCTTAAGAAGAAATATTACAACTCTGATATCCAGATTGGTGCAATGAAAAGCCGCTATCCTCAGTTTAAAGTGAAAAAACGGGGACAGTATGATATTGAGTTTATTGGTGACATAATTGTAAAACCTATATTCCCTGTTTATACTGTTTCTATAAATTATAGAGGCAATTCAAGGCCGCTGGTGAAGATTATAAAACCGGAGCTGGTGGAAGATCCGCCTCACTTTTATAAAGAAAGTCAGTCTTTGTGCCTCTATCATCCTAAGAATTTTCATTGGGGAAAAGAAAAACTTATAGCAAAAGACATTGTGCCTTGGGCTGCGGCCTGGATATATTTTTATGAGGTTTGGTTGCAAAAGGGTGTTTGGTATGGTCCGGAGGCAGAGCATGAAAATGATTTACTAAAAGCCGAAACAAATTGTTTATGAGATTGAGAATCGTTCCATATAGTGTTTCTTATAAGACTGTAGAGACGCTTAACAAGAGAGCAGATATTTTGCTTTATCTTTCCACGGCTTTAAGTATAGCTATTAGCCTCCTTGGGTATTTCAATTTACTTCCAGATTTGAAGGATGTGTTGATAGGTATTAATATATTTTTTATCAGCATTTACGCATTTCTCGATAATCGGGCCCATTATATTTTCACCAAAGCCGAAATGAAACGCAGGCTTGATTGGTTGGATAATTCTTTTGGAACTAATTTTTCTGGTAAGAAATCACAAGGCTATTTCACCAATGAACATCTTTCTCCTGGTCTTTATAAACTTGCAGTTAATTGCTTTGAAAACAGCTACCACACTCAATTCATTATCTCTAAAATGCTTGGGCGTATTATTCTGCAAACAGTAATTATAATACTAATTTTTATTGCTTCGGCATATATTGGAAATAGAGAAATTGTCCGCCTGTTTTTTGAACTGGCATTACCTGCTCTTTTATTGCAGAAATTAATCAAAGTAATATACTTTTCGTCCAGAATGGTAGAAGTTCAGGATCGGTTTAAATCACTATTCAATGACTTAATGCAATTCGGCTTTGAGAATAAAACTGCTGAAGCATTGAGAGATATTCTGGAATATGAAACAGCACTTTCCTGGGCATCTACTCCACTTAATTCTAAGATTTTTACAAAATATCAAGATGAATTAGCCAAAGAATGGGAAGAGTTGAAAGCAGAATATCAAATAAAGGCAGATTGATATGGATATTGGGCTAAATAATCATTTAAGACGCATTTCTTCTGACTTGTTTATTAAATATTCCAGTGTGGAGCGGGAAAAAATTGACAAATCGGTTAACAATATTATTGATAAATTGGATGAATACTTTGACGATGAAATTGATGAATCGATTTTGTTTGGATCATACGCAAGAGATACCATCTTGCCGAGACGATTTGACCCAAATTCTGATATTGACATATTGATACAGTTTAATACAGATGATTACGACAAACTGAAACCTGAAAGTTATAGAAGCCAATTAAAAAGGTTTGCACAGGATAACTATCCTTATTCAATCGTTGTTAAGGATCATCCTTCAATAGTTCTCGAACTAAATCATATCAAGTTTGATCTGGTTCCTGCAATTTTTGATAAAGGATTCTTTTATGATAGTATTGAAATTCCAAATAAAAATGGTGGTTGGATGGAAACAGAACCTGATAAGTTTAATAATGACCTCAAATCAGTAAACGCAAGATATAATTCCATAGTTAAGCCTATAATTCGCCTTGTTAAGTACTGGAACGCTTCTCACGGTTATCCATATTTTTCCTTTGAATTGGAGACTGCTATTGCCGATATGGATTTCAGTAATGACAATCTGGAGAGTGGATTTTTGTATGCAATTACAAAAATGCCAGTTGATAATTTACCAGATTGGGCAGCTAAAAAAGTCGATGTCCTGAAATCTGATGCAAAATGGGTAAAAGAGTATTTGGAACGAGAAGAAATTTCAAAAGCCAAAAAATCTTTGGAAAGGATATTGCCGAGTTTCTTGTAATATGACTACATTGACAGTTCCATTATTTTACTTCTCTTCGACAAAGTAATTAAGGCTGCCGATTTTACTGAGGTTATCCCGGAGATGATTAGATTTATTTCCAGGATCATCTTGATCTAAAGTAACCATGCCTATACCTGACTTTATCTGTTCTGATTCTATATCGTCTACAATAACCTTTATTCTTTCCCGTATCTTGTAATAAGAGTGAGAAATGGATTCAACTTCCGCCAAAGTTATTTCCGAGATAATAAACCGATGTATTACTCTGTTGCGATCTTCGTACAGGACGAACAATTCATCGAACAATTCGCCATTAATAATTCCTAAGTCTTTGGATTTCTTGTAAACATCCTTTTCAGATTTCTTCTTATCATTTCTTCCCTGATAAATCCATTCTTTTTCTATCACATCATTTCCATTCAGAAGTTGAAGTTTTAATACAACAGCTATTCTTAGTAAAGAATCAATCTGATTTGAAAGGAGGCAGGTTGCTTCAATAAATGCCTTATTGTCAAAAGCTCTTTTCAGGATGGTATTTGTCGCCCCAATTCCCTGTAAGAACATTTCAAAGCGATACGAGTTCAACTCTCTCTCCCGAAACTCCTGTGTCAGTAATCTAAAAGAAGAAATCACTTGGAATACGGTCGGTAGTTTTTCTTCTTCCAATCTTTTATACATTTTTTTATCCAACACGGTTTCGTAAGTGCAGGTAAAGAGGATCAACTCATTTCCAATAATTGTGTTCCAGATTTTAGTTACATAGCAGCCTTCCTCTGTTTCATCAACTTCATCAGGCCGCTCCCGCAAATCAAAATGCTCAACCGGTATTTGAGGTAAATAGCCAAGTAGCTTTGCAAGCTCACTCTTTTCAGATTCAGATATGCTACTAATAGAGATTTGAAAAGAAGTATCATTCCAAATCTCTGTGCTATCAAATGTATGTATCCGATCATCATGTAGGTTATACCTCCAGTCAAAAGGCACGGTTATTTCAAAAATGGCTTCGCCATCTATAAATCTCCTAAACAGTTGTGGTTGCATTTAGCAAAGCTACATAATTATTCAAGCAGCATTTTACATCCTGCCATACCCATCAGATATGGTTTATATTCCTAAATATCCAATCTCTCTCTTTTTATAACACTTTCCAATTCTTCCGGTGAGGGCAGGCTTTCTTTAAAACTATCCGGTAATAAATGGGTAAGTTGGTATTCTGCTATACCAATGGGGTTCTTTAAGCCTTTTAGAGAATATTCTGCGACTATACTGGATTTACTTTTACAGATTAATAGCCCAATCGAAGGGTTGTCCGTTGAGTGCTTTAATACTTCGTCAGCAACATTCAAATAAAAGTTCAATTTGCCTGCATATTTAGGGATAAACTTTCCAGTCTTTAATTCCACAACAATAAATGAACGAAGTTTGATATGATAGAATAAGAGATCAATAAAAAAATCTTCCTTTTCTACTGTTACTCTGTATTGTTTACCCAAATAACTAAAGCCGGTTCCGAGTTCTAACAAGAATCGGGTAATATGGTCAACCAAAGTTTATACTATTTCGAACCACTTAACCATTTGGTAATTAATTCTTAATACAAATAAGTAATCATCACTAATAACACTTTTCTAAAATATCGAACTAAAAAAGCCTTCAAGTTCAACGACTTGAAGGCTTTTTTAATTTTCAGCGGAGAGAGAGGGATTCGAACCCCCGGACCTGTTACAGTCAACGGTTTTCAAGACCGCCGCATTCGACCGCTCTGCCATCTCTCCGGCGCAAATGTAAGGGCGTAATAATTCCTAACAAAAAAGTAACGAAGATTTTTTTGAGTTTGAAGCTGTAAATAAAGAGATTAGACGAAAAATCGGGTAAATGTGATTCCACCCGGCCACTTCTGGCTACCGGTTTTTTGGTACATTTGCCGGGTCATTAATAACTATGAACAAAAAGAATTCCCTTTCGCCTCCCACCCTGTAACATTCCTTTCGGATGTTGGCTGATGCAAAGCGTTGTTTTGCCATCGGCAGGTTTTATTTCCCTGATAATTCATTCTTGTAAAGCATTCATCCCTGTCCGGGGTGAGCAGGTGATTCTTTATGAAAAAATCATACTTATTATTACATATAGCTGTAGTACTGGCCGGCTTTACCGGCATTTTCGGCAAACTTATTTCACTCAATGAAGGGCTCCTGGTCTGGTACCGGGTGCTATTTTCTTTCATCTGGCTGTTCTTTATCGTGAAACTGCTTAAGATCAGCACCGCTATCACTGGCCGGGAAAAATTCAACATAGCCCGGGTTGGCATGCTCATCACCATACACTGGGTATTCTTTTATGGCAGCATCAAATACTCCAATATCTCTATCGGGGTGGTCTGTTACAGCCTGACCAGCTTTTTTACTGCCATCTTTGAACCGTTGATCAACAGGAAAAAATTCGTTTTTTCTGAACTGTTGCTGAGCCTTCTTACCCTGCTGGGTATAGCCCTCATCTTCCATTTTGACGCTTCGTACCAGTTGGGGATCATGCTGGGGGTCGTGTCTTCGGCCTTTGCGGCACTCTATACGATCTACAACGAACGCTTGGTCAGAAACTATGACAGCAAACTGATCAATTATTATCAAATGATCGGAGGTACCGTTGGCCTGGGGCTTTTAATGCCGTTATACCTTCATTACTTCCCGGCAGAGCAGCTCATACCCGGCCCGACAGATATTTTTTACCTCCTGCTGTTATCCCTGTTCTGCACGGTTGGACTGTATGTGCTCTTTGCAGAATCCCTCAGGAGAATACCGGCTTTTACCGTCAATCTCAGTTTCAACCTCGAGCCTATCTATGCTATTATTATGGCATTTCTGTTCTTTGCCGAAGGCAAACAGGTAAATGCATCATTTTATATAGGATTGTTCCTGGTAGGCGCTTCCGTCATTCTGCAAACCATTATTTCCCTCCGGAAAAAACGTATACAGCCGAAACCGGCTTCCTGAATAAAGAAAGAGGGATGACCGGCGGTCATCCCTCTTTCTTTATAGTATACAACAGATAATAATCCCTGCTTATTCGGTACGCAAGCTCTTGACCGGATTGGCCAGTGCTGCCTTTATTGCCTTTACATACACGGTGATAAAGGCAATACCAAAGGTGATCAGTGCCGCCAGGGCAAAGACCCACCAGTTGAGCGGCGTTTTATAGGCAAATTCCTGCAGCCAGCTATTCATTACCCAATACCCCACCGGCAATGCGATACAGGTGGCTATGATAACCGGTTTCAACAGGTCTTTTGACAAGAGGAGAACGATACCCTGTACCGAGGATCCCAATACCTTGCGTACCCCGATCTCCTTGAAACGCTTGATAGCGGTAAACGAGGCCAGGCCAAATAACCCCAGGCAGGCTACAAAAATAGCCAGCATGGCAAATACCGATAAAACGGTTTGCTGGCGGATATCCTTTTTATACAGATCATCAAACTGCTGATCCAGGAAACTATACTCAAACGGATAAGCAGAAGCCACCTTTTTGTATGCTTTTTCCACTACCGCAATGCTGCCCGGCAGATCACCGGCATTCAGCTTTACCGCTATTACCCTTCTGTCCATATTCGGCGCAATCACCAGCGGTTCGATATCATTTTTCAGGGATTGGAAATTGAAATCCTCCACCACCCCGACTATCTGGCGTCTCGCCGTATCACGTATGGAATTCTTGATCCATTTGCCAACAGACTGCTCCGGTGTCCATCCGAGCCTGGTGGCAGCTGTTTTATTGATCAACACTGCCTTTGTTGTATCGGTTGGAAAGGATGCGGAAAAATCCCTTCCGGCAATCATTTTCAGTCCCAGCGTTTTTACAAGTTCAAAATCGGCAAATTCGGTGCGTGCATTCCAGCGTTCGGCATGATCCTCCACTTCAAACATATGACCATCGAAGAATCCACCGGGCTCTCCCGACATTGCAGACACCGACTGTACGCGGCTTTCCTTGCCCAACTCGTTTTTAAAGGCCCGCAGGTTGGCATAGATGTCGTTGTTGTCGATACGTATCAGCATGGTCTGCTCCTGGTTATAACCCAGTTGCTTGTTCTTGATAAAACTCATTTGCTTGGTAATGACGATGGTCCCCACGATCAGGAAAACCGAAATGCTGAACTGCACCACTACCAGTGCCTGCCTGAAGGATGAACCGCCTTTTCCTAAACGCAGCCGGCCTTTGAGCGCCTGTATCGGTGAGAAAGCCGACAAGAAAAAAGCCGGATAACTGCCAGCCAGGAAACCGGCAATAAGGATAACTCCCAAAAGGAAAAGATAAACAGGCGGTGTGCTCCAGGAAGCGATCAGCGAATACCCAAGCAGTTCATTATACCAGGGCATTACGAGCAGTAACAGGCCTACAGAAAGTATACAGGAAATGAGGGTCAGCAAAACCGATTCGCTGATAAACTGCCATATAAGATTGTTGCGCAACGCACCCAGTACCTTACGCAGGCCCACTTCTTTGGAACGCTCTGCAGCACGTATGGTAGAAAGGTTGATAAAATTGATACAGGCAATCAGCAAGATCAGTGCAGCAATGGAGAGAAAAATGTATACCACCGTTCTATCGCCATGTTTTACCCCGTCAAAAGACTCATCGCTGAGGTAAACATCCTTAAGCGGAGTGATAGACAGGGTAAAATTAAATCCATATTTGCGCATATCGCTGCCCATGTATTTTTCCATAAATGCGGGCAACTGCTTTTCGATCTGGGCCTCCGTTATTTGAGGTGCGAGTTTTACATAGGTATAAATGCCGTTGTTGCTCCAGACGGTCATCCAACTTCTGTCCTTATAGTTTTCGAGCGGAACGATAATATCAAACTCCAGGTGTGAATTGGATGAAATGTCTTTTGCAATACCCGTCACCTTCAAAGGCAGATCCTTGTCCATCATCACGGTCTTTCCCATGGCATCATCCACATTTCCAAAATACTTTTTGGCAACGGTCTCTGCGAGTACAATACTATGCGGATCCCGCAAAGCGGTCTTCGGATTGCCTTTCAGCAACGGAAAAGAAAAGAAACTAAAAAAATTGCTGTCGGCGTTGATGATCTTTGTTTCATGAAAAGACCGGTCACCGATGGTGATCAGGTTATCATTCTGATTGACACGGATCATTTCTTCCACCTGTCCTTTGAATTCATTCTCGAGCGCCGGTCCGTACATGCCAGACAGGTAGGCCACACTTCTGGATTTTCCTTCGCTCTCAAAACCACGCATGACCCGGTAGATACGGGCGCCGTCTTTATGAAAATTGTCATGGCTGAATTCATTCACGATGAAAATGAAGATCATCAGGCAGACAGTAATACCGATTGTTAGTCCCAGGATATTGATAAGTGTAAGAACTTTATTCTTCCTTAGATTGCGCCAGGCGGTTTTGAAATAGTTTTTAAACATAATGGGAGTTGATACGTGAACAATAGTGAAAGCACAGTTTCGGCTCACACGCACAATTGGCCAATATTTATGCCGCCAGTATAAACAGCTGTTTACAAGACACTTGCATATGTTATAAAGTATCAGAAACTGTACGGAAATGAACGCCGGGTGTACGGATTTGTTACACCCTGTGTCAGTATCACCGATACAGGCATAGTAATATAGTTGGCATGTAAACCCATGGTATATGATCGGGAGCCAATGACTGATCGCTGTGGAAAATGAGCTATGTACCTAAAAAAACAACTCCGAATTGTTTTTACTTTCCTTCAGTACAAACGTAGTATTGATCGTGCGGATGTTGGCAATCTTCGACAATTTCTGCCGCACAAAATTGTGGTACTCTTCCAGGTCGCGCATATTCACCTTTATCAGAAAATCCACCTCCCCCGACATGTGATAACACTCCTGCACTTCATCCAACTTGATGATCTCGGCTTCAAACTTTTCGGTGCTGGTCTCGCTATGCTGCTTCAGTGTGACCTGGCAAAAGGCAATGACAGAACGGTTCAGTTGTTTCTTGTCCAGTATGGCAACATACTTTTTTATAAAGCCATCTTTCTCCAGTTTACGGATGCGTTCATATACGGGAGAAACAGACAGGTTGAGCAATTCTGCTATTTCTTTGGCACTCTTCTTCGCATCACGCTGCAGGATCTTCAGGATCTTTTTATCGATGGCATCTATTCTTTCCATAAAAACTGACAGTAAAAAAGTCTACTAATAGGATGGAATACCCTCCGGAAAAGGAAAATTTACTCCGTATGGTCAAAAATACAGCAATTATTACTGATAAACCCGCATTTAACAAAAACCAGTAAAGATGAGTGGTAATTTTGTGAGCACAAAACGGGAAACAAACCAAAGCGCATTTCGACAGGCCTGCCATATTATACGAAATGCACCGGTACCACTCAGCCTATTGCAACAGGTGCCTGATACAATTTCCTGAACCACGTTATTGCTGCCCTGATCGCAGACGATGTTTATCGTTGTCTGACATTAACTCATTTGCTCGATTAATTGATAGTATCATGAAAACAAACACTTTTCCACGCACTGCCCTCCTGGTGATACTCGCGTTTGCCAGTATCTACATTGTGTGGGGCTCTACCTTCCTGGCCATTTTATACGGGCTTACCGGTTTTCCGCCGTTTATCCTGTCGGGTCTCCGTTTTTTTACCGCGGGCCTGATCCTCTTTCTGTTCAGCTATTTCAAAAAAGAACGGTCAGCTTCGCTGACTGACTGGAAAAGAAATGGTATTGCCGGTATTCTGATATTGGGTGGTGGCACCGGGCTGGTGGCCTGGGCCGAGCAGTTTACTACCTCTACAGAGGCCTGTGTGCTCATTGCTACTGCACCATTTTGGTTTATCGCTCTCGATAAAGGAAGCTGGAAATATTATTTTTCTAACCGCATTATCCTGTCCGGTCTGCTGATCGGCTTCCTGGGTCTCCTGTTCTTCATGAGCGGAAGTTTTGACGAGGTGCATGCTGCATCCGGTGGCCTGGGTGCCAAAACGCTCGCCTTCGTGGTACTTATCATCAGCAGTCTTTCCTGGGTAGCCGGCTCCCTGTATTCGAAACATAAACCGGCCGGTAGCCCTATGCTGCTGAACGTGGCACAACAATTACTGGTGGGTGGTCTTATCAGTTTTGCCGTAGCCCTGTTTACGGGAGAGTTTCAAGCATTCTCATTTGCGAGCATTCCTTTGAATGCCTGGCTGGGCCTGGGTTACCTGATCGTATTCGGCTCCATCATCGCCTACCTGGCCTATATCTGGTTACTGTCTGTCAGGAACCCGGTACTGGTGAGCACACACGTATATGTGAATCCTATCGTAGCCGTGATCGTTGGTGGCCTGTTTGCCGGCGAGCGTATCAACAGTGTACAGCTCGCAGCCCTCATCATCATCCTGGTAGGCGTTGCACTCATCAACAGCTCTACTTACAGGCCGGGCAAAAGAATGCTGGTAAGAATGCGGCGTATCAATTATCTCTTTTCACGGATGATCAATCCGTACAAGAATATAGTAGGCTGATCCGCAGGGACGCTGTATGCAGCGTCCCTGTGCTATTTTTAGCTGCTCCAGCTGCCTACATTGGTATGTCCCCAGTGCTCCGGGCTGGCATATTTGAAATCCTGTTTGTACCGGTCCGGTATTTCATTCAGAAATGAACCGGTTTCATAGGTAGGAAATATCTCGCTATAGGTAAGCATCGACTGAAAAGAAATGCGCCGGTAAATATGCGAGCGGGTAATATTTTCTTTCCGTTCCAGACCCGATGCCCCCAGCAATTCCACAAAACTTTCAACGGTGTTTTTATGAAAGTTGGCCACGCGGGTTTTCTTATCCTCTACCACCAGCCCTACCGTAAGTTTGGGATTTTGTGTAGCTACCCCTACAGGGCATTTATTTGTATTGCACAGCAATGCCTGAATGCAACCCACCGCCATCATCATGGCCCTGGCAGAATAACAGGCATCCGCACCCAGAGCCATCGCCCTGATAATATGGAAGCTGCTGGTGATCTTGCCGGAGGCGATCAGCTTAATATGTTTGCGGATATCAAGACCGTTGAGGATATTATGTACAAAATCGAGGCCGTCAAGCAGCGGCGCTCCCACATAATTGGAAAACTCCTGCGGTGCAGCACCGGTACCACCTTCGGCGCCATCTACCGTAATAAAGTCAGGATAGGTATCCATTTCTATCATGGCTTTGCAGATACCGATAAACTCACTCTTATGTCCTACACACAATTTAAACCCAACAGGTTTGCCACCCGAAAGTGTACGCAGGTGCTGAATAAACCCGATCAGCTCGCGGGGCGTGCTGAATGCCTTGTGATAAGGTGGTGACGCAACCAGGGTATGCGGCTCCACACTCCTGATCGCAGCAATCTCGGGTGTATTCTTCGACGCAGGCAGAATGCCCCCATGTCCCGGTTTGGCCCCCTGTGAAATTTTTATCTCGATCATCTTCACCTGCGGCAGGTTTGCTTTTTCACGAAATTGCTCTTCGCTGAAATTTCCGTCAGCCGTGCGGCATCCAAAATAACCGGTACCGATCTGCCAGATAATATCGCCGCCATGTTTTAAATGATAAGGACTCAGGCCACCTTCGCCGGTATTGTGCGCAAAACCTCCGATACGTGCGCCTGCATTCATCGCCTCCACGGCATTGGAGCTGAGAGCACCATAACTCATGGCAGATACATTGTAAATACTTGCCGAGTAGGGTTGCGTACAATCTTTGTTACCGATCATGACCCTGGGATCATGATCGAGGTGTTTGAAATCCTTGGGTGCCATAGAATGACACATCCACTCATACCCTTCTGAATATACATCGAGCTGCGTACCAAATGGCATGGTATCGTTTTCCTTCTTTGCCCGCTGGTAGATAGTAGAGCGGTCAATCCGGTTAATGGGTCTGCCGTCAATGTCCGACTCGATGAAGTACTGATAGATCTTTGGCCGCAACTCCTCCATCAGAAAACGCAACCGTCCAAAGACCGGATAGATCCGCATAATGGAATGTTTCTTTTGAAACATATCAAAATACCCCAGACAGGTAAGGCCTGCCACGATGGCCAGGATAACATACCAGTTGGGGTTGAGGTAATAGGCCAGTGCCCAGGTACTGATCAGTACCAGCGTGGACACGAGTATGAAACTCCTTCTCATGTAAGAAAATTTTTATACAACTTAATCTGATACACTCCTGCTCCCCGGTTTTTGCTATATCAATTTATAGAAAAAACAGCTGAAGCATCTTTTTATCTCCCTGCTCCGGGTTAGCCTGTTTGTATCCAACCGGCTAATCCGTTATTCATTCACTACATTTTTGATCACAAACTTTTTTTTGCCCGAAGCCATTTGCCAGCTTACCTGCTGACCGCTGCGGTATCCCATCAGGGCAATGCTGAGCGGTGCAAATACAGACAGGCTGCCTGCGGCCTGGCTGGCCCGGGCCGGTACCACGATTTTGAATTGCTGCAGCCGCTGTGTCTCCAGTTCCTCCACTTCCACGATCGAATTGACACGAACCACATCGCCCGGAATATCCTGTGCATTTTCATGGATCTCGGCCAGTTTCAACTCTTCATATAATTGCTCTGCATTCCTGTTATCGCCCGACATCGGATTCAATTTGGAAAAGGTATAGGTCAGCAGCAGTTCATAATCGCTTTTCAGTAAAATGAGTTTTCTTTTTAACTCCTTCATGATCCTTTGATTTTAATGTAACGCCCGGCCACATTCATTAGCCTTTAAATAAAATAACTCATGAAACCATAGTTGATTTCATTGCTAAAAATGTACCTGGATTTAATAAAAGAAACTGTTCAATACCCCGGGCTACTCAGGAAGCAGGAGGCCGGGGTTTACTGATCAAAGGCTTTGGGAGTGGATAGAAAGAAAAGCCCGGTTTTACCACAGACACATCCCCTCTGCAGTATCGGGAAACTGCAGAAAACAGATGGTGCAGACGTGGTAAATGTGTTATTCATTACGTTGCAAAATTAAGCAATTTAGCGTTGCTGCCGGGTAAAAGATTACCTGGCGTAAACACATCATTTACTTATAAAAAATACCCGCCATGTGATGACGGGTATTTCAGTTATCAGACAGTTCTATGCCGTATTTTGCTGTCTTCAGGCAAATCGTGTAAATGAATGATTTTTCCCGACTGGTACTCTTTATATAAACGAACAAGGTCGTCGCGGGTATCCCCAATAAAAGGGCCATGATTCACAATAGGTACTCCATGTGGCCGGGCCGCATACAATACAAACCGTGCACCTTGCTCGCCGGCCTGCAACCGCAACTCACTTTCTTCGTTGTCCGCTGCCTGATCCATCCAGCCCGACTCCCCTTCACTCACACGGCGTGTAGCATCATTGAGCACCGTGCCTTCCAGTACGTATATAAATCCATTATACCCCGCCGGTAAATACTGCGTGACGTCGGCACCGGGCTTCAGTGTAATGTCGACCAGTGTAAAAGCCGTATGATTTTGCACCGGCGCATGCAGCCCATTGCTGTCGCCACTGTATACCCTGATCTCCCTGTCCTCATTTTTCAGTGTTGGTGCATCTTCCAGCAACAGTTGTTGCCAGAAAGGTTTAGTCCAGCGCTTCTGAGGCGGCAGCGCCAGCCACAACTGCAGGATATGCAGATCGGTGCGGGTAGATATCTCTTCGGTATGAATGATACCGCTGCCGGCGGTCATCAACTCCATACTGCCGCTATGCCAGTCTCTTTCATCTCCCTTGATGACCAGTGTCACTGTTTCAAACCCGGCATGCGGATGTGGGCCACCGGCCGGTTTGCCTCCGGGCAGGTTCAGCCGGTCATCCATAAGCAATATGAACGGATCGGTATGGGTAAAATCGGTGCCATCGATCACTGCTCTTGCTTCGTGACCTTCTCCAAGAAATCCCTGGTGGCTGTGCGGCCGGCGGACTTCGGTTATGTTTCGCTGTTTCATACTACTGTTGTTTAAGAACGTTTAATAAACTTATCTGCAGATGGGAGCAGCATCGGCAACAGGGCCGGATACCTCAATATAAAGGCGATCCATAACAGTACCTGCACGGTGATGGCCATCGCTACTGGTTGCTGGTGCTGCAAATGTGTGGCAATAGCTCCTCCCATATAGGCGATCAGCAAGAGACCACCCAATACTCCCGTACGGGGAATAAGAAAGAGCACCAATGCGGCTAGCTCTACTACACCTATCAACTGATAAGTGCCCGCATCAAATCCCATGGATGTGGCCTGTGCCAGCGCCGCTTCGTTTTGTGTAAGTTTCAGGAATGCACTCATGGCAAATAAGCTTGCCAGTAAAATGGATAGTATCCATCCGGTAATTCTGATTGTTTTCTGTGACATTATCTGTTTTTTTTGATAATGCAAAGCTCCTACCAGATGCTATACATTTACTACTCGTTACCTGAAGGATACCGGTTACTAAAAGGATACCACCGTCATTCCTATATCGCAATTCGACCCTCCAATATGGGTTTCTGTCAGCTCAATGCAACATTCTCAATGAATTGGCGACTTTTGTAAAAACCTAACCCTTACCAGGATGCGCACTTTTCCGAAACAACTGACCTTTCTGACCATATTCATAGCATTCACTTCCCTGCTATATGCCCAACCCAAACAGGTTTTAATTGATTCACTGCTCCGGAAAACCCATCGCCTGGGACTTTTCAATGGCAATGTACTCGTTGTTGAAGCAGGCCGGGAAGTCTACCGCAAGGCTATTGGCTACGCCGATGGAGCGCGAAAAATAAAGCTCACCGATAAATATCGTTTTCACATTGGCTCTATTGCCAAAGAATTCAACGCAGTGGGTATTATGATGCTGAAAGAGCAGGGAAAATTATCACTCGACGATAAGGTCTCTCAATACCTGCCCGAACTGCCCGAATGGGCGGGCAGCATTCGTATCAAAAACCTGTTGCAGTATGCCAGCGGATTGCCTGACCTCAACTGGCGAAGCATAACCGGCGATGCAGCTGCCATGGACAGCCTGAAAAAAGTAACCCGTCTCGATTTTGAACCGGGTACCAGATACGCTTACAACAATAGCAATACACTGCTGCAACGCCAGATCATTGAAAGGATCACCGGAATAAGCTTTACTGTTTTTGTACAGCAACACATGCTCCGGCCGCTGGGCATGCGCGCTTCTGTAATAGATCCCGACGAAACTACACCATTGATGACGCAGTCGTTTAACGACAGTTACGTATATACCCCGTTTAAGCCTCCGCTCTCCGGCTGGACTGCCGTCACGCTCAGCGATTTTTACACCTGGGAAATGGCGCTGCAAAAATTCAAACTCATCAATCCCGCATCCACCCAGGAGATACTGACCCCATTCAGCTTTGGCAAACAATGCGGGCTGGGCGGTGGTAAAATGGATGCCGGCAAACTTGTCGCACATATTCATGATGGTACAGCCTATAGCTACCAGGCCCTGCTCAGCAGCAATGCTGCCCAAAAACGTGTCGTGATCCTGATGACCAATAACAAGCAGAACAACCTGTATGATATTAACAGCGCCATTCAAAACATACTCGATGGTAAACCCTATGATCAGCCCAAAAAATCTACACTGCAGGCCTTGCAAAGCCTGCTGGATACGGCAAGCGGTCAGCAGATACTCGCTGCCTACGAAACATTGAAGACTACAAAAGGTGCAGACTATGATGTGGACCGCGAAGCTGCGCTTAACTCTACCGGCTATACCCTGCTGAGCAAAAAAAGGTATGACGCTGCCATCGTGATCTTTGAATATAATACCCGGTTGTTTCCCCAATCCGGTAATGTATTTGACAGTCTTGGTGAAGCCTATTATATAAAAGGAGATAAGGAAAAATCGCTGTTGAACTACCAGATCGCCCTCCGGCTGGATCCGCAAAATGAAGGAGCCAAAGAAAAAATAAAGGAACTGCAGGCAGGAGGAAAATAAGCAACTCAGTGATCAGTATACATACAACAGCAGACGATCGCCCTGATGTATACAACCGGACGCAGTACTGTACGGAAGTGAACATATACGGATATATAAAATATCTAACTATTTTATTATCAGCAAATTTCAATAGGGCATATTTATTGGCAACTACACCCGCATAGGTATGTTCCGGGCAACTGCGGTGCCGTTTTCCACTGCCTGTGGTTCGTACCCTCGTCGATCAATTCTTTAACCGTATACTCCGTTTATGATCAGAAATTATATTAAAACAGCCTGGCGCAATCTTTTAAAAGACCGTATGCATTCCACGATCAATATCCTGGGACTTGCCATGGGTATGACAGTGGCTCTATTGATCGGTCTGTGGATGTATGATGAATTATCATTCAACAAAAACTTTGCACGGCATGATCGTATTGCGCAGGTGATACAGAATGTAACCAACAATGGCCAGGTACAAACCTGGCAAAACGTGCCCTACCCGCTGGCCGAAGAGTTGCGGAAAAATTATGGCAGCGACTTCAGGCATGTGGTGATGGCCGTAAACCAGGGAGAATATATCCTGCAGATAGAAGACAAAAAGGTAAAATCTAACGGGGGATTTTTTGAAAAGGAAATGCCGGAGTTGTTTAGTCTCACTATGATCAGTGGACAACGCAATGCGCTTACCGATCCCAGTTCCGTTCTCCTGTCCCAATCAACGGCAAAAGCCTGTTTCGGCGATGAGGATCCTATGGGCAGAACCATTAAGATTAATAAAATGGAACCCGTAAAGGTAGCGGGTGTATATAAAGACTTTCCGGCCAATTCAAGCCTGGCCAATATCAGGTTTGTATCATCCTGGGACTTCTGGTATCACAGCAACAACAATCTGAAGGATATGGAAGACCCCTGGCGTCCTAATTTTACTACCCTGTATGTTGAGCTCAATGAAAATGCGAGTATGGCTGCTGTGTCTGCCAGGATCAGGGATGCCAAACTCAAAAAGGTGAATGCCCAGTTGCAGCAAAAAAAACCGGCCCTGCTGCTTCAACCTATGGATAACTGGCATTTGTATTCAGAGTTCAAAGATGGTATCAATGTGGGCGGGGCTATTAAATATGTACGCATGTTTGGCCTCATCGGTCTTTTTGTACTGTTGCTGGCCTGCATCAATTTTATGAACCTGAGCACAGCCCGCAGCGAAAAAAGAGCGAAGGAAGTAGGTATCCGCAAAACAGTAGGTTCACTACGCCGTCAGTTGATCATCCAGTTTTTCACCGAATCGATGCTGACTGTTACCCTGGCTTTTATCATTTCGCTGTTACTGGCGTGGCTGGCATTGCCTTATTTTAACCAGATTGCCGGCAAAGAGATGCAAATGCCGGTCAACAAGCCGGTATTCTGGATGAGCAGTGCAGGATTTATTCTCCTCACCGCCCTCATTGCCGGTAGTTATCCTGCTATTTATCTTTCGTCATTCCGACCTGTTAAAGTACTCAAAGGGACCTTCAAAGCCGGCCGGCTGGCGTCTATTCCCCGCAAAGTGCTGGTGGTGCTTCAGTTTAGCGTATCTGCGGCCCTTATTGTAGGCACTATGATCGTATACCGGCAGATACAGTTTGGTAAAGACAGACCGGTTGGCTACACACGTGCCAACCTCATTACTACCGGTACTCCCGAACCGGCTATACACGATCATTTTGTCACATTTAAAAATGAATTGCTGCAGACCGGAGCCGTCCTATCAGTTGCCGAATCTGAAAGCCCCACCACGGGTGTATGGAATACCACCAGTGGTTTCAGCTGGCCGGGAAAAGCACCCGATCTGTCTACCGATTTTGGCGTAGTAGCAGGTTCGCATGATTTCGGAAAAACAATTGGCTGGGAAATTAAGGAGGGCCGTGATTTCAACAGTGCACTCGCTACCGACTCATCTGCCATCATTCTCAATGAAGCCGCCGTGAGTTATATGAATCTCAAAAACCCGGTAGGACAAACCGTTACCTGGTGGGGACAGCCACTGACGGTAATCGGGGTTACCAAAAACATGGTGATCGAATCTCCATACGATGAAGTACGCCCCATCATCTATCCCATACTCGCCTACCAGGGCAATATGCTTATCATCAAACTCAATCCCACACAAAGTGTGGCCGAATCGATCAAAAAGATCGAACCCATTTTCCGGAAATATGTACCGGAGCAGCCGTTTGAATATGGATTCGTGGATGATTCCTATGCCAGCAAGTTTGGTAACGAAGAGCGGGTCGGTAAACTGTCAGGCATCTTTACGATACTGGCCGTTATCATATCCTGTCTGGGATTATTTGGTCTTACGTCTTTTGTAGCTGAGCAACGCAAAAAGGAAATTGGCATCCGCAAGGTGCTGGGCGCTTCCGTATTCAGCGTATGGAACCTGCTTACCCGCGAGTTTGTGATACTGGTGCTGATCGCTTTCTTTATCGCTTTTCCGCTGGCCTATTATTTCATGATTGAATGGTTACAGAACTATAGCTACAGGGCCAGCCTTTCGGGATGGGTATTTGTGATGGCAGGAGCAGGTGTATTGCTGATCACAGCGCTCACTGTCAGCTTCCAGGCCATCAAAGCCGCTTTTGCCAACCCGGTAAAAAGTTTACGAACAGAATAATATGCTTCAGAAATATTTGCAGTTGATGGATTATAATTATCCAAAAGCCTCCTTCCGGAGGCTTTTCATTTTATATTATACAATACAGGTAAGGCTAATAATTATTTAGCCCTTTTTCGGATAATCATCGTAAGTCTTCACATACTTCTCATCGTTCCTGATCTGCTTTTCAATTTTCTGTTTGGTAAAATATTCTTCCCCCGGAAAATGATGATCGGCCGTTTCAGGATTGTCCAGCAGGTACCGGAGCAACTCTGCGGGAAAATCAGGCGTGCCCGGTGCTGCTTTCACTTGCTTATTAATAGTCACTCGTTGCTGCACGGTCATATTGCAGATACCCTGGTAGATCTGACCGGTAGTATATCTTTTGTTGATCGTGGCCATCACATCAGCCAGCCAGCCCTGGTTGGCCAGGCGGTCATACAACACTGGGTAAAACTCACGGATCCTTTCTATCCGTTTTGTTTCATCACCTGCCGCAGCCTTCTCTTTGTTTTTCTGCATCTGGTTAAACCGTTTGTTGATAATGGGATTATCAACCGACAAGGGATCGAGGTGGTCATTAAAGGAAAAGCTAAGCTCTCTTTTATGAAAATAATGTTCGCTCTTGGAAACAACGGTATTGTTGGGGCCGGCAATATAGTAACGTACTACGAGTGGTGTGCCCTGCTGGTAATTATCCCTGAAATCGCGGTACTGGGCACTGATCTTCAATCCATATTTTGCCTGGTAGATGGCCATCGTCACGGGATTGAGATAATCCCGCCAGGGAGCAGGCAGCACACGCTCGATGAGTTTGGTGGAGTTGGGCGAAATGGTCAGTACATATTCACCATCTTCTGTTTCGCCAAATTCGAGATTTACAGCTTTTGAATCTCCTTCGCTACGCTCCACCCAATCGATCAGCGCATCGAGGAAAGCACTGGCACTATCCTCATTTTCCATCAGAAAACCCAGTTCGATCGGGATCCTTTTTCCGGCTGGTTCGGGGTTGAACACATATACAAAACCAAGACATTCGGCGTCGGTAAAATTTTGGGCAAAACTGGTGTCAGCCAGTAAGTACACTTTCGGTTTCAGGCTGTAGTCGTAGCCAAATTGGGCAAGCATAGGTATTGTTTGATTATAGAAAATTTAAATATATATAAAATTAACCGGCTGTGCAAGCCACAGCAGGATTTGCATTAACAAACGGGTAACTGTTGTTATTCTAAACAGCAACAGTTTTTTGTGATGGGGATTGATGTAAATTTGATACACACCCGGCGCATCCGGCAATTACACGTATGAAACACCTCCTTTTATCGCTCGCTTTTATTATCGGCACTCTTTCGTTTGCCCATTCCCAAACCCAACTGGATTACTTTGATACATTATCCATCGGCGGTATCGGGCAGGTGATATCGGTAAAAGGAACGGATAATAATCCGGTTCTTCTTTTTATACATGGCGGTCCGGGCAGTTCGCGAATGAACCAGGCCGAAACATATACAGCTGTCCTGCAGAAAAAATTCATCGTCGTACAATGGGATCAGCGCGAGGCCGGCCGTACACAACAACTCAATAAAAGCCCTCTCCCCATTACACTTCAGCAGATGGAACAGGATACCCGCGATGTAGTGGACTCCCTGCGCAAAAAATTCAATCAGCCCAAAATCTTCCTCGCGGGTGAGTCATGGGGTACGGTACTGGGATTTTATATGGCTGCACAATATCCCGACTGGCTGCATGCTTACCTGGCCATCAGCCCGGTCATTGATCAGGAGAAAAGCGAAAAGCAGTTGATCAGCCTTTTGAAAAAAGAAGCAACCGCATCGGGCAACAGCACCGAACTGCAGGAGTTAAACACTGTAAAGGTCCCTTTCGAAAATTATCAGCAGATCTACTATTCCCGCAAATGGTTGTTTCATCATGACGGGCAACCGATATCAGATGCAGACACCAGCATGGTGATCGACTACCTGCACTCCTGGGCCGGTACCTGGCTGGCCGTATGGAATGAAGCCATCCAGCGGAATTTGTATAAAACACTCCCCCAAATAAAATGCCCCGTATATTTCTTTGTGGGTGGCAAAGACCGGCAGACTGATTTTGAAATAGCAAAAGGTTATTACAAAAAACTGGTGGCTCCTAAAAAAGACCTGTTCTTCTTTGAAAACGCCGGACATTCCCTGCTTACTACGGAAGCCGCTAAAGTGCAGGAAATAATTTTAGAAGTTCTAAATTCTAAGTTATAAGTTATCGGTATTAAGTTTTAAGTAACAAGCCGATTCATTAGCACATCATCTTCAAATCTCCAAATTTTCAAATCTTCAAATCGTTTTAAACAGTTTCTTCAGCATCTGCAATTCTTTCTGGTACTGTGTTTTCTTTCTGCATCCAAAATAAAGTGTATTCTGTAGCGGCGAGAATCCTTTCCAGAGTTCTTTTATCTGGCCGCTTTTTAATTCCTTCTTACATAAAAAATCGGGTACTACTGCCAGGCCACGGCCACTGGTCACGCAGCGGATGATCGAATTGAGATTGGGTACAATAAAATTGGGCCTGAAATCGGGAAGGCGGCCAAAATTCAGTTGCCAGAAACGTACCAGGTGTTCCATATCTCCTGCTGTTCCATACCACTTCTGTTCTTTCAGCCAGGCCTCTACTTTTTGCCTGTCTTTTGTTTTCAGCAATTGACGAAAGGTCTTTTCATCCGTTTCATTGCCGGCGATCAGCAAGATGGTTTCTGAAGAAAAGGCTTCATGTTCTACCTGTGCCGACACACCCTTTTGTGGTGTGATGATGAGGTCAAGGATTCCTTTATCGAGTTGATCAAGCATCTCCCGGTACTCGCCAAAACGGATAATGAGATTAAACGGCAACTGGGAAATGTATTGCTCCAGGGTCAGCTGAAAAGTTTCAAAACACATGCCTATACTGATGGTGGGCATATGCTGCTCCGTGCTGCGTTGAAAACTGCGCTCAGCTTCTTCCAGTTTTGCCAGCGGTTCTGCTACGGCATTGTACAACACCTTCCCTCTTTCTGTCGGTATCATTTTTCTCCCTGTACGTTCAAAAAGTTTGTACCCGACATAACTCTCCAGCGAGGTGATATGAAGGCTTACGCCTGGCTGTGAGATAAAAAGTGCCTGGGCTGCCCCGGTCAGTGTGCCCGTTTTATAAACCGCCTTGAAACTGCGGTACCATTCCAGATTTACCATTTCTTATCTATTATAAATTTTATACAAAGCTATTAATTATCCTATTTTAATAATACATAATAGTGGAGGAAATTTGTGTCCTTATTCGAAAACAAACACGCTAAATCAAAATAGTATGTCCACAGTTTCTTCCCCGCTGGCCAGGCCGCTGCCACAGAAAAAAGCCCTGCCCGCCGCCCTCTGGGCCTTAACCATCAGTGCCTTCGGTATTGGTACTACCGAATTTGTGATCGTAGGACTCCTGCCTACCGTAGCCGCCGATCTGCAGATCAGCCTGCCGTCTGCCGGCCTGCTGGTGAGCCTCTATGCAATCGGTGTTGCAGTTGGCGCCCCCATACTCACGGCACTCACAGCAGGTATACCCCGCAAAAAACTGCTGATGGGACTCATGCTCCTGTTTATCGTTGGTAATGCCCTGGCAGCAATTGCCCCGGGATTTGTAACGCTGGTACTGGCACGTATCCTCACCGGCTTTGCCCATGGTGTCTTTTTCTCCATTGGCGCCACTATTGCTGCTTCACTGGTGCCTTCCGAGAAAAGGGCAAGTGCTATCGCTATCATGTTTGCCGGGCTCACTATCGCCATTGTATCGGGGGTGCCGCTGGGTACTTTCATTGGTCAGCATTTTGGATGGCGGGCTACTTTTATCGGCGTCTCCCTGCTGGGCATCATCGGCCTGGTATTTAGTGCACTGCTGATCCCCTCCCAACTGGACAATAAAAAAGCGATTTCTGTAAAAGAGCAATTACGGGTACTCAGCAATCCAAGACTGGTACTGGCCTTCCTGATGACAGCCCTGGGCTATGGAGGTACTTTTGTGGCATTTACCTATCTCTCGCCCATACTACAACAGATAATGGGACTGAGCGAAGACACCGTCAACGTTGTACTGATCTTATATGGTATTGCTATCGCCATCGGCAACCTGGCCGGCGGTAAACTGGCCAATCGCCATCCACTCAAAGCACTCTTGTGGATGTTTATATTGCAGGCGCTGGTATTGTTTATTTTCACCTTCACTGCTACAAATACGATTGCAGGTATCGTCACCCTCTTTTTTATGGGCGCTCTTTCGTTTGCCAATGTACCGGGGCTGCAGCTGCTGGTCGTACAACTGGCAGAAAAATATCTGCCCGACACAGCAGATGTAGCTTCAGCTTTCAACATCGCCGCATTCAATATTGGTATCGCTATTGGCGCCTATGCCGGCGGGCTCATTGTAACCTCCCCGCTGGGCCTGGGTGCAACACCCTGGATGGGTGCCCTGCTGGTAATACTGGCTATTATACTTACCCTTGTCAGCATACGATTGAATAAAAAATAAACCGGGCTAACAATCCCAAAACTCTTCCGGCATATCGCGGAAGAGTTTTTTTATTTCTTTACCAGAAGCTGGAATAAAATTTGCATCCTGCAAGCGTCTCTACATTAACTTCCACTTTATTTTCGAACCATGAAAATTTTACTTTCTACGTTTGCTTTATTGCTATCCGGCTTCCTGTTAGTTCCCTCCTACAGCTATTGTCGCCAGACCTCCGTGCAGGAGCCTGCCGGAGGTAACCCTGAATGGGCAAAACCCTATGCCCCTTTCCGCATTGCAGGTAATCTCTATTATGTAGGTACCTACGACCTGGCATCCTACCTGATCACTACCGGCCAGGGACATATTCTTATCAATACCGGCCTGGCCGCTTCCAAAGAACCTATCAGATCCAACATCGAAAAACTGGGATTTAAATACACCGATATCAAAATTCTCCTCACCACCCAGGCCCATTATGATCACCTGGGTGCCATGGCGGCTATTCAGCAGGAGACTGGTGCCCGGTTCATGGTCAATACAGCCGATTCTTCTGTAGTAGCCGACGGAGGCTTTTCTGATTATGCACTGGGAGGCAAAACCACTTTTGCGCCGATCAAGACCAGTAATTATTTGAAGAATAACGACACCATATTGCTCGGTAATACACTCCTCGTCATGCTGCATCACCCGGGACATACCAGGGGCTCCTGTAGTTTTCTGTTTACAACCAGCAGGGATGAAAAGGGAAAATCATATCGCGTGCTCATTGCCAATATGCCTACCATCGTCACCGATCAGAAACTGACCGCAGTCGACAGCTATCCCGGCATCGCCAACGACCTGGCTTACACACTTGCCGCGATGAAAAAACTGCCATTCGATCTCTGGGTGGCTTCGCATGCCAGCCAGTTTGACCTGCACAAGAAACATACACCCGGCGCCCGGTACAATCCCACCGCATTTGCAGACCGTAAAGGCTATGATAAATACCTGCAGGAACTTCAGCAGGACTACGACAAACGAATGACCCAATAATAAGGTATAGGGTTAAAGGTAGAAGGTGAAGGGTATTAATTACACCCTATACCTTTAACCTTCTACCTTTTACCTTCTACCTTCCCATGGGCTTTTGGGCAAAGTAAAAATGAGCTTTTCAACAAAGTGCTGATTCGTTTTTTAGCAGACCTTTACATCCGTATTCAACTCAGCAATTAATATGAAAATCATTCTTACCGGAGCCACCGGCATGGTCGGCGAAGGCGTGCTTCTCACCTGTCTCGAACATCCCCTGGTAACCGAAATACTGGTTGTGGGCCGCCGGCATTATGAACTGCAGCATCCCAAACTGAAAGAGCTGATCGTACCGGATTTTATGCAGCTTGAAAAATTCAGCGGTCAATTGCAGGGATATGATGCCTGTTTCTTTTGTGCCGGTATCAGCAGCGTGGGTATGAATGAAGAGAAGTATACACAGATCACCTATACCACTACACTTCATTTTGCCCAAACGCTTGCGATAATCAACCCCAACATGGTATTTAACTATGTGACCGGGCGTCATACCGACAGTACAGCTAAAGGTCGTATTATGTGGGCAAGGGTAAAAGGTAAAACAGAAAACGCATTGCAGCAGCTACCCTTCCGCGGGCAATATAATTTCAGGCCCGGGTTTATGAAACCGGTGAAAGGCCAGAAAAACGTGAAAGCCCTGTTCAAACCGATAATACTGATCTTCCCGCTGCTGTTTCCTAAAAAATCACTTACGCTCCGGCAGGTCAGCCTCGCTATGATCCATTCGGTGACGAATGGCTACAACAAACCGGTACTGGAAGTATCAGACATTGCACAACTGGCCGGTAAATAAAAAATATGAAACGTTTCCTCAAAATACTGAAGCGAACAGCCATTGGCCTGCTGCTGCTGATCTTATTGCTTACTGTAGTTACCTTTATTTATATGCAACATCCAAAGTTTGGAAAGACGCCTTCGGGCGAGCGGCTTAGTCTTATAGAACAGTCTCCCAATTACAAAAACGGCCGTTTTCGCAATCTCGTGGAGAAGCCAACCATCGCCGAAGGATACAGCATGTGGGGACAGATGTATAAAATGTTGTTTAAACGCAACAAACGTATACGTCCCACCGGTCCCATTCCTTCCGTAAAAACAGATCTGCTGACTTTACCGGCCGATACCAACCTGGCTGTCTGGTTTGGGCATTCTTCTCTTTACCTGCAGGTCAATGGAAAGAAAATACTGATCGATCCCGTATTCAGCGGCAATGCCTCTCCTATTCCCGGCTCGGTAAAGGCTTTTGAAGGCACCGATATTTATACGGTAGCCGATCTGCCCGAAATTGATTACCTGCTCATTTCCCATGATCATTACGATCACCTTGACTATACCACCATCCTGCAATTGCGTTCCAGGGTAAAACATGTGATCGGGGGATTGGGTATAGGCGCCCATTTTGAATACTGGGGGTATGCTCCCGATCAGATCATTGAAAAAGACTGGGGAGGTACGGTTGCTATTGACTCCGCACTGACCATTCATACCGAAACATCTCACCACGATTCAGGCCGTGGATTCAAACGCGGGCAATCGCTCTGGTTATCATTCTATATTCAGGCGCCGGGTTTAAATATATTTTACAGCGGCGATGGCGGATACGACAAACATTTTGCCGCGATCGGGAAAAAATTCGGGCCACCGGATTGGGCAATTATCGAAAACGGGCAATACAACCGTGCCTGGCATTCGGTACATCTTTTGCCGGAAGAGACCCTAAAGGCTGCACAGGAGGTGGGTGCACGGCACCTGATTCCCGTTCATAATTCTAAATTTGCCCTGGCCATGCACGACTGGGATGAGCCGCTGGTGCAACTGAGTGAGCACAACAAAAATTATCATATCCCCCTGGCCACTGCGCGGATTGGCGAGGTCATCTATCTCAATAGTCAGACGCAAACCTTTAGTGAATGGTGGAAAGAAGTGAAATAAAAACGATGGACGGAAAAATCGACCAGGTCAGTTCCTGCTATATGGGGCCCGAACTCTCACCCGAGCAGTTTGTACCCGAACATATCTTTATTTTCCTGGCCAAAGGAAAAGTTGAAGGGTATGACGGGTTACAAAAATATACGCTGCAAGCCGGCCAGTGTTGCCTGGTACGCAAAAACCGGCTGGCGCGTTACAGCAAGCAGGAAGATGAAAATTCTTTTGAAAAAGTGGTAGTGGTTTTTGAAGAATCATTTCTCCGGAGTTTCCAGGAACGGTACCGCATCGATGCAGCGAAAAGCATGGATAAGGGCGCATTCATGCTTATTCCCACGCACCCATTCATCCATCCTTTTATACTTTCGCTGAAACCTTATTATGAGCCGGGTGGCCGCATACGCGAGCCATATGCCAGTATCAAACGCGAAGAACTATTGTTGATACTGCTCGAGATAGAGCCATCGCTGGCCGCCATTCTTTTCGACTTTGGCATTCCGCAAAAAATCGACCTGGAAAGATTCATGAACGGGCATTATAAATTCAATGTGTCGATGGAGCGCCTGGCTTATATGACCGGCCGCAGTCTCTCTGCCTTTAAAAGGGATTTTGAAAAGATCTTCAACGATACGCCCGGACGCTGGCTACTGCAGAAAAGACTCCAGGAAGCCTATTTTCTTATCATGAAGAAAAAACAAAAGCCTTCTTCCTTTTACCTCGACCTGGGTTTCGAAGACCTCTCACATTTCTCCTTTGCCTTCAAGAAGAAGTTTGGTGTAAATGCAAGTGAATTACTACTCCAAAACTGATTTGAAGATAATGTGCTAATATGCCAGTGTGCTGATATGCCAATGTGCTAATTTGCCAGATGACCTCTTGCCTTTATACTTTTAAACCTTTTCCCTTTCCCTTTTACCCTCCACCTTACCCAAAACTTATAACTTTCTCCTATCTTTGCAATCATCAGATGATATGATGTTTAACCTATGTCGTTGATAATCAAAAAGAATTTAGCGGAAGTAGTTGCGGAAACGCTGCGTGACCAGATCAGCAGCGGGCAGTATGCCGTGGGCGATCAGCTACCGATCGAACCGGAACTAATGAAAACTTTTGGGGTTGGGCGTTCCAGCATCCGGGAAGCGATCAAGATACTGACCATTCAGGGCTTACTGGAAGTGCAGCAGGGCCTGGGCACTTTTGTGCGCAGCACGGCATGTGAAGAGCCGTTGAGTACACAACTGAGCCGCTCGCAACTGGAAGATATTGTGGAGGTACGCTCACTGCTCGAAGTAAGGATTGCAGAAAAAGCAGCAATACACCGGAGACCGGAGCAGTTAACCGCTATGCGCAACTGGCTGGGTGAACGAAAAAAAAACGCGGAACAAAACCAGATACAGGCCTGCATTGAGGCCGACGTGCAGTTTCATACAGCTATCGCACAAGCCTGCGGCAATACTTTGCTCACGGAACTATATAAGGCGACCAGCATTGAAGTGACTAAATCCCTGTTAAGCCTGCATAAGACTACAGAAGCCTTTTTATCATCGCAGCAGCTGCACCAGGAATTGTATGAAGCTATCGAGAAGAAAGATACAGAACTCGCTGCTGCCAGGGTGAGATCGATCATTTACAATCACTAATAAAAGATATCAGCCACTGGCTGTTCAGTAATAAGTTTATGAATAATACCGTAGCCGCCAGCACCAGTTCGCAACAGGCCAGGCAAATCGTTTACCAGATCCTTTTTGCCATCAGTTTTTCGCATTTTCTCAACGACCTGATTCAATCTACTATCCCATCGCTCTATCCTATCCTGAAAGGAGAATTTCAGTTGTCCTTTGCGCAGATCGGTATGATCACGCTGGTATTTCAGTTGACAGCATCCATCCTTCAACCATTTGTAGGAATATATACAGACAAACATCCCAATCCCCGCTCACTGGCCATTGGTATGATGCTTTCGCTGAGTGGTTTGTTAATGCTGGCATTCGCTCATCATTATTATATGGTACTGCTTTCGGTCAGTTTGATAGGCATGGGTTCCTCTGTATTTCATCCCGAAGCATCGCGGGTTGCGCAGTTGGCATCCGGTGGTCAAAAGGGATTGGCACAATCGATCTTCCAGGTGGGTGGCAATGCGGGCAGTGCGCTGGGACCATTGCTGGTCGCCTTAATTGTATTACCCTATGGCCAGGCTTATGTCAGCGTATTTGCCATTGCTGCGTTCATCGGTATTCTTGTACTCTGGCGTATCGGCACCTGGTATGCTGAAAAAATTGCAGCCCGCCAGTCAGCCGGCGGCAGACAGACCGTTGCCAGTGTGGCCACCCTGCCAAGACGTAAGATCATTTTCTCTATCGTTATTTTGCTCACCCTGGTCTTTTCCAAGTATATCTACCTTACTTCCATGACCAGCTATTTTACTTTCTTTCTTATCGACAAGTTTCATGTATCGGTAAAGGACTCACAGCTTTACTTGTTCCTGTTTCTGGCAGCGGTGGCAGTAGGTACCATCCTGGGTGGTGGACTGGGTGACCGTTACGGGCGTAAACTGATCATCTGGGTATCCATCCTGGGCGCAGCACCATTTACGCTTTGTTTACCTTATCTCCCGCTTTTCTGGACAATCATATTCGCGATTATTATCGGGCTCATCATCGCATCTGCCTTTTCAGCTATACTGGTGTATGCAACCGACCTGATGCCTGGAAAGATCGGGCTGGTCGCCGGGTTATTCTTCGGTTTCTCGTTCGGTATGGGTGGTATCGGCTCAGCCGCTTTAGGCGCACTGGCCGATAACACAAGCATTGCTTTTGTCTTCAGGCTCTGTGCATTCCTGCCATTGATCGGTATTATCACCGGGTTATTGCCCAATACCAAACCGCAACGACACTGACAGCAATAGGGCTAATCCGTTCATTTGCCTTATATTCGGAAAACCGTTGTTCTTAAACACAACCTCGCAGACGATGGCAAAAAGCAAAGATATCCATGACCCGCAGGCCGTGTCTGCTTTTATCAGCAAACTGGAGCCTGCACTGGCCGGTCTGATCGAAGATATCCGGCAGATTGTGTTGTCGGCCGACAGGGAAATCGGTGAACAGATCAAATGGAATTCACCCAGTTTCTTTTATATGGGTGAAATGAAACCTTTCAACCCCAAAGAGTATAAGCGGGATATCCTGGTCTTAAACATACGAAAGGGATATGCCCTGCTCGTTTTTCCTACTGGTGCTGTCATTAAAGATACAACAGGTCTGCTGGAAGGCGATTATGCAGACGGCCGCCGTATGATCACTTTCAAAACTCCGGAGCAGATAAAGGAACGTGCCAAGGATCTGCAGCAGGTAATCCGCCTATGGCTTCAACAGGTCGATAAATAAATTCCCTGTTTATGCCTCCCATGCCCGAACGTTTTACCTGGGCTGCTTCTTATCTGCCCTTACAGCCTCATCACCAGGTACTGGAAATAGGTTGCGGCAATGGACTACTGGCCCAGTTGATCGCTGATAAACTTACTACAGGTTTCGTTTTGGGCATTGATCAGTCAGTCTACGCTATCACGCAGACCAGGAAGAGAAATCAGCAGGCATACTGCAGCAAAAAGCACGCTTCGAATGCTGCGTCTTAAAAGACATGAAGCTGACTGCCGAAACATATGATCTGATCACAGCCTTCAATACCGCGTTTCTCTGGAAAACACCCGGTTCAGGCATAGTACAACTTGTCAGCTCTTTAAAAAAGACAGGAATATTCTGTCTTTTTTACCAGGCGCCTTATCCGGTAACACTTGCTGAAGCAATTCCTATTAAAGGCGTATTAAACCGACAGGGGCTCTCCGTTGAATCCGTGCATCTTGAAAAGATTACAAATACAACCGCTCTCGCGTTGATTGCCAGCAGAAATAACTGAGTTAATGGCAGATACCTGCTCTATCATCCGGCAAACAGCCGGCTCTTACACCGACTGTGGCGGGTCTTCTTTTGCAGCACCGGTATCGGGTATACCGTGCCTGTTGATGAAGGCACGGGCATCTGCTGATTTTTTGGCAAACTGTGGGTCTTTGCTATAATCGGGCATATCATCGACCACTTTTATCGCGTGGGAAAAATCACCCACTTTCCAATCTTCTGCTTTCATAACTGTGATTTTATTAGTTTAAAATTAATGAATAGTCTTTATAGCTGAGGGTAAAGGCTTCGTAGTTTTTGTCTCGTTTAAAAGGCTCCCATTCATCATTTAAAAAGCCATGAACATCATAAAAACTGCATATCCTGTCCCAATTCTTATTGATACCCATCTGGTAAAGCCTGGTACGGGCTGGCGTGCTGCCCCGGGCAAACAATACTACATAGGGATGATACTGCATAAAATCCATTACGGCATGTGCAACTGTAACCAGCACTTTATCGCGGTCTCCGTTGTTGGTGGTACACTGGTCATTTAAAGCACGTTTTGCATCATTCCAGTCGCCAAATGATAAATTGTAGAGATAAGGGCCGATCTTTTCAAACAAAATAACCTTCCGGATACACCCCGTATCCCCATCACTGTAAAATTCAAACTGCTCATGATGGCTATCTGTTACCAGCTCATACCTGTTGAGATTCATAAATAATCTTTTACACGTTTCTGATACACACCTTGCCACAGGTATGAAACTCTACATAACTATCCGGGGTCATATCAACCAACCTCTGCATACACAATACAACTCAAAACAAGGGCAGGTCACTTTCCAACACGATTCCTTGCATACCGCGGAGGGACTTACACCCACCTGCCTGCCACTATGCACCACCGGAAAAAATCAACCACTACAAATCTACGTTCCCCCTCTACCCCTTTCCAAGGGTTTTTCACCAGAAAAAAACGTTTTTTTCTGACCGGTATAATAGCGGCAAGACGAAAGAATTGATTATAGGCGGGAGGAAAGATTGCTGTTAATGATATCAATCATGCCGTACCAATATCAGTACAGCAACAAGAAGAAAATAATCAGCAGGGTAAAGAATATGACGTAATATGTAATTGCCGGAACACAGGTATCCCTTCCGGGCAATTCTTCAGATTTTAGAGCTTAATCTTTAACCCATATTCTCTTTTCATGGTCAGTAAGGCTTCTGCGTTGCCTTTGGCATCATCAACGGGGTTATGTGTATGTTTTGTCTTGCGCAGGTGTTTGAACGTGACAAATGTATCCCGCTCGATTCCTTTAAACAGGCTACCCAGGTTTTGCGAACTGAACCCAAACGGGTTGCCACCGGTGAAGTGATGGAAATACCAGCAGATAAACATCCAGTCAAAACCATTGTTGTCGCTGATGAAGATCATACGATCGCGGCTGATCTCTTTTAGCCACCTGGCAAAATCGTTCATCACTTTTGCAGGGTCTTCAAATCCCAGTGTATCTTCCCTGCTGTGACCGGATACAGCAAGCGCCTCGGGAATATATTTATCCGAGATCGGTCTGAGTTTTCCGTAAAATGTTTTATCAAGTGATTCATCGACCAAAACAGCACCAAAAGAGATCATTGAATAATCGCCCGGTATAGGCCCGTCACTTTCTATATCAACCATTATATAAGCCATGATTTGCCGTATTGGATGAAAGTCTTTTGTATATATTATTTTTCAGCGCGTATTTTCTTTAGATCGTCATACACACAGCAATCCGCGAAAACCGCGGGCAGCATAATAAGAATCGGCTCCATTATGATATACAAATACGTGATCATAACGGCGATCACAAAACAGCGCGCCGCCCAGTTTGCGGATATTGTCCGGCGTAGCGATCCAGCTGGAGGTCTTGAGATCAAAACTTCCCAGTTGCTGCAGTTCCCGGTATTGTTCTTCGGTCAGCAATTCAATACCCATTTCGGCAGCCATATCCAGGGCGCTATTGGCCGGCTTATGTTCCTTGCGGGCATCCAGCGCCTTGCGGTCGTAGCAGATACTCCGGCGGCCTTTGGGAGATTCCGGGGCGCAATCAATAAAAATATATTCACCCGTTTTTTTATCATAACCTGTCACATCAGGTTCGCCGCCGGATACTTCCATCTCATCGAGCGACCAGAGCTTTACTGGATTGGCTTGCAGCCTGGCCTGCACTTTTGACCAGTCAAGTCCTTTATGCCGGTGCATATTTTTTTCAAACCGGCTTTTCAATAATTTCAGCAATTCAGTTGCCTGATCTGCGGATATTTTTTTAGTAAATGTTTTCGCTTTTGTCATAGTTTGTTTTTCTGTACTTCTGCTTACCGATACCGAATCTACTAATCATTCAAGCCTTTTCCCTGGAAAATATGGGGCATGTATTTTTCTACCCGCGAGATCCTGGTGGCCGATTGTTTGGGGGCAGCAAAGAAGAGCAGGTATCCTCTTTGACGGCCGGGTGTGAGTACCCGGAAGGCCGCTTTCAAACCCGGTACCTTATCCAGCTTTTCCTGAAACTCTTTTGCAACCGGAAACTCTGCACTCTTTTTAAAACTCACCCGCTGTCCTGCTTTTTCGAGGCTGATCGTCTCTTTGATATACGTTTTCAGGATTGATTTCTGCTTAACTATTTCCTGTGCACCGGTAAAGCGAACCTGCCGGGCCGACTGCACATTGGCCGTTTGCTGTACCAGGATGCCTTTGGGGTCTTTTAATAAAACGCCTTTAAAGAACAGGAAGGCACAGTACTCTTTAAATCCATGTATCAGTACAATATTCCTTTTCTCCCATGTATAGCAGGGACAGCCCCATTTCAGCTCTTCGGTCAGTCCGCAGTCCAGTGCAATGCTGCGCATCAGCTCCATTTCTGTGGACCACCTTCCTGCTTTTGCAAAAAAGAAATCGACTTTTGGGTTCATCTGATCGGGTTATCGAGTCTGTAAAACGGGTTTACGGCTGGCGGGTCTGTAATACCAGGATACAGCGGTCAGTACCAGCAACAACACCGGGCCAAAAAACTCCTTTGCTGCATCGCCCATCGCCAGGTGAGAAATGACGGCACCTGACATGGCAAAGAAAAATCCCGCATAGGCCCACTCTTTCAGCAATGGGAATTTAGGAATAAGGATCGTTATCACTCCCAGAATTTTCCAGATACCCAGTATAGTCAGAAAATAAAGCGGGTAGCCCAGGTGTGTCATCAGATCCACTTCTTCCTTTCTTTTCAATAACTGTACCACACCGGTCGAGAGCATGCCCAGGGCCAGCCAGCCCGTAGCAACCCAGTAGATGATCCTGTTTCGCTTTGTCATACTGTTTATTTTAGTTGACCAAAGATTTTCTCCAGCCGGTTGTGGGCCATGTTCAGGCCTTGTGCAAAGGGATTTTTGAGCATCTGATCGCGGAGTTCACCCGACCGGTAAATAATATGCATGCTGAGTTTACTCCGGTTCTCCCCCAGTTTCTCAAACTCCAGGAACTCCAGCTGCACTTCAAAAGGCGTATTGTCCATTTCAAAAGTGCGGATGATCTGCTGATTGGGAATGAACTCATGAAATACACCGTTGGCCTGGAACAATACATTATCCTGTGCATCCACCGTCTGAAAGCGCCAGCTGCCATGCCGCTTAGCCTCCATGCTTACCACTTTAGTGGTACCGTATTCGTGCGACATCCACTGTTCAAACAGTTCGGCATCGGTATGTGCCTGGAAGAGCAATTCCACCGGCAGGTCAAATTCGCGGGTGATGCGTATATCCTGTTTGCCGCTTTCTGCTGTCAGTTTTGTTTTCAGTTCCATGCCTGGTTATTTTTTAGGTTTATAGTTTTTCATGATGGTTTCCAGTTTATTGAAGCGTTCATCCCACATTTTGCGGAATGGCTCGATAAAGTCGGCGATCTCTTTCATCTTTTGCGGGTTGAGGTGATAATGAATTTCCCGGCCGGTTTGCTGCTGTTTCAGCAGCTCACATTCGGTGAGTATCTGGATATGTTTGGAAATGGTCTGGCGCGAGGAATCAAATTGTTCCGCAATGGCGCCGGGCGTCATGGCCTGCAGGGCCAGCAGGGTCAGGATGGCGCGGCGGGTGGGGTCGGCAATGGCCTGGAATACGTCTCTTCTGAGTTCCATTATGCAGTTATTTGACTGCAAATATATGTGCAGTTATCTGACTGCGCAAATTTTTCTTTTATGCTCGCCGAAATGGGTTCGCAATAATCTAATAAGGTATTAAACGTATTAACCGGGCTGTAGGACTACTAGCATCGTCTGTTGCGTCGCACACTTCAACTGCAGGATCACAGATGAACAATATGAAAGAGCTTGAAAGTTCTTCAACTGTCCTTTCGAGTCAAAAATATGGAAACAGAAAAATTATATATTATCAGATAGCATTAGAGAAATAGTTCACGATGCGTTCTACTAAATCATTATCAAATTGCATTGTTTCTATAACAGTTACAGGTATTTCATCCCTATCCTCGCTAATATTATATACGTGGAAATCAAGATACCCCATTTCCCAATAAAATATATACCCTGAAAATGAATCGGAATCCAAATCAACTCCACTTAATGATCCCATATTGTTAGAGAACGACCCGGTTTTATTAGAGTCTGGATACTCATCGCGGTAATTAATTTTAACACCCGGAGATATTTTTGGAGCATACTTTTCTTTGAAAAAATCAGTAAATCTCATGTCTTTATCTTTATAATATCAGAAACATTTAATAATGCTGTCTCTCGTAGTGTGTCCATTACGAATTACCAATTAAATCAAACCTGTTATGCTTCGTTTGAAGCGAAGCATCTATTCGATAGAAGATTCGTTTCTCCTTCGGTAAAATCGCACCGAAACTATGAGTATTTAGATGATATTATGCTTAGCTAGAAGCTAAGCATAACAGTACTGAAAAGTAAAAAAATAGCAAACTACGGAGAACAGGGGCTAGAGTTATTACCCGTTGAGTCATTGATCGAATTATGATTGTCGCGATATCTTTATCACCACAATACCTCTGATGCTTCCGATATGCCGAACTTAAAATATATTTGCTCAATACAACGCGCAATAAACTGGCCTCTTTCTAAATCAAATTGAAATGCAATTTCGATATCTCTATTCTTTAAATCTGTTTTAAAGCCAAAATAGTCATTATCTCCTAAACTGTTTGCCTCAAAAAAAAGATCCTCTTTTAATTTAACATCCTGAACCTTTCTAGCAAATTGTTTTAAAAAACTCATCTTCTTTTCCAACGGTAATTTCGGAAGCTCAAAAATATCTTCTGCTCCTTCTTTATAAAGCCGAATATTATCAAAAAACCTATCGCCATTTACCTTAGTCATTGAATTCCGAAATAAAGGGGCTATTTCGAAATCGCCAACGATTAAACCAAATAACTGATCATTTGATTTTCGATAGAAATATAGTTCCTGACTATACGCTGGACTTGTTATTGCCTTAGATGTCCAATACCAGAATTCGTCACTTTTATTCATAATAGTAATTTCATTATTCCAAATCATCGCAAGACCTTATTTCATCTGTTGATGCTTTCTCAATTTCACTACTGAATACCTGTTTCGCTACCAGTTGAGTCACCGGTCGAATTTCGACCGTCGTAATATCTCCAGCTGTTCCTTAATATACTTTCGAATTACCGGATTGTCCGATTTGCCCAGTAAATCAAGTTTTCTTCTCGAGTTTACCGAATTTATTTCGCCCAATGTAAAAATACATCTGCGGGCCAGGGCAAAAGTATCGTCATAGGAAAGATAATCCAACCTCAGTAAGGCCGTTTCGTACAGCGTTTCAATAACGACTGGAACATCTAAAGCGGGAAGTGCTCCTACAAGACCCTCATGGCTAAAATGCCACTGTTCTTTTAAGAATTGGCAAATCAGTTGATAAAATTGATCCCAGGAAAAAATGCTCAGATCAAAAACAGTCAAATCAAGAGCCAGTTCTAAAGAATCTGTATCTTTAGTGTCATAGATATTTTTCAAAACAGAATAGATATACTGCCGATTATTAATTAACGGAGCCGGATACTGCTTCAAAAATTCATCCTTAGTTATTCTTCCAAAAAGAAGGTCATCGAAAAGCTGTTTTTCCTTTTCATTCATATTTTTCTTTTGTTATGGGATTACTTTATAATTGGTTATTGGGCTATTAAAAATTTCCAGTGCTTTGCCATTACCTATCCCTATATTAATTTGCCTAGGCAACCCTATATTTCGATTATTTTCCATTTTAAAAAAGGCATTTCTTCTTTTCCATCCGCTTTTAAGACCCCGTAAATTTAGAGATTTTGTACCGGGTTGACCAAGATCTCTCACACCTATTTCAAGAAGCTTTTTATATGTACCAGGGGTTGTGGTGATTTCAAATGTCACTCAGCCCATACTCTTTGCATATCCCAAAGTTGGAAAAATCATTGTTTCTGTTCCATGAAGAATTTTTCCAGTCCCCGTTCTTCGTAATATATCTATCGTCAAAAAAATAATAAAATTGTTATACTTCGTTCGCAACGAAGCATCGGCCGAATCAACAAACTTTCTTCAGATAAAACCAAATCCAATAAACCACATTTTTTTGTAAAAAAGTAACAACCACACCTTCAAACGAAATTATGCTTAGCTACAAGCTAAGCATAACAATAAAACACGGAAGTTTTCCAAACTTCGGAGAACAGGGGAAGGCAGTAAATTCAGATACTTTACTAATTTAATCTGTACTCTCTTTGAAAATTGAAAAAATAATCCTCAACTGTCAGATCAATTACTAACTATTACAAATCAATAATCTTACTTCAATTTAACCTTTATCCCATTTATTGTAAACCCTTCAGTAAAACAATATTTCACTGCTCTACACATACAATCAATCATATAATCCTGCCGATTGTTAAATGCCAAGTAATCAACATCCAAACAATGAAAATTTTTCATCAATTCGTTCAAATAATTTTCATCCTTATAAAGGTATTGCTCCAAATCTACGCCCCATGGCACATTACCTTTTTCCGGTATTGGGATATGAATCGTAATTTCTTTGTACTTTTCAAGTGGATAGGATCGTTCTTTTAAATAAATAAGGATTTGTTTTACATGATTATACCTAAATCGGAAAGTTACGTCCCAATCATTTAGCTTTTCATTCACCACTTTATTTGAAAATTTTTCAGCATAATTTTTAACTACTGAGCGAATCTCATTCCCACTAAATCCAGCATCAATAAAATCAGATATATATGCAGAATCCAAAACCCTTACTATCATAACTTATACTTTTTATCTTTTTCTTTGTTTAATGGAAGTTGGTTACCCTTTTCGCATTCGATCTTGACTTCAGCAGCCTCGGATTCCTTAGCTTTTCCAGTAGTAGTGCGTCCTAATTTTTTCCTTTCTGTCGCAGTAGCATTAGGGTATCCGGCTCTTCTTGCTTTGCTTTCGCTTACTTTCATTCTAACAGGGTCACCTGTTGATGTTATTCTTTCAGCATCTGCCTTTCCTACCTTTAATAGCTCACCCTGTTTATTAGGCTCAGAATGCACATCATGCAACATGAATTCTCCCCGTTCTCCGTAGTATACTTCCTCTAAAAAATGTTATGCTTCGTTTGCAACGAAGCATCTGTTCAAACTACCAGACACTTCATCAGATAAAAACCAAATCCAATAAACCACATTTTTTTTGTAAAATAGTAATCTTTGGCACTACTATACATATAATGCTCCGGTTTCTCCACTATACCAGCTTCTACCGGGTTATTATGAATATAATTCCTTTTTTGAAAAATAAATGAACTGTTATATAACTCTTGTGGCCGGTTATCCTGTCGCCAGAATTGATACCCTGTATTACGGCTATTTTGCTTGATCTGCATCATGGAATCTTGAAAGCATCCAGTTTTTTCGGCTTTCGTGTTGATTGACACTTATTGCCGATACGATCTCCTTGCTCGTAAATTTCCTGAAATCGCGCAATAAGTTACTTAGATCATTATTTTTTGCAGAAAGAATAAGATGAAGGTGATTGCTCATTATGCACCAGCAATGCAACAAGAGTCCTTTGTTTTCCTGGCAGAACTTAATACTGTCCAATACAATATCCCGATACATCTTTCGGCTAAAAACATCCACCCATTCTACCACCGAAAAAATTACAAAATGAATAGCTGCCTGGTTCCTTATCCGATACCCACTCTTATCCATGTTTTTTACACAAAGAACCAGCATTCCCCCGGGAAATAACTCGTTTATCCATCACAAAAAAATGCTTTTTTAACGGCAAGATCCCTGTAAAAACACCTTTTAGACCAACAGCCCTTAAAACGAAGTTATGCTTCGCTACAAGCTAAGCATAACAGTATTAAAAAGTAAAAGACAAACTAAGGAGAACAGGGGTCTTGTAAAAAATTATCTATTAATCTCCATATATATCGCATCAGCTAAATTTGACCTTCCCACTTCTGCATATTCTTCAAACAATTCCTTATAAACAGGAAAAAAAGGATTATATTTTTTATTAGCCGCTATTATAAATGGCTCGTAAATATCAGTATCGAATTGACTTTCTAAAAGAGTCCATTCCGCATCCTTTAACAAATTCTTCATAACTTCTCCCGCATAAGTAACTAAACCTGTAAAAAGGGTTGGAGTAATTTCCACTTTCTCTTTCATTAACTCCTGATCAATAACTTTGAGTTGTTCAATTGAAGGAATAGTACTATTTAGCTTAAAATAACTCAAAACCGTATCAATCATAGCACTACGATAACTTAGAAATTCTCTCCCATACAATAATCTGTTCTTTAAAATATGTGACGGAGTGAATTCCATCTGTTTTCGTTTTAAGTCTTTAATCCAACCCTTTAAGTCATTGAAAGATTTATACAAATAACCATGTGTATCAAAATCTACAACTACCTGACCATTACTTAATAAATAAGTATCATTGAGATATTCTTCACTAAATAATGTATCCAAAACACCTTTACCTTCTAATATCACTTTCTTAAGCTGTTTGGAAGTAAGACGAATTCTCTGAATTTCATCCTCTCCTTTTTTTAACTGTGACATGCAATTGCTATTAAATAAAAAAAGACAAAAAATAAAAAGACGATCCTTTACTTTGGAGGAACGACATCTTCAAAATTTTTTGGCCTTGAACTGTGTAACTCAAAATCGAGTACCAAATCAGGTCTGGCAAATTTAACAAAGGAAATGACAATATAATCATCCTCAGTAAATGGGTCACAGAGAGGAACGATTACATCTACTAATCTGGGAGAATTACTGGCATATTCCTGAAACTTAAATTGATCTAAGCAATTTCGTTTTAACTGTGAGATTGCTTCCTTTACTGTTCTCATTGACAAAATAGACCTATAAGTACTCAGATCTTTCTCATCATACCCATATACGAGTATTTTCTTTACACGGAAAGTATCGGATTCCGCTACTGCCTTTAAAAGCTCTTTTGCAGTTTTGATTTGAACTGAATATTTATTCGCTTTGTCTGAACAATTCAAACTACTGGTAGAGAAAAGAAATATCACAAAAACTACGTATTTCATATCATTGATTAATTTGTTCTTTTGTAATTTGGTAATTACTTACATTACCTCCTGCCTTTTCACTTGCCCTACAACTACTCTTTGAGCACCGGGTCCCTTTACACCACTTGTTGGATGAACGTATTCCCTGTAATATCCTTTGGCTTGCCTAGGTAAAACCAACATACCTTCAAACGAAATTATGCTTAGCTAGAAGCTAAGCATAACAATATTAAAAGAAAAAAACACAAGTTAGAACAGGGGAATTAAAAGGCCTTTAATTTTTTACTCTTAAATATGTCTATATATGCCAAATAAATCGATTGGCTCAACATCTCCACTCTTTCCTTATTTACTAAGTCAAAAATGTGCTGTTCAAACAATTGCATTCGATTAAGGTAATCAACAGAAGATGCATCATATTCAAAATATGTAGTAAATCTTCGATCTTTCAACGCGATGAAGACGACAACAGGTTTCTTTTGGACTCGATACTTTTCAAAACCTTGAGCAATTCGCTTTTCCTCATAATTTGGAGGCAAGGTATCTGAAAAATAAAAAAACAATCCACTGCTATCTAGACTTAAATTTTCCAATAAGTAACAAATACTATCTTTATCTTCTACAGCATTACTCTTGGAGTTATTAATAATAAATGAGCATTTATTATTATGTTGAGCAACGCAACCGTGGAATAAAACAAATAATGCAGTCATTTCTATTAACAAAATAAACCTTCGCATAGTTATTATTTGTAGAAGTTACGACTTGATCTGACAGTTGGGGTTAATTTAGAGTAACGACAAACTAAATTAATAACCCCCAAAATGTCAGATCATGAACTCTGAAACTAAGTTAATCAAATCCAGAGTAGGCTTGCTCAATTTAGCCGAACAATTAAACAATGTAACCAGAGCCTGCAAGCTCATGGGTACGAGTCGGGACAGTTTTTACCGGATTAAAGAGCTGTACAACAGCGGCGGAGAGGAAGCCCTTAGAGAGATCAGCCGCCGCAAGCCGATTCCCAAAAACCGGGTGGAGTCCGAAGTGGAAGAAGCTGTTGTAAAAATGGCTTTTGACTTCCTGCTTATGGTCAGTCGCGTGCCTGCAATGAGCTCAGAAAGAAAGGGGTTTTTATCTCTGCTGCCGGTGTTCGTTGTGTTTGGCAACGTCATAGCCTGGAGGTATGTAAAACTCGGTATTTGATCTGACAGGTAATCTTGATTGACAAAGATTGATCCTGTCGGGTCAACTATTTTCCTGGCAAGTCCTCTTTTCAATGTGGGAGGGCATTGCCAGGAAAATATTGAGGGTTCAAAACTGTACGATTAGTTTAAGCTTATCTGACACTGTCTGTAAGATCAAATCCTGACTTCTACAGGATATTAATAAGCCTTAATAGTTTTGCTCCCGTCTTTATAAAAAGTCCACTTACTTATTCGCTTTGGAACATAATACTTTCTTGTAAAATGTCTTGACCCATTATCATTTCTTGATTCGACACTGACATCTTTAGTCGTAGTATCGCATCTATATAAGCCTTCTTCTAAAACTTTATTGCCCGCTTTCCTCACACATTTGACATATAGGTCTCTGCAACCGTTTTTTGGTGTAATAAGCAACTTTCTACCATCGTCAATGTCTTTAACTACCGATTTTGAGCAATTGAATAGCTTTATGTAAGTATCGTAGTCAGGAAGATATACGTATTTGATATCAGCATCCTTAAATGAAAATAAAAATAATGTTAATAGTGCCCCTAATAATAGCTTTATCATAACCTAATTGTTTACTTTAATTTTCACGCCATTGTTCGAAAACCCTTGCCCTATCGTAGCTTTAGTTGTTACAGTAACGTTTTTAACTCCTGCCTTCTCAAGAAGTTCCTTTATATGTTGACCTTGATACTTCACACCTCTCTCAAAAGCAGCAATGTCTTTATCAGTGTCATCTTCATCCAACTCTCTATTCAGTGTCAAACTTACAGTTCCATTTTCATAACCGCCATCATCTTTGATTTTTTTTAATAGGTCTTTAAAGTCTGGAGCTCCATTCAAATCTATAGTACCGTTTTTCCTGGCGCCCACCATGTCAATTGTGCCCCCCCCCCGTTCTCCGTAGTATACTTACTCTAAAAAATGTTATGCTTCGTTTGCAACGAAGCATCTGTTCAAACTACCAGACACTACATCAGGTAAAAATCAAATCTAATAAACCATATTTTTTGTAAAAAAGTAATCTTTGGCCGTAAAATTCTACTAAAAAAATTTAATACTGCTGCCTGGGTTCGTATCTGATACCCGCCCTTATCCCTGCTTTTACACAAAGAAACAAGTTTCTTCAAACTAAGGAGAACAAGGGTTACCAACCGGAACTAGATTCAAAAATAAACCGAAAAATCAACTCATCCCTCTTATGTAGTAAAAACATTAAGTAGTCACTAAGTGGGCTCCTACTCCTAAAAGTTGGCAAATGAAACTCTACAACTACACGCCCATTAGCATCAAAATAGTAAAAGTCGGATTTATTATAATCTAAAATCGAGTCCTTAGCGCTTGTGCTTGGGTAATTATCCCCAATCTTATAAAGATGACTATCAAATATCTTCTGACAATTTTCGTCTTTTAACGGAAAAGAAGTGTAGTAAAGTAGTAAAGGAATCGAATCAGTAAGTAAGCTTCTAAAAAAGAACAATCTAAAAAAATCTTTCCCTTTAGTTATAACGATATTAAAATCGAGATTGAATACAGAATATAAGACAAATGATTTATTTGCTTTATCACAGGATATTATGTTTATCTGGTCGAGAATCTGAGTTTTATTCTTTTCCAACCGTAGAAAATACTGGGTTGTTGTATCCTGACAAGATGCTTTTACCAACGTACAGGTAAGTATAAAAACCAAAAGGGTATGTTTTTTTGCCATTTTAATTACTTCTTCTTTTTTGCAGGAAGTTCTGAGGGATTATTAGTTTTTCTACTTCTTTCGTTGTGACTAGTTCCATCAATTTGATTACCCTTTCCAGATACCTCTCTAATGAGGTTTTCTGTTCTAACGGCATGATCATCATTCTCTTCCTTTGTATATCCTCCGCGTATTAATGGTAACCCATGCCCAAGTGTTTCATGCCCAGAATTAATATCGGCATCACCAACCTGGGGATTGATATATACCATTGCAACATCCCCATTCTCAATTGTAAATGCGCCACCTCTAATTTGCAAAAAACTTCCTTCAAAATAATAATACTTTTCTTCTATCTGAGCGCCTGTTTTTGAATCTGTTTTTGACAAAGTTCCTTCCTTTCGAAATGCGTTGGCAAACTTTACTCCTTCACCATCTTTACCATTAGTTGTCAATTTATTGTATATCAACTCGTAATCAGAATCTTTAATCTGATCGTTATTCGAATAATAAGCGACTTTTATTGTCTTTGAATCATTAATCGCTTCTGCATACATTCTGGCAAGGTATTGCTCTCTCCCACTCAAATCTTTGATCGCTTCTGTGAGTTTATTTTCATCAATTTTATCAAATGTAGTTTTATTATTTTTTTTACCTCTTGTCAATAACGTTCTAAAAGCATCAAATTTCGCTCCGCTAAATATCTGATTTACACTGTTATGAAATTTCTCTGCATCTTCTTTTCCGGCAAATGATATTTTTTTACCATCGAGATCTACATAAATCAATGGATTGTTCGAAACAAAATTATAAGGACTTAAAAATGGATAAACGGCTTGTAACGGATCCATGCTTTGCCAACATCCCAACCTCGGATCATAGATCCGCATGCCATAATCCTGCTGACTGCCTTCGCCTTTCACCTCATTGTCGTTCTCCTTGCCATTAAACCCATACCGGTAGGTATTATCATATACATACCTGCGGCCAGGCATACTCATCCCGAAGTATCGGGACAAACGGATAATAATCATTCGCCGTCATCACATCTGCCTCGTAGTAGGTCACTTCCCCATTGCCATCATCGGTCGCAAGTTTCTTATCATTGATGGTAACAAGCATCCCCCCGTTGGCGGGACAAGCTATTGCCCAGGTGATTGCTTAATTCAAAGATCTTTTCGCCTCTGGTGAAGGTAATCAATTTACCCGGATCAAAACCGGTAGCCGCTTCGTTTGCAAAGAAGTATCTGTTCGATGAATTTTTTTTTCTTACCTTTTTTTAAAAAAAATAGGCTTTAGCTGAGCACACGTTTTAAACCAACATACCTTCAAACGAAGGTATACTTAGCTATAAACTAAGCATAACAATACTTAAATATGAAAAACAAATTACGGAGAACAGAAGAATAAAAAACTAAAATCATTTCTTATTAAAATGAAAACGAGTAATATTATCTTGATAAATAATAGCTTTTAAGGTGTCAAAAAAATTATCTCTAATTTTAAAAACATCATTATCAGTTATCATGTAAAACTTACCCGAATCCGACAGTAATAACAAAGCAGAATCTTCATTTATGGTCCCTACTGGGAGTAAGTTATCATGAATTGCCTGTGAAATCTTATCGATAGATATTTTATCAACATCCTTTGCAACCTCCGTATTCAGTCTAATATTACTCAAATAGCCATCTGGAGTTTTAAACTCAATATTGATATTCCAATACTCTTTTAATAAATCTTTAATTTTCTGGTTATTAATCACATACCCTTCCATCGATAGCTCGCTAATTATATACTCAATATCAATGCTTCGTCCTTGATACCATCCGGCATCTTCTAATAGGTTAATGATATCTGTTTTATCCATACTCTTATCTGTCTTTTGTTCCTTTTAATAATACGTTACAATTACTACATGGCGTTTTGGGAGCAACTGTTTTTCCTGATGAGAATTGAACGTCCTGCACAATTTGACCATATGCAAGTCTTGCGTCACTAAAATGAAACTTCCCCTGTACTGATTTCCCGATTTCAAACTAAAAGTTGCTGTCGATACAGATGATTTTGGTACCCTAAGAATATTGTTTATTTAACGCTTGGGGTTCAACACATTGCAACACCGGCCATTTTTCAGTTGAAACTGCAACTAGCCCTAAATCTGGGTGAACTTTGCCAGGGAAATCTCCACCGTTTAGACCTAAAGTAATGCCTTTTTCACTTCCCATTGCAGACACGACCCCGTTCTTCGTAATATATCTATCGTCAAAAAAATAATAAAATTGTTATACTTCGTTTGCAACGAAGCATCGGCCGAATCAACAGATAAAAAGCAAATGCAATAAACTACATTTTTTTGTAAAAAAGTAACAACCACACCTTCAAACGAAATTATGCTTAGCTACAAGCTAAGCATAACAATAAAACACGGAAGTTTTTCCAAACTACGGAGAACTGGGACTTCTACAAAAAATGGATAGAAATAATAATACATTACGATCCTTTACTTTGGAGGAACGACATCTTCAAAATTTTTTGGCCTTGAACTGTGTAACTCAAAATCGAGTACCAAATCAGGTCTGGCAAATTTAACAAAGGAAATGACAATATAATCATCCTCAGTAAATGGGTCACAGAGAGGAACGATTACATCTACTAATCTGGGAGAATTACTGGCATATTCCTGAAACTTAAATTGATCTAAGCAATTTCGTTTTAACTGTGAGATTGCTTCCTTTACTGTTCTCATTGACAAAATAGACCTATAAGTACTCAGATCTTTCTCATCATACCCATATACGAGTATTTTCTTTACACGGAAAGTATCGGATTCCGCTACTGCCTTTAAAAGCTCTTTTGCAGTTTTGATTTGAACTGAATATTTATTCGCTTTGTCTGAACAATTCAAACTACTGGTAGAGAAAAGAAATATCACAAAAACTACGTATTTCATATCATTGATTAATTTGTTCTTTTGTAATTTGGTAATTACTTACATTACCTCCTGCCTTTTCACTTGCCCTACAACTACTCTTTGAGCACCGGGTCCCTTTACACCACTTGTTGGATGAACGTATTCCCTGTAATATCCTTTGGCCTGCCTAGGTAAAACCAACATACCTTCAAACGAAATTATGCTTAGCTATAAGCTAAGCATAACAATTAAACACGGGCGTTTTTCCAAACTACGGGGAACAGGGGGATACAAAAAAACAAGCTACACTACACTCAATTCATTTTACTCACTGTAATTCTGAGTACGTTCCGTTTTTTAAATCATATCGAACATACCCTTTACTTTTACTCCAATATATTGCGGTTATAAAATCGCTCCTTTGTTCATACTCAGTATCTAAGGATTTAATTTTAAGAACGTCAGTATATATATGATTTTTTGTATTTAAAGACGATAAACGTTTCTCTTCTAAAATAAATTTTGAGTACCTCTTTTCTGAATAAAATTTTACACCTTTAGATTTAAATCTAAATCCGATCAATGTATTGCCATTTTTCGCAGCAGATAAGTCAAAAAAAACATCACGGTCGTAGCTCCTCTGCCCATTCAACAAGGTAGAATTCGGATACCTAATTACGACCTCCAAAACTTCATAATGCTTTGGAATAACATCTAAAGGATCAACTTCCGCTTTATAACGCTGAACTCGTTCAACAAAAAAAGTGTCTACCCCCCCTTTGTAATTAGAAAAAACAAAAAAGTCTCCTTCCTTATATGGATTAATCATTAAATCTCTATCGGTAAGCCCACTATTTGTCGAACAACTTAGTATACTTAAAATTAAAAGACAAGAAATAGACTTTAATCCATATTTACTTACAAAAAACATCATAGAGGTCAGGTTTATTTTTTTAGCCATCTTGTACCCCCAATACTTAAGTATCATTTTATTTTTTAATTAGGTTTATCTATTGAATCCGTTCTAGGTTTAACTGCTCCTTCACTAGAAATAGGAATATCAAAAATAAAATCATTGTCTTCAACATTATGGCCGCCTCTATTTCCAGTAGCGCCAGTTGTAACTACTTGCCCTTGTTAATTTCTTGTTCCTGCAACTACGACTCCCCTTTGTCCCTTGGGCGGTTTAAACATAATTGATAAATCAATGTTGCTCTCTCTTCCAAAAGAATTTTGTTTTGCACGCCAGTAACTTCGTAGTAAACCACCATCTCGATCATATTTAGAATAAATACCTCCGCTTGATTTTCTAGTCCGATTACCAGCTCTCTGATCGCCACTTGCAACCCACAATCTTAACCCCCCAATAAAAATAATTAGTTTTCCGTCAGGATCAATAGCAGTTATTGGACAATCAGCCACAAAATTATACGGTGTAAGTTCTGGATACTTTGATTGTAATGGGTCTATAGACAACCATCTTGATAACCTACCATCATAAATTCTTTCCCCAAAATCATAATTATCAATAGCAATGTCATTGTCATTTTCTTTTCCATTAAACCCATACCGATAAGTATCATCAAAAGCATACTTCCTTCTCGGCATAATCATCCCGAAGTATCGGGACAAACGGATAATAATCATTGGCCGTTACCACATCTGCCTCGTACCAGGCCACTTCCCCATTACCATCATCGGTCGCCAGCTTCTTATCATTGATGGTGGCAAGCATCCCGCCGTTGGCGGGACAAGCTATTGCCCAGGTGATTACTTAATTCAAAGATCTTTACGCCTCTGGTGAAGGTAATCAATTTACCCGGATCAAAACCTGTGGCCAGGGTCACTGCTTCCGGATCGGCGGTACGTTTACCCGTCAGCCCCAGCCGGCTGCTGCTATACAGGTTTCTATCGAACAGATACTTCGTTTGCAAAGAAGCATCTGTTCGATAGAAACTTTTTTTCTTACCTTTTTTAAAAGACAGATTTTAGCTGAGCACACCTTTTATACCAACACACCTTCAAACGAAATTATGCTTAGCTACAAGCTAAGCATAACAATACTTAAGTATGAAAAACAAACTACGAAGAACAGAGGCAGGGAATGCTGTGCACAGAATGCCTGGATAAGCAGACCGCTTTGCTGCTGTTGTTCCAGTAACTCCAGAATCGCCGCCTTACTGCGGAAAAACGGCGCTTATGAGACGAACTAACTTCCATTGCTTTTTGACCGGAAGATATCATAGCTCGCCAGGTTGGAAAAGATGTACTTGGCTGGATACGTACGCTAAAATGCTTTTTTAGTTAAATTATCAGTAATTCGATAAACTTCTAATTCATAAATATCCCGTCCCATAAAGTAATTAGAAGTAAACAAGAAAAATTCGGGGCGCGAATCGCCGTCGATGTCATATAAAATAAATTCAGGAAAGGAAGTCGACTTTATTGGTATATTAAAGGAAGTCTTGGGTACTCCTCGCTCAATTGAAACTTGTAGACGTAACGTGGGCGAAGAATAGTCTCTTGTCAAAAGAATATCGGTATTTTTCTGGCTAATTGATCTGCTAGAGTCTGATATTCCGGCATATGAAAATTGATACTTTTCGATAGCATTTATAAAAAAATCCTTGTTACTGATTTCCGTTCTGATTTTCGTTTCCTCATTTCCGTTGTTGTCAGATATCATTGAAATTTTCTTGAGGGAATCCCCTGCTGTTACAACTTTTCTGAAAATAAAACCTGGTGCATTATTATCATCCGTTGACAAATCTTCTAGAATAAACATAGTATCCTTGCTCAATGCAATCGATGTTTTGGATACCAAAACATCGGAATAAATGCGATTTAATGACAAATAAAATTTGTCCTTTTCGTTACAAGAAACTATTGTAAACAGCGTAATCAAGTTTACCAACCCTAAAACGGGAATACTATAATTATGGATTCTTCTGTTTTGTATCTGTCTGTGGGTCATAAAGAGGAACATTTTTTGGAAGTTGATCAGGATTTTTCTTAAAGTATTTCTCAATTTCTTCTAAATTAAAAATAAAGGTAGTTTTATTCTCAGCTCCATCGGTTCGTAGCTTCAGAACAAAAGTAGTCGCAAATCCTTTTGCGACTTTTCCATCTTCTTGCAACCAATAATATGCTCTGGCCATGTTCCACATGGCATCTTTTCTATTAAAATCTCCGTGATACCCCTGATTCCTAAATCCAGGCACAGGGTTTTTGAAGGGGTCAGAAAACTCTGAGGTCAACAAGTCATTCAATTCTTTTCCTTTTTGAAGATACCCTTGAGTGTAAGTATCCTTTACTTTGATCAACTCAGAAATATTCTTAACTCCAAAGGCCCCCTCAGCACTTTTATTTGAGTAGGTATTATCCCCTAAAAAGACCATTACTGCCATTACGTCTACAGTAGGAAGTACATCCTTATGTCTATTGGGATGTGATCTATTATATGCATAGGAGCCTGACATACCTTCCTTGAATCCGGACTTTGCAATCCGATTATAATACACCCAACCAATTTTCACTTGTTGATCTGTAGATAGGTCACCATGGCCTGATTCTCCAATAACCGTTGCTGAAATGTCAGTCAGCTCTTTTGTTGTTAATGTTAGCTTCGGCATTTTTTCTATGATCCGGGCTTTAAGCATCCAATTCGCCGTGTGTTCTGAGTGCTTCAATATATCTGCAATTTCAACCGGATTCAGTTGCTTTTCAGCCTCCATTCCGTCTATGTCGATTGAAAAGATTGGATTGTTGCCCGAAAACTGATATGGAGAATAAAACGGGTAATTTTTTTGTAACGGATCCACACTCAAAAACCTCCCTAACCTCGGATCATAGATCCGCATTCCATAATCCTGCTGACTGCCTTCGCCCTTTACCTCATTATCATTCTCCTTACCATTAAACCCATACCGGTAAGTATCATTAAAAGCATACTTCCGTCCCGGCATAATCAACCACGCGAGTGAAAAAACCTTTTACATCAAACAAACCTTCATACGAAATTATGCTTAGCTACAAGCTAAGCATAACAATTAAAAAATGCTTTTATAAATTACGGAGAACAGAACCCCTTCTTGTTGTTCTATTCAGTCATTGTTGCAAAGTTAAGCTAACCGACAGTCAGGGTTTATTTATTGGGCCATCTCAAACATCTATTTAAGTATAGAAGTTATCCATCTTATTCGACTTCTTAAATTTCACTTATATTCGCATCCTTTAATCTCCATTTGTAAATCTATTCTGCTCAAACCCTTCTATAATAATTTCACGTCTCTCTTCTGCTAAAACATTCTTAAATCGTACGTTTTGTCTAGGATAAAATGCCTCAATAGAGAAAAAGTATTTATGATTTTCTTTAGGCCAACTTAAAGTTATGTCTTGAAAAAAAACACCTGTTGAACTTGCTTGAGCAACAAGAGCGCTATCTCCTGACAATATATTCTTTTCGAATATCTTATACGTAAGCTCCTTGTGGGGAGGAGATACTACATAAAAAAATAAACGAACTTTAGTTCTGCTGTCAGCTTCTACTTCAGTAGCGAAATACCGTAGCAATCCGCCGTTCTCAATATAAGTCGAGTCATTAATATACTTGCAGGAATAAATATTATAATTCTCCAAATCGGAAAAAACGTACATTGAATCATACCTCTTATTATATATTATCTGTCCGCCGCTTCTAAGACCATAATAATAGTTAGTTTTTACTATAATTTTCCCATTCTTATCATAATCACTTGCTAGGCCATGTTCTATTCCATAGAAATAATTAAGCTCTTGCTTAATCCCCCCGAAAGGATAATATTCCTTTGATATGCCGTGTCGCAAATTATTAACATAATTCGTACTAAACACTAATTCATTGCTCTTATTATAAAACTTTATCTCCCCTTTAAAAAAGGGATGCCCATCAATAACCTTTATATTTCCTTTACATATATAATCGCCGTATTGTACTCTCTTTTCCTCATTAAAACAGGAGGAAAAAACTAAAACAAAAATCAATAGCAGGCTCAAAACATTAGAAGGCCTTCTTAATAGTTGAATCTGTCTCATTATTATGAAATATTGTGTCATTTCTATTTCCTTTAGAATCTGTATAATGATGTCCATATGACACCCCCTTAAAAATCAGAAAGATGGCTGACCTGTTTTTACTATGAATTTCTCCATAATTATAGTAACCTTTTGCCCGTTAAATTAATAATCAATTTAGTCCCTATTGCAGTTGATACACCTACTACGGCTGTAACGGCACCTTTTATACCAACACACCTTCAAACGAAATTATGCTTAGCTATAAGCTAAGCATAATAATACTTAAGTACGAAAAACAAACTACGAAGAACAGAGCCTGACATCTGTCAGGAAGCATTTCATATAAAAATATTAAGCCACTGACAACGAAGACTAAACTGTACGATTTCTTTAAGCTTACCTGACATTACCTATAAGATCAAATCCTGATCGTTACAATTTAATCCCAATTGTCAGATCAACTCATAACTTCTACAATTTACCATTTAACCTACTTGATAGTTCCACCTCAAAAGATTTCTTTCTACCCTCAAAAAGTTTATCCACTTCAAATACAAAGTTTTTATCTCGCAAATAATTTAAGAACTGGCTATCTATATACATTCCGGGATATTTTTCCAAATAATATGGAAAATAAGAGGGCCATACCCACAGACCATCAGTATAGTATGCATCAGGAGCTATTAATTCCCGAGTTCTAATGTCAATGAAGTAACCCATCCACGCCATCAAAAGATATCCTTCCTTCAGATACTTCAGAATCGCTCTTTGATCAACGTTACCTCTCATTTTTACATCAATAACAATATCCAAAGAAAGCGCTTCCTCTATATCATTGTACTGTTTAATAAATCCAACAAGTTTCATTATAATTATTGAATAGTAGTATTAGAAAATGTCCTAAACCTTCCACCTCCAAAAATCTCATATGTACCGTCTTTCAATATCCTGACCTTATTTGTTGGAGCTATCACCGGAGATTTCAAATATCTTGACAATTGATATGCTGCACCATCTCCAAAAACTCCCGTATGGCAAGATATAAGACGTATTTTGGTTCCTTTCTGAAAACCAGATTGTAATAAACTTCTCGCCAATTCTTTTGCAGGCGTTAATGTTCCATTAATAATAAAACCATCGGGGGTACCGTGTAATAAAATCTGATGAATACCGTCTTCTAGAACCATTCTAGATGCGTTCAAATTCGTTGCTGCATCACTGCCAAAAATACTTGCTCCACCCATCCATCCTTTAGTAGCCAAGGTTGCTTTTAACAGCAGACCGAGTCCGACCATGTCTTCCACATTAAACCCGCTCCAATCCATCTAAATCAATGAACTTGATTGGAACATTCCCTGCAAACTGATAAGGGGTATAGAACGGATAAGACGATGTAAGAGGATCCACACTCAAAAACCTACCCAACCTCGGATCATATATCCGCATCCCATAATCCTGCTGATTACCTTCGCCTTTCACCTCATTGTCGTTCTCCTTGCCATTAAATCCATACCGGTAGGTATTGTCATATACATACCTGCGGCCAGGCATACTCATCCCAAACGGGGCCACATAACTCTTATTGCAACACCTGAAATCTTCCAGACCCTGCGTAAAACCATGCCTTAATTTTATCGCTCACATTTAGAAAGTAAAATGGTTCAATATATTTCTCTTTTTCAAAATTAATGACTTTCCAATTCTTACCATTATCATCTGTCCTTAAGATTTTGTTAGACACATCTGCAACCCCTCGTTTTCCAGCAATAACCCATTCAACACCTTTATTATTGTAATATCCCTGAGGAAAGTAAGAAGCATCTTTTAAATAGGAATACTCATATTTAAGATGATTACCACTAACCAATGAATAAACAGCAAGATGCTCATCTTTAACACCAGTCAATTTAACCTCATTATTATAATTGGTCAAAGAATAGCAATCAAATTCTTTGGGCAAGTCAATAACTTTGATGTTGCTGTCATTTATGTTATACTCTACAAGTAAATTTTTTTTGTAATCGTTTCTGATATTAGAAGAAAGAAAAAATAGCTTTTGCTCTTTTACTATCGCATCATAGATGGGCAATGGAGACTCAATCATAGTCCAATATCCTCCAAAGCTCTTCGACACATTTATGTACGATTTACTTCTAAGGCTATCAGAAGTGATTGCAATATAACAACTGTCAATGAAAAAAAACTTACTTATTCCTTGAGGAAAAGCACCTTCTTTGTTCCATGTATTGCCAAAATCATTTGATGAGTAAGTAGAAAACTCCAAATAGTTTTCACTTGTTTTAAATACAAAAAGATAATTTTTAAAATAAACAATATCTGTAAAACTACCCTCACCAAAATCTTTCCCAATCCATGTTTTCCCTCCGTCTGTCGTTTTGTACAACAAAGCTGTCCTATTTACAAAAGCAAAAGTGTCGCTATTTTCGTCTGGATTATGTGTAACCTGATCTAAACTTCCTACAACAAACCCTGTATCACTATTACAGAAAAACATTGAATTAAGCCTCAGATTATTTGAATCAAGACCCGTGGCTTCGATTATCTTTAAATCATCTTCGCGTATATTGCAAGAACGTAAACTAAAAAACATAGCCGATAAAAATATCCATTTTATTTTCATGTTATTTCATTTAGAAAATAAATGACGGGGTAATGATATCTCTTACGATACCCATAATTCTGTACTCCGGATTTGACCAGTGTTGAGGATTCTGCTTCTACTTTTATTTTATTGTTATTACCGCCTGTAAACATTTTTATAGCTTCAGGTCTTGTCTGATTACCGTTTATTTACTGAATTACAAAGTTAAAATAGCCGAATAAAACATATTACTGTATAAACGTACCTTCCTCACGGAGAAATCTGCCAGTAGAGTCAAACTGTTTTTTATAAAAAAGATTACCATCATTATTAAAATGCAAGGATTGCCTGATTACACTTACAGAATCGTCATAATAATCTGCTCCATACAGTATCTCAAGGTTATTCCGCAGAAATCTATGTTCCTTCAATGCGCCGCTTTCATAAAAAGAATAAAAATGTCCGTTCTTAATTCCATCACGATAACTAAATATCTGCTCTACCTTCCCACCAGGATAAAACCATATTGTTTGGCCCTCAGATTGGTTGTTTGATTGAATATACTCAACGTGACCTTCCTTGAAAAATATACTCAATGAGTCATGCCCCAAGGGGTTTTTATATACTATCTTCTGAACAACTCCATTATTACCATAAGTAACAAGACTATTATCTTTTCGTTCTTGACAGCCTAACACAAACAATGTAAAAATAAACAATAACTTATTGCCTAGTCGGAACTGTGTCTTTTTTAGTTTCATATTTTTGAGTGGTTGAGTTATACTTAGTTGTATTCTTAATGGTGTCTTTACATTCCCTTGCTCATCAATAATATAATCTTCTGGCAAACCATGAGGTCATAACCCGTTGCCAGGCTGATACCCGTTTCAGGGGCTACAGTCTGCGTGCCGGAAAGCCTCAGCCTGCTGCTGCCGTACAGGTGCAATTCGAATAGATGTTTCGTTTGCAAAGAAGTATCTGTTCGACAAAAAACTTTTTTTTCTTAATTTTTTAAAAAGACAGGTTTTAACCCAACATACCTTTAAACGGAATTATACACTTATTTACTTATTCTCCAAAAGAGGATAATAAAGAGAGTCGAAAATACTTTTATCAACTATAACAAAATGATCCCATACCCGATAATCGTCATCTCTATATTGTTGCACTAACAATAACTGCTTCCCATAATCTATGCTCAATTCGGATAAAAAATAACTCAAAGTATCTTTCTCCTCGAAAGATTTAAAAAAGTAAGAAGTATCTGCATTAGTACCCCATCCGCCACACGCATATAAATCTGTAGATTTCCGCACAACCATTTTTACTATACCTTTATTAAAACTCAATTGGTCTATTACCTTATTACATTCCCATCCTCCTGCCGTTCCTATCCTTTTAGTTAAATGAATAGCATATCCTCTAGGAAGATCTGTAACATTAGTTATACGGTCTACGTTTTCATCATGTCTTGAAGTTGCGTACAGCAATCTTTTGTTTACTGAATCAATCCTTACAGAAGGAAGGTAAGACGCCGAATACAGCTCATTAGAGCTATTAAAAAAAAGTAGATAATTTTCGGTTTTATCCCATCTCGTTGAAATATTCATCAATAAGATAACATCGCTATCGCTCATTATTATTTGCGCTGACTTCCTTAAAAGATCTAAACTTAATTCAGTCCCTTTTGGGAAATATTTATAAACATTTGTAGTTGTTGTTCTCCATAGATTTATGAGCAACAGAAAAATTAGCACAAATAAACAAAGTATTATTACTTTTTTACGGTTCATATTCATCTTCAGTCATTATGTCAGTATTAATTTTTAAATTCTCCTTCCCTCTATAGTGTATTCTTTCTAACTCGGGCACTCCCGATTTATATTTTATTCTAGCAGCATGCTCTTTTATTCCTAGTTGCGTCCCCATTCTCCAACCAAGACGTTCTGCATATTTTGTACTAGAAGACTCTCTCGAAAACCATCGTTCTTGAATAGTCTCTAGACCGTCAAAGCCAAGTCTAGCCATTCCCCATGTAAGTCCATGTCGTCCAGCTACTAGTCCTGCTGCAATATTTCCAATATCTCTAGCTGATGCATATATTTGTTTGCCATTTTTTTATCCAAAATAGGCATTCCTCTATAAAAATTAACCGGGTCCTCATAAAGTGGGTCGGAACTATTTCTTGCATTGGAACGCTTAAAATCATATTTCCCACCAGCAGTTGCATTGAGCATATAATACTCTAAAGCTGGGTTACCTTTTACAATTTCATTATTTAAAAAGTTTCTTCCACTTTGATCGTTAGGATTGATCGTTCCCATCCATTGGTCGATATCAGAATTGTAGAATGATTCAGGGGTAGCAGAATACCCAACAAGATCACCTACTTTTCCTTTTTCATCTCTCAGGTAAATCCCATTGTCTTTCCCTGCAAGATTACCACCAGTAACTTCATATGTCCCATTAGTCAGTATTCGAACGAAAGTAGTATCTCCGAATGGGTCACTATTATATAACGGGTTTCCCAAAAAACATATATACGGACTGAATGAAATATTTGTCTTGGGATCCACATTCCATCTTCTTCCTAGTCTTGCATCATACTGCCAGAACTCAGCCGTCATGTTATTCCCATTCGGATCAATTTCTGCGCTTCTTTCCTGTCCATTAAATCCATGTCGATGGTTCTCACTCTCCGGCAACTTCCTTCCCGGCATAATCATCCCAAACGGATAATAATCATTAGCTGTCACCACATCTGCCTCGTACCAGGCTACTTCCCCATTGCCATCATCGGTCGCCAGTTTCTTATCATTGATGGTAACCAGCATCCCGCCGTTGGCGGGACAAGCTATTGCCCAGGTGATTGCTTAATTCAAAGATCTTTTCGCCTCTGGTGAAGGTAATCAATTTACCCGGATCAAAACCCGTGGCCAGGGTCACTGCTTCCGGATCGGCGGTTCGTTTGCTCGTCAGTTTATCCATCACGAAAAAAGCTTTTTTAACGGTAAGATCTCTGTAAAAACACCTTTTATACCAACAGCCCATAAAACGAAGTTATGCTTAGCTACAAGCTAAGCATAACAATACTAAGTATAAAAAAACAAACTACGAACAACAGGGCCCTGCTACTAGCTGAGGCAAATACAAACTACAGGTCCCTTCTTGCGCATTAAGATTCAATTCTTCCACCCTGATTATAAAAAAAATCAAACTCATCTTCAATTAGTGCCGACGAAAACTTCCCTCCCGATTTTCTAATTCGCTGAAACAATTCAACTACCCGTTTATTTTTAAAATACTCGGCGTTATTAGTTGTATTAGTAATTCCAAAAATTAATTCATAGGTAGCTAAGTCGTTTTTTTCCATATAAAACTCAATAGCTCCGCATATTGCTTCATAAATAGACGGGTCAAATAGAACTTTAACGCATTTAGCCACTGATTCGGCTCTATCTGGAAAATTAAATAGTAAGAAAAATAAAAAATGTTTAATTAAATCTAATTTTTCCGAATCTAGTCTATAATCAATCAGTTCCTTATTATAAAAAGTATCAAAATAATCACTCCTTTCTTTTTCACAATACCTGTCCATAGTAAACCGTTCGATTACATATCTCAAGTCCGATAAAGCATGCTCATGTATATTATAAACTTCAGATTGAGCCTTATTAAATAATGATTTTAACAACTTGTCCATTCTCATATTTTAAAGTTAATGCCTCTTTGAACCTCCAAATCAATTCGATAATCTTTCCCTTTGTGATCAAACGTAGCTTTTATAGTTGTTTGATTGCCCCCCTTTGGTAGCCCTCCTTTAACTGCTTTAATTTGTTGACTTACTTTTATTATTGCTTTTTTGAAGCCTTTATTATCCGCAAGTGAGGGATCAGATGTTATGGCACTCTGATAAACAATATTTAACGCATTATAACCCTGAGCCTTCGTCACTCCTATTTTTTCATTATTGGTAACTTTTAGACTCGAAATATTAGCCTTACCTTGTTGCACTTGAAATCTTACACTTGCTATACCAGAATTTTCGTCATCAGCATCTGAATCATTCACAGGTTCAGCCTGTGGGTTCGGATTGGTTCTTTTGGATGGATCCGAAGTTGGTGCTGACTGAGGCTTCGCTGCAGTGGGTACTCCTACGGGTAGATCTTCAGGCCAGTAGTCGGATAACCATTGAGGTAACTCTGCAGGATTACTTGGCGGCAAAGGAAACCTCCTTCCAGGACCTGTCCAGACTTCCCAGAACTTTTCTTCTTGTGGGCTACCCACCCCAGGATAGGTTTTTGCCCACTCTTGAGGCGAGGTAGTAGGTGAAGTAAAAAATTCCCAAATAAATGATAATAAACTTGCACTTTGGGCAACTCGAACGAATGCCGATTTAGACATTGATTGCTTACTGACCATTTGCACAACTTTTCCATTTCCCTCCTTCCAAGCAACTTTGAGTTTTGTTTCACCAATTTTTTCTTCTGTAATAGTAATGGCCTTTTGTTCCTCCAAGCCATCTAAATCTATTGCTTGTATTGGTGTATTCCCCGCAAATTGATAAGGCGTATACCATGGAAAATCTTTCGTCAACGGATCCACACTCAAGAACCTCCCCAACCTCGGATCATAAATCCGCATGCCATAGTCCTGCTGATTCCCCTCACCCTTAATATCATTATCGTTTTCTTTGCCATTAAACCCATACCGGTAACTATCATCAAAAGCATACTTCCTCCCCGGCATTCCCATCCCAAACGGATAATAATCATTGGCCGTCACCACATCTGCCTCGTACCAGGCCACTTCCCCATTACCATCATCGGTTGCCAGTTTCTTGTCATTGATGGTGGCCAGCATCCCGCCGTTGGCGGGACAAGCTATTGCCCAGGTGATTGCTCAATTCAAAGATCTTTTCGCCTCTGGTGAAGGTAATCAATTTACCCGGATCAAAACCCGTGGCCAGGGTCACTGCTTCCGGATCGGTGGTACGTTTACCCGTCAGCCCCAGCCGGCTGCTGCCATACAGGTGCAGTTCGCGCTGATCCAGTGCACCTGCCCCCTCTTTCTGATAGATACTCATCACATTGCCGCTGGCATCGTACACATACCGGATCACGGCACCCGATTTAACTATTTCGAATTTTCGTCAGTTTCTTAGAGTGTTCTATTACTTGGTACAGTGGCAAAAATATTTATTTACCCTTCAGACAAAAATTGTTTCCTAAATTTGCCTGTAGCCCTTGTTTTACTCTCTAAACAGATATTTTATGTTGCCCGATGCATGTCTCGAACAGGCAAGAAAAAAGAAAAAGGTTTCCCAAGATGAACTGGTTAAAGCTATAGGTGTGTATACTCCGGCAATTGGCCGCTATGAACGGGGCGTAGTAAAGCCCTCCATTGAAGCGACAGCGAAAAAGGTCGAAGTCTTAAAAGTGTTGCTGGATTATCTCATTGGCCTTGTTGACTATGAACCGAACAACAACCTCACTCAAAAAATTCTATACATACAAAAACTCGATAATGAAGACAAAAACAGCATCCTTAAAACTATTGATCCGCTGCTGAGAGATGCAAAAAAAAGAAAGATTTATGCTTCTTAGACGCAACTAATTTACTTTTTCTCTCATCTTACCATTGTTATGAAGCTTTTTAAGTTGCTAGTCATTGCACTTTTACTGGTTGGTATTTCCAATAAAGCTTTTTCCCAAGACACTATTCATTGGCGTCCTGGCTACAAACTAAAATGGGATGACTACCAAGGAAAACCAGACAGTACCTCAACGCATATGGCTATAACCAGCTATTTCTTAACATATAACTACACGCTAACTGATACCTCATTTCATTTTAATATCTTTTGCTACTTTGATAAAAAAACTTCCTGGAAAAAAATAATTACTGACAGCCTATTACTACAACACGAGCAAGGCCATTTTGATATCGGACAATTCTATGCAAGGAAGCTTGCAAAGGCTTTCACTTTGTATAAACCAATTCATGAAACAATTGATAAGGATTTGAAAAAAATATTTGATGAAGTTAATAATGAAAGAGCCCTCACGGACTCTAAATACGATAAAGAAACTAGTTTTTCAAGAAATAAAAAAAGTCAACTTCTCTGGGCTGATAAAATCAAATCTCTCTTACGTGATACAATGCCCTAAAGACAGCAACGTTGGATATCTCTACAAAAAAACGGTTATCTATTCTAACAACCCTTCAACTGCTATTGTGTGACTGATATTCCATTAGTCGTTCTTGTTGTAGTCGTTCTTACATTGAAGTTTGTTTGATTGACATTACCTCCCATTTGTGCTACCGGCACGTTAAATTGCAAATTGCCCATTCTTATATTCCCAGCAGGCACTCCTTGGTTTATTAGTTGTTGCCTTATGGTATTATATCTGGCAATCAATAAAGCCCTTGCATTCGTGCCTCCGAATTGTAAATTCGCGGCATTATTAGTCATTAAGCTTACCGTAACTACGCTTCTTACCGCAACAGTAGTAGTACTGGTATTAGTGGTGGTAGTAGGCGCTGAGGTAGCACTGGCAGGATTATTCGTAACTGTTGTAACTGGAGGATTTACTATTGTTCGATTAGGTGCATTACGTGCTACCTGATTAACCATTGCAGCATCATTGGGCGTTGCAAAAGTTGGTAGACCTGGATTAAAATTAATATTACGTCGAAAATTTTGATTCCTTACCCTTTGTTGATTAATCGGTGCGATTACCGGCCCATTACCAGGAACATTGGGGTTAACCCCGTTCCCGCCATTTATAGGTGGATTAGGAGGATTTTGAGGCTGTGCTGCTGGCGGCGGTTGGACCGTTCCTATGTTGGGATCAAAAGTTGTAGTTAATCCTGAGGGCCCCAACGCTCCGCTTTCATAGAAATTACCATCTTGATTAATCGCCGATATTGTTGATCCAATAGATCCCGCGTTCAATATTTCTGTTCTCTTAACTGGATTATTAACACCGTTTGAAATAACTGAATAAGACTGGTTCAATTCAACTCTTTCACCTCTTTTAATAGCTTCCTGAACTCTTATATCCTTGAACGCCTGCTGCCTGAGCATTTCAATTGAGTAATAATTGCCGCCATTACTAGGAATATCTTCAAGTCCGTCTAAATCTATACACCAGACTGGTTTATTTCCTGCAAATTGGTACGGCGAATAATATGGATACTTGCCAGACAACGGGTCTACAGATTTAAACCTTACTAATCTCGGATCATAAATTCTGAACCCATAATCATACTGTGCACCAGTACCGCTAACCTCATTATCCATTCTTTTTCCATTGAAGCCATAGGCATAGCTTCCGGTATTGTGGGTTCTTCCAGGCATCAACATACCGCCCGGATAGTAGTCATTAGCCGTAACTACATCTGCTTCATAATACGCCACTTCCCCATTACCATCATCGGTCGCCAGTTTCTTATCATTGATGGTAACAAGTACATTGCCCAGGTGATTGCTTAATTCAAAGATCTTTTCGCCACGGGTAAAGGTAATCAATTTTGCGGGGTCATAACCGGCTGCCAGGCTGATACCCGTTTCAGGCGCAACAGTTTGTATGCCGGAGAGCCCCAACCGGCTGCTGCCATACAGGTGCAACTCGGCCTGCACGAGTGCCCCGGCCCCCTCCTTCTCATAAATGCTCATCACATTGCCGCTGGCGTCCCGCACATATACAGTAGTTTTCCCATCGTAGGTTTTACTGATCCGGTTACCGGTGGCATCGTAGGTGTAATAAATGGTGCCACTCGCTTTCGTGATTGATTTTATCTTACCATAAACGTTCCAGGCAACGGTCAGGTTTTCAGACTTGTCCTGTACCAGATTGCCGATAGCATCGTAGACATAGTTTTCCGTCTCGGTCTGGTTGTCGATATCTGCTCCGTAGTTTCCACTATAGCCCACCTCATCCAGCACCTGCTTCAACTGGTTGGTATTGGCCCAGTATTTATAAGTAAGGCTGTCCATCAGTTTGGCACTGTCCGGCACCTCCGGTGAGCCATTGCGGATATAGTTCAGGATATTGCCATTGGGATCGTACCGCACCTCTTCGCGGTAATCGTCGAGTAATACCGGCGTCCAGGCATTGCTGGTATTGTTAAATCCTTTGTACGCCCGCATGCTTACCAGGCGGTTCAACTGATCGTAGCGATATTTGTAAAACAGGGGTTCTGCGTTCACGCCTGCCGAAGCCCTGCCTAGGGCAGCCAGGTTCACACTCATGCCGGCTATATTACCATTGTACAGCGATCTGAAGTCGGTATTGTTGGGTGCAGCAAATGGGGCTATGCCTTCGCCAATAGCACGGTAATCCGGCAATCCTGTTTCGTTGTAATAATGCAACCCATAGCCCAGTACATCCCTCGCCACGGGTGAGCCTGCAGCATAACCATCCTGCCCTGGATCAAACGCACCATCGCTTACCGAAGTACTGTTAAGTCCTTTTATCCATCCCTGCAATGTATAGGCATAATCCAGTCCCTGCACCTGCAACTGACCTGTTACAGACCTGGCCAGGGGCCCATGCCGGTAGTATTCATACCGCGCATCGCGCTCCCAGATCACGCTATCGCGGCTGGTGAGTACACTGGTCAGGCGGTTCTCCGCATCATAATAATAGCGGTGATAGAAGGCATCCGGCTGGCCGGGTTGATAATCTACTCCATTGACCTTGCCACTTATCAGATCATATTTATAAGCAATCAGCCTGTGCTGATCTGCCTCCGAAGCACCGAGTGCGGCAAGACCTGCGTAATTCTGCAGCAGCGTATCCACATTGCCCATGATATCGTAGGTATAGAAAGTAGCCGACGCTGGTCCGGCATCTGTGGCATTGTCTTTCACCATCGAATAGCTGATCCGGTTGCGCAGGTTGCGCTGATTCATATACCCTTCATGTCCCATAACACCTTCGGGGTAAAGCTCATAACCATACGGCAGGTCATAGCCGGTAACGGTAAGTTGTTCCCGGATACCGCCACCACCAGTGGTCGTTGTGATCCAGGTTTCCAGATCTTCCGGATCCTGGCTGATGACCTGAGTCATGGCTGTAGTTTGTGTTTTTTGGCCTACTTCCACAATACGGCCCAGCAAATCATAGCGTGTATAACTGTATTGATCTTCCAGTGCCTGTTGGGCATTCTGGCTTACAACGAGACGCCCCAGTTTATCGTACCAGAACTTAGAGAGGCCGCCATCGGGACTCTTTTGCTGCACTACCTGATTAAGACTGTTATAGCGGTACTCGGTAACGAGACTATGTGGACGAGGCAGGAACTCATCATTTTCCCTTGCCTCTTTAACTTCCGCCAGCCAGGGCTCTCTGAAATCCGGGTTTACACCTTTAGGCGGCACCGTCTTTGCCAGATTACCTCCCTGATCATAATAATAAAGGGTATAATGATACTCGGAGTTTTTATACTTCACCGTAAAACTCTCCCGCTCTTTTGCTGCGGCAAATGCATCGCGATAGGCTGCTTCCAGTTGACCTAAAAGGAATTCTTTACGGATACGATAGATCTCCTGTCCCTGAGCAATACTCATATTCATGACACGCTCACAGGGAGGATTGGTTGTTACTACCCCGGTAGTATCGGTAACAGCAGTAGCGTCTATACACACCACCGTCTGATTGGCCGGCTCGCCACTGCTGATGTAGGCAATAAACGAATCGTTGACGCCACTTTCGAAACCCGGTAACAGCTCTACAGTAGAAGTGGCTGTATACTCCGGCGGAGTATTGCCGCTTCGGCTGCTGACACTGAGGTTGGCCACACCACCTCCGATATTACCTAAATACGCTCCGAGGTCGCAATTGGCACTGTCTGCCAACTGTGCATATTCCGCCCAGGACAGCTGCAACCCTGTACGATAATTCAGGAAACGGGCATATAACTGGTTATGCGCAATCTGTGTATCAGACAGGGCATAATTATTAAAGATTGGCCCGGTGTTGTAGGGGAAGTAAGGGCCGGCATTGGTAACCGTATTGAACGTATCCTTAAACGCCTTTGTCAATATACTCAGCTCTGCACAACTGAAACACTGATCGGTATTTACATACCCGCATCTGAGGAAGTCAGGAAGTATTACAGGCGTTGGCAATACAATATTTCCTCTCCAGATAGTATCGCACACCGTAACAGGGCAGGTAATATAACAACTATCTTCCGGATCAATCACCAGTTCGGGCATACAACGCTGCTTTATTTCACTCCAGAAATATCCGGGAGGGCAATCACCAGGCGCAGCACGCATAAAGCTCTGCCAGTTTTCGCAAACGGGTGGTGTGCTGTCACAATGATAGAAAATAGTGTCAGTAATCGTGCGGCATTTAATATCATATCCACCAAGACTGTCGCATTTGCTGAAGGCATTGTACAGCGTGCTGGTGAGGGTATCATGATAAGTGGCCCACAGAAAACTGTTAAACCCGGTCATTGTAGAGGGATTATATCCTGCGGTGATCGCTTCGGCTTTCAGCGAATCTACCCGGTCACAATTACAACTATCGAGTGTGCTGGCAGCGGTTTTTATAAGCTGCCTGCCTTTGCCATAGGGTTTGGGAAATTCGATCAGATAGGCATTACAAACCGAATTTCTGTTAATGCCATGAGTTGCAAATACAGCATTGATCACTTCTTCAAAACTACGCAGAGAACCATCTACGGGTGTACCAGGAGCCACATTAGATGCCCCGTAGGGACTTGTGGCATCCTGACCTTTTTCGCAAACAGCCACCATGCCTTCCATAATCTCTTCCAGTATCGCCTCCCTGTCAGGGTGAATGGCCAGGCTATCACACTGCAGCAGCCACTGACGCCAGTTGTTGATATAACTGCTGCAGGCGCTGCTACCCAACCCGCCATCCGATCCCAGGCCGGTGGTGTCAGGTTCTGTATAGGTATATGGTGTGGAAGGATAACCCGTCCAGCCATACTGGCTGGCTTCCTGTTGCCTGCTGGTAGGGAACCGTAATATATAACCGTTACTGGCCAAATCATTTGCATCGGCAATTACCACGCTATCGGCCAGCAACTGGTTGATCTGCACATCGCGGGCCATATTATAAAGATTACGGAAGCTACGCCATGCCTGGTCTTTTTCCGCAGTGGTCAAGCTGCTGAAAGGAGGTACGCTGGGAGCTGCTGTATAACAGTTGTCACGTGCCGGTTTGCTGATAATATCTTTACATTTCACATCACCATACGCCAGTTTCCATAGAGAAAGTCCCTGCAGATAACTTGTGCCAATCCATTTTCCCATGCTGTCTTTCATGGCAGCCGGTGCTTTTGAATAAAATGGATCTGTAATGCTGAGCGCATTCGTAAAAATGAATCCCGAATCGCTGGCCGCCTGCCAGGTATCAACATTTAAAAAGCGATAAATCCAATCGTAACTCTGAGCAAGTTTTTCTTCTGCGAAGCGCAGTTTGGGAAACTCCGGATGATAAGGCAGCAGTGAATTGGCCCAATTACGGTTAAATACTGCATTAAAAGCATTTTTATCCAGTGTACCCAGGAAATCATAAGCATTCATAGTACCGGTGGGATGAATAGTCAGATCAATATCGCCCTGGGTATTGTAATAATAATCGAGCGCCGTACCAGTTGCATTTTTAGGTTTGCGGTAAAAAGGCTGTGTAGCAGGTGTATTAGTTGAAAAAATATTATACTTATTGTATAGAGTTGTCGGCATACCGGCAGCAGGCAATGCGGAACCTGCATACTGACCGCTGAAAGGCATCATGTCCTGCAACATCTGCTGACGTTTCATTTTCAGGAAAGGAGAAGCCTGTACACACAGGTCATTGCAACGGGCCAGCGCTTCCCGGTAAGCCAGCGCGATCTCCCGATTGAGCGCTGCTGTGTCGGCGACAGATGCCCAGTCTACATCGGCCAGATATTCACTGCGGAAACCGGCCGAATCGCCCAATGCCGTAATACATGCCTCACAGCTACTTTGGGTTACCACCGTATCACATCCGGTCACGGTGATTAACACATTGTAGATAGAATCAATAATCTCCTGCTCGGTTTTACAAAGTGCCTTCTGCAGGTACATTTCTTTATAATGTTCCAGTGAGTTTTCGCTCAGTGTAAGCGTCTTGCGTACCAGGTAAGAGCCGGGACCCAAAATCCGCGAGAACTTAATACTATCGCCAGGTACCGGATTACCATTTTCGTCTTTGAATGCGGGAGCACCGGTAGCACAATCATCATCCGGATCCAGTTTAATATTATTGTAGCGATAAATGATCGGCAGGCTATCGCCCGATTCGTGTACTATTGAAAACTGAAGATCGTACATCAGATCATAGCAGCGCACTCCAGAAGTGCAGGTGGGCAACTGGATCGAAGCTGTATCCAGCTTATACACGAAATTATAGGTGGTGGGGACCGGTACCAGCAAACTCGTAACTGATTCGATCATGTTTCCCTTTACCACATTGGTGCCGGCATTCAGCAGGTTACGGGTTATAACCGTACCTGCCTGGTTTGGATACATATCATTATCGTCGTTATTCAATGCAATAAGATTAGCCGGCGCCTCTCCTGCCAGGGCGGTTGCAATGGTGCGGCCATTCATGTCCACATAACTTATACTCATCTGCCCGTTGGCATCCTGTACCATGTTTTTGGAATAATGCGAGAAATCACCGACCTCTGTACCAAAGAGGCCATCCAGTTCCTCCTGCGATGCCGCTCCATAATAGTAACGTGTTTCATGCCCTCCGCCCATGCGGAATGCTTTTCCTACCCCACTTTGCGTGGCTATACGTCCTGTGGCATCTGGCGTATAACGGGTAAGTGTATAAGGGTAGCCATCGGCGGCAGGCAGAAAATCAGACTGGCTGCTGCCTGTCAGTTCTTCATTGTTGCGGCTATAATACTTCGAAGCACCTGTTGTGCTATCCATGGTAAAAGGAAAAATACCCAGGCTTGCCGGTTGCAGATCGAAAAAATTCAACGGATCTGTTGAAGGGGTTTGTCCATTGAAAAGATTCAGGTTTTCGATATACGCAACCGAATTCAACATGGTGGGTACCGGCAGTATTTGTATAGCGGCTCGTCCCTGTTCATCATATAAAGTTTCTGCCAATACAACCTTATTGACAGTATTATCCTTGGTAGCGGTTTGCCTGCCTCGCAGAGAGCCGTCATAATATTGCATCACAGACTTACGCTTTCCATCTTCAGCAAAACTGGTCGTAACCTGCCAGTTAAGACTTGGTTCATGCCCGGTATAGGAATATGGTGTGCTGCCGTACGTCCACTGCCCCTCCTGCGTACCTACCGCTGTTATTAACACTGGCCGTACTCTGTAATATAATTTACCTGTGTCATTATAATAAAGAGGAACCACATATTCGGCCTGTCCTTCACTGAGTTCTACACGGGTAGCATTATTGAGAAACAATTTGCTGAGTATTACGCTGGGGCCACCGTCTTTATAATTAACAGCCATTTCGTCTTCCAGCCAGGTCCACTCGAGTTGATATGCATTGTGTCCGGTATTAGATGGCCAGGCTGTTTTTATTTTAAGACCATCCTCTGTAACAAGCGTATCTGTCAGTTCTGTGGGTGTAGCACTTGTGTTCAATACATAGCCCCAGGTAATCATCATTTGATTTTCCAGTAAAAGCAATTCCAGACCTTCATTATCATCAATTCCTTCAATATCTATCGCTGTGACTTTAACCTCAACATATTTTGCACCTTCGAAAGTAAAGGCCTCTTTTGCCTTATACTTTTTCCCTGCTTCTTTAATAAACTCCACCGCCAATGTCTGGGTATGCGTTTCCGTTGCACCTGCGTCAGGACCATATTTAATCTCAACCGTCACCTCTCCGTAAAAATCATTTGCGAGGTATTTTGTGGAAGTTTCAATAAAACTCAGGGTGACAACATTTCTGATGCGGGCAGGAGTCCAGGTACCTGTAGGACATGCTGTTGTAACTATAGCATTAACTGCCAGCGGTTCAGAATTTCCCTCATAGCTGTTAGCAACCGTACCGGAGAGTCGGCTCAGCTGCTCGGCTTCGGATGTATACTGGGCCTGCAGGGGAAGCCCATATAAAGCAAAAAAACATAACAACAGGCATAATCTCACACACTTTATGACCACATCTGCCAACTGATGTCTATTTACAGCACAGCTAACCCGGGTCTTGAATAATACGTTTGAAACAGCCATATAAAGAATTCTTAAAATAAAATCAATTGGTTTATCTCCTGATTTCAGCGACGGGTTATGCGGTAATCCTCATACCCGTTTGCAGGCACCCAGGTACCATCTGATGCAGGTACAATACGATCCGAAATCAGTACGGGCAGCACAAATGCCGGGTCATGATCAATACGATCAAACCGGTAATAGGTAGTTTGTATACGCAGTACAAACGTTTCCTTATCGCCCTTCATTACTAATGCTGCTGATTTTGAAGGATCATCTTTCCATTTCTCATATAACTCTTTTTCCAGTGGTAATAACTGACTCAAATAAGTAATAACCTCAACTGGCCTTTGCTGTCGTGTGTCATATAACATTTCCACTTCATCAAGCGGCTTATTCATTCCGGCCAGATTTATCCGATTCCACAAACGGACTGTATCTATATTATCCGTTCCGCTGATGACAATTCCCCGGTATCCTTTGGCAAGTTGTTGTAGACTGGAATCCCGCAATTGCCAGCCTATAAGCTTCTGCAGCTGTCCCGCTACCGTTTGCGAATGCCGGCTAAGGATCATACGCTGAGCCTGTTTATTGATTTGCAGCAGTATCGTGTCGTTGGCCAGTTGCTCCTGATCTTCTATACGGAGATAACTGGCCTTTTCCTGCAGGTAAAAACTGGCCCGGGCTCTCATTGTATCCGTATTAATACCGGCTACGGTTTCATACCTAACTATTTCCATCTCCATTTGAAGCGGCAACTGCTTGTACTGATTTCCCATAGATACAAACTGACGGTATGCCTGCAACGTATCAGTGTTCTCTATTGTTTTCTTCTCTTTCTTTCTCTTCCTTCCCTGAGCCATGACTGACCCTTCTATAACCTGTATTAGCATTAAGAGCAGTACAAGCCGGAGTAAAACACTCTTCTTTGTCATAAAAGATTATTGGAATGATTTAATATCCTTTTGTTTGGCACTTCTCGTTTCGGTTATGGTTTTTATTCCTTTCTCGGTTTCTGCTTTGGTACGTATTAGCGTACCTTCTTCATCATATTCATAGAAACGAGCGTAATTATTAGCATCCAACTCTGACAGTAATCGCAGATTCACCGGGTCGTATACATAACTTTTCATATTCGCATTAAAAGGGTGTATCCGTATATCATCTACATATAGCTTAGCTGTTGAACTCAGATTCACCAGTTTAATTGCCAGATCTGTTGCTCCCGCAGGTGCAGTAAACGGTGCCTCATACCGTTGCCAGCCTTCAATAACCGGGCCTGCCGGGCGTAACTCAATAGTAGAACCACCGCCACCAGCAAACTCTAACTGAACTTTGTTATTCGTGTAGGTGGTACAGGGCGCACTGGCACAGGGTTCTTTCACCCAGGCGCTAAACAGCATTTTCTTTTCAGCTGGCACCGTAAATACCGGATTAAACATGGTACTATCTCCTTTAATAGGAGTCAGATATTCGCAGAGATCATTGTAGGTAAGATTTTTGTAGCTGGTAGAACCCGTGTTGGAGCTGTAGTCAAAATAGGCTCTGAACTGATGGAAAACGTCATTACTTCCATCATACTCACGTTGAATATCTGCCGACGCAAAACACTCGATTTTGTATATATCGCAGGTCAAAAAAACAGTATCATTCTGTGGAGAATTAAAATTGTAGGTATCAAACTCTGCTACTAATTCATTTGTATTCACATTCGTGATCTTCATGTATAACTGGCTTTTAAACATAATATAACTCTCCGGATCAACATCCTCTACCTCTGAAAGGTCGGCTGTTAACACAAAAGCATATCTACCCGGAGTATTGATCTTCGTATATTGAACGGTTTTGTAATCCAACATATACCGTACAGTACCTCCTATAATCTCCCCGGGAGCATTGATAGAATTGAACTCCAGTTCCATATCAAGATTGCCCGTCGAAAAAGAAGGTGCCACAATCGGAGCACTGGATGGCACCGATGTTGTCTTTGACAAAGTCCCTCCCAGCACACTTAATTGACGCTGCATTTCAGTTCCCATATCCAGCGAATATTGTTCGGGAAGTGAACTGGCTACCTTAACATTCACTGCTGCTGTGCTGTTTGCTGAAACTTCAAGCATGTTTTTCCCGGTATGCGCAGGGAAACCTGTCTGGGTAGAGTTTTTAACTACGGCGTTATTAAACCCATAAAAGTTAAAATGTGGCTCACCGCAGGAATTGTAGTTTGTACGGCTAAGTGCATTGGCATAATCATCATCTTCGAAGTTCCCATACGCCATTTCCGACAACCTGGCATTATTAACAATAGCAACTGGCATAGTGCGGTTATACCCATATTGAGCCGCCGTATAAATGTTCAATGCATCGCGTGTTTCCAGTTCCATTCCTTTGGAATTGATACGGGTGATTTCAGAATTCCAAACCCACTTTGTGGAACTAATGGCTGGCACAAGATTATTGTCATTATCAAAATCCCAGTATAGAGAAAACCCAGTATCCAGTATCCCGTCTTTTTTGATATCAGCGGTTTGATCGATCGACTTTTTAACACGGTCACCGTAATAAACCAGGCTGCGGTAATTTCTGAATGTACCCAGCAATCCGCGCAAATAGGGATTTATCTTTTTTTCCAAATAACCTGAACAGTCCTCCTCCTCCCAACGATTGCAGGTCAGTTCGTCATATTTCATTACCAATCTTCGGATCACATCATTATCTGTCTGCCATTTTTCGCTGAAATCCGCTGCCCCGGCGTTTATCACTTCGCTGGCGCCGGTAACGGTAAGCGTGCGGGTGGAAGTACCCTGTATCGGACTGATGCGGCTGACAACCGTTGCAACCTTTTCCCCAAGGAGATTACGTTTACCGCTGCGTATGATGCGGAAGTAAACATTGGTGCGTGTATAAGGGCGACCCAGGCTATCCATAAACACGAATTGCGGCGTAGTATTACTCAGCGAGCTGGTTTGTTTGTCACGGTCAAAAACCCAAAGTCTTCTTATGCTATCGCCCGACCTGAGTGCTTCACTACAGGCATCACCCGTTGAGTTATCAATTTTTGTAATCATTATTTCATCGCCGCTTTCAAAAATTTCTGACAGATCTGTACCCAGGCTGGTAGTACATATCCCTCCCAGAAAATTTACCGGCCCAAACCTCGCATCTATATTTCGGTAAGCAGGCCCCATACCGCTATAGGCCCAATAAGCCGGATAATTGGTCGAATAGACAGGATCCTTGAACTCGTTGTTGGTTCGATTTACGATAACATCACCTGTTTCTGCATCGTAAACAAGGTTTTTAGTACTTACACGACTGCCTTTATCCACAACGATAACGCTATCAAGAATCGCATGATAGCTGATCACCTTAGTAGTAGTCACTGCTCTGTAAACATCTTCCGTTTCACTGCTCACATCCCAGGGAAAAGGAAGCCAAAATGGAAAAAATACGGGGAAAAGGTCAAGTTGTCCCTGAAACTCTGTAGAATAGCTTCGTGTAGAAAACTCCCGCACATCAGTCATTAGTTCAATATCAATTCCCATCCGGCCCTCTTTAATAACACCACCGTCTTTTGCATAAACAAAATCAAAAGTCTCCTGTAAACCTTTTTTTCCCGTATTACGATAAAAATTTTCCGTATAATTAATAGCTGTGTTGGTATCAGTGGCACTAAAAGATGATTGCGATTTCATCTTACCATGCATATCATTTGTTGCCACCAGAAATCCCTGCGATATAGCCCGGCCATCATAAACCGATTTAAAAAAGAAACCGCCCAAAGACTGACTGTGATCAACTTTATCAGAAGCGGGATCTAATGAAGTATACGAATAAGTAACCGGAAAGTCTTTTGCTGTATAAAATTCAGTTACCTGTTTACCAATTGCACTTCGTGCTTTTCGTGTTGTATCGATATCGCCACGACGCAGCGAACGTACGGTTACTTTACTGTATCCTACCTGCGGTGCCGGATAAAATGCCTCGAGTATTGGTTGTTCTATTGCGCCGTAAGAAGCCGGCCCCAAAGGCACTTTGTCAGAAATGCGTACAATACTCTGAAATGGGTTCTCCTCACTACCAATGCCTGGTTCATAGGATGCGACTCCACTGCTAATACGCCGTGTCGTGCCATTAAAATTCTCAGTTGTCGTGTAATCGTATACCTGGCCATACTCTGAGGTATACTGGTCTGTCATCGCCTTCCAGTTATCTTTTAGTTTCACTGATTTTACTCTTTGCCCTCCCCCATACTTAAATCCTGTAGGATTACTCAGCCTGACAAAAGATTTTCCGCTTACTACATTCTTTGCCAAACCTTTATTCTCTCTCAGATATTTCACCGGGTCTTTAAATGCGCTGGCTAATCCTTCAAACAATCCCTGAAAAATGCCCGCCAGTTGTTCCAGTCCCGAGTCATCTGACAAATCATATCCTGCAAAAGCCTGGCCTGGTAACTGTTCACGCAAGTACTCGACAGCAGCCAGCGAATACGGGCTTTTACCATCTATCTTCCCAGTTTTTACCCAAATAATTTGATCATTCAACCTCCCATAATCGAGAATAGTTCCATACCCTGTTATATACTCCAGACCAGCAGGCATTTGCACAGCCATCCGTACCAGCAACTGATCAAGATCACGAAGGTATCGCTGATACACCTCAGTCTTAGTAGCACATGGTTCTGGAACACGAATAAATACATAATCGTTTTCACGTATTGATCCCCCAATATTTTCATACAGCCTGTTGCCATAGGAGGATGCATCATTGCCAAAACCTGCCAGTTCCATCATTTGCGCTGCTCTGCGATTTTGAACGAATGCGTAGTCATCTGACTCATAGGTTACTTCGATCTGTCCGCCAGAAGGCAAAAGAATTTTCTTTAAAGCCCAGGCACCGGCATTGGCATCAATAGCAGACTTTTGATTTTTATCCTGTATCGAATATGGATAATCTGCATTCCGCAAACCCTGCGGGTTCATGCTCTTAGGCTTATAATTGCCCCAACGATCCGATGCGTTCAATTCATAATCCGGATTGCCGGTAACATCATCATTATAAGAAAACACATACTGGTTCTTATTATCCTTATTTTGTCCATTGAAAGTAAAATAAATAGTATCCAGCGTAAGCTTACCCTCACCTATTGTATTATCGGGTGAGCCTTCACAAAGCCTATAGCTATATTTAAAATGAACGGTCTTGATTGGCCGGGCACCACTTAAGCCATTCTTTTTTAAATCAGATTTGCTGTATAGATCAATTTTGTCAAGACGCTTGACAGTCTGATCACTTCCATTAATGCCCCCCTGCTCGTTAGTAGCTCCTTTTCCATCATCCCGGTTACCTAATGTAAATACCGCAATCATACTTTTTGACTCAATGGAATGCATATACCAGGGCTCACGTTCTCCATAGGAAATAATTCCTTTATCGTCTTTTACTTCTGAACGGCTTCCGGAATTAAAGTTGGCCTCCTGTCCGGAAGAAAGCGGTGTACGCCATTTACGAACTCCCCATACGCCACCAGATTTTATCTGAGAGTAATTGAACTTTACAGCATTTCCCAAATCATCGTCAGTAATACCATCACCTGTGACATCAACATAATCAGGAGAAAGGAGTCCAGATAACAGAAACGAATGCGCATATGCCGGCGTTTCAGTTATTTGCAGAAATCCATCCCGTTTTGCTCCCGACTTAAGTTCGTCGGATGCTGCAGTCATCCATTCGGGATCTGCAACAGTGACTTTATCCAGTTCACTGGCCTGCTGTACTGTCGTATTAGGAACGGTAAATGTAAAATCCCGCTGCATAAGGTTGTATACCGGTATACCGTATACATAGCGCATTCCATTCGATTCCGTCACGTTGATCTGTGATATGTGATGTGGTTTACGTATATCACTAACACGGGAGATGCTATCATACTTTAGCAGATTCGCTCCATTCAACAAACCATCCTGGGCATAACTGCGTATCCACCGGTCCAGTCCTGTATGGGAAGCTTCCTCTGCCGTTAAAAAACTGGTTACCTGGCTTCTTTTTTTACGATCCTGAGGCTGAACAGCTGTCATCATATTGACCGTACCAGCTGACGTGCTATTACCTACGAATTTTTCGAGCACAGGATTTAGAGTAGGGTTTTGGCCAGTACCACCCAGTTTATAGCGAACCAAAGTATCTCCTCCTATTTGATTGTACTGATCCCAGTCAAGTACGCTGGTTTCACCGGGGCTTCTGAAATAAACATTTTCCTTCAACCCAGTGGAAGCAGCAAACCGTAATGTTTGACGAAGGTTATTGCCAATTGTCCAGTCTCCTATCACACTGGGGGTTTTTACCTGATTAAAATTTACCCCATAATGCCCGATAGGACCAATATCTGCTCCCGCTGCCCAGCTTTTGTCCCGGGACCGGGTCTCATTATCTCTGACATAACCCTGATCATTTCTATAGGCACGAATTGATCCTCCTGTACCTTCTCCCTGAATAGAAAACACATCGTAGGCATATTGCGGTGCAGAAATTATAGGTGTATTGGGAGTTACACCGCCATCATTAAATCTTGTAAAGTCCATGACCGCATTCGCATTCTTTTGCGCATTCTCGTAATAGAGATAACCCACCATTGGTTTTTGTTGCAGCACATCATCATCTTCTATCGTTGACTTTCTGATAAATACTTCGGCCTGTCCACCACCAAAATTGCCAAAAATGCCTGCGCCCAATTGAAAATTACCTGCGCCGGCAGAATTCGTAACTGGCATACGAATAGCCGGAATATAGGAAGGACGTGCAAAGCTGATACTGCTTCCATACAATGAGGTTCTAATATTCAAATCATTCAAGGAAGTCTGTTCAGTCAATTGTAAACTCTTAATACCAGATCGGGAATTATAACTCGTACTCATCGATAATCCGTGAGAAGCCATCATGCTACCGACGAAATGCCGTGCAGACATCGATACACTGGGAGTAAATGTTGTACCGGAACGGGATCCTACGTTTACATTTAAATTAGCAGATAATGAGCCCGCAATTTTTTCCGATTTGACAAATTGGCCAATAGAAAGGGCTACACCACCTCTGATTCCAAGATCAAGCGATGGTCCCAGATAATTATTAAATGCAAGGCTAAGCGATGCAGAGCCTCCAATCCTTATTCCCAACGCTTCCAAATTGGTACCCAGGTTAATACCCCAGGTATTATTGGGTTTCATTTTCTGAGTTTGTTTCAACTGTTCCGTACCATTGAAATCGTCCGGTATGCCACGCATATTACGGCTTACTGTCCCCGGATTGATATTCCATCCCAGGCCTACCCAACTTGCCTCCTGTTCCATACTTATACCACCATCATAAAAAATATTAATTGGATAACCGCCTACATCAAGCAGTGGGATGTTATAATTGAAATCGCCTGTAAACAGGTTGACCATATTGTTTGCATTCACTGACTTAAATGAAGCCATCTCCGGTTGAGTCGGCCCTCCAATATCCTCAGGTAGTTCTGCTGTACTATCCACTGCATGCATACTACTGAAACCTGCTTTTTCCGGCATCGAATAGTTTATCGAAGTTGGCAAGATTGAGCTTTCCGATAATTGCACTTTTGGCGAAATAGGTCCGTGAATATTTCTGCCTGGGAAAAGTTTATATCCATGTCTAACAGAAACCGCCCCATATGATGCTGGTGCCATAGAAAGCACAAAAAGCAGAAAAAAACCATACGCAATCGAAAACTGATAATGTTGTGCCAAACGCTGAATCATAGCTAAATAATTAGTCGTTATTGGATAATGAAATTGGCGCTGTGCACCTTGTTTTTCGGATCTGTGATTTCTATTTGATAGACCTTCTGTTTTTGAAGGGATTTATCCAGTTTTAGTGTCAGAAAATTATCCCCATAAACAATTCTTCTTCTAACCTCCATAATGACCTGACCTTTTGAATCCTTTATTAACACAATAGCATCATGTGCTGCATAAAGTGAATTGTACTTGACTCCTAACTGATTATCCTTAACATAATGCAACCCTCCTCCCATTCCTTCATTCTTTAAAACCAGATAGGTCATCGCCTGAGAACCTGTCACAGACGCGGTTAACCCCGACCTTACCGTAAACGTCCACACTTCCGACTGAGCCGCAAAGCTGCCCCCATTACGCGCTACTATTTGCCAGGCATATAGCTTACCGGTATCAAGAGCCGTCATACTGGGCGGATAAGGTTCATACAGACGGGTGAGATAATTGCTCGTATACACGGGCGTGTTATACAGGATAGCTTCGCCCGGCGACTGTCCCTGCAATACTTCAGTAAGCAGCAGCTCATACTGCAGGTCATTAAACATATCAACCGGAGATGGAGGCATCCAGGAAAACTGGGGATAAGCATGGGTAAGCGTATCCCGGTCGGCAGGCAGGTTGAGCAACGGCGGACTTAATGGCTGAATATTGATACGCACACATTCTTCAGCCAGTACCTGTGGCGTTTCACCGGTATTCTTCGCTACACGGTAGCAGGCTATATAACTGCCCAATGGCAGATAATTGCCGGCAAAACCCGCAGTGAGATAATTATAATAAATAGGCTGAATATCCTGCGCGCTGATCAGCTTCACCCCTTTGGGCAATAACGTAGCGCCTGTATTGGCCGTGACAACCGACTGGCCGCTTTGCGCATCTTTCAGATCCAGCAATAACATAACATCAATGGCATCCTGTCCGTTGTTGATAACAGCCAGGTTCCATAGCTGATCCCGTTGAATCAGTCCGGCAGGTGGTAACTGCACGTTCAGACTCACCTGTCCCGGCAATGTCCAGGGCAGCAGCATCAGCAAAAACATCCACAGATTTCGCTTCATGTTTAGAAATTTTTAAACCACGTGATCCGTCCTGTTTCTATTGCAAACAGGTCTCGACGGATCGTTGGCAAATACGATTTATCATATTGTAATTGCAGTGTTCCCAGCTTTCCGATCCCTGCTGAGATAGTTGCACGTTCTCCCCAGTACACCTGACCGGTGGTCAACCGGTTATATTTACAACCTGCCCCCAGCCGCAATGCTCTGAATGGCATCCATTCCATATTATACTCCAGTGTGGAATACTTCAATTCAGGTTGATCTGTATAGCTGTATGAAAGCTGCCAGTTGAGCTTTCCAGTCTGAATACTCTGCACTGCCATATAATTGATGCCCGCATAAGCAATAAAACCGGTATCAGTTGCTTTTGATTCGAACCGGTTGTAAATAGCAGAAGACAGCATACGCAGTTTACCCGCCTGCCACGCATACACGACAGAGCCATTGAGAATGTAGTAGGCATTCTCTCTGATACGTTCCTTATCGATCATATACAACTGTGTACCGGGATAATAACCTGCCGTAATGGCCGGCCATTTTTTAATCCGCAGTTGCACTTGCATGCTGGTAAAAACCGTGCTGGTCTTAAACGTTTTCTCCGTAAATGGGTTGGTAAAATCGTTGCGACGCAGCTGTAGCATCAGTCCCAGCTGATCTTTCCAGAAGCTCTGATCAGCTCTGGCTGACCAGGCCAGCTGATCTGTATTGTAGGTAAACAAGCTGAACGACTGGAAGTGCTCACCCGATTTACGGAAGTAACCGGAAAGACGGGTACGGCTGGCAGGAATATAGGTTTGTGCCTTGAGGCTTACTGCCATATTGCGCTCATCGCTGAAACGGAAAAGCCGTTGTACTTCTTTATTCTGTTTAAACGATCCTGTCGAAGGACCGGTAGATTTAGCCACTTCTGCAATTACCTGCGTATGTCCATCCTTCTTCCAGATGCCTTCTACCGAATAGCCCAGGATATTCACATGATTTTTTACCGAGTCATTGGAAATGGAACCATACACCGATTTGCGTCCGGTGAATCCGCTTACGATGACAGCTAACCTGTCGGGATCCCCAAGCCCCACCCTCCCCATCAGCAGTTGCTGGCTTTTCTGCAAAAGGTTACGTCCCATAAAATCGCGGAAACCGTAATCAACTTTTCCAACAGCCAGTGCCGTATATACTCTACTTCCGTATTCTACATTCAATCCTGTAAGCGAAACATTCATAGCTGTGAGTTCGGAATAATTCAGCAGCGAACGACCGATACCAATACTCCGGATATTAGATAGGATTTTTTCCGCTTTCTCTTTTTGCCGGTCTGAAATTCCTTCTTCGGCAGCTATACGTTTTAACTCCTGTGGATTGGTTGCGGCCATAATTTTTTTCCGCACACCTGCTATATGCCCCATCCATTTTCGCCGGGTACTATCCAGTTGCTGCTCCAGTTTTTTTACCTTATCCTGCAGCACAACCAGTTCTTCCCTTTTTGTTTTAACGGTATCCGCAAAAGAAAGCTGCAGGGAATCTGCTTTGCTTAATATATGCAGCGAATCAGCACTCATCCCGTTTTGCCGTTTCGATTCCCATTCCTGGAACCGGCGTTCGCGTTCAGCCACTATTCTTGCTTTTATGTCGGGCTGTTCCAACCGGTTACGCAACTGTTCCAGCCTGTCTTTCTCTGCCTGCAAAGCAGTCTCCAGCGATTTGATATCCGGTATGCCTGTGAACTGCCTGTTGACTTTATCAAGCAACCACTCTTTATACCGTCTGTTAAACTGCTGCCGGTCAAAAAGCAGATTCATATCCAGAAAATTTCTGAAATAAGGCGAATTGCTAATCCTTGCAGCCAGGTTTATACGGAAGGGATAACGATCCTTTACCATCACCTCCAGGTTACTTTGTACCGTGTGCTGGCGCAAATGATTCAACGCAAAAGGTGTGTCTGCATACGAACGATAAAGAAACTCATAACGCAGGTTGCCTTTAACTTTCAGGAATGACTTACCCCCGCCGGATTGCAGCAAACGCTCTTTTTCGGCATCCGTCAATTGTCCGGCTGCAATAAACTTTTGTTTCGAATAAGTGCGCAACACCAGCGAATCGCCCTGTTTCACCCATTCCCCTCTTACCGGATGCTGTGCCTGCACTGGTGCAGTACCCAGGCAAAGCAGCAGTATGCCGGTAAACAGCCAATAAATCGTGGAGGTATAGTTGGTCTGGTGGCGCATTTATTTCTTAGCTGGTTGACTGGGGCTATGCTTATTTTTTCTTCAATTGTTCAAGTTCCTTCCGCAGAGAAGCGTTCTCGGCTTCCAGCTTATCGGTTCTTTTATCCATTTCGATAACATACAGGGTGAGCTCTTCTATTTTTTTCAGTAGCAGTACCTGATTATCGGCGAGGTCCACTCCTTCTCTGGTTGCGGTAGCAGCATCGGGCATTTCTGGCAGCCGTTTATTTTCATCGATAAAACGGGCCACTTCTTTCAACGAAGGCAGTTTATAGTTTTTTTCAAACACATAGTCAGCCCAGGTGCTGACGTCTACTTTTACCTTGCGGGTGCGAATACCTTTTTCCACAAAAAGGCGATAGGCGGTATCATTAATAGAGATGGTTCCGATCCCAACCCCGGTACCATTATCAAACAGGAGGCTGTTGCCAATGGTAGTACCACTGGAATACTTCGCGAGGTAGTTGACGGTACCGCTGATTGATCCGCTTCCGCCACCAATAGTGGATACATTCCGGTAAGCGATGTTTCCATTATTATCTGCCACCAGTACACGAATCCGGGTACTGTCCATCGTAAGACCAGCGAGTCGTACACTGCCGGTAGTATGTAACTGTGCAGAAGGAGAAGTAGTGCCGATACCAACATTGCCGGAGCCTTTTACAATTACGGAAGTTGCCAGTGATTGTAAGGTAGTACCGGAAGTAGTTGCCACACTCGTCATCAGGTGTATATCGCCGGAGGCACCTGTTCCAGTACCTTTTCCCGTGGCAATACGAATGGTTTGTCCTGTCTGATCTGTGCCGATCTGGCCGGTTGGCTGTATAGTCAAGGGTCCATAGTTTGCAGCCAGGGTTTGGGTCACACCACCACCAATAATGACATCTCGTACGCTATACCCAGGTGTTGCATTACCGATCAATAACTGGTAAGCGGCTGTAGAAGACATCCCTCCTCCAATAACCATACTTCCAGAATGGGTTGCAGAGCTATTTGATCCATAAACGAGCACACCTCCATTAACATTAGCAGCAAAACCAATTGCGAGGCCATACAAACTCGTTGCATTGCTATTATAACCCATCGCTATGGCATATTTATCTGACCTGGCATTGGCACCAATTGCTGTTGACCATTGCCCATATGCCCTTGAATAAGCTCCTATTGAAACAACTGAAGCAAGCGAAGTATCTTCAGTATTTGCGCCTGCCGCCATATAACCAAGAACCGTATTATTACCGCCCGATTTATTGTAACGCAAAGCATAACTGCCTATTCCTACATTTGCCAGGCCGGTTTGATTATTGATGAAAGCAGAATTTCCCATAATTGTATTATGTATACCTGTCCCAGCTCCTTTGCCCATCGTAATGCCGTTTACCTGCAAATCGGTACTCGTTTTGATACCACCGGAAATATTGACCCGGTACCCGCCATCGCTGGTAAGGCCCACCATAAAATTTCCGTTTGCAGACAGGCGGGCCCGTTCCGTATTATTGGTGCGGAAGATCAGTGCCACACTGTCGGTATTACCCACGAAGTTGCTGGTAGTCAGTCCCGAGTTACCTGTAGTTGTCCAGTTCTGCGCGGCAGCAGAAATTGCTAATACAATAGCACTAAAAATTAATAAAAACGTCTTCTTCATTACAAATGATTAATATGGTTCAATTATGACCACGGCATTATTTATTTTTCAACGCCTCAATTTCTTTTCTCATTAATTCCATCTGTTTATTAAGCTCAACGATATAAAGTGTCATCTCTTCAATCTTTTGCAGCAGCAGCACCTGATTGTCGGCCAGGTCAACTCCTTCTTTAATAGCCGTGGCTGCATCAGGTACTCCGGGCAGGCGCTTATGAATTCGTATATATTCAGCGACTTCATGAATCGTAGGCAACTTATAATCCTGTTCAAAAACATAATCGGCCCAGGAACTGATATCTACTTTTACTTTACGGGTGCGAATACCTTTTTCTACAAAAAGGCGATAGGCGGTATCGTTGATAGATATGGTTCCGATCCCAACCCCAGCACCATTATCAAACAGGAGGCTGTTGCCAATGGTAGTGCCACTGGAATACTTCGCGAGGTAGTTGACCGTGCCACTGATTGATCCGCTTCCGCCACCAATAGTGGATACATTCCGGTAAGCGATGTTTCCATTATTATCTGCCACCAGTATACGGATACGGGTGCTGTCCATCGTAAGACCTGCCAGGCGGACACTACCGGTAGTATGTAACTGTGCAGAGGGAGAGGTAGTACCAATACCAACATTGCCGGAGCCTTTTACAATTACGGAAGTTGCCAGTGATTGCAGTGTGGTTCCGCTGGTGGTGGGTACACTCGTCATTAAATGTATATCACCGGAATTGCCGGTGCCTGTTCCTTTGCCGGTAGCAATACGGATGGTTTGTCCCTGCTGATCTGTACCTATTTGCCCGGTTGGTTGTATAGTTAGTGGAGCATAAGACGCTGCCGTTGTTTGGGTCACGCCACCACCTATATAAACATCCCGGGTACTATATCCGGGAGTAGCATTTCCAATCAACAATTGATAGGCAGCTGTAGTGGTCATATTGTAACCAAGTACAATATTGCCTGCATGAGAGCTATGGCTATTGCCGCCCAACACAACATTGCCCAGGCCACCGGGAGAGGATGAATTATATCCAACGGAAAGGCTATAGTAATCTGCAGCGTAGGCCCCATATCCAAGCCCAACCCCATATGCCTCTGATATAGCGCTCGCTCCTACAGCAATGGATCGCAATCCTTTATTCCGCGAATAAGCGCCCACACCAACTGCATAGCTCACAGAAGAATCAGCTGCATCCATGCCTGCTGCATAATACCCCAGTACTGTATTAAACAAACCGGCCTTATTATACCGAAGCGAAAAGCTACCTACACCCGTATTACCAGTACCTGTAGTATTATTTAAGAAGGCGGAATTACCCACAACAGTATTATGATTACCATTAGCCGTTCCCTTACCAATGGTAATCCCATTTATCATAATATCGGCAGTTGTTTTCAGTCCACCTGAAATATTGAGTCTGTAATTTTCATAATTAGGCGTACCAATTGATAAATACCCGTTAGCGGACATTCTCATCCTCTCCGTATTGTTGGTCCGAAAGATCAGTGCCACACTGTCGGTATTACCCACGAAGTTGCTGGTTGTAAGACCCGAGTTACCGGTAGTTGTCCAGTTTTGTGCAATAGCAGTTTTTTGCAACATGACTAACAGAATAATCGGTAATGCCTTTAGGCCTTTTTGAATCCGCATGATTTATTTCATTTTCAGTGAATAACCTCTAATTAATCCAAGTCGTCGAAAAATGGCGCCATCCTAATACTATTCTTGCCAAATATCAGGCAACTCACCTTTGACTGAATAGTTGAATAGCGAGCTATGTAAATATGTAAACCGAGTATTTTTCGTTGCTCTATGCCCAAAATGAAGCATTTTAGATCTGCAACTTTGTTAGAAATACTTTCTTTGAATATTGCTAATGCGCCAACTGTATTATATACCCCCGAATTTGAATTCCGGATAGCAAGATGATTGAACGTAATACCGGCTACTACCATCATCACAAGAATGATATCAAAAAACAAATGTCTTAAGCTTGAGGGAAAAGCAAACGATAGTTTTTCACCCTGGCTGGTAAGGGCAAAAAGATTCTTTCTCATGAGATATCTCATTAGGTGGCAAAGAAGTAACGTTCCGGCATTATGCCAGACTTAAACTTTCAATAATCAAACTGTATCAAAGGAGAACGGAGAATATAAGTATAGTCGTATGGTGGAATGCAATCATCATCTATTCATCTTTACCTATGATCGCATTACAAGTACTAATATGATTTCATTTTTTCTTTTAACCAAACTTTTTAGTTTGTTTTTACAACATTTCTCCGAATTAAGAAATAACACTTACTACTTTCAGGTACTTGTTTTTTTCATAAAAAAACAAGTGCGATTTTTCACAGAAAAAAAGTGAAAAACCCCGGACCAATTAGAAATTCTTCGGTAAAAAGGTAAATAGTACTAGTAAAGCGGTTGTTTTACAATGGAAGTTTCAAACTCACGAAATCTGTTTCCCAGTTTTTTCAACTCTGCCTCACGCACCGGAGCCGGTAGAAAACTGTATCGGATACTATTGAATATTACATCCCTGATATCAGTATATGAGTAAGAAGGGTACCGGTAAGCCAGCAAAACAAATTGCTGAGTCAGGTTGCTGCGAAGAATACCTGCATCATCCGTACATATCACAACTGGTACTCCAAAAGCCTGGTAAACAGTAAGCGGATGTTGATCATCTTTTAAACCTAAAATAAATTCATTGCTCGATAAATTTATTTCAACCGCAATGCTATCCTTATGCATTTTCTTCAAAGTCTCACCAGCATCTTGCTCAAATGAAATATCTGTACCATGACCTATTCGTCTGCTACCGGCAATAAGTACCGCATCCCGGATATGATTTCGCATATTTTCCGGCAATACCGTTCCCAGTGTAAATTCTCCTGCATGCATTGCAAACAAAACAGTCGGATACCTTTTTCTGCAAAACTGGAACATCCGCATATGTAATGCATAATCCCGCAAAGCTATGTCTCCATCTTCCCGGCTAAGGATATTTACGCCCACCACCAGCGAGTCTTTTTTTGCAGCCAGTTCGAAAGCCATGATCATTTCTTTAAAAAAATCAGCGGGTCGTCTATTCCTGCTAACGGAAATCTGATACCTGAGCTTAAACAGACTATCATCAATGTGTGCACTCCAGTGACCAGCAGTTAGTTTCTGAAGCCATGACTCAGCAGCATTCGTGATTCCTTTTTCTCTTAACAGTTGAAGTGCAGCAGTAAAACGGGCGTCTGTATCCGGTAAGTCGGGAAATGAATCAATTGCCCTAAAAAGGTTTACAAAGCGAAGACTATCTGTCCTGACCAGGCGGAAACTTTCGGCACCAATGCTAGTCTCAATATATTGCACTCCCTCCGTTATTGCCCTCTCCCTGATCTCTCTGGCCCAGGTGCGGAGATAACTGGTATCTTTTGCAGGTGAAAATTTAGAAAAGCTCTCGAAAAAAAGAAGATCTGCAGGCCCCTGCAATGGGCCGTAGTCCCTAATCGACCATTGTTGCATTAAGCGCTGCTTCCAAACCTGATAACGGGGAGATAGAGAAAGACTGCGTAAAGAAGTAATCTTTTTTCCGGCTGTCTTCGGTTTGACAAACAGCGAAAGATCAGTAGAAAAAGTATCTATATACAGGTCGAGGTCAATCGCTTTTTTCAGAAATGATTCAGCATAGACCGACCCCGACAGGTGATGATGCAAATCGCCTCCCTTTGGCATCTGATGAAAAAATAGAGCCAGTTTGGCTCTGTTGTCACGTATCTTTTCAAAAAGAACAGATATCCGTTCACTGCTACCACGGCCCCATACCACCGACTTTCCGTTTTTTAATATCCAGACCGTCATCATCAGCATCCAGAAGAAAATAAAGAATGAAATCAGGCCTGCTAAAAACCATCGTAGTGGTTTTAAAGTCGTTTCCTTTCTTGTGGCGCATTCAATATATCTCCGGTCACCCGAGCCACCTTTATCGTCCAGAAAACGTCTCCAGTCGTAAATCACCTCCTTTATCTGTATACGCAGCTTTTTTATCCGCCTGTACGAAGCAAACATTAGCAGAGACGTCACCAGGCTAAGGCCAATGCCCAGTACAATAAGTATCCACAAGCCCATCCCGTCATAATGGTAAAAGTATAAAAAGGCTAATGCCAGCTCAAGTATTGAATAGACAGCGATCAGTAGCCAAAATAGTTTTTTTGCGTTCGAAAGCTTCGCAGAAGTTACATTTGATTTATCATAGTAAAATTCTGAGTCCGGTGGGCGAGCCTGATTATCGCTGGTTTGCTGTGACATAAAACGGTGGTTAAATGCAAAAAACCAATATTATCCAGCCCATTTCATAAAAAAAAAGGGGAAAACACCTGTTTTTTGATTGCTGATACGGTCTATTTTATCGCGCACAAAATAGACCACACAGATGGACAATACTGATCGCTATGGCCTCAACTCTTATATCAAGGATATCGCAATCGAGTTACCCTCTTATAAATTCAAACATCACCCGTTTAGTTCAGAGTGGAAAGAAAACTTCGAATTCATTGGCCGCGAAGAAACAACACAACAATTTATCGACCTGATATTAAATGGCGACTCAACAGGCGCTTACCTTGTAGCCGGTTACCGGGGTATGGGCAAAACCAGCTTTGTCAATAACGTACTTACCAGAGCTGAAAAAAAATTAAAAGACAAAAAAGGAGAACGACTTAAACCGATCTATATCAGTTTCGGTAAAACGAATCTTGCCTATAATGACCTGTTAAAACAAATTACAGCCGCCCTGTTGCAATCCATCAGGCATCCCTTTCATAAATTTCTCCTTTTCCTGATCCGGCCGTCAAATATTCTCGTTCTGTCAGCCATTCTTTTTCTTGGCATGCTGACCAAATGGCTTCCTTTTCCGGCAGCATATGAAGCCTTTTTGCCTAACCCCTTCGAGAAAACGCTCGCGACCGAAATTCTGATCCCTGCGGCTATTTCTCTGACAACAGGTTTTTTACTCGTAAAGGTTTTATCGATTCTCATTCATGTCTCCCCCACTATCCGGATTTACAAACAACTAACCCGATTATACCTCCGCAGCGGAGCCGAAATTGCCGAAGAAGAAAATGTGCAAAGCATGATCAAAAATGTAAATATTGGCTTTTTCTCCAGAAGCACCACAAAATTTCCACCCCTCAACTCCAAGGAAATAGAACATGAACTAATGAGTATCATAAACCGGATTGATCGCAGCCCGCACAAATGGTGGAGAAAAAAAATGTGGTCTTTTCTCAATATGATCCTTGCCAAATTCAGGTATTATCGGATCAACAGGCATGTCTTCATTTTCGATGAAATGGATAAAATTGATGTCACTGCCACAAACGAGGAAAGCTACCACAATGAACACCGGCAGGATAGCACCGAAAGAAGTTCGGCTACCTATATTGATGAGCAGCGGGAAAGAAAACAGATGATGATCAGAATTGTTTCTTCCATGAAAAACCTCATCTCAGGAACCCGGGCAAAATTCATCTTTATTACAGGGCGAGAAATGTTTGAAGCATCACTGGCTGATATAGCAGATCGTCAGTTCTCTATCGGCAGTATTTTCCATAAAATTATTTACATCGACAGTTTCCTGAAAGATAAACAGGGAAATGATCCGGCCGGTCTCTCAAACCTTATTGAAAATCATTTAAAATATATTTTTCTGCCTGCCGATTTTATTAAATACTGGAAAAGAAAAAATGCCGGAAAAAGAATCGACCAGTTTTCATTTCTCCTGATGTACAATGACCTCCTTAAAGATGACAGATTCGTTCATAAAAATGAGCTGACGGAAGAAAAAAGGACAAAAATCATCATCGCCCTTCAACAGTTCATTATATATTTAACCTACCGGACAAACGGATCACCCAAAAAACTAACACGTATTGTAGAAGATTTCATAATCAACAATACAATTCTCGAAAAAAACCGGCCTTCTCCGGAACTTCGATTGTCTGTCCGATTAAAAAAGAAAGAAAAACAAACAAAGAAGCTAACATTTTATCTTTCTTACAATAATCAATTCCGTTTCGGTTTTATCACTTACCTGTACCGTCCTTTTCTCTTAAACTACCGCCGGCGGTTAAAAAACTACAGCGATTATCTGCTCGTTTCTACCACCTATCTGCTTGACCATATACTCAAATTTCACCCTGTAGCTTTTTCTACAAAAAACCTTGAGTTACTTCCCGAAGTTTTGTCAGCAAATAAAAGTCCGCAACTGAGAAGTTTCATCGACGACATCCTGACCTTTCTTTCGTATTCCTATATACGGGATACAGAAATACGTCTGTTTGAGTATAAGTTTCATAATAAAATATCCAATGAAATCCTGCATCTCACAAACCTGTTTGAGGAAGAATCGGCCGCTTTCAACTTCACGCTCGATGAAAGTCAGCCAATTAAAAGCCATATTCGGAATAAAATCCTTGAACTTCGGCAGATTTATAAGGATTTCAAGGGAAGCTATGAATACATTAACTCCATATCAGCACTCAATAATTTACTGGGGGATCTGCGTTTTTTTGATCAGGAATACAATGACGCCATCACCGCTTATTCAGATGCACTTCAAACACTCCACTCTATTAATAATCCATCACTGGCAAAAGTTGAAATAGTACTTCATACCATCCAGCTCCAGCTCAAAATTGGCCTCACTTATGAAAAAATAAAAAACTATGAAAATGCGCTCGCTTACTATACAGATGCGATGAATTTTTCCCAGACAAAATTGTCTTCCTACTTTGTACTGCTAAAAGAAGAAAATGAATTAAATGATATTGCTGTATATAACAATGCGGATCAGGGCTTGTCAAATGCAAACAGGTATAGCCTGTCAACCACTCATATCAACATTCTCAATATTCAAAAAACAGAATCCAAACAACAGCAGGATCCTGATACAAAAAAGCAAGAGCAGATTCACCTGATTTCGATGAATGAAATTCTCCAAACAGCCCTGCAGGCCTACATTGCCAATCTGTATCTGATCGAAAAAACAAGTTCACAGGGAGTCACACTCCGTTCACTCGCCAATACCCTGACCCTTATCAATAATCTATCAGCCAAAATAAATAATGCCGATAACGAGACCGAGTTAATCTATTTTATGACCTACAGCCACCTGGCTGTACTGTTTTTTTATAAAAATACCAGCCTTCACCCCGTTTCTGCCGATTCTGCTGACATCGCGGATGAACATAATTCACTAAAAAAAATCCTGCTGAAGCCGGTATCATCCGAGCAAACAACCTGTAGCGACTATCGCTTTCCGGACATTGCTCATTCTCTTACCATTCACTCACTGAAATATCTGATACAGCATTATTATAAAAGCTGCGGGAAGCCAACTGATTTTAAGTTTGAGCTCAACGCATCGCCGGAAGATATTCAGGAAAAAAGCATTTTGCAGGCCCTGAATATAATTCTGGCCGAAGATATCAGAAAACACAGCAACAGGAATCTTCTGTACAACCTGGGGCTTATACTCTGTCGCCTTGCTGATATTTTACTTACCAGCATTACCCGTATTAACCAGGAAAATGATGAAAAACCTGTCAAAATCGCTTTCGAAAATGTGATATCCGGTTCACTCTTCAGATACTTTCTGGAATACAGAAAAAATGAAGCAACCCGGGAAGTGTTTATCCAGAATCTAAAGATTGAAATAATTACCACTGTAGGTGAAGGCTTAACAGGCGATCCTTTAAAAAGGTTAAGATTAGTGCTGGGTTGCCTTTTAACATCCGCAAAATACTTCGAGGCAGCAGGGAAAATTGCATATAGTAATTCTCAATTAAAAAAGATCCTCCGTATACTTGCCTCCGTCACTAAAATAAAGGCAGCAGAACCTGAAAAAGAGGAAAAAATCAATAATACGCTTCTATTCCTGGAGCAGAATATTCTTTATAATATCCTTCGCAACACGAGTATTAACTCAAACAGTACAGACCGGTCACAAATACTACGATACAAATACTATCTCGACATCCGGAACCTGCGGCTAAAACCCGAACAGGCAAAAGCGATCTACAATAACCTGAGCACTAATCCGGAAATGCGTGAGGCTATTATCCTTTTTGCGCGATTAAGACAGGGATCTGTTAAATTTAGCCCTGCTTATAATAGTAATTTCACTCAGATGATCCCCGAGCAGAGTATTGTAAGTCCTTATAACACGATTGCTTTCCAGTGGACAAGAATTCAGGAACTCAACTTTCAGGCTGATTTGAATTTTAAACTTCAACGAGAGTATTTCGAGCCTCAACTAAATCACATCTTTGGATTTACCCAAACGACACTAACCGGTCATTCCAACTTATCTCAGTTCTGGAAAGATGTGTTATTTGATATTTATTCAGGGGTTCCGGAGGAATATCTTACTGATCTTATTACTTTTTCATGTAATGGTGATAATACCGGGCTGAATACTATTCTTGGTATAATTGAGGCCGATAATGGTTCCCGCCCTGTTGACCCGAAGGGAATACTGGTCGATTTCCTCCGTAATCTTGTTAATGCGCTCAACAATAATCACAACATTGCCTTATTCAGACAGTTTGGGTCCGTTGTTATCAACTCTATTCATTCCCTTCACCATGCTATTGAAATCCTCCAGACTTACGGCCTCAACTATCCAGCGGGCTTCGCATACACTGGGGATTTATATAAAAAACTCGGGAAATGGATGCAATTATTCCATTTATGCAAGCTTTTTCAAACAATACAGCCGGCCTGCTTCAATTACCGGTTAGAAAATCAGTTAGAATCATTGATTGGTATAGAACAATTGAGAATGCTGGATCCCATCGCCATTTTTCAGACCGCTATATTAAATTACCGGAGAGCGATCGAACTTCATCAGGAGGGTGCGGCTTACAAAACGAAAATTCAGACACTCAATTACCTCGATGACGATTTCAATGACAATATTGATCATTTTGCATCTGCCCTCGAACGTCAGTTAATGAATTCGGGCGAAATCAGAAGAAACATAAAAAAGCTGGAAAAGATATTGAAAAAATCACAGGTCTTTGACTACCTGTTTTATGTAAATAATTTTAAATCGTCCAGTTGAGCCACAGATACCCATTTATTCAAAGAGGAAACCCTGTACCTAATAAACTGTAGCATATATTAGAGACAGTAATCCGGAAATCAGGCCTTCTGCAACGCATCCCCTCCATTGTAATCTTCATTCACAATTACCTGGCTTTGCATAACCACTTTCTTTTCCGGCAATTCTTCTTCGCGATGATGAATAAGATGCAGCAGCATTTCGGTAGCACGGGAAGCCTGCTCGTAAGGAAATTGCTCTACAGAAGCAACAGGCGGCTCATCGAGGTAGCTCGTCACCGGCAGGTTTGCATAACTTACAAAAGAAATATCCTTATTGATACGCAGCCCTTTGCTGCGGGCATATTTAATGGCATCCAGCGCCACGTAATCATTAAAAGCAATGATGGCAGTGGGCTTTTTCTTCAGGGCAAACAGTTTTTCCATTGCCGTCCAGGTTTGCTCCTTACCCAGGTCGGTATGCACCACATAGGCCTCATCTACCAGCAGATTATTTTTTTTCAGCCCTTCATAATATCCGCTCAGGCGCTCCTGCGATGGAATGATCTTCTCCGGCCCTTTGATAAAACCAATCGCCTTATGTCCGCGGCCCACCAGCCAGTTGACCAGTTGCACAGAACTTTGCCGCAGATCGCAGCTGACCGAATACATATCGGGCGAGTCGGGCACGCGGTCAAAAAATACTACAGGGATATTGTATTTGGACAATTGTTCAAAATGCTCCAGGCTGTCGGTATTTTTGGAAAGTGAAACGAGAATGCCATCTACCCGATGACGGCGCATCGTATCCAGCACCTGCTTCTCACGCTCACTGTCATCGTGCGACTGACCTATCAGTACTGTATAATTATTCTTAATGGCAATCTCTTCAATGCCATTGATGGCTATGGAAAAAAATTCTTCGCCCAGGTTGGGCAGTATCACACCTATGGTAAATGTTTTTCCCTGTTTAAAGGAAATAGCGGCCTGGTTGGGTTCATAATTCAACTCCTCGGCCAGTTTCTGCACCTGCATTTTGGTACGGAGTCCAATGCTCGGATGGTTATGCAATGCACGCGATACCGTCGACACCGATACATTGAGGCGTTTGGCAATTTCCTTAATAGTGGCAGGCTTCTGACTCATAGTTGCTACAAAGAACGGAAGTTACTGCGTTTTACTGCAAAAAGTACAGAAATGGCATCCTGGTTTGATTTTCAGCCGTTCGCCTTCTACCTTTCACCCTCTACTATCGCCTTCTCTTTCTCTATACGGTGATGGGCTCCCTTGAGCATATAGGATTTACTTTGCTCAATAGCATCCATGACCTGCTCCAGGATCTTTTCGGTAGGCGCATCGTAATCAATAGCAAGCGGTTCCTTGAAGCGTACGGTAAGTGTCACTCCTTTTTTGCGAAACCGCAACCCTTTTTTATCGAAGGCCCGCCAGAATCCGTTGATCACCACAGGTATCACAATAGGTTTATTCTGCTTGATGATCAGTGCGGTGCCTTTACGTCCCGGTGCAAAGGGTTTGGTCGTGCCCTGCGGAAAAGTGATGACCCAGTTGTTGTCCAGCGCTCGGGTGATCTTGCGGGTATCGGACGGATCGAGGCCTTTGCGTGTTTCATTGGCCGAATTATTCCACGTACGGCGTACGGTAAGTGCACCGGCCAGTGTAAAAAAACGACTGATCCAGCTGCCTTTCATCGTTTGCTCGGCAGCTACATAATTGACACGGGTAAAAGGATTGAGAAAATAATAAGGGAGGCCCAGCCGGTTTTGTTTTCTCCATTTTACTGCACAGAAGATATGCAGGAAAGTGATCACATCGGCAAAATAGGTTTGATGATTGCTTACAAAAAGTACGTTGGATTTGGGGAGATTCCGGATATGTTCTGTGCCTGAGATACGTAGTTTGTTGACAATTGCCAGACCAGGATAGGATGCCAACCCAACAATCAGATAGACCAGTTTGCGAACCAGCTTTATATTCTTTAATCGTTCCGTAAATGCCCCCATACAGTTGTTTTAGAGATCCCGCTGTTCAAAATTAGGATTTACCAACTTCTTATGGGTCATATGCATAAAAAAACTGCCCGCAATGCGGGCAGTTTAAAATTATACGGATCGGCTGATCTTATTCAGATTTTGCTTCTTCGTTACCGGCATCACCGCTCTCCAGTTTTTTCTTGAGGTCGGCCAGCACACCCAGGTCACCCAGGGTAGCTTTCTCCACCTTGTTCTGGATATTCTTCACGGCTTTTTTGGTTTTTTCCGCTTCGGCACGGGCTTCTTTCTTGGCAGCCTCTTTTTCTTCTACCTGGCCTTGTTCCCAGATACGGCTGTGAGAAAGAACGATGCGTTTTTCGTTGCGGTCAAACTCAATTACCATGAACTGAGCAGTTTCATCAGCACCAATGCTCTTACCATCTTCCTTGTTGAGGTGACGGTTGGGAGCAAAACCTTCCAGACCGTAAGGCAGTTGAACCACAGCGCCTTTATCGTCGCGCTTGATCACTGTACCTTCATGCAGGCTACCGATAGCAAATGTATCCTGCAGGGTATTCCAGGGATCTTCTTCCAGCTGTTTGTGTCCGAGCTGAAGTTTGCGGTTTTCTTTATCAATGCCCATGATCACTACATCAATGTTGGAACCAACCTTGGTGTATTCGCTGGGGTGATTGAAACGTTTGAGCCAGCTCAGGTCGCTGATATGGATCATACCACCAATGCCGGGAGCCAGTTCTACAAACACACCATAGTTGGTGATGTTTTTCACCAGGCCGGTGTGACGGCTGCCTTCAGCAAATTTGGTTTCGATATCGTTCCAGGGATCAGGAGACAGTTGTTTGATAGAAAGGCTCATCTTACGGCTGCCTTTATCGAGGGTAACGATCTTGGCTTCATGCTCATCGCCCAGTTTGAAGAACTCTTTGGCGTTGATAGGTGTATTGGCCCAGGTGATTTCACTAACGTGAACCAGACCTTCCACACCAGGCATGATCTCGAGGAATGCACCGTAATCTTCAATATTTACAACTTTACCTTTTACTACATTGCCTTCGGCAATTGTTTCAGGCAGCACATCCCAGGGGTGAGGAGTCAGTTGTTTCAGACCAAGGCTGATACGTTTTTTCTCGTCGTCGAAATCCAGTACCACCACATTCACCTTCTGGTCCATCTTCAGCACCTCGCTCGGGTGAGAGATACGGCCCCATGAGATATCGGTGATATAGAGCAGACCATCCAGACCACCCAGATCCATAAAGGCTCCGAAGTCTGTAATGTTCTTCACAGTACCTTCCAGTACCTGACCTTTCTCGAGTTTGCTCATGATCTCGGCACGTTGTGCTTCGATATCGCTTTCGATAAGGGCTTTGTGAGATACTACAGCGTTCTTGATGGTTTCGTTGATCTTCACCACTTTGAACTCCATCGTCTTATTCACAAATTGATCGTAATCGGTAACGGGTTTCACATCGATCTGTGAACCGGGCAGGAAGGTTTCCATGCCAAATACGTCGACGATCAGACCACCTTTCGTCTTGGAGGTAACTGTACCGGTAATAACTTCGCCGGTTTTGTGTACTTCCACAATGCGCTCCCAGGCACGTGTGATACGGGCTTGTTTGCGGCTGAGGTTCAGGTGACCATCACGGTCTTCTTTTTCCACTACCATTACTTCCACTTCATCACCTACTTTCAGACCGGGGATGTCACGAAATTCGTTGAGGGAAATAAGACCATCGCTTTTGAAACCGATATTGAGTACCACATCTGTCTTGGTAAGACCTACGATAGTACCAAACATCAGCTGGCCATCATTGAGCTGTACAAAAGTGTTGTCATACACACTGTCATACTTCTCTCTTTCTTCTTTGCTGTAGGAGATAACATTACGTCTGTCTACACTCCAGTCAAAATCGTCGTGGGCAGTAGCCACGGGTTGCGCAGGTGCATTTGGTGTCGCTGTAGCGGCATCTGCATTGGCAGCAGCCGGCTCCTGGGCATCAGCGTTTAAGTGTTTTTGAATCAGATTTTCAAACATGATAAAATCCCGAAGGTTTTATATCGGGGCTGCAAAGATACGACAAATTGAGGGAAAAGGCCTAAGGTTTAAAGAGTTTAAAGGGTTTAAAGGTTTAAAGGGTAAAATGGGCAGAGAAAATATATAACACAATGATTATAAATAATTTATACCTCATCTTACAGGGGGCATAATTCTGGTTTGAATGTCGATAACCAATCCCTTTAAACCTTTAAACCCTTTAAACCTTTTATACTTGCTTATATTCACGAAAATTTGGATTTGCTGTACGCTGCCCTGAAAGTATATATCCGCCTGGCCCTGTTACTTTTCTGCCGGAAACTGACTGTAAACCGCCCCGAACTGCTCCGCCACAACGGACCTTTACTGCTGGCAGCCAATCACCCCAACTCCTTTCTCGATGCCATCATCCTGGATACGCTTTTTTCAAAACCGGTGTGGTCACTGGCCCGTGGCGATGTATTTGTCAGCCCTTTTATCCGCCGTCTGCTTCATGCCATCCGCATCCTGCCGGTATACCGGGTGAGCGAAGGAGTCGAAAACCTGAGCACGAACTATGAAACCTTTGATGCCTGCCTCGATATTTTCCGCAAAAAAGGACTGGTACTCATTTTCAGCGAAGGCAAATGCATCAACGAATGGCACCTGCGTCCCCTGCGCAAGGGCACGGCCCGGCTGGCCTGCAGCAGCTGGGAGCAACAAATACCGGTGCAGGTATTACCCGTTGGTATCAACTACAGCTCCTTTATCCGTTTCGGGAAAAATATCTGGATCAACTTCGGTACACCATTTGGACAGGATGACCTCGGCAAACATGGTACAGATGGATTGCGCCTGCAGGCATTCAACCAGCAATTGCGGCAGCAGTTGGGGCAACTTGTCTGGGAAATAGATAAAAAAGACCGGGTCAGGCAACAGGAACTGTTAACCATAGCGGTTTCGCCGGTACTTCGCGCAGCGCTTGCCATTCCCGCCCTTATCGGTCTTATCACCCATCTGCCACTCTACTGGCCTGTCCGTTATTTTACCCGCCGGAAAGCGGCACATAACGATCACTACGATTCTATCCTGCTGGCTCTTCTGCTGGCATTATATCCTTTTTACCTGATCCTGATGGTTGTAACAGGTTATCTCATTACCGGCAGCATCTGGGTACTCGTACTGCTGATCCTGCTGCCGTTGTGCGCGAAAGCGGCGGCAACAACGAATAAGCAGATTTGAAGATTTGGTGATTTGAAAATGAGTTATGAGTAATAAGTTTGAAGTTTTAGGTGGAAGGCAAAATGGTTAAAGATAAATGCCATTAGAGTCCCGCACACTATCCTTCCATCTTCAAACTTTCAAATCACCAAATCTTCAAATCGCATTCTTCGCAACTATCATCCCACTCGTCCACGCGTGTTGAAAATTGTAGCCTCCCGTAATGCCGTCCACGTCCAGTATTTCGCCGGCAAAATAGAGGTTGGGTTGTTTGCGGCTCATCAGTGTTCGGTGATCTACTTCGCTCAGGCGGATGCCACCGGCGGTGACGAATTCATCTTTGAAGGTGGTCTTGCCTTTTATGTCAAAGCTGTGATGACAACAATGGCGTATCAGCTGATTCTGCTCCTTGCTGCTAAGGTCGGCCCAGCGTCTTTCGGGAGAAATATGACTTTCCTGCAGCAGGTATTCCCAAAGCCGGTGTGGTAATCCCAGTTGATTGCGGCTACTGATCTTCTGTGCAGGTATTTGCTGACGGAATTGCTGAAAAAGCAACCGCAGGCTTTCTTCATGATGTGCCGGCAGCCAGTTGACCGTAATAGAAAAATTATACTGTCGTTCATGCAGTTCACGTGCCGCCCAGGCACTGAGGCGCAGAATGGCCGGACCACTCATACCCCAGTGTGTGATCAGCAGCGGACCGTTTGATTCCAGTTTGCTGCCGCCAATACGTACACGTGCCTGCTCCACACTCAATCCCATCAGTTTGGTAATGGAATGCCCCGGCATATTAAATGTAAATAAAGAAGGTACCGGTGGTTCTATGGTATGTCCTGTTGAGGCGAGCCAGTCAAACTGGCTGAGTTTGGGAAAACCACCGGAAGCAATACATACTGCCGGTGCCTGCCAGTTGCGGCCCGTGGCAGATGTAAGCACAAAATGATCGTTCACATATGTCAGCTCCTTCACATCCGCATTCATTTCAATCGTCACGCCATAGCGGTTTACTTCCTGCATGAGGCAGTCAATAATGGTTTGCGACGAATTGCTGACGGGAAACATGCGGCCATCCTCTTCTGTCTTCAGTTGCACTCCGCGGTCGGCAAACCATTGTACCGTATCGGCCGGAGCAAACTGATGAAATGTTTTTTTCACAAACGAACCACCCCGCGGATAACGCCGGCTAAGCTCATCGATATCAAAACAGGCATGTGTCACATTGCAACGTCCGCCACCACTGATCTTTACCTTGCTCAGCAGCTTACCGGTTTTTTCCAGTATCAGCACGCGCCTGTCCGGGTGCAGCCGGGCCATATTGACGGCGCAAAATATGCCGGCAGCCCCACCGCCTACAATGATAAAATCTGCTGATTGCATGGTATATAAAACAAACCCCTCAGGAGAGGGGTTGTACAAGATTTGCTTTTTTACTCGTAAACAGGTGAGGATTCTTATGCTCTGCCTTTTCAATCGGAGCATAATCAGATAAGATATCCGCGCGGTCTTTACCAACGGCTACATCGTGCTCAAAATGCACAGAAGGTTTGCCATCGCGGGTACGTATCGTCCAGCGGTCACTTTCGGTAAATACATCTTTTGTACCCATATTGATCATGGGTTCAATAGCCAGTACCATGCCTTCCTTCAGTTTGGTACCGCTACCGCGTTTGCCATAATTAGGTACCTGCGGATCTTCGTGCATGCTGCGGCCCAGGCCATGACCTACCAGTTCACGCACTACTCCATATCCATGTTTTTTCTCTGTATATTCCTGTATGGCGAAAGCGATATCGCCAATGCGGTTGCCTGCCACGGCTTTTTCAATTCCCTTATAAAGAGATTCCTTTGTCACATCGATCAGCCGCATTACTTCTTCACCCGGATCGCCGATGGCAAATGTATAGGCATGATCGCCATGCCAGCCATTGAGGATCACACCTACATCGACCGATATGATATCGCCTTCCACCAGTTCTTTCTTTTTCGGAAAACCATGCACCACCACATCGTTTACCGATATACAGGAGTTAAACGGAAAACCATGGTAATTGAGAAAAGAAGGGATAGCATTATGATCGCGAACGAAATTACCGACCATGATATCCAGTTCCAGGGTGGTCATACCCGGCTTCAGCACCGTAGCCACTTCGGTAAGCGTTTTGCTTACCAGCAGGGCGCTCTTGCGCATCAGTTCTATCTGTTCAGGAGTCTTTATGATTATCATATAGCGTGCAAAGGTACTTAATGATTTGAAGATTTGGCGATTTGAAGATGTGACGATGGGAGACAAATGTGCTGATGGGCTGGTGTGCTAATATGCTAATGAATTGAGGACCAATTTAAAGATGTGACGATGGGAGACAAATGTGCTGATGGGCTGGTGTGCTAATGTGCTAATGGAATGAGCAGCAATTTGAAGATGTGACGATGGGGGCAAATGTGCTGATGGGCTAGTGTGCTACTATGCTAATGAATTGAGAATCAATTTGAAAATGCGACGACGGAGGCAAATGTGCTAATGAAATGAGAAGCAATTTGAAGATGTCACGATGGGGGGCAAATGTGCTGATGTGCTGGTGTGCTAATGTGCTAATGGAATGAGCAGCAATTTGAAGATTTGATGATTTGAACATTTGAAGATGGAGCCTGAGTATATTGATATGCTAATAGATTGATGATTAATAATATACTCCTGCCCCGCAGGGTTGCCGCATGGTTTTTGATCATTCACCGTTGCTGATAGACGATTCATCCGGGCCAATTGCCGTTTGAACGGATTTGCAGGAGTATGCCAATAGCTTATCAGTAGTTTTAACAGGTTACTATTACTACCATAACCCAATCATCAACTACCATGAAACAATTCCTTTTTATCTTCTGCCTGGCCTCCGGCTTAATAGCCTGTCAGACGTCTGCCAGCATAGATATCAAAGAAGCGGAAAGCGAGATCAGGCAGGCAGAAACCGATTTTGCCGATATGGCGGTATCGCAGGGCATAGCGGCCGCTTTCGGCCACTACGCAGACAGCAATGCAGTGATCAAACGCGGCAAAGACTCACTGATCTATGGCAAAGCCGGTATTGCCAACTACTACAATGCACCCCATTTCAAAACTGCCCGCGTAAGCTGGTCGCCCGATTTTGTGGCGGTTGCCACAAGCGGAGATCTTGGCTATACCTATGGTAAATACTTGTGGATCAGCACTGACTCAACCGGTAACACCAGCCAGTCGACCGGTATTTTCCATACCGTATGGAAACGGCAGACCGATGGCAGCTGGCGATATGTCTGGGATTGATGTAAAATAAACATTACAATAAGTAAAGTATTTTTTACATTATGTAATGTTTGCTTTACATTTGAGGAAATTTTATAGCCATGATAAAAAATCCTCTTCTCCCCAACCGGTACAAATGGATAGGCTGGTGCCTGCTGGTACCGGGTCTCATTTTGGGTATTATTATTACCGCAACTGATTATGAAGCCAACTGGCTGAGTGCTCGGGTACTCAGCATTGTAAGCCAGGATCCCTTTGGTCCTGTCTCCTATTTTACGTTTACCAAAACCAATCTCACCGCCACCCTGGCTGGCCTGCTTATCCTTGTAGGCGGCATGCTGGTCGCCTTCTCGCGCGAAAAGCAGGAAGATGAGTTTATTGCACGGCTGCGTCTCTCCTCATTGATGTGGGCCGTGGTCGTCAATTATGTATTGCTGTTGCTGGCATTACTTTTTGTATACGGCATGTCGTTTTTTCATGTGATGGTGTATAATATGTTCACCGTGCTGCTCATCTTCATTGCCCGTTTCAATTATCTGCTGTACAAAAACAATAAAACCGCCTCCGATGAAAAATAATATAAAAGTAGAGCGTGCCATCAAAGGCATTACGCAGGAAGAACTGGCACAGGCGGTTGCTGTGAGCAGGCAGACCATCATTGCCATGGAGGCCAACAAGTATGTGCCGTCTACCGTACTGGCCCTGAAGGTGGCCCGCTTCTTTGATAAAAAAGTGGAAGAGCTTTTTATACTGGAAGATACTGACTGACCATCCGTTTCCATAGCCATGAATCACAGCGGCAAAAAAAGGACCCACCAGGTGGGTCCTTTGCATGAAAGGCTCAGGGTATACGGTTCAATAAGTACGTTGATTGCGCCGCTCTGACTGGTAGTCATAATATTTTGCCTGGCGTTGCCGCTCTTTGCGCTCCGCTTTGCGGAAGAGTACAATACCGATAATAAGCAGCAGCAGTCCCACAATGCCAATCGCAAACAGACCAATCGCATAACCCGTATCATAGGCCGCATCGCCTGTTTTGGGATATTCGAATGAAGGTGCCAGGAGGCCATTGTATACCATGGCAAGAATGCCAAGAACGATCAGGATAATGCCGGTAACTTTCATATGTTTATTGTTTGAGATGAAGGATGAATAAAATTCCTGAATCAGCCCGGCCGCCCCAATACACATTTTGTAGTAGATTATAGAAGCACTATTGGCCGGAGAATTATTGTTTTTTGCCTTTATACCGGGCTTAAATAATTGTTTGCAAAATCAAGTCAATTGACCTTTTTGCCTCCACGGCCGGCAGGCCGATTTGATTCACAAGAAAAAATAAAAGAATTGACAGGGAAATAGAGGTAAAATGATATTACAAAGCGATTGAAAAAACTGCCTCCTGCGGATACATGATACATCGGAGGCATACGCACACTATCTAAATAAAAAAGATACTCCCTAGCTTTACAAAATGGAAGCATTAACTATTCTACCTGCCTCGGAAAAAGATATACCCGCATTGGTTGCCCTCGTCAACAGTGGCTATCGTGGCGACAGCTCGCGACAGGGCTGGACGACCGAAGCCGACCTGCTGGGCGGCATGCGTATCGATGAAGAAGCCATGCTTGATCTGCTCAACACATCCGGCTCAACCGTATTGAAAGCAACCGGTACAAACGGCGCCATCCAGGGTTGTGTACACCTGCAGGATGACGGCAAAGCGCTTTACCTGGGTATGCTCACCGTTTCCCCCACCCTTCAAAATGCAGGTATCGGCCGGGAACTTATGGAAGCGGCAGAAGTATTTGCACACGAAAAAGATTTTACGGCAATCACAATGACTGTGATCTCCGTGCGTGATGAACTCATTGCCTGGTACAAACGACGTGGTTATACCGACACGGGTGAGCGAAAACCTTTCCCTATGAACGATCCACGGTTTGGCCTGCCTAAACAGCCGCTGGAATTTATTGTAATGGAAAAACAACTGGATCAATGACAGCGATCATTCTACTGTTACTTCATCCATCAGCAATAAGGCCGGGTTTCCCTGCCCGTATTCGCCCGGCGGAATAATGCCTTTATTCTTTGCCCGGATGCGGATAAAACGGGCAGTACGTTTGGTAAATACGGCCTTCACGGCATTTATACCATTTACCGGAAACTGGTCCTGCGTATATATCTTATCAAATTTCTTTCCATCGCGGGAAGTCCATATCTCCAGCATCACAGGCTCCCACATACGCTGCCAGTGATAACGGAGCAGTTGTGTGCTGATCTTGCTGATCTGTGTTGTCTTTTTCAATGCAATCAATACATCCAGGTCCTGTCCGGCAAATCCCAGCCATTGCTGATCATTGTAACGCGTATTGCCCGTCAGGCCGTTTACCAGCGCATCTGCTTCGGTATTGAAGCGGGTAACAGGTGGGTTTTCCAGTCTAACGGTGGCATCGCTGGCTTTATGTATCCTCATTTCCTTTGATAAAAAACTGATCGCCGTATCGGCCAGTGGCGGCCAGAGACCGGCACGGATGGTAGCAGTAGCTGCAACAGTAATAGGTTTAGTATAAAGCGGACTCTTTAAAGTAGGCTGGCTGCCATCGAGCGTATAATGAATACGGGCACCGGGCCACTCGCTCCCGAGTAAGACAGATCGTCCGCCCGGCGTCGGCTTACTATTCAGCTGGATAGTTTCAAACCGTGCATTGCCATAAATACCTTTCGCCGCCAGTTGCTCCAGCTGATGGGATACCCGCGGCAGAAACTGCGCATAGTTTTTCTTAACAGGATTGGTCCAGCCAACTTCCGCCAGTGCCAGTATACGCGGATACAACATATACCAGGCCTGTTGTTCATTAGGATAATATTCACTCCAGGCCTGCCCTTCCACACCTCGTACCCAACGGCTGCTGCTGCTATCCATTCGGGCAAGCGGATCATAACTGTATACCTTATGCAAGGGATTGAATCCACCGGCAGCCAGCGGCTCAGCCATATCCAGGCCCTGGTAATAATCAAAATAAAGATGGGTTTCAGGAGTCATGATCACCGGATGCTCCTGCGCTGCTGCTGCTATACCGCCAGCCTCGCCACGCCAGCTCATCACCAGCGCATCGGGTGGCAATCCTCCTTCGAGTATTTCGTCCCAACCTATGATGTGGCGTCCGCGACTGCGAACAAAGGCTTCCATCCGTTTGATAAAATAACTTTGCAGCTCTTCTTCATTCTTCAACCCTTCCTGTCGCATACGTTGCTGGCAACGGATGCAGACCTTCCATTTATCTTTTACACATTCATCGCTGCCAATATGAATATAAGGCGAAGGAAAAAGTGCCATCACTTCATCGAGTACCTGTTGCAGAAAATAAAAGGTACTGTCATTGCCCGCACAAAACACATCATCAAAAATGCCCCAGAAACGGGCTGTTTCATATGGACCGCCTGTACAACCCAGCTGCGGATAAGCTGCCAGTGCCGCCAGTGCATGCCCCGGCATTTCAATTTCCGGAATTACGGTAATACCGCGCTGCTGCGCATAGGTTACAATTTCCTTTATTTCATTTTGTGCATAATAACCGCCGTACAGCTTGCCGTCAAACCGGTGTGGTAATTCTTTTTTGTGTCCGATCAGTGTACCGCTGCGCCAGGCAGCCACTTCCTGCAGCCGCGGCAATGATTTGATCTCGATACGCCAGCCCTGGTCATCGGTCAGGTGCCAGTGAAATGTGTTGAACTTATACAAGGCCAGCAGATCGATATACTGACGGATAAAAGAAACCGGGAAAAAATGACGGCTTACATCGAGTGCCATTCCCCGGTAAGCAAAACGTGGCTCATCTTTTAACCGCATTGCAGGCAACCAGTAACCATCCTGCCCCCGCTGCCATAGTTGCCGCAATGTTTGTATCCCCCACCCAAGCGCCTGCAGGTTGCCGCCTTCTACGATCAGCTCCTGCTCTCCGATACTGAGTGAATAAGCTTCGGAGGAATTGCCCAATGTGGTATTGATCTGCAGGCGGATGATATTCTGCACAGCAGCATTTTTGTTATCACTCCGCAACTCACCAAGGTATTGCCGCAACAGGCCGGCCACGGGTTGCAGTGAATCATGCTGCAGCCCGATACGGATACCCGTCCCCAACAGGAATTTGCCCGGCAATGATTCCCATTGCACGGGTGCAGGAATAAGCGGCAATTCCTTATTGTCCTGTGCCGGCACGATCAGGCAGGATGCCAGTACTACACTAAAAACGAGGAGGGTCTTTCTGAAAAAGCAATGCATGCCTACAGGTGTTGAATAAGCCCAAACTGTAATGCCGGTGATCAATCTTTTACAGCTACCAGTATCATCGTCGTGAGCGGGTAATCAAGTGGTACTATCTGCCCACCGGCAAATTCTCCGATAGCACTGCAATTCTTCCACCGGTTCTCCACGATCCATTCATTGCGGAATGCATACGAGCCGGGATGAATGCGGAACCCGGCTTTTTGCAACTCCTGTTTCCATTCGTCAAAATCCCAGAAGCAGAACGTCTCATGCATTTCACTATCCCAGTTATCTGCATAATCTTTCCGGCTCAGAAATTCGGCTGCATCGGCCAGGCGCATTACATGATACAGTTTCCCATCCACCTCTTCATCGCGATAAGGTAATACATAACCTTCCTGACGCCTGAAGTCGCCGGCAAACCGGTAAAAGCGTGCCCGGGTAGATAAGCGACGAAACTGTTCAGCAGGTGAATGACCGGATAAGCTGCTTTCTTCGTTTTCCCCATCATCATCCCGCAGCCATAGATACACCTGCTTTTCTTTATCGTAAGGCGCCACCACATCGCGGTTGATCCAGTAGCCGCCATGTACAAGCTCTTCAAACCGGTTGCGGATAAACTGCAGCAGATCTGCTCGTTCGCCATACGATTCAATCTCATGCGTAAGCGAAGAGGTATGAATGGTATTCATGGAAAGCCGCGGGAAGACCAGGCCGGTCACAGCATTTTTTTGTGAAAAGAAAACAAAAGGATTGACGAAATCTCCATTGAGCTTACGCTGCTGGCAGAGTTCAAACAAAAAACGGGATACTTCAATACCATAAAAATCGGATTCGCGCAGGACGGGTTGTGCACAGGCCATACGGATCCACGATCCCACAGCGCAACCAATATCCCCCACCCGGCCAGGTTGAATGAAACGGGCGGTATCATCAAACTTGAGTCCGGCAATTTCATCCATTTGCCGTACATATACATTATAGTCGCGGGTACTGGTAAGGTCACCATCACTCCCGATCATTTTATCGGAAAACAACATCCTGATCTTTTGCGATAGCTGGTATTGCTGCCATAGATGCTGTGCAGCAGGATGGATCCGCGATACCAGTTGCGGATCATTTTCCCAGTCATCACTGCCGGCAATCTGCTCTACCAGTTGCCAGGGCATAGCTGTGTGATACGACCAGTTGGATTCCTCACGCAGCTCTGCAGACAGGATACTATACCCCAGTTTGCGATACATCTGCAATACTGGTGTGGAACAGATCACCTGCGTGTTGCCGGGATGCAGATCCAGTAATCCATCACTTTCATTTACGATACGCTTGATGGTATAATCGGCAAAGTCAGGTGTATGTCCCAGGTCATCTATCCCATATACATAACAGGGAATGCCGAGTGTGGCAGAGAACTGCGCCAGCATCATCGCCCGCAAATAGAACGGCAGTGGATTGCGCCGGGTATTGCTGTGATTGGCAGAGGTGACGGCAAATACGACCGCGGCAGGATGTATGCGTTCGCCATCCATCTCGTATCCCTCCCGGATCAGTTGCTGCAGATAATCATATTGAAATTGAGTAACCAGGTGATGCCGGCCGGGAAACAACAAATACATAGTAACAGATTATTGGCTAAAGATAATTGCTTTGGCTTTTTTACCTTCGGTTATCGAGTTGAATTATCTTGCGCCTATGTCTGCCATACCCGGTGCCATAAAAGTAGCTGTCGATGCCATTGTATTTGGTTATTCCAAAACAGATGGCGTATCGGTATTGCTTATTCAGCGGCGTTATGATCCTTACAAAGGCAGCTGGGCATTGCCGGGTGGTTTTGTGCTGGAACAGGAGTCGCTGGAAGAAGCGGTAAAAAGAGAGTTAAAGGAAGAGACCGGTGCTACCGTCAATTACCTGGAGCAGCTGTATACATTTGGAGAACCCCAGCGTGATCCGCGGCAACGGATCATAGCGGTGGCCTATTTTGCCCTCGTAAAATCAGGGAAATACCAGGAACTCAAAGCCACCACCGATGCAGAAAATGCACAATGGTTTCCTATCAGCCAGCTGCCGCGGCTGGCATTTGATCACAAGGAGATCGTACGGGTAGCTATCGAACGGGTGCGCACCAAGATCCGCTATCAGCCCATCGGGTTTGAACTGCTTGATAAAAAATTTCCTTTCTCCGATCTCGAAAAACTGTATACAGTATTGCTCGACCGCCCCGTTGACCGCCGCAATTTTGCCAAAAAAATAATGGCCCTGGGTATACTGGATGAGACCAATGAACTGGCCAAAACAGATGGCAAGGGAAGGCCCAGCAAAATGTACCAGTTCAACAAGCAGCGTTACCAGCAGCTGCTGAAAGAAGGTATCCACTTTGAAATATAACCTAGCTGCAATCCCAGCTGTACATCACCCGGCTGAAATCAAGACGTGCCAGGTCATCGGGGTGGATAAAGAAATTGGCTACTCCTGCATCGCCCCACATAATATGATCATCTGAATCTATCTGCAGCAACAGGATATAATCTTCCATCCCAGGGTGATCAGTTCTCGGATCTTCCTGGGTAAAATAAGCATACCCACCCGCTTTGTGGCCATTGCCGCTTAGGGTGTCATACAGATATTCATTGAGTTCGTCATCATACGCGGGGTATTTCTGCACCAGCTGGTCAATCATCGGCCGCATCTGCTTGCTGAACCGGTAATCCAGCATACTTCCGTGATCGGTTCCTGATTCAAAGCTAAGGGCATGAGGCCCATCGACCGGGCTTTCATTAAAGGCGATCACTTGCTGCAGAAAGGAAAAATCGGTCTGATACTCCTTTACCTCTTCTTCCGTAAAATAATGTACCCTGAAATCCTTTTGCTCCCGCAGGTTATCGAAATTGAGTCCGTATACATCGTTGGTTGAAACGTAAAACTGCAGATAGCCACTGGCCGGATATCCTGGTAGTGCAGATAAATCCCTGCAATTGAGCTGTGCCAGCGGATACATAAACTTACCCTCACTGTCGCGCGGATAATCAAATCCTGCAGGAATACAGGGATAATTACCAAAACTGCTTTGGTGCAATGAAATATCATCCTGCTGCCGGGCAGTGATCTTCACATAAGGCAACTGCATTTCTTTGGCGATACGGAATATATCAAGCAATACTGCCGGCACGGTGAGACCCGGCTCCAGTTCTGTGGGCGTCATGTCAGGAACAGCACCACTGTTTGCAGGTTGCTTAGGTGAGGGTGCCGCCGGTTTACGCCGCAGGAAATCAAAGAATCCCATATTTTTTTTCACCAATATAAGCCCAATAATGGATTTCACCGGTTTTCTATTTAGCGTAATAAATACGCAAAATATTTGGACACAATCCAGGATCACTCTATATTTGTGTAATAATTACGCAAAATGAAACCCATCGCCGTCATCGTAGCCCGTTTTCAGACACCTTACCTGCACGAAGGTCATCAGCAATTGCTCAAACAGGTAAGCCAGGAAGCCAGCCGTCTCGTGATTGTGCTGGGTGTATCTCCCCTGCGATGCACACGGCGCAACCCGTTTGATTACCTCACGCGTGAGCGCATGCTGCGCGCCTGGGATCCTTCCCTCACCTTATTGCCCCTCCCCGATCATCCGGATGATGCACAATGGAGCCGCAACCTGGACCAGTTGCTTTTAAGTGCATTGCCTGGTGAGCAGTTTCTGCTCTACGGCAGCCGGGATAGTTTTATTGGAGTATACTCCGGTGCCCTGCCGGTAAAAGAATTGCCGGAGATACCGGGGCATTCTGCCACCAGCGTGCGCGAAACAGCCGCTTCGCAGATTGCCGATTCACAAGAGTTCAGAATGGGTATCAACTATGCCTGCCAGCACCGGCATGCAGCGGTATTTCCCACGGTGGATATTGCGGTATTGAGTAAGGATGGCAGCCAGTTGCTGCTGGGTCGCAAACCACAACGCCCGCAATGGCGCCTGCCGGGCGGATTTGCCGATACAACTGACCTTTGCTATGAAGATGCGGCCCGGCGCGAATTGCAGGAAGAATGCGGTGACTTGCAGACAGGTCCTATGCACTATGCCGGTTCACGCCGTATTGACGACTGGCGTTACCGGCAGGAAGCAGATAAGATCACCACTTTGTTGTTTTATACGCACCTGCAAAGTGGTGAAGCCAGAGCACAGGACGACCTCGAAGCCGTGGCCTGGTTTCCCCTGTCGGCATTACCGGCCATGATGCAGAAGGGCGAAATAAATGCCGAGCATGTGCCCCTGATCGGATTATTATTAACACAGGTGCAGGAGGCTATTTTTATTGACCTTATTAAAAAAGATGAAGATGAACAACGATCATAATCTTGTATTACTGGCAGATGCCTATAAATACTCGCACCATAAACTGTATTACCCTGGCACCACACGTATCTATTCTTATCTCGAAAGCCGGGGTGGTCAATTTGATGATACCGTCTTTTTTGGCTTGCAGTACATATTGAAAAAATGGTTGAGCGGCCAGGTCATTACCGCTCAAAAACTGGATGAGGCAGATGAAGTGCTTCCTGCTGTTTTTGGCCGCACAGATATCTATGACCGCAGCCGTTTTGAATACCTGCTGCAGAAACATGGCGGTCGGTTGCCTGTCCGCATCCGGGCCGTGGCAGAAGGTACCCGGGTCAATACCCACCAGGTATTGATGACCATCGAAAATACCGATCCCGCCTGTGCATGGGTGACCAATTTCCTGGAAACAATATTGATGCAGGTCTGGTACCCTACCACGGTAGCCACCGTATCGGGACATGTGCGCGATGTAGTCACCGGTTATTTTCAGCAGACAGCCAGTACGGTCGCTGCAGGAAGTATTGATTTTGTACTGAATGATTTCGGTTTTCGCGGAGCCAGTTCTGTAGAGTCTGCCGCCATCGGTGGCGCTGCCCACCTGATCCATTTCAGTGGCAGCGATACCATTCCGGCCAATCAGCTGATCCGGCATTATTATAACAGTACCGCCATTTATGGCCGGTCTGTTCCCGCCACCGAGCACTCCATTTGTACATTGCTGGGCGAAGAAGGTGAGCTGGAAGTATTCCGCCATATATTGAATACAGTACCCACCGGTATTGTTGCCTGTGTAAGCGATTCGTACAATATACTGCGTGCCTGCCGCGATTACTGGGGTGGCGAACTTCGTCAGCAGATACTGGACCGCGATGGTACGCTGGTAATAAGACCCGATAGCGGTGATCCGGTGATCACCCTGCTCAAGGTATTTGAGATATTGATGGATCGCTTTGGTTATACGATCAACGATAAAGGATACCGCGTATTACCTTCGCAGGTGCGGGTACTGCAGGGAGACGGTGTGAATATAGATTCTATCCGCGCCATTTATGGAGCACTGACATTAAATGGTATCAGCGCAGAAAACCTGCTGTTGGGTATGGGAGGCGCCTTATTGCAGAAAGTAGACCGCGACACCCAGCAGTTTGCCCTCAAATGTTCTTATGCAGAAATAAACGGCAACCCTGTCGATATCCGTAAATATCCAATGGAGCTTGACAGAAGCGGGTTGTACCAACCCTCATTTAAGCAGAGCAAAGCCGGACGCTTAAAACTGATCAGGGAGCATGGAATATATAAAACAGTAAACGAACAGGACGAGCCTGCGCTGCAGGATCAGTTAAAGACCGTTTTTGAAAATGGCGAACTGATCGATGAGACCAACTTTGACGAAATCAAAGCAAGGGCTTTGCAAACAGCCGGCGAATATCAAATGATTTAAAAAAAGACGATCGTCAAAAAATGGATAACACAAAACATATTAAACATATCAGCAAACTCATGAGCCTGGCCCTGCGCCACCGGCCTGAGGTCATTGGCATCAGCGTCGACGAACAGGGCTGGGCTGCAGTAGACGAGGTGCTGAAAGGTATCAATGAAAAAGGACTGACCGTTGACCGCGAACTGCTGCAACAGGTAGTTGCCGGCAACGACAAACAACGTTTCTCCTTCAACGAAGACCAGACACTGATCAGGGCCAACCAGGGACACAGTATCTCCGTTGACCTGCAACTCAATCCTGTGGAACCGCCCCCCATACTCTATCATGGTACGGCAACAGATCATCTGCCGGCCATCCGCAAAAACGGGCTGCAGCGGCAGGCGCGCCAGCATGTACACCTGAGCGATAAAGTGGAAACGGCCCGCCAGGTAGGTCTGCGTCATGGCAAAGTGGTGATCATTGAAATTGAGGCGGGAAAAATGCATGCACAGGGCTATTCCTTTTATCTTTCGGCCAATAAAGTATGGCTGACCGATGCCGTGCCGGTTGAATTTATTACCTTACCCGCTATAGCCGAATAAAGAATATTCATGCAGCTGAGCATTTTCCTGGAAGAACTTTTTACGACCGGAGAAGTAACCGTGGCACCCGGAATCATCGCACTGGATGCGGCCGATATAGCCGCTTCCGGTACATTGCTCCGGCAGCAATATGACCGGCGGGTGCTGGAATTTGCCGGTACTGTTCCCTCCTGGCAGGAAGATGCCGCCATCTGGGCAGCTGCCTATGTGTTCAGAGCTGCACAGCTAAGTGTTTTGCGTGACGAAGGAGAAGAGCAGGTGCGCAACCTGCTGCCCGCTTTTCCGGGAACCAGGAATGCAGCAGCCGTGTTTTCTGCAGACATCTGTCTTGTTCATCTGCCTGATCTATGGCAGCTAGCCAAAGGACTGGCGCCACAGGATGTACTGGTAAAACTGTTGTCGCAAACAGCAGTGGACTGGCCTTTTTCCAGCGTTGGCATGGAAATACCGGAGGCTGCCCCGGGAGCCTGGTTTACCGAAAGCCCTGACCTGGCACGCGCCTATGCCGACCGTATCGTTCAGCAAAAGGACCATCGGCGTGCTGTACATGCGCCGGTTGACGAGTATATTCGTGAAATACTGGGAGAGCATGCCGGCCTGCTTTGGCCTGAATTGCTGCTGCCTCATTAAAAGATTTATGTTTGATCCGCAATACACCAGCCTTATCAACAACCTGCTGCAGGTGACACAGCAGCTGAAGCAAAAATTTGTTGGCAAAGATGATATTATCGACCTCATGGGCATCTGCCTGGCAGGACGTGAAAACCTGTTTTTACTCGGTCCGCCTGGTACGGCCAAAAGTGCGATGGTAAAAGAACTGTCGCACCTGCTGCATGGCCGCACCTTCGAATACCTGCTCACCCGGTTTACCGAGCCCAATGAATTATTTGGCCCCTTTGATATCCGCAAACTCAGGGAAGGCGAGCTGGTCACCAATACAGAGGGGATGCTGCCCGAAGCACACCTGATCTTTCTCGATGAACTGCTGAATGCCAACAGCGCCATCCTCAACAGCCTGCTGATGGTACTGAATGAAAAAGTATTTCGCCGGGGTCGCGAAAACCGGGCCTTACCCGTGGTGATGATTGTCGGCGCCAGCAACCATTTGCCCGAAGACGAATCGCTGCAGGCCCTGTTTGACCGCTTCCTGATCCGCGTACGCTGCGACTATGTAGATCCCGCCCTGCTGACCCAGGTGCTGGATGCCGGCTGGAACCTCGAAAAGAAAACCGAAGAAACAGCTACCGGCATCACCGCAGAAGATATTGTACGCATTCAATCGCTCATTGGCCAGGTTGACCTGCAGGATATCCGGCCGGCTTATCTTAACCTTATAGAAATGCTGCGCAATGCTGGTGTGCTGGTTTCTGACCGCCGCGCGGTCAAACTGCAGCGCCTGATCGCTGCCAGTGCCCTGTTATGCAAGCGTGATAAAGCCATTCTATCGGATATGTGGGTACTGCGTTATATCTGGGATACCGAAGAGCAGCGCGAGGTGATAACCGGCATCGTGAATAATGTTATTGCCGCCGACACTACCCCTGACGCACATCCCCGTGCCCTCGAAAGTGGCTCGGTAAATGCCGACGATATTTATAAGGAAGTACTGTCTATGACGGAAAAATGGGACGATGCCCATTTGCCCCTGGCAGAACGCACGGTCATCAAGGACCGGCTTCGCTACCTGAGCGGACGCTGCCAGTGGATCAGCAATGATGTGCAGCGGCAATATGTACAAACGCCTATCGACACACTCTGGCAAAAGATCATTCATTCTGCTTCTTAGATCATGCAACGCTGGACCGTATCCATACAAGCCAATCAACTCAGCAGCCTGGGACACCTGCGTGCTATTCCCTCGCTGCAGATAGCTGTGTATGGGTCTGAGCTATGGTTAAGATCGCAGCAGCCTGAAATGGAAATGCCGGAAATGGTAAAAGGTCTGCCCCTCTTAAGATATGGACGGCTCGATGAACAAAACAATTTCTTTGACCGCGCTGCCATCACACCGTCTTTGCAGTTGCCCACACCCCACTGGCAACCGCTGACACAGTTTCTGGCTGTTGACTGGCCCGTATCTGCTATGCCTGCGCAGGTAAAAGAAGGGATAAGCATGCAACTGATACGCAGCGAAGACACACAGGCGCCGATAGCATTATTGACCACTCTGTCTCACTGGAAAGAGTTTGGAGAGCATGCCGCCGAAGTACGCTTACGGCCTTTGCAGTTTGCCATGTCAGGCAACGGGCAGGTACTGATAACCGGTTCACCCCTGCCTGCCATTCCCGGCAGGGAGTACTGGAATGACCAGGGATTATGGTTACCCGCCGGTTTTGTTTTTGCGTCAAAGACAAGCGCCGATCTGTTTCGTGCCAAATGGCTGATGAACGACCATATCATTCTCTGGCAGGAAAACGACAGGTGGTCCGATCTGCCTCTTTCCTTTTTTAAACCAGTCAGCCGTAGTGCCATCCGGCTTAGCATGCAGGAGTTCCGGCAATGAGTACAGCTACCGGACATATTATCCCTTATTATCAAAACCACGCGGGTTCTTTCTGGCGCTGGGCAGAGGGAGGCACTGTACTTGAATGGACAGACGGGCGAACGATCTGCTACAGTCGTGATCTCGTAAATGTGCAACAGGAGCTATTACCTTATGGATGGCCTCCTATGGGCAGCCTGCTATTGCTGATGAGCGCCTGTGGCGACCATTTCAACTGGGAAGCCACTGCCCGGCTTTTACAACACACGTATAAATCTTTACATTTTTCACCGCCATCGGGAGAGACGAATGTGCTGGCAGTATTGAACTTATTGAAGAATATTGCCCGTTTACCTGCCGGGTTGCGGAGCGGCGAGGCACGGGTGCACCTGATTAGGGAAATCATTAACCCTGCTTTTCTGCAAACAGATTCGCTGGAAACATTGCTCGCAGCTTTCCGAGCCGGTCAGACAGACTATTCACTGGCCGATGCAGTATCACCCATCAATTCACTACGCGCATGGAACACAGATATAGATCCGCTGGTCGCAGCCAACCGCAAATGGAAAGATGAAGAATCGTTGTTGCAACAACTGCAAACAGGGTTGTCACGCACACCATCGCTGCCGGAACTACCTGTACCGGAGATAAGCTCCGACGACCTGCTCACACAAATGGCAAAAGACCGGCAACTGGCGGGATTGGCTCAACTGACACGCCGCCTGCTCGCCGTGATCCATGTGCCCATGCATACTGCGCGGCAGGGGGCTTTGTCTTATGGAGGCATATCTGATATCAGCAATCGTGGCAACTATGACCGGCTGCTGCTGAGCGAACTGGCACAGGATGAAGAATTGCTGATGGCGCGACTTGTCAATGAGGAAGCCCTCTTTCTGCAAAGAGAAGAACCACCCGCCGATCCGCGAAAAACAAGGATACTGCTGGTAGACTGCAGTGTGCGTATGTGGGGACAGCCGCGCGTATTTGCGTTTGCTGCCGCATTGGCGGCCGCACAGCAGGCCACCGCCGGCATTCATACACGCTGCCTGTTGCTGGGTGGACAGGATTATCTCGAGGCAGACCTGCAAACACTATACGGTGTACGACAGGCTTTTTCCTGGCTCGAACCCGGCCTTCATTGCGGAGCGGCACTGGATAAAGTATTTCCGGAAATAAATTCCACTCCAAATACCGACCTGTTCTTTTTTACCGGCGACGCGCAATTGAGTCAGCCCGGCTTTTTACCATTCTGGTCATCTTATCGCCGCAAAATGGATTTCGTGGTGCTGGTCAACCGCAATGGTCATATTGAATTTATGAGTGGCAGGGATGGTGCCATGAAACGGATCGGTGAAGCGAGACTTGACCTGGAAACTTTATTAAGCACACCGATCCCCGATGCTCCTGACATCAGCACAGAAATTGCATTTTATAAAAAACAGCTTACCCCACTGCTACAGCCTGTAAAAAATAGTGACTCATTCCAACATCTTCGAATATTTCAATTTTCCGAAAAAAGGTGGCTGGCTATTACCAAGAACAGACGTGTATTAATACAACAGCATCCCAACAAAGGTTGTGATGAACTGATCCCCGAGATTGAACAGGGCGATTACCAACTTGCAGATAATGGATACAATACGCTCTATTTGTTGGTAACCAATAATGCTCAGACAAATGGCTGGCTTTATACCATTTACCTGAACGAAAACCGTATCAGCAGATCTTCGCCACTGTCACATCTATACAAAGGTAAGGGGGAGTACGCCATCAACTTCTATACCGATGTGCTGAAAGTATGGGATAGAAATTCTGTGCGGTATTATGATTTACATGCAAAGGATCTTCCGGAATTATTTGACGACATGAGGAGCCTGGCAAATGAGCAGCCGATCAATTGCGCGCCGTTTGATTTTCGTAAAGCCGGATCGTTTCTGGGAGATCCCCGTTTGACGATTTTTTACCGGGTATCAGAGATTGCTTTTACCGTAACGGGAGAATTGGTTGTCGGCAAACATCAGCTGGTCATTCGTAATCCACCTCAGGTAAAATTTGTTCAGTGTACGGATAAGCATCTCGTGGCCGTGAGCGGGAGACCTAAAGTTATAAAACGTATAACAGGCAGTTCAAAAATATCAGCTTTGCTTATGTACTGGCCCGATGGCAGCCAGGCTATAGCCGATGGCAGAGGCTTTCTGCATCTCAGGAGCTCCAATCCGGCAATCCCTGAAATTACAATTGCACTGATACTCGAAGCCACCACTGCCTGCTGGGCTGCAGATGGTACCGGTTGCGGATCAGCGTATTTCTTCCGGCCCGATTTTGAAAACATCATACCTGTTCAGGATTTTTATGCCAAATACATACAGGCATTCTTCCGGCATTTGACACGATGACACAACTGCAGCTTCAATATAACCCTTCTATTACCCGACCGGTGCGGGCTGTGCTGCTGATGGGTACACATCCGCAGCAATGGATCGGCATCATTGACAACTGGCCTGTCTCCATTACCCAACTCACCTGTTATGCATTGCCGGTATCAGCACAATCCATCACACCTGCTGCCTTGCTGGTAATCTTACCCGAACGATTTGAAGAAGGTGCTGCGCTACCGGGGGGAGTGGCCTATACAGAACCCTACCCGGGATTATTCATACCCCAGCATACAGAACTCTGGCCACGGATCACTGCCGATGAATGGTCTTCCCTGCAGCGCTGGCCGGTGCAGGTCATGCATCCGCAACTGGGATTTACCGGGTTCGAAAATGCGGATCAGCCTGACTGGATCAATCTTTTGCAGGAACCACCCATGGATCAAACATCCTGGGACCTGGCGCGGGAGGGACAAACTCCTGCCCCTTCCTTAACAGCTATCCGTTTTATACCAACAGAAACGCCTCAGCTGCTCGAACAACTGAAAGAGCTGAGCGGATTTCAGTCGTTTGAAGATATGCCCAAACCAAAACGGCAATGGCCGGTATGGATACGGCAAATTCTCTACTGGATGCTGCGATTCCTGCAATTGATATTGCAATTATTCTGGGGGCTGCTCCTTTTGCTCGTATATCCTTTTGCACGCATAGGGCGCAACAACCAGGCTCCTGTATCGGGGACCAATGCGAGATCAACGTCAACGGACTGGCTCACGAGTCTGCGCAACTGGACCAGCAAAAAAATCGGTGACCTCGAATCGCAACGCCAGGCAGAGCTAGACCGGCTGGTAAAGATGTTTGAGAAGGATCCGGATGAAGCTATCAAATATGCCCTGCCTATCAATAGCCCTTACCTGAACCGGGGTAAAGCAAAAGCCGGCGGGCAGCTGCAAAAAAATAAACCGCTATTCAATCTTGGCTCACTGGGTGGTGGTGTCGCAGCCGACTACTGGGGTGCCGATGACTATATCAGCCGGCTTCGCAGTTCCTATACAGAACAGGCACAAAAAGCCATTCAGAAAAAAGATTACCGGAAAGCTGCATATATCTATGCCAACCTGTTGGGCGACTATCACCAGGCAGCACGTGTCCTGGAAACAGGCGGTCATTACCGCGAAGCAGCTATCCTGTATAAAGATCACCTGAAAAATCTCACCGCTGCTGCCCACTGTCTCGAGCAGGGGCAACTGTACCAGGAAGCGATCGATATTTACCGCGACCTGCATCAGTATGAAAAAGCAGGCGATCTGTACCAGAAAACAGACAACCAGAAAGCAGCACTTGTTTATTATGAAAAAGCATTGGAAAGACAAGTGGCCGCCAGCGACCTCCTTAATGCAGGTACTATTGCCCTCGACAAAATAAATGACCCGGAGCGGGCGCAGCAACTGTGGCTCAAAGGCTGGGAACAACAGCTATTGCCGCAGGCCTGCCTGGAAAAATTTATACTCATACGTGGCAACGCCGGTAATGAAGCAGCGCATGATACTCTCCGGGATATTTACCAGCACCATAGCAATTCGGCTCAATATCCCATGCTGCTGGATATCAGCAAAGGGCATTTACGGAAAACAACTGATGAAAACGGCAAAGCAGTGATCCGCGATATGGCCTATGAGATGACCGAAGCATTGCACAAATCGGGTGATACAAAAGCATTGTTGCAGTTGGGCGCCTTTTTTCCCGACGACTCGCTGGTAGCCAGCGACTGTAGCCGTTACCTGTTTACCCAAAAGCAAATACCTGAACCGGAAAAGACTAAAGCAAACAACCATTTTGAACTGAGCAGCGAAATAGAATGGCTGGGACTCTGGCATTGCCATACCCAGTTGCTGGCTGTAGGACGCCGTATGCAGGAACTGGTACTGGCCCGGTTCAACTTCGACGGGCATGTTGAGTATTATCGATGGCCGCTGAAAGATGAGCGCTATACCAGCCATCCCACACTACTTTATAACTTCAACAGCAAATGGATCGTACTCCTGCCTAACTGGAATGAACCACTCACCGAAAAAAAACTATTAAAAAATAAATACTTCCCCAGAAGCCTGGACGTTTTTACTCCCGAATGGGTGCACCAGCAGAAAGCTATTTGCATGGGTACATCAGAAACCCTGCTTACCCTAAGTTTGAGCCATGATGAATTTCTTCTAAAAGAGCACGATCGTACAGGTTCAATAATCAGTACAACTCCATTCCGATCTGAACCCGCCGGCATGAATGCTGCTATTTTCAATAGCATCTTTTATGAGGGACGAGATGGGTACTGGTTCGGTCAGCAAAATTCATCCATCTTTTATCTGCAAAAGAGCAATACCAGGCCCTATGAACTGTCACTGGAATCAATTATCCGTTGCATAGGCCATAGTGGGTTATTCCCCGGAGATTATGTTGTTGCCAGTACTAACCGCGGTTGCTTTCTGCTGACACCCGAGCAGGTAATCCAACAACATGAAGTATCACCTTTCAATTCCGATAGCATTCCTTTAGCCATTTCATTCGTAGGCGCAAACAGGTTTATCCTGGTGGAGAAAAAACAGGCCCTGCTGTATTACATCATCAATGGAGAAGCATCCTTTATTAAAGTATTCAAAATACAGGCAGGCAATCAGTATGTGTCTGCGGTACCCGGCCATCATGCCGGCCAGGTAATGCTGTTGACCAGCCTGGGCAAATTTGAACTATACGATACAGAAGAGGTAGAAGGTGGAGGGTAAAGGGCAAAAGATGAATACACATATACCTTATACCCTTCACCTTCTGCCTTATACCTTCTTTCGCCTTCTCCCTTAATTGATCCGGCCTTTTTCTTCGTCTGCCGCAGCTTCCCGTACTTTATTCTGCTGTTGTGACTTTTTACCAAAACGCCACGACAGCGACACACCAAAGCGTTGCGTATCAGATATACCGGTCTGTGTATAATCGGCCTGTTTCAAACCAATGGACCTATTGTGATATACCCAGGAGCCAAAAATGTCTTCTGCAGATAAACGCACACTCAGTTTTTCATTTATTTTCTTTTGCAGACCGGCATACATCCGAAACATAGCCGAAGTGGAATTTTGTCCGTTCATATCCGCACTGGCAAAATAGCTGCCCAGTTCTGCAGAGACAGAAGATGAAAGTGTAAAATAATTATTGAACTCCCACCGCAGCACATTGGTATTAGGCTGAAGTTTTTGACCATCAATCGTTCCGCGGAGGCCAATACGCGAAAGGCGCACCGTAGTATTAAGTGACCACCAGGGTGTAACCCGGGTATTGTATCCAATATTGAGCAGCAGCATTTTACCGAACCGGAAATTGCCCGGTCGGGTAATCAGTGTATCATGCAGCACCTGTGTCACAGGAACTATTACACCGGTAAATGGGTTGTAACTGAGGCCGGCCCAGAGTTGCTGACCATGCTGGTATTTGAGCTCGATACGGTTCTGAAACTGTGGATTGAGCAATGGATTACCACCAGTATAGGAATAATTGTCCCGATAAAAAAGAAAAGGATTCAGCTGATGGTAATTAGGTCGGTTGATACGTCTCAAATACAGCAGTGTCAACACCCGTACGCGTGTGGTATCCAATTTATAACTGATCGAAAAATTAGGAAACCAGTTGGCATAGCCACGACTGAAGTCGTTGCCTGCTACCTGCGCCTGGCCGGCCTGCCAGCCTTTGCTATGCGTATATTCCATACGCAAACCCGCCATCACTCCCACTCTTTTCCACTGCTGCTGCAGATTTACATAAGCTGCATGAATGAATTCTTCGTAAATAAAATGATTGGACAGTCCTGGCTGATAAACCGGGTTATAATCGCCAATCGATACATCGGTCGTATTTTCATTCCGGACAAAGCTCGATTTCCAGCCGGCTTCCAGCCGTCCTTTGTCTGAAAGAGGTTCAACATAATCTGCCTTGGCAGAATAGATACGGATAGCTGCAGGCACCTGGTACAACCAGGCCGGTTCTTTTTCCGGTTGCCCGGTTGCAATCTGCTGATAACGGGATTGCTCCTGCCGGCCATCCATTTCATACTGCAGGTAATTGATATCGGCACTCAGCTCACGGCCTTTGCGCGAAAAGTTATGCAGGAAATTTAAACCAAGACCAGTATTATGACGGGTATCCCTGCTGCGGGTATTGCCATATCCCATTTCGGTTTGCTGGTCATTGGCATCATTGGTTTTACTTTCGTACGTAAACAATCCATTTCTTTTACCTGCATTAAAACTGGCGGTCAGACCCAACTGTGTCTGATCAGTCAGCTGATAATCCAGTCCGCCACTCAGATTTATACCTTTACCTGTATTCTGTTGCCAGTTATTGAGTGCTACCCGTGATGTCAATTCATTTTCAGCTGTATAAAAACGGCGTTGATAGGTATCTGTTGAAAAATTCTTATCCAGTCCTGCGCCGATATTCATATAGGTACGCAGGCGATCATACTGGTAATTGAGATTAAGCGAATAAAAATGACGGTCGTAACGTCCCTGCGAATAGCCCGCAGAAAAGCCTCCGTTAAATCCGGCCACCTTACTTTTTTTCAGCCGCAGATTGATGATTGCGTTACCAGCTGCATCATAACGGGCCGATGGGTTTTCGATCAGCTCGATCTTATCCAGCGATGCCGCAGGCATTGAGCGCAGATAGGTAGCCAGGTCCTGGGCCGACAGGTAGGTAGATTTTCCATCGATGAGCAGTTGCACACCCGATTTTCCATTGAGATTGATCTGTCCCTGGTTATCTACCTGTACACCAGGCGTACGGCTTAATACATCCAGTACATTGCTGGCTGTGCTGCCCAGCATGGCATCTACATTGACAGTGGTCTTGTCGGGAGCCAGCTCCAGTAGAGGCTTACGGGATTGCACCACTACCGCCGACAATTCTTTGGCCGCTGCAGGTTCCAGTATGATGTCCGGCAATTTATAATTTGTAGTATTGTTATCGATGGTGATCAGCCTGGTCTGATAAGGTTTCCAGGCCAGTGACCGGACCGATACGGTAAATTGTCCGGCCATCAGCTGACCAAACCGGAAATGACCGAGCGAATCGCTGATCACTTGTTGCTCCGTACTGTCTTTTGCAGATGTAAGGGCGACCACGACACCGGCTGCGGCCTGCCTTTTTTGATCCATCAGATTGCCTTCTACAGAAAGCTGGGCCATCAACCCATTTATCATACATAGCAGGAGCAGGCTGAGAAAAGTCTTTTTCATTGTCGATTTGTTTCAGCCACAAATATTGACCAGTAACAACAGGTACTCAACTAATTGTGTCGTACCTTGAGCATGGCCTGACAGACTGCCGCTGAAGCCTGATGGATGTATTGGTCATGCCTGAACCGGATTCTGTCAGCCCCGGGTTGCAATCCGTCAGCTATAGTTAGGCCGGCCGGCCGGCCTCCCGATATTTGCCAGTGAGGTCAAAAATTGTCAGTCATGAGCAACTCTTTCCGTAATTATTTTGGCAACCGGTATTATCTCCTGCTGGCAGCCTTTTTTTCTATACCGGTGTGGCAGGCCACAGAAGCATATCTGAAAACTATCGATGTAAGCGAAGAAGAGACGGTAGCTACCGGGTTGACCATCTGCTTTTTTGCCGGAGTATTTTGCGGCCGGTACTTTACACAGTTATGGCTGGGCAGGGGTTACAAACCTTCCATACGGCTGATCATTGCATTGTCACTGCTGCTTACGGGTTGTGTTTCCTGGCTGTTCTTTCATGCCGATTTTCCGCTTCAGCACCGCAAGGCCATTAACCTCCTGCTCTACTGGATGCCTTTCCTGGTCAGCAGCCTGCTGTTGGGAATTATCGTAAAACTGATAAGAGCCATCACACAGGGGCAATTGCGTGAAGCCCGCATCTCTGCCGAACAGCATAAGGGAGAACTTCAACTCCTGCAATCGCAACTGAGCCCGCATTTTCTTTTCAATACATTGAACAACCTCTATGGCCTTTCACTCACCCAGCACGAAAAACTGCCTCCGCTGCTGCTACGTCTTTCAGATCTCTTACGATATAGTGTATATGAAGCCGGTGAAACCTTTGTGTCTTTACAAAACGAGATCGATTACCTGAACAATTATATTGAATTTGAAAAAATACGGATGGGCAACCGGCTGCATCTCGAAACAGTTATTCAATCACCGGCCAATGCCCAGGTACGTATAGCGCCGATGCTGCTGATCGTCTTTGTGGAAAATGCCTTTAAACATGCCGGCAATACAACCGCCAAACAAATCTTTATCCGCATCGAACTGGCTATTGAAAAAGATGTCATCGGCTTCCGTATCACCAATTCATTTGAAGTAAACCCGGAAACATCTGCCATTAAAAGCAAACACAGCGGACTTGGACTGGTCAATGTACAGAAACGGCTGGACCTGCTGTATCCGGCTCAGCATATCTTTTATCAAAGCCAGGAAAACAATCAATATACCGTAACGCTACAGTTAAAAGCAAAATGATGACGTACCGATGCCTCATAGCCGACGACGAGCCTATTGCCCGGCAGATCATTGAAACCTACTGCAGTCATCTTCCCTATCTGCAGGTAGTGGCTTCCTGTGGCAATGCACTGGAAGCTAAACAGGTGCTGCAGCAGCAGGAAGTTGATATCCTTTTCCTGGATATCAACATGCCTGTCATCGACGGACTTTCTTTTTTACGAAGCCTTAAGAAAACACCCGCCGTCATACTCACTACCGCCTACAGGGAGTATGCGGTGGAAGCCTTTGAGCTGGCCGTGAGCGATTACCTGGTAAAACCTTTTTCGCTGGAACGATTCATGCAGGCAGTAGATAAGGCTATGGAGAAAATACAATTGTCGCCTGTTGCCACTACTCCATCATCAGTGGGAGCCTCAACCGAAAACAACAGTACCGATTATTTATTCCTGAAAACAGACCGGAAGATATACCGCATCAATTATGCCGATCTGCTCTATGCAGAGGCCAGCGGCAATTTCACCCGTTTTGTGACCACTACCGAAGTGCTCACGGTGGGCATGACATTTACCAATGCCGAAGAACTGCTTCCCAAACACCTCTTTATCCGTATACACCGTTCATTCATTATCAGCAAATCGAAGATCAACCTGATCGAAGGCAACCGGGTGTATATTGGTAAAACAGAAATACCCATCGGCAACAGTTATAAAGAAGATTTTTTGCGGGAGATTGGGATGGAGGGGAATGTATAAAGGGTTTAAAGGGTATAAAGCGTATAAAGAAATTGGATGTTCTGGTTTAGCCTCTTTAAACCCTTTAAACTCTTTATACTTGCTTATTTCACCAGCACACTCACTCCAACCGTACGCGGATCGCCGAGGCGGGCAGCACCAAATTCATACGCATAAGCAATATAGCGCTGATCAAACACATTACGTGCCCAGGCCATTATGCTGAAATGCTTAAAGGTCACCCCGGCTTTCAGGTTGGTCAATTGATACGGCGTTTGTTTGATCGTATTGGACAGATCAAAAAACTGGCTGCCCAGGCAGATCCATTCTCCCCGCAGCAACCAGTGAGCGGTTTGTTTCTGATTAAGCGGATGTTCATATTGCAATGCCAGCATGGAGGTAAAAGCCGGTGCATAGATCTGCCTGTTGCCGCTGAGATCCTGCTCCTGCCCGTCTTTGGGAAAATGCAGTGACCGATAGGTAGCATGTGTGTAGCCGCCGCGATAATCCAGTTGCAAGCCCTTTGCCAGCAATGCAGTCAATTCCATTTCCACTCCGGCACTGCGCAGCCGGCCGGCATTGCGGGTTACGGTAAAGGCTTCGGGTAAAATAAGCGTGGGCACCTGTGCATCGTTTACTGTATTATAAAACAGGGCAATGTTTACACGCAACCGGTTTTGCCAGAACATATTCTTTACCCCCAGCTCAATCGTATTACTGTATTCGGGCCGATACGCATACAGCGGTGGCTGAGCGGGATCGGAAGACAATTGTGTCAGTCCGCCTGTACGATAGCCGCGACTGTAACTCAAGTAAAACCTGCTTTGTTTACTGGCCAGATAACTGATACTGGCCACCGGCGACAAAGCACTGTACTGACGGCTGGCACTGGTATCCTCCCTTGTATTGAACACCGGCGCAGTTGCTCCATCGGGCAGGTATTCGCCCAATACACCCAGGCGGGTGCGTTGCCAGTCGTAACGCAATCCTCCCTTTACACTTAACCGATCTGTCATTTTATAAATAGCCTGTCCAAAAATGGCCGCGCCCGTATTGTGCAGGCGCGAAGTGCTGATAATCGTATAATCAATATCGGGCGATCTTACCCAGGCGGCATCTTTTCCGAAATGTGCCCCCTGCCGCGTTGGAGATTTTTGTTCAAAATAATAAAGGCCGCCCACCCAATCCAGGCGACTATGCTGTCGCGCGGGTGAGCTAAACCGCAGCTCATGGGTCAGCACTTTTGTTTTGTTCCAGGGGCGGCCATAGTTGTTGACAATCGTAATGCCATCGATGGGAGAAAAATCTCCATCCAGTGGTTTTACATAATAACGGTAATTGGTTTGCCAGGCAGACTGCATCAATATGTTTACACTGGCCGACTCGTAGCGTAGCGACAGCGAAGCATTAAAGGTCTTGTCCTTCATTTTTGATACAGCGTCCTGCTGCACTTCAAACGGGTGCTCCCGCGCATCCTGCGGACTGCCTGCCAGGGTGAATGCCCCTTTATTGGCATTGTATAAATGTTTGACATTTGCCGTAGCTGTCCAGCGCGAAGCAAGCCGGTATTTAATATAATAATTAGCACCCAGGCTGCTCTGCCGGTCAAAATCTGTATTTGTAAGTGTATTGGTATAAAATCCATTGCTGCGCTGATACAATAATGCGCCGCCTGCATACAGCTTGTTTTTGATCAGCGGTGCCTGCAGTCCGGCTGTATAACGTGACGTTCCATAATTACCGGCACTGATCTCTGCAAATCCGCTACTCTTATTGCCAGGCTCACGGGTAAGTATATTGATCATGCCGCCCATGGCATTGCGGCCATAGAGTGTGCCCTGCGGGCCACGCAATACTTCTATATCCACCACATCAAACAACTGTGGAATATATGTATCGAGTGTGAATTGTGTGACACCATCTATGGCTGTATTGACAGCAGGATCGTAAGAAGTGGAAACAATACCTCTCACAGCAGTGATGTTGCGGCCATCGCCGGGACTGGCCGTGTAGAGATTAGGTACAAGACCGGTCAGGTCAGCCGTTTTCCATAGACGAAATGCCTGCACACTCTTTTCATTAAAAGAAGTGACTGCTGTAGCTACCTGTTGCAGGCTGGCTTCTTTTCTATCGCTGCGTACAATCACTTCACCCAACTGCTCCACTTCCGTGGCCAGTACATATACCGGCATTGCCGTTGCCGGATACACGATGGATATCTCCTGTGCAGCAAACCCATCGGCAGAAAGAACAGCCGTGTAATTTCCGGCCGCTGGCAACTGTATTTTTATAATACCCTGCGCATCGCTCATAGCTGTCTGCATGCTGTTGAGCAATTGCAACTTTACCTGCGATAATGGTTCCTGCTTCCTGTTAACGACTTTGATCGCAACAGATGAGGCCGGTTGTCCCCAAACCGGCAGCCCTACCACACTTATACTTATTAAGATCAGCAATTGTTTCACCCACATAACCGGTAATTAATAGTTACTAACCGCCGCGCGGCCCGTCACAACCTGAACCGAAGACCTGTTAAGATAAACAGGATATCGCTTCGTTGTGCAGTTGTATTGCGTCCGGTGATATATATGTCCTGTACTCCCTGCGTGGTTTGCAATGGTATACGCACGGGTGTACCTGCTGCAAAACTGCCCCTGCCTGCGGGCACATCATAGGAGCCGATCAGCGTGCCTTCCGGAGAACCCAAATGTATCTCCAGCAATGCGCCCATAGCTGGTGAAATATCCAGTTCGACAGAACGAATGCCGGAAAGATCAATTCCTTTATAGGCAATATAAGGCTGACTGCCGTACATCACAGCCAACTCAGGTTTTACGCCGGGCACTTTTACCCGCATCATATCTCTTGCCTGATCGGCAGCACCGGGTTTTAGTTCCGGATTGCGTAATACTTTTACAATCTCTGTGTTTAATGCAGGCAGGTTTTTATCACTGCTATCCGTATACACGGCTTTCAGCAAAAACACATCGCCGCCCGGGGGAGTTTCTTCATCCGGCTGTACAGCCGGTATGCGGAAGGTGTATTTTCCATCAAGCGGCAAAGCAGGTGGTGCTGGTTTGGCCAGGCTGAGAATAAACGTAACCATTTCTTTTACCTTACCCCGATCCAGATCGGGATGTGCGCTCATGGCAGCCGCTCCCCATTCACCACTATTTCCTTTTATAATACGGCTCTCCAGCGTAGAGGCAATCGCCGCATTATTTTTATACCGCTCAGATATCTCTGTAAAAGAAGGTCCGGCCGATCGCTTGCTGATGGTGTGACAGGAATAACAATCGCTTGAATTGAGGACCATACCGCCATACAAACTCACGGCATCTTCAGACACCATGGGTTTATTGGGATCGGGATCGCCCAGCAGCGGTGTGAACCCACCACTCATGTATTCAATATTAAACCGGGTTCTGGCTGCAGCATCCATGGCAGCAGGTTTGCCATCAAAGTTTACCTGGTAAGCGATTTCTGCACCGGGGAAAAAGAAGGTTTGATTGCCTTTGATGATGTTAATACTCAATGCAGGCATACCGGCAGCAGCCGTAAGATGAAGCTGCGTTTGCCCGCTTGCTCCTTTTTTATCTTTTACCGTCAGTAATGCGGTATAGATACCCGGTTTATCCAGCGTAACGGCCGGTTCCTTATCACTGAACCGCTGTACTGTTTCATTGCCCCGTTTTATTTCCCATTGATAGGTAAGTTCTTCTTTATCGTAGTCAAAAGAATTGGCGGCAGACAATTTGACCTGCAACGGAGTTTTGCCTGTACGTTTATCTGTCGTGGCTTTGGCAATGGGTGCGCGGTTACCGGCATTGTATTCGATCCTTACCAGCCTGGCATCATCATTGGCCCGGAACCATCCTTTGCCATACTCCAGCATATACAAATTACCATCGGGGCCAAATTGCATGTCGATAGGGTTGCTGAATGTATACCCGGGCATAAAACGTTCCATGGAAGCATAATTTCCCTGCTCATCCATACTCACCACATTGATCCATCCCCTGATCCAGTCGGTGATAAACCATTTTCCTTCGTAATAATCAGGAAAAACATGTGCGGCACTTTTCTTAAAATTGGCTTTGCGGAAAACGGGTCCGCCGGTAGCACTACGGGCGCCACTTTCCATGAGGGGAAACTCTTTGGAGGTGCCATACGGGTACCAGAGCAGTGCTTTTTGTGCAGGCGGCAGTTGCTGCAGGCCGGTATTGTTGACAGACCGGTTGATTGGTTTTTGCGCATCAAACTGCTCACCACTTTTGCCGGTTTCAAAATCATATTGCCAGTAGGCCTTATTATCCGCAATAAACTGTGGCCATCCAAAATTGCCCGGCCGGCGTATCTGATTGAATTCATCATAGCCTTTAGGGCCCAGACCGGTTGAGTCGTCGTTGGCATCGGGACCTACCTCGCCTATATACAGCCAGCCGGTTTTAGTATCCATCGACAGGCGCCAGGGCTGGCGATGTCCCATAGAATAAATTTCGGGGCGCGTATCTGGTGTTCCTTTCGGGAAAAGATTACCCTCGGGAATGGTATAGGTACCATTGGGCTCCGGATGTATGCGTAGTATCTTGCCACGCAGGTCGTTGGTATTGGCCGAGCTGCGCTGGGCATCCCAGTGTTCTTTGCCCTTGCGCTGATCAATGGGTGCATAACTCCAGGCACGCGGACTGCTGTTGTCGCCCACAGTAATAAACAGGTTGCCACTACCCTTCTGATCAAACAATAAGCCGCCGCCCGTATGGCTGCCATCGAGAATGTCCTTCGGTATTTTCAGCAATACTTTTTCCGACCCCTGGTCCAGTTTATTTTCTTTATCGAGTGTAAAGCGGGATACATTAAAAGCCAGGCCGTCCCAGTTGGTATAAAAAACATAGAGATGGCGATTGCTGATAAAATCCGGGGCAAGTGTCATACCCAGCAGACCATCTTCATATTTGGCATTTACGGCCACCTTGCCTACCATACGTGAGCTTTGTTTTTCCTGGTCATACTCCATGATCTCGCCACGGCGCTGGGCAAAATATAATTTGCCATCCGGAGCAATGGCCAGGTGCATGGGTTCATCCAGTTTTTCCATGAGCACATGTTTGGTAAACCGGTTTTCTTCAGGTACGGCACGGCTGTAATCAAGCGGCTCGCCATTACCCATGGCGTATGCAATACCATCACTCACAATTTTCAGGAATACAGGATCGGAATAAGATTCCTTTGTGTGCCCCATAGCTGTATAAAAAGAACGGCCTCCTTCAAAATCGTGATACCATACGGCAGGATGGTTATCACCTGTCTTACCACCCTGGTACGTTTTTTCATCAATGGTGATCAGCACGTTTATTTTGGTATTCATGATATCAAAATCATAGAACTCGTCGGTGCGTTCAAAACGGGCGGGCAACGAATCGAGCACCTGCTGTTTTGGGCTGGTGAATACGTACGTACCTTTCTGTACATTGGGATTGGCAGGGTGGCTTCTGAAATAGGCGCCGATCATCTGCCCGTACCAGGGCCATGTTCTCTCTGCATCCACCGGTGCATGTATACCCACAAAGCCACCACCGGCCTGAATGTATCGCTGAAATGCGGTGCGTTGCTCCGCGTCAAATACTTCGCCCGATACATTGAGGAATATCACCGCACGGTATTGTTTCAGCTCTTCTTCATTGAAGCGGCCGGCATCTTCTGTGGTGTCTACTGTAAACCCACGGGCCTCACCCAGTTTTTTCAAAGCGGGTATACCGGCTTCAATGGCGTCGATATGCCTGAATCCGGCAGTTTTGGTAAACACGAGTATACGTGCCGGTCGCTTATCTGCAGATGTGCAGGCTGTATAAAAAACGGTTCCTGCCACCAACAGGAGGGCGCAGGAAACCGTGCAGAGAGAACGGAAAAAAGACATGCTACTATTCTTATTTAATTGACTTAATCTTTGATCAGCAAATTGCCCAATACCTTTTGAAGGTACGTCAAACTTCTGGCGGCTTCATCTATGCGGCCACACTCCACGCTCAGGAATATTTCGCGGTCGATAGGCTCCAGTATGGCAAATACTTTTTCCCATTCCACCATCCCTTCGCCACAGGCACAACCTACCGGTGTGCCTGTAACTGCACCGCGCTCAGAATTACTTTGCTCCATACTGATGTCCTTGGCATGGATATGCAATACCTTATCGCGTACCTGCTCCAGCCCTTCGTACGGATCTTCCACTCCGGCGAGGTAAGAGTTGCCCGTATCCCAGTTCACACCGATCCACGGCGAAGGCACGAGGTTGACGATACGCAACAATCCCTCAGCTGTTTTGGTATAAATACCGTGTGGCTCAATACAGATATTCACTTTATGACGGGCTGCCACAAGGTTGGCTTTGGTGAGTGTGTACTTCATGGCCTCATGCGCAAATACATCGTCCATCCAGTCGGGCTTCACCATTTCATCTGTGTTTACAAAGGGTGCCTGCATGGCATCGGCCAGCACAATGGCCCGGGTGAGGCGGCTCACGGCCGCTTCCGGTTTCATGAGCGGACTGTGGCCACTGATGCTGCTCACTTTTATTCCATATTTATCACAGATCTCTTTCATCAGCAGTGTATCTTCTTCCATCGAAAAAGAATGGAAATAATGTACTTCGCTCAACAGCTCCCATCCGGTATGTACCATGGGTTCGATATACTTATAGCCCAGCTCGGCCGCGATCTTCACGCCTTCCTCAAATCCCTTGTCTGCACTGCGGCAGTACTCCATGTTTAAACTGATTCTGAATTTTGCCATTACATTAGTATCTAAAGATTAAAAAAATAGTCAGGTGTGTGCACAGCCTCAATAGCCGGGGTTTTGTGTCACTTTAGGATTGCTGTTGATCTCACTCTGCGGCAATGGCAGCAAGAGATAGGTTTCGTCTTCACTGCCTTTCTTTGAGCGAATCACATCGAGTGCAGTGATCTGGTGTACAATGCCGGCTTTTTCGTCATTGGCATAGCGCAACAGATCAAACCAGCGCTCTCCTTCAAATGCCAGTTCCAGTCTGCGCTGCTTATCCACCTCATCTCTGAAAGCCTGCTTGCCGGGCAGATCTGTCAGGCTCAATGAAGAAAGACCGGCACGATTACGCACATCGTTCAGGTGAGTAAATGCATTGCCCGGGCCATTCAATTCATTTTCGGCTTCCGCATACATCAATTTTACGTCTGCCAGACGCAGTATGGGATAATTGTCGGGGTTATTGAAAGGCAGAGAGCCCGTGTTGCGCCATTTGTATACAAAATAGCCCTGGTCTACCACACCGGCACCCAGGCCCACACAAAAACTGGTATAGTTATCCGCCACATGATTGGAACCTGATGTGATAGGCCCCACCAGTTTGTACCGGTTATCATTTACACGATCTACCACGTTGTCGATAAAATCGGTAGTAGGCCGCGGATATTTATCAAATGAATAAGTGGCCAGGGGGAATGGCAGCATCAGATCGGGCATGATGCCCCCGCCCAGTGTGGGAGGATCATAGTGTATCTCAAAAATAGATTCGGCTTTATTCTTGGCCGGCCACAGCGCGTTGTAATCGGTAACGAGTGAGTAAAGAGCACCGTTGTCGAATACTTTCTGGCAGGCCGCTTTCGCAGATGTATAATCACGTTTGGTCAGAAACACTTTTGCCTGCAGCGCATACACCGTTGCCTTGATAGCCCGGTAGCGGTTTTGTGCGGCATTGGACTGGCTGGCACTGACCATTTGTTCGGCCTTTGACAGATCATCGATGATCAGGTTATATACTTCTTCCACGCTGGCACGGGGGCGTAATCCTTTTTCATTGATAGTAGCTGCATCGCCGGAGAGAATGGGCTCTGTGTAGAGCGATACACCGCCATACAACCGCACCAGGTTGAAATAATGCAATGCACGCAGGAAATGGGCTTCGCCGATGATCTGGTCACGCCTGTCTTCATCCATGACTACATCCGGCACCAGTGTGATGATGAGGTTGGCCTTGGCAATAGCATTATAGATCTGGCTGTAGTTCTGCACAAAATCGGTGGTGGGGTTCCAGGTAAAATCATCCCACATGGTACGCGCACCATTTGCCGTCATGGTATTATCGCCCGGCAGTTCGGTAATAGTGTTCATTACCTCCCCATAATAAAGCCCTGGCAGCAGGGCCGAATAGGCCGAACTAAGCGATGCTTCTGCATTGGCTGCCGTTCCCAGCGCATTTTTTTCGGTAAGATCGGTCAGCGGTTCCTGGTCGAGTATTTTGGTGCAGCCGGCAACCAGGGAGGTCATCAGTGTTATACCTGCTACAAACTTTATTGTACGTTTCATGATCATTACTTTTAAAAGGTTAGATTAATACCTGCAGATACGGTTACTGCCACGGGATACACACCCAGGTCACGACCAAAACCCACAGCCGCCTGCGGTGCCGCACTGGCTTCCGGATCCCAGCCGGTGTATTTGGTAAATGTGAGCAGGTTTTGCCCGGTCAGGTAGACACGCGCATTGGAGATACGGGCCTTTGTCAGCAGGTGTGTAGGAAAATTGTAGGCAATCGTCAGATTCTTGAGACGTACGTAGGTGCCATTTTCTATATAGCGGTCAGAAAAACGGGAGTTGTTGTTGGGATCATTGATCACGGCACGTGGTACATTGGTTTGCTGACCGGTAGTTTTCCAGCGGTCAAGCGCCCGTGTGGTGCTGTTGATAGGCGTGGTAAATGATTCAAGCGCTACCCTTGTCTGATTATAAATATCATTGCCAAAACTTCCCTGGAAGAAAAAGCTCAGCTCAAATCTTTTATAGGTAATGTTGTTGGTAATGGCTGCAATAAAATTTGGATTAGGGTCACCGATGACACGGCGGTCTCCGGCATTGATCACATTGTTTTTATCGAGGTCAGCAAAGCGGATATCGCCGGGAGCGGTACCTGACTGCTGCGTAGCATGACCAGACACTTCTGCTGCAGACTGAAACAGGCCATTAGTCACATATCCATAAAACACACCCAGCGGCAATCCTTTCTCGATGATATTTTCATTCTGTATAATAGTACGATCTACTTCTTCGCCGGCTTCGTTGAACGTGCGACCCAGGTCCAGCACTTTATTACGATTGAGTGAGAAGTTGAAGTTGGTGGTCCAGTTCCAGTCTTTATTACGCACGTTCACTGAATTAATAGCCAGTTCAATGCCCTTGTTCTCTACTTTACCAATATTCTGGAAAGCGCCGGGGAAGGCGGCAATGGCAGGCAATGGCACATACAGCAACAGGTCTTTGGTGACTTTGCGGTACGCATCGAGCGAAATGGATATCCGGTCATTCAGTAGTCCGAGGTCCACACCTGCATTGTACTGGGTAGATGTTTCCCAACTCAGCGTTTGGTTACCTACCTGGCTGAGCACGGTACCGGACTGGCCGGGAGTAAACAGCGTGAAGCGTGTATAGGGATCAATTTCCTGGTTGCCATTCGAACCGGCACTCAGGCGCAACTTGAGTGAGGATACATTTCCTTTGACAAAGAAAGCCTCATCAGAAACGCGCCAGCCCAGTGATAAAGAGGGAAAGTAACCCCAGCGGTTGTTTTTGCTGAACCGGCTTGATCCATCGGCCCTGATACTGGCCTGTACCAGGTAACGGTTATCGTAATTGTAAATAGCACGTCCGAAAAAACTGACCAGTCCCCATTTTTCCTCATCACTGGTACCGGGATTGATAATGCTGCCGGCACTGAAATTGCGCACATCATTGCTCACAAAACCAGACGAGCTGTTGTATTGATTGGAGTAATGCGATTGCTGGGCAGAATGACCCAACAAAACGGTAAGGTCGCTTTTGGTACCCAGTTGCGGACGATAGGTAAAGGTATTTTCCCAGAGCCCGATCACATTGTTCATGGTATACATAGCTGCAGAGCCGCGCACTGCATTGTCTTGCAAGGCAGAATATTCCAGTGTGCGGAAATTGTTGGCCAGTTCTGAACGGTAATCAAGACCCAGGTTGGTACGGAAGGTAAGACCGGGCAGGATGTCTATTTCGCCATGTATATTACCAATAAGCTGATAGATCCTGGCCAGGTTATGTGTTTCCATCAGGTTGCCAATAGGGTTATCGAGAGCCAGGTAAGGGTTGATGGCGTACTTACCATCGGCACGGCGAATAGGCAGAATAGGTATCTGTGCCAGTGCACCTGCTACTACACCACCATTGTTGAGATTTGATTCCGATTGTACACTGCGGTTGTCTTCGCTGCGGCTGAAGTTGATATTGGTACCTACGCGCACGCTATTGGCCAGCTGCTGATCGAGATTGAGGCGAAACTGGTAACGTTTGAAACCGGAGTTGCGTATGATACCCTGCTGATCAAAATAGCTGCCGGAGAGATAATAACGTGTTTTATCGTTGCTGCCGCTGAAGTTCAGCTGATAGTTTTGCTGGCCGGCTGTGCGGAATATCTCGTCCTGCCAGTCGGTAGCGGCTACGATATCACCGGGCTGCACGCGGGGCGCCTGGCCTGCATTCACCAGCGCTTCATTATAGAGATCGGCCCATTGCGGTCCGTTGAGCACATCCACTTTTTTGCGCAGCTTCTGCACGCCATAATAGGCATTGAGACTGAGCTGGCCTTTGCCCTTTCCTCTTTTGGTCGTGATCACCACCACACCATTTGAAGCACGCAGACCATAGATGGATGCAGCAGCGCCATCTTTCAGGATATCGATCGATTCAATATCGCTGGGGTTGATAGTGCTCATGGGATTGTACTGCTGTGTACCCTCGCCGATGCCATCGCGCACGGGCAGCACAGGCACTCCATCGATTACATACAATGGAGAATTGCTTAAGCTGATTGAGTTATTACCCCGTATCTGCACGTTGAGACCAGAGCCGGGCTGACCGGTAGGTGTAGTCACCTGTATACCCGGAGCCTGTCCCTGCAATGCCTGATCCACGCTGGACACTGTTTGCCTGTTGAGCGCATCTGACCGTACCGTAGATACGCTTGTAGTAAGATTTTTTCGTTGTTGAGTACCATAGCCCACTACTACTACCTGTGCAAGGGCAATTGTATCTGTTTGCAGAATGATGGTAAGGTTGAGATTGGCAGCGGTTATTTTTACTTCCTGTGGCTGATAGCCTGTGCTGCTAAACAGCAGTTGGGCTCCTTTGGTCACAGCAAGTGAAAAAAGTCCCTGGTTGTCGGTCGTACCACCAGCCCTGCTTCCTTTCACAGAGATGCTCACATTGGAAAGAGGCTGCCCGTTTGTGTCCTGTACGCGGCCTTTTACCTGCAGCGGTGCATCCTGGGCCTGCAAGGCGGCCAGGGGCATCAGGAGGGCCCATACAAAGCAAGCAATAATTAGTTGTCGCATAAGCAATGTTGTAAAGAATGATTAAATGGATGTATTGAGAGTTTCCGGTAAATGACTTTGTCTTTGCCCGCGCCTGCGCATATAAAAATGTAAAATGGTAAAGGCTACAATGAGCACGGCAGGCATGATGGATACCAGGCGTAGTGTAGCTGCACCCGCTTCTATTGTCGCCTGTGCAGCCAGCTGATCCACTGGTATGTTTTGAGCGGTAAGCGCCGTAGCGGCTTTGGCCGACTGGGCTGCATAGATCTCTCCCATAAAAGGAAGCACCAGTGCTGTTGACAACAACCCAAATCCGCCCATAAGTGATAACCCAAGCGGGCCGGTCTTATATAATTTATCGGCTACAAACCCGATCATGGTAGGCCAGAAAAAACAGATGCCCACGGCAAAAATGCCGGCTGCCACAAATGAAACATACCCGCTGGCATAACTGAGCCAGATCAATCCCACAAAAGAAAATATGGCTGAAAACAGGAGTAATCCGGTCGGGGATACTTTCTTGAGCAGCAAACCGGCATTGGCCCGGCCAATGGCCATGATACCATTGATAAATACGAGCAATAAAATAGAAGGCACCCCTACATTGGCCAGCAGCTCGGCGATCCATTGATTAGTGCCTAGCTCCGTGGCGGCAGTGAGCAGCATACACAGCAGCATAAAGATGAACAACGGGCTAAGGCAGGCGCGCAGCATTTCCCTGGTGGATATTTTCAGCTTTATACGTTCGGAGTGTGGAAATTTCTGCCCGAGGAATAAATACCCATACACCAGTGTCGGGGCAATCATTACCGCCATTTGCCACTGCCAGTTTACCTCCCACTTTGTAAGCAGCCAGGTAATAAGGCCACCGATCACAATGCCCCCGGGAAACCATATATGCCAGTCGTTGATCTTTCTGGCCTTATCGTCCGAATACATACTGCTGACCATCGTATAGCTGGCCGATTCGATAAAGCCATTCCCGACGCCTACCAGTAAGGTAGAGAGAAAGAGCGGCCAGTATTCTTTTGAAAAAATAGTGAGCACAATGCCGGCGAGGTGAGCGATAAAGGCCAACAAATACATACGGCCCAGGCCCAGCACATCGCATAATGGCCCGCCGATAAACATGGCAATGGTAAAACCCCAGAAAGCAGCCGATGCGATCTCACCCACTTCGCGTGGGTTGAGCTGAAAATGGGTGCCCAGCGTACCAAGCAGATTGGCTCTTATAGAAAAAGTGAGTGCCGTGACCACCAGGGCCAGCGAGCAGGCAAGGAAGAGTCTTTTGCGATTAATCAGATCCGACATAAGCAGGCAATCTTTAACCCTACAATATTATCCAGTACTATGGAGTTGCCTGTTCACAAAACTTCATTGAATAAAATTATACATCACCTCCCCGGCAATACAGCGGCTGGCAGGCGAAAAATAATTTCACTGAATAAGATCAAACAGACAGAATGATCAGGAGAATAAGGATTGCTGCAATGGTCTACTGGCGTCCGGCACGCTCGCCGGCAGATGCCTGGCGGCCTGCAGACAGACCTGTAATACGGTAGGCAGCAGGCGTGCAGCCAAATTGTTTGCGGAAAACAGTGGCAAAATACTGGCTGCTGGTAAAGCCACATTCATAGCTGATATCGCTGATCTGGGCTGCCGGTAGCTGCAGCAGTTTGGTAGCTGCTGCCTCGACCCGCAAGTGGGTCAGGTATTGCATGGGAGTGCTATTGGTCAGCTGGCGGAAATAATGCACAAAACGGGTAACTCCCAGGCCACAATGCTCAGCCATGGAGTCTAGCGTCCATGGTTCATAATAGGTATTGGCGAGGTCGCGGATGAAAAGCTCGACCGTACGAATGCTATCGGTAAGCGCTGCATCGTACTGAAAGGCGCCCTGCCTGAACAGGCTCAGGATATGCAACAACAACTCATTTACATAAATGGCCACCCACGATTCGTTGTGAGCCGTTTTATCCATTTTCACCAGCTGGGCTATTTTAGTAAAGCAGCGCTTGATCTCAGTATTAGCTTTCCATACAGGCTGTTCATTCTGACGCAGCATTTTGGAAAGGTCTTCCAGGTCCGTTTTATTCAGCAGTATCCACGAAGGCCATTTCCATTCCTGGTGCGGATGACGTACCCCCACGTCGAGTATAAGCCAGTGAAGACGACCGGCGCCAATATTGGGCTCTCCCACTTTATGCAATTGCCAGGGACGTGTAATGGTAAAATCATCAGGCATCAATGTATACTGATCTTCCTCGAGCGAGTAAGCCATACTGCCTGTTTCCAGAAAAGTGATCTCAATGCCTTCATTGCGGTGCCAGTCAAGCCCCCACTCCTGCGGGTACTGCGCATCCCAGTGACCAATGGTATTAATGCCTTTCAGCACATGCTCTTCCATGAGGTAACCGGGATAACTGAGCCGGGCCCAGGCTTCCAGTTGCACCTTGCCAGCCTGCCATGCCTGTATCAATGGTTCACAGGTATCGGAATGATAAACCTTTCCCTGCTCGCGATAGGTCACGTTCTTTTTTTTCATAATGGCCAGTTGTGTGTACAAGGTAAGTATTTAATTAATGTAAATGTTTCCACTCATAAGCTCCTGTACCCGTTGAATTGTTAAAAAGATTAATTTGGGAAAGATGTTATTAAAAAAATTTGTTCCTGCACCGGCCCTTCGTGAGTATGTACACTCCTATCGTATTGTACATTTCCGGTTTGATACGGAGCAGGTGCAGGTGAAATTTTTTCCGCCCGGCCCACAATTTTGTCTGGCATTCTATCCTTTTGGCAACGAGCGGATCTGCAAACCAGATGGCTCATTCTTATTAAATGTATCACAGGCTGTATTAAGCGGTCAGCAACTGGAAGCCAGCATCCGCCATATCACAGGCAGTCACTTCCTTACTGTACAGATCCTTTTCACGCCCGCGGGACTGCATCGCCTTACCGGCATCGCACCCCGTTTGCTTATCAATACATTTACAGATGCCGAAGCAGTGTTTGGTCAGCAGATGAAAACGGTCAATGAGCAACTGGCTGCTGCAACTTCCTATACCGGCATGATCCATATCCTGAATCATTTTGTAGAACAGGAAAAATCCAAAAACCTTCGCAAAAGAACGGCACATGCCGTAGACCAGGTGGCAGGTATGATCCTGCAGGACCATACGATCCGTGTCGAACAGCTGGCTCAGGCCGCCTTTGCCAGTACGCGACAGTTTCAACGGGTGTTTAAGGAGCGCGTGGGCATTTCGCCCAAACTGTTTGAGCGCATTGCACGTTTTGAAAAAACGTATTTATATAAGTTACAAAACCCCGGTCTTAGCTGGACAGAGATCGCTTATGCCTGCCAGTACAGCAATTACCAGCATATGGCAGCGGAATATCGTCAGTTGACCGGCCTTTCGCCACAGGCATATGAATTGCGGGAGCAGCAATCGCCTGAGCAATTGCTGGGCATTGCCCCGGCCAGCTATCAAATCATTGAATAATGTCGCTTTTTTAGCAGTGCGGCGGGAAGGAATACCGCATTTTTGGAGAAAGCACCCGCATGAAATCACGTTATAGCCTCATCTTCGCTATCCTGTTTCAACTCACGTTATCTGCCCAACATAATCTGCCCTGGCAAGAGATCATTTACGGGCACAAAGATGGTATGGCGCTCACCATGTTCAAACTACCGCCTACTCATACGTCCAATGGCAAAGCACTTGTACATGTGGTAAGCGGTTTCTGGCGTTCTTCAGCAGAAGATGCTCCTTTCTTTGCCGGTGTATCAGACATTTATCTGAAACGTGGTTATACTGTATTCCTGGTCATGCACGGATCACAGCCGGTGTATACCATCAATCAGCAGGTAAAAGATATACAACGGGCCGTACGTTATATTCGCTACCATAGCCGGCAACTGGGAGTAGACAGCCTGCATATCGGTATCACGGGAGGCTCATCGGGAGGTCATCTGTCGTTGCTGGCAGCTACGACAGATGATATGGTCGATGCAACAGCCGCAGATCCGGTTGACCGAGTATCATCCCGTGTACAGGCAGTAGCTGTACTATTCCCGCCTACCGATTTTCTCAATTTCGGTTATCCCGGTTTTTCCCTTGCCACAAATGATGAAGTGCTGCAACAAACCAACCTGGTGGCAGCGTTTGATTTTAAAGAATGGAATGACAGCCTGAAAAAATTTGTTGCGGTCACTACCGGCGAAAGATCAACTATCGTTCGCACCATCTCTCCGATCTACCAGGTCAGTGCCGGTGATCCGCCCGTCATCATTACACATGGCGATAAAGACCCGGTAGTGCCGCTACAGCAATCGACCAGTTTTTGTGAGCAATTAAAAAAAACAGGTATCCCCTATTCCCTGCTTATCAAAAAAGATGGCGAACATGGCTGGCCCGACGCCAGTGCGGAGCTGGAAAAATTTGCAGACTGGTTTGATAAGTATTTGAAGTAAGGTGGAAGGTATAAAGGTTAAAAGGTTTAAAAGTTTAAAGAGGATATACGTTATTGTTTGTACAACCATTATACTTTTAAACCTTTATACCTTGAAACTTTTTACTATTCCTTTACCAAAACAACCTTTCTCAGCAGAGGCAGATGATCTGAATACAGTACGGCTTCTGTTTTGTATTCCACCGGCCGGATGCCTTTATCCAGCAGGATATAGTCGATCTTTCTGTTGGGAGCCTCGGCGGGAAAGGTATACAGCGGATCTGTAGCCTCTTCTCTCAGATACTTTGTCAGCACTCCGATCTCCGTCGCCGTGGGTGAACCATTCATATCTCCTGCGAGTATTACCGGGTAAGGACTATTGCTCAGCAGCCGTATCATTTCACCAGCCTGCCTTATACGCGAAGCCTGGCTTCGGTAATCCATATGTACGACTGCTACAGTGATGATCTGGCTGTCCGTTATCCGGATATCGGCAGTCAGAAAAGCTACCGTTTTATGTTGCGCCGTGCTGTCGATCGGCAACCGGTAAACGGTGGTATTTATTATCTCATACTTCGATAGGATAGATATGCCATACGCACCTTCCTCCCAGGGAAAATGGCGGGCAAATACCCCTTTCATACCAGCAGCCTTTGCCAGCACAGCTGTCTGATCGGCCAGGCCACTTCTTTTACATACACTATCCACTTCCTGCAGGCACACAATACCCGCTCCCGATTGCCTGATAAAAGCAGCCATACTATCCAGCGTATTCACTTCATTCTTATCTGCACCGTGATGGATATTGTAAGAAAGAATACTAACCGCTTCCGGTGCATCGGGATAGAGAAGATAACGGGCACGGCGCTTACGGAAATCGGCCAGTGCAGGCTGCCAGGAATCTTTAATGGCAGCTGCTGAATAGCCGGCTATGATCTGTTGTCTTAACTGGTCGCCACCCGCCAGGTAATCGAAATGAAGAATGCCTGTTTGCGGATTGGCAGTACTGGTTATAAAAAAATTCGCTTTATCCGGGTAGGCTTGATAGAATTGCGTGAGCCAGTTCAGTTGCAGCCCTCCGCCGCTGCCAAATGAAGTCAGCGGATAAGAGCGGAGGTCAAGACCATAACAGGTATCGCCCAGGTATTTGGGTTGCTCCGATTTTCCTTTTATGGATCGGGGAACAAAACTGTAGGGGAACATTTTTTTAAACGCCGGTGCGCCGATCGCTTCAAAAGGATGATCGGTACCCCGCGCATCGCTGATGGCAGTGGCACCAAACCAGCAAAGTGACGGATACAGTTTTATCGCCTGCAGGCCAGGCAGGTTGGGTGATGGAGCCACATCAAAATTGAAACTATCTCCATGGCGGTAATGATCGAGTGGGATAACGGTGAGTTTACACTGTATTCCGTTTTTCAACCATTTTTCGCCGTTGATCATTTGTGCATATTCACCGATGGTCATTCCATAAACAATGGGTACCGGATGCATGCCAATAAAACTTTCGTATCCGGCCTTTAGCACGGGGCCATCTATATACCCATCGTTTGGATTGGGCCGGTCAAAAACGATCAGCGGAATTCCCTGTTCGGCACAGGCTTCCATTATATAATGCAATGTCGAGATATAGGTATAAAACCGGACGCCCACATCCTGCATATCAAACAACATGAGGTCAATACCCTTCAGATCCTGGGCAGTAGGTTTATAATACTTGCCAAACAGCGATATCACAGCCAGCCCGGTAGCAGGGTCGGTAGCATGCGCTACTTCTTTGGCTGCGCTGGTCGCGCCATTCCAGCCATGCTCCGGTCCAAATAAACGGATCACGCGGGCTCCACGTTGTCGTAATACATCGAGACTGCGCCTGCCGGCAATTTGCGAACTGTGATTGGCGACCAGTCCCAGCTTCTTATTACGCAGTAAATGAAAATAATTATCTACGTTTTCAATAGCGGGAACAGCTCCACTATGTGGAGCGTTCCCTGCATTTGCGATTGCCCACTTTGCTGTGAGCTGGCTTAGAAGAAAAAAAGACAGAATGAGTGTACGCATTCAATGAAGTTTATTGCCAACCCGGATTTTGCTGCAGATTGGGATTAAGAACAATATCGGAATTGGATATGGGTCTGTAATATTTCTTATCGTCAAATGAGCGGCGTTCATCATCGCGCCAGGTCACCCAGCCTTTGGTGCCTTCGGTAAGCCGCGATGCACTGCCATCAATCACATAATAAATGACACCGGGCAGGCGGGTAGCGGGAATGGTGTTGACAAAACAGACATCCATGGTACCATTACCATCGAGGTCCATCGGCGTGTCTTTGGCCGGTACATAAATACCTTTCCATTGCATTTCGAGCAGTCGTCCTTTTTTCCAGCGCAGCAGGTCTGCATAGCGAAATCCTTCATATACCAGTTCCACTCCTCTCTCGCGACGTATCTCCAGCAGTTCTTTATCATTTATTTCAGGAAAATAGATTTGCTGCAGATAGCTGTCAGCCGTTGCCGGAGCCTGTGCCACTACTCCTGCACGCTGCCGCAATGCCCCGATGGTCAGATCCCAGTCAGCCTGAGTAAACTGGCCGAGTTCTGCTCTTGCCTCTGCATAATTGAGCAGTACTTCCGCATAACGAACGAGTGAAATGGAATTGCTGCCCTCTGCAGTACCATCCAGCCGTTTGTCGTCGAGGCTGAATTTGAGAATATGATAACCGGTAAATGTATAACCAAAATTGGGTGGCGCAGCAGTGCCATCACTTCTTTTGTATCCAAGTGAGCGGATGGTCTGCGCCAGTCGTGGATCGCGATCTTTCATTTCCCGTACAAACTGAACGGTGTCGTAGCCTTCTGCATCTGTAAAACGTGAACCATCTTTCATGAGATAGGTGTTCACAAACTGTTTGTTCAAACCCCAGCGGGCGCCATAAGTGGCACTGTTGAACTTCCAGGTAATATCATTCCATTTCCTCAGCGCATTATTATATACCACTGCCCACATGATCTCATCGTTCGAAGGAGTTTCCTGTGTAAACAGGAACCGGTAGTCAGCAGCAGGATTGCTGGTAGAATGCAGGCGGTATTGGGCCGATTGCATCACAGCCTGTGCTGCATCTGCTGCGGCCTGCAGCCAGCGATCGGCTGTTGCCTGCAATCCGAGCTCGGTGTGATATTTCCGGAATGTGCCTTCAAAAAGACATACACGCGATTTGAATGCCTGCGCTACCTGACGGGTAACCGTTGTGGCGCTGGTATTTTTTACATTACGGATATGCGTGGCGGCAAAATCAAGGTCGGCCAGTACGGAATCCATCACCAGCGTGCGCGGATCCCTTGGCTTATAAAGCTCATCGGCATCATTTACATCGAGTGGCCTGTTGTACCAGGGCACATCACCATAGGTTTTTACCTTATCAAAATAAAAATAGGCACGGAAGAAACGGGCAATGCCTTCATAGTGATCCCGTGCTTCCTGGCTGATAACCGGGTTGTTGAACTTGGCCAGAAAGTAATTGATATTCCGTAGGTCGGCCCATGACCAGCTGCCCTGGTCTACCGATGTAAAGGAACCGGCTATAAAGGCAGGCGAATTGGCCTTGGAGGTATAATCACCCATTTCATCTGCAATGACCACAGATAATCCTGCCGGCACCATCCTTTCATAAAAAGAATTGGCGTAGAGTTCAAGATCTTTTTCTGCCGTAAAAAATGAGTTGGGTACCAGCTTATCAAAAGGTTCCTTATCCAGGAAATCCTTGCTGCAGGATGCCAGCATCAGCAATGCACCTGCACCCATTATCAGCTTTGAAAATATGTTCACTCGTTTCATATAGAAATAGAGATGTTTAGAAGTTAATGTTTAAACCGATGGTTGTTGTCTTGAGCATGGGATAGGCATAGCCCTGGCCGCTGTTGTTGAGAAGATCACCCAGCGGGTTTTCGATAATTTCAGGATCAATGCTATCCGTATACTTAAACATGCCGGAGATCGTAAACAGGTTCTGCATGCTTACGAAGATGGTAGCACTGTTCATTTTCCAGCGTTGCATCCAGGCCAGGGGCAGTTGATAATCGATAGTCAGTGTCTTGAAACGCAGGTAGCTGGCATCCTGCAGGTAGCGTGTTTGTGGTGCTCCCAGTGACCGGGTGGTTGTATTGGCCGCATAACCACGCAGGCGCGGGAAATAAGCATCGGGATTTTCTTCGGTCCAGTAGTTTTCCATCATCTTTTCCGACTGGAAACCATAAGGCCGGTTGTATAGTCCCCAGAACATACCAGCCTCGGGCGCAAAATACCAGTCGCGTTTGCCAATACCCTGGAAGAAGGCAGATATACCGATTCCTTTCCAGCGCCCCGACAGGGTGAATCCAAATTGATAACGCGGAGAGCTGTTACCAATGATCTTCCTGTCGCCGGGATTGTCTACCGTATTATCGCCCTGGTTGATAAATCCATCCTTATTCAGGTCAACAAATTTGACATCGCCGGGCAGCAGCTTGCGGCTATTGGAGTTTTGGAGAAAATCCTGGTTGGCATGTCCCAGTATTTCTTCCTGTGTTTGAAACAGGCCATCTGTTGTATATCCCCATATTTCACCCACAGTGTGGCCGGTATAATAGGTGGAAGCAAGTGTACGGGTGGGGTTATTGAAACGGGTGATGGTTGATTTGCTGTCCCACAGCGATCCGTTGAATCCATATTCAAACGGACTGCCAAATAGTGTTGTTCTGTCTTTCCACGCAATAGTAAGCTCCCATCCTTTTGTCGACATATCGGCATAGTTGCCATAAGGTACAGTGGCGCCAAATACAGCCGGCAACGGACTACCGGCTATGAACATGCCCGTGGTCTTGCGGTTAAACCAGTCGGCCGTAATCTGCAGGCGGTTACGCAGCAGCATGATGTCGGTGCCGATATCGAGTGTAGTGGAACGCTCCCAGGTAAGACCTTCCGGTATTACAGCAGGTATCTGGGTATAGTTGTTTTGTACGCCATTGAGTATAACACTCATTTTTGACACGCCCATTTGTTCCAGGTAGCGGTAAGGCTCCACATTACCATTACCCAGTGAGCCATACGATGCTCTTACTTTCCAGTCGCTGAGCCAGCTGCGGGTGGCCTGCATAAAATTTTCGCCGGAAATTCTCCAGCCGGCCGATACAGAAGGAAAGAATCCATACCGCTGACTGGACGGGAATTTGGAAGATCCGTCATAACGGCCATCCAGCTCGATCAGGTAACGGTCTTTAAAATCATAATTGACCCGGTAAAATAATCCACGATAAGCCCATTCGTTGCCACCACCTGTCACGGTGTAGTTCAGTCCATCCATCAGGTTGAAGTCAGGACGCTGATCATTGAGCAGGCCATCGCGGCTGGCATTGAACATCTCATAATGCGCCGTTTCCACGTTCATACCACCCAGCACTTTTACATGATGCAGGTTGTTGAAGGTGCGGTTATACTCGGCCGTAAAGTTGGCCGCGATATAATTTCTGTCAGACGACAGCTGCTGCAGCAAACTGCGGCCCAGGCGGGCTATCACACCCGGAGCTGTGCTGTAATCCACAAAATTGTTAACTCGTTTTTCTTTATTGATCTCCCTGGAGTAGGTAAAATCGCCCCGAAGCTTCAGCTGATCTTTCAGCACTTTTGCCTCGAGCGCTACCGTATTCCGGAAATAAACATCGGTAGTCTTCGATTCGTTATTTCCCGCTTTGAAGGCACCGATACCAGAGTATACACCAGTATGAGAAAGGGTACCGTCGGGATTATAAATAGTAGCCATGGGAAACGAAAGCAGGTCCATCATACGCCAGATGGTCTGATTGTCGCGGTCGGCCAGCATGGGAAAATTGTAGGTATAGTTAGAAAGTTCGAAGTTGTTCTGCACTTTCAGCCAAGGCTTAATGGCGACTTCTCCTTTTGCACGCAGGTTGTATTTATTGAATTTGTCGGTATTGTCGTTAAAAATACCGTCCTGAAAATAGTAACGGCCGGAGAGATAGAAGTTGGCCTTTTCGGACCCGCCCGATACACTGATGGACTGCTCGGTAGAAGGAATGCGATCCTTATACAGTTCCTTAAACCAGTCGGTATTTCCAAAATACTCATACCGGCCCAGCGCAGAATTGTATTCTACTTTGGGCAGCGAAGGATCTTCATCATGCTGGCGAAGGCGGTCAAGATATTCCAGCGAAAAAGGAAAAATGTTATTTACTACGGTAGGATGCGACGTATAATCGTTCCAGCCGGCAAAGGATTCATCAAAATTCTTTGCCCACTCGTAACCATTGGTGATCAGGTCGGGCGTGACCGTACGCTGATTGATGGAATAATTGGAACTGAAATTTATTTTCACCGCATCCCGCTTGGCTGATTTGGTGGTGATCAGTACGACTCCAAAAGCGGCTCTTGATCCGTATATGGCAGCCGAAGAGGCATCTTTGAGTACGGTTACACTTTCCACATCATTGGGATTGATAAAATCGGGATTACCTTCTACCCCGTCAATCAGTACAAGAGCAGCACCGCCTGCTCCAATAGAAGTAGCACCGCGCACATTGTAACTGGCACCGCGGATAGGACTGCCATCGACCATCTTGAGGTTGAGGTTGGGCAGGGTGCCCTGCAGCAGGCGCGTAAGACCTGGCGAAGGACGGTCTTCCAGCACTTCGCCACTGATCTGCGATACCGCTCCCGTCACCTTGGTACGGCGTTGTGTACTGTATCCTGTCACCACCACATCGTCGAGCGTATGCGTAGCCTGCTTCAACTGTATGAGCAGGCTGTTGGTAATACCTTCCTTGACCATATAACCCGCCTGCAGGTAAGGAGTATATCCTATCATGCTGCATTGTACATCGTATACAGTGCCGGCCGGCAGATTATTGAAAATAAAATTTCCTTTTGCATCGGTAATGGTCGTTTTTTTCTGTCCGCTCTTTTTCTCCGTTATTACAACGGTCACACCTTCCATCGGTTCTTTCTTTTCTCCGATGACGGTACCCTTGAGTGTGGCCAGCGGTGCATAGCCTGCCTGGCCGGTAAAGGCCGAACAGAGCAGCGCCAGCAACAACGAAAACTGCTGTAAGTGTCGTAACATAATAGTAGAGTTTTGGTAATAAGTACCCGCTCCGCCTGTTGGCAGCTGCTGGCAATTAATATGTATTGTTGTTTATTTTTCGGAAATAACCCAGCTATTGTTTTGCCAGGAGAATATCAGATCGTTCATCTGGCAGATCGTGGATAAGATTTGATCAAGCTGATCTGTCGATTCAAAAGAGCCCGTAAACCAGCGGTTATTCATTTGCTGTACATCAAATTGGATCTTTACATTATAATGTTTCATAAGGCGGTCAAACACGGCAGTCAGCGACTGTTGGGTAAATGAAAGCCCCTCCTCTGCTACAGGCTTCGGTCTATTGCCTGTTGCTTTAGGCACACGCACTGCTGGCGAAGATTGTATGGCAGTAAGTGTGTGTACGCCGTTGAGCACATTGATCGTGATCTCCTGTCCCGGGCGAAGGGTTTGCCTGTCCTGGTACTTTGAAGAAGGATCACTGCCATCTACCAGCACTACTCCTTCTATCAGTTTCACTTTAACTGTATTGGTATCTGCAATGCTCACATTAAAGGTGGTTCCCAAAGCAGTGGTCCGGACCCCCTGCGCCGAAACACTAAAAGGTCTCTGCTTATTCTTTCGCACACTAAACCGGGCCGTTCCCTGGTCAAGAACAATCTGCCGGGCATTTTTTCCATAATCGGAATAATAACTGATAGCAGCACCCGGTTCCAGCAATACCTCAGAACTATCCGGCATCAGCACCGTTTTACCGGTAGTAGTCTTATTATACTGTTCATAACGGACAGGCGTAATAGTCTCAGCAATCTGCCCCGGTTCTCTGCCGGTGGTTTCCCGGTTAGTATAATATACTGTCAGTGTTACGGTAACCAGTACCGCTACGGCTGCCGCCCATTTCATCGCAGGCAAACTGAACAGCTTTGTTTTGCGATCTGTAACCGGCATCATTATTCCTACCTGCTGATGCAATTTTGCCTGCATGACAGCAAACCATTCCTCATTGCCGCTAAACGTTTTTTCCTCTGTCAAAGATTCCAGTATGGCATTACTCAACCAGCTTTGTTCATCGGCTTGCAGCTGCTGCAGTTTTTCCAGTAAAAGTAATCGCTCTTCAACAGTGGCCTGGCCGCGCCAGAAAGCATCAATGAGTTTGTCCATAATGTGGTTCTGTAAATAAATACTCCGGAGGAAAAAAAATCGAAACGATTTGGTGTTACGGAATTGTTACCAAACAGGCATCAGTCTATCAGCAGCAAAAGCAGTGCGGCCGAAGCCGAAAGGGCCGGTTGACGACTGGCCGTGTCGAGGTAAGATTTGATACTGCGTACTGCCTGCTTCAGATATTCCCTGACAGTAGAGGGGGTAATTTCCAGTTCACTGGCAATTTCATCAACAGTCAGTCCTTCAAATTTGCTGAGCGTAAATACCTGTTTTCTTTTATCCGGCAACTGGTCTATTGCCTTACTGATCATGGCCATTTGAGTGTCATTGTCTGTCTTGTCTATAGATGCAGCGGCAGGTATTGTCTCAAATGGCTGGTAACTGTCTACCAGGATCAGCGAGTCATTTACTTTCTTTTTCAGGTAGGAAAGCGCCTTATTCTGGCTCACCACAAAAAGCCAGGGGGCAATGGATTGCACGGATCTTACTTTATGCAGATTTTCCCAGAGAGCGAGAAATACTTCCTGAAACACATCTTCCACGCCTTCGGGTGAGTGTACAAATTTCCGGATATTAATATATATGACCTTGTGATACTTTGTATAAAGGTCATTGTAGAGCCGGATATTCTGAGGAGACGGTTCGGTACTAATCTTAAGGGCGCTCAACGATAATTCCTGCATTGGTCCGGGAGGGATTTTGTCAATACGCAAAATTAATCCATCGGTATAGCAGCTGGTTTTAAGTTTTTGTAACCATTTTGAATACCCGGTTTACAGGCTGGCCGGTAGTAGTTGACCGGGCAAATAAAAAAGAGCGGCTTAAACCGCTCTTTTTTATTTATTTCTTACTTCCGAAAAATGCTTTCTTAATAGCCGGGTCTGCCTCCACTTCCCGCAGTTTATCCTTTACCTCTCTTTTAGTACTGGCAGAATAGAATATAAGAGAACGTTGCGAAGCTGGAAGATCCTGGGCCAGCCGGAAGAAAAACTCCGGACGTTTGGCAGACACTTCATGAATAACAGTCGAAAAATAAAGACTGGATCCGGCCCACTCAGCCGGCAGTTGTTTCAGGCCATCCAGCAAAGCATTGTAATCGATCGTAGACATTTTTTCCAGTAACGTACCGGTGATATTTTCATAGGCAGTATGTTGCCGCCCTACACTGTCCCTGATCTGTTGCAGAAGAGCGTCCGTAAATGCGCTGAACTGATCAATATCCTGGCTTTTACGTTCTTCAGCAATATGAGGCCAGGACCAAAAGCCGATCCTGAAACTGTAATCCTGCATCTGGTATTCCTTATTCAACTCATCGGCCATGGCAAAGTAGTTCTTAAGATAATAGCCGTTATTGATATCGGTCTTTACCTTTTCTGCATCCGCTGTTTTCAGGTTAAACTGTTTTTCCTGTAAAGTCACCTCATACACATCACCTTGCTTTCGCATCTGTACTTTATCATTGGCAAACACATCATTTGTTTGTTGCAACAGGGTATCTACACTTATGATAGAAAAACCGGAACCCGCCTTATCCAGGTAACTGCCCATTTTAAACAGACGAGCCTGGCTGCCCTCCACCCGGGCATAGTAAAGCCGTCCTTTGGTTTTACCTTTCAGGTACTGGATGCCGGATATTTCCTGGGCAGACAATCCGAGTCCCATACTCATAAATGCAATAACGGTGAATGCTTGTTTCATATACTTCAGATTGCAATTGATTCTGTACCTTCTTAAATCATCATTTAAATATAATAGTTAAAACAGTCCGATCCCTGCCGGTGGTTGAATTTAACAATCCCACTCCTGCCTGACAATGGAAAGGCCTTACAAACAGATGAGACCAATTCCCTTTTAGTTGGCGTCTGATTACATGCACTAACTAAATGATCCTCTATATTTTATTAACCAACTAATAAAAAATTTGCCTGTTCAGAAAAAAAATTTCAGCTTTGTACTGCTTTGGGCTGCGGCCCGGAGCCTACGCAGAAGGGCGGTTACCCCATAGGGGCAACCGCCCTCCCTGTTTTCAGAGTAAAATAAGATGATCATACAACGATTCATCAAATATCATTTTCCTTTCAGCTTTGAACAGGTTTCGTCCGGCTGTTATTATCCATACCGATTCGATACTTTTATTTCGTGAAGGTTGAAGCGCTCCCACAATGCCTTTCTTAATATCCTGAATTGCGTATTCCCGGTTAAGCAGATTGATAACTGCTACCGATACTTTTTGTTGTGCACAGGAATAAATGCAATGATTAATAGTCGATTGTTTTATCAAAACTTCCGGATTAGGTGTCTTAATGTCACCTATTATTCTACTATCGATCCTTATATCCGGATTTTTCCTGTTGGCTACATCCGCCAGCCAGGCCTCACGTGCCCCTATTTCGGATTCGGGAAAAGTTGGTAACAACTGGATGCTATGGCCATGATCAGCCAGAATACAGGCAGCCAGTACATTTTCGCTCAATTCAGCATTTCCATGCAATGGATGCAATTCGACCTCGCTCCCGCAAGCAGATTGATACACACAGGTGTACGCCATACAACACAAAATTTCAATTTCCACTATCAGCCCAGGGAGAAAGCCTTCATTGGAAAAACGATTTCACAAAGATTATGTAGTACAATTTACGAATTCGTTTTAACAAGTTTGAAAGGTTGGTATTTTACCTTGAGTATTTGAAAATCTCCGATTGGTCAATCTTCGGGCCTGCCCTCTTAAGACTCCGACCAACTCCGGCATTTTTATTATAAATAAAGCCCCTGAAGAATCAGGGGCTCGCTACAACAGGTAATATGCCTGTCTATCTGCTTTATTTATGGCCGGTCTTTGGTAAAAAAGGTCAGCTCACCCATGGCCTGGAAAGTGGCCGTTGGCCCCCAGTGAGACAACACTTTTATACGTATATAGCGGGTCTTGGGAATATTGGTGGGCAGCGTAAACTCATGTCCTGCCTGCGCTGCCGCAATGTCTTCTGCGGTATTGGTACCCACGGCCGAGCCGGAAGGTTTAATTGCTTCGCAGGTGCGCAGGAAGGTCCAGCTATCCCAGGTGCCATCCGCATTGGGATCATTGCTGCCATAGATCTCGAAACTCCTGACCGCCTCCAGGTTATAGAGTCTGTCCATCGGCTGCCAGTAAATGAACCGGTTGATCTTGGCCGACTGCCCCATGTCAAACGTAAACCATACCGGTGTAGGGCCGACAGCAGTGGCATAACCGGTACCGGTCACATATCCATTCCATAAATTGGTCATTGGCCAGGTCGTGTACTGGCTGGGGCCGATATCGGTAGGCAGTTGCATGCGGCGAAACAATGATTTATCAAACTGTCTTTCGTAAGGAGGCAGCGCATTGAGAACAACCGACGATGGCTGTACCACCCAAAAAGTATCATACGAATTGACATTGGGCAGATAAGCCGAGCGATAAGTCAGTTCGCTGCCACCCAGGTAATCTTCTTCCGAAAATCCAATTTCCGATTCAGAGGAACTGAGCCATACTGTTTTCTCCTCACCGGCAGCGGTCAGATAGTTCAGCTCCGTCAGTATCTGTCCACTGTTGGCATCATTCCATTTGATGACAAGTGTATCGACCCGCGAGTTGGGAGCCACCGACTGAATCGTACGATTACCCAGCGCATTTACATAATCATCACCGTAGGCCATACCCGAAGCAGTGCGCACTACGGAGGAATGCCCTTTCTCATCATAAGTGTACACTGCAAAACTATAGCTGCGTGCAGCCAGGCCGGGAATCAGCATATTGACCGTGTCTGACGATAACGGCCGCTGGATCGCCATTTCCAGTGAATCGGCACCTTCATTCCAGTAAGCCCTCACTTTCACCACCTGGGGGTCTTTGCCCAATACCATTTTGAGGTTGATCCGTTTAAAACCAGATTGCGCAATGACGGTATCCAGGGCACCGGCATAAATGATCTCGCCGCCTTTCTGGAATTCGTCTTTATATTCATCCATTTTGGAACAGGAGAAAAAGCCGGTCAGTACGGCCAGCACAGCCACCATGATCCAACTGTATTTTATCCTTCTCATAAATTGCAGTTTTAGTACTTGATTAATGTGAATCGCCAAACATTTTGATTTCATACACGTACACGTATACGGTATTGCCCCAGTTCTTCAGCGTTTTGAAACGGATATGACGCACTTTGGGCGCATCCACGGGGAATGGTACCGTAATGCCTTCTTCAATAAAATTGATGTCTGCCTGCGTAAGCGGTGAACCCTGTGGCAAACCCGAGGGTTTCTGCATACTGTAAGTGGTCAGCAGTGTCCAGCTGTTGTCAAAGCTGCCATCGGGATTGGGTGCATTGGATCCCCACAACTCAATCTCTTTGGGACTATGCTCATCATAATATTTGGTACGATCCGGTTTCAGGTAAAATACCATCCGGCTCAGTTTGGCTTCTACACCCATATCGAAGGTGAACCATTGCGGCATGCCGGTGGCGCCACTGCTGTGGTAATAAGAAGTCAGGCTGAAATTGTTGTCAAATAATCCGGCAAATGTGCCTGAGTACCCCAATGCAGCATCTGTTGGCAGCGAGTAGCCGCGCATTTTGGTACGATCCAGTTGCTCTTCATAGAAAGGAGTGATCGTAGTGAGCAGTGTATCTGACACATTGCCCCAGCGATCGCGGATAAACACGCCAAACTTACGTTCCACCGCTGCAAAACCGCGGGCTGTAAAGTTGCCCAAGCGCAGATCGGTATAATGCGTATAGCATGAGGTGAATTTGCCTAACGAATCGTTGGTAAGCACCACAATGGCCAGACTCGCTTCTGTTGGATTTTTGAAAGCCACGTTCAATCCACCAAAATCGGCTGCCGTCTTCAGACTGTCGAAGGCAATACGGTAAACCGGTTTCAAAGGATTCACAGTTATATCCACCGGCGATGACACGTTTTCGCCCAGGTCCACCGCATTCAGTGTCACCACATAACTGCTTTCATCGGCAAATCCTTCCAGTTTTATTTTATTGGAGTAACGGCTCACTTTATTTTCCCTTACCACCCCGTCTTTGGTTGTATAGCGTGCCTTTACATAGGCCAGGTCGGGATCAGATGGTGGTGTGAAGGTGATGTTGACAGCGCCATTGAGGCTTTCCACAACAGGCAGACTGACGGGTCCCGGGGCAATACCATCATTCTCTGATGGCCCCAGTTCCATGCGGGTGCAGGAAGCTGCCGTCAGCAGCAGTAAACCAGCCAGGCAATTATTTATTAGTCGTCTCATTTTTTAAAATTTAGCAGTAGTTGAATGAATAGGTTTCTGATTACCATCCTGTGTTTTGAACAAGGTTGGTATTGATCTGCAATTCCGATTCACTGATGGGCCAGAGATAATCACGGGGCGCCGTAAACGACTGACTGAATTCAAGTATGCGCTGATAATAATCTTCTGTGTTTTCGCGGCTCACATTCCAGGCATAGATGGGAGCATTCAGTTCCTGGAAAGCGCGTTTCCAACGGTGCAGGTCCCAGAAACGGCTGGCTTCAAATGCCAGTTCAATACCTCTTTCCTGGTAAATGATCTCACGCAGGCCGTCGACAGTCGTATACTTGCCGGGGCGATTGGAAAAATTGCTCCAGCTGCTTTCAATCGTATTCAAACCGGCCCTTGTGCGGATCTGGTTCAGGTAAGGCAGCGCTTCGCCTGATTTGCCATTTTCATTCAATGCTTCTGCATACAGCAGGTACAGATCGGCCAGGCGCATGACCGGCCAGGGATAACTTTCTACCGACAGACTGGTAGAACTGTAAGCCAGCGTCCAGTTCACCAGTTTTTTGGTGTAGTACCCAGTGATGGAATAAAGGCGGGTATTCTTTTTACCGGAAGCCTGCAATGCTTTTGCCTGGATGTTGTAAGGGGCCTGCGCGCTGGTATTGCTGCGCATAAACCATTTGGCACCGTCAAAAGCCACATCGGCATAAAAACGGGGTTCGCGGTCAAAATGAAGAGCAGCCGTTTTATAACCCGTTTGCAGGTAACTGTCCTGTGCCGTAGCTGTCTTTACCTGGTAACGGTTGGCATAATCCCAGGTCTTATCTTCCTCGATAGGCACACCATTTTTGGTATAAAACAGCTCTACCATCTTAAAGGTAGGCGCCAGTTGCCCTTTCAATTCGGTATTGGTCACCAGCGGGTCCAGTTGCGGACAGGCAAATAATTGTATCCAGTAAGTGGGACGGCCGGCATAGTTGCTCGGTGAGGTGGTGCTGCCCCAGATCAGTTCGCTATTCCATTTCTGGCAGATGGCATTGCGGATGCTCATTTCTGTCAGTACAGCAGCGTTCTCTCCTACTATGCTGCCGGGTTGCTGATAAAACAGTGTGGCTCCTGCATTCTCTGCAGCCTGTACGGCAATGCGGCAGGCTTCTTCGGCCCTTTGCCATTTGCTGGCTTCAAAGTTGGGATTGAACAATGCTTTGCCGTCTTTATTCTTCAGATTGATATAATCTGTATTTCCGTTGAATAAAGGACTCGCAGCCGTCACCAGCAGGCGGGCCTTCATAGACAAAGCCGCTACCTTGGTCACACGGCCCATCTCATCCGTCTGGTTGAGGATACGGATGGGTAATCCTTCAAAATCCGCTCCCTCACTCGCTTCATCATAAAGGCGGGCAATATAATTCACCACACTATCCACCGGCTGACGGCTTACTTTCACTGCACTCACTTCCGACTCAATAGGCAGGTTATTATCTATAATAGGAATAGGTCCATACATTCTGAACAGGTACCAGTGATAATAACCTTTCAGAAATTTCACTTCTTTTACCCAACGGTCTTTGAGCAGGGGATCGATGTCCCGTACCTTATCGATATTTTCCAGGAAAATATTACAGTCGCGGATGCCCTGCCACATATTGCGGCCATCATACCCGCTCCAGTAGTTCATGTACACCGTGGACTTATTTTGCTGACCACGGGCAATGCGATAGGGATCTTTATAGAAAAAATCATAGATAGGCTCCCAGTACAGCCACATTTCGTCGCCGGCATTGAAACCGGGGTTGCTGTCGGGATCACCTTCCTTAGGTAAAAAGGAATAACAGGTAAACAGGAATTTTTCTGCCTCAATAGCACTGGTAAAGGCATTGTCGATGGTAGCGATATTGTCGGGAACAATATCCAGGTAACTCTTCTTGCAGCCACCCAGCAACCAGATCGTCATGACCAGGGCAAACCACTGGCGCGACAGACGAAACTGAAAAATAGTATTATATACAGATCTCATGACTTAATTGCTTTTTTAGATTTCTAATCGTACACCCATGTTGAACACTTTCTGTACCGGGTAACCCAACCCGTTGCTTCCCTGCTCCGGATCCCAGAGTTTGAAGTCGGTAAACTTAAACAGGTTGTTGGCATTGATGTAAATGCGCAGACCGGAGAGACGGATCTTCCTTAGTTGTTTCTCGGTCAGGTTATAGGCCAGCTCTACCTGTTTCAACCGCAGGAAAGCGCCATTGCGCAACCACCAGGTCGAAGGCTGGGTATTGTTGGCATTCAGTGTAGGGCTCAGACGTGGCCAGAAAGCATAGATATTCTGATTGTCTTCGCTCCAGTGATCTTTGGCAATGATATCCAGCAGACCATTCTGGTTGGAACCCGACATCACAAAAGGTGAGATCTGTGACGGATCGATATAAATGGAAGTACGCGCCACACCCTGGAAGAAAGCATTAAACTCAAATGCCTTGTAGCCGGCAGAGAAGCCAAAGCCATACACGATCTCGGGAGAGGCAGAATGACCCAGGCCATTGACACGATCGAGATTGGTGATCTGCCCATCGCCGTTGAGGTCGCGGTATTTGATATCACCACCACGTACTTCGCCAAAAGTCTGCCGGGGAGAATTTTTCACATCTTCATCATCTACAAATAACCGTTCGGCAATCAGTCCCACATTCATCACCAGCGGATGACCAAGGCGGGAGAGGTAATATTCATTAGGCGCATATTCCGGCTCTTCGTTCTGTATCAGTTTGCTGGCAGCATAGGTAAAGGTGCCACGGGCGCTGATCCAGAAATCACGGAAGCTTTTGCTGTAATCCAGGGCCAGGTCAATGCCTTTGGAAGAAGCAGCTCCCACGTTGGCACTCGTCACGGCAGTAAGGCCCATGGTAGCCGGGATAAATGCGCGGGGCATCAGGATATTGGTACGCTTTTTCTTAAACACATCCACTATCACATTCAGCGAGTTGAACAACAACATATCCATACCCACATTGGTCTCTTTGGATATCTCCCAGGTGATGTTCTCGTTGGCATAACGGGTAATGGCTACGCCATTGCGGGTATAACCAAAGTTGTCGCCAAATGTGGCGCGACGGTCAGGGCTGTTGAGCGATACTTCTGACAGGTAGAAAAAGCGGTCGCTGGAATAACCGATCTGGTCATTGCCCACTATACCATGTGTGGCCCGCAACTTCAGGCTGGTGATCACACCCTGCAGCGGTGTAAAGAATTTTTCATTGCTCACGATCCAGCCAATACCGGCTGAGGGAAAGAAGCCATAACGATTGTTTTTGGCAAAACGCTCTGAACCATTGTAACCAAAGTTGGCTTCAAAGAGGTAACGCGAATCATAATCGTAGGTGAAACGTCCCGACACACCCAGGTTGCGTGCAGGCAGTGAGGTCTGCAGCGTGGCAGCACTACCATTGAGGTGGTTGCGCATGATGCCGATCACCATGCCACTGATATTATGTACATCGGCCACCGTCGTCTTATAATTGAGCGCTGCTTCTATATAACCTGTCGTATTCTGGATCTTATCGCTCTGGTTGGGATTATAATTCAGGTACTCCGTTGCTGTGGTAGGATTCAGCAGGTTGAGCCGGTATCCCTTTTCATTATCATTGGTAGGACTGGCTGAATAGAAAAATGGATTATACTGGCGCGACAGGTCAAAGTACGAGTAACGTTTGGTATAAGCCATCACCCGGCCTTTGAGCCCGGGAGTGATGAATTTGAAATCCTGCTGGATCTCCAGCTGCACATTGAGTGTGGATGTATTGTACTGCTGGTAACCCGATACCATGGTGGCATAAGGGTTATTATAAAAGGTATTGGAGCCCTGCGAGATCAGCGCATTGCCAAACAGCGGATGATTATCGTAAGGAGAATCTGAAGGATCAAATGCCGCCGGAAACAATACAGGGTTTGATTTCAATACGCTGTTGAAGACGACCGAGCCGCCGTTGATACGGTTGCCATTGGCATCAAATCCACCGATGGGGCCGGTATAATCATCAAAGTTGCCGGACGTACGCACAATACCGATGGTAGTAGGTGTCAGGTTAACCGTTACATTCGAACGGATCTCATAACTCTTGAGCTTGATATTGTTGTCAAAGCTGTTGCTGCTGTTGTTTTTCAGTACACCATTGTCCTGGTTGTAGCTGGCAGCAATATAATACTGTGCGCCTTTACCGCCACCCGTAAGGTTTACGTTGAAACGCTGGTTGACAGTATGATCTTTTATGAGCAATCCCATCCAGTCGTTGTTGGGATAGAGCATGGGATTTTCGCCCGCAATGGTGGCATCAATTTTATTCTGGCTGTAGGGAAGCGCTTCGCGTGGATTGCGGGTGAGCACGGCTTCATTGGCCAGTTTCATATAGGTGATATTATCTGCCATTTTGAAATTGTCCGTATTGCCGGAAATAGAATTTTCAAAACGCATGTTGAATTTCGTCTTACCTGCCACACCCGATTTGGTCGTCACCAGGATCACTCCATTGGCGCCACGGGCTCCATACAGGGAGGAAGCTGCTGCATCTTTCAACACAGAGAAGGCTGCGATATCATCTGGTTGCAGGCGGGCCAGGTTGGTAGGTGTCGATTCCATACCATCGATGAGGATATAGGGATCCAGTTTGCCGGAACCAAATGAAGTGATACCGCGGATAAAGAACGAAGCATTATCCGCACCGGGCTCACCACTGCGCTGATACGATACCACGCCTGCCAGGCGGCCGGCCATCATGGTAGTAAGGTTGCTGGTAGGCCCTTTCAGTTCTTTGGGTTTGATGGTAGTGATCGAGCTCACCATACTTTCCTTCCGTTGTTTGTCGAAAGCCACCACCACTACTTCGTTGAGCGTATTGTTTTGCTCGAGCAGAATTACGTCGATGGTCTTGCGGGTGCCGATCGCCACATCCTGGTCTTTGTATCCTACAAAAGATACTTCCAGCGTAGCTGTATCAGGTACACCGGTCAGGATAAATTCACCCCGGGTATCGGCCTGTGCAGAGACCGGCGCATTTTTTACTTTTACCGTAGCGCCTGTCAGCGGCAGACCGTTTTCGTTGAGTACCCGGCCGGTAATGGTACGGTCGGCCCGGGCCGCAGGCTGCGATCCGGCTTTGAGCGTAATGATCACTTCTTTCTGATCAACCCGAAAAGCAAGGTTCTGACCGGCCAGGCATTTTTCCAGCGCCTCTTCGAGCGTCACATCCTTTACATTTACCGTCACCAGGATCGTCTCTGCCTTTACCTGGTCGTTGTACAGGATATTGTATCCCGTTTGCTCGCGGATCATCTGAAACACCTTGCTGAGTGGTTCGTTCTTCACATTGAGCGTTACAAGGGGCGCTTCGGAAGAGATCACCACTGTGTTGTGCATGATCCGGTAAGTAAAGGGCTGACCTTTGAGCGCCTGTGCCAGGAAGTCCTTCAGCGGCAGATTGCTGGCGCTGATGGTCACCGGTTTTGAATGGTCGAGCGAGGAACCCATGGAGATGACCGAATAGCCGGTCTGTGATTTTACCGCGTCAAAAATATTCTTCAGCGGCACTTTTTTTCCTGTGTATGTCACGGTTTGCGAAGCACCGTTGTTTGCATACACCGTCATGAAGGACAGCGTCAGTAACAGCGACGTAAGCCTTCGTACGGATTTCCATAATCCGTAAGCAGTTTTTTGCATAGTTTTGATGCAGTTTTGGTTGATTTGAGAATTATTCCTAACTGTGTTTTCGATTCATCCAGACTTTTTTGCAGGAAGTGTCACCCACACTTCCTGTTCTTTTTTCCGGACAAAATTTTTATAGATTAAGGAGTGTCTACACCACACTCCTTTTTTTAATATCAGGGTAACAACACCAGCCTCCTGCCCTCTTCCATCCGGAAATGAAGGCCCAGCACACTCAGTACTTCCAGCACATCGGCCAGGCGCAGGTCGCGGTTGATACCGCCTACCAGCACCGAGTTCTGCATGCCTTTCTTCAACAGGCCATCATCATACACCACTTCTATATCATACCAGCGGGCCAGTTGCCGCATGGCATCTTTAAGAGAAGAACCTTCAAAATTGAAGCTGCCATTTTTCCAGGCGGTAGCCTTTTCCACATCTCCTTTGCCGACCGTTATAACCGATGATGTTGTATGCGCCATCCGTCCCTGTTGTCCGGGTGCCAGGGTCACCTCGCTGGCCTTTCCTTTTTCCAGCAAACCGGCCCACATATTCACCGATCCTTCCACGAGCGTGGTATTGATATTCGGCTCATCATCATACGCATTAATATTAAAGCTAGTCCCCGTTACTTCTACTTCTGCCTGGTTATTGATCCGTACATAGAATGGCTTGCTTTTATCTTTCTTTACTTCGAAGTAGGCCTCACCGGTCATTTCCACTACCCGCCTGTCACCGGTAAATGCTGCAGGAAAGCGGATGGAACTGGCTGCATTGAGCCATACCCGCGTACCATCGGGCAGTGTGAGCTGGTATTGCCCGCCACGGGGAGTGGTCATGGTATTCATCATCACCACCTCATCATTCTCCGCATGTGCGTCGTATACGATAGCGCCATTGGCCGTTTTGGAGATCAGCACATCTCCTTCCTGCGCCAGTGCACCGCTGCCGGCACTATCCAGCAAAATGGTATTACCATTGGAAAGAGTCAGTACAGCCCGATCCCTGCCGGGAGTGATCGAGGCCAGATCAACAGCGGGAGTATTTCTTTTGCCGGCAGGCCACAGAAAGAAATAATAAAAAGCGCCCAGCCCCAGTAGCAGCATGACGGCAGCTGCATAACGAAGCCATGGGCGCCGGAGAAAACGCACAGGAGAGCCCTCAGCAGACGCTGGCGGTTCCTGCACTGCATCAACACTGACAATACTTTGAAGCAACAGGTTCAGCCGGTCGGGAGAAAGCGCCGGTCCGCCTGCTGCATTTAGTTCTTCCGATTCGATAGCCTGCCTGATCAATGCCAGGGCAAGTTCTTTATTTTCTGGCAGGGCCAGCAGGCGCATCAGCTCCTGCCGGTCCGCTTCGCTGGCATTGCCCTGCAGCCAGGCATTGTATAATTTCTGTATTGATCCCGTCATAGTTTGGGGGAACCTATCATTCCTTATCCTTATTGACGAAGCTCAAATCCGTTTTGGGGGAGGCACCTAAAAATATTTTTGCCGGGCAATGGCCAGCGTCAGCAACAACACGCCCAGCCCGATGCGACTGATACAATAAGCGCGGATGCTGCGCATGGCCAGATCCAAATGGCTCTTGACGGTTTCGGGTGAAACCTGCATCAGCCTGGCCGCTTCCTCGCGGCTATATCCTTCTTTTTTTATCAGGGAAAATGCCTGGCGCTGTTTGGGACTGAGCCGCTCTACCGCCTGTCCAACCAATTCTTCGAAGGCATTGCCCTCGCCCATACTTTGCTGGCTGAGCTGCTGTAGTGGCTCCAATTCTTTGATCCAGCTGGCCAGGTGGCCTTTCTCCGCATGTTGTTTGCGAAGCATATCATAAATGACATGGGTGGTAATGGTGACGAGCCAGGCGCGGAAGTTCTCAATCTCCGGCAGGGTACAGCGTTTCAGCCAGACCTTCAGAAACACTTCCTGCACCACATCTTCTGCCTGCCAGGGGTCCTTGGTCAGTTTGAGGGCGGTACGATATGCCAGGGGATGATACTCCAGCAGCAGTGCCGCAAAAGCCTGATGATCCCCTTCTGCCACTCTCACCAGCCAGTCCTGTTCCTGATATGTAACCCGGTGCTCCAATAAACTAACATCTGATAGCGCGTACATCCTGGGAGAATGCCGCCAGTTAAAGCCTTATACCGGTTACAATATTAGGATTTTTGATGGAGAGTGGAAAGATAAGAAGGAAATGTATGCTATTATCGGCGCTTTATGATACCACATTTCAGTAACCTGTCAAACATGACCTTTCAGGCTATTAAAATATGTATCCAATCAATGAGGCAGTTGCTGATAATTCTTACTATAACACCGCCAATATAGATTTATCTTCCACCCCTGCTTGCGTTTCAGGAATATCTATATAAATCTGTTTAAACTCTATAGACTCTCTCAGTTGAACGATCTTATTAGGATCGTTCAACTGACTGGCTATGAATTGAAGGCTTCCGAGATCTTTAAGATACCTGATATAAAGTTTTGAGGTCTCCGTATCCGTCAGATCCTTTAGCTTACAGAACAGACGAACGGTGTCACCTGGATTTACTTTTTGAAGTGTATACCAAAGCAGGCAATTGTTTTCCTGTGAAACGAAGTAATCCAGTTCATAGTACGTATACTGCCGGTTTTGCTGGCAACTGTAATAACGGACCAGGGCTACCGTATCGGTGGTATGAATGGATTTCCAGGGGCCGAAACGGAGATAGACAGGTAGTGTGTCTGCATTTGTAATCTCAACGCGAATGATTTTACCAGTTATCACAGGCGGTTGATAGACTCGCGCGTCCGATTGAGCAGATCGGTAGCGGCCTCCCCTTTGTGCTATTAACTGCTGACAAAACAATAAAAGGGGTAGTGTAACTAAAAGGAACTTCATGCCGGAATGCAAAACGAAACCGTCGTGTCAAAAATTGTATCCCGATTTCTGCTTTGCAGGCGGATCCATCCATTTGTGTTTTCCTTAACGGAAAGCATTATCATCATTCAATTCACAAATCCAATAATAGCCATTCCTTCTTTGGAAGCGCGGGCAAAAAGATCTTTTACCTCATCATAATATTCGAGCAGATATTCCAGCGCCACTTCTTCGTTCCATATCTGAGGGTAGACTTCCAATGCATTCATTTTTTGGGGGGCATACATTACCTTCAGCGATTCAGCGGTAATTCCTTCCAACTGTTTGCTAATCTCCTGCACCTGGCCGGCCGTCAGGTAATGCCCCGGACCATATCCCAGATCCTGTTCCTCATCTATGAGTTGCCCGCTAAAGAAAACTGCCGCCAGCGGATGATCATTGTCTTCAATGCTCTTACCGGTTAACAAATACAGAATACCATTCCATGACTTATCGATATCCGTTATATCCAGCGGTTCTCTTTCGTCGTCTTCTTCATAAATAGCTGCTTCCAGCAAACTGCTGTCGCTGAGATAGAGTTTCAATTGTTCGGAAGAAACTGGGACGAAATTAAAGGTCATGCCCATGGTTTCGTAATTATTTTAAGTAGATGAAATAATTCCGTAAGATAGAAAAAGTAGTGCTCTTTTCGCACGATCAGTATAATTGCGCCACCGCAAACCTGCAATACATGTCAAGCGAGGTGCACCATGCCTGGCGCGTCTATAGCATTAATCCCGGCTTATGAAATGCTTGAAGCCTTTATGTCACCGATCGGGCCGCGAAGCGGTCCGATCGAGCCCGAGAGCAGAAAGCTTTCTTGCAGAATGCTGTTTATCTGATAAGAAGTCTGTTACTGGAATCGATCAGGCCGCTTCGCGGCCCGATCGGCCTACTACAGTTCCGATCATACCTTTCTCCCCTACCTCTTTCGACAGACAACGCCCCGCACAAACACCTTTATACTTTTAAACCTTTAAACCCTTTACCATCTACCTTTCACCCTTCTGTCATATAGATTTCCTCTATATCTCTATCAATTTAATCAATTAGGTTTATTACCGGAACTGTCACAAATTTGCAACGCAGCAGAATTGTTGCATTAATACTGATAATAAACTACATAGATGTCTTTTATGAACGCATGAAAGACAACTGGTGATACGATTGATCCACTTAAGAAAATCTATTAACAATGGAAAAAAACGCAGGAGACATCAGCAAATGCCCGTTTCACGGGACCGCACAAAAACACAGTGTGGGCGGTAATGGTACACAAAACCGCGACTGGTGGCCCAACCAGCTTAAACTGGGTATCCTCCGCCAGCATTCTTCGCTGAGCAATCCCATGGGTGAGCAATTCAACTATGCCGAAGAGTTTAAGAGCCTCGACCTTGCAGCAGTGAAAAAAGACCTGCAGGCACTTATGACCGATTCACAATCCTGGTGGCCCGCCGACTTTGGTCACTATGGTCCCTTGTTTATCCGCATGGCCTGGCATAGTGCCGGTACTTACCGCACCGGCGATGGTCGTGGTGGTGCAGGTGCCGGTCAGCAACGCTTTGCCCCGCTCAACAGCTGGCCCGACAACGTGAGCCTCGACAAAGCCCGCCGGCTGCTGTGGCCCATCAAACAAAAATATGGTCGCAAAATATCCTGGGCCGACCTGATGATCCTGACGGGTAATGTGGCACTGGAATCAATGGGTTTTAAAACCTTTGGTTTTGCCGGTGGACGCGAAGATGTATGGGAACCCGAGCAGGATGTATACTGGGGTGCAGAAACGACCTGGCTGGGTGGCGACAAACGTTACTCCGGTGAGCGTGATCTCGAAAATCCCCTGGCTGCGGTACAGATGGGCCTGATCTATGTAAACCCCGAAGGTCCCAATGGCAACCCCGATCCCATTGCTGCTGCCCGCGACATCCGCGAGACATTCAAACGTATGGCAATGGATGATGAAGAAACTGTGGCGTTGATTGCCGGTGGTCACACATTTGGTAAAACACACGGTGCAGCCCCTGCCAGTCACGTAGGTGCAGATCCGGAAGCGGCTTCGATTGAAGAGCAGGGCCTGGGCTGGAGCAACAGCTTTGGTACCGGCGTGGGTGGCGACACGATCACCAGCGGACTGGAAGTAACCTGGACCAGTACTCCGACCAAATGGAGCAACAACTTTTTCTGGAACCTGTTTGGCTATGACTGGGAACTGACCAAAAGCCCTGCAGGTGCTCACCAGTGGAAACCCAAACATGGCGCCGGCGCCAACAGCGTGCCCGATGCACATGATAAAACAAAACGCCAGGAGCCACGCATGCTCACTACAGACATTGCACTGCGTATGGACCCGGCTTATGAAAAGATCTCCCGCCGATTTTATGAAAACCCCGATGAGTTTGCCGATGTGTTTGCACGTGCCTGGTTCAAACTCACGCACCGCGATATGGGCCCCCGTGCCCGCTACCTCGGTCCCGAAGTGCCACAGGAAGAGCTGATCTGGCAGGATCCCATCCCCGCTGTAGATCATGCACTGATCGATGAAACGGATATCGCCGCACTGAAAGCCAAAGTACTGGCGTCCGGCCTTACTGTAGGCGAACTGGTATCTGCGGCCTGGGCTTCTGCTTCTACTTTCCGTGGATCGGATAAACGTGGCGGTGCCAATGGTGCACGCATCCGCCTGGCTCCGCAAAAATTCTGGGCTGTCAACAACCCTGCCCAACTGACCAAAGTGCTGGAAGCACTGGAAGGTATACAGGCTGAATTCAATAAAGCACACAACGGAGGCAAGCAAGTATCACTGGCCGACCTGATCGTGCTGGCCGGTAGTGCCGCTGTGGAAAAAGCAGCCAAAGATGCCGGACACAACATCACCGTTCCTTTCACTCCCGGCCGCGCAGATGCATCGCAGGAGCAGACAGATGTAGAATCATTTGCCGTGCTGGAGCCTGTTGCCGATGGTTTCCGCAATTATCTCAAAGCCAAATACAGTATCTCTACCGAAGAGCTGCTGATCGATAAAGCACAACTGCTGACGCTGACAGCACCCGAACTGATCGTACTGGTTGGTGGTATGCGTGTGCTCAACACCAACTACGATGGCTCTCAACATGGTGTATTTACCAGCCGCCCGGAAGTACTGACCAATGACTTCTTCGTCAACCTGCTGGATATGAGCACCGCCTGGAAAGCAGTATCTGAGCACAAGGAGATCTTTGAAGGCCGCGACCGCAATAGCGGCGATGTAAAATGGACAGCTACCCGTGCCGACCTGGTATTTGGTTCCAATTCAGAGCTCAGAGCCCTGGCCGAAGTATACGGTAGTGCAGATGCAAAAGAGAAGTTCGTGAATGATTTTGTAGCAGCCTGGACCAAAGTAATGGAACTAGACCGCTTTGATCTGCACGGATAAAAACGGTGAAAGGATTATTAAATTAAAAGGCCCGCTGCGCGGGCCTTTTAATTTAATAAGGTTGATGGTAGAGGGTAAAAGGGATATAAGCTTATACGATCTTTACTTCACCCTGAAACTTATCCATTCAGAACTATTTATTTCGGAGGAGTACCACCTGTCGGGATTAAAGTAAACACGGACTCTGTATTGTCCGGGAGGAAATCCCCTGACCGATGAGTTCCCATCCGAAAAAAGTGATCCTGTGACATACAGTGTATCACATAAATGCTCTCCTTTCTTAAATAAGACATATTCCTCTTCTTCAAAAAATGGGTCGATATCTGCAGAAGGTGAAAATAGTATATACTTATCTCCCTTCAGCTGCTGCAACTCTACTACATAATTTCCCAACGCCTTTGTACTATCGCGTTTATAATCTATCTGCCGTGACTTATTGATCCATATGCTATCGCCCGACAAATTGGCTACATCAACTTTGATATATATCCCGCTACGAGAGACTTTATCCAGTAAGTTTACCCTGATCGAATAAGCAGTATTAAGTTGGCAGGGAGTTTTAACACAAACCAAAAAAGTAATACCCAAAAGAAACAGAAGCCTCCGGATCGTTGCTTTTTGGGAAGAACAGATCGAATAATACGCACGCCACGAAGGAATACTGCTGTTGATAATTAAACTATTTTCACGCAATGTATATTATTTTGTTTCTTTTCGGGTTAAATCGAATAAACTGTCGTAGGTCCGCTAAGCATCGATATTGCTACCAAAGTTCGAGAGATAATAAGAGAGATTTGTAAGACAAATGATATTGAAATCATCAAAGGTCACATTTCTGCAGACCATGTACATATCTTTATATCAGCCCCACCTCATTTATCTATTAGTAAAATAGTTCAATCTTTAAAAGGTAAAAGTTCAAGAAAGCTGCTAAGTAACTTTAAACAATTACAACAACAATTCTGGGGCAGACATTTTTGGGCAAGAGGCTACTTCGTAGCTAGTTCTGGAAATGTTACTGACGAAGTGGTTATGAAGTATATAGAAGAACAAGATATTACTGGAGAAGATAAAGAATTCAAAATTAGCGGAGAGTTGTAAACTAAAAAATCCTAACACTTAGGTTAGGACTTAGTATGTAATAAGTAGATTTTAAAGTATGTTTAAAATAGCCTGAATAAGGGCTATAAGTGCTATAATCAATTCGATTATAGGATTCACTTTTTTAATAAACTTATACATCTTTCAAAGGTAACAAACTTAAAAAATTTGTTACCTTATTTTTAAACTAAAGTCTTCGCCTGAAGGCGAGGGATTTTCTCCCATTCCCCGTAAAGGGATATTAATGGCCTCCTCCACCTATCCGCAGCCCGCTAATGATCACCCCATGCCCGTCTGGGTCCTTTATCAGCACACCGTTGCTGACCCAGTAGGGATTTTTGGGCTTTACTACTTCTACCTGGTTGGCCAGTATGCTATTGAGTATTTGCTCAAACTGCTGTTGTGAGACAGGATAGAAAACAAGCAGATCGTCTTCATCAAACTGGTGATGAGCAGGCTCCTGCGAGCTGGTAAATTCAAGATGCCAGAGCTGCTCCTCCAGACCCAGAAATACGCCATCATATCCCTCATGGCCGTTGAAACCACCTAATACTTTCAGGTGCAGTATTTCGGTATAGAATTGAATGATCCGTTGCAGATTGCCTGTATGTCGTGCTATTCTTACTATCATTATCTTTTTTTTATACAACCTATTGTTGCGGCCGCTTATAACTGCCGCGATTCTTCAAGATACGTATTCCCTTTGTTGTATTGAATTTGGTTTGCACAAAAGAGTCTTTGTCGTAGGTAAGCTTTTTCTTTACCGAAAAATGCAGGTGCGGTTTGATCACCAGGCCGGTGGCACCACTCAATGCTATCTGCTGGCCTTTATTCACCCGGCCCTTCTTTACCAGTACCCCATTCTTTTGCAAATGCCAGTAGCAACCAAAGCTCCCATCGTCATGCCGGATGATAATATAATTGGCTTTATTCTTATAGCTTGACGTCAGACCGCTTTCATCACTATTATCCTTGTAGCTATATATCATTCCTGCCCTGGCGGCATACACGGGTGTTCCTTCGGGCATTTCAAAATCGAGCGCAGCAATATACCTGTGAGAAAACAGGCCGCCATAGCCCTGCACTACCTGGTGGCTGGTACCTTTTGCATAAGGAAGCTCATAGGTATAGGTATCGACATTATCCGTTACTTCAGTCTGATAGTAGAAAAGAACAAGACCGGCAACTACGAGTGATGCTGCTAACGCCCCCAGCCCTATTGCTATCCGTTTCCATTTTTTTGATTTTAACATAACTATTTCACATGAAAAGAAACATCCGCTATTCTACTCCTATCGAAATCTGAAAGAGTCCATCATTTGTTTTGAAAGTGCCCGATATTTTTCTTCATTTGCCGCCTCCATCGTAAAAGTAACTGCGAAGCCGGTATTTTCTTTCAAATAATACCGCTGGGAGGTAATCAATGGAAATTTCCCCTGTCGCCCTTTAAACTTAAGCGAATAATAGGGAATCACAGAAACCGTATCCAGCCGGCTTTCAAGAATTTCGAAATCATTTACCACGTTTTGAACCTGCGCCTCGCTTTCCCTCCCCATTTTTAACAGATCATATCCCTGCCCCGTCAGATCCTGCACAAATACATTTACATTTTCGCTGAACCTGTCCAGGCTATCCTGTTTAGGAGATTTAATAAAAACATCTCCTCCCAGAAATCCACTTGAATCTACCAGCCATGATCCGGGATAGTTAATCGAGTAATAACTTCTGCGCAAAACAGAAAACTGCACTGTATCATTAGTGCTGCTGGTCTGTGCTGCAACTGCCAATACAAAAAACACAGACGCAAAAAACAGAAAGACGCTCTTCATACTACATTGTTTTTGAACCATTAAATATAATCAGTCACACATCAACATTGAATAATGCCTATCGATTTTAGCCGGATGTATACCTAAAGAGGTTTTTATTTTTTGCAACATCATTGCATTTATTAAAATCCTACTATATTTGTGCGTGCCCCGGCATTTCCGCATATCATTTCATCAATGGGGAGCAGCTTTTTTATTACTGCTCCTGTTATCGCTACAACTGGTGCGGTTGCTTCATACACATCCCCCAAAGAAGAGCAATACAACAGCAGTGAGTCAGCCCGGCAACCGGGATAAGATGGAGTTGCCTTCTTTCAATGCCAGCTGCATTGTCTGCAGCTTCGAATACCTGCGCGAAGCGTTGCCCGAAAATGAGTTTCTGACGGAAAGGCCGGTTACACCAGGCTGCCTGTTTTTACTATCCGGCCCTCTTATTACTGAAAGCATTACCCGCGCTCCCTTCGATCATCGAGGGCCTCCTGTAGCGTGATCCTAATCATATCCTGTATGCTGCTGTTTACAGGCTTTGTAAAACACCTGGCCCACTGAGTCACATTTTCTCAATTTGTTTTTATTGTAATGAAAAAAGGCTTTTTCGTTCTGCCCGCTTTGTTATTGTTTTCCTGCATGACTACACGGCAGGCGGCTCATTATACGCGTATGCATAGCGCTCTCGCAGACAGTATGCTTGCAAAAGCACTCGACTACGAAGCAGTATACTCACTGCTGGATACCCTGAAACCTATCAGCAGTATACTCACCATAAAAATGGATCCCGCTGCTGCACCCGTTTCAACAGATACGATCATTCTTTACCAGCAGCTATGCCAGGAATTAAGCACCCGCCAGGTACAATTGGTAGCAATACCTTTTCGCCAGGCGTATGAGGATAAAAAACTGGTTGAGTTGTACGCGGTCAATCTGCATCGTTACCGCAGCCGGATAAACGAATATGGTGCCTTCTTTGCCAAACTCGGTATTACCAGTGAAACCCCTCCCGTGCAGACGATCTCCATTGTTGAAAATGCCGACAAGTATGACCGCTGGCGCGCCTATGGCTACCTGTTTGGTTATCCCGGCTATGCGGTAGATTTTTTTGTACAGGCAGGTATGACCCAGGACTCGACAGGTGAATTTGTAAAACGTGATTTTTTTCAGATACCGGTGCAGGCTGGCATACAGGGACATTTTACTTATGCCATGCCGAAGGGATATACACCTGGTATTGCCGACTCAACACTTTACTACAAAGCTCTGCACACATTACAATCCTATCAGCAGTTGAGGGAAAAATATATTACCTCACAGGGTATGCGTGCCCGGCAGTTATGGGCAGACTGGTACAAAAGCCGGTAAGATACCGTTTCATCCTTTTTTGAATCGCTAAAACATTCCTTTATGCACGCCTGCATGATGTGGCTGCTCCTGCTGCATGCAATAAGCTGTCAGCTGTATGCCCGTCAAACTCAAAAAGACTGCAACATTTACGGACAGGTGATTGCTGCCAGCAATATGCCGGTATCCAATGCCAGTGTATCGCTGATAACTGTACCCGCCGGTACCCTGGTACGACACAGCAGTACCGACAGCCTCGGTTATTATTGTTTTACCGGTATTGCACCTGGCTATTATATACTACATACTACAGCAGTAGGATTTGAGTCACACAGTGACAGTATCCGGTTTGAAGCAACCAATGTTTTGCACACGATCCGTTTAAACCCTGCCGCCCAGGCCTTACAGGAAGTGGTCATCAATGCGAGCAAACAAATTATCCGTATTGAGCAGGGACGCATTGTCATGAATGTGCAGGCCACCAGCACAGGTGCCGGCAGCAATGCCTGGGAATTGTTGAAAAAAATGCCTGGCATAAGCGTGGGCTCCGACGACAATATTATGCTTCGGGGCAATGCAAGTATCAATGTGCTGATCGATGGGAAAATGAGTTATCTCAGTGGCAAGCAACTGGCTAATCTGCTGCAGGGGATAGAGGGTGACAATATCAGCAAAATAGAACTGATCACCACCCCATCGGCCGAGTACGATGCCGCCGGCAATGGTGGTATCATCCATATCGTCACCAACCGTCAACGAAAAAAAGGATATACCATTGACCTGAAAAGCAGTATTTCAACAGGCAAATACTGGATGACCAATCAGACCATATCGGCCGGCCTTAACACAACAGCATGGAACATATACGGCCTGTTTGACTACAATACTCCTCATTCCTTCACAAAAAGCCGCAGCAGCAACAGTGTCATCAGCAACAATGACAGCCTGCATTTGCTGCGCAACAACACCACTACGTATAAGATACACTATTACACCTATCGGATGGGGCTGGGGTGGCAACCTACTAAACATCATCAGCTGGCAGTGCATTATCATGGCTATTTTGATGATTTTCTGGCAGACAAATATTCCACACTGCGGCAAAGCCATACCAACGGCACACCGCAATCAACCTTGCAAACATCTACCATGATTGATGAACCCTATTATTACGATGCCCTCAATTTTCATTACCAGTATGAATGGGATTCTTCAAAAAACAAGCTGAGTTTTGATGCTCATGGCATCAACTACCGCAACTACTCTGACGGGACGATGACCAGCATCCGTTTGCTGCCCGGTAGCCCGGCTGCCGGGGATCCCGAACAATTGCTGTCGCACCAGCCGGGCTTTATTCGAATCCGCTCCGCCAAAGCAGATCTGCACAAATCACTGGGTCCGTTTACACTGAAGGCAGGTTTCAAATATGCCTTTGTTTCAAACGACAACAACTACCAGTTTGACTCAGTCATACAGGGCATTCGCAAAGAGGCGCTCAGCATGTCGGACCATTTCAAGTACGCCGAAAAGGTAAGCGCCCTCTATACCTCTCTGTCACGTGATTGGGAAAAAACAAGTATTACTGCCGGTCTGCGGCTGGAATATACCGACGCCACAGGCCTCACTGTCAAAACCGGTTCAAAAAATGAATGGAGTTACCTGCGTGTATTTCCCAACCTGTCGGTTGACCGGCAAATAAACAGCAACAACAAACTCAATATCTCGATCAGCCGGCGCATCAACCGGCCGGCTTATGCAGATCTCAACCCCGTACGCTGGTACAACGATCCACAGTTTTACTACACCGGCAACCCGCACCTGATACCAGAGATGGCATGGATCGTTTCTGCTTCCAATTCTTTCCGTTCCAGGTATATCCTTACGGCCAGCTACACCCGCCGCAATCACTATATGACCAAACTCCTGCTCAGAGACAGCAGTACGGGTGCGATCAGCAGTCTTACTGCCAATTTTTCGGGTATGGACCGTGCAGATATATTACTATCAGCTCCTTTTAGGATTACGGCCGCCTGGTCTGCACAACTTACCGGAGGGGTGAATTACAGCCACAACCCGGTGCAGGACAAAACCGGTCAGCAGTTTTTACAGCAATGGGCCGGCACGCTCACTTTACTACAGCAGTTTAAACTGCCCTGCCAGATAGAAGCCGACCTCAATACCTATCTATTCAGCAATGAATTGTGGGGAATATATCGCCGATATGGTACGGCATTCGCCGACCTGGGACTGAAAAAAAGTTTTCTTCGCCGGCAACTCGACATAGTGATCAACTGCAGTGACGTTTTTAATAGCAACCGATTCAAAGGCAAATCACTTGCTGGAGAAACAGATTACAGGTATTACGACAAACGCGATACGCGCCGGCTCACGCTTTCTGTACGGTATCACTTTGGTGGAAAAGATACAGGCAGAAGGCCCAACCGTATCGAAGAACAGGATAGACTGTAAGAACGGTACAATACTGTTTTTTATACAAACAATAAAAACATGAATCAACAACAAAAATTACCCGTAACCGTATTGAGCGGTTTTTTGGGTGCAGGCAAAACCACCCTGCTCAATCATGTGCTGCACAATAAAAAAGGATTAAAAGTAGCCGTTATCGTAAATGATATGAGCGAAGTAAACATTGATGCACGGTTGGTGGAAGATCAGCAGATACTGAGCAAAACCGAAGAGCGATTGGTGGAAATGAGCAATGGCTGCATATGCTGTACCCTGCGCGAAGACCTGCTGCAGGAAGTCGAAAGACTGGCAAATGAAAAAAGATTCGATTACCTGCTTATTGAAAGTACAGGCATCAGCGAACCGTTGCCTGTAGCACAGACATTTTGCTATCGTGACGAAAAAAATGGGATTGACCTGAGCCGTATCTCCCGTCTCGATACCCTCGTTACCATAGTTGACTGCTTTAATTTCATGCGCGATTACGCCTCTGTGCAAACCCTGCAGGATCGCCAGCTTACAGATTTACCGCAAGATCATCGCAATATTGTAAACCTGCTGACCGATCAGCTTGAATTTGCCAATGTGATCATACTTAATAAAACCGATCTGGTACTTCCGCATCAAACAGGGGTTATCCGCCAGATGGTACACCAACTCAATCCTGCTGCAAAAATTATTGAAGCAAGCAGGGGCCAAATAGATATTTCTGAAATACTGCATACCGGGCTCTTCGATTTTGATCGCATGAGTAAGCAACCTGCATGGATCGAAGAAAAACATCAAACACATACCCCTGAAACGGAAGAATACGGGATCAGTTCGTTTGTATTCCACGCCCGCCGGCCTTTTCATCCTGAACGATTATGGAAATATGTGAACGAAGACTGGCACAGCAACATCATCCGCAGCAAAGGATTGTTCTGGTTGGGAAACCGGCCAGAACAGGCGCTCAACTGGAGCCAGGCAGGAGGCAGCCTGCAAACAGAACAGGCCGGTACCTGGTGGTGCAGCATGCCTTACCAGGAGCGTATCCGCTACGTTTCGTTTGTGGATCATCAACAGGAAATCGAAAAGAAATGGGATAAAAAATATGGGGATCGGCATATTGAACTCGTGATCATTGGCCAGGATATGGATAAAGGAGACATCTATCATCAACTGGAAGAATGCCTTTGTACAGCCACTGAATATGACGAATTTATTGCAGGTAAGCCTGTTAAAGACCGTTTTCCGGGATGATGTTCTGTCCGGCAACACAGCCTAAAACTTATCGCCCGGGATCAATCTTCCATAAAATAATTTTCCGCGGGTTTGCAGAAATCCCCTAAATTGCGACCACGTTGCATTTTTTTTAGTTTGCGAAAGAACCAAACCATACGTGCTATCCTGGGCAGTTTTCTGCTGTTGATGTTTGTGGTGGGCATTACACCCAAACGTTACTGGCACGACATGCTGGCCGATCACAAAGACAGTTTTTCGCAGTTGCATACAGGCAAAGAGCAGCAGGTTAACAAGTCTGTCTTTAACTGTGACTGGAATATGCAGGTCGCTACATCCCCCTTTACCCAGGAGGATGAAATCATATTCCCTGCTCCACTTCCGACACATAGCAGGCACTACCAGTTTACGGAAAGTGCAGCTTTTGCAGTGCCCCTTTTCTATCATACCCTACGCGGTCCACCCGCCATTGGATAAACCGTTTTGATATGCAAAAGCCGGCCGGCTTTTGTCTTTGCGTTTATTCAATTCTTCCATAAGTGAAATACCTGTTATTGCTGGCGACCATACTGGTTGCACCATCCATACTGTTTGCACAAAACTGTCCTTATTCCTTATCGGGTCATATCGAAGATGCAGACCTGAAAGAGAAGTTGGCAGCCGCTTCTGTATACATCCGTGAAACCAATACACGGGTTATAACCGACAGCAATGGCGATTTCCGCTTTGGCGGTCTCTGTCCTGGCAGGTATACACTTATCATCACGCATGTCAATTGCGATTCCGTCATAAAGGTCATACAGCTCAATCACAATGAGCATATTGATCTGTTGCTGCCTCACTCCCGGCAAACGCTGGGTACAGTAGTGGTAGAAAGCCGGAAAGGAAGAGAAAACAGTGGATTTAAAAAAGAACTGAGCGGGCTGCAACTGGAGCAAACGCGGGGCACTTCGCTTGCCGAAGCCCTGAGCCGGATAAATGGGGTGACCATGTTACAGACCGGTTCAACCATTGCCAAACCCGTAATACACGGATTGCACAGCAGCCGGATACTGCTTATCAACAATGGCGTACGCCAGGAAGGGCAACAATGGGGTAATGAACATGCGCCGGAGATCGATCCCTTTATTGCCGAAAAGCTGGCAGTGATAAAAGGTGTAGATGAATTGAAATACGGCTCCGATGCCATAGCAGGTGTGATACTGGTAGAGCCGCGTTCACTCCGTAATGAGCCCGGCTATAATGCCGAGTTCAATACCGGCTGGGCTACCAATAACAGGCAAATGATATTCTCCGGTATCTGGGAGCAAACGCTGAAAAAAACTCCCGCTTTTACTTACCGGTTGCAGGGCACTTTCCGAAAGGCGGCCAATGCAGCCACCCCCGACTACCGGCTCAACAATACCGGCGCCGGAGAAAATAATTTTTCGGTGACTGCGGGCTGGCAAAAAAAATTGTTTCGTACAGAACTCTTCTATAGCCGGTTTGATACACGCCTCGGCATATTTACAGGTTCTCATATCGGCAATATTACCGACCTGCAAAATGCTATCAATGCCGGCAGGCCAGACCCTGTTTTTACGGGCCAGGATTCCTATCGTATTGGCAGGCCTTATCAGCAGGTGACACACCAACTGGTCAAGTCAAAAACCACCCTGCAAAAAGGGGCACACAGGTTTAACCTGTCGCTGGCCGGACAATTCAATCACCGCAGGGAATATGATATTGTCCGGAGCAGCAGCAATACACGACCTCAACTTGACCTCTCGGTCAATACATTTTCCGAAGATCTTAGCTGGGAGCATCCGCGTACTCATAACCTGGCCGGCACGCTGGGCGTATCGCTGGTGCAGCAACGCAATCGCTATAGCGGGCGTTATTTTATTCCCAATTACCATGCCTATACATTTGGGGCTTACTGGATAGAAAAATGGAGTCGGCACAGGTGGGATGTACAAGCCGGCCTGCGTTATGATTATAAAACCATTGATACCAGAAGGCTCAAATATAACGGAGACACACTGGATCATGATTTTAACTTCTCTACCATTGCCGCCTCTTTCAACACCAATTACCGGGCATCTTCAGCATGGACATTTAATCTGGGCATAAGCCTGTCGAGAAGAGCACCCTATGTAAACGAGTTGCTCAGCGACGGCATACACCATGGTACTGCCACCTATGAAAAAGGAAATATTGATTTGAAACCAGAACAATCACTTTCCCTTCATTTTGGATTACAGTTCCGCAGCCGCGACGATAAACTCAATGCAGAAATGCTGTTGTATACCAACTTCATCCGCGATTTTATTTATCAGCAGCCTATGCCCGAAAATCCGGTACTGACGATTGCAGGTGCTTTTCCGTTGCTGGAATACCGGCAAACGGACGCCCTCCTTTCCGGAATGGATTTATCGGCCGGCTGGGATCCTACAGGACCGTTTAGACTATCTGGCAAAATAGCTATCCTGTATGGTTATAATCGTATAGCCCGTAACTGGCTTATCCTTATGCCGGCAAACAAACTTGGTAGTGAGGTGAGTTATGTTTTGGCCGACAGAGGAGCTTTCACGGGCAATTCTTTTTCCGTGGAATGGAACTGGACAGACCGACAAAGAAGAGTGCCGGACGCCAGTAATGGCAAACAGGATTATAAAGCGCCTCCCCCAGCCTATCACTTAATCAGCCTGCAGGCTTCATCTACTATATCTATCAGGCAAAGATCGGTCACCCTGGGTGTTGGTGTACGCAACCTGTTCAATACGCGTTACCGCGACTATCTCAACAGTATGCGTTATTTCATCGATGAAACAGGGCGCAATATCAGTCTGCGGCTGAAGATTTCCATTGAAAAAAAGTTGCGTGAAAAAAGTATCAGCAAACATTAAAATCACATAAAATGAAAACACAACTGACAAAAATTGCGTTCTCGGCATTTATGGCTGCAGCTCTTCTGACTGCCTGCAGCAAGGACAAGGATGAGGTCGAAGAAAACGAAGAAGAGGTGATCACTACACTCAAACTCACCTTTACACCAACCGGCGGTGGTACAGCATTAACCTACCAGTTCAGAGATCCGGATGGCCCAGGCGGCATAACTCCCACTACCGATGAAATTGTACTTGCACCTTCCAAAAGCTATGATGTTTCCATCGAAGTATTAAACGAAACTACGACCCCGGCCGAAGATATTACCGAAGAAATTGCAGAAGAAGCCGCAGCCCATCGCTTCTATTTTCAGCCTTCAGCCGGCAGCAATATTACTGTCAGCAACCTCGATACAGATGGTAGCGGTATAGCCCTGGGCCTGGCCAGCACCTGGACGACCACAACTACTGCCAGTGGTACGATCAAAGTAACACTACGCCACTATCCGGGCAACCCTCCCGGCAAAGCAGCCGCTGATCCAATAGACAGTCCAAAATCAGGTACCGACATTGAAGTCACTTTCAATACAACAGTTCAGTAATCCGTAAAATGTGCAGGGGTAGATCTCATGCTATCCCTGCCATACTTTATTCAGGCAATGCATCCCTTAAATGATCATACGATTATTCATATGCTCAAAGAGCTGGGTGTATATGTAACACAAAACCGGGTGGCTGTTTTAAAAGTATTCCTGCAATGTTCGGGTGCTATCAGTGTGTCCCGCATACGTAAGCTGGCTGCCATAAAACTCGACAGAGTATCGGTATACAGAACATTGCAGGCATTTGTAGATAAAAAACTGATATTAATAGTACCTAATGCACAAGGGAAACCACATTATATCCTTAAAGCCAATCCGGGGCTTGCCCATCAAAACGGAGCAGCTTTTTTTATTTGTACCGGTTGCGGGGATTCTGAGCTATTGCCAGATACGGTAGAAATCAATCACGATCACCTGTCAGGCTATCATATTGTAAAGAGCCAGTACCTGGTACTGGAAGGTTTCTGCCAGAAATGCCAGCATCAGCAACCCCGTCATTCTACTTCATGACATCCATAGCACGTCCATACCGATCTTTTGCCGCAGCACTGCTGGTGCTACTGTATGGACTTGTGTGCATACCTGCGTTGTTGTGGCATGCCCATCCTGTCAGAAAAAATGCAGGAAAAAATAGCTGTTACCAGCCACCTGATAAGAAAGACCGTATGCAATGGAGCCGGCACCACGGTGCTGCTGCCTGCAAAATATGTTCGCATCAGCAGGCCGTCATCGCATCGCTTCACATAACCAGTTACGAAATAACAACGCCGGTTCGCTACATCCGGTCAGCAACAGTACTACTCAACTGTACGCTGCAGGTCAGAGAGACCTGCGACCACTCCAATAAAGGGCCTCCTGCATAACTATAGTATCCCACTTATTATTACACTCATTACCGGCGTCAGCAACTGCTGAACGGGGATCATACGCTATTTCCTTTCAGGAGCAGGGTACTGATCATAGCAACTTATTTACTTATCACTTCTTAATCATTACTACTATCATGTTTTCAAGGCTCATCATTCTCTTTATATGCATATTGACTTTCTCCGTCATTTCCGCCCAGACTGCTAAGATCAGTGGGCATATTGCAGACACAGATCAGCAGCCGCTGGCGGGTATCTCTATCCGGCTGGAACCCGGTAGTCAAAACACACAAACCGATGATAACGGCGATTTTATTTTTACTAACCTGGCAGAAGGTACTTACCGGCTGCTGGCATCGGGCATTGGCTATAGTGCCAAAAGTCATGAGTTAACGCTGGCAGCAGGCAAAACTGTTGAGCTGAATCTCGAACTCAACATTGCAGCTTCCACACTTACCGAAGTAAGTGTACGCGGCACCCGCCGCAATGCTACGGCCAGCGCCATCACCCGCATGAACATTCCCCTTCGCGATCTTCCCCAAAATATACAGACGATTCATCGCACATTGCTCAATGACCAGCAGTCATTTCAACTGGATCAGGTTTTCCGCAATGTGGCCGGCATCACTTCTGCTGACTACTACGGCGGATTCAGTTCACGCGGATATACTTCTTCTGCTTCCGGTATTACTACCAACGGTATCAAAGGCACTCCCTATCCCGAAGGTCAGATTGCCCTGATGGGCAATATCGAAGCGGTAGAGGTTATACATGGTCCTAATGCCATCCTCTTTGGGCCGGGTGGTATGGGCGGCAATATCAACCTGGTGACAAAACAACCCAAAAAATACACCAGCGTCAATGCCGCTGCTACTTATGGGTCATTTGACCTGGTACGTCTGCAGGCCGACGTAACGGGGAGTATCAGTAAAAAGAAAGACTTTTATTTCATAACAGGTGCTGCATTTCAAAACGGGGGCAGTTTTACAGATCATTTTGATCGCCGCAACCTGCAGGTTTACGGATCATTGAAATGGGATATCACACCCAAAACCAGCTGGCTGCTCAATGGTCTATATATAAACGATAATACCAGCAACAACTACCAGCCTCGTGTACCTATCTACAACAGCGTCAATAAAGACAGCATTTTCCTGGCCCCCTATACCTTCAACCCGGGTACAGACAGCCGGTATAAGGGCAACAATTATCAGTTGCAATCCATTATGGAGCATCATTTCTCCGGTGACTGGAAACTGGGGTTACTGCTGGCCCTGAATGAATCCACGGCCGACCGGCAGCAATATACCGCTTCAGGATACATTCGCCCCTCCGATAATACTGTGAGCCGGTCTTATAGCTGGCAACAGATCAATTCACCACAAAAGACCATCAATCTCTATGCAGTAGGTAAGGCCCATACCTGGGGCATTAAACACAACTTCTCATTTGGCGGAGATGCAGTTTTCTCAAAAAATTACTACCCGGAGGGAATACTCCAATATTCTGCCAACAGAATTTCGGTATTCAACCCGCAGCACGAAGGCAGATATGATACCACCGGCATGACACGGTATACCAATTCTGTATGGGAAAAATTTACGTACGATGTGACGGGCGCTTATATCATGGAGCAGGCAGAGATATTTACAGATATAAAGCTGCTGGCAGGTCTGCGATACAATAATTATTTCCGCCGTTATAAAGCAGTGAACCCCGATGGCTCAGTTATCTATGATGAAAAGCCTGAACGCACGCAAAATCTGTCACCACGGATAGGCCTGGTGTACCAACCCATAAAACCCTTGTCTGTGTATATGAATTACAACGAAGGTTTCTCTCCGCATTACAGCAACTATACGGAATATGGCGGCCCCTTCGATCCCGAAACCTCCAAAGAATATGAACTGGGTGTAAAAGGAGAATTCCTCAACGGTTCATTATTGCCCTTTATTACCGTATATCAGAGCACGAAAAAAAATGTACTGCAGAGTGTACCACGCGACGGTTTTCCCTACTGGCGCGAAGCCATCGGTGAAGTACGCAGCAGAGGCATTGAAATGGGTGTTAGCGGTACGATCCTGAAAAATGTCTATATCAATTTCAACTACAATTACAATAAGACAAAGATCACGGAAAGTCTGAAGCCCGAAGACATTGGACAATTGTTTGCCAATTCTCCACAAAACTCAGCAAACGGTTGGGTAAAATATACATTCCGTAAAGGCGCTTTGAATGGTCTGTTTGCCGGCGGCGGCTTTCAGTACGTAGACAGCCGCTACTTCAGCAATAAAAAAGTGGGAGTCACCTCGATACTGGAAATGCCGGCCTACACAATAATGGACGCTGTAGTTGGTTATCGTTACAGGCAGTATACACTCCAGGTAAATGGCAGCAACTTGTTTGACAAACGCTATGCACTCAGCGGCATCTCCTCTGCCTACACACCCGGAACTCCCCGCAACTACCAGGTCACTTTCAGTTATTCATTCCGTTAAACGCAATTATGAAAAAAACAGGAAATATTTTAACCATCGCTAAAAAGGAATACCGGGAGGCTCTACGCAATAAAGTCCTCTGGTTATTTGCTGGTATTACCTGGCTGCTCGTTATTTTCGCCGCTTTTGCAGGCCGGCAGCGGCAAAAGGGAATCAATCTTCAGAAACAAAAGGCTAATGCCCTGTTTCGGCACGAATGGGAGGAGCAGGAAGCCAATCCGCATTCGGCTGCACACTTCGGCACCTACCTTTTCAAGCCCTCGTCGGTACTGGATATCTATGATCACGGGCTAAACAGCTATCTTGGCAATACGTACCGGGTAGAAGCCCATGTGCAGCACGAAGTGAACCATTCAGAAGCTGAACATGCGGATGTGAATCTGCGCTTCGGTGAGCTTTCGGTTGCAATAGTATTTCAATTGCTGCTGCCATTGATGATCCTGCTCATCAGTTTCAGCAGCATCACGCGCGAGCGGGAAGGCAATACCCTCCAAATACTGCTGATCCAGGGTGGTAAACCCGCCCGGCTGGTATGGGGAAAGTTATTAGGCATATACGCTATCGTATTGACTGTAGTAGCACCGGTGCTATTGTTGCTGGCAATACCGTTGGTTATAGCTGATATACAGCCCGATTCTCCGCTACGTTTCACTTTTTTCTCCCTTACCTATCTCGTTTATTTTTTTGTATTTACAGTCATTGGTATCTGCTTATCGGCCATCAGCCGCTCCTCCAATACGGCCCTGGCTATCAGCCTGGGCATATGGGTGTTGCTTGCCGTATTGCTGCCAAGAGCCGCGATCCGGTGGATAGACTCGGCGTATCCTCTTCCCTCCCGCTATGAATTTAACCGGACTGTCAGCCAGGCCTATCAGCAGGGTATGAACAAGGATGGAAACTCCTCGGAGCGCTGGAAAAAACTCATGCAGGAAACGCTCCAAAAATATGGTGTTGATACAGTGACCAAATTGCCTATCAATTTTGATGGACTCGCCATGCAGATGGGTGAAGATTATAACTCGAAAGTATATGACCGTTTTGCAGGACAGGTAGAGTTGCTCATTAAAAAGCAGCAGACCCGGCTCGAACAATGGAGCATACTAAACCCGTTTCAGGCCATGCAGCAGCTGTCAATGGGTATGGCAGGCAGCGATTATTTTCATCACCTGCATTTTCATCATCAGGCCAAATCCTATCGCGATGAATTTGTTCGCACCTTAAACCTTGATCTTGCCAACAGTGGATCGGCTTATCTGTCTTACAACTATACGGTGGGGCCTGATTTCTTTAAGGCGATGAAAGATTTCAGCTATCAGCCCCCCTCCCTGAAAGACAGCATCCGGTTTCACCAATGGTCACTATTATCTATTGCTCTTTGGTGTTGCCTGTCCATTTTATTGTTTATCCCCCTGGCCATACGGCTGATAAAAATATAATTATGCTTCTATTAAAAACGATTTTCCGGCATGAATGGAAGCAATTCCTGCAACATCGCTGGATGTGGATTAGCCTGATGGCCTTCGTGCTCATATCCGGTCTCTCACTGGTTACAGGCAGACATTCGGTACAAACCCGGCTGACGCAGATCGACAGCATACATAACGCATACAACCGCGATTACACCGCTGTATTAAAAAGGTTTACCGATACATCGACAGCCAAAGCAAAGAATGATGCCAAAAATGCGGGTCTGCCTGTTATGATCAATTTCCGGCTGCCACAACCCGCTATTAAGACACCGTCGCTCCTTTCTCCCCTTGCCACCGGAATGATGGACATCCTGCCCTGGTACCAGCAGATCAGGTATGTAAAAAACTTCAATGAAGCAGCTGTAGTACCTGTATCAAATCCGTTGGTACTCTTTGCCGGCAACTTTGACTATTCATTTGTACTGATATACCTGTTGCCACTATTGATCATCAGCTGGTGTTATGCGGTATTCGATTCAGAAAAAAATGCAGGTACTATCCGGTTGCTGGCGGTACAATCCGGAAAACCGGAAACCATCATCCGGCTCAAGCTGCTATTCAGATACGTATTACTGGCCGGTATTGTTGTACTGCTCAACATTGCTGGCTTTATAGTGTGCTCCGGCTTACAGAAAACAAACTGGCCTGCATACGCCTGGTGGATGCTGCTCTCCTTACTTTATCTGCTTTTCTGGTTCTCCTTATGCAGGTTATTTGTCGCCCTCCGAAAATCGGGCATTACCACAGCACTGTACATGATAACCAGTTGGCTGGCTTTGTTACTGGTAATCCCTTCGCTCTGCAACAGCTATATCCAGGCAAAGTATCCATTGCCACTGCAGGATGAAATTGCGGCCTACAGACGTCATCAGTCAGAGGAGATATGGAACAGTCAACCCAAATCGCTGGCCGATAGCTTTAATAAATACAATCCTCAGTATGCTGCCTCCATCAATGAAGCAAAAGATACAGTAAAGCTGAGCGACCGGTGCATTGCAGGTTACTATGATCTCCTGGAGCGCAGAATGAATCGTGTACTGCAACCCCTGCAACAGCAATTGCAGGCACGAAATACCGCTTTACAAAAAATTCTGGGTTGGAATCCCGCCTCATTTACACAGGGCAACTTTGCCAGTCTTGCTGCCGCTAACCTTGCTGCATACGAAATCTACTCAGTACAGGCTGATAGTTTTCAGAAACGCTGGCAGGCTTTTCTCTATCCTTATCATCTATCCGATCAGTCATTGAAACCGGAGCAATTCGGCGATTTTCCCCAATTCAGGTATCATGATCCATCATTACAGGTTGCCTATCTGCGGCGCAGCATCATTTTGCTCAGCCTGTTTAGTCTTTTATTCCTGGTACTGGCCAACCGCGCCGATCGTTATTTCCGGTTTATCTGATTCTATCAATTATCAAAAAAAAATATGACATACGCACTTGAAGCCGCACAACTGGCAAAAAATTACAATCATCACATCGCACTTCATCCGCTTGAACTACAGATACCACCTGGCCAGATATTTTGCCTGCTTGGACAAAACGGAGCCGGCAAAACCACCACCATCAATTTATTTCTCGGTTTTATTGAACCCAGCTCCGGACAGGCATTGATCAATGGAGTGAATGTGGCAGAAAATACAGACATCACCCGGCAGGTGGTCGCCTATATTCCCGAAGTAGTACATCTTTATGGAAACCTGACCGGGATAGAAAATCTTGACTTTTTCAATCGCCTGGCTGGATTTCGCTTTTCTCCGACTGAGCTAAAAGCCTTTCTTCTCAAAGCTGGTCTACAGGAAGAAGCCCATGAAAAAAAACTGGGTGGGTACTCAAAAGGCATGCGTCAGAAAGTGGGGATTGCTATTGCCCTGGCCAAAAATGCATCTGTAATCCTGATGGACGAGCCCACCAGCGGCCTTGATCCCAAAGCCACGTTGGAGTTTAATTCCATTTGCCGGGAGCTTTCAGCCCAAGGCAAGACCATTTTAATGGCCACGCATGATATCTTCAACGCTACCAGTCTCGGACACCGGATAGGTATCATGCGCGACGGGTATCTAAAACATATTGTTGACGCAAGTGAAATCACTGCAGAAGGTTTGCAGCAGTTGTATTTTGAGTCGATCGGATAAATAAAAAAGTTAACCCCGGTACGGAAAGTACCGGGGTTAACTTTAATCTGCCAAATCAAGACCTGATTTTGGCAGCCCTGTCTTAAGCTTTACCAGCAGATCACTCATGGCAACTTCCGACTGGGCCACATCTCCGCACCAGAGAAATACTTTAAGACCCAATTCGTCTGACTGAAGTTTCGTAAACAAGACCTGTGGCTCTCTTTCCTTAATCACATAGGCAGATTCTTTCACGGTTTCCTTGACTGCAGAAGCCACCACCTCCATATCATCGCTACCCCTGACCAGCAGGTCAAGTTCCAGCCGGCGATGATTATTGGTGAGTGTCCAGTTGACGATCTTTTCGGAAAGGATGTCGCCATTGGGGATGACCACCTCTGCCCCATCGCTGGTCTGGATAGTGCTGGATCGCAGTCCTATTTCCCTGACCTTGCCTGAATGTCCGCCCACTTCCACGATATCACCTATCTGCAGCGGACGGTCAAATATGAGAATGATACCAGAGACAAAGTTGTTGACAATATTCTGCAGGCCAAGACCGATACCCACACCCAACGCACCGAGTACAATTGTGATCTTATCTACCGGCACACCTGAGGCCGCAACAGCCAGCAGGTAACCAAGACACAATAGGATCAGCCGGGCAATCAGCAGGCGTGAACGCTGCCGCTTGTCCTGAGCTTCCTCATCCGAATCGCCGGCCCCAAAAAAGTAGCCGATATAACGCTGCAGCAAATGCGCTACCCAGATGATCATAAAAAACAGCAATACACCACCCATGGTAAACGATGCGTCGCCGATCTTTCGGGGAGCAGAAAGGAATGTCGTCAACCCGTTTAGCAGGGTATGATAAATATTGAGATTGGTTGTAAACACGATTACCCATAAGACCACTACCAGTGTAAGGATCAGCCGCCGGAAACTGGCCAGCACCGGCGCATAATCAAACCTGACCGGCAGCGATCGTTTGGCACGGCTGGCCACGATCTGCAGCAGGATAGCCTCCATACATATCTTGCTGAAGACAGCAAGGCCCACCGCCTGCATAAAGGAAAAAATAGCGGCATTGCCCAGCAACTGAGCCAGCGTAAACCGGCCGGTAAGATTGCAGATGACAGACAATACATTCATCACATTGTGCAGGATGATCACAAAACGCAGAAACCCTTTCAGATGCAGATGATCTTTCATGCGCGTGAGGAAGCGGCTGCCAAAAACAACAGAGAGTACATTTAACCCGATCAGCAGCCAGCGCTGCCACATAGACGGATCAGAAATATGATGGAAAAAGGAAAAACAGATATACAAAACCGCCATTACAATCCAAACGACAAACAGCGGTCGCGGCCACTTTTTCCAACAGATAATGGTCAATATGATCAGCAGCAGAAACTGCATAGATTCGATATAGACCGAAGGTGCATGCAGGTCAAAGAATGGTGCAATACAAAGCATGATCACAAAAGCTGAGACCACATACCCTTCGGGCAGATAGGTAAACGGCAGCCCATTGAGTTGCTCCAGCCCGCCATGTTTTTTAAGCAACCGGATATTGCGATACATCCAAACGAAAAACAGGAACCCTATCAGCAGCAGGAAAATCCGTTTGAAACCGCTGTCCTTAAAATAATATTGTACAGCTTTTCGTTCGGCGCCATAAGCTTTGGCAAAAGCAGCGCGGGCGTTTACGGGTTGACTCACCGTATCCCTCTCCCACATGTAATTGTATTCCTTCCCAAATATCCGGGTGGCAGATGTGGTCAACAGCTCGTTTACTCTTTCCAGCAGTTGCGTACTGGTGATAATAGCAGAAGACGTCTGGGTCTGAAGCTGGTTGATATCGGCCAGGCTGGCACGCAACTGTTCACTCGCAGCACGAAACTGCTGCCGCATACTCCTGACCTGCGGAGAGAATTGCTGACGCAGGGCAGAATCGCGATAGACCTGCCGCAGTATCGTATCACCTACCAGGGGCTTCATACTGGTGCGCAATTCATTCAGGTCATTTTCCGTACTGTCGAGTGTGGCGCGGTGGTCACGCAAATCTGTACGCAGGTCCTGTAAAAGCGTCCGGAATACCTGCAGGTTGCGGAGGTTAAGAGCATTGCTGTTGTGAAGGATATTTTCTTTCAGTACGGCGAGTACCGAATCGCTGTCCTTTAACCGGCTTCGGATCATCAGTACCGGGAAACCAAGCTCACTCTTATTGCTCACATTGTCGAGGATGACAAATGCCTTTTCTATCTGCAACTGGTAATCGCTGCTGACCAGTTTGGCCGTATCGGCAAAAAGCTGGGTCATGGCCGCCTGGCGTGTACGGCGCATACTGTCCCGAAACTGGGTGCTATCGGCGGAGTTGCGCTGCTGCGCAAACAGGGATTCAACAGTCAGGAAACAAATCAGTACTAAAAGCAGCCTGAACAGACCTTTCATAGAGGGTATTTGGAGCTAAAAGTACTATAAGACAGGAAAATAAGGGAAATATTTCTGTATAGAGCGGCCTCTCTTATTGGTTTCAAAAAATCTTTCTACATGAAGTTCTGTACGCTCTTTATTCAGTTGATGAAAAAATACATCCATTAACTCTCTCCAGGATATTCCTCAAACTGCCACTCTGCCTGATCCGATTCCCGCCATGCGCGCCATCCATATTGCAGCCGGTAAAGTTCGTTCGTAGATGAATCAAGTGTAGTTATCTCTTCAAGACATACCAGCCTTGCATCTTCTATGTGAGGCTCAAGGCTGGTGTGAAACTGCCAGTCACCATCGTTATTGTGATATACATATAGAATGGGTTCGCCTTCAAATGCCTGTTTAGTGGTGTATACTCCCAGATTTCGTTCCTCATAAAACCAAAAATCTGTATCCCTGTCCAACAGCGGTTGCCGGAATTTCCAGTCAGGGTTGAAGCCTTCTTCCCAGGGAAACCGATGCTCCTTATCAGGCCATACCAGTTGTAATACGGGAAAATCAAAAGTCATATCATAAAACCAGCCACCATAACCAAAGTACTGAGGATAGTATTCATCAGAAACCTGAAGAAATTGAATATCGTACCCTTCAAGAAATCCTGAATACCGCTTATTTGCTTCAATTGTTTCACCTTTCTCAATAAGACTGCAGGCATGGTTGATTATGGCGGCCATAACCTCTGTTTTCAAACCGAAACATATTATCTCAGGATGACCAAATCGTTTGAAAAGCCCTATGCTGTATACAAAACCAGGCAGGTAATTATCTGCTTCTATCAATACAAGATGGCATCCGAAATGTTCAATATTATCCAGTATCACCTGTCTGTTCTTTTCATCATCGCCTGTCATTCCTGATGTTTGTAAAGCTTATAAAAGTGTATTCGCAGAGAAAACTACAAGTTGCCTCCTAAAGTAATCATTATTCTTACGACCTTTTATTTCTTTAATCAAAAAAGCCCCTGTCGACAGGGGCCGGAAAACTGCGCAAAGAAGAGACTATACGGAAAAACAGGTTATTATTCTGATCGTAAACTGCGTACCGGCGAGGTCATTGCCGCTTTGATGGATTCATAGCTCACCGTGATCCACGCTATGAGCAGTGCGGCGAGGCAGGCAATGGCAAAGATCAGCCAGCCGGGTTCAATATGATAGGCAAAGGATTCGAGCCAGCGGTTGACGGCAAACCACGAAAGCGGTATTGCAATAAGCATGGCAACCAGGATGAGCCGGGTAAAGCCGGTCGACAGCAGATACACAATACCAAACACACTTGCCCCCAGCACTTTTCGCACACCGATCTCACGCACCCGCTGCTCAGCCAGGAAGGCAGATAATCCATACAGCCCCAGGCAGGAAATGAAAATAGCGAGTGCCGCAAACATATTGAACAGGTTGCCAAGCCGGCGTTCCCCTTTATAGAGATTGGCGATATCCTGATCCAGGAAATCGTAGGTAAAAGGAAAATTGGGATTCAGGTCGCGGCTGATCTTACCCAGCGCTTCAATAGTTGCTTCGGTTTTGCCGGGTGCCGTACGCACCATTACAATGCCACCCCAGCGGTTCAACCGCAACACCAGCGGCTCGATCGGCTTTTGAATAGGTTTATAATTAAAATCCTTTACCACGCCGATGATCATCCCGCTTACACCCTGAAACTCTATTTTTTTACCAACGGCATTGTTGAGTGTCATGCCCATGGTGGCTACGGCTTTTTCATTAAGGATAAAATTGGAAGAGTCGCCCATAAAAGACCGGGAAAAGGCACGCCCCCGCACGATCGTCATGCGAAAGACATCAAAGAAATCTTCGCTCACATCCATATTCGGAAATACGATCATGGCATTGGGGTCCTTGCCCTCCCATTTCACCGCTACCGTGCCACTCTCCAGGTCGGTCGGCAGGTCGGAAATGATGGCAAAGTTTTTTGTAAGCTCATTCTTTGACAGCTCGGTTTTCAATGCCGTTTGCTGATTCCAGATATTTCCGCGCATAGGCATATACAGCAGATTTTCTTTTACAAAACCGGCGTCACGGTGTTTGATAAAATAAAGCTGTTTGTATACCACTACCGTGCCCACGAGCAAAACGATGGATACCACAAATTGTGTGACCACCAGGGTATTCCTGAACCAGAGATTTCCGCTCATCGTCTTCATATTGCTTTTCAACACACGTGTGGGACGAAATGCAGAAAGGAAAAAGGCGGGGTAGATACCGGCCAGCAATCCTGTGACAAGGGCCACTCCGATCAATCCCCCGATCATCCGCCAGTCACCGATATTGAAATCAAACTCCTGTCCGGCTATACGGTTAAACAGGGGCAGGAAAAGAAAGACCATACCTACCGACAGCAAAAGGGCCAGCAGAGACGTGATCATCGACTCTCCGAGAAACTGGCCGATCAACTGGCCACGCAGAGCCCCTACCACTTTACGCATACCTACTTCGCGCGACCGGCGTGCTGAACGTGCCGTGGCCAGGTTCATAAAATTGATGCAGGCAATGACGAGAATAAAAACCGCTACTATCAGCATTATATCCACGTATTGCCGGTTGCCATGCCCCGGCAGATCGACCTGCAGCGTAGAATTGAAATGTATATCTGTCAGTGGCTGCAGGAAAAAATCAACCTTTAGTTCCGACTCGGATACATGCTTTTTATAGATATTATCCATCGCACGGTTGAATCCCAGTATGGTCTTTTTATCTCCCTTAAAGGCAGGATCCATCAACAGGTACGTGTAATAATTGAAATTATCCCAGACACGTTCGCGCAGATCATAGTTTTCCTGCACGACATGCGACAATGGCACGAGCGCATCAAACTGCAGGTGCGAGTTGCCTGGCACGTCTTCGAGAATACCGGTGACGGTAAGATTCTTCTTATTATCACGCAGTATCACCTTTCCCATGGCATCGGTGCTGCCAAAGTATTTCTTTGCTGCCGATGCGGTGAGTATAATGGCATCATTTCTTTGCAAGGCCTGCTGCGGATTGCCTTTGAGCAGGTGGAAATCAAACAACTGGAAAAAAGAGGAATCGACAAAAAACACGCGTTTCTCTTCAAATCGTATATCATCCACAGACAATACAACCGACTGCGGATGCGAAATGCGGACAGTGCTGCGAATTGCCGGCAGCTGGGTCTGCAGTTCTGCAGGCATGCCGGCCGGATTTACAGCAAAATTGAAGTCCCCGGCCCGGCCGATGACCCGGTAAATGGAGGAAGCTTTTTTATGAAACTTATCAAAACTCAACTCATGCTGTACCCACAGGAAAATAATAATACTCGATGCCATGCCAATAGCCAAACCGGCTATATTAATAAACGAGTACGCTTTATGGCGAAAAAGATTCCTCAACGCAATCTTCAGGTAATTACGCAGCATGGGCGGGTTTTATGCTGATACGATGAGGCGGTGAGGGATGTTACAGTTATTTCAAAAAAAGTGAGGCCAGGGGGAAAGGTATAGGGTATAGGGTCTAAGGCAAAGGGAAAAGCAAGAGAACATTGATGGATCGGCACTCGAAATTCCTTCTAGCCCCTATTGCCTTAAACCCCAACCTTCCACCTTTTACCTTTTTCACCTCCGCTTCTATTACTCGGCAAAACGCGTAAAATATGTTTTCGAAAGCGAATAGGCTATAAAGAAACTGCTCTCGGCATTATTAACTGGAGTTCCCTTATTATCCTCATTATATTGACAGACAACCCTGGAAAGATCTTTTTTAAATTGAGTAACCGACGCAGGAGATACAAGGAAGAGCAGTCGTTCAAACCGGTAAACTACAACACGTTTTCGCGTATGGCGGAAATGTAATTTGATATTACTTTTCCCTTTGATGATCCATGACCCCTTACCAGGATCGAAACTACCCATACAGCCATATTCGACTTTACGAAAGGTACCGTTCTTTTCAAGTTCATAGGTAATGCCATAAAATCGCCCGCCAGAAGAAAAACTGCCGGAAACAGTGTCGAGTGCGGCACGCGATAATCGCTGCAGCTGTCCTGGGTCAAATCTATATTGTGCGGCTGCATCTGAAACAGTTTGTCCATTGCTGCTATAAACAGCACATAATAGCAGGCATACGAACGGTAAAGAATATCGACCCGGCTTCATAGATAATAACGTAGCCTTTTAACGCCGGAAGTACCGCTTTATTTCCCTTCCTTCAGCTCAATTAAAGTCTCATATCCGGCTGTCCGCATTCTTTTGCCATTGGGATAGATGGAATAGAACCCCGGTATTAGCGCGGAGATACGCCCGGCAACTACAGGGTCATCAAAAAAGAATTCAAAAAAACCATAATCGTAGTCCAGTTTCCCATAAAACAAAAAGGGAATCGGCTCGAGGGAAATATTCTGACGATACCAGTTCTGGATGCTGTCATACTCGAAATAATGTCCTTCAAATAGTACTGTGTACGGAAATCGTACCAGCATATCCGAACGATCACGCTGATCGCTTTCCTCCAGGGCAGTTATGCCATATGTAACTAACATTTCCTCAAAAGGTCTCAGCAACATTTTCTGCCAGGTTGATTGAAGCAATCCATTGAAATCATGGACGTTCCTTGTTCATCGAAACAAAACTATACTTTTTCATCTCAAAATTGTCACCTCCTATTATGTAGAAAATATTCAAAAGTAATAAATCCTGTTTCCCATCATCGTCCATATCCAAACAAGCAACATACCTGTCTGCCAGTAGTGTCTTCCCGAGTGCAATGTTAAAACTATCCTTTTCGATTTTTACATGAAAAAATTGACGTTCTGCCTCTATATCCGTTACCAGACTTATATCCATACTCCCGGCACGGACTTGTGTATTTTCAAAATTCAGCAATTGCATATTCAAGCCCGAAGTATCAAGAAAGCGATCCGATACAATACCTTTACGAATCAATTCCTGATAAAATACATCTTTTTCGTTGTTGTTCCGATAATCCGGTTTTGTTTTACTTATCGAATCCAGTTGTTCTTCTGTTGGGGTCCAGAAAGGGTAATTATAAGTTCTCCGGAATAATAAATCACCCGTTTCGACAAGTGCTTTTTTTTCTGGTTTGCAATTAGCCAATAACAATAAGGCAAACAAATAGAAGACTTTTTTCATGGGCTGCTGAGCGTATAACTGAATATATGACATTTCCCCCTCAAAATGGGGCTATTTCAGCTCCAGTATAAACTTTCTCCACGGCTTGTCGGCGGCAAACAGGTCATCGAACGACAGCACATATGGCACATCGGGAATCACACCGCGGTGTGGCTCTCCTCCACTGGTGCGAAACCGCTGGTACAGCAGCCCGGTATGCGCTGTGATCTTCGAATTAGGCAATGTAAGATCAAGCCCGATGACAGTACCCCCTCCTGCGTAAGTGCCGATCGTTTCCTGTCCTACCACTGTAGCGAGGCCAAGGCTCTTCATTACAGCTGCAAAAGTAGAGGCCGCAGAAGATGTCCCTCCATTTACAAAGAGATATACCTTTCCGGTAAACCGGTCAGCACGCGGCTGCAGCATTTTCAGTTCACCGGCATACTTCGACAGCTTTGCATAGGATTTTCCATCCTTCAGCGGTTCGATATAATCATATTTCGATTGCCTGATCTCATCGGGAATACTCGCCAGTTTCAGAACCTCATCCCTATCCGTAAGCAGGTAAGAGTATTCCACGATGCTGGTGGGCGCCGTAATAAAATAGTTCAGCAGATCGGCCGCCAGTTCCACTTCTCCTCCTCCATTGAAGGCAAGGTCTATGATCAGTTTTTCTGTTTTGCCGGCGGCCATTACCTTAAAAAAACTATCCAGCCGGTTTCTGAATCCCGTCATATCTGCATGAAAAGTGAGAACACTCATTACCGCTGCCTTGCTTTCGGGCAACAATTCCAGGTGAAGCGGCTCTTTGCGCCAGGCCTGCAGGCGTTGATCCATATCCAGCACTTGTTTATTGACCGGGTTTTTAACCGCCTGCTCATTCAGCTTTTTCAATGTCACAGCTGCTACGGTTTTATTGATCAGCTTCCCCTCCCTGGTACGTACAGAAATCTTAAACTGTTTTGCCTGCTCTATAAACAGGTAATACCAGATATTAAAAGCCATAGCCGACAACTGGTTGTCTTTTGCTGATTCAATATGTCCGTCTGCCGGTATATACTGATACAACACCCGGCGGATGCTGTCGATCGGATAATCACTAATGGAAAGCAGTTCGTCGCCCGACCGGATGTCTTCACCCAGCGTGAGGTTAAGCAGGATTTGTACTTTATCAGGCAAAAAATAGAGCTGAAAGGGAAAGAAACCGGCGGAATGCATCAGCTTATCAAAGCCCTCGCCATAACCACAGCTGGTATGTTCACAGCCCACGCGGGCGACGAGATAAGCGATCTTTTTATAAAATTCGAGAAAAGGCAGCGGCTTGTCCATCGTGCCCGCCAGGCTATCCATGGTGATCTTCATCGCTTCGGGCGTATGATGGATATAGAGCATAGGATGGGTCGTCTCCAGGTAATGCCGCAAATAGGCAAAGTCTTCCCGCATAGCGGCGGGCTCCAGCACGGGCTTGGATTGAGCAGTGGCAAACAGGCTGACCAACAGGAATAAGACAAATAAAACTGTACGCATCTTTTTTTAAAACAAACCTCGCGTGAACAAAACAAATGAAAAAACAGAGTACCGCTCAAATCATGTTTTGAGCGACAATAGGAATCTTTGAGCTGCCGATTCTATTGAAAATAAATGGCATATAATTTAAAATAAACCTTCAGTCATCTCCCAGGATCAATCATTTTTTAATCCTTCATCCAGCTGTTTTCCGGCCGACTTCAGGAAGGCTGAAGGCGCCATGCCTGTATATTGTTTAAAAATACGTTGGAAAGTAGCGGGTGAGTTGAAGCCACATTTCATAGCCAGGCCGGCCATAGTAAACTGGCTGGCGCTGTCGCCGGTCAGTCGTGCTTTGAATTCTTCCACGCGGTACTGGTTTACAAACGCGGTGAAACTGACAGACCGGTGCTGATTAAGTAATTCAGATATCTGGCGGGTGGTCAAACCAGTGTGGCCGGCAACTTTCTCCAGGTTCAGCTCCGGATCCAGGTAAAGACGATCCTGCTCCATGGATGCGCTCAACCGCTGCCAGGCATTATCGACCCAACCGGCCTGTGCACCTTTTTTAGGAATGGTGAGTTTCAGGCTGGTCAGGTATCCCTGTATACCCAGCCAGTATACCAAAATGGTCATGGGAATATAAAGCGGAAACCAGTCAACCGCCTCCAGCAATCCCTGCGTATAAGCCGGCATAACATACGGTATCAAATAAAACAACCAGATCAATTGAAAACCGGCAAACAACCGGGTGAACAGCAGCAACCATTGCCGGATCTTTTTGCCCGATGGCTGACCCGTCTCTGTCCGCGTTTGCAGATACCATATAGAAAGCCCCAGATAAAAGGTCACGGACAGCCAGCGGGGGATATCGGCATACCGGTTATACAGATCATCCAGCGACTCGTACGATTGACGGCTACCCAGCGGATGACCTGTCCAGATAGACACATACAACACTATAGCAGCGATCTTGGGCAGCAGATCAATAAGCAGGGGCAGAAAATGCAGCCAGTCCTTTTTTCTTATTCTGAACGGCGGCTCGGTCAGTGAGCGTACATAAAACCAGATAAGCGGACCAATGGGCATAATGATCACCATGGGCATGATGTCGTGAATAAACCGGGTAAGGTCGCTGATATCATAACCTCCCTTATAATGCAGGTATAAATGAAATCCGGGCAGGGCCATCAACCCGATAATACCTGCCAGCAGACGGTTGGATAATAAACGTCCTCTTGAAAACAACAGCAGTCCACAAACGATCACTCCCTGAACAGAGCCAAGGAGGATAAGTGCATACAGGAAGTCTCGCATAACCTGAAGATAGAAAAAAGCTGGCTGGACGGCGAAACGGGGAGTGTTAAAGGAAGATAAAAGAATGCCAGGCAGGTTAGAAACCAGGCAGAAGGCTTCCCTCTGCTATCATATAATAAACCTTTATGACCCTGAAACTTTTATCTCCCGTTCCAGCAGAGCTGTCTTATCCTTCGTCTGGTTCTTTTTAAATACATACGGGCCCAATACGGCTATAAAACCACCTGCGCCGAAGTTTTCTACTGTAGCACACAGGTACAACAGCGAAAGCATACTCCAGTTATGATTATTCAACCCTACAGGAGCGTCTCTTAATACATTATCGCTATCTCCTGTCATAAATTCCGGTATATATATGAAGCAAAGAACAGTGGTGAGCAAAACAGAAAACACGATACCGAGCAATACGGCAAACTGAGCAGCTATGATCATCATCCAGGAGCTTTGATACTCAGGTTTTCGCCTGGACAATTTAACCACATAGCGCATGATGATAAACATGAAAAAGAAAGATCCCAGAAAAACGATCCACATATGATTATAATCCAGAAAGAAGAAAAATATCCATACGGGCAAAACGAAACCGAGAGCCGAAATAAGTCCATACCAGAAATATTCATGAATATGTCTTCTGTTGTATAAGCTATTTCTTACGTATGTTCTGCTCATAACAAATCTCTTCAAAAGTTTAATGATTTATTGCAGGCACCGCCGCATTTCCTCCATTTGCGCAATTTCTTCCTCGTACAAGCTCATTGCCTCATCATATCTCCCCTATCATCCATATTCATATTGACAGGCTCATCAACATTATCATACAGGTATTCGTATGACAATGAGAAATTTTGTCCATATCTAAAAACATGATAGCGTATACGATAAAAAAGAGCGGAATAACAGGAACTGAAATTTCACCAGATCCTTATCCTTTCATAAGCAGGTATTGTTATTGATCAGGCAGTATAGCTGCAAATGTCGAGCCATGCACAGCTTCCATTATTAATTATCTGTGTTGCTATCATTAAATAACGCTGCATAAAGGAAGATTTCTCAAATTGAATAGGTGCAGGCTAAATGTATCGACCAGGCTTGGAATGAAGTCATAAAAAACAGTACCGGGGCAGGTATACCGTCCATCCAAAACCGTCACTCAGCGGATAATTTATGCAGTTGACCGGTTAATTGCTGTAAGAAGCCCCGGGCAAAGCCTGGTCAAACGGAAATTATATTCAATTCTGGCTATTTTAGATTGCCGGCGGGCCTGTGAATGAACAGACACACCCACAACAAACCCAAAAACTGCAGCATGAGCAGACAGACTGTACTGATCGTCCTTATATTTTGCATTATCAAGCTCACACTCCACCTGGTAGCAGACAGCCATTCAGGATTTCAGGGCGATGAATTATTACATATTGAGACCGGCAAACATCTGGCCTGGGGATATATGGAATTCCCCCCGCTGATCGGCCTGGTCGCTTTTATTCAAAACCTGTTTCAGTCCGACGCTGTTTTTGTTCATCACATTTTTCCCCATATCTGCAGTATCCTGATTTTAATTTTTGCCGCCAAAACAACACTTGCACTGGGCGGTGGGCAGAAAGCTGTTTTCCTGGTATTGCTGGGCATCGTGATTGCCCCGGGGCTTGAACGTTCTCAGCAGCTTTTTCAACCTGTGGTATTCAGTCAGCTGTTCTGGATATCGAGCTTTTATTACCTGGTACTGTTTGTAAAACAACCCGGCAAAAAACCACTATGGCTCCTTACCCTGTTTTGCATTTTAGGATTGATGGCCAAATATGATGCAATATTCTTTCTTTTCGGTCTGTCGGCCCTCCTCTTTTTCAAACGTACAAGAGAGGCGCTCATCCTGCATAAATGCTGGATCAACATCCTGGTTTTTGCAATAGCCATTTTACCCAATATCATCTGGCAGATATCACATGACTACCCGGTACTGCAAATGTTTTCGCGTCTTTATGAAACGCAGCTGGATCAGACCGGCAGGATGGAGGTTCTCAGTAACCTTATCATCAGTATCAACCCTGTTGTATTCCTGCTGCTGATTGTACCGGGCATCATTTACCTGGTGGCTTCAAAAAATAAAACGATCGTCTATCCGCTGGCAACAGCCATTGCATTGTCCTTTCTCTTTTTACTTTATAAAAATGGCAAGGCCTATTATTTCTATCCATTAGTACTTACGATCCTTCCGTTTGGTGCGGTATGTCTGGAGCAAAGCATATTATCAAAAAGAAAATGGAGCATTTATCCGGTGGCAGCGCTGATGATCATGGGCGCCGTGATGATCCCGTTTGGAATGCCTGTATATAATATGAACAGGTATATCAGCAACGTATATCCATATGAAAAGAAAAAGACGGAAGACGGCAAATACGCGGTGAAGTTTGAAGAATACTACAGCACTGATCTGTGGAAAACTGTTATGCAGGAACTCAAAACCGTATACGATAGCCTGCCGGCAGAAGTCAAAAATACCAGCCTGCTATGGGGCAAGCATTACAGGCAGGCCGGGGCTATCAGCCTGTTCAGAGAGGAATATGGCTTACCAGCGGCATTCTCCTACCATGGCAGCTTTTACAGTTGGGCTCCTTCGGGACAAATGCCGCAGACGGTCGTTGCATTGAGCAATAAGCTCAATGGTTTTTTTGAACTATACTTTACTGACGTAAAAAAAGTAAAAGCCCTTTACAATCCCTATTCGTACAAAGACGAAGAGTCTTATCAATACATTTATATCTGTCAAAACCCCAAACAGGACTTTGAGCAGATGAAGGAATTGTTCAGGCACAGAATATTTGAATAAAAAATCCCGGGATCGAGCAGGTTATAATGCCGGAGCAGAGTTGCACTGGTCATACTGCTAAATAAAGATTATCTTTTTTTAAATAGAAACATACCGCCTACATAATTAAGGCTGTTAATTCATCTGAGTTATCTTTGGTAATCATTTTTGGGAGTCGTTGGTTATTAATTCCAGATTCGCCCCATATATCTAAAAACCATTGGGCAACTTTAATATCTGCGAAAAAGCCTTCCCAAAAGAGAAGGCCCTTTATAAAAGATCATTGATTATTCAACTCAGCCGTTTTGCCTCCTCTTCCTTTTTGATTGAAGGCCTTCATCCTGATAATGCCTTTTTCGCTTACCGGACCTGTATAGAGTTTGCTCTTGGCATCTGGTTCTTTACCATTGACAGTATAACGAAGCTCAAACCCCGGCAACTGAATATTTGCTTTGACCACACCATTTTCGGCGATCAGTCCGGGTGTGGGTATGCGATATGCAAAACCGCCGGCTAAATAATCAAGTTTGGGCAATTCCCGTTTGCCTACACGATTCACAAACTGCGACCAGTCTTTCCAGTAGGCAGTTCCAGCCATTGGCTCAGTCTCGGCTGCCCAGGCGGGATCAGCACTCCAGGCGCGCTCGGCCAGCCCCAGCAGTTTGGGCAGCAGCATATATTCCATCATCTGCGGATTCACAAGGGTTTCGCTCCAGAGCAATCCCTGCATACCGGTGATATGTTGTTTGCCATAATCTGTGAGCCGTTCTTTATGTTCGAAAAAAGAAGCGGGCAGGTGCTGATTGAATTTATCCCTGCGGGCATTGCGATAATAATCGTAGGGAATGAACTGCCAGGGCTTATCCAGATCGATAAAGCCACCCCAGTAATAACCGGGCTCGTCGAAGTTCTTGTAATAACACATATCAAAATACACATTGCTCACAGGTGACAGTACGATTTCGTAACCGGCATTGGCAAGACGGTAAGCCAGGTCTTCGGCACCCCAGCCCAGCATATTGTTCCATACATCGAGCTGAAAGAAACCGTTTGCGAAATCAGGATTGGGGATATAATGCGGCCGGCCATCGAGTCTGGTCTTGCGCATACCTGCCTCCTCCCACCCATAGGTCTGCAATCCTCTTTCCCGGAGCAGCTGCTTTACTTTTCCATAATAATAGTACCAGAGATCTTCTGTTGAGTGAAGCGTGGGGTCTTTGGCAATAAGCTCCTGTGCAATGGGCGATTTTTCCCAAACACCCGCCGGAAGTTCGTCACCGCCAACATGTATCATTGTAAAAGGAACGCCGGCTTCCTGGTACATGGCAATGAAATCATCAAGCACACGACCCAGAAAACGATATACAGATGGAAGGGCCACATTCATGGCATTATCACGCCACCCCTGCACCGAGCGGTATACCGACCGGTCGTTGGGGTCATGCAGCATATATTCTTCAGCCGCGTCTTTCTTTCCCTCCTTTATCAGCCTTTCATAACGTGCTTTCATGCTCACTACGGCAGCACGGGCATGACCGGGTGTTTCGATCTCAGGTACGACACGGATATGCCTGTCGGCGGCATAGCGAAGTATTTCAATAAAATCGGATTTGGAATAATGACCGGTGCCGGCAGAATTGTTATCCGGTCCGGAACCAAAACTGGGTATAAGCTGTTTACTCTCATCGACCGGGAAGCCCCGGCGGGCACCGATATCCGTAAGTTCGGGCAGCGAAGGCATTTCAATACGCCATCCCTCATCCTCACTGAAATGAAAGTGGAACACGTTGAGTTTGTACAATGCCATCAGGTCGAGCACACGCAATACCTGCTGTTTGGAGTGAAAATTCCTGCCCACATCGAGCATGAAGGCCCTGAACCCAAAGCGGGGCGCATCTTTTACATTCACAACCGGGATAGTAACGGAGGGTTGTTTACCGGCAAAGGCCTGGGCCGGCAACAACGAGCGGATAGACTGGATACCATAAAAAGCCCCGATAGCGTCGCCTGCTTTTATCTGAATACTGTTGCTGGTCATGACTATCTCATATGCTTCGGAAGGCAGGTCTGTCTTAGAAAGCAGGATACGCTGCGCATTATCCGAAACACCTGTTGAAACGGGTATCTTTTTTCCAAGCACCTGTTCCAGTTCGGCAGACAGATATCCGGCTTCCTTACTGAAAGCAGCATCAGTGAAAATATGGGTAATGTTGCTGAGAACAAGACTGCCTCCTTGTTCCCTGTAGTAAGAAGGTGTGGGAAAGATCCGGGTGAGTCCGTCGGCAGGCAGATCTTCGATCCGGCTATTCTGCTGATAAAGATCGGCAGGAGTTGTAAACCCGTATTTGTCTGCAGGCGCCCGTTGAATTTGTTTCAGCTGCGTGGCCGGAATGATACGATAATCTTTCACCGTATATCCTTTCTCCGGTTGCTGGTCGAGTACCCAGAACAGGCCCTGCGGAGCATCGGTATAATTGATCACCCAGTCGCTGGCCACGAAAGGAATGCGCAGGGATTGACCGGTTTTGAGGCCGGCAAAACCCGCAGCCGGACTAAGCTTGAAAAGATCACCATTGATATTTTCAATGACCACACCACCTCCTACCGATTCCGGGCGGATGGCGCGGGCGAGATTGAAATAAAGTGACCATCCTTTTGCCGGAAGATCAGCTTTGCCCGTATTGGTAAATGTAAATGCACTCTGAAATCCCGAACTGCCCTGGTAATGATTCTCAATAATCTCCCATTCCACTTTTATTTGTTGTATGAAAGGGCTATTGTTCTTCTTTTGAGCGATGGATGACAGGCTGATGATACATAAAACAAAGGCAGAATACACAATACGACGCATGACCGTTAGAAGGTTTGTTGGGTTTGGAAAATGGCAGCGACACAAATCCCGGGCAGGATTGTACCCTATACATTATATAATTATAGTTTGACTAAAATACGCTATCCTTTATCAACAGGGTGATATGGCTTCGGTTTGCCGAACTAAGATCCGGCAAAGAGCAGCCAGGAAGGCATATCTGTATACAGTAGTGCTTTCTTTGCTTTTGTAACATACGATCAGGGAATATTCCCTGATTTAAACAATGTTTTCGCCCCGAGACTCTTTTCTGCAGGGAATCCCGGCTATTCCCTGCTTCCGGCTATTCCCGGTGAAATCTGTTAAAAAATAAAAAAAAACAGGCTAATATTTTAAACGTACGTTTTTTATCGTACCTTGGCTGTATGAAAAATTCCAAAAAGGAAAATCAGCCTGCTGTCACCCCCACCAAATCTGAGATGGATGTATTGCAGGTATTATGGACCCTGGGGCCTTCTACCGTGCGCACGGTGCATGATACCCTGAATGCGCAAAAGGAAGCCGTTCAATATACCACCACCCTCAAACTCATGCAGGTGATGACAGAAAAAGGAATGCTGCAACGGGATGAATCGAGTATGAAACATGTGTACTCTCCCCTGCTGGATGAAGAAAAGACCAAGGGCCTGGTACTGGGCAGGTTTGTAGACTCCATGTATAACGGATCGGTCAGCAACCTGGTAATGGCGCTGCTCGATAATGAAAAGACCTCTGCCCGCGAGCTGCAGGTATTAAAAGAACTCGCCAAAAAACTTTCTGATCAAAAATAAACAGAGAAGGTATGGTATTGCTTTTTTCTGATAACCTGTTGCGTTCCCTGAGCTGGACATTCGTTCATTCCCTGTGGATGGGCTTATTGCTGACGATTGCCGGAGCATTGATCATGCTGGCAACAAAACGGTCGGCCCCTTCCCTGCGTTACGGGCTGCTATGCGCCAGCTTTTTTATATTCCTGGTGTCGGTGGCTATCGCATTTGTACTGGCCTGGAACGACTACGGTATACAATCCGGATATATCGCTTCAAAAGAAATATCCGGATACAGATCGCAAACACTGATACAACAACTGCTGACCCGCATCGATACGCTGCTCACTGAATATAAAACCTGGATCATTTCGATCTGGTTCATCATTTTCCTGGCAAGGGCCGTAAAAATGACCAACGATCTGCTGCAGGTTCGCCGGCTACGAAATTCGTTTACTGTCGCTCCATTGACTGAATGGCAATACCGGTTTGAACAGTTGTGCCGCCAGTTGAATATAGCAGCTCCTGCCCGTCTCCTGGAATCTGCGCTTGTAAAAGTGCCGCTGGTGATCGGCCACCTCAAACCGGTAGTGCTGGTACCGGTGGGAATGTTAAGTAATCTTCCTGCGGCTGAGGTAGAAGCGGTGCTGCTGCATGAGCTGGCACATATCCGCCGCAACGATTATTTTATAAACCTGGTACAGCGCCTGGCAGAAATGATCTTTTTCTTTAACCCCGGCTTTTTATGGATCTCTTCGTTGCTGCGCTCAGAAAGAGAAAGCTGCTGCGACGATATGGTGATCATTCATACCAATGATAAAGAGCGATATGTAAATGCCCTTATCCGTTTTCGCGAGCATATTATGCAGCAGGATTCGGCTTATGCCATGGGTTTCCCCGGCCAGGGCAAAAGCCTTTTTCAACGGATCTTCCGAATCGTATACAGCAAAAACCGGAGCCTTTCGGCATTTGAAGGAGCATTTGCAGTAATGAGCATCATAGTCTGCACCGCTTTGCTGACCCAGCGTATGGAAAAACCAGCTATCGTTGCCAGCCAATCATTTGCTGCCGTAACCGCAAATAAGGATACCGTTTCTTCGTTCATGGCTGCAGAACAGCAATCGGTAAAAGAAACTAACACAACAACCATCCGTTCTGTAGCTCATCTGCCAAAGAAAGCAGTTGTAACTACCCATCGCAATGATCCGGCCCCTGTTGAAACTGTCGAAACTCCGGCGGAAAAAAATATAGATATCCCCCGTAGTTATAGCTATTCCCTGGCAACAGGCGAAAACACCATCGACAGGCAACGACAGGAAGCAGAGCAACAAAGAAAAATTGCCGAGAAACAACGCGAAGAGGCTGATGAATTTCGCAAACACGCGGCTATTGCACGTGCAGAAGCGGAAAAACAACGTGAACAGGCCGAAAAACAACGCCTGCAGGCGGAGAAGCAGCGCGAAGAAGCGGATAAGATGAGGCAGGAAGCCGAAGTACAACGCAAAAAAGCGGAAGAATTCCGTGCTCAGGCCGAAATACAGCGAAAAGATGCCGAACTGTTCCGGATACAGGCAGAAAAAGACCGCCTGCAGGCAGAACACCGCCGCATGGAAAATGCCAAACTAACCAGTAAATAAACGAGGAATAACCTTCAAGTATATCAATGCTCAATAGCAGAATAACAGGAAGCGCACCTGTCATTCCTTAACGTTCCGTAATCATTCAACTATTGTAATAGGCAAAAATTCGTCTGCAGGACGTACAGGCATTTTTTTGCCCAAACATTCACCTCAAATAAAAGTAAAATGAAAAACAAACTCTTATTCGCTTCTTTTATGATGTCTGCCGTGGCCTTTGCTGTCACGCCGGCATCAGCACAAAAAACAGAGCCTTCCACAGAGATCAGATCGGTGTACACCAACAACGATGAAACAACACTCAATTTTTCGCGCGACGGTCACCAGTACAGGATCAAAATGACCGGCAACCGGATTACAGAACTGTATCGCGATGATGTGAAAGTTGCACCGGAAGATTATAACAAATACGACTCGATGATCAAAGAGGTGCTGGCGGAAGTGGAAAAACAGCGCGAGGAAGCCAACAAGATGAGGCAGGAAGCAGAAGTGCAGCGCAAGAAAGCAGAAGAATTCCGTGCACAGGCAGAAGTACAGCGAAAAGACGCCGAGAAGCAGCGTGAAGAAGCGGAAGTACAACGCAAGCAGGCCGATGTATTCCGGGCAGAGGCTGAAAAGCAACGCGGCCAGGCAGAGAAACAACGCCTGGAAGCAGAAAAACAGCGTAGTGAAGCGGACAAAATGAGACTGGAAGCAGAGCAACAACGCAAAAAGGCGGAAGAATTCCGTGCACAGGCCGAAGTACAGCGAAAAGATGCAGAGAAGCAACGTGAAGAAGCGGAGAAACAACGAAAGATAGCAGAGAAAAACAGGGAGATGATGGAGAAAATGCTGGATGAAATTGTCAGCGAAAAAATCGTAGACAACCGCGACAACTTAAAAACTGTCGAGCTCGATGAGAAGGAATTTGTGGTCAATGGCGTCAAACAAACCGATAAGCTGCACGCTCAGTTTAAAGAAAAATACCTGAAAGGAACGCGGATCCGGTATGAGCGTAATGATTCTTTCAGAAGAATCTCCATGGATTGATTGATTATTTATACGGCTATGAAAAACAGCCCCGGCTTCCTGCCGGGGCTTTATATTGAATCAGGTTTCTTCCAATTTGTTTACAGATCAGGGATATTTGCCGGGACATCGTATCAAAAGGACCCGGCTGGCTACAACAGCAATCCCCTCAGACAACTTATCGTTTCTCTTCATTTATCCTTAGCCCATTTGCAAGTATCTGTTGGACAACTTGGCGAAGCAAAGGTTGGAAATGTAGGACACCGATGTATTGTAGGATGATGATTGGTACAATGCCATCCCTTTCCTCCATTGTCACTCAGCAGTTTCTCTTGCCCGAGATCAATGGAAAACTGCTGCAACGATCCGTCTGTTTTGAATTTAAAAATGGAGCTAACAGCGGAATCAGCAGATGACGACAGTTGCATAAGAGAAGCGAATTCAATAAGATTATCTTTAAATTTTGCAGAATCGTATACAAGCCGGCCGATCAGTGTTCCTCCGCTGCTTACAAGTAACCCATTACCTGACCGCGTTAATGTAACGAGACCCACTGAGTCTCCTTTTTTACCAGACCCCATTGCAACAAGCGAATTGCTGCGCAGGAACTAGGGTATCGTAGTACTCTTTGATTCCTCCGTATGTGCAGAGAACAGTCCCAGTGCGCCATTCGAGAAATTGTTTGGCGGATTGTTGGGTGTGGTACCTCCACCAGGGCCACTGTCACCCATCAGCGCCAGTGTAGTGTAAAACAACCCTGTTTTTTTATCGACACATTGCATTTTAATACCGATCAGATCACCTGACTTCAACTCGAGGTCATCATCATTTACCTCCAGGCGGGAGGTATTGACCACCCCATTTTTCACCTCATCATTCTGCACAAAATACTGATTGATGAGCCTGCCATTTACCGATAATACAAACCGGTAAATATTACCCTTCGCAACAGGATCTCTGTATACCGGTATCAGATTATATTCCGTTTCGCCGGTAAAAACTATCTCCTCTACTTTAATGGAATCGAACGGTACCCACGCGGGCATGGTGCTTTGCGCCGTGTAGGTCTGGTTTTCGGCTGTTACGGTCAGTGTATAAGTCCTGCCCTCTACTCCACTCAGCGTACTGGTATGGTATATTCCATTCCCCTGCGCAAGCAGGGTTTCACTGTTTCCGGCATCATCGCTGATGACAACCACTGCATCGTTAATAGCAGGATAACTCCCCGTTTCGGACAGGGCAACCGATTTTGAAACCCGTACAACATAAGGGCCGGCCTGGTTGGTGATATTGCCTTCAATGATGATCCGCGATTGATTACTTTTATATTTCAACTCTACCCTTTTTTCACAACCTGCTGTCAGCAAGGTTATGAACAACATGATAAGAATGTTCTTCATGGCTGTTTTCTTTAAAATTTGAAATTGTAGGTCACACTGGGTATCCACCGGAAGAGTGATGTCTGAATGGCGTCGATTTTCTCCGGGTCGGATTTGTTTTCGCGAAATGTCATGCTGAAGGGGTTCTGGCGGCCGTACACGTTGTACAAACCAAAACTCCACGAGCTTTGAAATCGTCGCCGGGGCGGTCTTTCATAGGTAGCACTGATATCCAGCCGATGGGTGGCTGGCATCCGGTCGGCATTACGGTTGCCATACTGGTACATGACCACACCATTCAATACATATTTGCCGGTAGGAAATGTGACGGCATTACCAGTGGCATAGATGAATGTGCCGGATAATGTCCACCGGGGTGAAAGGGTATAAATACCGACTATCGACAAATCGTGGGTACGATCATGTTTGGCATTATACCATTGACTGTTGTTGATCCCGGCAATTTTCCGTTCTGTTTTGGAAAGTGTGTACCCCACCCATCCGGTAAGTCTTCCCTTTTTCTTTTTCAGCAGGATCTCCAGCCCATATGCCCGGCCTTTCCCAAAAAGCAATTCACTTTCTATATCGGGTACGGTGTTTATGTCTGCACCATCGCGGTAGTCTATCTGGTGTTTCATTAGTTTATAATAGGCTTCCGTATTCAGCTCAAAGGCATTGTCGTTAAAATTTTTGCTGAAGCCAATACTTACCTGGTCGGCCACCTCCGGTTTTATGTTGTAGCTGTTGCCTATCCACTGATCGGTGGGACTGCCCCCGGTGGAATTGCTCATCAGGTGCAGGCTCTGCGTATTGCGTGCATAGCCCGCTTTCACACTCGAGGTGTTATTCAAGCGGTAGGTTGCCGAGAATCGCGGCTCCAGGTTATAGTAAGTTTTACCGATTTTCCCTTTCTTCAGATCAATAGATTGCTGGAGTTGATTGTCACGGTAAATATTATAGACATCCCCTCCCAGCAGGTTGTAAAAGGAAAACCGAAGTCCATAGTCAATATTGAGCTTATCGGATGCCCGGTAGGAATTACTGACATACACGGCATTTTCCAGCCCCTTACGGCTCTTTTTATCATTCACAATATCCGTTCCGTCAGCCTTCGTAGGAGTGATCGTGTGATGTATCACATTAAATCCAAAACGCATGGTATTGCTGGAACTGGCATACAGTGTAAAATCCTGCTTCAGGTTCAGGTCCCGGATATTGGAATTGAAATTTGTCTCACTCCCACCGCTTTTGAATCCTACGTTAAAATCATAATTGCTGTAGATAAAAGAGGTATTGGAAAACAGTTTACTGTTCAGAACACTATTCCATCTTAATGTGGCAGTAGAGTTTCCCCATTTGCTGCCGAAAGCCTGCGACACACCCAGCACGTCCTTGCCAAAATAGCCGGAGAAAAACAGCCTGTTTTTGCTATTGATGGCCAGGTTGGCCTTCGCATTCAGGTCATAGAAATACAGTTTGACATCTTTCATATCGGATGAAAGACCCGCAAAAAGATCGGCATAGGTCCGTCGCGCCGAGACGATAAACGAGGACTTCTCCTGCTGAATAGGCCCCTCAACCGTCAGCCGGCTGCTGATCAGTCCAATGCCTCCGCTGACCTGGTAATTTTTATTATTGCCTTCCTTCATTTTTACATCCAGTACAGATGACAAACGCCCACCAAACTGAGCGGGACTATTTCCCTTGATAATGGTGGCATCCTTGATGGCATCGCTGTTAAACGTGCTGAAAACACCCAACAGATGCGAAGCGTTATATACCGGTGCCTCATCGAGCAGGATCAGGTTTTGATCGGTAGCTCCTCCCCGCACAGAAAAACCATTACTTCCCTCTCCGTTCGATTTAATACCTGGCATCAGCTGGATGGTTTTTACCAGGTCCTTTTCTCCAAATACAACCGGGATCTTTGCAGCCGTTTTCATATTCAGCACTTCTGTACCCATCGCCGCTTTGGTGAGATTGTCATTCTGCTTGCGCGAGGTCACAATCACCTCTTTCAAATTACCCTCATCGGCCAGGTTGATACTGACGCTTACATTTGAATCCAGTGCAACCGGTATGAGCTCCTGTTTATATCCTACATAAGAAACCCGCAGGGTGTAGCTGCCCTTCGGAAGTGACAGGGAGTAAAAACCATATTCATTGGTGGTCACTCCTACACCGGGTTTTTCCACCACTACTACATTTACGCCTATAAGCGTTTCTCCTGAAGACTTTTGTTTTACGGTTCCGCTTATCGTGTATTTCGATTGCGCTGCCAACAGCATGGTGCTGAATGAAAAGAAAAGAGTTATGATCACCGTTCTGTACATGCTAAAGAAGATTAGATGTTAGAGTATGCCGGTTTATACCGGCAAATAGTATTGCAGTACAAATGTGGAATCAAAAAATACCCTGCAGAAATAATTGAGAAGAAGTAAAGGAGTTAAGCGAAGAATGCAGGTAAACGGTTTCGATGATCAGCAAAATGGTTACTCCGGGCAACAGTTTCAGGAAGTATACCGGCTAAAAAACTCTTCAGCATAGGTTTTTCCGATAGGGAATTCCTGATCGCCCATGTAAATGGTCATTCCCCGCACTGCTTCGATCTTTCCAAATGGCAGGATATAACTCCGGTGTACTCTTATAAAGTCGGGAGAATTCAGCTTTTCCAGGATATCTTTCATGGTCATCCGTGCCACTACCGTTTTTCGGTCCCTGATATAAATTTTAAGATAATCAGCCAGTCCTTCTATATACAGGATATCGGATAAAGGGATCTTTACGAGGCTGAAATCGGCCCGGATAAAGATATTCTTATCCACCTGCTGATCCTTTTTGTTGATGTAGTCGAGGTATTCCTGTGCTTTGGTAATAGCCTGTGTAAACCGTTTCTGATTGATGGGTTTGAGTAAATAATCAATGGCATTTAATTCATAGCTCGCAGCCGCATATTCGCTGAAGGCCGTGGTGAAGATCACCATCGTGTTTTGCTGCAATGACTTTACCAGGCTAATGCCCGTCATGGCAGGCATTTTTATATCGCAAAAGAGGAGGTCTGTGGGATATTTGCGCAAGTGCTTTACTGCTTCGCTGGGCTGGGTGAATGTTTTCTGCAGGTTGACAAGGCCGCTTTTGGCACAAAGCGATTCGATCACTGTAAGTGCCAGCGGCTCATCGTCTATAGCTATCGCGTTGATCATTGCAGGTTGATATATAAAGAAACAAAAAATTCCTTTTCATTATCGCTGATCACCAGCAAATGGTTGGACGGATAAATCAGGTTTAGCCGGTGTTTGGTGTTTTCGATGCCCAACCCGCTACGCTCGGAAATATCCTGCTGCACATTTACCTTATTGTTCACTACCCGCAACTGCAGCTCATGTTGATTCATCGTGATTTCGATCCGGATACGGCTTTTCTGCTCAGAATTTACGCCATGCTTAAAGGCATTTTCAATAAAAGGGATCAGCAGCATCGGAGCGATCCGTACGTCAGGAATATTTTCCAGGGGGGTATATTCCAGCTTTACCCCCCTGTCAAGACGTATTTGCTGCAACTCAATAAAGTTGCTGATATAATTTATTTCATCTTCCAGCCAGACAAAATCCTGCTGAATATCTTTCATAGTATAACGCATCATCTCCGATAACTTATCGACCATATCGGCCGCTTTGGGAGAGGTATCAATGGCTGTAGCATAAATATTGTTCAGCGTATTAAACAGGAAATGCGGGTTGATCTGCGACTTGAGGGAAGCAATCTGTGCCGATAACTTTTCGCTTTCCGTCTGCTTGAGCCGGTTATAAACGGTCCATAAGATAGACGATACAATAGACAACAGCCATAAAGAAATAGCATTGATGATGATCACCGGAATGATCTTTTCAATGGTTGGGTTTGTTTTAGCTAAAACTTCGGGGTTGAAATCGGAAAAGAAAAAAATAAGCCCCGACAGCAGAATCACGGTCGCTATTGCCAGGACTAAAAATGAAAAATAGATCCAGTACTTTTTTGCCAGGAGGTACCGGGGGATGAGGAAAAGATAGTTGAAGTAAAAGGTGGAAATCAGGACGGCACTCAGCAAAAGGCAATGAAAAAGATACTTTATATCCGATGCCGGGTCCAGTGAATTAAAGACCTGGTCGGTCGAAATATAGGGAATGACCAGCAGCAATACCCAAACCAGGACATGTGTGGCGATGGTAAACCGTTTTACTTTCATAATTACCCCAAATGGTTGACAAACCAAAGGTATGCCGGTTAAACACCCAAAAAATTGAGAAAAAGGAAGATAGTTTGGCGATGAATGTGCCTGCTTTCAGTATGCGCTAGTTGCCGGGAAAACAGTATCCCCGTTCAATTTCCGGAAATATTTTATTTTAGGAGTATCACCTTAAACCTTAACCACCATGAACAGGTATGAATTCGAAAGCAAACGCGATGGCCGGAAACTCCTCAGGCAGTCGCTGGCGGGGCTATTACTCACCGCAGGCGTTTTTGGCGTTGCATATGGAGCGGATCATATTTTCCACGACCACAGGCCGCCAGTGACCAGGGAAGCACACATTCAGGAACCTGGCTTCAACGCAGCTTCTTCCGTACATGTGATCGCTTCGCCGCAGGACCTCGATCCAGGTATAGACAGCCTGGAAATACCTTTATATATCCGGGAAATCGAAGAAAAGTTTTTGATAAAATATAAGGTCGACGGCAATACTGTAACGATTCTGGGTGGCAGGTTGTCTGTGCCAACAACAAATACACCAAAGAAGAGCAAATAACAGGGCTTAAGATAACCAGCATATTTCTGTAAGAGTATAACGGAAATATCTTCTAATAAGCTCTCCGCTATACTCGTACAGAAGCATGATTATGACCGTAAGAAAATGCTTTTATGGCTATTATCATGCATAAACCGCCTCAATTTATTAAGCAATTATTCAATACATTTGTTTTTGCCAACGACTAACCCATCTTGAGCCATCCTTTTTTTCGCCGCCTCTTATCCGCAGCCCTGCTGCGTTTATCCGTAGCAGTGATATTGTTGCTGGTCCCGTCGTGTTTATTCTCACAGGAGCGCCTCTTTACCAACCAGCAGCATTTTGATGTGGAAAATGGATTACCCCAGAGCTATATCACAGGCATTATACAGGATGCCGATGGATTTATATGGCTAAGCACCTTCGATGGATTTTCCCGATACGACGGAAGGGTATTCAGGACATTCCGCTACTCGCCCAAAAATCCGACAGGCCTTACCGCCAGTACATTGCTGGGTCTGGGAAAACTGGCAAACAATATCGTTACGATCTACTACAGCCCCACGCAAGCCGACGAATTTGACCTCCGGACCTTTAAAACAACTCCCAATACTATCCGCAACCAGCTGACCGAAATACCGGGTATCCGCTGGCAATCGTATCGGTTTGGTTACGATCGTCCTAACTGGTTTTTTGTCGAAAATGATAATAAAGGGATCGGATGGTTCAATGGCAATACGGGAAATATCCACCATGCCAGCAGGGTCAATGGCTTGCTGCATACCGATACAATAAGTGCTATCACACAATCATCGGAAGGACGGATATATGTAGTGAGTGAAAACGGGGTTGATGTAAGCGATACAGCACAAACAAAATTTGAGTGGCATGGGTTTAACACACAGCTGAAACAGCGGTGGACAACAGTCGATAATGATCCGTTTGGAGAAAAATTTTCCATCGTTAGCTCCCCCGGCAACAAGATAGTCATGCTGGAGAATGACAAACTGACCCTGCTCGACATCAATAATAAAAGTACCCGCATTATTACCCTTCCACCGCCAAGAGCCGGCGCAATAATGGGGCACAATAATTTACATGTTGACTCCCGTGGCCTTGTTTACTTTGAATATTATGGGCGCATCTATCGCATTACCGAAAAAGGCGAATTGAAATTGCTTTGGGAACACAGCGGTGCGCCCAGCCGTATCAGTGCCTTTTTTATCGACAGATCTGAAGTATTGTGGCTAAGCTTAAACGCGCAGGGGCTGCTTAAAATAGACTTAGAGGCGCTTCATTTCGAATCGTACAAATACCGCAGCAATTTTATTGGCGAAATGACCATGTGGATAGGTGGTGATAAGTCGATGTTGCCCACACTATGGGATTATCCCGATGCGAGCTATTACTTCCGCCAGGCAATAGACAGCAAAAACAATTTTTACACCTGCAACAGCTGGTATCAGCCCTCCGGCATGTTTAAATTTACTGCACAGGGATTTCAGCGCTTTCCGCATGTACCTGACAATAAAATATTCTATGCCGTTGTCAGCAGGGAGAATGGCGAAATATGGGCATTTGATCATTCTGAAGCAGTCTGGTATAAATGGAAAGATTTCAATGCCGTGCCTGAAAAACTACAGACCGATTCGGTCAGCTACGCCGATGTAGAACTGGCCGATGCCCGTGAGATCGGTGGATATATCTGGATGACCACTTATCTGCATGGCCTGTTTCAGTTTGACGGAAAAAAAATAGTAGCCAAATATGCAGGCCCTGTTGGCAATAACACCGTCCCCAAAACGCTTACGGAAATCTGCGTAGACCCGGTTGACAAAAACAGGTTTTGGATCGGCTCCCGTGGTGGTGGTTTATTATTATGGGATGTCAACAAGGGGTTGCAGCGCATTTATACTACAGAAGATGGCTTGCCCAACAATACCATCTATTGCATACTGCCCGATAAAAAAGGAAGAATATGGTGCAGCACCAACAGGGGCATCTTCCGGATGGACCCTGCTACCGGGCATATTATCGCTTTTGAAAAGACCGATGGCCTGCAAAGCAATGAATTTAACCGGGCCCACAAATTTGTGCTACCAGATGGGCGTCTCGTATTCGGGGGACTGGATGGGTATACCGTTTTTAACCCCGATGATTTTGACTCAGACAACAAAACACGCCAGGTTCCTGTATTACTGACCGGGCTCCAGGTCAACAATGAACCGCAGGATATCAATATAGCCAATAGCCTTATCAAAGAATCGCTGAGCACTTTATCAGCTATCGAGCTGCCCTATGATAAAAACTATTTACGCTTTGAATTTGCCGCTTTATTATATAACCAGCCGCAAAGAACGAGATACCGCTATCAACTGGCAGGCGCCGATAAAGGGTGGATAGAAAACAATTATTCCAATGTTGCCGCCTATTCAGCACTACCACCCGGCAACTATACTTTTCGCATCAATGCTACGGGCGACAATGGTCTGTGGAGTAGTAGCATCAAAGAAATAAGGGTCATTATTCATCCTCCTTTCTGGGCTACCTGGTGGGCCTGGCTGGTGTATGCACTGATCGTGGGAGCCCTGGTACGATGGTATTTTGTTTTCCGGGAAAGACGATTAAAAATTCAACAGAACCTGGCTTTTGAGAAAAGAGAAGCTATCCGTTTAAGAGAAGTAGATGAATTGAAAGACCGTTTCTTCAGCAATATCACGCACGAGTTCAGAACGCCGTTGACCCTTATCATAACACCGCTCGAAAAACTGGCTGAAGACAATTCCCTTTCTTCTGTAGCCATCAGCAACGTAAAAACAGCGCAAAGAAATTCAAAACAATTACTTCGCCTTATCAATGAATTTCTTGATTTCTCCAAACTGAATGACGGCCGGTTAAAGCTAAAGCCAGCAGCAGGTGAACTGGCTGTTTTTACGGCAGATTGTGTAAGCTCCTTTGAAATAGCCGCCAAAGAAAAAAATATCGCGTTGAGCTTTACTGCCAGCGGTGTAGACGGCTATTATTTGTTTGATGAAGAAAAGTGGGAAAAGATTGTACTCAATCTGCTGAGTAATGCCTTGAAATTTACACCCGCCAATGGCAGGGTGTCCGTCAGCCTGTCGGCCGATGGAGAGGAGCTGATTCAACTGGCCATAACAGACAGTGGGCCGGGCATACCGGCGGAGCTACAGCAAAAGGTATTCACCCGTTTTTACCAGGTAGATGATTCTGCTATCCGCAATTATGGCGGTACGGGCATCGGGTTATCGTTGGTAAAAGAGTTAACGGAGCTGATGCAGGGAACTATCCGGCTGTATAGCCGGCCCGCTACCAATACAAGTTTTGTTGTCAGTGTGCCGATGAAAAAGGTGGACCACGCCCCTGCTATGGCATCTGCGGAAACAATCACCCACGAAAAACAACTGGCAGCAGTAGCCGACTCCGACGCTCCTCTGCTATTGATCGCAGAAGATAATGACGAGTTGCGCTCGTTCCTGGTAGAACGTATGCGCAAATATTACCGCGTGCTGGAAGCCGCTGATGGCTTAAAGGCCTGGGATCTTATCTTACAGGAGATGCCGGATGTGGTGATCAGCGATGTAATGATGCCCGGCCAGGATGGGTTTGACCTGTGCAAAAGCTGCAAGACGGATAAAAGGACGGCGCATATCGGCTTCATTCTGCTTACCTCCAAAGCAGCCCATGAGGCCCGCTTAAAGGGATTAGGTACCGGCGCAGACGATTATATCACCAAACCTTTCAACCTCCAGGAACTGGAGCTCCGGGCCGCCAACCTGCTTCAACTGCAGCAAAAGCAAAGGGCATGGCTGCAGGCACAACTCAATCATAATGCCCCGGCCGACCCCCTGCCGGAAGTAACCGATCCTTTCCTGCTGCAACTGTATGGGGAGATGGATGCCAAACTGGAAGACCCCGAACTGGGGGTAGACTACCTGTGCAAGGCAATGGCCATGAGCCGCAGCACCCTCAACCGCAAATTAAAATCGCTCCTCAATACGTCCACGAATGACCTTATCAGGCAATACCGGTTGCAGAAAGCTGCCAGCCTGATCTCGGGTGGTCTCGACATCGCTTCGGCAGCTTACCAGGTCGGTTTCAGCAGCCCCTCCTATTTTAGCCAGTGCTTTAAAGAAAAGTATGGCGTCACCCCATCTGACTGGGTTTTAAGCCAGCATTGATCCAAAATTGATAGTCTTTGAACCGATTGTTACAGTGCCCTGGCCGGGTGGTGCAGTAGTTTTATACGCAGTACAAAACACTCGTTATCAACCTTTAAACCACAGCAATATGAAACGTTCCATCAAAACCAACGCTGCCGCCCTTTTACTTAGCCTGGGTATATACACTCTTTCTTTTGCCCAGGGTGTGGGGGCTGTCAACCCTGCGCAGGCAGAAACCATTTCACTCAATGCCGGCGGCAACAATGCTGACGAAAACAACGCGAAGGCCAGTTTCTCCACCCTGTTCCCCAATGCCACCCAACAAAAATGGACCAGTTCTGAGGGCAATAGTTTTGTCTCCTTCTTAAATAATGGCCGCAAAGCCACCGCAAGTTTTACGACAAAAGGAAAAATGACTTATGTCATTACCGACTGCAGCATGAACGACTTGCCGGCTGCTTTCAGCAAAAACATTAAAAACGATTATGCGACCTACCAGCTGTTTCATGCCATCGAAATAAAAGCACATGGTGAAACCGCTTACCAGGCAGTGCTGGAAAATGCCGCAGGATTTGTGACGCTTAAGTTTACAGCAGATGGCGTGGAAGAAATACAACAGGTAAAAAAATAGGATTATAGCCCCATAAACCACAACTGCCGGCTCCGGCCCGTGAAAGACCGGGCTGGGGTCGCAGTTATTAAAGGCCCATGAAGCCCGGTTTGAAAGGATTGAAATATCGGAAAAAAGAGGATGATCCTATCCGGCACTCAGTTTTTTGAGCGCTGTTGCCGATACAGGGAAGAAAAGATAACCAGTGGCGCGCCGATGGCCAGTATCAGGATGGCCATGCCTTTTATCATGGCTACCGGCTCCATTTTAGACGCCGGCACCCTGCTCATCGGTAATACGACCAGGTTCATAACGACCCAGATCAGCAATCCATATCCAATTGCTGTGAGGACCTTGTGCCGTAACAAAAAACCACTCTTTGCAAAGAGGAAAAAGAAGACGGTCGTAAAAACGAGTGCAACGAGATAATGAAACAGCAGACCCCAGAGTGCCATACCCGAACCTCCCGCAAACGCCTCTGTTCCGAAATAACCACTGGCAATGTATTGCAGCACACGCGTGGGTGTCACGCCATTACTGATCCATGCGTTCAGAAAGGCCAGCAGAATATCCAGGCTGCCGGCAACCAGTGTGGTGATCAGGATTGAATTGGTGCGTGTGCGAAACATGCAATGAATATACGGAATTGCGGAGGCCCCCGGTCAGGTTATGCCTTATACAATGTCAGGCGGCATTGTCATGAATGCTCCTGATAGCATTGATAGCAGTCTTTTTTGTATTTATTTCCTCTTCCAAATCAAAATCATCCTGCAGACCCAGCCAAAACTTTGCAGAGTTTCCAAAATACTTACTTAATCTCAAAGCTGTATCAGCGGTAATTCTTCGATTTCCCTTAAGAATCTCAGAAACCCTCGTTTGGGGAATACCAATATCCCTGGCCAGCCTGTAGGCAGAAATACCAAAAGCTGTCAGAAACTCTTCCTGCAAAATTTCTCCCGGGTGTATGTTTTTTAACTTTGCCATTATCGCTTTCTTAATGATAATCGATGATTTTAACGTCCGATGCATTACCGGTTGACCATTTAAAAATAACCCGCCATTGATCATTGATCCGAATGCTGTGAAAAGCTCTCCAGTTGCCACTCAATTTCTCCAACCTGTTGACAGGAGGTACCCGCAAATCATGCAGATCAATCGCATTATTCAGCATTCTCAATTTTCTTCTTCCGATTTCCTGAATCTGATTCGGGAGTTTTTTGCTCCTCTCACCCTGCCAAATAAGCTCCGTTTCTTTATCGCCAAAGGAAACAATCATACTCCCGTATTACGTTACTAACGCCAAAGGTAAGTATTTTATAGATTCCCCGAAAATAACATCTCCTGCCTGGTTATCATTCACAATCAGCCTTTTGCCCGGAACTGGTTCATCTTTTCGTCATTCAGCAAGATGCCAGAGGTCAATAAAAGTCTTTTTACAATGCTTCGATGAGTTTCACCTTCACCAATTACGTCCTGCCCAAAGCCTTGTTGGTGTAAAAAAATTCTGGCCAGCCATCCGCACTGTTACATTCGTGCTGTGAATCATTTCATTCATTATTGAACGCCGTACATTATGCACAAATACCTGATACTGGTCGGTTTTTTTATTGTTTTATCGGCTACTGCAAATGCGCAGGCCGACACAAACAGTATTTATATCGGCGACAGACCCGTTGTACTCAGCCCGGAAAATACGCAGTCTCTTTACACCCTGGGAAAGATCTGGGGTTTTGTGAAATACTTTCACCCCGCGATCACGCAGGAGAAAAAAGACTGGGATACTGAATTGATCAATTTCCTGCCTGGCTATCTGAGTGCCGGATCGCAGCAGGACCGCAATGACTCGCTGTTGAACTGGATTGACCGGCTGGGCAATATTCCGCCGGTGCAGGCGCCGGACTATGGATTGCTGGAAGCACCGAAACTCATGCCGGATTTTAGCTGGATATCGGAAAAAGAGCTTGGCCCGGCGCTGACAAAAAAGTTGCAGACAGTGCTGGCCCATCGGCAGCAGGGAGATCAGCGGTATATCAAATTTCTTCGTACAGAAGGATTGAATATCCCCGTTTTCCAGAACGAAAAAAGGTTTCCTGCTGCCGAGTGGAGCAAACCGGAGGTGAGGCTACTGGGGTTATTCCGGTTTTGGAACGCCATGGAATACTGGTATCCGTATAAATACAATCTGCCCGTGTCGTGGAACAGGATATTGCTTAATGGCATAGATGAATTTCTGCGGGCCGATTCTCCCGAAGCGTATAACCTGGCCATCATGCGACTGGTTACCGCTTTACACGATGGTCATGGATTTGTGACGTCGGCTGTAGCCAATAATATGATGGGGCATTATTATCTGCCTGTCCGTTTCAAATACGCACAGGGGCAGGTAATCATTGCTTCGGTCAGTAAAGACAGTGTGGCCACAGCAGCCGGGCTCGCCGTGGGAGATATTGTGGAATCGATCGATGGCCGTTCGATAAAAGAAATACTGGAAGAAAAATTGCTCATTACCCCCGGGTCTACCAGAGCATACCAGTTATATGCTATCTGCATTAACCTCAATCGTAGCACGTCACCCACTACCGCATTAGGCATAAGAAAAAAGAAAAAAAGACTCGTGATCAGCGTCCCCAATGAATTGAATAAGGGCCGGGTTGATCAGTATGTGCCTGCTTTTAGTCACCAGCGGGATTCATCGCTCAGTATGCTGGATAAGGGTATTGCCTATCTCAATATGGGTAAACTCACGATGAATGAAGACAGCGCCCGCCTGGTGCAATTGCTGGAAAGAAGTTCAGCACTGATAATAGATGCCCGGCAAAATGCAATAGAGGATCCGAAAAGGCCAAACGTAATCGGGCTGCTGGAAGAATGGATTTGTGAGGGTAAACAGCCTTACGTATTTTCAACCGGCCAGCCGGAGTATGCCGGTGCATTTTTGCTGGCGAAGGATAGTGCACCGCCCTTCAAACCACACCCGGCCAGGTACAACAAACCGGTAGTAATCCTGATCAATGAGGAGGCGATCAGCGTGGGAGAGTTTATGTCGATGCTATTCGGCCAGGCACCAGGTGCCATATTGATGGGAAGTGCCACGGCCGGAGCCGATGGCCCCTCCTCCTACTTCCAGCTTCCCGGTGATGTATATGCCGGTTTCACGGGTACGGGCATATACTGGAAAGACGGAAGTGAAACGCAGCGGGTAGGCATCCGGCCAACTGTGGAAGTCTTACCTACCATTAAAGGCTTCCGGCAAAACCGGGATGAATTGGTGGAAAAAGCAGTCCGGTATTTGATAAAGAAAATGAAATGAAGAAATTACTGAATAAACTCCATCCTGTATTGCGGCATCTCTTATTGTGGTTGCTGCCCTATGGTATCATTTGCATACTGCAGCTATCGCAGGCCGATGCCAATGAGTACAACTGGTTTACCCAGGTTACGGGATCATTCCTGGTAATGGCAGGTATCTCTTACGGCAATATTTACCTGTGCCGGCGATTCTTCTTTTCACAAAAAAGAACCTACCTCTTTGCCGCCACCCTTATGTATTGCGTATACATCCTGGCGGTTTATGTGTTTCTCTATCCCGTGGAAGACACTACACTCACCGGCCGGCAGTCTACCCTTTTCACCACCCTGTTTTTTTATACTGTCTTTTTCCTGCTGATTTTTCTTATTTCATTTGTGTTCTGGCTGGCAACGGCTGCGTATCGCAAAGACCGGGAGCTGGCGGCAGCAAAACTACAGGTGCAGGAGTTTAAGAACGATCAGCTCGATGCAGAGAATAAATTTCTGCAATCGCAGATCAATCCACACTTTCTTTATAACACACTCAATTTCTTTTATGCCGAAGCCCTTGACCTTTCCCCCCGCCTGGCCGACAGCATACTGCTGCTTTCTGACTCGATGCGTTATGCACTGGAGATTAAGGAAAATGCAAAAGGAATGACCTTACTCGAAAATGAGCTGACCCATATCAATAATCTCATCCGGATCAACCAGTACCGGTTTCATGACCAGTTACAGATCCAGTTCCTTATTTCGGGCGATATCAAATCGGTCTGTATTGCTCCGCTGGTCCTGATTACTTTCGTAGAAAATGCTTTTAAACACGGTGAACTACAAAATCCGCGTGACCCGCTGGTCATCTCGCTGCAGATAGCAACCGCCGAACAGCAGATCATTTTTTCTACCAGTAACCGGATCAAAAAAGGGTCCAAAGACATTTCAACGGGTATTGGAATTGAAAATGCGAGGCGAAGGCTTCAGCATCTGTATAACAATCAGCATAAGCTGGAAATTGCCTGTGATGATGAGTATTATAACGTTTCACTAGCTTTACCTTTATATAAAGATTTCACCCTTTGATAAATCCCGCCGAAATAAAATGTGTGGCCATCGACGATGAACAATCGGCAATCAAGGTACTCCGGCACCTGGCCTCACAAGTGCCTTACCTCAAGTTCGTCGGAGGGTATATTTCTCCTGTAGAGGGATTGACGATGGCCCGGACCCTTGAGGCAGATATCGTATTCCTCGATATACAGATGCCGGAGATCAATGGGCTCGATCTGCTGAAGCATTTACCCGCACGCTGCAGCGTAATCCTTACCACAGCTTACAGCCAGTATGCGATCGATGGATTTAATCTCGATGTTACGGACTATCTTCTCAAGCCCATTTCATTTCCACGTTTTTTGAAAGCAGTGGAGAAGGCAAAAGATCAACTCCTGCGTACAGCTCCTGTAACAGCCGTTGAAACACAGCCGGATTTCTTGCTGGTAAAAGGGGATGCAAAAGGAAAATTTATTAAAATCGATTACCGGGATATCGACTTTATCGAAGGCCGGAAAAATTATGTGGCCATTATCTGCGGTAAGCAGTCGATACTTACGCTGATCACTATAAAGGAACTGGAAGAAAAGTTACCCGCCGACCGGTTTGTACGGATCCATAAATCCTGCATCGTTTCCATCGACAAAATCGACTCTATCGAAGGCAATCTGGTGCGACTGAAGTCGAAAACTCCGTCTGACCTGGTGATTGGCAATACCTACCGGGAAAGTTTTTTTGAGCGGATGAATGGAAAGAGAAAGTGATCCGGTACTTAATAACTGAAACAGTTGACAACGATATAAAAAAAGGAGATCACAAAAATCGGCTTCTCCCTGAAGAAACTGAGGGCGAATAACACAGCAATGTTAGCTAAATATATTTTTACAAGCATACGGTGAGTACATATTCGTACTTTGATACCGCGTTGATTTTATTTACCGTATAAACCCTGTATCTCATTCCTCCCCTGTTTTATAGTATTGATTAGATCAAAACAAAATGCCACCCATAGTCTGGGTATCTAAAATTTTAATATAAATTAGAGTTCATTCCCTTAGCGTTTTCTGTCCGCACCGCTACGTTATTCATTTTAAACCTTAGCCAATGAAATATTTGCTCAACGGAAATGTATCCGTCCGGCTCATTGCCGATTCGAGCATTGTGTTACCTCTACTTTATTTTGATTGCCTTCATAAGCTGAGGCCCTTTCAGATATCTTCCGACAAAGAATATCCAGTTTTATTTTCATAAATATTAATACTGTAATGAATCAGCAATTATCAACCTTTGCCCGATTTAGAAAAAAAGCAACTGAATACTTACTGCCTTTTATCCTTGGTTTGGCTATTGTACTGTTAATTCTTTACTATGTATTCAAATTTATTTTTAGCGATTTCTTTTCCGCTCACTCCGGCAGCTTTAAAGAGCTTTTTAGTATTGCTTTAGCTATACTAAGCAGTGGAATTTTTCTGGCGGTACTAAAGTGGTTTCAATTCATGGGTTTCTTCAGAGAAGAACTACACTCAATAATTCAATCCAGCCAGTTCAATAACCAACTGCAGGACACATTTAATGACGTCATGTATTCCGAAGAGTTTCTTGCAGAGAGAAAAGACATTGAAGCAATATGGAAACGCGTTACCAGATGCTATTTTAAAAGTGAATTCACGAGTGACATCAGTGATAAAATAAATAAAAAACTGAGCAATATCTTTTATCACAATAACAAGATTAGCCATTTCATGAGAAACAATATTATTTCGATGAATATCACATTAGATGATACCGGTTTTCTGACAATAGAAGAAACATGTGAATACAAAATTATGCGCCCAAGAGAAGACGAATTTACTTTCGACTTCTGTTACTATATCGAAAGAATCGATGAAACAGATATACGATCAAAAATTGAAATCATAAGCTTTTCGCTGGACGGTCAATTGCAGGATACTAAAAACGCAATAGAAAAAAAGACTGACGGCAATTTTGTTCAGGAAAAATATACTACCACAATAAAGGGAAAAAGGGAATACGACATTGTAATCAAGGCAAAGCTATGTTACAACATTAATCGCGACAATATGTATTCCTGTTTCAACGAGAGAGTTGTAGAATATACCAGAGTAGAAGTTACATTCACTCAAAATTTGCTGATTTACTTCATTCCAATTGGAAATGAACCATTTACAGATTTAACCCAGGAGCCTCAGAAATTTATAAAGGTTTTTAACGACATTTTATTACCAGAAAAAGGCTTTCGGCTTATTTTTACACCAAATAACATAATACCATGAAAGCAACTATTAGAATAGACAATGGCGGGTCGATTAAAGGCTAGTCGCTTCTGCAAATAATTTCGGATGAGCCCAATTTGGGCTCATCTTGCATTTAAATAGCCCCTCATTGTTTCCCTGAAACCTTCCTAATTATTAGTTCCCCTGCCGTTTTTGCGTACCCGTTTTTAATGACTTCCGCCATCTGCTCTGCTACCCAGGCCGCATTTTCGGCATAAGACCCTGTAATGACCCTTCCGTTGGCCTCTATCAATTGTACGCCGTTCTCTTTCTCCTCCGGAGAAACAGGTAATACCACCGTAGCGCCTCTTTGCTTCAATCCGTCCTCCCAATCTACCGGCAGCCATTTGGCCGAGATGGTTTTGGGAAAACAGGTGATCCGTTTTCCTTTCACCAGGTAAATGCCATCGTTTAGCCGGATGTTCAGTAAAGAAACCGGACCATGCCCTGCTGCGCCTATCACCCCGCCATTTTCATAAATAGCAGCAGCAATTTTTGCGATACTATCGTTATTTACTACATCATAAAACTGGCCGCCGCCACCGGGGTAAAATATGCCGGCATAGTCGGCCGGGTTTATTTCGCCAGGAGTAAGTGAGTGCCCTATTTTCTTCTTAAAATAGTCACTTTCTTCGATGCGTGCCAGGCTACTATCCCTTTTTCCACGGTGATACACCGCCGCCTTACCTCCTTTGGGCGTGAGTACGTCTATCTCAATACCCAGGCGTTGCCAGACAGCCACGGGATACGCGATCTCCATTAAAAAAGTGCCATTGGCATCGCCCTGCAGGCTGTCGATATTTGTCGATACGATTAGTATTTTCCTGCCCTGCGCGTGTATATCGGATACTAAACAGGCTCCAATCATCACCAGAAAGGCGATGAACACCTGCTGAACATTTTTTTTCATACTAAAGGCTTATTTATGGATGTTGCTGCGTAAAGCTATTGGCAGTTTCGGATCAGAATAGGATGATTAAGTAAGCAGCAGCATTCGCTTAGTAAAGAGTATTTCTTGATTTGCCGGTGGAATCCGGTATCGCGCAAATTGCTTTTTCGAGAAAAACGAGGGTCAACCATCCCGATTTATAACAGCTTAACAATAATTTCTTCACTTTTATGATGAAGCAGCCTGAGTAGTCGAACCTGAGTACTGTCCTGTCACCATTGCTATATTGTTGCCGACATCGGGCTATCAGCCAGGTAATTCTCACGGCCCTATAAGAAGTCAAAACCCCTTTGTACCTTGGACTCCCTAAACAAATGCCTTTCCTATGGTTTCTTCTCTTGCCAGTTTCACCGGACAATACACTCCCGAGCTTTTAAACCAGGGGCGCTTGTTATTCGAGGGCGGCCATATCGCAGCATCCTCCACGCAGGACAAAACCTACAATATGACCGTGGCAGACGGTGTAAAGAAGCGGCAGGTAATGGTCCGGATAGAGTCCCCACTGGTAACCGATATCTTCTGTACCTGCGGGCCTAAAATATGTGCGCATGTGATCGCCGTTTTCTTTCAACTGCAGCAGGAGCTGAACGTGCAGCCGGAAGCATTTGACCCCGCCATACTTGGAAGTATTACAAAACCTGATCCTGACAAACAACCCAAAGTAAACCAACAGGTGGCAAAAGCTATTGCCCGAAAAACCAAGCCTAAAATTGCCCCGGCCAACAATGCACAAAACGTACAGGGCAAATTCAGCGCAACCCGCCTGGAGGCAAAAGCTGTAAGTAACCTTTCCGGCCCTGACTTCAACCCCATCTTCAATGGCGCAGATGATTTGCTCGAAGAAGCCTGGGCCGAATATGAAGAGCAGAACTTTGAACCGGTTTTCGCCATCGCAAAAGCGGTACTGACTGGCATCCTTCGCCTGGGCTATCTGGGTGGTAATGGACAAATGTGCTGTGATGAAGCGGCAGAGTTGATAAAGGAACTCTACAACAACCAAGATGTGCCCCTGGATCTGAAAGAAAATATATTTACCTGGGCACTCAAAGCCTCACAAAAGGAATTGTATGAGTACTATGATACAGATCTGATTGCAGCCGTGGGCACGCATCCACAGACAGCCCAGCATGGCCAGATCGTCCTTCAGTTCATCCAGGACAAATCGGCAACAGAGATGTTATCGAAAACCGAAACAGATATCGTATTCCGGCTGTTGACCGAATCTGGTAAACATAAAGCGGCAGAAGAGTGGAAATATCGTTATGCGATCCATTACCGGGTTGAATTGATAACGGCTGCCCTTGAGCGCAAAGACTATACCGAAGCAAAAGCGCTGGCTACAGCAGGTATACCCGGGCGCGACCAGGACGCCTGCAGCCAATTTCTTTACGAAATAGCCGTTGCTCAAAACGATCCCGTGGCCTTGCGCAATTATCATACAGAACAACTGATAAAAACAGCAGACCTCCATCATTACGAACGTATCCGCCACTATACGACAGACGACGAATGGCCGGAAGTTCAGCATACTCTCTTCGGGGTGTTATCTCAAAATAATTGTACCACCACCCTGCACAAGATATTACTCCAGGAAAAAATGGCAGAACGGCTACTGACCCATGTAACCGACCATCCCCGCTTTGAATTACTGATTGATGCGGCACCGGTACTGGAGGATTCTTACCAGCAGGAGCTACTGGCCTTGTTGCATCGTGAACTCGAATACGAAGCCCGCCTGAGTCTCCAGCGCGACCGGGCAAAATTGTACGCCGACAAGATAAAGTCAATCCGCAATGTGAAGGGCGGCAAAGCCATGGTCAGCCAGTTCCTGACTAAACTATTCGAAACTCATCCCGGCTGGAAAGTCCTGCGTTCGGAGGTTGAAAAGTTTATGTAGTAATACAAAGGAAAAATGAATGAAGCTAAAACCAATATGTTTGGTATAATTTAGTTGTCAAGCAGATCGATGAATCGATCAACCTTTTCTCCTTCAGTTACCATTATGTTTTTGTCATGGTCAAAGAATGGCTCTAATTGCCAGTCCTCGCTGCCTGCAAATCCTATTCGTGAATAAAAGTCAAGGAACTGCCAAAGATTTTTTCCAAGCACTTTTCCATGCATTGTATCGCCTTCATGTGAAAAATAGAGAACTTCTGATGGACTATTACCCACAACAATAATATCTCCATTTGGCACATCAATTAGTGGCAGCTTATTTTGCCATAATTTTTCAGTTATTTCTATGGCGTCTGCATCGTTAAACTCTGGATCTAAAGATGTCTTTACCCATTCTTTAAAATTGTCATACTGCTCAGAGAGAGTGTTCAGGCTCCAATAAATTTCACCAGAAAAATTTTGCCTGAATTCCTGAGACAGCGTCTCGTCGAACTGATAGCTAAAACTAAGGTGTTTTGCGAAAGTGAATAATTCTTTCAAATCGATTGGAATAGTTTGTCCAATTTGTTTTTCAACAGCTTGGATATCTTCCATAGTTGCAGGTCTCTCAATATACAAAGGACCAGTGATTTTCCAATTCTTCCGGATTGCGATTTTGCTTATCCAATTTATTTTGTCGAGGACTTGTTTGTATGTTTCCTGGTGCGTCATTTTGATGGCAGATAATACATAAATATACGCTATAAAGAAAAGAGGCTATTAAAAAATTCCCTTGGTTTTCAAACAGTTAATACTATCTGTTTTGCCTTGCCGTTACTATTCTATAGCAATCAAGTCACTATCGTTGAACAGCTTGCAGAAGTCAAGTTTTATGAAGTATTTTGTAGTCTAAATTGGCGAAATTCCGCTCTCGAGATAATACTGATGTTCTTTACTGTCTTTGTCGATGTAAAAAAACAATCCTGTCACCTGCGGGTCACCAACAGTTATAAAATACCATTGCTCTTGTTGAAACTTTAGAGGGCAAATTGGATGCTTACCAAACTTGTTAAGCCACCAAAGCTTATTTATTGTGTCTAACGATTGTCGTGATAACCCATTATGAATGTACCTCACTTTAATGGTATCTTCGTCCCATGAATATTTGCCTGGCTTATTGAATTCTATTTTGCTTGGCGGGTTTGGCGGTTTGCTTGTAGGGTGAAGGATATTGCAAGAAGTCGCATATAGTACTGTATATTTTATCGGGTATCCATTGTTTCCGATTGAGTCAGCTTGAATTTTCTCAATTGTAACTCCGTTAATAAAGTCTCGGTTTGTGGAAATGTAATCCTTGGTTACCATTACCTTTGATGGAGCCAAAGCATTGAAAGGAGATTTAAGGAAATAAAGTCCGCTAATAACAGTTAATGCTATTATCAAACTAATTTTGATAATCATTTTAGATTCCCTTGTCATAGGAGAGTCAGCATATTACATACAACACATAAATATAGGCTATAAGGACAAGCTAATAATAGAAAAGCGGTATTGACATTTTTTCAATGATGTAGTAAATCCAAAAAGGGCTGATCAAAAATGACCACCCTTTCGTGGAGTTGAGTCGCCTTTAAAAGAATCTCTAATTACATTTATTCCCTTTCCGCCAATATGACATCCCAGATAAAGCGCTAGTTGATCAGTTTTTTACATCGGTGGGGTTATATGAGCATTTTTTTTGAGCCTAGGTGAAATAGGTTCATTAGTCTTCGGGAAATACAGCAAAAGGAGTTTTTGGTCTGCACTATTCATAATAAGATAATAATCAACCGTGAAAACACCTATTGACAGAACCGTGAAAAAACGTTTTCTTTATTAAAGCGAAGGTTCTAATTTGTTTTAGGATCGCACAGTGGACTGGCATGACTAATCTGTCCTTCATCTAAACTTACCTCTTACTCCCTTACCAATTTCTTGAAACGTATCCTTGATCACGGCAGGAGAAAACGTTAACCATTAAAATCACTATTATGTCGAAGGATAATAGCCAACCCGTGCGTACCGTCGCGAATACAGACCCGGACGATACAGAAGCATCGGAGCTTCACAAAAAATTACTCGAGGTCAACAAGAAAAAGAATGTTATTAAACAAGTGAAGGAAAATCCGGGAAAGCAACCTGAGTTTCTTAACGTCATCCGTAATGAAACGAATCTGCTTCAACCCAAAGTACTGCTTGAAGCTGCTACCATGGACAAGAAGCTGGAGAATGCGACAGCTGGCGCCTTTGGTACTGCCATGCTGGAAGTCGTCTTTGGCGATGATGACCGGCAGATCGTGACCAACATCATGGAAAGCCCCTGGCGGAAGATTACTGCACTTCGCATACTGGCGAGTGATGGCCGATCCTTTGCCGGCACGGGATGGTTTATCAGCCCCACTGTTCTGATCACCGCAGGCCATTGCGTATATATGCCGAAGGCCGGTGGCTGGGCTCAAAAGATAGAAGTTATTCCTGCGCTGAATGGATCAAAGAAGCCTTTTGGCAGTACTACCGCCACCAGGTTCGATACCAATGAAGAATGGATCCGGAAAGGCAATACGCTTTACGACTACGGCGCCATATTCCTGGAGAAGGCGATCTCTGACAAGATCGGTAGCTTTGACTTCGGCGCAGCACCCGATTCTTATTTTTCTGATTTTGAGGTCTCCATCTCCGGTTACCCGACCGATCGCAGTGATGGCTCTCAGCAATATTATCACACGCGGAAAGTAGCCAGCGCATTCCCCCAACAGATCTTTTACGAAATCGACACCTTCGGCGGACAAAGCGGCGGACCTATCTGGATTTCGCCAGATAACAATACCCGCATCGCCATCGGTATCCACACAAACGGGAATATCTCCTCCAACTGGGGAACCCGGATCACCCCAGAACTATTTCAAAACTTTAAACACTGGAAAGAAAAAGGCTATGGCAAAAAGTAAAATCATCACCGACTTCAACGGGATGTTCGAAGCAGGTTCAGACAATGGAGATGAGATTCGCGCACATGACAACGCGGACGGCGTTTCATCACCTGTTGTTGCAACAAGCGGTAATAAAGTCTATGAAGGACACGGTCGTATCGAAAATGGCAGATTTATTTTTACCACACTCGGTGGCGGAGAGTTTGATGTAGAAATGTCTTTCGATGCTTTCGCTGACCGTAGACTGCGCATTCTGGGCAGACAGGAAGGTGCTGTCATAAAAGACGCGAAGATCTCCGTGATGACTGAAGGGGGTGGCACGTCCACCCGTACAGAAAGTGTAACACTGATCGATGAAAATTTAAAAGCTATCGTGCCTGTCGTGGAAAAGTTCCGAAACGAATTTTCCGTTAATGGATTACTAACCGTAAGACCCAGCTACGAATATTCCGCAGGCGAGGTCACTTCAACACCGGCGATATTATGCGTGCTGGAAGTGGGGATTACTGATGAGGAAAAAGCCAGGATTCCATCCAGGTATAAAGATTACCCTGTAGAAACCGTTATCGCTTCACCAAGAGACTATGTTTTGTACAAAGAGGATATAACGGAGTCGAAAGCATTGCTTGAATACGATGCATTTAAACCTACGATCATTGAATCGTTATCGGGAGATTCCTTCACAGAGTCAACAGAAATGATGGAGACCGGAGAACTGCGAACCGGCTATGCCCGCCCTGATCATATATCACTGGATGCCATAGAAGGACCGGCCAAACTTTTATGCCATGTCAGCCCTGAAGCCGGATGGGCCAATCTCAGCGCTTTTCTTGAAAGCACAAAGGAACATCTGCAGGTTGCGATGTACGATTTCTCAGCCCCGCATCTTTCAGAAAAACTAAAAGATATCCTTACCGCCGGTTGCAGCCTGAAGATGGTCTACGATGCCGCGAAAGCATCAGGTGTTGGCACAGGAAGCAAGAAATTTGACAAGACGGAAGAATTTATTATCAAACAACTGCAGAAAGCAGCCGAAAAAGATAAGCTGGAATTAATGCCCGCGTGGAAAGGCGTTGAAGGAATTTGTTATAAATCTTATCACATAAAAGTAGCAGTGCAGGATAAAAAACGATTCTGGTTATCGAGTGGGAACTGGCAAACTTCCAACCAGCCGAATGAAACTTTTGCTGACGCTCCAAATGATACTGTCAATTATAACCGTGAATGGAATATCATTGTGCAGAGTCCAAAAATCGCGAAAGTATTTCATGACTTTATAGATTACGATTATAAGGTCAGTGGAATAAAACCGGAAACCGAGGAATTTGAGTTCCTGCAATTTCCCGAGTTTTTCTGGGAAGCCGGGCGTCGCCCCGGAAGAGAACTGACTTTATTCAAAGAAAAAGAATTCAACTTTAAGGCATCCAACCCTGTAAATATTCAGCCCATTCTTACCCCTGATAATTATATCGAGCATGTGCTGAAACTGATCCGTGATGCAAGGAAAAGCCTTCTTTTTCAGAACCAGTATATCACGATCGCTGCCAACTCCACCGATGCCTATAAAGAGATGCTGAAAGCGCTACAAAAGGTAACAAAGAACAGAAATATAGATTGCCGTATAATCCTGCGTAAACCTTTCAGCCTGGCTGATAAGCGAACGATGATGGACAACCTGCAAGCCTTTAAGTTTGATACGAAGAAAGTAAAGTTCATGGACAACACGCATACAAAAGGCATTATCGTCGATGGTGAAACCATTCTTCTCGGCAGTCACAACTGGTCTGCACCTGGAGTTGAATTTAATCGTGATGCCAGCCTTATCATTTATAACAAGGAAGTCGCTGAATATTACCAGGAGATATTTGAACATGACTGGGAGAAACGAACGATCAATTCACGCGAAGAAGCATCTGAAGAAACTGCTGTCATTCCCAAAGTATTAATGGGGACGTTTGTTACCCCATCAAGCAAGCTTACTCCGTTCGACTGGGGCGAGTACATTGATTAACTATCAAAATATAGCATGAATAAAGTCACCATCATTGTCAATAAATCCTGGGAAGCGGATCCTGTTATCCATGCCATAACCTCCATGAAGATCAAGCCGGCCGGCTTCCCATTTCCTGTGGAGCTAAACATTCCCCGGCCATCACCGTTAAGCTCTATGAGTGCGCCGAAGCAAATCGGATACCGGGCTTTGTTTGAGATCCGGGATCCTAAAACTTCGGACGTATTGCTAAGTGCAACAATATGGTGCATCGAAGATCTGATGCATGCTGACAAACATGGTTCGAGTAGTGAAGAAAAAGCACTTTGCTTAGCCGAACTATACGAGAAGGAAAAAGGAAGCGATCTTGTCATAGCGGTCGGCACTGCCGGCTTCAATGACCGTTATACCTCAATGAACGGATCGGTTGTTATTGGGGCTGAGTTTGTCACCTTTGATGCAATACCGGATAATCGCGAAAGTGAATTCAAGCACGAATTACTGGGCCGCTATCTGCCGTCAAATCTTCCCGAAGTCCTGCAAAAGAATTTATTTGCAATATTTAAGGATTCGTTCAAAGACATTGTTTCTTCCAAACTTCTCCCGGTGCCAAACCAACCGGCTGAGCGTTGCAAGGTGATGGCCGCATCCAACTATGTTGCATTGAGTAATGTAAACATTACCAACTATAACGATTATGCCTGGGCAGATGAAGCAGGATTGAAGCATTATGAGCAGTTGGAAGTCCGAAGCCCCGTCGGATCGATTGAAACAACCCATGGTGTTATTCGTATCTGTTCAACCATTCCCACCATTTTTGTTTCTGCCATTTCGGATCGCCTGGGATATTTTGCATCGGAAATAACGCCCGGGCAGAATTATGTTTCATCCTTTAATGCAGGTATACTCCTATCTTACCTGATTCCTGAATTGGTTAACGTGTAAATAAATGCTGAATGAGTACGAAATTTGACGAGCAAACCGGGATCGACCTGCTAAAAAAAATCAGTTTAATTCTATCTGGCTTTTTAGAGCGCTCTGAATCTGAAAACGCTCATTCCGGTATCAAACAGAAGATCATCGACATCTACTCCGATGATGCGGAGCTAAAAGCTGAATGTGAGAAAATGCTCCAACGCTTCAGCAATGAAGACGCACTTTGGAATGCTCTTCGTTCACAATTGACCAAAGACGGACTATTCAACGATAACATCCGCGCCCGGATCTCCATTGAAGACCTGATGAATTTCATCATTATGGAATTTGCACGACCTGTTTATGCAGTTATTAATAACTCCATCATCTTCGACGACAATTCCGATTTCCGCAGCCATATCTGGATCGATCGGATTGAAGCACACCGCTACGGTATCGAAAACAACCTGCCATCGGTCGGCAAGATTTATGTTCAGCATCATGACCGCAAGAGCTGGGTCGGGACAGGATGGTTTATCGACGATGATATCATTGTCACGAACAGGCACGTGGTACGCGAGTTCGTAAATATCGATTCAGGAGAGTTTTTAACCGGAGTGAGCGCCTCCAGGATGACCGCACATATCGATATGATCCAGCAGGAGAGGTCGACAGAACAACAAATATTTGAGATTGAAGAAGTAATATATGCCAGCCAGGACGAAATGCCTGACCTTGCCTTTCTTCGCGTTGGTCAATCTTCCCGGCATGCATTCCCGCGGAAAATCAATCTGGAATTATTTCAAGAGCCGCAGCCAGGAGATCATGTCGTCACCATCGGTTATCCCGGTTGGCCCGAATCCGGTATTTATGATGAGATCACGGACCGGATATTTCGCCGTGTTTATGGAAAAAAACGGATCTCCCCGGGAAAAATATCCGCCTGCACACAGGATGTTTTATACCATAACTGCTCAACCCTGGGCGGCTATTCAGGTGCCGTTGTGATGAACCTGCAAAGTCATCAGGCTGTTGGATTGCATTTCGGAGGCTGGCCATTCAAAAGTAATTATGCGGTGCCGATTGCAGTGGTGAAGAAGGTTTATGATAGCGTTACACGAAAGCGTCAATAACAGATCTTACCAGGAGTCGGCATAGATAGATGCGATTGTCAGATCAACTCTTAACTTCTACATATGACCGCACACCGCAGGCGTGAACTATTGAACGGAGTATCTTCCTGTGGTATAAAGTCAAGTGCCCCTCAAAAAGAAGAAATCATTTCAGTATGACTGGTACCGCGGTCGGTGGTCTGCGGTCTTTCATAAAACAAAAAAAGAGGACAACATACACTAAGTGCATTCTGTCCTCTCCTGTGGAGCTGAGGGGATTCGAACCCCTGTCCAAACATATTCTTCAAAAGCTTTCTACATGCTTATTTCATTATTGCTTGTCGGCAATAAACCGGAAATGAACAAACCAATTTATTACTTAGCTGGATGGTCTTAAGCTACTGTCACAGCCTTCAGCAGCAGCATCCTGTTTTGTTTTTGAGTCGGCGGCGGGGCGTGGTAACAGAACAACCGGCCCGGCGGCCCAAATGACTAACTAATCACTGATTAGGCAGCCATGGCATACTGAGTATTGCCATTTAATGTTTGAATATTCAGATTTACGTGCTAATTATCCAACGCACGGCATGCTTACACCTTCAAAGATCTATGCTGTCAAAACCGGTACAGCCCCGTATTTCAATTTGAAAATTTGATGGTTTGAAGATTTGATGATAGAGGATAGTAAACGGTTGTATACCATATAATCAGCACATCTTCAAATCATCAAATTTTCAAATCACCTTCCCCAGCCGAACCAATCATTCCCATTGGCATACAACATCAGACCCAGCAACAATATCATGCCAACGATCTGTGCGTATTCCAGGAATTTTTCATTAGGCTTGCGGCCGCTGATCATTTCATAGAGCGTGAACATCACATGGCCACCATCCAGTGCCGGGATCGGCAACAGGTTCATAAAGGCCAGGATGATCGACAAAAAGGCGGTGATATTCCAGAAGGCTTCCCAACTCCATTCGGTCGGGAACACAGAACCGATCGCCTTAAAACCACCCACCCCTTTGTATGCTTCCGTTTTGGGATTCAGGATCAGCTTGAACTGATCTATATAATACTGCAGCTGTTCGCCGGTCTTTACGACACCGGCCGGAAAAGCTGCAAAGAATCCATATTTACGAATTTCCGTTTTGAACTGTCCCAGTGCTTCATATTCCTTATCACTCATATACGGCACACCGACCTTTCCATTTTCATCTACCCCCGAGGTAATCTGCAACGTATCTGCCCCACGCAACACCGTCAGTACTGCCTGGCCATTCTTATGGCTTGCCAGCAGGGGAGCCATTTCATCATAGAACTGTACAGGCACAGAATCGATGGCAATGATACGGTCCTTATGCCTTAACCCGGCTTTATAAGACAGTAATGTGTCCAGCTTGTATTTTTTAGCGTACTCTCCCACTCCTGCCACAACCCGCTGATCGAGCAGATACCCCTTTTTGCGGCGGCTTTCTACCAGCATACCGATGAGCCGCTCGGGCAGTTCGATATGCATGGGTTTACCATCGCGGACCAGGTCAATATTTCTGCCCAGGATGATCTTGGCTGGCAGCTTTTCAAAATATTTTACCGTATCACCATTTACGGCTACGATATGATCGCCATTGCGCAGACCGATGTTGTACATCAGGCTGTCCTGGATCCAGATACCATTTGTGACAGAGGACATGGGCGTACGGCGTTCGCCCCAGATCATGAGCACAAATGCATAGACCACAAATGCCACCAGCACGTTCATGATGATACCCCCCAGCATAATGATCAGGCGCTGCCAGGCCGGCTTGCTCCTGAACTCATAGGGTTTGGCAGGCTGCTTCATCGCTTCCTTGTCCATACTCTCGTCGATCATACCGGAGATCTTCACATAACCGCCCAGGGGCAGCCAGCCAATACCATACACGGTATCGCCTACTTTCTTTTTCACCAGGGCAAACCAGGGATCAAAGAAGAGAAAGAACTTTTCTACGCGGCAGCCAAACCAGCGGGCGGTGATATAGTGTCCAAATTCATGCAGGATGATCAGGATCGACAAAGCCAGCAATAACTGTCCGGCCTGCACACCTGCACCAGCCCAATCTATTTTCAATAACAATGATGTCATTCGTTTCGTTTAATGGTCTCCCCAAAAGCCACTACCCGGGCCCGGGAAATCGCAAATATCTGCTAAAAGCCAGAAATATACGAAAGTGGGAAGTTAAAAGTTGAGTTATAAGTGGTCAGTGGTCGGTGACTCGTAATCGCCCCCTTTAAACTCTTTATACTCTTTATACCCTTTATACTTTTAAACCTTTATACCAGCCATTCACAACTTAATAATATCCGCTGCATAACTCCTCGCCTCGCCATCGCTTTCAAAATACTCTTCCAGTGTGGGCGTGGCGATGAAAGGTACTTTATGCATCACCTTTTCGATCACATCCGTCATATCCAGGAAATTGACCCGGTTGCGGAGAAAGGCGTAAACCGCTATTTCGTTGGCGGCATTCATGACAGCCGGCAGGTTGCCGCCTTTTTGCAGCGCCTGTATCGCCAGGCTCAGGTTGCGGAAGGTGCGCAGGTCCGGCTCTTCAAAAGTGAGCGTATTGTATTTGCGGAAATCAAACCGGGGGAAGTTGTTGGCCAGGCGCCGCGGAAAAGCCATGGCATACTGGATAGGCAGCTTCATATCCGGCAATCCCATCTGCGCCTTGATGCTGCCGTCTTCAAACTGTACCATGCTGTGAATGATACTTTGCGGGTGTATCACCACCTGTATCTGATCGGGCTTGAGGTTGAATAACCACTTGGCTTCGATCATCTCCAGGCCCTTATTCATCAGCGTAGCGCTGTCGATCGATATTTTGGCGCCCATATTCCAGTTGGGATGCTGCAGGGCATGCTCCCGCTTTACATTGACCAGGTAATTGGGTTTGCGCCCCAGGAAGGGGCCACCCGACGCGGTAAGCACGACCTTCTCAATCTTATTGCGCGTTTCGCCTACGAGACACTGAAAAATAGCGCTGTGCTCAGAATCTACGGGTATCACCGGTACGCGGTGATGCAGTGCTTCCTGCATCACGATATCACCGGCCACTACCAGCGTTTCCTTATTGGCTAGTGCCACGGGTTTGCCCGTCCGTATTGCCCGGAGTGTGGGACGCAGGCCTGCATATCCTACAATAGCCGCCAGCATCAGCTCATAACAATCCATGCCAGCCACTTCCTCCAGCGCAGAAACGCCGGCAAATACCTTGATATCCGTATCGGCGAGGGCATCCTTTACCTTGTGGTATTTTTTGTCGTCGCCAATAACAACGATGTTGGGATTGAACTGTCTCGCCTGCTGCACCAGCAAGGCATCGTTGCTCTGCGCAGTGAGTACCTCGGCCGTAAAACGGTCGGGGTTGGCAGCGATCACTTCCAGCGCCTGCGTACCGATAGAACCGGTGGAGCCAAAAATGGCTATCCGCCGCAAATGCCCATGTGGCGCACCTGCTGATTGATTGGATGTATGTTTTTCATTCATGGATTCCCGTCTGTTCGCTATAATAAATGAAAAGCAGTCTTAGTTTTCGGCCCAGCGCAGCAGCTCATCCGCAATCTTGCGGTCATTGCTGAGGCGGGGTACTTTATTTTGTCCGCCCAATTTACCGATTGATTTCATGTAATCGATAAAACCATTCTTCTTCACCGGTGTCAGCTTCAGCGGACGTAAAATATTACCGGTGATCAGGTCATCATAATATACGTTCTTATCACGCATATTTTCTTCCAGTTTACGTGCAAAACGCGGCAAATCCTGAGGCTGGTTTTCAAACTCCACAAACCATTCGTGATAGGATTTGCCTTCACCTTCGCTCACAAAAGGAGCTACGGTAAATTCGGTGACCCTGACATTTTCTTCGGCAGCCGTCTTGAGCATGCTATATTCCACTTCTTCACCGATCACATGCTCGCCGAAAGCAGAGATAAAATGTTTGGTGCGGCCGGTTACAACCAGCCGGTAAGGATTGGTAGAGACAAACTTTACGGTATCGCCAAGATTGTATCCCCAGAGGCCGGCATTGCTGTTAATGATCAATGCATAGTTCTCTCCCACTTTCACGTCTTTGAGCGAAAGACGGGTCGGATTTTCACTGAATATTTCACCAGCGGGCACAAACTCAAAGAAGATGCCACTATTGGTATTCAGCAGCAATCCTTCGGCTGCTTGTGAGTCCTGGAAAGCCATAAAGCCTTCGCTGGCGGGAAACAGCTCGATGGTATCTATTTTTTTGCCAATGCTCTCAAACAGTTTGGCTTTATAGGGCTCGAAGTTGACACCGCCCTGCACCATCACACTGAAATGGGGGAATATCTCGGAAACAGACCTGCCTTTACGACGAACGAGTTCATCAAAATACATCTGCATCCATGGCGGAATACCGCTGATGAGGGTCATGTCCTTACTGATGGTCTCGTCGACAATACGTCCGAGTTTTGTCTCCCAGTCTTCGATACAGTTGGTCTCGTATGTGGGCAACTGGTTGGTGCGCAGGTACCGGGGTACATGGTGATTTACAATGCCGCTGAGGCGGCCGGTAGGAATATCTCCCACCCGCTCCAGTACCGGCGAGCCCGACAGGAAGATCATTTTTCCATTGGCAAAAGCCGTATTGCCTGTTTCTGCCATATAGCAAAGCAGGGCATTGCGGGCCGTATCTATATGATTACCAATAGAATCCTTCGTAATAGGGATATACTTGGTACCGCTGGTGGTACCAGAGGTCTTGGCAAAGTAAATAGGCCGGCCTTTCCAGAGTACGTTATGACGCCCTTCCTTGATGAGGTCGATAAAGGGCCTCATTTGCTCATAATCCCGGATGCTGACAGCCTGGTTATACTCTTCATAACCGTTGACCTGGTCCAACCGGGACTGTTTTCCGAACTCTGTGTTACGCCCAACTTTGATGAGCTGCTTCAGGATTGCCTCCTGATCGGCCACAGCTGTGGCCATGCCTTTGCGGATACCTTTATATATATAAGAAGCAAATGGCTTTGCTAAAAACGATTTGATTTTCAAGTTCTAACGTTTTGATCCGTTGCGGAAAATGAAAAAAACTGGCTAATTTTGCAGCCCCTTCCACCCCCTTTCAGAGGGGGTCGGACAGGGCTGAATAACAAAGATAAAGCATGCCCCGGCATAAGCGGGTTATTTTAGCTTATATAAAACTTTGATTTCCCGTTTGCGGGTTGAAAAATTCCCCTTACCTTTGCATCCCTAATTTTAGATTATGATAGCTGTAATAAAAGTAGCCGGCCAACAGTTCAAAGTGGAAGAAAACCAGACTTTGTACGTACCCCACCTCGATGGTAAAGCGGGCGATAAAGTAGAACTGGAAGTACTGCTGGCAGACGCTGGTGGCAAACTGAGCGTAGGCACCGCCGTTAATGCAAAAGTTCAGGCAGAGATCCTGGATCATGTAAAAGGCGACACTGTGATTGCTTATAAGCAAAAACGCAGAAAAGGTTTTCACAAAAAGAAAGGTCACCGTACAGCTTATACCCAGATCAAAGTGACCAGCATCGCTTAATCATACGTATTAAGTGTTAAGTAATCAGTTTTAAGTATACCATTATAAAAATTCTATATCATGGCACATAAGAAAGGGGAAGGTAGCGTAAAGAACGGTCGCGACTCACAGAGCAAACGCCTTGGCGTTAAGATCTTCGGTGGTCAACCCGCAGTTGCCGGTAATATCATCGTTCGTCAACGCGGTACAGAATACCATCCTGGTAAAAATGTAGGCGTAGGTAAAGACTTTACCCTGTTCGCACTGAATGATGGTGTTGTTGAATTCCGCAAAGGAAGAAACAACAAAACCTTCGTTTCAATCAACATCGCTGAAGCGTAAGAATTGCCCGGTTTGCTTTTTTTTGTGGAAAAAAATTTGGGTAGTATAAAATAATTATTATTTTTACTACCGATAACCCATTTTACTAAACATTAAATTCACAAAAAATGGCAACAAAGAAAAAAGCCGCTAAAAAAGCAGCTCCCAAGAAAGCCGCTAAAAAAGCAGCTCCTAAAAAGAAAGCAGCAGCTAAGAAGAAAGCAGCTAAAAAGAAATAAGTTTCTTCTTCTTACAGAAACTAATAGAGCAAGTCCCGGTTCGTCCGGGACTTTTCTTTTATACCTCCCCTGCTGCATTTGCCTGTAAAAATCCCTTCATACCTTGCAGCCATGGATAATGCACTGATCGCCGATAATTTTTCCCTGCTGTCCAAACTCATGGACATACACGGAGAAAATGCTTTCAAAACCCGCAGCTATTCTATTGCGGCCTACCATATCGAAAACCTCGACACTCCCCTTCGCGATACACCACATGAACTCATTCCCGGTATCAAAGGACTCAGCGGCAGCATCGGGCAGAAAGTGATTGAAATGCTGGATACAGGCAAACTCTCCGTACTCGATGAGCTGATCGCCAGCACTCCGCCGGGTGTTATTGAAATGCTTCATATCAAAGGCATCGGTCCCAAAAAGATCCATACCATCTGGAAAGAAATGGAAATTGAAACCGTAGGCGAATTATTATATGCCTGCGACGAAAACCGGCTTACCCGCTTCAAGGGCTTCGGGGAAAAGACACAACAAAACATCCGCGAAGGAATAGAATACTACATGCAAAACCAGGGACACTTCCTCTTTGCAGAAATGGAAGTATTCTTTCCCCAGATAGACGGTTATCTCCGCAAACTGTTTGGCGACGAGAAGGTAGCCGTTACCGGTGCTTACCGCCGGCAGGATCTCACACTCGAGCAACTGGAATACATCGTACTGGCTCCTGCTGCCGACGTAAAACCAAAATTCGTTTCGGCCCAACCGCCTGAACTGTTAGAAGACTCGACACACACTTTACTGTATAAGTTAAAGAACGGACTCAAACTGCGTCTGTATACCGGTGAGACCAATATGGCAGAAGCCCAGTTTCGCCATACCGGTTCAGCCGCATTTATTGCAGCATTCGAAAACCGTTATCCCCAGGGACTGCCGGGCAGTAAAACCGAAGAAGAGTTATTTACCAAAGCCGGTCTTCCCTTTATACCGCCCTGCCTGCGCGAATTGCCGGGTATTGTGGAACTGGCAGCCGGTAAGCCGCTACCCACGTTAATTCAACCCGGCGATATCAAGGGCATCATACACAGCCACAGCACCTGGAGCGATGGCAGCAATACGCTCGGGGAAATGGCGCGTGCCTGCATGAGCAAGGGTTTTGAGTACCTCGTGATCTCCGATCACTCCAAGGCCGCAGCATATGCCAAAGGACTGAGCGAAGAACGCATCCGGCAGCAACACGAAGAGATCGAACGCCTCAACCAGCAACTGGCTCCTTTCCGTATTTTTAAGAGTATTGAGTGCGACATCCTCACAGATGGCAGCCTTGATTATACAGACGACGTGCTGGCTACATTTGACCTCGTCATTGCCTCGGTACACAGCAATCTCAAGATGACCGAAGAAAAAGCCATGATGCGCCTGATCAAAGCAGTAAGTCATCCGGCTGTGACCATCCTGGGGCATCCTACCGGCCGCTTGCTGCTGAGCCGCCGCGGTTATCCGGTAGATCATCGCCAGCTCATCGATGCCTGTGCCGCTCACAGTGTGGTGCTGGAGATCAATGCACACCCCCGCCGCCTTGATCTCGACTGGCAATGGATTCCTTATGCACTCGAAAAAAATGTCTTACTCTCCATCAACCCCGATGCACACAGTACAGAAGGATTTGATGACATCCGTTATGGTGTACTGGCTGCACAGAAAGGTGGGTTGGAGAAACAGTTCAACTTAAGCAGTAAGAGTCTTGCAGAGTTTGAAGCGTTTTTAAAGAAGAAGGTATAAAGAGTTTAAAGGGTTTAAGAAGTTTAAAGGGTATTTAAATTCAGATATCGCTTTATACTCTTTATACCCTTTAAACTCTTTATACTTTTCCCTATTCCTCCACCGGCACTTCCACAAAAAACGTAGTCCCCACCCCTTTCTGCGTTTCAAACCAGATATTGCCTTTGGCCTGTTCTACGATGCCTTTGCACATAGCCAGGCCCAGGCCGGTGCCGGACGATTTGGTGGTAAAATTGGGAATGAAGATGCGTGACTGCATTTCTTCGGCTATTCCGTCGCCATTGTCGGTAATGCTGATGCGCAGTTTACCATCCAGCACCACCTCTGCCACTTCAATGCGGCAATGGCGTCCTTCGCAGGCTTCCACGGCATTGGCAAAGAGATTGGTGAAAAGACGGTTCATCTGTGTTTTATCTGCATTTACCATCACCTGGCGATGCACGGGTTTCCAGATAAATTCAATATTGGGATTGGGACGATAGAGTTCCTGCAGCGAGCGGATCACATCGTGCAGGTCAAAATGTTCCACATTGACATAGCTGATATTGGCAAACTGAGAAAAATCGGCGGCAATCTTGGAAAGGTGATCGATCTGCTCTACCAGTGTACGTGCTACATTGCCCGATAGTTCCTTCACATTGGGCTGATTGCTGTCAATGGCCTTCTGCAGGTACTGAATGCTCAGCTTCATAGGTGTGAGCGGATTCTTGATCTCATGCGCCACCTGGCGTGCCATTTCGCGCCAGGCCCCTTCCCGTTCTGTTTTGGCCAGTGCGGCAGCAGACTCGCCCAGTTTGGCCACCATCTTGTTGTATTCCTTTACCAGGTCGCCAATCTCATCGTCGCGGCTCCACTCGATCGCCTCATTGACCTGGCCAAGGCTTACTTCCTTCATTTTATCGCTGATCACAGCAAAAGAACGGGTAATGCGGTTGGTGATGAACAAGGCTATCAGGCCGGCTATGAGCAGGATAAAGGCATTGAGATTGATCACCGTCACAATGAAATTGGATATCTCCTGGTCCAGCTCAGGCTGAGAAGTAAAATAGGGAATGCTGAGGTATGCATAGGGTTGCCCATCCTTATCCCGTACCGGCGCATATACGCTGAGATAAGGCAGATCCGCAATTCGTTCCTGCTGCACGTGCTCGATCTGGTGCAGCCGGCTGAGGCGGAAATAGGCCACAGGATCCATCTTTTCGCTGATGATGCCTTTGGAATATACATCGCGCTCAGACGACTCACGCAGGGTGCCATGCAGGTCATACACATTCACATCCACCCCATGTATCTCTGCCACTTCATCTACCAGCGACTGCAGGTTAAAGGTCGATACGGAATCGTAGATCTTCACCACATCGTCAAAGGTGTCGTGCATATCGATCCGTTTCTCCATCTCATTGACCATGATACTCATGGTACGGCTGAGCCGGTCGCTGTTGTTGCGATTATACCGGTTTTTGAAGAAATTGATGGTGGCAAAGCCTATGATGATAAAGGAGAAAATGCTGATAAAAATGATGGTGCTGTGCACCTGGTTGCGGATATTGAAATGAAAGAACCGCTTGAACTCATCCCAGTTGTTGACCGCCTTGAGCAGCAGGGAAAGTATCTGTACAATAAATACGAGCAGGATAAAGGAGCAAAACAGGTACGAGAACAGGGTGATCGTTTCGATGAGAGTATCCCGCTTGCGTGCCATGATCACTACTTTCTGATTGACGGCGCGGTACCAGAGTTCGTCATAAGACCCGTTTTTGCGGCTTTCAAATTCGTTATTGCCTTTCCAGATACGACGATCCTCCATCTGTGTGGGGAACGGGTAACGGTGCGAAAAGTTGTCGGTCAGCTTACCCTGGCTGTATACAGCATAGAAATAGATCGGTGAATTTTCCGGCGAGCTTTCCTTGTACTGCCGGAAGAGCTCGGGAAACAGCTCATCGCTGCTGAATTTTTTGGGATTGGACAGAATGAAAAAGTAACCCAGCGTATCCCCTATCTCTGTACGCACAAGTCGCCGGGTGATATAAATGAATTTATCGAAAGAGGTCTCGTAATAATACAGGTCAGGATTCATGGTAGGATGCGACTGCAGCGTCACGATACGGTTCAGCGCATCGTAGGTAGTGGCATCTTCGTTGAACAGGGGTTGACCGGCTTTATCAAACAGGTACAGTTTGGTATCAAAGCGATCCATATACACGCTGTAATTCTGCGTGAGTATGCTGTCGCGTACGATACGGCTATCGACGCTATCGGCCAGCCGGCTGAAATTATTTTCCAGGAAATCCTCGTCGAGATAGTTGAGGGCAATGTTCATCAGTCTTTCGCTGGATGGGTCGGTTTGTACAGCCAGCTTCTCGGCATAGAACTTTCTTTTTTCCCATTCTGCCCGTTTATTCTCCACCAGCATGATGGCGGCAATGGACACAGAAAACACAAATATCCAGAACAGGATACCGGCAATATTGATCCGGATACGGCTCAGGATAGTGCCTTCGCGATGAATAAGCCAGGTATACAGCAGCAGCCAGGCCAGCACGGGCAGGTAAAACAATACGGTAGGATCGCCGGAGCGCCAGGTCAGAAATACAAGACCCGAAAAGGCTATGGCGAAATAAACAGGCCAGGTATTTCTTCCAAATACGGGAAAAATGATCCGGAATAATAACTGGGTAAAATAGTAATACGATAAGGAAAGGGTGGCGAGCACAATAAAGCCCACAGCGGTATACCAGCTCAGTCCAAACCAGTTGGTCACATCAAACGATATTTTGGAATCGGCCACAATGCTGCGGATGACGCTGGAGAGGATAAACGTGGAGTAGATCAGCAGGCACACGGATATCACAGCCAGTATCCAGCGCGTAGCCCGTCCCGTACGCGCTACCAGGTCTTTTTCGTGCTGCACTTTATACCAACTGAATACCACCAGCCAGCAGAAGAAAATAGAATTGAGCAGCAGATCGCCCAGCGAGCGCTGCACGATATTGGAACCATATACAGAGGGATCAAACAAATTGAACTGGCGCAGATTGAGCAGGTCGGGAAGCCAGTATGTCGCCAACCGGATGGCCAGCAATACCAGGCCCAGGAAAAGAATGCCCCGGCCCACATGGCGCTGGGCCAGCGATTCGGCAAAAAGATGCACGACCAGCAGCAATACCAGCAGACCGCCAAAACGAAGGGTAATGGTCAGTCCGTCATTGACGGGGATGGCCAGTTCCTCTTCACGATCCATATAAAAAAGCTCTTTACCCGAAAGGGCATGCACGGCAAAGTTGGTCTTTACAGGACTGATAAATACCCGTGGGTCAACCCGGTCATTGTACACGAATTTCTGCGGCAGGTAGGCTTTTTCCTGGAAGAATACGGAGCGGATGGGAATGATGGCGTAGGCGATAACAGTTTCCTGGCGCAGCTGCACGGTATTCTTCACCACCAGGTAATATCCGTTTGGCAGGTGCATGGCTTCTTCCATATCGGGCCGGGGAAATGTTTCGGCCGGAGGAAGTACGAGCTGGCTGCTCCAGAAATTAAGGGAGAGTGTACCGGTTTCTTTTACCTGATACAAAAAAATACCGTAGTCTTTTGCCACCACTGCTTCAAACTCCGTAGCGGTTTCCTTATCATGCATCAGGCGGCCGAGAAGAGCCGTATCCTGCAAAAAACGGTTGAAGTCCTCCTGGTGGGTACGCAGATAATTTTCTGCATGCCTGACTTCTTCACGCAGAGAGGCTTTGTTGGTATAAAAGCGGTTGAAAATAAAGGAAAGCGCAAACAGCACTACTGCCAGCAAAAGCAATCCAAACTTCCAGATAAGATTATTTCGGGGGAATGCTTTCACTGATCCCTTTGCTTTTTAATGCTATCCCAGATGGCATCCATCTCCTGCAGGCTCATGGCGGCCAGGTCCTGGCCCTGGTTCAATGCAGCCTTTTCCATCTGGGTGAAGCGGTGGATGAATTTTTTATTGGTCCGTTCTAACGCGTTTTCGGCATCCACCTGCAAAAACCGTGCATAATTGACCAATGAAAACAGGAGATCACCAAATTCCTCTTCTATCTGCTCCTGGTCCCCCCCGCTCATGGCCGTTTTGAGCTCGGCGGTCTCCTCTTCTACCTTATCCCACACCTGCTCCCGGTTGTCCCACTCAAATCCCACCTGTTTGGCTTTTTCCTGCAGGCGCATGGCTTTTACCATGGCCGGCAGTGAGCGGGGTACCCCGCCGAGTACAGAGGTTTTGCCTTCTTTGAGCTTCAGTTTCTCCCAGTTCTTTTTCACATCATCGGCATTCTCCACTTTTACATCGCCATAAATATGCGGATGGCGGGCGATCAGCTTTTCACTGATCCCTTCTATGACCTGCTGCAGCGTAAACTGCTCCTGTTCTTTTCCAATACGGGCATAGAACAGGATATGCAGCATCAGGTCGCCCAATTCTTCTTTTATCCCCTGCCACTGGTTGTCGGTAATGGCATCGGCCAGTTCAAAGGTCTCTTCAATGGTCATCTGCCGCAGGCTTTGAATGGTCTGCTTACGGTCCCAGGGACATTTTTCCCGCAACTCATCCATGATACCAACCAGTCTCAAAAAAGCATTGCTCAGCGTATCAGACATACTCTCGGTTTAAAGTTGAAAGATGGAAAACAACAGGAGTGCTGTAAACAAAATGATCAGCATGATAACTCCCATCAGGTTCAGCAGCAAAAATTTCGCGATGGTCTTGGCACGCCCCTGTCCGTAAAAGCGGCGCATAGCCTTGTACAGGTATACCGGCCAGGCCAGCACAGTAATTGTAATGAGGATACCAAATATGGAACTGTCTGTAGCTCCCTGCAGCGCATTCCAGAGGAATACCAGCAATAACAAAATAAAGCTCAGGATATAATGGTGAATGGTAAATACGCCATGATCGCCATAATAGAAATCCTTACGCCGTATGTACAACAACTTCAGCAACCCGGCAAAAAGCGGCAACGAAATAAAAAGCAAATAAGACAACTTATGAAGAAATACATTTCCCATCTTATTGCGAAATGCCTTATCGCTTATACTCCGCGGATATTTTTCGTTCAGCTGGGCCGATTTCCGGTTCCACAGCCGCCGGAACCAGCCATCTTTTTCTGCAGCGGGCAATGCCTTTTGTACGGAATCATATTCGTGTACAGTTCTGTAATCGCGGCTTCCGATCGTAGACAGGACGTTGAAATTCCCTTTGAAAGGAAACATGTCTGATGGACGGAATGGACGGGTTGTATCCATCAGCAGTGCTTTTAGCTCAAATAGCTGTTTATCGCTGCTGTCTGTAGCCAGTTCTTCATCCAGTTCGCTCAGGGCAGAATCCCGCTGAGCCTGGGTAAAAGGTTCGTCGCCCTGTATCTTCACAATATCTTCCGAGCCACCATTCATTGCAAAAAAGACCAGGAAAAAAAGGGCCGATGTGAAGATATACATCCGGATAGGATGCAGATAGGCCACCCGGCGCCCACGGATGTATTCCGCTGATAAGAAACCCGGTTTAAAGAAAAGGTCTTTGAGGGTGACAAAAAACTTTCCGTCAAAATGGGTGATATCATAAAAAAAATGGGTAACCATGCCCCAGAAGGTCTCTTTGGGTTCTATATTTTCCTGTCCGCAATGCTGGCAGTAGTGACCCTGTACAATAGTTCCGCAGTTGAGACAGTCTTTTTCCTTCCGTTGTGGGCGGTGTGACATGTAAAAATTTTGGCTAAAAATAGTACAAAAAGGAGGAAGGTATAAAAGTTTAAAGGTATAGGGCATAGGGTGCAGGAACTACAAGGTCGCCCTCCGTTATACCTTTAAACTTTTATACTTTTGGGGCAGAGTTTTCGTTTAAAAATGACCTTAGAGGCATTTGGCTTATTTTTGTTTTTAAACTATCAATCCGGCATGAAGATCCTGCTGTTTGTATCCTGTGTTTTAAGTGGCCTGCAGGCCATGGGCCAGTATTATTACAATGACCTTGTGGGCAGCAGGGATCTGTCTGCACGTATGCAGGCCCTGGTCAATGGCAAGGTGCGTACTGTAACAGCTACCGGCATCGATGCCCGTGGTGCCCGCAATACCGACTTCAACGAATGGCAGGAAGTGAATGCAGGCGTCCTCAGCTGGCGTATCAGCACCAGCAACGGAATGAATGTAGCCAAACAGACCTATCGCTTCAACAGTGCGTGGCAACTGCTGAGCATTGCCGACACCTCCGGTACCATCCGCAGTCTCACCACTTATACCTACGATGCGGGGCAACGTATCACCCGTATTGAAACGGCGGTAAACGACTCGCTGCAAGACTTCAGCGAAACTGAAACACATGCCTGGGAATACAATGCGCAGGGTCAGCCTCAACGTATGTGGCGTATCATCAACCAAAAAGATACGACCGAATACCGGTTAACTATCGACGAAAAGGGCCGCATAGCCGACGAACAGCTGTACAGGCGTAATACCGGTTATGATCCGGTCTACTACTATTATGATGACAACAATCGTATCACCGATATTGTACGGTATGACAAACAGCTGAAAAAGCTGTTGCCTGATTTTATGTTTGAGTATGATGACAATGACCGGGTGATCCAGAAAATAGCCACGCTCTCTACCAAAACGCGCGACTATATCATCTGGCGTTTTGCCTATGACAGTAAAGGCCTCAAGAATAAGGAAGCTCTTTTCAACAAACAAAAAGAGCTGACAGGTCGTATCGAATACGTTTACACTTATTTGCCCTGATTTTTTTTCGCATCAGCCAACATTATCGGGCCGGCGGTTGTCATGACTGTGCCGGCCTTATTTTTATTTTAACACTCATTACATAAAGATGCTGCCGCCGGCGGGTATCTTTGCAGCGCATGACACAAACCCTACTTATGAAGAAAAGTGCAGTTCTGATCCTGTTCCTTTTATGCAGTTGCTGGATCTATGGCCGGCAGGAACCTGCATCAACAGAAAAGTTTACGATCAGCGGTACTATCCGCTCTGCCGCCAAGGGTGAGACCCTGATCGGTGCCAGTGTAAAAGCCGGCAACTGGGGCACCAGCAGCAACGAATATGGTTTTTATTCACTGACACTTCCGCGTGGTACCTATACACTCGAGATCACAGCTGTTGGCCTACAATCTGTGCAGCAAAAAGTAGAGCTCACCCGTGATATCAAACTCAATTTCTCCATGCAGGATGAGGTGAAAAGCCTCGAAGGCGTAGTCGTCAACGCCCAGTCGCGTGGCCGCAGTATCAGTAGTCCGCAAATGGGTGTGGAACGTCTTTCTACCCGCGAGATCAAAAATATTCCTGTATTACTGGGTGAGCGGGACATTCTGAAAACAATTCAACTGCTGCCCGGTATCAAATCGGCCGGCGATGGCAACAGTGGTTTTTATGTACGTGGAGGCGCTATCGATCAAAACCTGATCCTGCTCGATGAGGCGCCGGTATACAACGCTTCTCACCTGCTGGGCTTCTTCAGTACATTCAACTCAGACGCTATCAAGGATATGACCGTATATAAGGGAGGCATGCCGGCCCAGTATGGCGGTCGTCTCTCCTCTGTGCTGGATATAAAAATGAATGACGGCAATAACCAGGATTATAATGTAAGCGGTGGCCTGGGGCTTATTTCCGCCAAACTGAATGTGGAAGGTCCTATCCAGAAAGACCGCTCCTCTTTTCTCGTCACCGGCAGGCGTACCTATGCGGATATGTTTTTAAAACTATCCAAAGATTCTGCCATCAACAGCAACACCCTCTATTTTTATGACCTCAATGCCAAACTCAATTATCAGTTGGGTGAGCGGGACCGGCTTTTCCTCTCCGGTTACTTTGGCAAGGATGTACTGGGCGTGGGTGAAACCTTTGGCATGGAATGGGGCAATGGTACCGGCACGCTGCGCTGGAACCATATTTTCAGCAATCGTCTTTTTGCCAATACCTCACTCATCTTCAGCAACTATAAATACAAGATATCGATCCGCAGCGGCGGAGACGATTTCGATATCTTTTCACAGATACAGGACTGGAACCTGAAACAGGAATATCAATGGAATGCCGGTCCGCGCAACAATGTACGCTTTGGCTTCAACAGTATCTATCACCGCATTACTCCCGGTGAAGTGGATGCCAAAAACTCCGTCAGTGTCAACGATGCTGCCCTTCAGAAACGTTATTCCTGGGAAAATGCCTTGTTTATTTCCAATACCTGGAAAGCCAGCGATAAGCTGAACCTCACTTATGGCGCACGCCTTACATCCTTCAGCATCCTCGGCAAAGGAGATTACTACCAGGTAGATGCAGACGGCAATGTGACCGACACTTTTTCTTACCGTGCCGGAGAATTTGTAAAGACCTATGTTAATCTCGAGCCCCGCCTCGCAGCCAGCTATGTGCTGACCCCCATCAGTTCGGTAAAGGCCGCTTATGTACGCAATGTGCAGAACCTGCACCTGGTGTCCAACTCCACCTCTTCCAACCCTACCGACAAATGGATCGCCAGTACCAATATCATCAAACCAGAAATATCTGACCAGGTATCGGTTGGTTATTACCGCGATCTGGCTGACCGGCGCTGGGAACTGAGTGTGGAAACTTACTACAAGACCATGCAGAACCAGATCGACTACCGCGACGGTGCCGATATCTTTGCCAACAGTGATGCTATTGAATCGCAACTGCTGTTTGGTAAAGGACGTGCCTATGGCGTAGAAATGCTGATAAAAAAGAAAGCAGGAAAATTTACCGGCTGGGTCAGCTATACCCTTTCCAAAACCGAAAAGAAGATCAATGGTATCAATAATGACCGGTGGTATAATGCCCGCCAGGACCGTACACATGAAATAGCCGTAGTGGGCTCCTATCAGTTGTCATCCAAATGGACCATCTCTGCCAACTGGGTATACTATACAGGCGATGCCGTCACTTTCCCTGCCGGAAAATATCGCATAGATGATCAGACGATCTTTTATTATACCGAGCGCAATGGTTACCGCATGCCCTCTTTTCACCGGCTGGACCTGGGCGCCACCTGTGAGCTGAAGAAGAAAAAACGCTGGTCGTCTGAACTGACCTTCAGCCTCTACAATGCTTATGGCCGCGAAAACGCCTATGCTATCAACTTCCGCGACAATCCGGATGACCCATCACGGACTGAAGCCGTGCGTTTTGCCCTGTTCAAATTTATTCCCAGCATTTCCTACAACTTTAAATTCTGAGCCATGCGATTCAACCTTACCATACTCTCTTTGCTGGCAGCACTGGTACTTCTTAGTTCCTGCGAAAAAGTGATTGACGTTGATCTGAATACGGCCGAAAAGAAATATGTGATAGAAGCGATCATCACCGACCAGGAGCAGACAGCCAAAGTGATCGTCACACAAACAAAAAACTTTGATGAGGATAACGATTATCCCGGTGTAAGAAATGCAATTGTGGAAGTTACCGAGGCGGGTGGATCAACCGTTGTTTTCCCCGAACAGGTGCCCGGTATATACAGCCTCACCAGTTACAAAGGCACACCCGGCAAATCCTATTCATTAAAAATAACGGTGGGCGGGCAGGTATTTACAGCTACTTCCGTCATGCCCACCCGTGTAGGGATCGACAGCATATTTGTTACAGACGAATTCCTGTTTAGCGAAACACGCAAGATCGTAAATGTATCCTTTCACGATCCTGTTGGCCGCGGCAACAACTACCGCTATATTCAGTTTGTGAACGGCAACAAGGAAACACAGATACTGGTACAAAACGACGACTACCTGGATGGTCGGGATGTGACAGCCAAACTTTTCTTCTTTGCAGACGATGATGAAGAGGTCAGGCAGATCAAATCGGGCGACGTGGTAAAGATCGATTTTCAGTGCCTGGATGCAGCCAATTATAAATTCTGGTACAGCCTTTTCCGGGGTTCGACCGGTGGCAGCCAGAGCGGCACTCCCTCCAACCCCGTTTCTAATATACAGGGGGGCGCACTGGGTTATTTCAGTGCCCATACACTGGATACGAAAACGCTGATTGTACCCTGATGCGATTTTAATTGTCTGCCATGGCTCCCATCATCTGGCCAGCCAGTTGCAGGTAACAATCTGTCCAGGCCTGTTCCACCTCTTTATTCCAAGAGTCGCCGAGAGCCTGCCCGAGTGTCCAGAGCAATGCTTTGGCAACGGCATTGTAATACTCTGGTTTAACGCCATAATGCACGTGCCGGCGGCCGAGGTCAGCCACTTCACCCGCCAGATCGTCGAGGTCATCCAGCCGCTCGACCACCACATTGAGCATATCCATCAGCTTGGTGTATTGCTGATCCATTTCATCAGGAAAAAGACGGCGCAGACCCGGATATTCCATAAAGAGCCTCCGGTAAAACACATCCGCCACCAGGTACGGATTTACACCGCGCAAAACCTCCCAGGTTTCCCTGATCAGCTTTACCTGTTCACTTGTCAGTTGCATACAGTTTTTTTGATCCGCAAAAATCAGCACCGGTCAGCAACCAGTCAAGTATAAATGAGTGAAGCGTATGATTTGACTATTTAAGCGCAGAGGAGTGGATAGTGGACAGATGACAGTGGACGGTGGACAGTTAACAGTTGAAAAAAAGAATACCCTTTACACCCCTTATACTCTTTAAACTCTTTATACCCTTTTACCTTTAAACTTTTAAACCTTTTACCTTAATTTGAAGTATGTAACCTGAAACCGCCCATCCACCACCGCTCCCTGCACTTCGGCACGACGAATGCTATTACAAAAACCATCTTTGGCATGTGCATCACCATGATCGTCTATGCCGGTGCCGGACACGTAATAGGTCGCACCATTTAATTTTATTGCCAGCGCACAATCATCACCACGCATATCAAACTGGCAAATGCCACAGGCCGCTTCGAGTACCTGCACGGGCTTGTTTTTGTCCAGCGTGCCAAACGCGAAAGAGCGGTTTTGCTGACGGGCAAAGAAATCCCAGATGTAGCTGTAAATGTCGAGGTCGGCCGGGTGCATATGTCCGCCGCCATTTACTTTCATCAGTTGTACGATGGGTTTATCCGCCGCATCGTAGGTAAATGTCTCGAGCCATTGTCCGTTGGTAGTATCCGGATCAGGCAGTTGCCGGCGTGCAGGGGCACTGGTATAGCCGGCCAGTCCTGCCCAGTAAGCCAGCGTACTGTCCGTACTGCGTACAGACCCAAAACTTTTTCCCTCTACAAACATTTCGCCACCCGCATACGGATTCGTTTTATCTGCCGTACCATTTACAATCAATACGGGAAGCGCTTTACCCTGTGGTGCACAATCCAGTGAGGCATCTGTGGGCAGATTGGCCACTATGGCTGCAATACCCCGGAAATAACGCGGCAGCTGCATGCCCAGTTTATAAGCCATATGCCCGCCTCCCGAAAAACCGGCAGCATATACATGATCTGTACGGATGCCATACTTATCGGAAAAATAACGGATCATGGTACGGAAGAATTTTTCCTCGTTGATATTCTCTACGTTGGCTGCAGAAGTGGCATACCGACGGCATTCATTCCAGTAACGTTTATATCCATCGGGATAAACCAGCAGTACCCCTGCAGCAGCTGCTTTGGATTCAAAATTGAGTACGTTTCTCCGGAATCCCACTCCCGTTCCTCCTGAGCCATGCAGGATAAATAACAGATCGCTGCGTGTTTGTCCCGCAGCAGGTTTTATATAATGAAAAGTACGGTAATGATCATCAATCAAAACGGAGTCAGACACGAAGTCCTGTGCACGCAGGTACTGCGATGCAGTAAGCAATAATAATACAGCCAGAAAACGCATAGTCGGGAAGATAAGTTGAATGACAAAGCTATCGTTTCCTGAATGGCCGGCAACGTGTTTAACAAATAAATCTGAACGGCTGCAGATCCTAATTGCGCTCAGCCACCTGTTGCAGTTTGTCCAGTGCTTTGGGCCATGCATGCTGAAAATAAGCAATAAACTCTTCGGGTATGGCAACAGATGTCATGGTCACTGTCAGTTTTGTCTGTCCGTTTTCTGTTTGCAACAGGTAGTTTTCATAGCCGCCCGACCACTCCCGCGACTCGGGGCTGCTGGTGTCTTCCACACCGTCTTTCACCGTACCCAGGTGACGGATCGACATAAACTCGTTGGGCCGTGCTTCGGCTACTTCCGACACCATTCCTTCTCCTTTTCCATCCAGGAAAAGGATCTTGCTGCCCTGTTTCCAGTCGGTAACGGCATGAGAGCCTTCGGCAAAAGCAGAGGTCCACTCGCGGTAGTTGGCATCTTCCCAAAGTGCATTCCACACTTTATCACGGGAAGCATTGATCATTCTGACAAATTCCAGATTTTCCATGGTTGCAGGTTTTGTTATACTCAAAGTTCCAACCATTTTTTATCCCTCAGGGGGTGTGAAAGCGACAAAAAAGGGGGATAAAAGGTTTAAAGAGTATAAAGAGTTTAAAGAGTTTAAAGAGTATAGTCTTATCAATTCCCTTTAAACTCTTTATACTCTTTAAACCCTTTAAATACAGATAAACTGACTATTATACCTCCAGCAAAGCAGGCTTACGCTGGTACAGATCGAGGATGAGCTCACCAAACAGTGTATTGGCCCAGGCAAACCACTTGCGTGTAAATTTGGCCGGATCGTCTTTATGAAATGATTCATGCATGAACCCTGTACCCGCATGCGTGGAAAGCAACCATTTTACACACTGGCGTATCTCGGCATCCTGCACACTGGTCATGGCGCGCATGGTAATGCTGATAGGCCAGATCGTCTCCATGCCGCTATGCGGACTACCGATCCCCTCTGCTGCCTTTCCCTTATAGAAGAAAGGATTCTCCGTAGACAAAATAAGTTTGCGTGTATTCTGATAAACCGGATCCGTTGTTTTCACGGCTTTCAGATAAGGTAATGACAGCAGTGAGGGCACATTGGCATCGTCCATGAGCACGTGGCTGCCAAAACCATTTACCTCAAATGCATATACCTGCCCACGGTCGGCATGCCTTACCACGGCATACTTCTTCAATGCCTGCTCTACCTCAGTGGCCAGGTCTGAGCAGCTTTTGGCCAGTACAGCATCTTTACTGATCGTATTGACCATCTCGGCCGCTTGCCTCAATGAGACCACTGCAAAAAAATTGGAAGGGATAAGGAAGGGAAATATAGTGGCATCGTCGCTGGGACGAAAGATCGAACAAATGAGACCAACCGGTTTTACGGGGTAACCGTAACCGGAGATAGGTACGCCATCGGTAGCCCAGTGCGTTTTGCGCTGGAACGTATAAGGACCGGGACCATCTTTTCGTTGCTGCTCTTTGAATGTACGCACCGTAAGGCTGATCGCTTCTTTCCAGTCTGCATCAAAAGGAGAAACGTCGCCCGTAGCTTTCCAGTAATTGTAGGCCAGCCTGATGGGATAACAAAGCGAATCAATTTCCCATTTTCGCTCATGCACACCGGGCTTCATATCGGTATAATCGGTTTCCTTCCACTCACTCACTTTGGAATGATCCTTATAAAATGCATTGGTATAGGGATCCAGCAAAATGCAATTGGTTTGCCGGTTGATCACACCTGCTATCAGTTCCTGCAATTTCTTATCCTGGCGCATCAATGGCAGATAAGGCCATACCTGGGCCGTGCTGTCGCGCAGCCACATGGCATCAATGTCGCCGGTGATGACGTAGGTATCGGGCCGGCCATTCTGCATGGAGAAATCAACGGTGGTATCGAGTGTATTGGGAAAACAGTTTTCAAATAACCAGGCCAGTTCTTCATTCTTTAACCCCTTCTTCAACCGCTGAATGGTATCTTCCACTGCCTGGCTGGTAAAATGCCGGCTGCTCAGTGGAGGCCTGTTTGACTCCAGTCTGCCGGCGGCGCGCAATGGTTTAATATCGATCAGCATTCCTGCAGCCAGCACACCAGCTGTCTGAATGAATTGTTTTCTGCTTGGCATAATGTATTATTTCACTTACAAAGAAAAGAAGTTTACCGCTACAGTCATCTTACTATCTTTTAGGATCAGGGGTTCACATTCAGTGCAGAATAAGGCCTGGCAGCCGGTGCCACACCAAAAACCGGCGACGGCTGGGGTCCCATTTCTATCAGCAGCTCACCGCCTTTTTTGAATTCGGTATAGGTAAAATAAGACCGGTTGAGCGGCTGCCCGTTATAACTGACCTGCTGAATGTATTTATTGACTGCACTGTTATTTTTCACCCGGATGCGAAACTGCTTTCCATCGCCTGCCTCGATCGTGGCAGCATCTACAACGGGACTGCCCAGCACAAATAATCCACCGGAAGGATTGACCTGGTAAAAGCCGAGTGCAGACAGGATATACCAGGCCGACATCTGGCCGGCATCTTCATTGCCACAGAGCCCTGCGGGTGTATCATTGTACAAACTATCGAGTATGTAACGCACTTTATCAGCCGTTTTCCAGGGTTGCCCGGCATAGGCATACAGGTAAGGAATATGATGCCCCGGCTCATTGCCATGCGCATACTGACCGATAAGGCCGGTGATATCGGCCGAAGCTTCTTTTCCCATTGCTCCCTGTGTGATAAACAATGAATCGAGTTTACGGATAAATGCGGCTTCACCACCCAGCAACTGCATCAGCCCTTCCACATCCTGCGGTACCAGCCAGGTATACTGCCACGAATTGCCTTCACAAAAATCGTCTTTCATGTGCCTTGCTTCGAAGGGACTGAAAGGTGTGCGCCATGCATCAGCCGCTGTTTTGCCACGCATAAACTGTACAGCCGGATCATAGTACCGGCGGTAATTAACGGCCCGCTGATAAAACTGTTTCCAGTCATCCTGCCTGCCCATCTTGCGGGCCATGAGCGCCACACCGGCGTCGTCAATGGCATATTCCATAGCCATGGCCACTGACTCGATCATACTATCAGCCGGGATAAAACCATACTTTTTTATATAATTCAATCCACGCTCATCCTGCAGCATGGTACGCGTGACGGCTTCCCAGGCCAGTGCGGTATCCAGCCCTTCAATTCCTTTCAGGTATGCATCGGCAATAACAGGCACCGCACTGTTGCCCGGCATGGTATTGGTTTCATTGCCTGCCAGGTGCCATACCGGCAATTTCCCCTGCTGCTGGTAAATGGCCAGCATCGTCTGTACCATATCCCGCACACGATCCTGTTGTATCAATGTATAATAAGGGTTTGCGGCCCGATAAGTATCCCAGAGAGAAAACACAGTCATATTGGTGTGACCGGGATCGTTGTACACTTTGCCATCCGCACCCCGGTATGCTCCATTGGCATCATTGAATACTGCAGGAGCCATCATCGTATGATACATGGCTGTATAAAAAGTGCGAAGGCGGGTGCTATCGGTTGTTTCGATCCTGATCTTGTTCAGCTCTTTGTTCCACGTATCCCGCGCCTGCTGTGCAACGGCTGCAAAATCCCAGCCGGGTAGTTCAGCTACAATGTTTCCGGCCGCATTGCTGCTGCTGACAGGCGATATGCCCACTTTCACCTGCACAGTCTCTCCATCGGTATTGGCAAAACGGACATGCGCTTTCAGTTTCACTCCTTCCTGCGTAGGGCCAGCAGGCAGCAGCAATGTGTCTTCATAAAATTGCACACTGGCAATAGGCTTTGAGAAAACAGCATGGAAATACAGTTGCTGCGCTTTGGCCCAGCCGGTTGAAAAACGCGATCCCCCGATAGTAGAATCATTGATCTGCCGCAGGGATGTAGCCGTTACCTTATCCCACCCTACTCCTTCCTTCAGATCAATAATGATCCCCGCATCAGCGCCCTGGGGAAAATGATACTGATGAAAACCGGTACGTGTGGTAGCAGTGAGCTCAGCCCTGACCTGGTAGCGCGGCAGAAATACGGCATAATAACCCGGCGACACCCTTTCGCTGTCGTGGCTGAACAATGAATAGTATCCGCTGGTATAATCGTTCAGCCGGCCTTTGACCGGTTTTACATTGCCGGTGACGGGCATCAGCAATACATCGCCCAGATCTCCGATACCCGTACCACTCAACCGTGTATGCGAAAAACCGATAATGGTCGAATCAGCATAGTTGTAACCGGAGCACCAGTCCCAGCCTTCGGTCATATTGACGGGACCAAGTTGCACGGCGCCAAAAGGTACATTGGCCCCGAGGAATACATGACCATGCGAACCCGTGCCGATATAAGGGGAAACAAAACGAGACCAGTCTTCTGCCTGCTTTTCTTTGTGCGTGGCTGTACATGCCAGCAGCGTGAGCAGTACTGCTCCTGCCAGAAATCGAATCATGATTATTTTATAAATAAAACAGGTATATCCTGCCGGATACCGCCGTTTATGGTTTAAGATTTTTTTTGACTTCGACCGGTACACTTAACCGGATATCAGTTGAGTGACTGCCAATATTTATTTTGTAACCTCCGGGGTAGAGTTTCCATTTATTTTCTTTCAGGTCCCATTTTCTCAATTCCTCCAGCGGAATTTCAAAACGGACTTCCCTCTCCTGCCCTTTTTGTACAAATACCCGACGAAATGCTTTCAGCTCTTTCAGCGGCATTCTTTCTGCATTGGGGTATTCTACATACACCTGCGTCACTTCATCGCCATCATACAAGCCGGTATTGCGAACCATTACACTAAACCGTAGCGTATCTTTTTGCGAGCGAATGGCTGTCGGTTGTTGTGCCCAGGCATATTCAAATTTTGTATAGCTAAGACCAAATCCAAACGGATATTGCAGCTTACCATTATAATACCGGTAGGTTCTGCCCTGCATATTGTAACTGGCATAATCGGGCAGATCGTTGAGAGACTCATAAAAAGTTACGGGCAGGCGGCCGGCTGGCGATACCTGGCCAAACACGATATCGGCCACCGCTGTACCGCCCTGCTCGCCGGGATACCAGGCCAGCAGGATGGCATCTGCATAGGGTTCAATCGCCTTTATATTGACATTGCTGCCAGCCGTGACCACTACCACGACAGGTTTATTCTTTTTACGCAATTCGCGCAGCAGGGCAATATGTGCTGCAGGCAATTCAAGTGATAGTTTGTCGCCGCCATGTGCTGCCAGGAAAGCATCTCCTTCTTCACCTTCGTATACGGGAGTAAGTCCAATGACGGCAATGGTAATATCACTTTCGCCGGCAGCCCATATGCCGCCAAAGCGGGTAGTATCGGTAAAATCGCTGCCCTGGTCATATTGCACCGCTATACCCGGACCGGCAGCCTGTGTGATGCCTTCTGCTATAGTGACCACATTGCCCGACATACCATGATAGTTGGCCACCATCGGATCCATGGCACCGGCATTGGGACCCAGTACCATGATGGAGCTGTATTTTTTCAGATCAAGCGGCAGCAGGTTCTTATCATTTTTCAACAATACCATACTCTGTTGTGCCGCTTTGCGGGCCAACTCTACATGCTGCGGGGAATGTACCTGTGCAGCACCCAGGTTGGCATAAGGAGATGCACCTTGCTGATCAAAAAATCCCAGTTTGATCTGTGTTCTTAATAAACCTGCCAGCGAAGAATCTACATCGCGGGCTGTAATGAGTCCCTGGCGGAACGCATCCATCAGGTGTTGTTGTAAAATATTGGAACAATCGAGGTTGACACCTGCTTTGACCGCATTGGCGGCCGCCACCGCATTGCTGGCGGTGAGTTTATGAAAGTTGACGATATCATCGATAGCACCGCAGTCGGTCACCACATGACCTTTGAAATGCCATTCTTCACGCAGTATTTTGCGCAACAGCTCATTGCTGGTGCAGCAAGGTTCGTCGTTAAGACGGTTGTAAGCGCACATGATCGACTCCACACCTGCGTCGACCATTTTTTTAAAGGCATATAAATAAGTTTCACGCAGATCTTTTTCATCTACTCTGGCATTGAAAGCGTGACGGCCGGCTTCGGGCCCGCTATGCACGGCAAAATGTTTGGCAGCGGCTGCCGTCTTTAAAAAATGCGGGTCATTGCCCTGCAATCCTTTTACAAAAGCAGCGCCCATGGAGGCAGTCAGGAAGGGATCTTCTCCGTAGGTCTCCTGGCCACGTCCCCAGCGCGGGTCGCGGAAGATGTTGATATTGGGCGACCAGAAGGTAAGGCCCATGTATTGAATACGCCGGTTGGCGGCAGTAGCCAGATTATATTTAGCACGCGCTTCTGTAGAGATCACGGTAGCCACTTCCCGCAGCAGGCTGTCATTAAAAGTAGCAGCCATGCCGATAGCCTGCGGAAATACGGTGGCCTGTCCGGCACGCGCCACACCATGCAGAGCTTCATTCCACCAGTTGTAAGCCGGTATCTGCAAACGGGGTACTGCACTGCTCCGGTAACCCAGCAACGATATCTTTTCTTCCAGCGTAAGCTGCTTCAGCAAATCATCCACCCGGGCCTCTATGGGAGCGTTGCTGTTTCTGAACACAGGTGTCTGTGCTGCTGACTGCAGGGAGCCAAACAACAGGCACAGCGAAGCAGCTATCCTGACTACACGTATATACATAAACGATCTTTTAGTAACGGTTAATGCAGCAAAATACCAAAAATGGAGAAGCACCTGCTATTATAAAAATGGCAGATGCTTTCTCCGACTGCTTGAAGAAGAACGAAGATAAAAGCCTGGCAGAAAGAGGGAACCCCGGATGATTGAATATTACCCCTCAGTAATATGCTGCTTGCCATTAACGATTGCTTATGCCGGGGTCCTCTTTCTGCAGGCCGGTTATTTATTGTACAGCATTGATCTCTGCCATGCCCACACGGCTGGTACTCGTCTGCGCGGTAATGGTAAACCGTACATATTGAGCCGTTACGGGAGCAATGAAATTAACACCCTTAAAATCCGGTGCAGCTGCCGAAGTGCCGGTGGCAGGACCTGTACCTCTCCAACGCCCCTGCTCTGTCCAGGTCACATTGTCGCTACTGGTGGCAATGAGCATGCTGGTCGCATTTTCTGTGGTAGAGGTGTAATTGGGAGAGATCACAAACCCTTTTACCGTTTGCTCACTACCCATATTGATGACCACCCATTTTGCAGCGCTGGAGCTGTTACTGGAGCGCCATACCGTACTGTTGCTTCCATCCAGCAGGTTGGTAGCCGGAGCACCGGAAGTAGTATTGCTTACCGTTGCCGCCCATCCGGTACGCGTCATTGGCGTAATGGATGAAGGGGTTTGATTGCGTTCTATATTGTTAAACTCATACGTGGCATTTACATATACGTAACGGTGAGTCGTGCTGGCCTGCACACCTTTATCCTTGCTTTCTATGGTAGTAATACCTATAGGCAGGATATATCCTTTGGGATCGTTGAGCGCAGCTGCATCGGTGATCTCGATCTGAACTGGTGCAGTTGTTTTGGTACCACCGGCCGGAATAAGATATGGCCCGGTGCTCACAATACGAAAGGCTGAGGCTGGCATAGCCAGATGCTGAGTACCGTTTTTTGCATTGTAGGCATCTACTGCCGAAAGGTCGGCTCCCACATTGATACTGACATCGGCGGCCACTTCGCGCGTAGCATACACATACAGGTCGCTGGTTGTGTTGCCTTCTACCGATAAAGGGTTATGCACAAAAGGCATTATGGCAGCATTGGTCAGCGAAGATTTATCGCCCAGCATATAGACCATCAGCTCCTTTGAGCGCAGCTCGTCTTTTTTGCAGGCCGAAAACAAGGTCATGATCAGCATCGCTGCAAGACCTATGTTTTTATATTGATTGAATTGTTTTTTCATAATCGTCTTTTTACTTGATTAGAATTCGTTCACTATCCCTTATGGACATCTTACACCGGTTACGAAACTGACTGCACGGGCCGGCTCAGCCTTATGACCATGGCCGGTGAGGTCGGGTACAGTACCATCTGTATCCACCTCGTTGAAACGCCAGTAGGCCAGCAGTCCATCGGTAGTGGGATCCACATAGCAGAGGTTATTCTGAAGTTCCTTGGCTGTAAGTGCTTTTGTCCATACGCGGGCTTCGCTCACATAACCGTTCAACAAACGACCACCGGCCGAATAACCGATATGGAAACCACCGGAATAGCTGTCGGTAAGATTGACTCCTCCTGATTCTGCATCGGTATAGTTGTCAAGTACACCATTAATATACAGGCTCATGGTAGATCCATTGTATACGATCGCTACATGATACCACTGTCCTGTAGAAAAGAAGGCTTTACTGTTGACCGGAAATTTCTTTCCATTGACCAGCCCGCCAGCCAGTTGAAACTGGTTGTTGGCAATACTTACATCACCAAAACGGAGAAGGAAATTTTCTTCAATACCCATTACAGAGCTGATAAACGGATTGGCTGTCTGAAACAGGTTCACATACACCCGGCACTCCATCGTAAGTCTCGGTATACTGGCTAATGAAGTAGCTGTAAGAAATGAAGGAACCGTAAAGTAATTGGGTGAAAGAGCGGTGGCCTGCGTAATGATCGTACGATTGATGATAATATACAGCGTACGGGATGCTTCCAGCACATTATGATCACCGTCTACATTGGTGATCGTGATAGGTACACAATAAGTAATCCCTTCCTGAAAATCGTCGAGCGATGTAACAGCAAAACGGACCGCATCGGAGATATTTGTACCGGCCTTTATAATGAGGTGTTTACTTTCCAGCTCATAACTGTTGGCCGGAAGAAACTGGTAGGTGGTGCCATTCTTTTTGTTGTACTCCTCTACCAGCGCCGGCACCACCTCTACATTCACACCGATATCTGCCGGTGTTTTTGCAGAATAGGTGACGGATACACCCATGCTGGATGGCCCGTCGATAGTGAATTTGGTGGTGGGCGATTGCTCGGTGCCGGTAAAGTAAATGGCATCGTGAAAACTGACTGCTTTGCGGCAACTCTGCGTGAGCGTTCCGATCAGCAGCAGTGTATATAGTATATAACTTACTTTTTTCATTGTTGAATAGTTTAATAACGAAAAAACAGTTGCCGGCTATCAGTGTACTGCCGGGTTGGCAACCTGGATGGCTCTGCGCATATATTTATAGGGCGGATTGGAATTGTAATCACGTCCGAAATAGAAGGCGCCAAAGCCGGCCTTGGTACCCTGGCGTGGCTGCCATCGCGCCATTCCTTCGAGCGAGTACATACGCTGGCCGTCAACCGGGCTTACCGTATTACCACCCACTTCCGTAAAGGGAGAGCCGCCATTTTGCCACCAGTCACCAATATTTTCCGTTACAATGAATTTGTTGGGCGGACACCAGCTGCTCACCCGGTCGTAACGGGTTTGCAGATTGGCACCTGAGTTGGTCGTAGTACCCTGTGTATATGCCTGGTTGACTACATAATTCAGGAATGGTTCGATAGTGGTGGGAAGTGTATGATTGTAATAATCCACGATCAGCAGTTTGTCTGTACCTGATTGGGGGCCCAGTCTTTGGCTGGCATATTCCACCATTTTCGCAAAGTTGGCTGCACTGGCCAGGTAAGTACCCGAGCGGGGTTCCCAGTCCATATCCAATCCATCGAGGTCGTTGTCGAGTACCATATCGACCAGCATGTTTGTATATTGTTGCAGGCCGGCATCATCTATCGAAAAGCCGCTGCTTTCCAGCTCTACGATAATAGGCACTACCATTTTCATACCTTTTATCTGCTGGCAAAAACGCATTTCTTCGTATGTGGCCGGTTCCGTTGTTTTATCGGGAATGCCACCCCACAGGCTGAGGATATCGATACTGTCTGGCAGACCCATGAAATGCTGACCATACGAATAGGTCTGTGAGTAATCTGCATACCAGCCAAAGCAAAGCTGGTGATCCGTTTTTTTGTATGCCCGCAGGTTGGCATAATATTCATCCGTGTATTTGCGCGGATTCTGCAAAGACAGCGGCTCCGGCGTATTCTGTTTGCTGCACTGTACCACCAGCAGGGGAAGCAGAAGCAGCAACAGGGGTTTAACAATTTTTCTCATATTATTACTTCGTTTATGGCAATGATTTGATAATGCTATTAAGGTTTTTTATCCCACCAGAGAGCAGTAGCAATATTGTCGATGCCGCCCAGCGCTGTTACGCCTGTGGCCACACCCGATGCATTGCTTTGATATTCGGTCTGGGGAAAAGGCAGGCGTTTGATAAATGCACCTGAACCAATAATACCACCACTCTGATTGCTCACTACCGGGAATATTTTGGGAAAACGTGTTCTTCTCAATTCAGACCAGGCCTCCTGGCCATCGGGGTACATAGCAATCCATTTCTGGGTCATGATCCTTTCCAGTTTTTGTTCAAAGCCGGCAGCATCGTCCCATTTGATGGTAATGCTGCTGAGCAGTGTGCTGGATCCACCTACATTGTTGCTGCTGCTGGAAATATCCGTATAGGCAGCGGCACGGCTGGCTGCATCGGCAATATAAGTGCTGAAGCCACCTGCGCCCCAGTAATTGAAGGAGGTCTGAACACCTGTCTCATACAGGCTTTGTGCAGTGCCATTCATGTTCCACCCGCGAAGTGCTCCTTCTGCACGCAGGAAATACATTTCCGCAGCCATCATCCATACAATTGGTGTGGATGCGGCCACATTAAGTGTAGAGAACGGAATGGAATAAGCTGATTTATTATTGATCACAATACCGTTGCGGATGCCATGAAACTCTCCGTCAGGAGCACGGTTAAACATATAGGAAACGCGGGGATCGTTGTATCCTTTGAGGAACGATTCCATATTGGCACCCATGCGGATGTCATCAAAATTGAAACAGATAATGTACAATGGATTGTTGAAATTCACCTTTGTGCCGCTTCTGAGTAGGGCATTGTCATCGTTGGCCGTCATGACCCCATAAGGATTGTTGACAGCAGCTTCTGCATTCAGCTTAGCCTTATCAGGATTGACATAGGCGATGCGCATGGCCAGACGCAGACGCAGTGAGTTGGCAAACTTGATCCATTTTACATAATCACCGCCATAGATCAGGTCATAGGGAGCCAGCGGTTTCTGGCCGGGGTTCTTTTCCACAAAATCGGTCAGTGTGGTCACTGCAAAATCAAGATCGTCGAAAAAAGAATTATAAATGCTCTCCTGGCTGTCGTAGGTCGTCGATACGCTTCCGTTACCAAAATTGAAGTAAGGCAGCGGACCGTACATATCTGTCGTACGGTGAATCGACATTACTTTCATCACCTGTGCCAGGGCAAATACGTGCTGGCTGGCCGGGTCGCCCTCTGTACGTTTCTTGATAGACAGCCAGGCGGGCATTACACTGAGAAATGCTCGGCCAAAAGCTGCATTGTACCAGTTGGGGATCATGGCATAGGTCGTATTGTTGGCTGAGCCAAACCAGTTGTTACTGGCACCCATATAGCCCGAATAAACATCGCCGGCCAGGTTTTGTACTATCTGGTACATTTCATCGCCGAAGGCAGGCGGTTGTGCTACCGGAAAGATATTTTGCTGCATCTGCGGGAAGAATACACCGGTAGACAGGTTGTCGTAACCCAGCATATCTTCCGTGGCAGCCGAAGGATCGGTATTGTAGTCGCTGAACTTTTTGGTACAGGCGCTGAAGAGTATCAGCAGCCCGGCCAGCAAACCGGAATATGTATAAAAAGGTTGTTTCACCGTTTTCATGATATAATTACATTAAGAATGATCAGAATTGGAATTTCACACTAAAGCCTACACTGCGCAGACTGGGCTGCATGAAATAATCAATACCCTGGTAATAGGTACCTGTATTGGCAGTGAGTTCGGGATCAAAAGGCGATTTATTGTAGAACATAAACAGGTTACGCCCCACTACAGATGCAGTGATCCCTTTTATTTTATTATGAAATACATGAGCCGGAATGGTATAGCTCAGTGATGCTTCTGCCAGCCTTACATTGGTAGCACTGTACACATACATAGAGCCTACACCGGCCACACCGCCACCAGTCACTTCATAATAAGGTTGTGCCGGTATCTTCTGACCATTTACAATCACACCGCCATTGTCGCGTGCGATCGCTGAAGCCTCCGATACACCAAAACGATCCATGATAGCCTGTGTAACCGATACTCCCACTCCACCGATACGGGCACTAACCAGGAAGTCGAGGTTGAAATTCTTATAGCTGAATCCGTTGCGGAAACCAAGATTGTAACGCGGATTGGCATTACCGGCTTTGATATAAGTGTTGGGGTCAGCTGTCACCGTCTGGGTTTGCAGACCTACGTCTATAAATCCATGCTCATCCACCACCAGGGTGTTTACATAGATATCACCCATCTGGCCGCCTTTTACCAGCGCCATCATATAACTGCCGGTTCCTCCCACACTCAGGCTATCCACGGTAACGGTTTGTCCGGTGATATGATTGGTGTTATTGGTCAGCAGTTTATTGATGCGGTTGCGGTTGAGAGTAAATACCAGGTTCGAATTCCATGATACGGGGCCGATATTGTGATTCACACCCAATGAGGCTTCGATACCTTTGTTGCTTACTTCACCTGCATTTACATAGAAGCTGGAGTAACCCGTACTGGGCGCCAGTGTGGGATTAAACAGCTGGTTGTAGGTCACAGATTTATACGCCGTCACATCGAGATTGATCTTATTGCGCAGGAAACGTATGTTGAAACCGGCTTCGAACGACTTGGTCCTTTCCGGCTGAAGGCCGGTAGCAGGCAGGTAAGAACTGGTAACCGGGAAGCCACCGATAATGGGATAGGTCGCAATGGTCACAAAGCGCTGCGGCGCATTACCCACTTCGCTATATGAACCACGCACCTTGATAAAGGATACTGCACTGGAGTGCAGGTTGAGCAGATCGCTTACAATACCCGATACACCTACCGAAGGATAAAAGATCGATTTGGCATTGGTATTGACAAGTGCGGATGCCCAGTCGTTGCGGCCGGTAGCATCTACAAAGATCCTGTTGCGGTAAGAAAGCTGTGCACTGGCAAATACGGATTGTGTCTGATCGTGATACCCGGTTTGTGTAGCCGTGGCCTGTGTATTGTTTACATTGCTGAAGGTAAACAGGTTGGGCACACTCTGCAGATTGCCGCCATAACTATCCTGGTCATACTGATCGTCGATAAGGCTCGCACCCACGTTGGCCGTCAGTATATAATCCTGGCCCAGGTTTTTGTTGATATTCGCCATCACATCGGTATACAGTTGTTTTGTACCCATACTGTTGTGATGATAAGCACCTGCATCGGAAGCAAAGAGCCCCGCAGTAGATGCATAGAAACGTTTTTCGGCAATCGTTGTATTGCGGTCATACTTCACGCGGCCGGTGATATTGATCCAGTCATTGAGTGTATACTTCAAACCGGCGCTCATCAGGTAACGTTCTTTATCGTTGTTGAACATATCACGCTGCGTGATCCAGTACGGATTCTGCATCTGAAATCCCATATCGCCAAAAGGCCAGAACTGGGTTTTGAAATTGCGGGATGGATTGTACCGCTCATAGATCTTGTATTTCTCTATATCATCGCCGCGGGGAAACAGGTAAACCGGCACCAGCGGATTGAAATACTGACCCTGCGAAAGCATGTTCTGCTCCTGCAGTGTGATGTACATAAGGCTCAGGTCGAGATTGAGACGGTCGTCGAGCAGGCTGGCTGTATTACGGATAGAAAAGTTGTAACGGTTCAGTTTATTGTTCATCACAATTCCCTTTGCATTGGTAGATGCTGCAGAGAAATAGGTCTGGTTTTTATCTGTACCGGTAGACAGCGATATGCTATTCATGACGTTGATACCTGTCTGAAAGAAATCGGCCGGATCATAGTCAGTAGGTTTGTCGAGTTTGGCTCCCCAGCTGTAGAAGGTTCCTTCTTCCGAACCATAGGTATTCTGAAAACGGGGCAATACAAACGGGCTGAAGAAATTGGTCGTATTGGTCACACTCAGGTTCAGCTTTCCTTTTTCACCCTTGCGTGTGTTGACCAGGATAACACCGTTGGCGGCCGCACTGCCATACAGCGCTGCTGCTGCAGGGCCTGTGAGTACCGATACCGAAGCGATATCGTCGGGGTTGATGTTGGAAATACCATCACCGCTGACACCAGAACCGGTAAAGATATCGTTGGGCTGGGTAGTGGTGAGACTGGGCAGCGGAATACCGTCAACCACATACAGCGCATTGTTGTTGCCAAAGAGTGATTTGGAACCACGCATGACCACGCGCGAAGAGCCGGCTATGCCACCGGCACTGGAGTTGATCGTAACACCAGCTACTTTACCATTCAGACTGTTTATAAAGTTGGCATCCTTGACACGATTGATCTCTTCACTTTTTACTTCCTGCACATTGTAGGTAAGTGCTTTTGACTTACGGGTAATACCCAGGGCAGTCACCACCACCTGCTCTATTTCAGTTGCCTGTTTTTTTAACCGCACAGACAGGTTAAGGTTCTTACCCTCTACGGTTATTTCCTGCGACTGATGTCCTATATATGAAATGACCAGTACCTGGCCGGCATCTGCATTGATGGAAAAGTGTCCTTCTGCATTGGTGATGACGGAGGTGCGTGCACCCTTTACCATTACAGTAGCCCCGGCCAATGGGCTGCCGTCTTCACTCAGCACCACCCCGGTCAACTCCAGTGGTGGCGGCGCTACCGGAACTGTAGTAACCGGGCGCGATACGATAGCCGGCGAAGCCGGCCTGGTCTTAATAAAAATTGTCTTGTTGTGGATCTCATAGCCAATAGGCTGATCGGCCAGCACGGCATTGAGAAACTCGGTGAGTTGCATTTGTGTGGCAGAAACAGAAACCGGCTTTACTCCTTTTAATAAGTCTTTGTTGGCAAACACCGTGTAACCAGTTTGTGTCTCAATGGCTTTGAATACCTGTGCTATTTTCGCATTCTTAGCGGAGTAGGTAATGGTCTGGGAGCGTCCTTTAGCACTGGCAGCCAGCATGCCCATGAGTAATAATACGGCTATTAACTTCATAATGAACAGCATTTTGGTCAGATCACGAAGCCACTGCGGCCGTTTCCCTGCCGGATTGATACCGGCTAATGTCCCCGGGTAAGGGAACCGGTCAGCAGTCCCCGGATCACAAAGAGCATTTTTTTGCATAAATTCGCATCGGTTTGATTTTAAAAATTAAAGTTTACCAGAACTTGACATTTGGACCATCAAACCTTTACCGCCCGGATGGCCGTCCGAGGCGGCTTTTTTTTGATAGTCCTTTACGACAACATGTATACTTATTTACGGGAAGACCACCAGCCGGCGGCCTTCTTCAATCCTGAAATGAACATTTGACATTTCCAGTCCACGCAGCACATTGGTCAGACTCAGGTCACGTCCCATTTTACCCACAAACTCCAGTTTTGGAATTCCTTTTTCATATACGATCTCGAGATCGTACCAGCGTTCCAGCTGACGCATCACTTCTTCGAGCGAAGCATCCTGAAAATCGAACAGGCCGTCTTTCCAGGCCATTACCTTATCCAGTGCCACATCATTCATCACACGGATAGCAGGCGTACCTGTATTTTTGTTGTGGATCTGCGCCTGCTGTCCCGGCTGCAGCAATGTATTTTGCTGACCGTTCAGGATACGTACACTTCCTTCGAGCAGTGTGGTATTGATAGATGCCTCGTCGGCATAGGAGTTGATATTAAAATGTGTACCCAGCACTTCTACCAGTGTCTGTTCATTTATCTTTACCCGGAATGGTTTTCTTTTACCTGATTCATCCATTTGCTTTGCCACTTCAAAATAAACCTCACCGGTAACCTCTACCTGTCTTTCATCGCCTGCAAACACCGCCGGATAACGAAGGGATGAAGCAGCGTTGAGCCACACTTTAGTACCATCGGCCAGTTGCAAACGAAACTGGCGCCCTTTGGGAGTGGAAACAGTATTATACACCACTTCGCCGGCTTCGCTGCCGGGCTGGTACTGCAACTCGCCGTTATTAAGCAGGATCGAAGAACCTTCCTGCGTGGCCACCATACCATTGCCCAGGCTGTCAAGTATTATTTTGCTGCCATTCCCCAATGTAAGTATGGCTCCTTCCCCGCCCGGTGCTATATCTGTGGGTGTATTTATCTGTACAACCGGCGGCGGCGTTTCTGCCTTCCGGTTTATGATCAGGTAAAGGCCGGCAACGGTCAGCAAAACAGCCACTGCCGCAGCCACACGCCAACCGGTTTTGCGGTAAAATGGTATGGAAGGTATCTCCGCGATCTGCTCCTTACTGTTAAGGATATTATCCAGCCTGACTTCCAAAGCCTGTAGGGTAGCTTCATCCAGCTGACTGTCTGCGGCCTGCAACTGCTTTAGTATCAACTCCGCAGCGGCGGGGTCAGGGTCATTGCTACCCAGCCAGTTAAGTATCTGCTGGGTATCCTCCGGCGAGAGGCTGGAGTGTAAAAGCCGCTCAAATAATTCTTTGTACTGGTCTGGTGTGTAAGCCACGCTATGGAGTTTATTCCATAATCAACGGGGCAAAGCAGGAAATGGGGGGATAGAACTTAAAAAAAATTTAATGCGAGGGAGATCGTGTAGTTAAATGTTGTTTCGCCACAGGCTGACGAAGAAAAGAACCGGAAACAGATTTTTTACCTATCAGAACAGCGAAATGCCTCCGGCAAGAAGTCCGGCTATCAGCAACGGATGATCCATGTGATTGATCATATAATGCTGCAGGGCTTTTTTGGTAGCCACCAGGTATTCCTTTACTGTTAATGGAGATATCCCCATGATCTCTGCCGTACGTTTATACGTGCAACCTTCAATTTTGACAAGCTGATACACCCGTTGCTGCTGAGGAGAAAGTTGCTCAATGGCCCGGCGAAGCAACTTCGACGATTCTTTCCGAAGCAATTCTTTTTCTATGGGATCGTATTGCTCTTCGGCCAGTTTGCGGAAACGCTCCAGCAATTGACGGTCCTGTTTCATCTTCCGGAAGAAGTCAAAGACCAGCCGCTGACCAATACGGTAAATATAACCGGTGAAATTTTCCTGTAATCCCGGCAGCTCACGTTTCATCCATACACGGGTAAATAATTCCTGGATAATCTCTTCCGCAGAAAGGGGATCTTTTACGATACGCAGGATGCCGGTATATAAGCGGGGACTATAATGGCGATAAAGAATGGTAAAGGCATCCTTATCTCCGCGTTGCATGGCAGCAACATACTCAGGCTCGTTATGTAGAACAATATCAGACAAGCAGCTACAATCAGAATTGGTGGCCAAATTAACGGTAAAATAATGAAATATTAATTTTTAAAATGTGAAAATGACATTTCTTAAACGCACAAAATCCATACTATATGCATGTCGGTCTCCTCAATCTATTTAATCAGCACTGTTCCGGCTTTTTAAGCATCCCGGTCTTTCCTAATTTGATCCGGATCAACTCCGTCTTATATCCTATTAATAAATTTCTCTTTAGAAGGTAAAAACAGTTTCAAACCTTTGCCCAGGAGAAAAAAAATATACGCGCCAGAGAACATGCTTGTTTTTCTTTTTCGCAGCATCTTAATCTGCTATGAGTATATTTTGGAGTAGCAGGTGGCTGTCGAAGAGATAAGAATAGACAGGATATTTTTGTCCTGCCTCATATTCCTGCCAATTACTGTAGGTACCACAACCTTCAATACAGTAATCAAAAAGTGTTTTATGATAGGCAAACTGATATCCTTTGAAATGAGCCTCCACCAGCATTTTAATTGCATCAATCCTGTTTTGGGCTGGATCATTGGTCGAGTAAAGACTGAAAACGCCAGGCGCAAATCCCGGAAGCAGTCCCCCATTATTTGATTTGACATTTATCCTTGTCTCAAAAAATATCGTGTAATAAGAGCATAAAAGAGAAACATTCACAAGCAAACGTCTCTCTAATTTTATTTCACCGTCATCTTTCTCGAAAAAAGTAATGGAGAGCAGATAAGAAGGAAATTGATTGTAAGACTGATCCATTATCGGGCGATCCGAAAAAATTTTCCCCAATTCATAAACCAGATTACTCCACGATGTACTCTCACCTTCCATCACGCTGTTTATCTTATTTGACAGAATAGTCCGGAATGCCGCAAGTCCCTCATACTTTGCCATGATGTTGTTAATCCCCACCGGATAAAAGGAATGAATAGCTTTCAGTAAATCCTGTATCATACCAAAAAAGATTCTTAGACTATAAATATAGTATTTACCTGATTGAGGGGCTTATTTGGCATAAGGGTTAAAAACAACCTTTGGATGCATTTTGGAGGCTACTGACTTATTTTTGCAGATAGATCATACTATTTAGCTAATTATTACCCCTGTTGTTATATGTCTTACTGCAATTATATTGATAGCATGCAGCCCGAAGAGAGAAGGGCGCTTCACAAAAATTATCACGACAACCATTACGGTTTCCCGATACATGACGACAATGAATTGTTTGGCCGGCTGATCATGGAGATCAACCAGGCAGGTCTTAGCTGGGAAACAATTTTGAAGAAAGAGCAGTCATTCCGCAAGGCATACAGCCGGTTTAATATTAAGAAAGTGGCTGCCTATAAAGATGCTGACCGCGAGCGCCTGCTGGCCGATGCCGGCATTATCCGCAACCGGCTTAAGATAAATGCCGCCATCGAAAATGCCAAAGCCATCCTGTTGCTGCAAAAGGAATTTGGCTCCTTTGAAAAATGGCTGGAGCATCATCATCCCAAAACCAAAGAAGAATGGGTGAAGCTGTTTAAGAAAACATTCCGCTTCACCGGGGGTGAGATCGTCAATGAGTTTCTGATGAGCACGGGCTTCCTGCCGGGGGCCCATAACACACACTGCCCTATCCATCAGAAAGTACTCCGTCAAAAACCGATGTGGAACCACAGGAACGGGAAGAAATAGCCGATGCTTCTTTGCCCGGAATCGCACAGAACCTGTAACGGAAACGAACACCTGCTGTCTAACAAGGCCCCTATCCTATTGATAACCAAGTTTATTGATTCAGGCATTGGGTTTGACGCCTGCCTTGTGCGTAACTTGTACTTATCATTCATTTACCACATATGCTGACTGGTTATTTAAAAATTGCTTTCCGGAATTTCCGCAAAAACAAACTGATCACCTTTATCAATGTGTTTGGCCTTGGCCTGAGTATGACCGTGGGTATGATGATCATGATCCGGTTGCAGGACCAGCTTTCATTCGATTCTTTTCATCCCAACTCTGACCGGATATACCGCATACTGACGGAATATAAAAAACAAACGGGTGAGCAATGGAAAATGGCCAGCACTCCCCTGCCACTTGAGCAGGAGTTGTTGCTGCAGGACAAAGGCATTGAATCATCGGTCACCATTTATCCTGCCTTCAACGGCAAGGCTACAGCGGCCGGCAAGGAACTCTATATCAATGGCGCTTATACAGAGCCCTCTTTCTTTACCGTATTTGGATTTACACTCGCGAGTGGAAACAAAACAACCGCCCTGCAGGAAGCCAACACAGTAGTGATCAGCCGGGAGACGGCCGAGAAATATTTCGGACATACCAATGCCATAGGTCAGCTGCTGACCCTGGAGAATGGCGTAAGTTTCACCGTGACCGGTATACTGGCCGAACCTCCGGCCAAATCACATATCCGCTTTGATGCCTTTGCCTCATATGCTACGGTAAAACAACTGGAAGCTGCAAAACTGCTGGATCAGAAAACAGGCGACTGGTTTGCCTTCAACAGCGGTTATACCTATGCCTTATTGAAAAAAGGATACCGTGAAAGCAGCTTCCGCAATACGCTCAACAATTTTGCCGCTCCTCTCAACAGTAAAAACAAAGAAGGTATTGTTCATTTTTTGACCCAGCCTGTCCGGAAAATAAACCCGGGCCGGGAATTATTACAGAATGAAATGGGTGGTGGCAGCTCATGGAGTAAATTCTATTTCGAAATTGGCATTGCACTCATCATTCTGCTGTCGGCCTGTTTCAATTATACCAATCTTTCTATAGCCCGTTCGCTTACCCGTGCCAAAGAAGTAGGTGTCAGAAAGGTAACAGGTGCCAGCCGCAGGCAGATATTCTCGCAATATATCACCGAGGCAATAGCCATGGCCCTGCTGGCTCTGGGGTTTGCATGGATATTGCTGACCTTCATTGTCCGTTATGCACCTTTCAATGACGATTATGAATTTATCCCTTCTTCTTTCCAGTATAACTGGCCGCTTGTAGCCTGGTCGCTGGTTTTTGCGCTGCTCACCGGTTTACTGGCCGGCGCTTCCCCAGCCTGGCTTATCTCCTCCTTCCAGCCATTGCGTGTACTGAAGAATATGTCTACAGCGCGTATCATGGGCCGGATCAATATCCGCAAAGCCCTGATCGTATTTCAGTATAGTCTTTCGCTGGTTATTATCATTTTCCTGGTAGCCTTTTACCGCCAGTTTTCTTACCTGGCTGCAACCGATCCGGGCTTCAAAAAAGAACGGGTGCTGGTAGTACCACTGCAGGGAGTCAACGAAGAACTGGCCCTTCAGCAACTAAACAATGTGAATGGTATAGATGCTGCAGGCGCAGCTTCTATCCAATTTACCAAACACTTCAGCGGAATGAACACCCCGGCCTGGATCAACGATCAGAAGGATGCATTCAACCTGAACTGTTATTATGCAGATGCCGCCTTTGTCCGGCAGATGGGGTTTACGATAATGGCCGGCAGAAACTTTAATCCCGGTGCCGCTACAGGTGCTGAATCAAGCATACTGATCAACCAGCAGGCTGTAAAAGCGCTTGGATTAAAAACAGCTGATCAGGCCATCGGACAGACACTGCATATCAACGATTCTACCCGGCTTACCATTGCCGGCGTGCTGAAAGATTTTACTTACGAAAGTGCCGCCATACCGGTAAGACCACTCGCTTTCCGATCACGTGCACTGGCGTACAATTACCTGTACCTGACAGCCGATGCAGGAGTGAATAAAGCCCATTTTCAGCAGCAGGTAACAGATCTGCTGAAGCCGCTGTTGCCGGCCACTACAACACCGGCAGCAGCCACCTGGCTTTCTGACGAGTGGGATCAAAGCAACTCACAAAAAGCCACCATCTCGCTGCTCGGATACCTGGCCTTTATGGCCATGGCTATTGCCACGCTGGGCCTGCTGGGTTTGGTAATGTACACTGTGGAAGTAAAAAGAAAAGAGATCAGTATCCGCAAGATCATCGGAGCCAGCGAAAAACAACTGATCCGCCTGTTGTCAAAAGGGTTCTTCCGTTTATTGCTGATTGCCGGCTGCATTGCTGTTCCGATCGGTTATACAGCAGGGTTTTTGTTTTTACAAAACTTCCCGTTGAGAGCCGGCTTTGGTTTGGTCTGGCCGCTTAGCTGTTTTCTCTTTTTCCTGGCCATTGGTTTGTTTACCATTATGTCGCAAACCTATAAAGCGGCTATCCGCAATCCGGCGAGCGATATGAGATCGGAGTAAATTTCCTTTGAAAACAACGCATGTAGTCCCGCGATGCATCGCGGGACTACAAATGGCAGACACGTCAGCGAAATGACTGGAACGCCTGAGAAAACAAGGCCTCTTTAATTGTTTATCTGAAAACAGGCAGGTCTATATAACTGTCGCAAAACCATTTGATGCGTAATGGTTCGCTGGCATCTGCGATCGTTTCGCTATTCACATCCCTGCCGGTACCATAATTGATCTGTTCAAAAGGTGATTTATTAATATTGAGTACAATGGCGATGCGGCTGCCCTTCGCGACTTTACGGCTTACCATATAGGTATTTGAAAAGGGAATCGTTTCCTTCTTTCCCGGTTTTAGCAGATGCCGCTTCAGCCTGCTCTTTGCATAGCTGGCCCTGCCCATAAAGTAGGATAACAAAAAATAGCTGCTATCGGGGCGCACTTCAAACAAGGCCACACTATAATCCATATCCTTTTTGTTGATCATCGCTTTCAGCTGGCCGGTAAAGCGGCCATTGATCTCTACATCCTCAGTAAGGGGCTCACTCCACAACAGCAATCCGTTGTTGGCAAAAAGCCGGTCGTACACCACGTTGTTGAAATAATAGTAACTGTTGCGCGTGCTGCGGTCCTTGAAATCAATCTCCTGCTGCAAAAACCTTTTTGCCTGCGGCTGGTTACTTAAACCATACTCTCCTGCACTATTTTTGTCTGTCAAATACAGTCTCAGCCGGCCATTGCTCATCGCATCCAGGCTGCCCGCATGCTTCCAGGTATTGGCTCCCATGACCTGGTAGTTAACCCGGTCTTTCAGAATAGCCGGCAATGGCTTGCCTTTGAAGATGTGATCAAACCATTCAAAAATGATCGTGTGAATGGGAATCCTTGCCACATCATCGATCCGGTAACCATTGTAGACCGAATCGGGATAACCCTGTGAGCCAAAATGACCGTATGGACCTATCAGCAGATAATGCCTTGCATCGGGGAGGTATTTCAGATGCTCGTTGAAATAATAAAGCTCTCCGATCTGTCCACCATCATAATAGCCGGTAGTGCTGAGGACAGGAATGTTGATACGGGCAAATTCTTTTCCATAAGGTATCATCGACTGCCAGTAGGCATCATAGGCAGAGTGATCAAGCCAGCGCTGAAAGATGCGGTTGCCGGGTCGGCCCACCAGGGTATCGAGCGAGCGGTAACTGCTGCCTTTTTCATACCAGTCAGCGTAGAGATTGCCCCAGTGAGGCGCGCGGTAATCGGTTTCGTCCAGGAATTTATTATTGGTCACATAGTATATCCAGGAAAAAATAAAACTCATGGCCACATTATTGGTCATTGGTACATCGAGACCCGGTGCAACAGAGGCCGAGGGCACAATCGTTTTCAGTGCAGGATGCAGATTTTTAGTAGCTGCCCACTGAGTAAATCCATTATAGCTTCCTCCATACATACCTACATCCTTATTGCTCCAGGATTGCTGCGTGATCCATTCAATGACATCATAGGCATCCTGCCCGTCTTTTTCGTAAGGCACCGCCTCATCGGGACTATATCGTTTGCCCCGGGTGTAGGCCATCACGCTGGCATATCCGCGGTCTACGGCGTCTTTCATTTTCCGGATATCGGTCTGGCGCGCATAGATAGTAAACTGCATAATGGTAGGTTGCGGTTCCGTTACATTCCGCTTGCGCATAGCCCATGCTGAAACCTGTGCACCATCACGCGTTTTGATAAGAATGCTGTCCTCTACGATATAGTCCGGGTTATTTTTTATACTATCCACAAAAGACTGTCCCCGGCTGTAGGTATTCACAAACAGGCATAGTACTGCCAGTAAAACCGTTGATTTCATTTAATTCATTTTTATGTTAACAATAAAAGCAGCCGGCGCCAGGATTGCCGGAACAGGAAAAGCATTGCCTCCTGACAGGCTGGCTTATTCCTTCATGCAAAGAAATTACAGACCTAATTTATTTCTGAGTACACTGGATTGCCTGCCCGACACTTCCAGTGTTTTATCATTCTGTAATAGCACGCTTACCTTACCTTTTGGCAGAGACAATAGTTGTTTGATATAACCGGTATGGATCATTTCTGTCCGGTTGATCCGGAAAAAAGACTGATCGCTTAAGCTTTTTTCGAGTTGACTGAGCGACCGCTTGATATAGAATTTCCGGTTGCCGCTGTACAGGCAGGCATAATTGCCCACGGATTCTATTAAATAAATATCGCTGATACGTATAAAATGATACCGGTCTCCTTCCTTTACAAAAAGGCTGGATGTTGCTGCAGCCGGATTGAACCGGGCGCGGACTCTTGCCACCGCCTGTTCGAAACGCTCACTGCGTATCGGTTTCAATAAATAATCCAGTGCGTTGAGTTCAAATGCCTTTACCGCATACTGATCAAAGGCTGTAGTGAAGATCACTTCGGGCACGGTTTCCAGCGACTCGAGCAGATCAATACCTGATCGCTCCGGCATCTGAATGTCCAGGAAAAGCAGGTCGGGTTTTAACTCACGGATCAATGATTCGGCCGTATCTGCATCTGCAGCTTCACCCACTATGGCAAAACCGGGATAGCCAGCCAGGTGTTGTTTGAGCTCTTCCCTGGCCAGTCTTTCATCATCAATGATCAATGTGCGGTACACTTGCATGTAATGGCAGTTTTATGCTGGCAGATATAATTCCTTCGGGCAAACTGGTCAATGAAAAACCGGCGGTCCCATTGTACTGAAGCCGCAGGCGTTCCTGCAGGTTTTTCAACCCAAGTCCGTTGCCTGTGTCCGCCTGCAGCTGTCCGGGATTTGAAACGCTGATCAGCAGGTTTGATTCATCTTTTGTCACAGCAATACGGACCATCCCTCCTTCCTTGCGCCGGGCAATGCCGTGCTTGATCGCATTTTCCACCAGCACCTGGATGCTCAATGGTAAAACCGGCGCTGTCAATATTGTTTCATCAACTTTTATTTCCACCTGCAGCCGTTCTTCAAAACGCATTCGTTCCAGTTCCAGGTAATCGTTGATCAATGTCAGCTCATCGCGCAGCGGTATCTGTAGCACATCTCTGCGGTAAAGCGAAGTACGCAGCAGATCAGACAGCAGGTCTATAGCCCGGCGGGCAGCCTGCGGATCGGCCAGCACCAATGCTTTGATATTATTGAGGGAATTAAAGAAGAAATGAGGATTGAGCTGCGCTGTCAGGTTGTCGAGCTGGGCATCTTTTGCGATCAAAGCCAGCCGGGCACTCTCCCGTGTGGCCTTTATTTCACGTTGTGCATACTGATAAAGATAATAGGCCAGCACCCAGATGGCCATCAGGCGAATACCCGTCACCAGTACGGTCTGCCACTGTGCATTGAAATATTCACTCCACGATTGGGCAAACTCCGGTTCAAATATCCATCTTACCAGGTATGTTTTACCAATGGTAAGAAACAGAAACCCCAGTCCCAGCAAAATGGTGGCCGGAATAATACGTATCAGCAATGGCCGGGGTGCCAGGTGCTGCCAGCCATAATGTTTGGATATAGTCCTGAATAAATGGGTAAGCCCGATATACATGACCATGTCTGCCACAAAATGGATAAGAGCCAGCACATAACTAAACCCGGTACCCGTAAAGCCTGCATAACCCCAATAGAGTGAAGCCACTGCCCACCCAATCAGCTGACATTTCCAGTAAAGACTCAAACGCGGGTTTTGCGGCATACACAACTACGATTACCGCACAAACCAACAAAATAGTACCCGGCTAAAAAAATGAATGTACAGGAACGCAGATACCAGGGGGATAAACGTACTTCCCCGGCCAATCTATTTATTCTTTTCCGGTACCTTCAGCGATAAGGCCGCTAGTATCTTCCGGAAAATTTCGGTATTCTCATACACTCCGCTAAACAGATAAGATCGCGGACCATAGGCAAACACAGGCACGGGTATGGCTGTATGATCACCTGTTGAAAACTGACCGCTGATCATCCCCCGTGTATAATCGCCACCGGTAAGGGTGAGCCCGCCTGTTTCATGATCTGCCGTCACGATCACCAGTGTTTCGCCATTGCTATCGGCAAATTCCATCGCCTGGCCAATCACTTTATCGAGATCCAGCAGTTCGGTCACGGCATACGGCAATTTATTGGCATGCCCGCCATGATCTACCTGGGCGCCTTCCAGCATGATGAAGAAACCCGTTTTATTCTTACTTAATAACTCAAGAGAAGCTTTTAATGCTTTTTGCGACCAGTCACCGCGACCGTTCAGCACCGAACGGCTGGCTACAGAATCAACCAGCAATAATGGCTTAGCATCCAACTGCCCCAGTTGATCGACAGAAGTACGTACCTGGAATTTTCTATGCAATTGTGCGACGGTACTGTCTTTGGCGGACAGATCTGCACTACCCATTACGATATCCACCTCTGACTGCAACAGATCATCCAGGATCGCTTTATAATTGCTGCGCTCCGACTGATGTGCGTAGAAAGAAGCGGGTGTGGCATCGCGCAGGTCGCCGCTGGTGATAATACCGGCTTTAATCCCTTTCTGCCGGAGTATTTCAGGAAGCAGTGTCAGGGCACGACCCGTATGGTCTACCCCTACTGCCCTGTTGTTGGTTTTAGTGCCCGAAGAGAATGCTGTGGCACCGGGCGCAGAGTCGGTAATATAATTGTCGTAAGAGCTGGTTTTGGAAAGCCCTGTATACCGCATGTTGAATACATTCAATTTTCCCTTGTTGGCCGTATAACCGGCATACCATTGTGGCAGGCCTGTACCATCGCCCACGATCAGAATGATATTCTTAACCGGTTTGTCTGCTCCATCATTGCGCCACCGGGGTTGATACAGGGAGTACTCTTTGTCATTAGTATATATCCGGTCGGGCAACTGCTGCAGAAAAGTACTGATCCCATTTATATCATCGGTGTTAATATAATCGATCCCCAGATTCATATAAGCGTACCAGCTATTCATGATATCGGGCGAGTTCCAGAAGCGGATCTTTTTACCGGCTGCATGTGCCCGTGTCACCAGTTTTTGTAATGTATCCTGTTCTTTTTCCGGCAGCCGGCCTTTGCCGTTCCATTTTGAATAACGGGCAAAATTGTCGCTGAGCATTTCTATACGGGTCAGTTGTTCGGGTGTATAGATCTTTTGCAGGTCGCCATCAAATTTTATCCAGTCAGGATATGTTGCAAACGCTGCCGGCTGTGGCCGGTTGCCACTGATAACGATCTTCAGCGAAGAAGCTGTGGTCAGCTGGGGATAGTTACAGAGTACCTGCACCAGTTTTTCGAGTGTAGGTTCCGCCGCTGTTTTAATATCAATCATCAATTGCAGTTGGCGCGACTGGTCAGCATACACAGAACCCTCGTTTTGTTGCAGGCACTGCAGCAATGGCTTTAAATAAAGTGAATCGAGCGTACGATGTTTCTTTACCTGCTGCAGGTCATGTGCCACGATCAGTTCTCCCTGGTCGAGGAAAATATCGGCTTCAATAGATCCAAAACCCTGGCGCCAGGCCAGCCAGAATGGAAAAGCCTGCTCATAATCATTATGGGAATGCACTTGCGCTGTAGAGTGCTGAACCGGCTGTGCCTGCACAGTAACAGACAATAACATTATAAAAAAATACAGATACCGATACATAAAAAAGAAAATAGATTAAAAACAATTTAATTGTACCACTCCTGCTCGACTGACAGACAGTAAACAAATGTAGCCGCATGCACAAATCAGAGAGTATGGCGTGAATTATTATTGTATTATTTCTTGTTCTCGCCGACTGACCGAATCTTGCACACAGTCAGAAAATCTGAGTAACTTTAAGAGCTTTACGTATTTGTAACGGCTATCTGTAAACTTTAATGGACAAAATCCCTGTCAGGCATATTAAGGCCACTACCAAAGAACCCAACTTATCCGGAGGTTTTCATATCCGGGATATCAAACATTTGCTTGCCGGCAAAGACATGGTGCAGGAACTGCATCGCCACAGTTTCTATTTTATACTGATACTGAAAAAAGGAGCCGGCCAGCACAGCATCGATTTTACTGCTTACCCGGTAAAAAACAATTCAGTATTCTTTATGCGCCCGGGACAGGTGCACCAGCTTATCCTGAAAAGCGGCAGTACTGGCTACCTGATCGGTTTTGGCCCCGACTTCTATATCCCGGCCACTGCATCTGCCAAAGAAGTTTTGCGGAAAGTGAGCAGCAAAAACTATTGTCAGCTTATACGCGACAAATCCGCAAAACTGTTTTGCCTGCTGGATTATATCATCGAAGAATATACCCGCAAACAGGAAAGACACGAAGAAGCGATCCGGTCGATACTCGATATTGTCTTTATTGAACTGCTCCGGCACAGCCGTCATCCTGGTCGCACTACCGGCACCAACCTGTATGCACAGGACAGGCTGGAAGAATTGCAGGAACTGATCGAAACTCATGTTGAAACGCACAAGCAGGTAGCATTTTATGCAGAAAAAATGCACCTCACCCCTTTTCAGCTCAATGCCATCACCCGGAGCACACTGGGCAAGACCTGCTCGGCCCTTATCAACGATGCCGTGATCCTGGAAGCCAAACGATACCTGACAGCTACCTCTCACCAGATCAACCAGATAGCAGACCAACTGGGTTATGAGGATTCCTCCTATTTCATTCGCTTTTTTAAAAAACAGACCGGGTATACGCCAGACGCATTCCGGCGCGGGCATACATAAGTACTATACAACTGCATTTTTGTCCTGCTGCCATGACGGGGCCTGTAAATAATTTTGCTGAATAAATTATTTTCATGAAGACAAAGACAAAATTTTTTGCAGCGATAAAGATCTGGCTGGCCATTTATCCGTCCATCACCATATTCCTGTATCTGTTCGGTGAGTCGCTGGCTTCACTTCCCCTCTACCAGCGCACGCTGGTATTAACCCTCGTACTGGTACCCTGGGTCGTTTTCCTGGGAGTACCTTTTCTCGACTCTATACTAAAAAAGAAATTGTATGAAAAAAGATAACAGTTACGACGTACTGATCATCGGCGGCAGTTATGCAGGTCTGTCCGCCGCCATGGCACTGGGCAGGGCCTTGAAGCAGGTGCTGGTCATCGACAACGGACAACCCTGCAACCGGCAAACGCCTTTCTCTCATAACTTTCTTACGCGCGATGGTGTGCCTCCCGGAGAGATCATGCAGATAGCCCGGCAGCAGGTAGCCGCATATGATACCATACGCTTTCTGACCGGTATGGTGGTCAATGGGAAAAAGACCGATACCGGTTTTGAGATCGAAACCGGTGCAGGCGAAAAATTCTATGGCAAAAAACTGATCTTCGCTACAGGTATTCGCGATCAGCTGCCCGCTGTAGAAGGGTTGCAGGAATGCTGGGGTATCTCGGCACTGCATTGCCCTTACTGTCACGGCTACGAAGTACGTTATGAAAAAACAGGCCTGCTCGGCAATGGGGAACATATATTTGAGCACAGCAAAATGATCGCCAACTGGACAAAAGATCTCACTCTTTTCACCAATGGCCCCTCCGCATTGACGGCCGATCAAACCGGCATATTACGGCAACGCGGTATCCGCATTGTCGAAACACCAATTGTGCGCATACAGCATCTCGAGGGGCATCTCTCCCATCTTGTTTTTGCTGATGACAGCCGGCAGGAGTTGAAGGCTCTCTATGTGTATATTACTTTTGAACAGCACTGTGCCATTCCCCAGGCATTGGGCTGCGAGCTCAGCAAAGAAGGATATATACAAACAGATATACTGCAGGCTACCACGGTCGAGGGCGTATATGCCTGTGGCGACAACTGCTCACGCTTTCGCACCGTAGCCAATGCAGTGGCCAGTGGCGCTGCTGCCGGCATGGCAGTGAGCCGTCAACTGATCATGGAAGATTTTTAGGTCTGCAGTCAACCGGAGGATAATTCTGTTGTTAAACAAACAACCGGTCTCCTCCGCAAATTCATTCAACCATTATAATATTAAACAATAAAACATGAAGATTATCATTGTAGGCGCATCCGGCACACTTGGCCGGCAGGTAGCCAGCGCCCTGGAAAAAGATCATGAACTGATCAGGGTCGGTTCCAAAAGCGGCGACATCCAGGCAGACATCACCTCACCCAAATCGATCGAAAACCTGTTTAAGCAAACGGGCACTTTTGATGCACTGATCAGTACGGCCGGCGATGCATACTTTGGCCCCTGGAAAACCATGACCGACAAAGAATTCCGGATCGGTATCGACAGCAAACTCATGGGACAGGTAAACCTGGTATTGATCGGTCAGCATTTTATTAACCCCAAAGGTTCATTTACACTTACTGCAGGAGTATTATCAAAAGATCCGGTGCTGAGCGGCTCCAATGCCTCTGCAGCCAACGGAGCCATTGAAGCCTTTGTACGGGCAGCAGCTATCGAACTCGAAAACGGCGTACGTATCAATGCCGTCAGCCCCACTGTCGTAGAGAGCTCCCCCGGTTATTTTCCTTATTTCCCCGGGCATATACCTGCCACTATGAAAGAGGTGGAATATGGTTATCTCAAAAGTGTGCTGGGCGCCGCAACAGGACAGGTAATCACCGTGTATTGAGCAGTATCCTTTATTACTTATATCAATCTCTGTTGAATGGCTGCTGTAGCTGTTCAACAGAGATTGTTTCGTTTACAGCGATGACCGGTGATCTTTCCAGAATTCATCCGCATACTGATGCTTCAGTTGCAGCGATGAAATAAAAGACCTGTTTCCTGCTGTATGGGTTTTGAGATAAGGGAAAAGTTCTTTTTCCTCGAACCGGATATGATCATCCAGCAGGTTTACCAGCTCCACCAACTGCCCGGGATGAACGGGATCGGGTGTGGCAATAATTTTCTGTATCCGGTCGCGCAGCAGCAGATGATCCTGTATCATTTTCTGAAAAACAGGTGTTGACTGATGCCTGAATAATGCAGATTCCTCATCTTTGAAATGCAGGCAGAGATGCTGACTCCAGAACGAATGAACATAACGCGCAATACGCTCTGCTTCCACTCCCTGTCTTACTCCTTCCCGCACCCGCCAGCAAAACAATAATCCATAACGATGCTCCTCTCTGAGCGGAAGTCTGTACATAGTGTCAAACTGATTACTGTGCATACTGAGTAATTTATTAATAAGCCTTAACCCATTTATCGGAAAGCATCTATTCCCCGTTTGCCGGGTCCATGTTTTAGCCTTTCGATTTTGGGAATACAAAAATAAAAGATAAAACCATCCTTTATTAATTTTTCTATACTACCTTTGGGCTCCAACAGTTAAAAATGTTTTCAAAAACCTGTGAATATGCGATCAGGGCGATGCTTTTTATTGCTCAAAAAACAAAGGAAGGCGATCGCATCGGTATCAAAGAGATAGCAAAAGGTATCGATTCCCCGGAACATTTCATTGCCAAAATATTGCAAGACCTCAGCCGAAAGGGAATATTGCAATCGGCCAAAGGCCCGAACGGCGGTTTTTACCTCAATGACAGCTCCATGAAACAATCGCTGGCCGACATTGTAAAGGCGGTGGATGGAGATAAGATCTTCCAGGGATGCGGCCTGGGGCTGAAGCAATGCTCCGAAGCGCTGCCCTGCCCTATTCACCACGAATTCAAACGGGTGCGCAAACAATTGTTCCAGATGCTGGAACGTGCCAAAGTAGGCACTTTTACCAGCAACCTGGAAAACAGCATGGCTTTTTTGAAACGCTAGCTTTTTTTTGAAATAATAAAAGATAAAAAGGTATTAATATCTTTAATATGAGAAGAAAAAAAATATTCCCGGCTGGTATACTCACTCTTATCCTGGTTGTAGCAACCCTCCCGGCCGTGGCAAGACCTTCCGGCTTTTCATTCAGCCCCGGCATGGCTTATACCGGCATCGTTTTGCTCGTCATGCTGGCGTTGCTATTACTGGCACTGGCACTTCGGTTAAATGTGTCGAAACTCCGTAATAGTTATAAAAAAGGTCCCGGAGAAAATAAGGACGCCTTACAAAAACATATTGCACAACTGAGCAGTAAGCAGATCGGGAAATTGCAGCAGTGCAGGCGGCGTAGAAACATAGATGGCTCTTACAGGGTGCTGCCATTGTTATTCCTTCTTCCGGTCCTCTTACTTTTTTCAGCTACCGGCGCCCATGCACAGGCACCGGTCAAACCCGATGGAGGTTCCCTGTTTCAGGAAGGAGGCATTATTATAACACTAATACTGATCGTGATCCCCATACTGGTAGCGCTGATCCTGCTTTTCGTCCGCACACAGTACGCATTGAAACGTCAGCGCAACAAGCTGAAGATGCAGGAAGCCGGGCAACTGGCTGCTTATCTACAGCAACTGCCCGAGCAGGAAATGAACCTGTTGCTGAAGAAGAAAGAAGAACTGGACTATTCACTTACTCACCGCGAACTGTCGGGACATGAAGCCGCAGAAGACCGCAAGGGATTATTGCATATCAACCAGGAGCCTGGCCTTCCCGTGGTTGCGATCAAAAAGAAAGCCCTGCCCCGCCCTCATATCGATCCGGCACTGGCACGCCTCGTACTCTGGTACCTGGCATCGGCTACTTTTTGGTTATTGTTTGGAACAACAGTAGGCGAATACGTGGGGATCAAATTTGTCGCACCTGACGCAGACCATATCAGCTGGCTAAGCCTGGGCCGGTTGCGGCCGGTACATACCAACGCCGTCTTCTGGGGCTGGGCTTCACTGGGTATGCTGGGCCTGGGTTATTATATCGTGCCGCGAGTAAGCAATACTGGTCTCGCCAGCATGAAAATGGGCTGGTATGCGCTGATACTGATCAATGCTTCTGTTATCGCCGGTACTATCTGCCTTATGGCGGGCATCAACAATGGCGGTGGGGAATACCGCGAATATATATGGCCGGTGATGCTGTTGTTCGGAGCCGGCCTCGGGCTGACCCTTATCAATTTTCTGCAAACAATAGCCAGGCGCAAAACCGGTGAGATATACATTTCCAACTGGTACATGGTATCTGCTGTCATATTCACCATTGTTATTTCCCTGGCAGCCTATATCCCTTACTGGCAAAACGGGCTGGGCGAAACCATCATACAGGGGTATTATATGCACCAGGGCGTGGGCATGTGGTTTATGTTGTTTACCCTTGGCATCGTCTATTACTTTCTGCCGCAGCAGTTGAACAAACCTATTTATTCCTATAGCCTGGGTGTGCTGGCATTCTGGACACAGATCCTGTTTTATACATTGATCGGCACCCACCACTTTGTGTTCAGCGCCATTCCCTGGTGGCTGCAGACAGTCGCTATCGTAGGCAGTGCAGGTATGGCCATTCCCGTAATAGCAGGTACAACCAATTTCCTGATGACATTCAAAGGTGCCTGGCACAAGGTAAGAGACAGTTATACGCTCCCCTTTTTCCTGGTAGGCATTGTGTTTTATTTTACCGGATCGCTGCAGGGTACCGCCGAGGCTTTTCGCTTTACCAATCTCGTCTGGCATTTCACTGATTTTACAGTCGCCCACTCGCACCTGACCATGTATGGCATCATCTGCTTTTTTCTCTGGGCCTGCATCTATGCGGTAGTGCCCAGGCTCACAGGCAGGGAAGCCCCACAACTTACTATTGGTATCCATTTCTGGCTGGCACTGGTAGGATTGTTGTTTTATGCTGTGCCCCTCATGTATGGCGGTACACTTAAAGGATTGCTGTGGATGCAGGGAAAACCATTTATGGATGGCGTGACACTGATGGAGCCGTACTGGCTATGGCGTGCCATTGGCGGCAGTCTCATGTGGCTTTCCCATCTGTTCTTTGCCTACAACCTGTACAGGATGATCGTACCGCGACCAGTGATCGATGTACGGGAAACAGCGCTTCAGCAACTGGAAGAAAAAGCAACAACGATTCAACCTACTGTTTAAACATATTTACTGCAATGGAATTTTTCAATAATCATAAAAAACTATTCTCGGCAGCCACTCTCCTCTTTGTGGGCCTTACCTGGCTGGTTGCCATCAGACCGGCCATCACCAATCAGCAAAACAACCGTCCGCTGCCCGATGCAGTACCACTGTCCGGAGATGCTGTAAAGGGTAAGGCCCTTTTTATTGCCAACGGTTGTGTAGCCTGCCATACGCAGCAGGTGCGTAATGTGGATATGGACAGGCAATGGGGCAGCCGCCCCAGTATGGCCGCAGATTATGCAGCCACGGAGCGCACCGATCTCTGGCGCAATACAGCTACCCTGATGGGCACCGAACGTACTGGCCCCGATCTCACAGATGTGGGCAACAGGCAGCCTTCGCAGGACTGGAACCTGGTGCATCTCTACAATCCACGGATTGTAGTCAGCGAATCCATCATGCCGGCCTATCCCTGGCTCTTTACGGTCAAAAATGAACCGGCAAAAAATGATGTGATCGTCAATGTACCCGCAGCATACCTGAAAGGCCAAAACGGAAAACTGGTTGCTACACAGGATGCCCTTTACCTGATCGCTTACCTGCAGTCGCTGAAACAAACAAAGCTTGCAGCAGATGCCACTTCTCCTGGTTTCCTGTACAAACGGGAAGAGAAAAAAGCGGCTGGTAGTACAGCTTCCGATCTTCCGGATGGCAAAGCACTCTATGTAGCCAATTGCCAGGCCTGCCACCAGGAAAACGGAGAAGGCCTGCCCGGCGCATTCCCACCATTGAAAGGAAGCAGTATCGTGACGGGCGACAACCTGCAACTCTATGTTGATATCATCATGAACGGTTATGATGCACGTGCAGAATATGGCGTCATGGCAGCTGTGGGTACCAATATGGGGTTTACAGAAAAAGAAGTGGCGGCTATTATCAACTATGAACGAAGTGCATGGGGCAACAATGCCCAACCGGTAAATCCCGAAGAGATCAAAAAGATCATGGATTTTGTAAAACTTAAAGCAGGACAATAATGAAAAAGATCAAAATGCTCCTCTGTTATCTGCTGACAGGCCTTTCCTCCTTTGCCTGCCCGGTTTGTGAACGCAATCAACCCAAGATCCTGAAAGGCATCACGCATGGCGCAGGGCCGGAGAGCCGGTGGGACTATGTGATCGTCTGGACAACTGTGGCAATCGTATTATTCACGCTTGTCTTTACTATAAAATGGATCATACGCCCGGGCGAAAAATCCGACACGCATATCAAACGCGCCATCCTAAACAATCAATAACATGAGTTCCAAAAGCACCATATTCATCTTTATTGATGAGGAAAGCAAACCTGTAGCAGAAGTGTTATCGCCCATCAGCTTTGAACTCGACACCCGCAAGCTGGCAGATGGCGAGCATGTATTAAAAATAGTCAGCAAAGATCCTACCGGCAAGGAAGGTATCCGTAAAATACCTTTCGTAGTACGCAACGGTCCGGCCATTGCAGTAGAAGGTATCCGGGAAAATGATGTGGTAGACGGTGTATTGCCTATTATGATCAATGCCTATGGTAAGGGTGACCAGAAATCATTTTTAATCGACGGCAGCGAAACCCCGCAGAGCATTCCCGCCTGGGTCTGGATCCTTATTATCGTATTCACAGGCTGGGCCATGTTTTACCTGTTCACTTATTTCACTGCTCCTTAATTGTACGTGATGAATACCAAACAAGATATAACCCACATAGACGATATCAAACTGCTTGTAGACAGTTTTTATGATAAAGTAAAGAAAGATCCGCTCATTGGTCCGATATTCATCGGTGTCATCAAAGACAGATGGCCTGAGCACCTGCAAAAAATGTATCGTTTCTGGCAAACAGTTTTGCTGGAAGAACATACTTATTACGGCAGCCCTTTTCCTCCCCACGCACAGATGCCACTGGAGCAGGCACATTTTGACCAATGGCTAAAATTGTTTTTTGAAACGGTAGATCAATTTTTCCGGGGCGAAAAAGCCGAGCGTGCCAAGTGGCAGGGTGAGCGAATGGCAGTACTCTTTCATTCCAAAATACAGTATTTCCGAAACAATATATCCCAGGCCGGCCATGATCACCGTTAAATACCCGATAGCAGTCATTTGCACTTTTCTGTGGACAGGTTTTATATGTGCGATCAGCTTTATGGAAGCCTGGCTCAAATTTCAGGCACCGGGCATTACCGTTCCGCTCGGTTTGGGTATCGGCAAGCTGGTATTCGCCACGCTCAATAAAATAGAATGGATACTGGCTGCCGGCATAGCAGCAAACCTGCTGCTCGAGAAGAGACCCGTCTTTGCATGGCCGGTCCTGCTATACGTATTTACCGTGCTATTGCTGATCATACAAACCGCGTGGCTGCTGCCGGCACTGGATGTAAGAGCCGTGAATGTTATACAGGGCAAGGCTGTTAAAGAATCGGGCCTGCATTTCTATTATATAGTCCTGGAAGGCCTGAAAGTCGTTTTCCTTATGCTGTTTGGTACACTTTTATTCAAACGCACCGGCCGCACCTGAACCATCTGTTTACTCCTTTGATCTGTTAACATAAAACATATACCATGAACATCTTAAAAGAAAATATACTTGGAGAAGTGGTGGCAAAAGACTTCCGCACCGCTGCTGTATTTGATGAATACAGCCTGGATTACTGCTGCAATGGCAACCGCAGCATCGAAGATGCCTGCATACAGGCAGGTATTGCCCACGACAAAGTAATACAGGCGCTGGAGCAGGTGCAGCAATCAAGCCAGCCCGGCATCAACTTCGATGCATGGCCGCTCGATCTTATGGCAGACTATATCGAAAAAAAGCATCATCGTTATGTAACCGACCAGATCCCCGTTTTGCAGAAAAACCTGGAAAAGATCACAGCTGTACATGGACAGAAACATCCGGAACTGGCAGAGATAAAAGACCTTTTTGCCGAAAGTGCCGGCGAACTGACCGTACATATGAAGAAAGAAGAGCTGATGTTATTCCCTTTTATCCGGAAAATGGTATACGCCCGGCAAACCGGGGCCAAAGGTCCGGCTGCACCCTTTGGCAGTGTACAAAATCCGGTACACGCAATGACGCATGATCATGATCTGGAAGGAGAACGGTTTCATAAGATTGCGCGGTTGAGCAACAATTATACAACACCGGCCGATGGCTGTACTACTTATCACGTGACCCTGGCATTGCTGAAAGAATTTGAGAAAGACCTGCATACACATATCCATCTCGAAAACAATATTCTTTTTCCCAAAGCCATTGCACTGGAGCAGTCACTTGTTTAACTGGTTTGTAGCTCCAGTGATGGCCATATCTATAACATTGAATACATCTATTAGTCATGAAACGGAATGAACATATCAAACCGCTATCGCGGGATCATCATTTTGGCCTGCTTTTTTGCTGGAAGATCCGGCAAGGGCTCCGGCATAAAATAAGCAATGAGCGTATCCGGCAATACGTATTGTATTTCTGGGATCAACATCTCCTTCAGCACTTTCATGCCGAGGAAGCAATACTTTTTATTGAACGCAACGACCCTTATTGCCAGCGAGCGATAAGTGAACACCGGGAAATCGAACAGTTGATAGATGACATTCGCCTGCATGCAGCTGATGCAAAACAACTGGAACTGGCCGCAACCAGGCTCGATGACCATATTCGTTTTGAAGAAAGAGAATTGTTTCCCCACCTGGAGAGCAGGCTGACAACAGAACAGCTTATTATCATCGGGGCAGCGCTGCAGGAGTTGCATAGTACCGGCTCTGACAATGAGAGTTACAGCGATGAGTTTTGGGCAAAACCGGTCGCCGGAAATCATTAAATTCCTTATTCAAAACAATCCACGGCAGGGCTGCTAAAAGCAGCCCTGCCGTATTTTATTCCCACTCCCGGCTTCATCGACAATGATACTGGCGTAGGTGGCAGCCCGGCGGATGGTTTAAATAAATAATTATCTTTAGAAACACAGGTCAAATCCTGCCATCATGCTGTTATGAATACAGGCAAACGGTATAGTTTCAAAGAGTTTATTATCTGGAGCAGAAGGGATATTTACAAATGTCTGATCCTGGCCATCGTTCCTACTGTATTGTACTGCGCAGGCTGGACCTTCCTGGCTATTTCCTGGATGCCGGTAGCCATGCTGGGTACTGCCGTTGCTTTCATTGTTGGTTTTAAAAACAACTCCAGTTATAACCGTCTTTGGGAGGCGCGGCAGATCTATGGCTCGATCATCAATGAAAGCCGCAGCTTTGCCGTGAAGGCCCGCGACTTCCTGGGTGGCAAATCGGGTCAGCAGGCCCGGCTCTTTTTTGATCGCCATTTTGCCTGGCTCACCTTTCTGCGTTACCAGCTAAGAGAGCCCCGCAAATGGGAAACGATGGATGAAGCGCGCTATAAGGAATATATGTCGGGAGTATATACCATTCCCGAACGCTCCGAAACACTGGAACAGGCCATGCAGGGATTGCTGAGCCCCGAAGAACTGGCATACCTGCTGAGCAAGAAGAACCGCGCCACGCAAACCCTGGCCCTTCAGTCGCAAAACATCAATCAATTGCACAGAGAAGGCGCCCTTACCGATTTTCAGCAACTGCAGCTGCAAAGAAGCATCGACAATCTTTATGAACAACAGGGTAAGGCAGAGCGCATCAAAAATTTCCCCTATCCCCGCAACTTTTCTTCCATCACCGCCTACCTGCTTCACCTGTTCGTGGTGTTGCTGCCTTTTGGCCTGCTGAAAGAGTTCAATCACCTGGGCGATGGTACAACTTTGGAAGGTTATACTATCTATTTTATCATCCCCTTTTCTACGATAGTGGGCTGGGCATTTGTAACACTTGATGCCGTAGGTGACAGTTCCATCAATCCATTCGAAGGCAGTGCCAATGATGTGCCGATCACGCAGATCAGTAAGATGATCGAAACCGATCTGAGAGAAATGCTGGATGATACCAATCTGCCGGCAGCAGTTGTACCGGTCAATAATATACTGATGTAAATAATGTATAAAGGGTATAAAGAGTTTAAAGCGTACTCCTTCTACCTCCTCCTAAACCCTTTATACCCTTTAAACCCTTTAAACTCTCGCCTTCGCCACCAACTCATCCAACTGCTGCAGGGTCATGGTAAACCCTTCCTGCATACCCATCTTCAGTATCTGGTCAAGTGATTGCAGCGAATCGTAGGTAATATCGATTTCAACAAGTGAGTTGTCTTTCCTGTCGTGGAAAGTTACTTTCCAGATGGCAGTGGGCAGGTCAACATTCTGCACACCATCCTTATCACAAAAAGAATCGCGGGCCGAGTAATAGGCGATCGGGTTAATTTCCAGGTAGTCGGCACGGCCCCAGTACTCCGGTCCGGTAGGATCAACCATTGCATACAACCAGTAGCCACCCACGCTGAAATCCATAGTGCCGGTCTTAACGGTAAAAGGCCTGGGCGCAAACCATTGTTCCAGCAATTCCTTTTTAGTAAAACAATCCCACACCAACTGGCGGCCGGCAGCAAACTCTTTCTTTACACTGATCGTGTTCTTTTCCCTGTTTACAAGGAAATCAAACTGCAAGATGCTATTCATTTCTTTTTATTTTTAAGTTTGGATAATAAGTCGTTCAACTGATCAAAACGATCCTCCCACATTTTCCGGAATTGTTCCAGCCATTTGTCTATCTCTTTCATCTTATCCATTTTCAATTCATAAAATATCTCCCTCCCCTGCTGGCTGGCATCGATGAGTTCACATTCACTCAATACCTGCAGGTGTTTGGAAATGGTGGGGCGTGCCACATCAAAGTTGCTGGCTATGGCACCTGCTGTCATGGTCTGTGAAGCCAGTAAAACCAGGATTGCTCTCCGCGTAGGGTCGGCAATTGCCTGAAAAGGATCACGTCTGAGTTTCATCTGAAGTAGTATTTACAAATATGAAGCCAATTGGCTACAAATATAAGCGTAGCTATTTGGCTACACAAAATTTATTTTTTTCCGCTACTGAAAAACGGGGGCAGTATATTGACCATCAACCAAAAATGAGATTCGCATTTACCAGGTTATTCCTTACTCCATGGCGCAAACAGTTATTCACATCGGCATATACCCCGCTGAAAATGAAACCCCTTTAAAGAAATGATGGAAATAGCCGTATTTTATAGGCAGGTGTAGTTATAATGACTTAAACCAGTATCATGCAAAAACGAAAGGGCAAATTACGCTTCTGGTCAAAACTTGGACCGGGGTTGATCACCGGAGCCAGTGACGATGATCCATCCGGCATCGCCACCTATTCGCAGGCCGGCGCTCAGTTTGGACTGGCCACACTCTGGACGGCGCTGCTCACGTTTCCGCTTATGTCAGCCATACAGGAAATGTGCGCCCGCATCGGCATGGTAACGGCACAGGGACTCACCGGTACATTGAAAAAACATTATCCGCGGCCGGTTTTGTACCTGATGCTGGTATTCAGTTTTCCTGCCATCGTTATGAATATCGGCGCCGATATCGCCGGCATGGGTGCTGTAGGCAATTTATTATTTCCCAACATCGAAGCCTCCTACTTCAGCGTACTATTCACTATCATCCTGCTCGTTTTGATCATTTACCTGCCCTATCGCAAGATGGCAGCTGTGCTGAAATATCTCTGCATTGCCCTGCTTGTATATCTCATTGTTCCTTTTTTTATTAAACAGGACTGGGGAGCAATCGCAAAGGCCACTTTTCTGCCATCCTTTACATTTGATAGTGATTTCATCGGTATTATCGTAGCCATCCTGGGTACTACCATTTCTCCTTATCTCTTTTTCTGGCAGGCCACCATGGAGGTAGAAGATATGAAGCATAGAAAAAAGCAGGTGATAGTTGACAAGCGGAATATCCACGAGATGAAAAACGATGTGACTATCGGTATGCTTTTTTCCAACCTCGTCATGTGGTTTATCATCCTTACAGCGGGCACAGTTTTGTTTAAGGGAGGTATTCATCACATAGATACAGTTGAGCAGGCGGCAAAGGCGCTGGAGCCACTGGCCGGTCAGTATGCTTACTGGCTTTTTTCCATCGGCGTGATCGGTACCGGCCTCCTGGCCATACCGGTATTAAGCGGCTCCCTTTCGTATATTTTCTGTGAGACCTTTGGCTGGAAAGAAGGGCTGGATAATAAGTTTCATGAAGCCCGGCCATTTTACATCATCATCGCCATTTCACTGGTTACCGGTCTGTCGCTGGATTACCTGGGCATTAACCCGGTAAAGGCACTGATCTATTCGGCGATCCTTTATGGACTCACTGCGCCTGTTCTGATAGCCATCATACTGCATATCTGCAACAACAAAAAAGTCATGAAAGAATTTACCAATTCGCGCAGCTCCAATATTATGGGCATTGCCACACTGCTGCTGATGAGTTTTGCGGCGCTGGCACTTCTCTATTTTCAGTTTGTAGCCTGATGCTACTGAAAAGAAAGAGGCCGCCGTTGGCGACCTCTCCATGAATTATTAATTACCGGTTCTTATTTCTTTTCCAGCACATACCGCCAGGTAAGCGCACTCAGCACACTACCGAGTACAGGCGCTGCAATGAACAGCCAGAGCTGGGTAAGAGCAGTACCTCCTACAAATACAGCCGGGCCAATACTCCTGGCAGGGTTTACAGATACACCTGTCACCGGTATACCGGTTATGTGGATCAGCACCAGGCTGAGACCTATAGCCAGGCCTGCAAAACCACCATGAATATTTTTGGTAGAAGTAGAACCAAATATGACCAGCAGGAATATAAAAGTAAATACGGTCTCTGCGATAAAGCCTGACACCATATTATATCCTCCCGGCGATGCAGCATCATACCCGTTTTGTCCCAATCCATTGGCAGCAACCGTATACTCAGCTTTGCCACTGGCAATAAGCATCAGCAGACCAGCGCCTACCAGTGCACCCAGTACCTGGGCAACAATATAACCGGCTGCTTCACCCGCCTTCATACGGCCTGTCAGCACCATGCCGATCGAAATAGCCGGATTTATATGACACCCGGAAATATGACCGATCGCATAAGCCATAGCCACGACCGAAAGGCCAAATGCAAAGGCGATACCCAGCAGACCAACGCCCGTAGTGCCGTTGGCGCCTGCTATTACAGCACTTCCACAACCCATCAACACCAACACCATAGTGCCAAAGAACTCTGCAGCATACCTGGAGAAATTGCTTTTTTCCATACAGTTTGATTTTTGGTTATACCAACAAGGTAGACATATTTCTTTAAAACGGGGTAAAAGGCAAAAGGCAGGAGGTGCAAGGTCATAAAAAAATTAACGATCAAAAATTACTTTGGTTAGGATTCCTAACTATATTTGTACTGTTAATTAATCTTCCCTTTAAACCAACTCAACATGAAAAAGATACTGATGCCTCTGGGTCTGCTGCTGATTACCGGCATACCCGCCCTGGCCGTCACGGATTGTGACTCCTGCAAAAAAGCCAGCTCCCTCATCAACGAAGCCGACTATACCATAAAATCGGCCACCGTCACCCATAATAAGAAATGGGGACAACTGGAATTTGAGATCACCGTACAGGGACAGGCTGGCCGTAGTATATCGAAGCCTGCCGGTCAGCTCAATGGCGCCCCGGTAGATGGATATGTATTTCCTACAACTTTAAATGCGGAAGATGTGGGTTTCAGTAAAACCGATGGCATAGTAGCCCTCGCCCTTACGGCCCATCCTGATTTTGACGATACCCCGTTGTGGGATGAAAATGGCGATGGTGATTATGCGAATGATAAAATAGTATGGCACCCGCACTGGGTCGTGCTGGTGGAAGATAAACGGGTGCCGGGTGGACTGGCCGTAAAAGAATTTGATCCTGCCGACAAATCGGTGGTACTTCCAAAAACCAATCCAGGTATGCCCATGTATATGGATTCGCCCGGCTTCCAGGTAGTCACACAGGGAAATGCGATCCGCGTAGTAGTGCCCACCTATCGTGTCCGCTTCAAAACCAATTTCAGGTTTGACGCGGTAGGAGCCTTTATGCAGGTAGTGACCGGCGAAGGCGGGGAACACACCACTGGCGGCAAAATGCCCATGCTGGGTGTCTATAAAGTTTATAGTGTGTTGTCTAAAAACCTGTCTCTCCCCTACCAGGTAAAATAATTCATAAAATGGCAGGCCTCCTGTCCTCAAAATATACTTTATGAAAGTTTCCGTATTCGATACATATGTCACAAAAAAGAATGGTGGGCTGATGCATTTCGACATCCTGGTACCTGCCGGTCTGTACAATGAAGAGCAGGTATATGAATATGGCCGGCAATACCTGGCACAGAAAGGACAGGATGGCCAGCCACTCAGCACCAGCGAATGCCGCTTCTGTCATATTGAAGAAGCAACTGCCTGCATGGTAGCCGATATTTCGCAGCAGGGATATTGTATTATTGAAATGCAGGGATGTACTGACTAAACAACGTAAATTTATCATATGAACAACGACACGAGAGAAACATTACCCGCAAAGGGAAATTTTTCTGAGCTGGTGATGACACTCTTTCAGCAGAAACAAAAAGCGGCGCTCCTGTACGAAGACAACGGCGTAACACGGGGCAATGGCTTTATTACAGCCGTATTTGAAAAAGAGGGCAAACAGTGGTTACGCCTCAACGATGAAACCGATATAGCAACGGAGAGTATCTATGCTATCAATGGCCTTTTTTCGTCAGATTATTCTGAATGCTGAGCCTGATTAATATTGCAGCCAATGAGCCACACGCCACACATACCATTTAACCCGGATATACAGAATACCTCGGCCGATGCATTGATCATTGCAGCACTGGAGCGGGTAAGCGAATCATTTCGTGTACTGCTTTGGGAACAGGCCAAAGACCATGGGCTGAGCCCGATACAGGTGCAGTCGCTGATCTTCCTGCATACACACGACGAATCTAAAGCCACCGTTACCTATCTGGCCAGAGAATTTAATGTGACCAAGGCGACCATGAGTGAAGTAATAAAAGCACTGAGTAGTAAAAAGCTGCTGGTAAAGAAGAATAACCCGGCAGACAGCCGTATACAAACACTTCACCTCACAGCACGGGGAAAAAAGATAGCCGATACCACAGGCGGCTTTGCAGGCGCCCTGCAAAAACACATCAGCCGGCTGAGCAGCGTACAAAAGTCGGGGCTCAAAACCATACTGCTCGACCTGATCCACCAGTTGTATCGCGAAAATATCATCACCATGCAACGTATGTGTTTTACCTGCACACATTTTTCGTCGGCCGGCAACCAGCATTTCTGTCACCTGCTCAACATACAACTGACGCCTGACCATCTCCGGCTCGATTGCCCGGAACATGAATTGCAGGAGGCGTAAACATTGTTTCTTTCATTACTCTTTATGCAGGCAGCATTGATCGTTTGCCTGATCCTTACTTTTTATCAAATATGAACACAGATATTCATACAGCTGATATTCTTGCAAATCTTGCTCATGTGCGGCAACGTATACAGGCTGCGGCCAGCCTGGCCGGTCGCCCTGCTGATGACATACAGTTGCTGCTCGCCACCAAAACCGTCACAGCCGAAAAAATAAAAGTGGCCATTGAGGCAGGCGAAACGCTTATCGGGGAAAATAAGGTACAGGAGCTGAAACAAAAGGATTATCTGCTGCACACACTACCGGTACAACGACATTTCATCGGCCATCTGCAGACCAACAAGATAAAGGAGGTATTGAAATATGTAACCTGTATACAATCTGTTGACCGGGCTGAACTGGCAGAGAAACTGGATAGCCGCCTGCAGTATGAAAGCCGTAGCCTGGATGTTTTTGTACAGGTAAATACTTCCTTTGAAGAAAGCAAGTTTGGCGCTCATCCCGATGAAGCCATCAGCCTGCTGGAGAAAGTGCGTGCGTATGGTACAATGCGTATAAAAGGGTTGATGACCATTGGTCTCTTTGATGCTGATCCCGAAAAAGTACGTCCCTCCTTTCGCCTGCTGCGCGAGATCAGGGATACAGCCCTGCGAGAAGGCCTGCTGTCATCTGATGCCGCCCACCTGAGCATGGGTATGAGTGGCGACCTCGAAACCGCCATCCAGGAAGGGGCCAGCATCGTACGTGTAGGCACTTCTGTATTTGGTAAACGCCAGCATCCGGATAGTTATTACTGGAACGAAAAAAGCAACTGATATGCGTATTCACTACATACAACATGTACCCTTCGAAGAGCCGGGGTATATTGAACAATGGCTGACCAATCATCTGCATACCATCACCAGTACCCGGATCTGGGAAGACTCCAGGTTCCCTTCACCAGATAGTTTTGACCTGCTGATCATCATGGGTGGACCGATGGGTGTATATGATGATCACATGTATGCCTGGCTCACCGATGAAAAGAATTTCATTCATGCCGCCGTACAAAATGATAAAAAGATCATCGGCATTTGCCTGGGAGCACAACTGCTGGCCTGCGTGCTTGGCGCCACCATCTTTACCAACAAACACAAAGAGATCGGCTGGTTTCCCGTCAGTTTTGATCCTTCCCTATCCGGCTGGCTTGACCAACCTGTTGCCGAAACCATGACTGTCTTTCACTGGCACGGCGATAAATTTGATATACCTTATGGAGGCCTGATCCACGCCGCTTCCGAAGGCTGCAACCACCAGGTATTTACCTATGGCGATCATATCATCGGCCTGCAATTCCACGCAGAAGCCACACCGGCAACAGTGCGTGCTATGCTACAGCATTGCGGACACGAACTACAGGAAGCGCCTTTTATTCAGGCGACCGAAGTCATTGAAGCGTACAACTCCTTTGAAGATCCCAATGGACTGATGGGGGCGATCCTGCGAAAAATGTGTACTGAATGAGGAAGGATCGGCAGCACTCCTGCTTAAGGGAAAAGGGCTGCGAGGTTATTAGCGCTTTCCAGATGCATCCTTAATTTGGGTAATGTGGATGATGCAAAATTTTTCAGGTTACCATTTCCGCCAACACTCACCTGGTTTTCAAACAGGGCGATCATATCTTCATGGTCCTTTTTCTGGTTTTTGATATAGGTCGAATCAAATGCACGTCCGCTAAGGCCCATCAACTGGTTTTTTAAGGCGATATGCGCATCGTCCATCGTAGTCGGAATAGTGATGGAAAGTGCAGTGGCCAGATTACTCAATTGTGTCTGTATATCGGTATGTTCGGCCACCATGGAGCGGCTATAATTCCGGATATCCACATTTGTTGCCTGGCTTATGGACAACTCTCCCAGTTCTATCTCTGCATTGTTAGCCATCGCTGCTTTTGATACAAATTCCTTATCACCATCGGTCACCACATCGTTGCTGCCGCTGTCATCGCCTTTTTTGCTACAGGAAAAAACAAATACGATCATTAATAACGCCAGGAGACTTTTTTTCATAATACTGTGTTTTAATAGCTGATACATTGCAACCCGTTTATACCAAACAGGCGATCTTAATCAGTTCTGGTATGAACCGAAGCAGGATTTGTGGTGGGAAATCCGTTTGTAAATATACAACAAAACAGGTCTGCTCACCTTTGTTATACAGATATTATGCCAGCAGGCCGCACAGGCAAAAAAATTACCGGCTGCATGACGTATGGAGCCGTCCGGGCTATTTCTTCCGGAACGGATTTTGAAGGTCTCTTAGATGAACAATACCATATAATAATACCGGTAAGTCACCAGCAGTAATCTATTACATTTAACCATCCAGTATTTGTTCGTATGGATCTAAAGTCAAATGAACCATTCTGGTTAATTAAAAACGGCTTGCCGGCCTCCTATCCGTCTTTACAGGAAAATAAGGATTGCGATGTGCTGATCGTGGGAGGCGGAATCACCGGCAGCCTGATAGCCCATCAGTGTATCCGCGACGGCTATAAGACTATCCTGATCGATAAACGGGAAATCGGCCATGGCAGTTCCTCTGCCACTACTTCTATGCTGCAGTATGAACTGGATAAACCATTATACCTGCTTGCCGAAATGATCGGCGACAAAGCTGCCATTGCGGTATACAAAGCCTGTTACCGGGCTATTGACCAGATAGGAAATATTGCCCGGAAAATAAGATCGCAGGCAGGTTTCCGCAAAAAGAGATCTCTCTATTTTGCCGACCGGAAAAAAGATGTGGAAACACTCCGGCAGGAGTTGCTGGCCCGGCAACGTGCAGGCTTTGCAGTAAAATGGCTCGAAGCAGGCGAGATCAGGGATACCTTTGGTCTGCACAACACATGGGGCGGTATTCTTTCCCAACAGGGAGCCAGTATCGATGCATTTATGTTTGTACATGAATTACTGGCCTGGAATCGACGGAAAGAACTGCAGGTATATGACAGGACGGAACTCACGGAAGTGAACGATGCCTCCCGTTATACCAACGCCCTTGTACAGACAGGAGCAACTATCCGCTGCAAAAAAATAGTGTACTGCGTGGGTTATGAAAGCGCCCATCTCATCAAGGAAAAGTTTGTCGACCTCATCAGTACCTATGCCATTGTATCGGAAGTAATGCCCGGTCTGAGCCGGCAGTACAGGGATGTGCTCATCTGGAATACGGCTAACCCTTATCTCTACATGCGCTCGACCAATGATGGTCGTATGCTGGTAGGCGGTGCAGATGAGCCATTCAGGGATCCGGCCAGGCGTGATGCACTGCTTGGCAAAAAGGAACAACGGCTGATCCGCTCTTTTGAAAAATACGTACCCCGGCATTCCTTCTGCTCCGACTTTGTGTGGGCCGGCACTTTTGGCTCCACCAAAGACAGCCTGCCTTATATCGGCGAGCACAAAGATTTTGCACGCTCCTATTTCGTACTGGGGTTTGGTGGCAACGGTATCACTTTTTCCGCAACAGGTATGGAAATGGTATCGGCATGGCTTCAGCGAAAGAAACATTTGCTGACACCATATTTCGCATTTGACAGATAATACTATTCACGTTGCATACCCGACAAACAGTAAACAATGTTTTGAAATAAACAGAGCTGCCGGCTTTTAACCAACCGGCAATTTTGTTTTGCTATTTACACTTTTTGATTATCTTCAGCCAGTCGTCTTTTTCAATCATACCTGCGCCTGATCCGGTAGCATCCGCTTTCCCTGTTATCCATTTTTTCGCCTATAAAAAAAGTAAATCAGCGTTTTATGCGACCAAAACTTTTACCACTGCTGAGTACGGTGATCTTCTTTGCCTGCAACAATGATACGGGTAAAGAAAAACAGACCACCGGTAAAGAAACACAGGCGATTGGCTGTGCCAGTCCTGCTACCGATGACAAAGCCTGGTATACTTCCGGAAAAAAAGCACCCAAACTACCCGGGCTGGAGGGCATTGATTTTAAGATCACCACTTCCAATAAGGAAGCACAGGAATATTTTGCCCAGGGTATGATGCTGGCCTATGGGTTTAATCATGCCGAAGCGGCCCGTTCATTTTTTGAAGCCACCCGGCTCGACTCCAGCTGCGCTATGGCCTACTGGGGTTTTGCTTATGTACTGGGGCCAAACTATAATGCCGGTATGGAAGAAGACAATTTTCAGCGTGCTTACGAGGCGGCCGGCAAAGCCAAATCGCTCAGCAAAAATTGTACTCCCAAAGAAGCAGCACTTATTGAGGCGCTGACTGCACGGTATGCCGCAGAACCACCGGCCAATCGCGGCCCGCTGGATATTGCGTATGCAGCAGCTATGAAAAAAGTATATACACAATTTTCCAACGATCCCGATATCGGCGCACTGTATGCCGAAGCCATGATGGATCTGCACCCCTGGGATCTGTACGACAAAAAAACAAAAGCCCCCCGGGCCTGGACAGCCGAATTGCTTGCCACCTTAGAGCACCTGATGAAGATGAACCCGAGACATCCTGGTGCACATCATTTCTATATACATGCGCTGGAAGCTTCTGCCACTCCCGAAAGAGCGCTGGCCAGTGCCAAACTACTGGAAACAATGGTACCCGGCTCCGGTCACCTCCTGCATATGCCTTCGCATATCTACATCAATACCGGCGATTATCACCAGGGGTCGCTGTCCAATATCGAAGCCGCAAAAGTGGACAGTATTTATACAACTGTCTGCCATGCACAGGGTGCCTACCCGTTGGGCTATTATCCGCACAACAATCATTTCCTGGTTGCAACAGCTACCCTCGAAGGTGATTCCAAGCTGGCCTGGGAAACAGCAAAAAAATTGCAGGAGCATACAGCCAAAGAGGTAATGCGTATGCCCGGCTGGGGAACACTGCAGCATTATTACACCATTCCTTATTATACCGCCGTGAAACTATCTATGTGGGATACGATTGCGGCGCTTACGCCTCCGGCCAATGACCTGGTCTATCCCCGTGCCATCTGGCATTACGCCAGGGGTATGGCTTATCTCGGTAAAAATGATCTGCCCAAAGCACAGAAAGAAATGGACAGCCTGCGCACATTGGCCGCCGACACCACGCTTCGGGACCTGACCATCTGGAATATCAATACCACGGCCGACCTGGCGCAGATCGCTTCGCGGGTACTGGCTGCGGGTATTGCGGCCAAACAGGGACAACTGACCCTATCCATCTCCTTATTGGAGGAAGCCGTGGTCATTGAAGATAACCTCAATTACAACGAACCACCCGACTGGTTCTTTTCAATAAGACATCATCTCGGTGCCGTGTTGCTCAAAGCCGGAAAATATGCTGAAGCAGAAAAAGTGTACAGGCAGGATCTGCAAACCTGGCGCCGCAATGGCTGGGCATTGATAGGGTTATATAATTCCCTGGCATTGCAGAAGAAAAATGAGGAAGCACAAAAAACGAAAGCAGCTTTTGAAGAAGCATGGAAATATGCGGATGTAAAGATCAGTACATCATCGGGTATAGCAGACTAACTGAAAATATAAAAACGGAATTGGATTCCGGCACCCTGTTTGACGTGCTAAAAATCCAGTTCCGTTTTTATAAAATTCTTAGTCCCATCGGGCCCCGTAATAGATAACCAGGCTATCTGACCACTAAGGTTCAATGTAAAGTCAAAAAAATTACAGCAGACCCGTTCAGATTTAATAAAGGCTGTCAGTTCGTCCAGCATTTCATCAGTAGCCAAAAACTTGTATCTGAAGCCCTTCTGCAGTTCCTCTTTTTCCAGGACATTTTCTCTGAGCATTGCTATTACTTTCTCCTTACGCTCACGCAACTCGGGCGTAGTCAGTTTACAAGCCACTTCTTTTTTCTTTACAGAATCCGGCATGACGGGTTTGTTAATACAGGCGCAACATAAGCAAAAGTATTGTTGAAACAATTCAGGGCAGCCAGGCCGGGTTGGGATTCATTCATACTTTCAATAGCTGTCTCTTGTCGCAAACAGCCCTTTAGATTGACTCATATCACCACTATCTGGATGAATTTTTCCCGGCATCTTTGTTGTGTTGAAGCGAATAAAGAAAACAGCAACAAAAGGTGGAGCAGCGACCACTTCCAAAAACGGGCGGTACCGAAAAGCCAGATGAGTAGGAACAAAACTTTGTCATATGTCTAATACTGTTTCGCTACACCGGATGCTCAAGACCTCTCCGGAAAAAGTATACCGTGCATTTACGGAAGCTCATGCCTGGGCAGCCTGGTTGCCCCCTTATGGATTTCTGGGTATCGTGCACGAGATCGATGTAAAAAAAGGTGGTACGTATAAAATGTCGTTCCAGAACTTCTCGACCGGCAACGGCCATTCATTTGGCGGCACATTCCTGGAACTGAAGCCTGCCGAGTTCTTAAAATACAGCAGCAAATTTGACGATCCCAACCTGCCGGGTGAAATGACCACTACCGTCTGGCTTCGTAAAACCATTGCCGGCACAGAAGTCAAAATCACCCAGGAGGGAATTCCGCCGATGATACCTGTAGAAATGTGCTACCTGGGCTGGCAGGAATCGCTCGAGAAGCTGGCCAAACTGGTAGAACCCGACATTCCGGATGCTTAATGCTCCGTCCAAAGATCATCAAAACGCGACAGCCGCATAGACCACCCGGTTTATGCGGCTGCGTCATTTGTAGGCGATAAGTTGTATTTTAACACATAAACCAGCTGTGGCAGCAATTGCCGGCAGCGACAAAACAGCCATGAGAAAAACAATATTTTTACTCGCGCTGCTTTTTATACAAAAGGCAGAAGCGCAGATAGTCGACCCATTTCCCTACAAATTTTCTTCCAGTATTTACGAAAAAATAAAAACAGATTCCGCTTCCTGGCGGGGTGGCGTTACCTCCTCCGACTTATCTTTTATCGGTCTGTACAAAGAAGCCCTGCAGGAGTGGGATAAACCGAGACCGGCCAGAAGAAAAATTTCTGCCGCTGATAGTATCGACTTCTCCAAAAACTACAAAGCGGTGGATGCGCGGAAATTTATACTCAAAAAAGCTAAAGAAAACCGGGTACTCATTTTCAATGAAGCCCATTACAATCCCCGCAACCGGGTCTTTGTGACATCATTGCTCAAAGACCTGAAGAAAATAGGTTATACCTTTTTCGCTGCAGAAACATTCTCTACCCGATCCAATTTTCAGGAAAACAGCAAATATCCCAATCTCAATTCGGGGTATTATGCCATGGAGCCACAATTTGGCAATCTTATCAGAGTGGCCAACGAACTGAACTTTACCCTTTATCCCTATGAGCATATGTCGAGAGGCAACCAATGGGAAAGAGAAACCGGACAGGCCAGGAACCTCGCCCGGTTGCTGGACAGCATCCCCGACAGCAAGGTGATCGTCTATTGTGGTTTTGATCATATTATGGAAGACTCCATAGCCAACTGGGCTACCCCTATGGCTGCCCGGTTAAGAGAACTGACCGGCATAGACCCATACACCGTAGACCAGATCATTTTATCGGAGCGATCAGACAACGCACTCAACAATCCCTACTTCAACCTGGTAAAAGCAAAACAGTATGCCATCTTATCAGACAAACAAAACAATGCTTTCAATAAGCGGTTTGACGGTAAAAAAGTAGATGCGCTTTTATTCTCTCCTCCCACCCGGTACATCCATAACCGGCCAGACTGGGTTTTTGAAAACAATAAAACAGCCTATTTGCTCAATAGAGACCCGATACAGGTATCCTACCCTTTCCTGGCAAAAGTCTACTTTACGGAAGAAGACATTGACAATATGGTGATACCCGTTGATATGATAGAAATAAAAAACGAAAGCGACCGGGCCAATACCGCAGTCGCTGTTTTCCGAAAAAGTAAATTTATTATTCAGTTGGTGGACACAGGAGGAAAAACACAGATCATTCGCCCTGGCCGGCATTAATCAATGGGCTCCCACAATTGAATTTTGTTTCCTTCTGCATCGAGGATATGTACAAATTTTCCGTAATCGTACGTCTCGATACTATCCAGGATGGTGACTCCTTCTTTTTTTAACTCCTCAACCAGGGCTACGAGATCTTCTACCCTGTAGTTGATCATAAAGTCTTTGCCGGAGGGGTCAAAGTATTTTGTCGTTTCGGGAAATGGTGTCCATTGCGTAAGCCCTTTTTTTGTACTGTCCGACCCTTCATACCATTCAAATGAGGCACCGTATGGGTTCGTATCCAGTCCCAGATGTTTTTGATACCACTCTTTTATTTTATTGGGATCCTTGCATTTGAAAAAAATGCCGCCAATACCTGTTACCTTTTTCATGTGTGTTGTTTTTTTAGTTTGTTTTATTGCTACGGCTTTCACAGCGAAACCACCAAAAAAGGATATCGCCGATACCAGAACGATTAAAGTTACTTTTTTCATTACCCATAATTTTTATTTCCAAAAAAAACTATGCTTAATACTTATAGTACTCCTGCATTTTTTTGATAAATGATTCCTTTTTTCTGCGGGATACTTCCACTTCGTGATTATTGGTCATGATAATGCTGCCGCCTTCGCCACGTATATATTCCTGTATATGCTCCAGGTTGACAAGAAAAGATTTGTGTACGCGTACAAAGGAGCTGTCTTCCAGCAATGTTTCATATTCAAAAATAGACCGGCTGGAGCACAGGGTAACACCATTGGTCAGATGAAAATTGGTATAGTTGCTGCTCGCCTCACAATAAATTATATCGGGTATCTCAATCACTTTAATCCCCTTCAGCGATGGTACACAGAGTTTCATTTTCTTTACGGCGCCATTCTGCTTCAGGTTGTGCAAAAAAGTATTCAGTTGCATACCCTCACTTTTATCGGCGATGCGCCGGGTGGCCCGTTGCACAGCTTCGGTGAGCAGCTCATCCTCTACCGGCTTTAAAAGATAATCTACTGCACTGAACCGAAATGCCTGCATCATATAGCTGTTGTGTGCCGTCACAAAAATGATCTCGAAGGATATACTGTCCAGTTCGCGCAGCAGGTCAAACCCGTTTTTGCCGGGCATGGCAACGTCCAGGAAAACCAGCTGGGGCCTGAGTTGCTTTATTTTCAGCAGGGCCTCATCGGCGTCCTGGCAGCAAGCCAGGATGCTGACATCGGGGCAATTGAGCTGTAGCAATTTTTGCATGGTAGAGAGCCCCCTGGGCTCATCGTCCACAAGAATGGCAGTTACCTGGTTCATGATCCATTTATTTGAAGCGGTAAAAATAATTGTACTACGGTGCCTGTACCCGTATAGCTGACCAGCTCGCTTTTATCATTGATAAGAATACTGCTTTCGAGCTGGTATTTTTCATTGAGCAGCCTGATCCGGTTCGACACGTTTTCGAGACCAAGAGAGTGATGCGTCGGGCTGCCATTCGTCTTATTTTTCAGCGATTGGCGGATACCGATACCATCATCCTCCACGATACAGACCAACCGGCCATTCTCCTTTTTAAAATCAACGTTGATATTGATATTCTTACGGGCCGATGTGGTGCCGTGCCAGAGCGCATTTTCCACAAAAGGCTGTATGAGCATGGAAGGCAGCATGACTTCATCCTGGTCCAGCTCATCGTCTGCCAGTATGCGGCTGGTAAACTCCCCGTTGCGTATCTGTTCTATCTCCATATATCGGGTAAGATGACTGATGGTTTGCCGCAAAGAAGAAAATGACCGCTCCGACTGGTCAAGTGTGAGCCTGATCAGGCCGGCAAATTTTCCGAGAAAATGGGAAGCCGCTTCGTTTTCATTGCTCAATATCATTTCCCGGATGCTGTTGAGACTGTTAAACACAAAATGTGGATTCATCTGTGCCCGCATAGCCATCATCTCGGCTTCTGCGATCTGGTGTTTTAGTTCCACCTCTCTTTTTATTGCCAGTATCCTCCTCCTGATGAGCCAGGTAAGCAGGCCGGCCAGCAGCAAACATACGCTGGTCATAAACCACCAGGTCTGCCACCAGGGGCTGAGGATCGTAATACCAAGCGTGGTGATCCCAGCGCTCCAGTGGCCATCACTGTTCACAGATTTCAGTTCAAATGCATATTCGCCCGGCGGCAGGCTGGTAAATCCTGCTTTATCGGTGGTCGAAAGCGGGCTCCAGCTATCACTCAGCCCCTTAAGCCGATAGCTGAACCGGTTATTTTTTTCGTTGGAGAAATTGGTAACGGCAAACTGGAAAGAAAGAAAATTTTCATTGTACCTGAGCTGAAGAGGCTCCGGATTTTGCGCAGATACAGGTCGTGAAACATCATTTACCATAATGCCGGTAATGACAGGCTGCGGGCTGAACGTATTTGCCTTTAATGCCGCAGGATTAAAAAAAGTAACTCCGCCCATGCCGCCAAAGTAAAGTACCCCATTCGCATCCTTGCTGGTACAGCCGGTATTGTATTCAAGAAAAGTAAGCCCATTGCTGGTACTGTATACCTGTTCTACTTCGTAATGCCTGTTTATTTTACGAAGCCCGGCATTGGTACTTACCCAATAAAAACCCTGATTATCTTTCTGCACGGCATAACACACATTGGAAACGCCGTTTGCCTTTATGCTTACCTGCCTGAGCAGTTTATCCTTTTCCCAGTCGTACACCACCAGGCCGTTGTCTGTAGCAAGCAGCAACACCGGTCCGTCTGCCAGCAGGTGCCGTACCGATGGCGATACCCTGTTTACAGCCTCTACGGTTTCCAGTTTATTCTGCAGGTAATGATACCGTATCAGACCAGACCCTGGCGCACATAGCCACAATGTATTCTGCTCATCTTCATAAAAATGCCGGATACCCTTGAAAGCGGCAAAGCCATTGATCATATTTATGTTTTCCGGCCTGGGTGGAAAGGAGACCCAACGCTTTTGTTTCAGCGAAAAAAAATGCAGGCCATCATCCGCAGATACCAGCAGGCTGTCTGCTCTTTTCAATTTGGTGACGGCATACATATTGTTCAGCTTAGCCCGCGTTCTGGTTTCGGGATAGTAGATGATCTTCTTCGTTTTTCGTTCCAGTTGCATTAACCCGCCAAAAGTTGCCGCCCAGATATTTCCTTCATCATCCTCTGTTATATTATAAATTACATTATTCGCTTTACCAATAACCGCAGAAGCGGGAAAGGAAATAAACTGATTGGTTCCTGTTTTCCATTCAAACAATCCCCGGTTTTGTGTGCCGATAAAGAGGGTACCGTCTTTGGCCCGGTACATACTGTAGATCACTTTGTCGAGCAGGGAGCCATTCAGTGAAGCAGGACCATTGACAAAGCCAAACTGGTGGCTCAGCGGATCGTATTTGGAAAGGCCACCACTAAGACCACACCACATATTTCCCTGCCGGTCTTTCAGTAAAAAGACAACAAAATTGGAAGCCGGTGAACCGGGCAAAAACTGGTTGTGCAATGCCTGTGTAGCCCGGTTGGTAGCGGCATTATACCGGTAGATGCCACTGCCCCGTGTACCTATCCACAATTCATTTGCTGCATCCACGGCAAAACAATAGATGCCCCCAAATACAATGTTGGGCTCAATAATGTTTTCTTTTTTGTCGATTGGACTGCCGATCTGGTAGCAGCCATCCGAAATAGTACCGATCCAGAGGCGATGATCATAGGAAGCGATCGCTTCTATTTGCGGAAACAGGTGATCTTTCAGCAGCAGTTGCGGCCGGTATTCCCGGCCTTCAGGCACCAGCTCATAAAGAGTATACAGCAGCGAAACAATTACTTTGCCGTCGTGCCAGGTAATATCTGTCACATTGGACAGGTTTTCCGGTTCATTAAAAAAAGAACGTAGGGTGGCCGTTGCAGTATTGAGATAATAAAGGCCATTGTTAAAGGCAATGATCCAGTATTCATCTTTTTTAAAGGAAATGATCTTTTTGATCGGAAGTTTTGCCAGCGCCCGGGCAAAAGGGAAAAAGTCGGAAAGTTTTGCCAGCGAATCACCGGCGTGATGATACAGGCATAGTCCACCGGAAGTACCCACCCAGAGCAGATCATGCGCAGGATCAGCATACAGCGAAAAAATAGTGTTGGAAGGCAGTTTTTTCCCGGCTTCGTTTTGCTGTGCATATACCTTAAAGAGCCGGCCATCATACCGGTTAAGTCCATCCTGGGTGCCTACCCAGATAAAACCCGTCGAATCCTGTGCCAGGGCATAGCAGCTTAGCTGAGACAGGCCATTATCGGATGAATAATTTTCAAAGTTGAGCGATTGCTGCGCAACCGCATAGTGCAGGCTGCAAAGAGAGAACAAACAAAGCAGTATTTTTTTTCCAACTCTCAACGGGGTATTCCGGAAAAATGTTTTGGGTTTCCTGTCCTAAAGTTAGCATTTGGAAAGAACAAAACGTACCCGTCAACAACATCCGCCGTTAACCCGGAGAAACCCTCCTTTCGTTGTGTATTAGCCGCCGTTTATTCAACCGTCATCGCTGAAGAGCCCTGCTCCTCCCGCACCGTTCTTTAAATCATCACCGCCGTTGGCTCAATACCGCCGGTAAACCGTTTGCCGGCACCGTAGTTTCATACAGACGCTTTTCACCAATCTGCATTTGATAAAAACAAAAACTATAGTAATGAAAAAGCTCTTATTCTCCATTACAGTAGTCATTTTATTCATTACCCAAACCCAGGCGCAAATGGTCTACGATGTACCCGGCATTGCCGAAGCGAAATTTTATTACTCCGACAAGCCTTTTACCAACAGCAATGAAGGTGCGAAAACCAATTTCCATTCCGGAGAATTTATCTACGGACGGCTGGAGTTCGCCAATAAAACGCTGAAAGAAGCCTTTCACCTGGAAAATATCAAGAATGGTCCCTACTACCTGCAGTATTATGCCGTGTCGTACCGCAACAACCAGATGCAGGGTGAGCCTAACCGGTTTTCGACGATACGTATTGAAAACAGCCAGCTCAATAATAAATGGCTGAATTTTGATGTGCTGCCCGACCCTTCAAAAGCCAGCAGCTTAATTGGCTTTGCTGCAAAATACGGGGAGCTTGGTGTAGAAGCATCTTCCAAGTTTTTTTCTGCACCTCTGTATCAGATCATGGTAGAGCGGTCATTTCCCGCCAATGACAACTACACTATATACACCCAATTCAATCTGCCCGGTATGGATGGCTGGGGAAAATTGCTCCCGGAAAAAGACTGGCCGGTTGCAGAAGGCAGCTTTACCTTCTCTTTTGATGCAAAAGATGTGGCCAACATACGAGATAACGAAACCCAGGCCCTTACTAAAGTCAATACGGTCACTGTAGCTAAACTGCCCGACTATTTCGCAAAACCCGTCAGTATTTCCGACCCAACGGTAACCGTGGCAAAAGTGACTCCTCTTATCAAAAACTACCTGAGTGGAGACGGTTACGAGGTACTCAAAGTGGCTATCGAGCCTGCTGCCAGCATGTGGAGTATTGTAAAGAATGAATTAGGCATTCAGTCTTACAGGTACGTCACCGGCTATTACAAGATCGTATACCGCAAAGAAGGCAAATGCTCTTTGGGATCCGTCAGGGTATTCCAGGACTATATCGGCAACGGTAAATATGGCAACCTGTACTGCAAGTTCTGGGGCGATGAAGGTGATATTGATTGCAGCAAGATAAAATAATTCAAAGCCGGTTTCGGCCTCCTCCAAACTGTACGGAACAACGTACCCTAAACCTCATACAATGAAAAATTATGTAAGCACCTTATTACTGCTCTCCGTGGCTCTCCTGCCGGGCACATCCTGCAGGAAAGACAGCAGCACCGGGAAGCAAAAGTCCGATTGCCGTATCGTCAAAATAACAGATGAAAACGGCAAGTCGCTTCTCATTACCTATAATGCAGCCGGAGAATATCAAACCATCAAAGATGAGAATGACAATACCACTACCAGCTTTACCTATAGCAATAGCTCTATTATAGGAAACACTACCAATGTGGCCAATTTGCCGGTACGAAAAACAACATTTGCACTTAACAGCCAGGGCATGGTATATGGAGTAAGGCATGACTATTATGATCCGCTTACCAGCACAGCCACGGATTGGTCCAATGTGGTATATGAGTATAATGGTGCGCAGCTAACTAAAGGTAGCTCTACCAGTTCCGGCAATCCAACGCCCCGTGTGGTCAACTATGTGTGGAGCGATGGCAATCTCACCTCTCAATCAAGCTCCGGCAGCTCTACTTTTATCGAATACTATACAGACAAAGATGTGCAGCCGGGCGATTATATGAACCTGCTGCTCACAAAAGATGCAGGCCTCCCGGCAGAAAGAGTGATCAGAAACAAAAACCTGATAAAAGGGGAAGGCAGTGTGCAAATCAGTTATGTTTTTGACAATGAGGGTAAGATTTCGTCTGTTTCATTAAACGGCTTAACTGCCTTTACCCTGCAGTATGAATGCAATTAGCAAAAAGATTGTTTTGCATGACAAGAATACTTCTGAAGTATCAGCTATGAAAACAATTGATATTATATAACCCTAAAATGCTAAAAAATGAAAAAGTACCTTCTCGTATTGATCGTGACTACAGCCTTTGTAGCCTGCAAAAAAGGAGATGTCGGCCCACAGGGGCCTGAAGGACCAGCCGGACCGCAAGGGCCGCAGGGCGCACCGAATGTGAAATATTCAACCTGGTTCACACCCAATGCCTATACCGTCACTACGGTTTTTGGTGTAAAAAATTTCACCTACGAAAAAAGTGCTCCTGAAATTACCCAGCCCATACTCGACAGCGGGCTGGTAATAGTGTTTGGCAAATTATTGGGCTATACGCCCAGTGTATGGCCCACAAACCAGGTATCTCAATTGCCCATATCGTTGACATACGTTCAGAGCGGGTCAACAATGACAGATACCTGGTCTGCATTATCAGCACCACAAAAGCTGACGATCCGTTTTGTGAATGATAAAAACGATTATAACGTGATCGCAACCGCTCACCAATTCAGGTACGTGATCGTTCCGGGAGGTATCAAAATTTCTGGCCGCGCTGCGGAAGGAAATTATCAGCAGATGAGTTACAGTGAACTCTGTAATCTCTTCCAGATACCTGAGTAAATCAACAGGATGATTGAGCCATATTAACAGGCATAATTTTTAAAAATAATATATCATGAAAAAGTTTTTTCTTGTATGTATCGTCGCAACAGTTTTCCTGTCCTGTAAAAAAGGGGATGTCGGCCCCGAAGGACCTGAAGGGCCAGCCGGCCCACAGGGGCCGCAGGGCATCATCGGCAATGCCAATGTGACCCAGTATACATTCGGAGCGCAAAATCTCAACTCATCTTCATTTACTCAAATGCAGATCACTACCACGCAAGACACTATGAACCGCTCGCTGTGGTTTGTATACCTGTATTATCAGCCGCTCGAGAGATGGTATATGGTGCCGGGCGCAGGATTCGGAGGCGCATCGACCTACCGGGTGAGTTTAGCCTATGCAAGCGGCAAAGTCACTATCTACATAGATAAAACAGGTGTGGGCGAAAATTACGCACAGGCCCGTGTCGTAAGGGTGTATGCCAACAACGTCACTACCGGTGGTCGTGCAGGTGCCGGTGAATCGTCCGGTCTGCCGGCAATCGACTTTAGCGACTACCAGTCGGTGAGACAATATTACCAATTGCCGGAATAAACGTGTGTTTCGGAGAAAACCTCGTTTTCGAAAAACAACGCGAAGTGAATTATATTTTAAACTACACACATGAAAAAGATTTTATTATCAGCACTCGCTGCAACGCTTGTTGCAACGGCTGATGCGCAGACTACAGGCAGATCAGCCGTACAGGATAGCCACGACAGATACGCCAACATAGAAGTACAGTACGCGACCACGACAGAGCTTCCTGAAGGAACAAGTTTAAAGAATGGAAAGGTAACCCTCAAAAAAGGATACCGTGCCAATCACCTGGATAGTAACCGCGTAGTTGTTGTGCAAAAACCCAATGGAGATATCTCCGGTGCCTTCAAATGCAGATGTGAGGCCGGCTCTTCCGGATCCTGCTCCGTAAGCATTACTGATGGAGCGATCCGGTGCGTGGCGACCGGCGGATGCGACTGCACACTCGATGTTGTCATCAAACCACCCAAGAATACAGCAATCACCAGCTCTGGCAGCAACTGGAAAAAACTGATCGTACCGTCTGCCACCACCCAGCGGCAAAATACTGAAGACCCCGATCAGGGAGGAGAGGTTTTCAAGAAAAAGAGTAAAAGGGTTGCTTCACCATCAAACCAATAAAAATTATGAAACTGGAATTAGCGCCCAACGAAACCACCATCGACACCTGGGCGATCAATTACATTGCCCCCGACAGCAAGACGAGCATGGGCAAACTCACCATTACCAATCAGCGCCTGGTATTTCTGCCTCAACACGACCCCGGTTCATTTTCCCTGTCTGTTTATAACAGGAACGGGCTGCTCGTATTAGAGAAATCGGATATCAAAAATGTGACAGCACAGAAAAGCCTTCTTGCCAAAAAAGTGGTTGTCACCATGTCAGACGATTCGGTACACGTATTTAATTACGGGATTATGAATATCGACAAAATCCTTGCTGCCGTACAGGCCAATTAATCAATCAGTAAAACTTTTAACTATTATAATATGAGCAGGAACTTTCAAAAAACCGGGTTGGTGCTGATCCTAACAGCGCTGTTGTTTTCATGCGGCGATAAAAAAGAAACACCGGGATCTATTGCAGCCAGGTGGTGCGAGCTGAATGCGCAGGTAACAAAAGCTGCCGAAGGGGCAGAAAAAACAAAGGCTCTGACGGCGAGAAAAGAATTTGAAACCAGTATGGAAACAAAGTATAAGGAAGATACCGCAATGATGCAAGCCATCTTTCAGGCTGTAGAAGCCTGCGAAGCAGCTTCGGAAGGAAGAAATGATAAAGCTGCGGTCGATGCCGGCACCACCGACGTTGCATCGTTGCTACCCCTGGCTGGCGCAGATGCCGTTGCCGCGGCAACCGCTTATTGCTCACTGATAGACCAATCCATACGTGCAGCCCAGAGCAACGATGCCGGCCTGAATCAGATTGTAAGCGCCAAAGTCATCTTTGAAAAGAATATGAATGAAAGTTATCAAAACAACCCCGAAAGACGGGATTCCATATTCAAGCTCATAGAACCCTGTGTAGCCAGGGAAGTACAGTTGCGTTCGAAATAACTGTTCCAGGATTCAATTACTAGTAAACTGATCTGTTTCAAAAAATGAGTCTTAAAAGAAGTATACAGGCGGTAGTATGGCCTATTGGTATCAACCTGGCCGCGCTCATTGCAGCCAGCATCCTCGATATTGTGCTTGCTGCTCTTCTGCCACGGTTTTCTTCCCAGGGACTCACGATCACCTGCTTTGCCGTATCGGGTGTATTCTCGGGCCTGTTTTGTTACAGCACTTCCCTGGGGCAGATAGAAAAAGAAGAGCGGGACCGGTTTGCCGCACGCAACGCATTATTTACTACAGTCCTGTGTGCCCTGATCTTTTTTGCGGTAGCGCCTTTAAGTGGCTGGGAATACAACATCCCTTTTAAGGCATTTGCCATTGCAGAAACGCTCATGGTCCTTTTTTTATGGAGAAATAAATTTCACCGCGATACCTGATCGTATCACTGAAGCCAGCGTTCCTCAACTGTAATCCTCTTAAGCATGACCACCTATAATTCAGAGACCACTACAGACCCTCAATCCAGCCCGGCAGCAGTTGCCGAAACGATCTTCAGCGCCGCGCAGAATGGCGACTTCAATGGCCTTGCGGCACTCATCGACACCGAAGCGGATAAAGACAGCCGGATGATTGGCAGTGTAGCAGCCGACCCCACCCTGCAGGAAGAATTTAAAAAACATTTTTCCAAAGGAAAAGTAAATGGTGTACCGGTGGTCAACGGACAAAGGGCTTCGGTAAATATCCTTTTTGGGCCTGACGGCGACCGGGAAGAAACATTTGAAATGGTGCAGAAATATGGTAAGTGGTATTTGCAGTCATTCTGACAACAATCAACATTCCTGAATACAAAAAGCATTATTCATGAAACAACTTGTACTCTTATTCATCACATCGGTCATTGCCCTGTGCAGCCTGGCGCAAAATGTAGGCATTGGTACCACCAGCCCCCTCAACAAGCTGCATATAGCAGGCGGCCTGCGGGTAGATACCCTGGCCAACAGCATCGACAGCGGCATACTGCGACATGACAAAAACGGTGTGATATACACCCTGAAATTTACCGGCCAGGCCACTGATGTATTGCGTGGTGACGGAACATTTGGCTCAGGCAGTGCAGGCGCATCGGGCTGGTTGCTGACTGGCAACAGCGGTATTGCCCCCACTGCACAATTTATTGGCACTACCGATCAACTTCCCCTGCAATTCAGGATCAATAATATCAAAGCGGGTTATATAGACAGTACAGGTTTTAATACATCGATTGGCTTCAGAACCCTGGATGCCATCAGTACCGGCACATTCAACAGCGCTTTTGGATATAAGGCATTTGCCAGCAATACCACCGGCAATGACAATACAGCTATCGGTTCCAATGCACTACGGTTCAACACAGCCGGCACCCGTAATACCCGGTACGGCAGCAGGCTTATGTAAGTCTCAAACTGGACGATGCCTACAAGGTATCCGTGCAACTGTTCGACAACAAAGGATCCGTAGTGCGTCAATGGCAAAAAGAACTGCTGCGGGGCGACAACCAGTTTGCAGTAGACATGCAGGATTTATCGACCGGCATATACTACCTGTTTATAACCTGGGGCGATGGCAAGGGACAGAAAGGCACAAAGATTCTAAAACAATAATCATTACATCATCTTAAAAGTCGGTCTGATGCACAAGCAACGCACGATCCCTGTCTTTTACATGCTTATAGCATGCAGCCTGATTCACATCGCCTGTGGACCGGGACGGACCGGCAGGCAACAAAAAACAATGGAAAAAGAAAACAAAGCAGTGGAACAATTAACAGCAAAAGGTCCCTGGTACCATCAGTATAACTATGACATAACCGATGGCAGCAACAATTTTTACTCTTTTGGTTATAACTGGTTTACATACCATCCGGTTAAACCAGCCAACAGTAATAGCGGGATGTATGATGGCGGTACTGAGGTCATAGCAAAAGATATCATCCTGGCAGACGCCTATTCGCTCCTCATAGACGCCCTGAAGCAGGCATATGGTGAAAAGCCAGATCATGCTGCAGCGGATAATAATAAAATAAACAAGGGAGATATGCGTGTTTCTGTACTGGATGAAAGTAATAAAATACATGAGTTCACGCTCAAAATGCAGTCCCCCTCCCTGCTGAAAGTGGAGAAACAACTGGCACACATGAAAGAAGAGTTACTAAAAGCGCAAAAGAAATAACAGCAGGATAAATTCTGCGATCCACTGAAAAAAAATATTAACCGATGGAAAAAGAGATGGAGATAAAATTTAAGCCACGGGATTTAAAAGTGTACTCCAGCAATGAATGGATGGCCGATGGCACCAAGAAATACCGTCGTGTATTTGACCGCTACGAACTTAGCTATATCTATGTTGAGTTTTCGTTTTACAATAAGCTCTTTGATGAAGAAGACTGGGACATCAACATTACACTGGAATGTTTTGTCAACACCAAAGACCCTGTTAAACTATGCAGCCTGCAGCAGTCGCGACGGGTGCGCAAGGATGAAAACATCGTATACATCCGGGAGTCATGGGGCAACCCGGAGTTGGGTAAATTCTGGAAGATGGGTGATTTTCGCTGGGAAGCCTGGGTCAATAATACGGCAATGGTTGCCGAAACCAAATTTTATGTAGAAGACCTGGGACCTGAAGCCGCGACACAGAACAGTTATTTTGAAATGGACTCGGTAAAGCTGTTTGAAAGCGATGCGAACATCAACGCGCAGACAGTCCGGACATATTACCGCAAGTTTCGCCGCGAAGATACCCGCTTTGTATGCGCTGAAGTAAAGATCAGGAACAAAAGCGCGAAGGGTTATTTTGCGGAGCTGTTTTTTAATTTTTATAACCAGGCCGGCTTGCTCAAGGGAACAGGCGCAGAGCTAAAGTATCTCTCCTCCGATCTGAAGGACCAGGAATACATCGTCAACTGTGGCTGGGGCTCATCCACAACCGGTTCGTGGATGGAAAATTTTTATACCGTTGAAATTATTTTCCTCAATAAAATAATCGCCACCGTTCCATTTGCCGTAGGCGATGAATGGGAAGAAGGCAATGTGGAACTGATCACAGCAAATAGTCCAGCAGCAGCTGTGTTATCAGCACCAGCAACAGTACCAGATCATCAGGCGGCAGACAAACTGCTGCAGGATAGCCTGGCCGAACTGAATGCGCTCACCGGTCTCGGTAATATAAAAAACGAAGTGAATGAGATGGTGCAACTGGTGCGGTTTTATCAGGAAACCGGCAAAGATTTTCTCAACCGTTTTTCGCTGCACACCGTATTTACCGGCAATCCCGGCACTGGCAAGACCACGATAGCCCGGCTGCTGTCACGCATCTATAAAGGCCTGGGCATCCTGGAAAAAGGTCATCTCGTAGAGGTCGACCGCGAGGCGCTGGTAGCGGGTTATGTAGGTCAAACCGCTATCAAGACAAAAGAGAAATTAACCGAGGCGCTGGGTGGTATCCTGTTTATCGATGAGGCCTATTCGCTGGCCAGCAGCCATCTTTCTCAAAACGATTTCGGTGGTGAGGCCATCGCCACCATTCTGAAATATATGGAAGATCATCGCGGAAGGATCGGCGTTATCGTGGCGGGTTATACCCACAACATGCAGGACTTCATCAACAGCAACCCCGGCCTGCGCAGCCGCTTTGATAAATATTTCGAGTTTGTAGATTATACGCCCGGCGAAATGTACGCGATTGCTTCGGCCATGTTTGCCCGCGAAGAGGCAATGCCTGACGCTACCGCAACCAACCATTTGCAACAATATTTTGCTCATTTGTTTAAAAACCGCAACCAGCATTTTGGTAATGCCCGCACGGTACGTCAGGTAGTAGCCGAATGTATCAAAAACCAGCATTTACGACTGGCCGCTCTGCCCAAAGAAGCACGCAGTCCGGAACTGATGAAGACTATCATTTTTGATGATGTAAAAGAATTTGAAATAAAGGATATGTCCGACGGAGGCACAGGCCGGATCGGTTTCAGGCAATCGGAATAAAAATGGCACAATTAAACATCAAAAACTATCGTACATGAGATACCGACTTATTTTACTTATCCCTGTTTTGGTTATGGCTGGAGCTGGCTGTAAGAAAAACAGTGATGACGAAAAAGAACCGACCTGCCGCATCAGCCGGATCACCGATGCCCTGACCGGCCTGTCCCACACGGTTACCTATAATACCGAGGGCAACTATCAGACTGTTAAAAGAGAAGATGGAAAACATACGATCAGCTTCGAATATGCTGGCAACACCATTATTTCACAAATTTTTGACGCCAACAACAAGCTGACACGCAAAGCTACCATGGTCCTCAACAGTAAGGGAATGGTCTGGTTCCAGATGGGAGAGCTATTCGACGCATCAGGGAATATCACCAATAACTGGAGTTATACCTATGAATATAACGGCGAGCAACTGATCAAATCAACGTACAATATCATCGGCACAATACCCGGCATCACCTCCTATACCTGGAGCGGAGGCGATAATACGGAAGTGACCGATAATATCGGAAGAACAACCTATTATGAATATTATACAGATAAAGCCGATCAGCAGGGAAACTACTGGAATCTGAGGATGCTATATCTGGGAGTTGATCAACGGCTCATCACACGTACAAAAAGCTTATTCAAAGGTTTCACTGGTTATGATCAGTTTACCTACGAATTTGACAGCAAAGGTTACATTACATCGATGTCCGAAGATGGCCAACTGCGCTATACGTTACAATACGCCTGTAACTGATAAAGGTGTTTTTTATGTTTAGATCTATTATCAGACAACTCCTGTCTTCGCGTTATCTGCTGGGTGCGTTGCTATTATTGATAGCAGGAGGCAGCTACCTGGCCATTCGCCAGTGGATAGACCGGAGAACGGAAAAAAAGCAGGATACCGAGATTGTTCGGGAAGGGGAAGAAATGCTGGGCTCCTGGGGACAGAAATCTGCCAGCAGCCTCATCCGGTTTCGCCTGCGGCGCGACGGCACGTTTACCTACAAGCTGGTACAATATCCTCAATCCGATACCGTCGTCATAAACGGGACATACGGAATTGCGACCAGTGCCGGCAGCAAAAGCGGCGGTGATTATCCCCGGCTGATAGCAGTGAGCGACAAAGGCGACACGATCATCAATCATTTTATCGCTTACCTTACCCCATATGACGCGGCTGCACTGGATAAGGGATATGATAAAATGATATTAAATGCCGGCGGCCGGCTGGATACAACGGGTCTCGTCTTTTACCGGATAAAAGAAATCAACTGATCATGAAAACAATACGGTTAATCATTCCCGTCTTCATAAGTTGTACGCTGATTTTTGTTTCCTGCTCCAGTCCATCCAACAAGCGGGCTGTAAGCACAGATGAACTGGAAAAGGTGCAGGCGGCAGACAGTGCCGAACAGGCACAGTATACTCCTCAGCGGGATGCGCTTTCTGCTACTGAGTTGATCGAGCTGGCCGATTGCAGCGATCTGTCCTGTGTACAATTATATATGAAAGACCGTGACCGCGATTTTGTACATGCGGTAAAAGGTCAGTTTGCGGCGCTGCATCGCTCCACTGTAACCGATACCGCCGGCCATGAACTGGTAATGCCGCTCTCTACCCTCTATGCCGATGTAAACCCACAGGCTACCTGGCGGCTGGCGCATACGGTAAACCGCAAAGACGTGGGTGATCGTCTGCTGGCAGAGTTTCAGCAGCTCGGGTTTGCCATTGCTGACTCCGGCTATTATATCGGCGGTGGATTAAAAGGAAAGCAGGCCCGCTTCAGCTCCCCCTCCTACCCCGGCAAAAGTCTTTACGTTACTGCTACCTATCACCCCTGGTACATGAAGGGATTATATGCCAATAAAGTGACCTGGCCCTGTTTTGTTTTTGAAGTATATAACGATTAGCTGCCCGGTAAAAATGAATTATTGGAAGAGGTTGCCATTAGGTGTTGTTTACTTTTTTCTTTAATCCCAGCTTTTACTTCCACGATCAACGAGGTCTTCGAACCACAGGAAAAATGTGAGAAGTAACAGCGATAAAATGGTTCTGTCATACTGTGACGCATCTATCAGTTGCAGGCCCGCGATACATCGCGGGCCTGCCTATTTTTCTACAGAAGAGTAATAAATATGTTCGTCCTTGTATCTGTTATTTCACTTTGGTGAATCGTACATTCTTTGCTCCAAAATTCGAGATCGAGAAACCGGTCACCGCACGTTTTTCATTTCTCAGAAATTCCATTTCAAAGGCAAAGGTCTCGGGCCCCGAGCCTGAAAACTTATTATCACCCGCCCGCTTCAACTCGATATCCTCCAGTTTCAGGTGGGTCATAACAAGCGCCTGGCCACGTACCACAAACCGGTAGCTGGTGCCGAGTTCGTCGCTGTAATATTCTCCTGCAAAGTCTTTCAGGTTGCCGGAATACGTTACAATAGGTACCGGCTTTGAAGATACAGGTGTGCTGACCAAAGGTATTTCCTCTTTCAACCGGTCTTTTATATAAAAATCAGCGATCTGCCAGCGGGCATTCAGCCGCTCATTGTGTTCATCGTTGCTAAGTGCAATGATGGCAAGGTGCTCCGTAGGGAACCGGCCCATAAACGTGCGGAAAGCAGCTGTATGCCCGCCATGCGTGATCATTTCAACTCCTTTATAATTGCTGAGGTTTTGTCCTTTGGCATGAAACACGGTGTCGCCATCGCCAAGTACTCTTAATACCACTTTACTGCCATTGTCGAGATAAGAGGCTTCGTTGAATGCTTTTATCAAGGCGGGTGTCCCCACCACGGGGTTCTCAAAATTCAATGTCCATTTGGCGAGGTCCTCTACCGTAGTCAGCAAACCGGAAGGGCCGGGATTGGAATTGTTTAATGGTTGATGATAATACACACCGTTGATAAGTTCATACGACGCTGCTTTATTCTTTACCACTTTTTCATGGTTATCATAAAACTGCGTGCTGGTCATGCCGAGTGGCCGAAACATCTTCTCTTCTGTGTACGCTGCAAATGACCGGCCGGTGGCACGGTGTATGATCTCTGCGAGCAGGGTGTAACCGGTATTGCAATAACCGAATGCGGTACCCGGTGTAAAATTCAGGTGCTTTTGCCGTATTATTAATTTCAATACCTGTTCGGTAGTAGACACATCGCCCGAGCGGCCTCCGGCCAGTGACCCGATTGCCGCCTGGTCTCTTAAGCCACTCGTATGTGCGAGCAAATGTTTTACCCGTATCACGGTACCGTAGTCCGGCAGTTCAGTGATGTATTTCCTGACATCATCTTCGAGCGAGATCCGGCCTTCTGCAGCCAGCAGGTAGGTGGCAAAAGCCGTAAACTGTTTGGATACAGAAGCAATATCGAAAACCGTCTGCGGCGTGACCGGTATATCATGATCGAGGTCGGCCATACCATAGCCCTTCATAAACACAACTTTGCCATCTTTTACAATGGCCACTGCAGCACCGGGTGTCTGTGAAGTATAAGAAGCAAACAGGGAATCGACCTTTCGTCCGGCCTCCACATAGCCAGCGATATGGGGTGTGCGGGTCGAAACCTTGTCGGCTATCAACCAGCCTTCGTCTGTTTTCATGAGGTTGAAGTAGTCGGTAAAGAGGTCCCGCTCCGTACTGATCTCCACTTTCGCACTGCCCATATTGTTGGTGATATCGAGACGGACGATACGGGTCTGCAGGTTTTTGGGCCTTGGATGAGGTTTGAATAAAGCCAGGTACTGGCTCCTTGTATACTGGATGAATTTACCGTCGCTATAATTTTTGAGGTGGCAGGAAGCGTGCATGGCGCGGCCCACTTTGGTCGTATCGCCGGTGGCCCAGCCATCAAAATAGAGATTGATCGTCTTTTCGATCAGCTGTCGTTCGTGAGGAGTATCCTGGCAAAATGCCATCAAACAAAAGAAGAATGAGCTCAGCAGCAAGGCTATCTTTTTCATGTAAAAAAGGGTTTAGCCAAAGATGCAGTTTCCCGTTTTTCCGGCGTGTTAAAGCCTCCGGACATTGGTACGAATTTACGAATCCGGAGTAGTTTCCCGGATATATGCATTGGGAGTCAGCCCTTTAATTTTTTTGAAGGCAGCAAAGAAAGTAGACTTTGAATTGAATCCCACCTCATCGCCAATAGCCTCTATCGTGTAGTTGGCCTGGTAGGTCAGCATCTTACAGGCTGCATCTACCCGGTATTCGTTCACAAAAAGAGTGAAGTTTTTTTGCAGACTGTCATTCAGTATCCGCGACAGCTGGTGACCGGGAATGTTGACCTCGCGGGCCAGGTCACCGATCTTCAGACCGGAGTTGCGGAAGAGTTGTTTCTCCATCATGACCTGTTGCAGCTGCGCCAGGACCCGTTTGGCTTCCTCTCCATCCAGTTTTCTGTCGCCGTATTTCTGGCCGGCAAAAGAAGACAGGTCACTGGCCTTTTTGCGGTACAGCAGGATAAATATGACGAGATAGATGACCAGTGAAAAATAGAGCGGGCCTGAGATATAGCTGCCTTTGGTGATACCGGCATAAGCCCAGACATAGGCGGCAAAGATCAAAAGTATCGTGGTACAGATCGCCAGTATCCACTTTTCAAAAGCTTTCAGCTTTTCCCGGTTCCTGATCTTTTCCAACAGCGGTTTGGCCGACACGATCGCAAGGCCCGTATAGATACCCCACTGCAGGTAGATGGCCGGGATGATATAACCTGTCCAAAGTTGCGGGAAATGTTGATAAGGAAATGCAAGACCCACGATCCCGATCGCTGCCGCCCAGATCAGCAATTGCGTACGCCACGATGCCGGCAATTGCCGCACCTGTTTCATTTCCGTTTGCACAAAGAAGTATAGGAATGGACCGATAAAGAGGCAGGCCGTCAGCCCCAGTTGCAGGATTGTGCGCGATAAATCGTAGTCGAAGAAATAAGCGACCGACTTGCCTACCCGGATGCTCAGGGCGATCAGCATCGCACCCAGGAAATAATTAGACAGGGATTTTTTTGCAGTAAAACAAAGGAAGTAGATACCGGCGATAAAACCGTTAAATGCCCCCAGTGCGCTAAAGAAAAAGAGTAGGTTGTTTCCTAAGGTCATGGCCATCTTTATTACCTGCTTCAGTCTGCAGGCTTCTTTGTTCAAATGTAGCGATAACAGGCTGGCAGCCGGTAATTTTTTGATCAGTGGTTTCCTTTCCGTAAAAGCGTTTTTCTACTTTTACAATTCCTGCAGACGTAAAATGGACAATGACCTGGCATACAAACTGGTTAAACCCGACAAATCCATCTCCGGTTTTGTAGAAAGTTTCTGGTATCTGCATAACCGGTCAGACAGCGATAAGGAAACAATTGGTCTGCCAGACGGCCTGGTTGACCTGTTCCTGGTTCAATCGCCTGAAGCATCCTTTCGCATAGTACTTATTGGTGTGGGTACCGAACCGCATGAGCGCGGCATCATACCTGCTCACAGTTTACGGTTTGCCATTAGCTTTAAGCTGCCTGCGGTAGAATATCTTTTACAGCAACCCATTGCCGATATTGTCAATGCCGGCAAATCGCTGCCCACTGATTTCTGGGATTTCAATGCCGGTGATCTAAACGATTTTGATGCATTTTGCCGGAAAGCCACGCAAAAGATTCTGTCATTGCTGCCCCGCGAAACGGATAGCAGGAAGCAACAGCTGTTTAATCTTATCTATGCATCAAAAGGCTCCATTACTGTAAAAGAGCTTTCCGAAAAGGCATTCTGGAGCAGCCGTCAGATCAACCGGTATTTTAATCAGCAGTTTGGCGTATCATTAAAGACCTATTGCAAGATTCTGCGATTCAGGGCATCGCTGGATCATATTGCAGAAGGCAAACTTTTTCCCGAAGAAAACTTTGCTGATCAAACCCATTTCATCCGCGAGATCAAAAAATTTTCCGGTGTGGTACCCAAAGAACTGCTAAAAAATAAGAACGGCCGATTTATCCTATTATCCGCCATCGCAGCCAAATAGCTTTGCATACATAATTACGATTATGTTGGTGCACGATAAAGAAATCGCCATTATTGGCGGAGGAATGGGCGGGCTGACCCTGGCCCGGCTTTTACAGTTGAAACATGCGCGGGTAAAAGTATATGAACGTGATTTTAACCGCGAGGTACGGGTGCAGGGCTCTACCCTGGATCTGCACGAAGGCACCGGGCTGGAGGCAATGAAACGGGCCGGCCTGCTCGGCGAATTTTACAAATACCATCGCCCCGTGGCCAGCAAAATGCGGCTGGCCGATAAAGACATGAAGGTATACTTCGACGATCATGACCTGCCTGCATCGATTGCAGAAAACCGGCCTGAAATAGATCGTGCTCCCCTACGCGATATCCTGCTCAACTCCCTGCAACCCGATACGGTTGTCTGGAACAGCCGTTTTGTATCGATGGAAAAACAACAGGAAGGCTGGACCCTGCATTTCGAAAACGGTACTACGGCCTATGCCGACCTGGTGATCGGTGCAGATGGTGCGAGCTCTAAAGTGCGTCCATATATAAGCATCGAAAAGCCGGTATATGCTGGCGTTACTCTAATTGAAGGCTATGTCTATGATGCGCAAAAAAATGTACCGTTTCTTTATGAATTTTCCAGAGGCGGCAAAGTAATGGCATTTGCCAACGGTCAAACGATGCTATATGGTTCCAAAGGCGACGGATCCATTATGTTTGTTGCCAGTTTTAAAGCGCCCGAAAACTGGCTTACACAAACCGGTATCGACTTTACCAGCAAAGCCCTGGTGATTGATTGGTTCAGGGACGCATACAAAGAATGGAGCCGCGAGTGGGATGCTTTTTTTATCAACGACGCGGTGCATTTCACTCCGCGCCCGCAATACTATTTTCCGCTCGACCAGCACTGGCCTGCCCTGCCCAATCTTACCATGCTGGGCGATGCGGCTCACCGCATGCCGCCCTTTGCCGGCGAAGGAGCCAATGTGGCCATGCAGGATGCGTTTGAACTGGCCGATCGTCTCACCAGTCAAGCATTTCCTGACCTGCAAACAGCTATTGCCCATTTTGAAAAAGATATGCAGCAGCGGGGAGCTGCAGCTACAAAAGATACGCTGGAAAATACGGGACGCATGCATTCGGAAAGAGCGCTGGAAGAAATGCTGGCCTTCTTTACCGGCTCTTAAGCCGGCCGATAATAAAAAGTTACTGCACCACAACCAAAGGTCTTCGTCTTCAGGAGCCGAAGGTCGATCCTCTGCTGTATGTTTTTGAATAAGGGTAATCCCCTGCCCAATACAACCGGCTGAACACTGAACTGGTATTCGTCGATGATATTAAGATTCATGGCGGCAGCTATCAGCCCCGGGCTGCCAATGCCAATATCTTTGCCCGGTTCTTGCTTAAGTCTTAGTATCTCTTCTTTCAGATCGCCCCTGACCAGCTTTGTATTTTTCCATTCCACACCCTTGAGCGTGTGCGAAAAAACAACTTTCTGGATATCGTCGATCAATACCGCAAAGTCATCTGTCTGTTTGTTGCCTGTAGGATCTTTAACTACAGTGGGCCAGTAGCTTTCCATCAGCTGGTACGTTATCCGCCCGTATACAAGCGTACCTGTATTACGCAGCAGGTCATTGTAATGCGCATGTATCTCATCATCTGCCATGAGTTCGGTATGGTCGCAAAAACCATCCAGTGACATGTTCATGGCGGCAATTATTTTTCGCATAGTATTTGGTTTAAGTCATTAAAAAGATACTGCAATTATCAACGTGATCCTTTTTTCTGCCGGTACTGCTCATACAGTCTCCGCCTGTTTATACAAATAGATCGTCCATTAATACTTCCGCCTGTATGCGGCCCAGGTAATGCTCGTTACGCCGTGTGCCGTAAGTGGTGATCATGGTGGGAAACAATGTTTTCCTGGTGTTGGTGACCGTACGAAAAACATTCAGCTTGTTGTCGAGCTCCGCCGCATACTTTTTATCGACTACAAATTCACTGCCGGAAAATTTCATTTCACAAATATTGATGCAGCGGTCCTGCCGGTCAAGCAGCAGATCGATCTGCGCACCAGGTATATCCCTGCCCGGTGCAGTGCGCCAGGCCGTGGCATTGGTCAGTACCCCATCTATGCCCAGGCTGCGCCTGATCTGCCGCACATGTTTTTGGCAAACGGATTCGAAGGCCAGGCCACTCCAGATCGTATAGGCAGATGTGGCGTACTGGCGCAGCCAGGTCCCCTCTGCCGTATCCTTTGCGTGCTCAATAAATTTCAGGTAAAACAGGGAGTACTCATCGGATAGCTTGTAAATACTTTCATTCGCATTTTTTTGAAAGGGAATGTAGGGTGTAATAAAACCCGATTCTTCCAGCTCTTTCAATATCCGGGTGGTCGTACCTCCGGAAGTAAATCCACACGCCTCAATGATTTCATTGCGCGTGAGTCCTTTCTGTTTGGCGGCCAGTGCCCGGATCACCCGCTCGTGGTTTTCGGAATGGGCAAAGAGCGATTTGTACAGGTTGCTGAACTCATTTTTTAAGGGGCCATCTTTGGCAAAACAAAGCCGGTCAATAACCTGCGCAGCGCTTTGACCAGGGTTGATGTTGCGCAGGTAATGCGGTATGCCACCCATAGCCATATAGATCTGCAGCTGGTTGTAGTGATCAAGCAGCACACCTTTACTTTTGAGGTAGTCCTGCGTCTCACCCAGCGTAAAAGGCAATAGCCGGATAGTTTGTGTGACACGGTTATGAAGACCTCCCCGGTTATTGATGACCTTATCGATCATCCACGAAGCAGCCGAACCACAGATGATCACTTTCAGGTGAGATTTTTGAGAAGCAGAAGTATTCCACCAGTGATCGAAGGCCTGCAGGAAGCGCGATTTGTGTGTTTCAATCCACGGAAATTCATCCAGGAAAATAACGGCTGGTTTGTCGGCAGCAAGGCTGTCGATATAAGCATCCAGCATGACAAACGCCTGCAACCAGGTGCCGGGAACAGCCAGGGGCACCGCACTTTTCATGGCGCGTTGAAGCGACTGGCTGAAATTTTCCAGCTGGGTTTTCATGTCGGCCTCGTGAATGCCGGTCAATTCGAAGATGATGGAGTCTTTACAGAAAGTGCGTACCAGGTAGGTTTTGCCTACACGGCGGCGGCCATAGACCGTTATCAGTTCCGCGTCGGCCGACGCCAGGCGGGCAGCCAGTATCTTTTGCTCTTCTATACGTCCGGTCAGATTCATAACCTATTATCTTCGTCCAAAATAAGTATTTTTTGCCCATTTTGGATCAAGATAAAAATTTATCGGAGTCCAAAATTTGTGTAAAATAGATATTTTGGACGGGGATAAATGACTACCAGGAATATAAATTATTCATTATCAATATATAAACAGATTTTACGGTTTGATCTTTCCTGGTTGCGTTCCTGGTCAGGACGCTTCGCGCCAAGACCAGGGCTCCCGGCCCGATCATTCTTTATTATATCACTGCGCGTGAAGCAGATAATGCACCGGTCTTTGCTATAAAACAAATTTGTATTTTAAAGACCTCAATACACAATATGTATGCTTACAGCAGCCGGTATATTGAAAACCCTGGATGACTCAAACAAACAGGGGGACTACAGTTTTTTTGTGGAACTTGGCCATGCTTACTCTTATCTGATCGACTCTCGCTTAAACGTTTTTTGCGGTGCAGATGACCGCTGGGCGATTGCTGTTGAAAGACTCGGCTACAATCCCAGAGGTGGAGCTATTTTACTCGATATTTTTTATTACGGGAATTGTTTACAAAACCTGGAGCAATACAATAAACAGGATTCAAATTATTACAGCGTTCTGCCTATTGGCGGGGATAAGTTTACAGCAACTACCGATGGAGAAATCCTCCGGCCCGATGCTGATTACTGGATCGTTCGTGGCAAAAATATCCCAATCAGTCACCATACACAGGAGTACCTGGATGCTGGAATTGACCTGACGGAGTACGAACCCGGCGAACTACCAATAGAAGCAGTAGGCAGACTACTGGTCACCAAACACGCTGATCTCTTTCGGGCCACAGATGAGGAATTGTACAGATCACTACCACCAGACCTGCAAAAAATACTTATCCTGGATGAGTGGTATCATAAAGATTATACGGAAATGATGCTGCCTGATTTAACTGATAACCAGTTACGCGCCACTTATGACCTGAACAAAGAGTTATCCGGGAATAATGTGTATGCCGATTATGAGACCTTTGTGGAAATGATCCGCCAATCTAGCCAGGAAACTGCAGCCCACAATCAGCAACAGTATGATAGCAACCATCCGGGCTCCTACGAAACCTGGCAGCAAATAGCCCAGGTGATTGTAACCGGAGACCCCGCACTATATAACCCTACCCTGCAGCCCAATACACACTGGAAGTATTGGCCGGATTCGGGCAGTTTGTAGATCCGGAAGAATGCTTAACCACATACCAGGTATAACTATAGCTGATCCGATTTTTTTATCAGCTACCGAGATTGACCCACGGCATTTTTTTTAAAAAGACCTCTTTAGTAATTGTCTTTACTTACTCCTTCTCCTGGTTATTAAAAACAGGTTTATCGTTTGCCTCAGCCAGGCGGCTGTCTCTTGTATTCTTTTGCACCGCTATGGCAGCAAAAATGCTCAGCACAAAAGACATGGCATAGAAACCCTTTTCGCTGCGGGTGATGTCGGCATTCCACAGGCCTATCGTGATCAGCAGGATGGATAAGAGTGTGGCAAACCAGGCGATGCCATAATAGAGATTCGTAACGGGTATACCCTCCAACTGGTCGCGCACCGCTTTCTGCACCGAGATGGCGGCAAACAGGCCAAACATGAGCACGGTAAAATAATAGCCCTTCTCATTCAGTTCCATTTCGGCATTCCACAAGCCAATATTAAATGCCGCCACACCAATCAATAAAGCCACCCACGAGGCGCCCACAAAAGCAGGCGAAGGTTTTTGAATCCGCTTTGAATCCATAATTTTTTGTTTAGCCACCAAAGCTATTGGCCGGGAGTATCCGATAATTTGACAAATATCAAAAAGCGGTCAGGGCTGTGCGTGCTGCTTCCGGATGCGGCTCAGCGTTTCCTGTGTAATACCCAGGTAGGAAGAAATTTGTCCCAATGGCACCCGCTGCAGGATATGTGGCGCACGATGGAGGAGGTCGGCATACAACTCGGCAGCTGTTTTAAACTGGGCATTCACATACCGCTCTTCCAGTTGCAAATAATATTGCTCGTAAATGATCCGCACCAGCCTTTCGATCTCATGAAAGGCGTCGAAGATCTTCGTTAACTCTTTTTTGGAAATAGCCCATACGGTACTGTCTTCGAGAAACTGGATGTTTTCGACAGACGGTTGACCGGTAATATAGCTATGGAAAGACGTGATGAAGTTGTTTTCAAAACCAAACCAGTGCGTTATTTCTTTACCCTCCAGTTCATAAAACCCGCGTAGCGCTCCTTTTTCCAGGAAATAAAAATGCTGGCAGACCCGTCCCTTCTTAAGAAGAAAGTCATTTTTGGAAAAGCTGACAGGCTGTAGCCGTTCAGTCAGCACATTTTCTGCTGCCGGGTTGATCGGGTAATAGGTTTTGAGGTGCTGGATGACTGGATGCATGGAGGTCAGAATGATTTTTTACCCTTAAGATATGAAACGTTCGATCATTATGTTCTCCAGATAAACTTATACGATAACCTTATCTGTCATAACCCAGATACCTTTTGAACTGATCCGGCAAAAAATCATATTTCAGGCTGAATATTGTTTAAACCGAACTTAGGGCATTGTCGCAAAACCTGGCTTATATGGATGCCACAAAAACCTATCTGATTCAAAAACGGTGTTTTTCACGTGTCTATCCTAACCTATTTGTACTTTCTTAGCCAAAAGAAATAAGACGGAAATAATCTGAGAAAAATATAATACCCCCTCGATTAAACAGTCATTAAGCTGATTTTGCTGGTGAATTGCCAGATTTTGAAATCACTTAGTACCACCCGTGTCATCATGTACCGCCCCCTTGGCAAACTACCAAAAGGTCGCCAACCTGTTCGCCAACATATAACTACCTGTCATGAAAGAAAATTCATCTTCCGACTTGAGTATCGCCAGCGATATTCGATTAAAATTATTTAGCTTTCTTGCAGGCCTGACTGTATTTGCAGTATTCGCAGAAAAAGTGATCAATGGGCTATATTATTTTTTGCATATCCCTTTCTATCTGGCTTATTTAATTTTTGTTGGTATTTACTTCTTACTCATTGGATTTGTTGTCATTCTCTACGATCGTGTTAACGAATGGTTTAATCCGGAAAATTCGATAAACTTAATATCAAACAGGAACCAGCGAAACAAAAATTGGAGTTTATTTGCCCCCCTCCTTTTACTGGTTGCCTATTGGTTATGCTTACCGGGATGGATGTATCTGAGTATCGGTCTGGTATTATGTATTAGCTGCGGTGTACTGGCAATTACCGCCCTTAAATTTAAAATCCGGATCATCCGCTTTGAGTTCATCAGCGTTGTGATGCTGGGGGCCATCCTACTGTTGTCTTACATTGTAACACAGCCCGTTCCCCCTATCCCTTCCTCAAAGGTTTTCTCATATTTCCAGTTAAGAGAATCATTCAGAAAAAATGTCAACGTTATTATCAGCGACCTGCAGGATTCCGCCATCAGTAAGGTCAAAAAATTTGATTCAAGAACGCTAATGAGAGATCCGGTCCTGGGAAGTAGTGACACCGGCTGGGGGGCAAAAGCACTGTGGCCTGAAACACTTGTGAGACCCGTCTCCATTTTCGATACCTACCTGAGACTTACCTATGATCAGTTGCTGGCACCGGATTCAGTTTATTCCATCGGATTAAAGGAATCTATTCAAACCTGTACCGACTATATTGACCGACGCATAGACAGTACACAACCAGTGCTTGACTTCCAAACTGCTTTGGATACTTCATTTATCACCCAGACAGGCACCCTGTTGAAACACTATCTTTTTATTGTGGAGGCGATGGTAAAACGCGCAGCTCTCTCAGACCAATTATTGCACAAAACCGTGACCAAGGAATGGGTTTTCCGATTGCGTTACCTTCAATACAAAGGTTTGATCTTTCTTTTTGCGCTAGCATTATACTCATTTCTACAGTTAAACATATGCCGGATCCAAATGAACAATCTTCGTGTTAGCGAATACCCTGAAAATAAAAATCGCAAACGACACTGCTTCCTCAATCCACTTATCAAAGGCCCGGCAAAAAACTATGCAGATAAAGGTGACGCGGCTTATAATCAGGAAAAGCAACGGTTTTTTGTAAAGGGAACATGGTTTAAGAATTTAAGCTACATCACCCTGCTACTAATGCTTCCTTTTTTCCAGAACAGAAACGAAAGCAATACAGATATCGATAAACCATTCCTGGATTTCAATCTAAAGACTATTGTAGCCCCCTTTAATCCGGGTTCAATGATTGTTACAAATGATGATCACAGCTATTCAAAGTTATCTGTTTATCTCGGCCAGCGGTTCAATGTTCACTGGATAAAAAACGGAGATACCTCTACAGTTAACAAGGGTATCTATATCGGGCCAATCCAGTTTGGACCGGTCGGCATTTACCCTGATGACAGTATGGGGCTACGCCAGGCTATACGTGAACTTGGCCGCCGATCAATTGCAGACAGCAGCGACCGTCGGGAATTCCTTAATTATCTCAATAAAATAGGGCAATGAGAAAATATCTTCTTCTTATAACTTTTTTACTTGCCCTGTTTACGACCAGGGGGCAGAAATTGTCCTTAACTGATTGCGCCGCCCGCTACGACTCGCTGGAGCGGTTTCTGATTCAGTTTAAAAAGAGCAATCCAGATGAAGATTTTGCCGCAGGTGACAGCATTTTCAACAAGCTGAGAAGTTGCCTGCAGACAAATAAATTTTTTAATCTCCTCGACAAAAAATGGACATCCGTAAAAAGAGACTGGAATCAATACCAGGCGATGGATAAAAATTTGTCGACCCACGCTGACAAGAGCAGCGTATTGGCACAGATAACCGAACTGGAAAAAAACCTCCGAGACTACAGATATCTTATTTTTCCTGACAACGAATTGAAAAAAAAGATGAACAGGATGCTTACTGCCAGTGAAAAGGATTCCTGGAATGGGATACCCTTCTTTAAGAGTACGGCAGACAGCCTGTATTCTTCTATCAAAAGTCTGCAAAAAGCTAATTACTGGCTCGATAGCGCAGTAATACAATTGACACAGACCCTGGATTCGTTGGATACGGTGATCCGAAAACTCAACAAGATTTATGAGGAGAATGTAACGTTACGGGAACAACTGTTGAGAGCTTTTTCCGATGCGGCAGATACCGCCCGGCTAGTATTTCAACTGAATACAGCAATCTACCGGGATGCTGATTCGATAAAGTATTTTCTTTTTAAACGCGATACCAGTTTCAATTCCACTCTTACGCTGGCAGGATTTTCGAAGCATATTTTCTCGGCAGGGTTTGTCCAGATAATTTCACCCTTACACCACAACATTTTTGCACTTTCCGCGGGAGGCGAACTCTTCTATGCGCCTAATTCGAAGAATAATCATCGATGGGGGCTGGCGGCTAATGTGGGGCTACAGCACCGGTCACTACTCTGGGAAGGCGGTCTTATCTTACTGAATATTCCGGGCCTCTCAGCTGATGTAACATGGAAAACAGGATTGCTTTATCATCCATTTAAAAGCCCAGTATCAATTGGGCTGGGATATTCGCCTCTTACAAACTGGGGGCTTCGACTGGGTTTTGTTCTTAAGAAAAAAAGTAACCCGCAGGCAACGTAGCCCGGCAGATTGCCGCAATAGCAGACAAATCAAAAATACCTCCTTATTCGCGGAGCATTTACTTGCCGGATACCAACTGCCTCCTGAACTGATCAAGCAGCACCTCATACTTTATCCGCGATGCAGTGGATGTCGAATTCAGCACCACACAGTCAATACTCCTGCCCGCTACATAGATCTCAAAAGAGTTTTCGGGTCTTACCAGCTCAATGGCCGAATGGTTAATCCCAGCCTCCCGCAGGTACCGCAGAAACGATCTTGCCGTGCTGTGTTCGGCCGAAAAGCCGGGCAGCAGGATCCGCTGCAGTTCCGGGTGAGCCTCGATAATTGACCGGATATCCTGAAACCGGGTGATGCGGATATGCGTATCAAGTGCGCTTTTACCTTTCCGCTCAATCTCCTGTCCCAGGTTTTGTACCCCTGCCTGCAATCGCTGCATGATCGCATAACGTTCCTGTACGGCGGCTTCCTTGTCGCTGTCGGTCTTCTTCCAGGCAAGCTCCATACCGGCAACATCGGCCAACAACCTCCAGAAATGATTGCGGAGATTGGGATAGTAAAAAGGATAATCGCGCCGTTCGGGACTGGGCGGAAAGCTGCCCAGGATCAGGTAGCGCATAGGGCTTATGTCGCGGTACCAGTTGGGGTGGAGTTCTTTGTTCCATTGTGTATCCATACGTAAGTTATTTCAATAGGAGGCTAACGGATAATTCGGCTTCTGACAAAATACAGGTCACAAGTGCGGTACGATTGTAACAACAGACTTGCCATTGGCTAATCAGCCCAAGCAGCATAAACCAGGAAGTATGCCTAACTATTGACCGGAAAAAAGCCTCTTATTCTGTAAGAGTTTTTTATAAATCGCCTCAATATCATCATACTTTATCCTGGGAAGCTCATTCATCTCAAATAAAAGATGCCTCGGAATACTGTAAGAGCGGATGCTGGATTCAGAAGCTCCGTTATACACTAATTTGAACGATTTTAGATTTAGTCCTTTCTTCTCCCTTAAAAAAGGAGAAAGTGTGAAATGGTACTTATTCAAACTGGCAGAGTAGGTCATGATAGTGCCATCGCCATAGGTCTCATCCTTTTTGACTCTGGGAACATATTTTTCAACATAGACACCACTCCTCTTCGATCCCGATTCTTCGACAAGGGAATCGTTCCCCATTTTCTTTTCATATATCGCATCAAAATTCGTCACAGTCTGCCTGGCTAGCAGGGAATCTACTGAAAATACAGCTCCCTTTTCTGCACCCAAAGAATCAAATCGCCACCCATATTTATTATTCCTGAAATAAGAATAATACTCATATCGGGTCCCAATCTGGAAAAGAGAATCGCGCTTAACCGTGCCATCCGGCGACGTATAAATTTCTGACTCAAAAAGTTTAACAGGTATTTTGAAAATCAGCGCACTATCTTTCTGAAAAAAGAAGATCGTATCCGGATATTGAACAACTGTATCGAAACTCATCAGCGGCAGATCTGTAACAATCTGCAATCCCAGCATTTCTGAATAAGAATCAGGAGACTTTGCCCTGCAGCTTTTAAAGGGCATTTGAAAAGCCATACCCATAACTGTAACAGCGATAAGGATTGTGGAAAAAGAAAATTTACTCACTAACATGACAGCTTGTGATGGGTGTTTGCCGATGTCTTATACTCAACCGGTACTCAATCATTACTTAAGGGAAATTTCACGATAATGGAAGATACGTTTTTGGATCATCACTTAAAGAATCTGATAAATAAACCGTAGGTCAATATACCTACCTACATCTGCTTTTGTTTTCCGGAAAGAATTTACCGGTTTAATAGGCCCTTCTTACATCATAATTAGTCATATATCCTATCCTTACCCAGCATTTCCCGGATATTTCTGACATGTTGAAGTTGCGTATCTTCATCTTCGCCGTTTTTCACAGCCTCACTTAAAATCTGCAATACCTCATATTTATTAGTATAATGAGCAAGTTCATTATTGTTCATAAGCCTATCTATTACTTCTAATACCCTATTAGATTTTACAAGAAATGTTCCGCTGGGCACAAAGCTGATATCTTTCAATTCACAATCACCGTAAAAAACGACTATGGAATAAAAAGGTACCGCTTCAAACTGCCTGAGCTTCTTTTTTAAATCACTAACATGTTTACTGTTTTGCATTATCGGGTTGTATAAACGATACTTCCTTTTACCATACGCCAATACCTGAGTCCATTGATGATGATAGCCATTTCCGAAAATCCACCCACTATAATTTTTTACTTCGACTACAATCATGCCTACTTTGGTTGCAACGACCAGGTCTATCTGACAAAATCTTCCGTCCTGCTTTCTGACATACAAATCGTGAAAAATGGCTTGTGCAGGTATTCCGTACTTCAGGAGTTTTAATACTAAATCCCGTTCTGTAGCTGTACCCCTGTTTCGCCTGGTAACAGTTTCTAATAATTTTCGCTCCCGTATTTCCCTAACCAGGAGAATAAATACTACCAAACAAACAATACCAAGAAAAACCCACATGACTGATTTATGATTTAATGAGAACAGGCATTTTCCTGAGTTTTAAACCGAAGGTTTAACAAGGGCAGTTGCAAGGTCAAATTGTTGATTAATGCTGGCACCTGCATGGTTATTCACTTTTGCAGCCATGATGCTAAATGATTTACTATACACCGTGATTTATCAGCGTTCAATTTAAAGACTATGCAGCAGCACCCGATCGGCAAATACTTAAACAACCCGCAACTACACCGTCACAAAGCCGACCAGGCAGCCCGGTCTTCCTTTATCAACAGCTATTCTTTCTGTCGAATCTGGCTTACCTGTTATCTTTAAGGAAAATCAACTTTTTTTTCGCAGGTGTCAAAACCCGCGGTTAAGGTTTAAATAAACTGGAAAAGAAAAAACCGTGAAAACACGGTAATATTTCTGATAGGGTGAAGTATTTCAGTAAGAAGCGATGCTTCGTTCCAAAAGAAGCATACCAGTATACGGGCTTTATTTGGCTAGTTCATTCCGTTGAAAGCATTCTACGGGGAACGATCGCCCCGCTCCAGTCTCCTGCCACCATTAAAGATGTAGGCCATTCATATACGGTTTTATAGAAGTCATTGCTATCAAATGCATCTATCCCGTTGGACAGCGCAAGATGAGGTATTAAAATTTTTCGGAGTGTTACTCTTTCCTTAAATGCAACCTCCTCCTTCTCCTGTCTCATTTCCCACTTTCCATCCTTTTTCACCAGCCTGTAGCATTCACCATAAAAAGCAAGGGCTCCGGGAAACCATTGATTAAACAGGTGAGAATTGTCATGATTCCAATGGATCGCCTCATCCACCAGCCCGATGCCAAGACTATCATAGGTCAACTGACTTTTATCAATATTCAATACCCGGCACATGGTATCAATTAACTGAGGAATCATTGCAGGAAATTCCTTTCCAAAACGATCTGATAGGTTTCTATAGAAATGCTCAGACTCACGTGCCCTGCTCCTGTTTTCCTGATATTTTTGCCGAGCATCTTTTACCTCATCCAGGGTTTTATATACACGGGCCTGACCAATACCCAGTCCTTCTACGCCCCGTTTGTCTTTCTGATTGAACTCATTCAACAAAACATAATATCCTCCATCCGACTGGTACAGGTTACTGAAAAAGTCATCAACATATACTTTCCGCTCAACCAGCTTCAGCCGATGGTTCTTAATTACCGTTTGCTCGTCTCTGGGCCAGACAAAAAACTCCTGCGGATTATAATCCCAAAGAGGATCTCCCTGTAAAAACTTAGCAGCTGCCGCCTCTATGTCACCATATACCTGTGCAAGTACATCGTCACTTTGAGATGCAAGCGCCTTCATATTTTCAAAAATGGCCGCCGTCATTTCATTCCTGGTATGGTTCAAATACAGTAGCTGGCCTGTAGAAAGCTGATAAACTTCGAACTGGTGATAGTCTGGCAATGAACTTTTAAATTCCTGTAACAGCTTGCCCCGGTGTCTGGCCAGTTCAATTCCCTTTTCATAAGAGAGATCAATACGGTAAGTTATGTTTCGCTTTAAAAAATCGACATATGTCTTGAAAAAACGAACTTCCTGTAATTCTACAAGGTCTGTTTCATTTTGCACGAGAGCACCCTGGCGGTCGTAAAACTCTATTAAAATCTGACTATTACTCAGCTTATAAGTACGGGCCGCATGCTCCTTGCGAGAACGTACATCTGCTTTTCCATGTAATGAATCAATCAGGTGCCGGCGCTCTGTATCCAGAAGTATAGTAATCTCAATTGAGTCGCCCTGAGTTGTTATGATTGTCTTTTTTTGCGCAAGCGTCAGCACTGGAAGAAGAGAAAGTAAAATAGGTAAGGCGCATCGCATTCTATACCCTTTTGCAGGATATGATTCAGTTGAGATACTGATAGTTTTGGGAATCAGGCTCATCACGTATCAAATGTACCACGTAGCGTCGAAAGGGCCAACACGGCTATATTCCTTTGCTCAGGCAATGCATTAACTCCAGTGTGACTGTCTGCTCTCTTTATTTAATATGGCATCTCATCCCAGATTTGATCCGGCAACAGTCACCCTGTTTTCTTTTTATTGGCGCCTCCCCACCGTTTAAAGAAAAACTTCATGCCAGCGGCTTTGCATTGGTCCAAGATGTCTGGCACCCCTATTATACATAGCTTATAGCAAAGCATTTCCTGCGAACATTGAAAAGCCTGCTGATTGCCGGGCGAACATGCGGATAGTAAACGATTCGATCATTTCCAATTTGACCGCGCGGCCAGCGCGAGATATCGGCCTGATACCTCGCACTATTTGCTGCCCTGTGAAGTGTGAACTATTGGTCAGCCGCTCATCTACAAATTTTCAAATCACTGTTGCCCGGAGAAAATAAAATGAAGAAATAATATTGCCGTGGTGATTAGAAATTTCATGGCCGGTTTAACAGCCACCGTTTTGCGGCTTTGCGTACTGTTCCGTAAAACCTTAAAAAACACCCCTTTTTATTTGTTTTTTTACACAGCTCCTATTGGCTGCTGTACGTTGTCAAAATAGCTTAAACCCTATTGCTACACTCATTGAACCAAAATCTTCCTTTGTCGCTTGTGCCCGATTGAAAATATTAATGTAAGAAATCTTTCCTGTCCACCTTTGGTTTTTTGAAAAGTAAAAACCAACTGAAGGTTTTATTCCCAATAAAGTCTGCCCGTTAATGAAACTTGGTCCGGCTACAAACGATAAATAAACGCTTTGTGTCGGATGAAACGATGAACCAGCAAATAAATTGACCATATCGCCTACACTATTGTCATTTTTGGGAATGTTTCCATCTGGGTTCAATCGTAAAACCTTGTCGTCTTCAAGATAAATGTCACCCGTAAGTTCTATTGTCGGTTTGAATTTCGTTTTGTTGTTCAAAAATGTTTGAAATCCTAATCCAATACCCCAAGGGTTATTCCCTTTAGTGTAGTCATAAAGAGTACTGTTGTATTGTGTCAGAAAATAAGTGGATACTTTTCTTTGGGGCTGTCCAAGGCCCTGTGTCAACATGAAAAAGGTAAAGAGTACTACGAAAAATTCTCGCATAGAAGAGTTTTTATTCCTGACAACTAACTAAAGATGAACGTTGCGTTTGTATAGCAGCCAACTCATGTATTTGCGAAACTTAAGATAAATACTTTCGCAAATCCGTCCAAATTGTACTGATTTTGGTAGTGTCTCAGTTTGAAATTTAATGAAGCTTTCCTAAAAGGCCGAACCTGCGGTCGGTTTTACCAACTACAGGTTCTAAACATTAGAAACTTTGGCAACTATATACGAGTTGGAGCAGGGGCCAGAAAATAGGGTTACTTCAGCAGTACAATAATGGACACAATCAGTGAAAGAACTGCAATAATTGTGGTTACCCAAAGCCGTGATTTCTCAGTTTTTTTGGCATCCCGTTTTTCATACATGTCTTGAAACTCTTTCATGTAAGACAAAGAACGTTCAGGTTCCATTTTCTTTTCAATATCGTCTATTCTGGCCATAGGTATCTAATATACAGTACATCTTTTTAATTGGTGAGTCGTTGCCCGTATTTTCCCGAAAACCCTAACAGTAACCGACTAAAATGATTGATTTTATAGGTACTTGTGAAAAAGCTAATTTGACAAATCGGTTGTACATATTGGTCATTTTTTGTAATTTTTCAGCATGAAAAGAGTGGTCGTTATGAACTGGAAATCACAGACAGAAAACCCGATCGAAGTGTATTCAAATCTGAAAATACTTTGTGAAAGCCACCCTGTGTTCAAATATAACACACTCAATAATTATTTGTCCAAAAGCAAAATTCCGTACGAAAATGACGTGGTAAGGATTGAACGAAAGGTCGTGCATACCAAGCCGGTCAAAAAGAGGCAAGTCGTTCTTGTTGGCAATAAGGTGAAAGCCCAGGGACACGACGAAGAGAAACAGAACAAGGATTTTTGGCTGACCCGGTCTGTTGAAGAACGGCTGGATGCCGTAAATCGCCTACGGGCACAAGTGGTAAAGAACGGCCGAATGGACAAGAGTTTAGGACTTAAACGTAAAGTACAATGAACCTTGAACCAGACTTTCGGGATTTTGTTGAATTGCTGAATATATACCCCCTTTAGCTTAGCTTATAGCTAAGCATTATTTCAAGCCAAAAACTTGTGGCAATAAATCCTTCACTGAAAGCAAAGCGACAAGGATTTTTTTTCATTTTACTGAAAGAGTTTTGTAAGGAGCCGCAGAGATAAGTAACACTTCAAAATAATCCTGCTCTTCCCTATTGCCCATCCGTGATCCTGCAGTTGAATCGAGAACTTTCACTACTATTTATTCTTATAATCAACTATCCAGGGCGTTCTGGAGTTATACACCAGAGTTTGCGCCCCGTGAACTGACAGGTACAAAACTCAAACCGGCTTATGAAGTAATTAAATAAAATCAGCGCGTATGCAAGCTTTTAATTGATTGACTATCAGAACGAAAAAGCATTTAGGATAATTGACAGGATTTGGCAGTCCAGCCGTTCCTTTTACTAAATAAAGGATTAAATATGTACATTTACAAGCAATTACAGGGAGATTATGAAAATACAGGCAGTGGACATACAGAATATTTCAGGCCAACAAGCCATTCAATTGCCCAATGATTTGAAGATAAACGATGACAAGGTTTATCTAAAAAAAATGGGGAATGTGATTTATATTATTCCCTTTCACACACCCTGGCAAAACTTTTACGACAGCCTTTCCAGCTTTTCTGACGATTTTATGAGTGACAGGAATCAGCCTTTACAACAAAATCGCGAATTATTTGATTAATGCCCTGGCTGCTCGATACCAATACCTGTATTTACATCATTAAGCAAAAGCCCATTTCAGTTTTTGAGAAGTTTAATGCTATCTCTCCTGGTCAGATAGCCCTCTCTGTTATTACTTTGGCGGAATTGGAATATGGAGCGCGAAGAAGTGCAGCTGTTGAAAAAAACTTGTTTGCACTCCACCAATTTTCCATTCCCTTTGACATTTTACCATTTGATTATAATGCCACAGTTGAATATGGTATTATCCGAGCTGATCTTGAAGCTAAAGGAACGCCTATTGGTCCACTTGATACATTGATAGCTGCACATGCCAAAAGTCTAAACTACATGCTGGTTACTAATAACGAAAAAGAGTTTAGCAGGGTAAATGGTTTGCAGGTAGAGAACTGGGTAAAATGAATAGCTTAGTAGGATACATACTACAATAATTAAACAGTACCAGTCCAGCCTCCGGGAATTGGCCTTACGTTTTAACCTCCGGATTTCACTCCTTTTCATCCAGTTGATTTCTTTCCTTGTTTCTGTAAAGTACTGTTGTTTTTCATGCCATGGTATTCTTTATAAGCTGTGAAGCCGATATATTTTCCAATATATTGAAGCCATATGGATGCATTGCCTATGCTACTTCGTATAGCGAACCGGGAATTCTGATGAAACATTTACTTTTGACAACCTCAATATATAAATATGTCCGATTTCGGAAAACAGGTGCTGACTGTTTTAGGGAGGATCAAAGGTTCCGGAACCTTTGTAAGTAGTGGTGTCCGGCCGTTCCTATTTCCGGGCTTAACGATCCGGGGTATAGATGAAATCGGGTTTCCTATCAACGCTATCCAGATCAAAGCAATGATCAAAGTGGCCCATCAGGCTCCATTTGGCAGGGGTAGCAAAACCGTGCTCGACAAAACGGTGAGAAGTGCATGGGAAATCGAAGCCAGTCAAATAAAGTTTGCCAATAAAGAATGGGGGAAATTCGTCGAAGGTATTGTAAAGCAAATCAAGCCTTCCGTAGGACTTGAAGGGCTTTCGATTTCTGCAAACCTTTACAAGCTGCTGATCTACCAAAAGGGAGACTTCTTCCTGCCCCATGAAGATTCCGAGAAGGAGAAGGGAATGTTCGGCACGCTTATTATAGGTTTACCTTCCAGCCATACGGGAAGAGAGTTGGTTGTAAGATTTGATGGATACAACGAGACCATTGATTTTTCTGATCCGGTCAACCAGTACCAAATTCCATTTGCCGCATTTTATGCCGATTGCGAGCATGAGATCAGGCCCATTACTTCTGGCTACCGGGTTTGCCTGGTATATAACCTGATTCTAAATAAGGGAAATCAGAAGATCCCACTCCAACAACTGGGTGATCCTGTGAAGAAGCTATCTGCGATTTTGAAGGCCAGTGAAGAAGACCAGGATATTCCCAAAATTGTGCTTTTGGGACACCAGTATACGCCCTCCAATTTCACTATGAAGACCTTGAAGTTAAATGACAGACCCAAGGCAGAGGTCCTTATCCGGGCTGCGGAACAGGCAGGTTTTTATGCAAAGTTGGGTTTAGTCACCTCGTATCAAATGGGAGAGTTAACGGAGGATGACAGTAACGAATCGTCTAGACGGCGTAACGGCAGAAAAAACTATCGCTACTATAACGATGAGAATTTAACGGAAAATGGAATCATGGGAGAGGTGTATGAAAACCACATTAGCATCGAGCACTGGATGAAGGAAGGCCTGCCGCCGTTGCGAAATATTGAATTCGATGAGATGGACCTTGTATCGGCAATAACCCTAAATGAGGGCGAGCCCATTCAAAAAGCCGCCGAAGGTTATACCGGCAATGCCGGCATGGAGATGCAATATTGGTATCATTACGGCGCCGTTTTCCTGTGGCCCCGTAAATACCATTTCGATATGGTAACCGACCTTGATACGGATAATCAACTGGAATGGATCGACTATTATAACCGACACTGGAAAACCCTCTCCAGTGTCGATGTTGACATCACAAAAAAGCTGGTAGAAGCCGGATTACCTGTAAGCAACCTGGAAGAAGCTATTGATTTTAGCCCCTTGGCAGTATGGCTGATAAACCTGAACGACAGAAAATATCTATTGGAGAAATGTTCGAAAGTATTGACGGATCATTTTGTTCACATCCCAGCTGACAAATGGATAAAACTGTTCGAAAAATATTCGGCGGACCACTTTGAAAATATCTTCTTCACTGTTGGCAATAAGGGAAAGATACCTGTTGTCAGACATCTGTTGGGCATCCTGATTGAACTGTTGCGGGATAATAATACTTCGACTAAGGCATTTTTAGAAAACCAATTGCGGCAGCTGCCCACTTACCTCGAGAGCCTGAAATTAACAACCGAAAATGAGAAAGATAATGTAGGGCATATCCTACGTAGCCTGTTGAAAATTGACAACAGGAAAGTGGTTAAAGATGAAAACTGGCATCAAAAGATAACCAGGCCCCTTACAAAGAAACTCACTCGGGAATACGTAAACGATGTCCTCGTAGCTGAAATATTGGCTTCAGGCAAAAAATCAACACTCGCCGTGCAAATACCGGATATATGCATCGGCGATCTCCAACGAAGGGTGCAGGATCAACCGAGGCCGCCTGCCAGTTGGTCAAGACCTGTACCCCCTAGTACAAGTACCTATCGGGATGTTTGGAACATCCTGGCAGATTTTCTGCAATCTCCTGCACAACAGGTTTTTGATTACCAGGCTATACAGACAAAGCGGACAGCAATGGAGTATGCTGTAAGGAGTGTAGTTATTGACATTAAGATGGAAACCATCAGGAAAGGGTCGCCCCATACACTCAGGCTTATCAAAACGCAGGACGCATACCTGCGAGAGTTGGCTAAATGGAAAAAAGATGTTGCTTTATTAAGAAAGGTAGAATTGTTTTAAAATATTCATTTATGGTGCTGTCTCAAAAGAATTACGGCCAGGTATTGTCTAAAGAACTTTTAAAACAAGCCGGAAAAAATCGGGTCAGAGAATGTGACGAAATCGGAAAGGGACATTTTCAGGCTTATGTAGATGAAAATGAAAATAGTTTTGATGTCTCACTTCATTTAAACAAAGATGGCGAGGTCATAGAACACCGTTGTGATTGCAATAGCAGGATTGTTTTTTGTCGTCATAAAGCCGCCTTATTGTTAAGCCTTGAAAAAAGCGAGGAGAATAGCGGACGGAAAATAAAGAAAAATAAAAAAGTTAGCCCTTTCGAATCGTTGTTGGAAGAGATAGATACAGATCAGTTGAAAGAGTGGATACGAAATCAGTTGGGTAAGAATAAAGGACTTGAGCTTGCTTTTTTACACCAGTTCTCAGACCAGCAAAAGATATATAAACCGGCGGATATTAGGCAATTGACGCTTGATGCAGTTAAAGCAGTTGCGGGAAAAAGAAAAAAATTGGAGACTGGTGAAGTTAGAAAAATTATTGAACTGTGGACTGAAACCCATAAACCAATTATTGTTAAATATCATGCCGATGTAAGTAACAATGAATCATTCCTGAACTTTTATGCAATCACTGAGAGTTGTAATGAAGTAGCAACAAGTTTAAATGCCCCAGGCAGGAAGTTTAACAAATATATAGCCGGGGTTTTATTAAATACTGCTGCGGTTTTACAGGGTTTACAGGATGAAAACGCCTGGAACACCGCGACAGGATACTATACTGAATGCATCAATGACATTCACTTTGAACTCCGGGAGCACTACCTTGTATTCCTGACACACTTGCATGAAGTGGATAGCAAGGAAAGAAAGGAAAAATTGACCCACAAATTAGTTGCTCAATTCGCCAAAAACAAGCCGAAGCAACTTCATAAAGATGATATATATACGGAAATTGTTTTCAATCTTGTTAAGAAGACTGAATTATTCGATAAATATTATAAGCTGTTTAAACCGATACGGTTTCAAAACGAATACAATCAAGACCTGATACATTTGCTTATAGAACACGGTCAACTCGACTTCGCCGAAAAATTCTGCCTCGATCAAATTCAGGGGAATAATCGTCAGGAATATAGCTTAAGCTACCTTAGTCATTTGAAAGAAATATTCACTATACGGAAAGACAGCCAAAAATTAGTTGAGGTATTGAAGGTGCTTGTTCCTCAGACATTCGACTTTACGGATTTCAGAATTGTTTATGACCAAATAGAAGGAGATGAAAAGAAGAAATGGCGCACAAAAATCCTAACCAGAGCAGGTCACATGGGTACTTATAACACTGATGCAAACTTATTTTCTTTTAAGCTTATGGATCATGAACAGAATTATAAAAAGATGATTGATTATATTAGTAGTCATACTCCATACAGCATTATTGTTCAATATGCAGATAAAATGGCAAGGGCAAACAAGGATGGTTTTATCAGGCAACTATTCAATAAGTCTGACTATAGCAGACTATATCATCAGGGGGAATACTATGTGCAGGATGAACTTATGGAGGAGCTTTTGCGCACCTTACAGAAGAATTACACGGTAAGGGAGTTAAAATTGATTGTTCGGGAATTTGAAAAATCTGCTTTTTATTATCGGAACAATGTTTTCATGGATCTTGTGAAAAAGATGCTGATTTAAAGAAATGTTGAGCTCAAACAGTGGAATAATGCAATGGAGTGGATTGCTATGCAACTAAAGCTGGTGAGTTTGATATGTTCGGAAAAATTGATTATTGATGGGGGATTGAAAAAGGACAGGCTTGCAAAATTGCAATTCTGTCTGACTCCGAAATCCCGCTGGTCCCGAAACCTCGGGATCGAACCCAGGACCCATACATTAAGAGTTCAATTGTAAAATGGAACTTTAAAGAACGAAGAAGAGGTTATATCAAAAATAAACGAAGGCCCTAAGAATTGCTTAAACACCTACCAGTTTCCATCAGGTACCCGAATAAAAAGAGGCTGCCGCATACTTTTGAGACAGCCTCTCTTTGTTCTTGTGATCCCGGTCGGACAATTCTTGAATCGGTTTTATGAGCATTTGAAACATTTATATGATTTAAAGCTATTGATAAATAACAATTTATAGGCAAGTGACATAGATTGGGCAGCAAAATGATCAGATGGCAATTGGGCCTTAATAAACTCCCGGCTATTCCTCGAGCCTGGTCATGTAAGTTTCTTTATAGTCCTGATTACTATGTATCTTTGCATATGTCTTCTCCTCAAGTACATATCGACTTTAAAAAGATGCAGTCTGCCATTAAGGCTTACGTACGTCGTAAAGCAGAAATCTCCGGCAGTAATATTATCTATGTTAAGAATGGTCAACTTATCCAGGAAAACCCCAGGTCAAATATAAAGACCGTATTGAAAGCTGTTTTTCCGAAATAATGCCTACACTTTATATTCTTGCAGGACCAAATGGAGCAGGAAAGACCACTTTCTATCAAACCGCTATCGAAGAAGATTTCATCTCTAAAGAACTTCCCTTTATAAATGTCGATTTAATAACAAAAGACGAATTAGGCGGCTATTCAGAAATTAATTTTGCAAGGGCAGAAGAACTGTATAGAGAACGAGTTGGTACGCTGATTTCACAAGGTCTGGACTTTATGATCGAAAGCAATCTTGCTAAAGACTCGGAGTATACCTGGATAGAGAAAATGAAACAAAAAGGATACGAGGTTGTTGTTTATTATTTGTGTACTGATTATCCTGAGGAGGTTCATGTAAAACGGGTTCAGGGACGGGTGCTTGAAGGTGGACATAATGTTCCTGAAAATATCATTCATCACCGCTATAAGATGTCACTATTATACCTCAAAACAAGGCTGCAAATATTTGACAAAGCTTATCTCATCGACAACGAGGAAACAGCAATTGTAATGGCTGAGCTGGTTAATGGCACCGTCATCAGTAAGGAAAGAAATTTGCCACAATGGGTCAGTCAGTCTTTATCTATCATTGAAAAAATAAAAAGAGGGAATTCGTGATTCTTGTGATATTCAAAATGATTCGCTGTGATCCCCGTTTACAGAAGCTACCCACAGTGTTGCCGATTGGTTTCAGAAGGTTTGATTAAGTCCTGTAAGTTGACCTTTTGGTACTCGAACCGCCCAGGAATTGAATAGAAAGAATTGATAACGGTAAGTGCAAACACAAAGAAAATATCGAACACAAAAAAGCCCTCAAAATCAAAGACTCTGAAGGCTTAAATGTTAACCAGTGATCCCGCTGGTCCCGAAGCCTCGGGATCGAACCCAGGAATCATACATTAAAAGTTCAATCGTAAAATGGAACTTTTAACAAAAATGCGAAAGCCACTCTTTTGAGTGGCTTTCGCATTTTTGTGATCCCGCTGGGACCCCGTTTATTTAATTGAATAAACTGATTTTTAAGAGGTTATTAATTCAACGATTTCAAGTCCGCTCGAATTACGCACTGCAAATTTCCTTTCAACGAACTATGAACGATTGACAACTAAAAATAGATCATTTTATCCAGTCAGAAAGCATTTTTGAATAATCACTATTTGAGCCATCTGAGCCAATTATGAACCCATTTAATCAAGTATAAGACCAAAAAATATCCTCGTGAATGTTACCTTTACAGATACTTATTTTTTAATTCCTTTGAAAACCCATTCCTTTTTGTCGGTTAAGTACCATGTAGCATATTTGGTAGACCTCATAAAAGCATTAACATTTTCCTTTATCTCCAAAGCATCTGGAACAGGTTTTTCGTGATAGGGAATCTGGATTTCTCTTCCAATGTAAAACTCATTGGGTTCGGGTAGTCCCTTTCGTGTAGTTTCTTCAATTTCAGATTCCGAAAGTGGTTTATCTAAAGAAATTGGCCTCTTAATAACTGCAATAAAAAGCTCCTTTCCTTCTAAGTTGATAAGCTCAATTGCAGGAAATATATCATAAGCCCTAGGAATACCGCTACCAACACCAATGTAAGGAAGAAGATACCTTGCGTTTGAAAACAAAATCGGGTTTCTTGCTATAGACGTTCCGGATCTTATTTTTTCCACCGTTAGAGTATTAGGCAACTTACCAGGGCTGACAATTTCTATCCTGTTATCGAAAATAAAAACTTTGATCGAAGATTTTATGAAATAGTCCCTATGGATTAATGCATTAACGAGCAATTCTTCGAGGACAACTCGAGGGACTTCTAATTCGCCTAAACTATTAAAAGACTCACTTTCTTGCAATTTTCTTAAATTTCGAAGCAAGAAACTCATTCCTTTCTCATACTGAGTTGATAAATTTCCTTCGAAAGGAGGTTCACTGTCTCTATACTCCGTTCCAGAAATTTCATTTCCAACATAAGCAATACACTGAATTGTAAACAACGGCTTGGCAGATTGTGGGTTTTTGCCAAACAATAACAAACCGGCGAGAGTTAGATTACTGTCTTTAGCAAGCCCCATATTGTTTAATACTTGTGGGAGTGATTGGTTAAGTTCTTCAAGGGTCCTTCCCGTTTTCCTTTTAACAAAATCATTAAAAAAAGCAACATCAATGTCATTAATAGTTGTCCCCGGTATAATTTCTTCGTCTGCCAAGACATTTCCACTACTTTGTAATAATCTTAGTAACTCTTCATTCGAGGTCACTCTTCGCTTATCTGAACCATTTTTAACCCAGATAATTCCTTTATTATCCCGATAAGGTTTATCCCTTCCTTCATTAATTAAGATCACAATCACACTATGACCGTTAACGATAATAGTTTCACTTAAAATATTTATCGGACTTTTGACATTATTTGTTGCGGCGTTTACAAGTAATTGATTTGTTGCCTGAATTTCTTCAAACGATAAACCATTCAGGTCTCCCGTTTTATCGTTTACACCTATTAATATTGTTCCTCCTAAAGTATTTGACATTGCGACCATTTCTGTGGCAATATCATATGCATCGTTTACCCTTTCTTTGAACTGCACCTTACTGCTTTCCCCTTTTTGAATTACATTTAATACTTCTAATGCTTCCATAATTCGTAGATCATTTTGCGTTGATTGAATGCTTCGTCACCGCCTTCCATTATGTCAACGATGTTTTGTTGAATCCCTTTGTCGTCAATACTGCCAGCCTTAATGTCAACAGAATCATTATTAAATGAACAGCTTAAAACCTGTTCACAATCCCCAAGTACCGGTATATTTGGATTATGAGTAGCAAAAATAAATTGCGTCTTGTCTTTCAATTGTTTTAATTCTGAAATGACATCACTGTAAATAGTCTGATTATCCAAATCATCCTCTGGTTGATCAATTATTATTAAATCATTTTCCTTTAAAGTGAGAATGAAAATGATCAACGCAGAAGCCCGTTGACCTAATGAATGCTCTTGTAAAGGTCTGCCTTTATAAAAAATCGTAAATTTATCTGGGACTCTATACGTTAGAAATTCATTAATATTCTCCAAGAATTTCTGTCTAAAGTTATGTAAGGTATTTCCGCCTGAAAGTATTTGGTTGATTTTGCTCCCCTCCACTTTGAAATCATTATAGATTTCAATTAAATCCGGATACTCGACAATCTGCTCATAATGTGATTCGCGCAAGCCACTTCCTCGACAATAAGATGCGAGAAATTCCCAGAATTTATCTTTGTTTCCTTTAAAGGCAATTTCAATTTTGATTGCTGGAATATCCTCGGTTGACCGACCTATCTGTTCCTTATTCAACTTTTCTATTTCTTCCTGAGTAAGTTCAAATTCTTTATGCCAAAGATTTTTTAAAACAGTTAAGGCTTCAGTAAGATTCTTTACAATGACTTTCTTGCGATCATTAAGTTTTTTTATTTCATTAAGCTTTGCTATTTGCAAGTCATAGTCTTTTGAAAGTTTAACGTAGGTGTCGGCCTCAATGTTGGGTAAGTTAATAGTCCTTTTTATCTCAGAAAATTCGTCTTTTAATTCCTCATACCTTTCTGCAAAAGTTTTTTGAATTTTTTCCAGATTTGCGTTTTCCAGTTGAAGCTGTTTTACTATTTCTGTTAATTTTAGAAAAGCTTGTTGAAATCTAACAAACGATTCAAAAGCCTGTTTAAATAAATCAGGATTCTCTTTTGATTCATATGATGTCTGAGCTGTAAAAGAGTTCTTATTTTCGGTGAGAATGCTTTGAACTTCATTAATCAAAACTCTTTCAAACTGAAGAATACTCTCTATGCGATTGCTATCCTTGTTAAACTCTATTTGCTTGTTAAGTTTTTTGTCAATCTCTAATTCTTTGAACACTTTCATATCCTTTTCAATAGAGGCCTTTTTAGCTTCTATTTCTTCCTTTTGAGATAGTTGTTTATCAACTTTCTTAACTTCCGCTATTAGGTTTATAATCTTCGAATTTTGTTCTTCGATTTCTTGCCTTACAGAGCTTAACTTGTCGCCCATTAATTTATTAATCAAATCTTCAGTAGATGTTTCGCCTCCAATATCGGATAAATCTTTCTGACCATAATAAAGAGGTTTATTAACTATTGCATTAATTTTTAAACTTGGCTGAAGTTCAAGCGTTCCGTCTCTTTTGACTTCATAAATAGAAGTGGTTTCTCCAAATATTTTTTCTGCAATGAAGGTTGTATTATGCTTATCATTTAATTCAATCCTCATTTTACCACCACTTCCAAGAAAGTTTTGAATTAGTTTTTCTTTGTACTTGGGTTCATGTGAGTTTTTCCCGATTGGTATATCTAATGCATACCGAACTGTTTCCAAAAGTGTTGATTTGCCACTTCCCCTAATTCCGATAAAATTGTTCATTGCGGGATTAAAAGACACTTTTCTATTTTTCCATTTTCCAGTTGTAAATGTTATAGATTTCAAATATGCTTTTTCAATTTTAGGAGATGACTCTGATAAGACAACACGGTTTTCGCAATCAAGCAGAGCATACATTAGTGCATCAAAATTAAACGCACCTATTTTGACATATGACTTTTTATCTTTTCCATTTTGTTGATGAGCTTTACCAACTTCTTCAATATTTTTGCAATCAGAACCTTCCACAAAAGCGGGCAATTTGTTGTCGAACCAATTTTTAATTGCGGTGAGTTTGTCATATGTCCTGAATTTTTGAAATGCTAAGACAAAACTTCTAAATGTCTCATTTCCTGCAAACTGTTGAATTCGGCCTCCATCAAATTCATTAAAAAAGCCACTTTTTTGTTCAACATGAGCCATTATTACAAATGAATTTCGGCCATTAATCCTATGCTCGTGTAGTTTTTTTAACGTATCGTATAAATTGTAGTTGCAGCGAGTATTTTCGTTTTCCCTATTAGGTATGCCTTCAAATGCTGATGTTAAAAACTGATTGATATAATCCTCACCATTTGTTAGCCATTGCTCATTATCAAATACTATCAAACAATGTATTCCGTTTGCCCCATCGTTAACTGACAACTCTACGCCAGGAAGAATCCATATATTCTCTTTCGTTGTTTTTTTTCTTAGATTGATATACTCCTCTTTATCGAATTTGTTATGGTTAGTAATAACTCCAATGCGAACTTCTTCAGATTTAAGCCGCTCGATGTATTGATTAAAGAAATCATTGGAATTGCCTGAAAAATTAAATTCTTTATCCTTTATTGTATGTAAATGGAAATCACACCTCAACCAGGTGGCACCATTTTCAAAAAGTGATATAGGTTGTTGTTCTAAGCTCATTGGGATCCCTTTTTACTTTTCTGTAATAACGTTATTTTCTTTTCAGCAATTCGCAAAACGTCTTTTGCAACCTCTTCATCTTTTAAATCGGAAGTTATTTTATCACTGAGATATGCAATTAATAGGTCGGTTTCATTTATTTCTAACGCTTTTGAAAGACTAACAACTTGGTCACGTGTAGGTTTTCTCTCACCCTTTTCAAACTTACTGATCATTGCAGTATCTGTATTAATTAAAGCAGCAACTTCTCTTAACAAAAGGCCTTTCGCCTCCCTCGATTCTCGGAGCATTTCACCTAAAGTTTTCAATTTGTCAATTTTGTTCTTGTCAATTTTTGCCAAAGGTATAAAGAATTTACACTTTAGACTAATCTTTAAAACTGGTTAAAATAAAAGCTCGAGCTTTTAGGTCTTACGACAAAAGGCAGGAAATTCACGTCAGCCGCAGACGTCATAATCCATTTATATAGAGTACTTTACTTAAAAATACTACTATGGCATCTATTAAAGTCTTCCCCAGATTAGATAAAGCAAATTCCGAGGGTAAAGTGCCAATCTATCTTCGAGTTATCAAACACAGAAAATCAAAATGCATCGCACTTGATGCATATGTTTTATCTAAGGACTGGAGCAAAGAAACAGGTAAGGTAAAGATAACTGCACCGAATGCTTCACAGATCAATACATACATTTCATCCAAAGTAGCCGAAGCAGAAAGGATTGCTCTTGAACTTGAAACCAGATCCGCATCTGTTACCTCTTACGATATTAAACACAAGATACTGGGAAGAGCTCCCGGTGATTTCTTTGAGTATTTCGAAAACAGAAAAGATATTATAGACAAAGAATATACCATCGGAACAATTAGGAGATATAAATGTGCAATGAATAAATTACACTCTTTTTATAAAAGTGATTCACTTTATTTCGATGACATCAATGTAACCTTAATTAAAGATTTTCAGCAGCATCTTCTGTCTGACTGTAAAAACCATGTAAACACGGTAAATGCAAATCTTAAAGTCATTCGCAGATTGCTGATTGACGCAGTAGCCGAAGGTCTGATACCCTTCGAGAAAAATCCATTCAATAAAATCAAACTAAAAGGACAAGCAACCAAGCAGACATTCTTGTTGGATGATGAATTAGAAAGGCTTGAAAATCTGGAGTTGGAAAGTGACTCTCAACTTAACCATCACAGAAATCTCTATATATTCAGTGCTTATGCCTGTGGTATCCGTATATCGGATTTGTTGATGATGCGCTGGAAAAATGTCTCTGGCGACCGGTTATATTTCCAAATTCGTAAGAATGGAGAATGCCTTGGAATAAGAATGCCTCCTAAGGCCCTGGGTATACTAGATTTTTACCGAAACTTAAAGCAGAAAAAGAATTGTCAAACCGAACTCAACCCAGACGCTTTTATTTTTCCTCTACTTCGCATCGAACCGGCCGAAACCGATAGAAGAAAAATTCATAATGCAATCTCTTCAGCAACAGCCTACACAAATAAGGATTTGAAAAAGCTACAAATCCGTGTCGGGTTGAATAAACATATCTCATTTCATACGGCACGACATAGTTGGGCTGTTCGAGCTTTGCAGAAAGGAATGAGGATCGAGTACGTCTCACGGCTTATGGGGCACGCATCAGTTAAGAATACTGAAATGTATGCGAAGATTCTGGACACCGAACTTGATAAAGCAATGGAGATTTTTAATTAACATTGAAACCACCTCAATGTTTTACCTATGTTGTACCTGAAATGAATAACGCTTTGCAAGTAAATAACCTGCAAAGCGTTATATCAATTTTCTGTGATCCCGCTGGGACTCGAACCCAGGACCCATACATTAAAAGTGTATTGCTCTACCAACTGAGCTACGGAATCCTGCACACCGGAGACCGGTGGCTCCTGTTTGAGCAATTCTGGAAGCGAACTGTTTCAAACGGGGTGCAAAAATAAGGGAGTCAATGTTTTCAACCAAAAAAAATAAAAGAAAATTTAGCGTTCTTTTTTCCGGAAAAGAATAGTAGCGTGCTGATTTACAATGCCGCATATTGGCAAATTTTGAAGTAGGTTTGCGGGATCAAATTACAGTTATGTCTTCCTACTTCAACAATAAAGTGGTACTGGTAACGGGTGGCACCGATGGTATTGGCCGCGCCCTGGTAGAGCAACTGCTGCAGGCCGGTGCCAAAGTGGCTACCTGCGGCCGCGATCATGATAAATTGTATAACCTGCAGGCCTCCTTTCCCAGCTTTCCGCTGCATACGATGGTAGCCGATGTAAGCAGCGAAAACGACTGCCGCCGCCTGGTAGAGACGACCCTCAAAGTATTTGATGGTATCGACATCCTCATCAACAATGCGGGTATCTCCATGCGCGCCCTGCTCAAAGATGCCAGCATCGACGTGCTGCGCAAAGTCATGGACATAAACTTTTTTGGCTCGGTCTACTGCACCAAGTATGCCCTGCCCTCCATCATCAGCCGCAAGGGTACTATTGTTGGCGTATCATCTATCGCCGGCTACCGTGGCCTGCCGGGCCGCAGTGCCTACAGCGCCAGCAAGTTTGCGCTGCAGGGCTGGCTCGAAGCCATCCGCACCGAGCTGCTGCACGAAGATGTGCATGTGATGTGGGTATGCCCGGGCTTCACCACCTCCAATATCCGCAATGCGGCGCTCAACAAAGATGCCGAGTCGCATGGCGAAACGCCGATGGACGAGAGCAAGATGATGACGGCCGAGGAGTGCGCCACACATATCCTCAAAGCCGTGAGCCGCAAGAAACGTACGCTGGTGCTCACTTTCACGGGCAAACGCACGGTGTTTATGAACAAGTTTTTTCCGGGCCTGGCCGACAAGCTGGCTCATAAATTCTTTTTCAAAAACGGCGAACTGGTCAAATAAAACCGGCCGCCCTGTTGCAGCTAACCCTTATCCACCTTAAATTCAAACAAAACACCCCACATTGGCGCTTGTCACCCTCACATCCGATATTGGCCAGCAGGATTACCTGGTGGCCGCTGTAAAAGCGCAGCTTTTGCAGGTGGATGCGGGGTTTAGCCTGGTGGATATCACGCATTCCATTCCCCCGTTCAACTATCCGCATGCGGCCTATATCTGCCGCAGCGCCTTCCGCAACTTTCCTGATTTTACCTACCACATCATACTGGTCAACCTGTTTGAGAAAAAGCCGGAGCAGTTGCTGCTGGCCTTTCACCAAAACCAGTACCTGCTCTGCGCCGACAATGGCCTGCTGCATATGATCCTCGAAGACAAACCGGAGATGGTGATCGGCATACCGCTCGACAAGCGGGCCAACAAAAACACGACCTACTGTGTGCAGGTGATGGCCCAGGCCATCAACCGGCTGAGCCAGGGCGAGTCGATCCAGAAGATCGGCAATCCCGATGTGAGCTATATCGAAAAAAATCACCTGCGCCCCCTGCTCGACAATAACTGGATCGAAGGCCAGATCATCTTTATCGACAACTTCGAAAACGTGATTGTCAACATCACCCGCGAGCAGTTTGAGGAGCAGCGCAAGGGCCGCAGCTTCCGTATCGTCTTCAAGCGCGATGAGGTGATCGACCGCATCAGCGAGAGCTATGCGGATGTAAACCCGGGCGAAAAACTGGCCCTCTTCAACAGTGCCGGCTACCTCGAGATCGCCATCAACAAGGGCAATGCCGCGGGCCTCTTTGGCCTCAAGGGCTTTTCTGAAAAAGGAAGCCAGGTGGCAGGCTATATGCAAAACCAGCTGTTTTACCAGACCGTGCGGGTTTATTTTGAATAAACCGTCTAACAGAAACCGGCGATAATCAGTGTTTTGGAGATGTTAAAATGCTGGTCAAATTGGCCGGTAAAACTGAAAACTTCCACCTTTTTAACCCTATTTTTGCTTTCCTTCAAAATAAGGGCAAAACTTACCGTATTATGAACTTCAAGAAAGTCAATAACCTGACCGGATGGGCTGTATTCCTGATCTCGCTTGCCACCTATATGCTCACGCGCGAGGCGCGCGGTAGCCTGTGGGATTGCGGCGAGTTTGTTGCAACTGCAAAAAACATGGGACTTCCCCACCCTCCGGGTGCCCCTGTGTTTGTGATGCTGGGCCGCCTCTTTATCATTCTCTTTGGTGATAAACCCGAGACTGCTGCCAATGCGGTCAACTTCATGAGCGCCCTGGCCAGTGCGGCAACCATCCTGTTTCTCTTCTGGAGTATCACACACTTTGCCCGCAAGATGTTTGTAAGCGCCGGCGAGGCTATGAGTGGTCAGCAGATCTTTACGGTCATGACTGCCGGTATCGTAGGTACCCTGGCTTACAATTTCAGCGATTCTTTCTGGTTCAGCGCGGTAGAAGGTGAGGTATATGCCCTTTCTTCTTTCTTCACCGCCCTGGTATTCTGGTCCATCCTGAAATGGGAACATGCCGATGAACATGCCGGCAATGACACTGCCGGACGCATACGTAGCGACCGCTGGATCATCTTCCTGTTCTTTATGGTGGGCCTGTCTATCGGCGTTCACCTGCTCAACCTGCTTACCATCCCTGCCATTGTGATGGTATATTACTACCGCCGTTTCAAACCCACTACCAAAGGTGCGATCATCGCCTTCCTCATCGGTTGTCTCGTAACCGGCGTGGTACAGGTGACCATCATCCAGTATTCGATGAAAGCAGCGGGTCTCTTCGATGTATTCTTTGTCAACTCTTTCAAGCTGCCCTTCTTCTCTGGCTTTGCCCTCTACTTTGTAGCTATAGCCGGTGTGATCTTCTGGGGTCTCCGCTTCAAAGAAAACAATATCAGCCGTGGTAAACTCATTGCCTGGTTCGTCATTTTCCTGGGCCTCTCCCTGCTGCCCTTCTTTACCACGGGTGAGTCGGGTGCCGGCAACTTCTTCAAATTTCTGCTTGTAGCCGTTGTAGGTGTGCTGATGGGTTATTTCTTAAAGCCTTCTGCCCTGCGTGTGCTGCGTCTCAGCCTGTGGAGCTATGCCTTCATCCTGCTGGGTTATTCTATTTATTTCACTGCACTGATCCGCTCCAATGCCAACCCGGCTATCGATATGAACAATGTCGATAACCCCATCAACCTGGTGTATTATCTCAGCCGTGAGCAGTATGGCAGTGCGCCACTCGTATATGGCCCTCACTTTGCCGCTCAGCCTGACCGTATCGTAGAAGGCGAAATGCGCTATGTACGCGGAAAAGATAAATATGAGCAAATCGGTCGTACACGCGAGTATGGCTACCCTGCCAGCGAGCAGCAACTCTTTCCCCGTATCTGGGACTCGAGCGATGACCAGCGTCACGCCACGTTCTACGCACAATGGCTGGGACTGGGTATGGACCAGCAGGGGCGATTTGAACCACCTACCTTCCGCGACAACCTGGAATGGTTCTTTACCTACCAGCTCGACCTGATGTACTGGCGCTACTTTATGTGGAACTTTGCCGGTAAGCAAAACGATATACAGGGTCTCGGCAATGTGCGCGATGGCAACTGGATCACCGGCATCTCCTTTATCGACAATGCGCGCCTCGGCGATCAGTCGCAGCTGCCCGCCAGCATTCAGCACAATAAAGCCAACAACAAACTATTCCTGCTGCCCTTCATACTGGGTATAATAGGTTGCGTATACCAATTCTTCAAATTCCGGAAAGACTGGGTGGTCACCTTCCTCCTGTTCTTCTTTACCGGCATCGCAGTAGTACTCTACCTCAACCAGCCGGGCAACCAGCCACGTGAGCGTGACTATGCCTATGTAGGCTCATTCTACGCTTTTGCCATCTGGATAGGCCTGGCTGCGGCGGCCCTGGTAAAACTGGCGAGAGAAAAAGCAGACAAACTCACCCTGCAGCAGGTGTTGCTGTATGGTAGTTCGCTCACCTTCCTGATCACACTGATGAGTTCGCTCAAAGGTCCTGCCGGCGCCACGCTGACCGTGTGCCTGGCTGTGACCGCCATGTATGCGTTGATCACACTCGCACTCACCTTCCTGTTACGGGCCATATCGGGCGGCGGCCAAAACCTGCGCCTGCTCAATATCGCCACAGCCGTAGTCTGCCTCATCGTGCCGGCTATCATGGCACAGCAGGAGTGGGATGATCATGACCGTCATACCAAGACCCTGGCTCCTGACCTGGCCAAGGATTACCTGGAAAGCTGCGAACCCAACGCCATCATCTTCACCTTTGGTGACAATGATACTTACCCGCTGTGGTATGCACAGGAAGTAGAAGGTGTGCGCAAAGACATCCGTATCATCAACAACAGCCTGTTGGGTATCGACTGGTACATCGACCAGCTGCGTTATAAGATCAATGATGCACCTGCGGTGAAAATGGTATGGGGCGAAGAAAAGACCCGTGGCAATGCCCGCAACTTTGTTGTATACAATCCCAAAAACTTCCCGCAAGATCGTCCCTATCCGCTCACCGATGTACTGCAGTATATCGGCAGCGATGATCCCCGCAATATGGACAACTCACGTGGTGAACCGCTCAACGCCTTCCCGGTTACCAAGGTAACTATCGCCGTTGACCGCGACCAGGTACTGAAAAACGGAACGGTGAATGCCAACGACAGCATCATAAGCCCTATGGCTTTTGAGCTGCCCAAACGCTCGCTGCTCAAAAATGACCTGGCTATGCTGAGCATTATCGTTGCCAACAACTGGGAGCGTCCGATCTATTTCACTTCACCCATGGGTGAGCTGGGCTTTGGCCAATACCTGCGCAAAGATGGTATGGCCTACCGCCTGACACCCGTTCAGATGAGCTATCCGCAGCAGCACTGGGTGATCGAAAAAACCATCGATGAGATCGAACGCAAATTAAAAGTGGGCATCGGTGGCACACAGATCCGCGACAACAATGAAGCACTCATGTACCGCAACCTGATGGAAAAATTCGGTTTTGGCGGCGCCAATATCAAAGGCACTTATTTTGACGAAGAAAACCGCCGTCACCTGCTCAATATCCGCAGTGTATATGCAGAGGCTGCAGGCAATATGGCACAAAGCGGCAAACTGGACGAAGCCAAAAAACTGCTGGCAAAAGCAGAAGGCGGCATCGATCCCGAAAACCTGCCTTACGCTATGGTAAGCCGTTTCAACTCGCACAACCAGACCGGTCTTATGTACCTCGAAGCGGCTTACAAAGCCGGCAACCTCGAACTGGCCGAGAAAGTGCGTCAGAACATGCGTAAGGACCTGGAAGATCAAAAGAAATATTATCAATATCTCGAAAATGATAAGCCGGAGTATTACGAAGGCACCATGCGCGGCACCGAAGCCTTCCTCAACGATGTAATGCTGCAGGTGCTGGATGCTATCGAAAAGGCCTATGCGCCAGGTGTAAAGCAAAATAATACCATCGAAACCGGTCCCGCTACGATCCAGAGCAACCAGGATACAGTACCGGGCGCTAAAAAGTAAACAGACATTCGTTTATAGCAATCCCTCCGCCAGTACGGGGGGATTTTTTTTGCTGTGAACCTCTGCAGCCCTCTGCTTGTTATTCTATTCAGGCACGGTTATTTGTCGTAATTTATATTGAATATGCGCGGTTATCATTTTTCCGGCTTCGATCCCAACCAGCAGGGACAGACCCGGTTTGACCAGTTGCTGGACCTCTTCATGCAGTTGCTCACCTATACCAGTGGCGACGTGGGCGAAGCCATGCAATGGATGAACGAGCTGGATAAACAATATGCCCTCACCGATAATGAATACGGTATGGGCGACTTTATAGACGACCTGAAACAAAAAGGCTATATCACCGATGACAATGAACGGGGCGAAATAAAGATCACCCCCAAAACCGAACAGGGCATCCGCAAACGCAGCCTCGATGAGATCTTCGGCAAGCTCAAAAAGAGCCGCAAAGGAGATCACAAGACCTTCAAACCCGGGCAGGGCGATGAAGCCAATTCCGAAACACGCCAGTTTCAGTTTGGCGATATGCTGGAGCAGATCGACTTTACCGAATCGATCCGCACCGCTCAGATCAACCACGGCATAGACAGCTTCCAGATGCAGGAAGATGACCTGAGCATCCGCGAAACGGATTTTAAATCGCAGACCAGTACCGTGCTCATGATCGACATCTCGCACAGTATGATCCTCTATGGTGAAGACCGCATCACGCCTGCCAAAAAAGTGGCAATGGCATTGAGCGAACTGATCAAGACCCGTTATCCCAAAGACACACTCGACATTGTGGTGTTTGGCAACGATGCCTGGCCCATCGAAGTAAAAGATCTGCCTTACCTGCAGGTAGGCCCCTACCATACCAATACGGTGGCCGGGCTTGAGCTGGCAATGGACATCCTGCGCCGGCGCAAGAACCCCAACAAGCAGATATTCATGATCACCGATGGTAAACCAACCTGTCTTAAGATCGGCAAACGTTATTATAAAAACAGTTTTGGCCTCGACCGCAAGGTGGTGAACCGCTGTATGAACCTGGCCGCTCAATGTAAAAAACTGAAGATCCCTATCACCACATTCATGATTGCCACCGACCCTTACCTGCAGCAGTTCGTACAGGAGTTTACCGAAACCAACCAGGGCAAGGCTTTCTTTGCCTCACTCGATAAACTGGGTGCCTTCATCTTCCGCGATTTTGAAAGCGGAAAACGAAAAACCGTTTACTGATCATTTTACCGCACTGCGGTACAAACCATTTATTCTGTCAGACCAATCATAATACCCGAAGCAACAAATATGAATCAGATCAAAACACTGGGCGAGTTGAAAAAAAGCGGTTACCGTAGCCGCAGTATCAAAGAAGAGATACGCGAAAACCTGATCAACCGCCTCAATGCCGGCGATCCCACCTTTACCGGTATCATCGGCTACGAAGACACGGTGATACCCGATGTGGAGCGAGCCCTGCTGAGCAAACACAATATTCTTTTCCTGGGTCTGCGCGGACAGGCCAAAACCCGTATGGCCCGCCAGATGACCGACCTGCTCGACGAATACATTCCCGTCATCACCGGTAGCGATATCAATGATGATCCTTTGCAACCCATCAGCCGCTTTGGCCGCGAGCTGGTAGCAGAACTGGGCGACAACACACCCATCAGCTGGCTGCACCGCAGCGAGCGGTATGGCGAAAAACTGGCTACTCCCGACGTGAGCGTTGCCGACCTGATTGGCGACATCGATCCCATCAAAGCTGCCAACCTCAAACTCAGCTTTGCCGATGACCGCGTGATCCACTACGGTATCATACCACGCAGCAACCGCTCCATCTTTGTGATCAACGAGCTGCCCGATCTGCAGGCACGCATACAGGTAGCCCTCTTCAACATCCTCGAAGAAGGTGATGTGCAGATACGCGGATTCAAACTACGCCTGCCCCTCGACATCCTCTTTGTATTCACCGCCAACCCCGAAGACTATACCAATCGTGGCTCAATTGTAACACCGTTAAAAGACCGTATACAAAGCCAGATACTCACGCATTATCCCAAGTCAATTGAACACGCCCTGGAGATCACCGGGCAGGAAGCCGATCTGAACGGTGACCAGCAGGCACGCATCAACGTGAGCGACCTGGTACGCCGCCTCATTGAGCAGATCGCTTTTGAAGCACGTGGCAGTGAGTTTGTAGATAAGAAAAGCGGCGTGAGTGCACGTCTCACGATTTCTGCACTCGAAAACGCTGTCAGCGCTGCCGAGCGTCGCGCCATTATTAATAAGGAAAAACAAACCCAGGTATGGATCGGCGACCTCAACGGTATCATCCCATCCATTACCGGCAAGATAGAACTGGTCTATGAAGGTGAGCAGGAAGGCCCCTACCAGGTAGCTATGAACCTGGTCGATAAAGCCATCCGCAGCCTGTTTGTCCAGTATTTCCCCAATCCTGAAGCGCTGAAGAAACGCCGCAACACCGGCAAACCATCGCAGCAGGAACGTGCCGATGACAATCCTTACCGCGCCATCAGCAGCTGGTTTGACAAAGGCAACCATGTCAACCTTTCGTTCAATACCAAAGACTCAGAAAAGATACTGGCCCTGTACCAGGTAGACGGGCTGCACGGGCTTATCAAAAAATATTTCCCCAAAGCCAATGAAGCCCAGTCGGCCCTGCTGATGGAGTTTGTACTTCACGGCCTCGCCGCCTACTCACTTATCAGCAAAAAAATGTTTGAGACAAAAGTAGAGTTCAAAGACCTCATCGGCAGTATGATGAATATGAATACAGGAGAAGATGAGGATTTTGAGTTTGATGAGGAAAGCTGAAGGGATAATGTGCTAGTGTGCTAATTTGCTAGTGTGCTAATGCCAATCAGGTTGTTTGCTTGATAAGCTATTAGATAATTAAGCCCCCATTACCAGAAATGGATTCTCAAATTAATCATTAACACACTAGCAAATTTGCACATTAGCACATTTCAAACCATATTCACTTCTCTCTCCAGGGTCACTCCAAATTTCAGCAACACACTGTCCACTATTTCCTGGCTCAGGTCATAGATCTCTTTGCCGGTAGCGTTGCCATAATTAACTAATACCAGCGCCTGGTGGGGATGGCAACCGGCATCGCCACGACGGAAACCTTTCCAGCCGCATTGTTCGATCAGCCAGCCCGCTGCCAGCTTCATGCTGCCATCGGCATTCGTATATGCCGGCATAGAAGGATGCTGTGCTTTCAGCTGTTCATATATATCATGCGGTATGCTGGGGTTTTTGAAGAAGCTGCCTGCATTGCCGGTTACTTCGGGATCGGGCAGTTTAGACTGGCGGATATGGATCACGGCATCGGACACAGCACGGATGCTTAATTCCTCCACACCCATACGCTGCAGTTCGTGCTCGATAGCACCATAGCTGGTATGAAATACCGGCTCACGGCGCAGCCGCAGGGTAACGCCGGTAATGATGTATTGCCCCTTATATTTTCTTTTAAACACACTTTCCCTGTATCCAAACCCACAATCGGCCAGCGAAAAGCGGTGCAGCTCCTTATCGGCTATATGCCAGGCTTCCAGCTCATAGAATACATCCTTGAGCTCAACGCCATAAGCACCGATATTCTGGATAGGCGACGCACCCACGCAACCGGGGATCAGCGACATATTTTCCACACCGGCATAACCCTTCTCTATACAATGCAATACCAGCTGATGCCATACTTCTCCACCTCCGGCACGCACATAAAAGAATTCATCATCCTGGTCTGTAAGGGTTATTCCCTTAATACCGTTGTGCAGCACCACGCCATCTACATCGCCGGTAAGCAGGACATTGCTGCCACCTCCCAGCACCAGCGGGGGGCGGGCTGTGGATAGACCAGCAGCCTGGTCCAACGCTTCCTGCAGCTGATCTACGGTGGTAAAAGAGGTGAAATAACGGGCCTGCGCCCCGATCCTGAATGTATTGTAGGATTTTAATGAATAATTTTCCTGAAATTGCATAAGGTCAAAAGTATTGAATAATACGGCAACCGGATGAGTAAACACATTGCTTCTATCATTGGTGCCACAGGCATGATTGGCACTTACCTGCAGCAGGTGCTGGCAGAAGATCCTTCTTTTGAAACCATTCGTATACTGGTCAGGCGCCCCATGCCACGCCCCCATCCCAAAGTCGAAGTGAAGCTGGTTGATTTTTCAGACCTGGAATCGGTAAAGCTGGCCATCGATGGCAGCGATTCACTTTTCTGCGCAATCGGTACTACGCAAAAAAAAGTGAAGGGTGACCGGCAGGCTTATCTTAAGATTGATTTTGATATTCCTGTCAGAACGGCCCGTCTTTGCAAAGAGCTGGGCATTGACCGTATGGCTGTTGTCAGTGCTGTGGGCGCCAACAGCAAGCGCCGCAATTTTTATCTTAAGTTAAAAGGACATGTAGAAGATGCCATCAGTCTCGAGCCGATCGCATCGCTTCATTTTTTTCAGCCATCTATTTTATTGGGCAACCGCGCCGAAAAACGTCCGATGGAAACATTTGCCCAGCGGATAGTTCGCTTTGTACACCCACTAATGCAGGGAGGCTGGCGCAAATACCGCGCTATCGAAGGCCTCGAAGTAGCACAGGCCATGGTGCAGTCTGTCAAACTGGGACTGCCGGGCATTCACCGGTATACCTATACCGATATACAGAAGCTGGCTGCCTCTTATCAACCCACTCCTTAGCCTTCATCAGATCACATCCACATCGGGCAGGATGATCAGGCTACGGTAACGTTTATCCTGGTGCAGGATGGCTATTTCTTCTAAAATATCTTTTTTGCATTGCGCCAGCACACGATGATCGCGGGGCAGTTTGAGCAGCAGTTCCATCAGGTACTGGTTGCGGATGCGGCCTACCACGGGCTCTGCCGGACCAATCATAAACTGTCCATACCGGTTTTGGAGCGCATCGGCCAGTTTTTGCGCTCCGCCCTGCGCCACTTCGCGGAATTTATGACGGAATGAAAGATGGATGATCCGTGAAAAAGGAGGATAGAAAAAATGCCGGCGTTTCTGCATTTCATCGGCAAACATGCGGTCATAATCGTGTTGCTGTACAAACAATAATACAGGGTGCTGCGGCTGCGTGGTCTGGATCAATACGCGTCCATGACTGCCCTTGCGGCCGGCACGGCCACTCACCTGCTCCATCAACTGAAAAGCCCGCTCATGTACACGGAAATCGGCAAAGTGCAGAAGACCGTCTGCATCGAGGATACCGACCAATTCTACATTGTCGAAGTCCAGCCCTTTTACCACCATCTGCGTACCTACCAGTATATCTACCCGACGCTGCTCAAAAAGCTGGATCAGTGCATCGTGTGCATGTTTGCCCCGTACCGTATCCACATCCATACGCGCTACGCGTGCCTGGGGAAATGTTTCCTGCAGCATCTCCTCGATACGCTCGGTACCAAAGTTGCGCTGTACAAAATCGTGATTGCCACAGGCGGCACAGGTATGCAGGGGTGCATAGGTGGTACCACAGTAATGACAGATCAGTTTATTGGACAGCTTATGAAACGTGAGCGATACATCGCAATATTTACACTGTGGTATCCAGCCACAAACTGCACATACCTGGTAAGGCGCATAACCACGGCGGTTCTGAAACAGGATGATCTGCTTGCCCTGTGCAATGGATGAATTGATACCTTCGATCAGTGTCGGCGACAACATCACTTTATTTCTTCCCTTTTTCTCGATCAGGCGGGTATCTACAATCTCTATCCGGGGCAGTTCCAGTTCGCCATACCGTTCATTCAGTTTCACCAGTCCATATTTGCCCCGGGCAGCGTTATCATAGGTATCGAGCGAAGGAGTGGCACTTCCCAGCACTACCTGCGCCTTGAACAGGTTGGCCAGGTAGATGCCTGCATCGCGGCCATGATAACGGGGTGCTGGCTCCTGCTGTTTGTAGGAGGTATCATGCTCTTCGTCGCATACCACCAGGCGCAGATCCTGGAAAGGCAGGAACAGGGAGCTGCGGGCACCCAGCACCACACGCAGTTCACCATTTTTAATTTTATTCCATATCTCTACCCGTTCGTTGTGCGAGAATTTGCTGTGGTAAATGCCGATATAGCCACCAAAATGTTTTTGCAGCCGGCGTATGATCTGCGAGGTAAGTGCGATCTCGGGCAGCATATACAATACCTGGTGGCCTTTGCGAATTGCGTCGGCGATCAGGTGAATATACAATTGTGTTTTACCGCTGCCGGTCACCCCATGCAGGAGGCACACATTTTTTTCGGTCAGCGATCGCTGTACGGCATCCAGGGCCGTTTGCTGTGCAGGGCTCAGGGAAAAATCGATGTTGATATCGCGGGGCAGGTACTGGATACGGTCAATAGTACGCTTTTCGAGTTGCAGCACTTTCTTATCTACGAGTCCCTTGAGTTGTGCATCGCTGGCACCTGATTTCTTCAGTAACTCGCTTTTCGTCACTTCTCCGTCTGTTTTGCTCAGGTGCAGGAATGCCAGCAACAGCTCCATTTGTTTGCCGGCACGCTGCAGCCGCGGGTCTTCATTGAGCAGGGCTTCCAGTTCTTCTTCCCGGTCGTATGGCGGGCTGAGCAGTACATAGGTATCTTTTTTGGGCGTGTAGGTCTGCTTGAGCGCTTCCCACACATAACATACTTTTTTATTGATCAGCCGGTTGATGACGGGGTATACATGGGCACTGTCGAGCAGTTGCTGCACCTCTGCCAGTTTCAGCTCTTTTTTCAGCAGCAACGCTTCGGCTACCAGGTATTCATCGTGATCGAGTGTGGAGAAATCGTCGCCAAACTCTTCGTTGTAAACAAGGATCGACTCGCTGGATAATTTAAAATGAGCAGGTAGTGCCGCTGCCATTACTTCCCCTTCGCTGCACATGTAATAGGTGGCCAGCCATTCCCATAGTTGCAGTTGCTCTTCAAATACCACTGGCTCGGCATCCAGTACGTTGAGAATAGGTTTGGGATCAAAAAACTCCGGCTTTTCGTGATGCAGGCGCTTGATGACACCTGCATACTTTTTGGACTTGCCCAGGTTTACTTCCACGCGGCAGCCGGGCCGGGCCGTGGCCTGCAGCTCATCGGGTACTACCCAGGTATAGTTTTTGGGAAGGGCCAGGGGTATAATGATCTCCGCGTATAACATCCGGTTGCAAAAGTAACATTAAATAGGCCGCGGTTCGTTTTCCGCAACAGGCAATGGTTCGATCCAGCTGGCGCGGTAGCGCAGCAGGGCGGCTTCCATTTTATCATAAACCAGTTGTTTCAGCTTTGTTGTATCGCTTAATCCAAAACCATCGACAGAGATGGGCTCGAGATATACGATCCTGCTGCGGCCAGGTGTGATGCTGAAGATGCTGCCATAATGCATGCGGTCATACGTATCCAGGAACAACACGGGCTTAATAGGCGTTTGTGTTTCAATAGCCACTCGGAAAGCGCCGTCATAAAATTCTTTCAATGGCCGGTGGGTCATATTGAACGTACCTTCCGGAAATACCAGCACCGATATTCCCTTGCGGATAAGTGAAGTGAGCACACGGATACTGCGCGCGCGGTTTTCGGCACTGCTACGGTCTACCGTCACGATCGCATTGCGATAAATAAATCCAAACACCGGCACTTTGGACATTTCCACTTTTCCCAATGGTCGTACCGGCTGGCGATAGGCTTTTACCAGTACGGCCGAATCGAGATAGCTGATATGGTTGCTGACAAAAATGTAGGGACGACTGCGGTCATGCGGCGTCTCATAGATTTTTTTGTGAAAAATAAAAATGAGCGGAAACCAGATATCGGCCCACAGGCTGCAAAGCCGGAATACGAGATTGCCTCCCCTGATACGGCCCAGTGTGCTGGCCAGTACCACAAAGGGAAAGATCAGCAGCATGATGACGACAAAAAGGATCAGCGCATACAGGTTATATATCCACAGCAGCGGTTTCAGCAGCAGGCGCATCATCGTTTGTTTTGATGTTTCTGATCATCGCCCGGGCAATCGCAGCTCCAGTCTTTTTCGAGGTCAATGGCTGTGACCACTTTTGTTTTGAAATCACATTGGGCAAATACGATACGCACCCGCTGGTTGTCGCTGGTCATGCCTTCGAGCGCATAGGTGGGGCATGGCCGGTCGTTGACATCACTTTTATTGTAATTGATCTTGCCATTGCGCATGATATCTTCTATTTCGGCCTGGGTGATCTTGCGGCATTGCATGCGGCATTTGGCATGAGCGGTATACTCGAGGTAAGAAACACGGCGGTCAAATCCGCGGTTGCGGTCGACAGCGGCCGGATCGGTGGTCGTACGGCGGTTGTCGGTAGTGGTGGTTTTCGGCTTTGCCGGCTCCTGCTGCTGCATACGCCTGACAATGAACAGGACAATAGCCAGGGCGGCAACCAGCAGAAAGGGAATCCATTTTTTGTTCACAAGCAAATGTAGGTAAAAGGTTGAAGGAGAAAGGTAAATGGAATATGCTAATGTGTTAGTGTGCTGATGTGCTAATAAGCCACTTTATCCTCCGCTCACCCTTCACCTCCGACCTTTCTCCTTCAACCTTTTACCTCCTCCTTTTACCTTAACTTTGCCGCCTATGTCTCTGTCGTCGCCCCGCACTGTGGCTTTTCATACACTGGGTTGTAAGCTCAACTTTTCTGAAACTTCTTCCCTCTCGCGTTTGCTGGAGCAGGAGGGTTTTGAGAAAAAAGAGTTTGAGGATCAGGCAGATGTGTATGTTATCAACACCTGCTCCGTGACGGATAATGCCGATAAGGAATGTCGTCAGCTGGTGCGTCGCATTCAGCGCAAGGCCCCGGAAAGCCTGGTGGTGATCACCGGCTGCTATGCCCAGCTGAAACCCAAAGAAATCGCTGAGATCCCCGGCGTGGACCTGGTACTGGGTGCCGCCGAAAAGTTCAATATTGCCCAACACCTGCGCGAACTGGCCAAGGGCGACTCGGCCCGTATCTGCAGTTGCGATGTGGAGGATGTCACGGGCTTTCATTCCAGCTGGTCGGTCAATGACCGTACCCGCACCTTCCTGAAAGTGCAGGATGGCTGCGATTATAACTGTGCTTTTTGCACCATCCCGATGGCGCGGGGCAAAAGCCGCAGCGATACTGTCAGCAATGTGTTGCGCAATGCAGAAGAACTGGCCGCCTCGGGAGTGCAGGAGATTGTGCTGACGGGAGTCAACCTGGGTGATTTTGGAAAAGGCCCGGATGGAGCCGGTACAACCATTGGCATCAACCAGCGCGAAGAGAATTTTTACGAGCTGGTGCAGGCACTTGATGAAATAGAAGGCATTCAACGCTATCGTATTTCATCGATTGAGCCCAACCTGCTTACCAACGATATCATCCGTTTTGTGGCACAGAGCCGCAAGTTCATGCCGCATTTTCATATTCCCCTGCAAAGCGGCAGCAACAGCATCCTGGCCGCCATGCGTCGCCGCTACCGTCGTGAGCTGTATGCAGACCGTGTGCACCTGATCAAGAGCCTGATGCCGCATTGCGCCATTGGTGTGGATGTGATCGTAGGCTTCCCCGGCGAAACCGATGAGGCCTTCCAGGAAACATTCGACTTCCTGCACAGCCTGGATGTGTCCTACCTGCATGTATTTACCTACAGCGAGCGCGACAATACACATGCCCTGCAACTCAAACCGGTAGTGCCCATAGAAGTACGCCACCAGCGCAACAAAACACTGCGCAATCTCAGTTATATGAAGATGCAGTATTTTACGGCGGCACATGCCGGCCAGCAGCGTAAAGTCTTGTTTGAGGGCAGCTCCAAAAACAATATGATGGAAGGATATACCGACAATTATATCCGCATCAGCACGCCTTACCGGTCTGAATGGGTCAATCAGATCGTAGACTGGACGGTTTAATCCAAAAACACCTTACATTTACACCCCCGGAACGTTAGCTCAGTTGGTTCAGAGCATTACTTTGACAGAGTAGGGGTCACTGGTTCGAGTCCAGTACGTTCCACGATTGCCTCCCCTGGAGGCTTTTTTTATGCCCTTCATCCGCAATTATCATTTTTTTGACACCGGTGCAACATTTTGCGCTATAAATTGTCTTATTCAATAGTAGCAGCTATGCAAAAATATCAGGTGACCATAGAGTTTGAAATGCGCGATGACTTTGTAGATCTGGTACCTCCACATCGCACATATATTAATTATCTGATCAATAAAGAAATCATTGACCAGTATGTGGTGAGTATGGAAACACATAAGGTATGGATCACTGTAAATGCCGAAAACAAACGGCAGGTAGAAGAACTGCTCCGCAAATCTCCCCTCTTCAAATTCTGGACCTTCCGTATTGATGAATTGTTTGTATGGGACGGCCAGCATTACAGGCTTCCGGCAGTGCAGCCGAATTGATCAAAAGTATAAAGGTTTAAAGGGTATAAAGAGTTTAAGGGGCTTAAGCGGTTTGCCTTCTCTATATTTCATTTTACTCTTTCTGTTTTGTATTTTCCGCTCCTGAAGCACATCTTTTAGCATGACCATTCATGATATCATTACAAGGATTGAAACTGCTGTCAGCAATACTTTTGCTGAAGTTGATTCCTGGTTTGATAAGCCGGAAGATTTGCGGCGGTATAAACCACAGCATGGCGGCTGGTCGATCAACGAAAACCTGGAGCACATTGCACTTACCAGTCATTTTCTATTAATCCTGATTGATAAAGGAACACGAAAGGCATTGCAGCAGGCGGGGAAATATTCATTGCCTGATCTGTTAAAAGATTATCGCTTTTCTGTAGAAGGCCTTGATCAGATCGGCCGGCACATGGCTTTCGAATGGATCAGACCGGCACATATGGAGCCGGAGGGTATCAGGCCACTGACCGAAATCAGGGAGGAACTGAAAGACCAGGCGACCCGTTGTTTACACTATCTCCATTCCATGCCCAACGGAGAAGGGATCGTATACAAAACAACGATGACCGTCAATAATCTTGGAAAGATTGACGTGTACCAGTACATTTATTTTCTCGCGCAGCATGCAGCAAGGCATATCACCCAAATGCAGAAAGTGCAGGATGGGTTTATAAAATAGAGAGCTGAAAATATAAACCTTCCGGCAGTTACCCGTCCGAAACCTCGGTCCGAGATTTCGGTCCGAGGTTTCGGACGGGTTTATATTCTTCGAATCTATTTTGTGCGTCCACGTTTCGCCTTCTGGCTTTCCCCCTTAAACACTTTATACCAGTCCTTTGCTTCATTTTTAAAATATAATACCAAAAGTCAAAACCTTCCTACCTTTATCCTGCACCTCCCCCCTTTCACCTTCACCCATTAACCTTTATTTGTATGCCTGTCAGTCAAACTGCACGCTTTGCCCCGGAGTTGTATATCCCCAATGGCGTAAAAGACATCAGCTTTTATACAGACGGCCTGGGCGCTGTTGAGTTACGGCGCTTTTCCAATGATGATGGCAGCATCCATGTGGCCGAACTGACCATCGATGGTGCCCTTTTTCACCTGCATGAAGCAACAGCGATGCATGTTTTTTCCAATCCCACCGAGTGGGGAATACAGGTCATCATCGGCCTCTTTGTTGACGATGTGCATGATCTCGTAAACCGGGCGGTGGCGGCCGGTGCAGAACTGGTCACACCTATAACCGATTATGACTACGGCTATCGCCAGGGCCAGTTCAAGGACCCGTTTGGTCATGTGTGGATGATACAGAAGAAAATAGGGTGAAAGGCCGGAGGTGAAAGGTAAAGGGTGTATCAGAAACTGTAGTCCCGCGATGCATCGCGGGACTACAGGGACAAAATACGTCTACCATAATGTTTCTGTTACACCGCATCAATCAATCCATTCAATCTCATACCCGTATTCATATTTCCGGTCAATGAGCTGATAAGGCGGGTGCGGGTCGGCACCCCAGCTATTGTCGCCGGCAATACCACGCTGCCGGAAATCGATATTCAGATAAATTTCAGACCGCGGCACTACATCTTTCGGATGCTGCTGTTTTTTACTGATACCGGGATCAATATCTTCTGCGGGGTTCCAGGATGCCTTTAGCTGAATGGGCTGCAATCCTTTTACCCTTATCCCCTGCCCCTTTGCATTGGTAAGTGTAAACCAACGCACATCGGTGCGATTGCCATTTTCCTGCGGACGCAGGTATTCAAAGCCAAACCCTTTTACGTCGTTGCGGTATATGCCTACAAAACTGGCGGTATTCCGGTCTTCGTAATTCTCAACCGGCCCGCGTCCATAATAGGTCACCTGGTCATAGATTTTTTGAAGCCGCAATTGCATACCAAAGCGGGGCAATTCGGGTACGATCGCTGTACCTGCACTCCATGTTGCGTATACCCTGAGTTTTCCATTGGGATAGAATGTATATATAAACTGGTACTCGCTGGGGACATCTATCAATTGATACCGTACCACTACCTCAACCGCCGTATCTTTTTTGCTACTGGTAAAGCTCAGCAGTTTTTTATTCTGTCCGGCTGTGCGCCAGGCATTGAGACGTATCTGCATGTCGCTGCCAAAATCATTGTCGTTGGGTGCGCGCCAGAAATCGGGTTCCGGTGCACTGGTGATAATTGCCTTACCGTTTCGTAATACCGATTGCAGTTTACCGGTCTGTTTATTAAACAGCAACTGTGTGCCGCCGGCTTCCAGTTGCAGTTGAGTGGCTGTTTCCTGTTGACTGATATTTCCGGCTATAGCGGCTGGTGCAGTAAACCAGTTGCCTTGCAAGGGCCATTGTGCCCGGGCTACTTCAAATCCGGCAGGTACCATTTCCGTAGCCGTTTTGGTATACGCATATAGCTGAAGAAAATATTCCCGGCCGGCCTGGAGGGTCAGCGATGGCAATGGCAATTCCCATTGGCGTATGGTGCCTGCTTCCTGTACGGCATCAAGTACACCGCTGGCCTGTACTTCACCATTACTACTCAACTCCCATTTAATTGCATAGGCACTGAGATTACGATACAGGAAACGATTCTGTATCTGCACCTGTGTGAGTTTTCCTTTTGCGGGTGTAAACAAAATATCCTGGTATACTTTTTTGACTTCAGCCAGGCCCGGATGCGGTTGCCGGTCGGGCGATACGAGTCCATCGGCACAGAAATTGGCATCATTGGTATACCTGTATCCGCCCAGGTCTCCTCCATATGCCCAATATGGGCGCCCGGTTTCGTCTGTCGCTTTTAATCCGTGATTGAGCCATTCCCAGATAAAACCGCCCTGCATATGCGGGCTGAGGGCCATTATATCAAAATACTCCTGGAAGTTGCCGTTGCTATTGCCCATCGAGTGCGAGTATTCGCACATGATAAAAGGACGGGTTACATCCTTGCGCAGGGCATATCGCCGCATGGAATCCATCAATGGATACATGGGACCAATGATATCTGTGTTACGGTTTGCTTCTGCCTGTTCAAACATCACAGGCCGGCTGGCATCGCGTTGTTTGATCCAGTCATACATTTCATAAAATACCGGGCCATTGCCGCATTCATTGCCCATACTCCAGAGGATGATGCTGGGATGGTTTTTATCCCGCTCTACGAGGCGCGTGATGCGATCGCGGTGTGCCGGCGCCCACTCCGGCAGATAAGCCGGGTGGCGGCTCTTGTCGAGCGGCCGGTCATAGGCCACGCCCATACCATGCGATTCGATATTGGCTTCATCGCAAAGCAATAAACCGTATTCGTCGCAGAGTTTATACCAAAGAGGGTTTTGCGGATAGTGACTCATACGCACCGCATTTACATTATGCTGTTTCATCAACGCAATATCCCGACGCATGGTGGCTTCATCCACTACATGCCCCGTAGCAGAGTTGAACTCATGCAGGTTTACGCCGCGTATCAGCAGTGGCTTGCCATTCAGCATCAGCTGTGCATTTCTGATCTCTACTTTCCTGAATCCAACCTTACAGGAGCTGGCTTCTGTAAGGGCGCCTTTCTCATCTTTCAGCAATACAAGCAAGGTATACAGGTAAGGAGTTTCGTTGCTCCATAGCTGCGGCGATGAAACGGCTGTACTCAGCATGCCGTTTATTTCCGTACCAGCCCCTTTTACGGCAGCGGTCTTCTTTACCACAACCCGGCCTTCTGCATCGAGCAGTTGTATCTCCAGGTTGTTGCGGCCGGCAATATCTTTACGCTCTACCTGCCAGTCTACCTGCAGGGTGGCTTTTGTGAGTTGATCGTTGGTGAAAATGGTACGTACAAAAAAATCGCGGATACGTGTGGGTGCAGTTGAATAGAGATAAATGCTGCGGTCGAATCCCGAAAGACGCCACATATCCTGATCTTCGATATACGATCCGTCGCTCCAGCGGTAGGCCTCGATCGCGATATTATTACGGCCCGGGCGTACAAAATCCGTGATCTCAAACTCAGCCGGGTTCTTGGCATCTTCGCTGTATCCTACCTGTTTTCCGTTTACCCAGATATACATCGCCGCTACTCCACTTTCAAAATGCAGGAATACGCGACGGTCATTCCATTGTTGCGGCAACTCAAAACTCCTTTTATAACTACCCACCGGGTTATCGCTATGATCGATCAATGGCGGGTTTTTCGGAAAGGGATAGGTGATATTGGTGTAAATAGGCGTTCCAAACCCGTTGGTTTCCCAGTTGCCCGGCACAGGAAAGTCTTTCCAGTTACTCACGTCAAAATCTTCTTTATAAAAATCAGCCGGTCTGTCGGCTGGTTTGGGTACCCATTTGAATTTCCAGTTGCCATTGAGCGACTGGTAAAACGGGGAAGAGGTATACACATCTTTCACCGCCAGCTCCGCACTGGGGTAAGGCAGTGCAGTGGCACGCGGGCGTTCTTTATTTACAGCAAACACCGCCGGATCTTCCCAGGGCAGTGATGATTGGGCATAAGACAAAAAAGGGAAAGCGACGATCAGAATGACCAGCCACCGGCTACTGATATACATCTGCCTTTATTTTATTGGTTCTTAAAACGCGATTGTTTTACTGGTTCCGTTCTTAAACAGGATCTGAACAGACTGACCATTGCCTGTATGTTTTATTGATCGTACCGGCAGCAGTTCTGCAGTCGTCCACGCCTGGCCCGATGGTTTCCACAACTGAAGCGTGATCAACCATTTTGTTTTATCCCCACCCTGTATTTTACCGGCGGCATTGATCACCGTACTGCCAGCTGTTTCCGGATGTAATCCTTTTGTGTCTATCGCCACCGGGCTGTCCAGCCCTTCGAGTGTGATCATAGCCAGCTGATATTTTCCGTTGTCTATCAGCTGTACCGTATGCCCTTCGACCTTCCTGGTCTCTTTGCGGATCGCACCCTTGAGTGCCGGCAATGCATAATGCCCGAGGCGGATGGCACAATCATCGTTTGCATTGATCCTATCTACGCGTAAGATGCCTTGCGGCAGAAATACATCGGCCAGGTCCATCTGCACAGTGCTGTCGGTTTCCAGTACAGCACTGCGGTAATACACTTCATTCGTGTATCGTTTGAATGTGTACAGGTGCAACGGTTCCCATTTTTGTCGGCCACTGCGCAGCAGGTAATTCATCGCCACTTCCCCGTCTGGGCCATCTACCTGCCAGGTAAAGGCGCTATTATAGGCAAGGCGGTTATAATTTTCATTGGCGCGGTAATCTGTCCAGTTGCCACCCAGCCTGGTATTACACCACGCACGTATCTCGGCTGCACCGATACCGGCATAGTCGGTCAGCAATATGCCCGGGCCTACCTGAAAATGCTGTGCCGGCTTAGCGGATTTTATTTCATTTACCCATGGGCCATCGTTTTCCTGCTCGGCCCAGAAAGGATTGTCGGGAGGCAACAGTAAAGCCAGGAATGATTTACCCATCCAGAATACACTGCCACGGCAACTGTAATATTGTACTGCCTGATCAAAAGCACCATAAAATCCCAGTGTGGGAATCCGGTCTTCCAGAAAAGAAGGGTTTTGTAAAAACTGTAATAACGTACCCGAAGCCAGGCGACGCATCCAGCCGGCATTGACTTCGCCTGCTGGCAGATAACCGGTAAGTGCCAGTGGTATGTTGGCTGCAAACCGGTACGTGATACTTCTCCCCCACATGATCATGTGACCGTTGCGGGCAAACATATAGGGATAGGTCTGCGTCATATCCCGGAAGTTGTTGAGCAATACAGCGGTCTCGGCCGGATAATATTTTTTTCCATAAAACTCCGACCACAGCATGCCATACATCTGGAATGCCCACATACTGTAATAATCATAAGCCGGCACATCGCTGTACCAGCCACCACCCCGGTAATGAGTAAGGCTCAGGCGCAGGTATTCTTCCAGCAGCTTGTTGTTGACAGCATATCCTTTTTCTCTGAAAAAACTAAGTACAAAGATGTTGAAGAAACGCCAGTTGGATGGGTTGGTTGGCCCGTCGCCATAACTCAGCATCAGGGTTGCCAGTCCGTCTTTCACTTCTTTGTCCAATGGGTCCCACAACAGGTTGGGTATCGAGAAAAATGAAATGGACAGAGCGCCAAACTCTACCAGCGCCTGGTGCGATCCGCCATTGGGCGCACGCGGTGCAATATAACCGGCCGATGACGGGTCCAGCAGCTTGCGCAAATGATGGCGGTAATAATCCAGCAACCTCACATTATTGATCACCAGGTTGGAATCTTCCCGCAGCAGGGGCGCTGCTATAAAGAGAGTGCGGCATAATCCTTCCAGCTTTTCTACCGGCAATTGTTTTTCGTTGACAGGGTACGACTTGCCCGGCTGATGCGGGAATACCATATAGTCATCCAGCTTTTTGATATAGCTGAATGCGCCCTGCAGTAAATAAACACCGGCATCTTTCCAGTGTTTCCGCGTCATACCCGTCAACGGGCTCAGCTTATAATCCGGTTGCTTTATTTCAAATACAGTCTGCGCCTCCGCAGTAGAGGCAAGAAACGCTGTTACCAGTAAAGCCGCTATAAGTTTGTACTGTTTCATATGAGAGTTGACAGATGATAGTGGACAGTGGATAGATGTCCATATGCCTTCTCATTAGCATATTAGCACATCAGCACATTCACCTTTATACCTTCTAAACACCTTATACCCTTTAAACTCTTTATACCCTTTAAACTTTTAAACCTTTCTACTTTTATACTTTTATACTTTTATACTTAATAAATACTGCCCGCCGTTTTTACTATATCTTCAGCCCCGCTTCTGACAGAATAGGTAAACCCTTTTTGCAATGCATAGGCACCATACTCACCGGTTTTGCTTAATGCCAGGAATCCTACCTGGATGGTTTTTGCTTTGGCCGGATTACGTTTGATGATACGCTGCGCAGCTTCTTTACAGGCAGCTTCCGGTTTATAACCCTGGCGCATCAGCTCCACGATCAGGTGTGCGCCTACTATACGGATCACTTCTTCTCCCACCCCGGTAGCAGTAGCAGCACCCACTTCGGGTTCTACGTAGAGGCCGGCTCCTATCACGGGTGAGTCGCCTACGCGGCCATGCATTTTGTAGGCGAGGCCACTGGTCGTACAGGCTCCGCTCATCCGGCCGGCACTGTCAAGCGCCAGCATGCCAATAGTATCATGATTGTCTACACCGCCGGGCATGGGGTCATTGTCTTTATTGTATCCTTTGTTTTCGCTGTTGATCTCGGGCGAATAGTTGGATGTCTTCAACCACTCACGCCAGGCTTTTTCACTCCTGGGAGTAAGCAGGTTTTCTTTTTTGAATCCATTGGCCAGGGCAAATCGCAGAGCGCCTTCGCCACTCAGGATAATGTGCGGCGTTTTTTCCATCACCAGCCGGGCAACAGATATCGGATGCATGATATGCTCCAGGCACATCACCGAGCCGCAATTGTATTTATCATCCATGATGCAGGCGTCGAGTGTAACACGTCCATCGCGATCAGGCAGACCGCCATATCCTACACTGTTGCCTTTGGGATCGGCTTCGGGCACACGCACACCAGCCTCTACCGCATCCAATGCATATCCCTGTTTATTTAATATTTCCCATGCTGCACCATTGGCTTCTTTCCCAAAATCCCAGGTAGATATTACGATCGGGCTGGCGGGTTTGGATGATTCCGAACAGGCCAGTAATGATCCTGCAGCCAGCACACCTGCCGATCCCATAAGTGATTGTTGTAAAAATTCTCTTCTCGTTTTCATCATCAACTATTTTGAGGGTTATTGATCCATCAATTTAAGGAAGATGGAGCAACATACATGTCTTCCATTTCTTCGAGCGTTTTGCCGCTGGTTTCTTTTACCATGGCCGAGCTGAACAGCAGGTTAAACAAACTGCAGCCTGCAAAGAGCCAGAACATGGCAGCAGCACCTGCCTTACTCAGCAGCCAGGGTACAAATTGTCCCACCAGCGCCACTGCTATCCACAACATGAGGGTGCAAACAGCTACTGCACGGGCGCGCACGTCGGTGGGGAATATTTCATTTATAATGACCCAGGTGATCGGGCCCAGCGAAAATGCAAAGCAGGCAATGAAGAGCAGCATCAATACCAGCAACCAGGGGCCCTGTGTGTGCCCCGTATAGAACAATGCACCGCAAAGAATAAGTGTGAATACAATGCCGGAAAGGCCGATCTGCATCAGTCGTTTGCGGCCATAGCTATCTACCCAGCGTACGGCAATGAGTGTGGCCAGCACATTCACTGCTCCTATGATCACCTGAAACAACAATGCGTTTTTACTGTCGATCCCTGCCTTTTCAAAAATGCTGGGGCCATAATAAATAATTGCATTGATGCCGGAAAACTGCTGAAATACTGCCAGTACAATGCCAATGATCAATGGCAGCCGGATACCGGGCGACAGCAATGAACGGCTGAGTCCCGCACTGCGTTGTGCCGCTTCTTCAATAGACCGGTAAGCCTGCGCGGCTTCTTCGGCCGGCATCACCTGTTGCAGGATAGTAGCCGCCTGTTGTTTTTCCCGTATACGCATCAGCCAGCGGGGGCTCTCGGGTACCCGGGCAAGCAATAATAAAAACAGTAAGGAAGGCAGTGCCATCACGAGAAACATGGGGCGCCATACTTCGGTCTGAAACAAATGCTGCGCAGCCGGCGTATCGAGCAATGCATTGGAGAAATAAGCCAGCAAAATGCCTATGGTTATTGCCAGCTGATAATACGATACCATTTGCCCGCGTTTTGCAGCGGGTGCAAACTCTGTAATGTACATGGGTGATAATACCGATGCCATGCCCACCCCAATACCGCCAATGATACGGCCCGCTATCAGCATCGATACCGAAAAACCGGCGGTGCAGGTAATCGCTGATAAGAGGAACATGACTGCTGCGATCACAATACTCTTTCTGCGGCCGATACGATCGGCTGTGATGCCGGTAAAAGCAACTCCCAGGATACAACCCAGCAGTCCGCTGCTCACCAGCCAGCCCTCCATAATGGTATTCAATCCAAATTGTGCCTTGATAGGTTGCAGGGCACCGGAGATGACGGCTGTATCAAAGCCAAACAGCAGCCCGCCGATGGCCGCTGTGTAGCAGATATAAGACTGTCGGGAAATCTTTTGCATGCAGATCGTTTGTGGTGGTATGGATGGTGGCCGGGTATCGGTAAATAGCTACTAGCAGTACCCGAATGATCAGGGTGCAGCAACCGGTTTTGTGTCATACATGGGATCAGCATAAGACACCAGTTCAGTGGCACCGCCTAACAGTTTCTTATACCGAAGCAATGCTTCGAGAAAATAATAGTCGGCATATACCAGGGGCACATCGATCTCTGTATCATGCGGAATGCTGCCCACACTATGCCTGAGCAGAAAATTGCCATTGGTATTGACATCTGCCCGGTAAGTTGAACCTGCCAACGAATGCAGCATGGCAATGGCTGAAGAACGATAGCCTTCGCTTTTATTACCGGCAAACGTGCTCAGCTCAAACAAAGCAGAGCAGGTAATAGCTGCTGCTGATGCATCGCGATAAGGTTTGTTGACCAGGTTGGCGTTTGACCTGACACCGGGTGTATATCCTTTTTGCTGCACATTAAAGTCCCACAACGGCACTTTATCGGCCGGCAGATTCTTATCATTCAGGTACCAGTCTGCCAGGCGAATGGCAGCATCGAGGTATTTCGGATCATGAGTTTCGCGGTAAGACATGGTATATCCATAAATCGCCCAGGCGTGACCACGCGACCAGGTAGAATTATCGGCATAGCCCTGCGCTGTTTCCTGCGCCAGCACTTTGCCGGTAAGGGTATCGTAACATACTACGTGATAAGAACTGAAATCTTTCCGAAAATGATTTTTCAGTGTGGTATTGGCATGCGTGATGGCTACCTTATAGAAAGAGCTGTCGCCGGTTACCCTTGTTGCAAAAAACAACAGCTCCAGGTTCATCATATTATCGATGATCACGGGAAAATTGTAGGTCTTATCGCCATGCCATGACTTGAAGCTGTTCCACGATTTGATACAACCGGTTATGGGGTCAAAACGGGTACAGAGTGAACGTGCAGCACGTATCAGGTTTTCGCGGTAAGCCTCTTTGCCGGTAAGGCGATAGGCATTGCCATAGCTGCAATACATCATAAAACCAAGATCGTGGTGATCCTTAAAATCACGCAGAGGCTCCAGCTTTTCTGTCCACTGGGTGGCAGCCTGCTTCAGTGCAGGATCCTGTGAGTATTCATACGAATACCAGAGGCTGCCGGGAAAGAATCCGGGCGTCCAGTCATACATGCTCGTAGATACCAGTTTGCCCTGGTCGTTGATGGTACGGGGAAACTGGTTGCCGGTACCTGCATCCTTCAACAGCAGTTTGACCTGGTTGCCGGCCGACTGCATATTGTCGTTTACAAATTTCGTTTCATTATCCGGACACTTGGATGCCCCCAGCACAACGGTCAGACCAAGTAAAAGAGTAGCATATCTTTTCATGCAATAAGATTTAATAGGCTATTTCGATGGGCGAAACAGCAGTTCTGTGTTTCCTTCTGTTTGTGTGTTAGTAAGCTGCAATACCAGCCGGGTGATCACAGGTGGCCAGCTTTGCAGTAGTTTTTTATCCTGAACAGGTACGGATTCGAGTTTTACCTGTAAGAGTTTGGGGGAATAGGTCATATCCAGGCTTACATCCCCTATTGTAAACCTGAGCAAACCATCTTTAACCATCTGCACGTGTGCACTCGTCATAAAATGTAATGCCGTGTTGCCTTTGTTGGCCGCAAGGCTGTACTGATCGCGGATCAGAAACAACTTTTTGCGTTTCAGCTCATAGGTACGTTTCCATTTTTTTACCGCCGCTGCTTCTGGATAGGCCGCAGCAATATCTGCCGTAAAACTGGCCTGCGTGGCCGACGAGCTGAACCCGACCGCAGATGCCGCAAACCTTTTGCCTTCCTTTTGCTCTACTCCATTGATGAGTGGTACGTTGTGATAAGCCGACCGCATGGTCCAGATATTGTAGCGCTCAGCGCTGAAGGTTTGACGGTTGTAGGTTTCATTGCCCACATCTATCAAAACAGGCTGACCGTTGTAAAAGAGTACACAGGTACCCACATCGTTGTGGTTATGGCTTTCATCATTGTGTCCGGCCAGTGCAGAAAAGTAAAAACCTTTGGCAGTGCCTGCCTCATCGCGGGCTACTGCGATACCCGTCTCGGGCATCCAGGCATCGCGAAGATAGGGCGGCTGTGCTGTTGCCGACAACATTTCGCCGGCGCTGAACAAGTGGCGCAGCATGCCAAAATATGTATCAGCGGGCAAACTGTCGGCCAGGTGTTGCTGCCGGGCCAGGTAAGCGCCAAAGCCGGTCATACTTTTATCCTGCAATGCTTTACCAAACTGGTAGATAAGCGCCGCATCTCCCTGCAGGCGGGCCGATGCATCGGCATAGTTGAGATAATAATTGCTGTCGATATAGGCCTTGCAGATATAGCTGCCGATGTTGCGGATAAGCGTGCTGTCGAAAAGATCGATAAAACCGCCGGTAGCCTGTTTCAACAAAGACAGGTAGTTGAACAGCATACCGCCGGCATGCGACCAGTAAGCAGGGCCCTCTTCGCAGGCCCCATCGTTTTTATAATAATTGATAAACTGGTCTACCGAACGCATGCTCTTGTATATACCATCCAGCTGTTTTTGCCGGTCATTTTCTACCAGCAGTATACACGTAAGCGCATTGTAATTGAGCCATACATTCCAGTTATTGACCATACGGGTACGCCCATCGAGCGCCATCCACCAAAAATCGTTGCGGGTATAGTAAGGGGTCAGGAAACGGCGTGTGATCTCCTGCCGCAGGCGGGCTGCAATCAGCGGATTTACTTCATCGAAGGCTTTTTTGAAAAAATGATAGGTCCAGGCCATGGCATTGGCGGTGATACCCGCACCCAGCTCCACAATGGGTTCTTCCACATCGGGCAGGCCGGCTCCTTTCTTTTGCAAACCAATGCTGGCAGAAATAGACCAGCTGGTTATCTCGCACATGGCCCACACACCATTGACGAGTTGCGGGATGAAACGTTTGCGACCTTCTGCCAGTTCGGCAAAGGCCAGCTTTTTGATGGCATTCAGGTTTTGATTAAAAAGATCTTCCATCACATAGCGCTCGCCGGTCCGTACAAACTCGAGGTATACGGAAGCGGGCACTACCTGCCATTTGTAATCAAGTGCCTGCTCGCCCTGGCTGATCAGCTGACGGCGATAAACCGGGTCAATAGCATCCCAGGCTTTCCGATCTTCATAAGCAGGGTAAAGTGCGTGAGCGGCGGCCAGGTCAAAATGAGCAGACAACTGATCAGCTGTAGATGCACGGGTAAGCATATCCCGTTTCACCTGTGCAGTGATCAAAACGGGCATCAGCAAGAGAAGGGCCAATTGGCAAACAAACCGCATACCTGGTAACATCTTCGATCTGGTTCTGAGATTTCCCGGTCCAGGGACCGGCATTTTACAAATCTTGGAATTTTGCTCTGGTGCCGGGTAGAATATCTTAAATGATTAAAGGGGTTTTTATAAAACCTGCATAATACATTGAATATCAAAATAGGGCTTTCACCTATTTCTCCCCGTTTTTATCACCGTTCACGCTTCATTCTGTACCCAATTGCAATTGTACATCGGGCTTTTTTGCCCGGAATGCAGCTGCGCCGGCAGTAGTAACACGGGTATTCCAGGCATACAATTTTTTTAATGCCGGCAAACATGCCAGTTGCATCAGTCCTTCATCATCGAGCTGGGTACCGGTGAGATTGATATATTCCAGATGTGTCAATGATAATAAGGGTGCAATACCACTGCCATTGATGGTTGTGCCAGCCAGGTTAAGCCGTACCAGGTTGGTAAACCGGCCAAACTCTTTTAATCCCGCATTGCTGATCCGTGTATTTTCTGCCTGGAGAAAAACGATATTACCGGCTACGGCCAGCAGCAACGGTACATCGGCATCTGCAAAATCGCTGGCATTGATACAGCTCACATCCAGCAGGGTTTGTTCTTTAGCTATCGGGCTTACCAGTACTTTCCGTTTGGTCAGTGCCAGGATGGCCGCAGAGTCGGCTACAGTTGGTTTCGTATCCAGTACGGGCGAAAGCGGCGCAGGTGCACTTGCAGCAGTTCCTCCACTGGCAAACGAACTCAGCAATTGTGTAGTGATGGAGTCTGGCTTCATGGCAGCCACCTGCTGCTTCATAGGCAGTCCGGCGCTCACCCACCAGTGCAGCAGGGCAATCTCTTCTTTGGTAAGCTGCTCCTTATCTTTTGGAGGCATGCGTTTATCATCTTCGGCAGGCAACAACAATCTTTTGATCAGCTCGCTGCCATCTGCATTGCCCGCTTTTACGACCGGCCCATGTTTGCCCCCTTTCATTAGCAATGCTTCGGTATCGAGCCGCAAGGCTCCTTTTATCTTTTGTGCGCTATGACAGCTATAACATTTTTCCTGCAGTACCGGCATTACAAGATCGGCATATACCTGTGCCTGGTTGATATCGGCAATGGGTGGACGGGGTTTGATAGAATCTTTTTTTGCCTCTGCTCCCAGCCAGCCCGCAACGGGTTGTGGTAAACCTGCCGTGAGGTAATCATCACCGTGGGTAAGGCTGCCGCCATAGTGGCCCGTGATCATGAGTAAAAGGAAAATAATACCGAGTATAACCCGGTAAAACCGGGGTGCCGCATACTTCTGCAGCCACCAGGCCACTCCTGTCACCGCAGCAAGGCTGATGCCCATCCACTGATGCAGTTGCAGGGTAGTTTCTGCATAACCTCCATCCTGCCCCAGCAGCCATCCGGCCACACAGGAAAATACAGCCGTGATAAAACCGGTGGCCAGTGAAATGGATATTGCCCGGCGCAGATCTGTCTGTTTGGACCTGGCCTGTATATACTCCAGCACAAATACCAGGACCAGTATCCCGATAGGTAAATGGACAAACAAGGGGTGAAAATGTCCAAAATAATTTATCCATTCGCCAAGGCTAAGCAGCATTCCGGTTTCTTTATCGCATTAATTAGACTCGTTCCAGTTTTACAGGATAAACACCTCCTGCATTCCACTGACATACGTAGAGGTTTTTATCATCATCCACACATACATCGTGACAGTGTTTGAAAATGGGTTTATCCTGCACCATCAGTTCAGGTTCGCCATTCTTATACCGCGGTTTTGTGCCACCGGGATTGGATACTACTTTTCCCGCTTTGTTTACAATGGTCACAAAACCGGAGTTGTAGGTCAGCATATGATGTTTGAGCGCCGAGAAACAAACACCGGCATACAGCATATCATCATCAATTACGGGCCGGCTCATATAGATGCCGGGCAGGTAGATAGAATCAAGATACTTACCATCCAGCGAGAAACGTTTGAAACAATTTTTCATCCGGTCGGTACACATCAGCACAGGGTTGGATGCATCGCGTGTATCCAGCGCTATGCCATGTACCTGTTTGAAATTGTCTTCGCGGTAACTGTCGCCGCCAAACTTACGGATGAATTCTCCTTTGGGTGAGTATTGCAGGATAAATTGCGATCCGTAGCCATCTGCCACATAGATGTCGCCATTGGGGCCAATACAGGTTTCGGTGGGTTTGAATTTATCGCATTCACCATATACTCCTATGAACTTTGGATGGCGGAGGGTTAGCAATATGCGTCCATCGAGCGTGGTTTTGTATACTTCGCCCAGGTCTATATCGGTTATATAGAGATACTCTGTTCCGTTTTCATTGTGCAGGGTAAGGCCATGTCCGCCGGGAAACTGGTGTCCCCAGGTCTCCAGCAGTTTGCCACTCTTGTCGTATACAATAATATTGTTGCGGGTTTCATTGGTCAGCATGATCAGCCGTTTGCGGCTGTCCATCACCATTTCATGGCAATCCTTGACCGGGTTGACGGCCGGATCCAGTTTGCCCCATGATTCATTGATCCGGTAACGGAAATCGCCATGACCAATGATCTCTCCTTTGCGCGGCTGTGCAGTAATGATATTAAATGGCGAACTCACCAGCCCGGCAGCACCCAGTGCCAGTGAGTTTTTGAGAAAGGTCCTTCTTTTCATATCAGGCAATGATGGCTTTTACCACTTCGCCTGATACATCGGTGAGGCGGTAGCGGCGTCCCTGGCTTTTGTAAACGAATTTTTCGTGATCGATACCCAGCAGGTAAAGCAGGGTGGCCTGAAAATCGTGTACGTGTACTTTATCTTTTACAATGTTGTGAGCAAAATCATCTGTTTCTCCATAGACCATACCGCTACGCAATCCTCCACCGGCCATCCAGATACTGTATGCGCGCGGGTGGTGATCGCGGCCAAATTCGGTGGGGGTAAGTTTGCCCTGGCAGAAGCTGGTACGGCCAAACTCGCCACCCCAGATCACCAGGGTATCATCCAGCAGGCCTCTTTGTTTCAGGTCTTTTACGAGTGCGGCCGAAGCCTGGTCGGTTTGCTGTGTAGCACGGCGGATACCCGATGCGAGGTTGCCATGATGATCCCAGCCCAGGTGATAGAGCTGAATAAAACGTACGTCTTTTTCGGCGAGACGGCGAGCCATCAGGCAATTGTAGGCATAGGTACCGGGAGTACGTACATCGGGACCATACATATCGAGGATATGATCGGGCTCATTGCTGAGATCGGCGATCTCCGGCACAGCCATCTGCATACGGTAGGCCATCTCGTATTGATTGAGGCGGCTGTCTATCTCCGGATCCTGCCACTGATCTTTTTGCAGCAGATTAAACTGGCGGATAAAATCCAGTGCACGCCGGCGATCGATCCTGTCTACCCCATCGGGTGAGGAAAGATAAAGTACCGGGTCTTTGCCGGGCATAAACTGTACACCCTGGTGATGCGATGGCAGAAAACCATTGCTCCAGGCCAGGTTGCTGATAGGCTGGTCGCCCCCACCCTTCGATACCATTACGATAAAGGAAGGCAGATTCTGGTTGAGGCTACCCAGGCCATAGCTGAGCCAGGAGCCGATACTGGGACGGCCGCTCAACTGGTTGCCTGTCTGTGTAAAGATCACGGCCGGCTCATGATTGATCTGCTCGGTAAACATGCTCTTTACGATACAGATGTCGTCGACAATACCGGCGGTATGCGGTACAAGGTCGCTCATATAAGCACCGCTGGCACCGTACTGCTTAAAGGTGGCAGCCGGCTGCGCCAGGGGGAAACCGTTTTGATTAGACACCATGCCCGACACACGGCCATTGCCCAGTATGCTGGCGGGTATTTCCTGACCATGCATCTGGTACAGGTGAGGCTTATAATCAAACAGCTCCATCTGTGAAGGTCCACCACTCTGAAAAAGATAGATCACCCGTTTGGCACGGGGCACAAAATGCGGATTGATGAGCGGATGGTTTTCATCCGGCTCACCAGCCACCATTTTCTTTACCACCTGCTTTACACCCGACTCACAGCCCAGCAGACTGCCCAGTGCAATACCGCCCAGGCCCAGTGCAGAGCCACGCAAAAAATCGCGGCGACTGCTATTATATAAATGTTTACTGATCTCGTCCATGATTCGTTATTTTCTGGTTACGAATTCATCTGTATTCATAAGTGCCATGACCACATTGGAACACGTGGCCAGGTTAATAATATCGTTTTGAGTACTGAATGGCGCATTACCCACCTCCAGCAGTTTGCGTGCTTTGGATGGTTGTGCCCTGAAATGCGCCAGCTCCGTATCATACATTTTTGTCAGCAACTCTTTTTCCTTCGCATTGGGTGTACGGCCTGTAATGAGCCGGAACCCATAGCTGAGGCGGGCAGGCATATCAGTGCCGCCTTCCTGCAGCATACGCTGTGCAACAAATTTGGATGCCTCCACAAATGTGGGATCGTTCATCAGCACCAATGCCTGCAATGGCGAACTGGATACCGTTCTCTTCACTGTACAGAAGTTGCGGTCCGGTGCATCAAAGATCAGCATATAAGGTGGCGGGCTGGAACGCTTCACGATGGTATAAATGCTGCGCCGGAAGAGGTCTTCGCCACTGGACAACTTATACACATAACGCCAGCTCTTATCACTGAGCGCTTCCCACAATCCAGCCGGCTGATACGGATATACGCTGGGGCCGCCGATATGGGAAGAAAGCAATCCGGCTACAGACAGGGCATTGTCGCGCAACATCTCGGCCGGCATTTTGTAACGCGAGCTACGGGCCAGCAGTTTGTTTTCGGGATCGATCTGCAACAGTTCAGGCCTGATCACCGATGATTGCCGGTATGTGGCGCTCATCAGGATAAATTTTTGCAGCTGTTTGGTATTCCATCCTTCCTTACGATACTTCAAGGCGAGATAATCCATCAATTCGGGATGGGTGGGCATTTCGCCCTGGTTGCCAAAATCGTCGGTGGTTTTTACCAGGCCACGACCAAAATACATTTCCCATATACGATTTACCGCAATACGCCCGGTGAGCGGATTCTGTGGCAGGAACAACCAGCGGGCAAGCCCCAGGCGGTTTTTGGGAAGCGAATCGGGAAAGGATAGTACCGAAGCAGGTGTACCTGCCTGCACTACATCACCATAGCTGTCATACACGCCCCGCAGCAACACATGCGTCACACGTGGCTGTGGCAGATCACCCATTACCATTACTTCTTTGGTAGAGTCATATACATCGGCCAGGTTTTTTCGCTGGATGAAAATGCTGTCTGATGATGTTTTTGCGATACTGTGCCTGGGCGTCACCGGCAGGCGCACTGCCTGGTACAGGTAAGCGGCTTCGGCATCGGTCAGCTGATTGTTGAATAAATAAAATTCATCGAGCTGTGCACCTTTCATCGTCCGTTCCAGTTCTCTTGCGCCAAATGCCAGGCCACGGAACCAAACTACTTTATGTACGTTGGGAAAAGGTTTAATATTCTTTTTCAGGTTATCGTATTCCACCTCCTGCTGTACCGGCTGCCCGTTGATATACAGCTTAACTCCTGCAGCTGTACTACTACCATCATAGCTCACCGCTATATGGTACCATTTGTTGGAGTCCAATGCTGCTTTCGACAACACACTGATGGCATCGTGCGGGAAAGCATGCATGAGACGGAAGTTGAGTTTATTTTCTTTCAGCAGCAGATCATACCCCTGAAAACCATAACGACGCGGGTCGCTGTTATGCAGAATAGCCGACTCTTCATAACGTTTGGGAACCCTGATCCAAAGTGAGAAGGAAAATGGCTCGTACCGTTCAAAAGCTCCTACCTGGTACGGCGGAAAATTGACACCGGTCTGCTCATCGAGCAACAGGCTCTTGCCCATTTTACCTTCTGCCTGCTCTACATAATATGTGGCCGCGGAAAGACGCGGATTCACATCGTTGCGCATGGCGGGAATGGTCTCTGTCTTTTTGCCGGTAGAGGTACTGATCGTTTCTACCTTATCAAAAGAAAGATTTGCCAGCATTTTATCCTGGAGTGAACCAGCAGGCGATGCAGTATTATTTACAGCCGAGGTTGCGTGACGATTCAGCCATTGCCGCAATTCTGCCACTTTTGTTTCCTGCTCGGCTGTAGGCAGCATGAGCGTGGGGCCGGGCACAATATTGTTATCTGCTCCGTAATTGGAACTGCCCAGCTCAAACGTGCTGTTGAAAAAGGCATACAGTGAGAAATAATCTTTCTGGCTGATGGGGTCATACTTATGGTCATGGCATTTGGCGCAGCCCACTGTGAGTCCCATCAGCGCGGTGCCCAGGGTATTGGTGCGGTCTACATTATACTCCACTCTGAACTCTTCGGGAATAATACCGGCTTCGCTGTTTTGCTTCTGGTTGCGGTTAAAGCCGGTAGCCAGTATCTGCTCGCGGGTGGCATTGGGCAGCAGATCGCCGGCCAGTTGCCAGGTAATGAATTTGTCGAAAGGAATATTGCGGTTATATGCACTGATCACCCAGTCGCGCCAGGGAGATGCATCGCGGTGTTTATCATCGAGGTAACCATGACTGTCGGCAAAACGGGCCACATCGAGCCAGTAGGCGGCCATCCGTTCGCCATAATGCGGCGACTGCAGATAATGATCCACCATACGCTCATAGGCATCGGGTGAGGTATCTTTTATGAATGCATCGATCTCTGCAATGCTGGGCGAAACGCCGGTAAGATCAAATGCCACGCGGCGGATGAGTGTTTCTTTATCGGCTTCGGCAGAGGGTTCTATCCCCTCTTTTTCGAGACGACTCAATACAAAACGGTCAATATCGTTGCGTACCCACGATTTGTTCTGCACTTCCGGTACGGTGTGCTCTTCTACAGGCAGAAAAGCCCAGTGAGGTTTGTACTCAGCTCCTGCATCGATCCATTTCAGCAGAATGGCCTTTTCTTCTGTGGTCAGGCTCAGGTGCGAAGCTGGCGTGGGCATCCGGTATTCGGCATCGTCGCTGAGTATGCGGTGGGCTACTTCACTTTTGGAAAGACTGCCGGGTTTGATGGCCTTGCGTCCGCTTTCGGTTGTTTTGCCGTAGGCTACCTTGGCCACATCGAGCCGAAGGTCTCCTTTCTGCTTGGCCGCATCGGGGCCATGACAACTGAAACATTTATCAGATAATATTTTTTTTACATGAATATTGTAATCGAGCTGATCGGGAAGTGCGGCCATGGCGGCTTTTACATCGTCGGGGATCGCGAGATTGCCAGAGAAACCCAGGCGGGCAATGAGGATCACTGCCGCAAAAAGAAGGACACCTATCAGTACCGGCCTGTTCAATCGTTTTTTCATGTTCGGTTTATCAGTTTAGCACCTAACCCGGCAGGTAGTTCACTGTTCCCTGTCCATCAGCAATCGCCTGGTAAGTTAACCAAAAATTGGCTGTACCACCCAGCTATGGCAAGCCGGTTTATTGATCCGGGTAAAGTTCCTTCAGAACAGGATGACAAAAGGGGGACAATCTTAAGTAAATGAGGTGACTATTTTAAATATTGCACACTATATTGGTTTTCAATCGTAAATTTAGCCAGCAAGGATTTATGACCGGGTCGTATCCGTGGTGCAAACCGGCTCATCTGATTACTAGCCATGTTGAAAAGACACTCCATATTATATCTGGTGCTGTATTTGCTGTGCCCCGTGGCTGGTGTTGCGCAAAGCATCGCCTTTCATCATCTCACTGTCGAAAACGGGCTTTCGCAAAATGCGGTACTGTCGGTGGGGCAGGATGAAGAAGGCTTTATCTGGATCGGCACCAGCAATGGACTGAACCGTTATGACGGTTACCGCTTCCGCATTTATCAATCGCGGCAAAACGACTCTACTACACTTACCGCCAATAATATTTTATCCATCTTCAGTGATTCCCGCAACCAGTTATGGGTGGGCACTTACTCAGGTCTTAATAAATATGATGCCGCTCAGGATCGGTTCAAACGTATCTCCTCCCCGCGCGATCACCAGCTTTCATTTGCCAGCATCTTCGAAGATCGCAGCGGACGGCTATGGGTAGGCACCAACGAAGGATTATACAACCTGGTAAATGACCGGCTTGTTTTGTTTGACTTTCCCCGCAGTTCAGGCCTGTCACCGACAGTAGGTGTGCGATCCATTGCGCAAGACAGAAATGGTCATATCTGGGTCGGCACTATTGCCGGATTAGTACAGTTGCCCAATGGACAAACCGGTGATATGAAAGTATTCCGGCATGACCCTGCCGATGCTGGCAGCCTGAGTGCTGATCTCATCACCAGCATCGAAGAAGACCGCTTTGGCCGCATCTGGGCTGCCACACTCACCAACGGGATCAATATGCTGGAACCCGGCACCAACCGGTTCCGCCGTTTTCAGCATATCAACGGACAGCCGTCTCTTATTAATAATAATGTACGCAAGATCCTGCTCGATAAATCAGGGCTGCTGTGGATCGGTACCCAGGAAGGCATCAGCGTACTCGACGAAAACCTGCAGTTTGTCTATTCTTTTCAGCAAAAAGATAGTGATCCACACAGCCTGAGTCACAACAGTGTGCATTGCCTGTACCAGGACGTGAGCGGCAACATCTGGACCGGCACTTATTTTGGCGGTCTCAACTATACCTATGCCGTCAATACAGAGTTTGCCGTACTGCGCAAAAAAGATGCGCCCAATTTTCTGAGCAATAATGTGATCAGCAGTATTACCGAAGATGAAAAGAAGAATCTCTGGATTGGCACAGAAGGTGGCGGCCTCAACTATTATGACCGCAGCAGTGGCTTGTTTACCAGTTATAAACACAATGCCACTGACCCGCTCAGCATTGGCTCCAACCTTATCAAAGTAGTATATCGCGACCGCGAAGGAAATATCTGGTGTGGTACGCATGGCGGAGGACTTAATTATTTTGATCCGGCAACCCGCACCTTCCGCCGTTATTTGTTTAAGGAAAATGATGCCACCACCCTTAACTCAGAAGTGCTGAGTGTATTTGAGGACAGTCGTGGCCGCTTCTGGGTAGGCTCCACACTTGGTATCAAATTGTTTAATAAAACACCGCGTGGGCTCGAGCCCGTAAACAATACATTCACCCAGTCGCCACCTTTTGGCAGTACGGCCAATTACTTTTATGAAGACGATAAACGCCGTTTGTGGATCTGTACTACCGACGGTATTTACCTGCTGACCAATGAAAGTTCGCAGAAAATAACCAATGAGCAGGTCAACTGCATTTTGCAGGACCGCCGTTCGCAGATATGGGCCGGTATGCGTCAAAGCGGTCTCACACGGTACAACGAAAATACGCACAGCCTTGATTATGTAAGCCAGGACAACAAGCTCAATACCCGCAACATCATGGGTATACTGGAAGACCAGCAGGGACATCTCTGGCTGAGCTCCGACAATGGCCTTTTAAAGTTCAATCCCGTTCAGGATCAGTTGCAGGTATTTACGGTAAGTGATGGTATTGCAGGCAATGCATTCAATTTTAATTCTTTTTTTAAAGACAGAGCCGGTGAGTTTTTCTTTGGCGGTTTTAATGGTATCACATACTTTTTCCCGGATCGTATTCAGTCAAACCAGAAAGTGCCGCGGCTGGTACTCACCGATCTGAAACTGTTTAATGAACCGGTCAAACCTGGCGATCAGCAGAGTTTATTACCCCAGTCCATCTCACATACACTGGGTGTCACCCTGCGATACAATCAGAATATGGTAGGGGTTGATTTTGCCGTGCTCAATCATATAAAAAGTAATAAGAACAGCTATGCGTATAAACTGGAGGGGTATGATAAGGCCTGGAATTTTACCGGTACTCCTTCTGTAAATTATGCCAACCTGCCGCCGGGTCAGTACAACCTGCTGGTAAAAGGCGCCAACAATGATGGTATCTGGAGCGATACTGTTTCTTTTAAAATTGCGGTACTGCCCCCCTTCTGGCTTACCTGGTGGGCCTATTGTATCTACGTACTGGCCATTGCCGGCGTGGGCTTTTTGATCGTGCGTTATTTCTTCCTCGGTGCACTGCTCAAAAAGGAAGAAGAGCTTCATCATGTAAAACTCAATTTCTTTACCAATATCTCTCACGAAATACGTACACACCTTACGCTTATCACAGCCCCGGTAGACAGGATGATGGAATCGCAGGAGACCAATCATTTTGTACGGCAGCAACTAGGGGCAGTGCAGCAAAATGCCAGCCGCCTGCTGCGCCTGGTAAATGAGCTGATGGATTTCCGGAAAGCAGAAACCGGCAATATGAAACTCTATCCCGGTAAGTATGATATCATCGGTTTTCTGGAAGAGATCTATGTAAGTGTGCGCGATGCGTGCATCCATAAAAACATTACCCTTTCTTTTGTACAGCATACAGATTCCATCTCCGTATATTTTGACCGCGAGCAGATGGAAAAAGTATTTATCAACCTGCTCACCAATGCCATCCGGTTTACTCCGCAAAACGGCACCATCACCCTGGAAATAAAGGATGCGGAAAAAGAAGTGATCGTAGCGGTCACCGACAATGGCCGGGGCATTGCGCCCGAATACCTCGATAAGGTATTTACCAATTTTTTTCAGGTAGCCGATCATGGTGTGCAGAATACAGGATATGGCATTGGCCTGGCACTGGCCCGCAATATCATATCGCTGCATCATGGCTCTATTGTGGTGGAAAGTGTGCCTGCGAGCGATAACCAGGATGGCCGTACCACATTTCGCGTGACCCTGCCCAAAGGGTACAGTCATTTTGATGCAGAGCAGTTGAAGTGGATAGATGAGCCGGTGCACCGCCCGTCTGTACCGCTGGTCGATCACCTGGACCTGAATACGCCGGCGGCCGACAACTTCCGGGAAAAAGCTGGCAATACCATATTAATAGTAGAAGACAATATCGGCCTGCGTGCCCTGGTACGGGAGACCTTTGCCGATAAATACCGGGTGCTGGAAGCCGGCGACGGCCTGCAGGGCCTTGAACTGGCCCAGTCTGAGATACCCGACCTGATCATCAGCGATGTGATGATGCCAGAAATGGAAGGTGTGGAAATGTGTTACCGGCTCAAGACAGATGCACGTACCAGCCATATACCGGTAATATTACTGACAGCAAAGGGCACACAAAATGATAAGGTAAGTGGATTGGAAAATGGGGCCGACCTGTATGTGACCAAACCATTCAGCACAAAGGTGCTGGAGTTGAATGTACGCAACCTGTTGCTGTCACGCGAACGATTGCGTGAACACTTTCAGAAAAACTGGGCGCCGAATCCTGCACCTGCTCCACCGCCTGCTACCGATATACCTGCACCCAATACAACCGAGCAGGCTTACCTGCAGGAGGTCATCCATTTTATTGAAGAGAACCTCGACAATCCTGAGTTTGGAGTGGATATGCTTTCGCGTCACCTGGCCATGAGCGTGCCGGTGTTATATAAAAAGATAAAGGCCGTGACCAATATGTCGGTCAACGATTTTATCAAGTCCATCCGCCTTAAAAAAGCTGCCGAGCTGCTGCGTGGTCAGCAATTAAACGTGAATGAGGTGGCTGCCGCTGTAGGCTATTATGACCGTAAATACTTTAGCCAGGAGTTTAAAAAGCAGTACGGCAAAAATCCGCGCGAGTACATTCAGGATCACAAATCCATCGACTGACTGGCCTTTTCGATAAAGGTGGAAGAGGAAAGGTAGAAGGTAAAAGGAAAACATCTAAACCTTTCGCCTTCTACCTTTGCCCTTCTACCTTTGCCTTTCTTCCTTCCGCCTTTCACCCCTTGCCTTACGCAGGTAAATACCATATTAGTAGTACGGTAAAAATCCGCGCGAGTACATTCAGGATCACAAATCCATCGACTGACTGGCCTTTTCGATAAAGGTGGAAGGTGAAAGGGAGAAGGTAAACATCTAAACCTTTCGCCTTCTTCCTTTGCCCCTCTTCCTTCTACCTTTCACCTTCTATCTTATTCAGGCAAATTCCATATTAATATGGCAGAATATTGGGTGATTTTTAAATTATCCAAATTGGGAATCAACAATTTGCGGGGTTTTTAAAATAATCACTCATATCTTTTATGATTCTCCCCCCTGCAATTTTTATCTCCTTACAAATTTGCATTGACTCTTGCCAGAAAGAAAACCAACCCTGATATGGGGTATACCCTCTTGCAGGCAGAGTTTAAACCCTTATTTTAAAACATCTGCTTATGCTACAACAACGACTTGCCATTTTGCTGCTCGTCTTTCTGCTCCCTCTCACACTTTTAGCGCAGACCAAAACCATTACCGGAACCGTAACCGATGAATCGGGTATGCCGGTAGCCGGAGCGTCTGTATTTGTCAAAAACACGAAGAATGGTACAACTACCGACAATGCCGGTAAGTTTTCCATTTCAGCACAGGAAGGTGCAACACTGGAAATTACATCAGTAAACTTTGAGCTGGCTACCCTGGTAGTAGGCGATCAATCTGTATTAAGCATCAGCCTCAAGGTTAAGCCCGGCAGCCTGGGCGATGTGGTAGTGGTAGGTTATGCCACACAAAAGAAAGTAAACATGACCGGCTCGGTAGCCTCTATTTCTGCTGCCGACCTGTCGAGCCGCCCGGTTACCAACGTGTCGTCTGCCCTGGCAGGTCTTGCGCCCGGTGTATTTGTTCGTCAGAGCTCCGGTAAGCCCGGTTCTGATGGAGCCAATATCTACATTCGTGGCTTGGGTACGCTTAATAACAGCGACCCACTGGTTCTTGTTGACGGTATCATTGGCTCTATGGACGCTGTGAATCCAGACGACATCCAATCTATCTCTATACTGAAAGATGCAGCCTCGGCTGCCATTTATGGTTCACTGGGTGCCAACGGTGTTGTGCTGGTGACCACAAAGAAAGGTGCCAAAGGCAAAACAAATGTTACGTATAGTGCCTATGTTTCACAAACGCAGCCGATCAATAAGATTGACTTTGTGACCAACTATGCCCGGCACATGCGTTTGATCAACGAAAGCCTGACCAACCTCGGACAGGCCACTATCTTCCCCGATCAGCGTATTCAGGAATGGGAAGCGGCCACGGCTGATCCCAATGGTACTAATACCAACGGCGTACCTAACTGGCTGGCTTATCCCAATACTGACTGGTATGATGCTGTTTTACGTAAAAGAACAGGTCAAAGCCACAACATTTCTGTAAATGGAGGAAGTGATAAAATGACCTATCTCCTCTCCATGAACTACCTCAATAACCCTGGTCTGATGCAGAATACCGGAACTGAACGCTATCAGTTCCGCGCCAACCTGGAGGCCAAAATCAATAAAGTGATCACGGTAGGTACACAAACCTTTGCTTCAATGCAGTCGTATGGAATGGCCAATACGGACCTTGCATTTAACTACCTGAGTCAAACCTCGCCTGGTGTTTATCCTTATTATGATGGCAAGTTTGGCTATCCTTCCGCACCTGAAGAATCAGCGAATGCCAATAATATTCTCGGCTACCTGTATGGCACTGGCGGACATGATCAGGAATCACGCTTCAACAGTACAGTATATGCTACATTTAACCTGTACAAAGGTCTGAGCTTTGAATCACGTTTCAACTATCAAACCCGTTTCCAGGAACGTAATGCACACACAGTTCCAACAGATCGCTGGGATTTCGCCACCAATACGCTCCGCTCTGCAACAGCAACACCTGATCTGTTAAGCACCAGTTATTTATTTGCGAAAGATTACCGGATCACTATTGACCAGGTTTTGCGCTATAATACACGTATTGGTAATGATCATGAAATTGGGGCAATGGCTGGCTACAACGAATGGTACTTTAATTATTATGACTTAAGAGCCACCAAACTTGGGCTTATTGATTACAATATTACTGTTCCCTCTTCTGCCGGTAATGCAGCAAACACAACTGAAGGAGTAGAATACGATCGCGCTATCCGTAGCTGGTTTGGTCGCCTCAATTATGTGTATAAAGGAAAATACATGCTGGAGGGTAATCTTCGTTATGATGGCTCTTCCCGTTTTGCCAAAAGTAACCGTTGGGGATATTTCCCTTCTGTATCTGCCGGCTGGAGATTATCTGAAGAAGATTTCTTCCAGAATCTGACCAGCACATTGAGCAATGTTAAACTCCGCGCCTCATGGGGCAAGCTGGGTAATTTTGGAGGAACCAATAACGGAAGTGCCAGCGATTATGCCTACCAGGCTGTTTATGGTTCTGTTCCTTATTCATTCAATAGTGCTCCGGCTGTCGGCTTACGCCAGGGAAGTGTAGCCAACCTGGGACTTCAGTGGGAAAGTACCACCCAAACTGATATCGGGCTTGAAGCTACCCTGTTTCGTTCATTGAATATTGAGATTGACTGGTACAATCGTCTTACAGATGGTATCCTTACGGCCCCTCCCATTCCTCTTGTACTGGGTACTGCCCAGGCTCCCCTGCAAAACACAGCTTCTGTGCTGAACAGAGGTATAGAAGTGAATTTGAACTGGACTAAGAAATTGGGCGATGTTACTGTTTCGCTGGGAGGAAATGCTGCTTATAATTATAACCGTGTTGTTGACTACAAGGGTAAACTGCAAGAAGGTTGGACCACGGATGTCAATGGCAACCGGGTTTATTCTACAAATATCGGTGCGGTATCCAACAACGGAGCCAACTCTATGATCCTCGAAGACCACATGATGTATGACTTCTATATCTACAACCGCTATCGTGGCGATGGATCCTATACCAATGGTGATGGCAGCGTAAATATCAGCGGTGGCCCCAAAGACGGTATGATCCGCACTGCCGATGATCTGAACTGGGTACGTGCCATGATCGCAGCCGGATATTCCTTTGCACCTGTATCGGGTGTGGCTACTTCGATCAATAAGAACCTGCTCAACTACGGTGACTTCATCTATGCCGATAATAATGGCGACGGTATCTATGGCAACACGTTTGACCGTAAGTTTACCGGCACATCCACTACGCCCAAATACAATTTTGGTTTCAACGTAAACGTTAGCTGGAAAGGCTTTGACCTCTCTATGCTGTGGGCTGGTGCTACCGGCATGGAATATTACTGGAACGATGGCTACAATACAGTAGCTACCCGCAACGGCTTCCATGTAACAGAGCGTATTGCCAACGATCATTATTATTATAATGAAGCAAACCCCAGCGATCCTAACAATAACATCAACGGTAAATATCCCCGTTTGAAATACAATTCCGATGCCCAGAACTTAGCATACAATGATTTCTGGTTATACAATGCCAGCTATTTCAAACTGAAAAATCTGCAGATTGGTTACACGATCCCGGCACATATTACATCCAAAGCACTGATCAGCAGGGCACGGGTATATGTATCAGGTGAAAATCTGCTGCTGATTACCAAGTACCCCGGACTTGATCCGGAGATTGGCTCCAGCGTTGGCTACCCGACCATGAGACAATTTGCCGCAGGCGTAACAGTAACTTTCTAAAACACGAACCTGTCGCCTGACGACCGGATCACTATCAAAAAACTCAAAAAGAATAAGCTGATGAAAAAGCTATTAATCTTTATAATTACTGCAGCTATTGTAACAAGCTGCCGCAAAAGCCTACTGGACACTGCTCCTTATAATGCAGCCAGCTCTGAAACGATGTGGACCACCGACGGACTCACCGACCAGGGTGTGACAGGTGTATACCAGGCGATGCGACTTAGTATTGGAACGGGTGGAGCAACGGGCAATGAGCTATACCAGTTTGACCGCTTTGGTATCACAGGACAGGGGCGCGATATGGATGCCATGCTCAATGGTACGATCACTGCCAACAGCTCTATTTTCAGTACCAACTGGCAGCAGTTGTATGAAGGTGTGAAACGTGCCAATGATGCTATTTACAATATTCCTCTTAAATCGCCTTCCAGCGAAACAAAAAAAGCACGGTACATTGCAGAAACAAAATTCCTGCGTGCCTATTTCTACTTCCGGCTCAATCAGTTGTATAAAGGTGTGCCGCTTTATCTCGAACCTATCAGCGTAAATGAAGCAACCAAACCACGTGAAACAGAGGCAAAGATCTGGGAAGTGGTATTACAGGATCTGACTGATGCCATCAATGAGCCGAATCTGCCCAACAAATATGCTGGTGGTGATGCCCTGTACGGTCATATCACAAAAGGTGCTGCCTATGCACTGCGCGGCAAAACCTATATGTACCTGAAGCAATGGCAGAATGCGATCAACGATTTCCAGAAAGTAAAAGATGCCGGTTATAAACTATTTAATGGTTCCTATAAGGATGTATTTACGCTGGCCAATGAGAAATCAGACGAAATGATCTTTTCCCTTCAGCACATAAATCTGGATGGTTATGGATCCACTACTCAATTCTATTGCGGTACACGTTCATCCTTTGGTTCCTGCTGGAATACCTATCTGATCTCTCCCAACCTGGTAGACCTGTATGAAAATGCGGATGGTTCACCATTCAACTGGGATGATGTGATCCCCGGTTACAATGCCATGCCCGCAGCTAAACGTGAAGTTTATTTCTTCCGTGACAATCTCACTACGGCCGAGATCACCGCTGCCACCAATCGTGGCCTGGATATGTCGCTCTACCTGCCTACCGGCAACGAAGCACGTATCAAAGCAGCTTACGAAAACCGCGATCCCCGTCTCAATGCCAACGTAATTGTGCCTTATGCCACTTATCTCGGCCGCCCCATTGATGGTGCCGACCGCACATTTACTTCACGCTGGCCTGCACGCCTGGAATCATCTCCAACCTTCGACCTGTTTACAGATACCCGCAGCAACTTCTACTACCTGCATCGCAAATATGTATACGAAGGATCTACCCAGCTCACTACACGTGTGACTGGCCCGATCGACTTCCCGGTAGTACGTTACGCAGATGTAGCCCTCATGTGGGCAGAAGCTATCAATGAAGTAGGCTTCAGCCAGGATGCAGTAGACCTGGTAAATTCTGTACGCCAGAGAGCCGGTGTGGCACTGCTGAATTCTTCGGCCGCCACCACTGTCACCAACCAGGACCAGCTGCGTGAACGCATCCGCGACGAACGCCGCCGCGAATTCCCCAACGAAGGCATCAACTACTTTGATGAGCTGCGCTGGGGCACCTGGAAAGACAAGGTGTTTTTCGCCGGCAATGGTATCAAACAGGTATGGGGCACCAACGTGTCTTCCTATAGCTGGAAAGGCGACTATATTACCACCTGGGCTATCCCAGCTGCCGAAATACAAATCAACCCGGCACTTACACAGAATACGGGTTGGGTCAACTAACGTTTGAGGTGTCAGCAATCGTTCATTAGCAGTTAGGCATGCCCCTTGTTTCGTTCTGAAACGGGGGCATGATTTTTTTAACCAACACCTGATAACTTTATAGAAGATATAATACCATGCTCAAGATCTGCTGCCTGCCTCTTTTCTTTATGCTCCTGCTGATGGCCTGCAACCGTCATCAGCAACCAGTGCCCTCTCCTGCTGCACCGGTGCGGAAACTGGTATGGTCCGACGAGTTTGATTATACCGGTCTGCCAGATCCGGCCAAATGGGGCTATGAAGAAGGTTTTGTACGCAACAATGAACCGCAGTATTACACACAGGCACGCCTGGCCAACAGCCGGGTTGAAAATGGCATGCTCATACTGGAAGCCCATAAGGAAAACTGGCGCAATGCCCATTATGTACCCGGCTCCACAAAGCCCCGCGAGAAAGATAGCACAGCACAGTATACTTCTGCCAGCATCAACACACTGGCACATCAGACCTGGCTCTACGGACGGATCGAAGTAAGGGCCCGGCTCCCGAAAGGCAAAGGCACCTGGCCCGCCATCTGGATGATGGGAGAAAACAGGTCCGCACTGGGCTGGCCCCGCTGCGGGGAAATCGATATCATGGAATTTCTGGGCAAAGATCCTTTCACCGTCTATGCCACAGTACATTATCCCGACACTACGGCACGCGGCTACAGCTCTACCGGTACCAAACTGAAGATACCCGACCCCAGCGAAGATTTTCATATCTATGCCATAGAATGGACTGCCGACAAGATCGATGTCTTTTTCGACAACCAGCTTTACTTCAGTTTTCCCAGCAACAAGGCCAATCATACCGGGCAGGACCCGTTCCGGAAAAAGAATTACCTGCTGCTCAATCTGGCGCTGGGCCATGAAGGCGGCTGGCCAGGACCTACCGATGATGCCGTTTTACCTGCCCGTTACTATATCGACTATGTAAGAGTATATCAATAACTAATTCTATTGCCAAAATCTGTTAAACCACTTTTGATCATGCTAAAGAAAATCATTTTACCGCTTCTTCTTTTATTGCTGCTTCCTGCGCTGCTTATTGCCCAGAGCAAAAGAAACCTGCTGGCCGGCACCATCAGTTCTTCGCAGCTGGCAGAGTGGCTCCGGCAGGATAAAAGCTGGATCGGTTTTCCGGCTTATGAAGACCGTGCCGGCTGGGAAAAAATTCCTGCCGTCTATCGTTCTGCCTGGATCAAAGAAGGGGAAAAAGTACTGAACTATAAATGGCAGATCGTGCCAGCCAGCTCTTATCTCGAATTTGTACGTACCGGCAACCGCGATACGATGCAAAATGTAAACAGTCAGAATACCGGCGCTCTCCGCAAACTGATACTGGCCGAGCTGGCCGAAGGCAAAGGCCGCTTCTTACCCCAGATCATCGATGGCAGCTGGAGTATCTGCGAGATGACCACCTGGGCCCTCTCTGCTCACCTGTCTATCCAGAAAGCCGGTTACGGCCTGCCCGATGTAAAGGAGCCGATCATCGATCTGGGTGTGGGCATCACCGGTGCACTCATGGCCTGGACACATCACTTCTTCAAAAATTCCTTTGATAAGGTCAGCCCGCTGATCGCTTCCCGTATTGCTACGGAAATTGACCGCCAGGTGCTGCAGCCCTATTACTCGCGTACCGACTTTTGGTGGATGGGCCTGCAGAGAGAAGATGCCATGGTCAACAACTGGAATGTATGGTGCAATTTCAATGCACTCACCTGCATTCTTCTTATTGAAAAAGATAAGAACAAACGGATCGAGAGTATTTACAAGAGTATGCAGTCGGTTGATAAATTCATTAACTATTACAAAGATGATGGCGGATGCGAGGAAGGCCCCGCCTACTGGTCGCATGCCGGTGGTATGCTCTTCAACTACCTCGATCTGCTCAGCAAAGCGACCGGCGGTGCCATTAATAAATTCAATGATCCGCTGATCCGCAACATTGCTGCCTATATCTACAAAGCCTACATCAATGACCGTTACTATATCAACTATGCCGATGCCAGTGCAAAACTGAACCCCGATGCGGGACTTATTTTTCGTTACGGACAGGCTATCAGCGACAGCATCATGACCGGCTTTGGCAGTTACCTGGCCGCACAGCAAAACTGGAAAGAACAATTGCCCACCGAAACCATTGAAGCCACTCTCGAAAATGCACTGGCTGCTCCGTCCATTCTGCAGACGCCCGCCCGCAAACCATTGCTGGCCGACTGGTGGATGCCCGGCACACAGATCATGGCGGCACGCGACCAGGCAGGCAGTACCGATGGATTCTATTTCTCCGCGCTGGGTGGTCACAATGCCGAAAGCCACAATCACAATGATGTGGGCAGCTGCATTCTTTTTTACAATGGTCAGCCTGTATTGATCGACATTGGCAGTGAAACCTATACCCGTCAGACCTTCGGACCGGAACGCTACAGCATCTGGACCATGCAGTCGGCCTGGCATAACCTGCCGCTCATTAATGGCGTGATACAAAAGGAAGGTGCCGCTTACAAAGCCGTCAACCCGGTATTTACGGCTGCCAAAAAAACCGCTGGTTTCTCGCTCGATATAGCAGCTGCTTACCCGACTGCTGCTGCGGTAAAAAAATGGGAACGCAGCTATCTCCTGACGCGCGGGCAGCAATTGAGCATCACCGACAATTATGAATTGCTGGAAAATAAGGGTAATACAGCCTTACATTTTATGACCAGCCTGCCGGCAGAACTGGTAAAACCGGGACAAATCCGTTTTCCCCTGGCCGCCGGAGCACTCACACTTGACTATAACCCTCAGCAACTGGAAGCCGTACTGGAGCCGGTCGCTGTAAAGGACAAACGCCTGCTGCAATCCTGGCCCGCCACCGTTTACCGGATTGTGTTGAAGGTAAAAGGCGTGGAGAAAAAGGGGAAAATAGAGTTGAAGATTAAAAAAGCATAACACCGGTGGCAGTATAAAGGGTTTAAGGAGTTTAAAGGGTATAAAGAGTATGCCACCCTTTAAACTCTTTATACTTTTTATACCCTTTATACCTCAATTCGCCCTTCCGCCATTCCTTCTTATCTTTGCCTATTCAAAAAAACTGGCATGTTAAAAATCGGCGTAATAGGTGTAGGGCATCTGGGCAAGTTTCATCTCAACAACTGGAAGGAAATTCCGGATGTGGAGATAGTGGGTTTTTACGATCCGCATGATGATACTGCCAGCGAGGTGGCCGAAAAATATCAGCTGCCCCGTTTCCTGGATGCCGATACCCTGATCGACGCTGTAGATGCCGTAGATATTGTAGCTCCCACTACTTTCCATTTTTACTGGTGCGAAAAAGCTATTAAAAAAGGGAAACATGTATTTGTAGAAAAGCCACTGGCCAATACGATGGAAGAAGCACGCCAGCTGGTCAAACTGGCCGGCGAATCCGGTATCCGATTTCAGGTAGGCCATGTAGAACGTTTCAACCCCGCTTTCCTGGCAGTAAAGGATGCACACCTGCAACCGCTTTTTATTGAAGTACACCGCCTGGCCCAGTTCAATCCGCGTGGCACAGAAGTAAGTGTGATCCTGGACCTGATGATCCATGATATTGATATTATCCTGAGCATTGTAAAAAGTGATGTAAAAAGTATTTCGGCCAGCGGCGTGGGTGTTATGACCGAAACACCGGATATAGCCAACGTGCGCATCGAATTTAACAATGGCTGTGTGGCGAATCTGACCAGCAGCCGTATCTCCATGAAGAAAATGCGGAAAATAAGGCTCTTCCAGAAAGATGCCTATATCGGTATCGATTTCCTCAATAAAAAAACCGAGATCATCAAGTTGAAAGAACCGGGTGATTCGAATGTTTTTGCTTTCGATATTGAAACCAACAGTGGCACCAAGACCGTAGCCGTTTCCAACCCGGTGATACCTGAGGTGAATGCCATCAAAGAAGAGCTGACCGCTTTCAAAAATGCCATCCTCACCAATACCAAAACGGTTGTTTCAGAAATCGATGGTCTTATGGCTATGGATGTCGCACACCAGATACTTTCCAAAATCGGCAATAATGTGATCTCCCGCTGATGAATGGTGGTAAGAAAATATCATTATCCTGGTATATACTCACCGACTATTTGACTGGCGCCCTCTCCTGGCTGATCGTAACCCTTGTGCGCACAGAGTGGTTGTATGGCCCGGAAGCGCATACCCTGCCGGAAAAATCGTGGTGGGATGTCATTCTCGTTGTACCAACCGGTTGGTTGCTGCTGTATACACTGGCGGGCACCTACAACTCGCTTTATAAAAAATCGAGGATGGTCGAATTGTTCCGGACCATCATCTGTACCGCATTGGGCTGCTTTATTCTTTTTTTCGTTTACATATTCGACGACCCTTCTCCGGGTACACATTATTTTTATTCTGTACTGGCATTGCTGGGAAGTATTCATTTCACCCTCACCTTTGGCAGCCGCTGGCTCTTTCTGAATAAGGTGAAATGGCAACTTCTTTCCGGTAGGGTCCGATTTCCTGCACTGATGCTGGGCAGCCAGGAAAATGCGGTAAAACTGTATAAGGCTACTTCACGTCAACTGGGCGATGGCGGCTACTGGTTTGCCGGGTTTGTGAGCACCGGCGCCAGCCAGTCTACTCCGCTGCAGGGATTGTTGCCCCAACTGGGCGAGTTGCCAAATCTTGAATCCGTTATTGACGAACACGGTATCAAACTGGTAGTACTGGGGCTCGAAAAGACACAATACCCGCAGCTCGAAAACCTGATCAACCGCTTAAGCGAAAAAGATGTTGAGATAAAGATCCTGCCCGATACACTCGACATCCTGTCGGGCTCTGTCAAAACCATCAACGTACTGGGTGCACCGCTCATCGATCTCCGCACCAACCTGATCCCCGAATGGCAGGAGCATATCAAGCGGCTGATCGATGTACTGGCAGCCTCCCTTTCGCTGATCATCCTGTCTCCACTCATGCTGTATGTCATGCTGCGTGTATGGCTGACCGACCGCGGCCCCATTTTTTACTCACAGAAACGGGTAGGCTATAAAGGCAAACCCTTCCGGCTTTATAAATTCAGGTCGATGATTCCCCATGCAGAAGCCGGCGGTCCGGCCCTCTCATCAGACCACGACCCGCGCATAACCTCCTGGGGAAAGGTGATGCGCAAATGGCGGCTTGATGAATTGCCACAGCTATGGAATATCCTGATCGGCGAAATGAGCCTGGTAGGCCCACGCCCCGAGCGGCAGTATTATATCGACCAGATCGTGGCCCGTTTTCCTTATTACAAATACCTCCTCAAGGTAAAACCCGGCCTCACCAGCTGGGGCATGGTGCAGTTTGGCTATGCAGAAAATGTGGATGACATGATCGAGCGCAGCAAATTTGATCTTATCTACATCGAAAACATATCCCTGGCACTCGACTTCAAGATCATGGCCCATACCCTCCGCATCATCTGGAAAGGCAAAGGCAAGTAAGCCTTAATATTTGCTTGTAATTGCGGGCCATAGGTTCTATTTTTGAAATATGTTCCTATCGAAAAAAATGCTGTTGACCGGTTTTGCAGCCCTGGTCTGTGCCTGTACCCTCCACGCACAGACTCCCTACTGGCAACAGCGCGTTGACTACAGCATTGACGCATCGCTCAACGATCAGCAACATACGCTGGATGCATTTGCCCGTATCATTTACCACAATCAATCGCCCGATACCCTCCATTATATCTGGTTTCACCTTTGGCCCAATGCCTATAAAAATGATAAAACAGCCCTGAGCGATCAGCTGCTCGAAAACGGGGATACCCGGTTTTATTTTGCCGGCCAGGACGAAAGAGGTTATATCAACCGGCTCGATTTTAAAGTAAATGATCAGCATGCAGAAACAGAAGATCATCCCAATCATATCGACATTGTAAAGCTGATGTTGCCCACGCCATTGGTCCCGGGAGGAAAAGTAACGATCACCACACCGTTTCATGTGAAATTACCGGCCGTGTTTTCCCGCAGCGGACATGACGGACAGCGTTACCAGGTCACCCAGTGGTACCCCAAGCCCGCCGTATACGATCGCGATGGATGGCATCCGTTTCCCTACCTGGACCAGGGTGAGTTCTATAGCGACTTCGGCACCTATGATGTGCATATTACCGTTCCTTCCAATTATGTGGTAGCTGCTACCGGCCAGTTGATGGATGAAAGTGAAAAGAACTGGTTACGCAGCCGGGCAAACTTTGAATGGATACCCGAACGCCGGAAAGAAAAAACGAAGTCGGGCGCCATCAAAACGGTTACCGAAAAATTTCCTCCTTCTGCCAGCACACAAAAAACACTTCATTTCCGCGAAGAGAATGTACTGGATTTTGCCTGGTTTGCCGATAAGCGTTTCCGGGTATTGCAGGATACCTGCCGGCTCGACAACGGTGCTGTAGTCTCCCTGGCCAGTTATTTTATACCTGCAGAAGCTCCCGGCTGGGAAAAAAGCCTGGCGATGATGCAACAGGCACTTCTTGCCCGCAGCCGCTGGCTGGGCAATTATCCATACCGTACACTCAGCATTGTGCAGGGCCCTCCCGGCAGCGGTGGTGGTATGGAATATCCTACCATCACACTCATCGGCCCCGACGACAGCGAAGGGCTGCTTCATTATACCATCTCGCACGAGATCGGTCACAACTGGTTTCAGGCTATTGCAGGCAGCAATGAACGGAAATACCCCTGGATGGACGAAGGCCTTAATAGCTTTTACGACAACCGCTACAGCGAGCAGATCGGAAATGGTAAAGGAGAAATGAAACTGGGGAAACAACAGATACCGCTTCACCACATCAGCCGTGCACTGGTAGAAACAGCTGCCTCCCTGCGCCGCGATCAGCCCATCGCCACTCCTGCCGACAGCTTTAGCCTGAGCAACTATAATCTCATTGCCTACGCCAAAACAGCCCAATGGCTCGGGTATCTGCAAAAAACAATGGGTACTGCTGCTTTTGATGCCGGGATGAAAAATTATGTGGCGCAATGGCAGTTTAAACATCCCCGGCCGGCCGATTTCAAAGATGCGATGGAGAAAGCAGCAGGCCATTCGCTCGACAGTGCTTTCCAGTTGTTACATACCACCGGTGTCCTGCCGCATGAACCCCGAAAAGGTACACAGGTGGGTTTCCCGCTGAGTCCCGCATTCTGGAGCCGTTATCTCAAAAACCCACCGGCGCATACACTACTGCTGAGCCCGGCTATCGGAATGAATAAATATGACAAGTTCATGCTGGGTGTGGTAGCTACCAATATGGGATTACCTATGCCGCGATTCAGCTTTTTACTGGCTCCGCTGTTTGCCACCGGCACCAGACGGCTGGCGGGCAATGGTTTTGTCAACTACAGTTTTTATCCCCGCCAGGGAATATTTCATCATATCGATGCCGGCCTGAGTGCTGCTACTTTCAGCATCAACGATTTTACGACACCTGAAAACAAAAAACTGCATTTTGGCTTTCATAAAATAGTGCCCACACTTCGTTTTACACTCGATGAAAAGAATGCACGCAGCACCCGTCAGCGGTATATACAGTTGAAAAGTTATTTCATTACCGAGCAAAGCCTGCGTTACTCGCGGGATTCCGTCTTTACCGGTACCGATACCCTGCTGGTCGATAATTACGGAAAACGTTCTGCAGACCGTACACTCGTCCAACTCAGGGCCGTATGGCAGGATTACCGCGCACTCTATCCCTACCGGGCAGAATTCAAACTTGAACAGGGTACTGATTTTATTCGTGCCGCATTTACCGGTAATTATTTTTTCAATTATGCCAAAGGTGGTGGCCTGAATGCCCGCTTTTTTGCCGGCAAATTCTTTTATACTTCCGCCAAAACCTTTTCCAAACAATTTGCCACCGATCGTTATCATCTCAATATGACGGGGGCCAATGGAAATGAAGATTACACCTATAGCGATTATTTTGCCGGACGTAATGAATTTGAGGGATGGACCAGTCAGCAGATCATGGAGCGTGACGGAGCTTTTAAAACAAGGACCGATATGCTGGCAGAAAAAGTAGGCCGTACAGACGACTGGCTGGTAGCACTCAACTTCAGCAGCAGTATTCCTGACCAGATCAATCCGCTGAGCCTTCTTCCTGTGCATATTCCACTCAGGATATTTGCCGATGTGGGTACGTATGCCGAAGCATGGAAGCGAAATGCCAATACCGACCGTTTTCTGTTCGATGCCGGACTGCAGATCCCATTGTTTCGCGAGGTCGTGAATATTTACCTGCCACTGGTATACAGCCGGCCGTTCAAGGATTATATTCAATCTACCATTCCTAAAAATGAGCGGCTGCTCAGGCGTATCTCTTTCTCCATTGATTTTTCCGGTATCAGTCTGCGAAAGCTTAACCGCAATCTCGCATTCTGATGTGCCGGCAGAATGCCATATCGTTTGTACAGCACTCGGCTATCGACCGGCAGGCCTGGGATGCCTGTGTCGGCCTTCATGCGCCGGGTCATATCTATGCCTGCTCGTGGTACCTCGATGTGATGGCACCCGGATGGACGGCACTGGTGCTGGGAAATTATGAAGCTGTGATGCCCCTGCCCTGCCGTAAAAAATACGGCATACATTATCTCTATCAGCCATTTCTTACAGCACAGCTGGGACTTATTGCTGCCGATCATTCACCTGCATTACTCCGTTCTTTCCTCGACGCTATTCCCCGGCAATACCGGTATTGGGATATTTGCCTCAATCACCAGGATCCGCAACGGGTAGACGGGTATGCACTTCATACACGCATCAACCTGGTTTTGCCGCTGCAGCAGCCGCATGATTCTATTCGCCAGTTGTACAATGAAAATACGGTGCGCAATATCCGCAAAGCAGAGGCAGCGGGATTAGTACTGAAAAAAAATGTATCGCCAACGGAAGTAATGGCATTAAGCCATCAGCCATTATCACCCGATGAATCAGACAGGCTACTGCAGTTGTACAATGTACTCGCTCAACGCGATCAGGCATTCACGTATGGTATAACCAGTGAGCAGGGGCTGCTGCTGGCTTCTGCCATCTTCTTTGTACATCAGGGACGTGCTTTTTATATTTTACCCGGCAATACCGTTGCCAGCCGGCATACAGGAGCATCGCATATGCTCATCGATCAGTTTATAAAGCAGCATGCCCTGCAATTGCACACGCTTGACTTTGAAGGATCCGACATAGCCACAGTAGCCCGGTTCTATGCGGGGTTTGGTGCGCAGCAGGAGAACTATCCTGCATTACAGCTAAACCGGTTGCCCTGGTTATTACGCTGGCTCAAAAAATGATCAGGCTGTCTGTGCTTCCAGCAGCTTTTCTGCCAGCAGCATATCTTCCGGCCGCGTAATCTTGATATTCGAATCTTCGCCCGGCACCAGTGTGAGTTTAAGGCCAAAAGCTTCTACCACGGTAGCTTCGTCGGTAAACTTGTCTTTATAATCGATCTGAAACGCAGGAAGCAGGATCTTGCTGTGAAATGTCTGCGGGGTTTGCACGAGCACCACGGTATTGCGGTCGACAGCTTCATTGCCTTCGGCATGTACCAGGCGTACACTGTCTTTGCAGGATACTACCGGTACGGCACTGCCTGTCTGCAAAGCTGTTTCATAACAACGATGTATGAGATCGGTGGTGAGCAGGCAACGTACGCCATCATGTACAAATACGATCGACTCTTCCTCTATCAGCTGTAATCCATTTTTTACCGACTGAAACCGGCTGTCGCCTCCGGCAGTGACACGTACCCGGTCTGCATCAAACCAGGCATCGATAATTTCGCGTCCCATTTCCATATATTCCACCGGCAATACAAGGATCACCTGCATATCGGGGTAAGCCTGCAAAAATGTATGTAGCGTAAAATACAGAACCGGTTTATCTTTCAGCAATAAGAACTGTTTGGGCAGGGAACTCCCCATTCTCGTACCCGAGCCTCCGGCGACAATAACTGCAACTTTCTTCATGACACAAAATTAAGGTGTTTCGCGCCAGCAGGGATTGAACTATCTTTAAGAAATGGTTCGCTACTGGCATGATTCAATACCATACCATATTACCTCCTCCTGATCTGCGTTCCCTGATCCGCTTTTACTGGATACTGGAAAGCGATGAAGCTTATACGCATCGCTCACTGGCCTGTGGCAGTGTGGAAATGGTCTTTCATTACGCAGGTGTATTTGATGAACTGGATAAACAGGATATTGCTACTGCCACACCCATTACCGGGTTTCAGGGGCCAGCTCACCGGTTCAGGCGTTATACGACCAGCACCGGCTTTGGGATTTTTGGCGTATACATGTACCCGTTTTCCATACCGGTTTTCTTTGACATGCCCGCCACTGCACTCAGCAACGAGATACCCGACCTGCCTGCATTGCTTGGTGCTTCGGGAAGGCAACTCGAAGAAGCCGTAATGCTGGCAAAGGATAATCAGCAACGCGTATCCATACTCAATTCTTTTTTCCGCCGGCGTATGCGGGAGTTGCCTGCGGCAGATCGGCCGATCGCTTCCTGTATCGTTGCGCTGCAGCAGCAACCTCAATTGTTGCCGGTAAATGAATGGGCCAGTCATTCTTTTCTTTCGTTAAGACAATTTGAACGCCGGTTCAAGTCGCTGGCCGGCTTTTCGCCCAGGCTCTTCAGCCGTATCAGCCGGTTTCAGCAGGCCACCCAGCAATACAATACAGACTTCCTCTCGTTGACGGCCCTGGCTCAACAGTGCGGCTATTACGATCAATCTCATTTCATTCACGATTTCAAAGAGTTTTCCGGCTTTCATCCCCGGCATTTTTTCAAAGGCAATCCCGAAGGCATGGCCTGGCGCGATTAGAATGTCGTTTTTTTCCAATTTCATCTTTTGCGGTGGCGCTATTTTTGATCCTCATTCATCATTAATAAAAAAGCTATGAACATTCCTGAACAGTACCTGCCGGTAATGCCTTACCTGATCCTTCCGGATGCTGCAGCTTTTCATGTATTTATGAAAGAAGTATTTGCCGCAGAAGATCAACTGATCCTGCCCGATGACCAAAAGCGGATCATGCATGGCGAATTGAGGATTGGCAAAGCCGTGATCATGTTTGCCGAAGCAACCGAGCAATGGAAGGCCCGGTCTGCCGGTATGTTTATCTACGTGGAAAATGTAGATACGATCTATACGAATGCGATGAAAGCCGGGGCTAAGGACCTGATGCCGCCCGAGCAAAGAGATTATGGCTATACCGCAGGCGTAGAGGACCGCTGGGGCAATCAGTGGTGGCTGGTACAGCCGTAATATGGGATGGAATCCGTGCCGGCGGGTATTTTGCGGGCAACTGAAAAAAGCTATTTTGTTGTCCAATGATAGCCCTCTTCAAACGCAATTACAGTCCCGCCGACCTGTTTACTATCGCAGCCAATCTATTGCCTATTGCCGGCGTATGGTTTTGGGGGTGGAATGCCGTGGAAGTATTCACGGTGTATGCCATGGAAACCCTGATCGTAGGCATCATCACGGTATTTCAAATGGGTGTGGTGACTGTGCTCGCCCGCCCGCGCGATACCTGGTACAACAAGGGCAGCAGTACACAGAAAAGCGGTTTTTTCTTTATCTTTTTCTTTATCATGCATTATGGAATTTTTGCAGCGGTGCAGTCTTCCATCTTTGCTGAATCGGCCAATATCATTCCTCCCGGCAAAGGCTCCCTGCATTTCTTCTTTCACTGGTATTCTTATATCAATGGAGATATCGCTCTCATGCTGGGCGCATTTGTTATCAGCTATATCGCCCAGCAGGTCATTCCCTTTTTATCATCAGGAGCCTATAAAACCACGCCGCTGATGGTGATCATGTTCATGCCTTATGGACGTATTATCATTCAGCAGTTCACGGTAATTATCGGCAGCATGTTTCTTGCTTTTGGGTGGGGCAAGGGTTTCATCCTTGTCTTTGCCGTGGCCAAACTCTTGTTTGACCTGTATGTAAATATGAATAAGATGGTCGATAAGACCATTAAGGATATGGATGAAAATTATACGCAGCCCTGATAAGAGCTGCGTATAACTATTTTTCCCTGATACTTATTTACTTCTTACGGCAATGGCTATATAATAAAGTGGAATACCAGCCAGCACAATGCCCAATCCCCACAGTGAATACAGGGGCTCAAAGATGGCCAGGAAGATACAGAAGGTCAGCCCCAGTAATACATAAATGATCGGCAATACAGGATACCCGAATGCTTTATAAGGACGTTCCAGGTCAGGACGTTTACGACGCAGAATAAAAATGCCTACGATGGTAAGGGCATAGAAGATCACTACCACAAAAGAGATCATGGTAAGCAGATCGTTGTAGCTGCCGCTGAGGCAAAGCAGGGAAGCCACCACAGCCTGTGCCCAAAGCGCCCATCCCGGTACAGCATTCTTATTGAGATGGCCGGCTTTGCGGAAAAACAATCCATCCTGTGCCATCGTATAGTATACCCGGGCACCGGCCAGGATCAGGCCATTGTTGCAACCAAATGTAGAGATCATGATCATAACGGCGATAACGATAGAACCACTGGGGCCAAAGATGGCATCGGAAGCAGCCACGGCTACCCGGTTGCCGGTAGGATAGGCAATCTCCTGCAGCGGCAGCACATGCAGATACATAAAGTTGGCCGCAACATAGATAAAGGACACGATCAGTGTTCCCAGGAAGAGGCTCAGGCCGATATTACGTTTCGGGTTTTTGATCTCACCGGCAATAAAGGTCACATTGTTCCAGGCATCACTGCTGAAAATAGACCCTACCATGGAAGCGGCTATGGCGCCCATTAATACAGCGCCGCTAATGGGTTGCCAGCTATCACGCATCACTTCTCCGGTGGCATCTTTTGGAACCTGGGTAGCAGTCCAGCCATTTTCCCAGTTGGAAGACCAGAAGCTTTCTTTGGCCAGTACAAAACCCAGTACGATCAATCCGAATAAGGAGAGCAGCTTTACAGAGGTAAAAGTGGTTTGAATGATCTTGCCTTCCTTGACTCCCCTGGTATTGGTATAGGTCAGTAATACGATGATGGCAATCGCCAGTACCTGTGCCGCAGATATCTTCAGGCTGCCCAGCGTTAGCAATATATTATCCTCTCCCACCTGCGGTATGAGGTATGCGGTAAAGCGGCTGAATGCCACACCTACCGCAGCGATGGTGGCGGTCTGGATCACCGCAAAAAAACTCCATCCGTACAGGAAACCCATCAGCGGGTTGTAGGCTTCCTTGAGGTATACATACTGGCCGCCGGCCTTGGGAAACATACCACTCAGTTCGCCGTAGCTGACAGCGGCTGTAATGGTCATAAAGGCGGTGATCAGCCATACGGCAATGAGCCAGCCGGCGCTGCCCACGTTGCGGGTGATATCGGAGCTCACGATAAAAATACCGGAGCCAATCATAGAGCCAGCCACGATCATGGTGGCATCTACTAATCCAAGCGATCGTTTAAAAGAGGTTTCCTCTGCCATGTAAGGGGGTTTGGCGATCAAGATAAGTAATTCGGGGGAAATCAGAAAAAGGCAATGGGGAGGGGGAAAATGTGTTGATGTGCTAATGTGCTAGTGTGCTAATGCGAGAAACTGACTTATCAGCAGATATGGCAAATAAATGGGTGGAATGAAAAACTGCCGGCTACGCCGGCAGTTCAACCTAAGTTTCATTAGCACATTGGCACATTAACCCATTAGCACATTATTTCTTCGCCTTCTTATATTCCTGATTAAGGCCCGTGACTATTTCGCCAGTGATATTATAGGCAGTGTCTTTGTAGTAAAAGAGTCCCTGCTCGTAAGACATGATATAGGTATACTTTGTGTGCTCATTGAAGGTGGCCAGAAACTTTTCGATCTCTTTGCGTACGGTCAGGTTGCGGCGGAATACAAAGTCCTGGTATTCGTTTTCCAGGGTCTGGCGGCGGCTTTTCAGATTCTCGCCGAGGCGCATCAGGTCTTCCTGCGCTTTACGCACATCATCTTCGGTCATGGTGTGCTGCTTCTGCTCATAAAAGCGCTGGCGGTTATCCATCTCCTGACCCAGTTTGGTGATCTCAGCCCCCAGTTCTTCATTCTTTTTATTGATCTCGGCTTTTACATCCTTGACCATTTCGTAACTGTTCTCGATCGAGTCCATTTCAAAATAGGCAATACGGAACGGGCCTGAGGGGCCTACCGTTTTGGCGATCTCAGCCTGAATCCGGCTTTTACTTTTCTGTTTACCGGTGTAATAGGCATAAAACAGATAACCGGCGGCAAGAGTCAATACAATGTTCCAGGTCAGCAACACATTTTTCATCGTGTCATGTTTGAGGCGACAGATGAAATGAAGGCATCATTTCGCTTGATATCAGTAAAGGAAGGAAATGTAACGTTCACTTCATGCAGTCGTTTTGTGCAAATTAAGGTTCATCGTCCGGCCAAAGATAAGTATCCCAGTCACTTTAAGATTCTCTTAACAAAGGCCTGTGTTTAATAAAAAGGAGCGAGAGTTGATCTCGCTCCTTTAATGGTATGGGGCGCCGTACTCGTCGGCTCCTTATTATTCTTCTTCGTCGAAGGCCATGGCTTCGCGGGTAGTCTGCAACAGTTCGTACTCTTCTTTGCTGCCCACGATCATGTTTTCGAAATCGCGCAAACCTGTACCGGCAGGGATCGGGTGACCGGTGATCACGTTTTCTTTCAGACCCAGCATATCATCCGTTTTACCGTGGATGGCTGCTGAAGAAAGCACCTTGGTCGTTTCCTGGAATGAAGCGGCAGATATCCAGCTTTGTACTCCCAGAGAAGCCTTGGTGATACCCAGCAATGTGGGCGCCGAGGTAGCGGGTTTCGCATCGCGGTATTCGATCAGCTGTTTATCGTTGCGGCGCAGGATCGAATTCTCTTCGCGTACTTCGCGGAGGCTTACGATCTGACCGGGACGCATTTTACTGCTGTCGCCAGCTTCTGTCACCACTTTCTTATCAAAGATGAAATCATTCTCTTCGAGGAATTCGAATTTATCTACTGAATCATCTTCGAGGAAGCGTGTATCGCCCGGATCCACGATGTTTACCTTACGCATCATCTGGCGTACGATCACCTCGATGTGCTTGTCGTTGATTTTTACACCCTGCAGGCGGTATACTTCCTGAATTTCATTTACCACATACTGTTGTACAGCAAACGGTCCCTGAATAGAAAGGATATCCTGTGGCGAGGTCTGACCATCAGAAAGCGGTGAGCCTGCTTTTACGAAGTCACCATCCTGTGCCAGTATCTGACGGGTCAGCGGCACGAGGTATTTCTTGGTCACACCATCTTTGGCTTCGATCACGATCTCGCGGTTACCGCGCTTGATAGAGCCCATGGTTACTACACCATCGATCTCTGATACTACAGCGGGGTTGCTCGGGTTACGGGCTTCAAACAGCTCGGTTACACGAGGCAGACCACCGGTGATATCGCGCAGTTTTCCGAGGATACGCGGGATCTTCACCAGTACCTGGCCGGCTTTCACGTCATCGTCTTCATCGAGCATGATGTGGCTGCCGGTAGGCAGGTTGTATGATTTGCTTTCCTTGCCATCTACTACGATAGAAGGGATCTTTGTTTTGTCGCGGGTCTCAATCACCACTTTCTCACGGTGACCGGTCTGCTCATCAGACTCTTCGCGGTAGGTAACACCTTCAATAACGTTTTCGAAACGGAGTACACCGTTGATCTCAGCCACGATTACGTTGTTGAACGGATCCCATGTACAGATCACATCTCCCTTGCTGATCTTCTGACCGTCTTTCACCATCAGTGTAGAGCCATAAGGGATATTGTTGGTGATCATCAGACGATCATTCTTGGTATCCACGATACGCACCTCACCGGTACGACCGATTACTACCTGTACTTTATCGCCTTCTGCATTTTCTGTAGTTACAGTACGCAGACCATCAAACTGGATAGTACCATCAAATTTGGCAACCAGTGTTGAATCTACTGCTGCAGAACCGGCAACACCACCCACGTGGAAGGTACGCAGTGTAAGCTGGGTACCAGGCTCACCGATCGACTGGGCAGCGATGATACCTACTGCATCACCTTTCTGTGCCAGGATACCTGAAGCCAGGTTTTTGCCATAACACTTCACGCAGCAGCCGCGTTTGCTTTCGCAGGTCAGTACCGAGCGGATCTCAACCGTTTCGATACCGGCAGCTTCGATCTTACGGGCTGTATCCGGAGTGATCTCATCACCGGCAGCGATGAGCAATTCTTCATTGGCAGGGTTGTAGATATCGTGGAGTGATGTACGACCCTCGATACGGTCTGCCAGTGGTTCAATGATATCTTCGTTGTCTTTGAGCGCTGAAGTGGCAATACCACGCAGTGTACCGCAATCCTCTTCGGTGATCACCACGTCCTGGGCTACGTCTACCAGACGGCGGGTGAGGTAACCGGCATCGGCTGTTTTAAGGGCCGTATCCGCCAGACCCTTACGGGCACCGTGGGTAGAGATAAAGTAATCCAATACGTTCAGACCGCCTTTAAAGTTGGAAAGGATCGGGTTTTCGATGATCTCAGATCCGGTAGAGCCAGACTTACGCGGTTTGGCCATCAGACCCCGGATACCAGCCAGCTGTTTGATCTGCTGTTTGGAACCACGGGCGCCGGAATCAAGCATCATATATACGGAGTTGAAGCCCTGCTTATCGCTGCTCAACTCGCGGATCAGTGTTTCTGTAATACGGGTATCCACACGGCTCCAGATGTCTACGATCTGGTTGTAACGCTCGTTGTTGGTGATCAGACCCATATTGTAGTTGTCCCATACCTCGTCTACTTCGCCTTTTGCATTTTCGAGCAGTTCTTCCTTGATATCGGGGATGATGAGGTCATTGATACTGAATGACAGACCACCCTGGAAGGCTGTACGGAAACCAAGTTGCTTGATATCGTCGAGGAACTTCGCTGTTTTGGGAACGTTGGTGATCTCGATGATGTCACCAATGATCTCACGAAGATTTTTCTTCGTCAGCAGTGCATTCACAAAACCTACTTCGGCAGGTACAAACTGGTTAAAGATCACACGTCCTACGGTAGTCTCAATCAGTTTGTGTTCGAGCAGACCATCGCTGTTGCGGATGTTTGCTTTCACTTTGATCCAGGCATGCAGATCTACTTTCTTCTCGTTATAGGCAATGATCACTTCTTCTGTTGAGTAGAATGCCATGCCTTCACCACGCACTTTCTCTGTATCGGTAGTCTTTTTGCCTTTTGAAATATAGTACAGACCGAGTACCATGTCCTGCGAAGGCAGGGTGATGGGTTGTCCGTTTTGTGGGTTCAGGATGTTGTGTGAAGCCAGCATCAGCAGCTGCGCTTCCAGGATAGCCGCATTGCTCAGGGGCACGTGTACCGCCATCTGGTCACCATCAAAGTCGGCGTTGAAGGCCGTGGTTACCAGCGGGTGCAGTTGAATGGCTTTACCCTCGATCAGTTTGGGCTGGAAGGCCTGGATAGAAAGACGGTGCAGCGTTGGGGCGCGGTTAAGCATAACCGGGTGTCCTTTCAGGATATTTTCGAGGATATCCCAAACCACCGCTTCCTTCTTATCAACCAGTTTGCGGGCCGATTTAACGGTTTTAACGATACCACGCTCAATGAGCTTGCGGATAATAAATGGTTTGAAGAGCTCGGCAGCCATATCTTTTGGCAGACCGCACTCATGCAGTTTCATTTCAGGACCTACCACGATAACGGAACGACCAGAATAGTCAACACGTTTACCGAGGAGGTTCTGACGGAAACGACCCTGTTTACCTTTCAGGACATCAGACAGTGATTTCAGCGCACGACCACCTTCTGCTTTTACCGCATTTGATTTACGGCTGTTGTCAAACAGTGAGTCGATAGCTTCCTGCAGCATCCGTTTTTCGTTGCGGAGGATCACCTCTGGAGCCTTGATCTCCAAAAGACGTTTCAGACGGTTGTTGCGGATGATCACACGACGATACAGATCGTTCAGGTCAGATGACGCAAAACGACCACCATCGAGGGGAACCAACGGGCGCAGTTCCGGTGGGATAACAGGGATATATTGCATCACCATCCATTCGGGACGGTTAGTGATACGTGTATTGGCATCGCGGAAAGCTTCTACCACACTCAGACGCTTCAGGGCATCAGCTTTACGCTGTTGTGAAGTTTCTGTGGCAGCAGCATTACGCAGGTCAAATGACAACTGGTCCAGGTCAATACGCTGGAGCATGTCATGAACCGCTTCGGCACCCATTTTGGCGATGAACTTGTTGGGATCATCATCAGGCAGGTACTGGTTATCCTTGGGCAATGCGTCCAGGATATCGAGGTATTCTTCTTCGGTCAGCAGGTCACCGGCATTCTGTCCTTTATCAGCACGGATACCGGACTGAATCACTACAAAACGCTCATAATAGATGATGCTTTCGAGTTTTTTGGAGCTGGTACCCAGCAGGTAACCGATCTTATTGGGGAGTGATTTGAAATACCAGATATGGACAACCGGTACAACCAGTTTGATATGCCCCATGCGCTCGCGGCGGACTTTCTTCTCGGTTACTTCCACACCACAACGGTCACACACGATGCCTTTGTAACGGATACGTTTATATTTACCGCAGGCACACTCATAGTCTTTTACGGGACCAAAAATACGCTCGCAAAACAAACCGTCGCGTTCGGGTTTGTAAGTGCGGTAGTTGATGGTTTCAGGCTTCAGTACTTCACCATAACTGCGCTCCAGGATCGTGTCGGGCGAAGCCAGACCGATGGTAATCTTCGAAAACGCTGCTTTTGGACGATTCTCTTTTTTGATAGCCATATTTGAATTTCTAAGATTTTATAGTTGTTGAGTTAGAAGTTGAAAGGTTTAAGCGTTTAAAGGATCAGGAGTTGTAACAACCCTTAATCCTTTAAACTTTATAACTTATTCAAACTTCAGGTCAAGTCCCAGACCGCGCAATTCGTGAACCAGTACGTTGAATGATTCGGGAATACCGGCACGGGGCACGTTATCTCCTTTTACAATTGCTTCATAAGTCTTGGCACGGCCGATGATATCATCCGATTTGATCGTGAGCAGTTCCTGCAGGATGTTGGAAGCACCATAAGCCTCGAGTGCCCATACTTCCATTTCCCCGAAACGCTGACCACCAAACTGTGCTTTACCACCCAGGGGCTGTTGTGTGATAAGACTGTACGGTCCGATAGAACGGGCGTGCATCTTATCGTCAACCATGTGGTGCAGTTTGATCATATAGATGATACCCACAGTTGCCTTCTGGTGGAAGCGCTCACCGGTTTCACCATCAAAGAGGAAGGTGTGACCAAACTTGGGAATGCCTGCATCGTCGCAATAGCTTTCGATCTCTTCAGTAGAGGCACCGTCAAAAATGGGGGTAGCAAATTTTACACCCAGCTTCTGACCAGCCCAGCCCAGCACGGTTTCATAGATCTGACCAAGGTTCATCCGGCTTGGTACACCCAGCGGGTTCAGCACTACGTCTACAGGTGAACCGTCTTCGAGGAACGGCATATCTTCATGACGTACGATCTTGGCCACAATACCTTTGTTACCGTGGCGACCGGCCATCTTATCACCTACTTTCAGCTTACGCTTAACAGCCAGGTAAACTTTAGCCAGCTTCAATACACCGGCAGGCAGTTCGTCACCGATAGAGATATTGAATTTCTCGCGTTTGTAACGACCCAGCTCTTCGTTGTATTTAATATTGAAGTTGTGCAGCAGGATGTTGATCTGATCATCCACTTTTGCATCACCGGTCCAGCCCAGGGGATTGATGTTGGCATAATCCAGGCCAGCCAGGTTTTTGGCAGTGAATTTGGCACCTTTACCGATCTGCACTTCACCAAAGTTGTTGCTTACACCGGTTGAAGAGAATTCTCTCAGCAGGGTGGTCAGCTTTTCGAGCAGGATCTCTTTCAGATCGCTCTCATTTTTCTCATGCACTTTTTCGAGCTTCTCGATAGCTGCCTTTTCGCGCACTTTGGCATTCTTGTCTTTTTTGGCGCGCTGGAAGAGTTTCTTACCAATCACGATACCTTCCACACCATTGGGTGCTTTCAGTGAAGCGTCTTTGGCATCACCTGCTTTGTCACCAAAGATGGCGCGCAGCAGTTTTTCTTCCGGAGTGGGGTCAGACTCACCTTTGGGAGTGATCTTACCGATCAGGATATCACCTTCTTTTACGCTGGCACCGATACGGATGATACCGTTTTCGTCCAGGTCTTTGGTGGCTTCTTCAGACACGTTGGGGATATCCGGAGTCAGTTCTTCTTCACCCAGTTTTGTATCACGTACTTCCAGTTCATATTCAGAGATGTGAACAGAAGTAAACATATCTTCTTTTACCACGCGTTCGCTGATCACGATGGCATCCTCGAAGTTGTAACCTTTCCAGGGCATGAAGGCCACTTTCAGGTTTTTACCAAGTGCGAGTTCACCATTCTGAGTAGCATAACCTTCGGTCAGGAAGTCACCTCTTTTCACCTTCTGACCTTTCTTAACGGCAGGTTTCAGGTTGATACAGGTTTCCTGGTTGGTTTTGATAAACTTGGTCAGGCGGTATACGCGCAGATCTTCTTCAAAGCTTACCAGTTTTTCTGCTTCATCGCGATCGTAACGTACATGTATCTCGTTGGCATCTACAAATTCTACGATACCTTCTCCTTCTGCATGGATCTGGATACGTGCATCGCGGGCTGCTTTTCCTTCCAGGCCGGTACCCACCACAGGTACGTCGGGACGGATCAGCGGTACAGCCTGACGTTGCATGTTTGATCCCATCAGCGCACGGTTGGCATCATCATGCTCGAGGAAGGGGATCAGGGAAGCACTCAGGCCCACGATCTGGTTGGGTGCTACGTCCATGAATTCCACTTCATTTTTGTCGAGGATGGGGAAGTCACCGGTTTCGCGGCTTACGATCTTTTCTTCCACGAAGTTTCCTTTATCATCGAGCGGCGTATTGGCCTGGGCAATTTTTGCCAGGTCCTCTTCTTCCGCACTCAGGAACTTCAGTTCTTTCATATTCACTTTACCATCTGTCACCTTGCGATACGGGGTTTCGATGAAGCCCATATCATTGATCTTGGCGTGTACGCAAAGGGTGGAGATCAGACCGATGTTTGGTCCTTCCGGTGTTTCGATCGTACACAGACGTCCATAGTGCGAGTAGTGTACGTCACGAACCTCAAAGCCGGCACGCTCACGGCTCAGACCACCTGGCCCGAGGGCGGAGATACGACGTTTGTGTGTGATCTCAGACAGCGGGTTGGTCTGATCGAGGAACTGCGACAGCTGTGATGTACCAAAGAAGGAGTTGATCACAGAAGACAGTGTACGGGCATTGATCAGGTCGACAGGAGTAAATACCTCATTGTCGCGTACGTTCATCCGCTCGCGGATGGTACGGGCCATACGGGCCAGACCTACACCAAACTGGGCGTAGAGCTGCTCACCTACGGTACGTACACGACGGTTGCTCAGGTGATCGATATCATCGATCTCTGCTTTACCGTTGGTCAGGCGTACCAGGTATTTAATGATCAGGATGATGTCTTCGCGGGTCAGTGTTTTCTGATCCAGCGGAGCATCCAGGCTGAGTTTGCGGTTGATTTTGTAACGGCCTACTTCGCCCAGGTCGTAGCGTTTATCGCTGAAGAACAGTTTGTCGATAATACCGCGGGCGGTTTCGTTATCAGGCGCATCGGCACCACGCAGCTGGCGATAGATGAACTGAACGGCTTCCAGCTCACTGTTGGAAGTATCCTTGTTCAGGGTATTGTAGATAATGGCATAGTCACCACCTACATCTTCGCGCTGTATGAATACGCTCTTTACATCCATGTCTACAATGGTATCGATACCTTCTTCGTCGAGAACAGTATCGCGTTCCATTACGATCTCGTTACGCTCGATAGATACCACTTCACCGGTATCCTCATCCACGAAATCTTCTACCCAGGTACGAAGTACACGGGCAGCGAGGCGTTTGCCTACATATTTAGACAGGAGTTTTTTATCGGCTTTCACCTCATCGGCCATACCAAACAGCTCGAGGATGTCCTTATCGGTTTCATAACCGATAGAACGGAGCAGTGTGGTAACCGGGAATTTCTTCTTCCGGTCGATGTAGGCGTACATCACGTTGTTGATGTCGGTAGCAAACTCCATCCATGCGCCTTTGAAGGGGATCACACGGGCAGAGTAGATCTTGGTACCGTTGGGGTGTACAGACTGACCAAAGAATACACCGGGTGAGCGGTGCAGCTGAGATACGACTACGCGCTCAGCACCGTTGATCACGAATGTACCACGGGGAGTCATATAGGGAATATTACCCAGGAACACGTCCTGAACAATAGTCTGGAAATCGACGTGCTCTTCGTCGTTACAGCTGAGGCGCAGTTTGGCCTTCAGTGGAACGGCATAGGTAAGTCCGCGCTCCATACATTCTTCAATCGTATAACGGGGCGGGTCAATGAAGTAATCCAGAAACTCGAGCACAAAGATGTTTCTTGTGTCGGTGATCGGGAAGTTGTCCTTAAATACCCGGAACAGGCCTTCGTTGTTACGTTTGTCCGGGGTTGTTTCTAACTGGAAAAACTCTTTGAAAGACTGGATCTGTACTTCAAGAAGGTCGGGAGTTTCAGCCAGGTGCTTGATCTTACCGAAGTCCACTCTTGAGTTCACTTTTGTAGAAGACATATGCTTAAAAACCGGTTTTAAGATAGTAATGACAGCAAATCATTCACAGGCTATTATTTCACTAGAAACAATAGTCCATGAAAATCAACTATTTAGCAATGATTTGGGATGTCAAAATATGTTTGGCCAAAATAAAGGACAGCAAAGGTAAGGAATAATCACAATCCGACAAGAAAAAGTTGCCGACAAAAATCCCGCCAAAAATTGGGAAAAAACACCGGAAAAGCTGGTGTTTTGACGCCAATTTTCACGCGGAACGCTTGACTATGAGCTGAGAATGACTGACCCGGGATTATTTTCAATTTACCGGGAAAAAGTGACATCTCCCCCGCCCTGCTCCTGCCGGCTGATACCCGGAACCCCAGGTAAAATCACGGGAAATAACGGATCCGGCAACCGGATATGCTTACCTGACAGGAACAGTAATTCCTACCGAATAGGGCAGCACGATTGCAGCCCTTCCCATATTTACCGGTATCGGCCTGTTGATAAAGACACGCCCCCTCTCCGCTCTTTTCCTGTTTTTTCCGGAGGATATAAACAGAATGGCACTGCTTATCGCCAGCCCCGTACCAACGATCACCAGCGCCGATCCTCCCAGCGCTTTATTCCAGTTGACCCGCTCCCAGCCGGGTTGTACATCGCTTAGCATGATCAGTCCCGGCAGGAGCGTAGCTGCACTGCAGCTCAGTGTAATAAACGCAGCCTTCTGCTGTTTCCTGCTTTTGAGCAGGTAATAGTCGGCCAGATCAGGATCAGCCTGGCCGGCCGCAGAAAGGCCCGCGCCAAGAACAGCCAGCAGCAGGCATAGCTTTCTTATCATACCATTTGAATTAAGATGATTAAAAATGATTCGCTTAACCTGTTCCTTTCCGGAACTGGTTACGGATGCGGCTCAGCGTTTCTTCATTCATACCCAGGTAAGAGGCGATATGTTTCAGCGGTACTCTGTTGAGCAGATCAGGATGATTTTGCAAAAAGAAAACGTATCGTTCCCTGGCCGTCTGCTTGCGCAGCATACGTGTCCGCATTTCTGAAGTATACAGTGAATATTCCGTTTGTTTTCTTCCTACAATGTTGAACAGCGGGTAATCTCTGTACAATTGCTGAATATCGTGGTAACGGATACAGGCCAGTGTGGTATCTTCCATGGTCTCGATGAATTCATCTCCGGGTTGCTGATGATAGTAGCTGACCCACGATGTAATGATGAAACCTTCGTCCATAAAACGGGAGGTGATATCCCTGTCTTCGTTGACATAGTAGGCCCGTGCCAGTCCTTTTACCACCATACATGCCCGGTCGCAAACCTGCCCATCGCGCAGCAGGTAAGTCTTAGGCGGATAGGTGCTGATAAGCGCCACTTCCCTGATGCGTTCAGTCAATTGCTCATCCATGGGATGCAGCGCATTTAATCGTTGCAGCAATTTTTCAATCATGGTGGTGTATTAATCAGCACAGGAGGCCGCAAATATTTTATTGCCGGGTAATCGTCAGCGTAATTTTATCGCCGGGAATAATGAAACCGCTGGTGTAAACGGTCAGACTCCTGCAATCAAAGTTTTCGATAGTACCTGCCACTATCCCATCACTGATGATCGTATTGCCCGATATGGTCCAGGTACCGTTATCGTCACCCGCCGGTGAGCAGGTTGTGCCTGCATCCTGGTACTGGTAGGTCCCATCTGTCTTCAAGATAACATAATCGTCGTTCTCACAATCCTCCCGGTACAAAAGATAATCCTGTTCGGCAGACGATGGGGATGCTTTGTATTTCAGCGCCGTTAACCTGTAGGTACCGGATACCGAAGCCATGGTGGGCTTACAATCATTCTTGCGGTCTTTCTGGCAGGCAGAGACGATGGCAAGAACAATAACGAATGAAAAGATCCTTTTAGCGGTAGTAGTGTAATCTTTTTGCATAAGGCAAGCTTTAGTAATGAATAGATAGTTGACCACATAAAATTGTTGCCTTTTACTGCATCGTCTCTTGACTTTTGTCAATTCCCGATTCCTGTCTTGCTTCTTAACGTTGTTTTAAGTTTCGCTTAAAACAACGCCTTTTGCGGGAAAAATCCCGGAAAACCCTGGTGAAAAACCCAATGAAAAAGCGGATGCTGTTATTAATTTAGAATACGGAGAGCAGGATGATGAAGTGGAAATGGCTTATACAGGAATACTTTGTTTTTTCCCGGAAAGAACGGCTGGCTATACTGACCCTGCTTTTTTTGCTGTTACTTGCCATCATTGTACCTTATCACTGCTCTCGTCCTATCCCCGGCTGGCAGGCAGATACCGATACTACCTGGATGACGGCACTGGCCGCGCTGGAATCCCGAACGGTCAGTCAGGATTCTTTTTCACATTCGCCATATAAAGGCAGGTTCGTTGCCTCTTCTCGCAACAATTCCCTCAAAAACCTGGTGTCTTTTGATCCGAACACACTGTCCGAAAGCGGTTGGCTGTCTTTTGGCCTGAAGCCTAAAACAGTAAGCACTATTATCAAATTCCGGGAAAAAGGAGGTCGGTTTCGTGAGCCCGAAGACCTGCTCCGGATATACGGGCTGCATCCTGACCAGGCTGCCCAACTTATGCCTTATGTACAAATACCTGCATCACAAGTGGCCTCTTCTTCCTCTGCCAGACACAACTCCCAATCACCTTCAACCTTCTCCCCTCCACCTCCCACCCTTTTTGATATCAACCAGGCCGACAGTACTGCCTGGGAGGCATTGCCCGGTATCGGTCCAAAACTGGCCAGCCGTATCATTAAATTCAGGGAAGCACTGGGTGGTTTTTACCAGGTAAGCCAGATCGCTGAAGTATTTGGATTGCCTGATTCTACCTATCGGCGCATTTTACCGAAGCTCGTCTGCATGCCCGGTCAGCAGGTTCGCCTGTCTGTCAACGAGGCTGGTATAGAAGAATTGGGCAGGCATCCTTATATCAGGCGCTCGCTGGCATCGCGGATTGTTTCGTATAGGAGTACACATGGTTTTTTCGAAAAACCGGAAGACCTGAAAAAGATACATGGCCTGGATAGCATCAACCTTCAACGACTGTATATCTATATCAAAATATAACGCAGCTTTATTTACTTCAGGTTGCTTCAGACAACATCAGAAATAAGTTATTCGGTTTGTAAAATGCTTTCCTCCATCGCGCGTAACCTCCAGAACTGTAAGGCGTTGATTCGTGTCAAATCCTGGCGTGATCGAAAGACTATGATTGGAGAATAACGATAGAAACGTATGAGTCTGCAGATCCCTGGTATCTCTGTATACCGTCATCTGATTGATCAGGTTCCTGTAAAGAAACTGATAATCTGTATACTCCAGTATCAAATCGCTGGTTTGATAAAAATCATTGAAATCGTGTCCCGGCCTTCTCATATAATTTGCCCACCACAGATCTTCGCCTTTTAGTTTCGAATAAAACTGGTAAAGATTTGTACTCGTTACCGCTGATCGGCTGCAGGTATACCTTATTGAATCATAATTATTATTGGCAACGTAGTAATTCAGCCAACCGGTATTTCCCAGCAATGCTCCATTCTGATCATAATGATAGTGGTTTTTGTAATAGGTATCAACAGAGGGGTTACCCGTATCTCTATACCAGATCACAGAGTCTGGTTGCTGAGCAGCATTAAAATAAATCTCATACCTTTTCTCCTCTACATAAGCTCCCTGAAACTTTATCCGGACCAACTTCCGGCCAGAAGGCAACGAAATGAGTTCCGCTACATCCTGTTTGCTTCCAAAATCGAATACAAATTGATTTGCAGCGGGCCTTGAAATGACAACAGAGTCACGCTCGAGCGGTCCGCCTTCATATAATATCTTATATCGTACGATCTTTGTAAGTTTATTGTCAGGGTCAAAATGATAACGCATATATCGATGCCTTACCGTATCTGTCCACCTGGTAATAGAATTGTGAACAGGATCTTTAACGTATAATACATATTCCTCCAAGGGACCACCACCACCATCGAACGATACATAATCTTCCAAGCTGACCCGCATGATCCGGTACTCATTGCTTCCTTCCGCAATGACAGGTGGAGGAGCCGGTGGCGTATCATCCTTAGTAGTGCAGGCAATCAGGCCGGTGCAAACCAACAGTCCCAGTAAAACTATTTTTCCATTCATAAGATCATATACTTTATAAGCCAAATCCAAAATAACAAATTTATTTGCCGGAAGTCATAGAAAAAGGAAAAGCAGCAGGCTGCGTACCTCTTTGTGTATTGGGCGTGCCGCCAAGTTGTACAGAGAGTGTACCTCCCTTCAGCAACGACGTATGACTGATCCAGTTATTGCCGTACGCAGCACCATTCCATTTCAGCGACTGAATATATAGGTTGCCTGCCGAGCTTTGCGGCGCATCGATCACCAGCTTCTTTCCGTTTTCCAGCGTAGCTGTTATTTTTTTGAAAAGCGGTGTACCCAGTACGTACTGGTCGGTACCGGGACATACCGGGTAAAATCCCAGTGCGGAGAATACATACCAGGCGCTGGTTTGTCCATTGTCTTCATCGCCACAATAACCGTCAGGTGTGGGTTTGTATAATTGATCCATTACCCGGCGCACCCAGTACTGTGTCTTCCAGGGCTGGCCTGCATAGTTGTAGAGATAGATCATGTGCTGGATAGGCTGGTTGCCGTGTGCATACTGCCCCATATTCATGATCTGCATTTCCCTGATCTCATGAATGACACCGCCGTAGTAGCTTTCGTCGAATACGGGCGGCATGGAAAATACAGAGTCCAGCATTTGGGTAAACGCAGCGCGTCCTCCCATCAGGTTGATGAGGCCCTGTATATCATGAAACACGCTCCAGCTGTAGTGCCAGCTGTTGCCTTCGGTAAATGCATCGCCCCATTTGAATGGATTGAATGGCTTTTGGAAACTGCCATCCTTATTGCGGCCGCGCATGAGGTTGGTTTCCTTATCAAACAGGTTGCGATAGTTCTGTGCTCGTTTGGCATACAGATCGATTTCTGCCTGTGGCTTATTCAGTGCTTTGGCCAGCTGGTAGATACAGAAATCATCGTAGGCATACTCCAGTGTGCGGGCAGCGTTCTCATTGATCTTTACATCATAGGGTACATAGCCCAGTTCGTTGTAGTAGGCAACACCGGCGCGGCCAACGGCCGACATGGGGCCTTCATTATTGGCACCGTGTACCAGCGCCTGGTAAAGTGTTTCGATATCATACCCTTTTCCGCCTTTCAGATAAGCATCGGCCACTACAGAAGCAGAGTTGTTGCCCACCATTACATTGCGGAAACCGGGGCTCGACCACTCCGGCAGAAAGCCTCCTTCCTTATACGCATTAATAAGCCCTTCCTGCATCTCTTTGTTGATCGATGGATAAAAGAGATTCAGGAACGGATACAGCGCACGGAAAGTATCCCAGAAGCCGGTACCCGCGTAGAGATAACCGGGTAATACCTTGCCATTGTAAGGGCTGTAATGGACAATCTGGCCGCTGGCATCATATTCATAGTGACGTTGTGGAAACTGCAGCATACGGTACAGGCAGGAATAAAACGTGCGTGTCTGCTCAATGCTGCCACCGGATACCTGTATACGTTGCAGCTGCTTATTCCAGCTGTCCTTTGCTTTTTTGCAGGTCTTGTCAAAACTATCCTTTCCCAGTTCGCGCGACAGGTTGAGTGCCGCCTGTTCGTAGCTGATAAAGGAAGATGCCACGCGCAGGTTTACCTTCTCTCCTCTTTTGGTGCTGAATCCAACAACAGCACCCGTATGGTTGGCCTGTACACTCAGGCTGTCTTTTATCAATATACTATCGCGCCAGGTGCGGGTCAGGGTGAAAGGTTTATCTATTTCGATAATAAAATAGTTTTTGAAACCCGGGGCTACGCCGCCACTGTTGCGGGTAGTATACCCGATAATACGTTTACGGTCGGGCTGTATTTCAACATGAGAACCTTTATCAAATGCATCGATCACGAGAAAAGCGCTGTCGGTACCTGGATAGGTAAAGCGAAACTGGGCTGCTCTTTCTGTTGGCGTTATTTCGGTCGTCACATCGGCGTCGGCCAGGTATACGCTGTAGTAATAGGGTTTGGCGATCTCCGCTTTATGCGAAAACCAGCTGGCCCGTTCATCCTGTTTGAATTTGAGTGAGCCGGTTACGGGCATGATGGAAAACTGTCCGTAGTCATTCATCCAGGGCGAAGGCTGGTGTGTTTGTTTGAATCCGCGGATCTTATCGGCTGCGTACTGATAAGCCCATCCGTTGCCCATATTATTGGTTTGCGGTACCCAGAAGTTCATACCCCAGGGCAATGCGATTGCCGGATAGGTATTCCCGTTCGAAAGGCTGGGTTTGGAATCAGTGCCCATGAGTGGATTGATCCATTCTACGGGGTCTGTCACATTGTTGACTGTCTGGGCACCGGCGTTCAGCAGTGCACCGCCAATAAATGCAATAAGCAAACGAAACTTCATGAGCAGATAAATAGGGATGAAGAAATTTAGGTGCTGCAATTTACTACTTCAATCCGCATGGAGTATAATAAAAAACCCCGGCATTGCGGCCGGGGTTCCTTTATGAAAAGAAGTGAGATTAAGCAACTTCTACATCAGCGCCAGCTTCTTTCAGCTTGGCAGCGATATCGTCAGCTTCTGCTTTAGATACGCCTTCTTTAACGGGTTTGGGAGCGCCGTCAACCAGTTCTTTAGCTTCTTTCAGACCGAGGCCAGTCAGATCTTTAACGATCTTAACCACGTTCAGTTTAGAAGCACCACCGCTTTTCAGGATAACATCAAACGCCGTTTTTTCTTCGGGTTTGGGGCCACCGCCTTCGCCACCGCCAGCTACTACAACTGCAGCAGCAGCAGGTTCGATACCGTATTCAGATTTCAGAAAATCAGCCAGTTCCTGAACTTCTTTTACTGTCAGGGCAACCAGGCCTTCAGCTAATGCTTTAACGTCTGCCATTTGATTTAAATTTTTCCCGCCTTCATTGTTTGTGACTCCGGCGGAGTGATTAAAAAAATTTGTTGTATGGTATACAGTCCGTCAGACGGACCAGGTACACGCTTTATTATTCTGCAGCGGGTGCAGCAGCTTCGGCACCACCTGCTTTTTGCTCGTGGTGATGAAGCAGGGCAGCCAGTACGCGCTTGGCGGGTGACTGCAACAGGCCGATCACTTCGCCGATCAGCTCGTTCTTCGTCTTGATCTGTGTGAGTGCTTTGAGGTTGTTGTCACCGGTATACACATCACCATTGATGAAGGCGGCTTTGAGCACAGGTTTTTCACCATTGCTTTCCTTGCGGAAAGAGCTGATGATCAGCGCAGGCTCTTTAGGGTTTTCTGAAAACATCAGGGCAGTTACTTTATGCAGTGAATCAAATACACCTGCATATTTTTCGCTATCCAGTGATTCCAGCGCTTTTCTGATAAGCGTATTCTTGGCCACCTTCATTTCAACATCTTTGCTGAAACAGGCGCGGCGCAGCTTACCAACTTGTTCTACACTCAGCGATTCTGTATCAGCGATGTAGAAGTTATTATATTGAGCGAACTTACCTTTCAGCAGTTCGATCACTTCGTTTTTTTGTTCTTTAGTCATTTTATTAAGATTTTGACTGGTCAGTTAATAAGACCTTTCCGACGGAAAGGACGGAAGATCTTAATGTACAAATGCTTTGGTGTCGATGGCGATACCGGGGCTCATAGAGCTGGCCATGCTGATACCTTTCAGGTAAGCACCTTTCGCTGTAGCCGGTTTGGCTCTGATGATAGCGTTCAGGAACTCCTGGCTGTTTTCAGCAATTTTTTCGGGAGTAAAGCTTACACGGCCGATAGAAGCGTGGATGATACCTACTTTATCAACCTTGAAAGCGATCTTACCGCCTTTTACATCGGTGATTGCATTTGCAACATCGTTGGTAACCGTACCGGTTTTGGGGTTGGGCATCAGGTTACGGGGACCCAGTACTTTACCCAGTTTACCGATCTTAGGCATTACGGAGGGAGTGGCAATGATAACGTCCACATCAACCCAGCCGCCTTCGATTTTGGTTACAAACTCGTCAAGACCTACAAAATCAGCACCGGCAGCTTTTGCTTCAGCCTCTTTATCGGGCGTGCAAAGTACCAGTACACGTTTGGTTTTACCGGTGCCATGAGGCAGGGTAACTGTACCACGGATAGCCTGATCAGCCTTTTTGGGGTCTACACCCAAGCGTACGTGCAGGTCAACAGAAGCGTCAAATTTGCAGGTGGTAATTTGTTTTACCAGTGCAGAAGCTTCCTTCAAGGAATATGTTTTGTTGCCATCAACTTTTGTGTCAGCAACTTTTCTTTTCTTACTGATGAATGCCATTTTGATTCTTTTTTTGGTAGTCATCCAGGCTTTCGCGAAGATGAGCAGTGATTCACTCCGCCTCAGCTAAAGCTCTGGCGGACGAGCAAATTAATTTTCCCAGGGAGCTTTACCTTCTACATTGAGCCCCATGCTGCGAGCCGTACCAGCTACCATTTTCATGGCGCTTTCAACGGTAAAGCAATTCAGGTCGGGCATTTTGTCTTTGGCAATAACCTCAATCTGATCCCAGGTTACTTTACCAACCTTGGCGCGATTGCTTTCTTTAGAACCTTTCTGAATTTTGGCGGCTTCCATCAGCTGAATTGCTGCGGGAGGGGTTTTGATGATGAACTCAAAACTCTTGTCAGAATAAACTGTGATGAGAACGGGAAGAACTTTTCCCATTTTGTCCTGCGTTCTAGCATTGAACTGCTTACAGAATTCCATGATGTTGATACCTTTGGAACCCAGAGCTGGACCGATCGGAGGTGCCGGGTTGGCCTGGCCACCCTTGCACTGAAGCTTCACATAGCCTGTGATTTCTTTAGCCATTTTTAAAACTTTTTTGGTGTTAACGACCACTCAATCAGTACATTATGTACAGATTTTCTGGTCTCCCAAATTCCCTGGACACACTAACCCGGAGGCCGGTATCCAAAAAAAGAACTAATTGGGGCTGCAAAGATACAGCGTATCTCCTGATTTACTGCCCTTTTTTTATCTTTTTTGCCAGATTGTCGCCGGCAGGTCTCCCGCAAATCCGTTTCCGGCTATTTTTGCACGATCTGTCAAACTTCGACGCAGATACTGACTTCTAAACCTTTATGGATGAAATTATTTCTGATCCGCTATCTAAAACTCACATTTTCCCGGCTTCAGTTACACCGCCTGTTTGACTGGCTTTCCGGCTTTCAGCTAAACCTGGTATACATGACCAGATTATCTGCCTGGATCAGCCGCAACCGCAAAATAGGATTCAATGACTTTCCCGGCAAATGGGATTACAACAAGCGGTATCCCATGTATGAATGGGTATGGGACAACGAAGATTTAAAAAGCTCACCTATCAACTACCTGGAGTTTGGAGTGGCACAGGGCGAGTCTTTTCGCTGGGCTATTTCCCACAACACCAATCCTGCCACACAATTTCATGGCTTCGACACCTTTACCGGGTTGCCCGAAGATTGGGGGCCATTCAAAAAAGGTTATTTTGATAATAACAGCGCTCCTCCAAAGATTGATGATAGCCGGGGCTTCTTTCATCAGGGGTTGTTTCAGCAGACACTGCCGGTTTTCTTACCCAGGCTCGACAACAGCAGGAAAAATGTAATAATGATGGATGCCGATCTTTATTCGGCTACATTATATACCCTTGCTACCCTGGCCCCCTATCTCAAAAAAGATGATATTATTTTCTTTGATGAATTTGCTGTGCCTACCCACGAGTTCAAAGCCTTCCTGGATTTTACCCAATCCTACTATAAGGACCTTGAGCTGATTGCTGCCGCCAACAACTATTATTTTGTAGCGTTCAGGGTGAGATAGAATTATTTGACTGAAAAATCCTGGTAAGTAGCCTGCTGCATGGCCTTGCCAGCCCTCATCCCGGCAGGGCCAGTACTCCCCTGCTGTTCGATAGGCTGATGCCCTACATTGTCGTACACGAGACGGCCATTTTCATTTACAAATCCAAAACCATTATTGAAAGTAAAAAAGGCCCAGCCCGTACTGTCTGCAGTAAATATGTTTTTACTGAAAGGATAATCCTTGCGGGAAATGCCTGCCTGTGCCTGGAGGCTGGCGGCAATATCCAGTTGGGAAACGACTTTCTTTATTTCCAGCCCGGGTTGCATCACCGCGCCGCCCAGCCACAACATGGGTGTCCGGAAATCATCTGCCTTATGACCGGTAGCAGGCAGCGGATGGCCATGATCGCCCACAACGATCACCAGTGTATGCCCCCACCAGGGTTGTTGCCGGCAATAACCGATAAATTCGCCCAGTACCTGGTCTGTATAATGCAGAGAATTGAGAAACTGTGACGCCTGGTCTGTACCCGGAATAGCCACTGGTACGGGCGTTTCAAATGGCTCATGACTGCTCAATGTAAGCCAACCCACAAAAAAGGGTTGTTGCATTTTACCCAGATCGGCCTGCAGTCTTTTCATCACTACCCCATCATGTGCCCCCCATTTTGAGTTCATATCCTGTGCACTGAAATCATTCTTTCCCACAATAGGATCAAACCCGGCGTGCAGCAGATAAGATTTAATATTGGCAAACTCGGGCTCTCCTCCATAATAAAAAGAAGTGCTGTACCCTCTTTGCTGAAAACCCTGTGTGATGACTGGCAACTTTACCGATTTGCCGGGATTATGAATAATGGTCGTATTGGGCATTGCCGGATATCCGCTGAATATAGCAGGTATACCTTTATTGGTCCGGTCACCACTGGCATAGGTATTACTGAAATAAATGCCTTCGCTCCGGAGCGCCTGGAACTGCGGTAGTACCGGTTCACCATTACTTCCCTGGGTATGAAGTGCTTTTTCGGTAAGGCTTTCCCAGACTATCAGAATAACGTTGGTCGGTACCGAATCATTGAAACGTACGGCAGGTATTGTCAGTGAGTCCTGCCGGTACAGACTGTCTACTACAGGCTGATATGTATTGCCGGCAAAGTACTGGTAAGGATTCTTTCCGGAAGCGCCTTTGCTGAATAAGCTGTGCAGAAAATTCCAGGTAGCATTGATAGCTGTATGATTGGCATAATTGCTCGTGGAGTAATATACACTACTCTGGTTGAGCGGCGCCAGCTGCAGTCCTCCCCTCACGGGAATGATCAGTGCCACTATCAGCACAAGCAGTACTGCGGCTGTAATCCATTTGCCTTTGTTTTGCTGCTGGAAAAAAATATGCTTCAGCAATGTTTTAAAGCAGAAATAGAATAGTCCGTAACAGATCAGGAATACCACCGCGATCCAGAAGAGTGGCAGATGGCTCACGGAGGCCCATGCCTCGTGAGGAGTTGTAAGAAAACGGAGCGGTGTGGTATCGATGCGGAATCCCCAGGCATCATACAGTTCCAGATCGGCAAGCGAGATCATTGCCACGATCAGTAATACAGTAAAAGTGTAGATCTTATAGATCGTAAGCCGGCGGAAGAAATGAATAAACAGGCTGAGCAATACAAACAGGAATACCGGGGCTACGATGTAGGCTGCTACCGACAGATCCATGCGCAGACCATACCAGAAAGAAGCAGCCAGGGTGCCCAAGGAAAGCGTGGTGGATTTATCATGATGATAAAGCATAAATACCAGCCGCATGACATCAAAGAAGAGTATCCAGCTCAGGTAGTAGATGGCCAGGAATTTCAGTTTGGCTTTCATGCAGTGTATTTATTCGTGCCGCAGCAGGCAGCAAATTTAGTCAGAAATAAGAAAGCCATCCGCAGATAGCGGATGGCTTTACCAAAATATCAGGACAGGTGGATCAGCTGATCTTTTCTACCTGCATATAGTTCAGTTCAACCGGAGTAGAGCGGCCAAAGATCTTCACCGTTACTTTCAGTTTTTTCTTTTCGTCGTTTACTTCCTCGATCACACCGTTGAAGTCGTTGAAAGGTCCTTCGATGATCTTGATGGTTTCACCGACAATAAAGGGCTCGCTCATGCTGGAACCGCCAGACTCGGCCATTTCGTCCATTTTGCCGAGCATTTTATTGACTTCGGCTTTGCGGAGGGCAATGGGGTTGTCTTTACCGAGAAAATGGATAACGCTATTGGTATTTTTGATGGTATCACGGAGATCGTCGCTCAGTTTGCCATCAATAACCTCGATCATTACATAACCGGGATAGTAGTTGCGCTCCCGCATTACTTTCTTTCCATTCTGCACTTTATATACTTTCTCTACCGGAAGGAACACCTGTTTTACCACTTCGCTCCAACCGCCGCGGGAAATTTCCTTATCCAGGTACTCTTTCACCTTACGCTCTTTTCCGCTCACCACCCGCAACACGAACCATTTGGTTTCCTGCTGCTGAGCGTTGCCTGTCTGGGTTGTAGTAGCTTCCATTAGTTGAATAGTTGGTTGTATATAAGCTTCAATGCACCACCTGTCACAAAATCCATCAGTGACACCATGGCTGTGATCACCAGTGTGGCAACCAGTACAATCATGGTTGATTGCTGCAGTTGCTTCCAGTTGGGCCAGGTCACTTTTTCTGTCAGTTCCTTATATGACTCCCGGAAGTATGTCGTGATTTTATTCATGCCCTTAAAGTTAGGAGTTTAAACGTTTAAAGGTTTAATAGTTTAAATTCCAAATGTTTAAGGGCGGATCAACCTGTACCTTAAACCTTTAAACTTTTGAACTCTTAAACCTTTGTTCAGCACGGGCAGAGAGATTCGAACTCCCATCAACGGTTTTGGAGACCGCTATTCTACCATTGAACTATGCCCGTAGGTTCATTTAGCTAATCAGTCCCGCTTTGGGCGGGACCAATTAGCTAAATGATTATTTCAAAGAAATTTCAATTACTTGATAATTTCAGTTACCTGACCGGCACCTACAGTACGACCACCTTCGCGGATGGCGAACTTCAGACCTTTTTCCATGGCGATAGGTTGGATCAGCTTCACAGTGAGTGAAGTGTTATCACCAGGCATGATCATTTCGGTACCAGCATTCAGTTCTACTTCACCAGTTACGTCAGTTGTACGGAAGTAGAATTGAGGACGGTATTTGTTGAAGAAAGGCGTGTGACGGCCACCTTCGTCTTTGCTCAGTACGTACACTTCGCATCTGAATTCTGTGTGCGGAGTGATAGAACCGGGTTTGCAGATAACCATACCGCGACGGATCTGAGTTTTCTCAATACCGCGGAGCAGCAGACCTGCGTTGTCACCAGCTTCACCTTCGTCCAGGATTTTGCGGAACATTTCCACACCTGTTACAGTTGAAGTCAGGGGAGCTTCGATCAGACCTACGATCTCAACGGGCTCACCGGTTTTGACGCGACCACGCTCGATACGACCAGTAGCAACGGTACCACGACCTGTGATAGAGAATACGTCTTCTACAGACATCAGGAAGGGCAGATCAACGGGGCGGGGAGGCAGCGGAATGTAGCTGTCTACAGCATCCATCAGTTCAGTGATAGCGCCAACCCATTTTTCTTCACCAGCCAGGGCGCCGGTAGCAGAACCTTTGATGATGGGAGTATTGTCACCGTCAAAGCCACGTTTAGTGAGCTCGTCACGGATTTCCATTTCTACCAGATCCAGCAGTTCAGGATCATCAACCAGGTCTACCTTGTTCATGAATACCACGATACGGGGTACACCTACCTGACGGGCCAGCAGGATGTGTTCTTTAGTCTGGGGCATGGGACCATCGGTAGCAGCTACCACGAGGATAGCGCCATCCATCTGGGCAGCACCAGTGATCATATTTTTAACGTAGTCAGCGTGACCGGGGCAATCCACGTGTGCGTAGTGACGGCTATCGGTTTGATATTCCACGTGAGCTGTGTTGATCGTGATACCACGTTCTTTCTCTTCGGGAGCACCGTCGATTTCGTCATACTTTTTTGCCTGCGCAAGACCTTTTTTAGAAAGGATCTCTGTAATAGCGGCAGTCAAAGTGGTCTTACCATGGTCAACGTGACCAATCGTACCAATGTTTACGTGAGGTTTGTCCCTCTTAAAGGTCTCTTTTGACATTGTTATGTGTTTTAAAGTTGTGTTTACGAATTTACTATAATTCCAACAGGCTGGCACAGGCCAGCCTTTCGAAAAACCGAAATCTCATTATCCGCAAGGTATCAGTGTCCGGATCAGCTGATCAGACATCTGCAGAGCCGTTGATGAGAATTGAACTCACGACCTCTTCCTTACCAAGGAAGTGCTCTACCACTGAGCTACAACGGCTTTTGTCGAAGTAGACAGCTCACCGTTGCAGCAGTTCTGCCTACCGGCCTCTCTCGCTCACCTCTGTCACCTCTCTGAATGAGCGGGAGACGAGGCTCGAACTCGCCACCTATAGCTTGGAAGGCTATCGCTCTACCAAATGAGCTACTCCCGCATAATCGATTTGAAGATTTGAAGATGTGCTGATTTGAAAATTAGCGTCTTCTTCCGCTGACAGGACATTTACCATACAGGTAAAAGCTATCAACATCTTCATTTCTCAAAGAACAGATCCGAATGAACCGGTGTCAATTTTCAAATCTTCAAATCAACACATTTTCAAATCGAAATCGTGGGTAAGGATGGATTCGAACCACCGAACTCCGAAGAGGACAGATTTACAGTCTGTTGCCGTTGGCCACTTGGCTACTTACCCGTTACTGAATCCGGTCAAAACCGGTCATCCAGGAGCCACTTGTCGGAATCGAACCAACGACCTACTGATTACAAATCAGTTGCTCTACCAGCTGAGCTAAAGTGGCATATCCTTCCCGGCTGAAAACAACCGGATCAGGGTGATTATCAATTTCCTTAGCATCCAATAGGCTGCAAAGGAAATGATCAAAGAACTACCCCCAAAAATTTGGGAAGGCAAAGGTAAGGGAAATTCATAATTGCAAAAATTTCTAAGCGGATTTTTTTATTTGTTTTCAGTCACTTGTGTCTTCTTCCGCAAAACCACCGCTTTTGCCGGATCAGTGTTCCGGCCGCGAAACTAAGCCAGTACAGGCTTTACAGAAAAAACCGGCCTTATCAAGGTTCATTTTTCCTTCAGCATCGCGCATCAAACAAAATTGGGAAGGACAATGACTCAACCCCCATGTATGCCCTAATTCATGCCTGGCCAGGGTAAGCATGCGCTGCCGGTAGTGCGCTACAGAACGTACCTGCTTTTGTACCCGAAAAGAAGATATGACCGCAGGAGCTGCATGCAAACGGGCCAGCCCCATGACTCCCCAACTGCTCCGGCCACGTGTGGTGGTTGCTATATCCGACGCCGTAATACCCATTATTTTTTCGTACCTCCCCTGACCACACCGTTCCAGGTAAAGAAGCAACCGGTCTGCCCGGTAACGGCCCCACTCCTTTTCAAAAGCCATAGCAGGCAATGGCTGCACCGGCAATATTTCCACCGCAATATCATGCAACTCCGTTATGGCCGTTTTCAGATACTGAAGCATCGCCGTATCTGCCGGTCCCAATGGCTGAATGGCGATCACCGGCCGTTGACAGTACCGGGGAAAGCTGCAGGTATTCAAAACGATACTGGCCAGAAGAAACCAGTATGCAATACGCGATGTCATGAGAGTGAATACAAAAAACCCGCCCAGGTAACCTGATGCGGGTGTAAAAGAAAATAAAAAACCCCGGCGGAGGGCCGGGGCGTTTAAAATGTTTTTTAGGCAGCTTGCTTTTCTTTTTTTCTTTTTATCTGATTGACGATAGAGTCAAATGCATTGTCAAAAGAACCTTCGAAGGATTTGCTCGTTGCTTTCACGAAAAATTCATGGCGGGGTACGTGTATCCTGATTTCCGCAACCTTGTCTTTAATCGTATGAACCACGTTGTCGAGTTTCAAAAAAACACTCACTCTGATAATACGGTCATGAAATGTATCCAGTTTCTGGAGTTTCCTGTTGATGTAGTCAACCAGCCGGGAGTCGGCATCGAAACGGACCGTTTGAATGTTTACGTTCATAATCAACTTTTTTAAATCAGTGAAACAATAATTTGAAAGAACTGCTAGCGTTGACAAATAGCGGATCATCCGTTTTTTTGTCACCCTCAATTTAGTATAAAACGGGGGTGAATGCAAACATTTTTTCTTAAAATTTATTCGAAATTTTTTACCCGGTTCAGGCTTTGGGATGAGCCTTGCGATATACGTCTTTCAGCTTATCGATAGTGTTGTGTGTATACACCTGTGTAGCCGCCAGGCTGGCATGCCCCAGCAGTTCCTTCACTGCATTCAGGTCTGCGCCCTGGTTGACCAGGTGTGTGGCAAAAGTATGCCGGAGCACGTGTGGACTTTTCTGGTCAAGTGTACTGGCCTGTGCCAGATAATGGCGTACCAGCAGGTAGGCATATTTAGGATACAACTGGCGTCCTTTTTCTGTCAGCAGCAAATAAGGTTCGTCTGCCCCCAACTGCTTTCTTTTCTCTTCTTCGTACTGCTTTACCAGGTCCAGTACGGCCGGGGTCACGGGAATGACCCTTTCCTTATTGCCTTTGCCCAGCACTTTTATCTGCTTCCGGCTAAAATCGACCTGCCTGGTTTTTAGATTTATCAGTTCGCTGAGGCGCATGCCTGTTGCATAAAAAAGAGTGATCAGCACCTGCGCATTCAGGCTTTTCCAGTCTTCGGTGCCCGTAGCCATCGTTTGCAAAAGCTCCAGCATTTCGTCTTCCTTTACAAATACAGGCAGTCGCCTGGCCTGACGCGGTACCGGCAGGCTTGCTGTGGGCATTGTTTTGATATGCCCCTGCCGGAGCTGATACCGGAAGAATGAACGGAGGCTGGATAATTTGCGGTTGATACTTTTGCTGCTCAGGCTGTTCTCTTTAAGCCCGGCCATCCAGCTGCGGATAAAAACGGGTTGAATGGCATCCAGCGGCTGAGGACCATACTGCTGTCCGAGGTAGTCAAAAAACTGCTCCAGATCAGTTTGATAGGAACCGATCGTATGGGCCGAATACCTTTTTTCGAATTTCAGGTAATCCAGGAAAGACTGAAGAGGCGTTGCCGTCATAACGTATTCAAAACTACGGAATCAGGCAATTTATTGCGGAAAATAAAAAAGCCGCAGCGAATGCTGCAGCTTTTCCAAATATGATTAGCGGAAAGGATTATCCTTCGATCTTGCCACTAGCTATCTGCTGACGATAGATTGCCTTGAGAACCTGACCGCGGCGTCTTACAGAAGGTTTTGTAAAGCTCTGACGCTCACGCAATTGCAGAAGTGTCTTGGACTTTTCAAATTTCTTCTTGTACTTTTTCAGCGCTTTGTCGATGTTTTCGCAATCTTTTGAATCAATGATAAGCATAATGTTTGATACCTCCCTTGGTATATTTTAAGTCTTATAAATATCGGCTGGCAAAGGTAAGGAGAATTTATGAAATAACCACCAAGCCGGTTTACAAAACTTTAGCCGGCCGGGCTGCATAGGCAAATATCCAGTAATTTGCAGCATGTTCACAGGCATTATAGAATCGGTAGGCCGGGTAGAATCGGTCAGCCGCCAGGGTTCAAATCTTAATTTCCGGATCTCCTCTCCCATCAGCCATGAGCTGAAGATCGATCAAAGCGTTAGTCATAATGGCGTGTGCCTTACTGTCGAAAATGTGGGTGATGGCTTTCACCAGGTCACCGCTATCGAAGAAACGCTCCGCAAAACCAACCTGGGGCAATGGGAAACCGGCAGCCCGGTCAATCTCGAACGCTGTCTTACCCTCAATGGCCGGCTGGATGGTCACTTTGTACAGGGGCATGCAGATACTACCGGCAGTTGCGAAAGCCGCACAGAACTGGATGGCAGCTGGGAATTCCGCATCAGTTTTCCCGAAAAATTTGCCCACCTGGTGATCGAAAAAGGATCTGTCTGCATAAATGGTATCAGTCTTACCTGCTTTGATGTCAGCAAAAACAATCTTTCCGTGGCCATCATTCCCTATACCTTTCAGCATACCATGATCCACAGCCTGCAACCGGGACACACGGTCAATCTAGAATTTGACCTGATCGGCAAGTACATTGCCCGTCGTGCAGATCTTTCTGCTTTATAAGCCGATGGTTGATGATATAGAAGCGGGGTACAATATATTTGCGTAACCCGGAATTTGGCTGCCGGCTGCTCAACTATCTCTATGCAATCTTCACTGCGATCAATCATCGGTTCCGTAAAACGACATCCCGGCTTAGTGCTGGCGATCGCTTTTTCTGCAGTACAATTGCTACTCTATTTACGCCTGGGTATTGGCACAGGAGGTGAAGCTGATAAATACATCACGCAGGGACAGTTTCTTTACCACGATGGGCAATTGAGCGAATCCAAATTCATTTTTTACCTGCCCATTATCCTGCTGGTATGGTTATGTAAGGTATTGGGCAGTTCTTATCTTCCTGCTGTACTGATACAGGTAGCTGTATCGGCTTTCGCCCATCGTTGCTTTTACCGGATGGGGTATCGTATGGCGGGTCCCCGGGTTGCTTTCTGGAGCACACTGCTACTGATCTTTTTTGTACCATTACAATCCTGGAATTTCTTTTTGTATTCCGACTCCCTGTTTATCAGCGCATCCCTCATTTTCACCTATGTCCTCTACCGGCACCAGGCACTAAACATCAGGCATACCGCTGTTATCCTGTTTGGCCTGGCGGTACTGATCTTCTTCCGGCCACATGCCCTGTTATTCATTCCACCTACGATACTTTATCTCTTATTCAGGCCGCAGCCTGCAAGGTTGCGCTGGATATCCGTCGCCTGCTGCCTTTTGTTGCTGTCGGGAATGTATCTCTTTATGAATGCCATTTTCACCGGTGGCAGTGATATGGATGCATTGAAACCTTTTGTAGAAGAACATATCATTTGTTTTGTACCATTAAAACCCGAAGGCGCATCGCTTGCACTGATTCAGTCCGGTAATCCGCTCAGGGACCTTTTTTATTACGTTATTCATAATCCCGGGCATTACTTTCGTCTTACCGGTTTGCGGCTGCTTTCTTTTTTTAATATGACCCGTTCATATTATGGAACAGGGCATAACCTCTACCTGTTACTCTATATCATACCTGTATATTTTTTTACGATAGCCGGATTAAAGCGTTCTATAAAACGAATGGGAGTATTTGCCATTTTCCTGCTGGCTTTACTGATCCTTTATCCATTTGGCGCCACTTTTCAGTGCGATGACTGGCATAGCCGTTTTACCATGGTTGTATTTCCCTACTTTATATTATTGGGGGTACTGGGCGCCTTTAATATCTTTGAAAAAAAGGAAAAGCGCCAGCGCGTATGAAACGATTCATTATTGGACTGACCATCATCTGCCTGGCCGGCAGTTTGATACTCTGGCGTATTTTCAGGTACAGTCCTGTACAGATCCTTTATCACCTGGTCGTACTGACCCTACTGATAAGCGCAGTGGCCGGCATCAATCTGTTACTGGCCCGTATCAAATCAAAAGGCTGGCGGGCACTTTTTTTGCACGCATTCAACTTTCTTTTTTTCGCTGCCCTTGTTTTGTTTTACCTGATCATTATCGGAAGTAACGCTTTCTGGGGAAAGCCTTTGACAGTCTCTCTCTTTATCAGCTATACGGCTTCATTTGATTCATTCATCTCAACACTGCCGGTAGAGAAATGGATATTTTATTCCGTTCTGGGATTATTACTGATTGTCATCATAGCCGTTTACTGGATCATTAAGCCTGTGCCACAAAAATTACATGCGCGTGGCACCCGGTTAGGGCAGTCGCTGCTGCGTTTAAAGCATAAACCGGTATGGGGCATTGCGGCATTGGTCCTTGTAGCTTTACTCATAAAACCCCTGCTCCTGCTGAAACGTACTATGCATTTTCGTGGAGAACCGGTTCTGGAATTTGCGCTGGGGCAAATGTGGGAATCAGGTCATTCAGAATTTGTCTTTGACAGCGAACGTTTGAAAAAAGGATTGAACGATAAACCCTGCATCGACAGTATTGCGCCCGAACCCGGCAAGCTACAGGGCCGGGTAGTGGTGATCATTCTTGCAGATGGTTTGCGCAGCGATTTTTTGCCCGCTTATGGCTATCACCGCCCTACCACTCCATTTCTCGACAGCCTTCGGAACACAGGTGAGCTGACTGTTGTAAAAAATGCTTTTTCCACTTCTACTACCACACTGGTAGGCATGGGGGGGCTGCTGGGGTCCAAAGACTGGGATAACTTCAGCTTTGTAGGGCTCAATCTCATGAAATTTCTGAAGCTGAAAGGATACAATACCTATGCCTTCCTGACCGGTCAGCACAGAAGCTGGTATGGCCTCACAAGTATTTACCGCAACGATTGCGACTATTTCTATGAGAGTACGACCAACCCCTCTGTTCAGAACTTTGACGATCTTACAACACTCGGGGAATTTCAGCGTACCCGTATTCGCGACAACTCATTTGTATATATACACCTGTTATCTACGCATGCAATTGGAAAAAAGCATGACGAATTTCGCCGTTATACACCCGATAAGATCGGGATCGGCTCCAATAACCGTGAAGTGCTGATCAATAATTACGATAATGGCATTTTGCAGGCCGATTATGTGATCCGCGAAGTATTTGCCAAACTGCAGAAAGACGGTCAACTGGAGCGCAGCACGATTTATTTCCTGGCCGATCATGGAGAATTGTTTGGAGAGGATGGCCGCTGGAGCCATTCAGGCAGTATTCAGCAAAACCTGCTCACTATCCCGCTGATGGTATATGATCAGAAGCCAGACTGGTATATCAACAAAGAAGCGGCCACTATCAAAGACGTAGCCCCATCTATTGCCGATCGTTTGGGTTATGCTGTTCCGGGCTGCTGGGAAGGTATATCCCTGCATCGACCGGTACACGATTTCACGCTACGTGTCAATAGCGGCATCCCCTGCCCTTTCCCGGAAGGCATACTGACCAGGAAAGACAGTTTATATGAACTGAAAATACTGAACGAACAGAAAACCGTCAGTAAGATCCTGACCACCCGTGGCAACGAGTCAGGCTGGGAACACCACGAAATAAAAGAAGCAACAAATCCATGACTTACATCACCAATATATTCCGGACAGGTGCAGTGCGTAAAACACCTCCGCGTATCATTAAGCGGATAGCAGCAGAAGCCGGGAAAGCTCCCTGCAAAAACATAATAGAGATCGGTGCAGGTAAGGGAGAGATTACCGAGGTTGTATTAAAACAACATATCCACCCTTCCAATTATTATGCTTTTGAAATAGATCCCGATTTTGCCCGGCAACTGGAGCAGTTTTTACCTCCCGACCGGATATGTATACAGGATGCCTTTCATTTTGAGCAAAGCATTCCGGCCGACTTTACGCCCTGCTGTTTTATCAGTTCTATGCCACTCTCTTTTTATCCCCGTCCACAGATAGCCCAATTGCTGGGAAAAATGAAAGACCGTCTGCAGCCAGGGGGGCGCATACTCTTACTTTTTCACGCTTTCTGGCTAATTCCTGTTTTGAAAAAAAGTCTTCCTGGTGCGCGTATTCATTGTTTCGCCACACTACCTCTTTATTTCCTGCTGGTATACGAGCATGCCGAGTAAGCGATTCATATAATTAAGAAGGCGGACAATGTGGTCCGCCTTCTTAATTATATCTGTCTGTTTATTTCTTACCGCATGAGATACATTTTACCGTAACCTTTGTTGAAGTATTTATCGGTATTATCTCCTTCGGCTTTATATTTATCCAGTGATTTACCATTGAGGTTCGTGATTACCCGGTACAGGTAAATACCATTTGCCAGCTTTTGGCCATACTGATCCGTTCCATCCCATTTAAACTCGGTGATGTTGCGGCCAATATGCAGAGGACCTAGTTCATCCTTTGTGATCTCACGCACTACCTTACCGGTTATGGTAAGGATCTGAATACGGATATTCTGCGGCACTTCTGCCCCGGTGACCGTAAAGACAAAGGCGGTAGAAGTGGTAAACGGATTGGGGTAGTTGAGCATGTTGGAGATCATTGGCTTATTGATCACCTGGAATGCTACACGATACTGCACCGCTCCTGCCAGGTTGCTGCTCCTGTCTTTACCGCTTACCAGGAGTTCATAATCGCCATCCTGCAGGAAATAGGGTTTGAAATTGATCTTGGCCGTATTACCCGTTGCTATTGACTGATCCGCCGGTATAAACTGTAGGGTATCATTATCAAAAGCAAATCTTCGTTGTGTTCCATCCGGAAACCGCACACTTACACTGATAAGGCTGGTATCGTTGAGCAGCATCCATTTAGCTTCATCTTTCAACTCGGCTACGATAGTAGGCTTGGCTGCTACAATGTCGCGATTCAGGATATGTACCCCGTCAAATGTGACATCCAGCAATGGATTAAGACTGTCGGGCCGCACATAAAGTGTACGGAATGCATAGTTATTGAAAAGATACTCTTCTGGCTGATCACTATCCGGGTTAAAGTTGATAAACATGGTATTGAAACCCGACAATGACCGGGTGTCAACAGGAACCTGAAGCTGTATAGTATCTCCAGGCTGCAGCTTTTTCTGACGCGGAACAGGAACGATGTTTTCAATATTGTTTTTATCCGTAATAGACAGTTTGACTTTTACGCTGTCAAAGTCATAGCGGCTTACATTTTTAAACCCGATACCGAAGGTAAATGGCTCACCTACTTCAACTGTATCACGTGTGGTAAAATACAGATTGGGGGCAATAGCACCTTCGGGCAGGGGATCATACTTCACCATCCAGTAACGCAATTGGTAAGGGGTGAAATGCACCGTATCTTCATTAGCCATGTTAAGTTTCAGATAAGGATACTGTACCGCATCAATGGTGGATATATCCACATCCTGGTTGCTGATATCAATACCTGTCATCAGCTCGGTTTCAATACCATCGCGGTCAATACCTACAATGCTGATAGCAGGTGAATCACCTTCCGTAGCATCCATAGTCTTGCCACGCCAGTGCAGTTGTTGCCAGCTTTTGGCAGGGCCCAGTTTGGGAGACGCTATATCTGCAATAAACTGGGGAGAGATACAATCTACAGAAAGATTAATGGCATCATATATATCGATGCTGTAAATAAAGTTAGTCGGATGTACTGCTTGTGCATTTTTTTTATACACGAGGTTGAATGCCCGTGGCTTGTTGATTGAATCGATATCAGCAAATCCCTGGTTCTTCAGTTCGGTATACATACTGTTTCCTGCACCATAAATAAGCTCATCGTTCTTCCAGTCAACAGCGTACTGATTAGATGCCACCGCCTGATACACCTGGTTGCGCAATACCACAAAGTTACCATCAGGTATCAAACGAAGGAATTGTAGCGCGCTGTTACGTCCGGCTGGCGTATTGGGAAATTCAAAGTTATATCCGGTATTGCCGGTAGCACATATTGTACTTCCATACATACCTACGCTGCCTGTTCCCTGATTTTTCCAGGGCTTAAAGGTATTTTTATCAAATACATTAAAGATTAAACCATAAATACAGGAGTTCCGGATATAGGAAGAATCATTTACGTTTACGACCAGTTCTCCGGCTGTTGTAATAGCACTTCCCCAAACACCGTTTTTGACAAAAAGGTTATTGGTTACCGAGTCATACATCCACTGTCTGTTTTCCTCCATGCGGATATGTGACATATTGGATTTGAGATGCTGATCGTAATGAGCCTGTGAAAATCCTGTACCTCCGTTGGCAATATACTGGAAGGAATTGCTGTGCCATACAGGTTCGCCGGTAGTAACTGCGGCCGCCACACGCCAGTAATAGACAGTACTGTCGGTAAAAGTAATACCCGGAGTGAACTCGATATACCCTCCGGTTGCCTGAACAGTTCTGGATATTTTCAGAGAAGAATTATAACTCTCCGTTGTATCCATCTCCATCATATAGGTATGGTTCTGCGCAAACGGGTTGGCAGTTGATACCGCCAGCTTAATTCCCTGCTGATTCACAATTGAGAAAGGATAAGGATAAACCGGTCTTATATCTTCTTCGATGATATATACATCTTTTGAGACAGTATTATTGGTTTCATACAGTTCATCAATGTAATTATCGGGATCAATTGTGATACTTATTTTATTTAATCCTTTATCCCGAGTTGCTACTACCGGGAGTGTATAGATCAAAGAATCCTGGTATTCTTTAAAGAGTATGGTATCGCGTTTTATTACTTCGACCTGATTATTCGGATAAGTTCTTTTTAACTCCACAATAACATCGCGGTTGAGAGAGCGCCCCATGTTCACAAATTTGGCAGTTACTTTAAAGCTCGACTCCGAAACCGGAATATATTTGGGGTCAATACTAACCATTGCATCTTCGATGGCATAATCTGGTTTGGGCGATGTATAGAGCCTCACTGCCGGATCTCCATGCAATGTAAACTGCTCGCATTGAAACCTTGCATAAAAATCATTTTCTGTTGTCAAAGCAAAGGTCTGGCGAATGGCTTCATCCATACATTCTCCCAGCGTCTTGCCATATTGCGTTTGCCCCATGGCCCGGTAGTTGCGGGTATTGTAAATATCGAGATAATGAATGATGCCCAGGTGGGTGCTGGCCATAAATGCTACTGCCCCACGCCCCTGTGCCAGCACATATTTTTCTGAAATAGTTTCTTTGGTGGAAAGTCTGGCCACATTATAATTATAAAAGCTTCCTGCATTACAGCCCATCACGATAAATACCGGGTATTTGCCGGAATTATCATAGGCTTCCGGGTTATCCAGGTTGAATTCAAGTGCATTGGATGACGAGTGTCCAAAATAGGTAAGTATCCCTATCCCTTCTTTGAAAAGATTACTCAATCGCACACTGGCCACCTGCTGAACAGCATCTGCCGAAGTCTTGGAAAAAGTATGCACATTGGCCGCATATAAAGAGTCCTGCAGTATCCTGCGATGACCATCAAGTGCTGCCGTAAGCAGGCTGCTTGTGTTATTATCGCTGGCCCCCACCACATGCACCACATTCTTCATCCAGGCCTTATCGCTTACAATTGGGGATGAGTAGTCATAAAGCTGTTCATATTCTTTAAGTTTTGCGAGGTAGGTGGTTACTTCCTCTTTTGATATTGCAGATATGCGCCCGATTGGAGTAAGGGGAATCGAACTGCTCCCTTCGGCTGTGAGCAGATTATCGGAAGCGGGACTCCCGAAAGTGGGTACCAGGCAAAGCTGTTTAATATTAGCAGATGCCTCATTCGTACGATATTGCGGATATATTACCCCTTTGCCGATCAATAACACATTCCGCAAGGGAGCGTTAAAACTGGCTCTGGCCCATCTGACGAAATTACGAATCGAAAGCGGATGCATTTTGATGCCAAAGGCAAACTGGTCTTCCAACTGATCTATAAGATAAACTTTGGCGGTGTAGCTACCGCCTGCAGTTGAACTACGATATTGCCGGTAATCCTCTACCGGATCTCCCGGGCCTGAATCTGCCGTCAACAGGCTATTGGTGATCATCAGGTAATCACCCTGAAGATTTGCTTCGGAATAATTGATGAAATTTCTCTGCTCAAAGCTGGAGATCGATTTGCTATAGGTCGGTGCCTGGCTTACCATCACGAGTTTTCGGGCTGTTGCAGAAGGTTCAAGCCTGAAACGAAACGGAACGGAATTGGCGGATGCCAGATAACGCTTACCATTGGTAAGATCATATATGACAGGAGTTGTGGCCACTCCGCCTGTAACCGGAAAATTATCGATAACAAGGTAATTACCCACAGCACTTGCTTCGAGCGTAAAGGGAAACAAAGCAGTACCATTAAATGAAAATGTACGGGGATAGGTAAGACTCATTCGCGCTATCACCATACGGTCGCTGGTAACTGAAGCCCGATTGGAGATATTAAACGAAGCTGTGCCGGCCGCTATTTTTGATACCGGAAAGTTTACTGAATGTTTTACATAATCAAAATAGTCCATGGTAGCAGCCGTAAGACTATCATTATTAAGATTAACACGAAAATATCTCGGATTCACCGCATTGCCTGCGGCATGAATCAGAAAACCGGGGTCAGGCGCCCCGGCTCCCGTATAAGGACGAAGATTGGCATAATTTACCGTAGTAGAAGCATTCCCTGCCAGGTCTACACTTGTATATCCTTCCCCATAATCGTACGAAGAAGAATATGTATAGGATGTGCCTACCAACTCTGCCCGCCCGCTATTGATTTTTGCTTTGTAATTGGTCTCCACAGTATACATGAAAAAAGGCTCGGGAGCCAGCGTATTGCCAGCCACATCGTTTACCGTTGGTACCAATCTGCGATTATTACCTGCTGCATTTACGGTAAGGAAAAAAGCGGCTGAATCAGTCTGCAGGCTTGCCCGGTCATTCAACTGCCATTCCGGATCCCTGTATAAAGGGCGGTCAGGAATGCCATCATTCGCTTCACCCCAAAATTCTATATAGCCTCCAGTCGCAAGCGGTGTGCCTTGCGAAGTAGTATAAACAGGTACTTCAACCCCATTGCGCCAAAGCTGAAAATGATCTGCATTGACGTTGCTGAGACCAATAGAAGCCAATGCATCTACAGAGATTCTGTAAAGGCCAGTCACCCCTATCCTGAACTTATAGTAGGTCTTATTATAATCAATCCACTCATTATTATACACCTGGGCCTTGGCTAGCGTTGAGCAGCAGATCAGTAAAAGCAGTAAAATTCGTTTCATGTAGTTCGGGTATTAAGCGTACAGATCACTTCTTCTTTTTATTCTTATCCTGAGGCACCAGATTGAGCCGCAGGGAAAATACGTGCGTAAACAAAGGATTGGATTGGTTGGCCAGGTTGGTAAATGCGTAGTCGATGGTTACGTTTTGCACTTTGAATCCTGCACCTGCACTGGGCTGATAAATCCATACCTTCTTCTGGTTGAGGGTATCGCCATCGGCCAGCGCACGCTGAAAATTATTGATACCAGCACGCAGGAAGAATACATTATTTACATTCAGCTCGAGCCCCAGTTTGGGATCCGCACTCACCGGATCAGCGCTGATCACGGTATTACGTTTGCCATCAAAAGTGAGATCCACATTGGTCTCGGCCAGCAGGCTGGTCTTTTTGCTGAGCCGGAACTCACGGGCAATACCCAGCACCAGGCGGGGTGCTGTCATTTCGGTCGACTTGACAGGGATCTCATTATTGGTCAGGTACAGCGCCTCCTTTTCACGTTCGGTAAAGCTGAACGCCCAGGAGTTGAAGGTGGTGGTGATATCGCGGCCGGTAACACCAAACCGCCATTTGCCCTGATGCACCTGAAAACCGGCATCGATGCCAAAACCCCAGGCCCGGGCAAACTTGCCCACATTGCGATGGATCACTTTGGCATTGATACCAAACTGAACTTTTTTCTTTTCTGTATCCTTGAGGCGCTGCGCAAAAGAGAGCATAAAAGCATAGTCGGCCGATGAAAAAGACTGGATATTATTATAGTTGATCGAACCATCCGGCTCCACCAGGAACAGGGTATTCATGATATCATCTACGGCAAAGCGCAGACCCGTAATGGCAAATGTTCTTTTATTATTGGCAGAAGGAAATGCGATACTGGCAAAATCATATTTACCTATGCCCGCAAAATATTCGGCGTGCATCAGGTTGAGCTGGGTATAATCCTTTACCCCGACCAGGCCGGCCGGATTCCAGTATCCTGCTGTACCATCCTGTACAGAAGCTACCTGGGCGCTACCCATGGCCAGTCCCCTGGCGCCGGCGCCAATGTTCAGAAACTCGTTGGAATACTTACGGAATTGGGAAAAGGAACATACAGAACACAATGTTCCCAATAGGAAAAGGTATAAACGGAGCGACTTCATTCGGATCGTTTTCTAATAAGCAATTAATAAGTTGCAGTCTTACAGGGTCAAGTCGGCCTGTAAAATTAGATCATCACCCTGTAAAATCATAGTTTTACTAAGGGAAAAACCTAGTCACTGAAAACGAAGTGTTTAGAAAAATATTGCATCCATGTGGGCCGCACCCCTTATCTGACTTACTTTTGCGCCAAAATTTTTGATTTAAAGCAATGAACCTCATAGAAGAATTACGCTGGCGGGGCATGATCCAGGATATGATGCCCGGAACGGAAGAGCAGTTGAAGAAAGAAATGACGACCGCCTATATCGGCTTCGACCCCACGGCCGAAAGCCTGCATATCGGCAGCCTGGTCCCCATCCTGCTGCTCGTACACCTGCAGCGGGCCGGCCATAAACCGATCGCCCTGGTAGGCGGCGCCACCGGCATGGTTGGCGACCCCAGTGGCAAAAGCCAGGAACGGAACCTGCTCGATGAGGCCACTCTCAACCGTAATGTAGCCGGCGTAAAAGCACAACTGGAGCGCTACCTCGATTTTGACGCGGCCAAACCCAATGCCGCCGAAATGGCCAACAACTATGACTGGTTCAAAACCATCAGCTTCATCGACTTTCTGCGCGATACGGGTAAATACATCACCATCAACTACATGATGGCAAAGGATAGTGTCAGGAAAAGGATCGAAGGTGAAGTAGGTCTCAGCTATACAGAATTTGCCTACCAGCTCATGCAGGGATACGATTTCTGGTGGCTTTACACCAATAAGAATTGTAAACTGCAAATGGGTGGCAGCGATCAGTGGGGCAATATCACCACCGGCACGGAACTCGTCCGCCGCAAGTCCGGCGGCGAAGCCTTTGCCTTCACCTGCCCCCTTATCACCAAAGCAGATGGCACCAAGTTTGGCAAAACAGAACAAGGCAATGTATGGCTCGACCTCGACAAAACATCTGCCTACAATTTTTACCAGTTCTGGATCCGGGCTACCGATGCCGATGCTGAAAAATGGATTCGCATTTTTACCTTCCTCGACAAATCAACTGTAGACGAACTGCTGAACATTCATCAGCAGGATCCGGGTAAAAAGCTTTTGCAAAAAAAGCTGGCAGAAGAAATAACCCGTTTTGTACATGGCCAGGGCGAACTGGACAAAGCCGTTGAAACCACCGAAAAAATCTTTGCCAATCAATCTGCACCGGCTGAGTCAATGAGTATTCAGGATCTCGAAAGCCTCTCCGGCATTGTAAAAATACCTTACTCACCAGCGCAACTTGCCGAATCGCCCGATGTAGTGAGCTTTCTGGCTGAGACAGGTATCTTTTCCAGCAAAGGCGATGCCCGTAAAACAATACAGGGCGGCGGCGTAAGCATCAACCGGCATAAAGTAGAAGCAATACAGGAAACTGTTTCTACACAACAATTGCTGCACGGCAAATACATTCTCGTCCAGAAGGGAAGAAGGAATTATTACCTCGTAGAGGTCTTATAATATCTCTTTATGCAGCGGGTCTATTTCATCAGTGGACTGGGAGCTGATAAACGTGTATTTGAAGCACTGGATTTAACCTGGTGTGAGCCTGTTTTTGTATCCTGGATAAAACCGCTCCGGCAGGAATCACTGATTGATTATGCTGGCAGACTTCGCCAGCAAATAAATGATCCCACGCCTGTCGTTGTCGGTATTTCATTTGGAGGAATACTGGCTGCTGAAATGCTGCGTACTGACCCTTCTATGCGGGTTATATTACTGGCAAGTGTTCAAAATAGCCAGCAACTCCCCCGATGGTACCGGTTAGGAAAATATCTGCCACTATACCGGATACTACCCCGCTTCCTGCTTTTGCCCGGAGGTATTATGGGGCAATGGCTATTTGGCGCCCGTTCTGTTCTGGCCAGACAAACGTTTAAACAAATTGTACAAAATACCGATATCGATTTTGTAAGATGGGCTATCTGGTCAATCCTCCATTGGAAATCTGCCACTGATCTTCTTCCCCTCATACATATCCATGGTACAAAAGACAGGATACTCCCCCGGCCTGCGGGAGTTACCGCTGACATGATACAGGGCGGAGGGCATCTTTTGCCCCTGGAGTATCCTGCAATCATTTCACAATTGTTAAAAAAATATATCCTTTAGTCCTGACGCCGGCCTATGTTGGGCAGGTATCGTAAATTGAAGTATGTCTAGCCACCTGAAACTTCTGATCACCGGCCTGTTTTGGATCATCCCTTTTTTTCTCACCGCTCAAACAGATACGATCAAACTGCATTTTCTTTATGGGTCACGTCCGGCCAAAGGATATAAAGACACAGAGAAGAAAGTATTTGGTGGTATCAAAGGCGGACATGTGAGCATTGAAATTGATGGCAAAGTCCTGGACTTTCTGCCGGGCAAAAACCCGCTGCTGCCTCAGAATGGTAAGCCGACGGGGCATTTCAGGGTTAATCCGGGCCGCTACTGGGACACTACATCCAGCAAATGGGCCGAAGTACATATTCCCGTGACCACCCTGCAAAAAAGCCAGCTACTCACCCTGTTTGATGAGCTGTCGGAACAAACACCTTACGACTATGCCATTTTCGGCATGCGTTGCGCAGCGGCCAGCTATCATGTATTAAGTGAAGTGGGACTCTTGAAACGGCTATCCAGAAATCAGAATATCTTTCAGCATTTCTATCCTAAGCTACTTCGCAAAAAGATTTACCGCTGGGCCCGGCAAAACCAGTATCCCGTCTATTTTCATAGTGGCAAGATCTCCCGCAAATGGGAATCAGATGAAGGTTTTTTCTGAAAATAAATGTGACAGAAAGGAGTTAGACAAACATCTTTGTACAGATATTTTTACGCGCATTTAAAAATGCTGTAGGCCCGCGATGCACCACGGGCCTACAACTGACAAAGGCGCCTGATAGAAGGATTATTTTACCGGCATTCCCCTGCTCTATTCTCTTATTTCACCGAACAACAGTGATTTTCTGATCAATTGATCGCCTTTATTGCTTTCCACATGGCTTCTGCCACCAGCAGATTTCCTTTCTGATTAAGATGCACCCGGTCGGTGGTCAGGACATTACGGTCCTGGTTGGTGGGATTGTTCTTCCTGATATAGTCCAGAAACAGCTGACGAAGATCTACCAGTGGCAAACTGTTTTTCTGAGCCAGGTCCCTGATCAACTGACTGTACTGGTTCATATCTCCATCCTGCGGATTCGAAAAATCGGCTTTCTCTCCTATCACCGCTGGTGTGACGAGAATGGCCTGGATATTTTTTTCCTTCAGCTTATTAATAATAGCCTGGTAAAATTTCACAAACTTATCCTGGTCGGTACCGGTACCAAAAGAAGACTTATGCCATACATCATTTACGCCGACATAGATCACCACCACATCGGGTTTCTTTTGCAAAACATCTTCTTCCATCCGCAGATACAGATCATACACTTTATTGCCACCAATGCCGGCGCCGGTAAACTGGTAACGGCTCTCCTGCTTTTCATTTTTGCAGAGGCTGTCTGCCAGCGTAATGTAGCCGCCCGGTTTGACACCCGCTTCCGTAATAGAATCACCAAAAAAGATTACATGCTTTTTTTTCTGCGGTACGAAGGCCAGTGAAGCAAAAGCCATAGCAATGAGTAGTGTGTATTTCATTCTGAAAAGGTACAAAGATTCGGGTATAAAGAGTATAAAGGGTTTAAAGAGTTTAAAGTAGAATGGTCAAATACCTTTTAAACCCTTTATACTCTTTATACATCTGTACTACCTGCTTTTTTTAACAAACGCAGTGATCCCTTCGACCAGCACATCCAGATCACGCGTACTCGTATACACATTGGGCGTGATACGCACGCCGTTGATATTTTCCCATTCAATACCCACCGTATGTATCTTATACTGGTTGAAGAGGAAACTGTCCAGTTCTCCCGGCTTTTTGCCGATGATCCCGACATTGCCGATCGCACAACCCCAGCGGGGATGCAACGAAGTATTGATCTTAACGCCGGGCAGATCTTTCACTTTTTCCATCCAGTAATTCTTCAGGTAATGTAGGCGTTTTTCCTTGCGTTCGCTGCCGATCATTTCATGAAATTCGATCGCCTTACCGATAGCCTGTTCGATGAAGAATGGCCGGGTACCCAGTGCTTCAAACTTCCGGATATCTGGTTTCAACGGATCGTCGCTGGTCGCAAACAGGGGATATATTTTGCCGATCTTATCTTTTCTGACATACAGCAATCCACTGCCGATAGGTGCATACAACCATTTATGCAGACTGCTGGCAAAATAATCTGCATCCAGGTCGGGTATCGAAAACTTAAAATGCGCGAAACTGTGCGCCCCGTCTACCACAACCTCGATGCCCCGCTTATGTGCTTCCTGCGCAATACGCTTTACAGGCAGTATCTGTCCGTTCCAGTTAATGATATGAGTGATGTGCACCACTTTGGTACGCGGCGTAAATGCTTTTACATATTGCTGCACCAGGTACTCTTCGTCTTCGCTGGGAAGTTCCAGGCTGATCCACACCATTTTGATACCATCCCTTTTCTCGCGCTGTTTGTAGGCATTGATCATATTGGGATAGTCCTGCCGGGCAGCCACTACTTCGTCACCGGCTTTGAGCTGCAGGCCAAAGATGACGGTCTCGAGGCCTTCGGATGAATTGCGGTTGATAGCAATTTCTTCCGCATCACAACCGGCGAGGCGGGCAAGATTACGACGCAATGGCTCACGCCCCTGGTCCAGTATCCGCCACATATAATAGCTGGGCGCTTCATTGCTGAGATCATAATAACGCTTCATGGCTTCCTGCACCGTACGCGGTGCCGGCGACACCCCGCCATTATTCAGGTTGATGATACCGGGATTTACGGTAAACGACTGCTGAATGTAGTACCAGAAATCTTCATCAGTTGCCAGCTCATCGGCAGAGACATGGGCCACCTCCTGCAGTACCCGGTCCAGCCGGGCAGCACGTGATTGCTGGGAGACGGAGGCCAGAAAACCGGCACCCGTCAGGGCACCCAGTTTGCGAAGAAAACCGCGGCGTTGTTGTTGGTTCATATGATTACTGAATGGAGGCTTTTACCTGGTCCATGAATTTGGAATAATCTTTTTTCAGCTGCTGAAGCGACGGCTTATGTATATACATCATATGGCCTGCTTCGTAATAAGTAAAGCTGATATTGCCCCGCAGGTTTTCGGGAAGGAACATATGATGGATCACATAGTCTGTAGCAAAATAGGGAGTAGCCATATCATAAAAGCCATTGCAGACCCATACTTTCAATGCAGGATTTTTTACCATGGCACTGCGCAGGCTTTCGGCCACATTCAGGTAGCGGTCCTGGCTGTTGACCCAGGGACGCGCACGGCCGGTCAGTATTTCATACGGCAGATCGTTTTCATACTTAAGCTCACGACGCACATAATCATTCAGGGCTGCTGTATACGGACCATAAATAGCCAGGTCATAGCTGGGGTCATAATCGTAACTCTCGCCGGCATGATCATAGTCCTGCCCGATGATGCGCGAATCGAGACGACCGACTGTTTTCTTTTCCGAACGCAAGAGTTCTTTATTAAAGCGACCTACCGAAAGGCGGATATTGGTTTCATCGAGATATTCTTTCGAAAGGCCGGTAAAATCCTGCAATTGCTGAATGATAGCCTGGCGCTCTGCGCCCTGCAGCTGATCACCTTTCATGAGTGCTGCCTGGTAAGGTCCTGTGGCAAACTGCTGCACCTGCTGCAGCAGACCGCTGAGCGAAGGATAACGGTTGCCCAGTTTTTTATGATACCAGGAGGTGGCGGCAAAAGTAGGCAGTTGTAATGCATACGGCAGATCGTTGCCCCTGTCGGTACGTACCGTACCAAAATCAAGGATCGCAGAGATCAGTACAATACCGTTTACATACAATCCATGACGGTCCTGCAGGTAATTGGAAAGGCCGGCAGCACGGGTGGTGCCATAACTTTCGCCGGCGATGAATTTGGGCGACGACCAGCGTTTGTAACGCGTAGTGTACAGGCGGATAAAATCGCCGACAAAACGCAGGTCATTATCATAACCGGTAAAATCGCTCTGCGGCGTACGACCCGCAGGACGGGTATAGCCGGTCATCATCGGATCAATAAACACGATATCGGCCTTATCGAGCCAGGTCAGCGGGTTGTCTTCATATTTATATGGCGGCGGCAGCGGGTAGCCCTCGTCCGTCATTTTCACGATTTTGGGGCCGAGCGCACCCATGTGCAGCCAGACACTGGATGAGCCGGGACCGCCATTGAAAGAAAACAGGATAGGTCTTTTGGCGGGATCGGGTTCACCATCTTTGGTATAGGCAATAAAGAACAGGTTGGCTTTGAGCGTGTCTTTTTCATCCCGGATATCCATATACCCGGTCGTGGCAGTATAGCTGAGCTGCTCCCCGCCCGCCAGCCGGAGCTGGTGGCTGGTCACCGAAAGATTACCGGTCTTGTAATCGCTTTTCTCGGGTTTGTCTGTTTTGGACTGTGCAGACATAGTAAATGCCAGGCCAAACAGCAGGCTGGCTGTCAAAATAGTTTTTCTCATGATAGTTAGTGTTCGTAACCCGGAAATTAAGGAATAATCAGCAACCGGCTGTGCCCCATTGATAAGCGGTCGGAGATAGATAACCAGCTCAGGTACAGTCAGCCATGATGGAGCAGCTCTGGATATTTTTTTAAAAAGCATTTGGGAGTAAACCCCAGTTCCCCTATTTTTGCACTCCCAAATCGAAAGAGGAGGCACGGATTGAGCTATGGTGTAACGGTAGCACTACAGATTTTGGTTCTGTCTGTCTAGGTTCGAATCCTAGTAGCTCAACGAAAAAAGACCGGCAAATGCCGGTCTTTTTTATGCAATAATGTGAGGTTTCCACCTGTCTAATTTCTCTTAAACAACAGTTTTGCATTTTCCCATTCACTGGCGGCATCCATAAAGGCCAGCATTTTCTCCCATCTGGCAGCAGGTTCAAAATTGTGGAAATAGCCTTTCTTTACTGTAATAGTGATCACGCGGCCGTCGACGCTGGCATCAGCCTTAAAATATCCCGTTTCGTTTTGTACCGACTTTTTGAGGCTTTCAACACCCTCTACCGTGTACCCGTCGGGAATCTGAATACGCATATCATAACCAATAGCGCGTGGAAATGACATATAAATATCCAGACCTCTTTTTCGCTGGTTCTCATTGATAGAAAGCGGCTGTCCCTGAATTTTACCGATTTCCAGAATCAGGTTATTACCCGCCCTTTTGACCAGGCCATCCAGTGCGAATTTTTCACTAAATACAAAATTGGGATCGGTATGTCTCACCCCCATTTTTTCGATCTTGAAATCTTTCAGATCAGTCACCTCCTGCTCAAACCAGTCTCTGGCCTCTTTTATCGCTTTATCTTTTTGCTTTCTGCGGGCTTCATCAAAAGCATTTTTGACTTCATCAACATATACCCGGCCTTTTTTGCCTTCGGCGAGTGTTTCCAGCAATGTCCGCTCTTCACCAAGCAACTTTCGTTCATGCTCATAGTAATCCTCATATAATATAAACTGTCGCTGAAAATGACTCCTGTACAATCCTGTGATTGTCGCCTTTCGTTTTACAGCTATCCTGGCGTCACCCGGATCCAGCGAAATTGCAAGCTCTTCCAGGTGTGTGTTGGTTGCAGCACTGGAGGCTGGTAATGCAAAGCCAGGGCCAGCATATGCGCTTTTATAAAAATTTGACGACGGATCAGCATCACTGTATATCTTAAGTGCAACTGAACGGGTCTCTTTGGCGCCATCAAAGCTTTCGGGAATGCTAAAAGGGAAATCATAGGCATTCTTAAAATAAATGATCTTGTTGGTCTGATTTAAATAAACGGCGCTTTCCAGGTCATCTACATGCAATACTTCATTGATCCGGTAACCCATTCTGGGGGTAGACAGCAGGATACCCGTGATCAGGTCGGCCCGGCGGAATATGCTGTTTAAATAGACAGCGTAGCCATCGAATATATAATCTCCTATATTAATGGAACGTTTGATATCATCCATCCTGAATGAAAGAACTTTCCTGAACCGGGCAACATAGAACAGGAAGGCGGCCTTTTCCTCATCGGACATAGCGTCATAATCAAGACCTGCAGTCTTTGCTTTCTTTTTGGCCGTATTCAGAATATCGTCGATCTCTTTACGACTGTCTTTAGCCATCACCGTGACAAAGGAAGCCTCTGCCAGGTCATATGCCAGATTTTGCACCACTTCATTTGTGTCGGGATTCTTTTTTATCTCACCGGGCTGACTGTTCCTTGCTCTTGTGTTGTAATTTGCAAGTTGCCGAACACCCAGTGAGATGCTCAGGCGTATCAACGGAAGCTGCCGGGCCGGCGCTACCCATAAAGACATTTCATAAGGAGGTATATCTTTCTTCTCAAAATCTATGATAAGTTCTTTGTCAGCATTGGTACTGATCGCTGGATCAGGCGCACCATTGTAGCTTCTGTAATCGATGGCATAGTTCTTTCCCAATTGACCATGAAAGGAGTAATGCAAAACAGGCGCCTCGTCAAATAACATGAGATCATATACTTTTGCATCATAATCGTCTTTCATTTTATGCTCGGTAGCAATAAAATAGTCAATGACGTCGCCGGGCTGCAGATCTGAAATAGCCAGCTTTACCTGTTTTTCGCTGGGCTGATCGAGCGTAAGCACCATTTCATCGGCACTCACTTCCTTCACCGACCTGTCTGGTTTTATGACACGAACACCAACAAAAGTAGTAGACTGAGTTTTACGGGAAAAACCGCTTTTTTCCTCAAAGCTGGTGAAGCTCATTTCAGAATATTCATCAACTGCCGATTTATCATTTACCTTGACAATTTCCCGCACGATCTCCATAATGGTCAAAGAACTCCGGGAATTTAATGTGAGGCCGGAAAAAGATACTCTCCCTCTGCTATCTGCAATCAATTCTGTATGATGGGCAATAACTACCCGTGAAGCCTTACTGTATTTTTCAGGGACAGAAACACTTTTGAACTCAGGCCGGTCCCAGGCCCAAACCTGGGCTCTGATTTTTGCCGACTCCTGTTTATATGCCTGATCTATTTTACCCTGGGCAAAAACCAGGGCCGGTAAAAATGCAACCAACGTCAATAAGATGGGTGCTTGCAAGATCCTTCCTTTCATACAATCAGGTGATTGGGTGGTGATCGTTATTTGATTCATCGTCTTACACTATTTACTCCTGCCCCGCCGTATTGCCGGTCTGCCCAACACGATCCTCCGGGCTTTATTAATTCTTTTTAAACAGCAGTTTCGCATTTTCCCATTCATTGGCTGCATCCATAAAGGCCAGCATTTTCTCCCAGTTGGTTGCGGGTTCAAAATTGTGGAAATAGCCTTTCTTAATGGTGACAGTTATTATCTGTCCATCGATTCGGGCATCCGCTTTGAAATAGCCGGTTTCATTTTCGACTGATTTCTTTAATGCATCCACACCCTCTACTGAATAGCCTTCGGGAATCTGAATGCGCAGGTCGTAACCGATACTCCGGGCATACGGCATAAAAATATCCAGTTCTCTTTTACGCTGATGTTCTTTAATTGAAAGTGGTTGTCCCTGAATTTTTCCTATCTCGAAAATGATATTGTTGCCGGCTTTTTTTACCAGTCCATCCAATGCAAAGGTCTCGCTGAATACAAAATCAGGATCGGTATGCCTCACCCCCATCTTTTCGATCTTGAAATCCTTCAGATCCGTCACCTCCTGTTCAAACCAGGATTTTGCTTCATCAATACATTCCTCTTTGTGTCGCTTCCGTGCATCTGCCAAAGCTTTTTTTACATCTTCCACCATCCAACTGGTTTTCCGGTTTCCGGCAAGCGCCTCCAGCATTGTCTCACCCTCTCCTACAAGTTTTCGTTCATGCTCATAATAGTCTTCATATAATATCAGTTTTCTTTGCCAGCTATATTTATAATAACCGGTCATAGTAGCTGTTCGTTTTACAGATAGTTTGGTTTCATCCGGATTCAGGGTAATTTTCAACTCCTCCAAATGTGTATTGTTTGCGGCATTGGTCGATGACACTGCAAATCCAACTCCCACCGATGCCAGTCTGGTTGTACTCGCTGGGCTCAGCGTCAGCATCTTCTTCTTCAATTCTATTGTACGGGTATCTTTTTCGCCATCCATACCTTGCGGTATCATAAATGGATGATCATAGATGGATCCGACATGAATAATCTTTTTGCTGTTTTTCAGATAAGCTGCACTTATCAGGTCATCTTCATCCAGTACCTGACTCATCCGAAATCCCAGGCGCGGACTCGCTACGACAATACCTGCATCAATATCTCCTCCTTTCAATATGCAATTAATCAGGATGGGAAAACCATTGAAAATATAATCACCGATATTAATTGAACGTTTAACATTACCTGTCTCTAAAGCAAGTAACCTGACGAAACGGGCATAGTAATACAAATAAGCAGCCTTTTCATCTTCAGGCATCGCTTTAATATTTAGGCCGACAGATTGTCCTTTTTTGTATGCATCATCCGCAAAGTCGTCGTATTCCTTTTTTGAATACGTATAAAGGAACTCCTGCGAATAATTTTTTGCCAGGTTCTTTACAATTTCATCCGTGTCAACATTCTTGTTTACTTCACCAGGTTTAGCCGCTCCCAAATATCCGTCAGACATAATACCTCTGTACCCCAGGGAAATATTCATTCTGATAACAGGAAGCTGTCGCTGAGGCGAAATCCACAATGAAGACTCATAAGGCGGCATATTTTTCTTTTCAACATCAATGATCATCTCTTTACCTTCGTTTTTTGTCACTGTCAGATCGGGGGCACCATTATAGCTCCTGTAGTCAATCGCATATTTTTTCCCCAGCTGCCCGTGAAATGAGTAATGCAGCACAGGAGCTTCGTCAAACAGCAATATGTTATACTGCCTGGGTGCATAATCATCATTCATTTTTTGCTCCGTTGCGATAAAATAATCAATGATATCTCCCTGCTGCAGATCAGGAATGGCCAGTTTAGCCTTCTTCTCGCTGTCTGAATCCAGCGTCAGTACCATATCATCTGCATTTACTTCTTTTACAGATTTATCCGGCTTGATAATCCTGACGCCTACATATGTGGTAGAGCGCTTATTACGCAAAAAACCACTTTTTACTTCAAAACGGGTAAAACTTAATTCGGAAAACTCCTCAATGGCAGATTTGTCATTTACCCTTACCCTCTCCCGTACAATTTCTGTAAGCGTCAGCAACTTTTCTGTATTTCCCGTTCCTCTAAAGGTCAATCTACTCCGGCTATCGGCGACCAGTTCCGTATGATGCGCTATCACTATCCGCGATGCATTACTGTATTTATCCGGTACTGCGGTGCTCTTAAACTCAGGTCTGTCCCAGGCCCACACTTCTTCGCGGATCTTTGCAGACTCTTTCCTGTATTTCTCCTCGCTCTTACTCTGGGCAGAGACCTGCACTATCGCTAATATAGACAGTGCAACAAATGCTGCTAACCGAAGTGCCGTTTTTCTCATACACAAATTATTTCCGTTTGGTTAAGACGATTTGCTGATTATAAAAATTTTTTAGTTGAAGAATATCTTCATTCCACTGGCGAAACTGATCCGGGTTGAGTGTGGGGTTCAACAATGTGACCTCGCAACGATAAGTCAGAATAGAATCTTTGACAGAATAGGATCCCGAAAAACGATACCCGGCGCGATCCACCTTCAGGGAAGCCGGAAGGCTGGTCACCTTTTTATCAACCGGCAGTGTCAGCACTGTTTCAAATACAATATGGTCCTTAAACTGAAACCAGTAAGGCAGCTTGCGCTGAGCAGTATCAATTTTGAGGTCTTCAAATTTGCGACGGTTATCAAGTTCCAGGTAAGTTTCGTTATTGAATTCAGCCAACACATTTTTCCAGGTCAAATTGTATTCAACGCTTAGTTCCTTTGTATAATCAGTCAGATTGCTCACACGGAGATCAGTGATTTCAAAATTATTCTTACCACGTGCCAGGTAGCTTTTCAGAACCGATGCCTGGTTTTCCTGCTTGATGCTATTAATGCCGGACAATAATGCCACCCGGTTCTCTCCTTTCCAGGTCTGTACCACATGGCCCTTAAGATTATTGCCTTCAATAGTCAATGATCTTTTTTCAAGCGAAGTATTTTGCTCTGGCAACCTGACCGGTACCCGGTCAAGGATATAATTGGCATCGTCTCCTATCAGTGTCTGCCGTCCCTGAATCCGTTCTGCCAGTTCTCCTATACCGATATACTTTTCGGTCGCATCCAGGTAGACCGGTTTTTTGTTGTTCATCCAAACGGCAATCATGTGGTTGTCGACCGCCAGTGAAGGTGTACTGTAATCATATACCAAATGACGGGTTCCGATCCAGCAATGCCGTACATCCAGTCCCAAGGTCTGAAGCATTTCGACCAGCAAATTGGCCATCCCCTTACAATCGCCATATTTCTTTCGCAAAACTTCACTCCCTCTCTCCGGCTTGAACCCTGCAATACCATCTTCGAAAGCCAGGTAACGGATATTGTCCTGTACCCATTGAAATATATGCCGCACTTTTTCCTCATCTGTCGAAAGCCCCTTTGTGATCTCCTGTACTTTTTCTTTTATGGTATACATGTCATCTTTGATATCCATGACCAGCTGATGATACCAGGCATATTGATCTTTGAGTGTATTAAAATAATTCTGTCTTCCCTGGCTTGTCTCCGCATATTGAGCCATGATCAGGATATGCGGTGAATAATAAGTAAAACCCGGAGAAAAAGGTTCTTTCTTCAGTGCAGGCAAATCGGTCATGGTAAACCTGTATACTGTTTCATTGCCCTGTGTCTTCACCTCCTTTTGAATATTGTATTTTGCGAAATTATATTCCTTCAGCTCAAGTTTCATCCATGAGGGAATCCTGATCACCACTTCACCTTTGGTGACCCGCTGAGGCTCTAAAAAATGAATGCTTACAAAATACTTGGGATCCAGATAGGTCTTTCTGAATCTTACTTTAGATACCGATCCCTGATTTTTTAACGGTAAATCAAAATAACAGACACGGGCATCTGAATAGAATATGCCATCTGATTCATAAAACTCATTTCTGGGAGTTATGCCATGTTTTTTAGACCCATCCACTGAAATATCAACATCATCCAGCGTCTCCATATCATTGTAAAACTCCGCCACCTGTACCGCAGCACGATATCCGCTACAGTAATAGGTCAGGTTCGATTCTTCTTTGATGAGCACGGGATGTTCATTGTTTCCGGCAACAATAACAAACTCCCTTTTCACCTCCTGCAGGGAGATATTCGTATCCTCTTCTCCGGTTGCCTGAGCTATACATGAAGTGGAAAAAAGCAAATAAAGAAAGGCGGATGTCCAGTATTTCATAGTGGCAGGGCTGGCATCCCTGGTGGCAGGTAGGTTCATAAAAAATCAAAAAATGGCTGTAGTAAAACGAATGCACAAGATAAATATTATGAATTGATTTTCATAAATCCCTAATCCCAGAAGAATCACAAATGACTTATAACCAATAAATTAAAATCAAACCCCATCTCTCCGAAGATGTCCCCGGCAACACCGGCGATCTGTACCATTGTTTTCGCTGCCCCAATGCCCTTTACCCTCTTTTGCATTTTGCACTGATCAGAAAAGAGTGCCTGTAATATCCGACCTTTATGACCGGCAGACTTTCATCATTAAACCCACTTAGTATGAGCAGATATATCTGGATCAGCCTGCTAATGCTGACACTGGCCTGCCGCAAAAATTCAGATCCGGTGGATGAAGAACAATTGAATGTTTCCTACGGCAATGAACAGCAGCAGCAGATGGATATTTATCTGCCCGCCAATCGTTCCACACAAAACACCAAAGCGCTGATCCTGATTCATGGAGGCGGATGGGCCACTGGTGATAAAACGGATTTTAATGAAGCCGTTTCACTCATACGCCAGCGGCTGCCCGACTATGCAGTCTTCAATCTCAATTACCGGCTGGCCACGGCAGGCAGCAATCGTTTCCCCGCTCAGGAAAATGATATACGTGCAGCTATTCAGTTTATAAGTGATCAGCGTACACGCTTTAACATCTCTGATCGCTTTGTCTTGCTGGGTGCAAGTGCCGGCGGGCATCTGGCACTCTTGCAGGCATACAAATACAACAGCCCGGTAAAACTCCGTGCAGTAATTTCTTTTTTTGGTCCTACCGACCTCGTTGCGCTGTATAATGATAATGCTGCTGCAGCCTTTCTACTAAATCTGGCAATAAGGGCAGCGCCTGCACAGGCAGCATCTCTATACATACAAAGCAGCCCTCTCACATTTGTAAACGCCGATTGCGCTCCTACACTACTGCTACAGGGCGGTCAGGACGAATTGGTTCCACCCAACCAGGCCAGTATGCTGCAGGCCGCACTACAGGCAAACGGCGTTTTCCATGAGTATGTCTATTACCCAACCGAGGGGCATGGTTGGACAGGGGCCAATCTGGCCGATTCATATGAAAAAATCGCAGCTTTTCTGCAAGCCCGGGTACCTTGAAAAAACAACGGAAATCAGTATTTTTGAAGTGAATTGCGTGCTTCAGCCGAAGCACTCCCCTCCTACTGTTATCCTTGCTGCGCCTGCAATACAGAGCCGGAGAAACCGTTTGCAATAAAGGATCGCCGATTCAAAAGCGGAAATCATCGATCTGGCTGCTGATTCAAACGATGAACTGTTACTTTTAAACGATATGCGCAATAAACGAGTGATCTTGTGGCTATCCTTCCTGCTGCTATTGGCCGTATCGGTCCATGGCCAGGATCAGACCTGTCCGGCCAACATCAACTTTGCCAACGGCGATTTATACAATTGGTCAGCCAGTACGGGATTGGTTGGAGGCGCTACCCTGAATTACCCATTCCCCAACAACGGCATTACGACCATACCCGAATACAGTCTGACCAATACCGGCATACAGGTAATTACCAGCTCCTTTAATGATCACTTTGGCGGGTTTCCTACCATTCCGGTGATTAATGGATATGCTTATAATTATTCGGTGCAGCTGGGTTCGACCACCAATTCGCATGATCTCAATTCGTCTTCTAATCGCAACCCCGGTGGTTTTACACGGGCCATAACCTATACCATCAATGTACCTGCCGGCTCTGCTGCAGTGCCTTATACCATGACCTATGCCTATGCCCTGGTGCTGGAAAATGGTACACACAACTCCAATCAGCAGCCACTTTTTAAGGCCACACTGCGTACCAGTGCTGGTGTGATCAGCTGTGCCTCTCCGGAATATTATCTGCCTACGCTGAATAATGCGGGCAACAATGGCGGTAATTCATCTACAGGCGCCACACTTGATAGTGCTGCGGCCCTGGCCAATGGATTTACCAACAGCCCGGTTTTATTTTTGTCCTACTCCGGTACGAATAACAATAACGGGACCTGGCTGCAGGATGTGTGGACCAAAAACTGGACAGAGGTCACTTTTGATCTTTCGCCTTATCGCGGACAGCAGGTGACCCTTACATTCGAAGCAGACAACTGTACGCCCGGTGCCCATTTTGCCTATGCCTATGTCGCGTTGCGCAATACCTGCGGCGGACTGGAGATCAGCGGCAGCCCTACAGCCTGTACCAACAGCGAACTCACTTATTCCATTCCGGCACTTGCGGGTGCCACCTACAACTGGACAGTTCCTGCAGGATGGACCATTCTGTCGGGAGCCAATACCAATACCATTCGCGTAAAAGTGGGAAGCAACGGTGGTAACATCATCGTACAGCAGGCCAATAGCTGCGCCAACCTCAAAGACACACTGGCTGTAACCACTACATTGCCCACACTGGCAGGACAGGTGAATAGCGATCAGGTTGTTTGCGCCGGCAACAACAGCACCCTGCTGACTGCAGCCAGCTACCGGGGCAGCATTCTCAACTGGCTATCATCTACCGATGGCATTAACTGGAGCAGCCTCAATATAACAGCCAGCAGCTATCTCGCACAAAACCTACAGACAACAACTCATTACGCAGCCCTCGTACAAAACGGTAATACCTGCAGTATCGATACCAGCCGGCCCGCTGTTATCACGGTCAACAGCCGATCTGCCGGAGGCAACCTCTCGCCTGCCAGCATCAATATCTGCCAGGGCGAAACTACCCGGCCCACCCTTCAGTTAAATGCCAGCAATGGCAGCGTGGTTAGCTGGCAATGGTCGGCAGATAATGTAAATTGGAATAATCTTTCCGCAGCCGGACAGCAACAGTCCTATCAGCCTGGCCCGGTCACAGCAACTACACACTATCGTGTCATTGTAAAAAGCGGGGTATGTCCGGCCGACACCAGTCTGACAGCCAGCATTTATTATTTTCCTACTCCAATTGCTGCTGCCAGTTTTCAGCCAGACACCGCCTCCATTTGTTATGGCAAATCAGCAGCATTTACTGCCAGCATTACTACCGGTACCAGTTATACATGGAGCAACCCTTCTATCGTCCTCGCTTCCGGAAATGGTACTGTGCCTGTGCAGCCTTATACAATTACGGGAACTGTCACACCGGCCAGCAGCACCGCCTTATTACTTTCTGTTTATAATGCCGGCTGTCCCAATGCATTTATCGCTCGCCTGCCGATACATGTAGCACCAAAGTTTTCGGTATTTGCCGGCAACGACACCAGCGTGGTGATTGGTCAGCCATTGCAATTGCAAGCCAGTTCCAGCAGTGCAGAAGCCAGTTTGTTTTCCTGGACCCCTGTGAGCTATTTAAGTAATCCAGCTATTGCCAATCCCGTGGCTACTTTTACCAGCAACAGCCCCGATCAGATTACTTATGTAGCCACCGCCAGTACTCCCGCCGGGTGTTCGGCATCCGATAATATCACTGTCAAAATCTTTAAAACAGCCGCGGATATATTTATGCCCAATGCTTTTACCCCCAACTCAGACGGCCTCAATGATGTGATCATGCCGGTATGTGTGGGCATTACCCGGCTGAATTATTTCCGTGTGTTCAACCGCTGGGGGCAATTAATATTCAGTACCACCATTATGGGCAGAGGTTGGGATGGTATGGTCGGGGGACAGCCGCAAAGCAGTGGGAATTTTGTGTACATGGTACAGGGAGTAGATTATACCGGCCGGGTGATCACCAAAAAAGGAAGTATACTACTGATCCGGTAACACGGCAGTGACAGATTGTTTGCCCGAATAAAAAACGCTTCACATATTATTGTAAAAGCCCCTGTCTAATACAGGGGCTTTTGATAAGAGGATAGTCAGCATGTTTAAGCAGGCTGAGCCTGTTCCCGGAGTCTTTTTTGAGCAGACTGACGGAGTGAACGGCGCAGTTCCGTATTCTTTTTCGTTTCCAGCGCTTCGATCATTCCCTGTATCTCGCTCAGCTTGCTGGCATAGAAACCCAACTCCTGGTCCAGTTCTTCCATGGCTGAGAATGGCGTTTTCGGGTCAGCGATCTTTTCGCTCAGCGCTGAGATTCGTATACGGAAGGATTCCTTCAGTTCTTCATATACCTGTACATCGTTGATCGCTGACATATCTCCCGCCTGCTGCAGGGAAAAGAAAGAGCGGACAATAAACATATACTGGGCAATGGAATCATTGTTGAAAAAACCCCTGTTCTTCCAGACATCCGAACGAATGGATATAAACACAGTAATGCCTGGTGCCACCATTTCCACTTTGGTAATCGACTGACCCCTGTAGGAAGATTCTGTGGAAAATGTTTGTAGTATCCCCTGTATCGCAGAGAAGGCTTTGCTTACTACCATCAGCGAGAGATTCTCCAGGTATTTCATGGATTTGGTCAGATCGGCCGGTTTTTCCACGTTTACTCCTTCGGGTGGATCGTCGTTGCCGAATATGGCCGATGACACGGCATTCAGCATTTTTACAATATTGTCGAGCGACCAGGAAGACACCTGCTGCACCTCTACTTTATCCAGCTGAAGCATCGGCTTATACTCCCAGCCTCCTTTTTTGTAATAGCTGTCGATCTCCTTTTCCAGGTTTTGTGTGTCTTTTGTTTTGTCTTTTTCCAGCTCACCCCTGATCTGTGTGAGGTAATCACGAAAGGCCTGTTCTTTTTCGGCCAATTGTTGAATAGAAGGTCCCTGTCCCATAATGATAGGTTTTAAATGATTAAGAAAAAACGATAAAATGTTGTTGAAAAGCAGAATGAGTGGTCAACTATATACCCATCCAGGAAAGTATGTGGCGGTATACATCATCATTGATACGAACACCAAAGTTGGTACCAAGAAATTGCGAGCCAGCCACATGTACGCCTACAATACACAACCCTTCCCTGGCATCGAAGAGTACAGCTGCGCCACTGTCGCCCGGGCAGGTAGAGATGCGGTAAAAAAGTAACTCCTCTCCATTGGGGTCAGCCTGGATGCTATGCGCAGCCTTCCACATGGTACCGGCCGGCTTACAACCAGGATAGCCAATGATATGCCCCTGCTTCTTATCCAGTTCTTTCGAAGATGCTACATAAGGCTTCAATGGGCTTTTTGAAAAAGGTTTGTCAAGCCGTATCAACGCATAATCATAAATAAACCGCGTGTAATCGATCACACCTTCGCCGGCCGGATATGGAGCGGGATGCGTTGCATATTCCTCCGTGTAGAAAAAGGCATTCGCAATCTGTTGCCCAAACGGGGACTGATCGCCATTCTGACCAGGAGTAATACGAACATCCAAAGCCTTTCCATAGTCATCGTTCAGCAGGTTATGCGCCGCTGTAAGTACATACCGGTCGCCAATAAGTGTACCTGTACCGGATGTATACGCCTTGGGAAACCTGCTCTCGATCCTGCATACATTACAATAGGGCGCATCGGTTGTATTATTAACTTGTTCCATCTGGCTCTCCGGAAAAGGGATATCTGCGTGAACAACTTTTTCCTTTTGCATAATAAACGGTTTAACGGTTAACTAATAAGTCACAGGCTGCCGGCTGCAGAACAAATTAACGTCACCACAAAAGGCAGGGAGCAGGTAGTTACACCGTATTTAAAAACCAGGTAGAAATACCTGGTTTCAGAAAGCTGTCTCGAAGAGACGGTACTTGAGAGCAAACAGTACCAGTCCGGCCGTATTGCGCCGGCCGGTTTTTTGAAGCAGGTTATTCCGGTGACCTTCCACCGTACGAGGACTCAGGTATAAACGTTGCGCGATCTCGGAGGTATTGTATTCCTTGCAGATAAGATGCAGTATTTCTTTTTCCCGTTTAGACAACACAACGGGTACGCCATTGAGACTTTTAGGCGAAACGGCATTATTGCGTGATACATTCCGCAAAGCATTCAGTACCCGGTTGTTCAGGTAATACCCGGTAGAGTGAACCGTATACAATGCCGTCATCAGTTCTGCTTTATCACAGTTTTTGGTAAGATAACCACTGGCTCCCTGATCGATCATACGGGCTATGAGGCGTTCGCTGGCATGTACCGACAGCACCACGAGTTTGACAGAAGGATATAACTGGTGCAGCCGTTCATTTAATTCAATCCCATCCATCCCCGGCATTTCCAGGTCTGCCAGCAAAATGTCGGGCAATACCTGCAAAGCAGCCATGTCCTTGAGGCAATTCTCTCCATTATCCGACTCCAGTACCAGGGCAATATCCGGTTCGCCCTGTATCAACAAGGCCAGACTTTGCCTGAACAGCAGCTGATCGTCAACCAATGCGATCCGAATAGGTCTCATAGCCGTTTATTTAAGTGGTGTTGAAATAAACATATGATATCCCTTTCCGGGTTCTGTAGTGATCTGCCAGTTGGCAGCAATCATGCCCAGCCGGCTTTCAATATTATGCAGGCCCATCCCTTTTGCCGGCTTTGCCTGCATCCCTTTCCCATTGTCCATGTACTCAATTTGCATATGCCCGCCCATAAGAGTTATCACGATCTGAATGTGTGTCGCCATCGCATGTTTTACCGTATTGCTGAGCAACTCGGCCAGTACACGATACAGCGCCATGGCATGCTGCCCCTCTGCAAATACCGGTTGATGCTCTTCTGCAAATTGAAGATCAACAGAAATTTTTCCGGAGCGGCTCACCGTATCTGCCAGTTCATGCACGGCATCATAAAAACCAAAGCTGCCGGATATACGCGGCGAAAGGGAATGGGCGATCTGCCGCACATTTTCCATTACCCGGTCAATCCCTGACTTGAATGGTAAAAGACCGGCATGATCACCCGCATCGGCCGACATTTTTTCCATATCCATACGCAGGGCAGCCAGTACCACCCCTACCTCATCGTGAAGGTCCATCCCGATCCTTTTCCGTTCTGCTTCCTGCGAGGTGATCATGGCTTCCAGCAATGCTTTCTGATGATACAATTCCGCTTCCTGCATCCTCCTTTTCTGCAGTAATACTTTATTCTGACTTCTGATCTGCAATACAATAAACGACACTACCAGCAACGCTGTACCCAGCATAGCCAGTAAGATGAGCATATAGATATTATCATTCATCGGTTGGATTTCAGAAAAGTGATCGTCAGCAACAGGTACATCAGCAATACAATACCTGCATGCACATTCCAGACCAGCACATTGGCCTGCTTGCTCACATGCAGAATCAGGTAATTGGAAAAAATAAACAGGAATAATGCACTCGAAAAGTAAAAAAGTATCCCGCTCACAGCCCAGTTATCGGCTATTGCTCCCCAAGGTTTGCTATCTTCTGTAGTTCCCGCCTTCCACCAGTACATTACACATAGCCAGATGAGCAGTATCGCTTCTATCGGTCTTGTATAGGTATTAAATGAAAAAATGCTTTGCAGGAATACAAAATTGATAATACAGTAAAGGATGAAGAGTACTACCGTTGCAAGGATCAAAACCCTTATTATTTTCTCCCGGAACAATGCATAAAAGAAAAAAGAAAACAGCACCATTTCCACCATGGTATGTACATGAAAGAGTGGCGTATTCACAATACCCCGTTGTGCCAGGTATCTGGCCAGTATATTTCCCAGCAATGAAACGATCAGGTAAGCAAACAGTATCCAGTGGCGGGCCGCCAGGTGTTGCCGCCTGCCAAACGCTACCAGCACAGGAATAACAGCACTTGCAGGCACCAGTATGCCTGCAAAAAAATACTTCATCTGTTTCTTATTGCATAAGTGTTTACATAAGGGAGCTTTCCGGATCACACATAGGCGGACAGGGCTGCGTAAGATCATAAATGGAATACGCATTTTGCTTATCTGCCGGCACTTCGATCAGAATATCCTTATAATCGGGAGGAGGCAGCGGTCCCCCATCCACACCCGGCTGCACAGGAGATGCATAACAGGGTACCAGTATCCCGCTCAGGCTATCTGCCGGAATAGGCTGATCGGCCGGTACCGGGGCCGGCAACGTAAGGTAGATGCGTACTCCTACACAGGGCCGCTCATTTCCTTTAGGATCTACATATCCTTTATATGCTTCTACGATATCTCTGAAATCTGAAAAGGGGATAAAAAAACCGCAGGGTACTTTAGACGGAGGAACTTCGAAGTGCGTTTTAATGGCTTCACGCCAGTAATTGGTCCGATCCATGCCTTCTTTTAAAGTTAGCACATTGGCTTGCTTGGGCATGATCGGTGCGGGTGACTTTCCATGCATGGCTTAAGGTTTAATGGATAGTGAATATAATACTTTTCAGATAGCCGGCAAAAAAGGTAAAGGGTCGGAGATAGAAGGTAGAAGGTTATTAGGTAGTATTAAGTTATGAGTTGTAAGTTTAAAGTTCCATATCCTAAGTTTGAGGGCTTGTTATTCTTATACCTTAAGCCCTACACCCTACACCCTAAACCTTACACCTTACACCTTTAAACCTTTATACTTTTAGACTTTTCACTGCAGCAGTTGTCTGATCGCATGCCGGTAATTCTTGCCAAGCGGCAACTCTTTTCCATTGATAAGGCGTATAATATTTCCTTCAATATACTGCACATGCCGGCGATTGATAATATACGATTTATGGATACGTACAAACATCTCTGCCGGCAGTTGTTCTTCGAAGCTGCTGAGCGTACGCTGCGTCAGTAAATATTTTTTATCATCCCAGACCTTCACATAATTGCCCAGGCTTTCGAGATAATACAATTGCTCAGGCTGCAGTTGTATCAGCTTCTTATCGGCTTTGACATATAGCGGGGATATACCTGCTGCCTGATCGGTTTTGACAGGAGCTGCTGTAGCAGGTACATTGTTGTGTTGCAATGTAAAAAGAGATAAAGCCCGGTTGGCGGCTTTCAGAAACCGGTCAAACCGGAATGGTTTGAGCAGGTAATCACAGACCTGCAGTTCAAAACTTTCCAGTGCATACTCTTCATGGGCCGAGGTAATGATCACCAGCGGCGGATGTTTGAGTGTGCGCAGAAAGTTGAGACCACTCAGTTTGGGCATCTGGATATCCAGAAAAATAAGATCGACGGGTTGGGTATTGAGAAAAGCGATTGCTTCCGTTGCCAGATAACATTGCCCGGCCTTTTCAAGAAAAGGTGTATCGGCCATATAGCGCAGGATCACGTCATGCGCGAGCGGCTCATCATCCACTATCAGGCAACGTAGTTTCATGTAAGATCAAGTTGCAACTCAGCTTTAAAAATATGATTTTCTATTCCTGTTTTCAGTTCATATTTACCAGGGTACAATAAGGCGAGACGCCGGCGCAGGTTATCCAATCCTATGCCAGGCTTTTTTGCGGGCACATCACCGATAGAGTTCTGGCAGCTGAAGACCAGCTGGCGGGCATTACTGTGAAGCCGCAAATGCAGAAACCCGGGCGTATCGGCCGGTTCTATGCCATGTTTGAACGCATTTTCCACCAGCACTATCAGCAGCAGGGGCGCAATAGATGGCGTATCGGGTGCAGCATCCCACTGGCATTGTATATCCGGTTTATTGCGCAGCCGCATCTGCTGCAGGTCAATATAATCCCGGAGGTATTTGATCTCTTCGGCCACACTCACCACCGGTTCTTTGGCGCGGTAAATTACATAACGCATCAACTCAGACAACTGGAGAATACTGTTGGGAGTCTGCGGCGATTGCTGCAGGCTCAATGCATAGAGATTGTTCAGCGTATTAAAGAAAAAATGCGGATCCAGCTGCTGCTTCAGCAGATTCAGTTCGGCCTCGGTTTTCTCTTTTTCGAGCGCTACAATCTGCTGATACTGGCGCGCCCACTGCACGGCCAGCACCACCGGCAAACTCAGCAGGATAATAGCAGCCGCAGCAAATGCCGATTCAAGACGGAATGGGTTGTCGGGAAAAACACCACCCAGCAGATCATTGACAGGTAGCAAAAGTAAAAACTGCCCGATCAGCGGATAGGTAATACCTACCACGGCCAGGGCAGTGAGTATATAATAGATAATCCCTTTTTTCCGCAATACTTCCGGCACCAGCCATTTCAGGTTAATGTAAAAATAGAAATAGCCGCAGAGATACATCAGCAGCAGCTGTGCTGTAAATCCCAGGAAAAGGCCGGCATGCTGAAACAACTTTTGCGGCCTGAATACAAAGCCCAGCAGCAGACGTTTGTTGTCATGGTACTCCGGATCATCCCAACTGGATACTGCCATTACCCCCAGGCAAGCTGATAACAGTACAAGACTCAGCAGCACTGCTTTCTCAAGGCTGATCTGCCTGATCCATCCCAGGTGGCGAATGCGATTATAATAACCCTGCGCCTGCAGCAGCAGTTCCAGCAGCAAACACGATACACCCACTATAAACAACTGAGCAGGCAGCGGACTGGCAGGCCACAGGAAAGTAAATAAAAGAGACAGGCCGGGTAAATAGATCACGAAACAGGCGGTCCACCACAGGATGTATTGTGCAGATGAATAGCGCTCACGCAACAATTGTCTGTAACAGTAAAATAACGCAACGGGGCACAACACAACAGCTATTACTGCCAGCGCCCGTAAAAAATGCTGCCAGGCAGGAGGTCCCTCCTGTAGTGTATGAGCCACAGCCAGCCAGCACCAGAGCCCGGCCAGGAAAAGAAGTGATGTATTTTTCTCTGCCAGCCGCGATGACGCAGCAGGCCTGTTTAGTAATCGAAACACGCTGTAAAATGAATGCAACGGCCGTTTTTTCCCAAGTTTTAATGACAAACATCCTTTTTTTACGGATGAACGTATTGGTCATCGTTCCGGGTCGGTCATCAATAAGGGTTGTCCCTTGATCATGATTAGTTGCTGCTGCCCTGCCGCCGCTGCTACTTTGCGGACAAATACTACAATCATGCACCAGCTTACTATTGCTGATCTCAACAAAACATACAAAAACGGGGTGAAGGCACTTCAGGGTGTATCACTTACCATCAACCAGGGCATGTTTGGCCTGCTTGGCCCCAATGGTGCCGGCAAATCTTCGCTGATGCGTACACTGGCTACGTTGCAGGAGCCAGACAGCGGACAGGTATTGTTTGACAATATCAACATACATCAGCAGCCGCAATGGTTGCGCGGCCGTCTGGGTTACCTGCCACAGGATTTTGGTGTGTATCCCCGCCTGTCGGCCATTGATCTGCTGGAGCACCTGGCCGTTCTGAAAGGTATTACAGATATCAAAGCCCGCCGCGAGCAGATACTGGCTTTGCTCGATCAGACAAACCTGTATAAAGTGCGCAAACAATCTGTAGCCAGTTATTCGGGCGGTATGCGTCAGCGTTTTGGTATTGCACAGGCACTGCTGGGTGATCCGAAACTGATCATTGTCGATGAGCCTACGGCAGGGCTTGACCCGCTGGAGCGAAATCGTTTTCATGAGCTGCTGAGTGAGATCGGCGAGCAGGTAGTGGTCATCTTATCTACTCATATTGTAGAAGACGTCTATGATCTCTGCCCCGAGATGGCTGTTATGGGACAGGGGCGGGTTTTGCTGCAGGGTAAACCAGCGATGCTGATGTCTGCCCTCGAGGGACGGGTATGGAGTAAGGCTGTTACCAAAGAAGAATTAAAGACACATGAAGAAGAATGGTCGGTCCTTTCTTCACGTCGGGTAGCCGGTCGTCTGCAGATCCACGTATTCAGCAACGACCGTCCTGCAGCCGGCTTCGCTCCTCTTTCACCAAGCCTCGAAGATGTTTATTTCTCCGTATTATTCGGCACACAGCGTGCAGAAAAGGAGGTGATCGCATGACAAAGGCATTACTGGGTTTTGAAGCCCGCTATTATACCCGTCAGCTTTTATTCCGGGTGGCAGCCATTGTGTTTCTGATAATAGGACTGGTGACGGTGCAGGGTGAGTTTGGCGGTCCGGAGGTTTATAAAAATTCGCCATATGCCATTACTACCATCCTGTCTATCTTATCACTGCTGGCCATCTTTGTAACCACCCTGTTTTGTGCTGCTTTTGTCTTGCGTGATCATAATACCCGTATGGATGCGCTCGTATTCAGCACACGCATTACGCGACTGCAGTACTTCCTCATCCGGTTTGCAGGATTACTGCTCGCTGTTATTTTTCTTTTTGTATTAATAGCCGCAGGAATGATCATGGGCATGGGACTAGTAGCCTCTGACCGGGTAGGACCATTCAATGCCTGGTTTTATGTACAGCCACTGCTGGTCATCGCTGTTCCCAACGCACTCTTTTGCTGCAGTATCGTCTTTGCAGTGAGCCTGCTCACCCGTAGTGTGCGGGCTGTGTATGCCACAGGAGTGTTGATCTTTATGTTGTATATGACCATATCTATACTGGGGCAATCTCCATTGATGGCACGTTCCACGTTGCTGCTGCACAACAATCAGCTATGGCCTTTTCTTGTTGACCCTTTTGGCATCACGGCATTTTTAGGGCAGACCCGCGAGTGGGTGCCGGCACAGCGCAATCAGGAGGTTTTTGCCCTGCAGGGTTCTTTCCTGCTCAACAGACTTCTATGGACGACTGTTTCCCTGCTGATCCTCGCCGGTACTTTTACAAGATTCCGTTTCCGGTCTGGCCAAAGCTATACAGGCAAACGAAAGAAAGAAATGCCGCTTCCCAGCGGAGTCGTTTACCGCCCGGCAACTACACATCCCCGCGGCCGGCGTTATACCTGGCAGGTCGTGTATTCTCAGTTTTTGCTCAACACCAAATCCCTTTTCCGCCAGATCCCTTTTGTTGTGATGATGGCGCTGTGGATTTTTTTATATGCCATCGACCTTTTTGAATCAGCTTTCAGCGGGCCTTATGGGATTAAGTTTTACGCCAACAGCGGTTATATAGCCGAGTATCTGCTGTCTACAAAACCGGCATTACTGTTACTCGTATTCTATGCAGGCGAACTTATCAACAGGGAGCATAGCAGCCGTATGGAAGGGCTTATCTTCTCCACTCCCGCGCCCACCCGGTTGATCTGGTTTGCCAAAGCAGGGGCGCTGGCCGCACTGATCATGCTATTGCTGACTCTGCATATCATAACAGGTATTGGTGTACAAATGGTTGCAGGCGGTACTGACATCCAGTGGAGTGTTTACCTGTCATTGTTTTATTATGCCGGTCTGCCATTGTTTCTTTTTGCCATCCTTATTCTGTTTGTACAAACGCTGACGCGCAATGTGTATGTAGGTATGCTGCTAAGCCTGCTTGTGCTGGGTATTATTCTTTATGGCCGTATACCGGTTCTCAACAGCCACCTGTTTCGTTATGCCAGTTTCCCTGCACTCACCTACCGCGATATGAATGGCTGGGGATACTATACCAGTGCCTTTAACTGGCTTATGCTTTACTGGCTGAGTTGTGCAACCGTTCTTGCCCTGCTGGCTGCTGCACTGTGGCAGGGAGGTGCTAACATCGGATTGCTGAAACGCTGGCGAAACCTCTTCCGCCAGTTATCCGGCAGGCTGGCTATCGCACTTGTCGTTGCAACAGGCTGCTGGATCGGATTGGGCTTTTACATTGCCGCCTCGGGGAGCCAGCTAAGTACAGCCAGGAATTCGAAAAATGCACTGAACTGGCGATACGATTATGAAAAAAAGTATAAGTCACTCTCATCCATGATACAGCCGGTGATCACTGCTGTAAAAACGGAAACATCGATCTTTCCCGAACAGGGAACGTATGAAGTGAAGGGAAACTACCGCTACAAAAATGTATCGGCACAACCGATTTCAGAATTATGGCTGGGAGTGGATCCGGAGATTGATTCCGTGCAACTCATCATACCCGATGCCGATCCTGTTGCTATGGATCATACATTCCGGCAATACCGTTACAAACTGCGAAACCCGCTTGCACCCGGTGAAGAGCGCAGTCTCCGGTTTATTATAAAACGATTATCCAACCGTTTCCGGCCTTTTAACAGCGAACATTCCATTGTCAGCAATGGCAGTTATGTGGAGTTGGAAAAATATGTCCCCGGTTTTGGTTATAACCTGCGTCTGGAGATCGGCGATGAATCATTGCGCAAACGCTGGCGACTTGCTGCTCAGTCTGGTATGGCAGCAATAGATAGCAGTTACCGGCTGATCGACTTTGAATCCACCTTGTCTACTTCAGCAGACCAGCAGGTAGTCACAGCCGGTATGCTCGAAAAAGAATGGGTGGCCAACGGGCGGCATTATTTCCACTATCGCTCCGCACAGCCTATGGCCTTTATGTTTGCCTTCAGCTCGGCCCGCTATGTTATTAAAGAAGAAGTTTACAGAGGCCGAAAGTTCCGTATTTATTATCATCCCGGCCACGCCCATAATATCAATGCCATGATGCAGGCATTGAAAGATGCCGTTGATTATGGCGATACAAATTTTAGTCCGTACCCTCTTTCACAAATGAGCCTGGCCGAAATACCGCATTATCCCGGATCGGCCACAGCTTACCCTGGTACATTGTTCAGCACAGAGATGTTCAATTTCATGGCTGATTTCCGCGACAGCAGTATCTTCCATTCCACCTACGCCACTACCGCACATGAAGTGGCGCACCAGTGGTGGGCACAGCAGCTGGCTCCCCTGCCGGTACCGGGCCGCCCCACACTCACAGAATCGCTCGCCAAGTACACAGAAGCAGTGGTGGTGGAAAAAAGATTTGGCCCGGTATATCTGCGGTCATACTTCAGGACAGATAATGGATATTACTTTGCCATGCGTACGGGTACAGACGAAGAATTACCTCTGAACCGTACAGACGGCCAGTCCTTCGTCGCCTACCAGAAAGGCGGACTCAGTTTTTATATGCTTAAAGAAATACTGGGTCAGGATAAATTTGAAGAATGCCTGCGCAAACTGCTGCAACAGCACGGAGCCGGTCATACAAAAGCCGTGGTGGATGATCTCACAGCTCTCCTGCTGGATGCCGCTACCCCAGGACAACAGAAGATCGTCCGGCAAACGATGAATGAGGTTGTTTCTTACAACAATACCGTCAACGTTTTGAGCTGCAAACAGCAGCCGGACGGACGATATGAATTGCAGGTCGAACTCACCGTAAATCAGCTCAACCGCGTGGGAAAACAACAGCAACCCGCTACCCCTGTATTGTTGCTGCCCTTATCTGTCTGGGCGGTACCCGAAGAGCAGTGGCAAAAAGATACCCGGCCGCTATTGCTGCAGTGGATATATATTGATAAGAAGACTACGCGGGTCACGCTTACGACAGATCAAAAACCTGCCGTTGTGGCAATCGATCCGTACAATTATGTGCTGGATGAAGATCTGAGTGATAATATAAAAAAAGCGGACACCCATTGATGGGGTCCGCTTTTTGTTTTCAACTGTGCGGGACGATTTCCTGTACAGTTGAAAAAATTATTTCGTAATGGTCAGGTTTTGTTTTTTGGCCGCTTTGCGTGGTTTGCCATAGTTATTGAGCAGCGGTGTGAGACGGGGGGCTGTCAGATTGATACGTTCCCTCACCTGCTCTTCGAGATATTCGCTGCCTGGCGAGCTGGTTACATTTTTTACAGCGACCTGTCCATCCACATCAATTTCATAATCAACCAGTACATAATAAGTACCGTTTTTTATCTTTTTGGAGGGTAATACATCTGTACGGATGGTTGTCATCAATTCGTCTATATAATCTTTCCAGACTTTGTTATTGTCTGCAGCAGCATTGGTACCCGTGCCGGCAGCCGGAGCAGCGGCTTCTCTCACTGCATTATCGGTGGCAACTTCCTGCGGTTTAGCGCCATTGGCCTGTTGCAGAGCCGACACCTTCTGACCCAACGAGTCTTTGGCTCCCGGAATCGATGCCTGTTTGTCTGCAATGACCGTTTTTTTGGTGCTGGTATCGATATGAGCTTTCAGATCATCCCCTTTCCGTATCACCACACCAGTATCGAGCTTGAGCTTACCACCATACAGAGCTTCTTTAAGTGATTGAGCCTGTGCAGATGCCGCGAGTGCCAGGGTGAATAATAAGAGCAGACTGCCTTTCATATACAAATAATTATTTATACTAAAACAATAACGCTTCCTGCAAGTTAGGAACTTACACTGTTAGCATTCTCACAAATGCCATGCCCGGCTGTTTCCAGCAGGGTAAAAAGCAGGTGAAGAAATCGCGCCTGTTTAAAACTAATCAAATTTGATATATGATACGTCTGCAGTCCATTTATAAAAATAGCTGGCCGTAGCCAGCTATCAGCAATGCATATTTTGACCTGTCACCGGTGTACATAGGTGCTGGAACAGGGAAACGGGCCTATTCCAGCTATTGTATAGAAGGGTACCCCGAGGTCAGGCAATAAGCGTTGGATCAGGATGATGCATTTTCCTTTTTGAAGGAAAGCACTACGCCTGTCAGAAACAGCGCGCCGAAAAGGTAGAAGAAAATTGACATAGTGGTAGGTTGAATGGGTTTATGAAATAATCCAGCTCGAAATAAGCCTAAAAGCCTATTTCATCTGCAATACGTTTTGTAATTGGTGATTTTACCTAGTAATTGGTAGTTGCTGGAAATTCAGAGGAGGGGGGATTACGGATATGACAAGACAAAGATGCAACAAAAAATTGAAGAAGTCAATACCCTCTTTAGGTAATTGTTTCAGGTGTGTTTAAGCCTTATTTTTGTTGTGTTGAGAAGCTTATATGAGCTTGTATACAGCGGTTTTGCATTTTTTCCCACACTTAATGCCGCAGATTAGTAGCCAATTATTTAGTCGCACTGTCCCCTTGTTGGGGGATGCTATAAAAAACAGTCAGCCTGTGATGCCCTGTTTGATCAAAATGCTCTCTTGGACGGTTCATCATATAGAGCCCTGCGCAGTCAGCGCGGGGCTTTTTTTATCTGTTGCAGGCAGATCCCGAGGCTTTGTTGCCAGGGTTGAGCCTCAATACCATATCGCTCAGCGAGCAGGCTGCTATCCATTACCGAATAAGCCGGACGACGGGCCGGTGTGGGGTAAGCACTGGTAGGTATTGGGTTAACTTTACAGTCGCTGCTGATCGAATCGCGGATGGCTACCGCCAGATCATACCAGGATATAATGCCTTTATTGCTAAAATGATAAATTCCGGGATACCATTTGCCGGAGGTAATAATATGCAGAATGGCTGCCGCCAGGTCAGCCGCATAGGTAGGAGAACCTACCTGGTCATTTACTACACCGATTTCTGTACGCTCCGCCATCAGGCGCAGCATTGTTTTTACAAAATTTTTTCCAAACTCAGAATACACCCAGGAAGTACGGATGATGACTGTATCGGGGTTCAATTGCATGGCCTGCTGCTCTCCTGCCAGTTTGCTGGCACCATACACACTCTGCGGGTTGGTAGTATCAGTGGGTGCATATGGTTTTGTGGCAGTACCATCAAATACATAGTCGGTCGATATATGAATAAACCGGCAATCCTGTTCTTTACAGACAGCCGCCAGTATACCTACCGCTTCTGCATTGACCTGGAAAGCAAGTTCTTTTTCTGTTTCTGCTTTATCCACCGCAGTATATGCCGCACAATTGATGCAAAAAACCGGTTGATATGTCTTGAAACCGGCGCGGATCATCTCAAAATCATGAAGGGGCAGATCTTCCCGCGAGAGGAATACGAAGTTGAAAACCGGATACTGACCTTCCAGTTGGCGAAGTTCACTGCCCAGCTGCCCATTGGCACCTGTAACCAGGATCGTTGGTTTCATAATTTCGCGGAATTAATAGGTAAATGTATTGCGGCTGTCTTTAAAAAGCGGCAGGGCTTTGTCTTTATCGGAAATGATCGCTTTATCGGCCGGTATCTTCCAGTCAATACCCAATGACGGGTCATTATACAAAATACCTGCATCGCTTTCCCTGTTGTACAGCCCATCACATTTATACAACACTACTGCCCTTTCGCTCAGTACAGAAAATCCATGTGCAAAACCACGTGGCACCAGTAACTGTTTTTTATTCTCGGCAGACAACTCAATAGCGTAATGCTGACCAAAGGTGGGTGATCCCTGCCTGATGTCAAGAACGACATCCAGGATCGTACCATGCAGCACACGTACCAGTTTGGTTTGTGCATGAGGAGGTAATTGATAATGCAATCCCCGTATTACCCCGTAAGAGGAAGATGACTGGTTATCCTGTACAAACCCGAGGCTGATACCATTTTGTTGAAAGGTGGCCTGGTTGTACGATTCAAAGAAATAACCGCGGCTATCTTCAAATACCCGTGGTTCAATAATTTTCAGATCAGGAATGTGGGTGGTAGTTACTTGCATAATGGTTAAAGGCTCCAGTATTGCCTGCTTATTAATTTATTACGATAAATGCCTTTCAGGTCTGCAACCAGTGCGTCTGCATGGGTGAGGTTGCTGAAATAAGTATCATCCAGGTCTGCATAAGCAGCGTGTGGCACGGTGATGATTACCGCATGATAGGGCCCCTGCACATTTTCAGCAAGTCCAAAGCCATATTCGTGATGCAGCTCATCCGAATCAGCATGAGGATCTTCCACATCTACATTTACATAAAATGCTTTCAATGCATTTACAACGTCTGCCACTTTTGAATTGCGGATATCGCTTACATTCTCCTTGAATGTAGCTCCCTTTATCAACACGCGTGCTTTTTTTACATCTCCTACTGTTGCAATAAGGTGCTGTACCACTTTCTGGGCCACATAGCCAGCCATTCCATCGTTAATGGTACGCCCGGCCAGTATCACCTGCGATTTATAGCCCAGCTCGTTGGCCTTGTGAGTGAGATAATAAGGGTCCACTCCAATGCAATGACCACCTACCAGACCCGGCTGGAATTTCAGAAAATTCCATTTGGTACCAGCAGCTTCCAGCACTTCGAATGTATTGATATCCATCCTGTCAAAAATGATGGAAAGTTCATTCATGAGCGCGATATTCAGATCACGCTGGGTATTCTCAATGATCTTGGCGGCTTCTGCTACTTTGATAGAAGAAGCTCTGTGCACGCCTGCTTTAACCACCAGTTCATATACTTTGGCAATCTCTTCGAGCGATTCGGCGTCGCAACCCGATACTACTTTGACCACGCTGGAAAGTGTATGATGTTTGTCGCCCGGATTGATCCGTTCCGGTGAGTAGCCCAGTTTGAAATCAGTAATATTTTTTAAACCCGAAATAGCTTCTATAACCGGCAAACAATCTTCCTCTGTACAACCCGGATACACGGTTGATTCGAAAACCACATAATCGCCCTGTTTCACCACCTTTCCCATGGTCTCTGAAGCCTTGCGTACCGGTGTAAGATCCGGAACATTATGTTCGTCTACCGGCGTGGGAACAGCTACTACAAAAAAGCGGGCCTCGCGCAGCACATCTATTGAGCTGGTAAATGTGATATCACATCCTTCAAAAGCATCGCCCGGCAATTCATTGCTGGGATCGACCCCCTGCTTCATCAGCCCGATGCGTTTGTCATTGATGTCGAAACCGATCACAGATATTTTCCGGGCAAATTCCAGTGCAATAGGCAAGCCAACATAGCCCAGACCGATCACTGCCAGTTTAGCTTTCTTTTCGATAAGGTCGTTATAAATTACCATAATTTAATCGTGGGTTCTGATTGCTTATCTAATACTTGTAAATTCTTTGGGTTGTTTTCGCCATTCGGACTCCGGTAATGCACGGAAATAATCATAGGTGATCTGTAATCCTTCCCTGCGGTCCACCTGTGGCTGCCAGTTCAGCAATTGTTTTGCTTTGGTAATATCCGGTTGCCTTTGTTTGGGATCATCTACCGGCAGAGGCTTATATATAATTTTCACCTTATTGCCTGTTAGCGTCAGTACTTCTTCCGCAAATTCTTTCAGGCTTATTTCATTGGGATTACCAATATTCACAGGCAGGTGATAATCGCTCATCAGTAACCGGTAGATACCTTCTACCAGATCATTGACAAAGCAGAAGCTGCGTGTCTGCGAGCCGTCGCCAAATACAGTCATATCCTCTCCGCGCAGCGCCTGGCCAATGAATGCCGGGAGTGCCCGTCCGTCATTGAGCCGCATACGCGGTCCGTAGGTATTGAAAATCCGTACGATACGGGTCTCAACACCATGAAAGGTATGGTATGCCATGGTGATAGACTCCATGTAGCGCTTGGCCTCATCGTATACACCACGGGGACCTACCGGGTTTACATTGCCCCAGTATTCTTCTGTTTGCGGATGCACCAATGGATCTCCATATACTTCACTGGTACTGGCCACCAGTATGCGTGCTTTTTTAGCTTTTGCCAGCCCCAGGCAGTTGTGCGTACCCATCGCCCCTACCTTAAGAGTCTGAATAGGAATCTTGAGATAGTCGATCGGACTGGCCGGCGATGCAAAATGAAGGATATGATCAAGCGGCCCCGCTACATGAATGAACTTGGTCACATCATGATGATAGAATTCAAAATCCTCCAGCTTGAATAAATGTTCAATGTTGGCAAGGTCTCCCGTAATGAGGTTATCCATCCCTATCACCTTATATCCTTCGCGGATAAACCGGTCGCATAAATGTGATCCCAGGAATCCTGCCGCTCCGGTGATGAGAACTCTTTTTTTGGACACAACTTTTAGTTTTGATTTACAATGGCTCTTCCGATGCTGACGTAATGAAAACCGAGGTCTTTCATTCTTTTTACATCAAAAAGATTACGGCCATCAAATATGGCTTTCTGTTTTAATCTGGAAACAATCTGGCTAAAATCAGGAGTTCTAAACTCATTCCATTCGGTAGCAATGATCAGCGCATCAGCATTATCCAGAGCATCGTACTGACTACCGACATATCCGATACGGTTACCTATTTGCTGTCGTACATTGGGCATCGCCTCAGGATCAAATGCGGTAACAGTAGCTCCGGCTGCCAACAGGGCCTCAATAATAAATAAAGCCGGGGCTTCACGTATATCATCTGTATTGGGCTTGAATGCCAGGCCCCATAACGCAAAATGCCGGCCTTTTATTTCGTCACCGAAAAAAGCCCTGATAGAATCCATCAGATGAAGACGCTGTGCTTCATTGACCCGCATGACAGCATTGAGTATCTGAAAGTCATAACCCGCTTCTGCCGCCGAATGTGCCAGCGCCTGCACATCCTTGGGAAAACAGCTGCCGCCATAACCAATTCCTGAAAAAAGGAATCGTTTACCGATCCGGTCATCACTGCCGATACCTTTTCTCACCATATCAACATCTGCACCGAGCTTTTCACAAAGCCGGGCAATTTCATTCATAAAGGAGATTTTCATAGCCAGGAACGAGTTCGCAGCATACTTTGTCAGTTCAGCAGAACGCTCATCCATGTAGATCACCGGGTTGCCCTGCCGTACAAACGGAGCATATAATTCACCCATCACAGCTACGGCCCGCGCAGAGTTTGTACCGATCACCACCCGGTCTGGCTTCATAAAATCATCCACAGCCACCCCTTCACGGAGAAATTCGGGATTACTCACTACATCAAATTCTCCTTTATAATTTTCGGCAATAACGGCACTTACTTTTTCCGATGTACCTACCGGTACAGTACTTTTATCAACGATCACTTTGTAACCGGTCAGTAAACGGCCGATTTGTGCAGCTACGCCCAGTACATATTTCAAATCCGCGGAACCATCCTCGCCCGGGGGCGTTGGTAAAGCCAAAAATACAATTTCCGCACCCTGGATACCTGCTGCCAGATCGGTAGTAAACCGAAGACGCTGTTCTTTTATATTGCGAAGAAACAATTTCTCAAGTCCGGGTTCATAAATGGTTATTTCACCATCCTTGAGTTTGGCTACTTTTTTCTCATCAATATCCACACATGTTACATCATTTCCGGTTTCAGCAAAACAGGTTCCGGTTACCAGACCCACATAACCCGTTCCGACCACTGCAATCTTCATAATAAGTTCAAAATTGATTTTACGATTAGTTGTTGAGATATTCCAGGATTTTGCCTGCAATAAAGGCCAGTTGTTCTTCATCCATTTCTGTATGCATCGGCAACGATATCACTCGTTCCGTCAGCCAGTCTGTAACAGGCATCGACTGTTCAGCTGTATTGAACTGTGCAAACATCGCCTGACGGTGCCCCGGTACAGGATAATAGATCATGGAAGGTATCTGGTGGCTGGCCAGGAAGGTATTCAGTCCATCCCGTTTTGCCGCCGACTGGTCGCCGGATTCGAGCAATAAGGTGTACTGGTGGTACACATGTCGTGTATAGTCAGCTTCATATGGGGTAATGAGCCCGGCCTGGCCGGCAAAAGCCTGATTATAGTAAGCTGCTACCTGCCTGCGGGCATCGGTATAGGCATCGAGATGTTTTAATTTGATAGAAAGGATCGCTGCCTGTATCGTATCGAGCCGGCTATTGCAGCCCACTACATCGTGATAGTAGCGTTTGCTCTGGCCATGGTTGGCGATCATACGCATACGGGCAGCCAGATCATCGTCATTGGTAAACAGCGCACCGCCATCGCCAAAAGCTCCCAGGTTTTTGGAAGGATAAAAAGAAGTGGCTCCAATATGTCCAATGGCCCCTGTTTTATAAACCTGGCCAGCGGCCGAGCGGTAATCGCACCCGATAGCCTGTGCATTATCCTCAATCACCCAAAGGCCATGGCGATTGGCTATATCCATGATCGCATCCATGGGAGCCGCCTGTCCGTATAAGTGTACCGGTACAATGGCCCTGGTACGTGGAGTAATGGCTTTCTCGAGCGATGCCGGGTCCATACAGAATGTGCGGGGGTCTACTTCTACAAATACGGGTGTGAGCCGCAGAAGGGCGATCACTTCTGTAGTAGCGATATAGGTAAAGGAAGGCGTGATCACTTCATCGCCGGGCTGCAACCCCAGCGCCATCATAGCGATCTGAAGTGCATCTGTACCATTGGCACAGGGAATACAATGACGGCTACCCAGGTAACCCGCCAGATCTGCTGAAAACTCCTGCACAGGCTTTCCATTGATGAAAGCCGTACTTTCCATAACCTGCAATACCGCCTGATCAACCTCAGATTTGATCTTCAGATATTGGCTCCTGGTATCCACCATTTGTATTGGACGCATAGAATAAGCTTAAATTGAACAGTAGGCCGTGATAGAATCCCTGCATGGGTGTGGCGGTTTTCACATGAGGGGCACAACACAACGAACGATGATCTTATAAAGTGCCGCAAAAATAGTAAAATACGGATAGTTTCATGGTTTGAGTTTATTTTTGCCGACCCGGTACAAACCGGTCAATACCACGCAATTTGGGACTTATTTTTTATAACATATTCCTGCTTGCTTTTAAAGCCGGCATACGCATAGCCGCCCTGTTTCACCCCAAGGCACGCAAATGGGTAAATGGCCGCCGCCAGATCTTTCAGCGGCTGCAGGAAGCCATTCAACCCGGCCAACAGGTGGTCTGGATGCATTGTGCCTCATTGGGTGAATTTGAACAGGGACGTCCCCTGCTGGAAGCATTGCGGGAACAATACCCCTCCTGCAAGCTCCTCCTCACCTTCTTCTCCCCTTCGGGATATGAGGTCAGAAAAAATTATACAGGCGCCGACTGGGTGTTTTACCTGCCTATGGACGGCCCGCGCAATGCGCGCCGTTTTCTTGAAATAGTTAAGCCCTCGCTGGTCATTTTTGTGAAATATGAATTCTGGTTTTACTATCTCAAAAAAGTCAAATACCGCAACATCCCCCTTATACTGGTCTCTGCCCTGTTCTGGGAAAAGATGTCTTTCTTTAAATGGTATGGGGCCATGCAGCGGAAAATGCTGTCGCGTTTCGATCAGCTTTTTGTGCAGGATGCCGGTTCGCAGCAGTTGCTGCAAAATATCGGCCTGGGCAATATCACCACCATATCGGGCGATACCCGGTTTGATCGTGTATCGGCCATTGCACGGCAGGCCGCCTCTGTGCCGGTCGTGGAGCAGTTTACTGCAGACAGACCAGCACTGATAGCCGGCAGCACCTGGCCCGAAGATGAGGTATTGCTGCAGCAGGCACAGCAACAATTGTCAGACATCGGTCTTTGGTTAGTCATTGCTCCCCACGACATCAGCGAAAGCCGTATTGCCGCTATCGAGAAACTATTTCCACAAAGCATCCGTTATTCAGCAGCTGTTAAAAACCCGGAGCTATCTGTTGCAGCTGTTTCTGTACTGATCATTGATAATATCGGCTTGCTTTCTTCTATCTACCGGTATGGAATGGCCTGTTATATCGGTGGCGGGTTTGGCAAAGGCATTCATAACACGCTGGAGGCTGCGGTATACGGAAAGCCATTATTATTCGGTCCTGTATTTCATAAATTCAAAGAGGCCAAAGACCTGATTGCAGCCGGGGCTGCTTTCAGCGTGACCGAGCCTGCGCAGGCTGCCGCTCACCTGCAGCAGTGGATACAATCACCGGATAGCTGCGCTCAGGCAGGAATGGCCGCCCGGCAATATGTGAATGCCAGTACCGGCGCCACCGGAAAGATCCTTGAGTTTATTCAGGAAAAACGTCTTTTGACCAGTTGATCAAACTGTAGCACAGAGGGATGATCCCCGTTCCAGCCCAGTTTGGTTTTCAGCTCGCGGCTGATCCAGTATTCTGCTTCGGGATAAATATTGAAGCCATTGATGGTTTTGATACTACGCTCATACATGGCTTCGTCGCCACGGAAAAGTTCATTTATAAACAGGAAACGGTCATTGATACCAATAGCCTTACGCAGGTCCTTAATAGGCGACTCCTTCAGCACCTCGGCCAGTTCTGCCTTTGTTTGTTTCAGCCGGTCGTTGATCGACTCGGGCTCGGGCTGCTTCACCTGTTGCGAAAGTGTGGGTATCTCTACCAGCGGATCATAGTTCAGATTGGGTGTGGGTACGGGAGGAGGTACTGGCATCGGGGCCGGTTCCTCCACTACCGGAGACTGAACAACCGGTTGCTGCACAACCTGCGGCTGAGGCCTGGGAGCCGGTGCAACTTTCGGAGGCATATCGGCCGGGACTTCAACCACGGCAGCCGGTTTGGGTGCATATTTTTCCCATACCTGCTGCTCTGTATGCTGAGCGGATCTGCCGGGCATAAGCACGGCTACCTTGGAAGTGCCTAAAGTACGTGGGGTATGCTGACGCGCAGAAAGTTCCTGCTGGATCAACTGTACCAGCAACATCATTTGTGCAGGATCTGCCTGGCGGTCTGCCAGCTCTTTTAATTGCGCGATCAATGCCTGTATTCGTTCCATTATGCTACTTTTGGAGCGCTGATAAAGACGGTATTTCAATGCGATTATGGCCTTAACGCCTCTATCATGCAGGTAATTGCCTTAGCAGGATCAATAACCAGTATAAAATGCCTCTGTAAGTTACAAACAGTTTGCCAATTAAGCGATTGCGGGATTGGGAAATAAAAATATTAACAATGTTTATTGAACCGAATATACGTGGCGAAAGACGTGGATGGATAGAAGTGATCTGTGGCTCTATGTTTAGTGGCAAAACCGAAGAACTGATCCGACGGCTCAAACGGGTGAAAATTGCCAATCTCAAAGTAGAAATATTCAAACCAGCCGTTGATATCCGTTATCATGAGATCGATATTGTATCGCACGATACCAATGCCATACAAAGCACGCCGATCGATAATTCGCAGAAAATACTGTTAATGGCGCAGGATGTGGATGTGATCGGGATCGATGAGGCACAATTCTTTGACAACGAGCTTCCCAATGTATGCGATGAGCTGGCCTATCGTGGCATCAGGGTCATCGTGGCCGGACTCGATATGGACTATACCGGCAAGCCTTTTGGCCAGATGCCTTTTATCATGGCCAAAGCCGATTATGTGACCAAGCTGCATGCTATTTGTGTGCAGTGCGGCCATATTGCCAACTATTCTTACCGGAAAATCCCCAACGAAGACCAGGTAATGCTCGGCGCCCGGGACGTATATGAGCCCCGGTGCCGGCAATGTTATTTAGAAAAAGATAAATAGGACTATTTGCCTGACTGAACCTGTTTGCTTTTGATCGTTACAAGCGATTTCATTTCTACCGGAACACCCTGGGTCTCCATAGTAAACTGCTGGTTCAGTTTGGCATCGGTTGTAATACCCGTAGCCAGTTCTACCTGCATTTCGCCTTCCTGAGTGCCTTTGATATTGGTATCTCCTTCCTTTTCAAGCGGAGAAAAAGTAGAAGTCACACCCAGAGTAGCCATTCCGTTTTCAATCGCTTTTACTGTATACTTGGAATCGATCATCATCGGTGTCTTTCCCTTTACAGAAGCGGTTCTTGTCCAGCTATCCCCTACCTTGATGGGTTTGTTGGGATAAATAGAATAGGCTGTCTGAAATGAATTACGGATATCATTTTCATTAAACTGATCGTTGAGCGACGCACCTACCTGCGCCTGCGCTTCGGGAGGCAACCCCATGCTGTCGACCATGGCTCTTACAATATTTTCGAGGCCTTTGATATCGGAAATTTCGCCACTCTCCGATAGTTTCATGCTGAAAGACTGTCCCTTGATGCCGGAAAACACACGGTTCATCATTGCCATCATCATGCCGGTAGGGTCATCGGGATTGGCAGGTGCAGCAGCAGGCTTATCGGTGTCTATTTCCATATCCATACCACCCGCGTTCATCGCCATCCGGAAGTAATTGTATTTCACATGCAGATCATATACACCTGTGTCAAGACCTTTCACATGCATATTATAGGTAGTGGTCAGTCCGATTTTATTATTCTGCCCCATCACTTTCTGATCCATGTCCATTTGCATGGTTATATCATATGCAGCGCCTACCGGTGGGTTGAACCGGAAAGCCTGGTCGCTGCTGCCACCGGCTTTTTTATCGGCAGAGTTGCAGGATAAGGCCATTACCGCCGCCACCAGCGTCAGTGTTTTGGCAGCAGATAACATTGTTGTTTTCATTTAAAAAAATTTAGTCAACAAAATAGGCATTTCCCCAGATACATTAGTATTATTTTCGCGTTCACAAAACCTCCTGTTTATCCACACATTCCGGCATATATACGCCCTGTTCAAAAAGGATCTGCTACTGGAAATCCGCCAGCAGTACAGCTTTTATGGTATCCTGCTGTATATAGGTGCCACCATATTTGTATTGTTCCTGGCTATCGATGAACCGGAACATAAGGTGTGGAACGGCCTGTTTTGGGTCACCCAGCTGTTTATCTGTATCAATGCTGTGGCCAAGAGTTTTCTGCAGGAAAACCGGGGACGTATGCTTTATTTTTATTCCATTGTCTCGCCTGCCCATTTTGTACTGGCCAAGCTGCTGTTCAACTCCCTGCTCATGCTGCTGATGAGCCTGCTGAGCCTCCTGCTTTTCAGCCTGTTGATGGGTAGCCCGCTGGCCCGGCCCTGGTCCTTTATGGGGCTGGTATTGCTGGGTGGCTGGAGCCTGAGTATGGTCTTCACATTCCTGGCTGCCATTGCAGCACGGGCTCAGCAAAATGCGGCTATCATGGCTGTACTGGGCTTCCCGCTGATCATTCCCCAGCTGATCCTGCTCATGAAGATCTCCAATGCTGCTTTTAATCCCGTTATCACCTTTAAGGCAACCGACCTGCTGCTGCTGGGTGCGCTGGATGTACTGGTAGGTACCATGGCGGTCATCCTTTTCCCTTTTTTGTGGAAAGACTAAACTCTGTCCTTACTTTCCCCTAAAAAGATATTTTCCCTTAAACCAATTGCAGCAGAACTTGTTGTATGCCTTTTTAAAAGGAATCCCCCTTCTCCCTCTTATTATAATAATTATATCGGAATGAGTAAGCCTCCAAAATATATGTACAGGACATGGTGGAAACTATTATGTGTCGTCTTGCTTATCTACACTATTGTCGGTGGATTATTATTTCCGGTACCTGATTTGCCGGCATTGGAAGAAACTATCCGGAATCTTTACTTCCATGTATGTATGTGGATGGCTATGATGACCCTTTTTAGTTTTTCAATAGTTTATTCTGTATTTTACCTACGGAGTTTTGACCTGAAATATGATATCTACGCCAGGCAATTTGCGACCACAGGCATTTTATTTGGCCTGTTGGGTTATGCAACTGGCGCTATATGGATGAGCTATACCTGGGCTGACCCCAATAACCCGGTTTTCAAATCATTTGGAGCGCTGGCACGGGAACCCAAGCTCATTGGTACGGCCATTGCGCTGTTGATCTATTTTGCCTACCTGATACTACGTGACTCTATTCAGGATATGGACAAAAGAGCCCGCATCAGTGCTGTCTATAATGTTTTTGCCTATGCTATGCTGTTTCCGGCGATATGGATCATTCCACGCCTTTTGCCAAGCCTTCATCCCGGCCAGGAAGGTAATCCGGCCATGAAACCCAGAGATATTGACAGCACTATGCTTATGGTATTTTACCCTGCAATTGCCGGTTGGACTTTATTGGGAATATGGATAACAACGCTCAAAATCCGGCTGGCAATTGTTCGGGAAAATAAATTATCTCAAAATCAGAAAAATCCCCTGTCTGATTCCTGATTTTAAACATATTTTTTTAAATCCCGTTCAAAAAAGCAGCTAAAACTTAAACAGCATTTAACAGATTATGCTTTTTCAGAAGATTTCAGGAAACCTTTTGCCACCCTTTATCGTTTTTTAATTTTTGCGGGGGATTAGCTGCCCCACCTTAATTTTGCTGCACTTTAGTTCCTTAATGATCTGATCATGACCCGTCCTGCAAATTATATGTACAAATCCTGGTGGAAGATCATCAGTGTGTTATTGCTGGTTTATACGGTTATTGGCGGACTGTTGTTGCCGGTACCTTCCCTGCCGGCGCTGGAAGAAACCATCCGCAATCTCTACTTCCACGTATGCATGTGGTTTGCCATGATGATCCTCTTCAGTCTTTCGGTCGTCTACTCTATTTATTACCTGCGCAGCTTTGATCTGAAATATGATATTTATGCCCGTCAGTTTGCGACCAGCGGTATCGTGTTTGGTCTGCTGGGTTATGCTACCGGTGCTATCTGGATGAGTTATACCTGGGCCGATCCCAACAATCCTGCCTTTCAGTCATTTGGTGCACTGGCACGTGAGCCCAAACTGATCGGCGCTGCTATTGCCCTGCTGATCTATTTTGCTTACCTCGTACTGCGCGACTCTATCCAGGACATGGACAAAAGAGCCCGCATCAGTGCTGTGTACAACATCTTTGCCTATGCCATGTTATTTCCGGCTATATGGATCGTGCCACGTCTCCTGCCCAGTCTGCACCCGGGCCAGGAAGGTAACCCGGCCATGAACTTTAAGGATATCGATGGGCGTATGCGCATGGTGTTCTATCCCGCCGTCATTGGCTGGACGCTGCTGGGTCTCTGGATCACCACCATCAATATCAGAGTTGCTTTTTATAAAGAAAAAAAATTATCCGCATGAACAGATTGAGATCACTGATTACCTTATTGCTTGTTTTTTGCTGCACCGCCGGCTTTGCCCAGGGTGGCCCCGGTCAGTCAGCCATAGGTGAAACCATGCGGAGCAATGGCCGTATTTATGTAGTCATTGCGGTGATACTGGTGATACTGGCCGGATTGATCCTGTACCTCGTGCGCCTGGATAAAAAAATGAGCCGGCTCGAGAAAGGACAATAAACCTCTTTCCACTTGCTTTTATTTTCTTACGAATCATACGCTTGCTATTTGAACACTAAATTTTGAATCATGCCCGACAAACATTACAGTTTTTTTAATGCCGTAGAAAAAAGTTTCGATAAGGCTGCCCGCTTCACCAAATGGGATCCGGGTATCCTGGAGCAGATCAAGGCCTGCAACGCCATCTACAGTATGAGGTTTCCGGTAAAACGTGATAATGGGACCATTGAAGTAATCGAAGCCTACCGTGTACAACACTCCCAGCACAAAACACCCTGCAAAGGCGGTATCCGTTTTGCAGCCGAGGTAAACCAGGATGAAGTAATGGCCCTGGCAGCCCTGATGACCTACAAATGCGCTATCGTAAATGTGCCTTTTGGTGGTGGCAAAGGCGGTATCAAGATCAATCCGCGCGAATATTCTGCATTTGAACTGGAAAAGATCACCCGCCGCTACACCAGCGAACTGATCAAAAAGAAATTTATCGGACCAGGTACCGATGTACCGGCTCCCGACTATGGAACCGGCGAACGCGAAATGGCCTGGATCCTCGATACCTATACGACCATGCACCCCGGCGAAATTGATGCTGCTGGTTGCGTAACGGGCAAACCCGTATCGCAGGGCGGTGTACGCGGTCGCCGTGAGGCTACCGGTCTGGGTGTGTTCTTTGGGCTGCGCGAAGTATGCAACATGCCCGATGTAATGCAACGCCTGGGCCTGACTACCGGAGTAGAAGGAAAACGTGTGGTTGTACAGGGACTGGGTAATGTGGGCTACCACAGTGCCAAATTCTTCCAGGATGCCGGCGCCATCATCATTGGCCTGGCCGAATATGAAGGTTCTATCTGGAGCAAGGAAGGTCTTGATGTAGACAAGGTATTCCAGCACCGTAAAGCTACCGGCTCGATCCTCAATTTCCCCGGCGCCACCAATTTTGCAAAAAATACAGAGGCGCTCGAAATGGAATGCGATATCCTGATCCCTGCCGCCCTCGAAAACGTGATCAATGGCGAAAATGCCCCGCGCATCAAAGCCCGCCTGATTGGTGAAGCGGCCAACGGTCCGCTCACACCCGAAGCCGATGAGGTTTTTGCCAAAAAAGGAATCCTGGTGGTACCCGATATGTACCTCAATGCCGGTGGTGTAACGGTATCTTATTTTGAATGGCTGAAAAACCTGAGCCACGTACGTTACGGACGTATGGAAAAACGCTTCAATGAGAATATGAACTCTCATATCGTAGCGCAGATCGAATCGCTGTCCGGCAAAAAAATGGGTGGTAAGGAAAAAGAATACATTGTACACGGCGCCGATGAAGTAGACCTGGTATACAGCGGCCTGGAAGAAACCATGATCGCTGCCACACACGAGATCATGAATGAATGGAAAAACAATCCGGACATTCCTGACATGCGTACAGCCGCCTATGTGGTTGCCATCAATAAGGTTGCGACCAGCTACGCCGAACTGGGTATCTTCCCCTGATCTGTTTCAACACATTATACAAGCAAAGGGCCTTATACGGGCCCTTTTTTCTTAGCTTTGAAACAGCCTGCCATGCCAAAAGAAATGTTAAGTATAAAACGGATCGTACATTTTGCCCCTCGCGTGCATCTGACTGGTATAATGCACCAGCGTATGCGTATAGCTTTACTTGCTTTTTTTATAGGATTCTTACCCGGCCAGTCACTGAAAGCCCAACAGGTAGACAGTATTGCCTTCCATCTCTATACAGACAGCCTCAAAAAAGGCACTCACAATTATATCAATGTCGATGGCCTGCAGCGCAATGGACGCTGGCTGCCGCTCTCCGATAAGCAGGTTGACTTCAGCAGTACGGGTGGGCATTTTTCGGGAAATGATCTGGTGTTGCCGGCAGACTTTACCGCAGACAAGGTAACCATCACCGCCACATTAAAAACAAACCGGCAGGTCAGGATCAGCACGACGGTATGGATCAAGCAACTGCCCGATCCGGAACTACCCTCTTCTTCCGGCGGCTCCGAGCCCCGCAGCAAAAAACGTAAACCAGGCGCATAAAAAAATCCCGGCACCTGGCCGGGATCAAATTATTCAATATAGATTCTCTTTCTTTTACCTCTCACCCTTCACCTCCCTCTCAAGCAAACTTCTTCGCATCTTCCAGGAACTTGGCCAGGCCAATATCTGTCAGCGGATGTTTGAGCAGGCCAAGGATCGAGTCGAGCGGGCAGGTACATACATCGGCGCCAGCCTCTGCACATTTTACAATATGCAGTGCATTGCGGATGGAAGCCGCCAGTATCTCTGTTTTGAATCCCTGGATAGAATAGATCTGTGAGATCTGAGCGATCAGTTCAACACCATCCCAACTGCTGTCGTCAATACGACCAATGAAGGGTGACACATAGGTAGCACCCGCCTTGGCTGCGAGGATAGCCTGACCGGCCGAAAAGACCAGTGTACAGTTGGTACGGATACCATTTTCGGTAAACCATCTCAGGGCTTTTACACCATCTTTGATCATCGGCACCTTCACCACGATATTGGGATGAATGGCGGCCAGCTTTTTACCTTCTTCAATGATGCCGTCAAAATCGGTAGAGATCACTTCGGCACTTACATCACCGCCATCTACCAGTTCGCAAATGGTCTTGTAATGGTTCAGTATTGCATCAGTCCCTTTGATGCCTTCTTTGGCCATCAGTGAAGGGTTGGTTGTTACTCCATCCAGAATGCCCAACTCATGGGCTTCTTTGATCTGGGCCAGGTTGGCCGTATCAATAAAAAATTTCATACAGGATTATTTTATCTGCAAAAAAAGAGCAGCAGTTACTGCCAATCCCAAAAATAAGCAAAAACCGGCGGCTCTGTATAAAATAAACGAGACCGGCTGAGTTAAATAAGGAAATAAAAAAAGCCTGAAACAGGCTAAAAGAAAGAAAAAAAATGGCAGGCTACTCACATCGCACCGCTACAACCGCCTATCCTTGCTGCCTTCCGGCCCTGGGGAGGTTCAGCAGGAGCTGGTCGTGTAAGACCTGCCGGCGCAAAGATACAGGCAAACAGGCATTTTTCCTCAAAAAAACAATCGGTAAATAAAAGAAAAAACGGTTACTAGCGTAGCGCCAGCGAGTTGACCTGTGCATACCCAATCAACTCATCGGCTCTTGCCCCAAAAGGCCGGTAATAGATCAGTACCATATAGGTATTTTCGGTAGCGTTAAAATTGCCTTCTGTATTGGAAAGGGAAAAACGGTTGCCCGGATCGGCACGGTAATCCTGGGTGACATAGGAATAATTATAATATCCCTGCTTCAGAAACATTACTTTTTCATATACCCCTTTGTCAGCATTGAAGGTCATTTTGGAGTTTTCATCAGGCCTGTAATTGGTCAGATCGCCATAGAGGTAAATATCCTTGCCGGGATAAGCCTGGTTGTTGGGCGGAACAAAGGTAAAATGTGTCCATGCATAATCACTCTGCCAGTAAGGATTGTTGCCATCTGTATTTTCAATAGTATATAATCCATTGAGGTCACGATAATAGATATATACCTGTGAGCGGCGTTCTGCATCGGGTTTTACAAATACATGCACCTGCCGGGCGCTGTCTGTCATCCGCGCCATCCGGTCGCTCATCAGACGCAGGCTGCGGAGATCGATCCACCGCCATTCGCGCCCTGCCTGAAAAGTGGTGGCATCATCATTATATTCAAAATAGTTGCCCCGGAAGATGGTCGGTTTATCAACCCGGGCCGCATTTTGCCAGGAATAATTCTGCAGTACCACCAGTTTGATATCCTGCGGCGACAGTATATTGATACGCGCATTGGCTGTATTCAATATTACATGCACCCGCTGATCTGATTGAAACAGGCGGCTGTCAAAAGGCTGCCGCACCTGTGCTCCTACCGACACTTTATTGTCTATTACCAGGAAGCGGCGGGTAAAATACAGATCGGAGGTATCATTGTTACGAAACACTTTGAGCAGGTAATTGCCGGATCGTGTGGGTGTGGTATTCCGGTCCGGAAAGCTGGCCTGGTAATGCGTATACCGGTTGATGGAAATAGAAGAATTGCGGTAATTGGTAATACGCGTACTCTGAAAACCGCGTACATAATCAAAAGGAAGCAGATTGGATACCGTCCAGTCTGCATTGCAAAGCTGAAAGCTGAAGTAATAATTTTTAATATCTGCATCCATATCATCAAAATGCAACTCCAGCTGATCATTTCCATTGAGTGTAAGGATCGGATAGCTATACATATCGCCTGCTTTGTAGAGGCGTACAGAACGAATATTGTCTTTATAAACCTGGTCGGGCTGACGTGCATGAATAAATACGGTGACCAGGGCAAGCAAACAGGTAAATAGAAACTTCATTCCAGTGGTTTAGTGGTGTCCAATATTATGAAAAACGGTTAAATAATCCGTTTAATCTGCTGATCCGCTTATTTTTGTTGACCGGGCAGCCCAGTCAGGATACTGGCTCTGCAAAAACCAGACCCGGATTTCAGTGTGAAGGTTGCAACATTCATAGCAAACAGGATCGCTTTTAATCAGCAGCGGTCATTTTCCCGGTTTATTATCCGGCTCAGCACAGTCGCTACCATTATCAGTGTGGCGGTGATGATCATTGCACTGGCTTTTGCCAATGGCTTTCAGGCGGAAGTAAGCAAAAAAGTGTTCAGCTTCATGGGGCATATCCGTATCATGGAGCGTCAGCCCCTGAAAGCGCTGATTGCCGAAGAAACACCGCTTATTCAGAATGATACCCTGCTGGCCGATATTCGCAAAAATCCGGCTGTACAACAGATCCATCCGTATGCCACCAAGTATGGTATTCTGAAAACAAAAGATGAAATAGAAGGTGTGCTGGTAAAAGGATATGACAGCACTTATAAATTCGATTTCTTCAAACGTTTTATCCGGCAGGGACGCCCGCTGCAATTTGTACCCGGTACTTACAGCCGCGAGATCATGATCTCCGAATATACGGCCAGGCAACTGAACCTCCGGCTCAATGACCGGATAATGATCTATTTCATCAGGCCTGATGGTCAGCCAAGACCTGATAAGCTCACCATCGTAGGTATTTATAAAACGGGTATTGAAGAATACGATAAGACATTTGCTATCGGCGACCTGCGGCTCATTCAACGTCTCAATGACTGGGATCCGCTGCAGGCGGGCGGCTATGAAGTCTTTCTGCACAATTACAAACAGGCTGACCAGGTAGCGGAGTCGATCTTTGACATGGACAATTTTCCTCTTAGCTGGGAAGCTGTGGATGTGCGCGATGTTTCGCCCAACATCTTCGACTGGCTCAATATGCAGGATGTGACCCGCAATGTGCTTATCGGTATTATGGTCTTTGTAGCGCTTATCAACCTGATCAGTTGCCTCATTATCCTGGTATTGGAGAGGGTGCGGATGATCGGTGTGCTGAAAGCCCTGGGAGCAGGCAACTGGACCGTCCAGAAAATATTCCTGCAGCATGCCATGATCATCACACTCACCGGCATTATAGCAGGTACCCTGCTGGCGCTCGGTCTGCTATGGCTGCAGCAAAAAACAGGATTTATCAAACTCGAGGAAGAGGCTTACTATATCAGCGAAGCTGCTGTACAGATCAGCGCTACGGAAATATTCCTGATAGCCGGTTGCACACTGGCCATCAGTGCGCTGGTATTGATGATCCCTACCCTGCTGGTCAGAAGGATTCAGCCGGTACGGGCCATCCGTTTTCAATAATCGATCTACCCGGTTAATTTAGACAACAGGATGCCGGTAGCCACGGCCGCATTCAGCGATTCGGCCTTCCCTTTGCGGGGAATGGTGATACGTACATTGACCATTGCCATTACCCGCTCACTGATCCCTTTTGATTCATTGCCTATCACGAGTACACCGGACTTAAGTGTATTCATTTTCGCTACATCCTGCCCTTCGAGTGCCGCCGCATATACCCGGCAATCCGGCTGGTTTTCGATCCACTCTGCCAGGTCGGCATACAGTACTTTCACCCGCGGAAGGCTTCCCATGCTGGACTGCACCACTTTGGTATTGTAGATATCTGCACATTCGTGGCTGCATACAATCGCATTTATACCAAACCAATCGGCAATACGGATGATAGTGCCCAGGTTGCCTGGGTCCTGGATGGTATCGAGGGCCAGTACGAGGGAGGAATCGGCCACTATCATTGCTGGTGGCGCTTGCTGGTATACCACAGCCAGCACCTGGTTGGGGGTTTGCAACTGTGAAATCTTTGCCAATTCATCGTCGGTCACTTCCTGTACAGGCACAGCAATATTGCTGTTGTGATCCAACCATTGTTGTGTGGCATAAATAGTTTGCAGCCGCAGGCCCGGCTCCTGTAACCATTCTCCCACTATCTTTGGCCCCTCGGCCACAAAGAGCCCTTCCGCATCACGGTGTTTTTTATGGCCTAAACTTTGAATATATTTGATCTGCGATTTGGTCAGCATTGTTGAAGTTTCAAATTTTCTATGTCAGCCGGCAAATCTACGTCCCATACCGTCTACCTGAAAGCCATTGTTGCCGGAATCTGGATAACCCTTCTGGGCTCCTGTACCATCGTCAAGCAAAGCCCTGCCGATAAGAACTTTGTCTATAAAACAAATATCAAGTTAATAGGCAACTTTACAAAAGAAGAAAAAGAGGACCTGCTGAGCGGTCTGGAAGGACAACTGGACGATAGCCTGAAAGTACGGAGTATCGAAAAACTGGCCTGGCAGGTCATGAAGAAACCGCCGGTCTATGACAGTACCAATGCCGACAATTCGATTGTCTATATGCGGGCGTTGCTTAAGGCCAAAGGCTATTTTCATGATTCCATTTATTATGAAAGTCACCTGAAGCCTCCCCGGAGCTTTTTTCCCAGGGAATACCATTATCACCGGATGGTGATCGATTTTTATGTACAGCCCGGCAAGCAGGTAATGCTTGACTCTGTCAGCTATACTATGCGGCACCCGGAACTGCAGCAACTGGCCGATTCTTCGCGCAAAGACGCTTTTATCCGCAAAGGCACTCCTTTTGCCAAAGCACCTATCAGCGCCGAGTTGGATCGCCTTACAGAACTCTATCGCAACAATGGCTACCTGCGTTTCAGCCGCGATGAAATGATGGGGCTGTGGGATACACTGGATGTGGCCCTGCTGCAGCCAGGCCTCGATCCTTTTGAACAGCTTGAACTGCTGGAACGCCTGCAGGAACGCCGCGAAAACCCCAAGGCCAACCTCGATATCCGTCTCAAATCGTATGACAGCACCCGGCTGACCAAATTTTATAATGGGCATGTCACCATCTACCCCGACTATCGTCTCGATACAGCCGGCCTTGTGAAACGGATCGATACTGTAAAAAATATGAAGGTGATCCAGTACCACCGCAAGTTCAAGACCAATATTTTTCCGCTGCTGGTCAATCTTCCGCAAGACAGCATATACCGATTGCGACGCTATACCCGCACCCTCAACAATCTCAATAGCCTGGGCACCTGGCGTATGGCCAGTATCGACCTGGTACCACGCCCCAATTCCGATACGGTCGACTATATTATCCGCTTAAGCCCGGCCAGTAAATACTCTTTTAATACCAACCTCGAAAGCAGTGTCAACCAAAGTGCCATATCGGGCAACCTGTTTGGCATTGGTGTAAATGTGGGTGTACAAAACAGAAACTTTGCCCGCGCCGCCAATGTCGCCAATACCAACCTGCGCTACGGGGTGGAACTGGGCGCCAATGGTAGCAACCAGTTTATACAGACCCAGCAGGTCAGCTTTAGCCATACTATTATTTTTCCCCGGTTTACACCTGCGGTGAGATGGATCCCCGAAAACCGGCGTGACAATTTCCGTACGCAGTTTACCTTCAATGCTGCCAATACGGAAAGGCGCCTGCTGTACAACCTTACCAGCATCAATGGATCATGGGGCTACGAATACCAATGGCGCAACCGCGCTCAGAGCGCCAATAAACTGCTGACCGTTAAGCTGCCCAATATCGAGTACTCCCGGCTCATTCAGCGCGACAGTCTCAAGACCCTTATCAGCAACAACCCATCGCTGCGCAGCATTTTTACCGATGGGTTTATTGCTTCCGTTATTACCAACCTCACTATCAGTGGAGGAAAAGGCAATAAGCTGAATGTCTTTCGCGCCAACGTCGAAGAATCCGGTGCGCTCACCGGTTTGATCCGCAATAGTTTTCTTGATAAACAACTCTATCGTTTTATTAAGGCCGATGTGGAATTTGCCCACCTCATCCGCCGTCCCAAATCATCTATCGCCCTTCGCCTGTTTGCCGGCCTGGGTTATGAATTCGACTCCACCCGCGATCCGTTGAAACGTAACAACCTGCCTTTCTTCAAACAATACTTCAGCGGCGGACCAAACAGTATGCGGGCATGGGCATTACGCCGCCTGGGCCCGGGGTCTACAGTCAAAGAGTTTAACGGACCGCTGGGTACTCCCGACCGCTATGGCGATGTGCAGCTGGAGGCCAATGCCGAATACCGTTTCCCGGTAGGCACTCCATTTGGTGTAAAAGTGAATGGCGCCTTCTTTACCGATATTGGCAACGTATGGTTTCTTAAAAAGGCTGATAACAGACCGGCAGAAGAGGTATTTAAACTCAGCAGGCTGGGACAGGATATTGCCATTGGCCTTGGTGGCGGTCTGCGTATAGATTTCAATTTCTTTGTGATCCGCTTCGACTATGGATATAAGGTAAAAGATCCCAGTCCTTCGGTGACAGATGCGCAGTATCAGAATCGCTGGTTCAGCTATCCTTTCTTCAAGGGCAGCCAGTTTCAACTGGGTATCAACTATCCCTTCATATTCTGATGAGCTTCGCGTTCTTTCAGCACATCTGCCTCAAACTGTGTGATGCTGACAGACTGATCGAGTGTAAACTCTCCGATCCGCGTACGGCAAAGACTGCTCAGGTATGCGCCACAGCCCAGGATTGCGCCAAAATCGTTGGCGAGACTGCGGATATAGGTACCGGTGGTACATACCACCCGGAAGGAAACTACGGGCAATTCAATGCCGGTGAGTTCGAAGGTGCTGATGGTAACCGGACGGGGTTCCAGTTTTACTTCCTTACCCTTACGCGCCAGTTCATACACCCGCTTGCCTCCCACCTTGATGGCTGAATGGGCAGGCGGTACCTGCATGATAAGCCCGGTAAGTTGTGCAGCGGCCTGCTGCATTTGTTCAATAGTGATATGATCGAAGGGTTTGATGTCCTGCGGCTCACTTTCCAGGTCGTAAGTAGGTGTAATGGCTCCCAGGGTGAAGGTGCCTGTATATTCCTTTTCCCGGGCCATATATTCGTTGATGCGCTTGGTAAACTTGCCGGTGCAGATAATCAGCAGACCGGTAGCCAGCGGATCAAGCGTGCCGGCATGGCCCACCTTTTTGATCCGGACCAGGTTACGCACTTTACGCACCGCATCAAAAGATGTCCATTCCAGCGGCTTATCCAGCAAAATCACGCGGCCTTCTTCGAAAGTATTCATCGGGCAAAGGTAGGGGTTGGTTGACAGTTAACAGTGGACAGTGGATAGTGGACAGTTGACAGAGAAAGTTTAAAGGGTATAAAGTGTTTAAAGAGGATGTCCATATATTTTGGTAGTTCAATTTCTTTCGACTGTCCACTATCCACTGTCCACTGTCAACTAGATAGACACTCTCGTCTTTAGTTCCAGATACTTATTGACCGTATTTACATTAAGGTTCTCAGGAGTGGTGAGAATGGAGAGGATGCCATTGTTGTGCAGTTCCTTGACCATTTGCCTTTTTTCAAAAGCAAATTTCTCGGCAATGGTTTTGATATAAATATCTTCCACGGTGCCTGATTCCCCCTCGGTAAGCGCTTTTAATTCTGTATTCTCAAAAAATACAACCAGCAGCAGGTGATAACGGGCCAGGCGTTTGAGGGCAGGCATTTCGCGCTCCAGGCTCTCGAGCGATTCAAAATTGGTAAACAATACCAGCAGACTGCGATGCGTAATGCGTGTGCGCACCACGGCATACAGTTTTTCGAAATCCGGTTCCAGAAAACGTGTTTGCTGGCGATAGAGTGCTTCCAGCAACAGGTTCATCTGCGTGGGCTTTTTATCTGCCGGCACAAAACTGTCCAGGTGCTCCGCGAAGGTGATCAGCCCGGCTTTATCCTGTTTTACAAGTGCCACATTTGACAAGACCAGCGAGGCATTGATCGCATGGTCCAGGAGTGTCATGCCTCCAAAAGGCATTTTCATAACCCGACCCTTGTTGACAATACAGTATACCTGCTGACTGCGTTCGTCGGTATAATTATTGACCATTAGCCCGTTTTTGCGGGCAGTGGCTTTCCAGTTGATCGTGCGGTAATCGTCGCCGGGCACGTATTCCCTGATCTGCTCAAATTCCATGCTGTGTCCCAGCTTGCGGATACGTTTTACGCCTACTTCCTGCAGGCGGTTGCTGACAGCCAGCAACTGATAACGCCGCATCTGCACATAAGAGGGATATACCTTTACCGTACGCTCCTGTGGTATCTTGTAGCGGCGTTTGACCAGGCCCAGGGGACCGTAGGCAAAAACATTGATGTCGTTAAAAACATACTCTCCCCGGGTGACGGGGCGCAGCATATACGCCAGTCCGGCACCGGCACCACCTTTGACCTGCAGTTTTTTTAACCAGTGCCGCTCCTGAAACTGTACAGGTATCTCATCGATAATACTAAGGCGTACCGGAAAAGGATACCGGTTCTGAATTTCGATGGTCACTTTGTTTTCATCCCCGATGCTAAACCGGTCTGTGGTATCGCGCACAGCACTGATACCCTGCCGGAAAATGTAGAGCAGCAATATCTCGATCGCTATGGCAATACCCAGCAGCAACAGCAGGAGCCAGCCCGCCTGGTACATATCCGGAAAGAAATAGCCCAGTGTGAACAGTACCGCAGCGGCACCGGCCACATAGTAGACTACTTTATTTAAAAAAAGTGATTTATGCATAATGATGACCGTTCACCGGCTTTTACCGGGGTATATCCAGTCCCTGAATGATCTGGCGGATTACTTCTTCTTCCGTTACACCTTCCATCTCCTTATCGGGCGACAGCATGATCCGGTGGCGCAATACCGGCACCGCCACTTCCCGTATATCGTCGGGTGTTACAAAATCACGTCCCTGCATAGCTGCAATAGCTTTTGCAGCATTCATGACAGCCAGCGATGCCCTTGGTGACGCACCGAGATAAATAGATTTATGATTACGTGTCTGGTGTATGAGCCGGGCAATGAATTGCAACAGTTTTTCTTCAATAAGAATGGTACGTATCTGCCTGCGGATATCATTGATCATTTGTCCGCTCAGTACAGGTTTTACCACATCAAGCGCCTGCTGATTGCCCATTTTATGAAACTGGGTCAGGATGGTCAGCTCTTCTGTCTCACTGGGATAAGGTACTACAACTTTGAAGAGAAAACGATCCAGTTGTGCTTCGGGCAGCCGGTAGGTGCCTTCCTGCTCTACAGGGTTCTGGGTAGCCAGTACCATAAATGGCGGATCCATGAGATAGGTCTTACCATCTACCGAAACCTGCTTTTCTTCCATTACTTCGAGCAGGGCCGACTGGGTCTTGGCGGGTGCCCGGTTGATCTCATCTACGAGTACGATATTGCTGAAAATGGGACCTTTCTTGAATTCAAATACAGCATCGCGCGGATTGAATACAGGTGTACCCAGTACATCGGAAGGCATGAGGTCGGGTGTAAACTGGATACGGGAGAATCCCGCATCCACACTGCGTGCCACGAGTTTAGCTGTAAGTGTCTTGGCCACACCGGGCACACCTTCTATCAGCACATGACCATCGGCCAGCAGCGCTGCGAGGATCAGTTTTACCATTTCGTCCTGACCTACGATCACTTTGCCGATCTCACTGCGAATGCCCATTACGGCCTGATTGAGTGCCTCCAGGTTGGTACGCTGCTCAAAGATTTGTTCTTCCATGTCAACGGTTTTGGTTTATCGGTCGGGGCCGGCATACAGCAGGTCCTAACGGTTTATTGATCAGTAATTATAAAATTTTTCCAGCGATGAATGAAATGCCGCCAGTTCCTTTGCACCCAGGCTCGTTCGCTGATCCAGCACTTCTATCGAACTGGTGATCGACAAAATAAGTCCCAGGTCGATTCCTGATTTGTAATGCAGGGTATCGCAGAACTGCTGGTCCAGTTTATTGGTCGGTAGCTTATACCGGTTGCGTACATGCTCCAGGAAATAGGCCGCCATTTTGCGGGCCAGGTTCAGGTGATCTCCTTTATCATGATACAACCGGCCGATCGTTTTCACAAAATCGAGTGAGTCATTGGCCGGCTTTTTTACTACGGGAACAGGTCGCTGCTTACGCCGCATTTCATTGAGCACATACAGCAATAACAAACCGGCAAGCACCCACATGGCCGCTCCAAATGGCTTTTTGCCTTCACTGTTTTTCAGGTTCATCAATGCCGTGAGCCAGTTGGGTTTATTCGGATTGCTTTCCCGATTACGATGACCGATAAAATATTCATCCCAGGCCACTACGCTGGCACCGGCAGGCAACAACGACAGGGCCTTTTCATAATAGGCCATATTAGGACCATGCAGGATAAAATAATTGGTAAACGCCATTGGTGCCAGGTGCAGGAACAACTGCCCCTGTCCTACCCGCAGCATGATAAAATTGGGGCGTCCGTTCTTCGCGTAGCCCAATACCAGGGCACGGCTTTCGTCTACCCGTTCAAACTGCATGTCCACGCTGTGCCCCGGGTAGATAAAGTTTTGCGGCGCCTTTCCCGAATCAATAGCCAGCGAAACGGTGAGCGAATCGGGTTTATCCATCACAAACTGGCGAAAGATATCAAAGGACACTCCATAAATATCTGCTCCGATCGCTTCCCGCAGCGAAGAAGGGAGTTCGGTGGTGCTCAGGAAAACGGAGTTGCCGTTGCCGGCAAACCTTAAAAGCGCCATTACTTCTGCCCGGTCAATGCTCACTTGCGGAGTCACTGCCAGCAACACCTGGTTTTTTCCGTTTTCATCGAGGTTTTTCCAGAGACCCGGTGCATTCCTTTCCACCTTTATTTCTGCCTTCGGAAAAAGAGCGGGTAGTTGATTGTAGGCAACATAAGCCCCATAAGGGATCTTATCGGTTTTACGGAAACTGAAACGGGTATTCAACTGCCGGAATTCTTCACGGCTGCGTGTAAACAGCAATACACCAACCAGCGCCAGCAGAAGGCCCAACAATATATATGGAATGCTTTTTTTCAAATCAATACCTGAGTTTTTCTAAAGCCTGTTCGTACTCATTGCTCACCTGGGTATATTGATGCAGATCGATCGGAAACTGGCCATACCATACATATTCATAGTGCCGGGTAAGGCGGAAGAAATCATGATACCAGTTTGATTTATGCAATTGCACCAGGTAATCAAAATTGGTACGTGCCGGCGCATACTGAATGATCTGCTTTTCGGCCAGGGAGCGTAATAGTTTCAGAAATTGCAGCCGTACAGCCAGCCGGTAGTTACCAGCCGTCTGTGCCCTGTCAATTTCCTTATCATAGTTGATCTCAAAAATATTTTCGGGAATATCGTCTTCTCCCGCCCCATCCTGCTCAATCTGATGTGATCTGCTGCGGAAGAGACCGACGCGGTCGCTGGCCAGGTAAAGTACGATAATGGCCACGAAACAGCAGATGATGATCACCCACATGATGCTGCGGAAAGCATCGGTTTGCCAGAAGCGGCGTTCAGTACGGCCCTTTTCTTCTTTCTTTTTAAAGATATAATTGGCGTACCAGAAATCTTTATCGGCAGCCAGTGTTGTGCGCGCAGAATCGGTCAGCTGCCGTTGCAACTGTACCTGCGCCCATTTGCGCTCGCCCATAGTATCGATAGGGAGAAAATAATGTGCCAGCGAGGTTGTTTCTACTGCCGGAGCATACTCTTCCGAATCTTCTTCATCCGCTATCACCCCGGTATCTTCTGCCGATACTACTGTATCCGGCAAAGGTTCTGTATACGGTATGGTCGTATCAGGCTCCAGTGTACGTTCCTGTGCGGAGAGTAAAACGGGTAGCAGCAGGCCGCAGATCATCCATACACCTATGAGCAGCCTGCTTTTCCTGATTTGATATACAAAATAATTGCTCACCTGCGTCATACCTCCTCGTCCTTTACAGTAGCCAACCGGCGACCCAGCCTGGCGGGCAGAATTACAAAATACCAGATCACGAATACAACCGACAGGGAGGTAACCAATGTGGTCAATATGGAAAGGTCATTATACAAACGGGTAATAAAGCCTTCAAAGAAAGCGGCCAGGGCAAAGATAGGCATCAGGCCGATCAGCAGTTTTACACCGTCTTTGGCACCTTCCTTAAATGCTTCTATACGTTTGGCTGTACCCGGAAACAGAAAACTTTTTCCTAATATAATACCGGCAGCGGCCGCAATGATGATAGCCGTTAGCTCCAGTGTACCATGCACAAAAACCACGAGGAAAAACTGGATCCCCAGGCCATTGGCCACGAAAAACTGGTCAAAAGCCCCTACCATGGCCGCATTCTGAGCCAGGATATAAATGGTGGGAATACCTGCAAAGATACCCGACACATATGCCAGGACGGCTACACGAATATTATTGATCATGATCCGCAGCCAGCTGAATACCGGCGGGCCTGATTCATAAATACCGAAGGGGTTGCCTTTGGCGATATTATCCTTTGTTTCGTCTACATAATCCTCACCCAGAAAGCTACTGGTGATACTTTCATCCATTTTTGACAGGAAAAAACCTATCGCAAAAAAAAGGAGAAATAAGGCCAGCGTAAAGAGAAGAACCCGGCGATGCTTATAGATAGTGAGCGGCAGGTCATATTTCCAGAAGCTTACCAGCCGGCTCGATTCTTCTTTCCTGTTTTTATAGATCCGGAGATACCCGTTTGAAGCCTGGCTATTGATATAAGAGGTAACCTTGCTGCCCGGATAAAATGTCTTGGCATATGCCAGATCATCTACCAGCTGGGTAAACTCGCTGGCCATTTCATCGGGATTATCAGGTGGCATCTGCTGATTCTTCAGCCACCGATCTTTATTTTTTTTAATAAATAGTGCCTCTCTCAAAATGCCTGTTTGCGTTGTAAAATACTATTTTTTGTACTTGCCTGCTAGCTGTCCGGCTATAAATATCATCGAAAAATTGACTATTTTGGGCTGGTTAAAACCTATGTGGAGCGAATGGCCAGTATTAAGATTCCCACGTCCTTTAATATCGATGTAGAGTTTGAAGTACCCGAGTTTTATCGCCGGTTGCTGGCACTTATCATTGATCTCGTAGTTGAATTTGTGTATATACGTGTCACTTTCAGCCTCGTCAATTCCCTGGTGGCCGGCGACGACCTGTTTGGTATGTCATATACCAGGGCTACACTTTACCTGTTGTTGTTTATCCCCGTGATGCTTTATCACATCATTCTCGAGATATCCCTCAATGGCCAGAGTATTGGTAAAAAGATCATGGGCATACGCGTGGTCAATGAGAATGGTGGCCGCGCCAGCATCAGCCAGTTTCTGATCCGCTGGCTGTTGCGGGTATCCGATACCTGGCTGGTGATCCTGTTTATTCTGCTCCTGCAAAGTGTGCAGCAAAATGATAATTCTACCACCTTTATACTGCTGGCTGGTTTTGGTTTTCTGATCACCGATATCATTCTCGTTATTGCCACCCCAAAGGGGCAACGTATCGGCGATATCCTGGCACGCACCATCCTGATACGCACACATTCCAGGTCCAACATTGAAGACACCGTATTTCAGGAAGTGGCGAGCGATTATCAGCCCGTCTACCCTGCTATCATGCGGCTCAGTGATAAGGATATCAACGCCATTAAAACCATCCTGGAGACAGCACGGCGCAAAAACGACTGGACCATCGCCGAGTCGGCTGCGCATAAAATACGTACACACCTCCAGATAGAAACTCAGCAGGATCCCATTGATTTTCTGGACACCCTGCTGAAGGATTATAATTATCTCTCTGTAAAATAGCCTGCCTGATCATATCGATCCTGCTACCAGCACACCAAGGAAGACCAGGGTCATAGCCAGTATCACCAGTATAGAGATGATCATGAAATAGGCTTTGAGACTGCCAAAGCTCTGCCCCACCCCTATTGCATTGCTGTTTTCCACCTGGCGGCGGGCCGATACGGCAAAGCGGATCAGGATAATATTAATGACCAGGGTTATTATAATAGAAATAACACTTGTACCCATGGCGGTATTCTGTACCATTTCAAAACCGCCAAAGCCTTCTGCACGGCGTGCAAAGATCTCCCTGGGCCGGTATATCTCGTATATCGAAAGACAAAGGGAAACAAGTGCACCGATACCCACTATAAGTGCCCAGGTAGCCATACTGCTGATATAGGATTTGGCCATGGGATCATATTCCAGCTCAGAAAAAAGACTGCTTTGATTTTCGGGTTGTTGCATACAACAAGATTTTTAGTTAAAACAATGACATCAGTGAAAACAATACGCGTAAGATCATCAACACGCCAAACATGATAAAATAATTACGGAGATTGGCCAGGCCACTATTAAACACAGCCTGATCGTTATCGCGCAATCCTGCCTTGATACGGTTGGACCCTTTCAGCAGGAAAAACATCAGTACAAAAAATACGGCTAATACGAAGACGATGATGACGAGAAAAAAACCGCTTGAGGCGCTGACAATGCTGCGCTCATAGGGATCAGGATAGGTGGCAAAGGCATTCATAAAACTACTCCAGGCAAATGCTACCCCCAGGACAAAAAGGCCCATAAAAACATAGCCAACAATGGCCAGAAATTTGCCCCAGCGGGCAACTTCGGTCAGGTTGGCTCTCCCCTGTGGCTCTACTTCCATGCCCAGGATTGATTGATTTTCTTCCATGCTGATTTGGTTTTGGTGCGTATTAAAAGTAAGCTGCTGACTGTGCTTTTGCAAATCTAATTTGAGTACTGTACAACAACACCTTACATAAAAAAAATACCCCGGTGCTGCCGGGGTATTGATATAGTATGATCGGATCGCTTAATAGGCGCGTGCAAACAAAACCCGCTGGCGCGAAGGCTTGCCTGTAAGGATACAGGCACCGTCTTCGAGCGGATTATCGAGCGGTATACAACGGATAGTTGCCTTGGTTTTCTCCTTGATGGCTTCTTCCGTTTCGGAGGTGCCATCCCAGTGGGCTGACACGAAGCCGGCTTTTTCGTCGAGCAGTTGCTCAAACTCTGCCCAGCTGTTTGCCTGGCGGATATTTTCCTGCTGAAACGTTTTTGCTTTGGTAAACATCTGCTGCTGGATATCTTCGAGCAACTGACGGATGTAGGTAGCGATACCATCGAGGCTTACGCTTGTTTTTTCACGTGTATCGCGACGGGCTACTTCCACTACATTATTTTCGAGATCGCGCGCACCAATAGCCAGGCGCACGGGTACTCCTTTCATTTCATATTCGGCAAATTTCCAGCCTGGTCTTGTATTATCCGCATCATCGTATTTCACACGGATGCCCATGCCTTTGAGTTCAGCCACCAGCGTATTTACGCGGGCATCGATCAGGCTTTTCTGATCATCGCCTTTGTAGATCGGTACTATCACCACCTGCAGGGGAGCCAGGCGGGGAGGCAGTATGAGACCTTCATCATCGCTGTGTGCCATTACGAGCGCACCGATAAGACGTGTACTCACGCCCCAACTGGTTGCCCACACATACTCCAGCTGATTTTCCTTATTGGCAAACTTCACATCAAATGCTTTGGCAAAGTTCTGACCCAGGAAATGGGAAGTACCTGCCTGCAGGGCTTTACCATCCTGCATCAGGGCTTCGATACAATAAGTATCTTCTGCACCGGCAAAGCGCTCATTGGGTGTTTTTACACCTTTGATCACCGGCACGGCCATAAAGTTTTCTACAAACTCGGCGTAGACATTCAGCATTTTCACGGTCTCTTCCACCGCCTCTTCTTTTGTAGCATGTGCCGTGTGTCCTTCCTGCCACAAAAATTCTGCTGTACGCAGAAACAGGCGCGTACGCATTTCCCAGCGTACCACGTTGGCCCATTGATTGATCAGCAGGGGCAGGTCGCGATGCGATTGTATCCAGTTCTTGTACGTATTCCAGATGATGGCTTCGCTGGTAGGACGGATCACGAGTTCTTCCTCGAGGCGTGCCTCGGGATCTACCATCAGCTTACCCTTTTGTGAGGGATCCGTTTTGAGACGATAGTGGGTAACTACGGCGCATTCCTTGGCAAAACCTTCTGCATTCTTTTCTTCTGCTTCAAAAAGGCTTTTGGGTACAAAGAGCGGGAAATAGGCGTTTACATGTCCTGTTTCCTTAAACATGCGGTCCAGTTGATCCCGCATATTTTCCCAAAGCGCAAAACCATGCGGCTTGATGACCATGCAGCCTCTTACGGCTGAATAATCAGCCAGGCCTCCTTTAATAATCAGGTCATTATACCATTGGGAATAATCCTTCTCGCGTGACGTGATTTCCTTGCTCATAAAATCTGGTAGGCACCCTGCGGGCCGCCCGAAATTGGTTTATTTTATTTTATTATTAACAGCGGTCGTTACAATAACGACCAATTAGGCTGTAACTTCGACAAACAATCGTTTGCCCCGGATGAAGTCGCACAAAATTAGTAACTTCAGCCCTAAACCACTAAAACCGTTTGCCATGAAACGTACATTACTTTTATCAGCCCTTTCAGCACTGGTACTGGCCAGTTGCAGCACGGCCTATAAAACCGGGCAGACGCCCGATGATGTGTATTTTTCTCCGGCAGCGGATAAGGAAGAATACGTGGTAGCCGATAAGCAGGATGATCGCTACTATGGCGGCACCGATTATTACGAAGACCGTTACCTGCGTATGCGTGTGGCGGACCGTTACCGCTGGTCAGCCTTTGACGATTATTACAACAATCCCTATGCCTACAGCCCTTATAGTTACTATCCCAGCTGGAATAGTCCCTGGAACAGCTACTGGGCCTGGAATAATTTCTACAACCCTTATTGCGGATGGAACTTTGGCGGAGGATATGGTTACGGTTATGGCGGTGGGATAGCGATCATTAAAAACCCTGTAAAATATAATCCGCCCAGCCGTTCGCTGGTACTGAATCCTGCCAGCTATAATATCCGGACCAACAGCAATGCCAATGGCAGCTATGCCCCCGGCCGCAACAATGCCTATACAGGCCCGCGCTACAACAACAGCAACGCCAACAGTGGCCTGGGTGGCACTATACGCCGTACTTTCTCCGGATCCAACAGCAACAATAGCAATAACAGTTACAACAGTTCTCATAATAACAACAACTCGACTTCCACACCTACCCGCAGCTACAATCCTTCTTCTTCCAGCAGTTCATCTTCGTCCGGATCAAGAAGTAGTAGCAGTAGCAGCAGTAGTGGCGGTGGAGTAAGCCGGCCCATTCGCTAAAACTGCAGGCCGCCTGCAGTACTTATGCAGGTATCAGCCTGATCTGAATATATTTTCCCGGGAGGAAACCAATCCTGTGCTGATTTAGGGAATGTTTCCTCCTTTTTTGTATCCCTGCAATACCTAATCAGACATGAAAAAAATCGGCATCCTGTTCTTCGGACTGGCCTGCTCTCAAAGCCTGCTGGCCCAGATACCCGAAGATGTTCTCAAATATTCCTGGCAACCGGTAAATGGTACGGCCCGTATCAATGCCATTGGAGGTGCCATGGGCGCGCTGGGCGGTGACCTGTCTGCCACCTTTACGAACCCTGCCGGTCTCGGTTTTTATAAAACCGCCGACCTGGTTTTATCACCCGGTTTCAGCGGGTTGCGTAATAAGGGGAGTTTCAGAGGCACCGATGCCAAAGACAAAAAATCCTTTTTTAACCTGGGTACTACCGGCCTTGTAGGTGGCCTCAATGGCAATGGCCGCTGGACCAGCAAAGCCATCAGCCTGGCTGTCACCACCACCGCCAATTTCAACAGCCATGTATACTACACCGGCAAAAACGATTTCAGCTCTTTTGGTGAGCAATATGCTGCTGAAGCGGCAGGCAGCGGGCTGAGCCTGGCTGATATTCTCAACAGCAACACCGTATCGCTGGGTACCCGTATGTCTGTATATACCTTTTTGACAGATACCGCCACACTCGGCAATAACGTCAACCCCGACATTGTGAGCATGGCTCTGTGGAATAACCTGAAAAATAATGCCCCCTACCTGGTTGAACAGTCGCACCGCATTCAAACCAGTGGCGGCATTACGGAAGCTGCTATCGGTTACGCTGCCAATATGAACGATAAGTTCTACATAGGCGGCTCACTGGGTATCCCCATCCTGCGTTACAGCAAAAACAGCTCGTTTCGCGAAGCCGATGCTACCGGCAACAACAATAATAATTTCAATTTTGCCGAACTGAATGAGCACTTTACCACCAAAGGCACCGGCGTCAATCTCAAACTGGGTGTGATCGCCAAACCCAGCGAAGATCTGCGCCTGGGCCTCGCTATCCACACCCCTACCTGGTACACACTCAAAGACTCCTATACCGCTGATATGTCAGTGGATCTCGATCAGTACCGTTCTGTACCGGGTGTATACAATGTATCAAGCGACCTGTTTACCGGCGGAGAGACGCCTGTATATCGTTACGAATTGTTTACCCCCTGGCGTTTTATGCTCAGTGCTGCCTATGTATTGCGTGAAGTGGAAGATGTGCGCCAGCAGCGCGGATTCATTACTGCCGATATTGAATATGTGACCCACAAGTCAAACCGTTTCCGCAACGCAGAAGATTATGACGACAATGGCTATTATGATCAGTTGAATGAAGTGATCAAGAATTATTATAAAAATGCCATCAACTTCCGGTTGGGTGGAGAGCTCAAGTTTACGACCCTTATGGTACGCGCGGGCCTGGCTTATTATGGCAGCCCCTATGCGGATGGCGCGCTTAAGTCCAATAAGTTTTTCCTGAGCGGTGGCCTGGGTTATCGCAATGCAGGTATGTATATCGACCTGGGTTATGTACATGCCCTGCAAAAAGATGTCAATTTCCCCTATCGGCTGCCTGACAAGGCCAATACTTTTGCCACGATCAATGGCAATGGCAGTAATCTGATGCTGACGATCGGATTTAAGATCTGATCGAGGCGGAAGGTAACAGGTCATTAAGCTATTTATCCGGAGTTTAAAAAATCAATATGAAGCCCCGACCGAAAGTCGGGGCTTCATATTGGTAAACGTTATTTCTCTTTAGCTCCGGTTTACTACTCTCCTTGGTTATTATCTTCTTTTTCTGTCTGGCATCGCGGTATCGTGATTAAAAAATTACGAACAGGGCCGCGATAAATCGCGACCCTACAATAATTACCTTCTTACCTTTCATCTTCTACCATTCACCTTCTGCCCTTCACCAACTACCTTCTCCTTGATCCCCTTTTCATTAACGCAGTAGTCCCGCGAAGCATCGCGGGAATACAATGATATCGTTTTTATCTTGCTCTAATATCCTATACCCACCAACCTTATTCCTCAATGCTCCTTACATTATCGCAGGATCACGATAAAAAAAATACAAACAAGGCCGCGATTTATCGCGGCCCTACAATAATTATCTTCTTACCTTTCATCTTCTACCATTCACCTTCTGCCCTTCACCAACTACCTTCTCCTTAATCCCCTTTTCATTAACGCAGTAGTCCCGCGAAGCATCGCGGGAATACAATGATATCGTTTTTGTCTTGTCCTAATATCCTATACACACCAACCTTATCCCTCAATGCTCCTTACATTATCGCAGGATCACGATAAAAACAATACGAACAAGGCCGCGATAAATCGCGGCCCTACAATAAATATCTTTCCACCTTCTACCCTTCACCTCCTGCCTCTCCTTAATCCTCTCCCCCGCCATCGCGCCGGTTGCGGTTGGTCAGCGAAAAGTTGGGGTCACCAAACTTGTAGGTAAAAGTGAGGCGGAAGCTGCGTACATTCCAGCGGCGATAGGCATCCTGGTAAAATTCTTTAGTATCATAGATAGTACCCCAGCGGTTGGTATTAAAGACATCGTTGATACCAAAAGTGAGGTTGGCCTTATCATTTTTCAGGAAGTCTTTGCGGATAGCAAAATCGACACTGTACTGTGCTTTCCGGCGCCCCTGCGGTATCACTTCAGCCGATTCATACTCGCCCAGCAGCTGGAAGCCCAGCTTATTGAACAGGGAGGCACTGCGGGTGACTATTTTATAGTTCATCGTCAGTTTTGCATCCCAGTTGAAACCTTCATTGCTCAGATCCAGGTCTTTTACGCGGGCTTTAACCGTACGATACTGCAGGTTGACGGTGGGTGTGATCTCAAAGTTTTCGTTCCACTTATGCTGCACGGTAAATTCAGCTCCATAACGATTGGTGACACCGGCATTGATATACGTATTCAGAATGGCATTGGGATCAACCGCTGCATTTTGCATTTGTGCGTACTGGGCTGCAGTGATCGTATCGCTATACTCGGTGATATCGTCAGGATTGTTGCGGAAATAAAGTACAGCCAGGAAATTGCCTTTGGCATAGTTGTGACTGTAATTAAACTCAAAAGAGTTGATAAACTCCGGCTTCAGCTGCGGATTGCCCTGGCGGATATTGGCCGGGTCATTGATATCAATAAAAGGACTCAGCTGCCAGAAATTGGGACGGCGGATACGACGTGAATAATTCAGCTGCATCTGGTCGTCTTCATTCAGCTGTTTGGTCAGGTACAGGCTGGGGAAAAGAGCGTTCCAGATATTTTTGATGGTATTGGGATATTTATACCCAAACTTGAAGGCACTGTCGATCAGCAGACCGTCAAACTGTGAATGCTCTGCACGAAGACCGGCCTGGTAGCCGAAGCTGCCAATTTTATCGGAGTAGGTGAAATAAACCGCATTTACGCGTTCTGTGTATTCATAATTATTGCTCAGCGGCAGTTTCTGCGGCTGACCATTACCCACGGCAAATGCATCGTACAGGCTGCGCGATTTGTTGATATAGCTGCGTACGCCCATTTCTACCTTCCTGTTTTCCGTAATGGGATTCACATAATCGGCCTGTATGGTGACCTGGTCATTGCTTCCATCGCCATAGTTGCGCACCAGTGTGGAGGGTTGATATACGCTGCCATCGGGATTAAAGAAGGAATTGGCCAGCTCAGAATTTTCCGTTCTGCCACCATAGTTGTAGGTGATATCGGCAGTCAGTTCCTGTCCCTGGCGGGGAAAACTGTGTTTGTAATTAAGCGTGGTACCGCCTCTTTTGAAAACCGATTTGCCATCACCCAGGCGTTCTCCGTAATACTGCAGTACCTTACCGGCATTGAGGTATTGCTGATCCTGGTCTTCTTCATAGCTGAAGCGGCCGCGGCCAAACTGCTGGGTAAGACTGATCGTATTGCGGTTGTCGATAAAATAATCGGCACCAAAACGGATATTGGCAAACAGGCGGCGACGGTCGTTATAAGAAAACTGATCAAAGTAATTGCTGGTCTGTCCATCCTGGCGGTTGATACGATGTGTTTCGCTACGGGCCTTTCCGCCGGATTGATTGAAGCCACCACTCAGGTAAAAATTCAGTTTACCCTGGCGCAGGTTCAGATTCAGATTGCTGCTGGCAATACGGGGTGTACCGATGCCGGCGGTAAATACACCATTCAATCCCACCCGTTTATTTTTCTTTAAAACGATATTGATGATACCGCCCGAACTGGCCGCATCAAATTTGGCAGAAGGGTTGGTGATCAGTTCTACCTTATCAATATTGTCGGCAGGTATCTGGTCAAGCGTGAGAATGGTCGGACGGCCATCCACAAATATCTGGGGGCTGCTGTTGCGGAGCGTTACATTGCCGTCGATATCCACCGATACGGATGGAATGTTTTTCATAAGATCTACAGCGGTACCACCGGTAGCTGTAAAACTCTTGGCGGCATTGAATACTTTGCGGTCAATCCCCATTTCGAGTGCAGGTCGTGAAGCCACGACCGTCACACCACTCAGTTGCTTTACATCGCTCTGCAAGATGATATTGCCCAGGTCGCGCTGCTGCACAGCAGCATCGGCAGCCGGTACGATCACCTGCTCATACGATTCATAACCGATAGCAGATATCTGTAAGCGGAATTTCGTTTCGCGGGGAAGATTATCAAATGAAAAATCTCCGTTGGGACGTGTGAGCATACCACGTATGAGACTATCTCCAACAAACAGTTGTACCGAAGCAGCTTCTATTCCTTTGTTGGTGTTTTTATCTACCAGTTTGCCGTAAATGCGATTGGTATTTATCTGAATGACTGATTGGTCGGGAGCAGGCTGTTCGCGTTCTACCTGTGCCTGGATTGATAATGCAAAAAAGAAGAATACGTACAAAAAAAGAGTTTGCTTCATGTGCTTGGTGATTGGTAAGAGACCGGAAGAGCCAACAACCGGTTGGTAAAAATGTTCAGTAGGTGTATTTGCAGGCAGCGATCCGTTGGTACGGATTAAAACGAATCGCAAAGATAGCCCATCACAAGTGCGCTGCCTGATGAATGCAGCAGAAATTGCCAAATAATAATAGGACCGCTTATCAATTAAAACTTTCCTTTAACGCTCTTCCAGCTGATGAATGAACCAGGCAATAATTCCTGCGGTATCAGCAGGATGAAACCATTGAAGATCAGTCATACGCCGCAACCAGGTAAGCTGCCGTTTGGCATAACGGCGTGTATTTTGTTTAATAAGCTCCACGGCACGCTCCAGTGAATGAGTACCATCGAGGTAATTGAAAAGTTCGGCATAGCCTACGGTCTGCAATGCATTGAGACTGCGATGCGGATAAAGTGCCCGCACCTCATCCAGCAAACCAGCTTCCATCATTTTATCTACCCGCAGGTTGATCCGTTCATACAGTTCCTCGCGGGGCAGATCCAGTGCAATGCGTATACTTTTAAATGGCCGCTCGCGTCGCTGCCCGGTATGAAAGCTGAGAATAGATTGCCCGGTTGCCTCTGCCACTTCGAGTGCCCGCATCAGGCGCTGAGGATTCAGTATCTCTCCTTTCTGATAAAAAAACGGGTCTTTAACCGCCACTTCTGCCTGTAGCCAGGCCAGTCCTTTTTCTGCATAAGCATCCTGTATCTGCTCACGCAATCGGGCAGGTATTTCCGGAATATCGTCCAGTCCTTCGCAAAAAGCGCGGATATATAAACCGGTGCCGCCGGCCAGCACCACCTGGTCATGCTGCTGAAATAGCCGACTGGCCACATCCATGGCATAATCGGCAAAGCCGGCAGCCGTCACTTCCTGCTGTATGCTGTGCGAAGCAATAAAATGATGCGGTACCTGCTGCAGTTCATTTGTATCGGGACGGGCTACGCCGATATTCAGTTCGCGGTAACATTGCCGGCTGTCGGCCGATATGATCTCTGTACCAAAATGACGTGCCACGTCAATGGCTACGGCCGTTTTACCCACGGCTGTAGGCCCTGCAATGACCAGTACAGAAGAATGTTTTTTCATTTTACTGTTTGTATAAAAAAAGCTCCACGGGGGAGCTCATTATTTTTTCCTCCGTCATGACAGGCACGGCGGATGCATAGAGATATTATACTTCCTCTTCTCCGCCTTCTTCACTGATACCATCACCCAAACCAAGATCCTCTCCGTCTTCGTCCTTTTCGCCAAACCCATCTCCTACCTGGCTGAGGTCATACTTCTCTTCCACATCGGCAAATTTTTCGCCCAGCAATCCTTTGGTACCATACTGGCTGGGGGCGATCCCCTCTGCCCGTACCGTAGAAGGATAACTCATACGCGGGTTCTCTTCTTTCGACACATTGATCAGCTCTACCAGGAAAGTCCAGTTTTTATTAAAATCGTAGAGATAGATAAACTTCTGGTTAGGGTCACGTATTTCCGAACCGATAGAAGTTTCTTCCATCAGCAGTGGCGGCGCCTTATAGTCTCTCTCATATTTCTCCAGGCTTATTTCCCGACCACGCTGCCAGTGATCATTGCTGCGAAAGAAGGTGGCTTTATGTTTGCTGTCAAACTCATACCCTTTCAGGATGCATTCGTGCAGGTCCCGGAAAGTTTGCGTATGACGGATCGCCACATCACGGTAAATACTTTCGTCTTCTTCAAAATAAATCCTGAATCTTAAAATTGCCATGTTACGAAATTACGAAATAAGTTATAAGTTGGAAGTTTTACGTTATAAGTTGGAAGTATTAAGCCGTTTATACAATCAAATTACTTGAACTATTTGAACTTATTGAAGCTTCAGCACACCTATTTCTGCTGCTTTTTTTATCAGAAAAGCTTCTGCCGCTTCCACCGTATTGGCTATTTCGCCATCCAGTATAGCGTCTTTCAGCGCATCTTTCAATATGCCTACCGGTTTGGAAGGAGGTAACCCAAACATTTCCATAATGGTTTCTCCTTTGACCGGCGGCTGCCAGCTGCGGATATGATCTTTTTCTTCCACTTCCCTGCACCGTTGCCTTACCAGCTGAAAGTTTTCGAGGTACCGTTTTACCTTCACCTTGTTCTTTGAAGTGATGTCGGCTTCACACAACAGCATGAGCGCTTCAAAATCATCTCCGGCATCAAAGAGCAGGCGCCTGATAGCCGAGTCCGTGATATTTTCTTTGGTCAGGCTGATAGGCCGCAGGTGCAGCTCCACCATTTTCTTCACAAATCGCATATCCTCGTGCAGCGGTAGCTTGTGCTGGGTAAATATTTTGGGGACCATACGCCCGCCTACCACTTCATGTCCGTGAAAGGTCCAGCCATGACCTTCTTCAAAACGTTTGGTCGCGGGCTTAGCGATATCATGGAGGATAGCCGCCCAGCGCAGCCAGAGATCCTGTGTATTGACGGAAATATTATCAAGTACCTGCAGCGTATGATAAAAGTTATCTTTGTGGCCGTGGCCATCGATGTATTCTGCACCCGCCAGGTCAACCATCTGGGGAAAGATGAGTTTGAGCAGTCCCGACTTATACAACAGTTCAAAGCCAATGGATGGTTTGGGAGCCAGGATGATCTTGTTAAGCTCATCGGTAATGCGCTCACGCGAAATGATACGAATACGCTGTGCATGTGTACGGATAGCGGCTAACACAGCCGGCTCTATTGTAAAACCCAACTGGGTGGCAAACCGGATCGCCCGCATCATACGCAGGGGGTCATCGCTGAAGGTCTGCGCCGGATCAAGCGGTGTACGGATGATCTTATCCTTCATATCCTGAATGCCATTGAACGGATCTACCAGCTTGCCATAGTCTCCTTCATTGAGGCTAATGGCCAGTGCATTGATCGTAAAGTCGCGGCGCTCCTGGTCGTCGCGAAAAGTACCGGGCTCGACTTCCGGTTTACGGGTATGCTGGCGATAACTTTCTTTGCGGGCTCCTACAAATTCCAGGTCAATATCCAGCTCCTCTTCCTTGCCTGACAACCTGACCCGGATATGAGCGGTGCCAAAATTCTTAAAAAAACTGACGGAGGGTACCGGATCAAACAGCCGGGCAGTGGCCTGCGCCAGTGCAATGCCATCGCCCAGGCAGACTACATCTGCATCCTTGGTAATACGCCCCAGTATTTTATCGCGCACAAAACCGCCGATGAGGTAAGCCGGCGTCTGCAGGGAGGCTGCAGCCTGGGCTACCTTTGCCAGCATTTCCTTTTCCAGCGGTGTACATTGTATATCCATAAACGGGCGTAAAGATAACGGATAAGTTTTTGGAGCCATGTCATCAGGGCCTGATCACACGAACCTTGCCGTTGTCCCAGGCAATAATAGAAGAAGCCTGTGCAGGGCTTGTATCATCCTGCCGGTAGTTGACCACATAATCCACCCCTTTTTTGATCGCTTCTTCGATAGAGGTAAAACCGGTGGGTGATGGAGAGCCGGAGATATTGGCTGAAGTAGATACCAGCGGACGCCTGAGCCGGCGTATCAGGTGACGGCAAAAAGGATCCTGGCAAATGCGGATACCTACCGAACCATCGGCCGCCACCAGGTTATCGGCCAGTCCGATCGCCCCGGGATAGATCACGGTGGTCGGACGCTCCTGCGCCTGCAGATAATCGAATACTGCCATATCAGGAGCGGCCACGTACTGCAACACATCGCGCTCATCGGCCACGAGCACGATCAGGCTTTTAGATTCTTCCCGTTGTTTCAATGAAAATATCTTTTGTACGGCTGCAGCATTGGTCGCATCGCAACCCAGTCCCCAGATAGTATCGGTCGGATACAAAATGACACCTCCGTTTTGCAGGGTTCTCAGGCAGGGTTCGATATCGCTGTCAAAAGCATTCATATTTTTTCATACACCTGCATAACAGATGCTGCATATTTTTCCGGTGTGAATCCCTGTGTATGCTGCCAGCCTTTCTGCTGCATTTGTTCTCGCAGGCCCGGTTCGTTACAGACACGTTTCATACAGGCGGCAATTTCTTCAGAGCTGTTGGGATCTGCATACAATGCTGCCGGACCGCCTACTTCGGGCATACACGATACATTGGAAGTGATCACCGGCAGACCACTCCATAATGCTTCCATTACCGGCATACCAAAGCCTTCAAAAAAAGAAGGATAGATCATGGCTTCTGCCAGTTGATAAATGCCCACCAGGTCTGGTGTGCCCAGGTATCCGGCAGCCTGTGCCGGTTGTTCCGACAAAAAGATCACCTGCCTGTTCAACCCGTTTTGCAGAATAAAATCTTTTACCTGCTGATAATACGGTCCATGCCCCTTCCCCACCACTACCAGCGGTATATCGATCTCATCGCGCAGCAGGTACAGCGCCTTACATACATTGAGCAGGTTTTTGCGTGCAATGATAGTGCCCACCGAAAGAAAAAAACGGGATGGCAGTCCATAACGCTGCGCGATCTGCTGTTTCATCTCCTGTGTATACTGAAGGGCGTACTCAGGCGAGCAGCTTTGATAACACACCTCTATCTTTTGTCCATCCACCCCATACATATCGACCAGGTCGCGTTTGGTTTGCCCGCTGGTGGCAATGATACGGGCCGAATGACGACAGGCATATTTATACTTGCGGGTATATATTTTGCGGTCAATGGCCTTGTACTGATCGGGGTAGCGCTCATGGATCAGGTCATGAATAGTTACAATGGCCGGTACACTGGTCTTATCGATGCCGACGGGGATTTCGTGGCTTAACCCATGATACAGATCGATCCCATACCGGTCAAACTCGCGGATGACCCGGCTGCTGCGCCAGAGTGAGGTGAGCAGGGTATCAGGAAAACGCGTTGGCCTTACTTCCCGCACGGCAGGGTGTTGAAAAGGAAAACGGTCCGATGCTTTGGGATTAAACAATACATACTGATGCCCGGGGTAATGCGTGGCCAGCAACTCAATGAGCGTACGGCTGTAATAACCCAGTCCTGTTGTATTGTGAAAAGCCCGCTTGGCATCAAAACCAATGATCATATGTTGCTTGAATGAATTCCTGCAAAAATAGGTGCCCGGGGGCAATCTGCACGACCGGTCAGTATTTCGTTTGTAAAATGCAGCAGGAAGCAGGCACGACCATATCGCATTTACAAGTAAATTCGCAGCAAAATATACAAGCGTATGAAAGAGCATATCCTGGCTGCCTGGGCCGACAGAGAGTTATTAAAAGAAAATGAATATGCCGATGCGGTGCGGGTAGTGATAGAAGAACTGGACAAAGGCCGCCTGCGGGTGGCAGAACCGACTGAAAATGGCTGGGTGGTGAATGAATGGGTAAAACAGGCGATCCTCATGTACTTTGGTATTCAGCAAATGCAGACCTGGAATGTTGAGCCATTTGAGTTTTATGATAAAATGCTGCTCAAGAAAGACTACAAGACGCTGGGCGTACGTGCCGTGCCGCATGCCGTGGCGCGTTACGGCGCTTTCATTGCCCGCAATGTAGTGCTCATGCCTTCTTATGTCAATATCGGTTCCTATGTAGATGAAGGTACCATGGTCGATACCTGGGCTACCGTAGGCAGTTGTGCCCAGATTGGCAAAGGTGTACACCTGAGCGGCGGCGTAGGTATTGGCGGCGTACTGGAACCCCTGCAGGCCTCACCCGTGATCATCGAAGATGGCTGTTTTATCGGCAGTCGCTGCATTGTGGTAGAAGGGGTGCGTGTAGAAAAAGAAGCGGTGCTGGGTGCCAACGTGGTACTGACCCAAAGCACCCGTATCATCGATGTGAGCGGATCAGAGCCTGTAGAATACAAAGGTTATGTACCCGCCCGCAGCGTGGTGATACCCGGCAGTTACCCCAAAAAATTCCCTGCCGGCGAATACCAGGTGAGCTGTGCCCTGATCATTGGTCAGCGTAAGCCCAGTACGGATCTGAAGACCAGTCTCAACGATGCCCTGCGCGACTTCAACGTATCTGTTTAAAAATTCTTGAAGCCGTGCTCCCAAAGCACGGCTTTTTTTATCACCCGTTTCAATCCCCGGTTATCAAACCCAATCAATACATGGCAGGATTCCTGATCACCCTTATCGGGGCGATCCTGTTTTCTACCAAGGCCATTATTGTAAAGCTGGCTTTTGCGCATACAACCATCGATGCTCTTACCCTGCTCACATTGCGCATGGCCTTTTCACTTCCTTTCTATGTTGCCGCCGCCTGGATCGGCAGCAGCCGGAGTGAACGGCCACGGTTTACCAAACGCCAGTGGGTCTACATCATTTCGCTGGGATTATTTGGCTATTATCTCAGCAGCCTCTTCGATTTTGTGGGCTTACGCTACGTCTCTGCCGGGCTGGAACGGCTCATCCTTTTCCTCTACCCCACTTTTGCCGTACTCATCAATGTCTGGTTCTTTAAGGAAAGTATCAGCCGGCTGCAGCAGTTTGCCCTGGCGCTTACCTATGTGGGTATCGGTATTGCTTATTTTGGCGAAGTAAAAATTGATGGCAGTGGCGGCGATATCTACTGGGGCAGTTTCCTGATCTTCCTTTGCGCCATTACCTACAGTATTTACATTGCCGGTAGTGGCCGTATGGTCAAACAGGTAGGGCCAACCAAATTCACCGCCTATGCCATGCTGGCGGCTACCGGTGGCATATTTACTCATTTTCTCGTGGCGGGCAATTATGCGCAGCTCAGCGAGGCGGGCGATTCCTGGTATTATGGCCTGCTGCTGGCCTTGATCGCTACGGTGATCCCCACTTTTATGCTGTCTGCCGGCATGAAGCTGATCGGTACCAACAATGTGGCCATCATCTCAGCCATTGGCCCGGTGTCGACCATTTTGCAGGCGCACTGGATACTGGGTGAACCCATTTTCGGAGCCCAGATTGCCGGCACGGTACTGGTAGTGATCGGTGTGATAATGATTGGCTGGAAATCCCGTAAAAATTTGGCGGAGAACGGATAATTCCCCTATATTTGCAACCCCAAACGGGCGCCCAGGTGGCGAAATTGGTAGACGCACTGTCTTCAGGTGGCAGCGCCGCGAGGTGTGCTGGTTCGAATCCAGTCCTGGGCACAAAAAGCCTTGTTAGTATTAAACTGACAAGGCTTTTTTAATGCATCTACTACCTCACCGTATGATACAATGAAAGCCAGAAACGGTTCTCTTTGGTTCATTGTATTTATCGTACTATTAAAAACGGTCGGCGCAGGGGTCTAACAATCCATTTCAATAAAATCCGAATAGCTGCTCTGCATTCATACTATTTAGGATACTGATCTTTGGCATATTTGCCTAAAGTGGCATTATAGATTTCCTTACCGGAAGACTTGTAGCCATTATCCCTGCAATAGAGGTAAACATCATACAATAATTGTTTGTACTCGTCTAACAAAGAGAATTTTCGCTGATTGACAAAATCAATAACCGATTTGATTAATTTTTTATCGTTAGATTGACCCTGGCCTTTATACCAGTTCTAAACACCTAAAAAAATATACCATGCCTGAATTCAAACTGGAGAATCTGCTAAAGATCTCATTTCCGCTACTAATTATTCTGGCTCTCTTAAAGCTGACAGCCTACTATTATTCCTTTAATGTACCTATTGTAGAGTACATGGAAATAACGGAAACAATTACTCTTTTTCTCAATGATATAGCTTCTTATCTTTTGTTATTGCTGATTCCGTTCTTCCTCGCGTCCAAATCTCCCACCCCCAGGTATGGGTTAACCTATTGTACCATTATTTGTGCAGCTATTGCGGCATTAAACAGAAGCGGAGATAATTTTAAAGCGTACCTGATCCTCTACTCCTTTCTGTTTATAGTTATACTCGTATTCCACCAATCGCCTCTTAAGCTGAATAAATGGCAGCTATCCATCATCGTGTATTCTTCGGTATTACTGATCGCCACCATCATGGGAGCACTCCAGGCCTCGGCGGTAAAGAATGCCTACCATTATTCTGAAGTGGAAATAACCATCGACGACAAGATCATCAAAACAGACTCGATGCTTTATTACCTGGGAAAAACGAGAAACTATGTATTTCTTTATGACGTTGCCAACAAAGGTCCGGTCATTTATGCGGGTGGAAAAATTGATAAGGTAGTTTTTAAATCAAAAGAACCAGCAAACTGTCTGCCGGTACTTCCTTAGCCTGCTATATTTTTCCGAGGCCTTACGATCGTAATAATATTGAATAAGCCTGATCATTCAATCAGGCTTTACTGTCTTACTGGTATAACTTCGGCTCCATCACCCCCATTTTCTGGTAATGCACTTTGTTCATTTCATAATGCATAGCGGTCATTTCGTTTAAGTACTCTTTTAAAGGTCCGAGGTTATACTCCTTTCGTAGCTGATCTACATGCAGCGAATCAGTAAGTCCGAATTTGGGGATTGCCCGCCCTGTGGTATTTACTTCATAGGTGACCTGCGTTCCAAACATCTGTTTCTCGCCTGCATTTACTTTAACCCGGTCATACAGGTAGGCATAATTATTAGCATTGGCATTATCTTTTTTTACCTCTTTATCCATTGCTTTTAAGACCTTCCGTTGAAACTCAGGATACTTATCGCAATGCTGAACCAGGAGCCAAAAATGATTGGAACCGTCTTTGCCCACTTTGTCGAAACCAAGAAAGCCGTATTTATTAAACATGGTTTCAACCCTTATTTTGTCACTTGTGAAAACACTGTCTTTAAAACTGTTCCATTGATCTTTCGTATACTCCTTGTATTTACCCTGCGGCATAGATGCTGCCACCTGGTCAACTTTGACCATTTCGGCCAATTCATTTTTTAAAGAAGTCCGTTTACTGTCTGTCAATCGTGCGGCACATCCTGCCAGCATAACTGAAGCGCCAAGAATTATTGCTATACTTTTCATTGTTTAAAGTTATATGTGTTGCGTTGCAATTCAAAAAAACGAGCAGGGTCGTCTTTATTGTCCTGTAGCCTGCTATAAATGGGAATGCCCGGTCAGAGGCCGGGCATTCCCATTTATATATGCAACGAAAAGTTCTTCTTATTTCCCCACCGTTGAGGTCTGTCCTACAAAGTTGCCGCTGATAAAGCCGGTGAGCACTTTCCGGTCAAAATTGTCAAGGAAGGTTTCGGCATTGTTGAGTTGTATCCGCTTATTGCCGAGTTGGGGATGCGGAATACCATTCTGGTCCACAAATTTCAGCACTACGGTCACCCCATTGATCTTCCAGGCATCGAGCGGGAAATTGGGTGTGTAGTAAATACTCAGCCGCAAACCATCTCTCTCCAGGGATTCAAGTGTATAATCAGGCGTATTGTTGGTATACTTCATCAGACCGAATGTAGCAGTTTTATTGGCCGGAAATTCCACTTTCGAATTTTCAATCGGCTGATAATACACGGCACGGTTGGCATTTTGATTGTAGAGCCACATGGCTACGCCTGATGGCGCCTCCTTATTATCTGCACCGGTATTGATCTCCACACTGGCTTCCTTAAGTGTATATATCAGGTTGTCGGGCACACACAATCTTTCTGTATACTCGTCTGTAGCGCTCAATGCCGATACGGTGGCACCATTCATATCGCCCATGGTATAGTAGATAGGGCGTGCGTGCTGAAATGTGCAGGTAGCCAGCAGTGCTCTTATTTCCTCATCCAGTTTATCTACGTTGAATGTGCTGGCAGTATTGGGAGCTCCGATCACGTATGCATTGACCGTTTTGGTTTCTTTGGATGCCTTGCTTAGAAACTCGCCGCCGAGGTTGAAGTTCACACCGCCTTTGGCACCATATTCGGCATTGAATTTCATGGCATCTTCGCGCTTGTCGAGCGTGAGCTCGATATTGGCCAGTATTCTTGTACCGTAGGTAATCTCTTTTACATACAGCATATTGGGTGTGGCGGCCACAGCGGGGTCATTAAAAAATCCATTGGAAGGTTTTTCTGCTTTTACGGTAAACATGGGCTTTACCACATCGATGGTCAGGTAGTACTTATTATTGACACTGCTGGTGCTAAAACTGGCACTGGCGCTAAAACCGCTATAGCTGCCGCCGGCAGAAACCTTGATCGCCATTTCTGCTGCAGAATTAGATGAAAAAGAACGATACTTGATATCGGTACCGCCGCCGCCCTGGTTGATACTGTTTCTGATAACAGGCAAGCCCGTTGATGCATCATTTACGGTTGCTCCGCTGGGATTATTAACAGTAATAACGGAAACACCTCCGGCCTTCACAGGCTGATCGGTATATATCCGGATAGGATTGCGGCCGGTAACAATTTCATTGTAACCACCGCCAAAAAAATCATCGAATGTATAAATGGCACCGGGATAAAGCCGGATAAGATTGGAGTTGTTGCCATTCATAAACGTAGTGCTCTCGGCCGTAAAGGTCACCTTATTCACTTTGCAGGTCATACTGCCCGATTTCTCATCGGGAAGCTCGGCTTTATTCTCCTTGTTAAAAGCAGGCTCACCACCGGTGTTTACGTCACGCATCAGCCTTACAGTGACACCGCTGCCATTGCCGATATTCACCCGGCGCGATATGGTAGGGCTGTACACAACAGCAGCCACTCCACTTGTCGCTTTGATCGGCATTATTTTCGTGGTATTTACTTTTTTGATCTCCTGCGATTCTACCTTTCTGACCGGCAGCGTGCGGGTTTGTGTCGGTTGCGCCTGTGTCATGACACTGATACAGACAATACAAAAGAAGAGGAATAGTTGTTTCATGATTAATAGCGTTTGTGGTAAAGATTAGGACCCAAAAATGAACTGTTTTGCACTCTCTTACTATCCCGTAAAACAGTGATTTTCTGTTCAGCTATCAGGGAAATATGAACCTCCGGGTACTCAGAAACAGGAGAACGTTTTGAATAAGCCAGCCCGATCCTGCAGATCAGCAGGTCAGTTCAGCGATTGAAGAAAAGAGCAAATCCGGTCTGAATGCGATACAACAGTCAAAAGCTACCGCTTATATAATTTATCTTTTTGTGCGCAGGAAATATGTATTTTTTTGAATATCGCATTATAGAGGTCAGTGTTTAATTTTACGCCATGAGATATTCAGTTGTCACCCCACATTTTTCCGATACACAACCGGGTATCCAGACTTTTCAGTACAAGGACAATAATTTCAATATCTCCTCGCTCAATGAATTTTATAAACCCGTCAGGGCACGGGGATTTGCCATAAAATTTGTAACCCAGGGAGAAGAACGATATACCGTTGACAAACAGGTATATAATGTAGGCTCCGGAAGCTATTTATTACTCAGTGGCGACCGGGATATCAATGTGGAGATCGATAGCAAAACCAACGTCAACGGTATCTGTATCAACATACACACCGCCATTATGGAAGCTGCCCTGGCCAGTCACCAGACCCCAGACAGTCCCCACCCCGACCAGGAGCTGGCTACCTTCTTTTACTCCGATCATTTTCTCGAAAATCAATACCGCACCGAAAACACTTACCTGGGCACCAAACTGCAGCAGCTGGGAAAAGATGTGCAGGCGTCTGTCTTCAGTATAGCAGATCTCAATGACGAGTTTTTTTATACACTCGCAGAAGAGATCATTAAAGACCAGGTGCCTGTGTTCAAAGAACTGCAGCAGATCCATGTCCTTAAGACAGCTACGCGAAAAGACCTGTACCGCCGTATCGCCAGGGGGCGCGAGTACATGGACCTTTCTTTTGCCGCACAACTGAGTATAGAACTGGTGGCCCGCCAGGCGGCCATGTCCGAGTATCATTTTTTCCGGTTGTTCAAAAGCGTGTATGGTATCTCTCCGCACCAGTATATTTTACGCAAGCGCCTGGAAGCCGGCATGAAGCTGCTGCAAAAAGAGTACACTGTTTCCTCTGCTGCCATCGAATGCGGTTTTTCCGATATCTACTCCTTCAGCAAAGCATTTCGCAAACATTTTGGGATCACCCCCTCTTCGGTAACCGGGGGAAAATAGCAGTATTTGATAAACATACCGGTTACCGATTACTGATTTTTACCGGGTTAGCGTTGACCGTCGCTGGTATTTTATTTACCATCAGCCTGTTTTGTACAGGCAGACGGCCGCATATACCCGTAAAACTCAAGTATGAAAAATTTCTTAACCGGCAAACACTTCCGGATCATCCTGGGAATGATCATCGTTCTGGCTATTATCTACATTTTCAGATCGGGACACCAATTTGGCCAGTGGCTCTATCAAATCAACCATCGATAAGCTGATTCGTCTATGAGAAACAAACACATGAAGCCCGGCAGCCTGCTGCTGACGCTGATCTTTTCTTTTATTGTTCAGATCACCCTGGCCCAGTCCGGCAACATCAAAGGACAGATTGTTGGTTTAAGAGACGGAGAAACGCCCGTGGTGAATCTGCTGAAAGCAGCCGATTCTTCCTTCCTGAAAGCCGGCATTTGTGATGCTGCCGGCAAATTTGAATTTGAACTGCTTCGCGAAGGAAGTTACCTGGTCAGCATTACCCATGTTGGCTACCTGAAATATATAAGCGCACCGCTTACTATCAGTAATGGCAATTACACGATACAACTGTTTGAAATAACCCTGCAGCCAGGTTCAGTAGAACTGCAGGGTGTACAGGTAAGCGGAAAAAAGCAATTTGTGCAGCGCAAAATTGACCGGGTTGTGATCAACCCCGATGCACTCATCGGCAATGCAGGCACCAGTTCGCTCGACGTACTGGAAAAATCGCCTGGTGTACTCGTTGATCTCAACGGAAATATTTCACTCAAAGGAAAACCCGGTGTAATCGTATTCATCGATGATAAGCCGACCTATATGGCCGCTGCAGACCTGTCTAATTATCTGCGTTCACTACCGGCCGGCAATATTGAGTCTATCGAGATCATGACCAATCCACCTGCCCGATACGATGCAGCCGGCAATGCCGGTATCATTAATATCAAAATGAAAAAAAATATTGCCCGTGGTATCAATGGCGGCCTCAGCCTGAGCTATGGACAGGGCAGGTACCTGCGTACCAACAATAGTTTCAATATCAATTACCGGGTCAATAAAGTAAACCTGTTTAGCAACATCAGCTGGAACCGCAACAACTCTTACCAGGATCTCAGCATCAACCGGTATTATTATGCAGCGGATGGCTCTTACAGTTCAGGCTTTGCGCAAAACTCTTATATCAGGAGAGCCCAAAGCGGCCGCACCGCACGGGTGGGCATGGATTATTACATGAACAAAAAAGTGACCCTCGGGGCGGTAATAGCTGGCTTCATCAATCCTGCATACGGAGAGGTGACCAATAGTGCCCGGGTGCTGGATGCAAACAATAACCCGGTCGCCCTGGTAGCAGCTTATAATCCTTCGGATAAAAAATGGAAAAACGGTAGCATCAACCTTAACTATGCTCATAAGCTCGATACCAAAGGCAGGGAGTTGTCGGCCAACGCAGATTATATCCGTTATACATCCACCTATACACAGCGCCTCGAAAACAGTAACTATGCGCCCGATGGTACCCTGCAAAACAGATCCACGCTGGCGTCTACCCTTCCCGCTACTATTTCGATACAAACCATTAAGGCAGATTATACCCATCCGCTGGCCGGCGGTGGCAAAGCAGATGCAGGCTTTAAAAGCAGCTTTGTACAAACCGACAATACTGCATCCTTTTTTGATGTGGCGGGCAATACTTCCACACCCAACTACGAATTTTCGAACCGGTTTCGTTACAAAGAGAACATCAACGCAGCATACCTGAATTATGCAAAAGACTGGAAAAAACTATCGCTGCAACTGGGTCTTCGCCTAGAGAACACCAATATCCGTGGCAACCAGTTGGGCAATCCTGTTATCAAAGATTCCAGTTTTACCCGGCATTACACCAGCCTCTTCCCTACCTTTTACCTGGCATACCGTATAGACAGCCTCCAAAAGCACCAGTTGGGCTTTTCATTCGGACGCCGTATCAACCGGCCAAATTACCAGGACATGAATCCGTTTACCTATCCGCTTGACCGGTATACCTATTATGCCGGCAATCCTTTCCTGCAACCCACCTTCTCTTACAATTTCGAAATATCCTATACCTATAAAAATTTCCTGACCACCACTATCGAATATGGATTTGCCGACAACCTGATACAGGAAACCAATGAGCAGCGTGGCACCATATTCTACAGCCGCCCGGGCAACTTTGGCCGGCAAACGGCTTATGGCATCGATGTGAATGGCACTTTCCAACTCAATAGATGGTGGACACTACAACTCTATACCGAATTCAAGAACCTGGGTTATAAATCGCTGGTATACGGACAGCCACTGAATGAAGATAAATGGTACTGGTATGTTGGCCCTACCAACCAGTTTATACTTTCCAAAAACCTGAGTGCCGAATTAGCCGGTTCTTATCAGACAAGGATACTGGTGGGACAGTTTCTGACCATCCCTGTCTGGCAGATGCGTGCGGGATTATCACAGCGATTGTTTAAAGGAAAAGGATCGCTGAAACTGGCCGTGACCGACCTGTTCTATACCAATCAGCCGGGTGGCGACATCCGTAACATTGCCAATTCCAAAGCCGACTGGTTAAGTTATCTCGACAGCCGCGTAGGCACCCTCACCTTTACTTATCGTTTCAATAAAGGAAAATCGCTCAATGCAAGGCAGTCCGGCGCTTCCGATACAGAAAAAGGCCGTATTAAAACCAATTAATTTACCCCCTCTCAGTAGTTTATTATGCAAACCAAATATTCTCAAAAGCTGTTTTCATTTTTGATCGCTTTGACGATCACGATGAATGCAAGCGCTCAATCGACCGAAGACTCGATCCGGAAAGTGATCAGTACCACATTCGTCGCCATGAAAGAAAGCGATACCCTATTGCTGAAAACCTGCTTTGCGGAGGGTGCCCTGTTGCAAACATTTGCACCGGCCAAAGGAGGCAAAACAATTATAGTAACAGAAACGGTCAGCAGCTTTGCCCGCAACATTGCCGCTTTACCCAAAGGCATGGCCGATGAACAGGTTGTATTTGACAACATACAAATTGATGGCCCGATGGCTGCTGCCTGGGTCCCCTTCAAACTCTATCTCAACGGAAAGTTCTATAGCTGCGGCGTAAACAACATACAACTGGTCAGGCTAAATGGCGAATGGAAGATCCAGTATATTCTCGACACAAGGCGAAAAGATAATTGCAAATAAGCCCAACCAGTCATCCACCCATTCTACCGCGTGGCAGCTTTCCTGAGCTCTGCATCCAAATAGCAGCTTTTTACAAACGGATACAGGCCGGGCAGGGTATTTTTTGCTCTCAAACGACAACCCGGTTTTCTGTAAAACAGCGTATACGCATGAAAATAACCACCCTCTTTTGCACCCTGTGCATTGCCCTGGGCGCTGCTGCCCAACCCGGCGGAAGCCTTGTAGTGGTCAACAAAGCCGACCATTCGGTATCGCTGATCGATCTGAAACAGGGAAAAATCGTGGCTACTATTGCGGTTGAATACGGTCCGCACGAAGTGGCCATATCACCCTCCGGCAATACAGCGGTTGTGACCAATTACGGAGATGGGGCCAAAGTGAGCAATAGCCTTAGCATTATCAGCATCCCGGAAAAAAAGAAAACACGGACCATCGACCTCGGGGATTATCAGCGGCCACATGGTGCAGAATTTATCAATGAAAAAGAAGTACTCATCACCTGCGAAAGTAAAAACCGTTTGCTGCTGGCCGATGTCACCACCGGTAGTATTGCAGAGGTGGCCAATACTGCACAGATGGGCAGCCACATGGTCGCCTACTCACCGGTAGACCAAACCGCATATGTGGCCAATGTATTTTCAGGTACCGTGAGCGTACTGGATGTACCCGGCAGGAAATTATCAACTGTCATCAACTTCAAAGCCGGCATTGAAGGCCTGGCAGTATCTCCGGACGGCAAAGAATTGTGGGTAGCCAATCGCAACGACAGCAACGTAACAGTGATCAATACCAGCAACCGTGAAACACTTGCTGTATTGCCCGCACACCAGGTAGCATTCCGGGTCAAATTTCTGGCAAGTGGCACACATGTGCTGGTAAGCAATGGCATGTCTGGCAACGTGAGCGTGTATGATGTCAAAACCCGGAAATGGATCAAAGACATCGATGTGGCAGCTGGCGCTTCTCAACCTGTACCGGTAGGCCTTACCGTGGATGTGAACGGTCAGTATGCCTACGTTTGTCTCGCCGGATACAATGAAGTCGCGGAACTGAATACAAAAGACTGGTCGGTCAGCAGGCGTATCAGCACAGGCAATGAGCCCGATGGTATCTATTTTTCCCGCATCAGCATCAACTAGTCAGCATGTCCTACAAACTGCGGAAGACGATCCGGCTAGCTTTCCTGGGTATACTCAAGACAGCGGTACTGCTCGCTTCAGTCGTTTTCATCACACTGTTGATCTTTTCATTTACCAATGACGGCGGCGATTACAAAGTGCTGCAATGGGTCATCATCTCTGTTGCAGCCAGCGTTCTGTTCTTTTTGATCTCGCTGCTCAACCAGCACATCAATTTCAAGGCACCGTTATTCCCTTCAGAAAGTTTTGACGAAGATGATCAGAAAACAAGTACATTCATCATCGATACTCCCTTGCCAGACACCATAAGAATACTGGAAGACGCTATTCCGGCAGCCATCAGTTCATCCCTGCCAAATTATGACAGTATAAATGGCCTCTACACTTTACGAACCTGGGACTCTCCCACTGCACCGGCCGAATGTATTTTTGTCAAATTACATGCTTTGAATCTGACCAAAACCATGATCTCCGTCACCAGTCGTAAACTGACATTGTCGGGCGATTTTAGCAAAGACAGTGTGTATGTAAGAAAAATAAAGCAGGTCTTTCAGGGAGTTTCCTGAAGTATAACTTACCGTTCTTGTTTTATACAGATACGATCTGTTCAATTAGCAGGATTTCATAAACAGCTATGTAAAATATTAGGGTACTTTATAATTATTAAGCAGTTGGTGATTGTCTGTGTTCAATCACCATATTATTTGTGATGCGATAAATGGCCGGTTGGATGAAGCGCAATTTCCGCCGGCCATTTTTATCACCAGTCCGCAATAATGAAGCAGGCAAAAAACTTCTTCCTGCCGGTTAATTAGCAGGATTATACAAAAGCCCTGTCCATACCTTCTTTTCCTTTATCAAAAGGCATTTATCATGAACCGGTTTTTAGTCATAGCCCTCCTCTTTTTATGTTATCAGCAACAGGCCATCTCGCAACACATCAAACGAAAAGGCACACTGGGTGTAGGTTTTTACCAGAAGCTGCCTGACAGCCTGCAACAGCAGCTGCAATACAAACAGGGAGCCGTTATCCAGTATGCACTGGCCAATACGACTGCTGCCCGGCTGGGTATTGCCGCCAACGATATTGTGACCCGGATCAACAGCAGTGCCATTGTGGTGCCAAACGATATTTTTATCGCCGCCAAGAGCCTGCGTGAAGGCGATCCTGTAGAGGTTTCGCTTATCAGAAATAAAAAAACAATGGTGCTTACCGGTACCGTGGTTGGCCGGCCCAGGGAGACCAGTACTACTGCCGATGTTACCTATGGTGAATTTGCCTACAAAAATGGTTATGTCCGTACCATCTATAAAACACTTAAGGGAAAGAAACCCCTCGGCACTATCTATTTTCTGCAGGGGCTGCCCTGTTATTCCATGGACAATTTTAAAGACCCGGACATTACCAAGCAGGCGCTTGATGCGATGGTCGACCGCGGCTTTGCTGTGTATCGCATGGAAAAGGCAGATATGGGCGACAACGTGAATATGCCCCCCTGCGAAACCATGGGTTTTAATGAGGAACTGGAGATGTATTTAGTCGGGTATAAAAATCTGCTGACCCTCAAAGGGGTGGATACCTCCCGTATATTCCTGTTTGGTCACTCCATGGGAGGAATAACGGCTCCGCTACTGGCAGAAAAATACCAGCCACGTGGCGTGGTCGTATACGGCACGGTATTCAAACCCTGGATGGATTATCTGCTCGATGCTTTCGTGATACAGGCGCAATATTATGGCGAAGACCTGGCTGTGCTGCGGGAAAAACTGGAATCAGTAAAACCCTATATCTATGATTACTTCTACATGAACAGATCCGTTGCCGACATCTGTCAAACACCCGAAGGTCAAACCGCCCTTAGTGTCGTAACCGGTTATGACCCTGCGACCGGGCTGGCGGCTTCGGGCCGCGATCTTTTATGTCACAAAGAACTGAATCAGCACAACATGGCCCGCGCCTGGAAAAATACCCATGGATATGTGCTGGCTATCTATGGCGAATGTGATATCGCCGCCAACAATGCTGACGATCACCAGTCGCTTATCAGTTATGTGAATAAGATACATCCGGGCAAAGGCACATTCTGGCAGGCCCCCGGCACCACCCATCTTTTTGAAGAAATAGGTACGATGCAGGAATTTGTCAGATGGCAGGCAAACCCCGTGGCCTTTGCCCAGTACGCAGCTACCCGTTTCAATCCAAAGGTATTTGACTATGCCTGCAACTGGATGAAAGCTATTCTTGACAAATCATAAGCTGAATAATTTTTAACATGATAAAAAGAAAATTCCATCTACTGGTATGCTGTGTAATGCTGACAACTATAGCCTGTTGGCTGCAAGCGCAACCTGTTTCCGTCAAAGATTTTACCATCAAGTATAAAATAGCCAAAACAATAGAGACGTCTGGCGGAAATGCCAGGGCCAAATTATCGTCTACTGAAATAACCCTGGCCGGCAACAGGCTAAGTATTACCAATGTGCTGAGACCGGGCATCCTGACCACCTATTTGTCTGATCTGACTAATACAGGCAACAGCCAGGTCTTTCTGCACAATGCGCATGACTCCATCACTTACGAGGAAGAATACCGCCGCAAGGAGTTACTCGATATTGCACCGGCAGAAGGGAAAACCGGAAAAACCGAATTCATCAATGAAATCCGCACCATCAATGGCTGGCTTTGTAAAAAAGCTATTGTCACATTTGATGATACCCCTGTGACGGTTTGGTATACCGAATCGTACCTGCTTAAACCAGCCGGCATCTACTATGCGCTTCAAAGTATTCCCGGCCTGCCCGTTGTCATTTCCTTTAACGAAGGCAACCGGCTCAATATGCCGGCAATAACCAATGTTTACAATACCTACATGCTGGAAAAATTTTCTGTGTTAGAAAACCCGTCAACAGCTTTCGTAATTCCCAATGCGGAACGATACCGGCAGGTCGGTGAACGCACCGAACGGATCAATATCCTGCAAAAAATGCTGGCCCTCTCTCCTCCCATAATGGAAATACCCGAAGAGATGAAGCCATTTATAGCAGCACCTGGTAATTAAAGGCCCCCTCCGACAGTTAATGAAGTGAAACCCTTCGTTTCATAAAATGGATAATCAACGAAATAAACGCCAGGATAAAAATGCCCACGGCGATTTTACCATACAATAGCAGATCAGGATCGTTGAATATATAGGTTTGCAATTGGGGGATGCGTATGGACCTTAAACCAGCTACCGGTTGCGTAAACCCGATCAGCAATAACAACAATACGATGGTACCGATAATATATATAAACATGATCCTGTTTTCCTGCCTTCTTTTTGTCTTACGATCCTGAGCGCTGGCAAGCACCTGCTTCATGATCGAATCACCAAACCCGCTTTCAGGTCCCTTACCTTTTAATGCTTTGCCCAGGTATTTATCGTGGTTATTACTGTCGGTATTCATAACAGATCTTTCTTTTCGGTATTCAATAAAGTAGTCAACGCTTGATCGAGCCGCGTACGTGCCCGGTGGATCCGTTGTTTGGTGGAGGCGAGGCTCCAGCCAGTGAGTTCCGCTATCTCCGGTTGCGGATAACCATCCAGGTAATACAAACTCAGCGCCAGCCGGTCGTCTGGAACTAACAATTCCAGTGCCCTGCCGATATATTGTGCCTGATCCTTATCTGCCAGTTGCCGGAATCCATCTTCCGAAAAAAAGCTATCCGGGTCCAGGTCCCCGTCCGGTCTTATCCGCCGTTGATACGCTTTGCTTTTTTCGAGGTGATTCAAAGCAGTATAATAAACGATGCGAAAAAACCAGGTAGAAAACCGCGATAATCCTTTGAAGGAAGCGAGCGAGGAAAATGCTTTCATAAAAGCATCCTGGGCAACCTCCTGTGCATCTTCATGATGGCGGGTAACAGAAAAGGCGGTTTTATATGCCATACCCTGATATCTCCTGACGATATGCCAGAAGTCCTGAATATGTCCATTCAGTATACGCTTAATTATTTCCTCATCGCTGGCCGGCTCCATTGTTCATTTGACAGCCAGGGCTGTATATTGGTTACAGGCTAAATACTATTCTGCAAAATGTTACCAATCGACTCTGCCTCCTGTCAAATAAGAAAACCCGGTCAATATTTAATTCTGTTATGGAAATAGCCATTATCACCACTGCCATCATTCTCGCTGCCACTATGCTGGCGGCCTTGCGGCAACAACATCGTTCAAAAGAACGCCGTGCATTGATAGAAAAGGGATTAGACCCATCGCTGGTCAATATTTATTCGTCTGGTACAGGCAAAAAAATCTTCCTTTTGGGTGGCATCATCCTGCTGGGAGCAGCCCTGGGGATCATAACCGGCATCCTGCTGGCCGGTATTTTCAAAATGCCGGGCGAAACAAAAGAATTCATACTGCTGTCTGTACTGATCCTGGGCGGAATATCTCTTTTTGCATGCCATTACCTGTTGCGGGACAAAACCAATTAGGTCGCCTTTTATCAAAAGTGCCCGGGCTTTCTCCTGCTTTGAACCATCCTAAAATCCCATTTTTACGGGATAGCTTTCGCCTGACCTTCGTTTGATATTTACAGTATGAAATATCTGCTCCTGTTTGTCCTGCTGATAGCTTCCTGCAAAAAAGTACCCGTGACCGGTCGTCGTCAACTCAACCTGGTACCGGATTTCATGATCAAAGAGCTGTCTTTCTCCCAGTACGACTCGGTGGTAAAACTCAGCCGCACACTGCCTGCCGCCGATGAACGCTCACAAATGGTAGCCCGCGTAGGTGCTCGTATACAACATGCCGTTGAGCAATACCTGCAGCAAAAGGGTATGCAGAAAGAACTGAAAAGCTTCAAATGGGAATACAATACGATTGACGAACCAATTGTGAATGCCTGGTGTATGCCCGGTGGTAAAGTAGTGGTATATACAGGACTGCTACCCGTGACACAAACCGAAGAAGGTCTGGCAGTAGTGATGGGACACGAGATTGCACATGCCATTGCCCGTCATGGCAACGAACGTATGAGCCAGGGGCTACTCATCAATATGGGCGGACTGGTATTGCAGGAAGCATTGAAAGAAAAAAAGGAACAAACACAGTTGCTCTTCCTGGGCCTTTACATAGTAGGCAGCAATCTGGCACTGGCGCTCCCCAACAGCCGCATGCAGGAAACGGAAGCCGACAAACTGGGACTCATATTCATGCACATGGCCGGTTATAATATAGAAACTGCTATACCATTCTGGCAACGCATGTCGGCACTCAACCAACAGAAAACTCCCGAGTTTCTGTCAACCCATCCCAGCAATGAACGGAGAATAAAAGACCTGTCGGCATTGATCCCCGAGATAAAAAGTGATAAGTTTTAAGTTATAAGTTGTAGGTGAAAGGTATAAGGCGAAAGGTAAAAGGAGGATACGGCGGGGGGACGCATCGCCGCCCTGGATACAAATTCACATTATCCCTTTTACCTTCCACCTTCCACCCTTTACCTTCTCTTGCCATAATTACGTAACTTTCATTCAACCAATACAAGCCCAATGGCCAAAAGTAAATCGGCAGCCAAACCGGGAGCTATTGCCAAAGAGATACTGGCATACAATAAGGCCCAGCTAAAACCGGACAAAGCCATTTGCGATCTGCTCTCGCAGGAGATAAGCCAGCACCTGCCCGATGCAGAAAATAAAATATGGCATCGGCATCCTATCTGGTTCCTGGAGGGCAACCCGATCGTAGGTTACAGCAAACTGAAAGATTGTATCCGCCTGCTATTCTGGAGCGGCCAGTCGTTTGAAGAAGACGGGCTGGCTACCGAAGGGAGTTTCAAAGCAGCAGAGGCGCGATACACGAGTGCCGATGAAGTGAATACAAAAGATTTAAAACGCTGGCTCGGTAAGGCCCGCAAAATTCAGTGGGATTATAAGAATATTGTGAAACGAAGAGGCGTGCTGGAAAGACTGGTCTGATCAGCAACAGATCAGGGAAAATAATCTACCTGCACCTGATCCGGAAATTTACTCACTCCCTGCGGCGTTATGTTTGGCAATCCTTCCAGGCCTACAGATCGTAGATTCGGCAAACGCAGCAATGCTGCGAGACCTGCATCGGTAATACCTGTGACATTCCAGAACCTCAGTTCCTCGAGCGATGGCAGGGTACTTAATAACTCCAGGCTTTTATCGGTGATCTGCGAAGCGCCTGCATAATATTTTTTCAGGTGTTGCATTCGGGCAAGATGGCCGGTAGCCACATCGGTTGTATCCCTGCAATACATACACCACAAAGCTTCCAACTGTGTACATTGCCCTACGTATTCAAATCCTTCATCGGTCACATCCATTGGCATCAGTTCTTTTAATGCCGGAAAATGAGGCAAGGCCGCTAATGCCTCTATATCTACCTGTTTGCAACTGACCGCCAGGCCACGCAGTGCAGGCATGGCAGCCAGTGCCCGAAAACCGCGGCCGGTCAGGTTGGGACATTCGCGCCCCCAGATATATTCAATACTTTTTGACTGGCTGAGTGCAGCAAATCCATCGTCGGTCGCTACGGTGCCCTGCGCCATCAGCATACGCAAATGAGGCAGTGTGCTGATCTGCTGCATGGTTGCATCATCGCACCGCTCTCCTTCACAACCCAGAAATCCTAAATGAGCCAGACCTGCCAATGCACCGATTCCCTCACTGGTAAAAGCCGGGCTATGCCAGAAAAAACTCAGGCCAAACAATCCATCCAACCCGCGAAGGCTCGCCAGTCCACGATCTGTAAAAGGTCCATCTATTAATAAATGATTCGGCTCGGCATCATTGCTCATCAATGAATACTTCATTTCCTTATGCTGCCAGGTACTGAATACCGGTAGCTGGTGAAGCATCGCAAGACCGGCATCGGTCACCTGGCTGCCTGTCTTGAAACTGTGCAGGTATTGTTTGCCTGCCATTGCCGCGATAGCTCCATCGCCGGTGGTACTACCCAACAGGTTTACCTCCTGCAGCTGATCACAAAAAGACAGGTGCGCAATACCTGCATCGCTTACGCGCTGTGCCCAGTTTAAATGAAATTTTTTCAGATTGACCAGTTCGCGCAATGCCTGCAATCCCCGATCAGTGACAGGGCAATGCCAGCCACCCAGTTCCAACTGCTGCAATTGCGGCATATGTGCCAGTTGCCGGAAACCTTCATCGCTCAATCTCATGGCACTACCCATGTTCAACCGGGTGACGTGCGATAACTCGGAGAGCCGTTTCATAGCAGTATCGGTCAGCACCGCACTGTTCAGTGCTGTGATCTGATGTTCTTTCATCACTGAAAAAATATACTCCCACTCCTTTTCACTCACCAGTCCCTGCATGTGCAGTTCATTTCTTTTCCAGTCGATCTTAAAAAAAGGGGGTGTATTATTAATGCCCAGGGGTAATGTGCGCGGGTGCTGCGGTGCCTCCGGGAAACGTGCGGCAAATGTATGCCAGGAAGCAAATCCATGAATGCGGGCCACTACCTGTCTTGCATCGGCAAGCGCCAGGTCAAACGTACGCTCCGTAGCTGCATACCAGCCAGGCAGGCGTTGCTGCATTTTGGCAGGATCATGATCCCAGGGAAAAGCAGCTCCATACTGAAAATTGATCTGCCTGATAGCAACCGCATCAGCAGTGCTGTAAGCAGTTGCCAGCTGCTGTGCCAGGTGTTCATATGGAGTAATATCCGCCATCTGTTTATCTCGTATTTTTTGCTGAAAATTATCCGGGTTGGCGCTCACCTATACAATAACAAAGACCATCGGGGGCTACTACAAAGAATACTTTCCATAAGGTAGCTCCATAACGTTGCCAGTCATACTCCGGTGTTTCGCCTTGCAATCCGCGGGATCTTAATTCGGCAAAAGCTGTTTCTACATTATCTACTTCAAAAAAGCAGCCATCCTGGGTAGGGTCGCCTCCGTTTTCGGCCAGCCCTATCTGCACATCGTCGCGTTTTAACAGCACGCGCCGTAACGGTTCTTCTTCTTTGAGCTCCAGCACAAATCCCATCACTGTTTCATAAAAACCAACAGCCGTTTCCACATCAGCAACCGGCAGGTTCAGCGCATCTTTCTGATAAGGCCAGGCTCCTTTGAAAACTGATTTTATTTTTTCCATGTGTCGATACTTCCTGATACTGATAAATATTAAAGAGTAGTTGCTCACAGATATTTCAACCACTTCTTTTCCGGATGGGCCTGCTTATACGCGGCATACCATCTGCACATCACATACAACAGCAGCACATCTATCACAAATACGAGGTACAGCCCGGCCAGTGTCCAGCGCTGGGCTGGTTCAAAAAATACAAACGGAGCATGCCCGTACCACTCCTGGTGCATTTGACCGGTGTTGATAAAATTAACGATTAATGCACTGAGGTGAATGAGTGGAATGTGCAACAGGTAATAAAACAACGGTACCCGCCCGAAGACTATCAGTACCCTGCTAAACCAGCCTTTTGCTTTTTCGGCAAAAGGAATGAGTGCAATAGCCGGGCCAAGTGTCATCAGCAGGTACAATTGCGAGGCAGGATATTTTTTCTGATTAAGTAACCGGAACAGGAAAGGTACATCGCTCTGCTGCCGGTAAGCAATGATACCTGCCACCACAAGAAAACCAACAATAGCCGAAAGGCCGATCCAACTGCAAACCCGTTGCCGGCGCCTGGGCTCCATTAACAATACCAATCCAAAACCATACCCTGCAGCCATTACACCGATCCAGGGCACCAGTACATAGAGTATCGCGATACCCGGGGGACCTTCGAGCCCTGAAGTATAAATAAATTCCCAAAACCTGCCGAAGGATGGACGACAGGAAGCGGGCAATAAACCGGGAACCAGCTGAAACAATTGCTGAAAAGAAAGAATGATCAACCCGGTAAGACCAACTGTCAGTGGCTTTAACCACACCAGTGCTGCCATCAGCATCATACAGCAACCCAGCATCCAGATCACGCCGGCCAGCAGAAAATCGCCATAATCCACATTGAAGGTCCAGCCCAGCCGGATAATGGTAAACTCGAGGATCACCAGCAACAGGCCGCGCATAAAAAGATACCTCGACAACCTGCGTTTGTCGTCGAGCAGGTGACCATATAAAAAGGCACTGGCCCCTGCTGTGAATACAAATACCGGCACACAAAAGTGTGTGACCCATCGTGTAAAAAAGAGCGCCGGCGTAAGACCATCTGCCGGCAATCCGGCATATACACGCACATGATCGATGGCCATCAATACCATCACAGCTCCGCGTATAAGATCAACCGACTGCAAACGTCCAAACTGTACTGCGACAGCAGCTGGCTGACCGGTAGATAAAGGATATGATCTCATAATGCTGGTATTACCCTGGTGGATGCATCAATATTCTTCCAAACCACACGGGTAAAAAAACATTTGTGACGCCCGGCATCGAAACTTACACAAGCGTACCATTTGCCGTGAAAGCCGGTTAGCGCCTTTAATTCGTTCATGTATGACAAACTATTTTCTGCTAGATTTGATCTCTATGCAACCCAGTTTACCGATATTGAAACAGGCCAGTGATGCACAGCTGGAGCAGGCCGCTGCAGACAATCACCGCCAGTTGTTTCACCTGAATGCTATCATAAAAGGTGGCGAGGTGAAATCTGCAACGGGTATTACCTGGACGTATACTGGTGCGGGTAATGGCGCAGAAATTGTTTTTCCCGACCTCGATGCCGATACGGCCGGTACAATACTTGACCAGATCATGGATTATTACCGGTCTCATGTACCCAATGGTGTAGGGTGCTGGTCGCTTGCACCTGCCCGGCCCACCGATATCGGCATCCGGCTACTGGCGCGGGGTTTTCAGCCGGGCTGGCAGCCCTGCTGGATGACACTTGACCTGGCACAGCTGCCCCGTGTATATAACAGTCCCGCCGGTTTGCTGATCAGTGCTGATACCAACACTGTCCTGTCTGCGATTAAAGACATGCCCTATGCCGACGACAATGGATATATGTCGGCACCTCTGCTTCGATCCTACCCGGAAAAAGCGCAACGTTTCATTGCCACACTGGATAATAAAATAGTTGGACAAACCTGCCTCTTCCTGACAGATGGACCACTGGGTGTAGCCGGTATTTACAATGTGGGGGTACTTCCTGCCTATCGTAACCGGGGCATCGGAAAAGCACTTGTATATGCAGCTTGCCAATACGCACAGGAAAAAGGTTATGCTTATGCATCGCTCAATGCCAATGATATGGGTCGTCGCGTTTATCAGCAACTGGGCTTCCGCATCATCAGCTATGGTCTTACCTGGTGGCTGATGGGCCAACGTTTCATTACACAGCCGCACTCACCGGCTATAGTAGCACTGGCAGAAGCTACCGGCCGTGGAGATATTGATGCACTGGAAAAGCTGGATAGCCAGTTCACGACTGCCGAACTGAATACACCACTGATCAATAACATGACACTGCTACAACTGGCCGCACATTGCAAACAATCTGCTGCTGCAAAATGGCTGGTCGGCAAGGGCGCTCATTACGCTGCTCTCGACGCCTGGGATCTTGGCTGGCCGCAGCAGGCGGCAACACTTCTTGCACAGAATCCACAGGAAGTAAACCGCAGGTATTACGAGTGGAATGGTACTTTGCTGCATGTGGCAGCCGAACGCGATGATATAGGACTGGCCAGGCTGGCATTGTCTGCCGGTATTGACCTGTCGATACAGGATACCATCCATCATGGCACCGGACTGGGTTGGGCCATATTTTTCCGGAGAGAAACTATTGCCGACCTGATCAAAAAACATATGGCCCAATCAGGACAGGCAGAAGATGAATAATTTTATATCATTAAAACCTCACTAGCCTTGCGCTCCTATTTCAAAAGAGGAAACCTGTTTTACTGGCTCTTCTGGGGCATTTATATCATTTATGGGATCATGGACTCCCGGGGCTGGATCATGCGAAAAGGTTTTTTGTGGTCATTGCAGCCGCTCTTACTTTTTTTCAGCATGATCGGCCTGCTGCTGTATGCCAATATGCGGTTGCTGATCCCGCTGCTGCTCGAAAAAAAACGGATCATCTTATATATCATCGGGCTGCTCGGCATTCTTTTCCTGTATACCTATTTGCGAAGCCTGAATCAGCAATACTGGGATGCGCAGGTTTGGCCCGATGAACCGATGACCATTGACTCCTACCTGCACTGGAACTTTTTGAATGCACTCTGGTTCCTGGTCATGTCTACCTTGTTGTTCTACGCTCAAAAATGGCATCAGCAGCGGCAGCAGGTAAAAAATATTCAGATCCACCAGTTGCAGACAGAATTGAAATACCTGCGGGCACAGATCAATCCGCATTTTTTATTCAACGGGCTCAATACCATTTATGGATCTATTGACCGCAACAACCAGGAGGCCCGCAACATCCTGCTGCAGTTTGCCGACCTGCTCCGTTACAATCTTTACGAAGCGGATGTGGATTGGGTGGAGCTCAAAAAAGAAACCACCTATCTGCGCAACTATGTAGCTTTGCAACGTGCCCGCAGCGACAGCAACCTGCAGATCGAACTGGAGATAGCTGTAGCGGATGGCTCGGTAAAAGTGGCACCACTGATCTTTCTGACCTTTGTAGAAAATGCCTTCAAGTTCAGCACACGCGATGATAACCGGTCCAATATCATCCGCATCCGGTTGAATCAATCCGGCAACCGCATTGAATTTACCTGCTCCAATTCATACGAAGAGCAGGAACAGAATCCCGGAGGCATTGGTCTGAAAAATGTACGGCGCAGGCTGGAGCTTTTATACAAAGACCGCTACACACTTACGATCAGCCAGGAAAAGGCTTTTTATACTGTTCATTTAATACTAATAGTATGAGAAAACTGCGTTGCATCATTGTCGATGATGAACCCATTGCCCGAAAGGTGCTGCAGGAATTTATAGAGCAGGTACCTTTTCTGGAAGCAACAGGTCAGTTTGAGAATGCCCTGAAAGCAGAGGCCTTTCTGAAAAGCAATGCGGTTGACCTCATGTTGCTCGATATTGAGATGCCCCGGCTTTCGGGACTTGATTTTCTGAAAAACCTGGCGGTACAACCCATGGTCATCCTGTCGACTGCTTTTCCGCAGTATGCGCTGGAAGGCTATGAACTTGATATCATTGATTATCTCTTAAAACCGGTTGCCTTCACCCGCTTCCTGAAAGCCGTACAAAAAGCGCGGGAATATGCCGGGCTGAAAGATGCCGCCTCTCCTGCCGGTACCCATCCATGGATATTTGTACGCAGTGATAAACGTATCGAGAAAGTTGAGTTAAGTAATATCCTGTATATCGAAAGCCTGGGCAACTATGTAAATATTTATACGGAAAATAAAAAAATGATCGTTTATCTGACCCTCAAAGGACTGGAAGCACAATTGCCAGCCACCGACTTTATCCGTATACATCAATCCTTCCTGGTAGCTACTTCCAAAATAGAAGCCATCGAAGACAATATGGTTTTGATAAAAGGAAAACCATTACCCATCAGCCGTCATTACCGCGATACACTGATGCGACTGGTTGAGCAGCGGCTGTTGAAAAGATAGCAGACAGAATAAAAGTTTAAAGGTTTAAAAGCATAAAGGGTATAAAGAGTTTAACGAGTTTAAAGGGTGTTCTACCTTCCTCCTTCCACCTTCCTCCTTCCACCTTCCTCCTTCTACCTTCCACCTTCCACCTTCTACCTTCTACCTTCCACCTTCCACCTCATTCGTCTATGCCGGTAACTGATCTGTCGACCCTAACATTTTCTTAGCGTTGAAGAAGGATAGTTTGCGCAAAAATGAAACATGAGGGGCGTATTTTATTCTGTACTGTTTTTATTAAGCAGTGGTACTGCATTCTCTCAAAAAGTATCAGCCGGAATCGAATCTTCGCTATTGTTTAGCCGCATAAAAGGCAATGGCATGGATGCTTCATTGAGGCAGGGCTATGAACTGGGTGCCTGGGTCCGGTATGGAATTGGTGGCCGCTGGTCGATAAAACCGGGGTTGTACTATAGTTTTGAGCACTTCCGTGCAGCAGACAACTTTACGACCTATTACATAAACCAGGTCCGTTCTTCGGGTTATAATGCCGATGTGTATTTATCCAGTTTACATATACCGGTTTTGATGCAATATCAGCTACTACCCAAACTAGGCCTGCAGGGAGGTATGGAATTTTCTTTTGTATCCGAAGAAGACTCCAAGTTGCTGAAGAGTACACAGCGGGTATTTCGCAATTCGGGCCGGTCGGCCATACTGGGAGCAGAGATACAGCTGAAGCCCGTGCATTTTTATGTCCGGTATAAATATGGCCTCAGTGATGTAAACAACATCAACTCCGTACATCGATGGACTGTGCAGGGCATACAAGCTGGTATTGGGCTCAGGTTGTTCTGAAATACGGCATTTTTACCCGGAATAAACCCGAAAAAACACTTATTGAAAGCTGACAGTAAGCCTATTATGTAGTTTTCCCGCAAAAGCCCACCGTAATTTCCGTTACCATATCGGGTAGATTTTCTCTTGCACAGCCCTCTGACCGGTTGTATGTTTGTATCAGAAGTTGATTGATACACACTATCAATCTATCCAATATCCAAGCGAAAGACATAGATCCAATATCAATCCGAAAAAACCAAAAATCCAACGATCCAGAAAAAACCACCGGTTAGTCCGGAAGTAAAATCCAATATCAGTCAACTTCTTTATTTTAGATTTAAGGTTTACTGTTGTACGAGTTTAGAGCCACTGTCATCCCACAGTGGCTTTCTCTTTTCCGGCATTTCATAGTTGATAGATCCCTTCGCGGATGGCATATACTACAATACCTGCCGTATTGTGACTTTCCATTTTTTCCTGGATACGCTCCCGGTGACCTTCGATGGTCCGTACGCTCACCTCCAGGCGGGCAGCTATCTCTTTATTTGACAGGCCGGCGCAGATAAGCCGGATGATACTGAGTTCGCGTTCAGAAAATGCAGGCTTTACCGTTTGCCGGCGTCGCATCAGGTTGCTGCTGGCCAGTATACGGGTCATTTGCTGACTGGTATCGCTGCAATAATAGGTGCGGCCATGGCAAACGGTACGTATTGCTTCCAGTACCTCCAGTTTGGAGGCGCTTTTGAGCAAAAAGCCACGGGCGCCCGCCTCCAGCATATCTACGATCAGTGGTTCTTCGCCATACATGGTAAAAGCAATGACCCCGGTGGCCGGGCGACTGGCGATCAGTTCGCGGGTAGCAGCAATTCCATCCATCACCGGCATCCTGATATCGGTGATCACTACATCCGGCTCCTGTGTGCTTACCAGTTTCAACAGTTCACGCCCATTGGCTGCCACGCCGGCAAGTGTCACTGCGGCATGACCGGTCATCATGGATTGAAATCCTTCCCTCACTACTTCATGATCGTCGGCGATCACGATTTTTACCGGTCTGTTCAGAATAATGGCCATGGCTTATAAGGGGATTACGATCTGGTAACGGGTGCCGCGGCCCGGAGCTGTATCGAGTGTGAGCTGTCCGCCCAGCAGTGCTGCCCGGTGTATGAGGTTGCGAAGGCCCATGCCTGTTTTTTTGCGAAGCACCTCTTCTGCATCAAAACCCAATCCGTCGTCACCCGCCTGCAATATGAGTTGCGAGCCTGTAGCCTGCAAACGGATATCGAGTTGCTGTGCCTGCGCATGCCGCAATGCGTTTGAAATGATCTCATGTGTCATGCGATATAAATGCAGGCTCATACCTTCGGCAAGGCCAGGCAGAGGATCGGCCTGCAACTGTACCCGCAGCAATCCCTGTGTGTTGTAGGTATCGATAGCCGCCTGCAATGCGGCAGGCAATCCTTTTTGTTGCAGAATATCCGGCAGCAGATCGCCGGCAATCTCTGTCATGCGGCGCAGTAATGTATGCAAATGTACCTGTACGCGCTCCAGGGTTTGTGCATCGCGGGCTGATGCGGGTTGAATGCTGTGCAGGCTCATGCGGATACCCGCTGTGAGTGCGCCCAGCTCATCATGCAGATCGGCAGAAATACGCTGGCGCTCCTGGTGCAGCAGACTCATCTCACCCTGTACCCGCATACGATAGGCACGGATAGTGCACTGCTGAAACCAGATACATAAACAGGCAAATGAAATAACAAGGATAAATACCAGCAATGCTGTGATCAGAACGGCAACGTAAAGCGGAGTTTCGCGGGCATCCATAATATGGCCAAAGCATAGATAAGGTTACAAAGCACATTGATGTATATAAGGATCCATACCATGTTACGCCTGAAATCCACACTGCCGCCAAAACCATAGATCCAAAATACACCCACTATCACCGTATAGGTGAAGTATAGAATAAATGCCAGGCAAATAAGTACAACCGGATTCCTCAACAACCTGCCACGCTCCGTACTCAATTGCTTATTGAGGCATTCAATACTCATGATCACAATAACAAAGGAATAAAAAATACGGAAACAGGTAATGGTTTGATACCATGCCGGTACCAAAAACATTTCAAGCGCCCAAAACGCTATACAAAGCAGGACGAATACCGTATAGAACCCTTTAAAATAATGAGTCCTGTTCCAGTTGCGCAGCTGCCAGGTGATCAGAAACACTTCACCCAATACAAACAGGTTGCTATTTACAGCATTCGAGTATCCATTATAAATAAGGAAATAACTGATCAGCTCATTCAGCAGGCCCAGCCAGCACAGGTACAGAAAAGGATGATAGGTTGGGTGTATCCTGCGATAGCGCACCCAACCCATTGCAGCTGCAATCAGGATAGAAAAACTAAACAAATCCAGCAGAGAAAATTGCAAATGCATAAAAAACGATTAACTGCCTCACAGGGGAGGATTGGGACAGAAGTCCGGACATGGCCGACCCAGTTCAATAATGCCGGTATCAGGATCATCTGTAGTGCGCCGCGCCGACTGCGAAGGTAAAATGTCTTTATTATCGGCATCCACGCCCACAATAATAACTTTTACTTTCAGATCTTCTTCCATACCAAAGTAAATCCGCAATCCGACACAACCTTCTTCTGCCAGCACGCTGTCAAACGGCTCGCGGTTAAAGGTTTCGCAGATAGAAAGAATGTTTTGCCCCCTGTAGGCCGGAGCGAGAATATTCTCTTTCTCCGCGCGGAAACGGGCTGTCATGGCCTGTGCTGTTGCCAGTGAAATAAAATGATTGTGGCCGGGCAACAATTCTGTGTTACTCATACAAAATGATTTTGGAGTGAAAAAAATTGTGTGCCGCCAAATTCAGCGATAGTAGCGCCGGGCTATGGAGTATTACTACGGACAGGCCTGCCGTAATTGCCGCAGCGTAACAGCAAAGTGATAAACAAAAAAATCCCGGCACACTCAAGCCGGGACACTTTCACGAATAAGGTTCAAGGTTAATAGTTATATACTCTTTACAAATCTGGGACTTTCTCTTTTGCCAAACAACCCGTGTAAACACGGTTTTTTATTTGAAATGAATAGCTCAAATTGCCTTGGGCCAGTGTTTACTCTTACGGCACAACCGATTCATCACCTTATCCTTTCAGCAATGATCTGTCTACAGTCTTTTTGCGGCCTCTATGTGTGTATCAATGGAGCACGTTCATCTCCTTAACAGTATTGCCTGCTCCCCTTCCGGTACCCATTGCTGATCCTATTCCTTTCCTTATCCTTTTCTATCATGCACACCCACGAAGTCACCCTGTTTACAGCCATTATCATCACAGCTATCGTACTGGCAGTGATCATCAGTTACTTTGTATGGTCCATCATACGACAGCAGCGGCGTGCACAGGCTTTGCATCAGCAACTGCTACTCACAGAGATGGCTACACTGGAACAGGAACGCAGCCGTACAGCCGCCGATCTGCATGATGAACTGGGCCCGTTGCTTTCAGCCATCCGTTTTCGTATCGATCATGCACGCGGAAATAATGAAGATCTGGCTATAGCAAGCACTCAGATAGACGAAGTGATCGTACGGCTGCGTGCTATTGCCGGTAATCTCATGCCGCTGGCATTACAGCGCAAGGGATTGATCACAGCTCTGCAGGAATTGATAAGAGATACCGAACGGCACAGTCATCTGCAGATCCCTTTTTCTGCACCAGCGGCTATAGAACTTTCCTATCAAAAATCCATTCACCTGTACAGGGTATTGCAGGAAGTGATCCACAACTGCATCAAACACGCTGGCGCCACTCAGCTCAACATCAGTATCACCAAAAAAGAAACCAGGCTGCTGATCAGTTGCCGCGATAATGGACGTGGCTTTGACCTGGACCAGGCCACAGAAAAAGGGATCGGATTAAAAAGCCTGCGCAACCGGACTGAGCTGACCGGCGGACAACTGCATATTGAAACAGGTGGCGGTAAAGGCACTTTGCTCCTGTTTGACATTCCCCTGCATACAGAATTATTCATGACCCACAAAAACCAACTGCATGCCAATTAAAGTAATGATCGCCGACGACCATGCCATTTTCCGGGATGGATTCAAACTGCTGCTCAAAGATCAGCGCGATGCCGCACTGATAGGTGAAGCTGCCAATGGGCGTGAGCTCATTCAACGGGTAGAAGAATTGCATCCCAATATTGTGATTACCGATATCAAGATGCCTGGTACAGACGGTATTGAGTTGTGCCGGCAGTTGCGCACCCATTATCCGGATGTGGATGTAATTGCCCTGTCAATGTTCAGCGACGATCACCTGATAGCAGATATGCTTGAAGCCGGTGCCAAAGGTTATTTGCTCAAGAATACCAATCGTGCTGAATTGCTGCAGGCCATACGTACCGTATACGAAGGCGGCACCTATTATTCGCCGGCCACCAGTGAAAAACTGGCCCGGCTGATCGGAAAAAATAAATTTCTGCTACCCAAAAAACAACTGGAGGTCAGGCTCAGTGCAAGGGAAAAAGAAATACTCCACCTTATCTGCGAGCAATACACTACCCGCGAAATAGCCGGAGCCCTCAACCTGAGTATCCGTACAGTAGAGTCTTATCGGCTGAGCCTGCACGAAAAAACCCGTTCACGCAATTCGATCGGTGTTGTCATTTACGCCATCAGGCACGGGTTATTCCCGTTGAATGAATAAGGAGGGGATAGACATCCCCTCCGGACAGTCTGATAACTGTCATGAGAAAGAATGGTTGATGGTTACCGACTAAACTTATACCTGCAAGCTACAGCCTGCGTGTATTGTATGCAGTACTATTCCATCAACGCTATGTATCTAAGGATGAACACAGAGACGTAAAGGAAACTACCAGCCGCGTGAGCTGAACAGATGTACCAGTGCCGCGGTATTGGGCATACCTGTTTTTTGCAGTATACGGTAGCGATGTACTTCAATGGTCTTGGCACTCACCTGCAGCAATTGAGCAATCTCGCGCGAGGAAAGGCCCTGCCTGACCATGGTCACCACCTGTTTCTCTCTTTTGGAAAGGGTTTGCAGCAGGGGAATAAACGGATCTTCGCCCGAAAGCTGCTCCTGTGTGAGGCGATCTTTAATTTCCCTGCACACATACTTTTGTCCGGCATGTACCATGTGGAGTGCTTCGAGCAATTCTTCCTGTGGCGAATTTTTGGTAACAAATGCACGGGCTCCGGCCTGTAAAATACTTTTGGCATAAGCAACCGTATGATAGGGAGACAGTGCTACCAGGGCTGCCCGGTCGTACCCGGCCCTGAGCTGGCGGATATCATCAAGCCCCTGTGCCGGATCGGCCGGCATTTCCATCATCACCACATCGGCATCATTGCCGGTGAGGAAGTGCAGGGCCTGGCTCACACCCGTAGCCTTGCCGATAATATCAAACCCTTTGACAGAAGTGAAGAAATGAGCCCATGCGTCGAGCAATAACCGGTGAGGATCTACCAGCAGTAAGCGGATTGGATTCATGTTGGTTTTGGCGTTAGTTGGTTTCGTTGGCATAAATTAGAAAGTTTTTTGCCAGCGTAACTATCAACCTGCGTCAACGGATCAAATAGCTGCATGAATAAACCACAACCCGGTACGAAAAAAATGATTGTTATTAAAACACAAGGGGCAGCCGGCAATTGCGGCCACCCCCTCCCATCGCACTATCAGACCTTAACCCAGTTATTTATCCGGGTTGTAACCCATCAGGGCAGACCTTCATGGGGGGCGGATTATTTTGTTCCTGTGAAATAATATGAATGCGGGCTTCGAGTTCTTTTTTATATCCTTCGCCAAAGGCGAACTTCATGCCTTTGAGAATAATACCATCCTTATCAAAAGAGATGATCCGGTTGATGGGTACGATAATACTCCGGTTGACCCGGCAAAACATCTCCGGTGGCAGCAACCGGATAAGTTGTTTCATGGTCATAGGGGTGAGATAAGGGCTGGTTTCGGTATGTATCTTCACATAATTGGCCAGTGATTCTATATACACCACTTCACTATACGTAAGCTTTACATGCTTACGACCAACACGGATAAAGAAAAAAGGTTGAGCAGGCATAACATTCTGATCTAAGCGTTTTCAATAGGATCACAATACCGGCAGGCATCACAATCCCTTTGCTTACCGGTGATACCGGTCCTTGGGCATTCTTTTGGTAAATAGTCTCCGGTCAAACATGAAATTCCCTTGCGGTATTCATACCCCCTGGTATTATCGTTACCGTAAGCGGGTTGCACATTTATCTTGACGGGTTGTATGCAGGTTTTAAACATCTGCGGATGACACTTTTTTTTTGCGGCAGATAAATAGTGCTAAACTTGTTGAGAAAAATCTTCGTTGCGGATATACAGCAGAAAAAGAAACGGGTCCGGCATTGAAGTTCGACTTCAACCCTTCTGCCTTCACTCTGCTTTTCCCGTGCAGCACCATATTCAAGTGCAATTACATTCATCAAAAAAATAAATCGGAACCTGTTGTCAGGATAATATTTATGCGGATAATCAGGTCGCATAAGAAGATGAATAATTAGTTGAATAAGGTTTATGATGAAAAGATAAGTGGCCTGTGGCCAACCTGCTGATTTACTCCATATTCCCTATCAGTTAACTGATAAAGGTTCTTTTTTCCCATTTATTTACCGTTTCTATTCCATACAGTATTTCTGTATAAAAGGGACGGTAGACACCGTCCCCGGGGTATTTACAAGAAACAGATCACAACATTTATACAGCCGGTCACAGACTGTAAACAGAGGGGAAAGTAGAGACCCTCCCCGTATCTATCACATGAGAAAAAAGGCTCACACTAAATCGCATCAGTCAAAAGCCGCTGCAATATAGAGAGCTGCATCACCCATATTTTTTTCATATTATAAAAGCGAGTGATTTCGGGATAAACACGAACAAACGACAGCAAAGCGATTTGAAGATTTGATGATTTGAAAATTTGATGATTGTTAGGTATGTAATGATTCTTCGTATTGGAAACCTAACACGTAGTCCTAAAGCTTACTACTCTACTTATTTTCAAATCATCAAATCTTCAAATCCTCTTCATTGTCTATCTTTACTCCCGCTTGGATTCAATCACTCATATCGCTTTAGGCGCCTGTATTGGTGAGGCTTTTTTTGAAAAAGGTTTTGGTAAGAAAGCTATGCTGTGGGGGGCGCTGGCGCAAAGTGCTCCTGATATTGACTTTATTGCGGGTGCATGGATGGACCTGCCCGAAGAATTGCTGGGCCACCGTGGTTTCACCCATTCCATCCTGTTTGGTCTGCTCATCGGACCAACGCTGGCTTTACTGGCTGCCCGCATTCATCGGGACTGGGCGGTGCCGCTTCGCAAATGGATCTGGTTTTTCTGCATTGAAATATTTGTACACCTCCTGCTCGACGGATTCAATAACTATGGTGTGGGATGGTTTGAACCATTCAGCCACCACCGGTTTTCGTTCAATACCCTATATGTGGCCGATCCTTTCTTTTCGATCTGGCCGGGTATTGCCCTGGTGGTATTACTCATAAAAAAAGCAAAGGCCCCGCACCGCACTTTCTGGTGGCGCCTGGGCCTCTTCATTCCACTGCTCTACCTGGCGTATTGCAGTTACAATAAATATCAGATCAACCGCGATGTAAAACAGATACTGGCTCATCAGCAAATTCCTTATACCCGTTATTTTACTACTCCCACTCCTCTCAACAACTGGCTCTGGTATGTGGTGGCCGGCAACGATAGCGGCTATCATGTAGGCTACCGTTCAGTATTTGACAGCAAAAAAGAAATCGATTTTCATTTCTTTCCCCGCAATGATGCCTGGCTTGACTCGCTGCGCGATACAGAAGATATGCACCGGCTGATCCGGTTTTCGCAGCAATTCTATACAGCAGAGCAATGGGGAGATACACTGGTGTTTAATGATCTGCGCTTTGGACAGATCACCGGCTGGCAAAATGCCGGTAACCGTTTTGTGTTTCATTATTTCCTGACGCATCCCGAAGCCAATGGCCTCGTAGTGCAGCGGGGAAGATTTGCCGGCTGGAATGCCCGCACAGCCCGTGCCATGCTACGCCGTATCCGTGGCAATTAGATGCCCCAGCCCCATTTCAGAAATACAGGCATAGCCCTGCCCCAGGTGGGTATATCATGGCGGCCATCGGCTATTTCCAGGTAATACATATCCTTTTCCCGGTCGTATCCTTTATCTGCCAGTTCCTGCATGAGGTCGAGCGTATCGTCGATAGAATCGATGATACCATTATTATTGCGGTCATTGGTTTCATCCATATTACCACTCTGAAAGAAAAAGTGCAGACCGGGGTGATAAACACCTTTGCGGATGACCTGGTGCATAATACGATGCTGCTGGTCGTCATACTCCGGCTGGTCCTGGTCAATACTACGCCACCAGAGCGATCCCGAAAACACCCCGGCTTTGGTAAATAAGGCCGGATGATTCCATACTATATCCAGTGCCATCAGTCCGCCCAGCGAGAAACCGGCACAGGCCTGCTCGGCAAACGCATGAACGGCATAGGTCTGTTTAATATGAGGAAGTAATTCTTCGAGTATAAAGGAAGTATACTGGCCGGCGAGGGCGCCACGGCCCAGGTAGTCTGCCTCACTGGATACGCCATATTCCATTTTGCGGTCGGTGCCTGCATGAACGGCGGCACAAAGCAGGGGCCTGATGGCTCCGGCAGTATAGAGTTCGGATAAAATACCGGCAAAACCCATTTCTTCCATATTCTGTCCGTCATTGAGGATCAGCAGGCTCATCCCTTCGGGACGACTTACATGGGTAGGCAAATAAAAATCGACTTCTACGGTACGCTGCAGATACATCGATTCTATCTGGCAGTTTTCAACCATCAGTCCTGGCACATTGAGCAGTTGCATGAATTCAAAAATAAGGATTCAATCATAAATCGCCTGCGTTTACAGAAAGGTTTCCGGGTCGGATTTTCCCGGAATCCCTTTCCTTATTTATATTGGTCATTTTGCGCCTGCAGCCCTGCCTCAAAAAATGCCTTTTTTATACCTAATAGTTAATTTGTTTATGTGATCCTGAAAAAATAAATTTGGTACAGCCGCTTTCGCAACAGCAAAGGCACCCTTTTATCTATCCAAAAAACTTGTTTATGAAAAAGATTGGCATTCTCCATGGTAAAGAACGCTCTTTTCCCGAAGCCTTTGTGAGCCGGGTCAACAGCAAAAATATTCCCGGTATTGTGGCAGAACCTGTGCGTATTGATAAAGCCATGCAGGGCGAACCCAGTGGCTACGCCGTCATCATTGACCGTATCTCGCAGGATGTTCCCTTTTACCGCACCTGGCTTAAAAATGCAGCCCTGACCGGTACCGCCGTTATCAACAACCCCTTTTGGTGGAGTGCCGATGATAAATATTTCAATAACTGCCTGATGACAAAGGTGGGGGTACCTGTTCCCAAAACAGTCATCCTGCCCAGCCGTGACCTGCCAGATGACACATCGGACGACTCTTTCAGCAACCTGGCCTTTCCCCTCGACTGGGAATCTATATTCAATTACGTTGGCTTTCCCGCCTATATGAAACCCTTTGCGGGTGGCGGCTGGAAACACGTATACAAACTCCGTAATGCAGAAGAGTTCTTTCAAAAGCACAGTGAAACCGGCCAACTGGTAATGTTGCTGCAGGAAGAGATCGTTTTTGAAGAATACTACCGCTGTTATTGTATCGGTGGCAAACATGTGCGCATCATGCCTTATGAGCCCCGCAACCCGCATCACCTGCGTTATGTGGCCGATTTCAAACCTTCGCCCGAACGCCTGCAGCAGATGACAGATATCGTACTCCGCATCAATCAATACCTGGGGTATGATTTCAATACGGTGGAACTGGCCGTACGCGACGGCGTTCCTTTTGCCATTGACTTCTGCAATCCCGCTCCCGATGCCGACCGCCCCAGCGTAGGTGAAGAAAACTTTGAATGGGTAGTGGAGACGGCTGCCAACTATGCCATTGAAAAGGCGCTGGCCAACAATGGTGGTGATAACCTTACCTGGGGTGAATATGTAAAGCGCAGTTCGCAGCGCCATCCGCTGATCTGATCAGCGCCGGTAACCAACCTTAAAGAACCACAACAAGTAACCGATCAATATGACATTAAACTATAAAAGCTTTACCCTGGGCGTGGAAGAGGAGTACATGGTACTGGATCCGACTACCCGTGAGTTGAAAAGCCATGAACAGAAAATTGTGCAGGAAGGCCAAAAAGTGATCAAGGATAAGGTAAAAGCCGAAATGCATCAGGCCGTGGTGGAAGTAGGTACAGATATCTGTGCCAATGTGGACGAAGCCCATGCCGATGTAAGCACGCTCCGGAAGACGATCTCCGATATTGCCGGCAGTCTGGGCCTGGCCATGGGTGCATCGGGCACACACCCGTTCAGCCACTGGGAAAGCCAGCTGATCACCGACCATATCCGCTACAACGAAATCGTGAATGAACTGCAGGAAGCTGCCCGCAGCAACCTCATTTTTGGTCTGCATGTGCATGTGGGCATGGAAAGCCGCGAAATGGCCAACCATATCGCCAACTCCACCCGCTATTTTCTGCCGCACGTATTTGCCCTGAGCACCAACTCTCCTTTCTGGGAAGGCCGCAAAACGGGGTACAAATCATTTCGCACAAAGGTATTTGACAAATTCCCCCGCACCGGTATCCCCGATGCCTTTGACAGCATTGAAGCATACGACAACTATGTGAAGCTGCTGATCAAGACCAATTGTATCGACAATGCCAAAAAGATCTGGTGGGATCTGCGGGTGCATCCGTTCTTCAATACGGTTGAGTTCCGGATCTGCGATATACCCATGACCGTTGACGAGACCATTGCACTGGCAGCCTTGTTTCAGGCGCTTTGCGCACGTATCTATATGCTGCGTTCCAAAAACCTGAATTTTATCCAGTACTCTCGCGCCCTGCTGAATGAAAATAAGTGGCGGGCCAGCCGCTATGGTGTAGATGGTTACCTGATCGACTTTGGCAAGGAAGAAGAGGTGAATGCACGGGCGCTCATCTATGAACTGCTCGACTTCATTGACCCGGTGCTCGATCACCTCGGTAGCCGTCACCGGGTGGCCTATGTACATAAGATCCTCGAAAATGGTACCGGCGGCGACCGCCAGCTGGCTGTTTTTGAGCAAAGCAAAAATCTCTCTTCGGTGGTGGAGTATATTCAGAACCAGTTTCTGGCCGGAGTGTAAGTAAAGTTTAAAGAGTATAAAGGGTATTTCGTTTCCTGCAGACATTCTTCCTGTCAAACCCTTTATACTCTTTAAACCCTTTATACTTCGCTTCCCCATTTCTTAAAATCCATTAACAACTCTCTCCGCTCGTCCCAATCAACCGATTGACTGCAACGTTAGGTCTGTGTTTTGTGTCAAACCGGCCAGAAACCAATTGACCTTAACGTATGAAAAAGTGGATCGTGTTATCATGCCTGCTGGTAGTGCTGGCAGCATGTGAGAAAGAAAAAAGAACCTGTGCCGCACAGGAAGAACGTCATTATTCCATCACCGGATTCAGCAAGATTGCAGCCGGCGAAACCTTCCGGATCAATGTAACCAAAGGAGACCAGTTTGCCGTAAAAGCCACCGGCTGTACCAGCGACCTCGATGATCTGCGGGTAGTGAATGGTACAGGTGGTATACTCAGTTTTGAATATGACCGGTTTGACAATGACCGCCAACCGGTAGACATCACTCTCGTATTGCCGCATCTCGTCAGCATTCAGCTCAGTGGTGCCGCCCGTGCCGAGATCGATGGCTTTGGCGGACAGCAATCGGTCATCCGCAATGTACTTACCGGTGTATCTGAATGCAATATGACCGGTACCGGCATCAATGCCCAGGTAGAGTTGTCCGGTACATCGGTATTACACCTGAAGGGCGATACCGAAAGCCTGTATGGCACCATCAGCGGGGCCGCCCGGCTGCATGGATATGATGTAAGGGCGACCGAAGTAGATATCAGTACTTCGGGTACCGCCCGGGCCTATGTGCAACCTACCCAGATGATCTTTGCTGAAGCAAGCGGGGAAAGCCGGGTCTATTATCGCGGTAACCCTCCCACTACACACTTTTCGACCAGTGGTAACGGGAAGGTTATAAACGAATGATTTCCGGCCCTCTATTCTCTAATGCCTGCAGGGCCGCGATGCATCGCGGCCCTGCTTTTTTATATCCTCGTCTGCCGGAACCTGAAGCATCGCGGACTACATTATATGTTAAGGTAACGGCGAAAAAGACGGTTCCCTCCTCGTTCCGGCCTCCCGGGATGCTCCAAAAACACACCTATGGCATGCAACTGACGCCTTCGGGCTGCATTTCGGCCGGCAAAATACTCTCTTCATGCTACTACTGCTGGTCACTGGCAACTGCAGCCCCTAGATTCGTCTTACCATTTTAAATCTAAACCATGCGTAAAATTTGTTTGTTCCTGCTGCTGATGCTGGCAGCCCGGGCTGTGGAAGCCCAGAAAGTTGATACCATCCATGCCGGTGATGGTAAACTGAAACTGAAGTATGCCCTGGAAGGCAACCAGCGCTATATCGTATACCTCAATATGGACGGCAAAAAAAGAAATATCTGGATATGGGAGCGTGCCCTCAGCCGTGAGATCTGGCATGGCCAACCGGCTATTGTCATCCGTCAAAACTGGATCAGCAGCGACACCGGCTTCAATCAGCGCCAGCTCTTTAGCGTGACCGATCCACGCGATTTCCGCCCCCTGTATCACGATACCTGGAATCCCAAAACCGGGCGCGATGCATTTAACTTCCAGGGCGACCGGATAGTGGCCGCAGACACGGTTGCGGATATCAGCAACAAGACCTTTTCCATGAACACGCCCGAACCTGCTTTCAACTGGGAACTGGACCTCGAAACCTTTTCGCTGCTGCCACTGGCCGAAGGCAAAAAATTTGTGATCAACTTCTATCATCCCGGTTCCAAACAGGGACCCGCCTGGCATACTTATACCGTAACAGGGACTGAAAAACTGAAAACGGTCAGTGGCGGAGAAGTAGAATGTTATAAATTATATACAGAGTACTCCAACAACCGGGGCAACTGTACCTGGTGGCTCAGCCGCAAAACACAGGAAGTACTGAAAATGGAAGAACATTTCGGCAAAGTGACCCGCTATAAAATAAAGCTGGCTGTTGCTGAATAATCTCTTCAATCGTTCAATGCATAATCAACCGCTGCCGTGGCATGGATGCGGGTGGTATCAAATAAAGGCAACTCACTGTCTGCAGCGCTTAACAGCAGCGGTATTTCAGTACAGCCCATGATCACCCCATCTATGCCCTGTGCAGTGTATTTGTTGATGACAGAGAGATAACCGGCTTTTGTTTCGGGCAAAAACAGGCCCCGGCCCATTTCTTCATAAATGCTATTGTTGATATATTCCTGGTCGGCAGCATCAGGAATGGTAAGCTGAATATCGTTTTTGCCGAGCAGCTCCGGATAAAAAGGTGCATTCATGGTATAACGTGTGCCCAGCAGCAATACATGCTTTACCTGCTGCGCCTTAATAGCTGCAGCCGTCACATCGGCAATATGAATGACGGGAATGGATAGCTGCGCCTGGATTTGGGGAGCGATCACATGCATGGTATTGGCACACAGCAAAATGCAGGATGCTCCGGCCTGCTCGGCCTTGCGGGCTGCGTCTCCGATGATCCGGGCAATCTCCTCCCATTTGTCCGCCTTTGTAAGCGCCACTATTTCACCATAATCTACCGAATGCAGGATCAGCTTTGCCGCATGCATACCTCCCAGCCGCTCATTGACCAGTTGATTGATGATGCGGTAATAATCGATAGTCGACAACCAGGTGGTGCCGCCAATAAGTCCGATGGTCTTCATGCTGCAAAAATAGATATTACCGGGAGTTACCGGCAGATTTCTATCCTCTCACCTCCAGCCCTCCACCCTGTATTAATTTTTGTACAGTGCGGCAACTTTTCTGAACTTTATACCGCTTAGTTCCTTATACCTTACATCAATATCATAACAATGAAAGCATTGAAACTATTACCAACGGCAGCACTGGCTGCACTGTTGCTGGCCGCCTGCAATAATGAGCCGGCCAAAGAAGAACCCAAAACGGAACCCACAGTGACCACACCCGCTATCAAAGAAGATAATGTGAGCTACACCGGTGGCGGTATCTCCATGAATGGTTTTGTAGTGTATGATGAAAACAAACAGGGCCCTCGCCCTGCAGTGATCGTAATACCCGAATGGTGGGGGCTGAACGACTATGCCAAAAGCCGGGCCCGCTCACTGGCCGACCTGGGCTATATAGCCATGGCCATTGATATGTATGGCAATGGTATAACTGCCGACAACCCCGACTCAGCAGGCAAATATGCCACTCCCTTTTACAAAGACCCCATCATGATGCAGACACGTTTTGATGCGGCACTGGCCAAACTGAAGACCTATGCCCAAACAGACAGCACACGCGTTGCTGCTATCGGTTATTGTTTTGGTGGCGCACAGGTGCTGAACCTGGCCCGCCTCGGCGAAAACCTCAAAGGCGTGGTTAGCTTTCACGGCAACCTGCTGGGTGTACCTCTCGATGCCAGCAAGCTGAAAGCAGACATCCTGGTTTGCCACGGCAATGCCGATCCTTTTGTACCCAATACAGAAGTGGAAAAATTCAAAAAGGAAATGGATGCCGCCGGCAAAAGCTACACTTTCAAAGGTTATGACGGCGCTACCCATGCATTCACCAACCCTAATGCAACCGCTATGGGCGAAAAATTCAAAATGCCCATCAAATACGATGCCGCTGCTGATACGGCGTCGTGGAATGAAATGAAAGTATTTCTGGAGAAAGTGTTTAAATAACGTAGGAGGTAAATGGTGAAAGGCGGAAGGTATAGGGAATATATCTTCTGCCTTTTACTTTAATAACGTGCTAATGTGATTAATGTGCCAGTGTGCTAATGAGTTTGAGGATCACCTGACCTATTCTCTTATTTTTTCTTGTGGTTCGCCGGCCGTGGAGGCAAAAAGATGGAATTACATGAATACACTAAATGGGAATAGCAAATGGCGACAGTTTCAATTTGAAGATGGAGAGGAAAATGTGCCGATGTGCTAATGGATTTGAAGATGGAAGGAATGTACTAATGGGCTGACACTTGAGAATCTTCTTCAACCTTCTACCTTTAGCCTCCCACCTTCACTTACAACTTATAACTCAAAACTTACAACTTTTCACTATCTTCAGCATAGACACCTTTTAACCTTTTACCCTCAACCCTTTCTTATGGCCGTCATTATCCTTGTTGTCATCCTGGTCGTCATCGCCCTCTGGCTGGTGAGCCTGTACAATAACCTGGTAAAGCTGCGCAACCGCCGGCAAAATGCCTTTGCCGATATTGATGTGCAATTGCGGCAGCGGCATGACCTGGTACCACAACTGGTAGAAACCGTGAAAGGGTATGCCGGTCACGAAAAAGACCTGCTGATCAGGATAACAGAAGCCCGCGCCGGTGCCATGAGCGCCCAGAGTATCGATGACAAGATTGCTGCGGAGCAAAAACTGACGGCTGCCCTGCAGGGATTACGGGTGCAGGTAGAAGCTTATCCCGATCTGAAAGCCAATCAGAATTTTCTACAGCTGCAGGAAGAGCTGAGTGATATTGAAAATAAACTGGCTGCTTCCCGCCGCTTCTTCAATGCGGCCACTACAGAATACAACAACGCTATTGAAACCTTTCCCGGCAACCTGCTGGCCCGCAACTTTGGTTTTCATCGCGAAGTATTCTTTGACCTGGGCGACGATAACCGCCGCCGCATGGAAGAACCACCCAAGATCAGCTTCTAATCAACGCCTCCTGCTTTGTACGTATGAAGTATGTTGGCCTTTATGCGCAGATAAGGCGCAATAACCTGAACTCGATCCTGCTGCTGATTGCTTTTCCCATTCTGCTGCTGGCATTGCTGTATGCATTCTCTTATTTCGCGGGCGAACAGACGATCGATGCTGCCAATAACCAGTTTGTTCAGCTGGCGCCATGGGTACTCGCCGGCGTAGCCATCTGGTTTGGTATTGCCTGGCTCGGACACAGTACATTGATCCGTCTGGCCACCGGCTCACGTCCGCTGGAAAGAATGGCCAATAAGCGGGTCTATAATTTGCTCGAAAACCTCTGCATCGCACAGGGTATGCGTATGCCCAAACTTTATATTATCGCCGATGACTCGTTGAATGCTTTTGCGAGTGGTATCAGTGCACAAAACTTTTCCATCTCGGTATCGCAGGGGCTTATTGATAAGCTGACTGATGAAGAGCTGGAAGGAGTGCTGGCACATGAGTTGTCACATATCCGCAACCGCGATGTGCGGCTGCTGATCATCTCCATCATTTTTGTAGGTATCTTTTCTTACCTGGCAGAGATTGCCTTCCGCAGTCTGCGTTTTGCCGGTAGTGGCCGGCGCAGCAGCAAAGACGGCAAAGGTGCCGGCGCCATTATCCTGATCGCTATTGTAATTACCTCGGTAGCGTATCTTATTTCGCTGTTGCTGCGTTTTGGTATCAGCCGGCGTCGTGAATACCTGGCCGATGCAGGTGCCGCCGATATGACCCGCAACCCGCTTGCACTGGCCTCGGCCCTTCGCAAAATATCGGCCGACCCGTTGATCGAAGCGGTAGAAAGCAGGGATGTGGCGCAACTGTTTATTGACAATCCCAAACCATCGGCACACGAATCTGCCTCGTGGGATAATATGTTTGCCACCCACCCTCCCATTCAGAAAAGGATTGCATTGCTGGAACAATTTGTACAGGCCTGACAGCTATTGTTGCCTGCAACAACAGCTTACATTTTCACCAGTTTAAATCTCAGCGAAGCACCATCGGCCCGGCGGGCAGTGAGCAGGTAAAGTCCGGGTTTCAGCGTACGTATATCCAGTACCTGGATCTTATTGCTGATCAGTATCCTTTTCGTCACTACACCCTGCAGGTTGGTGATCTGCAATGTGGCGCCTACCCAGCGGGGATCATAGGCCAGGTCAAGTGTGACTTCGCCGGCAGCCGGATTGGGATAAAGCTGCGGATGCAGCCAGGTCGGCGAATCTTCTGCCACGGGTATTTCCTGGTACAATGGCGGGTTGAGTGCACCGGAACGCAACAATGCATACCGTGGACCACCGGGGTCAAAAAGCGCACGCATACGCTGCTTTTGTCCCTCGGTAAAAAGATTGGTACAGGGATCTGTTGTAATGTCCATGTAGTTCATATACATGTCACCGCCGTCCTTGCTGTTGCCGCAGGAGACACGGATACCTGTAGGACAGCCATTGGTAAAATTGGCCTGGGGCGGGGTATCGTCCACACCATCATCTCCACAGTAGTCATCGCCCCATATATGCCGCAGCCCCAGCCAGTGGCCGGCTTCATGCACAGCAGTTTTGCCCTGGTTATAGTCGCCTTTGCCCGTCACCCCCACTACCGATGTGTTAAGTACAATGCCGTCAAGTACGGGATCGCCTCCGGGAAAGCTGGCATAACCCAGCTGACGTTTGAGCGGACATACCCAGATATTCAGATAGCTGTCAGTATCCCAGGCGTCGGCACCCATCTGTGCGCTGTATTTCATTTTATCATCCGGCTCCCACAAGGAAATGGGCGTGTATTGGTGGATAATGCCTGTAGTGGCACGGCGGCCGGGATCGGAAGCGGCCAGCTTGAATTCTATCTCCGCGTCGGCCGCCCGGTCTTTGAACCGGTCGGGGGTATTGACCGTATCTGCTGCCAGGCGTCTGAATGCATCATTCATCACCTTTAGCTGGCTGTAGATACGATCATCGCTGATATTCTGATTAGGTGTATTGTAAAGTATGTGCACTACCACCGGAATGGTAATGACTGCGCTACCATCTCCGCGCCACGAAAGATCGGCCTGGCGCTCAGCGATCTGCCGGTCTACAAAACGTTTGACTGCCTCTGCCTGCCGGGCAGCCTCTGGTGTGGTCTGCCATAGATCCTGAAGATAATTGCTGGTATAACATGCTTCCTGCCCCGTAGCCTGGTATATACAGAAAAGCACACCTACAATGCCTGTAATAATCCGATTCATTAAAATACAAGTTGTAAGGGTCCGTTATGGCAATAACAATAATACTACCATAGCATTCATGCGGCATTGGAAAAAAAGAGATCGAAATAGGAAATCAGAAGAAGGAATTTCCGGGGATACGATTTTGAGAAGAAGGGCCGGCAGATATGACTGCCTGATCCTCAAATATAAAGTTTTTATCGAAAGCGCGTGAATTATTTCTAACCGGTTGAAAAAGAATAGCAAAACCTGTTCGCATCTTTAACAACTGCATATCCGGTTAGAATGTATTTTTGCTGACATTCAAGCCCGATTATTTCATGAAACAATTACTTTTTCTCGTAACGCTGATCTGGATTGCCGGTTGTAATAGTGGTGAAAACACCCCATCAGGACCGTCACCATCTGATATACCCGGAGCGGAACCTCCCAAAGCACTCACTTTTTCCATCATAAAAACATACCCACACGATACCTCTTCTTACACGCAGGGGCTGCAGGTATACAATGGCGACCTGTATGAAGGAACCGGCAATTATGGCCACTCCCGGCTCATGAAGGTAGATCTCAATACCGGCAAAGCCATTCAAAGCATTTCACTTGACCGGCGCTTTTTTGGCGAAGGCATTACCATACTGCGCGACACGATTTATCAGCTGACCTGGAAAGAACGGAAAGTGCTGGTATATACGCTCAAAGATTTCAAAAAGATCAAAGAGTATGATCTCGGCACCGACGGCTGGGGACTGACAACAGATGGTAAGGACCTGATTGCTTCCGATGGTTCTTCCACGCTTTACTACTACGACCCCAACGGTTTTAAACTGCTGCGTACTCAGACCATCACCGAGGCCGGCTCGCTCAGCTACAATCTCAATGAACTGGAATATATCGATGGGTTTATTTATGCCAATCAATACCAGGCTCCATATATTCTCAAAATAGATCCGGGCTCAGGTCATATTGTTGCTAAAGCCGATCTGACAGCTATCTGGAAACGTGTACAGGCTATCGATCCCGCTGTAGATGTACCCAATGGTATTGCGTACGATTCTGCTTCAGGCAAATTTTATATTACAGGCAAACTGTGGCCGGAGTTGTATGAAATAGCTTTTAGCAAGTGACCGGTGGCTGGTGGTCAGTGATCAGAAAGAGATGATAGTATTTTTTTTACTATTCGTGTTACGCTGACCACTGACAACCGATCACTAACCACTCCCTTTCTTCAACACATAGATCACTGAACTGCATTTCCTGGTATCAAAAAGTGCTTTAAAGTTGGAACGCAATCCGTTCCAGAGGGCGCTGATCCATCCGTAACTGCCGCTGCGGTAGCGGTTGCTCAGCAACGACACGTAGAAACTATCGTACCACATGGGGCGGTAGGCGTCAATGTTAAATCCATGCTTAGCCGCCAGTACCTGCATTGACTGGGGAGAGAAATGATACAGGTGACGGGGCACATCGTATGCAGCCCAGTATGTTTTATAATGACCGGCATCTGCAGCTGTATAATTGGGTACAGCAATCAGCAATGCACCACCCGGCTTCAGCAGGCGATGGAAAGCCTGAAAATATCCCTGCAGATCGTGTACATGTTCCAGCACATGCCATAAGGTAATCGCATCAAACTGCGCATCGGGAAGCTGATAAATACGTGCGTTGTCGTCCAGTGCAACACCCATGTCTTTCTGCGCTACTGCACGTGCATCCGGATCGGGTTCGAGTCCCGTACAGTTCCATCCCTGGTCCTGCATTTCTTTTAAAAAAGCGCCTACCCCGCTGCCCACATCCAGCAAAGCGCCCGAACGTCTGCCTGTGGCTTGCTGTACCAGGCGGCGTTTGCGAGCCAGCGTGCGCCGGCGTACCCAGTGATAAAGCTGGTTAAGAAGTCCCTTGCGGGAATTGGTATGGGAGATATAAGCCGTCGATTTGTAATAAGGAGCAATGGCAGCCGGCCCGGGCACATCCTGGGTAAAACGGGCTGTACAGTGAGCACACTCCACGACCGTAAACAATTGCTGGGATACGGTATAATCCTTTACCTGAAAAATATCCCGCAACTGCTGGCTGCCGCAGACAGGGCAGGCGGAATAATGAATGTGTTCCTCCATAGATTGATGGGCTCAGACTCAAAGCCGGTGGCAAAATAAGTCCAAAATACGATACGGGGAGAAAAATCAGCGGGGTGCCTGGTATGCCGGAGCAGCCTGTTCCGGTTGCAGCGATTGCTGATTGCCGGCAGACCGGGTATTGACACCATGTACAGAAAAGTAGTATCCGATAAAAATAAATAACAGAATAGCGATTATAATACCGATAGTCAGCCACCACGACTTCTGCTCGGGTTCTGCCTGCAGCCATTCCTTCATTTCAGCAGCGGTACGCTCTTCTTCTCCTACCCTTACCAGGTGTGCACTGCTTTCGCGCATCACTTTCTGTGCAGGCACCGGCTGTCCAACCGGCTGATCGGCCACAGCAGTTTCAAACCGGATCTCGCCAGCCAGCCCTTTACTGAAAATGCCCACACCCGGCCAGTCGAGCTTTTCACCTTTCTGTATCCGCTCTTTCAGGCTGTATACAAAATCATTGAACCGGATCACGGCATCCCGCTCGGTTACCAGCAATACACCCGACAGCCAGGAAAAAAGGCGCCGCTCGGGCTGTTGTGCACCTGCATGCAGCCGAATACTCTGGCGGGGGGCTATTATCTGCTTATTGCCAAAATCCAACTCAGCAGCAGCCTGCTCCAGGCGGAGCATACCTATACCCGGCAGATAAAGCTGCCGGTTCTGCAGAAAATATTGTTGTAGTTGGCCCAGCATGCGGGACTCAGGGTTTTTGATCAAATGAGAAAATGATACCGCCTACAAAGTTAAAGCCATAAACCGGGTATTGATTCCAGCGCTGATATTCTTTATTAAAAATATTATTGAATTGTGTCCACAGATTGAGGCTGCGGGTGATCCTGAACTCCAGGCCGGCATTGAGATCAAATGCACCGCTGAGCTTTCCGTCCGATCCATCCTGGCGCATATAGCGGGGACCGCTCCAGGCAAACAGGTCGGTCTTGAGCCAGAGGTCGCGGATCACCTGCAGGCGCAGGGCGGTATTGAATTCAAGTGGTAGCATGCCCCAGGCTTTCTCCTGACCACGCAGGCCGGTAAACTGGTTAAAACTCAGGCTGCTGATCACCGAAAATTTTTCGGCCACGGTATAACCCAGCTCGCCGCCGAGGTTGAGCACATTCATTTTATCGGCATATACTACCCCAAACGACTTGCCATCGCCGGCAGCAGTGGTATCATTGATAAAGAGCGGCTGATTGGACAGCTTATTGAAACCGACTTTGGCGCTATAGGTGAAATGATCACCCACAGCTCCTTTAAATCCTGCATAGCGCTCTTCGATCCAGGTATTACGCAATTCGCCAGGTACCCAGAGCCAGGGATTCTGAGAAGCCAGGTACTGGAAGCTGGTCTTGCGCACATACCCCGTCCATCCGGCCTGGAACGTAAACCGCTGATCATCTGTACCCACTTCTGCCAGGATATTGGGAAACATTTTAAAGGTCTTATTATCCCATGACGGGCGGATACCTCCCTGCAGACGCAGCGTGGTACTCTTGTACACGACGGACGGAGACAGATACCACATGGTATTGTTGACAGCCGATTTGTTGTCGGGCGAAAGACGCGTAAGGTCAAATGTGACACCGAGGTTTACCGCAAAGTCCTTACCGACTGTTTTCTCCAGTGGCAGGTTGACCACGGTATTACTTTCGTTGTTCTTTATATGATCACCAAAGATGTCGATACGTATCTCGGGCGCGTAGTTGAGCCCAAACTCAGTCGACTCCAGGTTGCGTGCCGCCAACCGTGCGGAGATGGTCTGAAAACGCTGACGGATGGAATCTTTGGGAAACGAAAGTGTTTCGGGTACGTAACCATATTTATAGGTACGCTCCTGTTTCATACCCAGGCTTGCATTGAGCTCTACATTGCCGGCAGTTTTATAAAACCCGCTCAGTTTGACCTGCGTATTGGTAAAATCCTGGAACTCGCGTTTGCCCTGCGATGATACATGCCTGGCATAGATATTAACGCCGGCCGTATTACCATCTCCAAAGGAGAAACCCGCCTGTACATAGGGTGTACGCAGGCTACCAAAACCCGCCTTTATATAATTACTGTTTCCAAATGCCACATTGGTATCAATAGCCAGGGCCAGCGGCTTGAGGCTACCGGGCTGGTAGGCAAACAGCAGGTTGGGGTTGGGAATATCATACTGCAGCCTGGGCCGGGTAGTGTCGGCCGAAGGCGGCGTGGCATTAAAGGCCAGCTTGGCCGGAGCTTTCAGTATCGGCCGGAAAGATGAGGTAATATCAACAGACCGCGTGGTATCTTTCTTCTGCGCACTCACACTAAGTGCAGCTCCCATACAGATGATCAATCCAAGACTGACTTTTATCATGTGTTTCATCTTAACTTATTTGTGACCGGCTATAGCCCGGTATTACTGTAACTGACTTAAATGAATTAACCGCCGATTTTGCTTTCCCTGCTTTCTGCTTCTATCACCTGGGTGAGTTTGGCCTGCGCCTCACTCTTCAGGTTGGGATCAATGGTGTTGTCCACAATACTCTGATAGGTAGCTTTGGCGTTGAAATAATCCTTTTGTTTGAAATAGATATCGCCCAGCAATACATAAGACTTACCTACCCAGAAATCGTAGCTGCCTGATTTGTTGATCACTTCTACAGCCGCTTTTTCGGCATCGGTCAGTTTATTCAGCTCAAACCAGCAACGGGCAATTTCATAACGCGCTTCGGCAGCCAGTGCAGCCTTGTTGAGCTGTACCACTGTTTTGAAACTCGCAAGCGCCTGATCGTACTGGCGGTTTACCTGGTAAGAACGGCCAATGGCCATGCTGGCAAGGGCTTTGTCATCGTTGTTGCTGCCCTTGATACCTGTCAGCTCTTTGGCATTTTCCGTAGCCTCGGTCCATTTCTGCAGCTGATACTGGCTTCTCAGCAGGCCACGCATGGCTTCCAGTTTGTTTTCCTGTGTGGAGGCCTGTTGCTTCAGCTGTACATAGTATGCTTCGGCTTTGTTGTAATCTTTTATTTCAAAGAAATAGATCCGTGCTGCAGCCAGAATAGCGCGCTCTGCATACCGGTTAGGCGCCTGTGCCGCTACCGGTTCGTAACCCGACAATGCATTGGCCCATTCCTTTTTGGTATGATAAATATCGGCCCGATAGAAATTGGCATCGATGGCATAGGTGCCATTGGGGAATTTCTGGATATAATTGTTGAAGGCAGTAAGGGCAGCCTGTGTATTGCCATTGGTCAGCTGAGTCTCAGCCGCCGCATAGGTCAGCGAATCTTCTGCACTTACACTGATAGGCTTACCCACCTGGCGCATAAAGTTGGCATACTCATCGGGTTTGCCATCGTCCACATAGATATTACGCACATTATACAGGGCATCCTGTGCTTCGGTTGAGTTGGGATACTGGTCTACCAGTGCTTTATACTGCTGCAGCGCAGAACTGTTGTTGTTGAGATTATAATAAGCCGTACCCAGTCGCAGCAGGGCTTCGGGCTTGTAGCTTACATTGCCACTTGTCTTGATCACCTTATCGAGATAAGGAATGGCATCTCCAAATTTTTCATCCGACATGTAGGTCTTGGCAATCTCCATATTGGCATCGGTAACGAGGGCCGATGCAGGAAACTTGCGGGTCATGGTAGCCAGCAGGCTTATCTTGTCTTTGGAGCTCTTGATACCTGCAATCAACGCAGTCTGGTAAGTGGCATAATCTTCGTCGGGCCAGGAAAACTTGATCACATTATCATACATGGATTTGGCCTTGGTAAAGTTGCGTTCCATGAAGTAGCAATCGGCTGTGCGCAGGTAAGCATCCTGTGTCAGCTCATCCGAACTGAGAGAAGCATTGCGCGACAATGGCTCAAAGAAGCTGCGGGCAACGGAATAGTTTTCCTTTTCGAGGTAACAATAGCCGAGGTTGTAACGGGCCGTATTCATATTGGCTTCGCCGCTATTGGGTGCGCCGGCACTTACATAGGCGTTCAGGTATTTGATCGCATTGTCCAGATCCTTTTTATCGTAGGCTATCTCTCCCTTCCAGTAATTGATAAAAGGTAATACGGCGCCATTGTTAGGATCCTTTAATGCTTTGTCGAGAAGTGGCTCTGCTTCGCTCAACCGGTCATCGTTGATAAACTCTGTGGCACGGCCATAGAGAATACGCGGATAAAGCCGGCGGGCATTGGTCGTCGGGTTGCTCATGCCATCGAGCAATGACAGCGCCTCGCGGTAGTTGTTGGTATTGGTCAATACAGCAACCAGCAGGTCCTTGGCCTCATTATTATAGGTTGAATTGGGGTAATCGGTCAGGAAAGTACGCAGACTGTTGAGCGCTTCATCCTGGTAACCCAGTTCGTACGAAAGTTTGGCATATTGAAACCGGCTGATCTCCTGCTGTTTCTTATCACTGCTGTTGGCCGCACAAAACAGGAAGGCATTTCGCGCATTGCTTTTCTGCCCGGTTTTGAGATAAGCATCGCCCAGCAGGTACATGGCATTCTGGCTCAGCGAGTCTTCCTTACCACTCAGCTGCTTGAACCCCTCAATGGCTTTGGGCAACTGGTTGGCCTGGTAATAGGAATAAGAAAGCTCGTACAGATCTTCGCGGCGTACCTTGGGTGCTCTTTTTACATAGTCTTCGAGGTAAGGCAGTGCCTTGGGATATTCCTTGCGTTCAAAATAAGCATGACCGATCATCTGTTTCATCTCCAGGTCATAGTACTGTGAGCCGCCACTCTTGATCTTGGTTTCGGCATATTTGAGCGCTTCCTCTTTTTTGTCCTGGATATAATATATCTGTGCGATATAATAAGGTACTACGGCAGCATAGGCTTTTTCATTCTCCACGATCTTGAAGCTCTGCAATGCTTCTGCATATTGCTTGTCGCGGAAAGCCAGGAATCCGTAATAGTAATTGGCATCAAGATAGTTGGGGTCATCGCGCATGCTGCGGATGGTATTGAAGAGCGGCTTGGCTTCGTTGAAACGTTGCAGGGTAAAATACGAATATCCCTGGTGAAATTTCATCGTAGATATCTCCTGATTGCTGAGGTTGGCAATCGAAGCCTGCTCATAATGCATGGCTGCTGACCGGAAGTTCTGACGGCGGAAATAAAACTCACCCAGCTGATAGTTCATCATCTGTACCCGGGCTGTATTTTTTTCCAGGTCAATATAGTCGATAGCTTCCTGCTCTGCGCGGCTTTCATTCTGCATGAGTGCACAGGCCAGCGAGTAATACTGAATTTCCTGAACAGTGACGGCATGGTTGGCGATATCTGTCTCGCGCACCTGCTGCCGCAACTCTTTCAGCAATGGATAAGCCAGGCTGTACTGACCTTTCTGGAAATACTCTTTAGCTTCTTTGAATTGTGTGGCGGGGTCGGTATAATAACTGGTTTGCTGGGAAAATACAATCCCACCGCAAACCAACGCGATCGCCAGAGAAAAAGATTTCTTCATGAAGGGTGTCCTTTAACCGTTGTGGGATAAACGTTGCGAATATTCAAATTATTTCAGCTATGGCCAAACATCATTCCAAACAGGTGTGGATAAGTGCAGATACAGGTAATCTTTAACATTTTATTCATTATCAGAGCGGTTATAGCTATTAATTTTTCTTTCAGTAACATTGCAGTCCAAAACTCCACACCACATGAAAAAGCTCTTCAGTATCAAGTACAGTGACAACGGCATCACATTCGCAGCATTGATCATGCGTCTCACTTTTGGCGGTTTGCTGATCTCGCATGGTTATGGTAAACTCATGAAGTTTGCGCAGTATTCCTCCACCTTTTCCGATCCTTTTCATATCGGGAATAGCACATCGCTGGCACTCACGATCTTTGCCGAGTTTTTCTGTGCTGTCTTCCTGGTACTTGGTCTGTTTACCCGGCTGGCCTGTATTCCTCCGATCATTGCCATGGCAGTAGCAACATTTCATGCACACAATGGCCTGGTATTTACGGAAGGAGAAAAAGCCGCGTTGTTCCTGGGCGGATTGATCGCCCTGCTGTTTGTAGGCCCCGGCAAACTGAGCCTCGATAAACTCATCGGTAAATAAACCGTTCTTTCAACTCACTGATATGTTTGTTTTTGAAACGAAGATCCGTGTGCGCTACGCCGAGACCGACCAGATGGGTGTAGTGTATCATGGTAATTATTTCCAGTATTTCGAAGTAGCACGGGCAGAATCCATCCGCGAGTTGGGTTTTACCTATGCCGACATGGAAAAAATGGGGGTGATCATGCCGGTGGTCGATGTGCAATGCCGCTACCTGCGGCCAGCCTTGTACGATGACCTGCTCACGGTACGGGTTACCCTGCGTGAATTGCCACAGCATCACAAGATCGAGTTTCACCAGGATGTATTTAATGACCGCGGCGAGCAGCTGGCTGCCGGCCGCGTCATTCTTTATTTTATGGAAGCAGGTGCCATGAAACGGACCTCTATGCCCGAGGCCCTATTGTTGAAATTGCAGCCATATTTTATATAATTTTAGCGGATGGACCCATTGCAAACATCCGATATACCTGTTGCTGAAATACCGCCGCCGGTGACACCCAAATTTCCCCAGGAGCCTGTAGTGCAGGGTGTTAACTGGCTAAGGTCGGCAGGTAGCCTGGCCCTTTACCTCATCCTGGGTTTTCTGCTGTTTCAAAGCTGGGACATACTGCTGCTTCTTACACTCATTGTGGTATTGCATGAACTGGGGCATTTTGCCGCCATGAAAGCATTCCGGTATAAGGACCTGGGCATTTTCTTTATTCCCTTACTCGGCGCTTATGTGTCGGGCAGCAAACGCGAAGTATCGCAACGCGAATCGGCCATTATCCTGCTGGCCGGCCCTATGCCGGGTATTATCATCGGTGTCGTCATTTACCTCATCACCTATTACCATCAGCCTTTTTTTATCGGCGATCTGTCGAGCCTTACCATCAGTGGCTTTTTTGTCTTTCTTAATCTTATCAATCTTTTTCCGGTGTATCCGCTCGATGGCGGACAGTTGCTCAACCGTGTTTTTCTCGATGAGGACAGCTGGATCAGCCGTGGTTTTGTATTACTCTCTATCGCCTTCCTGGTATGGTTTGCACTATATGGGTTCAGCCGGCCCATTTATCCCCTGCTCATCTTCCCGGCCATGATGCTCTACCGGATGTTTGGTGATAAACGCCTGCAGCAGCTCGAAAAAAAAGTAGAAGCTTCGGGCATCGACATGAATAAGTCATACGAAGAACTGCCCGACGAAGATTACTGGAAAGTGCGCAACATCATCATAACAGAACATCCTGCATTTCGCGATATTCCTTCCGCCCCACCCTATGCCTATCACCCCCGCGAAGAAAAAATACAGACGGTAGTAGAAAGCCTGCTGCATCGCCACCTCATCCAGGATATGCCGGTATGGGGCAAACTGATCGTACTGGTGATCTGGCTGGCCGGGTTGGGCGCACCCTGGATCATTGGAATGGGATTCTCGTTTTTGCGGGCTTTTGGAATTGGCTAAGCAGGCTATTTCAATTCATTCAATACGGCATACATCTTCTGCGTAACGGACGAGGCCGATCCGCTGTAATTATTTACCAGGAAAGAAAAGATGTACTCACGTCCTGCCCGGCTGCGGTGATAACCGCAAAAACCTTTTACATCACTGATCGTACCCGATTTCATCTTCATACCATTATACTCGGGCAATGATCTGTAAAAAGCCGCATACCATGGTTGCCGGCGCGCATACGCCAGCACATTTACCTGCGCCGTGGTGGTAATACGATCGAGCGGAGATAATCCCGACCCATCATAGATATGGATCGATCCTGTATCGATGCCCCGTTGCTGCCAGTGCTGCTGCAATAGTTTTATACCGGTTTCCGTATCTCCCTGTCCTCTGCCCTGCAGTGCTATTTGTTTCAGCAACGCCTCTCCATAGAGATTGATGCTTTTGCGGTTAAACCAGTACACGATAGAGTCAAGCGCCGGCGATACCTGTGTGAAGAAAACGGTACCGGGCAAACCCGCATTATACATTACAGCATCAGCCGTATTCTGCACCCGTAATACGCCAGCCTCCTGCAGCAGGGTTTGTATGGCCTGTACCGCAGCTTCGTTGGGCTGCAATACTGCTCCTGCTATTACAAATGAATCAACGCAACAGGGAACCGTACCTTTTACGAGTGCCCGGTTGGTACCGGGTACGGGATAGATATATGCATTATCGCCACTTTGCCGGGTGCCGGTGCTTAAGGCATTATCAAAAGAAATGGATTGGGCTGGCTCGGTTCTGATTATTTCAACGGGCTGGTCGGCCTGTGAGCCCGGTTTGAGCACGAGGTCATATTGATTTTCCTTCCACATCAATGCACTGCTACCGGCGCCATAATAGTTACCCATGTCTTCATAGATCCATCCGTCGGATACCGCCTGCGGGTCATATTTATCTGCGACCATTCTTACCTGTCCGTTTATAAGTTCTATGCCGGCTTTTTGCAGGGCTGTGGTAAGCCTGGTACGTAATATAGCTGCGCCTGTACCTGCATAACGGTCGCTGCCGAGTGTAGGATCACCGGCCCCCTTTATATACACCGTACCTTCCCATGCACCGGCAGTTTTTTTACCCTCAAAAGAAAAATCTGTCTTAAACCTGAAATCGCTGCCCAGCAGGTCAAAAGCGGTGGCGCTGGTCACTATTTTAAGCGTCGATGCCGGCGCCAGTCCCACCTGGGCATTATGCGTGAGTACAGTTTTGCCCGTGGCTGCATCTATCACATACAGCGATACGGTAGCGTGGCGCAGCTGTGCATCGGCCAGAAAGGTCTGAAAGGCTTTTTGCAGACCCGGCAATGCCTGTCGTGCCTGCAGGCAGGTAAGCGAAAAAAGCAAAACAGCCGGAAGAAGAAAATAACGCATAGGCTTCCTGTTTGCCCTGTAAAGTAATGTAAAGCGCCGGGTATAAAAAGGTAAAAAACGGGCCGCAAAACCAACTGATCTTATTAATCATTCCTGTCAGATATTTGCATACAAATTATTTTCTCTTGAGTACATTAAATGCTTCCATCATCACCATCGGCGATGAATTGCTCATCGGCCAGACCATTGATACCAACAGTGCTTTTATTGCACAGGAGTTGAACAAGATCGGCATCTGGGTACGACGCCGTGTAGCGGTAGGTGATGTGGCGGAAGAAATATGGCAGGCCCTTGACCAGGAAAGTGCGCATTCGCAGCTGGTATTGCTTACCGGGGGACTGGGGCCAACTGCCGATGATATTACCAAGCCTTTGTTATGTAAATATTTCAATGGAAAAATGATCGTGGATCAGCAGGTGCTGGCTCATGTGCATTACCTGTTTGAAAAAATTTACCGCCGGCCCGGCCCTATACTGGAGCGCAATCTCAAGCAGGCCGAAGTACCGGATGTGGCAACTGTATTGCACAATGCACGCGGCTCTGCACCGGGCATGTGGTTTGAAAAAAGTGGTGTCATCTTTATTTCCATGCCTGGCGTACCGCATGAAATGCGGGGTCTGATGACCGATGAAGTGTTGCCGCGCCTGCTGAAGCAATTTACCATGCCTGCCATTGTACATCGTACAGCCTTTACCGCCGGGCAGGGCGAATCTGTCATTGCAGAAAGGCTGATTGATTTTGAGGCCAGGCTTCCGGCACATATCAAACTGGCCTATCTGCCCAGTTATGGTATGGTCAAACTGCGGCTTACTGCACAGGGAGATGTGCAGGAACTGGTAGAAAAAGAAGTAACCCCCTACTTTAATGAACTGCTCGAAAAAGTAGCTCCTTTCCTGGTAAGCGATGAAGACGAAGGCCTGGAAGTAGTGATTGGTAAAATACTGAAAAAGCAAAATCGTACGGTTGCTACAGCCGAGAGCTGTACAGGTGGCTATATCGCCCACCTCCTTACCAGCGTGAGTGGCTCATCGGCTTATTACAAAGGCAGCATTGTGAGCTATGCCAATGAGATAAAAGAAAACCTGCTGCATGTACCTACAGCGACACTGAAGCAACACGGCGCCGTGAGCGAGGAAACCGTACGCGCCATGGTACGCGGTGCGCTGGATGCTTTGCAAACCGATTATGCCGTGGCCACATCGGGTATCATGGGACCCGATGGCGGTACACCCGAAAAACCGGTCGGTACGGTATGGCTGGCGGTTGGCAACCGGCAGGAGATCAGCACCCTGCGGCTGGATCTGCGTTTTGACCGTATCCGCAATATCCAACTCACTGCGGCACAGGCGCTCAACTTTTTGAGGAAGTTTGTACTGGCACATGCCGGTCAATAAAATATGCCGGCCGGTGTAGAAAACTTATCCGGCAGTTGACTAACAGTTGATAGTTTATAATCTATTCAATTCATTACCTTTGGCCGGTTAAAAAACAAACCTGATTAAGGGAAACTGCCCGATGGCAATGACCCGGATTATAAAGCGATTGCAGCTGCTAAACAGAAACTAATTATGGCCCTTGTAGACCTCATAATGCCGAAGCTGGGAGAAAGTATCATGGAAGCCACCATTTTGAAGTGGCACAAACAACCCGGCGAGTCTGTGAAAATGGATGAAACCGTTCTGGAAATTGCTACCGACAAGGTAGACAGTGAAGTACCCAGCACGGCCGAAGGAGTTATTGAAGAATTGCTCTATAAGGTCAATGATGTAGTGCCTATTGGCGCTGCCATTGCCCGCATCAGAACCGGTACAGCCGAAACTGTTGCGCCTACACCGGCTGCAGCCACACCGGTAACTCCCCAGGCTGCGCCAGTAGTTGCCGCACCGCAGGTAGAAACAGCTCCTGCCATAGCTGCTCCCGCTGCCAATGGCCAGGGCAACCGTTTTTACTCTCCCCTGGTACTTAATATCGCTGCCAGCGAAGGTATCAGCATGACCGAACTGGAGCGTATCCCCGGTACCGGCAATGACGGACGTGTAACCAAAAAAGATATTCTGCAATATGTAGCCACCCGCGGTACCTCAGGCGCCCCCGTAGCTACAGAAACTCTACGACCTGTACAGCCCGTGGTAACACAGGCTGTCGCCACACAGGCAGAAAGCCGCCCGGCTGTATCCTATGGTGGCAATGTGGAGATAATGGAAATGGACCGTATGCGCAAGCTGATCGCCGAACATATGGTACGCAGCAAACATACCAGTCCGCATGTGACCAGCTTTACCGAAGCCGATGTAACCAACCTGGTATTGTGGCGCGAAAAAGTGAAAAAGGATTTTGAAAAAAGAGAAGGCACCAAGATCACTTTTACGCCACTATTTATCGAGGCTATTGTACGCTGCATCAAAAAATTCCCGCTCATCAACAGCTCCCTTGATGGTGACCGTATCATCATCAAAAAGGATATCAATATCGGCATGGCTACGGCCCTGCCCTCCGGCAACCTGATCGTACCTGTTATCAAAAATGCCGACCAGCTCAACCTGGTAGGTCTCAGTAAGCAGGTAAACAGCCTGGCCGACAATGCCCGCAATGGTAAGCTGAAAGCCGACGATACCCAGGGAGGCACATTCACCCTGACCAATGTAGGTACATTCGGCAGCCTCATGGGTACCCCCATCATCAACCAACCCCAGGTGGCTATCCTGGCCGTGGGCGCTATCAAAAAACGCCCGGTCGTCATAGAAACCCAGCAAGGCGATAGCATTGCTATCCGTCACATGATGTATCTTAGCATGAGCTACGATCACCGGATCGTGGATGGAAGCCTTGGCGCGACGTTCCTCACAGCAGTAGCAAAAGAACTGGAGAACTTCAGCAGCGAAAGGGATTATTAAAAACTGCAAGCAGACGACGGTAATAAAAGATGAGAAGCTGTATTGTTGCAATACTATTGCTGGTGCAAGGTATTGCCTGTGCTCAAAAGTCACATTTCGGTTCATGGAATGTAATCAATACCCGTATTACACTCGCACCCAGGTTTGAAGCCTTCAATGAGCTGCAGCTACGCTCCCAGTCCTTTTACAAAGACCATTTCTATTATGAAGTAAAGGGTGGCATCTCTTATTTTATCAATAAGAACTTCTCTTTCCTGATGGGCGTGGGACGTTATATCACCTACAGCGATCCCGGCAATTTTACCAAACCCATCACCGGCAACGAATTCCGTTTCTGGCAGCAGCTCACGATGAACAATTACCTCGAAAAAGTAAAATTCGAACACCGGTATCGTGTAGAGCAACGCTGGTTCAAAACCGGTTACCGCAACCGCTTCCGTTACCGGCTCAATGCAGCAGTACCGATCGGTCATAATAAGATTGAACCCCGCACACCTTACCTCACGGCTTTCAACGAGATATTCCTTACCAATAAGGCTCCGTATTTTGAACGCAACCGCGTGTTTTTTGGCGGTGGTTACCAGATCAATAATTATGTAGGGATCCAACCGGGTTATGTATACCAGTACGACTATCGTAATGGTGCCGGTGCCGGCAAGCATTTTTTCCAGCTTACATTAATGCTGGATCTCGACGGATCTAAAAATCCTAATCAGCGTATCCCGAGCAACCTGGATTGAGTTAAGGTCAAAGGTTAAAGATAAAAGGTAGAAGGTATATCATTCTCACCTTTTGCTTTTAACCTTCGGCTTTCTACCCTTCACCTTCTACCTCGCGGGTTCACCGTACTTTAATGCTGTAAAAACATACCCATCCCCGTCCTTGCGGATCACGTAAAGATTATCATATTCTGTTTCGGGCAGGTCGCCTGGTACTACAGTGCGGCCGGTCAGCTTATTGGCGAGATCATCGATCGTATTGGAATGTCCTGCAATCAATACAACGGCTTTTGCATCGAGTTGATGCAGCCGGCTGATAAGCGCATCGGTTGAGTCGGGGCGTGGAGAATATAGTTGTACAGTGATGCCTGCAGCTGCCGCACTGGGCTGCACGGTGGCGCGGGTACGTTCATAATTGGTGCTATATACCTGGGTGAGCCCTTTGTCCTGCATCCGGGTTTTCAGATCCTGTGCCCGCTGTTTGCCGGCAACAGAAAGTGGCGGATCGGCCTGCATGGAGCGGGCATTGCTGTCTGCCAGTTCCTTTTCTGCATGACGTACAATATAAAAGGTTTGGGCCTGTACCTGCGTGCCGGCCAGCAACAGTATCAGAAAAAAATATTTCATACAGCATTTTTTTAACAGGTTAAAGTTAAACCACGCTTTTGGTTTCCCGGTCTTTTTATTAAATTAGAAAACAAACGGTACCCGTGGGTGCCGCCACCGGTATACGAACTGTTTTTTTAACCTGTAAATTCTGCCTCATGAAACAGCTATCCGAAACCTGGTTTGCCGAAGGCTATATAGATTTTGAACTCAAAAAATATACCCTGCTCGCCTACCTGCAGGAAGTGGGACGTTACTTCAACGAAAACAAACTCTACCCCCAGCTGGCTGATATTGTTTTTCATTATCACAACCTCCTGGCCTTCCGGGAAAACAAACGTTTTTTGCAGGAGCAGTTTCCCAAAAAACTGACCGGTATACAACTCGAAAAACTACAGCTGCTGTATGAGCAGATGATTGAAGACTCAGAGCTGATGCAGGAGCTGGAAGATATCATTCACTTTGCCACTACCCGCCTCAAGGGTACGCTCGAAACCGGTGCTTCTATTTATGAGTTTGTGGAAGAAAAGATCCAGATACTGCCCATCGGGCTTATTCCGCTGGATGCCCGCGAAGGATATTTTTTCCTTTCCAGCGGCAACGATCATACGGCACATGTGTACCAGTACCGGCTTTCCTTTTTTGAAAAACATGATGAACGATACCGTAGTATAAAGACAGCGTACCTCGATAAATGGCAGTATGGATTATCCAACACGTATGAGCATATTAAAGCTAATCTGATACGCAACCGCACCGAGTTGCCCAACCCGGCAGTATATGCAGTAGAAACATCTCTTCATTTTCCGATCGATGAGACACTGCTGCCTATTGCCAAACGCAGCCTCGTAAAATTTATCTCCGATCAGGCCGCATAGATTTTTTAGCGTCCCTATTCAACATTCTTGCAGGTACGTTCTAAACATGACAGTCTGCAAGAAGATATCTATCGCTCTAAAAAATACTAAATTCTGACGTTTTGCCTCCACGGCCGGCAGGCCGAGTTGCTGCACCGGCGCTGTATTTTCCCCTTGAGAAAACGAAGGCGCCTTGTGCAGCAACTGATTGATTTTATAAACAACGCAGGCCCGTCATGTACGACGGGCCTGCGAGAGATGGCTTCTTTTGCAATAAAAATTAATCGACAATATCCAGTCCCCAGTCCTTGCCTTTCTTCACGGCAGGCACTCCATCTACAATCCATTTACCGGGCTTATCACCTTTGAGCAACCAGTCAAAGAATTGCTGCTCGCGTATCTGGATATCTTTCCTGTTTTTGCGCTGTACCAGGTTGTGCGCTTCCCCGTTGTAGTTGAGCATCCATACCTGCTTGCCCAGCCGGCGCAGGCCGGTAAACAATTCAATGCCCTGGTACCAGGGTACAGCCCCGTCTGCATCATTGGCCATGATCACCAGCGGTGTTTTTACTTTAGGCAGATGAAACAGCGGACTGTTTTCGATGTACAGATCCGGTTTTTCCCAGAGTGTGGCGCCTATACGGCTTTGTGTTTTTTCATATTGGAACTGGCGGTTTACCCCACTCTCCCAGCGAATGCCGCCATAAGCGCTGGTCATATTGGCTACCGGAGCACCTGCCCAGGCCGCCTTATAAATATCGGTCATGGTGATGAGCTGCGCCACCTGTATGCCTCCCCAGCTTTGTCCCTGCAGACCTATATTTTTTCCATCCACCCATTTTTCTTTCATCAGCTCACGTGTGCCACTCACAATATACTCGTAAGCACTTTTGGCAGGATGACCGATGGTATAACGGATGTCGGGTGCAAATACCAGGTAACCCCGGCTTACAAAAAAACTGATATTGAGGCGTGAAGGCGTAGGTGAAGGCGCCTGGTAAGAATATAACCCGTCTGATAGGCGCTCATAGAAATAAACGATCATCGGGTACTTCTGCTTCGGATCAAAATTTTCGGGCTTGTACAAAATGCCTTCTGCATTTTTTCCGGCAAATGTTTTCCATTTATACAACGAAGCAGTGCCCCAGTTGTATTCTTTCTGCTGGGGATTGATGCGGCTCAGTTGCCATTCGTCGCGGTTCTGTGCATAGCCCTGGTGCTGCATATCTGCACGGCCAGGTTTGCTCAGATAAATGTCTGGATTATCTGCAAAAGTTTCGCGCGTATATAAAAGCGCTGCGTTTTCTTTTGCCTTGGTCAGTTGTCCATAGCTGTATTTACCTCCGGCAAATTCACGCAACACCAGCGACTGACTTAACTGACCGGTCTGCAATCCGGCCTCCTTGGTCGTTTCGTTGAAACGGCGTATAAATATCTCCTGTCCATCGATCAGGAAACGCTCCTCGGGATTTACCCGCAGATAACGATACACCGTACGGGTGCTGCGGCCATTGCCGGTGATGTTGACAGGCGCTGCACGGCGGGCAGGATCTACTTTCCAGATATCGAACCGGTCGTAGATGTATACAGCTGCATCGCCTTCGGCCCAGCCCATCACACCATAAGGACCGGGATCAGAAGGAGTATCTGTTTCTTCATTATACAACGCCGTGGTAATGCCGCTGGTGATATTGCGGGTGGTATCGCCATCCCATACAAAATATTCACGGCTTTTGAAATCATACCACATTACATACTTTCCGGTGGGTGATACCCAACTGGGTATAAATTGCCCGTCCAGGTTCTTTTTGATCAGCCGGCGGCTACCGTCTTTCAGGTCGATCGCATAAAGATCCTTGAGGGTATTGCCCCGCCACTGGCTCTCCACGCGACGGCCATAATCTGTTATCCCTATCGCCCGGCTGCCATTCCCTTCATCGGTCAGATACACTGCAGGCAGTTCGGGAGTAGCCAGTTGATGGATCGTGCTGTTATCGAAATTATACACCGCCATAAAATTCTCTTCCAGGTCGCGCTGCAGGCGATAGAGTTGCTGTGTCTGCAGATAATCATCTTTATAATGCCAGATATCCAGCTTCACGAGATCCATCTCCACCAGCGAGGTATCTTTAGGCGGCAGAATGGGTGTTGTACCAAAATAAAGCCGCTGGCCATTTTTGCTGAAATTGAGTTGTCCGTATTCGCTGACCGTCATCCCCAGCTTCATGCCGGGAGAGTTCTTATCTATCAGTAATGTAGCACTGTCCATACCTGCCCTGTAATACCAGACACGATAGAACCGTTGCAGCTCTTTGGGTTTTGCATCGCGCTCTGCCAGGAAGGCCAGCTGCTCACCATCATCTGAAAAGCTGAATCCTTTAAAATCATTTCCGGCGCGGCTCAGGGTATCTGCATATCCTTTGCGCAGGTCAAACAGCAATACAAGGTGCCGGCTGGTTGAGTCTTTGGTATCGCGGGCCTGCTCGAGCAGCAGCTTACTTCCTTTCTTATCAAAAGCATAATCCACTATACGTTGAAAACTGTATTGCTGTGTACCCGGCAGTTTGCGCAGCAGCAGATCAGAACCGGCATCGCCGCCGGCTGCTCCGGCTTCATCTCCTTCGGCATCGAGATAGTTCTCACTATCATCCGTATCTGTTTCGTCTCTTTTCTTTTTGGATGGTTTGGCCGATTGCGCCGCAATGACCTGGCGCAATGAATCGACCAGCTGATTCAGGCTGTCGGTCACTTTTTTACCATCGGGAGCCGTACGCGGGCGTACCGGTTCAACTTTCTTTTCAGACAGGTACGCCAGCCAGCCATAACTTTCGGCGGGTTGTTTATACCCTTTTACACGGGCAATGGTCCACAGGCTATCTTTGGCCAGCTCCAGTACCGCCAGGCTGTCTTTGGGCATATCGTCCGGTTTCTTTTTGCGGATACGTGCCTCACGGGTGTCTTTATAAAACGGGCGGATGCGGCACACGAGGTAGCGGTTGTCGCCGGTAAAAGAAGCGTTGTAACCGCGGGCAATGACACGGCGATAGATCGTATCGGCAGACTGCACGATCAGTTCATTATCCCCTTCCTGTGTATTTACAGAATAAGCGATCCATTTACCATCATCACTGATCATACGTTCACCGATAGATTGCCACTGATCATATACCGTATGATCGAGCGGTTTTTTCTGAGCGGAAACGAAGCAGGTCAGCAGCAGTAATAAAACCAGTAAAGAACAATTTCTCATGATCAGGTATTAAGCATTAAAGATAAGCCGATGGGTTAAGAAACGGGCGGATGCATGAGTGCCTTTTGCTGTGCACGGCGCAGCAACCAGGCATGCACCAGCAGCACGATCATGATCATCGCAAATCCTATATAAAAATAGGGCCCCAGGTATTTGTTTTCGTGGTACAGGGCAAATGCCAGCAGGATACCATATACCGGCTCCAGGTTATAAGTAAGATTGACCGTAAAGGCAGACAGCTTTTTCAATGCCTGCGAAGAAAGCTGGAAGGCAATGACCGAGCAGAACCAGGCCAATACCAGCAACCAGGCCCAGTCGCTCAGGGACGGTAGCTGCCAGGTGCCCGGGAAAAGATGAAAATAAAGCGGCAGCAATGCCGACAGGGCAATGAATCCGCCCGACAATTGCCAGGTCAGCATAGTCTCTACATTGATCCTTTGTACAAAGCGGCGGTTGAAAATAGGAAACAACGCTCCCAGTGCGGCAGATACCAGCCCGATGATAATACCCAGTTTGAAGCGGGCATCGAAATGAAAAATGAGATAGATCGCAGCGATAGTGATCAGTCCCAGCAGGAGCTCTACCCGGTTGAACCGGTGCCGGAAAATAATGGGTTCGAAAATAGCGGTAAAGAATCCGACTGCCGAAAAACATACCAGGGCCACCGATACATTGGCATATTTGATAGCCGCATAAAAAGTAACCCAGTGCAGGGCGGCGATCACACCTACAGCAGCCACCTGCAGTATGTCTCTGACCGGAATGGGTTTGATCTTGCGTGTCAGCAAAAACAGGATCCACATGGTGCAGGCAGTAAGTAAAAGCCGGTACCAGACGATCATCGCCTCATTGAGTTCTATCAAACGCCCCAGCACACCGGTAAAGCCAGCCAGGAATACTGCAATATGCAATTGAATAAACGCCTTTCTCATGATCGGAAGAAGGGCTAAGATATTTAAAAAACATCAGGCCAGGCGGGATAAAAACCAGGCGGCCAGGCAGCAAAGAGCGAAGATCAGTGTGCTGATCACCATACGCCATAAGAGGCGGCGTAGCTGATACTGGTAAGTACTTCCTGTTTTTTTGCGTGAACGGTCAGATGCACCCTGTCGCCGGATGAGTTGTAACAGTTGAAACCCGTAAAAGATAAGGGCGATCAGCCAGGCGGCTATCAGTACCCACATGATAGAACCAAGAGCCATAACCTTATTTCAATGGACGTTTGTTACACCGTTTTATTTGCTTTCGGCAACCATTTCGTTGGTTCGCATGCTCGTAGGCAGTGCATTCATGTTCTTGACACGATGACGGTAATTGGTAAAGAGACTGTGCCAGCGCAATTTGAGTACACCCAGGATACCTTCTTTCACAATACCTTTATTCATTTTTGACACGCCGAATGTGCGGTCCTGAAAAATGATCGGCACCTCTTTGATACGGAAACGAAGTTTCCAGGTGGCAAATTTCATTTCTATCTGGAAGGCATAACCGGTAAAGCGGATCTCGTCGAGGTTGATCGTCTCCAGCACTTTTTTGCGGTAGCAGACAAAACCGGCAGTAGGATCTTTTACAGGCATCCAGGTGATGAGGCGGGTGTAGATAGAAGCTCCTTTTGACAGGGCAATACGGTTGGATGGCCAGTTGACCACTCCGCCGCCTTTTACATAACGCGAACCGATCGCCAGATCGGCACCTTCATATTTACAGGCCTGGTACAGGCGCACCAGGTCGGCCGGGTTATGGGAAAAATCCGCGTCCATTTCAAAGACAAACTCGTAATCATTGGCAATAGCCCAGCGGAAGCCAAGTATATAAGCTGTGCCGAGACCCAGTTTGCCGCGACGTTCTTCCAGGAAGAGCTGGCCGGGAAACTTTTGCTGAAGCTCACGTACAATGTCAGCCGTACCATCTGGTGATGCATCGTCGATCACCAGCACATGAAACCCTTCGCGCAGGTTGAATATAGCATGAAGGATATTGCTGATATTCTCCCTTTCGTTATAGGTTGGTATGATAACAAGCTTCTCCAATGAAAAAATATTGATTACGGCAAGTAACGAATTTACGATTTTTCGAAAATGCTGCCGTGTTAAAATTGTTCACAGGTGATTCACAGAAAAGATCAGGCTTTCCGGAGCATAGTCCGGGTGTATATCTCGGTCAGTTTCTGTTTGGTATGCTGGGGAAAATCGCCCTTCATCATCCAGTCATAGTATTGCGGCTCAGCGCGTAATACGTCGGCAACCGGCCGGCCTTTGAACTTGCCGAAATTGAATACTTCGACCCCGTTTTCGAGGGTGAAGCGGCGGGCAAAATCCACAATCGGCTCTTCGCCGATGGCTTTGATGATGCTGTCGACTGTCTGGCCAAGTGCCGGATAACGTTCGGTCTGGGCTTCCAGGATCTCGTAGGTAGCCTGTGCATCTACCTCGGCACTATGCGCTCCTTCGAGATTTTTCTGACAGTAAAATTTATAGGCAGCACTGAGGGTGCGCTGCTCCATTTGATGAAAGATCTTTTGTACGTCTACCAGTTTGCGTCCCTTCATATCAAAGTCTACCTGCACACGCAGAAACTCTTCTACCAGCAGGGGGATATCGAACCGATTGCTGTTGTAACCGGCGAGGTCACAACCATCGAGGGTTTGTTTGAGTTCTCCGGCGACCTGGCGAAAGGTCGGGGCATCTTTTACCATGTCATCGGTAATGCCATGGATATCGCTCGATGTACGGGGAATCGGCATTTCCGGATTCACCAGGCGGCGTTTTACCGTGCGGGTACCATCGGGGAGTATCTTGATAATTGCAATCTCAACGATACGGTCGGTGCCCAGATTTACACCAGTAGTTTCCAGGTCAATAAAGGCAAGCGGTTTTGTCAGCTTCAGCATCAGATCAGTAATTTCTCTTAAAAAATCGGCGGTAAAGGTAACTGATTGTGATTTTTGACAAAATCAAATTTGATGAGCCTGTGAGATACAAAGGATTATCCCTTTGAGCGGGGGGATCATTCCCGGTTTTAACAGTAGTTTTTTATACTAAACGCCGAAAATGAACGTTCTTGCAGAGTAAAAATACCCTTTCATGAAACGTATCGCTATCGCGTCTGTCTTGCTGGCAGTTTTGATTCTTGGACTGACTTCCTGTGCTTCTTCCCGTAAAACCGGCTGCCCCATGGCCCAGAGCGGTTCCCGCTTCAGAGCCTGAGAAGTAGTTTAAAGCCCTTTGGCATTGATAAAGTTGACCAGTGCGGCTGTATTCTTCAGCTTCAGTTTTTTCAGCACATTGTAACGGTGTACTTCCACTGTCTTCAGTGAAATATCGAGTTGCTGCGCTATTTCCTTGGAGGAGAGTCCTTCTTTGATCAGCTTGATGATATCTATTTCGCGGCGCGACAGGTTGTTGAGATCAGCAACTTCTGAATCTTCATCCAGTTCCTGCTGAGCCAGGATATTTTTCACCTCTTCACAGATATACTTTTTACCTGCACGCACTTCCACAATTGCTGCGATCATTTCTTCCTTGGAAGAGTTTTTGGTCACATAACCCATGGCACCCAATTGCAACATCCGTTTGGCATAAGCCGGCATGGTATGCATGGATACAGCAATTATTCTTGACTCGGGAGAAAGACGGTGAATTTGCTTCGTAGCGTCAAACCCATTGACAGGCGACATATTAACGTCCATTAGTACGATATTCGGACGCTTATCACGTGCAATTTCGATGGCTTCCTGACCCGACGAGGTCTCTCCGATCACAGAGAAACGGGGATCACTATTGAGAATGAACGACCAGGAATCGCGGATAAGTTTGTGGTCATCAACCAGCAGGATAGTAATTTTTTCCATTTGGATATGTGGCTTATACTGTTTGCCGATAAGGTTTCTCAGCAAATAATTTACGCAAAAAAACTTAATATTCTTCTAATAAAAAAGAATAGTTTTTTCCAAATGCTTGAAAAATAAGTAGATGCACTTATCTTTTGTTACTTTTTTCGTGAATTTGTAACTCCGTAATATAGTATCGGTTAGAGAAAATTCACTTATACGATCCCTGTTGCTGTCAAAGACACTATGTGTATCACCTCTTTTCCATTCATTCATCACTTTCTTCTTCCCTCTATCCTTCTCCTTTCACCTCCTACCTTCTGACTTCTACCTCTTCCCTCACCGCAAAAACCGAAAACTAACTCCTCCCATCAGCCACCTGCCGGGCATCACTGCGCCCAGCAGATCACTATACGACTGATCAAAGACGTTATCGGCCTGTACAAAAAGATTCAATCCTGTTTTGGGCAGGTACCAGGCTGCACGTGCATTCATCACAAAATATTCTTTGGATAATGCAGCATTGATAGCAGAAGCATTCTGCCGCGAACGTGTTTTATAGAGTGCATTTATACTCAGCTGCAGGTGCCGGCCCTGCCATGCCGCATACAGGTTGGTCAGCCAGCGGGCATGTGAAGAAAGATAAAAGGAAGGAGTAGCATCAGCCCCTTTACTGTCGAGCCATACCAGTCCCATGGCCGCCTGCAACTGGTCATGGTCTGTCAGCTGTTTTGATACCTGCACATCAAGTTCAGCACCGGTCGTATTTACCCGTGCAATGTTTCGTGCCAGTGCATAGGTACCGCCAGCCACGAGATTATCCTTGCGCGGCATATCTGCATATGGAGTAACTGCATAATCGATCAGCCGCTTATGATAACGTTGAAAAAATGTACCGGATATACGCAGCCATTTTACCGGATAAAAATCAGCACCGGCCTCATAGCTCAGTGAGCGTTCGGCCAGCAGATCAGGATCACCTATACGGCCACCACTGGCGACAACGGGTTTGTTGTAGTTATTAAAACGCTCCGTAAAATCGGCATCACGAATGGTTTTACCGGCACTGGCCCGCCATTGCCATTTGTTTTGTTTGTAGGAAAGATTAAGCTGGGGTATCCATTCTGCACCGGAGCGTTCATTGTATTCAAAACGTAATGCGGGATCAATAGAAAAACGCTGGGCAATGGTATGATGCACCAGTACAAAGGCGCCGCCCTGTGCTACCTGGTGATTGCCCCGGTCATTGGATCTGATCTGCTTGCTGATAAACTGCATACCTGTGATGAATGTGGTGGCAGGGCGCCATTGCCATTCATCCATCAGCAATGCCTGCAGCATACGGCTTTTGTTGGCATTGGCGATCGATATCTTGTTGTAGGCGTAATCATCCTGCACATCTTTATAGGCTGCAGTAAGTGATACTTTATGTTGTGCATTTTTGTATTGCAATGCGGCCTGCGTCCAGATCGTCTTTACCTGCTCGGTGGCCGTATCGCTCAGAAAAGTGGTATAAAAATTCTGTGCTGCAAAATCCCGGTTATCATATGCCGCACGTACAGATAACTGCCAGTGATCATCAAAAAAATGAGTAAGAGACGCCGATACGGTATTGTTATGTACAAATCCCTTTGTGCCCCGCTGCGGCTGTCCGCTGGTATTGTTGCTGAGCCAGCCTCCACCGATAGCAGTATTGCCTTTTTGATAATAACCGCCGGCCTGTGCATTGAACAGGTTGTACTGACCAGCCGTGACACCCGCATTGAGCCGCGTTTGTTGTTGCTGACGGCGTGCAGCAAAGCTGCGGGTAATGATATGTACTACCCCACCCACCGCTTCTGATCCATAAATGGCAGAGGATGCTCCTTTCAATACTTCCACCCGCTCGATCTCTGCCGGTGAAATAGGAATATAACTGCTGAAGTGACCGGTATTGGGATCATTGATACGTACACCATCCAGCAATACGAGCACCTGCTGAAATGTACCTCCACGCAATACGATATCGCTCTGCGCACCCATTGGTCCGCGCATCTGTACCTCCAGCCCGGGAATGAAACGCAGCAGCTCATCAACCGAATGTACCGGCAGACGATTAAAGGCCTCACCGCTGATGGTCACCATATTGCGCCCCGTCTCAGACACTTTGCGCGGTTGAATGGAAGCGGTCACGGTGACTGCGTCAAGTTCCTGTGCATCATTATTTTGAGCCTGTGCCGCTCCTGTCAGGAGCAGCCCTCCGGCCAACAGTAGTTTTTTCATGCCGCAAATATGCAGGAAGAGAATGAAATGTGTGTAGAAAAAAGGATGAACCCCTTATTTATGCCGGGCCTTTAACACGCCGATGACATCATCGAGTGAAAACCCTTTGCCCCTGAGCAATACCAGGTAATGAAATAACAGATCGGCAGCTTCTCCCAAAAATTTTTCGCGGTCATTGTCCTTGGCTTCGATCACCAGCTCTACGGCTTCCTCCCCTACTTTCTGTGCCATGGCATTTATGCCTTTATTAAAAAGCGAAACAGTATAAGAGCCTTCGCGGCGGTCGTCGTAGCGCTGCTCAATCATTTGAATCAGTTTTTGCAGAAAATCTGTTTCATTGCTTTCATTAAAGCAGGTATCGGCACCTGTATGACATACCGGTCCCACGGGCACTGCTTTCACCAGTAGTGTATCTGCATCACAATCGGCCGTGATGCTTTGCAGACGCAGGTGATGCCCGCTCTCTTCGCCCTTGGTCCACAGCCGTTGCTTACTGCGGCTGTAAAAAGTAACGAGCCCCGATTGCTGTGTATGCGTCAATGCCTCTTCGTTCATAAAACCAAGCATCAGCACTTTGCCGGTATGAGCGTCCTGTACAATAGCAGGCACCAGTCCATCGGCGTATTTGGAATAATTGAGTTGCATGTGTGATTATTTTCTGACAGGAATATGTTTGGCATCCAGGAAAGTCTTCAGTTCCGGAATAGCTACTTCTTTAAAATGAAAAATACTTGCTGCCAGTGCAGCGTCTGCACCGGCCTCTTCAAATACATCTGCAAAATGCTGCAGTGTTCCACCACCGCCACTGGCAATGACCGGTACAGGCAGTGCACGGGCCAGCTGGCCGGTGATCGATAAGGCAAACCCCGCTTTGGTACCATCGTGATTCATCGAAGTGAGCAATATCTCTCCGGCACCGCGTGATACCGCTTCATGCGCCCAATCCATACAACGTGTGCGGGTGGCAGTACGGCCGCCATTCAGGTACACATACCATTCACCATCTTCTTCCTGCCGTGTATCGATGGCCAGTACCACACACTGACTTCCGAATTCCGCAGCCAGTTCCCCGATCAACTCCGGCCGGCGAAAGGCAGCCGTATTGACCGATATCTTATCTGCACCATGCTGCAACAATACATTCACATCTTCTACAGAACTGATGCCGCCACCTACCGTAAAGGGAATATTTACCTGGTGTGCGACCCGGGTGACGAGACTGGCCAGTGTTTTACGTTTTTCGTTGGTAGCCGTAATATCCAGGAATACCAGTTCATCGGCTCCTTCTGCGGCATAACGTGCGCCCAGCTCTACCGGATCGCCGGCATCGCGCAGGTCTACAAAATTGGTTCCCTTTACGGTACGCCCGTCCTTGATATCGAGGCAGGGAATAATTCTTTTCGTCAGCATATCACACAAATTTTTTCAGTTCAGCCAGGCTGATCCTGTTTTCATAAATCGCTTTTCCCACTATGGCACCGCTACAACCGATTTCTTCCAGCGCCAGCAGATCATCGACCGAAGAAACTCCTCCGCTTGCAATAAAATGCAGTTTCGGAAAGCGCTCCCTGATCTGCCGGTAGAGCGTAAGCGATGGACCTTCGAGTTTTCCATCCTTACTCACATCTGTACAGAAAACCTGCTGTACACCCTTTTCCATGTATTTGCTGATAAAATCAAATACAGACAATTGCGTGGTTTCTGTCCATCCATGTATCACAATCTGCTGATCCTTTACATCTGCGCCCAGCATAAACCGGTGTGCACCGAAGATGAGCAGCCATTTCACAAATTCATATTCATTCTTAACAGCAATGCTGCCTACCGTGGCCAGTGTCGCACCAGAGTCGAATACGATGTGTACATCTTTCTCGGTAGTAAGGCCACCGCCAAAATCAATCTGCAGGGATGTGCGCGCAGCCAGTACTTCGAGCACCTTCCAGTTTTTGACTGCTTTCAGACGGGCACCATCCAGGTCTACGAGGTGCAGGCGACGCAGGCCGGCATCTTCAAACTGCCTGGCCACTTCGAGCGGATGTTTGCTGTATACTTTTTTCTGTGCATAATCGCCTTGCGTGAGGCGCACACATTTCCCGTCAATAATATCAATAGCCGGAATGATCTCCATCTTACCTGAATAATTTTTCCATTTTAATAAAATCAATACCTGACTTCTGCCATGCATCGCCGGTACAAACAAAACCAAACCGTTCATAGAATGGAGCTGCCGATATACGTGCATTGCACCAAATCGCTGCTGCACCCTGCTCTGCTGCCAACTTCAATACATACTGCAGGAGATAAGAACCATACCCCTTTCCCTGCTGCGGCATTTCTGTGGCAAATTTGCGAAACTGGATCCGTTCTCCCTGTGTGAACAGTGATACAATACTCACTGGTTTATCACCAATCCACACGCCCAGGTGCAGACCATCGTTATCATCGGCCAGTTGTACAGCTGATACAGGGTCATCGGGATACATCACCCGCTGCCGTATATCCCATACCTGGTCAAGTGGTACCGTATCTATCACATACTGTTTCACCGGAGAAAGTTTTTTAAGAGTTGCTCCCCTGCCGTGGCGCTTTTCTCCGCATGAAACTGTACGCCGGAGAAATTGCCGTTGCTCAATGCGCTGCTGAAGCGGATGTCATACTCCGTTTCGGCAATGGTATGGCTGCACAACGCTGCATAATAGCTATGTACAAAATAGAAATAGCTGTTTTCAGCAACGTTTTCAAACAATGGGCCTTTCAATGCCTGCACATTGTTCCATCCTATCTGCGGCACTTTGAGAGAGGTCTTGAAGCGTTTCACTTCCGTATCAAAAATACCCAGGCAGGCCGTATCTCCTTCCTCGCTATGCCGGCAAAGCAATTGCATGCCCAGGCAGATACCCAGTACAGGTTGTTTCAGATCCTTTATCAGCTGATCGAGCTTTCGCTCTTTCAGGTATTGCATGGCCGATGCCGCTTCGCCCACTCCGGGAAAAATAACCCGGTCTGCCGACCGTATCAGGTCGGCATCGTCTGTCACCCGTGCGGTAGCGCCAATACGCTCCAGTGCATACAGCACCGACTGAATATTACCTGCATTATATTTTATGATCGCTATATCCATACACAAACCTGATTGTTGTTTATAACACCCCTTTGGTGCTGGGCAGATAATTGCTGAAAGGATCTTTGCGCACCGCCATCCGGATAGCTTTGGCAAAGGCTTTGAAAATGGCTTCGATCTTATGATGTTCGTTTTCACCACTGCATTCTATATACAGGTTGCAGCGGGCCGCATCGCTGAATGATTTAAAGAAATGAAAGAACATTTCGGTAGGCATATCTCCTATCTTCTCGCGGCTGAAACTGGCCTGCCATACCAGCCAGGGTCGTCCGCCAAAATCGATCAGCACTTTTGCAGCGGCTTCATCCATTGGCAAGGCAAAACCATATCGCTCCATGCCCGTTTTATCGGCCAGTGCACGGGCAAAGGCCTCACCCAGCGCTATGCCGGTATCTTCAATGGTGTGATGCTCGTCGATATGCAGATCGCCCTGCGCTTTGAGCTGCAGATCCAGCTTGCCATGCCTGGCCAACTGGTCCAGCATGTGATCAAAAAAACCAATGCCGGTATGAATAGCAGAACGACCCTGGCCATCCACATTGAGCGTAATATCGATTTTGGTTTCGTTGGTATAGCGTGCATGTGTCACTTCGCGCACCTGCTGTTGCAGATAAGCGGCAATCTCCTGCCAGTCGTCTGTAGCCAGTGCGATCACATCTGCATACTCCAGCTCCTGCTCAGGCGTGAGTGGCAGGTAAGGTGATTTGATAAGAATACCTTTCACTCCCAGGTTGCGCGCCAGCTGCATATCCGTCCAGCGGTCGCCAACCATATATGAATTAGCCAGGTCATATTCGGGATTATTCATGAGGTGAGTAAGTAAACCGGTGCCCGGCTTACGGGTAGGTTTGTTCTCCTGCTCATACGTCTTGTCGATATGTAATTCATCAAACACAAAACCTTCGCCGCTGAGCGTATCGATCATCAGCTCCTGGTAAGGCCAGAAGGTGGACTCGGGAAACTGGTCAGTACCCAGACCATCCTGGTTGCTGATAAGTACTTTGTAAAAATCAAGCGACCGCGCTATACGCCCCAGTGCACTGATCACGCCGGGCATAAAGCTGATCTTGTGCAGGGCATCGAGCTGATAATCCGGCGGATGCTCCTTGAGGATCACACCATCACGATCGAGAAATAAAATACGTTTTGCCATTGGACTAAACTTTATATGGTTTTATTGTACATACATTCAGGAGCGGATCTTATTCCAATATTCAATCAATGCATCTACCAGTTCGGTGTTTTCCGTTTCGGTACCGATCGTAATGCGCAGGCAACCGTCGCACAAAATCACCCGGCTGCGATCTCTTACCACGATGCCTTTATCGAGCAGAAACCCATACACACCTGCTGCGTCTTTTACTTTTACGAGCAAAAAATTGGCATCGCTGGGATATACTTTCAATACAAACGGGCTTTGTGCCAGCACTGCCGCCAGGGCTTCCCGCATTTCCACGATCTCGCGGATCATATCATTTACCTGCCCTACTTCTTCGAGCGCTTTTACCGCCAGCTCCTGTGTAGCCTGGTTGATATTATAAGGAGGTTTGATCTTGTTGAGCAGGGCTATGAGCGGTGCAGAAGCAAAAGCCATTCCCAGCCGCAATCCGGCCAGTCCCCAGGCCTTGCTGAATGTCTGCATCACCACGAGGTTGGGATATTCACCTAGTTGTGCAAGCAGCGAACGCTGGCGCGCAAAATTAATGTATGCCTCATCGACCACTACCAGCCCGTTGAAATTGTTGAGCAGTATTTCAATGTCGTTGAAGTCGATGGAATTGCCCGTGGGATTGTTGGGTGAGCAGATCCATACCAGCCGTGTCTGCACATCGAGCTGATCCAGCATAGCCGGCAGGTTGAGTTGAAAGTTTGGTAAAAGAGGTACACTGACCAACTCCACATCATTGATACCGGCACTCACTTCATACATGCCATAGGTAGGCGGACAGATCATGGCCTTGCTGCGGCCGGGTTCGCAAAAGCAGCGATACAGCAGGTCAATACATTCATCACTTCCGTTGCCGAGGAATATCTGTTCGGGCGCCACCTGCTTGATGGCACTGATCTTTTCCTTTACTGCATTCTGATAAGGATCGGGATAACGGTTATACCATTTCACCAGCGGTGAACCCAGGCTGTTTTCATTGGCGTCGAGAAAAATGCGCGCTTCACCACTAAACTCATCGCGGGCCGAAGAGTAAGGCTTTACCCGTTTGATATTTTCCCTTACCAGTGCATCGAGATTAAATGACATACGATTCTTGATTATTGTAAACGGATGGTTACAGCGCGGGCATGTGCCTCCAGGCCTTCTGCCCCGGCCATGCAGGTTACTGCAGGCGCAATAGCTTTAAGTCCATCCGGTGTTAATTTTTGGTAGGTGATCTTTTTTACAAAACTATCTATACTTACGCCACTATAGGCACGTGCATAGCCATTGGTAGGCAGGGTATGATTGGTACCGCTGGCATAATCGCCCACACTTTCGGGCGAATATGCGCCGAGAAATACGGAGCCGGCATTGACCACACCTGCTGCCAGCATCTCATCGTGCATACAATGCAGGATCAGGTGCTCTGCGGCATATTCATTGACCAGTTCCATCGCCGTCACCATATCGTCTGTCACCACAGCCTTGCTGTTGCCGAGTGCGCGCAGGGCCAGTTCGCGGCGGGGCAATTGTTCTACCTGGCGCATTACGGCCTGCTGTACGGCTTCTGCCAGTGTGGCCGATGTGGTCACCAGCAGTACCTGGCTATCGGCGCCATGCTCAGCCTGCGACAGCAGGTCGGCTGCAATGAATTCTGGATTGGCCGTTTCATCGGCCAGTACGCATACTTCGCTGGGGCCTGCCGGCATATCGATGGCCAGCCCTTCCTGCTGTACCAGTTGTTTGGCACAGGTCACATACTGGTTGCCGGGACCAAATATCTTGTATACGGCGGGTATCGTTTCGGTACCATATGCCATGGCCGCAATAGCCTGTGCACCGCCAACTTTGAAAATGCGGGTGATCCCTGCTTCCTGCGCAGCAAACAATACGGCGGGGTGAACGGTGCCATCCTTTTGCGGGGGAGTACAGAGTATGATTTCGCGACACCCTGCCAGCGAGGCCGGTATACCCAGCATCAATACGGTAGAAAATAAAGGGGCTGTGCCACCAGGCACGTAGAGTCCTGCCTTTTCTATCGCTACCGAACGCCGCCAGCATCTGATACCCGGCATGGTCTCCAGCTCTACCGGCTCTGTGAGCTGCGCCTGGTGAAAACGGCGGATATTTTCCTTTGCCTGCCCGATGGCATCGGCCAGTTCTGCCGGCACCTGACTGATACCCGCTTTCATTTCCTTATCTGTAACGGCCAGCTGCCGCAGACGTACGCCGTCAAACTCGCGGGTGAAACTGCGCAGGGCCTTATCGCCCTGCTTTTTTACTTTGTCCAGCACTTTCCTTACCTGCTTATGGAGCAGCGAAGGATCTGTGGCTGGTCTTTGCAACAGTTGTGGCCAGGTGTCGCGCGCAGGCTGAAGAATAATATTCATGTAGGTCTGGTTAAAACAACAATTAAAGAATAAGGATCACACGATCATTTTTTCAATGGGCACGACCAATATACCCTGTGCACCGGCAGCTTTCAACTGCTCAATGATATCCCAGAAATCATTTTCATCAAGCACGCTGTGCACACTGCTCCAGCCGCTGGCAGCCAATGGCAGTACGGTGGGGCTTTTCATGCCCGGCAACAGCGAAATGATCTCCTCCAATTTTTCATTGGGCGCATTGAGCAGGATATATTTATTATTACCGGCTTTCTTTACGGCACGTATGCGAAAGAGCAGGCGGTCGAGCAGGACCTGTTTGGCCGCTTCCAGCTGCTGGTGGCGGATCAGCACGGCCTGCGATTGCAGGATGGTCTCTGCCTCACGCAGCCCATTGGTGAGTAAAGTGGAGCCGCTGCTCACCAGGTCACAAATGGCTTCTGCCAGTCCTATACCCGGAGCGATCTCCACGCTACCGCTGATCTCATGGATCTCGGCCTTAATACCATACTGGTCGAGGAAACCTTGCAGGATGCCGGGGTAACTGGTGGCAATACGTTTGCCGTTGAGCCAGTCGCGTGTATAGGCCTGGTTGCGGTCTACAGCCAGCGAGAGCCGGCATTTCCCAAAACCCAGGGCTTCCATCACATCCACCGCTTTCTTTTTCTCAAATACCACATTTTCACCTACTATGCCTACGTCTGCCACGGCATCTTCCACATATTGCGGAATATCATCATCCCGCAGAAAGTATACCTCCAGGGGAAAATTGGCAGCGGCCGATTTGAGTTTATTACCGCCATTAGAAATGTCGATACCACACTCTTTGAGCAGGCGCATGGAATCTTCATGCAGCCTGCCTGATTTCTGGATCGCGATCTTGAGTTTCATTCGTGTTTCCTTTAATAATTTACCCCTAAGAGGGTATAAAAAAATAGGGCTTACCACCGTGGTAAGCCCTATTCAGGTTAATTATGTTGAGTACATTACATAATACCATCGTTGCCTACCCCGGACAGAGCAAGATGATGATGGTGAATATGAATGTATAACTGCATCTTCAACTATTTGAAACGCAAATTTATAAAGGATTTTGGATCAGCAAAATTTTTCTTCCGGACAAAAATGGGGATAAAATACCCCTTACGTGGTATTGCATAGTTGAAAAAACCGCCTTATCATTGTATCGGTTTTTCATAGGATATTGGATTTTAAAAACGGGGCTGGATGTCTATCCTGGCCCTTTTTGTTTTTTAAAGCATTCTGAACGTTGAAATAAAAGTTTAAAAGTGCTGAGAATAATTCTGATACATTTAAACCTTTATACTTTTAAACTTTTTAACCTCCACTTAATATACTGACTCCGGACTCAGCACCCTGCTTCTCAACGCCTCTCTCAGCAGATCCTGCATGGTAATAACTCCTTTAAAATTTCCCTCATCAAATACCAGCAGGTAGCGGCATTTGTGGAGCATGAGTTTTTCTACGCATTGTGCTACTGTATCATCAGGGCTTATCATGGGCAGATCCACTGTCATTACTTCCCTTACCTTTGTATCGCGGCTGGATCGTCCCCGCAGGATCACATTGCGGGTATAATCCTTTTCACAGAAAATACCTTTGTAGGCATCACTTTCTTTTACTACCACATAGCTCCGGTTAAGTGAATTGAGCATAGTAAGCGCATCCAGTACCGGGGTATCGGGGCTAATGCTATCGTAAATAGCGGGCTTTGCTTCGATGATCTCCTGAACAGTTCGCATGATTATCGTTTTAACGCCCCAAAATTCGGTATTACCCTGTCGCTGTACCCTGACCTGGCTCAATAGACCGACTAACTCCTGTCATGCCCTATGCCCTGGCTTTTCTATAATGTAGCGATATGAAAACGGCTATTATTACCATAACACTCAATCCTGCTATTGACAAAAGCAGTACCATAGCAGCCTTACTGCCTGATAAGAAAATGCGGTGCAGTCAGCCCGTATTTCAACCGGGAGGGGGTGGTGTGAATGTAGCCCGCGCCATTCACCAGTTGGGTGGTGAGGCTCTCGCCATATACCTGGCCGGTGGGTATAGTGGCATTTTTTTTCAACAACTGCTCGAAAAAGAAGGAGTACCTCAACTGGTGGTACCCATTGGCGGACATACCCGTGAAAATTTTATTGTCACCGACCTTGCACAGGACAAACAATACCGCTTTGGTATGCCCGGCCCACGTATTACCGAGCCGGAATGCACGGCGCTGCTGCAGGAACTGCAGCTACTGGAAACGCCGGGTTACATTGTGGTCAGCGGCAGCATGCCCGATGGCGCCCCCGCCGATATGCTGGTCCGCATTGCCCGTATTGCCCGGCAAAAAAAAGCCCGCCTGGTCGTAGACAGTGCCGGCTCTGCCCTAAAAGAAGTGGCCGGCGAAGGCGCCTTTCTGCTCAAACCCAACCTGGGCGAACTGAGCCAGCTGGCCGGACTGCAATGGATCGCCAACAATGAAGTAGAACCAATAGCCCGCAAATTGCTGGCCGACGGTCTTTGCGAAGTATTGCTGATATCGATGGGCGCTGCAGGAGCTATGCTGGTAACAATGACCGAAACGGTACAGATCACACCACCGCCGGTAGAACGCAAAAGCACTGTAGGTGCCGGCGACAGCCTGGTAGCAGGTATGGTATGGGGAATGGAAAAAGGATATACGCTTAAAGAAGCCGCCCGCTTTGGAGTAGCCTGTGGTACTGCCGCCACTCTCCGGCCAGGCACTCTCCTGTGTACTCTTAAGGATGCGGAACGACTGTATGACCAGATGAAAGCTGTCAGCGCTTAGGATTCAATTATCTCCTTTACTTCGTACCAATAGGTATCCAACGCTATAATACGGGGCTTGAGCCAGCTGATGATCGCCGGCCAGTGTTCTTTATTAAAAAGATGAATATCGTTTCTGCTGATACCTATGCGGGAGATCGTCCGTCCGTCAGGCTCGGTTATATTTTGCTGCCAGTCCCACTCCTCCTGCAAATGCTGATATAATATATCAGCCGTAGCACGCAACCGGTTATAATAAAGCAACCGCTGCTCCTCATCGCCCTGGTGCAACTCGATGCCGATATGAATACCTTCTCGTCCGGCATCCATCCGGAAAAACAAATGACGGATGCCTGTTTTGTAATTGATCCAGTTGACCTCCTCACCTGCTGCCCCCGGCACCGGCCGCATATACTGGCCAAATGTGGTCCAGAACTGGCTGCGGAGTTGAGATATCTCGTGGCGGCTGTACAAGAAAAAATTTGAAGATTTGATGATTTGAAAATTTGAAGATGACCAGGAGCATGAATGTACAAGCCTTAAAAAAGAGCTTAAAACTCAAAACTTATTACTTATAACTCATTTTCAAATTTTCAAATCACCAAATCGGATTATTTATTTTTCACCCAGCCCGTCTTCTTTCCATTTTTTGAAAACGGCGATGGTGCTGTCGCTGAGTTTCTGACCGCGCATGGGCATAAAGCCACGGGTGCCGGGCGTAAGCTCAATACGACGAAGGATCTCATCAATGTCTGATTTTACATTTGCAAAATTGTCATAAGGGCGTTTGTTGCCACCCTTGGCCGGGATATGACAGGGGCTGCAGTTGGCCATGATCACGGCCTGTACATTGGATTCATAAGTAGACTTTGCAGGGGCTTTTGTTCCTTTTGCCTTACCAGATGTGCCACATTGAGATAAGAGAATACCGGCTGCTGCCAGTGGAAGAAGAATGAGAAAACGTTTCATTTGTCATTGGTTTGTAAGCCAAGCTATCAAAAAAAACAGAATTTCAAAGAGAAAATCGATGAGTCGGGTATAAATGTCAGTTGACAGTAAACTGTACCACTTCAAAATCGGAACCTTTTACCTGTCCCAGCCTGCGCAGGTCATCATTATTCCAGCGTGCATCGGGAGCACCGGAGACATACAGATTGCTGCCAATATCGGCCAGTATGAGTCCATATTTTTTCAGCGCACGTAATATGACCTGGTTGACGGCAGAAAAACCGCTGATATCAAAATCGGCCCGCAGGCGTATACGCGCACCAAAAGGCAATCCGTTTTGTCCGCCACTGCTGTTTACATGATGACGCGCCGGAGCCACATGTGCAGCTTTTACCTGCGATGAGCTAAGCGTAAAACGGATGGGATGATCGATCTCACCCTTCAAAATTTCTTCATAGCGTACCAGTCCGGGAAAGATGGGCAGGCCGGCTGCATCGGCCGAAGTCCAGCTATCGGGCCGCAGGCTGGCCGACTGCAGGTCAAATACAGCTCCTGAAGAAGCTTCCCAGCGACCATTATTGACGGAAGCATTATAGAGTTCGTATAATTTTTTCCCTTCCGCATCTACTGCTATCACATGACTGTCGCCGGCTCCATTGCCTTCGACAGGCGCGTTCAATGGAATTGGAAATGGCCCGGGATCGCTTTCATCGCCATAGTTGCCATCATATCCATTGGCCCGGTACAGCACATTTATTTTGGGCTGACTGCTGCATACCACTACATAAGGGATACCAATCGGCGCATTGTTCCACAACCCGCTTCCAAAATCGGCCTTGAGTCCATTAGAAGCAAAACCCGCCAAAAGCTGAGTGCTGGCGGGTTCAAGTGCTGATTGGGAAATATCTTTTCTCCAGTGGCTGCCGGCCGGAAAAATATCGATCGACTCGGCCTGAGCCAGGGTGGCGCTGCAGCCTGCACCTGGCGGACCATTGGTAGTATCGGTAGTGCTGTTTCCCTTGCTACAGCTTTGCAGCAGCAGCATATAAAGCATGAAAGCAAAGATGAACAGCAGAAAACGGAACAATTTCAGAAGCCGGCTGGTCTTTATCATAAGCTGGGATTTGTGGCAAATTACAACCCACCATGCCTCCACACAATAGTAGAATACCACAGCAAAATCCGCTGTTTATTACGTGTTTCCTGATGCGGGAATTCTACTAAATTTGAGCAGCACTTTGTATATGAGAATATTAGCGTTCATAATCGGTTGTTGTTTCCTTCTTTCGTGTGGCAGTGACGATGCCCGGCAAACGGCTGTTCTGGCAGAATCTACCACTCCTGCATCATCGGCATCACCTGCTGATAATGAACCACCTCCGCCACCCGCTCCCATAAAACAGCCGGAAGTAAAGGAAGCCTGCCTGTTTGCACAGATCGCTTATTGTACCGATCCGCAGGCGCAGCTGGACCAGTTTCTGCCCGGCTGGAAGCTGGTATGGCACCCTGCCCGCACCAGCAGCAATCATAGTTTTATTGCTACCGATGGCCGGCAATATGTGGTAGCTATCAGGGGATCGCTGATGGAGATAAGCTGGCATGCCATCGACAACTGGATCTACCAGGATCTGAACGTGGTTGAGCAATCTGACTGGACTTACAGCAGCGTGGAAGGAGCACGTATTGCACAGGGTACAGCACGCGGACTGGCCAATGTACTTCAGGCTACCGATACGGCAACTGGCAAAAAGCTTATGGAGTTTTTATTGCAGAACAGAAAAAATAATGAGCCGGTACTTTTTACCGGTCACAGCCTGGGCGGCAACCTCGCTACCGTAATTGCCAGCCGTTTTTATACGGAAGCCAAAGAAGCCGGCCAGTCGGTCGATGCACTCAATGTGATCAGCTTTGCCTCACCTGCTGCCGGTAATAATGCTTTTGCCCTCGACTTTGACAGCAAATTTCCAAAGGCCCTGCGTATAGAAGCACAGGGCGATATCGTAGCTAAATTTCCCTGTGCATCCAGGGTAGCAGAACTGGGTAAACTTTATGGCAAACAACCATCTGCCAGCCAGATAAAAGTCGGTTATAAAAATATGACGGTATCACTCAGTACGGTCTTTGAAACAATGAGCAGTGCCCTGTCGCTGCTGGAATTGAAAAACGGTATGTCATCGTTTACACAAACCTGTGGCAAAGGCATGATGATAGAAATGAAACCCTCCGGCAAAAACATACTCAATGATGTGCAATCATGGTTTGCCGAAGCCGGTTACCAGCACGGCGTGGCACAATATGCCACCGCATTGAATGTACCGGTAGTGGAGTGTAAATAGTTAGCACATCAGCACATTTCCTCCCCATCTTCAAATTTTCAAATTGCAGCTGTTAATTTTTCCCGTTTAGTGTATTCCTGTAATTCCATCTTTTTGCCTCCACGGCCGGCAGGCCGATGTGGTTCACCGGTGCTGTGTTTTTCTCCGGTCTATGCTCAAGGTACATTCTTTAAAGTTTCAATCGGAGAAAAACAAGGCACCTTGCGAACCACAAGAAAAATAAGAGAATACGGTAGGAAAATGGGGATAAAGTGCCCCTAACGCCCTATGGCCACATCTAATAATCTTATGAAGGGGTTTTATTTTTAAAAATCGCTCAAAATCACCTCTAAGCAGCTGAATTAGAAGATACCTTTTTTGCGAGATGAGTTCTCCCGGACAACAATGATCCTCAAATCTTCAAATTAGCACACCAGCACATTAATCTCACATTAGCACATTTCCTCCCCATCTTCAAATCTTCAAATTGCACCTGTTAACTTTGCGGCCTGATGATCTCTGGCACCATACAGACATATCGTAATGCTTATGCCGGTCTTTCGCGCTCGACCTGGCTGCTCTCGCTGATCATGCTGATCAACAGGAGCGGTACCATGGTAGTACCTTTTATGACCATCTATCTCACCAGTCCCCAGATGGGCTATAGCATTGGTCAGGCCGGCATTGTATTTGGATTGTTTGGCGCCGGTGCTTTTCTCGGCGCCTGGTGTGGTGGCAAACTCACCGATAAGATCGGGTTTTATCCCGTTCAGCTGATCACGCTCATTGGTGGTGGTATTTTATTTATGGTATTGGGGCAAATGAAAAGCTATTCCCTCATCTGCCTGTTTACCTTCCTGGTCAGTTTTATCAATGAAGCTTTTCGTCCGGCCAATTCTACCGCCATTGCCTATTACAGCCAGCCCGAAAACCGTACCCGGTCCTATGCGCTTAACCGCCTGGCCATTAACCTGGGCTGGGCAGTAGGCAGTGCGCTGGGTGGCGTGCTGGCGCATATCAGCTACGAACTGTTGTTTTGGGTAGATGGCGTTACCAATATCGGGGCCGCCATCCTGATGTTGCTGGTTATTAAACCGATCAAACCTGTTGCCAAAGAAACGACGGAAGAAACGGTTGATGCCGTACCGGCACATCGTGACAAGGTCTTTATGCAATTCATCTTTGTCACCTTTCTCTTTGCCAGTTGTTTTTTTCAGTTGTTCAGCAACCTGTCTGCCTATTTCCGGAATGAGCTGAAATTAAGTGAACCCTTTATCGGTGCACTCATGGCACTCAACGGTATACTCATTGCCTTAATTGAAATGGCGCTGGTATACCGGCTGGAAGGCAAACGCCGCAGCCTTACCTATATCACCGCCGGTGTGGCATTGTGCGGACTGGCTTTTTTCATGCTCAACCTGCCTCTTTCGGCCATGGTCATTGCACCGGCTATGATCATCCTGGTTACGTTTGGCGAAATGCTGTCGATGCCGTTTATGAACAGTTACTGGATCGGGCGGGCGCATCGTAGTAATCGTGGGCAGTATGCGGCCCTGTATACCATGGCCTGGTCGGCTGCTCAAACCCTGGGGCCTATGCTGGGTGCTCAACTGGCCAATACCGCCGGCTTCATGCCGCTTTGGTGGGTATTGGGAGGAGTCTGTCTGCTTGCTGCGTTTTGTTTTAAAAAGTTGTAATCCCTGATCAATACCAATTGCAGGGTATTGTCACAGATAGTGAAACTATTAGGTTTGCTGTATGAAGCAACTATTTATAGCTACCGTACTCCTTTTATTATTCTCCGGTCTTTGCATGACTACACCCGTTCATGCCCAATCTGTCGTGCTGGCAGACCCTGCGGGCGATGACAATGGCCCGGGTACTTACGAATATCCGCTTGACCTTGCCTATAAAAGCGGCAGTTTTGATTTGCGGAAAGTAACTATCCGCAAAAGCGGCTATGCGGAGAGTTCTAACCGGCTGGAACTGGAAATAGAAGTAAATGCGGTATTGGAAGATGTGTGGAGAACGGGAGCGGGATTTTCCCTGCAAATGATCTTTATTTTTATTGATACCGATCTTATACCCGGCAGTGGTTTTACCACGGCACCTCCAGGGCTCAATATCAGCTTTGCCCCACAGAATGCCTGGGATAAATGTATTATCATTAGTCCGCAAACGACTCAGCGCGTGCAGAAAGAAATCGAGGCTAAACTTTCTCCGGAGATGGCAAAAGCCATGATCATAGCACGAAACGCAAAAGGAGCCGGGCGAAAGATAAGAGCTACGGCAGACTGGATCGAAACACCACAGCCTGATCAATATGCCTACCAGGCAGTAATGCAGGTCAATGACGGCTTTCCCTTGGGCAAAGATCTGCTTACCCGGCGCATCTGGTCCAGCCCCGGCATACATCGTTTTGGTGGTGGCACCGACAATGACTGCGATCCCAATGTGCTGGATATCCTGGCAGGCAACGCCAAAGGAGACGACAGCGAAAAAAACGATCAGTATAAAATGCTTCAGTATGTCTGTGCCGAAGACGGCAGTACTACGCGTATGCCCGTATTACGTATGATCAGACCCTAACAAAATTTCCGGATCAATCTTACTTTATTCAATCGTTTGTCCTGAACATGGTATTCCTGTGAATTTGCCTGAAAGGGAATATGAACGATTTATGAACTTTTCCAGCCGGTTCAAACCCCTATTTTTGTAAAAATTGTTTAGCATGGTTCGATTACGTTCTTATCTGCTGGCCCTTTGCTGTGTACCAGCCATCATGGCTTCTGCCCAGACCAATGTTGCCCGCCCCAAACTGGTAGTAGGTGTTATGATCGATCAGATGCGATGGGATTATCTCTATCGTTTTTATGACCGTTATGGTACCGGAGGTTTTAAACGTATACTGGGCGAAGGTTTTTCCTGCGAAAACACCTTTATCCCGTATGCCCAAACCGTCACTGCTGCCGGCCACACCTGCGTGTATACGGGTAGTGTACCTGCCATACATGGCATAATGGGCAATGACTGGTACGATAAAGCCCTGGGCAAATCAGTATACTGCACCAGCGACGAAACAGTAAAAACAATTGGCGGTTCGGATAAAGCCGAACCCCAGTCGCCCCGCAACCTGTGGACTACTACTATTTGTGATGAATTGAAACTGGCGACCAACTTCCGTTCAAAAGTGATTGGTGTGGCTATCAAAGACCGGGGCGGCATCCTGCCTGCCGGTCACAGTGCCGATGCAGCTTACTGGTACGACAGCAAGAGTGGCAACTGGGTGACCAGCACTTATTATATGCAGCAATTACCGACATGGGTCAATCGCTTCAATGATCGCAGGATCGTTGATTCATTGCTGCGTCTTAACTGGAATACCCTGTATCCCCTCAATACATATGTACAGAGTACTGCAGACGACAAACCTTACGAAGGAAAATATGGCCATGAGGCAAAACCTGTTTTCCCGCATGAGCTGGCTTCACAGGCCGGTAAAAACTATGGCCTAATTTCTTCCACTCCTTATGGCAATACCATGACCCTGGCTTTTGCGCGCCAGGCGATGGAGCAGGAAAAAATGGGGACCGATGCCATTACCGATTTCCTGGCTGTGAGCCTCTCCTCTACCGATTATGTAGGTCACCAGTTTGGCCCCAACTCTATCGAAGTAGAAGATACCTACCTGCGCCTTGACCGCGACCTGGCTGCTTTTCTCAGCTATCTCGATACTAAAGTAGGCAAAGGCCAGTACCTGCTCTTCCTGACAGCCGATCACGCAGTAGCCCATAATCCACGGTTTATGGATGAGAACAAACTGCCCGTAAAACCACTGAAAGGTATCATGACCGACCTTAAAAATGCCGTGAAAGAAAAGTTCAAAATAAATAATGTCGTTGCCGATGCCGACAATTACCAGATTTACCTCGATGATAAAGCCATCGACAGTGCCGGAGCCAGTCGTGAGGATGTAAAAGCATTTATGATCAAATTCCTCAACAGGGTACCTGAGATGCTGCTGGCCTTCGACAATGAAGAGATCAGCGAAGTAAACCTGCCTACGGAGGTAAAGGAGAAATTTCTGAAAGGTTATAATACCAAGCGTGGTGGCGATATCCAGATGGTATTGCGACCCGGATACTATTTTGGTTCCGGCGATTTTACCGGTGCCACACACGGAGCCTGGTATCCGTACGATTCGCATATCCCGCTGTTGTGGATGGGCTGGGGCATCAGGAGTGGCAAGAGCAATACGACCCGTTATATGACAGATATTGCACCTACCGTGGCAGCCCTGCTGCGCATCCAGATGCCCAGCGGCTGTATCGGGCAGCCTATTCCCGAAGTCATGAAATGAGACATCTTTTATTCATTTAATTAAATCACTTATCATGGATATCAAAGCCCTGTTTGAACAGGCAGTTGCCAACAGCAAACTGCTCACTGAAAAACCTTCCAACGAAATCCTGCTGAAACTCTATTCGCTTTACAAGCAGGCCACCGAGGGAGATGTGAATACCGATCCTCCGTCAAACCCGTTTGATTTTGTCAACAAAGCCAAACATGAAGCCTGGAGTGCGCTCAAAGGTAAGACCAGCGAATCGGCCATGCAGGAGTATGTAGACATTGTAAATAAACTGAAGGATTAATCACCTCTTCCTGCGATAAAAACAAAAAAGTCCGCCAAGGCGGACTTTTTTAGTATCATCATTTCAATCAATCCTAATTCTGATTTTGCTGCTGCAGGTTGCGGAAGTCCACACTCACCAGCTTGCTCACACCCGGCTCCTGCATGGTCACCCCATAGATCACATCCACTGTGCTCATAGTCGTTTTGTTGTGCGTAACAATAATGAACTGTGAGTTGTCGCTGAACTGACGGATCATGTTGGTAAACTTACTTACGTTGGCATCATCGAGCGGGGCGTCGACCTCATCGAGGATACAAAACGGAGCCGGCTTGATCAGGTAGATCGCAAACAGCAGTGCCGTGGCCGTCAGCGTACGTTCCCCACCGCTCAACTGGGTAAGCGAAGTAGGACGTTTGCCTTTAGGACGGGCTATTACATCGATACCGGTCTCGGCCAGGTTTTCGGGATTCTCCAGTACCAGGTCGCAATGGTCATCTTCCGTAAAGAGCGTTTTAAACACGCGGATAAAATGCTCTTTCACGTTATTGAAGGTTTCGAGAAATTTCTGGTTGGCAGTAGCTTCTACCTCCTCGATCGTTTTCAGCAGGCTGTCTTTGGCATTTACCAGGTCATTCTTCTGCTCTACAATAAACTCGTAGCGCTTTTTCATTTCGGTAAATGCTTCGATTGCAGTGGGGTTTACATCGCCCAGGTTTTCCAGGCGCTTCTTCATCCGGTCAGCTTTTTCCTGCAGTTCCTCCAGGCTGGTTTCAGTCGTGCGGTTCTGATCCAGGATGTCTTCGAGCTTGATGCGGAACTCCACATCGAGGCGTTCTTTGGTACCGGCCAGTTGCAGCTTCAGTTCATTGAGCTTGTCCTTGATCGCTATCAGCAGGTGTTCTACCTGTTCTTTGTCCTTGATCTTATGCCGCAGCTCACTTTCTTTTTCGCCGAGCTGGTTACGTATATTATAATAGGCCTGGTCAGCCTCATTCAGCACCTGCTGATCGGCCTCACGGCGGCGTATCATATCGATCAGCTCTTCTTCGATCTGTTTGAGCGAGGAAGCGGATTGTTCAATACTTTCTTTAGTATCCGAAAGACTGGTCGTGTTGGTTTCAATCTGCTGTTGCAGGTCCTGCAGTTGGTTGCTCTTGAAGTCGAGTTCCTGCTTCAGGGCATTGATCTTGCTTTGCTGACGGGTTACCTGCAGATTAAATTCGTTGTACTGCTGGGTCGACTCATTATAGCTGCTTTCAGCTGTTCTGAAATCTTCTTCGGCACCGGCCAGTTTGGCGGTGAAAGCCTGCAGCTGCTCGTTGTATTCAGCCAGCTGATTGCGCACGCCTTCTACCGATTGCTGTGTCTGCAGCATCTGGTGGTTCAGTTCCTCCAGGCGGCCCAGGCTGCTGGTCTGCATAGAATGCAGGTTCTCCAGTTTGTTGTGCAGGGCAAATACCTGGTTGGTCAGTTGCTGTATCTCGCGCTCGGTTTCTTTTACGGCGTTTTCGCGCAGGTCTTCGTTGAATGCGATCACCTCATTATGACGGGCCTGAATTTCTGCGCGCAGTTTTTCCACCACGACTTCCTGTGTCAGGATATCATCCTGCAGTTTTTCGAGGTTTTTTACCCGGCCGATCTTCTTGCCTTCAATAAGACCTACACTACCACCGGTGAGGGAGTATTTCCCTTTTACATACTTGCCGGTTTTTTCGATCACCACAAAGCCGTTGCTGTTTTGCAGGGCATCTTCATTCTCTGCTACAAATACATTGCCCAGCAGATATTCTGCCAGCTTGCGGTATTTTTCATCCACTTCTATCACGCTCAGTGCACTGATGCCTCCGTTGAGCGCATGATCGGCCAACGCGTGAGTTGATTCATTCAGCTTATCGAGCAGGAAGAAGTTGGCTTTCCCTTTTTTGTTGGCGTCCAGCAGGTGTACAGCCTGCAAGCCTTCCTGCAGGTTGTTTACCACATAATAGCTCAGGTAGGGTTCCAGCACGTTTTCCAACGCGGTACGGTATTCTTCTTTTACATACAGAATATCGGACAGGATCGGGGCGGTGTGGTTCCACTGGCTGTTGTTGTGCAGAAACTTCACACTGTCAGGATACCCTTCCATGCTATCGATCATGCTCTTCAGCAGGTCGTGTTCATTTTTGCGGGCATCCAGCTTGCGGGTCTCTTCGGCCAGTTCATTGCGCAGTCCTTCCAGCACCGATTGGGTCTGCAGGATCTGCTCTTTGGTATTTTCCTGGTGAATCTGCAATTGCTCGAGATCCACTTTTTTAATGCCGAGTTCTTTTTCTTTCAGCAGGCGTTCTTCATCGAGCTGATGCCGCTGCGAGTCGCGCACTTTGCGCTCTTCCTCTATCTGGCCGATGGCACGCTGCAGGTTCTGAACAGAAGTATCTGCCACAGCCACTTTCTTTTCTGCATCAAACTGGTTGCGCTGCACCTGCTGGTATTCGCCACGGAGTGTATCCAGGGTGCGGCGTTTTTCGTCCAGCACTTCGCGCTTGCGGGAAGTATCGTTGCTGAATTGTTGCAGTTGTTCGGTCAGCCCTTCGAGCGAGCTGCTTTCTTCATTCAGCTGCAGTTCGGTAAAGCCAATGCTTTCGTCGATACCTTTCAGCTGACCACCTGCCTTTTGCAGAAATTCGGCCAGGTTGCCTTCGCGCTCCTTCAGGTATTCCAGGCGCTGGGCGGCCAGGTTCTTTTCATTTTCCTTGGTACGCACCTGCTGCTGCAGCTCATTGAATGTATGTTGCAGGCTTTGCAGCTGACGTTCTTTTTCGATAAAACCAACTTTCTCCTGCTCCAGTGCGGCCTCTTCGTTGGCTATCTCGGCTTCCATGCGGATCTTCTTGTCGGTCTCCGCATCGTGCTGTTCGTTCAGTTCCTTGTAGGTAAGGTTGAATCCTTCGAGGGCTGCTTTGGCCAGTTCAATGCTGATCTCGCGGTAGTCTTTTTTGATCTCGTGGTATTTCTCCGCTTTTTTGGCCTGCGACTCCAGTGCCTTCAACTGGTTGTTGATCTCAAACAGCAGGTCCTCGATACGGGCGAGGTCCTGCTCGGTAGCATCCAGTTTGGCCTTGGCTTCTTTTTTGCGGGTCTTATAAATGGAAATACCGGCAGCCTGCTCCAGCATGCGGCGACGGCTATTGTCTTTATCCTTGATCAGGTCATCTACCATGCCCAGCTCAATGATGGCATAACTGTCGGTGCTCACCCCGGTATCCATGAACAGGTTCTGGATATCTTTCAGGCGGCACTGCACATCGTTGAGACGGTACTCCGATTCACCACTGCGGTAAAATTTGCGGGTGATGGTAACTGTACTGAATTCAGTAGGCAGCAGGTTTTTGGTGTTTTCAAAAGTGAGGCTTACCTCCGCCAGCCCTGAAGCGGAACGGGTTTTTGAACCGTTGAACACTAGGCTGTCCAGGTTCTCACTGCGCAGGTGGCTGATCTTTTGCTCACCAATTACCCAGCGGATACTGTCCACGATATTTGACTTACCGCAACCGTTAGGGCCTACAATACCGGTGATATTGTCGTCAAAGTTGACCACCGTTTTATCGGCAAAACTTTTGAATCCTTTGATTTCTAAGCTCTTTAATCTCACAAGTTTTCCTGTTTTTTAAAAGTCAGACGGCGAATTTAGTGGAAATGGAGATAATAGCAGAAACAGACACAAATCATTTATTCACAGGCACCGGGGAAAAATGTGAGAAGAAAAATAGCAAATAGGATAATTTAATTTTTCACTTTAGATAATCATTGCAAATAAATAAAAGTCAATTATTTATTTATAAATATTGATAATCGATAAAAATCGGTTGACGGGACAGGTTTTACACTCTTGTTTTAGGCCAAAAACTGGACTTTTCAACAAAGATGCCGTATCGTGGAGAGGTTTATGACGATAGTGAAAAATGACACTAAAATTACTTCTTAAGTGACTGATTATTATTCAAAAATATAAATTATCTCATATTTCATTTAAGAACTAATCAGGCTTGCGAAACTCTTTCAGCGAATCATTTACATATACCAGCATCTGATCGCGTGTAGTACGGCGGCAAAAGTCATAGGAGGGCCGGTAACGATATAGAAAAAGGGAGAGCGAATCACCCTTCAAACCGGTGATCCGTTCGACCCAGGCCTGGGGGAATGAATAGTCGATAAACTTCTCCTCCTCTTCCTTTTCCAGTCTTTTCTTCAGCCTTCTTTTTTGTTTGGCTTTGCCGGAAAAAAAGCTGCCGGGACTCAGTACTACCCCAAATCCCGACGAGGGAGTATTGTACCCGGTGAGCCCTGCCTGGCGGCGGTAGATATCAGAATAGTAGTTGCGGCGGGCCAGCGAATCGGCCCCGTAGCTATTGGTCACCGTTACATTTTTGAGCAGGATATCTTCGTGCTGCAGATTCACATCATAACGGGTGAGCAGGTGTTCAAAGCTGACCCGTAAGGTATCGGGTACGAATCCGGTACGGGTAAAGATGAGACTATCCCCTTCTTTGGCCACCAGCGAAAATGTGCCGTCGACTGCCGCCCTGGTTCGCAAACCGGATGATTTATTATAGATGCTGACATCGCCCAGGCGGGTTTCCGAAAATCCATCAAATACGCGGCCGGTGAGTATGGATTGCGCGCCGGCAGAAGCACCAAAAAAGAAAAACAGGCCGAAAAACAGTAGGCGGGATAACATAATACATTAAAAGTATATTATCGTATGCCCTCAATAACAGTGCCTGCGCCAATAAATTGTTAATTGCCAGCATCTCAGCTGCTCCTTAACACCCTACTTTTCAGCTCTTAAAAAATAAAAAGCAGCGCTCGTAGATTTACCCGCAGGTTCTGTAGTTAAACACAAAGTATTCATCGAATGGTAGATATACGATGCATTATTTTTAATAATATAAAATTACCTGTATCTGTTCTCTTGACAGAACAGGCATGAAGTGTTACTTTTGTACCTCTTCCAATCCCTCATAAAGAATCACAGAAGCTTATTGTTTCATTGCTCCTCTATCCCAGGGAATCCTTTGCCCTATTTATTATTTTTTGAAACACAAAAAACTTTTGTGCATGAAACGTGTCAACACTCAAATCAAGAATGAAAATGTAATTGCATCTGTTGTGATTGGTGGTGTATTTCTGATTACAGGCCTGCTTACCTGGCTGGTAGCTTATTATAGTTAAGCACCTGCCCTGAACATTTTTTCAAAACCGGCCATGCCGGTTTTTTTGTTGCCCTGTAGTACTGCAATACATTGCGGTACTACAGAAATCAGGTATCAGAAAAAGATATGCTCGATGTGGCCATCCGCATAGCCGATCAGGGCTTCATCGGCCATTTCGAGAAACAATCCCGTTTCCACAATACCGGTAATGGAGCGTAGCTGGGATTCGAGTTGATAGGGATTGTTCAATTGCCATTGAAGCTGGCAATCGAGTATGTAATGCCCCTGGTCGGTAATAAAAGGCTGCCCACCGGCCTGGCGCAGTGCAACCTGGGCAAACAGTCCCGACCAGAGCAACTGGTCCTGTACCTGGCGGTAACCAAAAGGAATAACTTCTATGGGTAAAGGGAAGCGGCCCAGCGCGGGCACGAGTTTTCGTTCGTCGGCAATGATGAGCAGGTAGTCGGATGCTGCCGCCACAATCTTTTCGCACAGCAATGCACCACCCCCGCCCTTGATCAGGTGACCGGCAGCATCAATCTCATCGGCTCCATCAATCGTCAGCGACAGTTTTTCTATTTCATTAATATCTACCAATGTGATATTATGTGCTGCTGCCAACTCTGCGGTTTGCCGGGAAGTGGGCACAACGCGAAAAGAAAGTCCCTGGGACTGGCGCACGGCCAGCTCTTCGATCAGCCAGCGAACAGTGCTGCCGGTACCGAGACCCAGGATCATACCCGATTCAACCCGCATAGCCGCAGCACGGCCTGCACTTTCTTTTGGATCCATGAACGGAGATTGTTTTTGGTAGGGAAATCTGCGTACCGAAAGATACGTGAAAACGGCTGGTTGTACATCAGCAAACGGACACAAAATGATCGGTCATGTAATTTGAAGCGATTTGAAAAGAATGGCAATTTAGTTGCTACATTTACAAAAAAACTGAAATGAAAATATTTGTTGCCGGCCTGCCGTATGATCTGGATGATGCAGAACTGACTGAGATTTTCGAGAAATTCGGCACTATCATATCTGCCAAGGTAGCCATTGACCGGGAAACCGGTAAGAGTAAAGGTTTTGGTTTTGTAGAGATGGAAAATGAAGCAGAAGCTAAAGATGCTATTGAAAACCTCAACGATATTTCACTGGGCAAAAAACCACTGGTCGTGAAAGCAGCCGATGATCGTCCGGGTGGCAACACTGGCGGAGGTGGCGGTGGTTTCCGCAGCTCTGGCGGTGGTGGTGGATACCGTGGCGGTGGAGGCGGCGGCGGTTATCGTGGCGGCTCAGGTGGTGGCGGTGGATACCGTGGCGGTGGCGGCGGCGGTTATCGTGGTGGCAGTCAGCGTGACGACCGGTATAATAAGTAATAACTGTTTTCCCCTGTACAGCCAGTAGTCCTGCTACTGGCTGTTGTATATTCCAACAAGATTATTCACCCCCTTTCATTTTTCTGACCATGCCCAAAATCAAAGTTGGTGTAGTGGGTACCGGTTTCATCGGTCCTGCTCACATAGAAGCACTGCGACGCCTGCCCGATATTGAAGTAACGGCACTTTGTGAAGCCACTGCTGAACTGGCCCGGCAAAAAGCTGCCCAGCTGGGTATTGAACGAGCCTGCACATTCGACGAGTTGCTGGCCATGCCCGATATTGTTGCAGTACACATCTGTACACCCAATTTTTTGCATTACCCTCAATCAAAAGCCGCCCTGCTGGCCGGCAAACATGTGGTATGTGAAAAGCCGTTGGCCAAAGACATTAAAGAGGCAGAAGAGCTGGTAGCCCTGGCCAAAGAAACGGGCCTGGTCAATGCAGTGCATTTCAATCTGCGTTATTATCCGCTGGTCAGACAAATGAAGACCATGCGCGAAAAAGGAGACCTCGGTGAGATCTATTCCATACTCGGTTCTTACCTGCAGGACTGGCTTTTTTATGCCACGGATTATAACTGGCGACTGGAACCCGACAAATCCGGCGACTCACGCGCCATTGCCGATATTGGTTCTCACCTGATGGATATCATTGAATATATCACCGGTCTTCGTACGACCGAGGTAATGGCCGATTTCAATACTATCCATAAAACAAGAAAGAAACCTCTCAGGGCAGTAGAAACCTATTCGGGCAAAATGCTGCAGCCGGAAGATTATGCGGATGTGCCCATCACTACAGAAGATCATGCCAACGTATTGCTTCGTTTTGATAATGGCAACCGGGGCAGCATCACTGTATCGCAGGTATCCGCCGGCCGCAAGAATCAGCTGCGCCTCGAAATTTCCGGTTCCAAAAAAACCTTTGCCTGGAATTCTGAAGCGCCCAATGAACTCTGGATCGGCAACCGCGATGGTTATAATGAATCACTGCTGCGCGACCCTGCACTGGCCTATCCCGAAGCCCGTGCTATCATGAGTTTTCCCGGTGGACACAATGAAGGATTTCCCGATACGTCCAAACAACTCTTTAAGGAAGTATACCAGGCAGTGGCTGCCGGCCGTCAACCGGAAAACCCCAGCTACCCCACCTTTGCCGATGGCTACCGCGAACTGCTGATCTGCGAGCGTATACTGGAAAGCACACGCAAACAGGCCTGGGTCAAGATCTGATAAATCACAACAAATTGCACTAATAATAAAAGCGCTCTCCTTTACAGGCGGAGCGCTTTTATCATTTGCAGGATCATATTGCAGTTCTCGAGATAAGCCGATGGATTGATCCGTTCAAACGTATCGGTCGGCTGATGATAATCCGGGTGATCTTCCACACCCACATATAAGAAAGGAATATTCTTTGCATAAAAAGCGGCATGATCACTTTGTTGTGTCCAGTCTTCGCCGGGCGTACCGCCATCATGCCCCATTAATACCTTTACATTGGTATAAGGCTGTATGTCGTTTACAACATATGCGTAGCCGGGAAAATGTTTAATGCCGCATACAAATATCTCTCCGTTGTCGCTCCTGGCGATCATATCCATATTAAGATTAAATACGAGTGCCTGGTTGCCTAACTGTGCCTGCAGCCGGTCAACCGCGGCATAAGCTCCCTGAAAACCCACTTCTTCCCTGTCGAGTGCTGCAAATACAATGGAATACGACTGCGGATGTACTTTGAAATAATCAGCCAGCGCCAGCAGGCAGGCCACTCCACTGGCATTGTCATCTGCTCCATAATAGATCGCACTGCCCACTTTGCCCAGGTGATCGTAGTGGGCTGTCAGCACTACATACTTACCGGGATTGGTAGTGCCTTTTACCCAACCAACCACGTTCAGCCCTTCTGTACTGCCATTAATATTACTATTGGTAAAAGTCTGTATCAATGATCCACCCAGACTGTCAACCGCAGTAGCTCTCAGCCGCTCCAGTATCCGCCCTCTTGCCAGCGCATGACCCGCAGTGCCGGGTTTTCGCCCTTCGCAGGCCGCAGACGACAGGTACTGCAGATCGTGGATCAGTTGCAGGCTGTCTATTAACCGTACAGGTGTAGCATACGGTTTACTGGCCAGGGCTGCCCGTTGTGCCTCCAGTGTGGGATAAGGATCAGTACTGACAGGTGTATCATTTTTTTCCTTGTTGTTGCAGGTTATGGATAAAATGATAATGGGTATACAAATCAATAGTCGCATCGCGATCGGTTTTGTTATGGCAGGTATTGACTATTAAAAATACGTTGTTTCGATGTCATATACAGTAGTCCCCATGCCTGGCGGGACAATCAGGCCGCGCAGGCTATACGGCTTATAATAAAAACCGGGATCACGTAAAGGTGATCCCGGTTAAGATGCTTATGGTCAAATGATCCGTATACCGGTCATTTCTTTATCATCACTTTCATCACTTCCTGGTTTACCTGCAGGACATAGGTGCCGGTCGACAAATGCTGTACATTGATCTGGTGTTTTCCTTTGACCAGTGGTTTGCTGTACAGGGTGCGGCCGTCCATGCTCCTCAGCGATACGTGCGCATTTTCCGGGATATTCAGTTCCAGCGTTCCATTTTCCACAGGGTTGCCCAGTATCACCGGACGTGCACCGTTGCCGGAGAGGTTCAGCATTTTGACTGCGCTATAGCTGTAGTTGCCATCCAGGTCGCGTTGCAGCAGACGGTAATAATTGGCGCCAGCTACAGGTGAGTTATGTACAAACCTGTAAGAGCGGACAGTGGTGCTATTGCCGGCGGCGGCAACAGTGCCTGCTTCTGTCCAGTCTATACCATTGGCACTATGCTGTATCACAAAATCGCGGGTATTTTGCTCACTGGCTGTCTTCCATTCCAGGGCTACTACCCCACTCTGCAGTTTGGCGGTAAAGTCGAGCCAGGTGACCGGCAGCGTTGACTCTGTAGAGCCGATGGCAAAATCAGAAAAGCTGTTCAGTCCTGTGATCACCAGTTTGCCCAGCAGGCCATCTGTCTTACGACTGATCACTTTGCTGGTGATCTCTTCCCAGGCTGCGCTGGAATTGCTGCGTTTCAGCACACGGGCTACATCCCATTCTCCCTGTGTCATATTCAATTCAGAAAAATCGAGTACGATCACATAGTTGCCGGGGCTGGCAGCAGATGAGGTCACCGTATAATACAGTTTCTTCACTGACTGCAATCCCGATGGTAAACCACGCGTAAAATTGGCAGGACGTACATCCTTGAATTTTTCTGCGGTGATGGTAGTGCCACCACTGACCACGCCATCCACAAAGGTCACGTTCACTCCCTCATCGGCCAGGCCGGCAGAAGAACTCTTGGTAGATGTGGCCATGCTAAAGTTATCAGACAGGCGGTTATTGATCACGGCTTTCACCGGGTTGGTGGTAAGATAATTCGTAGCTGCACCACCACCTTTGTAAGGATAAATGGCATAGTGATAATCGGTAGAGTGTGTTGCCAGCATATCCGTTACAGTGGTCAGGTTGCCTACATACACAATTTCATTTCCGCTAATGGTACCTGCAGTATAGCTTGTTCCATCTACCGGTACAAAAGTAGGCTCTGACCCGGTCTTGCGCACTACCAGGTATCCATCGGCAGAAGCCGACGCCGTAAAGTTCAACACATTGTTGTAAGGATGCGCAGAACCGGTGTTGGTAAAATACAAACCGGTGGGATGTGCTGCCGGTTCACTCGCCAGAGCGCTGTATACAGTGATTGTTTCTGAGAAATCGTCCGGCACTTTATTATCTTCTGTACCCAGGGCAAATGTCTGGGTTTTGCTAACGGTAAGCGTACCTGTTGTGGGGGTTGACACCGTGTTACCCACAGCGGTTATATTCAACAGGTGTTCTTCTCCATTGCGCATGGTGCCTATATTCCAGGTATAGGTAGAACCGGTATTGCTGACCGTACCATAGGTAGCAGAAGTACCCGTAACGGTTACGTTGGAAGGCACCAGGTTGGTCAATACGAGGTTAGTTACATCTACATCGCTCAGGAAACGAACAGATACCTGGAAGTTCACTGTTTCACCAGAGAGGATGCCATTCTTATCAGCTGTTGTATTGACAATGATCTCCGGACGGCAATCGTAGATATATTGGTTGGCCGAAGTATAGGAACAACTGCCATTAGTTACTGTTACCGTAAACTTGCCGGCTACATCAGGTGTATAACTGTTGGTTTTTACACCAGGTACCACTACCCCGTCTCTGTACCAGGTATAGGCTGTAAATCCAGGTGTGGCGGTCAGGATGGTACTCGGCAAACAACCGTCACCAATACGCTGTACTTCAATTGTGGGAATGGTTTCAAAGCCGGAGAAGTAACCGGAGACACCGGCCACCCCGGAAAAACCAAAATATCCTACGGCAATAGGACCATTGGCAGATACCGACACGTTGCCGCTAAGACCTGAGAGGTAGTAGGTTTTCCATTCGGATGTGCCGGCGATGGTACGTTTGGCCGCAGTGAGCGTACTGGTAGACAAAGTAGTACTGCCATAAGTAACGGTAATATTCTCATCGGCTATAGCAGCGGAAGCAATAATCGTAATACCTCCGGAGATAGTAAGACCAGCTATATTGGCAATATTGGGAATATAGTCAACCTTATTGGCCAGCAGACAGTTTACCGGTGCAATAAAGTTGATATCCGGTGTGGCATCGCTGGCAGCACCACCCAGCGATTGTATGGCATAAGCTTCTTTCGAAGTACGCACATACATATTGGCACCGGGCACCGAGGCAGAAGTATAAACCTGCGAATAATAGGTGGAAGGGATAGCGTAGTAATCGCCGTTGTTGATAGTGGCAATAGGACTCGAGCTTCCATTCACATAGATCTTTGTATCGTTTTGGGTAGCAATGATCACCGGAAACTCCAGATCGTTCACACCGTTGCCACGCACAAAAATATATTCCTTACCCAGTGTGTTTTCCGGAATGATCTGGTCGATCGCACAATCCTGGCTACCAAAATTGCCGGGCTGATAGTGCATTTGTCCGAAACTTACTGCGATTGACTTTGTAGAATTGATACTGGCACCAATCCAGCCATCACGCTGGTAATTGTTGGTACTGTTGAGCGGAGCTTCGAGCACATAGGTTTGTCCTTTATTGAGCGTAAAGGTCACTACATCATCTGTAATACCCACTTCGGTAGCACCGCTGCGGAATGTACAGTTGGGGTTATAACCAAAAATGGTAACCACGGTATTGTCTTCCGTAGCCATTATGCCTACTGCATTTGAAAGAATGGTCACATTAGTACCCTTGTTAGGGGCTCCTACCCATTTAAATGCAGTACCCAGTGCAGCCCTTCCTTTTGAAGTGAGCGATGAAGCCTGGTTGGCAGATTTGCCTCGCCAGTTTACATAAAACTTCTGGCCGGCGGCCGATTCAAAACGCAATCCGGAGTTGCTTTGCACAATACCTGTATTGGCATCAGTAAGCAGCGTAATGTTGTTGTCACCGTTTCCGGGGTTGTAAGAGCCTTCCACTGTTTTGGAAATCGGGATGGTTGCTATAGGAGTAGTGCTCGTACCCTTATACACATACACGTTAAAGGTGGTGGTTTCGGGCGTCGACAGATAGATCATCTGTTCTACAAAAGCACCGCTACGCTGTTTCAATGGTGGCAGATAATGCAGATCGCTTAACTGTGCATAGATAGAGTTGGTGCTACAGCTGATCAATGCCAGCAATAGCATGGTTCGGATGATGGGTTTCATTGGATTGATTTTATCAATATGTATGGTGGAAAGAAAAATGCTGCGAATGTGGGTGGACTGTTACAGTCAGGTTATTCGCGCACACGGAGGTGGCAGAGTAGTGGGCATGGTGGATATTGGTTTTAAATTGACAGTTGTCTTACAGAACATAAACATAGACACGAAAAACCAGATATAAGTGTCTGTAAATAAAAACTTTAAAAATTAGTGCTATTTACCTACCAGATATCGAATAATCACTGATATATATTAAATGTTAACTCTTAATTTTTATCCATTCAGGTGAATTCTTCCTACCTCTTCGCGGAAAATCCAATACCGGCAATGCGTGAAATCACCTATTGATTAGCCAGGCAATGTTATAAACCGACAAACCCCTTCCGGATCCGGAAGGGGTTTGCAAAACAGGTATGGAAAAGTTATTTAACCAGTTTGAATTCCACGCGGCGGTTGGCAGCGCGGCCTTTTACGGTCTTATTATCATCGATCGGCTGATCCTGACCAAAGCCGGCAGCAGCAAGACGTTCGGCACTGATACCTTTTTTCACGAGGTATGCTTTCACTGCTTCTGCACGTTTGCCAGACAGGGTTTGGTTGAAATCTGCCTTACCGGTGTTATCGGTATGACCTTCGATGCTGATGTTGAAATTAGCATGCTCATTGAGGATAGTCACCAGTTTGTCGAGTTCTTTCGTAGCTGTAGGCAGCAGCTTGGCGCTACCGCTGGCAAACTGAACACTCTTGGCATTGAAGTTATACTCTTCAAGTTTGGGGCATCCGTGATTTTCGGGCAGACCTTTTTCGTTGGGGCACCAGTCTTCCTGGTCAATTATACCATCACCATCCGTATCCACAAAAGGACAGCCATTATTGCTGGCAGGACCAGGTTGTGTGGGACATTTATCTTCTTCATCATTGATACCGTCTTTATCTGTATCAGGGATGGGACAACCCTGGTAGCGGGCCAGGCCGGCTACTGTGGGGCATTTATCTTCTTCATCGTTGATACCATCGTTATCGCTGTCAGGAATGGGGCAACCCTGATATTTGGCCAGACCGGGTACAGTAGGACATTTATCCAGGCTGTCGACGATTCCATCTTTGTCCGTATCAACAGGTGGTGTCGGGGCCGGAGGCAGAGGCTTCAGGGGAGCGGGTTCTTTTTTCTTACCAATACGTCCGGCAATACCAAACTGATGGAAGAAGTGATAACTGGCGGTCTCTGTTGTAACGGGGATGCGGTATTGTGATGTTACAAACAGGTGTGCGTCATCAAAGAAATTCACTTTCATACCAACACCCGTAGGAATGAAGGCTCCAAAATATTTACCGGCATACATACTGGCACCGATACCGGCGATGAGGTAAGGTTGTACCCAATATTTTTCAGAAACCATTTTGAGGTTCAGAGAGGCGTCTGTCTCTACCAGCAGGCGGTCAGCAAAAAAGGTCTTGCCTGTCATGGGATAACGCAAAAAGGAAAATGCGGCTGTACCGGCGAAATCCACTTTTTTATATAATCCTTTGAAATAGCTCACGGCGAGGCCGGGGCTCATTTGTTTAGGTTTGGTCCACTGCTTATTAGCTAAAACAGAAGAGAGCGAGGTAGTCCGTATCAGGTTAGCTGTCCGGAAATCGTTCAGGACATAGCTAAGGCCAATGGCTGCCGGCCTTACTTCATCGTCCTGCCCAAAGCTCGCAGGCACAAATAGATACAAGGCCAAAAGAACGGCTAGGATCTTCTTCATAAAGAGATAGTTTGGTTTGATAAACGAGGCAAAAATAACAGGTCTCTGCTATATCCTAAAATAAATTATTCCACTCATATTCACCAATTTGAGAGGAGAATTCTGTGTTATTTCTTTGTTTTTCCGTTCTCCGGGTCATTTATTTTCCGGCAAAATACTGACGGCGTGCGATCCGGTCTTCTCCATATATGTCGTCGTAGAAGAGAATGCGGTCATTGCGCGATTCGCAGGTGAAATAGCGGATAAACACCGGCAGCCGGTTTTTGACCGTAATATGGTGTTTCTCCTTGCGTTTCAACCAGCTATTCATCGAGTCTTCTACCGCCGAAGGCCGGCCGTCTTCCTTCGATTTGTAATCGTACCGTATAATGCTGTAAGCCAGTTTTTCCCAGGACTGTACCCGCACACAGCCATGGCTGAGTGAGCGCATGGCCTGGGCAAATAAATAGCGCTGGTTGGTATCATGCAGGTATACTGCATATTTGTTGGGGAAATTGAATTTGAGGATACCCAGGGCATTGGCATCGCCGCTACCCTGCACTACTTTATAGGGAATGCCCTTGCTGTACTTGCTCCATTCTACTGTATAGGGGTCTACTTCATCGCCCTTGCCATCGATAAGGCTGAACCCTTTTTTGGCCAGGTAACCCGGATCTTTTTTTACCGCCGGCAATATTTCCTTGGCAATAATACTGGTAGGTACCGTCCACTGCGGATAGGTGATCAGCTCAGAGATGGCGCTGGTCAGCAATGGCGTACGGGTAGCCGGTTTACCACAGATGATCTTCGATTCCACATTGATGGAATCGCCCTGGTGCAGCAGCATATAATAACCGGGAATATTTACCCATACATACCGCCCGGGCATGCTGTCGGGCAAATGTTTGTAACGGTCCATGGTAATGGCAATACTCACAAACCGGTCTTTATCGGTTGTATTCAGTATACGCACGGTGCCCTCTCCCACTCTGCCATCCACAGCAATACGATGATCTTCCTGAAATTTTTTAACTGCCTTTACCAGCGTGGCCGAATCGGCCGTCACGCTGTCCTGATCGAGGTAGCCGCCTTCGTGCAGGCGGGTCTGCAGTGCCTGCTTAAAGCCGGGGTCTTTGGGTGCCGGCACAACGGTATAAACCCGGTCGCTGGCATTTTCCAGGAATGCGGGTATCGCCGCTTTTAACTTCCGGTATCCTTCATGAGTGGGTTCGAGGCCATAAAAAGCCAGCGCCAGCGACTGATTGCTGCGTGCAGCCGAAAGACGCTGCAGATAAAAACCGGCAGGCAGTATTGAATCCTTGCGTGCAGAAATACTGTCAAGCGGCAGGCGGCCCAGTTTCAGGTCCTTTATTACATGTACAAACGCATCGGTAAGCATGATGTCGGCCCGTGCCCACAACGCTGCATCGGTACGGTCACCTTTACGGGCCGAATCGGCCAGTATACGCTGGCGGATAGAAGATAAGCGGGGAAAATGATAGTCTTCGGGAAAAAGACCATACCATTTAGCTGTCTGCAAAAAGCCAAAGAGAGAGTCTGCCAGTGGTTGCCATTCCTCGCGGCTGCCCCAGATGGGCTTAAACTGACGTTCTTCATATGCTTTGCCAAGCAGGTCATTGTCAAACAAAACCACCGAGTCATCCGGCAATTGTTTATGGGTGCCGGCATAGGTCAGCAACTGCCGGATGTTTTCCGTTGTCTTCGGATCCAGTTCCTCCGGCGATTGCACCAGGTCACGTGTGGCAGGTTTATCGCCATTGCCGCAGGCTGCTATCAGGCATAATAAGCCAATACCGCTTGCATTTTTGATCAATAGTCCGACTCTTCGCATATAGTGAATTACATAGAATAAAATATCCCCTGATCCTGTTAGGTATAGCAAAATAACAAATACCGGGCTTAAATAGCGCAACCCATCACAGGAAGAAGAAAAAGAGCAAACTGTTGCATTGCGGGTTTGCTTTTTCTTAAATAGCGCGGGCCTCTGCTACCGCGTCCAGGTTAATGGGGCCATAAATATGGGGAAATGTCTCCTGCAGTGAGGGCGACCATTCATATACGAGCGGAGAGCTGAGCTTATCCGTATCAATAGTCAGTTTCACCAGTTCCTGCTGACCGGCATAAAACCGCTCCAGGATGGCCGGCAGCTGGCTTTCTTCGCAATTATGGATAAACCCTTCCGATTGCAGGGAGGGGGCTTCATACCGCCCTGTTTTCAGGGCTTCGGCCCAGGCAGTGGCGGTCGTGATATGATAAATGAGTGCCATAGAGACAGTTGATTAATGAGCAGGCAAAAATACGCGCGGCAGTTTATTTTCCAGCATCAGCAGATCGGCCAGTACCAGGGCCGTACAGGCTTCCAGGATCACCGGAGCCCGCAATGCCACACACAGGTCATGCCTGCCACGTACGGCAAACTCTTCCATCTGACCCGAATCCCAGTTGAGACTGAATTGTTCTTTGGGCGTGGAAGCCGTGGGTTTAATGGCAATTCGGAACACCAGTTCATTGCCATTGCTGATACCGCCTACTATGCCACCGGCATGATTGGTCTTTGTTTTGCCTTCCATGTTTTCGATAGCATCGTTGTGTGCCGAACCAAACATACGTGCAGCAGCGAAGCCCGATCCAAACTCAATCCCTTTCACAGCAGGAATAGCAAACGCCATATGCGCGATCAGTGATTCTACCGAATCAAAAAAAGGCTCACCGAGGCCGGCTGGCAATCCATTGACACGGCACTCTACAATACCGCCGATAGAATCTTTTGCCTCGATCGCTTTTTGCAACCCTTTTTCTATATCGGTTTCTCCACCGGCTTCTGTCACTGCTGCTTCGATGGTGACACCCTGCATCAGCTTTTTGGCAATACCTCCTGCAGCTACAAGCCCGGTGGTGAGACGTGCACTGAAATGACCTCCGCCACGATAATCTTCATTGCCTCCATATTTCTGGTGCGCCACCATATCGGCATGACCGGGACGGGGAAAACTGCGTTGTTTCTCGTAGTCAGCGCTGCGCGTATTATTATTCTCAAAATAGATCATAATAGGTGCACCCGTGGTACGGTCATTGAAAATACCGCTTTTGAAAAAAGGAAAATCGGCTTCCTGCCGGGGAGTTGTTCCTTTTTGTTTGCCGCCTTTGCGCCGCTCCAGGTCGGGCAGCAGATCATCGGCCGTCAATGGCAATCCGGCTGCACAACCATCGATCACCACGCCTACACAATCGCCATGCGACTCTCCGAAAATATGTACCCTGAACAGGCGGCCAAATGAATTCATATAAGCAGGTTTGTACTGACTGAAGATAATCTTATTATTAAACAAAAAAGGCTGATCAATGCAGATGCTGCCACAGTGATTGAATGTCGACTTGTGCACCGAGCGACCGGAGATCGGTATAAAAATCGGGATAGGATTTGTTGACAGCCTGTGCTTCGGCAATCTCTGTATCGCCCGAAGCACGTAGTGCAGCTACTGCACAGGCCATGGCAATACGATGATCGTGACGGGAATGGGTAGCAGCACCTTTCAGTTGTGCAGGCGGATCGATCAGCATATCATCACCACTGAGTTCGATACGTACGCCCATTTTTCCAAATTCTTCCTGAAGGGTAAGTGCGCGGTTGCTTTCTTTATGAGTAAGCCGGCCGATACCCTTTATGCGCGTTTGTCCCTTGCAATAAGCGGCCAGTGCTACCAGCGGCGGAAACAGGTCAGGACAATCTGTAGCATCCAGTTCAAACCCCTGCAGGCGACCGGGATGCAGCCTGATCTCTTTGGCATCAATAGCAAGGCCAGCCTGTGCGCGTTGCAGCGCAGTGAGAATTGCTTTATCGGCCTGTGTGGAACCGGCGTCCAGTCCACGCACAGTAATCGGTCCGGCAATTGCACCTGCTACGAGCAAAAAAGCACCTCCGCTCCAATCGCCTTCGACCGTATAGTTGACCAGCGACTGTTGAGGAAGAGCATTGCCAGGTGTAAATGTAAACTCTCTGTGATCCGTATGTGCAGGTACCAGCAATCCAAACTGCTGCATCACATCAAGTGTGAGATCTATATAAGGTTTGCTTTTCAGATCATTGACAGTAATAGTCACCGGTGTGGTGATCTCCTGCTCACGGATGGCGGTACTGAATGCCATGAGCAGACCGGTCAGAAACTGTGAACTCAGTGAGCCATCCACTGTAATATCCTGCGGTAGTAGCGGTCCCTGTATATCCATAGGCAGGCGGCCTTCATTGCTGCTGATACGTACACCCAGTTGCGGCAATACCTGGTCAAAAAAATCCATTGGCCGTTGCACCAGGCTGCCACTTCCGTTGATACGGACAGGCAGCGTGCTCAATGCAGCAATAGGAGTAAACATCCGTATGCTCAATCCGCTTTCGCCACAATTCACTTCGAGTGCTACAGGTTTTACCCCATTGCTGGTCACTTCCAGCGCTTCAGGAGTCTGTACCACACAGGCGCCGAGTTTTTGAATGATATCAATGGCTGCCTTATCATCATTGCTGTGACCGGGACTATGGATCACGGTGCGTCCCTGTCGCAGCAGGGCAGCAGCACAGGCTCTCTGCATCGAGCTTTTCGATGCAGGTGCCTGCAATACGCCACTTAATACAGAAGGACTGATTATTACTTTCATATTTCGCTATGCCGGGGTGGGCAAAGGGGTTTAAAGTTTTTCGATAATCTGCTCGAGTTGCTGCAGGGCAATGGGTTGTATCATTCCCTTCCCTATTTTGTCGAGCAGCACATAATTCATCTCCTTACGTTCTCTTTTCTTATCCATTTTCAATACGGCAAAGGCCTGGGCTTTGTCAAATTCAGCGTAGGTAGGCAATCCGTATTTTTCAATTACCTGTACCACACGGTCCGTATGGCGAAAGCCCCGCAGCTGCTCCGAGATACGGCAGGCATAGGTCATGCCAATGGACACTGCCTGGCCATGCATCAGCTCATATTGATTTTCCAGTGCATGGCCCAGTGTATGACCAAAGTTGAGCAAACGGCGCTCTCCCTTTTCAAACTCATCGTGTTTCACCACCCGGGCCTTCAGCGCTGCATTACGCTGCACCAGTGCACAAACCTGTTTCTGGCTGGTCTGGAATGACCGGAATGATTTTTCCTCCAAATGGGCAAACATGGCCGCATCGCGTATACAGGCATGTTTGATGATCTCTGCAAAACCATTTTGCCACTCATGCTGCGGCAATGTTTTCAGAAACACCATATCGTGCAGGATAAATGAAGGCTGGCGTATGATGCCTACCATGTTTTTATACACGCCTACATCAATGCCGTTTTTACCTCCTATGGACGCGTCTACCAGGGCCAGCAATGTGGTGGGTATAAAACCAAAGCGTATACCCCGCATATATACTGAAGCCACATAACCGGTGATATCGGTGATGACTCCGCCGCCTATGCCTACCAGGGTGGTCTTGCGGTCAGCTTCCATTTCTATCAGCTGCTCGATAAGACTATCCACGGTGCTCTGCACTTTAAATTCTTCGCCTGGTTTCAGTACGATCGTATTCCATCCTTTGAAACGTTTGGTATGCGCTGCATAGACATTCTCATCGGTCACAAGAATGGTACTCGCAGGGTCTGTCAACTGACGCAGGTGGCTGATACCGGCAGCAAAATAAAAAGTTGTATCAGCGGCAGAAAACCGATAGTTCTTCTTTTCCATATCCGGGTTTAAGAATCCAGTACTTTCTTTTGGTGATTGATACTTTCCATATGCACCGCATCAAAATAACGGGTAATGAATTCCCTGCTCAGGCCCAGTTTATCCGCTTTGGTAAATGCTTTTTCCAGGATCTCATTCCACCGGTTGGTTTGAAGGATGGTGATATTGTTTGTTTTCTTGTATTTTCCGATCTGTTCGGCGATCTTCATACGTTGCCCCAGTATCTGCATCAGTTCATCATCGAGGTGATTGATCTGCTGGCGCAGTTTTTCCAGTGCTGCATGATATTCGGCAGAGTTCACGTCTTCTTTACGCCAGATGATCGTATCCAGCATTTCGGCCAGTCGTTCGGGAGTCACCTGCTGTTTGGCATCACTCCAGGCGTTGTCCGGGTCGATATGACTTTCGATCATCAATCCATCATAGTCGAGATCCACCGCACGCTGCATCACCTCCAGCAATATGTCGCGGCGTCCGCAGATATGGCTGGGATCGTTGATGATGGGCATATCGGGATGTTTCAGCTTCATTTCAATGGCGAGGTGCCACATAGGCGCATTGCGGTATTCGGTATTGCCGTAAGATGAAAATCCGCGATGGATAAGTCCGATCTGTTTTACACCGGCTCTTGCCACCCGCTCTACAGCGCCTGACCACAGTTCCAGATCGGGGTTGATCGGGTTTTTGATCAGTACCGGCACATCCACCCCGCGCAGTGCATCCGCTACTTCCTGTACACTGAAGGGGTTTACCGTGGTACGAGCACCAATCCACAATACATCTACATCAAAGGTGAGTGCATCCTGTACCTGTTTGCCGGTAGCAACCTCTACGGTAGTTGGTAAGCCGGTGAGTTTTTTGGCCTGTTGCAGCCAGGGCAATCCTTTGGCGCCAATACCTTCAAACATGCCTGGTTTGGTACGTGGCTTCCAGATGCCCGCACGCAGCATATTTATTTTACCGGTAGCTGCCAGCCGCTGTGCGGTGGCCAGTACCTGCTCTTCTGTTTCTGCACTGCAAGGTCCGCTGATGATGAGGGGCCTTTTATTCCATGCGGCCTGCACGGTGTCTTTGTGAGTTTGTTCTGCTGTTTGCATATATACGCTTGGTTTGTAAAGTTATCAATTCTATTGCCAGCAGCCCTGTATGTGCAGAACTGCTCCTGTTAATTAATTATTTCAATATTCGCCTGATCTTGTTGGCATCTTCTATCAGTTGCTGCAAGTGCTGGTGGTTGCCCTGCTCAATGCTGTCTCTGAACCGGATCAGCTGTGCGATATGTTCATTGAGTACATCGAGCACATTCTCCCGGTTTTGCAGAAAAATGGGCACCCACATGGCCGGGTTGCTCTTTGCCAGGCGCACTGTGCTTTCAAAACCTGCACTGGCCAGTTCAAAAATGGCCTGATCTTCTTTTTCTTTTTCCAGTACAGTATTGGCCAGGGCAAAGGAGGTGATATGTGAAATATGGCTCACATAGGCGGCATGCAGGTCATGGGCATGGGCTTCCATTTCCAGCAGATGCATGCCGATCTTTTTATACATCGTCTTCACCCAGGTTGCTGCGTCCTCATCACTATCCTGTGTATTACAAAGTATGACGGCCTTATTTTCATAGGCGCCACGCACCGCTGCCTGTGGACCGCTGTTTTCGGTACCCCACATGGGATGCGTGGCTACATATCTCCCCCTTTTGGGATGTTGTTTGATGCTGTCAATTAAAGTTGCTTTGGTCGAGCCCAGGTCCAGCACTATCTGGTGATCTACGAGGTCCAGCACCTCGGGCAGCAGTTGTGTCATACGGTCAACAGGTATGGCCAGTACGACCACATCGGCCTCTTTTATAGCCTGCTGCAGGGGTAGTATCTCGTCGACCAGCTCGCGCTCCAGTGCTGCACGCGCATGCTCTTCGCTGGCATCCACTCCTATCAGCCGTGAAGAGAGTTTCTTCTCGTGCAGCTGTATGGCCAGCGACCCGCCAATGAGCCCCACTCCCACTATTGCAATTGTTTTTCTTTCCATTTCAGATTCAATTATTGAATAGCCGCAATCCGGCCGATCGCTTTTTCGATCGTAGCTACCGGACTGCATAAACTGATACGTATATATTTTTCTCCGGCTTCGCCAAATATGCCACCGGGTGTGATGAACACGCGTGCCTGCTGCAATACCCGGTCGCTCAGTGCATACCCGTTTTTTACAGACGATGGTATGCCTGCCCATACAAACATGCCCGTCTGGCTGGTTGAATAGCGGCAGTTCAATGCCTGCAGCAATTCAAAAACTTTTACCCGGCGCTCGCGGTATATCTCATTCAACGATTCATGCCATTCATGTCCCAGGCTCAGAGCTTTGGCCGCGGCCAGTTGTACCGGCAGAAACATACCGCTGTCCATATTGCTCTTGAACCGTAAGACCTCTGCTATACGTTCTCCTGCCCCGCACAGCATACCCACACGCCACCCGGCCATGTTATGCGATTTGCTGAGTGAGTTAAGCTCCAGTACATAACCGCCGGCACCTTTTACAGAAAGCAGGCTCATGGGCTGATCGTTGAGGATAAAACTGTAGGGATTATCATGCACCACCAGTATATGATGCCGGCGTGCAAATGCCACGATCTTTTCAAACAACTGCTCTGAGGCTGCCTGCCCGGTCGGCATATGCGGATAATTCACAAACAGCAGTTTCACTTTATGCAGACCTCTTTTCTCCAATCGCTCAAAATCGGGTTCGTAATTATTCTTTTCCTTTAGCTTATAGGTTACTGCCTTGCCACCGGCCAGCTTCACTGCGGCACTGTAAGTAGGATACCCGGGATCGGGTACCAGCACTTCGTCTCCTTTGTTGAGATAGGTCATGCAGATATGCATGATACCTTCTTTGCTGCCCAGCAATGGAAGGATATCCGTATCGGGATTGAGCGATACATTGTACCAGTTGCGATACCAGTCACTCATAGCCTGGCGCAATTGCTGTACTCCCTTGTATGACTGATAGGCATGTGCATTGGGCAGTGCAGTGCTCTCCTGCAATGTGCGGATCACTTCCGGATGTGCCGGCAGGTCAGGGCTGCCGATACCCAGATTGATCACCGTCTCGCCGGTACGGTTAAGCTCTTCGATCTCCCGTAGCTTTTTGGAAAAATAATATTCCCCGATCCCATCCAGTCTTTTACTTACATGCATAACTTAATACTTATAACTTAAAACTTATTACTCTTAACCTACTTCCATTGCCCTCTCTTATATACACCATATATTTTCAGATCCTCTGTAAGTGGTGTAATGCTTTTGATCACTTCATAAAACTGCCCGGCTGTTTCAAACTCCATATCTGCATGAAAGCTGTATTTGAAATCTGAACCAGGTATGGGAAAACTTTGCAGTTTGCTGAGGTTGATGCCGCCATCTGCAATATGCGTAAGCACACGCGCCAGGCTTCCTTTGGAGTGATCGGTATGAAAATAGAGCGAAGCCTTATCTGCACCGGTCACTTCTTCTGACTGATCTTCGCGGCGCAGGATCAGAAAGCGTGTGTAATTATTTTTCAGTGTATGAATATTGGGAGCCAGCACATCGAGGTCAAACAGTTCCGCAGCCAGTTTGCTGGCGATAGCGGCAATGTGTTTGCTTTTATGCTGATGAACATGACGGGCACTCAGCGCAGTATCTTCCGTTTCCACCAGTTTCCAGCTATACTTATCCAGGAATCCATAACACTGCTGCAGGGCCATGGTATGCGAATGCACTTCGCGGATATCTTCCAGTTTCACACCGGGGTTTACCAGCAGGTGTTGTCTGATCTGCAGATAGAGTTCGCCAACAATTCGCAGGTTGCTTTTTTGCAGCAGGTTGTAATTGGCGAGGATGCTGCCGGCAATGGAATTCTCAATGGCCATCACCCCTCCGTCGCTCTCGCGTTTATTACCGGCAATACGTATTACATCACGAAAGCTGTCGCAGGTGATCACGGGCACCTGTTTTCCGAAGAAGAGTTGTGCTGCCATCTGATGAAAACTTCCTTCATAACCCTGGATCGCTACACCACGTGTGGGTAATTGCTGATCGGCTGTCTGTTGTACCATACACAATTGTTCGTTTTGCTGCTACAGGTACCAAAACAAGAATCCCGGCCGCTCTGGCCGGGATTCTTTATTCTGATTTAGTTTCTTTATTTACTAAGATTCAAACAAAGCATTCCCGGCCTCTTTCCAAAAAAGAAGTAATAAAAAAAGTAACCAAAAAATGCCTTAGTCATTGTCATGATGAAACAAATATACTCAGCTATTATCTATCAACAAAAAAAATATCAACCTTCTTTTCTTCGTCCGCCGCTTACCGCATCATTCATCCTGATCTTGCGGCCTTTGAAATTTTTACCATCGATAGCGCGGATCATCTTTTTAGCTGCGCCGGTTTCCACCTCTACCCAGCTGTTCATCTCACGCATATCAATACGGCCCAGTACATCCTTACGCAGATCACTCATATCAAGAATAAACTGCAGGAAGCTGGCTTTATAAAAACCATCTTTCGTTCCCAGGTTTACAAACAAGCGTTGGTAATTGCCGCCATTGCCGCCAAAGTTCCGGCCCTTTGTATCGCGGGCTGCGCCACGCTCGCCGGTTGCAGCAGTACGGGTACCACGTTCGGCGCGGCGATCTTCGCGCAGGTTGAGATCAGCGGCATTCTCATAATATTTCAGGAAGCGGTCAAACTCAAGTGCAGCTACGCGTTGCAGAATTTCTTCCTTATCTACTTCAGCAAATTTTTCGCGCAACACCGGCAGATAGGCTTCATACTCGCCATGACTGATATCGGCATTCAGCATTTTTTCAATGAAATAGAAAAACTGTTTGCGGCATACATCCTTGCCACTGGGTATATCCATTTTATGAAAACGGGTATTCACCAGTTTCTCGATCTGCCGGATGCGATAAAGCTCTTTGGGCGTAACGATGCTGAGTGAGATACCACTTCTCCCGGCACGACCGGTACGGCCGCTGCGGTGGGTATATACCTCCGTATCGTCGGGCAATTCATAGTTGATCACGTGAGTGATACCACTCACGTCGATACCACGGGCCGCTACATCGGTAGCGATCAGCAGTTGCAGGCTTTTTTCGCGAAAACGCGACATCACCTTATCACGCTGTGCCTGGGTGAGGTCTCCGTGCAGCGCTTCAATATCATATCCCTCGCGTATCAGCTGCTCTGTAATATCCTGTGCATCGGCCTTGGTGCGGGTAAAGATGATGCCGTACAGGCCGGGGTTGAAATCGATGATACGTTTCAGCGTTTCGTACCGGTTTACATGCTGTGTCATGTAATACTGGTGATCGATGTTGGCATTGCCCGCATTGACCTTACCAATCGTGATCTCAAAAGGCTGCTCCATGTAGCGTTTGCTCACCTGCCTGATCTCCGATGGCATGGTAGCGCTAAACAGCCAGGTGCTTTGACGATTGGGTGTATTCTTGAGGATAAATTCAATATCATCCTTAAAGCCCATGTTGAGCATTTCGTCTGCTTCGTCCAGTACTACATAATGTATCTGATCGAGGTTTACGGCCTTACGCTCGATAAGGTCAATGAGGCGACCTGGAGTAGCTACTACGATATGCGAGCCTTTTTTCAGTTCCCTGATCTGCTCGCTAATGGATGTACCGCCATACACAGCAGTAATGGTCACCGGTTGTTTGCGGTTTTTAAACGCGTTGAGATCATTGGTTATTTGCAGGCAGAGCTCCCGCGTAGGGCAAATGATGAGTGCCTGCGGATATTTATTTTCCTTGCGGATAAGCTGCAGGAGGGGCAGGCCAAAAGCGGCAGTTTTGCCGGTACCGGTCTGAGCCAGGCCGACAAAATCCTTGGTACCCTGCAACAGCACGGGTATTGCTTTTTCCTGAATGGGTGTGGGCTGGGTGAATCCCAGGGCGGCAATCGACTGAAGGATTCCTTCCTCGATTCCTAACGATTCAAATGTGATCACGTGATATATAATTATAATGAATGTGCGAAGGCGTTATGGCAGCAATGGGCGCAAAGGTAACGTTTTTTAAACAGGGTAACCCTGCAGCTAGACGTCAGAAAAGGTACAAAACTTGCATAAACAGCATAAAATCAAAGAAAAAGCCATCCCGGAAATCCAGAATGGCCTTTTATAATACTATTAAGAAATAGCTTATTTCTTAGCGGTAGTGTCACCAGCAGGAGCAACAACAGCACCAGTATCTTTCTTGGTAGTGTCAGGAGCAGGAGCTACTTCAGGAGTTGTAACAGCAGGAGTATCTGTAGTTTCAGTTTTTTCTGCTTCGTTGTTACAAGCTACGAAACCCAGGCTAGCTACAGCCAGAACGATGAAAAGCTTTTTCATTTTGTTTGTGATTTTGAAAGTTTTTTTGAAATATTTCAGTGTTTATACCGCAAGGGGGAAAAAGGTAACCCAGATTTTTTAAATTTTTTTTTGAGTCGCCCAAGGGTTACTATTTTTAAAAAAAAGTATTAAATAACGGATAGTGAAACCTGAGCACAACGAAAAGATTCTACTGGAAGGACTGGCACGAAACGACAGGAAGGCCGTTGAGACGATCTATAAGGACAATTATAACATTGTTCAGGCATTGATAATCAACAACAATGGAGATACAGACGATGCCAGAGACGTATTTCAGGAGGCTATGATCGTTCTCTATGAAAAGGCCCGATCGGGCAATTTTGAGCTTAACTGCCTGATCAGCACCTATTTATATTCCGTATCCCGCCGCATTTGGCTGAAAAAGCTGCAACATGCCAGCCGTTATGTGGGTGAATTGAACAGCACCGAGTCACTGGTTCCCGTAGAAGATGACATGGAAGAGCATACCCGCCGGGATCAGGAGTTTGGAATGATGGAAAAAGCCATTTTACGCCTGGGCGAACCCTGCAAAAGCCTTTTGGAAGCCTTTTACCTTCAAAAAAGGAATATGCAGGAAATAGCAGACGACTTTGGGTATACCAATGCCGAAAACGCCAAGACCCAGAAATATAAATGCCTGATGCGACTAAAGAAAATATTCTTTTCTCAATATAAAAACGGACTTCGTGATGAATGAGCAACATGATATTCAAATGCTGGATGCAGTGGAGCGATACATCCGCGGTGAGATGAATCCCGATGAGCGCCTGCATTTCGAAAACCTGCGCAAGACCAATAGCGATATAGATCAGCTGGTGGTGGAACATACCCTGTTTTTGCAGCAGATGAACCGCTTTGGCGAATGGCAGCAGTTCAAAGGCAACCTGCATGATATCCACGGCACGCTGACCGAGAAAGGTGAACTCAATACCAATAAATCGGGCAAACTGGTTTACTTCTGGAACCGGTACAAACGTGTGGCTGCCATAGCTGCTTCTATTGCGGGTATCACCGCCCTTACCTTCAGCTCGCTCATATGGACGATCAGCCCCAAAGCCTCCAGTGCCGAGACAGAAAAGCTGACCCGCCGTATCACCCAGCAAAATCATGAGTTTAGCAAGATCCAGAAAGATATCAGAGAGGTAAAAGCTTCGGTGGCCGAAGTAGCCAAAGGAGTTATAAACAATGCCCCCGGCTTTACTCCCGCTACCGGTGGTACAGGTTTTCTGATCGATGGCAAGGGTCTTATGATCACCAACGCGCACATTGTACAAAACTCACATAATATCCGCGTGGTAAACAGCAAAGGTCAACAGTTCAATGCCTTTGTGGTAAAACTGGATGTGAACCGCGATGTGGCCATTATCAAAATTGATGACCGTCGTTTCAAAGCATTGCCTTCCCTGCCCTATGGTATCCGCAAAGCTCCGTCCAAGATCGCCGAGCCTATCTTCACCCTGGGTTACCCCCGCGATGAAGTCGTCTACGGCGAAGGCTACCTGAGTGCACGTACCGGTTACCAGGGCGATACACTCAGTATCCAGATATCTATCCCTGCCAATCCCGGCAACAGTGGTGGCCCCATCTTCAATCATAAAGGAGAAGTGATCGGTATACTTACTTCGCGCGAAACAAAAGCGCAGGGTACTGTATTTGCCGTACAATCCAAATACATCTACCAGGCTATTGAAGAAGTGCAGAAAAATCAACTGTATCGTGGTGTGAAACTCCCCGGTCGCTCTCAACTGGCCGGTCTCGACAAAGTACAACAGGTAGAACGCATCCAGGATTGCATATTCATGGTCAACGGCGACTGATCCTGATTAAATAATTATCCCTTGTAAACGCTGTAGGCCCGGCATTGATGCCGGGCCTATTTTCTTTTAATGACCATCCGGTCCTGTACATTCTATAATATCACAGGCCCACCGTGTACGGTGGGCCTGCAGACTATTTAACAATACCTGATGCCGCATACAGCACCAGCGTACTCATTTATTATTTCCAGAGATACTGGGGATACTCTCCTTTGCTGATCAGCTCCTGCAGGCTTTGCTCTACAAAAGGTGCATCCTCCTTGTAGGTAACGCCAAACCAGGATGAAGTTGTGGGAATGATCTCCACTTTTCCGCCTTCCTTAATGAAACGGTCGGCGACGATGGGAATAAAGAATTCCGATTTCAGTTCCTGTCCATATGCCTGCAAAAATTCGCGGAACAATTGCTGGGTATAGGAAAAATAGGCCGGATGGAAACACCAGAAGTTCATCGACACGCGTGTATCAAGCGGCAGTTCCTTTGGCTCGAGATTATCGTCGACCAGGATCTTTCCGTCTTTCCTGGCAATATTGATACGCTCGGTGATGGTAGCCAGATTGCCCAGCTCATCGAGGCCGCATACACCCCGATTGACCGTACCATGCTCAGACAGGGTACGCAGCAGATCATAACCCACAATCGCAAAGTTCTTTTCTGTGCAATCATTGACCAGAAAATCGGCGGCATTCTTAAATGCATCTGCACCATAAAAATCATCGGCATTGATCACCGCAAAAGGTTCATTCACCACTCCGATAGCACTCAATACGGCATGTGCCGTACCCCAGGGTTTCTTGCGTTCTTCCGGAATGTTATAACCTTCCGTAAAACCGGTCATATCCTGGAATGCATATTCAATGGCAATTTTCCCTTTCAGTTTGGGTTCAAAGATGGCTTTGAAATCTTCGGCAAATTCTCTGCGTATGATAAATACTACTTTTCCAAAACCAGAACGGATGGCATCAAAGATTGAATAATCCATAATCGTTTCACCACCGGGTCCAAAACCCTGGATCTGTTTCATACTTCCATAGCGGGAGGCCATACCGGCGGCAAGGATTACTAACGTGGGCTGCATAAGGTTTTAATTTGCGGCACAAATTAAACTAAATTCGTTAAGGCTCATAGCTATTTATCATGGAATCCATTAATCCCAGGCTGGCTGTATTGCAGAACGTATCTGATTTTTACGGAGGGCGTCACCGGGTAGAGGTGTTGCGGCTCGATCGTGTTCACCCCATTATCAGCGGCAACAAATGGTTTAAACTACGCTACTATATAGAAGACGCCCTGCAGAAAGGAAAGACAGCGATCGTGACTTTTGGAGGAGCCTGGAGCAACCACATCGTCGCCACGGCAGCGGCGGCGGCAGAAGCCGGTTTGCAGGCTACCGGCATCATCCGCGGCGAAGAACCGGCCCGGCATTCTGCCACATTACAACAGGCAGCGGAACTGGGCATGCAGTTCGTGTTTCTGAACCGTGCCGACTACCGCAACAAAATCATTCCCCCGCATCTGCAAAACGACGACACCTGTATCATACCCGAAGGAGGCTATGGCAAACCGGGAGCGGCTGGCGCAGGCACCATCTGGGAGCTCATCACCAAACCATTCGATGTGGTATGCTGTGCCTGTGGCACCGGCACCATGCTGGCCGGCCTGTCCCTGGCAGCTCCGCCCGATACCCGCCTCACCGGTATCAGCGTGCTCCGGAATGATCATTCATTGCAACAGGAAATAGCAACACTGACCGGCACACTCGACAACTGGGAGTTGCTGCACGACTTCCACAACGGCGGTTATGCCAGGTACAACCAACAGCAAATCCGGTTCATGAATGAATTGTATGCTGCTACAGGCATCCCTACCGATATTGTGTATACCGGAAAATTATTTATGGCCGCCGGTCAGCTGATCCGTCATCACCATTTTCCCGAAGACAAACGTTTATTATTGATCCATAGCGGTGGGTTACAGGGCAATGCATCGGTTGAACCAAATACATTATTGTATACGTAGGGCCGTTATATGCAGGGCCGTAATATATTACGGCCCTGCATATACAATATCACAAATAATATCATCATCCGGTTTTGTGAAATGTTTTACAACAATCCTCCTGCCACTGGCGCAAAGGCTCAATCTTAAGCGCGGAACTGTATATTTGTATCTATACTGCTACCCTTGCGGAGGCTGTTTTATCTGTCCTGAATATGAAAAAACGTTTTGTCATTCTATTCCTTCTTTCACTGATCGCGTACCTGGCACCTGCGCAGGACACGCTTCCCCGCTTTACGGTAAAAAACCTGGGAAGTAACCGGATTGTGATCAGTTGGGTCAATCGTTTCCAGGATGTAAAACAGATCAACATTCAGCGTTCGTTTGACAGCCTGAAAAACTACAAAACCATTTTGAGCGTCGCGGATCCCAGCAGCCCCGAAAATGGATATGTGGATACGAAGGCCACTAATGACCGTATGTTTTACCGGATCTACATTCAGCTCGACAAAGGCGTCTTCCTGTTCAGCGATCCTAAGCGCCCGGTATGGGATACCAGCAATTATACAACGACCCGCCCTCAGAAAGCGGAAAATATACGCACCATCACTACTCCTTTGTTTGGCCAGGATAGTGTAAACAATGTACCGGTACTCGCAAACGACAACCGGCCCAAAGCCGATCGCTGGAAGCCTTCATCGTTTGTATTTACCAGCAAGGAAGGATATATACGGGTGACATTGCCGGAAGATCAAAGCAAACACTATTCACTCAAAGTGCTCACACTCGACAACGATCTACTGTTTGAATTAAAAGATATCAAACAAAGGAATTTCCGGCTCGACAAAAGCAGCTTCTACAGCTCCGGCTGGTTCAATTTTGAATTGTATGAAAATGGCGAGTTGAAAGAAAAGAGTAAATTCTTTTTGCCCAAAGAGTTTTAATGCTGTACCGTACGGGTATTTTCTACCAGTTCCGCTTCAAATATTTCCTCAAAATAGTGACGCACTTTCTGCTTCACTTCTTTTTCATCCACCGCATGACCCAGCTCTTTTTCGAGTGAGGTCACCTGTTTGCCTACAATGCCACAGGGTATGATAAAACTGAAATAATCCATGTCGGTATTTACGTTGAGTGCAAATCCGTGCATGGTCACCCAGCGGCTGCTGCGTACACCGATCGCACATATTTTGCGTGCTTTGCCCAGCTTATCAGGGTCGAGCCATACACCGGTCTCACCGGCCGACCGTTCTCCCTTCAATCCATAATCGGCGAGTGTGCGGATGACCACTTCTTCCACATTGCGCAGGTAACGGCCAATATCTGTATAAAAATGTTCGAGGTCAAGGATGGGATAACCGACCAACTGGCCGGGGCCATGATAAGTGATGTCTCCACCCCTGTTTGTCTGAAAATATTCAATACCACGGGCCGCCAGGTTTTCTTCGCTCAACAGCACATGGGCAGGGTCGCCACTTTTGCCCAGGGTATATACCGGAGGATGCTCTACAAAAAGCAGGTGATGCATGGTTTGAAGCCCTTCGATGGGCTCTCCCGCCTCGGCGGCCAGCCGCAAGCGGCCTTTAATGGTCACATTTTCACCCAACAACTGCTCCTGGTAATCCCAGGCGTCCTTATAGGCCATTTGCCCGAGATCCTGAAAATAGATACACTGCTTATTCATGATTGAAACAACAAATTTACCAACAAAAACTGCATCCGTTACCTTTGCCCGAAATTCTGTACAACATGCCGGAAGAAACAATGGACCTGACGGGACCGGAGCAGGAAACCCCTGATAATAACGAAGAACTCTACGAACGGTTCAGCTTCCGGACTGATAAGGGCCAGGAACCGTTGCGGATCGATAAATACCTGATGAACAGGATTGAAGGCGCTACCCGCAATAAACTGCAGCAGGCTATCAACAGCGGCATGGTGCTGGTAAACGGGAAAGAAGTGCGGCCAAACTATAAGGTGAAGGGACTCGAAGACATCACGGTTTATTCGGATATGAGCCCCGATGAAACTGAGGTTGTACCGGAAAATATCCCGCTCAACATTGTTTTTGAAGATGCAGACCTGATGGTGATCAATAAACCTGCCGGCATGGTAGTACACCCAGGCAGTGGCAATTACACCGGCACCCTGCTCAATGGCGTAGCTTACTACCTGCAGCAGCAGCAACCGGGGCTGAGCGAACAAACGCTTCCCCGCTTTGGCCTGGTGCATCGCATTGATAAAAATACCAGCGGACTACTGGTGCTGGCCAAGCAGGATCATGCCATGCGGCAGCTGGCCCGCCAGTTTTTTGACCATACCGTAAAACGCCAGTACATCGCATTGGTGTGGGGAGATATTAAAGAAGATACCGGTACTATCCGTGCACATGTAGGCCGGCATCTCCGCTTCCGCAAATTATTTGAAGCCTATCCCGAAGGTGATCATGGCAAGGACGCCATCACCCATTATCAGGTGCTGGAGCGGTTTGGTTATGTCACCCTGGTACAATGTGTACTCGAAACCGGTCGCACGCACCAGATCAGGGTACATATGAAATACCTGGGACACCCCCTGTTCAGCGATGACTTCTATGGTGGCGATAAAATTGTAAAAGGCACCGTATTTACCAAGTACAAACAATTTGTAGAAAACTGTTTTGCCATTTGCCCGCGCCAGGCACTGCATGCCCGCACACTGGGATTTGTGCATCCCGGCACCGGTAAGGAGATCTTCTTTGAATCTCCGCTGCCGGATGATATCACACAGGTGATAGAGAAGTGGCGGAAATACGTAAGCACTACAGGATATAAACAGACTAACGGGTAAAATCAAACAACGTGGCTGCGAAACCACCCCGCTCCCTTTTTTTGAACATTACATCCCAGTTGCCGGTATAGCGAAGCGTTTTGGGCACGAGCAGCCCGTCAAAATGAGTGAGCTCTACTTCTATATCCACATCAAAGTCATATACGCCGGCATCATAGCTAAGACTGTAATTACGCTTCATCACTTCCATGGTTTTGGCATCAAACCAGGTCACCATTTTATCGATCACGATCTTATCCCGCTGTCCTGACCGCAAATCGGGCCGTGCCGTTACCGAAAATATATAACAGGAGCGGCCTTCATACACTTCCTGATCAATGAGGAAATCATAATACGCTGCCTGGTCTGCATCAAAAATATCCAGTTTGCGGTCACTCATCAACGGAATACCGGGTATACGTTTGCCCGGGTTGAACATCAGCAATTTCAATTGCTCCTTATGTTTTTCCACTCCTTTTTTGCCACGGGTGCTGAACTGGTTGCTGCCTACAATATTCGTTTCATGGCAAACTTTTCCTTTGGTAAAAAACAGGGATGCATACAGTTCTGCTGTGTAATAATTGTACTGGTGCTGACGGTCATAGAAGTCGCCCTGCACTGTTTCTTCTATCACTTCCATGCTGCGGCATTCGTTTGCCCTTACCTGGCGGGTCTTACTTTGCAGGCCGGCCTGTTGTTGTCCTTTTTTATCGCGGATCCAGATATTGTTAAGAGAAGTAAACCCCAGCACGCGCAGGTTTTTGAAGGCTTTATAAAAGGTGCTGTCGTTTTTTACACGCTCAATAAACCGGGCTACATTGATATCTGTGCGTATCACTACTTCGGATAGCGAGATCATACGCGCCAGCCGCTGGGCTTCCAGCGAGTCAGCAGGATCCTGTGCGTTGACGGAGATTGATAAAAGTAATAGAAACGATAAGATTGATCTTACTTTCATACGATAATTATTTCTCAGGGAAAAGCATCCGGTAGTCTACCTGTATTTTCCCTTTTGAAATATCATTTAATTTGCTCTTCATCAGCTTTCGCTTGAGCGGGCTGATGTGATCGATGAACAGTTTACCATCTATATGATCATATTCATGCAGGATCACCCGTGCTGTCAGACCACTGAAGGTTTTGGTATGTTCTTCAAAATTCTCGTCGCAGTAGGTCAATGTCACTTCTTCACTGCGCAGGATATCTTCCCGGATTTTGGGAATGCTGAGGCATCCTTCATTGTAAGCCCACTCCTCTCCGTCCAGCTCCTCGATATGCGCATTGATGAATACAGCCTTGAGGCCCGGACTATCCGGATACTCCGCTTTTTCTTCTTCATCCATATTGGCAAACATCTGCGCTGTGTCGATCACAAAAAGGCGGATGCTGCGATTGACCTGGGGTGCGGCGAGTCCAACGCCATTGCTGGCATACATGGTCTCCCACATGTCCTCAATCAATTTGGCCAGGCCGGTATAACCGGCATCAATATCTTCGGCTTCTTTACGAAGCACGGGGTGTCCATATGCTACAATGGGAAGAATCATTCCAAAAATCGTGTTGTTCCTTTAATAAATTGCGGTGCAAAGGTAACGCATATCGCCGAAATGTCCTGAAAGCCTCAGCGCGACTGCATATACTCCTGAAGCATAATGGTTGCGGCAATTTCATCAACCAGGGCTTTGTTACGACGCTGCTGTTTTTTGAGTCCCATATCCAGCATGGCCCGCTTGGCCAGTACAGAAGTAAAACGTTCATCTACCCGCTGCACAGGTATCTGCGGAAAGTTTTTTTGCAAAGCGCCGATAAAACGATTGACCAGCGGAGTGGCATGCGTATCGCTGTCATCGAGGTTTCTGGGATCACCGATCAGGATGAGTTCCACCGGCTCCTGGGCCAGGTATTTTTTCAGGAAAGGAATAAGTTGCTGGGTATCAACTGTAGTAAGACCAGTGGCAATGATCTGCAATGGATCGGTAACCGCCAGTCCGGTCCTTTTTAATCCATAATCAATTGCCATGATACGTGCCATAAGATAACGTTGGGGTTAATGATATTTACACCGTTAACGGGGAGAAATAAAAATATCGCTGATCACAAACAAGGCAAATACGACCGATGCTATGCCATTGGCAGTCATGAAAGCGAGGTTTACCCGGCGCAGATCGCCCGGTTTTACAATACTGTGCTGATATACCAGCATACCGGCAAATACAGCCACACCTGCCCAGTACAACCAGCCAAAGTTTCCATACAACCCTGCCAGCACCACACAGGATGCACTGAGTACATGCAGCAATTCAGAAAACCGGAGGGCGCGGCTCTTGCCCAGCCAGGCCGGGATCGAATACAGTTGCTGAGTACGGTCAAATTCTTCGTCCTGCAATGCATAAATGATATCAAAACCACTGACCCAGAATATGACAGCCAGTGAAAATAAGACAGGCAGCAGGCTGAAGGTTGCAGTCACAGCCAGGTAGGCGCCTATTGGCGCCAGCGACAACCCCAGTCCCAGTACGAGGTGGCAAAGCGGTGTAAATCTTTTGGTATAGCTATATCCCAGTACAACCAGCAAGGCTACCGGCGACAGGTAAAAACAAAGCGGATTTATTAAATAAGCTGCTATGATAAACAGTACCGCATTCACAATGGTAAACAACAATACACTGTTTGCCTGGAGAATTCCGGCCGGTATCTCGCGAATCGCAGTACGCGGATTGCGGGCATCAAACTGGCGGTCGAGGTAACGGTTAAATGCCATGGCAGCACTGCGGGCAAATATCATACACAATATCACCAGCACAAACTTCAGCCCATAACGCATATACCAGGGACTGGAATGTGCTTCGCTTTCTACAGATACCACACCCAGGAAAAAGCCGATCATGGCAAAGGGCATGGCAAAAATGGTATGCGAAAATTTGATCAGGCTCAGATAATTCTTTACTCCACGCATTTCGTTTCTTTTATTGACCAGCCGGTTTCACGGCTATTTCGTTATTGTTTTCCAGTAACCCCTGTCTTACCAGTTCCCATAGTACAACACCGGCTGCAGTAGCAATGTTGAGGGAATGCTTCATACCCAGCTGCGGTATTTCGATACAACCTGCACACCGGTTGATCGTAGATTGCTCCACACCTGTCACTTCATTGCCAAATACCACCGCTATCTTCTGATCAGATCCAATGGTTATTTCGTGAAGCGGTATGCTGCCTTCGGCCTGTTCTACGGCATATACGGTATACCCTTCTGCCTCCAGTGCTTCGAGGGCCTGTGTGCTGGTATGAAAATGTTTCCAGGTGACACTCTCTTCTGCGCCAAGAGCCGTTTTGCGGATCTCCTTATGCGGAGGCCGGGCAGAATAGCCAACAATGTAAATGGCTTCCAGCAAAAAGGCATCGGCTGTACGAAATACACTGCCCACATTATAGGCACTGCGGATATTCTCCAGCACAGCCACTATTGGTATTTTGGGAGAATGCCTGAATTCCTCTACCGACTTTCGCCCCAGTTCCTCCATGCTCAGTTTTCGCATAGCGGCAAAGGTAATTCAAAGACGATGTATTTGACCAGTCATTACAGGCTAAGTCCCCACCGGATAAGCGCATCTACTTCGGCAGGAGCTCCATTTACGGGTTGAGAGGAGCGTTTATGTCCCAGGCGGACAACCACCACCCGGCGCGAGGGGATCACAATAATATATTGCCCCAGTATACCACGTGCATAAAATACATCCCCGTAAGCAGGCATTAACCACCATTGGTAGCCATAATAATTACAGGCCTGACCGGTTTCATCGGGGATCATACAGGGACTGACCGACTGTGCATAATAAGCCGAATCGATGATCGGTACACCCTTCCAGCGGCCACTGTCGAGCATCAGCTGGCCGATACGGGCAAAGTCGCGGGCATTGCTATTGAAACAGCAATAGGCCTTGGCCTCCCCGTCTTTTTTGTCGGTACTCCACAAAGCCGGATGCCTGGCGCCCAATGGCTGCCAGAGTTTGGCGGCGGCATAACTGCTGAGCGATTGACCGGTAGCTTTTTCCAGCAGCAAACCCAGCAATTGTGTGTCGCCGGATTTATAAGCATGCAGGCTTCCGGGCTCGCGAACGATCTTCACCCCCGTTGCTGTTTTATACAGGTTGCTGCCATAATATGCTTCTGTGGTAACCGATAATGGATTAGCATAACTCTCATCCCAGTTGCTGCCGCTGCTCATGGTCAGCAGATCACGTATCCGCAGGCGTGCCGCGGTTCCCTCCTTAAACTCCGGCAAAAAATCGCCGACCGGCTGATCGACCGAACGGATCTTTCCTTCCCTGATAGCTACCCCGATCAGCAGACTGGTGATACTCTTGGCCATCGAAAAAGAATTGGACCACGAAGAATCAGAATATCCATCCCAGTATTGCTCGGAGACCAGTTGCCCGTCTTTAATACCGAGCAATGCCACTGTTTTGAGATCACCCAGCAGTTGCCCGAGATCATCCGGAACAGCTGTTTTATTATAACCGGGTGCCTGTGGCCAGTCGGCAGCCGGTAAAGCCGCCACTGTATCGTTGGAGAAAATTTTATAATCATCGATATCTGCAAAATTGTAATAAACAGCTTTGAACAGATAGGTCTTGCCGCTGATAAGCGCAAAGGCACTAAAAGCCAGGATCAGCACAAAAAGCGACAGGAAAACGATTTTAAAAAACTTACGCATAGGCGGGGCTTGAGATGGATAAAAGAGGCCTATGAAGATACAGCAAAAAGGTAGACGGTAAAAGGTGAAGGATAGAAGATGGGAGGTAGAGGGCAGATGGAATACAAGTTGTATTTCCTGCGACCTACCTTTCCCCCTCTACCTTTCACCGTCTACCTTTTCAGAACAGAAAAAGCCGCTCCTTTCCTCCCACCTTCTTCTTCACGCCAGCAGCTCTTACATTATAGGTAAATGTGGCCATAAAGTATTGTGTAAGCGTATTGGTCTGGCTGGTAGTGATCATATTGCGGCTGGCATATGCGTATACATTCTGATTCTGGTTGAGGATGTCAAACACGCTCAGACGCAGCACTCCTACCTCATCTTTCAGCATGGTAAAATTGATGGCCGCATTCCAGCGGATGATCTCTTTGGGTGCACCGGCAGGTACATTGCTGTTGAAGTTATACGCTACCTGTGTTTCCCATATCACATGTTTGGGCCAGCGGAGTATCCATTCATTTTCCCAGTTGCGCGACTGTACATTCAGCCGGTTAAAGCGGGTGCTGGAGTAGCGGGTAAAGTTGTAATTGAAGTATACACTTGAATTCCACTCAAACTTATCATCCCAGTTAAGGCCAATGCCGGCCCATTGTCCCATATTCCAGGTGGTCTGCCAGCTGCTTTCCATATTGTACAGCAGCCGGTTTTTATTGTAGTTGTAGTTGGCGCCCGTATTCCACGAGAATATGAAACGCTGGTTATTCTTATACTGTTTGTACAGGTTATAATTGATATAAAAATTCCCACTTCCGTTTGCATTGACAGGCATGGTCGTCTGCACACCTTTTTCGTCTACGGTAATGCTTTGTACCACGTCATTTTTTGTAAATCCACCATTGGCATACACGTTTATATTCAGCGATCGTTTGGGATCGTTGAAATAATAATTCATGGAGATATTATCCCGTTGCGTGGGCTGCAAAGCAGTATTCCCTCTGGTTATAAAATAGGGATTGGTATTATCACTCACCGGCAGCAGGTACACATAAGACGGAAGGGCCACATCTCTGCTGTAACTCAGGTTAAGCGTTTTGTAGACTACACTAAGTGAAGGAAGGATATCCGAACTTTTTTGTTTGACAGGCGCGGGCAGAGAAGCCAGCTCATTGTCCATATACTGAAACAGGGCTCTTATACCGGTAGAAATGGTAATATCCTTTACCTTAAACTCCAGTGAAGGCATCAGCAGTATACGATTGCTCAGCCGGTTGAAACGGCTGGTGCGGGCTGCATCCGGCACATCAGGATCCTGTCCGAGCGGGTCTTTGCTGAAAGTATTGATCTTATTGGTGATCCGGCCATATTCATAGCGGCCACCCATTCTCATGGTAAACTTTTTACTCAGCGGCTCGCTGTAATTAAAGCCCACACTCGCATCTGTTCTGGGTATACGTTCATTGCGCAACTGTGCTGCCAGGCTGTCATAAGCAGTAGGATAATAAAACTCCAGGCCGGTATTGGTATTAAGGTCATTGAAACGGTTGTTGATATCCAGGTTATGACTGAAATTGAAACGACGGCCTTTTTTTGTTCTCGACAGGCGGGTGATATACACAGAATGACGATAGTAATGATTGTCGCCATCGTTACGCTGCAGTACATCGCCACTGCTGAGATCGCCCAGCAGACTGTTGGTGCTGCTGATCAAACTGGCCCGGCTATCCTTGGTAAGGCCGAGTGTATAATTGGCATTGATCAGGATATTGGTTACCGAGTCCGGCAGCAGCCTGGCCCCGGCGCCTATGTTGTGTGCATAGGTGATCGTCCTGCCATTGAGCACCGTTTTATTGCGCACCACTGTATCGCCGTTAAACTGTTGTGTTTCGGTTTCTGAGATACGGTTGGTATGCACATTGCCATGAAAGTATTGAAGGAAAAATGATTTTTTGCTGCTGGGTGCATGGTTCATATTAAAACCGGCGCCTTTGCTGGTCGACAGGCCACCCATGCCCTGGTTGCCCCCAAAATTTACCCCATTGATAGATACACTGGAGCCACCCGAAGGACTGTTCCAGACGCTGATGCTGGTTCCACTGCTGTTGCTCCGGTTACGCTGCATCCCTCCCGCCTGCATGAGCTCGGAAAAACTAAAGCCGGCTTTATTGAGATTGTTCATATAGCCAAGCACACTCAACTGCAATGTATCGCGGTAAATATTGGCAATACCACCTACTTCATACAGTTTGTCGGTGCCACCCCCTCCGTATAGTTTTCCAAACCATCCTTTTTTTACTCCTTTCTTCAGCGTAATGTTGACCACTTTGCCCACATTGTTGATATTATCATCACCATTACGGAGCAGCTCTTCCTTATCATCTGTCACCTGCACTTTGTCTATCACATTGGCGGGCAGATTGCGTGTGGCCATTTTGGGATCATCGCCAAAAAATACTTTTCCGTCTACCAGTATGCGGTTTACCGGCTTGCCGTTTACAGCAATATTGCCATCTTTATCTACCTGCACTCCGGGCAGCTTTTTCAACAGATCTTCTACCAGTGCATTGGGAAGTGTTTTAAATGCCGACGCATTGAACTCGATGGTGTCTTTCTTTACGAGTACCGGTGGCCTTTCGGCAATGACCAGTACTTCATCGAGCGATTTGGCATCTGGTGCCATGTGTATCTCACCTATTTCAACAGTTTCCTGGCCGGCAGTTATCGTAAACTCTTTGCGGAAAATAGCATAACCCGAAAATGAAATGACCACCCGGCAGTTAAGGTCAAGCGGTATGCCCGGTACTTTGAAATTGCCTTCAGGATCGCTGAGGCGGTAGGTAATGATGGTGGTATCAACTGCTTTAAAGACTGTAACGGTAGCCAGCGCCAGCGGCTGTTTGTTGACAGAATCCAGGATGCGCCCTTTCAGGGTACCCTGGGCATAGAGCAGGGCTGTCTGGCAACAAAGCAGGAGTGCCAGCAATAAAATTTTTCTCATTTATCAGGTCGTGGTTTAGATCCGCTAAAATACGATAATATTCGTACGAAGGATTTCGAATACTCTCTTTAACATATTCTTTGCATTTACAACTAACTGTTTTCCTGTTTATTAATAGAATAAAAGCAGCGCAGAAAGCCGCAGTACACCAAGACCGTTCCCGACTCTTCCTTTCCTTTGTACCCTTCACCCTCCTCCTTTCACCTCTATTTGACCTGGTCTCAATAAAAAAGGTGACAGATACTGTCACCTTTCATCTCCATTTGCCTTTATCCTTCTACCCCTTACCTTAAATTCACGATCTTTTTATCCTTCGGATATTTTACACTGTAAGAGAACCGGAGTTTTTTGCTTTCGCCGGGCTTCAGTTCCAGTTTCCAGGTCAGTACGCCCAGTTCTTCATTGACCATGGCGCCTCCGGCATCATCCAGTTTCACTTCCACTTCTTTGATGTTGCTCAAAGGATACTGGTCTTTCAACAGGAGATTTACATCGGTGGCTTTATTATTCTTCACTATGATCTCATACGTAAATGTCTGCCGGTTACTGCCTCCTGACGATTTCAGGCTGCTCAGCTCTTTCAGCAATGAACGCTTCACGGCTACACGGCCATCACGGCCCAGCGAAAGATGAAGTGTATCGGTAGTGATGTTGGGATCAATCGTTGTTTTGCCGATATAGGTATCATCCATAATGATATTGGCCTCGCCGGGAAGCAGATCCAGGTTTTGCCAGTCGGCAATTTCTGCCAGCAGATAAGCATCCTTATCTACTTTGGGTACTGCATAATTCTTAAAAAAACAATTCACATCTTCTTCTTTGATCGCCACACTATGCAGCTGACCATCGCTGGTGATGGAATAAGGCAGGTCAATATCGTAATTGGTATTGAGCTGTCCCTCCGACAGGGTGGTAAAGTCCTCGATAGTGCTGGAGATACGGGATGTATCATAGCGTTGTTTTATCTCGAGATCGGTACCATAGCCGGTTACTACCACTTCGGCCAGGTCTTTTTCTTTTGCAAAACTCTGCAGTTGATTACGCCGGCTATTCATATAGGCGGCACGATCCTGCATGGCCTTGTACATTTCGGGCACATACAGCTGCAGGTTCCAGGGTGTAAGCACAGGGGCCACTACGCCAAACCGGGGCGTGCCGGTACTCAACGAAAGACGGGTTTGTGTCCAGTCAAGACCGGTAGTTTGTGTGAGCGCCGCTTTATAGATCATTTTAACTTTATTGTTCTTTGAATTCACACGCACATCATACACGGGTGTCCAGCCGGCCTGTGGTGTATAATAACTGAGTGTAACAGGAATTTGTCCCGCACGGCGGCTCAATACCTGTAAGATCAGCCGGCCGGTTGTTTTGGGACGGACCACTCCTGTTTGTTTCAGCTGATCGATTTTTGTACGCAACGCGGTGATCTGTTCCTGCAGGTTGGTCACCTGTTCTTTCATGCCAAATATTTTATTGCGTGCGGTTTCAATACGTGTATTATAATACTCCACCAGTTTGAGCACTTCGGCGCTGGTAACATTTTTGCCGCCCTGTCCGCCCAGGGTTGCTTCGATAAGCAGGCCTGTTTTGTTCATGGTCTCCTGTTCTATCTGGATCTTGTTCTCGATCCGCAACAGATCGCGGTTCAATGCCCGCAGGCTATCTTCTGCCTGCAGTTGCTCCCGGCTTTTGACAGGGGTGGGAACCGGTGGCGTATACAACAAGAACTGCTGCGACAGAATAGACACCTCTTCGGGGCAGCTTACCTGCAGGCTCCCTACATCGAGGCTGGTACTCAGCTGATCAATAATAATGTAGCGGGTTGTGGCCGATACCGTTGCTTTTGCTTCATGAGAAAGTTCGGCTCCATAGCCAAAATATACCGTAGCCTTATTCATAGTAGCCTGGGTACGGGAGGTATCCTGGGCCCGCAGGGTAATGCCGATAAGGGTACTGATCAAAAACAGATATACACGCATAAGTAAGTTTTTATCTACAGATGCCGTTTACAGCCGCCTTACACAAAACACTTCCTTATTTTTGTCGCCATGGCTTGCCGGGCAAGCCTGAAATGAAGAATAAAAATGGCCAAATCGAACCAGTCAGAGACTCCCATGATGCAGCAGCACCGGGCAATCAAGCAGAAATACCCCGATGCGATCCTCCTTTTCCGTGTAGGTGATTTTTATGAAACTTTTGGCCAGGACGCCATTATTGCCGCCCAGGTGCTGGGAATTACCCTCACCAAACGCAACAATGGAGCCGCCTCTGCCTCCGAACTGGCAGGTTTTCCCCATCATTCCATAGATACCTATCTCCATAAACTCGTCAAAGCCGGTTACCGGGTAGCGGTTTGTGATCAGCTGGAAGACCCCAGGCAGGCCAAGGGTGTGGTAAAAAGAGGGGTAACGGAGATGGTGACTCCCGGCACCGCAGTAAATGATAAACTGCTGGAGCATAACAGCAACAATTTTCTCGCAGGTCTGCACATCACTGCCGATGACCGCTATGGCCTGGCCTTCCTCGATATTTCAACAGGTGAATTTTTCCTGGCCCAGGGCGATCGGGAATATGCCGATAAACTGCTGCAGAGCTTCCGCCCGGCCGAAGTGATCTTTCAACGGCAGCATCAGAAAAAATTCAAAGAGCAATTTGGTGGACGCATCTATACCTATACACTGGATGAATGGCTGTTTGATCTCCCTTATGCCACAGAAACGCTGCTGAAACATTTCCAGACGCATTCTCTCAAAGGTTTTGGAGTAGATGACCTGGACCTTGGTCTCATAGCTGCCGGCGCTGTGATCCATTATCTGAAAGATACCGAGCATCCGAACCTGCAACATATTACCGCCCTGCAACGGATAGACCGCGATGATTTTTTGTGGATGGACCGGTTTACCATCCGCAACCTCGAACTCGTGTATGGACATGCCGAGGGTAACCATACCTTGTTGAGCGTACTGGATAATACCGTATCTCCCATGGGTGCACGGCTGCTCAAACGCTGGATCGTTTTTCCCTTAAAAGATATACGGCCGATCAATGAGCGACTGGAGCTGGTTGAATATTTCATTCGCGAAACAGATCTGCGTCAGCAGATCAGCCAGGCCGTAAAACAATGCGGTGATATAGAACGCCTGGTATCCAAGATCCCGCTGCGCAAGATCAACCCGCGCGAAGTAGCGCAACTGGGACGTGGACTGCAGCAGATTGCTTTGCTGAAACAGCTTTGTGAAGGCGCTGCCAACCCTTATCTGCAGCAACTCGGCAATAAACTCCACCCCTGTCCGCAGATTGCCGAAAGAATTGCCCGTGAGCTGATGGAAAACCCACCGGCTGTTGCTGCCAAAGGTGGTGTGATCAGCAATGGTATCAGTGCCGAACTCGACAGCCTGCGCGAAATAGCGCATAGCGGTAAGGAATACCTGGCACGCCTGCAGGCAAAAGAAGCTGAAAATACAGGGATCAGTTCACTCAAAATCGGCTTCAACAACGTATTCGGTTATTATCTCGAGGTCACCAATTCGCATAAGAATAAAGTGCCGGAAACCTGGATGCGCAAGCAGACACTGGCCAATGCCGAACGGTATATTACACCTGAGCTGAAAGATTATGAAGAAAAGATCGTAGGTGCCGAAGAAAAGATACTGGTCCTGGAGCAACAATTGTATGAAAGCCTGGTCGGCGGATTGATGGAATACCTCGGTGCTCTTCAAAACAACGGTCATGTAGCTGCTATACTCGACTGCCTTACCTGTTTTGCAACCAATGCTATCCAGTTTCGTTACAAAAGACCAGAGTTGCATGAAGGTGATGAATGGGTCGTAAAAGAAGGACGCCATCCGGTCATTGAACGTCATCTGCCTGCCGGCGAAACGTATATCAACAACGACCTGGTACTGAACAAAACCGAGCAGCAGATCATTATCCTTACCGGTCCCAATATGAGCGGTAAAAGTGCGCTGCTGCGCCAGACCGCACTCATCACCCTGATGGCCCATATCGGCAGTTTTGTGCCGGCCACAGAGGCACGCATATCGCTTACCGACAAGATATTTACACGTGTTGGCGCTTCCGACAACCTCAGCGGAGGCGAATCGACTTTTATGGTGGAAATGAATGAGACGGCTTCCATCATCAACAATATCACCAATCGCAGCCTGGTGTTGCTCGATGAGATCGGTCGCGGCACCTCTACCTACGACGGCATTTCCATCGCGTGGAGTATTGCCGAACATTTGCACAATGCCGCCCAGCAGCCTAAAACGCTTTTTGCCACCCATTATCACGAGCTCAATGAACTGGAGCAACGGCTGACACGTGTCAGAAACTATCATATCACCAATAAAGAGGTAGGCAATAAGATCATCTTTCTGCGCAAGCTGGCACCGGGTGGCAGCACCCACAGCTTTGGTATCCATGTGGCCAGGATGGCCGGTATGCCCCCTTCTCTGATCAAACGGGCAAATGAAATACTGGCCCAGTTGGAAAGCATGCATGCTGGTGCAGAAGGCGAACAAAAACCCGAAAGCACTACCGAAAAAGTGAAACAACTGGCCGGCCCCCAGTTTCAGATGTCCATTTTTGATGCCCATTCAGAAACTTTTTCCGAAATCCGGGAGGCGCTGGCCGGCCTGGATATTAACCGGCTGACACCGGTAGAGGCCTTGCTTAAGTTGCAGGAAATCAAGAATAAAATTCACTAATATGATCTCGCAGCGAGTCATTTCGCGTAATTATTCCTGGTAAAAACACTTATTTCTGATTTCCTGATTTGACATTTCTCAAGTATTTCCGGACTAAGTAATAACACTTAGATATATGCCGTTATCTTGGCGCTAAGTGTAATTACTTATTCCAATACTATGAAGAAACTTCTACTCCTGTCATTTATTGGCATTCTTATTCATTTCACTGCAGCCGCTCAATGTACGCCACAGGGTGATCAGACCAGTTATGGCACCGGCGATGTGTGGCTTGGTTATGTATACGACAATGCAAACTTTACCGGTTATGCAGGTTATGTAACGGAAGGTACACCAGGCAACCCCGCATTTGATCAGTCATTTGGTGGTGGCAATGTCAATTATGCAACCAATGGCTGCACCATCTATACCTCTACTTTTAGTGTACGTTATAAACTGACCAAAACATTTGCCGCCGGAGGATATGAATTTACTGCAGGCGGCGATGATGGTTACCGGCTGAGTATAGATGGCGGAGCCACCTGGATCATTGACCGGTGGGCAGACCAGAGTTATACCATCAGCAGCGCTTCTGTATATCTCGATGGCACTTACGATCTCGTACTGGAGTTTTATGAAAATGAAGGTGATAACCGCATTTCATTTTCACTGACAACGGCCTGTATGGGTTCAGAAAATACGGCAGAGTATGGTACCAATGATTTGTGGCGGGGTTATGTATATGACGGTACTAATTTCAATACTTACAAAGGGGTGATACTACGCGGCAGCCCCGGTTATGCCAGCTTTGATGAAAGCTTTAATGGCAGTAATACCCTCTTCCCCACCAGTCACTGCAGCGTGCAGACCGAAACTTTCAGTGTACGCTTCAGGTTACGCAAAAATTTTGCTGCCGGTAATTACATTTTTGTAGTAGGCGGCGACGATGGTTACCGCCTGAGTGTAGATGGCGGCACTACCTGGGTCATTGACCGCTGGAATGACCAGTCCTTTACTACTTCTGCCTATTCCGTAAATCTAAACGGGTCCACAGACATGGTGCTGGAGTATTATGAAAACGGGGGTGACAACCGTATCAGTTTTCAGTTGCAGTCAAATATCATTCTGAAGATCGATCTGCTTTCTTTTGTTGCTGCACGGGAACAGCAGCAAAATATACTAAGATGGGAATTAAGCGGAGAAAGTGATCCGGCAAAAATCGAGGTGGAACGCAGTGCAGATGGAGCCCGGTTTGCCGTTATAGGTACGCTGGATGGTGCAGACGGTATGAAGGCCAACAACCGGATCGGTTATCGGTTTACCGATCCCGATGCAGCCGACAGGCGGTTCTTTTACCGGCTGCGGATGACCGATACCCAGGGCGTTGTTACCTACTCTCCCGTTGCCCGCATAGAAGGAGCCCCAGGTTCTTTCCGTTTATTCCCAACAACACTTAATTCAGGAGCCCTATATATCCAGTCTCCGCAACGCCTGCAAAAAGCTACGGTAATCATAACCGGGGCAAATGGTCGTATCTGGCACCGGCAGGAGTTTCCCCTGCTCGAAAAAGGCCAGATCACTGCGGTATTCAGCCAGGCAGAGCGCCTGGCACCGGGTATGTATTTTGTCCGGATCACTACCGCAGACGGGTCGCCATTGGAGGCTCGTTTTATCAGGCAGTAAGCCCTGAAACCGGCGCCGGGACCGGCTTTTGAACAATTTATAAACGCCGCCGTAAAAGAAAAAGGGCAGAATGGGGTAAAAACAATTTATTCTTATATTTACTGCAAATCATGCAACCATGAAATTGTTTAAACTAACTGCCCTGGCCTCTCTTTGCCTTGCCCTGACCAGTACCATTACCTCATGCGAAAAGGATAGTGAGAAAGATAAAGTCAATGCTTATTCCAAATCAGACATCCCTGTTACCGGTGCGCAGGTAGCACCCGTTGCCAGCCCTACCACCGGTCTGGGCAACCTGTCTGTCAACTATGATAAACGGGTGGGCATTATTAATTACAGCTTAACATGGTCCGGTTTGTCAGACAGTGTGGTTGCGATCCGCATTTGCGGCCCGGCTCCTGTCGGCTACCCGGTGCTGAATCCATCTTTTACCGGCGCCAACCCCACTTCCTATACAACCACTCCTTATGTGGTATTGCAGGAGTTCACAGGCGGTACATCAGCTCCGTTTAAACCTCTTTATCCTTCTACCGGTTCATATACTGGTTCATTGCTCGTGGATGGTATTAAAGTAAGACAACAGGATCTGCTCAACGGGCTTTATTTTGTGACCGTTCACACCAAGACCATGCTGCCTGTTTCCGGTTCAGGCGCTTTCCTGTATCGTTGGTTTGGTGAAATAAGAGGACAAATCCGGTTTGATTGATTCAAACAGGTTAAAATAGCTTTAAAGCCGCCTTCGGGTGGCTTTTTTATTTTGTATCAAACCAGACGGGTGCCGTATTGTCCCATTCCCCATTGTAATTGATAAACAGTTCCTGTCCTGCCGGCACAGCCATTACTGTACGTATCCGGATAAGGCGGTTGGCAAAATCCATTTCATAATCACAATTGGCCGGACTCTTATGATTATACAGGGGTACATAACCCAGGGCCATACAACAGGCCTCTGTCTCTTTTTCTATCAGCCATTCAAAAATATAATCGTGTAGCAGGGTCTGATCAAGCAATTGCCGGTTGGCAGCCGACATGATAATTACAGGAGCGATCTCGATCACCATATTGGCAGGCAGGTCAACCGCTGTAAATACCCCTCTGTCGCGTCCGGGTGAAGGCGCTATAAATAAATCCGGCAGAATCATATCCCGAAAATAAAAGATTTCAGGAAAAATGAGGGACAGGTCATCCGTTGATTTAACACTGGCTTCATCCTTGTTAGGCAGTAGTTCGTAAATTTGACGCATGCCCGAGGAATTAGAAGAACAGCTATCGATCCGCGAACAATTTGAAGCGATCATCCTCACGGAGGACAAGCTGCAGATCCGCGATTTTCTGAACGATCAGAACATCAGCGATGTGGCTGACCTTGTATATGAGTATCCCGATTATGAAAGCCAGATAGTGGCCAACATGTCGGTACACCGGGCTGCAAGTGTTTTTAAGATCCTCGAGTTTCCCACACAGAAACGAATTATCCAGACCCTGCCACCCAATACCATTGCTTCACTCCTCAATGAATTGCCGGCCGATGACCGGACCGATTTTCTGGAAGAATTGCCCAGCAATGCTGTACGCGAACTCATCAAATTGCTCGACCCCGAAGAACGTAAGATCACCCTTAGCCTGCTCGGTTATCCCGAAAACAGCATCGGCCGCCTGATGACGCCGGATTATGTGTATGTCTATCCTGACAATACAATTGAAGAAGTCTTTGCCACTATCCGCAAATATGGTAAAGACAGCGAAACCATCAATGTGATCTATGTGATCAATGAAAAAGGCGAATTGCTCGACGATATCCGCATCCGCGATTTTATCCTCAATCCGCCCGATCGCAAGGTGGAAGAACTGATGGATGATCGTGTGGTGGCGCTGCATGCCTACGACGACCAGGAAATGGCGAGCGAAGCCTTCAAGATGAATAACCGGGTGGCGCTTCCTGTTGTCAGCAACAGCAACAAACTCCTCGGCATTGTAACCATCGACGACGTATTGTGGGTAGCCGGTGAAGAATTTGGCGAGGATATGCAGAAAATGGGGGGTACGGCTGCACTGGAAGAACCTTATATTGAAATGCCGATCGTACGCCTCTACAAAAAGAGGATCATCTGGCTTATCATTCTCTTTTTTGGTGAGTTGATCACTATTTCGGCCATGCAGCAGTTTGAAGAAGAAATTGCGAAAGTGGTGATCCTCGCTACTTTTATTCCCCTGATCATTTCCAGCGGAGGCAACAGCGGTTCGCAGGCTTCCACGCTTATCATTCAGGCAATGGCACTCGGCGAAGTCACCATTCGCGACTGGTGGCGGATCATGCGCCGGGAAATTTTTTCAGGCCTCATGCTGGGCACCACTCTCTGCACCATTGGCATATCGGTGATCTTTATCTGGCATCTTTTTTCTCCTCATACTTTTGGTGAGCATTACCTGCGTATAGCCTTTACCGTTGGCTGCTCGCTTATTGGCATTGTCATGTGGGGATCGCTCATGGGCTCCATGCTGCCACTGATTCTGAAAAGACTGGGGGCCGACCCTGCCGCATCGAGCACTCCGTTTGTAGCCACCCTGGTAGATGTGACCGGTCTGCTTATCTATTTTTCCGTAGCCTACCTGTTCCTGAGCGGTACACTGCTCTGAATGCGTTTTTTTGCGGCCACACAATCGTTTGCATTCCAATGAGAAATGGGTATATTCGCTCTTTAAAATCTAACCCTTATGTGTGGAATTGTAGGATATACAGGACACAGAGAAGCTTATCCCGTTATTATCAAAGGCCTCAAAAGGCTCGAATACCGTGGTTACGACAGTACCGGTGTGGCGCTGCATAATGGCGACCTGAGAGTATATAAGAAAAAAGGCAAGGTAGCCGAACTGGAAGAGGCAGTAGTTGGAAAAAACCTGCATGCCAATGCCGGTATCGGGCATACCCGCTGGGCCACACACGGTGAACCCAATGACCGCAATGCCCATCCCCATCAATCTGCCAGTGGCAAACTCGCCATGATCCACAACGGCATCATTGAAAACTATGCACAGTTAAAAAACGAACTGCTCCGCAAGGGTTATACATTCAAGAGTGATACCGATACCGAAGTATTGCTCAACTTCATTGAAGAGATCCGCAACAACAATAACTGCTCACTCGAAGAGGCCGTACGCGTGGCACTGAAACGTGTCGTGGGCGCCTATGTGATCCTGCTGCTGGATGCAGACGATCCGGAAACGATCATTGCTGCCCGCAAAGGCAGTCCGCTGGTGATCGGTGTAGGTAAGGGCGAACATTTTCTGGGCTCAGATGCCTCTCCCATGCTGGAATACACCAAGGAAGTAGTATACGTAAACGACTATGAGCTGGCCATTATACGGCCCGATGAACTCATCCTCAAAAACCTGGGCAACGAAAAACTTACGCCCTACGTACAAAAACTGGATATTGATCTCGCCGCTATTGAAAAGGGCGGCTATGATCATTTCATGCTCAAAGAGATCTTTGAGCAGCCACAGACAATTTATGACTGTCTGCGTGGCCGCCTCGATGCCGAAGCCGGCACCATCACCATGAGTGGGATACAGCAATATGCAGACCAGATCATCAAGGCCAACCGTATTATCATGATCGCCTGCGGTACCAGTTGGCATGCCGGCCTGGTAGCAGAGTATATTTTTGAAGAGCTTTGTCGTATCAATGTGGAAGTAGAATATGCTTCTGAATTCAGGTACCGCAATCCCGTGATCAACGAAGGTGATGTGATCATTGCCATATCTCAAAGTGGTGAGACGGCTGATACACTCGTAGCCATCGAAACAGCCAAGAGTAAAGGGGCCATCATACTGGGTGTGGTAAATGTAGTGGGCTCTTCCATTGCCCGTGCATCGCATGGCGGTGCATATACCCATGCCGGTCCCGAAATTGGCGTAGCCAGCACCAAGGCCTTTACCGCACAACTGGCTGTACTCACCATGATCGCGCTCAAAATCGCGTATACAAAAGGTAGTATTTCAACAGAACGCTACCGTCATCTGCTGCACGAGCTGAATGAAGTGCCCGAAAAAGTGGCCTGGATCCTTAAACAGGCGGATCATATCCGTGCAGTGGCAGAGAAATATAAAGATGCCCGCGACTTCCTTTATCTCGGTCGCGGCTACAATTTTCCCGTAGCGCTGGAAGGAGCATTAAAGCTCAAGGAAATTTCCTACATCCATGCAGAAGGCTACCCTGCTGCAGAAATGAAACATGGTCCAATTGCATTGGTAGACGACACCCTTCCCGTGGTATTTGTCGCTACGCGCGATGCCTATCACGAAAAAGTGGTCAGCAATATGCAGGAGATCAAAGCCCGCAAGGGTATGGTCGTATCGGTGATCACAGAAGGGGATAGCATCTCTGCAGAACTGTCAAACGATGTGATGATTGTGCCGGAAGCAGATGAAATTGTGGGTCCCATGCTGAGCGCAGTTCCGCTGCAGCTGCTGGCCTATTACATCGGTGTATCCAAAGGACTGGATGTCGATAAACCGCGCAACCTGGCCAAATCCGTAACGGTAGAATAGGCATTACATATCTGCCCGTATTCATAACAAGTATGCTAGCATGAACAAAATCCTGAAAGTACCGGTCAATCAACTGGGTTATCAGTTTATAGATCCTGCCTATTTGCCCAAAGGAAAAGATGAATACTACCTGCGCAGGGAACAAAATGCCGGCGCCGGTTCTTTTCGTCCATTAACCAACGAAGAGATCGGGCAGTTGGAGCGTAATGGCAATACAGCCGACGACTGGGCACAGGTGCATGTACATGACAGCTTTAACCCATCGCTGGTACAGCAGTGTAAATTCTATGGTCTCGTGCGCATCGGTGAGCTACAGCCCTATTACCTCCAGTTTCACGACGTACGTCTTCCTGTTGGCCTGTACAACAGTACTATTATCAGTTGCGACCTGGGCAACAATGTTGTTGTCAACAACGTAAACTATCTGAGCCATTATATTATCGGCAACGAAGTGATACTGGTCAACATCAATGAGATGGAGGTGACAGATCATGCCAAGTTTGGAAATGGTATTATCAAGGAAGGCGAAAAGGAAGCGGTGCGTATCTGGATGGAACTCTGCAATGAAAATGCAGGCCGCAGCGTACTGCTCTTCGACGGCATGCAAACAGGCGATGCCTGGCTCTGGACCCGTTTCCGCGCAGACGATATACTCATGCAGAAACTCAAGGAGTTTACCGAAAAAAGGTTCAGCAATAAAAGAGGTTATTACGGTATGGTGGGCGATCGCTCTGTCATTAAGAATACCCGCATCGTCAAAGACTGCCTGATTGGTACAGATGCCTATATAAAAGGAGCCAACAAATTAAAAAACCTGACCATCAATTCTTCTGTTGATTCACCTACACAGATCGGGGAAGGTTGTGAACTGGTAAATGGGATCATTGGTTACGGTTGCAAAGCCTTTTATGGTGTAAAAGCAGTGCGATTTATCCTGGCGTCCCATTCACAGCTCAAATACGGAGCCCGGCTGATCAACTCATTCCTGGGCGACAATTCCACTATCTCCTGTTGCGAAGTGCTGAATTCACTCATTTTCCCGGCACATGAGCAGCATCACAACAACTCCTTTCTATGTGCCAGCCTGCTCTCCGGTCAAAGCAATATGGCCGCCGGAGCTACTATTGGTTCCAACCACAATTCGCGTGGTGCCGATGGTGAACTGATCGCAGGACGCGGTTTCTGGCCCGGCCTCTGCGTAAGCCTGAAACATAATTCCAGGTTTGCTTCCTTTACCATTATTGCAAAAGGAGATTTTCCTGCGGAGTTAAACATACCTATCCCCTTCTCGCTGGTGAGTAATGATGTAAGCCGCGATCAACTGGTTATTATGCCCGGTTATTGGTTTATGTACAATATGTATGCACTGGCCCGCAACGAAGGAAAATATGCCAGCCGCGATAAGCGGTCATTAAAAAATCAATATTTCGAATACGATTACCTGGCTCCTGATAGTGTAAACGAACTGTTTGATGCGCTTCGGTTTTTACAGCTTTGTGTGGGCCGGAGCTTAAAGAAAAATAATACAGCTACCGATGAGGCCGCCATCAGGGCTGGCAAAAAACTGCTGGAGCAGCAAAAATCACTGGGCAAAAAAGAAATACTCGCAACAGGTATTGAAAACAGCAGGCGAAAGGTAAAGCTGGTAAAAGTAACAGAGTCGTATGCTATTTTCAAAGAGCTGATTATATACCATGGTATCACCCAACTGCTTTATCTCATGGAGAAGCAGGAATGCGATTCGCTGAAATCATTTTTCAAAAACAATAAACCTTCGCCACGTACAGCCTGGGTAAATATTGGCGGACAACTCATGCCTCAACCGGACCTGCAGGAGCTGATCGGCCAGATACATAGCGGTGATGTTGGCAGTTGGGATGCCGTACATGAGTATTATCATGCCCACAGTGCCCAATACCCCGGGCAGAAAGCCATGCATGCCATCGCGTCGCTGCTGGAGCTGGAAGAATTGAAACCCGCTGACTTTACAGCGACTGTTTTCAAAAAACTCTTGCGCCAGGCGCTGCAGACCCGTGAGTGGATGGTGGCCCGTATCCAGGAATCGCGTGCCAAAGATTACAGCAATCCCTTTCGCAAAATGGTATATGAATCCATTGAAGAAATGGAAAAAGTAGTGGGTAGTCTTAAAGACAACTCCTTTATTAACCAGCAAACACAGGAGCTGGAAAGTTTCAGGGGAAAAATAAAGGAGTGGGCAAAACGTGTCAAAGCATAAACCGGGAAGCACCAGATAACATGCAGACTCACGATGCATCACAGGTCTGCAATTATTAATATGCCGGTAAGATGACAGGATACTTCGCCTTAACCTCCCCTACCTCTTATTTTCCCTTGCGTTCCACAACCAGTGAGCAACACAAGGCCCTGAGACAAAAGGTCAATTCAGCAAACCCTGTAAATAGTCAGCCTGCAGACTATGCGAAGCTACTGCCAGCGATTCATTTTCCCCGAACAATAGCCATTAGGCATATCGCTGCTTGAGCGCGTCTCTGGCTGGTTGGTGTTCGGGAAAATAATACACGATATCAGTCCCTGACAGAAAAATTCTGGACTCGATAGGAGCCATTTGATTTACCGTAATCGCCGGACTACAGGCTTCAATTTCACGATCCAGTAGCAGGATTTTAAGACGATTTATCACCCATTGGCTCGTATCGGATACATCTAATCCGCTAATTTTAATCAGATCGCTTATTAGTGGCGTCCCATCAGCTTTAGGAAATTGCCATTGGGGGAACACTTTAATGGTTGTGGCATTCACCACTTCTACAACTTTAAAATCACCCATAACCAATAGTTTTAAGTTTTATTAAAAAAGCTTCCTTTTCTTCCTGCTTAATCTTTATCACAATGCAGAATATCTGCCATAAAACAAATAGAGAACATCCAAAATTCACTATACTCAACAGCAGCGTACCAGTTCTTAGTATTTGATATTGGTAAGGCCAGAAAGCCGATTTCTGAAAATAATAAAACAGAACAAGAGCAATAGCAGACAGTAGCCAGGTAAACAGTCTTTTTACCTGTCGCCTTGGATTCAACAAATGAATATCTTTTTGATTTTCACTTATCATTTTCTTCAACTTTCTGTCATTCTTCTCTGCATCTGCAAATGCATCCATTCCACCGGGCGTATTATATACTTTAGACAGATTCTTATACATCTCCGTATGGCGCTGCCTGGAGCCCACAAAAGCCGGGTAAAAAATTGGGACTAAAAGGGAAAACGAAGGGCCTATAAAACTAAATGTCCCAATTAATAATTTTGCATAAAGGTCTATTACTTCGTTCATTTACCAATAGCTATATGTCTAAAAAAGAATAAGAAACATTTTTTCTACAGATAAACACGGTTAAACCACTGCCTTTGATGTACGAGCAGGCATTATTTCCTGCACAGCTTCGCATATAGTTACCTTCTCTCCAATTCAGGTTGCCACACTACCAAATTCTATCACTCACGAATGCGTATTAATGCAGGTATTTCCATACATCCATCCTTTGCCCATCCTTTACTCCCTGGATAAAATACATTCCCCGCGGCAGGGCCGACAGATCAATATCTACAAAGCTGTCAGCCCTTCGCGCAGGCCACATACGCCTGTATACAGTCTGCCCATTACTATTAATTATGAAGAGATGAAATTGATGAAAAAATAAGGGAAGTGTAATCCTCAACCGGCTCTGTGCTAAAGCCAGCAATTGTAAACGGTTCTTTAGTTTTTTTAATGGCTGCCAGTAACATTCCGCTGATACAGCAAGTATATTATCATGGTCAACAATACTTATTCTGTACCGGGTGGCCTGATCCGTTTCCACATCCTGATATAAAAACTGAGAGATTTGCTGTCTGCCGGGAATAGTGGCTACGGGTACAAAGAAACCGGGACCTGTGGCCTTTTCTATCAGAAATTCAAAAGTTTCACCGGATGGATCGGCAACTGACCACTTCAACTGAGGATGCCCGGTTGCAGAAGGCTGTATCGAAAAATGAGTGAACCGCACTGGTAACGGGTTTTCGGTGACAGCCTCAGTCGTTGCAAGGGTAAAATAACCATATGATCCGACTGCCTGGCTGGTACTGATTGTACCTGTTGCAAAAGGAGGTTGTGCGGGGCCGGGTACAATCTCATTTAGCTCTTCGCTGATCCACTGATTGCCGGCATACCTTGCTATCAGCAATGACTCCAGGTTGCGTACAAAACTCAGTGCGGTGACTGCCAGTCGTATCTGCCGAGGCAGAGCAGCCGAATTGGCTGTAAGCTCCCAGTACTCTACATAACTGATATGATCAATCGGTGCGGAGACCTGGTTGACCAGGCCGGAGATTTGCTGAGGATTGCTGCGTCTGTATACAGCTATAAAAGAATCGGTAACAGTTCCGGTACTGCCAATACTGAGCGGTGCATAGATGCCGCCTGTTCCAACAGGAAAATCAAATGCTTCTTCACCTATCTTGCAAACAGGTCCATCTACAAAAGAATGGACACCGGCATTTACTACCTGGCAACCAGGCTGCAGTATCAGCAACTGCTCTGCAGTGGTATACAATTTCCCCTGTACAAACTCCAGTGCATGTGGCAACCGTAGCAGGGTGGCCAGTTTTACTCCAGCCTGATTATTCACAGACAGTATCACCTGCCCGTTGATTGCTCCCTGGTGATAAATAAATTGCTCCGCCACGCCCGCCAGCTCAAAACGACTGGCAGCTCCTGTACCGGTACGCGTGATCATACCATCGTTGATCAGGTTACCCCGCAACTGTATAAGAGAAGGATTAACACCATTGGCTATATTGAATGTGCCGCCTGCTTCGATAATACATTCCTGTGCAATATGGACCGTATTCACATTGGCACCATAAGAAAAAACAGCCCGGCCCCCAATCCGCAATTGCCCCCTGATAGTTACCATTCCTGTACCCGATCCGGTGTATGTTTTGTTTTGACCGGCAGCTGTGGCAGAAAAAACAAGTGAGCCATAGGTCCTGTTGCTGATGGAAACGGTATAGGCAGTGGCAGATGGTACATCAAATTCAAAAATACCCTGCTCTGTGCCCGGCGCGGTTGAAAGACGTGAAACCAGGTTGGTCGTATGGCCGCGTTCTGTACGATGAATATAATGCCCACCATTGTTGATGCGGAAAAAACCTGTTGCTGAAACGCTGACCGGTGTACCCGATGGAGCTCCGGAGGCATTTATCATTACCGCTCCCTCCGCGAGTACAATCGCATCTCCCTCTCCGGCGGCTACAAAGGCTGCCGATGAAATATTGGTAACCGGATTGATCCAGGTGATAACAGTACCCGATGCGGGTTGTATTGTCAGTGAACGGACTGTTACCTGCTCTGCACCTGCAGGCAATGACACGAGATAATCTCCCTGTATCCAGAAATTATCCAGCAATACATCATCATCCGGACCGGGCACTTCGTCACCCTCCCAATTGGCGGCAGTAGCCCATTGCTGATCCTGACCCTGCCCATCCCAGCGCAACTGGGCTATCACATACTGCACCAGCAAACAGTTGACCAGCAGACAACAATATTTTATCATAACACACATTTTCCATCTCACAACCAATATCAGCTGCCCCACAAAACTAAGCCCGGTGCATGCACCGGGCCATGGGAAAAAAACAATAAAAAATGTGATTTTTCTCTTGGCCAGTTATCCGCAGAACCCTAAACTATCCGTCTACTCACTTATTTCTTGCGAAAGAAAATGCGGATAGGCACACCTGTGAGATCAAACTGCTGGCGTAACTGATTTTCGAGATAATTCTTATAAGGCGTTTTAATATCATCCGGAAAATTGCAGAAGAAAGCAAAAGAGGGCACGGCAGTAGGCAGTTGGGTCACAAACTTGATCTTTACTGCATGACCGCGTACCACAGGTGCGTGATAGGCTTCCACCGCTTTCAGCATAGTATCATTGAGCGCAGATGTGGGGATCTTGCGTCGTCTGTTGTCATATACTTCCAGCGCTATTTCAATTGCCTTGAAGATGCGGGTTTTTTCTTTGGCAGAAATAAACAGGATCGGTACATCGGTAAAAGGAGCCAGTCGTTTTTTCAAATCGGCTTCATACTCTTTGGCGGTATTGGTTTCTTTTTTAACCAGGTCCCATTTATTGACCAGCACCACCAGGCCTTTCCCTTTACGGGCAGCCAGGCTGAATATATTCAGGTCCTGCGCAGTAATGCCCTTCTCGGCATCGAGTACCAGCATACACACATCCGCTTCATCCACGGCTTTGATAGCTCTGATCACCGAATAGAACTCCAGGTCTTCGTGTACTTTGGTCTTACGGCGGATACCCGCTGTATCAATAAGAATGAATTCTTTTTTGAACAGGTTATAATGCGTATGAATAGTATCGCGGGTAGTACCGGCTATATCGCTCACGATAGTACGTTCCTGGCCTACCAGTGCATTCAGCAACGATGATTTACCTACGTTGGGTTGTCCGATGATCGCAATACGGGGCAATGCCACAGCTTCGCCTTCTTCCGGCTGCACTTCTTCCTCCTCTGCCGGTATCAGTTCTGTCACGGCATCCAGCAACTCACCCGATCCGCTGCCACTGGCAGCAGCAATAAAGAATATCTGATCAAACCCCATGCTGTAAAACTCAGCTGCTTCCAGCAGGCGATCATTGTTATCTACTTTGTTGACGGTAAGAAATACCGGTTTGGTACTACGGCGCAATACATCGGCCATCGCATCGTCCAGGTCAGTCATGCCGGTTTGCGCATCTACCATAAACAGGATCACATCGGCTTCATCGAGCGCAATCAGTACCTGCTTGGCAATTTCTCTTTCAAACACATCTTCACTGCCAGCCACAAAGCCACCCGTATCGATCACGTTGAAACTTTTACCATTCCAGTCGGCCATACCATACTGACGGTCCCGCGTAACACCACTCACATCATCCACAATAGCTTTACGCTGCTCCAGCAGTCGGTTGAAGAAGGTGCTTTTGCCCACATTGGGTCTTCCCACAATGGCAACAGTAAATGACATTTTTCCTGTTTTTAGATCTTGATAATATTAATTAATGGCTACTGTATCAATAGCCGTATTCTCTCAGCTGCAATTCATTTTCGCGCCATTTGGGCTTCACTTTCACAAACAGCTCAAGAAATACTTTTTGCTGCAAAAAGGTTTCAATATCCTTTCGAGCAGACATACCCAGTTTTTTGATCATACTTCCTTTTTCGCCGATAATGATCACTTTCTGTGTCTCACGCTGCACAATGATATCGGCTACTATCTTGACCAGGGTTTGCTTTTCGCTGAATTCCCTGATCAGCACGGCTGTGTGATACGGTATTTCATCGCCAAACAACTCGTATACTTTTTCCCTGATCAGTTCACTCACAAAAAATTTGGTGGGCAGATCACTGATATCGTCGGTAGGATAAAATGGTTCTCCTTCGGGCAGGTACTGCAAAACAGGTTCCAGAAAAGCTGTTGCATCCACCCCTTTTGCGGCCGATATACGTAATACCTGTTTGCAATAGGGTTGTGCGTTGAAAAAAGCGGCGGCTGCTTCTACCTGTGCTGCCTTCACCTTGTCGATCTTATTCAATATAACCAGTGCCGGCACTTTCAGCCGTAATGATAAGAATATCTGATGCGCTGCTTCCAGGTCATCTGATACATCTACCAGCAAAAGGGCCAGATCGGCATCTTCCAGCGCCCCTTTTACGGCCTGCATCATTTTTTCGTGCAGTTTATAACGCGGATCGATAATGCCTGGCGTATCGGATAGGATCACCTGGTAAGCAGGGTCACTGAGTATGGCTTTTATCCGGTGACGGGTAGTTTGCACTTTGGACGATACAATAGCCAGCTTCTCTCCCATGAGTGCATTGAGAAGAGTGCTCTTGCCCGCATTGGGGCGTCCAAATATGTTTACAAATCCAACTTTCATAACTGGCCTGTACCTTATTATCCGGACAAGCCACACCACCCAGGGCAAGAGAGAGAAAGAAGGTAGTCAGTCCTTGTCAGCCTAAAATGATTGCTGTCCGGAAAATTAAAAATCCGCCTCGCGGCGGACTTTTGTTGCGAGGGGGAGGATCGAACTCCCGACCTTCGGGTTATGAGCCCGACGAGCTACCGCTGCTCTACCTCGCGATATGGGCTGCAAAGGTAAGGCTATTATAATTACTATCCAAACAAAAAAGGAGAATTGCAAATAAAAGCCCCTGGTCTGTCTCATACATACCAGGAGACACCTTGCAAAACCCGACATACCTTATTATTTTTAACCAGCTAAACTTAAAATACCAACTTATGAAAAAACTGATGTGCCTGCTGGCCATTTCCTGCCTGCTCAGTGCGAGCTGTAGCAAAAAAGATAAAACAGAAAGCTGTCCTGTCACCAAAGAAGCCGTGGCCGGTAGTTACAGACTGGTCGCTTTTAAGATGAATGGTGTGGATGCACTGGATCTCACTTTCCAGACCTGTCAGAAAGACGATATCGTAACCTTAAAAGCAGATGGAACATACGATTATACGGATGCAGGCGTATCCTGCGATCCATCTGCCAGCTCAACCGGCAACTGGACCCTGTCGGGAAATATCTTCACCATCGACTATTTCCCCTTTCCTCTTACCATCAATAGTTTTGACTGCACTAACCTGAGCGGCAGTACGACTTACAGTGGTGCAACTATTGAAGCTACTTTCCGAAAGCAATAAAAAATCCCTGGTCTGTCTTACACAGACCAGGGAGATAAATATTTTTGGTATGCCCGGAAACAGACCGGTGAATTATGAATTACGCCGTTTGACGCTGCTGGCGCCGCTTGTTTTGATATCACGGATATGGCCTTCGCCTTTATAATCCACATCACTGGCGCCACTCGCCTGTACAGATAATTCTTTATTGACCTGGATACGGATATCGCTGGCACCGGATGCACGCGCATCGCAATAATCGGCAGCGAGGTCAAATCCTTTGAAATTGCTGGCACCACTGGCTTCGATATCCAGTTGTCCCACTGTACCGGTCACCTGCATATCGGAGGCCCCGCTGATATCGACAGAGAGTTTCTGCATGGTCAGCTGGCCTTTTAGGTCGCTGGCACCAGACAGTTCGATACGGGCACCCTCTGCTTTCCAGCCACCTACAATATTAACATCGCAGGCACCGCCCACTCTCAGTTTATCCAGTTGTTTGAATGAAATATAGGCTTTCAGCTTACGGTTGCCGGTTGTCCAGCGGCCACCTTTGGGGTGATAGCTGACCTCGAGTACGCCATTTTTTACTTCTACAAATATTTCTTCCAGGTATTTGGCACTGGCAGCACTCACGGCTACAGACTCCTCATTGCCCTGGGTGAGATAAACATCGAAGGCATTGGATATCCTGATCACAGTAAAATCCTTGGCAGGTCTTACTTCCGCATTCTCATCCTTTATAGTGAACTGGGAAAACCCCGGGACGGCCACAGCAAACAGGGCTATTATCAGCAAAATTCTTTTCATAAACGAATGGTTTAGAGTGATACGCAGCTGTATCCGGAAAAGTTACAGCTATTTCAGTTTTTTTGTCCGTACTTTTGCCGATAGTTCTTGCTAAGTGAAAGCTTTGTAAGTTTTCAGTGTTTCCCGGGGTGTTTCCTGACTGGTGCTGGCCAGGCCGTTCAGGAATCTGAGATTATACCCGTAAAACCTGATCAGGGTAATGCCTGCGCAGGGAAGGAGGTCATGCTATGCCCTTTCTCCAACAGCATTTCCCTCTCATTTTTTAACCGTTTAAAACAAAAAAAATGAAGAGGATTGCAATGATTGGCTCTATTATTTTAACAGCCAGTTCCTCATTTGCTCAAAATCAAGCAGCAACAGACAGTTTTTATTCGCTTTCGCCCGTAGAGGTCCGTGCCATCCGTGCGGCCGAACAGGCTCCTTTTGCCAAAACCAACCTATCCAAAAAAGCGATCAGCCGCCTCAACCAGGGGCAGGACCTGCCTTTTATCCTTAACCAGACGCCGTCGGTAGTCGCCAATTCAGATGCCGGCACCGGTGTGGGATATACCGGCCTTCGCATTCGTGGTACCGATGCCACCCGCATCAATATCACACTCAATGGTATTCCTTTCAACGACGCCGAAAGCCAGGGCAGCTTCTTTGTCAACCTGCCCGACTTCACCTCCTCCGTCCAGTCGATCCAGATCCAGCGCGGAGTGGGTACTTCTTCGAATGGTACCGGTGCTTTTGGTGCGACCGTGAGCCTGTCTACCAATGAGGTCAATAAAGAGTCTTATGCCGAAATCACCAATGGCTTTGGTTCATTCAACACCTGGCGCCATACGGTAAAAGCGGGTACCGGTCTGCTCGATAACCGCTTTACAATAGATGCACGCCTGAGTCAGATCACCAGCGATGGCTATATTGACCGCGCCAGCAGCAAACTGCAGGCTTTCTACCTTTCCGGTGCCTGGCTGGGAGATAACTCCTCACTCCGGCTCAATATTTTTTCCGGAAAAGAAAAAACCTACCAGGCCTGGAATGGTGTACCCGAATCGGATCTGAAAAACAACCGCACCTACAACTCAAGCGGTACAGACCGGCCCGGTGCTCCCTACGACAACGAAACGGACAATTACCGCCAGACCCATTACCAGTTATTCTTTGACCAGAAAGCCGGCAACCGCTGGCATTTCAACACCGGTCTTTTCCTTACACGCGGACAGGGGTATTATGAAAATTACAAGGGAGAAGAAGCTTTTGCCGATTATGGTCTTCCCGATCTGACGATCGATGGTCAGCTGGTAGAAGAAACAGACCTGGTACGGCAAAAATGGCTCGACAACTATTTTTACGGCCAGATACTTTCGGCACAGTACGTTTACGGACGACACCAGATCACCCTCGGTGGCGGCTGGACCATTTACGACGGCAATCACCACGGCGATGTGATCTGGGCCAAATATGGTTTCGACAATGGCTTCCGTTATTATGATGTGGATGCCCTCAAGTCGGACATCAATGCATATGGCAAATGGCAGTATCAGCTCAGCAATAACCTTTATGGTTTTGCCGACCTGCAGTATCGCCGTGTGCAACATAAGATGGATGGCTTTGCCGACAACCCCTCCCTGCATATCGACCGGCGTTTCAATTTCGTAAACCCCAAAGCCGGTCTCACCTATCAGCAAAACGGATGGCAGGCCTTCCTGAGTTATGCCCTGGCCAATAAGGAGCCAAACCGCGACGATTTCGAGGCATCGCTCAGCAATCAGCCGCGCCACGAAACACTGCACGACTTTGAAGCAGGTATCGAGAAAAAAGGAAACCGGTACCAGGCATCAGCCACCCTTTACTATATGCATTATAAAGACCAGCTGGTGCTCACCGGTATGATCAACGATGTAGGCGCCTATACCCGTCTTAATGTGCCAAAGAGTTACAGGGCCGGTATCGAGCTGCAGGGAGGTTACCAGTTCAGCAAACGGCTGCAGGCTACCGGCAACATCACATTCAGCCGCAATAAGATCAAAAACTTTACCGAGTACCTCGATATGTATGATGTCAATGGCGACTGGGTAGGTCAGCAGACCGTTGAGCACCGCAATACCGATATCGCTTTTGCTCCGCCGGTAGTGGCCAACCTGGGCCTGCATCTTCAGCCCACCGATCAACTGAGTGTAAGTTTATTAAGCAAATACGTAGGTGAGCAATACCTCGACAATACACAGTCGGCCCGTCGCCGGCTCGATGCCTTTTATACGCAGGACCTGCGGGTAGTGCTGGAGATGAAGAATAAGCTGTTTAAAGAATGGAATATTACGGGTCAGCTCAATAATATCCTCGATACCCGTTATGAGCCGAATGGTTATACCTACAGCTACGTATATGATGGTGCAATCACTGCCGACAATTATTATTTTCCCATGGCAGGCATCAATTTCATGATCGGTCTTACTGTCAAATTATAAACCGACTTATATAGCAATTAAAAAAGCGACCTCGTTGGGTCGCTTTTTTAATTTTATTTCAGGAGAATTACTGGTCAAATTTTTCGCGCCAGGCCAGCATACCGCCGGTGACGTTGAAAGTATTTTTAAAACCCAGCGTATCCAGTATCAGGCAGGCCTGGCCGCTGCGGTTGCCGCTGCGGCAGTATACATACAGGTCCTGGTCTTTGAATTGCTCCAGTTCATCTATATCCATTGTCTGCACACGCCCCAGGGGTACCAGCTGTCCGCCGATATTGAATTCGGCATGTTCATGCGGTTCACGCACGTCCACGATATTCAGTTTTTCGCCCGCATCCAGACGTTTTTTCAGTTCTTCTACAGTAATAGTTTGCATAAATGATTTTTAAAAATGATCAATCCTGTTGTGGTGGCTGAATAGCCGGCAGCGTATCCGCCACAGGTCTTTCTGTTTGCAGCCAGATATCTATCAGCTGACCTGACCGGATGTAGCGATAGCGCTGATCGGGCCCCATGCGTTCCGGACTTTGCCTGTAAATATACGCATTGCAGGTATCTGTTATAGAAGGTTCGGCCAGCACCACACCAAACGCCACTCCCTGCTGCTCCAGCATAGAGCGTGCCTGGCAATAGGTCATACCAATAAGCGAGGGTACGATAAACTGGCGATCCCCTACTCCATCGCCCAGCACGAGGTCGACCACACTACCCATCCTGATCTGTGTACCGGGCCGGATGATATTGCCATTATACCGTTGTTCGAGTACAGCATTTTTGGCAAAGTCTGGTTTGAATGTCGTATCGCCCACACGCAGATTATAGGTTTTGAGTGTCATCTCTGCACTGCGGTAGCTGGAGCCCACGATATTAGGCATCTCGATCAATGGAGGTACCGCCCGGTTGATCGTAAGATATACCGTACGATTCACCTTTACGGTCTCGTCTGCCTCAGGTACCTGGCGCAGCACCTGCAGCGGTTTGGCTGTATCTGCATAGATGGAATCGAGTATCTCCACATCAAAGCCTTCCTTTTGCAGGATGGCCAGTGATTCATCATAACTCTTGCCCAGTACCTGTGGTACCGTTTTGGACTGTCCATGATGTGTAAGCCAGTCGAGCGAAAGAATAAACAGGAAAAAAATGATCAGTGCCAGGACCACACCCCCCAGAATATTCACCCATAAGGGACGATTGGTGATGAATTTAAACATGCAGTATTGTTTAGTGAACTACGCTTTTGTTTTTCTGATTAAGTAATAAGTACTAAGCTCACTGGCAGTTAACGTGGTTCAAATGCCTCTTCCGCTAATTTAGTATAAAATTCACGCAGGCTCCAGCCCATGGCCCGTACCTGTTGCGGTACAATACTGGCTTCACTTTGCCCGGGAATGGTATTAATCTCCAGCATAAACGGCTGACCGGCCGCTTCATTGTATATAAAATCAATTCGCACCACACCCCGGCAGTTGAATACGGCATAGATCAGGCGGGCAGCATCCCTTATCCGGTCGGCTACAACTTCATCTACCTGTGCCGGCGTGGTCTCCGTCGACTTGCCCTGGTATTTTGCTTCGAAATCAAAAAACTCCTTATCCGCATCGGCCTTTACTTCGGTAAGCGGCAATACAATGATATTGCCTTTTGTTTTAAATACGCCTACCGTAAACTCACGGCCACTGATCATCTCTTCTATCAGTATCTGTTTATCTTCTTTGAATGCTTTATCAATAGCCGCCTGCAGCAATTCAGGATCATCCACCTTACTCATGCCAATACTCGACCCTCCGCTATTGGGTTTTACAAATACAGGCAGTTTCAGCTGATCCAGCACCTGCACGGCATTGAGAGGAGAATGACTGAAAAGATGCAGTGAACGTGCCACATGGATACCCGCCATACGGGCTACAGCGACCGTATAACGTTTATTCATGGTAATGGCTGAGGTGGCCGCATCGCAACTGGTATAAGGTACATCCAGTACGTCAAAGTAGCCCTGCAATTTACCATCTTCACCCGGTGTGCCGTGCATGCCGATAAATGCAGCATCAAAACGGATGCGCTCTCCATTGATCGTAAGGGTAAAATCATTCTTATCCACTTCCACCTTTGAACCATCGGGCAGTGTATGAAACCAGCCGCCGGTATTGACATCTATGAGATATACGTTGTACAGGTCGCGGTCCAGGTTATTGTTGATGGTGGCAGCAGATTTGTAGGAAATGACCGCTTCGCCAGAGTAGCCACCGGTCACCAGTGCAATGTTTTTTTTCATGAAAATGGATACTAGTTTTTTTGCCCCACAAATATTCAGGAAAAAACGCGGCTCCGGAAATTTAGAGTCTTAAAAATCATTTATTTCTCCAATAAATCAGGCCGGGCGGAAAATAAGAAAGGTGAAGGCCGTTTCTCCTTCACCTTTTTACGACGGGAAATATCACCCGCCAAAGATTGAGCAGCATCCGCTGCTATATTAAGTTACCTTCAAGGTAAGCGAAAATCCGGTTCCGGCCACAGAAAGGCGGCAGAACTTATACACATCATCAGATGTGCAGCTTATCTTTTTTGGCCATCAGCTCTTCTACTGTTTCCTGGTACATTTCATCGGGTACACAGCAGTCAACGGGGCATACCGCTGCACACTGGGGTTCCTCATGAAAACCCTGGCACTCGGTACATTTATTAGGTGTAATGTAATAAGTATCAACGCTCAGTGGGGCATTTTTCTGGTTCGCGTCCACCGTTGTGCCATCCAGCAGGATAAAAGCACCCTTTACCGAAGTACCATCTGCAATGGCCCATTCCACCCCACCTTCATAAATCGCATTATTGGGACATTCCGGCTCGCATGCGCCGCAGTTGATACATTCATCAGTTATCTTAATTGCCATAATTCGCCTGTTTAAACGGGTATAAATTTAATTTTGCACCCTGATCCTCAATACCCACCGGATCAGGTAACAAAAATAAAGCGCATTCATGAATTTACAATACCGTATTGACTTATTGGCCCGCCTGGGTGACTATATTTTGTCTGATAATGAAGAATGGTTGCAGGTACAGGAACGTGCCAGCCGGGAGAATGGCTGGTTTATTGCTCCTTTTCTGCAACAGGCCCTGCAGGCTATCGGCCATCAATACCTGCAAAAAGAGGCCCTGCAGCAATGGATAGCAGCTTATCCCGCTGCAGCTGCTCCGCACGCTCCCAAAATCGTGGGCCTTATCATGGCAGGCAATATCCCCCTCGTAGGTATGCATGATCTGATCTGCATCTGGATAGCCGGCCATAAGGCGCGTATCAGGTTATCCTCCAAAGACGCAGTACTGACCACTCACCTTATCGGTAAGCTGATTGAATGGGAACCTGCCGCAGCCGGTTATCTGGAAATAGCGGATATGCTCAAAGGCTGCGATGCCTATATTGCTACCGGAAGTAATAACTCTGCCGGTCATTTTGCCTATTACTTTGGAAAATACCCGCATATCATCCGGCGCAACCGTAGCTCAGCCGCCGTGCTGGATGGTACCGAAACAGCTGCCGAGCTGGAGCAACTGGCCGATGATGTGTATCTCTACTTTGGCCTCGGCTGCCGCAATGTAACCAAACTGTATGTTCCTGCCGGTTATGATTTTGTACCGTTGCTGCAGGCTTTCGGCAAGTACAACTGGATGGCCGATCACCACAAGTTCAAAAACAATTACGACTACAACCTGGCTATTCTTATCCTCAACAAACAGCTCTACATGAGCAATGAATCCCTGTTGCTGGTAGAGAACAACAGCCTTTTTTCTCCCATCAGCCAGTTGCATTATGAAATCTATACCGACAGAAATACGCTGGTTGCCGGCCTGCAGACCCATCCCGATATCCAGTGCCTGGCCGGTCACGGGCTTATCCCCTTTGGCAAAAGCCAGCAGCCGGGCCTGGCCGACTATGCCGATGGGGTTGATACAATGGCTTTTCTGACAGCTCTTTAAGGTGTTTATTTTTTAACGAATTCTGGTTAAATTTGTCCTGAAGTACGAAACCCTTAGTAAATGATTTGTTAAACTGAATGAGTGGAAAAAGAAGTTCTTATGTCAGTTTGTTACTTTGTAGATAGCAGGCACGAGATTTGAAAATGTCTGTACAACTATTCAAGCAATAAAAATTCATAAAGAGTATGAAATGGAAACAACTTCTGCTGGTTATTGCAGTTAGCGCAACTTCAGCTGTTGGCAGTGTTTGGATCTATGGTAAACTGAATGGCGGCACTCCCGGTAAAACGGCTTTGCTGCAAACACAGGAAGGCAAGCTGCCTGTAAATTATGCAGGTTATCTTGACAATGCGGCAGACGCAGTAGACCCCGTTGATTTTACAAAGGCGGCCAATGCATCTGTACCTGCTGTGGTTCACATCAAGACAAAGATCCCGGCCAAACGTATTGTAAACGATCTGCCCCGTAGCCAGGGGGGCAACAGCATGGAAGATATGTTCAATGATTTCTTCGGTTTTGGTCAACCCATGGTACAGCCCGAGCAGCGTGCATCCGGCAGTGGCGTACTGATCAGCGAAGATGGCTATATCGTTACCAACAATCACGTGGTATCCGATGGCCGCGAAGGTGTGGCTGACGAGATCACCGTAACATTGAACAACAAAAAGACTTACAAAGCCAAAGTGATCGGCCGTGACCCCAGCAGCGACCTCGCTGTAGTTAAGATTGATGGTACCGGTCTGCCTTATATGATCTATGGCAACTCCGACAATGTGAAACTGGGCCAGTGGGTGCTGGCAGTGGGTTATCCCCTGTCGCTCGAAACCACGGTTACAGCCGGTATCGTAAGCGCCAAAGGCCGTTCTATCGGTATCAACAGCCGCCAGAGCGATAGCCCTGTAGAAGCATTCATTCAAACCGATGCAGCCATCAACCAGGGCAATAGCGGCGGTGCACTGATCACTACAGATGGTCAGCTGGTAGGTATCAACTCAGCTATCCTCGCTCCCAATGGTACCTATGCCGGTTATGGTTTTGCCATCCCCGTAAATATTGTGAAAAAGATTGTGAATGACCTGATCGAATACGGTGATGTAAAACGCGGTTACCTCGGCATCTCTTATAATCCCAACGGCAACGAAAATGATCGCCTGGTAAGACAGGCCGGTGTGAAAGACGGCCAGAGCGGTGTATACGTACAGACCGTACCCACCGATGGTGCAGCAGCAGCTGCCGGATTGAAAAAAGGCGATGTGATCCTGAAAGTAAATGGCCAGCCGGTGTCAAGTGGTATCGAAATGAGCGGCCATATCGCAGGTTTCCGTCCCGGTGAGAAAGTGCCTGTGACTTATCTGCGCAATGGTAAGGAAGCCACTGCTTCCATTACCCTTAAAGGAGAAAAAAGCAAGATAGACTACAGCTACAACGAAGCCATCGGCGATCGCCTGGGCCTGGAACTGGAAGACCTCGACAGCAAAAAAGCTACACAATATGCCATCACTGGTGGTGTGGTAGTGAAAAAGATCCGGGAAGGTGGTCCTTTCAGCGGCTCACGTATGGAAACCGGTTTTATCATTACTACCGTAAACGGTCGTGATATTAAAAACTCCGAAGACTTTGCCAAAGCCCTTGGTTATGGCAGCGGAAAAGTAAAGCTGGAAGGTATGTATCCCGGCTGGAGCGGTAGCTATACCTACCAGGTCAATATCGATTCCGACTCAGAATATTAAGCGATAACATTCTTCTATAAAAAAAGGTCCGCCATCGCGGACCTTTTTTTATAGCGTATACTCATCTCTTATTTCTTGAACACCTGCCAGCCCCAGGCCGCCAGGGTAATATGGCTGCCATTTTCCAATGGCTGTGATTTGCCCGAAAACACATCGGTATAATTGCCTTTTACCTGGTCATCGGTCAGCGTCATATCAGCAGGGCGGGCCGACAGATTCAACAGTACGAGTACTTCCTGACCCGCATTGCGGCGCAGATAAGCCATCACCTGGTCGCTCGCTGAAGTATGCAGCCGGTAAGTGGTCACGGCAGCATCACCGCCACGCAAAGCCGGGTGTGTAGAATGTAGCTGCAGCAAGGTTTTGTAAAAATCAGCCCGCTCATATTTACCGTTCCAGCTGATCGGATCTTTCTCAAAAAACTGCAGCCGCTTGTGATTCGGTAATTCCTGCCCGCTGTAAAGAAGAGGAACCCCGTTCCAGGTAGCAGAGAATACAGCGAGTGTTGTTGCCATATCGCCATACTTCTCATATTCGGTACCGTTCCAGCTGTTTTCATCATGGTTGCTGGTAAACCACGCACGCATAGATTGATCTCCCAGCTGGCTGTAGCGTGTCAGTAAACTATCCAGCTCTGCCAGCGGCAGATGCTGCTGATAAAAATCCCTGGTCTTGTGCATCCAGCTCCAGCTATAGCTCGCATCAAATACTTTTCCGTAATCCGGGTTTTCCAGTTCATCAAATTCTCCCAGCCAGAACAGGTGTTTTACCGAATCTACTTTGGGTCTTGCCTCCTGCCAGAAGTCTACTTCCACCCAGGCAGCCAGGTCGCAACGGAAGCCATCGATATCACATTCATTCACCCAAAACTTCATAGCATCTACCATGGCCTGGCGCAGTGCGGGATTTTTATAATCCAGCTCAATGATATCGTCCATGCCACTGGCAATTTTGAAATCGTTGGTGGCGCTATCCTTCAGATAATAATCGGGATGGGAGGTTGTCCATACATGATCCCAGCCCGTATGATTGGCCACCCAGTCGATGATCACTTTAAAGCCCAGTTCATGTGCTTTTTTGACCAGGTTTTTGAAGTCATCGAGTGTACCGAATTCTGGGTTGATAGCTGTATAGTCGGAGCAGGCATAGGGGCTGCCCATGCTTCCTTTTTTATTTTTTTGTGCAATGGGTGTGACCGGCATAAACCACAGTGTTTCCACACCCATTTCGCGAAGGCGGGGCATCTCCTTTGCAAATGCATTGAATGTCCCTTCCTGCGTATACTGACGCACATTTACTTCGTAGATGTTGGTATGGTGAGCCCAGGCCACCGTTTTTTCATTGGTTTGATTCATTCCTTCATTTTTTTTAGTGGGCGAGTCGGCATTATTGCAAGCAGCCAGCCCACCCGTAGCCGCCATCAGTAAAAACCATTTTTTCATAAGCAAGCTTTGGAGTGAAACTAAGGAAAAAAACAATTTGAAGATTTGAGGATTTGAAAATGAGTTATAAGTAATAAGTTTTGAGTTTTAAGTTCTTTTTTAAGCTCATATATTCATTCTCCTGGTCATCTTCAAATTCTCAAATCTCCAAATCTTCAAATCCCTTCTCTTTGCTTATCTTATCTTTGCACCATGAAATCGTTCGAAGTCCCCATTATTTATCGCAGTCCGCTGATCTCTGCCGTTAAGAAAAAACGGAAAGAGCAGGATAAGATGAAAAAAGACTTCACACCCACCCTGCTCGATTTTGGCCCGGTGCGTATTTTCCTGGCCCGCCATTTCGGATTTTGTTATGGGGTGGAAAATGCCATTGAGATCGCTTTCCGCACCGTGACAGAAAATCCCGGCAAGCGCATTTTCCTGCTGAGCGAAATGATTCACAACCCCCAGGTCAATGCCGACCTCGAAGCTCATGGCGTACGTTTTCTGCAGGATACGCATGGTCGTCAGCTGATCGCTTTTGAAGAGCTGGCTACCAATGATATTGTACTGATCCCCGCTTTTGGCACCACGCTTGAAATAGAAGATAAATTACGCCGTATCGGCATACAGGTAGAAAAATATAATACCACCTGCCCCTTTGTAGAAAAAGTATGGAACCGCAGCGAAGCCATTGCCGGAAAAAATTATACCATCGTCATTCACGGCAAGCCACAGCATGAAGAGACACGCGCTACTTTTTCACATGCCGCTGCCAAAGGACCCGCTGTGGTAGTAAAAGATATGAAACAGACGCAGGAGCTTGCCAAATATATCACAGGCGAATACGGGGCGGCCGGTTTCTATGAGCAGTTTAAGGGACAGTATTCGGATGGCTTTGACGTAGAGCGCGATCTGCAACGCATTGGTGTGGTCAACCAGACCACTATGCTGGCATCCGACACCCAGGCTATTGCCGATTACCTGCGCGATACCATGATCAGCCGCTACGGACTGGGTGTGGCAGAGGTAGTGAATCGTTTTGCCGACACACGCGATACGCTCTGTTATGCCACCAACGACAATCAGTCTGCCGTGATGGGTATGCTGCAAACACCCGCCCACCTGGCCGTGGTAGTAGGCGGATACAACTCCTCCAATACCTCGCATCTCGTAGAACTTTGCGAAGAAACACTTCCCACCTATTTTATCAATAGCGAAGAAAAAATTCGGTCAGCCACCAGCATTGTTCATTATGATTTTCACCACAGGGAAGAATTGCAAACCGAAAATTTCCTGCCGGCTGTATCCCCGGTTGATATACTGATCACCAGCGGCGCCTCCTGCCCCGATGCACTCGTAGAAGGCGTGATCAGAAAGCTGGTTTCATTTTATAATACGGAAGTGAGTGTTGAAGAATTGATTACGCAATTCCAATAAAAGTTTAAAGCGTATAAAAAGTATAAAGGGTTTAAAGAGTATATATCCTATCTCTTTAAACCCTTTATACACTTTAAACACTTTATACTTGCGCAGGCTCTTTATTTGTAGAGCAGCTCATAATACTCATGCGCCATCCGGTTGCTTTCGAACTGAAAGCGTACATCCTGCATACTGTTCTTCATAATCTGCCGCCACGTAGAATAGTTCTCATAATAGAGAGGTAGAATTTCTTTCTGCAGTATCTCGTAGATCTTATCCAGGTCATACTGATCCTGCTCGTACACATTCATACCCGCATAATCTGCCTTGGGTACGACAAAACCGTTGTGACCATGGTTGATGAATTCAGGGATCCAGCCATCATCGGTAGAAAAATTGATCGCACCGTTCATGGCGGCAGTCATACCACTGGTGCCGGAGGCCTCCCGTGGTACACGTGGGTTATTGAGCCAGCAGTCGGCAGCCTGCTTCAGGCGTTTAGACAGGCCGAGCTCATAGCCTATCAGTACAGCCATATTTTTATACCGTTTGCTCAGGTGTACCAGCTGATTGAATTCGCTGATAGCCGGATGATCGACCGGGTAAGGCTTACCCGCCCAGATCACCTGTACCGGATATTTGCTGCTGGCCAGCAAAGCGGTAAATCGCTTTTCATCGGTAGTGATCAGACCTGCACGTTTATAACCGGCAAAGCGGCGTGCCCATACGATAGTAAACACATCCTGATCAAAAAGTTTACCGGTTTGATCAGCCACGATCTCAAACGCTCTTTTCTTGAGATACTTTTTGCGGTCATCGATACCATAATCATCTCCCGCCTCGCGGAAACGGTACAGTTGTTTATCGGCCCAGTAACGGTAGTTCTGTGAGTTGGTAATGGAAATAATGGGGCACACACCGGTGTACTTGCTCCACATTTCACGCGATACCACTCCATGCAGTTGCGATACGGCATTGGCCATACGGGCAAAGCGCAGTGCCACCAGCGAATGATTGAAAGCATCATCTGTAATGCCGGTGAGATTACGCACTTCCTCAATGCTCAGTCCACAGAAATAACTCATCTTATGGCAGAGATAGATATCGTGTTTCTCATTGCCCGCTTCTTCGGGAGTATGCGTGGTAAACACGAGGCGTTTACGCACTTCTTCGATCTGGCGGTTGTATTTGCTGTACAGGTAAAATGCTGCAGACAGTCCGTGTGCTTCGTTGAGGTGATACAACTCCGGGTTGAAACCGATCACATCCAGCAGCTTGGCACCACCCACACCCAGCAAAATAAACTGTGCCACTTTGGTCGCCACATTGGCATCGTACAGCCGATGTGTAATGGTTTGTGATACATAATCATTTTCCGGCACATCGGTGCTCAGGAGAAATAAAGGCGCTGTTTTGAATGTTTCGGGATTCAGATACAGCACTTTCACCCATACCGGATGTTCGTGCACATTGATCTGAAATTTGATACCGGTGTCTTCGAGAAAACTATATTGTTTTTCGTTCCAGGTCACATCGAGGGTTTGATCCTGGTTGCGCTCCTGGTCGTAATAGCCGTATTTCCACAATATGCCGATACCCACCATATTCTGCCGCAGTTCGTATGCACTGCGCATATGAGAGCCTGCCAGGAATCCCAAACCACCACTGTATATTTTCAATGGCTGGTGTACGGCAAACTCCATAGAAAAGTAAGCAACCCGTTTGGAATAAGAGGATTCGATGGGGTAAGGAACTGAAAAATTGGTAAAACTCATAATTGTGTCTTTTTTACACGAAGGCGCAAGATAAAATTAAATTTAGAAATGGACCGGGAACTATTTTCACTTACGGGCCGGTTTAGTGCGTGGATCCCGCAGGCGGGAATAGGTGCCATCAAATGAACAACGCAATCCCCGGCGTGATCCGCATGGCTCCAGTTCTTTTACCGTCACCGAAGTGCTGGTAAAAGTAAATTGCAGCGCGCATTGCTCGCCCGGTTCGCGATACTCGGCCCGGTTAGGCCCTTTCATTTGTGCTTCTCCTTTCAACTCGCCCACACATTCTCCATTATTTTTTTCAAAATGGATAAAGAAACGAAGCTGATCAGCCCGCCGGCCATCGCGAAAGGAGAATAGGGTTGTTTTTCCGGAGCCGTAGTTGGCGGTATATTTTTGTTTACGCGATAAAGTATCAATTGGATTGACCAGTTCGGCCGGCTTTTCATCGAGCGCATCGGTCATGATCAGCATATATTCACCGGCGCCTGTATTGAGTACGTACACATCTTTTCCTTCGTTCACACTTCCATCTGCATTGCGGCGTGTTACATTTTTGCTGATGGTATACTTATTATCGAATACGGATACCTGGCGGGTGGAAGCCGTCTGGTCTGGCAGCAGGAATGGCATGGCTGCAATGAATTTATCTTTCTTATCGAATGCAAAAAGATAAACGCCGCGTTTATCGCCGGTTACTGTTTTGGCAAAAAGATAGGTCTCATCACCTTTTACCCGGCCCATTGCGTAAATTTTAGGGCGGGCAGATTTTCCCATCAGATGGGTAAGTACAGAGTCGGGTACAAACTGGGTAAATACTTTACGGCTGATGAGCAGGGAATCTTTATCCTTCCGCAGCAGAGCCGTATCCTCCAGTTGAAAAGACAGGGATAGTTTGGGAAAGAAATCAATGAAATCGCTGGCGGTCACCGGCTCTTCACCTGACAGATCGGGCTTTTTGTCCTTACAGGCCAGTATACCGGTAAGCAGCAGGCAAAGCGGAACAATTTTCAACAATAAACGCATACGACTCCTGTTGGGTGGGCAAATTAAGCGTTTCCCGCCATTGCGTCAACCCTGCGTTTTGAAAATAAAGATATTTTTTTTAGGTTTGTCTAAAATTAATTTTAGTCGTGCTGAACTACTCAACCAGCGAAGAGAATCATATAAAAGCAATTTATCACCTGCAAAAGGAAGGCTCTGTGACGACCAATGAACTGGCGGCTGAACTCAAGACCCGGCCGGCCTCCATCACAGATATGATGAAAAAGCTGCGTACCAAGAAGCTGGTACACTATGAGGCTTATAAAGGATTTCGCCTTACTGCAGAAGGGCGTAAGCTGGCACTTATCATCATCCGCCGTCACCGGTTGTGGGAATTTTTCCTCGCAGAAAAATTAAAGTTCAGCTGGGATGAAGTGCATGAGGTAGCCGAAGACCTGGAACATGTAAGCAGCAAAAAACTCATTGACAAACTGGATGAATACCTGGGCTTCCCGCGCTTTGATCCGCATGGCGATCCCATTCCCGATGCGCAGGGTCGTATCGAAGCGAGCAAGCAGGTTTGCCTGACCGAGTTACCACCCAATAAGCAAGGGATTGTTTGTTATGTAAGTGACCAGTCATCCGGAATGCTTGAATTGCTGCGGCATAAAAAAATCGGTATCGGCACCCGTGTCGAGATCCGGAAACGTTTCAGTTACGATCAATCAATGGAAATAAAAGTGAAACAACAGATCACCACTATAAGTGGCGACCTGGCAAGGAACATTTTTGTGAAATACGATGAATAGACATTTCTCCGACAAATCGCTGAGCGAGGTTCACGAAACAATTGATACCACTGCCACTCACCGGCCTGTATGGCGCCGGATACTGACATTTTTTGGGCCGGCATACCTGGTAAGTGTGGGCTATATGGACCCGGGCAACTGGGCGACCGACCTGGCAGGCGGCAGCCAGTTTGGCTACACGCTGATCTGGGTACTGCTTATGAGCAACCTCATGGCATTACTGCTGCAAAGCCTCTCGGCCCGCCTGGGTATTGTACGCCGCCGCGACCTGGCACAGGCCAACCGCGAAACCTATCCCCGCTCTGCCAACTTTGCACTGTATATACTGGCCGAAATAGCCATTGCCGCAACAGATCTTGCCGAAGTACTGGGTATGGCGATCGGTATACAGCTGCTGACCGGATTACCCCTCATCTGGGGCGTACTGATCACCGTACTCGATACCTTCCTGCTGCTCATTCTGCAACGGCTGGGTATGCGCAAAATGGAAGCATTTATCATTGGTCTTGTTTTCATCATCGGCGCATCCTTTCTTATAGAAATCATCCTGGCCAAACCGCAGCTGTCGGAGATTGCGAGCGGCTTTGTACCCCATATTCCAAACGATACTGCCCTCTATATTGCCATTGGTATCATCGGCGCTACTGTGATGCCGCATAATCTTTACCTGCATAGCGCACTGGTGCAAACCCGCAAGATCAGCCGTGATAATGCCGGTATTAAACGGGCACTGAAACTTAATTTCATTGACAGTGCAGTAGCGCTCAACCTGGCTTTTTTTGTGAATGCCGCTATACTGGTACTGGCCGCCACGGTTTTTTATAAAACAGGAAGAACCGACGTGGCCGAGATCAAAGACGCGCATCACCTGCTCGATCAGTTGCTGGGTACCAAACTGGCCCCTGCCCTCTTTGCCATTGCACTGATTGCAGCAGGACAAAGCTCTACGGTAACCGGTACACTGGCCGGACAGATCGTGATGGAAGGTTACCTGCACCTGCGTATCAATCCCTGGATGCGACGGTTGCTGACACGGCTTGTAGCCATTATACCGGCTGTGATCGTCATACTTGTCAATGGAGAAGACAATATCGACCAGCTACTCATCCTGAGCCAGGTGATACTAAGCCTGCAGCTGGGCTTTGCGATCATTCCATTGATCCATTTTGTAAGCGATAAAAAAACGATGGGCAGTTTTGTGATCAAACCTATCGTGCAGATTGCCGCCTGGCTTATCACCGCTGTACTGGTTTATCTCAACCTGAGTATGGTAATAGGTCAGACCGCTGATTATTTCGCCACTTCTGATAATTTATTCTGGAAAACGGTGATCATCCTGGCAGGACTGGCCTTCATTGCCCTGCTGGTCATTACTACCGGATATCCATTATTGAAAAAAAGAAAAGCCGCCCAGGCTACCCCCCTGCATGGACCGATCAATCCGCTGCATAACCTCGAGATCCCCCGTTACGCTGCCATTGCTGTAGCGCTCGATTTCAGCGAAAACGATAGTAAACTGCTGGCGCATGCCCTGGGCCAGGGACATGCCGGCACCAGTTACCTTTTGCTGCACGTGGTAGAAAGTGTTCCCGCACGCATCTATGCACAGGACAGTGATGATATAGAAACACAGAAAGACAAGGAACGATTGCTTTATTATGCACGGGAGCTGATGGAAAAAGGATTCAAGGCAGAAGCCCGCGTGGGCTACGGCAACCGGTCAAAAGAAATTGTGCGGCTGGTGCTGGAAAACAGATGCGATATGCTGGTGATCGGGGCGCATGGCCATACCGGTCTCAAGGATCTGTTTTATGGAGAAACCGTCAATACCGTACGACATGAACTGAAGATACCCGTACTGGTAGTGCATGTATAATAAATGCATTAACCAACTGTGCCATTCCCGTTTTTGCGGGGTGTTGCTGTGCGCAACAAATGTTTGAAACGGCTGAATGTCTCAGGTTTTATATTGAGATAGGACGCCAGGTATTTTTGCGGCACACGCTGCAGTAGTTCCGGATTCTTCATCACAAAATTGAGAAACCGTTCTCTCGGTGTCATCTTGATCATCTGCATCTGCCAGTTGTCCTTGATCACCATGGTATGTGTCACTACCAGGCGACCCAGATGCTCCATCTTTTTTGATTTGCTGTACAACTCCTCGAGATCTTCGTGCCTGATAGAAATGACCATAGAAGGCTCAATGGTTTCCACGTAATATTCGGAAGGCTTACGGCTGTGAAATGATTCCTGGCTCAGGATGATATGACCTTCGGTGGATATCTGTGTGTTGATCTCCAGTGTTCCTTTTTTATAATACTTACGTATCAATCCCTTGGAGATAAAGTTGAAATAGTCTTCGATCTCACCGGCTTTGATAAGAAACTCCCGTTTACCGAATCTTCTGATACGAATGATAGGCAAAAGGCCCTTCACAAATTCTTCGTCAGTGACGTTAACGAATCTGCGGATATAATTGAGGAATGGACGCGTAGCTTCCATATTCAAAATTTCTATCATAAGTTAGGGAAAAAAGTTGAGTTAAATCAAGTCGGAGGGCATATTTATTTTTGAAAGCTTTTTCCGGGACTTTGGTAGAAGCCGCCAAAAAGCGGGGATAAATTGTAGATTTGCCAGCCCGGATGCTAAGGCAGTATCCTGACTATTAATCTAAAACATGAAACTATGGCCCAAAAGATCAAAGTTGCCAATCCTGTGGTAGAACTTGATGGCGATGAAATGACCCGAATTATCTGGAAATTTATCAAAGACAAACTGATCCTGCCCTACCTGGAGCTGGATATCAAATATTATGACCTGGGCATTGAATACCGCGACCAGACCAATGACCAGGTGACGGTGGATGCCGCCAATGCCATTCGCCAGTACGGTGTAGGCATCAAATGCGCCACCATTACCCCCGACGAAGCCCGTGTGAAAGAGTTCAGTCTCAAGCAAATGTGGAAGAGCCCCAATGGTACTATCCGCAATATCCTCGACGGCACGGTATTTCGCGAGCCGATCGTAATCAGCAATATCCCCCGCCTGGTGACCAACTGGACAGCCCCGATCATTGTGGGCCGTCATGCTTTTGGCGACCAGTACCGTGCTACCGATACGGTGATCAAAGGCAAAGGCAAACTGACCATGACCTTTACACCCGAAGATGGCGGTGCTCCCCAGACCTTCGAAGTGTTCAACTTCAAGGGCGATGGGGTGGCCATGACCATGTACAATACCGATGAGAGCATCCGTGGCTTTGCCCGCAGCTGCTTCAATATGGCCCTCAGCAAAAAATGGCCGCTCTACCTGTCTACCAAAAACACCATCCTCAAAAAATATGATGGCCGTTTCAAAGACATTTTTGAAGAGATCTATGTCAATGAATTCAAAGCACAGTTTGAAGCTGCCGGCATTGTATATGAGCATCGCCTGATCGATGACATGGTAGCCAGCGCGCTCAAATGGAATGGCAATTTTGTATGGGCCTGTAAAAACTACGACGGTGACGTGCAGAGTGATACCGTAGCACAGGGTTTTGGCTCACTGGGTCTCATGACCTCTGTACTGATCACACCTGACGGTAAGACCATGGAAGCGGAAGCTGCACATGGTACAGTAACCCGTCACTACCGCGATCACCAGGCAGGCAAACCTACCAGCACCAATCCTATTGCTTCTATTTTTGCCTGGACACGTGGCCTGGCCTTCCGCGGCAAAATGGATAGCAATCAGCCCCTGATCGATTTTTGTGAAGCACTGGAAGCGGTATGTATCGAAACAGTAGAATCAGGCAAGATGACCAAGGACCTGGCTGTATGTATCCATGGCAACAAAGTAAAACATGGTGAACATTTCCTGTATACCGAAGAGTTTCTTGATGCTATTGACAGCAACCTGAAAAAGAAGATGGGTATCTGATCATAGTATCCCGATCTGTTTATACCGCCCGGCTATACTCCAGTCCGGGCGGTTCTGTTTTCCCTGCCGATTTACCACAAATTGGGTATTCTCACCGGTAAGGGATTGCCTATCTTTCCAAAAAAACCAAGCTGATGGATCTGCTGGCAATTGCGATCGCCCCGGGCATCGCCATTATACTTTTCATTCTTCATCGTGATGCCTTTAACCGCGAGCCCAAACTCAACCTGTTTGTGAGTTTTGTACTGGGCGGATTGTCTATATTACCTGCCATTCTTATAGAACAGTTGTTTTATGACCAGGTAGACAACTCGATTGCCGGCATAGCGGTAAAAGCATTCCTGGTAGTGGCACTCACAGAAGAGGTGGTCAAGTATGTGGCATTGCGTTATTACTCTTTTACGCGGCCCAGTTTTGATGAGCCGCTCGATGGTATCGTATACGGGGTAATGGTGAGTATGGGTTTTGCCACCGTCGAAAACATCCTGTATGTACAGAAGTTTGGTATGACCGTGGGTATTCAGCGTATGTTTCTCGCAGTACCGGCACATGCCACCTTTGGTGTGCTGATGGGTTATTTTGCAGGAAAGGCCCGCTTCAGTAAAGACCGCCAGCGGTTATTGCTCACCGGCCTGTTGTGGGCCACCGTTTTTCATGGAGCCTATGATTTCTTCCTCTTCCTGCAGCAGTCGCCCGAGGTGAGTGCCAATGTATCGGCCGGCCTGCTCACGCTGGGAGCAATTGCTTCCCTGCTGGTGTCTCTCCGGCTCAGCCTTCGCCATCTGAAAGAACACCGGCGGTTGTCGCAGAAGACAAATCGCCCAACCGATTTCATGCTGGTGCGCCGCGCAGGCGCCAGTGAGATCCCCGTGATTCAGTCACTCGCTTATGAAGTATGGCCCGCCACCTATCAATCCATTTTATCGAAAGAACAGATCGACTATATGATGGATATGATGTACAGCACCGCCTCGCTCGATAAACAGTTTCAGTCCGGTCACGAGTTTGTGATCATTTATGATGACAATGTGCCGGTAGGTTTTGCCTCATTCAGCCGTATGCAACCGGATACTTATAAGCTGCATAAACTATACGTATTGCCCAATCAGCAAGGCAGGGGCACGGGGCGTTTTGCCATAGACCGGCTGGCTGGTGCCATGCACCGCGATGGAGCTTCCAAAATGCAGCTCAATGTAAACCGTAACAACCAGGCCCGGGTGTTTTACGAAAAACTGGGATTCGTAGTGATCGGTGAGGAAGATATCGATATCGGCAAAGGTTACCTGATGAATGATTTCATCATGGAAAAAAATATCGGTTAATGTTTACCACAATCCATCAGCGGGCGTGGATCAACCGGTGTTTCGAAATCGAATAACAGCAATTCCAGTTTACTGCCCTGGTTTAAGATGCCGATAGGATCGCCGCGGCGAAACTTTTGTTTGGCCCTGACGGTAGCCCGTTGTAATCCCGACAGCCAGAACCAGTAGTCTTTATACACAAAAACGATCTCGTAGGTACCATCTGCTTCACGCTGCACAGTGGTGACCTCTGCGTCGATACAGGCTTTTACAACGGTATCGGAAGTGCTGCTCAAGACCAGTTTTAATTCATCTGTATTAAAAAGCTGATTGCGCGATTCGGCCGCATGCAGTACCGCATTGGTCAGAAAACAACTCAGGCGCAGTGTATCCTGTTCTCCCCGTTGCGCATTTGCCCGCATGCAGCAAACCGCCAACAGGCATAACCAGACCAGTCTTTTTATCATATTATTCCTTGCTGAATGAAAGTTTGCGGGCCATTTCAGCGCTCATCCCTTCTGCAGAGGCACCATAGCCTGTCACGAGTATACCTTTATGGCCCTGGTTGCCTTCGATGGCATAGACCACCGCTTCATCGGCCGGGTCTGTATTGCCTTCAAAGCGGTAAGTTTCCACAATTTCAAAATCTTCCGCATTGTACTGGGCGCCCTGACACACCAGGCAGTTTTCAGATAAATTGAAATCAACGTTGTAGCCCCTGGCTTTCAGCCCGTTAACAGCTGCCGTCATAGTATCGTATACGTGCATAATCTGAATAATTGGATGTCGTTCAAAGATACGGAATACAGGAGTGAGTGGGGGAAAAAACATACCCGTTTACGGCATGCCCGAACCCTTATTGGTATTGGTCAATAATGTACCTTTGCCGCCGAAAATAAACATCATACAAATGTCTACATCAACTAAATCCATTGACTTCTCCCTCCCCTATAAGGTTGCCGATATTTCGCTGGCAGAATGGGGCCGTAAGGAAATTCGCCTGGCCGAAGCAGAAATGCCCGGTCTGATGGCTATCAGAGCTGAATATGGCCCTTCGCAGCCGCTTAAAGGCGCACGCGTGGCCGGTTGTCTTCATATGACCATCCAAACCGCTGTGCTGATCGAAACTCTCGTGGCACTGGGTGCTGAAGTAAAATGGAGTTCCTGCAATATCTTCTCTACCCAGGACCATGCTGCTGCTGCAATTGCCGCTGCAGGTATCGGCGTATTTGCCTGGAAGGGACAAACAATTGAAGAAGCTGACTGGTGCATTGAGCAGACCCTTTTCTTTGGCGGCCAGGATCGCCCGCTCAACATGATCCTCGACGATGGTGGCGACCTCACCAATATGGTACTGGATAAATATCCTGAGCTGGTACAGCATGTAAAAGGTATTTCTGAAGAAACAACTACAGGTGTGCATCGCCTGTATGAGCGTGTAGCCAAAGGCACACTGCCCGTTCCTTCTATCAACGTAAACGATTCTGTTACCAAATCTAAATTTGACAATAAATACGGTTGTAAAGAATCACTGGTAGATGCTATCCGCCGCGCCACAGATGTGATGCTGGCAGGTAAAGTAGCTGTAGTAGGTGGTTATGGTGATGTAGGTAAAGGTTCTGCAGCTTCACTGGCAGGTGCCGGTTGCCGCGTGATCGTAACCGAGATCGATCCTATCTGTGCCCTGCAGGCAGCCATGGATGGTTTTGAAGTGAAAAAGATGATCAATGCCGTGAAAGAAGCCGACATCGTGGTGACAGCTTCCGGCTGCCGCGACCTGATCACCGGCGAACATTTCAAACTGATGAAGGATAAAGCCATTGTTTGTAATATCGGCCACTTCGATATCGAGATCGATATTGCCTGGCTCAATCAGAACTATGGTCATACCAAAGACACGATCAAACCCCAGGTAGATATTTACAATGTAGAGGGCAAAGACATCATCATCCTGGCCGAAGGACGTCTCGTTAACCTGGGCTGTGCCACCGGTCACCCCTCATTTGTAATGAGCAACTCTTTCTCTAACCAGACACTGGCCCAGATCGAACTCTGGACCAACCACAGCAAATACGAAAACAACGTGTACGTGCTGCCCAAACACCTGGATGAGAAAGTAGCCCGCCTGCACCTTGGCAAAATCGGTGTGGAACTGGACGAACTGACTACCGCCCAGTCCGAATACCTCGGTATTACCAAAGAAGGTCCCTTCAAGCCTGAGCACTATCGTTATTAATAAAAATGTTCTTTATATTATAGCAAAAGGCTTCCTCTGTCCGGGGAAGCCTTTTTTGATTTGAAGATGGATTTGCTTTTGGAATGCCGTTGTATCGAAGAACTACAGTATGCCGGAGGTTCATTACATATACGCTTCGTTCAGTGTTTTGAAAAATTTAGTCCTTTCCACATCTTCAACTCCTCAGATTTTCAAATCTTCAAATCGCTTAAATTTGGTCATGCAGTACAGTAAAAGCAAAGCAAATACTGGTTATCTCCGTTGTGTCCTGATTGCTGTACTGTTGTCGCTGTTTTGTGTCGCCCGGCCCGGCATTACTATTGCGCAGGACAATACGGATATTGACCGGCATACACCGGCAGATATCCTTCCCGAACGCGCCCGCGCCCTGGCATTCCTGGATAGTGTGGGATCTTTATCGGCCAGTCCTCACTGGCCCAATATTGACCCGGCCCTCTATTATGAAAACCTGCGCAGCTTTGCTCTATACCCGCTGCGTTTTTATGAAGGTAAAGGCACAAATTTCTGTGCCTACTCTGCCATCACCTATATCCCGCTCAATTATGACCCGGAGGGCTTTGCCCGTTTTATGGTGAAGCTCTATCGCGAAGGGGAGGCCCGCATGGGCGCTGTACAATTCAGACCCAGTAAAGCAGTACGGCAGGAAGCAGGCCTTATCAAGTATAAAGGTGCACTCGATATCAATCATGCCGGGCAACTCTGGTTCCTGTCACTGGCTGACGAGTTTAAAGGTTACCTGAATTTTTTCAACCGGCGTTTCAACAAAGGTGATGAAAACACTTTATGGGCCTCTACCAACTTTGCCAAATTCAACCGGATGATCAGGCGCCTCTTTGGTTATAAGGTAAAGGCCCGTGGCTCTGATATCCTTCGTCCATGGATCAAAGACACCTATGGTTATCTGCAGGAAAGAATTGCCAAAGCCCCTGTTTTCCTTTATCTCAACAACCGGTTGCTGTACAAGAAAAAACATGAAGTGACCCGTATGGGCATTCCCACGCATTATGTACTGCTCCTCGATATCTACAAGACCCCTGACGACAAAATAAATATCGTGTACTGGGACTATGGCAAGAAAACCCTGCAGCAGGTGACGCCCCGGTTACTGAAAAAAATCATTTTTGGTATTACACAATTTTACCCGGAACCATGATCAGAAAAAGTATTACCCATATCGCCCTGTTTCTGGTCGCCGGCCTGGCATTTGCCTGCTCCTCATCGCGGCATTTTACCCATACCTATTACCAGGGACATCAGTTGTATATCGATACCATGCTCAGAACTTACGAGCAGCTGTATAAAGTGCATCCTTTTTCTCTTGAAATAAAGGATAAAGGCCTTACCCGCCTGGGGCTTGAACTGCATACAGACAGTATCAGGTATATTTATTCATTTCAGCTCGATGAACCCTATCTTATAGACACACTGGAAAAATATCAGCTGGATATAAAGCAGTTCAGCCAGCTGGTACGTACCATGCAGGAAGCAGGCTGTACCTGGATCAGCAAACTCGATTATTATGTAAACCGCGAACCCAAATACCTGGTCTTTATGTCTGTACGGCATAAAGAGCTGACAGGTTTCTTACGTTCCGAAAAATATTTTACTCTCGCTGTATTTGACCGGCCACAGTTATACGACAAAAAAGGCCGCCTGCTGGATCGCGATGATCATAATAGTTTCCGGCGTATCAATGATGAAATATACAGGCGCATAAATGACCGTGTATTCTTTGCATTGATGGATAAATACCGTTGACACGATAAGCACTTTTTATGTAGAAAGTCGTCTGCTAATTTTCAATTCAGCGTTTATCTCATTTATGTATTTATATTTTAACAGGCCTGTAGCCTACTGAAGATCAAACCACCATAAAGAAGTACTGCCAAAACAGGAAATTCTGACAATTCCTACTGACTAATTTTCATAAAACATTTTTCAGCGCTAGTGAAGTGACAACCACAGTTGTATACGCTGATCGTATTTTTCCCAATAGCCAGCGGCTGTGGTTGTTATGTCTGCTGCTGTATTTTTGCCTCATCATTTTTCACCTGTACCGGGCAAGATGAAAAGCCTCAATACCGTACCCCTTCCGGAAATATGCAGGTCACTATTCCTCCAGTATACTATTGAGAAAACATTTACCCCCTATGTTTAACCAGTAATCCATGTCTTACGGGTCGGCATTGTTTTATCAAAATAAAAACGATGTTGAAAACGAAACTGGTTCATTACCTGGTCTTACCGGCGTTGTTCTTTTCCTTTTATACAAAGGCAGCCATACAATTACCGGCAGATAGTCTACCTGTTGTTGCAGACAGCAATACTGTTTCTTTTATTCTTCTTGACAGCAATTCTTTTTTCCGTACCGGCACGGCGCTGTTGCCGGAGGAACTGTCGTTGCCCGCATACCCGGCCAATAAACTCCGGGAAACATATGTGCAGGAATATCTTCTCCGTAATGGTTATGAGCTGGAAAAGATCCGGCAGAGAAGCGGACAGTATTTCGATGTAATGGATTCTGTTTTTACCCGTATGGGACTGCCCATAGAATTAAGATACCTGGCTGTTGTGGAATCGGGGTTGAAAAGCAAAGTAGTATCCAGTGTGGGAGCCCGTGGCATCTGGCAACTGATGCCGGTTACTGCCAGAACATTTAAACTGAAGGTGACCGCTGGTTACGACGAGCGTACGCATTTATATAAAAGCACCCTGGCTGCGGCAACATACCTCAAAAGCCTGCATGCCAAATTTGGCGACTGGTTGCTGGCGATTGCCGCCTACAACAGTGGTCCCGGCCCGGTGTTGAAAGCTATCCGTTTGTCGGGCAGCCGCAACTTCTGGAAACTTCAGCAATTGCTGCCGGCAGAAACACGTGCTCATGTCAAAAAATTCATTGGTACTCACTATTTCTTTGAAGGCGAAGGAGGCATTACCACGCTTACAAAAGCTGAAACGCTGTTATACCTTAACCAGGTACAGATAGCTGTTGTGCGATACAACAAAAAGCTGGAGCAGCCGGCAGATAACGAATCAAAGGAAAATAAGCCTTTATCCGGCAGCATGCTGGCCAGGGGAAGTGCTGAATTACTGCTGCCCAATGAGCAACAGGGATTGAAACCACCGATTGAATAAACAGTAGCTTATTCCTGCCGGCCGTTGATATGCATGATCAGCTTAATGCCGCTAAAGAAATAGCTGTCTTTTACACCCGGATTACCCCGCATTTCGCCGGGGCCGGGAGTGGCTCCTGATCCGGGAATTGGTTTGGCGCGGTTAGCCATCTCAGCAGCTTTGGGACCTACCCTGTTGGTGAGTACCGTACCGCTGACATAGTTTTTGCTGACATCATCGAGATAGTCTGTGAATAAAACACGATAACCGAATTCAAAAGCGAGGTCGTATGTTTTATTGAACCGCCACTTCCAGCCACCGCCAACAGGAATATTAAACTGGGTGAGTGAGTATTTTTTCCGGTCAGGATACTCCGGCAATCCCTGCCCTTCTGTACGAAGCGGGTGCAGTTTTACTTTCTTTCCTTCATTGTCGAATGCATAGGGATCATATTTGAATACTCCCACTCCTGCAAACAGGTAAGGATAGGCATAAAACAGATCGGGCTCTACCAGGTTGAGTTCTGCGCAAAGGCTGGCTTCCCATACATTGGTCCGGAAACTCAGATTGCGGCTTTTGTAACTGACGTCTTTATTGAACTTATCGTCACCGGCCAGTTGTGCCCATGCGATACCTCCTCTTATTACCAGGTAATAAAATTCGTACTTCATATTGAGCGCAACTGCCGGCCGTACGGATCTTGGGGAAAATGCACGTTGTGAAAGATCGCCATTATAACTGGCGAAGCCGGTCATTACTTCGGCCTGCCATTCCTGTGCCTGACATATCCGGATCAGCAGGATCAACGCAAGTACACATCGCTTCATAGCAAAAACTGGGTTGTTTTACTTCATGAGGATGCGGACGATGGATAAAGGCTACAAAGGATATAGTGATCGGTTGAATGGGAAGCCAACAAAATAGCGCTTTTTTTGAAACGGTGAACACGCAGCTTTAGAAACAGCCCGTCATTTTTGTTTATTTCCCTTACTGGTACTGAATAGCCAGCGCCTGGTCGGGAAAACTGAAACTGATCGTAGCTGCCAGTTGCTGAGCGCCTTTGAGCGATAAAAAGCCTCCCATCACCCTGGCCAGGGGCTCCAGTTGCGAAATACTGGATGAAAGTGCATAACCATTATAGTTATTACGGTCCTCTACCGTGACAGTGATGACATCGGCAAATTTTTCAGCATTCAGATGAATGTGTCCGAAACGGGCATTTCTTAATACGGCCGAAATAACTTCCCGCAAAAAAGGTGCGATCGTACTTTCCTGTGCCGATGTTAAAAGTTCTGTTGCTATTTCGTTGACCAGTACAGATTTGCTACGCAGTGCCATAGGCATCAACTCACTGCACAGATTATTGACCATGGTATACAGGGAAGTTCCGGAAGTAGACAGGCCGGCAGGGGCCGTCTGCAGGTAAGCGCGCATGGGTACAGGGTTTAGTTTCTAAGGGTTGGATCGTGGTGGTGATTTTTCATGATCAGGAACCTGAATACAGCCTCCTGAAGAAATATTGGATACAGCGAAGTTACACATATTTGGGGTTACCGGCCAATAGGAGTAACTGCTATTCCATTGTACATCACTGTACTACATAGGGCGGGGAATGTACCTAGCCCCGGTAAGGGTTAACCTGGGTAACGACTCCAAACTTACTAAATAGTAAGTTTGGACTATATTTGTTGAGTGGCGCCCCGTAATGCCGATACCAAAGAAGATATTCTGCGGCTGGGAACAGAACTGATTCAGCTATATGGATATAATGCGTTCAGCTATGCAGACATCTCCAAAGATCTGCAGATCCGGAATGCAGCGGTTCACTATCACTACCCGGGAAAGGAAGACCTACTGGCGGGCATTATAGAAAATTATATAGAGAAGTATCGCCAGTTGGGAGCCGCCCTGGACAAGCCTGGTATTACGGCCCGGCAAAAACTGGAAGCCTATATGGCGCGTTACACAGAAGTTGTAGAACAAAACAAGATCTGTATCATAGGTTCTGTCTGCGCCGATTACAACACATTGCCTGCCTCTGTAAAAGAACGTATCCATGAGTTGGTGACCATGGTACTGGATATGGTGGAAAAAGTGCTGCTCGAAGGGAAACGTACCAAAGAATTCCGTTTTACAGGCAATGCACGTACCCATACCCTGCTGATCATGACCAACCTGGCAGCCGGCGCACAACTGTCCCGCATCACCGGAAAAAACGATTACCTGGCCATTTGTAAAGGCATTTTGCAGCAATTGAAGGCCTGACATTTTTTTTATCCATTAAACTTACTTATTAGTAAGTAAAACATTATATCAACTCAAAAACTATTACGTATGAAACAGCGAATTGGCTTCTTCCTGGTTATTTCATTACTGACAGTGCAGATGGCGGGCGCCCAGGCACCCTCCGGTTATACAGCCGGTTATATCATTGGTCCTGACCAGGTGAAACTGGAAGGATTTGTCAAAGAAAAATTCAAAAGTAAAGCGACTGTTGAGTTTCAGTCAACGGCGGGTAAAAAGACCAGCTATGCGGCCAGTGACCTGCAGGAAGTGGGTATAGCAGGTGATCGCTACATCACCTATAAAGACGATTTCTTTAAACAGATATCATCCGGTACACGCGTGGCCGTATTTCAGAAAGTATCGGATGCCTCGGGCAAAGTGATCTACAATGGCTCACAGGCCGTGGGTGTGAGTGCAGGTACAGATGGAGCTGTGTCGGATTATTTTTTCCGCAAATCAGGTGATACGGGCCTTGCATGGGTCAGCAAGAAAAACCTGGGCCAGACACTGGCCGTCTTCTTTGCCGACTGCAGCACACTTGCCGATCAGGTAAAAAATGATACGCCGGGTTATACGGCCGTACCAGACCTGGCTGCCCGGTACAATCAATGTCCCTGATAAGAGAATGAACCAATAAACAGCGCTTGCTCAGCTTATCTCCCTATGCAGAACCGAGGCGTGTGTTGTTGACAGCCTAATTGAAAAGGGTTGCCCTGGTGGCAACCCTTTTTCACTTTCCAACACAACAATAATTTCTTTACTTCCCTACAACTTCATAATACACTTTATTGCCTTCTATCACTTCCTTGTAGTATAAACCTGAGGGTGTGGTATAAAGTTTCTCTCCCCGGATGACAACTGCTTTGGCTCCTGCCGGAAGGCTTTCAAACCGGTCTCCCATCTGAGGGCCTGCAGGTACCTGTACACTGTCTTCTTCGGGTTCATTGATGCTCTCATTTTCATCACCAATAGTATTGAGTACACCATCTGTACCTACCACTACATACTCCAGCTCATTATCAGGTGTGATCTCCTCACGATAATAAGTCCCCCTGTACTCATAATATTTTTCCCCATCAATCACTGTCACACGCGCGCCGGGAGGCAGGGCAGCGACTGTAGCGCCCAGCGGCGGAGCCACAACCTCATATTGCTGATCGGGTAAGCCACGGTAATAAATGCCATTGTAGTAATAGTAAGGCGAAGGACCAACCATTACACGACGATAACCGGGAGGCAGCGTGCCGATGCGGATACCGATCGGCGGCATCACCACGCTGAAGCTGGCGCCATAAGGCCGGTAAAAATATCCATACTGATACCGGTAAGGAATGCCACCAAACTGAATGGATACAGAAGGGCGGTTATAGGCATAAGCCCTGGGAGAATAATAGTGATAAGAATGTCCTCTGGGAACTCCACGATACATACGGCCACGCTGGGCCAGCAGGTCGGAAGCGGGCAGAAGCAGGGCAGCGAGGAGCAGCCATACTACCACTACGAAACGTTTATTTTTCATACACCTTGATTTTGTTGTCTAAAGTAGAACGGCAGGCTGCTTTAAAAAAGTTAATTCACCTGCCGGGTTGCAGATTTAAGAAGATGTAAAAGGTACCGGAATAGTTGCAGATCACGCCTGGCTTTTGGCTAAATATTAGGTTAAAAGCGGCAGGGCAGCTGTTGTCAAACAGGAATTTGTTTCAACTTTAATAGAACCAAAAACCAGTACTATGATCCGTCTTTACCTGTCTGTTTTTTTACTGATCCTGCTCAGCAGTTGCATTAAGGATTTTCTGAAGCGTTACGAAGACCGTATTGAAGGGGGTGAATGGACGATTGTGGATATTGACCGGCCCAATGGCGGTTCATTTGACCAGCTCCCTTTTCGCGAAGGTGATCGTTTCTCCTTTTATGACGATGGCACCGTACGTTATGTGCCGGGGGCCGGTGGTATTTATGAAGGCACCTGGGATATCATAAAAAAATGGAACGTCCGCACCGAAGGCCGGGTGAATACGCTCACTATTTCTGCAGCCGACTTTATGACACAGGATGTGCGGGCCGGTTATTTTGATGAAATACGGTTTACTGGTACCAACCGGTTTGTAGGCTATATGTACGATGGCTGGCGTGTATTCAAATTCCGCTTCCGGAGATAAGAACCGGCTCACCGCATACTCAGATACGCACTGCCGTACCCGATGCTATCACCATAAGCATGCTGCCATTGCCACCAATGGTTTCGAAATCAAGATCCACACCCACAATAGCATTAGCTCCCAATGCCTGCGCCTTTTCCGTCAGTTCACGGAGTGCATCTTCCTTTGCCTGCTCCAGCACCTTTTCATAGGTCTTGCTGCGGCCACCAAAAACATCACGCAGTCCGGCCATAAAATCCTTGATGAGATTAGCACCTATGATACTCTGTGCATTTACAATGCCGAGATATTGCTGTACGGGACGTCCCTCGATCAGCGAAGTGGTAGTGATGATCATGGATAGAGTTGTTTTAATTCACTAAATATACGTTCCAGTTGCGGATGCGGGATTACCGTTGATGGAAATGGAAGTTCACGGATCATCTGCTTCCGTTTATCCAAAGCCGGATGACTGGAGATGATTTCCGGTACCGCTTCTCCGCTGTCTACCTGCTTCAACGCATCAAATAAACCGATAAATCCCTGACGCGAAATACCCCTTTGCTGCAATAAACGTGCTCCTGCCGTATCGGCTTCGGTTTCCAGATCGCGCGAATAGCGAAGTGAATGCAATTCCCCGGCCTGGCTGGCCAGCGCAGCAGTCACCACACCCGTCTGACCAAATATCAGTGCTATCGCTATGCGGCCGCCCTGTTTGCGCATAAGGGCGCGGGTCGTATGTTTGCCGGCTACATGCATATACTCATGGCTTATAAGTGCGGCCAGTTCTTCATAACTATTCAGTTTTTTTAATAAGCCGGTCCATATCACAACAGGACCGCCAGGCAGTGCAAAGGCATTGATTTCGCTGCCATTGATCACATGCAGCTGTACCGGATAAGGCGAAGTCACGGCCAGTGTCTGAAAAAAATCATTGGCCAGCCGGCTCGCAGCAGTATCCTCGCTGGCATCGAGCTGCATAGCATTATACACGGCCTGGCCAAACTGTATCTCTGTAGATACGGGAACGCGCCGCGCGGCCCTGTCGGCCAGCCAGGGCATGACCACCCAGTACAACAAAACAAAAAAACCAACGATCAGTAATGCTACCCGCAATTGCCAGCGAAAAGAAATAAATCCGCGTTGCCGGTACCAGGGCTGTGCCCGCTCCTCTTCTTCCTGCTGCAAAAAAGCGGCCGCATCTGTACCTTCTATTTCCAGGTAGGGAAACTCATCTGGCCGGGAGATGACCGTTGTTTGCCTGTCGGGCGATATACGGTAGGCAGTGCCACGCAATGGCCAGAACAGCTGACCGTTCTGCTCTCCATCCCGAAAGCCGATCGACAATCCTTTTTCAGAAGCCAGTACGGTGGCTTCCAGGCCAGTTGTGCCTCGTGAGGGATAATAGGTAGCAAACCAGGTCTTCATTAGTTCAAAAGTATAAGGTTTAAAAGTATAAAGGGTATAAAGTGTGCTGTCAACAGTCATTTGTCAACTATTTGCTGGTCACTGACCATCAGCCACTCTTTTCATCAGCACATTTTCAAATCATCAAATCATTTTTCCGTTTGCTCCGTTTCCTGGAAATTTGCCGCAAAACAAACCTGGTATGTCTGCCGCATTTTCCTCTCCTGCCTCACTGATTCGCCGCGTGGCTTTGTTGCTGACGGCTTTCTCATTCAGCATTACCGCCTTCTGCTGGGGCCTTACCGGCCACCGGGTGATTGGCGAAATAGCTGAAAATCACCTCTCACGTAAGGCAAAAAAAGAATTAAAGAAACTGATAGGCCGGCAAACCCTGGCCTGGTGGGCCAACTGGCCTGATTTTATCAAATCAGACACTACCTGGAATCATGCCTCTCCCTGGCATTATGTAAATGTACCGGCTCACCTTTCTAAGGAAGAATTTGTAGCCGCTTTGAAAAATCTGCCCGGCAAAAATCTGTATACCCAGATCAGGGAAACGATGGCCCAGCTCAAAGACCGGCAGCTTTCATCCGAACAACGCCAGATAGCGCTCCGTTTTCTCGTACACCTGGTAGGCGATCTGCATCAGCCACTGCATGTGGGTCATGCCGATGACCAGGGAGGAAATAAGATCGTGGTCTACTGGTTTGACCGCAAGACCAATCTCCATTCTGTATGGGATACCTGGCTCATCGATGAACAGAAGTACAGCTATACAGAATATGCACGCCTGCTCGATATCACCCCCAAAGAGCAGGTGAATGCCTGGCAGTCTTCTTCGCTCGAAGACTGGTTTTATGAATCGTATCAGCTGGCGGAAAAAATCTATGCTTCGGTACAGCCGGAAGACAAACTGAGTTACCGTTACAATTACCTGTTTCAGGCATTCATGGATGAGCAACTGGTAAAAGGCGGCGTACGCCTGGCTGCCCTGCTCAACCAGAGCCTCGAATAACCGGTGTTTATTTTACCAGGGTTTTTGCTTCGTTGATCACGCAGGTGGCCAGTTGCTGCAACTGCACCTGCTCCTCGGGTGAGAGCGTGATCACTTTTTCCTTTTTATCGGATGTGGTAAAACTCAGCTGGGTGACCTTATGCGTGGAAAAACGCTGTAACTGCGAAGGAGTGCTGGCGCCGTTGCGGAATTTGATATGGAAATAACCATCACAATTCATGCTACCGGTATTGCGATAGGTCATTTTTGCTTTTATGCCTTCAAAGAATACCTGCACATTGGCGGCGTCTACAAAGCATTTTTCGTTGATGACAAAAAACAGGTCTACCTCGCGTGCATCCGCATCGATGCTGACCGAACCACCGGGAATACCCATAAAACCAGAAGACAATTTGGTCTCTTTGGTATAAGGGTCCGTATCGCGGTGCAGTTTACAGTCTTGCGCTGCTGTCCATAAAGGGAATAATAAGGCCAACAATAATATCCGCTGCATTTGATATGAATTGAAGAGTGAAGATACGCAAATCATAAATGTGCTAATATGCTGATATGTTAATGTGCTAATAAGTGATCAATAGACGGTGGCCGGTAGTTGGTTGACAGATAATAGCACTTCATATACTTTAAACTCTTTATACCCTTTAAACATTTAAACCTTTATACTTTTAAACATTCTGCCTGCTGCTATTTTCCGCCCATACATACTAATTGCCTTTAATAAAAGATTCGGGGAAAATGGTCCACTATTAACAGACTCCTGTGTCCTTTTTACGTGCCGGCACGTTTTATTTGCAGTCACTACCAACCAACATGAGGAAAACGCTATGGCTGTTGCTGCTGCTGGCATCAGTCTTTGAAACGAAAGCACAACAAGTAACCACACCAGCTGTAAGAACCGCTTTGCCAGTCGTACTGGACGGTAAGCTGGATGAGGCTGCCTGGAAACAGGCTCCACCGATCAATGGATTTTCCGAAATGCGTCCACACTTCGGACGCTCCGAACAATTTATTACCCGTACAGAAGTATATCTCCTTTATGATGATGAAGCCGTTTATTTCGGCGGTTTCAATCATGAAAGTACACGCGACAGTATTGCCACCCAGCTGGTGGGACGTGATGAAGTGGGTGTAAATGATTTTGTAGGTATCATTTTCGATACTTACCGCGATAAGATCAATGGCCTGGGATTTTTTGTTTCACCCCTCAACGAACAGTTCGATATCAAATATGCCATTGGTGGTGACGGGGACGGGGAAGATATTTCGTGGAATACGGTCTATCATACTGCCACACAGGTGACAGACACAGGCTGGAGTTTTGAAATGCGCATTCCTTACGCGGCACTCCGCTTCAGCAAAGACAAAGTACAGGACTGGAATATGCATATTATGCGGCGGCGGGTACGGTCGGGCCAGCAATTTTCCTGGAGCCCGGTAGACCCTACCAAATTTGGGCTGATGAACCAGGCCGGCGCCTGGAAAGGATTACAGGATATCAAACCTCCTCTGCGGCTTTCCTTCTCTCCTTACTTTTCTTCTTATGTGAACAAAGACGCCAAAGACAATAACAAATGGAAATCTTCTTTCAATGGCGGTATGGATGTGAAGTATGGTATTACCGATGGTTTTACCATGGATATGACACTGATCCCCGATTTTGGACAGGTGCAAAGCGATAACCAGGTGCTCAACCTCACCCCTTTTGAAGTAAAATTCAATGAAAACCGCAGCTTCTTCAACGAAGGCACCGAACTGTTCAATAAGGGCAACCTTTTTTATAGCCGGCGTATCGGAGGCGTGCCGTTGCATTACAACAATGCCTATAATCTCAACCCCGGTGACAGGGTAATTGAAAACCCGGCGCAGACAAAACTCATTAATGCCACTAAACTGAGTGGCCGCACACGCAAAAAACTGGGAATTGGTTTTTTCAATGCACTGGCCAAGGCACAATATGCTACAATAGAAACGGCTGACAAGGAACGCTACAAAGTTCAGACCAGCCCGCTTACCAACTATAATATCCTGGTAGTAGAGCAGGGATTGAAAAACAACTCAAGGGTTACGCTGATCAATACCAATGTATGGCGTAGCGGCAAAGATTATGATGCCAATGTAAGCTCTGTTGACTTTGATCTCTATGACAACAATGTAGACTGGAACGTTTGGGGACAGGGAGCGCAAAGCCGCCTGCGCGGGCTGCCCGGACAAAAGGCTAACAGTACCGGCAATATGTATTCGCTGGCCCTGGGCCGTTTTAAAGGGCGCTTTAACTTTTATGTGATGCGTCGCTTCGTAGATGACAAGTACGATCCCAGCGACCTGGGATATTTTACCAATAATAATTATGTAACCCATTCCTCCTACCTGGCTTATAAATGGGTAAAACCACATGGCATCTACAACAATATTTACCTCAATCTCAATGCGCAGTATTCGCAACTCTATAAACCCCGCCGTTACCAGGATGCCCGTATCAGTTTCAATGGCAATTCGCAATTAAAAAATCTGTGGGTAGTAGGACTTAACGGCGATTGGCGGCCCGGCAATAATGACTTTTATGAAGCGCGCATTCCCGGGCGTGTGGTAAAACAACCGGGGTCGTGGATGAAAGGCTTTTTTGTAAACACCAATGTGGCAAAAAAATACCGCGTCGAGTTTGAACTCTATCACCGGTATTCCGGTCGTTACGACAACTCCAATGTGCAGCTGTTTACCAGCAACTCTTACCGGTTTAATAATAAGCTGACGGTGAGTCTTACTCATTTTCTTGAATTCGTGAACCGCAATTTTGGTTTTGCCGCCATCAATCAAACGGGTGATAGTGTATTCATGAGTCTGCGCCGTATACGGACAGCCGAAAATATACTGTCTGCCAAATACAATTTCAGCAATAAGACATGGCTTACGTTCCGCCTGCGTCATTACTGGAGCAAAGTAAAATATTCCGATTTCATGCATCTCTTACCCGATGGGCGGGTAGAAGAGGTGGCTTCTATCGGCCGCAATCCGGATATCAATGTGAACCTCTTCAATATCGACATGAACTTTACCTGGCAGATCGCAGCAGGTAGTTTTGTGAACCTGACCTGGAAATCGGCTTCCGAAATGTATAACCAGCTGGTGGCAGACCGTTACCATCGCAACCTGGGGCGTGCCGTAGAGGAGCCGGCATTTAACAGCCTGTCTGTGAAGGTGATCTATTTTCTTGATTACCTGCAGTTGAAGAAACCACGCAAACCGTCCGCCACCGCCCGTTAGCCTGTTTTCTTTCCCTCCCTTTTCAGGGGCAACCTCTGCCTGATCTGTTCCGATTGGGGCTGAAGAAAGCCCTGATCAAAGACCGGGATAAAATCTTACATTCAGGAACGATTCTGGCTGCGGTTACATGAGGAAGTTTTTTTTGATAGCAATCTGCTGTGTCACATTTGAGCTGGCATGGGCTGACCATATTACGGGTGGTGAAATGTATTATACCTATCTGAGCACTTCCAACGGAATGAATACCTATGCCGTCACACTCAAACTCTTCATGCGTTGCAACTCGGGTCGCCAGTTTCCCGACCCCGCCATCATTTCTGTTTTCGACCGCAGCAACGGAAGCCGCTATATGGATGTAAGCCAGGAGATCACTTCGCGGGAAACGATCCAGATACTGCAAAATGATCCGTGTATTACCAATCCCCCCACGGTGTGTTATGAGGTCGCTTATTATCAGTTTGGAATAAGCCTGCCTGTATCGCAGACAGGTTATACACTGGCCAGCCAGGTCAATTACCGTATCAGGGGCATTGCCAATATTTATTCCGAACAGGTAGGCGCTACCTATACCTGCGAAATACCGGGTACGCAACATGGTCCGGCCACACCCCAAAACAGCAGTGCGCATTTTACCGGATCCGACCTGGTGGTCGTTTGTGCCGGCAACAACTTCAGTTACAGTTTTGCTGCAACCGACCGGGATAATGATCAGATCCGTTATTCTTTCTGCACAGGTTACAATAGTTCTTCGCAGGGCGTAAATGGTGTGCCTGCCGGGCCTCCGCCCTATTCTCCATTACCGTACAATAGCCCCGGCTTCAGTGCAGACTCTCCGCTTGGCGATCGTGTTTCTATTGACCCGGCTACCGGGCTTATCACCGGTGTGGCTCCTGCTGCGGGTATCTATGTGGTCACCGTATGCGCCGAAGAGATCCGCAACAATGTAGTGATCGCTACCCAGCGAAAAGATCTGCAGATCAATATTACTGATTGCAGCATTGCAGCTGCTCAGTTGGAAGCCGACTATATGCTTTGCCGCAATACCCGCAGCATGACGTTTCAGAACCTGTCAAACAGTCCGCTGATCGTATCACAGAACTGGTCTATTCTCGATCCCGGAGGCAATGTGGTACAGTCGGGTGCCGGATTTTCTTTTTCTTATACATTTCCTGTTGATGGTATCTATACGCTCAAGCTGGTAGTCAACCGCGGGCAACCCTGTACCGACAGCAGTACAGCGCCTGTATATGTATTTCCCGGAATGAATACGGCCTTTGCCGTTTCGGGTATCTGCTTTGCTCGTCCCACACTCTTTACCGATCAGTCAACGCTTACAAGCGGTACACTCATCTCCTGGAACTGGGATTTTGGTGAGGCCGCTGTATCCAATGACCGCAGTACCACCCGCAATGCTACCTATACCTACCCATCGCTGGGAAGTAAAAAGATCCTGCTGACCGTGCAGGCATCAAATGGTTGCCGGGACACGGTATCACGAACCATCAGTATCATTGAAAAACCTCCTATGAGCCTTGCTTTTCGCGACACCCTCATCTGCCGCAATGATGTGCTCACGCTGCAGGCCAGTGGTACCGGCAGTTTCAACTGGAGCCCGCTTATTGCTATTCAGCAGGCCAATACCTCCACGCCACAGGTCAGCCCTGCCTCTACTACCCGTTATTATGTAGATCTCAGCATTGATGGGTGTGTCAATCGCGACTCGGTACTCGTACGTGTCGTGAATTTTGTAACGCTCAATGCGATGAACGATACCACCATTTGCCGTGGCGATACCATCCGGTTGCGGGTCAGTTCAGATGGACTGCGTTATGCGTGGACTCCTACTACACAGCTCAATGATCCCACACTGGCCAATCCACTGGTCTACCCGCTTAACACAACGACCTACCAGGTAAGGGCTACAATTGGCGGATGCAGCGAAACAGATGAAGTGCGGGTAACAACCATTCCCTATCCGCTCGTATCGGCAGGCAGCGACACGATCGTGTGCTATAATACTGTAGCCTCTTTGCAGGGGACCACCAATGGTACATCCTGGCTATGGTCACCGGCGTCATCGCTCAGTGATGCCAGTATATTGTCTCCCCAGGCCTATCCCCCGCGTACGCTCAACTATATACTCACCGCCTATGATCCTGCCAGTGGCTGTCCCAAACCCAGTCGCGATACGGTACTGGTAACGGTATTGCCGCGTATTGTACCATTTGCCGGCAATGACACTGCTGTGGTGGTAAATCAGCCTTTGCAACTGCAGGCCAGTGGAGGAGCGACTTATCAATGGGTGCCCGGCAGTTTTTTGTCTTCACCAGCCATAGCCAACCCGGTTGCCATATTTAATGACCCGGCCAGCCAGATCCGTTACAAGGTGCTTGTATATAACAGCATTGGTTGCGTGGATTCTTCTTATTTGTCGATTAAGGTATACGCCAATCAACCTACTGTATATGTCCCTACCGCTTTTACTCCCAACAACGACGGGCTCAATGACCAGTTGCGCCCGATCGCTGTAGGCTTTAAGCACATTGAATATTTTCAGATTTATAACCGCTGGGGGCAACGGGTATTTGAAACCCGTGTAAATGGCGCTGGCTGGGATGGTACGATCAATGGTCAGCCACAAACCAGCAATACCTATGTATGGATGGTAAAAGCGGTTGATTTTACCGGAAAGGCATATTTCAGTAAAGGGCTGGTAACGCTGATCCGATAGATAAAAGGTGTAAACCGATCTGGCTCAATTTGATTATTTTTGGGGCTCACCCAAATATGCACCTATGGCCAAATCTTCCAGAAAGTCAACTGTTTCTGCTGCCGGCAAGAAGATTCTTTTAACAGATACATCCTTTCAGTTTCTCCGAAATTATATCAATAATGCCTCTCCGGTGGGATTTGAGACCTGGGGGCAAAAACTGTGGTTAGACTACCTGAAGCCCTATGTGGATACTCATTTTGTTGATCCCTATGGCACGGCTGTAGGAGTGGTAAATCCCGATAATCCATTCAAGATCGTTATTGAAGCCCATGCTGACGAGATCAGCTGGTTTGTCAACTATATCACTGCGGAAGGCCTGATCTATCTGAAGCGTAATGGCGGCGTGGATCACCAGACCGCTCCTGCATCGCGCGTGCTCATTCATGGCAAAAAAGGCCCGGTGAAGGCAGTATTTGGCTGGCCGGCCATTCATACCCGCATTGGCACACCTGATCAGAAAGAGGCGCAACCCCGTACAGATAACCTGTGGCTCGATGCCGGTGCCCGCAACCGCAAGGAAGTGGAAGACCTGGGTATCCATATCGGCGCCGTGGTGACCTACCAGGACGGTTTTGACGAGCTGGCCAATGGCAATTATGTAGGCCGTGCCTTTGACAACCGCATTGGCGGCTTCATGATTGCAGAAGTGGCCCGTCTTATTCATCAGAATAAAAAGAAACTGCCTTACGGATTGTATGTAGTCAATGCCGTACAGGAAGAGATCGGTTTGCGCGGTGCAGAGATGATTGCCCGTCGTATCAAACCCAATATTGCCATTGTAACAGATGTAACGCACGACACCACTACCCCAATGATCAATAAAAATATCGAAGGGGATGTAATGACCGGCAAAGGCCCTTCGCTGTCCTATGCCCCTGCTGTGCACAACAAATTGCTGGGCCTGGTAGAAAAGGTGGCCGGTGATCACAAGATACCCGTACAATGGCGTGCGCTCAGCCGCAGCACTGGTACCGATACCGACTCATTCGCCTATTCCAACGACGGATGCCCCTCTGTACTGATCTCTATCCCCCTTCGTTATATGCATACGACGGTGGAAATGCTGCACAGGGATGACATTGAAAACACCATCCGGCTGATGTACGAAACACTGCTGACACTTACACCCAAAACAAACCTTAATTATCTCTGATGATTCATTCACTTTTATACATGGATCCCGGCAGCGGGAGCTATCTCGTACAGGTGATTGTAGCGGCCGCTATGGGTGTGGTATTTTTTTTCAAAAACATAAAACTCTACATCCTGAGCCTTTTTCATCGCTCACCCAAAAAGGAGGAGGATAAAACCAACGAATAATGCAGGAAGTAAACCAATTCCTCCCGCATGCGTCATCTTTTCGTGATCCTGCCGGCTTTGTGTTTGAAAAGGAGGGCGTTTTATACCGGCAGGTAAACCGCGTATACCAGGAAAGTTATGACCACCTTATGCAAAGCGGCTGTTACCAGCAGCTGGTGCAAAAAGGTTTACTGATCCCGCATACTTCTACTACCGAAAACCTGACCGGCGATACGAACTGGTATACTACTCTAGTGCCCGAACGGGTACCGGTGATCAGCTATCCCTATGAGTGGTGCTTTGATATGCTGCGGGATGCTGCACTGACCACTTTGCGCATTGCTGCCGAAGCATTGCAGTACGATATGGTACTAAAAGATGCCACACCTTTCAATATTCAGTGGCATAAAGGGAAAATGGTATTGATCGATACCCTTTCGCTGGCCAGATATGATAATCAGCCCTGGGTGGCTTACCGGCAATTTTGTGAAATGTTCCTGTCCCCCCTGTTACTCATGCATTATTCCCGTCAGCAGCTTCCCGGTCTGCTGCTCGCCTGGCCGGCAGGCATCCCTGTTGAGACGGCAAGTGCCCTGCTGCCGCGCAAAAGCCGGTTTTCACTTCATACTTACCTGCATATACATCTGCAGGCGCGCTACAGCAAACGTCGCAAAGGCAATGCAGAAAATATGACCGGTTTTACCAAACAAAAATTCAGGAACCTGCTGGGCAGCCTGGAGATACTGATCAACCGGCTGCGCACACCACAGCAATCCAGCACCTGGTCTGCTTATTACGAAGAAGCTACACAGCGGGGCAACTACCTGGAGCATAAAAAACAACTCATCAATACCTGGCTCGATGAATTGCCTTCCATAAAAACAGCAACAGATCTCGGTGCCAATGATGGACTCTTTGCCCGGCTGCTGACACAGAAATCAATTGATGTACTTGCCGCCGATATCGATCCCTATTGTATCAACCGGTTGTATCTGCAGCGCAGGGAGGAACGGGCTTCGGGTATCCTTCCGCTTGTACAGGACCTGGCTTTTCCTACCCCCGCTATTGGTCAGAACAATGAAGAGCGGACCGGTTTCACTGCACGTGCAGGTGCCGACCTCGTAATGGGTCTCGCATTGATCCATCACCTGGCCATAGGCAAACAACTGCGTTTGGACCAGACAGCATCTTTTATGGCCTCGTTATCTTCTTATTTAATCCTCGAGTTTGTGCCTGCAGAAGACGAAAAGACACAACAGCTACTAAAACAACAAACCCGCCATTTTCCTGAATATACCATCGCTGATTTTGAAACCGCTTTTTCCGCTCATTTTCATATCCTGAAAAAAGAAGTTATCCAGGATTCATCCAGGATCCTGTACCTGTTCAGAAAAAAAACAGCCTCGTCATGATCCGGAATGCCCTACAGAAATTACCCGTATACCTGCTGCTGGCCCCCCTTTTCTTTGTGTGGCATATCAGTAATACCTATTTCGGATTGATCTATTTCAAATATCCATTGTTTTATTTCCTGGTTTTTCTGGCAGCCGGTTTGGTCATTTGCACGCTGGGCTGGTTGTTTTTCCGGCAACTACGCGCAGCAGGTATCTGGACTGCTGTTATCCTGCTTCCCTATTTATTCTGGGCTCCTTTTCATGATTTCCTGAAATCGTTGCCATTACCTTCGCGGCTGTCGTCCTATACAGTACTTTTATCATTGTATTCCCTTGCTATTTTTATCACATTCTTTTTTCTTAAGAAGAAAAAGCCATCGCTCACACGCTTTACTTTTTTTCTCAATTCCCTTTTTCTCATTTTTATTGGACTTGAATTATTGACTACCGGTTATAAAGTAGGGACAGGAGAACTGAATTCGATTGATATCGGCAAAAACAAAACCACCAGGCATCTTCTTTCTGCGCCTGCCAAACCCGCTGTAGCGCCTGATATCTTTTTTGTGGTCTTCGATGAATATGCCAGTAGCCGGGCTTTGGCAACTTATCTTCATTACGATAACACAGCACTGGATTCAATGCTCGTACGAAACCACTTTTTCGTAGCGGAACATGCACAGAGCAATTACAACTCCACACCTCATTCACTGGCATCCACACTTAACCTCAACTATCTGCAGGCCGACCTGGAAGGCGCTCCTTCTGATCCCGAACACATACTGCTGGCACAATACGCTTATGAAAGAAGCTTTTTGCCACATATGCTCGATAGTCTGGGATATCAGATTATTAACCTGGGACTGATGGACTTTATAGGTAATCCTTCTGCAGGACCTTCTTTTTTTGACAGGGATATGGATGCCGTTTTCCTGAACGAAACAATGGGATACCGTATCTACTGGCAGATCTGGTGGAACTTTACAGAACGCTGGACCTGGTTAAGAAAAAGCCCGAAAAAGAAAGCCCGGCGACAACAGGAAGTGATTCAGCGTAACCTGACCAACCTGAATGGCCTCCTGGCAGAATTGAAAACCCAGGACAGCCGGCCCAAATTTGTGATGACACATGCCATGCTCCCGCACCGGCCTTTTTATGTAAACAGCGATGGACGTGCACGTGTCATTGATAACGATTACTCTCTTCCCGAAGATAGTCTGTACCTCGATCAGGTAAAATATACCAATACGTGGATAGACCAGATTGCGCAGGCTGCCAATCATCCGTTTGAACGTCCGCGTGTGGTGATTGTAGCCGGTGACCATGGTAAAAGAGATAATGAACTGCCCATTGCCTCCCGGCCAAGAGATAAGCAGTTTATGAACCTCGCTGCCTATTATTTCAGCGATGGACGCGATAGCCTGCTTTATCCATCTGTCACACCGGTAAATTCCTTCAGGATAGTATTAAACAATTATTTCAATGCCAGCCTGCCATTGCTGCCCGACTCCAGTATAATGATCCAGTAATAAGCATATCATTTCTTCCCAAGCCCCGTCAGCTGATCCAATGCCAGGTTAATACCAAACTGGTTATATGCTTTATTGTTCAGGTATTGTGAACGGGCATACTGTACCTGCAATTTGCGCAGCAGCAAGACCGCTCCCAGCGAAAAACCGGTAAGCCCATTCCCTCCTTCGCCTATTCTCAGCTCTCTGCGGCGTAAATAATTATATCCTGCCGTCAGCTCCACTTTATCGCCCAGGTAGACAGTAGCAGCCAGTACAAAATGGCGCAGCAACTGATCCATACTGAATTTCGATCGCTGTGCTGGATCCTGGTAACCTATATCAAACTGATGCAGGTGATGGGCGGTAAGGGAAAAGGAAAAAGGCGCCTGCTTTAATCTTTTGCTGATACCTGCCTGCAGATCAAAGGGAATATCTTCGGGTTGGCCGGGTACGTATTGTTTCAACTGTGTGCCCATATTTTTTGCAAGCACTGATGCAGACAATCCTGCCGCCGTATCGCGATACTGAACACCCACATCTGCTGCAATACCATTGGAGCGGTAACTGTCGTATGCCGATTGAATATATTTCAGCGTAATACCATAATGCCATTTTTCGAGGTACTGGCGCGAAGCCATTACCTGCATCACCCAGTCGCGCGGCATAAACCGCCCCATTACATTGCCGGCAGCATCTGTCTGAGGTACCGATCCATAATCGATATAGTGAAGCCCCCAGCCAAAAGTGGTACCCAGCCTGGAGGAATGAATGCCCAGGCTGGCATGGTAAGATTTTACATCAGCAGCTATTGCGGTCACAACCGTATTCAGCTGCCAGTGCATAGAAGGTTGCAGCAATGCAGGGTTGTTGAAAGCAAGCCCGATATCATTTGCCGGATCGGCTGTATTGATCCCACCCAATGCAGTAAGGCGTGGAGTGGCCGGCATATCGAGAAAGGTGAATGCCGCCTGTCCGCCCAGGGTTTGTGCCTGCAGGGTCTGCAGGCATCCACAAAAGAGTATGATGAAAAAAAATCGCAAGGCAATACGAAGATAAGGCAGACACCGCGGCTTATTAAGGGGTGTCTGCCCCACTGCCTCGTTTTATACCAGGGCAATCTCCAGCACCTGGTTCATTGTTTTTACATAATGGAATTTGAGTCCTTTGATAAAGTCTGACTCGATCTCCGCGACGTCCTTTTCATTTTGCCAGCAAAGGATGATCTCTTTCAAACCGGCACGTTTGGCTGCCAGCACTTTTTCCTTGATACCACCTACCGGCAGTACCTGTCCGCGCAGGGTGATCTCACCGGTCATTGCCAGAAAAGGTTTTACTTTCCGGCCGGTAAGCGCTGAAGCGATTGCCGTCATCATGGTAATACCTGCACTGGGACCGTCTTTGGGTACAGCCCCTTCGGGTACGTGTATATGAATACTTTTCTTTTCAAAATCTGCCGGGTCAATATCGTACCTGGCAGCATTGGCCTGCAGGTAGGTCAGCGCAGTGCTGGCACTTTCCTTCATCACATTACCCAGGTTGCCTGTCAGCTTCAGATCACCTTTGCCAATACTCAGGCTGGTTTCTATAAACAGGATATCGCCACCCACATAGGTCCAGGCCAGACCTACTGCCACACCGGGCATATTGGCCGTACGGTACAGCTCATTGCTGTAGCGTTGCTTACCCAGTATCTTCTCTACATCGACTCCGGTAATGGATGAACGCAGTTTGCCTTTCATAGCCAGCTCCTTGGCCTGGTAACGCATGACAGATGCCAGCTGACGGTCCAGCTCACGTACACCGCTTTCGCGTGTATAGTCCTGAATCATTTTTTCCAGCACCTTGTCACTGATCTTGAACTGGCTGCTTTTTAATCCATGCAATTCCTTTTGCCGGGGTACCAGGTGACGTTTGGCAATCTCGATCTTCTCCTCTACGGCATATCCGCTCAGATCAATGATCTCGAGCCTGTCGCGCAGGGCCGGTTGAATATTCTGCAGGTTGTTGGCCGTGGCAATGAACAACACTTTGCTCAGGTCATACTCTGTCTCGAGATAGTTGTCGTAAAAGCTATTGTTTTGCTCGGGGTCCAGTACTTCCAGCAGGGCACTGCTGGGATCGCCTCTGAAATCATTGCCGATCTTATCGATCTCATCGAGGATCATGACCGGGTTGGATGTCTTTATTTTCCGGAGCGACTGAAGGATACGTCCCGGCATAGCGCCAATATAGGTTTTGCGATGGCCGCGTATTTCGCTTTCATCGTGCATGCCACCCAGGCTCAGTCGTACATATTTTCTGCCAATGGCATTGGCAATACTGCGCCCCAGCGATGTTTTGCCTATACCGGGAGGGCCTACAAAACAAAGAATGGGACTCTTCATATCGCCTTTCAGCTTCAGCACAGCCAGGTACTCCAGGATACGCTCTTTGATCTTATGCATGCCAAAGTGGTCGTTGTCCAGGGTTTTCTTAGCTTTCTTCAGGTCATACTGATCTTCCGACACTTCATCCCAGGGCAATTCCAGCATCAGATCAAGGTGATTGTATACAACCGAATAATCGGGCGTGCTGGGATGCATGCGCTCGAGCTTTTCAATTCCTTTCTTAAACAGATCACGTGCAGTTGCCGGCCATTTCTTCTGCTCGGCTTTTTTCTGCATTTCCTTTACCTCCTGCACATTGCTGTCGCCACCTAGTTCTTCCTTGATGCTCTTCAGCTGTTGCTGCAGAAAATATTCCCGCTGTTGTTTATCCAGTTCAGTGCGGGTTTTGGTAGTCACTTTATTTTTCAGTTCGGCAAACTGCAATTCCTTTTGCAGCAGTTGCATGAGCATATCCGCTCTTTCGCGAATGCCGTTGATCTCGAGCAATTGTTGTTTTTCGCGAATAGAAGTATTGAGGTTGCTGCTCACAAAGTGAATCAGGAAAGCAGGGTTCTCAATATTGCGCAGGATAATAGATGCCTCGCTGGGTATATTGGGAGAAAGCTGAATGATCTCTGTAGCCAGGTCCTTGATATTGGACACATAGGCGTCGAAATCGGCTCCTACCGGTGCGGGCTCTTCTTCCAGCTTTTGTATGCGCGCCTTGAAGTAAGGTTCCTCCATGGTGATCGCATCGATGCGGATACGGCTCTTGCCCTGAATGATGATAGTGGTACCACCATCGGGCATGCGGATCTGTTTTACGATGCGGGCTACTGTACCGATCGATTCCAGATCGGTCACTGCAGGATCTTCTACCGTACTGTCTTTTTGTGCTACTACAGCTATCAGCTTGTCTGCCTTATAGGCTTCCGCCACGGCTTTAATACTCTTATCGCGACCCACGGTGATGGGCAATACCACGCCAGGGAAAAGCACGGTATTACGCAGGGGCAAAAGGGCTATTTCTTCGGGAATCTCAATTCCGTTGGTGTCATCCTGCTCCGATTCGTTGAGCGGGATAATAGGCAGAAAATCCATCTCATCCTCGGGGCGGAAAATTAACTTGTCAAAACTCATATTCTTTGGCTTCTAGGGTCATATTGTCACCTCGCCAGAGGCGGGGTACAAAAATAATAGGAATGTACCCGTTTCAATGATCATGCCGCGGGCCGGCAACTGCCAAACCATGCAAATATGTTGATAATGAAGCGACAAAAAAGACAAATAAGCCCCCGTTGCCTGCCAGTTTGCACCCCTTTTTCCAACAAAAAAGCCCGCACCTGCATAGGTGACGGGCCCTTCATGGCTGTTTCGGATAAGATCAGAGGGCAAGACCCAGCGACACCTGAAAGCCTTCATTTTTCCAGCGATCGCGGTTGTCAATGTCGTTAATGTTGTTAAGCCCTACCACATACCGTCCGCTGATGCGGAGTGCACTCAGTTTGAGCTGTACGCCACCCAGCATGGCAAAATCGCCATCAGAAAAAGCCTTTCCTCCGTTTTGCAACAGGTTTTTGTTCTGATCCATCAGTACGCTGAACTGGGGACCTGCCTGCAGTGTCAGGAAATTGCCGATCAGTTTGTAATTAAGTAAAATGGGAATGGAGAGATAGTTGAGCCGTACTTTGCTCTGGTCTGAATTGAATACACTTTCATAGACATGGTTAAAATTGCTGTCCACCGTAGTGTTGTACTGGTTAAACATCACTTCGGGTTGTATCGCAAATTTGCGACCCAGTCCGATTTCAGCAAATCCACCCAAATGATACCCATAGCTAAACTTGTCTTTGAAAGAAGCACCATCCACTTTCGAAATGTTGGCTCCGCCTTTGATCCCGATATGAAACTGGGCCATGGCTGCCGAAGAAAGGAATAGCATTGCTGCGAGCGGAAGGAAGAGTTTTGCTTTCATAAATAATTAAAGTTTTAGAGCAGTTCAAATCCAAGATTAATGCCAGCGGATTTGCATCGCTGTTAATTTGCATTAACGGCTAACCGCTTTAAGATTACTAAAACATTTTTCCGGCTGCGTTATTGCCGGCAGTTTGTGAAGGTTTTCTAAAATCAGAAATTGAAACCGGCATTCACAGAGAAAATAGTGGACCAGTTGTTTTCCCTGGCGGGAAAATAATAATCAAACAGGCATTGCGGCTGGATATAGAATTTACCAATTCCATATTCTGCACGCAGGCAAAAACCCAGCGACAGGGGCTTAAATTCCTTGCGGCTGTCAAGGCTGAACTCTCGTGCAGTAGCCAGCAGATTGCTGCGGGTAAGTTTGGTCAGCGAATAATCATTTACCTTTTGATTGAACCCATATTGCTGCGTGCCGCTGGTAAATAATAACTGCGGGGTCAACCTGATATTATCTTTTTTACCAAGCACCTGCAGCCAGTAAAAGTCATGTACAAGTGTAGCTGTAACACTGATATCGCTCACCGACCGGTCGTAGCGGGACTGCAGGTAATCGAGCAATCGCCTGCGCAGGCGTAATGATTCAATAAATGCCAGCCGCATTTTCAACTCTTCGCGTGTACCCCATGCGTAGTTGACGATGACAGAAGGTTTGATCCAGCTTTTGCGATACGTGAAATAAGCACTCAGCTCATTTTGCAAAGGCGATACATAAAACTGCAATGAGTCTTTGGAAAAATAGCGTGTATAGGAAATACCTGTAGCAAATGCCCTGTTGCGCAGATAATCATAAGAGGGTGTGATGGCGTACTGAAAAAGATTGAGCTTTCCTTCTTCCTCTATCATAAATCCCGATGCAGCCAGGCCCAGGCCGGAGCGGTGATAATAGGCCAGCATGGGCGCCCAGGTCAGTTTTGATTCCGTATGGATACGCGTTTGTGTGAGTGTACTGCCTTTATAGTTATAATAGCCCGGAGAAAAAGATACACCGATCACCGTATAGCTCCGGGGACGTAATAATGAATCCAGGAAAGTTTCGAGATCATTGAGCAGATCATCCAGGTCATCCAGATCGTCGAGGTCCATACCGGCTGTGACAGACGTATCCGGCTTATTGGTTTGTGCCAGGCAGGTACCGGTTATACTCAGGGTCAGCAGGAGTACCAGGATGTGTTTTGTCATCAGGTATATTTAGTTCGGTAGTTCTTGTGCGGATCCGCCGCTTTTGACCCGACTGGCCGGCCAGGGTTTAACCGACCTGTTAATTTATCAGGCAAGATGCAGTACCGTAATCTCCGGCAGGATGCCTACCCGGCCGGGATAACCCAGGAAACCATAACCCCGGTTCACATACAGCTTCTGGCTGTCTGTTTCATACAATCCCGCCCATTGATGATACATATACTGAACAGGGCTCCATTTGAAACCGGGCAGTTCCACACCAAACTGCATACCGTGTGTATGACCCGATAGCATGAGGTCGATATCCGGATATTTTTCTTTCACCTCTCCATCCCAATGCGAGGGATCATGACTCAGCAATATTTTAAACGGATACTGCTCTGCACCCGCGTAAGCTTCCTGCATTTTACCGTATTTGGGAAAATTGCTTTTGGCGCTCCAGTTTTCGATACCCATTATAACGATCTTTTCACCGTCTTTTTCCAGTACCACATGTTCATTCATGAGCAGTTTCCAGCCCATGGAGGCATGCACCTCTTTCAGCCGGTCGAGGTTGGCTGTTTTGGCTGCCGGGGTATCCCAGTGCACATAATCACCATAATCATGGTTGCCCAGGGTCGAATAAACGCCCATCGGGGCATTGAGCCGGGCAAATACTTCCTGGTATTCATCCATCTCATCGGCTGTATTGTTTACCAGGTCGCCGGTAAACAGGATCAGGTCGGGTTTTTCCCGCATGATCTTCTCCACTCCTTTTATTACAGCCTGTTTGTTGGTAAAGCTGCCGGAGTGAATATCAGAAATATGTACAATACGTAAACCACGGAAGGCGTCGGGAAGATTGGTGAAGTTGACCGGGATCGTTTTGACCTGGTATTTATATCTGTTGCCAAAACCGTAGATCAGCGATCCAAAAAGGCCACCGCCAAACAGCATACCGGTCCAGGTCAGGAATGCCGATCGCGTGATGCCGGGCTGCTGCACCACATCGTCTTCACCGCCACGAGCTCCCCACAATCCAACCATCCACTGTACACCACGACGTACATCGTCGATAAAGAAAAACAGCGCTGCGATGAATTTGGCAAAGAAAAGACCGGCAATAAGGGCAAAAATGGTACTGCGCAGCATACGCGACTGCTGGTCAAAATGCAGGTAAGGCAGGAAGATCAGCAGCAGGATCGCTACCACAGATATGATCCAGTAACTTATAAAAATTATAGTACGGGTACGGGTGGCAGCCGGCCATGCCAGCGTTTTTACGGCCTGGAATACGTAGATATCCAGCAAAACCATAAAACCTATCAATATCCACCAAAACGGAGAATTACGCATAAATAAAGGATTCAAAATTAAACAGCCACCTTGACAAATAGTTTTTGCCGAAAACTTATTTTTGCCGGATAGGGCGGACCGGATGGGCAAAACTAAATTTTGAACTCCAGTCTTCTGGTAGCATCTTTACCTATTAACTTAAATTTTTCAGGAGATACCGGCATGGCTAGAATCATAGGCGTGGCAAACCAAAAAGGTGGCGTAGGCAAAACAACCACCGCCATCAATCTGGCGGCAAGTTTTGCCGTACTGGAATACAGGACCCTGCTGGTGGATGGTGACCCGCAAGCGAATAGTACCACAGGCGTAGGCTTTGATCTTCACAACGTTACACAAAGTCTTTACGACTGTATGGTCAATGAGGCCAAGGCCAAAGACGTGATCCTGAAATCGGAGATACCCTACCTCGACCTGCTTCCCTCACATATCGACCTCGTGGGTGCGGAAATTGAGATGATCAATTATCCCAACCGCGAAATGGTACTCAAAAACATGCTCGAGGCGGTCCGGGATGATTATGACTTCATTATCATCGACTGCTCCCCTTCACTGGGTCTTATTACGGTCAATGCGCTGACGGCTTCCGACTCTGTGGTAGTACCGGTACAGTGTGAGTTCTTTGCCCTCGAAGGCCTCGGTAAATTGCTGAATACCATCAAGATCGTTCAAAGCCGCCTCAACCCGGCACTGGTTATTGAAGGCATCCTGATGACCATGTACGATGGCCGCCTGCGCCTCTGCAACCAGGTAGTGAGCGAGGTAAGACGTCATTTTGAAGATCTCGTATTCAGTACGATCGTACACCGCAATGCGCGCCTCTCCGAAGCACCCAGCGTTGGTAAACCCGTTATACTCTACGATGCTGCCAGCAAAGGTTCAATGAACTATCTCAACCTGGCCAAAGAGATCCTGCAGAAAAATAATATGACGAAGATCAAACAGGAAGAAAGGATCCTTGAATTATAAGGGAAGTATCCCCAATGACGCGGGCCTGCGGCCCTTCGCAAATAGCTTACCATGACCAACCCCAAACAAAATAAAGACGCATTAGGAAAAGGTATCCGCTCCCTGCTGCAAAGTATCGACAGTGATCTGAAAACAGGCACCGGCAACCTCAAACCTGCTGTGGTAGAAAATGCTACCGGCATCAATCGTATACCTGTTGGCGATATCGACACCAACCCCAAACAACCGCGTCGCGATTTTGATGAGCAGGCACTGAAAGAACTGGCTGAATCTATCAAATTGCACGATATCATTCAACCCATCACAGTTTCCAAACTTCCTTCCGGCAAATACCGCCTCATCTCAGGTGAGCGTCGCCTGCGGGCTTCCAAACTGGCCGGACTGAAAGATATACCCGCTTACATCCGCCAGGCCAACGATATGGAATTGCTGGAGCTGGCCCTGCTCGAAAATCTGCAACGCGAAAACCTCAATGCCATGGAGGTGGCCCTGAGCTATAAGCGTATGATGGAAGAGTTGGACTATACGCAGGAGCAGGTAGCTGAGCGTATGGGCAAAGACCGCAGCACCGTTGCCAATTTTATCCGCCTGCTCAAACTGCCACCCGATATTCAACTGGCTGTACGCAATGGTTCACTCAGTATGGGACATGCCCGTGCACTAATCAATGTAGATACGATCGATAAGCAACTCTTTATATTCAAAGAGATCACCAGCAAAGATCTTTCTGTACGTCAGACAGAAGCCCTGGTACGCAATCTCTATAAGCAGGGCGGAGCTGTTAAAAAAACGGCAAAAAGCAGCCTGCCTCCTACCTACCAGAAAATAGAAGATAACTTAGCGTCGCATTTAAGCACCCGTGTGAAATTAAAACACAGTAAAGGCGGCAATGGTCAGATAATGATTGATTATTATTCAAACGAAGAACTGACCAAATTGCTGCAGATAATGGGTGTGCAGGTTGGCTGATACGGCCCCATGACTGATACATGAACAAGCAAAAAAGTTTTCTACGATTTTTTTCCCTGCTGGTAGTGTTGTTGCTGGCAAAAAACGGTATTTCCCAGACAGACAGTATACAAAAACCTGCAGTTGCCACTACCACTGAGGCCCCCGCAGACAGCGTCAAAAAAAAGAAACAGCACGAATACAATCCGGGCAAGGCAGCTTTGCGCTCAGCCATTATTCCCGGATGGGGGCAGGTGTACAACCGCAAATACTGGAAAGTACCGATCGTATACGGTGCCCTCGGCACTACTGCCGGTATTTTCTTTTATAATCTGAAAAATTACCGCGACACCCGCTTTGCCTACCGGGTAAAATATAATATGCGGGTCAATTTTACCGACTCTGCATTATACAGCCAGATCAAAGACGTTTTAAAACCATTGAGCGAGTCATCTCTCCGTTCCTACCGCGATCAGTTCAGAAGGGATATCGACTATTCAGCCGTTTTCTTTCTTATCATGTGGGGATTGAATGTAGTAGATGCTGCGGTAGATGCACATCTCAAATCGTTTGATGTAAGTCCTGACCTGAGCCTGCGTATCAAACCCGGGCGAAGTGAGATAGCAGGTACAACCGGTCTCAGCCTGGTACTTCAGATCGGCAAGAAGCCTTCTTCGCAGGTGCGTATGCTGCCTTCGCAGTTCTGATCGCAATTCATTTTATCTTATCTTGCCTTTTCAATTCTACTAAATTCGAGTTATGAATATTGCCCTGATCGGTTATGGAAAAATGGGAAAAGCCATTGAGGAAATTGCCCTGCAGCGCGGACACCAGATCACGGCCCGCATCAATGAAGAGAACCTCGGCGATTTCAATGCCGGCCACCTCGCCGGTACCGATGTGGCTATCGAGTTTACCAGCCCGCACAGTGCTTTCAACAATATCTCTTCACTCCTGCAATGGGGTATACCCGTGGTATGCGGCTCTACCGGGTGGACAGCTCAGCTGCCTGCCATTGAAGAGCTTTGCCGCAACAGCCAGGGCGCCTTTTTATATGCCAGCAACTTCAGTGTGGGTGTCAATCTTTTCTTTGAACTCAATAAAAAGCTGGCGGCCCTCATGGCATCTCACCCCGAATATGATGTGGTGATGGAAGAAATTCATCATACTCAAAAGAAGGATGCTCCCAGTGGTACAGCCATCACCCTGGCCGAGCAGGTGCTGGAGCAGGTAACCCGCAAGCAGGGCTGGGTAAATGAACCGGCAACCAATGCAAGCCAGCTCGCGATCCTCAGTAAACGCGAAGATCCTGCGCCGGGTACACACAGCATCCGTTATACTTCCCCCATAGACGACATCGAGATCATTCATACGGCACACAGCCGTAAAGGTTTTGCCAGCGGAGCCGTAGTGGCAGCTGAGTTTCTGAAAGGCAAAACCGGTATCTTTAGTATGAAAGAGGTACTGGGTCTGTAATACCTGGCCGAAAACATACCACATGCGCACACCACTGAACCGTTGGGCTCTCGGGCTCATACTGGCTGCTCCATTGCCCGCAGCTGCCCAATCTACCAATATTGACAGCCTCTTAAAACGGGCCGCCACCCAGCCGGCCGATACACAACAGGTAAGAACATTTCTCCGCATTGCAGAGTATTACCGGTGGACCAAACCCGATTCCGGTATTTACTATGCGCAGACTGCCCTGCAAAAAAATGAAGCCCTCAACGGGCCACCCCGTTTCAACGCCTTTGCCTGGAACTCGATCGGCTATGCGTCCTATATGCAGGGCAAATATCCCGAAGCGATGCAGGCTTTTCAGAAATACTATGAATTTTCCAGCAAGGCCGGCGACAAGATCAATATGGCTTTTGCGCGCAACAACGAAGCCAATATCCATATCGAACTGGGCGAATATCCGCAGGCGCTTGACAAACACAGAAGTGCCCTGGAACTTCGTCAGCAGGCAAATGACTCTTCGGGCATTGCCATGAGTTATAATAACATCGGTTTTATTTACAAGGATATTGGCGACTACGACAAGGCGCTTGACAATTTCTTCTATGCACTCCGCCAGTTTGAAAAGCTCAATGATCAGCGTGCCGTAGCCAAAACACATAACTACATTGCTATTGTATACCGCCGCAAAAAGGAATATGATAAAGCCATCGAACACCTGCAGCAGGGCATCCGCATGCAGGAAGCCAGCAAAGACTGGAACGAACTGGCTATAAGTTATCAGACGCTTGGCTCCGTTTTTTCTGAAAAAAAACAATACAACGAAGCACGCGCGGCCATCAATAAATCCATGGAGATCTATGAACGTACCAATGATGTACGGCAAATTGCCATGGTGGCATCTGACCTTGGCAGGATCTTCCTGGACCAGGCCGAAAATGATTCGGCACGGGTTTATTTCAAACGCTCCGTTACCCTCAACCGGCAGATGGGCAACCTGCGCAATCTTGCCTCACCCCTGCTGGGACTGGCACAGGCTCAAACACGGCTGGGCCGGTATGCCGAGGCCGGCGCTGCGCTCGACAGTGCACGTGTCATCGTCAATGAGACCAATCGCAAGGACGACCGCAAATACCTGTATGAAGCAAGTGCAGAATATTATGCCGCGACCGGCAACCTGCGCGAAGCCTTACGTTATCAACAGTTGTATTCCTCGATCAAAGACACTCTCCTCAACGAAGCCAACCTCAAAGCGATGGCCGATATGGAGGTGAAATATGAGACCGAAAAGAAAGAACAGGAAATACTGCTGCAGCAGGCAGAGATAGGAAAAAAGAATGTCATCATCTGGGCAGTGTCCGGTGTATTTATCCTGGCCTTGCTGCTGGGTATATCCATGTACCGTCGTTACCGGCTGAAGCAGCAGGCCCGCCTGCGCGACGAGATCATCCGGCAACAGGAACTGGCCACCCGTGCCGTGATCAAGGCAGAGGAAGACGAACGGCAACGCATAGCCCGCGACCTGCACGATGGGGTAGGTCAGATGATGAGCGCAGCCAAGATGAACCTGTCTGCCTTTGAAGCCAACCTGCAACTGCCGCAGGACCAACTGCAATCATTCGAAAAGATCATTGGTCTGGTAGATGAAAGCTGCAAGGAAATAAGAGCCGTATCGCACAACATGATGCCCAATGCCCTGCTCAAAAACAGCCTGGCCAGTGCCGTACGCGACTTTATTGACAAAATAGATAAACGCGCCCTGCAGGTACATATCTATACCGAAGGACTGGATGAGCGCCTCGACAGCAATGTAGAGACCGTACTGTACCGGGTCGTGCAGGAATGTGTCAACAATGTGATCAAACACAGCGGCGCCACCACGCTGGATATTTCCATCGCCCGGGATAAAGACGGGATCAGTGCCACGATCGAAGACAATGGAAAAGGATTTGCCGTCACCGATCAATCTAAGTTTGAAGGTATTGGCCTGAAAAACATCCTGACCCGTATCCAGTACCTGAAGGGAACCGTTGATTTTGACACCAGCCCGGGGCGTGGTACGCTGGTGGCCATTCATGTGCCCCTTTGACGGCAATGGTCAATTTTTGAGGCAGGCTATGGCCGCCTTCCATAATTTATAGTATTTTGAGGCACCACATGAAAAACGGGAAGATAACGCTGGCATTTGTAGACGATCACCAGATAGTGATCGACGGCTTGCAGGCCTTACTGGCCGGCAATGAGCAATTTCATTTTGCCTTTGCCACCACACATCCCCGCGAAGTGCTGCAAAAACTGGCCACCACTCCTGTCGACATCCTGCTTACCGATGTGATGATGCCGGATATGGCCGGCAATGAACTGGCCCGCGAGGTAAAAGAGAAATTCCCGCAGGTAAAAATCCTTGCCCTGTCCATGAACGGCGAAGGCGACCTGGTCAACGACATGATCACACACGCCGACATCTCTGGCTATGTATTGAAAAATATCGGGCAAAAGGAACTGGTAACCGCACTCACCCGCATTGCAGATGGGGGTATCTACTTCAGCGAAGAAGTAATATCTGCCCTGCAAAAAACAGATACCCGCAAAAAGCAAAACGAAGAAGCCCATCTTACCGAACGCGAAATAGAGATCATCCGGCTGATCGAAAAAGAATACAACAACAAACAAATTGCCGAAGCCCTCTTCATCAGCGAACGTACAGTAGAAACCCACCGCAAAAACATCTTCCGCAAATCAGGCACCAATAGTGTGATTGGCCTGGTAAAATATGCGTATGAGCATAAACTGATTTAGTAGTAGACAGTTTGATTTGAAGATTTGATGGTTTGAAAATTTGAAGATGAAGGAGGAAAATATGCTAACGTGCTGGTTTGCTCATGTGCTAATGAACAACCCCTTTAGCCTTTTACCAGCTACCTCTTCCCTTTAAACGCTTTATACCTTTTACACCCTTTATACTTTTATACATCTCCCTTTACTTCTCAGCCGTTCGAAGAAATCCCCGACCACTGACCACTATCCCCTCGCCGCCAATCCTTCAAATGCCTAGCTTGCTTTTCTAAAACTACCATTATGCGTTACCTGTTCTATGTACTTTGCTGCATGGCGCTCCCGTTTGCCGTACATGCACAAATCCCCCTTACAATAGCCCCCAGTGGCGGCAACAAAAAAGCTTCGGTTTCTGAACGGATCGGCCTTACAGACGTATCGATCCATTATGACCGGCCGGGAGTAAAAGGACGGGAAGGAAAGATATGGGGTCAGCTCGTATATGCGGGATTTGCCGATCAGGGTTTTGGCAGCAGCAAAGCCGCTCCCTGGCGTGCCGGTGCCAATGAAAATACCACTATCGAATTTACCCGTCCTGTGAAAATTGAAGGTCAGTCATTGCCTGCCGGCAAGTATGGTTTCTTTATAGCCTATGGCCCCGATCAATGCATCCTGATATTTTCCCGGAATGCCGACTCCTGGGGCAGCTATTATTATGATCCCGCAGAAGATGCCCTGCGGGTGACAGTAAAACCGGTTGCACTGACAGAATCAGTAGAATGGCTCAAATATGAATTCAACGCACTTGCCGAAAACAAAGCCCAGGTGGCGCTCAAATGGGAAAAGTTAAGTATTCCCTTTACCATCGAAACAGATTATGTAAACGATCAGCTGGAGAGTTTTCGTAAAGAACTGCGCCAGGAAAAAGGTTTTACCTGGGAAAGCTGGAATATGGCCGCCAACTGGTGCCTGCAGCGCAATGCAAACCTGGAGCAGGCCCTGGCCTGGGCCGATAGCGCCAACAGTCCCACATTCGGTGGCGATCGCATTTTTGCCACTTACATGGTGAAAGCTGCTCTACTGCGTAAACTGGGCAGGCAGGAAGAAGCCGCACAACTTATGCAAAAAGGATTGCCGCTCGCCAGCATGCAGGAAGTGCATAATTATGGCCGGCAATTGTTACAGCAAAAACAAAATGGTGCAGCCCTGGAGGTATTCAAACAAAACTTCAAAGCCCATCCCGGTCAGTTTACAACACTGGTTGGCATGTGTCGCGGCCTGTCTGCCACCGGCGATCTCAAACAGGCGCTCAAATATGCCCGCCAGGCATTGCCTCTTGCTCCCGATGCCGTCAACAAAACAGCCGTGGAAGGAATGATTGAGAAACTGCAGCGGAAGGAGGATGTGAATTGAGTGGACAGTGGTCAGTGGACAGTGGACGGATACAATACCCTTTAAACTCGTTAAACCCTTTATACCTTTTATACTTTTAAACCTTTAAACTTTTATTCTGTCCACCACTCTCAATCCGCTTTATTATTCATAATCATATACCGGGCTGTCTCAAAAAAGGCTTGTGTAAAAGCCGATAGTTCGCGCTGGATGGAATCGCGCTGGTTGTGGGAATGTATTGGCTCGGTAAAACGTACCGGGACCATTTGTTCGTCGGGAAAATTGAGATTGGTGGTGAAATAATAATCATCGGTTACCATGCCGATCTTGCCGGCCGTGTTGGTAATAAAAGCAAAATTGCCCCGTTTTTGCGGGTCCAGCAGATCGCGCCCCAGGGTGGTGTTGACATAGGGCTGTTGTACCATACCGGCAATGGTAGGCAGCACATCGATCTGCGATACTACTTCCCTGCGGCGCTGCGGCTGCAGTATATAGGGCGCATAAAAAAGCAGGGGCACATGCTCATCTGTAAGGCGCTGATGGGTCCAGGCCGGCGGATAAATGGCTTCGGCATTGCCGGCCACACCATGATCGCCTACAAAGACAAAAATGGTATTGTGAAAATAATCTTCTGTACCGGCCGCTTCTATAAACCGGCGGAAGCAGTAGTCAGAATACCGGAATGTATTGTACTCATCGAGCGATTCAAATCCATATTTGCGCAGCAGATCATCGGGCACAATACGTTTTTCAAAAGCCGTATCGGCCGGAGGGATCATATAGGGACGGTGATTGTTGGAGGTCTGAATGATCGCAAAAAAAGGTTTCTGCTCGGCAGCAAATGTCTTATTGGCCTCGAGAAACAGGTCCTTATCACTGATGCCCCATACATTGATCTTAGGCGATGTAAAACTGCCTTCAGTATGCATCTGCAGACCATCGATATTGGCCAGCAGTCCCTTGAAATTGTTGAATTCCGGATCGCCACCCAGGAAATAATGTTTGCTGTATCCTTCAAAATTATCGATGATGGTATGCTGGCGGCTGGCGAGTGGATTGCGGGTAGAGAACTTGAACAACTGCGCATCCGGAATACCGGTGACAAGTGCAAACAATCCCCTGGCAGTGGAGAAATGCGGAGAAAAACAACGTTCAAAAAATACACCCTGGCTGGAAAGAGAGTCAAAGAAGGGCGTAGTGTTTAGCGGATTGCCGCTCATGGAGCTTTTGAACATGCTGAATGACTCACACATCACCAGCACAATATTGGGCCGGCTCTCTACAGCACGGCTGCCAGGCGCCACTACCCGGCGGTAAGAAAACTTGTCCGGTTGCGGCAGCTGCATCCATTTTGCCATCAGCGGAAATGCGGCACGGGCTTTCTGCTCATTATACTCCGGTCGACGCAGTTTGAGGGTGGTAAAAAAATTCTGCAGCGGGTTAAGTGCCAGGTATGATTTGAAATTGTCCTGGAAAACAAAACAGTGTTTCCAGGCAAGGGGTGTCTGCGCCACACGGCCATATACCAGCAGCAGCAGCACCACGGCCGCCACTACAAAAAACTTACGCCGGTAAGGTATCTTGAGTCCATCGGTCTGATGGATCACCCGCCAGTGGCTTTTGTGGTACATCCAGCGAAACAACAAGACTGTGATCAGCAGGCCCAGCACCATCCAGAACAACGGATAGGTTTGCCACATCATACGCAACGATATGCCGGGATCCTCTACAAAATTCATGGCTCCTGCATCGAGCCTGGTCTGGTTGTAGGAAAAGCTGCCGAAGTCGGCGGCAAAAAAGAAAAAGACGATAAATGTAACCCCTGCCAGGTACCAGGTCCACCATTTTTTGTTGCGGGCCGAATAGAAAGGTGAAAGGCGAGGCCACATGCTGAGTACGACAACCGGTAACAGCAAAATGGATATCCACCGCAGATCAAACTGCAGACCCATGAGAAAGGAAGGCAGCACATCGGTAAAATGAAGGTCCTGCGGACGGAATGCCCAGTAGGTAGTCAACCGGAAGATGGTAAAGATGAGAAGGAACAGACCGAAAAGGTTGATCACCCACAGGAGTGTTTTCGGTATTTTATACCTTCTGAGCATAGTTAAAAAACCACGGGGTTGACTGGTGGATTGCAAAAAAAATCATTTTAATCCGTATGCACAAGTAATGGCAGGATCAACGGTAGCGGGATGATTCTCTGCATTGCGGGCAATTCGGTAAATTTGCGCCATGGATTCACTCTTACAGGCGGGCGTGCTTCATACCGCCGAACAATGGGATCAGTGGCTTTTTATGCTGGTCAACAGCCGGCTTGCCAATCCCCTGTTTGATGTAATAATGCCCTTTATGCGTAATGCGCTCAACTGGGCTCCTTTATACCTGTTTCTGATCAGTTTTGCCTTACTCAATTTTAAGGAAAAAGGTGCCTGGTGGGTTTTGTTCATGCTCGCTACCGTGGCCCTCACCGATATGACCGGCACCTACCTGTTCAAGCATAATTTTGAACGGATGCGGCCCTGTACCGATCCCGATTTTATGATGAAAGTGCGGTTGCTGGTCAATTATTGCTCTTCCGGCCACAGCTTTACTTCCAACCACGCTGCCAACCATACCGGCATGGCGGCCTTTTTCTTCATTACTACCCGTAAGTGGCTGGGACGCTGGGCCCTGACTGGTTTTGTATGGGCCGGACTGATCGGCTATGCACAGATATATGTGGGCGTACATTACCCGTTTGACGTGATCGCCGGAACCATTATTGGCCTGATTTTAGGCACATTGACCGGCCGCCTGTATAACAAGCGCTACGGATTCATTATCTTCGATAAACAACCAACGTTGTCTTCTTAAATGGAAATACTCATATTGGCAGGACTAATCCTGCTGAACGGCCTTTTCTCCATGGCTGAAATTGCACTGGTGTCTGCCAGAAAATCGAGACTGGAAGCACAGGCAAACCGGGGAGATAAAGATGCCAGAGAGGCTCTGAAACTCGCCAGTAAACCGGAAAACTTTCTCTCTACTGTACAAATGGGCATCACCGTGGTCGGTATCATGACCGGTATCTATTCCGGCGAAAAGATCACCGATGATTTTGCCGAATACCTCAATCACTGGCCCAAGCTGCAGCCATATTCACATGGCCTGGCTACCGCTATTGTCGTTATCGTCATCACCTATTTCACGATCATTTTTGGAGAGCTGGTGCCTAAACGCCTCGGCCTCTCCAATCCCGAAGCCATTGCCAAAACCGTGGCAAGGCCCATGCACTGGCTCAGCCGTATCACTTATCCCTTTATCTGGCTGCTCAGCAAGTCGAGCAATGCCATCATCTCTATTTTCAAACTCAAGTCAAACGACAACCAGGTAACGGAGGAAGAGATCAAGGCTATCATCAGTGAGGGCACAGAGCAGGGCACGATCGAGGAGACCGAACAGGAGATCATCGAGCGCGTATTTCACCTGAGCGACCGTAACATCACCTCACTCATGACCCACCGGAGCGATATCGTATGGTTCAATACCGAAGACACAGAAGAAGATATCAAGGAAAAGATCATGCGCGAACCTCACTCCATGTATCCCATTTGCGAGCGCGATATTGATAATATCAAGGGAGTGGTTTCCATCAAGGACCTTTACACCAATCCCGACAATATTCCCTTCAAAAACCTGATGAAGCCCGCCTTGTTTGTTCCCGAAAACAACACGGCCTTTCAGGTGATGGAAAAGTTCAAGGAATCGCAGCTTCACTCCTGCTTCATTGTGGATGAGTATGGTACTATCCTGGGTATGATCACCCTCAACGATATCCTGGAAGCCATTATCGGCGATATGCCGCAAACCGATATTCCCGAATACGAGATCAAGGAGCGCGAAGACGGTTCTTACCTTGTAGATGCCCAGATACCTTTTTACGATTTCCTTACCCGCTTCGAAAAGCAGGAATGGATGCACGAAGGCGAGCAGGAATTTGATACCCTGGCCGGCTTTATCCTCCATAAGTTGGAGCGTATTCCCCATACCGGCGACAAACTGGAATGGAAAGGCTTCACTGTCGAAATAGTGGACATGGACGGACACCGTATCGACAAGATACTGGTGAAGATCAGTGAAAAGATCCGCGAGGAAATGGAGGAGTAACTACTCAGGGAAAACTGAGTTCCGCCACTTTGGCCGGGTAATTGAGCTTGCTGCTTTTCCGTTTACCATTTACTTTAATATGAAAGATGTTGGTCTGGTCGTCAAACAGATCATACATCAGTGTGCTGGTCACTTCTATCTTTTTTACTTCTTTTATCCCTTCGGCCTGGAAATAGCTGAAGGTCGCTTCATGATCGGGTTCAAAGCCTATGCAGGTGATGGTAATGGGTTTACCATCTACTTTAAACGAAAGGCGTTTGCGGATATAATCGTTGATGATGGCCTGCACAGCCGCCCGGTCGGGCGGGTTGATGAGGTCGATATCCCGGTTATATACTTTCTCCAGGACCCGTTCAAAATCGTCTGAAAACAGCTTACAGCTGATCTCGAGGGTCTGATCGGCTGCATTATGTTCCGCTTCCGTAACTCCCAGGTGCAGGGGGTGCGGCATGACCGGTACAGGCAGGGATTTTGCCTCCGCCACAGGTCCGACACCTGTCGTATTGACAATTCCGCCGCACAACAGCGCTATGACCAGCCATTTATTGAACCATGCTACCATTGACCAAATTTTTTTTTCGCTTACAAAAGTCTGGCTTATTTTGATCCCCGGCAACACAGTGACGCAGATTTTACAGGAATGGTTGTCCCTGTTTTGCTATCAAACTACCATGGGAGACTTCGGATTTTACTTTGGCCTGGGCTGGGAACATATTATCAGCCCCGATGCACTGGACCATCAGCTGTTTATTGCCGCACTGTGCGCCATCTATGTGCTGCGCGACTGGCGGCAGGTGCTCATACTGGTCACGGCCTTTACCATTGGTCATTCCATTACCCTGGCTTTAAGCGTGCTCGATGTGGTACGTTTTCCCGGCAACTGGGTCGAGTTCCTGATCCCTGTCACCATTGTACTGACCGCCTTTTTTAATGTATTTCAGAAAAAATTTACACCGCGTTCGGTACGCATCAACTATTTCCTGGCTTTGTTTTTCGGGCTGATCCATGGGATGGGTTTTGCCAATTCCATCCGCTTTATGCTGGCGCAGGATCAGCAACTGGGCTGGAGCCTGTTTGGCTTCAATGTGGGTCTGGAAGCCGGACAGATAGTGGTGGTACTGATCCTGCTGCTGCTGACACAGCTGGTCACTGGTCTGCTGCAGGCCAACCGGCGCGAGTGGGTATTATTCCTCTCCGGCGGTGTATTTCTGATGTCCCTTAAAATGGCACTTGAACGTATTCCCTGACACTTTGATATAAAAACAATCATCATGAAAAAGGTCCTTCCTTTTTTTATTGCGCTCACTGGCCTGTGTATGAGCAGCCAGGCGCAAAACATTCAAAACAACCCTGGCAGCAACCACGGTAACAAATTTGAGCAGTTGGGCACCATATTGCCCACGCCCAATGAATATCGTACCGCCAGTGGTGCCCCCGGTCCCAAGTACTGGCAGCAGCGTATTGACTACGACATCAAATGCGAGCTGGATGAGCCCAACAATAAACTGACCGGCTCTGAGACCATCACGTATTACAACAACTCGCCCGATGTACTCACCTACTTCTGGCTGCAGCTGGACGAAAACCAGCACAGCACGGTAAACAATGCCAATTACCAGTCTGGCAACACCATGCCCCGCCAGGCAACCGACAAAATGCTGGATGTGCTGGATGAAAAAAAATCAGACAATGGTTATGGCTTCCAGATCTCGAAACTGGTTGATGCTACCGGCAAACCATTGAAAAGCCTGCTCAACAAAACCATGATGCGCATTGAGCTGCCTGCTCCGCTCAAGCCCGGTCAGAAATTTGTTTTCAAGATCGACTGGAGCTATAAGCTGGCCAACCGTGGCGACTTCCTGCGTTATGGCGGTGCCCGTGGCGGTTACGAAAGTTTTGACGATGGCAACAATGCCTACACCATGACCCAGTGGTATCCCCGCCTGTGTAAATACAGCGATGACCAGGGCTGGCAAAACCACCAGTTCACCGGTCGTGGTGAATTTGCCCTCAGCTTCGGCAATTTCAAAGTGCAGATGACCGTACCAGCCGACCACGTAGTGGGGTCAACCGGTGAATGTCTCAACTATGCACAAAACCTCAATCCTACACAGGCTGCCCGCTGGCAAAAAGCACAGACCAGCAAAGAGCCGGTAGAGATCGTAACACTCGATGATGCAGAGAAAGCCGCTGCTAAAAAAAGCACCTCCAAAAAAACCTGGATCTATAAGGCCGATAACGTCCGCGACTTTGCCTGGACCAGCAGCCGCCGTTTTGTATGGGATGCCCTGCCGGTGACTGTAGAAGGTAAAAAAGTAATGGCGATGAGCTTTTATGGTAAGGAAGCTTACCCTATCTACCGTCGCTACTCTACAAAAGCTGTAGCACATACCATCAAAACCTACTCTAAATTCTCTATCCCCTACCCTTATCCCGTAGCTCAATCGGTAGAAGGAAACCAGGGTATGGAATATCCCATGATCTGCTTCAACCCAGGTCGTGCGCAGAAAGATGGCAGCTATACAGAGAACTCCCGCAACGCTGCTATTTATGTGATCATTCACGAAGTAGGTCACAACTTCTTCCCCATGATCGTCAACAGCGATGAACGCCAGTGGAGCTGGATGGATGAGGGTCTCAATTCTTACCTTCAATACCTGACCCAGGAGCTGTGGGATAACACATTCCCCTCCAGCGAAGGTGCTCCCTGGACCATCACCAACTACATGAAGCTTCCCAAAGACCAGCTGGAGCCGATCATGACCAATTCGGAAAACATCAACAACTTTGGTGCAAACGCTTACGACAAGCCCGCTACCGCTCTCAATATACTGCGTGAGACTATCGTGGGCCGCGAGCTGTTTGACTACGCCTTTAAGGAGTATGCACGCCGCTGGGCTTTCAAATCGCCCACACCGGCCGATTTCTTCCGCACTATCGAAGATGCCACCGGCGAGGATCTCGACTGGTTCTGGAGAGGCTGGTTCTTTGGCACCGATGCGGTTGACATTTCGCTCGACACCGTAAAATATGCCAAACCTGATGTAACGGCCATCCCGCCCATGCGCAACGATACCGTAGTGATGCGCGGACTGCCCAAACCCATGGTGAATGATTTTGAGGACCTGTCGAAGATCCGCAACAAGACCGATAAGAATATCGTGTTTGAAACGGATCGCGATACATCGCTGCGCGATTTCTACTGGCGTTATGACCGCGGCATCGAAAAACATGATACCGCCAAATATGCCGTAGAGTTCAAATCACAAGTGGAAAGCATGGATGATGCCGGCAAACAGAAATACGGCAACAAACATTTCTATGAACTTACTTTCAGCAACAAAGGCGGCCTCGTGATGCCCATCATCATCGAATGGACCTACAAGGATGGCAGCAAGGAAATTGACCGCATCCCCGTACAGGTATGGCGCGCCAATGAAGGCAAGGTCATCAAGACCTTTATGAAGGATAAGGAAGTGGCGTCTATCAAACTGGACCCCATGCGCGAAACCGCCGACATCGATGAGTCAAACAATAGCTGGAATACCATCGCTGCGCCCAGCAAGTTCCAGTTGTTTAAACAAAAACAAAACGTGCAGCAACCGCAGGGTATCAATCCCATGCAGAAAGCTGCCGAGAAGAAAGGATTCTGATAAAAGGAAAGAGGCGTAAGGAAAAAGGCAGAAGGTCCGCAAAATTTTGCGGACCTTCTTTTTTATATACATGATAAAGATTATACCGTTTTTGTAGCACCGCATTGCAATGCGGCGCATCCGCAGACGTATCCACATCGATACCATATCACCCTGTAGCACCGCAATGCATGGCGGTGCTACAAACAATGGCAGGAACCTTTCCATCAAACGAATTCCGATCTGCTATCAAACCGTCAGCAACGATATTGAGAAAAATCATATCGCCCCTGTAGCATCGCCATGCATTGTGGTGCTACAGAAAACGGCAGCGTCAAATTGTACGAAAAAGGTTGCCGATGCATGGCGGTGCTACAATGAAATACCGGCCGAACTGGTTATTTGCGGCTCTTTGATTTAACAGCTGTTTTCTTTTTGGTTGCCACAGTTTTCTTCGCTGTTTTGGATGCGGCTTTAACCGGCTTCACACTTGCGGCCTCCGCATCAACCTTTACGCGGTAGCTGACAATCTTTTTTACCAACCCTGCCGGAAAGGGTTTGCTATAAGGAAACTGGATAGCACCTTTGGAACGCTGGTATCCCTGCAGGTCTTTGGTAAACAGCTCTTCCGGCAATGGAGTCGGATAAAAACCCAGGTGTTCTTTATTGGCCGCATAGTATACCAGGTTTTTGTTGCCTTTAAAGGCAGGCATGTTATAGCTGATCACTTCAGCGGCTTTAGGAGCTGCCTGCCGGATAGCGGCCCGCATCTGATCGAGTATTTTTCTTACTTCTCCATCGAAAGAAGAATGATAATCATCAATGCTCACAAACTTACGCGGGCCATAAGGCGAAGGACGTTTGGTTGAGTTTGCCATCTGGTTGATTTGATAACGAATTTAAATAATAAGATAGAAGGTGAAAAGTAGAAGGAATAGGATATTTCCATCTGTTTATGCAAAAATCTCCGGGTTCTGTCCCGTCAGTCCCATGGTTAGGGCCTGTTTACTACTACCAGTCCCTTTTATTTCATACTTATCCTCACAGGCCGGACAACCAGCACCCTTTAAACTTTTTATACCCTTTATACTCCTTAAACCTTTATACCTTTTGTCTTTCACCTTTCCCTTTTCCCTTTGCCTCAAAATGTCGGGGGCGTCGCATTCAGATCTGAATCCAGAAAGTCGGTCACCATGGGGATCAGCCAGTCGGCCCGCAGCATCATGCCAATATGGGTGGTGCCGGGTATAATGGCCAGTCTCGATTGCGGCAGTCCGTGAATATCGCCCATCTTGCCGCCACCTTTGGCCCGGAACAGTTCCAGGGCATGTTCGTACCGTATACCATCCGCGTCGCCGATAGCCATGAATAACGGAGCTTTTATTTGCTTTACCTCTTTTGTCCAGTCATAGGGCTTGAGATCAATGCTCAATACTTTTTTGACATAGTCGTTAAAATGTGCCGGATCATTGCCCAGGCTGTCGTATTGTTTTTGTATCGGTGTTCCTTTAAACATATCACCGGTGAATGTGGCAAAGCTGGCTTCCACATCGGGCCACCAGCCATTATGAGCATAGGCACCCGAGAGCACTACGAGCCGGCGTACCTGCTCCGGATGGCTCACCGCCATTTGAAAAGCCACGCCGCCACCCATACTGTAACCCAGGATGTCGGCACTGTCTATTTTAAGTTGCTTAAGCAGGCCGGATACATCGTCAGCCATGCCTTCAAAACTAAACTCGCGGGGAATATCTTTGGTACGGCCATGCCCCTGCATCTCGGCTACCACCACTTTGCGGTCTTTGGCCAGCAGAGGTATGATATGCGCCCAGTTCATGGGAATGTTCATAAAAGAACCATGGATCAGCACAATGGGTTTGCCGGCCCCATAGACCTCGTAATACATTTTGAGTCCGTTTACATCGGCATAGCCGCTCTCAGCCGGTTTTACCGGCCGGGCCGTAATCGTGTCTTTTGTTGCGGAATCTTTTTCTCCTTCTTTCGGGCTTTGCTGGCAGGATGCCATCAGCAATACTGCAATAAAAAGGAAAAGCGTGGTTGGGAAATGCCTGTTCATATGAAGGATCGTTTTGTTGTACAACAAATCTCGGCAACAAAAACAGGCTTTAAGTAGTGCAAATACGACAAACTGTGGGGTGAAAACGACATGGGCACCCAAACAAGTCTATTCGCTAGTTTCGTGGTCTGAGTTTAAAAGATTCCGGGAAATTGATCTAACTTATGCTTGTAATATGGAAATTCGAATAAACGATTTGGTGCAGACTACCCTCGCACAAGCAAAATTATTTCTGCAAGACGCTGATGAGTTTTACCCTTTTGGCACAATATTGACAAAGGAGAATGAATTAAAACCATGCGGTGTTTTTCTCGAAGAAGAAAACCCTTCGTCCAGCCAAATATTTAAACTCCTGGAGTCTTACGTTTTAGACAAACTGGCAAAAAAAGAGTGCATGGCCGCAGTCATATGTCTCGATGTCTTAATCAACTCCGATATCCCCAAGCCGGCTCTTGATATCCGGATTTATCATCAGGATATTCCCGAGCTGCAGCATATTTTCTTCCTATACACTAAAGAAGAAGGCGCATATTCCTTTAAGCAAGTAAGCGACTTATAAATAACCAGGTAGGTCAAAAGTTCTAACCAGAAAAATAATTCCTACATATAATTATCAATGAATGACACCTCTTGACATCAACAGACTCAACAATTTAGAATTTAAAAAGCAGTTGATCTTTGCCTATCTTACTTGTGAGCGTCTATATCCAAACTACGTTCTTTTTTCCGCTAATTTCCAATTTGGCGATAGTTCCATCTTACGCACGGCTATAGATTTTGTCCTGAGTTGCATACTAAACGACAGCATTGATAACCCTTTGGCAAACAAATTTCTGCTTGCTGTAGAAAAAAACACACCTGATACTGAAGACTTTGATACTATTTTTGTCTCTTCAGCACTTGACGCCTGCACTTCAGTTGCAGAAGCTCTTGATTTCTTACTGGATAAACAATATTCAAGGCTAAAAGACATTTCAACTGTTGCGATTGATTCCGTTCACATGTATATTCAGGAATTAGAATCTCTCGATTTCAATACTGACAAAGACTTTCAAATAAAAATCGACTCTCATCCCCTAATGCAAAGAGAAGTGGCTATACAAACAGGAATCATCAATTATTTGAGCACCAGAAAAAGTATTGATCTGGAAGATATCAATACGCTACTCAGTTTACAGGAAAATAATGGCAAGGGCAATCTAAACTTATAAGCCAACAATATGCAACCCTACTAGTATAGTAACGGCAATATTAAGCTCATATTACAGGTTATTGAGAACGGGACAGATACTCCCCTTAGAAGTATTCTATCAAAAAAATTTGGCTTTATGTTTGTTTATGAAAAAAATTAATTCGTCACGAAAGCAAACGATACATAAATCGATCGAAATAGCCGTTGTGACTTAACCCGTAATATACAAGAAATGCACATCCTGCTCTGCCTCCTACCCATGTTCCTTACATCAGATTCAGGATAAAAAAACTATTCTGACAAAATTTTTATTTATTCAGAATCATTGACTTCTCCTGTTTCCATTATAGTCATACTCCTCCAATGTCCAATTTATTACAACTTCTTTCACCCATTCAGCAAAACTTTCATTAACTACTTCAGGAGGGTTATTTAAGTCGTAAGATAAATCATGCTGCCAAAAAATAATTTTACTTGATTCATTAGTACAACTATTAGAGTCAAAACAATAATGATTTCCCGCTCCATCTGGCGAAAATGGTATTAGATTAAAAGGCATTGGATTTCCTGCTTCATAATGCTCAAAAATATATGAGCCATCCATCGAGTTAAAAATCGTATCATCATTAATGCCATATACCACTACCCCCATAAAGTCAATACCATTGGTTTTGCTTAAAAATAATTTATAATCATTAGGCAAACTTATCTTATACCGCTGCTCAAAAGAATCTATCTTATCTCCATCCACCGCTTCGTGCAGTTGGTACAGAGTTGGAGAAAACTTCTGCACCTCTTCAAAAACATCGGAAATTTTTATCATAATAAAACAATCTAATTGATTTATCAAACTTGGAATGATTATTATCTATGAAGAAAGCACAACAATATAAAAAAAATAGGTTCGATTATAAACTACTGGATAAAGAGAAATAACGATATTCTTCATATGAGTTTATACATACCAGGGCAACCTTATCACCCGCCATTACCTTCAGCATCATATTGGTGCCGATCTTCGGCCCTGCACCATTCAGCTTCTGGATAAAAACGTTGGGATAGATGATGCGAGTTTCTTACACTTTCAACCGGGGTGCTGATGAAAAACAACAACTAAGCGGTTCAAAATCATGCTTGGCCCCAAGCTAAGCATATCAATAAAATATTGAGGCTTTTTCAGACTACACGGAGCAGAGTAAGTTTCATACTCGTTAAGTTTTGGGCATAAAAAAACCACTCCGGAGAGTGGTTGTGTTTTAATCCTATACTAAATCTATCGCGCAATAAAAAAGCCAATTACATCACAATTATGTTTGTTAATTAAAACGCTTTCACTTCCCCGATTAATAGGAATAGTATCTTTCATTTGCTTATTTTCAAATACATTTGGTTGTGCAACAACATGCCAGATTGAATCCTCTGTTAAAAACGCCTTAAATGTATGACTGACAGAGTCTATATATTCATATTTTTCAATCAACAGTTTCTTCCCTTTGGCTAATGCTGAAAATGAGTCAGGTAGACAATCGTTGTTTTTTCTCTTGCTTGATCCGCTTTGCGCTGGTTTATGATTACATGAATTTAGTATTAAACCCATTAGAATTATTAGATTAAGATATTTTTCATTGTAAAAATTTAGTTAATTCCTCCGCCGAATCCTGATTGTATCTATGGGCTTATGACCCGTATTGTCTATTTTCTCTCGTAACATCAGTCTTCGAGGGGGAGTATAATTTTTGCTTGTCGGATCATTAGGATCGCTTGCTTGATTCTGATTAATCAAGGTCACCTTTTTCGAAAACCAATCATACCACAGTAATGAACCATTTGGCGTCGCAACATATCCATATATTTTATGCTTATCATACTTATCTATATCACCATCTACAGGAGCCGCCTTAGTGCGTTTGGAGAAGTTATTTACACCATTCCATCCACTTGGATCTTTGTCTGACTCTTGATAAGCTCCATGTGTATGAACCTCTCCTACTATTACTGTACCTTCTGGCGCAGGTGTCGATCTAGACCAATCTTCTCCTGAATTGTTTTCATCTGGAATAGTATAAGCATAATATTTGCCAGTTCTTTTCTTATCTTTTCCGTAAGTTACTACTTCATAAATATACCCGCTATATTCTTTATTATTTGCTATTGAGATTCCATTATATTTTTTAGCAAAATCTTCTGCCGCAGCTTGAATTGAAGTAAATTTCGGATTCTCTTTTTTTGCATTCCCTCTACATACCTTGCTTGAAGATATTTAAAGGCATTCACTGCGTCTTCGCCCGTATATCTTACTCCGCCATTTATTTCTTCAACTGCCATTCCATCGGGGTCTATAAATCGTAAAGGATTATTATACCCATAGCTGTAAGTAGACCATCTCCTACTAATTTCTGTTAGGGGATCAACCGCATGCCACCTCCCAATCTGATTATCATACATCCTCGCTCCATAATCAGCCCATTCCAATCCACTACCATCTGTAAACTCCTCTCGCTGCTCTTCTTTGCCATTATACTTTAACCTATTCTCCGGAGAGCCAAAAGCCAATGCTTTCGATGATATCCCCGCCATTGTCATCCCGAAGTTTCGGGACAAAAGGATAATAACCCCGCCGCTGGCGGGGCAAGTTGCGTCTCTTCCAGGATCGATCCCCGGATATGTGTCACCCCGAAGCAAGCTCGGGGCAAGTTCTGCAGATTATCAAAGAACACATCAATGTTAGCGGTCTCATTGCTCACCACCGCTTGCAGCGGGGCATGGATTAGTCATCAGAAAAGCTAGGATCAAACTGTTTGAAAAAATGCTTACTAACAAGCTAAGCATAATACCATCAAATTTGAAGATTTATTACAAACTACCAGCAACGGGGGTAAGTTAATAATAGAGATATAGTTTTATTTATTACCCGCCTCCTCACACTTGGCGTCTGTTTCCATTATACTTAGTATGATTAATAATCATATAGCACCGAAGAATCGTTTACGTATAATTCTATAAATTCAACAAGTGAGCTACAAATCGGTTTGAATGAGTTTTTATCAGGAATAATACCGATAATATATTTATCCTTATCAATCACATCACATCCATACCACCAGCTACGATGCATATACTCGCAAAAAAGGAAAACGCTGTTAATGTTTTTCATTTGTGAAGATTTAAACTCCTTTATAGCTGGATTAATGGCCTCAATTGGATAAAACAAGAAGCCATGATCGTCCATATAATTAGGATAAAATTCCTCCATTCCATTTATTAACGAATAAAATTCCTTGAAGTCGGATGGCAATTCATAACTTTTAAGCTTTTCAAAGCTTTCAATTTTCTCTTTGCTTCCGCGCCCAAATTTAATTTGCTGTTTATCCCAAAACGTTGTTAATATTAGAACTGACTCTCTAATTTTTTCTAGTCCCATAAATTCAATATTTTTTGCATCAGATCTCTTCTCGGTAACAGCTGCACGTTTTTATTCAGTTTTGCACCTCCTGCCTGAATAGATTTGGTATAACTTGCTAACTGCTTTTCAACCCACTCTTTAGTCAAACCTTTCTTTGCAAATTCACTAACCTTCTTTTTCGTTAAATTGAATAGAACATTGACGGTCTTTACAACATCTTCCGGAGCTTGTGATTCACCCCATCCTATAATTCTACCCATGTCGGCAGAAATTAAATTGCCGGTGGCAACCATACCCCTTCCAGCCCACCACTTTGATATCCGTCCAAACAACCAACCTCCCACTTTTGCGCCAGCTAATGTAAGTGCCGCTTCATCTACTGCTCCCATTCCTGATGCATGTGGATGAAAAACAGAAAAACCCATAGCTTCATATCCTTCCTCTAATTCCTCCACGGTGCCTTTTGGCTTTTTAATCCACTGTCCACCATCAATTCTCACCAAATCATAATCGTGGTCTGTTTTGATAACTGTTGCCTTTTTACTTTTTGTGTCTATTTCAATGATATTATCTGGCGTGTTATCTTCTTCATTTTTATTATTAAGCGACCCAAAAAATGCACGAATTTCTGCCTGATCATTCGTGGTAGCATTTCCATGTGCGTCTACAGACCACATTCCATCAGGATCAATATAACGTAGTGGATTATCGAATGTGTAAGCATAAACGCTCCACCTTCTTTCTAATTCACTCAACGGATCAACGTGATGCCACCTCCCAATCTGATTATCATACATCCTCGCCCCATAATCCAGCCACTCTAAGCCACTACCATCCGAGAACTCATCCCGCTGCTCCTCCTTGCCATTATACTTCAACCTATTCTCCGGAGAACCAAAAGCCAAGGCTTTAGAAGATATCCCCGCCATCGTCAACCCAAAAGGATAATAATGAGTCTCCTCCAGAATCGGTCCGCGGATATGCGTGACCTGTAAATTATCAAAGAACACGTCAATGTTGGGAGTCTCATTGCTCACATAAATATACAAATAACCTCCTTTTGAAATGTTAATAGCGGCCGGGGTATGGGTGGTCAGGGTGTTATCGCCTCCCACCTGCTCAAAACCGCTGCTGGCGGCCACATAGTTAAACTGCTCGTCAAACAATACCCAGTTCAAAAAGGCCTTGGGTTTGCTGGTGGTATAGCCACTCTGGCTGTTGAGAAAACTGGTCACCTGGTTGTCGAGTACACTGGTCGTTTGTAATTCTGTTAAGGTGGCTCCGCCATGTGAAGCTGTAATACCTCCGATCGCCGGCTCCAGCACATTCAGGATACTGGTAAGCGGGTTTACGGGTGTACCGGGTGTAACCCCGTTTTTCTTGTACCAGCTTTTAGCAAAAAGGTTTACTTTATCACCGGTCATTACCTTCAGCACCATATTGGTACCGGTCTTGGGACCAGCGCCATTTAATTTCTGGATAAAATCATTGGGACTGGTGTAGGTATCGCTGGGATAACCCGACACTGTACTCTTATTGACCCGGCCGGTATCCACTCCCGCATAATAGTTGCGTTCGGTAGCCAGGCTGGCCGTTTCGAGACTGGCTACGGGATAAAACGATGTATCCCGCTCCGTGGTCAACAGGCGACGTGAGTATTTTTTATTTTATGAGCCCGGCTGCATTACTACTAGCATCGTCTGTTGCCACGCTCGCTTCGCCGTTCCGAACTCTGATCGGCATTTTGGGGACAGCCCTCCGCGTCGCCCTCAGTTTGTATTCAGATAAGCAGCATGTTTCCAGTACAGTGTGAGGCCGGTTATGTTCAGTGTCATTCTGTTAAGTTTTGGATATGAAAAACCACTCCGAAGAGTGGCAAAAAATATTACAATACTTACACCTACGCCAAGTATTTCATTTTGTACACAAAAAGATATCAATTTGAAACATTATTATTCGAGATCGATGTTCCGAATCCTTGTACCTTCTGGCAAATCCTTTACTTTCTCATAGAGCTGATTTTGGATATGCCAGTAAACTTCCATATCCTGTATTTCATAATTCTCTATCACATCTTTCCCTCCCAGAAACAAAGGAACTTTGTAGCCTAAGCACTCGTTGTATTTTATTTCATTCAAATCTTGTTTTTTAAGTAGATCAACGAATAAGTTAGACGACAGCATACTATCCATATCATCAACAAAATCCTCGTTATGCAATAAATCTACTGTTTGTTTCAACTCAAATGCCTCTCCAACTGCGGGATCAAACATAAAAAGGATATCACCGGACTGATTGCTACAAAATTGCCTCCCCATCCAATCATAGCCAAATGGATACACTTTATTTGAATAATTACTAAAATAATCTGTTATCAACAGAGACCACCTTAAACTTCCTGAAAACGTATGCACTCGGTATAGCCCACTCTCAAAAGTGCTCCCTCCTTGTGTTGCGATAAGATTATATAGTTCAAGAGGTAAGTCTCTAAAAAAAGACTTGTCTTCTTCTACAAATATTTGCCCTGTCTTTTTAAACTTATTTAAAAAAAAATCTAGCATCATTATTATGGTTTTTTTTCTGGCAATTGAAGAATAACTTTATTAACTCTAGTATTATCAGGTAAGTTTTCCATCCGAAGTTGCAGTTGCTTACCTATACTCGAATTCACACTCCCATCTAAAGCTTGTAAATTTGATTGAGCATTGGTCCCTCCCAATTGTAAATCTACAATATGATCAACATGTTGTGTTGAACTTACCTGTCCACCAGCAGCCTTAAATTTACTTCGCAAATTACTATCCCTTGGAACAGGATTTTTCGTAACAACCGTCTCCGCATTTGTTAACGCATCAACTTTTGCTTGGGCCTGTGCAATTTGATCCGCATTCCAAGTATCCTTAGCTTTCACGACTATATCTACACCTTCATCCGCAACAGAGGTTTCAGTTTGTGCGGTTGTTTTCAAAGTTGAAAGCCCTGATCTAGCTGTTCCAGACATTGCCTGCGGTGAAGGATTAACAGGAACGCCTGATAGCTCAGAAACCATTATTATTGAGGCGACACCGGGGTACATAAACGAAAGGCCGATTGCTGCTCCAACGAGTTTCCCATTCCTATCAGCTCTGTTAACCTTATCAATCAAGTCGTTAATATCTACATTGCTTTTCCCTTTCTCTGCTCCAATTTTTCGAGTATACGCCTCAGAGGTTAGATAGCCAAGACCGCTGAAATCTACAGCTTCCAACCCTTCTAATTCAACATGAGCTGTTACTTTATTTTCAGAGAAAGCATATGTCGAGTTATAAACATACTTTTCTGACAGGGGATCTATTTGTATGAACCTTCCTATCTGAAGATCATGATTCCTCCATTTAAATCCATACCAGTTTATCCCTAAGTCATCATCTAATGGCTGTCCCTGAAATTTTTCATTCTTATTCTCTGGCTCTCCAAAAGCCAACGCCTTACCACTTATCCCCGCCATCGTCAACCCAAAAGGATAATAATGGGTTTCTTCCCAATCAAAGAACTTTTTTGTTTCCGGGTAAAGGTATCAAAACACACCCGCATTTCATAGAGGCCAATAGCTTTGCTTTTGCTGTTGTAGTCCTGATGGGGTCACACTACTTTTCGGGTATGGCTTGGTAAACAGATTCTTATAAGCGTATCACTTTTTGGGGGGTAAACATAGGGTAAACAACAGGCTGAAAATGGGTATTTAACAGCTCAGATTATTTACCCTATGAAGTTAAAAACTGTTATATAATGCGGATAATAACCCATCAAAAAGGCAGCACTGACAGAATACGGATGCCATTACGGTAGCTGTGCAGCCCCCCGTTTTGCAGATCAATGATAACTGTACCATTCCTGTTGCGGTATGTTGCTCGCCTCCGCAGGCGTTTGCTGCATGCGTAAACAGGTATTTCAGGTACAGGATAGTTATCCCTGCCCATTGCTCTATCACCAGCCTTCTGTGTCTCTTCATGCTTTCTGGCTTTAGTATTCGTTTGGGAGCAATAGGGTTTCATCGACGAGCCATAGCGTTGCCTCGTCATAAGGGAAGTCACTATACCCGATAAACTGTCTGGCCACCTCTTTCTTATTGCCGTCAGTAGCTACAACAAGGAACGCATCCCCTTTGCTGCGTTTCAACTCCCATACCTGAAAAGAGGTTGCGTGGACTGTTTTGTTTAGTTGATGGGAGATTACGAGGTCAACCAGCCAATAGGCTTTGCATTGCTGCACCAGCTCTTTCACCCCGTCTGTGTACACATAGCTGGAAAATGGATGGCAGTATAGGCTATCCGTACCATTGCCAGAGCCAAAGAAGTCGTTTGCATTTGTCATAAATCATTTTTGAAAAAGAAAAACATTAAAAAAGAAAGCAAAGACATAGCACCAGGTACAGGGTTGCAGTATAAATGTTGGCCCCGTGTGTTGGGCTTGTGTTTATGCCTGCGAAGCGTGAGTTTGTGCCGGTGCTATCTTGCTGCACTTTTTTGTTTTCTTCATTTTCAATTCGCTGCACCAGAAGGTTTACGTTAAAAAAAAGATTTTGTTTTCAGTGATTTTGTTCTGGGATAAAACCGTCTCAAAAGAAAGCTGACTGGTATAGTGAGGTGTTCTATGTTGTCAGTAAACAAAATACAGCATAACTCCCGCCATCAGGTAGAGGTAATACTTATGGCAGAATTTAGAAAGGAATTTAGAAAGGTAGCATTGCGTGGTCTCTTACTACACTTGACGAGACAAGGACTGCCTATGTTTATTATTATTTTCTTGGGGGATTGGGTTTATGCTCTTTAATGATTGGCATAACGTCATTGAAGAAGGAACGCAAGTTCGTAGCAGTATCTTCACCTTCATAAAGTTTAGAACCGGCTGTTAGTATTTTACGAGACATCTCGATTTGCTCCTTCGTCAAGGCGGTTTTGGGGGATGAATTATTCTTTATGAAATGAGTTCTTGCTATTCCATCAAAAAAAACAATGTCGAGTTGCTCTTTCAGGGTTGCATACTTTTTTCCTATGTTCGTTGAGATTCCCATATATCTTGCATCAAGCTCTTTCTCTAATGCAATAAAATCGGGATTCGCTTCCCTGCCATTAACCTCAAATCTTCTTTCCAGTCTATCGTATTCTTTTTCATATTCTTTGTGTGAAGTATGAATCTCCTCTTTTAGCAAGGCATCTAACCCCGCAACGGCTTTCCTGTATTCATACTCCAAATCAAGTTCCTCCTTCTTCTCACCACATTCTTCATGCTGTTTGAGTACCCGACCTTGCTTAGAAGGTGAAATCATTGCAATGATTCTTCTAAAGAAATTCATACGCTGGCTATTGAAGTATTTTTACATTTTTGAACTCTCCCTCAGTTATCTGGATTACCTGATTACCTGATGCAATTACGTTACCGTTAAAATTTCCATCAGCGTATCCATTTTCCACCTTGGTGATGTTAATCGTAAAAGGTTGGGCTGGACTTTCACCAGCATTCACTGGATGATAAAATGAAATGAATTTAATGTCTCCTGCGTTATTGCTGTAAGTCTTGGGGGCTGTGAAAGTGGTTGTTCTTAGTTCAACTGCAAAGATTGGCTCGCCATCGTCACTGTAATAATAGTTTTTGGTAGCCATAATCGTGTAGAGATACTTTGTGTTATTGAGGGCATTTCCGTTTGCATTGTCAAAAGGATTTGATGCACCGCTTTGGGTTGTTTGTTCCTTTCTGATTAATGAGCCTTCCTTTGCGTTTTGGGATAGCGAGCCGTTCATTTCATACAACATTCCATTCCACTTGTATTTGAACATGGCAGTTGGTTCATTACAGGATGACGGCGTAGGATTATCTGAATTGTCCTTATCGCAGGACAGCATAAAAACGAGCAGTAGCAGGCATATAGGTTTTTTCATTGTCAGTTGGTTAAAGATTTAAGCAGCAAGATAGTAATTTTTCATAAATGTGAGCTATAACTCACTTTATAAACAGAGTAATTCCCTGACCTTTTCCATTGAATTACAATGGAAAAACGCTACAAATCGGAAATCAAAGCCTTTGGGAAACGGCTGAAATCCATCCGGCTTAAGAAGGGATTGACACAACTCGACCTTGAACTGGAATCAGGTATAAGCCGTACGGAAATCAGCCGTATTGAAAATGGCCTAAAGAACATAGAGTTTTACACTATTGTCAAACTTGCAGAAGCACTGGGTATAACCTTGGGAGAGTTCTTTCAGTAGTGTTATTCTTTCCTCCTGACTTTTGTAAACCATTTCCTGAACCAGTATTTATAATACTTCTTTCTCCAATGTGCATGAATGTCTATGAGCTTTGACTTGGCGTTATTGGGGAATAGAGAACTGATAGATTCCATCTCCTTCATGATTTTTTGTATGTCGTCCTCTGTGTAAAACTCTTTGCCATATCCGCAGCTTAGGACATACTCCATTGCCTTTGCTCGCTGTGTCTCTCCTAATCCATAACCTTCCATACCTGCATTGCAGAGGAAGTCATAGATAACTTTTTTGGGTTCTACTTCCATGAGCTTGCAGAGCAGATAGAACTGCCACGGGAGCATCAGCGTTAACTCGATATGCCGTTTACTTCTTTTGCGTTGAACTGTTTTTGCCATGCAATTTTTAAAGAAGAACCTTTCGTTTCAGGGATGTATCTGGTAATCCCGGAGTTCAAACAGGTAGCATTGCAAGGTCCCCCTTGGTCAAATAAACGGTAGGGGGATAGAGGCGGGCTTCGTCACTCACCGGGGTATGCTCACCTACCTGC